>SCPN01000063.1_pt1 | contig 3351145 bp, 3346 predicted proteins | sample 6106831 | NCBI WGS metagenome assembly SCPN01 (sample SAMN10720447, study PRJNA508395) | human gut metagenome | isolation source: Participant 1, 0 month
CATCAACCAGCTACGGTGAGCTGCTCGATGGATTTCCCTTGCTGCCACTGCCGAGAGTAGATTTTGCTGCACATCTCGTATTTCTCAAAGATGTTTCTGGCGGTCTGCTCGTCGCCGTAGACCTTCCAGCAGCCCACGCACTTGTGATTGCACGCCCCATTGCAGATGAAGCCCAGCACATCCTCCGGCAGATAGCTCAAAAACAGGCCGATCTCATGGGGGAACTCTCCAGCGGACTGAAGCCTGCGCATCAGCTGCACCACACAGCAGTCAGGCTTCTCCGGTGTGTAACCATACGCCGCCAATAGTTCCCTTGCGCGCAGATCGGTCAAATCGATCTCCAGTGCATTGGGGCGGTAGGCGTAGATCAAAGCGCGCCCTTTGCGAACCCTAAGCGGCAGTACACGGATTCCTCTGGGAACCAGTTTCCTGTTCAGTCGGCACAGGTCTTTCGTCAGCTCCTCCCGGCTGGAGCAGGCGCAGGAAAAGAGATTTCCCGTCTTGATCCCGGCCAGGGTGGGAGAACAATGGCGAATCAGCAGATCCTCTGACATAGGCGTTTCCCTCACAAAATCATGTCCACATGCGGACAGTGCGGTGAAATATGTAATACTGACAATTTAAGATGGGTTAGCAAAAGCTAACTAATGTGCCGAAAAGATAGCCACCGCCCGTTGGTTAGTGGTAGCTAACTAATGCAATTATATATAGGACCATTTCGCTTGTCAAGAGGATGTATGGATTTTGCTGACAAAAAAATGGCGCTTATCAGATACCTGTGTTATAATAAGCAAAACACCCGTTTCTTATGGAGGTTCCCATGGCAATTCACGAGTGTGGCCAGATGTATCTGGAAACCATCTATATTCTCTCTCAGGACAGCGCATTCGTTCGGGCTATCGATGTGGGAGAACAGCTGGGCTTTACCAAACCCAGCGTCAGCAGAGCCATGTCCATTTTGAAAAAGGACGGGTATGTGAATGTGGACGCTGACGGTGCAATCATCCTGACGGAGACCGGGCTTGCCATTGCAAAGACGATGTACACCCGCCATACGGTGTTGAGCCAGATGCTGATGGAACTGGGTGTGGACGAGAAGACTGCGACCGAGGATGCCTGCCGGATCGAGCATGTAATCAGCGAGAAATCCTTTGCGGCGGTGCAGGCGCACTTGGAGCAGGTAACGAAAATGCGGGAGGATGCGCACGGGCAATGAGTCTATGCAAATTTGGCGGACTTTGTTATCGAGCGGCAACACGATATGTGAATACCTGTCATTTGCAGAGAATATCAAATGAGGTGGCGCCTTGATATGGACTCCACCTCATTTTTCTGTGATCTGCGCTTTTGAATCAGGAGCGGCCTGCTGTGTGAGTTCACCGCCAAGCGCACCTGCTCCATAGCTCCAACCGCTCACGACAGATCACCCTTATGTGGCTGCTGTCTTTTCAAAAGATTTCGGGCGGCTTTTTTGATGTTATAGCACACGCCAAGAACGGCGATGCAGAATAGCAAAGCCGCTAATCCATATCCAAACGACTGCATTGCCATGTTCATGTTCACGCCTCTTTTCTGACTGCTGCTTCTAAAGACCGCAGCCAAACAATCCTCTTTTTTTGTACGGCTCCTTCTGGATCGTGCCGACCTCATACCCTGTGCTGCGAATGGCGTTCATAACAGTCTCCGTGTCCAGCTCTGTTTCAGAGAGGATCACGGTCTGGTTTTTGCTGCGGGAGGAGTTTACCTTTTTGACCGGACAGGCTTTGCGCACAGCGTCATTGACATGAGCCTCGCACATCCCGCACATCATTCCGTTGACTTCCACTGTGTACTTCCACATAATTTCTCATTCCTCCTTGACTTTTATATGATCGAGCTGCGCGGACCGGACGGCGGTCTGCCGTGCCGCAGTCCGTTCATCCGGGATCTTCCTGGCCATCAGACAGCACAGCGGCGCCAACGAGTTTCCAAGAAGCGGATGGCGAACGATGGAGTAGCCGCACTCGGATAGATATGCTATCAGCTCCCCGGCAGTCCAGACATGGTACACCCGAAAGCCTGACAGCCCCATGAACCAGAGCCGGAGTCTGGCGCTTCGGCTTTTGCCCCAGACAAAGGTGGGGGCGAACAGCCATCCCCCCGGCTTCAAAACCCGCCAGGCTTCCGCCAGAGCCTTTTCCGGGTGAGGCATGACATGGAGGGCGTTGGAGATCACGACCGCATCAAAGCTCTCCGGCCCGTAGGGCAGCTTGGTGGCGTCCTGGACGGAGAAATGGAGCCGAGACGAATAAACCTGCTTTTTGGCCTGACGGATCATTTCAGATGAAAAGTCGGTTGCCTCCCAACTCCGGACACATGGCGACAGCGGGATGGAGAGCTGACCTGTTCCGCAGGCCAGCTCCAGCACATCCATATCCCGTTTCAGAAAAGGGTGCATTGCTTTGCAGATCTGCTGATAGGTCGCCTGAGAGCGGCGCATAAAGCCGGCGTAATGCCGTGAAAACCGCTCCCAAAACTGCTTGTTGTCATCCATGAAATATGGTCACCTCAACAACAGTTAGTACTTGCTAACTACATCATACTCTTTGTCGCATGAAATTGCAAGATGCCGCCATAACATCTTTCTATCAATGGATGGCCAATACTTCAAACGAAACAATGGTGTCATATCCTAAAAGCTGATAGCCTTGTTATCACATGACTGCGGTGTGAAAGCCGTTTGCTATAGTTTATTGCGCTGGAACGAAAGCATGATCTGATGCGAAAATAACTTGACTGGTTAGCGATAGCTAACTATAATCAAACACAGAGTACCTCATCTTTTGAGGAGGGCCTATGGAGAAGTATAAAATCGAGAAGGACTCCGTGCAGGAGATTCCTATACGGTTCTTGGTTGCATCCGTCAGCCGCTGGCAAAGCTGGCCGACGGACCTATGTGCCTCCGGAGCATCCGGATAGACTTTACAGAAAACCACTACGGTAAGATTGGAGGAGAATATGCCGATTGAATTGTGGAAAGGGCTGCTGATCCCCTTCGCTGGGACAGCGCTGGGCGCGGCCTGTGTCTTTTTTATGCGGAACAGCTTGAGCGACCTGGTTCAGCGTGCGCTCACCGGCTTTGCGGCGGGTGTCATGGTGGCGGCTTCCATCTGGAGCCTGCTGCTGCCCGCAATGGAGCAGGCGGCGGACATGGGGCGGTGGTCCTTTGTCCCCGCCGTTGTGGGTTTCTGGCTCGGCATCCTATTCCTGCTGGGGTTGGATCGATTGATCCCCCATCTGCATCGTGGCAGTTCGGAGGCCGAGGGCGTCAAAAGCAGATTGGGAAAAACGACCATGCTGACACTGGCGGTTGCTCTGCACAACATCCCGGAAGGTATGGCGGTGGGTGCGGTTTATGCCGGGTGGCTCTATGGGGACAGCGGGATCACGCTGGCGGGGGCGCTGGCTCTTTCTCTGGGTATTGCCATTCAGAACTTCCCGGAGGGCGCGATCATTTCCATGCCCCTGAAAGCGGAGGGGTTCTCCAAATCCCGTTCCTTTCTGTACGGAACGCTGTCCGGCGCAGTGGAGCCAATAGGCGCCATCCTGACCATCCTTCTGGCTGGTATTTTAGTCCCGGTGCTGCCTTACGCCCTAAGCTTTGCTGCCGGAGCGATGGTCTATGTGGTAGTGGAGGAATTGATCCCGGAGATGTCGGCGGGAAAACACTCTAATGTGGGAACCGTTCTGTTTGCGGTCGGCTTTACCCTCATGATGACGCTGGATGTGGCTCTGGGGGCTTAAGTACAATGATATCTAACCGATTTCTTTCCGGCTTGAAATACGAGTAAATCATAGCAATAGGAGACATATGTATGAACTGGACGCGCGTTGTCTTGGACGGGTTTGCTATGGCAGCCTATTTTAACCTGTTTGCCGGGTTGGTGGCACTGTATCACCCTCGACTGATGTTCCCATGTTATCCGCCAGCCATCATCAAGGCGGCGAAAGATCCGCCCACCAGTGCGGAAAACCGCTTTTACTGGCTTTGGATCTGTTTTGGGGAGCTGCTGCCTCTCCTGCTTTATGGCGCGGTCAGTACCATGGAGAGCGGGACAACAGGGTTCTGGCGTCTGGCCCTGACCGGGTATATCCAATGGATGATGGTTAATTTCTGTGACTTGTTGTTTTTGGATTTCTGGCTGATTCAGAGAAAGGCGAAAAGCCGGTTTATCACCCCGGGAACTGAAGGGCACCCCGGCTACGGGTTCAACGCCTGGATGAAAGACTACGCTCTGCCGGAGCACTTGCTCCAGTGGCCGTTTTTGATGTGCCCTATCCTGGCGGCGGCCCAGGCAGGGCTGGGGCTGCTCATCGATATGTTTTGGTGAACAGTAAGAAAATGTGCCGCATAGGTATTTGTTCTCAAATTGTCAGATCGGTAGTCAAGATGATGGGGATGCCTTTGGGCAAAAACTGCGGGAGATGGGCTATCAGAATGTCAGACGCATGGGTACCCCAGAAGAGGCTTTTGGTCCCACCGCCGGGAGGCAAGGATGATACTGGTATCTTCCAGACAGCTTGTCGGCAGGAAGCAATCCGGAAAACAGGAGGGATGTTGTTTTGTCAAAGTTAGGCGTTCTGGAAGACACGCTGTTTGTCCCCATGCTGGGCAGGATCTATGCCAGCGAGTACTGCCCGCAGATCCTGTACGATCCAAAGGCGCTGGAACTGAAAAAGAAACTGCCTTCCGACCTGCTTGGGAAGGGCGGCCAGAGCCAGTATACCCTGTTGGCCTCCGCCGCCCGGTCCGCCAATGTAGATCAGTTCATCCGGACCTTTCTGGAGCGCAGACCGGACGGTGTGGTCGTTCAGCTGGGCTACGGTCTGGAGACGACTTATTCCCGCTGCGATAACGGGCATACCCGCTGGTATGCTCTGGATATGCCCCATGTGGTGGAGTACCGGCGGGCGCTGCTGTCGGAGCCGGAGCGGGAGACCTATCTCGCCGGGGATGCCTTTGCCGGAGACTGGATCAGGCAGATCCGCGCCGATGCGCCGGATGCTCCCATTCTGGTCACCGCCGGAGGCCTGTTCCACTATTTTGAGGAAAACAAGGTTGTGGGCCTCCTGCGGATGCTCACGGGGTTTGGAGAGAGGTTGAAATCGTCTTTGACACCGTGAGCAAAAGCGGTATGGCCATGATGCGGAAAAAGTACATGAAGCAGGTGGGCCACAGAGATGCGCAGATGTTTTTCTATGTGGATTCCGCGTCGGAGCTGACCGGGAAAATTGGCAGTGGGGTCAGGGTGCTGGCCGAGGAGCCCTATTACCGCCATATCCCCCGAACCGGATTGAAGCTGTCTACAAAAATCAGCATGTCGGTTTCGGACCGGTTTTGGATGGTCAAGATGGTCCATCTGGCAACCGAATGATGCCTTCGCCAAAAGCCGTCCGGAGTGTTCCGGTCGGCTTTTTTTGAGCGGATATGGCCACACCCTCTTGACAAATCACCTTGCCGGCTTTATTATAACGACGTTATATAACACCGTTATATGGAGGCGCACATGGAAGAAAAATCTACCGTCACACTGGAGAAAATCCAACAGGCCGCCATGGAGGAGTTTTCCGAGAAAGGCTTCCAGGGGGCCTCCCTGCGGCAGATCGTGAAGCAGGCCGGTGTCACCACCGGCGCACTCTATGGCTATTTCTCCGGCAAGGAGGCGCTTTTTGCCTCCATTGTGGAACCTCACGCCGCCGCGCTGATGGGCCGGTTTATGGAGGCGCAGACAACCTTTGCCGAATTGCCGGAGGGAGAGCAGCCGTCGCACATGGGGATGGAGTCCAGCCAGTGCGTCCATTGGATGGTGGACTACATCTGCGACCACAGGGAGCCAGTGAAGCTGCTTTTGTGTAAGGCGGAAGGCACCAGCTACGAGTGTTTCGTACACAATATCGTGGAAATCGAGGTGGAATACACCCTCCAGTACCTGGAGGTGCTGCACCGCCTGGGGTATGAATGTCCAAAGCTGGACGAGCAGCTGTGCCACATCATCGCCAGCGGGATGTTCAACGGCATCTTTGAAATCGTCATCCACGATATGCCCAAGGAGCAGGCCATGCGTTATGTGGATCAGCTGCGGGATTTTTACACCGCCGGATGGCTGAAGCTGATCGGCCAGTCATAAGGCGCACCACTTTCCAGTAAGATCGGGGCTTGCCCCTTTCTTTTTACACTATCAGTTAGTAATTGCTAACCTAAAGGGAGGAATATTTGTGAAGCAAAAGAAACCAAGCAGCCTTGCCCGCATCCTGGGCTATGCGGGCGGGCACAGGAACCTAACGATCCTGGGCTGTATCCTGTCCGCCCTGTCGGCGGTGCTGGGGCTGGCGCCGTATCTTTGTGTCTGGCTGGTGGCCAGAAGCGTGCTGTCAGCCTGGCCCAGTCTGGACGGGGCCGGGGATCTGGGCCGCTGGGGCTGGATGGCGGTGTGGACTGCCGTTGGCAGCATCCTGCTTTACTTTGCCGCCCTCATGTCCACCCATATCGCGGCCTTCCGCACCGCCCGGAACATCCGGCGCGCCGCCATGACCCATGTACTAAAGCTCCCCTTGGGCTTTTTCACCGGGAACCAGTCGGGGCGGCTGCGCAAGCTCATCGACGACAACGCCGGGCTCACCGAGGACCTGCTGGCCCACAAGCTCCCCGACCTGGCCGCCACGGCAGTGACGCCCATCGCCGCCATCGTGGTACTGTTCCTTCTTTGACTGGCGAATGGGCCTTTTGTGCCTGCTCACCATGGTGCTGGCCCTGCTGTCCATGTGCATGATGATGGGCGGCAAAAACGCCGGCTTCTTCCACCGCTATCAGCAGGAGATCGAGCGCATGAGCGGCGAGGCAGTGGAGTATGTCCGGGGCATCCCGGTGGTGAAGATGTTCCAGCAGACGGTCTACTCCTTCAATGCCTTCTACGCCGCCATCCAGGATTACAGCGACTTGGCCAGTCAGTACGCCATGAGCTGCCGGACGGGCCAGACCTGTTTCCTTACCTTCATTAACGGGGCCTTCGCCCTGCTGATCCCGGCGGTGCTGCTCATCGCCTCCGGCGGGGATGTGCGGGCCGCGCTGGTGAACCTGATCTTCTACGCCCTGTTCGCCCCTGCCTGCGGCCAGATGATCAACCGCATCATGTATATGAGCGAGGCGGTGATGGAGGCCGACGAGGCCATTGGCCGCCTGGACGAGATCCTGAGCCAGCAGCCCATGGAGGAACCGAAGGTCCAAAAGAGTTTTGCCAGCGACGCCGTGGCCTTTGACCATGTGACCTTCACCTACCCCGGCGCGGACCGGCCCGCGCTGAAGGATGTGAGTTTCTCCGTCCAGCCCGGTGAAGCGGTAGCCCTGGTGGGACCCTCCGGTGGGGGCAAGACCACCGCCGCCAGCCTGATTCCCCGGTTCTGGGATGTGGACAGCGGCAGCGTCACCGTGGGCGGCGCGGACGTGCGGGAGCTGGACAGCACCGCTCTCATGGGGCAGGTGGCCTTTGTGTTCCAGGATACCCGGCTGTTCAAGGAGAGCTTGCTGGAGAATATCCGGGCCGCCCGGCCAGACGCCATCCCGGGATGAGGTGCTGGCCGCCGCCCACGCTGCCCAGTGCGATGACATCCTGGAAAAGCTGCCCCAGGGACTGGACACGGTGGTGGGTGCCAGGGGCGTCTATCTCTCTGGCGGGGAGCAGCAGCGCATCGCCCTGGCCCGGGCCATTTTGAAGGACGCTCCCATTGTGGTGCTGGACGAGGCCACCGCCTTTGCCGACCCGGAGAACGAGCATCAGATCCAAAAGGCCTTTGAGACCCTGATCCGGAATAAGACGGTGCTGATGATCGCCCACCGGCTGTCCACAGTGCAGAACGCGGACAACATCATCGTCCTCAGCGAGGGAAAGATCGCGGAGCAGGGCAGCCACAGCGCCCTGCTGGAGAAAAGCGGTGTCTACGCCGCCATGTGGGCGGACTATCAGCGCAGCGCCCAATGGAAGGTTAAGGTTGGAAAGGAGGCAGCAGTATGACAAAGAAATTACAGCACATCTTCGCTCTCAGTGAGAAGGGGGCCAGAGACCTGGTGAAGGCCGTGATTTGGTGCTTTGTGTGCAATCTGGCCCTCATGTTCCCCGTGGGGGCGGTCCTGTTCACGGTCCAGCATCTTCTGGGCTGCCTGGAGAGCAGCGGCAGTCCCATGGACGGGTTCTGGCTCTATGTGGGCTTTGCCCTGGCGGTGCTCCTCCTGCTGTTCGTCCTCCACTGGTTCCAGTACGCCTCCCTTTACATCGCCACCTACCAGGAGAGCGCCAACCGCCGGGTGAGCCTGGCGGAGACGCTGCGGAGACTCCCCCTGTCCTTCTTCGGCAACCGGGATCTCAGCGACCTGACCTCCACCATGATCGCCGACTGCTCCAGCCTGGATCAGATGTTCTCCCACTATGTGCCGCAACTGTTCGCCTCTATCGGCTCCACGCTGGTAATCGGGGCGTGCATGTTCGTGTGCGATTGGCGCATGGCCTTGGCGGTGCTGTGGGTGGTGCCCGTGGCGGTGGCGCTGACAGCGGGAAGTAAGAAGATCCAGGACGCCTTTGGGACGAAAAATATCCTGAACAAACGGGCAGTGGCCGATTGCATCCAGGAGGGGTTGGAGACCATCCGGGACATCAAGGCCTGCCACCGGCAGGAGCGGTATCTCGACGGCCTGGAGGCAAAACTGTCCGCCATGGAGGGCAGCTCCATCCGCTCCGAGCTGGCCACCGGCGTGTTTGTGTGCTCCGCTCAGGCTTTCCTGCGGCTGGGGCTTGCCACCACGGTGCTCACCGGCGGGGCGTTGCTGCTGGTCGGGGAGCTCTCCTTCCTCTATTTCCTGGGCTTCCTCTTTGCCGCTGCCCGGCTGTACGATCCTCTGGGGGTGGTGCTCCAGAACATCGCCGCCACCTTCAACACCAAGCTGCAGATTGAACGGATGCGCTCCATTCTGGAGCAGCCGGTGCAGACGGGGACAGAGGACTTCTGCCCATCCAGTTACGACATCACCTTCGACCACGTCTCCTTTGCCTACCGGGAGGGCGCGGGGGTGCTGGAGGATGTGAGCTTCACCGCCCGCCAGGGGGAGGTCACCGCTCTCATCGGCCCCTCCGGCGGCGGGAAGTCCACCGCCTGCAAGCTGGCCGCCCGGTTCTGGGATGTCACCGGCGGGAAGGTGTCCCTGGGCGGAACGGACGTGTCCACGGTGGACCCGGAGGCCCTCCTGCGCTCCTACTCCATGGTGTTCCAGGACGTGGTGCTGTTCGACGACACGGTGATGGGGAACATCCGCCTGGGCCGCCGGAGCGCCACCGATGAGGAGGTGCTGGAAGCCGCCAAGGCCGCCCAGTGCGACGAGTTCATCCGCAAGCTGCCCCAGGGCTACCAGACGGTGATTGGGGAGAACGGTTCCACCCTCTCCGGCGGGGAGCGGCAGCGGATCTCCATCGCCCGGGCCCTGTTGAAGGACGCGCCGGTGGTGCTGCTGGATGAGGCCACCGCCAGCCTGGACGTGGAGAACGAAAGCGCCGTCCAGACCGCCCTCGCCCGTCTTCTTCAGGGCAAGACGGTGCTGGTCATCGCCCACCGGATGCGCACCGTGGCCGGTGCGGATCATATCGTGGTGCTGAAGGACGGCTGTGTGGCACAGCAGGGCACCCCGGCGGAGCTTATGGCGACGGGAGGCCTGTTCCGGCACATGGTGGAACTCCAGAGTGAAAGTGCCCAGTGGCAGTTGAGATAACTGTGTTTTGGTAGTTCTAAAGTAATCAAGAACTATATTATGCAGTATTGCTTTACCATAAAAGAACTGGGCAGTGCGGAAATAGATCCGCACTGCCCAGTTCTCATTTACTTTTGTATGGACGTCTACCAAAACGGCGATTCTGCATGCCAAGTAGCCGCAACGATCTGTGCTACAGTGTTTGTATGATATTTAATGCTTCTTCTGTGGACAGCTTCCCGGCCAGATAATCATCTCTGGCCTTGGCCGCCCGGTCCAGCCACTGGTAGTACTCCCCGTAGCTTAAATCCTTTTCAGACGGTTCCTTGTTGATAAACTCCGCCCGCTCATAGCGTTTATACATCCGCTGCTTGGCCCGGTCAAACTCCTCTACCACTCTGAGCTGGGCGGCTTTCTGCCGGTGCTTGAGCACCGGCCCCCACTCCTTGCAGGTCTTACTGTCCTTCAGGATTCGGTCACAGTAGAGCGTTTTCTTCTTCGTTTTCGGGATAAAATACCGCCCACAGCAATGACACCGCGCAACGGAAGGATGGTTCGTCACAAACTGCAGAAGCAGAAAATGATAATAGTCCACAGCGGAGCGGAAGTGGTATTGGGTCGTCAAGGTACTTCCATCCCAGCGCAGGACTGAACGCACAGGGACCTCCCACAGCGTGTCATACTTCTCAGAAACGATTGGTTCCCCGGCTTGCACATCATGTAATACTTCATTGACTACAAATTGGAACTGCATGACCTCAGCTAAAATGGTAAGGATATTCCGGCTGGCCAGGAAAGGATACATGGCAGTCCCGTCATCCGCTGGAACTTCATCTTCCAGCTGTGTGCGGAGCAAGGTCCCATGCAGAGGGAATTCCTCCCCCAGAGTAGATACCAGGTCCTCCACGGTGTCAAGCATGGCCTGAAACTCGGTCATGTCGGCCAGACCGCCGTGGTCATCATGCTTCAGGATCGCCTTGGCCTGGAAGCGGATCAAATCCACCACCACCGCATACGGACCAAAACTTAATTCAGAAAACAGGATTACCTCATCGGAGATCGTTGTACCTTCCAGAGAGACTTCGCCGGATACCCCGGCGAGGTCTCTCTTTATTTCTCCCTTCTGCAGCAGTTCGACATACGCGCCATGTTCCGCACTCATTGACTGCCCTCCTCTGTCTCAAAGTGAACTTGTCTTAAAACGGTAAGGATCACTTGTAGATTTCGCAGTGCCCCTTTCTTCTGTATTCTAACAGAAACGGGGAACAAAACCAACCGACCACAACAGATAGGAGGCATTGATAACATGAAACTCAACACGATCGATGGGGCTTTTCTGATGAGCCAGCCTCTGCGTCCGCCCAACTTCGTGGTGGACACGCTGATCGCTCAGGGGCTGCATATCCTGGCGGGCTCGCCCAAGGTGGGCAAGTCCTGGCTGGCCCTGTGGCTGGCGGTGACCGTGGCCAAGGGTGAACTCGTCTGGGGGATGGGCGTGAAGCGGGGCACTACGCTCTACCTCTGCCTGGAGGACTCCGTCCTTCGCATCCAGAACCGGCTCTTTGAGATCACCGAGGACGCGCCAAGCAGCGTCCACTTCTGTACGGAGTGCGCGCCCATTGGTCAGGGGCTGGAGGAGCAGGTGGAAATATTCCTCGCCGCCCATCCAGATACGGTGCTGGTCATCATCGACACGCTGCAGATGGTCCGTCCGGTCCACGACGCCACCTACGCCAACGACTATCGGGACCTGTCTGTGCTGAAACGGCTGGCGGACAAGCACGGCATCGCCATCCTGCTCATCCACCATCTGCGCAAGGAGAAGGCAGACGATGTGTTCCACCGGATCTCCGGCACCACCGCCATCAGCGGCGCGGTGGATTCCAGCTTCACCCTGGTGGAAGAAAAACGTGGCAGCGGCAGGGCGAAGCTCTCCTGCGTGGGCCGGGACATCGAGTACCGGGAGCTTGAGCTCCAGCGCGGCAGCGAAAATGTGTGGGAGCTGGTGTCGGACAGCGGGACGCAGGCTGGGCAGCCGGGGGAGCAGATCGTCACGCTCCTCTCTGCCTTCCTGACGGACCGGAACAACTTTATCGGCACTCCCACGGAGCTCTCCGAGCAGATCGACCCTGACCGGAGCCGGAGCATCACGCCCAAGAAGGTGGCTCGGATAATCCTGCAAAGCGTTGACGCTCTAAACAAGGCCGGGATCACTGCCGTGGTGCGCCGCAGCAACGGAAAGCGGCTCATTGAGCTACACAGTGCCGATCGTGTCGATTTGGAGGGTGCCGGAAAAATCGTCCCTATCGCCCCTGCTGCCGTTGACCAACCGTCTGGAGAGGGCGCGACGGGGGCTGTGGAGACGGATTCCTCCCTTTTGGGAGGGCAAGCATCGCGTCCGGCTATACGCCGGCCACCGTTCCGGGGCGCTGCCCCGAACCCGGCCCCTGCGGGGGAAAAGGAGGAGCCATGCAGAGAGTAAAAAAGAGCGAGATCATCACCCTGCGGGTGACGCCCCGTATCAAGAGAATCATTCAGGAGCAGGCAAAAGCCGCTGGCCTGACGGTCACCGATTACCTGTGCTACAGCGGATTGGGAAAAGAAATCGTGCGGGTGGACGGGCTGGAGCAGGTGCTCACTGAACTGAAGGCTCAGGGACGAAACCTGAACCAGCTCACCACTCTGGCCAACATGGGAAAGGTCACCGTGGTGTACGGTGACAGGTTTGCGGAGAGTTACCAGCAGATCAGCGAGCAGCTCCGTCAGCTCCTGCGGGAGGTGACCTAAGATGGCAACCTTTACTGCCGTCAAGAACCGGGGCGGAGGCCGGGGCGCGCTGGGCGGAGTGCTGCGCTACACCCAGCAGGACGAAAAAACGCTGTGGGAAGGACAGCGGCTGGTGTCCGGATGGAACTGCATCGCTCAGTCTGTCCTCTCCGAGATGCAGCTCACCAAGGAGCGGTTTCGAAAAACGGACGGGCGGCAGTACTACCACTTCGTCCAGTCCTTCGCAGAGACGGATGACCTGACGCCCCAGAAGGCCCACGCCATCGCTCTGGAACTGGCCCAACGGGAGTTCCCCAATTTCGAGGTGCTGGTCGCTACTCACATCGACACAGACCATCTGCACAGTCACCTCATCGTGAACAGCGTCAGCTTCCGGGACGGAAAAAAGCTCCACCAGAGCGCCGCTGATCTGCAAGCTCATCGGACCGTCAACGATGAGATCTGCGCTGCCCACGGTCTGGCGATCCTGCCTCCGCCGGAAAAGCAGGTCAAGCAGAAGCGGATGAGCAGTCGGGAATATCGCTCCGCCGCCAAGGGTGAGAGCTGGAAGTTCCGGCTGATGAACACCATCGACCAGTGTATGCGGTACGCCTCCACCAAAGAGGAGTTTCGCTCCCTGATGGAGAGCGAGGGGTATCAGGTGCGCTGGACGGATGGCAGGAAGAACATCACCTACACCACACCGGGCGGCATGAAGTGCCGGGACGACCGGCTCCACGATATAAAGTACACCAAGGAGGTCATGGAAGATGAATTCCGAATCCGGGCAGAGATTGTCCGTGGAAGAACTGAAACGGCTGAACCTGCCGCCGCAGTCAGCCCCTATGCTCCCAGCGCATCCGCCCCAGCAGGAGTGGAGCAAACAGCTGGTACGGCTGGAGCGCCTGGAAGCCAGCGCCGGCGCACAGGAGGCCATGCTTCGGGCATTGAGCCGACAGGTGGGGCAGCTACCCACTCAGGAGCAGTTGGAGACACTGTCGCGGGAGGTGGGCCAGCTGCGGGCGACAGTGCGACAGGCTGGGAAAAGGAAAGAGCTCTCTATCTCGCCGCCCAGTTTGGATACGGTGCTGTCTGTGCTGGCCTGGCTGATCTTGCTCCTGCTGGGGACTATGGTGGGCATGGTGGTCTTGCGGACCATCTGGTCCTGCTTGGCCTCAGTCTGGAACGCGGTCAAGGTGCTGATCCCGTGATAGACAGTACCACTATGCACCGCCGCTCCGACCGCAAGACTTTGCGCAGAGAGCAGGAGAAGAAGATCGCCCTCGGCCATAAGGAAGACGATCATGAGGAAGAACAGACTTGGCAGCAGACCATGTAAAGGAGAACGAATACATGAGTTACCAGCAGGCGATGTATGACCGGGATCATCCCAGGTACTCGGAACCAACAGAGTACATTACGATGGAGGTGGACGGCCTTGTCGTTGCACTCCGTTTCAAAAACACCAGTACGCAGTCTGACACGGTGTCCAAGATCGAACAGACGCTGTTGATGACACAGAACTTTGAAAATCTCAACGAATCTGCTTGATTCAGTAGACTTTTTCACCTCGGTGTGGGATACTGTGTGTGCATATGTACCTTGACAATAGAATCGAAGCAAACCATATGCACCGCAGTCCTACATCAGAAAGGACAAGGTGTGATCATGGAAAAACAGAACCGAGTATACTGCCTCTACCGTGTTTCGACCAAGGGACAGGTAGACAAAGATGATATCCCCATGCAGAAGCAGCGCTGCCGTGAGTTTGCAGAGAGCCAGGGGTGGACGATCCTCAAAGAATTTGCGGAAAAGGGTGTCTCGGGCTTCAAGGTAGCTGCTGCTGACCGCGATGCCATTCAGGAGATCCGCAAGGATGCCGAGGAGCGGAAGTTTGACATCCTGCTGGTGTTCATGTTCGACCGCCTGGGGCGGCGGGATGATGAAACACCTTTCGTGGTGGAGTGGTTCATCCGCAACGGCATTGAAGTGTGGAGCGCAATGGAAGGGCAGCAGAAGATGGATGACCACATCGACAAGCTGTTGAACTACATCCGCTATTGGCAGGCATCCGGAGAGAGTCTCAAGACCTCGGTGAGAACGAAGACCTGCCTGTCGCAGATCGTGCAGGAAGGACGCTTCCGGGGTGGCACTGTTCCCTATGGATACCGCTTGGAAAAGCAGGGGCGCTTCAATAAAAAGAACCACGAAGTCAATGAGATCCTAATCGACTCGGACGAAGCAGCGGTGGTGCGCATCATCTTTGAAAATATGTCTATGAGGGATTCGGCGCGCAACGGTTGTCCCGGTGGCTGTACAGCAATGGTTACCTCAACCGAAAAGGGACAAACTTCGCAAATACCACCATCATCAAGATGCTGAAGAACATTATGTATGTAGGAATCTTGCGCAGCGGGGAAACGCGCTCGGAGATCTTTCCGGAACTTCAGATCGTTCCGCTGGAGCTATATGAGCATGCACAGAAGATCATGGAGGACAGGACGATGCGCCACAATGAGGTTCCCTTCAACTCCAAGGAGAAATCCCTGCTCTCCGGGATGGTCTATTGTGCTCACAGCGGTTCTAAGTTGGTGCTGACCACCAGCAGCGGCAGACGCGCCAAAGGTGAGCCTAAGCGGGAGACTCGTATCCGCTATGCCTGCCACTACAAGATCCGCCATCCTCAGGACTGTGACGGTCAGACCGGATATTCAGGTGAGAAACTGGACGGAATTATTGATAAGATCGTCATTCAACTCTTTGAGCGGATGAGAACCGCTCCCAAAAGTCAGCTGATTCAAAGGCAGCGGGAGAAGGAAATTCAGCTGGCCAACAGCTCTGTGGCGAATTTAGAAAAGCTCTATACTGCCACGGAACGGGAACTGGAGAGCTACAAAAAGGAGATCATCAAGACCATCAACGGCACCGGCAGCTTTGGCGCGGATATCCTTGGGGAAATGATTGAGGAAACCCGGAACAGACTGACTGCTCTGACACAGGAATTGGAACAGGCCAAGGAGAAAGCGGCTGATTTGAAAAACTCTGCTGTTGCGGTCCAAAAGGAATACGACAAGATCATGTCCTGGGCGGATCTGTATGCCGGAAGTAGCATTGAGGGGAAAAAGATGATCCTGCGGCAGTTGATCGACAGGGTGAACATCGGACGGGATTTTGAGATTGAAGTGGAATTCAAGATCAGCGTCACACAATTCTTCGACTTCCTGCATCCGGAGGGAGACAAGAGTGTGTACTATCGCGCATCCTGAAAGTATGAAAAAACTCGGCAAATCTCAAAACGAGATCTCCCGAGTGTGTATTGTGTGGACAAAAAAGATGCAGTTGCAAAGCATTTACCCCAAAATTCCATATCTTCATTATTGACCAAATCTTATAAATTTATTCAAAGCATTAGGAACAGTACACAGTTCATCACCTCCACTTTCAAAGGCGCAAGGATGTAACTCAATTCTGAACTTGAACTTCTGTTCTACAATGGTTAGGGGCACAATATGCCTTCCATCGTTTCTGGCAGTTACTTTATGAGCATGCAATGGTACAGTCATTTTCTATCTCTGTAACCCCCATAACAATGCAGTCGCCAAATCATTTTTCGCATCGTTCAAAACGGAATAACTTTATCGAAGGGATATGCCTCTGAAACAGGATTCAAGAGAGATTGACTCTTCCATCAAATCCTATATACAGGGCAACCTCATCGCATATTGAAAAACCGGATACCATATCAAATGGCGAAAGTGTATTAAAGGTGAGCCATGTATTCATGCTACATAGGGGTTCGGATTCCGAAAATTTCAGTTTTGAAAGCTGATTTCAAACTTTTTGTGCCTTTATATTTCATTTCCATCGTAAATATGAAAATGGCCGAAAACCTTGCTATGATAAATCTTTCAGTCATAAAACGCCCCACCTAATCCGTCAGTTTCATGGGAACTGTTCGGATTAGGTGGGGGTGTTCATAATCGCAGCCATTGGGTTACAAAATCAATATGCTCCTCCAATCCGCGGTAAAGTGCGGACTGCCATGAATTTAAGAACAACTGTTCCCTGCTAACCGCCTCGTCATGAAAGGATGCCGCAAGGAAATCTTCACCACATCTATCGAGAAAGACATGCCATATACCCGATCGGCCTGTAATTTCTTCGGCGGCATGCACTGCGTAGGATGTGTATAGATTATATAAAACCATATGATTCTCAACCCGCCTGAACAGCAAGTCGTTCCACGCTACAGGTTTCCGCACAAAATAGGTAGGAACTAACTCTTTGCCCGCAACTTCAAATCTCACGGACAGCCAGATATCCTGTTCAACATCGTCAAAATACGGATGTAACGGTTCCTCCTCTGAGTTCTGAGGAGAAAATGTCCTTTTCTTTCCCAAATTACAGTCCCGACAGGCCGGGATCATATTTTTAGGTGTGATTGCCAGTGCAGGATATTTGGATTTCGGCAAATAGTGATCCAACGTGCTCACAGTGCCAATCCCACAGAATGGACATTTTCCATTCGTGGGGAGCGACATATATTTATCGTAATATGGCCGGCCAGTCCCCTTTACAAACTTGGATTCATAAATGTCCAACATCTCAGCCTTGCTAACCACCCCGCCTACATTGTCCGCCGTTGGAATAGTATGGGTCTTTGATGTTAATACACAGTCTTCAAAGCGCGATGCCTCATCAGAGAGAACAGGAACTATCGATCTGAGCCGGTTTTTTAACGCGGCATCCCGATAGCTTTCAATACACGTCGAAAATACATCTTGAACCGAATCGCCGGGAGCGTTCAGTTTTCTCATTCGGTACCTCCATACTCTCTATTTGCAAGCAGGATGCGCAAAATCGATCTCGCTTCCATACCGACCCGAAAATCGAATTTATTTAATATTTCCTCGTATGTTAAGCCCGCTTCAACCATCTGAAGTAACATACCATGAAAGCCAGAATGGGTCACTTCAAGCCCAAAGACATCGTTTATGAGGACTCCAACATTCTCACCGAATGTTTCTCGCTCTGGTCGTACCGCACGCAGTATTGTGTTGTTTCTGTAAAGCTGCCAGATGCAGTTTTTAGGTACTTCCTGCAAAATAACAGGCGAGTGCGTAGAAATAATAGCCAGTCCGTTTTTTTGAATCAGCAACGCAGATAACGCCCGAACAAATGCAGAGAGCAACGGTGGGTGCAGATGATTTTCCGGCTCATCCATGAGCACAAGAGTGCGTTCCATCGTAATCGCTACCAGACAGGTCAAGGTCAGCAAAATCACCTTATGGCCAGAGCTTAGACGGCTAAATAGCTCTTGCGCAGAGACAACCAGTTCACCTTCCTCTGTTCCTTGTGGAGTCAGCAGCGCGGAGGCACCATTGTTCGCAAAAATGGGGTCTGAGTTCAGTAGCGTCATAGTAGCAATCCATAATGTGCGCTTTTCTTTATATTTATTACATGACCGCAGCGCCGCAATAAACTGCTCCTCCAGCCGCTGCATCCGTATCTCCTGCCCGCTGCCTAAACCAATGTATGTGTATTTTCCACTATATTCATCCTCTTCTATGTCATCCGGCATTGGGTAGGTATCAAACGGGCTAAAAGCTACACATACAAAATTTGAAAATTTTGTGCGATGCTCAAAGCTGAATTTTCCATATTGCCCATCCTGGTTGCCTGTTGAAAGGCAACGTATCATTGACGTAAGCATATGGGTCTTTCCGACGCCGTTTCTCCCAATCAATACATGGATGTTAGTCGGTGGGTTGGAATCCGGGACTACATGAAACTCCAGTTGGTAATCGGTTCCGACCTGACCTGGGAGCTTGTAGGATATATCAAAAGGGGTCAATTTCGCGCCCCCGTTAGCGATTCGATGAAATTGTTCCCTGATGATTCTGGAGCCAAGATCGCGCATAAGAGATTCACGCGTGACATTTTCCTGTTTCACTGCCTCAAAAATTGTCAGATTATACGCAATATCTCTTAACGCAGTTAAAATATCCTCTCGTAGTTCTCCGTGTTCCAGTTTTTTGACATTTTCATAATAATCTTCACTTTGCCCCAGTGTAAAAAACGAATCGGTTAACGTTTCAAAAGTTTTCGGCAAATCAGGGGTCCTCTGCTCCATTCCTATCTGACCGATCTTAATGCTCCCCAACTCCACTGTATTCCCTTTTTCATCAGAATAGGAAAGATAAAACATCGTCTCATATTTAAACCAGTCATTCCAACCGTCTTTGTGGAGGTATATCACATTTTTTGTAAAAACACGTTCGATTTGTCCTCGTTGAACTACTTCAAATCTCATATTCAACACCACTCCACTAAACTATCTGTCAAACTCTGGCACATACTGAGATTTCCAAATTTAGTTGTTTAAAATCGTTTTGTAATGATTTCTTTCACATTGGTAGATGGAGCAGCTGCTCCCTCCATAATTAACAAATAAGTAATGTATCAGCTTTTAGTATTTGAGACGTTCCTTTTATGTGATACTCTAATATCTTGTTCACTTGATAGTAGCGCGAAAATTATCTCAGCGTCTTCCAGTATAATGCGAATGGAAATACGCCGTTCTAATTCAGAGATATTACCCATATTTCACGCCTCAGTAATCCTGCGGATATGCATACCGGGCAATCGAATACTCACCGCTTAAGAAAAGTGCATTGTGGAAAAGAAGCAAATCGTACCCATACTCATAAGCAGGTGGAAGGAGTAAACTGGTTTGATACGAAACATACCATTCTCCATCCACTCATTCACTTTAATCAATTTCTGTTTTACATATGTTTCCTAACGATTGCCAACCGAACCTTCGGATCTATCCATAGCTGGAAGCCTGCAGCAATTTCAGGGTAAGCACTCACGCCTCCACCTTTACCTTGCTTTACCTGTATCCCAACAGCGTGAGTCTTTCGAATCCACAGAGATGGTGTAATGGTCAGTGATGTCGTATGTCCCTGATGAATCAGTTCCTCACAGGCCCTATCATCAAAACCTTCATTCATGTCATTTTCCCATTGGCGGAGAAACTCTAATGTGTTGCGGCTGCGCATCCAGCTTTGGATTACATATCCCGGCGACTCATCGGAATACTGCCTTGCCAATTCTGTCAGCGAGACCATGCCATCATAGGCCAGCATCCTCATATACAGGCTGATGGTCTCATGATAGTCCCTGATTTTTTGTGTGGTCCGCAGCTTTTCCTCATTCAATGTATCATAGAATCTCTCTTTTGCGGCGTCGGCCGCTTCTATATCGACCAATCCTTTTGTCAGAAGGGCATCAATGGCAGACTCATATTGAAATGCCAAGCGTATGTATCGCTCATGTAGTTCATTCTCGTTCATGGCCCATTCTCCTTTTTATTTAGTATAACAAGAGAAATGGGTTCTGTATAGTCTCATTTTGTATCAAAAACTGGAGACTGATACCTGACTGCCTTTCGTGGATACCCGGCTTTATCATAGTCTACATTGCAACGTCGAGCTTTCTCAAACTGAGTATCCATGTATATCTTAATACCAACCAGGGGGATATATTTTTTGTTCGCCAGAAGTTTATCCACGGCCGCCCTCGTCCATTTTACTTTTCCAGTTGGAGAAACCACCCCTTTTTTGAAAAGCAGATCAACAATCTTGCCTAAGCTGGCTCCGGCAAGGTAATCATCAAAAATGCTACGGACAACATCCGCCTTTTCTTCATGAATAACGATTTCCTTGCCAATCAAAACATAGCCATATGGAAGTTTCATAGTTGCCTCACTTTTTAAAACATAAATAAAAGCAGGTTTAAGGAAGATACCTTTTCCTTAAACCTGCTTGTTGACACATGTGATATGTAATTATAACTAATTTGTATCTCGCCATTTTGTGCTATATAGCCAAGTAAAAACAAAACCTGCGTATAACTATCGTTAAACGCAGGCTTTGTCTACAATGGAATGTGTAGACAAAAAAGATGCAGTCTGCACCAACTCCAAACTAGGGCCTAGCGTAGCGGGGCCGGTGTGGAAGTGAGGCGTAGTCACCTTTTCCCCAAAAAATAATATGATATGAAAAGCTAGCGCAAGGGGCGATCTAATATAGTGAGTCAATACTTTTTATACCCCATTTAAATCTCAATCGAAAGGTCATTCAACAATGCAACAAAGGATTCTACAAAAGCACCATCAAGGATCTTGCTTGGAGTATGAGATTGATAATTTATATGATTCACATCTGGAAGGTCGTCATATTTTCCTATCTCTTCATGCTTTAATGTTGTTGTCAGTATTACTTGCTTATCAATTGATTTTGAGATTTCAAGCACCGTATTTTCTTTTCCAGTCGATAAGTCTTCTGCTCGGAAGGAGTCAATTACTATTGGGAAACTGTGCCGCAACACAAATTGTAAGGCAAACAATTTCACCACATGAAAAATAGTCGCCTCGCTTCCAGAATACACCTCATTTCGCTGAGTAAATAAGCTTGAATATATTATATTACCATCCGGATCAATCTGATGGTAAAGTTCATTCATTTTTCCTATAATTGCTGATAACAAAGCTACTCTTTGCTCTTGCGTTTCAATCGATGCATTTTCACTGGCTAACAGTTGACTCTTTAATGTAGCGACTTCCATGTCTATCTCTTTAATTCTGGCTTCTGCATCTGAAGCCGAAAAAATATCTTTCTTGTAAGCGACAATAGATTCAAGAGAGACGCTTTCATCATCCATTAAAGATTGCAAACGTTCTTGCTCTATAATTATTTCTGCAGAAAGCCGTTCAATTTCTTCGCTATAAGCAGAAATTTTTTCTGAAATAGAATGAATGATTTCATTTCGCATTTCAACTGTAGACACATCAAACGAGTAGGATGTTTGAACTGACTCTCCAGTACTAAACGAGATATTTGTAGAGTTGCAATCCATGCATCGTAATTCTCCACACGATATTGTGCGATTTAAAGAGCGAAGTTCGTTAATCGTATGCTCCCATTTACTCTTACGAGTAGATACACTATTACGAGCCTTCCGTAATTCCGCAATTTTATTTTGGACTCTTTCAAGACTCTCTATTTTTTTACCAAATGCGAGGCGGTCACTCTCCGCGCTAAGATATGAAACAGGTGTTTTTTTCGATTTAAGTATTTTATGTTGTTGTAGCAATAGCTTTTTCTCGTCAGAAAGAGTTATTATATGACTCTTTATCTCATCAATCCTCTCTTGTGGAAGTTGCTCTCCAATTAAACCAGCATATGCGTAAAGCATATCGATAAAATCCTGTTTATTATAGAAGCCGTGATTGGCGATATTGGACGTGTCCTTCTTATCTTGTCCAATAAAGAAAAGCTGGACATATAGTACTGGATCTACAATCCTTAAAAGTTGATTTTTTGCTATTGACGGAAGTGGAAATATATTCCTGTTCCAATATCTTTTAAGTTCAGAAACATTATCAAAAATAAGTACAGTAGATTCACGCTTTAATACAAATCCATCGCCAGATCGGCAAAGTTTGAATATAATCCCAGCTTCTTCAAATTCGATATAGTAATAATACTTCTGAAATTCAAATGATGTAGGGAATGTTGGTTCATTTCCTAAAGCATACATCATTGATTGGATTACAATCGTCTTTCCCTTATTATTATCGTCGCTCGAAATGATGTTCACACCATTTGTGAAATTTCCTTCAATAAATGCTTCAGCAGCATTTCCTACAGCTACTTTCCGTATCTTCATTGTTGAACACCATCCTTGACTACAGAGATAAAGTACTTAAGTGATAGGGCGTCAAAGTCAGGACACCGAGCAATACAATTAGGTATTGCCTGAATTTTTGTAAATAGAGACTGCACAGAGTCATCTGGATGTTCGACAATCAGTTGATATGTATTCTCAAATAGATACCAAAAACCATCTGCCGCATTTTTATTGAATAATGCCCTACATAAGGCACCTTGGCAATCTTCGAGCATTTCCCTCTGCCTTTCTGGTGGCCAAGTAGTATAGATACTTACAAAAGATGGTGGTATTCCTTGACCCAGCGGATCTCTATTGATAATACGCTGTAAAGTCATTAAACGAATTTCATTATTAGTTAAGTGCCTGCAATAGTTTAACGCTTCATCAGTCGTTTCAATCACAATCCCCTCGACTGAAGAAATATTTTTTTTGCTTGCCTGTTTATCTCTTATCTCATTAAAAATAGCGTTAAGTATTTTTTCTTCTGGAATAATATTCGGATGTTGCCTTATAATTGCTTTTACATATTCACTTGGTTTTTTACCATCATCAATGACAAAAAACACTTTTCTCAGGAAACCATTAATGTTCTCATCGGTCAAGTCGGTGCTATCAATATATTCTTTTGCGGAACCTTCTTCATGTAAGCCTAACTTAATCTGTTCTATCGCTGCATCCTTTACATTTTCAATCCCAAAAGTTGTAAGAGAAGAATCTTTGCGAAGAGATCCGGTCACACTGCCAATAAATAGAATATATGCCTCAAAGGTTAATGGGCTCATATAATTCTTGAACAATGTGACAAGTTCTTTCCCGATAGCTTTGGGACTAACATGATGTGCGCCTTTTGATTGCACATCCCACAATCTGGATGCCATGTTGTCCATCCCAGTTAAGTCATTAAAGAAATCTACAACAAAGTAGTATATGTCATCACTATCGGGTCTGAAATTCATTAAATAAAGCAATGCCTTGGTTTCTGCCTCTGAACCAGATTTCCTTAATCTTTCAGATGATTTTACAGTGTATGACATATTCTCATCTCGCATTCATTTTCAGCTCATGCCAATCTAATGTTCTTTTATTTTTATATTATATCACAATTTTTCCACTTCTCAACAAAAAAGCAGGCACAGAGAGACACAGGCAGCACCCAAGCTGTCCACATTTTTCTGTGCCTGCTTCTTAGTAAGGAGATGGGTGATTTCAAAACTACAGACGAATCGGATGAAAATTTTTCTTTGGAGAGCATGCTTACTCGCTGAATCACCCTATATAACATGGATTCCAAATACTCCATAAGGTCGATATTTTTTGTAGAAATGAGTTCCATGATTTCCGTGACTTTGTTTTCTCGGCCTATATCGTGCCGGGCATCCAGCTCTGTACGCTTTTTATTTATCACAACAGGGCGTATTTCATTGATGATATCCTTGATTTGCAGGTTCACAACTTCACTCCCTGACACCAAAGCAGTCAGTCCAATTCCTTGACCAGTTCTTGAAGTTTGCTTTTTATAAAATAGACTGATTATAATAATTCCTTTGTCAATACCAGGCTCAAGTATTGTTAGCAGGGCAGGCGGCCTCTCTTCGTGTTAATCTTTTTCTACATGCTACACTAGTAGCATATTACAAGAAAGGGGCAAACATCATGACCTACACAGATCAAGAGAAAACCGATATCATCGCACAGTACAGGCAGGGCAAGCCAATCCAGGAATTATGCGCAGAATACAGTGTCTGCGTACGGACGATCTATCGCTGGGCAAAACTATACTGCCCAGCGGTTCCCGATGAAAGACGCACCTGCACCGTCAAAGAGTATGATGCACTTCTACACAAAGTCTCTAAATTGGAAAACATGGTCGCCGTTTTGCAAACCGTCGGCTGCACCGTCCATGCTCCGTTGAAGGAGCGACTGACGGAGCTAGAATTACTGTACGGCCAATATGATGTCCATACACTTTGTGAAGCTCTGAATGTTCCCCGCGGGACTTTCTATAACCACATTCTCCGAAATAAACGGAGCAACGCTTGGTTCGAAAAGCGGCGGGAGGAATATCGTATTCTGATTCAGAAGATATTTGATGAGTACCGCCAGGTGCTGGGTGCTGAAAAGATCCGCACAATACTTGTCCAACATGGCCATCAAGTCAGCACAGAATATGTGGCAAAACTGATGAGAGAGATGGGCCTAGCTAGTATCCGCAGCACTGCAAAACAGGACTACATGAAACTTCATGAACCGGAAAAGAAACGGAACATCCTCCAGCAGCAGTTTCAGGCGGACAAGCCCAACCAAATCTGGGTCAGCGATGTTACTTGTTTTAAGCTGGGGGAGTTCTATCTTTACACCTGTGTGATTTTGGATTTGTTTTCCCGCAAAATTGTCGCATACAAAGTATCCAGAAAGAACAGCACCCAGTTGATCACATCTACTTTCAAAATGGCATGGGCACAAAGAAACCCAGAAACAAAACTCATCTTTCACAGTGACCGAGGTGCTCAATACACCTCGCATCGATTCAAACAGCTACTACATGAGCACGCTGTGGTACAATCTTTCTCCAATTCAGGGCGGCCTCATGACAACGCTGTTGCTGAATCGTTCTTCGCTACACTCAAAAAGGAGGAGCTTTACAGGAAGGACTACACTTCCGAAACAGATTTCAAACGATGCCTTGCATCTTATATCGAGTTTTACAACACACAGCGGCCACATCGCACATTGAAAAACCGAACACCTTGTCAGGTAGAAGAGTTGTTCATGAACGGCAAATGAGGAGAGCAACTTACTGACATAACAGGGGTTCGAATCTCGTCGATTACACGTTTTGTGTTTTGATTTTACCCTGTTTGTATTTTTCAGGTGACACAAGACATGAAATACAGAAAGGCCTGAACCCCTTGCAATGCAAGGAGTTCAGGCATAAAATGACCCCACCCGTTCTGAACAACGACAAGCGTTTGTTCAAATTGGGTGGGGTCATTCATTTTGGTGGACCCGAAGGGGATCGAACCCTCGACCTTACGGATGCGAACCGTACGCTCTCCCAGACTGAGCTACGGGCCCAAATCAACAGTTCCAAAAGCGGAACAGAAGAAACAATATGAAATTATTAGGTGTGGCAGAAAACCGAACCCTTTGCGCTCCCAGCTGAGCTATAGGCCCATATTTAGTTATCTTATATAATTTGAAGCACTTTGCTTTGTTTTATATGCCGGTCTTCAAAAGAAACACGTTTTATGACAGGCCGTTGATGGGACCATCCTGCCCTTCACAGCAGGGGGCAGCCTTTAGACAGGTTTTTATTATACCAGATTTATCAAAAATGTAAAGCCCTTACCGCAAATTTTTTTATCCCCTTTCCCATCCTGTTTTGGGGATGACTGGAATTCAAATTTATACCCCAGCATTTGTAAATTCCCAATGATTCCCTCCGCGGGAAGTTCTCATATAATTATTCAGTTTGTCCAATAGGCAAATTCCCGCTGTACGCTTATAATGAATATAAAACAATTCTGCCGTTTTCCTTTCCACATGCGGCCGGCGGATAGCTCTTCCCGCCGGGTAGAGGTGAACAACCATGCAGATTTTCTCCGGACAGTCAATTTCATCTGATGTCGTTTTCGGCCCTCTTCATTTCCTTACGCCCGCACCGCCGACGATATCTGCTCATTCTCCCCTCCCGCCAGAAGAGGAGTGGGAGCGCTTCTCCACGGCTCACCGCCAGGCAGTACTGGAGCTGGCCCAGCTCTATGACCAAGCTGTCCAGATGGTGGGGGAAAAGCTGGCCACCATTTTTGCCATCCACGCCATGCTCCTGGATGACCAAGACTATCAGGACACTGTCTACTCCATGATATTTTCCTGCGGCTGTACAGCTGAGCATGCCTCTAAGACTGCTATGGATCACCTGGTATCCCTCTTTGAGCAGATGGACAGCCCCTATATGCAGGCCCGCGCCTCTGATGTCCGGGCCATCTCCGATCGAATGCTCCGTATCCTCACCGGCCGCGGCGCTGTGCCCCCCGTGTCTTTCTCTCCTTCTATCCTGGTGAGCACAGAATTTGCTCCCAGCCAGATCATCACCCTCGACCGCTCCTGTATTTTGGGCTTTATTGCTATGCGCGGCAGTGTACAGAGCCACGCCGCTGCCCTGTCCCGAGCCCTCTCCATCCCCGCCCTGGTGAAGCTCGATCTCTCAGCTTCCCTGGAAGGCCACACTGCCCTTCTAGATGGAGGAGCGCAGAAGCTGTATGTGGACCCTACCCCTGACATCCTCTCCCGTCTGGGCCCTCCTGATCCAAGCATCCGCCTCTCCACACCGAATCAGTTATAACAGAGCCTTCGGACCGCTCCGGTCGTCCGAAGGCTCTTCGTTGCAAAATAATATTTTTTTGCTGGGAACTTTTCTTAATTCCTGTCGTCCAAAAGAGTGTACAGAGGAACTTCCCTCAAAAATCTCAAATATCATAATAAGGAGAACCCAAATGAAACGAATCTTTACTCTGATCCTTGCCCTTTCTCTGCTGGCCCTCACCGCCTGCTCCGGCGGCGGCACCGGTGAGACAGACAGCTTGACCCCTGAGGAGCGCACCCAGCGCTTCGTCACTGCCATCACCGATGCCCGCAGCGAGGAGGACAACGAATACAACAGCATCCTCAGCTCCGCGGATGACGACACGGCGGATATGACTTTCCAGCTCCTAGGGGTCACCGCCGAGGATATGGAGTCCTTTGCCATCAGTGTGTCACTGATGAACGTCAAGGCCTACGGCATTGCCGTCATCAAGCCCGCACAGGACAGCGAGGACACGGTGAAAGAGGGCCTTCAGGGCTTTATCGACCAGCAGCAGCAGAATTTCCAGATGTATCTGCCTGACCAGTATGAGGTCGCCAAGAACGCCCGCTTGGAGACGCTGGAGGACGGGACCGTGGTCATGGTGATGTGTGAGGACCAGGATACGGTCTTTGACTCCATCATTGATTCCCTTCAGGCCGGCTGACCCGCGCTCTTTTCTGCGGGCAAGCTTTCGACAAATTTTCTGCGGCCCCGCCGGAAGGCGGGGCCGCAGCTTTTGATCTGCTCTGGATCTCCCTCATGCCTCTTTTTTCTGTTGTAATATTCTCCAATCAGTGTTATATTAAAAGCGGATATGCCAAACACTTTTCACAAGACGGGAGGTAAGAATATGAACGCGATCCAGCTTACATCGAGATTCAACCCCCAGCTTGAGGTGTCGGTCTTCCAGGGGCATTTTGCCACCCGGCACTCCCACAACAGCCACTACATCGACATCACCCGCATGAAGCACGAGTTCACCATGGCCCGGGAAGCTGCCATGACCCTGGCCCAGAACTACGCCTATGACAAGGGGGTGGACACCATCGTATGTCTGGACGGGAGCGAGGTCATCGGCGCGTTCCTCGCCCGCCACCTGGCCAAAAAGGAAGTCTTTTCCGTCAACAGCAACAAAAACATTAACGTAGTCACCCCGGAGTATGACTCCAACGGGCAGCTGATCTTCCGGGACAACCTGACCCCCATGATCGTGGGGCGGGAGGTGCTGATCCTGATCTCCACCGTCAACTCCGGCAAGAGCGCCCGGCGCACCCTGGAGTGTGTCCAGTATTACGGCGGCAAGGTCCAGGGCATTGCCGCCATCTTCAGCATGCTGGAACAGGTGGACGGCATCCCGGTGTACAGTCTTTTCTCCCCTGACGACATCGCCGGATATATCTCCAGCTCCCCCAAGGAGTGCCCCATGTGCCGGGCCGGCCAGAAGATCGATGCCCTGGCCAACAGTTTCGGCCTGTCCATGCTGTGACCCACGCTTGCTATCGTGCATCCCCCGGATGCACGATTTTTATGCCTATTTATTCATTTTTCTTTGCATAATATTCATTTTTGGTGAAAGTAAACGGAATATTTTTTGTCGTTTCTGGATAATCATACGATTCAGCACTTGCTTTTTGCTTTAAACGGTGGTAGACTTCCCTTAACATTGAATGATGCGGAGCTGCGGCGGCCCTGATCCGGCCCCACGCCCGCCCATAATCAGGAGGAAATGAACTATGTCTCAAATCAAAAAAGTGGTACTGGCCTATTCCGGCGGCCTGGATACATCCATCATCATCCCCTGGCTGAAAGAGAATTACGGTGACCCCGAGATCATCGCTGTCTCCGGCGACGTGGGACAGGGGGCCGAGCTGGACGGCCTGGAGGAGAAGGCCATCAAGACCGGCGCCTCCAAGCTGTACGTGGAGGACCTGACAGATGAGATGGTAGATGACGTCATCATCCCCTCCATGATGATGGGAGCCAAGTATGAGGACTATCTGCTGGGCACCGCCTTTGCCCGGCCCATCATCGCCAAGCGGCTGGTGGAGATCGCCAAGCAGGAGGGTGCCGACGCCATCTGCCACGGCTGCACCGGAAAGGGTAACGATCAGGTCCGCTTCGAACTGGCCATCATCAAGCATCGCTTCGCCGCGACGAGGATCGACTATGCCGAGTCCCACAATGTGCCCCTGAAGATCAGCCGGGAGACCAACTACTCCAAGGACAAGAACCTGTGGCACCTGAGCCATGAGGGCCTGGACCTGGAGGACCCCGCCAACGAGCCCCAGTACGACAAGCCCGGCTTCCTGGAGATGGGGGTCTCCCCCGCCATGGCCCCCGACCAGGCCACCTATGTGACCCTGGATTTTGAGAAGGGCTGGCCCGCGGCCGTGGACGGAGTGAAGATGAAGGCCAGCGATATCATCCGCAAGCTGAACCAGCTGGGCGGTGAGAACGGCATCGGTCTGCTGGACATCGTGGAAAACCGACTGGTGGGCATGAAGGACCGCGGCGTGTACGAGACCCCCGGCGGCACCATCCTCTACCGGGCCCACGAGGTGCTGGAGCAGATCACCCTGGACAAGGACACCAAGCACATGAAGCAGAAGCTGGCGGTAGACTTCGCCGACCTGGTCTACAACGGCAAGTGGTTCACCCCCCTGCGGGAGGCCCTCACCGCCTTCGCCGCGGACACCCAGAAGCATGTCACCGGACAGGTGAAGCTGAAGCTGTACAAGGGCAATATCATCACCGCCTCCGTCACCTCCCCCGAGAGCCTGTACTCCGAGAACCTAGTCACCTTCGAGGAGAGCGACTACAACCAGGACGATGCGACTGGCTTCATCAATCTGTGGGGCCTGCCCGACAAGGTCCAGGCCCTGCGGGAGCAGGGAAAGCTGAAATAAATTTCAATTAGGAATTAGGAATGAGGAATAAACGGATTCGCCTGCGGCGAATGAAATTCAAGCCGTCTGGCTTCGCCGGACCCCTCAATTTCTAATTCCTAATTCCTCATTCCTAATTAAGGAGCGATTCAATATGAAACTTTGGGCCGGCCGGTTTCAGAAAGAGACCGACACCTTAGTAAACGACTTCAACTCCTCCATCGGGTTTGACGCCCGGCTGTATAAGCAGGACATCCAGGGCTCCATGGCGCACGCGGCCATGCTGGGCAGGCAGGGGATCATCAAGGAGCACGAGGCCGAGAAGATCATTGACGGCCTCAAGGCCATCCTCTCCGAGATCGAAGGGGATGGTGTGGAGTTCTCCCTGGACAACGAGGACATCCACATGAACATCGAAGCCATGCTCACCCAGCGCATCGGCGATGCGGGCAAGCGTCTCCACACCGCCCGCAGCCGAAATGACCAGGTGGCGGTGGACACCCGTCTGTATGTGAAGGAGGAGATCCCCGTCCTTATCGGCAAGGTGCTGGATTTGGAGCGGGTCCTGGTGAAGAAGGCCGAGGCCAATCTGGACACGGTCATGCCCGGCTACACCCACCTCCAGCGGGCCCAGCCCACCACCTTCGCCCACGCCATGATGGCCTACGCCAACATGTTCAAGCGGGACGTGACAAGGCTGGAGGACTGTCTGGCGCGGATGGACGAGTGCCCCCTGGGGGCGGGGGCCCTGGCCACCTCCACCTATCCGGTGGACCGCTTCGCCACCGCCCAGGCCCTGGGCTTCAAAAAGCCCACCGACAACTCCATGGATTCCGTCTCTGACCGGGACTATGTGATCGAACTGCTCTCCGCCCTGTCCATCCTGATGATGCACCTGTCCCGGTTCTCCGAGGAGATCATTCTATGGTGCTCCTGGGAATTCAAGTTCGTGGAGCTGGACGACGCCTACTCCACCGGCTCGTCCATCATGCCCCAGAAGAAGAACCCTGACGTGGCCGAGCTGCTGCGGGGCAAGACGGGGCGGGTGTACGGCTCCCTCATCACCCTGCTCACCGTCATGAAGGGGCTCCCCCTGGCCTACAACAAGGACATGCAGGAGGACAAGGAGTGCGTCTTTGACGCCATCGACACGGTGGAGCTCTGCCTGCCTGTCTTCGCCGCCATGGTGGACACCCTGACGGTGCGCCCCAAAAACATGGCCAAGGCGGCGGCCGGCGGCTTCATCAACGCCACCGACTGCGCCGACTACCTGGTCAAGAAGGGGCTGCCCTTCCGGGAGGCCTACCTGATCGTGGGCCGACTGGTCAGCCAGTGCATCAGAGCCGGTGAGACCCTGGACACCTTGTCCCTGAAGGACTTCCGGGCCATCTCCGGACTGTTTGACGAGGATGTGTACCAGGCCCTGGAGTTAAAGACCTGCGTCAACGGCCGGAGCGTCTACGGCGGTCCCGCCCGGGAGAGCGTGGAGAAGCAGATCTCCAATATCGAGGGATTCCTTGCGCAGCGGAGCTGACTTCTATTCCTCCCCCATTTCCTTTTGTGTTCCTGGCGGGGGCCTTTTTGTGCTCCCCTCTCCCGCGGGGCAGGACACACAGACGATCGGAACTTATCTTTCAAAAATCAGGTGGTCCTTATGAACAAACCCAAGATCTATATTGACGGCAAGGAGGGCACCACAGGCCTGCAGATCTATGAACGGCTGGGCGGCCGGGACGATCTGGAGCTGCTGCTCATTGACGAGGACAAGCGGAAGGACACCGAGGAGCGGCGCAAGTTCCTCAACGCCGCCGACCTGGTCTTTCTGTGCCTGCCCGACGCTGCCGCTGTGGAGGCGGTCTCCCTTATTGAGAACGGGAACACCAAGGTGATCGACGCCTCCACCGCCCACCGCACCGCCCCCGGCTGGGCCTACGGCTTTGCGGAGCTGTCCAAGCTCCACCGGGCACAGATCTGCGAGAGCATGCGGGTCTCGAACCCCGGCTGCCACGCCACCGGGTTCATCAGCATTGTCTATCCCCTGGTGGGCATGGGCATCCTGCCCGCCGACACGCCTCTCAGCTGCTTCTCCCTCACCGGCTATTCCGGCGGCGGGAAGAAGATGATTGCCCAGTATGAGGCAGAGGGGCGGGAGGACCTTTTGAGCAGCCCCGCCATCTATGGCATCACCCAGAGCCACAAGCACCTGCCGGAGATGCAGGTCCGCTGCGGCCTCAGCTGTCCGCCGGTGTTCAGCCCCATTGTGGACGACTATTACAAGGGTATGGCCACCACCGTACCCCTGCACCTGTCTCAGCTGCGGGGTGTGAGCAGCCTCCACGACGTGTGGAAGGCCCTCTCCGACTACTACGCCGGGCAGAAGCTGGTCCGCGTGGCCCCTGAGGGAGCCGACGGCAAGCTCTATGGCGCGGGCAAGGCCGGGGACGATGACCTGACCCTCACCGTGGCGGGCAACGACGGCCAGCTGACGGTGACGGCCCTCTTCGACAATCTGGGCAAGGGTGCCAGCGGCGCCGCGGTGCAGAACATGAATCTGATGCTGGGCTTTGAGGAGACCGAAGGGCTGAGCCTGAGCTGAAATAGGCGGCCATTCTCCCTCTTTTTTCTGAAATTTCTGGTCCGGGACTTGACGAAAGCCCCGGACCGGCGGTTTAATGGAACTGAGAATTTCCCTTCCCCCTTCTGGGGCACTTTGCTGGAAAGGAAGTCTGTACAGCTATGAAACAGGTATCTGGCGGCGTCTGCGCCGCAAAGGGCTTCGTGGCCGCCGGCGTCCACTGCGGCGTCAAGGCCAGCAGCAGCCCGGATAAAAACGACCTCGCCCTGATCCTCTCTGAGAAGGAGTGTACCGCCGCTGCCACCTATACCCTCAACCGGGTGAAGGCGGCCCCCCTGTACGTCACCATGGACCACCTGGAGAACGGGGTAGCCTGGGGCGTGGCGGCCAACAGCGGCAACGCCAACGCCTGCTGCCCCATGAGCCACGAGTACGCCCAGGCCATGTGTCTGGCCGCCGCCCAGGCCACCGGCCGGGCCCCCGAGGATTTTGCCGTGGCCTCCACCGGCGTCATCGGCCAGACCCTCAACATCGCCGCCATCCGGGCCGGGATGCCCGCCCTGGCGGCCAAGCTGGGCCCGGAGGGCTCCGAGGATGCGGCCCGCGCCATCATGACCACCGACACGGTGAAGAAGGAGCTGGCCTTCTCCCTCACCCTGGGTGGAAAAGAGGTCACCCTGGGTGCCATCGCCAAGGGCTCCGGCATGATCCACCCCAACATGGGCACCATGCTGTGCTTCGTCACAACCGACTGCGCCATCACCCACGAGATGCTGGAGGACGCTCTGCGGGAGGTAGTGGCCCGCACCTTCAACCGGGTGACGGTGGACGGGGACACCTCCACCAACGACATGTGCGCGGTGCTGGCCAACGGCATGGCGGGCAATCCCCTCATCGAGTGGAAGGACGAGGACTACTCCGCCTTCCTGGCCGCCCTGGAGGAGCTCTGCCGCCAGCTGGCCCGCTCCATTGCCGGGGACGGCGAGGGGGCCAGCAAGCTGGTCACCTGCAGGATGACCGGCGCCCGCAGTGAGGAGAGCGCCGAGCGCCTGGCCAAGGCGGTGGTGGGCTCCCCCCTGGTGAAGGCCGCCATGTTCGGCGCCGACGCAAACTGGGGCCGGGTGCTGTGTGCCATGGGCTACTCCAAGGCCCCCTTCCGCCCCGAGTATGTGGACGTCACCTTCCAGTCCCAGGCGGGTTCCGTCCCGGTCTGCCGGCAGGGGGACGGCCTGCCCTTTGACGAGGACGCCGCCAAGCGCATTCTCAGCGAGAAGGAAGTGGTCATCCTTGTGGACTTGCACGAGGGGGACGAGGCTGCCGAGTGCTGGGGCTGTGACCTCACCTATGACTACGTGAAGATCAATGGAGACTATCGCACCTGATCCCTGGCCCAGAGGGAAGGGAGGCACGGGGAGCGCCGCCATGTGCTCCGGCTCCTCCCTCCCCATATTTTACTGTTTGAGGGGGAATACGCATGTCCTTCAATGAAGTGGACCGCGCCCAGGTGCTGGCCGAGGCCCTGCCCTACATCCAGAAGTATTACGGAAAGACCATCGTGGTCAAATACGGCGGCAGCGCCATGATCTCCGACGAGCTGCGGCAGGCCGTGATCTCCGACATCATCCTGCTCCACCTGGTGGGGCTGCGGGTGGTGGTTGTCCACGGCGGCGGACCTGAGATCAGCGAGATGCTGAAAAAGACGGGCAAGGAGTCCCGCTTTGTGGACGGCCTGCGCTACACCGACGAGGAGACCATGGACGTGGTGCAGCAGGTGCTCTGCGGCAAGGTGAACAAGAACCTGGCGGCCACCCTCAACCGCCGGGGCGGCCGGGCCCTGGGCCTGTGCGGCCTGGACGGCGCGCTGTTCCAGGCCCGTCTTCTGGACGAGAGATTCGGCCTGGTGGGGGAGATCACCAAGGTAGACCCCACCCCGGTCAACGACGCGCTGGACAACAACTACATCCCCGTAGTGTCCACCGTGGCCCTGGGGACGGATGCGGAGACCTCCTACAACATCAACGCCGACACGGCTGCCGCCAGGCTGGCGGTGGCTCTGGGGGCAGAGAAGCTCATCCTCCTCACCGATGTGCGGGGGCTGCTGCGGGACCCGAAGGATGAGCGTACCCTGATCCCGGAGCTCCAGCTCTCCCAAGTCCCCGCCCTTGTCCGGGAGGGGGTCATCTCCGGCGGCATGATTCCCAAGGTGGAGTGCTGCGTGGAGGCGGTGCGCTCTGGCGTCAAGTCCGCCATCATCCTGGACGGCCGCATCCCCCACTCCATTCTCATCGAGCTGCTCTCCGACGAGGGCATCGGCACCATGCTGGTCAACTGAACCAGGAGCGCCGGAAGGAGAATCGTTATGACCTTTGAAGAGATCAAAGCACTGGACCATCAGTACGTGATGCAGTCCTACGGCCGCTTCGACGTGGACGTGGACCACGGACAGGGGGGCCACCCTCTGGGACACCCAGGGCCGGGAATACATCGACTTCACCTCCGGCATCGGCGTGTGCTCCCTGGGCTACGCCGACGAGGGCTGGGTGAACGCCATCACCGAGCAGGCAGGCAAGCTGGGACACATCTCCAACCTGTTCTACGCTGAGCCCTATGTGAAGGCCGCGGAGAAGCTGTGCCGGAAAGCGGGCATGTCCAACGTGTTCTTCGCCAACTCCGGCGCAGAGAGCAACGAGGGCCTGATCAAGCTGGCCCGCAAGTACTCCTTTGACAAGTACGGCAAGGGACGGGGGACCATCATCACCCTCCACAAGTCCTTCCACGGCCGCACCATCACCACCCTCTCCGCCACTGGGCAGGACGTGTTCCACAACTATTTCTTCCCCTTTCCCGGAGGGCTTCCGCCACACCGGCGCCAACGACTTCGACAGCGTGGAAGCCATGGCCGGACATGATGTGTGCGCCGTCATGTTCGAGCTCATCCAGGGCGAGGGCGGCGTGCTCCCCCTGGACCGGGAGTTTGTGCAGAAGGTGGCCGACCTGTGCGCCAAGCGGGACTGGCTGCTCCTCATCGACGAGGTGCAGACCGGCATCGGCCGCACCGGCACCCTCTTCGCCTTCCAGCAGTACGGCATCCGGCCCGATGCCGTCTCCTTTGCCAAGGGCATCGCCGGCGGCCTGCCCTTCGGCGGCGTGATGGCGGGAGAGAAGTGCCGCAATGTCTTCACCACCGGCACCCACGGCACTACCTTCGGGGGCAACCCCATCTCCGCGGCCGCAGCCTGCTACGTGCTGGACCGGATGGACGATGCCATGTTCCAGTCCGTCCAGGAGAAGGGGGCATATCTCCGCAGCCGCATTGAGGCCCTGGACCTGCCATGCCTGGGCGCCACCCGGGGCATGGGCCTGATGATCGGCATCGACGTGAAGGGGGAGCGCACCAACAAGGAGCTGGCCGCCAAGCTGATCCAGAGCGGCCTGCTGGTCCTCACCGCTGGCCCCGGCCTGCGCCTGCTCCCCCCCCTGGTCATCACCCAGGAGGAGATGGACAAGGGCCTGGCCATCCTGAAAGCAGCGCTTTCTTAACTTCATCGCGGAGGGCAGGCCCGCTCCCTCTGTCATCCTCACTCTGAACATCGGGGGTTTTTATCATGCAGAAAGACTTACTCAAGCTGCTGGATCTGTCCAAGGAGGACATCATCAAGATCCTCAACACCGCTGACCAGCTGAAATACAGCCAGAAGCACGGTCTGGTCCACGACTATCTCCGGGGCAAGACTCTGGCCATGATTTTTGAGAAGAACTCCACCCGGACCAGGGTGTCCTTTGAGACTGGAATGTACCAGCTGGGCGGACACGCTCTGTTCCTGTCCGGCAGGGAGAGCCAGATCGGCCGGGGCGAGCCGGTGGAGGACACCGCCCGGGTGCTCTCCCGCTACTGCGACGGCATCATGATCCGCACCTTCCATCAAGAGGAGGTGGAATCCCTGGCCAGTCACTCCCACATCCCCGTCATCAACGGCCTCACCGACTTCGCCCACCCCTGCCAGGTGCTGGCCGACCTCATGACCATCCGGGAGCACAAGGCCACCCTGGAGGGATTGAAGCTGTGCTACATCGGGGATGGCAACAACATGGCCAACTCCCTCATCGTGGGCGGCCTGAAGTGCGGCATGGAGGTATCGGTGGCCTGCCCCGCCGGCTACGACCCTGACCCCCAGGTGCTCGCATTTGCCGCCAGCCAGCCGGACTTTAAATTCTCCCTGGTCCGCACCCCCCAGGAGGCGGCCGCCGGGGCCGACGTGGTCTTTACTGACGTGTGGGCCTCCATGGGCCAGGAGGAGGAGCGTGCCGTCCGGGCCGCCGCCTTTGCCGGCTATCAGGTCAACGACCGCCTTATGACCCTCACCAACCCGGGGTGTATGGTACAGCACTGCCTGCCCGCCCACCGGGGGGAGGAGATCACCGCCGAGGTCTTTGAGGCCCACGCCGGGGAGATCTTCGACGAGGCGGAAAACCGCCTCCACGCCCAGAAGGCCGTCATGTACCTGCTGATGTGCCCCGACGCCAAATAAATCAGACAGAGGGCCGCCCCAGGACAACGTTCCGGGGCGGCCAGACTGTCGAAAAAGCGGCAGAGCCGCTTTTTCGAGAAAGCAAGCACGCAAGCTGGGTCCCGATCCCTTGCAGGAAAGTGGGCCCATCTTGCGTAAGAGGTGTCATTTCCGAGGTACACGCCCCCGGAAATGACGTGATTTAATTTGATTCCGTCGCCTGCGGGCAACGGAACTCCTTGCAGGAGGGCTTTTTTGACAAGCTGGCCGCCCCGGGACGTTGTCCCAGGGCGGCCAGCTGTGCGCTTCAGTATTCCTCTGTCAGGATCAGCATGCCGTCCAGGAATTTTTTCAGGTTCACCTTGCCGCGTCCCCCTTTTCCCCGCAGATGGGCCATCTCAGCCCGCACCTCGGGAAAGGGGAAGAGCACCGCGGCATACTGGGTGAAGAACTCGTTCCCATAGTCCTCCACCCCCAGGCTGGCGATATGGCCCAGCCCCCGCTCCACCGCCCGCCGGACCCGCTGCTCCATGGTCTTGGGGCTGTCACTGAGCTGGCTGCACAGGGTGCCCACTCCGATCTGAGAGGCCGTCTGCTTTCGCTCCAGCAGGAAGAGGCACAGCTCCATGATGTCCCCGGCCCCCTTCTCCCCTGCCATGCCCAGCTGGCTCAGGATGTACTGGATGCGCCGGCGCCACACCTCCTGCCGCCCCGCCGGAGCGGCGGGCTGGGACTCCCGGCTCTGAAACACGCTCTGGATGGTGTGGAGGGCCCTCTCGTTCTCCATCTGCCGGATCACGTTGCCCACCACCTGGCGCACCTCGATCAGGTTGATGGGCTTCTGGATAAAGAACTCCACCCCGGCCTGATACGCTTTTGCAATCAGCTCTTTGGCCGACACCTGGGAGATCATCACGAACTTGGCCCGGCTGCCCAGCTCCTTCAGCTCCCGCACCAGCTGGATGCCGTCCCGCCCGGGCATCAGCAGATCCACCAGCACCAGATCCGGGTCCAGCGCCATGATCCGCTCCGGGTCCGGGGCCCCCTCCTCGCTGGCGCCGCACACCCGGCCCAGTGCGCTGCTCTCCAGGATATCCTCCAGCACCCCGATCACCGAGGGGTCGTCCTCCGCGATATAGATCCTCATTTCTCTCTCTTCTCCCCCTTCACACGGTGGAGCGGCAGCTCCACGGAAAAACGCGCGCCCCGCCCCGGCTGGCTCTCCACCGAGACGGAGCCGCCCAGCTCCTCTGTCAGCGACTTGACTGCGGGCAGGCCCACGCCCCGGTTGATGTTGCCGGTCTCCGGGTCAAATTTGGTGGAATAGCCCACCTGGAACAGATTGTGCATGGAGCGCTCCGAGATACCGGGGCCGTCGTCTGACACGGTGAGAAACAGAGTGTCACCCTCCACCCGCTCCTCCACCAGCACGATCCCACGGCCGCCAGCTCCCTGAATGGCCTCGATGGCGTTGGTCACCAGGTTCTTCAGGATGGACAGCAGGCGGTAGTGCTCCTGGGTGGAGAAGTCGGCGGTGCGCCTGCACTCCAGGCGGATGCTGGCCCGGTTCTCCCCCAGCATCCGCCGGGTGGAGTTCTCCAGAATGTGCATCAGATCCTGGAATTCCATCTGCTCCTGGTCATAGACCTCCTCCACCTCCCCCTCGATGCCCCGGATGATGCGCAGGTTGTCCTTTTTCACCTCGTGGACGTCCCGGGCAATGGACAGGGCCAGGGCACTCAGCTCACCGCTCTCCCCTTCCTTCTCCCCCAGCCGCTCATAGAGGCGGTATGCGTTGGTCATCACCTGTTCAATGTCGTCGGAGTTCTTTTTTAAAAAGTACAGCTCGTTTTTCAGCTCCGCCGTCATCAGGAACAGGCGCTGGTAGCGCCGCTCGTGCTCCTGCCGCAGCAGCAGGCGGTGGTAGTACCGGCTTCCCCACAGGATCATGGCCGCAGTGAAGGATCGGGCCACCGCCAGTCCGATCAGGGGGAGCAGGGCCCGGGCCTCCGTCTCCAGCCCCCGCACTCCGGAGGACAGGTACAGATTGATCACATTGGAGATAAAGTCACTGACCAGAAAGGCCGCTCCCATCCGCCCCAGAGAGGCGGTGCGCCGGTCCCGGATCAGCAGGCAGAGCACGCAGTCATAGCAGAGGTAGAACACGCCGCCGGGATACTCCATCCGCAGCGCCTCCCCCGGCGGCATCCCTGCCGCCAGGTCCAGTGCCAGCCGCATCATCACCACGCACAGTCCGGTGACCAGCCCAGTGTCCGGGCGGTGGCTCTCCCGCATCATGGTCACCAGCAGGGCCGGGTAGAGGATGGCGGCGGTGGAGACCCGGAAGCCCTCCGCCCACACTGTCAGATACAGCTGGGAGGTCAGGGCCACTGCCAGCCCGATCAGCAGCCTGCGCTGCCACGGGCCGATCCTCCAGCCTTTTCTCCCCAGTCCCCCCATGGCGCTCTCCCCCCGTTTTTTCTCTATTTTACTCCATCCCCCGGCAGCTGCGCAAGCGTCCCCCTCCCCCTTCCCGCAAAATTCCACCCTTTTCTAAAAAAATCCGCTCCCGCTCCCGCCCCCTCCATTGACTTTCCTCCCGGAATTGGGTATGATTCACTTTATGTAATACGTCGTCCAAGCGCAGAAAGGAAGTTTTGACCATGCCCACACTGGAACAGTTCAAAAACGCCCGGAGCGTCTTAAAGGGCGTGATCCGGGAGACCAGTCTCATCGACTCCCCGGCCCTGTCCAAGGGCTGCGGCAACCGGGTCTATCTCAAGCCCGAAAATATGCAGGTCACCGGCGCCTACAAGATCCGGGGCGCTTACTATAAGATCAGCACCCTGACCCAGGAACAGCGGGAACGTGGCCTGGTCACCGCCTCCGCCGGCAACCACGCCCAGGGCGTGGCCTACGCTGCCCAGGCCGCCGGCGTGCCCGCCACCATCGTCATGCCCACCACCACCCCCCTGGTGAAGGTGAACAATACCAAGGACTACGGGGCCAAGGTCATCCTCCACGGTGAGGTCTTTGACGAGTCCGCCGAGCTGGCTGCCAAGCTGGCGGAGGAGGAGGGGCTGACCTATATCCACCCCTTCAACGACCTGGAGGTGGCCACCGGCCAGGGCACCATCGCCTATGAGATCTTCCAGGACCTGCCCGACGTGGACATCATCCTGGTGCCCATCGGCGGCGGCGGGCTGGCGGCGGGTGTGTCCACCCTGGCCAAGCTGCTCAACCCCAACGTAAAAGTTATCGGCGTGGAGCCGGAGGGGGCGGCCTGCATGAAGGCCAGCCTGGAGGCGGGCCATGTGGTCTCCCTGCCCACCGCCAACACCATCGCTGACGGCACCGCCGTCAAGACCCCTGGAGACAAGGTGTTCCCCTACATCCGGGACCATGTGGACCAGATCATCACCATCCCAGATACGGAGCTGGTGGAGGCTTTCCTGGATGTGATGGAAAAGCATAAGATGGTGGTGGAGAACTCCGGCCTGCTGTCCGTGGCCGCTCTGCGCCACCTGTCCTGCCAGGGGCTGAACGTGGTCTGCGTCCTCTCCGGCGGCAACATGGACGTGATCACCATGGCCTCCCTGGTCCAGCACGGCCTGATCATGCGGGGCCGCATCTTCACCTTCTCCGTCCTCCTCCCCGACCGTCCCGGTGCCCTGCTCAGCATCGCCGATATCCTGGCCCGGGAGAACGGAAACGTCATCAAGCTGGAGCACAACCAGTTCGTGAACATCAACCGCCAGAGCGGCGTGGAGCTGAAGGTCACCCTGGAGGCCTTCGGCCACGACCACAAGGACCGCATCCTGGAGGCGCTGAGCCAGGCCGGCTACCAGGCCCACGAGGTGGACACCACCGATTTCTATCACTGATCCGGCCCTGTTGACTTGCGCTCTTTTTGGGGAAGCCCCCACGTCAGACCGTATCCAACAAAACAGAAAGGGGATCTTTGAAATGGATTTTGAGGCTTTGCAGGCGGCCCGGGAGAGCTGCCGTGTGTACAGCGACCGCCCCGTGCCCCGGGAGGCCCTGGCCCACCTGGTGGACGTAGCCCGGCTGGCCCCCAGCGGCTGCAACGCCCAGCCCTGGCGCTTCATCATCATCGACGAGCCAGAGGCCCGGGCCAAGCTCATTGAGGCGCTGGACGACGACGGGCTCACCGGCTGCCCCTGGGGAGACCGGGTGCCCAACTTCATCCTGATCTGTGAGGATGAGGCACACGTCAAGCCCGGCGTCGCGGAGCACTACGGTGCCCAGCACTTCGCCCAGATGGACATCGGCATGGCTGCCATGGCCCTGTGCTATGAGGCCACTTCCATGGGGCTGGGCACCTGCCTCATCGGCACCATGAACCAGGCCAAGCTGCACCAGTCCTTCGGCATCCCGGAGGAGCGGCCCGTCCGCCTGATCGTCACCGTGGGCTATCCCGCCAAGGAGACCGCTCCCCGGCCCAAGGTACGCAAGGAGCTGGACGACATCCTCAGCTACAACCACTGGTGAGCCCGGGGGCCCCGCCCCGCCGGCGCACAGCCACTGCCCCCGCCGGGCAGGGCCCGGCGGGGGGTATCTGAAAAGCGGCGGGCCATCCGGATCGGCCGGGGCCGCCGGGCGGCCGTGGGATCAGCCTGGAGCAGGCCTCGGGTCCGGGGCTCCGGGGAGTGCTTCCGCCCTCCCGCTCTCCGCTCTGCATCCTATGCGTCGGACCGGCCCTCTGCCCCTGGCCCAGCCCCTACAGCCCTGATCAAAACCTCTCATTTTTTCGGAAAGCGGGGTCAAAACCATGATAAAAGTTTCACCTTCCATCCTCTCCGCTGATTTTGTCAATCTGGAACGGGATATCCGGCGGGTCTCCGATGCCGACTACCTCCATGTGGACGTGATGGACGGCGCTTTCGTTCCCAATCTCACCATCGGCGTCCCGGTGGTCCAGTCCATCCGCCGGTGCACCGACATGTTCCTGGATGTCCATCTGATGATCGAAAAGCCGGTGCGGTACATCGAAGCCTTTGCCAAGGCTGGGGCGGACCTGCTCTCTATCCACCTGGAGGCCGACCACCCCACCCGCATCGCCCAGGCTCTGAGGGTCATGGGGGAGTGCGGCGTAAAAAAAGCGGTGGCCCTGCGGCCCATCACCAAGGCGGAGGCCATCCTCCCCTATCTGGAGGAGCTGGACCTGGTGCTGGTGATGACGGTGGAGCCCGGCTTCGGCGGCCAGGCCTTCATGGAGTCCCAGCTGGACACCATCCGCCAGGTGCGCGCCCTCATCGAGCGGTACAACCCCGCCTGCGAACTGGAGGTGGACGGGGGCATCTCCCCCAAGACCGCCCCCCTGGTGGTGGAGGCGGGGGCCAACGTGCTGGTGGCCGGCTCCGCTGTCTACGGGGCGGAGGACATCCCCGCCGCCATTCAGGCCCTCCGCGTGTCAGGGGGGGTGCGCGGTGAGAGAGTATAAGATCCTCTCCGCTGACAGCCTGGAGCAGGCGGAGCAGGTCATGAACGACATGGCCCTGGCCGGGTGGCGGACCACCTCCCTCACGCCCTATCCCGCCGGCTTTCCGGCCGGTGTCAGCTATCTGTTTGCCGTCGTGTTGGAGCGGGAGCGCTGATCTCCCCCTGTTCACACCGTGTACTATTTACGACTCCGGAGGTCTTTCCCATGCAGTATTTCCCCCCCGCACTGGAAAATTTGGTGGAGCAGTTCGCCCGCCTGCCCGGCGTCGGCGTCAAATCCGCCCAGCGGCTGGCGTTCCACGTCCTCTCCCTCCCAGAGGAGGACGCCGCCGCCTTTGCCCAGGCCATTCTGTCCGCCAAGTCCGCCATCCACTGCTGTCCGGTGTGTCAGAATCTGACGGAGGGGGACGGCCCCTGCTCCATCTGCGCCAGCCCCAAGCGGGACGCCTCCGTCATCTGTGTGGTGGCCGACCCGAAGGACGTGGTGGCCATGGAGCGGGCCCGGGAGTACCAGGGGCTCTACCACGTGCTCCACGGGGTGATCTCCCCCATGAACCACGTGGGGCCGGATGACCTGCACATCAAGTCCCTGGTAGAGCGGGTGGCCGCCGGCGGGGTCCAGGAGGTCATCATGGCCACCAATCCCGACACGGAGGGGGAGGCCACCGCCATGTACCTTTCCCGGCTGCTGCGCCCCTTTGGGGTGAAGATCACCCGTCTGGCCTACGGCATCCCGGTGGGCAGCCACCTGGAGTACGCCGACGACGCCACCCTGATGCGGGCCCTGGAGGGCCGTCAGGAGATGTGAGAATTTGAACGCCGCACTCCCGTGGGAGTGCGGCGTTTTTACGCCTGTTTTTCTGGGCATTTTCGACGGCGGCGCATGGGCACCATTTCTTCGGGACGCTGACTGGATCGGCTTGATCTCCCCCCAGATTTTTAAAACTTATCGCAATATACCAATTTTAAATTACTACATGTTTTGACTCGGCATCTGATATGGTCACTTTTCAAGGCGCCTCCTGACGCCGCCGCTGCGCGCGGCAGAGCGGGCCCGGCCCGCTTCTCCTCCCTTCTGCGGGAAAAGATGCGCTTTACGGGGCTTGGCCCCGGTGCTATAATAGGCTCAAATCAGACAAAGGACAGGAGGCCATCTTCATGGTGAATCAACGCATGTTGGGGCTGGGCACCGCCCGGTCCGTCATCCGCGAGCTCTTTGAATACGGCAAGATACGTGCCGCCCAGGTGGGGGCGGAGAATGTCTTCGATTTCTCCCTGGGCAACCCCAGCGTCCCCTGCCCCCAGGAGGTCAACGACACCGCCGTCCGCATCCTTCGGGAGCAGCCGGAGGTCATCCACTGTTACACCAGCGCCCAGGGGGACCAGGAGGCCCGCCAGCGCTTCGCCGACTCCCTCAACCGCCGCTTCGGCACCTGCTATACCGCCGACCAGTTCTACATTACCGTGGGGGCCGCCGCCTCCCTGTGCTGTGTGTTCAACGGCCTGACCTGCCCCGGGGACGAGTTCGTCGTCTTTGCTCCCTACTTCCCGGAGTATAAGGTCTTTATCGAGGGCGCTGGGGCCAAGATGGTGCTCATTCCCCCGGAGATCGAGGGATTCCAGATCGACTTTGACGCCTTTGAGGCCGCCATCAGCGAGCACACCAAGGGCGTGGTGGTCAACTCCCCCAACAACCCCTCCGGCGTGGTCTACTCCCGGGAGACGCTGGAGCGGCTGGCCGCCATCCTGACGGAAAAGAGCCGGGCCTACGGCCACCCCATCTACCTGATCTCCGACGAGCCCTACCGGGAGATCGTGTTCTCCGGCTTCCAGGTGCCCTGGATTCCCCAGCTCTACCCAGACACCATCGTGTGCTACTCCTTCAGCAAGTCCCTCTCCCTCCCTGGTGAGCGCCTGGGCTACGTGCTGGTCCCCGCCTCCGTCACCGACAGCCGGGAGGTCTACGCCGCCGTGGCCGGCGCCGGACGGTCTCTGGGCTACGTCAACGCCCCCAGCCTGTTCCAGCAGGTCACCTCCCTGTGCTGCGACCTCACCTCCGACCTGGCGGTCTATGAGCGCAACGCCAAGCTGCTGGTCCCCGCCCTGCGGGAGATGGGCTACCACTGTGTGGAGCCCGGCGGCGCCTTCTACCTCTTCCCCCGCTCCCTGGAGCCCGACGATATGGCCTTCAGCGAGCGGGCCAAGCAGTTCGATCTGCTGCTGGTCCCCGGCTCCGGCTTCGGCGCCCCCGGCCACGTGCGCATCGCCTACTGCGTCCAGACCGACATGATCCAGCGGGCCCTTCCCAAATTCAAGGCCCTGGCCGATTCCTACCGATAAAAAGCATCGGCCCCATCCGTGATGGATGGGGCCGATGCTTTTTACCGCTATCCAAACAATACAAATTCTCGAAGGATGTTTATGGTGCTGATCACATCAATACATATCATAGATGACAGATGAGAAAACTGCCGGTCCTGTTTTTTTAGCCTGCACCTTATCAGCATCACAAGCCGGGCGATCAGGATCACCAAGCTATATGTCCAAATCAGGCTTGGGAAAAGCAGTCCTCCTGGCGAGGCAAACATAAGGTAGAGCCATAGCGGCAGAACAGTATATATTACATATTTCAGCCCTTTCACCAGAAAACGGAAAATCAGGATTCCTTCTAATGCCGTCATTCCCAGTATCAAGATCCAATAGCCAGCCGCTACTGCCTCTGTGGGAAAATTCAACGCAGCAGGCCAATCTTCACCTTTTACTTTTAAAAGTATCACACCTGCAATTCCAGCAGCCACTACAAGCAGAACTTCCCAATAGATTTTTATGAAATTTCTCACTGATTTTTTCATACATCTCTCCGTTATCTGACCATCGCCCCCGCCTTCTTTCAGAATAATATATATCTTTTTCTTTTATTTGTCAATCTTTTTGTCTATTTCCAACAAGAACAATCTCTTTTTTCCTCCCAAATGATTCAAACAGCCCGCTTCACAGCCGGCGGATCAACTCCTCCACGTCCTCCATCCGGGTGGCCCAGCTGGTGACGAAGCGGATCACCGTCCGCTCCTCGTCCAGCTGCTCCCAGAAGCTGAATGCGGCCTTCCGGGCCAGGTCCTCCCGCTGGGCCCGGTCCACCACCAGGAATATCTGGTTGGTGGGGGTGTCCAAATAGAAGGAGAACCCCTTTTCCTGGAATCCCTCTCTCAGCCGCTCCGCTGTCTCGATGGCATTTTTGCCCAGCTTCTGGTAGAGTCCATCGGTGAACAGGGCGTCGAACTGCACCCCCAGCAGCCAGCCCTTGGCCAGCAGGGCGCCCCGCTGCTTCACGGCGGTCATAAAGCGCCCGGGGGCGTTGTGCCGGGGGAAGACCACCGCCTCTCCGAACAGGGCCCCCACCTTGGTCCCCCCGATGTAGAACACGTCGCAGCTGGCCGCCAGGTCCGCCAGGGTCATGCCGCTCCCCCGGCTGGCCAGCCCATAGCCCATCCGGGCGCCGTCCAGGTACAGCGGTATCTTGTATTGCCGGCACACCTGGTGGATCTCCCCCAGCTCCGCCCGGGTATAGAGGGTGCCCAGCTCGGTGGGCCAGGACAGGTACACCATGCCCGGAAAGACCATGTGTTCGTGGTTCTCGTCCCCGTAAAAGCCCTCCAGATAAGTCCGCAGCTCCGCCGCTGACAGCTTCCCCTCCCGCTGGGGCAGCTCCAGTACCTTATGCCCGGTTGCCTCGATGGCTCCCGCCTCATGGGTACAGATGTGTCCCGTGGCGGGGGTGATCACCCCCGCCCAGGGGGCCAGCAGGGCGGAGATCACCGCCTGATTGGTCTGGGTCCCGCCCACCAGGAAAAAGACGTCCCCCTCCGGGCAGCCGCAGGCCCGCCGGATCTTCTCCTTTGCCCGGGCGCAGTATGGATCGGTCCCATATCCGGGATGCTGCTCCCGATTGGTCTCCGCCAGCCGCCGGAGCACCTGCTCGTGGGCCCCCTCAGAGTAGTCGTTGACAAAAGACAGCATGCTCAGTTCCTTCCTCTCTGTAAGATCTCCAGATGAAGGAAGTTTACCACATTTCCCCGGGGATCTCTATACTCTGCCGTCAAAAATCATCGTCTTGTCTGTTCAGCCAGTGATTTTACATACATTTAACCAAAATTCTGCATCCTATTTCTGGACCCAGCCCCCTGCATTTGATATCATACGACTCAGATGATCCGGTCCCGCTTCCGAGCGGACCGCAGCCACAGAGGAGAGCTTGCATGTACGCTATTATCGACATCGGCTCCAATACCATCCGCCTGAATGTCTATCAGGTGGAGGAGGACGGAGCTATCCACAGCATTTTTCAAAGCAAGGAGACGGCCGGCCTGGCCGGCTATGTTCAGGAGGACGGCTCCATGAGCCGGGAGGGCCTCGACCGGGCCGCAGATGCCCTGCTCCGCTTCCGGTCCATCCTGGATGCCCTCCACATTGAGAACCGGGCGGTCTTCGCCACCGCCTCTCTGCGCAACATTACCAACAGCGAGGAGGCGGTCTTCCAGCTCCAGGAGCGCACCGGACTGATGATCCGCCTCCTCTCCGGCCGGGAGGAGGCCATCCTGGACTATGTGGGAGCCACCTCCGGCATGGAGGAGCGGGAGCAGGGCATGGTGCTGGACATCGGCGGCGGCTCCACCGAGTGGGTCTGCTTCTCTCAGGGCAGGATACGCCACGCCGCCTCCATCCCCCTGGGCTCCCTGAACCTGTATAACCGCTGTGTGGAGACCCTGCTCCCCTCCCCCAAAGAACAGGCCAAGATCCGCAAGCAGGTGAAAAAGGCGCTGGACAGCGCCCCCCTGCCCGACTTTCCCTGTCCGGTGATCTGTGGGGTGGGCGGCACCATCCGCGGGGCCGGGAAGCTGTGCAACTACCTCTACAAGCTGCCCGCCGGCAACCGCACCATCACCCTGAACATGGTGGACGGCCTCCTGGAGCGCTTCTCCGCTCCCGCTAAGGCGGACCTCCAGATCCTGCTGAAGATCGTCCCCGAGCGGGTCCACACCCTGCTCCCCGGGCTGGTCATCCTCTCCACCCTGGCCCATCGGTGCCGGGGCGACGCCATTGAGGTCAGCAGCTACGGTGTCCGGGAGGGCTTCCTGCTCACCGAGGTATTGAAACGAAGGAGCGTGACTGTCTGATGGCCCGGGAACCCCAACCTTACATGCAGAACCGCGAGCTCTCCTGGCTCACGTTCAATGAGCGGGTGCTGGAAGAGGCCCGCGATCCCTCCAATCCCCTGGCCGAGCGGCTGAAATTTGTCTCCATCTTCACCAGCAACCTGGACGAATTCTTTATGATCCGGGTGGGCAGCCTCTATGACATGGCTGTCATGGGGGACGACCAGGTGGACAGCCGCACTGGCCTGCTCCCCTCCCAGCAGCTGGAGGCCATCTACCGCCGGGCAGTCCTTCTGATGGAGCAGCGGGACCAGGTCTACGCCCAGCTCCAGACCCAGCTCCAGGCCTATGGGGTCTGCGAAGTCTCCCCCGGCCAGCTCGCCGGGAAGGACAAGGACTTTCTCAAGACCTACTTCAAGACCCAGCTGCTCCCCATCCTCTCCCCTCAGATCGTGGACATCAACCACCCCTTCCCTCACCTCCAGAACAAGAGCGTCTATGTGGTGGCCCGCCTCCATGGGAAGGACCGCAGCCTCTTCGGCATCGTCCCTGTGCCTCCCTCCGCCCCCGAGGTGGTCTATCTCCCCGGGGAGGGACTGCGCTATGTGCGCACCGAACAGCTGCTTCTGGATAACCTGAAGCGGGTCTTTGACCCCTACGGCGTGGCGGAGAAAAACTGTGTCTGCGTCACCCGCAACGCCGATATCGCCCCCCAGGACGAGGGCTTTGATGTGGACGATGACTTCCGCTGCCAAATGCAGAAGCTGCTTCACAAGCGCAAACGGATGGCCGTGGTCCGGCTGGAGTGCGCCGCCCCCCTCAGCGAGGCCCTGTCCGCCTTTCTCTGCAAGCGCTGCCACGTCGCCCCCGCCCAGATCTTCCTCTCCCGGGCTCCCATGCGCATGGGGTTTGTCCACCCCATGCTGAAAAAGCTGCCGGAACCCCTCCACAGTGCGCTGCTCTACCCGCCCTTCTCCCCCCAGACGCCCCCCAAGCCCAAGCGGGAGACCTATCTCCACCTGGTCCAGCGCCGGGATCTGCTTCTCAGCTACCCTTTTGAAAGCATGGAGCCCTTCCTCCGCCTGATCCGGGAGGCCGCCTCCGACCCGTCGGTCCTCTCCATCCAGATCACCATCTACCGCCTGGCCCAGAAGGCCCGGCTCGTGGAGTATCTGTGTGCGGCGGCGGAAAACGGTAAGGAGGTCACTGCCGTCATTGAGCTGCGGGCCCGCTTTGATGAGCAGAACAACATCGACTGGTCCGAGCGCCTGGAGGACGCGGGCTGCCGGGTGATCTACGGGTTCAGCGACTATAAGATCCACTCTAAGGTGTGTCTCATCACCCTGAAAGGCAAATCCGGCATCCAGTACGTCACCCAGATCGGCACCGGCAACTACAACGAGAAGACCTCAGAGCAGTACACAGACCTCTCCCTCATCACCGCGGATCAGGGCATCGGCCTGGATGCAGCGGAATTTTTCAAAAACATGGCTGTGGGCAATCTGGAGGGCAGCTACCACAACCTCCTGGTCTCCCCCTCCAACCTGAAGCAGATCATCCTCCTGCTCATCGGGGAAGAGACCGCCCGGGGCAGCCACGGCCGCATCATCATGAAGATGAACTCCCTCACCGACTACGATGTCATGGAAAAGCTGGCCGAGGCCTCTCGTGCAGGGGTTCGGATCGATCTCATCATCCGCGGCATCTGCTGCCTGCGGCCCGGCGTCCCCGGCCACACGGAGCACATCTCCGTCACCAGCGTGGTGGGGCGCTTTTTGGAGCACTCCCGCATCTACAGCTTTGGCTCTGGAGAGAACCAGCGCCTCTTCCTGGGTTCGGCGGACATGATGACCCGCAACACCCAGCGCCGGGTGGAGGTCATCTGTCCCGTCTATGCCACCCACACCAAGGCCCGCTTGAATCACATTCTGGACATCCTGCTGCGGGACACCGTGAAGGCCCGGGCCCTGGACAGTGAAGGGAGCTATCAAAAAAAAGTGCCCGCCCCGGGCGCCCCCGGCCTCTCCTCTCAGGACTTCTTCATGGACGAGGCCGTTCGGAGCTGCCGGGAGGTGGAATTTGCCGCCCGTGCCCTGCCCTCCGGTCCCTTGGGCGGCCTGCTGCGCCGTCTCCGCCGCCGCGGATGAGCCCCGCCGTCCGCCCGGCCCCCGTTCTCTGAGCCGGTTTCCTTCCTGCCGTTTCCCTGATCTGAAAATGATGGAAAATCAACAAAAACAGGAAAGCCTTTTCCTGCATAGTCCGCTTCTCCAGGGCAATGCTATGCTCGGATGTTCCATCCAACGAAACAAAGAAGATCAAAATGAACAGGTAAAGGAGAAACGAATTATGTCTACCAACAAGCAGTCTCTGGTCCCCAATGCCCGCGAGGCTCTGAATAAGTTCAAGATGGAAGCGGCCAACGAGGTGGGTGTCAACCTGAAGCAGGGCTACAACGGCGACCTGACCAGCAAGCAGGCCGGTTCCGTGGGCGGCCAGATGGTCAAGAAGATGATCGAAGCCTACGAGAACGGCATGAAGTAATTGCCGCCTCTCTGATCGGATGCGGAAGGCGTCCCCCCGCTGTCCCCTATGGGCTGCGGGGGGACGCTTGCTTTTTCCCCGAAAGATCAAAAAAAATTAAAAACCTCTTTACAACATTACATTAGCGTGCTAAAATGTGAAAGTGTCAAATGCCCCGTTTTTGACCAATCTGCATTTTGGAGGATCTCTCGGTATGAAAAAGATGTTGTCTCTTGTAATGGCGATCACTATGTGCCTGTCTCTGGCCGCCTGCTCTGGCGGGACCACTTCTCAGGGGGAGAGCAGCCAGTCTCCCGCTGCCAGCACCCCCGCTGCCAGCACCCCCGCCGCCAGCTCCAGCCAGGGGGCATCCAGCACTCCCGCGGACGCGGAAAGCGACCTGGCCTATGTCCAGGACCAGGGCACCCTGTATGTGGGTATCACCAATTTCGCCCCGATGGACTATAAGGAAGCGGGGAGTGACGAGTGGATCGGCTTTGATGCCGACATGGCCAAGGCCTTTGCCGAGAGCCTGGGCGTGAACGTGGAGTTCCAGGAGATCACCTGGGACTATAAGGTCCAGGAGCTGGACTCCAAGACCATTGACTGTGTATGGAACGGCATGACCATCAACGACGAGGTCACCGCCGCCATGGGCGTCTCCGAGCCCTACTGCACCAACTATCAGACCCTGGTCTACCCCGCCGACAGGGCAGCGGACTTTGAGGGGCTGACCTCTCTGGAGGGGCTGAGCATCGCCGTAGAGTCCGGCTCCGCCGGTGAGGACGCCGCCGAGGAGCTGGGGGCCACCACCGTGCCCGTGCAGTCCCAGGCCAACACCCTGATGGAGGTCGCCTCCGGCACCTCCGATGCCGCTGTTATCGACGTGCTCATGGCCGCCGAGATGACCGGCGAGGGCACCAGCTACGGCGATCTGGTGTACGACCTTAACCTTAACGACATGAGAGCAGAGGCATCTGAGTTCTACGGCGTGGGCTTCCGCAAGGGCTCTGACCTGGTGGATGCTTTCAACGAGTTCTGGAAGCAGGCCGTGGCTGACGGCACCGTGGAGCAGATTGCTGCCACCTATGGCCTGCAGGATGCCGTCATCCTGGAGTAAACGATCTCCGCAGCTGAATCCCTCAAAAGCAGAGAGCGGGTCCGCTCTCTGCTTTTGAGCGGTTGCGCCCCACTATCACAGACAGAGAGGACGACCCCTATGCTCGACTTTTTTCAATCACCAGTGACCCAGACGGTACTGATAGCCTTGAACCAAGGGTTTCTTGTAACCCTGGAGCTGTTTTTCGTGACCCTGATCGGGGCGCTCCCTCTGGGGCTGGTCATCGCCTTCGGCTCCATGAACCGCTGGACGCCCCTGTCCCGGCCCACCCGGTGGGTCCTGCTCCGCCGGGGGCAGGAGCCCGGCCGGGTGGCCCGGGCGCTCATTTCCTTCCGCCCCATCAGCCTGGTCACCCGTCTGCTGGTCTGGATTGTCCGGGGCACGCCCCTGATCCTGCAGATCATCGCCCTGTTTTATGTGCCCGGTCTGATACTGGAGGATGGCAGCCCATGGCCCCGGGGCGAGGTGGGACGGATGGCGGCGGTATGCGTGGCCTTCATCATCAACTACGCCTTCTATTTTTCCGAGATTTACCGGGGCGGCATCCAGGGGGTGCCGGCGGGGCAGAACGAGGCCGGCCTGGTGCTGGGCATGACCAAGCGGCAGATTTTTTTCAAGGTCACCCTGCTCCAGATGGTCAAGCGCATCGTGCCCCCCATGTCCAACGAGATCATCACCTTGGTCAAGGACACCTCCCTGGCCCGTGCCATTGCGCTGCAGGAGGTCATCTGGGCGGCTGAGTCCTTCATGAAGGGCAATCAGGGGATCTCCGGCCTGTGGTGGCCGCTGATGTTCACGGCGGTCTACTACCTGGCCTTCAGCGCCATCGTGACCATGGTGCTGGGCCGGCTGGAAAAGAAGCTGGACTACTTCCGGGTATAAGGGGGAGCGAACATGCCGATCTTAGAAGTACATCATATTGAAAAGCACTTTGGCGCGACCCGGGTGCTGGAGGACATCAGCTTTGACCTGGAGCAGGGCCAGGCTCTGGCCATCATCGGCTCCTCCGGCAGCGGCAAGACCACCCTGCTGCGGTGCCTGAACTTTCTGGAGACCCCCGACCAGGGGCAGATCGTCGTCCAGGGGGACACTCTGTTCGACGCCGACGATCCCGCCACCCAGCGGGAGAGCGAGGTGCGGAAAAAGCGGCTCCATTTCGGCCTGGTGTTCCAGTCCTTCAACCTGTTCCCCCAGTACACCGCCCTGCGGAACGTCACCCTGGCCAAGGAGCTCCTCAGCCAGGAACGGCCCGACTTCAAAGCCAACCGGAAGCAGATCCTGGAGGAGATCCAGGCCGAGGGCCGGGAGCTGCTGGCCAAGATGGGGCTGAGTGACCGCGCGGACCACTACCCCAGTCAGCTCTCCGGCGGCCAGCAGCAGCGGGTGGCCATCGCCCGGGCCCTGGCCCTCCACCCGGACATCCTTTGCTTTGATGAGCCCACCTCCGCCCTGGACCCGGAGCTCACCGGTGAGGTGCTCAAGGTCATCCGCTCCCTGGCGGAGCAGAAGACCACCATGATCATCGTCACCCACGAGATGGCCTTCGCCCGGGATGTGGCCGATCAGGTCATCTTCATGGATGGCGGCGTCATTGTGGAGCAGGGCCCAGCCCATCAGGTCATCGAGCACCCCTCTCAGGAGCGCACCCGGCAGTTCCTCTCCCGGTATGCGGAGAGTTGAGCACACCACAATTTTAAACCTCACCAGTGGGAGCTTCTTGTATAAGGAAGCTCCCACTCAGCTTGTGGAAAAAAACTCCTGCTCGGAGTTCCAGCGCCCGCAGGCAGCCGAGTAAGGTTTGATTGCGTCATTTCTCAGGGCATGTGCCTTAGAAATGATGCTTTTCATGAAATCTTTACCCACAATTCTGCAAAGAATTGTGGGTAAACTTTTCTAAGCTCCTGCTCGAAAAAGCGGCAGAGCTACTTTTTCAACAGTCTCACCGTCCTGACTCCACATTCTTTTCCCCTCCCCTGCATAGAATGGAGCGGAGGTGAAATGACCTTGGATCTGAGAAACAACACCATTACGGTGGGGGAGCTGCTGGATAACCGGGCCTCCCGGTCTGTGTTCCAGCGCCGGTTTGGGAAATTCATGAACCACCCGCTGGTGGGGGCCTCCCGGTCCCTGACCCTGGCTCAGCTGGCGGAGATGGCTGCCGTCTGGCTGCCCCAGAGGACCATCCAGGAGACCATTCAGGAGCTGCGTCAGCTGTAACATGACATAACGCACAGGGGGCGTGCCCAGCAGGCACGCCCCCTGTGCGTCTGGCCCCTATCGGGAGGACACCTCCTCCAGCCCGGAGCCCGCCGCTTCCGGCCCTGAGGCGCCGCATCCGGCCAGCAGCGGCAGCAGGACCAGCGCCGCCGTCCCTCCAGCTCTTCTTTTTCTCATCCTCCGTCCCCCTCTCCCTATCCATATGAAACAGCCGGGAGGTCCTTCCACCTCCCGGCTGCCGCCGCGCTCAGCCCTCCTGGGCCGGCTGGTCCTCCTCCGGAAGCGCCAGCTCAGGGGCCGCCGGGTCAGTGAACACTTTTTGAAAGATCTCGCCGCTCATGGTCTCATGGACCAGCAGATAGCGTGCGGTGAGCTCCAGCTCCTGCCGCCGCCGGGTCAGGATCTCTTCACACCGGGCATAGGCCCGGTCCACGATCGCCTTGACCTCCTCGTCGATCTGGCCTGCCACCTCCTCGGAGTAGGTCCGGGCCTGGGCCATGGTGCGGCCGATGAACACTTCATCGTTCTCGTTGCCGTAGGCGATGGTCCCCAGCCGCTCGCTCATGCCGTACTTGGTGACCATAGCCCGGGCAGTCTGAGACGCCTTCTGGATGTCGCTGGAGGCACCGGTGGAGATGTCGTTGAGCACCAGCTGCTCCGCCACCCGGCCGCCCAGGCAGACAGCAATGCGCTCCTCCAGCTCCCGCTTGGACAGATAGGCCCGGTCCTCCCTGGGCAGAGAGATGGTCATGCCTCCCGCCTGTCCCCGGGGCACGATGGTAATCTGGTGCACGGGGTCCTGGCTGTCCAGCTCGTGGATCACCACGGCGTGGCCCGCCTCGTGGTAGGCGGTAAGCCGCCTGGCATGGGGCGTCACCACCCGGCTGCGCTTCTCCGGGCCGGCAATTACTTTCATCATGGCCTCGTGGAGGTCCTGGCGGGTAATGAAACGCCGGTCCTCCCGGGCAGAGAGCAGAGCCGCCTCATTGAGCAGGTTCTCCAGATCCGCACCGGTGAAGCCGGAGGTGGCCTTCGCCACATCGGAGAGGGATACGTCCTCCGCCAGGGGCTTCTTCCGGGCGTGGACCTTCAGGATCTCCTCCCGGCCCTTGATGTCGGGCAGTCCCACATAGATCTGGCGGTCGAACCGGCCAGGCCGCAGCAGGGCGGGGTCCAGGATGTCCGGCCGGTTGGTGGCCGCCATGACGATGACCCCCTCATTGGAGCCAAAGCCGTCCATCTCCACCAGCAGCTGGTTCAGGGTCTGTTCCCGCTCGTCGTGGCCGCCGCCCAGGCCGGCGCCCCGCTGCCGGCCCACCGCGTCGATCTCGTCGATGAACACGATGGCGGGGGCGTCCTTCTTGGCCTGGTCGAACAGGTCCCGCACCCGGCTGGCACCCACACCCACATACAGCTCCACGAAGTCAGAGCCCGAGATGGACAGGAAGTGGACCCCCGCCTCGCCGGCCACCGCCTTGGCGATGAGGGTCTTGCCCGTGCCCGGAGGCCCCACCAGCAGCACGCCCTTGGGGATGCGGGCGCCCAGGGCGGTGAACTTCTGGGGGTCCCGGAGGAACTCCACGATCTCTTCCAACTCCTCCTTCTCCTCATCCGCACCGGCCACATCGTTGAAGGTGACCTTCTTCCCCTGGTCTGCCAGGGTGCGGGTGCGGGCATGGCCGAAGCGGGACGGCCCCCCTCCTCCGCCGCCCCCAGTGTTCTGCCGCAGATACATGGTGTACATCAGGATGCCGAAGCCCAGCAGGATCACCAGGTAGGGCACATAGACGAACCACCAAGGCTCCGCCCAGCCGGCGGGGTAGTCATAGTCCTGGATGATCCCAGCCTGGCGCTGGCTGTCGATAAGCTCGTGCAGGTCGTTATAGAACACATTGAAGTCGGCCAGGTGGTACTTCAGGGTGGAGGTGTCCTCCCCCTCCCCCCGCAGAGTCAGAGTGAGCACATTGTCCTCCACGGAGAAGTACTTCACCTTCTCCTGCTCAAAGAGCAGGCGGATCTCATTATAAGTGGGGTCATCCGGCTCGTTCATCTGCTGCACCGCATTGAAGGTGAACACCATCACCAGGATGGCCAGCAGATAGAAGATCAGGTCCCGCGCGCTGAACCGTTTCAGGAAAACCACGTCCTTTCCGGCGGATCACAAATTTCAGGAGGCCGCCGCCCTCCAAGTCTCTCCGGCTCAGCCGCCGTAGACCTCCGGCTTCAGGATGCCGATGTAGGGCAGGTTCCGGTAATGCTCTGCGTAATCCAGCCCATAGCCCACCACAAAGGCGTCTGGAATGGTGAAGCCGGAGTAGTGGACCTCCACTGGCTTGACCCGGCGCTCCGGCTTGTCCAGCAGGGTACACAGCCGGATGGAGGCCGGGCTGCGCTGCTCTAGCACCTTCAGCAGATAGCTCAGGGTGTTTCCGCTGTCCAGGATATCCTCCACCACGATGATGTTCTTCCCCGTGATGTCGCTGGACAGGTCCTTGGTGATCTGCACCTGGCCGCTGGAGGAGGTCCCGCCGCCATAGGAGGACACCGCCATGAAGTCCACCGTACAGGGCAGATCGATGCGCCGGCACAGGTCCGCCATGAACACAAAGGAACCTCGGAGCACGCTGACCAGCATGATCTCCTGTCCGACGTAGTCCCGGTTGATCTCACCGGCGATCTCCTTCACCCGCTGGGCCAGCTGTTCCTCTGAAAACAGTATTTCCTGGATATCCTTTTCCAACATGAAATATTCTCCTTTTCTTTTCGCCGTAATATGCCAGCAGGGCTCCCCCAGGCGGGGCAGAAAGGCCGCGTCCGGCCCCAGCTCCGCCACCGCAGCCACCCTGCCGCCGCTGTCCAGCACAGGGACGGTATCCCGCAGGTGCCTGGGCAGCTTCTGGTCGATCATGATTTTTTTCACGGTTCGGCCCGGACGGCCCGGACGCTCCAGCCGGTCCCCGGTCCTCCGGGGACGGACGGTGAGCCCCTCTGCCCCAGCCAGCCAGAATTCCCGGCCCGACTGGGGCTCCCCTTGGTACACCGCTGCCGCGCAGGTCAGGGTCCACTCCCCCGTCCGCAGCTGCCCGGGCATGGGGAGGGATGCCTCCTCCAGTGCCGGGGGCGCAGTCTCCCGGGTGAGCACCAGCATCTCATACTCCCGTCGGGCGGTGATGCCCTCCGGCAGATCCAGCCGGGCAGAGGGGTCCCTCCCCCGGCACAGGGCCACCACCCCCCCCAGATGGGGGGCGGCCAGATCGGTATCTCCGTCCCGCAGGCGGGCCAGCAGCAGCCGGGCCGCCCGGGGCGCCAAGGCGTCAGGCAGATCCCCCACCGCTGCCGCGGGCAGGCGGAGGGTCCCCGCGCGGGGGAGGAGGTCCGCCACCGCCTTTTCCGCCAGGCCGGTGAGGTAGTCCTCGTCTGTCCGCAGCAGGGCTGCGGTCTCCGCCGTCCGTCTGGCGAAGCCGGGGCACATGTCCTCCAGCTCCGGCACCACCTGCCAGCGCAGGCGGTTGCGGGAAAAGGACTCGTCCCTGTTGGAGCTGTCCTCCACATGGGGCAGTCCGTAGAGGCGCAGATATTCCTCCACCTGGGCCCGTGTGGTGGTGAGCATGGGGCGGATCAGCCCCTCCCCCACCGGGCGGATGCCGGTCAGCCCCCGCAGGCCGCTGCCCCGGAGCAGGTGGAGCAGGATGGTCTCTCCATTGTCATCCGCGGTGTGGGCGGTGGCGATCAGGGCTCCGCCCAGCTCTGCCGCGGTCTCCCGGAGGAAGGCGTAACGCATCTCCCGGGCGGTCTCCTCCAGGCCTCGTCCCAGCTCTCCGGCCTGGGCAGCCACGTCGCCCCGGCCCACATAGAGGGGGACACCGGGCAGCTCATGTCCGTCCACCTGGGCGGGGCCGCACCACTGGGCGACGAAGCGGCGGACGAATGCTTCGTCCCGCCGGGATTCCTCCCCCCGCAGCTGATGGTTGTAGTGGGCGGCAGCCAGACGGAACCCCATCCGCTCCCGGAGCAGGTACAGCCGGTGCAGGAGATACACCGAGTCCGCCCCCCCAGAGCAGGCGCACAGCACCGTGCTCCCCGGCGGGATCATTCCGTAGGTCTCGATGAGGGCGTTCAGCCCATGGAACGGGCTGGAATGGGCCATGGTCAATACTCCTCATGGGTCCGGTCGATGGAGGAGAAGGTGGTGTACTCAGGCAGCCACTGGAGCTCCACCGTCCGGGTCTCCCCGTGCCGGTTTTTGGCGATGATGCACTCGGCCAGGTTGTGGTTTTCTGATTCTTTCTCGTAGTAGTCCTCCCGGTAGAGGAACATGACGATATCGGCGTCCTGCTCGATGGCCCCCGATTCCCGCAGATCTGAGAGCATGGGCCGCTTATTGGTCCGGCTCTCGTTGGCACGGGAGAGCTGAGACAGGCACAGCACCGGCACGTTCAGTTCCTTGGCCATGATCTTCAGGGCCCGAGAGATGTCGGAGACGATCTGCTGCCGGTTGTCGCCGCTGCGCTCCTTTCCGCCGGCGGAGGTCATCAGCTGGAGGTAGTCGATGACCACCAGCCCCAGGTCCTCCACCCGGCGGCATTTGGCGTTGATATCGGCCACCGACACCGTAGAGTCGTCGTCGATGAGGATCTTAGTGCGGTTCAGGGCGTCGGCGGCGGCGGCCACTTTCTCCCAGTCGCTCTCATTGAGCTTTCCGGTCACCAGCTTTTTGTTGTCCACAAAGGATTCGTTGGAGATCAGGCGCAGCACCAGCTGCTCCCGGCTCATCTCCAGGGAGAAAAAGGCCACGCTCTTCCCGGAGAACTTGCCCGCGTGGAGCAGGATGTTCAGCGCCATGGAGGTCTTTCCCATGCCGGGCCGGGCGGCCAGCAGGATCAGGTCGGACTTGTTCAGGCCGGAGATGGCCAGATCCAGGTCCCCCAGTCCGGTGGACAGGCCGGGCACCGCCGCATCGCTGGCGGCCAGCTCATTGAGCCGGTCATACACATCCAGCAGCACCGCGGAGATGGGTGTCAGTCCCCGGGCGGCCCGCCCCTGCCGGATGGCGTAGACCCGCTGCTCCGCCGCCTCCAGCACGTCCTGGCCGCTGTCTGTGCCCTGCTGGACCATAGCGGTCATGTCCCCCGCCGTCTCGGCGATGCGCCGCAGCAGGGTCTTGTCCTTGATGATGGCCACGTACTCCCCCACGTTGGCCGCAGTGGGCGTGGTGTCCATCAGCTGGAGGATGTAGTTGCGGGAGACATTCTCGTCGTAGACCCCGTTTTTCCGCATGTTCTCCAGCACCGTCACCGGGTCGATGGTGAGGGAGAAGTTGAACATGGAGTAAATGGTCTCGTAGATCTCCCGGTTCTGCCGGATATAGAAGTCCTCCGGCCGGAGCTGCTCGATCACATCCGGGACACAGCGGGGGTCGATGAGCATGGAGCCCAGCACGGCCTGCTCCGCCTCCACAGAATGGGGGAGCTGCTTAAGGAGCAGCTCTTCCTCTTCCAGCACCATATGAGACCACCTGCCTTCCAAATCAGGAATTCAAAATCGAGAGTTCGGGATTTTGGTGCCCGGAACCGCCGGACGGTGGGAGGGCCGCGCATCAACGCTCTGCACAGCGCCCCTCTCCTCACCCCTCACCGTCCTTCTCAGGCCTCCGCCACCATGACGTTTACCGTGCCGACCACCTCATAGCCCAGCTTGGCGCGGATCTGATAGCCGCCGCAGGCCTTGATGGGTTCGTCCAGAACCAGCTTGGTCTTGGCGATCTCCACCTGGTGCTGCTCGGCCAGGGCCTCGGAGATCTCCTTGGCCGTCACAGCGCCGAAGAGGCGCCCGCCCTCGCCGGCCTTGGCGGTGATCTTCACCATCAGTCCCTCCAACTGCTTGGCGGTGGCCTCGGCCTGCGCCTTCTCGGCGGCCTCCTGGGCCTTGCGTGCCTTCTCCTGCTGCTTCATGGTGTTGATATTGTCCGCCGTGGCAGAGACGGCCAGCTTCCGGGGCAGAAGGAAGTTGCGGGCGTATCCGTCGGAGACCTCCACCATCTGGCCCTTCTTGCCCTGGCCCTTGACATCCTGCTGTAAAATCACTTTCATGTTGTGTTCCTCCAAATACTATCAGTAATAATTTTAGGAAATATCTTATTTGGGAATGAGCGGCTCCCTCAGGAGTCCTCCTCCAGATAGCGGTCGATGGCCTGTGTCAGCTCCACGGCCACCTGTTCCAGCGTCTTGCCCGCCACCTGTCCGCCGGCGGCGGCGGCGTTGCCTCCGCCCCCCAGCTGCTCCAGGATGACCTGGACGTTGGTGTCTCCCATGGAGCGGCCTGAGATGATGATCTGCTCCCCGTCGGGAAAGAGCACAAAGGAGGTGCTGATCCCCACGATGTTCAGCAGCTCGTCCGCCGCCTGGGCCGCTGTCACCCGGCCCACCGTGTGGTCCACCACGGCAATGGCGATGTGGTCCCGGTACAGCTTCGCATTCTGGATGATATCGTATTTGGCGATGGTGCCGGACAGGTCGTTCTGGAACAGCCGCTTCACCTCCCCGGTGTCGGCGCCGGAGCGGCGCAGGAAAGCTGCCGCCTCAAAGGTGCGGCCGCCGGTGCGCATGGTGAAGTTTTTGGTATCCAGCACGATGCCCGCCAGCAGGGCCTCCGCCTCTGTGCGGAGCAGGTCGGTGGGCTCTGCGATGTACTGGAGCAGCTCGGTGACCAGCTCACAGGCGGAGGAGGCGTAGGGCTCGTGGTAGTTCAGCGCCGCTCCCTCGATATAGGTGGCCGCCCGCCGGTGGTGGTCGATGACCGCCACCCGGTTGCAGGACTCCAGCAGCTCCTGGGCTTGGACCTGCTCCGGGCGGTTGGTGTCCACCACCACCACCAGGGAGCGGCTGTCCGCCGCCACCAGGGCCTCCTGGGCACTGAGGAAATTCCCCCGGTACTCGGGCAGCTGGTCCAGCTTATCCAGGATGGGCTTGGAGGGATTGGTCCCCCCCTCCCGGATGATGTAGGCGGGGACTCCTTTTTTCCGGGCGATGGCGCACACGCCCACCGCGGCGCCGGTGGCGTCCATGTCGGGCATCTTGTGGCCCATGATGAACAGTTTGGAGGAGTCGGACGGGCGGACACCCAGGCGTGCGCTTCTCCGTCTCGGTGGAGTGGCCTCCATAAAACTCAAAGGTGAACTTGTTGCGGATGACCGCCTGGTCTCCCCCCCGGGAGAGGGCCATCTCAATGGACAGGTTAGCGTACTGCATCAGCTCCTGGAAGCTGCCGCCGTCCTTGCCGATGCCGATGGACAGGGTCGCCGCCAGGCCGCTGGAATTGACCACCTGGTGGATGGTGTCCAGGATGTCGAACTTCTGGTCCACGAACCGGGACAGGTACTGCTCCTCGAACAGGAGCAGGTAACGGTCCATTCAGCATGCCAGGCATCCAGCCACCTCGGCGCGGCTCCCCGGAACTGGTCCCGCACCTGGCAGAACTCGGTCACGTCCACCCAGTAGGTGGTGGCCAGGAAGCCCCCCTCCCGGCCCGAGGCCCGGACCAGGTGTCCGTACACCAGAAAGCGGCGGGGACCGAAGGTGACCTCGGTGGGGCACTCGTTTTTCCCCTCCATGAGCCAGCGGGTATCAAAATCCGGGATCACGCTGCTCAGCTTGGCGTCGAACAGGTGCTCCTTCCCCCCTGCCAGATGGAGAAAACGGTCATTGGTCCAGATGATGTCGTCGCTCTCCGGCCGGAAGATCACCATGGGCAGGGGGGAGTTTACCATGGTGTCCTTGGTGGCCACATCCATGTTCCCGGTGACGTTCTCGATGTACTTGGCTATCTCCCGCCGCCGCCGGCGGCTGTTCTCCCGGTAATACAGCCCCAGCAGGACCACCACCACGGCCTCCGCCGCCGCCAGATACAGGCTGAAAAAGGCGGATGCCGCGGCAAACAGGATCAGACAGACGAAATAGAGCTGAAAGCTTGGCTGAAGCATCTGCGTCATTTTTCGGTTCAAGATCCGTTCCTCCTCTTCGGGGCGGCCGTTCCTCCCCCTCCCGGGGGCGGGACCTCCTATCACAACAAAAAGGTCCGCCCGTCAGCAGGACCTTCTTCACGCCCCATTCCCGCGCCGTGCCGCCGTATCAGCGCGGTGATTGGTGATATTATATCAAACCCCCAGGGGAAAAACAATAGCAAACCGTCCAGGCGGGGCCATTCTCTGGGGAAATGGCGGAATTCTTTCCCTAAAAAGTTGGGCCGGCCCCACTTTTCCCACGATTACCCGTTGCGTCTGAAAAAAAAGGCTGATATAATATGGAAATACCAGAAAAGCCGTCCTCCAAACCAGGACCGCTCGATTTGAGTTTACTTTAGGAGGAAACCAAGATGCAAGAGATCAAGATCACCCGCGCCGAGCAGCGGAAGGAGAAGCCTGACTCCTCCAAGCTGGTCTTCGGCAAGTATATGACCGACCACATGTTTGTGGTGGACTATGACGAGGGTCAGGGCTGGCATGACGCCCGCATCGTCCCCTATGCCCCCCTCCAGATCGACCCAGCCGCCAAGGTCCTCCATTACGCCCAGGAGATCTTCGAGGGTCTGAAAGCCTACCGCACCGCAGACGGCTCCATCCAGCTGTTCCGCCCCATGGACAACGTGCGTCGGCTGAACCTGTCCTGCGAGCGCATTGCCCTGCCCGAGGTGCCTGAAGACCTGGCCCTGGCCGGTATCACTGAGCTGGTCAAGCTGGATCAGGAGTGGGTCCCCTATGAGAAGGACACCTCCCTGTATATCCGTCCCTTTGTCATTGGTCTGGACCCCACCCTGGGCGTCCACACCTCCCACCACTGCCAGTATATCGTCATCGTCTGCCCTGTGGGCGCCTACTACCCCGAGGGACTGGCCCCCACCAAGATCTATATCGAGGACCAGGACGTCCGCGCCGTTCGGGGCGGCACCGGCATGGCCAAGACCGGCGGCAACTACGCCGCCTCCCTGCGGGCGGGCAACCGCGCCGAGCAGAAGGGTTACACCCAGGTCCTGTGGCTGGACGGCGTCCACCGCAAATATATTGAGGAAGTAGGCGCTATGAACGTCATGTTCAAGGTGAACGGCAAGATCCTCACCCCCGACCTGAACGGTTCCGTGCTGGACGGCATCACCCGCCGCTCCTGCATCCAGCTGCTGAAGGACTGGGGCTATGAGGTGGAGGAGCGCCGCATCTCCGCCGAGGAGCTCTTCCAGGCCGCCAAGGACGGAACCCTGGAGGAGGCCTGGGGCACCGGCACCGCTGCTGTGGTCTCCCCCATCGGCGAGCTGGCCGAGGGGGACGAGAAGGCCATCATCAACCACAATGAGATCGGCCCTGTCACCCAGAAGCTGTACGACACCCTCACCGGCATTCAGTGGGGCCGCGTTCCCGATCCCCACGGCTGGATCATGAAGCTGTAAGCAGATTTTTTAAACTCAAGGGCCGCCCCGGTGGGGCGGCCCTTGAGCCTTTTTTCTGACGCCGGCTCCGCCGGACTATTTTTACAGTTTCATGGGGGGATAGAACTGCACCGAGGTCACCGGGTCCAGTCCCACCTTCTCCGCCTTCATGGCGTACTCCTCCGCGCTGCCGGTGGTGAAGATGTCCAGCCGTCCGGGCTGAGGGCCGTCGTTCACCAAGCCGTCCCGCTCCAGATAGGCCAACACGTCCTTGGCCATCTGCTCCGCCGGGTCCAGCAGCCGCAGGCCCGGGAAGAGCCTGTGGATATTTTCCTCCACCAAGGGATAGTGGGTGCAGCCCAGCACACAGCATTCGATCTGCTCGTCCCGGACCAGTCCCTCCAGGTTCTTCTGTACATCTGCATCGATCAGCGCCTGTCCCTCCGGCCTGCCCACGTTTCGCTCCACCACGTTGGCCAGGTCAGGGCAGCCATGGCTGATGACCACCTTGTCCGGCGCTGCCTTGCCGATCAGATCCGGGTAGCAGTGAGTGGAGGCAGTGAAGCAGGTGGAGATGACTCCTACCTTATGGACATCCAAGTCCTTTACCGCGTCCGCACCCGCCTGGACTACGCTGAGCACCGGGCAGCTCATCTCATCCCGGTACTGATCAATGAGGCAGGAAATGGTGTTGCAGGCCACCAGCAGGGCCTTGACCCCCTTTTCTTCCATGAAGCGCAGCATGTAGCGGGTCATAGTGAGGATCTCCTCCGCGGTGTGGTTGCCATAGGGCGTGTTGGCCCCGTCCCCCAGATAGACCAGATTCTCCCGCGGGAGCAGCTTCTGCACCTTCCGGGCCACGCTGAAGCCGCCTATCCCCGAATCGATGATCCCAATGGGGCTTTCTTTGCTGAACATGATGATCTCCTTCTTTCTTTGTTGTCCCGCTCCGGCCCTTCCGGCCGGGCATGTCAGTGGTCTCGTTCTACTGCTCCGTCCGCTCTGTCTCTTCGGCGCCTGCCGCAGCCAGGCTCCCGTCCAAGGTGTTCAGCTCATATATCTCGGTGTCGGTGGTGATGTGCCAGACCGGGATCAGCGAGATGGGACCCCCCAGGGCGTTGGAGAGGGTATAGGCAATCTCGATCTCCCGGACCTCACTGCAGATGTCCATCCGCTCGCTCAGGCCCGCATAAAAGCGCATCAGCGCCGTCGTCGCCGTGATGGGCGTACCTGCTGTGGTCTGGGGCGTCCCGGTGAGACGCCGGCCCTCCTCGATCCGCTTCAGCTCGCCCCCCTCGTAGACCAAGGTCGCCCGACAGGGCAGCACCGGCACGCCGTTCCACAGCTGCCGCAGGGTGACGCTCCCGTCCTGGGCGTTGCCCGCGCTGCTCACCACCTCCCCCTGGAAGTGGAGCAGCTCCATGGTCTCCAGAGCATGCTCCGCCATCTCCGCCCCCTCTGGGACCGGGAAGGCGCCGCTCTGAAAGTCGGCCCAGAACTCCCCGCTGCTGTGGCACTGGAGCAGCCCCCGCTCCCCCTCATAGACATAGACCTCGCCGCTGCGTTCCTCCCGGGTCAGGCCATCCCCCAGCAGCGCTGCTGCCAGGGTCTGCTCTTCCTCCAGGTCCCGTTCCATGCCCATGGGCGGCAGCTCCGCAGACCTGGGCACGATGCGCTCGTCCACCTGGATGCCCCGCTCCGCCAGGAAGGAGACGGCCTGCTCCAGCGCCTTGTCCTGGAGCTGCCAGTCCCGGATCTCCCGCCAGCCCACAAAGGCCAGCAGGCACAGGTTGGTCACCAGCAGCATCAGGATGATGATATTTTTGATCTTGGGCCAGGCCACGGCTCTCCCTCCCCTCCGGTCTCTCTCACCGGGCGATCCAGCCGGCGGTGACCGTTCCGCCGCCGCTGTCCTGATATCCCAGCAGCAGCTCCCGGCCCTCCAGCCCCGCCGCCTCCATGGCGGCCATGGCCTGGAGCCGGGGCAGCACCAGCCCGCTCTCCGCCGTCTCCTCATAGCTTCTGGCCTGGAGGGTGATCTCCGCGATCTGTCCGTTCTGCACCAGGAACCGGGCCGCGCATCCCTCCTCGTACACCTGGACTGCCGCGCCGTCCAGACAGTAGCCGAACTCCACCGCCCAGCCCCCCGTGATCCGCTCCACATGGGTGAGCACCAGCCGGGCGGCCCCGCACTGGGTGCCCAGTGTCTCGGAGACCAGCACCCGGCAGGCCTCTACCGCTTCATAGCACCCCGTTCCGCCGGTGTCCGAGGCCACCGGATAACGGGATATCTCCCCCTCCGTAGTATGGTAGCGCACCGTGCCCTGGGCAGATACCCGCAGGGTGTCATACCCGTTGCGCACCACCAACTCTCCGTCGGTCCCCTGATAGGTGTAGCTGCTGCTGGCCGGGAAGTCCAGTGCCTCCAGCAGGCTGTTGAGGCCCTCCTCCCGGCTGAGGGGGTTGTAGACCTGATAGACCGCCGGCTGGGGTGTGCCCGGCATCAGCAGGGTGTAGGGAGACAGGAGGCTGTACCCCTCCTTCTCAAAGGCAAAACAGGCGCCGTTGTCCGACAGGCCGGAGACAGCGGACTCCAGCCGGCTGACGCTGATCACGTCCACCGGGCCGGCGTAAAACTGCCCGCTCTCCTCATCCTGGTAGTAGAGGAACACCTGTCCCCGGGAGGCGGCCAGTGCCAGCCGGCGCACGAACACCTCCCCCCCTGTGCTCTCCCCGGTGAGCCAGCCCGTCAGCACCGACAGGGGGACCCCCTCCATCAGGTCGAAGTACAGGCTGGGCGGGGAGGTCAGGGCGGTGCGCCACTCCCACTGGCTGACGGGGCTCATCTCTCCCCCGTCGCTCAGCGCCTCCACCAGCAGATTGGCCACCTGCTGGAATAGGGCGTCGGTGCTCTGCTGGTCATACTGTGCCCCATAGCGGATGGTGGTCTCTCCGCTCCTGCCCACTGCCGCCATCCGTACCGGGCGGACCATCTCCATCTGGCCGGGGGCCTGGGTCTGGCCCTGCCCCTCCTGGGGCGTGTCCGCCAGCAGATCTCCCAAGCTCCCGGTGCGCTGGACCCTGGTAGTCAGCCACACCGCTGAGCAGGCCAGCAGGACGATCAGCACGTCCTTGCCCAGCTCCAGCAGGCGGGCGTGCTTGCTCTTTCTATTCATGGTCCGGCCCCTCTATCTTCAGCTCCATCCGCACCGCCAGTCCCGGGCCCTCCTTGTCGGCCAGCTCCAGCACGCCCTGGTGCCGGTCGATGATCTCCTTGGCGATGGACAGGCCCAGTCCGGTCCCGCCCGACTGGCGGGACCGGGCCTTGTCCACCCGATAAAACCGCTCGAAGATGCGGGGCCGGTCCTCCGGCGGGATGCCGATGCCGTTGTCATCCACCAACATCCACACCCGGTCCCCCCGCCGTCCGGCGGAGATGACGATGCGCCCTCCGTCCGGCGTGTACTTGATGGAGTTGGACACGATGTTCATCATCACTTGGACCACTCGCTCCCGGTCGGCCACGATCTCGGGCAGCTCCGGCTCGATCTTCAGCTCAAGGGCATGGCTGTGGCGCTGGGCCTCCATATAGACCGCGTTATACAGGTCATGGAGCACCGCAGAAAAGGAGAACTGGGTCAGCTTCAAATCGGTGCGCCCCGAGTCGAACCGGGACAGGGTGAGCAGGTCCTGCACGATGTGGGTCATGCGGTCGCTCTCGTTGAGGATGACTCCCAGGAACTTCTTCTCCATGGCTGGGGGCAGGTCTCCGGCGCTGTCCACCAGCGTTTCGGCATAGCTGCGGATGTTGGTGAGGGGGGTGCGCAGCTCGTGGGACACGTTGGCCACGAACTCCCGGCGCATCTCCTCGTTCTTCCGCTGCTCGGTGACGTCGTGGATGACCACCAGTACGCCCCCCTGCCGGTCCCGGTCGAAGGGAGCCATCAGCAGCTGGAGGAATCGCTCCTCAACCGTCTGCTCCTCCTGGAGGTAGTCGGGCACCGCCAGCACCCGCTCCAGAGAGACCAGGCCGCCGAACAGCTCCCCGAAGGTGGTGTCCGTCCCGATGGGCCGGTGGAGCATCTCCTCCGCGGAGGGATTGAAGTGGATGACCTCTCCAGTCCGGGAGAAGGCCACCACGCCGTCCGTCATGTGGAGAAAGAGGGTGTTGAGCTTGTTGCGCTCGTTCTCCACCTGGCGGATGGTGTCCTGGAGCTGACCCGCCATATCGTTGAAGGTGTCGGTGAGCACGCCGATCTCGTCCCGGGAGGCCACCTCGATCTTATGGGCGAAGTCCCCCTCTGCCACCCGCATGGCTCCCTCCGTCAGCCGCTGGATGGGAGTGATCATGGTCTTGGAGAGGAGGAAGGACAGCAGCACTGAGATCACCAGACCGAACAGCAGCGCCTCCATGATCAGCAGGAAGAGCTGGTTGTTCAGGTTGGACACGGTGGCCTTGTTGTCCAGGATATAGATGATATAGTCGCTGCCGCCCCGCTGGATGGGGATGGCCACATCCATGTAATCGGCGGCCGCGTTGCTCTCGTCTCCCACCTGGCCGGACTCGATAGCCGTCATCAGGTTCCCGGTGTAGGACAAGCCGGAGGCGCCGCTCTCACCGTTGGAGCTGGCCAGCACTGAGGTCCCCTCCCCGTCCAGGATGTAGAAATTGCGGTTGCGGGTATCCACGCCCAGCTGGCCGGCATAGGCATTCAGCACCGTCTTCAGCGCCCCTGCCCCGTCGGTCTCCCCATCCGCAGCGGTGCGCAGGTCGGAGACGATCTCCTGGTCTCCGAACACTGTGCTCATCTGGCTGTAAAAGTCCTGGATGTAAAAGGCCACCACAGAGTTGATGAGGAAAGCCCCCACCACCGTCATCAGCGACAGGATGAGCAGCACCATCAGCATCACCAGCTTCATGTGCAGGCTGCGCAGCATCGGGGCACCTCCTCTCTTTCTCTCCGTCCCTCTGTCTCAGGGGGGCGGGCTCTGTTCCATCCGCCTGCCGGTCACAGGCACCACACCTCGGCGCCCTGGGAAATGGCCTCTGCGGCACCCTGGGCGGTCTCCGGCTCAGCCGCCGAAGCAGTGCCCCATCCCCCGCTTTGTCACTACGAATTTAGGACTGGCGGGGTCAGTTTCCCGCAGGACTCGTCCTGCGGGAGCCCTTTTCTTTTTTCTGATCTCCAGGACGAATGGATCGTCCCGGAGAGGACCCTCCGCTCCCGCTCCGGGTCCGCGCCGGACCACCGGCGTCCCCCCTGCGGCGGGTCCCCGAGGACGTCCCCGCCCTCGGCCCCTCCGGCTCAGCCGCCGAAGTAGTACCCCATCCCCCGCTTTGTCACCACGAATTTAGGACTGGCGGGGTCGTCCTCGATCTTCTCTCTCAGGCGGCGGACGGCCACGTCCACCGCCCGCACATCGCCCACATAGCCTTCATAGTCCCACACATGCTCCATCAGGGCCTCCCGTGAAAACACCTTGCCCGGCTGGGCCGCCAGGAAACGGATCAGATCGTACTCCCGCTGAGACAGCTGAAGGGGCTGCCCGTCCTTGAGCACCGCCATCTGGTCCGTGTCCACTGTCACCCGGCCCAGCTCCATCCGGTTGGCGGAGGCTGCCGCCCCCTTCCCAGCGGGCACCATGCTCATACGGCGGATATTGGCTTTCACCCGGGCCAGCAGCTCCCGCATGGAGAATGGCTTTGTGATGTAGTCGTCCGCCCCCAGCTCCAGGCCCAGGACCTTGTCGGTCTCCTCCTCCCGGGCGGTGAGCATGATAATAGGGGTTGAGGAGCCGCTCTCCCGCACCTGGCGGCACACCTCAAAGCCGTCCATCCCGGGCAGCATCAGGTCCAGCAGGATCAGGTCCGGGTCCTGCTCCAGCGCCAGTTGGAGCCCAGTGGGGCCGTCGTAGGCCTCCAGGGTGTCATACCCCTCCCGGCTCAGGTTGAAGGACAAAATATCCACGATGTTCTGCTCATCCTCTACGATCAGGATGCTCTTTCCCACAGAAATCCCTCCTTGTCGTCCATATCAGCGGCCCAGCAGAGTCTTGACCTTCAGCACGGTGGCCACTGTCTTCGCGTCTGTGATCTCCCCGGACATGACCTGCTCCACCAATGTGTCAAAGGGCATGGTCACCACATCCAGAAACTCGTCCTCGTCCAAGTGCTGCCGGGCGCGGGTCAGGTCCCGCGCCAGATACATGTGCAGCGCCTCGTCGCAGAATCCAGGTGAGGCATAGATATGGCCCAGATAGGTCAGTTCCCCCGCCTCCAGGCCGGTCTCCTCGCTCAGCTCCCGAAGGGCGGCGGGGCGGTGGTCCTCCCCCGGGTCCAGCTTGCCGGCGGGCAGCTCCAGCAGCAGACCGTGGAGCGGATAGCGGTACTGCCGCACCAGCGCCACGTTGTCCGCCTCATCCAATGCCAAAACGGCCACGCCCCCTGGGTGGAGCACCACCTCCCGCTGGGCGGTCCCCCCGTCCGGCAGGCCGGCGGTATCCAGCAGGACCGTGATGATCCGGCCCTGGAACATCGTTTTGCTTTCAATGGTGCGCTCTGTCAGGTCCATTTTCCGCTCCCTCCCCGGCGCGTCCCATTTGGGGCGGCCTGCTTCAAATTCAGGGCCATTATACCACGCTTTTCCCCGTTTGCCAACTAAAAGCGGTCAGCCGGAAAAAAGCCCCGGCCGCCTGACGGCCGGGGCCCGCCGGTGGCAGGCGCCACCGGCTACCGGTCCCGCCTCCCTCTCTGCCAGAGCAGCAGCTCCGCCCCGAAGAGGATGGTCACCGCTCCCGCCAGGAGCCAGCTGTACCGGTCCGGTTCCATGTGGGGGAGCACCCCCGCGGCGCACAGGGCCAGAAAGCCCCACCACACCGCCAGCATCACAGCGGCGGCCGCCAGCTCCTCCTTCTCTGCCTGCCACCAGTGCGCTCCGGCGGGGATCGCCTGGCCGCGTCCCCGGCTCTCCCACCACGTCTTCCCCCACAGGATGGCTAGTTCCGCGGTCAGCAAGCCCAGCCCTACCCAGAGGATCCCGGGCACCTCCCGGTCTGGGAGGATGCCCCAGGCGCACAGGACCAGCAGCAGCCAGCCCCCGCCGAGCCACAGTCCCACCCGGATCAGGCCGTGCCGGGTAATCTCCTTCTGTCTCTTCTCCTGCTCCATGGGGCTCCTCCCTCTTCTGTCTAGCGGCCTTCTCCGGCCCGGCTCTGGGCGTCCTGGCGGATCAGCAGCTTCAGCGCCTCCACCCCTACGTCGATGGCCAGCGCGGTGTCGTGGGACTCCTGCTGGTCCAGCCCCGCCTGCTCCCGCTCCTGATTCCAGATCACGTGGAACACAGAGCCGCACCGCACTCCCCGGGCCGCTGCCACGGTGAACAGAGCCGCAGACTCCATCTCTGAGGCCAGCACCCCCAGCCGCTTCCATGCCTCCCACTTCGCCTCCAGCTCCCCAGATACCGGCATCCGGGCGGGGTCGTGCTGTCCGTAAAAGGAGTCCTTGCACTGGACCACCGCCCGCGTGCCAGGGCTTCCCCAGCGCCTGGCAGGCCTGCACCAGCGCGCCGGCCACCTGGAAATCAGGGACAGCGGGGTACTCGATGGGGGCGTACTCCCGGCTGGTCCCCTCCATTCGCACCGCGCCGGTGGCCACCACCACGTCTCCGCTGCGGACATCCAGGCGGATGCCGCCGCAGGTACCCACCCGGACAAAGGTGTGGGTCCCCAGGTTGGCCAGCTCCTCCATGGCAATGGCGGCGGAGGGGCCGCCGATGCCGGTGGAGACCACGCTCACCTTCTCCCCCAGCAGGGAGCCGGTCCAGGTCTCAAACTCCCGATTGGTGCGCACATGGACCGCCCCCTCCAGCCGCTGGGCAATGGAGCGGCATCTGCCCGGATCACCCGGCAGGACACAGTAGCCCCCCACATCCCCCGGACCGCACTGGATATGAAATTGTAGTGCTCTCTCCTGCATGATCTGGCCTTCCTTTCCCCGCCTCAGGCGGACCTCCGTTTTTCTTTCTATATTATATCGGTTCCACCCCACAGACGCAAGCGTCCATCCGCCGGTTTTCTTTTGCCGCCTGTACCCCTTGCAGGGGAATGGCTCACCCCTCTGCGGAAAAAGGCACTCCGTCCGAAAACAGGGATGGCTCCTGGCGCCCCTGCGGTGCCAGCTCCACAGCAAAAGCCCCCGCCTGCTCTGGGGCAGGCGGGGGCCGCGGGCTTTTCCAGCATCCGGCCGGTGCTTCAAAATACCAGGTCTCTCCCGGAAGTCAGTGCTTTTTGAAATAGTCGTTGGTGCTGCGAATGATCACATTGGACAGCAGCAGCAGGCCAATGAGGTTAGGGATGGCCATCATGCCGTTCAGGGTGTCGGAGATATCCCACATCAGGGTGCCGTTTCCGGTGGCACCTACGATGCACACCAGAACAAAGACCACCTTAAAGACCCACACCACCGCTTTATTGTTGTTGGACAGATAGGCCCAGCACCGCTCACCGTAGTAGCTCCAGCCCAGGATGGTGGACAGGGCAAAGAAAAGCAGGCTGATCTGAATGATGGTCCCGCCGATGGTCCCGGGCAGGATGGCATTGAAGGCGGCCACCGCCGCCGCGCCGTTGGTGGCGTAGCTGTCCAGCCCCACGTCCAGCACACCGGATAGAATGACGGCCAGGGAGGTCAGCGTGCAGATGACGATGGTGTCGATGAACACCTCAAACACGCCCCACATCCCCTGCTCCACCGGCTCCTGGGTCTCGGAGGCCGCATGGGCCATGGGGGCGGAGCCAAGGCCCGCCTCGTTGGAGAATACGCCCCGGGCAAATCCTTGGCGCATAGCCACCATAATGGCATAGCCGAATACGCCGCCCCCCACCGCCTCAAAGCTGAAGGCGCTGGTGAAGATGGAGGCCAGGGCCGCCGGCACTTGGTCGATCCGCAGCAGGATCACCGCCAGCCCCGCCCCAATGTAAAAGATGGCCATGAAGGGCACCATGTAGGAGGTCACCCGGCCGATTCGCTGGACTCCGCCCAGCACCACAATGCCTACCACCACCGCCAGGAGCACGCCGGTGGTCAGGCCGCTCATCCCGAACAGCCCCTCCATCGCCCCGGCGATCTCGCTGCTCTGGGAGATGTTCCCGATCCCGAAGCAGGCGAAGCCCGCCACCAGTGAAAACAGCACCGCCAGCCACTTCATGCCCAGGCCCTTTTCGATGTAATACATGGGCCCGCCGTAGTGGACCCCGTTCTCGTCAACCTGCCGGTACTTCAGGGCCAGTACGATCTCCGCAAATTTGGTGAACATCCCAAAGAAAGCCGCGAACCACATCCAGAACACCGCCCCCGGCCCTCCGGCGAAGATAGCCCCGGTGACACCGGCGATGTTGCCAGTGCCCACGGTGCCGGCCAGAGCAGTGGTCACTGCCTGAAAGGGGGTGAGGTTCTTGGCATCCTTGTCCCGCTTCTCCCGCCTGCGAAACAGTGAGCCCACCGTATTGCGCATGATATACCCAAATTTTGCGGCCTGGATGCACCCGGTGCGGGCGGTGAGGTAGACGCCCGTGCCCACCAGGAGCAGCAGCATCACCGGCCCCCACACGAAGTTGTTGACGGCCGAGTTGATCTTGGTGATGATTTCAATCATGGTTTCCCTTCCTTTCCTGTTTCTGGGAGCGTCCGGCCCGGTCAGGGTAAAAAAAGAGCGCGGTCCGAGGCAGCCGCGCTCTATTGATCTCCGGAACTCTCCCCGCGGGGCCTCCCATCCTTCTCCGCCCCGCTCTTTTGAAAGGAATTATAAGGGTTCCCGCCCCAAAATGCAAGAAAAATTTTTTATCCTTCATTTTTTCTGTCCAGGGCAGAACTCTGCCGCTCCCTTACAGCAGGACGAAGGTCACGCCGTTGTTGTGCCGCTCCAGGTCCCGGTCCCTCCGCAGGGTGGGACAGCGCTGAAAGGCGGCCAGGGTGTCGGAGTCAAAGATGGAGAAGGACTCTCCGGGGATGTAGCCCCAGATCTCTCCCCCCGCCTTCATCCGATCCAGGCGCCGCCTGGCTTCCACCCGGATGCGCCCTCCCGCGCCGGAGGAGCCGTAGCCGTGGATAAGCTTCACCCCGGAGCACCCCAGGCCGGGGCTGCGGCGCAGCTCAAAGAGCATCTGACGGATAGCCTGCTCGGCCCGGGGCATGCCCCGCTCCAGGTCCACCTCCCGCAGGTCATTCATCCAAGTCCCGCCCCCTTGTCTCGATGATGTCCCCATTCAGATCCCGCTCCAGGTCCCGCACCATCCGGCTCAGCCGGTGGATGATCCACAGGTCGCTGAGCCCGTCGTAGATCAGCACCAGGCCGATCAGGGTCACCAGGGCGGCGAAGGTGCCGAAGGGGTTGATGAGGATCAGCGCCCCCAGGGCCAGGGTCAGGGCGGAGAGGGCCAGGTCCAGCCACCACCGAGCCGCTCCCTGGCGCATCAGGGAGACCGAGCTCTGGACATCCAGCACGCCGTGGAAGATGACCACAGCGCCGAACACATACTGCACCAGGGCGATCACCGAGTCGGAGCTGGTCATCAGCCAGATCCCCAGGCCGGAGAGCACCACGCCGGGGATCAGGGTGAAGGCCGATATGCCCCCCTCCCGCCTGCGGACCAGCCAGCCCAGGATATACACAAGGCCGCAGATCAGCAGGGCCGCCCCCAGCAGGGTGCACATCAGCCGCACAGACCGGTCGGGCCACACCACCAGCACCGCCCCCAGCACCATGGTGATCAAAGCCACGATGACGCTGCTGCGCCGCTGTTCCTGCAAGATGGTTTTCATAATAGTCAGGCACCTCTTTCTTTATTTTGCGCCCCCAGGGCTTCAGCCCTCCCGGCGGTAGATCAGCCGTCCATCCTTCCAGGTGGCCAGCACGGGGATGTCCCGCAGGCTCATGGGGTCCGCAGTGAGCGGGTCCCGCTCCAGCAGCACCAGGTCCGCCCGCTTCCCCTCCCGCAGGCTGCCCTTCTCCCCCTCCTCAAAATACTGCCAGGCCGCCCGGATGGTCACTGCGGCCAGGGCTTCCACCACGGGGATCTTCTGCTCCGGCCCCAGCACCGCGCCGGAGCGGGTCAGCCGGTTCACTCCGCACCACACCGTCTCCAGCATGTCCGGCGGGAGCACCGGGGTGTCCTGGTGGAAGGTGAAGGGGATGTCCCGCTCCAGGGCCGCCCCGGCGGGGCTGATCCGGGCCGCCCGCTCCGCCCCAAAGTTTTTCACATGCACGTCTCCCCAGTGGTACACATGAGCCGCGAAGAAGGAGGGCACCACCCCCAGCTCCTTCACCTTGTCCAGCTGGTCCAGATCCAGCAGCTGGGCATGGATCATCACCGGCCGCTCCAGATATGCCTCCCGTTCCCGCTCCAGCTGCTCCAACACGGACAAGTACTGCCCTGCCGCCGCGTCGCCGTTGCAGTGTGCCAGCAGCTGCATCCCCTGGTCCAGGGCCAGGACCATCCGGTCATACACCTGCCGGTCGGTGAGGACCGGGTAGCCCCGGTCCTGGGGTCCGCCTCCCAGATAGGGGGTGCGCATCCAGGCGGTGCGTCCCTGAGGCGAGCCGTCCAGAAATATCTTATACCCCCCCAGCTTGAAATGGCCGCTGTACGCCCGGATATGGCCGGAGAACGCCTCCGCCGCCTGTCCGTCGGCATCAGCGTAGCCCACCACGTCCAGCCAGAGCAGGTCCCGCTCCAGCAGCTGGCGGTAGAGGGGGATGAGCTGGTCCGGCATCATCCCCTCCTGTACTGTGGCCACGCCGTAGGAGGCATAGCTCCTCTGGGCCTTGTCATAAGCCGCCAGCAGGTCTTCTGTGTCTGGCAAGGGCACCCGCTTCTGGAGCTCCAGGAATGCGTTCTCCTCCATATATCCGGTGAGCTTCCCGTCAGGGCCCCTCTCCATCCTCCCGCCCGGCGGGCACGGGGTCTCCTCATTTACCCCCAGCCGCTCCAGTGCCAAGGTGTTAAAGACCCCCACGTGTCCTGAGCGGTGCTGGATCATCACCGGATGGCCCGGACAGGCCGCGTCCAGCAGCTGGCGGGCGGGATGCCTCCCCTCCGCCAGCTCATTGTGGTCGTAGCCCTCTCCCCGGACCCATTCTCCCGGGGCCAGGCTCTCTCTTGCCGCGAAGGCGGACAGCCGCCGCCCCAGCTCCTCCCAGCTGGCGCACTCCCCCAGGCCGGCCTGGAGGAAGGTGTTGGCATAGGCGGTCAGGTGGCTGTGGGCGTCCACAAAGGCAGGGAGCAGGGCCCGCCCCTTCAGGTCCACCCGGCGCACCGTCCCTTCCGCTCGTTCCTCCGCGCCGTGCAGACTGCCGGCGTAGAGGATCCGCTCCCCCTCTGTCAGCAGCGCCTGGACATAGAGCTCCCGCTCCATCGTGACGATAGGCCCTCCAAAATACAGTGTCTGAGACATAAATGACCTCCCTGAGCCGCCCCGGGCGGCACGCTGTGCTGCCTCTAGTATGGCGGTCCGGCTGCTTTTTATGGGGCATCCGGGTCCCGCGCCCCGCTTTTCCTTTCCTCGTTTTTTATTGTATCACACCCCTCCCCGGAGAACAAGCGGATGGGCCGTATTTCTCACCGCCCGACAGTCTCCCGTTAATGCGTTTCCCTGGGCCTGTCCCCTTTCTGCAATTTTTTCTGATCCATTTTGCATTTTGTATTGCTTTTTTTCGTCTGGCAAGGTATAATTCCTTTATATCCGCGCACAAGTGTTTTTGTTGCACAGACATTTCAGTGCGGTAAATCACTTGAATCCAACTGAAAAAAGGAGTATCGAAGATGAAAAAGTTTCTTGCCTGCGTGCTCTCCGCCTCTATGATGCTGGGCCTGCTGGCCGGCTGTGCCGGCGCCGGTTCCAGCAGCGGCAATGCCCCCGCCGGCAGCGGTGCCGCCGTCTCCACCCCGGCTGTCTCCGGGGACAATGTCCTCAAGATCGGCGTGTTCGAGCCCTCCACCGGCGACTCCGCCTCCGGCGGCAAGAAGGAGATGCTGGGCATGCAGTACGCCAACTCTGAGACCCCCACCGTCACTGTGGGCGGCCAGGAGTATCAGATCCAGCTGGTCTACGCCGACAACGGCTCCTCCACTGACAAGGCCCTGACGGCCGCCACCCAGCTGGTGAGCGAGGGCGTTTCTCTGGTGCTGGGCTCCTACGGCTCCGGCGTGTCCATCGCCGCCGGCCCCACCTTCGGCAACGCGGGGCTGCCTGCCATCGGCGTCACCTGCACCAACCCCATGGTCACCGCCGGCAATGACTACTATTTCCGCATCTGCTTCCTGGACCCCTTCCAGGGCACCGTCCTGGCCAACTTCGCCATGGAGAAGTTCCAGGCCAAGACCGCCTATCTGTTGGGCGAGGCGGGCAATGAGTATGACCAGGGCCTGATCAACTTCTTCGAGCAGGCCTTCACCGCCGCCGGCGGCAAAGTCATCAAGGACGCCTTCCCCACCAACAACTCCGACTTCAACTCCTATCTGAACAAGGCCAAGGCCGAGGGGGCCGACGTCATCTTCACCCCAGTCTCCATCGCCTACGCCACCCAGATCATTTCCCAGGCCGCCTCTCTGGGCATCGACATCCCCTTCCTGGGCTCCGACACCCTGGACGACAACATGGTGCTGGAGGCCGCCAAGGGCACCGACGTGCAGCTGTATGTGTCCACCTTCTATCAGGAGGGCGGCAACCCCGAGTTTGACGCGGGCATCAAGGAGTACATCAACACCGCCTCCGGCGCTCTGGAGGCCAACGGCGGAAACGACACCGTCGCCGCGGTGTCCGCCATGGGCTATGACGCATACTATGTGGCTCTGGAGGCCATCAAGGCCGCCGACTCCGTGGACCCCGCCGCCATCAAGGCCGCGCTGTGGGATGTGGAGCATGACGGTGTTTCCGGCCACATCGCCTTTGACGACGAAAACGGCGACGCCGTCCGTGACACCGCCTACATCAAGCACTCCACCAACGACGGCGCCTGGGAGCTGGAGACCCAGCAGACCGTTCAGTGAGCGCCGCTCTCTGACTGATACCGCTTTCCGGTACGGCGGGGGCCTCCAGGTCCCCGCCGTACCGGACTGGGCCGCCTCAAAAGGAGGCAGTCCCGCCTCTTTTTGAGACAGTCCAGACCTGTCCCACAGAGACCGTTCCGCCGCCTCTCCAGGCCCTGCGGCCTGAAAAACAGCAAATGGGAGGAACCCCTATGGAATTTTTTGTCTCCACCCTGCTCTTCGGCATCTCGGTGGGGGGACAGTACGCCCTGATCGCCATTGGCTACACCATGGTGTACGGCATCCTCCGCCTCATCAACTTCGCCCACGGCGACGTGTTCATGGTGGCCGGCCTGCTGGGCATCTACCTCAGCAGCTTTCTCTCCGCCTACCTGCCCCCCGCCGCCGTCATCCCCGTTAGCCTGCTGCTGGTTCTGGCGCTGACGGTGGCCCTGGGCTTCTGTATCGAGCGGGCAGCCTATAAGCCCCTGCGCTCCGCTCCCCGGATGAGCGTAATGATCTCGGCCATCGGGGTGAGCTACCTGCTCCAGAACTCGGCCACCTACATCACCGGAGGCCAGCCCATGACCTACCCCTCCATTCCCTTCCTGTCGGACACCATCTCCCTGGCGGGGACCTCCATCAAGTGGGTGGTCATCCTCACCCCCTTCCTGGTGGCCGCCCTGGTGCTGGTGCTCACCCAGCTCATCAACCATACCAAGGTGGGCATGGCCATGCGGGCTGTGGCCAAGGATTTCGAGACCAGCCAGCTCATGGGCATCAAGATCAACTCGGTGATCTCCGTCACCTTCGTCATCGGCTCCGCCCTGGCTGCGGTGGGCTCCATGCTCTACTTCACCACCTACCCCGCCATTGTCCCCACTGCGGGCGCCATGCCCGGCCTGAAGGCCTTCGTGGCCGCGGTGTTCGGCGGCATCGGCTCCATTCCAGGAGCGGTGATCGGGGCCTTTCTCATCGGCATCTGTGAGAACTTTGTGAAGATCATGCCCTTTGACGGCGCCACCACCTTCGTGGACGCCTTTACCTTCGCCCTGCTCATCATCATCCTGGTCTTCAAACCCACCGGCCTCTTCGGGGAAAAGGCCACCGACAAGGTGTAAGGAGGGAATGACGACATGATCCAAGACAGAAAAAGCAAAAAGGGCGCCGCGGCGGGGCTGATCTTCGCCGCTGTGGTGCTGGTGCTGGTGGTCCTGCTGGAGAACCTGAGCAGCCTGCTGCCCAGCGTCCCCGCCGTCCTTCAGCCCACCAGCCAGCTGTTCACTGTACTGAAAAAGGGGGCGGTCTACTCCCTGGTGGCCGTGTCCATGAACCTGCTCAACGGCTTCACCGGCCTGTTCTCCCTGGGGCAGGCGGGCTTCATGCTGCTGGGCGCCTATACCTACGCCATCCTCACCGTCCCCGTCTCCGCCAAAGATTCGGTGTACTACCTGTACGGGGGCTCGGCGGTGCCCCTCTCCCTGCCTGACCTGTTCGGCGGGGTGGACACCCCCGCGGGCCTGATCCTGGGGGTGCTGCTGGCCATCCTGCTGGGCGGATGCGTGGCCGCCCTCTTTGCCTGGCTCATCGGCCTGCCTGTGCTGCGTCTGAAGAGCGACTACCTGGCCATTGCCACCCTGGGCTTTGCAGAGATCATCCGGGCGGTGTTCCAGTGGCAGGCCCTTGGGCCCGTCACCAACGGCGCCAATATGATCACTCAGATCCCCTCCTTCAACAACTTCAACCTCACCGACGGGAGCGGGAAGGTGTTCCTCCGCCTGTCCACCTTCTTCCCCTTCCTCATCGCGATTCTCTGCATTATCGTCATCGTGATGCTCATCAACTCCTCCTACGGCCGGGCTTTCAAGGCCATCCGGGAGGACGAGATCGCCGCCGAAGCCATGGGCATCAACCTGGCCAAGCACAAGATGCTCTCCTTCTGCATCTCTTCCTTCTTCGCCGGAGTGGGGGGCGCCCTGTTTGCCATGTTCGTCAACAACGCCCAGGCCAAGGTGTACACCTCCACCATGACCTATGAGATCCTGCTCATCGTGGTCATCGGCGGCATCGGCTCCATCTCCGGCTCCTGCCTGGCCACCTTCCTGTATGTGGCCTGCGCCGAGTGGTGGCTGCGCTTTCTGGACAGCCCCATGACCTTCACCTCCGTTACCGACACCCGGCGCATCCTCTTCATCCTGGTCTTCGCCGCCCTGGTCATCGGCGGGGCCCTCCTGCTGATCCGCCGGGAGCGCCGCACCACCAAAAAGGTTTGGAAGGAGCTGCTGGTCTCCCTGGCGGCCCTGGCCCTGCTGGTCTGGCTGGCTTTCTTCATCATCAGCGGCTCCCTCACCGTTCCCCTGCTGCGCACCGGCTTCCGTATGGTGGTCTTCTCGGTCATCATCATGATCGTGGTCCTCTTCTTCCGCCGGGGCATAATGGGGGACAAGGAATTCTCTGACATTCTGTTTGCCCGCCGCAAGGCGTCCGGAAAGGGGGCGGTGAAATGAGCCAAGTGGAAAATGTCCTCCGGCTGGAGCACGTCACCATGCAGTTCGGCGGCGTGGTGGCGGTGAACGACCTGTCCCTGGAGGTGAACCAAGGGGAGATCGTGGCTCTGATCGGCCCCAACGGCGCCGGCAAGACCACCGCCTTCAACTGCATCACCGGAGTGTATGAGCCCACCAACGGGCGGATCTCCTTTCTGGGAGAGCCCATGGTGGAAAACCACCCCCAAGGCAGAATGCAGAAGCTCTATCAGGGGGAGAACCAGGGTATGTTTTCTCAGGTCCTCTCCCCCACCCCGGACCGAATCACCCAGAAGGGCATCGCCCGTACCTTTCAGAACATCCGCCTGTTCTCGGCCCTGACGGTATTTGAAAACGTGCTCATCGCCAAGCACATGCGTGCCAGGCAGAACGTGTTTTCGGCCGCCTTCCGCCTCAACAGGGCGGAGGAGAAGCGGATGCGGGAGGAGGCCATGTCCCTGCTGGAGGAGCAGAACCTGGCCCACCTGAAGGACGAGGTGGCCGGCTCCCTGCCCTATGGCCTCCAGCGCCATCTGGAGATCGCCCGGGCCCTGGCCACTGCCCCCAAGCTCCTGCTCCTGGACGAGCCGGCCGCCGGCATGAACCCCCAGGAGACCCAGGAGCTCACCGATTTCATCCACAAGATCCGGGATGAGTACGACCTGTCCATTCTGATGATCGAGCACCACATGGACCTGGTCATGCGGATCTCCGACCGCATTTACGTCCTGGACTTCGGCAAGCAGATCGCCCAGGGCACACCGGCGGAGGTCCAGAACGATCCTCGGGTCATCGAGGCATATTTGGGGGTGGCAGACGATGCTGAAGATTGATGAACTGAAGGTGAGCTATGGCGGTATCGAGGCCGTGAAGGGCATCACCTTTGAAGTGCCCGAGCGGCAGATCGTCACCCTGATCGGCGCCAACGGAGCAGGCAAGTCCACCACCCTGCGCACCATCGCCGGGCTGGTAAAGCCCGCCCACGGCCGCATCCATCTCCAGGGGGAGGACATCACCGGTCTGTCCCCCGACCGCATCGTCTCCAAGGGGGTCACCCTGGTCCCCGAGGGACGCCGGGTGTTTCCCGACCTGTCGGTGGTGGAGAATCTGAAGATCGGGGCCTATCTGCGGAAGGACGACCTGGAAGACGACCTGAACTGGGTGTACGATCTGTTTCCCCGGCTGAAGGAGCGCTCCTGGCAGGCGGCGGGCACCCTGTCCGGCGGTGAGCAGCAGATGCTGGCCGTGGCCCGGGCCCTCATGTCCCGACCGAAGATCATCATGATGGATGAGCCCTCCCTGGGGCTGGCCCCCCTGGTGGTCAAGGGGATCTTTGAGATCATCCAGGAGATCAACAAGCAGGGGGTCACCGTGCTGCTCATCGAGCAGAACGCCAACATGGCCCTGAAGATCGCGGACCTGGGCTATGTGCTGGAGACCGGCCGCATCACCCTTACCGGCTCCGGCCGGGATCTGCTGAAAAACGAGGACGTGAAGAAGGCCTATCTGGGCACCTGAGAACCCAGTCTCTATCCAAATCGTAAAGCAGGGGCAGGACAATACATTTTGTATTGTCCTGCCCCTGCTTTTTCTGCGGTTTCGTTCCCGTTCACCGCACGTAGTAGTTCTCAAATGGAACGGTCTCCCCTCTGCGGTCCACTGCCCGGAGGGCCAAGTCCTCCGCCCCTTCTCCCAGAGTCACCAGCACCGCGAAGGGCTCCCCCGGGGCCACCGGATATGTCTGCCGGACCGTGCCGCTCTCCGGGTCGGTCACCTCGATCCCCTCCACCTCCTCCACTCGGTTCAGCGAAACCACCAGCAGTGTCTCCCCGTGCTGCACCACATACACCCCGGTCTCCTCATGGCCGGTGCCGCTGGCCCGAAAGTGATAGCCGAAGTCCAGCCCAGGCTCGTTTTCATAGTAGGTGTAGCGCAGGCTGGAGCCCTCCTGATAGAGGAAAAAGGCCATGTCCCCGTTCCGCGCCTCTGACAGCACCACCGGCTGCCCCTCCTCTCCCCGGTCCCGCTCCGCCAGCTGCCAGCCCGGTATCCCGAAGCGGACGAACTGGGAGGCCGCCAGCATGGCGGCAATGAGCAGCAGCGCCACCCCGGCGGCTGCGGCCGTCACCCGCCGCTCCAGCCGGCGTCGGATGCCCTTCTCCCAGGCCCGGACCTCCCCCCCGTCCGTCTCCGGCGGAAGGACCACCCGCCCCCGCAGCTGCTCCAGCTCCCGGCGGCAGACGGGGCAGGATCTGAGATGCTCCTCCACCAGGGCCCGGGACTCCTCCCCCGCCGCGCCGTCCACATACAGGGGCAGCAGATCCTGGATCACGCCGCAGCCCATGGGTCTATCCGCCATGCTTCTCCTCCTCCAATCCCGCGATGATCTTCTGCTTGGCCCGGTAAAAGGTCACCCGCGCCCAGCTCTCCGTCCGCCCAAATACCCGGGCGATGTCCCCAAAGGGCAGTTCCCCGAACACCCGCAGATGGAACACCTCCTTGTAAGGCTCCTCCAGGCCGTGGAGCAGGCAGTGGAGCCGCAGGGCCTCCTCCCGGTCCTCCAGCGCCTCCGTCAAAGTGACTCCCGCCGTGTCCGGCAGCTCCCGGGGCAGCTGGATCTCGGTGTTCCGCTTCCGCCGCGCCTGGTCCAGGAACACGTTCCGGGCAATGGTGTACAGCCAGGCCCGCAGGTCGCTCCCCTCCCGGAACTGCCCGGCGGAGCGGACGGCCCGGAAAAAGGTCTCCTGGGTCAGTTCCTCCGCTATTCGGCTGTCCCGGCACAGGCTCAGGAGGTACCGCTGAAGCTCCCGGAAGTATTCCTCATAGATGCGTCCAAAGTCCAACGGGCTCCCTCCCCTCTGTCTGTATAACGGCCAAGGGGCGGATCTGTTACAAGATCCGTCCGTTTTTTGTTTGCGGAGGGCTCCGTCCGTCAGGGCCGCCCCGGAAGCAGCTGTTTTTACACCTCCCTCAGAGAGGGGGGGCCTGTCCATCCTGTTGATCCGGCCCCACAGAAGGACGCCCCCACGCCTTCCCCCTTGGGGGAGGCGTGGGGCTCCGTCTATTTCGCAGGGGCGCATATCATGCGCCCGACACCCTGCACGGAGAAAAGCCGGCCAGCCGCAGGCCCTGCCCCAATTGCCATTTCCTACTTCCGCCACCGCTTCAAGGTGGGGAGCCAGGCCCGCAGGAGCCTCTCCGCCTCCTCCTGGGGGCCGAAGGGATGTCCGTTCTCCTCATTGAATTTCAGGTCAAAGGCGATCATGTCCTCCACTGTGGCCTCCGGCGCGGTGAATGCGCCCCTCTGATAGCACCAGCGGCAGTAATCCCGGTTGGGGCTTCCGTCGGCGTTGCTCCCCATGTCCTCGGGGGCATCCAGGGGCATGCCGCAGCACTGGCAAAAGATCCGCTCTTCCATATCAAGTTCCTCCTTTTGTTCGGGAGGGGTGCTCCCCTCCTCTGTGCCCTCAGGATACGCCTGGATACCTGACACGGAATGTCCAGTTTTATACAGGGCCGCGATCTTTTTCCCAGTCCGGCCCAGGACCTCCCGCCAAGAGGCAGGGGCGAGCACCTCCACCTGGTCTCCGAAAGAGAGAAGAAAGCCCAGCAGCCACCCGTCCTGAGGAAAGTCACACTCCACCAGCAGGCAGCCGTCCTCTCCCGCCCGGATCTGGCCCGGAGCAAAATAGTCCCGCACCCGCCAGGCCGCGGAGGGGGCAAAACGGAGGGTCAGGGTCCCATTCTGCCGCTGTTCCGGGGAAGGAACCTCCAGCTGCTCCGGCGGTGAGGGCGCGGCGCTCCACCAGCAGATAGAGCAGCTCAAACAGGCGGCCGTTTTTCATCCCGCGCCCTCACACCACCGCTACGCCGCCCAGGATCTCCCCGATGGGGCCGGCGATCACCAGGTCGGCGTAGGCGTCGTAGGGGGTGGGGGACTTGTTGATGAGCACCAGGCGGTGCCCCCGGTAGTAATTCACCAGGCTGGCGGCGGGGTACACCGCCAGTGAAGTGCCGCCGATGATGAGCATATCCGCCCCCTGGATGTCCGAAAGAGCCCCCTGCAGGGTATGCCCGTCCAGCTGCTCCTCATAGAGCACCACATCGGGCTTGACGATGCCCCCGCAGGCACATCGGGGCACACCTCCGCTGTCCCGCACGAACTCCACGGGATAGGCCCTGCCGCACCTCATGCAGTGGTTGCGGTGGACGCTTCCGTGGAGCTCCCACACCCGCCGGGAGCCCGCCCGCTGGTGCAGTCCGTCGATGTTCTGGGTCACCACACTGGTCAGCTTCCCCGCCGCCTCCAGCTCCGCCAGCTTCCGGTGGGCCGGGTTGGGCTGGGCGTCCAGGCAGAGCATCTTCTCCCGGTAAAAGCGGTAAAATTCCTCCGGCCGGGCATCAAAAAAGCTGCGGCTGAGGATCTCCTCCGGGGGATAGTCATACTTCTGGTGATACAGCCCGTCCACGCTGCGGAAGTCGGGGATGCCCGACTCCGTGCTCACGCCCGCCCCGCCGAAAAAGACGATGCGTCTGCTCTCATCGACCCATTTCTGCAGGGTCCTCTGCTCCTGTTCCATATCCATGCTCCTTTCCTGGCCGCTGTCCTCACATGCCGGCCAGCAGTCTCTCCCGCTCCCGCTCCAGCTCGGCGGCCCGCTCCGCTGTCCGGTCCCGCTCCCGGCGCAGCTGGGAGAGCAGGTCCTCCACCTGGGCCGCCGTCTCTTCTGCGGAACGCCGGGCCGTCCCGATCTTGTCCTGGATGTACAGGTCCACGAACAATCCGTCGAAGAAATAGTCCGCAAAGGAAGTGAACTCCCCCACCTGAAGGTCGGGCACCCGGAGCTGGGACACGTCGGCCAGCTCGGTGCGGAAGCGGCTTATGGCCTGTCGGGCTTGGAAAGCCGCGTTTTGCGCATCGTTCATACGTCCATGCTTGGCCATGGTGGCCAGCATGCCGCCCCCCAGGATGTCCCAGGTGCCCCAGCCTGCCGCCGAGTCCAGCTGGCCGATCATCTGGTCCAGAGCATAGCCCACATCTTTTCCCGCACATATGGCCTCATCCAGCTCCCGGATCTGGGCGCCCAGGCTGTCCAGATCACAGCCGATCTGGATCAGGCGCTTCGCCCGCTCCCCTCCCGCCTGGCAGAGCAGTTCCTCCTTCTCCTCCATCAGGGCCTTCCAGCGCCCCCTCAGGCCCTCCAGACCCGCCCGCTCCTTCTGGGCCGCCTGAAAGCGGGCCTCCAGATCCTCCAGATCACGGCGGGCCGCGTCATAGCGGGCTTTGGCCGCCACCGCCTCCCTCCGCTCTTGGTCCAGCCGTTCCGCCTGCTCCCCCCGAATTCTGGCCAGGAAGGAGGCAAAGGAGAGCCGCTCCAGCTCCTCCGCATCCTCCTGCTCCCGGTACAGCACCTTCAGGGCGTCCTCCGCCGCCCGCTTGCGCTCCTCATGCTGGGCCTTCAGATCCTCCATCACGGCGGACAGCTTCCGGGCCCGGTCCAGCTTCTGCCGCACCTGCTCCAGCTCGGCGTTGATATCCTCCAATGTCCTCACAGCAGTCCCTCCTGTTCTATTTTTGTTTCAGGGGTCTCTTGTCCTTCATTATACCATGGTTTTCTCCTCGGGGACAGTGGAAGGGAAGGGGTACCCCCTATCCTGTGACTGGGACGCGGAAAGAAAGACCCCTCATCCGTCACGGCATCCGCCGTGACACCTTCCCCCCTGAGGGGGGAAGGCTTTTCGGGCGGCTGGAAGCCGCCCCTGCGAGGAGATATCTTCAGCTTTTGCGCGCCCGCTGATTTCGCACCTGCTGCCCCTATTCTGCCAATCCAGGCGCGACACCACCGCGGGGTGTGCATGCCCATTGGACACACCAGCGGCGGCAGCGCAAACGGGGGAACTGTGTGTCGTCCCCCACCCGCGCCGGACGCCGGTTCCATGTCCAAGGCCCGCGTCTCTCGCATCGGGGGGCCGGGGGAAAGCGGACTGCGGGCCCCAGGCGGAACGCACGTGGAGCCGTGGTCCCGCCGGGAGCGTTCCCCGGCGTCTCTTTGGTTCCTTTCTGGACGCTCAGAAAGGAACCAGCCCCGCAGGGCGGAACCTCTCTGGCATGTCCCATGACTGGAACAGAGACGGGGGTAGAAAGACCCCTCATCCGTCACGGCATACGCCGTGACACCTTCCCCCCTGAGGGGGGAAGGCTTTAGGGGCGGCACAAAACAATAGGACCGGGCCGTCTGGTGATGCAGACGGCCCGGTCCCAACTTTATTTTCCTTTTCAATCCTTCGGTTTCAGCAGGAGGTACGGTTCTACCCCCAGTTCCTTTGCAATATCACACAGCATATCCATGGATATCCCGATGGAAGCCCTCTCGATTTTGCTGACATGGCTCTGGTCGATCTCCAACCTGTCTCCGAGCTGTTCCTGACTCATATCTTTCATATTTCGATAATAGGCAATATTGATGCCTAATGTTCTGTATAGGCGGTGATATGCAGAGTTCATAAGCTAAACCTCTGCATATCATTATAAATTGACTGAGATTTTTTACCAGATATTCAAACTGCATATATATGCATTGTGAATATCTTCCTGGACAGCCCTCCCTCTTATATCATGTATCTTGAGCAAATGTGCAAGATTATCGTTGGGCCGCTCCCATTGAACGCACTCGCGGCAGCAACGCGAACAGGGGGCCGCAACCCCTGCCAGGCCGGAAACACTAGGCGCAAAGCTGGCACAGCGCATGGACCCAAATGACGCAGGGCATCAGCGGCAGCGGCGCAAGGCGCTGGTCAGTGCGAAAGCATTGCCGCGCCGGTCAGGTTTCAGACAACTCCGCTCGGTGGCTCACGTGCCTGGGGGGCCGGGGGAAAGCGGACTGTGGGACCCAGGCGGAACGCACGTGGAGCCGTGGTCCCGCCGGGAGTGTCCCCCGGCGATCCTTTGGTTCCTTTCCCATCGCTGGGAAAGGGACCCGCCCCGCAGGGCGGAACCCCTTTCGCCATCCCACGGCTGGGACACGGGAAGGAAGACCCCTCATCCGTCACGGCATGCGCCGTGACACCTTCCCCCCAGAGGGGGAAGGCTTTGGGGAAAACGGCACGCCGCCCGACAGGGGCACCGGGCTCTGCAGGAGGGCGTGCTTTACAGAAAACTGTTGTCTTTGAGGGAGGAATCCGGATGAAAAAATTCAAGCCCACCAAATTCGACGTTATGGTCCTGGGGCTGACTGCGCTTTTCCTTCTGGTCACCGGCCTGTACTTCGTCGTCTGCAACGGTGCCTTCTGCCCCCTGTGCCAGGACTACTTCATCAGCAACGGCGAGACCTACATCTGGGACACCAGGGGCGGCTATCTGGAGCCCCTGTCCGTCTACCGCCACTGTCACTCCGACGGCGTCTCCATGCTGGACATCAGGACCGGCATGCACAGCGAGTGCTCCTCCACCGCCCGGACGGGCATCGTCCGCTTCGCGGATGACCCGGGCCCCCATCCTCTCTACTGCCTCCGCCACAGGCCGGACCAGTCTCTGGGCCGCTTCCAGATGCTGGACCAGAACCAGGACTACACAGTCGTCTGGGGGCTCCGGGAAGGGGAGGCCGTTCAGGCGGAGGACTGTTTTCTCACTCTCACCTGGGACGGGGAGTGGGACCAGTGGGAGATCCATATCACCTGGTGACCCTTTCCCCCTGGACTTTTTCTTCCAATTCGGTTACACTGGGAGGGATTTCTGAACCAAGGAGACTTTTGCATGGACGCCATCCTTCAAACGCTCGCCCGGGAGCTGGAACGCTCTCCGGAGCATGTACAAAATGTGGTGACCCTCATCGACGAGGGTGCCACCATCCCTTTTATCGCCCGCTACCGCAAGGAGCTCCACGGCTCCATGGACGACCAGCTGCTGCGCCGGCTGGCGGACCGCCTTCAGTACCTGCGGAACCTGGAGGCCCGGAAGGGGGAGGTCGCCGCCGCTATCGAGAACCAGGGCAAGCTCACCCAGGAGCTCTCCGACGCCATCGCTGCGGCCGCCACTCTGGCGGAGGTGGAGGACCTGTACCGCCCCTATAAGCAGAAGCGGCGCACCCGGGCCACCATCGCCCGGGAGAAGGGGCTGGAACCCCTGGTCCGGCTGCTCTCCGCTCAGGGCCCGGCGGTGGACCCCCGTCAGGCGGCCCTGGACTTTCTGGACCCGGACAAGGGGGTGGAGACGGCGGAGGACGCCCTCCAGGGGGCCAGTGACATCCTGGCCGAGGAGATCTCCGACGACGCCGACATCCGCAGGGAGCTGCGGCAGCTGTATCTGCGCCGGGGCATGCTGGCCTCCCGGGCTGCGGCCAAGGAGCCGGAGGACACGGTCTACCGCCTGTACTATGACTTCAAGGTCCCGGTGGGACGGGCCCAGGGCCACCAGGTGCTGGCCGTCAACCGGGGTGAGCGGGAGGGGGTGCTCAAGGTCACGGTGGAGCTGGACCCGGAGACCGCCCACGTGGCGGTGCGCCGGGCCGTGGTGCCCGGCGCGGCCTGCATGGACTTTGTCCGGGCGGCGGCGGACGACGCCTATGACCGCCTGATCCAGCCCTCCATGGAGCGGGAGATCCGCGCCCACCTCACTGAGCAGGCGGACGAGGGTGCCATCCACAACTTCGCCCTGAACCTGAAGCCCCTGCTGATGCAGCCCCCGGTGAAGGGGCGGGTCACCATGGGGCTGGACCCGGGCTACCGCATGGGCTGCAAGGTGGCGGTGGTGGACGGCACCGGCAAGGTGCTGGACACGGCGGTAGTCTACCCCACCTATGGGGAGCGGCAGAAACAGGAGGCCATCGCCAAGCTGTCCCATCTGGTGAGAAAGCACGGCGTGGAGCACATCGCCATCGGCAACGGCACCGCCAGCCGGGAGACCGAGCAGATGGCGGTGGAGCTGATCCACAGACTGGGGGGCGGCCTGAGCTATATGATCGTCAGCGAGGCCGGGGCCTCGGTCTACTCCGCCTCCAAGCTGGCCGCCGAGGAGTTCCCCGAGTACGATGTGAACCTGCGCTCCGCCGTGTCCATCGCCCGGCGGCTCCAGGACCCTCTGGCTGAGCTGGTGAAGATCGACCCTAAGGCCATCGGCGTGGGCCAGTACCAGCACGACATGCCCCAGGCCCGGCTGGGCGAGGCCCTGGACGGGGTGGTGGAGGACTGCGTCAACGCGGTGGGCGTGGATGTGAACACCGCCTCCCCCTCCCTGCTCCAGCGGGTGTCCGGCCTCACCGCCGCCACTGCCAAAAACCTGGTGAAATACCGGGAGGAGAACGGGGCCTTCACCACCCGCAGGCAGGTCCTGAAGGTGCCCAAGCTGGGCCCCAAGGCCTTTGAGCAGTGCGCCGGCTTCCTGCGGGTGCCGGAGAGCGCCTCCGTTCTGGACAACACCGGTGTCCATCCGGAGAGCTACGCCGCCGCGGAGGCGCTGCTGGCCCAGTGCGGCTACACCCTGTCCGACGTCAGGGCAGGGGCCATGGGGGCCCTGAAGGAGAAGGCGGAGGCCATGGGCCTGGAGGCGCTGGCCCGGGTGTGCGGCGTGGGCGTCCCCACCCTGGCGGACATCATCAAGGAGCTGATGAAGCCCGGCCGGGACCCCCGGGACGAGCTGCCCGCCCCCATCCTGCGCACCGATGTGATGGAGGCCCGGGACCTGAAGCCCGGGATGGAGCTCCAGGGGACGGTGCGCAACGTCATCGACTTCGGGGCATTTGTGGACATCGGGGTCCATCAGGATGGGCTGGTCCACATCAGCAAGCTGCCCCAGCGGGTGAAGCACCCCTCCCAGCTGCTTTCCGTGGGAGATGTGGTCACGGTGTGGGTTCTGGAGGTGGACGAGAAGAAAAAGCGCATCAGCCTGACCATGAAAAAACCGTAACACGGGTGCGGCGGCCGGAGGGGACACCTCCGGCCGCCGGTCTTTCATCCCTGGCCGCCCCTGACCGCCCCGCGGTCCCGGCCCAGCTCCTCCGGGGGCACCCCCAGCAGCAGCAGGGCCCCCGCCGCCGCCAGCACAGACAGGGGAGACATGTGATCCGGCAGGCGGAGGGGCAGCTCCTGCCGCTCCACCACCCGTCCCTCCACCGTCACCAGCTCCCGCTGGATGGCGCACCACAGCTGCCGCCCCTCCCGGCTGGACAGGGTCAGGGTGTCCCTGGGCCCGGTGCCGTAGCTTACCGCCACCGCGGGGTCCAGCCCGGAGAGCAGCCCCCCCGCTCCGCCGGGCAGAAGCACCGTCCGGCACCCAGTGGGCAGCTGCCTCCTCCGCTCCGCTGCCCGGGGGGAGACCACCAGCAGCCAGGGTGATCCTCCCGCTGCCGTGCGCCGGTCCCGCTCCCCCAGCTGCCGGCGCACCGCCTCCCCGATGCCCTCGCTCTCCTCGGCTACCCAGAAATTCTCCACAGATCCCGCCCCTTTCCTCCTCAGTCTGGGGCATTTCCCCTCTTTTTATTCCCGCCCCACCCATTCTTTCCCTTTTTGTCTGTCTCCCAGCCTCTTTTTTCTGTCCCAGGCCGCTCCGCCCTTTTCTTGACTTTCTCCGTCCAAATGGGGTATTATTATAATTGTTATTTTGCGCGGTCCCGCGCCGCATTGTACTGTGAGGGATCTTTATTACTATGGCTCAGAAGAAACCCAGCTACGGCAACGAATCCATCTCCGCCCTAAAAGGGGCCGACCGGGTCCGCAAGCGCCCCGGCGTCATCTTCGGCTCCGACGGGCTGGAGGGCTGCGAGCATGCCGTGTTTGAGATCATGTCCAACGCCATCGACGAGGCCCGGGAGGGCCACGGCGATCTCATCATCGTCACCCGGTTCGAGGACAAGTCCATCCAGGTGGAGGACTTCGGCCGGGGCTGTCCGGTGGACTGGAACGAAAAGGAGCAGCGCTACAACTGGGAGCTGGTGTTCTGTGAGCTGTACGCCGGCGGCAAGTACGGCGGGGACGGCGACAACTATGAGTATTCCCTGGGCCTCAACGGCCTGGGCTCCTGCGCCACCCAGTACGCCAGCGAGTATTTCGACGCAACCATCTACCGGGACGGCTCCAAATACACCCTCCACTTTGAGAAGGGGGAGAATATCGGCGGGCTCCACAAAGAGCCCACTGACCGGGGCAGAAAGACGGGCTCCACCTTCCGCTGGAAGCCCGACCTGGAGGTCTTTACCGACATCGACATCCCCGTGGAGTACTACCTGGACGTGATGAAGCGCCAGGCTGTGGTCAACTCCGGCGTCACCTTCCGCTTCCGCAACCAGACCGGTGGGAAGTTCGAGACCACCGACTTCCGCTATGACAACGGCATCCTGGACTATGTCACTGAACTGGCCGGGGAAAATCCCTTGACCCAGCCTGTGTTTTGGCAGACCGAGCGGAAGGGCCGGGACCGGGAGGACAAGCCGGAGTACAAGGTGAAGCTGTCGGTCTCCTTCTGCTTCTCCAACCGGGTGTCCATCGTGGAGCACTACCACAACTCCTCCTGGCTGGAGCACGGGGGCAGCCCGGAGAAGGCCATGAAATCCGCCTTCGTCTCCGCCATCGACGCCCGGCTCAAGCAGCTGGGCAAGTACCAGAAGTCGGAGGGCAAGATCAGCTTCAACGACATCCAGGACTGCCTGGTGCTGGTCTCCAACAACTTCTCCACCCAGACCAGCTACGAGAACCAGACTAAAAAGGCCATCAACAACAAATTCGTCCAGGAGGCTATGACCGATTTCCTCCGCGCCCAGCTGGAGGTCTATTTCATCGAGAACCCCTTCGACGCAGACAAGATCTGCGAGCAGGTGCTCATCAACAAGCGCAGCCGGGAGACCGCGGAAAAGACCCGCCTGAACATCAAAAAGAAGCTGTCCGGCTCCATGGACATCTCCAACCGGGTGCAGAAGTTCGTGGACTGCCGCACCAAGGACGTGTCCCGCCGGGAGCTCTACATCGTGGAGGGAGACTCCGCCATGGGGGCGGTGAAGCTCAGCCGGGATGCGGAGTACCAGGGCATTATGCCCGTCCGGGGCAAGATCCTCAACTGCCTCAAGGCGGATTACGCCAAGATCTTCAAAAACGAGATCATTACCGACCTGCTCAAGGTCATGGGCTGCGGAGTGGAGGTCCAGGACAAGCACGTGAAGGACCTGGCCTCCTTTGACCTGGACAGCCTGCGCTGGAACAAGGTGGTCATCTGCACCGATGCCGACGTGGACGGCTTCCAGATCCGCACCCTGATCCTCACCATGCTCTACCGCCTAACCCCCACCCTGATCCAGCAGGGCTATGTCTACATCGCGGAGTCCCCCCTGTACGAGATCACCTGTAAGGAAAAGACCTGGTTTGCCTACTCAGACAAGGAAAAAAACGACATCGTCGCCTCTCTGGAGGGAAAAAAGTGCGATGTGCAGCGCTCCAAGGGCCTGGGCGAGAACGAGCCCGATATGATGTGGCTGACCACTATGAACCCTGAGACCCGCCGGCTCATCAAGGTGATGCCGGAGGACGTGGAGCGCACCGCCCAGGTCTTTGACCTGCTGCTGGGGGATGACCTCCAGGGGCGCAAGAGCCACATCGCGGACAACGGCTACAAATATCTGGAGCTGGCGGACATCTCGTAATCATCTCATCACGAGCGGCAGGGAGAGGCCCAATGTCAGACGATTCCATTGTGATGTTTGGATTTTCCATCCTGTGTATCTTCTTTCTCCTGCTGGGCATCATCCTGTACAGGACTGACGCTGCAATTCAGGCCCTCTGCTATTTTAAGGACGGAGGCATCTATCTGGTCAAAAACGGCAGGCGACTTGCCGACGACACGCCGGAGGACCGCCGTCGGCTGGCCAGATGGCTGGGGCGCTTTGTGATCGGCCTTTCCTGCCTGATGTTTCTCTTTCTTTTATTGCTTTACTTCACATGAGATCGCAGCGGAGGAACACACCTATGAACCTGTTCGACATCCTGGGTCCCGTCATGGTGGGGCCCTCCAGCTCCCACACGGCGGGGGCGGTGCGCATCGGCCGCATGGCCCGGGCTCTGCTGGGGCAGGAGCCCGTCCGGGCCCAGCTGCTGCTCCACGGCTCCTTTGCCTCCACCGGAGAGGGCCACGGCACCCACCAGGCCCTGGTGGCCGGGCTGCTGGGCCTCTCCCCGGCCGACGGCCGGGTCCCAGACAGCTTCCGTCTGGCCCGGGAGCGGGGGCTGTCCTTCTCCTTCGGCACCTGCGTCCTGCGGGACGTCCACCCCAACAGCGCCCTCATCCGTCTTGAGGATGCCGGGGGCGGACAGCTGGAGGTGGGGGCCTCCTCCCCTGGGGGCGGGCGCATCCGGGTCTTTCAGGTGGATGGACTGCACACCTCCTTCAGCGGGGAGCTGCCCACCCTGGTGGTCCACAACACCGATCAGCCCGGCTGCGTCAGTCAGGTCACCGGCGTGCTGGCCGGGCGGGGCCTCAACGTGGCCACCCTCCAGCTCAATCGGGGCGGCCGGGGCGGCAGCGCCGTCATGGTCATCGAGTGCGACCAGCCCATCCCCGAGGACGCCGCCCGGGACGTGCGGGCCCTGCCCGGTATCCTGCGGGTCACCCGCTACACCCCGGAAGAACAGGAGGTGCCCCTTTGATCGCCTTTGACTCCATCGCCCAGATGCTCCAGGATACGGAACAGTCCGGCCTGCCCCTCTGGGAAAACATTCTGGAATCCGACTGCCGGCGGCAGGACCTGCCCCGCGCCCGCTCTCTGGAGCGGATGGGGGCCATGCTGGACGCCATGGTGCAGGCGGACGAGAGCTATCAGGCCCAGGACCGCTCCCACAGCGGCCTGTCCGGGGGTGACGGGGCCAAAATGACCCTGTACGCCGCCGGGGACCCCCTGTGCGGCCCCCTTCTCTCCCAGGTGATGGCCGGGGCTCTGCGAATGGGGGAGTGCAACGCCTGCATGAAGCGCATCGTGGCCGCCCCCACGGCGGGGGCCTGCGGCGTGCTGCCCGCGGTGCTCCTCCCCTGCGCCCGGCACTTCTCTCTCTCCAGGGAGCAGCTGGTCCAGGCCCTGTATGTGGCCTCCGGCTTCGGAATGGTCATCGCCGCCCGGGCCTCCATCTCCGGGGCCGAGGGCGGCTGTCAGGCGGAGATCGGCTCTGCCGCCGCCATGGCCGCCCCCGCCCTGGTCCACCTCCGGGGCGGCACTCCCTCCATGATGGCTCACGCCTGCGCCATGGCTGTGAAGAATCTGCTGGGGCTGGTGTGCGATCCTGTGGGCGGGCTGGTGGAGGTCCCCTGCGTCAAGCGCAACGTCATCGGGGCCATGGACGCCCTTTCGGCGGCCCAGATGGCTCTGGCCGGCATCGAGAGCCGGGTCCCCCCGGACCAGGTTCTGGACGCCATGGCAGAGGTGGGCCGTTCCCTGCCCCCCTCCCTCCGGGAGACGGGAAAGGGCGGCCTGGCCGCAACGCCCTTTGGGATGGCGTACGCACCCAAGGAGGGGTGATATGAAACGGCTCACACATCTCTTTTTCTATACACTGGCATCCATCGCTTTTCTGAATGTCTTCTCACACAGTTTTCCCTCTCTCCCCGCTCTGTACGCCTGCATGACCATTTTCTCTCTGTTATTCGGTGTATCCTTTCTGACGGCCAGCGGAATGCCTTCCGCCTGGACAAGTCGGAAAGTTTCCTCCGCCGTATGGGATCACTGGAAAAAAATCCTCGGAGCTCTGTTTTTGCTCAATGGAGCGCTCTGCCCCACAGGTTTTCTTCTGTGGTTTTTTCTGCGGTTCGACCAGGATCTTATTTTATGTACTCAAATCTTTGGATCTTTGAGCATTTGTTTTGCCAGCCTGATCCCTCTATATCGGGCAGATGCGTGATCTCTTTCAGTGTTTGATTGAAAATGTCCCCCTAAGCTGGGGCAGAAGATAGGACGGATATCCCTATGCCAAAGAAGAAAAACCCCGACGAGACCAAACCCAAGGTAACCAACCCCAACGTCATGGGCCTGCGGGCCGAGGTGCTGGAGCAGCCCATCACCGAGACGCTGGAGATCAACTATATGCCCTATGCCATGTCGGTCATCGTCTCCCGGGCCATCCCGGAGATCGACGGCTTCAAGCCCTCCCACCGGAAGCTGCTCTACACCATGTATCAGATGAAACTGCTGGGCGGGGCCCGTACCAAGAGCGCTAACGTAGTAGGCCAGACCATGAAGCTCAACCCTCACGGGGACGCCGCCATCTACGACACCTTGGTCCGTCTCTCCCGGGGCTACGGGGCCCTGCTCCACCCCCTTGTGGACTCCAAAGGCAACTTTGGAAAGGTGTACTCCCGAGACATGGCCTGGGCCGCCAGCCGATACACCGAGGTGCGGCTGGACCCCATCTGCGCCGAGCTGTTTCGGGACATCGACCAGGACACCGTGGACTTTGTGGACAACTACGACGGCAAGCTGAAGGAGCCCACCCTCCTGCCCACCACCTTTCCCAACGTGCTGGTCTCCGCCAACCAGGGCATCGCCGTTGGCATGGCCAGCAACCTGTGCGGCTTCAACCTGGGGGAGGTGTGCGACACCACCATCGCCTATCTGAAGGACCCGGACCACGATCTCATGTCCACCCTGAAGGCCCCCGACCTGCCCACCGGCGGTGAACTGCTCTACGACGCCTCGGAGCTGGCCTCCATCTACCGCACCGGACGGGGCTCCTTCAAGGTGCGCGCCAAGTGGCGCTACCTCAAGGCGGACAACATCATCGAGGTCTACGAGATCCCCTACTCCACCACCGTGGAGGCCATCATGGACAAGGTGGCTGAGCTCATCAAGTCGGGCAAGATCCGTGAGATCGCCGACATGCGGGATGAGACCGACCTGTCCGGCCTGAAGCTGACTATCGACCTGAAGCGGGGCACTGACCCGGACAAGCTGATGGCCAAGCTGTTCAAGTCCACTCCCCTGATGGACAGCCAGTCCTGCAACTTCAACATCCTCATCGCCGGGATGCCCCGGGTGATGGGGGTGCGGGAGATCCTGGAGGAGTGGACCGCCTGGCGCAGCGACTGCGTGCGCCGCCGCACATACTTCTCCCTGAAGAAGAAGCAGGAGAAGCTACACCTGCTCAAGGGCCTCAAGCGCATCCTGCTGGACATCGACCGGGCCATCCGCATCATCCGGGAGACCGAGGAGGACGCGGAGGTAGTGCCCAACCTGATGATCGGCTTTGGCATTGACCAGATCCAGGCCGAGTTCGTAGCCGACATCCGCCTGCGGAACATCAACAAGGAGTACATCCTCAAGCGCACCCAGGAGGTGGACTCCCTGGAGGAGGAGATCGCTGACCTCCAGGACCTGGTGAACAGCCCCCGCCGTATCCGTCAGGTCATCATCGGTGAGCTGGAGCAAGTCAAGAAAAAGTACGCCCTCCCCCGCCGCACCGATATCGTCTATGACCACCAGACCGAGGAGCTGCTCACCGCTGAGGAGGAGGTCCCCGACTACCCGGTGAATCTCTTCCTGTCCCGGGAGGGATATCTGAAGAAAATCACCCCCCAGTCCCTGCGGATGTCCGGCGAGCAGAAGTATAAGGACGGCGACGGCCCCTTCCTTACCTGGGAGGCCTCCAACCGGGACGAGCTGCTGGTCTTTACCGACAGGCAGCAGTGCTATAAGACCCGGCTCAGCGAATTTGAGGACACCAAGGCCAGCGTGCTGGGGGACTACCTGCCCACCAAGCTTGCCATGGACCAGGAGGAGCGGGTGGTCTGGGCCTGCATCCCCGGGGACTACCGCCGCCAGCTGCTCTTCTTCTTTGACAACGGCAAGGCGGCCCGGGTGGAACTGTCCGCCTACCAGACCCAGACCCGCCGGAAAAAGCTCACCGGGGCCTATTCCGACAAGGCCCCCCTGGTCTCCGCCTTTCTGCTGGAGGAGGACCAGGAGATGGCGGTCTACTCCACCGAGGGGCGCTGCATGATCTTCCACACCTCCGCCCTCTCCCCCAAGACTACCCGCACCACCCAGGGGGTCAACGTCATGTCCCTCAAGCCTAAATACCGGGTGGAGAAGGCCCTGCCCCTGGCTCAGACCCCTATCCGCAACGCCGCCCGCTACCGGGCCCGCTCCCTGCCCATTGCGGGAGCCCTCCTTCGGGAGCCCGACCGGGGAGAGGAGCAGATGACCCTGCTGTAACACCACCGTCCCGGGCAGCCGCCGCGCCGCCCAACCAGAAAAGGAAAGGAAGTTTTTTTGTGCGCACCGGCAAGCTCTGGGCCGCCTTCCGGCCCTATCTGTGGATCACACTGGCCTCCGCTGTCTTTGCCCTGGGCTTTGACTGGTGCTATGTTCCCAACCAGATCACCTTGGGCGGGATGACCGGTCTGGGGCAGATCATCCATGCCATCGTCCCCGCCATCCCGGTGGGCAGTGCGGTCATCGCCCTCAACCTGCCCCTGTTCCTGCTGGGCTGGCGGCTGCTGGGGTGGAAGCTGCTGGCCTCCTCCCTCTTCGCCACCGCCGCCACCTCCCTGGGGGTGGACCTGCTGGCCGCCTGTTACTCCTTCCCGCCCATGGACCCCATGCTGGCCTCCGTCTTCGGCGGCGCGCTGATCGGGCTGTCCCTTGGGATGGTGTTCCTCCAGGGAGCCACCACCGGCGGCACCGATCTCATCGCCCGGCTGCTGAAGCTCCGCTTCGGCCATCTGCCCATGGGCACCCTGGTCATGGCGGTGGACCTGGTGGTCATCGCCCTGGCCGCTCTGGCCTTCCACAGCCTGAGCAGCGCCCTGTACGGGCTGGTCTCCCTGTATATCTCCTCCCTGGTCATCGACCGGGTGCTCTACGGCCTGGACAACGCCAAGGTGGCCTATATCATCAGCGACCGCCCCCAGGAGATCATCCGCTCCATCAGTACGGAGCTGGACCGGGGCGTCACCATCCTCCGGGGGGCCGGGGCCTGGTCCGGGGAGGCAAAAGACGTGCTCATGTGCGCCTTCAAGCAGAAGCAGATCGTGGCCCTGAAGCGGGCGGTAAAGGAGACCGACCCCTCCGCCTTTCTCATCGTGTGCGATGCCCACGAGGTGCTGGGTCAGGGCTTCCACAGCTATCACCAGCATGACCTGTGATCCATTCATTTTTTCAGAGAGGTATCACCATGGCAGATCTGGAAAAACTCCGCGCCAACCTGGAGGCCCGCGGCTTCCGCACCGCCTACTTCCCCACCGCAGATGAGGCGGCCGCCTATCTGGACGGCCAGATCGATGGAAAAACGGTGGGCATCGGCGGGTCCATGACGGTGAAGGAGATGGGGCTCTACCCCAGGCTGGCTGCCCACAACCAGGTGGTCTGGCACTGGGAGGGGGGCGCCCTGAGGGACGCCGTCCTCACCGATGTGTACATCACCTCCGCCAACGCGCTGGCGGAGACCGGGGAGATCGTCAACATCGATGGCAACGGCAACCGGGTCTCCTCCACCCTGTACGGCCACCAGAAGGTCTACTTCCTGGTGGGTGTCAACAAGGTCGCCCCCGACTTTGAGGCGGCACTGTGGCGGGCCCGGAACGTGGCCGCCCCCAAGCGGGCACAGTCCATGGGGTGCAGGACCCCCTGCGCCGCCAAGGCAGACCGGTGCTATGACTGCAAGAGCCCAGAGCGCATCTGCCGGGGGCTTGCGGTTCTTTGGGCTCGTCCCAATGCCACAGAGGAGATGGAAGTCGTACTGATCGGAGAGGCGCTGGGGATGTGAGCCCCGGCGGGAACATGGGAGGAGGGATCTGATGAAATGGAGGCTCTGCGCGGCCGTGGCCGCGCTGTCCCTGCTGCTGTCCGGGTGCTCCTCACTGCTCGCCCGCAGCTACACCAGCGTGACTCCCCACAGCGCCACGCCCCCTGCCGAGGGGGACTCCTCCATCCTTCGGGTGGAGAACTACCAGGAGCTGGTCAATGCCCTGATCTACCTCATCTCCCTGGGTGAGGAGGAGGGCACTGTCCGGATGTACAACTACGACCAGGATGTGGAGCAGTCCCTGTCCAACGCCTGTCTGGAGGTGGTCCAGGAGGACCCTCTGGGAGCCTATTCAGTGGACTTCATCCGCTATGATGTGACCCCTATTGTCTCCTACTATGAGGCCGCTGTGGAGATCACCTACCGCCGCACCCGGGAGCAGGTCTCCGCCATCGTGGCCGCCACCGGTGCCACCGCCATCCGCTCCCAACTCAAGGACCTGCTCTCCTCCTTCGGCACCGAGGCCGCCCTGCGCATCAGCTACTTCGAGGGGGACGAGACCTACATCCAAACCCTCTTCCGGGAGGCCTACTATGCCAGTCCAGACACCGCCCTGGATCTGCCCGAGGCCCAGGTCTATATCTATCCCCAAGGGGAGGAGAGCGGCCGCCAGCGCATCGTGGAGGTCCTGCTTACCTACCACCTGGAGCAGAAAGAGCTCCAGCGCCGCCGGACCGCCCTGGCCCGGCGCGCCAATGAGATCGTGGTCTCCATCTGGGGGACCGAGGGGGACGAGGCCATCCAGACCGTATCTGCCGCTGTGCTGGACGCCGGACACTACGATCCGGAGGGGGGGGGCAGCGCTTATGACGCCCTGGTGGCGGGGGCAGCAGACAGCGAGGGACTTGCCCTGGCCGCCCTGCTGTTGGCCCAACGGCTGGAGCTGACCGGCATGGTGGTACCGGGCACCCTGGACGGGTCACCCCACTTCTGGAACGTCGTCCGCACCGAGAGCGGCTATCGCCATCTGGACCTCACCCGGGGGGCGGACAGCCGCGGGCAGTACCCCCTCCTCTCTGACCGGGAGATGGCCGCCCTGGGCTACCAGTGGGATACCCAGGCGGTCCCCCCCTGCGGGGAGCCGTCGGACAGCCAGGAGGGGACGGAGGAGGTTCCCGGCACCTCCTCCGCCTCCTCCGACGGGGCGGAATGAGATCATTCTCAATTTTTTCATTTTATGCTTGACAGCGACAAATTTTCTGCTATAATATGCTTTGTCGTTGCGAGTGTAGCTCATCTGGTAGAGCGCCACCTTGCCAAGGTGGAGGTAGCGGGTTCGAGCCCCGTCACTCGCTCCAAAAAGAAAGACACGCTTCTAAGCGTGTCTTTTTTTGGCCTCTTTATCCGGACGGACAGATGTCCTCTTCCGGCGGAACACCCTCCATTCCCCGGCCTTTGGCCAGAAAGGAACCTCTTCATGGAACTGCTTTGCAAATGGAACCAGCTCAGCCTGGTCAAACGTATTCTGATCGGCCTGATCCTGGGCGCTGTCCTGGGCTTCCTCCTGCCCGGCGCCTCCTTCCTCAGCCTCCTGGGCACCCTGTTCGTAGGCGCGCTGAAGGCCCTGGCCCCCCTGCTTGTCTTTTTCCTGGTCTTGCACTCCCTGGCACAGCACAAGAAAGGGGCCAAGAGCAACATGAGCACCGTCATCGCGCTCTACCTCATCGGCACCCTTCTGGCTGCGCTGTGTGCGGTGGTTGCCAGCTTTCTGTTTCCCTCCACCCTGGCGCTGGCCCAGGAGGCGGCCTCCAGCGCCCCCGGCGGCATCGGCGAGATCCTCCAGACCCTGCTCAACAACTCGGTGAGCAACCCCATCTCCGCTATGGCGGAGGCCAACTATATCGGGGTGCTGCTGTGGGCTGTGGTCTTCGGCATCGCCCTGCGGGACGCCTCCGACCGCACCAAGCAGGTGCTGGGCGATCTGTCTGACGCCCTCTCCACCGCCATCCGCTGGGTCATCAGCTGCGCCCCCTTCGGCATCCTGGGTCTGGTGTTCACCACGGTATCTGAGACCGGCTTCTCCTCCTTCATGGACTACGGCCGCCTGCTCTGCGTCCTGGCGGGCTGTATGTTCTTCGTGGCCTTGATCGTCAACCCCATTCTGGTCTTCCTGTGCATCCGGCGCAACCCCTATCCCCTGGTGTTCCGCTGCCTGAAGGAGAGCGGCATCATGGCCTTCTTCACCCGCAGCTCCGCCGCTAATATCCCGGTCAACCTGCGGCTGTGCAAGGAGCTGGGCCTGGACGAGGAGAAGTACTCCGTCTCCATCCCCTTGGGAGCCACCATCAACATGGCTGGGGCCGCCATCACCATCTCGGTCCTCACCCTGGCCGCTGCCAACACCCTGGGCATCTCGGTGGACTTTCCTACCGCCTTCCTGCTCAGCGTGGTAGCCTCCATCGCCGCCTGCGGCTCCTCCGGTGTGGCGGGGGGCTCCCTGCTGCTGATTCCCATGGCGTGCAGCCTGTTCGGCATTCCCAACGACATCGCCATGCAGGTGGTGGGCATCGGCTTCATCATCGGCGTCGTCCAGGACTCCTGCGAGACGGCACTGAACTCCTCCTCCGACGTGCTGTTCACCGCGGCCGCCGAGTTCCGCAGCCGCCGCCTGGCCGCTCGTCAGGACTGACCAAACGCCAAAAAGAGGCCCGGGATCAGAAGATCCCGGGCCTCTTTTCTCTTCAGATCTGGTGCGCCGCGAAGAAGGTTTTGGCGGTCTCCAGGCAGCGCCTGGTGTGCTCCAGCTTGCCCCGGATCGCCACCTCCGCCGCGTTGGGCAGCTCGATGGAATAGTAGGGGGGATCAGGGATGTTCTTCAGCATCCCCGCCAGGTCGATGCCGCCCTCTCCCACGTACAGCCGCCCGCCCCGGGCCACGCCCACCATGTCCGGGTGGTCCACCGGCGGGATGAAGGCCGGACCGTCGCACAGGTGGACGAAGCCGAATCGCTCCGCCGCTACCTCCCGCAGCTGTTCTGGGGTGACCTTCACCCGGTGGGCGTGCAGAGTGTCCACCAGCACCTGCACATTGGGCCGGTCCATCAGGTCCATCCAGGCCAGGGCTTCGGTCAGGCCGGGGATGTTTGAGAAGGGGACGAACTCCAGATTGAGCTTCATGCCGTATTTGTCCGCCAGATCGCACATCTTCTCGAACTGCACCCGGGAGAAGTCCCGGTCCGCACTCCACACGCTGGCGATAGCGTATTTCGCCCCCAACTCGGCCCCCAGGGCGAACTCCTTCTCGTAGCTCATTACGTCCACCCCGTCCGCCACCCGGGCCAGTTCGATGTCCATCAGCCTCACGCCGGTGCGCTCCAGGGCAGCGCGGACCATCTGGAACATTCGGCCGTTGGCCAGGGCGTAGTCCGGCTCTCCGGGCAGGTGCTGGGAGATGGTCCGCAGGCCCACCCCCTCATAGCCGCACTGGGCGGCGATCTCGATCTGATCCACCGGGTGGGTGTTGGGCAGAGTCAGATAGGCCAGGGAAAAAAACTTGCTCATAAGAGAGACCTCCTTATTCTGTGGGGCGTTCGCCCGTCTGTTTGATTGCTGGAAGGGGAATGCCCCCTTACGGCCCGCTCTGACCAGCGGACCGCAAAGAGGCATTCGGTTTAAGAGGAGCAACAGGAAGAAACTGCTGCTAAGCGGAATATCGCGGGATAGATCAGCCCTGAGCGGCGGCAAGCTCCTCCTGAAGGGTGGTGCCCAGACCATTTACATCTGCATCGATCTTATCGTATAGGGCCTGGACAGTATCCAGCGCCAGGATCTCCTGATAGAAAGAATCATCATATTCGATGAGAGTCATACCCCCGTCCACCAAAGCCTGCTTGCTGGTCTCATCAATATTCTTCATTTCAGGTTTCATTTCCTCAATGGCTTCCTCCACCGCCTGCACGATAGCCGCCTGATAGGCGGGGTCCAGAGAGTCATACTTCTCCTTGTTCATGGACAGCTGGTTGGCGTACAGGATGTGGTTGGTGCAGGCCAGGTACTTCTGCACCTCCTGAATATTGGCCCCGAGAACAGTATCCGCCGCATTTTCGTGGGCATCGATGGTCCCGTTCTGCAGGGCAATAAACACCTCAGCCCAGGCCAGAGGGGTGGGGGCGGCACCGATGGCAGTCCAGAAGGCCATGTGGTTGCCGTTCTCCATGGTGCGGATCTGAAGCCCCTTAAAGTCTGCCAAGGTCTTCAAGTCCCGGTTGGCGGTGGTGAGGCGGTAGGTGGCGTACTGCTGGATGCCCAGCAGTTCCAGACCGGCGGTCTCATAGGCGGCGGACATGGCGGCATGGGTCTGGCTGTCGCCGTTGAGCACCTGGTCGATGGTCTCGCCGTCATACTGGGCAAACACCATGGGCAGGTCGAAGATAGCCATCTCAGGGACAAAGTTTACGACCGCTGCGATCTGGGAGCCCACTAAATCAAGGTGTCCATCCTGCATCTGGGAAAGTATGTCCATGTCACTGCCCAGTTCTCCATTCTGATAGAGATAGACTGTCAGTTTTCCGCCAGTGATCTCCTCCACTTTCTCCGCAAACAGGCGGTCGAAAGTCTCTCCAGCCGCCCCCACCGCGGCAGCATCTGCCAGAGACAGCTCCACAGGCTCCAGATCCGCATAGGCCCCGGAAGCAGAACCGGAAGAGACCGTACCAGATGTGCTGCTACCGCCGGAAGCAGCCGGGGGATTGGAAGCGGCTCCGGAGCCGCTTCCACCGCCTGAGCAGGCGGCCAGGCTCAGGGACATGGCCAGGGTCAGAATCAGGGCAATCGCTTTTTTCATTGTCTTTCCTCCTCGTTTTATGTATCAGCTATGGATCAGCGCCGTTTTCACGGCTTTTGCACAAAGGATCTGCCGGCCTCAATACTGGAGGCCGCCGTTCACATCCAGCACCTCGCCGGTGGTCCAGGCGGCGTCGTCGCTGCCCAGATAGGCGATGGCGGCGGCCACGTCGCTCAGTTCGCCCATCCTCTGGAGGCGGATACCGGCGGACAGGGATTCGATACGGTCCTGGGTCATGCCGGCGAACATCTTTCCCTTCAGGGGGCCGGGGGCCACGCTGTTCACCGTGATCTGCCAGGGCCCCAGCTCATAGCCCAGGCACATCACCAACCCGTTCACACCGGCCTTGGTGGCAGCGTAGTTGACACCCACGCCGGGACGGCCCGTCCGACCTCCAATGGAGGAGATGACCACGATATGTCCGTATTTCCGCTCCTTCATGGAGGGGACCACCGACTTCACCGCGTGGAACACGCCGGTGAGGTTGATGTCCACAACATCCTGCCACTGGGCTTCAGTCATCTCGTCGATAGGACAGTGGCGGATGATGCCGGCGGTGGCTACCAGGGTGTCGATCTGCCCCCACCTGGCCAGGACGGCATTGGCCGCCGCCTCGCACTCCTCATACTTCCGCACGTCGCACTTTATGCCCATAAGGCGCTCCCCGTCCCACCCCTCGGCCTTCAGCCCGGAGATGGCTGCGTCCAGCGCCTCCTGGGAGAAGTCAGAGAAAGCCACCTTTGCTCCCTCACACAGCAGCCGCTTAGCAGCCGCCTCGGCCACGTCACCCGCACCGGTGATCAGCACCACTTTATCCTGATAACGCTCCATATCGATCCCTCATTTCTAAAGCTCTTTGTTTGGATATTATCACAAATCTAATTGGGTTTTCTTTTCCTTTTCCTGTCTCTATTATCCAGCCAAGCCGTCAAAAAGTAAAATACCAATTCATTGCCTTTTTGATAGATTTAATTTTATCAATATTTGTTTATTTCTTGACAAACTTCTCAATTTTTAATAAAATATAGGGAAATATATAGGATATTTTTCCGCATTTTTGGGGAGGTGCAGCAATTTGACATTGAATCAGCTCTATTATTTTAGGACAGCAGCCGGACAGCTGAACTTCCACCGGACCGCGGAACAGCTGATGATCTCCCAGCCCTCCCTCAGCGCCGCCATCGCCAGCCTGGAACGGGAGCTGGGAGTCCCCCTCTTTCTCCGAAAGGGACGCCACCTGGAACTGAGCAAATACGGCCTGCTCTATTTTAAGGAGGTGGACGCCCTCCTGGGCCGCCTGGACTCTGTGAACGCCACCCTGAAGCGGGCCGCCCGCCCGGGGCAGGGCCACATCGACGTGGGCTACATCGCCCCCCTCTCCCCCAAATTCATGCCCGAGACGGTGCGGGCCTTTCTCCAGCAGCCAGGCTATGAGCAGGTCACCTTCGGCTTTCGGGAGCTGCCCACCCGGGAGCTGCTGGACGGGCTGAAGACCTTCCTCTATGACGTGGTCTTCTGTATCTACGAGGAGGGCGAGCCGGAGGTGGAGTTCGTCCCCCTGCTGGACCAGGAGCTGGTGGCCATCGTGCCGCCGGACCATCCGCTGGCTGCGGAGGACCAGATCCTGCTCAGTCAGCTCGCCCCCTACCCCTTTATCACCTATATGCCCCATGTCCAGATCTACCGGGATATCATGGCGTACATCTCCCAGAGCGGCTGGACGCCTCAGGTATTCTGCAATGCCACCGGAGAGGCCAGCATCTCCTCTCTGGTGGCCAGCGGCTTCGGAGTCTCCATCGTGGCCAAAACGGATGTGCTGGACAACAGCCAAGTGAAGCTCCTTCACCTGAAGGACCGCCTCTACAAGCGCACCATCTATATGGCCTATCGCCGGGATGAGGAGCAGCCCCCCTCTATGCAGGCCTTCCTGCGTTTCGTCCTCCAGCGGGCCCGGGCGCAGTCCGACTCTCAGCGGCACAGCTGAACGGGCTGCGAAAAGCCCGGATGGGACCCTATGGTCCCATCCGGGCTCTTTCATGCAGATCCTGCTGGGCGTCAAACGCCTGCCGGTCCCTCCGGGTATCCGGCGAAGGCCTCCACCGCCTTGGCGTCGGCCTCTCTCCGCTCCTCAATGGCGTCTCTGAGCAGGAGCTCCTTCACCTTCATCAGGCGTATGGTGTTGGCCCGCTCGTTTTCGTCCAGCTTCATGGTGATATATTTGATATTTTCCTGCATCTCCGGGATCTTTACATACTCCAGGGCATTGACTCGGCGGCGGGTCTTTTCGATCTCCTCCGCCAGCAGCTGGGAGGTCTTTTCGATCTCGGCCAGCTTCAGCATATCCTGGAACACCTGGGACATGGCAGAGACCGCGTCATCCAGCTCTCCTGAGGTGTTGGCGAAGCCGTAGGGGTAGATCTCCCCCGGGTCCTGGCTGTGGGTCCTGAAGTGGTACTGAGGCACATCCACCGACATGATATTCTGAAAAGTCATGTCCAGTTCTACGCTCTGCTTGGGATAGAGCAGGGACTGCTCCAGCATCTCCGGGGACATGACAGCGGCAGCCACCGTGAAGGAGCTCTGGGCGCGCATCAGCTGCTCCTCCACCCGGCGGCGGAGGGCCCGGTTCTCCCGCACCACCTCCATGAACTGCTTCATCAGCTCATCCCGCTTGTCCTTGAGCAGCTTGTGGCCCCGCTGGGCGGTGCGCAGGCGGCCCTTCAGGCGGGTCAGCTCCATACGGGTGGGATTTATGGTCGTGGAAGGCATTCTGGTCCCCCCTTAGCCCTTTTGGGGCAGATACTTCTCGATCAGCTCCGGCTTGATGCGCTTGAGCTCCGCGGTGGGCAGGATAGACAGCAGCTCCCAGCCCAGGTCCAGTGTCTCCTGGATGGAGCGGTTCTCCTCTGTTCCCTGGGAAACATAGCGCTTTTCAAACTCGTCCGCGAACTTGGCATACAGCAGGTCGGTGGGGCTGAGGGCGGCCTCGCCCAGGATGGACATCAGCTCCTTGTTCTCCTTACCGGTGGCATAGGCGGCGAAGAGCTGGTTCATGGTGCCCGAGTGGTCCTCCCGGGTCCTGCCCACGCCGATGCCCTTGTCCTTCAGGCGGGACAGGGAGGGCAGCACGTCCACCGGCGGATTGATGCCCCGGCGGAACAGCTCCCGGGAGAGGATGATCTGTCCCTCGGTGATATACCCCGTCAGATCAGGGATGGGGTGGGTCTTGTCATCCTCCGGCATGGTCAGGATGGGGATGAGGGTGATAGAGCCCTCCTTGCCCAGCTGGCGGCCCGCCCGCTCGTAGATGGTGGCCAGGTTGGTGTACAGATAGCCGGGGTAGCCCCGGCGGCCCGGGACCTCCTTCTTGGCGGCGGAGATCTCCCGCAGGGCCTCGGCGTAGTTGGTGATGTCGGTCATGATGACCAGTACGTGCATCCCCTTTTCAAAGGCCAGGTACTCCGCAGCGGTCAGGGCCATACGGGGGGTGGCAATGCGCTCCACCGCCGGGTCGTTGGCCAGGTTGGTGAAGAGCACCGTGCGGTCGATGGCACCGGTGCGCTTAAACTCGCTGACAAAGAACTCCGACTCCTCAAAGGTGATGCCGATGGCGGCAAAGACCACCGCGAAGTTGGATTCCCCATCCAGCACTTTGGCCTGGCGGGCGATCTGAGCGGCCAGCGCGGCGTGGGGCAGGCCGGACCCGCTGAAAATTGGCAGCTTCTGGCCCCGGACCAGGGTGTTCAGTCCGTCGATGGTGGAGATGCCCGTCTGGATGAACTCGTTGGGGTAGTCCCGGCCGGCAGGGTTCATGGGCAGGCCGTTGATATCCCGGTACTCGTCAGCCAGGATGGCAGGTCCGCCGTCGATGGGCCGGCCCATGCCGTTAAAGACCCGGCCCAGCATGTCCTCCGACACCCCCAGCTGGAGGGGGTGCCCCAAAAAGCGGATCTTGGACTCCGCCAGATTGATGCCCGCAGAGCTCTCAAACAGCTGCACCACGGCGGAATCGCCGTTGACCTCCAGCACCTGGCAGCGGCGGATGGTACCGTCAGACAGCTCGATCTCCCCCAGCTCGTCATAGGTGACGCCCTGCACATGGTCCACCACCATCAGGGGGCCGGAGATCTCCTGGATCGTCTTATATTCCCGAATCACAGCGCTTCCTCTCCCTTCTCAGCCACGGCGGAGATCTGCTCCTCCATCTGGCGGACCAGCTGGGCATAGGCCTCCACATACCGGTCGGCGGGGACAGACTTGGCCCGGCCGATGCCCTCCCGGGCGGGGATGGTGAACAGCTCGGCCAGCGCCCCGCCCTTCTCAGCGGCGGCCCGGCACTGCCGGTCATAGCTTCGGATCATGGCCAGCATCTTCTCCTGCCGGTCATACTCGGAGAAGGAATCGATGTCCACAAAGGAGTTCTGCTGGAGGAAATCCTCCCGGATCATCTTGGCCGTCTCCAGGGTGATCTGGTCCTTGGCGGACAGGGAATCCTTGCCCACCAGCTGGACGATCTCGTTCAGGCTGGCCTCCTCCTGGAGGACCGCCATAGCCCACTCCCGGTTCTGGAGGAACTCAGGGCCCAGGTGCTCGTCGTACCAGGGCTTCAGGGAGTCCAGATAGAGGGAGTAGGAGTTGAGCCAGTTGATGGCGGGGAAGTGGCGGCGGTAGGCCAGGGAGGAGTCCAGGGCCCAGAACACCTTGACGATGCGCATGGTGGCCTGGGACACGGGCTCGGACAGGTCGCCGCCAGGGGGCGAGACCGCGCCCACAGCGGTGAGGGAGCCTCTGCGGTCCTCCTCAGAGCCCAGACAGGACACCGAGCCCGCCCGCTCATAGAACTGGGCCAGGCGGGAGGACAGGTAGGCGGGGTAGCCCTCCTCGCCGGGCATCTCCTCCAGGCGGCCGGACATCTCCCGCAGCGCCTCCGCCCAGCGGGAGGTGGAGTCGGCGATGACGGCCACGGCGTAGCCCATGTCCCGGAAATACTCGGCGATGGTGATGCCAGTGTAGATGGACGCCTCCCGGGCGGCCACCGGCATGTCGGAGGTGTTGGCGATCAGCACAGTGCGCTTCATCAGGGTCTCGCCGGTGCGGGGGTCCACCAGCTCGGGGAATTCCCGCAGCACGTCGGTCATCTCGTTGCCCCGCTCGCCGCAGCCGATATACACCACCATGTCCACATCAGACCACTTGGCCAGGGCGTGCTGCATCACCGTCTTGCCCGAGCCGAAGGGACCGGGGATGGCGGCTGTGCCGCCCTTGGCCACCGGGAAGAAGGTGTCCACGATGCGCTGGCCGGAGGACAGTGGGACCACAGGGGGATATTTGTGCTTATAGGGCCGTCCCACGCGGACGGGCCACTTCTGCATCATGGGCAGCTCTACCCGGGAGCCGTCCTCCCGTTCCAGCACGGCCACTGTTTCGGTGACGGTGTAGGAGCCGGACTGGATGGAGACGATCTTCCCTTGCATCCTGGGCGGGATCATGATCTTGTGGAGGATAGAGGGGGTCTCCTGCACCGTGCCGATGATGTCGCCCCCTACTACCTGGGTGCCCGGCTCCACCACGGCCTGGAAATCCCACTTCTTCTCCCGGTCCAGGGCGGGCACCTCCACACCTCTGGGGAGGTTATTTCCCTTCACCGTCTCCATGATGACCTCCAGCGGGCGCTGGATGCCGTCGTAGATGTTCTCGATCAGGCCGGGGCCCAGTTCCACGGACAGGGGGGCGCCGGTGGTGACCACCTCCGCCCCGGGACCCAGGCCGGAGGTCTCCTCATAGACCTGGATGGAGGCGGTGTCCCCATTCATGGTCAGCACTTCTCCGATCAGGCCCTGCTCGCCCACCCGGACCACGTCGGCCATGTTGGCCTCCTGGAGCCCGGTGGCCACCACCAGCGGGCCGGAGACCTTGACGATTTTTCCCATTGGCTCAAACCTTCTTTCTGATCCTTCCTGTGCCGCCGTCCCGCTCAGTCCCGGGACCCCAGGGGGTACTGAAGGAGATCCCCGAGATACCCCTGGTCCTCCACAGGCGCCACAAATCGGAAGCCAAAACGTTCATAATAATCATGCAAAACCGGGTTGTCCCGGGCGCAGTCCAGGCGGAGATAGTCCTGCCCCCGCTCCGCGGCCAGGGCCAGGCAGCGCCTGAGCAGCTCCGTGCCCGCTCCGGAGAAGTGGAGGCTGGCCGCCAGATTATGCACATAGAGCGCTTTCCCGCCATAGCCGGCCCAGCGCGGGTCCTCCTCCAACACCACGGCCCCCGCGGCCAGAGCGCCGCACTCCGTCCACAGGGCGTAGAGCTGTCCCTCTTCAGCGCACTGCCGGAAATAGTCCAAGGGATACCGCCTGAGGTAGCCGGGGTGGTTCCACTGCTGGATGCCCCGCTCATCCATCCAGGCGATCCGCTGCCGGATCAGGTCAAAGACCTGCTCCGCCTCCCCTGCTGCCGCCCTGCGGAAGGTACCGAATCCATCTCTCATAGGATATCCGCCCCCACCGCCCGCTCCACGGCGGTCTTCACATTGGCCATCCCGATCCCCAGGGAGCCCTCTTTGCCCGGGATCAGGATGATAGCGGGGGTGAGGGCGTCCTTATAGCGCTGAAGCTCACTCTGGAGCTGGACCGCCAGCTGCTCCGTGAGGTAGAGGATGGCACAGTTCTCTTTCGCCAGACGGTGGATGATCTCTCTGGCCTCGTCCGCGCTCTGGGCAGGGCAGACCTCCAGCCCCAGGGCCTTGAAGCCCAGCACGCTGTCTCGGTCGCCCACCACCGCGATCTTATACATGCTCCTCTCCCCCTTATACATAGGTGGCCCGCAGGCGGCTGCGGATGGTCTCCCCATCCAGGCCGGCCATGCGTCCCGCCATGATGATGCGCACAGCGGTGATCTCCGCCTCCCGGGCGTAGAGATAGCCGATCACCGTCTCCTCCCCGAAGGGGACCCGGCTGGCCGAGGCCAGATATCCCGTGACCGCATTATCACACAGGCGCTCAAATTCGGTGAGAGGACCAGAATCCGGCTGGGTCCGGGCCGCCCCCAGCGCCGCCGCCTGGGCCAGGGGCCCGCTGCGGAAGCGCTCTGCCAGTTCCTCCGGTCTCGCTCCGGCCAGGGCGCGCTCCGATACGTTCCCACCGGGGAGCAGGATCTGGTTCAAAAACTCGCTGCCCTTGCCCATCCGGGCTGCCCGGACAGCGGCGCGCAGATTAGCGGCGTCCACCGACAGGCGGACATAGCCCTGCAGGAAAGCGCTGCCGCATGCCCGTGCCAGGCTCTCCATCTCCTGAAAGCAGGCCCGGTCCAGCACCAGGTCGGCCTGCTGAGGATCTCCGGTGGCGGACAGCACCTCCCTGGCCCGGAGCACCGCCTGGCGGAACACCTCGCCCCAGTCCCGAAGGTCATCCCGAAGGAAATCCTCCCGCAGCCGCTGGGGATCGTACCGCCCGCCCTGGGAGAGCAGACGCGCCTCGTCCAGCCCCATGGCCTGGGCCTTGATCAGCACCTTGGCGTTGTGGTAGTCGTATTTCAGCTGAAAGACCTCCACCAGCCGCCGGTCAGGCACCGAGTCCGCCATGTCCCGGAAGGTGTTCCGCCGGGCATCGGCCAGCAGCTCTTCCAGCGCCGCCGAGGTCAGCTGGGTCAGCTCGCCGTACCCGCACTCGCTGAGCACCTTGGCTGCTTCGCCGCTGTCCTTGGCGTCGATCATCCGCTCCATCCGTTCCCGGGTCAGCATGCGGTTTTCCATCGCGTGGATGCGGGTGGAGACGGCTAAATAATCCGTATCTCGTTTCTGGGACAAAATACCACCCCTTTCGGGTCAGAGCAGAGCGCCGCGCGTATCTCTGCGGGCAGTCTTTGCTTCCTGCGGAATCTGGCAATGGGCACCCGGGCCCTCCGTTCCCCCGCTCCGCTCCTCACTCTTCACTTTTGAAACAGGATCTCCGCCACCGGCTTTTCCAGCTGCTCCTGCTGGGCACGCACCATGGCCTCAAAGGCGCAGTTGACCTCCACCGGGCCGTCCACCATGATGAAGCCGCCCCGGATGGGCCTCGTCTCCTCGGACAGGGTCAAAAGCCCGGTGCCGGTGATCTGCGCCGCAGCGCTGTTGACCACCTTGCCCAGGAAGGCCCCCACCTTGGAGTCGGTGATGGCGTCGGGCAGCTCCGGAGCCACCTGCTTCACCAGAGCGTCGTTGGCCGCCATCACCACCGCCTTGCCGATACGCGTCCGGTCCTTGGGGGAGAAGATCAGCTGCTCCCGGCCGGTGGAGGACGCCTGCACCGCCAGGCGGGCCAGCAGCTGGATGTACTGCTCCTCCGGCAGCGAGCACATCTCCTCCAGAGCCTGGCGGAACGCCTCGTCCAGCACCTCCTGCTTGGCAGCCAGGGACATCTTCCGCCCCTCCATCTGAGCGGCAGAGATCAGGCGGGCCTTCCGCTCCTCCGCGGACCGGCGGCCCCGGGCGAGCAGCTCGCCCTTCTCCTTCTCCGCCTGGGCCCTGGCCTGGGCCAGCAGTTCTTCCGCCTGGGCCTGGGCCTTGTCTCGAATGGCATGGATCTCCGCGTCCGCGTCGGCGCTGATCCTGGCCGTGATCTTTTCAAGTCCGTCCATAGCTGTTCCTTTCCGGCGCTCAGGCGCTGATGTTGATGATCATCAGCATGGAGGCCAGCAGGGAGAGGATGGCGTAGAACTCCACAGTGATGCACAGCACCATGCCCTTGGACCAGTCATCCGGCTTTTTGGCCAGAATGTTGATGGAGCCGGCGGCCACACGGCCCTGGGCGATGGCGGAGAACAGGCCGCCCAGCGCCATAGGCAGGCAGGCCACGAAATACTGCATCCCCTGGGCGATGGTCAGCTGAGGCAGGGTCCCAGACAGCAGGCCCATACGGAAGATGGCGAAGAACCAGACTACCAGGCCGTACAGGCCCTGGGTGCCGGGGATGACCTGAAGGATCATCACCTTGCCGAACTTGGAGGGATCCTCACACAGCAGGCCGGTGCCCGCCTCGCCGGCCAGGCCGGTGCCCTTTGCGCTGCCGATGCCGCTGAGTACAGCCGCCAGTCCAGCCCCCAGCAGGGCCAGGGCCAGCCCGCCGATGCTGCCCAGGAAAGTCATGCTCTGTCCATACTCTACCACTTGTGACATATCCATTTTTGTATCCTCCTCAAATCATTGTTCTTTGATATCCACATACCGGGTGTTCACCGCCATAGGCCGGAAAGGCTTTCCGCCATCCTGATAGAACTTTCCAAAATACTCCAGGCACTGCAGACGCAGGTCATGCACATAGCAGCCCAGCAGATTCAAGGCAAAGTTCAAGGCATTGCCTGCCAAGGAGATGATGAAAAAGATCACCAGGTTGCCCGGGATCGCGCCCAGAGTATTGAACACCTGGGCGATGACGCTGCCTGCCAGCATCAGGGCCATGAGACGAGAATAGGAGAGGATGTCCCCAAAGTACCCGGTCACATGGTTATACAGGGAGCCGAACACGGCGGTCACCTTACCGAAGCCCTTGGCGTTCCAGCCCGAGCCCACCAGCACCATGACGCCGCCCAGGATGATGACCACGTTGGTCACCCCCAGCACTGCCAGGGCCAGACCGGCAAAGACGATCCACCAGGTCAGCTCCTCCCATACCGCATCCAGGATCTGCCCCTCCCTGATCTTTTTGATGAAGCTGATAGCCATGCCCGTGACGATTTGAATCAAGCCCAGGGCCATGGCCCCCACCAGGATCATCAGGGTGTCATCCAGGGGGGTGAACAGGGGCGGCCAGAACCAGACGAAGGTGCTCTCCGGATTCAGGATCTTCAGCACCTGAGGGATCATGTCACCGAAAAAGCCTCCCGTGACCGCTCCCATCAAAAAGGTACTGACGCCGCACAGTCCCAGCAGACCGAAGAAGTGGCTCATGGTGCCCTTGGGTCTCATCCGGCGCAGGACCACCACCGAGGCCAGCATCATCAGCAGGCCATAGCCCATGTCCGCCATCATGATGCCGTAAAACAGGATAAAGAAGGGGGCCATCAGGGGGTTTGGGTCCACGCTTCCGTAGGCAGGCAGGGAGTACATCTCCGTGACCATGTTCAGCGGCCGGGTGAGCCAGTTGTTTTTCAGCTGCACCGGCACCTGGGGATATTCCTCCGGCTCTGGGTCCCGGACCTCCCAGGCACAGGGGTAGTCGGACAGGGCCTGCCGCAGCTGGTCCCAGCGCTCCTCCGGCACCCAGCCCTCCAGGAAGAAGGCCACCTGGGTCTCCACCAGGCGGCTCTTGCCCTCCTCACGGTCGATCTCCACCGTGGCTCGGTCCACCGCCCGCTTCAGCGCCTCCCGCTGGCCGGCCTGGGCGGCGATCCGCCGCTCCTGCTCCGCCCTGCGCTGAGACAGCTCCTCCATCTCCTGCTCCAGCCGGCGGTCGTTGTCTGCCGCCGTGCCTGTCAGATCCCGGAACACTGCCCGGGACCAGCCGTGCTCCTTCAGCTTCTCCAGCACCTCGTCCAAGGCGGAACGGTGGCAGATCAGCAGCAGATACTGGTTTTCCCGGTCTGCGCTGGCCAGCGTCAACTGGGCCAGCTCACTCACTGCCTGCACCTCCCCCGCCAGCTGGGGGAAGGGGGTCTCCGCCGATACCGTGCCGAACTGCACCTCCACCTCCCGGGTGGAGGCCGTGTCAAGGGGGAGCTCCAGGGGGATCCACGGTGCCAGGGAGGCCCGCTGGGCAGCCCGCTTGTCCCGCTCCGCCTTCAGCGCCGCCAGCTCCCGCTCCCCATCATTGATGGCTCTGGCGGTCTCCAGGGCGCTTCGGTACGCCTGCTCCTCAAAAAACTGCTGGGGGGAGACCACCGGCCTGGGGCTCAGGAGGCCCCCCTTCACCTTTGCGTAGCGCTTGAGCACCTCCAGGGCGTGCTGGGCTGCGTTTTTCTCCTCCCGGGCGGCGGAGAGCGCCCCGCTGTCCGGGCTCTTCAGCCCGGCCCACTCCGGATCGCTCCAGTCCACCGACGGCTCTTCGATCTCCAAGCAGCCCATCCCCTGAAGCAGCCGCAGCAGGGCCTCCCGGTCCGACTGCATGGCCGCCAGGCGCAGATGCTTCATTTTGACGATCGCCATCAGCCCTTCACTACCCCTTCCACGATGCGCTTCGCCGCCTGATCCATACGGGTCCGGGCGTTCTGCTTCAGCGCCTGGCAGCGCTGCTCCGCCTCCGCCAGGATGGTCTTCGTCTCCTCCGCGGCGTCCGCCTCCGCCCGGGCCAGCATCTGCCGGGTCTCAGCCCCCGCCTGGCGGCGGGCCTCCTCCAGCAGCTCTTCAGCTGCCTTCCGGGCCTCAGCTACGGTCCGTCGGCTCTCCGCCGCAGCCGCCTCCCGGCGCTCCTGGCTCTCCTGCTCTGCGCCGGCTACCTTTTGAATGGAGTCCATTTCCATATTCTCACCACCCGCTTCCCCCATCTCAACGCAGCGGACCTGCTGTGGGGGTATCTGCTCCAATACTATGTGAATTTGTCCAAAAAAGCAAGGGGAATTTTCCTTTTTTTCTTATTTCCCTCCCATTTCATTCTTCTTTCACCTCTCATTTTTTCCAAAAAGGCGGATATATTGTGTGCCTTTTTCCCGTTCCACCCCTTTTTCAGGACTTTTTGTACAATTTCCACCTTCTGTCCAGTTTTTCTGCCTTCCGGGGCCGGCCTCCCCTTCGGCGGCGGGGGCCCAGCGGCGCTTTCCTCCTTGCCAACCGGGAATTGGACGGATATAATCGAAGACAGTAGAGCAGAACATTCTGAAAGGAGCGCTGTCCATGTCCCGCCTTCATTTTGAAGAGGCCCGCACAGAGGAGCAGTTCGCCGCCCTGTCCCTGATCCACGCCCTGGGCTGGCGGACCACCTACGCCGGCGCCATCCCCGCCGACTTCATGGCCCGGGAGATCACCGATGACCGCTGGGTCCCCACATTCCGGGAAAATCTGAAAACAAATCGCAATCAACTCCTTCTATTATACGATGAGGATATTCCCGTCTGCTGTGCCACCTTCGGCCCCGCCCGGATCGATGCAGGTCTCCAGGCAGGTACGGTGTGCAAGTTCAACTCCCGAGGATATGAGGGCTGGGGAGAGATCATCTCCTTTTATACCCACCCAGACCATAAGAGGAAGGGCTATGGCACCAAGCTCATGGAGGAAGTCCTCCGCCGCCTGAGCGGCCAGGGCTATCTTCAGGTCTTTCTCTTTGTCCTGCGGGAGAATGAAAACGCCCGCCGCTTCTACGAAAAAATGGGGTTTGCCTGGGACGGGACCCACGAGGACATCCCCTTCCCGCCGGACACCATCTGCGTGGACCTGCGCTACACCCGTTCCCTGCCATGATGCCGCCCCATATCGGTAAAACAGGAGGTGAGAGCTCTGTGCGTCAGTCCAATGACGGTATGCTGGGCGCCATGCCGGTGCCCCGTTTGGTGGTGACTATGTCCCTGCCCATCATGCTGTCCATGCTCATCAGCGCCGTCTACAATCTGGTGGACAGCGTCTATGTGGCCCAGTACAGCGACGAGGCCTTTCTGGCCCTCTCTTACGCCTACCCCATCCAGATGCTGCTGGTGGCCTTCTGCTCTGGCATCGGGGTGGGCTTCAGCGCCATTTTCTCCCGCCGGCTGGGGGAGGGAGACCAGGAACAGGCTGCTTCTGCGGTCTGTCACGGGTTTTTCCTTTACGGACTCTGCTGGCTCCTCTTCCTTCTTTTCGCCCTGACAGGGGCCGCCCCCTTCCTGCGCCTCTCCACAGAGGACCCCTCCGTCGCCCGGCAGGGGGCCCAGTACCTGCTGATCTGCTGCGGACTGTCCATCGGCACCTGCATGCAGTTTTTGACGGAGCGCATCCTTCAGGCCATGGGCCGCCCCGCCGGCTTCATGATCGTGCAGGGCTCGGGTGCCATCCTCAACCTGATCCTGGACCCTATCTTCATCTTCGTCCTGGACCTTGGAGTTGCGGGGGCCGCGGCAGCCACGGTCATCGGTCAGATCTCCGGCGCGTTGATCGGCTTCTGGCTGGTGTACCGCCTCCGGCACCAGCTCCCCATCCGCCTGCGGGGCTTCCGCCCCCGGGGGGAAATGCTGGCTGAGATGGGCCGCGTCGCCGCCCCCGCCGTGGTGATGCAGTCGCTGAGCAGCTTCATGTCCCTGGGGCTGAACCAGCTGCTGACCCGGTGGTCCCAGTCCGCGGTCTTTGTACTGGGCGCCTACTTCAAGCTCCAGACCTTTATCTTCATGCCCATATTCGGCATCAGCAGCGGCCTGATCCCTATTTTGAGCTATAACTACGGGTCCGGGGCACTCCGGCGCGTGTCAGCCTCTGTCCGTTTTGGCCAGCAGTTCACCGCCGTCCTCTCCCTGTCCGGGGCCCTGCTGCTCTCCCTGCTGGCCTCCCCCCTGCTCCGCTCCGCCTTCCGGGCGAGCCCCGAGGCCCTGGCCATGGGGGCCCCCGCTCTGCGGATCATCGCCCTCTCCTTTTTCTTCGCCGGGACCAGCATTATCTTCTGCTCCGCCTTTCAATCCCTGGGCCGCAGCCGCTGGTCCCTTCTGGTGGCCCTGCTGCGCCAGATCCTGCTCCTGCTCCCCGCCGCTGCCCTTCTGCTGGCCCTGAAGCCGGCCCTGGTCTGGGCCGCCTTTCCCCTCTCGGAGCTGATCTCCTGCTTTGCCGCCGCACTCCTCTACCGCCGCACAATTCAAAAACAGCTCCTCTGAACGGCGCTCTCTGCAATCTCAATTTCCCCGTTAACATGTCACATATTAAAAATGGAACAGATAAGTGATGGTCTAAGAGTCTTTGTCCATTTTATCCACGGGGCAGGATACAGATCGGCCAGTTGGATCTCACACCTGGCAGGCGGCGAGGGCAGACGGGGCTGTCAGCGGTGAGCGCAGCCCCATTCACTTGCCGTGCTGACTGGCTCAGGCAGGTCCGCTGTTTACTGGGCTCTTTTGAGTTTAAGCTCCTGGGAAATACCAGACAAACTCATTCCTATTGCAACCAAGGCAAGCAAATATTCTTTCAAATATGCTGATCGAGCCGACGCCCGCATAACACCTTAGCTGCTATGCGCTTCAAGAACAGTCTGCTTTCTGATATTCCCTTCAGTAATCAGTTCACTCACTTTTTTCTATTTCCTCCGCTTCTTGCTTCTGTCTTTCAAGGATCGTGTCTGGTATTTCTCGATACCGTCTGAGCAGATAGTCCCTTTCTTTTGTATGCCATTTGCAGGCTGTGATCAGTACCCCAACTGCAAAGATCAATATCGCTATTCCAATGCTATTCCGGTATCCAGTCAACTCAAGAATGAAATAACTGATAAACGAAGAGAACATAGCAGCCACCAGATAGATACAGATAACATACTTTTGCAGCTTTCTTTCCGGAAGTGAAATGAAAAAGCTATCCCACTCGTCAGAGTTAAATCGGAGCTGCCTGCCTTTGATCCAAAACAGCAGCAGAAACCCTCCTAACGAAAATCCCTTGCATAAAAGCGCTTTCATGCCTGAAATCAAGACAATTCCAAAAATCCACATCATAAATGATCGTTCCTGTTAATATCCATATTTCTTTTGGTATCTGCCAAACATAATAAGAGATAGGCAGATCGCCGCAAACTCCGCAGCGGGTGTCGCAAACCACACACCTGTTACGCCGAAAAGTGCGGGAAGTATCAGCATAGCGATCACCATGAATACAAAGGAGCGTGAAAAAGCAAGCACCGCTGAGATCAGCCCGTTGGATAACGCCGTAAACATTCCGCTGGCAAAAACATTAAAGCCGATAAAGATAAGGGCAAAGGAACAGATACGGTTTCCTGTAACCGCCAAATCATATACTGGGTTATCTGGGCGGGCGAACACCGAGACAAGCGGCTCTGTAACGACCAGCGAAGCGATGAGGGTCACAGCAGCGATCACGCTGATGATCTTCAAGCTCATACGTATCAGCTTTTTTAATTTTCCATGATTTTGTTCGCCATAGTAAAAACTGATCATAGGCGCGACTCCGTAGGAATAGCCGGTATAGAGAGAAGTGGCGAACATCAGCACATACATAATGATGGTAATGGCTGCTACGCCGTTTTCCCCTACATATTTCAGCATTGTCCAGTTAAACATCATAGTAACGATACCTGTCACTAAGGCGGTCGCCATTTCCGAACTGCCATTTGTGGCAGCTTCCCACAAAGTTTTCCTCCGGCATACCGGCTTTACAAAATGAAGCAGGCTGTTTTTCTTGGAAAACAGCACAATTCCCACTACCGCCGTAACAGAATACCCCAAGCCGGTGGCAATCGCCGCCCCCGCAATCCCCATATCAAGTACAGCGATCAAAACATAGTCAAGGACCATATTCAACACGCCGCCTGTAATGGAGCAGACCATAGAAAGATCTGACTTCCCGGCGGCGATCATATAAAGGGTAAAGTTATTCATCAGCAGGATAGGGATTGTGAAAATCAAATAGCGGCTCAAATAATCGTGGCAGTGATCAAATACAACCGGCGAAAGGTTCATGCTTCCAAAGATGCCGTCCATGACAAGATAACCTAAAACGGACATGACAAGCCCTACGATCACATTCACAACAATTAGAAATGTGAAGTCCTCATTTGCTTCCCTTGCTTTTTGCTCTCCTACCTTTCTCATAATGACAGCGCTTCCACCCGTAGCAAGCATGGTAGAGATCGCAGTTACCAGTGAAATAATCGGGGCGGTCAAATTGACCGCGGACAGTGCATCTGTACCAATCAGATTGGATACAAACAGACCGTCCACCATGGTATAAAAGGACATGAATACCGTCATAACGATAGTCGGGACAGCAAATCTCAAAACATTTTTCAATGTTACCGGGCGGCTGTATGCGTTCTCGCTCAGCATAAATAAAGATCCTCCTTGTTTTTTCTCTGAACATTTTATATAATAAACCGTACAGTAACAGTACAGTCAAGGGGGATCTTCAAAAATGCTGAAAGAAAAAGCTGCACTGTTTACCATAGGGCAGTTTGCGGCGCTCCATGAAATCAACAAAAAAACTTTGATGTGGTATGATGAGATCGGTCTGCTGAAACCTGCCTGTATTAAGGAAAACGGCTATCGGTATTACAGCTACCAGCAGAGTGCGGCACTGGAAACAATTTTAATGCTGCGGGAGTTAAATGTATCTCTTGATGAAATCAAACAATTTATGGAAAACCGTACCATTGATAACTTCGCTTCTCTTTTGCAAGAAAAAATCACAGAATTAAATCAAACCATTTCCCATTTGAGATCTATCCAAAAAATTCTGATCAACCAGCAGCAGGATATGGATATGCTGCGCTCTTTGGATATTGCAGAAATCAGCCTTGTGGAAAAGCAGAGCCGCTATTTGGTGGCTGTTGATATGGCTGAAAACTTATCATTTGAACAAGAAATTGAACGGGTCATTGCCGAAACAAAAAAACACCAACTTCGCCGTCTGCATGACGCTTCCTATGGTGCCATGCTTCCAGTGGAGCATTTATATCAAGGAAAATTCAGCGAGTATAGTGCCATATATATTGAAATGCCTTTTCCTGTTTCCAAAAGAGGACTGCATCTGCAGCCTGCCGGAACATACCTAAGGGCTTTTTGTAAGGGAAATTGGGAAAATCTTCCCGAAAGATACAAAGAAATCCTTGCCTATGCAAAAAAGCAAGGGACAACTCTGTGTGGCTATGCTTATGAAACGGGGATCAATGAGTTGGTTATTGATAGTATAGACGATTATATCACTCAAATTGAAATTCCCATTAAGCCGGAATAGTGGGAGGCTGTCTGTCAAATCCTTATGTGCTCTTTACCGCACATGAGCATTGACAAAAGAAATATCTTCCAAAAGGACAATGAAACGTCGTCTGCCAGGAGAAGCCTCCTTTGACAGCCGGCATTTCTTGTATTCCGGCTCTATCTGTGCCCAGTGCAGCACAAAAAGAGGGACTATCGGCTTTTCACCGATAGTCCCTCTTTAAATTTCCACATTTCACTTGCTGGCCGCACAGTATAGGCGTCTCCTGACACTTTTCTACGGAGGCGTCAAAGCACACCGCAGCCTTACTTTTCCTCAGGCCGCTCTTACATCATTTTGACAGTGTAATACACCAGCAGAGCGAAGAGCCAGGCCACCAGCACATAAATCAGATAGTAGCCCACATTTCCACCCATCACTGCGGCGGCGGCTACCGCCACCACATTGACGGCCAGGGTCAGGAAGATCAGGGAGTATCCAGCCTCTGCGGGAAGGACACGGACCTCACGGCCCGCCAGGCTCCACACGCCGCCGTTCTTCCTGGCCTGGAGCAGCATCACCAGCCCCAGCACCATCAGGATGGCCACGATGGCCAGGAACACGTACGTAGTCAGCCGGGAGGAGGAGGGGTCCACTGTGCTGTCCTTGTGGCGCAGCATCCACAGGAGCATGGTGCCCAGACCGGTATAGAAGGCGGAGTAAAAGAACTCCCGCTGATACAGGTAGTACACCAGCGCCAGGGCGGCCCAGGCAGGCACCAGCAGGAACAGCATGCGGACGCCGGCGTCCTTAAAACAGATCGTGATATGGGCGATGGCCGTCACCGCGCTGAAAGCGGCCACCAGGACCAAGGGCATGGTGCCGGTGCGCCCCTCCCGGGAGAAGCGCAGGAAGCACCACACTGCGGAGGCCGCCAGGGCTATCAGCGCCACGATGCGCACCGCCTTCAGGCCCGCGTCAAAGGCGTAGACCATATTGATGGACTCCACCGTGGAGTAGTAGTTGATATAGTATTTATTGACCAGCATCAAAAGCAGCTCCATCAGGATGGCCGCCCCGACCCAGAGCAAGCCCCGGTTCAGTGCGATATCCTCCTGACGGCGCCGCTCTTCTCTCTGATTCTTGTCCATTGCGATGATTCTCTCCTTACTTGCAGCAGGGGCGCCCTTGGGCGGCAACCCTGAGATTCTCGTTTTCAGTCAGCCCGCATCCCGTTCCGTCTGCCTCCCGGCGGGGGGATAAAACAGACTGGATGGGAAAAGAATATCCAGTCGAGTTATTATTTTACCAGACCGGCACAAATATTGCAAGCTAAAAAAGGATTTTTCCGGCAAAAACGGGCGAAAACCTGAAAACAGGGCACCCCCTCGCGGCCCGGGACCGGGCCATGAGGGGGGCTGCATCGCTTTGACGCCTGTTCAGGCGTTGCCTCCAAATTCGTTGAAGAAGCGGTCGTGGATGGCCTGGACCGCCCGGTCTGCGTCCCGCTCATTCACCAGGACAGAGACCTTGATCTCGCTGGTGGAGATCATGTTGATGTTCACGCTGGCACCGTAGAGGGCCTCAAACATCCTGGCGGCCACACCGGGGTTGTTTACCATCCCGGCCCCCACGATGGAGACCTTGGCCACCTGCTCATTCACTTCGATCTCCCGGAAGCCGATGGCCTCCCTGTGCTCTTCCAGCAGCGCCTTGGCCCGTTCAGTGTCGCCCCGGGCCACGGTGAAGCTGATATCCTTGCTGCTGTCCCGTCCAATGGACTGGAGGATGATGTCTACGTTGATCCGGTTCTTTGCCAAGAGAGAGAAGATCTTAAAGGCGATCCCGGGCTCGTCGGCCAGGCCCACCAAGGCCAGCCGGGCCACATTTTTATCTTTCGCCACACCGCTGACGTGGGATTTTTCCATGTTTTTTACGACCTCCTTAACTTTCGTACCCGGATTCCCGGTGAAGCTGGAGAGAACCTCCAGATTGACGTTGTATCGCTTGGCCATTTCCACCGAGCGGTTGTGCAGCACCTGCGCCCCCAGGCTGGCCAGTTCCAGCATCTCGTCGTAGGTGATCTCTTCCAGCTTTCTCGCTCCGGTGACCGAGCGGGGATCGGCGGTGTACACGCCGTCCACATCGGTGTAGATCTGACACAGATCTGCATGGAGGGAGGCGGCCAGAGCCACCGCCGAGGTGTCGGAGCCGCCCCGTCCCAGGGTAGTGATGTCATCATACTTATTGATGCCCTGGAAGCCGGCCACCAGGACGATCTTCCGGGCGTCCAGCTCAGTCTGTATGCGGTCGGTGCGGATGCGCTTGATCCGGGCACTGCCGTAAGCGGAGTTGGTGAGCATCCCCGCCTGCCAGCCAGTGAGAGAGATCACAGGATACCCCAGAGCTTCGATGGCCATGGCGCACAGGGAGATGGAGATCTGTTCTCCAGTGGCCAGCAGCATGTCCATCTCCCGGCGGGAGGCTCCGGGGTTGATCTCTTCCGCCTTGGCAATCAGGTCATCGGTGGTGTCCCCCTGGGCGGACAGGACCACCACCACGTTGTTTCCTTTGCGATATGTCTCCGTGATGATCCGGGCCACATTCCGGATGCGGGCCGTGTCGGCGACGGAGCTGCCGCCGAATTTTTGTACGATCAATGCCATATATCTGTTTCCCCCTAAAGGTCAATTCTCGATCAGCGCGCAGGACTCTGCACACCATTCTATGCCGGCGGCGTTCCTCACTCCAGCACCCGGATAAGGGAGTGGAGCTCCATCCCCTCCAGCCTGGCCCGGACTTGGGGCTCCGTCATGGGTGCGGTCAGGAAAGCGGTCTCCCCGGCAGGCGCACCTCCCCTTGCCAGGGGGCTGATCTCCCCGAAGGCGGCCCGGACTTTGTCCATGGAGGCCGTCCCCCGGACATACCAGCGGGAGCTGAGGATGTCGGAACTGACCACCAGGTCCCGGGACCCGGGTCCCCAGACCGCACACCGGGCAGTCTTCAGATCCTTGGCAATGTCGATGACATCGGCCACCACGGCGGAAGCCGTGGGCAGCTTGCCCGCTCCCCGGCCATAAAACATCACGTCGCCGATGGCGTTTCCGGTGACGGAAATGGCGTTGAACACGTCCTCCACCCCGGACAGGGGGTTGGAGGCGGGCACCAGATGGGGGGCCACAAAGGCGCAGAGCTTTCCCTCCCCCTCCCGGATGGCCCGGCCCAGCAGTTTGATCTTATAGCCGCAGGAGTCGGCATAGGCCACATCGGCCAGGGTGACGCCCCGGATGCCCTGGGTGGGCACCTGGTCAGGGTAGACGTGCTGCCCGAAGGCCAGGGCTGCCAGGATGCAGATCTTCCGGCAGGCGTCGTGTCCGTCTACGTCGGCGGAGGGGTCCCGCTCCGCGTAACCGTTCTCCTGTGCCTCCTTCAGCGCCTGCTCGAAGGTGAGGCCCGCCTTGATCATCCGGGTAAGGATATAGTTGGTGGTGCCGTTGAGGATGCCGGTGACCTGGCTGAGCTCGTTGGCTGCCAAGCAGGAGGTCAGGGGCCGCAGGATAGGGATGCCCCCGCCCACGCTGGCCTCGAACAGATAGCTGACCCCGTGCTCCCGGGCCAGCTGGAGCAGCTCATAGCCGTGGGTGGCCACCAGCTCCTTATTGGAGGAGACCACGCTCTTGCCCGCTTTCAGCGCCCGGGTGGTAAAGTCCAGCGCCACCGTGGCGCCGCCGATAGTCTCCACTACGATGTCCACCTCGGGGTCGCTCTCGATGACCCCAAAGTCCTTGACGAAGCAGTCCCGGTACGGGCTGTCCGGGAAATCCCGCACATCCAGGATATATTTCAGCCGCACCAGATTCTCCACCCGCTGGTCGATCAGCCCGCCGTTGGTGGTGAGCACCTCTGCCACGCCGGAGCCCACAGTGCCAAAGCCTAAGATCGCAACATTTACCATTCCGTTCACCTCATGAATCTCTTCCACGATAATCTAAAAACACGGCCCGTTATCCGGCCAGGATCTCACAGCGCAGCACGCCGGGGCTGCCCCCCGCGGCGGCCAGCAGCTCCTCCAGGGAGCGCCGCAGGGCAGAGGTCTCCGCCGTGATGGTCACCACCGCACAGCCGTTGACCGGGATGTTCTGATTGATGGTCAGAATATTGATGCCTGTACCGGCGAACACGTTCAACACGCCGGAGAGCACGCCGGGCTCATCCCGCAGTACGGTCTGGAGTGTGACGATCCTGCCGTGGAGCATATCCTGAAAGGGATGCACCGCGTCCTTATACTTATAGAACGCGCTCCGGCTGATGCCCACCTCCCGGGCCGCGCCGTTCACCGTGGTCTTCTCCCCGGTCTCTAACAGGCGCTTGGCCTCCGCCACTTTCCGAATGATCTCCGGCATGGCCTCTGCCTCCACGATAAAGTACTTCGCCCCTCCGCTCAACTGCGTCTCCCTCCAGACTATGCGTCATCCCCGCCCCGTGTCCGTGTTGCAAGGGCATTTGTTCTTGTGTTGTGGTCCATTGTAACACACCCGGCGGACCGCTTCAATGAAATCTTTGACGAAAAATAGAGATTTTCTTCCCGTCCCGCCGAAAATATCCGTCATATTACACAGTCTCCTGCTTTTCAGGCCCTTTTGAGCATAAAAAAACAGCGCCGCACACGCCGGCGCTGTTTTTTTGTTGCCAATCAGCCCTGGGAAATGGCACCCACAGGGCAGGTGTCAGAGCAAGCGCCGCAGTCGATGCAGGCATCCTCGCTGATGACATACTGGGAATCGCCCTGAGAAATCGCACCCACAGGGCAGCCGTCGGCGCAGGAGCCGCAGCTGATGCAGGCATCGCTAATCTTGTAAGCCATGGGAAACACCTCCATAAAAATCTAGTCTCATTTTATCACAAGTTTTGAAAAATGCAATGATAATTTTTTTGAAATTGGAAATACTGAGAGGAAAACCTATCCAGAGGTGATATGTATGCCAGAATGCCGCTTTACCTCCACCGCCCTGGGCGCCCTGCGGCTGGCCCAGGAGAACGCCGCCCGGCTTGGGCACAGCTATGTGGGCAGCGAGCACCTGCTGCTGGGTCTGGCCAGCCAGGAGTACAGCGCCGCCGCCCGGTCCCTTCAGAGCAGCGGGGTGGACAGCCGCTCCCTGCGCTCCGCCATCTCCCAGCTGGTGGGCACCGGCGTGCCCGCTCGGTCCCTCCACCAGGGCCTGACCCCCAAGTGCTGCCTGGCCATCCAGCAGGCAGCGGCCGCCTCCCGCCGCCTGGGGCAGAACGCTGTCAGCGCGGAGCACCTGCTGCTGGGTCTGCTCCAGGACCGTGAGTGCGCCGCCTGCCGCCTTATGGCGGAGCAGGGGGCGGATCTGGACCAGCTCTCCCAGGGACTGGCAGCCTTTCTGGGGGGCGAGGAACTCCCCACCCGCTCCGTCCGACCCCGGGAACCGGAGCGCAGCACCGATACCCGCCTGCTGGACCAGTGCGCCCGGGACTTGACCCGGATGGCTGCCGACGGACAGCTGGACCCGGTGATCGGCCGGGAAGAGGAACTGACCCGGGTGATCCAGATCCTGTCCCGGCGGACCAAGAACAACCCCGCCCTCATCGGGGAACCAGGCGTGGGAAAGACTGCCATTGTGGAGGGGCTGGCCCTGGCCATCGCTGATGGCACCGCCCCCTCCCACCTGCTGGGCAGGCGTGTGTGCGCTCTGGACCTATGCGCCATGGTGGCGGGCACCAAGTACCGTGGGGAGTTCGAGGAGAAGCTCAAACACGTGCTGGAGGAGGTCCGCCGGGCAGGCAACATCATCCTCTTCATCGATGAGCTGCACACCATCGTGGGGGCGGGGAGCGCGGAGGGGGCCATCGACGCCGCCAACATCCTGAAGCCCGCTCTGTCCCGTGGGGAGCTCCAGGTGCTGGGGGCCACCACACTGGACGAGTATCAGCGCTATATCGAGAAGGACGCCGCCCTGGAGCGCCGCTTCCAGCCCGTCACGGTCCGGGAGCCCACCCGTGACCAGGCCCTGGCCATCCTACAGGGTCTTCGGGGCCGATACGAGGGGCACCACCACCTCTCCATCTCCGATAAGGCCCTGGAGGCGGCGGTGGACCTGTCCTGCCGCTATCTGCCCCAGCGCTTTCTCCCGGACAAGGCCATCGACCTGGTGGACGAGGCGGCCAGCCGGGCCCGGCTGGCCGGGCGCTCCCTCCCCCCGGAGCTCCAAGCCCTGGAGCTCCGGGCCGTCCAGACCGGCCGCCAGCTGCGGGAGGCCATCCGGGCCCAGGACTTCGAGCAGGCAGCCATGCTCCGGGACGCGGAGGAGGATTTTCGGGAGGAGCTGAATCACTCCCGCCGGGCCTGGCAGGCCAGCCAGGAGCGGCGCTCGGTGGAGCCCTGCCACATCCGGGAGGTCCTCTCCCAATGGACCGGGGTGCCGGTCACCGATCTGGACGATGGGGACCGCCGGGCCCTTTTGGAGCTGGAGGACCATCTGCGCGGGCAGCTGCTGGGCCAAGATGCCGCAGTGGAACAGGTGGCCCGAGCCATCCGACGGGGACGGCTGGGACTAAAAGACAGCCGCCGGCCCACCGGCTGCTTCCTCCTCCTGGGTCCCAGCGGCGTGGGCAAGACCCAGCTGTGCCGGGCCCTGGCCGCTGTCCTCTTCGGCAGTCAGGACGCCCTGATCCGCTTCGACATGTCGGAGTATATGGAACCCCACTCCGTCTCCCGCCTCATCGGCTCCCCCCCGGGCTATGTGGGCCATGAGGACGGCGGACAGCTCACCGAGGCGGTGCGCCGCTCCCCCTGGTCCGTGGTGCTGCTGGACGAGCTGGAGAAGGCCCATCGGGATATCTGGTCCATCCTGCTCCAGGTGATGGAGGAGGGGATGCTTACCGACAGCCGGGGCCGCAAAACGGATTTCCGCAACACCGTGCTGGTCATGACCTCCAACCTGGGTTCCCAACGCTTCGTGCGGGGACCCGGCCTGGGCTTCTCCCCCGGCCCTGAGGGGGACCGGACCGCCCTGGAGCGGGAGGTGCTGGCCGACGCACGGAAGTCCTTTCCCCCGGAGTTCCTCAACCGTCTGGACGCCGCCCTTGTCTTCCACCCACTGGACCACACTTCCTTGGTCTCCATCACCCGGCAGCTGCTGGACCAGGCGGGGGCTCGCCTGGCGGAGCTGGGCGTCTCTCTGTCTGCGGAGGAGGGTGCGGTGGAACTGCTGGCCCGCAGTGGCGGGGACCGGGAGTACGGCGCCCGCCCTCTGCGCCGCGCGGTCTCCTCTCTGGTGGAGGACCCCGCCGCAGACCTGGTGCTGCGGGGTGCCCTGGTCCCCGGAGACACGCTCCAGGTCTCCGTCTCCCAAGGCAAGGTCACAGTTCGCCCAGTTTCCCCGAAATGAACGGAAATATTGCACAATTTTCCCTTTCCTTTCCTTTTCTTTTGTGGTATAATGCCCATAAGGCGACCCCTCAGCACATGCACGGCCCCGCTGGTCACCAGCGGGGCTTGCCATATTCCCGTTTAGGAGGCATCGTTTCATGGAAGATCATCGTTCCAGCGGCATCCTGCTGGCCGTGTCCTCTCTGCCCGGCCCCTACGGCATCGGCTCCCTGGGCGGACCCGCCCGGCGGTTCGTGGATTTTCTCGCCGAGGCCGGGCAGCACTACTGGCAGATCCTGCCCCTTGTCCCACCGGGGGACGGCTCCTCCCCCTATATGTCCCCCTCCGCTTTTGCCGGCAACCCCTATCTCATCGACCTGGATGAACTGGCGGCCGAGGGGCTCCTCACCCCCCAGGAGCTGGACGGGGCCCGCTGGCCCGACCCGGACCGGGTGGATTACGACCATCTGGCCCAGACCCGTATCCCCCTGCTGCGGAAGGCCTGGGAACGCTCCCAAACCGCCCACCTCCAGTCTGACGCCCCAGACCTGCCCTGGCTGGAGGATTACTGCACCTTCGCCGCCCTCCACGACCGGTATCAAGCCCCTTTCTGGCAGTGGCCTGAGGACGCCCCTCCGCCGGAGCCGGAGGAGATTGATTTTCACCGTTTCCTCCAGGAGACCTTCTACCGCCAGTGGATGGCTCTGAAGAAATATGCCAGCCGGCGCTGTATCCGCATCATGGGTGACATCCCCTTCTACCTCTCCCCAGACAGCGTTCAGATGTGGCGCCAGCCCGAGCTCTTTCAGCTGGATGGGAAGGGCCATCTGGCCGCCTCGGCCGGCGTTCCCCCCGACGCATTTTCTGACCAGGGCCAGCTGTGGGGCAACCCCCTCTATGACTGGAAGGGAAACAAGCAGGGGGTCTTTGACTTCTGGAAGCGGCGCATCCAGTGGTGCGCCGCCATCTATGACGCCGTGCGTATCGACCACTTCCGGGCTTTCCACAGCTACTGGTCCGTCCCCACTGGCGCGGAGAATGCCCGGGAGGGCCATTGGGAGGATGGACCGGGGATGGAGCTCCTCCATGCCCTGCAAAAATCCGCCCCCCAGCTGGAGCTCATTGCGGAGGACCTGGGGGACCTGGGGCCCGAAGCCCTGCAGTTCGTCCGTACCTGCGGCATCCCCGGCATGAAGGTGATGGTGTTCGCCTTCGACCCCGTGGGGGAGAGCGCCTACCTCCCCCACAACTGCCAGCGGGACTCCGTCATCTATACTGGCACCCATGACACCCCCACCTTCCTCCAGTGGCTGAGGGAGACCGATCCCGACTCCCGCCTGTTCGCCAGCCGCTATCTCCGGCTCCGGCAGGACGAGGGGCTGGGCTGGGGTGTGATCTCCGGCGCCTGGGCCGCTCCCAGCCGCCTGGCTATCGCCCCCCTCCAGGATGTACTGGGGCTGGGCAGCGACGCTCGGATGAACACCCCCGGCACTATGGGCAGCCAGAATTGGAGTTGGCGGGTCCGTCAGGAGGCCTTCAACCCCTACGTCTCCGGTAAGCTGCGTGAGATCACCCGCACCTACCGCCGCTGAAACAGCAGAGCAGCCCGCCGTGCCCCTTGGAGGGCTCGGCGGGCTGTCCTGTTCTTCTTGACGTGCCGCCTCCCAGCCGATACAATAACGAGAGAAAACGCGAGGAGGAAGATCCATGACCTATTCTGAAGTCCTGCAGGCCGCCAGGGGATGCAGCGGCCCTTACTGCAAAGCCTGCCCGGTATGCAATGGCCGGGCCTGCGGCAGCTCCATGCCCGGCCCGGGAGCAAAGGGCACCGTCGCCGTCCGGAATTATGAGGCGTGGCAGAGCATCCGGCTGGATCTGGACACCATCTGCGAAAACAAGCCTGTGGATACCCGTTACACCTTCTTCGGGCAGCAGTACGATCTGCCCGTCTTTGCCGGCCCGGTGGGCGCCACCAAGCTGCACTACGGCGAAAAATATGACGACCAGGCCTACAACAGCATTCTGGTCCCGGCCTGTGCCCAGGCCGGCATCGCCGCCTTCACCGGCGACGGGACCGACCCCGCAGTCTTCACCGCCGCAGCCAGGGCCATCGGTGCCTCCGGCGGGAAGGGCATTCCTACCGTAAAGCCCTGGGACCGCAACACACTCTTCTCCAAGCTGGACGAGGCCAAGGCGGCCGGCGCCCAGGTCATCGCCATGGACATCGACGCCGCCGGCCTCCCCTTCCTGAAGGGGCTCCAGCCCCCGGCGGGCAGCAAGACGGTGGCGGAGCTGCGGGAGATCGTGGAGTACGCCGAAGTCCCCTTCCTGATCAAAGGCGTTATGACCGTGAAGGGGGCCCGCAAGGCTCTGGAGGCCGGCGCGGCGGGCATCGTGGTATCCAACCATGGGGGCCGGGTGCTGGACGGTGTCCCCGCCACGGCCGAAGCCCTTCCCGCCATTGCCGACGCGGTGAGGGATCAGATGGTCATCCTGGTGGACGGCGGTATCCGCAGCGGCGTGGACGTGTGTAAGGCACTGGCGCTGGGTGCTGACGCCGTTCTGCTGGCCCGCCCCTATGTCACGGCGGTGTACGGCGGAGGAGCAGAGGGCGTGGCCCTGCTGACCCAGAAGCTGAAGGGGGAGCTGGAGGACACCATGGCTATGTGCGGGGTCCACAGTCTGAAAGAGATCACCAGAGAGATCCTTTTCTAAGTAAAATATAGAGATAACAAGCGGCTCCCACGTGTCTTCGGCATATGGGATCCGCTCTGTTTGCAGAACGAAAAACGGGCCCGCGGAGCGATGCTCCGCGGGCCCGTTTTTTCTTCAATATCCGTAGGGCCTCCCTGTCTCCGGGTTGATGATGGGGTCCGTCCCGCTGGGGTCCTCCGTCTCTCCGCCCTGAGGCGCGTCCGGGTCCTCCTGTCCAGGGTCGGCGGCACCCCCGCCGCCCTGCCCTGTGGGATCCAGTGGGTTGGTGTTGGGATTCCACGGATCGCTGGGGTCCCATGGCTGGTTGGGATCAAAGGGCAGATCCGGGTCGGGCTGGGCCGCAGTGTGGACCGTACAGGGCCCGGCCTCCTGGGTCACACCCAGAAAATACTTGGCGTCCTCTGCGCCGGCGCCTCCCACATCCTCCCGCTGGTAGCCCAGCAGGCTCACTTCCTGCCGGCTCTCCTCCGGGCAGAATTCCCCGGCCAGGTGGTACAGGCCGGTCTCCTCACCGTTTCCATCCAGGATGGGGCAGTCCAAACATACCGTAACAGTGGTCTCCGCCGTGTGGCTGGTGCAGAATTCGGTCGGCGCATCGCCCTGGAAGACGGTTCCTCTGGCTGTACGGTCCCCCCGCGGGTCCATCCGGCAGTAGTCGGTGGCCAGCAGGCCGCTGTCCAGGCAGTAGGTGACGGTGGTCAGCCCGGCGGGCTCAGAGAACTTCCGGTCTTCCAGCCCCTCGTGGACACCGGACATGACCAGAGTCCACATCTTCAGGGCCGGGTTCCCGGAGGCAGGCACCCGCTCGTTTTGCTCAAAGCCCACCCAGACCGCCGCGGTGTAGTAGGGGGTGTAGCCCACGAACCAGCGGTCGTACTTGTCATCGGTAGTACCGGTCTTGCCGGCGATGGCCATGCCGCTGTCAAAGTTGCCCGACGTATTGACCCGGGTGACCACTTCCCGCAGGATGGAGTTGACATAGTAGGCGGTCTCCGACTTGAGCACGGCCTCGGACTCAGGCTGGTTTTCCAGCAGTACGGTCTCCACGCCGTCCACCTCCCGGGTCACCTTGGTGTAGGTGCGGGACTTCTGATAGAGGCCGCCGTTGGGGAACACCGCGAAAGCCTCCGCCATGTCCCGGGTGTTGACGCCGTAGGTCAGGCCGCCCATGGAAAGGGGGGCCACCCCGATGTCGCTCTTCATCTGGCCGCCTATCTCCACACCATCCTCCAAATCGAGGTGGAAGTGCTCCTCCACAAAGTTGAAGCTGTTCTCCGGGGTGACCAAGTCGGCCAGCACCCGCACGGACACGGTGTTATAGGAGTTGGACAGGGCCTGACGCACGGTGACCAGTCCCCGGTAGCGGCCGTCCACGTTCACCGGCCAGGGCCGGCCGCCCATCACCTCGTGGGGATAGTCATCCAGCACGGAGATGGGGCTGATGAGGCCCATCTCAAAGGCGGGGGCGTACACCGACAGAGGCTTGATGGAGGAGCCGGGCTGACGCTTGCTGTCGGTGGCGAAGTTCATCCACAGGTTGCCCGTCTTCTCCCCCACCCGGCCGGCGATGCCCACTAGGTTGCCCGTCTCGTTGTCGATGACGGTGATGGCGGACTGGAGCTGCTGACCGCTGCTGGAAGTGTAGTCCAGGTTGGTGCGGTCGCTGTATATCTGCTCCACCTGGGCCTGGACATCCGGGTCCACACAGGTATAGATAGACAGGCCGCCTCTGGTCAGCAGCAGGGAGACCGCCTCATCGCTGTATCCGTACTGGGCCTTCAGGTCGTCCTTCACATCGGAGATGACCTGCTCCTCATACCAGGAGTAAATGGTAGAGGGAGTGGACTCCCCCGCCGCCCGGTCGAAGACCAGCTCCTGGGCCACGGCCTCATCATACTCCTCCTGAGTGATATAGCCCTGGTCCAGCATGCTCCACAGCACCAGTTCCTGACGCTCCTTGTTCTTGTCCCGGGCAGTCTTCTGCTCCCCGGTCTCCGAGTTGGTGAAGACAGCATCGGAGTAAGGGCCATAGATGGTGGGGTTATTGGTGATGGAGATCAGGCTGGCGCACTCCGCCAGGGTGAGCTCCTGCACGGGCTTGCCAAAGTAGTTCATGGCCGCCGCCCCTACACCCCGACAGCGGTCCCCCAGCCAGATGAAGTTGAGGTACCACTCCAGAGTGGTCTCTTTGGTGTAGTCCTTGTCGAACTGGAGGGCTCGGAAGATCTCGATGACCTTCCGCTTGACGGTGACATCGTCGTACTGGGTCAGGTTTTTGATGAGCTGCTGGGTAATGGTGGAGCCGCCCTGGATATCCTGACCAGTGAACATGTAGAGGATGGCCGCAGCGGTGCGTTTCCAGTCCACACCGTTGTGCTCCCAGAACCGCCGGTCCTCAATGGCCACGGTGGCGTTAATCAGGTCTTCGGGGATGTCCTCATAGTTTACCCACTCGGCGTTCTCCTCTGCCGCCAGAGTGACCAGCTCCCGGTAGTTCCCGGTGTCCTGGTCCATGTAGTACATCACGCTGTTTTCTCCCACCGCGAACTGGCTCAGGTCCACGGCTCCAGCCTCCGGGATGATGACCGTCTTGATATAGACGGCGGCGAAGCAGCACAGGATTGCCCCCGTACACAGCCCCACAAGCAGCAGGGTGCCCAGCACCTGAAGGATGCACCTGCCCACATGGCCGCCGCTCTCCTTCCGCTTCTTCTTTTTTCCGGACTTGCGGGGGGCGTAATCCCGCTCCCCGTAATCGTTGTTCTCGTTATATAAACGACTGTTCTGTTCTTCTGACACGTTACTTCCTCCGTTGGGGACAGGCCCCCGGGCAGTTGATAGATCCTCCGCTCCGGCAGCCGCCCCGGACGGGGCGGGACACCGGATATCTAGCATATTATATCATAATATTCCCGTTTGTCCACCTTTATGATTTCCACCGGGCAAAAGGTCGCTTTTCTCCCCTGTGAAAATTTGGGGCCTCCGGGCCTTGCTTTTTTCTTCAAGTCGGGGTACAATAGGTCCAGAACAAAACAGCGGGAGGGATCTCCATGAGTGAAGAATTCGGCCCTGACTTTATTACCGTCACCGACGAGGACGGCAATGACTTCGAGCTGGAGCACCTGGACACCCTGGAGTACAACAACGAAGTCTACATGGCCTTTTTCCCCGCCGTCTCAGAGGATGCCCAGGAGGGCGAGCCTGCTGACATCGACCTGGATGACGAGGAGTACGGCCTGATCATCATGAAGGTGGTGGAGGAGGACGGCGAGGAGCTGCTGTCCACCCTGGACAGCGATGAAGAGCTGGACCTGATCTACAACCAGTTTATGGAACGTCTCTTTGCGGACGAAGAGATGGAGGATTGACCGAACTGGATCTCCTGCTCGGTGCGTGATGGGCTCTTTTAAACCCACATTTCTAAAACGGGACACCCCCTCACAGCGTGGCTTGCAGGCCTCCCGGCTGCCCCTGCGGCATGCTGGAAGTTGGAAGCAGTAAAGCGCTGTGGAGGTGACCCACCTGCCAGTCGTGCAGGTTTTAAACGGGCCCACACGGCCAGAGCGGGGTATAAATGATCCATTTGGAACTGGGGCCGCGGCTTTGCCGCGGCTCTTTTTTACGCCTGCTCCCTCCCCGGAAACATGAATAAAATGTAAAAGCTGCCCCCGCCCAGAGGAAAACCCGCTTCTCCTCTTGAAAGTTGGGGTCATTTCTTATATAATATTAAGAAATGTGCGGTCGTGAACCACGCGCATTGCCAACTGAACGAGAGGACTGAACAAACTGTGAGTGCATCCCGAGAGAAGAAGACCCGCCAGGACCCGAGCGGTCAGGGTCTCAGTGAAAAGAAGCTCAAGCAGCAGCAGGAGGAGCGTCAGACCCATGTCCACCACATCGTCTACACGGTGCTTGCCGTTCTGGTGGTCCTGTTCGGCGTCGGCCTTCTGATCTGGAACAGCAATTTCTTCCAGAGCCGCGCCGCCGCCGTCACCATCGATGGGCAGGACTACACCGCCGCCGATGTGCAGTACTACTACAACGGCGCCCTTCAGCAGGAGATCTACAACAGCTACAGAGGCGCCAGCACCATGGACTACACCCTCGATCCCGAGGACCAGATCTACGACGAGTCCACCGGCGAGACCTGGCGCGACCATCTGCTGGACGTGGCCATCCAGACCCTGACTCAGCAGGCGGCCATTGCCAACGAGGCCCAGGCCAGCGGATACACCATGTCCGCCCAGGCCCAGGAGAGCCTGCAGAACACCCTGGACTCCATTCAGGCCGGCACCATCACCTCCGGCTACGGCAGCAAGGACGCCTATGTCCGCGCCAACTACGGCCCCACCATGAGCTATGACAAATTCGTCCAGATCATGGAGCGCTACTATCTGGCCGCTGACTACGCCCAGAGCCAGGTGGACTCCTACACCTACGACGACAGCCAGCTGGATGCCTACTATGAGGAGCACGCCGACGAGCTGGACACCTTCACTCTGTCCCAGTTCGTTTTCCAGGCCCGGGTGAACACCGTGGACGACGAGGGCAACACCATTGAAATGACCGATGAGGAGAAGGCCGCCGCCCTGGAGGAGGAGAAGGCCGCCGTTAAGGAGCAGGCCGAGGCGCTCCAGGCCCGCCTGGAGGCCGGGGAGGACCCGGAGGCCCTGGCGGAGGAGTTCAGTGACTCCATTTACTCCTCCGAGGTGGCGCTGGAACAGATGGGCTCCACCGTCAATTCGGAATACAGCGAGTGGGCCTATGACAGCGCCCGCCGGCCCGGCGACATCACCTTGGTGGAGTATGCCGGCGGCAGCAGCGAGAGCTATAACTACTGCGTAGCCCTCTTCCACGACCGTGTACGGGATGACGCCCCCACCGCCGATGTGCGCCACATCCTGATCGGCGCCGCCGACGCCAACATCACCCCCACCGAAGAGCAGTATGAGCAGGCAAAGGCCAAGGCGGAGGAACTGCTGGCCCAGTGGGAGGCCGGCGATGCCACTGAGGACTCCTTTGCCCAGCTGGCCCAGGAGAACAGCGCTGACACCAGCTCTGCTTCCAACGGCGGGCTGCTCCAGTATGTCTCTCCTTACTCCGGCTATGTGGACACCTTTACCCAGTGGTCCCTGGACCCCAGCCGCCAGCCCGGAGACACCGGCATCATCCAGAACACCGGCAGTTCCGTCAAGGGTTATCATATCATGTACTTTGCAGGCTGGGACGACCCCGTCTGGGCCGTCAGCGCCAAAAACGCCCTGAACAACGAGCAGTACAGCCAGTGGGCCGAAAAACTGGCCAGTGCCTGCACTGTCACCCGGGGCAGCGGTCTGAAATATGTGGAGTGATCCTCCCAATCAATACGAGCGGCGCCCGGTGCTTCAAGCACCGGGCGCCGTCTCTTTCTCTATTCTTCCCCATGCTGAGGCTTTTCGTCAAACTCCCGGAAGGCCAGATTCATGTCCACATTTCCCTCGATCCCGGGCACCGAGGCGGTGTGGGTGTACTGCCACAGGTCGAAGTGGTAGAAGAAGCTGGGGCGGGCGTTATACTCCGCCAGCCAGAAGGTATAGTCGGTGAGCCGATCCAGCTGGTAGGACAGATAACCCAGGTCCTGGTTAAAGTAGACCACCGGGTGGTAGCCCGCCTCCCGGATCATATCACAGAAGGCCCCGGCGCAGCGTGTGATGGCCTCCGGCTCCATGCCGTCCGTCCGGGCTGTGTCCCCGGCAATGAACTCCCAGTCAAAGGCCACGGGGTAGGTCACATCGTACCCCTGAATGGCGTCCAGGACGTACTGCGCCTCCTCCTCCGCCTCCCAGACGCTGACGGCCTGGGAGAAAAAGTAGACCCCCACCTCCAGGCCAGCGTCCAGCGCCCCCCGGAGGTTCTGCTCAAAATTCTTGTCCGGCATGATGACCCCCTGGGAGTATCCCCGGTACCCCAGCCGGATCATGGCAAATTCCACTCCCGAATCCGCTACCTGCTGCCAGTCGATCTCCCCCTGATAAGCGGACACATCGATGCCGATGGCCGCCTGCTTTCCATCCTGCTCATAGGTGAGCCAGCCCCGATCATTGACGGAGAAGCCGTCTGACACATAGCTGTTCACCGCCACCCCTTCCAGGACGGGGAGCTCCCGGTCCCGGTAGGAGATGGTAGGGGACTCTGCTCTCTCCCCTGGCTCCTGTGGGTCATCCTCCCCCGGCGGCAGTGTCCGATACAGCGCCAGACAGGCCACCGCCAGGGCGAAGACCGCCAGCACCAGGGCCAGCTTCCCCACCCAGCCCCCGCTCCGGCGGGGCGGCTCCACCCGGGACGGGCGCCGCTCCTCCTCCCGCTCCTCCAATGGGATCAAGGTCTCTGCCATAATGAACTCCTTTCCGGCTCCGCACACGGATTCGACTTTTTTCTGTTCCGATTATAGCAGATGGGACAGGAGGGCACAAGGGGCTTTCCCTTTCAGCCGCGTGCTCCTCCGGGCCCCGGAGTCCGGAAAAAAGCGGGAGCCGGAGAGGCCCGCTCTCCGGCTCCTGTTCTATCGTCCCAGCCCCTGGCACAGCTCAAAGAGATCGGTGAGGGCGGGGGGCAGTTCCCCGGTGGCCAGATACTGCTCAAAGCCCAGGGCGTGTCCTGCGTCAGGGTAGATGTGGACGGCGAGGTTGTCCTTCCCCAGCCTCCGGAAGGTCTCCTGGATGGCCAGGGCGTCCTCCGCAGGGGTGTTGGCGTCCCACCTCCCCTGGAGGATATGGATGGGCAGGTCCAGACGGGGCAGGGTCTCCCGGTTGGGGGGAAACCTCCGGTGGCCCCGGAACCAGTTGGTGGTGAGGGGGACTGGGTAGTGTTCCCAAAGCCACTCGTCGTCCCCCGCCTCGATGGCCCGGAAGATCTCCGCCCGGCTCCCGGCATACACCGCCTCCAGGTCCGCCGGGGTGATCCGGCCGTCCCCGTCCAGGTCCAGCCCGGAGAAGGTCGCCTCCAGGGCCTCCCGCACCGCTCCCGGCCCCGTCTCAAACTCCTCCCGGGAGATGCTCCCATCTCCGTCGGCGTCAAAATACTGGCAGAGCATGGTGTACAGCCCCAGCCCCCGCTGCTGCCAGTCCAGGGCCTCCTCCATGGTCCCGTTGGCGTAGCCCGCCAGCAGCAGTCCGGCCAGGGGTACCGCTCCCCCTGCAGCCACAGCCGGAGCGATCATGGTCCCCTCGCTCCACCCCAGCAGCAGGAGCTCCGCCCCAGCACAGCGGGGGTGGGCCTGAAGGAGGGCGGTCCAGTCCTCCAGGTCGGCCACACAGGTCTGAGGGGTGTAGGAGCGGTAGACCGCCCGGTCCACTCGGCAGTAGAGTGGACCCTGATCCCCATCGGTGCACCCGCGGGTGCTGTAACAGAAGAAGCCCAGTCCCCGACCGGCAAGCTCCTCCCCAAAGAAGCCGCAGAAGCTGTACGTGGTCCCGTCTCCCCGGTCCCGGAAGGTGTTGCAGGTCTGGGGGCCGGAGCCGTTGACCTGGACCACCAGCCGGGAGACGACGCCATCCCGGGGCAGATACAGCTTTCCCTCCAGCCCCTGCCCGTCCCGGGCCCGGAGCCTCATGTCCTCTGTGACAATGTGTGGTTTCATGGCCTTCGCCTCCTCTCTGTCCGGAGGATAGCAGATCCCTGGCTCACACGCAAGGGGATGGGAGCTGTCAGGCCTTTTTCCGCCGGTAAGCGGCACAGAAAGGCCGGGAGGACGGCTTGACAGCCCCTCCCGGCCCCATTGCGGTCGTTACCCGATGACCCGCTTGGCGATGTCCACGCTCTCCTTGGCATCCCGGGCGTAGAAGTCCGCCTGGATCTGGGACGCATACTCCGGGGTGAGCACCGCCCCCCCCACCATGATCTTACAGGGCAGGCCCTCCAGATGGAGCAGGGCGATGGTGTCCGCCATGCTCTTCAGGGTGGTGGTCATCAGGGCGGACAGCCCCACCAGAGGGGCCCGGTGCTTCCGCACCGCCTCCGCCACGGCGGCTGGGTCCACGTCCTTCCCCAGGTCCACCACGGTGTAGCCGTAGTTTTCCAGCAGCACCTTGACGATGTTCTTGCCGATGTCGTGGATGTCCCCTTTCACGGTGGCCAGCACGATGGTCCCCCGGTCCTCCCCCTGGCCCGGCTGGCCGGACAGGCGCTCCCGGATGACCTCGAAGGCGGCCTGGGCCGCCCCTGCAGACTGGATCAGCTGGGGCAGGAACACCTTTCCCGCCTCGAAGGCCGCCCCTACTCGGTCCAGGGCGGGGATGAGGACGTTGTCCACCACGTCCAGGGGGGCCCGACTCTCCAGCAGGGCCCGGGTGGCCTCCCCCGCCTCCCCCTTCAGGCCGGCCTCCACGATCTCCTCCAGGCCCCGCTTTTCCCCCGCTGCGGGGGCGGCGGTCATCCCGGCCGCGCTGGTGATAGAGGTGGAGACGGTGGCGTTCCCGTAAGCGGCGATGAATTCCCGGGCGTCGGTGTCGATGTTCATCAGCAGGTGGTAGCACCGCACTGCCGCCATCATGGCGTCCACATTGGGGTTGAGGATGGGCAGGTCCAGGCCGGCGGCCATGGCCATGGTAAGGAAATTCTGGTTGATCAGGGGCCGGGCGGGCAGTCCGAAGGAGATGTTGGACACCCCCAGCACCGTCTTCAGGCCCAGCTCTCCCTTCACCCGCCGCAGGCCCTCCAGGGTCTGGGCGGCGGCCTCCTGCTCAGCGGAGACGGTGAGGGTCAGGCAGTCGATGTACACATCCTCCCGCCGGATGCCATAGGACAGGGCCCGGTCCAGGATACGGCGGGCCACCGAGAGCCGGGCGTCTACCGTCTTTGGGATGCCGGTGTGGTCAAGGGTCAAGCCCACCACCGCAGCGCCGTACTTCTTCACCAGGGGGAGGATGGCGTTCAGGGTCTCCTCGTCCCCGTTCACCGAGTTGACAATGGCCTTGCCGCAGTAGACCCGCAGGGCTCCCTCCAGCACCCGGGGGTCGGTGGAGTCCAACTGGAGGGGGGCGTCGGTGACCCCCTGGAGGGCCTTCACCGTGCGCACCATCATCTCCGCCTCGTCGATCTCGGGCAGACCCACGTTCACATCCAGGATGTCGGCCCCCGCCTCGGTCTGGGCCAGGGCCTGGTTCAGCATGTAGTCCACATCCCCCCGGCGCAGGGCCTCTTTCATCAGCTTTTTGCCGGTGGGATTGATCCGCTCCCCGATGACCCGCACCCGGTCGATGGGCACGGTGCGGGTGCCGCTGCACACCGCCGCGGGCACCTGCCGGGGCACCTGGACGATGGTGCGGCCCGCCAGTTTCTCCCGCAGCAGTGCGATATACTCCGGCGTAGTGCCGCAGCAGCCGCCGTATAGCTTAACGCCCAGCCCGGTCAGCTCTGCCATGCTCCCGGCAAACTCCTCCGCCGTAATGTCATACCCCGCACCCCCTGGGTCGGGCAGGCCCGCATTGGGCTTGATGGCGATAGGCAGGGTGGACCACCGGGTCAGCTCCCGCACCAGCGGGGGCATCTCCCGGGGGCCCAGGGAGCAGTTCACTCCGATGGCATCTGCCCCCATCCCCTCCAGGGTCAGGGCCGCAGAGGCCGGGTCGCAGCCCAGGAAGGTGCGGCCCCGCTCCTCATAGGTCATGGTGACGATGACGGGCAGACTGCTGTTCTCCTTAGCGGCCAGCAGGGCGGCCCGGGCCTCCTGGAGGTCGGTCATGGTCTCGATCAGGATCAGGTCCGCCCCGGCCTGGACACCGGCGCGCACCGTCTGGGCAAAGATATCCACCGCCTCCTCAAAGCGGAGGGTGCCAGTGGGCTCCAGCAGCTGGCCGGTGGGCCCCACGTCCAGGGCCACTAAGGCCCTCCCCCTGGCCGCCCGGCGGGCGATCTCCACTGAGGGAGGGACCACCTCCTCCACGGTGCGGCCGGTGCGGCCGAGCTTCTCCCGGTTGGCGCCGAAGGTGTTGGCGCACAGGATCTGGGCCCCCGCCTCCACATAGGCCCGGTGGATGTCCTCCAGCCAGTCCGGGTGTTCCAGGGCGGCCAGCTCGGGCCACTCCCCCATGGACAGGCCCCTGGCCTGCAGCATGGTGCCCATGCCGCCGTCCAGCAGGACGGGGCCCGGCGTATTCAGCAATTCACGAAATTCCACAGTGTCCACCTGACTTTCGATACTGGCAGCTCTCCCGGGCGGGACAGCCCAGACAGCTGCGCACAGTTGGTTGGATGGGTCCGTCGGCCGCCCCCAAGATAGCGGTCACCGACTTGCGGGGGGTGAGGATGTGGCTGGCGCTGGCGCACAGCCCCACCCGCCGTGGGGCGTCCAGCAGGTCCAGCAGGGGGTTCTGGAGCTCCAGGGGCAGGTCCCCATACCCCGGGCTGTACCGGAAAGGGAAGGAGCAGCCGGGGAAGTGCCCCTGGAGCTCCAGTTCGATCTGGTCGCACATCTGCTCCACCGCGGCGGCGGCGGAGCAGTCCAGGGTCAGGGCCCGCAGCATGTCCCCGCTCTCCCAGCGGCGGATCAGGGCGTCCACCTGGGCGGACAGGGTGGCGCAGAACACCGCCGCCCGGCCGCACCCCCTCAGGTGGCGCTTCAGGTCCTGCCCCGGCAGCAGCAGGCCGCAGGACAGGCGCACCCCGTCCGCCTCCTCTGCGATGTCAAAGGCCCTCCAGGCCCAGCGGGGCCGGGCGGCGGCGCATACGGCCCGCCCGCACTCCTCCGCCAGGGCCCGCAGTTCCGGCCCGGCCTGGCTGGGCGGGGTCCCCATGTAGCGGAGCACCTCGTCCAGGTCCAGCTCCCCCAGGGCGATTGGCATGGCGCTCACACCCGCCGGATGGCGGAGACGCTGTCGCTGATCTGCCTGGCCACCGCAGGGTTGTTCATGGTGTAAAGGTGGATGCCGTCCACCCCGGCGGCCACCAGGTCGGAGATCTGGTCGATGGCATAGGCGATGCCCGCCTCCCGCAGGGCCTCCGGGTGGTCGCCGTACCGAGCCAGGATGCGGGAGAGCTTCCGGGGGATGGAGGCCCCGCACAGGGATACCATCCGCTCGATGGACTTCTGGTTCAGCACGGGCATGATGCCCGCCTCGATGGGCACCGTGATGCCCGCGATGCGGGCCCGCTCCAGGAAGCGGAGGAAGTCCTCGTTATCAAAGAAGAGCTGACTCACCAGATGCTGGGCGCCGGCGTCCACCTTCTGCTTGAGGTAGCGCAGGTCGCTTACCGCGTCGGGGCTCTCCGGGTGCCCCTCAGGGTAACAGGCGGCGGACACACCGAAGTCCCCCCGCCGGCGGATGAAGGCCACCAGCTCGTCGGCGTGGAGGAACTCCGTCTTTGGGGGATAGTCCGGGTTCCGGTCCCCCCGCAGGGCCAGCACGTTCTCTACGCCGTCTGCCTTCAGGTCATAGAGCAGCTCGGTCACCTCCCCCCTGGTGGCGGTGATGCAGGTCAGGTGGGCCATGGCGGGGATGTGGTACTGCTTCTGGATGATGGCCGCGATCTCCCGGGTGGACTGGTTCACCTGGGAGCCACCGGCTCCGAAGGTAACGCTGATAAAGTCGGGTTTAATATCCTTCAGCCCGTCCAGGGTCTGATAGATAGTGTCCACGGGGCTGTCCTTCTTGGGTGGAAACACCTCACAGGAAAAGACGGTCTTCCCCTTTCCGAACAATTCTGCTATTTTCATGGCTGCTGCCTCCTTGATCAAAATTGAGATTTTCAGGGATGGACCATACACAAGGTCCCCTCCTGGGGCATTCGGTCATCCCACTCGTAGGTGACCAGGTACTCCGTTCCCGGCTGAAGGAGCTCCCATGCCAGCTGGGGGCACCACAGTGTGATCTCATACCCCTCCGGATGCCGGATCACCGCCTGCAGCCCCTGCGCCGGCACAAGGACCGTCTCTGTGACCTGGGCCAGAACGGTGGCGGTGGAGCGGTGGGATTGCTCGATCAGATAGCCCCACTGCACCGCCAGCAGGACCGCCAGGGCCCCACAGAACGCCAGCTCCCGGCGCAGTGTCTTTCCCCGGGCCCCTTTCACCAGCGTAATGGCCAGCCAGACCGCGGTGGTCAGGGCAGACACATAGGGGAGCTTAGACAACAGCTCATGGGCCCCATAGCCGATCACCTCATAGATAGCGTATCGGGAACAGACCGCATCAAACAGGTAGGCCACCCACAGCAGGGCGCCGGAGAGGAGAATAATGATCCGGATCAGGCCGCGCTCTTTCACAAGATCTCTCCTCTCTCTTCACCAGGCCGCTACCGTGCCGTCGCACCGGGGCTCGGTGCCGCCGGCCAGGGTGCCGTCCTCCATCCGCCAGATGATCTGCCCCCGTCCCATGTCCAGGTTGGAGTTGCAGATCTCCACCTGGTGGCCCATCTCCGCCAGGCGCAGGCCGATGTGGGCGGGCACCTCCCGCTCCAGCTGGATGCGCTTCCCACCGGTCCACTGCATCCGGGGAGCGTCCAGGCACTCCTGGGGGTTCATGTGGTAATCCACCGTGTTCACCACCACCTGCACGTGGCCCTGGGGCTGCATGAAGGCCCCCATCACGCCGAAAGGACCCACCGCCGTCCCTTCCTTCATCAGGAAGCCGGGGATGATGGTGTGGTAAGACTTCTTGCCGCCGGCCAGGCAGTTATCGCTGCCCTCATCCAGGGAGAAGTTGGCCCCCCGGTTTTGGAGGCAGATACCGGTGCCCGGGATGCGGATGCCCGCACCGAAGGTGGTGTAGTTGCTCTGGATGAAGGAGACCATGTTGCCCTGGGGGTCCGCGGTGCACAGGTAGATGGTGCCGCCGCAGGAGGGGTCCCCCGCCTGTGGCAGCAGGGCCCGTTCTCCGATCAGGGCCCGCCGCCGGGCAGCATAGTCCTCCGAGAGCAGGTCGGCCACCCGGGTCCGCATGTACCGGGGGTCCGCCACATAGGTCCTGGTGTCCGCGAAAGCCAGCTTGATGGCCTCCAAAATCTTATGGTAGGTGTCGGCGCTGTCCCGCTCCTGGGAGAGGGGCAGGCCCTTCAGGATATTCAGCGCCATCAGCACAGTGATCCCATGGCCGTTGGGCGGGATCTCGCACACGGTGTAGCCCTTGTAGTCCGCGGTGATGGGCTCCACCCACTCCGGACGGTAGTCCTGGAGATCCCGCTCCTGGAAAAAGCCCCCCGTCTCCCGGCTGAAGGAGACCATCCGCTCCATCAGGCTCCCCCTGTAGAAGCTCTCACAGCTGGTGGCTGCCAGCTCCTCCAGAGTGTCAGCGTACTCCGGCCAGCGGAAGATCTCTCCCGCCCGGTATGGGGTGCCGTCCGCCTTCATCATCCGCTCCCACCAGGGGCGGTGGGGGGCCGGGTCCCGTTCCATAGCCCGGCCGATACGGGGGCCGTCCAGTGCCCACTGGACCGCCACGTTCACCGGCACAGCCACCCCCTCCCGGGCGTAGGAGGCCGCGGGGGCGAACAGCTCTTCAAGGGGGCGGGTCCCGAAGCGCCGGTTGAGCTCTGCCCATCCCCCGGGGGCGCCGGGCACCATGGTGGGCAGCCAGCCCTCTTTAGGCATCTCCCCGAAGCCCCGCTCCCGCACCAGGGCGGCGGACAGAGCTGCTGGGGACACGCCGCTGGCGTTCAGGCCGTACAGCTTTTTCTCCCGCTCCACCCAAACCAGGGCGAAGCAGTCCCCCCCGATGCCGTTTCCTGTGGGCTCCAGCAGGGGCATGGCGGCGGCCATGGCCACCGCCGCATCCACGGCATTTCCCCCGGCCTTCATCACATCCAGGCCGACCTGGGCCCCCAGGGGGACGGAGGTACAGGCCATGGCCCGGCGGGCGTACACCACGCTGCGGCGGGAGGGATAGGCGTATCTGTGGGGATCAAATAAGACCATTTCGGCTACCTCCTCTCAGTTGGCTGGGCTGCGCTTGCCCGTCCAGCGCTCCGCCCGGATGGCAAAGACGGATACCCGGGCCACGGCGGGCTCCGTCATCTCCCAGTTTCGCCCGGTCATATGGCGCATAATGGCGTTGAGGGCCTCATATTTCTCCTGCGGCTCGGTCAGCTCCCGGATGGTCCCGCTGCCCATGATGCTGCGGTAGGCACAGCTGTAACTGCACGCCTGCTCCGCCCTCATCAGCTGGTGGCCGCAGTCCATCTCAAAGGCCACCGCCCCGCCCCGGCGGAACGCCGCCGCCTTCCGCCCCTCCCGGGCCGAGTGGAGGTAGAGGGTCAGCTGCCCCTCTGTCAGGTCGTAGCCGTAATTCACAGGGACGATGAACATCCCCTCCGCATCCTGGGTCCCGATCCGCACTGTGTTGCAGTCCCGCAGGATCTCCTCCAACTGCTCCAGGTCTTTGACTTCCTTCTCTGCTCTGCGCATATCCAGATCCTCCTTATCTCCTTCCGGTCCCGCCCCGGGGCACTCAGATGTCCAGCTCCAGCAGTACCGGGCAGTGGTCGCTGCCCTCCACCGTGGTCAGGATCTCCGCCCGCTTGATCTTGTCCCGGAGGCGGTCAGAGACGATGAAATAGTCGATGCGCCACCCCGCGTTGTTCTTCCGGGCGTTGAAGCGGTAGGACCACCAGGAGTAGATCCCCTCCGTGTCCGGGTAGAGATAGCGGAAGCTGTCTGTAAAGCCGGAGGAGAGCAGGCAGGTCATCTTTTCCCGCTCCTGGTCGGTGAAGCCGGCGTTGTTCCGGTTGGTCTTTGGGTTTTTCAGGTCGATCTCCCGGTGGGCCACGTTCAGGTCCCCACAGTAGACCACCGGCTTGTGCCGGTCCAGGGACATGAGGTAGTCCCGCAGGTCGTCCTCCCACTCCATGCGGTAGTCCAGCCGCTTCAGGCCGTCCTGGGAGTTGGGGGTGTAGCAGCAGACCAGATAGAAGCCCTCATACTCCAGGGTGATGAGCCGCCCCTCGTGGTCGTGCCGGTCCTTGTCCATACCGTAGGCCACAGCCACAGGCTGGTGGGGGGTGAAAACGGCGGTGCCGGAGTATCCCTTCTTCTCCGCAGAGTTCCAGAACTCCAAGACCCCTTCGTTCAGCTCCACATCCGCCTGTCCCTGCTCCATCTTGGTCTCCTGAAGGCAGCAGAAGTCGGGTGCCTCCTGTCGGTAAAAGTCCAGAAACCCCTTTTTCAGGCAGGCCCGCAGGCCGTTCACATTCCAGGAAATGAATTTCATAGGCATCTCCTCTCTCCCTCCGTCGGAACTTTGGATGGACCCTATTATACAAAGACGTGCCCCGCTTGGCAAGAACAGATTGATTTTTCCGCCCTTCTCCGCTATAATAGAAAAATCTGTATGTGCTCACCAGGCGTTCCATCCCGGCTCTGCCGGATGAGCTTCTGTTCCAAATCCCTTTCAAAAGGAGTATTCGACATGGGAAAAACCGTCATTCCCGAGGGATACCGCTCCCTCCTCAGCCTCTATGAGACCCAGAAGGCCATCAGCCTGCTCAAGCGTCTGTTCGAGGACCGCCTCGCCGGTGCCCTGCGCCTGCACCGGGTATCTGCCCCCCTGTTCGTCTCCGCCTCCTCCGGCCTCAACGATGACCTGAACGGGGTGGAGCGCCCCGTCTCCTTTGAGATCAACCGGGTGGAGGACACCGCCCAGGTGGTCCACTCCCTGGCCAAGTGGAAGCGCCTGGCTCTGAAGCGCTATCAGTTCCACCCCGGAGAGGGGCTCTACACCGACATGAACGCCATCCGCCGGGATGAGGAGCTGGACAACCTCCACTCCGCTTACGTGGACCAGTGGGATTGGGAGAAGATCATCACCCAGGAGGACCGCACCCGGGACTATCTGAAGCAGACGGTAAACGCCATTGTCCGCGCTCTCGTGGATACCCAGTCCTTCCTGCGCTCCGTTTTCCCCCAGCTGTCCGCCCTGCCCGAGCTGCCTGGCCAGGTCACCTTCGTCACCGCCCAGGACCTGGAGGATCTATATCCCCAGCTCTCCCCCAAGGAGCGGGAGAACACCATTGTCCGGGAGCACGGTGCGGTGTTTCTCATGGGGATCGGCGGAAAGCTGAAGTCGGGTCAGCCACATGACGGCCGGGCCCCGGACTATGATGACTGGAACCTGAACGGCGACATTCTGTTCTGGGACAGCGTCAATGGCCAGGCTATTGAACTCTCCTCCATGGGCATCCGGGTCAGCCCAGAGTCCCTGGACCGCCAGCTCACCCTGGCAGGCTGTGACAGCCGCCGCTCCCTCCCCTTCCACCGGATGCTGCTCAACGGTGAGCTGCCCTTGACCATGGGGGGCGGCATCGGCCAGTCCCGGGTGTCCATGCTGCTGCTGGGCAAGGCCCACATCGGTGAGGTGCAGAGTTCCCTGTGGGACCCCGACACCGTCCGGGCCTGTGAGCAGGCCGGCGTGGTGCTGCTGTGACGGAGCATCCTCGCTGCCCTGAGCTCCCAGACGTGCTCCTTGCAGAAGTTTTACCCCAGAAACGAGAGGGCCGCCCCTACCGGGGCGGCCCTCGATCTTTTCTCCTTGATCCCGCTGTGCCCTCCCGCTCTCCTGCGGACAGGGACCATTTTCATGTGTATTCCAGCAGGAAGCGCCCCACGCTGGCCATGGCCTGGCCCGCCTTTTTGATGGGGAACATCTGAAACACGTGCCACATGTCGCTCCAGACCTCCAGCCGGCATGGGACCCCCGCCGCCTGCATCCGGTCCCGCAGGCGCACGGAATCGGACAGCAGCAGCTCGTTGCTCCCCGCCTGGATCAGTGTGGGCGGGAAGCCCCGGAAATCCCCGAACAGCGGGGACAGCATGGGGGAGGTCAGCTCCTGGTCCCGGGCATAGGCCCCACGCACCGCCCGGATATAGTCCAGGGTGATGGTGGGGTCCAGCTCCGCCCGCTCTGTATAGGACTTCCCACTGGCCGTCATGTCCGTCCATGGGGACATGAGGATCAGCCGGGCAGGCAGCCGCCTGCCCTCCTGCTTCAGCCGGTGGCACAGCACCAGCGCCAGGTTTCCTCCCGCCGAGTCCCCCGCCACCGTCACGTCCCGGGCCCCGTAGCCTTGGCGCATCAGATGGTCCCACGCCTTCATCGCATCGTCCACCGCCGCAGGGAAGGGGTGCTCCGGGGCCAGCCGGTACTCAAAGGAGAGGGTGTCCCAGCCCGTCACGCCGGACAGCTTGGAGGCCAGCGGCCGGGAGTAGCCCAGATTTCCGCTGGTATAGCCCCCGCCGTGGCAGTACAGGATGGCGTGGTTCCGGTCATAGCTCCGCTCAGGCCGCACCCAGGCCGCGTTCATCCCCTCCAGCTCAAAGGGGGCCCACTTCATCCCGATCATGGGGGTGATGAGCCTGCCCAGCACCTCCTGAGCCGCCCGCTGCCGTTTCAGGTCCTCCGGGCGCATGGACTCGGGCGAGCTGGCCGAGTGGATTGCCTTCAGGGCCCTCATCATGGGGGCCAGGCGGCGCTCCTCCGCCTCCGCCCGCTGGGCGGGGGTGGGATGGGTCACCCGCACCCGTCTTCCTCTCTCTTTCAGTGTCATCGTTCTCACCTTCCTGTTCTGGGACCTGGATCATGACAAGCCTACCACATCCGGCCGCGTTTGGCAATGGCCTCTCCCCGCCGCCTTGTTTGCGGTGCCGGGAAAAGCTGCGGCGTTCTGACAAAATCGCGCGGGCAGGTGCGCACGCCTTGCGGCGGGCGTGGAGATACGGTATGATGGACCTCATCTAACTGCCGTATTCCTCTCCCCTGCCCCCGAAGAGCCCAGGCTCTCCGAAGTGGCGGGAGGCCCACGAGGCCAGGGGAAGGACCGATCCGCCTCCCGCCCACGGCATATTCTTCAAGCAGCTCTCCCTGCGCAAGGTCAGAAAAGGCACGCCCATGCCGCAGCGAATGGGAGCGTTGAATTTTATACTTTTTCCCCTCCCCTTGTACTTTCCCCCAGGAGATGCTACACTGATATCACAAAGGAAAGGAGGCACCGCCATGTCCAAGACGCCCAAAGGTCCCCCTGACTGGTACCGGCTGGACAACGCCGGCGTCCTCTACTCCGCTCTCCAGCGGGAGAAGTACTCGCCGGTCTACCGCTTTTCTGCTGTCCTGTCCCAGCCGGTGGACCCCGCCGTCCTCCAGCGGGCAGTGGACCGAACCATGCCCCGGTTCCCCGGTTTCCGCGTCCGGATGAAGCCCGGGGTCTTCTGGCACTATTTCGAGCCCAACGACAGCCCCGGCCCCTTTGTCCGTCCGGACATGTCCAACCCCTGCCAGCCCATCCGCTTCCGGGAGGACAACGGATGGCTGGTCCGCTTCTTCTACTACCAGAGCCGGATCTCCCTGGAGGTCTTCCACGCTGTGTCTGACGGGGCGGGGGCCCTCACCTTTTTCCGCACCCTGCTGGCGGTCTACCTCCGGGAGCTGGGACACCCCATCCCCTGCGGCCCCGGCCTGCTGGACGTGGATGATTCCCCTCGTCCGGAGGAGCTGGAGGATGCCTACGCCCGGTACGCGGGCAAGCGGGTCCTGCGGGACCGCTGGCAGGAGACCGCTTTCTCCAACACCAGCCAGGCGGAGCCCTTCTACACCCTGAATGTCACCATGGGCTTTCTGCCCGTGGACCGGCTGAAGGAGATCGCCGCCCGGTACGGCGCCTCCATCACCGAATACCTCTCCGCAGTGCTCCTCCAGTCTATCCTGGAGAATCAGGAGGTCCAGCGCCCCCGCCGTCCCAGGCCCGCGGCTCTGGCCATTCCCATCGATCTCCGGGGCTGGTTCCCCTCCGCCACCCTCCGCAACTTCATCCTCACTGTCCGGCTCTGCGTGGACCCCACTCTGGGGCCTTACACCTTCCCTGAGCTGGTCCGATACGTCCACCACTACATGCGCCTGCACATCAATCCCCAGGAGATGCGGGCCCGCTTCACCGGCAATGTCCACTTCACAGCCAACCGCTTTCTCCAGCTGATCCCCATCTTCCTGAAGAACCCGGTGATGTCCCTCTCCTACCAGCTGGTGGGGGTGCGCCCCTTCTCCGCCACCTACACCAATCCCGGCCTCTTCCGGGTCCCGCCGGAGATGGCCCCTCACATCCAGCGGATGGAGGTCGTCCTGGGGCAGGCCACCCGGCCCTCCCCTCACTGCGCCTCCATCAGCTATGGCAATACCATGGCTGTCACCTTCGCCGGCACCGGCACCTCCAGCGAGACGGAGCGGCGCTTTTTCACCCACCTGGTACGGGAAGGCATCCCCGTCAAGGTGGAGTCCAACCGGACCCGCTGAGGTCCCTGGGAGGTGTTCTGTATGTCCTATTGTGTCAACTGCGGCGTGGAGCTGGATTCCACCGCCTCCTTCTGCCCCCTCTGCCGCACCCCGGTGGTCAACCCCCGGCAGCCGGTGGACACCGGCTCTTCTCCCCCCTTCCCCACCGAACGGCGGGAGGTGCCCCCCGCCTCTAAGGCGGAGTTGGCCATCCTGGTGTCCTCCATGCTGGCCTCAGTGGCGGTGTGCTGCGGCCTGCTCAATCTGGTGCTGCGCAGCGGCCATATCTGGTCCCTCTATGTCATCGGCGCGGCGGCCATGCTGTGGGTCTGGCTGGTCCCACCGCTGCTCCTGCGCACCATGCACCTCTATCTCCGCCTGTCGGCAGATGTGCTGGCCGTCGCCCTCTACGTCTTTCTGATCTCCGTGGATCTGGACGGCTCAGCCTGGTATTGGCATCTGGCCCTGCCCATCATCCTGCTTCTGGGGGCGGCGCTGCTGTTTCTGGGCTTTATGATGGGGGCCAGGCCCCGGAGCACCCTTTCCCGCATCACCCTGGTCATCGGCACCACCGGCGTTTTTCTCTCCGGCGTGGAGCTGCTCATCGACCGCTACTTCCTGGGCCGCTGGCAGCCGGGCTGGTCCCTGGTGGTGCTCACAGTATGCGCTGCCCTGGTCATCCCCCTCATCGTGGTGCGCCGGGTCCCGGCCCTGCGCGAGGAAGTGCGCAGGCGCTTTCATCTGTGATCCGCTCCCCGCTCCTCCCGGGAGGGCCAGCAGCCTGCTGGCCCTCTTTTTTCGCCCCGCTTCGACATTTTTATGAGAATTTAAGAAAAACTTATCACATCCGCCACAATTCTGTGATACCATAGGGATTATGCAGGCTGGCGCGCCGCCGGCCTCCACTGTCCCGCGAATCTAAAGAGAAGATCGAGGTCCCTCATGAAACATCTCCTGAAAATCACCAGCGCGGTCCTGGTCCTGCTCCTGTGCGCCCTGGGCGGCGTCTTTCTGTGGCGCAGCGGCTTCTTCGCCGCCCTCTCCTCCCAGCAGGCCCTTCAGGACTATATCTCTCAGTTCGCTCCCTACTCCCACCTCTGTTTTTTCCTGCTCCAGTTCCTGTCTGTGGTGCTGGCCCCCATCCCCAGCAACCTCAGCGCCGCCGCCGGCGGGATGCTCTTCGGCACCTGGCCCTCCTTTTTTCTTACCATCGCCGCGGTCCTCTCCGCCTCCCTGCTGGTCTTTCTCCTGGCACGCGCGCTGGGCCAATCTTTTGCGGACCGCCTGGTGAGCCGGGCCATTTCCGACAAGTACCTCTCCATCGTCCGGGCCAAAACAGACACTTTCCTCATCCTGGCCTTTCTCCTGCCCTTCTTTCCCGATGACCTGCTGTGCATTCTGGCCGGGCTCACCGCTATCTCCACCCCCCGTTTTCTGGTGATCGTTGTGCTCACTCGTCCCTGGGGCCTGCTGGTAGCCAGCGCCTTGGGCGGTGCCACCCTGACTCTCCCTCTTTGGGCTATGGTCCTGCTGGGGATCATCGGTGTGGCCGTCTTCCTGCTGGGGATGAAATACGGCGACCGCTGGGAGGAGTCCATCCTGAAAAAATTCCGTCATACAAAGGAAGATAGCTCCCGGCCCTGAACAGAAAAATTTTCGGATTTTTTGATTTTCCCCTTTACAAGCAGCTGTTTCTGTGGTATGATTCTCCCGTAATAAGAATTATTACTATTTGGAGGGCCCTATGGAACGCGCCACAAGATACAGCAGAAAACGGGAGGCCATTTTGAACGCGATCCAGAGCACCGACTGCCACCCCTCCGCCGAGTGGGTCTATCAAACTCTGAAACCCACCCACCCCGACCTGAGCCTGGGGACGGTCTATCGCAACCTAGTCCTGTTCCAACAGCAGGGCCTGATCCAGAGCATCGGCGTCGTCAAGGGACAGGAGCGGTTCGACGGGTGCATTGCCCCCCACAGTCACCTTATTTGCACTTGCTGCGGCGCTGTGATGGATCTGCCCCATCCCATGCTGGATGACGGCGATCTGGATCAGACCGTCAGCGCGCAATATGGGTTCCTGGTCCAGCGCCATGAGCTCATCTTCTACGGCACGTGTGAAAATTGCCAAAATAAAATAAAACAGGAGGAAAAATTGTCATGAAAAAGTTTGTCTGTTCCGTTTGCGGTTATGTGTACGAGGGCGAGACCGCGCCCGACTTCTGCCCCATCTGCAAGGCTCCTAAGGACAAGTTCGTGGAGCAGGTGGGCGAGATGAAGCTGGCTGCCGAGCATGAGTTCGGCATCTATGCCAAGACTGTGAAGAACAACCCCGATATCAGCGCTGAGGACAAGAAGTACATCTTTGACCAGCTCATGGCCAACTTCAACGGCGAGTGCTCCGAGGTGGGCATGTACCTGTGCATGGCTCGCGTGGCCCACCGGGAGGGCTATCCCGAGGTCGGCCTGTACTGGGAGAAGGCCGCCTATGAGGAGGCCGAGCACGCCGCCAAGTTTGCTGAGCTGCTGGGCGAGGACCTGGAGGCCAACATGAAGGCTGACACTAAGGCCAACCTGGCTTGGCGTGTGGACTGTGAGTACGGCGCCACCAACGGCAAGTTCGAGCTGGCCGCTTGCGCCAAGAAGAACGGCCTGGACGCCATCCATGACACCGTGCACGAGATGGCCCGGGACGAGGCCCGCCATGGCAAGGCTTTCGAGGGCCTGCTGAAGCGTTACTTCGGCTAATCGATAACCGGATAAACAAGCACTTTTTGAGAGGGAATCGGGAAACCGGTTCCCTCTCTTTTTGCTCTTCCGCCGCGCAGGTGTGCAAGTTGGGTGTAACTTTTCTCCGTATCACACTTTTTTGACTTTCACATGTGCAACTTTCTTGAATTGCACCTATATTAAGCGGTTTTTCGCCTAATATTGAAAAATAAAGCAAAACTGATAACTTATGAGAAGTTTTCACTTCTTTTGAACAACTTGCAAGAACAAAGTGGTTTCCAAGATGGAAGCCCCAATGGAAGAAGCTCAAGCCAAGACCAACGACATCCGCGACACTATCTAGGCTGAAATTTTGGTGCGTGAGGTTGAGGGACTGACCGCAGGGACTTACATCATCCACTGGGCTTCTGTCCTCTCCAATCACTTCGATATTACTGGCTTCAAGAAGGTCTATGGCGACCTCTACAAAGCCTTTTACCGCCTTCCTTCCAAACTTTTTAATTTTACCCCCTTGACAAAATATCGATATTTCGTTATTCTGATATTGCGATATGCAAATGCATTCGTACACATAATTCGAAGCCTGGTCTTCAGAAAGAGGTAATTATGATTAGAAAGACAATTAAGGTGAGCGACAACAATTTTAGGAAGTTTGATGATCCTCTTGGCAACGAAACTCCGAGAAAGTACATTTTCTATGCCAAGACCTGCGATGTCCCTGAGGGTATTCCCATGTCCACAAACCCCCGCGATCAGAAACTCAACTCTACTGTGGCAAATGCAATCACAGAGTCTCTGCTGAGTAATGACGGCCAGTTCCACCTGAAGAACAGAGGCATCATTCTCTCCGCAAAGAGAGTGCGTTATGATAACCGCTTGCAGGAAGTAACCATTGATTTCGAGGATGAAAGCTGCCATGGCAACATTGATGGCGGACATACCTACAAGATCCTTCTTGAGAACAAGGATAAAGTCCTGGAACAGTATGTTCAGTTTGAAGTAATGACTGGTGTCGAAGCAATGATTGCCGATCTGGCTGAAGCTCGTAATACTTCTATCGCAGTCGATGCAAAGTCTATGGCAGAACTGAGAGAGAAGTTCGATCCCATCAAGGAAGGCCTCGAGGGACTTCCCTTCTTTAATAGAATTTCCTTTAAGCAGAATCAGATCACAAAAGACACCGATACCAAAAAGGCTCTGAAAATGATCGACGCGCGCGATATCGTTTCTATCATTTGTATGTTCAACATCGATAAGTATAACAGTGCGGAGCATCCTACCAAAGCATACTCTGGCAAACAGGCCATGCTGAATGAGTATTTGGACGACCCCGAGCACTACAGAAAATTTGTGAATGTCATTCCCGATCTGTTTGATCTTTACGATGCCATCGAAACTGAGTTTGCTGTAGCTTATAACGAGAATGGTCGTATGTACGGTCGAAAGTCCTATTCTGGCTACAAAGAGGGCAGCCCCGTCGGCAAGAGTAAATTCTGCATGAGTGATATTTACTACAAAATTCCCGATGGTCTTCTCTATCCCATTCTGGCGGCATTCAGAGTTCTTCTCGAGTATGATATCACCTCAGGCAAGTATAAGTGGATGGACGGCAAAGATCCCATCGCTGTTTGGAACAAGCACAAAGTCGGACTCACAAGAAGTGTTATGGATTTGGCTGGCTCTTTGGGCGACAAGCCTACTGTTTTTGGAAAAGACCCCAGCCTTTGGAATTATGCCTACATGGTACTTTCGAGCATGGAGGGAATTAGTCTGGTATGAGCTACCGTGTCAAACTTCGTGTTAAAGAACTTCTTGAAGAGGAAGGTATAACACAGAAAAAACTCGCCGAGATGGCGGGAGTACGGGAATCAACAATAAGCGATATCGTGAGAGGCACTCGAACTGTTATCAATTTTGAACACTTAGGTAAGATTGCCACCGCATTGGAGATTAGCGATATCAGAAAGATCATTGATCTCGAAAAAGTGTAAAACTGATCAAAGGGGTGTTTACCACCCCTTTTTTCTGTCGGCATGTTATAATTATAAGAACCCCGCACAAGGAGGTAAAATCTATACCCAACTACGGAAATTACTACATTTGCAACCGACTTCTTCTTTTGAAAGAATACCTCCAAGCCAACGCCGAGCCCAAATATTCCATAAAATGCAGAGCATAGGGAGCATACTTGACCGAAAAGTGCTTTCCATTAGACGAGAATACCTTGTATGCCGACTTTGCCGTTTCGATATTGTCTTTGGCCCCCATCTGGAATATGAGCAGCATTTGTTTCTGGCTCTAATTGCCTCCGTCTCTGTCTTCGTAGGATTGCCGAACTTGTTATTTCTCTTGCGGACATCCTTCTTTGGGCCATCCACCGCGATGGTGTATTGGAACATCCAATGCTTATTTGCTAGTAACTAAACACCTGCATCATCCAGTTTATCCATGATATGTCTCCCAAAAGTGGATAGAAAGGCAGCACTTTCCCGAAAACGCCTGCTTTGGGCGTTGGCTGTTTGTTATTTAGAATGGAGACGGAGGCAAAAGTCTTGCAATTACTGCATTTCCATAGGACGCAAAACGGCCTGCTGATCCGGCGAGGATAGACGGCCCGGGACGAGGCCCGCCGCAGCAAGGCGTTCGAGGGCCTGCTGAAGCGCTACTTTGGCTGATCCTCTGTCCCTGAGAAAGGAGCGGTCATGATGGATCAATATGTCTGCCCCTGCGGCTATGAATATGACCCTGCCGTGGGAGGCCCCGACAACGGCGTGGCTCCCGGCACGCCCTGGGAGGATGTCCCCTCCGACTGGGTCTGCCCCGTGTGTGGTCTGGGCAAGAGTGAGTTTGAAAAGGCGTAATACCTGAGAAAGATGACGGCCTCGGAAATCCGGGGCCGCCATCTTTCTCTTTTCTTCTAATATGGCGCGGGGGACGGCCGTCCTCCGCTGCAGTCTATGTCCCCTGCCCCTCCAGCTGTCGGAGGAAGCCGGTGCACCCCTCCAGGATATCTGCATAGGTGCGTTCAAAGTCTCCCGTGTACCAGGGGTCTGCGATCTCCTCCCCCGGCCGCCCGGTAAAGTCCAGCAGCAGGTGCACCTTGTTCTCCGGATCTCCCCCCAAGATCCGCTTCATATTGCGGACGTTCCATTGATCCATGCCCAGAAAATAGTCGTAACGGTCATAGTCGGTCCGCTTCAGCTGCACGGCATATTTCCCCGCTGTGGAGATGCCCTCCCGGGCCAGCCGGCTCGCCGTGCCTGGATGGACGGGGTTGCCGATCTCCTCCGCGCTGGTGGCAGAGGAGGAGATCAGAAAGTCCCTCTCCATCCCGCGTTTTTTGACCAGGTCCTTCAGCATGAACTCCGCCATGGGCGACCTGCATATATTGCCGTGGCAAACAAATAGTATTTTGGTCATCTCTTATATATCCCTTCATAAGCCTGCAAACCATTGGCTTAACAGTGATAAGGAACGAAATCACTTATCAACTGTTAGCTGACGGTTTTCGGGTGCATACGAAACTCCCGTCTGATTCCTAACAGGAATTAGGCGGGAGTTTTTCTTGTTAACAGAGCCTATATTGGAGGATAGCATTATGAAAACATTACTTTCCTGTGAATTTAACATGGACACAGGCTGCGTTGAACTAAGATATTCTGACGACAGCATGATTTCCATTAATTGCACCGCTGTAGAGGACGAAGTTGCGAATAGCCGTTTCCAGCAGTCTGAACTGGACTACCTGATTTACAATGATCCCGTTGCCTATGCCGACCTGATTCTCAACGGAGATCCGAAAGCATATCTGAAAAATGTGACGTAAGCGTCAAGTAAAGTGACGGGTAGACAGACATGAGAGAATAGTGGTGGAACGTTTTGAGACGTTCCGGCACTATTAACTATTAGGCGGTGTATCCGGATGACGAGCAATGAACTGAAGCACCAGGCAAAGGTTCAGAAATGGGGATTGGCAATACAGGACTGCCGGAGCAGCGGGCTGTCAGTGCGGGAGTGGTGCCGCCAGCGGGGCATCACGCCAACAACATATTACCGATGGGAAAGAGAGGTTCTGTCCGGTATAGGTAGGAAAGACGCCGAGGGACGTTCTGGGGGCACATTTGTAGAACTGCCAGCACCGCAACCATTGCGAAATAATTCGGAACGTACCGCTACACTCAACATCGGGAGTAGCAGCATTGATCTGTATCAGGAAATGGGGCCGGAATTGCTGCGGACTCTGGTGGAGCTGCTGAGACAATGCTGAACGATTTTACCGGAGCAGACAAGGTCTACATCGCCTGTGGATATACAGATCTGCGCAAAGGGATCGATGGTTTGGCCACGATGGTACAGCAGCAGTTTGAACTGGACCCATTCACCAACACACTGTTTCTGTTCTGCGGGCGAAAGCGGGACCGAATAAAAGGGCTGTACTGGGAACGGGATGGCTTCATCCTCCTCTACAAGAGGCTGGAGCAGGAGCGTACCAGTGGCCGAGGTCCGAAGTTGAGGTGAAGATGCTGACGCCGCAGCAGTACCGCTGGCTGATGGAAGGGCTGAAGATCGAACAGCCCAAAGCGCACAAAGCAGTGACTGGCCTGAGTATGGTATAGCATTGAAAATTGGATGCTATTTTCTCGCAAACCATTGAAAGAACTGGTATTTCAAGGGTTTTTATGTTATAATAAAGATATGAAAACGAAGTGAACATTACCACAAGCAGCACAGAAATGATGACCATTTCCCGTGTGGAATATGAGTCTCTAAAGGCGGAACGAGACGAACTGAACCAGAAGCTGGACTGGCTGATGGAACAGGTGCGTCTTGCCAAAAGAAGGTCTATGGGACATCCTCCGAGCAGACGAAGGAGGAGTTGGTTGGCCAGCTGAGTTTCATGTTTGATGAGACGGAAGCATGGCTGTCTACCAGGAGGACTGCCACGAGGGAAACCAGGGTTGCCGCTCATACCCGGCAGAAGCGATCCTCCCGTGTGGAGGAGGTTCTGCCTGAGAACATCCCTGTTGAGGTGGTGGAGCACCGCGTCCCGGAGTCTGAACGTAACTGTCCTGAATGCGGTACGCTCATGACAGAGATTGGGACCGAGGTGCGCCGTACTCTGGTAATGGTCCCTGCCCAGGTGAAGATCCGGGAAGATGTTTATTTTACATACGCCTGCCAGAACTGCAAGCAGACAGGGACGGAAACACCTATCCTGAAAGCCCCCAAAGAGCCTCCCCTGATTTCGGGCAGCTATGCCTCCCCGGAGGCTGTGGCCCATATCATGGTGCAGAAGTTTGTGATGTACGCTCCGCTGTACCGGCAGGAACAGGAATGGAATCGTGCTGGGGTGATGCTCTCCCGGCAGACGATGAGCAACTGGGTGCTGCGGGTGGCGGAGGACTGGCTGCGGCCCATCTATGACCACTTGCACCGGCAGTTGCTTCAGCGCGAGGTTCTCCATGCGGATGAAACAACCTTGCAGGTGCTGAAGTTGGAAGGGCAGACAGCCAGAACAAGTGCTATATGTGGCTGTACCGGACTGGCGGAGACGCCGAGCATCCCATAGTTCTGTATGAGTACCAGCAGAACCGGAAGGCGGAGAATGCCGAAGCATTCCTCAAGGGCTTTACGGGCTGGCTCCATGCGGATGGGTATTCCGGCTACCACCGATTGCCGGAGAACATCCGGGTGGTTGGCTGCTGGGCGCATCTGCGGCGAAAGTTTGACGAGGCGGTGAACGCCTTGCCAAAAGAGCAGCAGGTTGGCTGCACGGCGTTGGAGGGACTGCAATACTGTAATATTCTTTCGCCATTGAAAGGAACTAGCGGATCTGCCGCCGGAAGAACGTTATATCCAGCGTCTGGCTCGGTCCAAGCCGGTGATGGACGCTTTGTTGGCATGGGCGGAAACGAAGACCGCCCCGCCCAAGTCCTCTTTGGGAAAGGCGCTGTACTATCTGCGGGAGCAGTGGCCATATCTGAAACGCTTTTTAGAGGACGGGCGTCTGGAAATAAGCAACAACCGGGCGGAGCGGAGCATTAAACCCTTTGTGATGGGGCGGAAGAACTGGCTGTTCGCCAATACGGAGGGCGGTGCTCAGAGCAGCGCCATTGTTTACAGTCTGATTGAAACGGCCAGGGAGAATAACCTTGATCCATACCGATATTTGGTTCATGTGTTTTCCAAGGCACCCGGACTGGCAGTTACCGACAAGAACTGGGCCGCAAAGCTGCTCCCGGAAAATATTCCCCCAGAATGTTGTATTACAAAGAAATAGAATATATCTTGTGAAAGCGGGATTGCCATTGGTAAGCCCGCTTTTGCTTTTCCAATAGGGATTATTGGCACCGCGGTGTGGAAAAACAAGGAAGTTTTGTCCTGTTTTATCCCATGTCGTCTATCTGTCTGATCTTGTCATATTATGGAACTATCTTATGAAGGTGGTTCTTTTATGGCAAACACAGAAATTTTCCTGCGCAATATTTTTGGTACAACTCGTCCGAATATTCGTCCACTCGTTCTTGCTCTAAACATTACCAATGACCTCTTATTTGAACAGCATATCTCCATGTCCGATATTAAAGCAACGAAACATATTTACCCCGATGTTGCCAGACTGCTTCATAAAAAGCCTGAAACTGTGTACAAGAGCGTGATACGCTTGGCGCATCGCTGCTGGGATGCACTTGTGGAACAAGATTTGGTTCTTTCTTATCTGGGACGCTCTATGAAGCAGGAACCAGATCCCAGCGTTTTTATTACCTATCTAGCTGTCTACATTCAATCCGATATCCCGTTTTTTGAATTCATTGAGCGTGACCCTGGTTTTCTTTTCCGAGACTCGCCTGACATATTCGGAATGTCTGATATTCCGCCTGAATCGACTACAAAGTTGCTGCTGCGCAACAAACCGCTCCTGGTTTCTCAAGCAATGGCTTTTACATCCCCGGCCGGATTGACCACATTTCCTGTCTGTCCCGCGTGTATGGCCACTTTGGAACGTGAAGGCCAGAACTTTTGTGACCATTGCGGACAACGCCTGGATTGGCGTTGGTACAAGCACGCCCAGATCATCTACCCCGGGCAAAAATCAGCACTCAATATTCTTGACAAGGATGATGTTCTAATCTCCACTTAAAAGGGATTGAAATATTTAATAAAGTCTTTAGAAACCATATAAGGAGATGATACGATGGTTGCCTCCTCAGCCATTTGTGATCTATTATACCAGCTTGGAATATCCGCTAATTACAAAGGATTTCTCCATACCGCTTATGCAGTATCTTTGTGCGTGGAACAGCAAGACAGGCTTTTGTTGGTGACAAAGTGGCTGTATCCCGATGTCGCCAGGAAGTATGGGACGAACTGGAAGGCGGTGGAACGAAATATTCGAACTGTATCTACTATTGCCTGGAAGCACAATCTCCCCTTGTTGGAATCTCTTTCCCATAGACACCTTGACAGGCGCTTGCGTTCCGCTGAATTTCTTGCTGTACTTTTCCATGCAGTCTGCTCTGACGAATTTGAGCGCCCTGCTTAAATTGTAGTCTCAAAATTTTTATTGCTTCCAGAAGCAAAGAATGAGAGCAGACAAAGTATTGGCTGCTCTCGTTCTTTTTATCTCATATTATATTTGACGCTTACAATGTGACCGAGTACAAGCCGCTGGATTAAACAATGAAATCGCCGATGTGAGTGAGCAACGCTTACATCGGCGATTTCATTTTATAGTGTTAGATAAAATTAGTATAATACTTTTATTCTCTTATTCTCTGTATTTTGAAGGGGTAAATCCATAATACCTTTTGAATATTTCAATCAATCTACTGGGGTTGGAGTATCCAACAATTCTTGAAATTTCCGCAATGGTGAGGTCGGTCTGAATAAGCATGTGCTCGGCTACAGAGATCCTTTTCCTCTGAATGTATTCGGTAATGGACATATTATAAACTGACTTAAATAGCTTTTTCATCTTGCTTTCACTCATACATGCAATGGTGGAAAGCGTCTGTAATGTAATATTAAAACTGTAATGTTCATCCATGTAATGCGTTAGTTCATCTAATGCCTGTAAATCTGTTTCGTTGATGGATCGGGCATTCTCTTCATTTAGTCTGTTTTCTTTCAAATAAGAAGCAAGAATCGAGATGATTTCATATATTTTTGCTTCTACTGTAATTCTGGACGCTTTCATGGAAAGCAGATACTCATATAGGCTTTGCATAGCACGATTGACATTTGGTAAATAGAATTTCCCTTTTTCTTTGAAGAAATCAGAAAAGTTCACTTCAAGATCACCGGAAATTTCCTGGAGATACTGATCAATAAATTCCTGGTCAAACTGCACAGTAATACATCTTAATGGAATCTGAGGATGATAAATAGCTTTGTACTTTTCAGATGGTTCATAACAGCGCAATGTATTCGGAGAAACATTTTGATACGGATAAAATTCATCTCCTGCGCCACTAATATAGAGAGCAAGTACATATCCAGGCCCAATATGTTCTCCAACCATGGTTTCCTGATTAAATCGTATGTCTGTCACTGTAATGACGAAATCGTGGTGAACCTCACTCGTCCATTGAAATCCGATTCCATATTTCTGATTGATCTTATAGTATGTTCCGTACTCTAGTGGATTTTTTATCGATTCAACAAAGAAATCCTCTCGTTCAACTTCTATCATTGGCCCCTCCAAAGATACCTCGGTTAGATTTATTAGTACCTTGTTCAGACTTTATATCTGTTTTGTCCTTTACAGTTACCCGCAACTAATTATAATGAAAGAGTTGATGTGTGTCAAACCGTTTTTAGCAAAAAGGAGGCTCGGATTTGAAGTCAATTCGTAGTTTATATAAAAAACTGTTGCAATATGTCCCGGATAAAAGAATTTGGGCATATTCTTCTATGGCACTATCTGCCGCTGCCGTCTGCTCATATATGGGAGCTTATTGGTTTCTCTGGCAATCCATTGTGTCCATTCTGGTTATCCCTGCATATGAGAAGGCCATGTATGATGCAATTATCGTAGTCGCACTTATGATTTTACGAGGCATCCTCAACATTGCATCGGCAACGTGTTCCCACTATTTAGGCTTCCGGCTTGAAACAAACTTAAGAAAAAATGGGCTTCATAAATTATTGGATGCCTCTTCTTCCTTTTTTGACCACAACAGTTCTGGAGAGATTCGAAAAGTTATTGATGATAACGCAGCAGAAACACACAAAACAGTGGCCCATTTGATTCCAGACAACATCACTGCTGTTATGACGCCGGTGTTAATGTTTGTGCTGATGTTTGCAATTGATTACCGCCTTGGTATTCTCTTGATCCTTACAACTGTAATTGGTGTTCTTCAGTATCGTAAAATGTCCGGTGGTACTGAATTTCTGTCTGGCTATTCAGCGGCACTTCAAAAGATGAGTGCGGCAACAGTAGAATATGTCAGAGGAATGCAGATCATAAAAATCTTCGGTGTAACTGTACAGTATTACAAAACTCTGATTGACTCGATCAAGGAGTACAAACAGTACGTCTATCAGTATAGCCTCAGTTGTAAGAATCCCTATGTTGGATTCCAGGTTCTGTTCAACGTGTTTTATGCTTTTGCCGTACCAGCCGCAGTTGTACTCATCAGCTATGGAGAACCTGCCATGCTGATCTTGGCAAAGATTGTTTTCTTTGCTGTATTCTCCGGAGCTGTATTTACTTCTTTCACATCGATTATGTTTACGGGGCAGGATAACTTTGGCGCACAAAATACGCTGAATCAGCTTGATGAGCTGACTGCTTCAATGGATCAGGCAAAGCTTCCGCATGGAAGCGAAGAGAACTTCCAAAATTTCGATATTGAATTTCGTCATGTTGACTTTAAATATGATGACACCTTCGTGCTGAAGAATTTTAACCTGACACTGCATCAGAATAAAACTTATGCGCTTATCGGGTCTTCCGGCGGAGGCAAATCTACCATTGCAAAGCTGATTTCAGGATTTTATCCTGTTGATGGCGGCGAGATCCTGATTGGTGGAAAGAACATTCAGAGTTATTCTGAAAAAGCTCTCATTCAGAACATAGCATTTGTCTTCCAGCACAGTCAATTACTGAAGACCTCAATTTACGAAAATGTCCGAATCGGAAATTCTCAGGCAACACGGCAGCAGATTATGGATGCACTTGACGCAGCGAACTGCACATCTATTCTTGACAAATTCTCCCAGCGAGAGATGACCGTCATCGGGGCAAAGGGCGTATACCTTTCCGGTGGCGAGGTGCAGAGGATCGCCATTGCAAGGGCTATTCTAAAGAATGCGAATATCATCATTATGGATGAGGCATCTGCAGCTGCAGATCCGGAAAACGAATACGAGTTGCAGCAGGCTTTCCAAAAACTGATGAGAGGCAAAACAGTTATCATGATTGCACACAGGCTGTCCTCTATTCAGAATGTAGACCAGATCCTGTTTGTCCAGAATGGAAAAGTTGTGGAACAAGGAACCCACAATGAGCTGATGTCCTACAATGGACGTTATAAAGATTTTCAGGATGTATACTGCAAGGCAAATCAGTGGAGGTTGGCATGATGAAGACATATCTAAAAAAAGCCTTCCAGCTTAGTGATTCGGGTGCGAAAGGCCTTGTAAAATCAATCTGGTCATTCTTCCTCTATTATGTCTCTTTTGTACCGCCGATGATTTGTGTTTTTCTGTTTGCAGACAGGCTGCTGCATGGAAACACCGGGAAACCGGTGGTATATCTCCTGTTTATGCTGGTAGCGACCCTGGTGATGTACTTAGTTATTAACTATAACTATAAAACGACCTATGATGAAACCTACCAGGAATCTGCAAATTTAAGAATTGATTTGGCGGAACAGCTTTCCAAGCTGCCCCTATCCTATTTTTCAAAGCACAATTTGTCTGACCTTGCTCAAACAATCATGGCAGATGTGGCTTCGATTGAGCATGCTTTTGCGAACGCAGTGGCTAATACCATAGGATTTGCAATTTACTTTTTGGTTATCAGCGCAGCCCTTCTGATCATGAATTGGAAATTAGGGCTCTGTGTATTGCTTCCCGTTCTTGCTTCTGCTTCGGTTCTTTTCCTGACAAAGAAACTGCAGGTCAGAGATGTAAATAAACATTATGATAAGTTGAGAGATATTTCTGAAAGCTTTCAGAATGCAATCGAACTGAATCAGGAAATTAAAAGCTATGGGTTGAAAGAAAAAGTAGAAGCTCAAATGGACCAGCAGTTGGATGAGTCAGAAAATCTTCAGTGGAAAGCCCAGATCACCCAGACGATTCCTGTTACAATCGGCCAGACTTTATCGATTCTTCCTATTGGAATCACGGCAACTGTTGGCCTTTCGATGCTTACCTCCGGTCAGGTAAGTATCCTGATTCTTCTGGGCTATATTATTATGGCGGCGAAACTCAGCGGGGCCATGGGTGGTGTTTTGCTCTATCTGACGGAAATCTTTTATTTGGATGCAAGGATCGCCAGGATTGGTGAAATCAAGAATCATGAACTTCAGGGTGGAGAAAAGGCAGTCCTCTCAGATTTCAATGTAGAAATAAAGGACGTTTGTTTTTCCTACCAGAAAGACACCCAGGTGATTCGCCATGCATCCTTTACGGCGGAGCAAGGACAGGTAACCGCATTGGTCGGTCCCAGCGGCTGCGGAAAAACAACAATGCTTAAGCTCATCAGCAGACTATATGATGCAGATTCCGGCACCGTTCAAATCGGAGGAACCGACATACGAGAAATTCACACTGATAGCTTGTTCAAGTATGTCTCCATTGTTTTTCAGGAAGTCATTCTATTCAATACTTCTATTATGGAAAATATTCGCCTTGGGCGGCTGGATGCTTCTGACGAAGAAGTAACACGAGCTGCAAAACTGGCTGGTTGCAATGAGTTTGTCAGCCGTCTGCCAGACACCTACCAGACAATAATCGGGGAAAATGGTACCAAACTCTCCGGTGGAGAACGTCAGCGTCTGTCTATTGCCAGAGCAATCCTGAAGGATGCTCCAATTATCATTCTGGATGAGATTGCCGCATCGTTAGATGTGGAAACAGAAGTCCAAATACAGACTGGATTAAATCATTTGATTCAAGGCAAGACCGTGATTGTTATTTCACACAGACTAAAGTCTATTGAAAATGCAGATAAGATCGTCGTTATGAAAGCAGGTACGGTAGAAGCCTGTGGAAAACATGCTCATCTGCTGAAACAGTCGCCCACATATAGAAAGATGATTGAAAAGTCCAATCTGGCAGAGAAATTTAACTACTAAGCAGGTTGCCCTTCAGATGCAGACCGCACTGAAGGGTAACATAAAGGCATTTAGTTAACTATGTCTAACTGATTGCCAGCGTGAGGAGGTGCATTATTTGAAGAAATATATTGGAAAAAGGATCATTAGCTTCCTCATTGTGCTGATAGGAGTCAGCATCCTGAGTTTTTTGTTGATTGCTTGGTCCGGAAAAGATCCTGCAGAAATTATTGCACACCGAGGCGTATCCAATCCTACGCCGGAACAGATTGAGATGATTCGGGTGGAAATGGGATTGGATCAACCTCTCCCTGTGCGATATATTCAGTGGCTTTCCGGAATGTTTACAGGAGAACTTGGGACTTCTTTGACCACTCATCAACCGATTGTAAAGGATCTGCACAAGTATCTGGCTACGACCACATCTCTTGTAGGGATGGCTATTCTATGGATTATCGTACTCACCGTTCCGATTAGTTTGCTCTGTGCCAGAAAGCGGAACCGCCTTTTCGATCAGGTTACCAGAGGCATTACTATCTGCGGTATTTGTGTGCCAACTTTCTGGCTGGGATTCCTTCTTCTACTGTTCTTTGCGATTCATCTGAAATGGTTCAGTGTCTTACCAAGTCCAGGTTGGAGTGGCTTTTTACTACCTTCATTTGCCCTGGCGGTTCCCAGTTCGTGTTCACTCATCCGAATTATGCGTTCCTCTCTTCTGGCTGAATTATCTTCTGATTATGTTCGGTTTGCAAAAGCCCGTGGACTATCTGCCAACAGAATTCTGGTATGCCACATTCTGCGAAATGCCTTACCGCCTGTTGTTACAATTTTCTTTCAGCAATTCGGCTTTCTAATTGCCGGAGGGGCGGTAATCGAAAGTGTTTTTTCAATCAAGGGAATCGGAACTTATCTGGTGGACAGTGTGATTGCAGCAGATACGATTGCAGTTTCTACCTGTATAGTCGTCATTGCAGCAATTTTTGTCGTCGCAAATTTCATGGCAGACATAATCAACCGTCTGCTTTGTCCATGGATGGTGAGGGAAGAAAATGATACATAAGCTACTCAAAAGGCCGCAGGCAATCATCGGTCTGTGCCTGATTGCTATTGTGATTGTGATTGCGATTGCAGCACCTGCTTTTTCGCCTCACGACCCTGAATTGGTGAATTTATCGCAAAAGTATGCTCAGCCTGACGCAGAATACCCTCTTGGAACAGATCAATTGGGCAGGTGTACCTTATCAAGGCTGCTGTATGGAGCCAGATATTCCATCGGAATCAGTTTACCTGTGCTGCTGATTTTGTCTGTGATTGGTCTGATTGTCGGTACTTTTAGCGCCTGTGCTGGAAAAAAAGCAGACCATTTCATTACTATACTCTGTGATGTGTTTATTGCTTTTCCTTCTCTTATCATTGCTATTGCTGTCATAGGAGTTCTGGGGAACGGACTCCAAAACATTGCCGTTTCTGTTGTGATAGCGACCTGGGCTTGGTTTGTTCGTATTGTCAGATCTTATTCCGTTCAAGAAATGGGTAAAGATTATATCCTGGCAGCCCGGATTTCTGGGTGCAATACAGGAAAGCTGGTCTTCAGACATCTGATTCCTAACATTCTGCCACAGTTTCTTGTGTATGTTTCCACTGGTGTCGCTTCTTCCATCATTATGGTTTCCAGCTTTGCTTTCCTCGGACTTGGCCTTCCCTCCGGCACACCGGAATGGGGTGCCATGTTAAATGATGCCAGGACAGCGCTTTACTCTCATCCGGAATTGCTAATCTATCCAGGCTTGTGCATCTTCGTAACGGCAGCAGGCTTCAATTTATTTGGAGAAGCACTCCGTGATATTCTGACGCCGGAGGAGGACAGCCTATGATGCCATCACTTATGATTGATCATTTAAGCATTAATCTTCGGTCAGGCACGGATAACTTGGTTTCTGAAATATCCTTTGCAATCAAAGAAGGAGAGTCTTTGATCTTGTTAGGCCAGTCAGGCAGCGGCAAAACAATGACCTGTAGTGCGGTGCTAAACTTATTGGACCCTAAAAAATTTAAGGTGTCGGGTTCCGTTTTCTTCGGTGAGACTGATCTTTTGAATTCGTCAGAAAAGCAGAGACGAGGAATATACGGAAACCAGATTGTCTATATCCCGCAAAATCCGATGACTGCATTGGACCCTTCTATGCGTATTGGCAGACAGATGGATGAAACGCTACGGCTTCATTCCGACAAATCCCGCCAGCAACGTTACAACTATATTCTGCGGCTTCTGCATGATGTAGGCTTAGATGATCCTGACAGGGTATACAGAGCATACCCCCATATGCTTTCCGGAGGAATGCTTCAGCGTGTCATTATCGCAATGGCTATGATGCTTGATGCAAAATTCGTGCTTGCCGATGAGCCGACAACTGCTTTGGATGTGATTCACAGAAATGGAATCATAGATTTATTTTCGCAGATGAAAGCAAATGGAGTTGGGATTTCTTATGGTAACTCATGATTTCGCAACAGCTCTTCAATTAGGTGGAAACATGTTGGTGATGAAAGAAGGAAAAATTATAGAATCCGGTGAAGTTCAATCTGTCTTCGATCATACCACAGAACCTTATACAAGGTCGCTGATTGAAGCTTACTCCCTTTCCTGTGCTTTCACGAAAGGGGCGGAATCATGATTAAAATCAACAACCTATCAAAAGAATTTCACGAACAAGGCACAAGCAACGAGCTTCTGGCCGTTGATCATGTAGATTTTACTATTCAGAATGGTTCATTTTGCGCTTTGGTAGGAGAAAGCGGATCTGGTAAAAGCACTTTGGCTCAGCTCATGTGCGGTCTTCTGGTTCCATCTTCTGGAGAGGTACTGTTTGAAGGAAAAAACATTTCCCTCTGCCGGGGCAAGCAAAAGCAGGTACTGCGATCTAAAATACAGCTGATTCTTCAGGATGGCAAGGGAGCAATGGACCCTCGCTTTACGGTATATCAAATCATTGCAGAGCCAATTCGCAATTTCAGAAAACTCAGCAAAAAGGAAGAAGAACGGGAAATCAATGATCTTCTTACCATGATGGAGCTTCCCGAAGAGATCAAGCTGCGAAAAGCTCATGAGCTATCCGGTGGACAACAAAAACGTGTATGTATTGCAAGAGCGTTAGCGGCTCAACCGGATGTGTTGATTTTTGATGAAGCAGTCAGTGGGCTGGATGTCCTGGTTCGTAAACATATTCTTGATTTGCTGAAGCGACTCCATCAGGAGCGAAAAATGACTTGCTTTTTCATTACCCATGACCTGGACGTTGCGCTATATCTTGCAGACCGTGTGATGGTGATGCGCTGCGGTAAGATTATCGAAGACCGTACATTTCACGGTTCGACAGACTGCTTTACACATCCGTATACCAAGCTTCTGCTGCATTCTATTGCTCCATATTTGGGTTAAACCATTCAATAAATACGTATACCCTGCTGAAAAGCATGATATAAAAATAAATAAAGGAGATTTTGTACATGAAACTGAAAAAACTTTTAGCTTTCGGGCTCGCACTTGTGATGTGCCTTGCTATGGCTGCTTGCGGCACGAACCCTGACGAGAAAACCGATGCAGAGCCGGTCTCAATCACTGTCACCGAGAATTGGGACTTTTCTGTAGGCTTCTATCCTGTCATCACGCCTATGGTATCCAGCACTTATGGTGCCGGATTCTGGAGTCGTAATTTTTACAACACTCTGGTAAGCTACGATGATAACGGGAAGATCCAGGGCGAGTTGGCTGAAACCTGGGAAATCAGTGATGACGGCAAGACTTACACCTTCCATCTGCGTGATGGTGTCAAATTTTCTGACGGTACTCCTCTGACTTCCGAGGCAGTAAAGATGACCCTTGAAGCAGTAGTAACCAATCTGGGTCCCCAGAATGGTGCCTTCGGTAAGCTCACTACTTTGTTTGACAAGCTGGAAACCCCGGATGAAAAAACCTTTGTAATGACTTTGAAGACCCCTTATTACGCTGCTCTTGACAATCTGACCATGGCGCTGCCTCTTGGTATTGTGAATCCCGCAGCCTTTGAAGGCGGCGTAGAAAAGGCTTACGAGAATTGCGTGAGTGCAACTATGGGTACTGGTCCCTATATGTTTGACCGGGTCGAGGGAGATACCTATACCTTTATCCGCAATCCCTACTACTGGGGCGAAGCTCCTGAAGTGGACGAGTTCAAAGTCAAAGTGATTCCTGATAATGCTGCAAAAATTCTTGCTCTGCGCAACGGCGAAATCGATGCAATTCTCGGCTCCAGCAGACTTAGCGCAGAAGGCTACACGGAAATTTCCCAGGATGCCGCTTTCGGTCATGCCATGGATGACAGCACCAACCAAACTCGTTATCTGGGTATGAACCTGAATAAGGCTCCCTTTAATGATCCTCTTGTAAGGGAAGCAGTATCCTACGCTGTTAATCAGCAGGAGTTGGAAACCTCTGTTTTCGATGGCCTGGAGACTGCTGCCGAAACCCTCTTTCCGAATGAAAAGCCCACCTGCGGTGTGGAGGTTAAGACCTATCCTACCGACATGGAAAAGGCAAAGCAGCTCATGAAGGAAGCCGGCTATGAGGATACCAATGATGACGGTATCCTGGAGAAGGACGGAACTTCTCTCGCCATTCATTTCAACTATTCTCAGAGCCTTGCAAGTGTTGACAATGCAGTTCTTTCTATTGCAGCTTCTCTTAAAGAACTCGGCTTCGATGTTACTATTGATGCAGTAGACATGAACACTTGGTATGGAGCCTTGATGTCTGGCGAATATGATCTGACCTTCTACAATACTGCTGGCGGTTCCTTTGACCCTGCAACAGATATGAGCAATATGGCTCCTGGCGCTATGGGTGATCCGATCCTCTGCCAGTTCTCTGCTTTCTTTGAGAATCCTGAAATTTTCGCAGAATTGGACTCCACTTCTGATTCTCAGCGTGTGCAGGAAATCTATGGAATGATTCTGAATGGTATTGCAGATCAGAATCTTCTGGTGCCTGTAACCGGCACTCACGATCTGGCTCTGTGGAATACTGATAAGATAACTGGCTATGACTTCTACACAGATGCCAGCTATGTAGACATTGCATCTGTTCATGTGAAATAATGTCCAGCAGTGTGGCTGAGGCGGCTACAAAAGAAAGACTTCATTCTTCCGGAGAAGACTATCTAAAAGCCATATTTATTCTTGAAGCGCAACATGGTTCAGTTCGTTCAGTAGAGGTTGCTGAGTACATGAATGTATCTAAAGCGAGCGTTAGTCATGCAGTTGCTCTATTAAAAAAGAACGGATTTCTCAAAATGAATCAGGACTATGACCTTGTTCTCACAGATTCTGGAAGAGCAATCGCAAGCTGCATCTATGAAAAACATTGCTATTTTAAGGATAGACTGATAAGCGCCGGTGTTTCTCCGGAAACAGCCGAAATTGAAGCTTGCCGCCTGGAACACTGTGTCAGTGAAGAATCTTTCCATAAACTTCGTAAAACATATGGGTATTAGAGCCCAATAAAGAATACGGTCAAGGAAAAAGTTCCTTGACCGTATTTTTTACAGATTTGGTAGCGCTGTAAATATAGCCTCTATATAAAGAGAAAACTTTTACAAAAAGAGTTTTTAACCCGGTACGCAGCCGAGCATGGCTACACCAACCTGAAAATTCTGGTGGATGACGGATATACGGGAACCAATTTTGACCGTCCCGGCGTGCAGGAAGGCTTTGCACTGGTTAAGCAGGGGCTTGTCGGTTGCTGGCTGGTCAAGGATCTTAGTAGGTTTGGCCGAGATTACCTGACCGTTGGACAGTACACGGACATCATTTTCCCCAGCTACGATGTGCGCTTTGTCGCTGTCAATGATGGTGTGGACAGTGAACGAGGCGACAGCGACGGCTTTGCTGCTATTCGTAATTTGTTCAACGAATGGTATCCACGGGACACCAGCAAAAAAGTCCGGGTCGTATTCCGGCAGAAAGGCACCAGCGGAAAGCATCTGGGAAAACCGCCCTATGGTTATCGCACTGACCCTACCGATAAAGACCATTGGATCATTGACGAGGATGCCGCCCCAGTAGTCAAGCGCATCTTTGACCTGGCTATTGACGGCAAGGGGCCGGAACAGATTGCCCGTATACTGGAGAAGGATAAGGTGTTGACTACCAAGGCGCTGTATGCCAAACAGTCGGAAAATCATCCTGACCCGAAAAAGCGTAAGAAAATGCCGGAGCGCCCTTACCATTGGATTGGTCAATCGGTTGCGGGTATTCTGGAACGGATGGAGTACACCGGCTGTACCTGCAATTTCAAGACCTATTCCAAGTCCTATAAGCTGAAGAAGCGGATTCCCAATGCCATCGAAGATATGTGTATCTTCCCTGATACGCAGGAAGCAATCGTTTCTCAGGCTCAGTGGGACAGGGTGCAGGAGCTGCGAAAAAACAAACGCCGTCCCACAAAGGCGGAACGGCAGGGATTATTCTCCGGGCTTCTGTTCTGTCCCGATTGTGGGAATAAGCTGCACTTTGCTACCTGCAAAAGCTTTGACGGCAAGCAAGACCACTATGTATGCTCCAGCTACAAAAGCGGTCGAGGCACCTGTTCTGCCCACTATATCCGGGAAGATGTACTGCGGGAACTGGTGATGGAGCGCATCCGTGCGGTCAATGCCTATATTCGGCAGGACGTGGAGGGTTTTCAAGAGGAATGGCTGCAATGCCGCCGCTCCGATCAGGAGCGCAACATCCGAGAAGATCGGAAGCGAGTGGAGCAGGCCAAGAAACGGCTGGCTGACCTGGATGTTCTTCTGTCCCGACTTTATGAGGATTTTGTCCTGGGTGATCTGAGCAAGGAGCGGTACAAGAAAATGACCGCCGATTACGAGGCAGAACAGGAACGGTTAAAACTCGAAATTGAAGTGACGGAAGAATGGCTGGAAACGCAGGAAACTATGAGTGCTGATGTAGACGCCTTTGTCGCCCTGACCCAGAAGTATGTGGATGTGCCGGAATTGACACCTACGATAGTCAATGAATATATCAAGAAGATTGAGGTGTTTGCGCCGGACAAATCCAGCGGCAAGCGGGTACAGAAGGTGAAAATCTATTTCAACTTCGTGGATGACGTAGAGATTCCTGTGGTTTCCGAGCTTGTTGTTGCGAAATCTACCCCTGGACGCAGAAAAACGGCGTGACCATTGCGGTCACACCGTTCTCTGCCCCTCGCAATGCTAAATAGTACCTTATCACTATTAAGCCTTGATATGACTGGCTTTTCGGCGCTTTTTCTTTTCGTTGTGGTTGCCATGCTGCCCACGCAAATCTGCGTAAATCTACACAATTTCATTGGCAAATGGTGTAGTAATTGGTGTAGTACCAACTGCGGATTTGACCTGATTTTTCAAGCTGTCACAGTGGGGAACGCAAGGATTTTTGCCATCTGTTCGGCTGCCCGGTCAAAGCTGGCGTGGGTGTAGACATTCAGTGTCACCCCCACATCGGAGTGGCCCATCACATACTGCAAGTTCTTGATATCCATACCCGCATTGGCCATGTTGCTGCAAAAGGTATGACGGAACACATGGGGAGTAATGTGCGGCAGGGGCTTGTCCGGGTACAGCTTGCGATACTTCTTCATGGCCCAGCGCATCTCATTTTCGATGTGCAGTGCCACCTTGGGCTTGTCGTCCTTATCCAGCAGCAAAAATCCGGTGTATCCGTCGACGATCATCTCTGCTTTGAGTGTCTTGCGACGAGCCAGGATATTTTTAAGGCTCTGGTACGCCGTATCCGTCATGGGAATAAAACGACAGCCACATTCGGTTTTTGTTTTCTCCACATAGTACTTGCTGCCCCGCTCCCGGACGAGCTGGTGATCCACCCGGATACGACGGTTCTCAAAATCCAGATCGCTTTTGGTCAGGCCGCAGAACTCGCTCACCCGCATCCCGGTTTCCAGCAGGACTACAAACTCATCGTAATACTTGCGGTAGGTCTTGTCACCCCGAATAAAACCCATCCAGATTTCCTGCTGCTCCTGGGTCATGGTGATTCGCTTCTGCGAGTCATTGGGAACGACCTCCACCAACTTGAAGTCGATGGGATTTTTTCGGATGATATCCTCGTTGCAGGCCATTTGAAATGCCAGTTTGACAACGCCCCGCACGCTGGTGATGGTGCTGTCTCCCTTTCCGTCGCCGTGCAGCTTCATGATCCACTGTTGGGCATCGGATACTTTGATATCCCGGATCGGGCGGTATCCAAAATCTTCTTGCCGAATCAGATTCCGCACAAAATTGTATCCAACCTTCGTGTTGTAGCGGACGCCCTGCTTTAGGCCGCTATACCGCTCTACCAGTTCTATGACGGTGATTTTTCCGGCGGCATAGTCGATTCCCGCGTCAAGCTGCTTCTGGATTTCTTTCTCTTTTTCCCGCAGTTCCCTTAAATCAGAGGAATAAACCGTCTGGCGCTTTCCCCGGATATCCGTATAGCGGTATTGATAAATCAGGTCTTTTCTCCGGCTCTCTCCTGTCCGCAGGATTCTTCCCTTATGGTCTTTGCGCTTTTCGGACATTGTCAAACTCCTTTCCGTAATGGAAAGAGCCTTGGTATGACACTTTGATTGTACCATATTCAGGCAGTCTTTCACACCACAAATTTCAGATGGAATACATCTGCTCGATGAATTGGTCAAACAGGCGGCGCTTGATCAGGCACTTATTCCCTACCCATAGTACAAACCGACAGTCCTTTTCATTCGTGAGATCGCGCAGCTTGTTAATCCCTATGCTGGAGTAGGCGGCAGCTTCCTCCAAACTCAAATTGCTCTTTTCCCAGATGGGAACTTCTTTCATCGTACCGCCTCCTTATCACATTAGCTTTTTCAGCCGTTCCAGCTTAGCTTGTGCGGCTTCCTGCCGGAAGTTATCGCTGGTAAAGCGTACCGGAACACACATAGAAAGTAACCGGTCATAAATCCGGGAATGGGCGGTGTCCTCCGGATTCCGCAGGTCGTCCAGCGTGAGGTTGGTCGTGACGATCAGCGGCTTACCGCTGCGGTAACGGCTGTCTATCACATTGAAAACCTGTTCCAGCCCGTACTCGGTGCCGCGCTCCATGCCGAAGTCGTCAAGGATCAGCAGCGGATAGCGGCAAAGACGGGAAATGTACTCGTTGTGCCCCTCAAAACTAGCGGCAAGGTCATTGAGGATAAGGGCAAAGTTCGTCATGTGGACAGGGATTTCTTTCTCCATGAGGGCGTTTGCGATACAGCCCGCAAGGTAGCTTTTGCCGGTTCCCACACCGCCCCAGAACAGGCAGCCGATATTGTCGGTTCGCATATCCTCCCGATGCTCCACATACCGGCGGGCAAGTTCGGTCTGCGGGTTCCTGCCGTTGTCGTTTTCAAAAGTCCAGTCCCGTATGGTGGGGTCGGTAAAGCCCCAGCGTTTCAGTTCCTCCACGGTGTCAAGGTGCCTGCGCCGCTGTTCGGCGGCTTCCCGCTCCTCACGGGCGGCTCTCTGGCAGTCGCACTCTGCCGGGTGGCGGTCAAGCCCAAACAATGCCTTGCCCTCCGGGAAGTAGGCTTCTTTTGGTTTGTGGCACTTGCCGCAGTGCAGCAAACCGTCCTCGCTGGTGTAGTCCGACCGCTCCGGTGTGGTGGCCTTCATATTTTCCAAAACAGCGTTGATTTCGTTCTTCATAAACTCTCGCCCTCCTTGCATGAGTAGTCGGGTATGCCCTTTTCGAGGGTTTCTTGGTGGCGTCCTCCTGCGCCCATTTGTAAATCGTGGCGGCATGGCTGTGATACTTCCTGCCGCTGGACGCGATATGACAGGATAGCCGGTCAATGTAGTAGTCCCATTTGCCGGGCAGATCAGCTTTCGGCCCGTCCAGTTCCGATTGGGTCAAAAAGACATTTCCATACCGGCCATAGGCGGCGCGGGCGGGTTGTCCCGTATCTAACTCTCGTGCTCTCTCTTTTTCTATCTCTAACTCTGGTGGACAAATGTCCGCTTGATATGGTGGACATTTGTCCGCCCCGGCCTTTGGCAAGGCCTTTTGCTCCTGCAAAGTCAGACTTGCCCGCCGTTTCCGCTCCCCCTCGGTAGAGGACTGGCCGATCATCAGTTCAATGTTGCTCATATACAGTGCGCCGTTTTGCAGCGGCTCCACAACCCCCAGTTTCATAAAGATCTGCAAGGCCCGTTCTACGGTGCCGACTTGCTGGCGGGTAATGGTGGCAATCATCTGCGCGGTGTAAGGGATATTTTCATCAAGCTGCAGCTTCCCGCCATTTTTCAGCGACTTTAAGTACAGCTTCAAGAGAATGTTGGAGTAGAGTACGCCGTCCTGCATACTCTCCAGCAGCACGATAGCGTCCTCGTCAAAGTAATTCTCTTTCAGCTTCAGGTAGTAATATTTTCGGTTATCTGACATGGTTCCTCCTTTGGGTGGATTTAGGGCGTTTGTACGCATATAGAACACCGTTTCTGAGGGAAAAAGAAATGTATCAAGCCACTATTGAGGGTAGGTAAAAAGCCTTGATTTACAAGGGTTTGAAAACCCTTAAATGCGTAGAAAGTTGGTAGCGTTTGCGCTGTCGCTCGGCTTCCTTGCGGCGGCGTACTTTGGCGGCGCAGTCGGGACAGTACTTTCCCCGGTTGGATTTGGGGGCAAAGCCGCCCCGCAGACCGCGCACCGTTTCCGGCTTCCCCGGTACAAGAATGCTGCGGACAGCTCCCCGTCAAGGGGCAGGACAGCCACACGGAACCTCGTCGTCGCAAGCTCCATATCCCTCGCTTCCCTGCTGGCGGGAAAGCTCACTCATTCCGCTGCTCCTCCTCTCCCCACAAAGTCAATGACTTTGTGGGGACCCCATTTTAGCAGGAATAGGAAATGCTCTGAACACACACGCAAGGCTCCCCGTCGTCCAATAGCAGGCAGTTCCCATCGTCGTAGTTACAGCACTCATGTACCAGCCGCCGCGCCCGCCGGTGCTGGCGGTAGTCCATGCGGGGCGGGTTATCGCTCATGGTTCTGCTCCTTTCTGCGGTTCGGTTCCTCCCGGCGCAGGATTTGGTCGATGTTCCGTTTGACCGTCTGCAACTCCTTGAACCGCCGTTTCTGTTCCCGGTAGCCGTTGTAAAGGCTGTCTTTTGGGGAAATAAGCTGCTCGATCTCGGCCTGCAACGCTTTCCGGGCGGGCAGTTTGGTAATGCCATGCTCCCGGAAATACCGGGCGGCGGCTTCGGCTATGATAAAATCGCTCTCATGCGCCTGCCGGTATGCGTCGCGGGCTTTGGGGGATTTCTGCGCTTTCACCCCGTCGCCGGCGGGCTTGGTCTGGGCGTAGACCAACACCTGCCGCTGCAGCTCCTTTTTCCCTTGCAGCTTGGTTTCCAGCGTTTTCAGTTCGCCGCTAATCTGCCACATTTCCGCATAGGCGGTGTCTATGGCCGCTTCCAGCTGCTCCGGGGAAGTAAATCCGTATTCTTGATACACATTCAGTGTCTTTGCCGCCTGTTTCAGATTGTGTATCTTTGCCCAATGCTCGTAGCCTTTTCCCTTGCCCTCGGCTCTCTTGGCGGCTATGTCCACAAGCCGCTGCACACCGTCCTGTTTGGGGGCGGCTATCTCGGCTCTGGCGGCCTGCAAACGGTCTTTTATGGTGCGCGGGATGGTGGGCGTTTCGGCTGCTCTGGCGGCGTTCTGTTTCAAAAGCGTAAGAACGGTGGCGCGGTCAAAATCGTCGCCCAGCTTCCGGGCGGTAATGGGCTTTGTCCTGTCCGGCGTGAGGTAGGAAAGCCGCCCCCGGCTCTCCTTGACGGTCACGCACTCCCGCAGCAGCAGAGAGGAAAACTCGTCAAAGCTGGCAGCGGTGAAAAGGGCTTTGCGTATGGTCCGCCGCAGCTTTTCCTTGTTCGTTTCAAACTTGGTCTGCCGGGGTGTGATACCCTCCGCAAACATGGGGGCGTTCTGTTTGTCCAGCACGGCCTGTCCCTTTTTCTGCGCCCAATACTCTCTTTCTGTGACGCGGTTCTTGCTGCCGTTCAAGAGGTCAATTTGGTAAATCCCCTCCCAGTGGCACATCTCCATGACTTCGGATTTGAAGTAGCGCAAGGCAGCATCGGTACAGCGGTGCTTGCACCCGGCTTTCGTGTCGGCTGGCCTGTCCATGTAGGGTAGGAACGGGACTTCCTCAACCCGAAGGCTGTTGATGACGATATACACATGAATGTTGCCGCTGTGGTTATGTCCGTCCAGGTGGTACATATCAGGGCTTGGTGTCCGGGGAAATGCTCGGCGCAAAACTTCTCGCCCAACGCCTGCGCCCGGTCTGCGGTCAAGCCGTTGTGTGCCGCGTCCCGTGGGTCAAAGCTGATGATGTAGTGATGGCTTTTCACATCTTCCCGCCGCTGGTTCTTCCTGTAGCGGAGATTGGAGCGCATATAGGCAACGGCAAAATCTTCGTCGCCGCAGTTCAGCGTGGACACCCGGTAATCCTTGCGGGGGATCAGCCGCCCCTGTTCGTCAAGGGTGGGCTTCATGGTAAACTCGTCATGCTCAAAGGTCAGATAGGCTTCGGCGGCTCCGTAATCGGCGTTCTTAGAGCCTAAATGCTTGAGTGTTGCCAACCACGTCACCTACTTTCTTGAGGACTTCATACTTGTGGGCGGCAAGGTCGGCTATGGTGGCGCGTATCTCGCCGGACAGCGCATGGTAGGGTACGCCGTACTCGTTCAGATACCGGGCAATCTGATTGAGGCTGCCACCGATCCTGCCGTACTCGGCTGTCAGCTTCCCGACAGCGGAAAGAAGTTCGTATTGACCGCCGACACATGGACAACGGGGCGTATGGTCGCCCGCCGTATTGCCTGCCGGAGAAATTCGGACTGGCTGATACCATAAGGCGCAAGCCGCGCTGTGAAGTCGGCGTATTCTTCTTCGGACAGCACAACGCGGCTGCATGCATAGTGTGACGTGGGGAAGCCCAGCGAAGCGGGTTGCGTGGGGAGAGGACGAGCGACGGAATGAATGAACTTTCGCGCTGGCGCGGAAGTAAATGATATGCAGTCCGCGAGGACGATAAGCAGGGTTTGGGGAAGGCACTCCCCAACAAGTTTCCCGCGAGGGGCAAAACCGCAGAATTGCGGATTTTGGCACCGTGGTAGAAACTTGCTCTCCGTGACTGCAAACTTCCCCTCACTTCCGTTCGCCACTTTTTCCCGGCTTATATAAATGCTTTTTTCAAATTTCCCTTTGCCTACTACTCGTTCATCGGGAGCCGCTTTTGCAATCTATTTCTCCTTTTCTGCTACTACTAATCCTGCAAAGGGTATTCCTGCCCGCCTTCGCTAAAATGACACCGGGCGCAGTGGTTTCTACCCGGTGCTGGAGAAAGCCTTTCTCTTTGCTCTCTACTACGGGTAAATGCTCCAAATGCCAAACACCAGGGCAGAAAAATTCCCCCCTCACTTACTACTACAACCGGCAGGGGTCAAAATGGCTGGAAGCGGAGCCAGACAACAAAAAAGCAGTAAATCTTTTTCAAGACTTACTGCTTTCGCTGGCCGCGCTGGTGGCGGCTGGTATTCAGTTTTTATGGCTTGTCCGGCGGTTCGTCAAGCCGGAACTTGAATTGACAGTCAATTAACCGTTGTTTCACATAGTCCTCAACCTCGGCATTGACCTGTCCGTTCACCTTGGAGAAATAGCGGATATATCCGGCGTAGTGGAGCAGAACGGCGTTCACGGCTTCCGGGTCGCCCTCACAGGCTTTGACAATGGTTTCATAGGGGAGAAGTTTACTCATGGCGGCACCTCTCCATTTTCTCCCGCAGTTTCTACAAGGCAGTCTGGATATGCCGCCCCGCTGTGCTGCATGACCGGCCAATACACGCGCCGATCACGCGCTGCGGCTGGCGCAGAAAGTAATAGCGCAGGATTTCTTCCCGTGTCTGCTCCGGCAAAGCAGAGATTGCGTCGGCAAGGGCGGCGTTGCTCAATAGGATGGTTTGGCCGCAGACGGTAAAGGGGGATTCCTCGTCCGGCTCCGGCTCGGCAAATTGGAGAAACTTCACATTTGTCAGATAGTCAAGGGAAATTTCCCGTTCCTATTTCTGCCGCAGCCGTATGATTTTCCCGATGGCGGCATACCGAATAACTGCTTTACAAAAGGCGTTGTGCCTGCACCGGATATACTCTTGATAGGCTTCAATCTCGGTCATGTAAATTCCCCCCTCTCTGAATAAGAGTGCGGGGCGGCAGCATACCTTGCTGTCGCCCCTTGATTGCCTACCAGCCAAGGCGGGCGGGGCTGTCAACGGCGGGCGCAGCCCGTTCATCTTGACCGTTGACTGGCTCGGCTGGCTTTGCTATTTCCTGTGTGGAAATAATTGGTGTAAAATATTTTCTATGTCTCCACCGATGCAAATTGCTTGCTTTTGAATTTCTTTCGGGCAGTATGCCTCCATCAAATTGATACATGCGTAAGTTGCCTTGGCGTTTTGATAGGTCATTCTCCAAAACGGATATTTGATGATGACCGGTGTATTGCCGCCTACGCCCAATTCCAGAAAGAGAATATGCTGTCCCTCATGGCGGTGGAGAAAGTCCTCATACCGCCGGGCGGCGGTGTGCCAGCCTTCATCCTCCACAAAGGTATCATCCGCCCGCAGATTCATGGACATGGGTGCGCCGCAGACTGGACAGCAGGGTATCAGTTCGCTGGAGATTTTTCGATCCTTTTGTTCGGCCACCATCTTTTTGACAATGGTTTCGTTATCATAGGTCTTTTGGTGGCAGGGCCTGGAACACTGCCACAGGCCGTAGTCGCCCTGGGTATAGAACAACCGCTGCTTGTCAAATCCTGCCTTCTGGAAACAATGATCCACATTGGTGGTCAGCACAAAATAGTCCTTTCCTTGCACCAGTTTCAAAAGCTCCTGATAAACTGGCTTCGGGGCGTCCAAATAGCGATTGATATAGATATACCTGCTCCAATACGCCCAATGTTCTTCCAGGCTGTCAAAGGGATAGAAGCCGCCTGAATACATATCGCGGAAGCCATACTTCGCAATAAAGTCCCCGAAATATTTCTGAAAGCGTTCGCCGGTATAGGTAAACCCCGCGGAAGTGGAAAGCCCGGAACCGGCCCCGATCACCACCGCATCCGCCGTGTCCAATTCCTGTTTGAGCCGTGCGATATTATCGCAGCAGGCGCTTGTAGATTTCATAGTCTCTGTTCTTGAAAACATTGAAGATCACCTTGATTTTGTCTGGGGTTTGCCGTTGCAATTCTCCCACCGTTTGTATGGCTATTTCTGCGGCCAGTTCATTGGGAAAATGGAATTCACCGGTAGAGATACAGCAGAACTCTATGCTGCCAAGCCCAGTTTCCGCCGCCAGCTCCAAACAGGTGCGGTAGCAGCTGGCCAGCAGTTCCCGGTTTGCCTGTGTGACGGCTCCACTAATTATCGGACCGACGGTATGCAGTATATAGCGGCAGGGCAGGTTGTAAGCCTTTGTGATTTTTGCGTTGCCGGTAGGTTCTTCCTCCTGTCCGGTCATGAGTCGGGCACACTCCAAGCGGAGCTGCACCCCTGCATAGGTGTGGATAGCGTTGTCGATGCAGCCGTGACAAGGAACGAAGCAGCCCAGCATCTGGCTGTTGGCCGCGTTGACGATGGCATCCACTGCCAGCGTAGTGATATCTCCCTGCCAGAGATATAAGCCGGGACGCACCGGCGTCAGGTCTTTCAGCCTTGTCATGCCCCGCTCCGCGAGACGATCCACAAGGTAAGCGTCCTGCACCCGCAAGAAATCCTCACGGACCGGGACGGGCGGACGCACATTCATCAGGCTGCGCAAAAGCCGCCGCTTTTCCGAGAGAGAATCCGGCACCGGGATATCTTCATATTCTTTTCGTTCTGCCAGCAGATCGCGGAGCAGAAAAATCAATCGCTCGTCCTGCGTCATCATCTTATCTCCGTTCAATCGCCCTTGCAGGGCATATTTCAAAGCAATTTCCGCAATGCAGACAGTGTTCTTGCCGAATAACCACAGGCTTTCTTGAAATGTCGATACACTTCTGCGGACATTTGGAATAACACAGCTTGCAGCCAATACATTTGTCCGTCACAAAATAGCCGGTCTCTTTTGCCTGTGCTCCGCCGAAAAAGAAGCTGGCCCGTTCAATAGGAAGTTTGGAGAGGTCAAACCATTCTCCGGTTCCCTCGTAAATTTTGAATACTGTGAGCGCGCTGTGGGAGCGCACATCAGGATAAATCTTCTCCATATAGGGATTTTTACGGAACAAGTCGGGCAGCCTGTCCGGCCCGATCTCCTTTGCCTTGCCCTGTACGGACACCGCCACGCAGGAAAGGGTATCTTCTCCCTTCATGGCGGTGAAGGCAATATTTTCGTTAGCTTTTAGCCGGTCATAAAAGTTCTTGCCCTTTGCTGTCAGAAAGTAGAGGCTGTTTTCATCATAGTCCATGAGGTCGATGGCACAGGTGACGGGCCGCCCTTGGCTGTCCACGGTGGCAAAAACGGTAGAGTGGATATGATCCACAATGTATTCCAGATACTCTTTTGTCTGCATAAGAAGCCTCTCAAAATCAAGAGGTTCCCCTAGATTTATCCGGGGGGAACCGTGTGCACGATACTTACAGGTCGTACTCCTTGGGCGGATTGCCGGAAAAGTCAGCGATTACTGCATGGACATCTTTCAAATAAAACACTTCAAAGACGGGGTTGGTGGCCTCGCCGTACTGCCCCTTGACGATGGGGTTCCGGATGCACATCTCCTTGGCGGCCATATTATTCTCGAAAACGGCCTCGCCGTTCAGCCGAATCCACGCATAAGCCGGGCTGGAAACAGAAATCTCGATGTTAGGGTTGGCCTGCATATCCTTGTAGATGTCCTTCTGGTTGTTGGTGCAAAACCATAGCTTGCCATCCATCTCGCCGGAAAACATGAAGGGGCGGCACTTGGCCTTACCATCACGGCCAACCGTGGCCAGATACTGAACGGGATTTTCCTGCAAAAACTTTACGACGTCATTCATCATAAATACCTCCTGATTGGAATTTGGGTTTTGGGGATTGCAATTTTTATCTTGCGAAATTATAATAATTCCGTAAGTATCTATTGTAAAGTAAGCACTTTATTGTGCTATAGTTACTAAAAAGAAACTATTGGAAAGGAGTGCTACTATGCAGCAAGTGAAAGAATTACCTGCCTGTCCGGTAGAAACAACGCTTATGCTGATTGGTGATAAATGGAAAGTCCTGATCCTGCGCGACCTCATGCCGGGAACAAAGCGGTTCGGAGAACTCAAAAAGTCCATCGGCAGCGTTTCCCAGAAAGTTCTCACCGCCCAGCTGCGGGATATGGAAGAAAAAGGGCTGGTTAGCCGCAAAGTATATGCCGAAGTTCCGCCGCGGGTGGAGTACAGCCTGACAGACCTGGGCAAAAGCCTGAAGCCCATTCTGGACGCCATGTGGACATGGGGCGAAAACTATAAAGCACAAAATATGTGAAAAGATACCGGGGCAACCTTTTCCAAGGCTGCCCCGGCATCTTTTTGTCTGTTAGCGCCAGCGGGAACATTTTACATTAGAAAGATATTTCCGCTTCTCTTAAATCTGCCATATTGGGATTGTCATAGCAAGGCTCTCAAAAAATGGTGAATTTCGTTTCTGGAAGGGAGGATGTAGTAATGGGTGTCATGGAGATCTATGTTATAATGTCGTAGAAAGAAAGTATTGTACATGGCTATCCGAAAGAGAACGGAGATGAAAAAATGCAAGGAGAAAATCGCTTTATTAAATTACTTTTGTTTTCTACTGCTGGGGGGGAAGTTCTTCTTTACGGATTCAGTTCCCCAACAAACCAGCCTTTTTTGACATGGAAGCAGAGAGAGATATCAAAAAAACACCAAAGTGTTCTTACAGCCATTTTACCTTTTCATGAAGCGGAAATCTTTGAGAAAAGCCTCACACAGGAAAGCACTCTGTCTATGGCGAAGATAACGATGAAATCTCCCCAATTAGTTATCAGGCCCATGGTACTGGTCAATGATACGCATTCAAGGCAGCATGGTCCGGTTGTGGAATACGCATATCTGAAGGAATTGTGGAATGTGCAAAAGGAAGCACTATTTCAGGAAATCCTCCATTCATTTGGGACAGATGGTAAGGAACTGTACCGAGATGTCCAGGACTTAATACAGTGGTGCCAAGAGGAATGCGGCATTGATTTTTCTTCGCAGGGGCATCGCTTCGGAAACTTTGAACACTATCAGTCAGCTCCATTGGGCACAGGTTTTAAGATCTTGACACATAAGGAGTTGGAATTAAAGAAAGTAACGATTCAAAAAACAGAGGTGTTTTCCCGAGAATTGGTGGTAAATTGCGCTGCAGAACATCGTAAGCGGTGGCTGATCAATCAGACAAAACTGCTGCCTGCGGAGGAGAGTTCTGTGGAGTTCACGGCCAAGGAATCTATGAGCAGGGTAGTAGTACAGATATGGGATGGTGAAACCGGAGAGTTGCTTTTCGCCCGTGATTTATCAATGATGCTTGGAGTAAATCTGGAGATGAATTTTGACTCGTCTTCGTATCATGTCAGAGATGCTTGGACAAAGAAATTACTTCAGTCAGCTTCCAACCGAAAAAGAGAGATCGAAGAAAAAATAGAAAAAGTTGATCGGGTTACAACCGATCGTACGGTTTCAGTTAAAAGCAGCTTTCACACAGAAATTGACACCTCATTGGAAACAGGAAGGAGGCTTTTAACCGATTATCGGAAAACACGTTGTTTGGGAGCATTTATTCCGAATACAGGAAAAGATGGAGAAATTGATAGTTTTCTAAAAATACGTAAGTATCTGGCGGATAGTACTGTGGACAGAGTCATTCTTGCAGATCCATATTTTTCAGTCTCAGCTGCAGAAAAATTATTGACTAGAATACCACGCACGAATCTGCAGCTTGACATTATTACCTGCCTTGGGATGACTGACCCGGATACAGGGAAAGCATCCGATATTTGCAAAGAGTATGAAAAATTCCTGTTTAGCAATGCAAAATTGCTCCATGGCCGGCTGTCAGTGCGCAATTTGAGGCGAGGGAACAAACCGGTGTTTCATGATCGGTATTTGCTGCGGTTCCATAATGACCAACATATTGACGGATTTCTGTTGAGCAATTCTTTGAACAAGATGGGACAGAACTACCCCTTTGTCATTGCACCGCTGGAGCATGAGGTAGCTCTGGAAGTATGCGAATATTTGACTCAGATGTTTGATGCTAAGCTCCAAGAAAAGAAACCGCCAAAAGAGCGCATTATTTGTGATGTTCTGTATGATTCTACAGTGAAACCGACGGCCCAAGATAAAAAGAAGTTATCTCCATCACCTTTGAAAGAGTGGCTGGGGACAGAATATTGTGAGAATGGCAGAAACACGATTCCAAAGGAGAACCTGTCTGTAGCGGTTACGGAAGTATGGAATCATTGGGGACAGGATAAAGAGGGCGTTTGCCGAGTCTTGGGAGAGCTATGCTCGAATGTGTTTCGATGGTCAATTGAAGATGTTGCAGAAACCTTAAAAAATATAGATGGAGCTGCAGATGAGTTTCTAATGTGGTTTTCTGATTTTGCCGAAGAAAAAGAGCGGCGTATGGTGCATGACCAAAGAGGCATCAACGCGCCGGAATACACGTTATGGGCCTTGCTTCATGATCGGGCAACAGTAAGCAGAGCAGGTTTTGATATTCTATTCGATCAGGCAGGACATATTTGGTATCGGGAAAACGGGTGGTTTCATGGAAGCTATCGCCTAATGTTAAAGTTGGATCCTGCGGCGTTCCTTTTGCTATTGGATAACAGTAGATCACCGCTGATGTTCGATATTTTGGCGGCTCACATGTCGTTTTATCCCTGGTCAGAACGGCTTTTCCTGTCTGCTTCGAAGTCAAAACTATTGTATACCCAACTCTTGTGTGCGCAATGGATGTTTTCCCTATTCAGAGATGGAAAACTGTCCAACAAGCAGGTTTTGGACACTTTGGCGCAACTAACTCCGCAAAAAAGATCGTTACAGACCGCCTATTTTTTAAGTCAAATTACTTTCTTTACACGTACGAAACATACCTTGGACGCCGATGCGAGGGAGCAATGGGAGCAGTTATACCAACAATTGTTATCGCTCCTGGCAGCCGATCTTTTGCACTGTTCGGAGCAAGAACGGAACACGGCGTTGTTTTGGTTGTACGACAATGAACAATGCTCACAGTGCAGTTTACAACTGGATCTTTCCCGATATATTGAAGACTCAACCATCCGGGACGCTGTGCTTCAAAAAGCCGTGGAGGGTATTCAAAAGTACTTAATTGATTCCAAATATGAAAGAAATCTGAAAACGGCCGTTGATCTGTATCTGACCAGCGCCGAGCAGTTATACGGGGGTGAGGTAGAAAAACAGATATTAGGGAAACTTGTGGATTGGAGAACCTTTGAACGGGCAGCGGAGCTGGAACTGAAAAACTATGCATACGATAAGTGGCATTACGCTTATATACGAGCAAAGTGGCAGCTGTTCCTGCTTGCTAAATATGCCCAGCTCCATCCTGGAGCCGAAAAAACTCTAAAATGGCTCAAAGAATGGAGAACACGTTTACCTAATATTGCGAATGAGGAGTCAGGTACGAACTTGACGGGTTCATAATTACAGGAAACAGTCAAAAAAAATACAAAACCGGCTCCGTCTGAGTTTTCTCAAAGATGGAACCGGTTTCATTTTTAAATGTACCAAACCTAATTGCATTGCTTGGTTTTTAAATTGTCACGCCATCTGTTTCACGGTTGCTAAATTTTAGTGTCATCCAAGGCTCTTTCAAAAATGGTGTAGTCGTGGTGCAGTAAGCACCTTTTCGAGCCGCATAATCATTGGTACATCAGGCTTTTTCGGGACTTTTCAAGATACTGCCGTGGCAGACAAAAGCACTCTTACCATTGATTCAAAACTCCTTGAAACTGTCAAAATCGCTCCATTGATGGTATGACCAGGCCTGACGTTGAAATCATCAAGGGGGGCCGCGAAGCAGCCCCCCTCTCATCTATGATGGAGCTGCCTGCTGTATCGTGCCGCAGCTCCTCCAGTCGAGGTGACGGCAGTAAATCCAGCTATGACCTGGTAAAAATTGAGGGATAGCAGTTCACCAATTTTCTCGGTTTCCGTTCAGGTCCTGCCGTGGCAGGGGAGCGTCACCCAGAGGTCATCGCTCTTCCTTCCGCTCTTTTGGGGGCCCGGGAGCCCCTCCCAGCTCGCCGCTCAGGAAACGGCTCAGTTCCCGGAACAGCACCGCCAGCTCCCTGCGGCTCCCCTCCGAAAGCCCCATGGACCACTCCAGGGTCCGGAACATCAGGCCCGCAGCCTCCATCTCTTCTTCGCTGTACATCCCCAGCAGCTGGGCCGGGCTCTCGTGAAGGTGGTCCGCTATTGTCTGCACCGTGGCTAGGGTAGGATTTCCGGTCCCGGCCTCGTATTTTTGCAGCGCGCTCTTGCTGATCCCCAGCTCCTTCGAATATTCCTCCAGGGATGCGTGAGAGAGCGCCCGCTTCTGCTTGAGCCGGTCAGCCAGCATATCCTGCATCTCCATCCGCAGCCCCTCCTGTCCCTCGTTTCTAGTTTGTTCTGTTGTTTTAGCATACCTTATTTTCCCACATCGTGTCAATCCCACGGAGGCTGAGAAGGAACAATTTTTATTTCTTTCCCCTCCCCTCTTGATTTCTCTCTGCTTTTTTGGTATCTTTAATAAGCGAATCTTCCGCCCGGATCGTTTGGCGTGTATCTGAAACAGAGGCCCCTCCGTCGGCCTGCGGCTTCTTTCGTCTGGGCGACAGACCGGGACCGGTCTGTGTTCTGTGGAGGTGTACCCAAGTGGTTGAAGGGTCCGGATTCGAAATCCGGTAGGTCGGCTTCGCCGGCGCAAGAGTTCGAATCTCTTCACCTCCGCCAAAAAAGAAGGGCATGACCTATGGTCATGCCCTTCTTTTTGGGGCCCACCGCCCAGAGTGCGGCTTCCCCCCTTCGGCCTTTGAATGCTTGGGGGCGGCAAAGCCGCTCCTGCACAATTCCCGGCCTGCGGTCGGGAATTTACGCGCCACTCATCGCGCACTCATCCTGCTGCTCCTCGCTCCAAATCACAACCGCTTATGCTGGGTTGTGATTTTGTTTTTGGTGCAGACTTACAGCTACTGCACATTTTTCGCAGCTGCCGTCTATGTGGGCGCAAAGTCCCCTTTGCGGCCGCGTCTTTTTATTTCTGCAGCAAAAAAGACGACACCTCATGATCCCTTGTTCCTCCTCTCCCAACCTCAGCCACTTACATTGGGTTGCGGTCAGGGCCGCCCGGGCGGGGCCTGATAAATGACCGCACGCCGCCCCCGTGGGGCGGCGTGCGGTCTTCTCATTTTTCGCGGGCGAGGGATCTTACCCTTACACCTCGTACATCTTGACCATGCGCTGGAGCTTCTCGTAGCGGGCTTTGGCCTCCTCCTCGTTCTGAGCGAAGAGTTCCTTGGCGCGCTCGGGGAAGGAGCGGGTCAGGCTGGAGTAACGGGCCTCGTTCATCAGGAACTCCTGATAGCCGCCTGCGGGCGCCTTGGAGTCCAGAGTGAAGGGATTCTTGCCCTCCGCCTTCAGGGCGGGGTTAAAGCGGAACATATTCCAGTAGCCGCACTCCACGGCCTTCTTCATCTCGGACTGGCAGTTGGCCATGCCGCCCTTGATGGAGTGCATCTCACAGGGGGCGTAGCCGATGATGAGGGACGGGCCGTGGTAGGCCTCGGCCTCCTGGATAGCCTTCAGGGTCTGGTTCATGTTGGCGCCCATAGCCACCTGGGCCACATAGACGTAGCCGTAGGTCATGGCGATCTCCGCCAGGCTCTTCTTCGCCACTGTCTTGCCGGCCGCGGCAAACTGAGCCACCTGGCCGATGTTGGAGGCCTTGGAGGCCTGTCCGCCGGTGTTGGAGTACACCTCGGTATCAAAGACGAAGATGTTCACATCCTCGCCGGAGGCCAGCACATGGTCCACGCCGCCGAAGCCGATGTCGTAGGCCCAGCCGTCGCCGCCGAAGATCCACACGGACTTCTTGTTCAGGTACTCCTTCTCGTCCAGGATCTCCTTGACCAGCTTGCAGGCCTCGCACTGACACAGCGTCTCGCCCTTGGCCTGCAGCTCCTTGCCGAAGGCCTGGATCTCGGCCTTGTCACTGGCCAGCAGCTCGTCCACCGTGCACAGGCCGGCCTCCAGAGCCGCCACATAGGCCTTGGCAGCCTCCTGGTTGGCCTGGCCGTCCTCCATAGTGTCCAGCCACTTCTGGGCGGCCTCCTTCAGCTCAGGACGGGCCCAGTCCACCGCGATCAGGGCCTCGGTCTTGGCAGCCAGCCGGTTGCGGATGGCCTTCTGTCCCAGATACAGGCCCAGACCGTGCTCGGCGTTGTCCTCAAACAGGGAGTTGGCCCAGGCGGGACCCTTGCCCTCGGCGTTGACGGTGTAGGGAGAGGTGGCAGCCGGACCGCCCCAGATGGAGGAGCAGCCGGTGGCGTTGGAGATATACATCCGGTCTCCGAACAGCTGGGTGATGAGACGGGCATAGGCGGTCTCGGCGCAGCCGGCGCAGGAGCCGGAGAACTCCAGCAGCGGAGTGCGGAACTGGCTGCCCTTGACGGTCAGGTCGGCCATATCCTCCTTCACGGAGACGCTGGCCACCATGTAGTCAAAGACCTCCTGCTGAGCGGCCTGGCTCTCCTGGGAGACCATGGTCAGGGCGTTGGTGGGGCAGATGTTGGCGCAGACGGAGCAGCCCATGCAGTCCAGGGGGCTGACCGCCATGGCAAACTTGTACACGCCCTTGCCCTTGCCCGCCTTCACATCCACGATCTTGGCCGCATCGGGGGCGTTCTTGGCCTCCTCCTCGGTCAGGGCATAGGGACGGATGGTGGCGTGGGGGCACACGTAGGCGCACTGGTTGCACTGGATGCACTTGCTGGAGTCCCACTCAGGCACGCTGACAGCCACGCCCCGCTTCTCATAGGCGGAGGCGCCCTGCTCGAAGGTGCCGTCTGCGTGGTCTACAAAAGCGGAGACAGGCAGGCTGTCGCCGTCCATGCGGTCCACGGGCTCCAGGATGTTCTCCACCATCTTCACCAGCTTGGCAGGGCCGGACAGGACACTCTCCTTGGGTGCATCCTGAGCATCCTTCCAGGAGGCAGGCACCGTGAACTTCTTGAAGGCAGTGGCGCCGGCGTCGATGGCCTTGTGGTTCATATCCACCACGTCCTGGCCCTTCTTCAGGTAGGAGTGGGTGGCCGCGTCCTTCATATACTGGATGGCCTCGGTCTGGGGCATCACGTTGGCCAGGGAGAAGAAAGCGGACTGGAGAATGGTGTTGGTGCGCTTGCCCATGCCGATCTTGGCTGCCAGGTCGATCGCGTCGATGGTGTAGACCTGGATGTCATTTTCCGCGATGTAGCGCTTGGCCACGGCGGGCATGTGCTTGTCCAGCTCCTCATCGGACCACTGGCAGTTGATGAGGAACACGCCGCCGGGCTTCACGTCCCGGACCATGGGGAAGCCCTTGAGGATATAGGAGGGGTTGTGGCAGGCCACGAAGTCAGCCTTATTGATATAGTAGGAGCTCTTGATGGGCTTGTCGCCGAAGCGCAGGTGGCTGATGGTCACGCCGCCGGTCTTCTTGGAGTCATACTGGAAGTACGCCTGCACATACTTATCGGTGTGGTCGCCGATGATCTTGATGGAGTTCTTGTTGGCACCCACAGTGCCGTCGCCGCCCAGGCCCCAGAACTTGCACTCGATGGTGCCCTCGGCGGCGGTGTTGGCGGACTTGCTCTCCGGCAGGGAGAGGTTGGTCACATCGTCCACGATGCCGATGGTGAACTGGCGCTTGGGCTCGGCCTTGGCCAGCTCCTCATAGACAGCAAACACGCTGCGGGGCGGGGTGTCCTTGGAGCCCAGGCCGTACCGGCCGCCCACAACGGTCTTGTCGGTAATGCCCGCATTGGTCAGCGCGGTGACCACATCCAGGTACAGGGGATCGCCCAGGGCGCCGGGCTCCTTGGTCCGGTCCAGCACGGCGATCTTCTTTGCGGTGGCGGGGATGGCAGCGATAAGCTTGTCGGCCCGGAAGGGGCGGTACAGGCGCACCTTGATCAGGCCCACCTTCTCGCCGTGGGCGTTGAGGTAGTCGATGACCTCCTCGGCCACGTCGCAGATGGAGCCCATGGCGATGATGACCCGGTCAGCGTCAGGGGCGCCGTAGTAGTTGAACAGCTGGTAGTTGGTGCCCAGCTTGGCGTTGACCTTGCCCATATACTCCTCCACGATGGCGGGGAGGGCGTCATAGTAGGTGTTGCAGGCCTCGCGGTGCTGGAAGAAGATGTCGCCGTTCTCGTGGGAACCGCGCATGGTGGGCCGCTCGGGGTTCAGGGCGCGCTTGCGGAACGCCTCCACGGCGTCCATGTCCACCATCTCGGCCAGGTCCTTGTAGTCCCAGATGGCCACCTTCTGGATCTCGTGGGAGGTGCGGAAGCCGTCGAAGAAGTTGATGAAAGGAATGCGGCCCTTGATGGCGGACAGGTGCGCCACGGCCGACAGGTCCATGACCTCCTGCACATTGGATTCGGCCAGCATGGCAAAGCCGGTCTGGCGGCAGGCCATCACGTCAGAGTGGTCGCCGAAGATGTTCAGGCTCTGGGCGGCCACGGTACGGGCAGACACGTGGAAGACACCAGGCAGCTGCTCGGCGGCCATCTTGTACATGTTGGGGATCATGAGGAGCAGACCCTGTGAAGCCGTGTAGGTGGTGGTCAGAGCGCCCGCCGCCAGAGAGCCGTGGACAGTGCCGGCGGCACCGGCCTCAGACTGCATTTCGATGACCTTGACGGTGGTGCCGAAGATGTTTTTCTGGCCCTGGGCCGCCCACTGGTCCACATAGTCGGCCATGGGGCTGGACGGCGTGATGGGGTAGATACCGGCTACCTCGGTAAACGCGTAGCTGACATAGGCCGCCGCGTTGTTGCCGTCCATGGTCTTGAATTTTCTAGCCATAGAGAATCCCTGCTTTCTTCCAATTTTCTGGGCCCGGCCATCCCGCCCCGGTCCCTGTTCTCCTGTGGGATGTATGTCTCCTCCCGCCGGCCCGGCGGGCCGCCTGCCTCGGGTCGGGATGGCGGTCAGCTCCCCGCGGTCAGGCGTCCGGGCACAGCGATCCCGCCCCTCCCTGTTTTGGAGCGGGCGGTCTCTTCTCAGACAAAGCTAGTTTATCATCTTTTCCCCCATTTGTAAATCGGGCTGGAGCGATTTCCCCCGATTTCCGGAAGAAAAATACTGGCATCCGTTGCAAAGGATGGTGCCGAAGGAGTAAAATGTACCAAACGGGGACAATTTGTGTTCCATACTCCCGCCAAGGAGGATGTGCCTATGGTATTCCAAGTGCGCTCTCTGGGGCTCCAGGGGGTCTCAGGCTATGAGGTGAGCGCCGAGTGCGACCTGTCCAGCGGCCTGCCCGCCTTCACCCTGGTGGGCCTGCCCGATGCGGCGGTAAACGAGGCCCGGGAGCGGGTGCGCTCCGCCATCAAGAACTGCGGCTTTCAGTTCCCGGTCAGCCGCATCACTGTCAATCTGGCCCCCGCCCATGTGAAGAAGTCAGGCACGCTGTACGACCTGCCCATCCTGGTAGGCATCCTGGCCGCCGGCGGGCAGCTGAAGGTGCGGGACCCGGACTGCGCCTTTGTGGGGGAGCTGTCCCTGTCCGGGGAACTGCGCCCCGCGGCGGGCATCCTTCCCATGGCATTGGCCGCCGGGCGGGCTGGCATCCGCTCTCTCTTCGTTCCGGAGGCCAATGCCGCCGAGGCCACCCTGGCCGGCGGTCCCGCCGTTTACCCTGTCCGGGACGTGGCCCAGCTGGCCCGGCATCTCACCGGGGAGGAGCCCATCCCCCCGGCCCGCCCCTGGGTACCCGGCCCCGGCCCAGAGCCCGCCCCCGACTTCTCCGAGGTGAAGGGGCAGGAGAACGGGAAGCGGGCCCTGGAGATCGCCGCGGCCGGCGGCCACAACCTGCTCATGTGCGGTCCTCCCGGGTCTGGCAAATCCATGCTGGCCCGCCGCCTGCCCTCCATCCTCCCCGATATGAGCCGCTCTGAAGCCCTGGAGGCCACCGAGATCCACTCGGTGATGGGCCTCACCGACCCGGACCACCCCCTCATCAGCCGCCGCCCCTTCCGTTCCCCCCACCACACCATCTCCCCCATGGGGCTGGCAGGGGGCGGCACCAATCCCAGGCCGGGTGAGATCTCCCTGGCCCACCACGGGGTCCTCTTTCTGGACGAGCTGCCCGAGTTCTCCAAGGAGGTGCTGGAGGTGCTCCGCCAACCCCTGGAGGACGGGCAGGTGCAGATCTCCCGGGCCGCCGGCTCGGTGACCTATCCCAGCCGGTTCATGCTGGTGTGCGCCATGAACCCCTGCAAGTGCGGCTGGTACGGCCACCCCAGCGGCCGCTGCCGCTGCACGGAGCAGGAGGTGCGGCGCTATCTCTCCCGCCTGTCCGGCCCCCTTCTGGACCGCATCGACCTGTTTGTGGAGGTGGCCGCCCTGGAGTTCGGTGAGCTGGCCCGCCGCGCCCCGTCGGAGCCCTCCTCCGTCATCAAGGGCAGGGTGGACCGGGCCCGGGACATCCAGCGTGGGCGCTATGGGGACGCCTCCTGCAACGCCCGGATGGGCCAGCAGGAGCTGGACCGGTTCTGCGCCCTGGACTCGGAGTGCCAGCGGTTGATGCAGGGGGCCTTTGACCGGATGGGGCTCACCGCCCGCAGCTATGACCGCATCCTGCGGGTGGCCCGGACCATCGCTGACCTGGACAGCAGCACCTCCATCCAGCTCCCCCACCTGGCCGAGGCCCTCCAATATCGTCCGCCGGAGTACCTGCGGCGGTAGAATGCGCCCTGCATAGGGCACGCGCCGGAGGGACATCCCCGGACAGATCCGAGACTTTCTCCGCTCCCGCTGGACATCCCCGGCGCTTTCCGATATAATGCCTGTGAAGCGAATCGATGGAAAGGATCTTACACATAATGAACGAAATCATTCTGCTCAAGCTGGGTGAGATGGTCCTCAAGGGGCTCAACCGCCGCAGCTTCGAGGACAAGCTCCAGGCCAACCTCCACCGCCGTCTCCGTCCCTTCGGCCAGTTCCGGGTGTACACCCGGCAGTCGGCCACCTACGTGGAGCCCATAGGCGAGGGCTGCGATGTGGAGGGGGCCTATGAGGCCCTGAAGCACGTGTTCGGCATCGTGGGTCTGTCCCTGGCCCGCCCCTGCGGGAAGGACAAGGACGCCATCCTGGCCTGCGCCAAGGAATTTCTGGACGACCAGCTCCGCGCCGCCCGCACCTTTAAGGTGGAGACCAAGCGGGCAGACAAGACCTTCCCCATGACCTCCATCCAGCTCAGCCAGTATGTGGGCGGGGAGCTCCATGAGGCCTATGACAACCTGGAGGTGGACGTCCACCATCCCGAACTCACCGTCTACGTGGAAGTGAGGGACTACGCCGCTTACGTCCACACCCAGCCCCAGCCCGGCGCCGGCGGCCTGCCTGTGGGCATCAACGGCCGGGCCGTCTCTCTGCTCTCCGGGGGCATCGACTCCCCTGTGGCCAGTTGGATGATCGCAAAGCGGGGGGTGGCCCTGGACATGGTCCACTTCTTCTCCTATCCCTACACCTCTCTCGAGGCCAAGGAGAAAGTGCTGGAGCTGGCCCGCCTGCTCACCCCCTGGACCGGGCGGCTCACCGTCCACGTGGTGCCCTTCACCGCCATCCAGGAGGAGCTGCGCCGCTCCTGCCCGGAGGAGCTGTTCACCGTCATCATGCGCCGCTTCATGATGCGCATCGCCCAGGAGGTGGCCCGGCGGTGCGGGGCTAAGGCCCTGGTCACCGGTGAGTGCCTGGGCCAGGTGGCCAGCCAGACCATGGACGCCATGCTGGTCACCGGCGCGGTGGTCGATCTGCCCATCCTGCGCCCTGTGGTGGGGATGGACAAGGAGGAGATCGTCCAGATCGCCCGGAAGATCGGCACCTTCGAGACCTCCATCCTCCCCTATGAGGACTGCTGCACCGTCTTCACGCCCCGTCATCCTCGTCTGCGGCCCCTGCCCGGCGAGGTGGAGTTCGCCGAGGAGAAGCTGGACATCCAGGCGCTGATCCAAGCCGCGGTGGACAGCATCGAGCGGGTCCAGGTCTGAGGGACAGGAGGCGCGATATGGCACAGATCAACGTGATCCTCTGGGACGTGGACGGGACGCTGCTGGACTTCTCGGCAGCGGAGCGGCGGGCTCTGGAGGATTGCTTCCGCTCCTTTCAGATGGGCCCCTGCACGCCGGAGCTGCTGGCACGCTACTCCCAGATCAACCGGACCTACTGGCGGCGGCTGGAGCGGGGGGAGCTGACCAAGCCCCAGGTCCTGCTGGGCCGCTTTGAGGAGTTTTTCGCCCAGGAGGGGCTGAACTGCCGGGACACCCCCGCTTTCAACCAGGAGTACCAGCTGCGCCTGGGGGACACTGTGGTGTTCCGGGATGACGCCGGTTCTCTGGTGGCCCGGCTGAAGGGCCGGGTACGGCAGTACGCAGTGACCAATGGCACCCGGGTCGCCCAGGAGCGGAAGCTGTCCCGCTCCGGCCTGGACCGGATGCTGGACGGGGTCTTCATCTCTGAGATCGTGGGGACCGAGAAGCCGGGGGCCGCCTTTTTTGACGCGGTATTCTCCCAGATCGGCCCCTGCTGCCGGGACGAGGTGATGATCGTGGGCGACTCCCTCACCAGCGACATGCAGGGGGGACGCAGCGCCGGCATCCTGTGCTGCTGGTACAACCCTCTGGGGGAGCCCCGCCCGGCAGACCCCCGCATCGACTATGACATCCGGGACCTGCGCCAGGTAGAGCAGATCCTGGACCGGGCCGGGGCGGCGGAAGCCCCCGCCCCCTGACTGGAGCGCCGCCAATCTCATTTTCCTGGAGGTCTTTTTCATGTCTCATACTGTAGAGATCCTGTCCGTGGGCACTGAGCTGCTGCTGGGCAACATCGTCAACCTGGACGCCCAGATCCTCTCCCAGGGGCTCAGCGCCCTGGGCCTGAACGTCTACTGGCACACCGTGGTGGGGGACAACCCCCAGCGGGCCCGGGAGGCGGTGGCCGCCGCTAAGGGGCGGGCTGATATCATCATCACCACCGGGGGGCTGGGCCCCACCTGTGATGACCTGACGAAAAACGTGTTGGCCGAGGCGTTTGGAAAGAAGCTGGTGTTCCACGAGCCCTCTGCCCAGCGCATCCGGAATTATTTTGCCCGCACCGGGCGGCCCATGACGGAGAACAATCTTCAGCAGGCCATGCTCCCCGAGGGCTGCACCGTCCTGGTCAACGACTGGGGCACCGCCCCAGGCTGCGCCTTCCAGGCGGAGGGCTGCCACGTCATCATGCTCCCCGGCCCCCCCAGCGAGTGCCGTCCCATGTTCCAGCACCGGGTGGTCCCCTACCTTCAGGCCCTGTCCGAGGGAGTCATCGCCTCCCACACCCTGAAGCTGTTCGGCATCGGGGAGTCCCAGATGGAGGCCCAGCTCCGGGACGAGATGAACGCCATGTCCAACCCCACTCTGGCCCCTTACGCCAAGGAGGGGGAGTGTGAGCTGCGGGTCACCGCCAAGGCACCCACCATGGAGCAGGCCCAGGCCCTGCTTCTGCCCAAGGTGGAGGAGCTGAAGGCCCGCTTCGGCACCCGGGTGTACGGGGTGGATGTCTCCTCTCTGGAGGAGGTGGTGGAGGACCTGCTTCGGGAGAAGGGCCTCACCCTGGGCTGCGCCGAGAGCATCACCGGCGGCCTGATGGCCAAGCGCCTCACTGACATCCCCGGCTCCTCCCAGGTGTTCCGGGGCGGGGTGGTCTCCTACACCAATGAGGTGAAGGCGGGCGTACTGGGGGTGCCCCAGCACCTGCTGGACCAGTTCGGCGCAGTCTCCCCGGAGGTGGCCCGGGCTATGGCCGATGGAGCCCGGAGGCTGCTGGGCTGCGACATCGCCCTGTCCGCCACCGGCGTGGCCGGCCCTGGAAAGGACGAATGGGACCACGAGGTAGGCACCGCTTTCGTGGCCATCTCCACCGCCGAGGGCGCCCATGTCCGCGCCCTGAACCTGGGCAGCCGCCCAGTCCGTGCCCGTCTGCGTACTCAGACCGCCCACCACGCCTTTGATCTGGCCCGGCGTTATCTCAGCGGCCTGCCCTTCGAGGACTGATCCCGCCCCCCGATCAAACACCGCGCCCCGGAAGAGAACGTCTTCCGGGGCGCGGTCTGCTTTTTCGCTGGATTTTTCGCCGGACAACTGGGGCAGGTGCTCCATCAGCCCCCTGAAATCCCGGATCTCCTCCACGCCGTCCGGGACCGTGCGCTGCATCACCTCATAGAAGACAGGCCCGTCCTCACAGGCCACCGTGCCGCAGAGGTCTAAAAACTGTTTTGATCATCGTCTCACCTTCCGTAATACAGCTCCGGTTCCCGGCGGGGGGACAGCAGCCGCCCCTCCAGCCCCTCCACCATCTTGGGAAAAGCCGGACCGGCCACCGCCCGCGCCCCCGCCGGACAGCTTTTCACACAGGCCAGACAGGAGATGCAGCGGCCCGTGTCAGTGCTCCGGGGGGATTCCGGAGGGATGGCTCCCGCCGGGCACCGGGACACACACGCCATGCATCGGGTGCAGCTCTCGCCCCCCGCGGGGTGCACCTCCACCCGCCTGGCCGGCCGGTAGGGCCGGTCCCCCAGCACCGTGAGCCGGCAGGTCCTCCAGTCCGGCCGCTCCAGCAGCGCCCGGACCCCCGCGGCAAATTCCCGCACCTTTTCCAGGTCCGCCCCATCCGGCCGTCCGGCCCCGATGCGGCCGGAGAAGGTGTGAGGGGCGATCCAGGCCCCCGCCGCGATCCCGTGGAATCCATGGGCCTGACAGATGTCCTGCTCCTCCAGCAGGGCGTCCTCAAAAGCTCTGTTGCCGTAGCTCACATTAAAGACCGCCGGGGTCCCGTCCCCCCGCAGGCGTTCAAAGATCCCGCCCTCCAGCTGGGGCAGCCGCCCCGCATAGACCGGCGCCCCCAGGATCACCAGATCCTCCGGGCCAAAGACATGGTCCCGCGCCCGCTCCTCCCGCGCCGTCAGATCGATCTCCTCCGCCTCGCAGGAGAGCAACCCGGCCAGCGCCGTAACATAAGCTCTCGTCCCCCCTGTTGGGCTGAAATACACCCCATATACCTTTCCCTGCAGCATAGGTCTGCCCGCCTTTCTCTCCAAAATTTGTTTTCCTGCTGACACTGTACCTCTCTTTGTCTGGCCTGTCAACCTCCGGCACAGGGAGGCGGCGGCCGCTCTCTTCTAAGAGAGCGGCCGCCGCTGTCTGCCCTGTCCGGATGATTTAGTTTTATGCGGGGCCTGCCGCCGTCCTCTGGGCCTCCCCGCCGGACGGCTGAGAGAAGCTGGTCATCCCCGATACAGTCCCGCTTTCTCCAGCCGGGAGCGGATCATGGGGCCCAGCGCCATGGCGATCAGCATTTTGACCAGGTCGCCGGGGATGAAGGGGAACACGCACAGCCCCAGGGCAGCCCCCACGGAGGAACCGGCCTGGAAGCAGTACCAGGCGGTGCCGAAGGCATAGCACACTGCAGTGCCCGCGATCATGCCGGCCAGCTGGATGCCCCGGTTCCGGAAGCGGTCGATGACCACGCCGGCGATCAGTGCCATGGGGATGAAGCCCACGATATAGCCCCCGGTGGGGCCCAGCAGCCTGCCCATGCCGCCGGTGAAGCCGGAGAACACCGGCACGCCCACCATGCCGATCAGCACATAGACCAGATAGCTCACTGTCCCCCGCTTCCACCCCAGCAGATAGAGAGACAGGTAGATGGCCAGATTTGTGAAGGAGATGGGCACCGGTCCGATGGGGATGGACATGGGCGCCAGGACACAGGTCACCGCCGCCATCACCGCGGTCATGGACAGGCCGTAGATCTTGCTCTTTTTCTGGACCGCCCCGGCGGTCATGGGTTCGTGGCTCATAGTTCTGATTTCCTTTCCTTATCGTTTGGGGCGTTTCTCCTGCCCCGCTGTCGCTCATACCTGGTAGCCCAGTCCCAGCAGCATGGCCCGGTCCCCCGCCATGCTGGTCCCGGTGGTGGTGAGCATGTCCCCGGTGATGGCCGCGTTGGCCCCAGAGCGGAACAGCTCCGCTCCGCCGTCCAGGAACTGCCCCCGGCCCGCCGCCATCCTGATCCATGCGGTGGGGTTGATGTACCGGAAAAAAGCCACGGTGCGCAGCACGTCCTCGTTGGAAATGGGCTCCATCCCCTCATAGGGCGTGCCCGGGATGGGCCGCAGGAGGTTCAGCGGGATGGAGCTGATCTCCAGCTCTGCCAGGCTGACCGCCAGGTCCAGGCGGTCCTCCCAGCTCTCTCCCATGCCCAGTATGCCGCCGGAGCACACCTCCAGCCCCGCCGCCCGGGCCCGTTGGATGTTGGTCACCTTGTCCTCATAGGTGTGTGTGGTGCACATCTGTGGGAAGTATCGCCGGGAGGTCTCCAGATTGGCGTGGCAGCGCTCCACCCCCGCCTCCTTCATGCGCCGGAACTCCTCCTCGGTCTGGAGGCCGTGGGAGGCGCACAGCTTCAGCCCGCTCTCCCGATGCAGCCGGGCGTAGGCCTCCAGGGCCTGCTCCAGCTCCATCCCCTTCAGGCTGCGCCCGGCGGTGACGATAGAGAAGCGGTGGACGCCCCCCGCCTCGTTCCGTCTGCACTCCGCCACGATCTTCTCCAGGGGGAGGAAGGGATACTCCTCCACCTGGGTGCCGTAGTGGCAGGACTGGGCGCAGAACTTGCAGTCCTCGCTGCACCGGCCGCTCCGGCCGTTGATGATGGTGCACAGGTCCGCCCGGTCCCCGCACAGGGCCTGCCGGATCTGGTCCGCTCCCGCCCGCAGCTCCTCCAGGTCCGCCGTCAGGAAGACGGCCAGGTCGTCCCGGCGGTTCAGCCTTCTGCCTGAGATGATCTCCACTGCCAGCTTTTTCACGCCTATCCCCTCTCTCAATTGTAAACCATTTTTCTGCAATAGTTTACTACCGCTTCCCCGGATTGTCAACTTTATTTTTTCTCGGTTTACTATTGTGAAACAGCAGAGGGGACTGCCGGGATATCGGCGGCCCCCTCTGTCTGTGGAAAAAGCCTCGCAGAGCTTGCGCCCGCAGGTGCGGATCAAGTTCTGATCTGTTTTCCCCGGCGACATGTGCGCCGAGCAAAACACTTGCAGACTGCATCTTTCTTCCAAAAGCGGCAAAGCCACTTTTCCGACAGTCTCAGGGGGCCGCCGGTGTCCCGGCGGCCCCGTTTTGACTCTGTCAGCTCCTCCGTCCGGGACGGGGAGGGACTGGGTCTGTGTGGACGGTGCTTCGGCATTGCGGGTCGGCCCGCCTTCTGCGGGGTCCCCCACGCCCTCCCCGGTCTGCGGCTCAAAAGCGGTCCAGCACCGGCTTAAAAAGGATGGGCCGGAAAAGTCCGGCGGCTGTTCAGCCCTCCCGGATGGGACGGCCCCAGCGTTCTCCGTTCTCCTTTTCGCCTTTCGCCATCGGGCCCTCTGGAGCACAGGTCAGGAAGTTTGATACACGGTCCGGGGTTAGTATCTCCCCTCCTTTTCCTCCTATGTGTGTTTAATCAATGGAATATTTGACCAGACTATATCATACCTTTCATTGACAAGGGACAAGACCAGCCGTGCCCCGGTGTGCCGGGGCCGAAAGGAGGACAATCTCATGGCGGAAGCGGCCCGCATGTTTTCCCTGCGCCGTCTGGAGCGCGCTGACAATGTGGAGCGGCAGGAGCTCCTGACCTCTCTGGCCCACACCCGGGCCCTGATCCAGCAGGCCTACCGGGGCTTCAACAGTGCGGAGGACGGAGATCTCATTGAATCCTACGTTTTTGAGATCAATGCCCTCCAGTCCCGGTACAACTATCTGCTGCGCCGGGTCAAGGAGCTGGAGGCCCAGCCATGACCGGCTCCCTGGCCGGGGCCTGGGGCGTGGCAGTTATGGTGGCGCTGGCCGCCCTGCTCCTGCTCCACCGCCCGCTGGGCAGGCTGCTCCGGCTGGCGGTGCGCTCCTCTGTGGGGCTGGCAGCGCTGGCCCTGCTGAACCAGATCGGACTGGGGCTGGGGGTGAACCTGGTCAACGCCCTGATCCTGGGTGTGCTGGGTGTCCCTGGCCTGGGCCTGCTCCTGATGCTCCAGTGGGTCCTGCGGACCTGAGGGCCCGGTCCCTATGTGAAATAATCCCATGGACCCATCTCATTTCTTCATGCCGCCTCTGCAGCCTTTCATGCAGGGGCGGCATTTTTCCCACTTTTTTCCCGTTCTCTCCCCGGATTTTGCGGCTTTTTTCCCCATATCCTGCATTTGAAAATTATTTTCCAAAAAACGCGGGCTTTTTTATCCCAAAAGGCCTCTTTGGGGACGGACGGGGGCATTGACAGAGAAATTTTCCTTCACTATAATAGGGATACATTGTCATTTTTGTTTCCCTTCCCCTGTGCGGGAGCAGAGCTGGCAAGATCTTAATTTGAAAGGGGCTCTCCCAAAATGAGCGACCAGCGTGTTTACAACTTCTCCGCAGGACCTTCCATGCTTCCCCTGTCCGTCCTTGAGCGTGCCGGGGCCGAGATCACCAACTACCATGGATCAGGAATGTCTGTGATGGAGATGAGTCACCGCTCAAAGGTGTTCATTCAGATCTTTGAGGAGACCCAGGCCAAGCTCCGCCGCCTGATGAAGGTGCCGGACAACTATAAGATCCTGTTTCTCCAGACCGGCGCCACCGGCCAGTTCTCCATGATCCCCCTGAACCTGATCGGCAAGACGGGCAGGGCAGACTACGCCGTCACCGGCAACTTCTCCAACCTGGCCTACAAGGAGGCCCAGAAGTACGGCCAGATCAGCCTGGCCGCCTCCTCCGAGGACCGCAACCACACCTATATCCCCAGCCAGGACCAGCTGAAGCTGGACCCGGAGGCCAGCTACTTCTATTACTGCGCCAACAACACCGTCTACGGTACCGAGTGGCAGTATGTCCCCGAAACCGGCAGCGTCCCCCTGGTGTGCGACATGTCCTCTGACATCCTCTCCCGCCCCGTGGACGTCTCCAAGTTCGGCATCATCTACGCCGGCGCCCAGAAGAACATGGCCCCCGCCGGCCTGACCGTGGTCATCATCCGGGAGGATCTGGCCGGCCACGAGCTGCCCTACACCCCCGTGATGATGAGCTACAAGGCCATGATCGACAAGGACTCCATGTACAACACCCCGCCCTGCTGGTGCATCTACATGCTGGGCCTGACCCTGGACTGGCTGGACGAGCAGGGGGGCATCGAGGGCATGGAGCAGATCAAGCACGGTAAGGCCCAGATGCTCTACGACTGCATCGACAGCTCCAAGCTGTTCACCTGCGCCGCCGAGAAGCCCTTCCGCTCCGATATGAACGTCACTTTCCGCTCCGCCAGTGAGGAGCTGGACGCCAAGTTCGTCAAGGAGGCGGCCGAAGCCGGCTTCGTCAATCTGAAGGGGCACCGCAAAGTGGGCGGCATGCGGGCCTCCATCTACAACGCCGTCCCTGTGGAAGGCGTGGAGAAGCTCTGTGACTTCATCCGGGCCTTCGATAAGGCCAACTGAGGCCCTGTTCCCATTCGATCTTCCGCTTGCAGACCAAACAGGGGTGCTTCCATGGCCGCAAAAGAAAACAACCGCTTCGTCAAGATCTACGCCCAGGGTGCCCTGGTCCAGACCGAGATCTGGGTGGATACTGTCACCGGGGTGCAGTATCTCTTTCACCGGGACGGAAATGCCTCTGGGCTCACCCCGCTGCTGGGGCCGGACGGGAAGCCTGTGATCGCTCCCCAGTGATCCGCCCCTTCCATCAGAAATCAGGATTCGAGGTAATTGCCATATGTACCGCATCAAAACCATGAACAAGATTGCGTCCGCCGGCCTGGATCAGCTGGACAAGAGCCGCTTCCAGGTGGGGGAGGATGTGGAGAACGAGGACGGCATCCTGGTGCGCAGCGCCAAGATGCACGACTACGTCTTCCCGGATGCCCTGCGTGCCATCGCCCGGGCGGGCGCCGGCACCAACAACATTCCCATCGACCGCTGCTCCGAGTCCGGCATCGTGGTCTTCAATACCCCCGGTGCCAACGCCAACGCAGTAAAGGAGCTGGTCATCGCCGCCCTGCTCATCGCCTCCCGGGACATCGTCGGGGGCGTGGACTGGGTCCAGGAACAGGCTCATACTCCAAATGTGGATGTAGCCGCCGCCGTGGAGAAAGGCAAATCCGCCTTTGTGGGCCCTGAGCTCTACCGTAAGACCCTGGGTGTCATCGGCCTGGGTGCCATCGGCGCCCTGGTGTGCAACATCGGCCTGGACCTGGGGATGGACGTGTACGGCTACGACCCCTACCTGTCTGTGGACGCCGCCCTGCGGCTGGACCGCCATGTCCATGTGGTCAAGGACGTGAACGAGCTGTACAAGGTGTCTGACTATGTCACCATCCACGTCCCCTACACCAGTTCCACCAAGGACTTCATCAACGGGGACGCCATCGCCAAGATGAAAGGCGGTGTCCGCATTCTGAATCTGGCCCGGGGCGAGCTGGTGTGCGACCAGGACATGATCGCCGCCCTGGAGACCGGCCGGGTGGCCAAGTATGTCACCGATTTCCCCAACGACACCATCGCCACGGTGAAGAACGTCATCGCCATGCCCCATCTGGGCGCCTCCACCCCGGAGAGCGAGGAGAACTGCGCCGTCATGGCCGCCCGTCAGCTCCAGGATTACCTGGTCAACGGCAACATCCGCAACTCGGTGAACCTGCCCAATCTGGAGCAGGAGTGGAGCGGCATCTCCCGCCTCTGCCTCATCCACAAGAACGTGCCCGCCATGCTCACCAACATCATGTCCACCCTGTCCAACGACGGGATCAACGTGGAGAACATGACCAACAAATCCAAAAAGGACTACGCCTACACCATCGTGGACGTGAACACCCGCATCACCGACCAGGTAGCCAACGAGCTGCGCGCCATCCCCGGCGTGATCCGGGTGCGGGTGCTGAACCACTGATCTGCCGCCCCATCCGCTTTCCCTGCCCTCCGGCCCCGGCCGGAGGGCATTTTTTCTGTCAGAAATTTCTGAGCAAGCTGCCGGAAAAAGCGCACATACTGAACAGTGAGCGCGATGGGAAAGGCGGCGGTCATCATGTGGTGCAGGAAAAAATTTTTTAAATACTGGCGGGTCCTTGTGCCTGCACTGCTTCTGGCGGCCCTGTGCCGGCCCGGCCCAGGGCCAGCCGCAGAGGCAGGGGGCGGCGTGTCGGTGACGGTGCCGGAGGAGCCCCCCCTGGTGGCTCTCACCTTTGACGACGGCCCCAGAACCTCCACCACCTCCCGCCTGCTGGACGGTCTGGCTCTCCGGGAGATCCAGGCCACCTTCTTCCTGGTGGGCGACCGCATCCAAGGTCAGGAGGCCCTTGTCCGGCGCATGGCGGAAGACGGCCACCAGATCGGCGTTCACTCCTACGATCACAGCTGCATCTCTGACCTCTCTCGGGGGGACTTCGACCTCCAGGTGGGCAGAACCCGGGGCGTCCTCTCCGCCGTGCTGGGCTCCGGTGACTTCTGGCTCCGCCCGCCCTACGGAATCATTGACGATGCGGGGCTCCGGTGGGCCGGCTCCCCCGTTGTCCTGTGGTCCGTAGACCCGGAGGACTGGAAGGACCAGGACACTGGGCGGGTGGTGGGCTCCGTCCTCAGCCATGTGGAGGACGGCAGCATCATCCTGCTCCACGACATCTACGACAGCTCAGTGGACGCCGCTCTCCAGATCGCGGATGCCCTCTCCGGGCAGGGCTACTGCTTTGTCACGGTGGAGCAGCTCCTCCAGGCCAAGGGAATCCAGCCCCAGGACGGGACTGTTTACCGGTGCGCAAAATAAAAATTTAACGCTTTTTTGTGTTAAAGTGTTGATTTGCGCCCCAAACCGTGGTACAGTGCTATCGTTCCCACAGACGCACTTTGGAATCGAGGAGATCGTTTATGAGCAGACAGATCGCGGTCATCGGCCTGGGCCTGATCGGCGGCTCCATCGCTATGGGGCTGAAAGAGTTTGAAGATTTTAAGCGGGTGGGGGTGGATGTGAGCCAGCCCACCCTTCGCTACGCCCTGGAGCAGGGAATTGTGGATCAGGTCTGCGAGGACCCCCGGGAGGCCCTGGCCCAGGCGGATCTGGTGTTCCTCTGCATGCATCCCCGGGGCATCCAGGAGTTCCTCTCTGAGCATCGGGACCACTTCCGCCCCGGCAGCCTGGTCACTGATGTATGCGGCGTGAAGGGCGCCATCGTGGATGCCGCCCGGACCCTGCCCTCCAGTGTATCCTTTCTAGGAGGGCACCCCATGGCAGGCACTGAATTTTCCGGCATTCAGCACGCCCTGCCCAACATGTTCCAGGGGGCCCACTACATCCTCACCCCGGACGAGGGGACCCAGCCGGAGCATCTTGCGCTGATGGAGCGGGTGGCCAGGCACCTGGGCTGTGCCGATGTGGTGCGCACCACCCCGGAGCAGCACGATGCCATCATCGCCTATACCAGCCAGATGATGCACATCATCGCCGTCTCGGTGTGCGACGACCCCAGCCTGTTCGCCTACCAGGGCTTCGAGGGGGACTCCTTCCGGGGCTGCACCCGGGTGGCCGCCCTGGACGTCCCCCTGTGGACCCAGCTCTTCTCCCTGAACGCTCCCGCCCTGACCCAGGCGCTGGAGACGTTGGAGGACAACCTTCGCCTCTACCGCCAGGTCATCCAGTCCGGGGACACCCGTCAGCTGGCGGACAAGCTGGCCTTCTCCGCCGCCCGGAAGCGGAAGATGAACCAGCTGGAGGCAGAACGGGGGGCCACCGGCCGGGGCGCATGACCAGCAGGCAGAGAGCCTGGGGAATCTCTTTCCCCACAAATGACAGCAGAGAGCCCCGGCCGTTAGGCCGGGGCTCTCTGCTTGTGTGTGTTGTAAAGGAGAGGGAGAAATGGGAGAATTCTTTGTGATCTTGGGTACAGTGATATCCTACCGAAGAAATACGTCGAAATCATGACCTGCCTATGAACTTTCTGTAAACAGCACGCGTCTCTCCGGACAGCACAGCGCCCCAGCCTTGAGGCCGGGGCGCTGCACCTGTGTGTGTTGTAAAGAGAGGGAGAAATGGGAGGTATCCTATGAAAACTGGGTACGGTCTTATCTTAACGGAGAAGTACTGCTAAATCATGTCCGCAATGTGAATTTTCTGTAAATAGCCCCATCCTGTACCGGAACAGTCTGACACCCCGGTCCATGGGACCGGGGTGTCAGACCTGTGTGTGTTGTAAAAGGAGAGGGAGAAATGGGAGTTTTCTTCTGGGTACGGTGTTATCATACCCAGAAATTAAGGCGAAATCATGTCATCCCTGTGAACTTTCTGTAAACAGAGAATCCCTGCCCGGCTATATGCCCTGCTCCACCATATGGACCCGGGATCGCTCCCAGTATCTGAGGTGTGGCCTGCCGCTATTCCCGTCCAGATCCATCTGGTAGAGCCGGAACAGCACCGGGATGTCCTTGGGATGCCACTGCTCCTCATAGGAGTATTGATAGACCATTCCCAACTTTTTCATCACCGCTCCGCTGTTGGGGTTGTTCACATCGTGAGTGGCTGTGAGATAAGGCAGCCCGTCCCGCCTCACCTGCTCTACCAGGGCCCGGGCTGCCTCCGCAGCGATGCCCCGATGCCAAAACTCATGGCGCAGCCCATAGCCCAGGTCGTGGCTCTCGTCCAGGTCCACCTTGACGTAGCCGATGGGGATGTCGTCCTCCTTGAGGCAGATCGCGTATTGGTATCCCCGCTCTGCCCGGTAGACCGGCTGGTACTGCCTTTCAAAGAGCTGCCTCGCCTCCTCCAGCGACTTCAGGGGGAACCACGGGAGGAAGGTATTGGCCTCCACGTCTCCAAAAATGGCCAGTATGGCCGCTGCGTCCTCCGCTGTGAACCGCCGCAGGCGCAGCCGCTCCGTCTCCAGCTCCGGTGTATTCATTGCGCTCCGCTCCCCTTCTGTTTTTCTGTTGGCTCATTTTGTTCCGGTCAGGTCATTCTACCATATCGGAGGCGGCCCCTGCAAGATGGCCCGCCCACCTCGCCGCCGGGGAATGCGCCCCCCCTGCCATTCCGTCCCCCTCCTCTTTCCCCTTCCTGCTAAAAACTCCCCGCAAAACGATAGGTTTTTTCTCTCCCCTTTGGCTTGATTCTGTTACAGCTTCTGTGTTATGATAAAGTTTAGAGCATCAGGACCGGGCCCATTCCCGTCCCCACACCCGCCCGGAAAGGAGCACGCCTCATGGCCCTCGCCACTGTTGTCCACCCCGCCCTGGCCCCCAGCAGACGCATCCTGGCGGTCAGCGACATCCACGGCAACCGCGCTTTTTTCCGCGGTCTGCTGGAAAAAGCTGCTTTCTCGTCCCGTGATATTCTGGTGCTGGTAGGGGACATCCTAGAGAAAGGGCCGGACAGTCTGGGCCTGCTGCGGGATATCCTGGAGTTGTCCCAGGACCACACCATTCTCCCTGTCTGCGGCAACTGTGATGGGCTGGTCCTCCGTTTCTTTGAAGATGACCTGTGGGACCAAGGCTTTTTCCGGGTCTATCTTCCTGCCCACCCGGAGAGTATCCTGCGCCAGATGGCCAGGGAAGCCGGCTTTGACCGCTGGGACGACCTGCCCCGCCTGCGGGAGTGCCTGCGCCGGACCTTCCCCTGGGTCTGGGACTGGCTGCGTTCCCTGCCCACCATCCTGGAGAACGAACACCTGGTCTTTGTCCACGGCGGTGTCCCCTCCCTGGACCGCATGGAGGAGCTGGACGCCTGGCACTGCATGAAAAACGACGACTACTGGGGCCAGGGCCACTCCTTTGCCCACACCGGCAAGTATGTGGTGGTGGGCCACTGGCCCGTCACCCTGTATGACCCCCGCATCCCCTCCGCTGCCCCCATCGTCGACCGCGCACGGCACATCATCTCCATCGACGGCGGCTGCGTCCTCAAGCTGGACGGTCAGCTCAACGCCCTTATCATCCCGGAGGAATCCTCTCCGGACTTCAGCTGGACCGCCTACGACGGGCTGCCCACGGCCCGGGCCCTGGACCCACAGGCGCCTTCGGAGGATTCCCTGAACATCCGCTGGGGCCGCAACCGGGTCGAGGTGCTGGAGCGGGGACCGGAGTTATCTCTGTGCCGCCATCTGGAGACTGGACGGGTGCTCCCCATCCTCACCAGCTATCTTTATGACAGCCCGGAGGGGCTCCGGTGCGAGGACTCCACTGACTACCTTCTGCCCGTCGTGCCGGGGGACTGCCTTTCCATCGTGGCCCGCACCGGAGAGATGGGCACCCTGGTAAAGAAAAACGGCGTCACCGGCTGGTACCGGGGCCGCCTGAATGACGAGACAAAAAGAGAAACAAAAGGAACTTGATCGTATGCTGGATTTCCGACCCCTGCAGCTGGAGGACCTGCCCCGGCTGCGCCCCTATTTTGCTTACAGCGGCAGCCGCCTGTGTGACACCACACCGGGCACCGTTTTCATCTGGCGGGACATGTACCGCACCGAATACGCTCTGTGGGACAACTCTCTCTATTTTAAGGTGGACTATCCTGGCGTAGGTCCCACCTTTACCCTTCCCTTGGGAGGGGGCAGGCTGGAGCAGTTCCGGCAGATCGCCGAATACTGCCTGCAGAACAAGCTGCCCCTGCGTTTTGTCCCCGTCCCCAAGGACGAGCTTGACCGAATGCTCCACTTTTTCCCTGGAAGCACCGCCCAGGCGGACCGGGACACCTTTGACTATCTCTACCGCAGCGAGGACCTGAAGTTTTTCCGGGGCAAAAAACTCAGCGGTCAGCGCAATCACGTCAACCGCTTCCACAAGACCTACGGGACCTGGACCTTCCGCCCTATCGTGCCTGAGGACCTGCCCATGATCCTCGCCCTTCTGGACCGCTATGTCCAGGAGCACGAGAAGGACTCCGTCTCCTATCTGGAGGACCTGAACAAAACCAAGGAGGTCCTGAACAACCTGGACCTCTACGACATGAAGGGCGGCCTGCTGATGGTGGAGGACCGTCTGGCCGGTTTCTCTCTGGGAGAAGTGCTGGGGGACACCCTGTTCATCCACATCGAGAAGGCGGACCGGGAGATCTTTGGTGCCTATCAGATGCTGGTCAGCCAGTTTGCCCAGGCCTATGCCGGGGAGGGGGTCTCCTTCCTGAACCGTGAGGACGACGTGGGCGACCCGGGACTGCGCACCTCCAAGCTGTCCTACCATCCGGTGGCCCTGCTGGAGAAGTATGTGGTGACTGTGCCCGACCCGGTGCTGGCCCTTCCCGATGCCCGTCCCTAAAACAATTTTTCAAAAAAACTCCCCGTCCCCTTGACAAATCAAAGTCCTATTGATAAACTATCAGAGCCGCTTTGAATGGGCCACAAAATGGGAGCCAGCCTCCCTGCCCCCGACAGCGAGCCCGTTATGAAGGAGTTGAATCATACATGCACGCTATTATTGAGACCGGCGGCAAGCAGTACAAGGTGACCGAGGGCGATACCCTGTTCATCGAGAAGCTGGAGGCCGAGGCCGGACAGGCCATCACCTTCGATAAGGTCCTGGCCATCCTGGACGGCGACAAGGCTACCTTCGGCGCTCCCGTAGTGGAGGGCGCTTCCGTGGCCGCCACTGTGGTGAAGAACGGCAAGGGCAAGAAGGTCCGGATCTTCAAGTACAATCCCAAGAAGGGCTATCGCAAGCGTCAGGGCCATCGTCAGCCCTACACCAAGGTGCAGATCGGCGCCATCCAGGCCTGATCATGACCACCGTGACCTTTCATACCGAGGGCAGCCGCATCGTGAGCTTTGAAGTGCAGGGCCACAGCGGATACGCCCCGGAGGGGGAGGATATCGTCTGCGCCGCCGTCACCAGCGCGGTCCGTCTGGCCGAGTGCGCCGTCAACGACGTGCTGGGGCTGGAGGCCGCCGTCAAGGTCCGGCAGAAGGACGCCTATCTCTCCCTGAAGCTCCCCGCCAAGCTGGGTCAGACCGCCGAGAGCACCTGTCAGACGCTGATGACCGCTCTCATGGTCCACTTCGCCCAGCTGCATGAGGAGTACCCCGATCACATTATCGTCTTGGAGGTGTAAGACATGCTGAAAATCGGTCTGCAGTTTTTCGCCCATAAAAAGGGCGTGGGTTCCACCCGCAACGGCCGTGATTCCGAGGCCAAGCGCCTGGGCGTCAAGCGCGCCGACGGTCAGTTCGTGCTGGCCGGCAATATCCTGGTCCGCCAGCGCGGCACGCACATCCACCCCGGCGTCAACGTGGGCAAGGGCAGCGATGACACCCTGTTTGCCCTGAAGTCCGGCAAGGTGAAGTTTGAGCGTCTGGGCAAGGACCGCAAGCAGGTCTCCATCGTGGAGATCGCTCAGTAATTGAGCTGCTGAAAAAAGCCGCAAACGGATGGCGTTTGCGGCTTTCTTTTTCTCATTCCGCCGCCGGGCCCCGTCCGGCGTCACTTCCAACCCTGAAAAGGAGGTGCCTGTTATGGCAGCACCCTTTGTAGACACCGCGAAGATCACCGTCCGCTCCGGCAGCGGCGGAAACGGCGTGGTCTCCTTCCACCGGGAAAAATATGTGGCCGCCGGCGGCCCGGACGGCGGCGACGGCGGCCGGGGGGGCAACGTGGTGGTCACCGTGGACGATCACATGTCCACCCTGATGGACTTCCGCTATAAGCGGAAATACGTGGCGGGCAACGGCGCCCCCGGGGGCGGCAACCGCCGCACCGGCAGGGACGGGGAGGACCTGCTCCTCCAGGTGCCCCGGGGCACCGTCATCCGGGATGCCGCCACCGGCGAGATCATCCGGGATATGTCTGACGAGACCCCCTTTATCCTGTGCCGGGGCGGCCGGGGCGGATGGGGCAACCAGCACTTTGCCACCCCCACCCGCCAGGTCCCCCGCTTCGCCAAGCCCGGCCTGCCCGGTGAGAGCCGGGAGGTTGTGCTGGAGCTGAAGCTGCTGGCCGACGTGGGGCTGGTGGGCTTTCCCAACGTGGGCAAGTCCACCCTGCTCAGCGTGGTCAGCCGGGCCCAGCCCAAGATCGCCAACTACCACTTCACCACTCTGTTCCCCAATCTGGGGGTGGTTTATGTGGAGGAGGGGGTCTCCTTCGTCATGGCCGATATCCCCGGTATCATCGAGGGCGCCGCCGACGGTGCCGGCCTGGGCCACGACTTTCTGCGCCATGTGGACCGCTGCCGGCTGCTGATCCACGTGGTGGATGTGTCCGGCTCCGAGGGCCGGGACCCGGTGGAGGACTTCGAGGCCATCAATGCCGAGCTGAAGCAGTACTCCCCCGAGCTGGCCGGCCGGAAAATGATCGTGGCCGCCAACAAGGTGGACATCATGGAGGACCCCGCCCTGCTGGACCGGCTGCGCGCCCATGTGGAGTCCCAGGGCATGGAGCTCTTCGAGATCTCCGCCGCCGCCCACCAGGGCACCCGGGAGCTGGTGAAGCGTGCTGCCCAGGAGCTCCAGCAGCTGCCCCCTGTGGTGGTCTACGAGCCCACCTACGTGGAGCGTCCCCCCGAGGTGGACACCAACGGCAGCGTGTCCATCGAGAAGTTCGATGACACCTGGGTGGTGGAGGCCCCCTGGCTCCAGCAGCTCATTGCCAGCGTCAACTTTGGGGATTTCGAGTCCCGCAACTGGTTTGACCAGAAGCTGCGCCAGTCCGGTCTGTTCGACAAACTGGAGGAGATGGGCATCCAGGACGGAGATATCGTCTCCCTGTATGACCTGGAGTTCGAGTACCAGAGATAACCGCCGACAGCTTTCTCAGTCTCCTCTTTCTTTGTCCCCTTATAGGTTCCTCCCACACACATCTTTACGAGAACGCAGAAGGGTATGCCTCAGATGGCATACCCTTCTGTTTTTCGTTCTGGAGGTCGCGCAGTCAGCAAATCTATGGGCCTAGAGAAGGAAACGAGCAGATATTAAGATGTTAGAAGTGGTAAGACTTAAATGTCAAATTAAATTCTTTCTTTGAAGTAAATACCCACTCTCTCCCCTATTTTAAACGCGATCCAACAAATGACCAAAGGAAATATGCTCATTATTAAGTGATATTTGTCTCCTGGAAATATCAAATCTGGCAGAACATAGTGAAATGGTGCGGATACCCCTGATACGATCAGCGCCAATACAACATATTTTTGGATCCATCCTATAAAATTGACCAAGAACAATATAAAGGGAGTCACAAAAAAGTATAGGCTGTTCTTTTTGTGTTGTTTACTGGAAAAAAAGAATGCACAGAAAAAGAAATAGGCTAAAAATACCGCAGACATGATCGCCAGGATCACTAAGTATTTTATTCCATGGAAGGGCACCTGTAATTGAAGGAAAAAAATCAACAGTCCAATCAGCGGGGACAAGCTCCCCAAAAGTATCAATTTCAGCTTCATTTTTTCCATCTCCTTTTTAGGCTCTACAGTCCCTTCTTTTCTTCTTTCATTGTAACATATATTTATTTACATTTCAGAAAATTTTTGGATATATTTAATAATAATTTCCTTTTCTGTAAAGGAATAATTCATCTACTGCTTTGGCTCTCCCCTCCGCACCACGTCTCCGTGTGCACCGCACACCGGTGCCCCCGGCCAGCTTGGTCATCCGGCCGTCTTCCTTGCCTTCATGCGGATGCGGACGTAGTCCACGAACCACTTCCCGTCGCGGAACAGGGCAGGCCGCAGCTCCTCCACCGCCGCCCGGAGGAGCTCATCCCCCAGGGCAGGCTCCAACCCCTCAAAGGGTTTTTTGACGAACATGCGGACCCAGTCGGCCAGGCCGTCCCCCGTCTTCTGCTCTGTGGGCCGGTCAAACAGCACCGCGTATTCCACCCGGAAGCCCGCCCGCTCCAAAATGGGGGCGTACTCCCCGATAGTAGGGAAGTAGAAGGTCCTGGGATAGGCCAGCCCCCTCCGCGCGAACTGTCGCTCCAGCGACGAGTGGACCCGCTCCGCGCAGCCCTTCCCGCCGAATTCAAAGATAAACTGCCCGCCCGGCTTCAGCTGGGCGGCCACGTTGCGGGCCAGGGCCTGCTGCCGGCTCCCGTCGATCCAGTGGAGCACAGCATTAGAAAAAATGACGTCTGCCTTCTCCTCCAGCTGGAAGGTGACCGCATCCCCCTTTTGGAAGGGCAGTCCGGGATGAAGGGCCCGGGCCTCGGCCACCATCTCGGCGGAGTCGTCCACCCCCAGCACCCGGTATCCTCGGTCCGCCAGCTTCTGGGTCAGGGCCCCGTTGCCGCACCCCAGATCCACCACTAGGCCTCCTGCTTCCGCCTCCACCAGCTCCAGCACGCTCTCACCGTATCGGTGGACAAAATCAAAGTTTTCTGTGTACTTTCCCGCTTCCCACTGAATATTCATCGGTCTTTCTCCACCTTTTCCACGTTCTTTCCAGTTCAGGGCTTCCGCTGCCGCTCCAGCTTCAGGGAGACCCCCCTGGTCTGCGCCCGCTCCCGGAACAGCTCAGCCGCCCGGCTCCCCCGTTCCTTCTGCTCCTCCGGGGAATACTCTGGGCCGAACTCCTCCTCCAGCCTGGCTATGACCGCCTCCACATCCTCCAGCTCCAGCAGGTTGACAGCGGTGCAGAACAGCGACTTCCGCCGTCCGTCATTGCACCGCTCCAGCAGGAAGCGCAGCCCCTCCATCTTCTTGCCCAGCGTCTCCCGGTAGTGCTCCAGGCCCACCCGCTTCACCGTCTCCAGGTCCCTGCGGGCGTTCCGGTGGGGGATGAAGGAGTCGGCCTGCTCCTGGACATACCGCTGGCAGGGCCAATCCGGACACAGGGAGCAGAACTCCACCCCGCCGTGCTCACCGGCACACCGGAGTATGGGGCAGGATGGCCGTCCCGGCCCGCCGCAGCCCGGACAGTGGGACTCCTCACGGATGTGGTACATAGGGCACAGGCCGCAGTTGAGCCCGCACTGGGAGAAGAGCGGCTCGCTCCTCCGATACTCCCGCTTCATAGGCCGTTCAGCTCCTGGGCCCCTTGGGGATCTTGGACTTGGGGCCCCGCCAGAACTGGAATTGGATGCCCACCGCCACCAGCAGCAGGATCAGGCCCACCAGGGTGAGCCACGCAGAGAGCACGTCGTCCAGCAGGCCGCCGGACTCCATCATTTGGCACACCGCCAGGAAGATCAGGTCCACGAACAGCAGATTCCGGGCCGCGGGGCTGAATTTCTTGGTCCGGCTGTTCTCCTGGAGCGCCTGGGGGTCCTCTCCTACCTTCTGGCCGGGGCGGTAATTGTAGTTGGAATTCTTTCTCTGGCTGCGCTTTTTGCTCATGACTCTCTTCCTTTCTGAATGGTGGCCCCGCCGATCACCAGGTCGCCGTCGTAAAAGACCACTGCCTGGCCCGGGGTGACCGCCCGCTGGGGCTGGTCGAACTCCACGCGCACGGTGTCCGGTCCCGTCTGCTCAATGGTGCAGGGCTGCTCCTGCTGGCGGTAGCGGATACGGGCCTTGGCCCGGATAGGCGCACTGAGGCTGTCTGTGGGGATCAGGTTCAGCCGGTCCGCTGTCAGGACGCGGGTGAACAGGGCGGCGTTGTCCGACAGGACCACCGCATTGTCCTCCGGCCGCAGCTCCTTCACATACAGCCGCCCCTCCGAGGAGATCCCCAGTCCCCTGCGCTGGCCCACCGTATAGGAGACGATCCCCTCATGGGTTCCCAGACGCCTGCCGTTCTGATCCAGGAAGGGCCCCGGAGGGTACTCCCTCCCCATGTACCGGCGGAGGAAAGCGGCATAATCCCCGTCTGGGATGAAGCAGATATCCTGGCTCTCCTTCTTCTCCGCGTTGCCGAAGCCCTGCCGTGCGGCAATGGCCCGGATCTCCTCCTTGGACAGCCCCCCCAGGGGGAATCGGCTGCGGGACAGCTGCTCCTGGGTCAGGCTGTACAACACGTAGCTCTGGTCCTTCTCCGGGTGGAGGGCCTTTTTCAGCAGACAGCGGCCGGTGGCGCCGTCCCGCTCCATGCGCACATAGTGGCCGGTGGCCACCGCCTCCGCCCCCAGCTCCAGGGACCTGCGGAGCAGCTCCCCGAACTTGATCCCCCGGTTGCAGTCCACGCAGGGGTTAGGGGTGCAGCCCGCCTCATAGGCCGCCGCGAAGGGGCGGATCACCCGCTCCCGGAAGCAGGTCCGGCAGTCCAGCACCTGGTGGGGCATCCCCAGCCGCTCCGCCACCGCCCGAGCGTCCGCCAGGTCGTCACTGGCGCCGCATGTCCCTTCCGGCGTCTCCCGGTCGAACAGCCTCAGGGTCACCCCCATCAGCTCATGCCCCTCCCGCTGGAGCAGCCATGCCGCCACCGAGCTGTCCACTCCTCCGCTCATCGCCACTGCGATCCGCTCTCCCATGGGTCTCTCCTTCCCAGATGAAAATCGTCAAAACGCTGAAAATTTGAGTCCAGTATATCACGTTTTTCCCGCCGGGGCAACCTCCCGCCGGCGGAAAACTCCCGCACCCCCCGATTTTCCGCCCTTTCCCTGGCAAAACAGATTTTGTGGTCTTTTTTTGTTTTTAAAAAAATCACCCACAAGATATAGTGGACACCACATGCCGCTTATGGTATAATCAGGGCCCGGCAGAGTTTTATGCGGGCGGCCCCAGCCCCCGCTCACCCACTTACAAAGGATTCAAGGGAGAGGAGTACGCCATGAGCGCCATCAAAGTCATCAAGCGGGACGGGACCATCGTGGACTACGACCGCAGCAAGATCAAGCTCGCCATCCAAAAGGCCAACGCCGAGGTCCCGGAGGAGGACCGCATCCAGGAGGCGCGCATCGACTCCATCATCGACAGCATCGAGGCCCGCAGGCGCCAGCGCCTGTTGGTGGAGGACATCCAGGACATGGTGGAGCAGGCCCTGGTAGCGGAGAATAAGTTCCTGCTGGCCAAGACCTACATCATCTACCGCTATACCCGCGCCCTGGTCCGTAAGCAGAACACCACCGACGAGTCCATCCTCTCCCTGCTGCGCAACGAGAACAAGGAGCTGGCGGAGGAGAACTCCAACAAGAACACCATGATCGCTGCCACCCAGCGGGACTACATCGCCGGCGAGGTGAGCCGGGACCTGACCCGGCGCATCCTGCTGCCCGAGTACATCTCCAAGGCCCACGACGAGGGAGCCATCCACTTCCACGACGCGGACTATTTCATCCAGCCCATCTTCAACTGCTGCCTCATCAACATCGGGGACATGCTGGACAACGGCACCGTGATGAACGGCAAGCTCATTGAGAGCCCCAAGAGCTTCCAGGTGGCCTGCACCGTCACCACCCAGATCATCGCCTGTGTGGCCTCCAACCAGTACGGCGGGCAGTCCGTGGATATGAGCCACCTGGGCAAGTACCTGCGCCGCAGCAAGGAGAAGTTCAGAAAGCACATCACCTATGAGTGCGCCGGTCAGGTGGACGACGCCACCATCGAGCGACTGGTGGCCGACCGGCTGAAGGACGAGCTGAAGAGCGGCGTTCAGACCATCCAGTACCAGATCAACACCCTGATGACCACCAACGGCCAGTCCCCCTTCGTCACCCTGTTCCTGAACCTTCAGGAAGGCGACCCCTATCTGGAGGAGAACGCCATGATCGTAGAGGAGGTGCTGCGCCAGCGGCTGGAGGGCATCAAGAACGAGAAGGGGGTCTACATCACCCCCGCTTTCCCCAAGCTGGTGTACGTGCTGGACGAGCACAACTGCCTGAAGGGCGGCAAGTATGACTACATTACCGAGCTGGCCGTCAAGTGCTCCGCCAAGCGGATGTACCCCGACTATATCTCCGCCAAGAAGATGCGGGAGAACTACGAGGGCAACGTGTTCTCCCCCATGGGCTGCCGCTCCTTCCTCTCCCCCTGGAAGGACGAGAATGGGAACTACAAGTTCGAGGGCCGCTTCAACCAGGGCGTGGTCTCCCTGAACCTGCCCCAGATCGGCATCCTGGCCCGGGGGGATGAGGAGAAGTTCTGGCAGCTGCTGGACCAGCGGCTCCAGCTGTGCTTCGAGGCCCTCATGTGCCGCCACAACGCCCTGAAGAACGTGCGCTCCGACTCCAGCCCCATCCACTGGCAGTACGGCGCCATTGCCCGCCTGCCCAAGGGGGCCCCCATCGAGCCCCTGCTCTACGGCGGCTACTCCTCCATCTCCCTGGGCTATATCGGCCTGTACGAGGTGACCAAGCTGGTGAAGGGCTGCTCCCAGACCACCCCTGAGGGACAGGCCTTCTCCCTGAAGGTGATGGAGCGGCTGCGCTCCGCCTGCGACACCTGGAAGAAGGAGACCAACATCGGCTTTGCCCTGTACGGCACCCCCGCCGAGTCCCTGTGCTACCGCTTCGCCCGCATTGATAAGGAGCGCTTCGGGACGATACCAGATGTAACTGACAAGGGTTATTATACAAACAGCTATCACGTGGACGTGCGGGAGCACATCGACGCCTTCTCCAAGTTCACCTTTGAGAGCCAGTTCCAGAAGATCTCCACCGGCGGATGCATCTCCTATGTGGAGATCCCCAACATGCGCCACAACCTGGAGGCTCTGAAAGAGGTGGTCCGGTTCATCTACGACAACATCCAGTACGCCGAGTTCAACACCAAGAGCGACTACTGCCAGTGCTGCGGCTATGATGGGGAGATCACCATCAACGACGACCTGCAGTGGGAGTGCCCGGTGTGCCACAACACCGACCAGGCCAAGATGAACGTCACCCGCCGCACCTGCGGCTACCTGGGAGAGAACTACTGGAACGTGGGCAAGACCAAGGAGATCAAGTCCCGGGTGCTGCACCTATAAAAATATAGGATGTATCTCTGCCCTGCGGGGCGGAGATACATATGAGTAAGAGGTTTTTATGAACTACGCCGACATCCGCCCCATTGACGTGGCCAACGGACCGGGCGTCCGGGTCTCCCTCTTTGTGTCCGGCTGCCCCCATCGCTGCCCCGGCTGCTTCAATCCGGAGACCTGGGATTTCCAATATGGCCAGGGATTCGGGGAGGAACAGGTCCGCTCCATCCTGGATCTGCTCCGCCCCGGCTATATCCGCGGGCTGACCCTGCTGGGGGGCGAGCCCATGGCCCCGGCGAATCAGCCGGAGGTGCTCTCCCTGGTACGCCGGGTGCGGCAGGAGCTCCCCGGCAGGGATATCTGGTGCTACACCGGCTACCTCTACGAGGAGCTGGCCGCCGGCCGGGTGGGTCCGCTGGACCGGGAACTTCTTCATGAGCTGGATGTGCTGGTGGACGGCCCCTTTCTTCTGGAGCAGAAGGACATCCGCCTCCGTTTCCGTGGCAGTGCCAACCAGCGTATCCTGGATGTTCCCCGGTCCCTGGCGGCCGGGGAGGCCCTCTGGTGGGACAGCCCCCAGGACTGAATCCAGCGGCAGCCCTGAGCTTTCAGGGCTGCCGCTCCTGTTTTTATCCTGCTGGGCGTACATTTCCCCTTCCTTTTTCCGGGTTTTTGTGTTAAACTAATTCGGATATCAGTCTGTACAGAGGTAGGATCACGCTTTGGACAACATCATTCTCATCGGCATGCCCGGCTCGGGCAAGAGCACTGTGGGCGTTCTTCTGGCCAAAGCCTTGGGCTACGGCTTTCTGGACACCGACCTGGTGATCCAGCAGCGGGAGGGCCTGCTGCTCCAGGACATCCTGGACCAGTTCGGGGTGAAGCACTTCCTCCAGGTGGAGGAGGAGGCCATCCGCACCGTGGACTGCCGCTGCACCGTCATCGCCCCAGGGGGCAGCGCCGTCTGCCGGGAGGGGACCATGGCCCACCTGAAGGAGCTGGGCCCCGTGGTCTATCTCCGGGTCCCTATGGAGGAGCTGACCAGCCGCATCCAGAACCTGGCTACCAGGGGGATCGCCATGGAGCCGGGGCAGACCCTGGCGGACGTGCTGGCCCAGCGCGCCCCCCTCTACGAGCGCTATGCCGATTTGACGGTGGACTGCCTTCCTGGGCAGACCTTGGCCCAGACCACTCAGATGGTCCTGGCCCTTCTGAACGGCCGCCGGTGATCCCGGCAGCCCGCCCCAGCCCCCGGGGAAATGGGGGCCCGGCGCGGCGCTGACCGCGCCCGGATCACGAAAAAGGAAGAGCTGAATGACATTTCGCGACTTAGGGCTCATCGCCCCCATCCTCTCCGCCCTGGAGGAACAGGGCTACACCCGGCCGTCCCCCATTCAGGAGAAGGCCATCCCCCCTGCCCTGGAAGGGCGTGACGTGCTGGGCTGTGCCCAGACCGGCACAGGCAAGACCTGCGCCTTTGCCGCCCCCATCCTTCAGCGGCTCAGTGCCGCCCCGGTGAAGGGCCGCCCCATCCGCGCCCTGATCCTCACCCCCACCCGGGAACTGGCCATCCAGATCGGTGACAGCTTCCAGGCCTATGGCAGCCATCTGTCCCTGCGCCACGCTGTCATCTTCGGCGGTGTGGGCCAGAACCCCCAGGTGGAGGCCCTCAACCGGGGGGTGGACATCCTGGTGGCCACCCCCGGCCGGCTGATGGACCTCCACGACCAGGGGTTCGTCCATCTGGAGCAGCTGGAGATCTTCGTGCTGGACGAGGCCGACCGCATGCTGGACATGGGCTTCATCCACGACGTGAAGAAGATCCTGAAGTGGCTGCCCGCCCGGAAGCAGACCATGCTCTTCTCTGCCACCATGCCGCCGGAGATCGCCGATCTGGTCAACTCTCTCCTCCGCTCCCCTGTCCGGGTGGCGGTGGACCCGGTCTCCTCCCCTGTGGAGGCCATCCGGCAGTCGGTGTACTTCGTGGACAAGGGCAATAAGACCCGGCTGCTGGCCCAGCTGATCCAGGAGCTGGCGGTGAAAAACGCCCTGGTCTTTACCCGCACCAAGCACGGGGCCAACAAGGTGGCCCGGGAGCTGAGCAAGTACGGGATCACCGCCGCCGCCATCCACGGCAACAAGAGCCAGACCGCCCGCCAGCAGGCCCTGGCCGACTTCAGGGCCGGGAAACTCCAGGCCCTGGTGGCCACTGACATCGCCGCCCGGGGGCTGGACATCGAAGAGCTGTCCCATGTCTTCAACTACAATCTGCCCGAGGTGCCTGAGACCTATGTCCACCGAATCGGCCGGACCGGACGGGCGGGCCGTGGCGGCGAGGCTATCGCCTTCTGCGACTTCTCCGAGAAACCTCTGCTCCGGGAGATCGAAAAGCTGACCCACCGCTCCATCCCCGTGGTAGAGGAGCACCCCTGGCCCATGCAGGTCTTCGAGCTTCCCAAAAAGGATAAGAACGGCCGCACTATCAATGAGGAGGACGCCGAGGCCCGAGCCGCCGCCCGTGAGCTGCGCCGGGAGCGGGAGGCCGCCCGCCAGGCCGCAGCTCAGGAGAAACAGGAGAAGTCCGCTCAGGCTTCTGCCCCGTCCCCAGAGGCCACGGTGGAGGGCGGAGAGAAGAAGAAGCGCCGCCGCAGGCGGAGCAAGTCCAAGGGGGAGGCGCCCGCCGCCCCGGCGGAGTCCCCGCTGCCCGCTCAGGCTCCCGCCCGCCCCAAGCTGACCCGGCCCGGCACCCGCCTGGAGACGGGCAGCGCCATGCCCTGCACTGAGTTCGACCGCCCCGACCCCCTGGCTGGGGACCGGATCATGGACGCCACTGCCCGTCTGCTGGCTCCCCGCCGGCTGACTCTCTCCCCGGTATCCTCCAGGGAGGAGCACGGGCGCCCCCGAAAGCGCTCTGCTGGACAGGCCGCTCAGCCCCGCCAGAAGAGTGAGGGCCAGAAGGGCCGCTCTGCCCACACCGCCCCCCAGGCGGAGAGCCGGAAGCCGGCGCCGTCCAAGCATAAAAAGTCCTCCCAGGGCCGCGGGCAGGACCGCCGCCGCTCCTTCCAGGACCCGCCCCGTCCCACCGGACATCCCAAGGACTCCACCGAGCAGGAAAGCTTGATGAAGCCCTATTACCTGGATATCTGACCGCAAATACAGATGAGTTTGGAGGTTATTTCATGGATTATCAAGCAATGTACCAGCAGAAGCTGACCACGGCCGAGGAGGCCGTCAAGGTGGTCAGATCCGGCGACTGGGTGGACTACACCTGGTGCACCAACCACCCCATTGCCCTGGACAAGGCTCTCGCCGCCCGCAAGGATGAGCTCACCGATGTAAAGGTCCGGGGCGGCGTCACCATGTGGATGCCCGAGATCGCCAAGGCGGAGGACGCCGGCGACCACTTCACCTGGCACTCCTGGCACTGCAGCGGCATCGACCGCAAGATCATCACCAAGGGCATGGGCTACTTCAGTCCCATGCGCTACTCCGAGCTGCCCCGCTTCTACCGGGAGAATCTGGCCCCTGTGGACGTGGTGATGCTCCAGACCACCCCCATGGATGCCCACGGCAACTTCAACTTCGGCCTGGCGGCCTCCCACCTGGCCGACCTGATGTCCCGTGCCAAGTGCATTATCGTGGAGGTCAACGAGAATATGCCCTGGGTGTACGGCCTCACCGGCACCGAGATCAACATCCAGGACGTGACCTATGTCGTGGAGGGGGACAACCCCCCCGTGGCTCAGCTGGGCGCAGGCGGCGAGCCTACCGACGTGGACCGGGCCGTGGCCAACCTGGTGGTGCCCCAGATTCCCAACGGGGCCTGCCTCCAGCTGGGCATCGGCGGCATGCCCAACACCATCGGCGCCATGATCGCCCAGTCCGACCTGAAGGACCTGTCTGTCCACACGGAGATGTATGTGGATGGCTTCGTGGACATGGCGGCCGCCGGCAAGATCACCGGCCGGCACAAGGCCCTTGACAAGGGCCGCCAGGTCTTCGCCTTCGCCGCCGGCACCCAGAAGCTCTATGACTACGTCGACCGCAACCCCGACGTGATGGGTGCCCCGGTAGACTACACCAACGATGTGCGGGTCATCGCTCAGATCGACAACTTCATCTCCATCAACAACGCCATCGACATAGACCTGTTCGGCCAGATCAACGCCGAGTCCGCCGGCATCAAGCACATCTCCGGCACCGGCGGCCAGCTGGACTTCGCCATGGGCGCCTACCTGTCCAACGGCGGCAAAAGCTTCATCTGCATGTCCTCCACCGTCACCGGCAAGGACGGTACTGTCAAGAGCCGCATCGTCCCCACCCTGACCCAGGGCTCCATCTGCACCGACCCCCGCTCCTGCGGCCACTATGTGGTCACGGAGTACGGCATGATCAATCTGAAGGGCCTGTCCACCTGGGAGCGGGCGGAGGCCATCATCTCCATCGCCCACCCCGACTTCCGGGAGCAGCTCATTGCCGACGCCGAAAAAATGCACATCTGGCGCAGGAGCAATAAGTGATCCTTTTTCCCGTCAAATATACAGGGCCGCGGATGCACAGCATCCGCGGCCCTGTATATTTCGAATCCCCTTTTTTCAGTTGCAGATGTTTCAGGATGAGACCGGAGAGCTCGAGGGGGCGGCAGCCCGCCTGGAATGGAATCACATCCCCTAGCCCTTGCAGAGCAAGGGCTGCGGCGAGCAAATTGAGGACTTTTCCCGCAGTCAGAGTGGTCCATCCGCGGACCGCTCTGTTCATCCACACAGGCTCCATTGAAAGTTCTCCAGCTTCAGCCGGCTCCCCACCGTGGTCCCCTCCGGGAGCAGAAACATGGTCAGGGAGTGTTTCTGCCCATCATCCGATACCATTTCGGCATAATCTCCATTAATATTGCTCACGGTATAGTAAATTGCCTCCATTTCCGGCCCTCCAGTCCTTCCAGCTCCGATCCCGCTTGCCGCGGTCAGCTTCAGTGTACCGGTTTCTCAGGGGGCTGTCAACCACCCTCCCGGGCCTTTTCCGCCCGCTTTTGATACCACCGCAGACAGTCCCGGTTCCCAGTCACCTTCATCAGCACCCCAGACACCGCCATGTCCGCTGCCACCGTGGCGGCCGCCGTCCAGGTCACCCCAGGCGGGATCAGGGCGGTCAGCCGCGCCACCGCCGGATGGACGAAGTAGATGAGTGGGAGGGCCAGCGCCCCCCAGGCCAGGGAAAAGGGGAGGCATATCTTCCCCTGGATGCTGCCCGGCAGGCCGGTATAATCCCAGAAGGAGACGCCCAGTCCCCGCTCGTACAAAATTGCCATCCCATATTCCGCCGCCGTGGCCGCCAGGCCCCCCAGCAGGAACAGCGTAAAGGGATTCTGGATGACAGTCCGCGGGAGCAGCAGGATCAGGCAGGCCCCCACGCCGTACACCGGGCACAGCGGGAGCACAAGCAGGCTTTTTCGGTCCCCCCGCCCTCCAGTTGCCCGGGCGTAGGCCACCTCCAGCAGGAAGCCGAAAAAGCTGTATAGGATAAAGTTCCAAACCCAGATCAAAGGTCAGCCCTCCATTTCTCTGCTACATAGGGTAGCGAAAATGAGTGGCTTTCATGCGGGCAAATTTTGTCATTAACGGCCAGGTCCCGGGCCTTTTTCTGCCTGCGGTCTGTTTTCCCGGAAGCTGAGGCCATCCTTGGAAAAAGTGGGGCAGACTTTTCCATGATGCCTTGCGGAAAAGGGCGGTTTGTGGTAGGATTACTCGAAGAATACGGATAACAGGAGAGTGGAGCGCGATGCGTCATTTGATCGATTTTGGGGACCTGCCCCGCCATGAGTGGGACGCCCTGTATGCCCGGGCCAGCCAGATCATGGATGACCCATCCCAATTTGTGGACGTGTGTAAGGGCCGGGTGTCGTGCAATCTGTTTTACGAGCCCTCCACCCGCACCAACTTCTCCTTCCAGACCGCCATGCTGCGCCTGGGCGGGACGGTGTTCGGCTTCGCCGATCCTAACTCCTCTTCCGTTGCCAAGGGAGAGACCCTGAAGGACACCATCAAGATGGTCTCCGGCTACGCCGATGTAGTGGTGATGCGCACCCCTTGGGAGGGCTCGGCCAAGGCCGCCTCCCTCTACTCCGCCGTCCCCGTGGTCAATGCCGGCGACGGCGGCCACATGCACCCCACCCAGACCATGGCCGATCTGACCACCATCACCCGCCTGCGGGGGGGCGTAGACGGCCTCTCTCTCGGCCTGTGCGGCGACCTGAAGAACGGACGCACTGTACACTCCCTCATCAAGGCCATGGCCAAGTTCCGGGATATCAAGTTTTTCCTCATCTCTCCCCGGGATCTGGCCGTTCCCGAATATATGCGGGTCTTCATGCGTGAGAACAATATGTGGTTCACCGAGGTCACCGGTCTGGAGTCCGTCATCCCCCAGCTGGATGTCCTCTACATGACCCGCATCCAGCGGGAGCGGTTTGTAGACCCCCTGGAGTATGAGCGCAACAAGGGAATCTATATCCTCACCCGGCGCAAGCTGGAACGGGCCAAACCCAGCATGCTGGTGATGCATCCCCTCCCCCGGGTGGATGAGATCTCCATCGACGTGGATGACGATCCCCGGGCCGTCTATTTCCAGCAGGCCCGCTACGGGATGTTTGCCCGGATGGCCCTTCTGGAGCATCTGGCCCTCCAACCCCGGGATGACGCTCCTCCCGCTGTGGAGATCGGAACCAAGCCCGTCTGTACCAACCCCCGCTGCATCACCCAGACCGAGCACTATCTCCCGCCTCTGGTCAAAAAGATCGGCGGCGTGGACTGCTGCGGCTTCTGTGACGCCGCTCTGTGCTAAGATTTGATCTCTCCCTGTAAAAATGCCGTTAATTCCGCCTCTTTTCTCTTGACGCAGGCCTCTCTTTCCTTTATCCTTTTTATCATCCCGCCCCTCAGCGGGAAAGGATCGCCGGCTGCTCCCATTCGGGGTCGGACCGGCTCGAAGGAGTTATCCGCGTTTATGGACACAGACAGCGACTGCGCCCGACCCGATTTATTACTGTAAAAAAGCACAGCTGCCCTATCCAGGATAGGGCCGGCTGTGCTTTTTTGCATCCTGATGTCCAATTTTGAGGAGGAACGATCCGTGTCAACTATTGCCATACAACTGCTGGTCCAGGTCATCCTGATCCTGATCAATGCCTTTTTTGCGGCTACCGAGATCTCGGTGATCTCCCTCAACGCAAACAAGCTGCGGATGTTGGAAGAGAGCGGGGACAAACTGGCTCCCAGGCTGCTGAAAATGCTGGAGCAGCCAGCCGGCTTCCTCTCCACCATCCAGATCGGCATCACGCTGGCCGGTTTCCTCGGCTCCGCCTTTGCGGCGGACAGCTTCTCCGAGTATCTGGTCCGCTGGATCTGTGAGGATCTTGGCTTTACCGCCCTCCCCATCTCCGTGGTGGATACCTTCTCAGTGGTCGTCATCACTCTGATCCTCTCCTACTTTACTCTGATCTTCGGCGAGCTGGTCCCGAAACGCATCGCCATGCAGAAGTCCCTGGAGATGGCACGTCTCTCCTGCCGGGTGGTCTCCACGCTTGCCTTCATCGCCCGGCCTGTGGTGGCCCTTCTCTCCTTGTCCACCAATGGAGTGCTCCGTCTGCTCCGCATGAAGACCGAGGACGAGGAGGAACAGGTCACCGAGGATGAGATCCGCATGATGATCGACCTGGGTAACGAGAACGGAGCCATCGATGCGGAGGAGAAGGAACTGCTCCAGAACGTCTTTGAATTCGGCGACCTCTCGGTCAGCGACGCCATGACCCGGGTAGGCGATGTCACCGCTATTCAGGTGGACACCCCGCCCGGCGAGGTCCTGGACGTCATCCGCGCCACCGGGCTGTCCCGCTTCCCGGTCTATGGCAGCGATCTCAATGATATTTTGGGCATCCTGAACGCCCGGGATCTTCTGCTGGATATGGCCTCTTCCCGGCACCGCACTGTGCGGGAGCTGATGCGTCCGGCCTACCTGGTGCCGGAGACTCTCTCTGCGGACGACCTCTTCCGGGATATGCAGCACAAAAAGGTACATCTGGCGGTGGTCATCGACGAGTACGGCGAATTGGCCGGTGTCGTGAGCCTGGAGGATCTGTTGGAAGAGATCGTAGGCAATATCTACGATGAGTTCGACCCGGCGGAGCCCCCGGAGCTGGAGCATCTGGAGGACGGTGTCTGGCGGTGCAGCGGCGGCCTCAGCGTTGACACTCTGGCGGAAGAGCTGGGATTCGATCCCCCGGAGGACGCGGACTACGACACCGTGGGCGGGATGGTGCTCAGCTGCCTCCGCACCATTCCGGAAGATGGGAGCCGTCCCCATGTAGAGGCGGGTGGCCTGGACCTCCAGGTGGAGCAGGTAGCTGACCACCGGATCCAGTGGGTGCTGGTCCGCCGTTCCCAGCCCGCCGCTCCCCACCCCCAGTGATCCTTGTTTCGCCCTGCGGAGGTCCTCCGCAGGGCGAAATCGAAAAAAGGGATTGACAAGCGCCCTTCCATGTGGTATCATTTTCAAGCTGACACAGAGAGTGAGGCGCCCATGCGGGTGTAGTTCAATGGTAGAATCCCAGCCTTCCAAGCTGGTCGCGTGGGTTCGATTCCCATCACCCGCTCCATATGCGCCTGTAGCTCAGGTGGATAGAGCAACTGCCTTCTAAGCAGTGGGCCAGGGGTTCGAGTCCCTTCAGGCGTGCCATCTTCCCTCTGCTGTCGCTGTTATATGGTGGGTGTAGCTCAGTTGGTTAGAGCATCGGATTGTGGTTCCGAGGGTCGAGGGTTCGAGTCCCTTTACCCACCCCATATGACCTCAAGGCGTAAGGGCCGGAGCGTCGGCTCCGGTCCTTGCCTTTTCAATTTCTCCCCATCTGACGGAGATACAGGGGTGTAGCCAAGTGGTAAGGCAAGGGACTTTGACTCCCTCACTCGCTGGTTCGAGTCCAGCCATCCCTGCCACTTTTTTCTGTGTTTTCTGGTCCGGCAGTTGCGGAGGCAGTCCTGTTTTTCGTTTGATTGATTTCATGACCCAGTAGCTCAGTCGGCAGAGCACCTGCCTTTTAAGCAGGGTGTCCGGAGTTCGAATCTCCGCTGGGTCACCACGTCGGAGCAAAGTCCGCTTTGCTCCGGCGCTTTTTTATGCTCACGCACAAAAAAGCGTCATCCGCCCGCCCCCTTGCTCCTCCTTTCCAGACCGCAACCGCTTACGCTGGGTCGCGATTTGGGTTGGGGCGCAGACTTGAGGTGCGTCTTCGAAACTGTTTGTCAACTCCGCCTCCCCCCTTGAGCTGTAAGGCTTTTCTAATTTTTCTTTTTCTAATTGGATGATTATTTAGCATCAAAATTACCCATATAAAATCATGTCAAATTTGATGTCAGGAGCCGCCCATATTGGGGCGGCTCCCCTGCTTTATCTGGCCTTCGCCGCTGCCCGGGCCATGATCGCGCCCTCCTCCCGGGTCATAAGATCCCGGGGGCGGCTGCCGTCCGTCAGGCCCAGCTCCACAGCCTCCTCCAACAGCTCCGGCATGGACGCCTTCTTGGCGGCCGCCTCTGCGGTATCTCCAGGTACTCCAGCCACTGCTCGTAGGTCACGCTCTCTTCCTCCTCATAGTCTGGGCGATATGCCCCCACGATGTATTTCTTATGCCGCCTGCGGCGCATCACCGCCCCGCCGTTGTCCTCGCTGGCGCCGCCGGTGTTGCCATCAATGGTGGTGATGTAGGTCCCATCCCAGCTCTCACAGATGCCAACATGACCGGCGGAGCTCTTGCCGGAGAAGTTGAAGAACGCGATGTCTCCCGGCCGGTAGTCAGTCACCGCCTGCTTCTTGTGGAAGGACATCAGCGTGGGACAGTAGGCGGTCTCTCCGCCGCCGTAGTACAACTCGGGAGCCCCGGCCTCCCGGAACACCCACCAGACGAACACGGCGCACCAGGGGTATTTTCCGGACACCTCCCGCCCATAGTAGACGGTGTTATACTTCACGTTGTCACTGTTGGCCGGGGATTCTCTAGTCCCGATCTGCGACCGGGCGATCTCCAATATCTTTTCAGCGGTTGCCATAGTGCGCCTCCTCACTTCTGTGCCTTGATCCACTCCGCCTGCTCCATCAGCTGCACCAGTTTGTCATAACCGAACATTGCGGAGAAGGCTACCAGGAAGATGAGGGCGATCAGCGCCACGATCATCCAGCCGGTGATGGCAAAGCGGTAATAGGACCACAGGCCGAAGCCCGCCCCTACCGTTACGACTGCGGCCACCAGGAAGGCCAGCAGGTTGGTGGGGAGCATATCGTACAGCAGGCTCTTGAGCACCTGTACGATGATGTTGGTCACCAGGGTCAGCGCCAGCACCAGGGCCAGCAGCATGGGCAGATAGTTGGTCAGTTCATTCATGGGTCGTTTCCTCCTTTTTGCCGGATCTATCCGGCCAGTTGTTATGTTTGCTCAGGTTCTCCAGTATGGATTTGATGGCGTAAGCCAGGATCACGGCAATGATCTCTGTGACGGCTTTCCCGGATAGCTGTTCTGCGATCTGCTCACGGCCCAGATAGGCCAGCAGATAGGAGCACCACACCCAAGCGCAGCCATTGCACAGGCACAGCCAGACGGTGGCCTTCATGGTCTCTGTGCGGCCCCTTTTGGACCGGTGGGTGGACAGCCACCACAGCCCCAGACAGAACACGCACCCCAGTGCGAAGGCCGCTGCCGCGGCCAGGATCACAGTGCTGCTCATGTCCGGACCTCCGATTTTAAGTCCCGGATGTCGTGCTGCACCTCCGTCATCTGCCCCTCCAGCTTGTAGGTCCGCTCCACCAGGCTGTTGTGGGCGGCCACCTTCTGCTCCAGCTGCTCGATGCGGTAGGTGGTCAGCTTGTTGGACACCAGGATGCCTCCAAAGGTCCCCGCCAGCGTCCCGATCAGCGACATCCCCGCCACAGCCAGCGTCGTCAGATCCATCCCCTCTCCCCCTCCTTTCTCTGAAAGGCCCACAGCGTTCTCCTCTCCAAAGCTCTGCCCGCCTCGGCGCCCCCTACCACTCCCAGCCCCGGCGACAAAATTGTATGTTCCCGTCAATCCAATTTCACAAAAAACAGCAGAAGGGGCGCACAGTGTGCGCCCCTTCCAAACGATCGCTTCCATCTTGTTTGGGCAGCTTCCCCTTGTGGGAGAGTGGCACGGCCCACGCTGTGTCCCCCAAAAGCCTTTCCCTCGGGGGAAGGCGTCACGGCGGATGCCGTGACGAATGAGGTGGCGCCCTTCCACCCGTCCCACGCGGGCGGACCATAGAGGTGCCCGCCCTGCGGGGCGGGTCCCTTTCTGAACGTCCAGAAAGGGGCCAAAGAGACGCCGGGGGACGCTCCCGGCCCCCCGGTACAGGACACACCGAGCGGAGCTCTCCTGGACCTGAGCGGCGCGGCAAGGCTTTCGCACTGACCAGCGTCTCGCGCCGCTGCCGCTGATGCCCTGCGTCATTTGGGTCAATGCGCTGTTCCGGCTTTGCGCCTGGCGTCCCGGGCCTGGGCAGGCAGGGGGGTTGACGTTTCCCCCTGGTCCCCCCGTTTGCACCGTGTAAGAGGAACAGACCCGAAGCAAGTAAAAAGGGACCCCGGACCCATTTGGGTCCGGGGTTTCCTCTCTTACCTGGTTTCTGTTATCTGTATTCCCTTATTTCTCGGTCAGGGTCACATCAACATCGCCCAGTCTAAACTCGGCGTAGGCGCCCAGAGTGGTGCTGGCAGCCTCGTCCACAGTCTTTTCAGGAGCGGTCCCACTGGAGACCTGGATATCAATCACAGTTCCAGTAGTGGTGGTCTTGCCAGTTACTTCAATGACGGTGCCGGGCACCACATAGGCGGTCACGTCGCTACCGCTCGGAGCACCAATCTCCTGGTAACGGTCAGTCCCGGTCCGGTAGCCAGCAGTCGCAATCTTATTATCGGTGAGCACGACCTTAGTAGCGGCACTCAGCTCGATATTCTTGTCCACAGTCACATCACTGGAAACAGCGGTGCTCCCGTAGATAACGCCGGAGGTGGTATCCAGAATGTGGTTTGCACCCTTTGCGGTGTCGTAATCCAGCTCCTTGGAATCAACCACATAGTCACCGTCAGTTACGGTCTCACCGGTGGTGACGACCTTGATGGAATCAATACCGTTCAGGGTAATCTTCCAGGCGGCGTTCAGGGTGACGTCTTCATTGCCGACCTTGTAGCCGTCAGCCACGCTCTTGCCAGCGACAGCGGTCTCGGAGGTGGTGGTGGCGATCACGCCGGTACCCTCGGAATCATCCAGAGTGGTGACCAGGGTCTCGCCAACCTTGACGTAGTCATTATTGCTGACTGCCTTGCCATTTACCTTGACAGCGCTGCTGGAGAAGGCGGATGTATCTACCTTGGAAGCCGCATACAGATACACATCCGCGCTGATGGCGCTGGAGTTATCCAGCACCTGAGCGCTGGCCTTGGTGCCGGTCTTGGCGGTGCTGTTGCTCACATCGCTGCCGGTGACCAGGATCACGGCATCGGCATCAGCGGTCTTGACCGTAAACTTCTGGGCATTGTCGGAGGCCTTGACGTACCAGACGTTCTCGTTCTTGGAAACGGGGGTCACTTCACCGGAGCCATTCTCCACCTTGCTCAGGGTCACGCCCTCGCCCACGTGGATGGCATAGACGCTGACCACATCAGAGGTGCTCAGGGTCATGTCCTCGTTCACGGTGAGGGTCAGGAAGCCGGCCTTCTTCACCTCGCCGATGAAGTTGCCCTGGCTGTCCTGCACCTGGGCGCCGACAGTAGAGAAGCTGGAATCCTGAATCAGCAGAGTGGTGCCCTCCGCCACCTGGTACTCCGTGCCGAAGGCGGTGGAAGCACTGGAGGGGATGAGAGTCTTGCCGTCCGCGCTCCAGACCTTGGCGTTGTTCAGGGTGCTGTCCAGAGTCAGGGTACGGGTCTCAGGAGCCGCAGGCTCATTCTTCAGGGTAATGGCGATGTCGGTCTTGTCCTTCACCTTGAAGCTGATGGCGACAGACTTCCCGTCCGCGGCTACGGTGTAGTCAGCGGCGGCGATGCCGGCCACGGTGTCGATCAGCTTGCCATCGGGGGCGGTGTAGGTGTAGGAGTAGGTCTCGCCAGCCTTCAGGGTGGCGGCGGCGGCGCTCACGGCGGTGCCGTCAACGGTCAGGGAGATGGCCTTGTACTCGGACTTCTCCTGCTTGACGATGTACACCAGCTCGGCGGGGTCATCGCTGTCGTCGGGCTTGGCAACATAGGCATAGGTGTAGTAGTCGTCGTCCTCTTCCATGTCCTTCAGGTCGCCAACGCGCACGTCAGCGGAGCTCTTCAGGTCCTTGCCGTTGTTCTTCAGCTCATAGGTGGCCACAACGAAGATGGTCTCGCTGTTGGCGGTCCACTGGTCGGCGTTGCTGTCGCCCAGGGAGAAGGCTCTGGAGCCCACCACCTCGGGGACCGCGCTGACCGCGATCTTGTCCGCGTCGGTGACCACGCCGGAGCCGTTGGTGCGGTTGACCACATACAGGCCGGACTTGCCGGTGGTGATTTCCTGGTGGGCATCGGCGGTGAAGATCAGAGTGGTCTTCTCGCCGTCCACATACACGGTGGCTTCCTTGTACATCTTGTTCTTGTCATAGGACTCATAGGCTTCCCAATCAGCCACATAGAAGTAGGTCTTGTTGCTGTTGGAGGCCTCGCCGGAGTAGACAAAGACCACGTCCAGGGCGCCGTCGCTGTTCTTGTCGATGGCCCAGAACTTCACAGGATCGGTGGCATCGTTGTCCACGTAGTCGGGGACGTTCTCGAAGCCGGTGTACAGGACCTTATCATCGGTGTCGATGAAGGCGGTCTTCTCGTCCACGATGTACTTGGTGCCGTTCACATAGATGAAGGCCTTGTCGCTGTTGATGGCGGCGGTGTTGTTTCCGTTGCCGACAGCGTGATCCTCGGTATCCTTGTAGTTGTTGTCCTCATAGAGGTCGCCGTCATCTCGGTCGTTCACGTTCGCGTAGGGCAGGATCTGACGCAGGGTGTAGACGTCGTCAGACACGGTCCAGGCGAAGACGTGCTCCTCCAGCATGGCCTCGACAGCAGCCTGGGTCATGGTGAAGTCCTGTCTGTCGGAGTGCAGGTCGATGTACTCGTCATCGATCTCCACGGTCTTGGCGGTGCCGTCGGTGAAGACGACCTTGGCGGTGATGGTCTTCAGGGACACGTCAACGGCGTCCACATACAGGTAGTTGGCATAGTAGTCATCCAGGGCGATGAAGCCGATGACATAGCCGTTGGGGTCCAGGAACAGGCGGTAGCCGATATCCAGGGTGGGGTGCTTCTCGTTGATGCCGTCCACATCACCCTCGGTCCACCTGGAGTAGTTGTACTGGTTGCCGTCGTCCAGCTTGACGTAGTTGCCCTGATCCTCCTCAGGATCGGCGTCCTTCTTGACGCGGGTCACAGTGCCCTCGGCGGTGGCGGGATCGTTGATGGTGGCCACGAAGGCGTCGCCGTCCTCGTCCACATCCACAGTGACGACAACATAGTCGTCCTCAGCGAAGCCCTTGCAGTAGATCTTCCGGGTGTCCACGGAGTCGCCCAGGGGGTCCTGGGTGCCCAGCATGCGGACGGTGGCGAACTCGCCGTCATCGTCGGAGCGGATGTCGGTGATCTCGGCCAGGTAGTAGTTGATCTTCACCACGGTGACGGTCTCGTTGACCTCGTCAACATAGATCTCGGTGGTGGCACCCTTGTCGGTGTACTCGTAGGTGGGGTCCTTTTCGTTCTCGGGCCGGCCGGCAATCTCCTGCTCGGCGCCGTCCACATAGGCGACCCAGTCATAGACATAGTCGCCCTTCTCGGTGCCCTCGACGACCGTCTTGCCCAGGTCCTTATAGATCACGTTCTCCTTGGTCCCGGCAGTGTAGACATAGTCGGGGGTGTCGGCCACGGTGATGATCTCGTCATCGGAGGTCATCTTCACGTTCTCAGGCTTCAGGCTGCCGTCCTCATTGAGGCCGTAGGAGTCATTGCCCTCGGTGGTGGCGGAGGTGCCCCGGTAGGAGCCGGTGCCCCAGGTGGTGCCGGGACGGCCGTAATCGGTGTTCTCGTTGGTCTTGTAGACCAGGTCGAAGTTCTTGTAGCCCAGGGTATCGGTGTAGTAGAAGGTCAGGGAGTAGATGATACCCTTATTCTCGTTGTAGTACACGCCCAGCAGTTCGTTGTACTGAACGGGCACGGCCTTGGTCAGGGCGTTGAACACCAGCTCAGCCACGTTGTCGCGGGTCAGGCCCTCGTTGGCGGTGAGCTTCAGGTCGCCATACAGGCCCAGAGCGGTGCCCTTGGCGGTGGCGGCCAGCATCCAGTTGTCGCCGAAGTCAGCGGCGTTCTGGAAATAGCCCAGGGCGCGGCACAGCATCAGCACGGCCTGCGCGGTGGTCACGGTGGCGTTGGGGTCAAACTTGCCCTCGCCCACGCCGGCCACGATGCCCAGGCTGGAGCACAGGTTCACATAGCCCTGCGCCCAGGCGGGGACGTCGGTGAACACATTGGTCTCCGCGAACTGGTTGACGTTCACGCCAGCGCCGTACAGCATGGTGCTGATGATGACCGCCATCTCGGCGCGGGTGACTACGTTCTCGGGGCCGAAGGACCCGTCCTCGTAGCCGTCAAAGAGGCCGATGGCAGAGGTGACCGCCACGGCGTCCTTGTTGACGATCTCAGCGTTGTCGCTGAAGTCGTCAAGGCCCTTAGCGCTGGAGCCCACGACCATCATGCCCAGGAGCATAACGGAAGCCAGAGCCAGGCTGAGAGCACGCTTCAGGTTTCTCATTGGATATTCCTCCTTTTTATATTGACAAAAGTCGCTGTTTTCTGACAAACCGGGCCTTTTCCAGAACATTTCGGCCCACTATGCCTGTACAACACTTCTGACACAGGAGGAATTGGTTATAAAAAGGGGAAGATCAGGGGAAAAATCCCTGAGATCACGCCTAAAAAGTTTACATGGTAGACATTTGGTAGACACATGAAAACAAGAGGGGCGGCGAGGCCCTGAAACTCCAGGCCACCGCCGCCCTTTTTTGGTAGACTTTTGGTAGACATCGCGCTTTTTGTCAAGAATATGATTGGAGCTCTTACAATTATAATATGCTGTTTTTCATTTGCAAGGGACCTCAATCTCCTTCTGCCATGCGGTAACCCACACCTACCTCAGTAAAAATATACTGGGGTTTCGCCGGGTTCTTTTCTAGTTTGCGACGGATCTTTGCCATATTGGCCCGCAGATTTTGAGTATCTCCTACAGCATTCGGCCCCCAGATCTCTCGAATGATAAAATCATATGTCAAAACTTTTCCGGCATATTGGGTCAACAGAGCAACGATCCTATACTCACTCTGAGTCAGATGCACGTTCTCTTCTCCCAGCCATACCAGATGGCTGTCAAAATCGACTCGCAGCCGGCCACACCGGTAGATCCCTGTACGCGCCAATCCAGGATCGGCGGCTTGCGTCCTGGTATGGCGCAGAGCGGTGCGGATACGCGCCAGCAGTTCTCCTCCGCCGAAAGGTTTGGTCAGATAGTCGTCCGCGCCAAGATCCAATGCTTCGATCTTGTCTCGTTCTCTGGTCCTGGCAGATACCACTATAATTGGAACAACGCTCCACCCTCGAATACGTCGGATGATATCCACTCCATCCATATCTGGGAGCCCCAGATCCAGAATAATCAAGTCAGGGCAGTAGGCGTCAAGCATCTGACACGCCTCTGTTCCGGTATAGGCCTTGATGACATCATATCCATTGGCTGTCAGGACCGTTCCGATCAGATAGTTGATACTTTTTTCATCTTCGATCACTAAAATTTTATCCTTTATGACCGCCATACTGCCGTTCCTCCTTTAAGGGAAGCGTGAACCAAAACTCCGTGCCTCCCTCCAGCTGATTTCTGCCTTCAAAATTTCCTCCGTGCACCTTGATAATATCGCGGCAGACGATCAGCCCAATGCCCATATTGTGTTTTTTATCTCCAGAACTGGTATCTGCCAATTCCATATAGTCCCCGCATAGATGCTCCAACTTTTCCTGCGGGATCCCCGCCCCGTCGTCACTGACAGAAAAACGGACCCAGTGCTTTCCCGCATCTACCCGAATCCGGATCTTCTCCGCCATCCCATGGATCACCGCATTTTCCATCAGGTTGTATAGCACCTGCTCGATCAGCATCGCATCCATAGGCACTTCCAGCAGGACGTCAGGCACCTCTACTTCCACTGTGGTATTGGGGAAGTGCTTTTGGAATTTTTCCATTACCTCACCCACTACTTCCTCTGGCATCTCCGGACTCTTTTTCAAGTGGTAAGACGCCCCGCCTACACGGGTGATAGACAATAAATTTTCTACCATACGGATCATCCACTCTGCTTCACTGCACACATTGCGGAGCAGGGTCCTGTTCTCCTCATCGCTCAGACAATTTCCCGGACTGAGGATCGCCTCTGCTGATCCGATGATGGAAGTCAGCGGAGTCCGCAGGTCATGCCCCACTGCCCGGAGCAGATTGGCGCGCAGTCGCTCCCGCTCCGCCTCGATCTGGGCCTCCTCCTGCTCTTTGATATGGGTAGTAAGCGCGCTGGTCACGATAGAGACACTAAACAGTGTGACAAATGTGAATGGGTAACCAGCCCCCCGCAGCTCAAACCGGTAATAGGGTTCCATAAAGGCATAATTCACGACCACTGCGGCGATCAGGCTCGCCGTCATCCCATAAAAATATCCATTGGTAGAACGGGCCACCACCAAGACACCTGTCACAAAAAGCAAGGCTGCATGGCAGTCATCCGCCCCTACGGGCTGGAGCAGCAGACCCAGGTCCAATACCACCGCCATGGTCACCACTAAAATCACGCTGTCCTGCCAGCAGAGGGGACACATCCGCCTTATCTTACCGAGCACAGGCCCACCTCCCCCCTTTCTAACCGGGTCAAAGTCAGTATATCATGGAACGCTGAAGCGTTCAAGCCGGACGTATAAGTGCAAAAATGCCAGACAGCCCCCGATCAGGGGCTGTCTGGACATTGGCCGCGCCTCACAGCGTGGGGATCCCTGTATCAAATTTGGGGCAGCGGACCCGGACTGTCTTCAAATCATTGACTACCTGACTGATCTGAATGTCACAAGTCGCACTTAGCAAACGGTATGCATCCGGAAAATCCAGTTTCAGTTTTTTCTCCAGAAAGGCAACTGTATCAGATACCGCCAATCGAATAGCATCGTCCAAAGTCACAGCGGATGCTGTAAAATAGAGGGCTTCCACTGTCTCGATGACCGGTCTGCTCACCGGCCGGTCCTTGTAAAGCGTGGTTTTGAGACAGATCCGGCCGGGTGTCTCGATCCCGGTCCCGCTTAATTCCCCGTCACCCATACAGGCGTGCAGGTCCCCCACTGCCAGGCCGGCTCCTGGGACCGACACAGGAAGATAGACACGGGCCCCCGCCTTCACCATCTTCGTATCCATATTAGAGCCGTGATCCCCCGGCACTGCACAGTGGATATCCAGCCCAGGTCTGGGGGCTACCCCGCACACGCCCACCATTGGGGTCAATGGGAGACGGATCTTGTCAGAAAAGCAGGCAAATCCATCCTCAATGGGAATCACCTTAGTGTCAGCCTCTGTGATCCGGTCCCCCAGTACGCCCAATCCCTTTGAGGTCACCATAACCCCCTGTCTGCCGAGCTCAATGGCCAGGATCTCCACACACAGGGTATCTCCCGGCTTGGCACCCCGCACCTCGATCGGCCCAACAGAGCAGTCCATGATCGTGATATCGATATCCGGACGCTTTACCGAGGCGTCTGTGATCTGGCCGCTGTAACAGTCATCTGTCTCCACCCAGAAGGTCTCCCCATCCTCGACGCTATATTGACAGGGATGCTCCGCATTGAAGCTGAAGATCACTTTGTCTTTGGGAATGACACGCATTGCATTTTCCTCCCTCTTTTACCAGCCTGAGGGCAGGATCCCCACCAGATCCAAAACCGCATAGAGGGCTGCCGCACAGAAGAGCGTGATGATGAGCACCTGGACCCACCGCGCAGAGTACCAGCCGCACTTCCAGGGCGGCTCCATGTCGCCGTTTTTCCGGGCACTGTTTACCATCAGCGCAGGCAGAATGGACATAATGACACCACCGAAGGTCCCAGCCAGGTAAATGGCGTCTACAAAGCTGACCAAGCCGCTGTAAGCTAAAATGAATGGAGGCAGAGCCACACATGCCAGCGAGATCAGGCGGGTCGGCACATGATTCTCGCTCTTGAACTTGAACATGTCCACAATGTTCGTCAGCATAGAGCCGCCCACTGCCCAGTAAGAGGTCATCATGGCGCACAGGGCAAAAATGTTGGCTACAAACATTGCCCAGCTGCCCAGCGCCTGGCCCCAGGCGAGCGTCGCTACCTCCGTGACATTGTCCGGTCCAGTAAGGGAAATGACAGCCAGAGGGACCAGTGCCAGCAGTATCCCGGTGATCAGCATGCCGATGGTGACCGCTTTGGGCAGTGCGCGAGCATTATGCCGCAGGCCGCGGGCCAGTTCAGGGACTGCATACTGGGCGATATAGCAGAAGATCGCCACGTTGAACACAGGCACCGCATAGGTCCAGTTGGTGTAGATCGCCTGGCTGATATCCGCTTTCCCAGACAAGAAAGAGACCCCGATAATAACGGCCAGCAAAACGATCATGCCGGTACTGATAAATTTTTCTGCCAGGCCGGTTGCTTTCAGTCCCAGCCACACTACTACTACGGCCGGCACAGTAAAGATCAGGCTTCCAAGTGTGGGAGAGATCCCCAGCAGCTCAGCCAAAATTTCTCCGCTGCCGCTGGTATAGGAGATCATGCAGCCAATGGAGTTGGCGCACACAGAAATAAAGACCAGTACCGCCCCCAATTTTCCCACATATCGTTCTGCCAGCCCCGGCAGCTGCATGGGCTTTTTCGTGCGGAGGGTAGTCTCAGCCACATACAGCATGGAGACCGTCGTAAATACCCCCGCGATAATAAGCCACATCAGCAGGATAGGCCATCCGGCCTTCCGGGAGGAATAAGCCAGTCCTAAAATACCGGCTCCGATATTTGCACCCACGATGATCATAGCTGCTTCCCAGAAGGTCAGCTTCTTCACACTGAGTGCTCCTTCCTCTGTAATGACAACATTACTTTTTTCTTCGCCCATGTTCATCTCTCCTCAGCTTTTATTTTTTGCCGGAGTGGTATGATCTCATTATAGAAAGTCGGGCTCCCAAATTCAATTGATTTAGTTCACAATATTTTCACTAATTTTTATATAATAGCAACATAATCGCAACATTCATTTTCTGCTTTTTTGTCTCCTTACAGGCCGCAGGCATAAAAAGCGCCCCTTAAGAGGCCCGAAAAGGGGAGAGATCCCAAACTTTTCAGGGCCCCTTAAGGGGCTGTCTGCTTGCATTTCTTTCAGGTCCTCTGGGCCCTGGCCGGGTCTCCGGCCCTCTTGGGAGGAAGCCCCGCCCATGCTGGGGACCAGCCAGACGCGGACCGGTGACGGCGGGACGGGGCATTCTGCTGTTCAGCACTCACCGGCCGCCAAATCCGCCGCCGCGGCCACCGCCGCCGCCAAAGCCACCTCCGAAGCCTCCGCCACGGCCACCGAAGCTTCCGCCACGACCGCCGAAGCTCCCACCAAAGCCACCGCCGCGGGAACCGCCGAAGCCTCCGCCGCGGCTGCCGCCGAAGGAGCCTCCGAAACCACCGCTGCCGCCAAATCCGCCGCCACGTGATCCTCCGCTCCGCGGACGGCCGCCGCCGATCCCGCCAAATCCACCGGGGTCACCTGGTCCTCTGGGCCCTCTCGGACCTCCTGGCGGTGGCGGCGGCGGACGGTGCCAATGGCGCCGGTACCAGCCGTATCCCGGACCATGCCAGAAGAGGATAGGCCGGAACACATAGGGTGGGGAGGCCACCCCATAAAAACGTGCCCGGTAGCTGTTGTAGCGCGCCCGGTCGATGGCGGAGAGCACCATCAGGGCCGCCACCAGAAGGACCAGCAGGGAGATCACCCCCATGGTCCGCTCATTGACCTGGTAGCTCCCTCCCCCTCCGGCGTTGCCCAGTCCGAAGTTGTCTATATATACCTGGTTCATCTCCGCAAAGAAGGACAGCACACCCTCTTCAAAGCGCTGGGCACCGAAGTTGCTGGAAAGCATCCCATCCAGCCGGGAAGTCACACTGCTGGTCAGGATGGTGGAGAAGTCGTTGCCTGTAGCCACGTAATAGAGCTCGTCATCCACCGCAGCCACCAGCAGGGCGTCGCCCTGGCCCAGGCCGATCTGGGTCCCCTGGTCGTAAGCATAGCTTTCGATGTCCTGCCCATCCAGGCTGTCCACCATCAGTACGGCGATCAGACTGTTGTACCGATAGTCCCAGTTGGCGTTATAGAGGCTGATCTGCTCCTCTGCGGAGGAGGACAGCACCCCGGCCTGATCTGAGATCCAGGTGTCATACTCCGACGTGGACAGGGAGGTGTCCAGCGCGCCGGAGGCACTGTTGGATGTGTCTGTGGGCAGTCCGGGGACGGGAGCCCGCAGCTGACCCACGCCGATAGCCGCCACGACCATGATCACAGTCAGCGCTATGGCCACCCAAGTCTTTTTCAAAAAGTTCATCATTTCACCTCACGCAGCGGGACAGGACCGCCGGCCTCAGCCTCTCAGCTCCAGCAGCTTCTGCTTCAGCTCGCCCTCAATGCGGCCCAGCTCCAGCTCGGCCTCCTTCCGCTTCTGACTGCCCTCCTGCTGGATCTTCATCACCTCGTCCAGGGTGGAAATCAGCTGCTGGTTGGTGTGCTGGAGGGTCTGGATATCCACCACGGAGCGCTCAGATTCCCGGGCGGTCTCGATAGTGCCCATCTTCAGCAGGTCCGCGTTCTTCTGGAGCAGCTGGTTGGTCATGTCGGTAACTGCGGACTGGGCGGCCGTGGCCTGGCGGCTGTGCTCCAGCCCCAGGGCCAGCACCATCTGGCTCTTCCACAGGGGGATGGTGTTGACCAGGGAGGACTGGATCTTCTCCAGCATCAGGGTGTCGTTGTTCTGGATCAGCCGAGTCTGAGGGCCCATCTGGATGGAGATCATCCGGGTGAGCTCCAAATCGTGGAGCTTCTTCTCAAAGCGGTTACACAGGTTGGCATAGTCGTTGTATTTCTGTGCGTCCTCCTGGGCCCCGGTCTCGGCGGCCTTCTTCTTCAGCTCCTCCAAGTCGTGGGCCCGGACATGCTCCAGCCGCTTTTTCCCCGCGATGATATACATAGTCAGCTCTTTGTAGTATTTGGTGTTGAGGTCATACATCTGGTCCAACATGGCGATGTCCTTCATCAGCACCACCTGGTGGTTCTCCAGCACCCGCACGATCTTGTCCACGTTGACCTCGGCCTTGGCGTAGCTCGTCTTCATGGCCTCCAGTTTATCCCGCTTCTTTTTGAAGAAGCCCAGGAAGCCGCCCTCGTCTTCCTCCTTGCCGAAGCCCTTCAGCTCCACCACTAGAGAGGACAGGGCCTCCCCTACCTCGCCCAGATCCTTGGTCCGCACGTTGTTCAGCGCGTTTTCCGAGAAGCCGGCGATGTTTTTCTGGGCGGCGGCGCCGTACTGGAGCACCACGCTGGAGTCGGTGATATCGATCTTCTGGGAGAACTCATCCACCATCTTCCGTTCCGCCTCCGTGAGCTGGCTCTCATCCAGCTTGACGGCGTGGGCGTCCCGCTCCTTCTGGGCTGCGGCCTCGTCAGCCGGGTCCGCCGCCAGGGTCAGGGTCAGCCAGCGGCCGGTGCCGCGGCCGCAGCGGTGTCCGCCTCCGGCGTCAGAGTCAGCTGAGGGGTCATATCCAGATTGTCGCTCATTGTCGTTTCCTCCTGTATCGTCACGTTTCTGATCTCATTGTCCTAGATATCACGGGACCTCGGTCCCCGCTTTCCAGAAGTCATATCCCGTCAGCACGGCCATCTCCATTGCCCCATGATCAGTTTCTCCACCTATTCCACGGTCTCCCCCACTCTTCTCGGCTCACAGCTCCAGGGTCACGCCTCCGTCTCCGTCCTTCTTCTGGCCGCCCAGCCCCTCCCGCTGGAGCATCTGCTCCATGACGGTGATATCGGTAGAGATGTCCAGTGCCTCATCCCCGAACAGGGCGTCCAGCTGCCTGTCAAAAGCCTGGGAGATGGTAGCCATCATCTGCTCCACCTTCTTCTTGGTGGCGTCGATATTTTCCCCCGAGATGCCGGCCGCATCCATACGGTCATAGGCATTCAGGATCTTCAGGGTGGTGGGCAGATAGTAATCCAGAAACCGGCGGATCTGGGGCAGCTTTTTAGGCTGCTTCACCACCAGGTCGATGATCTTCCGGGTGACCTCCTCCAGATGATCGATCTGGGCGGATATCTCCTCGTCCTCGATGCTGTCGTTGAGGCGGCGCATCTCACCCACCGCCCGGTCCCGCTCTTTGATGAGGGCGTCGATCTCCGGATCGCCGGTACTTTTAGGAGGTTCCTTCTTCTCGGGCTCCTCCTGTTTGTTCTCCTCCGGCTCTCCGGGCACCTCATACACCTTATTGGGGAAGAGTCCCTTCCCCACGATGAAGGCCGCCGCCGACAGCGCCCCGCACAGCAGGTAATGGACCGGCTGGTACAGTGGGAACAGCAGCGCATAGGCCAGCCAGACCGCACCCACCAGATAGATGGGGACCACCGACCGCTTTACATGTTTTGCCATATCTGAACTTCCTCCACTTCCGCAGGCCGGCCCCTTCCCCGGTCCGGCCTGCAAAGCTGCCTTCATATGTCCTGTTGTGAGATATTGTACCCCCACGGAGATGGGGTGTCAAGGAAATTAGCCGCAACTTCCGGCCGTCCAATCTGTGGTCTCAATTTTTACATTCTCTGCGCCCTTTTCTAGAAAGACGAGAAATGCCGCCCCAAGTGGGGCGGCATTTCTCTGAAAAAACACACAAGAAGGAAGTGCGGGGCAAACTTAGGCGTTGTGGGACTTGGAGTGGCTGGGGGCGACGTACTGGCCGTTCTCCTTCTTGACCAGCTTGCCCTCCTTGACCAGCTCGTTGGGGCTGTAAATGTCGTTGATGTTCCAGCAGCCGGGGGTGGGCACCACGATGTTCTCCATGGGGGCCTCCACCAGGAAGGGCTTGCCGGCCTTGTTGGCCTCGATGGCCTTCTCCAGGGCGGGCTTGAACTCGTCAGCGGTAGAGCAGCGGATGGAGTCCACACCGTAGGCCTTGGCCACGTCGGCCCAGCAGGGGCTGTAGGACTCCCCATCGGGAGTGTGGAACACGGTGCCGAACTTGGTCTTGTAGTTGGCGTTCTCCAGACCGGCGATGGTGCCGAAAGCGGAGTTGTTCATGACCACCCAGGTGCAGGCGATGCCCTTCTCCACGGCAGTAGCCATGCAGGTGGGGTTGACGCCGAAGCCGCCGTCGCCGGTGAGGGTCAGCACGATCTTATCGGGGGCAGCCAGCTTGCCGCCCAGGACGGCGGAAGCGCCGAAGCCCATGGTAGCCAGACCGGAGGAGTGGTGGATGGTGCCAGGAACGGTGATGTCGAACTCCTGGGCCACGCCGTTCTTGTTCCAGCCCACATCGGTGAAGATGATGGCGTCCTCGGGGATGACCTCCTTCACGTCCTTCAGGATGCGCTGGGGAGTCATGGGGAAGCGGCCGTCGTTGGAGATGGCCTCGTTGCTGGCCTTGAACGCGGCCTTGGCGGCAGCGATCTGCTCACGCAGCTCGGGGTTGCTCTTGCCCTCGGGGCAGATCTTCTTCACTTCCTCCAGGATCTGGGCCAGGCCGATCTTCAGGTCGCCGATGGCGCCGATCTCCACAGCGTAGTTGCGGCCGATCTCGTTGGGGTCGATGTCGATCTGCAGGAAGGTGGTCTTATCGGGATCGAAGGTGACGCCCTGATACCAGCTGGAGCTGTCGGCCTCGCCGAAGCGGGTGCCCAGGCCCAGGATCACGTCGGCATTGGTGGTCAGGGAGTGGGTGAACTCCAGGCCCCAGAAGCCGGTCTGGCCCACCATCAGGGGATGCTGGTCGGACAGGCAGCCCTGGCCGGCCAGAGTGCGGGACACAGGGAGATCCAGGAACTCGGCCAGAGCGGCCAGCTCCTCGGAGGCCTGAGCCAGCAGGATGCCGCCGCCGGCGTGGAGGACGGGGTTCTTGGCCTCCACCAGCTTCTTGGCAATGGCCTTGGCGGCAGCGGGGTCCAGGGCGGGCTTCATGGTCACATGGCTGTCCTTGTAGGTGCGGGCCCACAGCTCCTCCTCCATCTCACGGGAGAACATGTCCATGGGCACGTCCACCAGGACGGGGCCGGGACGGCCGGCCTCAGCCAGACGGAACGCCTTGTCCAGGATGTAGGGCAGGGCCTCCACATCGTCCACACGCCAGCTGCGCTTGCACACGGGCTTGAGCATGCTGTACTGGTCACCGTCCTCATGCATCTGGATCTCCTGATGGGGGTGACGGCCGAAGTAGTAGCTGGGCACATCGCCCGCGATGACCACCATGGGGATGGAGTCCAGGGAGGCGTTGGCCACGCCGGTGAGCACGTTGGTCAGGCCGGGGCCCAGGTGGCACATGACCACGGAGGCCTTGTGGGTGATGCGGGCGTAGCCGTCAGCCGCGGTGGAAGCCACGGCCTCATGCCGGGTGCCGATGTACTCGATCTTCTTGCTGCGGGAAAGGGCGTCCAGCATGCCGATGACGGTGTGGCCGCACAGTCCGAACAGCTTGGTGACACCCCGGCGCTCCAGGTAGTCTACCAACAGGTCAGATACCAGTTTCTTGCTCATTGTGTGAAATCCTCCATATCATTTTTTTGGATCAGCAATCTCTTATCAGGCTTTCGCCCGCTTCTCCCAAACAGTGTTCCTGCCCGGCGGCCTCTCCCTCATTTCCTATGGAATCAATTCATAGATCAAGGGAAATTTTTAATCCTTCCACTTTGGCTATTTTTCAGCAACAGCCGCAGGGCATCTCTCTTTTTTCTGTCTACTACTACCATACAAAGAATAGTATATTCCCTCTTATTTGTCAAATAGCTAGTTTTCATTCATTGTTCAAATTCCTGCATGGGATGTGCCAAAAAAGGCCGGCCTGTCCGAGGTGGGACAGGCCGGCCAAGTCTTTTGTCCGGTCATTTCGCTTCAGGAGCCCTCTTTCAGATTGTGCCGCTCCAAGAAGTGGTTGAAGATCAGGCCGCTGCGGATAATAAAATCCCGGAAATATTCGGCGGCGGGGGGCATATACTGCTCCTTGTTCCATTGGATATACAGCTTCCGCGCGGGGATTTCATTTTCGATGGGCAGCACCTTCACATTGTAGGGGGTCCCGCCCAGGGGCCTGGGAACGATAGCGACGCCGTGATTGGCGGCCACCATGCCGTACATAATGACGTCCTGGGCTGTCTCCATGGTAATCTTGGGCTGGATGCCCAGGCTCCGGAACAGCTCGTCGGTGACGGAGCGCAGCTGGCAGTTGTTGTCGAAAGAGATGAAGGGCTCCCCGTCCAGCTCCCGCAGGTCCACCGACTCCCGCTGAGCCAGCCGGTGGCTCTCCGGGACCAGCAGGACGATCTGGTGCTCACCGATGAGGGCCCCTTCCACCCGGGGGTCGTCGATTTTAGTACAGAAGAGCAGGTCGATCTCCCCGGCCAGCAGCTTGTCCCGCAGCTGCATGAAGGTGGCCTCCTGGTTGAACTGGAGGCGCACCCCCACCCGGTTGGTCTCGGATAAATAGCGCACGATCAGCTCAGGCGCGAACTCCGCCAGGGAGGGAAAGCAGGCCATTACCACCGTTCCGCTGTTTGGGTTGATATAATCCTGGAGTCGGGCCACTCCGGTGTCCAGCAGGTTCAGGGCCTGGGAAACATAGGGGAGGAACAGCTCCCCATATTTGGTCAGTTTGATGTTGCGTCCCTTTCGAACAAAAAATTCCACATTCAGCTCGTCCTCCAGCTCCTGAATGGAGTGGCTCAGGTTGGACTGACTGACATACAGCTTTTCCGCCGCCCGGGTGTAGTGCTCCAGCTCGGCGATGGTCTTGAAATATTGCAGCTGCCGTAAATTCATACGGCGCTCCCCCTTTCTGTCCCGGATCTTAATATATTGATTCAATTATGCCATAATTCGATGAAAAAATCAAATATATTTTTCAGTTCGGGACAGAAAAAGCATATCTTATCGGTCTGACCCGGCCTGCGCCTGCTTTGCCAGCTTGCGGGTCTCCAGGGTGCTGAGGATGACATCAGCGGAGATGAGCACCAATCCCACCAGGAAGGAGGGGGTGAAGGTCTCGTTCAGCAGCAGCATGCCCAGCAGGGCAGAGAACATGGGCTGGAGAGGGTAAAAGAGGGAGCAGGTGCTGGCAGGCAGCTCGGCCAGACTGGCCGTCCAGGTGTACTGGGCCAGCCCGGAGCCCACCAGCCCCAGATAGAGCACCACCAGGATGTTGGCGGAGCTCAGGCCGGTGCCCCCTGCCTGCACCGCGGCCGCCACCCCCGTGGGGATGTGGAAAATCAGACTGATGACCATGCCGTAGGCTGTGACCAGAATGGGAGGATACTTGGCGGTGAGCTGGCGCATGAAGACAGAGGCCACGCTCCAGGTGACCACTGCCGCCAGCACCACCAGGATGCCCGCCATCTCCCCCTGGCCGGTGGCGCCGGTGGTGATGACGAAGGTGCCCACCAGTGCCAGCACCAGACACAGCACCTTGGTGGGGGTGATCTTTTCCTTCAGGTGGAGGGCAGCGAAGATGGTGACCCCCACTGGTGTCACCGAGTTGACCAGGGAGGCCATAGAGGCCCCGGTGAGGGAGATCCCCAGCTGGATGAGGAAGATAGTGAGGAAATAGCCCATGACCCCCACCCCGGCAAAGTATTTCCAGTCCGCCCGGTCGATCTTCACGCCGAAGTGCTTCCGGGCCATGAGCATCAGGGGAAATGAGGCCACAAAACACCGCAGGCAGCCCAGCAGGGGGGCGGGCACATCGTCAGAGATCAGCTTCCCCCCCACGTACACGCTCCCCCAGAAGAAGAAGGTGACAAACAGAAGCAGAAATGCCCGGCTTTTCTTCAGCAGCTCCATAGAAACGCTCCTCTCCAAAACACAGCAGTCTTTCAGCGGATCAGCTCTGGCTGGACGCATGGGACCGCCTCCGGAATATTTCTCTGCCGGGAGCAGACCCACGGGGCCACCCAAAGGAAGAAACGGACCGGCGCCGCTGGGGCGCCGGCCCGTTTGAAATTCATGGGTACGCGCTTGTCCGCAGCTGGGGATCAGGCCCCGGCAACAGCGGCCAGCTCGTCCTGCAGGATGGTACCCAGACCGTCGACCTCGCCGTCGATCTTGGTGTACAGGTCCTGCACGCCCTGCAGATTCAGGATCTCGTCATAGAACTCGGGAGCGTACTCCACCATCTCCATGCCGCCGGCAGCCAGAGTGTCCTTGCTGCTCTTATCCAGCTCGGTCAGAGCGGGACGCAGCTCAGCAATGGCTTCCTCCACGGCCTGAGTCAGGGCATCCTGATACAGGGGGTCCAGGCTGTTGAACTTGTCATTGTTGATGATGATCTGGTTCAGGTACAGGATGTGGTTGGTGAAGTTCAGATACTTCTGGACCTCCTGGAAGTTGGAGGTCATGCAGGTATCAGCGGCGTTCTCCTGAGCGTCGATGGTGCCGTTCTGCAGGGAGATGTACACCTCAGGCCAGGCCAGAGGAGTGGGGGCAGCGCCCAGAGCAGACCAGAAAGCCATGTGGTTCTGGTTCTCCATGGTGCGGATCTGCAGGCCCTTGAACGCATCCAGAGTGTCCAGCTTCACATTGGAAGTGGTCAGACGGTAAGTGGCGTTCTGCAGGTAGCCCAGGATCTTCATGTTCTTCTCTTCATACTTGGGGGCAATGGCCTTCAGGAACTCGCTGTCATCGCCGTTCAGCACCTGGTCGATGGTGTCGCCGTCATACTGAGCGAAGACCATGGGCAGATCGAACACGGCCACGGCGGGCACGAAGGAGACGGTGGGAGCGGTCTGCAGCACCACATAGTCCAGGGTGCCGTCCAGCATCTGCTGCTGGATATCCATGTCGCCGCCCATCTCGCTGTTGGGATAGTACTCAACGGTCAGCTGGCCGCCAGTGATGGCGTCCACCTTCTCGGCAACCAGCTCACCCAGCTGCTGGGCAGCGGCGCCCACGCCGGCGGAGTCAGCGCCGCGCAGGACCACGGGGTCCAGGCTGGCGTAGTCAGAACCGGTGCTAGCAGCGGGGGTGCTGGTAGCAGGGGTGGAGCTGGCGGCGGGGGTGCTGGTGTTGCCGCCGCCGCAGGCGGCCAGGCCCAGAGTCATGGCGCCAGCCAGGACAAGAGCTGCAAATTTCTTCATGTTTGTTTCCTCCTCTTAAATGGTATGTTTTATTTGTTCACTTGCCCGACCGGCCAAGGGCCGACCAGGTCAAGGGTGAACCGAAGTCAGTGGTCAGCGGCCCAACAGCGCCAGACTGACCGGCTCCACATAAGTGATGAGAGCCAGGGCCAGCAGGAAGGAGATGATGAAGGGGACCGCCCGCTTGGCCACAGCCATGGGCGGCTCCTCCGCCAAGTTTCCGGCCACGAACAGGTCCAGGCCGAAGGGAGGCGTGGCCAGGCCGATGGACAGACAGCACACTAGGATGACGCCGAAGTGGACGGAGTCCACGCCCAGGGCCTGCACAGCGGGCAGCAGGATGGGGGCCAGGATGACGATGGCGGGGCCGGTATCCATGACCATGCCCAGGATCAGGAACAGGATGACCAGGACAGACAGGACGCTCCAGGAAGTGGTGAAGTTGCCCACGATGAAGTCCTCGATCACCTTGGTGGCGCGGGTCAGGGACAGCACGCGGCCGAAAGCGGTGGCGAAAGCCAGCACGAAAGCCAGGCCGCCGTAAGTCTTGACAGAGCTGGCCAGGAAGGGGATCAAATCCTTCAAAGAGATGGAGCGGTACACCACCAGGGAGACGAACAGAGCGTAGAACACGGACACGCAGGCCGCCTCAGTGGGGGTGACGATGCCGGAGTAGATGCCGCCCAGCACGATGATGGGGCACAGCAGGGCGAAGAAGCTGTCAGCAAACAGCTTCAGGAAGCCGTTGCCCCGCAGCTCGGACATCTTGGCGCGGATGCGCTGCTTGTCCTCGCCCTTGGTGATGCAGAAGATCACCGCATAGGCCATCATGAACAGGCCAATCAGGATGCCGGGGATGACGCCGGCCAGGAACAGGTCGCCGGTGGAAACGCCGGTGGCCAGGGAGTAGAGCACGAAGGGGATGGAGGGCGGAATGATGACGCCCAGGCCGCCGGCCACGGCGATCAGGCCGGCGCTCCAGCGCTTCTCATAGCCCATTTCCACCATGAAGGGGATGCACATGGAGCCGACGGCGGCGGTGGTGGCCGGGCCGGAACCGGAGATGGCGCCGTAGAACAGGCAGGTCAGGATGGCCGCGCAGGGCACACCGCCGGGGATGTTTCCTACGAAGTAGGAGAAGAAGTTGAACAGCCGGCGGGAGATGCCGCCCTCTGCCATGATGACGCCGCCCAGGATGAACAGAGGCACCGCCAGGATGGGAGTGGAGTCAGCGCCGGACAGCGTGAAGTTGATCAGCTGGTCCACCGGTGCTCCGGCGTTCATAAAATACTGGGGGAACAGGGTGCCCAGGCACATGGCCACGCCAATGGGCACGGACACGGCGATTGCGATCAGAAATACGATAAATACCATTAATGCTGCCATTAGTTCGCGCCTCCTTCCAGATCACCCTTGGCCGCGGCGGCCTCCTCGGCGGCGTCCGCCATAGCCTGCTCCAGAGTGGTCAGTTCCTTCTTATTGAAGTTCATGATATGAAGCACGACCTGCTGGATGCCGCGGATGAAGCCCAGGCCGAAGCCGATCAGCAGGCAGATGTACACAGCGGCCATGGGCAGCTCCATGGCGGGAGAGGTACGACCGCTGTTCAGGGCGTTTTGGATCACGGTGATGGATCCGTTGAAAAACAGCGCCATCACCACGGTGTTGATGAGATCGATCACGATGTTGATCGCGTTGCGGGCCTTGGTGGGCAGCAGGTCCACCAGCACGTTCACGCGCAGCATGTTGCCCTTGCGCATGGTGTAGGGCAGGGAAATGAACACGCTCCAGATCCAGCAGTAGCGGCAGAACTCCTCCGGCCAGGAAAGCGCGGCGAAGAAGGTTCTGGCGATGATCTGCAGCATGGTGATGCAGGAGATGAGGACCAGGAAAAAGACCAGGAAGGTCTCTTCAAAGTGCTCATCCAGCCATTTGATGACTTTCATGTTTTACCTCCTCTTTACTACTTACAACGTCTTTCACCGGGCTGTTTCCGGCGGCAGACATGTCCGGCGGGGGGCCGGACTGCTCCGCATCCCGATCTCTTCTCCCCCCGGAATGCGGAAATACCCCAATGCGTGGTTTCCTCCTCTCTCTCTTCTTGTCTTCTCATTCAAAACAGCGCACAGCGCAGATGGGGGGTCCTTACTTGCTCTCCGCCAAGATGTCCATGAGCTCCTTGCGCATGGCTTCCACAGGGGCTTTCTCGCCAGTCCACAGTTCGATCTGTGCGGCGCCCTGATACAGGGACATGCCCAGACCGTTGAGCACCTGGCAGCCCTTCTCCTCCGCGTTGAGCAGGAACTGGGTCTTGTCGGGGTTGTAGCAGGCGTCAAAATAGAACTGACCGGGCTGGATGTGCTCCACGGGCATGGGAGTCTGGCCGATGGTGGAGCCCATGCCGATGCCGCTGGCGTTCATAACCACGTTGCACTCAGCGATCTTGGCGTAGTCGCCGTGGTGGACCAGCTCAGCCACAGGGGCAAAGTTCTCGTTGATGTCCATGACCAGGGACTCAGCGCAGGGCTCATAGAAGTCGGTGATGTAGATCTTCTTGGCTCCGTGATAGGCCAGCACGCTGCACATAGCACGGCCGGCGCCGCCGGCACCGAAGCAGAAGAAGGTGGACTCCTCCACGTTGATCTTGCCCTCTTCCACCAGGGAGGTGTAGAAGCCAACGCCGTCGGTATTGTAGCCGATCAGCTTGCCCTCGGGGGTCTTGACCACGGTGTTGCTGGCGCCCATCTTCTTGCACAGGGGGTCCAGCTCGTCCAGGTAGCGCAGCACGCGGACCTTGTTGGGCTTGGTCACGGCGAAGCCGGCAAAGTTCATGTAGCGCAGGCCGTTGACCACATCGCCCAAGTGGTCCTTGTCCACCTCGGTGTAGAAGTAAAGCATGTTCAGACCGGCGGCCTCATAACCGGCGTTCTGCATCCGGGCGGCGAAAGACTGGCCCAGAGGTTTGCCCAGCAGGGTGATCATTTTGGTGTTGATGTCGATCTTCATAACGATCCCTCTCTCATTCTCTTCAAAAAAGTTTTATTGCGGTGATATCAGACGGCAGGACTCAGTCGATGCCGTGCTCCTTAAAGTAAGCCTTGGCAGTATCCAGGCAGCGCTTGGCATGGCCGGCCACACCCAGCTCCTCGATCCGCTTCAGGTTGGGCAGCTCGATGGACAGGGGGATCTCGGGCATCCCCTTCACCATGCCGGCGATGTCCATGGCACCCTCTCCGGGGTACAGGCGGCCCTCACGTGCGGTGAAGAGCATCAGCTCGTCCTTGATGTTGTCCAGGACGGGGTCTCCGTCGGGCCCGGCGGGGCCGTCGCACAGGTGGATGAAGTTGAAGTATTTGGGATCGGTGCGGGCCAGCTCGGCACCGGTGACACCGGCGCGGCCGGCATGGAGGGTGTCCACCATGATGTACAGGTTGTCCGCCTTCACAGTGTCCACCAGCGTGATGGCCTCCTGGAGGTTGCGGACACCGGCCCAGGGCAGGAACTCCACGTTATACTTCAGGCCGTACTTCTTGGCCATCTCGGCGATCTTGGCCACCTGATCGATGTAGTAGGCCTTGTCCCGGGTCCAGATGCTGCCCAGCACGTCGGTGGCGCCCAGCTCGGCTGCCTTCTCAAACGCGGGGTCATACTCGTTGATGTCCAGGTCGGGGCGGACGCGGGCCAGCTCGATGTCCATCACGGGCATGTCGTACTCCTTCAGAGCCTGGCGGGTCTCCTCGAACAGCTTGGCGTCCTTGTGGAGCAGGAACTCCGGCTCTCCGGGCAGGTGCATCGGGATGGTGCGCAGGCTGACGAAGTCATACCCCGCCTCCTTGGCGATGCGGATCTGGTCCACAGGGGCGGTACCGGGGATGGTCAAATAGGCCAACGAAAACTTTCTGGACATACTGCATTCCTCCGAATTCTAATATCATATTGTATTCGGTCCCGCAGGGGCCGTTTCCCGGCCTTTGAGCTGGAGGCGGCGGGAACATCCGTCCCCCCTGCCCGCCCGGGCCGGCACGCCGATGGCTGCCATAAAAATAAACAATCCCGGCGGCAAACATGAGGAGAGGGCACTGGAAATATCACCCTTGTGGCACTATCACCAATTCCCTCTTTTCGTTGTCTCCCATTTTATTTCAAAACTACAAATTCGTCTACTGCGAACTCTTCATAATTTCATCAATACTTCGCATGCTTTACCCGCTTCTCATCCCAATTTATTGTTTCATTTGTATAGTTTTACCCTATCAAAATTGTGCACCCATACAGGAACCTTGGTTTTTTTAAGGATTTGGACATGCAAATTTTTCGATTGTGCAAATCGCTCAACTTTATTTAAGCTCCCCTATTTCTCCATGATGTCTGACGATTTCCCCCCTTTGGGGCTCTCCAAGCCCCTCCTGGTCCCGCTTCCAGGCCGCCGGCAGCCCCAGGGCAAGGGGCGCGGAGCTCTTTGACGGCCCGCCGCCGCGCCTCAACCATCGAAATTTTCCATAGTTTAATGTAAAACTTATATTGGAATAATGGAGACCAATACAGTATGATAATCGTATAAGATGCTAATGAATGTTCCGGCATCCGGCAGGCGTTTCGCACATTTTCCACAAAACCTCGCCGCCGTGCCGGCATTATCAAGGAGGTTTCCCCAGCTATGATGAATCTACCCTCTGAAATCACCATCTGTGAGGTGGGCCTGCGCGACGGCCTCCAGAACGAAAAGACCATCGTCTCCACCGAGGATAAGCTCTCCCTTCTGCGGGACTTGGTGGACGCCGGCTTCCCCGTGATCGAGGTCGGCTCCTTCATGCACCCCAAAAAGGTGCCCCAGATGGCAGATACGGATGACCTGTTCAAGGCTCTGGTCAATGAATTCCCCGGCGTGGAGTTCCGCGCTCTGATCCCCAATCTGCGGGGCGTCCAGCGCGCCGCGGACTGCGGCTGCAAAAAGGTGAAGCTGAATGTCTCCGCCAGCCGTGAGCACAACCTGAAGAATCTGAATATGACTCCTGAGGAGAGTGTAGCCGGTTTTGCCGACTGTGTCAAGGCCGCCGCGGAGCACGGGATCGAGGTCTCCGGCTCCATTTCCATGCCCTTCGGCTCCCCCTGGGACGGCCGCATCCCTCAGTCCGAGATCGACTCCATCATCGATGCATATCTGGACGTGGGCATCACCGAGATCTCCCTGTCCGATACCTCTGGCATGGGCGTCCCCAACCAGGTCTATGAGATGTGTTCCCATGTCCACACCAAATTCCCCACTGTCTCTTGGTGGCTCCACTTCCACAACACCCGCGGCGTTGCCATGGCCAATATCATGGCCGCCATGGAGGCCGGCATGACCCGTTTTGACACCTCCTTTGGCGGTCTTGGCGGCTGTCCCTTTGTCCCCGGTGCTGCCGGCAACATCTCCTCTGAAGATGTGATCCACATGTGCGACGAGTCCGGTATCACCACCGGCATCGACGTGCGCAAGGTGATGGCCATCTCCAGAAAGGTGCAGACCATTCTGGGCCACACCACTGACAGCTACCTCCTGCGGGCAGGCTGCTCCAGCGACCTGCTCCAGACGGTCAAGTAAGGGGACCCCTGTTACTTTCGCTTCCTGTCTTCTTATTCTCTTCTCCACAACGCCCGGCCTGTGTAAACAGGCCGGGCGCTGTGGTTCCAGCCCATTTCCGGAACAAAACAGCGCGCCCCGGGGAAACTCCCCCCCGGCGCGCGCTGTTTTTTGTGTCAGGCCAACGGATTTCCAGGTGCCTCCTGAATGTTGTGCTTCTTGGCATATCCAGTGAGCATCAGGGTCAGCGCCCCGTCTCCGGTGATGTTGCAGGCGGTGCCAAAGCTGTCCTGAAGCGCAAAGATGGTCATCATCAGGCCGGTGCCGTCATTGTCGAAGCCCACTACGCTGATGATCAGGCCCAGGGAGGCCATCACCGTGCCGCCGGGCACGCCGGGCGCCCCCACCGCAAAGACACCCAGCAGGAAGCAGAAGAGGATCATTGTGGGCAGGGAGGGCAGCTCACCGTAGAGCACCTTGGACACCGTCATCACGAAGAACACCTCGGTGAGCACTGAGCCGCACAGGTGGATGTTGGCAAACAGGGGGATGCCGAAGTCCACCATGTCCCGGCGCAGCACCTTGGACTTCCGTGCTCCCTCCAGGGCCACGGCCAGGGTGGCCGCGGAGGACATAGTGCCCACCGCGGTGAGGTAGGCGGGCCCGTAGTGGCGCAGGACCTCCCAGGGCTTCTCCCCGGAGTAGAGCCCCGCCAGCAGATACAGAACTGCCAGCCAGAGGTAGTGTCCCACCATCACGATCAGGATCACGATGAGGAAGACGGGCAGCTGGCGGGTGATGCTGCCCTCATAGGCCAGCCCGCAGAAGGTGCCCGCGATAAAGAAGGGCAGGATGGGGATCACCACCCGAGAGACCACCGCCAGCACCACCCGCTGGAACTCCTCCAGCACCTGGGTGATGACCTTGGCCCGGGTCCAGGTGGCCGCCAGGCCCACCAGCACAGAAAAGACCAGCGCGGACATCACCGACATGACGGGCGCGATGTCCAGGTTGAACAGCAGCTCCGGCGCCTCCCTCAGCCCCTCCGCCGCCGACTGGATGGACAGGCCGGGGATGATGGCGTAGCCGGCCCCCATTGACATCAGTGCGGCGCATACTGAGGAGGTATAGGCCAGTGCCAGCGCCAGGACCAGCATCCGGGAGGCATTGCTCCGCAGACGGGTGATAGACGGGGCAATAAAGCCGATGATGATCAGCGGGACACAGAAATTGATCAGTGAGCCCAGCAGGTTTTTCAGCGTCAGTACCACCTGCATGATCGTGCCGCCCACGTCGGTGCCTCCGATCCACAGGTCCGCAGAGCCCAGACCGATGATGATGCCGATCACCACGCCGATGATCAGACGGACGGGAAGACTGCTCAGTATTTTTTTCATACTCTCCACACTCCATTTCCCAGTTCAGAAGCCGCCCCGCCTTCACACAGCACGCGGAGCGCCGCTGTCAGGACCACTATACCACATTATGCTTCCCTGTACAAGAATGGAGCCTGTCTTTCTCTCCCCTCAGCCAAGGAACCCCAGATGCTCCAGCAGGATCTTGCTCCCCATCAGGACCAGGATCACCCCGCCGGCAAGCTCCGCTTTGCCCTGGAAGCGGTCCCCAAAAGCTCCGCCGATATACACGCCCGCCGCCGACAGCAGGAAGGTGATGACACCGATGCAGGAAACGGCCGGCCCGATCTCCACCCGCAGAAAGGCGAAGGTCACTCCCACCGCCAGTGCGTCGATGCTGGTGGCCACCGCCAGGGGCAGCATGGACCGGGGGCGGAAGGAGCTGTCCACGTGCTCTTCCCCGCCCCGGGACTCCCGGATCATGTTCGCTCCGATCAGCCCCAGCAGGAGGAAGGCGATCCAGTGGTCCACTCCTGCGATGATCTCTTGAAAGCGCACCCCCAGCAGATAGCCCAGAAGAGGCATCAGCATCTGAAAGCCGCCGAAATAGATTCCTGCCGTCACGGCGTGGCTTCCCCTGACCCGCCCCACCGAAAGTCCCTTGCATATGGCCACTGCAAAGGCGTCCATAGACAGTCCTACCGCAATAACAAACAATTCCCACAGGCTCATATTGTGGTTCCTCCTCACACGCAGCCGGTCCTCCCCGACCCTGGAACGGGCAAAAGAAAAGACCTATCTGTCCCCACGACAGATAAGTCTCATCGTTTCATGCAGAGCCAGGAGGACTTTCCTCCAGTTTGTTGACTCTGCCGCGCGGCGCGCCGACTACTCCCTTATATGTTTATCTAGCTTACCACGCGGGACCACGCTCTGTCAATCATTTTTATTGTACTGCTCCTCTCTTTATGCACCCATCTTTTTTCATTTCGGCTGACGTTTTTCCGCAAAAAGTGTTGACAGCAGGACCAAGTTATGCTAATATATCACCTGCACTAAGCGTTTTCTGTGTGCCGCCAATATGCGCGAGTGGTGGAATTGGCAGACTCGCTAGATTCAGGTTCTAGTGTGCATTACGCACGTGCGGGTTCAAGTCCCGCCTCGCGCACCAAACCAATATAATCCGAACTTGTTTCCGATAGGAGATGGGTTCGGATTATTTGTTTTCTTTGAATGTTATGAAGCCACCTATTTCCGCAATGGAGTGAGACGCAAACCCACCTCAAGAGGCCTACAGGCCCCATAAACGCAAAAGGGCGGGCATAGCCGTTTTCACGACGCGCCCGTCTCTTAGATATAAGAGAGTGATAGCATTGTTGTTTGATGTCGAATATTGAAAGAACAATGAAATTTTGCTATAGTTAAAGCAAAAAAACACAGGAGGGATGATCGTGAGCGCGGGAATTTGTATTATGAATAAAAATGCAATTGCTCTTGCGGCGGACAGTGCTGTTACTATTGGGCCACATCTTGCTATCCACAATTCTGCCAACAAGTTGTTTGCTCTCTCCAAAGTTGCACCGGTAGGTGCAATAATCTATTCAAACGCGGAAGTAATGGGAATTCCTGTTGAAATTCTAATAAAGCAGTACAAAAGGGACTTGGGCCAAAAAGCATTTGATTTCTTGGAAGAATATGTGAATGACTTTATTTCATACCTGCTTTGTAATAAACAGCTATTTCATTTTGCTGAAAACGAAGCGCGCTATGTTAATAGCGTCTGTCTTGATTTTTTAAATGGACTAAACGGGGATTACGCACAATCAGTTTCTCGGAAGCTTGACGAAGTAAAGCGCGAACTTACTCCAGCAGAGCTGGCTGCAGTGCAACAGAGTGTTATCAGTGCAACAATTGAATTTATCGACCATTTACCATTGATTCCAAATTTTGATATTACGGGATACATTCTGTCCAATTATAGCGGGGAGATTAAAGAACATATTTCCAAGATGTTTCCGTGGATTATGGGGAACGTTCTCGATAATCTAACTGCTAAAGTATGTACAATTTTTAATAAGGATTTTTTTAGAAGCGGGTATGTCGGAATTGCATTTGCGGGATATGGCGAGCATGATATTTTCCCCAAAATGCAGCACATCCATCTATCTGGAATTATTTCAAATAGCGTTAGATATGCTGTTCGTGAACAAGTAGTGATTACCGAGGATAATACAGCTACGATTAGTCCTCTTGCCCAAACAGATGTGATGCAGACTTTCTTGTTCGGGATAAATGATGGTTTTATAAATGCGCTGGCCAACGAAATTCCAAAGCAAATACAGAATATTTTTCAAAGTATCGATGATGGTCAATTTATGGAAGGCAAGAAAAAAGAAGTACTTGGGAAACTTTCCAGTGCAACTCCGAATATAATAAATCAGATAGTTGCAAAAGCACAACAAGAGTATTTACACCCCATCACACAGTCAGTAGCAACATTGCCAATCGAGGAACTTGCTTTGTTGGCAGAATCAATGATAAATATTACGTCGCTTCGTCGAAAGGTTGCAATCGATAATAATATTGGTACTGTAGGTGGTCCCATCGACGTTGGCATGATAACTAAAGGCGATGGGTTTATTTGGATAAAGCGTAAGCACTATTTTGATCAATCGTATAATCCTCAGTATTTCTACTCACATTATATGCGTGAAGGGAGTGTAAGAAATGAACACCATGAATGATAATATTGTACAGGGGTGTTATTTGCAATACCTTCTTTCAAAATATATTTCTAAATCATGTTGTGACTCAAAAGTACAAGAATTGGAAACACGGTATAATACAATAGACCAGATTTCAAAAACAGTGCCAGTTGTTGCAACTACTACAGATCAGTAATAATTTCGTTGCTCGTAGGCGTAACTCTGATTACGATAAGAACATCTACTTTGCCAACGGAGTAGATGGCTGAACAAACTATAAAAAGGCTGGATTAAATTATAGGGAGGACGTTATTAACAGATAGCGCCCTCCCTAATATTTCTTTATACTGTTTTCACAAACTGAATTTTTTGTTTTCCTCAGCCTGTCGCTCCTGCCACTTTGTAAATTCCCTCTGCCCCTCTTCACTTTCATAGAAAGCTAGAATATCAGGTAAAATGCAGCGAGCTATCGCCTCGATCTGATGTTGTGGTATGGTGGTGTTATTGATTAGCTTTTTCCTTCGGCCCAAATAATCCCTCCATCCGGTCTGTCAGCTTCAAGTTACTGGTCACATTGCTGCTGTCAATCCGTCGGAGGCTTTGCGCCTTCCACCATACTCCTTCAAATTCCGTTACAAAATCCCACATCCCCTTCCTTTCCATTCCGGGTGAACTAAAAGAGAGCAAGCATAGGGAGTGTGGCCACACTCCCGTAAAATCTCCGTTTTCGGCCTGCTGCCGGAGCGGAGATTTTTCTTGTTGGGAGTATCCCAAACCCTCTCTTGATTGCTTCGCTAATAATACGCTCAAACTAGACGTTTCTACCCGCTATTTACAAAAAATTGTTGAGCGATTTCAAGTCGCGTGGTATGATAAAGATGCTATGAAACAGAAAGAAGTGGTGTCGAATGACAAAACTCAACGAAGTGCGGCTCCATGCAAAGCCAGTGGATTGCGACGTTTGCATGGAGTAAAAATCGTCGCATAATCAATATGCTGGCTTTGCTGCTTGACGATTATCTCAAGGAGGAAGCCTGCATGAAATACATCAATGCAAAAAATCTTCTTCCCGATGCGCTGGTCAAGGAATTGCAAAGCTATATTCAAGGGGGCTATCTTTATGTTCCCGCCGATCAAGCGCAGCAAAAACGGTGGGGAGAAGCTTCGGGCTACCGGCAGGAATTGCAGCAACGAAACCTCCAAATCGTAGAGGAGTTTCAGAACGGAACCTCTATGGAGGCGTTAGCGGAAAAATATTTCCTGTCCGTATCAGCCATTCGTAAAATCATTTATCAGAAATGAACCGGCAGGGGTTGCAGTAATGCAGCCCCTGCTTTTTGTTTGATACAGATTGATTCGGTATTGTCTGGTAGATGGAAAAGTGTTCGCATCGGCAGTACGATAAAAATAACAAATACATCACAAGAGAGGAAAAGACCATGTGTACTCGATTTGTCTACCGAGGTGATGATACCATCACCGGCTTCAATTTTGAGATTGACCTTGCCGTATGGGATCACAAAATCATAGCAGAAAAAGACCGCTTTTATATCGGCATCCTACGGCCCGATGGGGTGCGTCATTCCTATCATGGCGTGAACCGCAACGGAAATGTCGGAACCCTGTTGTATGTTCACGGAAACCCGGAGGGGGCCTATCAGGATTCCAAAAACTGCATGACAATCGCAGACCTGACAGAACAGTTTGTGCAGGCAAAAATCAGTTTTGATGATGCACTGCAAATCGTGCAGGAACGGAAGATTGTCTATGCCCCGGATGCCACCATGCAGGCCATGCTGTCCGACAGGCAGGGCCGCACCCTGATCGTTGAACCGGGTATTGGCTGGCGAGAAGATCATGGCCGGTATTCGCTGATGACCAATTACTCTGTCCTTGCACCCGAAAGCACAAGGCCCTTCCTTGTGCCGGGAGATGACCGATACGAAAGGGCTGTTCAACTTCTGAACACTTACGGAAAACAATTTACTGTCACCGATGCGTTTTCTGCACTTCAAGCCGTCCGACAGGAAGGAATCTGGGCCACCAGAGTTTCTTTCGTTTATTCGGCAAAGGAACACACTGTTTACTATGTGGAGAACAACCATTTTTCACAGATTGAGAGATACGAGTTCTCATAACTTCGAGAGGAGGGAACGTTATGAATCCAGAGAATATTTATCCTCGCACCAACGACCACGAAACTGTTTATCTGAAAAATGTCATCAAAAATCCCAACATCCTTGTCGGGGAGTTTACCATGTATAACGACTTCGTTTATGACCCGCGGCAGTTTGAGAAGAACAATGTACTGTACCACTATCCGATCAACCATGACAAACTTATCATTGGAAAATTTTGTTCTATCGCCTGCGGGGCAAAGTTTTTGTTCACCAGCGCCAACCATACACAAGCATCCTTGTCCACCTATCCGTTCCCGATCTTTTTTGAGGAATGGGGACTGGATGTCCAGAACATTACGAGCGCATGGGACAATAAAGGCGATATTATCATCGGCAACGATGTGTGGATTGGATATGAGGCTGTGATTCTGTCTGGTGTTACCATTGGAGATGGCGCAATCATCGGTACTCGCGCCGTCGTAACAAAAGATGTGCCGCCTTATACGATTGTCGGCGGCGTTCCCGTCAAAACAATCCGCAAACGCTTCTCGGATGATACCATCGCGGCCTTACTGCAAATTAACTGGTGGGACTGGCCTGAAGAAAAAATAAAGCAGCATATTTCAGATATTCAGGCCGGGAGAATTGACCGTTTGCAGCCGTTATGCAAAGGAGAACCACATGATGGTCTATGAAGATACTGCGGAGCGCCACCGCTTTGATTCCTTCTGCAAAGTTGTCTTGCGCCATGCAATGCTGGATTGTTTTCGGGAATTTTCATGTCAAAACAAATGGCTGGTATCTCTAAATTATTTGCCGCAGCCGATTGTGGACGGAATCTGTACGACAGATCAGTACCCCAGCGATTACATAACCTTTTCAGCGGATGGTTATACCCTGCAAATCAGCAATGAGCAGTTGGCCAATATCATTGAGAAGCTACCGCAGTCAGAGCGACGACTTTTGATTTTGCGCTTTGTGCTGGAACTGAACGACCGGGAAATCGGCAGGAGGATGTGCTGTTCCAGAAGTGCCATTCAGCGCCGCCGTACAAGTATTTTGCGGAATATGCGGGAACAAATGATGGGAAAACTGCCATGAAAAAATCAAGCGGCAAATACAAGCCCCCACCACTTCTATCCGTTATTAAGGCAGCCCGCGCAGGAGAGGCCGATGCGATAGAACAGATTTTGCAGCACTATGATGCTTATATCAACAAGCTTTGTTTGCGGACAATAGTCGATGAGAGCGGTCAGACTCATAAGCAGGTAGACCCATATATGAAAGGCCATTTGCAAAGTAAGTTGATGCAGGCCATTACGAAGAAATAGCAAAGCCGGGGAATGCCGTGCAAGGGTCAAGATGAACGCTTCGCGCCCTTGATGTCATTCCCCGGTTTTGCTATGCAGTAACCAAGTGTGTGCAAGCAGAAAGCTGCTTGCGCCCACCAATCAGTATCATATCTACGCATTTCAGACGCAAAAGGCGAAGTATTATGCGGCTTCTGGCGGTGTGTCAGCACTAAGGTAATATAATTCCTTATGCTGATTGCTAGAACGGCTTTAAAATGCGTAGAAACAAGGAGGCTGAAGAAAATGAAAGCAGTTATTTATGCCCGTTATTCCTCCGATAATCAGCGAGAAGAAAGTATTGAGGGGCAAATTCGGGAGTGTACTGCCTTTGCCGAGAAGAATGGTATCACCATCCTACGCCACTACATAGATCGCGCCTTTTCCGCTAAGACTGATAACCGCCCTGAATTTCAGAACATGATTAAAGATAGTGGCAAGCGCCTGTTCGATATGATTATCGTCTGGAAGCTGGATAGGTTTGCCCGCAACCGCTACGACAGTGCCCGCTACAAAACCGCTCTGAAAAAGAACGGGGTCAAGGTGGTGTCTGCTACCGAGGTTATTTCTGATGGGGCCGAGGGGATCATTCTGGAAAGCGTCTTGGAAGGATATGCTGAATACTACTCCGCCGATCTGTCCGAAAAGGTAGTCCGGGGCATGACGGAGAATGCCCTGAAATCCAAGTATAACGGCGGCACTCGTCCTATCGGCTATCTGATTGACAGCGATCAGTACTTCCAGCTTGACCCGCTTACCGCTCCCTTTGTCCGGGAGGCATTCCAGCGTTACGACGAGGGGGCTACCATGACAGCCATCCGCGACTGGCTCAACGAGCAGGGTGTGAAGAACACACGGGGCCAGAAGATGACCTACAACAGCGTACAGCATCTTTTGAACAACCGCCGCTATATCGGAGAGTATACCTATCGGGACATTGTGGTGCCGGACGGCATTCCCGCTATTGTCCCCCAAGACCTTTTTGACCGGGTGCAGGAGAAACTGGCAAAGAACAAAAAGGCCCCGGCCCGCCACAAGGCCGAGGACGATTATCTGCTGACAACCAAGCTGTTCTGCGGTTACTGTGGAGCCTACCTCTGCGGTGAGAGCGGCACCAGCCACACGGGGAATGTCCATCACTACTATAAGTGCGTGTCCGTCAAGAAGAAGCGCACCGAGTGCCACAAGAAGTCTGTCCGCAAAGAATGGATTGAAGATTTGGTGGTCAGCGAAACCATGAAAATGGTGATGGACGATGAGGCGATAGAGGCCATTGTGTCCATGCTGATGGACTTGCAGGACAGGGAGAATGTCAATCTTCCCCTCTATGAACAGCAGTTGCGGGAGGCAGACACGGCCATTCAAAACCTGCTGACCGCCATCCAGCAGGGGATCTTGACCAAGTCCACAAAAGGTCGTCTGGAAGAACTGGAAGCCACGAAAGAGGAACTGGAAACCAAGATTGCCTGCGAGAAGATGGCGAAGCCCAAAGTCAGCTCCGAGTTTATGACCTTCTGGCTCCACCGCTTCCGCAAGCTGGATGTACGGCAAAAGTCCCACCGTAAGATGCTGATTGACATTTTTATCAACGCCATTTTCTTGTACGATGACAAAATGGTGATAACCTTCAACTATAAGGAAGGGACAACGACCATCACTTTTGATGACCTCAAAACCGCATTGGCCGATCAGAAAACAGGTTCGGATTTGGATTGCTCAACTGCACCAAAAAGAAAGACACGACTTTGGGAGGAACTTCGTAAGGAAGTTCCTCCCAAAACTTTTGTAAAGTCAGCCGAGTGTAATCGAATTGCAGGAAATTTCAACATATCGGAGGACTATATCATGGATAAGACGATTTTTGAGCAGATGGGTGGAACCTATCATCAGGAAGGAGATTACTTTCTGCCCGACTTGCCCCCACCTGAAAGCATTCCTGTTGGGGTATGGGGACAGCGACGGAGACAATATCTGAAAACACAACGCAGAGTCATCTATACTGGCCTGCTACTAAGCGGCAAGTTGGACGGCCATTTAGCCGAAATTGATGCTCAGGCGGAAGCCATGTTATTTCAGTTGGTAAATCAACTGGCAGAGCAGGAGGGCATTACGGAACAACTCAAAGCTGAAAATCAGATGGAATGGGTTCAGCGCATGAACAATATTCGAAACCGAGTAGAGGAAATTATCTATAATGATCTGATTTATATTTGACAGCAACTAAGCCGGTGAGAATCAATTCATTCTCACCGGCTTGGTAATTGGATACTTTGGAAAAAATCATATCTGCTGATTGACTGATGTCAAACTTTACTTAATAATTTCAAGCATCCGTTTTACAGCTTTGAAATCATGGATGTATGCATCATACTTGCTACGTTCGGAATGATGGATAAGTATTCCATTTTCTCCATATGTTAATTCAGAATATCCGATTAGTAACAAAGGGATGTCTAATGCTCCATTGTAAAAAGGATAATGCTCACTGAGCGCTTGGCATACTCCTATCTGGTAAGTCCAGTGTTCTCTAATATACGTTATTAATGAGACAGGTACACCACGTTCAACCTTTAGCTGATACTCACTATAATTTTGCCCCACCCTCTTGACTTCATCGTAGTGAAGTGGCGCGGCTTTTATTGCATCCACATTTTCTGATACAACTGCCATCAAAAGTTCAAAGCAAAGAAATGAGTAGTCTTTCTTTTTGTCCTCATTAAAAAGAAGCCGATGAATTGTATGCACCTTTTTCACTAAATGCTCTTGTCGCCGAATCTCCATCCCAGAAAATAGCGCCGTAATATAGTTATTGAGTTCAGTCCAAGGCTCTAACACATTCTCATCAAAAAGTGCGACATAGTCACTGTACTTTTTCAAAAAACTGTCGTTTACGGTTCCTGAATCTATCTCAAACTCAAAATCAATGAATTTTCTCAAATAAGCATCACAATCTGTGTCCTCACCAAATATCATCGTAATAGTATGCTCGATTTGTGTTTTATCAAGGGCCATAATTAGAACAGTATTCTTTAAGTCAAAAAACAGATGGTGCAATCGTTCCAAAATTTTTATGGCATAATCAGGGAGACATCGGTCTAATTCATCTACAACAATCACCAATGTCTGATCTTCTGCCAATTTTGATAATTCTTCTCGTGCTTTCTTTACAACTTTATGGAAAGCATAATATTTGTCATACTCATGCTGCTCTTCAGTTTCCTGGGATGCTGCTTCCCGTGCTTTCTCTACCAAATCAGAAAGATCATTAGCGTTAACACCGATCTTGTTCTCAATAAAAGAATATGCTATCTTCTTCAATATTTCCTTGGCGACGCTAAAGCCCAATTGAGCCTTTTCCATAACCTCGCCTGAAAAAATATGAGTATACTCGTCTATATTATCAAGCATGGCAGATACGATGGCAATCAGCGGTTCATCATAATAATCATATTCCCAGCAATTATAGTGAAACACCGCAAATTTTTCGCCAGCCTGGTAGTCTCGCAGTTGACGCTCCATCATGTTCAAGACAAAAGTTTTTCCGGCTCCCCACTTCCCATTTAGCGCAAAAGTACAGGAACTCTTTGAGTTTGATAAAGTAATCAACAATTCCATTAGTTGTGTAACTACTTTTTCTCTATCCAAAATGTCTATTGGGGTATCATTATCTTCGGGCAAAGCTGGTAACAAATCAGGAAAGGTGTCAGTTTTTCGTTCTATTATGGTATCCATCATCCACCACCTCTCAATATCTTTTTTTATACATTTCATCTTGAGTAGGAACGCCTAAACGTAAAGGCTCAAATCCTTGAAAATCAGCCATTTCTTTGTCTTTATATTGCTCTTTTAGTAAATCGCCCAATTTATCAATTTCTGTTTCCACCCACTGTATTGCTACTGTTATTAAACGATGGAAGGAACCTAACCCCTTCAGTTCTTCTGGACTTTTAAATCTCTCTGCAATAGCGACCGTCCCCAATGTATCTACAAAAGGATGTTCCTTATTTGATTGGAGTATCACACCCGCAAGTGCTTGGGATAGTCTGCTTTCATCATGTACAATGAACTTGTCTCTCAAATCTTTATAGAAGTCAAAAACTTTCTTTGCTTCTGGCGGAAAATTTGCCAAAATTTTATTGCGCTTAAGAGAATTATCTCGAAATTCACTTTTTCCAAAGCATTTGTAAAAGACAACTATGGAATTTTGCGCTAACGCCCTGTTTACTACATCGGAATTGTTTGAATTCATCGACTCTAAAGATTGCTTTGCTTCATTTAAGTCCCACCAATGTAACCACATATCTTTTAAGCGCTTGACATATTGACTGTCTGGCAGTCCCAAAATCATGTCTGCATCGGGATAATTCAGGACGTGTATTGTATTATCTCGAACTTCAAATTGCAAAGTGTTGATAAGATCGTCCTCCCCTTCGTAAAAGTTAAAACTACTTTTCTGTCAACTTCTGATATATCCTCATCAGTTCCGCCACGCACTTGCTCTCGGTCATGTCCTTAACAGAGAACCCATACGCTGCCATGACAGCCCGGTCGTTGTCCTGGTGGGCGCGGCGCAGCTCCGGGGGCATAGCGACTTCATCGTAGAGGTCGGCAAGGGAGCAATCCGGGTAGAGGGCACGGGCGTCCAGGATGGCCTGGGCGGTCTGCTCGATCTTGGCTTTCTGGGCATCAGTGGGGGTAGGCCAGGGGAAGTTGTTATAGACCGCAGGCGTATAGCGGTAATCACTTTTCATTCTACTACATACTACTCGCATCCAAGCCATATGGACATTGGAGGTCATAACTCCAAACATATAAATTGAAGCATTAGGCAACACATATACGGTGTTTGCCGCAATAATCTCTGGCTCAATATACCCGATTGGTACATAACGCCGCCGTTCAGAAGATACTTCTGGAATGACTAAATAGGTGGTGTCTGGTTGGCGAATTTCTGCAAACAGCATTGGAGTATCAGCGGCAGCTCTAAACGCTGGGGTTGGACTTTTAGCTCTTGATTGAGCGCACGCTTCAAGTCGTTGCATAATTTCTGGAATGCTACGGTACTCACTTGGAGATACACCCCTTATCCATAAACAAAATCTGATTTTGTTGTTGATGAAATCCGCAGATCCCATAAACCTTTTAAGTAGATGTTTTTTTGTGGGATATTTGTGCAAAAAATGTTGGTACTCTTCTTCGCTGTAAATTAAGTTTCCGCCATCTACGGGTTTGCTTCCCTGTGTCATTTTCGGCATGGTAGCATCATTAGGTGTGCCTCGAGCCTTAATAAAAACATCGTTACCTTCAACAAGATAGCCATTTATATGAGAAACTCTTTTTCTGCGATTATTCTCAAATAAAAACTTGGCCTGACCTGGATAGCATGAAAATCCCACAATGACACAATGTACAGCGGCTTTTTCTGCGGCTTCACTGGTCCAAACAAAGCTTCTGTGGGCAAAGACAATTTCAATATTACATTTTTCAAACAAATCACGCCATAAAATAGCCACCTGCTCCCCCTGAGATATAGAATTTGTTGAAACAAAAGCGGCGTTTATTTGTGTTCCTTGCATATAAGTCGCCGCAAGTTTATACCATGCAGCAACATAATCCAACTTTCCCGCCTTTGAATTATTCGCAAACACCGCTTTAATCTCTTCCGCTTGCTCTTTATTTCTAAATGTTTGTCCCACAAACGGCGGATTACCCATGATATAGTTCAACTGATCCTTGGGCACCACGCTCTCCCAATCCAGCCGCAGGGCGTTGCCCTCCACGATGTTGGCATAGGATTTCAGCGGCAGGAAATCCAGCGGCATGTGAACAACGTCCTCTGTCTCCTTCATCATCTGGCTCTCCGCGATCCACAGCGCTGTCTTGGCCACGGTCACAGCAAAGTCGTTGATCTCGATGCCGTAGAACTGGCCAATGGAGACTTGGATGATACCCTCCATATCCATGCTGATTTGGTCTGTTGAGCAACGCAAGACCTCGTTTTCCAGCTTCCGCAGGGACAGGTAAGTCTCTGTCAGAAAGTTGCCAGAGCCGCAGGCCGGGTCGAGGAACGTCAAGCCCGCCAGCTTGCTTTGAAATGCGCTCAACTTAGCCTTGCGGGTCTTATCTACGGCGATCTCCTTGATTTCTTCCAGCTCCGAGCGCAGGTCGTCCAGAAACAGTGGATCAATGACCTTGTGGATGTTCTCGATGCTGGTGTAGTGCATCCCGCCGGAGCGCCGGGTGTTCGGGTTCAAGGTGCTCTCAAACACCGCTCCGAAAATGGTGGGGCTGATGGCTGACCAGTTGAAGTCCTCGCTAGCCTTTTACAGCAAGATCTCTTTCAGCTCCTCGGTGAAAGGCGGGATCTCAATATTCTCGTCGCTGAACAAGCCGCCGTTGACATAGGGGAACGCCGCCAGCGCCGGGTCATCGTCCGCGAGGTACTTGTCCCGCTGCTCCGGCTTCTGGTCCAAAATGCGGAACAGTTCCACCAACGCCTTGCGGATACCACTGGCGGGAATGTCCCGGAGATAGTCGTGGAACATACTTTTGCTGCCAAAGATACCGGCGTCCTCCGCATACAGGCAGAATACCAGACGGACACACAGGGCGTTTAGGCTTTTCAGGGTGTCCTCCGTCTCCGGGTCTTTGTACTGTTTCAACAAGGCATCATAGAGGACACCTACGATCTCACCCGCCTGTAAAGAGACCTCCATCTCTTTTTTGATGTTGGTGTCCCCTGTGTCCACCAAAAACTGCAAGCGATAGTATTCCTTCTCCAGATCGCACAGCTTGATGATCTCCGGGTCGCCGGTGGGCCGCTCCATGTCGTACACATGGAACTCGGCAAAGTTACAGGTGACGATCCATCGGGGACGCTGGGAGTAGGGCAGTTCGGCGGCGTAGCGCTTGGCCTGCTGGAACGGGGACAGCAGGGAGCCGTCAGACTGCTTGATGGGCTTGTTTAACTCTTTACCCAGGCTCTTTTGTTCGATCAGAACATGTGTGGAGGGGATAAAGCCGTCGATGAAGCTAGTGTGATCCAGCATGATCTGATCCTCAAAGGTGATGAACTTGTCTGGCTCCTCCACTCCATAAACCTTTTGCAGCAGAGATAGCCAAAAGGTCTGGCTGTGACCTTTCTCGTAGCCTTTTCCCTGCCAATCGGCGGCAAACTGTTTCGCAGCAGCGCGGCGCTGTGTATCTGTCATGGCGGTATCCCCCCATTTGATTTTTCTACAGGATACCATACAAACCCGCATTTTTCCAGAGAGATATATAAACTGTGGATCATAATTGAAAACGTTTTCTGGGGCAGGGCCTTGTAATGCTCTCTTGGTCGAAACCCAAAGAGCGGGCTTATGCTGACTTGGTATGGGAAAAGTCGGTTGCATACGCAAACCAAACGGAGTCCCGCAGGACATAGTCTGTCCTGCGGGCACGGTGCGTATGTGACTGGCTTCTTTTTGTTCTGAACGGTTCAAGAAAAAAGTTCGGTTTTGAGCTTTGAAAGTTGTGGTAGGAAGTTGGAGGGAAACTATCCCCCTGTCCACAGGGATAGCGAGCATCGGATTTCGCCCCCCACGGGGCAAAATCCATCCCCAGGGGAGGCCCCCTGAATACCCCCTTACAGCGGAAACCTGTTATAGAATGGAGGGATCAGTTTGCGTACCAACGATGAAAAAGTACGGCTGAAGATCAGGCTGGATGACGCGGAGAAAGCCAAACTGGAACATGAAGCCGCTCTGTGCGGCCTGACCAAATCCGAGTACCTCCGGCAACTCTGCCTGGGCAGGCAGCCCCGCCCCAAACAGCCGCCGGAGTTCTGGGAGCTGCTGGACGCCCTGTATGAAGTCCACGCCCAACTGGAGCGGATAGCGGCCCGCTGCCCGGAAGCCGCCGGGGAATGTTCCCGGCTTGAGCGGCTCGTCCTGTTCTTGCAGGAGGTGGCGTGATGGCAACCACCAGCCTGTGGCACATCAAAGGGCGGCTCAGTGACCTGATTGCCTATGTTGAGAATCCGGAGAAAACCGTACCCAGTGGCACCGAGGACTTTTTTAATGTGTTTTCATACATCCAGAACCAGAAGAAAACCGCAGACGGCTCTTTTGTTACCGCCATCAACTGCCTGAAGCAGACGGCGCTTCGGCAGATGATCCTGACCAAACAACGGTACGGCAAGGAGGACAAGTACATCGCGTGGCACGGCTACCAGAGCTTCAAACCCGGCGAAGTCACCCCGGAGCGGTGCCATGAGATCGGCGTGAAACTGGCGAAAGAGATGTGGGGCGGGCAGTTCCAGGTCATCGTCACCACCCATCTGGACAAAGGCCACCTGCACAACCACTTCTGCTTCAATTCCGTTTCCTTTCGGGATGGGCGAAAGTACAACTATTCCGAGGCCGAGCAGCGGCGTTTGCGGGACATCTCAGACCGCCTTTGCCGGGAGTATGGCCTGTCCGTGATCGAGCATGGCCGCAAGGCCCCCAGCCGCCCCGTCTGGCTGGACGAACGGAATGGTAAACCCACCCGGTACAACCTGATGCGGGAGGCGATGGAGGCCGCCCTCAAGGTCAGCGTGGACGGGAACGACCTGCGGAAAGCCCTCCGGGAGCAGGGCTATGAACTGGACGCCGATCCCGCCCACAAATACGCCACCCTGCGGCGGATCGGGAGCAAACAGGCGGTGCGGCTGTACCGGCTGGGGGAGGCATACGACCTCCCGGCCATCCGGGAGCGGATCGAGGAAAATCGCCAGCGGTACGCCCGCGATTACAGTTATCATCGGTACAGGCCCGTCCCCGTCCAGCGGATCAGGCCCAGACGCCTGCGGCTGGACGGCTCTCTCAGCGGTGTGCGGCAGATCGGCGGCTTCCGTGGGCTGTACTTCCACTACTGCTATTGCCTGGGCCTCCTGCACAAAAACAGCCCCCGCAGATCACTCTCCCCGGAACTGCGGGAGGAGTGCCGCCGCCTGGACGCCATCAGCAGGCAGGCGCAGCTGATCTGCCGGGAGAAGCTGGACACGGCGGAGGAAGTTAGATCGTTCATCAGCGGGAAACAGAGCGAAATGAAGAAATTGGGCGCTGCCCGCCAGCATTGCTATAACCGTCTGCGCCGCTGTGACGATGAGGAGGAAATCGCAAAAATCAAGGGCCAGCGTGACCGGCTGACGGCGGCGATGGCCGCTTGCAGGAAGGACATTCAGACCGCTGAAGCGGTACTCTCCCGGAGCGCCTGTATGAAAGAGAACCTGAAGGCGGAGCGGGCGATGCAGGCCCAGCGCATGGTCCGCGTACAGGATAAACACAGGGAAAGGGGCTGTGCCAGATGAACAGCGTCGTCATGGAGTTGACCGGGCGGGAAAAGGAGATATTGGACGAGGCGGCAGCCAAGGTGGAGGAGGAAATGGCTTGTCTTTCCGCGTTGAGCCGAGAACAGCGCCTTGCCCGGTTCCGGGAGCGTCAATATCCCCACCCCATCAGTTTTGAGCGGGAGATCGGCGGCACCGTCTACACCGTCAACGCCCATTTCAGCGATCAGGCCACCGAAACCACAGAAGGAAAAGTAAAACACATTCTCAGCAAAAATATCACACTGTAAAGTGTTGAAGTCCTGCGCCGGGTATGGTATGATAAGGCTACCCTGCAATCCCTATCACATCCGGCTGCGGAAAGGAGTTCATTTTGAAGAAACAGCAGCCAGAGCAGAGAATATCAGCGTTATACGCCAGATTGTCCCGTGACGATGAGAAGGAGGGTATCTCCGGTAGCATCCAAAATCAGCGGGCCATCCTGGAAAAGTTCGCCCAGGACAACCACCTGCCCAACCCGAAATTCTTTTTCGATGACGGCTATTCCGGGGTGACCTTCACCCGTCCGGCCTTCATGGAAATCATGGAACTGGCCGAGCAGGGGCTTGTGGCAAACCTGGTGGTGAAGGACCACTCCCGGCTGGGGCGCAACCGACTGGTGGTGGGCCAGCTTTTAGAAGAAGATTTCGTCCGGCTGAATGTGCGGTATATCGCCATCATGGACAACATCGACACCGCCAGGGGCGTGAGTGACATCGTGCCCATGCAGGATTTATTCAACGAGTGGCACGCGAAAAACACCAGCGACAAGGTACGGCGCGTCATGCAGAGCCGGGGCAGCGCCGGAATACCCCTGACCACCAACCCGCCCTTTGGGTACAGGAAGGCCCCGGAGGACAGGAACAGGTGGCTGGTGGATGAACCGGCAGCGGAGGTGGTGCGGCGTATCTTTCGCATGAGCGTGTCCGGCCTGGGGCCGACCCAGATCGCTAAAAAACTGCGCTCCGAGGGCGTGATGACCCCCAGCGAGTATTTGCACAGCACCGGCGTGAAATGTCCAACAAAGCCCCCGGCGTTCCCGCACAACTGGTGTTCCTCCACTGTGGCCGCTATTCTGGACAGGCAGGAGTACACCGGCGACACGGTGAATTTCCGCTCGTTCAGCCGATCCTTCAAGCAGAAGAAGCGGTTGAAGCGGCCCCAGGAGGAATGGAAGATGTTTCCCAATACGCACCCCTCCATCATCGACCGGGAGACCTTCGCCCTCGTCCAGAATCTCCGCCAGCACCGCCGCAGGCCCACAAAAACCGGCATTGTCAGTATGTTTTCCGGGCTGCTCTATTGTGCCGACTGCGGCAGCAAGCTGGGGTACAGCGCCACCAACAACTACAAGCGGGAGCAGGCATTTTTCTTTTGTTCCGCCTACCGCAGCAATACCCGTGTTTGTTCCGCCCATTTCATCCGGGAGAATGTAGTCGAGGAACTGGTGCTGGAGGGCCTGCAACGGCTGCTGTGGTACATCCAGGTCTATGAAAGGCGGTTTGCCCAGGAGCAGATGGAGCGGTTTGGCCTGCAAGAGCGGCGGGAACTGGCCGCCAGACAGCGGGAGTTGGCGCAGGCCAGGCAGCGGGTGGCGGAGATAGACGGGCTGATCCAGAAAAGTTACGAGGACATGACCAAGGGCTTGCTCAGTGAGGAACGGTTTGCCACGCTGACGGTATCGCTGGAAAGCGAACAGAAGCGGTTGAAAGAGGCCATCCCGGAGATGGAGACCCGTGTGGAAACCGCCACGGACAAGGCCAATGACCTTCAACATTTTATTGAGCGGGCCAGACAGGTGACGCGGCTGACGGAGCTGACGCCGGAGATCGTCCACGAGTTCATCGAAAAGATCGTGGTGTCCAAGTCCGAAAAAGTGGAGGGTAAGCGGCGTCAGCCGGTTGATATTTACTACAAGACCGTTGGCCTATGGTGCGCCCCGTCCCCGGAAGAAATGGAAGAACTATTCCAGAAGTACCTTGCGGCGCAGAAGAAAAAGACGGCGTAGCGACCGCCACGCCGTCCACAATTAAGGATTGTTTTCTTTACAGGTTAGCCCAAGGCCGACACTTCCTTACGGAGTGTCGGCCTTTGTCGTGTCTTTCTTTTTGGATGCCGCTCCCTTTGGCATTTCGATGCCCTGTCGGTCAAAGCCCTCCCTGCGCAATTGTTTAGTCCTGCGGACCTGCGAATTTACGGCGCATCAGCGCCGCCGGTCAGAAGACCGGTCTGACATCTCTATAGCCCAGATTTTAACCGTCCCTTCCACGTCGGAGCAAGTTTTGTATCGCTTGCTTCGACTTATTTTATAAGTCAGGGGACGCTTGTTTTGCTGTCTTTTCTTTCCCACTGCATCCCGCTTCGTCGGGCCCGCAGTGGGCGGGGCCGGCCTGCGGGCGGTATTCCCCGGCTGTCTCATCAAGAAGGGAGGTATCTGCGTCCACAGATGCCTCCCTTTTTGCGGGGTCCGATGTCCTCATCGGGCCGTATCCCAGCACTCCCCTCAAAAAATGCCTGTGAGCCCTGCACAGGCGGGGCAAAATGAGCACAGTTTTGCTTTACTTCCATAATTTGTATTGAAACGTCTCACAAAATAACTTTTCCCTCCGGTTTTGAGCGGGTCCGGATCTGTCGGGCCCAGTCAGGACAGGAGGGATTTTTTATGGCAAGCGGACAGACTCAGTATTATGGGCTCTCCCAGTGGGAGGCCGCGGACAAGGTGGAGCGGGTGGACTTCAACTCCGACAACGCCAGGGTGGACGGGGCGCTCCACACCCTGGCGGAGCAGGCGGGGCGAAAAGCCGACAAATCTACGGTGACCAACCTGTCCTCCGTAGTGAGCCAGAAGGCGGACGAGACCGCCCTGACAGCGGCGGAGAAGCGTGTCTCCGCTCTGGAGAGAGGCAAGGCGGAGCAGGCAGCTCTTGATGGGGCAGTCTCACAACTGCGGGAGGAGAATCGGATGGTCTTTCTGGGACGGACTGCCTTGAACACAGCGGCCTCCAGCTTTGATCTTCCGGTCCCGGACTGGACAGGGTACTGGGAGCTCCAGCTGCGTTACGACCTGCGGGGAAGCGGGGAGATCAAACTGTCCTTCAACGATGGTGAGGCTTATTATGTGTCCGCCTTGGGGTCCACCGGAACGGCCATCGGGCTGAAATATCAGCGGGGGACCTGCGGGACCGGGGTGATCGTCCTGCGGCGGTGCGGCGCCAGCGGCCGGCTGGGCTGTTATATCAACGGGGCCTCGCTGAATGAAAAGGGCACAGATTCCTCCGGGCTTAACAGCTTTTACACCCTGAACAGTCTGACCGCCGCTGCGCTCACCCACCTGCGGCTGCACAGCGAGGGGGGGCCATCAGCAGCGGGAGCGCATTCGCGTTTTACGCGGTCAAATAGGAAAAGCGCCGCCCCCCGAAATCCGGGGGGCGGCAGCACATGATCGAGACGTATTCAACCAGAATTAGTCCGCAGTTACATCGATAGTCACATCGATCGTAACTTCGTAGCTAGTGGCGGACACAGTCTCATCAGCAATGGTAATCTCAGCGGTCTTATAGAGAATGTCGCCCTCACTACCGCTCGCAGTACCATTCACGACAGCGGTAATCTTGACGCCCTTACACTTGGCCTCCAGAGCAGTCTTGATAGCGGTGTCGACTCCGGAGGAAATCTCGCTCTCCTTGACCTCAACGCGCACCTCTGTGCCGATCGCCTCTGCGGCGGTCTTGACGTTCTTATAGTCGGTGGCCACGAAGGAGACCTTGATCTCCTTGGTCGCAGTCGCCTTACCGGCGGTCATAGTCACGGTAGCGGTCCCCACATAGGTATCATCCGTACCAGCAGTCAGGGTGTTCCAATCAGCGGGATCGGAGACAGTGTAGATCACACCATCGATCTTGTAGTCCTTCAGGGTGTACTGATTCAGCTGCTCGCCAGTGGGCTTGTCACCGGTAGAAGCGCGCTCCTTAACGGTCACTTCAGCGGGAAGTGCACCCACAGCATCATCTACCAGCTCCTCGTCGGCAGTCTCGTCGACAGCATCCTTGGCCACCTTGTCGATGGCCGCCTTGGCACCATCCAGAGCGCCATTCACGCCAGTCTTGGCAGCGGCGTCGATAGCCTCCTCGCCCGCATCAACGGCGGCGGCGATATCGCGGGCCTGCTTGGCAGTCAGCTTGCCCTCGTAAGTGTCCAGGATATTATCCGCATAGTCATTCAGAGCGGCCTTGGCATCATTCTGAGCATCAGTCAGGGCCTTCTGAGCGGCCTTGATCCCATCCACGGCGGCCTTGAGGTCTTTCAGGGTCTCGGGGGAGACCTTCTTGTCCAGGTTGTCCTGGATGTCGGTCAGCAGGCCAGCCAGCTGCTCAGCGGTCTTGCCATCCAGGCCGGTCACCTTCTCCAGGTCAGCCACGGCGGCATCCTCATCACTATAGGTGAGCTCATCCTTGGTCAGCCAGATGTAGACCAGCTCGGCGTACTCCTCATCCTCCTCGATGACGGAGACATAGGAGTAGTAACCGTCCTCGTCAGGAACGATATCGCCATTCGCTTTCACGCTGACAAACATGTCGTCGATGTTGCCATCGTCGATGACCAGCTTATCCTTGTTGCCCTTCTTGTCGTAGGTCTGCTCCACCACGACAAAGATGGTCTCGCCGTCGGTGTCGTACTTGATCCAGTCCTTCTCCGCGTAGCTGTGGTTGTCGGTGACCCAGAAGGCGTCATTGGCGACCTCGGTCACATACTCATCAGCCAGCTCCACAGGGCGGATGGCGGTGAAGTAGCCGTCCGAGTCGCTCTTAACGGCCTTGTAAAGCACGCCGACCTTCAGGGACTTGCCCTCATTGTCCTCGTCCTTGACCCACTCGCCCTTGGCGTCATCCCACTTCTGAAGGGCGTCATAGGCCACGATCACGTTCTGCTTCTGGCCGTCCACATAGGCCTGGGTGTACTCCCAGAAGTCATCGTCCTTGTTCAGGGACTCGCGGTCCTTCTTGGCCAGCATGAAGTAGGTGCTGTTCTCGTCGTAGATCTCGCCGTTGACGATGAAGACCACCTCAGCGGTGCGGCCGTCCTTGGCATAGGCGATGTCGGCATTGTCCACGTTGGGGACCTCATCATAGCCGGTGTAGGCCACGTTGTTGTCCACGTCCACAAAGATGGTATCCCGGTCCACGATGATCTCATTGACACCGGCCTCAATATAGGCCTTGCCGTTGTGGATCTGGACGTCGGTCACCTTCGCCTGGTCAGCGTCGATGGTGTTCCAGCAGAGGTGATCGGCCATGGTCAGAGTGTAGACACCGTCATCGTTGACGGTGTAAGAGAAGACATGGCCGTCGATGCTGGTGCGGACCTTCCGGATCTGCTCATCCTCGCCGAAGGGCTGGCCGTTCTCCTTCACCCACTCGATGGAATAGTTGGTGCCGTTCTTGACCTTGACGTAGTCGTTCTTCAGCTCTACCTTGGCGGAGGTGCCGTCCTCCAGAACGACCTTGGCCTGCCAGTCGCCCATCTCCTCATCGGAGTCCTCCACGTACAGATACTGGTCGGGGGACTGGTCAGCCAGAGCGTAGCCCAGGATATATCCCTCGGGAGTCATGTACAGGGTGTAGTCCTCGTTCAGAGTGGGGTGCTGCCGCTTGCCTTCATCCAGGTCATAGACGTTGTGGTTCTTGCTGGCATAGGTGTACTTGTTGCCGTCGATGCGGACATAGGTGTTGTCATTGTCCTCATCGCTTTCGCCGGTGTTCTTGTCTACGCGGGTGACCTCACCGGTGACGGTCTCGGGAGCCATCAGCTCGCAGATGTAGAAGTCCTCGTCCTCGTCGAAGTCCACGGTGAAGACAACATAGTCATCCTCCTCGAAGTCGGAGGTGTAGAAAGTGCGGTCGTCCAGACTCTTGGGCTCGTCAGACAGGGCGCGCACGCTCACATAGGTGCCGTCATCGTCATCCTTGACAGTGGTGACCTCGCCCAGGTAGTAGTTGATCTCTACCACAGTCACGTCCAGGGTGTAGTCATCGATGTAGATCTCGGTGACAGTGCCCTTGTCAGTGAACTGATACTTGGTCTTCTCATTTTCAGGGATGAGGTTCTTTTCATCATCGGCGCCGTAGGTGGCGTCATCATTCAGGCCGGGGATCTCGCCGTCCTTAGCCTCGTTGGTCACGCCAGAGAACACTTCCTCGCCGTTGACAAAGACAGTCCAGGTGTACTCCTCATCCTGGTTCCGGGCGTTGTTGCAGACGGTGGCGCCCAGATCCTTGTAGACGTCCTGCTCATCAGTGTTAGCGGTGTAGACGTAGTCGGGGGTGTTGGGGACGGTGATGATCTCGTCCTTGTCCAGCATCCGGACCTGATCAGCGATCAGACCGCCCTCGCCGGTCAGATACTTATCCTTCTGAGTGGTGCCGGCGTTGGTGGGCACGTTGTAGGTGCCGGTGCCCCAGGTGGTGGCGGGACGGCCGTAGATGGTCTCGGTGTCGGTGCGGTACACCAGGTCGAAGTTCTTGTAGCCCAGGGTCTGCAGGTAGTTGAACTCCAGGGAGTAGATGATTCCCTGGTTCTCGTTGTAGTACACACCCAGCAGCTCGTTGTACTGGACGGGCACAGCCTTGGTCAGGGCGTTGAACACCAGCTCGGCCACGTTGTCACGGGTCAGGCCCTCGTTGGCGGTCAGCTTCAGGTCGCCGTACAGGCCCAGCTGAGTGCCCTTAGCGGTGGCGGCCAGCATCCAGTCACTGCCGAAGTCAGCGGCGCTCTGGAAGTAGCCCAGGGCGCGGCACAGCATCAGCACGGCCTGCGCGGTGGTCACGGTGGCGTTGGGGTCGAACTTGCCGTCGCCCACGCCGGCCACGATGCCCAGGCTGGAGCACAGGTTCACATAGCCCTCCGCCCAGGCGGGGACGTCGGTGAACACGCTGGTCTCTGCGAACTGGTTGACGTTCACACCGGCACCGTACAGCATGGTGCAGATGATGACCGCCATCTCGGCGCGGGTGACTACGTTCTCGGGGCCGAAGGACCCGTCCTCGTAGCCCTCGAACATGCCGATGGCAGAGGTGACCGCCACGGCATCCTGATTGACGATCTCGGCCTTGTCTGTGAAATCGTCGATACCCTTAGCGCTGGAGCCCACGACCATCATGCCCAGGAGCATAACGGAAGCCAGAGCCAGGCTGAGAGCACGCTTCAGGTTTCTCATTGGATATTCCTCCTTTTTATATTGACAAAAGTCGCTGTTTTCTGACAAACCGGGCCTTTTCCAGAACATTTCGGCCCACTATGCCTGTACAACACTTCTGACACAGGAGGAATTGGTTATAAAAAGGGGGAGATCAAGGGAAAAATCCCCGAGATTACGCCTAAAAAGTTTCCCTGGTAGACATTTGGTAGACACATGAAAACAGAAGGGGCAGCAAGGCCCTGAAACTCCAGGCCACCGCCGCCCTTTTTTGGTAGACTTTTGGTAGACATTTCGCTTTTCTACCCCAGTGTGCGCATCTCGCAAAACAGTCCTATGCTCCGGCTGTCAAATTTTGTCCAAGAATGGTATTGACACTGGGAAGCCTTCCCCCTTATAATATCATTGCAGAATATTCCGGTATTGAACATGGTTTTGATGTGGAACCCTGTTGGTACAGTTTTCAAGCATAGCCCGCGCCGATCATCTTATGATGTGGGTTATGCTTTTTCCATGCCCTTTGTTTCGCTCCTCTCGGCGGAAGCTGTGTTGATTGAAGGAGGAATCCCTATGTCTGTTTCAGGCCTTCTGAGTCTTTTGGGCGGTCTCGCGCTGTTCCTGTACGGCATGCAGATGATGAGCTCCGGCCTGGAGGCCGCTGCCGGCAGCAAGATGAAGCTGATCCTGGAGCGGCTGACTGCCAACCGTTTTCTGGGCGTCCTGGTGGGCGCGGGCATCACCGCCGTGATCCAGTCCTCCTCCGCCACCACAGTCATGGTGGTGGGCTTCGTCAATTCCGGGATGATGACCCTGAACCAGGCGGTCTGGATCATCATGGGCGCCAATATCGGCACCACTATCACCGGACAGCTGATTGCTCTGGACGTGGGCGCCCTTGCCCCTCTCTTCGCTTTCATCGGCGTGGCCATGGTGGTCTTTGTCAAGATGCCCAGGGCCCACCACATCGGCCAGATCATGGCCGGTCTCGGCGTGCTGTTTATCGGCATGGAGATGATGAGCTCCTCCATGATGCCTCTGCGTGACTCCCAGGCCTTTGTGGACCTGATGACCAGATTCTCCAACCCCCTGCTGGGCATCGCCGTGGGCGCCCTGTTTACCGCCCTGATCCAGTCCTCTTCGGCCTCAGTGGGCATCCTCCAGGCTCTGGCCACCAGCGGTGCCATCAGCTTTTCCAGTTCTGTGTTCATCCTCTTTGGCCAGAATATCGGTACCTGTATCACTGCGGTCCTGGCCTCCATCGGCACCAGCCGCAGCGCCAAACGTGCTACTATCATCCACCTGATGTTCAACATCATCGGCACGGTGCTCTTTACTATCCTCTGCATCCTGTTTCCCTTGGCCGATCTGGTGGCCTCCTTTACCCCTGATGCGCCGGCTGCCCAGATTGCCAACATGCACACTACTTTCAATATTGTCACTACCCTTCTGCTGCTTCCTCTGGGCAATCAACTGGCCAGCCTGGCGGTGCGTATCCTGCCCGAGCAGCCGGAGGAGAACCGGGACGAGATGCACCTGGAATACCTGACCCCCGTCCAGGTCAGCAGCAAGGACGGCAACCTGGGCGCCTCCGCTATCCACATCGGCCAGCTGCAGCAGGAGCTGGATCGGATGCTGGATATGGCCCAGGACAACATCGAGACCAGCTTTGACGCGGTGCTCAGTCGGGACAGCAGTCTTCTGACCAAGGCCGAGAAGATGGAGAGCTACTTGGATTTCCTCAATAAGGAGATCTCCAAGTATATTTCCCGTCTCATCACCTATGAGACCAACGAGCAGGGGTCCAGCATCGTCAGCAGCTATTTTACCATCACCGGCAATATCGAGCGCATCGGCGACCACGCCATCAACATCTGCGGCTACTCCAAGCTGCTGGAGGAACGGCACATCCAGTTCTCCGCCCAGGCTCAGGAGGAGATCTGCCAGATGCGGGACATCTGTCTGGAGGCGCTGAACGCCCTGCATCAGCGGGAGGCTGGCGACCTGCTCTGGCTGACGGACGTCTCTGCTCTGGAGCAGCGCATCGATGACATGACCGACCTGTTCCGCAAGGATCAGCTGGAGCGGATGAAGGCCGGGACCTGTTCTGATGAGGCCTGTATCCTTTACTCTGAGCTGCTCACCGACTTCGAACGCATTGGCGACCATGTCCTGAACATCGCCCAGGAGATGTCCAGCATCCGGGAACACAGCTGAATGACAAAAGCGCGCCGCCCCTGTTTTTGGGGGTAGCGCGCTTTCTTATTTCTCTAAAGGATCTCCCGGTACATAGCGGCCGCTTCGGTCTTGCCCATGTGCTCTGCCACTACCAGAACCTCCACCTTGACCGTTCTCTCTCCGAACCGCAGCTCCAGCACATCCCCCTCCTTTACGTCATAGCTGGCCTTCACCGGCCGTCCGTTTGCCATGACCCGGGCGTTGTCACAGGCCTCATTTGCCACGGTCCTCCGCTTGATCAGGCGGGATACCTTCAGCCATTTATCCAATCGCATCGTATTCCTCCATGGAGAAAAGGGGGTGCCGGAGGCACCCCCTTTTTCTATAATCCTGCTTACTTGGAGACGGCGTCCTTCAGGGCCTTACCAGCCTTGAACACGGGAGTCTTGGAGGCGGGGATGGTGATGGTCTCCTTGGTCTGGGGGTTGCGGCCGACACGCTCGGCACGGGCCTTCACCTCAAAGGCGCCAAAGCCGACCAGCTGGACCTTCTCGCCTTCCACCAGAGCGCCGGTAATGGCGTCGATCATGGCGGTCACGGCGGCCTCCGCGTCCTTCTTGGACAGCTCAGCCTTCTCAGCCACGGCATTGATCAGTTCGGTCTTATTCATTGTGATTTCCTCCTAAAGCATGTTTCGGCGCCTGTGCGCCAGTCTTTTGAATAATATTACTTAAAGCTTTTCAGCCTTTAAGCCTCATCCTGCTTGGCCTGCTGCCACAGCTCCTCCAGCCGGTGCAGTCCCAGGCTGTCCAGCGGCCGTCCTCCGGCCAGCTCCTCCACCCGCCGGAAGCGGCGGATAAACTTTTCACAGGTGCCGTGCAGGGCCTGCTCACTGTCCAGCCCTGCAAAGCGGCCCACCTTGACGGCGGCGAAGAGCAGGTCGCCCAGCTCCTCCTCCACATTGGCCCCCTGTTCCACGGCCTGGCGCAGCTCACCCATCTCCTCCTCCGCCTTGTCCAGCGCCGGCCCCATCTCCGCCCAGTCAAAGCCCGCCTTTCTGGCCTTGTCCTGGATCTTCTCCGCCCGCATCAGGGCAGGCAGGGATCTGGCCACGCTGTCCAGGGTGTCGGCAGCGGTGCGCTGCCCCTTCTCCTCCCGCTTCTGGGCGTCCCAGGTGTTCAGCGCCTGGCCGGAGTCCCGGGCGTCCACTGTGCCAAAGACATGAGGGTGGCGGAACACCAGCTTTTTGCAGATGCCGTCCACCACATCGTCCAGGGTGAAGAGCCCCTCCTCCTCCGCCATTCTGGCGTGGAAAACCACCTGGAGCAGCACATCCCCCAGCTCCTCCTTGAGGTGTCCGGGGTCCTTCTCGTCGATGGCTTCCACCGCCTCATAGGCCTCCTCCAGCATGTTCCGCCGGATGCTCTCGTGGGTCTGCTCCCGATCCCAGGGACAGCCGCCCGGCTGGCGCAGCAGCGCCATGATCCGGTTCAGGTCCTGGAAGCTGTATCGTTCCATACTTTGAAAATTTACCACAGTTTCTCATCCTCTGCAAGGTATTTTCACTAGAAATCAGCTCATAGCCTCAAAATTTTCGCGATTTTGTCCCCTTTGGGCATGAGGGAGAGGTCCTCCCGGGAGATAGCGCGGAGAGCCACCACCAAAACCGCATAGATGATGACCGCGATCAGGATGGCTCCCATCACCGCGATCCCGTTGCCGGTCTTCCCCAGGGTCTGGATCGTCTCCCCCGCCTGGGTAACCTCCTCATAGCTGAGCAGCTTGGACAGCAGGCCGTACACCGCCCAGGCCCCCAGCCCCATCACGCCCGCCGCGGCTGCCGGCTTGGCCAGCAGAGGCAGGTAGTCCGGCCGGCCGTGGATCACCCGGGCGATGACCACCAAGTCCAGTACCATGCACAGTCCGAAGCAGAGCACATTGCCCACCGGTGCCCCGGAGATGCCGATGGTGGGCACGGCTACCAGGTTGTAGTTGGTGACGATCTTCACTACGCCCCCCAGTGCCATGATGACCACCGGCAGATTGATGAAGCCATGGGCCTGGAGGACAGAGTTGCACACCAGCATCAGGCAGACGAAGATGGAGGCGATGCCCAGGGTAGACAACAGGGGCCCCGCCACAGAGGCGTCCAGCTCCGGAAAGATCAGTCGGATGATGGGGGTGCCCAGCACGAAGAGCCCCACCCCCATAGGGAAAGCCAGCAGAGCGGTGATCCGCAGGGCGGAGCCGGTGATCCTGGCCGCCCCCCGGCGGTCCCGCCGGGCCAGGGCCGCGGAGACTGCGGCGATGACCGAGGCGGTGATGGCGGCCATCAGGGAGAGGGGCAGGTTATAGATGGTCAGTGCGCCGCTGTAATTCCCATAGAGGCTACGGCTGATATTTTCCGCCGCCAGCTCCACCGCCCCGTAGAGCTGGGAGACCGCCTCCGCCGCCGCGCCGGAGCTCACGGCCTGCTGCCAGGCGTCCCGTGCCGCCTCCAGGGGGGCGAAGTCCACCACCTGCTGGTACAGCGCCCAGCTGTCCGGGTCGGAGATGAGCACCTTCTGGATCTGTCCCTGGACCAGGGCGGAGTCGATGACGGTGACGATGCCCACCATGGAGGAGCTGATGGTGATGGGGATGGCGATCTTCATCAGGGTGGACAGGATGCGCCGGGCGGAGTCCGGAGCGTCCTGAGTGTCCTTCTCCTCCCGCATGCGGGTGGAGACGAAGTTGAAGATCATATAGGCCAGGGCCAGGATGGTGCCCACCGTGACGCCGGTAATGGCCCCCGCCGCCGCCACATGGCTGGGCTGGCCTGCCCGCACCAGCCAGTAGGCAAGCCCCAGTCCGATGACCAGCTTGCACAGCGCTTCTAGGATCTGGGAGACCGCGGTGGGCGTCATATTCCCGTGGCCCTGGGCATAGCCCCGGAAGGCGGACAGGCAGCCCACGCAGATCACCGCCGGCGCCAGCGCGCGGATGCCCGCCGCCGCAAGGGAGTCGTGCATCATGCCGGCCAGCTGCTCTGAGCCAAAATACATGATCAGGAAGGATACCACACCCAGGGTCAGGAAGGCTGCCAGGGACAGGCGGAACACCTTGTGCACCTGGTTCTGCCGCCCCAGGGCGTTGGCCTCCGACACCATCTTGGACACCGCCACCGGCAGGCCGGCGGTGGAGATGGTCAGCAGCACTGAGTAGATGTTGTAGGCGTTGTTGAAATCGGCGCTTCCCTCGCTGCCGATGATGTTGACCAGCGGGATCTTATAGAACAGGCCGATGACCTTTACCACCAAGATCCCCATTGCCAGGATGGCGGCTCCTCCAAAAAATGTATTCGGTTTGGCCGCTGCCATTCGGCGGGGCGCTTGGTCTTGTCGGGTCATAGTGTATCCTCCTCAATTTGTGAGACTGGGTCCTCACCCGAAGATCAGCGGGAGGGCGTAGTGCTCCACTTCCCAGCGGACCCGCTCCAGGTCCAGGGTGAGAAAGCTCCCCTTCTCATATATGACCTGTCCCCGGGCCATATTCATCTCCACATTAGAGCCGTGGGCGGAAAAGACCAGGTCCTCCACCGGGTCGTGACAGGGGATGAGATTGGGGGCGGAGAGGTCCACCAGGATCAGGTCCGCCGTCTTTCCCGGGGCGATGACCCCGGTATCCCTGCCCAGGGCCCGGGCGCCGTTGACGGTGGCCATCTCCAGGGCGGCCCAGGCATTCACGGCCATGGGGTCCCGCTCCACCCCGTTGTGCAGGACGGCGGCCAGCTTGATATCGGAGAAGAGATCGGCACTGTTGTGGGAGGACATGCCATCGGTGCCCAGGGCCACGTTGACTCCCGCCCGCATCATGGCCGGGATAGGGGCCACCCCGGAGCCCAGCTTCAGGTTGGACCAGGGGTTGTGGACACAGGAGATCCCCTTCTCCGCCATGAGAGCCCAGTCCTCCTCCGTGGTGTAGACGCAGTGGGCCGCCAGTGAGCGGCCGCAGTCCCACACCCCGCACCCGTCCAGGGCCTGGATGGGGGTCTTGCCCCACCGCTCCAGGCTGGCCTGGTGCTCCGACTGGGTCTCAGAGACGTGGACGTGCATCCCCAGTCGGTGCTCTGCGGCGTACTCGGCCATCCACCGCCACAGAGGGGGATTGGAGGTGTACTCCCCGTGGACCGAGGCGTCCACCAGGATCTGGCCCGCCCCCGCCCCATGCCACTCCTCTGTCAGGGCGGCCTGGTTCCGGCAGTCGCCGCAGGTCTCGGGGGAGAAATCCTCTGGCGCGCCGAAGTACACCCCGCCGCAGGACAGGTTGGCACTGATGCCCGCCTCCAGGATCTGCTCCGCGATGGTCCCGGTGTGCATATACATATCAGCTACACAGGTGACGCCGGAGGCGATCATCTCCGCCAGGCCCAGCCCGGCCCCTGCCGCCACCGCCCGGCTGTCCAGGCGCGCCTCGGCAGGAAAGATATACTGGTTGAGCCAGGTGTGCAGGTCGCATCCCCCGCCGTAGCCCCGCATCAGGGTCATGGGCAGGTGGGTGTGGGCGTTGACAAAGCCGGGGAGGAGCACCTTCCCGGCGCCGTCCACCACCCGGTCAAAGGTCCCCTCGGGGGGCTCAGTCCCCACGGAGGCGATCTTCGTCCCCTCTACCGCCACATAGGCGTGTTCCAGCACCTGCGGCGCCCCGTCCATGGGCACAACGGTCACGTCAGAAAATAAAATGGGCATCCTCTCGCTCCTTACAAAACAGTCTTGGCCCGCTCCAGGTCCGTCCGTTTCACATAGACCTTATACTCCACCCGGGCCCCGGGGCCCACGCCAAAGCTGGAGGTATGCCCCCCGCGGCCAGACAGGTCCTTGGCTCGGCAGATATAATCGATGTCAGCGGCAGCCAGAGCTTCCCGGACCCGGGCCAGCCGGATCATGTCACAGGTGACCAGCAGCTCCGCGCGGTTAAAAAGTGTCAGCATAGAGACGCTCCCTTCTCCTCAAGCTGCGGAACAGGGGCGCGCCGGTGCGGCTCACATCCGCCGCAGACAGGCCCGGATCAGCCCCGAGAACTTCTCCTTCGCCGCCTCGGCGGCGTCCAGCACCTCCCGCTCGGAGAGGGGCTGGTCCAGGATGCCGGCGGCCATGTTGGACAGCAGGGTGATCCCCAGCACCTCCATGCCGCAGTGTCCGGCCACGACGACCTCCGGCGCGGTGGACATGCCCACTGCGTCACCCCCCAGGATGCGGGCGGCCCGCACCTCCGCAGGGGTCTCGTACTGCGGGCCGTAGCAGTAGAAGTAGACCCCCTCCCGCAGGGTGAGGCCCTGCTCCTGAGCGGTCTGCCGGGCCAGCTCCTGCAGGCGGGGCGTATAGAGCTTGGAGGCGTCTGGAAAACGCACTCCGAATTCCGGCAGGTTCTCCCCCCGCAGGGGTGACTGGGAGAACAGCTTGATGTGGTCAGTAATGAGCATCAGGTCCCCCGCCTGCCAGCCCGTATGGACGCAGCCGGCGGCGTTGGTGACGATGAGGGTGTCGCACCCCAGCAGCCGGAGCACCCGGACCGCGTAGGAGACCTCCTCATAGGAGTAGCCCTCATAGTGGTGCATGCGGCCCTGCATCACCGCCACCCGCTGGCCCTCCAGAGTGCCGAAGACCAGCCGGCCCTTGTGCCCCGGGGCGGTGGAGGATTTGAAATAAGGGATCTCGCCGTAGGGGACCGTCACCGCCCCCTCTACCTGGTCCCCCAGGTAACCCAGGCCGGAGCCCAGGATCATAGCCACTTTGGGCGCGAAGCCGCCCAGCCGGGCGCGGATGGCCTGGGCGCTCTCTTCATACTGTTGGAATGTGAAGTCCATCTCCGTCTCCTTACAGAGGGGCGCCGCAGCCCCGGCAGTATTTGTCCTCTTTGCCGCAGGAGGCGCCGCAGGCAGGGCAGGTCCGGCTCTGGCGCAGATCGGAGATGCGGGCCTTCACCTCTCTGATCTTTTCCGAGACCTCGTCCGCCCGCTCCAGAAGGCCGGCCACGTCGGCACTCTCTCCGCCCTGGCCCCTGTGGGTGTCGTACATCACCTGTCCCAGCTTTTTCAGAATGTCCGAGAACTCTCCGTTCAGGTCAAAGAGCTGGACGTTCAGCTTGGCCACGTCTACCATCTGGCCGGCCTTCCGTCCGGCCACCCGGGCGGTGTCCGCCGCGGTGTCGGCGGCTGCGGAGGCGGTGTCTCTGATGCGGTCCAGCAGTTCTTTTACCTTGTCATCCATAGATGTTCTCCTCCTGACAATAAAATGATACCCTAGTTTACACCAAATCGAGGAAAAAAGCAACGACAAAGGGGCCCCGCCCCTTGAAAAGTCCAGCCTCCCGGCACGCTCCGCCCCCTGCCCCGGAGAGAAAAGACGCCCTCTCATCCCCTGCGCATGCGCGGGGCACCTCCCCTCCACGGAAAAGGTATTTCAGGTCCACCCCTCAGCATTTCCGTCCAGGCGGCCCCTGCTCCTCCGATCTATGGCTCTCCATATCTTTTTCAATTTTTCATGACAAAGCCCCGGCCATATGTTAAAATAATAATCACTGTGTATGCAGAACATCCCGATCTTTGGAGGTAACGCTGTGCACTCTGTCCGATTCTTGTTCCTGCCCATGGTGCTGTCCCTGCTGCTGTCCGGCTGCGCCCAGACCAGGGAGACCTCCTCTACCATATTTGCCATGAACACCGTGATGGAGCTCACCGCCTATGGTGACAGCGGCCAGCAGGTGCTGGACCAGGCTACGGAGAGGATCTACCAGCTGGAGCATCTGCTCTCCGTTACCGACGAGAACAGCGACATCTCCGCCATCAACCATGGGGAAGGGGCCTGGGTCCCGGTCTCTCAGGAGACCTTCCAGCTGCTCTCCCTGGCCCTCTCCTATGGCCGGGAGACCCAGGGGGCTCTGGATATCACCGCCTACTCCGCCGTTCATGCCTGGGGCTTCACCACCGGCGAGTACCGTGTCCCCGGACCGGAGGAGCTGGCGGAGCTGGCCGCCCGCATCGACTACACCCAGGTGGAGCTGGACCCGGAGGGCTGCCGGGTCCGCCTGCCCCAGGGGATGCAGCTGGATCTGGGCTCCATCGCCAAGGGCTGGGCCAGCGATCTGCTGGCGGAGCTGGCCGGCGGGGAACCCGCCATCTTCAATCTGGGCGGCAACGTGCGGACCGCAGGGGACAAGCCGGACGGCTCTCCCTGGCGCATTGGCATCCAGACCCCGGAGGCGGGGAGCTCCGGCTACCTGGGGGTCCTGGAGCTCACCGGCAGCCAGGCGGTCATCACCTCCGGCGGCTATGAGCGCTACTTTGAGGAGGACGGCCAGACTTACTGGCACATCATGGACCCGGAGACCGCCGCTCCCGCCCGGTCCGGCCTGAAGAGCGTCACCATCGTCTCCCCTCTGGGGGTGTACTGCGACGCTCTCTCCACCGCCGTGTTCGTCCGGGGGGCAGACTGGGGGGCCGATTTTTGGCGGACCCATCAGGACTTTGAGATGGTGCTGGTGCTGGAGGACGGTTCCCTGTGGGTCACTGCCGGTCTGGCTGGTTCCTTCACGCTGGCAGAGGACTATCAGGACCTGGAGGTGACGGTGATCCAGCTATGAAACGCACGAGATTCTGGGTAGGCGTGCTGGCCGCCGCCGCCCTGCTGTCCGTCGGCGCCATCCTCCTGCTGGGCCGCTGGTCCGGGGGCGGGCACATGGCCCGTATCTATCAGGACGGTGTCTTGATCCGGGAGATCGATCTGGACAGTCTCTCCGCCCCTCTCACCTTTACAGTGGAGTTCCAGGGACGGACCAACACCATCACCGCCCAGCCGGGCCGGATCAGGGTGGAGTCCGCGGACTGCCCGGACCAGGTCTGTGTGGACCAGGGATGGATCTCCGACGGCACCGTCCCCGTGGTCTGCCTGCCCAACCGGCTGGTCATTCAAATCGAGGGAGGAGGGGATGGTCTTGACTCCGCCACAGGATAAGCGCCCCTCCCAGGCCCGCCGCCTCACCCGGGCCGCCCTTCTCACCGCCATCGCCCTGACCATCTTTCTGGCTGAGGCCCAGCTGCCCCCTCCGGTCCCCATCCCCGGCATCAAGCTGGGGCTGGCCAACATCGTCACCGTCTACGCCATGTTCGTCCTGGGGCCCCGGGACACCCTGCTCATCCTCCTCTCCCGGATCTTTCTGGGCGCGGTGTTTTCCGGCCAGATGATGACCCTGCTGTACAGCCTGGGGGGCGGCCTGCTCAGCTATCTCGCCCTGCTCCTCCTGCGCCGGGTGCTGGGCCGGGGCCAGCTCTGGGTCAGCAGCCCCCTGTCCGCCGTATGCCACAACCTGGGCCAGCTGCTGGCCGCCGCCGCCATCGCCAAGAGCTGGGTGGTGCTGGTCTATCTCCCTTATCTGGTGCTGGCCGGGCTCATTACCGGCACCCTCACCGGCCTGTGCGCCCAACTGGTGGTGGGCCGCCTGTCCCGGAATTGATCTCCTTCCCTCCTGTTTTTGTCCAATTCCCTTTTCTTTTTCTCATTTCTGTGCTATCATAGATGTGTCTGTCCTGTTGGGCGGGCCTGCCATCTGTTTTCTACTACACTATGAGAGGAGCTCTCCCATGAACCCCATGTACGACGTCGTCATCCTGGGCTGCGGCGAGGCGGGCATCTTTGCCGCCTATGAGCTGGCACGCCTCCATCCCGACCTGAAGATCACCGCCCTGGACCAGGGGCGGGATATCTACCACCGCAGCTGCCCCATCGTGGCGGGCAAGGTGAAGGAGTGCATCCACTGCCCGGTGTGCGACACCATGTGCGGCTTCGGCGGGGCCGGGGCCTTCTCTGACGGAAAGTTCAACTTCACCACCCAGTTCGGCGGCTGGCTCACCGACTTCATGGACGCCCGGGAGGTGATGGAGCTGATCGACTATGTGGACTCCATCAACGTGGCCCACGGCGCCACCACCGAGTGCTTCTCCACCTCCACCCCCGAGGCCAGGGCCCTGGAGCGCCGGGCGCTGGCCTATGACCTGCATCTGCTCCAGGCCCGGTGCAAGCACCTGGGCACAGAGAACAATCTGCGCATCCTCCAGAACATCTATGAGGGGCTGAAGGACAAGCTGGAGTTCCGGTTCAACACCCCCGTCACCCACATCGCCCGGGAGGGCGAGGATTTCCGCCTGACCCTGGGCAAGGGTGAGGAGCTCTCCTGCCGCTGGCTCATCGCCGCCCCCGGCCGCTCCGGCGCCGAGTGGTTCGCCGAGGAGTGCAAGGGCCTTGGCATCCACCTCATCAACAACCAAGTGGATATCGGCGTACGGGTGGAGCTGCCCGCCCAGGTCTTTGAGCACATCACTGACGTAGTCTACGAGTCCAAGCTTGTCTACCGCACCAAAGGGTACGGGGATCAGGTGCGCACCTTCTGCATGAATCCCTACGGCCACGTGGTGGCGGAGAACGTGGAGGGCATCAACACCGTCAACGGCCACTCCTACGCCGACCCCAAGCTGCGCAGCGAGAACACCAATTTCGCCCTTCTGGTGTCCAACCGCTTCACCCAGCCCTTTAACGAGCCCTACCGCTACGGCAAGCACATCGCCTCCCTGTCCAACATGCTGGCAGGCGGCGTGCTCGTCCAGCGCTTCGGCGATCTGGTGAAGGGCGTGCGCACCAATGAACACCGGTTAGGCAAGTCCTTCACCCGGCCCACCCTCACCGCTGCCGTCCCCGGGGACCTGTCCCTGGCCCTGCCCAAGCGGCAGCTGGATGACATCATTGAGATGATCTACGTCCTGGACAAGATCGCCCCGGGCACCGCCAATCACGACACCCTGCTCTACGGGGCGGAGGTGAAGTTCTACTCCTCCCGTCTGGAGCTGTCCGGCGAGCTGGAGACCTCCATCCCCGGCTTCTTTGCCGCCGGTGACGGGGCGGGCGTCACCCGCGGCCTGGCCCAGGCGGGCGCCTCCGGCGTCCAGGCCGCCCGGGCCATCAGCCGCCGCATCTCCCAGCAGGTCTGAGCATCCCCTCACAGTCAGGACCGCCGTATTCGCCGCATGGCGGACACGGCGGTATTCTTTCATTTTTTCCTCGCTCTTTTTTCCGCTCCGTCCCTGTCCTCACTCCGCCTCCGGATTTTTTGACATGCGGATATACAGGGCGATGCATACCCCTGGAAACTGCCTCTCCCTCCTTCTTTTCCACCGCCGGGCGGGTTTTCCACAGTTTCCACAGGGTTTTCCACAGGGTGTTATGTTGACTCTCTGCTGTCCGTATGCAGCCCGGCGGTTTTCATAACGCCTGTCAAGGGGTTTTTTCCTCCCAGTTTGCACAAAAATATTTTTTGCAGGAACCGCTGCGTTTCCTGTCGAAGCGCGCCGCCAGGAAGGAGTATCGTTCTGATGGAGAGAACCACCGACACCATTGCCGCCGTGGCCACCCCCGCCGGGCCGGGGGCTATCGGCATCCTGCGTCTGTCCGGGCCGGAGGCCGTCTCCGCCGCGTCCGCCGCCTTCCGGGCAGCGGACGGCCGGCCGCTGGAGGCCCATCCCCCCCGCCGCCTGATCTACGGCGACCTGCTGGACCGGGAGGGGGCGGTCATCGACAAGGTGCTGGCCACCTATACCCGGGGCCCGGCCTCCTACACCGGTGAGGACACCGCTGAGCTCCACTGCCACGGCGCCCCCATGGTGCTCTCTCTGGGGCTGGAGTCCCTCTTCTCCCACGGGGCCCGACAGGCCAGACCGGGGGAGTTCACCCGCCGTGCCTTTCTTAACGGCCGTCTGGATCTGGTGCAGGCGGAGGCGGTGGGCGATCTGCTGGAAGCCTCCAGCCGGGAGGGGGCCCGCCACGCCGCCGGGCAGCTGTCCGGGGCCCTGTCCCGGCGGATCGGCGGCATCTACTCCGCCCTGGTAGACGTGATGGCCCACTTCCACGCGGTGCTGGACTACCCGGACGAGGACATCGACCCCTTCCGGGAGAGCGAACTGGAGGTGGTCCTGTCCCGGCAGGCCGCTCAGCTCCGGGCCCTTCTGGCCACCTGCCGCCGGGGCAGCCAGATCCTCCACGGCCTGCGGTGCGCCATCGTGGGCCGCCCCAACGCGGGCAAGTCCTCCCTGCTCAACGCCCTGCTGGGCTACGAACGGGCCATTGTCACTGAGATCCCCGGCACCACCCGGGACACCGTGGAGGAGACCGTCACCGTAGGGGGCACCCTGCTGCGGCTGATCGACACTGCCGGCCTGCGGGACACCCCGGACCGGGTAGAGCAGATGGGCGTGGAGCGCAGCCGGGCTGCCATGGAGTCGGCGGAGCTGATCCTGGTGCTTTGGGACAGCTCCTCCCCTGTGACACAGGAGGACGGGGAGCTTCTGTGTCAGGCCACGTCTCTGGCTCCCACCGTGCTGGTGCGGAGCAAGTCTGACCTCCTCTCCGCCCCCCTCCCCCTCCTGTCCCTGGACCCCATGCCCCCTGTGGTGGAGCTGAGCGCCAGGACAGGACAGGGCCTGGAGGAGCTGGAACAGGCCATCCGCTCCGCACTGCCCCGGCAGACCGGGGAGGAGGCCTATGGGGAGCTGCTCACCAACGCCCGCCAGGAGGAGGCGGCCTCCCGGGCGCTGGAGCGGCTGGAGGGCGCCCAGGCTGGACTGTCCGCCGGCGTCACCCCGGACGCCCTGCTTACCGACGTGGAGGAGGCCCTCTCCGCCCTGGGGGAGCTCACCGGCGCCTCCGTGCGGGAGGACATCACCGACCGGATCTTCCAGCGTTTCTGCGTTGGAAAATAAGCTGAGCGCGCGGACCTTCCGGTCCGCGCGCTCAGCTTATTTCCCCGTTACAGCAGGCCGATCCGCCCCAGCGGCCACAGCACCGCCACCGCCTGTCCCAGGATATAGTCCTCATCAATGGCGCCCAGCCACTCGTGCCGGCTGTCGGTGGAGCCGTTGCGGTTGTCTCCCATGACGAAAATGGAGTCCTCCGGCACCTCGAAGTGGGTCTCCTGCATGTGGCTGGAGGAGGGCCACAGCATCTCCTCCAGAATATAGGGCTCGTCCAGCACCTGTCCGTCCACCGCCACTGTGCCCGCGTCGTAGTCGATGTCCACCGTCTGTCCCTCCAGGGCGATGACCCGCTTGACGATGGCCTCCCCCTCCAGGAAGTCGGCAGTGGTCTTGTTCAGCACCACGATGTCCCCCTGCTCCGGCTCATAGCCCAGGGACCAAACCGCCAGCAGCTCTCCGTCCGCCAGGGTGTCATCCATGGAGTGGCCCACCACCCGGGTGATGCGCCCCAGGAAGGTGAACACCAGTACGATGCACACGATGGCAGTTACCAGGGTCTGGAGCCAGTAGAACAGTTCCTCCTGGGGCAGCTTCTCCTGCTCCTCCGCCCCCTCCTGAGGGGGCTGCTGGGGCGCTCCGGCCCGGGCCTCAAATTCTTCCGACATTGGCAAGCTCCTCCCGCTCCGACGGGCGGAGCGCACTGTGTTGATCGGTCTCTTATTATACCGGCTCCCGGCTGGGATTGCAAGGGAAATTCCCGTCACAGCAGCCGGAGGTGGTCCAGAGGCCAGATCACCGCCACCGCCCGGCCCAGCAGGCAGTCCCGGTGCACGCTGCCCACCCCGCTGTGCCGGCTGTCGGTGGAGCCGTTGCGGTTGTCCCCCAGCAGGAACAGGGAATCCGCCTCCACCTGGAACCGCGTCCCCTGCATCTCCGGCTTTTGGGGCAGGGCCATGGGCTCCAGAAGGTAGGGCTCCGCCAGGGCCTGTCCGTCCACCAGTACCCGGCCCTCCCCGTAGTCCAGCTCCACCGTCTGCCCCGCCAGAGCCACGGCCCGCTTGACGACGGCCTCCCCCTCCAGGGGTTCCGCCGTGGTCTTGCTGGCGATGACGATATCCCCGGCCCTGGGCTCATAGCCCATGGACCAGACCAGCAGCAGCTCTCCATGGGCCAGGGTGGGGTCCATGGAGCGGCCGTCCACCCGGACTACCCGGCCCACAAAGGTGAACAGCAGCACCATACATACAACAGCCGTCATCAGGGTCTGGAGCCACTCGAACAGCCCCCTTCCCGGCTCCTTCTCCGCCATTGCTCCCCTCATGCGCCTCCTCCCCTCAGGGCGGTGCGGGTCACCCCGGGCCTGCCCTCCAGGTAGTTTCCCTCCCGCTCCTGGCAGGTGAACAGCAGGATCTGCCGCTCCCGGCCCAGCTCCGCCAGGGCGTCCAGGGCCAGAGCCATCCGCCGGTCGTCAAAGGTGACCAGCGCGTCGTCCAGCACCAGGGGGGCAGGGTCCTCCCCGGGCAGACAGAGCTGGCACACCGCCAGCCGCACCGCCAGATACAGCTGGTCCACTGTCCCTCGGGACAGTGCCAGGGACCGCCGGGGCAGCACGCTGTTCCGCTCCAGGGCGGCCGCCTCCAGTTCCCGGGTGAGGGAGACGGCAGCGTACTTTCCCCCCGTCAGGCGGGCCATCCACTCCCCCGCCCGCCGGTTCAGCTCCGGGGAGAAGCGCTCCTGGAGCTGGGTGTTGGCCCGCTTCAGGGCATCCAGGGCGATGCTGATGGCCTCATACTCCGTCTTCCGCCGGTCCAGCTCCCCCTGGAGCTCCTCCCGGCGGGCGGCCAGGGCGGCGGGGTCACCCACCGCCCGCTGCTCCCCCAGGGCCATGCTCCTCATCCGCTCCACCCGCTCCAGGGCGGCGGTGACGGCCGCCAGCTGCTCCTCCGTCTCCTCCGGGGGGCGCTCCGGCCGCGTCAAGCCCTCCGGCATGGCCTCCAGGGCCTGCCCGCCCTGGGCCGCCAGCTCGTCAAACAGCCTTCTGGCCCCCTCCAGCCTGGTCCGGGCCAGACCCTGCCGCTCCTCCAGGTTCAGGGCCCGGGAGAGGGCGGCGGAGCAGCCAAACAGGTCGGACACCTCCGGGGCAAAGGCGTGGACAAAGGAGAGCAGATCGACCCGGCTGTTCTCCCGCCGGGCTTTCCGGTCCGCCAGTGTCTCCCGCACCACCTTCGCCTGTCGGGAGGCCTCCTGGGCTGTTTCGTCCCGGCGGCGGTAGTCCTCCGCCAGGGCGGCGATCTCCTCCCCGCTGCCCGCGCTATACCGGGCCAACACCTGGTCCGCCTGGGCGGAGGCCCGCCCCGCCCGGCGCAGGGCCAGGACTGCGGCCAGGGCCAGCGCCCCGCAGCAGGCCGCGCCGCCCAGGATCCAGGGCAGGAAGCTGCCGTCCAGTACGGCGCCCAGGGCTGCGGACAGGACCAGCAGCGCCAGGCCCACGCTCAGAAGGAGGGGAAAGCGGCGCTTCTCCCTACGGGCGCGCTCCAGTGCCTCCCGCCAGAGGGCCCCGTCGGCGGCCGCCCGGCTGACGGCCTCCTCCCCACTCATCCCGTTGAAGCGGTCGTCCAGGGCCTCCCGGCGGGCCTGCTCATAGGCCTCCTCGGCCTCCCGCAGCGCCCCCTCACCCTGGCGTATCTCCTCCTCCAGCACCTTCAGGTATTGCAGCTCTCCCTGGGCCCGCTTCAGCTCCTCCCGCTCCGGCAGGGCGCCGTACCGGGCCTGTTCCCGTTCCAAAGCGTCAGCCTGCCGCCGGGCAGCCTCCAAATCCTGCCGTGCCTGGGTGTACCGGCGGTCCAGCTCCAGGGCATCCAGCCTGTGGTGGGTTCGCCGCTCCGCCTCCAGGACAGTCTTCCTGCCCTCCAGCTCCGCCTTTTCCCCCTCCAGGCGGGACAGGGTCCGGTTGGCCTCCTCCAGCCGGGAGAGCACCGCCCCGGTCTCGGCCAGCTCCCCCTCCAGTCTGGGGATCAGGCCCACGCTCTTGTTCACCTTCCTCCGGTTCAGCCACTCCCGCAGCTGCCCCTCCGCCTGGGAAAAGGACACGTCCTCCTCCCCGGAGGAAACCAGGGCGGCGATGCGCCGCTCCAGCTCCGGCACGGAGGTGACGGCCAGGGAGCCCCCCTGGCCCACGAAAGCGGAGCGTTCAAAGACCTCCTGCCCCACCCCCAGCAGGAGCTGGCCGCAGGTGTCGCCGGTCAGGCCGGGCACCGGCTCCTCGGTACCGGTGTAGACGGCGGAGAATGCCCCAAAGGGGCTGTTCCCCTGACGCCCCCGGCGCAGGGTGATGTCCCGCCCGTGCCAGGTGAGGACCAGCTCCCCCTCCATGGGGGCCCCGGACCAGGGCTGGTAGCGGTTCTTGTCCGCCAGATAGCCCTTCCGGTCCCTGTCCCGGGTATCGATGCCGTAGAGCATGGCCTTCAAAAAGCCCGCCCAGGTGGATTTTCCCCCCTCGTTGGGGGCCTGGATCACATTCAGTCCGGGGCCCAGCTCCAGCCGCGCCCCCTCCAGCCCCCCGAAGGAGGCTGTCATGCGTTTGATCTTCACAGTGCCACGTCCTCCCCATGCTCCAAAGCGGCCAGTCCGAACCGGACCGCCAGCTGCACCGCCTCATTCTCCGGCTCCGCCTGACAGCGCCCCTCCATCTCCCGGAGGAACAGGCCGGTGAGGGTGTCCTCCCCCTTCCGCTCCCACAGGGCCCGGGCCGCCCGGGTATGGTCCCGCAGGGTCAGGCCCCAGAACCTGGGGGAGAGCTCCCGCTCCAGCTCCCCCAGATCCAGCCCCTCCAGTCCCCGCTCCCCGGTGAGGAGGAGGCGGTAGATGTCCTCCCCCGTCTGTGGGGGCAGCGCGGCCAGCACGGCGGCGGCGGGGTCCGCCTGCCCCGTCAGGTCCACGGACAGGATCTGATACCTCCGGCGGCACAGGGGGACGAATTCCGCCTCTGTCCGCCCCTTCTCCACCTCCAGCCAGAGCACGCCCTTTTCTCCCAGCTCGTCAAAGCCACGCCCCTCGGGGCAGCCGGGGTAAGCCCAGAAAGTCTCCCCTGCCCGGCGCAGGCCGCTGTACTGGTGGACATGGCCCAGGGCCAGGTAGTCCAGCCCGCTGGCGGCGATGTCCTCCTCCGAGATGGGGCCGTAGTCCCCCTGGGCGGCCACCTCCCCGTGGAGGACGGCCAGCTGGACCCCCTCCGCCGGGGCATGAAAGCCCCGCAGGGGGGAGGCGCTCTGCCGGGGGGCGCAGAAGGCCGCTCCCCACACCGTACAGCCCAGCTCCGGCAGCCGCACCGCCCCCAGCTCCGGGCCGGTGAACAGGTGGACGTTCCCCGGCCACTCCAGCGCGGCATAGGGGGACTGGGGACCGTACCAGTCGTGGTTGCCCGGGGCCAGGAATACGGGGCAGGGGATCTCTCCCAGGGCCCGGGCCAGGGCCTGGACGGTCTCCCGGAACACCAGGTCCCCGTCCAGCAGGTCCCCGGAGAGGAGCACCAGGTCGGCCTCCCGCTCCCGGGCCAGATCGGTCAGCCGGGCCAGCAGCTCCCGCTGCTCGCCCCGCCGCCGGGCGGCCGCATCAGGCTTCAGGCCGGAAAAGGGGCTGTCCAGATGGAAGTCAGCCCCGTGGAGCACTTTCAGCATGGTTCCATTCCTTTCTTGGTCGTTCAAAATGGGCCGGTCCGCCGGCATCACTCCCAGAGGTCCGCCCGGCGCACCTCCACGCACCGCTTCTTCTCCGTGTCGATGGTGAAGCGGCAGGCCTCCAGCTTGCAGGGGCCCTCCGCCTCCTCATACCGGCGGGGCAGCCCGCCCAGGAACAGGTTCATGGAGTGCTCCGGCCGGATGCCCAGCACCGAGCGGTAGGGGCCCGTCATGCCCAGGTCGGTGACGAACCCCGTCCCCTTGGGCAGCAGCTGGCAGTCCGCGGTGGGCACGTGGGTGTGGGTGCCCCACACCGCCTGAGCCCGGCCATCCAGATACCAGGCCATAGCCCCCTTCTCACTGGTGGCCTCCGCGTGGAAGTCCACCAGCACCACGTCGCAGGGGGCGCCGCGGAGCAGCCGGTCCGCCGCCTGGAAGGGGCTGTCCAAGTTGGAGTTGAGCTCCAGCCGCCCCATCAGGTTCAGCACGCCGATGCGCACCCCCGCCGGTCCCCGGAATACACCGAAGCCCCGGCCCGGCACCCGGCCGGCGTAGTTGGCCGGCCGGAGGATATGACCGTCGCTGTCCAGGAAGTCCGCGATCTGAAGGCGGTTCCAGGTGTGGTTGCCCAGGGTGATCACGTCCGCCCCGGCCTCCAGGATGCCCCGGGCCTGCCGGGGGGTTATGCCCACCCCGGAGGCGTTCTCCCCGTTGACCACGGTGAAGTGAATGTCCTCCCGCTCCTGGATCTCCCTCAGGCGGCGGGACAGGATATCCTGTCCCCCCTCGCCCACCACGTCTCCCACCGCCAATATGTGAAGCAGCATGTTCGTCTCCTCCCTGGAGCGCAGCTCCGCCGCCCGGCGGCCCGCCTCCCTCCCCTTTCCGGGGCACTGTTTTTCCTATTATACGGCATGTTGCCCCAAAGCGCAAACATCTGTTTGGCCGCGGCACCTTTTCCGGCCTCCCCCCTCCGAGCGCCGCCTTTGCACACAAAGCGCCCCCGCCGGACTTTTCTGCCCGGCGGGGGCGCTGTCTCTTATTTAGAGCTGCCGTCTCAGATGGACAGCGCCGCATCCAGGGCGTCTCCGGTGGCCCGGACGGCATTTCCAGGGGCGCTGGCCGCCTCGCCCACCACCAGGACCTGGGGCACAAAAGCGGCGATACGCTCCCTCAGCTCCTCCCGGCTGCGGGTCCCCATGGCCAGCACCACGCTGTCATATCCCCGAAGGGAGCCCTCTGTCCCGTCGGCCAGGACATAATCCACCCCGTCGGGGTAGAACCGCTCCACCCGGGCGCCGGTGCGCACCAGCACCTGGGATTCCCGGAGGTTTTTCAACAGACAGCGGCGGTGCTCCGGCCGCACATCGGAGGCAATGTCCTCTTTCATCTCCACCACCGCCACCCGGTGGCCCCGCTCGCCCAGGAACTCGGCGGCCTCACAGCCGATCATGCCGCCGCCCACCACCAGGACCCCGGCGCCCACCACTGCCCTGCCCTCCAGCATGTCTTGGGCGGTGACGAAGCCGCAGCTGTCCAGTCCGGGGATGGGCGGGATCAGCGGCCCGGAGCCGGTGGCCAGGATGGCAGCGTCGGGGGCCAGCTGCCGCAGCAGCTCGGGTGTGGCCCGGGTGCCGGTCCGGATCTCCACTCCGGCCTGCTGGCAGCGGACGATCATGGACCGCACCGCTGCGGAGATCTGCCCCTTTCCGGTGGGAAAGGAGGCGATGCGCAGGGTGCCGCCCAGCTGCTCCCCCTGCTCCAGAAGCACCGCCTGGTGCCCCCGCCGGGCGCAGGCCCAGGCGGCGTACAGTCCCCCGGGACCGCCGCCCACTACGGCCACCCGCTTTTTCTGCCCTGCCGGGCCCCACTCCAGCTCCCGGCCCACCAGCGGGTTGACCGCGCAGGTGATGGGCCTGCCGGAGAGCATGTTGGGCACGCAGCCCAGCAGACAGCCGATGCAGGGGGCCAGGGTCTCCAGCTGCCCGTCCCTGGCCCGGTTGGGCAGCTCCGGATCGGCAATGCTCTGCCGCCCGAAGGCGATCAGGTCGGCCCGCCCCTGCCGGACCAGCAGCTCGGCGTACTGGGGCTCGGTGAAGCGGCCCACCGCGATGACGGGCACCGTCACCGCCCGCTTGATCTCCTCCACCAGCGGGGCGCTGAAGCCCCCGTGGAACTGTCCCGGCGCCCACATGAACTCGTCCCGCAGGTGGACCGCCCGGGAGACATGGATGGCATCCACACCGCACTCCTGCTCCAGATAGGCGGCCACCGCGGCGGCGTCCTGGACGCTCTGACCGCCGTCCAGCTCGTCGCTGGCGTTGATGCGGCAGAGGATGGGCATGATCCCGCCCGTCTTGCGCCGGATGTTCTCCACGATCAGCCGGGGCAGGCGGAGCCGGTTCTCGAAGCAGCCGCCGAACTCGTCGGTGCGGTGATTGGTGCGCTCAGACAGGAAGGTGCTCACCAGATAGCCGTGGGCACAGTGGACCTCCACCATGTCCAGCCCCGCCAGCTGGGCCCGGCGGGCGGCGTCCCCGTAGCACTCGATCAGGCGGTAGACCTCGTCCCTGGGCATCTCCCGGGGGATCTCCCGCCCGCAGGCGGCGGGGACAGGGCTGGCCGCCTTCAGGGGGTGGCCGGTGAGGGCAGAACTGCCCTCCGGCCCCGCGTGCTGGAGCTGGACGGATACCTTAGCCCCATAGCTGTGGCAGGCCTCCGCCACCCGGCGAAAGCTGTCGATGGTGTGGTCGGCAAAGAGACAGGCCTTCCGCGGACCGCCCTTGGCCTGCTCATAGACCACAGCGGACTCGATGGTGATCAGCCCGAAGCCCCCCCTGGCCCGGGCGGCGTAGTAAGCCAGGGACCGCTGGCTGAGGCACCCGTCCGGGTCGGAGAAGTTCTTGGCCATGGGGGGCACCACGAACCGGTTGGGCACCGTCACGCCGCCGATCTGAATGGGCGAAAACATGGTGGGGAATCTCATCGTTCAGCCCTCCTCTGCTGCGGCCGCCTGACGGCGGCTCAGGATAGAGACAAAGCTCACCCTGCGGTCCATCCACCCGCCGATGAGTCCGATGCACTTGCCCATGGTGAAGGCCGCCAGCACCGTGCCCACACCCAGCCCCATGATCCGGCCCAGGCCAAAAAAGGTAAGGACCGCCGTCGTCAGCAGGCAGATCACGTCAAAGGAGATCTTGATCCGGGAGTAGGCCGTTCCGGTGATCTCCGCCAGCTCCCGGGGAAACAGGTCGGTGGGGATAATGGGCATCCTGCAGCGGTTGGACAGGGCGATGCCGAAACAGATGACCAGGTAGCTGATGCAGAAGTACAACACCCGCAGAGGCAGGGTCTGGGGCAGCCAGCTGATCCAGAGCTCGTGGAAGTCGATCATGATGCCGAAGAAGAAGCCCACCACAAAGCTGAACAGGTACTCCGGCACGAACCGCTTCCGCAGGACCATCAGGCTCAGCACCAGCAGCCCCTGGAAGATATAGGTCCAGGTCCCCATGGAGACCCGGGGAAAAAGCTCAGAAAATGCATAGGGCACGCTGGAAATGGCGGAGATCCCTGAGCCCGAGCGGAGCATCAGCACCACGCCAAAGCTGTTGATCACCACCGCCAGCAAAAGGGCCAGCTCCCCCCGGAGCACCGTCTGTCTCTCTTCCATCATTGTCATCCTCCCGCGCCGGAGCGCATGTTTTTCTTACCTACAATGTAGCGCAGGGCGGGAAAATAAACAAATCAATTCTTTTTATCAAAAAATAGATTTTTTCTATAAAATATGGTACACTGGCCCAAAGGAGGGGTCCTTTGTGAATCTGTCACATCTGCGCTACTTTGTGGAGCTGGCCCACACCCGCCACTACACCCGGGCGGCGGAGCACCTGTTCATCACTCAGCCCAGCCTGAGCCACGCCATCGGCCAGCTGGAGTCGGAGCTGGGGGTCCCCCTCTTCGAGTGCAGCGGCCGCAACACCACTCTCACCCGGCTGGGGGAGGAGTTTCTGGTGTGCGCGGAGCGCACCCTCTCCACCTTGGACTCCGGGGTGGAGTCCCTGCGGCGCAGCGCCCAGGGGGAGGGGCTGATCCGCCTGGGGCTGGTGCGCCCCCTGGGGGTGGACTTCATACCCGACCTGGCCGCCCGCTTCCTGGCGGAGAATCCAGGGAAAGAGATCCACTTCACCTTCGGCACCGGGGTCACTCAGCAGCTGCTGGACGGCCTTCTGGCGCGGCGCTACGACCTGGTCTTTTCCTCTATGCCTCCGGCGGAGCTGGGGCTGAGTGCCCGGCCGGTGGTCCGTCAGGACCTGGTGCTGGTGGTGCCCCCGGACCACCCTCTGGCCGGGCGGAAGTCCATCGATCTGGAGGAGACCCTGTCCTACCCCTACGTCTCCTTCTCCAGGGGCTCCGGGATGCGGGACACGGTGGACGCCCTGTTCGGCCAGCTCCAGGCCCGCCCCCGCATCTCCTGCGAGACGGAGGAGATGGAGGTGGTGGCCGGTCTGGCCGCCCGGGGCTTCGGCATCGCGGTGGTCCCCCGGATGGACCTGCTGGACCAGCTGCCCCTGAAAGTCATCTCCATCGCCCGCCCCGCCTGGGAGAGGAGCATCTACATGGTCAGCGACGAGCGGATCTACCTCTCTCCTGTGGTCCGCAACTTCCAGCGGTTCGTGCTGGAGCAGCAGGGCGGGGAGACGGAGACCGTGCAGAAATGCTGATCGACAGTCTACACGGCCGCCCCCGCCAAAACGAGGCCAGCCGCGCTCCCTTTCTCCTCATATCCCGGCGGCCAGCCGGATCACGCCGATGGTCAGCAGGTGAGCCGGGTAAAAGGCGTAAAAGAACCATTTGGGGACCCTGATCCCCGTCCGGGCGGGGAGGAAGATGAAGGGAGCCGCCAACAGGGCAAAGGCGGTCCAGTCCACCGCGTGCCCTGCCGCCAGCAGGGCACGGGGGTCCTCCGGGCTCCCGCTCCACAGGGCGGGCAGCCAGAACAGGATATAGAGCCCCGCCCCCAGCCCCGGCCGCTCCCGGCACAGGAAGAAGATCAGCATCAGCAGGATGCCGTTGCCGGAGTAATCAAAATTGAAGAGGCTGACGCACAGGAATGCTGCGGCAAAGAGCCACCACCGCCGCGTCTGGAAGCCCCACATGGCCAGCAGACTGAGGAACAGAGTGAAGAAGATGTTCCAGTTCATCCACTCCGTCTGCCAGTCCCAGGGGTGGGTGGCCAGGATGTAACAGGGCTGGGAGATGAGAGCAAAGAGGCCCAGCCGGCCCAGATATCGCTTGATATCCCGGGTGTAGAGCAGCCCCACCGTCATGCAGTAGCAGAAGATGGGGAAGGCCAGCCGCCCCACCCAGCGAAAGGCGGGGTGCTCTGGAAAAAACACGGCCCCTATGTGGTCCAGCAGCATGGACAGGATGGCGATCAGCTTCAAAAAATCGGTGTCCAGGTTGGTGCGCAGCCGCGGGGCCGGCTGACGCCGCGCTGTCCTTTGGTCCATTTCTCTTCCTCCCCCCGCTCCGGCGCCCAATGCCGGAGCGTCTTTTGTAGGTCCAGGATAGCACAGGCCGATAAAAGGCAGGTCAAAGAGAGATGAAAGTTTTCTGAAAATGGGACAAAAATCAGGGCGCGCTTCCAAAGAAGCGCGCCCTGCTCTTATTTCGCGTACTCGATGGCTTTGGTCTCCCGCAGCAGATGCACCTTGATCTGGCCGGGGTACTCCAGCTCGTCCTCGATCTTCTTGGCAATGTCCCGGGCCAGCAGCACCATCTGGTCCTCGCTGACCACCTCGGGCTTGACCATGATGCGGACCTCCCGGCCCGCCTGGATGGCGAAGGACTTCTCCACCCCGGGGAAGGAGGAGGTGATCTCTTCCAGCATCTCCAGACGCTTGATGTAGTTCTCCAGATTCTCCCGCCGGGCTCCGGGCCGGGCCGCGGAGATGGCGTCGGCCGCCTGGACCAGGCAGGCGACGATGGTCTTGGGCTCCACATCATTGTGGTGGGCGTGGATGGCGTGGATGACGCCCTCGCTCTCCCGGTACTTCTTGGCCAGCTCCACGCCGATGGTGACATGGGAGCCCTCCACCTCGTGGTCGATGGACTTGCCCAGGTCGTGGAGCAGTCCGGCCCGCTTGGCCTCGGCCACGTTGGCGCCGATCTCGGCGGCCAGCAGGCCGGCGATGTGGGAGACCTCGATGGAGTGGTTGAGCACGTTCTGTCCGTAGCTGGTGCGGTAGTGCATCCGGCCCAGCAGCTTGACCAGCTCGGGGTGCAGACCGTGGACATTGGTCTCAAAGACCGCGCGCTCCCCTTCGGCCTTGATGGTGGCGTCCACCTCCCGCTTGGCCTTCTCCACCATCTCCTCGATGCGGGCGGGGTGGATGCGGCCGTCCAGGATCAGCTTCTCCAGGGCCAGCCGGGCAATCTCCCGGCGGACGGGGTCAAAGCAGGAGACGGTGATGGCCTCCGGCGTGTCGTCGATGATGAGGTCCACCCCGGTCAGGGTCTCCAGGGTGCGGATGTTGCGGCCCTCGCGGCCGATGATGCGGCCCTTCATTTCGTCATTGGGCAGAGGGACCACAGACACGGTGGCCTCCGCCACGTGGTCGGCGGCGCAGCGCTGGATGGCCAGGGAGATGATCTCCCGGGCCTTAGTGTCCGCCTCGTCCTTGAAGCGGGCCTCGATCTCCTTGATCTTCATGGCAGACTCGTGGGTCACATCGGCCTCCAGCTGATCCAGCAGATACTTCTTGGCCTCCTCGGCGGTGAAGCCGGAGATCCGCTCCAGGACCTCCATCTGGCTCTGCTTGATCTCCTCCGCCTCGGCCTGGGTGGCTTCCAGCTTGGCCAAACGGTTGGAGAGATGCTCCTCCTTGCGCTCCATGTTCTCGGTCTTGCGGTCCAGGTTCTCTTCCTTCTGCTGCAGCCGGCGCTCCTGCTTCTGCAGGTCGGCCCGGCGTTCCTTCTCCTCCCGCTCGTATTCGTTGCGGGCCTTCAGGATCTCCTCCTTCGCCTCTACCAGCGCCTCGCGCTTCTTGCTCTCGGCACTCTTGTACGCCTCGTTGACGATGCGCTTGGCCTCCTCTTCCGCGGAGCCGATCTCCCGTTCCGCCGTCGCCCTGCGCCGCTGGTATCCGAACAGGCCGCCCAGCACAAAGGCCAGCACAGCCACGACGCCCCCGATCATATAGGGTAACATTGGGTTTTTACACCTCCATAAATTTCAGATCTTGGAACCTGCGTTCCCTGCGGCGGACCGCCGCGGCTGCCTTTTCGGCATAAAATGAGCCGCAAGGCGCGCCGTGCCGCACAGCGGCGGAGCATCCTTGCGACAACTGAAAAACTTCCCCCATGTTTTTCATTTGTGTCCTGTTCATATTGTAAAGGCAACTGCGGTCTCTGTCAAGATTTATTCACATTTACCACAAATTTATTGTCAGACATTTTTACTCTTTTCATAATGTGCTCCCATATTTCGACAAATTTTTTATTTATTTTGCCAGCATTTCTCTCATATTTTTTGCTTGGGGGATTTTCCGCTCCGCCCGGAGGGCAGAAAAAGGCCCGGCACGCCGGATGGGCGCGCCGGGCCTTCCCCTCAGACCTGCTGGGGAAGGGAGTCATCCTCCCGGACCCAGTCCTCCACATGGACTACGGAGTACTCCCGCTCGGTGTTTCGGATGACCACCCGGTCTATGCCCGCGTTGATGATGAGGCGCCGGCACATGGAGCAGGAGGTGGCGTCATGGAGCAGCTCGCCGCTCTTGGCCTCCCGTCCGGCCAGATAGAGGGTGGCCCCCAGGGTGTCCCGCCGTGCGGCGGAGATGATGGCGTTCATCTCCGCATGGACCGAGCGGCACAGTTCATACCGCTCTCCGCTGGGCACATTCATGGCCTCCCGAGTGCAGTAGCCCAGATCCATGCAGTTTTTCCGCCCCCTGGGCGCGCCGTTGTACCCGGTGGAAACGATCTCGTCGTTCTTGACGATGATGGCTCCGTAGCACCGCCGCAGGCAGGTGGAGCGCTCCAGCACCGTCTCCGCGATGTCCAGATAGTAGTTCTCCTTGTCGATCCGCTTCATGGCCGCCCTCCTTTTTTCGACAGTATAGCCCAATTTGTCCGTCCGCGCAAGACAGTTTACATTTTGTTTACGATTGGTTCCTTGACCGCCGCCATTTCCCGCGGTATCATATCAACATGCCAAATTGGCGGTTCCCGCTTTCCAGAGGAGGCTCTTTCATGATCCGGAATGCCATTCAGCGCTTTATGTACGGCCGGTACGGCGGCGACCAGCTCAATGTTTTCCTGCTGGTCCTGTATCTGATCTTTTATTTTATTTCTATCTGGACCAATTTTCTCCCCCTGTACTGGCTGTCTCTCGTTGTGATCGTCTGGGGACTTTTTCGAATGTTGTCCCGCAATCTCCCCCGCCGGCGGGCGGAGAACGCCAAGTTTATGCAGCTGGCCGGACCGGCCATCAACTGGTTCCACCTCCGCCGCACCATGCACCGGGACAAGGAGCACCGCTATTTCCGCTGCCCCAGCTGCGGTCAGCAGCTCCGGGTACCCAAGGGCAAGGGAAAGATCACCGTCACCTGCCGCAGCTGCGGCGCCGTCTTCCAGGAAAAAAGCTGAAGATACACGTACCGCCCAGGCCCTTTCCCGGCCTGGGCGGTCTTTTTCTCTAAAGCTGTTTCTTCCGCAGGAGCCGGATGTCCTCCCCAAAGAAGTGGAGCAGGTGGTACTCCCCCTCCAGCCGGGAGGCGATCTGGGGGGAGTAGCGGACAGCAGCCTCCTCCATAGACAGGTTAGAGGAGATGACGGTGCGCTTTCCCCCCACCAGCCGCCCGTTGATCAGCTCGTAGAGGGCGGACTGGGTGAACTGGGTGGTCAGCTCGCTGCCCAGGTCGTCCAGGATCAGCAGGTCACAGCCCAGATAGCGCCGGGTCTCGTCCCGGGCCTCCCGGCCGTCGTCGCTGTCCCGGAGGAACTTCCGGGCCTCGAACTGCGCGAACACGTTCCCCGCTGTGTCATACACCACCGAATGTCCGTTCTCCGACACAGTGCGGGCGATGCAGGCAGATAGGAAGGTCTTGCCCAGCCCGGGGGCCCCGCTGAGGAAGAGGTTTTTGAAGTAGAAGCGGCCGAACTTCTGGGCATAGTTGAGACACACCTCGTACACCAGCTCCATGTTCTCCCGGGGGGAGGTGCCCCATTCGGGCCAGAAGCTGGTGCTGTAATAGTCCATCCGGAAGGTGTCGAAGGACTGCTCCCCCAGGTCCAGCAGCTTGGACAGCTCCCGGATCTGCTCCTGGGCGCACAGCGCCCGCAGGCAGCGGCACATCTCAGTGCCCCTCCAGCCCGTGTCCCCGCACAGGGGGCAGGCGGGCTTGTCATCCAGGGCGTCCTCCGCCAGATCCATGCGGGCCAGCAGCTCCGCCCGCTCCTGCTGGAGGGCCAGGTTCTTCCGCCGCACCTCCTCCACCGTGGGAGCGCCCCCCTCCCCCCGGCGCAGGGAGGCGGCAAACAGCTCGGTCATGGTGCCCCGCAGCTGCCGGTCGATCTCCGACAGCCGGGGCTGGCGCTGACAAGCGGCCCGCCGCAGGGCCTGCTGCCGCTCCTCCCGGGCGCGGCGCTCCCCCTCCAGCCGGGCGGTGGCCCGGCGCAGGACCGCAGGGTCATATGACATCTCTTATTCCTCCTCCCGCTTCATCTGCTCCATCAGGCGGCGCATCCGCTCCATGTCCTCCCGCACCCGGCGCTCCTCTCCGGGCTGGGGAGTCCGCCCCTGGGCCGGCGCCCCGCCCCGGTTCCGGCGCAGGCCGTCCCCGGCCTGGATGGCCGCCACGGTGTGCAGCCCCTTCTCGTGCCAGCGGCGCAGGATGCCGTTCATATAGCCCCAGTCCATGGACTGCTTTTTCATCACCGTCTTCTCATAGGCCAGTCGCAGGGCCTCGTTGTCAAAGCCCATATCCTGCCAGGCGGCGATATAGGTCCTCTCCCGCTCCACCAGGGGGCGGGCCGGGATGTCCAGCAGCCGCAGCACCTCCCGTTCCCGGGTGCGCAGCTGAGCCAGCTTTTTCAGGTGGGCCTCCGCCGCCTCCACGGTGTCGATGCCCTGCCTGGACCAGGCAAAGCCCTCCTTGCGCACCTGGGAGAGGAAGGGGCGCCGCCCCGGCCCGTACTTCCGCTCCGTCTCCTCGATGCACCAGGTGACCAGCATCAGGATCACCTCGCCGGGCAGGGCCAGGTGGTCATACAGGGTGAGCAGGATCTTCAGGTCATTGGCAGACAGCCGCTTGCCCAGGCGGCGCTCCACCTCGTCCGCCAGGGCGGAGAAGGTGGAGCCCGCCTCCTGGAGGGCGGCAGTGACGTCCTGGGTGGTGTATTCGGGGGGCAGCGCCTCCTGAACAGGGGGTGCCAGGGGCGGCGGAGCGGCCTCCGCCCCCGCCATTCCCTGGGCGGAGAGCAGGTCCAGCGCCCCCTGGAGCCGCTCCCGGGGCCAGTTCAGGCCGGCGGCGTTCCCGTGGCCCAGCAGGTAGAGATACAGCAGGGCGGCGTCTCCGCTGTCCAGCCGGATCAGCCGCTCGGCCGCCGCCGCCGGCATGGACAGGATGCTGCCCGGCATCAGGGGTCCGGTCATCCCATGCCCCTCCCTTCCACAAAAGTCTGCGACCATTTTACTCTAAAATCGCCCCGGCGTAAACCTCCAAAATCCCAAGGGCAAAAAAATAAAAAATTCATGGTAAATTTGTTTTTCAAGCGGCCTGTTCTGTGGTATAATGATTGCCATCTTGAAACAGCAGAGACCGGGAGGGGCTTCACGATGAAAAACAAGATCACCGTCTCCATCGCGGGACAGGAATACACCATGGTGGCCGCCGAGGGCGAGGACTATGTCCGCCGGGTGGCCGCCCATGTGGACAGCCAGATGCGGGAGGTCCTCTCCCAGGGCCGTCTCTCCCAGGCGGACGGCGCCGTTCTGGCCGCCATGAACATCGCGGATCAGTATTTCAAGGAGCAGGAGGCCGCCGAAAACCTGCGCCGCCAGATCAAGGAGTATCTGGAGGAGGCCACCAAGCTGAAAATGGAGCTCTCCGAGGCCAAGCGGGAGATCTTCAAGCTCCAGAACCACAAATAAGCGCAGGAGAGGGGTTCCCCGCCGGGGACGGGGGCCCCTCTTCCCTGCGGACGCGCCGCCTGAGGGCGGATCTTTACGGGAGGTGCCTTATGCTGGAGCTTCTCGCCCCTGCCGGGTCCATGGAGGCGGTCACCGCCGCCGTGCAGAACGGGGCAGACGCCGTCTATCTGGGATATGGGGATTTCAACGCCCGCCGCAACGCGAAGAACTTCACCGGGGATGAAGCTGCGGCGGCGGTTTCTTATTGCCATCTGCGGGGCGTCAAGGTGTTCCTCACCCTGAACACCCTGCTCACCGACCGGGAGCTGGCCGGCGCCGCTCAGGAGGCCGCCCAGGCCAGCGCCATGGGGGTGGACGCGGTACTGGTCCAGGATCTGGGGGTGCTGCGGATGCTTCGGCAGACGGTGCCCGACCTGCCGGTCCATGCCTCCACCCAGATGACAGTCCACAGCCTGGACGGGGTGAAGCAGTGCGCCGACCTGGGGATGAGCCGGGTGGTCCTCTCCCGGGAGCTGTCCCGGGACCAGATCGAGTACATCTGCGCCCGCTCTCCGGTGGAGATCGAGGTGTTCGCCCACGGGGCCCTGTGCATGTGCTACTCCGGCCAGTGCTTCTTCTCCTCCGTCATCGGGGGACGCAGCGGCAACCGGGGGCTGTGTGCCCAGCCCTGCCGGCTGAAGTACGGCTGGGGGAACAAGGCAGACGGCAGCCCCCTGTCCCTGAAGGACATGTCCCTGGCAGGCCACCTCCGGGAACTGAGGAAGATGGGGGTGGCCTGTGTTAAGATCGAGGGGCGGATGAAGCGCCCCGAGTATGTGGCCGTGGTCACTGGCATCTATGCCCGGGCCATCCGGGAGGGGCGGGAGCCCACGGCCGAGGAGCTGGAGCAGCTGCGCTCCGCCTTCTCCCGGGACGGCTTCACGGACGGCTACTTTCTGGGGCAGACGGGGCCGGAGATGTTCGGCACCCGCCAGGACGAGGCGGAGCCCCGGGAGCTGTTCACCCAGGCCCGGGCCACCTATGAGAGCGGGGAGAACCGGAAGGAGCCGGTGCGGATGTACGCCATGCTCCGCCGGGGGGAGCCCGCCCAGGTGGCCGTCCAGGACGCTCAGGAGCATCTGGCCTCCGTCACCGGCCCGGTGCCGGAGGAGGCGGTGAACGTCCCCCTGACCCGTGAGAAGGTGGAGGGACAGCTCTCCCGCACCGGAGGGACTCCCTTCTCCTGTGAGAAGGTCACCGTCCACGTGGATGAAGGGCTCTCCCTCCCCCTGTCGGCCCTCAACGCCCTGCGCCGGCAGGCTCTGGAGGAGCTGGGCCGGCAGCGCACCGCACTGCCGGAGCGCCGCTGCGAGCCCTTCCGCCCCGGGGTGCGCTATGAGAACCGGAAGCAGCCCCCTGTCTACACCCTCTCTGTGCGCGCCGCCGAACAGGTCAGCCCGGAGCTGCTCCGCCTCGCCCCCGCCCTCCTCTACCTCCCCGCCGGGGAGGGGGCGGCCCACCCGGAGGTGGTGGAGCAGGCCCAGAAGGCCGGGGTGCGGGTGGCCGCCCTGCTGCCCCGCATCTGCACCGATCGGGAGGCACCCGCCCTCTTCCAGGAGCTGGAACGGCTGCGGGCGATGGGGGTGACCGACGCCCTGGCCGGCACCCTGGACAGTGCCCGCCGGGCGGCGGAGCTGGGCTTCACCCTGCGGGGGGACTACGGTCTGGGGGTATTCAACGGCCAGACGCTGAAGGAGCTTAAGCGCCTGGGCTTCCGCTCCGCCACTCTCTCCTTTGAGCTGAAGCTGGCCCAGATCCGGGACCTGTCCAAGGGGCTGGACACCGAGCTGGTGGTCTACGGCCGCCTGCCCCTGATGATCACCGAGAACTGCATCATCCACAACCACAGCGGCCGGCACACCTGTGCCAACGTGAACCTCCTTACCGACCGGAAGGGGGAGCGCTTCCCTGTGGTGAAAGCCCCGGGCTGCCGCAATGAGATCCTCAATTCCAAGAAGCTGTTCCTGGCGGACAAGGCCGGAGACTGGCAGCGCCTGGGTCTCTGGGCAGGGCGTCTGATGTTCACCACCGAGAACGCCCGGGAGTGCGTCCAGGTGCTGGAGCGCTACCTGGGCCGGGGCAGCTATCAGCCCAACGACTACACCCGGGGCCTGTATTACCGGGGGGTAGAATAAAGCGCGGAACGCGGAGAGGAGGTCCCCCCTATGTTCAGCCGGCAGCGCCTGTTCTGGCACCGCGGGCCCTATGACCTGCCCAGCACAGACCAGCTCTTTCTCCAGGCGACGGCGGACTGCTGCGCCTTCCACATGGCCCGCTGCCCCCAGTACCGGGCCATTGCGGAGCACCTGGGCTTCTCCCCGGACCAGCTGCGCACCATGGACGACCTGGTCCGGGTGCCCATGCTGCCCACCCTGTTCTTCAAGCGCCACGCCCTCTTCTCCATGCCCCGGCGGCGGATGGTGATGAAGGTCACCTCCTCGGGGACCAGCGGCACCTTCAGCCAGGTGGGCTTCGACCTGGGCTGCATCTGGGCGGAGGTCCCCATGGTCCTCCGGCTGGGCTGGCGGCACCGGCTCATCTCTTTCCGCCCCGCCAACTATGTGGTGCTGGGTTACAAGCCAGACCGGCGCAGCTCTGCCGGCGTTACCCGCACCATGTTCGGCATGACCTTCTTCGCCCCGCCCCTCCGCCGCTTTTATGCCCTCCGCTGGCAGGGGGAGGGCTACGTCCCTGACCTGGACGGTGCGGTGGAGGCCCTGGAGCGGTTCTCCCGCTCTCCCTTCCCCACCCGGATCGTGGGCTTCCCCTCCTATCTCTGGTTCGGACTGAAGCGGATGGAAGAGCTGGGCATCTCTCTGCGCCTGCGGCCCGGTTCCAAGATCCTGCTGGCCGGGGGCTGGAAGCAGCACTGGCAGCAGCAGGTGGACAAGTCAGTGCTCTACTCCCTGGTCCGGCGGGTGCTGGGGGTGGGGGAGGAGGACATCCATGAGCTGTTCGGCGCCGTAGAGCACCCCATCTTCTATAACACCTGCCCCAGGCACCACTTCCATGTGCCCATCTACTCCCGGGTCCTGATCCGTGACCCGGCCACCCTGGAGCCCCTGCCCATGGGACAGGTGGGGCTGGTCAACCTCATCTCCCCCCTCATCCGGGCCACTCCGGTCACCAGCGTGGTCACTGACGACCTGGGCTATCTCACCCCGGGGGATGCCTGCGGGTGCGGCCTGACCTCCCCCTACCTGACCCTGCTGGGCCGGGTGGGCCTGGGGGACATCAAGACCTGCGCCGCCGGCGCGGCGGACCTGCTGGGAAAGGGGGAGGGGTTTTGATCTTCGCCAACGGACGCCTGCTCCCGGACAGCCAGCTGTCCCAGGTGCTGGAGGAGCTGGAGGAGGCGGTCAATGAGACCCGCGCCTGCCGGACCCTGGAGCCGGAGACCGTCATCTCCGCCCTCCAGGCTGTGGGGGAGCGGCTGGACCGGGGAGAGCTGGACCCGCTCATCCTCCGGTACGCCGGTCCCGGCGGGCGCCGGGAGGTGGCGCACATCCGCCCCCTGCTCCGGCGGGAGGCCCTGGAATACAAGCTGGCCGTGGAGCTGGGCATCCCGCTCTACTCCTTTCAGGAGCGGCCCTTCGGCCGCACCCAGACCGTTCCTCTGGGCACCCTGTTCCATGTCACCGCCGGCAATGTAGACGGCCTGCCCGCCTTCAGCGCAGTGGAGGGCCTGCTCACCGGCAATATCAATCTGGTGAAGCTGCCCTCCGGGGACCAGGGGCTCTCCCTGGCCGTCTTTCAGCTGCTGACGGAGCAGGAGCCCCGTCTGGCCCCCTTCCTCTACGCCTTCCAGATCCCATCCCGGGACACCGCCGCCCTGCGACGGCTGGCAGATCTGGCAGACGGGGCGGTGGTGTGGGGCGGCGACGGGGCGGTGACTGCCCTGCGGCAGCTGGCCCCGCCCGGCTGCAAGCTGATGGAGTGGGGCCACCGCCTCAGCTTTGCCTATCTGTCCCGGTGGGAGGGAGAGGAGGACGCTCTCTCCGCTCTGGCGGAGCACCTCATCCAGACCGGGGGACTGCTCTGCTCCTCCTGCCAGGTCATCTTTCTGGACACGGACGCCCTCGGGGAGGGGGATGCCTTCTGCCGGAGCTTTGTCCCCCTGCTGGAGCGGGCAGCGGACCGCTTCCGTGCTGCCCTTGGGGAGAAGGGGGAGGGGAGCCTGTACGCTTGGGAGACCCGGCTGGAGCACGCCGCCGACCGGCTGCCCGGCACCCTGTTTCCCGGCCGGGGCTGCTCCCTCACCCTGCGGGAGGACCGGGAGCTGGAGCTCTCCCCCCTCCACGGCAATGTGCTGGTGAAGTGTCTGCCCCAGAAGGCTCTGCTCCCTGTCCTGAGGCGGCAGAAGGGCCGTCTCCAGACCGCGGGGTTGCTCTGTCCGGCCCAGGACCGGCCCGCCCTCACCCAGCTCCTCGCCCGGGCCGGAGTGACCCGGATCGCCCCGCCGGGCAGCATGTCCCGCACTCTCTCCGGGGAGGGACACGACGGGGAATTCCCCCTGCGGCGGTACGTCCGGACGGTGGACATCCAGGAGCCGTCCCCGGACCGCCCCATCTGACTGTTGATACTAACTGACCGCAAAGGAGCCGATCATTATGGAACTGAACGTCAAAGCCCTCTCCCCCAAGATCGGGACAGAGATCCCCGCCCCCTTCTACGCCAGCGCCGGCGCCGCCGCCATGGATCTGCATGCCTGTGTGGACCAGGCGGTGACCATCCCCGCCGGCGGGCGGGCGGTGATCCCCACTGGCATCGCCATCGCCCTCCCCTCCGCCGGCTATGTGGCCCTGGTCTTCGCCCGCAGCGGCCTGGGCATCAAACACGGCATCGCCCCTGCCAACTGCGTGGGCGTCATCGACAGCGACTACCGGGGAGAGATCCTGGTGGGACTCCAGAACTCCGGGGACGCAGACTACGTCATCCAGCCCGCTGACCGCATCGCCCAGCTGATGGTGGTCCCGGTGGTCCAGGCCCAGGTGAAGATGGTGGACCAGCTGGATGAGACCCAGCGGGGCGCCGGTGGCTTCGGCTCCACCGGGAAATAGAGATCCGCTGAGAGAGGAGGGTTTGGGCCATGTTCGGATTTTTCAAAAAAAAGGGCGGGGAGATCCCCGAGGAACAGCAGCGGCAGCAGAGGGGGGCTCAGGAGGGGCAGACGCGGCAGGACGCCGCGGAGGTCCCCCAGGAGTTCCGCGCCCTGGGCCAGGACTTTCTGCCGGAGGAGCTGAACATCCTGGCCGTCACCGGGGCCAGCGGCTTCGGCGGCGGGCGCAGCCAGGGGGAGAAGCTGTGGACCGCCTCCATCGGCCTGACCGCCTGGATGGAGGAGGACAGCCCTGACATCCACCAGGGTGACTTCCGCCTGGTAGCCCTGGCCGACGACCGTCTGATGGACTATCTGCGCCAGCGGGTGCCCCGGGACTTCATTATCAAGTGCCGGGCCCGGCTCTCTGTGGACGGCAGCCGCCTGCTGATGCTGGAGCTGCCCCAGCCCGGCTTCGACCCCGACCTGAAGGCCATCCTGGATGAGCAGAAAAAGCCTGTGAGCACCTGGGTGGAGGGGCTGGGCACCTTCACCCTGAACCGCACTGTGGACTGGTTCGAGGCCACCGTGGACTGGCTGGGCAGCGAGATCGCCCTGGACTTCGACCGGGGCGTGCCGGAGGAGATGGCCTCCGCCCAGGAGGCCGGACGGGCCCTGATGGCCAGTCAGGCGGACTGGGACCACCGGGTGCGCTCCTATGCCGCCCAAGAGCTGCTCTCCCTGGCCAACGACTGGGCGGCGGACGCCCGGGAGGAGGAGGACGAGGACAGCGGCGCGCCGCTGGTCACCCAGGAGCAGTTCATGGAGCGCATGGAGCTGGAGTCCATCCAGCTGCTGCCCCAGGGCGGGTTCGAGTTCTGGTTCAACGACGGGGATCTGTTCTGGGGCCACTCCATCCACGTCACCGGCTCCCTGGAGTCAGGGCCGGAGAGCGCCCAGATGGAGGGCTGAGTCCCCGCGCTCCAATTCATGGAATTTCGAGGTGTTCTCATGTCCATTATCCTGGCTTCCCAATCCCCCCGGCGGCGGGAGCTGCTGGCCCAGATGGGGGTCCCACAATTTGAAGTCGTCCCCGCCCTGGGGGAGGAGATCGCTTCCCCGGGCCTGTCCCCCGCCCAGCTGGTGGAGGTCCTCTCACGCCAGAAAGCGGAGGAGGTGGCTGTCCAGGCCGGGCCGGACGATGTGGTCATTGCCGCCGACACGGTGGTGGCGGTGGACGGTGCCGTGCTGGGCAAGCCCCGGGACCCAGCGGATGCCGCCCGGATGCTCTCCCTGCTCTCCGGCCGGGCCCACACAGTCTACACCGGGGTTACGGTCCGGCGGGGGACCTTCAGCCGCACCGCCCACGAGGCTACCCAGGTCCGCTTCCGCCCGCTGACCCAGTCTGAGATCTCGGCCTATATCGCCACTGGCGAGCCCATGGACAAGGCCGGGGCCTACGGCATCCAGGGCCGGGGCTGTGTGCTGGTGGAGGGGATCGACGGGAATTACCACAATGTGGTTGGCCTGCCCACCTGCCTGCTGGCCGGCATGCTGCGCCAGGTGGGGATCGATGTGCTCACCGGAGGACAGGAGGGGCGTCCATGAAACATTTTCTGCGGCAGAATGGCCTGCTGCTCCTGATCATCGCCCTGCTGCTGTCGGTGCTGATCGGCATCGTGTCCGCCGTGATGGGGGGCAACGCCGACCCTCTCTCCAACGCGGTGGGCTTCATCACCACCCCCATCCGCAATGGGGTGAGCGCCGTGCTGGACTGGGCCGACGGCGTGCGTGCCTATGTCTTTCATTATGAGGAGATGGAGCAGCAGATCCAGGACCTGGAGCGCCAGGTCGCTGAGCTGGAGGAGCAGGCCCGGGAGGGCCAGGAGGCCAGCCGGGAGAACGAGCAGCTGAGGGAGCTGCTGGATCTGCAGGCCAAGCGGAGGGACTTCGTCTTTGAGTCCGCCAAGGTCACCGCCCGCTCCTCCACCAACTGGGACTCCACTCTCACCATCGGCAAGGGGAGCAGCGCAGGTCTGGAGGTCAATGACTGCGTGATCACCGAGACAGGCACCCTGGTGGGGGTGGTCTCTGAGGTGGGTCTGAACTGGTCCAAGGTCTCCACCCTGATCAATACCGACATCGAGATCGGCGGCCAGGTCACCCGCACTTACAGTGCCGGGATCCTGGAGGGAGACTTCACCCTGATGAGCCAGGGCAAGCTGAAGCTGAGCTATCTGCCCGACGGTGCCCAGCTGGTAGCAGGGGACGAGGTGGTGACCTCCGGCAAGGGGGACGTGTTCCCCTCCGGCCTGGTGGTGGGCACCGTGGAGGCCGTCTTCACCGACCCCTCCGGCATGAACCGCTACGCGGTGGTGGAGCCCGATGTGGACCTGGACAGCCTGGTGGAAGTCTTTGTCATCAAGAGCTTTGACATCGTGGAGTGACGCTGCCGCGTTTCCTGCCGTCTCTCTCCCGATCTTTTCCGAAAAGGGGGCGCCCCTGTGACCCGACGAGACCAAATCTATAAGTGGTGTATCTACGCCCTGGGGCTCTTCCCCATCTGGGTGCTGGACGCCTTTGTCCTCAGCCGCTATCCCCTGCTGGGGATCACTCCCACCCTTCTGCCTCTGGCGGTCTCCGCCGTGGAGGGGCCCTCCCCTCCCTGCTCTGGACTGGCGGTCTGGGCATGTGGCCGGTTGCTGGGGCCCTTCCTGCTCCAGGCTTCCTGGCCTGATCGGTCGCTGCTCGCCCCCATCCAGTCGCTGCTGCTGGGAGTGCCCTGGATGCCCTTGGTCTATCTCATCTTCCGATCCATCTTCCGCCGGGTGGGGGGCACCCGCCTGGCGTGACCTGTCCGCTCTGAAAGGGGGCGTGCGCCATGGAGAAAAAACAATTTCACCGTCGGGGGCTGGGGATGCTCCTCCTGCTGGCCGTCATTCTGTTCGGGCTGGGCTCCTCCCTCTATGACGCCCAGATGATCCACGGGGCGGAGTATCTGGCCCGCTCCCAGAACAGCATTGCGGAGACCCAGACCGTGGAGGCCGCCCGGGGGGACATCCTGGACCGGTACGGCCGGGTGCTGGTCTCCAACCGGGTCACCTATCAGGTCGCCCTGAACACCGACGCCATGGAGAAAAACCGCAACGACATCCTCCTGGCCCTGATCCGCATTGCCCGGGATGCCGGCGTGGAGTGGGAGGACACCCTCCCCATTACCGCCCAGCCCCCCTTCCGCTACACCACGGACACCCCCTTCCAGTATCCCACCACCGATGAAGAGGGCAGCCCCACCACCAGCCTCACCCGCCTGGGGCGGCTGGCCGTAAAGATGAAGTGGATCGATGACCCCACCGCCGACGGGGCCCAGGGCGCCCCCCTTCCCACCGCCGAGGAACTGCTGGAAAAAATGCGGGAGAGCTTTCAGCTGGAGTTGGAGGGCGCGGATATGCGCGCCGTGGCCGGAGTACTGTACGAGCTGTACTACCGCTCCATGGTGAACAGCTGGCCTCCCTATGTCTTTGCGGAGGGCGTAGACATCGACTTCATCTCTAAGGTGAAGGAGCAGGGCCTCTCCGGCGTGGAGATCGAGGCCGCCACCGTCCGCACCTACAACACCGAATATGCTGCCCATCTGCTGGGCCGGGTGGGGGCCATTGAGAACTGGGATGCATATAAGGACCTGGATCTGGACGGGGACGGCACGCCGGACTATGAGATGGACGACACTGTCGGCAAGGAGGGGGCCGAGCTGGCTTTCGAGTCCTACCTGCGGGGCACCGCCGGGGTCCGGGAGGTGGAGCGGAACACCAGCGGCAAGGTGGTGTCCGAGAAGTGGACCACCGCCCCCCAGCCGGGGGACAACGTGGTGCTCACCATCGACATCGACCTTCAGAAGCAGGTGGAGGACATCCTCTCCCAGGCTATCCCCCAGCTGGCCAGTGAGGACACAGAGGGCGCAGCCTGCGTGGTGATGGACGTGAACCGGGCAGAGGTGCTGGCCTCCGCCTCCTACCCCTCCTATCACCTGGCCACCTACTCTGCCGATTTGGCGGAGAACAGCGCTGATCCCCTCAAGCCCTTCCTGAACCGTGCTTTCCAGGGTGTCTATGCCCCCGGCTCCACCTTTAAGATGGTCACCGCTGTCGCCGGACTGGAGAGCGGGATCATTGAGCCGGATACCGAGATCATGGACACTGGCGTCTACACGTATTATCAGGACGACGGCCCCCAGTGCTGGTATTGGCGCCAGTACCGGCGCAAGCACGGCCTGGTGAATGTGTCCGAGGCGTTGGAGGTCTCCTGCAACGTATTCTTCTTCGATGTGGGCCGCCGGGTGGGCATTCAGGGGCTCCAGGAGTTTGCCGCCAAATTCGGCCTCGGGGAGCCCACCGGCATCGAGCTGTATGAGGAGACCGGCGTCATGGCCGGACCGGAGTACACTCAGTCCATGGGGCAGACCTGGTACGAGGGCAGCACCCTGTCGGTGGCCATCGGCCAGGAGAGCAGCCAGTTCACCCCCCTCCAGCTGGCCAACTACATCGCCACCCTGGTCAACGGGGGCACCCGGTACTCTGCCCATCTCCTCAAGGAGGTCAAATCCAGCGACTTCTCCCAGGTGCTTTACACCTACGAACCGGAGGTGCTGGACTCCATCGACATCCAGCCGGAGAATCTGGATGCGGTGAAAGCGGGGATGCTGGCCCTGACCACCGGGAAGGGCTCTCTGGCCCGCTATTTCCAGGACCTTCCTGTCCAGGTGGGCGCCAAGACCGGCTCCGCCCAGGTGAACGCCGAGACGGAATCCAACGCTGTTTTCGTCTGCTTCGCCCCCTATGACGATCCGCAGATCGCCATCTCCCTGGTGGTGGAGAAGGGCGGCAGCGGCTCCACTCTGGCCAGCATCGCGGCGGACATCCTGCGCTACTACTTCTCCGCCGAGGAGTCCCGGGAAGAGACCTTGACGGAGAACACCCTTATCCGGTAAAATAGGGGCCGCTGATCCTATCGGAGTAGAGCCCTCTTCTTCCCACACGCCCCGCTTCCACGGGGCCGTGGATCTTCCCAAGGAGGTTTCCTTTTATGACTGACCGATCTTTGATCCGCAACTTTTCCATCATCGCCCACATCGACCACGGAAAATCCACGCTGTCTGACCGGCTCATTGAGCTGTGTGACGCCGTCCCCCAGCGGGAGATGGAGTCCCAGCTGCTGGACAACATGGATCTGGAGCGGGAGCGGGGCATCACCATCAAGGCCCGGGCCGTCCGCCTGGACTACAAGGCGGAGGACGGCAGGACCTATGCCCTGAACCTGATCGACACCCCGGGCCACGTGGACTTCAACTATGAGGTGTCCCGGTCCCTGGCCGCCTGCGAGGGCGCGGTGCTGGTGGTGGACTCTACCCAGGGTGTGGAGGCCCAGACCCTGGCTAACACCTATCTGGCCCTGGAGCACGACCTGGAGATCCTGCCCGTGTTCAACAAGATCGACCTCCCCGCCGCCGACCCCCAGAAGGCCAAGCACGAGGTGGAGGACATCATCGGCCTGCCCGCCCTGGACGCGCCGGAGATCTCCGCCAAGCAGGGGATCAACATCCCCGCTGTGCTGGAGGACATCGTGCAGAACGTCCCCGCCCCCGCCGGCGACCCGGACGCCCCTCTGAAAGCCCTGATCTTTGACAGCCAGTATGACCCCTATCTGGGCGTCATCGTCTATTTCCGGGTGATGGAGGGCACGCTGAAAAAGGGCATGGGGGTCAAAATGATGGCCTCCGGTGCCAGCTATCAGGTGCTGGACTGCGGGTATCTCCGCCCCCTGGGCATGGACTCCTGCCAGCAGCTCACCGCCGGTGAGGTGGGCTGGTTCACCGCCTCTATCAAGAACGTAAAGGACACTCAGGTGGGTGACACCATCACCGGCGCCGACTGTCCCTCTGCAGCCCCCCTCCCCGGCTATCGGCCGGCCCAGCCCATGGTCTTCTGCGGCATCTACACCGAGGACGGCTCCAAATATCCTGATCTGCGGGACGCCTTGGATAAGCTCCAGCTCAACGACGCCTCCCTGTCCTTCGAACCCGAGTCCTCCATTGCCCTGGGCTTTGGGTTCCGCTGCGGCTTTTTGGGCATGCTCCACATGGAGATCATCCAGGAGCGGCTGGAGCGGGAATTCGACCTGGACTTGGTCACCACCCTCCCCTCCGTGATCTACGAGGTCACCAAGACGGACGGCACCGTGGTGCGGGTGGACAACCCCCACAACTACCCCGATCCCGGCGCCATCCTGGAGGCCCGGGAGCCCTATGCTAAGGTCTCCATCATCTCTCCCCCCGACTATGTGGGCAACATCATGCCCATGTGTCAGGACCGCCGGGGCGTGTTTAAGGACATGCAGTATCTGGACACCAACCTGGTGGAGCTGCACTACTCCATGCCCATCGGCGAGATCATCTACGACTTCTTTGACGCCCTGAAGGCCCGCACCAAGGGCTATGCCTCCCTGGACTACGAGCTGGAGGGCTATGAGCCCAGCGAACTGGTCAAGGTGGACCTGCTGCTCAATGGAGACCAGGTGGACGCCCTCAGCTTCATCGCCCACAGGGACAAGGCCTATGCCCGGGCCCGACGCATCTGCGAGAAGCTGAAGGAAAACATCCCCCGCCAGCTCTTTGAGGTCCCGGTCCAGGCGGCCATCGGCGGCAAGATCATCGCCCGGGAGACCGTCAAGGCCATGCGGAAGGACGTGCTGGCCAAGTGCTACGGCGGCGACATCACCCGCAAGAAGAAGCTGCTGGAGAAGCAAAAGGAAGGCAAAAAGAAAATGCGTACCTTGGGCACAGTCCAACTGCCCACTGAAGCTTTCATGGCAGTCCTCAAGCTGGACGAGGAGTGAGACACCTATGAAAAGATCCCATTTCGGCGTTATGCTGTTTCTGACAGGCAGCCTCGGATACCTTATCTTCAGCTTGTATCTGTCCCAAAATCAATATACCTATAACGGCATGACGGGCACCCTTGCAGCGCTGCTTGGCAACGAGCTGCTGATCCCCTACCTCGTTTTTTGCGCTATGGGGGTCATTGGATTTGTCATCTGCCTGTACGAGGCCTTTATCCGTAAACCTTAAGGATATCCCTCCCTGCCAAAAGCACCTTCCCTCCCGCGCTGTCCCATACGCCGGAGGAAGGTGCTTTTTTCTCTCCAGCCTGGTGTTCCAGTGTCAGGATAAAAAACTTCTATCAAGACCATTGAAATGAAGTATTGGACGGGAGAGGAAGAAGTGGTATAATGGCGACAGTAAGGAAAGCTGGACGGAGGTCCGGCAAATAATAAGGAAAAGGAGATCATTACAATGGCGAAAGAAGTCACTCCTGAGCAGATCGAAATGCTGGACGGGATGGTCGCTAAGGCCCGCGCTGCGGCGGAGATCATCGCCACCTATGACCAGGAGCGCGTGGACCGGCTGTGCCAGGCGGTCGCCGCTTCTGTGATCGACATGAAGGTTTGGGCGAACCTGGCTGACGAGGCGGTGGACGAGACCGGCCTGGGCGACAAGGTGACCAAGCGGAACAAGCGGAACAAGCTGAAGCTGATCCTGCGGGACTGCCTGCGTCAGAGGAGCGTGGGCGTGATCGAGGAGATCCCTGAGAAGGGCATCGTGAAGTATGCCAAGCCTGTGGGCGTGATTGCGTCTCTGGTGCCCACCACCAACCCCTGCCTGACCCCTGCCGGCCAGGTGATCTATGCCATCAAGGCCCGTGACGTCATCATCTGCAGCCCCCATCCGCGCGCGAAGAAGACCACCAACAAGTGCATCAACATCATCCGTGAGACCCTGGTGCGTGAGGGCGCTCCCGCCGACATCATCCAGGGCATCGAGGAGCCCAGCATCACCCTGACCCAGGAGCTGATGAAGCGCTGTGACCTGGTCATCGCCACCGGCGGTCGTCCCATGGTCAAGTCCGCATACTCCTCCGGCGTGCCGGCCTACGGCTCCGGCGCCGGCAACGCGACTGTCATCATCGACAACACCTGCAACACCGCCGAGCGTCAGGCTGAGGCTGCCATGAACACCCGGATCTCCAAGTGCTCCGACTTCGGCTCCGGCTGCTCCTGCGACGGCAACCTGATCATCCACGAGGACGTGTACGACGGGTTCGTAGCCGCCCTGGTGAAGGAGGGCGCTTACCTGGCCAACGAGGAAGAGGCTGAGAAGCTGAAGGCCGTCATGTGGGACGAGGCTGGGCACCGTCTGCCCAACACCGTGGCCATCAGCCCGCAGAAGCTGGCGGAGGCCGCTGGGTTCGAGATCCCGGCTGACCGGAAGTTCATCGCTGTGACCGGCGGCGGCATCGAGAACGTGGGCAAGGAGCACTTCTTCTCCAGCGAGAAGCTGACCACTCTGCTGACCCTGTTCAAGTACTACGGGGAGTTTGAGAACGCACTGACCATGATGCAGGCCATGTTCAACGTGGGCGGCAAGGGCCACAGCTGCGGCATCTACTCCTTCGACGACGACCACATCCATCGTCTGGGCATGTGCGCCCCCGTGTCCCGCATCATGGTGCGCCAGCCCAACAACCGCGGCAACTCCGGTTCTTCCACCAACGGCATGCCTCCCACGTCTTCCATGGGGTGCGGCACCTGGGGCGGCAACATCGTGTCCGAGAACATCTGCCTGAAGCACTACATGAACACCACCTGGGTGGCCCGTCCTCTGCCCGAGGATATGCCCAGCAACGAGGAGCTGTTCGGCGAGTTCAACAAGCCGGACATGGACGTGGAGTGATCTGAGAGCCAGTTCTGATCCATTCCGTGCCGGCCCGGCCGGGCCGGCACGGTTTTCCAGAGAGGCGGCGCGAGGCCGCTGAAAGGTCCAAGGCGGAAAGCCGAGGCCGGGGCCCCGAAGGGGGCCGCTGACCTCCGTTTCCATCGCTACCCCTGTACAGAAGGCCGCCGGACATGCCTGCCAGTCGGCAGGCCGGGGCCCGGTCCCCTTTTGTATTGTCTCCTTCTTCCCACAAACGCCCGGTCCTTTCGGACCGGGCGTTTGTGGTGTTTCCCAATGAGGCGGGACAGGCCGCGGGGACTTTCCCCCTCCCTGTTCTAGATTTGTGTTGATATAAGGATACCCGGCAAATCTTTCGTCGATTTGCCGGGTGTTCTTGCTATGTATCAGATAATTTTTGCCTTGTTTGGCTTTTCAACGGAGTAAATAACGGTCAAAATGGGATTTTTAGCTTCAAACTATATGAAAAATTGTAGGAACAAGTAAAACTATAATTGCTCCTGTTACACTTACAGTTATAACTTTCCAAAAATCTTCCCTTTGCTGTTTGGTCATATTTTTATACCAATCCATACAATCACGTTCCTTTATCAGATTTGTCTAACTACTTTATTTATGATGATAGCAAAAATTCTTTGGTGTTTCATTTTCTATCATTATAAAATATAAACATGTTTTGTGCAAGGCACACTGGTGAAATCGCCGGAGTTGGAATCATCAGCACTTAGCTTGAACAGGGACCTTTCCCCATTTTTCTGGACTTTTTTCTTCACCCATGCTATAATAATTTTTTGTCCGCGTCCGGATGGCAGGAGACCCGCCCTCCGTTTCTTTTCGTCTATTCATGTCAGGAGTGATCCCGTTGCAGCAGATGTCCGGCACCCTTCTTGATCTGATCCTCTATCTGGCTCTGGTGGCTCTTGGGGCCTTTCTGGGCTCCCGCCCCCAGATCCAGTCCCTTCCCATGCCCTGGCTGGGCCGGTTTCAGACGGCGGCTCTGCTGCTGCTGATCGTGACCCTGGGGGCCGAGCTGGGGTCCAACGAGGAGATCATCTCTTCCCTGGGCACCATTGGGCTCAACGCCCTGGCGGTCACCCTCACCTCCATGGTGGGCAGCATGCTGGCTGTCCACGCCCTGAGAAAATATCTGCTGAAGCTGAACGCTCAGGGCCGTTCCTGCCAGGAGGCACCGGAGGACAGCGACCCGGGTTCCGGGGAGGCGGTCCACGTGGACCACAGCCTGACCTTCGCCATCGTCTTCACCGTAGCGGCGGGCATTCTGGCGGGCCGCTTCCTGCTCCCCGACGCCGCCGTAGCCCACTGTGGCACGGTCATCCGCTGGGGGCTGTACCTGCTCCTCTTTCTGGTGGGCCTGGATATGGGCCGGCAGGGCAGCCTGATCCGGGATATTCGGGCCGCCGGGCTCCGGGTCCTTCTGGTCCCGCTGGCGGTTATGGCGGGCACCTTTGCGGTGACGGCCCTGGTAGGGCTGTTCCTGCCCCTGGGCCCCAAGGACTGCGTAGCGGCAGCGGCCGGATTCGGCTGGTATTCCCTGGCCCCCACCCTGCTGGCTCCGTACTCCCTCACCGTATCTGCCACCGCTTTCCTGTCCAACATCATGCACGAGCTGTTTTCCATTGTGGCCGTCCCCATCGTGGCCCAGAAGCTGGGCTATATCGAGGCGGTGGCCCTCCCCGGTGCCACAGCTATGGATACCCTGCTACCGGTGGTAGTCAGCGCCACTGCCGACCGCATGGCCATCTACTCCTTTGCCTCGGGACTGATTCTCTCCCTAGCCGTCCCAGTGCTGGTCCCCGCCATCATCGCGCTCCCCCTCTGAACACTTTCCAGAACAAGAGCACCGGCTCAGGCCCACGCCCAAGCCGGTGCTCTATTTTTCCCGCATGGCGTCCACCAGACGCTCCAGCGCCTCCGCCTCCCGCTCCGAAAGGCCGTCCATCCGCAGACACCTGCTCTCCTCCCTGCTCTGGAACACCAGAGCATCCACGGAGAGATCCAGAAGCTCCATCATCTGGAACAGAAGAGGCACCGAGGGCTTCCGACGGGAGCCCTCGATATTCTTCAAATGAGTGGGCGTGATATCCAGAAGCTCCGAAAGCGCATCCTGAGTCAGCCCCTTCTTCATGCGGGCCGCGCGGATGGCATCCCCCAGGGCCCTTGTTTCCATGCTCATTTCTGACAACTCCCTCTCCGTTATCTTACAGATAATCTTTTCCCTTGCGAATTATCTAAAAGAGTGCTAGCATAGTATCTATAAGATAACCAAAAAAGATACCTGAGACGAAGAGGCCGCCGTCTATGATGAAGTCCGTCATTCTGCTTTTGATGATATTAGGGGTGGGAGGATGGGTCCTTTCTCACAGTGCCTCTTATATCGCCCACAGGAGGGCGGCTCATGGGCCGCTGACCCGAGACTTTTTTCATGGAAACTCAGAGATACCCCCGGCATTCCGCCAGGCCCTGGAGGAGACCATCGTCTTCCTGGATAACCGGCGGGACTGGGCCGCCGGGAGTGCGCTGGACGCCGGCACGACGGACCTGTGCTGGATCGAGATCAAGGACTGTGACCTCTTGCTCCGGGCTGGTCTCTTTTCTCCTGGAAACTTGGGACGCCTCCAGATCCGCAGGCGCCTGCCCCTCCTGCCCCCGGGTGCGCTGCCCCTCAGCGGATCGGAGGCGGCCCAACTGACTCATTTTCTCCTCGCCGCTCTTCAGGTGTATTACCGGGGCGCACCGGAGGTCACTTCCGCCGGCCCCCGGTGTCTCCGTGCGGACTTCTCCCCTCTCCATGGCACTCCAGAGCACTAAAAGGGCGCGGGGCCCGATCCGCAGATCGGGCCCCGCGCTCCTCCAATATGGGCACCGTATCACCTTCCCCCATTGGAAAGGTTTTGGCATGTTCTCTCCCCTTGACAGAAACATATGTTTGGTCTATTATAATACATATGTTCGATTTCAAGGGAGGGAGACCCCATGGACCTGATGGACAAGCTGACCATCCTGGCGGACGCCGCCAAGTATGACGCCGCCTGCACCTCCAGCGGACTGGACCGGGCCGGACGGGCGGGCCGGCTGGGCTCCACCATGGCGGCGGGCTGCTGCCACTCCTTCTCCGCTGACGGGCGGTGCATCTCCCTCCTGAAGATCCTCTATACGAACATCTGCGCCTACGACTGCCAGTACTGTGTCAACCGCCGGTCCAACGATCCGCCCCGGGCTGCTTTTACTCCCCGGGAGCTGGCCGAACTCACCATCCAGTTCTACCGCCGCAACTATATTGAGGGGCTCTTTCTCTCCTCCGCCGTGCTGCGGGACCCGGATTATACCACCGAGCGGATGATCGAGGCACTGCGCCTGCTCCGCCAGGATTATGGCTTCGGCGGCTATATCCACGCCAAGGCCATCCCAGGTGCAGATCCCCTCCTCACCCAGCAGCTGGGCCTGCTGGCCGACCGGCTCAGCGTCAACATCGAGCTGCCCAGCGCCAAAAGCCTGGCCCTGCTGGCCCCGGACAAGGGCCGGGCCGGTATCCTGGCCCCCATGGCCCAGATCCGGGATGGGATCACCCAGTCCCGGCAGGAGCTGGCCAAATACCACCATGCCCCCCGCTTCGCCCCGGCGGGCCAGTCCACTCAGATGATCGTAGGTGCCACGCCGGAGAGCGACCGCCACATCCTGATGCTCACCCAGGGGCTCTACGACAAGTACCATCTGAAGCGGGTCTTCTACTCCGCCTATATCCCCGTCTCCTCCAGCTCCCTGCTCCCCGCTCCCCAGGGCTTTCAGCCGCCCCTGCTGCGTGAACACCGGCTGTATCAGGCGGACTGGCTGCTGCGCTTCTACCACTTTCGGGCCGAGGAGCTGCTGGACGAGGGGCGGCCCGACTTCGACCTCCGTCTGGACCCCAAGTGCGGCTGGGCCCTGCGCCACCTGGACCAGTTTCCTGTGGAGGTCCAGCGGGCCGACTATGAGGCCCTGCTCCGGGTGCCCGGCATCGGGGTCACCAGCGCCAAGCGCATCCTCACAGCCCGGCGGGCCGGACCCCTGTCCTTCTCCGGCCTGAAAAAGCTGGGGGTGGTCCTCAAGCGGGCCCAGTACTTCATCACCTGCTCCGGCCGCATGCTGGAGGGTCTGCGAGTGCGGGAGGATGGCATCCTGTCCCATCTGGCTGCCCTGGATCGCCCCGCCCTGGCCCAGGTCCAGCCGGAGCAGCTCTCCCTCTTTGGAGAGGAGGGGGCCTCATGAGCTGGCAGCAGGTCTGCTTCGATTATGACGGCAGTTATCCCGGCTTTCTCACCTGTGTGTTTGAGAGCTATGCCCACCGCGAGGAGGCCGTCTGCTTCACCTCACCGGAAGAGGACCGCCTCACCCTCTGGCCGGAGCGGCATGTGGACACCGACCAGGCCAAGGCGGAGCGGGTGTACCGCTCTCTGTCCAAAAAGATCTCCCCCCAGGCCTGCCGGCTGGTGACCCAGGCTTTTCTCACCTGTCTGCCCGAGCGGGAGCTGCACATGTACCGTTTCCTGCGGCTGGGCTACCAACGGGGGGCGGACATCACCCGGGATCTCACCGACGACCGGGTCCACGTGCTGTGGAAGGCGGTGCAGCACCTGGGGAGCGAGGCCCATCTGCTCAAGGGGTTCCTCCGCTTCTCCGATCAGCAGGGGGTGCTGGTAGGGGAGATCGAGCCCAAAAACCGGGTGCTTCCCCTCCTCCGCCCCCACTTCTGCACCCGGTACTCTGAGGAGCACTTCCTCATCTACGACCACACCCACCGGGAGCTGCTGATCCATCAGCCCGGTCGGTGGGCCATTCTGCCCGCGGAAGACTTTGCCCCTGCCCCGCCGGGGCAGGAGGAGGTGACCTACCGGCGTCTGTGGAGGCGGTTCTATGACACCATCGCCATCCGGGAACGGGAAAATCCCCGGTGCCGGATGACCAACATGCCAAAGCGGTTCTGGGGCACTATGACGGAATTCCAGCCCGACGAGGGCGCACTCCCCGCCCCTGGACCGCGGGGGAAGGGATGGTGAAAAAAGCGCAGCGCCTGGAGAATACTCCGGGCGCTGCGCCTTATTTGCAGAGCTTTCTGTCTGGTCAGCCCAGGCTCTCCCGGAAGATCTGAAGGATCTCCTCCCGATCCAGATCCTTGTAGCCCCCGGTGAGGTGGATGGTCACGTCAGCCAGCCCCTCCAGCATGTCCTCCGTCACGCCCAGCGCACTGGTATTCATGGTCAGCCCAAGCTCCTTCATCCAGCCCTCCATGGCCGCCAGCCCCTCCTCCGCCGTCTGGAGGTCGGTCTTGTCCGCCGGGTCCACTCCCCACACCTGGACGGCGAACCGCTTGAATTTGTCCAGCCCATAGGGGAGGATGTGCCGGTAGTAGGGTAGGGAGACCGCCGCCAGCGTCATGCCGTGGGTGGCGTTGGTGTAGCCCCCCACCGCCTGGCCCAGCATGTGCACCATCCAGTCGGTGGACTTGCCCCGGGACACCAGGGTGTTCAGCGCCCAGGTGGCGGTCCACATGATGTTGCTCCTGGCCTCGTAGTCCTGGGGATCCCGGTTGGCAGCCCGGCTGGAGCACAGGAGGGAGCGCATCAGCCCCTCGCTGAGATAGTCGCTGGTGTTGTCATCCTCCCCGGAGAAGTACTGCTCGCAGATGTGGTTGAAGATGTCGTAGATACCCGCGACCATCTGCTCCCGGGGCAGGGTGAGGGTGAAGCGGGGATTCAAAATGGAGAAGCGGGGCATCACCGCCTCGTCCGCAAAGACGTGGCCGATCTTCTGCCGGGTCTCCTGGTTGGTGATCACCGAGCCGGCGTTCATCTCTGAGCCAGTGCCCACCATGGTGAGCACACAGCCCACCGGCAGGATGGGGCATTCTGGCTCCTCAAAGCGGAGATAGTATTTCTCCCATGGGTCCTCCGGACAGTGGACCGACACAGCGACCGCCTTGGCATAGTCGCACACCGAGCCTCCGCCCACCGCCAGCAGCAGGTCAGCCCGGTGCGCCCGAGCGACCCCAATGCCCTCATACAGTTTGGCCAGGGTGGGGTTTGGCATGACTCCGGCGATCTCCGCCACCTGTTTTCCCTCCTGGTCCAGAATGGCCCGCACGGCGTCATAGATACCGTTGCGCTTGATGGAGCCCCCGCCGTAGATGAGGACCACCCGGTCCCCATATTTGGGCAGCTCCTTGTGGAGCCCCTCCAGCGACTGCTCTCCAAAGTACAGCTTGGTGGGGTTGCAGTAAGTAAAATTTCCCAGCATGACAGTTCCTCCTTATACTTGACGGCCCATGGCCCGGGCCCGCTCCAGGGCGGGATGCCCGACAGTCTCCCCCGGTCCATTCACCCCTCCGGCAAAGACTGTCCCTGCCAGTCTGGCCTTTTCAAAACAGTCGATCCACCCGGTCAGGCCGCTCTCCGCCCGCGCCGGGACCTGGTCATCCTCCTCCGCCGCCGCGGTGAGCAGATAGATGTCCCGGAAGGCGTAGTCCGACGCAAACAGGGCATTGGCTCGGTCCAGCAGGGTCTTCATCTGCCCGCTCATCTCGTAGTAATAAATGGGGGTGGCAAAGGCGATGACCTCTGCCCGGCCCATTTTCTCCGCGATCTCCACTGCGTCGTCCTGGATCACACACTGGCCGGCGCTTTGACAGGCCAGACAGCCCATGCAGAAGGCGATGGATCTTCCCCGCAGGGAGATCTGCTCCACCTGGTGACCCGCCTCCCGCGCGCCGGCGGCAAAGGCGTCCCCCAGGGCTTGGGAGTTGCTCTTCTCCCTCAGGCTGGTGCTGATGACCAAAATTCGTTTTGACATATTCGTTCCTCCTTATTCCTGTTCTGCTGCATCTGCGGACCCATCATAAACCCTGGAGTCCACTTCAAGTCAAGCGTTTTTTTACTGATTTTTTGGGGGGGAGCCGGTCTCCCGTCCCCCGATGTCCCCTGAAGCAAAACAGGCCGGCCGGCGCAGCTCTTTGGCTGCGCCGGCCGGCACAAAAATCGTGCGTTTTCAGTTTTCTTGATCTCGATCGCACTCCCGGGACAGAGCCCTCCCCTGGTGTCCCCATCTCCCGGTGGCGGGGACTCAAAAACAGATCGAGACTTGGAACTTGGGGAAAGCCTTCCGGCTCACACCATCAGGGAGCAGACCAGCTGCGCGTACTCCGCCGGGTCCTCCAGCGGCAGATCTGCCAGCAGGAGAGCCTGTCCGTAGAGCAGCTTGGCGTATTTGGAGACCGTATCCTTGTCCCCTGCCTCCACCGCCTTTTGGAGCGCGGCAAAGGGAGCGGAATCCGGGTTGAGCTCCAGCACCCGCTGGGCCCGGGCGGCGCGGTCCCCATCCACCTTCCGCATATACTTCTCCATCTCCAGGGAGACCGGGCCGTCAGCCGTCAGGCACACCGCCCCCGACTTCAGGATGGAGGAGGCACGGACCTCCTTCACCTCCTCGCCCAGGGCCTCCTTGACAGCCTCCAGCACAGGTTTGCCCGCCTCCGCCTTCTCCTCGGCCGTCTTCTTCTCCTCATCGCTCTGGGGCAGGGCATCCTCGTCATTCACCGACTTGAACGCCTTCCCGTCGATCTCTCCCAGGCCGCGCATGACAAAGTCATCCACGTCCTCGGTGCAGTACAGGATCTCGTACCCCTTGTCCAAAATGCGCTCCACCTGGGGCAGCTTTGCGATCTTCTCAGCGCTCTCGCCGCAGGCGTAGTAGTAATAGGGCTGATCCTCTGGCATCCGCTCCCGGTACTCCGCCAGGGTGGTGTCCTTCCCCTCCTTAGAGGACCAGAACAGCAGCAGATCCTGGAGCAGCTCCTTGTGCTGGCCGTACTCGGCTACCACGCCATACTTGATCTGGGTACCGAAGGACTTCCAGAATGTCTCGTACTTCTCCCGGTCCTCCTTCTGGAGCTTCATCAGCTCCCCCTTGATCTTCTTCTCCAGGGCAGATGCAATGACCTTCAGCTGGCGGGTGTGCTGGAGCACCTCCCGGCTGATGTTCAGGGAGAAATCCTGGGAGTCCACCACGCCCCTGACAAAGCGGAAGTGGTCAGGGAGCAGGTCGGCACACTTGTCCATGATGAGCACGCCGGAGCTGTAAAGCTGAAGTCCTTTCTCATACTCCCGGGTATAGAAGTCGTAGGGGGTGTGGGAGGGGATATAGAGCATGGCCTTGTAGGTGACGGCGCCCTCGGCGCTGGTGTGGATCACGGTCAGGGGGTCCTGCCAGTCCCCAAATTTCTCCTTGTAGAAGGCGTTGTACTCCTCCGGCTTCACTTTGCTCTTCTGCCGCTGCCACAGGGGCACCATGGAGTTGAGGGTCTTCCACTCCTTCACTGTCTCCCACTCGGGCTTGTAGTCCTCTCCGGCGTCGGCGGGCTTCTCCTTCTGACGGTAGTCCTCCACCTCCATCACGATGGGATAGCGGATATAGTCGGAGTATTTTTTGATCAGCTCTTGTAATTTATAGGTCTCAAGATACTGATCGTAGTTCTCCTCGTCGGCGTTGGGCTTGATGTGCATGATGATATCGGTGCCCGGCGTCTCCTTCTCGCACTGGGTGACGGTGTAGCCATCCGTGCCAGCGGACTGCCACATCCACGCCTCCTCCGCGCCATAGGCCCGGGAGATGACGGTGACCGCGTCCGCCACCATAAAGGCGGAGTAGAAGCCCACGCCGAACTGACCGATCACATCCACCTTGGAGGCCGCCTTGTCGTCCCGCTCCAGCTCCTGCTTGAACTGGAGGGAGCCGCTCTTGGCGATGGTGCCCAGGTTGGACTCCAGCTCGTCCTTCGTCATGCCCACTCCGTTGTCGGACACGGTGAGGGTCCGCTTCTCCTTGTCGGGAACGATGGTGATCTTCAGATCCTTGCGCTTGACCTCTACGCTGTCATCGGTGAGGGCACGGTAGGCCAGCTTGTCCTCTGCGTCGCTGGCGTTGGAGATGATCTCCCGCAGAAAGATCTCCTTGTGGGTGTAGATGGAGTTGATCATCAGATCCATCAGCCGCTTGGACTCCGCCTTGAACTGTTTCTTTGCCATGATGGATGCCTCCTATATCGTAAAATCTAAGTTTTTGTAAATTTAGCACTCAATATTTATGAGTGCTAAATTACTATACCGCCACTTGCGGAAAAATGCAAGAGCGTTCATAATTTTTTTACAAAATTTCGTCATTCGGGCCGGGGAAGTGACAAGTTTTAATCCCAATTTCAGGACAGGCGCCCCGGCTGTGTGATATCCTCACCTCATCCATTATGCACAGAGGAGGGAGAGCCGTGCCGCAGAAGAAAGCTGTCACACCTTGGGAAAAGGAATTTGCCCGGCTGGAGCGCCGCAGGAGAGCCTATCAGGCCCGCCATGCCCGTCCGCCGGAGTCCAGGCTGGACCGGGCGCTGGAGGACAAGGTGCCGCCCAAACTCCGGGAGGCCCTTAACTCCGCCTTTGTCAAGGCATTTGATCTGGTCTTCCAGCGGGGTACCGGGCTTCTGGAGCGCACCTTTGATGCCGAGGCGGCCCGGCAGCAGTTTGGGATCGACCAGTTTGCCGCCCAGCTGAAGGGGGACCGGAGCTCTCTGCGGGTCTTTTCCCGCCGAGCCGGACGGACCGGGGCCCTCAATTTGGCCCTTTCCGGGGCCGAGGGCACTCTCCTGGGGCTGCTGGGGATCGGCCTGCCCGATATCCCGCTCTTTACCGGCGTCCTGCTGAAAAGCCTCTACCAAATGGCTGCCCGTTACGGCTACGGGTGGGATACCCCGGCAGAGCGGTACTATCTGCTCCTTCTGGTCCAGGGCGCCCTGTCCTATGGGGAGGAGCTGGCCGCATGCACCGCGCTGCTGGACGAGTTTGCCCTCACCCCCTGTCCGCCGGAGGACTATGACCAGGGGACACAGATCCGCCGGACTGCCTCTCTCCTAGCCGACCGCCTGCTGGTGATGAAATTTGTCCAGGGCATCCCCATCCTAGGCATGGCTGGGGGCATCTCTGACGCCCTCTGTCTGGAAAGGGTCCAGCGCTATGCCGGGTTAAACTATCATCACCGCTTTCTCCTGGACCACCGGCCCGATCCCCGGCCTTTCGCATAGAGCAGGGTCATGTCCCTCCCGCATCCCAGGTGCCCGCCCCCGCCAAAACGGGAGCGGGCAAAATCAGTGGTTGACAGGAAGGAAAAACTGTGGTAGATTTTTATTGGTTAGCACTATCTAACAAAAGGGACTAAACTTTTACAGCCAAACGCCGAAAGGCGCGATTTTTCAAAGGAGGGATTAGCTTATGCTAACTTCTGAGGTCCGGCCGGCCGAAGCGCGCTTTGAGCTGACCCTGGCCTTTCACTGTGCGCCGGCCCTGGCAGGCATCAAGCCCGCGGATCTCATTGCCCTCCCAGGGGAAGGAGATGAGACCGACGCCCTGCTGGCGTCCTACTCCGCCGCCCTGGCCGGGGCGGGGATCTCTCTGCGGCCCCTGTGCCGGTGCCGCAGCCGCTGTCTGGTACTGGTGTACCGGCGGGACCGCCTGGAGCGCCAGCTGGAGCAGGAGGAGGTGGCCCGTCTGCTGGAGCGGGACGGCTATCCCCTGGCCGGCGGGCTGGAGGCCATGCTGGACCATCTGGCGTCCCGGATGGCGGGGAGCGGTGGGTTCCCCCATGAGGTGGGGCTGTTCCTGGGATATCCCGCCGAGGATGTGGAGGGCTTTCGCCGGCATGGCGGCCAGGGCTATAAATACAGCGGGCTGTGGAAGGTCTATTCCGACGTGGAGAGGGCCCAGAGATGCTTCCGGCAGTACGGCTGCTGCCGAAGGGCCCTGTGCCGCCGCCTGGAGGCCGGCTGCCGGCTGGTCCAGCTGTTTCGGACAGCTTGACGGAGATAAGGGATAGAGGCGGGGAGATCCGCGGCGCCCGGATGGGCCCGCCCCCCCCGTTTGCTATACAAACCAAATTTTTATTTTCAGGAGGTCACATACATGAGCAGGATGGCAGTGATTTACTGGTCCATGACGGGCAACACGGAGGCGATGGCCAACGCCATCGCGGAGGGGGCCGCCGGGGCTGGAGCTGAAGTGGATGTGAAGCAGGTGTGCGACACCACGGTGGACGAGGCGCTGGGCTATGGACTGCTGGCACTGGGCTGCCCCGCCATGGGGGCGGAGGTGTTGGAGGAGGCGGAATTTGAACCCTTCTTCACCGAACTGGAGGGCCTTCTGGGCGGCAAAAAGGTGGCTCTGTTCGGCTCCTATGACTGGGGCGACGGTCAATGGATGCGGGACTGGGCCCAGCGGGCGGACAGTGCCGGAGCCAATGTGTACCAGGACGAGGGCCTGATCCTCCACCTGACCCCCGATGAGGAGGGGCTGGAGCAGTGCCGCACCTTCGGGGCGGGCTTTGCCAAGTATTAAAGGGACCGGATCAAGAAAAAGAGGACGGATGTCTCCCCAAGAGGGTATCCGTCCTCTTTTTTCTCTAACTCTCCGGTCCCCGCTTCTGGTACTCGCTCAGCTTCCGGTTCAGGGAGCGGGTGTCCCGCCGCAGGGCCACATGGAGGCCGAACCACATGGCGGACAAGCCCCACTCCAGGAAGAGCACCAGGAAGATGCCTCCCCAAAGCGGCACATTGGAAAACCAGCCCAGGGCCAGCGCGCCGCCCACAAACCCCAGGTTGCACAGCAGCCCCCACCAGACGGTCCGCACCCGCAGGGCGGACGGCTCCAGCTCCCGGCCCTCCGGGAAAAGGAAGGACTCCAGAATGGCCACCGCCATGGAGACCAGCAGCATCTGGAGCATGGTGAGCGAGGATACGGAGCCCTCGCCGGCCAAGGCGTTGAAGATGGCCTTGAAAAAGACCAGCGCCAGGGTATAGACAGCCATATGAAATTTCATGGACAGGCCCCAGCTGTAGAAACGGATAAATTCTCCCATGATGGACCTCCTTTTTATAGTCCCAGCCGCTCCCGCAGCAGGGGCGCGTAGTGCCGGGAGACCACCAGCCGCTCCCCGTTCTCCAGGGAGGCCTCGATGCGGCCGCCAGTCCGGCTCTTCAGGCTGCGGATGCGGTGCAGGTTGATAACAGCGGACTTGCTGACCCGGAGATAGCCCAGCTCTCCATACCGCCCCTCCAGCTCCGCCAGGGTGAGGGCCGTCTGATAAAAGGCAGAGGCGGTATAGAGAAAGGTATGTTCGTCCACACTCTCACAGTAGAGCGTCTCATCCGGGCTGAGCAGGATGATCTCCCGGTTTTCATCCCATACGCACAGCTTCTGAAGGCCGGAGCGCACCAGAGACAGGACGCGGAGCATCTCCTGATCCAGCCGGGGGCAGCGCAGGACCACCTCGTTTTCCAGCACGGGTGCGTATTCCACCCTCACTTTCATAGAAAAACCTCCCTTCTCTGTGAGCATACCAGAACCGGGACGCCAGAGCAAGCCAGGAGCCGCCAGGATGCCATTTGGGGGCGGCAGCCTGCCTCCAGGCCAAATTTTGCCGGGATACAGCGGAATTTGTCCGGTATAAGATTTGCATTTTTTTAATATCTGTGATATACTCCTGTGCTAAGCACCCGGAAGACCGGGAATTTATGACAGAAAGCTGAGTTGATTTGTCCCCCATGGACAGTACCAGTATTGGAATGACCGTTGCTCTTGTCATCCTCGTGGCCATGTCCGCTTACTTCTCCGCCACAGAGACCGCCTTTACCTCCCTGAACCGGATCCGCCTGAAGAGCCGGGCGGACAACGGGGACCAGCGGGCTGCCAGGGCCCTGGCTCTGGCGGAGGACTATGACAAGCTGCTGTCCACCATCCTCATCGGAAACAACATCGTCAACAACGTGGCCACCACCATCGGCGCGGTGCTGTTCATCCGGTTGCTGGATGACGTGCGGGGGCCCACGGTGTCCGCCATCGTGCTCACTGTGGTGATCCTGATCTTTGGCGAGGTCTCGCCCAAGAGCCTGGCCAAGGAGAGCCCGGAGGCCTGGGCCATGCTCTCTGCCCCCCTGCTGCGGGCCTTTGTAGCCGTGCTGACCCCGGCCAATTTCCTGTTCACCCAGTGGAAGCGCCTGCTCTCCCTGATCATCCACAAGCGGGAGGAGGACGGCATCACCGAGGAGGAGCTGGTCACTATGGTGGACCAGGCGGAGAACGAGGGCGGCCTGGACGAGCACGAGAGCGAGCTGATCCGCAACGCCATCGAGTTCCACGACCTGGAGGTGTCCGAGATCCTCACTCCCCGGGTGGATATCGTGGCGGCGGAGGAGAACAGCACCATGGAGGAGGTGGGCTCCCTCTTTGCGGAGAGCGGTTACTCCCGCCTGCCCATCTATCAGGACAGCATCGACAATATCGTGGGCGTGATCCATGAGAAGGACTTCTACGCCGCCCGCTACCGGGGGGAGACCATGATCTCCGCCCTGAAGGCCCCGGTGCTCTACACCACCGGCAACACCAAGATCTCCGAGCTGATGCGCATCCTCCAGCGGAACAAGGCCCACATGGCCGTGGTGGTGGATGAGTACGGGGGCACGGAGGGCATTGCCACCCTGGAGGACATCGTGGAGGAGCTGGTGGGCGACATCTGGGACGAACACGACGAGGTCATCGAGGAGTTCAAAAAGCAGGAAGACGGCAGTTATCTCATCGCCTGCTCCGCCGACCTGGACGATATGTTCGACCTGTTCGCCGTCAAGGGCGCCTGCGCCGCCACCACCGTCTCCGGCTGGGTGATGGAGCAGGTGGGCCGGGTCCCCGAGGAGGGGGACCACTTCCAGGCCGAGGGCCTGGATGTCATCGTTACCCGGGTGGAGCACCGCCGGGTCATCGAGATCCAGGTGCGGGTACTGCCCGAGGAGGAGCCCGAGACTAAATAAAGAACACTGCCCCTGCCTGCGGCTCCGCGGGCGGGGGCTTTTCGCACCCGGGCCGTTGCGTCTAGGGGAGAAACGTGGTATCATAACCCTGATTTGAGAGACGGGAGGAATGGCCGTGAAACGGGACAAGAGCTCCCCTTGGGAATTTCTGTGGTACGCCCTGTACGCCTTTGCGGGACTGGGACTGGAGCTGGTGCTGATGGGCGGAGTGGAGCCGGCCCTCTTCGGCGGTACGCCGCCCTCCCGCTATACCGCCGCCCATACGCTTCTCCACTGGGGGATGACTATGGCCTGCTGGGGGCTGACGGCCGCCCTGCTGGTGAGACAGGCGGAGAAAAAGCTGGGCTTTTCCCTGCTGGAGGCCAGGCCTGTCCCCCGGAAGGGGGCGGGGCTCGCCATTGGGCTGGCCGCCCTGTGCATCCTGCTGAACGCGCTGGACTGGGGGACTCTGAAGGTGATCGAAGAGTTTCAGAAGAAGGGGCCCCTCCTGTTCGCCGGCCAGTATCTCTACTACGCCTTTGAGGTGGTCTTGGTCCTTCTGATCGCAGCCTTTGGACAGCAGTTCTGGGAGGCGCTGAGGAAAGGGCGGAGCCAGTTCCCCTTCGGCGGCGTGGTGCTGTGCTGCACCTGGGGCGCCATCCACACGCTGTCCAGGGGGAGCCTCTCCACCGGCCTGGGGGTGATGGCCTTCGGGCTGATGTACGGGGCGATATATGTCCTGCTGGGGCGGGATGCCCGCACCTCCTATCTGGCTATGCTGGCGGCCTTTGTCATCTGAAGCGGCGCGGACCTTGGGCGGTCAGTCCTCCGGACTGGCCGCCTTTTTGTGCCTGTTTCAAGCCCACCGCCCCCGATCCCGGTTGACAGATCCGCCCGCCGCTTTTATAATAGAGCTATCCACCAGGAGAGGAGGGCTCCCATGAGGCTCTACGGAAAATTTGCCATTGTATCCGGCTCCGGACGACCCGATGTGACAGAGCGTTGTACGGAGCCTGACGGGATGGGATCTGGCACGCGCAGGCCCGCAAGAAGGGCTTGAGCGCCTTTTTGATCCCTTCTGTTCCATTCTCATGACTCAGGCCGCGGACAGTGTTCTGTCCGCGGCTTTTTCGCGCCCGTTTCCGGCGGAGGGCCTGCATCCCCGCCCTTCGCCCACTTCTATACCTGTCTTGAGAAAGGAACGATGGATATGAACTCCGATACGCTGGATCTGACCCGGGGGAGCGTCCCCCTCTGCCTGATCCGATTCTCCTTCCCTCTCCTGCTGGCCAATCTGCTCCAGTCCTTTTACAGCATGGCGGATCTGCTGGTGGTGGGCCGCTTCGTGGGTGAGACCGGCCTGGCCGCTGTGAGCAGCGCCTCCACCCTGTGCTTCCTCCTCAACGCGGTGTGCATGGGCTTTTCCGCCGGTGGGACGGTCCTCACCGCCCGGGCCCGGGGTGCCGGGGACCGCCTGGAAGAGGAGGAGGCCGCCGCCGCACTGCTCCTGCTGGCGCTGGCAGGCTCCGCCCTGCTGACGGCGGCCGCCCTGCTCTGCTACCGCCCGCTGTTCACCCTGATGGCCCTGCCTTCCCAGGCTATGGGGGACGCCTGCGGCTATATGGCCATCCTCTGCTGGGGCACCCCCTTTGTCTTTGGATACAACGCCGTCTGCGCCATCCTGAAGGGCCGGGGCGACTCCCGCGGTCCCCTCCGGTTCGTGGCCGCCGCCGCTGTGGTCAATCTCCTCCTGGATCTGATCCTGGCAGGTCCCTGCGGCCTGGGAACCGCCGGGACCGCCTGGGCCACCGTGGCGGCCCAAGGCGTCTCCTTTCTGCTCTCTCTGGCCCACCTGCACCGCTGTGTCCCCCTCTCCCTCCGGCGTCTCCCCCTCCGCCCCGCCGCCCTCCTCTCCCTTCTCCGGCTGGGCCTCCCCTCTGCCGTCCAGATAGCGGTGGTCAACCTCTCCTACCTGATCCTCACCGGCCTGCTCAACCCTTTCGGCGTCTCCGTGGCGGCGGCGGCCGGCATCGGCCTGAAGGTCAGCACCTTCGCCGGGATGCCCTGCTGGGCGCTGGGCTATGGGGTGACCGCCATGGTGGGGCAGAACCTGGGTGCCGGCGATCCGGACCGGGTGCGTCAGACCGTCAGGAGCGGCCTTCTCCTCAGTCTGGGGGCCACTGCCCTTCTGACCGCCCTCGTCCAGCTGGCCGCCGCCCCCATCATCGCCCTCTTCGAACCGGAGAACGCGGCCGTGACGGCAGAGGGGGTGCGCTATCTCCGCATCTGCTGCTCCGTCAACGGACTGATCTACGCTGCCATGTATGTCTTCGACTCCTTCGCCATCGGCTCTGGGGCTTCCTGGGTGGCTATGTGCAATGCCATGCTGGACGCGGCCCTGCTCCGTCTGCCCCTGTGCTGGCTGCTGGCCTTCCCCCTCGCCCTGGGCCCCGCCGGCATTTACTTGGGCCAGGCGTTCTCCCCCATCCTGCCCGCCCTGGCGGGGCTGTGCTATTTCCGTCTCCGGTGCCGCCGGTCTTGACGGCTCCCCCTCCCGCCGCTACAATAGAGCTAAAAGGAGCGCTGACCATGGACATTCAGGGACTGCAAAAATTGACGCTGCTGGACTGGCCGGGCCGGGTGGCCTGCACGATTTTCCTGGGGGGCTGTGACTTCCGCTGCCCCTTCTGTCACAACCGGGACCTGGTGACCGGCCCCCTCCCCGCCGCCATGGACAGCGGGGAGCTGCTGGCTTTCCTCGCCAAGCGGAAGGGGCTGCTGGACGGGGTCTGCGTCACCGGCGGAGAGCCCCTGCTCCGCCCCGGGCTGGAAGGACTTCTGGAGGAGATCAAGGCCCTGGGCTTCCCCATCAAGCTGGACACCAACGGCAGCCACCCCCAACTCCTGGCCAGGCTGTGGTCCCTGGGGCTGGTGGACTACGCCGCCATGGACATCAAAAATTCCCCGGAGCGGTACGGAGAGACCGCAGGGGTCCCCGGCCTGGACCTGGGGCCCATCCGGGAGAGCGTGTCCTGGCTGCTGGAGGGCCATGTGGACTATGAGTTCCGCACCACCGTGGTGCGCCAGTTCCATGACAGCGCCTCCTTCCGCGCCATCGGCCCCTGGATCTCCGGCGCCCGGCGGTACTTTCTTCAGGCCTTCATCGACCGGGACACCGTGCTCCGGCCCGGTCTGAGCGCCTGGTCCCGGGAGGAGATGGAGGGGTTCGCCGCCCTGGTCCGCCCCTCGGTCCCGGCAGTGGAGCTGCGGGGCATCTGAACCCCCCCTCCGCGTTTTTGGCTAATTTTTATGGCAGAGCACTCCCGTCCCACGGGGCGCGGGAGTGTTCTTTTTCAGAAAAATCGCCGGTTTTTGCCCCGTTTCTTCCCAAAACATGTGCCGGCGCTTCCTGCTTTTTCGCTCCAGGAAAACAAAATATTGTGTTTCCGCCGGAATTTTGCACAAGATATTGACGAGCCATTTCCTTCATGGTATAGTAGGAGCAGTCGCGGCGGCCAAGCCGCCGCGGGACTGAAGAATGTGGAGGGACCGTGTGATGTATCAGGTGACCAAGCGGGACGGCACCGCCGCCCAATTTGAGATCGGCAAGATCAGCGCCGCCATTACCAAAGCCTTTGAGGCGCTGGAAAAGCAGTATCATCCCAGCGTGATCGACATGCTGGCTCTGCGGGTCACCGCCGACTTCGAGCCCAAGATCCGGGACGGCCGCATCGCGGTGGAGGACATCCAGGACAGCGTGGAAAAGGTGCTGTCCGAGGCGGGCTACGCCGATGTGGCCAAGGCCTACATCCTCTACCGGAAGCAGCGGGAGAAGGTGCGCAATGTCAACTCCACCCTGCTCAACTACCGGGAGCTGGTGGACAACTACCTCCAGATCAACGACTGGCGGGTGAAGGAGAACTCCACCGTCACCTACTCGGTGGGCGGGCTCATCCTGTCCAACTCCGGCGCCATCACCGCCAACTACTGGCTCAGCGAGATCTACGACCAGGAGGTGGCCAACGCCCACCGCAATGCCGAGATCCATATCCACGACCTGTCCATGCTCACCGGCTACTGCGCCGGCTGGTCTCTGAAGCAGCTTATCCAGGAGGGGCTGGGGGGCATCCCGGGGAAGATCACCTCCTCCCCGGCCAGTCACCTGTCTACCCTGTGCAACCAGATGGTCAACTTCCTGGGCATCATGCAGAACGAGTGGGCAGGGGCCCAGGCGTTCTCCTCCTTTGACACCTATCTGGCTCCCTTTGTCAAGGTGGATCACTTGACTCAGAAAGAGGTCAAGCAGTGCATCCAGTCCTTCGTCTACGGGGTGAACACCCCCAGCCGCTGGGGCACCCAGGCTCCCTTCTCCAACATCACCCTGGACTGGACCGTGCCCAAGGATCTGGAGAACCTGCCCGCCATCGTGGGGGGCAGGGAGATGGACTTCACCTACGGGGACTGCAAGACCGAGATGGACATGGTGAACAAGGCGTTCATCGAGATCATGATCGAGGGCGACGCCAACGGACGGGGCTTCCAGTACCCCATCCCCACCTACTCCATCACCCGGGACTTCGACTGGTCTGAGACGGAGAACAACAAGCTCCTGTTTGAGATGACCGCCAAGTACGGCACCCCCTACTTCTCCAACTACATCAACTCCGACATGCAGCCCTGCGACGTGCGCTCCATGTGCTGCCGTCTGCGCCTGGACCTGCGGGAGCTGCGGAAAAAGTCCGGCGGCTTCTTCGGCTCCGGCGAGTCCACTGGGAGCGTGGGGGTGGTCACCATCAACCTGCCCCGCATCGCCTATCTGGCCAAGGACGAGTCCGACTTCTACCAGCGGCTGGACAAGCTGATGGACATCGCCGCCCGGTCCCTCAAGACCAAGCGCACCGTCATCACCAAGCTGCTGGAGGCGGGGCTCTACCCCTATACCAAGCGCTATCTGGGGACCTTTGACAACCACTTCTCCACCATCGGCCTCATCGGTATGAACGAGGTGGGACTGAACGCCGGGTGGCTCCGGGCCGACCTGACCCACAAGGAGACCCAGCAGTTCACCAAAGACGTGCTCAATCACATGCGGGAGCGGCTGAGCGACTATCAGGAGCAGTACGGCGACCTCTACAACCTGGAGGCCACCCCCGCCGAGTCCACCACCTACCGCTTTGCCAAGCACGACAAGGAGGAGTTTCCTGACATCATCACCGCCAACGAGAACGGAACTCCCTACTACACCAACTCCTCCCACCTGCCCGTAGGCTACACCGAGGACATCTTCTCCGCTCTGGACGTGCAGGACGAGCTTCAGACCCTCTACACCTCCGGCACTGTGTTCCACGCCTTCCTGGGGGAGAAGCTGCCTGACTGGAAGGCGGCGGCGGAGCTGGTGCGGAAGATCGCAGAGAACTATAAGCTGCCCTACTATACCATGTCCCCCACCTACTCCGTGTGCGCCGACCACGGCTATCTGTCCGGGGAGCAGCACACCTGCCCCATCTGCGGCAAGCCTGCGGAGGTGTACAGCCGCATCACCGGTTACTACCGGCCGGTGCAGAACTGGAATGACGGCAAGACCCAGGAGTTCAAGGACCGGAAGGTATATGACCTCACCGCCTCCCACCTGCGGAAGGCGGGCCGGGCCGGCAGCCAGGTGACCTTCTCCCAGGAGGGCGCCCCCCAGGCGTCCGGCGGGGAGTCCCTGCTGTTCACCACCCGTACCTGCCCCAACTGCCGTCAGGCGGAGGCCCTGCTCCAGAAGGCGGGAGTGCCCTATCAGAAGGTGGTGGCAGAGGAGTCTCCCGACCTGACCACCCGGTACGGGGTGCGTCAGGCCCCCACCCTGGTGGTCCAGGGGGAGAGCATCACCGGACTGGGCCCCATCAAGCGGTTCGCGGAGGAGCACCGGGCCCGGGAAGTAGGCTGACCGCGCCTTGATCCCAAGTTCCCTCCCCCCTTGCGGCGGCGGGGGCACTGAGACGGATCGGGACATCAGGAAAAGAGAGCGGCTCCGGGTCTCCTGGAGCCGCTTTTTCAAAGGAGAGAGGACCCTTATGACTGATATCATCGTGGCGGGGGGCGGCCCCGCCGGCCTCACTGCCGCCCTGTACGCCGTCCGGGCCGGCCGCTCCGTGCTGGTCCTGGAGGAGGCCGCTCCCGGCGGACAGATCAACTTCTCCCCCCTGGTGGAGAACTACCCCGGCCTGCCCGGCGTCAGCGGCCTCCAGCTCTCTGAGGCCCTCACCCGCCAGGCGGAGGAGCAGGGGGTGGAGCTGGACTATGCCCAGGTGCTGGGCTTCCGCCCGGAGGAGGGGGGCTTTGCCGTGGAGACCGACGGCGGCCCCCTCCACTGCCGCGCCCTGATCCTCGCCCCTGGCACCCGGCACCGCCCTCTGGGCCTGGAGGGGGAGGAGGCCCTCACCGGACAGGGGGTGTCCTACTGCGCCGTGTGTGACGGCCCCTTCTATCAGGGCCGGGACACCGCCATCGTGGGGGGCGGGGACACCGCCCTGCAGGAGGCCCTGTTCCTCTCCGGCGTGTGCCGCCGGGTGACCCTGATCCACCGCCGGCTGGAGTTCCGGGGCAGTCCAAAGCTGGCGGAGCGGGTACGGACCCGGGACAATATCCGCCTGCTGCTGGGCTATACACCGCAGGCCCTGCTCCAGGCGGAGGGCAGGCTCACCGGTCTGAGGGTCCGCCAGGCCTCCACCGGACAGACCCTGGAGCTCCCCCTGGACGGGGTGTTCGCCGCCGTGGGGCGGGTCCCCGGCACCGCCCCCTTCCGGGCCCAGCTGGAGCTGGACGATGAGGGCTATTTCCGCTCCGGTGAGGACTGCCGCACCCGCCTCCCCGGCGTCTTTGTGGCCGGGGACTGCCGGGCCAAGGAGGTGCGCCAGCTGGCCACCGCTGTGGGCGACGGCGCGGTGGCCGGCCTGGCCGCCGCCCGGTTCGTAGAGGACGGACAAGGCTGAATCTTCACCCTCCAAAACACAGATCTCCCTCCCCGCCGGAGACACCGGCAGGGAGGGAGATCTCTTTCTTATTCTGTGATGCCCAGCTGGGCGGCCCGCTTGGCCAGAGCCGCGCACAGGCGGTCGATCCCGTCCAGGCTCTTCTGCCGGTCAGCGAACACACCGTAGATGATGCGCAGGTGGCCGGCTCCCTGGCCTCCGTAAAATTTTCCGTCGTTGACCAGCGTCTTGGCCTCCTCCGCCAGATAGGCGGTGATCTCGCTGGAGTCTCCCAAGCGGCTGACATTGACCCAGCCATAGAAGCCCGACTCCATCAGGGGCATGGATACTCCGGGCACCGCATTGAATTTCTCATAGGCATAGCGGCGGCGGAAGTCCTGCTCCGCCACATAGGCCTGAATGAAGGATGTGTCCTCATAGGCGGGGATCATGGCCATCTGGACCATGGTATTGGCCGCACCCTGGATATTCACCGCAGTGGCGTACATGGTGTCCATGATCACATCATCCGCGAAGATATAGCCCACCCGGTAGCCGCTCAGGGCCATGCCCTTGGAGCAGGAACAGACTGTGACCGTGCGCTCCCACATGCCGGGCAGTGAGGCCATGGTGACCATCTCATGTCCCGGAAACGCGGTATCCTCAAAGGCCTGATCGCAGACACAGATCAGGTCATGCTTGATGATGAACTGGGACAGCTCTGTCAGCTCCTCCCGGGTGAACACCCGGCCGGTGGGGTTGTTGGGGGAGGAGAGCAGCACCATCTTCGTCTTGGGTGTCAGCCGCTTCTCATACTCCTCCACCCGCAGGCGGTAGTTGTCCTCCTCATAGGTGGGCACCTTCACCACCACGCCGTTGAGCAGCTGGGGGTCCAGGAAATTGCTTGGATAGCTGGGGTCGTGGACCAGCACCTCGTCTCCCGGCTCAATAAAGGGGGTCATGGCAAAATACAGGCCCACGTCAGAGCCGGGATTGATGATGATGTTCCGCTGGGGGTTTACTTTGATGTGGTTGTCCCGCTCGATTTTTTTCGCAATGACCTCTTTCAGGTCCGCATTGCCGATGGGCGGGGTATAGTGGCAGGCCACCCCCTGCTGGATGACCTCCACACTGCGCTCCAGTACCTTCTGTGGGATCACCCGGTCTGGATAGAAAGGGTCCGCCCAGCACATCAGGGTGCCGCCCTCCGCTTGGAGCTTGGACACCGCATCTCCCACGTCTGCCTTTCCCGCTTTTTCAGAAAACAGGCCGCCGTCCAGGGTACGGAACAGGGGCCGCATCTTGTCTCTTATGCTCATAAGCTCAAATCACTCCCAAATGGGCCATGATGATGTTGACGATCGTGGCCAGTGTGGTGGTAACGACAGTCACCACAAACAGGTGCTTGTAGCCCTCCTTGTGGGTCACGCCGCAGTAGGACAGGGTCAGGACAATCGCGCTGTTGTGGGGCAGGGAGTCAAAGGTGATCTGGGAGATGTTGGCGATCCGGGTCAACGCCTCCGGATTGCCGCCCATAGCTACCAGCTTGTCCGTAAAATTGTCCAGGACAAAGGCCAGGCCGCCGGTGGCGCTGCCCGTAAAGCCAGCGATCACCGCGATGCACACAAACAGCATGATGTATGGGCTGCCAAAAGAGGCCTTTTCCAGCAGGCCCAGCAGCAGGTTGTAGCCGGGCACCGCGCCCACCACAGAGGCCAGGCCGCAGATAGCGGCAGTCTGGATCACAGACTGAGAGTTCTTCGCTCCCTCTGCCATCGTATTGACAATCTTGTGGAAGCCCTCGTATCGCTTCCAGAACATCAGTGCCAGCACAACACAGCCGATAAACAGGGCCGCCCAGGCGGGCCAGTGGATCAGGTTGAGCAGAAGGACCACGATACCCATGGGGATCAGCAGGAGGAAGGGGTTGGGCAGTCCCTCAGTGTTCAGATCCACGTCGTCGGTGTCGCCTTCACGGGGGATAAAGCCTTCCCCTTTGGCGATGTACTTCTGTCCTGCCCGGTGGAGATACCACAGGTTGCCGCCACCCACGATGGCAAAGCCGGCGATAGCCATCCAGAAACCGGCCATGGGAGTGGTGCCGAAGGCATTGGCGGGGAGCACGATGTTGTTGATAGGCATGCCGGGCAGGGTCTGCATTGCCACCGCACCGCCCAATACGCAGGCGGGGATCAGGCTGCGGGAGATGCCGGCAGCCTTAAAGAAGGCAGCGGCCAGGGGATACATGGTGAAAATAATGACGAACACGTCGATGCCGCCCACAGACATGGCCAGGGTAGCCAGATAGACCGCCGCCACCGCGCTGGCGGGCCCCAGCTTGCGGAACACGCCGCTGGCCACCGCCATGGGCAGGCCGGACATCTCCAGCATCTTGCCGAACATCTGGCCGCCCAGGAAGATGGGGAACAGGGCCAGCACCATGTTGGCCACGCCGCCCATATAGACATTGGCGTAATTTTCAAACACATTCACGCCGCCGGTGGCTGCCACCAGCAGAGCCGCCACAGTGGACAGCAGGATCAGGGAATAGCCTCGGACGGAGCCGAGGATGATCAGGATCAGTGCCGCTACGATGCCAATAAAGCTGATAATTTCCATGGAGTTCCCGCCTTTCTAATTTCTATGATTGGGTGAGAGAACTGGGCCGCAGCATCACAGCGCCGCGACCGCCTCGATTTCGACCAGTGCGCCCTTGGGCAGCTTGGCTACCTCCACAGCGCTGCGGGCAGGCAGGACCTCTCCCTGGAAGAACTGGGCATAGACCTCATTCATCACCGCAAAGTCATCCATATGCTGAATGAATACGGTGGTCTTGACCACCTTGTCCATGGAGGTGCCTGCGGCCTCCAGGATCTGAGACAGATTGGTCAGGGACTGTCTCGCCTGGTCGGCCACGTTGTCCGCGTCGATGCTGCCGGTCTTGGGGTCAATCGGCAGCTGGCCGGAAACGAACAGGAAATTTCCCGCTGCTACCCCCTGAGAATAGGGGCCAATAGCGGCAGGGGCCTTTTCGGTATTGATGCGTTTTGTCATGGTTTCCTCTCCTTTTTACCGTGATATGGTTTGTCTCCTCACTCAGATCAGGCGCCAATCGCAGAAGGTGCCGCCCTTCATCTCATAGCCGGGGGCCAGCACGCTGAAGCGGCGGACATTCAGGTTGGGCAGGGTGCTCCAAATCAGCCTGCAGTGCTTGGCCACCAGGCGCAGCTTCCGCAGATCAGAGATATTTTCATCCGGCTTGCCTTCCACCACAATGAAGTCGCCCATCAGTCCGGGCTTGAGGGTGCCGGTCACATCCTGCAGCCCACACAGCTCCGCACCGGTGGAAGTAGCTGCCTTGATGGCCTCCATCGGAGACAGGCCGCACTGGACCAGCAGCTCGATCTCCCGGACGGTGGCGTTGGTGCCGTCCACCGGGTCAGAGGGCAGAAGATCGGTGCCCACGCAGATCTTTACGCCGTGCTTATGGGCCCAGGTCACGCCCTGCCGGTGGGTCTTGGCGGCCTCGCGCCCCTTTTCCACCTGGTGAGCCGGGCATCCGTGGGCCAGCAGATAATCATCGCTGGAGGAGACAGAGATCGTTGGGACAAAATAGGTGCCGTGCTCTGCCATCAGCTTGGCAGTCTCTTCAGACAGCGTGTAGCCGTGCTCCACCGAATCCACCCCCAGCAGGACGGACTGACGGATGGCCTTGTCGTTGGACAGATGAGCGAAGCACTTCTTTCCGGCCCGGTGGGCCACGTCCACCACTGCCTTTACCTCTTCATCCGTCATCTGCATATCGCACAGGCCCTCATTCGCGGAAGCCATTCCCCCGGTGTACATCATCTTCAGCTGGTCTGCCCCTGCCGCCAGCTGCTCCCGGGCAGCCTTCATAAATGCGTCTACACCGCTGCACATGACCACGGAGTTTTCCTCTGAGCCGTGTCCATTGTGGGCCACCAGTCCCTTTCCGCAGGCAATGATGTTGGGGCCGCAGAGCATGTTCTTGTTGATGGCCTTTTTCAGTCCAATGTCGATGTCATCGGGAATAGCGGCACTGCGGATGGTGGTAACGCCGCAGTCCAGCGCCTCGGCCGCCCGCCGGTAGCTCAGCAGTGTGCGGTAGGGGATGCCAAACTCATCAAAGCTGTTGCCCAGCCCCCGATAGGGGAGCATGAGGTCCAGATGGACATGGCAGTTGATCAGTCCGGGCAGAATGGTGTGCCCGGACAGGTCAAAGACCGCATCCTCGGGCCCCGCCTTGGCCAGGACACTCTGGTCCATTTCTCCCACATACTCCACCACGTCCTCATTGAATTTGTCCTCTATATTGTCAAAGACATAGAGGCCGTTTTCAATGGCCGGTGCGCCGGTTCCATCCACGATGCGGACATTTTTCAGATAGGTGCGTGACATGATTGATGCTCCTTTCAAATTTCTTTCCGTTCTTAGCAGCAAATCACTTGCTCTTCATATACTGTAATAAATTTTATTATATACTGAATTTTTATCATGTCAATGTCTGATTCCTACTATATCTCCCTTTTATTTTTGTTTCTTTTTCATAAATAAACTCTTTTTTTGCAAAAAAGGTTGTGCGCCATTTTTGTTTGTGATATTTTGAATTTAACAGGCTTTCAGGAAAGGAAGATGTTATGGAACAGACAGAAATCGTGTTGACTCCCGCGGAGCGGCTGATCCTGAACTCTTACCGGGATCTGGTGTGCGGTCTGGAGGATTATCTGGGCATAGGATATGAGATCGTGCTGCACAGCCTGGAGTCCATGGAGCACTCTGTCATTGCCATCGCCAATGGGCACTATACAAATCGTCACGAGGGTTCTCCCATTACTGATCTGGCCCTGGATATGCTTCGCTCCATCCAGCAGGAGGATGGGAAAAGCCATATTTCCTATTTTTCCCGCAACCGCAGCGGCGAACCGCTGCGCTCCACTACCATCGTTATCTATGGTGAAAACCGCCGGGCCATTGGCCTGCTGTGTATCAACTTTTATCTGAACACCCCCCTCTATAAACTGATCGGCCATCTGACCGAAGATGCGATGGATGAGCGCCCTATGCTGACAGAAACTTTTGTGGACAATGCGGAGGAACTGCTTACCCGGGTCGTGGAACAAATCAGGGATGAAGTGGAGCAGGACATCCATATTCTTCCTTCTCTAAAAAACAAGGAGATCATCAAGCGATGCAGCAGTCAGGGGATCTTCCAAATCAAGAGCGCAGTCACCAGCGTGGCGAAGATCCTCAATATCTCCAAAAATACGGTGTATCTGCATTTGAAATCTTTAGAGTAGCAGTGAAACTCTTAGTATGACGATTACAAAGGGCTCCTGGCAGTTTTAAACTGTCAGGAGCCCTTTATAAATTATTCTTTTAGCACATAACTCAAATTATCAATGCCGTTTTTGTATAAAAATAGATTTCACACTTTTTTAGCCAATTCTATATGTGAAAATTATTGACCAAACCGGCAGAAACAGATGCTCAGGCAGAGAACAGCCAAGATAAAAAGGCTTATCTGCCAGTCTGACAGCACGCAGACCCGCAGTCTTTTTGCTTAAGGCCGATCCATAGCGGGCGGCAGCCCTCTCACTACTCCATCTAATTCTTTCCGATGCAATTATCGCAAAAGTTATTTTCTGTCTTTTAATTTTAAAAAAGATTTTAGCTCCCTTTTTGTTCCATTGATTTCCACAACATTTTAGTTTATGATAAAAATACACATTTCTAAAAAGGGCGGGCGTATTTTTATGAAACAGTTTTTTTCACAGTATCGTAAGTGCCTCCGCTTTTACAGCTCTTTTCTTCAAATCTTTTCGATTCTTTTTCTTATTATTTCGATGACATTAGGAATATTTTTTGTATATGTCTTTCGACAGGAAAACCATAATCTTCAACAGGCAGCAGAGCACTCCTATCTTAACATTTTGGAGAGTACTAGCACTACGCTAGAGCTGACTATGCAAAATCTACAGCAGATTATGCTGGATACCATCTGGACTTCCGACTTTACAAATGCCCTTGTAGTCCCTTTTGATGATACCTATGACCGCACCCGAAATATTTTAGAACATCTTCAGCAACTTGTTGATGTTTATCCTTTCATTCGATCAGCTTTCCTATATTGCCCTACATCTCAAATGGTATATGGTTCCGATCTGACCTATCAACCGGTAGAAGAAGCTTCTAACGAGCTTTTTCAGAATCCTGAGCATCTTTTATCCTACTCTGGTGCCAGACTCTCTAAGTCCCATACATCCTTCTTTATAAAACAATTAGCTGGTAAAACCATTATCTGTCAGCATCTTTATCCCGATTATCTGGATAGTCTAGGGGCCCTAATTATAGAGTTGGACCTAGCATCCTTTCCTCTGTCTTCCATTTTTAATCCAGAATCGAGCTCAAGGCTACCCTGTTTCATCACTGATACAAACGGATTGCCTATTTTCAGGGGAGAACTCCCGTCCTCCCTTGCCTCTCTTTTTCCTCTGGCAGCACTATCCTCTGTCCCTGCACAGACAGTCCTTTATGCCCAAAACGGCTTGACCTACTTTTATCACCGTTCTTCTTCCACCAGCTGGTCCTATATTTTACAAATCAGTACCAGCCAACTTCAATTTTATACCCCGTTGTCTCAAATCATCCTGTTTTGCATCTTAGGTCTGGTATGTTCGGTGCTTCTCTCTGTTCTAATCGCATCCAAGGCCAATCAACCTATCCGCCGCTTGCTTTTTGAGGCTGGTCCTTCCTCTCGTTCTCCCGATGTGGATGCAGAAAATGAAGTGGACTACCTCTCCAAAACTTATTCATATACCACCCGACAAAACGAGGAACTCAGCCAAGCAATTCAGGGCATCACTCCGCTGGTGCTAGAGCGTCTGTTTGGGCATTTGCTCAGCGGACGTCCCCTTAGTGAAGAACATATCTCCTCTATCCTGTCCGGCATCGGCAATCCTTTTCCCCAGGAAGCAACTTTTTTGGCCATGGCTCTCACAATCTCCAGCAGTTCTCCCAGTAGTCTTACCCCATTGGAGTGCAATCTTTTGCTCAGTAAGATCCAGGAACAATTGCATCAACTTTTGTCTCCCCCCAGTTCCAGTTACCTTGTCCCACAAGAATTTTCTTCTGCTGCCATTGTACTGGTCTTTCCCTGCGATATTTCCGAAACCTCAATCCAACTCATGGTTCAGGCATCTATTAAGGAGATTTCTCAGAGGCTCTCTATTCCCCCCTATCATTTAGATTTAAGTTGTGGGAATCTTTATCACCATCTCTCCGACCTCCAGTATTCCTACCTCGAGGCACAGAAAGCCCAAAGCCGCCGTCGTTTCTACCAGGACGAGGATATTGAGGACTCATCGGACCTTTTTCCTTCCCATAACCGCTATTTTGAGTCTGTCCAAAAAATTTTGCTTGCTATTCAAGCTGGAGACCCTATCTCCGCCTATGAGCAACTCATGCAAAACATGAACACACTCTCCAGATGCAATCCAGATATTCAGGAACAGCGCAGACAATATCGCTCTTTTTTTCGCACTCTGTTTGAATTGGCTGATACTCTGCGCATGGGAGATAGAGAAGAACTGCTACAACAGGAACAAGTTATCTTAGAGCTTCTTGAAAGTACTTCTTTTCCCCCAAAAGAAGGTCCTTTGATCAATGCAGTATATGATCTGCTTCATAACATTGAACGTAAGGACCGTACTCGTGCCTCACAGCATATTGCCCGGGTACAGGAGTATATTTTGGAAAACTATTCTGACAGCACACTATCTTTGGAATCCGTCGCAGAGCGAATTGGCATCACTTCCTCTTACCTAAGCCGCCTATTTAAAAAGGAAACCGGGAGTTCTTTTGTGGACTATGTCAATACAGTCAGAGTCCAGAAAGCCAAGTTTCTTTTGGCTCAATCAGAGCTAAAAATTAAGGATATCGCATATCAAACTGGTTTTCACTCCATACAGAACTTTTTCCGAATCTTTAAACGCATGACGGGTGATCCCCCGGGTGAATATCGGATTAAACAAAAGGACGTTTCTTGATAGGACCATTTCACCGTTTGTGGCAGGGTTTGGCCGATCCTCTTTATTGGAAAAGGCAACCTGCCACAAACGGATTTTTTACCCCTCGTCCCATTGTGCAGTAATACTCAAATTTTTTTACTATAGTCTTCATTTTTGTTCTTTTTATCGGCAAAAAATGAAATAATCAAAAATTCTGAGTTTTCAGCATTTAACTCTCCATTTATACTGAAGGCACTCAAGGCCTGAGTAACAATTTTGTGAAAGGAGAGTCTGCATGTTTAAAAAATTTTTACGCGCCCTGAATCAGCATTTGGAAGAGTATCTAATCGCTCTGTTTTTAATTGCAATTACATTCGTTATGCTTCTTCAAATTGTAATGCGATATGTATTTCAGCACTCCTTATCTTGGCCGGAAGAATTTAGCCGCTACTGTTTCGTTTATATTACCTTTTTAACCTTTGGTTACTGTATTCAGCATGACTCTATGCTTCGGTTAGATATTATCAAAGAGGTACTGCCGAAAAAAGCTTGGGATGTACTTCAGGTTATAGTTATCCTAATCTCAGCAGCATTTTTTCTCATCATGCTTTTATACTCTTTTGACTTGCTTCAATCAATGAGAGAGACTGGCCGAGTAAGTGCCGCGTTAGGTATTCCATATTTTTATATTTATCTTTCTACTACGGTCGGTTTCGCATTGGCCCTTTTCCGTACAGCACAGCGTATCTGGCGTGCTCTCGCAGGGCATTTTAAAAAAGGGGAGGTATTATCCTTATGACAGCGGCTATGTTTTTGGCATTTATTTTGTTCCTAATCCTCTCCTTTCCGGTAGCCATTGCTATGGGTCTCTCTTCCTGTGTTCCCGCCTTAATAGACTCAAGTTTCTCAGCTGATTTTGTCTATATTATCCGGACAATGGTGGTAGGCATTGATTCCACTCCTATTCTAGCCATTCCCTTATTCATTATTTCGGGTACTATGATGGCTCAGGGGGGGATCTCCGGAAAGCTCTTCGATGTATTCTCCTATTTCTTAGGAAATAAAACTGGCGGTCTGTTATGTGCTACGATTGCGACCTGTCTTTTTTACGGTGCAATCTCCGGTTCTGGTCCGGCAACCTGTGCCGCTGTAGGAGCTATGGCCATTCCTCTGTTAGTCTCTCTTGGTTATGATAAGGCGTTCTGTTCCGCAATGGTGGCCACCGCTGGAGGCCTGGGCTTAATTATTCCTCCCAGCATTTCATTTGTTAATTACGCCCTTGTCACTGGTACCTCTGTTACCTCCCTATTTATGGCAGGAATCCTGCCCGGATGTCTTATTGGTGGATGCCTAATGCTGTATTGTTACATTTACTGCCGTGTTCACGGGGAAGATAAGGAAAAGATCCGCAAAAACTATGAGCAGCTCCACCGCCGAACAATTTTTCAGGTACTACGCAGCGCCTTCTGGGCTTTGCTTTCCCCTGTAATTATTTTGGGAGGAATATACAGCGGCATCTTCTCCCCCACAGAAGCAGCCTGTATTTCTGTTGTATATGCTGCTCTGGTCTCTGTCTTTATTTACCGCACCATTTCCCTAAAGCAACTTTGGACTCTTATGCTGGAGTCGGTCCACGCCTGCGCGCCTCTTTGTGCATTGCTCGCTCTTGCAACTGCTTTCAGCCGGATCCTGACCATGCTCAATGCCCCACAGGTCTTGGCTTCCTTCCTTTCTGGTATAATTTCCAGTCGCATTTCTTTCCTTATTTTACTTAATATAGTACTCCTGATCTTAGGTATGTTTATTGACGGTGCACCCGCCATTCTTATTCTCTCCCCGCTACTTATGCCTATCGCCCAGCAGTTCGGTATAGATCCTGTTCATCTTGGCATTATCATGGTGTGTAATCTAGCTGTCGGCCTTGCTTCTCCTCCTTTCGGTCTGAATCTGTTTGTAGCCAGTTCCACAAATGGGGCCCCCATTATGGAGATCAGCCGAAAGGTCGTGCCCTTTATCCTTGCATTTCTTGTAGCTCTGATTTTGATTACATTTGTTCCATCCATTTCCCTGTGCTTAGTTTAAATCTCTATTTTTTATAAGGAGTAATTTATATGAAAAAAATATTTGCTCTGGCTATGTCTGCCGCACTCATCCTCAGCGGCTGTTCCTCCAATGCGCCCACCAATCCTGCGGTCTCAGGCTCCTCTGTTTCAACAGCTTCTTCCTCTGGGGAATATAACTTTACAATAGGTACCTCCGCTACCAAAGATTCTACAATTGGACAAACCATGCAATACGCGGCCGACCTCATTACAGAGCGCACTGATGGTCGAATCACGGTGACCTGCTATCCTGATTCTCAGTTAGGATCAGACAGCGAACTAGTAGAGGGGGTCCAACTGGGTAGTATTACTATGGTGATCGGCAATACTGCACCCCAGGTCACTTTTGTTCCGGATCTTGCCCTCTTTGACCTTCCAAACACCTATGTAGATATTACTCAGGCGCAGACTGTACTCTCTGACTTTACCGAAAAAATGATCCCTAGCTTTGATAATACAGGCCTGCATTTGTGCCAGATATTTCCAACCGCATTTCGCTATATGTCGTGCAGCCAGGCCATCGACAGTATTGATGATTTTTCCGGTATTCAAATTCGTACTATGACCAATCCTTATCATATGGCCTATTGGAATTCCCTCGGTGCTACTGCAACCCCGCTCGATTTTAGTGAGCTCTATATTGGTTTGCAGCAGGGGTTGGTAGATGCACAGGAAAATCCTTTGGATATTTTTCTGAGTTCAAAGTTCTATGAGCAGCAGGACTATGTCATCAACACCAAACACAATGTATTTGTCGCAACTCTGCTAATGAACCAAGACACCTGGGATAGCCTGCCCAGCGACTTGCAGGAAATTCTGAATGAGTGCTTTGTTGAAATTGGCCAGTATGGTACTCAATTGGGCCAAACGGCAGAGGAGGCCAACCTTCAGGCTGTCCGAGATACTGGCGTAACCATTATCGACTTAGATGATACTACCTTATCTCAGATGCGTGAGAAAGCCCAGCCTGTTTACGATATGATCCGGGAAGATGTGGGTGCAGATCTGGTAGATGACTACCTTGCTGCTATCGATGCTGCTGGGAAATAATTGCTCGGATGCCGGAAGGAGAATTTTTTATTATGAAAAATATTCGCAAACCATCCCGCATTATGACGGCATACGATTTCTGTAATACCGGAAGCACTACCATTTACTGGTTGTCTGGGGCTGGCTTTTTGATTAACTGTCATGGAACTTGTATTTTGATCGACCCTGTTCTTATGACAGCATCAGGCGATGCCTCCCGCAGCGAGTCTGGCCTACCGCTCAAAGTCACCCTCCCTCTGGATCCTGACTTAATTCCTGATCGATCTATCATCCTTTATACCCATGCTGACGCAGATCACCTAGGCCCTGGTACAGCACTGGCGCTGGCAAAAAAAAATATTACCATGGTAGGCACTTTGCGTGTCTTTGAACGTCTTGTTCGACTCGGTGTTCCTCATGAAAATATTCAGATTCTGCGTATTCATGAACATATGGATATTTCCGGAGTCCAGATACATTCTGTTCCTGCTGACCATCCCTGGCAGCTTAAGGACTTAGAGCGGGGTGGCCCTCCCTACCGGATGGGAGAATGCTGTGGCTTTCTTATAGATGCACCGGAGGGTCGTCTCTACTTTCCGGGAGATACGCGCCTGATGGAATATCATCTTTCTCTCTCAGATATTGATGTTTTGGCGCTGGATGTTTCTACCTGCGAGTATCACTTGAACCACACATCTGCTATTGTACTGGCAAATCATTTTCCAAAGGCCTATTTGCTTCCTTTTCATTATGGTACTTATGACTGTCCCACTGTAGCAGCCCACTGTGGAGAACCTGAAGATATTTATCCCTATATTACAAATTCATTACAACGTGGTCTTATTTTAGCCCCAGGGGAACCTTTTGTTGTTCCTTTCAAATACAGCGCTAAAAGTTCTTCTTAAATGTTGGGCCCACTTTTTTAAAAATTTACTGCTTAAAAAGTAACTTTGTTTGCTACAAAAGAGGGACGCCGCTTCTGCGGCGTCCCTCTGGGAGCACTTGTAGGAAAAAATCAGCGCTTGCTGAACTGGGGCGCACGGCGGGCGGCCTTCAGACCGTATTTCTTGCGCTCCTTCATACGAGGATCACGGGTGAGGAAGCCGGCGGCCTTCAGGGCGGCGCGGTTATTCTCGTCAGCCAGCAGCAGGGCGCGGGCCACACCGTGGCGGATGGCACCGGCCTGGCCAGTGACGCCGCCGCCGGAGACGGTGGCCACGATGTCGAACTTGCCCTCGCTGCCGGTGGTCACCAGGGGCTGGCGGACCAGCAGCTTCAGGGTCTCCAGGCCGAAATACTCATCGATGTCGCGGCCGTTGATGGTCACGGCGCCAGTGCCGTTGGGGAACAGATGAACGCGGGCCACGGAGGACTTCCGACGGCCAGTGCCATAGAAATAAGGCTTCTTGCTCTTATACATGCTCGTCTACCTCCTTGCTTACAGAGCCCACAGCTCAGGCTTCTGAGCGGCGTGCTCATGCTCACCGCCGCGATAGATCTTCAGGCGGGACATGGAATCCTTGCTGATCACATTGCGAGGCATCATGCCGCGGACAGCCAGCTTCATGGCCAGCTCGGGGCGCTCCCGCATCAGGGTGCTGTACTGCACTTCCTTCAGGCCGCCGATCCAGCCGGAGTGGGTGCGGTAATACTTCTGCTCCAGTTTCTTGCCGGTGAGGACGGCCTTCTCCGCATTGATGATGATGACGAAGTCGCCGCAGTCGGCGTGGGGGGTGTACTCAGGCTTCAGCTTGCCCCGCAGCAGGTTGGCGGCGGCGGCAGCGGTCTTGCCCAGAGGCTTGCCAGCAGCATCGAGGACGTACCACTTACGCACGATGTTCCCCTTGTTGGCCATAAAAGTGGACATAGGTGAGACCTCCATTTTCTTTCCTTATCTGAAAAATCATTTTGCAGACAAAATCAGTCGCTCCCCTGTACAAGCGGAGCGTTTTGTATTATAGTATTTGGGAATCCCAATGTCAACGGGTTTTTCCATCTTTTTTAATTTCTATTTCATAATCTCCTGTTTTCTCTCGTTTTCTGTTATTATCTCTTTTTATCTCATTTTCAATTTGAATTTTATTTTTTGAAAAAAGTTGTGAAAATGAGGAAAAAACCTGAAAAGGAGGCCCTATGAACCGAATCCTTTCTCTGGTCCGCCGCTGTGTGGAGGACTACGACATGATACAGCCTGATGACCGGGTGGCGGTGGGGGTCTCCGGCGGCAAGGACTCCCTCACCCTTCTGGTGGCGCTGGCCAAGCTGCGGGAATTCTACCCCATCCCCTTCACAGTGGAGGCCTTCACCCTGGACATGGGGGCGGCAGAGGGCCGGCCCGGGATGGACTTTTCTCCTATTGCCCAGTTGTGCCGGGAGATGGAGGTCCCCTACACCATCCTCGGCAGTGAAATCCAGCACATCATTTTTGATGTGCGGAAGGAGAAAAACCCCTGCTCCATGTGTGCCAAGATGCGGAGGGGGGCCCTCCACAGTGCCCTGCTGGAGCGGGGCATCCACAAGATCGCACTGGGCCACCACTACGATGACGCAGTGGAGACCTTTTTCATGTCCCTCATCTTTGAGGGCCGCCTGTCCTGCTTCCAGCCCGTCACCTGGCTGGACCGGACTCAGATCACCCAGATCCGCCCCCTGCTTTACTGCGGGGAGAATCTGGTGCGTCACACCGCCCGGCGCCTCTCTCTCCCGGTGGTGGAGAACCCCTGCCCTGCCAACGGCAACACCAAGCGCCAGGAGATCAAGGAGCTGATCTACGAGCTCCAGGGCCGCTACCCCGGACTCAAGTCCCGGGTCTTCGGCTCCATGCAGCGCCTCCCCCTGCCCGAGTGGGGCCCGGTGGAGCACCGCCGCCGCCCTCTGCCGGAAGAGATCGGCGAATAAGCGGGAAAACTTGCGCCAAAGCGTGGAAAACAGGAGCCCCTGGTGATATAATAGGAAAATCAAATCAACGCACAGGACTGGATGCCCTGGAAAACTGGGCATCCTTACCTTGATACAACGCAGCGGCAGGACTGCCGCCTGAGAGGAGCATCTCCATGAGCGAAGAACAGAGCACCTATTCCGCAAACCCCGGCAAGCAGCTGGTCCGCACGGTGGACGGGGTGGACTACCAGCGTATCCCGGTAAAGACCCACCTGATCACCAACACTGACGACATGGCCGACGTGGTGGTCCGCTACGCCAAGGACCGGATGCAGGAGGGGGACATTCTTTTCATCTCCGAGAAGGCGGTGGCCTGCACCCAGAACCGGGCCATCCCCATGGAGGACATCAAGCCCCGGAAGCTGGCCGTCACCCTCAGCCGCTATGTGACCAAGACCCCCGCCGGCATCGGTCTGGGCATCCCGGAGACTATGGAGATGGCCCTGCGGGAGTGCGGCACCCTGCGCATCCTGTTCGCCGCCTTCTGCAGCGTCATTGGCAAGCTGTTCCGCCGGAAGGGCTGGTTCTACATCGTGGCCGGGCCCAAGGCCCGGGGCATCGACGGCCCCACCGAGGGCACCATCCCTCCCTATGACCACTACGTGGTCCTCACCCCCGCCGACCCCATGGGTACCTCCCGCAGGCTGGCCCAGGCTCTGGGCCACCCGGTGGCAATCGTGGACATCAACGACCTGGGGGCCAACATCCTGGGCTGCTCCCAGAAGGAGCCCTCCATGGCCCTGCTGGCCAGGATCCTGGGGGACAACCCCTTGGGTCAGTCCAGTGAGTGCACCCCAATGGGCATCATCCGCAAAGTATGACATACGAGCCCGCGCCCCGGAGGGAATCCTCCGGGGCGCCGCTTTTTACTCCCTCTTTGTCTTAAATCCATTTATATCTTTCATGAATTTATGCAAAAATTAGAGTTAAAGTTTATTTTATCCGTGATATAATTTATTTATATCTCTCCACTTTTTATTTAAACAGCACAAATCCAGGGACCTATCTGAAAGGAGCATCTTCATGAGGAAATCGATCAAACATCTCTTTGGCCTTACCCTCGGTGTGTCTCTTGCCCTGGGGCTCATCTCCTCCGCCTCGGCAGAGGGCAGTGTTTCTGTGCAGGTAGACGGCAAGACGGTACAGTCCGCCGCATACATTGATCAAAACGACCGCACCATGGTCTCGCCGGATATCGCGGACGCTCTGGGACTGACTCAGAAGCAGGAAGGCTCCAGAGTACAGTTCACCCGGAACGGCGTCAGCACCTATTTCACCGGCAGCGATGCCACTTTTTCCGGCTCTGAGATGGACACTGTCCCTGCTCTGCGGGATGGGACCTTGTACGTCCCCCTCGCTTATCTGGCCCAGGCCTACAACATGCCGGTCTCCTGGGATGCAGGTTCCAAGGCAGTCTCTGTGTCTACCACCTCCACAGGCCCCATCTCGCTGGATGGCGTACCGGCCCCCGCCTTTGATTACTCCGATGCCAACCAGCTGCCCATGACGGGCTATTTCAGCAAGACTTTGACCTATCCCGATCTCCAGGGGAACTCGGCCCAGCGAGAGGCCTACATCTATATCTCCGAGCATGCCTCCTGTCGGCCCTATTTTTACGTGATCGCCCTGCCCGACAAGGTCGATCCCACCCAATTTCTGATGGAAAATGGCTGGTTCGATTTGGCGGAAGAAAACGGCGAATGTCTGTTTGTGCTGGCCCCCGGCAGCAGCGGCTGGGGGTCCGTGGAGGAAGAGTTGCCTTTCTTGACTGCCGCTCTCTCCTGGCTGAACACGCCTGTGGCCGACGAGGCCGATCCCAACGCGCCTGACAAAAACAAAAATTACTGGTCCGCCTTTGGCGAGTGGTATTTTGTAGGCTATGGTGAAGGGTGTGCCCCTCTGGAGGCCTGGTCAGCCAAAAATCCCATCTTCGTCATCGCTCAGGTGTATCTGAACGGCGTCAGCGCCGGCGAGGCATATCTGTCCAAAGTAGGCAGCCAGGTCTATGCGGTAGGCACCAACGGCTATGACATCACAGAGGATGTGAAGAGCCGCCTGGCGGCCCGCGGCGATCAGATGATCACCAATCAGGACATCCCTGTTCCCACTTGGTTCGTCAACTATGATGCCGCGGACCACAGCCTTCAGTATTGGAAGACTGCCAACGACTGCTCCCCTTCCGGCACCCAGAACGCCGACTACGGCACCGTATATGTCCAGGCCGGGGACTCTGACGCCTGGCAGACCCAGTATGCGGGCCCCATCTCCAAGGTGGCTGTGGACAGCCGACAGTCCCTCTCCGGCCGGGAGATCCATGATTTCCTGACCTGCTACACCCGCTATGACAACACTTCCGCCTACGGAAATGCCCTGATGCTGCGGGGGGATTATACCGACGTGATCGTCAACGCCCACAAGTCCCCTGACCGCTATGCTGAACAGAAGGTCACTATGCCCGATGGCGCGACCGCCACAATGATCTGCACCATCGTGGACATCGAGGGCGAGCCCCGCGAGATCCTGTTCTACATCCCTGAGAACGCATCCGAACTCCAGCCCGACGGCGCCCCTGTCATCACCGTCTGGGCTGGCGGCAGCCAGACCAACATCATCTTCTTTGACTCCACCTGCTGGTGGGAAACTGCAAACCAAAACGGCATCGCGCTGATTTTTACCAACGAAGCCTACAACACCTCTGTCGCTGTCACCCCCGCCGATGTGGATGCCTGCTACCACGCCATGCTGGATCTCCTGGAGGGTTGGAATGACTCCGGCAAATTCCAGTTTGATCTCAGCCGGATCTACAGCACCGGCCAGTCCATGGGCTCTATGGAATCTCAGCAGTTTGCCCAGGAGACCCCGGATTACTACGCCGCTGTAGCCTCCACCTCTTTCTATCAGGACTATCCCGACGCCCACTCTGACAAGCCCATCCCCACTTACCTGATCAATGGCGAGGGCAATGGCAAAGATGACACCGGCACCCCCTATGACGACCGCTGGAACCGCACAGACGACTGGGCACAGTATTTCCTGCGAGTCAACGGCTTTGTGTACACCCCGGCGGTTTACGCCGCTGACGGAACAGTCACCACCTTCGGCGTGCCTGTCTCCGAGCCTGTTTTCACCGTCACAGGCCCCTATGACCGTTTCGAGACCTATACCTGGATCAATGGACAGGACATTCCCCTGGTCCAGTACACCAACAGCTTGTACCGCCCCCACAACTGCCTGACCTCCGAGATCCCCATGCTGTGGGACTTCTTGGAGCACTACCGCTGTGAGCGGGACGAAGACGGCGCTGTGACCGCCCGCTACTACAGTGCCTCCGCCTTCAAACGGGACGATCAGGTCCTGATCCAGTTTGGCGCCTGATCCTCTGGCACTGCGTCCCGCTCCGCTGATCCGCCAAAGCGTCTGATGATCATCCGCAAAGTATGACACGCGCGCCCCGGAGGCTTTCCTCCGGGGCGCGTGATCTTATGCAGTCTCCATGCCGCCAGAATGGATCCCTCCTGTCCGTCCCCCTGTCAAGGCTCACCAGTCCTCCAAGGGCTCCTGTTGGTCGTCCCCCAGGCCCAGAGTGCGGCGGTAGAGGAGCTCTCCCGTCCTTGTGTCATAGCAGCTCACCACCTGCCGGCCGGAGACCTTCTCCTCCAGCTGCAGGATCTCACCTGTAAGGTAAGGGTAAGTATAGGAGGGCACATCCTCCATCCACAGCGCTCCGTCCTCATCCAGCAGGTCACAGCTCCCGTCAGTCCGCTCTCCCATCAGCAGGACGGGCCCCTCCTCCCCCATCTCGTCCCGCACGAGGGAGATGGATGTATAGGTCCCGGCCTCCACCACCGGCATGCCGTCCAGGCGGTAGACCGCCCCGGACGGAGAGCTCTGCCGGGAGCTGCTGTCATTGAAAAAGAGCAGGCCCCGCTTCAGGGTGCAGTAGAGCTCGGTGCCGCCGTAGGGGATCTCACAGATCTGTCCGCCGATCTCCAGGCGGGTGCAGCTGCCATCGAAGGTGTCCTCCCCGTCAAAGTAGGTGTAGCCCTCCCCCCGGCCCACGAGCCAGGTGTCCTGGATGGCACGCCACTCCCCCGGCTCCTCCTCCCGCACCCGGCCCAGAGACAGGTCCAGCAGCCGATTCCGGCTCCGGCTCTCGTCGGTCCAGCCCATCCACACCAAGTCATCCCGCCAGGCCGGCTCGAACATCAGCCGCTCCCAGTTCATCACCTCGGCCGCCATCTCCGGAACGGCCACCAGCTCCTCCCAGGGCCACTCCCCCTGGACGGTCCCGTCCGTGCCCAGCCAGCAGCACCCCTCCGGCCCGTAGAGGATCAGGCCCTCCGCCCCGGCGGCATAGGTCCACCACTGGGCGGGGGTGCGCCAGCTGCCGTCCCGGGCGGCCACCACCAAAAGGGTGCCGTCCCCATAGGGCCAGCCTCCCTCTCCCACCGACTTTTTCAGCACCAGCAGGGGGAGAAAGACATCCGTCCCCTCTCTGTTGTAATAGGTAGGGACCTCCACCCGGGTGTACACCGACTCCGTCACCAGCTCCCCCGCCCGGGTCATCAGGCCGTAGGTCAAACTATCATAGCGAAAGGGAGCCCCCTCCCACTCTGCCGCATTGATGACTGTCCCCGCATAGGGGTAGAGGGGGCCGTAGTCCTCCCCGGGGATCAGATCCTCCCCGATCCCGCCCGGCCACGGAGTCTCCACGTCGGGGAGGGACCCCGCCCGGGTCTCCAGAGCCTCCCAGTGGGTCCGCACCCGGACCTCCGGCTCCTCCGGGGGCTCCGCCGCCGGGGCGGGGGCGCACCCCGCCAGCAGCACCAGGGCCAGGACCCAGGCCGCGCCGCGCCCTCTCATATTCACCCCTCCTGTTCCAGAATGGACACATAGCCCTCCTGGGCCACCAGGGACTGGCCCTCCTCTCCCAGCAGCCAGTCGTAGAGGATGCGGGCGGGGCTGTCCTCCGCCTCGTCCTTGTCCATGACAGCGTAGTAAGGATTGAGGAAAGGATATTCCCCGCTGCGGATGGTGTCCGGGCTGGGGGCGGTCCCGTCGATGGAGAGCAGCTTCAGTCCCTGGGCCATCTCCATATCGTGGGCATAGTAGTAGACGGTGTAGCCGATGGCGGCGGGGCTGTTGTCATACTGCCGCACCCCCTCCAGCAGAGAGGACATGGAGCCCGCCGTGTAGTCTACCGGAGGCTCCATCATCTCCAGGCCGTCCATCACCAGCTTCTTCATCAGGGCCTGGCTCCCTGCCTCCGGGTTGCGCTGGAAGGGGATGATGTCCCGGTCCTCGCCCCCCACCTGGCTCCAGTTGGTGATCTCCTCGGTATAGATCTTTTGGAGCTGCTCCGTGGTCAGGCCGTCCACCGGGTTGTCCGCGTTGACTACAAAGACCAGTGCGTCGGTGGCGAAGGGGGTCAGGAGCCACCGGTCCCCCGCCTCCAGCCGCTCCATCACCGCCTGCTCTGGCTCGCCGGCCAGCAGCAGGTCGGCCTCCCCCGCCATAAGTGCCTCATAGGAGGCGGTGGTGCGGGAGAACTGGACCAGATCGGCCACCTCTTCCCGGCTCTCTCCCAGCAGGACGGAGCACACCGCCTCCGCCAGGGGGACGGCGGAGGTGGACCCGTTGAGCCGGGGCATATTCTCCCGGGTAAAGACGAACTCCTCTGTCGGCGGATCGCTCTCCTCCGGCGGAGCGGCGGCGCATCCCGCCAGGATCACCAGGGCCGCCAGCAGGGCGGGCCATACGCGGGTCTTCTTCATCCTGATCCTCCTCTCTTCCAGCATGGCTCGGGGCAAAAGGAAAGCCCCTTTTTCCTTCTGCCTCCATCATACCAGAGCCAGGGGAAAAAGGGGTTGCGAAAGGTTTGCAAACCGGTGGCAAAGAGAGACAAAACGGCTACGATTTCGTTACAGACCTCCGCCCTGCTCCGACAGGCGCGGGTCCGGCAGGTCCAGATAGGTGGGGGTATGGCCGGTGGCCTCCACGAAGCGGATCATCTCCTCCCGCTCCAGGCACAGGGTGGAGGTGGAGATCCCCGGGTGTCCGCTGAGATACCGGTCCTTCAGCAGGTCCCGGTCGATGACCAGCCGTACCTGTGCCTGCGTATCGAACATCAGCTCCAGGGCGCTCACCGAGCCGGGGATGGTGCGCAGCAGGCGCTCCATATGCTCCGGGCCGGCAAAAGAGAGTCGGGAGCAGCCCAGCAGCGGGGAGAGGTCCTTGGTCTTGAAGGGCTTGTCCCCCGGCATCATCAGCAGGTAAAAGTCAGTCTGCTGCCGGTTGCACAGAAACAGGTTCTTGCAGATGCGGGCCCCCAGGGTCCGCTCGATGAGCAGGCAGTCCTCCATGGTGTCGGCATGGTCGTGATCCACCCGGGTGAAGGAGATGCCCAGCTCTTCCAGTTTGTCGTAGACAGCCAGCTCCTGGGGGATACGGTCATCGGAGGGGCGTCCCTGGTAGACGGTGGGGTCGATGTACATAGCGGTCCTTCCTTTTCTTCAATGGTCTTGCTGCATCATACCACAGCTGGAACAAAAAGTACAGTCCGGCGGCACAGAAGGGACTGGATGGCCGTCGCCGCTTCCCAGTGCACGGCGCGCCCCATCTGCGATGGGGCCCCCAGGAGCTGGACGACAGGAAGAGCAAAGCCGCCCGATTGGGCGGCTTTGCAGCAAAATTTGAAAACTTACTTCAGGTTGAAGAACGCCTTCATGCCGGGGTACTCCGCGATGTCGCCCAGCTCCTCCTCGATGCGGAGCAGCTGGTTGTACTTGGCCACGCGGTCGGTGCGGCTGGGGGCCCCGGTCTTGATCTGACCGGCGTTGGTAGCCACGGAGATGTCGGCGATGGTGGTATCCTCGGTCTCCCCGGAGCGGTGGGACACGATGGCGGTGTAGCCGGCCCGGTTTGCCATCTGGATGGCATCCAGGGTCTCGGTCAGGGTGCCGATCTGGTTGACCTTGATGAGGATGGAGTTGCCCACCTTCTTCTCGATGCCGGTGGCCAGGCGCTCCACGTTGGTGACGAACAGGTCGTCGCCCACCAGCTGGACCTTGTCGCCGATGGCACGGGTCAGCATAGCCCAGCCCTCCCAGTCGGTCTCGGCCATGCCGTCCTCCAGGGAGACGATGGGGTAGGTGTCGGCAAACTTCTTCCACATGTTCACCAGCTGCTGCTGGGTCAGCTTCTTGCCGGACTTGGGCTGGATATAGCACTTCTGCTCCTCGTCCCACCACTCGGAGGAGGCGGCGTCGATGGCGATCTTGAAGTCCTCACCGGGCTTGTAGCCGGCCTCCTCGATGGCCTTCACGATGACCTTCAGGGCATCCTCGTCCTTCTTCAGGTTGGGGGCGTAGCCGCCCTCGTCGCCCACACCGGCGGCGGGGGTGCCGTTCTCCTTCAGGGTGTTCTTCAAAGTGTGGAACACCTCAGTGCACATGCGCAGAGCCTCATGGAAACTGGGGGCCCCCACGGGCATGATCATGAATTCCTGGATCTCCACGTTGTTGGTGGCATGGGCACCGCCGTTTAGGATGTTCATCATGGGCACAGGCAGCATCTTAGCGTTGGTCCCGCCGATGTAGCTGTACAGGGAGACACCCAGGCTCTCTGCCGCGGCCTTGGCGCAGGCCAGGGAGGCGCCAAGGATAGCGTTGGCGCCCAGGCGGCTCTTGTTGGGAGTGCCATCCAGGTCGATGAGCATCTTGTCGATGGCCACCTGGTCCAGCACGTTGGTGCCGATGAGGGCCTCAGCGATCTCGGTATTCACGTTGTTCACCGCGGTCACCACGCCCTTGCCCTGGTAACGGCCCTTGTCGCCGTCCCGCAGCTCGCAGGCCTCATAGATGCCGGTGGAGGCGCCGGAAGGGACCGCGGCGCGGCCCACAGTGCCGTCCTCCAGGTAGACCTCCACCTCCACGGTGGGGTTGCCCCGGCTGTCCAGGATCTCGCGGCCCAAAACGTCTACGATCTCAATGATCTGCTTCATGATAATCAGTCTCCTTTTTTCTTTTATGGGCGGGTCCTCCCGCCCGGAGCGTATATGCCCTGTGCAGCAGCTCCGCACCGGTGCATCGGTCCAGCGGGGGCCCAGTCCGTCAGTTGACGATCAGAGTCTCCCCGTCCATCTCCTTGGGCTTTTCCAGGCCCATCAGGTCCAGCATGGTGGGGGCGATATCGGCCAGGCGGCCGTCCCGCAGGCGGACGCTGGCCCCCACGATATAGAAGGGCACCAGGTTGGTGGTGTGGGCGGTGAAGGGCTCCCCATCCTCGTCCGCCATCCGCTCGGCATTGCCGTGGTCGGCGGTAATGAGAGAGACGCCGCCCATGCGGGAGGTGGCTTCCACCACCCGGCCCACGCACTCGTCCACGGCAGTCACCGCCCTGCAGGCAGCCTCATACACGCCGGTGTGGCCCACCATGTCGCAGTTGGCAAAGTTCAGGATGATGACATCATAGGCTCCGCTCTCGATGCGCTTGACCGCCTCCTCCGTCACCTGATAGGCGCTCATCTCCGGCTGGAGGTCGTAGGTAGCCACCTTGGGGGAAGCGATGAGCACCCGGTCCTCCCCGGGAAAGACCGTCTCAACGCCGCCGTTGAAGAAGAAGGTGACGTGGGCATACTTCTCCGTCTCAGCGATGCGCAGCTGGGTCAGCCCCAGCTTGCTGATATACTCGCCGAAGATGTTCTCCAGCTTCTGCCGGGGGTAGGCCACCGTCACATTGGGCATGGTAGCGTCGTACTCGGTGGTACAGACAAAATCCACCGGGACGAAGCCCTTTTTCCGCTCCACATCCTGAAAGTCCTCATCCACAAAGCAGCGGGTGATCTCCCGGGCCCGGTCGGGGCGGAAGTTGTAGAAGATGATGGAGTCGTTGTCCCGGACCTGAGCCCCTTTGGCGCAGACCACCGGCTCCATGAACTCGTCGGTGACGCCGGAGTCATAGGACTTCTGGACAGCGGCGGCGGGGTCCTCCTCAAAGATCCCCTCCCCCAGGGCGATGGCATCATAGGCCCGCTGCACCCGGTCCCACCGCTTGTCCCGGTCCATGGCGTAGTAGCGGCCCATGACGGTGGCGATCCTGCCGGTGCCCAGCTCATCCAGCTTGGCCTGGAGCTGCTCCACATAGCTCTTTCCAGAGCTGGGGGGCACGTCGCGGCCATCCAGGAAGCAGTGGACATACACCTTCTCCAGCCCCTGCTCCTTGGCCATCTTTACCAGGGCGAACAGGTGGGTAATGTGGCTGTGGACGCCGCCGTCGGACAGCAGGCCCATCAGGTGCAGGGCGGTCCCCCATTCCCGGCAGTGCTCCATGGCCTCCAAATAGGCAGGATTCTTGAAGAACTCCCCGCTGTCGATGTCCCGGCTGATGTGGGGCAGGTCCTGGAATACCACCCGGCCCGCGCCGATGTTGGTGTGGCCCACCTCGCTGTTGCCCATCTGCCCCTCAGGCAGGCCCACGTCCAGGCCGGAGGCAGACAGGCGGCACCCGGGACACTCCTTGAAGATATTCTCCAGATGGGGCTTCGGCGTATTTTCCACCGCATTGCCCGGATATTTGGGGCCCAGGCCAAAGCCGTCCATGATGATCAAAGTTGTTGGTGTTTTCATAGAAACCCTTTCTTGAGAGAATCCAGAGGGAAGGGGCATGAAGAGCAGGCTCCCGCTCCGCATTCCGTGTCTTCCTCTCCGTGTGTTTCGATGGTGCGGGATGGGGAGAGGCAAAATGCCTGCCGCTCCCCCGCTCCGCCTCTCCCAACAAAACCCGCTGCGCTGGGCTTTCGTTGGGGACCCATCCGGCATGGACGGCTCGCTTACTCCTGGTTTGCCGCGTTGATGATCTCCACGAAGTCCGCAGGCTTCAGGGAGGCTCCGCCAATCAGGCCGCCATCCACGTCGGGCTGGGCCAGCAGCTCGGCGGCGTTCTTGGCGTTCATGGAGCCGCCGTACTGGATGGTGACGGAGCGGGCCACATGGGCGCCGTACAGCTTGCGGATGACAGCACGGATAGCCTGGCACACCTCACCAGCCTGCTCGGCGGTGGCGGTCTTGCCGGTGCCGATGGCCCACAGAGGCTCATAGGCGATGACCACATGGCGCATCTTGTCGGCGGGCACGCCGGCCAAGGCAGCCTTCACCTGATAGGCGATCAGCTCCATGGTCACTCCCAGCTCCCGCTGCTCCAGGCTCTCGCCCACACAGACGATGGGGTTCAGCCCCACCTCCAGGGCGGCGTGGACCTTCTTATTGACGGTGAAGTCGGTCTCGTTGTAGTACTGGCGGCGCTCAGAGTGGCCAATGATAACATACTTGGCCCCCGCCTCCTTGATCATCTCCGCAGTGATCTCACCGGTATAGGCGCCGTGGTCCTCATAGTGGCAGGTCTCCGCGCCAATGGCGATGTGGCAGTCCTTGAACAGGCGGACGGCGGTGGTGATATTGACGGCCGGGACGCACAGGACCACGTTGCACCACTTTCCCCGGGGCATAATGGGCTTGATCTCCTCGGCGAACTGTTTGGTCTGGGAGAGGGTGTTGTTCATCTTCCAGTTTCCGGCAATAATGGTCTTGCGATATCTTCTGTTCATGGCGGTAAAGCCCCTTTCTATTTTTCCTTCTCTTCCTAGTTTGTTACACACTTGAGCCTAGTCTGCCCGGATCTTGGCTTCCCAGCTGTGATTTGTCCCGCACTACGCCGCAAAACTTAAAAGCATCACTACAAGAAGGACCCCCAGAATGGTCAGAAGGATATTTCTCATTTTTTTGTTCATGCACGATCCCTCTTTCCTGTATCTCAGCGTCGTCAAAGCATGCGCCATATTTTTCACTTTCGCCTGCCGGTGAAATCCCATCCCCATTTCGCTGGGCTCGCGCGGGTCCCCGGAGCTGCCCGGGCAGTTCTTTATTTATCCAGCAGGCAGGCTACGCCGGGCAGCTCTTTGCCCTCCATGAATTCCAGGCTGGCGCCGCCGCCGGTGCTGATGTGGGTCATCTTGTCGGCATAGCCCAGCTGCTGCACTGCGGCCGCGGAGTCGCCGCCGCCGATGATGGTGATGGCGTCCGTCTTTGACAGAGCCTCGGCCACCGCCTCAGTCCCCTTGGCAAAGGCGGGGAACTCGAACACACCCATAGGGCCGTTCCAGATCACTGTGCCCGCGCCGGCCACGGCGCCGCAGTACAGCTTCACGGTCTCGGGTCCGATGTCCAGGCCCTGCCAGCCGTCGGGGATCTCCCCGGCCTTGACCACCTGGCTGTTGGCGTCGGGTGCAAAGGCGTCGGCGCACACGGTGTCCACTGGCAGAAGCAGCTTCACGCCCTTAGCCGCCGCTTTCTGGACCATCTCATTGGCGTAGCTCTCCCAATCGGCCTCCAGCAGGGAGTCCCCCACCTTGCCGCCCTGGGCGGCGGAGAAGGTGTAGGCCATGCCGCCGCCGATGATGATGGTGTCGGCGATCTCCAGCAGGTTGTTGATGACCCCGATCTTGCTGGATACCTTGGAGCCGCCCAGGATGGCCACCAGGGGGCGCTTGGGATCGGCCAGGGCGCCGCCGATAACTTCCAGCTCCTTCTGGATGAGAAAGCCGGACACAGCGGGCAGGTAGTCGGCCACGCCGGCGGTGGAGGCATGGGCGCGGTGGACCGCGCCGAAGGCGTCGGACACGTACACGTCGGCCAGAGAGGCCATGGCCTTGGCCAGGGCGGGGTCGTTCTTGGTCTCGCCGGGCTCAAATCTGGTATTTTCCAGCAGCAGGATCTCGCCGGGCTTCAGGGCGGCGGCCTTGGCCCGGGCATCGGGGCCCACCACGTCCTCCGCCATGATGACCGGCTTGCCCAGCAGCTCGCTCAGGCGGGCGGCCACCGGCTTCAGAGACAGCTCGGGCTTGACCTCGCCCTTGGGCTTGCCCATGTGGGAGCAGGCGACCACCGCAGCGTTCTGCTCCAGCAGATACTGGATGGTGGGCAGGGCGGCACGGATGCGCTTGTCGTCGGTGATGACGCCGCTGCCGTCCTTGGCCATGGGCACGTTGAAGTCGCACCGCAGCAGCACCTTTTTGCCCGCCACATCGATGTCGCGCACTGTCTTCTTGTTGTAGTTCATTCTTCTATGAGCTCCTTTCTTTCTCGTCAGGCGTGGGAAAGGGAAATAAACAGGTCACAGCCCCTCCGCCATCTCGCCCTGCCCGGACAGCCCGGGAAAGCCCAGCTGGCGCAGGGCCTCGTAGGCCACCACTGCCACAGAGTTGGCCAAGTTCAGGCTGCGGGCGTCAGGGCGCATAGGGATGCGGATGCACCGCTCCCTGTACTCCTCCCGAAAGCCCAGGGGGAGGCCCGCAGTCTCCTTGCCAAAGAACAGGTAGCAGCCATCCCGGAACTGGGCCTGGTCATAGCTTCGGGGCGCCTTGGTGGTGGCCAGCCAGAGGTCGGGAGCGGGATGCTCGGTAAAAAACTGCTCCAGTCCGTCGTAGACCCGCAGGTCCACCATGGGCCAGTAATCCAGCCCGGCCCGGCGCACCGCCTTCTCACTGATGTCGAACCCCAGAGGGCGGATCAGGTGGAGGCGGCTGCGGGTGGCGGCGCAGGTCCGGGCAATGTTCCCGCAGTTCTGGGGGATCTCCGGCTCTACCAATACGATGTTCAGCAATGGGTCCACCTCGCGTTTCGGCTATCATTGTATTCCAATTCGCCCGGAAATTCAACTGTAATTTGGTCGAAAAAATGCAAAAAAATCAAAATTTCCCCCAAAATAGCTTCAAGTGCAATTTTGAAGTTCTTCTATGCGCATTTTCGTTCTCTTTTTCCCGATTCTCTGTTTTTTCCTCTCCTTGTTTTCTTTTCCTTTCCCTCAACCTGCCGCTTCCCCTGCCCATCCGCCCATCAGCAGCTGCCTTCCCGCCTTTTTCCGCCTTCAAAGAAGGGCCTCCTGGATTTTCTGTTTTCAAACGGAGAAAAGCGTGCTATAATTTTATTATTCCTCTCCATATTTTGCCCATCCAAACCCATATCAGGAGGTATTTTGAAATGAAATTGATCTGGAACGGCCACTCCTGCTTCACCCTGGCCACTGAGGCGGGCACCCTTGTCATCGACCCCTATGAGGACGGCTCCGTCCCCGGTCTGTCCCCCCTCCATCTGGAGGCTGACGCCGTCTATTGCAGCCACGAGCACCGGGACCACGGCAACCGGGCCGCGGTGGCCCTCAGCGGGAAGCCCTGTGCCGTGGAGGTGGAAGAGCTGGCCACCTGGCACGACGAGGTTCAGGGCGCCAAGCGGGGCCCGAACACCATGCGCATCTTTTCCGCCGAGGGGCTTCGGGTGGCCCATCTAGGAGACTTGGGCTGCGGCCTGACACCGGAGCAGGCAGAGGCCCTGTCCGGTCTGGACGCTCTGCTCATCCCGGTGGGCGGCTTCTACACCATCGATGCCGGCCAGGCCAAGGCGGTAGTGGACCAGCTCAAGCCCCGGGTGGTCGTTCCCATGCACTACCGCGGCAAGGACTTCGGCTACGAGGTCATCGGTTCGGTGGAGGATTTCCTCGCCCTCCAGAGCGGCGTGGTGCGCTATGAGGGCAACGTCCTGGAGCTGACCCAAGACACCCCCGCCCAGACGGCGGTGCTCACCTATCTGGGCTGAGCCTGCCTGGACAGCCCCTTCCCGCTCTCAGCGCGTCCTGGGACACTTTCGTTCCGGGACGCGCCCTTTTTGTTCCCAAAATGTTTACAAAATTTCGGTCAGCCTTTCAGGTTTCTTTCAGCTTTGGGTGTTATCCTGTTCCTGATCTTTGATTTGGAACGGGAGGTTAGACCGTGATCGAAGTAGAAAATCTGGTGAAGCGGTACGGCGGCCATCTGGCGGTGGACCACCTGAGCTTCACAGTGGAGAAGGGCTGCGTCTGCGGCTTCCTGGGCCCAAACGGCGCCGGGAAATCCACCACCATGAATATGATGACCGGCTATCTCGCCCCCACTGAAGGGGAGGTCCGGGTAGACGGCCACAGCGTGACTCAGGACCCGGCGGGGGCCAAGGCCTGCATCGGCTATCTGCCGGAGCAGCCGCCCCTCTATGTGGACATGACGGTGCGGGAGTATCTGGAGTTCGCCGCCGGGCTCAAGCGGATCCCCGGGGGGGAGCGGGCCGCTCAGCTGGACCGCATCCTGGAGATGACCCGGACCGCCGACGTGTCCGGCCGGCTGATCCGCAACCTGTCCAAGGGCTACCGCCAGCGGGTGGGGCTGGCCCAGGCGCTGATCGGCTTCCCACACATCCTGATCCTGGATGAGCCCACTGTAGGCCTGGACCCCAAGCAGATCCTGGAGATCCGCGCCCTGATCCGGGAGCTGGCCCAGGAGCACACTGTGATCCTCAGCTCCCACATCCTCTCCGAGGTCCAGGAGGTCTGCGACCACATCTTTATCATCCACCACGGCCGGCTGGTGGCCCAAGGCACTCCGGCCCAGCTGGAGCGGGAGCTGGCAGGCACCCCTGCCATCACCCTGCTGCTCAAGGCCGCCCCGGAGGAAGGCCGGGTCCTGCTCTCCGGCGTACCCGGCGTAGCGGAGGTGGCGCCGCTGCCCTGCGGGGAGGCGGGCGCCGCCCTGCTGCGCCTGACTCCCGCGGAGGGGGCCGATCCCAGGGAGGCCGTCTTCCGCGCCTGTGCGGGGGCGGACCTGCCGATCCTGGAGATGAGGCGGGAGTCCCTGTCCCTGGAGCAGATCTTCCTGGAGCTGACCTCCGACGCCTCCGCCGCCGGACAGGCTGGCGGCCGCAGGCGCCCCTTCGGGCGCAGAGATTCGGCGGAGCCGGAGCCCGCTCCCGCTCCGGAGACAGCCATCACGGAACACGGAGAGGAGGCGGAGCCATGACTGCGGTCTACAAGCGGGAGCTGCGCTCCTATTTCACCTCCATGGTGGGGTATGTGTTCATCGCCATCCTCATCTTTTTTGTAGGCATCTACTTCATGGCCTACAACCTGTTCGGCGGCTACCCCTCCTTCGGCTATGTCCTGCTCAGCTGCACCATCATCTTCATGGTGGCCGTTCCCATCCTCACCATGCGCTCCATGGCGGAGGACCGGCGGGGCAAGACCGACCAGCTGCTGCTCACCTCCCCCGTCTCCCTCACCGGCATCGTCCTGGGCAAATATCTGGCCATGGTCACCGTGCTGCTGGTCCCCATCCTGCTGATCTGTTTCTGCCCGCTCATCATCGCCATGAACGGCTCCGCCACTCTGACGGCGGACTACGCCGCTATCCTGGCCTTCTTCTGCATGGGCTGCGTGTACATCGCCGTAGGCATGTTCGTCTCCGCCCTCACCGAGAGCCAGATCATCGCCGCCGTGGGCACCTTTGCCGCGCTGCTGGTCCTCTACCTGTGGACCGATCTGGTGTCCTTTCTCCCCGACTCCCTGGCCCAGCTCCTCTCCAGCTTCGACTTCCAGGGCGTGCTGGACAACTTCGCCTATTACAGCGTGTTCGATCTGGGGGGACTGCTGCTCTATCTGTCCATGGCGGCCGTCTTCGTCTTCCTCACCGTGCAGGTCCTCCAGCGCCGGAAGGGGATCACCTCCGCCGCTACCACTGCGGTGGTGCTGGCCATCGCCGTGGTGGTCAACCTGGTGGTGGGGCAGCTGCCCTCTGACCTGGTGGAGCGGGACATCTCGGACAACAGTCTCTACACCGTCAGCGACACTTCTGTGGACTACCTCTCCGCCCTGGAGCGGGACGTGGAGCTGGTCGTCCTGGCCAGCGAGGACACCACGGACCAGCGCATCACCAAATTTCTGCACAACTATGCCGCCCTGTCCGGCCATCTCTCCCTCTCCTTCGTGGACCCTGTGGAGCACCCCTCCGCCCTGACGGAGTATGAGGCAGACCAGAACACTGTCGTGGTCCGCTGTGCCGACACCGGCAGGCAGCGGGTGGTCCCCTTCTCCGACATTTTGGTGGCCGATCTCATGTCCTACTACACCTATGGCACCTATACCTATTCCGAGTTCGACGCCGAGGGGCAGCTCACTTCCGCGGTGGACTACGTCACCTCAGACAACAGCCACATCCTCTATCTCGCCGAAAACCACGGGGAGAGCGCCTTGGGCGGCTCGGTCACCGACGCCATCAGCAAGGCCAACCTGTCTACCTCCACCGTCAGCCTCCTGCTGGACAACGGGGTGCCTGACGACTGCTCCCTGCTGGTCTTCAACCAGCCCCAGACCGACCTGTCCGCCGGCGAGGCCCAGATGGTCCGGGACTACCTGGAGGGGGGCGGCCAGGTGATGATCCTGCTGACCCGCACGGACCTGGCCAACTTCAATGCCATCCTCGCCGACTACGGCCTCGCCATGGCCCAGGGCTATATCGGGGACACCGCCCGGTACTATGCCCAATACGGCCGCTTCTACTTCAGCGCCACCCTGTCCGCCTCCAGCCCCATCACTGCTCAGTTCGGGGACGACGACCTGACTCTGATCTACGGCGCCCACGGCATGACCCAGTGCGATCCGGTCCGTGACACCATCACCGTGACCCCCTTCATGACCACCACGGAGAGCGGCTACTCCGACGCCGGCGGGCAGACCGGCACCTATATCCTGGGCGCCCAGGCGGAGGAGGAGACCGACGGCGGCACCGCCCGCCTCACCGTCTTCACCACCGAGAGCGTAGTGGACCAGAGCATCCTCACCTTCAACCCCAGCATGGTGAACCTGGACATCTTCCTCAACGCGGCCACCTCCGGCATGGAGGACATCTCCGCCATCTCCATCCCCGCCAAGAGCCTGGAAATCACCTATAACACCGTTCTCAACCCGGGCATGTGGAGCACCCTCTATCTGGCCGTCATCCCCCTGGGGGTCCTGATCGGCGGCCTGGCCTACTGGATCAAGCGGAGGAAACTGTGATGAACCGACAGACAAAACAGCTTTTGGCTCTCGCCGGTGTCCTCGCCGTCGGGCTGGGCGCCTACGCCGCCCTGCGGGTCTGGAACGCGGGGGAGGAGGAGCGGGAGGCCGCCCAGGCCGACTATGTGCTCCAGCTCAGCGATGTCACCGCCCTCTCCTTTGATTCCGGGGACGGCCCCCTCTCCTTCACCCTGGAGGAGACGGGCTGGACCTGGGACGGGGACAGCGAGTTCCCGGTGAACGGCACGGAGCTGGACGCCCTCCGAGAGGACCTGGCCGCCCTGAAGGCGGAGCGGATCATTCCGGAACCCGACGCACTGGCTGACTACGGCCTGGAGGAGCCCGCCTACACCCTCACCGCCCGCACTGATTCCGGGGAGTCCACCACCCTGCTTCTGGGCAGCCTGGACCCTGGGGGCAGCCACCGGTACGCCATGCTCGATGGAGGGACGGAGGTCTACACAGTGGACGGCTCCATCACCTCCTCCCTGGACAGCGAACTGCTGGACCTGATGGAGCTGCCCCAGCTGCCTGACCTGGACGAGAAGAACATCACCTCCGTCCAGCTGGAGCTGACCGACGGCACTGTCCGCCAGCTGACTTCCGCTGTGGAGACCCGGGAGACGGAGGTGGAGACCGAAACCGGCGAGACCGACGAGAACGGGGAGCCCATCTATGAGACCACCACGGAGACAGAGGAGATCACCCTATGGTCGCTGGACGGGCAGCCGCTGCCCGAGGGGGCCGTCGGGCTGGAGGACTGGCTGTACGACCTGTCCACCCTATACCTGGACAGCTGCTCCGCTTTTAAGGCGGACCAGGAGGAGCTGTCCGCCTGCGGCATGGACGGCGCCTCCCTTCTCACCGTCTCCCTGACCTCCGGCGAGACCTTCACCCTGGCCATCGGCGGCCAGACCGAGGATGGCAGCTACGTCTACGCCGCCCTGGAGGCACCCGCCCCCGGCTGCGACCTCTTCCTCATCTCAGCCGATAAGGCCCGGACCCTGTCGGATCTGAACTATGAGTCCCTGTCCGCCAATGAAGAGGCGGAATAAGAAAGTGCCCTCTTCCCGCCATGGGAAGAGGACACTTTTTTCGTTTAGAGCTGAAGTAAAATGCCGGCTGCCGCTCCTGCCGCAATAAAGGCGATAGGGTGAAGTTTTTTCAGGGGCGTCCACTTCATTGCCGCGAACATCGCCAGCGTCAGCACCACCGCTGTCCACTGAATGGCCGGAAAGCTGTTCGGTGAGAGGGCGTCTGATGCCGTAAAAACTGAATACGCCACACTCAGGCCCGCTGCCGCGATCAGCGCAGTGGAGGCGGGACGCAGCCCGGCAAACACCGCCTCCACGCTCCGGTTGCTCCGAAACTTCTGCAAAAATCCCGCAATTATCAGGATCAGTATGGCCCCCGGCGTGATCACCCCCAGCGTTGCCACAAGCGCCCCGGGGACTCCAGCGGTCTGGTAGCCAACATAGGTGGCCATGTTCACCCCCAGCGGGCCCGGTGTGGACTCGGAAACCGCGATCATAGTAGTCAGATCCTGATTGGTGAACCAGCCGGTGGTCTCCCCCATATGCTGCAGAAAGGGAATCGTGGCCATACCCCCGCCCACAGAGAACAGACCAGTCTTAAAAAACTCATAAAAGAGGCGCAGCAGGATCATCTGTCCTCACCTCCTTGGGATGGGAGCTTCACCCGGCCCAGCAGCCAGCCTGTCGCTCCGGCTGCCACCACAAGGAATGCAGGATTGGAGAGGAGATCCAGCACCGCTCCCAGCGGGGTGGCCGGGTCCACAGCCAGCAGCCCGGACAGCTCTCCCAGCACCAGAACTCCCAAAAAGATGCATACTGCGGGTCTCCCCCTCAAATTTGTCTTTCCCAGCTTGAGCACGCTGACTGCAATCAGTGCCACCACTGCGGCATTGATGCCCGCCAGGGCGTGCTGAACCACCGGATAGGTCGCAAATTTTGTGAGGAATGCGGCTATGATGGTGATGACCACAAAGCTGGGAAACACCACTCCCAGGGCGGCGGCAATTCCTCCTGGGACCCCCCGCTGACGGTGGCCGATAAAAACCGATGTGTTGACGGCGATGATGCCCGGAGTGCACTGTCCGATGGCAAAGTAGTCAGTGACTTCCTCCTCTGTGACCCAGCCCTTTTTCTCCACCACCTCCCGCTGGAGGATGGGCAGCATGGCGTAGCCACCGCCAAAGGTACACACTCCCACCTTGGCAAAGGTCAGAAACAGGTCCAAATAAAGGTTCAACAGATCAACGTCCTCTCCATAAATTTTTCAGCAAAGTGCGGCCCGCCCGGCCCGGCCCCCGCGGTGCCCCGGCCGCGGCGGCCGGCGGATCGGGAGAGCTCTTACTCCAGGCCCTCCAATTCCTCCAGCCACAGCGCCGCCACCGCATCGCTGGGCATCCGCCAGTCGCCCCGGGGGGACAGGGTGACAGAGCCCACCTTGGGGCCGTCTGGCAGGCAGGAACGTTTAAACTGCTGAGTGAAGAACCGGCGGTAGAAGCTGTTCAGCCACTTCAGGATGGTGGCCCGGTCGTAGGTCCGGCCCAAGGCGTGCTCCGCCAGACGGAACACCTTTCTGGGAGGGAAGCCCCAGCGGATGGCGTAGTACAGGAAGAAGTCGTGGAGCTCATAGGGGCCCACCAGGTCCTCCGTCTTTTGACTGATCTTCCCCTCGATGGCGGGCAGCAGCTCCGGGGAGACTGGGGTGTCCAGGATGTCGTCCAGTACGGCGGACAGGCGTGGGTCCTCGCTGCCCTTGTCGTCGGAGACGAAGGCCACCAGATGGCGCACCAGAGTCTTTGGGATGCCTGCGTTGACCCCATACATGGACATGTGATCCCCGTTGTAGGTGGCCCAGCCCAAGGCCAGCTCGGACAGGTCGCCGGTGCCGATGACCAGCCCGCCGTTCTGATTGGCGATGTCCATGAGCACCTGGGTCCGCTCCCGGGCCTGGCCGTTCTCGAAGGTCACCGAGTGGTCCTCCATGGACTGGCCGATGTCCTTGAAGTGGACCTTTACCGCGCTGCCGATGTCGATGCGCTTCAGGGTGGCCCCCAGGCGCTCGGCCAGCTCCACGGCGTTATCCCGGGTACGGTCGGTGGTTCCGAAGCAGGGCATGGTCACCGCGATGATATCGCTGGCCGGGCGGTCCAGCAGCTTCATAGCCACTGCGGTGATCAGAATGGCCAGGGTGGAGTCCAGCCCGCCGGACAGGCCCACCACCGCCGTCCTGGCCCCGGTATGCTCCAAACGCTTTTTCAGGCCCAGGGCCGCAATTTTCAAAATTTCATTGCACCGCTCCGCCCGGTCCTCCGCATCAGCGGGGACGAAGGGGGCGGGAGAGACCGCCCGGGTGAGCCGTGTCTCCTCCAGGGGCAGGGAGAAGGAGGCCCGCCAGAGATCCGCCTGTCTCTGGCCGTTGAAGGTGGTCATCCGGCGGCGTTCATAGGCCAGCCGGTCCACATCGATCTCGCTGATGGTGAGCCCCGTGGCAAAGCGCCGCTCCGCCAGCAGGGCACCGTTCTCGGCAATCATGTTGTGGCCGGTGAACACCAGGTCGGTGGTGGACTCTCCTTCCCCAGCATCGGCGTACACATATCCGCACACCAGGCGCCCTGACTGCCCCACCACCAGATTGCGGCGGTATCCAGACTTGCCCACCAGCTCGTTGGAGGCCGACAGGTTCAGGATCACCGTAGCCCCGCCCCGGGCCAGCCGGGCGGAGGGGGGCTCGGTGGCCCACAGGTCCTCACAGATCTCCACGCCCAGGACCAGGTTGGGCACTGTCTCACAGGCAAAGAGCCCCGCGGCGTCCATGTCCACGGTCTCCCCGCACAGGTCCACACTGGTCTCCACACCCGCTCCGGAGGCAAACCACCGCTGTTCATAAAACTCCCCGTAATTGGGCAGATAGGTCTTGGGCACCAGTCCCAGGATCTCGCCGCTCTGGATGACTGCGGCGCAGTTATACAGCTTGTTGTCCCATTTGCACCGCACCGGCAGGCCCAGCACGGTCACCATATCCAAGTTTCGAGTGGCCTCCAGGATGGTCTGAAGCCCCTCCTCCGCCCCACACAGCAGGGTGTCCTGCAAAAACAGGTCCCCACAGGTATAGCCGGTGAGGCACAGCTCCGGCAGGCAGAGGACCTTGACGCCCTGCTTGTCCGCCTCCCGCATCATGGTAAAGATCTGTTCCGCGTTATAGCGGCAGTCCGCCACCCGGATCTTCGGGGTGCCCGCTGCCACTTTGATAAATCCGTCCCGCATAAAAAACCCTCCTTTGTGGTCTTTGCATCAAGGGATATCATACCGTAATTTGGGGGCAAATACAAGGGGAGGGCCCCCCTCCAGGGCCCTCCCCTTAAAAATTTTGTGTTATTCCAGGGGGTAGAGCACCATCCCCCAGGGCGGTGCCGCTGTGAACGCCCGCAGGGAGGGGGAGAACTCCAGCACCGCCGTCAGCTCACCCAGGCTGTTCCCGTACAGGACCGGCGGGCCCTCCAGCGTCAGGGAGGCGGTCCACTCCAGCGCATCCCCCGTTTCGTTCATCCGGATCAGGCTGATCTGCCCCAGGGCTGGTCCCCCTTCCGGCTCCTGGTCAGACTCGGGGCACCACAGGGCTGCTTCCCCCGACTGACCGCCGGGGCCGGTGACCTGATAAATGAGATGATCTTCCCGCCGTTCCAGCCGCTCCGCCCGCACCTGGGAGAGCATCAGCTCCGGGTCCAGGATGATGGGGTACTCCTCCCCGGTAGACAGGTCGAATACCCGGCAGTTGTCCTCCCAGGCGCCGGTCCCGCCGCCGCCCCAGATGTACACCAGCTCCGGGACGCCGTCTCCCGTCAGGTCGGCCAGGGACAAAGAGGCACTCCCCTCTGCGCCGCCCTGGGCCAGCGGAAGGACTGGCATGTCGAAGCCAAAGCTCCGCCTCTGGAACAGGACCTCCGCAGGAAAGGGGTCCCCCTTCCCCGGGCTGAGTCCGACCAGCACCTCCACCCCCTGCTCCTGGTCGGCAAAGCGGTAGCGGACCTCTCCAGCCCACTCCCCCCGGGAAACAGGGAGGGAGCGTCCTCTTTCCCGGTTGTAGGACTCAAACCGCTCTTCCAAGGGCAGCATCTCCCCGGGTCCCGCGTCCGCTCCCGACAGTTCCAACGCGCCTCCGCTGCTCTCTGCCGCGGCGGGCGCACAGCTTACCAGTCCCCCGGCCAGGAGGATCAGGATGGAGGCAGAGGCCAGCAGCAGGCGTCCCCTCCTCTTTGGCGTGGTGTCCATGATGGCCCGAAACCGGAGAAAGATCCCTCCCCGGTCCCCAGTAAAGCCGGTAGTCAGACCGGTCCTCCCCCCTTTTCCGGCGGTCATCTGGTCCAGGATCGCCCGGCCGTAGGCCCGGCGGGCCTCCTGGTCCCGGCCCGCCAGCAGATCATCGTCACAGCACAGCTCCATGTCCCGCCGGGCCGTCCGGACCATGTTCCACACCAGTGGGTTAAACCAATGGATGCACCGGACACAGGTCAGCAGGAGCAGATAGCCTGTATCCCTCCGCTTCAGGTGGGTCAGCTCGTGGGCCAGGGCGGCCTCCCGTCCCCCCTCCTGCAGAGTCTCAGGCAGAAGGATCACCGGGTGGGCAAAGCCCAGCAGCAGGGGGGAGCCTGCCTTGGGGCAGCGGTACAGGGACGCCTTTTTCCGGCAGCCCGTCTCCTGCCTGGCCTGCTCCAGCGCGGCCAGATCCTCCTCCCCCGCCGGGGTGCTCCACCGCAGCAGTCGCCGGCGGCCCAGTCCATAGCCCGCAGCCATCCACAGGAGAAAGAGGACGGTCACCCCCCGATATGCTCCATAGATCACCCCCGTCCAGTGGACGGTGTAAGAGGTCACCCCCTCCACAGTGACGGTGCGGAGGTAGTCGTTGTCCCGGATGCTCACCTCCCTGCCCTGCCGGTCTGTATAGTGGACATGATGACTGTACCACATTGGTTCTCCGTCCACGTAGGTATTTGTCCCTCCTGCTCCCCCTGCTCCGGCCTCCACGATCCGCTGGTTATCCAAATGATAGGCGTTGTACCGGTCATAGGCGCCATGAGCCACCATCTGGGGGACATCCAGCTGAATGGGAGCGGGAAAGAGGGCCCCCAATACGGGGCCGAGAATGGGATAGGCCATCAGGCTGACAGCCACCACGGCCCAGGCCCAATACCGCCAGTGCGGTGAGACCTTCCGCGTCAGCAGGGGGCCCAGGGTCAGCAGCACCAGGATGGCTGCCCCACCCCCCAGGCTGGCCGCCAGCAGGGCCGTCAGTTGCTCCAGCACCTCATTTTCCCCCTTTCTCCAGGATGCGTTCCAGCTCGGCGATGTCCTCCCGGCTCAGCTCCTTCTCTGGGTACAGGGCAGCCATCAGGCTGGACAGGGAACCGCCGTGGACCCGCTCCAGGAAGGATCGGCTCTCCGCAGCCAGATAGTCCGGCCGGTTCACCAGAGGGGTGTAGCCGTTGGACCGCCCCTCCTTCTCCCCCCGGACAAAGCCCCGCTCCTCCAGCCGGGACAGGAGCTTGAGCAGGGTGGGCGCTTTCCAGTCCCGGTCCAGCCGAGCCGCAAGATCGCTGGTGCGGGCCGGATACTCTGGGACGGCCCACAGGGCCTGCATCACCTCCAGCTCCGCGTCGGGCAGACGTGAGATCTGCTTCATGTCATCTCCCCCTTTATTAGACGTTTGTCTTTTTAGATTTTACAACTGTCTAATTATTTTGTCAAGCCGAAAACTGCAAAAATTCCGGGCCGTCCCCTGGGGGACGGCCCGGAACACAGCAGTTCAGGAGACCTTGATATAATCTTTGGACACATAGCCCTCTGTGGCTCTGCCGCCGCTTCCGATAAAGCTGATCCGGTACCAGCCGTTGCCCATGTCCTCCAGAATGGTAACGGTGTTTCCCTCCAGAATGGTGGCGATGGCCTCATTGCCGCTGCCCGGTCCGGAGCGGACGAACAGGCCGCTGCCTGCGCCGGTCACTGTTCCGGTGGTACCGGAGGAGGACGACCCGGCCCCGCCGCCGGCGCGGCAGAAGACGACACATTCCGCCGTCTTGTCCCCGGCGGTGGCGGTGATGGTCACCTTCACCTGGGAGGAGCCGGTGTTCACGTTGGACACCACGCCCTCCGGGCTGACGGTGGCCGCAGACTCGTCGCTGCTGCTCCAGGTGATCTCTGCGTCGGCGGGGACCACGGCGGCCTGGATGGTGGCGGACTCCCCGGCCTGAAGGGTGAAGTCGCTCTTATCCAGCGTCAGGGAGGTCACATCCACCGTCACCGGGGGCTCGGGCTCAGGCTGGGAGATGTCTCCCTGGGAGCCGCTGGGGGTGCTGGAGGCAGCAGGACCGGTCTGGCTGGTGGAGGCGCCGGGGTCTGCCTGGCTCCCGCCGGGATCATCCTCTCCCTTGCTGAACAGGGGAGCCAGGGAGGTGAAGACAATATACATGGCCACGATGATGAGCACCAGGGAGCCCACCAGCGCCGCCACCTGAAGGGGGTTGGCCGGCCGGCCGCTCCGTCCTCCACCGGCCACTCTGCGGCCACCCGCCGTTCTGGGGCGCCCGTTTTTGGCCGGCCGCTCGTCGCAGAACGGGCACCGCTTATATGTGACGGAGTAGTCCTCGCCACAGTTTTCACAGTGGATCACGTCGTTGCGCCGAATGGGCTTCGTCTTCTGCTGCTTGGGATCTTTGGGGCTGCTGGCCATGGCACGCACCTCCGCCTTAATCTTGGATCAGGATGGCCCGGCCTGCGGCCTGGCAGCCGGGTACTTGTCTCTATTTTAGCGTGAATTTACAGGTGCGTCAACGGAAAACCATGAAATAATTGTTTTTCTCCGTTTTTATGTCTACTTCTTTCTTTCCTTACCCTTGACCGCCGGGGCCCGGCCTCTTATAATGAAATCTGTCAGCCCGCTGGGGCCCCGGCCCCGCACCACTAACCCTGAAGAGGTGACCGCTATGAAAGGAACCATGTCCGCAGCTACCGTCCACAAGCAGTACAATGAGGTGGTCTCCGCATTCCGCAGGCTCATCGCGGACCCGGCCCTGCGTGCGCGGTTCGATGGGGAGGCGGACGGCTATTTCCGCCGCTGCGCCCTGGGGGTGTGGCAGGCGGACAACGCCAGTTCCATCACCCCCCGTCATGTGGAGTTCTACAACGCTATCTATACCAACGGCTCCTCCGCCCCCTCCGCCCTGTACTGGGAGGTGGCCACCGGGGTGGCCGGCTTTGACCAGTTCCAGCCCCCCGCCTTTTTTGACCGTCTCCGGGAGTATGACCGCCTCACCCACAGCCGTCTGTCCCGCACCTTCATTGACCAGCTGACGCTGCTCCTGCTGCTCTTTGCTGCGGTGGATGACGTGGTCAGCGAGCCGGAGGCCGGCTTTGTCAATGCCTGCTCCGACCTCCTGCTGGCCCTGTGCGGAGGCCTGGAGGGGGACCGGCCCGCCCTGAAAGCGGACGAGTTCGTCACCCGGCCCCAGACCAGCGCTCCACCGGAAGAGGAGCCCGCCCCGGTGGAGGACAAGCCTCTCCCTCCCCCGGACCTGGACCAGGTGCTGGCCGAGCTGGACGCCCTGTGCGGCCTGGAGCGGGTGAAGAAGGACGTCAAGAGTCTCATCAACCTGGTGAAGGTGCAGAAGCTGCGCCAGGAACAGGGCCTGCCCGTCTCGCCCATGTCCCTCCACCTGGTCTTTCTGGGCAACCCGGGCACCGGCAAGACCACCGTAGCCCGTCTGCTGGCCAGGATCTACCACGCCATCGGCATCCTCTCCAAGGGCCAGCTGGTGGAGGTGGACCGCTCCGGCCTGGTAGCCGGCTTCGTGGGCCAGACCGCCATCAAGACCCAGGAGGCCGTCCAGAAGGCTCTGGGGGGGGTGCTGTTCATCGACGAGGCCTACGCTCTGGTCAACCAGGAGAACGGCAACGACTTCGGCCGTGAGGCCATCGAGGTCCTGCTGAAAAACATGGAGGACCACCGGGATGACCTGATCGTCATTGCGGCGGGCTACTCCGGTCTGATGGAGAAGTTCATCCACTCCAACCCCGGCCTGGAGTCCCGCTTCAACAAATATTTTTATTTCGAGGACTACACCGGTCCCCAGCTCATGGAGATCTTTCAGTCCATGTGCCAAAAAAACGGGTATGTCCTCTCCCCGGAGGCCGCCCAATGGGCGGAGCAGGACTTTCTCTCCCTCTATGAAGGCCGGGACGAGAACTTCGGCAATGCCCGGGACGTACGCAACCTGTTCGAGAAGGCGGTGTCCCGCCAGTCCGACCGGGTGGCCCAGCTGGAGTCCCCCACCCGGGAGCAGCTGATGGAGCTGCGGGTGGAGGACCTGAACGAGACAGAGACGGCGTGATGGGCGCGGCCGCCCCGCTCCGCCGGAACATGAGGTGCCCTGACCATGAAGATCGCGTTTTATACCCTTGGATGCAAAGTGAATCAATATGAGACCCAGGCCCTGGAACAGGTGCTCACCGGCCGGGGCCACACCCTGGTCCCCTTCGACGGGGAGGCAGACGCCTATATTATCAATACCTGCACTGTCACCGCCGTCAGTGACAAGAAATCCCGGCAGATGATCCGCCGGGCCCGCAAGGCCGCCCCTGACGCTGTCATCGCTGTGTGCGGCTGCTATCCCCAGACCCACCCGGACGCCATGGACGGCCTGGGGGTGGATCTGGTGTCCGGCACCGGGGACCGGCTGGGCTTCGCCGGTCTGCTGGAGCGCACCTGGCAGGAGCGCCAGCCCGTCACCGCCCTGGACAACGCCTTCGACCGCCGCTCCTTTGAGATCCTGCCCGCCGGCGGCCTGGAGGGCCGCACTCGGGCCATGCTGAAGATCGAGGACGGCTGCGTCAACTTCTGCTCCTACTGCATCATCCCTTACGCCCGGGGGCGGGTGCGCTCCCTCTCCCCCCAGGACACCCGGCGGGAGCTGGAGCGGCTGCTGGAGGCGGGGTATCGGGAGATCGTCCTCACCGGCATTGAGATCTCCTCCTGGGGACAGGACCTGCCAGGGGAGCAGACCCTTATCGACCTGCTGGAAACCGTCTGCCGGGACCTGCCCGGAGAGGTCCGCATCCGCCTGGGCAGCCTGGAGCCCCGCACCATCACCCCTGACTTCTGCCGCCGGGCAGCCGCCCTGCCCAATCTGTGCCCCCACTTCCATCTGTCCATGCAGTCCGGCTGTGACGCCGTTCTGGCCCGGATGAATCGGAAATATGATTCCGCGCGGTATTATGAGAGCGTCCAATTGCTCCATGGATACTTTGACCGCCCCGCCATTACCACAGACCTGATCGTGGGCTTCCCCGGTGAGACGGAGGAGGAGTTCCAACAGACCCTGACATTCCTCCATAGGTGTGCCTTCGCCGCCATGCATATCTTTCCCTACTCCAAGCGCCCCGACACTCCGGCGGCCAAAATGCCCGGCCAGGTCCTCAACGCCGTGAAGGAAGAGCGGGCCCGCCGGGCCGCTGAGACAGCCGGAGAGATGGAGCACACCTATCTGTCCCAGTGGGTGGGGCAGACCGTTCCGGTGCTTTTCGAGGAGGAGCAGGGCGGTCTCTGGCGGGGCCATACCGCCCACTACTGCGCTGTGGCCGCTCCCAGTCCCCGGGATCTTCACAACTGCCTGGTGCAGGTACAGCTGGAGGGGCTGGAGGGGAACACCCTCAAGGGGGTGGTCCTGTGAGGGGCATCCGCCGCATCCCCTGCGGCAATGTGAACTGCTATCTGGTGCAGGGGGAGGAGGGCGCCGTCCTAGTGGACACCGGCTACACCGGCTACGTGGAGCGCCTGCTGGATACCTGCTTGGGGGCCGGGGTGCGGCTGATCGTGCTGACCCACGGCCACTTGGACCACATTCAGAACACCGCCCTGCTTATGGAGCGGCTGGGCGTTCCCGCCGCCCTCCATCCGGCGGATCTGGGCCTGCTCACCGATCAGCAATCTCAGCCCCTGTCCGCCCAGGGACCGGCGGGCCGGCTCCTGCTGTCTCTCTCCCGTCACAGCTTCCAGACCCAGGCGTTCCTCCCTTTTACACCCACAGTGGAGCTGCGGGAAGGGGACAGCCTGGCCCCCTGGGGTGTGGACGCCCGGGTTCTGGAGCTGCCCGGCCATACGGCGGGCTCCATCGGCTTGGACGTGGAGGGGCACTCCCTCATTGTGGGGGACGCCATGATGAACCTGTTCCGCCCGGGCCCCTCCTGCCTCTGCTCCGACCCCGCCGCCCAGCGGGATAGCATCGCCCGCATCCGCTCTCTCGGTCCCAGATCCCTCTATTTCGGCCATGGCCGTCCAGCTCACCTCCCTGGATAAGGAAACCGCCTTTTCGAGAATATCGCAGTCTGCCGCGCGCGGGCGCGAACTCTGCGAGGCTTTTTCTACAAGCTGAAAAGTCCCGGTGCAGAAAATGCACCGGGACTTTTCCCATCTTACATCCGCCGCTCAAAGTAGCGGTTGGCCGCCATCGTCACAAAAAACAGTGTAAGGATCACGGCACACAGCGTGATGCCCACTGTCTGGAACAGGGCCCTGCGGGTGATGGCGTAGCAGAGCAGCGCGGTCATTGCGCCGCCGAACAGCAGGCCGTTCATCACCTGCAGGGTGATCTGGCAGCTCCGCATGGCTACCAGCCGGTCCCGCTCGTCCGTCCAGCGCAGCAGCTCCTGCTCCGCCCCGCCCTTCAGCGCGCCGTGAAAGTTCACAGCGCCCAGAGCCAGCAGCAGGACGGCGCTGATGAGATATTTGGGCGCAGATCCGCCTGCCGCCCCCACCGCGAGACAGATCACCGCCAGCACCAGGCAGATGATCCCCAGCATCAGGTGCCGGATGTTTTTGACCTTCAATTCGATCCCTTCCTTTCCCGCTTAACAGATCGGGCCAGAGCGCCCCGCAGGCCCCATACGGCCCTCTTTTCCGTCCGGAGGGGCACTCACTGCTCCGTGACGCCCTTCCGCCCCCCGGGGAGCTTCAGCCGGAGCAGCTTCCGCACCAGCTCGTCCCGCTCCTGGCTCAGCTTGCGGAACAGGTCCGCGCCCCCGATCAAAAAGAACAGCAGGGCCAGCCGCTCCGGCATGGGGAAGCCCAGCAGGGCGAACAGCGGCCAGCTCAGCAGGGCGGTCAGCCCCAGGGCCAACAGCAGCAGCACGCCGCCCCGCAGCAGGAGCCCCACCGTGGACACGGACTGGAAATAGTGCTCCCACGCCTCCCCATCCATACGGCCCACCTTATACTTGAGCCATACGGCCCCCAGCAGAAGAGGGACAAATATCAGGCCGGACAGGCTGGTCAGCAGGCTGATCAGCAGGGCAAAGGCCGCCAGCCGCCCCAGGGACGGCCCTGTCCCCGGGTCCTGGAGCAGATACCAGCATCCCAGCGCCGCGCCGCAGGCCGACGCGGCCAGGCCGCAGATCAGGAAAAACCTCTCCCTATCCTCCCAGAACCGATGAAGGCACTGCGTCCCGCCCCCCACGAAGGTGAGGGACAGGAAGGCGGCCCAGGCCGGGTCCCCCCTCAGGAGACAGACCGCCGCAAACAGCTGGGAGGCAGCCAGCACCGCATCCCCCGCCCGGCCTTTGGCCGCGGCCCCCACCTCCCGGTCCCGCTCGTCCCGGACCAGGTGGAGCGCCCGGACCTGCTTCCACTCCTCTTCACGGGTATGGCTCATATGGAATTCCTCGCTTTCCTTTTCATCCGGATCTTCCGTGATCCGATCCCTATATCCTGCCTTCATAATAGAAGCTGCATGCCAGCTCAATGAACAGGGAGAGGGTGTACAGCACGCCGGATACGACCATCATCCCGCCGTACACCAGCTCGCCCTTCGGGTTGGCCAGGGCGCCGATCAGGCTGAGGATCAGCACCGCCATCAGGGTGCCCCGCAGCAGGGAGAGCGTCCGGCTCCTGGCCCGCAGCTCCACCTGGATGTTGCGCTCGTCCAGTGCCTCCACCTTGTCCTGGTAAGACAGGCGTCTGGAGAGGCTGCGGACCAATGCGTCTGCCCCGATGACCAGGGCTATGAGGGCAAGCACCACACTCTTTCCATCTATCTCCCGCTTCCAGATTATGGCCCCAGCCAGGGCCGCTCCAAGGACCAGGAAAAAACACCCGTCCGCAAACTTTTTCTTATTGTAGATCTTCATACTGCCGGTCCTCCAATTCCCTATTTTCTTTCAGGCAGTACAGGTCCTCCACCGTCACGCCGAAGAGCTCCGCGATGCGATAGGCCAGCAGCAGCGAGGGGTTGTACAGCTCCTTTTCCAGGGAAATAATGGTACGGGAAGAGACGTGGACCCGGTCGGCCAGCTGCTGCTGCGTCATCCCCGCGGCGGTGCGCAGCTCCTTCACCCGGTTCTTCATCTCCCTCTCCCCCCTTTCACTTCACCTCAAAACATGAAGTTAGCTTCACGTGAAGTGCACTTCATATTATACACAGGTCCGCCCGTCTGTCAAGCCCCGCCTGAAAGAATATTTTTTCTTGTACAAAAAGGCGGCGGAGAGGACACGCGTCCTCTCCGCCGCTCAGGCTGTGGAAAAAGTCCCGTCCCTGGTGGACTTTTTCCACAGCCTTGTATCCCGTTGCTTTTCCGCCCCGCCCGGGCGGAAAAGTCCTCGCTTTGCTCGCCGCCTCCCTTGCTGTGCAAGGGAGGCGGGGGAGCTCGAGGCGGGCTTCCGCCCCCTCGAGCTCCCCCGCCTGATCCTGAACCATCTTTCTCTGAAAAAGAGGGACCCACAAGCTGGGCGGCGGAGAGGACACACGTCCTCTCCGCCGCAATTTACCTGTTTTCAATATTTTCTTCCGCAGCTGCGGACCTTTTGGCCGAATGGCCGTTGTCCCATCAAAAGGCTCCGGCCTTTCCACCCGGCTCAGAGAGTCTCGTCCCCCAGGGACTGGATAAGGAGGTTGCGCAGAGAAATGGCACTCTGCCGGTTCATAACGATGGAGGCCACGTGATCCGCATTGGGCGTAGAGACGTTCTCCAGCCCGTTGGAGGTGACGGTGAGGGCATTCTCCATATACTTATAGGAGATATCCAGGGTGACCTCCAGGATCTGGCCCTGGGGGTCAGCGACCTTGCGCAGGCCGAAGGTGTTGGCGTATTCCGGTTTCATGGGATCTTCTCCTTCCGATTCACTGAAATGTGGTGGTATAGGTCAGGACATGGACGCCCCCCGGCTCCAGCCGGCGGATGCCCGCCTTGTCCTCCAGGCCCCGGCCCACAAAGACCGCGTCGGGGAGGGCAGACCAGGGCTCAATACAGAAGTAGCCGGTATCAAAGGGCTTGTCCGCCGTCCACAGTCCCAGATAGGGAAAATCGGGGCACTCCACCACCACCCGCTCCCGGCCGGAGCGGTCCACCAGGGCAGCCCGGCGCTCCCCCTCCAGGTCCAGGACAATGGTGTCCAGCCCGAAGGCCCTGGGGCACAGGGGGATGCGCCCTCCCTCCAGGGGAAAGCGGGCCTCTCCGATGGTCAGCATACACCTGCTGTCCATGCCGTAGGGACGGAGCTCCTCCACCCCGGAGATGGTAACGGCGTAGTCCGCCATAGTCTCTCCGGGCTCCAGGGGGGTCCGGAAGCCGTCGTGTCCGCCCAGCTCATAGAGCATGGGAACGGCGGAGCGGTTCTCCACCCGGTGCGCCTTGGTCAGGCGGCTGCCCTCCAATGTGTAGGTGACGGTGAGGACAAAGGAAAACGGGTACACCCGCCGGGTCTCCTCGCTGTCCTCCAGCTGGAAGGAGAGGGTGGTGGGGCCCTGCTCTGACACCTGGAACTGAGCGTCCCGGGCAAACCCATGGGTGGAGATGGACCAGGCCCGGCCGTCCAGGGTGTACTGGCTGTCCTGGAGCCGGCCGATCAGGGGGAATAGCAGCGGGGCATGCCTGCCCCAGACGGCGGGGTCGGCCTGCCACAGGTACTCAGTGCCCCCAGCGCTCCGGACGGAGCAGAGCTGGGCACCGGCGTCCTGGATGGAGACGGTGAGCAGGTCGTTGGAGAGCGTATAGGTCATAGCTGGGGCCCTCCCTTCACATGCCGGCCGTTGAGGACAGCCTCTTCCAGTATGTCCCCCCGGTAACGCAGCTTCAGAGAGAAGAAGGGGACATCCTCCTCAATGAGCCTCAGAAAGATCTCGTCCCCCTCCCAGTGGGGGATGGTGCACAGCTGTGTCCAGGGCAGCCACTCCAGGTCGCCCTCCGGGCAGTCGGCCCTCAGGGTTCCGGTAAAGCGGTCGATGGTGAACAGATGCATGTACTCCGTGGGCCAGCGGTCGGAGACAAAAGTGACCAGCCCCCGATAGCGGTATTCCGCTGGGGTGAGTCCGGTCTCCTCGTTCACTTCCCGGAACATGCAGTCCTCGGGGCTCTCCCCGTCCTCGAACTTGCCGCCGATGCCGATCCACTTGCCCTGATTCAGATCATTCTCCTTCTTGACCCGGTGGAGCATCAGACACTGACCGCCCTGACGGATGTAGCAGAGGGTGGTGTTGATCATGGCAGGATACCGCCTTTCCATAATAGTGCTGCCCTCAGTATAGCACGGCGGGAAGAAGGGCGCAAGGGAGGCGCCTATCCCGGCAGGGACATGCAGAGGAGAGGGAAGGGATTGCCCTGCTCGTCTGTCTCCGTGCGGCTGCGGACCTGAAAACCCATGTGGAGATAGAAATCGAGGGCTTGAGGGTTCTGCTCATTGACGCACAAAGAGGTGACACCGTACCGCCGGATGCCCCGCTGGAGCAGCTGCCGGCCCAGACCGGTCCCCCGCACGTCTGGGGAGAGGAAGAGCATCTCCAGCCTGGTGCCGTCGATGCCCATAAATCCCACGGGGATGCCCTGATCGGAGAAGGCTACCACCAGCACCGGGACCTGGGCCAGAGCCTGGGGGACGTAGACAGCCAGGGAACGGATGTCCTCTTCGGACAGGAAGTGGTGGGTGGCCCGGACGGAGGACTCCCACACCTGGCACAGGCAGGTGAGCAACTCCTGAGAGCGGGCATTGATTTCCAAAAGTTTCAAGGCAAAAGGCTCCTTTCGGGAAAAACGGTCCGGGCCCCTTCGGGGCCCGGACCGAGCTTAAATGGGTGCAGATCAGAATATAGCGGGATGCCGGTCATACATTGAACCGGAACAGGATGATATCGCCATCCTGGACGATGTATTCCTTGCCCTCGGAGCGGATCAGGCCCTTCTCCCGGGCGGCGGCCATGGAGCCGCAGGCCATCAGGTCGTCGTAGGAGACCACCTCAGCCCGGATAAAGCCCCGTTCGAAGTCGGAGTGGATCTTGCCGGCGGCCTGAGGGGCCTTGGTCCCCCTACGGATGGTCCAGGCCCGGCACTCGTCCTCGCCGCTGGTGAGGTAGGAGATCAGGCCCAGCAGGGTGTAGCTGGCCTTCACCAGGCGGTCCAGGCCGGACTCGGCCACCCCCAGATCGTCCAGGAACATCTTCTTCTCCTCCGCATCCAGCTCGGCGATCTCCGCCTCCAGCTTGGCGCAGACCGGGATGACCTGGGCGCCCTGGGCGGCGGCCCGCTCCTCCACCAGCCGGTAGTAGGGGACGGCCTCCGGGTCGGAGAAGCCATCCTCATCCAGATTGGCGGCGTAGATCACCGGCTTGAGGGAGAGCAGCTCGCTGGTGGCGATGAGGGCGGCATCATCCTCCGGCACCTGGGGCAGATAGCCCCGGGCAGACTTGCCCTGGTCGAGCCACTCCCGCAGGCCCTGGAACACCTCCGCCTCATGGAGAAACTTCTTGTCCCCCTTGGCGGCCTTCTTTGCCTTGTCAATGCGCCTGTCCACCATCTCCATATCGGACATGACCAGCTCCAGGTCAATGGTGTCCATGTCCCGGATGGGGTCGGTGGAGCCCTCCACGTGGATGACGTTCTCGTCGTCGAAGCAGCGGACCACATGGACGATGGCATCGGTCATACGGATGTTGGACAGGAACTTGTTGCCCAGTCCCTCGCCCTTGGAGGCGCCCTTTACCAGACCGGCGATGTCCACAAACTCAATGACTGCGGGGGTGGTCTTTTTGGGGTGGTACATCTCGGAAAGCTTGTCCAGCCGGTGGTCAGGGACAGCCACCATGCCCACATTGGGGTCGATGGTGCAGAAGGGGTAATTGGCACTCTCGGCGCCGGCGTTGGTGATCGCGTTGAACAGGGTGCTCTTGCCCACGTTGGGCAGACCCACGATACCTAATTTCACGGCAGAAGCCCTCTTTTCTCTTAAAATTCAGTGCCTGTTATTATATCGGATTTTTCTCTGTCTTGCAAGGGCTTCCGGCCCAACTCCCGCCGTCTTTCCCCTCGGCGGGCTGGGGCCCCCATTATGCGGGGCAGTCTGTCTTGTCCCCGTCGGCAAAGCAGGCGGCCCGCCGCCGGGGAGATGTGTCCGGCGGGGCCACAGAGGCCCCTGTCTCTGGACGCGCAAAGCGCCCGGGGCTGGACAAGCCGGCCTCCCGAGCGCTTTTTCTGTGCATTCCGTCCCCTTACAGCAGGGCCACGGCCTCGATCTCCACCAATACATCCTTGGGCAGACGGGCCACCTCCACCGCGGAGCGGGCAGGATAGGCGGGTCCCTCAAAGAACTGGGCGTACACCTCGTTCATGGCGGCGAAATCGTTCATGTCCTTGAGAAACACAGTGGTCTTCACCACGGCGGACCGGTCCAGCCCGGCCTGGGCCAGGATGGCGGCGATGTTATCCAGAGACTGTTGGGCCTGGGCCTTGATGCCCGCCGGGATATCCCCGGCAGCGGGGTCCACCGGAATCTGCCCAGAGGTGAACAGGAACCCTCCGGCCCGGACGGCCTGGGAATAGGGCCCGATGGCGGCGGGGGCCCGGTCAGTATGAATGGCTTTCTTCATGGAATCAAGCTCCTCTCGATCGATCCGATTTGCGCCGGGGCGGCGGTGCCCGGCGGCTGCCGTCATTGTAGCACGTTTCCCCCACGGGCGCAACCTCACAGTTTGTCCAGCACCCAGAAGGTGAAAGTCAGGGTCATCAGAATCACGCTCATGCTGGCAAAGCTGTCCATCAGCAGGGCAAAGGCGTTCTGGTGGGGATGGCGGCGGCGTGTGCGCTCTGTCCGGGCTGCGGGAGCGGCGGAAACCGGCTCCTCCTGGACGTCCTGCATCCGGCTGCGGTATTCGCACAGATCTATCACATTGCCGGAGCGGCGGACGAAATTATGGGTGGTATAGTACAGGGTCTGCATCATGTTCCCTCCGTTCCTGAATCTTATCTGCAGTATGACAGTGTGCCGGTCCCAAAAACCGGACTTTTTCTCTGCCCCGCAAGAAAACATATGTTCTACTTTTAAAATACAACATATGTTCTATTTTGTCAAGAGGAATGGAACATATTTTCGATTTACTGGGACAAAAATGCCAGTACCCGCGCTGGGAGGTCTGCGGCCTCCTCGTAGAGTCCATGTCCCAGCTCGGGATAGATCCACAGCCGGCTTTGGCTCAAGTGCTCTGCCAGCACCCCGGCCGCCTCTGCCCCCACCACTTGATCCCGGCCGCCGCCCACCACCAGTGCAGGACAGCCGATCCGTCCCAGCGCGCCGCGGGCGTCATGCCCGAGGCAGGCTCTGGCCTGAATGAGGAAGCGCTGGTAGCTCCTGGGCCGCCCGATGGTGCCCAGCAGGGGCAGCAGCAGCCGGTATCGCCGCAAATACCGCTGGGAGTAGGAGCGCTCCGCTGTGTCCCGCGTCAGCCTTCGGTGATCCCCGTGTTCCGCCAGCAGCAGCCAGCGCCCCACGGTCTCCTGCACCGTCTCGTTGGCCCAGCCGGCTGTCGCCACCAGGACGAGGCGCCTCACCAACTCCGGTGCCTCCGCCGCCAGGTGCTGCGCCACCATTCCGCCCTGGGAGATGCCGAGCACATCCGCACCCCAGAGTCCCAGCTTTTTCATGGCCTCCGCCTGGTCCTCCGCCATCCCGCGGATGGTGGCCCCGGGCTCCAGCCCCCGCCTCCTGCTGAACAGATAGACCTTCCGCTCCCTGCCGTACTCCCGGCAGGCTGCCGCCAGGGGCAGGGCCGTCTCCCGGACGGTCCTCAGGCCGTCCCCCAGTCCAGGGAGGATGACCAGGACCCGTCCCCCCGCTCCAAATCGGATGTGATCCATCTCCCAGCCCTCCCCCCGCACGGTTCCGCGCTCCACGCCAAGCACCGCTACCCCTCCTTCATTTTTTCCATGATACCACTTTCCCTGCCGCCTCACAAGCGGGGAAAAGGCCCGTCGGCCCTTGACGCCGTGTTTTTTTTATAGTAGAATGATGCTGTATCTAAAAACAGCCGCATGGCTTTGAAAGGGAAGAGTAACCCCCGCCGGGGTGCAGCGAGAGGACGGACAGTGCGAGTCCTCCGATGGCGCGGGTGAAGGCCCCCTGGAGCCGCGGGCAGGAAATGGCCCGCCGGTCCCCCGCCGTTATCGGGTCAGAGTGCGTGCCAGCCAGGCACGAATTCAGGTGGAACCACGGACAGTTTTTGTTCGCCCTGAGCCGATACAGCCGGCTCAGGGCGTTTTTTTGCCCCGCCGGAATGACCGTGTACAACTAAAATCACGACAAAAAGGAGCTTGACACATGAAAAACAGTGAAAAGACCATGGAAAAAATCGTCTCTCTGTGTAAGGGACGGGGATTTATCTTCTCCGGCTCTGAGATCTACGGCGGCCTGGCCAACACCTGGGACTACGGCCCTCTGGGTGTGGAGCTGAAAAACAATGTGAAGAAGGCCTGGTGGAAGAAGTTTGTCCAGGAGAACCCCTATAACGTGGGCCTGGACGCCGCCATCCTGATGAACCCCCAGGTGTGGGTGGCCTCCGGCCATGTGGGCGGCTTCTCCGACCCCCTGATGGACTGTAAGGAGTGCAAGGAGCGCTTCCGCGCCGACAAGGTCATTGAGGACTGGTGCCAGGAGAACAGCTTCGACCTGGGCCACAGCGTGGACGCTATGAGCCAGGCGGAGATGAAGGCCTTTGTGGAGGAGCACAATATCTGCTGTCCCACCTGCGGCAAGTTCAACTGGACGGACATCCGGCAGTTCAACCTGATGTTCAAGACCTTCCAGGGGGTCACCGAGGACGCCAAGAACACCGTCTACCTCCGCCCCGAGACCGCCCAGGGCATTTTTGTCAACTTCCAGAACGTCCAGCGCACCACCCGCCGGAAGCTGCCCTTCGGCGTATGCCAGATCGGCAAGTCCTTCCGCAATGAGATTACCCCGGGCAACTTCACCTTCCGCACCCGTGAGTTTGAGCAGATGGAACTGGAGTTCTTCTGCAAGCCGGGGACCGAGCTGGAGTGGTTCGCCTACTGGAAGCAGTTCTGCCACGACTGGCTGCTGGGCCTGGGTATCCGGGACGAGAACCTGCGCCTGCGGGATCACGACCCCGAGGAGCTGAGCCACTACTCCAACGCCACCACCGACTTTGAGTTCGTCTTCCCCTTCGGCTGGGGCGAGCTGTGGGGCGTGGCCTCCCGCACCAACTTCGACCTGACCGCCCACCAGAACACCTCCGGCAAGGATCAGACCTACTTCGATCAGGAGAGCGGCGAGCACTACATCCCCTATGTGGTGGAGCCCTCCCTGGGCGCCGACCGTGTCACCCTGGCCTTCCTGGTGGACGCCTATGACGAGGAGGTGGTGGACGCTGAGAAGAACGACGTCCGCACCGTCCTGCGCCTCCACCCCGCCCTGGCCCCCTTCAAGTGCGCCGTGCTGCCCCTGTCCAAGAAGCTGGGCGAAAAGGGCCGGGAGATCCAGGCCGAGCTGTCCAAGTACTTCATGGTGGACTATGACGACGCCGGCTCCATCGGCAAGCGCTACCGCCGTGAGGACGAGATCGGCACGCCCTACTGCATCACCGTGGACTTCCAGACCGTGGGCGACGACAAGACCCCCGCGGACAACGCGGTCACCATCCGGGACCGCGACACCATGGAGCAGGTGCGTGTTCCCATCAGTGAGCTGAAGAGCTGGCTGGAGGAGAAGCTGACCTACTGATCTTTCCTATCAAAAGAGGCCCCCTGGAGCTCCAGGGGGCCTCTTTTTCATCCCTCCGTCAGGGAGGCCGTAAACCGAATGACCAGATCTCCCGCGCCGGGGTCCTCCTGATCCAGCTTGGTCATCCCATCGCTGTACGAGGTGCGGCTATATCCCCGGGCGGTGAGCACCTCCAGTTCCAGGGTGACGCCCCCCATCCCCTGGACTTTCCCCTGAGTCCCCGCCCCTTGGAGGCGGGTGTCCTCAAGGATGCTCAACACCATGTGCAGCGATGCCCGCCGGGCCTGGGTAAAGCGCTCTTGGCAGAGGAAGCTCCCCTCCCCAGCCTCTGGGGCCAGGGCGAAGAGGAGGGGGGACAAAATGTTCATGGCCGGCTCCAGCACTTCCAGTTCCGTTTGATAGGGGTTGCCCGCCGCGTCCCATGTCACGCTCCATCCGGTCACGCGGCCATCCTGGTCCACTGTCCAGGTGACCGGGCTCCACTCCCCAGCCCCCTTCTCCAGTTCGATCCACTGACTCCAGCTGACATAGGCGGAGGGCTGGACCGCCCAGCTCCCGTCTCTGTTCAGAGAGGTCCTGGGTGTAGTCCCCAGAAGCTCTGTCCGGCGTCTCTCATACCAGTTGTAGTTCTCCACTGCCTGCTCTGCGGTCAGCGGCTCCGTGGGATAAGGGGGAAGATAGCTCCGGTCGGTCACCAGAAATTCTGCGGCCGTGACCAGAAGGTAGAGCGCCGCCAGGACTGCCCCCCGCCCCCACTTCATGGGCCGGGCGGTATAGCTCAGCCCCTGGTCCCAAGACATTACCTGGTCCTTGGCACACTTCTCATAGCAGTCCCAAAGGCGGGCAATGTTGTAGATAGGGATGCCCAGCCCCGTCCCGCGGAAGAAAACGCCCACCAGCCGGTCGCCCGCCTCCTCCCATGTCAGCTTCCGGCCGTCCTCCCGCCGTACCCGCAGCCCCATGATCCACTTGCCCGGGGTGTAACCCCAGGCGGCCAGCAGGATCGGCTCCAGGAGGAACAGGAACAGCCAGCCGCCGTACATATCAGCCAGGCTTCTCAGCGCCCCATCCAGGACCTGGTCGGGGGCATACCATTCCAGCACCAGATAGCGCACGGCCATCCACAGACAGGTGCACAGCCCTACATCCAGCCCCCGGGCAAAGTATCTTCTCCAGGGGTAGGGGGCGGCGGCAATGGAGTCCCGAGACAGGTCCACCTGCCGGGAGGGCGGCAGGGGCCAGCTCTCCAGCTCCTTGAGCCAGGGCTCCGGGTCCAGCGTCCCGAAGTCCACCTCTGTCCGGCTCATCTCCAGGCACACCTGGGCGTAGCGCTCCAGATCCCCCCGGTCTGCCTCCAGCACGGCGGCCTGCTCCCGCAGGGCCTGAGACAGGGTCAGCTCTCCCGCCTTCAGCCGGCTGATGGTCCCCACCTCCAGGCTCAGCTTCCGCAGCAGCTTGATCTTCTCCAGAGTCGCCGCATCCTCCTCCGAGTAGTCACGATAGTTGTTCTCCCGGCGCTCCGGAGCGATCAGGCCCTCCTGTTCATAGAAGCGAATAGTGGTCCGGGGCAGGCCGGTCTGCCGCTCCAGCTCCTTAATGGTCATGGTCCTCCCTCCTTTGTCCCCAGTATAAAGTATGCACCAGGTTGACAGTCAAGAGGAAATTTCCTTTCTCCTCCTTTTTTGCCCTTCCAGCACCGCCCCCCTCTCCCTGCCCTAAAAGAAAAGAGCCCCGCCTGCTCGGAAAGCAGGCGGGGACTCACTTTGGGAAATCTTGCTGTTACACCAGCTGGATGATGGCCATCTCAGCGGCGTCGCCGCGGCGGGGACCGATGCGGACAACGCGGGTGTAGCCGCCGTTGCGGCCGGCATACTTGGGGCCCAGCTCCTGGAACAGCTTCTTGGCCACATCCTCTTTGGTGATGAAGCCCAGAGCCTGGCGGTAAGCAGCCAGGTCGTTCTGCTTGGCCAGGGTGATCATCTTCTCGGCCAGAGGAGCTACCTCCTTGGCGCGGGTGATGGTGGTCTTGATCTGGCCGTTCTCCAGCAGATAGGTCACCATAGCGCGGAGCATGGCCCGGCGCTGGTCACTGGTGCGGCCCAGTTTACGGTGTTTCAGAGACATATCAGACACTCCTATATTTCGCGCGGCGAAATTTCTGAATTCGTTCAGGGGCCGGACGGCCCCGGAGGACACCCTTGCGGGGACAGGGAGGACCCTGCCAGGCGAAGCGGAACGTTACATACCTCCGCCCTGTCCCGGGAGGCGGGACGCCTCTCAGCCGTTGCTGTCGTCGCTGGCCAGGGACAGGCCCATCATGGCCAGCTTGTTGATGACCTCTTCCAGGGACTTGCGGCCCAGGTTGCGCACCTTCATCATCTCTTCCTCGGTCTTGGAGATCAGGTCCTCCACCGTGTTGATATTGGCGCGCTTGAGGCAGTTGAAGGAACGGACGGACAGGTCCAGCTCCTCGATGGTCAGCTCCAGCACTTTGTCCCGCTGGGTCTCCGCCTTCTCCACCACGGTGGAGCGGTTGCCCATGGTCTCACTGAGGTCGGTGAACAGGGCGAAATGATCGCACAGGATGCGGGCACCCAGGGAAACGGCGTCCCGGGCATCGATGGTGCCGTTGGTCCAGACCTCCAGGGTCAGCTTGTCATAGTCGGTGGCGTCGCCCACACGGGTGTTCTCCACGGTGTAGTTGACCTTGCGCACCGGGGTATAAATGGAGTCTACCGGGATCACACCGATGACAGTCTGGGGCGTCTTGTTCTTGTCGGCGGGGACATAGCCGCGGCCGTGGGACAGGGTCAGCTCCATGTTCAGGCTGGCGTCGGGGCCCAGAGTGGCGATGTGCAGGTCCGGGTTGAGGATCTCCACCTCGCCGTCGGACTTGATATCGCCGGCCGTGACCTCACACTCGCCGTTTGCCTCAATGTAGACCGTCTTGACGCCTTCGCTGTACAGCTTGGCAATGATGCTCTTCACGTTGAGGACGATCTCGGTCACATCCTCCTTCACACCTGGAATGGTGGTGAACTCATGCTGGACGCCGGCGATCTTGATGGAAGTCACCGCCGTGCCTGGCAGAGAGGAGAGAAGGATGCGGCGCAGAGAGTTGCCCAGCGTGGTGCCATAGCCTCGCTCCAGCGGCTCCACTACATATTTGCCATAGGAATTATCGCCGGGGTTCTCAATACATTCGATGCGGGGCTTTTCGATTTCTACCATATGCTATATACCCTCCTTTTCGCGACAGCTTGCAAGCACTGTCTCATTCAGCTCACCAATTCTGAGGGTTTTCTAAGCGAATTACTTAGAGTACAGCTCGACGATGAGGTGCTCTTCCACGGGGAAGTCGATGTCGTCCCGTGCGGGCATAGCAACGACTTTGCCCTGGAGGGTATTTTTCGCGTGGTCCAGCCACTTGGGCACATTGACCTGGATGGCGTCCTCGCCCAGCAGGCGCTTGAACTTCACAGAGGAGCGGCTCTTCTCCCGGACCTCGATGACGTCGCCCACCTTCACCAGGAGGGAGGGGATGTCCACCCGCTGGCCGTTCACGGTGAAGTGGCCGTGGGTCACCAGCTGACGGGCCTCGCGGCGGGTCATGGCGAAGCCCAGGCGGTACACCACGTTGTCCAGGCGGCGCTCGATCAGGGTCAGCAGGTTCTCGCCGGTCTTGCCGGGCATACGGGAAGCCTTCTCATAGTACATATGGAACTGCTTCTCCATGATGCCGTAGACAAACTTGACCTTCTGCTTCTCGGTCAGCTGAAGGGCATACTCGGACTGCTTCTTCCGCATCTGACCCTTGGGGTTGCGGTTGGTATTCTTCTTGGCATAGCCCATGGCGGCGGGGGACAGGTTCAGAGCCTTGCAACGCTTGGCGATGGGCTGCATATTTCTAGCCATCTGACAAAAACCTCCTTCTTCCAGATCAGACACGACGGCGCTTCGGGGGGGCCGGCAGCCGTTGTGGGGGAACGGGGGTCACGTCCTTGATCAGGGTGACCTCCAGGCCCACGGCCTGCAGCGCCCGGATGGCGGCCTCACGGCCGGCGCCGGGGCCCTTGACAAAGACCTCCACGCTCTTCAGGCCAAACTCCATCGCGGCCTTGGCAGCCGTCTCGGCGGCGGTCTGAGCGGCGAAGGGGGTGGACTTCCGGGAACCGCGGAATCCAAGGCCGCCGGAGGAGGCCCAGGACAGGGCGTTGCCCTGCAGGTCGGTCACGGTGACCATAGTGTTGTTGAAGGAGGAGCGGATATGCACCTGGCCCTTCTCAACATTCTTGCGCTCGCGGCGCTTGCGGATAACTTTCTTACCCTTAGTAGCAGTAGCCATGCTTATCCCTCCTTACTTCTTCTTATTGGCGACGGTACGCTTGGGACCCTTACGGGTACGGGCGTTGGTCTTGGATCTCTGGCCGCGGACAGGCAGGCCCTTGCGGTGGCGGATGCCACGATAGCAGCCGATCTCAGTCAGCCGCTTGATGTCCATCGCCACATTGCGGCGCAGGTCGCCCTCCACCACGTAGCTGTGGCCGATGACCTCACGCAGCTTGGCCTCGTCCTCCTCGGTCAAGTCCTTCACGCGGGTATCAGGGTTGATCCCGGCCTCGGCCAGGATCTTGTTGGCGCTGGTGCGCCCAATGCCGTAGATATAAGTGAGGCCGATCTCGATTCTCTTCTCCTTCGTCTCGGCAGGTCAATACCGGCAATACGAGCCATTTATTACAGCACCTCCCAATTAACCTTGTCTCTGCTTATGCTTGGGGTTTTCGCAAATTACCATGACTTTGCCCTTGCGCTTAATGACTTTGCACTTCTCGCACATGGGCTTCACGGACGGTCTGACTTTCATTGTTAAAACCTCCTGATGAATGCCTGAATGGCCCCGTCGTTGTCACAAGCTTCGCATCGCTCACATCCAGCCAGGGCTGAATGTTCGTTCGCTTCACTGCCCCTCCTCTCCAAAGCGGACCCGCTTCGCTGGGCTTCGCTTTGAGGCGGCCTGCGGCCGCTGAGGGAACGGATTCCCCGGAGGCAAGGCTCCAGAGGAACCAGCCTGTGACAGCGCGGTCGTTAATAGTTACTTAGAACGCCAGGTAATACGGCCTCGGGTGAGGTCGTAGGGTGACATCTGTACGGTCACCTTGTCGCCCGGCAGGATGCGGATGAAGTTCATGCGAAGTTTCCCAGAGATGTGGGCCAGAATGATGTGGCCGTTCCCAATGTCCACATGGAACGTGGTGTTGGGCAGGGATTCCGTGACGACTCCCTCCAGCTCGATCATATCATCTTTCGCCAAGCGTGATTCCCTCCTTGAAGGCGGCCAGCGCCCTTCTCAGTTCTCGGTCTGATACCGGTTCCCCTTGTCTCAGCTTCTGGATGGCCGGGTGGTCATACTCCTGCCGGGCCCCGGCCAGCTGCCGTATATGGCCCAGCTTTTTTGCCTTTGGCCGGGAGACCTTTCTCCGTTTCCCGTCCGCCAGCAGCAGTCGCTCCTGCCGATGGTCCATGCCAACGACACAGAACACGCCGCCCTTGTCCCGTCCGGCGGTCGCCTGGACGATTTGGCCCGTGTAATCAAACATAGGCTCCATCCTCGGTGACTGTGAGGACCTCGGCGTCACCTTCGGTGATGAGGATCGTGTTTTCATAGTGGGCGGCCAGAGAGCCGTCCAGCGTTTTGACGGTCCAGCCGTCGGGCAGCACCCTGGATCTGCCAGTCGCCCACATTGACCATGGGCTCCACCGCCAGAGTCATGCCGGGCAGCAGACGGGGGCCGTGGCCTGCGGGGCCGAAATTACGTACCTCGGGGGCCTCGTGGAGCTTGCTGCCCACACCGTGGCCCACATAGTCCCGGACCACGGAGAAGCCGTTGGCCTCTACATAAGCCTGGACCGCGTGGCCGATGTCGGACACCCGGCAGCCCTGACGGGCCATCTTGATGCCCTCCCAAGAAGCTCTGCTGGGTCACTTCGATCAGCTTTTTTGCCTGATCGCTGATCTGACCGCAGGCATAGGTGGCGGCACAGTCGCCGTGGAAGCCGCCGATGAAAGCACCTACGTCTACGCTGACGATGTCGCCCTCCTTCAGCTTCCGGGGACCGGGGATGCCGTGGATCACCTCGTCGTTCACCGAGATGCAGGCCGAACCGGGAAAACCGCCGTAGCCCAAAAAAGAGGGCTTGGCCCCGTGGCTCTCGATAAAGCGGCGGACCGCTGTATCGATCTCATGGGTAGTGACGCCGGGTGCCACCATGGAACCAGCCAGGGCCCGGGCCTGGGCGGTGATCCGCCCGGCCCGGCGCATGGCCTCGATCTCCCTGGGAGATTTAATGGAAATCAGTTCTACGCCTTTCACGCCTTCAGCGCCTCCATGATGACCTCAGTGGTCCCCTCTATAGTGGGCTGATTCGGGATGGGGTTCAGGATCCCTTTGGACTCATAGTACCCCTTCAGCGGCTCGGTCTCGCTGTGGTAGACCTCCAGGCGGTGACGCACCGTCTCCGGCCTGTCATCATCGCGCTGCATCAGTACGCCGCCGCAGCTGTCGCATATCCCCTCCTGTTTGGGGGGCTTGGCGTGAATGTGGTAGGGTGCGCCGCAGGTGGAGCAGACTCTGCGTCCCTCCATGCGCTCCTCAATCTCCGCATCGGAGATCTCGATGGAGAGCACGTGATCAAAGGTGACGCCGGCCTGATCCAGGGCCTCGGCCTGGCCGATGGTGCGGGGCACCCCGTCCAGGATGAAGCCGCTTGCGCAGTCGGGCTGAGCCAGGCGCTCGGCCACGATGCCGATGATGACCTCGTCGGGGACCAGCTTGCCCGCGTCCATATAGGACTTGGCCTGGAGCCCGATGGGCGTGCCGTCCTTGATGGCGGCGCGGAGGATATTGCCGGTGGATATGGTCGGAATGCCCAGCTTGGCACTGAGGATCTCAGCCTGTGTGCCCTTGCCCGCACCGGGGGCGCCCAGCATGATCAGCTTCATACCCATGATCAAAGCCCCTTACTCCAGGAAGCCCTTGTAGTGGCGCATCAGCATCTGGGCCTCCAGCTGCTTGACGGTCTCCAGGGCCACGCCTACCACGATGATGACGGAAGTACCGCCGATGGCCAGGGAGCTGTAACCCACCAGGTTCCCGGTGATGATGGGCGCGATGGCGATCACAGACAGGTACAGCGCACCGAACATGGTGATTTTGTTGAGCACCTTGGTAATGAAGTCAGCGGTAGGCTTGCCGGGACGGAAGCCGGGGATGAAGCCGCCGTTCTTCTTCAGGTTATTGGCCACCTCAATGGGGTTGAACTGCATGGTGGCATAGAAATAGCTGAAGCCGATGATCAGCAGGAAATACAGGATGCTGTAGAACGGCTTGCTGGTGTCGAACAGCTTCAGGAAGCCGCCCCAGAAGCCCGGAGAATCCATGGTGTGGCCGGTAAAGGCCCCGATGGTGGCGGGCAGAGAGGCAATGGACTGGGCAAAGATGATGGGCATGACGCCGCTCATGTTCACCTTCATAGGGATGTGAGTGGACTGGCCGCCGTACATCTTCCGTCCCACAACCCGCTTGGCGTACTGCACAGGCAGGCGGCGCTCAGCGTTGGAGATGAACACGATGAAGATCACCAGGGCCAGCATGCCCACTACGATCAGGGCCACCACCCAGGGGGGCAGCAGGCTCTTCTGGTAGGCAGTGATAGCGGTCTCGCTCATCCCCATCTGGGTCAGCTCTTCCGCGCTCAGGCCGGCGGCCCATCTGGTCACGCCGGTGTAGATGTCGCCCACCATCTGGGGACCGCGGGAGACGATGCCCGCGAACAGGATGATGGAGATGCCGTTGCCGATACCGAACTCAGTGATCTGCTCACCCAGCCACATCAGGAAGGCAGAACCAGCGGTGAAGGACAGGACGATGACGATGCCCGCCCAGATGCCGTTGACGCTGCCGCTCTCCACCAGGCCGTAGCTCTTGATCAGGGTGTAATAGCCGAAGCCCTGCAGAAGTCCGATGGCCACAGTGGTGTACCGGGTGATGGAGGCGATCTTCTTGCGGCCCTCCTCGCCGCCCTCCTTGGCCAGCCGCTCCAGAGCGGGAATGGCCACGGTCAGCAGCTGGATGATAATGGACGCATTGATATAGGGCTGGATGCTCAGGGCGAAGACGGTGGCCATAGAGAAGGCGGAGCCGCTCATGGCGTTCATCAAGCCCAGGATGGTGCCGCTCTGAGCCGCCAGATAAGTCTCCAGGGTGGTGGAGTCAATATAGGGCACCGGCACGGCGGAACCCAGGCGGAAGATCAGCAGCGCAAAGATGGTGAACATGATCTTCTTGCGCAACTCAGGGACCTTCCACGCGTTGCGTACTGTTTCGATCACTTAGATCACCTCATACTTTCCGCCAGCCGCGACGATCTTCTCCTTCGCGGAAGCGGAGAAGGCGGAAGCCTGGACATGCAGCTTCTTGGTCAGATTGCCGTTGCCCAGGATCTTGACGCCGTACTGGCACTTGGAGAGGATACCCTTCTCCAGCAGAGCCTGGGCGTTGACCACAGCCCCGTCCTCGAACTTCTCCAGAGCGGAGACGTTGATGGACTCCAGGGGCTTGGCGAAAATGTTGTGGAAACCGCGCTTGGGCAGGCGGCGGGCCAGAGGCATCTGGCCGCCCTCGAACCCGACGCGGACGCCGCCGCCGGAACGGGCCTTCTGGCCCTTGTGTCCACGGCCGCCGGTCTTGCCGTTGCCGGAACCGGCGCCGCGGCCCTTGCGGTAGGGCTGCTTGTTCGCGCCGGCTGCGGGAGAGAGTTCATGCAGATTCATTTCTCGAGCGCCTCCTTCGTCAGTTTTCCTCGGTGACCTGAAGCAGGTAGCCGATGTGGGCGATCTTGCCCCGGGTAGCCGCGTTGTCGGGCTGCACGGTGGTGTCGCCGATCTTACGGAGGCCCAGGGCCTCGGCAGTCGCCTGATGCTTGGCGATGCGGCCGTTCAGGCTCTTGACCAGCTTAATGTTCAGATTAGCCATTGGAACGTCCTCCTTAACCCACGATCTCTTCCACGCTCTTACCGCGGATGCGGGCCACTTCCTCGGGGCTCCTCAGGGACTTGAGGCCCTCAAAGGTCGCGGAGACCACGTTCTGCGGGTTGTTGGAGCGCAGGCACTTGGTGCGGATGTCCTTGATTCCCACGGCCTCCATGACCGCACGGACGGGACCGCCGGCGATGACGCCGGTACCGGGGGCGGCGGGCTTCATCAGCACGCGGCCGGCGCCGAACTCGCCGATCACCTCGTGGGGGATGCTGGTGCCCGCCAGGGACACAGTGATCATGTTCTTCTTGGCATCCTCGATGCCCTTGCGGATGGCCTCGGGCACTTCGGCGGCCTTGCCGGTGCCGAAGCCTACACGGCCCTTCTCGTCACCCACCACCATCAGGGCGGCAAACTTCATCACGCGGCCGCCCTTGACGGTCTTGGATACGCGGTTCAGGGAAACGAGCTTCTCCACGAACTCGCTGGGTTCTCTCTCAAATCTAGCCATTGTCGTTTCCTCCTCCCTTAGAACTGCAGGCCGCCCTCACGGGCGCCTTCGGCCAGAGCCTTGACACGGCCATGGTACACATAGCCGCCGCGGTCGAACACCACGTTCTCAATGCCCTTCGCCTTGGCACGTTCGGCCACGTTGACGCCCACCTGCTTGGCGGCGTCGGTCTTGGTGCCCTCACAGGAGAAATCCTTCTCCAGGGAAGAAGCGGAGACCAGGGTCTTGCCGTTCACATCGTCGATGATCTGGGCGTAGATGTTGGTCTCACTGCGGAAGACGTTCAGGCGGGGACGCTCGGGCGTGCCGGAAATCTTCGCACGCACACGCTTGTGGCGCTTGATGCGCTGGGAACGAGTATCAGGTCTGTTGATCATAGTGGCACACCTCCTTACTTCTTGGCGCCGGTCTTACCAGCCTTGCGGCGGATGACCTCGTCGGTGTATTTGATGCCCTTGCCCTTATAAGGCTCGGGGGGACGTTTCTCTCTCACTTCGGCGGCAAACTGGCCCACCTGCTGCTTGTCGCAGCCGCTGATGATGATCTTGTTGGGGGTGGGGGCCTCGATCTTGATGCCCTCGACTTCCTCCACGATCACCTGATGGGAGAAGCCCAGGTTCATGACCAGCTTGCTGCCCTCCATGGCCACGCGGTAGCCCACGCCGTTCACGTCCAGCTCCTTCTTGAAGCCCTCGGTCACACCCACCACCATGTTGTGGAGCAGAGTGCGGGTCAGGCCGTGGAGCGCGCGGTTCTCCTTGGCGTCGTTGGGACGGGTCACCTTCAGCTCGGCGCCCTCCTGGGCGATGGTCATGTTGGGGTGGAACTGACGGGTCAGGGTGCCCTTGGGGCCCTTGACGGTCACCACGTTGTTCTCTTCGATTTTGATCTCCACGCCGGCAGGGATGGCGATAGGAGCTCTTCCGATTCTCGACATTCCTATACCCTCCTTACCAAATGAATGCCAGGACTTCGCCGCCGACATGGGCCTCGCGGGCCTTCTTGTCGGTCATGACGCCCTTGGACGTGGACACGATGGCAGTACCCAGGCCGCGCAGGACGCGGGGCAGCTCATCGGCACCGGCATAGACGCGCAGACCGGGCTTGGACACCCGGCGCAGGCCGCTGAGGACCTTCTCCTTGCCGGCATTGTACTTCAGGGTGATGCGGATCACGCCCTGCGTGCCGTCGTCGATCAGCTGGAAGTTCTTGATATAGCCCTCTTCCAGCAGGATCTGCGCGATGGCCTTTCTTCATGTTGGACGCGGGGACATCCACGGTGTCATGCTTGGCGTTGTTCGCGTTGCGGATCCGGGTCAGCATATCCGCAATGGGATCGGTGATGTGCATGAGTCTTACCTCCTATTCAGATTACCGGCAAGCCGGTACAGACGGCAAGGTATCGGGAATTAGGCTCGTCCCCGACCTGTTGACCGCCTCTGCGCCCTTGGCGCATCTATCAAAACCGCCCGCAGGCGGAGTTGACCACCACTGGCGGCCGCCTCGGGCGGCCGCGCGCTCACAGCAGCGCAAAGCCCCGTAGCCGCGGACTGCGTCCAGCGGATTACGGGTTTCGCACACCTGAAAGCGTGGGAAATTCTTTTCTGCGCCCTTGAGACGCAATCGGTTTATTATACCCCTGTTTTTCCCGGTTGGCAAGGGCTTTTAATCACGCACTCGTGAGTGCGTGGAAAGATTCTTTGGGAAGGGGCCAGGATTTGGCCCCTTCCCTGAAGATCTTATAGGGAACAAACTGCCAGGCAGTCAGAGCGCCCCTTACCAGGAGGCCTTCTTCACACCGGGGATCTGGCCCTTGTAGGCCAGCTCACGGAAGCAGATACGGCAGATGCCGTAGTCCCGCAGATAGGCGTGGGGGCGGCCGCACAGCTTGCAGCGGTTGTACTGCCGGGTGGAGAACTTGGGCTCTCTCTGCTGCTTCAGGATCATGGACTTCTTAGCCATAACGTTTCCTCCTCCTTAGCGGCCGGCGAAAGGGGAGCGCCGACCAGCTTGAGCAGCTCCGCGGGCCTCCTCATCGGTCTTAGCAGTGGTGCAGACCACGATGTCCATGCCGCGGATCTTGTCGATCTTGTCGTACTCGATCTCGGGGAAGATCAGCTGCTCCTTCACGCCCAGGGCATAGTTGCCGCGGCCGTCGAAGGCGTCAGCGGAGATGCCGCGGAAGTCGCGGACGCGGGGCAGGGCCACGTTGAACAGGCGGTCCAGGAACTCCCACATCTTGTTGCCGCGCAGGGTGACCTTCGCACCGATGGGCATGCCCTCACGGAGCTTGAAGTTAGCCACGGACTTCTTGGCCTTGGTGATCACGGCCTTCTGGCCGGTGATGGTGGTCAAATCGGACACCACGGCGTCCAGCACCTTGGCGTTCTCGCGGGCCTCGCTGCAGCCCACGTTGACCACGATCTTCTCCAGGCGGGGGATCTGCATGGTGGACTTATAGCCGAACTTCTGCATCAGAGCAGGAGCGACCTCGTCCTGGTACAGCTTCTTCAGGTTAGGGGTGTTAGCCATTTCGATTCACTCCTCCTCTCTCAGATCTCGGCGCCGCACTTCTTGCAGATGCAGACCTTCTTGCCGTCCGCCAGCAGCTTGTGGGCGGGGCGGGTGGGCTTGTTGCACTTGGGGCAGACCTTCTGCACCTTGCAGGCGTAGATGGGGGCCTCCTTCTGGAGGATGCCGCCCTGCTCGCCCTGCTTGCGGGGCTTGGTGTGGCGGGAGACCACGTTGACCTTCTCCACGACCACCTTGCCGGCCTTGGGCTGGACCTCCAGGACCTTGCCCTGCTTGCCCTTGTCCTTGCCGGACAGGACGACGACCAGGTCGTCCTTCTTGATGCTCATTTTATTCATGCTCATTATCCTCCCTTACAGCACTTCGGGAGCCAGGGACAGGATCTTCATATAATCCTTGTCGCGCAGCTCGCGGGCCACAGGGCCAAAGATACGGGTGCCGCGGGGGTTCTTGTCCTCCTTGATGAGGACGGCGGCGTTGTCGTCGAACCGGACGTAGGAGCCGTCGGGGCGGCGCACGCCCTTGGCGGGAAGTGCGGACGATGACGGCCTTGACGACCTCGCCCTTCTTGACCTGACCGCCGGGAGCGGCCTTGCGCACGGAAGCCACGACCACATCACCGATGTTGCCGAACTTGCGCTTGGAACCGCCCAGCACGCGGATGGTCTTGATTTCCTTGGCGCCGGTGTTATCGGCGACCTTCAGATAGCTTTCTTCCTGAATCATGCCGGCACCTCCTTATTTCGCCTTCTCGATGATCTCAACCACGCGCCAGCGCTTGTCCTTGGACAGGGGGACGGGTCTCCATGACACGGACACGGTCGCCGATGCCGCACTGGTTGTTCTCATCGTGAGCCTTCAGCTTATAGGTTCTCTTTACGACCTTCTTGTACAGAGGATGGGCCACGCGGTCGGCGATGGCGACCACGACGGTCTTATCCATCTTGTCCGAAACCACCAGGCCGACTCTGGTCTTACGGGAAGAAGTTCTGTTTTCCATCTTCTATTCCTCCTCTTAGCGGCCGGCGAGCTGCTGCTCGCGGATGATGGTCTTGACCCGGGCGATGTCCTTCTTGACCTCGGCGATGCGCACGGGGTTATCCAGCTGATTGGTAGCGTGCTGAAGGCGCAGGTTAAACAGGTCCTTCTTCAGATCCACCAGCTTGCTCTCCAGCTCGGAGGCAGACATCTTACGAACTTCGTTGGCCTTCATTACGCTTCACCACCCTTCTCGGTCTCTTCACGCTTAACGATCTTGCACTTGACGGGCAGCTTGTGGCTGGCCAGACGCAGAGCCTCGCGGGCGACCTCCTCGGAGACACCGGCGATCTCGAACATGACGCGGCCGGGCTTGACCACGGCCACCCAGTACTCGGGGGAACCCTTACCGGAACCCATTCGGGTCTCAGCGGGCTTCTCAGTGACGGGCTTGTCGGGGAAGATCTTGATCCACACCTTACCGCCACGCTTGGTGTAGCGGGTCATGGCGATACGGGCGGCCTCGATCTGGTTGCTGGTGATCCAGCTGGGCTCGGTGGCCATCAGGCCGAAGTCACCGTAGGTCACGGTGTTGCCGCGGCTGGCCTTGCCCTTCATGCGACCGCGGTGAACGCGGCGGTATTTTACGCGCTTAGGCAGCAGCATTACTGAGCGCCTCCTTCCTTAGGAGCATTGGCCTGACCGGCGGGGCGGGGGCCACGATTGTTATTGAAACCACCCTGACCGGCGGGACGGGGGCCGCGGTTGAAGCCGCCGCCCTGGCGGTCCCGGTTGAACCCGCCCTGGCGGCGGTCGCCGTCCCGGCGGTCGCGGCGGGGACGCTCGCGGCGCTCCTGGTAGGGCTTGCTGGTATCCAGGGTGCGGGGGGTGGTGCGCAGGGCCTGAGTCAGGACCTCGCCCTTGTAGATCCACACCTTCACGCCGATGCGGCCGTAGGTGGTGGCAGCCTCAGCGAAGCCGTAATCGATGTCGGCACGCAGGGTCTGCAGGGGGAATGGTGCCGTCGTGATAGTGCTCAGTGCGGGCGATCTCAGCGCCGCCCAGACGGCCGGAGCAGCAGGTCTTGATGCCGCGGGCGCCGGCGCGCATGGCACGGCCCATGGCATTCTTCATGGCGCGGCGGAAGCCGATGCGCTTCTCCAGCTGCTGAGCAATGTTCTCAGCCACCAGCTGGGCGTTCATGTCGGTGTTGCGCACCTCGACGATCTTCAGGTCCACGGGCTTGCCCACCATGGCGGTCAGGCCGGCCTGGATCTTGTTGATCTCCTCGCCGCCCTTGCCGATGACCACGCCGGGCCGGGCGCAGTGCAGGTAGACGCGGACCTTGGCATTGTCCCGCTCGATCTCGATCTTGGGGATGCCGGCGCCGTACAGAGTCTTCTTCAGGTAGTCGCGGATCTTCTTGTCCTCGACCAGCAGGTCGCCCACCAGCTCGTTCTTGGCGTACCAACGGGAGTCCCAATCCTTGATGACACCCACGCGCAGGCCGTGGGGATTAACTTTCTGTCCCATATTGTTCCTCCTCCCTTAGCGCTCGCTCACCGCGATGGTGACGTGAGACGTGCGCTTGTTGATGCGGTACGCGCGGCCCTGAGCGCGGGGCATGATGCGCTTGATGATGGGGCCGGGGTTGGCATAGCAGGCGGACACATACAGCTTCTCAGGGTCCATCTGGTGGTTGTTCTCCGCGTTGGCCGCGGCGCTCTTCAGCAGCTTGAGCACAGGCTCAGAGGCAGCCTTGGGGGTCTGCATCAGGATCGCGACAGCAGTGGCCACGTCCTTGCCCCGGATCAGATCCAGGACGATCTTCACCTTACGGGGAGAGATCCGCAGATATTTCAGGTTGGCTTTTGCTTCCATCGTTTCTCTCCTCCTTACTTACCAGTCTTGGAACCCGCGTGGCCCTTGAAGGTGCGGGTGGGAACGAACTCGCCCAGCTTGTGGCCGACCATATCCTCGGTCACATAGACGGGCACATGCTTGCGGCCGTCGTGGACAGCAAAGGTGTGGCCCACGAAAGCGGGGAAGATAGTGGAGGCGCGGCTCCAGGTCTTCAGGACCTTCTTCTCGCCGGTCTGATTCATCTCGTCGACCCGCTTCAGCAGCTCGGGAGCACAAAAGGGGCCTTTCTTGATACTTCTGCTCATCTTTTACTCCCTCCTTACTTCGCGTTGCGGCGCTTGACGATGAACTTGTCAGTGCGGTTCTTCGTCTTGCGGGTCTTGTAGCCCAGGGCGGGCTTGCCCCAGGGGGTGACAGGGCCGGGACGGCCGACGGGGCTCTTGCCCTCACCACCGCCGTGGGGGTGGTCGTTGGGGTTCATGACAGAGCCGCGGACGGTGGGACGCCAGCCCATGTGGCGCTTGCGGCCGGCCTTACCGATCTGGATGTTGGCCCAATCGGTGTTGCCCACCTGGCCGATGGTGGCCTTGCAGTTCTCCACGGACATAGCGGACCTCGCCGGAGGGGAGGCAGACGGACCTGAGCCATGCCGTTCTCCTTGGCCATCAGCTGAGCGGCCACGCCGGCGGCGCGGACCAGCTGGGCGCCCTTGCCGGGGTACAGCTCGATGCAGTGGATCTCCTCACCAACAGGGATGTTGGCGATGGGCAGGCAGTTGCCGGGGAGGATGTCGGCGTCGGGACCGGTCATGATGATGTGGCCGGCCTTCAGGCCGTTGGGGGCCAGGATATAGCGGCGCTCGCCGTCCTCGTACTCGATCAGGGCGATGTTGGCGGAACGGTTGGGGTCATACTGCAGGTTGACCACAGTGGCCTTGCCTTCCTTATCGCGCTTGAAGTCGATGATGCGGTACTTCTGCTTGTTGCCGCCGCCGCGGTGGCGGACGGTGATGCGGCCATAGCTGTTGCGGCCGGCGTGCTTGCTGAGGACCTCAGTCAGGCTGCGCTCGGGCTTGGCCTTCTTATCGATGCCCTCGAAGGCGGACACAGTCATGTGACGGCGGGAGGGCGTTGTGGGCTTAAAAGTCTTAATAGCCATTGTTCAATTTCCTCCTTACACCATGCCCTCGAAGAACTCGATGGCCTTGGAATCGGCGGTCAGGGTGACCATGGCCTTCTTCCAGCTGGGGCGGCGGCCGGCGGGCCGGGCACCCATGCGCTTCAGCTTTCCCTGCATGTTCAGGGTGTTGACCTTGGCGACCTTGACGCCGAAGATCTGTTCCACCGCCTTGGCGATCTCGATCTTGTTGGCGGACTTGGCCACCTCGAAGGTGTAGCGCTTCATCTCGGTATCCGCCATGGACTGCTCGGTGATGATGGGGCGCTTGATGATATCATAAGCGGTCATTACGCAAACACCTCCTCGATGATGGCCAGCGCGGCCTTATCGATGACCAGCTGGTTGGCGTTGACGATGTCATAGACGCTCAGGACCTTGGCGGTGGTGGTGACCACGCCGGGGATGTTCCGGGCGGACTTGACCACGATCTCATCCACCTCAGGGGTGATGACCACGGACTTGCCGGCGCCGATACCGGCGAGGAAGCCGCGCATGGTCTTGGTCTTGATCTCGTCCAGCTTCAGGCCGTCCACCACCTTGATGTCGCCGGAGGCGGCCTTGGCGGACAGGGCGGACTTCAGAGCCAGGCGCTTCACCTTCTTGTTCAGCGCATAGCTGTAAGAGCGGGGCTTGGGGGCGAACACGATGCCGCCGTGGGTCCACTGGGGAGCCCGGGTGGAACCCTGACGAGCGTGGCCGGTGCCCTTCTGGCGCCAGGGCTTCTTGCCGCCGCCGGAGACCTCAGCGCGGGTCAGAGCGGACTGAGTGCCCTGACGGCAGTTGGCCAGGTGGTTCTTGACCACCTCATGGACCACAGCCTGGTTGGGCTCGATGCCGAAGACCGCCTCGGAGAGCTCGATCTCACCGACCTGCTGGCCGGCCATGTTGTACACGTTTGCTTTCGCCATGATTTACACTCTCCTTTCCTTACTTGTTGCGGGCGGAGGCCTTCTGCGGGTTGACACGTGCGGAAGCCTTCTGCGGGTTGTTGCTGATGCCGGCGGCGGGGCCCTTCTTCTCCACGTGAGTCTTGACAGTGCTCTTCACGAACACGATGCCGCCCTTGGGGCCGGGAATGGCGCCGCGGACCGCGATCAGGTTGTACTCGGGGTCCACCTTGACCACGTCCAGGTTCTGGACGGTGACCTGCTCGTCGCCCATCTGGCCAGCGCCGATCTTGCCCTTGAAGATTTTGGACGGGCTGCTGTTGGCGCCCATGGAGCCGGCGTGGCGGACCACAGGGCCGGAGCCGTGGGTCTCCTTCAGGCGGTGGGCGCCGTGGCGCTTGATGACGCCCTGGTAGCCGTGGCCCTTGCTGATGCCGGTCACGTCCACAAAGTCGCCGGCGGCGAAGGTGTCAGCGGTGACTTTGTCGCCCACGTTGTACTTCTCGCTGTCCTTCAGGGCAAACTCCTTCAGCACCTTCTGGAACTCGGTGATGCCAGCCTTCTTCTGGTGGCCGGCCTCGGGCTTGGTGAGCTTGCGCTCGGGGATGGTCTGGAATCCCAGCTGAACGGCCTCATAGCCGTCCTTCTCGGCAGTCTTCTTCTGCACCACGGTGCAAGGGCCGGCCTCGATCACGGTCACAGGGACCGCGTGTCCGGCTTCATCGAAGATCTGGGTCATGCCGATCTTTTTGCCGATGATCGCTTTCTCCATATTGGATTTCCTCCTATATAAAGGTTATTGGTCGGCGTAGTTGGTCACCCCATTGGGCTGGGGGCCATTGCTCCGACGACTTGACCCGTCCGCCTCCATGACGCGGCGGACTGCGGGTTCAACAGGGTTAGGGGAGATCTCAGCGCTTACAGCTTGATCTCGATCTCCACGCCGGCGGGAAGCTCCAGGCTCATCAGGGCCTCCACAGTCTTGGGGGAGGGCTTGATGACGTCGATCAGGCGCTTGTGAGTGCGGCGCTCGAACTGCTCACGGCTGTCCTTGTACTTGTGGACGGCCCGCAGGATGGTGACGACTTCCTTCTTGGTGGGCAGGGGGATGGGGCCGGAGACAGTGGCGCCGGTGCGCTTGGCGGTCTCCACGATCTTCTCAGCGCTCTGGTCGATGAGCTGATGATCATAGGCCTTGAGACGGATGCGGATCATTTCTTTCTGAGCTGCCATGGGTGTTCCTCCTTAACATACATACGAAGTTGACTCTGTCGCGCTTCGTACGGTGAGAGATCTCCGTCCACGCTATCGTGCGTATCACTCCGGGTCATGAAGAAAACCGGCGCATAGACAGGCCGGTTTTATCCCTGCCAGGCGATATACGCCGTGACACGGATCCTCTCAGCCGCCCGATTCTCGGACATACTCCGCGGAAGTTACCTCGTTTCCGAGCAATCTCCCGCATCATCGCAGACTGCGCCCTCACAGGCGCTTTGCTATCATACAACAACACCCCCGTGTGTGTCAAGGGTGTTTTGAAAATTTTTCGGCGGTGTTCCGCCAATTTCCCCGGCTTTTTCCTCCGGCCTCTTTGGGCATCCTGCCAGGGCGGCCCGCCGCTCCCGCCGGCGGGCCCCCGAAACACGGTCCCCGGGGCCCCGCCTGCGCTCAGGACTCCCGCACCGTGCCGCTCTGCCCCAGGAGCAGCGCCCCGTCCTCCCGGTACAGGCGGAGGGTGTACGCCGCCCCCTCGTACCAGTCCCCGGAGTACGCTCCCTCCGGTGATTCCAGCGGAAACAGCCACACGCCGTCCTCCAGACAGAAGCCCTCCTGGGCGCGGCGGAGGAAGCGCTCACCCCCCGGAAGCGCGGTGTCCACATCCAGCTCCGCCCGGGCCGTCTCCCCTGGGATCTGGAGAAACAGGAGGTTGCAGCCGCTCATCCGCGTCCTTCCGGGCTCCGGGACCCAGGCAATCACACCGTTGATCGGGACCGGAGCCGGCCCCTCCCCCAGGGGAAAGACCCCCAGGACCTGCCGCCCGGGCCGGTCCAAGGTGACAGAATAGACCCGATTCTGGGCAACACCCACCACAAACGGATCGAACACACTCAGATAGGTCCCATCCCGGCTCTCCACACTCCCTATATCTCCGGTATTCCAAAAGCCGCTCTGATATACGATCTCGCTCCGGGGCAGCAGATACTGCCCCTCCAGCTGCCGGAACGCCATCTCCGCTGTGGGCATGGGACAGCCGTACTGCCCCCACACCAGGGCGGCCAGCGCCAGGACCAGCAGCAGGTTCCGGGCAGCCCTTCCCTTGTGCCCCAGCCGGGGGCGGCGCTCCCACAGCGCCCTCCACGCTCCCTTCACGCCCTCTCCTCCTCCAAGTCCACAGTAAAAGTGAATATCGGGCTCCCTGGGCCGTAGTCCAGCCGGACCCACTCCGCCTCCGGGTCCCAGTCCTCCAGATACAGTTCATAGCCGCTGTGGAAGGGCCCGAAGCCCATTTGGCTCATCCCGTTCAGCAGTCCGCCCGTTTCCGGGTCCTCCGGGGAATCCGGCCCCAGGCCGCAGACTGCGCCGGTGCTGTCGGTCACAGTCATCCATTCCTCCCGCAGCCGGCCCCGCTCCCAGAAGCGCCAGGTGTCCACCCGGAGATAGCAGTACAGCCCCTGCCGCCCGTCCTCCCGCTGCCACAGGGCGGCCCGGAGCAGTGAGATCTTCTGTCCATTCACTGATGCTGTCAGGCAGGGCTCCAGGGTGAGGATCTGGTCCGGGTCCCCACCGGGCAGATAGCGGATATCGTCGCAGTCCCCCATAACCGCCGTCCCTGGCAGGCCGTCCATGTCCCACCACTCGGAGCGGTGGTCGTCCCCCAGATAGGCGTCATCCCCCCGGAACATACCGATGGCCAGCAGCCACAGGAGGCCCGCCGTGAGCAGCACCCGGCTGGCCTGCCACAAGTACCTCGGCCAGGGCCGGTGGAGCCGGGCCAGCTCCTTTCCGATCTCCTCCGCGTCCCCCATCTGCTCCACCGCCTGCCGCTCCGCCTCCTGCCGCCCCAGGTCCGGGAAGATGCGGACCAGGTCCGCCGTCTTGTCCTCCAGGTGGGCCTCCAGCTCAGCCCGCACCGCCTCCCGGTCAGGCCGGGAGCGGATACCTGCCGCCGCCCGGTCCAGCCAGCGCCTTCCCTCTGATGTCTGTACCATCTCGTTCCTCCCCGCTCACTGTCTCCGCGCCAGTTCCTCTTCACCCAGCGCCGTGCTGACCTGGATCTCCTCCACCTCCAGCAGGTCCAGCCCGGGGCCGTACACCCGCAGGGTGCAGGGGACGCTCCAATAGCCGCTTCCCAGCTCCTGCTGGGCCCGGCCTGCCTCCGGCATGTCCTCCGGCCACTGGAAAAAGAATAGCCACGCCCCCGACTCCTGAAGCTCCCCGCGGGCAAAGACGGTCCCCTCCCAACTGTCCCGGGACAGGTCCAGCACCCCATGGATCATACCGGCCTCCTCCGGCAGTCCAAAGACCAGGAACCCCTGGCCGCTGGTAATGCTACCGCCTTCATATCGGCGTATCTCACCCAGGGGGAGTATCGTCACCCCTTCCTCCATGGGATAGCGGCAGACGTTCCAATCCCCCAAAGCGTCCCCAAAGTTCCTCGCCACCAGGGCCCAGCCGTCCCGGAGCCCCACCATGGTCGGTCTCGGCCCGTCGCTCTGGAAGACGACCTCACTGGGTACAAGGAGGTTGACCCGCTCCATCCGCCGGAAATTCCGCTCCAAATCCCCCACGGGGAAAAAAAGTTGCGCCCAGGCCAGGGACAGGATCACCAGCGTTGCCCCCACGTTTCGGACGATCCGCCACCCTCGGCTCAGCCGCGGAAGGCGGAGCCTCTTTCTTCTTTCTGTCAGCTCCATGATCTCCCACCTCACTTCAAGGGCACCGTGACCGACCACGCCACTCCGCCCCGGTCATAGGACAGCCGGACCCACTCCACCCCCTCCGGGACGTTGGGGACGCTGAAGATCAGGTTCTTGTGGAACTGGCTCCACTCCGCGCCGCCCGTCACCCCCAGGCTGTTCTCCCGCTCCGCCGCCATGGACGGGTAGTGGTTGCCCAGGCTGTCCTCCCCCGTGACGTAGGCCATGGGGTCCAGATAGAGCTTTTCCCAGGGGAGCTGGTCCACCCCCAGGGCGCAGAACAGCCACCGCTCCCTATCCAGGGACCAGAGAGCGGCGGCCTCCACCCAGAACCGGTACCAGCCCACCCGGAGCTTCTCCGTCTCCGGCTCCAGCAGGGTCAGAAGCTCCCGCTCCGCCGCCTCCGGCACCTCCCCAGTCAGGGCCCCCTCCGGCCCATAGGGGTCCTCCCCCATCAGGTAGCAGTCCTGGGCGCTGAGGTACACCTGCTCCTGGAACCAGTACTGGTTCCCCCGTAGCAGGTCAGGAACCGCCTCCCGCAGGGACCAGAGCACTGCCCAGGCCAGCGCGATCTGGCTCAGCCGCCACAGCCAGCCCAGCCATGGCCGGTGGAGCCGGGCCAGCGCCCTCCCGATTTCCTTCGGGTCCCCCATCTGCTCCACCGCCCGCTTTTCCGCCTCCTCCCGCTCCATATCCGGGAAGATGCGGGCCAGGTCCGCCGCCTTGTCCTCCAGGTGAGCCAGCAGCTCCCGCTCCACCTCCCGCTGGTCCGGCCGGAAGATGATCCCCTCCGCCGCCCGCTCCGCCCAGCGCTCCAGCTCGTTCTTCTGCTTTTTCCGCCTCTGCATCTCTTCACCACCTCCGGCCTCTCATCCCCTTCACGCCAGAGCGTTGGCTCCGCCGGAGAGCACGTCGGCCACGCCACGGTGGAAGCTGGCCCACTCCGCCTTCTTCTCCGCCAGCAGCTCCCGCCCCTTCCGGGTGAGCCGGTAGTACTTCCGCATCCGGCCGGAGGGGGCCTGCTGCTGATAGCCGCTCAGATACTTCCCCTTCTCCAGCCCGTGGAGGATGGGGTACAGGGTCCCCTCCTGAAACTGAAAGGCGTCGTTGGAGCGGCGGGAGAGCTCCTCGATCATCTGATAGCCATACATGTCCCCGCTCTCCAGCAGAGTCAGCACCAGCAGCGTAGAGCTGCCCGCGATCAGCCCTTTATCGAATTTCATGTTCGCCGTCCTTTCTCCGGCCCCTGCCGGACGATATACCTAGTACCTCTAGGCTCAATATACCAAGATATTCTAGGTATGTCAAGAGGGACGGGGCAGAAAAAAGGCGGCAGGCCATGCCTGCCGCCTTTTTATTGTTCTTCCAGCCACCGCTTCAGATCCCAAAGGTCCGGGGCGATGTGGACATGGGGCCACTCCCGGAAGGCAGAGGCCGGCGTGGTGCCATTGAGCACCGCGGCGAACTCTGTCCCTGCATTTTGGGCCGCCCCCGCATCCAGCACCGTGTCTCCACAGAACAAAGTCTCCTCCGGCCCCGCCCCCAGTCGGGACATGGCAGCCAGCAGCCCCTCCGGGTCCGGCTTATGCCGCTTCACCCGGTCGCTGCCGATGATCAGGTCCAGCTCCCCCAGCACCCCCCGGTTCTCCAGGATGGCCTCCAGGGTATCACTGCGCTTGGTGCTCACGATCCCCAGCCCGATCCCCCGGGCCTTCAGCTCCCGGAGCAGCTCCGGGGCACCTGGAAACAGAGTGGTCTCCCGGCGCTGGCGCTCCATGGACGCCTCCAGGAACAGGGGACGGAAGGCCGCCCGGTGCTCCGGGTCCCGATCCCCTGTAAGCAGGGTGTAGGCATCCTCCAGCAGATAGCCCACCGTCCTTCTCACTGTCTCCCGGTCGGGGGCCGGCCACCCCAGGCGGGTGAATCCATACTGGAATCCCGCCACGATGGAGTCGGTGGAGTCCCCCAGGGTATAGTCAAAATCGAAACAGATGGCCCGATATTTCATGCACATGCTCCCCTCAGCCGTTTTTTCTATCTTACCACAGCCCTCCAGGGGCCGCAATCCTCAGTCATACAGGTTGCGCAGAAATGCTTCCGCCCCATAGCGCAGGCAGCGCTGGAGCCTCCGCTCCCCCCGCTTGATGTTCCGGGACACCGTGGACTTGTCCACCCCCAGCCGCTCCCCGATCTCCCGCATGTTCAGCCCCTGGGCATAATACAGGGTGAGCACCTCCCGCTGCCTGGGCGTGACGTCCTCCTTCAGGGCCCGGATCAGGTTGCGCTTGAGCCGGCTGAGCTCGGCGCTGTTGTCCGCAGCCATCTGCCGGGTGTACACCGCCATATCCGCGGCGTACAGCTTGCCCCGCCTATATCGTGTATTTGACATTTCTCCGGTACCCCCTGTCGTAGTAGCGCTCACAGAGCACTGCCAGTTCCCGGGCCTCCCGCAGCATGGTGGACAGCACCCTGATCCGCTCGGCCAGCATGCATCGCTCCCCCTCGTCCATGGTGTGCTCCCAGGCATCCCGCAGCTGGACGATGCGGAAGTCCAGCGCCCGGGCATGGTCCCGGTACTCCACCGAAAGCTCCAACAAGGTCATCTCACGCACTCCTCCTCTTCCCTCTTTGCGGCGCAGGCGGCGCACAGCAGTCCTCCGTCCGCCCAGACCAGCTGGTCACAGCGGTACTGCTCCCCGCCGCACCTCGGGCATACCAGCACAGGCCGCGCCTGCTGGATGTCCCGCAGCGGCGGGTACGGCCCCCGGCTCCGCCGGACTATTTGGATCTTCTCCTCTGTTTGGTAAATTTTTTCTCTCTCCTCTCAAAATAATACTTGACAAAAGCCGAGACGTCTGTTATAGTATCCCTTGCTGTTGGACAGCCGTCTTGACAAGTGCTGGTGTAGCTCAGCCGGTAGAGCAGCTGATTTGTAATCAGCAGGTCGGGGGTTCGAATCCGTCCACCAGCTCCACAATTTCATATGGAGGAGTTCCCGAGTGGCCAAAGGGGGCAGACTGTAAATCTGTTGCGTTTCGCTTCGGTGGTTCGAATCCACCCTCCTCCACCACGTGGCCGCAAAGTTCGCTTTGCGGCCATGTTTTTTTATCCTCAGGACAAAAAACATGCCGTCCGCCGCCTCTCTGTGATTTTATTTGACCCTCACCTCCCATCGATTCTGCTCTTTTTTTGACCCTAAAAGTGCTTATTAACAAGGTTTTCGTAAGGATGTTTTTCGGATTTAGGATTATGCGGTATGGCATTGGATATGCTATACCGCATTTCCTTTCCAGAGAGTGACCTTTGAATGGTCAAATTCCCCGATATGGTTATAGATAATCTCAATTTCCTGTAACCGTCTGCCGCTGCTCTTATCGGGTGCATGGACGATAATCTTGTCAACAAACTCCCGGAGGATTTCAGGCGTCAACTCGGTCAGTTCTGTGTATTTCTTTACGATGGCAAGAAAGCGCTTCACGTCAACACTTTTCTTTTCTTCCTGCTGAAGCTCATTCTGAATGGTATCCGCCTCGGCCTGTAAGGTACGCTGTTCTTCCTCATAGCCTTTAGACATTTTCATAAACCGCTCGTCAGAAAGTTTGCCAACGATGTTGTCCTCATAGATACGCTGGAAAATGGTATCCAGTTCCCCGATACGCTTCTGCAGCTCAATCAGCTTCTTTTTCTTCTGCGCCAGCTCACGGTTTTTCTGCCGCACATCGGCATCCATCACCATCCGCACAAATTCATCCTCATAGTTGGAAACATAGCGGATGACTTCTTTCAGGTTTTCCAGGACGATTCGCTCCACTACCACGTTACGGATATAGTGCATGGTACAGTTGGAAGTATTGTTCCTGTAATTTCCACAGACATAATGATGTTTTTCTGCCGGTTCATCAGCTTTCCGATGGAAGGTCAGTTTGCTCCCGCAGTCTGCACAGTAGAGCAGACCGGAGAACATGGGCATTTCCCCCATCCTGGTAGGCCGTCTTTTCCCGGCCCGGATTTTCTGGACGATCTCAAACGTTTCCTTGTCAATGATGGCCTCATGGGTATCTTCAAAGACCTTCCACTGATCGGGAGTATGCTTGATTTTCTTATGGCACTTGTAAGACTTGTTGTGCGTCTTAAAGTTTACCGTATGCCCCAGGTAATCCACCCGGTCCAGTATCATTGCGACAACCGGGCCGTTCCATGCGTATTTATGGGGAGGAAGTACGGTACGCGGTTTCTCACCTCTTTCCAATGCGTAGTAGGTGGGGCAGAGGATTTCTCTTTCCGTCAGCATATTTGCGATCTGGGTAGGACCATAACCACTGACACACAGACGGAAGATTTCACGGACCACTTCGGCGGCTTCTTCATCTACGATCCATTCCTTTTTGTTTTCAGGATTTTTCCTGTAACCGTAAGGAGGATGGGAGCCGATATGTTCTCCGGCCATTCCCTTTGAACGCTTCACTGCACGGATTTTCTTGCTGGTGTCCTTTGCGTACCATTCATTGATGATGTTGCGGAAGGGGGTAAACTCGTTATCTTCCTGGTTGCTGTCCACCCCGTCATTGACTGCGATAAAATGAACATCATGCTCCGGGAAGAAGATTTCCGTGTACATACCTACCTGCAGATAGTCACGGCCCAAGCGAGACATATCCTTGACGATAACCCGCTTTACCTTGCCGCTCTCCACATCTGCGATCATGCTCTGAAAGCCGGCCCGGTTGAAAGTCGTGCCTGAGATACCATCATCTCCTAATGTCAAGAGAAAGCCAAAAAATTTATAAGATTTTTTGCCGGATTTTACCCTGATTCAGTAATTAAAGCCCTCGGAGAGTCAAGTCTATGACGGAAAACACGCCTACACCCGAAGTATTCAAGTCTGCGATCCATGCGCCCGTCTGCATGGCATCCCGTCCCAGGCGTGTCAAATCTTTTGTCAAAAGAGCGTCGGCCCCTCCTTGCCGGACAGCTTCCAGAAAATCATTCAGCCCAGGCCGGTCAAAGGTCAGGCCGCTGGCCTTGTCCTGGGATTCTCCCACAACATTGAGCTGATATTTTTCCGCAAAGCTGCGAAGATAAATCATTTGGTTCTCCAAAGCCCATTTATCAGGAGAAGCAACACGCCCATAGAGCCAATACCGTTTTTTATCCCTGTTCATGCTCCACAGCCTCCTTTTTTGCAGTATCGGCAAGCAGCCGTTGATATTCGTCCCCGCATTTCCAAACGATCTCAATGGAAGTCGAACTGAAAATGTAGATGTTCTGGATCAGCAAATCCACCAGCTCCCGTGTCAGTGTCCTGACATTGGTATAGGGGAGTATGCTGTCGGCGGAGAGTTCTTCTTCCTTCGTCTGCCGTTTGGTGGCCTCCAGCTCTTTGATTTTAATTTCAAGCCGCTGGATATGTTTTTCACACTGTCCTCGCTTATGCTGGTAGTCCTCTGAACTGACTTTGCCGGACACCATATCCTCAAAGGCCGCCATCTTTTCCTGCTGGCGCATTTGAATTGAGTTCTGGTGTGCTTTGATCTGCCGGTCAATGCGGTGGTTATAACGGGTGTCTTTTGCGAACTGGCGCTGCTTCGTCTGAACCGCCCCTCGGACAAGCTGGGCCATCGTGCGGATAGAAGCCAAAACCGCCTGTTCCAGTTCTTTTTCACCCATCTTGTCCTGCGGACAGCCAATATCCGGCTTATACCTGTCTGTCCGACACACATAGCAAGGGTGGGTAGATTGCAGCCTTTCCATCGCAAGCCCACAGTGGCCGCACCGGATCTTCCGATAGAAAACCCGTGTGCTTTCCCCGGTAGAACCGGGATGGGACCCCCGATTCAGGCCCTTGGCTGTATCGAAAATCTCCTGCGTAATGATTGACGGAAACGCCCCTTCCACAACCGTCCACTGATTTTCTGTGACAGCCTTGACCCGACTGGAGCCCACCTTTTTTCGGGTAGTCTTGCCATAGATCGCTTTGCCGGTGTATCGCTCATCATCCAGTATCTTGCGAACCATAGATGAAGTCCAGTAGTTTCTATTCTGGTCTATGCAATTCCATTTGCGGCTTACCTCTTGGAGCCGCTTCCTTTGCAGCGGGGTCAGCACTCCTTCTGTATTGAACTTTCTGGCTATGTCTGTAGTAGATAGGCCGCTGATAAATAAATCAAACACACGCCGAACCACGGCGGCGGCATCCTCGTCCACCAAAAGGGTGTGCTTATTTCCAGGCACCTTCTGATAGCCAAAGAACGCATAGGGGGCAACGCAGTAGCCTTTTTCGGCAAGCTGCCTTTTGGTGGATCTCACCTTTTCCGATAAGTCCTTGCTGTAAAGGTCGTAGATCACATTTCGGAAGGATACATCAATCAGACCCGCAGAGCCATATTTGTGATCTTTGCTGTCGTAGGAATCATTGATGGCGATAAACCGCACATCCAGGAAAGGGAAAATCTGTTCCAGATAGTCGCCAACCACGATATAGTCGCGCCCAAAACGGGACATATCCTTGACGATAATGCAGTTGATTTTCCTCTGACGCACCTGTTCCAAAAGCCGCCGGACGGCGGGCCGCTCCATGTTCGTCCCAGAATAACCGTCATCACAAAATTCAAGAATCTGCGCCCTGGCAAATTCAGGCCGCAGCTCGATGAAACGGCGGATGTAGGCCCGCTGATTGACAACGCTGTTGCTTTCGCTTTTTTCATCGGACAGATCGCCGTCCTCAGCAGAGAGCCGGATGTAAATGGCGATCACATAGTTCAACATTTGCTGTAAGACCTCCGGCATCGTGCTACACCTCCTCCTGAAATAGTTTCTTCATATCGTCCTGATAGTTCAGCACGATATGTACCTGCTTGTCCTCATTCACATAGATTTTCTCCACCAGCGCCAGCAGCATCTTACGGGACAGCTCTTTTTCATACCGGAACTTGGCAAAAACGGAAAACCACTTATTTTGTTTAGGGCTTGCCTCCGGCAAGGCATCCTTTTCGGCCTGCAAATTCTGAAGGCATCTCTCAAGCTGGCGGGTTTCATCCTCATACCGGCTTTTTCCGAATAGATAATCCGCCTGCATTACAATACTGTCCACATAGCTTTCAAAGAGCGTCTGACGGAGTGTGTCCAGCTTCTTCAATCGTCCCTGCACCGATACGATCTCATTGTCAAGAGCCGTCCTGCGGCTTCTGGCCGCCGAGGACCGGCTAACCCTTTGGATGACCGCCTCCGCATCCGTGAGCATCGCCATCTGCAATCGAAGGACCTCATAAACGGCCGCTTTCAAATCGCTTTCCCGCAGGCCGCCCGCATTGGGGCATCCAGCATCCAGAAGCATAGCGTGGCGGGGGCAGATAAAGTGGTACGCCACCGTTCTGCCTTTGTTGTAAACGCTCTTATAGCGTGTCATATTGTGTTGGCAGCACGCGCACACCACAAGCCCCTCAAAAATATTTTCGCTGTCAAAATGGGCATATTTCCCCAGACGGCTGTGGTATTCCTCGTGCTTGACTTTCAAAATGGCTTGAACCGCGTCAAACAGCTCCTGCTCAATGATCGCCTCATGGGTGTTGGGGACAATGATCCATTCTGATGGGGGCATAATTTTTTGCTTCTGCCCAGCGTGCAGCTTTGTGATCTTCTTGCCCTGAACCATTTGCCCCAGATACACCGGATTCTCCAAAATATGCTTCACTGTCTGCGTCTGCCACGGACTGTTTTCAGAAAACCTCTTGGTAAACACAACGCCCTGCAAATAGCGGTGGTAATTGGGATTGGGAATCTGTTCGGCAGTCAATGTTCTTGCTATCGCAGCGTTGCTCATCCCATTCTTTTTCATCCGAAAAATACGCCGCACCACCTTCGCCGCGTCTGGGTCAACGGCCAGCTTATGCCGGTCCTCCGGGGACTTCACATAGCCATAAGCGGCAAAGTTGCCGATAAACTCGCCGCTGCGCTTTTTGGTGTCCAGCGCGGAATAAACCTTTTGAGAAATGTCCTTAGCGTAAATGTCGTTCATCAGGTTTTTCAGCGCGATAGTCATAGCCTCTCCGCTGTCCGCCCGGATACTGTCGTAGTTGTCGTTGACGGAGATAAACCGTACCCCCATAAAGGGCAGTACCTTTTCCAGAAAGTTTCCCGTTTCCAGAAAGTCACGCCCAAACCGGGACAGGTCTTTCACAATGATGCAGTCCACCCGGCCTGCTTTCACATCCTCCATCATCCGCTGGAATCCAGGGCGCTCAAAATTTGTCCCGGTTTCTCCGTTGTCACGATAGCAGTCGTACAGCTCCAAATCAGGGTGCTTGGCGATGTACCCGCACAGATAATCGATCTGCGTTTGCAGGCTCTCGCTGTCCTTGCGGTCACGGGTGTCCATGATGGAGAGGCGCACATAAAGGGCTGTGCGGAAAATCCGCAGGGCGGCGGCCTTGGGCAGTTCATCAACCGGAAGGCCCTGTGCGGCTGCTATCTGTTTTCTTCTGCTCACACGCGCCATCTACACCGCCTCCTTTACCGTAGGGGCTGCCTGCGTCGCCTGACGCTCCATATACTGTTCGATGTAGGTTGCCGCCGCCCTATACTCATTCTGGTACTTGAAAATGATCTCAATTCGGTTCCCTTCATAGACATAGATACGGTCGATGATCTTCACCAGGATTTTGCGCTCCATCACATCCACATGGCGGAAGGACTTGAAATGGGCGATCCATTCCCCCTGCGGGGAACCCGCCTGCACAATGGCATCCAATTCCTCCTGCCGCTTGCTGATGGCCGCCGCAATCGCCTCACACTTTTCCGTGTAAATCCGCTGATACTGTTTGAACTCATCTTCATTCAGAAGATGATCCACGAATTTTTCATAGGCAGACATTTTGAACCGCATGGCCTGTTCATAATCGGCTTTTAGCTTTTCAAGCTGCCGGTCGATCTTTCTGGCCTCCGTGTCCTCTGCGGGGAGAGCGGCGATAAATTGCAGGGTTTTCTCAATGTTCAGCACCGTTTCCATGTGAGCGTGGATACAGTCACGAACCGCATCCATCAGCAGGGCCTCGCTGATATTGTGGGTGGTGCAGGCGCTTTTGTCCGCCCGGTTGGTGGAGCAGGAGTAATAATAATATTTTTTTCCGCCTGCCGGAACGGTCTTGCGGATCATGTTCTGCTTGCAGTCGGCGCAGAACAAAAGTCCCGAAAAGGGATAGACCGTCTTTTTCTGTACGGCGATTCTGGTATCCCGGCGCAGCAGACCGCTGACTGTCCGAAAATCCACCTCGCTGATGATCGGCTCATGGGTGCCGGGGACCCTGATCCACTCGTCCTCCGGTTTCTCCATCAGCTTCTTGATTTTATAGTTTGGCCGCCCAGTCTTTCCCTGAACCATCACACCGATATAGAGGGGGTTCTTCAGGACGCGCCCAACCGCTACCGCCGACCACTTAGCCTGCGGATTGCTTTTGAAGCCGGAGATATACTTCATCCCCAGGGAACGCTTATATTCTGATGGAGAGAGGACCCCGTCGGCGTTCAGCCGGTCAGCGATTCCCTGCTGGCTCATTCCTTCCAGCTTCCAGCGGAAAATATCCCGCACCACCTCGGCGGCGTAATCGTCCACAACAAGCTGATTCTTGTCGTCCGGTGATTTCAGATAGCCGTAGGCGGCAAACGCCCCCACAAACTGCCCCTTTCTTTTTTTAACCTCCAAATGGCTGCGGATTTTCACCGAAATATCCCGGCTGTAAGAATCGTTCATCAGGTTTTTGATAGGTAGCAGGATGGTGCTGGCCTGCCCCTGTGCGTTGGCGGTGTCGTAGCCGTCGTTGATGGCGATGAACCGTACCCCGTGGCCTGCAAACTCCTGCAAGACCTTTCCAGTTTCGATATAGTTGCGCCCCAAACGGGACAGGTCTTTTACCACGACGCAGTTAACTGCGCCGGAACGCACATCCTGTAAGACTTCCTGAATCCCAGGCCGAAAAAAATCAACGCCACTAAACCCGTCATCCTTCCTTTCGGCATGGATGCGGATTTCTGGCATTGATTTCAAAAATTCCGTGATAAATTCCCGCTGATTTTTGATGCTGTTGCTTTCCGGCTTATCTCCATCGTCATCAGACAGACGGAGATAAATGTCGGCATTATAAACAGCCTGTGCGGTCAAATTTTTCATAACAATGCCTCCAATCGTTTTGTTCGTCAGGCCCAACAACGATTGGAGTGCGAGTTTTGTCCGATTTCTATTATACAACAGGACACAGCCAGCGTCCAGGTGTTTTTTTCGGTTCCATTCGTGTCGGGGATTTATAGGGTACGGAGATAGCTTTCAAATTGCTCCTCCATTGTGGTTTCCTTGGCCGCCTCGGAAAAGCCAATTTTCACGACGATCTTTCCGTGGCGGAAGCAGTAGGGGTTGCGGATCTGGCGGATGAAGTCCAGCACCCGTTCCTCTCTTGGAAGTTCTGTGTGGATGGATATATCCCGAATATCGACAAGCTGTTCTGGATCGACCGTCTTAATATCAACGGCGGAGAGCGTATCAAGCTCTGCAAGTGTAAGTGATTTCAAACAGGCTCCTCCTTTCTGCCTCTACCAATCTATTCAGAAGGGCGCCTGTCCTATGCCAGAGAACGCAGCCCCACGCTGATTGCCAGAGCTGCGTCGATCTCCTTCATTTTTTCCTTGCTGATCTGCCCGATATATCCCCGCAGTCTCCGGTGGTCAACCGTCCGTATCTGCTCCAACAGCAGCAGGGAGGTAGGGGCAAGGCCCGGCACATCCTCCAACAAAACATGGGTAGGAAGGTGGGTCTTATCCCTTCGGCTGGTGATGGCCGCCGCTACCACGGTAGGGCTGAAATAGTTTCCCACATCATTTTGGAGAATGAGGATAGGGCGCATTCCGCCCTGTTCCGAGCCAACCACCGGGTCCAGGTCAGCATAGAACAAAGCGCCGCGCCGGATCGCCTTTTGCCGCATAAAAATGACCTCCTGAATATAAGTAAGCCGGAAACAGGGCAGGCCCCGAAAGGCCCGCCCCGCGTCCGGCGAATTTTTTCCAATCTGTTTTCTTTCATTGTGCTATTTGTCCTCGACACCCCGCACATGGGAAGTCATCAGCGGCCAGCAGCGAACCGGCCCACGGGAATCTCACCCCTCCGAGGATCTCTCCGAGCTGCCCCCATTGCGTGATCCTGCGGTCAGGCAGGGCTGTGGCTGGACAGGAGTACCATTGTACCCTTTGCCGGTCATGGCCGCGCCGGGAGCTGCCCGGTTTTTACAGACCGCCGTTTTTCGCTCATACAGGCAGGATGACAGCAAGACCAATGAAAAGTAAGTAGGTGGGATCTGCTCATCCGTGCCGTACCTCATGGCGCGGCTTCTGAATCGGCTTTTGCTCATCGCACTGGCAAAGGGGAAGTTACCGATGAATGGGTATGCGGTTGTCAAGGAACAGGCGAAAGGGGTAGTTCAGAAAGAACACCTTTCACCCATCGTCCTGAAACCGTGGGGGTGTCAACCCTGCTCTGCAAAAAAATTTTTTAATTTTCCGATAGCGAGGTTCAGGGATTTGGCGACCGCCTGATGGCTTGTCCCCTCCAGCCTGCCGATCTGCCGGGTGGACAGGCCACGGAACACATGAAGCCGAAAACGCCGCTTCTGGACTTCTGTAAGTACGCCCGCAGCAAACAGCCGCTCCAGTGCAATCCGGGCATAGCGGTGGTTTTGTACTTCTGCCGCCAGTTCCTCCAATTCTTCTTCCAATGGCCGGGTAGAGCAGCAGTCCATTTCCTCTAAACCGTGAATGGACACATCCTTGCGGGTCTGGGCGCTTTCAGCCCGATCCTGTTCATAGTAAATCTCATCGGACAGGGCTTTCAGCTCCGCAAAGTCCTGTTCTGTTTTATCCGGGTTCTCTTTCAGGTAATCCTCCAGAGAAACCTCAACAATTTCATCATGGAAGCGATAAACAATGTTTGGGCTGTATTTGTTTATCGCATAATCACTTTTGCGATAATCCCGCAATTTTTGTACCTCCGATCTGTTTTTTTGCGAAAACAGACCGGAGGTGGCGGCGCCCTGCTCCTGTAACCAGGCCACCTATGAAACAAGCGGCTGACTTTGTAATCTGGTACAAAATCAGCCGCTCGAAGGATAAGTGCATTGAGAAGCCCAATGGCGTATGGCGCATCCGCAGGCGGAGGCTTGTCCCCGGATGGGGCAAACTCTCTCCCGCAAAAGCGTCGGTGAACGCCGATTGAAAATTGTCCATTAAAAGCCGTGTGTCGTTTGAGAAGGACAAAAAGCAGCTTCTCAATGCTGTGGATTTTCTCATCCATAGCACGCTACTCCTTGTCCGCTTATGCGGACGGCACACAGGCGGCTGGCGTCATCCCCTTTCTTTTAAGCGTGGCAGCCCAAAGCTGCCGCCCTTGCTGATATATGTTGTTGTAAGGTCGAACCGGGAAAAATCATAGGGATATTCCTCGGATTATGTCGATAAACAAAAGAAAAGCGGCCCTTATCCTCTCGTGGGATAAAGACCGCTCTTCGTGTTTTTCTATTCTGTCCATACATCTCACCTCACTTTGCGCATTCAAAGGGATTTTAGTATAAACTGCCACAGTTGAAGTTTACATGATGGATTTCACCAATCATGCGCAGAGTTTTTTATTTTTTGCGATAGTTGGAGCCAACTAAAAAGAGGGCTACCATTTTGAAATGAGCAGCCCTCTTTTATCAAGTATCAAGTTTGTAGCCGAACCGGAAAACAGTTTTGATAAAGGTTGGTCGTTTGGGGTCCGGTTCCAGTTTTTTCCGCAACCGCCAAATCGTATTGTCCACGGTGGTCATGCCATATTGGTATTCTTCATTCCAGGCCGCTGCATAAAGCTGTTCTCTTGTGTAGACTCTGCCGGGAGATTTTGCCAAGCAATACAGGGTGGAGTATTCACTGTGGTTCAGACGGATTTCCTTTCCTGCCTTCAGAACCCGCCGGGAAGCCGGGTAAATTTCAACATCTCCAAAAGAGAGCATGGAGGATGTAGCCTCAACAACTTGGATAGACTTATCATGTAAGGCATCCATAATCGTCTTAAACACAGTTTCATCCGGGTCGATTGCCCGAATAATGATGATTTCCTCCATATGCTATTACCTCTCTGAAATGGTATCTAATCTATGATTTGTCCTTTTTCTCTGCGGCTATTTTGAGCTGCCGAAAGCTGCTCTCGCTGATTGCGTGTTCTATCCGGCAGGCGTCCTGTTCTGCCGTTTCTCTGTCTACGCCAGCAGCCATAAGCTGCTCCGTAAAGAATTGATGGCGTTCATAGATTTTCTCCGCCACTTCCCGGCCTATGTCGGTCAGATGGAGGAATCCGTCTCCATCCACGGACAGGAAACCGTGGTTCTTCAAAACGCCTACCGCATGGCTGATGCTGGGCTTGCTGAATCCCATGTGCCGGGCAAGATCAACGGAGCGAACCATGCCTTTTTCCTTTTGCAGCATCAGCACAGCCTCTAAATAGTCCTCACCCGACGCATGAATCTTCATCTTGTCACCTACTCACATAATCCCGGCGTTTTCAAGTTGTCTGCTGTAAACCTTTTTTGCAAGAGCACCAGCAATCGCAGAAACAACGAAAGTTGCAACGACAGCCAGAATCATAAACCACAGAGAAGTCAGAGTTGATAATGTCTCTGCATAAGTTGTGGACATTTCCTCGACAGCTTCCGAAACGGCATATTCAGGGAAAATCCATACATACAGCGGAGAGCCAATATTGCTCAAAGAAAACAGAATATAACTCATTACAACGCCTTTGTAATTCTTATATCCCATTCGTCTCCGAACGATTTCTGCCAGAATAGCGCAAACAATCAAACTGATAAGAAGCATGTTTGCAAGTTCCCCAAAAGCCAGAAAAGCGATTACAACAAACAGGTTCATAATAAGAACCACTCCCATTTTGGGTACTTTTGCCGTAACATACATATACGGAATCCAAGCCAAGAGAGCAATAAGCGTCGTTACAAGCAGATAAAGCAACGGATGTATGCCGCCCATAATCGTAGCTGCTAAAACAATCACAAAATAGATGGCGGCAAATAATATTGTCTGACCTAAATCTTTTAATTTCCAGTGTTGTTCCATGAGATTTCCTTTCTATTTTCCTTGCTGCAATTCAACAAGATGTGCATACAACCCGCCCTTTTCCATCAGTTCAGCAGGCGTACCTGTTTCACTCACCTTGCCATCGTCCAAAACAACGATCTTATCGGCGTTTGCGACCGTTCTCATACGGTGTGCAATCACCATAACTGTTTTATCCTTCAGCAGCACCGACAAGGCATCCTGTACTAATGTTTCGCTCTCCGCATCCATAGAAGCAGTAGCTTCATCAAGCAGGACGATAGGTGCATCTTTCAACAGGGCGCGGGCAATCGAAATACGCTGCCGCTCGCCGCCGGACAGGGCGCTGCCGTTCTCGCCGATGTTTGTCTGATACCCATGAGGCAGTCGCTGAATAAATTCCTCGCATTGGGCGGCTCTGGCCGCAGCCATAACTTCCTCATCGGTGGCATTGCCGCGACCCAGTCGAATATTCTCCATGACAGTTTCATCAAAGAGCATAACATCCTGGAACACAATGGAATAGTTCTTGAACAGAGTTTCCGGTTCTACTGTTTTGACATCCACGCCGCCCAAAGTAATGGTTCCAGAGTCCGCATCCCAAAAGCGGGCCGCCAGTTTGGAGGCGGTGGACTTTCCACTGCCGGACGGACCTACCAGCGCCGTAACCTCGCCTTGCTTTGCCACAAAGGACACGCCCTTCAAAACCGGCTCCTCATTGTAAGAGAACACCACATTCTTGAACTCAATGTCGTAGCCCATGTTATTGCAGACATTGGTGCCGGTCTGCTCCGGGGTAGCGTCGATCTGCTTCATCCGCTTGACGCTGACAAGTGCAGAGAACACTTCTGCCATCAGCATGAAGCAACTGGTGAAGGGGTCGTAAATGCGGCCGGCAAACAGCAAAAACAGGATGAACATGGGAATAGACAACGAACCGGCAGTCACCAGAATACCGCCCACCAGCATGACCGCCACAAGGCCAAACCGAAGGATGAATTGAGCCGTGGTCGTCGCGGCACCGGGAGCAATCTCGTTGCGGAAGGAACACTTCACCACATAATCCAGCTTCTTTTCCAGCCCTTCCAGGTATTCTTCTTCACGGGAGCAGGATTTCAGTTCCTGGATGGTATCAAGGTATTCCTGTACGCCGTCATAGGCAGCTCTCTTGGCATCCATGTTGGCGCTCTCGGCATTGGACTGGGCTTTCTTTGCCGCAAAGACCACCAAGGCCGCCACAGGCACCGGCACTACAATGCAAAGGCCCATCCGCCAGTCAAGCACCAGCAGGCCGATGGCCGTTATAATAAACATGAAAATCGTTCCGAAGAGCTGCGGGATCGCATTGGAAAATACGCGCTCCAGAGCCGTACAGTCCCCCATGATGGTGGTGGTCAGGTCAGAAAGGTCGCGCTGGCCAAAGAAGGACAGCGGCAGTTTCCGCAGTTTCTCCGCCAGGACAATCCGGCGGTTGGCACTTTCCTCATACGCCACAGTATAAGTTTTGTTGTACTGGAGCCATTGGGTCAGAAACACAATGATAAACATGACCACAGTGCCGCAAATAAACAAGGCCGCATGATCCCGCATACTGCTTTCCTGCCCGGAAATCACATTCAGCAATTCCCATATCACCATGACCAGCAGGCTGACCGGGGCAATTAGGCACAGATTGCTGAGTGTAGTGGCCGCAATTCCTTTATTCAAATCTCTTGATCCCTGATCGCTCAGGGCAAACATCTGTTTTAGCATACTTTCACCTCATTCCCGATGTGCCACTTGGTAGTCTTTGTGTAGTTGCTCCACATTTTGGCGTACTCGCCGCCTTGCTTCACCAGTGCGTCATGGGTGCCGCTTTCCACCAATTCACCCTGTCTCATTACCAGAATGAGATCAGCGTCCTGAATGGTGGAGAGCCGGTGTGCGATCATAATGACCGTCTTGCCCTTGACCAGCCCTTCAAAGGCTTTCTGGATCTGCTGCTCGTTCTCCGGGTCAGCGTAGGCGGTCGCCTCATCTAATACCACGATGGGTGCATCTTTCAAAATAGCGCGGGCAATCGCAATGCGCTGTGTTTCGCCGCCGGAAAGATACACACCTTTACCGCCCACCACGGTATCGAGGCCATCTGGGAACTTCTCCAGAATATCATCACACTGAGCCAGATGCGCCGCCTGCAAGACCTCCTCTCGTGTGGCGGAAGGTCTGCCTGCCCGGATATTTTCCAAGAGGCTGTCCTTGAACAATTTGGGGTCCTGGAATACAAAGGCAACCATCTTCATCAGGTCAGCATGGGGAATTTCCCGAATATCCACACCGCCAATCTTGACCGCCCCCTGCTGCACATCATAGAAGCGTGGGATCAGGCTGGCCGTTGTGCTTTTGCCGGAGCCAGAATGCCCGACCAATGCGGTAGTTGTCCCGGCCTTGGCTGTAAAGCTCAAATGGGATACCGCCGGATGATCCGTATTTTCGTATGCGAAGGTCACATCCTCAAAGGACACATCGTAAGTTTTGGGATGTTTGGGTGCAGAAGTCTCCACCTGCGGCTGGGCAGTCAGGATCATGTCGATGCGGCGCATGGACTCCTCCGCCTGCATTTTGTAGCTGGTCATATACATGATCTTGTTAAGCATAACTGCACAGGCAGGAGAGAAGATCACATAGAACAGAAAACTTTGCATAAAGCCGATCAGGTCGCTGGAAACGAACCCGATAATAAGCGCCGTGGGCACCAGCACCAGGAAACTGGAATTAATGACCGAATTAAAAGCCACCATTCCCTTTTTGCAGGACATCGTATAGGCCAGAGCAAACTTCCGGTAGGATTTGATGGCGTCATTAAACTTTGTGATAGATTGCACCGTCTGACCGAAAACCTTGACAACCGAAATGCCCCGGATGTACTCCACCGCCTCGTGGTTCATCGTTTCCAGGGAGTCCTGGTAGGTCTGCATGAATTTCATGCCGTCCTTCCCCATGAGGGACCCCTGTAAGAAGAAGCCGATGCCAAAGAGCAGCAGGAGCGGGATACCTACACGCCAGTCAAAGACCAGCATCAGCACCAGACTCACAATCATCGTGACCTGCGCTCCCACCAAGTCGGGGAGCTGGTGAGCGATGAAAGTCTCGGTCTGGAAACTGTTGTCGTCAATAACCTTCCGAAGTTTTCCGCTGGGATTGGCGTCAAAGTACCCCATCGGCATCTTCGCCAAATGCTTTAACGCCGCCATCTTTAGGTTTTTCTCCGTGTGAAATGCCACTACATGAGAGCAGAGCAACGCCGAAAAATATAGGACCAGGCCAATCAGCTCCAGGCCCAGGGCGAGCAAGCCCCAGCGGACCAGGCTGTTCGTGTCTAAAGGCGTCCCGGCAAATACGCCCACCAAATCACTCGCCGCAAAGTAGACGCAGAGAAAAGGGCCAAGAATAAAGACTGAACTGATGCCGGATAGGATGCGGGAAACGGTGAGCAGCCCACGATGTTTTCCCGTGAACTCCATCAATCGTTTAATCCCGCCGGATTTTTGTTTCATGGATACAAGACCTCCTTATCAATTCTTTGATTAGTTATTGCTAACCTCTTGATTTAAGTGTACTGCTTTCGCTTGGTATCGTCTACGACCTATCGGGTATGTTATACTCCAATCAGGTCAAGAAAAAGGAGCGAGCCCATTTAATCGGCCTGCTCCTTTTGTCGGTTAATTTGAATGGCTCAATTCAGATGGATATTCTGAACGGAAGTAAAACTGGCATCGGTGGGGAAGGTATAGCTTGCTACCGCATCGCTGTAAATGGCAAGCTGCCGGGTATAGATCAGCGGTGTAGTCAGGCATTGGTCTGCCATAGTGGTCAGGATGGTGTTGTAAATTTCCTGAATACGGGCTTCATCAGTCGCAGAGTCCAGTTCGTCTACCAGTACCGCCAGCTCCGGTTGGGACGCCCCGATCTGCATGAGGATGGGGTCCATAGAGGTAGACGGGTTGATGTTGGTAATGACCATAGCCGGATCATAGTAGCCGCCCTGGGTCTTGAAGATGGTCAGGCCATAGTCACCGCTCTGGATCATGGCATACCAGTCCATCATTTGTGCGGATTGCGGGGTCAGCTCAATGCCGATCTTGCTGGCCTGGTCGCAAATGTAGACAACCATATTGTCATCGGAGGCGGTGCCGGTCTGATACAGGAAAGCGGCGGACAGCTTCGCGCCATTCTTTTCACGGATGCCATCCCCATCGGTATCTACATAACCGGCCTCATCCAGAATTTGATTGGCATGATCCAGGTCAAAGCCGTACACCGTCTGCTCCACATCGCAATAGGGCAGGTCACGGGAAAAGAAAGTATCTGCCTTGTTGAGCAGGCCGCCGTAGATGTTTTCTACCACGGCATCCTTATCAATGGCGGAAGAAATGGCCTCACGAACCACTTGATCACCAAAGATCTCACTGTTCAGATTGTAGCCCACATAGTAGGTCTGTAAGGATTTTTCATCGACTTGGCCCCCAAAACCGTCTGTCTGCTCCATTTGTGCATAACTCTCAGCAGAGACATTCTTGATGCCGGAGAGGAAGTCTACCTCACCGTTCTGCATGGCTAAAATCTTGGCGTCATTGTCAGGAATGTACTTGATGGAGAAGCTGTCTACTTCGGGAGCATCCCCCCAATAGTTGGGGTTACGGACAAAATTCCAGGTCTGCCCGTCATTATCCCCGGCGTACATATAAGGGCCAGTTCCATAAGTGGCGCTGCGGAAGTTCTCCTGCTTGGCAGTCAGATCCTCATTGAACTGCTCGCTGGACACGATGCCGAAGGGATTGGCGAGGCACAGTTCCCGCAGGGTGTTGTAGTAGGGCTGGGTCAGGTGCAGCTCCACCGTGTACTCATCGGTGGCTACCGCATCCTCAATGATTGTGGACAGGCGGCCATAGGAGCCATTGTACTGGCCCAGGTTGACCGGCACAGCCAAAATAGACTTTGCCACATCCTCGGCGGTCAGGTCAGAGCCGTCGGAAAACTTAACGCCCTGTTTGATTTGGAAAGTATAGGTCTTTCCATCCTCGCTCATGGACCAATCCTCGGCCAGCACACCCACGACCTTGCCCTCGGAATTGTACTCAAACAGAGTGTCGTAGAAGCTGGTGAGGTAGTAGGTGATGTCGTAACCAGAGGAAGAGGATACCTCAGGGGTGATGATGGTGTAAAAATACTCAAAACCCCAACTCTCTGCCAGGTTCAAATGTACTGTCTGAGCCTCAGTGCCCTCCTGCGGGTTTTGACTGCTCTCTGTGTTGGTGTCGGCGTTGCCTCCGCAGGCGGCCAGAGATACCGCCATGACCGCCGCCATGAGCATAGCGGCAATTCGTTTCAGTCTCATTGCAAATCAATCCTTTCTTTCATTTTATCATTCCAGTCTGTTGAAGTGTTCACTAAACCGCTTGCCTCCAAGAGCATCCTGCTGTATGGGTCGTGAAATACAGAATAATCACCGGAGAACGCAGTGCGCTCCACCAGATTAGAATTTCGCATGACAAAAATCTCGTCCGCCACGACCGCTGCCAGTTCCATGTCGTGGGTTATGAAAATCAGTGTAAAGCCAAGCTGTCGCTGCAAAGCTATAATTTCATCAATGATTTTCTTCCGCAGCGGTAAGTCAAATCCATTGGTGGCCTCGTCGAAGATCAGGCATTGCGGCTCAGCGGCCAGTGCCCTGGCGATTGCCACCCGCTTTTGTTCTCCGCCGGACAGTTCTGATGGAAGACGGGTATAGTAGTCCCGTGATAGATTGCAAAGCTCCATCAAGTTCCGGCAGCGTTCCCGCCGTTTCTCTTTCTCCATGTGGAAAAAGCAATGCAGCGGTTCCTCTATGGATTTCCCCACCGGGATCTTGGGGTCCAGGGCAGATGCGGAGTTCTGCTGAATAATCTGCACCTTCCTGAAATGTTCTTTCCCGGCTCGTTTCCGCCCATAGACAGGTGCGCCATCTACAAACACGGAACCGCCGCTTGGCCGCTGCAATCCCGCAATCATCCGCGCCAGCGTTGTTTTGCCCGAACCGGACTCTCCAACGATTGCATACCGGCCTCCATCACTGAAATGGGCGCTCAATGGGGACACAGCAGTAAACAGTCCTTTTCCGCCAAAGCCGTCAGAAAAAGAACAACTAACCTCTTTCAGTTCAATCAAGACATCTCCCTCCTTTCCAACCGGCAGGCGTTCAACAGATATTTTGTATAGTCCTCTTTAGGGGTGTTTAGTATCTGCTCTGTCTTGCCCTGTTCGACAATCTGTCCGCGATCCATCACAAGAATGCGGTCGGACACCGAGGCAGAGCGCAGGTCATGGGTCACGAACAGCACAGACATTCCATCCTTGCAAAAACTTTTCAGTTCCCGCATCAGCCCGATCCGGTTGCAGGCATCAATGGCGGTGGTCGCTTCATCCGCTACTAAAAGGGCGGGCTGGCACATCAGCGCCGCCGCGATCATCAGCCGCTGGAGCATTCCGCCAGACAGTGTGAAGGGATAACTGTTCAAAATCCGCTGGGTATCTTCCAGCCCCAGCTTTTGCAAAATGGCGGCAAACAGGCGCTGCATTTCCTGCCTCGGCGTTTTTCCATGATGGAGCAAATAGGTCTTTTCCATCTGACGCCCTACTCGGATGGATGGGTTAAAGGCGGTCATGGGGTTCTGCATAATCAGGCAGATTTCTTTCCCATAGATGGTCTGTCGCTTTCGTTCCGGCAGGTCGAGCAAATCTTCTCCTTGGAACAGGATTTCGCCATCAGCGCGGTAAGCGTTCCCCAGCAGTCCCATAATTGCTTTGCAGATAGTGGTCTTTCCCGCGCCGGAGCTGCCAACGATGGAGAGCATTTCTCCCTGGCCTAACCGAAATGATATATGTTCAGCTACGCTTTTCTCGGAAGTTAAAGAGATATTCAGATCTTTGACCTCAAGCAACACAAATATCATCCTCCTTCCCAATGGCATCCCGCAGGCCCTCGCCCAGCAGGTTGAAGCCCGCGCAGCAGACGATAAGGCAGATGCCCGGATAAATCAGGAGCGCAGGGTTTGAGTAGACACTGTTTCGGGCCTCATTGAGCATCGCACCCCATTCCGGGGTTCCGGCGATCAGCCCCACGCCCAAGAAAGCAAAACTGGACACCGACATGATCGCTGTTGCAATCCCAGTGGTGAAGTACACCACAAACTGCGGGAACACATTTGGGATCAGGTGGCGAAGCACAATGCGAAGGCCAGAGGCACCGGCGATCCGGGCCGCCTCAATGTATTCCTTTCCGCACTCAGTCTTTGCATAGGAGCGTACCATCCGCAGAAACCACGCTAACATAGAAATCCCGATGGCAATAATGACACTTGCCACAGAATTATCCACCGCCGACACCAACGCCATCGCAATGACGATGAGTGGAAAGGCCATAAGGATGTCACAAAGTATCCGCATGACTTCATCCAGCAAGCCGCCTTTATAACTGGAATAGCATCCCACGAACAGCGCGAAGGCGGCCAGTACGATCAGTACCGGAATGGTCAGCCCCATAGAGTACCTTGCTCCATAGAGAAGTCTTGATAGTTCGCAACGGCCCATTTGGTCACAGCCAAGTGGATACTCCGCAGAAGGCGGAGCGTTCTTCAGCGCAAGGTTTGTGGCATTCGGATCATTGGGAGCCAACACCGGGGCCGCCAGTGCCATAAGAATAAAAATCAGGATCAGAGCCAGCCCAATAATAATTTGCCCTTTTCGTTTCATACCGCTTTCCTCCTATACGCAGGGCAGATAGCACTCGAAAGCAAATCTGCCAGGGTGTTGAACAGGACGAACAACACGCCGCACACCAGGATGGAACCGGAAATCCCATAGATGTCCATACTCTCGCAGGAATCCATCAGGTAAATGCCAAGTCCCTGGATGGAGAAAACGCTCTCTACCAGTGCCGAAGTCCCAAAAAGAGCAGCACAGTATTGGGCGAAAAGTGTGATGGCTGCGGGGAGGGCATTTCGTAGCACCTCGCCATAAACGATTTGTGCATTAGAAAACCCTCTTGCTCTGGCATAGGTCACATAGTCACTTTTGAGTTCATTCAGCACTGCCGCCCGCAGCACCCTGGCCGCAATACAGATAATAGGGAACGCCATTGCTGCCGATGGCAAAATCAAAGATTTGAAACTGCCGTCCGAGATCACACTGAAAATGGGAATTTGAACCGCAAAGGCGGTCAGCAGGATCAGCGCCAGCCAAAAGCTCGGCACACAGATCCCAATGATGCAGATAATCCGCATGACATTATCGAAAATCCCGCCTTTTCGTATGACAGAGATGGCGGCTATCAATACCGTGAAGATGATGACCCAAGCCATTGCCATAACTACCAGCATACAAGTCACAGGGAGGGCGTCCTTGATATTTTCGATGACCGGCTGGCGGTTCGTGATTGCGGTTCCAAGGTCGCCGGTCAGAACACCCTTGATGTAGTCTGCATAGCGTTCCAGAAAAGGAGCGTCCAGTCCCAACTCCTCTCGCACCGCCTGGATCTGTTCCTCTGTTGCAAAGACATTGACCTTACGGACAATCATCTCTGCCGGATCGGTCCCAGTAAAAACTTGCAGGCAGAAGCTGAGTGTAACGACGCCCCAAATAACAAAAATAAAATTGATGATGCGTTTGGTAATTCTTTTTGCGGTCCCTCCCGCAATCCGCATAGTACATCCCTCCAAACTTTAGTTAGCTCACTCTAACCAGTGGTCAAAAAAAGCAGCCGCGGTTCAGCGGCTGCTCCACAGCGTACTCACCATTGGCACATCAATAATGATAGCATACCAGAGTGGTACATTCTATAACCGAATAGGTCGGATTTTGCTCCAATCAGGTCAGCAGTATTTGTGTCGATACGCCTGCGGCGTTACACCCATAACGGATTTGAAAGCGGCAGAAAATTTACTTTGATTTTCATATCCCGCCACACTTCCAATCTCTCCGATGCTCAAAGCCGACTCCGAAACCAACAATTCAGCAGCGGCCTCCATGCGTTTCGTCTTGATAAAGGTGCCAATGGATGCCCCGGCAATAGATTTGAAACATCTTTTCAAGCTGGACTCTGCCAGTCCGAACATACAGGCCAAATCCTGAATGGTATCTTTGGTAAAGGGATTTTCTATAATGTACTGGTAAACCTCCTGTGTCCGTTTGGAGATGTCCGCAGAAAACTGCTGCGGCCGACAAACTGCGCTGCCATCCAGGAGACTTAAAAACAGCAGCAATTCGATGACCTTGATCCAAAAGTACGGAACCTGGATACGCTCGTCCACCGAGTAAAGCTCGCTGAAAATATGGTCGATTTCGTGCTTGGATTTGATGATGAGGGAGCGTCCATCCGAACACAGACGCTCTCTAATCTGTTCCAAACTGATGTGCGCTTGCTGAAAGCCCTGATCTAAAGTTTTTTGTGCAGTTTCCATTTCCAGCAATACGGTGATGCCCCGATATTTCTTTAGCGGAATATGAGAGCCAAGGAAGACCTGTTTATCTTTGGAGAGGTAATCCACACAAAGATCGCCTTCGCCCAGAAAACTGACTGCGCCTCCATCTAATTCGCATTCATAGCAGCCTTCCAGACAATGGTTGATTTGCAAAAAATCTTTTTCAAATCGGATGGGACGGAAACAAGAGTTCATTTTCAAATCGTTATAAGTAATTTGAATGCCGGGCGCAATTTCAAAGCGCCTCATTGTGCCTTCTCCAGACGAGTTTCCCTCATGCAGTACTTCCTTTGTGTTTGCGGTATCATTCCCTGTTTTATAGATATTATGAAACGCGCCTTTTTCAGTGGTTACATCAAACATGGTAAGCCTCCTCGTCCACCACCATTTTAGTTTGCTACGACTAATTATATCGTTATTTACGCTCAAAAACAACCATGCATAGTTTTCCCTGTGTCTGGACTTATGAAAATAATAGTCTTTCGATGTAGTTCAGCATATCGCACACATTGCATAGTCCCAGACCGCAGATTCCGCTCGTTATCGTAGACCGCTACCAGATAATCGGCATGATCCACCATGTAGCAGTTCCGCTTGATGTAGCTCTCACGGCAGTCCTCTTTTCCTATCACTACACAGTCAGAACACATCCGCAGGAGAAAATCCATCCGGCGCTTGCTCCGCTCATCCCATTTCGCATCGTGGCCCTCAAAGGGCAGTACCACTACCAGCTCTATATCCCCATATCCCGGCTGTTCTTTCAGGCGCAGGATCAGCTCACCGGCCCACATATCTACGCCCAGGGCACCGCCCACATAATACCGGCGCACTCCTTGTTCATCGTACAGCCTCTTGAACTGCTCCAGCATGGCCCGCTTTATTTTTTTGCACAGCGAATAGTCCTCGCTGTATTTGAACTTGAACCGGCTCGGCCGGTGGCCTGTTACCGCACAGGCAGCGTGCCTCATAGAATCACCCTCTTGTCTCTATATTTTTCTCTTTCCTACGCATACAAAACTAAAATAACGCATATAATGTGTTATGAGCAGCGGTACATGGAGAATTATAACACAATCAATGTTCCTTATCCAGAAAACCTTTCTGCTATGCTAATGAGTAGTGAGGTGAGAATATGGATGAGGCATTTATCCGCAGCCGGATCACAGAACTGCGGCTGAAAAAGGGCGTGTCAGAATATCAAATGAGCTTGGATTTAGGGCAAAACCGCAGCTACATCCAGGCGATTTCTTCCGGCCGGGCGCTCCCATCCATGAAGCAGTTTCTCAATATCTGTGAATATTTCGAGATCACGCCGCTCCAATTCTTCGATTCCGAGGAAGTCAACCCGCAGCTTATGAAAAAGGCATTGGACGGTATGAGAACGCTGAAGGACGAGGACCTAATCATGCTGATCGGCTTTATCAACCGGCTGCAATCCTGACAGGGCGGGGGCTGATGCCCCTGCTTTTATTTCTTTTGGGAGAAACACCCATTACTTTTCTTTTCATCCGTAAGTATCTGTTCACCTGTACGGTTCAAGGGGGTATAAAAATGGACTGCCCCCCAGCCCACGCAGCATCCGGGCGGCAGAACTGTCGCCCGGTCTTTATTTTATCAAGCCCATGAGCAAAAGAGTAGACCGGGAACGGAAAGAGAACAGACTGCTCCCCAGGCGTAGAATCAGGCATAGAGGAAAGGCCGTTTTCAGTTTCATCCGCTTCTTCGTCTGACATAGGCGGTTCCGGTTCGGTGGGCTGCTCCGGTGCGGGCGGCTGCGGCGCCTCGGCACAAAGGGTATAGAGGTTGCTGGTCTGGCCGCCGTTTTTGCGCTCGTCAAACCGGGCCTGCTTGATGATGTAGCCAGCTTCCACCAGCTCGTCCAGCGCCCGTTTGACCGTAGATATACCATATCCGCACTTGGCAGCTATGGTTCTGATGGACGGAAAGCACTCACCCTCTTTGTTGCAGTGCAATACAAGGACCTGAAGCACCAGCCGCGCCCTTGGCCGCAATCCAGAAGAAAACGCTCGTTCCATGTATTCAAACTTTGCCATTCTACTGTCCTCCTATGCCTGATTTTTTGTTACAAGCGCCGTTCTCCGATGATGTATTGCTCTACCATGGCCTTATACAGCCGCCCATTTACCCGATTTGCGAATAAATCATGGGATGCCTCCGCCATTTCCAGATCGCCGCCGAACAGTTCCCGGCAATATGCCCGGAACTCTCCCGGTACGCTGATGGCCACCGGGCGCACCTCCAGCCCGCCGCAGACCTCCAGCGCCTTGTGAAAGGCCGGAATCTCATAGGGCAGGACGCTCCCGCACAACAGCCGGTGATCCGCTTCCCGGAATACTGAGGTAGGCGTCTGCATCACGCCGCAGTCGTAAATGATAAACTGATAGTCCCGGTCCGGCTCATTGGTCAGGTAGCAGTCAATCCCATCAATCGTGTAATGTTCGCCGGTAGGGGCCGCTTCATAGACATTGAGCAGGAGCTGAAGGTGCCGGTTGGTGTTGACCTCAATGTAGGCCACCTCCGCACCTCTGGCAGTCAACCACGCCGCCAGATTGAACGCCGTCACCGTTACGCCGCTTCTGCGCTGCGCCCCTGCAACGGCAATACGGATATTTTTAGCGTTCCAGCGGTAGGAGGTGATCTCGGCCTCCGGTTCAGGAGCCGGTTCTCGTTGGGATTCTGGCTGGCTTGACACAGGCACAGGCGTCACATACCGCTGCATCCCTTCATCGGACAGAGCCTCCCGCAGTTCGTCGGCGGCGTCCTCCAGCGTTTCCGCCGTAATCAGGTTCACCACCCCAATGGACAAAAGCCGCTGGATACAGCCGCTCATATCCTCACAGCCGGACAGGATCACGATGATACGGGCGGAAAACATCATCTGAAAGGATCGCAGGGCCAGGGTGAAATCCTCGCCGCTTTCCTCAATACAGGCCGCGTCAATCAGGAAGAACTTGGCCGTGGCATAGTTTCGCATATCCTTGGTGACAAAACTTTTCAAGCTGAACTTCCCAACCAGCTTTTTGGACGGCATAAGCATTTCATGGGCCGCGCCGTCAATCAGCCCGCTTTTCTGGTTACTCGTCAAGTACAGCAACATACGATGTACCTCCCATATCCATGTTTTCTACCGCCCTTTCCGGCTCTCCTGTCAGCAGAAGGACAACGCCAACCACTACAATGGCGATGTAGATCAATAATTCAATCAGTTTATTTCGGTTGTTCATACCATGCTCCTTTAATAGATCGCCCAGAAGGGGCCGCCAGCGGCAGCGCCTTTTCTGGCTTCATCCAGAATAATGGAGAGGTCCCATTCCTGTTCGCTTCGCTTGTGGCTGGCAGGGTCGGCCACCAGGATTTTCCCCTCCGCAGTTACACCGCGCAGGACAATGAAGTGCCCGGAGTTGGTAAAGTGTCCCTTTGCCATGATCGCCACAACCAGCTTCCCATCCGCCAGGGCGTCCACCATCGCCTGCGCTCTCCCATAGGCTTCCCCAGGTCGTGGGGCGTCCCGGTCAGGGTCGATGTGACAATCGCCATCGCCGTGGGGCCGCACCCGGCCTCGCCAATCGTGCCGGAGGTGCCGTACATGGTATCCGCCCACCGCTCATCCAGTTGGTTGTAATAGATGACCTCCCGGCCCCCATCGGTAAAGACCACGCCCTCGTAGCTCTGACCGCTGCCCTCGATATAGTCCTTTTCATAAATGCCAAGCTGCTGGTTGTAGCCATACTCTTTCTGAAAATTCTCCACCACACTCACCTCATCGCCCACCAGCCATTGAGACAGCATGGAGAAAGGGCTGGTAATCAGATACAGGATAAAGGCAATCAAGAGCAGCAGGCCCAGAATGGGGGCCAGAATGAGAATGAGCGTCCTTCTGCGGCTTTCCTCATCGGTCGCCGCCCGCGCCGCCGCTTGTACCAGCAGCTTTGCCGTCAACGGATCAATCGCCAAAACAACACCTCCAATCAGCCCATTTCCGCACCTATGTCCGCCAGCATCCGGTCAAACTGCTGGCGGATTTTTTCCCGTTCCCGCCCGGCGCTGTCATCCATCACAAACTCCTTTTTCCCGTCCTCATTCTCACGCACAGACACCGCGTAATCCCCGTTTGCAATAAAGAAGGAAGTATAAAGGGCTTGGATGGCCGGGGCGGGCATCCGGGAAATCTCAAAGGGCGTGGCGGCACACTTGCTGTTCCAGGAAAAGAGGTTGCGGGCTGCGTCCGCCGTCAGCTTCATCCAGTCATAGTCAAATTCTTCTTTCTTCATCAGGGCGCCAAAGTCAATCCCGTCCGGGGAAAAATACCGCTCCACCTTTTCGGCAAGAACCGGGTGGGATGCCATCAGATAGAGTGCTGCCTGATAAGAGCAGTCCAGCTCTCCGCCCCGCCAGCGCATCGAGGACAGCTTGGTTATCAAAGATTCATACCGTTCCGCGTGATTCATCAAAAACGCCTCCTTTGCAAATAAGTAAGGCGGTCGGGAAGCGTCCCGACCGCCGCGCTGTTACCGGCCGCCCGCCTTGCCCATGTAGGCAAACTTGTAGGCCGGAATTTCAAAATTGACATGAAGCCGCTTGGAGCCGACCAGGAACAGCGCGTGTCCCCGTCGCTTGCTTTCCAACAATTCCTGCTCGGCGTCCGTCAGGTTGTAGAGGTCTGTGGTTTCCTGAAGGTTTTTGCCGTCGCAGCCCATCAGGATTTTGTAGCAGGGAATATCCAAAAGGGCCTGCCCGTACATCTTGATCTCCGGCGCCAGAAAGTCCACCACCGAATGGGATATAATCGCCAGGGCGGACTCATATTTTCTGGACCGCTTCTCCACATTCCGCAGGAAGGCCAGTGATTGCGGCACCTGCGGGTCGATCATCAGGTATGCCTCGTCGCACACCAGAAGCACCCGCTCCCCGCGATTGTTGCTCATCTGCTCCCAGCACCAGGTCAGCAGATTGAAATACTGCGTCCGCTTGATGTTGTCCGCTGCGTTTTGCAGGCTGTGGGTATCCAGGCAGACAAAATGGGAATCGGCCTCCAGCGTGCTGTGCCCGTTCCAAAGGAAGCTGTCGCTGCCTTTGGCGGCGTCATACAGCAGCATGGCGAGGTCACGAAACACCGGATTGTCCGGGTTGGCCTCGGCTTTCTTTTCAATCAGGCCGTGCAGATCTTCCATGATGGGGAAATCCGCTGCTTTGAGCTGGCGAATGTCTGTGTCCCAGAAGATGCCGAACTGATGATAAAGCTCAATGACCGTCTGCTTCAGAACGGCCTTCTGCATATCGGTCAGGCTCGGCAGATATAGGGAGAAGATAATCTCCAGCGTTTTGATATGGAGCGCCATATCGGACATTCCATTTCCTTCATCCGTATAGAGCTTGTCGGTTTCGTCCTCATCGTCACGGGGCGCCGGTCTGATCTGCAAAAGGTTGGAGCGGCCGTTCTTGCCGCCTCCCGCATTGAGCCAGCTTCCATTCAGGTTCCGGCACATATCCTTGTATTCGGATTCCGGGTCTATACACAGGATTTTGGTTCCCTTCATATACTCCGAGAGCATGATGTGCTTGACCACGGTGCTTTTGCCGATACCGGCCACGCCCATGACAACGAAGCTGCTGTTGGTGCGGTCGTTCCCGCGTGTCCAGGGGTCCAGGATCACCAGCCCGCCGCTGCTGTCCTTGGCAAAATAATAGCCCCGGCCGTCGCTGTAACCGGAGCTTGCGAAGGGGAAACCGCCCACAAAGGTACTCATGGGGATGATGCGGGAAACAATGCTGTCCACCGTCCCGTTGGCGGGATAAGTGGGCGAAATGCTCTGAAACCCCTCCTTTTGCAGATTGGCGAGGGTGCGGACCTTGCATTTCTGAACGCTGAACGCGCTCTCCACACGGCGGCAGATTTTGGAGAAGGCCGCCTCGTCCTGCGCCACCGGCATCACCGTGAGCGACATCATGGCGACGGTTTCGCCCTCCTGGTCGATTTTCTGCATGATATGCTCCCCGTCCTCGGCGGCTTTTTCTGCCCGCTGGCGGGTCAGCGGGTCTTTGGCGCTGTCGGCGGCGCCCCGCTGCTGGACAATGCTTTTGGAGAGGGCGGAGATCAGGGTGCTGTTGTCAATCGGGGTGATCCCCACCGATACAATGGTACTGGGGATATTCGTGATTTTGGAGAGCCAGCCCATCTCCACCTTTTGCGGATAGCGGACCACCCCGTAGACTTTTCCCATATTTTCACCGATGACCAGGCTGTTCCGCTTGATTTCCAGTCCCATCGGGGTAATGACATTCAATAACGCTTCATTGACGGGGAGCGTTTCTTCCTTTTTCTTGGTTCTTAACAATGATACACCTCCAAATCAGTGACACGAATACGGCACACCGATATAATCCAGCACGGCGCCCAGCCCCAGCTCATGGATGCAGTAGTGGTACTGCTGGGGATGGGTTTTCTCCATGAGCTGAAAACGGTTCGGCTCATGCTCCAGATGAACGCCGTACATACAATACATACACCCTGATCTGGAAACGCCGGTGGTTTTCAGAGTCGGGGTGCCGTTCCTCTTTTTGACTTCCACAATGTCCCCATAAATGGGCGCATAGGGGATGCCGGTCATTTTCAGATAGCGCAAAATATCTTCCTCCCGCCAGAACGCAAGGGGCTGGCTGAGAGGGCGTTTGCGTTCATAGCCGTTGCAGCCGAATTTGAGGTATGACTGTTCCCGCAGCTTGCTCTCACAGGCCAGAACTCCCGTAATGGGATGCCGCCCGGACTGCCGTTCAAATTTGTTCAGCGGGGCCTTTTTCATGTGGTAACAGCACCGGGCCGAAACCGCAAAGGGGGCGTCCAGAAGATATTTATACTTCTCGCAGTTGTAAATCGACTTCTTTCCGTTCTTATCCAGCAATTCACCGTTCAGGCGGGCCAGACGGTAAGACTGGCCCTTCCGTGCGCCGTTTATAACATCGGATACTTCCTTAGAAATAACCGGATAGCCGTATTTCTCAATGATCTGAGTAAACGGATAGCGTGGGCGAAGCCAAATCACATTGTCTTTCGTTTTTACAAAATCGCGCAGTTCAGGGTATTCCAACCCTGTATCAACATACACGGCGGGAATATCCGGGCAGACCTGCCGTGCCAAATCAAGGAGTACCGTGGAATCCTTACCGCCTGAAAAGCTGGTAAAGACCTGCCCGTTGTACTCCCTGTACCATTCCAATATTTTCATCTGCGATACTTTGATCTTTTTTTCGAGGCTCCACCCCTGCATGATGCTCAAATCCTGCCGGGTGTGCTTCATACTTACACAACACCTACACTTTCTAAAATCGGGATCGCCGCTTCAAATCCGGCGTCCTCCAAATGGACATAGGCCGGGTTATTCACCAGATTGCACAGCCGCACAATGTCCTGCTGCTCCAAAATCTCGGTCTGGATGCCGCAGTCGGCAAAATAGCCGGACAGATATTTCAGCTTTTGAAGCAGCTCTCGCTCCGCTCCGTCAACCGCCCTGTCCCAGATTTTGATGTAAAACTGCCGCTCCACCACTTCGCCGGAGAGGGCAAAGCCGCCCATCTCCACAATCTCATGCTTCAGCAATTCCTTTTGCTTGATATTGGAGGAAGCTGTGAGGGTGGAGGACAACTCCGCCATCAGGGGAGAAATATCCACCGGGCGGGAAACCGCCAAAAGCTGGAACGGGTATTGGCCGCTGGAGAGGCTGGCCGTGAGTTGTTTGGCGATCAGCCGTTTTTCATTCTTGCTGAACAGCTCTGTACTGATGGGAAATATTTTCAGATACGCCAGCGCCATGCCGTCACGGGTGTAGAGGAAGCTCCCGCGAATGTCCTTGACATTGACGAACTCATTGGCGGTCATCTGCGCCAATTCTTCCTTATCCCTGCTCTTGGCTTTCTTGCGACTTTCTGAAAATTTCAAAAAAAGAAGCGTACCGCCTCCCAGCAGTACGCATACCATAATCATAATGATCGGCAGCAGCAACCTATCAACCTCCCTTTCCTTGCCGCAGCTTATAGTTCCAAATCATCCTCGTCCTCCAGTTCTGGTTCCGGCTCATCGGTATAGTCTGGCAACACATCTTCAACCGCAAATCCAAAGCTGTGTCCGCCGATCCAGTCCACTTGCACAGAGGCATACAGTTCTTCAAAGTTCTTGCTGAAATAGGCCAGTTCTTCTTCGCTGGCCCGTTCTGTTTCACCTTCCCCATAGAGGTAGGTGCCCACCTCCGCATAAACCCGGTCGCTTTTCGGCAGGCTCCTCAAATCATCTCGGATGATTTCGTCCTCCAGAAGATCCTCCGTACAGTCCGGGCTTCCGGGAGCGTAGTATTCTTCCAGCAGGCCGGAATCAGAGGCCAGGGTCACAACAGAAAACATCTTGCTCATTTTGAACCACCACCTTTCCGGCCTCCGAACATCAGCCGCAGAAATTCCTCCGTATCTTTTGCTGACTGCACCTCAAAGGTTATAGCGGAAGGTTGTGGCTCCGTAAAGTAATCCCGGAAACGGGTGATCTGTTCCTCGGTCAATGATACACCACGCCCTTCCGGGGTGTCGCCATAGAGAAAGAATGTCCCGTGGATCGTGTCATTCCCGAACTGGCGGTTAGCGGGCAGGCCCAGCCATTTTCCAGCGGCATTACAGCACAGGACGGTTTCATGGGGCAGGGAGATACATTCGATCTCGCCGCCGACAAGAGCCTGCCGGTGTTCCAGGGAATCCTCCAGCACAGCGGTATAAGGTTCCTTTCCCGGCTCAAATATCATCACTTTGATTTCTCTATTGCTGTTCATCGTCTTTTCCTTTCTCATCATGGGTTCCCCGGCGCGATATGCCAGTCATCGTAAAGGGAACCGCTGATCGTCACGGAATCGGTGAGATTGGCGCAGAGCATCCCGGCTGGGGTCCAAATATCCATCACATGGGTATTGACCGTATAACTCCCATCAGGGAACCACACCGGCGAAAAATGGACCCGCTGCTTGTAGGTGCTGTAAATGTTTGCGGCAAACTGAAACCGGGCTGTTCTTCCGCTGGAGAGTCGGTCCAGCAGGCGCCAGTAGGTCGTATAGTTAAATTCCGGGAAGTAGGAAACCGCCGTCTGGCCGTAGGTGTAGTGGGACATGGGCGCCGATGTTCTGACCGTGGCGGTGACGGTGTTGCCCACACCGTAGCCGGATTTCATGGTGTTCCCGGCCGCCGTGGGCACCTTCTCATCCGGTTCAATCCTTGTGGTGGCGGTCATGGATGCAGAGTAGTTGTCCCGGAAGAAATCATACCAGCCCTCATCCACCCAATATCCATCACCATCGCCGGTGCTGTGCCACACCCAATAGGGGTGCCACCGTGCCCACCACACGCTCCATGAGGCATAGGACTTTTCCTCCCGGCTGGGGGTGCTGCTGGGCCGCCAGCTTCCTGCCGTGTCGGTGGCCTTCGGGTCCGGCGGGTCGTTGCCGGAAAGATCAACCACTTTTGCCTTGATGGTAGTCTGGCTCAGAGTTCCCCGGTTGGTGCGCACCGTGATGGTAATATCCTGCGGTTCGGACGGGGTATGCCACTTCACCCACGCAAGCTGACTGTCCCCCTCCGGGATGACGATATTGCTCATGCGGTAGGTGCTGCCCTTGATCGTAAAGGTCACGGTGGCGGGGCCATCCGGGTTGATCTCAGAACCGGCATAGAGCGTCACCGGCGTTATCACATCGGTGTCTACCCGGTATTCGTAGTCGTAATCGGTGGGTTCCGGCTGCTCCGGGGGCTGTTCCTCAAACCGGACAATGCCCATGCCCAGGTAGGCGATGATGGTGTCATTGGAACAGGTTTTGTTCGTGGGACCGGAATAGGCCGCAAAGCCCAAATCCGAATATTCAAGGTACATCGCCAGCGGTAGGTTTTTATGGGTCAGGCTCGTCATGGTCCTGCGCAGAGCGCCGCCCGTCTGGTTGTCGTAGAGGGCCGCTTCATGGGCAGTCATGGCATACATAACTCCATTGTGCTTGAAGTAGGCGATTGGCTCCAAAAACAACTTGTACTCGCCGCCAATCAGTTCATCATAATTGATCCCTGTCTGCTGCGCCACCAACTCGACCGCATACTCGGAACAAAAATACTTCTTGATGGCCTCAATATTTGCCTTGGTGCTGCCGCTGCTGATAATGCGGGGCATAGCTACATCTGGCTTTTTACAGGTATAAGGGGTAGTATTTGGAGAAATGCCTGAACCGTTGGTGTATTGTATTTTACTGACCTTTCCAAAATGGATTTTAATTGTAGGATTTTTGTTCGTCAGGTCAAAGGGAGTAGAAACCGGCTGACCGGATTCTGCGTCCACAACGGTAATCCTGACACCATCCATGCCCGGATTCCATGAGTTCTGCGAGGTCCCCTGTCCCATGCTGCCGCCACCGCCGTCCACATTCCCGCTGCCTCCGGTATCGGCCAGGGCGCTCATAGGGCAAATGCCCAAGATAAGCAAAAGGCTTAAAAAGAAGGTAAAAATCCGTTTCAAAAGCGCACCTCCAGTCTGCTGATTTTTGAAAAAGAGCATAAAAAGAGTACGGCAGAAATGCCGTACTCCTGTGCCAAGGGTCATCCCATGATACCGACTTGCTTATTTATATCTCCATCTGAATGAACTTCCTCCTGAATGGTTCCGCCTCCTTCATCGGGAATCCAGCCAAAGCCTTCAATGTAGATAGAGCCGTTCTGCGTATCGCCGTTTTGGGGCTGATTTGCGGCGGGATCGGAAACAATCGGCTCATTGTTCTCGCTGGCCGCCTGCTGTTCCTCCGGGGACGGGGCGGGCGGCGGAGTGGTTTCCGGCTTTTTCTCACTGTCGGTCAAATCAACATCCACCTGATCCTCCTGCTCTACATCCAGGACGGGATCAGCCTGTTCCTGCGTGGGGGTGTTTTCCGATGCGGAAACATCGGGGACCTCCACTGTGGGCGTCGTAGTTTCTTCCTCCGGGGGCTGGCTCACATCCTCCGTTGTAACATCCGTGGGGGCAGCGGCCGGGTCCGTCCCGGTTGGCTGATCGCCTTTGCCGAGCATAGACACGGAAACGCCGATCACGATCAGCAGCACCGCCGCCACACCAACGATGGCAAGCAGCTTTTTATTTTTTGCGTTCATCTGGAATCCTCCTTTTAAGGTGAAATTATATCAAAAGATCAATGTGTTCCTCCGCCCTCATTATACCATTTGCACAACAATGGCGTCCAGGTGGAAGAACACACAAACATTTTTTTGCGCTATGGAAAACCGTCAGGCAGAAATAGACAAAAACTAAAACCGGGGAACATACTTGGCGTTCAGCTTCATAGTGATCTTCATGGGCGGCAGATGACCAAACCCAAAGGAAAGGGGCACCTCCACCGTGACCGTTCCCGTCACATTGAGCTGCGTAATCCCCTCCGGCGCGGAGGGGGCAAGCGGGGCGTTTTCCAGTTCCATGTGCAGATCATAAAAGCGGTATTCCAAATCCGGCCCCGCGTATTTCAGATACCGCCCATCCTCGTACACCAGGCCCAACACCTGTTGCAGCCGGTCATACACATTCCCGGTAGTGACATTCTTTGTCCAGGATGAACCGGAAAGCTGGTAGCCGCCCGAATACCCTTCCCGCAGGCCGGGGTAGGCTTCATCCCAATTCTCCGTTGCCACCGCTACGATAGCGGATTGAACGGAATCCCGGACGCCCTGCGCCACGATCATCAGCCGCATATATTCAAACACCACGCAGGCTAAGATCAGGCAGCAGACCACCACCGCCAGAATCATGGGCGTGCCCTGCCCGGACCTGTCTTTCAAAACTGTTTTCAGCCTGTTCATTTCCAGTACACCTCCGAGACTCCTGTGGCCCTTGCGGTGAGTGTGACAGGAAAGGACGCAAATTCTCCGAACAGGCCGAGATTAACGGTGGTGGTGAGCGTCACCGTCACCTCGTTGCCGAGTTGGATTTTGCCGGTGTCGCTCCATGAAATATCCGGGTCAAGCCCGGTTTCCTCCCGGAGATCCGCCGCTTTCGCGCTGGTGGCGGAACCGACCCGCCCATTGATCTCCGCCGTCCGCACCAGCTCATCCGCAAACACATCCAGGTTTTGTTTCGCCACAAACACCGGGGCGATGCGGACCACCAGCGCCAGAACGAGGGCAACGGACAGGACAAGGACGCATACATCCACAAAGCCTTCCCCGCGTTTTTCTTTCAGCAGCCGCCTCAAACAGCCACCTCCCTTCATCAGAACAAATCCCCAAAGGCTTCCAGGACCACATAGCCCAGAACACCCAGATACATCAGCAGGAAACAGCCCAGGAGCATAAAGGAATACTTCCGCATTTTCCCCGGCTGCTTCATGGCCTCCAGCTTCAGCTTTTGGAGTTCAAGCTGTTTGAAGGTCATGGAGAGCATTTGAAAGTACATAATGCCGTTGTCGCCGCGCTTGACGGAGATCAGCCCGCGCACCACATCGGAGAGCATGGTGCTTCCAATCCGGCTCTCCCAGCGCGTCAGGGCGTTTTCCTCGTTGCCGGAGGCCATATCCGCAATCGTGATCTCCAACTCCCGCTTCATGGCGTGACCGGCGTTGTGCTGGTAGGCTTTCAGGATGTTCAGCACATCACGGGAGGAACGAAGCTCCTGCTCCACGGTATTGACAAAACGGGGCAGCTCCGTTTCAATTTCTTCCCGCCGCTGCTGGACGATCTCATCCGCCCGTTTCTGCTCCTTGAAAAAGACGGCCACCGCCAGAAAGAGGATCACCGGCGCCAGGATAGGAAAAATCAGCAGGGCAGGGATCACCAGCAGCCCGATCAGCCCGCCCTTGACCCAGGCCGCCGCCACATAGGTTTCCGGGGACATTTGAATTTCGGCGGATTTAAGCTGGGCTTCCAGCTTGCGCCGTTTATAGGCGTCCAGACGAACCAGAGGCGCCGCCTTTGCCGCCATATCGAACAGGATAGCGTTCATGCTGTTCTTTTTCGCCTTTCCCCGGATCGTGACGGTCAGTACGGCCTTGGTGCTGGCAGAAGTAGGCAGCCGGAGAAGTCCGGCCAGTAAAAAGAACGCTCCCAGGCCAAAGAGCGTTCCGAAGCATAGCAAAATCAAATACAACCTGTTTCACCTCAATTCCTTGTAATACATTCGTTTTGGGCCGGTGTTCCGGCTCTCTGTCCGGGGACGGCCCGGAACATTCCAGCTCCCGCCGCCCCGGAATCCCGGCGCGCATGACCAGCCGGAGGCCCGCAGGCTGGCCCCGCCTTCCTCCGCCAGCGTGTAGGTGATGATCTTCCGAAATCCCATCTCTCTGGCGATTCGGGCGCAGCAGCCATAGAGGAAGCTGCACCCATTGAAAGTGCCGTCCGTGCAGAGCCGTGTCACCTCGGCAGTCCGTCCATCGTCCAGATACCGGGAGATTGGCCGCCCCACGACAGCAACGCCATGAATCACCCCCAGCCCATCGGAGAGCGCCACACAGAATTTACAGCCCTGCACCCGCCCGCTGTGGCGGTGGTGCTTTTCAATAAAGCGGTTTGCCTCCCGCAAGCTGATTGGAATGATTTCCGCGATTCTCACCTCCAACGAAAAACGCCCACCGGGAAGGTGAGCAAAATGGTTTCATCTGCTTTGAATTGGAAATATCCCACCTGATTTTGGAGTAGATAGTTCCACTTATCTTTTGTACTCCACCGGCTTTGTCAGCCGGATAACCGCCGCAAAGGAAATGAGCAGCACCAGCAGGCAGACCGCCAGAATGCCCTTGCCGAAGCCCGTGTTCACCAGCACATTGTACCAGTCTTTGTTCAGAAAGTAGAGCAAAGGGATGTTACCCACCAGCAGGAAGGCCATTGTGATGAACTCCTTGAACGGCTCATACATCAGGTAGTCCAGCTCCGCCGCTACAATCCGCATATCGGACAGCTTGCCGATGATGGGGGTGAGCGTGCTTTTCAGGCTCTTATCGTCCTGACAGGCGATAGCGGCGTCCACCCATTCCCGGAAGATGTAGTTGTCCAGTTTGGGCTTCATGTTGGAGAGGGCCTGCTTCACATCGGCGCTTATCATGCCGGTTTCGGCCAAAAAGCCCCGGAACACATCGGCCACGGGCGGGTTCAGGTAGTGGATGTTTTCCTCTACGGCGGTGATGATACTCTCACTGCGCAGATAGGAGCTGGTGATGATGGACAGCCCGGTTTCAATCTCATTGTTCATCAGCTTTTTGTAGCTGTGAGAGGTGAACAGGACATACCAGAATGGGATCAGCCCCATGCCAGCCGCCAGCACCGGAAGCATAAAATAGTTTTGAATCACAATGCAGATCACCGCGCCCATAGTCGCCAGGAACAGAGAAAGGGCGCAGAGGGCGGCAAACTTGCCGCCCCTGCCGGTCAGGATCATCATTTCTTTGGCTTCCCGCACCGTCTTTCTGATGCCCTTGGCCTCTCTGGGGTGGTTGAGCTGCCCGATCCGTTTGGAGATCGGCACCTCCCGGCTGGCAAAGGATTTCGTCAGGTCCTCCGCAAACTCAAAGGGGGTCATGCCCAGCAGCAGGAAAATACCGGCCAGCATACCGGCAAAGGCCAGCAGAATCAGTACAATCAAGCAGTTTCCTCCTTCCCATCGTTTATATCCATCCGACCACCGGCGATCTGTTCCAGCAGGCGGGGCGGCATCCCATTCTCCAGCAGCCGCTTTTGCAGGCTTGCCGAGATTGGGGACACCTTTTGAAACTCGCCATGTACCTTGACTTTGCCATCCTCAACAGCGGTTTCCGACACATGGTAGCAGTAGAGGGTATGGAGCTGCCGTGTACCGTCCTCCAAAATCTCACATTCGGTAATCTCCATCACCCTGCGGCTGTTGTCCTCCAGCTTCTTCACAAAGAGGACAATGGGAAATGCCTCCGTCACCAGGTTATACAAAGTCTTGTCGCCCATGTCGTATTTCTGAGTACACAGCGTCACCATGCGGTAGTAGGTGGCCTTGCAGCTATTGGCATGGGTGGTGGTAATGACCGCGTGGCCGGTGCGGGCCGCCTCCTGCGCCGCAAACGCTTCCGCCGACTTCATCTCGCCCACGCACACCACATCCGGGTCGCAGGTCAGGGCAAACTCTAAAAGCCGCTCCTGATCGTAGTTCTGCTTGGGGTCATCGGAAAAGCGGGTGACAGTGTGGACTACATTGTTGAGGACATTCCCCTCGGCGTCCTCCTTCACCAGATCAAACTCCCGGCACCCGTTTTCAATGGTGAAGATTCTCTTTTCATTGGGAATGGTGGAGAGAATCCAGCTCATCAGCGTGGTCTTGCCGCTGCCGGTGGAGCCGGTGACGCAGATGGACAGGCCGAACCGCAGCACCGCCGCCAGGAAATCCAGCATTTCGGCGGTGGCCGTTCCATAGCGGACAAAATCATCCCGCCCCAGCTTTTTGGGGTTTACGATTCGGATGGAGGCCGCCACGCCCTTGTCCTTGTCGGTCAGTGGATTGCCCAGAACCGTAATACGGATTTTATTGGAAAGGTGGCCCACCACTCCCGGCTGGCTGTTGTCCAGGATCATCCCGGATTTATGAAGCAGCCTGCGGACCACATCCACGGCGTGCTGGGGGCTTTGGAACCGCTCTTTGGAAGGAACTACACGCCCATCCGCATAGGTGATCTTGGTGTCCTTCCAGGAATTGATGTTGATTTCCTCCACATCACTGGCAAAGAGGTAAGGCGTCAGGAAGGAGAACTCGGCCATTTCCGTATAGAGCTTGTCAATCAGGGCCTCGTGATTCATGCCCTCCACGCCCAGGCTGTAATCATTGAGATACTTGGCGATGTAGGCGGTGATCTGCTGGCGCTGTTCCTCCGGGTTGTCGGTTATCAGGGTAGAATACTTGCTGGCAAGATACTCCTGCACCTGTGCCAGCACCTCCGCGAATGAGCGCGTGTTTTTGCTGGTGTTGAAAAAAAGGCCGATGTTATTTGCCATCCCCGAACACCTCCGCGGCGATGGCAGCGATGACCGGCTCATAGTTCTTTGCCTCTTTCCCGGCAAGTGGTTCCAGCAGCTTCAGCGTGGCCGCCTGTTCCTCCACGATGGGAAGATAGGGCAGCCGGTACTTCACCCCGCCAAATGAATTTTCGTATTCCATACCGCCCGGATAGGGCCGGGTATTGGACACCACCCGGATGTGCTGCTCCGGCTTGAATTTCCGGTCCTCAATCAGCGGAAGGTAGGACGCGAAATAGGAGATCGCTTTCAGATCGCATCCGCACACCCGCAGCACATCGTCCGCCACCTCCAGCGCCGCCGTCGCCAGCACATTCCCGGTCAGGACGCTGGTACAGTCCACGATCACATAGTCTGCGATATGCCGCAGGAGAACCAGCATATCCACCGCCTTTTCCTTGCTGTACTCCGCGTAGGTGAACACATTTTCCCCGGCCTTGTAGCCCAAAAAGCTGATATAGGGATGTTTTTCACAGGGGACGCAGGTTTTCAACACCTGTTCCTGCGTCATGCCGGGAGCGGACAGCAGTTCGCCCACGGACACCTCCGGCAGTTTCCCCTCTGCCGCCACAGCGGGAAGTGGGGGCGCGGTAAGGTCGGTAAACACCAGCACTACATTTTTCTTCCGTTTGGAAAGTTCCGCCGCCAGCTTAACCGCCGTGACCGTCTTTCCAGCGCCGGGGCTACCCCATACGGCAAGCATCTGTTTCTGCTTATTCGCCATCCGTTGTTTCCACCTCCTGTTCCTCCGTGCCCTCTGTGGACTGCCCGCCGTCAGCAGCGGCCTCCGGTTGACTGTTCTCCCCACCAGCCTCCGCCACCGGTTCGGCAAAGAAGGCGTCCTGCGCCGCCAGGAACTTTTCGGCATTGGCGCGGGCGCCCCGGTAGACAAAGGCCAGGTGGAGGCCGTTGGATTCCTCCAAATGAGCTAAAAGCTGGGCCTGTTCGCTGTTCACCAGCAGGGTGATGGTGGCGGGCAGGGTTTCCTCCGGGTTTTCTTCTTCCTCATTTTCCACCGGCGCCTGATATTCCTTGTCCGCGCCGGAACTCTGGGTGGCAGCAAGGACCTCCACATATTTCAGCTCCGGTGGCTGGGTGGTTTCGCCGGTGTCCTTGTCGGTGGCAAAGAGCATGATAATATCGCCTGCCTCCACCTTGCCGGAACCGCCCTTGGCAAAGGTGGGGATGGTGATGGAGATCGCCACCTTGGAACCGTTCAGTTGGGTCAGATACTCGTACTGTGTCAATGGTTCCGAGGACAGCCACGCCGTGTTCACATCTGTATTTTTCCGCAGTTCCACATCGGTGTATCTCCCCACCACCTCATCCAGAGAGGTGGCAACGCTGTCCTCCATGCCAGAAGCCCCTCTGGTATAGACCTCCACCATGTCCGCCGTGATGTATGTCCCCCGTGGGATCACCTCGGCCTTTACCCGGACCGCCTCCGTCTGGGCTTTTAGGCCCTCATTGAAAAGCGGTGTGATCCCAAAGCAGACCAGAACCGCCAGCAGGATGCACACCGCGCCGATGACTGTCCGGCTCCGAAAAATGTTTTTGTTCAATTTGATACCTCCACTTGTTCAGATTTGAAGTGCAAAAGCAGTCAGCCAGTAGGCGGACACGCCTCCGAAGCAGAAAAAGGGGGCCAGGGGCAGGCGCACCGCAGACAGCGGTTGTTTTTGTAAACGACATTCCACCAGCCCAGCCAGCACCGCCAGCGAGAGGGAAAGGACGGCCTGTATCAGCCCCGGCCACACGCCCAGGACAAATCCGCAGGCCCCCATCAGCTTCACATCACCGCCGCCGATGGCAAACCTGTCCCGTTTTATCAAGACCGCCGCCAGCAGAAAGGGGCCGCCGACCAGAAGCAGCCCCGCCGCAGAAGCGGCGGGGCGGAACCCGATCAGCCCGCACAGAAGGAGCAGGGCCGGGATCAGGTTTGGGATCTCCCGGTTTCGCATATCCCACACAGCGGCGGACAGGAGCAGCAGGCCGAACAGAGTGCCCTTGACCATGAGCGGCGTCACCGCTCAACCTCCCCGGCAGGCTCCAGTCCAGTGTCGTTTAGTTCGTCCCCATGAAGATCGTAAAAGTCCTTCATTTCCACAGGCGGCTCCCCATTGACATGGAACGCGCAGCGGCGGAGATCCGCCGCCTGTTTCGCCACTGTTTTCTCCACCGTTCCCCGGATGCTGTCCCAAAAAGAAAAATCATTGTCCATCCATTCCGTATATAGGGCCGCAAGAGGCTGAGGATAGGTCAGCAGGGTGTCGGTTTCCCATTCATCCAGCCCTTGCTCCAACTCTCCGAGAAATTCTTCCTTGATGACCTTTTCATAAGCGTGATCCAATATTTCTTTCGGCGGCAGAGCGGCGATTTCCTCCATGCGGGCGTCAAATTCCGCCTTGGCCCGGTCATAGAGCAGACCAGCCCGATACTCGGCGCCCTTGTCCTGAAGGAAGTAATAGACCACCTCGCTGATGTTCTCCGGGTTCATACAGCGGTCCGGGACGGGCGTATTTCGGAAAGTCCACGCCTGTTCCAGCACATTCTCCATCGTCAGAAGCATATCCCGCTGCGTATCACTCAGGGGAATGTTCTCCAATTCTCTTTTCATGGCAAGCATCCCCTGAATCCGCGTAAAATAGGGGTCGCCCGGCGTCAGTTCCTCCAGCGGTCTGGCCGCCCGACGGATTTCTTCGTCCAGTTTCTCTTTCAGTTTTCCTTGTTCCAGTTAAAGCACCTCCTGCGGTCAGGCATACAGCCCGAAATAAAGAAGGATGGCGGTCAGTCCAACCGCCATCCCGATTATCAGGGGCCACGGGTTCCATCCCTTTTGAAACATCATTTTGATTCCCCCTGTTCCAACGCCTCCTGCGCGGCGAGAATCCGCCTGCCCACGGCATAGACCACTTGAATGGTCACAGAGTTTCCCGCCTGCCGGTAGAGCTGATTGTCGCTATTGACCGCCCGCGCCCGGTCAAACATTTCATCGGTAAAGCCTTGCAGCCGCCAGCACTCACGGGGCGTCAGCCTGCGGATCAGGCCACACCCCGCAAATGGGGTCCCCTGATTGCAGGAGGTTTCCAGCGTGCCGGTACAGTTCTTTCCGACACGCCCACGCCTTGTCTGGCTGTCCGGGAACGCCAGATTGATACTGTCCCCACAGCGGGCAACCGCATAGCCCTGTTTCGTGGCTTCCCGGATGTGCATACCGTGAGGGCATTTTTCGCACTCCTGAAAGACAACGCCGTGGCGGTCCTGCGTCGTAAGAGTGAAGGCCGGTTCTCCGCACTCTTTGATCCGCCGCCCATTCTGCCTTTTTTCTTCCCGTTCCGGGGTAACGACAGCGCGGCAGCCGTAGAACACACCGGAATTGTCGCCGCCCCGGTTGGTGATCCCGCTGTTATACTTGGCCTTAATGCACCGGGCATATTCCGTCAGCTTGGGATTACCATTACAAAGATCCACAAAGACAGCATTTTGTGTCTGATTTCTATTGATTCCACGAGTATCACTGGCATTAAGACAATGGGCTACCTTTAATTCCTTATCTATTCCTTTTTCTCGATTATACCCTACACAATACAGCCCGGTCTTTCCGCCCCAGCCGCCGGACTGCGCCGCCATTGTCACGCTGATGCCCGCCGGGTCGTACACCCGCTGGCCCTGCATCCCGCCTATGAGTTGGATAAGAGCTTTTCCACAGCCCGCTGGGATAGGAAATACTTTTGGTCCACCTCCGGCTCCAGGATGTCGGCAAGCGACAAGGTAGACCCGCTCTCTGTTTTGAGGGGGGCCGAAATCTTTTGTATTGAGAAGTCCGTACTCGATATGGTAGCCGAGTGAGGCCAGCGTATCGAGTACGGCCGCAAAGTCCCATCCTCCATGAATGGACAGGAGATTCTTAACATTTTCAAGGACAATCCATGTGGGTCGATTTTCAAGACTTTGGCCTTTGACGAGTTCAGCAAGCGTAAAAAAGAGTCCGCTTCTTGCTCCGTTAATCCCCCGCTGACGGCCGCTGACCGAAATATCCTGACACGGGAATCCCGCTGCCCACAGGTCTGCTCTGGGGAGATCTGCTGGGGTGACTTTTGTGATGTCGGCTGCATACCATTCATCCTCCTTTACATCGTGAATGGCTCTGTAACTGCGGTCGGCATATTTGTCGATCTCACAATGCCCCACACAGCGCATCCCGCACAGCTCAAAGCCCTTGCGGAAACCGCCGATGCCGGAAAAGAAGTCAAGGAATGTCATCTGCGTCATCGGCAGCCTCACAGTTCCAACGCCATATCCTCATCAAGCTCTGTCTGTCCGGCGTTTTCCATTTGAGTGGTCGCTTCCTGTTCTTCCTCCAATTCCATCAGCTTCATAAAGATGGCGTTTACAGCACACGGATCAAGCTCCGTGACATACCGGGTGGTTGGGTCAACATGGTTTTCATCCCTCGGCGTCCGGGCGTCCGGGAAATCGGTCTGTCCGGCCCGGTCAAGCACCGCCTGATCGAAACGGGAATCCCAATCGGAAAACTGGATGGTGCGGGAGAGGACATAGACTGCCCGCTCCACGCCATAAAAGCGCACCAGCTCTCCAATGAAGGAATCCAATTCCCGGCTGTTCATGGCGGTCATGGCCTTATCCTGAATGAAATTCCGGCAGTCCATGTTGATATTGTAGCTGTCGCGCCAAAGAGCCGCTTCGTCCTTTCGAGCGGCTTCTTCCAGCGGCGGATAGTAAACGGGAATGGCTGCGTACATTATTCAAGCCCCCATTCGTCCCCGTAGCGGTACGGGTAGATTTTCTGTCCACGCAAAAAGCGGACCAGGTTCTGCACCTGATCAACCACGGACAAATTGCTCTGGTCCTTAGTGGTCATCATCACCGAGCCAAAGATACCGGCCAGCGCCAGGACTACGGTGGTAGTCACATTGGCGGTGAACAGCCAGACCAGGACGGCCACACCGCCCATCACCAGGGAACCAATCAACGCCTGAAAGAGCTGCTTTTTCCCAAAGCCTGTGAACAGCTCCGCCTCCGGCTTCACGCCCAGAGGGATATACAGCTTCAAATCCTCGTCCATTCGCACCTCCTACGAGTAGTAATATAAAATCAGGTCTTTGATCTGCCAGATGGATTCCGCGATCACATAGAAAATCACGGTGTTGCGGGCGCGTTTTTTGTACTGCGCCGCCTGTTCCTCGGCGGCCGCCAGCCGCACCATGCAGTAGATAAACCTTGCCACGGCGCCCACGCGCACCAGCAGGATGATGGCCTTTGAAAGATCGTCCATTGTTACCATCCGCCGTCACCTCACTTTCCCATGCCCTTGACCATCTGCACCAGACGCACGGAATGGTATGCGTTGTTGACGATGGCCCCGCCACCGCCGCCGCCAGTCGTAACGATGAACTCCTGAAGGAATTTCGGCGTCCGCACGGCCAGAATCATGCAGGCCACACCCCAGAAGATGTGCATATTCATCATCAGCCCCACGCCCAACTTGGCGAGGGCAATTTGAATAATCACCGAGAGGGCCGATTGAAAGAACTTGCTCATGTAGGGCTTGAATACGCCCTTGTCGTTGTCGATCAGGCCCACACAGGCCAGGGGCATCCCCACCCGCAAAATCAAAATCTCCAGCCCCCGCATAAGGAACTGGAAGTAGAGGATAAAGTACACGATGACGAACACCAGCCCAAAGATGGCGGTCACGAGGCCGAGCGTGGAGATACCGGACACCCAGCCCGCCCAATCGTAAGCGGTGGCAAGGCCGATGGCCTCCAGCATCTTGTCGCTCATTTCCTCCACAATCCCCGCAAGCCAGCCGTACATGGTGGGAAAACAGACCGCCACGGCCATCGCCTTGAAAAAGTTCGTCAGCAGGGCAATCGGTTCTTCGTCTGCGTCGCCATCGGACCACAGCACATAGGTTTCAAAGCCCTTTTTGAGAAATTTCAGGATGATAAGTGACACGCCAAAGCCAAACACAATATCAAACAGGGCTTCAAACAGATCAACACCGGCCAATGTGGACATATACTGCTCCGCATACAGGGTCAGCGGCACAATGCCCTCCATCAGCCCGTCAATGTAGGCGATGGCTCCGTTAAGCAGGGCGACGATCAGCAGAACCAGAATATATTCCAACCAGTGGCCACCTCCTTTCCGGGGGCGGCCGGGGCCGCCCCCTTGTCGTGTGAATTGAAAACGGGGCGGATCAGGCGGCAGGCGTCCCGCCGCCGTCCTCCGCCAGCGTCCGGTCATATTCAGCCAGCACCACGGCGGACAGCTTCTCCCGCAGCTCCTTCGTCATGGGGAAGCACTGTTCCGTCCATTCGCCTTTTACATTCCTGCGGCTGGGCAGGGATACAAACATCCCTTTTTCGCCCTCTACCACCCGGACATTCTTCACCAGAAAGCAATCGTCCAGGATGACGCTGCACACCGCCCGCAGCTTGTCGGGGCCGGTCAGCGTCCGTTTGATCTCCGCTCTGAACTCCATAGAAAACCTCCTTGATAAAAAGTGCGGCGGGGCATAACGCCCCGCCGGTTCTGCCAAACATCAGCCAGCGTAATCGAACATATCCTTGATGCGCTGGGTAATGGTCGGCAGCACGGTGCTGTCCACAATGAGGTAGAGGCCCGCCAGAATCAGGGCGCCCAGGACAATGGAAATCAGCACCGTGATCGCCACATCAAGGGTGCCCTGCCCCTCACGGTTTACCAGTGCCTCCTTCGTGCGGTCAGTCAGTTCACGGGCCTTCTGCTTGGCCGTCCAGATGGAAGTCATAGCCTTAACCTGAGTGTTGCGGATGAAGTTAGCCATAAATTTTTTCCTCCTATTGATGAATTGATTTATTTAGTAAGGCGGCGGGGCACCGCCTGTACTACGAAAGCAGCCCCGGCTTACTGATAGTAGCCGAGGATCAGGGTCAGGGTGGCGGAACCCAAAACGGCGCCGATGCAGGACACCACCGCCACCACAATGCGGTTGTTCCATTTCTTCTGATCCATCTCGTCGGCCATGCCGCGCCGGATGCAGAAGTAGATGATAAGCAGGCCGGACACCACCGGGGCCAGGACCATGAGCCATGTGGTCAGGTCGCCAATCAACTGCTCGGTGCCCGTCACAATCTGGCTGTCCTCCACACCGGCCGCATAAGCCGGTGCGGACATGAAAAAAGAGGCGGCAAGTGTGGAAAGACCGACACCTGCCGCCCGGACAGACTTACACAGCCTGCCCATCGTCTGTTTCACTTTTTCTTTCATCGAAACCTCCTGAAAGTTAATCATCATCAGAAGCGCCGCCCCCTGCGTTTTTCTGCTGGGCGAGGCGGCGCATGATGTCCTTTTGATAGTAGACCCAGATATTCCACAATGCGATTTCCTGTTTGGTATCGGTGATAATGGGCCGTTTGTTTTCCCGCTCCTCCCGCAGCTTCCGGTTATGCTCCATGTCGCCCATGCCCAGCATTTGATTGAACAGCCATTTGGAAAGGTCCGGGGCGTACATCATGGCCGGATGGTCCCGGCTGGTGATGATCTGATAGGGCCGCTTGACGCGACGGACCTCATCCGTATTGAGCAGCTTGCGCTCCGTCAGGCTGACGCTCTGGGAGCTGGACGGTGTGGTGAACCGCCCGTTGCTGGCCGAGAGCTGGTAGCTGGATGTGGTGTAGCTGCCCAGCTTGTCCGACATTTCCCGCAGGGTTTCCGGGTCGTCGCTTTGCAGGTAGGCCCATATCTGGCAGTTGCCCTTGATGGTGTTGGCGATATTGTCGCTGTACTTTTCCTTGAGCTGGTCGAACCCCTGCACATAGAGGGCATAGCGCATCCCGCGTCCGGCCGCAACGGTGAGCTTGTTCGTCATATCGCTGATGGGGGTGAAATTCCCGAACTCATCCAGCAGGAAATTGACCCGCCGCTCCAGCCGTCCGCCCCGCTTGTCCGCCGCCTCCGCCAAAAGCTCATATTGCTGGGACACAATAAGAGAGGCAATCGGGTAAAAGGTGGTTTTCTCGTCCGGCAGGATCACAAAGAGCGCCTGCTTTTTAGTCCCCAAATCCGTAAGGGTAAAATCACTGGCATGGGTAATCGAATAGATGGATTTCGAGGTAAACAGCCGCAGGGTGGTGAGGGCGGAGGTGTAAAAGCTGCCTCTGGTGCGGGACGGAGCCACATCGGAGATGGAGAGCAGTGCCCGCGCCGGGTGCGTTGGCGATTGCTTTTTCAGATACTCCAGCAGGGGCATTTTGTTCCCAATGGTGCGGCACATCTCGGAAATGAACCAATACACATTCGTCATATTCTGAAACTCCGGCCGCTTCTGGTTATCGCACACCACGCAGAGGATGGCGGCGGCGATGATGGAACACTCGCCGTTGGTCCAGATTTTCTCGCCCTCCGGCTTGCCCACCAGATTGTTGGTCAGATCCCAGGCCAGCATTTCCGCCCGGTCTGTGTCGCCCTCGTTGATGGCGTCAATGACCGGCTGGAGCAGATTGTAGCGCATACTCTTGGCCGGGTTCTTGAAGTCCAGCACCAGCACCTCATATCCCAGTTTTTTCAGAAATTCAGAGGTGTAGTGGAATAGCTCGGCCTTTGGGTCCGAACAGAAGATGGACTCCCCGGCAAGCCCCAGAAGGCAGATGCTCTCCAGCACCAGGCAGCGGGACTTGCCGGAACGGGTGGCGCCCACGCAGAGCAGGTGACAGTCATCCCCCACAAAATAGATTTTTTCTTTGTCGCCCTCCTTTTTCATGCCCACCACCACGCCGCCCTTCGTCAGCGTGGGAGGCGGTGTGTCCATGGGAATCCCTTTGGGACGCAGATTCAGTTTCAAACAAACACCTCACTTTTTCATAAAATCCAACCCGTCATAGCCGGTTTTCAACAGTTCCCGCATGGCCGGGTCATCCGGGTCCAGGATAAAGCTGTCAAAGGCTTTTTCTTTTTCCGCGTCGCTCATCCAGCGGGCCGAGCCGTGCTGATACTGGCCCACCGCTCTGGGGGTCTTGATCTCCGGCGTGATGGTGTCCAGGTCGGATTCATAGGGCCGCATATTGGTGAGAAAGAACATCACGGCCAGCACGCACACAAACCCTTGCAGGCAGAGGTACAACATCATGTGCTGGCGGCTGGAAAACAGGCTGGCAAGGCAGTCCCCGATGGGAAGGAGGGAGAGCCGGGTGATCTCCCTTGTCAGCAGCCCATGAACAGCGGTGGAGAAAAAGAGATTCAAGACCGCGCCGGACGCAAAAATCAGCCCGCAGATCAGCAGCTTTCCTTTGGTCCTCATGGCTCCAATCCCTCCCCATCCTCCAACTCAAGGGCAAGGCCCTGTACGGCGGCCTCCAGCACAGCTTCCGCCGCCTCGCTGCGGATCGGCTTGTCCGCGATCCATGCTGCCAGACTTTCAGGCTTTACAATTCCGTAGAAGTCCTTTCGCTCCCAGTGAATGTACCGCCTATCCAGCAGGTTTTCCGCATAGACCGCCTGCCCTCTGGCCCCATAAGTGTAGCCAAACCCGTCACGGGCATACCACAGGGAATCGTCTGCGGTCAAATCCATGCTGTTCCCGTAAGCCTCCGGTTTTAGGACAAGAATCTGCCCCTCATAGCTGCTCTGGTCGCTGCCCGCTATGCAGTCATCCAATCCCAGGAGTCGGTCCTGCTGACGGATTTTGACCTTTTCCTGCACCTGTTCTTCCGGCACATAGAAAATGGGCATATAGAGCTTCTTTGCAAGTTCAATTTCTTCCCGCATCCCGGAAGAAATGGTGCTGCCCACTACCCAGAGGTCATCGCAGCGCCACATAAGGTCGCGGCCCATTGCCAACCCCTGTTCCCGCTGCTCCGGTTGTTCATCATCCAGATATTGTGTGAAGATCGTGTGGGGCGCCAGAGGGATCACCCCGCAGGATGCCGCATACGCGCAGTAGTCCCTTGCTCTTTGGATATTCCGCTCCACATCCCCGCGCAGAGGGGATGAGATATAAACCAGCCGCAATTTATCACCTGCCTTTCCCAATTCAGTCCAATCAAAGTTCCATATCCTCCTCGTCCTCCAGATCACAGGCGCTTTCCTCATCGGAGCAGTAATCTGTGAACGGCAAAATCTGTTCTGTGCCGTTCTCAACATTTTCCTCGGATTCATAAAGGCCCATATCGGCAAATTCATTATCAGAAACAAGTGTGCCGTCATCCGTGCGGAACATCAGCGGCATACCGTTACTGTCCTCGTAATACAGAAACTCATTGGTTGCATACGCCAGTCTTGCCATATCACCACTGTGAAAAATGAAATATGGAACCGTTCGTTCCCCATTGATTGCCGGATATTTTTTGAGTTCGTCAAAAAACGCTTGGAGTTCCGGGCAGACATAGTGTACGGTCAGCGTGCCCGTCTCGTTGCGGGAAATCCTGCCGATCACATCGTTTAGCGCGTGATCGGCAGTCACTTGATAGCCCTCCCAGGCGACGGCTGTAATTTGGAACGGAGAAACAATGCCGTCTGTTTCTTTATAAACCTGCGCGTTCTCAAAGTCATACTGGAGCCACTGGCACTCCATCTCATCATCCGCCTTTTGGTGTGGCGATACATCCGCTTCAATGATGAAGTGGTTGCCCTCCAAATCAAAATCCAGGATTTTCATGGAATCCTCCTACCTTTCCAGGTCCAGCCCATCCAGCTCTACATCGCTGATGGGCGGCTCAAAGCCGGCGTCATAGGACACATCATCAAGCTGCCGGATGGCCTCCAATCGTGCTGCGGCCTTCGGGTCGGTCACAAGCTCCTGCTCCAGCAGAGCGTCGGCAACAATGGCGTTGGAAACCGGGTCAGTAAAGCACAGGGCCTCGCCGTCCTGCACAGCCTGCTCCATCACGGATTCCGGCAGAATTTCCTCCGCAACGGCCTTGGGTATCTCAAGCCCCCGCTTTTTGCTTCCGACAATCTCATAGATACCCACGGCGATCTCGCCGCAGGTGATGATGTTCCCCCATATATCGGGATTTGGGCGCCCGTCACGCATACCTCACACCTCCATCTTCCTCATATGGCATAAACGCAATTACAGAGAGATAGTCCGTCCCCAGCCGCCTCAAAAGCGCGTCCTGATGCTCCATGACCTGATCCACCACATTTTCCGGGCAGTACCGCATCAAATCCTTTACATAGCTGCCCACATCCAGCCCGATAGGGTCGGCCAGATATTCCTCGTCTGTCATGCCGTCAAGCTGCTGGTTCAGGCTGTGCTTATACATGAGAAACCGGGCGATAGCGATGGTCTGATTCCGCTTGCTGTTCATCATAGGCTATCCTCCCATCTCCATTTCATCATTCAGCCCAAATTCCATATCAAAATCAAAGTCCATGTCGGCCTCCCGCAGCTCCGGCATGATTTCCTCGATTTTGTCAAGAATCCGCTCCACAGATTCACGGGCGTCATTGGAAACATCCTGATCGAGTATGCTCATTTTGACCAGTCCGGCGTGAAGGACCCGCAGTTCTTCCTCGCTGAACAGGGCCTTTTCGTCCACCAGGCCGCTGCGCTTGGCAAAATCCTGACCGGCAAACTCTTTGTTGTAAAAGACCTGACGCGCCAGTATTTCCCCGGAATCCGGGGCTGTGCGGTAGGTGGAGAACACATAGCCGAACAGGTGATGTTCCTTGCAGGCCAAAGTCACGCCGTTGTATTCCGCCAGCTTGTAGGAACCGTTGGGCAGCTTTTCGTTGGCGTCCGTGTAGGGGCAGTCCCGGCAGATGCCCACCTTGACCGCTGTGTTCTGGGCGGTATCGTTGATAAGCCGCATGACCTTATCCTTCACAGCGACAAACGGGTTCTGGATCACCGTATCCGCCTTGGAGAAGTAGGCCACAAGCTGATTTTTATAGTAGATGTCCGCAATATAATCCGAAGATTGGGACCGCTTTACATCAAAGCCCTTTCGGGCGAGCTGTTCAAAGAACAGACGGTAAAAATCTGTTTTGCTCCGCAACCGGCAATCCTCCTTCCTTACGAGTAACCTTTTTGTTTAATCACCTTTTTGAGAACTTCAATGAAATCAAAAATCCGTTCCGCCGCCGCCTGATTCTGGGGATAGGTGTGCGGCAGGGGCGGGCGCTTCTTCCGCTTCAGATCGTACCAGAGGCACTCTCCGTCCTTTCGGCTGGGGAACATACAGGATGGAACGGAAGTCCGTAAAGTAAAAGGGCACCCCCGGCAGGGATGCCCTTTGGGGTACTCATACAGCCGGGCCGTCAGGCGGGTCACGCCATAGGACCCTCTGGGGATAGACACCGGCACCCCGTTATGCTTATAACTCGTTGTTACTGTGTTCATCCAAACTCCTTTCTCGAACCGGGCGGCCGGTTGTTTGACGCCGCAGGGCAGCAAAAAAGGCAGCCCTCGATGGACTGCCTTTCGCATTGGACATATTTAAGTTTGAGCGATCCGCTCACAGTTCTTTCAGCAGGAACGCCATATACAGCGGGAGTGTGAGAAGCTGTTCGGTGCGTCCTACATTGTAGTCCCCCAGCTTGATTGCTTGGCTGACATGGTACTTTTCAGGATGGCGCAGGATCGTTCTGGTGCTTTTCGTATTCCCTGTGGACGCTTTGACCTCCACCAATGTGCATTGTCCTTTATAACGGATCACAAAGTCCACTTCCAAACCGCTATCTTTGTGGAAATAGTAGAGTTTTCGTCCCATCTTACCGAAAACATCCGCAATCAGATTTTCAAAAATCGCGCCTTTATAGCCGTAAAGATTTCCTTGCAGAATGTCGTACTGTGTGCCATCCTCCAGCATACTGACAAAAAGGCCGCAGTCCCGCATATACACCTTGAATATATCTTCCTCAGCGTTCCCATCCAAAGGCAGTTCCGTAATGCTCAGATTATAGCAGCGGACAATGATACCGGCATCCTCAATCCATTGAAGGCTCCCGGCATATTTTGATGCGGTAGAACCTTTTTTGACAACGGAGTATTGAAATTTCTTGTTTTCCTTACTGAGCTGCTTCGGGATAGACTGAAAACACTCTTTGATTCGTGATTTGTCTTTCTTCTCGGCGTACTTCACCATATCGTCCTCATAGGAGCGGACAATATCGCGCTGGATTTGCAGCACCTCATCCATCTGCTTCGTATCTACAAAGGTCTGTACGGCATCCGGCATACCTCCGACAACCACATATTGCAGGAGCAGTTGCTTCATACGGTTGTGCAGGGCCTCCGGGACAGGCGTCTCTTTCTGCAAGCATTTCTTTAACATATCAATTACAGGGTCAGCAATCCCATTGGCCCACAGAAATTCTTCAAAATCCAGAGGGTACATATCAATCACCGTTTCCGATCCGACAGGAACAGATTTCGGTTCTTTTCCATACCCCTTCACACCCAGCAGAGAGCCGGTGCCTATCACATCATAGCGCCCATCAATTCGGAAAAATTTCAGGGCGGTCCGGGCCTCCGGGCACTCCTGAATCTCGTCCAGGATCAAGACTGTACTTCCGCTTTCAAACACCGCCTCACTACCCAGCAGGGCGGACAGCATCATCACGATTGTGTCCACTTCCAGGGACCCGGCAAATACAGAGGCATAGTCTGGATTTTCAAAAAAATTCAGGTACACAACATTTTTATAATTTTTCTTTGCAAAGTCAAGGACAGAAAATGTCTTGCCGCACTGCCGGCAGCCCTTGATAATCAATGGCTTGCGATTTTCTGTGTTTTTCCAGTCAATCAGTTTCTGCTCAATTTTCCTTTTCAGCATGACAGTTTCGCCTCCCTTATTCTGTTTTATTTCAGTATAGCCGAAAACAACAACTTTTTCAAGGGAGTTTTGACGCAAACTGCAAACTTTTTCGAGTGACTTTTGTCGACAAGTATCAACTTTTTCTGTTTTTCTCTTGCGCCGCACATTGGTCATGGTTCCATGCCCCTGTCCTTGTGCCGTAAATACCATTCCTTTTTGGCGGCCTTGGAAAGATCACCTCCCATAGCCTTCTGGCAATCGTCGTACTCCATACCCATGTTGACGGCGTTCTGTTCCAACGCCATCAGGATTTCACAGATCAACCGCTCTGTATAGTAGGCTTTTCGGGCCTCCGCATACTCAAAAGAGCCGGTTTCTCGATCCTTGCGGAGCATGGCGCGTATGGCCTCTAATACCTTGTTGGCAATCAGCTTGTCCGCCTCCGCAATTCCTTTCTGCCGCTGTTCCTCCACATGGGCAGGGTCGGCGTCATAGAGCATGGAAAGCTGGCACTTGGCGTCCGCATACTCGTTTACCAGATCACCAATGTATTTACAGTCTGTTTTCAAGCTGTTGATAAAAGCGTCCAGTTCGGCCTTTACTTCCTCCGGCAGCAGCTTGTAGGCCAGACGGCCTTTTTTCGGCATCTTTTCTTTCAGGGCAAACAGACCGGGGATAAATTGGGCCAGCCCATCCGCACTCAAAACACCGTCCAGTGAGGCAGCTCCCAGCTCATCATCCGTGATATGGCCGAAGGTTTCCCGCAGGCGCTTGTACTCGCTGGGATGAAGCCGCTCCATATATTGCTCAAACTCATCAACCAGATCAACGGCGGTTGCGGTAAGCTGCTCTCTGGCCCGCTGCTTCGCTTCGCAATACGCCTGTATTTTCTCCGCGAAGGTATCACGGATCAACTGCCTGCGTATTTTATTCGGTATGCTGGGATGCACAAACGGAACCATTGTGCGCTGGTTCTTATCCCAGAACACCACATGGATGTGCGGGTGGCCCCGCTCATTGTGGTGGGAGGCCACCCATTGTAGGTTCTGAACCCGGATTCCATTATACTTTGCCAGCGTTAAAATATGACGCTCCATGTAGTCCTCCCAGGCTTTGTGATTGGTCAGCCCCAGCTCGGCCGCTGTTTCCGGGGAAAAGGAGATAATCCCCCGGTACATATTCACACGGCGGTAGGACAGCTCCCGCACCAGACGGGCCGCCTCCTGCCAGGTGGAGAACTCCCGCACCTCGCCAGGTTCCAGTTTCCCGAACAGGCCGTGGCGCATCCCCTCATTCTTTACCGCGCCGGGACGGGTGGCAATATAGCCGATGTGGGCATAGTTGCACTTGGGCGTCTTTTTCTGATTGGGGTGCCGGTGGCGCTGCTTATAGATCAGGATTGACACGGCGGCCCCCCTGAACAGCTTGGATCGCCTTTTTCATTTCCTCGTCATCCAGAAAAATACGCAGAGCGTCGGCGTTCTTTTGGTTTGCAAACGCCAATGCCTCTTTTCTGGCTGCCGCCTCGATCTTCTCAAAAGAGGAATAGCGGTCCCGGTCGATCAGGTCTGCGATAATGGCGATATTGGCATAGTAACCTGCGGCGGATATGATTGTCAGGCGATTGATAAGTCCAGCCAGCCGGTTTCCCAGCCCCTTGATCTGGCCGCTGAGTTCCTGCCGGATCACGCCGCTTATCATGTCGATGTTCTCAGCGGTACTTTCCAAATCCAGGTATTCGTCAATCGCCCGCCGCACCTCTTTGGAGAAGTCTGTCCCATTTCTGGCCGCCAGCTTATTGAGCGCCTGAATGGTGTCCGGGGGCAGATGGATGGTTTTGCGCTCGGTTCGGATCGGGGATTCTTTCAAGTCAAGCCTCCCTTCCATAAGGTGTGACAAAAATCACACCAAAATTAAAAAATCATACCTTGTAAAATTCTCAAAAAACCGTTGAAAGCACGGCTTTCAAGCAGTCGGCCCGCCGTCAGGTATGACGGCTATTCCTGCCTTAACCCAAAACCGCAAGGCATAGCCTGCGGTTTCTGGTTGCGGGGCGCCCCAGCGGGGCGGGCAGTACGGATGAAAAGAAAAGTGAGAGGGTCAGCGTTCCAGTTCGTCCTCTGGTTCCTCGGCGGGTTCCCAATCCGTGAAGATCTCCGCCATGATCTGCTCCTTGCTCCCACGGGTGGAACTACCCTGCGTTTCATAATCCCGCAAACCGTTCATCCGTTCCGGGATGGTGAAGAACGCAAAGCGCCCATCCTTCATTCGTGTCAAAAGCCGCATTTCACAGCCAAATGTAGGGTCCATACCGCTCATCAGTTCTTCCAGCGTCCCTATCTTTTCCGCCGCTTCACGGACAATGGAGCGGAACATATCGGACGGTATCTCCACATTCCAAACAGAGTAATCATCGCGTCCGTGGCAGGTGATGGTCTGGATGGCTGTGCAGGGGGCGCCAGCGAACTTCTCCAGAGCGGAGGACAACAGTGCCTCGGTTTCCGGCTCCAGATAGCCGCACAGATCCAGTTCCACCGAATTTGCGACGGCTGCGGCCTCTTTCTCGGTCAGTACGATGTCTACATTATTTCTTTCATAGAAAAAGCCGCGCCCATTCAGCATCAGGGAACACTCGGCGGCGATGCGGAACATTCGGAAATAATCATCCGCCGTTTCGCCCAGTGTCTTGCCTGTGGCGAATGATTGAAAATACCGTTTGCCATCGCCGTCTCGACAGGCCAGGGAAATATCCAAGTAGATTCCCTCGCTGGAGCCGAAATTCGGGATGCAAAGGGCTTCTTCAAATTCAGGAAGTTCGCCGGTCAACCCTTTGTACTCGCCGGAGAACAAAAAGTATTCATCCGGTAGAAACCCATTCGTCTCCAAATGCGTTTTCAGCTTATCAAAGGTTTCCTTGGCGTCTGCCATGCCGATGTGCTTGACACGGTGGTGCTCATCCGGTTCACTCCATCGGTCCAACTCAAAGGTCTGTATCTTTGCCACAATCAAGCCTCCATTTCCTGTTCATCTTCGTTTTCAGGTTCTTCAGCGGCGTCCCTATTAAACTCCGCCTCCAGCTCCGCCATACGCAGGCGGTCTAAATCCTCCACGGAGCGGCCTTTCCGCCGCTCCACCAGATCAGTGTTAAAATCATTCAGATGGGGAAGATGGACGGCGCACTGAAATCCCCGCCCGGTATATTCCCGCACCCACTTGGCCGCCGTAAGCTGCCCCCAATTCCGAAACTGCCCGTCCTTGTCACGGGCCAGATAGTCGTTGTCCACCGCAAACACCAGCCGCCTGATCTGCGGATGGCCCTCCAGATAGCGGTCAATGGCCCCGTTCCACAGGCAGCCAGTGGAGATACGGTGATCCTCCGTCCAGTCCCGCCCATAAAAGTCAGCGGCGATGGACGCATGGCTCATCAGGTCGATAGGGGCTTCGGTGACGATCAGCAGGTCGCTTGTTCCCTCATGGAAAAAAGGGTAACTTTTATCAGAGCCGGTCGCGTCCATCTTGAATGAGCTGTTTTCTCTGGCCACCCGCATGGAGCAGTACCGGGGCGTTCCCTCGGCGTCATAACCCACAAACACGCAGCTGCCGTACTTTTTCTCCTGATAGATCATCTTCCGATTCATAAAATGGCTGACGATTTGTGGACTGATACCTCGGATGGACACCAGATACCAATAGGCCCGCTTCATATTGTCCGCCTTTTCAGGCAGCACCAGTGGCCCGCGCTCCTTCTTCTCATAGGGCGTTACCTGTCGGGCTTCCGCCGCATATTCCTTGCCGATCAGCTTGCCCACCGCCTCCGGGAAGGACAGGTTTTCCTCCCGCATGACAAAATCAATGGCTCCGCCCTTGATACCGTCATCCGGCCCCGTCCACTGGAAAAAGCGGTTGTTCTCCGGGAAGATATACAGGCCGCCGCTGTGCTTCATGTGGACGGCCTTGCGGCCAGCCTTTTCCGGCTCATAGCCATATCCACGGGCAAGAGAGAGAATGTCTACGCTGTTTGCCTGCCGTATCTCATCCTCGGTGAATTTATGATACACGGCGGCGCTTCTTCGCATAAATCATCACCTCACAATTCCAAATCAGTTTCTTCTTCATCAGGAAATTCCGATTCCTGCACGGTTTCTTTGTGGAAATGATCTGTTCCGGGAACGAGACGGAACGAAAGCCCATTTTCCCACTGACAAAGGAGCTGGCCGGCGTCATCCACAGACTGAACGATACCGGCCAGCCCTGCGGGCGCGTCATAGCAGGGGTCAATTACCGCCTCATCCAGTACAACCTTCGTACCGGGGGGATATTCCTCCCGCAGCAGCTTGGCCTGTTCATACAGATATTGTGGGGACCGGGGCAGGGCCTTCCGAACACCCGGTCGGACCGGCTCTCCGTTCAGATCATATCGGAACGGGTCGGCAGCAGAGACATTCCAGCCAAACATGGACCCGGCCAACATAGCCGCTGCCTGCGCCTTTGTGATACCCTCATGGGCGTTGAAATAGTTTGCCAGGACTTGGTTGTAGGCGCGGTCGCCGGTGGAGTAGGCGCATGGGTAATACCCCATTTCGCCGCGCCGGACCTCGATGAGCTGCCCGGAGCTGGGAAGGACCGCATAACAGTGTTCCGGTAGGGACGGGGTATCATAATTCTTCCTCATAGTCGTCCTCCGGCTCATATTCCACATCGTCCTCCGGCATCTCACCCTCGTAGAACTCATCCAGTTCAAACCCGGCGCGGGAGATCTCCTCGTTGCTCATGCCGAGTTCATCTCTCAAATGGCGGTACAAATCCCAGCCAGCGTAATTTTGTGTTGCCCACGATAATGCTTTGTCCAGAATCAGGCGGGTGCGATCTTCACCCAGGCTCTCCAGAGAACCATTACGGATCGCGTCAAATTCCCGGTCGAGCATATTCAGATATTTGTAGGCTCTTGCGTACAGCGGTTCTTTGGCACAGTCGGTCAGCAGCAGGTTTTCCGTTTTCTCCACAAGCCCATAGGACAGCTCGCCATATCGCTCGTCACCGTTACGGCAGGCGGCCCGGAACTGCTGAAAGCCTTTCATGTTGCTGAAGCCCCGATAGTCCATACGCCCGCAAAGAATCTCTGAGCCAATGATGACCTTCAGCATTTCCTCATCCGTAGTGGCGGCAACCAACCGCATGGTGCTTCGCTCCTTGACGATATTGCACCCGTAAAGGATATAAAGCGGCTGCGCTTTATCCCACTTCACAATCCAATCCCTCCGTTTCCTCTCGCAATTCTTCCAGATATTCGTCAATGTCCAGTTCCTCATAGCGGAACTGGAGCTGTTCCACGATAGCCGGATCACAGTCCTCCGGCAGATAGTCCTTTACATCGTCCTGCACATCCCGTATCTCACCCAGGAAGCCCCAGCAGCTATCCACCTCCACATCTTCCCGGAATAGCTGGAACCCGTAGCACTGGCCGGTCAGGAAATAGTCGTAGGACTTCACCTCGCCCTCCAGCACTTGACGGGCCTTCTCCACAGTTTCAGGCGTTACCTTGCCGTACTCCTTTTCAATCATCTGTTTATCCGCATAGATCCATCCTACCTGACCGGAATCCCACGGGCAGGAAAAGCCGGTGGTGTTCATGGTGATGCCGGAGTGGTCGTAAAGGTAGAGAGGCAGAATCACCATGCCCTCCATCTGCTCCACCAGCGAAAACAGTTCGCCGGTGGAGAGGGCGGAGAGGCAGTCATCCAGAAACCAATCCGGCACATCATCTTTCAGCGAGGCCGCATAGCTGGACGATACATACCAGTCGCTCTCGGAAGTCCAATGCTGGTTCTCTTTCAGCTCCCACTCCCGTGTGGAGCGGTTGTATTCCAGGCGGGCGCCGCTGGCCTTACCAGATTTGAGAAACGCAAAAACCGGATTGTCCCGGTCATGGCCGCTGGAATATTCCGAAAAGAGCAGTTCTTGCAGAAAATCACGGGGTTCCTCAAAATCGTGCTTCTCACCCAGGGAATAGCGCCCATGCCAACAGAGCATTTTTCCCAGACAGTCGCAGTCCTCACGGGGATTCAGGGGCATATCGTCATCCACAATGAACAGAGTGTAGGGCGCCCTTGTTGCCGCAAGCGGCATGATGCCTCACCTCCTTGGCCGCAGGGACCTCATCACCGGATCGCGTCACGGTAATGCCGGTACCAGGCAAAATAGAAAAAGCCGCCGATCACGGCGGCAGCGGCAGAAATACCAACAATTACTTTTTTCATGCGAACTCCTTTCCCAAAATAGGTTTACAGTTCCATGTCCTGCTCGTCCTCGTCCGCAGCGACGGGGGCCTCTGGGCTGGCCTCGCCCCGTTCTTCAAACTGCTGCTTGGTCTGAATTGCCGCTGACAGCTTCGGGAGCAGTTCAAACATTTTTGTGCTGTCACGACTGCCTTTATAATAACGGTAGTCCCACTGTCCGCTCTCCGGGGAATAGCGGATGCTGTGCAGCGCATTGATGATCCAGCCCTGTGTTTTCAGGGGGACTGGAATCTCATGCTCCCGGAAAAGCTGCATAATCAGGGCCTTGCCGTTGACCTCCCGGTTTACCACCTCCTTTCCCGCCAGAATATCCTTCTCAGCCTCCCGGATAGCGGCATCATAGCGGGCCTGCTGTTCCTGTTCACGCTGGCGCCTCTCTGCTTCACGCTCTGCCGCCCATCGTTCTTCCCGCTGCCTGCGCTCTGCTTCTAATGGAATATTGTGCTGTTTTGCCTCATAGTACCGCCCCAGCAGATTGGCAAAGCCCAGGTCTGCCCATCGCTTCGGATCGCCCATGCTCTCATTGAAAACCCGTTCAATCTCACCCCGGATGCCATGCTCCAGTGTGGGCAGCCATTTTAGGATTTCCTCCAGCCGGTGCCTCTGGTCAATTCCAACCATAAAGCCATCGCAGGGAACATAAACAGTCTGGAAGAACTCCCGTTTCTTTTCCATCGTGTAGAGTTCAATACCATTCTCATTGTAGAAGCGGTAATAGTAATGCTTGCTGCCCATCAGGTCTTTGGCAAGCACCCGGTTTTCATCCTTTTCCTTTGGCGGAAAGATTTCCTTTTTCTTTTCATCCGGCCGTGCATAGCGGGGAGACAGGCCGGTTCGCTCCAAGCTGCTTTCAATCACTTGCTGTACTTTTTCTATCCCGCCATGCGACTTGATGAACAGGTCCAGGTATTCCGCCTCCTGTAAGGGGCAGAGATGCAGACCCGTCCTGCCCTCATAGACGGCTCCCTTGTACTGAAACAGATCCAGGCCGAAATCGTTGCGGAACGGCTTGGCCTTCCTCACAGGGGAGAAGGCGCCCTCCCGGAAGATATAGCAGACGGAGGAATGCTTTTCATTCATCATGCCGCCCCTCCATTTCCTTTACCAGCGCATCAATGGCTTCATCACTGAATTTAGCAGACAGATATTTATGGATACAGTCCACTTCTGAATCCCGCAGAGATTGTGTAAGGGCCTTTTCCAGTTTCTCGTGATCTTCTGCCTGTATGCCAGGGTAGCTGTCCATGATCCGGCGCACATACGCTTTCAACAGCGAATACTGGTCAAATGAGTTCAAAATAATTTCCTTATAACTCGGCGCCAGCGCCGGGAAGAACACAGTCAGCAGATTGAGCTTTCTTGCAATCAGATCGTTCTCCATCCTCATCTAAAATCACCTCGCTTTCCTGCTCCTGCAAAGACTCAAACTCCAGCTTTGTGTTGATCTCCGTCAGGGTAGCAACCTTTTCGGACAGTTCTTCCTCATAAATAAAAGGCTGGCCCATCTGCTGACGGGCAGCCTCCAACTGCTTTTGCACTTCTTCCAAATCCCGCTGTACATATGTCAGATAAGAGGGAATACGCTCGGCAAGGTTCTCAATGCGGGTGATTGCTCCCTGACCAGAGGAACCAATGTCTGTGTTGTACCGGGAGCTTCCCCGTAAAACAAGCCCCGCTGAGAATGGATCAAAGCTAAGATAGAGCCGAAATCCACGGTAGGTGCCGATCTCAAAATCGTAGTCATCCTTTTTTCGCCCCACGCTTATCCTGCGGTATAGCAACGCCAGGGCCTCGCCTGCTTCGGGGCGTTCTGTGTAGCGTTTCCCATCCAGCATGATAGAGAAGTTCCCGCCTTTAGATTGCTCCAGCAGGGTTACATCCTGCCTGATCTGCTCGATTTGGCGCTGGTACTGCTGGATGCGGTTGGGATAGGTCGTGTTCACCTTCCGTTCCAAAGAAAGCTGCTCGTTGCTCCACGCACCCCGCAGGATTTTCAGCTCTGTCACCCGGTTTTCCAGTTCCATCTTTTGTGCCAACATGGGGTTATCCGTGGCGGCCGCCTTAAACTGCGCGGCGGAAAGCACGGTTTCATCCACATCCTCACAGGACCGGGCGAGGCTCCTGCCTGTCATAATCTGTGTGATATAGCGCAGTTTCTGTTCCTGTATCTGCCAGAGGTAAGCGTCAAATGTACCTTTCGTTACAAATTGTTTGATAATAACCTCTGGGTTTTCGTTGCCCTGCCGGACCCCGCGCCCATTCCGCTGGGTAATATCAGAAGGCTTCCAGGGACAGTCTAAGTGATTGATAGCAATTACTTTGTCTTGGACATTTACACCAGTTCCAAGTTTACCAGTACTGCCTACCAAAATGCGAATATCACCTTTACGGGTGAGTTCAAACAATGCTTGCCTTTGAGCTTCAGTAGCGGCATCATGGGCAAAGGCAATCTCTGATTCCGGGACCCCTTTCTCCACCAGAACTCGTTTTATTTCGTCATACACATTAAATCTGCCGGGTTTGGGAGTTCCTACATCGCAAAAGATAAGCTGGACTGATTTCTGTTCCTTGGTATCCACCCAAAGTGAATAGACCTCATTGATACAGACATTCAATTTACTTTCGGGGTCATTTTCCGCATTGGGGTCTACCAGACGGGGATCAATCGCCATCATACGGGCCTCGCTGGTCAGCTTCAGCATATTATCTTCTTCCGGCTTTACGCGGCCAGCGCGGATTGCGTCTGCCCGCAGGACAAACTCCGCCATGATCGCTTTTTGTGCAGGAGTCGTTTCTGTGGTGATAATTTCTGCCTTGCCGCCGTGAACAGAAGGTAAACCTGGAATATCCAGCATATCAGAAGTCTTGATGTCAGCAACCTCACGGAAAACAGCCATCAGTTCCGGCATATTATAGAACTTTGCAAAACGATCCCGCATCCGGTAGCCGCCGCCCTCTGGCTTGATCTCCAAAGCGGAGGTCCGTTTTCCAAAATGAGCGGCCCAAGTATCAAAATAGGACCAGCCGAACCGTTCCAATTCCTGCGGCTGCAAATATCGCTGCATAACGAACATCTCCGAAAGAGAGTTGCTGATAGGAGTTCCAGTGGCGAATATCACACCCCGTCCATTGTTTACTTCCTGCAAATACTGGCATTTCAGCAGCATATCAAAGGCCCGCTGGCTGGAGGAGGTGGTGATGCCCGCCACATTCCGCAGTTTTGTAAATACAAAGCAGTTTTTGAAAAAATGAGCCTCGTCCACAAACATCATGTCCACGCCGAGCTGTTCAAAGGTCAGAAGGTCGTCCTTCTTTTCCTCGGCGGACAGCTTTTCCAACTTGGCTTCCAGGTTGCCCCGGAAAATCGCCATCTGCTTTACGCTCCAGTTTTCACCCTTTTCATATTTCATTTCGCTGATTGCGGCCTCGATCTCGTTGATCTGCTGTTCCAACTGCATGATCTGCCGCTCTTTTGAAATGGGGATTTTTTCAAACTGGCTGTGTGCCAGAATCACCGCGTCGTATTCTCCGGTGGCGATTTTGGAAACATAGCGGTTCCGGTTCTTGGGGGTGAAGTCCTCCACCGTGGACACCAGCAGATTGGCATTGGGGAAAAAGCGGTAAAACTCGGTCGCCCACTGGCCCACAAGAGGATTGGGGACCACAAACACCGCCTTGTGGATCGCTCCCAGGTTCTTCAGGCACATCCCGGCCGCAATCAGCGCGGCGGTTTTCCCGGCGCCCACCTCATGGGCCGCAAGCCCTGTGCCGGTGTAAATGACACGGGCAACAAAGTCAAGCTGGTGCTTCCGCAGCTTCATCTCGGAGTTCATGCCGGGGATCACCAGATGACTCCCATCGTATTCACGGGGCCGGACGGTGTTGAAGGTATCGTTATACAGCTTGAGCAGGGCGTCCCGTCGCTCCGGGTCCCTCCATATCCAGGAGGCAAAGGCTTCCTGAATCTGCTGCTGTTTGGCGCGGGCGATCATGGTTTCCTTCGGGTTGATGACATAGCGGACCGCTTTATCGCCCCTGTCATTGGTATATTCCTGTCGGTCACGGACGGTCGTGGACTGCATATTCAGGCAGTCCTCCAGTATCTCGTAGGCGTTTTTGCGGCTTGTGCCGAGCGTCTGATTCACCGTCACGGAATCGGGTTCAAAGGTTTTATTGCTGATCCGCCAGGTGGTGGTATAAGGGAAATACTCAATATCAATGCGGCGCCGGTTATCCCCGCCGTCAATCACTTTGGCATAGCCGCTGGTCTGGAAGGTTTCATACATGAATTGGCGGTAATACTCAACCGGCACCCAGATGGCGCCCAGATTCACCTCAATATCGGCAGGGGTCAGAGGCTCCGGCTGAACCGCCTCCAGCGCCTCCACATTCCGGGCGAACAGCTCCGGCTCCTCCGCCGCCCTCTGCCTTGCGTAAAGCAGCTTATCCCGCACATGGCCGCTCAGGTATTCCTCCGCCAGTTCCCAGCCCTCATCCGGGTTCCCATAGTATTTCTGCGGATTGAGATAGATGCGGCCGCCCAGCTCCTCTGCCAGTTCGTGCGTGGTTTTCCCGGTCAGGAAGGACATATAGGAGAGATCCACCCGCAGTTTGCGGTTCAGGCAGATTTGCAGGGCGTCCTCGGCGGTATCAGCGTGGTTGACCTCCCGGAATGGCCGGATGGTCGCCTTGTGGAAGATGGCCGATTTATCCCAGCCGCTCTTATCCTTTCGTTCGTCCTCAATGGAGCGCAGCAGGGGGAATTGGTCGTCATCGGAAAAGGCGAGGATATTGCCCTTGCTGTTGATGGCCCCATATTTGGTGGTGAAACGGTCATAGACCTGATTGAGCTTATCCTGCGCTTTGCGGAGGTCCAGAGGGTCATACTCATGGGACTGGATGCTGATGACCTCCAGCAGCGCGGTACGGATTTCACATAGGCCCTTGATTCGGGCGGCCTTCATTCCGGTGTAGGGCTGTGGGAGCAGCTTGTTCTTCTCGCAGTAGTAAATTTCGCCGTCCTTCACCACAAAGGTAAAATTCCGGGTCCCTTCGGGGGCGTCCTCATAATCGGTCGGCTGTTCTTCCTCCGCTTCCTCCAGCGGTTCCACATCCGGCTCCGCGCTGAAACGGGCGTACAGGCTTTCCACCGCGTCGGAGAGATGTTCATACAGGTCGAAACCCTCCGGCGCAATACAGGCCGTGCCATCCTCGCTGCCGTACATATTCCGGCTGCGCTCCATCTTGCCCATGAGCATTTCCGGGTGGTCCATAAAGTAGCGGTTGTAGGGAATCCATTTTCCCCGTTCCATGTCTGTCTGTATCCATGATGGGTTGTTTGTCCGGTCAAGCTGCATGGGGACCGCCCGCTTTTTCAAAAAGACAATATCCGCAGTCACTTCGGTTCCCGCCAGCGCCTTGAACGCCGTATTGGGCAGACGGATGGCGCCGATGAACTCTGCCCGCCGTGCGATATACTCCCGCAGGCTTTCGTCCTTCCGGTCCAGGATGCCCTTGCTGGTGATAAAGGCGATGATGCCGCCAGGCTTGGCAAGATCAAGGGACTTGATGAAAAAGTAGTCGTGGATATAGGGATTCAGCTCATTGTAGCGGCGGTCGTAGATTTTGACACTGTTGAAGGGGATGTTGCCCAGGATCACATCGAAGCTGTTGTCCTCAAACTTAACCGCCTCATAGCCCATAACGGAAATATCCGCTTCTGGGTAAAGCTGCTTTGCGATACGCCCGGTGATGGAATCCAGCTCCACGCCGTACAGCTTGCTTCCCTGATACTGCTCCGGCAGCACGGAATAGAAATTGCCGGTTCCCATGCCGGGGTCAAGAATCCTGCGGTCTGGGCCGCCCTCAAACCCGAACCGTTCCAAAGCGCGGTACATATAGCGGATTAGCTCCGGCTCGGTGTAGTAGGCGGTGATAGTGGAGCGCATGGCCGCCTTATATTCTTCCTCTGTCAACAGGGCCTTTAACTCCTGATATTCGCTTTCCCACCCGGCCGCTTTATCGGAAAAAGCGTTGGCAAGACCGCCCCAGCCCACATATCGGGCAAGGGTGATCTGTTCCTCCGGGGTGGCCGTCCTCTGCTCCGCCTCAATCTGCTTCAAGGTCTTGATTGCCAGGATGTTGTTTTTATATTTGGTCTTGGCGCCTCCGGGATAGAGGTCATAGTCCGTGGAAAAGCGGAAGTTGCGGGGGATGAACGGTTCCGGCCGGGGATTGGCTGGCGGTTCAGTGACCGTCCTTTCTTCCGGTTGTGTGGGCGGCACACCCTCCATGCGGACAAAGGCCCGCACAGGCCGAAGCTCGTCCAGTTCCTTTTCCAGCCGGTATTGAATGTCCTCTAAATCATCCATATCAGCGGCTTCCGCTGGGGAGAGGATGCCGCCGCCCTCCATCCGCTGCACATAGCCGTCGTACAGGCGGGTAATGTCCTCCAGATCAGTCTTGACCTTTTGATATTCCGGGTTGGGTTGTTCGTCCACCACCGCCCGGTAGAGGGCGGAACCGTCCTCCGTCAGATAGCCCCACTCGATTTCTTCATCGGGATACTGTCCTTGCAGATAACGGAGCATTTGAGTGGCGATCCCCTGACGGCGGTAATCCTCCAGCACCTCGATCATGCTGATATGGGGCCGTTCCTCGAAAATGCTGTACCTCAGGGTGCCCACTGTCAGTTCCCCACGGACGGCTTGCATGAGCCTATCAATCTGACCGCTGTGGGCGCCCAGCGCCTCATCCAGTATCCGGGTTTCCTCTGGCTGCTCCGGGGCTGCCATGCGGCGGGCGTAAGCGTCGATGGTTTCCGGGGAGAGCCAATCCGGTTTTTCCGGCAGTTGAGCGTACAGCTCCCGCATTTTGGCGATCTGCGCCTCCACACTGCCCGCCCACAGGTGCTTTTCCGCCCGCTGCCCTTCACCCAGAAAATACTCGCAATCAGCACACAGACGGTCTAACAGACGGTATTCGGCGCTGAACGGCTGTGTCTCATCCTTCTGCTCCGGCTCACTGGCGGCAGGGGCCTCCAGATAGCGCCCCTCATCCACCAGGCGTTGAACAATACCGGCAGCCTGCGGCCAGGACAGCTTGGTTTCATGTGGTCCGCCTTGTGTATCTTCCCATTCGATTGTGATACCGTCACCATTGAATAGAGAGTATTTCACACCCAGTTCCTCGCTGGAAAAGCCCTCATATCCATATAACTGTTTTAGGAAAGTAACAAAGGCCGAACCTGTGGGTGAGTCAAGGCAAAGTGATAAATCTGCTCTTTCTTCCCTCGGTGAGCGGACCTTTCTGCAAGACGCGCTCAATCAGCAGATCTTCCGGGCTTCTTTCAGGAGGCGGGGCCAGCAGGGAAAGCTGCTCCGGTTCTTCGGCTTCTGCGGCCGGAGCTGCTTCGGGGGCTGGCCGCAGCTCCACATCTACTTCCTCATCGTTGACCAGCATGGTGGCGCGTACCGGCTCATAGCCCTGACTGGCGATGTTGTTCAGCCAGGTGGCGAAGAACTGGCCAAACCCGGTGATCTTCTTTTCCTGCGCCGGGTCTGCGGGGTCAGCCTCCTGATACACGCCGATGCCGCTGTTTTCATAGCTGAACGCCCGCAGGGTCCCGGCCTCCGTGTCAATCAGGAAGTCCATATAGGGGTCATACATTCGGTCGCCATTCTGCATATAGTAATGTTCCATGCAGTAGTGATCGCCGTATTTGTGGTGGATTACCAGGGGATCATAGGCGTCCCCAGCCTCCAAACGCAGAGATTCATACTGGCCGGATACGATCTCCGGGAACAGCTTTTGAAAACGCTGGAAGTTCTTGTGGGCGGTGGTATTCCCTCTGGACTCATGTGGGGATGGAGATTCTTCCGTTGGTGGAATCAGATTGGCCTGACCTCCCGCCACGATGACCTGTTGCCCGCCAGCAACCGGCTTTGGTACAAAGGCGTCTATTTCATTCGCCTTTGGGATTCCTTTGATTTCTGTAAATACCGCTTGCGGGCGGACGGGTTCTTCCGCCGTTTCACCGGCTTCATAAGCTACAGCGCCCAGAACATAGTCATAGTCGGCCTGCCCAATCTCCCTTTGCGGGCGCCGCCCATTTCTTCTACTTCATCAGGAATGTTATAAGCCCCGATGGGGTCAGATTCTTCCTCCGCGGTTATATCCGGGTAAACGCCCGTTTCGATCAGAGCGTCCAGCAGATTGGCAAGGCTGGGCCAGGGGAAGTAGGTGTAGCCATCGTCAAAATAAAAGGAAATGCCGTCCTCTCCACGGAGTTTTGTGCGGTACAACACCTCGCCCTGAAACTCCCGGTCGCCATAGGCCGAGAACAGGCCGCAGACCTCCCGGCCTTTTTCCGTCCAGTTGTAGTCTGTAACGCCATCCGCCAACACCGCCCGCACCGCTTGATGGAGTTCAGGGGGATAGAGGTCGGTGCTGGTCAGGATATGCTCATAGTGGCGGCGGACTTCTTCATCGGAAAAGTGATGTTCAACCTTCGGGGAAGCAGAAAGAGAGCCGTCCTGTGCGGGCGGCTCTCCTTCATGCTCCGCGCCTTGCGGCGCCTCGGTATGCGGTTGTTCTTCGGTCAGCGGGGGATCAGCACGATAGTCTGGAGTACCGTTTCCTCCGCCATCAGCTTCAGGTCGTTCAGATGGCGTGTCCGTTCCAGAATGTCCTCGGTCTGCGGCATCGGTTCCTGCTGAAGCATCTGCTGGGTCAGGGCCTCGATCTTCTCCGTGGCCTCGTTCTGTACCCGGTGCATAATCTCCATCAGACTGCCATCCATTTTCAAAATCGTATATCGCTCCGGCTGGTTGTCCTTGAGATATTCCAGCGCCATCCGCCCGTACCGGCCTAGGGGCCTGTCTGCCTCGCTGTTGTTGGAGATTTGCAGGTCGGGGAGAAGCATCCCCTCCTGTTCTTTGTAATGCAGATTGATGTTCGGCTTGCTCATGCTGCACCTTCCTTTCCCGATTGATGATCCTGATATTCCGCTCCATCTCCAAAAGCACCGCTTTTGAAATGGAGGTAACTGCCATACCCAGATGGGCAACTAGCGGAACCGTATTAAAATGGCTGACTGTCGCCATCCCATCGCCCATGCGGATCGCCTCATCTGGCAAGTGGCATTTCTTACCGATGAAATAGGAAACGCTGTCGCTCAAAAGCTGGATATACTGCGCTTCAAAGCCGCCAGCCGGTATTTCCTCAAACAGATGGTTTTTTTGGTTTCCTGCCGAAGCCCCTGCAAATAATGCTCGTAGTTGTCATTGACGGCCTCACGCGCCAGGGCGTACAAGAGGTCTGGGAACGGCTGTGTCTGAAACCCATGTGAGAAGGTAAGCCTTTCCCCCAGAGCCTTTTGCATCTCATCGGAAAGATGCCAGTTGGTGGGATGAATCTCCCTTGCCCACAGTTTGACTTATATCAAAGAGATAGTCAAGCGTAAGGCGAGCATTGCTGTAAACGCAGACGGCAATCCCTTTTGGCCGGGAAATTAGATTCCGGCCCACGCCAGCCCACTGTTTTTTGGTGGCAAGGATAGTCACATCCTCGTCCTGTGCGTAGACCAGCAGAATATTGTCAAAGCTCTGCTTGTGGAACCGGGACGCAAAGGCCAGGTAATCCCGCCAGTTCCTCGCTGCGGACGATATAGGGGGCCATGACCTCATAAATCGTCCGCAGGCGTTCATCGTTTCTCAATAGGCTCCTCCTTCCTGTGATGGATTTTCAGTTTAGACGGGCGCGGCCTCTTTCTGGGCAAAGTAGAGGGCAAGGGCCTCGTCCACAATGCTGTCAAACTCCTTCTGGCTGATGCTGGAAGTAAAGTATTTCTTGTAAATCGCCGGTTTGACTTTGAACGCCGCAGCCGTGGATTTCTTGGGCTTCCGATTAAACTCGCCGGAGAGGATCTGTTCCGCCCGTTCCGGGGTCAGCTTGCCGGTGTATTCCCGCAGCAGGATAGCTTTGCTCTCGTTGACCTTGTACTCGCTTTCCGACAGAACGGCCTCCACCATCTGCTGTTCCTCTTGTTCCAGATAGGAGAGCTGAACCGCCGCCGCAATCGTAAATTCTCCATCGTCGATCCTGATTTTCAAGGCGGCAGATAATTCATTGATGCGGAGATAATTCGCCACGGCACGGCCTTTCAGATTGTATTCAGCGCCCAAAACATCCCTGCTTTTGATCCTGTGGCACTGAGTGCCACTTGTGGGATTTTCCCTGATTTCATCAGGGTTTTCCAGCCTTTTCAGTTCCTCAATAATATCGTTCCGGCGCCCCTGACAAATCATCTTGGAGTAGCGCAGGGCCAGCACAGCCGCCCTTTTCAGAGGGCAGCATTTCCGAGAAGGACCGTTGCAGGACATTGGTTTCAATGACATAAATCCATGCGTCCTGATCGGAAAGATTCTCTTTAACGATACAGGGAAGTAGGCGCTTCGCCGCAATAGCAGCATTTTGGCGGTTATGACCGGCCAGCATTTCGTATTCAAACCCATTTTCATCCGGTTCAATCTTTCGGATGATTGTGGGACTCAAAACTCCATTTTCTGAAACGCTGTCTACCAGGTCATTAAATCGGTCGCCCTCATACAGCCGGAAGGGGTGTCCCCGGAAACCACGGATGATCTCTGGCGGCAGCATTTGAATTTCGTTATTTCCAGGCTGGGCAGGCTTGTCCTCCGCTGCCGCCGTGTTCTCCACCTTCCGCGCAACCCCCAGAAGGTCGTCCAGAGAACGGATACGGGGATTGATGTTAGGCATACGCAAGCACCTCCTTTGCCAGATTCATATAGGCTGCGGCTGCGGGGCTTTTGGCGTCCAGCTCCATCACGCTGAGTCCCTTGCTGTTTGCGGTCCCCACCTGAACGGTGGCTGGAATCTGACTCTCAAAAATGGGGAGGTGGCCGAACACGGAACGCACCTGTTCGCTGGTCTGGCGGTACAGGGTTGTCCGCTTGCTGCATTTCGTGAACAGGATACCGATGATCTCCACCTTTGGATTCAAATTTTGCTTGATTTTGGAGATCGTTTCCGTCAACTCCTTCAAGCCTACCAGAGCGAACAGCTCTGGGTCAATGGGAATGATGATCTCGTCCGCCGCAGTAAAGGCGTTGATGGTGAGCGAGCCGAGGGACGGGCCGGTGTCCACCAGGATGTAATCATAATCCGCCCGGAGAGGCGCCAGCAGCTTGGCAAGGCAATCGTCCTTTCGCTCAATCAGCAGATTCACCTCTGCCACGGTCAGCGTCTTTTTGGATGGGAGCAGATCCACCTTGCCTATGTTTAAGATGTAGCTGCCCTTTTCCGGCAGAGCTTCATCCATGACTAATTTCATCATCAGGCTGGCCGCCGTTTCCTGCAAAACGGCTGGCGCCACGCCAAAGCTGATCGTCAGGTTGGTTTGGGGGTCGAAGTCCACCGCCAATACCTTTTTGCCCAGCTCCGCCAGGGAGTAGGCCAGATTCCGGGTGCTGCTGGTCTTTGCCACGCCCCCTTTCTGGTTTGCCATCACGATAATCTTACACACGGGTTCTCAACCTCCTGTTTTCAGTGGATTTACGCTGTTTCAGCGCATAAAAAAACTTGGACTAAACTCGCACTCCGTTATTGGAGTTCTGACTTTAGTCCAAGTATAGCTGTATCATCAATGTAAAACTGGATGTTGGTGTATCCCCTGTCCATTGCGTACTTTTTGAGGATTTTCTTCTGAGACGAGATTTGTCAAGGTATGTTTTTGCAAAGGAGTGTGCAATTCGCATTGACAAGCAGCAAAAAGAATGCTATAATAATGCCGTTATCGATAATGACGTTATTATTTAGGCGCAGATGGAGGAAGACATGGCCAATAGAAATCATTCCCTGGATGATGGGATCATTCAGGCTGCTTATTCGGAATTTCTTGCTTACGGCTTTCAGAAAGCCTCTCTGCACAAGATCGCCGAAAAAGCCGGTGTCACCACAGGAGCGATCTACACAAGGTACAAAAACAAAGACGCGTTGTTTGCCAGTCTGCTTCAGGATTTTTTTGAGACGATGCAGGTTCTCTTTGCTCCCGTCGTGGAAGAATACGAAAAAGCAAAGTGCAGCGCGCAGCCGGAGGATATCCTCCGCGCCATCAACGCCGAAGAACAGGTATATTTTCAACTGCTGACCGAGCACTGCAATGACTGCACTTTATTTTTCTGCCGCAGCGATGGCAGCTCCATGGAAACCGTGCTGCATAAACTAATGGATCAAAAAGCGGAACAAACGGTGGAATTCTTTTCGCATATCTATGGGAAAGCGCCAAATGCCGATGCGATCCGTCTTTTGATGGGCTCACAGTTCTGGTACTTCCGCCAACTGCTGGATCAGCATATGGAGGAAGGCAGAATGCTTACCTGCTTACGGGCAGTCCTTGATTTCACCAACGCTGGCTGGCGGCAGCTATGCGATACCTTGCAATAAATCCGAAAAGATGATTCGGACGGTCCATCCGTCCGTTTCTTACGACTGTCGGTTAGAGGCGGCTAACTAATAAGAAAAGAGTTTGCGATGATAGAGTTTGAATTTGAATTCCAATATGCGGAGGCGAAGCTGCCCATCCTCCGACAGGTCGGCGGCAGCATCCCGGCGGGACGCTGCGTGGTGCTCTGCGGAGGCAGCGGATGCGGAAAGTCCACGCTGCTGCGGTGCATCAACGGACTGATCCCACAATTTTACGAGGGAGAGCTGCTAAAGGGCTTTTGCCGCCTGAACGGGCAGGACACCGCCGGGCTGCGTATCGGCGAGATCGGCGAGCTGGCAGCATCGGTATTTCAGGATCCGCGAAGTCAGTTTTTTACCGTGAACAGTTCCAATGAAGTGGCCTTCGGTCTTGAAAATCACGGTCTGCCGCAAGATAAAATCCGACGGCGGGTAGATGAGGCCTTCCGGATCTTTCATCTGGAGCGACTGAAGGATCGCAATGTCTACGAGTTGTCCAGCGGTGAACGGCAGTTCATCTCCATCCTCGGCATGGGCCATGGATACGGACATTTTCTGCTTGACGAGCCCACGGCCAATCTGGACTTCGCAGCCACGCAGCAGTTAAAAGAGATTCTGCTTGCCCTGAAAAAGCAGGGCAAAACGCTGCTGCTCAGCGAGCACCGACTCTACTATCTTGCCGACATTGCCGACGAATTTTGGGTCATGGCAGACGGCGAGATCAAAGGAAAATACACTGCCGCAGAGGCAAAGGCGTTCTCAGTGGAGCGGAGACAAGCACTTTCTCTGCGCACGCTCGACCTTGCGGAGATCACCGTGCCGGAGAAAGAGCCGCTGAAAAAACCGCGCCGACGGTGCTTGCCGTCTCAGATGTCCGCCATACATACGGCAGGAAGGCCGCAGATACCCTCTCTGGTGTCAGCTTTTCCGTCCGTGAGCATGAGATCGTCGGCCTTGTAGGCGCAAACGGCTGCGGCAAAACCACCCTTGGCAAGCTGATCGCAGGGCTTTACCGCCCCTCCGGCGGCAGGATAATGCTTTTCGGAAAGTCGCAAAATCCAAAGCAGCTGCAAAAGCAAGTGCTGTTCATCCTTCAGGAGGCGGAGTTCCAGTTCTTCACAGGCTCCGTCCTGCACGAACTGCAATACGGCCATGCGGTGACACCGGAGTTTGAAGCAAAAACGGAAGCGCTGCTGAAAAGTATGGATATGTGGACTGCCGCGACCGGCATCCCTTTTCCCTCTCTGGCGGGCAGATGCAGCGTCTAACGCTGATGATGGCGTATCTGTCCGACAAGCCAATCGTCATACTGGACGAGCCGACAGCAGGACAGGACGCGGAAAGTCTGGAGCGGTGCGCGGCGCTGATCCGGGAGATGCGGAAGGAAAAGACGGTTCTCATCATCACCCACGACCTTGAACTGATTGCAGACGCATGCGACTACTGCATCGGGCTGTCGGATGGACATGCAGAAGCAGAATTTCCCGTTCATTCAGAACGAGATTTGCAAGCGGTACGGCAATATATGGAGCGCTTCCATCCTTCCGATGCTCCGGCGAAAAAACAGCATAAAGAACGATTTCACCCGGCGACGAAACTGCTTTACTGGCTGACTCTGCTGGTCGTGATCTCCACATCCAACAACCACTTAGTTTATGCCGCATATGCGGCACTGATCCTGACCGCAGCGGACGGCTGGTTCGGAACGGCGCTGGAAGGCGGGATGAGCTTTGGGCTGCTGTGGGCAGCTAACGCCCTGGTGCCGGGCACGGTGTTTTCCTTTATGCTGGTGCTGTTCCCGCGTATCATTGCCGTTGGCATTTCCATGCGGACGCTGATTGGGCGGAATGAAGCCAGCCGCACCTTGGCGGCATTGCGTGACCTGCACCTGCCGGAGCGGCTGATCATGATCGTGGCAGTGATCTTCCGCTTTTTCCCCGTTCTGTCGGGAGACATGAAGCTACTGCGGCAGTCCATCCGCACGCGGGGCGCATTTGCAACACCGCTTCAGAAGCTGCGAGCGCTGCCGTCGTATCTGGAAATTCTGACCGTTCCCATGGCTTTGCGCGTTATCCGCATCGCCGAGACGCTGTCCGCCTCCGCCGAAACACGGGGCATCGACTTAAAGCGCCGCAAGAGCAACTATCTGTCGCTTCGGTTCTCTGCGCGGGATGTTGTGTTCTGCGTCCTGCTGGCAGCATCGATCGCCGCCGGCCTTGTTCTGTGATCGCCGTCTCTGCGACGTTCAACCATATTTCATTCAAAAAGGAGTCTTTACCATGAGTACTGCAAACCCCAATAAACTGAAAGTCAAGGACATCATCACCGTTGTCCTGCTGGCTCTGATCAATGTGGTCATTTTCTTCGCCAGCTCCGTCCTGTACGCAACGCCCATTACCATCATTCTGATGCCTGTATTTTTCGCCCTGCTGGAGGGCATCGTCTACTTCATCATCGGCACGAAGGTGAAAAAGCCCGGTGCGATCCTCATTTACAGTATCGTCCGCGCCATTAGGGGTGGATACCTGCCGTACATCGTCCTCTTTATTCTCTCCGGTGCCATTGCCGAGCTGCTGCTGTGGAAGATGGGCTACGGCAATGCGAAGTCGCTGACCATCAGTTATGTCATCAATCAGGTGCTGGCTGCCTTCGGCAGCACTATCATTCCCTATGCGATTGCCGCCAAAGCGATGGCGGATCAGATGGTCACCGATGGCCGTCAGGACGCCATTCTTGCCGCATCCCAGATGCTGCAGTCCTGGGTGTCTGTGGCGCTGGTGGCCGGTGTGATCGTGGCGGCCTTTATCGGCGCAATGATCGGCAAGCGGATCGTGAAAAAGCACCTTGCTGCGTAATGCAGTCGAAAGGAGTTCACCATGAAAGAAATTGAGCCAAATCGCTCCGCCGCCTCGTGGCTGGCAGAGCTGGCAAAAGGGCGGTACGGCGAGTACGCTCTGAGTGTCCTTGCGGCGCTGTTGGGCGTCGCCTGCTCGCTTATTCCGTACTTCATCATCATTCAGATCATTACCGCACTGGTCGGCGGCACGGCGGAGCTGACGCAATGCCTGACGCTCTGCGCGTGGATGGCGGGCTTCTGGGTGCTGCGCTATTTGCTGCACAGCGTGTCCACCTCGCTCTTCCCACCATGCGACGTTCCATGTGCTGGCCAATACCCGCGTCCGGCTGCTGGACAAGCTGGCGACGCTGCCCCTTGGCACGGTGCTGGATCGTTCCTCCGGCTCGTATAAGAACATCATCGTTGAGCGGGTCGATTCCATCGAAACCACCCTTGCCCACCTGCTGCCGGAAATGACTGCCAACATCGTCGGTGCGCTGGCGGTGCAGGTGCTGCTGTTCCTCGAGGACTGGCGCATGGGGCTTTCCATGCTGATCGTCGTGCCGCTGGGCATTATCTGCTTTATGTCCATGTTCAGCGGCTATCACGAGAAGTTTCAGCGCACGGTCACCGCGACAAAGGCGCTGAACGACACGGCTGTGGAATACATCAGCGGCATTGAGGTCATCAAGGCCTTCGGTCAGTCCAAAACCAGCTACGCAAAGTTTGTCTCTGCTGCAAAGGAAGGCAGACTGCTTCATCGACTGGATGCGGGGCAGCCTCTTCGGGCAGGTGGCGGGCATGGCGATATTTCCGCTGCTGGGTATTTTACCGGTGGGCTGCGTTCTTTATATGGGCGGCAGAGACGTTCCTAACGGTTATCGTTCTGTCCTTCGGCGTTATGCAGCCGCTGATCACCGCCTTTCCTTTTCCTACACCGATCGCCCAGGTCAAGACCATCGTGGACGGGTGGCGGAGGTGCTGTCCGAAGATATGCAGCGCCCGGCGCGGAAAGCTGCCGGCCGATAACGCCATCCAACTGAAGGATGTCCGCTTTGCCTATCACGACAAGGAGGTACTGCACGGAATCGATCTGCACATTGCCCGGGACAGTCAATGCTCTTGGCCCCTCCGGCAGCGGAAAGTCCACCATCGCCCGGCTTATCGCCTCCCTTTGGGGTGAAGGACGGCTCTATCGAGCTGGGCGGCGTGGACATTCGCACGTTGCCGCTGGCGGAGTGCGAAGCGCATCGCCTATGTATCCCAGGACAACTACCTTTTGACCTTTCTGTCATGGACAATATCCGCATGGGCAGAGAGCGACCGATGCGGAGGTCATTGACGCCGCGAAGAACGGCTGCCACGAGTTCATAATGGGGCTGGAGAACGGCTATCAGACCGTATGCGGTGCATCCGGCGGTCACCTGTCCGGCGGTGAGCGGCAGCGTATCTCCATTGCCCGTGCCATGGAAGGACGCGCCCATCGTCATTTTAGATGAGGCTACTTCTACACTGACCCGGAAAATGAGGCGGTCATCCAGTCGGCACTGGCAAGGCTGGTGCGGGGCAAGACGCTGCTGGTCATCGCCCACCGGTTGGTGCCCAGATAGCATTGGGACCGCCCCTAGCCGCATCGCTGCTAAAGGAGTCGGAGAATGTATAGGGGTTTTCCCATAGATAGCCTTCTTGCCCAACATAGTTCGTTGCCCAGCGGTCAATGTGATAGCCTGTCAGTTCAAAACCGCAGACTTCTGTAAAATCAACAGTTTCTCCGACAAGTCCAAGAACCGTATAGCGTATGTCGTTGATAGGCTGGTTTGTATCTGGAGAAATAGACCTCAGGGTTAGGCTCAGAGCTTTATGTAAAACCGCAGTGTTTCCTGCCCTTCGCAACACATAATCCGCATTTTCAGCAGGTTCGTATTTAATGCATGAGTAATTATCTTCGGTTACACCAGAAGCAACCACAGTACCATTGTTCACATCCACGTCATTTACATTCCAGGTCAAACCGATTTGCGATGATTGGGACAAATTACTCAAATCCGTCGTTGATGTGACAGTCGCAACATACATATTGGCCCCAGCCAAAGAAGATTGATTATCCTGAATGGTAGTTGTCCCTGAAATCGTTGCAGTTCCACCCGCATTTTTATTGGGACCGCTTATATGTACTCCTCCACCATGACCGGTTATCGATTTATTGTCAGTAATAACGCAGTCCAACAGGTTCAGAACAACACCCGGATTTGCTTGAATACCGCCGCCGTTTGCAACGGTACCGCTTCCTTGGGCCCCACAGGAATTTCCTTGAATGGTACAGTTGGCAATAGACACGGTAAGACCTGTTGTGATCTGGATGCCGCCGCCAGAGTCCTTTGAGCAGTTGTTCTTGATCTCTCCGCCGGTGATGCTAAGCTGATTGTTCGAACCGTTACTAAAGTAAATGCCACCGCCAAGGAGGTTTTTTTCACCAATGACAGCTTCATTATAGGACACAGAACCACCACTCATTGTAAAGTGGCTGGCTGAGCCAACCTGAATTCCACCGCCGCTGACTGCGGTGTTGGACGAAATATCAGCCCCATCTTCGATCTTCAAGTCACCAGAGCCCACTTGAATACCACCGCCACCTGCAGATGAGGTATTTTCACAGACAGCAGATGCAACGGTCATATCGAGATGAGTATGTCTTTGGGATTCATCGTCTCCCTGATCAACCCCGCCATAAATGCCACCTCCGCCATTTGCTGCTCCGTTATCGCAGATGGTGCCGCCATACATGTAAAATCCAATATAATAATCATCCGGAGTATCAGATACCTGGGCATTTGCACCGCGAGTCATCAGACCTACACCGCCGCCAAAGGCGCGGCCTTCACCGCCACTCACAGCGGCAACATTTTGAGAAATCTCTCCTCCGTTCATAATGAATGTGCCATTTTCATAAACAGCAACACCGCCCCCCAAGGAATCGCTGTTGCCCGTGCGATTTGTTCCGCTTGTGACTTTGGAGTAATTTGTATTTGTTACAGCATTATTTTTTACAGAGGAACCCTCGTTCATTGTCAGTGTGCCGCCATAGACGGCGATACCTCCACCCATGTTATAGTATCGAGGAAGGTCATAGGTTTGTCCACTCTCTTCATAGGTCGTATGATCGTAAGCATTGTCCTGAGTGCTGGTATGGTTGTTGTTTTGGACTACTGCACCATTATCCAGCGTTACCTGACCGCCCTCAATCCGAATTGCAGCCTCATCCGCGGACAGCCCACCAGCAGCTTCACCAGTCCACGTTGCGCCACCGTCAATAGTAATATCCTTTAAGGTCAGTTCTGCTCCAGCCGGCACAGAAATTAGTTCTCCCTGATAGCTTTGATCGCGCTTGATGGGTAAGCGTCAAGTAAAGTGACGGGTAGACAGACATGAGAGAATAGTGGTGGAACGTTTTGAGACGTTCCGGCACTATTAACTATTAGGCGGTGTATCCGGATGACGAGCAATGAACTGAAGCACCAGGCAAAGGTTCAGAAATGGGGATTGGCAATACAGGACTGCCGGAGCAGCGGGCTGTCAGTGCGGGAGTGGTGCCGCCAGCGGGGCATCACGCCAACAACATATTACCGATGGGAAAGAGAGGTTCTGTCCGGTATAGGTAGGAAAGACGCCGAGGGACGTTCTGGGGGCACATTTGTAGAACTGCCAGCACCGCAACCATTGCGAAATAATTCGGAACGTACCGCTACACTCAACATCGGGAGTAGCAGCATTGATCTGTATCAGGAAATGGGGCCGGAATTGCTGCGGACTCTGGTGGAGCTGCTGAGACAATGCTGAACGATTTTACCGGAGCAGACAAGGTCTACATCGCCTGTGGATATACAGATCTGCGCAAAGGGATCGATGGTTTGGCCACGATGGTACAGCAGCAGTTTGAACTGGACCCATTCACCAACACACTGTTTCTGTTCTGCGGGCGAAAGCGGGACCGAATAAAAGGGCTGTACTGGGAACGGGATGGCTTCATCCTCCTCTACAAGAGGCTGGAGCAGGGAGCGTACCAGTGGCCGAGGTCCGAAGTTGAGGTGAAGATGCTGACGCCGCAGCAGTACCGCTGGCTGATGGAAGGGCTGAAGATCGAACAGCCCAAAGCGCACAAAGCAGTGACTGGCCTGAGTATGGTATAGCATTGAAAATTGGATGCTATTTTCTCGCAAACCATTGAAAGAACTGGTATTTCAAGGGTTTTTATGTTATAATAAAGATATGAAAAACGAAGTGAACATTACCACAAGCAGCACAGAAATGATGACCATTTCCCGTGTGGAATATGAGTCTCTAAAGGCGGAACGAGACGAACTGAACCAGAAGCTGGACTGGCTGATGGAACAGGTGCGTCTTGCCAAAAAGAAGGTCTATGGGACATCCTCCGAGCAGACGAAGGAGGAGTTGGTTGGCCAGCTGAGTTTCATGTTTGATGAGACGGAAGCATGGCTGTCTACCAGGAGGACTGCCACGAGGGAAACCAGGGTTGCCGCTCATACCCGGCAGAAGCGATCCTCCCGTGTGGAGGAGGTTCTGCCTGAGAACATCCCTGTTGAGGTGGTGGAGCACCGCGTCCCGGAGTCTGAACGTAACTGTCCTGAATGCGGTACGCTCATGACAGAGATTGGGACCGAGGTGCGCCGTACTCTGGTAATGGTCCCTGCCCAGGTGAAGATCCGGGAAGATGTTTATTTTACATACGCCTGCCAGAACTGCAAGCAGACAGGGACGGAAACACCTATCCTGAAAGCCCCCAAAGAGCCTCCCCTGATTTCGGGCAGCTATGCCTCCCCGGAGGCTGTGGCCCATATCATGGTGCAGAAGTTTGTGATGTACGCTCCGCTGTACCGGCAGGAACAGGAATGGAATCGTGCTGGGGTGATGCTCTCCCGGCAGACGATGAGCAACTGGGTGCTGCGGGTGGCGGAGGACTGGCTGCGGCCCATCTATGACCACTTGCACCGGCAGTTGCTTCAGCGCGAGGTTCTCCATGCGGATGAAACAACCTTGCAGGTGCTGAAGTTGGAAGGGCAGACAGCCAGAACAAGTGCTATATGTGGCTGTACCGGACTGGCGGAGACGCCGAGCATCCCATAGTTCTGTATGAGTACCAGCAGAACTGGAAGGCGGAGAATGCCGAAGCATTCCTCAAGGGCTTTACGGGCTGGCTCCATGCGGATGGGTATTCCGGCTACCACCGATTGCCGGAGAACATCCGGGTGGTTGGCTGCTGGGCGCATCTGCGGCGAAAGTTTGACGAGGCGGTGAACGCCTTGCCAAAAGAGCAGCAGGTTGGCTGCACGGCGTTGGAGGGACTGCAATACTGTAATATTCTTTCGCCATTGAAAAGGAACTAGCGGATCTGCCGCCGGAAGAACGTTATATCCAGCGTCTGGCTCGGTCCAAGCCGGTGATGGACGCTTTGTTGGCATGGGCGGAAACGAAGACCGCCCCGCCCAAGTCCTCTTTGGGAAAGGCGCTGTACTATCTGCGGGAGCAGTGGCCATATCTGAAACGCTTTTTAGAGGACGGGCGTCTGGAAATAAGCAACAACCGGGCGGAGCGGAGCATTAAACCCTTTGTGATGGGCGGAAGAACTGGCTGTTCGCCAATACGGAGGGCGGTGCTCAGAGCAGCGCCATTGTTTACAGTCTGATTGAAACGGCCAGGGAGAATAACCTTGATCCATACCGATATTTGGTTCATGTGTTTTCCAAGGCACCCGGACTGGCAGTTACCGACAAGAACTGGGCCGCAAAGCTGCTCCCGGAAAATATTCCCCCAGAATGTTGTATTACAAAGAAATAGAATATATCTTGTGAAAGCGGGATTGCCATTGGTAAGCCCGCTTTGCTTTCCAATAGGGATTATTGGCACCGCGGTGTGGAAAAACAAGGAAGTTTTGTCCTGTTTTATCCCATGTCGTCTATCTGTCTGATCTTGTCATATTATGGAACTATCTTATGAAAGGTGGTTCTTTTATGGCAAACACAGAAATTTTCCTGCGCAATATTTTTGGTACAACTCGTCCGAATATTCGTCCACTCGTTCTTGCTCTAAACATTACCAATGACCTCTTATTTGAACAGCATATCTCCATGTCCGATATTAAAGCAACGAAACATATTTACCCCGATGTTGCCAGACTGCTTCATAAAAAGCCTGAAACTGTGTACAAGAGCGTGATACGCTTGGCGCATCGCTGCTGGGATGCACTTGTGGAACAAGATTTGGTTCTTTCTTATCTGGGACGCTCTATGAAGCAGGAACCAGATCCCAGCGTTTTTATTACCTATCTAGCTGTCTACATTCAATCCGATATCCCGTTTTTTGAATTCATTGAGCGTGACCCTGGTTTTCTTTTCCGAGACTCGCCTGACATATTCGGAATGTCTGATATTCCGCCTGAATCGACTACAAAGTTGCTGCTGCGCAACAAACCGCTCCTGGTTTCTCAAGCAATGGCTTTTACATCCCCGGCCGGATTGACCACATTTCCTGTCTGTCCCGCGTGTATGGCCACTTTGGAACGTGAAGGCCAGAACTTTTGTGACCATTGCGGACAACGCCTGGATTGGCGTTGGTACAAGCACGCCAGATCATCTACCCGGGCAAAATCAGCACTCAATATTCTTGACAAGGATGATGTTCTAATCTCCACTTAAAAGGGATTGAAATATTTAATAAAGTCTTTAGAAACCATATAAGGAGATGATACGATGGTTGCCTCCTCAGCCATTTGTGATCTATTATACCAGCTTGGAATATCCGCTAATTACAAAGGATTTCTCCATACCGCTTATGCAGTATCTTTGTGCGTGGAACAGCAAGACAGGCTTTTGTTGGTGACAAAGTGGCTGTATCCCGATGTCGCCAGGAAGTATGGGACGAACTGGAAGGCGGTGGAACGAAATATTCGAACTGTATCTACTATTGCCTGGAAGCACAATCTCCCCTTGTTGGAATCTCTTTCCCATAGACACCTTGACAGGCGCTTGCGTTCCGCTGAATTTCTTGCTGTACTTTTCCATGCAGTCTGCTCTGACGAATTTGAGCGCCCTGCTTAAATTGTAGTCTCAAAATTTTTATTGCTTCCAGAAGCAAAGAATGAGAGCAGACAAAGTATTGGCTGCTCTCGTTCTTTTTATCTCATATTATATTTGACGCTTACCTTGATGGTGCCGCCGCCAGAGATGGTTACATTACCAGAGATGGTCACTTTTGCACCGATAGTCAAGGTCTCACCTTGGTTAACAACGAGATTTTCAGACAGTGTTGTCTCATCGTCCCATATTCCGTTATTCGCTATATTATCCGCAGGATAGAGAAGCCCGATCACGGAATTGATGGTTTCATCGTTTTCCACATCAAGGCCGTGTTCCTCGGCATAGGCGTAGATCTCGGAGATTTGGTCGCTGATCCTCTCCACCTGCTCCTCGTCCTCCGGATCAATATCAGCTGGGTCAGGCAGAGCCGCGATCAGCGCCGTAAGCTGTTCCTCCGCCGTGGGGCCGACAGGTTCTCCCTGTTCACCCGCCGGCTCCTGCTGCTCATCAGCAGGAGCCTCATAGGTGCAGGCGGTATAGTCCGCCGTGCAGATGGGGCAGTCCGTGTTCACGGTCTCCCCGGTACAAAGGGACTCGCAGATGCAGGCCGGCTCTTCCGGCCCGGCCGCCTCCTCCACCGGAGGCTCACCGTGGACCTCTCCAGGCTCCTCTGTGACCACGGCAGGAGCCACATTCTGCGGTCCCTCCGCCGCCAGCGCGCTCACAGGCATCAGCGATAATACCAGTACCAGCGATAAGAAACTTGACAATATCCGTTTTTTCATTTCTCGTTCCTCCTGTTACGATTTTCCAGACCGGGAATTAGAGCTGACCGGCCCCATTTTATTCCCATTCTTCCAGCGCCCGCCGACAGCGTTCCAGCCGTTTTGGGCTGACTTTCCCGGCGCAGACGGGAACAGCCGCACTTCTGCGGCCCCGCCCTGGAATAAATGGCGGCCTTCCAGATATGACCGTTGGGACACTCCCGCCAAGCCATCCGGCGGCTTCCCGCTGTCACGTGCTCCGGGGTTAGGTCGGGGGACGCACCACTGGGCGGCCACCTCTCGGGCCAGTAAGTACGCCAGTTCTTCTGTCTCCTGCCATAGGACCCCTCTCTTGGCGTCAGCGTCCTGTTTTTGACCGGTGCCCACTGGGTCAGCAGGACCAGCTCATCCCGCTCCGCGCAGTAGTCGTAGAGAGTCATTCGCAATATTTATCGCCTCCAATCTTTTCAGAATTCTCATTCTGTCCCATCATTTGCTGTATAGGCCATACAAAGAGAGATAGAGCGAATGAAAAGCGTCTTTTCCTGTTCTAAAAACAGGTAAAAAGCCATAGCAAGGAAAGCCGCAAAAATATTCCATTTTGCGGCTCATATTTTTGTGCTCAAAAGCAGGTCCCGCTCTTGCTCTTTTGAAAAGAAAGTGGTAATATTTACATGGAATATGTAATTCTGGCAGTTTTATATTTACAGCAAATGAGACAGAATGAGAATTTCGACTTTACGATACAAGTCCCAGTCGGTCCAGCTGCCGCTGGTGTTCCGCCCCGGAGGTCAGGAGGTAGATGCGGGTGGTCTCGAGGCTGGAATGGCCCAGCACATCCGCCAGCTTCACGATGTCACGGCTGGCCCGGTAAAAGGCCGCGGCGAACAGATGGCGAAGGTTGTGTGGAAAGACCTTGCTGGCCGCGACCCCCGCCGTCTTGCACAGCCCCTTCATCTCCGCCCAGATCTGACGGCGGCTGAGGGGCGTCCCGTTTCTGGTGAGAAAGATCTCGCCGGAAGCGGTTTTTTGCTGTTTGGCGTATTTCAGCAGCTTGCGGCACAGCTTGCTGGGGATGAGGATGGTGCGGCTCTTGCCTTTCAGGGCGACCTCCGCCCGGCCCGCTCTGGCCGCCTCCACGGTAATATACTGCACCTCGCTGACCCGGATGCCGGTGGCGCAGATGGCCTCCATCAGCAGAGCCAGCCGCGTTTTGTTCTGCGCCTTTGCCGCAGCGGTGAGGGCGTTGTAGTCGGACCGGGTCAGGTCCCGGCTGTCATCCCGGAACATCCGCCGCTGGACCTTGAGAAACTTCACCCGGCAGTCCCCGAAGCCCAGAAAGTCCAGCAGACAGTTCAGGGCGGAGAGCATGGCATTGACGCTGGCGGGGGCGTAGCCCCGCTCCACCAGATGGGTCTTCCACGCCGCCGTCCGTTCCTTGGTGATCTCCCGCCCCTCCAGCCAGCGGGCGAAGGCCCGGACGTCCCGCAGATATTTCTCTACGGTGGCGGCGCTTTTTTCTTCCAGCCGAAGATGGTCCGCATACGCCTGGATGTGTTCCAATGCTGGTCTGTGTTCGCTCATGGTACTCCTCCTTGATGGTTCTATATGGCTATTTTACGGGTAAAGCAACGCCCACAGCGGCAAATACCTCTGTGGGCGTTCCGATACTGTCCCGCTAGCTTGCCACTGACAGAGGGAACCTATGCGCTCGGCTGACGGTTTGACTTTGGGCGGTCACCGACACTTCGCCGCTCATGAGGCACATGCAGGCTTTTTCCATCTGCTTGGTCACACAAAAGCCCTCCATCCAGGTGGAAGCCGGTACACTGCGCAGCGCTTTATATTCCCGTTCGCTCATGTCAAAACCTCCGCAGGCCGCATTTGAGCGGCCGGTTTTTGATTTTTTTCTTCACTCCCCGTTTACTTTCATAGATTAGCCTGTTAAAATATAAAAGAGCGCGGCGGGACCTTGTTGGGCCGCCGGGAGGCAAGATTTTCTCTGGAGAAGGAGCACCCAATATGTCTAAATTTTTAGAGAAGGAATCCAGCGACACTCTGTACCGAGCCATCGTGTCTTTACAGGACGTGGATGAGTGCCGCCGCTTTTTTCAGGATCTGTGCACCGTGTCCGAGCTGAAAGCCATGGAGCAGCGGATGGAGGTAGCCATGCTGCTGGACCAGGGGCTGATATACAGTGACATCCTGGAGCGCACCGGCGCCTCCAGCGCCACCATCAGCCGCGTCAACCGCTGTCTTCACTACGGCGCCGATGGCTATCAGGCCGTCATCCCCCGTCTGAAGGAGCGTCAGGAATGAACAGCTATGGATTTCTGGCCGGCTGCTACGATGAGTTCACCACCGATGTGGACTACGCCGCCTGGGCCGAATACATCCAGCGCCACTTTGAACGGGCGGGCCTGCCCGGCTCCACTGTGCTGGATCTGGCCTGCGGCACCGGCTCCCTCACCCGCGAGCTGTCCCTGCGGGGATATGAGATGATCGGGGTGGACCTCTCCCCCGACATGCTGGCCCAGGCCGCAGAAAAGAACCGGGATGCTGAGGGGATCGCCCCCATTTTTCTGTGCCAGAGCATGGATCAGCTGGACCTGTATGGCACCATCGACGCCTGCGTGTGCTGTCTGGACAGCATCAACTATGTCACCGACCCGAAAAAGCTGCGGAGGGCCTTTCAGCGGGTCCACCTGTTCCTCATGCCCGGCGGGCTGTTCCTCTTTGACGTCAACACCCCCGCCAAGCTGGAGGGCCTGGATGGCCAGGTCTTTCTGGACGAGACAGAGGACGCCTACTGCGTCTGGCGGGCAGAGTATTCCCGCCGCCGCCGGGTCTGCTCCTACTTCATGGATATCTTCCGCCTGGAGGAGGAGAGCGGCCTGTGGGAGCGGGGAGAGGAGCTCCACGAGGAGCGGGCCTACACGCCGGAGGAGCTGACCAGCTATCTCCGCGACGCCGGGTTCACCCAGATCAAGCAATATGGAAATCTGAAGCACCGTCCCCCCAAGCCTGGGGAGGACCGCATCTTCTTCACCGCACGAAAGGAAGTCTGATCATGTCCGACCATATCATCCGCGCCATCACCGCCGACGGCTCGGTCAAAGCTGTCGCCATCACCGGCCGGGACCTGGTGGAGCGTGCCCGCACCATCCACACCCTGCTCCCCGTGGCCACCGCCGCCCTGGGCCGCACCCTGCTGGCCGCCTCCATGATGGGGGATATGCTGAAAGAGGACAACGGCGCCCTCACCCTCCAGATCAAGGGCGGCGGGCCCCTGGGCACCATTCTGGCTGTCTCCGACTGCGGCGGGAACGTGCGGGGCTATGTGCAGGATCCCCATGTAGAGCTGATGGAGAAGGTCCCCGGTAAGCTGGATGTGGGGGCCGCCGTGGGCACCGACGGCAGTCTCACCGTCATCAAGGACCTGGGACTGAAGGAACCCTATATCGGCTCTATCGGCCTGTTCTCCGGGGAGATCGCCGACGACATCGCCATGTACTTTGTGGAAAGCGAGCAGATCCCCACCGCCTGCGCCCTGGGAGTTCTGGTGGACCGGGACCAGAGCGTCCTGGCCGCCGGCGGCTATCTGATCCAGCTGCTGCCCGGCGCAGAGGAGGGCCTGATCGACAAGATCGAGGCCGGCGTTCGCCGGGTGGGCTCTGTGAGCCACGCCCTCTCCCGCGGGCTGGACGCCCAGGGCCTGCTGGAAGAGGTGCTCTCTGACTTTCAGCTGGAGGTCCTGGAGACCCACCCGGTGGAGTACCGGTGCAGCTGCAGCCGGGAGCGGGTGTCCCGAGCGCTGATCAGCATGGGACGTGAGGAGCTCTCCTCCCTCATCGCGGAGCAGGGACAGGCCGACCTGTCCTGTCAGTTCTGCGACAAGGTCTACCACTTCTCAAAGGAGGAGCTGGAGGGGCTGCTGTCCTCTATGTGACACCCCCTCCTATTGGGAAAGGATAAGGGCAGGAGCCCCCACGGAAAACCGTGGGGGCTCCTGCCTGCTTTTTATCTGTTTTCTTCCATGAGGTATTGTTCGATAAAATGGGAGGCCGTCGCCCCGTCCGCCGTGGCGGTCACGATCTGCCGCAGGGGCTTGGTCCGCACATCCCCCACGGCGAAGACCCCCGGCAGCCCGGTGCGGGTCGTCTCGTCAGCCTTGATATACCCCTGCTCGTCCAGTTCCACCTGCCCCCGGAAGAGCTCTGTATCCGGGACCCGGCCAATGGCCACAAAGATGCCCTCACAGGCCAGCTCCCGCCGTGCCCAGGTCCTCACATCCTCCAGTACCAGGCCGCTCACCCGCTTATCCCGCAGGAGCCCCACTGCCCGGCTGTTCCACAGGATCTGGATACCGCTGTCCTTCAACGCGTCCATGTACACCTTCGAGGCCCGCAGGGTATCCCGGCGATGAATCAGATAGACCTCTCTGCACAGCTTGGACAGGTAGAGTGCGTCCGCCACAGCGCTGTTCCCTCCACCCAGTACCGCCACTGTTTTATTTCGGTACATCATGCCGTCGCAGGTGGCGCAGTACGCCACCCCCCGGCCCCGCAGCTCCCGCTCCCCGGGCAGTCCCATCTCCCGTGGAGAGGCCCCGGTGGCCAGCACCACAGCTCTGGCCCGCACCTCCCCCTCACTGGTCTGGATGACCTTGGGAACCGCAGCCAGCTCCACACCGGTCACCTCGGCGAAGCGGGTCTCCACCCCGAAGCGCTCCGCACCCCGCTGCATCTTCTCCCCCAGCTCGAAGCCATCCACTCCCCCTTCGAACCCTGGGTAGTTGTCCACCTGTCCGGTGGTTGCCATCTGTCCCCCGGGGGACAGCTTCTCCAGCACCACCACTGAAAATCCGCTGCGGGCGCAGTACAGCCCAGCGGTATATCCCCCCGGCCCTCCGCCGATAATCGCTACATCATAGAGCTTCTGTTCCACCTTGTGACCCTCCTCTCATTTCTGTGCAGGCAGGGCTCCTCAATCCTCTATCGCGCCCTGCCCCTTCAGCCACTCCAGGATCGCCGCTTTGGAGGCCGGGTTGATGAGCTGCTCGCTGGCCTGCCCTCCCCGGAACAGGATCAGGGTGGGGATGGTCTCCACTTCATATTTCTGCGCCAGCACCTGAGCGTCGTCCACGTTCAGCTTGGCCACTGTCACCCGCCCCGCCAGTTCCTGCTCCAGCTGCTCCACTGCGGGGCCCAGCCGGCGGCAGTAGCCGCACCAGGGGGCCCAAAAATCCACCAGCACCGGCTGGTCAGCCTCCAGCGCCTCAGCCTGAAAATTGTTTAAATTCAGCTCCAACATGATCGTTTCCTCCTTTGTAGTCGTGTCAGTTTTTGTCTTATACTGTAATTACAATATTTACAGTTTGGATTGTCAACCCGTCCATGGCATTATTTTCACCTCACCCCTACGGTTTGTTCCCATCCCGCAGGGACAGAAACCGTAAAGAGAGACTTCCCCCCAGGGACAACACCATGAGACTGTGAATTATTTTTTCCGTTTTCCCTGATCTCATGCAAAAGCAGGCGGCAGATCAAAGATCTGCCGCCTGCTTTCTCCTCTTGTCACTGGATCGGCCCGCACTTCAGCGGGACCTGATTGTGCATGGCTTCCAGCACTTCGTAGCGCTCCATCTGGAGGTGCTTGGTCATGTTCAGCGCCTTCTCAATGGGGATCTCCACCAGATGTCCCTCGTTGGTGCCCACGATGCAGTTCATCCGGCCTTCTGCCAAGGCCTTGACCGCAGCATAGCCCATCCGGCTGGCCGTCTCCCGGTCCCGCGCCGTAGGAGAGCCGCCCCGCTGGATGTGTCCCAGCACGGTGACCCGGGGATCGATGCCCACCGTCTCCTGAATGCGCTTGCCGATCTCTACGGCGCTGCCCGCACCCTCGGCCACCACGATCATAAAGTGGGTGTTGCCTGCCAGACGGGACTCCCGGATACGCTCCACCACGTCCTTCTCAAAGTCCACATCCCGCTCGGGGATCAGTACGGCGGTAGCACCCACCGCAATGCCCACATAGAGGGCCAGATAGCCCGCATGGCGGCCCATCACCTCCACCACCGAGCAGCGCTCGTGAGACTGCATAGTGTCCCGCAGCTTGTCGATGCACTCGATGGCAGTGTTGCAGGCAGTGTCAAAGCCGATGGTGTAGTTGGAGCAGCCGATGTCGTTGTCGATGGTGGCCGGGATCCCTACCACCGGGATGCCCATCCGGGACAGCTCCAGCGCGCCCCGGAAGGTGCCGTCGCCGCCGATGGCCACGATGCCATCCAGACCCAGCAGCTTACAGGTGGCCACCGCCTTCTTCCGGCCTCCTTCGTTTATAAACTCCTCACTGCGGGCGGTGAACAGAATCGTTCCGCCCCGGTCCAGGATGTGGCTGACGCTGTCACTGTCCATTGGAAAAAAGTCGCTGTTGATGAGCCCATTCCAGCCCCGGCGGATGCCCACGCACTCAATGCCCTTGCCAAGCGCGGTGCGGACCACCGCCCGCACCGCCGCATTCATGCCGGGGTGCGTCTCCTCCGCTGGTCAGGATGCCGATCCGCTTTACCATATTTGCCATGGTGCTTTCCTCCTTATGCTCTCCTTCTTCCTCAAGGTCTTTTCATTATGGCATGTCACGCCCCCGGTGTCAAGCGTCCGTCCCTCCCTTACCAGCAACGAGAGCCCATATACATTAAATCCTAAAATTACATTTTGGGAAAAGCAATTAAATTTTCAGCATACTTTTCCGTATATTATAACTGCTCTAGATGCCTTTCCTTGCCGTCTTTCTCGGATTTTGCCTAATCATATTTTCCTATGCTAGTTTAAGAGTGCTGTGAAGGGACCAACGAGATATAACAATACGTACTAAAAAAATCTCTTTACACCCCCTCACCCACCACTCCGCTCGCTATTTCTGATGCCTTGCAAAAATGAAGAAACTCTTCTATTTGTAAAAAGCTATACTTTCAAGAAAATATTTAATCCTATCACACTGGAAATCAGTTGTCAGAATCCAAAACAGTCGTTATAATATGATTACCGAGTATATAGGAGGTAATTATCCATGAGCAAACCGATTTTGGAGGCCAATGCTGTCGTTCCACTATACAGGCAGTTGATGGAAAAGCTGCAGAAAGAAATTACCTCCGGAATATTGAAGCCCGGAGATAGACTGCTCCCCGAAGTCGAAATGGCGAAATATTACCAGGTCAGCGTCATCACCGCACGAAAAGCGATGGATGAATTGGCAGCTCAGGGACTTATTGAAAAGAAACAGGGGAAGGGCACCTTTGTGACTTCCCCTAAATATGGCCGGGATTATACACATATTCAAGGCTTCTCTGAATCCTGTCTTGCACGCGGGCTTAAACCAGGCGCCAGGCTGTTGCAGAAGGAAATCGTTGCTCCAAAGTCCAGTATTCTGGAGAGTCTTGGCCTGGATGAGAATTCCCAGACTGTAAAAATTGTCCGGCTTAGATATGTAAATGACGAGCCTATGGTAATTGAGACCAGCTATTTTCCACTGGACTATGCTTTCCTGCTGCAAGAGAATCTGGACGGGTCGCTTTTCCAGGTCCTGCGCGAGAAAAAAGACTTGGTCATAGACGGCTCAAAAAAAATCGTTGAGATCTGCCGGGCTACCACCGAGGAGGCTCGTTGGCTGAAATTGCGGAAAAATGCACCTTTGCTCCTGGTCCGCAGTGTGGCATTCGGCAACGCCGGCCAGCCTGTATATGTATGCATGCAGGTTATCAATGGTGAACGTTTCCAATTGATTTTGTGATATCTCTATCTTTTCCGGCCTGCCCATCGGTAAAATGCTCTGGGTCTCCCCCGTTTTCCATAGGTATTTTTGACCTCAACCATCTGCTCACGAATCAAATATCGCAAATATCGATGTATCGTTTTGGGATTGAGATTTGTCTGCCGTTGAATGACTCCTACGTCCAAATAATCTTCCGAACAGGAAAGGCAGGATACAATGATCTCCAATGTAGATTGGTTGATGCCCTTATCCGCCTCAGAGTAAAACTGCTCTTTCTCGTGGTAGCGCAGATGGGTATTGATGCGGGAGACCAAATCCACAGGTTTAATGGGTTTGACTGCATAGTCATCTGCGCCAGCTTCTAGAAAACGCTCCATGACTGCTGTCTGCTCTTCAATGGTAAGCACAACAATCGGCACATTGATCCCCATTTCTCTCATACGGCGGACAATCTGGATTCCGTCCGGCTGAGGCAGGTGATAGTCCACAAGGATCAGATCCAGCCTTCCATTTCCATACTGCGTCAGAATGTGCTCGGCCTCTCTGAAGTTTCTTGCCAGCAGGGGCGTCCATCCTTGATGAAGAATGATCTCCTGAATTGTATAGAGGATGTCTTCGTCATCATCAATTGATAAAATGTTCTTTCCCATTGTGCTCTCCTTTATTTTGAGGCAGGGTGATCGTGATCCTTGTATATTCTCCGGGACTGCTCTTTACCTCTATTGTTCCGTGATGAAGGTCAACCACCTGCTGCACAAAGCTGAGCCCCAGTCCTGTGGAGCCGCTTTCAGAATAGCCATGCGTCCACATACGCTGAAGGATCTCTGGGTTTATGCCAATACCGTTGTCCACTACTTCCCAATGGGTTGTCCCACTGCAGCAGGATACAATCAGCTGGATCTCCCCTTTCTCCGGGTCAATCGCTTTACATGCGTTTTCCAGCAGATTTACCAATGCTCGAGCCATACGGATGGAATTCACATATACCCGAACCTCAGGACACTCATTGTGGACAGAAATTCGAGAAACCAAGGGGTTTGACGCCATGCAGGAGAGCGTCAGGCGCAGAAGCCGCTCTGTCGGGACCAGGGACATTCGGTCCTCATAGAGAATTTCAGAAACCATCTGTCCCATCCGGTCACACGCATTCACAATCCTCCTCTGATATTTGGCCAGTTTTGGATCCTCTACCAGCTCCTCCGAAAGTCCAGCCAGCCCCTGAATGGTGGTAAGCGGGGTCTTGAGGTCATGGACCAAATTCTGTATCTCCCGAAACGACCTCATTTCAATATTTTTCATTCTAGCCTGGTAGAGCTGCAGCTCATCCTGTTCTGCCTTTCGGTGGGCCTGAATCAAATGCTGCTGTTCCAGATCCAGAAGCCCCATTAAAACAGTAGCGGTGGCAAAAAAGCACAGAAGCAACAGCACAAAATAAGTCAGAAGCAATTCAGCGTCCAAAATGGGCGCTATGGCCTTGATATCAGTGGAGATCTCACCATTTCCAAATCCCAATTTTGTCATGACCGGCAAAACATCCAGCCCCTGCACGGTAATGAGAAACAGGGTGATGATGATCAGCTTGTAATGCAGGCGGAAAGAAAACCGAGTCAGCAATTCAATGCAGATAAACACTAAGATAGCTGGCATGCCGATGTCCAGTCTTAGGGAATAGACCATATATACGACCTGGTAAAGTGAAATTTGGAACAGGCAGCAGAATGGAATCTTAACAAAGGGGATCTCCCGTCCATTCCACTGAATGCTAATCCCATCCATCAAAAGCGTTATGGCCAAGTAGTCAGGACCAGAACGAAGGGTATTCAGGGCAATCAGGTGAATGGCTCCTAATGCCAGAAAACCGGAATCCAGCTCATTCATCGCCTGATAGAGCAAATCATAGATCCGGAAATTCCGCTCTGTAAAAATCAGAGGGGTCAGTAATCCAACTGCCATCAGTCCCAACGCCTGGAAGACTCTCACCGCATTCCAAGTAATAGACAATCGTTTTATCCCCATACCGGCCTCACAATCACAAAACTTCCCAACAGGGGCTCTTTTTTTAGAATAGCAAAAACCAATGCAAAATGCAAAGTTTTTCACTCTTGCGGCGGAAAATCCTCTTTAAACAAGCATGCACAGCAACAAGGCACAGGCGTACAGAATTGGCTCTGTACGCCTGTGCTCTTTGTTATCCCCCGGACTCCGGGCGCAGTTTGAACTCCATCCCATATTGCTGCAGGATATTTGTAACAATCAAAACCTGTTGGCTGACCCGCACTTCCATGGGCAGCTTTTGGCTGGTTTCTATTGTAAACGCATCAATCCCCAGCTCCCTGGATGCCGTACAGTTCAGACTTCCAACAGGTGCGTTTCCTTCCAGAGCAAAATCAGGATAATCTCCATTCTGGCTGTTTACCATCTCCAGTATATCCAGAGCATTGATAAATCCGCTCTGTGTCTGTCCCACCACGATAGAATTTCCGATGCTGCCGTTTACGCCGTAGAAATTGACTCCCTCATGCATATCAACCACACAGACTGGCTGATATTTTTGGATCAGCTCCATAATCTGTGCAGACAAGACCTGAATGGGATTTCCATCCTCTGCGCCAGGATAGGAACGATTCATATCCACGCCATCCGATGCGGTCCTTTGGTTCAACTCAATGGCCTGCTGATTGGCATGCGGTACAAGAATGATGCGTCCCGTCTTTGGTTCAAGCCGTTCCAGCAGCTGCTCCGCACCCTTGAATCCGGCGGGTTCATTCCCGTGCGTGCCGGCCAGCAGGAAAATTGTCGGCCCCTCCTTCCCAGAGTCCATGATGTGACACTCTGTTTGACTTGCAAGCCCCTCAGCCAGGAAAAAGGTCGTATGTGACACCGGAGCAGGCCTCAAAAACAAAAAGTACACAACTACTCCCATGCACAGAAGGAGTACTGCCGCAATCGACCACTTTATTTCTTTTTTCATTTCTGTCGATCCTGCCTTGATCACGTGGTAGGCTCATTGAGGTAGGGACCCATTCCATTTTTCACAAGTTCATCATAGCTGGGCATCCCGGTGACAATGATCGGCTCCTCATACATTTCGCTGTAATTGGCCAGGATACGCTCTATTCCAAACACATGGCGGGCACAGCGCACCTCAATGGGCCATCCATTTTCGTCATAGGGCACATAGAGCTGCCCAATCTCACCGGCCTTCACATAAGTCTCCGACTTGCCTGTCAGGACGAGCGCCTCATCGGTGCGGTCACGCAGGCGGCCCTGGGCGGGATTGGGGGCTTCCATTAAAAGCGCCAGCGTATCCGTGTGATCGCCAAGCTCACGGTGGGTCAAGCCGCGCAGATCTGTCGGAGAGGGCTCCAGGGATATCTGCACTCCCTCCATCTGCATGTCCACGACCACATTCGATGCCAGATTCATGGCCCGTTCATGGGCAATCAAAGCATTAATGACAGGATATTCAGGGCTGGCCTCATGGAGGTCCACAGTAACATCAATGTTCTCCGTATTGATCAGCTGGACAATACCATAGCTCATCATCTCAGTTAGCGTCCCATCCGCCTTCCCCGGGTAAGTACGGTTAATGTTGCGGTTCTCACTTCCTGACAAGGACTGACCCATATAGTTGACATAGACATCCGGGTCCGGCCACTGATCCACCGGATTCGTTGCCCGGGATCCATGGATGAACTCACGGACGTTTCCTTCATCGGTGGTGATATGTACAGTGCTGGGATGCCCTTCCTGGGGGTCGTTGTGCGTAAAGGCACTGTTGTTGGTTCGGGGAATGACATACAGCGTTCCTGCCTCTACTTTTGCATTTTCTACAAACAGGACCGCTCCCATATGACCGCCCAGCTCATTTGCGTGTGTACCGCCGAGGATCAGGCAGCTGCCTCCCTCTTGCTCCCCCTGAAGCACATAAATCTGAGTATCCCCGGCAGTACCAGCTAAATCAGGGAAGTAATCGCTGAGCATTCGGACCTCTGTCACGCCCTCTCCGGGAATAATCTCTTCTGTAGCGGTCCGCATCTGGTGAAAGCTGTTACCAGAAATAGTACAGAAAACAGCTACACATGCCAGGACTGCAAGTGCAGAAATATAATTTTTCTTCATGGCACTCCTCCTATTTGATCATCAGGGCACGCAGGACAATTGGGAGCAGGACCAGCGCCGCATTCATCTGCTTTTTGATGTCTTTCTCTTCAAAAATGCAAAATACGGTTACAACTCCTACAAACACCATGATCAGCCAGGATACGATAGTTACGATCGTCACAATGACACCTCCTTGCGGTTCTCAGGGGAGAAGGGACGCGATTGGGTTGGCAAAAATGATAAACAGTAGGCTCCAGGCAATGATCAGCAGCGCAGAGGGAAGGCACTTCTTCAGAACACCGGTGTATTGCTCCAGTCCCGCGACCTTGGACGCAAAAATGCCAGCAAGGGCGGTAGGCGGCATCAGCTCACCCACACTGGCAATAGAGGCCAGTGCAGCAGCAACCACAATCGTATCCCGGCTCATGAGGGCCAGCAGGAACGGGACACCAAACACAGACGCTGCCCCCAGAGAAGAGATGGCTCCAAACAGCGGAATTGTAACCGCAATGGCCACAAAAATCAAGGCATCGGGAAGAGCAAGGCAGTTAACGACCAGCCAGCCCTTAACTCCGGTCATAGTCATAATCTCAATAAACATCCCAACCCCCATCAAGATTCCCATGACAGGCAGTGAGCTGTTCACTCCCTCTTTAATCGCTGCCCAAACCGAAAATTTTTTCCCGGTCAGGATACAGAGCAGTGCACTGATCATAAAAACAATAGTCATGCTCAGAGATGGGACGATATTCGGCAGCATAGAGGGAAGGAGGATCAGCGCCAGCAGAACAAAGACGGGCAATAGCATGACAAAAGACATCTTTTCATCGTCTCTGATCTGCAGTTGAATTTTGACCTGCTCATAGTCCATATTTTTACAGTCCTTTAGCCCAAGGACCAGCACCGAAAAAATTGCCAGTGGGACAGAGAGAAGCAGCAGTGGAATTCCAAACCCCACATAGGGGATGTCTACACCTCCACCAATGGTCATAACTGCAATATTGACCGGAGGAGCTGTGGCACCATACATACCACCAAGCGCAATAATAGCCGCTGCTTTTTCTGCAGGAATCCCCATCGCGATGAGGATCGGGCAGACAATCGCACCTGCGCTGATTACCGCTGCGGTGGAGGATCCGGTGATCATACCTGGGAACATGATAATCAGCATAAGGAGCAGGAGCAGGATGACCTTATGGTTGTGGAATCTGCGAAGGAAGAATCGATTCAGCATATCAAGGGCACCAGAATACTGAATGCATTTCATAAAAATCATTGCACAGGCAATGACCAGAATGGTATCTAGGAAGGACATGGTACCTTCCACCATAAACTTCACCGGAACTCCAAAGCCGCCAGCCAGGGCCCCGCCCACCGTGGAAAGCAATAATGCAATTCCCACAGGCAGCTTCAGGAAGAAACAACTTCCCGCAAAGATGACGATCATCAGCAGGAAAATCAGCAGTTCAGACATATGACAACTCCTTCTTGTTCAACAGAAGGGGCTGATGCAGCCACCTCACAATTATTTGAATGCCTTTGGGAGCACAGTACCCACATCCGCCAATGTTTCAACGGTATCCATGGGGATTCCATTTTCTGATGCAATCTGGGTAAAAAGTCCATCATCATCTCCGCCAGCAACGACCAGCAGATAATCAGCTTTAGGGGAAACCGCAGAGATGAAGCCGTCACTCAGTTCACCGCGGCGGGCACTCCCGCCGATATGGGCGACAATGATGGTCATATCCGCCTCCTCAGCCTTAGCTACCACCGCATCCACGCGCTCCTGCTCCACGTCGGCATCCACTCCAGCGGCTCCAAGCCCCTTCTGACTGCCGCCCACACCAATGATCAGGGTCTTATAGGCAGAGGTATCAAAGCTGTCTGCCCCAATGCTTGTCTCAATATCACAGGAGAACCCGGCCTTCTCTAAAATCGCACTGAGCATAGATGCGTCAGCACTCTGCCCTGCAGAGGTGATCAGGGCAGGGGTCTCCGCAATAGGTTCTGTCAGCCCTGTCACCTCTGTGACCTGGGTAGAGCTCCCTGCGGAACCCGGGGCCTGACCGGAGGTACTTCCAGGATCTCCGCATGCGGCTAAGGAAAGCACCATCGCCCCCGCCAGCACAAAAGACAGCACCTTTTTCATAATTAAATTCTCCTTTCAGAAATGTCTTGACATTGAAATTGCAAAAACCGGCCAAGGCCAGAAGGCCCTGGCCGGTTCCATGCACAGGAATCCGTACATCTGGTAAAGATCAATATGCGACGCCCTGCGAATCCCGTCTCGGGTCCCCGGCCACATGAAGCTCACCAGTATCAGGATTATAAGTAATAGTGTTGGAGCTACCCATATTGGCGTCCCAGTCTGAACCAACCTTTACGGTATGCCCCATAGCCTCCAGTTCATCGATCACATCCTGAGGCATCCGTCCCTCCACCTGGATGACGCAATCCGCTCCAGCAAAGACTCGGGGTGCATCGGCGGAATCCTGGGCATTCATTCCAAAATCCACAATATTGATAATTGTCTGGGCCATGCAGGCGATAATGCGCTCACCTCCAGGAGATCCAGAAATCAGAACCGGCTCTCCTTCAGGGCTGACCAAAATAGTTGGTGTCATGCTGGATAGAGAGAGCTTGCCTGGCGCCACAGAGTTGGGCTTACCCTGCTCCAAATCGAAGCTGGTCAGACCATTGCTCAGCAGGAAGCCTCGTCCGGGAACCGTAATGCCACAGCCAAAGTGGGAACTAATAGACTGGGTCATGCATGCCATGTTGCCATCTTTATCAATGACAGACATGTGCGTAGTGGAGGCACTCTCATAAGGCATCGGGTCTCCGGCCTCCAGCTCAGTTGTGGCCTCACCTGTAATCTGCTCATAAAGAGAGTAGGCATAATCTTTAGAGCTCAAGCCGGTAATGGGGATATCGCCAAAGCTGGGGTCGCCCAAATATGCACCCCGGTCGGCATACGCGCGCATCATGGCTTCCGAGATCACATGGATGCTTTCAGGAGTATTGTGCCCCATAGAAGCCAGATCAAAGTTCTCAAGAATATTGAGGATTTCACCCACGATCACTCCGCCAGAGCTGGGCAGCGGCATACTGTAAAGCTTATAGCCCCGATAGGTCACCTCAACTGGATCATCAATGACCAGAACATCAGTCATTGCAGTCTTCAGATCATTCATGTTCATCACACCGCCGTCGGCCTGGATGATGTCCACGATCTCCTGTGCAATGGGTCCTTCATAAAAATATTCGATTCCATTTTCTGCGATCAGATTTAGAGTATCGATCAGATCGGGGTTGTAAATGACATCTCCCACTTCGGGAACAGTCAGCCCGTCCTTCAGCCAGAGCTCTCGGGACGCCTCATGCATGTACAGTTTTTCATAGGAACTGTCGATCAGGTTGTGCAGATTCTCTGTCACTCGAATCCCCTGCTCGGCCGCCTGAGTAACATAGGGAATGATCTCAGAGAGTGTCATGGTCCCCCAATTGTCCAACGCCACCTGATAAGTGGAAAGGGCTTTCATAATGGATACCGCCTTACCGGAAGAATTGAACTCACTCCAAAGCTCCTGGTTGCGGGTGCCGTCCTCATTGAGCAGGTACTCAAAATAGTCCAGCGGGATATCCTCAGGTGCAGGGAACTGACTGCTGATGGCCACGTTCTTCTGCTCATCGGCCAGGTAGATATTCATAAATCCGCCGCCGCCAAGTCCGCTGGCGTTCGGCTCAAAAAATCCAATGGCCAGTGCGGTGGCCACGCAGGCATCGATCGCGTTTCCTCCCGCCTTCAGGACCTCAATACCAACCTCAGAAGCCTCCTGCTTTCCAGAGGTGACGGCACCGTTGTATCCAGAAGCATCCCGTGTGCTTAAGGTCGTTGCCGCCGTTCCGATATCGCTTCCCTCTGCTGCGGCGATCCCGCCCTGATTATTCAGCGGATAATCGGATTCCCCTTCTGGGGAGGAGGGCACTGATGCGCTGCTTGACTGAGAGGCGCTGGGCTGAGAGGAGGAAGACGGGACACTGCTGGTTGAGGGCTGAGTTCCTTGTCCACAAGCTGTCATGCTGATCAGCATAGCGGCTGAGAGGGTAAGGGCTGCGAGTTGGCGTCTTTGTTTCATTTTTGTACCTCCTTACATTTCTCTGTCATTTCTATTGGCCATTAGCGTTCTGGTGTGATAGTCCTCTCGCATCTTTATATGTGTGCACACAGGTAGGAAAGGTCATTTCCTTTCTTAAATCAACTTTAACATGCAAAATTCTAGATGTCTATTTTATCTTTTTAATCTCACATAAAAAATAAAAAATTTAGCTTTTGACGAATATTTTTTGTTTATTCCGCAATAATAAAAGATTTTTCACCGACTATATTCAAAAATTTAATATTTTTTATATTTTTTTAACATTTAAAGATATAAAAAACTATATATGCATATAAACGTATTTGTTAGTTTCTTTAAATAAACATAAGATTTTTTATTCAATTGGTACCCCAAATCCAAACGCTCCATGCACCATACATGTTTGGGCGGAAAGCTCGGCTCCCGCTTCCATGCACTGCCTCAGATATGGTTTGGAACAAGCCCCGCTGGTTTTCAACTCTAGATATCGCATGAGAAAACCAGCTGCAAAAGAATCTCCGGCACCTAACGTATCCACCGCCTGTACAAGCTTTGGGGTGTGATACGCCATCTCTCTTCCGTCCCATGCCATGGCTCCTCGGCTCCCCATGGTTGCCACGGCGATCCCGCACCCCTCCTCGTGTATCTGTTCCAGCAGGGTGCGTACGCTGTCCTCATCAGAATCCGAACAGGACAGAAAACCTATGTCCAGCCAAGGGCATATATGCTGTCTGCGTTCAATATCCTCCCAGGAGCGGGAAAAATCATAGGAAACCAGCGGTACAAGCGGCTTCAACAGGGGAAGCTGGTCATCAAAATAGCTGTTATTGCTGGTATGGACCACTTCAAAACTGTCAATATAAGACAGGTCGGACGCTGTCAGGCGCAGAGGGTGCTCCCGAAGCACCCCACCTTTATTGCTGCTGACAAAACTTCTGTCACCGTCTATCAGATCAACAACTGCATAGCCATTTTCCCCCTCATAAGTCCGGCAGCGGCTGAATTCCACCCCAACTGCCGTCAGGGTCTCTTTTATATGGTTTCCTACTCTGTCTGTCCCAAATACCCCCATATATGCACTGAAGCACCCCTGAAGTCTGCAATAAACTGCAACATTCAGTGCCTGTCCCCCTGGGAACATAGTGGAAATCGTACGATATTTGTCACAAACATTATCTCCGATCCCAATGATCCTCATCTGAGTCATCTCCCTTAAATCAGTATATATATTTATATTAGTTTTCCTTTCAAAAAAAGTCAAGATTTAGGCAGAATATTTCTTGACTTTTTCTTTTAAAATCTATATGCTTGTTCTAGAATATATTATAAGTTTATATTATCAATTTGAAAGGAGAAACAGCAATGGAAATCAGAGAGATGATTACAGAAATTAAGGGACGCTTGGACACAAGGGGCGGGTTGAAAGCCGTCATCTTTGTTGCCTGCGGAGGCTCACAGGCTGCCATCTATCCTGGCAAGTATCTTCTGGAGCGTGAGGCCAATGAAATAGCGGTCTCAATTTATAACAGCAATGAGTTCAATTATGTAACCCCGAAATCTCTGGATGAGAGGTGCATCGTAATCTGCTGCTCCTTGAAGGCCACAGCAGAAACCGTGCATGCAGTGGAGCGCGCACGGCAGTTCGGAGCTGTTACCATCGCTATGACGGGCTCCCCTGAAACCGGAATGGCAAAAGCCGGAGAATATGTGGTAGTGTACTCCAATGGGGATGAACAGATTTATTCCCAATCCAACCAGTCGATGGCACTGCGGCTTGGGTTTGAAATTCTGCATCAATTTGAAGGATATCCGCTGTACCATGAGGCTATGGCAGCCTTTGACCAGATCGACGCAATCGTTGCAGAAAGCAAACGATCCATGCTCCCTGCCGCACAATCTTTTGCTGTTGAATATCAAAACGATCCTCTCTTTCAAGTCCTGGGGGCCGGCCCGCTGTACGGGACCGCCTATTCTATGGCAAACTGTCATTTTATGGAAATGCATTGGCGAAATGCCATTATGATTCACAGCGGAGAATATTTCCACGGTCCCTTTGAAATGACCAGCGAGACTCAGCCGATGATCCTTCTGATGGCAACCGGGCGTTCACGCTTTTTGGATGAACGTGTACTTAAATTCCTCAAAACCTATGCAAAGCGCTTTATCGTTATAGATGCTAAGGATACTGGGATTGAGGAACACATTGATCCCAGAATTGCCGAATTTTTCAACTCTGTGGTAATGATCCCGCTGGAGCGTTTCTTTGTAGAGCAGATGTCCAAGCTCTGCAAGCACTCCATGGATGACCGGCACTATATGTGGAAAGTAGAATATTGAGAAGATGCGCGAAATATCTACGAGGAGGGGGCTTGTCCTGAGGACAGGCCCCCTCCTCGTAGATTCCGCTTCTTATCTTACAGTTCTCCCCTGTATCCTCAAGATGTAGGCGGCAGCTCTCTGTGCCACATATTGCTTCGCTGTATCCGTACATGTCGGCACAGGCACAGGATCCCTGCCGCAGCCAGGAGTCCCAGTACAATCGGAAGCAACGGATATTGTATCCTGTAATACACTGCACTGCTTCCCGGATCCGGCCATTGAACCGGGTCATATGGCAGGCCGTATTCTGCGGTCAACTGCTTGATATTCAGCAGGTGAACGACCGGGATTCCCCTTCCCAGGTATCGTTCCACCAGACCGCTTTGATCTGTCACCGGCATGGCGCTTCTTGGGTCCAGAACTCCCTGCCCCAAAGCGATCCCGCGTTCTCCCACACCCATAGAGGTCACATTTCCTCCCACAGATACAAAGCATTGGATGGGGCCCTGGCGCTCATAGATCTCCTGTCTCTGTTCCAAATTATTCAGAAACTTCGGTTCTTGAAAGATCACAAGTCCCGCCTGCTCCAGCCGCTCCAAGATCTCCATCTTCTGCTCGGGCAACATCCCATCTCCTGTATCATTGTCGCCTCCCAGCGTAACTGCGGCACTGTCTGTTGTAAGCACGCCGTCCTGCACAAGCCGGTGCAGCATCTCTGGAAAGGTAAGCTCTGGATCAGTAGCACCATAAGTAGACGCTCCTACTGACGAAATGGGGATGACTTCCACTTTCATAGACTGGCATGCTGCCATCACTGCCAGATTCATTGCAGGGAAAGAACCCGAAAACCCTGCGGCCACCCGGTCCCCCGGCCGAACCCCTGCCTCATAGAGCAATCTGACGCACAGCGCCCCCATATCCGGCCATGCAGTCGTTCTCTTAGCTTCTATGGCACCAAGGGTCGTGGTAATCCCTGTATAGTAGGGACCGATCATACCGGTCTGATGATAATCTTCCTGGCTCATAGGGATATGGAGCTCCTCTTTATATCCCCTTACTGCGGAAAAGCATCTGGTCAGCAGCTCAGCTGCCTGCCGCTGTTCCATCACATATGAGGTCTCAGCGCGCTGGACTCCGTGGGACGCCCACCAGACTGCTCCGAAAAGGATCAGAGCACACAGCATCAGCAGGCGCACAATCTTTTTTTCTCTCTGTTTCCCGTTCATACCCGGAACACCTGCATTCCCATTCCCATCATGATCAAGGCCAGAATACCTACTACCACTGCCAGAGACATCAGAGATTTTACCACTCCCTGCCGTTCCAACTCGTTTGCTATGATGCCCGGCACCAGCACGCCAATGATTCCTGGATCATAAGGCAGTATCTCAGAGGAGGCAATGATCAAGTCAATGGTAAACGCCAATAAAATCATCACAGCAAAGCGCCGTCGGCCATATAAAATCATGAAATTTCCCAACAGTTTGCCGCCTCCCCATGCCAAGAGTGCGATCACCAGCGTATAGACAATTCTGACCGGCGTCTGCAGGCAGAGGACAATATATCCCGGTACGATCAGCCCAGCTGGAGAAAAACCTGTCAGTTCCGTAAACAAAAGACTGACGGCCACCCCGATCAAAACAATTTCATGGTACAATTCTCTTCCCCTCCCCCACCACACGTTCTATGAGTGACCTTCCTGGTCCTGCCAAATTTCCAGCTGCAAAGATCACAGTATCCGATCCTGTTCTATCCAGGGGCACCTCCTTTTCACTGCCTAAACTGTACACCGGCCTGCCGGGCAGTCTTTTCTTTATCTCCCGGCATACCGCGCCTCGGGCCCCTCCAGTGATCCACACTTCTTCCGGCTGAAGCTCATGCGCAACCATCGCCATATGGATAGCACGGTACCCCCGGTCTGCACGGTTATTAATGAGTAGGATCAGCTTATGTCCATCCAGTTTCAGTCTCTCTGCCATCCTTCGATAATTCATGCATGTGGATTTAGGATCATTGACTGCCATGGCGTTGATAAATAGAGCCCCTTGGGGAAGCCGGAACGCCGAAAGGGCATATGGGTCCGGCTGATAGCTTAAAATCCCCACCAATGCAGCTTCACGGTCCACTCCCAGCTCTCCGCACACAGCCAGGGCAAGCGCCACATTCTCCGGAAAGTCGAAATTTGGAAGATCATCTGCCGGGCGGGACAATTCCACCCTGGCCCCTACTTTTTCTGCATTCCGCACCATCTGGCCCCAAAATTGAGTATCCGCTGTATAAAGGATCCCATGCTCCGGAATGGTGCGGGATAGGGAATCACATATCTCTTCCAAGGTCAGCCCCATCTCCTCTGTATGGTCCAGCCGTACATTCGTGATCACCCCAATATCAGAGCGTACGATTTTCCTCTGTGAGATTTCCTGGAGAAATGGATCCACAGCCATACACTCTATTACAAGGACCTGGGCATGCTCCCTGACCGCCATACGCATCACCCGGGCCTGCTCCCGTATATTTGCCTTCCCGCGGCGGCGCAGTGGCCGTTCTACTCCGTCCGTTCCAATCAGCCGAGGGACTGTCCCAGTTGTCTTGCAGAAGACTGACCAGCCCCCAGACTTTAATCCCGCAGCGATCATTCGGGTCACCGTGGATTTTCCCCGGATTCCATTTACATACACTACATGCTGCAGCAAGGCTCTGTCCCGTTTGACCTGATACGCTTCTAACCCTAATAGGATCATAATCAACAGGAAAAGCACCAAAATTAGAGCTTCCATATTTCCCTCCCCCTCATATTTATTATATATATTCTTATAAGCAATTATATCAAATACCATTTTCTTTGAGAAGACTGTTCGGTAAAACTTTTTTCTTCTTCCATAGACTCTTGGCCACCGCAGCTCTGTTTTAATATAGTACTCCCAAGAGCCTTCCACAAAAATAAAGCCGCACCCCTGTGGCAGGTTGCTGCTCGGAACCAAAATAGAGACAGAGGGGTACCCTCTTCACTAGGAAATACTCTCCCCTCTGATAAAAAATCGGAGCAAGCGCACAAACGCTTACTCCGACCATGTCTTGTCCAAACACTATAGATGCCGTCACTCCCTAGTTCGTACCCAGACCACATCACAGCCCAGCAAAGTGGTTATGATGCGGAAGAAGGAACAGCAGAATGAGCGCACTCTAATTTCAATAAAAATCGGAGCAAGCGATATAACGCTTGCTCCGACGCTGGAGGTGCCACCCAGATTTGAACTGGGGGAGTGGAGCTTTTGCAGAGCTCTGCCTTACCACTTGGCTATGGCACCAAAAATATGGAGCGAGTGACGGGGCTCGAACCCGCTACCTCCACCTTGGCAAGGTGGCGCTCTACCAGATGAGCTACACTCGCATATTGTGCCCTGACGGGATCATTCTTATCCCGTCAGGGACTTGGTGCCTCCGGTCGGAATCGAACCAACGACACGAGGATTTTCAGTCCTCTGCTCTACCAACTGAGCTACAGAGGCAAATGGCGACTCGGAAGGGACTTGAACCCTCGACCTCCGGCGTGACAGGCCGGCGTTCTAACCAACTGAACTACCGAGCCAGGTAGTCATGGGAGTGGTGGGAACAACAGGGCTCGAACCTGTGACCCCATGCTTGTAAGGCATGTGCTCTACCAGCTGAGCTATGCTCCCCCGGTTTGCTGTCGCTGTCTCACGACGGCTTGCTTATTATACTAAAGTCTTTCCATCTTGTCAACCACTATTTTCACTTTTTTTGCGCAAATTTTGGTTTCCTCTTTTTTGCTGCCCCGGACCAGCAGACAGCAGGCCCACCGGTCCGGAGGCATCCCTATTTCTACATCTTCCGTTCTGCGGGGGCCGGGGACTTCTCCCCCTCCCGGGCGAGCTCCGTACGGAAGAAGTGGAGCAGCATCCCTCCGCTGCACAGGAAGGTGATGAAGTCCGCCACCATCTGGGTCATCTCCAGCCCGGTGAGATCAAACAGCCTGGGCAGCAGGAAGATCAGAGGGATAAAGAACAGCCCCTGCCGGCATACGGCCAGGAAGGAGGCCCTCCAGGAGCACCCCAGCGACTGGAAGAGCATGTTGGCAAAGACCAGCACCGCCCCCAGGGGAAGGCTGACACACTGGAACCGGAAAGCCCGGGCCCCGATGGCGATCACCTCCGTGTCCTCCCGGAAGAAGTGGATCACCTGGGGTGCGAAAAGAAACCCAATGACGGCCGCCGCAGTCAGCACCAAGGTGCAGGACTTCATGGAGAACTTCACGCTCTCCCGCACCCGGTCCAGCCGCCCCGCACCGTAGTTGAAGCCTACTACAGGCTGAAACCCCTGGCCGAAGCCGATGACGACGGACATGATGAAGGTAAACACCTTGGTCACGATCCCCATGGCGGCCACCGCCGGGTCGCCGTAGAGCCCCGCATTGAGGTTCAGAGACACGGAGGCCACACTGGACATGCCCTGCCGCAGGAAGGATGGCAGACCGCTTTTCAGGATGTCTCCATACACCTTGGCCTCTCGAGCGATGAGCCGGGGGCTGACCCGGATGTCGCTCTGCCCTCGCACAAAGAAGGAGGCCAGGATAGCCAGGCTGACGCACTGGCTGAACAGGGTGGCGATGGCCGCCCCGGAGATGCCCATGTCAAAGGTGAAGATCAGGATGGGGTCCAACACGATGTTCAGCAGTCCGCCGAATCCCAGGCCGATCACCGACCGGTTGGCCTTTCCCTGCCACCGCAGCAAATTGTTGAGGATATAGGCCAGGATCATCACCGGGGCACCGAAGATGATATACCTGGCGTAGTCTAGGGCGTAGGGATAGATGGTGGGGGTGGCCCCCAGCAGCCAGACCAGCTCATCGATCCAGACGAAGCAGACGGACATGAGCAGCAGCCCCAGCACCAGTCCCAGAATGACGGCGCTGGATGCGTACTGGTCCGCCCGCTCTTTCCATCCCTTCCCCAGCAGCCGGGAGGTGATGCTCCCCGCCCCCATCCCCACGGTGAAGCCCACCGCCTGGATGATCGCCATGAGGGAAAAGACGATGCTCACCGCTCCGGAGGCGCTGGTGGCTCCATCCCCCGCGCCGATGTGGGAGACAAAATAGGTGTCCGCCATGTTGTAGATGGAGGTCACCAGCATGCTGATGATGGTGGGCACCGCCAGCCTGCCGATCAGTCCCGGGATGGGGGCCTCCAGCATCTGTTTCCGCTGTTCTTCCGGACTTTCCCGCTTCACTTTTTTCTCCTTTCCGCCTTTCCCGGCTTCTCTCCCTGCCTTCCTCTCTCCGCCGCCCGCCAGCGGTAAAAAAGCGCCCCATCCCTCCGGTCTCTTCCGGGGGGATGGGGCGTCGTTCCTCTTAAAACGGCAGTCCGAGCCCGCCGGTCAGTTTCTGCATGGTGGAAGCCGCATCGTTTTCCGCAGCCCGCAGCGCCTCGTTGACGGCGGCCACGATCATGTCCTGGAGCATCTCCACGTCATCCGGGTCCACCGCCTCAGGATCGATCTCCAGCGCCTTCAGCTCCCGCTTGCCGGTCACAGTGGCAGTCACCACCCCGCCGCCGGCGGCGGCCTCGTACTCCTTCTCCTGGAGCTCCTGCTGCATGCGCATCATATCCTGCTGCATCTTCTGGGCCTGCTTGAGCATGTTGGCGTTCATTCCCATACCGCCCATGCCGCCGCGGCCTCCAAAGCCCTTTGCCATATCCATCCACTCCTTATTCCGATATAACCATATCACTTGATGATGATATTGTCAAACTGTTCCCCAAACTCCAGCAGGGCGTCCAGGGCGTCCCGCTGTCCAGCTTCCGGGGCCTGCCCCGTGCCCAGGTCCTCCGGAGAGGGCTTCCCGATTTGGAAGGCTACTCTGGCCTGCCCGCCGAACCGCTGCCCGGCGGCCTGTGCCAGCACCTCCGTGATGTTGGGCTTGTTGAGCATCGCCTTGGTGAATGCACTGTCCACCCACAGGGTCAGCACCCCGTTTTTCCAGGTCCCCACCGTCTTTTCCGGGTTCACCAGATAGGGCCCCGCGGAGGGCAGCTTTCGCTTGGCCTCCGCCGCGAAGGCGGGCCAGAAGGAGCTCTCGCCCCCGGCGACGGCCGGCTGGGCAGGCGGGACCGCCGCAGGCCGTCTCTCCGGCTCTTCCAGGGTCCGCTCCTCCTCCGGTTCCTCCGGCAGGGGCGGACGCTCCTCCGTCCAGGGAGGAGCCTCCACGGGCGCCGGCTGAGGCCGGGCGGGCTGCTGCGCCGCCCCGCCGTCCCCCGCCGAACCGGCCGTCTGCCGAGCCGGGACGCCGGAGGCCAACTGCTCCTCCAGCCGGGCGATCCGGGCGGACAGTCCGGCCGCCGAGTCGTCCAGCGTCTCGTCGCACAGGCGGATGAGGCACAGCTCCGCGTCCGTCCGCCGGCTGCTGCTGCGGGGCAGCAGCGCGGCAGTGTCCTGAAGGCAGTTGAGCATCTGGAGCAGGCGGGGCGCGGTAAGCAGCTCTCCCAGGCCGCGCATGGTGGTCTCGTCATATCCACCGGTCAGCAGGGCACTGCCGCCTCTGGGGGCCGTCTTTCTCATCAGCAGATCCCGGGCCAGGGAGGACAGCTCCCCCAGCACCGCCCCCACGTCCTTTCCCCCGGCGTACAGCCGGGACAGGGTCTCCAGGGCGGCGGCAGTGTCGTGCCGGGCGGCCAGCTCCATCAGCCGGGCGGTCTCCAGATTTCCCGCCAGCCCCAGGGTATCCAGCACCGCCTGCTCGTCCACCTGCTGTCCGCCGCCGGAGCACTGGTCCAGCAGGGAAAGGGCGTCCCTCAAGCCGCCATCAGCCAGCCGGGCCAGAAGGGCCGCTCCCTCCGGGGTCAGGTCGATGCCCTCCTGCCCCGCCACATACTCCAGGCGCTGGGCGATCTGTCCGGGCAGGATGCGTTTGAACGCGAACTGCTGACACCGGGAGCGGATGGTAGCCGGCACCTTGTGCAGCTCCGTGGTGGCCAGGATAAACATCAGGTGGGACGGCGGCTCCTCCAGGATCTTCAGCAGCGCATTGAAGGCTGGGGTGGAGAGCATATGGACCTCGTCCACGATATAGACCCGCTTACGGACCGCCGCCGGGGTATAGACCGCCTCATCCCGCAGGGCCCGGACCTGGTCTACGCCGTTGTTGGAGGCGGCATCCAGCTCCAGCACATCCAGGATAGAGCCGTTTTCAATGCCCAGGCAGGCCGGGCACTGATTGCAGGGGTTGCCATTCACCGGGCTCTGGCAGTTCACCGCCCGAGACAGGATCTTGGCGCAGGTGGTCTTGCCCGTCCCCCGGGTCCCAGTGAACAGATAGGCGTGGGACAGCCGCCCCCCCGCCACCTGCTGCTTCAAAGTGTCGGTGATATGGCTCTGGCCCACCACATCGTCAAAAGTGCGGGGCCTCCATTTGCGGTACAGGGCCTGATACACGATATCACCTCAAATCCTTTTCTCTGCCCATCCGGGCAAAAAATACTCGATGCAGAGCAAGGCCGCACACCGGCCTTTGAAGCGTACACTATACCCGTTACCTGGACAGCCGGCTCAAGAACAGTAACCCCGCGGCACACGCGGCGGGCCGCTTAGTGCTGCTCGGTTCCCCGCCTGACACGGTTCACGGAGCCGCGTTGCGCGGGACCGGTCTATCATCGCTGCTTATCCAGGTCAGACAGCACAATGCACGTCCGGGGGCCGGGATTCATCCCTGCTGAAGCGGGTTGCAGGAACAGGGCACCGCTATCTCCCCGACTAGTGCGGCCTTGCCCCACACCGAGGTCTGGAACAAAGCTGGGATATATTATACTGCATCCGGCAGAATTTATCAACAGGATTTTTCACGGCCTTTTCCCATCGGAGGGAGCGCCCCAGCTCTCGCGCAAAAAGGCGCCCCCGGGCCGTCGGTCCGGGGGCGCCCGCCCTCATTGGATGTGCACATGGTCGTTGATATGCTTCATGCAGTAGCAGTAGTAGCCGTTGCATTTGGAACAGTAGCGGAACTCCATGTTGGGGTCGTCCGCGTCGGTGATGCCGCACACGGCGCATTTGTGGAGATAGCCCTTCCGGTTCTGGACTTCCTTCTGAGCCTTTTTGAAGTTGATGGTTTGAGGATCGACCCGGTGAGCAGCCCGGCTGCTCCCCCGGCGGAGGATGGCCATCAGATCGTCCCAGAAGAAGATGAAGTAGTTCAGGATGGCCACAATGGGGACCATTCCCTGGACCCAGTTGCCGTTCATAAAGTAATGACCAATATCAAAGGCAAAGAGGGCCGCATCCACCCAGGCCAGCCACTTCACTTTCAGGGGCAGGATCCCGTAGAGCAGCACCCGCATATCCGGGTACAGGGTGGCGAAGGCAAAAAACATGGACATGTTCACGTAGTACATGCTGGCAGTCTCCAGGAAGGCACCAGAGATCCAGTAAGTCACCATCCCGGTGAAAATGTTCAGCAGGACGCCCACCCCGTAAAACACGGTGAACCGGGTAGACCCCCACTGGTTTTCCAGAGCGTTTCCGATGTAGTAGTAGAACAGGGTGGTCAAGGCAAACCACAGGATGAAACCGCCGCTGGTGGGGACGAAGATAAAGGTGAGCAGCCGCCACACCTGCCCTTCCATGATCAGGGCCGGGTAGAACCGCAGCATAGCGGAGAAGTAGCCGTTGCTGAACATATCCATCAGATAGACCGCTACATTGGCGATGACGATGTACTTCATCAGACCTGGGATGCCGAGCCGGGGATGCTTGTAGCAGAAGCGGTCCAGCCAGCGGGAAATCGCGCCCATACAGGAGCCTCCTAACATTTGTGTCAAATCGTTTTTCATTGTACCCCGGTTTTCGGGAATTGTCCATGACAAATCTGTAAATTATTTGTCTTTGTCTCCCATGGGCCGGAAAGTTTTCTCATTCAGCATTGAATTTGTCTCCGAAACATTGTAAAGTAAAGAAAGAAATTTTTTAGTTTCGCCCACGAAAGGATGGTCTTTATGGAGAATTTCAGCCAGAGCGCCCCTGTCAACATGGCCCCGACCGGCATCGCCACCTTTGCCAAATGTCCCATCTGCCCTGACATCCGCCAGATCCAGGCTGACATCGCTGTCATCGGCGCCCCCTGCGATATGGCTATCCAGGGCCGCCCCGGCGCCCGGCTGGGCCCCCGGGGCATACGTACCCAGTCCACCCGCTTTCGCTTCAGTCCCCAGGGTTCCTATGATCCAGAACGGGACGACTACTACCTGAGCACCGAGAAGTGGTCGGTGATGGACTGCGGCGACATCGACTATGTCCCCGGCGATCTGGAGCAGACCTTCGGCAACATCGAGGCCGCGGTGCGCCTGCTCCGCAGCCGGGGCTGCCTGCCCGTGGTGCTGGGGGGCGACCACTCCATCTCCATCCCGGTCGCCCGGGGGCTGGACCAGTCCGGCCCCTTCCATGTGATCCAGCTGGACGCCCACCTGGACTGGACCGATCAGCTGGGCGGGAACCGGCTCTTCAACGGCCATCCCATGCGCTACATGTCCCAGCTGCCCTATGTGGACCGGATGGCTCACCTGGGCATCCACGGCATCGGCAGCAGCAAGCGCTCCGACTTCCAGGACGCCCGGGCCTATGGGGCAACGATCCTCTCCACCCGCCAGATCCGGGCCATGGGAGCCCAGAAGGTTCTGGAACAGCTGCCCCAGGGCGGGCGCTACTATGTCACCATCGACATCGACGCTTTCGACTACTCCATCGCCGGCGGCACCGGCTCCCCCATGCTGGGCGGCCTGCTCTATGACGAGGCGGTGGACCTGCTGGAGGGCATCGCCCAGCTGGGCGAGGTCATCTGCGTGGATCTGGTGGAGGTCTCGCCCCCTTATGACGACGCGGCGGGCACCACCTGCTATCTGGCCGCCCGGATCCTGGCCGACTTCCTGGGCTTCATCACCAAGGAGCGGGAGCGCAGGGGAGAACGCTGATCCCCATCCCCATCAAATCAAAGGAGCAAATGATATGAGCATCGTGAAAGACCTGTCTCTGTCCCCTTCCGGCCTGCAGAAGATCCAGTGGGTCCGGGACTTCATGCCCGCCCTGGGCGGCATCGAGGAGCGCTTCCGCCGGGAGAAGCCCTTTGAGGGCCTGACCATCGCCGTCTCTGTCCACCTGGAGGCCAAGACCGCCAACCTGGGGCTGGTGCTCCGGGAGGGGGGCGCCCAGGTGTATCTCACCGGCTGCAACCCCCTGTCCACCCAGGACGATGTGGCCGCTGCCATGGCCAGCCTGGGGGTGGAGACCTTCGGTGTCCACGGGGTGGACATGCGGGGCTATGAGGACCTGCTGACCGAGACCCTGAAGTGCCGCCCCCACCTGATCGTGGACGACGGCGGCGACCTGATCTCCCTGCTGGGGGGGCGGTGCGCTCCCTACGGGGACCGGCTGCTGGGAGGCTGTGAGGAGACCACCACCGGCATCCACCGCCTGTACGCCCGGGAGCGGGCGGGCATCCTCCCCTGCCCCATGATGGCGGTAAACGACGCCAAGGCCAAGCACTACTACGACAACAAATACGGCACCGGCCAGTCCACCTGGGACGCCATCATGCACACCACCAACCTGATGGTAGCGGGCAAGACGGTGGTGGTGGCCGGCTACGGCTGGTGCGGCAAGGGCATCGCCATGCGGGCCAAGGGCATGGGGGCCAACGTGATCGTCACCGAGGTGGACCCCTTCAAGGCCCTGGAGGCCACCATGGAGAACTTCCGGGTGATGCCCATGGACGAGGCCGCCAGATACGGCGATATCTTCGTCACCGCCACCGGCTGCAAGGACGTGATCGTGGAGCGCCACTTCCAGGTGATGAAGCACAATGTCCTGCTGTGCAACTCCGGGCACTTTGACTGTGAGGTAGACGTGGCCCGCCTGGGCCAGCTGGCGGAGGAGCGCTTCCCCCGCCGGGCAGGCATTGAGGGCTTCCGCCTGCCCGACGGCCGCGTTCTCAACGTGCTGGCGGAGGGGCGGCTGGTCAACCTGGCCGCCGGAAACGGCCACCCGGCGGAGATCATGGATATGTCCTTCGCCGTCCAGGCCCTTTCCCTGGAGTGGATGGCCAGGCACGCCGGAAAGCTGGAGAAGAAGGTCTACAACGTCCCCGAAGAGATCGACGACCAGATCGGCCGGGTGAAGCTGGCCGCCATGGGGCTTTCCATCGATACGCTGACCCAGGAGCAGAAGGATTATCTGGCGGGCTGGGAGGCCTGAACCGGGGCCGGCTGCATCAGCGGGCAGGCTCTCCTGTGGGAGAGCTGCCAGCAGACACATCTTATCGACTGTAAAAAGGAGAGCTGTATGAACGACTTTCAGTACTATACCCCCACTAAGGTGGTATTCGGCAGGGGCACCGAGGAGCAGGCGGGCCAGCTGGTGAAGGAGCAGGGCGGGACCAGGGCGCTGGTCCATTTCGGCGGCCGCAGCGCCAGGGAGAGCGGCCTCCTGGACCGGGTGCTGGCCAGTCTGGACCGGGCCGGCGTGGCCCACGTGGAGCTGGGCGGCGTGGTCCCTAACCCCCGGCTGTCCAAGGTACGGGAGGGGATGGAGCTGTGCTGCCGGGAGGGTGTGGACTTCCTGCTGGCCGTGGGGGGCGGAAGCGTCATTGACTCCGCCAAGGCCATCGCCCTGGGGCTGGCCTACGAGGGGGACGTGTGGGACCTGTTCTCCGGCCAGCCTGCCCAGGACTGCCTCCCGGTGGGGACTGTGCTCACCATCGCCGCCGCCGGCAGTGAGATGAGCAACTCCTGCGTCATCACCAACGAGGACGGCTGGAAAAAGCGGGGGTTGAACACCGACCTGTGCCGCCCCCGCTTTGCCGTGATGGACCCGGAGCTCACCTTCACCCTCCCCGCCTATCAGACTGCCTCCGGCTGCGTGGACATCATCTACCACACCATGGAGCGCTACTTCTCCGGCCCTGAGACGGTGGAGCCCACCGACTCTATGGCGGAGGGGCTGATGCGCTCCATGCTGGAGCTCTCCCGCCGGGTGGTCCGGGACCCCCGGGACTATGATGCCCGTGCCGGCATCATGTGGGCGGGGAGCCTGTCCCACAACAGCCTCACCGGCTGCGGCCGGGGCGGCCGCGGCCGCATCGGGGACTGGGCCAGCCACCAGCTGGAGCACGAGCTGAGCGGCATGTTCGACGTCACCCACGGGGCCGGTCTGGCCGCCGTCTGGGGGGCCTGGTCCCGGTATGTCATGGACGCGGCCCCGGAGCGGTTCGCCCGCTTCGCCCGGGCGGTGATGGGGGTGGATACTCCCGGCTCCGACGAGGAGACCGCGCTGGCCGGCATCCGGGCCTTTGAGCACTTCCTCCGCTCCATCGGCATGCCCACCACCGTGGGGCAGCTGGGCATCACGCTGGACGAGCAGGCCATCGAAAAGCTGGCCTGGATGTGTACCTTTGAGGGCAGGCGCACCATTGGCTCCTTTAAGGTGCTGGGCCTGGAGGAGATCAAGGATATCTACCGGACGGCCCGATAAGCTGTTCATGAAAAACGCCGTGGCGTATCGTTTCCGATACGCCACGGTGTTTTTATTGAGTGGATGAAATCAGACTCCCTCGGCGGCTTCCAGCGGTCCGCAGGTCATGTTTCAGGTCTCTCCGCTGTTCTCGTCCTCCCCCTCCTCCTTTGACGGATATCCGATCTTCAGCGTCATGCCGTCGTGCCAGATCCCCGCGCTGCGGGTGATGGGCAGCTTCTGCCCCTCGCTGAAGCCGATGGTCTCCCCGTCCCGGAGGGTGACATCCTGCTCCAGCACATAGGAGGCGATGTCCAGCACAAACCCCCGCAGGTCCCCGGGCTCCGCCCGGGTGTCCAGCACCTCCAGCTCGTCCTTGCCGAAGGCGCGCAGCCCCTCGGTGTAGGCGCACAGGCCTCCCTCCCGGCGGTACAGCCCCGGCCACACCAAATTCAGCAGGGGAAGGCTCCCGTCCTCCATCATCTGGGCCGCCTCCAGATAGAACTCCGGCTGGTACACGGTCCCGTTGGCGTAGATGCCCAGCACGCCGTCCTGTCCACAGGCAGCGCACACCAGCTTCACCTGGAGGCGGGCGGCCTGCCCCACATCTCCGTCCCGTGCCATGGTGGACACCAGGATCTGCCCCCGGTGCCGGCGTGTGGTCTCCTCCGCCTCGCTCCACAGGTAGTTGCGGCCCGCATTCTGCTCCGCCTCCCCTTTGGGCACGGGGAAGGGGTAGAGGCTCACCGCCGTCAGAAAGCCCTCCGCCTCAAAGACCAGGGTGCTTCCCCCCTCCCCGCTGTCCTTCTCTTCCGTCATGCAGGGGATGCCCCAGTCGTCCCGCAGGGTCCGCTTAAATTCCTCCGCGTCCCACTCCGGCTGCTCCAGCAGCACGAAGGCCAGGAAGGTCCCCCCCTCAGGCTGCGCCAGAGCGGGCTGGTCCTCCTCGCACAGGGCAAAGTCGGGGGCGAAGCGGACCATCTGCTGCTCCTCCCCCCGCTGGTAGAACAGGCACAGCCGGCGGTCCATCTGGATGGTGAACCGCTCCAGGGCCAGTCCCCCAGTCCCCAGCCCTGCCCGGGCGGAGAGGAAGGTCAGACCCCGGCGGTCCAGCTCCGGCAGGCGCCGGACCAGCTCCCGCACCCACTCGGCCGGCACCTTGGACAGGGCGGCCTCGTTCCCGAAGAACCGCCCCTCCACCGTGCTCCCCTGATAGGGCATGGTGAACGTGCAGTAAGGGGCGTCCGCCTCCCACTCTACAGGCGCAAGGGCCGCCTTGATCTCCTCCAGCGCCTCCCGGCGGCAGAGGATGCAGGAGATCGCCCGCTTCTTGTCTCCGGCGCTCTCGTCCAGCCCCGCCTGGAGCTTTCTGTCAGATTCCGGGTCGATCCAGTGGAACTCCATCTCCTCCAGCGTGCGCCCCTTCTGGATCTCCCGGCGCAGGGTGGTGAATTCATAGTCTCCCGGCTCCAGGGCAAGCCCCCGGTCCGCCGCCGCCAGGGCCCCCTCCCGGTCCCCAAAGTGGCTGAGCAGCCTGCCGTACATGAGCCAGCCCCACACATACTCCGGGTCCAGTCCGACTCCCTTCTCCGCGTACTTCAGGGCCTCCTCCAGCCGTCCGCAGTAGGTCAGGGCGCAGGCGTACCGATAGTACCAGACCCCGCTCCGGGCCTGCTCTGCCGCCTGCTCCGAATCCGGCATCCACTGGGCCGCCCGGTAATAATACTCGTACTCATCCACATTGTTGCAGATGTAGGAGTACCACAGGGCCGTGTCCAGATCCGCCCGCACCCGCTCCCAGGTGAAGCGCCCCCGGCGGACACCGTCCTGAAGCCGCTCCTCCAGGAAGTTCAGCATTTTGTAGAAGTAGCCGGATACCCCTTCGCACATGGACTCCAGCTCCCGCACATCCTCAGCTGTTAGCACCGGGCCAGCCGGTGCTCTCTCTTCCGCTCCGTTCTCCAGCTCTCCGCCGCTCCGTTTGGCCAGCTCCTCCTCACACTCCCGGATCACCGCCGGGGCGTTTTTGTCCTCCGGGTCCAGCTCCATCCACCGCTGGGCGTAAGGGATGGCCTTCTCCTCCTGCCCCTCCAGGTATTGATAGGCATAGGCCATGCGCATATTCCACTCCGCCTTGTCCCGGCCCTCCTCCCGGACGGCCTCCAGCACCTGGATGGCCCGCAGGAGGGCCTTGTCCCCCTTGCGGCCGGGGGTGCCCTCTTCGCGGTCCCCGATGATGGCGTAGTTTTCCAGCGCCCTGGACAGGGCGTAGGCAAAGCGGTAGTCCCGCCAGTCCTCCGGGATGGCGTTCAGGGCCTGGATGCAGCGGGTGTACTCGTCCTCGTCGTTCCACTGTTCCAGCTGCCGGTAAAAGGCGTCGGCGTTCTCCAGGGTGTAGGGAATGTAGTCCATCCCGGTCAGCGTCTCCTCCAGCTCGTCCTCCTCCGGTTTTTTGAGGGACACCGTCCCGGCCTCCCGGCGGAAGGTGTGGAAGTCGGCCCAGGGGAGATCCGTGTCCGCGAAAAAGTCCTGGACCTTGTTCAGGACGGCGGGCAGGTCCCAGGCGATGAAGTCCACATAGCCGCAGAAGATGCCGGTGGCCCCGCCAGTGAGGATGAGCACGTCCGGGCCGCAGGCACTGCTCAGATAGTCCTCCAGCTCGTCCCGGAAAGCAAAGATCTTGTCGCTGCCCTCCTCTTCCCGCAGGGTGTCCAGTGGATAGCAGAAGAAGCCCGCCACTACGCCGTCGGCGTGGAGGTCATCCATGGAGTCGTTTTCAGCGCTCAGATAGCCGTTGATGAGGGGAGCGCAGTTGGTGGAGCCGGCGATCACATCCAGCCGCCAGTCCGCCTCCGGGTCCTCGTTGGGCTCCATCTCATAGCCGATGTAGTTCTCCAGATAGTCCTCCGGGTCGGCAGCTAGATCCAGGCCCATGCCCTTCAGCTTGTCCGGCAGGTCCGACAGGAGAATAGACTGCTCCCCTTTGGGCTCCTCCAGCACGTCGAAGGCGTCGATGTACCGCATATGGGAAATCTCGCCCAAGACCTGGTCGGTGAGGGTGGTGAGCATCCACCAGGCCCGGCCCTCCTCCTCCCGGAGCAGGGGGAGCAGCTTTTCGCAATAGGCGGACAGGGCGAAGCTGTTTTTTCCCCGCTCCTCCAGCCAGACCTGCACATCCTCCCCGGAGACCTCCCAGCCGTCGTCGGTACGCAGTCCGATGCCGGGGTTGGGCTGGCGGCCCGCCAGGATATTCCAGTGCTCCAGCACCTTTTTCGGTGCGTGCTTCTGGAAGTAGACCAGTTCAAACAGCTTGACCTTGTCCCCCTCCGGGGTGAGGATCAGCTCGTGCTTCTGGCCGTTAAAGCCCATTTCGAAGGATATGTCATCAAAGGCCAGGTGCAGAACATCCTCCATCTGGGCCACCAGTTCATCCCCCCGCTGATGGTCCTTGTCCTCATCCATCCTTTGACGCAGCTGTGCCTCCTGCTGAGCAAATTTCTCCCATGCCGCCTCCGTCCGCTCCCGGAAGCACTCCGAGAACCGGGGCAGAGCGACTCCCTTTTGACACCATTCAATGAACTCCTGGGTATCCCCGTCACCGGGGCGGGCTTCCAGCGCCGCCTGGAAATAGGGTAGCGCCCGGCCCTCCTGGTCCAGGTAGTAGTAGGAATAACCCATGCGGAAGTTCCAGCAATGGTCCCCCGCGAAATACGCCTCATGGGGCTTCAGCAGGGCAATGGCCTTGCGGAACAGCTCCCGGTCCCCCGGCGCGGCCTGGTTGTTGTAGGCCCGGGCCAGTTCGCTGTCCATCTCCGGGGTGCGCTCCTGGGCGGGGACGGCCTCCAAGGCCTCGATGATCTTCTGATACTCGTCGTTTTCGTTCCAGATCTTACACTGGTCCAGCAAAGTCATATGGGTGCTCTCCTTTATTTCTTCCTATTTTGCTATTTCGTTTGTCTATCTGTCTTCCTGCTCCGCAGGGTGCGGGAAGCAGATATCTCCTCCCCCAACGCCCCACAGAGTTTACGCAGGCGTTCCATTGATCGTCTCCGCCCTGTGACATTCCGGGCCGTACCCCAGGCCGTGAAACAAAGGTCCCCTGCGCGGTGCCGGGATCCAGCCGGCACCGCACAGGGGATCAAAAAAGTCCGCAAAAAGCCGGCGCACTCAGGTGCGCTGTGCCGCTCCTCCCCGCAAAAGGGCCGTACTGCTCCATACGCCTCGCTCCTCTCTGTTCTCTCTGATCCGCCCAGGCGTGTCCGAAGCGTGGGCCTGGGATATCCCTCTATTCTAACAGAGGCCGCAACAAAAGAACATCCCCCTCTGAATTTCCCTGCCCCCGCTTTTCACGTCATTTATCGTGTCTGATTTGATATTTGCCATGTCAAAATTATAAATCGATATTTAAAACACGTCAATAGCCGTGTTTTAAATTATTTTGTATCCCCCTCATCTTGGGTACACTATAGACAAGGGGGGATGGGGCTTGGCACGGCAATTTGACAACCGCGAAAAAATGGCGGATCTGTTCTTCGCCATCAGCTATTACCGCAGGCGCAGGGGCATGTCTCAGGAGCAGCTGGCGGAGGAGCTGGGCATCAGCCGCCAGCATCTCGCCGCCATCGAGGCCCCGAACATGAACCGCGGCCTCTCTCTGGAGCTGCTTTTCAACATCGCCACGGTCCTGGAGATCGAACCCTATCTTCTGTTGAAATTCAGCCCGGAAAAATGACCTTGACCATACCGGCCATGAAAGCGCAGACGAAGTCCCCTTCGCCTGCGCTTTTCCGTTTCCCCGGGTGCTCCCCAGCCCCTGCGGGCCTTATTTTTTTGCGAAGCGCTCCAGGAAGAACTTGGTGAAGGCCGCCAGTTCCTCCTCCTGGGATACATAGATGTACAGTGACTCGTCTTCCAGCCAGTCGTAGGCATTGATGGCGATATAGCCCCGGCTGTCGGGGTAGATGACAAAGGCGTCGGTGGGGTAGCGGTTGCGGTAGGCCTTCAGAATATCCGCGCGTCGGTAATACACTGGCTCGCCGCAGCCGGAGAGATCCGGAACAGTGGGGACGACCACGATGGTCTGGCTTTCCTCGTTCCACCCCACGATCAGGCTTCCCACCTTCCGCCTGCTCCCGTGGACGAACCCATAGTTGAATCGGCTCACATCCTCGGTATAGCCGGAGATCAGCCTGTACTCGCCTCCGTTTTCCACAACCCGGTCGAACATCTGCCGCATCTTTTTCGCGTTTTCTCCGCTCTTCTCCAGATCCACTTCCGGACCTTTCCACAATTTGCTGAAAAATCCCATAATAGATTCCTCCTGAATGATAGTATGTGATCTCCGCCGGACACAGTGCTTTCCTGTCCTCCGCCCGGTCGGGTGCTTGGGGACATGCTTCGGAGCTCTGCCGGCTCCGTCAAAATAAAGATATTCTTCATATTTTGTATTTATTTAGGGGAGTCGAAAGCCCGCCGGGTCCGGACTGCTGTGCCAGATATCCCGGCGGGCCGCATCCCCGCTCCGGTCAGGATCCCTGCTCCTTCAGGCGCTCCAGGCGGTCCACGATGGCGTCGATCTGGAAGGCCACCGTCGCATCAGCGGCCTCCGGCACGAACAGCGGCAGACTTTCCGGGATAGCCCGGCGCACGATCATGGCCGTCAGGCTCAGGTTTGTGAACAGCTCCACCCGGTCCCGGTCTGCCCGGACCCCAAAGCACTCCAGGATCTTCCCGAACAGGCGGGCCTGCTTCTCCCGGAACACGCGGCAGTTGTCCGCTGACAGGCGCCGGAAGATCAGCTGCTGCTCCTCAATGGTCAAAACAGCGATGCCGTTTTTCTCACCATAGCAGCATGCATGGAGGAACTGCCGGACCCCCTCCCGCCAGGTCAGTGCCGGATCTGCCATCAGCCGCTCCGCGTAGGCCAGTATCCTGGGTTGCTGGAGATAGAGGGTCTCCACGATCAGGTCCTCTTTCGTCGGAAAAAATGAATAGAAAAAGGTACGGGAAATGCCCACCGCTTTGTAGATCTGCTCCACCGTGGTATGCTGGATGCCCTGCCTGGCCATCCGCTCCAGCGCCTCAGTGACCAGTGCCGCCCTGATCCGCTCCCGGTCCTCCTCAGAATAGGCCACCTTTGGCACACCCGCACCCCCTCAAATAAAAACACTTTCTATAATTTGTTCTTATTTTAACACATTTTTTTCAAAAATCAAGTACAGGACAGACCTGCGAGCTCCCGCCGTGCTCAGATCACAGCTCGATCTTTTCCGGGAATGCCTCGTTTCTCAGCACCCCCCACATCTTGTCGATATAGGCCAGGGTATAGAAATTTTCATAGTAGTGGTAGTAAAACGCGCCCTTCAGCGTCATGCTGTATCTCTCATCCCGCCGGGTGACCAGCCCCATCCATTGTGCCAGCCTCAGCTCCATACCGTACATCTTTTTCAATGGGACGCCGAAAAACTGTTCAAAGGCACCGGCATCCACCTCTGTGCTGTAGGCGGTCCAGAACAGATAATAGACCATCCGTTGACGCAGAGAAAACCGGAGTGTCAGGGAGGTGGGGAGCTTCCCTTCGTCGATCCTTCTGCAGTATTCTTCCACAGAAAAGGTGTTGATTTTGAACTGATCTCTCAGCAGGGTGGTGGCTGAGCACCCAAACCCCAGAAAATGGTCCCTTGTCATGGAGGAATACACTGCGTCCTGCTCCTTTGCAAAGGTCCACACAGAGCTGCGGATGTATCCCCGGTCCAGGCACCAGCGGGTGATGCCGTCCAAAAGCGCCCGCTTCTCCCCCTTCCCCATAGCCTGCACCGTGCTGGACGTGAAGGTGAAATCAATGAAGGGATAGATCGCCACATGATTGGCACCGGCCTGGAATGCAGTCTCCAGGTCCATCTCCAGATCCTCCAGGTCCTGTCCGGGCAGGGCAAAAATAAAATCCATGGACACCGTTTCAAAGTGGACCTGGGACAGCGCCTCCCGCAGGGCTGGGAGGTCCACAGGCCTCCGTCCCAGCAGTCCCTGGAACTTTCTCTGGAAGGACTGGACCCCGATGCTGATCCTGGTCACCCCCGCATCCCGCAGAATGCGCAGGACGGAGGGCACCACATCCTCCGGGTGCAGCTCCACCCCGACGCCCTCGGTGATGATAAAATGCGCCTCGATGGCTTCCATCACCTCTTTCAGCCGGCCGGCCGCCAGCGCCGGCGTACCGCCGCCGAAGTAGAGGCTGGTGACCCTTTTCCTGCCGGGGAGCTGACCGCCCACCAGGTGGATCTCCTGGATCAGCCGGTCCAGATAGCGGTCGCAGACCGCCCTGTCATACTGGACCTTGCAATACGGGCAGAAGCCGCACAGCTCCCTGCAAAACGGGATATGCACATACAGTCCCAGCCCCTCACACTGGGAAAAGGGCAGCTGCTGGTCGTATTCATTTTGAAAGAGAAAGGGCTTGGCCGAGCGGGTCAGCCACATCCTCGTCAGGTCTGTGATGATACTCATGATGCTCCTCAAATATACTTCAGGTAGGTCCGCAGCATCTCCAGAACGATCCTGGGATGTCCCCGGAACAAGAGGGTGTATTCCGCCACAAAGAAGTAGCCGCACTCTCTGCACAGGCCGGGCACTTCAATGCAGCGCCCGCATGTGGACAGCTTTCCGTTTTCCACCACCACGCACTGGTGGCACGGCGTGGGGAAGCGGTTCTCGATCAGGGCTGGGAAAGCGCCGGGCAGATTGAATACAGGCGCGCCCGCTTTCATCATCTCCCTGATAACGCCGCAGCACTCCGCCTTTTCTTCCCGGGTGAGGGCAAGCTCCCTGGTATCGGGATAGGGCGTGTGGAAATTAAAGGAGACCGCCCGCACATTTTTGGTCTCCTGCGCCGCCAGACAGACATCCCGGACTGCGCCTTTGTTGATCTGGTTGATCGCCATATAGAAGCAGATATTGTCGGAAGTGGCGTGCTCCACATGTTCCATGATGGTGTCGTATGTGTCGCCCCGGATGGCATTGTGGCGTGCCCGGTCACCGTCGAGGCTGAGCAGGATCAGATCCGCCTCCGGCAGATCAATGGGGAAGGTGCCGTTGGTCACGACGTTGACCAGGAGAAAGCCCATTTTCTTGGCCTCCACCACCAGGTCCCGCACCGTGCGCGCCCCGTCATGCCACAGGAAGGTCTCTCCCCCGCAAAAGAACAGGATGCGCACCCCCATATGGTAGAGGAGCTCCATCTCCCGGCGAATCTGTCCATAGGGATGGTCCACCGATGTCAGATCGTGGACAGAGCAGTGCCTGCACTTCAGATTGCACCGGTCTGTGACGATCACTGTGCCCAGGATGGGCTTTTTTTCCCGCAGAAGAATGGTCCTGACCCCAAAGGCGGCAAAATGCAGAAATGAAGAAAGCTTCATCCTGTCTCCCCCTCTCCAAAGCGCCCGCCGGACGGCCTGCCCGCAGCCTGTTTGAAACTACTATATCATAGTCCAGCATACACTTCCACCTGTTATGGTGGAAATTCCCCTTTTTCTTCCGCACATGCAGCGGGCATCGGGCATTTCCACGGGAGCCCGTTTCCATTTCCCCGCTTCTCCCGCAACGATCTCCTATTCCCTCATCCGCCTGCGGGAACGATGCCCAGCTTAGGAGAAATTTTCTGTCCTGATGCTCTTGGGGCTTGAAATTACCAGGATCATCCCATACAATAGGGATGTCCCCAGCTGTTTTTCCAACCTGCAAGGGCGGGGAGCACCTGCTTCCAGGCCGCTTATGATCGATGGAGTGTTGGTGTCTGTGTTTTATCTGTTTTTCTGCCCGGCCCATAGAGGGCCCCGTCCCGCCCAAGCGGGGTGTCCCCGCCGCTGTGCCCTGTGACTCCCGGGCGTCCTGATTTTTTTACGGCGGTCTACGCCGTGGTGGCCCGCATTCCGGCAGGACAGGTGGCCACCTATGGTCTGGTGGCCTTTCTGGCCGGCCGGCCCAGGGCCAGCCGCATCGTGGGCTGCGCCCTGGCCCGGGCGCCGGAGGGCCTGCCCTGTCATCGAGTCCTGTACCGGGATGGGGGCCTCAGCCCCGCGGACGTGTTCGGCGGAACGGGCATCCAGCGCCTGCTGCTGGAAGGAGAGGGCGTCCCCTTCCTGCCCGATGGCAGGGTGGACCTGTCCCGCTGCCTGTGGGACGGCGGAGAAGAAAGGAGCACCCTATGAATGTTACCTTTGAGATGGTGAGGAGTTCTCCGGAGATCCGCACCTACATCACCCAGGCGGACGCCTCGCTCACGGCGCTGGGCTTTACGGAGCACTCCTTCGCCCACGTGACCAAGTGCGCCGAGGTGGCCGCCCGCATCCTGACCCAGCTGGGCTACACCCCGAAAGAGGTGGAGCTGGCCAGGATCGCCGCCTACATGCACGACATCGGCAACGTGGTCAACCGCCACGACCACGCCCTCAGCGGGGCCACCATGGCCTTCCGCATCCTGGACAAGATGGGGATGGAGCCCCCCGACGTGGCCGCCGTCATCACTGCCATCGGCCACCACGACGACTCCACCGCCTACCCGGTGAACGCCATCGCCGCCGCCCTGATCCTGGCCGACAAGACCGATGTGCGCCGCAGCCGGGTGCGGAACAAGGACATGTCCACCTTTGACATCCACGACCGGGTGAACTACTCCGTGGAGCGCTCCGAGGTGCTGCTGGACCTGCCGGGACGGACCGTGACTCTCTCCCTCTCCATCAACACGGAGGTGTGCGCCGTCATGGACTATTTTGAGATCTTTCTCCAGCGGATGCTCCTCAGCCGGAAAGCTGCCGAGACCCTGGACCTCAAATTCCGGCTGGAGATCAACGGACAGATCCTGCTTTAGTGCCCCGCTCCCCTCCGCGGCACCGCTTTTCCCTATTTTCAGGCCGTCTGCCTTTTGGCAGGCGGCCTGCTTTGTTCTGCCAGAGCCCTGCCCCGGCCGCTCTGTAACCACACTGTAACTTGACCTTTATTTACTTCAAATGTAGTATATTATTACAAACTACAAAAGTAGTAGATTGGAGCGATAGCTGTGAAACGACTCCCCGACACTGAGCTGGAGGTCATGAAGGCCCTTTGGGACTCCGGCCCCGACACCCCCCGCGCCGCCCTGGAGCGCGCTCTGGCCCCCCACGGCTGGGCCGCCAACACCATCAACACCTATCTCACCCGGCTGGCGGACAAAGGGTTTCTATCCGCCCGCCGCCTGGGCAGGAGCAACCGGTACACCCCCCTGGTCAGCCGAGAGGACTACCTCTCCTTTGACAGCCGCTCCGTCCTCTCCCGCCTGTACGGCAGTTCCCCCCGAAACTTCGTGGCTGCCCTGGCCCGGGACGGGCTGGCCCCCGGCGAGGTGGACGAGCTCAGGGCCCTGCTGGATGAGCTGGAAAGGGGCGCCAAATGAACCGATTTCTCCTTGATCTGGCCGCCCTCTCCCTGGGCGGCGGGGCAGTGGTCCTGCTCCTGCTGCTGGCTGCCCGTCTCACCCGGGGCCGCTACGCCGCCCGGTGGCGCTGTACTGCCTGGCTGCTCCTCTCCCTGCGGCTGGCTGTCCCCTTCCCCCTGCTCCCCCATATGGGGCCGGCCGAGGCACCAGTCCAGCTGACCGTCCCCTCCAACCCGGTAGTCTTCACCTATTCGCCGCCTGTCTCCCAGCCCCCGGCGGCCTCCAGCCGCCCAGCCCAGTCCCAGGCCGCGCCCTCCCGGTCTGAGCCGGTCCAGAATGCCGTCCAGCCGGAGGCCCCGGCGGAATCAGGAGGATTTTCCCTCTCCCTCGCCCAGCTCCTCCTGATCCTGTGGCTGCTGGGCGCGGCGGGGGTCCTCCTGTGGAATGTGGGCTGTCACCTCAGGTTCTGCCGCTGGCTCCGCCGCTGGGGCCGGGAGGCTGAGGAGACTCCCCTGCTGGCGCGGTACCGGGCGCTGGGGGACCAGATGGGCCTGCGCCGTCTGCCCAGGCTGGTCCTCTGCCCCTCTCTGCCCGCCCCCATGCTGGCCGGTCTGCTCCGCCCTGTGATCCTTCTGCCGGAGCCCCTCCCCCAGAGCGCCACTCTGGAGTGCGCCCTGCGCCACGAGCTGACCCACTTCCGCCGCCGGGACATCCCCCTGAAGGCCCTGGTGCTCTGGGTAAAGGCCCTGCACTGGTTCAATCCGCTGATGTGGCTCATGGCCCGGGCGGTGGAGCAGGACACAGAGCTGGCCTGTGACGACAGCACCCTGCACGCGCTGCCCGGGGACCAGCGTTCTGCCTACGGCCGTTCCATCCTTCAGGCCGTCAGCGCCGTCCAAAACAGAAAGGAGGAGGACCAGTCTTGACCCGCCCATGTCCTTACACGCCCCTCTCTACCCCCCTCTCCGGCTCCGCCCGGCAGGCGGAGGCGCGTATCCGCAACCTGTTCCAGGGCCCCAAACGGCGGCCGCCGGTCTGGCTGATGGCCCTGACCCTGCTCCTCATTTTCTCCTGCGGCGGACTGGTCACCTGCCGGACCGCAGCCTCCCCGCCCCCGGAGGAGGGCGCCCCCGTATTCTCCCTTACCACCCCGGGCGAGGAGTCGGTCCCCTTCTCCGATCTTCTGGGCTTCTCCGGCACCGCCATCCACACGGTGCGGGAGGACCTTTCAGACTGGTACGAATACCAGATCCGTCTGCCCGACGGGACTTCTTTCTCCTTGGCGGACACCTCCGGCCTGATGTACCACCTGGATCTGGACGGGGACGGCCACCCGGATCTGCTGGCCCATGACCCCGACGGCGGCTGGCTGTTGGTCTGGCGGAGGTGGCCGGACGGCTCCGTCCGCTCCCAGAATCTGCGCCAGGCGGCGGCTGAGCTGCTGGGCCTGGAGGGCACCCCCTGGGAGCTGGTCGCCTTGACCTTCCACCCTCAGGACGAGATGGTCTCCATCCGCTCCGCCGCCGACCCGTCCCAGATCCTCCTCACCCTCCCCCTGTCTCAGCTGCTGGAGGCCGCCTGCGGCGGGAATATCCTGCTGGCCTCCTCCGGCCAGCAGGGAGAAGATCTTATCCCTCTCAGTGATACTCTTCCATTTGGGACCTATGCGGTGTTCCGGGAGGGACTGGACCTGGACGGGACAGGGGGAACAGACGATTCTGTCACGGTCTTCTCCTATGATGACGACAGCGCCTCCGGTCCCCTCACTGTGGTGGAGGCCGCCCTGGGCACCGGAGAGGTGCTGACTTGGGAACTCCCCTCCACCGGCCATCCCAGGCTGCTGCCCGCCTCCTTTACCCCCTCGGGGCTGCAGTCCGTCGTCCTGGTCCTTGAGGACCGCTACTCCAATTACGGCGCAGCCAGCTGTTTCGTGCTGGCCGTGGAGGAGGGGGCGCTGACAGAGCAGGTCCGGCTGGGCACCTGGGAGGACAACGCAGACGACCTCGCCCCGGACTGCCCGGTGATCTGGTCCGCCTACCTCCATACCAGGCCGGACGGCCTTCAGGTCCTGCGGGTACCCATCCTGTACGACAAATGGCACCAGCCGGAGTGGGCCACCCTGTCCTGGACACAGGCGGGGTGGGACTTGACCCGAGACGGCTATCTGACGGACACTGAGACCGTCACCGTTGGACCGGGCCGCACGCTGACCCTGGCGCTCCGCTGCCCCATCCCCGCGCCGGACGACTCATCTCAGCTCCGCTATGACCAGATCCAGGTCCTGGACGGCGGCACTCTTCTCCAGACCATCACCCCAGACTCCTTCACCCCCGACAGCCGGGCCGCCTTTCAGGGGTTCGTGGCCTTCTCCCCCCTGCTGGACTATGTGGATGTACGGGACATCGATTTTGACGGCAGTGAGGACTTTGGAGTTCTCTGTGACACCACCCACAACGAGGCCCACTGCTGGTTCGTCTGGGACGAAGCCTCTGGCTCCTTCCGCTATCTGACCACCCTGGGGGGCCGGCTGGAGGTCCTGCCCGAGACCGGGCAGCTGGTGGAGGGCTGGTGGACCGATGGGCCTGAACCCGTCTACCACGCCCTCGCCTACAACAGCCGGGGCGAACTGGTCCTGGTCCCCTCCCAGTCGGATGGTCTTTTCTGAGGCCCCGCCTTCGACATTAAAAAATTAGAAAAGAGGTATCTGCCATGCGCGCTCTGCCTGAACCGCTCCCCTCTTCCCGTTCCGGCTCTGCCCGGCGGACGGCTTCCCTGGTCCTGTCCCTCCTTCTCGCCTGCGGAGCGCTTGCGTCCTGTCGGGGGGAGACGCCCTCTGCTCCAGTCAAGGGAGAGGCCCCACGCCTGGTCTTCTCCCTCCATCGGCTGGATCTGGATGGCGTGGGGAGCATCGACGACAGGGCCGCCGTTTTCATCCGGGGGGACGCCTCCACCACCGTGGAGGTGCGGCTGGGCACCGGGGAAGAGCTCTCCTGGACCTATGACCACCCGGATCTTGCCTTCTCCCGGCAGATCCTCACGTCTGCCTATCTGAGCACCAAAGATCACCAGGCCCTCCTGCTCCAGGCGGCCCTCTCCCACTCTGACCATGATGCGGCCCAGTACATCATTCTGGAGGTGGAAAACGGCCGTCTGACGGAACAGGGACGGCTGGCGGAGGACGACCCTGCCTCCCTGGCCCCGGGGCAGTTCACCACCCAGTCTCAGGTGACCCGTCTCCCTGACGGCTCTATGCAGGTCCTGCGGGTGCTTCTGAAGGACCCCGACGGGCAGGCAGACCGCTGGCATCTGCTCGCCTGGGAGGACGGCGCTTTCACCCTCACCCCCCAGCCTGTCCCAGATCTGGCCTATCTGCTCATGAGGGAACATCATAACTTCCCCTATGACGCCCCGTACATGTCCTCCCAGCTGCTCCTGTCCCGGGAGGGGGATGGCTGCGTCCTGGGACTGGCCCTGGTGGAAGGGGGCACTCACTCCGCCGGAATGGGCAATCTGATGGTTGGGCTCTGGGATCTGGAGCCACAGCAGTGGCGGGGCCAGGTCCACCTTTTGGGGGGCGACAACGGGCTCTGGTCCTCCTGGACGGCGGAGGACGGCGCCCTCCACATCCTGTGTGCCAATACCTCCGCATATAGCGGGTGGGAGGGCCCCAGCAATGCCGCCCACTACCGCTTTGACGGCAGCACCCTGGAGGAGCTGGCCAGCTGGGACTACTATGACGAGGATTACAAGGCCGTCCCGAGGGAGGGAGGACTGGATCTCTACTCCTTCAATCCTCAGTATGAGTTCCAGTTTCATAACCCGGATTACAGCGGGGTACCCCTCCCCAGCCAGTGGGTCTATTCCCACTTTCAGACCCTCGCTTAGAAAAAGGAGATACCGCCATGGACCGAACCTCCCCTCGCACCCCTTTCTCCACCCCGCTCTCCGGCTCCGCCCGGCAGGCGGAGGCGCGCATCCGCAACCTGTTCCAGGGCCCCAAGCGGCGACCGCCAGTCTGGCTGATGGTCCTGGCCCTGCTCCTCATCCTGTCCTGCGGCGGGCTGGTGACCTGCCAGGACCAAAAGGTTCCGCCGGAAAAGGCGGAGATCAGCGCCCTCTCTGCCTCCGCCACCTCCCAGCCTCTCTCCAGTGAGGACCTCCTCCTGGTAGACGCCCTGTACGGGGCCGCCGCTCCCCAGATGGGTACGGCAGAGGACGGAGAATCCATCCCCCAGCTTCTCTGTGCCCACAGCCAGGACGGGACCACCCTGGCCGCCGCTCTCTTCCAGAAAGGCTCCGCCTCCTGGCTGGTCATCGGGGCAGTGGAACAGGCGACCAGCACCCTACGGGGCCCGGCCTATGTGGTCTCCGGACCGGAGGGGGCCGCCCATATCTTCCCGTTCCGGGAGTACGGCAGCGGTCAGCTCCGCCTGCTCTACACCTTCAACACCCTGGATCAGGGCAGCCGCTCCGGCTCCGCCGGGGTGGTGTGCCTGGAGGACAGCCGGCTCACCTGGGCGTGGCCGGCGGAGGGGGACATCCTGGAGGAGGGCTCCCGTGCCGCTCAGGAATATGAAGAATTCTGGCAGACCTATCTGCCCCTGCTGTCCCCCTCCGGTGTGGAGCTGTTCTCCCGGGAAACGGCCTCCAGCCCCTACGGGGGCTCTCCCGCCCAGTGGACCTATCACCACTCTGACTCCTTCTGGTCTTCCCCGGAGCTGGACCTGCCCGACGGGGTGTATGAGCAGGCCCGGGTCTGGCTGGAGGGGATCGCTCAGGAGGGCTGCAATCCCTGGCAGACGGAGGGCCTCCCCGCCGCCTGGCAGATCCGTGCCCTCACCCCCGCCGATGGCCGCTACCTGCTGTCCTCCCCTGCCGTCTCCGAGGAAGCTGACTATCTGTTGACAGCCCAGGCAGACTCGGACCCGGAGTTGTGCCTCACTGCCCGCCTGCGCCTCCGACACGGGACCGGGGAAGTACCTCAGGCCGTAGAGTGGACAATAGGCACGCCACAAGAGCTGGGGCTGGACGGGGAACCTCCCCGCTGCCCCCTCCCCCTCTCGGATGGCCGCACTCTCACCCTGGAGTTTGACGAGTCTCCCATCGACGGCATGGAGAGCACGGTGCTCATCCGTCAGGTGAAGGTGTGGGACGGCCCTGTCCTGCTCCAGTCCATCACCGCCGGCTCCGTCTTGGAGGACGGGCTCCACCTCTATGAAGGCCTGTACCGCCTCCCGGATGCGGACAAGGTCCCTGGCGCTCCCGACCTGCGGGACCTGAACGGGGACGGCTCCGCGGACCTGGGCCTGCTGGTCAACTGCGGTTTTCCCCACAACGTGAACTATGCCCACTTCCTCTGGAACGAGGCGATGGGGCAGCTGGTGTTCTCCGGCCTGTTTTTTGCCCCCCTGGAGCTGGAGGACACAGGCGGCGTGGTGGAGACGGAGCATGTCTCCAACTATCCGGACATCCGCCGTCGGTACACTTTCTCCAGGTACGGCGTCCCCCTGCTCACCGGCGTGGTATCCCGGGGGGCTCTTCCTCCGGAGGAGAGCACGCTCCCCATCCCAGAGGAGGGCGTCCATTTCACCTTTTCCAGCGGGGCTGGGGCTTGGAGCACCGACCTGACCCTGTTCCCTGACGGCACCTTCTCCGGGAAGTTCCACGACCGCGATATGGATATCACCTATCTGTGCCAGTTCCAGGGTGTCTTCTCCATGCTGACCCCCCTAGACAGCCGCACCTGGTCCCTCACCCTCACGGACCTGGAGGTGACCACCGGCCGCCCGGAGGGGACGGAGTGGACGGAGGGCGGCATCCGCTATGTGGCCGCCGCCCCCTATGGGCTGGATGGTGGAAACGAGTTTTGTCTCTACCTCCCCGGCACTCCTGCGGAGAATATTTCCCCGCGCTGCCGCTCCTGGAGCGGCGGCTATTACGGGCTGTTTGAGGCGGGCGCTGTTCTCTCTGGGTACGGCCTGTGTGATCTGCGGTTGGGATACGGCTTCTTCTCCTTCTCCTGACCACCCCGCGCCGTTCTCCCCGCTCCATTTCTTCTGAAAGGACGTGCTTTTATGGCCAGATACCAGTGTCCCTCCACCCCCTTCTCCACTCCCCTCTCCGGCTCCGCCCGGCAGGCGGAGGCTCGCATCCGCAACCTGTTTCAGGGCCCCAAGCGGCGACCGCCAGTCTGGCTGATGGTCCTGGTCCTGCTCCTTATCCTGTCCTGCGGCGGGCTGGTGGCCTGCCAGAGCCAGGAGGCTCCGCCGCTGGAAGGGGACTGCGTCCAGACAGGGGAGCATGATGCCCCTAGTGCCCGGCTGATACAGACCATTCTGGACCAGGGGCTCTCCGCCCTGGATCTCACCTCTCCTCCAGTCAGCCAGGTCCTGGCCACGCTCCCGGGAAACGGGTGCACCTTGGCCGCTGTCTCTCTCTCCGACGGGTCCTCCCACTATATACTGGCCATCGGCGTGGTGCAGGAGTCCGACGGGGCTGTCGGCCCTGTCTTTCTGGTGCAGGGCCAGGGATGCCAGCCCCATGCCGTTCCCTTCCAGCAGGACGGGACCTCCTATCTCCTGTACACCGCCAACAGCCTTTCCCAGTGGCTCTCTCAGGGAGAATCCGGTCTTCTCGCTTTCGACGGCACTCAGTTCACCTGGGTCTGGCCGGTGGAGGGAGACGTCCGGGAGGAGGGCTCCGCCGCCCGGGCGGCCTATGACTCCTACTGGGAGAACGCTCTGGCGCTCCTTGCTCCAGGCGGCGTGGACGTGTTTGCCCGGACAGGCTACGCCGTCATTGACGGAGACGGCCCCCAGTGGCTCCCCGATCACAATGAGCAGTTCTATACGGCCCCTGAGGACCAGCTGAACATCGGCATCTATTACCAGACCCGGGTGTGGCTGGAGGATTTCACCCGCAGCGGGCGTAACCCCTGGAACGCCCACAATGCCTCCGCCTCCTGGCAGATCCTCTCCCTCGCCCCGACGGACGGGTCCTATCCAGGGCGGAACGACATGGCGGAGGCCTCCTACGACCTGCTGGCCCGGGCGGACGCAGACAGTGACCTCTACTTGGCCGCCCGCATCCGGTACAGCCCCGAAGAGGGATGCATCTCTGTCGTCCAGGGCTGGTCCATGGGCTCTTATTCGGAGGTAGAGGCCGCCATGCAGGCTCTGCCGGAGGAGGACACCGTACCCTCCGGCCTGAACAGCAGAGAATTTTATGCCCTGGTCCGTCAGTATCTGTCTGCCCGTCTGGGGGCGGACCAGATCTTCTTTTCCGGCTGGGACCAGCTTTCTCCTCCCCAGGAGGGGGATCTGCTCCTGACTCTGGTGGACTATCTCGGCTCCGCCGCCCTGGCGGACAACACTGTGGGCTCGGTCTATACCATGGAGGCCATGCAGTTCCGTGCCGGCAGCTGGGTCCCTCAGGAGGCGCCCTTCACCCTCGTCCTCAGCCGAAGCGCCGGGGACGGAGTCTTTCTGTCCGTGGCGGGGGAGGCCATCTCCAATCCTGCCGCCATGTCTCTGGACGAGGTCGCCCGCCAGCCCTTCCGGGATCTGTACGATCCGGAGATAGCCCTGTTCCGGGACGGATGGCCCACCCCCGCTGGGCCCGGGCTCCAGGATACAGCTCTGTTTTTCTCCCAGGCCGGCGTCCGGGAGGAGCTGCCTGGTGAGGGGCTGGTCCAGAACGAGGGGGACATGTGGGTCCGATACAGCTGGGACGGCTTTTCCGCCGACTATTACCACCTGGCCTCCGACGGCTCCGAGACCCTCCGGGGAGTGGAGACCACCCGGACCGATGTGTACACCCTCCGAGGCATCCGGGTGGGAGACAGCCGCCAGCAGGTCCTGGCCTCCTATCCAGCTCTGAAGTCCGAGAGCACCAGGAACCCCTCCCTGAATGAGATGGACTGCATGTGGTACTGTGAGGACATGGACAACGATCAGGGGCTGGCTCTTCTGTTCTTTTTTAAAGGGGAGCATGTCAGCCGCATCGTCTTGACCCGGCTGCTCTGAGCCCCCTCCGCATACCGAAAGGAGATGAGACCGTGAAACAGCCCCCACCCTCCACCCCCTTCTCCACTCCCCTCTCCGGCTCCGCCCGGCAGGCGGAGGCTCGCATCCGTAACCTGTTTCAGTGTGAGAAAAAGCGTCCGCCTCTCCCCCTCCTCTTTCTTGCCGCCCTGCTCATCCTCTCCTGCGGCTGGCTGGTCTCCTGCCGGAGCCAGCCCGCCGACCCCCTGGTGGTGATGGAGGTCCAGCACTACGACACCAACAGCAACTACCTGGAGATCCCCACTCTGGTCCTGCCGGACGGCCAGAAAGCCGACGAGGGGCTGACCTCCATTAACCGGGCCCTGTCCGGCCTGCGGGACAGCTACCTCCCGCTCCTGGAGGGCCCCCTTCCATCCGGTACGGATGGGTATGACAACTGTTGCCTGCTCTACCCCGCGGAGACCGACCGGTATCTGAACCTGCTCTTCTTTCAGACCTACTTTGTCAGCGATCTGAACACGGGCCATGTCCTCTCCCTGGTGTACGACAAGGAGGAGCGGCGGCAGGTGTCCCTGGAGGACGCCCTGGCACTGGCCGGGGTGACGGAGGAGGGGCTGTATCTGGCCCTGGCGGAGCAGTACGACCCGGAGCTGGCCCAGGAGGTCCCCGGGGCCGACCTCTGCATCCAGGACCCGGACCTGGAGGGCTTCCGCATGGGTGGGGACGGCCAGCCCCTCTTCTACCTCACCGCCCGCTCCGACGACCGGGAGGACAGCGCGGCGGACGCCGTCAGCGGGGCGGAGCACCTCTATATCTGGTCCGCTGGGACCTTCACCCGCTATAATCCGTACGACCTCCACCGCCTGCCCCCTCTGGTCCCAGCGGAGGAGTGCCTGGACCTGGACCCGCCCCTGTGGCGGCAATGGCACTTCGCGGGCGAGAAGCCGGAGGGCGGCTTCACCTCCCTCGCCCTCCCCGTCTCCCCCGGCACGCCCCGCCCTCCAGCGCTCACGGAGGAGGCGGAGCAGATGGTGCTGGACTACTTCGCCTCAGGCCGCTTCCGGCCGGTCTCAGGTCGGGCCTGGTTCCTGGGGGAGGGGCTCTCCCCCCAGGCCGGCGACCTGGTAATCCAGGACATCCAGCCCGCCGCTCTCTACCCCACCTACGAGACCCTGTGCGGGATCTACCGCATCCGCTATCTGCTGTACGGCAGCGGGGACCGTCTGACCGATCCGCACGATTTGGAGGACTACCTCTTTTTTGATCTGGACCAGTCGGAGAACTTTCTTGGGGTGCGCACCGTCATGTCGGTGCCGGGCGGTCATCTCCTCACCGCCGCCCTGACGGATTCCTGGGAGGGCGTGCTGTCCGACGTGTACGCCGCCCTCTGGCGGGACGGCTTCCCCATGCCCGCCGGCCTCTGGTCCAGCGAGATCTCCTTTTACGGGGAGGAGGACCGTCCCGTCCACACCGTCCTGAAGAGCTGGCGGGGCAGCGACTCCAGCGACAGCCTCCAGCTCGAGCAGCTGAGCTGGGAGGGCTTTACCTCCGTCACCTACTGCCAGCCGGAGTATGACCGCCGTTCAGTCTGGTATCTGGAGACCACTGACCCGGCCTTTTACACCGCCCGGGGCATCCGAGTGGGCTCCACCCGCGCGGAGGTGGAGAACGCCTACCCCACGCTCCAGGATCCCCCCTTCAACGGCCAGGAGTTTCCGGGCGTCTGGTACAGCTCCCAGGAGGGGCGCCTCAAGCCGGCCATTCTCTTTTTCTTTGAAGACGGCCTGGTCAGCCGCATCGCGGTGGATTTCAGGACCCACTGAGTACTGGCATGTCTGTTTTTCATAGATCCAGGAAAAATCTTCACGCTCCCGGCCCCGGTATCTCTGGACAGCCCTCCTCTTCTTTGATAAACTAGGCTTACAGAAAGAACGCCGGCCATCGGCCGGCCCGGGAGGGGTTCCTATGCAGCTAGACATCGGAATGGTATTTTCCAGCTTGATCGGCCTGTTTCTTCTCATGGGCGTGGGATGGGTCTCCGTAAAGACAAAGATTGTCCCCCCCTCCGCCTCCGCCCCCATGTCCAGCCTTTTGCTGAAGGTCACCCTGCCCTGCACCATCTTCTCCTCCCTGGCCACCCGGGAGTTTGACTCCGCCTTCCTGGTGGACGGGGTCATCATCATCGTCATCGGACTGGTCCTCTTCCCCCTGTACGCTGCCCTGTCCTGGGGCATCTCCAAGGTGCTGAAGGTACCGGCGGGCCGGCGGGGCATCTGGTCCTTCGGTGCCACCTTCTGCAACAACGGCTTTATGGGCTTCCCCGTGGCCCTGGCCCTGTTTGGCGAGGAGGGCCTGGCCCTGGCCGTCATGTTCGGCGTACCCTTCAACCTGCTGGTCTATACCCTGGGTGTGCGGATGGTGTGCGCTGACTGCGGCACCGACGCCCAGCCTGTCAATTTGGTCCGCACCCTACTGAGCAACATCAACATCGCCCTTATCCTCAGCCTCATCTTCTATGTGGGGCAGATCCCCCTGCCGGAGGCCCTGATGACCCCCGTCACCCATCTGTCCAATGTGACCACACCCCTGTCCATGTTCGTCACTGGCATGGCTCTGGCCTCCGGCAAGGGGGCCGAGTTGTTCCGGGACAAGGATGCCTACACCGCCACCGGCATGCGGCTCATCGTTGTCCCCCTGCTCACCTGGGCGGTGATGTCCCTGCTCCCCCTGTCTAACCCGCTGATCGCCTCCATCGTCCTCATCACGGTGGCCATGCCCGCCCCCTCGGTCACCACCATTCTGGCGGAGACCTACAACGGCAACCGGGGCCTTGCCGCCAAGATCGTGTTCCTCACCAGTCTGTTCTGCATGATGACCCTGCCCCTAGTGGCCATGTTCCTCCTGTGATCCTGCTGTTCCCGTGCTGCCGTCCCCCTGGGACGGCAGCACTTTTTCTCCATAGAGAGCCTCCGTCAAGGCGGAGGCCCTTCGGGTGTCTCTCATATCAAACCAAAAAAGCCTCCTGCCGCAAGGTGCTCTCGCGCCGGATCTTCCGACTCTGCCCGCAAAGTCCTTCCGCAAATTTTTGCATAGGCAACCAGATTTTGCGGATACTACTCTCTGTCTACAAAATGCAACCGCAGGAGGAATTTGATATATGAAAGCCACTGGAATCGTACGGCGCATCGATGACTTGGGCCGGGTGGTCATCCCCAAGGAGATCCGCCGCACGATGCGTATTCGGGAAGGTGACCCGCTGGAAATCTACACGGACCGGGACGGCGGGGTCATCTTCAAAAAGTATTCCCTCATGGGGGGCGTGTCCGAGTTCGCCGGCCAGCTGTGTGAGACCATCGGCCGCACCGCCGGCAAGATCGCAGTCATCACCGATCGGGACAACTGCGTGGCCGTCACCGGCGCCCCCAGGCGTGAGATCCAAGACAAGCAGATCTCCCCTGAGCTGGAGCGGCTGATGGAGGGCCGTCAGATCTATCAGCACAAGCCGGGAGCCGAGACCATTCCCCTCTGCGCCGACGGGACCGCGTTCCATGTGGGCACTGCCGCCCCCATCCTGTCCGAGGGCGATGTGCTGGGCTGCGTCATCTTTGCGGAGGACGGGGAGAGCCAGTCCCCCGACGAGATCGACTACAAGCTGGCCCAGGCGGCGGCCGCCTTCCTGGGAAAACACATGGAGAGCTGATCAGCTCCTGGATACAGCGAGGACGCAGGGCTCCCCCCTGCGTCCTCGCTATTCTCCCTACGCTCAGTCGTTTCCCCGGTCTTGGAGCATGGCCTCCACCTCGTGCCGGGGGCTGCGGCGGTCCCCTTCCCCACAGCGGTAGTAGGTGCCCCGATAGGGGTCGGAGCCCAGATACACCGGCCGCTGGCGGAAATCTGCCCTAGGCACAAAGATGGCCACCACCGTGTTCCGCCCGCTCCGCATCAGCCGCACGTCTTCCGTCCGGAGCACGTTGGCGCTGACCAGCTTGGGGTCCTGCACGATGGACCAGAACTCCTCCACCAGCTCCTCCGGGTCCAGGAGTGGCACCGAATACAGGGAGCCGTCCTTCGCCTCCGCCACCCCCAGCAGGATCACCCCGCCCAGGGTGTTAGCGAAAGCGGAGTAGGTCTCCCAGAGGCTGTGGGGCAGGCCGCCCTGGGCCCGCTTGGCCTCGATACGGTTGTCCTCCCGGTACTCTGACAAAAATTCCAGATCATCCAGCCCTTCCATCACTTCGCTCCTTTCTCTAGCGTGTCGGCACTCACGCCCTACAGAAGAAGTCCGCCCCCTCCGTGGAGGGAGGGGGCGTCTTGTTACGTCAAATGGGTCTGGAAAAAGCGGCTGGCGTTGCCGAACATGATCCCGTCGGCCAGTTCCTGGCCGATACCCCGGGACAGCAGATACTCATAGATCCCCGCCGCCTTGGCCGGGCTGTTCAGGTAGTCCGGCAAGTCGGCCCCGTCAAAGTCGGAGCCCAGGGCCAGGTTTTTGGCCGCCCCCAGCTCCAGGAAGTGGGACACATGGCGGTACAGGTCATCCAAGCTCTCCACCCTGCCCTCGTCCCGCAGGAATTTCACAAAGTAGTTCAGGCCGATCAGACAGTCCCGGTCCACCATCTCCCGAATCATCTCGTCTGTGAGGTTGCGTTTGTGGCCGCACACCGCCCTGGCGTTGGAATGGGTGGCCAGAAAGGGCTTTTGGGCCACCTCCAGCAGATCATAGAAGCCCGGGTCGTTGAGGTGAGACACGTCCACCAGGATGCCGCATCGCTCCAGCTCTGGGATCACCGCTTTTCCGAAGGCGGACAGCCCGTGGTCCGTGGTGTGGCCCGAGCCGATCTCATTCTCGCCGTTCCACACCAGCGTCACCGCCCGCACCCCCTGGTCTGCCAGCACCTGGACGCGGCTCAGGTCTCCGGCCAGCGCCGATCCGTTCTCGATGGTGAGAAAGGCCGCTGTCTGATTTCCGGCCCATGCCCGCTTCATGTCCGCATAGGTGCGGCAGGGGGCTGCCCGCTGAGAAAACTTCTTCATCTGGCGAAAAAAGTTCTCCCGGTTCTGCTCAAAATAGTCGATGGCCGCCTGTCCTCGATACTCATCGGGAATAAAGACCGCATAAAACTGAGCCCAGTGCACATCCTCCGGCATGGCGGACAGGGACAGCACCCGTTCCGGGTCGTCCAGCGTGTCCGGATTCCCCGCAGGGGTGGGCCGGCAGTCTGTCAGCGTGTCACAGTGCAGATCGATCAGCGCTTTGGGATTCATAAAGCCACTCCATTCTGTCCGGAGGGAAACTCCCCTCCCGTTTTGGATCACGGAAGAAGGGCCGGGCGGACTTCTGTCCGTCCGGCCCTTTCCGCTCTATTCAAGCTGGGTCAGGCCTCGTCTTCGATCAGGCCGTAATCTCCGTCATTGCGGCAGTAGACCACCGCGAAAGCACCGTCCGCATCCTCGTCCCGGAAAGCGAAGAAGCTGTGGCCCAGCAGATTCATCTGAAGGATGGCCTCGTCCCGGGTCATGGGCTTGATGGGAAAGCGCTTGCTGCGGACCAGGTTGTACTCCCCCTCCTCCGGCCCGTCGGGCACAAAAGTGGAGATCTCCTCATCCACGCTGCGCTCAAAAGCCCCCTGGCGCAGCCGCTTCTCCAGCCGGGTCTTATTTTTGCGGATCTGGCGCTCCAGCGTGGCCACAGCGGCGTCGATGGATGCGTGCATGTCGGAGGTGCTCTCCGACGCGCGGAAGATGGTACCGCCAGACCGGATGGTGACCTCCACTCTGTTCCGGTCCCTCTCGATGCTGAATGTGACAGCTGCGGTGGCGTCCTCTTTAAAGAAACGGTCCAGCTTCCCCACCTTTTTCTCCGCGTACCGATGAATCACGGCGGGCAGGTTCACCTTTTTGTCCGTAAACACAAACTTCATAACATTCCGCTCCTTTCGCCCCGGAGGGCCAACTTCATCGGAGATCTGGCCTCCGATGAGTCAATTATACCACAGGCGTCAAAAAATTCTAGACTTTTTTGTGAATTTTTCTCAAGAGTTTCCCTCTTCTAACAGAACATCATTCCGTCACCCGCCGGCCGTCCACCACCACGGCGGAGACCCGGCTGAGCCAGTTGAGGGGATGGCCGCTCATCACCACCACGTCACCGTCCTTCCCCGGCGTCAGGGAGCCCACCCGGTGAGCCACTCCGCCGATCTCCGCCGCCCAGATGGTGATGGCCGCCAGGGCCGCATCCGCCGGCAGGCCGCCCTTCACTGCCATGGCGGCACACAGGGGCAGGTACTGGACCGGGGTCTCCGGGTGGTCGGTGCAGATAGCGATCTTCACCCCCGCCATCGCCAGCAGCACCGGGGTCTCCAGGCTCATGTTAGCCAGCTCCGGTTTGGAACGGTCCCCCAGGCAGGGGCCGGTGATGACCCGGGCCCCCTCCCGGGCCAGCTCGTTGGCGATGAGGTGGCCTTCCGTACCGTGGACGATGACATACTCCAGCCCGAACTCCTTGCAGATGCGGATGCCAGTGGCGATATCGTCCGCCCGGTGGGCGTGGATATGGACAGGCAGTTCTCGGCGGACCACAGGGAGCAGGGCCTCCAGCTTTGCGTCAAACTCCGGCTTCTCCTCGTCTGGGTCGGCAGCCGCCCGCTCCAGCTTGTCCCGGTACTCCACTGCCTTGGCCAGATTCTCCCGGATAACGGCAGCGGTGGCCATCCGGGTGATGGGTCCCTCATGCCGCTCGTGGTAGGTGAGCTTGGGGTTCTCTCCCAGCGCCAGCTTCATGGCCGCCGGGGCCTTGATGACCATGTCGTCCAGCCAGCGGCCGGCGGTCTTCATGGCTACGAACTGGCCGCTGATGGGGTTGGCGCTGCCCGGACCGGTCAGGACCGTGGTCACTCCCGCCAGCCGCGCGTCCCGGAAGCAGCGGTCCATAGGGTTCACTCCGTCGATGGCCCGCAGGTGGGGGGTGCAGGGGTCAGTGGCCTCATTGCCGTCGTCCCCCTCAAAGCCCATGGCGTCCCCGAACATCCCCAGGTGGCAGTGGGCGTCCACGAAGCCAGGCAGGATGTGCCCCCCCCGGGCATCCAGCGTCTCCCCCTTCCAGTCGGCGGGGCACTCCTCCATCGGTCCCACCTTCCAGATCTTTCCCTCCCGTATGGCTACAAACCCGTTGTCGATGGCCGGTCCGTCCATGGTGTGCACCGTTCCGTGAATGATCAGCATATATTGCTCCTTTCTGGCAATTCTTTAGTTGACATATTTGTAATTATATGGTATATTTGTCAGGCAGCTCAACCAAACTGGTTTTCTCTGCGAATCTGTTCCTGCATTTGCTGAACGCCCTTGGATGGAGATCCATCCGGGGCGTTTTTGTATGCCGGGATAAAAAAGGACCGCGCAGGCAGCTGCGCGGTCCCGGTGCCTCTCACCGGCGGGAGCGGCGGGAGTTTCCCTTTTTTTCTATGTAGCGCAGCTCAGACAGCTTACTGTCAGAGGACTGCATAAACTGCTTCAGCCGGTCCTCAAAGTCAGTGGGCTCCTTGGGCGCGGCAGGCCGGGGCGCGAAGCCGCCAGGCCGCCCTCCCCCGGAACGGGGCCGTCCGCCCTGTCCGCCGCCGGCCGGGCGGGGAGGGGGCTCTGTCACCTTCTTGATGGACAAATTGATCCGGTTGTTCTGATCGATGCCGATGACTTTTACTTTGACTTCCTGCCCCTCCTTGAGGTGATCCGACACCTCGTTCACATAGGAATAAGCGATCTCAGAGATGTGGACCAAGCCGGATCTCCCTTCCGGCAGGGCCACAAAGGCACCGAATTTTGTGATTCCCGTAACCTTCCCATCCACAATGGACCCAACACCAAACTCCATAAGCGACTGATATATCCTCCTTGTAAATTTCCCCCTGAGGCCGTTTCCTGGGTGGTCAGTTGGCCACGTCGATGTAGAGGGTCTCCCCCGACTTCACATAGCCCTTGTCCCGGGCGACCGACTCCAGCATGTCAGGATCGTCGCTGTTTTCGATGGCGTTGGCCAGCTGCTGGTTTTCCAGCTGCTGGGCGGCCACCTGCTGATTCAGCTCCTCCCGCTCCACCTGGATGGTCTGGATCTGCCCATGGAGATCCAGCAGGGCCGTGGCCATGTAGATCAGCAGGACCATCACCACGACCTTGGTCAAAAGACCGGCTCGCTTGAACCGCATGCGCACTCCCTCCCGTCTCCCGCCGCTCCCGTCTCCGGGCGGCGGCATCCAGTTCCTCAGTTATCTGATTTATTCTAAACCATTCCTGCGCAAAATGAAAGCTATTTTTTGCAAATTTTTTAGTTTTTTTCTGCAATTTTCCCGCCGCCGCCAGGGGGAGGGTAAGGATGCGCCACACCAGGGCCGCCGCATCTGCCAAAAAATAGCCGATTTTCAGCATCCAGGTACTGATGAGCCAGAAATAGAGCACCCCGCCCCCAAAGAGAAAGAAGATCCCGTACAGCCGGATCTCCCCCCGCCATGCCTGCTGAGACCAGACGAACAGCGCCACTGTCACAATGATCCAGAAGGACAGATCCAGCACCGCCCCCAGCAGGGGCAGGGCCACCCGGACCCGGAGGACACGGAACAGGTCATACAGCAGCCCCACCGCCAGCCCCAGCGCCGCCGCCTGGGCCAGGGCGGCGGCCTGCTGCGCCACCGAAATGGTCATGTCAGCGCAGCAGACGGGCGAAGAATCCGCCCCGCTCCCGGCTGTCGTCCTCATAGGATAGGGAATCGACCACGCCCTCCACCCGCAGGTCTCCCCCGTCCAGAGAGAGCTTCTCGATGTGCAGATCCTCCCCCCGGACCACCAGGGTCCCCTTCACTGTGGTCATGATGATGGTGTTTTCATCGAAGCTCTCCACCTCCTCCACGCCGGAGACGGACAGCTGTTCCCGCCCCTCCAGAATGACATGGTGTGCCCCCTCCATCCTGGGCATGTTCTCTTCATACGCCATTGCGTTCACCCTTTCTCGTTTTTCCCATTTATATGGGACAGGACCTGGGGTTATGCCTGTCTGCCAGCCTCAGTTGACACCACCCAGCCCCCACGGGTATAATAAAGACCACAAGTTCTGATTGCCGATTTAAAGGAGGGCCCTGCCTTGAGCCGAGAAACCGTTCTGTCCCTGCTGCTGGCGCACCCGGGGGAATATCTGTCCGGGGCGGCCATGAGCCGTACACTGGGCGTCAGCCGCGCCGCCGTGTGGAAGGCCATCGAGGCTCTCCGCCAGGAGGGATATGAGATCACCTCCGCCCCCAACCGGGGCTACCGCCTGGAGTCCGCCCCCGACCGGGTGCGGGAGGGGGAGCTGTCCGGCCACCTGGCCGGCTGTCTGGTGGGGAGCCGCCTGCTCTGTCTGGACACCATCGACTCCACCAACACGGAGGCCAAGCGCCAGGCTATGGCGGGCGCGCCGGAGGGCCTGGTGGTGCTGGCGGAGGAGCAGACCGGCGGCCGGGGCCGGCTGGGCCGCTCCTTCCAGTCCCCCCGGGGCTGCGGGCTGTATCTGACCGCCCTTCTCCGCCCCCAGCTCCCCCCCATAGAGGTGGTGGACTTCACCGCCTGGGTGGCAGTGGCTGTATGCGATGGCATCCAGGCCGCCTGCGGCGTCCGCCCCAGGATCAAGTGGACCAACGACATCGTGCTGGAAGGGAAAAAGCTGTGCGGTATTCTCACCGAGATGGGGCTGGAGAACGAGATCAACGCCCTCCAGTATCTGGTCACCGGCATTGGCGTGAATGTCAACCAGCGCCCCGAGGACTTCAGCCCCGACGTGCGGCCCATCGCAGCCTCCCTCTTCAATGTCCTGGGCCGCCCGGTGCGCCGCTCCGAGCTGGCGGTCCAGATCATCCGGGCTCTGGACCGGATGTACTCCGCCTTTCCCCAGGGCAAGGCGGACTATCTGGCCCGGTACCGGGCCGACTGCCTCACGCCGGGCAATCGGGTACAGCTCATCACCCCCGCCTCCCGCACCGAGGCCACCGCTCTGTCCATCGACGACGAGTTCCGTCTGGTGGTGGAGTACGATGACGGCCGCCGGGAGGCCCTCTCCGCGGGAGAGGTGTCCGTCCGCGGGATGTACGGATATGTGTAACAAAATCAGTCAAGCGGTCCGCCCCGTAGGGCGGACCGCTCGCTTTCTCTCAATATCCGTAGGGCCGGCCGGTCTCCGGGTTGATGCCCGGGTCCAGCGGGGCCTCCTGGCCGTTGGGCAGTTTGGGGCGCTCTCCGCCCTCCAGGGCTCCGAAATAGAGGTTCATGTCCACCTCGCCCTGGATACCCGGCACACTCCCCTTGGAGCTGTACTGCCACATCTGGAAGTCATAGTAGAAACTGGGCTGCGCCTGGTACTGGGCGAACCAGAAGCTGTGATCCAGCAGCTTGCTCAGGTCGTACTTCACATACCCCTGATAGGAGTTGAAGTAGATCATAGACTCATAGCCCGCCTCCTGGATGGCGCCGCAGAAAGCCAGTGCCACCTCATTCATGGTGTCGCTGTCGATGGCGTTGGTGCGGGCGCTGCTGTCGCTGACCATCTCCCAGTCAAAGACCACCGGCATGGTCAAGTCATAGTCTCGGACCCGCTCCAGGACGAACCGCGCCTCCTCCAGCGCCTCCTCCACGGTAATGGCCTGGGAGAAGAAGTAGGCCCCCACCGCCAGCCCGGCATCCAGCGCGCCCTGGACGTTCCGGTCAAAGTATGTATCCTCATAGAGCTTGCCCTCGGTGTAGCCCCGGCCGCCCACCCGGACGATAGCGAACTCCACACCGGCATCGGCCGCCTGCTCCCAGTCGATCTCCCCCTGGAACTGGGACACATCCACCCCAAGGTGCCCCTGAACCGTCCCATCATCATAGGTGAGGTAGTCTCCCTCCATGCGGAACAGCTGGGGGATGTAGGAGAAGGCGGGGACTGTCTCCAGCACATCCAGGTAGAAGGTCTGGCTGTACCCCTCATAGGCGATCTGCCCCGCGTGGACATCGGTGTTCTTCATCCGCCAGATGATGGCGACCAGCTCGGAGCGGGTGATGCTGTCCTCCGGATGGTAAGACAGCGTGCCATCCTCCTCCAGCTCCCCGGAGAGCTGTATCTTTTCATAGAGCACGGTGACATAGCCATCGTCCACGTCTCCGAAGGGCGTCTCGTTCCGGGAGGGCCTCAAGTTCAGGGCTTTGGCCGCCATCTGGGCCACCGTCAGCCGGCTTACCGCACTGTCCAGATCGGTCACCTGCTCCCGGGTGACAAAGCCCTTCTCCAGGGCAAAGTCCGCATTGCCGCTGCTCCAGTGCTCCCCGGTGGCCTCCCGGCGGTCAAAGCCTGCCGCCGCCAGCACCATCACCAGGGCCTCCCCCACCGTAACGGCGTTGTCCGGCCGGAAGGTGCCGTCCTCATAGCCGCTCACCGCCCCGTCCTGTTTCAGGTCCGCCGCGAAGGGGGCGTACCACGCCTCCGCCGGCACATCCGAATAGGGGGCCTCCGTGACTGCGGGCGGGGTCCCGGCCGCTGTCTCGACCGCCAGGGCCGCGGGCACCGCTGTCAGCACCATGGACAGAGCCGCCAGCAGAGCCGGTCCCCTCATGTTTCTTCTCTTCTGCTGCAATGGGATCATCCTTTCCTGCCCGGCGCCGCGGGCCCGTGATATGTTGACATAATACCGCATTTTTTGACCCATTGCAACCATATCCCACCTTCGAAGAAGAGAAATTTTTTCCTGCTGATCTCCCTGGGCACCGTCCCCCTTGCGGTCCTGCCCGGCGCCGCTTATAATAGGGACATGTGCCGGCAGGCAGTCCTGCCGGAAATTTTAGATCTTCACACCTGGAAGGAGCCCGTCTAACATGTGGAAGGATTGTCAAGCCCTGCAAGATGAGATCACTGCCCTGCGCCGGGAGCTGCACCAGATCCCGGAGGTGGGGGCACAGCTACCCGAGACCGCCGCCTGTCTCTCCGCCCATCTGGACCGCCTGGGTATCCCCTTCGTCCGCTCTCCCCGGGACAGCGGCCTGATTGCCTCCATCCAGGGCGGCCTGCCTGGTCGAACGGTGGCCCTGCGGGCAGACATGGACGCCCTGCCCATCCAAGAGGAGACCGGACTTCCTTTTTCCTCCCGCCGCCCCGGCGTGATGCACGCCTGCGGGCATGATGCCCACGCCGCCATGCTCATGGGGGCCGCCCAAGTCCTGCAGAAACACAGGAAGGAGCTCCGGGGCACCGTCCGCCTCCTCTTCCAGCCGGCCGAGGAGCAGTGTGAGGGAGCCAAAGTCATACTGGAGCAGGGAGCGCTGGATGGAGTGGACGCCATCTTCGGCTTCCATATCGGCACCCTGCTGGGGGCCGACATCCCCAGCGGCACCGTGATTGCCCCCTCCGGCTGCTGCATGGCGGCCTTTGACAAGTTCACCATCCGGGTTCGGGGGCGCGGCTGCCATGGCTCCACCCCGGAAAAAGGGGTAGACCCCGTCAATGCGGCCGCCCACATCGTTCTGTCCCTCCAGGCCATCACCACCCGGGAGATCAGCGCCGCTCGCTCCCTGGTCCTGACCATCGGCAGGATCCAGGGGGGCGACCAGTATAACATCATCCCGGACGAGGTAGTGCTGGAGGGGACCATCCGCACTCTGGAGGACGGTCTGCGGCAGTACGCCGCCCGGCGCATCGGTGAGGTGGCCCAGGCAGCGGCTGCCGTATTCGGCGCCAGTGCGGACTGCACCATCACCTGGGGCGCTCCCCCTGTCCTCAACGATCCCGCTATGGCGGAGCTGGCCGCCGGGGCCGCCGCCGAAGTCGTGGGCCCGGAGCACGTCGTCACCCGCATCCCAGCCCCCAACATGGGAGGTGAGGATTTCGCCTTCTATCTGGAGCAGGTCCCCGGGGCTTTTCTCTTTCTCAGTTCCTCCGACCCCGCCAAGGGGACGGACCGCCCCCACCATAGTCCCCGGTTCGATGTGGACGAGTCAGTGCTTTGGAAAGGGGCCGCCCTCTACGTCTCCCTTGCTCAGACCTTTCTCAACGGCTGAATCCTCTCCACGACTGGGCCTTCATCGGGAAATTCTTCCAGTTGAGGCATTTCCGGCCTCATAAAATCCTCTCCCCCGCATATACATGTACAGCAGATGCAAAATCCGGGGGAGTTGTTGCTGTGTGAAAGGGAATATCGAGGAACGGGCCTGTCAGCTGGCCCTTTACATCATAGAGAACCGGACCACGGTCCGCGCGGCGGCACAGAAGTTCGGGATCAGCAAGTCCACGGTCCATAAGGACCTGTCCGAGCGCCTTCCCGCCTTCAACCAGCCTCTCTATCTCCAGGTCAAGGGCGTGCTGGAGGAGAACAAAGCGGAACGGCATATCCGGGGCGGCATCGCCACCCGACGGAAATACAAAGGAGCCTGAGCCGGGGGAGGGGCGCTTTCCTCCTGGCGTCCGGCTTCCGGAACAGGCGGCGGGGACGCGGCAGGATGCCGCGTCCCCGCCTTATTGCTTTTTCCCCCCGCTTCTGATATGATACCTTCAAACCAATATCAGGAGGGGCCGCCATGAGCTACGCCGATCAGGTCTTTATTCAAAACTGTCAGGACATTCTTTCCCGGGGAGTGTGGGACACCGACCGGGAGGTCCGTCCCCGCTGGGAGGACGGGACTCCCGCCCATACCATTAAGCTCTTTGGGGTGGTCAACCGGTATGACCTGCGCAGAGAATTCCCCATTCTCACCGTCCGCAGGCAGTTTTTGAAGTCCGCGGTGGACGAGCTTCTGTGGATCTGGCAGAAGAAGTCCAACAACGTCCACGACCTGAACAGCCGCATCTGGGACGCCTGGGCGGACGAGTCCGGCTCCATCGGCAAGGCCTACGGCTACCAGCTGGGGGTGAAACACCACTACCCCCAGGGGGACATGGACCAGGTAGACAAGGTGCTGTGGGACCTGAAGCACGACCCCGGCTCCCGCCGCATCCTCACCAGCCTCTACAACCACCACGACCTGAGCGAGATGGCCCTCTACCCCTGTGCCTATTCCATGACCTTCAACGTCAGCGGGAACACCCTGAACGGCATTTTGAACCAGCGCAGCCAGGACATGCTCACCGCCAACGGCTGGAACGTGATGCAGTACGCCGTTCTGCTCCACATGGTCGCCCAGGTCTCCGGGCTGGAGGCCGGCGAACTGGTCCACGTCATCGCCGACGCCCATATCTACGACCGCCACGTGGACGCGGTGCGGGAGATCATCACTCGCCAGCCCTATGACGCCCCCCGATTCTCCCTGGACCCCGCTGTCACCGATTTCTACGCCTTCACCCCGGACAGCGTGCGCCTGGAGGGGTATCAGGCCCACCCTGTGCCGGGAACGATCCCGGTGGCGGTCTAAGAGGAGGCGCACAGTATGGATCTCATTGTGGCAGTGGACCAGAACTGGGCCATCGGGAAGGACGGAGAGCAGCTTCTCTATCTCTCCCAGGACCTGAAGCGCTTCAAGGCCCTGACCCTGGGCCACGCGGTCATTCTGGGCCGCAGGACCCTCTCTACCTTTCCCGGCGGACGCCCCCTGAAGGGACGGCGCAACCTGATCCTGTCCACCACGCCGGACTTCGCCCCGGAGGGCGGTGAGGTCTATCCCTCCCTGGACGCCCTCCTCGCCGCCGCTCCGGCGGATGCCTTTGTCATCGGCGGGGAGTCCGTCTACCGCGCCCTTTTGGACCGGTGCGGCACCGCCTATGTCACTAAGATCCTGGCCCAGTACCCCGCAGACCGGTACTTCCCGGACCTGGATGCCGACCCTCGCTGGGAGTCGGTGGAGGAGTCAGAACTCCTGGAGGAGAACGGAGTACGCTTCCGGTATGTGACCTACCGGCGCAGGCAGGAGGCATGACCCATGGACCGTGACTATATCTGGGAGGGGGAGTACGGCCGCCGTTCCCACCTGATCCCGGTGTTCCAGCAGCTGCTGCGGGAACAGGACGCCTCCTCGCTCCAGATGCTCTCCCTGTTCGTCAACAACAATCCTTACAATCTGGAATTTTTCATCGCAGTGAGCTACGACCGCCCCAAGGAGGAGCATCTGGACCGGATGTTCCGTCTTCTGGAGGACGCTGGACTGCGGCAGCGGAAGGACCTGACCGCGCTGAATATCATGCGGGCCATGGCGGACCGGCGCTTCAACTCTGCCTCTCTGCTGGATGAGGACAGTGTTCCCACCATTATGGGGCACCTCTTTTTCTTCCCGGAGATCCGGGTCCTGGAGGAGAAAGGCTACCGTATGACTCCCTTTGGACGGGAACAGATGGTCTTTCTCAGCCACTCCTCTCTGGATAAGCCGGAGATCGAAGAGATCATCCCGCTGCTCAATGGGATGGATCTGCCCGTCTGGTTCGACAAATACAGCATTGCCCTTGGCGATTCCATCACCGACAAGGTCCAGGAGGGCATCCAGCAGTCCAGCATCGTGCTCTTCTGGATCACAGAGCACTTTCTGGATTCCCGCTGGTGTAAATTTGAGATGCGGGCCTTCATCAAGAAGCTGATCGAAGAGGACGTCCGGGTCATCTCCGTTCTGGACCGGGGCATCCAGATCTCCCGCCTGCCGCTCTTTCTCCAGGACATCAAGTGTCTCATGCGGGAAGAACGGACCATTTATCAGGTCGCCCAGCAGATCGCCTCCGCTCTCCGGCCCAGCTGAGTGACTTGAAAAATTTAGAACCACTCCATTTGGCCGGCGCCATGCGCCGGCCCCCTTTTGTCGTCTCAGGTCAGCCATTTTCCGGCCCCTGGGATCAGCCGCAGGAGCCAGGCCATGGGCAGGGACAGGGCCAGCAGCACCAGGGCCAGCAGGGGAACAAAGAACACCGGCTCCAAGGCGGTGACCGTCAGCCCCAGCCACCGGAAAAGCAGCATCCACAGCTGGTGGATCAGATAGGCGCCGAAGACATAGCTGCCCAGGGCATGGACCGCCCGGCGGCGGGACCGCTCCTCACTGATCCCCAGCACATAGCGGAACAGAGCGCACAGCGCCGCCGCCGTCAGGGCCACCCCGGGGGCGGTGTCGCTGTACCACAGCTCCCGCCCGCCGCCCAGCAGCGCGTCGCCACCCAGAGTCAGGACCAGCCCCAGGATTCCCAGCAGGTAGAGCAGAAACTCCGGCACCCGCCCGATGGTATAGTGGCGCAGATACCACCCCGCCACATAATAGCCCGCATACCCCAGCACCAGATGGACCTGGAGCCTCTCCAGCAGGGCACCCACCACCCCCTCCGGGTGGAAGGCCGTCCAGGCCGGCAGCAGGCTGGCAAAGAGGAAGCACAGGAGGAGAAAATACAGCACCTCCCCCCGGCTGGCCGCGGCGGTGAACCGGCGCAGCACCGGGTGTACCAGATACAGGCCGAGCAGCGGGTAGAGGACCCGCAGGTGGAAATAGACATCCCCCAGGGCGGCGGACCGCAGGGCACCCAGGATGCCGGACCAGCTCACCGCCCCGCCGCCCAGCAGGTGGGCCGCCAGGGCGTACGCCGCACCCCAGAAGAGCAGCAGGCAGAAGGCCGGCAGGACCAGCCCCGCCAGCGCCCCGGTGAGGGATGGCTTTCCCTCCTCCAGGGCAGCCATCCCCCAGGCCATGAACAGGGCCGGCACCGCCCAGCAGGTGAGTCCCTCGTAGATGACGAGCACCTGCCGCGCCCCGGCGGAGACCGCCTCCCCCTGGCCCTCTCGGGCCAGGAGCAGCAGGATGGCGGCAAAGACGGTGAAGGTCAGGAAAAAGCCGGACCAGCCGGCGTTTCGCTCTCCCCGGGCCATTTATTTCTTCTCCGGCACGATCTCGATCCAATAGCCGTCCGGGTCGGCAATGAAGTAGATGCCCATGCCCGGGTTTTCAAAGCAGACGCAGCCCATCTCCTTGTGCTTAGCATAAAAGTCGTCGTACTGGTCGGTGACGAAAGCCAGGTGGAACTCGCACTCTCCCAGGTCGTAGGGCTTGTCCCGGTCCTTCAGCCAGGTCAGCTCCAGCTGGAACTCCGTCAGGCCGTCCCCCAGGTAGACCAATTTGAACGAGCCGTCGGAGGCCTCCTTCTCCCGCACCGGCTCCAGGCCCAGTGCCTCCTTGTAGAAGGCCAGGCTCTTGTCCAGATCCAGGACGTTGAAATTGAAGTGGTTGAATTTGATCATGTTCATTCGCTCCTTTCCGGTCGGGACGACCGGTGTCTTTTTATCATTATATCGGGCACAAGCCGATTTTTCAACGGAAAAGTGTCCAAAGACAGGCAAGACCTCTGTTTTGTCCCCTTGCGGGGCGGGGCAAATCGTGGTATGATAGTTTATATTTTATTCCCCGGGTATTAAGGAGGAATTTCCGTGTCATCGGACCATATATGGCCCATCCTGTTTTTTGTCAGCCTGGCCGGCAACCTGATCCTGCTGTTCTACCGCCCTCTGCTGAGGCTGCTTCGCAGGGGGGAGGAGGTCTCGGAGGACGAGATCATGGCCATGGTGGAGGAGGGCGAGGAGTCCGGCGCCATCGAGCGCAACGAGAAGGAACTGATCGAGAACGTCTTCGAGTTCAACAACACCACAGCGGAGGATGTGATGATCCACCGCACCGATATGGTGACCCTCTCCCTGGATGACGATGAGGAGACCATTCTCTCCGCCATTCGGGAGTCCGGTCTGTCCCGCTTCCCGGTCTATCAGGGAAACGTAGACGACATCGTGGGCATCCTCTCCACCCGCCAGTATCTGCTCAACTTCCATGTGGAACGTCCCCAGGAGCTGCGGGCGCTGCTGCGCCCGGCCTACTTCGTGCCGGAGACGGTGCGGGCTGACGTGCTCTTCCGTGACATGCAGAGCAAAAAGATCCACATGGCCGTGGTGGTGGATGAGTATGGCGGGACCAGCGGACTGGTGACCCTGGAGGACCTGCTGGAGGAGCTGGTGGGCAACATCTATGACGAGTTTGACCCCCAGGCCGAGCAGGAGATCATCCAGCTGGAGGAGAACCTGTGGCGGGTCTCCGGCTCCGCTGACCTGGAGGAGCTGGCCGAGGCCATGGACTTCCAGCTGCCCGAGGACGAGGACCGGGACTATGACACCCTGGGCGGGCTGGTCTTTGCTCAGCTGGCGGTCATCCCGGAGGATGGGAGCCGCCCCGTGGTGGAGGCCCTGGGCCTGCGCATCCGGGTGGAGGAGCTGTGCGACCGCCGGGTGGAGTGGGCCCTGGTGGAAAAGCAGGCGCCCGCTGCTGCCGCCTGCGAATAGAGACGCGCTTCAGGACTGCCGCGGCCTTGCCTGCGGCGGTCCTGTTTTTTCCGCCCCGGGCGGGCAGATCAGAGAGAAAGGAACTTCACCCATGACAAAGGCGATCTTTTTCGATGTAGACGGCACGCTGGTCAGCTTCAAGACCCATCAGATCTCCCCAGCCGTCCGCCAGGCCCTCCAGGCCCTGCGGGAGCGGGGGATCAAGCTGTTCCTGTCCACTGGGCGGCACCTCGCCATGCTCGATCCGGTGCGACAGGTCTTTGACTTCGACGGCTATGTGACCCTCAGCGGCCAGTACTGCACGGCCCAGGGACAGGTGCTGCGGAGCACTCCCATGCCCCCTGAGGCGGTGGAGGAGCTGGTGGCCGCCGCCTGGACCGACGCCTTCTCCTGCATCTTCCTGGAGGGAGAGGAGATCTATATCAACTGCATCAACGAGATGACCCGGCAGTTCATCCGGGATCTGTCCATCCCTATGCCGCTCCAGCGCCCTGCGGACTACGCCCGGGGCCGGGAGGTCTATCAGGCGGTGACCTTCCTGACCCGGGAGCGGGAGCATCTGCTGCTGGACCGGGCCCCTCACCTGAAGACCACCCGGTGGCACCCCAATTTCCTGGACGTGATCCCGCCCAGCGGGGGCAAGGACCGGGGGATGGACGCGCTTCTGGACTACTTCCGCATCCCGGTGGAGGACGCTATGGCTTTCGGAGACGGGGAAAACGACCTGTCCATGCTGCTCCACGCGGGCATCGGGGTGGCCATGGGGAGCGCCCACGAGGAGATGAAGCGGCAGGTGGACTGGGTCACCGGAACAGCAGACGAGGACGGCGTGGTCCAGGCGCTGGCCCATTTCGGCCTGATTTGAGGGCGGCGAGAGATTGTACTGGAACTTTCGACAAAAAAGGTGTACAATAAAACTGAAAAATCGGCATATAAAAAGGAGGACACTGGTATGAAGCTGAGTTTCTTCGGCGCGGCCCACGCTGTCACGGGGAGCTGCCACTGTCTGGAAGTCAACGGCAGGAAGATCCTCATCGACTGCGGCTTGCAGCAGGGCCGGGACGAGCACGACGACAACGCCCTGGACTTCGCCCCCGGCCAGATCGATTACTGCCTGGTCACCCACGCCCACATCGACCACTCCGGCCGGCTGCCACTGCTGGTCAAGGAGGGGTTCCAGGGGCAGATCATCACCACCCGTCTCACCGCCCAGCTCCTGTCCATCATGCTGCGGGACTCGGCCCATATCCAGGAGAGCGACGCCCAGTGGCAGAACCAGAAGGGCAAGCGGGCCGGCCGTGACGCAGTGGAGCCTCTCTACACTGTGGCTGACGCGGAGGCCGCCCTCCAGCAGCTCTATCCCGTGGAGTACGGCCAGGTGCTGGATCTGTGCGAGGGGGTCCGGGTCCGCTTCACCGATGCGGGCCACCTGCTGGGCTCCTCTGAGGTGGAGCTGTGGCTCACCGAGGGGGATGTGGAGCGGAAGATCGTCTTCTCCGGCGACCTGGGCAACATCGACCAGCCCATCATCCGTGACCCTTCCTTTGTGGAGGAGGCGGACTATGTGGTTATGGAGTCCACCTATGGCGACCGGAACCATGAGCCGCCGGAGAGCTACACCGAGTCTCTGGCCCAGCTCATCGACGAGGTGTTCGCCAAGGGTGGGAACATCGTGATCCCCTCCTTCGCGGTGGGCCGCACCCAGGAGCTGCTCTACTTCCTCCGGGAGATCAAGGACCGTGGGCTGGTGAAGAGCGCCCCCAACTTCACCGTGTGCGTGGACAGCCCGCTGGCTGCGGAGGCCACCCGGGTGTACTCCGGCGACCTCCACGGCTATCTGGACGAGGAGGCCATTGCGGTGCTCCAGGGGGGAGATGACCTGTTCACCTTCCCTGGCCTGACCCTGACCCAGTCCACGGAGGAGTCCAAGGCACTGAATATGGACCCGTCCCCCAAGATCATCATCTCCGCCTCCGGCATGTGCGACGCCGGCCGCATCCGTCACCACCTGAAGCATAACCTGTGGCGGCCGGAGTGCGCGGTGGTCTTCGTGGGCTATCAGGCGGAGGGCTCCCTGGGCCGCCGCCTGCTGGAGGGCGCCAAGACGGTGAAGCTGTTCGGCGAGGAGATCGCCGTCCGGGCCCGTATCGTCAACTTCAAGGGGCTCAGCTCCCACGCGGACCGGGATCACCTGCTGGAGTGGGTGGGCCGCATCGCGCCGGCGCCCCGGCAGGTCTTTGTGGTCCACGGAGACGCGCCGGTCACCGAGCTGTTTGCTGAGGACCTGAACCAGCGGGGCATCCCCGCCCACGCACCTCTGTACCAGGAGGTCTACGACCTGGCTGCGGACCGGATGCTGGCCAAGGGCGTGGTGCTGGAGAGCAAGCGGACCACTGGCGGCGCCTCCGCCCCTTCGGCGGCCTATGTCCGCCTGGTGGACGTGACCAAACAGCTCCAGGATATGGTGGGCCGCAGCCGCGGCCGGGCCAACAAGGACCTGGGACGGCTGGCCGACCAGCTGAAGGCCATCATGGAGAAATGGGATGCTTGATCTGCCACCGGGCAGGAGAGAGGAGCGTATATGAAGATCGACCGAAAAGGCCTGAAGGCGCAGGCCAAGCAGGCCATCCGTGCGGCGGCCCCCGTGTTCTGGCTGGTCACCCTGGTGTATCTGTTGCTGACCGAAGGATTGAGCACTGTGGTAGGCTGGCTCGCCCCCACCTTCCAGCCTGCGGACCTGCTTTGGGGCGGAACTGTGGGATGGCTCAGCTTGTTTATCTCCATCCTGCTGACCCTCTATCTGTGGGTGATGGACTTTGGCTATCGCCTGTGGGCCCTCCGCGTCACCCGCAGCCAGCAGGCGGGGTATGGGACGCTGCTGGAGGGTTTCGGCATCGCAGGGCGGGTCATTGCCATGAACCTGCTGATCCTGCTGTTCACCTTCCTGTGGTCCCTGCTTCTGATCTTTGTGACCACCATCCTGGCTTTTTTTGTCCTTGATTCCCTGTTTCTGCAACTGCTGGTGATGGCAGGAATCTATGCGGCAGTCTTTGCCATCATGCTCCGCTATGCCATGGCCCCCTACCTGCTGGCCGACTACCCGGACGACGGCGCAGGGGCTGCGGTCCGCCGCAGCGTGGAGATGATGCGGGGGCGCAAGTGGGAGCTGTTCAAGCTGTATGTTTCCTTCCTGGGCTGGGAACTGCTGGGCGTCCTGCTCACCCTGCTGGCCTATCTGCCCTTCCTCCCCGGTATCCTGGCCCAGGTCAACTCGGTCGCGCAGTTCTACTCCGTCCTGTCCAGTCTCATCCCGGCCACTGGTCTGGCCCTCCTGATCAATCTGCCCCTCACCCTGTGGCTGACCCCCTACCGCACGGCGGCGGAGGCCCTGTTTTACCGCTCCATCCTGGAGGGACGGCCGGCCGCTCCGGAGACGGAGGCGCAGAGCTGATGTCCGCCGGAATGTGGGCACAGCGCAGCCGATAAATGGATATGAGAGCGGCGCCTGGCCGGGCGCCGCTCTCTTTCGACAAAACCGCAGGCACGGTTCGTCATTTTTTGAGCAAAATGTGAATTTTCCCGGATCTACTGGACATTTTCCCGGGACACGAGTATGATATTGTCACTATGTACGCGCCCTCGGGCGCCCATCCATCGGCACAGAGGGCCGCGCCCCTGTGCAGGGAGGTAATCCATGGCCAGTTCCATGTTCGGCGGGATACACCCCGCTTCCCGAAAAGAAAATACCCGGCGCAAGCCGCTGATGCTGCTGGAGCACCCCCCGGCCCAGGTGGCCCTGCCTCTGGCTTTTCACGGAGGTCCCTCCTCCCTCCCCCTGGTCAAAGCTGGGGAACGGGTGTATGCGGGGCAGCCTATCGCCCGTCCGGAGGGCGAGGACGGGGCGGTGCTCCACGCCAGCGTCTCCGGACGGGTGGAGGCCATCCGGGAGCTGCCCCACCCCTGGGGCGGCCGCGCCCCCGCCATCGTCATCGCCAACGATGGGGACAATACGCCCTGGCCAGAGCGGCCTGAGGGCATCAAGCTCAGCCAGGCGTCCCAGGAGGAGCTGATGGTCCGGATAGAAGCCGCCGGCATCGTGGATATGGGCAGTGATCCCCTCCCCGCCCAGGTGAAGATCCTCCGGGCCCGGGGCCGGGTGGACACCCTGATCGTCAACGCCGCTGAGTGTGAGCCCTATATCACTGCCGACCTGCGCCTGCTCCAGGAGCGGGGGGAGCCCATTCTGAAGGGGACCCGCGCTCTTGCCAAGGTGCTGGGTGTGGACCGGGTGGTGCTGGCGGCGGAGAGCGACATGCTCACCGCCGTGGAGGCGCTGGAGCGCCGCATCAGCCGCAAGCGGAGCCGGGTGGAGCTGAAGACCATCCGCACCCGCTACCCCATGGGGGCGGAGAAACAGATCGTCCAGTCGGTCACCCGCCGGGAGGTCCCGCCGGGAGGTCGGGCGGAGGACGTACGCTGTGTGGTCTTCAACGTCTCGGCAGCCTTTGCGGTGGGCGAGGCACTGAACAAAGGCCTCCCCCTGACCCACCGGGCCGTGACGGTGACGGGGGGCGCGGTAGCCCGGCCCCGCAACCTGTGGGTCCCCCTGGGCACGCCGCTGAAGGAGCTGGTCTCCTCCGCCGGCGGCTTCCGGGAGGAGCCGGGCCTGATCCTGGTGGGCGGCCCCATGACAGGGGTGACCCAGAAGAGTCTGGAGGCCCCGGTACTGCCCAACACCAACGGCCTTCTGTGTCTGGCCCCCTGGGAGCAGCCCCGGGAACAGGCTCCCACCGTCTGTATTCGGTGTGGGCAATGCGTCTCCGTCTGCCCCATGCACCTCTCCCCCATCTTTGTGGTCCGGGCCCTGAAGGAAAACGCGGCGGAGCGCCTGCACTCCCTCCATCCGCAGGACTGCATGGACTGCGGATGCTGCACCTATATCTGTCCGGCCCATATCCCTCTGGCCGACCTGGTGCGCCAGGCGGCTGGTCAGGTGCGGGAACTGGAGAAAGGGGGGGACCTCCATGGCTGATCTCCGCACCTCTGTCCCGCCTCAGCTGGCACAGGCCACCAGCACTACCTCCATCATGCTGGATGTGATCGTGGCCCTGATCCCCGCCCTGGGCATGTCCGTCTATCTCTTCGGTCCCAGAGTGCTGGCTCTCACCCTGATCTCGGTGGGCGCCTGCGTCCTGTCGGAGTATCTCTACCGGCGGCTGACCCACCAGTCCAACACCCTGCGGGATTGCTCTGCCTGTGTCACCGGCCTGCTGCTGGCCATGTGTCTGCCGGCGGCCTCCCCCTACTGGGTCCCCCTGCTGGGGGGTGTCTTTGCCATCGTGGTGGTGAAACAGTTCTACGGCGGGCTTGGCAAAAACTTCATGAACCCGGCTCTGGCTGGGCGGATGCTGCTGTCCACCTTCCCCTTCTTGATGACCACCTGGGTGGACGCGCTGGACTATCTCCCCGTTTGGGGTGAGATGGACGCCGTCACCTCCCCCACCCCCATGGCCGCCCTGCACAGCGGCAGACTGCCCGAGCTGGACATGGGGCAGATGCTGCTGGGCCAGCACGGCGGATCCATCGGGGAGGTATCTATCTTTATGCTGCTGCTGGGCGGCCTGTACCTGATCATGCGCAGGGTCATCTCCCCACGCATCCCGGCGGCCTTTCTGGGGACCGTGGCTGTCCTCACCTTCCTCTTCCCCCGGGATGGCACCTCCCTGGAGTGGATGACGGCCCAGCTGTGCAGCGGCGGGCTTGTGCTTGGGGCTTTCTTTATGGCGACCGACTACACCACCTCCCCTGTCACCCCCCGGGGACAAGTACTATATGGGGTGGGCTGCGGCCTCCTCACCGTACTGCTCCGGTACTATGGCTCCTACCCCGACGGGGTGGGCTGGGCTATCCTGACCATGAACTGCCTGGTGTGGCTCATGGACCGGGCGGGGATGCCCCGCCGGTTCGGGGTGGAGCGCTTCACCGCCGTGCGGGAGGGGCTCCGCGCCGCAGGGGAGAGCCTGTCTGAGATCAAATTTGTCAATCCGGGCCGCCCCTCCTCCCTGTCCTGGGGGACCATGCCCGGCGAGCGCTATCTGGACCAGCTCCGGCCCCAGGCCAAGGCCGCCGGCATCCTGCTGGCGGTGGTGATGGTCACCGGTCTGGGGATCTACTCCACCTACTGGCTCACCAGCCTGGACACCCAGCGCTCTGAGCTGCGGGCGGAGGAGGCCCTGCTGGCCCAGGTGATGCCGGGGGCTGAGATCAGCACTGAGACCCCTTACCGCGCCCCAAATGCCCTGAGCATCACGGCAGGGTACCGGGAAAATGAGCTGCTGGGGTACTGTGTGGAGGTCCAGACCCATGGCTTCAGCGGCCCCATCACCATGGTGGTGGGCGTGGACCTGAACGGCCAGGTCACCGGTGTGGCGGTGACGGACCACAGTGAGTCCACAGGGATGGGGACCATGGCCATGGAGAATGCCCAGCTGCGAAAGTATGTGGGCATGTCAGGCACCATCCGGACCTCTGGTGCCAACTCGGTGGATGTGGTAACCGGGGCTACCGCGACCTCTGAAGCCATCACGGCCGGGGTCAACCAGGCTCTGGCCATCGTGGCCAACCTGGAGACCGACGGCTCCGTCCAATATGTGGACAGCGACGTGTAGCGGGAAAGAAAGGAGCGGATCGGATGGATTCCGTACAACTGGCAGGGGTGGCACTGGCCGCCCTGCTGTCTGAAAATTTCATCCTGGTCAACTGCCTGGGCATCGGCACCCGGGTGGAGGCCTTCCACAGCACCACAGCAGCCCGCCGCACCGGCCTGAGCCTGACCCTGGCCATGGTGGTCACCGTATTTTTTACCTGGTGTGCGGACTTTCTGGTGCTCCGGCATTTTGGGTGGGTGTATCTGCGCACCCTGGTCTTCTCCCTCATTGCCCTCCTCACTGTCTTCCTGCTGCGAAAGGCAGCCCGTCTCTGGCCGGAGCTCTCCCATCGAATCGACGCCGACCTGGCCTCGGTATCCACCAACTGTGCGGTGCTGGGTGCGGCCTATCTGGCCGCCCAGCGCAGCTACACCCTGTCCCAGGCCCTCACCTTCGCCCTGTGCGGCGGCCTGGGCGTCCTGGTGGTCCTGATGAGCTACGCCGGCCTGCGGGAGGAGATCAGCCTCACCAGCTGCCCCCGGCCCTTCCGCGGCCCGGCTATCGAGATGGTAACTGCCGGCCTGATGGCCCTGGCCCTGGTTGGCTTCTACGGGCTGCACCTGTCCTGATCCGTAAGGCAAGCAAAAGACCGGCCCCGGACATCATCAGATGTCCGGGGCCGGTCTTTTGCTTCTCCCTTATTTCAGCTCAAAGGAGGCACACTCGGTCTCCCGACAATTGCAGGGGGAGGCGTCGGTGCAGCCCACCTTGATCTGGCTCAGGGAGCAGTAGTTCTGGGGATTGTGATAGGCGCAGCTGTTGACAGTACACTGAATATTGGAATTGCAGCTCTTTTTGTTATCCATCTGAAAGACCTCCTTTTGTGGACGGTCCTAGTATAAGCTGCCGCGGCAGTTTTATGTGTGGTCCGGGCCGGAATCTTCTTCATCGGCCTGCACCGGCTCTTCAGGCAGCACCTTGGGGATGAAACGGCGGGCAAACCTGCCCCGGCCACGGTTTTTCACATAAAAATACCCAATGATGGAGAATACAAAGGCGCCGATGAAATTGACGAACAGATCCTTCATGGTATCCAGCAGACCTATGTCCAGATAGCCGCCCAGCCCCAGAGGGATCTCCTTCCCGCCTGCCACCACGATCACGTCTGTGATGCCCCGGATGGCGGTGATCTTGTTGCCGCCGGTGGGGTCCAGCATGACGGTGCTAATGTCGTGGACAATGGTGTCCTTCTGCATGTCCAGCAGGAAAAAGCTGTCCATGATACACTCAAAAAATTCCCACAAAACACCGATGGTCATGGAGAAGCAGAAGGCCACGATGGCCATGAACACCGGGGAGAGGGACAGGGAAAACCGCTCGTTGCGGTTGAACAGGTCCACCAGTGAGAAGCCGATGGCCGCGCAGAGGAAGCCGTTGAGCGTATGGAGCATGGTGTCCCAGCCATGGAAATAGGTGTAGTAAGCCTGGATCTCTCCCAGGATCTCCGCAGAGAAGATGAAGAGCAGGATGATGATCTCCAGCGTGTCGGGCAGATCGATGCGGACCCGCCGCTCGATGACGGTGGGCAGGGTGAACAGTACCAGCGTCAGGATGCACAGGAACACGTTTTCAAAGTTCCCGTTGAGAAATTGGGCCACCATGGTCAGGATGACCAGGACTCGAAGAATGATGTAGATGGTGACCACCGTTTTTTTCCCCTTCAGCTCTTCCCGCAGCTCACGCCGCATCCGGGCAGTTTTGCCGGGATCTTTTGGTCGCATCTATATCTCCCCTTTTATATTATATATTGTTATAGTATAGCGGTTTCCGGAACAAAAGTCAAGGAAACCGGGGCGGCGCCCGGTGGCTGTCCCTCTCTGTCTTGGTCTCCCGGAACAGAGAGCGAAAGTCAGAATCATGAAAAAAGGGTGGCAATCCCGCTATCTTATGGTATGATAGAGGCAGAATGATCAGAGCCGGCCCCCAGGGCCGGTCTGAGGGGAGGCCGATCCCATGCCCGCATTTTCCCCCCGGATACGGGGCCACATCGACGAGGCGCTGACCTTTCTCAAATGGGTCCTGTACGCCTGCAACATCGGGCTCATCGTGGGCGCTGTTGCGGTGGCGTTTCATTACGGAATCGACTGGGCGGCTCAGTTCCGGGCGCACCAGCCCTGGGTCATTCTTTTCCTTCCCCTGGGAGGCGTGGTCATCGTCCTGCTCTACCGCTGGAGCGGGATGGAGCGGGACCGGGGCACCAATCTGGTGCTGACGGCGGTCCGGGAGGCCGAGCCCATCCGTCTGCGCACCGCCCCCCTCATCTTCCTGTCCACCATCCTGACCCACCTGGTAGGCGGGTCGGCTGGCCGGGAGGGGGCCGCCCTCCAGCTGGGGGGCTCCATCGGGGCCTGGGTGGGCAGAAAGATCCACCTGGATGAGAAGGACCGCAGGATCATGGTCATGTGCGGCATGTCCGCCGCCTTCTCCGGGCTGTTCGGCACCCCCATCACCGCCGCCATCTTCGCCATGGAGGTGGTGAGCGTGGGAGTGATGTACTACGCCGCCATCGTCCCCTGTGTCGTCTCCTCTTTGGTCTCGGTCCAGCTGGCCCGCTTCTTCGGCCTTCATATAGGAACAGGCTATCTCATCGGAAATGTGGCTGTCCTGGGTCCCTGGTCCATGGCCCAGGTGTGCGTGATGGGGGTGCTGTGCGCTCTGCTCTCCATCCTGTTCTGCAAAGTGATGCATGCGGCCCCCAAGCTCTATGCCAAATACTTCCCCAATCCCCTGGTCCGGGCGGCTGTTGGCGGCGCCCTGGTGCTGCTGCTGACCCTGCTGGTGGGGGAACAGACCTACAACGGCGCTGGGGATGCTGTCATCCGCCGGATGCTGGCGGGCGAGACCATCTCGGAGGCGTTCCTGCTCAAGCTGGTCTTTACCGCCCTCACTCTGGGGGCCGGCTTCCGCGGCGGCGAGATCGTGCCAGTGCTCTTCACTGGTGCCGCCTTTGGCACGGTGGTCGGACCGCTGCTGGGCCTGTCCCAGTCCTTCGGCGGGGCGCTTGGGATGACGGCGGTATTCTGCGGCGCTACCAACTGCCCCATCACCTCCATCCTCCTGGCCTATGAACTATTTACCAGCCGGGGCCTGCCTCTTTACGCCCTGTGCTGTGCCATCTCCTACATGCTCTCCGGGTACTACGGCCTTTACAGCGAGCAGAAGATCATCTACTCCAAATTCAAGGCCACCTGGGTGGACCGAAAGGCGGAGTAGTTCCCCCTGTCCACGGCGCCGTTCTTCTGCTCCACGCTCAGCAGCGGAATGGTGGGCCTGGGTGCTCTGTCTATGGGCCGCAGTTTCTTCAGCGACCTCCATGTGACGGAACTGTAAAACAGTCCTATTCAAGCTCTTATTTTATCAAGCGGAGACATCCCGGCAGAATTTCCGGGACGTCTCCGTTTTTTCTTCATAAAATGAAAAAAATATTTTTCCCCTTGCAAATTTAATATATTTTTTCATTTTCTCCATTATTGCACTTTCTCCTTTGTTTTCTCTGTACTTTTTTCCTTTCATGTAAGAACGCATAACCTTTTCCCTCTCTTTTCTTTTTTTGCCTTTCTTCCGGGTTTATTTTTGGTCAAAACATTCAATTTCTGCGGCACCCTTCTCTATTCTCTTGCCTGTTGTGCTGTCCACCCCCTTCATCTCTTTCCTTGTTCATATGTTCCCTCCGTTTACTCAATCGTCAAAATATCGAGTATTCGATATTTTCGATTTGAAGTATTGACTTTTCAACATTTCATGTTATCATAGGTCTAACCAAAGAAACTGCAAAAAAGGATGGTATTTCGACATGGAGCTTCCCGCCGCCTTTTCCCAGCGGATCAAGTCCACTCCTCTTACCGCAAAGGAAGCCTTGGTGGCGGAATACATCCTGAACAATTTTCTCTCCGTATGCTATGTGTCCACCAGTGAACTGGCCCGCATCTTGGGCGTCAGCGACGCCACGGTCTCCCGTACCAGCAAAGTGCTGGGCTACCGCTCCTTTCTGGACCTTCAGAAGGAGATACAATCCTTTGTCTCTCAGAAAGCGGATTATGCACAGCGTGGCTTCTTCCCTCCCATTGAGCGTCTTCATACCCATCAGAGCCTGGATGCCAAGGAGAATATCGTAGCACAGTTTTCCACCCTTACCTACAAGAACCTACAGAGCGTTTTGGAAAAAAACTCCGAAGAATCCATCCATGCGGCGGCGGATCTGCTTTGCTCCTGCCGCATCAAATATATTGCCGGGCGCCGGCCCACCGCACCTATTGCTGAGAAATTCAGCTTTTTGATGCGCATGGTTGTCCCCGGTGTCGTATCGGCCACAGGGAGCGTCACCTTTGAACAGCTGCTGGACATCTCCCCAGAGGACTGCCTGTTCGTCATCAATTTCAATCCCTACGGTGAGGAAGTCCGGCGCTGGATCGATCTTGCCCACAGCCGCGGGGCGAAAATCATCCTGCTCACTGATAAGCCCTCCACTCCCTTCTCCGATTTTACTGATGTGCTGCTGTTGGCGGACATATACAGCGTCAGCTTTTTCAACTCCAATGTATCCGCCACTTTTCTTCTGGAGCTTCTTGTCTCTCTGGTCGCAGACCAGATGGACGAGACCGCCACCAAGCGCCTGGATCTTTTGAACCCTTACTTCGAGCGGAACAAGCGCTGATCTTCTCTTATGGGATCTCCCCTCGCACCGAGGGTGGTCTGAATATGCTTACCCCACTAAAAAAGGAGGAACGCCAACATGAAAAAAGCACTCTCTCTTGCCCTTGCACTGGCGCTCTGCATGGGGCTGTTCAGCGGCTGCGGCACTGAAACCGGCTCCAACAGCACCAGCCAGCCCGCGCAAAGCAGCGGGGAAACTGTTAAGACGGTGACGTGGGCCAGCACCAGCGACATCACCGGCCTGGACCCCAGAAACGGCAACTCCACCATCACCGCCAGCATTCTGGCCTCCCTTTACAGCACCCTGGTCAAGACGGACCCCCAGGGGCAGATCGTGTGCGACGCTGCTGAGAGCTATGAGCAGGTGGATGACACTACCTGGCACTTCACTCTGCGGCAGGACGTGTACTTTACCAATGGCACCCAGATGACTGCTGACGATGTGGCCTACACCATCAACAGCCTGCGTGACTCGGAGAAGCACTACGCTCTGTCCGGCGATTTCTCCTTCATGCAGGTGGAGGTACTGGGCGACTTCGAGTTCAACATCATCACTGACTACGCTTTCCCCTCTCTCCCCCTGCGCTTGAACTATATCAAGATCGTCCCCAGTGCCTATGTGGAGGAAGTGGGAGACGAGGGCTTTGCCGCCGCCCCCATCGGCTCCGGCCCCTTCAAGTTCGTCTCCTGGGAGAAGGACCAGAAGGTGGTGCTGGAGAAGAATCCCGACTACTATGGCGAGGTGCCCCAGATCGATCAGCTGGTCTTCCGGGTCATCCCCGAGGCCGCCGACCGGGTAGCCGCTCTTCAGGCCGGCGAGGTGGACATCATCTGCAATATCCCCACCACCCAGGCCGAGTATCTGGAGAGCCTTGACGGCATCTCTGTGGTGGGCCAGCCCTCCACCCGTGTGGTCTGGCTGCAGTTCAACCTGGTAGGCGGCCCCACCCCCCTGGACGATGTGCGGGTGCGTCAGGCCATCAACTATGCGGTGGACCGGGACGCGCTGATCGCCGGCGTGCTGGACGGCTACGCCGTCAAGGTCGCCTCCATCTCCACCCCCGAGTACGAGGGCTATGATCCCAATGTGCAGGGCTACACCTACGACGTGGAGAAGGCCAAGCAGCTGATGGCCGACGCCGGCTATGCCGACGGCTTTGACATCGAGTGCTCCGTCTCTCCCGGCCTGCTCAACAGCACCGACGTGGTCCAGGCCATCGCCTCCCAGCTGGCTCAGATCGGCATCAACGTCACCATCAAGCAGGAGGACTCCGCCACGCAGCGGGACGAGATCGGCGCGGGCACTGTGGCCCCCCTGTTCCTCCAGGGTCTGGGCGGCCCCTACTGCGATATCAACCTGATCGCCTCCATTGGCTTTACCGAGGGTGCCCGGTACTGCACCTGGGTCTCCCCCGAGTTTATGGATCTGGCCTCCCAGGCCGCCTCTGAGATGGACGCTGAGAAGCGCGTGGCGCTTTACAGCCAGATGCAGCAGATGATGGTGGACGAGGCCCCCGCCCTGTGGCTGTATCAGCAGGACACCCTGTATGCCTACAACTCCAAGAAGGTCCAGAATTGGACTGCCCGCACCGACGAAGTCGTCCTCATGGACGGCGTCTCCGTGGCCGGCTGAGCGATTTGCTCCCTTAACTGAATATCCGCAGCTGGTGCGGTATTTCAATGGCAGAGAAACAGGCGGCGCACCCGTGATCTGGAACGGGTGCGCCGTTTCTCACTATCCTGGCTCGCTATGAAAGGTTGAAAAGCATGGGGAAATACTTACTCAAGCGGCTCGGGCAGTCCATCATCGCAATCTTGGGCATTACCGTAGTCGTATTTTTTATCCTGCACCTCACCGGGAACCCGGTGGAGCTGATGGTCTCCCCCACCACCTCCAAAGAGGAAATGGAGATCCTCAGTGAAGAGATGGGCTTCAATGACCCCCTGCCCGTCCAATATGTCCGCTTTCTGAAGGGGGCGCTGGTGGGGGATTTCGGCACCTCCTACTACTACAATGAACCGGCCATGTCCGTGGTGCTGGAGCGGGCGCCTGCCACCCTGACGCTGGCCTGTGCGGCCCTGCTCATCTCCGTGGTACTGGGCATCCCGGCAGGCATTGTGGCGGCTGTGAAGCGCAACAGCGTCTCCGATGCCGTGATCCGGGTGCTGGCCCTGCTGGGCCAATGCATGCCCGCCTTCTGGCTGGGCATCATGCTCATCATGCTCTTTGCTGTGAAGCTGGGCTGGATGCCCACTGGCGGCGCAGAGGATGGCCTGCGTTCCCTGATCCTGCCCGCCTTCACGCTGGGGGTCTTCTCAGCGGCCACCATCTGCCGGCTCCTGCGCAGCAACCTCATCGAGGTGCTGGGCAAGGAGTATATCGATGTGGCAAAGGCCAAGGGTCTTCCCAAAAGCAAGATCATCGGCAAGCATGCCCTGAAAAACGCGATGAGCTCCATCATCACCATCCTGGGCATGCAGTTCGCCTCTCTGCTGGGCGGCTCGGTCATCACCGAGCAGGTCTTCGCCTGGCCGGGCGTGGGACGTCTGGTCATCCAGAGCATCACCACCAGCGACTTTGCGGTGGTGGAGTGCATCGTCTTTCTGATGGCGGTGATCTTCGTGGTGATCAACTTCATCGTGGACGTGCTGTATTGCGTGATCAATCCCCGCGTCCGGCTGCAATGAGGAGGTAGGATCAGTGAAAAAAGGATTTAAAAGCGCCTGGTCCAGCCTGAAGAACAGCAAGACCGGCATGTTTGGGCTGATCCTGGTGCTGCTCATCATCATCTGTGCCATCTTTGCCCCGCTCCTGGCGCCTTATGACCCGCTGGCTCAGGACGTCATGATCAAGCTGAAGGACCCCATCTGGGGCGCTGACCCTGTGGCCGGCCATCTGCTGGGCACTGACCAGCTGGGCCGCGACATTCTCTCCCGTCTGCTGTACGGCGCCCGCGTCACCCTGATTGTAGCTCTGGCCGGCACCGTGGTAGGCGGCATCGTGGGCGTGGTCCTGGGCAGCCTGGCCGGCTACTACGGCAAATGGGTGGACGCGGTCATCATGCGCCTGGTGGACATCCAGCTCTGCTTCCCCTTCACGCTGCTGGCCCTGTTTATCGCGGCAGTGCTGGGCTCCAGCCTGGGCAATGTCATTTTGATCGCCGGCATCACCAGCTGGGTGCGATACGCCCGCCTGGTCCGCGGCGAGATTCTGGGCATCAAGGAGATGGAGTATATCGAGGCCATACGCGCTGCCGGCGGCACCGATGCCCGCATCATTTTCAAACATATCCTGCCCAATATCATCAGCCCTGTCATCGTTATCGCCACCCTGGAGATGGCCAAGATCGTACTGATCGAGGCCTCCCTCAGCTTCCTGGGCTACGGTGTCCCTATCACCATCCCCACCTGGGGGCGGATGCTCAGCGAAGCCCGTGACAACATTCTCACCGACCCCTGGCAGTGTATCTTCCCCGGTCTGTGCATCACGCTGACCGTGCTGGGCGTCAATCTGCTGGGCGACTGGCTGCGGGATTACCTGGATCCCAAACTGGATGTATAAGGGGGGAGCTCAGTTATGCAGAATGAACCTATGCTTTGCGTACAAGATCTCAGCGTCAGATTCAAGACCAAATACGGCTCCGCCGCTGCGGTGAACCACGTCAGCTTCTCCTTGAAAAAAGGGGAGAAACTGGGTCTGGTGGGGGAGTCCGGCTCGGGCAAAAGTGTCACTTCCAAGAGCATCATACGCCTGCTGCCCACCCCGCCCGCTCAGATCACCGGGAGCATCCGCCTCAACGGGGAAGAGCTGCTCACCAAGACCGAGCGCCAGATGTGCAGGGTCCGGGGCAACCAGATCTCCATGATCTTTCAGGAGCCCATGGTCAGCCTGGACCCCCTGTTTCCCATTGGAGACCAGCTTGGAGAGGTGGTCCGCCTCCACAAGAAGGTCTCCCAAGCCCAGGCCAACGAGATGTCTATTGAGATGCTGCGCACCGTGGGCATCCCCAGCCCGGAGACCCGACTGAAGCAATATCCCTTTGAGCTGTCCGGCGGCATGCGCCAGCGCGTCATGATCGCCATCGCTCTTCTGTGCGACCCGGAGCTGCTCATCGCGGATGAGCCCACCACCGCCCTGGATGTAACTATCCAGGCCCAGATCCTGGACCTGCTCCGGTCCATAAACGAAAAGCTGGGCACCTCCATCATTCTTATCACCCACGACCTGGGCGTCGTGGCCTCTATGGTGGATACTGTGGCAGTGATGTACTGCGGCCACATCGTGGAAAAAGCTGATGTGCGCACCATCTTCCAGCACCCTCTTCACCCCTATACGGAGGGACTGCTCCGCTCCATCCCGCACATGGATGACAGCCAGGGGGACCTGGCCACCATCGAAGGGTCGGTCCCCAGTATCTATCACATGCCGGAGGGCTGTGCCTTTCACAACCGCTGTGCCTGCTGCCGGAAGATCTGCACCCAGAAACAGCCTCCCCTCCTGACCCTGGATGGGGAACACACCGTCCAGTGCTGGAAATATACGCCCCAGTGGGACGAGGAAGGGGGGAGCGATCATGTCTGAACGCCCGATCCTGCTCCAGGCCGACCACCTGAAAAAATGGTTTCCGGTACGCAAAGGGGTCTTCTCCAAGGCCGCCCAGTACGTCAAAGCCGTAGACGACGTCTCCCTGGCCATTCGGGAGGGGGAGACCCTGGGCATCGTCGGGGAGTCCGGCTGCGGGAAATCTACCCTGGCCCGCACCATGATGCGGCTCATCGAGCCCACCGAGGGCACGGTCCTTTTTCAGGGCCAGGATCTGACCAGTGCCGACAAGGAGAGCCTGCGCCGGATGCGCCGGGATATCCAGATCATCTTTCAAGATCCCTATGCCTCCCTCAATCCCCGCCAGCGGGTCTCCGATATCCTCGCTGAGCCTTTTCTGATCCACAAGCTGGGCAGCCGGGAGGCCGCCATGAAGCGCGCGGAGGAGCTGCTTGATCTGGTGGGACTGTCCCAGGACAGCATGCGGAAATTCCCCCATGAGTTTTCCGGCGGCCAGCGCCAGCGGCTTTGTATTGCCCGCGCCCTGTCCGTCAGTCCCAAGCTGATCGTCTGTGACGAGTGCGTCTCCGCCCTGGATGTGTCGATCCAGGCCCAGATCATCAACCTGCTCATGCACCTGCAGCAAAAGCTGGGCATCGCGCTGGTCTTCGTCTCCCATGATCTGCGTGTGGTACAGCACATCTCCACCCATGTGGCGGTCATGTACCTGGGCAAAGTGGTGGAATATGCGGAGAAGCAGGAGCTCTTTGCCCACCCCACCCACCCCTATACCCAGGCTCTCCTCTCCGCCGTCCCCCTGCCAGACCCCACACGGCAGCCGGAGCGCATCATCCTTCAGGGCGACCTGCCCAGCCCCATCGCCGTCCCCAGCGGCTGCCCCTTCCACCCCAGATGCTTTGCCGCCATGGCAGAGTGTGCCTCTGCCGTCCCGGAAGCCAGGGACATCACGCAGAACGGACATATCTGCAGCTGCCTGCTGTGCGGACAGTCTCAGTCTTAAGGAGGTATTTCTGTATGAATTCCCAATATCAGCACGCCTATTGCCAAGTGAGCGGCACGCCCTTCGAGCAGGGCGTCCAGCAGGGGCAGGAGCTCTCTGATGCCATCCGCCGCAACCTGGCTTCCGTCCACCGGAAGCTGGAGCAGGAGAAGGTGGACCTCCAGGCCTATCAGGCCTTTGTGAACCAAAACCTCCGTTTCTTCCAGGAGCAGCGGCCTGAGATGTACGAGGAGCTCCAGGGCATCGCCCAAGGCAGCGGTCTGCCCCTTGACGACATCCTGCTGCTGAACATCCCCGCCTATTTCCTCTGTGAGTCCTTCCGTCACATCACGCAGGAATGCAGCATGCTCTGTGTCCGGGGACAGGCTGCCGCTGACGGATGCACCTACATCATCAAGAACCGGGACATGGGCATGCCCATGGAGCAGGCTCTGGTCCGCCACATCTACCCCGACGGCCAGGAGATCATCGAGGTGGGCGGGGCCGGTATCCTCACCTATCCCGCTGTAGGCATCAACAGCCATGGTCTGGCTGTGACCACCACCGGCTTCTGGACAGAGAAGGACCCCACCCGCATCGACCGGGTGGAGGAGGCCGATATCTTCCTCAATGTGCGGGTCCTCCTCTCCTCCTGCAGGACCGCCGCCCAAGCGGTGGAGTTCTGCCGCACCGCCCCCCGTATGAACGGCCTGAACGTCATTGCCGCCGACCCCACAGAGGCCTATGTCATCGAGATGACCTCCGACGAGATCTATGTGGAAAAGGATGAGGGCAGGGGGGTCCTCTTCCGCACCAACCACGTGGTCAGTGACCAGCTCAGCCATTTCAATCCCCCGGAGGAGAACTACCCCTCCACTCACAAGCGCTATGACCGCATTGCCCAGATGGTGGAAGAGCGCTACGGCTCCCTCCGGTTCCAGGATCTCTACCGCATCATGTCAGACCACACCAACGAGCCGAACTGTATCTGCCGTCATCCCCACGAGGGCGTCCCCGCCACCACCGTTTCCACCACCCTCTGCGTGGTAGAGGACCGCGAGGTGTGGACTACGCTGCAAAATCCCTGTCTGGCCCTGCCCCATGTCCAGATCGGAGAGCCCTCTGCACAGTGAGTCCCCTGTGCCAGGTTCTGGCCCCGGTACGCACCGTCCCTTCTCTTTATTGGTTCCCAATATCAAAAAATGGTCAGCAGAAATTCTGCTGACCATTTTTCTCTTTTCGCTTTTTGATGCTTCAGGCAGGCCGCTCAATCCTCCTGACTGATCCCGTCCAGCACCATATGCCCGTCAGAGAGAAGGGCTCCGCCGCAGCCGTCCACCCGCTGGGTGCCGGCAGCGTGGTACTCCCCGTCCACATACATGACGCTGTTGAGCATGGTGCTCATGGCCTGGTCCACCGGGACCCGCACCGGCCGGTGCCCCTTCTGTTCCAGAAGCCGGATGGTGTCCTCTGAGATCCCGAACTCCAGCTCCAGCCCCTGTTCCCGGGTCAGGCAGTTGAGGTAGGGCTGGCGGACCAGCTGCTCCGGCAGCATCCCAAAGTCCACCGCGTTGACGATCCCCTGGAGGGTTCCGGTGATGATCCGGGGACCGCCCGCCGCGCCGATGGCCAGATAGGGCCGTCCGTCCTTGAACACCATGCTGGGGGCCATGGAGGACAGAGGCGTCTTCCCCCCCTGGATGCTGTTGGCGCTCCCATAGGTCAGTCCCTGGCTGGTGAGTGCGCCCGGCTTGGCGCTGAAGTCGGACATGGCGTTGTTGAGCACAAAGCCGCAGCCGTCCACCACGATCCCGCAGCCGAACCAGTCCCGTACAGTCTGGGTCTGGGAGACCGCGTTCCCAAAGCGGTCCATCACTGCAAAGTGAGAGGTGTTTCCTGGGTACTCCTTGGCCTCGATCCCCTCCGCCGGAGCGTATTCCCCCGCCGTCTCCGGTGATGAGAGGGCATACCGCTCCGCCGCGTGGGCCTTGCTGGTCAGCCGCTCCACGTCCACCTGGACGAAGTCGGGATCGCCCAGAGCCACGCTTCGGTCCGCAAAGCCCAGCTTCATGGCCTCCGCGATGGCATGGATGGAGGCGGCGGTGTTGTGTCCCATGGCGGCCAGATCGCTGTGCTCCAGAATGTTCAGCATCTCCACCACGGCGCATCCGCCGCTGGGCGGCGCGAAGGCCGCCACCTCCAGCCCCCGGTAGGTGGTCTTCACCGGGGTACGGTACTTGGGCTGATATCGGCTCAGGTCCTCCAGGGTAAAGCACCCGCCCCGCTGGTTGATCTGCTCCACCATTTTCCGGGCCACCGGCCCGGTGTAAAAGGCGTCCGCCCCCTCCGCCGCCACCAGCTCCAGCAGGCCGGCCAGCTCAGAGTTCACCTGCTTCTCACCGAAGCGGTAGCGGCTCCCGTCCGGCTTCAGATACAGCCGCCGGAACTGGGGTGAAAGATCCAGCTTCCGCCGGACCGAGTCGTCCTCCATGGTGAGCTCTCCGGTATAACTGGTGCCGAAGCCCTCCCGGGCACAGCGGATGGCGGGAGCCGCCGCCTGCGCCAGCGTCATAGTGCCGTACTCCCGCAGCATGGTTTCCATGGCTCTCAGCAGCCCCGGAATGGCTACCGACTGGCCCCCCAGGTCCTTCCACTCGTCCTGGACCTCTCCATCCTTGAGGAACAGGTCCTCCCCCGCCTTGGCGGGAGCCACGCCCCGGGCGTCCAGCGCCAAGACCTTCTGATCCCGCTGGGAGTACAGCAGGCTGAAACAGCCGCCCCCGATGCCGGAGTGGTGGGGCTCCACCACAGAGAGGGTCAGAGAGACCGCCACGGCGGCGTCAAAGGCGTTCCCTCCGGCCCGCAGCATCTCCAACCCCGCCCGGGTGGCATAGATATTGTTGCAGCTGACCGCTCCGCAGTCCCCGTGGGCGGAGGGCTTGCTCCACCGCGAGGGCCACATGTACTGCTGCTTCTTTGCTTCACTCATACTTGATCCGCTTCCCTTCCCGGCCGCGCCGGACAGTGTTTTCATCGAGTCTTGTTCGGATTCCATTATTCCTTCGCCAAACCATGCATCTTTTTACTGGTCGCCAGAGATACCACAACACCCACTGTATAGCTGACCAGCACTGTGGGGTAGACCGCCTCCAGTGTGTCGGTCAGGCCCAGCAGCATCCAGGCCACACCTACCACCATGCCGCTGGCCATGGCCCAGAAGGCCCCCTGCCGGGTGCAGCGCTTCCAGGTCAGGCCCACCAGGATGGCGAAGCTCACCGGGGCGGCGGCCACGTGCTGCAGGGTGAGGAACAGGTTGGTGAGGGCGGCGCTGGGCATGATGACCGCAGGGATCAGAGTCAGGTAGGCAAAGACGAAGGTGATGATCTTGGACAGCTTCAGCAGCTTGGCGTCGTCCACGTTGGGATTGATGTCGTTTTTATAGACATTGGTAATGATGGTGCCTGTGGCCAGCATCATGGTGGCCATGGTAGCCGCGATGATCATGGTGGCAAAGGCAAAAATGATCCCAGCGAAAGCCGGATTGCTGAAGGTCTTGATGGAGTAGGCAAATGCGGTGGCACCGTCGCCCAGGTCCGCACCGGACGCCTTGGCAAAGATGCCGCAGGTGGCGGTGAGCAGGCAGATGGGGGCAGCCAGCACATAGCCCAGGATAGAGCCGGTGCGGGCGGCGGAAGCGCTCTTTGCGGCCAGCAGGGGCTGGAGCACGGACTGCATCACTGCGGTGGACAGGCAGCCGCCCAGGATCCAGGCGATGATGCGCTGGGTGGGCATATTGCCCATGGAGGAGTACTCTGCGGGAAGTTCAGAGAGCATCACGGTGAAGCCGCCGAACTTGGGCAGCGTCATGAGCACGAAGGCAATGAGCAGGATGTAGATGCCGAAGCATACGATGCGCCCCACAGCGGACATGCCCCGCATGCCGGAGAAGCTGGTGTAGATCACGGCGATGGTCAGGCCGATGAGCATGGCCAGCGTGATGTTCAGACCGGGGATGGCGATCTGGATGATGGAAGCCACGGTCTTGAGCTGATAGGGGATGTACAGGAAGCCGTAGACGATCCAGGCGTAGGAGTACAGGCGGCTGGTCTTGGTGTCGAAGCGCTTTTGCAGATAGATGGGCACCGAGTCGCCGGGCATGTTGTTGCGGATCAGCTTGGCGAACAGGGCCAGCGCGATGAAGTAGAAGGAGCCGGCGATGGAGTACCAGGCCCCGGAGATGCCCAGGGTGTAGCCGTTCTGAGCCGCCCCTACCACGGCCATGCCGCCAATCTGCCAGGCGGCAAAGACACAGCCCAGAGTCAGGGGGCCCATGGTCTTGTCACCGCCCGACCACTGGTTGGCACTTTTGATCTTGGTGCCGGACCAGACACCGATCCCCACGATAATGACAAAGGTCACGATCCATGTTGCGATTAACATACGGTTCTCTCTCCCTTTTGTTTATTTGCAGCGGATGCCGGCGCCGCCCCGCCTCCGGATGCGGAACAGATACCGCCCACCGCAGCTGCTCAAACCTGCCTGTGCCCTCCCTTTGCAACATATTACATTTTTCCTTTTTTATTAAATATGTAATATATTACTTGAGTTCTAAAAAAGGAGAGCGCGCAGAACCTCTATTCTGTTCGCTCTCCAATACACTTGTTTTATGGCCTTATCATAAGATATTTTAGGGGCAATGTCAAGAACTTTTTCGAGCTCTGGTTGAAAACATTTTATATGGGATATATTTACATATTCAGACAAGTCAAACGGCCGCATCCTCCCGGGACACGGCCGTCCATGTTTTCTTCCACTATTCCGCCCAGAAACGGCTGACGGTGCGGCGGTAGGAGTTGGTCAGGTGTCGGGCCATGGCCTGCTCTGCCCGCTCGGCGCTCCCTTCCGCGATGGCATCGCAGATGGCCACATGCTCATCAAAGACGATCTTGGCGTCGATGGAGTTGTTATACACCGACTTGACCTCAAACCGGAGATAGTGGTCCAGGAGCAGCTCGCACTCCCGGTAGAGCAGGCGGTTCTGAGTGGCCGCCGCCACTGCCCGGTGGAAGATGTGGTCCAGGCGGTACAGGTGCTGCCCATCCCTGGTGGAGAGCTGGTCCCGGAGGCGGTCCAGGCTCTCCCGCATGGCCTGAAGGTCCCGCTGGGCAGCACGGTTCGCCGCCAGCTTCGCGTTGATGCACTCGATATACATCCGGGTCTCCAGGATGTCCCGGGCGTCCCGGTCAGACACCGGCACCACCTGCACCCCCTTGCCCCGGGAGAAGGAGACATAGCCGTCCTTCTGGAGCTCCAGCAGAGCCTCCCGCACCGGGGTTCGGCTGATGCCCAGCTCCTTGCAGATGTCGTCCTGGGAGTAGATGGCCCCTACCCGAAACCGGTTGAAGAGGATCGCCTCCTTGATCAGGCGGTATGCCTGTTCTTTATAAGAGGGCGTGGCCCCCACATCCTGTCCGCCAAACAGCTCCTCTGCCATAAGCTCTCCTCCCGTCCCATGCCAGCTTTTCCCCATCTTACCATCCCCGGACGCCCGGTGTCAAGCGGAGCTACGTACCTGCTCCCGGGGCAGCGGGGTCTTAGCGGATCAAGGCTCCCCGCGCCTCGGTGGAAGGTGCTGTCCTCCCCTGTGCCACTCCATATGGTACTCTTCCCGGCCGGTGTTCTCCTCCCGCTCCGCGGCCCGGATGGCAAAGCCCTCCCGCTGGTAAAAGCGGACCGCCGGGCTGTTCTCCCGGTACACGTGGAGTGTCAGGCTCTCCCGCCCCTCCTTGGCCCGCTCCAGCAGCGCCCGCCCGATTCCCCTGGACCGGGCGGCACGCCGGACGAAGAGCCCCGCCAGATAGTCGCCGGTCAGTCCCGCAAAGCCCTGGAGCCCCTCCCAGTCCTGATAGACGAACACCTGGGCGGCGGGCAGCGCCGCCCGCACCTCCTCCATATGGTCGCACCAATAGCTCTCAGGAAGAAAGCAGTGGGCTTCCAGGTTGGCGTCCAGCCAGATCTGCATCACCTGGTCCAGATCCTCCGGACGGAGAGCCCGGATCATAATGCCGCCCCCCCTCTTACAGCCCGTTGACCACGTTGGTGGGCCGCTCTCCGTTCAAAATATGCCGGGCGTTGGTCCACATGGTCAGATGCGCCTTAGCAAAAGCCCCCCCGGAGCTGCCCCCCAGGTGGGAGCTGTAAACCACCCGATCTCTGACCTCCGGCGGCAGGTCCACCAGAGGGTGGTCGCCGGGGGTGGGCTCCGGGAAAATAGTATCCAGCGCCGCGCCCCGGATGGTCCCGTCTATGAGTGCCTTCCGCAGGGCCTGGTTGTCCACCAGGTCGCCCCGGCCGCAGTTGACCAAGATGGAGTTGGGCTTCATCCGGGCCAGGAAGGCCCCATCCACCATCTCCCGGGTCTCGTCGGTGACCGCGCAGTGGAGCGAGATGATGTCGCACTGGGCGGTCAGCTCCTCCAGAGGCAGATAGGTCACCCCAAAGTCCTCCTCCACCTGAGGCGGACGGCGGTGGCGGGTGTAATAGTATAGCTTGCAGCCGAAGCTGGCCAGCCGCCGGGCGGTGGCCTGGGCGGTGTCTCCAAAGCCCACCAACCCCACCGCACACTGGAACAGGCCGGGGGCGTGGGCGGCGATGGCCTTCTGCTTCATCTGGATCTGCTGCCCCTGGATGACCGCGTTGTGTCCAGGGATGCCGAAGCGCAGAGCCATCAGCATCAGCATGATGGTGTGCTCCGCCACCGATTCCGCGTTGCACCCCTTATTGTTGCACACATAGATCCCCCGCTCCCGGGCGGCCTGGCAGTCGATGCAGTTGTACCCTACACCCTCAGAGTGGATCATCTTCAGCTCTGGAAGCTGGTCCATCACATCGGGACCCACATCCGTGATGGCATCCACAAAAATGATCCTCGCGTCCGCATTTTCCTGGGCCGCCTGGACATAGGTCTGGTCCGGGCGGCGGAACACCAGCTCCACCGGCATCTCATCCGCAAATGGGGGCCGGTACACGTCATAGCGGTCTCTGGGGCCAAAAACTAATATTTTCATGGGGTGCCCTCCTTATTTTAATTGTATGACAATTATACCACCCGGTTTTCGCCAATACAAGGGGAGCCTTTCTGCAAAATATTAGCACTCTTATTTATTGAGTGCTAATATTTACACTTGTGACACATCTGTGTAACAAAAAATTCATAATCCCTCACTATAATAAAGCCAAAGTTCAGAGAGGCCCGGGCCGGAGGATGCTCCGCCCGGGACCGAAAGGAGTTTTGACTTATGTATATGATCCCCTACACCCGCCGCAGCAACAGCAGCATGATGGATCTGTTTGACGAGTTGGAGCGCAGCATGTTCGGCGAGAGCGGCCGCCGCACGCCGGTCTTCAGCACTGATATCCGGGACGAGGGCGCCCACTACCTGCTCCAGGCCGACCTGCCCGGCTTCCGCAAGGAGGACATCGATCTGGATGTAAAGGACGGCGTGCTCACCATCTCTGCCAAGCACCAGGCCGATGACCGCACCGCCGCCGACAACTACATCTGCCGGGAGCGCCGCACCGGCAGCTTCTCCCGGTCCTTCACCCTGGACGGCATCCAGGAGGACGCCATCCGGGCCTCCTATCAGGACGGGGTGCTGGAGCTCATTCTGCCCAAGCGGCAGGAGGTCCTTCCCCAGTGCCACAAGATCCAGATCCAGTGAGGTCTCCCCAGCCGCGGTCAGGCGGAGCCGGTACGCCGGCTCCGCCTGACTCTTTTCCAAATCGCGTTTCTTCCCAAACTCAATTTTCAGTTTGTGTGCCCCTGTAGGACGCAGCACACAAAAGTATGGAAACTTGAAAAAAGACTTGCAAATCTTGTCCAATGGCTCTATACTAATTTTAGCAGTTAAGTTTATTGAGTGCTAAAGTTTAAGAATCAATATAGATCGGATCTAGGAGGTGTTCCTTTTATGAATATGAATCAATTTACCCAGAAATCGCTGGCCGCCATTCAGGGCGCCCAAGACATCGCCCTGGAGTACGGGCACCAGCAGATCGAGCAGGCCCATCTGCTCATGGCGCTGGTCCAGGACGGCGAGGGGCTGATCCCCCAGCTGCTCACCAATATGGGCCTGACCCTCCCCAGCTTCCAGGCCGCCGTCCAGCACGAGGTGGAGAAGCTGCCCCGGGTCTCCGGTGGAGGCCGGGAGGCGGACAAGGTCTATGTGGCTCAGGACGTGGACCGTGCCCTGAAATCCGCCGAGTCCGCCGCGGCGTCCATGAAGGATGAGTATATCTCTGTGGAGCACATCCTGCTGGGCCTGCTGGACAGTGCCAACAGCGCCCTGAAGGAGCTGTTCCGCACCTACAACGTCACCCGGGAAAAAGTGATGCAGGCCCTGACCTCTGTCCGGGGCAACCAGCGGGTCACCAGTGACAACCCTGAGGAGACCTATGACGCCCTGAAGAAGTACGGCACCGACTTGGTGGAGCGGGCCCGCCAGAACAAGCTGGACCCGGTCATCGGCCGGGACGACGAGATCCGCAATGTCATCCGCATCCTCTCCCGCAAGAGCAAAAACAATCCCGTCCTTATCGGGGAGCCCGGCGTGGGTAAGACCGCCATTGCCGAGGGACTGGCCCAGCGGATCGTGAAGGGAGACGTGCCCAACAGTTTGAAGGACAAGACCATCTTCTCCCTGGATATGGGCAGCCTCATCGCCGGGGCCAAGTACCGGGGCGAGTTTGAGGAGCGGCTGAAGGCCGTCCTCAACGAGGTGAAGAAGTCCGAGGGGCGTATCATCCTCTTTATCGACGAGCTGCACACCATCGTAGGGGCGGGCAAGACGGAGGGCTCCATGGATGCGGGCAATCTCCTCAAGCCCATGCTGGCTCGGGGAGAGCTGCACTGTATCGGCGCCACGACCCTCAACGAGTACCGGCAGTATATTGAAAAGGACGCCGCTCTGGAGCGCCGCTTCCAGCCTGTCATGGTGAATGAGCCCACGGTGGAGGATGCCATCGCCATCCTCCGCGGCCTGAAGGAGCGGTACGAGGTCTATCACGGCGTCAAGATCACCGACGGGGCCATCATCGCCGCCGCCACTCTCTCCAACCGCTATATCACTGACCGCTTCCTCCCCGACAAGGCTATCGATCTGGTGGATGAGGCCTGCGCCATGATCCGCACCGAGATCGACTCCATGCCCACCGAGCTGGACGTCATCCAGCGGAAGATCATCCAGCACGAGATCGAGGAGGCCGCTCTGAAAAAAGAGACAGATAAGCTGTCCCAGGAGCATCTGTCGGAGATCCAGAAGGAGCTCTCCGACATGCGGGATGAGTTCAACGCCAAGAAAGCCCAGTGGGAGAACGAGAAGAATGCCATTGGCAAGGTCCAGAAGCTCAGGGAGGAGCTGGAGGAGGCCAACGCCCAGCTGGAGAAGGCCCAGCGGGAGTACGACCTGGAGCGGGCCGCCCAGCTCCAGTACGGCCGCATCCCCGAGCTGAAAAAGGCCCTGGAGGCGGAGGAGCAGATCGCCAATGAGGGGCGGCAGCGTTCCCTGCTGCGGGACAAGGTCACCGAGGAGGAGATCGCCCGCATCATCGAGCGGTGGACCGGAATCCCCGTCTCCCGGCTCATGGAGGGGGAGCGTGAGAAGCTGCTTCACCTGGAGGACATCCTCCACCAGCGGGTGGTGGGCCAGGACGAGGCGGTACGCCTGGTGTCCGAGGCCATCCTCCGCAGCCGGGCCGGCATCGCTGACCCCAACAAGCCCATTGGCTCCTTCCTGTTCCTGGGCCCCACCGGCGTTGGTAAGACCGAACTGGCCAAGACCTTGGCTGAGGCCCTGTTCGACAGCGAGAAGAACCTGGTTCGCATCGACATGAGCGAGTATATGGAGAAATTCTCCGTGTCCCGGCTCATCGGGGCTCCTCCCGGATATGTGGGCTATGAGGAAGGCGGCCAGCTCACTGAAGCGGTGCGGCGGAAACCCTACTCCGTTATCCTCTTTGATGAGGTGGAAAAGGCCCACCCGGACGTATTCAATATATTACTTCAAGTATTGGACGACGGCCGTATTACAGATAGTCAAGGCCGCACCGTGGATTTCAAGAACACTATCATCATTCTTACCTCCAACCTGGGCAGCCAGTTCCTGCTGGACGGCATCGACAGCCGGGGGGAGATCAGCCAGGAGGCCCGGGAGCAGGTCAGCGATCTGCTCAAGCGGTCCTTCCGCCCGGAGTTTCTCAACCGGCTGGATGAGATCGTGTTTTACAAGCCCCTGACAAAGGACAACGTGACCCATATCATCGATCTGATGGCCGCCGACCTGAACCGCCGGCTGGAGGACAAACAGCTCACCGTGGTCCTCACCCCCGCGGCCAAGGAGGAGATCATTGCCAGCGCCTACGACCCCATCTACGGCGCCCGGCCCCTGCGCCGCTATCTCCAGCATACGGTGGAGACCCTTATCAGCAAGAAGATCATTGCCGACCAGGTGGAGCCCGGCTCCCGCATCACCGTGGACTGCCGGGATGGACAGCTCACCGTGGACAGCCGGGAGGTGCTCACCGGCGAGGTCATCGACGCCTGATTTCTCCCCTATTCCTCCTTTTTTCGGCGCGGACCTGCGGGCCCGCGCCGGATTTTTTCTTCCTTCTCCCTCTCGCTCCTTGTCTTTTCCCCCCGGATATGCTATATTGAGACCGGAAAAAAGCTCGGCTTTCGGGCCGCCTGGCGGCCCATGTCAATTTTAAGGAGTGGATCTGTCATGTTAAACCGCGCGTTCCGCACCGCCCTGTGCGCCGGCGCCCTGCTTCTGGCGCTCTGCCTGCCCGCCTCCGCGGCCCAGGAGGGGGATTTCTCCGTCCTGGTCAATGGGGAGGCCGTCACCTTTACCGACGCCGCCCCCCTGCTGAAGGACGGCCGTTCTTTCCTGCCCATGGTGGAGACCTTTGACGCCCTGGGCTTCGCCCAGGGGGATATCACCTGGGACGCCGCCACCCGCAGTGTCACCGCGGCCAAGGATGACACCTCCATCACCCTGACCATCGACCAGAAGGAGCTCACTGTGACCCGTGGGCAGGAGAACGCCGCTGAGACGGACACCATCACCACCGATGCCGCTCCCTTCATCGACGCCGCCTCCTCCCGCACCTACGTCCCCGTGGGACTGGTGGCCGGTGCCCTGGGGTACAACGTAGGCTGGGATGCCCAGACTTCTACTGTCATCATCGACGACGTAGATGCCATCCTGGCCGCCAACTCCGAGACCTACGCCATGATGGACCGGTATCTGGAGTACACCCGGGATCTGACCGGCGGCACCTGCAAGGTGGAGGGCAGTCTGGCAGTGGAGATGGAGCTCTCCTCCCTCATGACCGGCGGCATCCAGGGAGATTACTCCATGCTCCAGAGCGACAGCTCCGCCTTCCAGTTCAGCACAGAGCTGGATATGGAACTGTCCGCTCCTGATGCTGAGGTATCCGCCCAGATCGATCCCATCGACCTGGAACTGCGGGGCGACCTGGAGGAGGGCCTGTTCTACTTTTCCTCCGATGCACTGACCCAGATGTCCGATCCCAGCGTCACCGGCCTGTGGTTTAAGATGGATCTGAAGTCCATGATGGACCAGCTCTCCCTCCAGACCGGCCTGGACTACACCGACCTCCTGCTCATGGCCCGGGCCGCTCAGGACATGAGCTTTGCCGACTCTCTGGCCCTTATCCTGCGGGAGGTCCCCCTCACCTCCGCCTCCATGACCACTCGTGATCTCCTGGCTCTTTATAACAGCATGTTCTCCGACAGTGCCCTGGAGCAGAAGGGGACCACTTATATCTCCACCACCCAGGCGGAGGACATGGACATCACCTTTACTCTGTTCACCTCCGACTCCAAGGTCACCGGCTATTCCATGACCATGAAGGCGGACCAGGAGGGGGCCATTGTGTCCGTGGACGCCTCCATGAAGGGCAAAGAGCTGGCTATGACCATGGAGATGAGCACGCCCGCCGTCATCGACGAGGCCTCCGGCGTCTCCATTCCCGGCTTCACCTACACCGTGACGATGGACGGCACCTACTCCGCCTCCAGCACCCAGCCCCAGACCCAGCCCCCCGCCGGCGCCGACGTGGTGGACCTGATGGAGCAGCTGACCGTTGAGATGGATCCGGTCTCCGTCTGAGCCGCCCCCGGACCATCAGCCCCCGGACCGCTCCCGTGTGACATCTCTCATACGGGAGCGGGCCTTTTTGACGCTGTTTTCCCCTTCCGCGGCGTATTTTTCAGCTCTGCCCCTTGGCCTGGCGCTTGTCTTTCCACCCCGGATATGATAGGATGGAGACAGGCTTCCGGGCCCAAAATCGTCTGTATTGGAGGCATCTCTATGAAGTGCGGCCGTCTTCTGCCACTCCTGCTCTCCCTCCTTCTGTCTGTCTCGCTGCTCGCTCCGGCGGCCCTGGCCCGGGAGACCGAGTTCTTCCCGGACTTCCCGGAGCCGGTCCCCGCCTCGGCCCAGGACTGGAGCCCCGCCGACCCCAGCAGCTTTGATGCGGCCCGGCAGGCACTTCTGACCGCCGTTCGGGAGGAGGATGCCTCAGAGCGCTCGGTCCTCTCTCTGCTGTCCAGGATGACGGACCGCTTCAACGAGCTGCTCACCGAGTACTACTTCTGCTCCCTGGACTATATGCGCTCCCCCGCCTCCTGCACCCAGGAGTATGTCCGTTACAGCTCCGTCTGCGGTCAGGCGGAGAGCGACTACCTCTCCGCCGTCCAGGAGGTGCTGAACAGCGCCTACGGCTCCGTTCTGGCCGGGCTGCTGGGGGAGGGGCAGGCTCAGTCCCTCCTGTCCACCTCCCCCAATACGCGGGAGGAGCTGGCCCTGCTGGAGCGTGAGACTGCTCTGGTCAACGAATACTGGGAGGCGGTGGTCCAGGAGCCCTCTGTCCAGTCCGGCGGCAGGACCTGGACCCGTGCCCAGGCGGACGCCGCCTATCTGGTGGGCTCACTGGAGGAGGATGCCTATCTGACCCTGGTGGGGGAGCTGGCCGCCGTCCGCAATGGGGTCCTCGCCCCTATCTACCTGGAGCTGGTAAAGGTGCGCAATCAGTACGCCGCCTCCAAGGGCTATGATGACTATGTCCAGTACGCCTATCAGACTGTCTACGGCCGGGACTATACGCCGGAGGAGGCCGCCCTCCTCCATCGCGCGGTCAAGGCCCTTCTGCCCCGTCTGGAGTCCGAACTGCTGATCGCCCAGTCCCGCCTCAGCTCCCTGTCCCCCGTCCGGCTCTCCTCCCTGGAGGACATGACCCAGGAGGAGGTGCTGGACGCTGTGGAGCCCTATATGGATGCAGTCTCCAGCGAATACAGGGAACTGTACGGCTATATGCGGGACAACGGTCTCTACGATCTGGACATACTGGCCAGCTCCAGCACGCTGGGCGTCACTGTCAGCCTGCCCGCCTATCGCTCTGCCTATATCCTCAGCTCCGCCCAGGGCAGCTATCTGGATGTAAAGACCCTGATCCACGAGTTCGGCCACTTCGCCAACCACTGCCTGGCTGAGGATGAGCAGTTCTGCTACGACGTGGCCGAGACCCACTCTCAGGGGCTGGAGGCCCTGTACCTCACCTTTGCTGACAGCTTGGCGGGCCAGGCGGGCGGGGACGCCTACCGGGCGGCCATTCTCTCCGACCTGCTGGGGATGCTGTACTTCTGCATGTACGACGAGTTTGAGCAGGCGGTCTATCAGGCGGACGGCCTCACGGTGTCCGGGATGAACCGGCTCTACCGCTCTATCTCGGAGTCCTACGGCTTCCTCTACTCCATCGGCGGGGAGGAGGCCTATGACTGGGCCGCCAACTCCCAGCTGTTTGAACAGCCCTGCTACACCATCAGCTATGTGACTTCTGTTCTCAATTCCCTGGAGCTCCTTGTGGACTCCGCGGAGGACTTCGATGCCGCCGCCGACACCTATCTGGCCCTGGTGGCCCAGACAGACACAGCCGGCTACCGGGACGCCGTCGCCCAGGCGGGTCTCACAGACATGCTCCAGCCCGGTGCCGCTCAGGATGTCCTGGAGGCGGTGGAGCAGTATTTCTATCGGGAGATCTGCGGTCTGTCCTTTCCCGACCTGACGGGCCACTGGTCTGCCCGCTACGCCCTGACCTGCGCCTCCTCCGGCCTCTTTTCCGGGGATGAGGCCGGCAACTTCCGCCCGGACAGCGGTGTGACCTGGGCGGAGCTGCTCACCGTGCTCTGGCAGGTGGCCGGCGCCCCCCAGCTGTCCGGTCCCTGGGACGGGGCGTGGTATGCCGGCGGGGCCAACTTCGCCCTCTCCGCCGGGCTGGTCCGTGAGGATGTGCTCCTGCCCCAGCAGGACATGACCCGGGAGGACGTGGCCCTGGTCCTCTACCGCTTTGCCCTCACTCTGGGTGCCGAGGCCCTGACGGACACCGGGGCACTGATGGCCTATCCGGACGGCGGAGAGCTCTCCGGGGAGGGGGCTCCCGCCGTGGCCTGGGCCCTGGAGCAGGGCATCCTGGCCGGACAGCCAGACGGGCGGCTGGACCCCGAGGGGGCCGTCACCCGGGGGGAGCTGTCCGTCATGCTGGCCAACTTTCTCTACGCCTGATGAAAAAAGAGGACGCCGTGGGCTGAGCCCGCGGCGTCCTTCGCGTTTTCCTCAAATCGTTTCACCCATCAGCTCAGTCAGCTCCTCGATCCTCTCTAGCGGAAAGGGCGGGAGGCACAGGGGCTTCATGGCAATGGACATGAGCTTCATGGGGCTGTCGTCCGCCGCCACGCGGTTGGAACTCAGTGCGCCGCAGCGCCGGCAGCGGTGGATCACTGCCCATTCCCCGTTCTTCCTCACCCACACCGCCACCGCATCCATGACGCTGCCGCAGTCTGATGCCCGGTCTCCCGGTTCGTTGTCCAGGTGGAGGCTGGACAGGCAGTTGGGGCAGTGGTTCCGGTGGCCGCTCCCGGCCCCATCCGATACCACCAGGCGGCCGCACGCCTTGCAGGTGAAGCTGTCTGTACAGGGGTGGGTCTTATAATATCCTTTTTCGTATTTCTGTCTTTTATGTTCCCGATTCATGGTTTGGTCCCTCATCTCATCAAATATCATGACAGTGCCGGCACGGCCGACCGGCACGTCTTCTGTTCAGGACAACAAAAAATGGATGGCCCCGCTGGTCCCGGGCCATCCGTTTTCCCATATTGCGGCAGCAGCCATCCCTCCGGCTGCTTAGGGGACCCTGCCGCCTGACAGGCGCGGCAAAGCTCCCCCTCCCTTCGGAGACAGCTTGATGATCGATCCGCAAAATAGGCACAGCAAGACGGCCCATCCCAGCAAAAGATGAGAACCAGGTCTTTCTTGTCCTGTTTTCAGCGGATCGCCGACATCAAGCCACCACCCTTTTCTTAAAATCGGTGACAGTATAGCACAGCCCTCCCCCTTTGTCAAATGAGGAGCGCAGAAAGCGAGCCGATCAGGGAATACGGCTCCCGCGGTCTGTTTTTTCCCACATGAGATCATTCAGTGACCGGGGCGGACAGGTGCAAATCTCAGACTCTCCCGTCCTATATTGATCGGCCCGGCGAAAAGACGCCCCCTCATCCGTCTCGGCATACGCCGCGCCACCTTCCCCCAGGGGAAGGCTGGAGTGCCGGGCGCAGCGTCACACGACAGAGAGCTCAGGGCTCCTCTTCCAGCGGAACCGGGGCGGGCACCTTGTCCGGGGCGGTGCTGTCATAGGCACGGGAGAGCTCCTCCAGAGCCACGTCCTGGTCGGAGAGCAGGGCGGACACCTGCTCCAGGCACTTTCCCGCCTTGTCCAGCTGATCGGCGGCGTGGGAGATAGTGGCCTCCACCTCGGTGCGCAGGGCGTCGTACTCCCGGCCCACCCGGGTCATCCACTGCTCCATCTGCTGGCGCAGATGCCGGGCCTGGCTGTTGGCCTGGTCCAGCACCCCCTGGGCCCTGCGGTGGGCCTCCAGCTCCACCCCGGCGGAGCGGTCCTTCACCGCGGCGTAGGCAGCCGCGTCCGGCTCCAGCCGGGCCACCTGCTCCCGCAGCGCCTCCGCCTCCCGGCGGCTCTCCTCCAGGGCCTGCTGCGTCTGTCGGGCGGTCTGCTCCCGCTCGCCCAGCTGGGTGCGGAGGGCGGCCAGTTCGCTTTGACTGCGCTGCACGCTACGCAGCAGCTCTTCCTTCTCCCCCTCCAGGGCCCGCTTCTGCTCCTCCAGCACCTGCTTCTGGGCGCAGAGCTCGTCCCGCTCCCCTTCGGCCCGGCCGATGCTCTGCTCCAGCTCCTGGCGCTTCTGGGCATTTTCCCGGGCCAGGGTCTCCAAATAATCCAGCACATCCTGCCGGTTAAAGCCGCCGAAGACGGCGTTTCTGAACTGATGGTCCATGGGGCACCTCGTTTTCTCCGTCCCCGGACGGGAGCGGATGGTTTTGTCTGACTTTGTCTGATTCTATCACAGGCGGAGGAAAAACACAACCCTGGCCCTCTGTTTTGGAAAAAAGCCACTCCTCTCCTCCCCTTTTCTCCACAAAAACGGGGGAATTTCCCCTCCCTTTTCATTGACGGAGGGGGAGGCGGATGATATACTATTATAGTTTTATTTTGAAATGATCTTATCCAGAGAGGTGTGTGCCTGTTATGTGGGTTTCCGACCGGTGGACGGACTATGAGCTCATCGACTGCGGCCGTGGGGAGAAGCTGGAGCGCTGGGGGGACCAGCTGCTGGTGCGGCCAGACCCCCAGGCCATCTGGAACACGCCCCGGACCCATCGGGGCTGGAAGCATCCCCACGGGCGGTATGCCCGCTCCTCCTCCGGCGGGGGGCAGTGGGAGAAGAAGGACATGCCGGAGCGCTGGACCATCCGCTACGGCAGCCTCACCTTCAACATCAAGCCCATGAATTTCAAGCACACCGGCCTCTTCCCGGAGCAGGCGGCCAACTGGGACTTTGCCCAAGAGCAGATCCGGCGGGCGGGACGGCCCATCCGGGTGCTCAATCTGTTCGCCTACACCGGCGGAGCCACGGTGGCCTGCGCCGCCGCCGGGGCCAGCGTGTGCCATGTAGACGCCGCCCGGGGCATGGTGTCCTGGGCCCGGGAGAATGCCAGGAGCTCTGGACTGGAGGACGCTCCTATCCGCTGGATCGTGGATGACTGCGCCAAATTCGTGGAACGTGAGATCCGCCGGGGCCGGCAGTACGATGCTATTATCATGGACCCCCCCAGCTACGGACGGGGCCCCACCGGCGAGGTGTGGCGGCTGGAGGAGAACCTCTACCCCTTTGTGGAGCTGGTGCGGGGGGTGCTGTCCGACCAGCCCCTGTTTGTGATCCTCAACTCCTATACCACCGGTCTGGCCCCCAGCGTAGTCACCTATATCCTGGAGACCCTGCTCTCCCGGAAATTCGGCGGCCGCACCGACAGCCAGGAGCTGGGCCTCCCCGTCACCGAGAGCGGCCTGGTCCTCCCCTGCGGCGCCACCGGGCGCTGGATCAGATCTTGACCAGTTAGGAGTTATGGGCGCGGCCGTTTACTGCCGCCCTCTCCAGCTCCCGAAAAAAATTCTCAATTGCCAACTTCTCATTCCTGACTCAAAACAAGGGGTGTTTTGATTGAAAGACGCGATCATCCGCGCGGAAGCTCTCCGCTTCTCCTACACCTCCGCCGAGGGCGTCGCCCCCGTTGTGCTGGACGGGGTGGACCTGTCCATCCAGGAGGGCACTTTTGTGGCTGTTCTGGGCCACAACGGCAGCGGCAAATCCACCCTCGCCAAGCACATGAACGCCATCCTCCTGCCCAGCGGCGGCAAAGTGTATGTGGATGGCATCGACACTGTGGATGAGGACCGCCTGCTGGACATCCGGCGCACGGTGGGCATGGTGTTCCAGAACCCGGACAACCAGATCGTCGCCAATGTGGTGGAGGAGGATGTAGCCTTCGCACCGGAGAACCTGGGGGTCCCCCCCGCCGAGATCCGGGAGCGGGTGGACGACGCCCTGCGTGCGGTGGGGATGTATGAGTTCCGGGAGCACGCTCCCCATCTCCTCTCCGGCGGTCAGAAGCAGCGGGTGGCCATCGCCGGGGTCATCGCCATGCAGCCCCGGTGCATTGTGCTGGACGAGCCCACCGCCATGCTGGACCCCATCGGCCGCTCCGAGGTGCTGCGCACCATCCGGGATCTGAACCGGAAGAAGGGGGTCACCGTGGTCCTGATCACCCACCACATGGATGAGGCCGCCCAGGCCGACCGGCTGGTGGTCATGACCAAGGGCAGGGTCATTGCCGACGGCCCCCCGCGGCAGGTGTTCCAGGACGTGGAGGGCCTGCGCTCCGTGGGGCTCACTGTCCCTGACACCACTCAGCTGCTGTGGGAACTGCGGCAGGAGGGGCTGGACGTCCCCCTGGACGCCCTCAGCGACGAGGAGTGCGCCCAGGCTCTCTGTCAGCTGCTGAACGCTGCATCAAAGAAAGGAAGCCAGCCATGAACTGTACAGAGAGAAGCACCCGGGTCTTTGCGGGCATCGCCGCATTTCTGGTGGTCTTTTCTGCCCCCAGGCTGCTGCTGGAGATGTTTGATGACAGCTTTCCCACGGTACTGCTGGGACTGACCGCTCTGGCCGCCGCGTGGGCGGTCGTGTGTCTGGTCTCCCTCCGGCAGCGGGTCAAGCGGCTGGAGATGCAGGCCCGCCATCTCCAGGCCCAGCTGGATGATCTGGCAAAACAGACCGGCGTCCTGCCGTAACTGTGATATTTTCGGGCGCGACCCCGCGGGGCGTGCACCACTTCACTGAAAAAGGATGGAACACAACGGATGGAAGCAATTCTGGAGACCAAAAAGCTCTCCCACATTTACAGCGCCGGCACCCCCTTCGAGCGGGGGGCGCTGCTGGAAGTGGACTTCACCGCCTACGCCGGGGAATACCTGGGCATCATCGGCCACACCGGCTCGGGCAAGTCCACCCTGATCCAGCATCTCAACGGCCTGCTCAAGCCCACCTCCGGCCAGGTTCTCTTCCAGGGGGAGGACATCTGGGCGGATGCCAAGCGCACTCGTCAGACCCGGTTCCAGGTGGGGCTGGTGTTCCAATACCCGGAGTACCAGCTCTTTGAGGAGACCGTCTACAAGGACATCTCCTTCGGCCCGAAAAACATGGGGCTGGACGAGGGGGAGGTGGACCGCCGGGTGCGGGAGGCCGCCCGCTTCGTGGGACTGCGGGACGACCAGCTGGAAAAGTCCCCCTTTGAGCTCTCCGGCGGCCAGAAGCGGCGGGTGGCCATCGCGGGGGTCATCGCCATGGAGCCCAGGGTGCTCATTCTGGACGAGCCCACCGCCGGGCTGGACCCGGTGGGAGTGGAGTCCATCCTGGGCAACATCCGGGACTATCACCAGTCCAACAATGCCACCATCATCCTGGTCTCCCACTCCATGGAGGAGGTGGCCCGCACGGTGGACCGGCTGGTGGTGGTCAACGACGGCCGCATCCCCTTTCAGGGCCCGCCCCGGGAGGTGTTCCGCCACGGTGCGGAACTGGAGCGCATGGGGCTGGGCGTGCCCCAGATGACCCGGGTGTTCAGCCGTCTGCGGGCCATGGGCGTGGACATCGACGCCTCCGTCTACACCATCCCCCAGGCCAAGGAGACCATTCTGCGCAGGCTTCGGGAAAAGGGGGTGGAGTAAATGGCTTTGAAGGATATCACGCTGGGGCAGTACTTCCCCGGCAATTCCATCGTCCACCGCCTGGACCCCCGCACCAAGCTGATCGCGGTGGTGCTGTATATCGTGGCCCTGTTCCTGGCCAAGTCCTTTGTCACTTACGGCATCATGTTCCTGCTGCTGGCCGTGTCCATCGCCGTCTCCAAGGTGCCGGTGAAGTCCATTTTCCGGGGCATGAAGCCGGTGGTGTTCATCGTCATCTTCACCGCCATCCTCAACCTGTTCTACACGCCGGGGGACACGGTGCTGGTCCGCTTCTGGATCTTCACCATCACGCTGGAGGGCGTGTTCAACGCTTTCTTCATGGTGGTCCGCATCCTGATGCTCATTGCCGGCACCTTCCTGCTGACCTACACCACCTCCCCCATCCTGCTCACCGACGGGCTGGAGAACCTGCTGGGCCCGCTGAAAAAGATCCATGTGCCGGTCCATGAGCTGGCCATGATGATGTCCATCGCCCTGCGCTTCATCCCCCTGCTGATCGAGGAGACGGACAAGATCATGTCCGCCCAGCGGGCCAGGGGGGCGGATTTTGAGTCGGGCAACCTGATCCAGCGGGCCAAGGCGCTGGTCCCCCTGCTTGTCCCTCTGTTCATCTCCGCCTTCCGCCGGGCAGACGAGCTGGCCATCGCCATGGAGTGCCGCTGCTACCACGGCGGCGAGGGGCGCACCCGCCTGCGCCAGCTGAAATACCGGCGCAATGACGCGGCCGTCATCCTGCTCTTCCTGGTCCTCACGGCGGGGGTAGGGGTGCTGGGCCGCTTCGGGCTGTGAGCCCTCACTCCTCCAGCATCAGCCCGGCGGCCAGCTCCCGCCGCAGCCCCAGCCCGAAGAGGTAGCAGGCGTCGAGCTGCTGGGCCATATAGTCGTTCAGCTTCTCCTCAAATTCGTTATAGAGGTCGTACCCCAGCCGGTCCGCCACCTGCCGGGCGATCTGGAGATATTCCCGCTCCGCCCTGACATAATCGGGGATGGAATTACAGAATGTATATAGTTCCTCTGGCAAGTTCGGATTGTCAGAAAACATTATTTTCAACATCTGCTCCATGATTTGCCCTCCCAAAAAATGCGTGTAAAACGCGTTTATTAATCATATAATAAACGCGTTTTACGCGCATGTCAAGAGGAATGAGGTATTTATGGCAAAATTTTCAGAAAGACTTCGGGAATTGCGAAAAGAACGCGGCTTGAAGCAGCGGGAAATGGCTGAGATCTGCGGTTTGAAGCTGCGCGGTTATCAGCAGTACGAATATAACGAAAGCTACCCGGAAGTCCCGGGTCTGGTGGCCCTGGCGGACTTCTTCGGCGTCAGCCTGGACTATCTCATGGGCCGCAGCGACAAGCGGGAGATCAGCCGCTGACCGCCCCCGAAAAAGACAAGATCCGCCCCCCTTTGGTGATAAAATGGAACGAAACATTGCTTTAAAACTGATGTATGTGGGCACCGCCTACCACGGCTGGCAGGTCCAGAAAAACGCCGTCACCGTGGCCGAGACGCTGGAGCGGGCCCTGTCCACCGTGGTGTGCCACCCGGTCAAATGCACCGGCGCCGGGCGCACCGACGCCGGCGTCCACGCCCAGGTCTATGTGGCCAACTTCCGCACCACCTCCACCATCCCCTGCGACCGCCTGCCCCTGGCGGTCAACACCCGCCTGCCCGACGACATCGTGGTGGTCCGGGCCGTCCAGGTGCCCATGGAATTCAACGCCATCGGCTCCTGCCGGAAAAAGGAATACACCTACCGCATTTATAACTCCCGCCTGGGCAACGCTTTCTATGTGGACCGGGCCTGGTTCTACCCCAAGCATCTGGACGAGTCGGTGATGCAGCGGGCCGCCAGCCAGTTCGTGGGCACCCACGACTTTCGGGCGGTGCGCTCCGTGGGCACCGAGACCCGCACCACTGTGCGCACCGTCCACTACTTCCAGGTGGAGCGGAAGGGGGAGCTGATCGAGTGCCGGGTGTGCGCCGACGGCTTCCTCTACAACATGGTCCGGGCCATGGTGGGCACTGTGGTCTATGCCGCCGAGGGCAAGCTGGCCCCGGAGGACATCCCCGCCATCCTGGACTCGGGCAACCGCACCCTCGCCGGCCCCACCGTCCCACCCGGCGGGCTGTATATGACCAGGCTGTGGTATGACGAGGACGTTGTGTAAGGGGGCCTGGCGCCCCCTCCCGCCCCGGGGAGAGAGGTAACATGAAGGATCAGACAACAAAGCAGGCATCCGCCTCCCAAAAACCGAATATTCTGGTCCGGCTGCTGGCTCTGCTGGTCACCGCCGCTTTGGCCCTGGGAGCCCTGACCCTGGTGGTCTACCGGGACCAGTTCAACCTGGACGCGGTGAAGCGCTGGCTCGCCCTGCGCTCTGTGGAGACCGACGCCTCCGGCGCCGCCGCCCCCTTCACCCACGCGGGCGGGGACAGCATCTCCTTCGCCTATCTGAAGGGGGGCATCCTTCAGTGCTCCGCCGCCGGCGCCCACTACTACTCCTTCTCCGGCGACCAGTACGCCGAGGAGGTCACCCCCCTCAGCCAGCCCGTCCTGTCCGCCTCCTCCTCCGCAGGCGTGGTCTATGACGCCGGCGGAGAGAGCCTGTTTCTCTTTCAGGACGGTCAGGAGGCCTTTTCCCTGGACGTGGACGGCACCCTCCTCTCCGCCCGGGTCAACGACAGCGGCTGGCTGGCTGTTACCGCCCAGCAGAGCGGCTATAAGGGCTCGGTCACGGTGTACAACGTCAACAGCACCAGCCGGAAGGAGATCATCCAGCTGAACTTTTCCAGTGTGTTCGTGGCCGACGCCGCTGTCTCTCCGGACAGCAAGACGGTGGCCGTGATCACCATCGGGCAGGAGAACGGCTCCTTTTTCAGTCAGCTCCTCCTCTATCCGGTGGACAGCATTGAGCCCTCCGCCACCCTCTCCCTGGGCAACCTGGCGGTGCTGGACCTGGACTATGAGGCGGAGCAGCTGTGGGTTCTGGGGGAGGACCGCCTGCTCTCGGTGGCCGCCGACGGCTCCGATTATGAGACCTACTCCTTTGGCCGCAGCTACCTCAAGGGCTGCCACCTGGGCGGGGACGGCTTCGCAGTGCTCCTGCTGGGCCGCTACCAGGCCGGCGGCGCCGAGCAGGTGCTCACCATCGACCCCCAGTGCCAGCTCATCGCCCAGGCCCCCCTCCGGGGGCAGGTGCTCTCCTTCTCCGCCGCCGGGCGCTACCTGTCCCTGCTCACCGGCAGCGGCCTGGAGATCTACACCCGGGACATGTCCCTCTACCGCGCCCTGGAGGACACCCAGGACGCCCGCTTCACCGCCCTCTCCCCCAACGGCAGCGCCCTGCTGGCCGACAGCCAGCAGGCCTGGCTCTATATCCCCTCCTGAGTTCCCTTTTCTCCTGATCCAAGCGAGGTATTTTGATGTCTTTTGTGATTTTTGATGTTGTCATCCTCATCCTGCTCCTCCTCACCGCCTGGAAGGGCTACCGCCGCGGCTTTGTGCTGACGCTGTGCTCCCTGCTGGCCGTCTTTGTGGCCTTCATCGGCGCCACCGTCATCTCCAGCCAGCTGGCCCGGCCCATGAGCCGCCTGATCCAGCCCGCTCTGGAACGGAGCATCACTCAGGTGCTGGAGGAACAGACCCATGCGGTGCTCCCCCCGCCTGAGACCTCCGAGGCCTCTCAGCCCCCCGCCCTTTCGGACGCCTTCAGCGGGGAAGAGGGCCAGGAAGGCGAGGAGGACTGGCTCGCCCAGCTCCCCCTGGACGAGGTCCTGGACGCCCTTCAGGCCTCCAGCCTGTACCAGCACTTTATCCAGCCCATCCAGGACGCCATCCAGGATGGGGTGATGGAGGTCACTACCTCCGCCGCCCGGGCGGTGGCGGATTATCTGGCCCTGGAGCTGACCCGGATGTTCCTCTTCCTGGTCTCCTTTGCCCTGGTCCTGCTTCTCTGGCTGCTGCTGAGCCGGGTGCTGGACCTGGCCTGCAAGTTGCCTGTCCTGTCCACCCTGAACCACTGGAGCGGCGCCGCCCTCGGGCTGGTGAAGGGGGGACTGATCGTGTTCATCCTCTGCTGGCTTCTGAGGGGCTCCCTGATCTCCCAGGAGGCGGTGGAGGGGACGGTGCTCCTCCGCTTTTTCTGCACCCACACCCCTCTCTCCCTGCTGGCGCCTCTGCTCTTTCGTTGAGTTTCTCTCTGTGTTCCCAGCCTTTTCTTGCGAATTCACGACAAGTTCACATTTCGGGGTTATCCTGTCTTTGTTCCAAAAAAATTTCTCTCTCCCGGAAGGAGTGTTTGCATAGATGCAGCCCACCATGTGCAGCCGCTGCCACAAGCATGTGGCGGTGGTCTTTATCACCAAATTGGAAGGCGGCCAGTCCAAGAATGAGGGACTGTGCCTCAAGTGCGCCAAGGAGCTGGGCATCAAGCCCATCGACGACATGATCCAGAAGATGGGCATCACCGACGAGGACCTGGAAAACCTCACCAGTGAGATGATGTCCGCCTTCGGCGGGGCCGAGGGGATGGAGGGACTGATGCCCCAGGACCGGGAGGACGGGGACGAGGACGACGGACGCACCGCCACTTTCCCCTTCCTGAACCAGCTTTTCGGCGCCGCCGCCGGCGGGGACGCCGAGCCCAAGAAGGACGCCGCCCCCCGGCCGGACAAGAACGGCGGCAAGGGGCAGGAGCGCCCCGTGAAGCGGAAGTTTCTGGAGAACTACTGCATCTCCCTGACCCAGCGCGCCCAGGAGGGCAAGCTGGACCGGCTCATCGGCCGGGAGCGGGAGCTGGAGCGGGTCATCCAGATCCTCAACCGCCGCCAGAAGAACAACCCCTGCCTCATCGGCGAGCCCGGCGTGGGCAAGACCGCCATCGCCGAGGGGCTGGCCATGAAGATCGCCAAGGGCGACGTGCCCTATAAGCTGCTGGACAAGGAGGTCTATCTGCTGGACCTCACCGCCCTGGTGGCGGGCACCCAGTTCCGCGGCCAGTTCGAGAGCCGGATGAAGGGCCTCATTGAGGAGATCAAAAAGCTGGGCAATATCATCCTTGTCATCGACGAGGTCCACAACATCGTGGGCGCCGGCGATGCCGAGGGCTCCATGAACGCCGCCAATATCCTCAAGCCCGCCCTGAGCCGGGGGGAGCTCCAGGTCATCGGCGCCACCACCCTCAATGAGTACCGCAAGCACATTGAGAAGGACACCGCCCTGGAACGGCGCTTCCAGCCCGTCATCGTGGAGGAGCCCTCCATCGAGGACAGCGTGCAGATCATCGAGGGCATTGCCCCCTACTACGAGGCCTACCACCAGGTCGTCATCTCCCCTGAGATGTGCCGCCTGGCCGTCACCATGAGCGAGCGGTATATCACCGACCGCTATCTGCCCGACAAGGCCATCGACCTCATCGACGAGGCCTGCTCCAATGTGAACCTGGAGAACCGCACTCTGGCCCGCCGGGCCGAGGTGGATAAGGAGCTGGCCGACCTGGACAAGGAGAAAGAGGTCATGATGGCCGCCGCCACCGAGGAGTCCTATGCCCGGCTTGCCGCCATCCGCAGCCAGGAGCTTCGGCTGGAGCAGGAGAAGGGACAGCTGGACGCCGCCCCCACCCCCGCCCTGACGCTGGAGCATCTGGCCAACGTCATCGAGCTGTGGACCAAGATCCCCGCCAGCCAGATCCAGGAACGTGAGTACCAGCGCCTGGCCCGGCTGGAGGAGCGGCTGAAGCAGCACATCATCGGTCAGGATGAGGCGGTCCACGCCGTCTCCTCCGCCATCCGGCGGGGCCGTGTGGGCATCAGCCCCAAGCGCAAGCCGGTGTCCTTCATCTTTGTGGGCTCCACCGGCGTGGGCAAGACCGAGCTGGTGAAGCAGCTGGCCCACGACCTGTTCAACACGCCGGAGTCCCTGATCCGGCTGGACATGTCGGAGTTCATGGAGAAGCACGCGGTCTCCCGCATCATCGGCTCCCCCCCGGGGTATGTGGGCTATGACGAGGCGGGCCAGCTGACAGAGAAGATCCGCCGCAAGCCCTACTCCGTCATTCTCTTCGATGAGATCGAGAAGGCCCACCCTGACGTGCTCAACATCCTGCTCCAGATCCTGGATGACGGCCGGATCACCGACGCCCACGGCCGGACGGTGAACTTTGAAAATACAGTCATCGTCATGACCTCCAACGCCGGCAGCAACACCAAATCGGGCTCTGTGGGCTTCGCCCGCACCGCCAATGAACAGGGCAGGGAGCGGGCCATGAAGGCTCTTCAGGAGTTCCTGCGGCCCGAGTTCATCAACCGGGTAGACGAGATCGTCTACTTCAACCAGCTCACAGAGGACAACTTCAAGGCCATCGCCGCCCTGATGCTCCAGGAGCTCCAGGACTCCCTGGCCGAGAAGGGCATCGTCTTCACCTGGCAGGACAGCCTGCTGGACTATCTGGTGAAAAAGTCCTATTCCGCCGCCTACGGCGCCCGCAACCTGCGCCGCCTGATCCAGAAGGAGCTTGAGGATGCCATCGCCTCCCGCATCATCGACAGCTGGCAGCACCCGGTCGCCCGGCTGGATGCCTCCTCCGACGGCGAGCAGCTGGTCCTGTCCGCCCTGTAAAGATCCCTAAGTCCTTTTGCGTCCCTCTGGCGGCGCTGCCGCCGCCATCTTTCTCCCCAAGAGCGTGTGGACACAAAAAGGGGCCCGGAACGACATCAAAAAACGCCCGGCAGTCTGTGACTGCCGGGCGTTTTTTGTTTTCAGGACCGCGCTCAGCCCTTGGCGATGGCGGCGGTATCCATAGCGATCATAAGCTCCTCATTGGTGGGGATCAGCAGCACCTTCACCTTGGAGTCGGCGGCGGAGATGACGGTCTCCTTCCCCCGGACACTGTTGGCCTCGGCGTCCATCTTGACCCCCATGAACTCCAGGTCGGAAGCGATGGCCAGGCGCTGGGAGGCGGAGTTCTCGCCCACGCCGGCGGTGAAGATGATGGCATCCACGCCGCCCATGGCGGCGGCATATGCGCCAATGTACTTCTTCACCCCGTAGTTGAACATATCCACCGCCAGGCCAGCCCGCTCGTTGCCTTCCTTGTGGGCGTTCTCCAGGTCACGGAAGTCGGAGGACACGCCGGACACGCCCTGCACGCCGGACTTCTTGTTCAGGATAGACACCATCTCCTTGATGTCATAGCCGTACTTGCCCATGATATACTCCAGGATGCCGGCGTCCAGGTCGCCGGAGCGGGTGCCCATGGGGAGTCCGGCCAGAGGGGTGAAGCCCATGGTGGTGTCCACGCTCTTGCCCCCATCGATAGCGGTGACGGAGGAGCCATTGCCCAGGTGGCAGGAGATCAGCTTGAGCTCCTCGATGGGCTTGCCCAGCATGGCGGCGGCGCGGCCGGCTACGTACTTGTGGCTGGTGCCGTGGAAGCCGTAGCGGCGGACCTTGTCCTTCTCATAGTACTCGTAGGGCAGCGCGTACATGTAAGCCTTGGCGGGCATGGTCTGGTGGAAGGCGGTGTCGAACACGGCCACCTGAGGCACGTCCTTGCCCATGACGGCGGTGCAGGCGTTGATGCCGGTGATGTTGGCGGGGTTGTGGAGAGGCGCCAGGGGGATGCAGTCCTCCAGAGCCTTCATCACCTCGTCGGTGATGAGGACAGACTGGTTGAAAGCCTCGCCGCCGTGGACCACCCGGTGACCCACCGCGTCGATCTCCTTCATGGAGCCGATCACGCCGTTGTCCTTGTCCACCAGGGCGTCCAGCACAGCCTGGATGGCCTCAGAGTGGGTGGGCATGGCAATGTCGATAGCGTCCAGCACCTGCTTGCCCTCCATCTGGGGCTTATAGGTGAACTTGCCGTCGATGCCGATGCGCTCGCAAAGGCCCTTGGCCAGCACCTGCTGGGTCTCGGGGTTGAGCAGCTGATACTTCAGGGAGGAGCTGCCGGCGTTGATGACCAGAATATTCATGGGAAACGATCTCCTTTTCACAGTTTTTGTTGCCTATCTGGGCGGAATGTACTAAACTGTATCTGTACCTGATGGAATCATTCTACTGCTTTTTCCCCTGGAGGACAACCATTTTTTTGGATTTCATCATACATTTTTTCAAGCATCTCCATACAGACATCCTATCAGACAGGGGGCGTTCCGCTTGAAAACTGCCGGTATCGTAGCCGAATACAATCCCTTCCACACTGGCCACGCCTATCAGATCGCCCGCACCCGGGGGCTCCTGGGTGCGGACTGCGCCGTCGTCGCTGTCATGAGCGGCAACTGGGTCCAGCGGGGCGCCTGCGCCGCAGCGGACAAGTGGACCCGGGCGGGCTGGGCCCTGGCCGGGGGGGCGGACCTGGTGCTGGAGCTGCCCACAGTGTGGGCGGCCTCCTCCGCCGAGTCCTTTGCTACGGGCGCCGTCGCCCTGCTCCGGGCCTGCGGCGTGGTGGACGTCCTCTCCTTCGGCAGCGAGAGCGGGGACCCGGCCGCCCTGGCCGCGGCGGCCGCCTGCCTGGACAGCGAGGCATACCGGGCGGGCCTGAGCCGCTTTCTGGACGAAGGGATGCCCTTCGCCGCCTGCCGCCAGGCTGTGGTGGCGGCCCTGCTGGGATCGGAGCGGGCGAAGGTCCTCTCCCGTCCCAATGACAACCTGGGGGTGGAGTACCTGCGGGCCGCCTCCGCCCTGGGCTGGTCCCCCCAGGTGCTGGCGGTCCCCCGCCAGGGAGCGGGCCACGACGCCCCGCGCCCCGCGGAGGGCTTCGCCTCCGCCTCCATCCTCCGGGAGTGGATCGCCGCCGGCCGGCGGGACCTGGCAGACTGTTTCCTGCCCGCCCCCTGGCCGGAGGAGCTGGAGCCCGCCTCCCTGTCCCACCTGGAGCGTGCCCTCCTGGCCCGTGTCCGCTCTCTGCCCCAGGCGGAGTGGGCCCTCCTCCCGGACTCCGGTGTGGAGGAGGGGCTTCCCGCCCGGCTCGTCCAGGCGGGAAGCAGGGCCCTGTCTGTGGAGGAATTTCTCACCCTGTCCAAGACCAAGCGGTACTCCCACGCCCGCCTGCGCCGTCTCCTGCTGTGGGCCTTCCTGGGCCTGACCGCCGCCGACCGCCCGGCTGCCCCGCCCTACCTCCGGGTTCTGGGCTTCACCCCACGGGGGCAGGAGCTCCTGCGGGCCATGAAGGGAGCGGCCTCCCTCCCCACCCTCACCAAGCCGGCCCACGCCCGGTCCCTGGACAGGCCGGGCCGCAGACTCTTCCAGCTGGAGGCCCGCTGCACCGACCTGTACGGCCTGTGTTTCTCCACTCCCCGCCCCGGCGGACTGGAGTGGACCACCGGCCCCGTCCTGATCTGACCCGTCCCAGGAGGTCCCATGGAAACCAAGGAAAAGCCCCCCGCCGCCTGCGTCCGCTCCTACCCCTGCTCCCCCTGTCCTGCTCTCTCTTCTCTTCTACCTGTTTCGGGGCCGTCAGGCCCTGATGGACGGCTGGGTCATCCATGTCATGGCACCGGCGGAGCAGCTTCTGGGCCGCCTGTCTGCCCCGCTCCCCTTCTCCCTGGCGGAGGTGCTGGTCACGGTCTTTCTCACCGCCTGCGCTCTCTGCCTCATCCGCGGCACGGTGCTGGCCGTCCGGCTCCACGCTCCGCATGAGCTGGGCCGGCGGCTGGTCTGCCTGCTCTGTGCCCTGCTTTGGGTATGGACCGGCTACTGCTGGCTTTGGTCTGCGGGCTACTACTCCGCCTCCTTCGCAGAAAAGAGCGGTCTGGAGACCCGGCCCTACACCGTGTCCACCCTGGCTCAGGTCACGCTGTACTTTGCCTGCCAGGCCGCAGACCTCTCCACCCAGATGGTCCGAGACAGTGAGGGCCACTTCGCTGAGGATCTGGACGACTGTTTCCGCCGGGGAGTCTCCGTCTATGAGGAGCTGGAGCAGAAGCTCCCCTGTCTGGCTATGCCCTCCGTGACCTGCAAGCCCATGTTCTTCTCCCGGCTGCAGAGCATGATGGGCTTCACCGGCGTCTACTTCCCTTTCACCGGCGAGGCCAATGTCAACGTGGACGCTCCCGCCTGCCTGGTGCCGGCCACCATCGCCCACGAGATGTCCCACCAGCGGATGGTCTTCTCCGAGCTGGAGGCCAATTTTGTGGGCATCGCCGCGGCGGTGTCCTGCGGCGATCCGGTGTTCCAGTACTCCGGATGGCTGATGGGCCTGATCCAGCTGTGCAACGCCCTCTACGCCGTCTCCCCGGATCTGTGGTATCAGATCGCGGCGGCCTCCTTTACACCGGAGCTGTCCACCGATTGGGAGGACAACAACGCCTATTGGCGTGCTCTGGAGTCCCCCGTGGAGGAGGCCGCTGCCCAGACCTTTGACACCTTTCTGAAGAGCAACGGCCAAGATCTGGGCATCCAGTCCTACGGTGCCTGCGTGGACCTGCTGGTGACCTGGTTCGGCGACGAAGCCGGCGCCTTCTGAGCCCTGACGGGCGGAGTGTTCTTCTCCCTTCTGCCGGGGCAAAAAGAGACTTTCCCCGCTATCCGTTTACAAATCCCCGCCATCGCGCTATAATAATGTGATTCGATCCACTCTGATGAAATTTGAGGTATCCCATGAAACGACCCATTTTATCCATGCTCCTGTCCGTCCTGCTCCTGCTTCCCGGCTGCACCCAGGCCCCCTCGGGCTCCTCCCAGGAGGAGGGGCTGACCGTCCTGGCCACCACCTATCCGGTCTATCTCTTCGCCCGGACCGTTGCCCAGGGCGTGGAGGGCGTCACCGTGGAGCGGCTGAACACCGGCTCTGTGAGCTGCCTCCACGACTATACCCTGTCGGTGGACGACATGAAAAAGATCGAGGGTGCGGATGTCATCGCCATGAACGGCGCCGGGCTGGAGGACTTTATGGATGACGCCCTGGCCGCCTCCAGCGCGGCGGTCATCGACTGCTCTCAGGGGGTGGCGCTGCTTGAAAACGCGGACCACATCCACGAGGAGGGAGACGGTGGCCACGACCACGGCCACTGGGACCCCCACTACTGGATGGACCCAGGAAACGCCGCCGTCATGGTGCGCAATCTCCAGGAGGGCTTCGCCCTGGCGGACCCGGACCACGGAGACGCCTACGCCCGCAATGGGGAGGAGGCCGCCGGCCAGCTGCCCAGCTTTGCCGGCGACTGCACCCAGGCCCTGGCGGGGGCAGAAGGCGCGGCCCTCATCACCTTCCACGACGGCTTCCGCTACTTTGCCCAGGCCCTGGGCCTGCCCTGCTGGCCTCCATCGAGGAGGAGGAGGGCAGCGAGGCCAGCGCCATGGAGATCAATGAGATCACCCAGCTGGTGAAGGAGCACCAGCTGCCCGTCATCTTCACCGAGGTCAACGGCTCTGACGCCACCGCCAACGCCATCTCCCGGGAAACCGGCTGTCAGGTGGCCCAGCTCACCATGCTCATGGACGGCCCGGAGGAGGGGGACCTGTCCACCTATCTGGAAGGCGTGCGGAGCAACGTGAACACCATCGTATCCTTCTTTGGGGGAGAGGAGTTGGATCAGCTGTGAGAAAGATCAAGCACGGCAGGCTGGCCGGGGGCTGCTCCGACGCCTGCTGCCTGAAGCTGGAGGGCCTGTCGGTCCACATCCAAGGGGAGGACATCCTGGAGGATGTGTCCTTCCACCTCCACTGCGGGGAGATCGTGGCCCTCATCGGCCCCAACGGGGCGGGCAAGTCCTCCCTGTTCCGCAGCATCCTGGGGCAGATGCCATACTCCGGCACCATCACCTTCTCCCCTGCCGGCGGGCCCGCCGTCCGGCTGTCCGACGGGGCCAACGCCCCTCGCCGCCCGGGGGACCCGCCCCCTCATCGGCTATGTGCCCCAGTCCCCCAGCTTTGACCGGGGGGACCCGGTGAGCGTACTGGACTTCTTCGCCGCCGCCGTCACCCGCTGGCCTGTCTGCCTGCCCGTGCCCAGGCGCCACCGGGAGCTGGTGGCCCGCTGTCTGGCCCGAGTCCATGGGGAGGACCTGCTGGACAAGCCCATGGGAGGCCTGTCCGGCGGCCAGCTCCAGCGGGTGCTTCTGGCCATGGCCCTGGAGCCGCTGCCCCATATTTTGATCCTGGACGAGCCCCTGTCCGGTGTGGATATCGAGGGGAGCACCAGCTTCTGGACATGTTGGACGAGATCCGTACCCGCTATGACCTGTCCATCCTCCTGTCCACCCACGACTTCGCCACCCTGGGCCAGTTTGCCGACAAGGTGATTCTCCTCAACCGCCGGGTGCTCAAGTCAGGCCCGCCGGACGAGGTGCTCTCCTCCCCGGAATTTTATGAGACCTTCCACCTGCGGGTGGGAAAAGGGGGACAGGCATGATGGAGCTCTGGTACGCACTGGTGGACCTGCTGCCCTTTGAGTGGGCCCAGCCCGGTTCCATGTACTTCATGAAAAACGCCCTGCTGGCGGTGCTAGTCATCTCCCCTCTGTTCGGCATCCTGTCCACCATGGTGGTCCACAGCCGGATGTCCTTTCTTCTCCGACGCCCTGGGCCACTCCGCCTTCACCGGCATGGCCATCGGTGCCCTTTGCGGCTTCTCCGAGCCCACCTGGGCCGCCGTCCTCTTCTCCCTGGTCTTTGCCCTGCTTTTCAACTTTGTCCGCCGCCGCACCCGGCTGGCCAGCGACACGGTCATCGGCGTCTTTTCCTCCACTGCGGTGGCCCTGGGTATCTTCATCTCCACCCTGGGCAGCCGCTCCTTTACCAAATTCAACAGTCTGCTCATCGGCGACATCCTCTCGGTGGAGCCCGGCAAGATCGGCCTGCTGGCCCTGATCCTGCTGCTGGTCCTGGCCCTGTGGGGTCTGTCCTTCAACCACCTGATGCTCTCCGCGGTCCATCCCGCCCTGGCGGACAGCCGCGGGGTCCGCGTCTTCTGGCAGGAGGCGGTGTTCTCCGCCGCCATCGCCGTGGTGGTCACGGTATCCATGACCTGGGTGGGTCTGCTGGTCATTAACTCCCTGCTGGTGCTCCCCGCCGCCGCGGCACGGAACATCTCCCGGAACATGTTCCAATACCACCTGTGCTCCCTGCTCTTTGCGGTGGGCGCCGGGATCGCCGGGCTGATGACCTCCTACTACATCGGTTCCTCCGCCGGCGCCTCCATCACCCTGTATCTGGCCGGCATCTTTCTGGTCACCTTCCTGCTGCGAAAGCGGGGATGAACTCCCAAGAGAAAGCGCCGTCCGGCATCTGTTTAGATGCCGGGCGGCGCTTCTGCGCTCCTCTATGGCAATTCAGCGGAGCCTAGATCCCCGCCGCTCCTCCCACAGCTGCAGCAGCTTCCAGGCCGCCCAGCCGCAGAACAGGCCTACCAGTGCCCCTGCGATCACATCGCTGGGGTAGTGGACCCCCACATACAGGCGGGACAGGCCCATGCACACCGCCAGCACCAGCCCGGTCCACCTCATCCATCTCCTGGGCAGCGCCCGCCACCAGGCGGATGCTGCCGCAAAGGCAGCACAGGTATGCCCTGAGGGAAAGGAGTTGGGGTCCGGCTCCTGGATCAGCGGCACCAGCCCCGCCACATCCAGCCAGGGGCGGGGGCGGGCCACCACATGCTTGAGGACCACGTTGGTACACAGCAGCCCCAGCACCATGGCCGCCAGGGCCGCCACCCCCGCTTTCCGGGTAGGCTTCCAGCACAGCATGGCTAGAGAGAGCACGATCCACATCAGGCCGGTGTTGCCCAGTGTAGTATATCCCTCCACGATGGGGTCCAACAGTCCCCGCAGGTTCTCCTGGATCCAGAGCAAGGCCCCTCCATCCAATGTCTGAAGCACGGATAACATGGAAAAACTTCCTGCCTTTCCTTCCCTTGACCCGCCGGGGCCCCGGGACTATAATAAAGTGAGATATGACCGGTCAAAGCCCGACCGGCCGGCAGGGATATTATACCCTGCTCCCGGCCCCGAGGCAAGCCGTTTTTGTTAGATCATGAGAACACGGGAGGTCCCCCCTTTTGAAGCAAGTCGTCTGTCTCTCCACCGAGCCCTGGAGCCCCACCCCCGGCCGGACCCAGCACCTGATCACCCGGCTCAAGGACGCCCAGGTCCTCTACTTCTGCCCCGGCGGCGGACTGTTGGATCAACGCTGGCGCCAGCCGGGCAGGAAGGTCCGCCCCAACGTCACCGTCTATACCATGCCCCCCGCCCTCCCTGTGGATGAGCGCCACGACCGGCTGTTCCGGCTCTCCCGGCAGCGCCAGATCCGCTTTCTCGCCGACAAGCTGGCCCGGCACCGCTTCCGCCGTCCCCTTCTGTGGACCACCTCCCCTGTCCATATCCACGCCCTGGATGCTCTGGAGTACGACGGTCTGGTCTACGACTGCGACCAGGTGTGGGACGAGCTGCCCGACCGGTGGGAGGGCAGTCTGGCTGGTGCGGCGGACGTGGTCTTTGCCGCTTCCCCAGGGCTGGCCGACCGCCTCTCCCCGTGCAGCGGCAACATCGCGCTGCTTCCCAACGGGGTGAATTACCCTCTCTTCGCCGCCGCGGGCTCCGCCGGGCGTCGGGGGGAGCTGGACCACCTGCCCGGGCCCCTGCTGGGCTGGGCAGGCACCATCCATGCCGACCTGGATTTGACCCCCATCCTCTATGCCGCCCAGGCCCGGCCCGCCTGGACCTTCCTGCTGCTGGGGCGCCGGGAAGAAAACCCTCTGCTGCGCCGTCTCTCCCGCCTGTCCAATGTGATGCTGGCCGGCCCCTGCCCGCTGGTGGAGGTCCCCGACTATTTGGGCCGCTGCCAGGTTCTGCTGGACCTGCTGCGGGACAGCCAGCCCTATAACGACGTGGTCCCGCCCCGGCTCTATGAGTATCTCTCCACCGGCAAGCCCATCGTATCCATGCTGTGGCCGGAACAGGTGGAGCTCTTCCCCGATGTGGTCTACGGCGCCCACTCCCCGGAGGAGTTCCTCCATCTGTGCCAGCAGGCGCTGGCGGAGGACCCGGGCTGGGTGGATCAGCGCCGCCGGGACTACGGTGCGGCCGCCGCCTGGTCACGGCGGGCCGACGAGGTCAAGCGCATCCTGGTCACGGCGGGCCTGCTGTGAGCCCGCCCCCGCCGTCCTGACGACTTCCCTGTCATTTTTTCTCCCGCTCCTTGTGGAAGCTGACAAAAATGCCCTGCCCCCTTGCAAATATCGGGATTTTTCGATAAAATGAAAGTCCATTCATTGTTGGGCAAGGAGGTCCTCCTATGTTTGTGTGCCTGTCTTCCATCTGTCGGCAGCACAGCATCCTGCGGGGGGATTTGTGCGCCCAAAAATAACAGGTAAGCGATCCCAGGCTGTCCGTTCCAGGCGGGCGGCCTGAATCTTTTCCCCGGGGAGAGCGGCCCGGGCCGCTCCTTTTCGCTTGTCCCCGGCCGGGATCCTGAAAGGAGAGTTTTTTATGAAGAAAGTCGCTGTCATTATGGGCTCTGATTCTGACTGGCCGGTGGTCCAGGGGGCCTGCGCCCAGCTGAAGGAGTTCGGCATCCCCTATGAGGCCCACATCCTCAGTGCCCACCGCACCCCCGCCGCTGCCGCCGAGTTCGCCCGGGGTGCCCGGGCCAACGGCTTCGGCGTGCTCATCTGCGCCGCCGGCATGGCCGCCCACCTGGCGGGGGCCTTCGCTGGGAACTCCACCCTGCCCGTCATCGGTATCCCCATGAAGGGGGGCGCCATGGACGGCCTGGATGCCCTGCTGGCCACCGTGCAGATGCCCAGCGGCATCCCCGTGGCCACTGTGGCCATCAACGGGGCTAAGAACGCCGCTGTGCTGGCCGCCCAGATCCTTTCCGTCTCCGACGATGTGCTGGCCGCCAAGCTGGACGCCGCCCGGGAGAAGATGGCGGAGCAGATCGCCGCCAAGGAGGCCAAGCTCCAGGCAGAGCTTTGATCCAGACAGGAAATCGGAGTGATGGAGCGCGCTGCGCGCGCATTTTAGGCACCCCAGCACCGCTTTTCAACTCCTATCTCAAGCAGGTTTCTGCTTCCCGATCAACTAGATTTTTGAGAAAAAGAAAGGACGGTCTACTATGAAGAAAGTCGAGCAGCTGTATGAGGGCAAGGCCAAGAAGGTCTATTCCACCGAGGACCCGGGTCTGGTCATCGTGTCCTACAAGGATGACGCCACCGCCTTTGACGGTCTGAAAAAGGGCACCATCACCGGCAAGGGGGCCATCAACAACCAGATGACCAACTACCTGATGGGCCAGCTGGAGAAGGCCGGCGTGCCCACCCACTTTGTGGAGGAGCTGAGCGAGCGGGAGACCGTGGTGAAGAAGGTGACCATCGTCCCCCTGGAGGTCATCATCCGCAACATCTCCGCTGGTTCCTTCGCCAAGCGCTACGGCGTGGAGGAGGGCATCGTGTTCGACGCCCCCACCATCGAGTTCTCCTATAAGAACGACGACCTGCACGATCCCCTCATCAACGACTACCACGCCGTAGCCCTGAAGCTGGCCACCTGGGACGAGATCGACACCATCAAGAAGTACGCCTTCCAGGTCAACGACTTCCTGAAGAAGACCCTGGCCGAGTGCGGTGTCACCCTGGTGGACTTCAAGCTGGAATTTGGCAAGACCTCTGACGGAACCATCGTGCTGGCCGACGAGATCAGCCCCGACACCTGCCGCTTCTGGGACTCCAAGACCGGGGAGAAGCTGGACAAGGACCGCTTCCGCCGGGACCTGGGCAACGTGGAGGGCGCTTACCAGGAGATGGCCCGCCGCCTGATGGGGAAATAAGCCTTGGGGATCATCGGCTCAGCGGACGGTCCCACTGCCGTAATCGTGACCGGCTCTCCGGGGCCAGTCCTTCTGCTCCTGGCGCTGCTGATCCTGGGCGCGGGGACCCTGGCCTGGCTTTTGATCCGCAAACACAGGAAATAGATCTCCCTGGGCAGGCGCAGGGGGGTGGGGAGCGAGGGAGTATGTTCTCCTCTTTCCCTTTTCTCCACGCGCAACTCTTCACTCTAAACTTTTTAGGAGGACCACATGGGCGGCTTTTTTGGCGCAGTTTCACACCAGGATGTGACCCTGGATATCTTCTTTGGAGTGGACTATCACTCCCACCTGGGCACCCGGCGGGGCGGCATGATCATCCATGACGCCAAAGATGGGTTCCAGCGGCAGATCCACTCCATTGAGAACACCCCCTTCCGCACCAAGTTTGAGAAGGATCTGTCCGATTTCCACGGGTGCAGCGGCATCGGCTGCATCAGCGACACTGACCCACAGCCCCTGCTGGTACGGTCCCACCTGGGACTGTACGCCATCACCACGGTGGGCATCATCAACAACGCCGAGGAGCTGATCCAGCGGTATTTTTCCGACCACGGCCATCAGTTTATGGCCATGAGCTCCGGAAAGGTCAACTCCACCGAGCTGGCCGCTGCCCTCATCAACCAGAAGGATGACCTGGTCTCCGGCATCCTGCACGCCCAGGAGGAGATCGATGGCTCCCTCACCCTGCTGCTCCTTACAGAGCAGGGTGAGATCATCGCCGCCCGGGACCGGCTCGGCCGTCTGCCGGTCCTGGTGGGGCAGAACGACAGCGGCTGCTGTGTCTCCTTCGAGTCCTTTGCCTACCACAAGCTGGACTACCACGACGCCTACGAGCTGGGCCCCCGTGAGATCGTCCGCATCACCGCTGACGGCTTCGAGACCCTCTCCCCCGCCGGCCAGGAGATGAAGATCTGCGGCTTCCTGTGGACCTACTACGGCTATCCCAACTCCAACTACGAAGGGATCAATGTAGAGGTCATGCGCTACCGCAACGGGGAGATCATGGCCCGGGACGAGGTGGCCCGGGGCCAGCTGCCCAAGGTGGACTATGTGGCCGGGGTGCCTGACTCCGGCGTCCCCCACGCCATCGGCTTTGCCAACCGCAGCGGCAAGCCCTTTGCCCGCCCCTTCGTCAAGTACACCCCGACCTGGCCCCGCTCCTTCATGCCCACCAATCAGGATGTCCGCAAGCAGGTGGCCAAGATGAAGCAGATCCCGGTGCCTGAGCTCATCGAGGGCAAAAAGCTCCTCTTTGTGGACGACTCCATCGTCCGGGGCACCCAGCTGCGGGAGACCGTGGAATTCCTCTATGAGTCCGGCGCGGAGGAGGTCCATATGCGCTCCGCCTGCCCCCCCATCATGCACAGCTGCAAGTATCTGAACTTCTCCCGGGGCAACTCCGACATGGACCTGCTGGCCCGCCGCACCATCCAGGAGCTGGAGGGGGATGAGGGGCAGCAGCATCTGGATGAGTACGCCGACGTACATACTGAGCGGGGCCAGTGCATGCTGAAGGCCATCTGCGAGAAGCTGGGCTTCGACTCCCTGGGCTACCAGTCCCTGGAGGGGCTGCTGGAGTCCATCGGCCTGGACCGGGACAAGGTTTGCACCTACTGCTGGAACGGCAGGGAATAAGGCCCCTCCAGGGGGGGGCGATGTCCCCTGGAGGCAACGTCGCTTCCCCGTCGATATCCCCTCGCCTTTCCACAGGAAAGGCGGCCCTGGCCGCCACGGCCAGGGGTCATGATGTCCTGCGGCGAAATGGATTCGCCTGCGGACTCTTTGTTGTCCTTTCCGCTTTCGGCGGAAAGTCTGCGAGGCTTTAACACAGTGATTTGGAGGTTTTTAAGATGAAAAACTCCCATTCGGAGTCCTACGCCGCCGCCGGGGTGGACGTCACCGCCGGATATGAGGCGGTGGAGCGCATCAAGCCCATGGTGGAGTCCACCTATATCCCCGGGGTGATGGGCACCCTGGGCGGCTTCGGCGGCATGTTTGCCCCTGATCTGACCGGCATGAAGAAGCCTGTGCTGGTGTCCGGCACCGATGGCGTGGGTACCAAGCTGAAGCTGGCCTTCCTGATGGATAAGCATGACACCGTGGGCATCGACTGCGTGGCCATGTGTGTCAACGATATCATCTGCGGCGGCGCTGCCCCCCTCTTCTTCCTGGACTACATCGCCTGCGGCAAGAACTACCCCGGGCGCATCGCGGACATCGTCTCCGGCATCACCGAGGGCTGCCGCCAGGCGGAGTGTGCCCTGGTGGGTGGCGAGACCGCAGAGATGCCCGGCTTCTACCCCAAGGAGGAGTACGACCTGGCCGGCTTCTCCGTCGGGCTGGTAGATGAGGAAAAGATCATTGACGGCAGACGCCTGAGCGAGGCGGATGTGCTCATCGGCCTGGCCTCCTCTGGGGTCCACTCCAACGGCTTCTCCCTTGTGCGGAAGGTGTTTGACGTGGAGCACGCCGACCTGAAGACGCCCCGTGAGGATCTGGGCGGCAAGAGCCTGGGCGAGGCCCTGCTGGCCCCCACCCGCATCTATGTAAGATCGGTGAAGGCCCTGCTGAGGGCCGGGGTGGACATCCATGCCGTCAGTCACATCACCGGCGGCGGCTTCTATGAGAATGTGCCCCGGATGATGACCCAGGGGCTCACCGCCCAGATCGACCTGAGCACCTTCCCCCGCCTGCCCATCTTCGATCTGATCCAGAAGACCGGGGGCATCCCGGAGCGTGACATGTACAACACCTACAATATGGGCATCGGCATGATCCTGGCCCTGCCCGCAGAGCAGGCCGAGCAGGCTCTGTCCGTTCTGAAGGGGGCCGGTGAGACCGCCTATCAAATCGGCCGCGTCATCCCCGGCGAGGCCGGCGTGGAGCTGGTCTGATCACATTAGGAATGAGAAATGAGGAGTTGGGAATTGTGTCTCCGGCTCCGCCGGACCGATTTCAAACCGTGCGCCCCAGGCGCACTCCATCCATTCCAAATTCTTAATCCCTAACTTCCTAATTCCTAACTCACTCGGAGGTTCGCTATGTCCAAACGTATCGCCGTCCTGGTCTCCGGCGGCGGGACCAATCTGCAGGCCCTGATCGACGCCCAGGGGCGGGGAGAGCTGGTGAATGGCCGGATCTCCGCCGTCATCTCCTCCACTCCGGACGCCTTCGCCCTGGAGCGTGCCAAGAACGCCGGCATCCCCGGCTATGTGCTCCCCCGGCGGGACTTCTCCGACAGCCGCGGCTACACTGCCGCCCTGACCCGCCTGCTGCGGGAGACGGTGGGGGCCGATCTGGTGGTCATGGCCGGCTTTATGACCATCCTCACGGAGGAGCTGTTCCAGGCCTACCCCAACGCCGTCATCAATATCCACCCCTCCCTCATCCCCTCCTTCTGCGGAGTGGGCTGCTATGGCCTCCATGTCCACGAGAAGGCTCTGGAATACGGGGTAAAGATCTCTGGTGCCACCGTCCACTTTGTCACGGAGGAGTGTGACGCCGGCCCCATCATCCTGCAAAAGGCAGCTGAGGTGCTGCCCGGCGACACGCCGGAGGTCCTCCAGCGGCGCATCATGGAGCAGTGCGAGTGGAAGCTGCTGCCCCAGGCCGTCTCCCCTTCTGCCAGGACCGGCAGAAGGTGGAGGGCCGGGCGGTCCGCATCCTGGACTGCCTGTAATACGCCTCCACACAAAGATCAAACACGCGGTGTAACTGACGGAAGTGGAATGGACCACAGGGAGCATCGTTGTGGACCATGCCGACCGTCTGGGCGCACCCGTTTTCCGAAACGCGGTGCGCCCTTTTTGCCGCTGTATGAGAAAGAAAGGAGCACCCTCATGTCCATCCAGACCATTCTTGCCTCCGGCTTTCTGCTCCTGGGCGGGATCTTCCTGCCCTATTGGGCGGCTGCGCCCGGCTGGCTGAGCTACTTCATCCCTTTGCTCAGCCTGATTTTTGTCCTGCTGGGGGTGATTCCGCTGCTACTCTGCCTGTGGCGTGATTTTTGGTCCTGGTATCGCAGGACCCACACATTTACACAAGATCAGGACCCCAAATGAGAAAGAAAGGAGCATCTCATGTCCGCCAAGACCATTCTCGCCTCCGGCTTTCTGCTTCTGGGCGGAGCCCTGCTTCTGGTCGTCAGCAGCCTGGATTACAGTGATTTCTACAGTCTTTTTGGCCTGCTGTTCACGCTGGCAGGAGCGGTCCCCCTGCTCATCCACCTGGGGTCCCGCTATCTCACATGGTATCACAAGTCTCCCCCATCATCCACAAATGAGGACAACAAGGAGGATCCCCATGAAAATTCTTGATATAAATGAACTCCTGCAAGCTCACCCCTACCCCGGCCGTGGCATCGTCCTGGGCCGCTCCGCCGATGGCCAGAAGGCGGTCATCATCTACTTCATCATGGGCCGCAGCGGGAACAGCCGTAACCGCATCTTTGAGGCCACCGGGGACGGTATCCGCACCCGGGCCTATGACGAGAGCAAGATGGTGGACCCCTCCCTTATCATCTACCACCCGGTGCGCCGGGTGGGGGAGGTGACGGTGGTCACCAACGGAGACCAGACCGACACCATCCGGGACAGCCTGCTGGCGGGCAAGAGCTACATCGACGCCCTGCGCACCCGGTGCTATGAGCCCGACGGCCCCAACTATACCCCCCGCATCTCCGGCGTGGTGGACCAGGACGGCTCCTTCTGCCTGTCCATCCTGAAATCCGCCGACGGTGACCCCGCCTGCAGCCACCGCTACTTCTATGAGTACGACGCCCCCCTGGCTGGGGAGGGCCGCTTCATCCACACCTACCAGGAGAATGCCGAACCTCTCCCTTCCTTTGAGGGGGAGCCCCGCCGGGTGTCTGTCTCCGCCCCTGACGCTGAGACCCTGGCCAGTCAGGTATGGGCCAGCCTGAATGAGGACAACAAGGTGTCCCTGTTTGTGCAGTATATCCACCTGGCCACCGGGGAGCGTGAGACCGTCATCCTCAACAAGCACGGAGAGCAGGCCCACGCCGCCTCCAAAGTCCCAAACTGAGAAAAAGAGGTGCAGATCATGACAGAACTGGAACTGAAATACGGATGTAACCCCAACCAGAAGCCCGCCCGCATCTTCATGGAGGAGGGCGATCTGCCCCTGAAGGTGCTCAACGGCCGTCCGGGGTATATCAACTTCATGGACGCCCTGAACTCCTGGCAGCTGGTGAAGGCCCTCAAAAAGGCCACCGGCCTGCCCGCCGCCGCCTCCTTCAAGCACGTCTCCCCCGCCGGGGCCGCCTTGGGCCTGCCCCTTAGCGATGTAGAACGGCGCATCTACTTTGCCCCGGAGGGAGAGCTGTCCCCCATCGCCTGCGCCTATATCCGGGCCCGGGGGGCCGACCGGCTGTGCTCCTTCGGAGACTGGGCCGCCCTGTCCGATGTGTGCGACGGGGATACCGCCCGCTTCCTGGCCGCTGAGGTATCCGACGGCGTCATCGCCCCGGGCTATACCGACGAGGCCCTGGATATCTTGAAAGCCAAGCGCAAGGGAGGCTATAATGTGGTTGAGATCGACCCCAATTATGAGCCCGCCCCCATCGAGCGCCGCAATATCTTCGGCATCACCTTCGAACAGGGATACAACAGCCTGGATATCAGCGAGGAGATGCTCCAGAACATCGTCACCGAGAACAAAGACCTGCCCCAGCAGGCCAAGCACGACATGCTCCTCTCCCTCATCACCCTGAAGTACACCCAGTCCAACTCCGTGTGCTATGTGAAGGACGGCATGACTATCGGCGTGGGCGCCGGCCAGCAGAGCCGCATCCACTGCACCCGACTGGCGGGCAGCAAGGCGGACATCTGGTGGCTGCGCCAGCATCCCAAGGTCCTGGGCCTCCAGTTCGTGGACAACATCCGCCGCCCCGACCGGGACAACGCCATCGACCTGTATATCTCCGACGAGTACGAGGACGTGCTGGCCGAGGGCGTATGGCAGAACACCTTCCAGGTGAAGCCCGAGGTGCTCACCGCCGAGGAGAAGGCCGCCTGGATCGCCCAGATGTCCGGGGTCACTGTGGGCTCCGATGCCTTCTTCCCCTTTGGGGACAACGTAGAGCGGGCCCGGAAGTCCGGCGTGCAGTACATCGCCCAGCCCGGCGGCTCCATCCGGGACGATCAGGTCATCGCCACCGCCAACAAGTACGGCATGGTCATGGCGTTTACCGGGATTCGGCTGTTCCATCACTAATTCAATTAGGAATGAGGAGTTAGGAATTTATGAGCAGCGAACGTATCCTGATGCCCAAAAGCCTTGCTTTTGCCAAGCGCATTGTCTTTGCTTACCGATATTTATCGGAGGAGAAGAAGGAATATGTCCTCTCCAAGCAGATGCTGCGCAGCGGCACCAGCATTGGCGCTAATATCGCAGAGGCTCAGTACGGAAGCAGCCGGAAGGACTTCTTAAATAAACTGTACATTGCCTTGAAGGAATGTGTGGAGACTCTCTACTGGCTGGAACTGCTCTATTCCTGCGACTACATTTCCCGCACTGAATATGACTCTCTCCATTCGGACTGCGAAGAATTGAGAAAACTGCTCTCCTCCATCACAAAGTCTGTCCGTGACGGAACAATTCCTAATTCCTAACTCCTAATTCCTAACTTGCTGAAAGGTCGTGTTTTTATGAAGGTATTAGTCGTCGGCGGAGGCGGCCGTGAGCACGCCATCTGCTGGAAGCTGGCTCAGAGTCCCAAGGTGACCGAGCTGTACTGCGCCCCTGGCAACGGGGGCATCGCCCAGGTGGCCCAGTGCGTGCCCATCAAGGCCACGGACGTGGAGGCCATGGTGGCCTGGGCCAAGGAGCACGCGATGGACTTCGTCATGGTGGCCCCGGACGACCCCCTGGCCCTGGGCATGGTGGACGCCCTGGAGGCGGCGGGGATCCCCGCCTTCGGCCCCCGGGCCAACGCCGCTGTCATTGAGGCCAGCAAGGCTTTCTCCAAAGAGCTGATGAAGAAGTACCACATCCCCACCGCCAAATACGAAACTTTCACCGATATGGATGGAGCCCTGGCCTATGTCCGGGCGCAGGGGGCCCCCATCGTGGTGAAGGCGGACGGCCTTGCCCTGGGCAAGGGCGTGGTGGTGGCCGCCACTGTGGAGGAGGCCGAGGAGGCCGTGCGTTCCATGATGCAGGACCACAAATTCGGTGCCTCCGGCTCCACCGTGGTCATCGAGGAGTGCATGGTGGGTCCCGAGGTGACTGTGCTGGCCTTCTGCGACGGGGAGCACCTGGTCCCTATGCTGTCCAGCCAGGACCACAAGCGGGCCTACGACGGCAATCAGGGCCCCAACACCGGCGGCATGGGCGCCTTCTGCCCCTCCCCCAAGTACACCCCGGAGATCGCCGAGCGCTGCATGAAGGAGATCTTCCTGCCCACAGTGGCCGCCATGAAGGCGGAGGGCAGGCCCTTCAAGGGAGTCATCTACTTCGGCCTGATGCTCACTCAGGACGGCCCCAAGGTGGTGGAGTACAACGCCCGCTTCGGCGACCCGGAGACCCAGCCCCTCTTGTCCATGCTGGACACCGATCTGATGGACATTTTCCAAGCCTGTGTGGACGGCACCCTGGACCAGATGGACATCCGCTGGAAGCCCGGCGCCTCCTGCTGCATCGTGCTGGCCTCAGGCGGCTACCCGGTGAAGTACCAGAGCGGCTACCCCATCTCCGGTCTGGAGGCAGCCGGAAAGCTGGCCACGGTGTTCCACGCCGGCACCAAGCTGGGTGAGGACGGGACCGTCCTCACCGCCGGCGGCCGGGTGCTGGGAGTGACTGCCGTGGGCGGAGACCTGGAGGAAGCCATCGAAAAGGCCTACGCCGCCTGCAAACCCATCTCCTTCCAGGACATGCACTTCCGCACGGACATTGGGAAGGTATGACCAGCTTGAAGATAGAAGGCGTCGTCTTTGATGTAGACGGGGTGCTGTTCGACACCGAGCGTCTCACCCAGCAGACCTGGCTGGCCGTCAGCCGGGAAATGGGCTGGCCCCAGGTGGGAGAAGCCTATCTGGAGTTCGTGGGCCAGAACCGTGCCGACATTTTTCAGAAAATGGAAGATCTCTTTGGGGCGGAGTTTCCCAAGGACGCATTTATGGCGGCCTGTTCCGCCCGCTCCCAGGCCCGGATGGAGACGGAGGGCGTCCCTATGAAGCCCGGCGTGGGGGAGGTGCTGGAGCTGCTGCGGAGCCGGGGCGTCCCCACCGCCCTGGCCACCTCCACCGGCCGCCCCCGGACAGAGCGGCGGATGGAGATGACCGGCTTGGGTCCCTGTTTTTCCGCCATCATCACCGGGGATCAGGTGGCGCACAGCAAGCCTGACCCGGAGATCTACCTTATGGCCTGCAGGGCCCTGGGGACCACCCCGGAGCGCACTGTGGCGGTGGAGGACTCCCGAAACGGCATCCTCTCTGCCTCCCGGGCGGGGATGCGGGTGGCCATGGTCCCCGACCTGCTGCCCCCCACGCCTGAGCTGGAGCCCCTCCTCTGGGGGCGCTTCGACTCCCTGCTCCAGCTGCGGGACCGTCTGGCAAAGGAGCTGGACTGAACCAAAAAGATACGCCTGGACCTCTGAGAAAGGAGGTCCAGGCGCTTTTTTCTGATCTCAGGTCTCCGGAAAAGCCCCGGCCCTCTGCTCACAGCAGGTCCAGTCCCAGCTGAAACAGCAGTACCATCACCGGCATGGTCACCGCGCACAGCAGGGTGGTGAACACATTGATGGAAGAGACATACCCACTGTTGGGGTTGTGGTAGAGCTGGGCCATCTGAGTGATGGCGGAGGCCGCCGGCCCAATGGCGCACAGAAGGCTGACCAGCAGCACGTTGTCCCCGTCGCTGTGGGGCCACAGCACCCGCAGGGCCAGGAGCACCGCCATGGAGAGCAGGGGGTAGACCAGCAGACGCAGCCCCGCCACCCAGTAGATGCGCCCCTGACAGAGCACCCGCTTCAGGTCCAGCTCAGAAAACAAGATCCCAATCACCAGCATGCTCAAGGGTGCCATGCAGCTGCCCAGCCCCTCCATGGCGGTGACCAGAGGCCCCGGCAGGCGCAGCCCGGTGATGAACAGCGCCAGTCCCGCCAGGATGGCGGCGATGGCGGGTGTGGTCACGATCTTTTTCCAATCAAACTGCTGGGCACCCCCCATCAGCTTCTGGCCATGGGTCCACATCAGGATGTTCTGCACCAGGATATAGACGCTGGTGTAGATCACATACTCCTGCCCCAGAATGGCCATTACCATGGGCAGGATCAGGTTGCCTGCATTGTTGTAGATCACGGACGCCTGCTCCTCCGGGGCAAGTCCGTGCCCGCTCCGGTTCATCAAGCCATTGAGCGCCAGGTAGAGCAGGTGGAGCAGCACTGCCGCCCCCAGGGCCAGCAGCAGGCCGGTCAGCTTGTCCGCCTCCATGGCCGTGTTGAAGGAGGTCATCAGGCTGCACGGCACCGCCAGATAGATACACATGCAGGAGAGCACCCGGCTCTGCTCCCCTGTGATCAGCTTCAGTTTTCCCACACCATAGCCGGCCAGACCCATCAGCACCATGCTGGCGATCTGCTGCACCAGCAGCCAGCTCACTTCCATCCGCGCTCTCCTCCCGATCTCACGCCACGGGGCCGCCAGCACCCGGGACTTCATCTTCCCAGTCTAGCGGTCCGCATCGTGTTTGTCAATCCTTTCCCCGTGCTCTGTCCGCCCACCGCGCTTGTCAAGCCCGGTGTGCTGTGGTAAGATAAGCCCCGGCGGACGCCTGTCTCTTTTCCCGTTTTGGACCAAAAAGTTGAAAAAATCCCGGATGCAACTGTTAGTTGTCAAATTGTATGCCTCTTTTGGTTGCCCTGTCCGCCTCTTTTTGCTAAGGTCTTCTTGCCGCCGGGGCGTGCCGGCCGGTCTTATCACTTGATCCAGGAGGAGTCCCTATGGAATTTCAAAACCGTCTCTATGAGCTGCGGAAAAAAGCAGGGCTGAGTCAGGAGGGGCTGGCCGATCTGCTGGGGGTGACCCGGCAGGCGGTCCAGAAATGGGAGGCCGGCAGCAGCCGGCCGGACATGGACAACCTGGCCGCCCTGGCCCGATATTTCAATGTCACGCTGGACTATCTGGTCACCGGCCGGGAGCCGGAGCCCTATGCCCAGGAAGTCCCCACCACCATTATCAACCACAACTATTACCCTCGCTGGCACTATGAGTATAAGAGCCAGCGCACCCTGTTCGGCCTGCCTCTGGTCCACGTCCGCCTGGGGGATCGGGGCTTCGGCGTGGCCAAGGGGATCTTCGCCGTGGGCAACGTGGCGGTTGGGCTCTTCGCCCTGGGCGGCATCTCCCTGGGACTGTTCAGCCTGGGCGGGGTCTCCCTGGGCCTGCTGCTGGCCCTGGGCGGGATGTCCGTGGGAGGCATCGCCATTGGGGCCTGTGCGGTGGGACTGGCCGCCCTGGGCGGCGGGGCCATCGGCCTGCTGTCCGTGGGAGGCGGTTCCTTCGGTGCCTACGCAGTGGGCGGCGGGGCGGTGGGCACCCAGATCGCCATCGGCGGCTCCGCCTCCGCTCCCCTGGCCATCGGGAGCCAGGCCGCCTCCGGCGCTCTCACTTTCGGCCCGGGGGCCGACCCCGCCGCGGTGACGGCCGCCATCCGCCAGGCCGCCGCTGCAGCCCCTGTATGGCTCCAGGACCTGCTCATCTCCCTCGCCCTGGAAGTCTGACCCTTGTTTTTCCCCGGCGCCCGTGGTATCATGGTCCCAAATCTACCGGGCTGGGCAGCCCCTCCCCGGGGACAGGAGCGGCCTATGATACCGACTTACGAGCAGATGGGGGACTGGCTGGAGGAGATCGCCGGGGAATTCCCCGACGCCTTCTTTGAGGAGCTGGACGGCGGCATCCAGCTGGAGGAGGAGGCCCTGCCTGACCCTGATTTTCCCCCCGGTGAGATGTACATCATGGGGGAATACTGCCATGATATGCTGGGCCGGTACATCGTCCTATACTACGGCTCCTTTGCCGCCCTGCTCCCGGAGGAGGACGAGGAGGGGTGGAAGGATGAGCTCTTCGCCACGGTGGCTCACGAGTTCACCCACCACATGGAGGAGACGGCCGGCCTTCACGCCCTGGATGACAAAGACGCCGAATTTCTCCGTCAGGCCCGGGAGATCTACGGCGACACATAGCAGACGGAGGGGGCCGGCGGACGCCGGCCCCCTCTCTGATATCTAAAAGGCCGTCCCCCATCAGGAGCCTGGGCGCGTCCCAAAATTTTCCGCTCAGATCCTGTAACGAATGTCCCGTCCCTGGGACCAATAGACAGAAGGACACGGAAGGAGGCGACCGCCATGGCCCACCGGGGTGAAGACCTGTACGAACAGCACGCCCAGCTGGTATACCGCTATCTCTTCTCCCTGTGCCGGGACGCTGACCTGGCGGAGGAGCTGTGCCAGGAGACCTTCTGCCAGTCCCTCCGACAGCTGGGCTCCTTCCGCGGGGACTGCACGCCTCAGGTATGGCTGTGCGCCATCGCCAAGCGGCTGTGGTACAAGGAGCTGGAGCGGCGGAAGCGGAACGTTCCCCTGGAGGAGGAGCACCTGGCCGGTCAGGCCGCCCCCGACGATCCAGCGCAGGAGACGGAGCAGCGGGAGGGCCGGCTGGCCCTGTACCGGGCCATGCAGCAGCTGGACCCGGACACCCGGGAGGTCATCCATCTGCGGCTGGCCGGTGACTTCTCCTTCCGAGACATCGGGGACATCCTGGACCGGAGCGAGGTATGGGCCAGGGTCCGGTTCTACCGGGGAAAAGAGGAGCTGGCTCGGATCATGGGAGGTGACAGGGATGGAACATAAACTGGACTGCTGCGTGGTACGGGACCTGCTGCCCGCCTACCTGGAGGGGCTGACAGAGGAGGAGACCACCCGGCAGGTGGAGGCCCACCTGGAGGAGTGTCCGGAGTGCCGTCGGCACCGGGAGGCTATGCAGGCCAGCCTGCCGGTGGTGCGGGCCCCCAAGCGGGCTCTGGCCTTTCTAAAAAAGGTGAAGCGCACCCGGCTGATCGCCGCCGTCCTGTCGGCAGTGGTGGCCCTGCTCCTCATCTTTCTGGTGTACGACAGCGAGTACCACTGGCGTGGGGACCTCCCCTCCCTCACCCAGGGGCTCCAGGACTATCTGGGCTGGACCGATCATCTGGAGGGCTGCGCCATAGAGGCCCTGGCCGCCACAGAGGTGGACGGCACCCTCTATGTGTCCTTCACCTCCGACAGCGAGGACAACGTCCACGGTGTGGCGGAGCTGGACCGGGGCCTCAACGGAAAATATCAGTTCGTTTCCGCAAGCTACTCCCCCTTCCCCTATACCGGAGGGGTCTTCCTCCATAGCAGCGAGGGCCTCTGGCTCTTCGCCGGGGTGGGCTGCCGGGAGATCTATGGCTTCACCGCCCAGTTTGAGGTCTACGACTCCCAGGGGCTGGACCGGGTGGTCCCAGTCACCTTTCCGGTGCAGGAGGACACCTTCCTCCTGGCTGTCCCCAAGGACGAGCTGGACCTGGGGACAGGCCCGGATGAGCATGTCCGCCTCCCCGACTCTTTTCTCCTGCTGGACCAGGAGGGGGAGGACATCACGCAGGAGTATGAGGACCCGGAGATCGATCAGAGCTGGGGTGCCGGGACCGGGACGGCGGAGCGTTTTCTCCTCTACGTCCTGATCGGCCTCATCGGTCTCATTGGATTTGCCTTTGTCCGCTTCTTCCTGCTGTAAGCAGAGAGCACGGCGGCGGTCTCGAAACGAGACCGCCGCCTCTTTTACCAGGGCTCCATGGCGATATCCCGCCGGGGCAGCTTCTCCCAGGCGAACAGGGGTACCAGCTCCTCCGGGGATACAGGGGCCGCCTCCGGGATCAGCCCCGCCAGATGGGCCAGCCGGCCCACCAGCTCCCGGGCGGTAAACCGCTGCTGAAGGGCTCCCAGCTCTTGGTCCCGGTCCCGCTTGGCCAGGCGGCGGCCGTCGGGGGCCAGCAGCAGGGGCACATGGCCGTACTCCGGCGCGGGACAGCCCAGCAGCTCCAGCAGATACCGCTGCCGCGGGGTGGAGGAGAGCAGATCGCTGCCCCGCACCACCTGGGTCACCCCCATCCAGGCGTCGTCCACCACCACTGCCAGCTGGTAGGCGTACACCCCGTCGGACCGGCGCAGAATGAAGTCTCCACAGTCCCGGAGCAGGTTTTCCTCATACATCCCCTGGAGCAGGTCCCGGAAGGAGCTGGCACGGTCAGGCACCGCCAAGCGCCAGGCGGGGTTCCGCTGCCTGGCCAGATCCTCCCGCTGTTCCGCCGTCAGCCGCCGGCACCGCCCGTCATACACCGCCTGTCCATCCGAGCGGTGGGGGGCGGAAGCCGCCATCCGCTCCGCCCGGGTGCAGAAGCAGGGATAGACCAGCCTCTTCTCCTCCAGCTGCCGGAAGGCCGCCTCATAGGCCGGGGTCCGCCGGCTCTGGTACACCGGCTCGTTGTCCCAGTCCAGCCCCAGCCACTCCAGGTCCCGCATCACCTGGTCACACCACGCCTGGGTGCAGCGGTCCGGGTCCAGGTCCTCCAGCCGGAGCACCATCCTTCCCCCCGCGCTGCGGGCGGCCAGCCAGGCCAGAAGAGAGGACCACAAATTGCCCAGGTGCATCCGCCCGCTGGGGCTGGGAGCAAAGCGCCCTGTCACCGGCACGCCCACCTCAGTCGGCCCAGGGGTAGTGGCGGATCAGGGCCTGGGTCCCCTCACCCCCATGGCCCTCCGCCTCGATCTGCCGGCAGTCGGCCAGGACCTGCTCCAGCACCTCCAGCTCCAGGCCCCGGTCCCGGCACTCCTGGCTGGCGATCCCCATATCCTTTACAAAATGCCGCAGATAGAAGGCGGCGGAAAAGTCCCCGTTGAGCACCTTGGGGGCAATGATGTCCAGCTGGCCGCTCCGGGCCGCTCCGGTACGGATGGTCTCATAGACCCGCGCCGGGTCCAGGCCTGCCCGCTTGGCGTAGGTCAGCGCCTCGCACACCCCTGCCAGCGCCCCGGCGATGGCGATCTGGTTGGCCATCTTGGTGTGCTGGCCCGCGCCCGGGCCTCCCTCCAGCACGATGTTCTCCCCCATGGTCTCCAGCACGGGCAGCACCTTTTGGAACACGGCCTCATCGCCGCCGGCCATGATGGCCAGCGTCCCGTTGGCCGCGCCGGTATTTCCCCCGGACACCGGGGCGTCCAGGGCGTCCAGCCCCCTCTCCCGGGCCTGGTCATAGATGCGCTGGGCCAGCTTGGGGCTGGTGGTGGTCATGTCGATGAGCACCGTCCCGGGCTGTGCGGACTCCAGCAGTCCCCCGGGGCCAAAATAGACCTCCTCCACGTCCTGGGGATAGCCCACGATGGTGATGACTACCCCACAGCCGGCGGCGCACTGGGCGGCGCTGTCCTTCCAGACCGCTCCCTCCCGCTCCAGCGCCTCTGCCTTGCTCCGGGTGCGGTTGTAGATCTGGACCGGGTAGCCCGCCTTCATCAAATTGCGGATCATCCCCTGTCCCATGATGCCGGTGCCGATAAATCCAATGGTCTGCATGTGTGTACGCCCCTTTTCTGTCTCAGATGTGTCCAGCATATCACGCTTTTCCCCCCGAGACAAGGGGGCGGTCCCATTTTGCCTGGACGGCTGGAGCGGGGCTCCGAAGATTTTCGCCCCTTGCGGGGAGGAGGTTTTCCCGCTATAATACAGATATCCTATGGGTACGGACGCTTTCAGATTTTTTTGTTCCGCATGCAATAAAACGCCCGTCTCAAGCATTTTAAGGATGACAGGAGAATGTGTCCATGACAGTGCTTGGACTTTTGACAACCACATATGGGGCCCCCTCCGCCCGGGAGGACCTGGAATCGCTGCTGCTGGGGGTGGCAGCCGAGGATTCCCACAGTCTGGAGGAACTCTATCACCGGACCCGGACCGCAGTCTACGGTCTGGTGCTCTCCTACTTGAAGCACCCCCAGGACGCCGAGGACGTGACACAGGACGCCTTTGTCCGCATCTGGGACACCGCCGCCAGCTACCGCCCCCAGGGCAAGCCTATGGCCTGGCTGCTCACCGTGGCCCGGAATCTGGCTCTGATGAGGCTGCGGGAGCGGGGGAAGACCCAGGAGCTGACCGACGAGGAGTGGTCCGCCCTGCCCGCCCGGGCCCCCGATGTCACCACGGAGGACCGCCACGTCCTCCGCGCCGCCCTTTCCCTCCTGTCCGAGCAGGAGCGGCAGGTGGTCATGCTCCATGCGGTCACCGGCCTGAAGCACCGGGAGATTGCCCAGCTGCTGGAGCTCCCCCTTGCCACAGTCCTGTCCAAATACCGCCGGGCCCTGAAGAAACTGAACCTGCTTCTGGAAGGAGATGACGCCTGATGACAGAACGCCAGTTGGAAGAGCGCCTGCGCGCCGCTCTGGAACACGCGGCCCCCAACGATGTGGAGGGGGTCCTCTCCCGCTGTGCCCCCCGTCAGGGCGGTGCGATCCCCATCACGGCGGCCCGGGCCAGACCCAAGAAGCACCGCTGGCGCCCTCTGGCCGCTGCCGCCTGCCTTGTGCTGGCTGTGACGGGAGGTGGCGTCGGTTACTACCTCCAGTCCAACACTGTAGCCTCCATCATCTCCCTGGACGTGAACCCCGGTGTGGAGCTGACGGTGAACCGGCAGGAAAAGGTGCTGTCCGCCGCCCCCACCAACGAGGATGCGGTGGATATCCTGGATGGCATGGAGCTGAAGGGGACCCCCTTGGATGTGGCCATGAACGCCATCGTGGGCTCCCTGGTCAAAAACGGCTATGTGGACGAGCTGGCCAACTCCATCCTCATTACGGTGGAAGATGAGGACACCGCCCGGGGCGCCCGGCTCCAGCAGGAGCTGACCAGCCAGGCGGACGCCGTCCTGGCCAGTGCCCAGGTGAACGGTGCCATCCTCTCCCAGACCTTCCAGCACAATGATGCCCTCCAGCAGAAGGCGGACGAGTACGGCATCTCCGCCGGCAAGGCGGCCCTGATCCAGACCATCGCAGACAGCAGTTCCGGCCTTTACACCTTTGAGGAGCTGGTGGGTCTGCCCATCAACGACCTGAACCTGCTCTATACCTCCCTCTTCTCCTTCCGCCCCGCCGACCCCGAGGACATTGGCGTCATCGGCGGCAGCGACGGCTCCTCTTCCGTTCAGACACTACCCAGCAGCGGCATGATCCAGACCTCCGGCCAGGCCAGCGACAGCGCCTACATCGGCGTGGAAGCCGCCCAGGCTGCCGCCTTCTCTCACGCCGGCGTCTCCGCCGCCCAGGCCACTGTACTGGAGATAGACTTCGACTATGAGGATGGAAGGATGGTCTATGAGCTGGAGTTCTATGCCAATGGCAGCGAGTATGAGTACGACATCGACGCCCTCACCGGGGCTGTGGTGAAATCCCAGCAGGAGAGCCGGGGCTCCGCCCCCTCCGGCGGCGCTCCCTCCGGCGCCGACATCGGTGAGCAGGGAGCGAAGGAGGCCGCCCTGGCCCACGCCGGGTTGACGGAGGGGGATGTGGTCTCCCTGTCGGTCAAGCGGGAGTACGACGACGGCCGTCTGGAGTATGAGGTCAAGTTCTGGGTGGATACCACCGAGTATGAGTACACGGTAGATGGCGCCACCGGGGACATCCGCAAGAGCGAGAGGGAGCCACATCCCTCCGCCTCCTCCGCCGACATCGGCCAGGACCAGGCCGTATCCATCGCTCTGGCCCATGCTGGGCTCTCCCAGTCCCAGGTCTATGGGCTGGAGGCAGAGCGGGAGTGGGAGGACGACCATCTGGAGTACCAGGTGGAGTTCAAGGCCGGCGGCATGGAGTACAGCTACGACATTGCCGCCTCTGACGGTGCCATCCTCTCCTTTGAGCGTGAGAAGGACTGAGCTTTTCAAAACAAGGAGCCCGGACGGACTTGAACGGTCCGTCCGGGCTCCCCTGTTTCTGTTTTCCCCTCAGTGGGCATCCGCCCAGCTCTTGCCCGCCGAAGTCTCCGCCATCAGAGGGACAGACAGGGAGATCACCCGCTCCATCTCCTCCTCCACCAGGGCGCACACCCGCCCCTGTTCCTCCTCCGGGCATTCCACGATCAGCTCGTCGTGGACCTGGAGGACCAGCCGGCCCTCCATCCCCTCCGTACTCAGCCGGTCCCGCACCCGGAGCATGGCCAGCTTGATGATGTCGGCCGCCGTTCCCTGAATAGGCATGTTCAGGGCCACCCGCTCCCCGAAGGAGCGGGTATTGAAGTTGGAGGACTTCAGCTCCGGCAGCCAGCGCCGCCGGCCGAACAGTGTGGAGACATAGCCCTCCTCCTTAGCCCGCTCCACTACCCGGTCCATATAGGCCCGCACCCCGGCATACTTCAGGAAATATCGATCCATATACTCCTTGGCTTCCGCCACCGACACCCCGATGTCCTGGGACAGGGAGAAGGGGGAGATGCCGTACACGATGCCGAAGTTTACCGCCTTGGCCCGGCGGCGCATCTCTCCGGTCACTTGGTCCGGCTCCACTCCGAACACCTGGGAGGCGGTGATCGTGTGGATGTCCTCCCCGGTACGGAAGGCGCCGATCATGTGCTCGTCCTCCGCCATGTGAGCCAGCAGGCGCAGCTCGATCTGGGAGTAGTCCGCGTCCACCAGCACCTTGCCCGGTCCCGCCACGAACATCTTCCGCAGCTGCGCCCCCAGCTCGGTGCGGACGGGGATATTCTGGAGGTTGGGCTCCGCCGAGCTGAGCCGCCCGGTGGCGGTCACTGTGTTCTGGAAGCAGGTGTGGATCCGCCCATCCGCCCCGATCACCTTGGAGAGCCCGTCCACATAGGTGGATTTCAGCTTGGTCAGCTGCCGGTACTCCAGGATGGTCTCGATGATAGGGTGCTGGCCCCGCAGCTTCTCCAGCACGTCGGCGTTGGTGGAGTAGCCAGTCTTGGTCTTTTTCACCGGGGGCAGGCCCAGCTGGTCAAAGAGGATGCGGCCCAGCTGCTGGGTGGAGTTGATGTTGAACTCCTCCCCCGCCAGCGCAAAGATGGCTGCCTGGGCCCCCTGTATCCCCTGGGAGAGCATCTCTCCGAAGCGGATCAGCGCCCCCCGGTCCACCAGCATCCCTTCCCGCTCCATCTCCGCCAGCACTGGGCAGAGGGGCAGCTCGATCTGCTGGTACAGCGTCCACAGGTCCAGCTCCTCCAGCCGCTTTCTCAGCGTTTGGTGGAGGGCCCCGATAAGGGCGCAGTGGGATATCAGGGCGCCCATTGGGGCCACCGGGTCGGCCAGGGGGCCGAAGGCCCCCTCCTCCAGATAGGCGGCGGCCTTGGGGAACTCCTGGTTGTAGTAGGTCATCCCCAGCTTCTCCAGCTCGTAGCTGCCGTCAGTAGGGGCCAGGAGATAGGCCGCCACTTCGGTGTCAAAGATGAAGTCCCCGGGCTCGATCCCCTCGTCCAGCAGGGCTTTCCAAAGCTCCTTGACCCCATGGGCCGCCTTGCGGATGCCTGGGGCGAAGAGCTCCCTCAAGAACTGGTTGTGGCAGTCCAGCCGGCCGGCGAAAAACAGCGCCGCCCGGGAGAGGCTCTCACTCTCCTGCCACTCCACGCACACGGTGTCCAGCCCGGGCAGAGCCAGCACATCCACCTGGTCCAGCCCCCGCCACAGGGCAAGCAGCTCCTCCATCCTCTCCCGGCTCTCCACCACCTCGCTCTCACAGGTTCCGGTGACCGGGGCTGTCTCTGTATCCCCTCTCCCTGGGGTGCGGTGAGTCCGTATTTATCGATGAGCTTGGCAAACTCCAGCCGGAGGAAGAGCTGGTACAGGGCGGCCCGGTCCGGCTCCCGGCGCAGGTTTGCCTCCGGTGTGAACTCGATGGGAGCGTCGGTGCGGATGGTGGCCAGATCATAGGACATGCGGGCCATCTCCTCCCCCTCGGCCAGCTTTTTGACCACTCCCGGCTTGGCTGGGGTGCCGGCGGCCATCTCGATCTCCGGCATGGCCGCGTACAGCAGGTCGATGGATCCATACCGCTGGACCAGGGCCATGGCCGTCTTCTCCCCCACCCCTTTCACCCCGGGGATGTTGTCGCTGGCATCCCCCATGAGGGCTTTCAGATCGATAATGTGGATGGGCCCGAAGCCGTACTCCTCCTGAAAGGTCTCCGGGGTCATATCCCGGGTGGCGGTACGGCCCATGCGGGTGGACACCAGCTTGACGGTGGTGGTCTCTGTCACCAACTGGAGGGAGTCCTTGTCCCCTGTGACCACCACGGTCTCCCACCCGGCAGCAGTATCCTTCACCGAGATGGTGCCGATGAGGTCGTCCGCCTCCCATCCGTCCAGCTCGTACATGGGGATGTTCAGGGCCGCGAGGACCTCCTTCAGGATGGGCATCTGACTGGCCAGCTCGTCGGGCATCCCCTTGCGGGTGGCCTTATAGCCCTCATAGGCCAGATGACGGAAGGTGGGGGCCTTCCGGTCAAAGGTGACACACAGTGCCTGAGGTTCGCACTCGTCCAGCAGCTTGTTCAGGATGGCCAGAAAGCCGAACACCGCATTGGTGGGCTGGCCGTCCCGGGTGGTCAGGTTCTGGCTCACGCCGTAAAAGGCCCGATTGACAATGGAATTCCCATCTAGGACCATCAGTTTTTTCATAGGGTCTGTCCTCCTGTTTCCGGCCCACAGCCGGAGGAATGATCGAATGATTTATTGTATAGTATATCAGCTTTTCCCCTGGCAAACAAGATAAAAGCCCCCCTGGCTCCTTGCAGTTTTTCCCCTTGTATGGTATTCTGAGGACAGAGTTCCCCCCGAATATGTCATAGCTTTTATTGTCAGGAGGCTGATGAGTAATGGAGCGAAAGACTTCTTCCCTCCGGTTCACCCGTGGGCGACTGGCCGCCCTGCTGTCGGCCGTGGTGCTGGTGACCATCGTGGTGTTCTCTCTGACCTTTTATCACCTGTGCCTGCACGCCAAGCGGATGGAGGTTCTCACTCAGGGGGACGGACCGCTATGGGCCTTTGAGCAGGGCCAGCTTGATATCCTGTCTCAGGAGGCGGACGGCGCCACGGTCTACGGCGGCTCCGGATGCCGCGTCACAGTCCGGAACGGAGAGATCACCGCAGTCACGGATGAGAACATGGGGTTCTCCAAGTTCTACGAGGGGGGCGTTTTGACCTCCGTCACCTTTGACAATCCCTTGGCGGAGGCAGCTGCTCTGTGCACCCCCTTCTCTGTAAACTCCTATGTGCAGTACACGGTCCGCACCCCGGAGGAGGCCCGGACCATCCGGGCAGAGCTGGACCGGGGCGGGACCGCCGCTCTGGAGGCGCGCGGCCTGCGCTGCTGGGCGCTGGGCAACGGCTATCTCGTTGTGGAGACATGAACTCCCGCCGCATCACAGAAGAAAACACAGCCGCCAGCGTACTGGCGGCTGTGTTTTCTTAAATCTCTGCGGCCAGCCGGGCGGCCCGCTCCTGGGCCTCCCGCAAAATGGCCTCCGGGTCATTGCCCCGGATATCCAGTCCCTGGGCAGCGACGCAGTGGGTATTGATGATCCCCAGCATCCCGGCCACCCCTCTGACATACTCATATCCGAAATTCCGATCCTCCAGCGGCCCGCCGGCGGTGGTAATATAAATCAGCCGCTCTGCCCGGCACAGCCCCCGCTGCTCCCCCGCCTGTGTGTATCCAAATGTGATCCCCAGTGTGCAGGCCCACTCCAGATAGACCTTCAGCGCCGCCGGGAATCCCAGATCCCAATAGGGGGCTCCCACCACCACCAGATCCGCCCGGGCCATCTCCCGGGCGGGGAGCAGCGGGTCCTCCCGCCCCTCCGCGGCCAGCTCCTCCCTGCGCCGGGACAGCTCCGCCGTCATCACGGGCAGCTCCGCCCTGGTCAGGTCCCGCTCCGCCACCTTCAGCCCCGGGCGGCGGACCCTCAGTTCTTCCAAAAATGTGCGGCACAGCTCCAGCGTCCGGGACTGTCCCGCCCCCCTCATACAGCTGTTGATCCACAGTACCTGTTTCATGCCTGTCCTCCTTTTCCTCGGGCCTCTGCCCATTTTTTCTCCATTATGCCCCTTCTCCGCCCCGGCGTCAACCACGCTTTGCCTTTCCCGTGCTTTTTCATAGACTTTTCCGTTTTCCCATGATATAATACCCGGAGAATCGCGGAGATCCCCGATATTTTTCCGGTCCTGGCCTGCGGGCAGGGCTGTTTATGCTGCATGATCCCGCCCCCGGGCCCGCTGCCCGGCCGGGCTGTATTCTGTTCAAGTTCTGGAGGAAGCACTTTGAAAACAGATATTTTGGGCATCCATTTCGATGACCTCACCCGGGAGGAGGCCGCCCAGGCGGGCGCCGGCCTGCTCCGCTCTGGCAGCTTTCACTATGTGGTGACCCCCAACCCTGAATTTATCCTGGCCTCAGAGAAGGACCCAGAGTTCCGCCGCATCCTGAACGAGGCCGATCTGGTCCTGCCAGACGGCATCGGCGTGGTTTATTCCGCCAAAATTTTGGGCACACCTTTGAAGGAGCGGGTACCCGGCATCGACTTTGCCGCTGACATGCTGGCCCAGCTCAACGAGATGGGGGGCCGCCTCTTCCTGCTGGGTGCCAAGCCCGGCGTGGCGGAGGAGGCAGGCAGCCGCATCTGTGCCCAGTACCCCAATCTGGTCCTCTGCGGCACCCATGACGGCTACTTTGATAACGAGGCCCCCGTGGTCCGGGCGGTGTCTCAGGCCGCTCCCGACCTTCTGTTCGTCTGCCTGGGCGCGCCCAAGCAGGAGAAGTGGATGGCCCGGTGGGGCGCGCTCACCGGCGCCAAGCTGGCCATCGGCCTGGGCGGCGCCCTGGACGTCTTTGCCGGCAACGTGGACCGGGCACCGGAGAAGTGGCGCAGAATGGGGCTGGAGTGGGCCTACCGCCTGAGCCGGGAGCCCAAGCGCATCGGCCGGATGGCCAAGCTGCCTCTGGTACTGACCAGATCTCTGGGGGCCCGCCTCCGGGGCAAGGGGGGCCGGAGCTGATGCCGGGAAAGCTGATCGTCTTTGAGGGGACGGACGGCTCTGGCAAGTCCACCCAGTTTCAGGCGCTGTGCGCCCGGGTGGAACAGACGGGCACCCCCTTCCGCCGCCTGGTCTTCCCCCAGTACCAAGAGCCCTCATCCGCCCTCATCCGCATGTATCTGGGCGGGGAATTCGGCTCCCGCCCAGGGGATGTGAATCCCTACGCCGCCTCCGCTTTCTATGCGGTGGACCGGTACGCCTCTTTGAAAAAAGTATGGGGGGAATACTATTCCCAGGGGGGGCTGATCCTCACCGACCGCTACACTACCTCCAATGCCGTCCACCAGGGGGCCAAGTGCGCCCCCCAGGAGCGCCCCGCCTTTCTGGGCTGGCTGGACGACTTTGAGCACGACAAGCTGGGCCTGCCCCGGGCCGACCTGGTCCTCTATCTGGATATGCCTACCCGCTGCTCCCTGGAGCTGCTCCGCAGCCGGGAGGCAGCCACCCACACTCAGGGGGACATCCACGAGGTGGACCCCGACTATCTGGCCGCCTGCCGGGACAGCGCCCTCCAGGCTGCCCGGCTCCTGGGCTGGCAGGTCATCCCCTGCGTCACGGGGGACGGCCGTCTGCGCACGGTGGAGGAGATCCACCGGGAGGTGTGGTCCCTGGTCTCCCCCCTGTTGAATCTGAATTAAGAAGGAGCTCCCCATGGTTTATATTCTCCTGGCCGAAGGCTTTGAAGAGGCCGAGGCCCTGATCCCCGCCGACCTGCTCCGCCGGGCCGGACTGCCTGTTTCCCTGGTGGGGCTGAACGCCGCCACCGTGGCTGGCGGGCATGGCATCGCTGTTGCCGCCGACCTGACGCTGGAGCAGGTCGTCCTCTCCTCCCAGGACATGCTGCTCCTGCCCGGAGGGAAGGGGGGCGTGGAGTCCATGCAGATGGACCTGTTCGCCCTGGCCCTGATCCAGAAAGCCCACACTGTGGGCTGTTATCTGGCCGCCATCTGCGCAGCCCCCACCCTGCTGGCCCACCTTGGGCTGCTGGACCGCCGCAGCGCGGTCTGCTACCCGGCATGGAGGGAGAGATGGGCTCCGCCGTGGTTCGGCCGGAGTGTCCTGTGGTAGTGGACGGACGCATCATCACCGCCCGCTCCGCCGGCTGCGCCTTTGACTTTGCCCTCAAGCTCATCGAGATCCTCGCCGGCGCCGAAAAAGCAAAGGAGGTCCAACATGCCATCCACTACCGCGGAACAGAAGAAACAACTGCGTAAGTCCGTCCGCAGCCTGCTCACCACCCTCTCCCCGGAGGAGCGGACGGTCGGAGACCGGGCCATGTTCCAGGCATTTCTTTCCCTGCCGGAGGTCCGGCAGACTGGCACTTTTTTCCTCTTCTGGGGCATCGCCGGCCTGGAGCCGGACACCGGCTCTCTGGCCGCCTCGCTGACCAAGCTGGGGAAGACGGTCTGTCTGCCCCGGGTAGTCCCCGGCTTCGGGATGGAGTGCCGGGTCTACCGCCCGGAGCTGCCCATGGCCATCTCCGACTTCGGCATCCAGGAGCCCACGGAGCAGGCCCCTCTGATCCGCCCTGAGGAGATCGGCCTTGCCCTTGTCCCCGCTCTGTGCTATGATGAGGGCGGACGCCGCCTGGGCTTCGGGGGAGGCTACTACGACCGCTGGCTGGAGAGCTTCTCCGGGACCACCGTTGGCCTGTGCCGGGAGTGCGTCCTCCAGCGGAGTCTGCCGGTAGAGCCCCACGACCTGGGGGTCCATGTTCTGGTGACGGACCGACGGGTCCTCCGCTTCTGAGCCCCTGCCTGTCCGCCGGCCCCGCAGGAAAAAGGCAGGGCCGGAGGGCCCCGCCTGTCTCCAGCGGATGTAGTCCGCCTCAGCAGCAGCTGTCGCCGCAGCCGCAGCCGCTGTTGCCGCAGTTGTTCCCGCAGCCGCAGCTGTTGCAGCCGCAGTTACTGTTGCAGCCCCAGCTGTTTCCGCCGCAGCCCCAGATGATGATCAGGATCAGGATGATCCACAGACAGCTGTTACCGCCGCAACCGTTGTTTCCAAAGCACATGAAACATTCACCTCACTCAAAGTCGGCCGAGACCGTCGCCGGTCTCTCGCCTCTGTACCATTCTATGGCCCACCCCTGTCCCCGGTTCCACGGGGAAGGAAATTTTGTTAGGAGCTGACCCTATGCCTCAGGAACGCAGAAACTCAGACTACCGGGAGGCCGGCCGGCGCAGCCGGTCCTCCTCCCCCGCCCCCCGGCGCCGGCGCAGTGCCGCCCGCTCCGCCAGCTTTGCTGTTCTCTACGCTGTGGCCGTCATCGGCGTATCCGCTCTGCTGGCCTGTGTGGGCTGGATCGCCGCCAGCGACGTGCTGGCCCTGAACAAGGAGGAGCACTCCGTCACCGTCACCATCACCCCGGAGGACAGCTATGACGACGTGGTGGATATGCTCAAGGACAACGGCCTGATCGAGTACAAATCTCTCTTCAAGCTCTTCTCCGCCATCACCGGCGGCAAGGACAAGATCGCCTCTTCCGGCACCTTTACCCTGAACTCCGACATGGACTACCGCGCCCTGATCTCCGGCATCAGCGCCAATTCCGCCTCCCGGGCAGTGGTGGATGTCACCATCCCGGAGGGCTACACGGTAGCCCAGATCTTCCAGCTCCTGGAGGAGAAGGGGGTGGCCACGGTGGAGGACCTGAACGAGACGGCGGCCACCCACGACTACGCCTTCTCCTTCCTCCAGGACATTCCCCTGGGTGACCCCGAGCGGCTGGAGGGCTACCTGTTCCCCGCCACCTACGAGTTCTACACGCCCCACAATCCCCTGTACGCCATCAACAAGATGCTTCAGACCTTCGACGCCCAGTTCACCGATGAGATGCGCCAGGAGGTGGCGGACAGCGGACGCACCATCCACGAGGTGCTCACTGTGGCCTCCATGATCGAAAAGGAGACTGACGGTGAGGACCGGGGGAAGATCGCCTCCGTCATCTACAACCGCCTGAACAACCCCGGTGCCTCCGCCGGCACCAACGGCTACCTTCAGATCGACGCCACCCTGGCCTACCTCAACGGGGGCAAGGTGCCCACCGAGGCGGACAAGTCCATCGACTCCCCCTACAATACCTATCTGTATCCAGGCCTGCCCCCCGGCCCCATCGCCAACCCCGGCCTGGAATCCATCAAGGCCGCTATGGAGCCGGAGAGCACCTCCTACTATTATTATACCCTGGGCGACGACAACAAGCACCATTTCTTCAACACTTACGGAGAGATGACCTCCTTCATGTCCACCCAGGCGCTTTACAGCGGCGGCTGACGATTTACAGCGGGCCCCGGAACGACTTCCGGGGCCCGCTCGACCTGTTGAAAAGGCGCGGCTCCTATGCCGCTCTGATGGGAGGCTGATCCTGATGGAACGAAAGAAGATCGAACTGCTGGCTCCGGCCGGCGACATGGAGCGCCTTCAGATGGCCGCCGCCTATGGGGCAGACGCGGTCTATCTGGCCGGTACTACTTTCGGCATGCGCTCCTTTGCCGGCAACTTTACGCCGGAAGCACTGAAGGAGGCGGTGGAGCTCTGCCACCGCCGGGGCATCCGGGTCCATGTTACCTGCAACACCATGCCCCGAAACAATGAGGTGGCCCGCCTGCCGGAGTGGCTGGAATATCTGGACAGCCTGGGGGTGGACGCCATCATCCTGGCCGATGTGGGCACCCTGGCTCTGGCCGCCGCCCACGCCCCCCATGTGGAGCGGCACATCTCCACCCAGGCCAGTGTGGTCAACTACCAGTCCGCCCGGGCATGGCACCAACTGGGGGCCAAGCGGGTCATCCTGGCCCGGGAGCTCAGCCTGGACGAGATCCGGGAGATCCGGGACAAGACGCCCCCGAGCTGGAGCTGGAGGTCTTTGCCCACGGCGCCATGTGCGTCAGCTACTCCGGCCGGTGCCTGCTGTCCAACTACATGACGGGCCGGGACTCCAACCGGGGGGCCTGCGCCCAGCCCTGCCGCTATCAGTACGCCCTGATGGAGGAGAAGCGGCCAGGAGAATACTTCCCCGTCTATGAGGAGAATGGGGAGACCTACATCATGAACTCCCGGGATATGTGCATGATCGACCACGTGGACGAGCTGATGGACGCCGGCCTGGACTCCCTCAAGATCGAGGGGCGGGCCAAATCAGCTTACTACGCCGCCATCGTCACCGGAGCTTACCGCCACGCCATCGACGCCGCCTGGAGCGGCGTGCCTCTGGACCCCGTCTGGCGGGATGAGGTAGAGCACATCAGCCACCGGCACTACTCCACCGGTTTCTTTTACGGCCAGCCAGGCCAGTTCACAGAGGATTCCCGCTACATCCGGGACTGGCAGATCACCGCAAAGGTGGTCAGCTGTGACCAGGAGGGCCGCGCCCTGCTCACCCTGAACAACAAGTTTTCCCTGGGCGACCGGCTGGAGCTGGTGGGCCCCGGCGTCCGCCCCCAGCCTCTGGAGGTCACGGCGCTGTGGGACGAGGACGGCCTGCCCCTTACCCAGGTCCGCAAGCCCCAGATGCGCTTCCGCATGCAGCTGCCCCAGTCGGTGCCCCCTCTCCATCCTGCGCCGTCAGGCGGACCTGACCCCTTGAGTTCTTTCTGTGCAAACGAGCGCAGGGCTTCTCCCCGTGTGGGGAGAAGCCCTGCGCTTTCCTTTTTGTTCTCTGACAGATGGAAGCGAACCGTTGTCTTTTTAAAATTTGCTTCTCTCAGTTCAGCGCCACCGCATCGTCCTTTTCAAAGGCGGAGGGGCTGTAATAGCGGGTCACAGTGCCGTCCGCGGCCTTCTCAAAGCTGAAGTGCTCCATGAAGTCCCACAGCATAGGCATATCAGAGGGATAGCAGTTGTGGGGACGCAGGAGGCACTGCGCCCACTGAACCATGGGAATCTCATTGCCATCAGTTGTTTTGCTCCAAGTATACAGTTCTGGATGGCGGGAATCAATGTTGGTCACTTTATTGGCATTTTCCCTAGTCAGTTCTTCACCGATTCCGTTCACTCTCAGCATGTAGCCACCCCATCCCTTGAGATTTTCGGAATCAAAACCGTTTGCCAAATCGCTGACATCCATCTGTCCACTAATCAGCATAACCGGTATCATTTCGTCTGCTTCTTCCGCTGTCAGCTTCATATTTACGTCATAGCTATCGTAATTAGGGACATCACTCGGGACAGGAATCGCAGAGGTGGAGCCTACAGCAGCAAAGAACTCCGGATTCGTCATCGCAAAGCCCTGAGTCGCGATAGATCCCGCAGACTGGCCGGAGCCATAGATCCGGGTGAAGTCCAGATCTGCATAGCTGCCGTCGATCTGCTCCTCCAGGATGGTGATCAGGGAGTGGTAGAACTTGTCGGAGTCGGCATGGGACACGCTGCACGGACTGGCATTATAGGTCTCGCACACAAAGGCCAGCACGATCCCCTCGTCCTCGGCGATCTGCCACCACAGAGTGGAGTCCAGGAAGATGGAGTCAGTCTGGCTGTTGCCGGGATAAATCATCAGCACTGGCAGTTCCTTGCCCTCAAAGCCCTCAGGCACGTAGATGATATACTCCCGGGGGTCCCACAGCCCATCTCCGCTGTTGTCACTGAAGGCGATCACGCCCACCTGGACGGTGCCGTGGCCGTCAATGGCCACATCCTCCTGGGCCAGGATCTGGGTCCCGTCACTGAGGGTCTTCTGCACCTGTCCGGCCTTGGCCTGCTTCTGGGCGGCCACCCGGGCGGAGGTGTAGTCCAGACGCTGGGCAATGGCGTTGGAATATGCGAAGGTCGTATCATACCGGGTGTACTGGGCCATCCAGGCGTACAGCTCTGCGGCGCTCACATCGGCACTGCCGGTCACCTTCACCTGAGAGATGCCGTGGTCGGCCCCGGCGGCCTCCAGACGGCTGTTGGCATAGTCGGTCTGATAGGCGTCAGAATCCAGCTTCTGGTAATAGGTGTCTCCCTCAGCTGCGGCCTCACAGTCGTTTGCCGTCTTCCAGTGGGCGTCGCTGCCGGTATAGGCAGCCAGCCATGTAGGCACAGGCACGTCCTTCGGGGCGATCTCCCCGGCAATGCCCACCTGCTTCAGGGTCTTATCCAGCACATCGGTGATGTCGCCATTGGCGCTCTTCCCGTCATACGTTTTGCTGCTCACGCTGGCCAGATAGTCGTCTCCGGCACTCTCGCCGTCCACGAAAGCCTGGCTGATGACAAAGATGGGATTCTCAGCGGCCCATGCCTCCAGGGGAGCGGCACCCTCGCCGTAGCCCGCCAGATAAAACTCTCCGAAGGTGGAGAACACGTTGATGCCGGCCTCGTTGTTGCCGCTCTTCAGGAAGGCAATGGCGGCGTCCATGTAGGCCTTCTCCTCCGCCGCGCTGCCCCAGCCCTCCGCGCCGGGCTCCAGTACGAACAGAGCCTCGCCCTTCTGGTCCATCAGGTCGATCCACCCCTCGTCCTCCAGGAACTGCTGGGTATCCACGCCATTGGGCACCGCGATCACGGTGAAGTAGGAGCGGATGGACGCCTCCTGAGATGTACACCGTCACCTGGCGGTCACCCTCCACATCGATGTTCTTCGTGAACCAGCCGGTCAGCGGCAGCTGGGCCGCCTGGGTCCAGTCCTTCTCCAGCGCCGTGATGGTGTCCAGATCCACGCCGCCCAGCTCATACAGCCGCACCGCCACACCCGCCGTGTTGGCCCGGCTCACCGTGCTCTTGGGGGACAGCTTGCCGTCCACCGCCTGCATCACACCGCTGGACAGTGCCCAGGACATGGCCTCGCTGGCCCAGCTGTCCAGCTCCCCGGCATCGGCGTAACCGGCCAGGTTCGCAGAGGCGCTGACCACATCCTTATACTGCGCCGCAAACTTGGACGCCATCACCGCCATCTCCTGGCGGGTGATGGTCTGGTTCACACCGAAGCTTCCGTCCTCGTAGCCCGCCGTGATCCCCTGCTCCACCGCCCAGGTGGCCGCCTGGGCAAACCAGTCACCCGTCTTCACGTCGGTGAAGGTGTCCTTGCTCTGCACCGCTGGCTGTCCCGCCATCTTGTACAGCATCGTCACCCACATGGCCCGGGTGATGGTGCTCTCCGTATCGAAGGTCTTCCCGCTCACGCCCGCCATCAGGCCGTAGTAGTTGGCGTCCATCACATCCTCGTAGTAGGATGCGCTCCGGCTCACGTCCTGGAACTTCTGCTCCGGCTGATACGCCGCGCTTCCAGGCACCGCCATGGCCAGAGACAGCGCCGCCGCAGTGGACACAGTCACAAATCTCTGCATCTTTCTTTTCATCTCGGATACCTCCTTATATTTTTGTTTGCCCCTTCACATTTTGGTCATTTTCTATAATTTTCCTCTCATATTTTCTCTTTTTTATTATACTATGTCCACCCTCTATTTTCTAATGTGCATTTTCGATTGTTTCATATCATTTTTACATGATTTTACCTGCGATAAACGTCACGCTGCCAATGTCATCGGTGCTCTGGGCTCTTGTATACTCCTGTTCGTTGGGGGCCAGCATGGAGAGATTGACATTGTGTTGGGGCGGCTTACTCTTGTGTCTTTTCCCTCATTTTAGATTAACGCTGTGCAGTAGGATTCAAAAATTGACTCCTGATATTGGACAATCCCCTGTATAGTCATGTTTTTCCTCCGTTTCATCTTCCTTTGTTCGTGGCTCCACTCTGCATTACGACGGCAGGTGGTTAAGTTCCGGTGTATTTCCCAATATAAATTAAAAAGTCCTCTATTCCCCTTTCCGCTTTGTATAGATGCCTTCAAATTATCCTACCTCAAATTGAGGCAGGTTTCGGCAAGCGTAAGCGTAAAACGCGAGCCAAAACCTCCGGCTAAGCTGGAGACTTGAATAGTCCCTGGAAGGGCCTGGCGCCGGCAGGCATCTCAAGACGCATAGAATATCCTTCGCCTGCATCTTGCTCTCCGCCGCCCGCAAACGGGTATATTATCTTCTATTTCAAATTTCCTCATAACTGTCACTTGGTAAGTTGTCAACTCGCTTCGCTCGCAGCTTTTTGCTAAAGCATACGAAGGGAGCTTACCAGCAAAGCTGGTGATTCTTTTTGCCCAAAAGAAATGCAGGCGATCAAAAAGGCGTACCCTGATAAAGAAGTTTTTCATATTCTGCAAAGACAACGGCACGATACTACGGCACCATGTCATTGTTCTTTTGCTGTATTCGAGAGGAACAGGGTTGTAGCTATTTATGTTGATGATGGGGGAGCAGATAAGCAGAACCTGTGAGATTTGACAGCACCGCCCGATCCCCTGTTTCAGGGAACCGGTGGTAAAATTAGGATGGTAAAACATTTTTAATCCGTCGGCAAGGACCATAGAAATAACTAAGAAGAGAGCAAAAATCTTCTATTACAGCCGCATTGGAAACTCCAGTTCGATCAGGTCATTTCTAGTTGTTTATTGACATTTCCTCATTCTGCACTATTATTAAGAAAAGCAATAATGCAAGATGGTCGTATGTTACGAGAACAATCTGTATCATCTAAAAAGTTAGATATGGGATAGGAGTCGGATACTAATTGAGCTACATATCGGCATTTGATCCGTCAGAAGACAAAAAGAGGAATTTAGCCTCTAAGATATTATATATCAGCGAAAGCGTCATAAAATTCTTCTGGGATGACGCGCCCCGGCTCGGCATTCAGCAGCGAGAGGGGCCGCAGGACATGGCTTTCGACGTGCCGGACGCAATTAAAAGCGGCGTTATGTTGTGATTGAGACTGCGTTGGGATAGGAAAAAGCTTTGCCTATCTGATGCCCATTTTGCTTTACAATTCCAAAACCTTTCATCCAGTCGTAATCGCAACGTCAACCATTGCCTTGCAGGAGCAGCTTCTGAGCGATATGGAGCTGCTGAAGAAATGGTTACGCCTTGATCCTGACCTCATTTTGGCGAAGGGGAAGAACCACATTTTTGTCTCCAAGATGTGAGTCTTAAGTTTACGATACAAGTGCAGCAAAAAAAGAAGTGACTCAAGGCGGAAGAACTCCCAAAATGGTGTTTGCGAACAACCAAGAAGGAGGCCTAGCCATGAGCCACTATAGATATCTTAGCATAGAAGAACGGGAAAAACTATGCCTGACAAGAGGACTGGGGGCGAAGCTATGTGAGATTGCCCAGGAACTTGGGCGTGCTGTGTCAACGATCAGTCGGGAACTGAAAAAATAAGCAGGTACGGCAGCCATATAGCCCATCACAGGCATAGAGGAACTATGAAAAAAGATGAAAGGGTCGGAAACATATTCTTTGTGATCCCGAAAAACAGAAGTATGTTCGCCGCTTCATTCAAGAGGGCCATTGGTCTCCTGAGCAACTATCGAACCGGTTGAAGTTGGAATCCGCAGAGGTACAGATCGGCTATGCGGCCATCTATCGCACGCTCAAAGCCTGGGTATTTGACTGGAACAAGCGGGCAATCAGCAGGAGTAAAAAGCAGGCGCTCGCCTATCATCTTCGACGCAAGGGGAAAAACGAGGTAAGAAGTGGGATAAACGCCGGCAAGGCCCCCATTTTTGTGATGCCGGATACATGACCGCCCATTCGCAGCCAATGACCGCAGCGAATTGGGAGATTTTGAGTCGGATATCGCTGTGGGCAAGCGCGGAGAAGCATGTCTCTTATCTCTGGTAGACGGGAATCTAGGTTTAACCCTGGCCGTCAAGTTGCCCCGAGGAATAGCGCAGGCAGCCCGTGACACTATGACTGTTCTGCTTGGCAGTTTACCTCCAAACACGGTGAAAGCATCACGCCTGACTGTGGGGCTGAGTTCTCACTCTATCAGGATGTCTCTAATGCTCTCAGCAATGTCCCGTTTTACTTTGCCGACCCTCACTCTCCACGGCAACGCGGCACCAATGAAAATACAAATGGCCTGCTCCGTGAATTCCTGCCCAAAGGTTCCGATTTCGCTCTTGTTTTACCGGATACCATTGACCGCTTCATTTTCCTGTTAAATCTGTGCCCTCGAAAATGCCTTGCCTGTCGTTCCCGGCTGAGATATTTTTCTCGACGCTGTTGCACTTGACTTGATAACTTGCCTTTTTAGGTTTGACTTCTATATAGCCAGTCTTACAGATGCTCGACCATTGTTAGAAAGCTAAATATTCTGCTGCAAATCTCAACAAGTGGTTTAGAAAAGGTTGGAATGCTCTACTCCGCCGAGTTTTTCTTCAATGCTTTAGATGGTTCTCAGCGTTAGCCTGAGCAAAACGAAAGCAAATAAATGCTTCAGCGCACAACTGTTGTATGTGGCGGGGAAGATGCAGCTGACTACAGGCGGAAAGAACTTTTATGCCGGTCCCGTTGCTGCAGGATGTGCAGAGCCTCACAGGCAGCACGGCAGGCCCGACGCTCGCTGCTGTCATCCGTGGACCAGGTGTTGTCTAGGCGGTTTGTAATGACAGAGAGAATGGAGGCCATACGCATATTGTGGAGGTATCCCACCACAAATTGTCCGGCTGAGTCTGTATCGATGTTGGTCACACGTGCTTGGCGCAGATCGTCAATTAAGTGCTGGGCGGAGGAGGGCCAATAGCCCTGTTCGCTAAGTTTTCGCCCCTGGCCGATATACAGGGAGGAAGGGCTGTACATGATTCCATATCCGTAACGAAATCCCAGATGCTCGCAGGCTTCGCCCAGAGCATTTACCACGTCCAGATTAGCCACAGCAGGAAAGCTTCGATCGATATAACAATCGCTGGTACCGTCAGCCCGGATAGCAGCCACTGGAATGATCAGGTCTCCCGGGGCAAAGCGGGGGCTGATGGAGCCGGTAGTGCCGATGCGGATGGCGGTTTCCACCCCAATGTTGCACAGCTCGTGGATACAGATTTCTGCACTGGTAGTACCGATGCCAGTGGAGACACAGCCAATTTCAGTACCCTGATATCGGCCACGGGCGGAGCGGAACTCTCGGTTATATTTCAGACAGGCTCCCTCCTCCAGCACGTCGAGTACCAGGTCAACCCGCTGAGGAGAGCCGGGAAGCAGCACACCTTTGGGCATATCGCCGGGATGGAGCTGAATGTGATATTCCTCCGCTTTGGGGCGGGGAAATTCGGTTTCCAGATGAGACATAGTATTAATACTCCTTGCAGTCAATGCCCTTTGTAGCGGGGCCGTAGGGATAGGGGTATATTTCCCCAATGGTCATCAATTCAATTTCCCCTTCTGTGGTGGCACCGATGATGCGCACATCTGGGTTATTGTCGCAAAACTCCCAAATAACCTGGCGGCACTCAGCACAGGGAACGCCGGAATAGGGGCCGTAGCATACCAGTGTGTCAATCACCCGTTCACCGTGGATGGCCATGTTCATCACGGCGTTGCGCTCGGCGTGGCAGGTGGTCTGGAGAGAGATAACCTCTACATTACACCCACCGTAGCAGGTGCCGGAAGCTGTACGGACGCTGGCCCCTACCTGGTGGTGGCTGTAGGGGGTATATGCGTTGTCCCGGTACTGCATAGCCAGCCGAACCAGGCTTTGGTCCTGTGGGGAGAGCTTGTCAAATGTAGTGATGGTCATAAAAATCCTCCTATCTACTAATCGGGACGACCGGTGTGGTCAGTGGACTTCCGCCCGCTGCCTGCCGTTCCAAAGTCCGATGCAGAAAGGAATGGCGGAGACGATCAGGCCGCCCAGGGAGCCGGGGAAAGGTTCCCCCATCAGAATGAGAATGACAGCGGTGAGTACGCCGGAGACAATGGTGAGCAACATGGCGCGGTCGGAAAGCTTCCAGTGGAAAGAACCGGCGATGACGGGCAGAAGCAGACCGGGGACATAGACGGAATAGCCATACATCAGGATCTGGGTGACACTGGGTACTTTCAGAGCCAGTACCAGGGCGATCAGTCCTACCAGCACCACAAACAGCCGGTTGACCAGTAAAGAAGAGGCCGGCTTTTCCTTTCCTGTGTTTCGCAGGACGGAGTAGACATCCTGCTCCAGGGTGGAGGAACATACCAGAAGGGTAGAACTGGCGGTGGAAACAGCCACCCCGGCAAAGGCGGCCACCAGCAAACCCAGCATCCCCTTGGGCAGGACCAGCTGGGAAAGATTGAGCATAGCGCTGGCAGGATCGGAGCCGGCAGGCAAAATAAATCTGGCCATAATACCGATGAACATAAGGATCAGGCCAAAGATAATCATCAGCAGGAAAGCGGCAGTGATATTGCCCTTGGCGGATTTCTCGTCCTTGGCCGCAAATACCCGCTGCAAGGCCATGTTATCAATAAAACCGGCGGGAGCCAGGAGCCACCAGGTAATCATAGTTCCGGCGGGCACACTGCCAAAAAGCTTGTAAAATCCGTCGATAGAAGTGGTTTGAGCCAGGGCCTCGGGCACGTCGTAGTGAAGCAGCAGTACCGCAGGGATAACAAGGCCCAGGACCACAAGAAAGAGGACTGCCTGCAGGGAATCGGTATACACTACCGCCCGGAAACCGCCCAGCAGCGTGAAGAGAACAATAATGATATAGGCCACAATCACGGCGGCAGTTCCGTTCAGGTCGGTAAAGGTGGTGATGACCAGGACAATCCCCGCCACTTGACCGGCGGTCCAAGCCAGATAATTCCACACGGTCACTAGGGAGGCAGCCACACGGACAGCCTTGGAGGAGTGGTTCACATCCACTACGTCGGGAAGAGTAACGTGCATTCTTCGACGAAGCAGCTTTGCCATGGTCATACCCATAATAAACACACCAATGGGGAAAGTAGCCCACCACCACCAACCGGCAATTCCATATTCATATACATACTGGGGGGTACCGAACAGACCGGACAGGCCAGTGAAAGAGGCAAAGAGCGATAGAATAATATAGATGTTGCCTACGTTCCGTCCGGCGAGGACAAAGTCTTCGTCCGTCTTGACTGTTTTCATGGAATGATAGCCAATGTAAAGCATTACAGCGAGATAGGCAAGAATTACCAACCAGTCTAATGCACTCATTTTTAACATTCCTTTCATCAAAAATTCTTGCCGGCATGTTTATTTTACACAAACACACTTTTAAAAACTATGACATGCGTCATAGTTAAAATTTTAATTTATGCTATCATAAAAGAAATAGAGAGCACTGCCTACAGCGCTGTCTATAAAAGAGGTGTATGAGATGGAACATGATAATCAGACGATACGTCAGTTCTTATGTCCCTTTGGCTTTGAGCCACCTGATTATGTATGGAAGAAGATGCACCTGAGGACAGTACCAGCTAAGGCGGTTTTAGTGCTGGCGGGGAGCAATCTGAATGCGATCGATATCCTTCTTCAGGGAGAGATACACGTGGTCAACTCCTTTTCCGATGGGAAAGAGTTCGGCTACACCAATGAGCGCAGCTTGACCCTTTTGGGAGACATAGAGTATTTTTCCGGGGTGAAGCAGTATGCCTCGTCGGTGATTGCCAAGACCACGGTGACACTGGCGGAGCTGGATCTGGAGTCTTTCCAATACTGGTTTGACTGCGATAAGCTATTTCGGGATCATGTGGTAGCTCACATCGCCCAAAAGGCGTATAAAATGGCGGGCAGGTTTGGCACGGAAAAATATGAGGATGCCATCTACCGCCTGACTAAGACCATACTGGATTATCTGCCGGATCGGGCGGAGCACGGCGGCATGCTGGCTCTGCACTATTCCCACTTTGAACTGGCTTTTCTTTCCGGGATGAGTGAGCGGTCGGTAAATCGAGTTCTGAAGAGGCTGAAAGAGGAAAAATTGGTCACCATAGGTCGGAAGCGGGTTCTCATCTGGCCGAAGGACGTACAGCGCCTACGAACTATGCTGGAACAGCGGTATTGAAACGGAGGAAGAGAAGGAATGTGTTGGGAAACAGCTTACGAGCAGTGGTTGAACGCGCCTGCCCTGTCCCAACAGGAACAGGAAGAGCTGAGGGCCATTCAGAAGGACAAGATGGAACTGCGAGAGCGTTTTTACGCCCCTTTGGCTTTCGGTACCGCCGGACTTCGCGGGACGATGAAAGTGGGTCTACACCATATGAATGTCCATGTTGTCCGGTGGGTGACCCAGGGATTTGCCGAGGTAATCTGTGCCGAGTCTGATTGGGCCGGGGACCGAAAGGCCGCGGTATGCATGGATGGGCGTAAGAACAGCCGGCGTTTTGCCGAAGCGGCCGCAGAGGTACTGGCTGCCAATGGCATAACGGTTTATCTCTTTGACGGCCCTCGCCCAACTCCGGAGCTCTCCTTTGCCGTGCGGGCCTATGGGTGCCTGGCAGGCATCAATATCACGGCCAGCCACAACCCCAAAGAATACAACGGATATAAAGCGTACTGGTGTGATGGGGCCCAGCTACAGACAGAGACGGCGATGGCTGTTTCCGCACGGCTTGAAGAAATCGATGTGTTTGCTGGGCCAAAGCGTATGGATCTTCAGCGTGGGATTGAGCTGGGACGGATTTGTTTGCTGGGACGGTCCTGCGATGAGGCATATCTAAAAGCGGTGGAGGAGCTGTCCACTGTCTGGCCGGGGATGGAAGCTGATAAAGAGAAAGTCAAAATCGTGTATACGCCCCTCCACGGCTGCGGATACCAGCTGGTACCAGAAATCCTGTGCCGGACGGGGTTGCAGAGACTGCTCTGCGAACCCAGTCAAATGGTGTTGGATGGGGATTTTTCTACAGTGGAATCGCCCAATCCGGAATATCCGGAGAGCTTTGCCCGGGCAGCAGAACTTGCCATCAGAGAAAACGCGGACCTGATTTTGGGAACCGACCCGGATTGTGACCGGGTGGGCCTTCTGGTGAGAGGACCGTCAGGGAAATTTCTCCCCCTCTCCGGCAACCAGACAGGTGTACTCCTTCTTGACTACCTGATTGGTGCCCAAAGACGGTCTGGCAGGCTGCCGCAAAAGGCAATTGTCCTTAAAACCATTGTGACAACCGATATGGCCCGAGCCATAGCGCAAGACAACGGCATCGCGTGCTATGATACCTTTACGGGCTTTCGCTTTCTTGCTCAGCGGATGGAACAGCTGGAGCAGGCAGGGGCGGGCGAGGTGATTTTTTCCTTCGAAGAGGCTTACGGCTGCATGATTGGACACCACGTCAGAGATAAAGACGGGGTATCCACCGCTATGCTGATTGGCGAGATGGCGGCGTGGTACGCTGGGCAAAATTGTTCTCTGTACGATGCCTTGCAAGCCCTCTATACGCGATACGGCTGGTACGGTGAGCGGACTGAGCAGTTTTACCGGACTGGACAGGCGGGAGCCAAGGAAATCGCTGACTTTATGACCCACTTGCGGGAAGCGCCGCCGAAGCAGATCCTGGGAACTCGGGTGGTTGCTGTCCGGGACTATCTCTCCGATGACCAACAGAGCAAGGAACGAAAGCGTTCTGCCCCCGCCCAAGCCTCCAACGTATTGCGGCTGGTGCTACAAGACGGTGCTGAACTGGTTGTTCGGCCCTCTGGTACCGAACCTAAAATCAAATTTTATATTCTGGTCTGCGGCGATACCCCTGAAAAACGGGATGCGCTTCTGGAACGGTATGCGTCCTGGATCAACGGATTGGAAATTGCCCGCTGAGCCGTTATGAAAATAGGGTGTGGCACTTCCTATTCCATTGATTCTGTCCAGTACAAAGTTTGAATAGGTTACAATTTGGAGTAAGTGCTAAACGCAAAGCAAGACTAACTATATAGAGGATATTTCTTTCACATGCACAGCTAATTTTAATTTGAGATAAAAGGAAGTCTGTAAAATATAAATTCAGGCAGTTATTAATTTTAATTTTTTATGAAAGCAGCTGGCCTGAACTCAGGTCAGCCTGCTTTTTCAAATGGGGCCTTCTCTTCACTTTTCCAGACACGATGCTCAGTCTTTTCTAAGCAACCGGCCACTCCGCTTCCAGCTGCCACTGAAATAATAGATCGTCCCAACGAAGAAGGGCACCCAGCCCGCAAAGGCATTGCCATACCAGAAGCCGTAAACTCCCAGATGGAAGCAGAGGCCCAGCAGCAACGCCAACCCTATCCGGACAATGACTCCATCCAACAGTGCCACAGCAAGGTTCAACCTGGAATTTCCAGACCCGTTAATCAGTGAAAGCATGGACGGCCGGATGATCGAGCCAATAAAGGAGACCACCGCCACGGGCACATAGGTCACCGCCATATCCAGCGCCTCCGGCTCGCTGAGGAAGATCCCAAAAACCGCCCGAGGCCAGCAGACCGTACACAGGATAAATACGCCGCTGGCAGCACCATTGATCGCCAGGAGCGTCAGGATCACTTCGGTGACTCTCTTGTATTTTTTTGCACCAATGCACTGTGCCACCATGGAGGACCCCGCTGTTGTAAAACCATGGACAATGGTGTTGTTGAACATCTCCAGTTTATGTCCCATTCCGGAGACTGCCGAGGCAATCACCCCATAGGAGTTGACCCAAGAGTTGACATACACCCTGGAAATACTGACAGCAGCGGATTGAATTGACATAGGGATCCCCAGTGAGATCAGTGGAAGCAATGTGTCTCTTGTAATTCGGAAACTTTTCGGTCTAAAGTCAAATAGGAACTCCGCCCGTCTCCGGTACAAGATCATCAAGGCACAGAGAAAGCTGACTGCCTGCCCGATCACGGTGGCCAAGGCTGCTCCAAACACCTCCATATCCCAGGACACCACAAATACAACATCCAGAATCGCGTTCAGGACGGAGGCGATTGCAATAAATAAAAACGGGTGTCTGGAATCCCCCATGCCGCGCAGAATGGCGCTGACCAGGTTATAACCGTAGATAAAGACCAATCCTATCATACAGGTAACAACGTAGTCCATCGTATAGTCCCAGGATTCTGCCGGCGTCTTGACCCATACAAGAATAGAGTTACGCAACAGCAGAAATATCACAGTCATAGCAATTGCGCACCCACCCAAGAAGGTAAAGAGTGTCCCAATCATTTTGGAAACCTTTTCGGGGTGGTTTGCACCGACATACTGTGAAATGATCACTTGTGCTGCATTGGAAAATCCCATTGCTACGAAGGTCAGCACCATCATCAGATCGCCGCCAATGGATACCGCTGACACACCTGCGCTTTCCAAACAGCGCCCCACAACCACCATATCTACCATATTATAGACCGCCTGAAGGACACCTGAGAGGGCAAGCGGCAGCGCAAAGAGCATCAGCTCTCTAGGTACGCTCCCCTCCGTGAGGTCCTTTATCAGCGTTTTTCTTTTCGAAGTTTTTTCCTTTTGCTCCTCCTGTCCTTCCATATCCTTTTCATCATCTCTTTCCTGTGCTACACTCCATTTGGAGGTGCACAAAATGTACTGCACCATACCCTTTGGACAACTTTACCTTTCATAATAGCAATCACGCCTCAATGAAGCGGCGGCCCAAACTACCGCTTCATTGAGGCATCTGTCATTCTGCTCGCCCCTTTTCTCATCCTCTTATCATTCAGAGGCTGATCCCATGAGCCCTGTAATAGCGCTTGCACTCCTCCAAAGTACGACAGTTATATTCAAACTGGCCATAAAGTGCGTTTCGGTCTTGGTTGGGGATCTCCGGCATGATTACCGCCGTATCCGGGATCACTTCCAGCCACTTTGTAAGGTCGAGCCCGCTCTCACCCGGCCACAGGCGGTAACTGCGTCCCTCGGCAGCCAGTTCCCTGTGACCATCAGGGAACGTGATGTGTGGGACATCACACAGATGAAATTCCCCGAACAGCTCCGGAGGGCATGCGGCTATCTCTTCCGGTGTAACGCTGCTATAATACAGATGCATGATATCCAGAGTAATCCGGGCATTTGACCGCCCAACCATTTTCAAAAGGTCTTTAGCTTTCTGCAAATCGTCGCATATCCCCCAGGCAACAAACTCCAAATTGACGGTCAGTCCATACTCTCCGCAAACAGCGCACAGGTGGTCAAACCGCTCCACTGCCAGGTCCTGATTTGTGGTCCAGACGCTGGTCTGCACCCCTCCCAGCTCGTGTTTTCCCGCAAATTCAAAATAGTCTCGCAAATCATCCGGTTCTGGAGACATTCCCATGCCGTAAGGATGAACATTAGCCGGATCGTCAATGATACAATTTCCAATGCCGTCCAAAAACAGGCCTGTCTCATCCAAGGCGGTCTGCACCCGACTCCACAGGCCAGGTTCCGCAAGCAGCTCATGAAGCGGCCCTTTCCCTCCCTGGGCAGGATCATGGCACCGCATCCGTCATATCCGGCCCGGTGGGCCATATAGATGCTCTCCCACAGATGCGGGGTCATAAACATACCTTTCCATAATTTTTTCATACCACCACATATCCTTTCACAAAAGGGTTTAGGTCGCCATCAAAATTCCACCGTTCATGTCCAAGCAGTCTCCGGTCAAATATCGGGACTCTTCACTGGCAAGATAGACCAGTGCCGCAGCCACTTCATCCAGATTTGCTACCGGCCGGTCCACGATCACAGATTGGCCGTTATAGAGGTCAGGTCCTTGGTATCCTGGCATACCCGGCACACCGCCCGGTGGCATCTTGAAGGGAATGGACCCTTTCTCTGCGATCCGCTCAAACTGCTTTGTATTCAGCGTTCCAGGGGCATATGCAGTCACATTGATTCCATAGGGTGCCAACTCCATAGCCAGAGCCCTGGTCAGGGCGGTACATGCGGCCTTTGAGCTGGCATAGGAGATCGCCACCATCCGGTTTCCCCGTCCGCCCAATGAAGTGAAGTTGATAATATGTCCGCCGTGCTGCTCTTTCATATAGGGCATTGCAGCCAGGGCGGCCCGGTATGCCCCTGTACAGGTCACATCCATCGCCCGGTCCCACTGCTCCGGCAGGATAGCGTCCACCCAGCCTGCTCCGTGAAAGCCAGCCAGGTTTAAAAGGATATCCACGCCTCCGAAGTGATTCACCGCAAACCTTATAGCTTCGTCCATGTCCGCCTGTTCCGTGCAGGCGCCAATAAATGTCACGACCCGGTCCTCACCATACTGATTTCTCAGTTCGGCGGTCCGTTCAAAATATTTTTCGTCAATATCCACCAGGACGACATTAGCCCCCTCCTCCAAAAATGTTTTGCAGGCCACGGAGCCGACGGAAGAGCCGCCGCCGATGAACACAGCTACCTTGTTGTTCAAACGATTCAAAATGTTCCCCTCCTTCCTCAAATCGCAAACCGGCCGCCATTGAGATCTATGATCTCGCCCGTATTCCAGAACACCGCAGGATCAGCCAGGTACATCACTGCATTGGCCACATCCGCTCCAGTTCCTTTCACTCCCAGCACAGGCCCCGCATTTTTCTCTACCGCAGGTTCGGCGTACTCTCCCTTGATTGGGCCCACAGCTACACCGTTTACGGTGATCCTATGCTTGCCAAAAACCGTAGCCATATTACGGATCAGTCCGCCAAGCCCCGCATGCGCGGCGGCACTCATCACATTCTCCCCCTTCACTCCAGTACGTCCGCAGATGCTCTCCACCACAACAACGCTTCCGCTCTCCTGCTCGATCATGGCGGGGACTGTGTATTTCAGAACAGTCTGCACACCTGTCATGATCTCATCAAAGTATCTATGCGCCTCATCCTCCGGTATCTCATTCCATACAAATGCGGGCGGCTGTGCGGCGAGGCAGGTTACCACAAGATCCGCTGCTCCAAACTCTGACAGAGCATCCCGTATTTTGACCTCCATCTCCGCTTCGTCATAGAAACGATCCACAGATACGATCTTGCAGGTATCAGACTCCACCATTCCCGCTGTCTCAGACTTGTCTGAGACGAGAAACACCACTTTGGCTCCCTCACCCTGCAGCATCCGTGCACATTCTATTCCAATAGAACCGCCAGACGTGGCGATCACCACAATTTTATTTTGAAATCTCATAAATTTTCCCCCCTCTATGGCTGCATGAACTGTCCGCCGTTGACATCCAGACAGTCTCCGGTCAAAAAGGCGGAATCGTCGCTGCTCATAAACACGATGACATGGGCGATCTCATCCAGGGTCGCGACCGGGCGGTCTGGCAGGAACGAGCCGCCTCTCGTGGCTCCTGGTCCTCCTTCAACGCCTTGGAGGCTGCATGGGGATCGAGTCCTTTTCCGGGATGCGTTCAAAGGCGGAAGTGTCCAGTGAAGCAGGCGCCATACTGTTTACGGTAATGCCGTCGGCTGCCAATTCCAGAGCCAACGCCCTTGTGAGGCCGATGGCCGCCGCTTTGAACCCGGCATAGGTGACTGGTACGCCCCGGTTGGCCCGACCACCTATGGAGGCGAAATTCATGATCCGCCCATAGTGATGTTTCTTCATATAGGGATAGGCAGCGCGCACAGCCCGATAAATCCCCAGGCAGGTCACGTCCATGGCGATCCGCCACTGTTCCCTCAGGACCGTCGTAATGTCGCCGCCTCCGTGGAATCCGGCGTAGTTGCACAGGATGTCGATCCCGCCAAACTCCTGCTCTGCGAATGCCATCGCACGCTCCATATCTCCCTGGCAGGTGCACGCCCCGATAAAGGTGCGGATTCGCTCCGGGTATTCATCTCGCAGCTGTCTGCTACGGTCAAAATACTTCTCATCTACATCCACAAGGAGCACCTTTGCCCCTTCGTCCATAAAGTGCTTCAGCGCAATGGTGGCAACCGCAGAGCCGCCGCCCACAAAGACCGCCACTTTATCCTGTAACTTTTTCAAGACCACCCCTCCTATACCATGAAATATCCGCCGTTGAGGTCCAACGTCTCACCAGTGGTCCAAGAGGCCAGAGGCGCTGTGAGATATTCCACAGCCCCAGCCACATCGTTCAGCTGGCACAGCTCATGCCCTGGGAGGATACCCTGCGGCTCCGGCGTGCCGCCGGTCCGGTAAGAGCCGTCTTCCAATGCGGTAACCGCCACCGCGTTTCCAGTGATAAAATGCACTCCCATGGTACACCCGATATTGCGTGCCATCCCACACAGCGCCGCATTGGCGGCTGCGTAGACCGGTGCGACCCCGGGGATAGCTGTGCGCCCGGCAATACTGGAGACCAACACGATGCGCCCGTAGTTTTTTTCGATCATCATGGGCATCAGCGGCTGGATCGTATAGAGGCTCCCGTTGGTGATAGTCTTCATGACACGGTCATATTCCTCCTCATCCATGTCGTAGGCGGGCTTGGAGGGCACGGTGGTGACCGCGGTCACAACGATATCACAGGTTCCAAACTTCTCCTTCACCTGGTCCGCCGCCCGTTTCAGCTCCTCATGGTCCCGGAAGTCGCTGATCTGGATGGTGAGCAGTCTGGATCTCTCTTCTTCGCTGATCTGGTCAAATGGCCAGAGCCGGGCCTCCTCATCATAGTACAGCGCAACCTTTGCGCCCTGCTGCAAGTAGTTCAAAGCACAAGCAGCCCCTGCGTCAGAGCCGCAGGCAGCTACCACCGCTGTTTGATTCTCAAACCGCATAAATTACCTCCTGAAAATCCGGTGCCTGCCGGTATCTCGGAATCCATCCGGGACCTCGCTGCGATCCCGGATGGAATTCCGGCTATCGATTTCCCCCACTCAGGGGATCAGCGGGAACATATAGGGCGTGTAAATAGAGAAAATAATGGTCATCAGGATCGTGATGGGCAGGCCCATACGGACAAAGTCTTTGATCCGATATCCGCCTGCCTCATATCCCATCATCATGGCAGGAGTGGCGGTAGGGAGCATGAAGCAGTTGGAAGCACCCTCCTGTGCACTCATCATCATGGCCCGGCCGTCATAACCAAACTGTACTGCAATGACCGCCGCAAGGGTGCGGAACGCGCTACCCACGGCCAGGTTAGACATAAACTGGGTCAAGAGCATGCAGACGATGTACATGGAGACCATGATCGCGATGGGCGGCAGGTCCCCGGTCAGCTGGTGGAACACCTCTGCGATCAGCTGGTCCGCGCCGGTCTTGCTCAGCGCCGTGGCCAGAGGCAGCGTGCCTACCGTGATCCAGATTACGGGCGTCGTCATGGCGTCCCGGGATTCCTTGATACTCATGGCTCCGGAGGCGGTCAGGACAAAGGCGGCGATGGTGGCAGGGTACCATGTGCTCAACCCTGTCAGGGCGCAGGTGACGATACCCACCACACAGGCGATAAAGACAAACACCGTGAATTTCTCCTGCGCCGGAGTCATCGTTGTGGAGGATGCCTTGGCCTTGTTTTCCGCAACTGCCTGGTTCGCGGCGGCTCCCTCCACCTTGCTGGGGATGTTACCCAGATCCGGAGCCATTTTCAGCGTGACAAGGATGACAAAGGGAATCACGATGATCTCGATGGGGATCTTGTTAATCATCATGCTGAAGAACTCAAAGGTTCCGACACCGCCTAGATTTTCAAGGATCGTATTATACTGCAGATAGCCCGCCGCATTGCCGCCTGTGGGCAGGAAGCCAGGCCAGATGTGGGCCAGTACGCAGGCTGGGTAAATGAATTTGCTGATGGGGCGCTGCTGCTCCGCGCAGATGCCCACAATCATGGGAATGACGATGGTCAGGGTCGCGACGCCGTTAACGAAGTTGCCCAGGAACAAGATCGGAATCGCAATCCCGATCATGATTTTCAGGTCGGAGGCCCCTGGCTTGATCAGCACGCCGGTCATCTTGCCAAGCAGGGAGGTCTTGCCCACGGCGGCCCCCACTACGAACATGGATGCCATCATAATGACCGAGTTGTTCACCAGGCCGGACCATGCTTCCCCGAAGTCCAGGATCTGTGTGACCTCCAGAATAATAGGAATCGCCATGGCGGCCAGGTCTATCTTCACTTTATTACTCAGGATCAGGACGACGAATATTACAAAGGTTAAAAGGACGATACCGATTTGAACAGTCATAGTTCTGACACACTCCCATTCTTTCTCGATTTTCGGAAGGTACTCAGTGGGACAACTCTGACCTCTGTGTGTTTATCACCGCCTCGCACTTTGTCTCCTTGCACAAGTGAGCTCTAACATATGTTGGGTTTATTGTAGCGTTTCTACGAACGCACCACAAATACCGATAAATAATGGCCCATAAGCTGAGGTTATGGCGACTCAGCCTATGGGCCATTTTTGCTGCCTGGACCGCTTCCGGGCAAACTCGATGAATTTTCTCATGTTTTCATACCGCTCCGAGGATCTTTTCCATACCAGATAGAGCTGGATGGGACCGCCGCTCAGGAACACGGACGAGAGCTCCTGCTTGAGGCGGCAGCCGTGTATGATGCCGATATGGTCCACAAAGTCCCCGTTGAGCATCCCCACCGCGGCGTCGTTGCAGATCAGATTGGCGATTCCGGACAACTGGGGCAGGGTGGCTACATGGTTCAATACACAGCCCCTGCTGTCCATCGCCGCCCTGAGCCGTTCCAGTACCTCCCTGTGCCCGTCCCAAAAGGCGATGGGACAGCGGTCCAGCTCCGCCAGCCCGATCTCTCCCAGCTTGGCCAGCGGATTCATGGCATGACAGTAGAGCTTGACCTCCTCCATCTCTCCCAGTACGCAGTACCCGTATTTTTCCTGCCAGTCCGGAGGGAGCAGGCGCATAGTAGTAGCCAGAAAGTCAAATTGGTCCTCATCCAAAAACAGGGATGGGGTCACATTCCGCATCTCGTTGAACACCACTCTGGTCTCCGGGAAACACTGCTGAAAATCCCGGCACAGCTGGATCATCTCCGCCTCGCCGGAGTAGGGGCGAAAGCCCACCCGGACTGTGCTGCGGCCCTGGGCAATGGCCGGCAGGTCGTTCTGGAGCAGACGATACCGCCCCAGGACAGCCTCAACATGGGCTAAGAGCCGGGCTCCCTCCTCTGTGGGGGATACCCCCTTGGAGGTGCGCTCCAGCAGCTTCACTCCCACCTCCGCCTCCAGTTCTGAGAGGCGGGCGGAGAGTCCCGGCTGAGAGATCATTAGGATCTTTGCCGCCTTCGTAATATTGTGGTAACGGCAGACCGTGGAAAAATACTGCATTTGGTTCATAGTCATTGCAGATCCCTCCCTTAAGCTGTCCTCTGCTGCCCAGACAGGCTTGTACCCTATTTATGCTGCAATGATGGCCCATAGAACCGGATCATCCAGTTCCAGCAGGCGGAGCAGACCGGTTTCCCCTGAAATTCATAAACTTCCCGCATACCGTCCAGAAGATGCTGGACACCTCCTGTCCATATTTCCGCAGTATGATCCTGTCCCCATCCGCCAGAAATTCAATGGAACAGCCGGGGATACTTCCATCTCCTGCCGCACCTGGATAGGGATACATACTCGGTGGTTGTCATCCAGCACTCGGATATAGACTTCCGCCTTCTCATCCTTCATTTCATTCTCCCCCTCTGCCCTTCGGGGCAGCGCCGCGCAGCCAGGAGGTGGGGATACTCACCACCTCCGGGGCGTTTTCCAGATTCAGTACCACATGCCTGTCTGCGCTGAGACAGCTGCCTGATGTCCGCTCCATACTCCCTCCGCAGAGTAGGACGTCCGCTATCTCCGCTACGGCCTGGCTCTCTCCATGGATTACCTGATGGAAGGCCGCCGCGTATCGCCGCTCCACATCTCCCCTGGGCGTGACCAGCTCCATCCACGTTTCCCCTCTGCCGTTCTGGGCCAGATACCGCAGCAAGGCAGGGAACACCGGGGCGCAGGTGGCCTCGTCCACCAGGAATCGGACGTTATGCCGGAAGCAGATCATTTGGAGCAACGCGAGAAAACGGTCGATCACTTCAAACACCACGTCCGGCCCCGCCTTCAGGTGCATCAATCCCACCACCAGGGGGAGGGCCCCCTCCCGGCGCATCATCTCATACCGGGCGATGAGCTGCTTCAGCAGGGCGACCCGGGTTTTGTACGCCATCTTGGACAAGGACGCTGTGGAGATACCGAGCTCTTCTGAAACCGCCCGGCGCTGCACACGGTCCCCGGCCTGGAAAACCAGCCGCTCTTCCCGCGGCAGGGCCCGGATGTGCTCTTTCAGATAGGCGGCGGTGTCCGGGTCGGTGACGTCCAGCACAGTCAGTCTCCTCCGGCGCCGGACGGAGGAGAGGATCTGCGCCTCTTCCCCCCGCAGCTCCAGGTACACATAGGAGATCAGGCAGTCGCACCGGCGTAGGATAGCCTGGAGCAGCCTGTGACGGCCCATATCGGGGCTGTTCTCCAGCACCGGGATACGGATGATCCGGTCAAAAACGCAGCAGGCCGCTGGTTCCTCCTGCCATTGGGCGCTGACCGCCAGAGTCAGGGTGACAATCCTGTCTGGATGCCGCCCCTTGACCCGCAGGGCGGCCGCCGCGCAGGCCCTCGGAAATTCACCAAACCACCCGGGGAAATACAGCTCCATTTCCCCGTGAGCGGCCAGGATCTCCTCCAGGGCCTCCTCAATCCGCTGCGTGACCTCATCATATATACGGAAGGGGTCGCCTAAGAAAGTGCAAACTTTCATTCTCACTCACTTCTTTTTATCTCCCTGTGCCCGTGCACGGGCATAGTGGGCAAATTTTATTGCTATCATGGATAAGTCAAATTCAATGGCATATCCTAAAGATAGCAAGGTAGTTCATTATGAAAGACGACTATTCTGAGATCATTGTCAACAGAATTCTATCACTGTGTAAGCAACGGGATATTTCTATATATCAACTGTCCATTATGAGTGGTGTGAGCCATTCGACGATTGATAATCTAGTCAACCGCAAGACATATAACCCGAAAATCAAAACGCTCCATAAAATTGCCTTGGCGTTTGGATTTACTCTGGCCGAATTGGTTGACTTTCCTGAGTTGAATGACTTTTCATTTGAAGACGAAGGTGATTCTTAAAAATTATGTAGTGTCCTGCACCTTGAGTTGAGTGTATCCTCTTAACGAGAGGATACACTTTTATATTTTCCCTTAGTATAACATACATTTTAATCTATTGGTACATTTTTTTCAAGTACATATAGAAAATATACGAATTACTTACCTTGGGATATTCTTTAAACAATATAGTACTTATAGTACAAGCGAATTCCGTGCTAAAAATTTTAGACCAAAGAGGAAATAAATTGCCACCCCCACACAAAAGAAAGGACGATTGTTTTGGCTGACAAAGGACAAAACATGGAATTAAACCTTGAACTGGGCCAGCGGGTAAAAGAGCTGCGTGAAGCACTCAATTTATCTCGAAAAGACTTAGCTGAATTGCTTGATATTTCCGATTATTTTTTAGTTGAAATTGAACTTGGCAGACGGGGCGTTTCAAATGTAACTTTATGTAAGTTAGCGGATGCCCTATGTACCACAACGGATTATTTATTAAGGGGTATCCATGGGCCTTCCGATATTAAGTCGATAACCGCTCTTCTGGAATCTGTTGATGAGCCGTTGTTGCATAGTGCCGAGCGATTGTTAAAAGAGTATATCAATGGTATCCACTATATAAGAGCAAAAGAACGGGATATTTCTTATTTGGGACCGGAAATAAAGTAGGCCATGATTCAATATAGTTTCCCACCATGTAAACTGAGTGTATCCCTCTAATGGGATACACTTTTTGCATCCTATCAAGAGTTCTGTTGTCTTTTTTATTATATCTCATTTGAGTATTATATTGCAGCTCTTTATAGTTTTATTTTATATCTTATTTGAAGGTCAAAATAGTTGTGGCCAGGAGGTGATATCTTTGGATACTATTCTTCGACTCCGTGAGCTTATGAACAGCCGTGGATGGTCCGAATACCGCCTAGCAAAAGAATCCAAATTGTCCATGTCTACAATTTCAAATATATTTCATCGCGGTTCCATACCTAGCATCCCTACCCTGGAAACTCTTTGCAACACTTTTGGAATCAGTCTGGGTCAATTCTTTTCAGACGGAGATGAGCCGATTTCTCTCACTCCTGAGCAAAAAGAATTATTGGATAACTGGTCCACTCTTAGTGATCAACAGCGTCATCTGGTGAAGGAATTACTTAAAAACATGTAGTCTCTGGCTGTTCTGAATAAAATAAAGTGTTTTCCAAAATTTATGAAATTATAGCACAGCTTATAGGTATAAGCAGGCATCCGCAAAATTCTTGATAACATGAATAAAACTTTTTGTAGGTGGTTATTTATGCCAAAGCTGTTGGGTAGCACATTAGGGGCAAATATTAAAAGAATACGGCTTCGGTGTGGACTGACTCAGGAAGAGACAGTTGCCAATTGCAGACCTTAGGGTCTCCGCTTAGTCGAAGCACATATTCCCTTATAGAGTCAGGCAAAGGAAATCTTTTGGTAAATAATCTCGTTGGACTACAAATTGTATTTGCAGTTACATATGAAGAATTTTTTAAGGATATCTCTCCTTTACAGGAGGATTCTACGATGCCGCCCTTAAAAGGAAAAGATTGAAGCTTGACACCCCAAAGCCTTCGGCTGAGTAAAGTTGTAAGATAACGGCAGACACATGGAGAACCACCATGTTCTCTACCTTTTCTTTATGCTAAGGTAAAGTCGGAGGTGGCAATCATGAAGGCGGGGCAACGTAAGCGTGTATGGACGGCAGAGCAGAAGAAGGAGCTTGGATATAAACATATATAAATCTAGGAGTCCAGGCCCGCCGTAGCCGTAAAGAACTACTGAGGGCCTGGCTCCTGTTCAATTTGCTATGCGCCGGGGATAACTAAGGTCCGGCCCCCGTAGATTTTGTCGGGTAGTGTCAACAGTTTTTTGCACTTTGGTTTGCCACTCTGGTATGAATAAATTCAGCCGGCAATAGATGCCTCCTCAGCGGCAGCCTCCAGGTGCTTCATGTTCATGTACTTCTTGTTGCACCACCGGGTGCCAACCACATGGGTGCGACAGCGGATTTCTCGGTTGAGCATCTCAATGACCTTGCCGCCCCACAGAGCCTGGGTAATATCCTCCATGCACCTGACGGATCACGTCTCAATGAGAGCTTTCTCCATCTTGCCGCAAACAAACTCCTTGGGCTGCCCCCTTGATTGCTTCCTCATTTAGCTGTACAATTTTCTCAGACATAGTTTGCTGTCTCCTTTTAGAATGGTGTGTCGCGACTTCATTCCACATGAGTTCTGCAAACCATGTCTCTTTTTATCCATTTCTTATTTGCGAAAGTTATCCTACCTTATCCACCAAAGGGAGTATCCTTCAAGTGGTCAAAACAGAAATTTGTCTGTGGTAAAATTATGGTCAAACGAAAAATCACCGCCAAATTGGCGGTGATTTTCCTTAAAAATGGTGGACCTAATCGGGATCGAACCGACGACCTTACGGATGCGAACCGTACGCTCTCGCGAGGTGGTAAGTTTTCTGCCCACGGACTGCGGCATGTGGGGCGCTTATATAATGTAAGAATGGACTATAATTTCTTAGCAAAAACGAGAACTGCGAATGACGCTTTAAAAGTGTTGCATATCAGATTCATACAACTCTGTTTGGAGTAAAGGTTGAAGAATAACAAGTCTATCAATATGCCCCAGCACACACAAAGCCCGCAACGAAAAATTCCGTTGCGGGCTTTGTGTGTTGTGCTGTTTTTTAAAAGTTTCCGCCGTTATGGCACCTCTTTGCGGAAGCACATGAACCAGTCCAGGCAATACTGATTCTCGCTCTGGTTGTCCATCCGCTCCTTGGCTACGCCGCAGCTACCAGCGGTGGGTACGATGACATCATCGCCGGGCCGCCAGTCGGCCGGGGTGGCGCAGGCATCGGCGTCCGCTTTCTGGAGCGCCAGGATGATGCGCTTGATCTCGTCAAAGTTGCGACCCGTTGACAGCGGATAGTACAGGATGGTTCTCACCACGCCGTTGGGGTCGATGACAAACACCGCCCGTACCGCCTGGGTATTGGACTGCCCCGGTTGGATCATGCCGTACTTGTTGGCCACCTCCATGCGGATATCCTCGATGAGGGGGAAGGTCACATTGATGTGTTTCTTACCGTTCCACTCCAGCTCCTGAATCTTCCGCAGCCAGGCGATGTGGGAGTAGATGGAGTCCACTGAGAGCCCCACCAGCTCAGTATTGAGAGCCTTGAACTCGTCGATCATGGAGCCGAAGGTCATAAACTCCGTGGTGCAGACCGGGGTGAAATCCGCAGGATGGGAGAAGAGGATCACCCATTTGCCGGCGTAATCCTCCGGAAATTTGATAGGACCCTGCGTAGTAACAGCCTAGAAGGACGGGGCCTTGTCGCCAATAAGAGGCATTCTGTTTTCCTGATCCATGGTAAGCGCTCCTTTCGTTAGTAGTCAAGTTCGATGAATACGATATATAAGTTCTTTGGAGAAAGGTCGTAATACTCTATCTGAAACAGTGTTAACCCAGCAGCTCGCTCTCCAGATCCTGCAGCATGAGATCCAGCGCGGTGATGCCGCCCTCGGCGGTGTACCACACGGCGGGGTGAGCCAGATAGACGATGTTGCCGTTCTTGTAGGCGTCGGTTCCCATCACCAACTCATTTTCCATAATCTCCCGGGCCAGTTTGGCACCGTCGGTGCCGATGGCGGCATCACGATCCATGACAAAAATGTAATCAGGAGCCTTCTCCACAATAAACTCGAAGGAAGCCTCGTTGCCGTGGGTGGAGGTGTCGATGTTGGCGTCCACGCCGATGTTCTCAAAGCCGAGCTCCCGGCCAATCATGGAACAGCGGCCGTCGTTGCCAAGCACATTGAAGCTGCCGCTGGTAACCAGTCCCACGATGGCGGTCCTGCCGGCGGCAAATTCGGACAGGGCGGCAATACGGCCATCGAAGTCAGCCATCAGCTCGTCTACCTTCTCTTCCAAGCCAAACATGGAGGCAATGGTGGTAGCGTTCTGCCGCACGCTCTCCACCACGCCCAGCTCAGTATCGGTGGCCAGATACACCACAGGGGCGATCTCGCTGAGAGCGTCATAGCTGGCGGACAGGCGGCCGCCGATGAAGATGACATCCGGCTCGCAGGCCATGACGGCCTCCAGATCGGCCTCCTTGATGGTACCCAGATTGACAATATCATTGTTGATGTAATCCTGAAGGTACTCCAGGCTGGTATCGGCAGTGCCCACTACTCGTTCGCCCACGCCCAGGGCATCCAGAATATCCAGAGAAGCCATATCCAGAATGGCGATGCGCTGAGGATCATAGGGCACCTCCAACTCCGCCGCCTCCTTGTTGGCATTGAGGCTGGTGATAGTTACAGACTCTGGGGTCTCGTTTCTCTGGGTTTCCCCGCCGGACTGACTGCTGCTGGGCGAGGAGGTATTCTCGGAAGAATCGCCGCCGTTCTGAGCGGAGCAGGCCATGAGGCTCAGGGCCATCACACCGGCCAGAGCAAGAGAAAGCATCTTTTTCATGTTCATTTTTGGTTACTCCTTTTCTAAAAAAGTACTGAAAATAGGGGTCAATAGTAGATGGACAACGGCTTGCCCGCAATGGTCAGGATCTCGAAGTCCACCTGATAGATCTGCGACAGGTTCTCTTTCGTCATCACCTCCTCCACAGTGCCAAACTTAGCGATTTTTCCGTCCTTGAAGGCACAGATATAATCAGAATAGAATGCCGCATAGTTGATCTCATGCAGCACCAAAATCACCGTCTTCCCCAGCTCGTCGCAGAGGCGGCGGACGATTTTCATCATGTTGGTGGCGTGGTAGATGTCCAGGTTGTTGGTGGGCTCATCCAGAAGCACATACTCCGTGTCCTGGGCGATAACCATAGCGATCAAGGCCCGCTGCCGCTGACCCCCGGAAAGCTCATCGATGAAGCGATCCTGGAATTCTTCCAGCTCCATATAGGCAATAGCCCGGTCGATGATCTTCTGATCCTCTGGGGTGACCCGGTTGCCTGAATAGGGAAAGCGCCCGAAAGTCACCAGCTCCCGCACAGTCAGCTTCATCTGGATGTTATTGGACTGGGTCAGGATGGCAAGGCGCTTGGAGAGCTCCTTACTTTTCCATTTGCCGATGTCCCTGCCCTCAAAGTCTACCAGACCGCTGTCGTGGGCGATGAGCCGGGAGATCATGCCCATGACGGTGGATTTGCCCGCACCGTTGGGACCAATCAGGGAAATCACCTTGCCCTTGGGAATGGCGAAGCTCACGCCGTCTACCACGGTTTTACCGTCATACTGTTTGGTCAATTCTTGAATTCGCACGATTACACCTTCTTTCTGGTCAGGAGGAGATAGAGGAAGTAAAGGCCGCCGCCCACAGTGATGAATACGCTCACCGGCACGGAGTAGGAATACACATGCTCCACAATGAGCTGTCCGCCCACCAGCACGATCATGCCGAACAGGGCCGAGCCCAGCACCAGCTGGGTGTGCCGGAAGGTCTTGAGCAGCTGACGGGACAGGTTGGCAATGATGAGCCCCAAAAAGGAGATGGGACCTACCATGGCAGTGGCCACGGCAATGCAGAGGGTCACCCCCAGCAGCAGGCGGCGGATGCAGCGGTCGTAGTCCACCCCCAGGTTGATGGCCTGCTCCTTGCCCAGGGTCAGCACGTCCAGCAGAGCCAGTTCTTTTCTCAACGCGAAGATGACAGCTGCCAGGAGGATCAGGGAAAAGACGATGATCTCGGAATTGACGTTGCTGAAGCTGGCCACCAGAGTATTGAGCAGGCTGTCGTACTCATTAGGGTCCATCACCCGGGTCAGCGTCGTTTGGACACTGCTAAAGAAGGAGGTCAGCACTGTGCCCACCAGTAGCACATAGAGTACATTGTGCTTGGTCTTTTTGAAGATCCAGCTATAAATAATCGTGGCGGTAATTCCCATGAGCACCACGTCCACTGCGAAGGACAGATTTGCGTTGGATGCGATGATACTGGAGGATCCCAGGAAAAACACCACCGCCGTGTGGATGAGGGTATACAGGGAGTTCATGCCCAGCAAGCAGGGAGTCACAATGGTGTTGTTGATGATGGACTGGAACACCAGAGAGGCCCCGCCGATGGAAAAGGCGGTGATGAGCATGACGATGAGCTTGGGGGTGCGGATCTTCATGGCGTAGGCCAGGAGTTTGGGATTGGAAAAGTTGACGTCCACCAGCATATATCCTGCTGCACAGAGAAGAACGATCGCAGCCAGGATCAGGAGTTTGCGCCGGTTGGCGCGCACGGCAGCGGTGTTCACTGATCCGCACCTCCTTTCAGGTCAGGCACAGCAGAGCAGCAGCCTGTCCCGGCACCGCCCAGGCGGACGGCCTTCCGGCCATGCTTGAGCCGGTAGAACAGCAGACCTATAAAGATAAGGCTTCCTAGGATACCCACGATCAGTTCGATGGGCAGCTCGTAGGGGGCGATTACAATCCGGCCGATCATGTCGCACACCAGCACGAAAATGGCGCCGAACAGAGCGGTGTCCACCAGCGTGCCCCGGATCTTGTCGCCCTTGTACATGGACACTACATTGGGCACGATGAGACCGATGTAGGAGATGGAGCCGACCACCACCACAATACTGGCGGTGATCATGGCGGCAATGGTGAGCCCGGAGAAGAGAACCAGATTGTACGGGACCCCCAGGTTCTTGGAAAAATCCTTGCCCAGCCCCACGATGTTGAAGTGGTTGGCAAAGGCAAAAGCCAACACCACCAGCGGGACTGTCAGCCAGACGATCTCATACCGGCCTTTCAGCACCAGGGAAAAGTGGCCTACCAGCCAGGAGGACAGGGCCTGGGTCATCTCGTACTTGTACGCCAGATAGTTGGTGATGCCGCCGATAACATTGCCGAACATGATGCCCACCAATGGAACCATCACCACATCCTTGAACTGGATGCGCTGAATGAACCACACAAAGATCCAGGTGCCCAAAATTGCCGTGGTAAAGGCGAAGAGCGCGCGGCTCCACAGAGTGGAGGCCGGTATGAACAGCAGCGCCAGCAGGATGCCGAACTGGGCCGAGGAAATGGTGGCCCCGGTGGTTGGGGACACGAATTTGTTGCTGCACAACTGCTGCATGATAAGCCCTGCTACGCTCATGCCGACTCCGGTACACAGGATAGCCAGCAGGCGCGGCAGCCGGGAGATCAGGAAGATCTCAATCTGCTCGAAGTTTCCTGCCAGCAGCTCTGCCGGCGTCAGATTGATCACGCCTACAAACAGCGAGCAGCAGGACAAGACAAGCAACAGGGCCAAAAGAACCATGGTAGAACGATACGGTCTGATACAATCCTCCCCTTTCTTTCATGCGGTTAGTTCTAGCTAACCACTTTGCAAAAAGGATGCGCAGCGGCGATTGGACTTACCATGCATCACGCACTGCGCATCGTGAGTGTATTATAGCACACGGAGTTAGTCGCGTGCAACCACGCAAAAAGCACAAGCTATCAAGCGGAAAGGATTCTTTTTTTATCCATTACGCGAATTGTTGCCCAGAGCGGACTGCGTCTGAGTAGTCAGCCGGCCCATGCTCCGCAGGCTGACGCCCAGGGTGGAGAGATTGTGCAGCGTGGCAGAGGTGGCGGGCGGCAGAACACCGGCCACACCAAGGGCAATCAGGGTGCCGTTGAAGCCGATAACGAAGCGGTAGTTGGAGTGGATGCGCGCCATCAGCGCCATGGCGATCCGGCGCAGCTCTACCAGTTCCCAGAGATTGTCGGCAGCGATGGTGATGTCCGCAATTTCCCGGGCGATGGCAGCCCCGTCGCTGATGGCGATGCCCGTGTCCGCCTCGGACAGGGCAGGCGAGTCGTTGATGCCGTCGCCCACCATCAGGACAGTATGCCCCTCCCGGCGGAGCCGGGCCACATACTCAGCTTTGTCCGCCGGAAGGACTCCGGCGCGGAAGTCGTCCACTCCCACCTGGGCGGCAATGGCCGCGGCGGTACGGTAACTGTCGCCGGTAAGCATGACGGTACTGGTGATCCCCAGGGCGCGGAGGGCAGATAGGACTTCCTTCGCCTCCTCACGCAGCGGGTCGGAGATGCAGATCACAGCGGCCAGCTGTCCGCCTATAGCCAGATACAGGTGAGAATACTCCGGCGGAAGCGCGTCAAAGCGCTCCTGTTCGCCCTCTGGAATGACGCAGCCCTCATCCTCAAACACGAAGTGTGCGCTTCCGATCAGGACCCGCTCCCCATTGACGGTGCTGGCGATGCCGTGGGCCACCAGATATTCCACCTTGGAGTGATACTCCTCATGGCGCAGGCCCCGGCGCTTGGCCTCCTCCACCACGGCGTTGGCCATGGAGTGGGGGAAGTGCTCCTCCAGGCAGGCCGCCAGCCGCAGCATTTCCGTTTCCTCTTTACCGCCGAAGGGCACCACCTGAGTCACCTGTGGACAGGCGTGGGTCAAAGTGCCGGTCTTATCAAACACGATGGTATCGGCAGCGGCTGCCACCTCCAAGAACTTGCCGCCCTTGACGGTGATATGGGCGCGCCCCGCCTCCCGCATGGCGGAGAGGACGGCCAGAGGCATGGCCAGCTTCAGGGCGCAGGAGAAGTCCACCATCAGCACCGACAGAGCCCGTGTCACATTCCGGGTGAGGACGAAGCTCAGCAGGCTCCCGGCGAAGGTATAGGGCACCAGCTTGTCCGCCAGATTGGCGGCCCTGCTCTCAGCCTCCGACTTCATCTGCTCCGACTGCTCGATCATGTGGACGATCTGGTCATAGCGGCTCTGGCCGGAGGCCTGTTTGACCTCCAGCACACATTCGCCCTCCTCCACCACGGTGCCGGCATAGACGGCGCCGCCGGGGCGCTTGGGCACAGGAATGGACTCGCCGGTGAGGGACGCCTGATTGACGGTGACCTCCCCCTCCAGCACCAGACCGTCCACGGGGATGATGCCGCCGGCGCGGACCACTACGGCGTCCCCCGGCTGGACCTGGGACACAGGGACCAGCACTTCGCCCTGGGCTGTGCGCAGCCAGACCCGATCCACATTCAGGGACATACACCGGGCCAGATCGGCTACGGATTTCTTTCGTGTCCACTCCTCCAGCAGTTCGCCGATTTCCAAAAGGAACATGACCATTCCGGCGGTTCCGAAGTCCCTTCGACAGGCGGAAATGGAAATGGAGAGGGCATCCAGCAGCTCCACCTTGATGCGGCGGCGCAGCAGACAGTGCAGCCCTCGCCGTACAAAGGGGATCATGTGCCAGAGAATGCGGGCGATGCGAAGGGGCGATGGGAGAAAGAGCGTGCAGGCGGCTTTGCAAAGAACCTTGCCCACCAGCTTCTCCTCAAATTCCCGGTTCAGCGCCCGACTGCTGTGGGCGGGCAGCGATATGGTCTGCTCTGCCTCCCGCCAGGAAAAGCGCAGAATGTCATCCAGTACAGCTTGGCGGCTGCCGTCATAGTACAGGATGACGCAGCAGGTTCGCTCATGGACGGTGACCTGCCGGCACCAGGACCTTCTCTGGAGCCATGTCTCCAGAAGATCCGCCTGTGCCAGCGTCATTTGATTCTGGCGTAGCTGGAACCGGATGCGCCCCCGGCTTTCGTGCAATATGGTTGCGTTCATAGGTTCCTCCTTCACGAAAAGAGGGAGCCGCTGGCGGCTCCCTCTGGGTCAATCAGGCTTCTTCGCTTTCCAGATTGGCAGCGGCGGCTTCCTCCGCTTCCTTTGCCGCCCGGTCCTCGTTCAGCTCCTTGGCGGAGGCCAGAATGTCTGCGGCGTTCTCCTGCACCGTGGTCACGGTTCCCATGACCGAGTCCTTCATCCGCAGGCCGGCGGCCGTGACATGGACATAGGCTTTCTTGGCGTCCTTGCTGGACAGCAGCTTGATGCCAAAAGAGCCAAACAAAGCGCCGCCCGCAAAGCAGGCCAGTTTCGTATAAACGCTCATTGCGATACTTCCTTTCCCTTATTTCCGCTTGTAGCCGGTGACCATGACCATGATCATACAGATCACAACGCCCCAAGCCCAAAAACGATGCTGTTTCATCGCCGTCACTCCTTTGATCACTTTGGAATGTCTGGATATTATAGCAGAAAACAAAGATGGCTGTCGCTGTCAAAACAGACGCAGAGTTGCGGTTTCCGACATTTTTCTGTACTGGCCGGGGGTCATGCCATATTCCCGCTTGAATGCGGTATTGAACTGGCTCATACCCTCATACCCCACAGACTGCGCGATCTGCTGGATGGGCATCCGGGTGGTGCAGATCAGCTCCTGCGCCCGCCGCAGGCGCTGCCGGATCAAATAAGTGTGGATGGGCACGCCGTAGGCGCGGCGAAAGCCTTCCTTTAAGAAGGTTGGGGAAACGGAAAACTGCTTGCAGAGCAGGTCAATGGTGAGTTTTTCAGACAGGTGTGCCTGGATGTATGCCTTGATTTCCAACAGGTTGTGGGATACTGGGCAGCCTGTACCGGAGGGAGCTCCATCCGCTTCTTCTGCCTCGGTGCAAAGCAAATACAACAGTTCTACCGATTTGAAAACACAGTAACGCTCCTGTGCTTCCTCAGACAGCTGACGCACCGTTTCAAAAAACGCCTGTGTCCAGGGTGTACCGTGCAGCGCCATGCACCCGCGGCTTGCCGCCATCTTCCTCTGAACGACTTTGGTATTCAACTCCATTCCCAGGGCAGAACAGGCTGTCATAAGGCTTTCTTTTGCGGCTTTTGCGTCTACCGCCACCAGGATGCCGCTCAGGTTTCCGCTGTACTGACAGGAATGAAGCTCGGAGCTGTCAGAAAGCAGAAAGATCTCCCGAGCCTCCACCACATAGGGCGCCCCTTTCGAGGTCTGAACCGCAAGGCGGCCGGACAGACAGAAAAGCACTTCAAATTGGAGCGGTACTCCGCATACCGGGATGGACCGTGGAGATCCTTGCTCCGGCTCCGGTAAGGAAAAACGGCAAAGCTGTACCCCCGGCATACTTCTGCTCCAGCATCCTATATTTTGATTGAACAAATGCTCTTTCAGCATGATTTCTCACGACCTGTTTCTCTGTGATCAAACCGGCTTTGCCTGCGCTGTCCTGGGAACAGAGAGGCGGGAGACAAGCGGCTTGTCTCCTGCCTTCTGCGGTGTGTGTTCGTCAGGCCAGCGCCGCTCCCAGTTCGCGGCAGGCCGAGAGAGCCTCGTCGTCGGGGGTCTCGTTGCAGATCACACTATCGCAGACCATATTGGCCCCAGCGTCATCGCAGCGTGATTCCCAGCTTCTCATCCACTCGCCGTCACCCCAGCCATAGGAGCCGAACAGGGCGATATTCTTCCCGCTCAGCCTGCCTTCACAGGCAGCGAACATGGGCTCGAATTCGCTCTCCTCCAGCTGCTCCGCCCCCATGGAGGGGCAGCCGAAGGCGATGGCGCCGTAGTTGCCGATCTGCTCCTCGGTAAACTCTGCGGCGGGGATGACGGATACCTCAGCCCCTTTGCCCTTGGCGCCTTCGGCCACCGTCATGGCCATGGCCTCGGTGTTTCCCGTGCCGCTCCAATACACCACTGCAACTTTACTCATAAGACTCAACGACCTTTCTTTCTGGATTTGTTATGGCAGAATTGTTACGATCATGGAAGCATTTTACAATAGCGGCTGTCTATCACATTATAGACCTGCTCCAGGGCAAACTCGGAATTTCGTTCTATTCCCAAGTCATCAATAATCAGCAGCGGATAATCCACAAGATTTTGTATAATCTGGTTCCTATCTGCCTGATAGCTGGTCATTTCATTTAAGATTCTGGAAAAATTTGTCATCATGACACGTTCTCCTGTTCCAAAAGTGCATTTGCAATACAGCCTGCAAAGAAACTTTTCCCGGTTCCAACTGGTCCCATCAAAAGCAATCCTACATTTTTTCTCTTCATATCTGTCCAGTTTTCTACATACTGCCTGGCAATTAGTATCTTCTGGTTGCTTCCGTTGTCATTTTCAAATTTCCATTCCCAGAATCTTCTTTCCGAAGTCCGACGGATTTTCTCTGATAAAGCTGCCGCTGTGCTTCTTCCCACTGCATCTTCTCATCTAGTTCCTGCCTGGCTTTTACCTCGCATTCGCACAAACAGGACACTACATGCTCAAATCCCATCAGACTGACTTTCATCTGTTTTCTTTTTCCACAGGTGCCACAATGAAGACATCCCTCTTCGTCCAGATAATCTGCTGTTACTTTATTTTCCATCACAGGCTTTCTCCTTCCTGAAATTCATATTTATCCATTCCTGTCCTGGTTCCATCCCTTTCTGCCCAAAGACAGATTGTTGCAAAATGGTTCTGATACTCTTTCCACTGGATTTCATATAAACAGAAAGATGATCAATCCGTTTCTGGTAATCCCATGGAAATAGCGTCATCAGCTCCTGCAGTTCAGCTTCCGACAGAACAACATTTTTAAATCTACCATACTGACTGAATTTTTCTTCCAAAGTGGGAGTATTGCCCTTACTCTTATCAGTATGATTCTTTTCAGTCTTATTTATCTTAGTATTACTTCCATCCAGATTCTTGCAGTCCGGACTTCTATTTTTTTGCGTTCCGGACTTCCAGTTTCTTGCAATCCGGATTTCCAATTCCTTGCAGTCCGGATTTCCAGTTTCTGGCGTTCCAGAAGCAAAGTATCTTACGGGCTTTCCTCTAATCCGTTTCACAAAATTTTTCACGTATATGACAGAGGGACGATTATTCCCCTGCCGATACCGTTCAATCAATCCAATCCCATGCACACTGTCAAGCTCATAAAGAAGCTTTGTCACTGTCGTATGCGACATTCGCAATAGTTCCTGCAATTCTGCGATCGTGTAAATGATATAGACATAACCATCACTATCAATCCATCCATTTTTCTTGGATAGGCTGATTCGATCAAGCAGAATTCCGTAAAGGAGCTTTGCGTCTGTGGACAGGCTTGCAAACTCTTTTTCTGTGAACAGAGCTTTTGGTATCCGAAAAAAAGAAAACTGGTCAGATTCTTCTGCTCTGAAATATTCAAAATCTGCCATAATATTTTCCTACTCTTCTACATCGAAATCACAATTTGCTGCACTGCCTGTACCATGGCACATCTCATCAAATACAAAATTGAATGATTGAATCATTTCGTCCAAATAATAATTTCTGGCCTTCTTGTTACAAGCATACATATCACCAATAAAGCCTTCATCATTCCCCATCGCATGAACAAGGGTTTCCAGGACCTTCATAAACTTCTTTTTTGAACAGCTTTCATACTGTCTGTTCACATATTTCTGGATATCTAACACACGAGCAGGATTATTTTCATTTTCCTCCAAATTCCAAACGCAAGATCCATGCCAAACTCATATCCATCAGCCTGAATTTGATCAATATCCATCTCTCCAAGCTCATCCTGGTATCCTCGCTTTTCCATTGCAGTTAAAGACGTTTCATATTGATCAATATATCCCATATCCGCAATAGTTTCAAAAATATCTCTGGATGCTTTCACCATCTTATCCATAATAATTTCTCTTTCAGCCAGCGGCATATTTGCCATGATAGTATCTAATGTCATCATTGATTCTTCCTCCATCTCATTTTCATAAATATCATTGATATAAAAGTGGTTCGCCTTTCCATTGTTTGGAATGATACGCACCAGATTACCAACCTGAACCAGTTCCTGTACTGCCTGATCTACGCCATATCTAGTCGTATTCAGGTCTTTCTTCATTTCACTTTTGGGATAGATAACATACAGATCTCCGTTATGATCTACCCAGCCATTCTGCACCGCAAATTTCAAACGATCCAGAAATAAGCTGTATAAAATCTTTGCTGTATTTGACAGATTTTTGTATTTTGCCATCTGAAACAGCACCTTCGGCACCTGCAGACACTCTACCGGCATATACTCCATCTTACTCATTCATTGTTTCCTCCTTCTGTTTGTACAGCACTTCGGCTGAATTAATATTAATTTCCAGCATCCCTACAAATACCTGATAGTACAGCAGGCATATCTGTTCATCCTCTCTTGCCAGATACAATCCTTCCAGTTCATTGGACGGATGTTTCATTCCGTATACTGCCTGACAGATATCATGGATTTTCTCACATTCCACACTTCTAAGATGCAGCTCCAAGGTGTGGTTAAATCTCTGCCAGTCCTCCAGTTTCTGATTTACTGACATCATGCACCGGAACAGTTCCGCTGCTTCACATGCTGCTGACAGCACTACATTTTTGTTATTGATACTTCCATCGGCATTTTTCATATGCCCTACCATATACGCCTGATCTACTGAAACCATCTTTTATCCTCCTCTATCTAAACGGCATTTCTTCTTCCATGCCCTCTAGGATTTCTAAGAACCCTTCCGCATCTTCTGGAAACGGTGGTCTGTCAACCATTTTCGCACCTGCGAATTCAATCCTGTTTGCATACACTTCGGTGGTATAGATCTTTTTCCCGGTATCCTTATCTTCATAATTACCTGTGACAATCTCGCCTTCCACCATGACCTTCGTTCCCTGCATCAGATAATCTCTGGCAAATTCTGCTTTCTTTGCAAAAGCCTTTACCGGAATGAAACTGACTTCATCGGAATAATTTCTTCTGACTGCTAGAACGAACTTGGCAATCTTATGAAGTCCTTTTTCATTCTCCACTTCGTTGTATCCAGGATTTCTTACTAATCGCCCGGAAATAACTGTTGTATTCATTGGCTTACCCCTCCTATGCTTTCATTGATTTGTAACAGATACCGATACATGGTCCACATTTTCCATAGGCACATCCGTAACATTCATCTTTTTCCAACTCTTCTTGCTTCATTTCATCGGCAAACATTCCTAACAGTGTTGTGTAAATCTTTTTCATTGCCAGGAATTTTTCTTCTGCTTTTTCCATCTTCTCTTTGTAAAATGGGATCAGTTCACGAAGAACTGGATGGAAACGTTCATTTTCATCATCCCAGGCACAGGTTTTCATCATACAGCGTGGCTGTTTCTCATAATTGCCCAGATAATATGGGCAGAACGTACAGCCTCTTTCTTTAACAATTGCCACCGGAATCACTGGCATCTGACTTTTGATTTCCTTTGTTACATGCTTACTTTCAATTCGCTCTCTCATCTTAAAAATCCTCCAAGAATATATATTTGCAAAGGGAATTCCCTGAATTGCCTGTTTTGTTATTAAAAAGAGGCAGACTTACGATTTTTATTTTCGCAAGCCTGCCTCTTATCAATCTAATATTCTATTTTCCAATGACATACCGTATAAACACGTATATCGCTCTGATCACATACACTGGAATCATGATGCTTCCAATCAATGCTCCAATAATGACACTTAATGCAGCCATCCCAAGTGTTGCTGTGGTATCCATTCCTCTCGGAATTAGAATCAACCGCATTTTATGTATTCCAAATGGTAATCCGGCAATAAATATCCACCAGAACCAATCTGTCTGACCACTGACTTTCATAATTGTTTTTGTCATCCAAAACCAGAATACCATAAATGCCAGTGGCAGAATCGATTTTTTAATTACATCTTCAATCGTCACCTTTTTTCTCCTTCTGTCTGATTCCTTCCGCTACCTCCCGATTAAGGTTTGCCAATATTTCTCTAACCACAGGAGAATCCAATTGAAAGGTTTCCAGATCTTTCTCTGTAAGCTCCTTCCGTTCGCATCATATCTTCGTACAATTTTTAAAGCCATACTTTCACTTCCTTCCTGCTGATAATCCTAATGTTTTCAACAAATGTTTAAACTTCTCTCTTTTTATCCGTTTAACACGTATCTTTTCTATCTTTTTCAGATAGACTTGTATTCTACTTACCGTATCTTCATTGCTCATTCGTTACCCTCTCTTTCTGCCCACGATGCTAGAAGCTTAAATATAATTTCTTCCATCTGAGTCTTTGTATATGTCTCTGGAAAATATTGTTTCAATTTCTTCGCCGGAATCTGCACCTGAACTTTTTCAATACTTTCATTCATGCAAATCTGGTCAATCTCTGAATACGTCAACATCCGTTCTTTGAAATCTGTTTCAATTCCTTTGCCTGCTTCATGGACGGTACTATATTGTGATTATGCATATACTGAAGTAATATCTGCTGCTCTTCAGTTCTCAAATAGGAAACTTCAACAGCTGTATTAAAGGGAAGCTTCTTCTCGTCTGCCAATTCTAAAAACTCTGCGATCAACTCTGTCAGATGAATATATCGAAGAATCTGTCTGGAACTATCTCCTGTATTCTGACTGACTTCTTCTGTTGCTAACTTCTTGCCAACTTGGCAAGAAGTTAAATCAGACCGTTTTCCTGACGCTTTAACGCCTCATATTTCATTTTATAAGCGAATGCCTTTTCGCTGATTAGCAGCTCTTCTCGCTGAATGTTGGAATCTACCATGATCACCGTCGCTTCGTCATCTGTAATATCTTTGATGATAACCGGCATTTTCTCTAATCCTGCAAGTTCACATGCTCGTTTTCGCCGATGACCAGCTACAAGCTCATAACCACCAGACTCTCTCAACCGCACAATACCGGGAACCAACACGCCATATTGTGTAATGCTTTCAGACAATTCCTCCATTTTCTTATCATCTTTACTTGAAATGGGTGATTTGGAAACGGATGAAGGCTTCCTATTGCTATCTCACTGATTCCATTGGTTGTCTCTTCGCTTGTTCCAAACAACGCATCAAGCGGCTGTAAGGAAATGGGTGTTGCTCTTTTTTTAGATGGCATCTTTCAGCACCTCCTCCGTCACTCCGATAAGCTTCTGTAGCTTTGCCTTTCGGATCATAAGAGAAAATACTCTGTCCTTCTCTGACTGCCTCCTTCATTCTTACGGAAAATGGAATATAATTATCAAAGATATGAATTTGACTTCCATATACATTTCTGAGAAGTTCCATATTATTTCTTGCATCATTCGTATGAGCATCTACCATCGTGAACAGAATCCCACCGACTTGCAGCTTCGGATTAATCTGCTTACGGACCTTACCGATCGTTTTAATAACTGTTGCAATCCTTTGATTGGCAAGTAGGACGCTTCAACCGGAATAAGTACTTCATCTGATGCAGCCAGCGCATTGATCGTAATCATTCCCAATGATGGCATACAATCAATGATGACCGCATCATATTGATCTTTGATACCATATAATATCTGTTTCAATACATATTCCCTGCTCATTGCATTTACCAACTGTACTTCCGTACCTGCCAGTCCAATGTTAGAACAGATAATGTCTATTCCCTCTGCCTGATGTCTGATATGACAGTCGGAAGGAATATCTTCATCTTTCATTACTGCATCCATAAGAGCTGTAAGTGTTTCATTACTGTCATCACAATCACGATATCCAAATCCTGCGGATACATCAGACTGTGGATCGGCATCTACAATCAACACTTTCATATTCTTTTGTGCTAATCCTACTGCTAAATTAGCTGTACATGCGGATTTTCCCGTTCCCCCTTTTTGGTTTACAATAGAAATAATTCTAGCCATTTTTCATCACCTTTCATCGTCGTCAATCAAAAAGAGGACTGAATTAGACAACCGGAATCTATATTCCATGCGAGCTAATTCAGTCCTATAATTACAATAATTCTGTTGTTTTTACTCTTGTCTTACACAAATCCATTTCCAGTCTGGATCTGTAATAATTCATATTCTGGAATGACAGCGCTGCCTTATTTTTCCCTTTTTCAGGGAGTTAAAAATAAGGACTAAATTAGTGCAACCCCTTGTATTTACTGGAGTTTTCTAACTTGTCCTTATTATAACTCGACCATGGCAGGAGAAAGGCGGCAGCAGCTGCGGTTCCCGCTTTTCCTTTTCGGCCTTTTCCAGCTCGGCTTCGTTGTAGGCCACACTGATGCGCTTGATGGCGCGGTTGACCGTCTGCGGATTCTGCGGCTGGCCGAAGCGGTTCAGGAATACGAAGTCCGAGATTCCGTCGATTTCGTATTCGCATACCAGTTCCAGCTCCTGCTGGTTGGTGCGTTCCTGCTCCAGCGCTTTCCGCACTTCGGGCAAGATTGGAATTGCCCGCTTACCGGCGGCAGTCTTGGGGGTGGACATGGTGAAATAGCAGCCACCGACCTCGTGGTCATGGTACACCAGATTGTGCTGGATGGTGATAAACCCACTCTCGAAGTCGATGTCACCCTAGCACAGGCCAACCGTTTCCGAGATGCGGCATCCGGTACCCAGCATGAAGGTGAACATCGGGAGCCAGTGCTGGAACTTCGGCGTTTTCTTGATGAAATTCAGAAACGCCTGCTGCTGGGGCAGGGTCAGAGCGTGTCGTTTGGGCGTTTCGTACTGGTGGGCGGCTTTAATGGCCGTCAGGACACCATCCGTGGGATTCACACGGATGTACTCATCGTCCACCGCCACCGCAAAGACCTGATGGAGAACATTCTGGATGGTTTCCAGCGTGTTCAACGCCATCTTGCCATTGCGGACGATGCCATTGTAGTAGCTGCGAATATCCGACTTGCGAATGTCCTTGAGCTTCATCATGCCGATCTCATCCCGGACGAACCGATTGTACATATAGACGTAATTGGCGAAGGTATGCTCTTTCAAGCCCACCTTGTTCTTACGCCACAGTTCAAACAGGTCATTCAAGGTCAGGCTGCACTCCGGGATGCGGAGGCCATCTGCCAAGTCGTGCTGGATCTTCTCTTCCTTTTCGCGCAGCCCCTCCAAGGTTGCATCATAGATGGTATGGCGTTTTCCGTTTTTTCGCAGTCCAACGGTACATATACAGCCCGTCGCTCTTGCGGTAGACCTCGCCATCTTTCAAAACACGGCCTTTATTATCTTTACGTCTTTGCATATAAACTCTCCTTTTCATTCACAGAATGTTGAAAAGGAGCCTTACGCCATGAGTATACCATGACGCAAGACTCCCTGCAACATCAAACGGTCAATTTTTGAACCGCATCAGATCGAGAATGCCTTGTCCAGATATTCGTCCAGCTTACGGCGTTTGATCAGCCGTTTGGTTCCGTTCCAAAGGACGAACTTGCATTCATCGCTATCGGTCATTGACCGCAGTTTATTGATACCGATCCCAGAGTAAGCCGCCGCTTCCTCCAAGGTCAGATTACTCTTTTGCCAAATCGGAACTTCTTTCACTTGCACCTCCATATCCTTGTAACCGGGTGCCGGGGCAGAAGGTGCCAGCTTTCTGCCCCAAACGCTCCCGATGAGGTTCAGATTTCCGAGTGCCCCTCCTGTGTGCGGGGTTGTGCCGCTGGTTTATTTTGTGCCTGTTCTGCCTGCAAGCGGTTCAGCAGTTGCAGAACGGAATCCCGTGCTTTCTCCTTGACCTGCTCCTTGCCTTTCTGCCGGGCCTCCGGTTTCAGGAGCTTCTCTTGCAGACGTGTAGCAGTGGTCTGCATAGTCTTGAGGAACTTGTCCAGCACGGTGTCCAATCGATGGGCGGCATACTCTCTCGTGGACTGCGGAGCCTTGCGTTCCGGGGACAGCACCCACTTCTTCGTTTCCTCGATCATCCGCATATCTTCCTTGCGGGTCTCGGTGCGTACTACATCCGTCACGACCTCCACTGCCTTGTCGTAGGCTGCTACCGAAACATCTTCCAGCAGGGTCTCCATGTCCGATACTTTCAGGGTCAATTCATCCAGCTTATTCTGCTGGGCGGCAAGTTGCTCCTTCTGCTTGGCAAGGATGAAATCCTGCTTTTCCAGATATTTGCGGCTGCCGTACTCCGCTTCTTCCTCCAAATCTAACCCATGACGTTTTGCAATCTCAAACAGCATTTTTCGACAGGCGGCATCGAAGGTGATTTTGCGGTTGTTGCGGCGGCTGAGGGGTTTGGCCGGGTCGGGCAGGTCGAAGCCCAACGCTTCCAGCGCCTTTTCCTGCTGGGGTGCCACCTCGCCGTACTTATTCTCACAGTCGAACACATGGCGCTCATGGATGTGGGGTGTGCTTTCGTCCAGATGCAGTGCCCAGTCCAGCACATGAACATGGTCGCCATACTTGGCTTTGAACGCCTCGATGAACTCGGTGACGATGTTCAGCAAATCCTCCGCCGAAGCGTGTTCATCCAACGTTCCAAGTTGGTAGATGCTCTCCTCCGGGCAGGTCTTGCGGCTGGACAACAGGTCGAGAATGGAGCGGTTGCGCTCCGTGTGCCGGATCTTGGCGTTGCGCCCGTTCTGACCTTCGATAAAGGCCGTGTACCGGCTCTCGTAGAATTGCCGTTCCACATCCGAGAAGGTCGCCGCCAGACCATCTGGGTCGGGTGGAGCGAGAGCCGAGCGGAAGCCGTGAAAGCAGTCCCAGTAGATGTTGCCCTTGGCTCGTTCAGGGTCGATGTGCTCACTGTTGGCAAGGTTGAAACTGCGGTCATTGTGCTTTGGGTTGTAGGTGCCGTGTGCTCCGGCTCGTCCGTTGTGTCGTGTCAGTTTCAGATAGACATCCCTCCGTTTCAACAGCTTGGCGGGGAGAACGCAGCAGCGGAGCTGCTGGATCTGCCGCCGTTTTGCGCCAGATAATACCCAGTAGGATATGACGCACAGCATCATATCACTGGGGCAAAGAGCTGCGCTCTCTGCACTCTTGCTCCGGGCAAGCTGCCCTGAAGGACAGCTCGTCCGGTTTTTCAGAGGGTCATTTTGACCCTCTGATTTTGGCAAACTGTCAACCTGACACTTTGCCAACAACACCCCTATAAAGGAGAATTCGGGCGTTTTGCTGCGTACGTGCGTACGCAGCAGGCGGCTTTCTCTGTACGCACGTACGCAGCGAAAGACCGAAAACGCCACCATATAGGGGGATCAAAAGCGGGTCATGCCCGCCAGCCATTGGGGATGAGGTCGGGCTGCACAAGGGCTTCGATGCCCACAAAACCCCGGACTCTCCGCCCGGACGAGTTGACGATGTTGTTGGTGGATTCCAGATTATACCTGCGCTGGTTGGCGATCAGCGCATCGCTGAACCCTCGTGCCTTGATCGCATTCAGGCTGTTCTCCTCACACCACATTCGATAGACCTCATACAGCTCTTTCGAGCTGGTACAGGCATCCGCCTTCAGGCGGATGTAGCCCTCGGATTCAAGGAAATCAAACACATTGTTGTTGTCCCGCTTCACCAGTTCCCGGTTCCGCTTGGCACGGTCACTCTCGGTGAACTGAAAGCCATTCTTCACCAGCCGCTGCAAGCCCTCAAATGCCCACAGCAGGATGCCCTCGGCTTCTGCCGCCATCTTCTCGGCAATGTCCGGGTCATCCACACGGGACAGGGGCTTGTCCTTGGTGGTCAGAATGAGCTGGCGGCGGTAGAAACCGTCCGAGCGGTCATACAATGCCTGCAAATCGCCGTTGCTGAACGCCAGCAGGCGGGCGTACATCCAACCCTGATAGCTCTGCTTGCCCTTGCGCTCCAAGTCCATCTGTCCCTGTGCGGTCACGATGGACTTGACATAGTTGGTCTGGCGCAGGGCTTCCATCCGCATATCGTCGTCCACGCAGAGCAGGGTGTGCTCCAGATCGGCACGGGCGAAGCGGTTCTCCGAGATCTTGCCGATGCTGCCATCCTTCATGTTGCAGCCGAACAGCCGGGACAGCACCACGCCGATCTGCGACTTACCCTCGCCGCCGTTGCCTTTAATGACCATCATGCGCTGGCCCTTGTTGCTGGGGATCAGGCAGTAGCCGATGAACTCCTGCACCGTGGGAATGTCCTCCGGGTAGAGCAGGTCGGACAGGAACCGCAGCCAGTGGGTGGGCTGTGCCGCTTTCGGGTCATATTTGACCGGGAGCCGGTTGCGGACGATCTCCGGCTTGCCTTCCTGAAAGGTGCCGTCCAGATACAGGGTGCCGTTTGCCAGCGCAATGCGGTCGGTGATGGGCGGGAAGTCCTCCACCTGTGCCGCCAGCTTCAGTACGTCCACGACATTGCTGACCCGTTTGGCGATATTTGCGCCGATATGGTCTCGCAGCATATCGAAAATTTCACAGCGCAGGTTCATGGTGTCTGTGACCCTGCCGTCCGGGGTGAAAAATGCGCCATTCACATAGAGGAGCTGGTGGGTGCTGAGAAAATCGTCACAAAACAGGGATTCGTTGAAGAAGCCTTTCTTGATCCATGCAGGGGTAAAATTACTCATAGGCATTCCGTCCTTTCGTTGGCGTTACGGAAAAACAATGTGGTCAATTTGACCACATTGTTTTCTGGTAACTGAGGAATCAACGTTTAGCCGTTCTCCCTGCATGGATTTCCTGCCCCCTTCCGGCGGCGTTTTCCGGCTCGCTCTTGCGAGGTCATCGCCGGGTATCCCATGCAGACGGTCATGCGGTTTTCAAGGTGCAACGGACAAAACGGCAACAAAAAAGCCGTCACAAAACAGACCAGCCCTGCCTTCGCTTTTTCTGGAAGGTCATGCTAGTCGGTTATGTAACGGCTGAAAGCCAAGATGTTCAGCCCCGCTGGGTCTGAACGAATATGTAAAAATATGTTATATTCAATTGTTGGGATAGATTACCACAAAAATCGAGCCGTGTCAACAAAAAGTTTTGAAAACACGTCACTTTCGGCAGCTTGCAAGAAAAATCAATGAAAACTTTGGCAAAAAGAGAGAGGGCCGGACGGTGCCAGCCCTCTTGACAAGCAGATTTATATAGTTTGAAGGCGATTTTTCAATGCTATGATATTTTGATGGATCTGCATGATCACATCCTTAAACGCAGCATCATCTTTTCCAGTCGGGTCTTCCAATCCCCAGTTATCATCAAATGGTCTACCAATAAAAGGGCATCCTACATTGCATCCCATCGAGATTGTAAAATCCGGTTCAGGAATCGCAGAAATCAGCTTAGAATACTGCGTCTGCTCCATGTCGATGCCATAAAGCTCATTCACCAGTCGGACAGCATCCTGATTGATCCGGGGTTTTGTTTCCGTTCCGGCAGAATAGCTTTCAAACACGTCGGACGCCAACGCTTTGCCCAATGCCTCCGCAATCTGGCTGCGGCAGGAGTTATGGACACAGATAAATGCAACTTTTGGTTTGGTCATGCGGGAAACCTGCCTTTCGTTTTGTTTGCGATTTTTACGAGGAAAAGCATCACAGGCACTTCAGTCAATACACCAACCGTTGTGGCAAGTGCGGCAGGAGAAGTCGTTCCGAATAGAGCGACAGCTACCGCAACCGCCAATTCAAAGAAGTTGGATGCACCAATCATTCCGGCAGGTGCGGCAATGCGGTGTGGCAGCTTGAGCAGCCAGCAGACACCATAGGCAATGCTGAAAATCAAAAAAGTTTGCAAAACCAACGGTATGGCAATCAACACGATATGCAGGGGATTATCCAGAATGACCTGCCCCTGAAAGGCGAAGATCAGTACCAGCGTCAGCAGAAGTCCAACCGTCGTAATGCCGTCAAATTTCTTGACAAAGGTATTCTCAAAATACTCTTTTCCCTTTTTCTGGGTCACAAAATACCGGGTCAGCATACCACCTGAAAGGGGAATGACCACGAACAGCACCACCGACAAAATTAGCGTATCCCACGGCACGGACACATTAGAAACGCCCAGCAGGAACTTCACGATAGGGACGAATGCTACGAGGATAATCAGGTCGTTGGTGGCCACCTGCACCACCGTGTACGCCGGGTCGCCCTTTGTCAGAGCGCTCCACACAAAGACCATCGCCGTGCATGGCGCAGCGCCCAGCAGCACCGCTCCGGCGAGGTATTCCGTCGCAAGCTCCGGTGTAATAAACGCCTTAAACACCACAAAGAAGAACAGACTTGCCATGCCATACATGGTGAAAGGCTTGATGAGCCAGTTGACGATCCAGGTGACGAACAGACCTTTCGGATTTCTGCCCGCATTTTTGATGCTGCGGAAGTCCACCTTCATCATCATGGGATAGATCATCACCCAGATGAGGATTGCCATGGGAATCGACACCCGTGCATACTCAAACCGGTTCAGAAATTCCGGAATCTGCGGCAGAAATTTGCCGACGCAGATCCCCACCGCCATGCAGAGAATGACCCATACTGTCAGATATTTTTGAAAAAATCCAATGGGAGAAGCGTCACGCTCGTTCATGCTCTTACCTTCTTCAAAATAACGATGACTTCATCCTTTTTCAGCACCTTGCCATAGGACACCACCTGACCGTCCACCACCAAAGCGGGGGTGGTCATCACACCATAGGCGGCGATCTTTTCAAAGTCCCGCACATGGTCAATGGTCGTATCCATCCCAAGCTCCCGCAGTGCGTCTACAGTTGCCGCTTCCAGCGCATTACACTTGGCACAGCCGCCGCCAAGAATTTTGATCCCGGACTCCTTCTTTTCGGCTTCTGCCGCCTGCATGACTTCCGGCGTACAGCTCCCGCCACAGCAGCAAGGTTTCTTTTGCTCTTCTTTTTTCTTTCCAAATCCGAAAATTGACATAATAGTCCCTCCAAATTATAAGATAATGCCCTGAAACAGGTTGAATAAATAGCCTACAACGATAATGCCCGCAGCACAGATGGCGATAAAAACACCCAGTAACTTTGGCTTGACTGCCTTGCGCAACATAATCATTGACGGCAAAGACAGCGTGGTAACACCCATCATAAAGGCAAGCACCGTACCAAGCTGTGCGCCTTTTCCAAGCAAAGCCTCAGCAATGGGAATCGTGCCGAAAATATCGGCATACATGGGAATGCCGATGATGGTTGCTAATATTACGCCGAATGGGTTATGGCTGCCGAGAACCGCCACAACCCAGCTTTCGGGAATCCAGTTGTGAATGACAGCCCCGATGCCTACGCCGATGAGAATGTACGGAAAGACCTTCTTGAAGGTTTCCGCTACCTGATCCTTGGCATAAACTAGCCGTTCCTTCTGCGTCAGTGTTGGGGAGGCAATGTCCACGGCAGATGCCCTGCGGATAAATTCCTCCACCTGATTTTCCATGTGCAGCTTTTCAATCAGCGTACCGCCAGCCACAGCAATCACAAGCCCCAGCACCACATAGAGAATCGCAACCTTTGCCCCGAAAATACTCATCAGAAGAACAAGACTTCCCAAGTCCACCATAGGCGATGAAATCAGGAACGAGAAGGTCACACCCAGCGGCAGTCCGGCACTGGTAAATCCGATAAACAGTGGAATGGACGAGCAGGAGCAGAACGGTGTTACCGTGCCGAGCAGGGCTGCGATGCAGTTTGCCCAGATACCGTGAAACCGCCCCATAATTTTCTTACTGCGTTCCGGCGGAAAATAACTCTGAATGTAGGAGATCAGATAAATCAGCACACAGAGCAGCACGGTAATCTTAATCACATCATAGAGGAAGAACTGAATGCTCCCACCGATTCGGCTTGTTGCATCCAATCCCAATGTGCCGAGTAGATTTCCAATCAGCGTATTCAGCCACTTCATGCCGAGGATTTGATCGGTGATAAACTTACCCATCAGGAGCAGCACCCCCCTTCGCTATTAGAGCCGCAGCAGGTCAGTCCCTCTATAAATTCTTTGAACTGGGTCAGGTTTTCGCAGTTCAGAGAGTAGTGCTGCCACTTTCCTTCCTTGCGGGCGTTCACCAGTCCACATTCCACCAAAATCTTCATGTGGTGCGAAAGCGTCGGCTGCGTAATTTCAAACCGTTCCAACAGCTTGCAGCCGCACTTCTCACCGTCCGACAGCATCTTCACAATTTCCAGCCGGTTCGCATCCCCCAAAGCCTTGCAGATCAAAGCCACATCTATAGCGTTCATGAAAACACCTCGCATTGATATTTGTCTATGTGAGCAGCATAGCAAATACATAGATAAATGTCAATGCATTTGTGCAAATAAAAGCAGGTACACCGCATTTCTACAGTGTACCTGCTTTTCATCATATTGTGGGTAGTTTGTCTACTACACCAATCCACCTATTCACTTGTTACACCACACCGCTTTGTAAGGCTCCTTTTCGGGAAAACATCCCAAAATTGGTGTAGTTGTGGTGTAGTACCGCAGATATCGGCCGAATTTCGTTTGAAAATTCATCGTATCTGCGTTTTAATTTTTTCATTTTACTGCTCAATCGGCTTCATCGTGGGGAACAGCAGCACATCGCGGATGGAGGCGCTGTCGGTGAGCAGCATGACCAGACGATCCACGCCGAAGCCCAGACCGCCCGTGGGGGGCAGGCCGTACTCCAGCGCGTTCACGTAGTCGTAGTCCACCTGTGCCTTGCAGTCGGGCTCGATGGCCTTGCGCTCGGCCACCTGACGCTCGAAGCGGCCCTTCTGGTCGATGGGGTCGTTCAGCTCGCTGAAGGCGTTGCCGTACTCGGTGCAGTCGATGAAATACTCAAAGCGCTCGGTGAAGGCGGGGTCGTCCGGCTTGCGCTTTGCCAGCGGGCTGATCTCTACGGGGTAGTCGTAGATGAAGGTGGGCTGGATGAGCTTGTCCTCCACGAAGGCATCAAAGAACTCGGCCAGAATGGAACCCTTGGTGGGCACCTCGGGCAGCTCCACGTGGTGCTCCTTGGCGGCGGCGATGGCATCCTCGTCGGACTTCCAGTCGTTGAAGTCCACGCCGGAATACTTCTTGACCGCTTCCACCATGGTCAGGCGCTCCCAGTGGCCCATGTCGATCTGCTTGCCCTGATAGGGGATGACCATGCTGCCGCAGATCTTCTGGGCAAGGCGCTTGTACAGCTCCTCCACCAGATCCATCATGCCGTGGAAGTCGGTGAAGGCCTGATACAGCTCGATGCTGGTGAACTCCGGGTTGTGCTTGGGGTCCATGCCCTCGTTGCGGAAGATGCGGCCCACCTCGTACACGCGGTCCATGCCGCCCACGATCAGGCGCTTGAGGTACAGCTCAGTCTCGATGCGTAGCACCATGTCCATGTTCAGGCTGTTGTGATGGGTGTAGAAGGGGCGTGCGGATGCGCCAATCTCGAAGGGGGTCAGGATGGGGGTGTCCACCTCCAAAAAGCCCTTCTCGTCCAGATAGGCGCGGATCTCCTTCAGGATCTGGCTGCGCTTCACGAAGGTGTCCTTCACCTCGGGGTTTGCAATCAGGTCCACGTAGCGCTGACGGTAACGCATCTCGGTGTCGGTCAGGCCGTGGAACTTCTCGGGCAGGGGGCGCAGGCTCTTGGCCAGCAGGGTCAGCTCGGTGGCGCGCACGCTCAGTTCGCCGGTCTTGGTGCGGAACACCTCGCCCTTCACGCCGATGATATCGCCCACGTCCAGCTTCTTGAAGGCGGCGTAAGGCTCTTCGCCCAGCTCATCGCGGCGGACGTACAGCTGAATGTCGCCCTTATCGTCCCGCAGGTGGGCAAAGCTTGCCTTGCCCATTACGCGCTTGGACATCATACGGCCAGCCAGCGCCACGGTCTTGCCGCTGTCGGTCTCGTTGGGCAGGTCGGCAAACTCGGCCTTCAGGTCGGCAGAGTAGGCATCCTGCGGGTACTTGGTCAGGGTGAAGGGGTCGTGGCCTGCAGCCTGCAGGTCGGCCAGCTTCTGGCGGCGCACCTGCACCTGCTCGCTCTCGGACAGGCCCTGCGCCGGGTTCTTCTTTTGTTCTTCCATGGTTTCTCCTATTCGTTTGGCCTGCTCAGCCTGCAGCGTGGGTAATGTTCAGCACGGTGTACTCCACGGTGTGGCCGGTGGGCAGCAGCACTTCGGCCTTGTCGCCCACAGCCTTGCCCAGCAGAGCGTGGCCCACGGGGCTTTCGTCGCTGATCTTGCCGTTCAGGGGGTCGGCTTCGGTGCGGCCCACAATGTCGTACTCCTCGTTCTCGTCCTCGCCGGTCATGAGGATGGTGACGTGGGTGCCCACAGAGACATTGTCCACGCTCAGCTCGCTCTCATCAATGATGACGGCGTTCTTGATCATCTGCTCCAGTTCGGTGATGCGGTTCTCCACCAGACCCTGCGTATTCTTGGCCTCGTCGTACTCGCTGTTCTCGGAAAGGTCGCCGTGGCTGCGTGCTTCCTTGATCTCTTCGGCCAGCTCCTTGCGGCGCACCGTTTTGAGGTATTCCAGTTCCTCCTGCATTGCCTTCAGACCGGCAGCGGACATCTTGATCTCTTGTGCCATTTGAGAATCTCTCCTTGTCTCTATTTGTGCTGTGCAGCCGCAAAGCCGCACAAGAATGCCATTTTGACTACATTATTATAATAGCAGGCGGCTGCTTTGTCAACAAAAAAGGCGGCGGTAGGGCAGAAAAATGTGTCGGCTGGAGCAAATAACGGAACAGCCCGCTCTTCAAAAAAGGAGAACGGGCTGTTTTGATTCCATTGGGTGTTACTTGGTAGACGGTTTCATCTGCTGTGCCTTTTTCCACGCGCGAATGGCTTTTACGGTGGAGACCGGCACATGGGGGTCGAATTTGTCCGGATGCTCACTGCTGCGCAGCGTCATCAGCTCGTTTTCAATTGCCCACTGTGCAGCCTGCTGCGCATCGGTGTCGTCGGTGTCGATATCGGTATAAGCGGCTTCGGCAGCAGGAGCAGGCTGTCCGGCATCCTTCCAGAGCACTTCGGCCAGTTCGATGCGAGTTTCCGGGATGGCGGTACCCTTGGGCAGATGATGGATCAGCCACAGCTCGGTGCCCAGCTGATGCAGCCCGCCCACCAGCAGTGCACCGCCAATGATCGTTACCGCAGTGCTGATGGCAGGGTCAACAGAGGCGTCGACAGGGGCGTCGTCGATCGTGGGAGGGATGGGGCGGTACTGTGCAGTCAGTGTGATGTCCTGAGCGGGCATGCGGAAAGATGTTTTGCTTGCAGTCCGATCAAAGCCTGTGCTGGTCAGATCAGACAGAGCACTGGCAGGGGAGACCACCCACTGTTCAAACTCCAAGTCGTCCTGAGGAGCCGGGGCGGCAGACAGATTAACCTGCCGTCCGTCTTGGATCTGTGTTGTAGGGGGCAGTGCAGTAACGCCGCCGTCGATGGATGCTGTGCCGGATACGACATTTACGAAGTAGCCGGTTCGCTCAACAAGTTCCTGATAGCCGGTTTCATCTCCATTATCGTGGAACACAGCAACAGTACCGGCATTATTGCTGTGTAGTTTCAACTTCTTTTGGCTGTCAGCATTGCCGGTTGTTGTAATAGGGCGGGGAAGTATAAGATCGCTGTCCATAACCAGAACAGTTGCTTCATCTTCGTAGTCATCGGCAATGGTGATCAACTGATCTTCTTCCATACAGATATCATTGGTATTATCCTCGAAATGCACATCTTTACCAATGAAAACAGAGTTCGGGTTTGATTGTACTTTAACGCCATAGAGGCTGTTGCTGATTGTTCCGCCGGTGATATTAACGGTTGCGTTGAGAGCGCTGCGGATAGCAGCAGATTTTTGGGACCTTACGGTTCCACTTTTGAAATTGAACGTTGCGCCAGATACGACTGCAATCGTAACATACGTTCCTTGCATGCCTTCCAGCAGAATATTTTTTCCGTTTTGTTCTTCAATCGTTGTGTTGTCTCCAGTATCAAGCGCACGGCCACCTACCAGATTCTTAATAGTACCGCCATGGATATACACTTGCTTATCGTGGTTCAGATTGATAGTGGGAGAACGGAGCGACTCGTTTATGAATGTTCCATCGTTGATTTCAATCTCTTGACTGGAATTTCCGAGAATAACACTGCGTGAATCTGAATGAAAATACCCATCATTGATTGTTAAAACGCTGTTGGAACGCGTGTCAATGACGTAGCTGGTGGATGTTGTATAGCGTCCACTGCCGTTGATTTCTACCGTACCATTATTGCATACGATAGATGATGAATTGCTATTGAACTGACCGTCATTGATCACGGCCTTTGCGCCGGAGGATACTGTGATCAGGGGATGGGGTTTTGAAACAGCATCAGAATAGCCAAGTAAGTGGTCAGAACCTTCAAGAACGAGAGTGCCTTGCTTTACGACAATAAAATCATTCTGATTTTGTGCGATATTGATGTTGCCCATTATACGAAGGGTGACAGTGCAATTCGGGGCGTCAATCACAAGATGCCTCTGTGCATTTTCGCAGGGCAGCAGATCATAGGTGGCAGTCTCTGTGATTGTGACCTCAGTGTTAGGGGTGAGGTCGAGCTCATTACTGCCCGTCTCCGCCGCAAATGCAGAGACTGCCCCGACAGGCAGAAATGTCAGTGCCATGCTGAATGCCAGCAGCAGGCTGATAAGTCGCGTTTTCATATAAATTCCTCCTTGATACGACTTTTGCGGGCGGATCGTGTCTGCGCGGATCGTGGACAAAAAAGACTCACCCATCCTTATTCTACCCCCCCCCAACAGAAATCAAGGATTTTAGACAAGATTGGAAGGATGCCTAAAAATGGCAGAGATTTTTAGAGGATCTTAGAAAAATAACAACAAAAATCCCCGCCGACAGAGGGAAAGCGGAGCAGGGCATCATGGAGGCCAAGAGCGCAGACACCTTCAAGCCCGAAGGCTGGACACCGAAGTTCAACGTGATCGAAACCTGGAATAAGGCATTCCCCAAGGCAGCGTAAATTGTAAATTTTCTCGTATATCCTTGACTTTTGCGCCAAGGTGCATATACTAGAAGTAGGCAAAATGTTGGTTAAGATAATTGCCATCAGCTCACAAAAAACAACCCCCTCGGAGCGGCTACTCCGAGGGGGTTTGTGCTTACTTGCCCTTGCGATAGCTGTCAAGCCACTTGCACAGGCGGTCGGCTATCACCTGCGCTACGACAGCTACGATAATGTTGGTTAAAATTGGGGCCATGCAGCTCACCTCCTTCTGCTCCCAGAATGGAGAAGGGCAGCGCCACCAGTATAACACAGGTTTTGGCACAATACAACAAAAAAGCCCTCCCGGAGCTCCTACTCCGAGGGGGCTTTTTGCCCGCAAAAACCCCCGCTGACAGAGGGAAAAGTGTCAACGGGGGTCGGGGTGATGTCGTATTTCGGTGGGAACTCCTTCAGTCAGAACCTGACGGTTCTGCCAGCTCCCTCGGTGAGGGGGGCTGTCTGCGCAGCAGACTGGGGAAGTTGACGGTTGCCGTTTAATCGTCTGCGCTCTCGTCCAGATTGCCCAGCTTCTTGGCCTGCTCCACAACGGCAGGCACCAGCATCTCGGGCAGAACCTCGTAGCGGGCAAACTCGGTGGTGAACCAGCCGCGGCCCTGCGTGGTCTGCCGGATGAAGGTGGTAAAGTTTGCAAGCTCTGCCAGCGGCACTTCAGCGATGATGGTCTGCAGGCCGTCCTCGTCCGGTTCCATGCCCAGCACGCGGCCGCGGCGCTTGGTCACATCGCCCATGATATCGCCGGTGTTGTCGTTCGGCACATGAGCCTTCAGGGTGTGGATAGGTTCCAGAATGACCGGGCCGGCCTCCGGCATAGCGGCCTTGTAAGCCAACTTTGCGGCCATAATAAAGGCCATCTCGGAGCTGTCCACCGGGTGGTAGCTGCCGTCCAGCAGGGTGGCTTTCAGGCCCACCACGGGGTAGCCTGCAAGCACGCCCTTTTCGGCGGCAAGGCGCACGCCCTTTTCAACAGCCGGGAAGAAGTTCTTCGGCACGCTGCCGCCGAACACCTTCTCCTCAAACACGACCTGCTCGCTGTCGCAGGGCTCGAAGTTGATGATAACATCACCGAACTGGCCGTGACCGCCGGTCTGCTTCTTATGACGGCCCTGCTTCTGGCAGGCCTTGCGGATGGACTCGCGGTAGGCGATGCGGGGTGCTTCCAGCCCGATCTCCACACCGAACTTGTTCTTGAGTTTGGCCTTCACCACGTCCAGATGCTGCTCGCCCAGACCGCCGATCACCTGCTGATGAGTCTCGGCGTTGTTCTCGTAGCTCAGGGTGGGGTCTTCTTCCATCAGGCGGGCCAGCGCGCTGCTGATCTTGCCCTCGTCGCCCTTCTTGGCCACAGTGACGGCCATGAACAGGCTGGGCTTGGGGAACACGGGGGCGGGCAGCTTGACCACGCGCTCAGCGTCGCACAGGGTGTCGCCGGTCTTGGCGCTCACCAGCTTTGCCACTGCGCCGATGTCACCGGCAATGATGCCGTCGGAGTCCACCTGCTTTTTGCCAATGACGGTGAGGGGCTTGGAGATCTTCTCCACATCGCCGGTGCGGGCGTTGGTGAGGGGTTCGCCTGCAGTCACCTTGCCGCTGACCACGCGCAGGTAGCTCAGCTTGCCCACGAACGGGTCGGCCACGGTCTTGAACACGTAGGCGGCGGTAGGCTCGTCCACGGTGCAGTGCAGTTCCACCGGCTCGCCGGCGGCATCCTCGGCCAGCGTGCTGGCTTCGTGCTCCGGGCTGGGCAGGAGCTTGTGCATGTTGAACAGCAGCATATCCAGCGCCTGCTGGTTCACGGCGCTGCCGCAGAACACGGGGGTGATCAGGCCGTCCTTGACGCCCTTGCGCATGCCTTCCACGATCTCCTCGGTGGTGAAGGCTTCGCCGCCGAAGAACTTTTCCATCAGCTCATCGTCGGTCTCGGCAATGGCTTCGCTCATGGCCTCGATCAGACCCTGAAAACGGTGGCCGATGTCCGGCAGGTCCACCTGGATCTGCTTGCCGCCCTCGTACTTGAAGGCCTTCTGGCTGAACAGGTTGATGTACACGGGGGTGCCGTCGTCCAACTTGGCGGGCACCACGCAGGGGCAGACGGTGGAGCCGAACTTGATCTTCATATCCTCAAGGATCTTGAAGTAGTTGGCATTCTCCAGATCGCACTTGGAGACGAACACCATGGTAGCCTTGCCATTCTTGCGGGCCAGCTGGAACGCCTTTTCCGCACCCACAGTCACGCCGCTGCGGCCGGACACCACCACCAGCACGCTCTCGGCTGCGCGGATGCCCTCGTACTCACCGGCCTCGAAGTCGAACAGGCCCGGCGCATCGATCAGGTTGTACTTGATGCCCTCGTACTCCACGGGGACGACCGATGCAGACAGGCTGGCCTTGCGCTTTGCTTCCTCGGGGTCAAAGTCCGAAACAGTAGTGCCGTCCTCAACACGGCCCATACGCTCGGCAGCGCCCGAAAAATAGACCAGCGCCTCGGTGAGCGTGGTCTTGCCGCTGCCGGCATGACCGGCAATCAGGATATTGCGGATGTTGTTGCTTGCGTATTTCATATCGGTTTTTCCCTCATTTCCGCCGCACGGAGCATTCTCTCCGCTTTTGTGGCATATTTTACAAAGATAATACCACACTCAAAATGATTTTTAAATATTTCGTTTGAAAATTCTGACGAATCAAGCGCCAAACTTCGGGGCAAGGTTTTGTGCAAGTTGCACGGCAGTGCCAAAGTTTATTGTAAAATCCACAGCGATACGCTATAATAAAAGGCAGAATAAAGGCACAAGGAGCATACCGAAATGAAACGCACGGATTACATCAACTGGGATGAATATTTCATGGGCATTGCGCTGCTCACGGCCATGCGCTCCAAGGACCCCAACAGTCAGGTGGGCGCGTGCATCGTCAGCTCGGAAAACAAAATTCTGTCCTTGGGCTACAACGGTATGCCCATTGGCTGCAGCGACGACGAGATGCCCTGGGAGCGGGAGGGCGCACCGCTGGACACCAAGTATATGTACGTGTGCCACGCCGAGCTGAACGCCATCCTCAACAGCGCCCACAATAATCTGAAAGGTGCACGGGTGTACGTGACTCTGTTCCCCTGCAACGAGTGCACCAAGGCCATCATCCAGTCGGGCATTGCCGAGGTGGTGTACTACGGCGACAAGTACCACGACAGCGATTCCAGCGTGGCGGCGCGGTTCATGTTCAAAAAGGCCGGCGTGAAGCTGACTGCCTATCAATCCACCGGACGGAAGGCCGAGCTGGAGCTGTGAACTTTTTTCATAGCATCTTGACTTTTGTGTGGGATTGCATATACTAAGGGTAGGAAGTTGGTTAGAACATTCCATTGTATCCACGCACAAAAAAGAGCCCTCTCAGAGTTGCAGCTCCGAGAGGGTTCTTTTTGTGCTTACTTGCCCTTGCGGTGACTCTCAAGCCACTTGCACAGGAAGTGTGCAGCTACCTGTGCTGCGACAGCCACCAGAAAATTGGTTAGAATGGTGTCCATGATATCCACCCCCTTCTGTTGCCAGAATGGAGAAGGGCAGCACAGCCAGTATAGCATATCCGACAGGGTATTGCAATTTTTACAGGATATCATTATAATAGAACTATATCTCGAATAAATATTCAACAATGCTTGCATAGAGAGGGAAATATACAATGAGTCTGAAGAACCGCAGCTTTTTAAAGCTATTGGACTACACCCCTGCCGAGATCGAAGAACTGCTGGACCTTGCCGCAGACCTGAAGGCAAAAAAGAAGGCCGGCATCCGCCACAATGACCAGCTGGCAGGCAAGAACATCGCCCTGATCTTTGAAAAGACCTCCACCCGCACCCGTTGCAGCTTCGAGGTCGCTGCTCACGATCTGGGCATGGAAGTGACCTACCTTGACCCGTCCGGCAGCCAGATCGGCAAGAAGGAGTCCATCGCCGACACTGCCCGTGTGCTGGGCCGCATGTTCGACGGCATCGAGTACCGCGGCTATGGCCAGCAGATCGTGGAAGACCTTGCCCACTACGCCGGTGTGCCGGTGTGGAACGGCCTGACCAACGAGTTCCATCCCACCCAGATCCTGGCCGACTTCCTCACCATCCGGGAGCACTTTGGTCACCTGAAGGGCATCAACTTCGTTTACTTCGGCGATGCCCGCTACAACATGGGCAACAGCCTGATGGTGGGCTGCGCTAAGATGGGCCTGAACTTCACCGCCTGTGCACCCAAGAAGTACCAGCCGGACGCTGCCCTCGTGGCCGAGTGCCAGAAGATCGCTGCCGAGACCGGTGCCACCCTCACCTTTGAGGAGGATTCCGCCAAGGCCGCCAAGGGTGCCGACGTGCTGTACACCGATGTGTGGGTGTCCATGGGTGAGCCGGTGGAGGTGTGGGCTGAGCGCATCAACGACCTTGCCGCCTACCAGATCAACCAGAAGCTGATGGACATTGCAGGCCCGCACGCTGTGTTCATGCACTGCCTGCCCGCCTTCCACGACCACAAGACCACCGTGGGCAAGGAGATGGGCGAGCGCTTTGGCCGCGATGCCATGGAAGTGACCGATGAAGTGTTTGAGGGCCCCCAGAGCATCGTGTTTGACGAAGCCGAGAACCGGATGCACACCATCAAGGCCGTGATGGCTGCGACCCTTGGCTATGTAAAATAACGGATCACAAATAAAAAAGGGAGGCTGCGTTTGCAGTCTCCCTTTTGCTTTGCCTGTTAGGCTTCCTTCAGCTTCAGCACGCCAGCCTGTACCAGACGCTTGCGCAGCAGTGCACCCACGATGCAGCTCACCACGATCTTGGCGAGATCCAGCGCAATGAACGGGTACACGCACACCGAAAGCGCATAGCCCAGCTCGCACTGCATCTGGAACACGAACCATGCGGTGCCCAGCACGTAGCAGGCGGCATCGCCCAGCACAAGGCCGATGCCGGCGATTACCGGCTGGCCCTTGCTCTTTTCGATGAACAGACCGCCGATGAAGGCCAGCAGCAGGTAGCCAACCAGATAGCCGCCGGTGGGGCCTGCCAGCTTGGCAATGCCCGCGCCGTAGCCGGAGAACACCGGCACGCCCACAAGGCCGATGAGCAGGTACACCGCCACGCTCAGGGTGCCGAACTTGGGCCCCAGCAGCCATGCGGTCAGGCAGATGACAAAGTTTGACAGCGAAATGGGAATGGCCCCGATGGGCACGCTCAACGGGCCAAGCACGCACAGCGCGGCGGCCATCAGTGCGGTGACGGCCATCTGATAGGTGGTCAGTTTTTTGTTTTTCATAGAATAGAATTCCCCTCTGTTAAAAATTTACAAGGCATCTGTGGCCGAGTATAACGCGGCAGAGGGAAGACGGTCAACAATGAAGTTGCAGCAGGGTTTACAATAGGGCGTGTTGTAATGCGTCGTAGAATATGGTAAGATGATAACAAAAAAGATTGACCGCCCTGCTTCCAAACTGTGCGGTCAATCTTTTTGACAAACGGGATGGAAAGCTGACCCTTGCAGTCAGCGCCCCTTCTATGTTTAGAATACCGCATCAGCGTTATTTATCAAGGAGGTTCCCCATGGGTGGAGGACATGTTTCACGGCCGGACTTCGGGATGCCGCAGCCGGACCCGGCCTACCCACTGACCGAGTTCTACCTGCTTTTGCAGCACGCACTGGACAAAGCGGGCCGCTTTGCGCTGCCTGCGCTGTATGCCCGCGTGCAGGCACCGGCCCGGCACATCTATCTGGACGAGGCGCGGGAATATTTGAGCCTTTCGCCTACCGGGCGGGAGGGGGATATCCGCCTGCTGGCCGAGGGCAGTCTGCAGTTGCTGTACAGCACCCTGCACGTCCAGCCGGACGGCACGCCTGCAGCCCTGCTGCTCACCGAGGAGTGCACCCGCGCCACGGTGGCGGTGCAGCTGCTGCCGCCCTTTGTGTGGGAGGACCCGCTGCCGCCACTGCCGGACACTCCTGCGGCGTTGACGCTGCAGCTGACCATGCAGGATGTGATGCAGGCCGATACCGACCCGGAAGCGCTGGGCAGAAAGCTGGCTGGCACAGCGGCGAACAAGCGCTGGCTGCACCATCCGAAGGCCGAGACCTTCCTTGCAGAACGGGTGGCCCTGCTGCAGAGAGTATATAAAAGGTGATTTTCATAAATTTTTCCTGCAATGCAATCTTCGGGGGCGTTCAGCCGTGTATAGGGTGAATGTCCCCCGTGGAACACGAATTCCACCAGCCCTGTACAGGCGGTAAAGGAGAGCTTGAAACTATGGGACAGCTGACCAGAAACGAAGTATTTACGCTGGCAGTGCAGAAATACAGCGATGCTGTTTACCGCGCTGCCATACACAACAGCCGATGCACAGCCGATGCCGAGGACGTGGTGCAGGATGTCTACGAGAAGCTCCTGCATTATAATGGTATGTTTGAGAGTGAGGAGCACCTCAAGGCGTGGCTGCTGCGGGTGGCCATCAACCGCTGCCGGGACCTGACCCGCGCAGCCCATCAGAAGGACACCGAGCTGGACGAGAACCTGCCCGCGCCCGATGCGTTTGAGGACGGCAGTGTGCTGGACGCAGTGCGCGCCCTGCCGGAAAACTACCGCAATGCCATCTATCTGCATTACTACGAGGGGTACACGGCGGCGGAGATCGGCCGGATGATGGGCGCACCATCCAACACGGTGCTGAGCTGGCTGCGGCGTGCCCGGGCGCAGTTACATACGATGCTGAAGGAGGAGATCGAAGATGAGGTGGTATGAGTACAAGATGGAGACGGACGACCTCTACGCCCCGGACGATCTGAAGGCAAAGCTGCTGGCCATGACCGACCAGCTGACCGAAGAAGAAAAGGCCCAGCCCATGATGAAAACCGACGCACCGGTACCGGCTCAGTCCGCCCCGGTGCAGCCGAAGAAGAAACTGATCCGCTTCCCCGCAAAGCGGGTGGGCGCACTGGCGGCCTGCCTTGCTGTATGCGTGGTAGGCTATGGTGCTTTTGCCACCGGACAAATCGGCCTTGGCGCAAAGAGCAGCAACCCGGCGGCGGTGATGGCGGCAGGCGGCGCGGACCGCGCCGCTGTGGACAGCCCCATGGCAGCCGATTACAGTCTGAACACCCTGTCGCTGGAAAGCAGTGCGGATAACGGCACCGCTGTTTATTCGGAGGACGACGCGGCAGCAGCGGCCCACAGCACCGACCACGCAAAGATCATCTACACCGCGAACCTCAGTCTGGAAAGCAAGGACTACGACGCAGCCCGCGCTGCGCTGGATGCTGCCCTTGCTGAAGCGGGCGGCTATCTGGAATCCAGCAGTGAATACTCGGATGCCGGTGACAGCCGCAGCGTCAGCCTGACCTACCGGGTGCCGCAGCAGAACTACGAGAACTTTCTTGCCGCCGTGGCCGAAGCAGGCAACGTGACCTACAAAAACCAGCAGGCCGACGACGTGACCGCCCAGTACATGGACGTGGAGACCCGGCTTGAGAATCTCAAGAACCAGCGAACCCGCCTGCAGCAGCTGCAGCAGCAGGCCGACAACCTCTCCGACCTGCTTGAGATCGAGTCCAGCCTGACGGATGTGCAGAGCCAGATCGAGAGCTGGCAGAGCCAGATGGACTGGTACAACGATCAGGTGGAAGAGTGCACCGTGTACGTGAGCCTGAGCGAGGTGAGCACCTACTCGCCGCCCAGCGAGGGCTTCGGCAGCTGCTTTGTCAGCGCCCTTTCCGCTGGCTGGCAGAACTTTGTGGATGGCCTGCAGCAGGTCATCGTTGCCCTTGCCGGTGCATGGCCGGTGGTGGTGATCGCGGCCGCCGCCTGCGCAGGGTTCGTGGTTTGGAAAAAGAAGAAAAAATAAATCAAAAAAATACTTGACATCCGCCCGCCCTTGTGGTATTATACTTGAGCAGTCAGCGAGAACCGCTGAGAGCACAAAGTAAATATCGCGGGGTGGAGCAGTCTGGTAGCTCGTCGGGCTCATAACCCGAAGGTCGTTGGTTCAAATCCGGCCCCCGCAACCACCAAGCGTTCTGAGATCTCTCAGAACGCTTTTTTGTTTGCCACTGGCGTATTGCAGTTTGCTGCGGTATACTGGAACCGGGCAAACAACAGCACAGGAGGTGCTTTTTTATTATGGTACAGGTAGACCTTATCACCGGCTTTCTGGGCGCAGGCAAAACCACCTTTCTGCGTCGGTATGTCCGGTATCTGGTGGCACAGGGCCACAATGTCTGCATTCTGGAAAACGACTTCGGCGCAGTGAACGTGGATGCCATGCTGGTGCAGGACCTTCTTGGCCCGAACTGCGACCTTGAGACCATCAGCGGCGGATGCGACTGCGACACCCACCAGCGCCGGATGCGCACCAAGCTCATTGCCATGGCCATGCGCGGGTTCGACCGGGTGGTGGTGGAACCCAGCGGCATCTTTGATGTGGACGAGTTTTTTGATGTGCTGCGGGACGACCCGCTGGACCGCTGGTATCACATCGGCAATGTGATCGCCATAGTGGATGCCATGCTGCCGGAAACGCTTTCGCCGCAGGCTGAGTACGTGCTGGCGTCCGAGACGGCCAACGCGGGCCGGGTGCTGGTCAGCCGTACCCAGCTGGCCGGGCAACAGCAGACCGCTGCCGCCGTGGCCCACCTGACCCGTGCGCTGGAGGGCTGCAAGTGCTCCCGCCGCTTTGCGCCGGAAGAGATCATCACCAAGGACTGGGCACGGCTTACCGATGCCGACCTTGCCGCCATTGCGGCCTGCGGCTGCAGGCAGGCCAGCTGCGAAAAGCTGCATTTTGACGAGCACGAAGCCTTCAGCTCTCTGTGCTTTCTGGAGCAGCACCTGACGCTGCAGCAGCTGCAGGCCGCTGCCGACCATCTGTTTGCGGATGCCGCCTGCGGCCATGTGCTGCGGGTGAAGGGCTTTGCACCGGACCCGCAGGGCACCACCGGCTGGCTGGAGCTGAACGCCACCGCTGCCGGCAGAACACTGGAACCCATCCCGCAGGGGCAGGATGTGCTCATCGTCATTGGCGAAGGACTGGACAAAGCGGCCATTGAAGCTCGGCTCAAGGCCTGAATTTTCAACACAAAAACAACAGAATGGTGAAAAACAGAAGGAGAAAGAGAAAGGAGGTCATGAACAAGACCCGGCAGGCTCCCTCGGCACGGCGCATCATCGGCATGGTGGTGGGTGTTATCATCATCGCCTTTGGCCCCTTCATCCAGTTCTTCGATGGACATTTCGCCCAGAAGGTGCTGAAATATAAACAAGAAAAGGAATAACAAAAAAGGCGTGGGCCTCCGAATGGAAGCTCACGCCTTTTACGATTACGATCAGAACTTGAACAGCGGGGTGCCTGCCAGCACATCGCCCTCGGCCAGCATCTTCAGCTCGCCCATGTCATCGCCGTTGGTCACGATGATGGCGGTAGCGGTGGGATGGCCTGCGGCGCGGATGGCGTCCAGATCCACCTTCAGCAGCGGGGTGCCGGCCTTGACCTTATCGCCCACCTTGACCAGTGCCTTGAAGCCCTTGCCCTGCATCTCCACAGTGTCCATGCCAACATGGATCAGGATCTCGATGCCGTCCTCGCTGGTCAGGCCCACGGCGTGCAGGGTGGAAGCCACCTGTTCCACGGTGCCGTCAAACGGAGCATACACGGTCTTGCCGGTGGGCTCGATGCCGCAGCCGGGGCCAAGGATGCCCTGTGCAAAGGTCTCGTCGGGGATGTCGGCCTGTGCCAGCACCTTGCCGCGGATGGGGGTCAGAACGGTCTTGCTCTGACCGAAGAATTTGACAGTCTCTTCCTGCTCGGTCTTGCCGCCGAACAGCTTATCAAAAAAGCCCATGTTAAAATACCTTCTTTCCGATTATTTCATAGAGCCAGCCGGCCGAAACGCTGTCCTGCAAGGCCCACCAGCTCCAACCCATTGGTCTACCCAAAAGATACCACATTGTGAAAGAAATTGCAATTGGTATCCCGCATAAAACCGCCAAAAATCTTTGGCAGCATCACATCAGGTCGATCAGCTGCTCGATCTCCTCCATGCGGGTGGCCCAGCTGGTGGCAATGCGCATCACGGTGTGGGTGTCGTCGTACTTCTCCCAGAAGCCGAACTTTGCCAGTGGCTCCAGCGCTTCCAGCTGGCTGTTTTCCAGAATGGGGAACACCTGATTGGTGGGTGACTCCATATAGAAGCGGTAGCCCTTGGCAGCAAGGCCCTCCTTCAGACGGTCGGCGGTCTCGATGGCGTTCCGGCTGATGCGGGTGTACAGATCATCGGTGAACAGCACATCGAACTGCAGGCCCATCAGACGGCCCTTGGCAAGCAGCGCGCCCTGCTGCTTGACCATAGTCATAAAGTGGGCCGGTGCGCCGTGGGGAAACACCACGGCCTCGCCGCACAGCGCACCCACCTTGGTGCCGCCGATGTAGAACACATCGGTCAGGCGGGCGATATCCTGCAGGGTAACATCGGTGCCCTTGGCCATCAGACCGTAGCCCAGGCGTGCGCCGTCCATGAACAGGGGCATGTGGTACTCCTGACACACAGCGTGCAGCTCTTCCAGTTCAGCCTTGGTGTACAGGGTGCCGTACTCGGACGGGTGAGAGATATATACCATGCCGGGGAACACCATGTGGTCGTGGTTGGCATCGGCATAGAAGGTGGCGCACCAGTCGCGCACATCGGCGACGCTCACCTTGCCCTCGTGGGCGGGCAGGGCAATGACCTTGTGGCCGGTATACTCAATGGCACCGGCTTCGTGTGCAGCCACATGGCCGGTGGCTGCAGCCATCACGCCCTGCCAGCGCTGCAGCATGGACGCAATGACGATGGCGTTGGTCTGGGTGCCGCCGGAGATGAAGGTCACGTCTGCATCCGGACAGCCGCAGGCAGCGCAGATCTTTGCTTTGGCGCTGGCGCAGTAGGGGTCGGTGCCATAGCCGGGCACCTTTTCAAAGTTGGTCTCGGCCAGCTTTTGCAGGATGGCAGGGTGTGCACCCTCACAGTAGTCGTTCTCGAAATACAGCATATCGTTACTCCTGATCCAGTGAGATAAAGTGTTGATAGGGCTATTCTACTACGGGGGAGAGGGAGTGTCAAATCGCGTCCCTCTTTACGGCAAAGGATTTTTACTGTATCTTTAGTTTTTCTATGGTATAATGCGGGAAACGGAATATATTATTTGGGAAGGGGAATGTGCATGAAAAAACAGACGCTTGTGCGGGATGCCACCGTAATGCTGCTGGCTCTGTTCGCCGCCTATGCCATGGTGATGCTTACACAGGCCGTTATGGGCCGCATTGAAGGCGTAGCAATGCTTATCTTTATGCTGGCGGTATTTGTCACCTCTATGTATACAGAAGGTTATGCGTGGGGCGTGGTGGCTTCGCTCATCAGCGTGCTGGCTGTGAACTTTGCCTTCCTCTCACCGTATTTCGCCTTCAACTTTACCCTGTCGGAAAACCTGTTCTCCGGCCTTGTGATGCTGGTGGTGTCCATCATGACCAGCACCCTCACCACCCGCATCAAAAAGCAGGAACAGCTGCGTATGGAAAGCGAGAAGGAGAAGATGCGTGCAAACCTTCTGCGCGCGGTTTCTCACGATCTGCGCACCCCGCTCACCTCCATCTACGGTGCCTGCTCCACTGTGATCGAAAATTATGACTCGCTGGATAAGGAAAAGACCATTAAACTGCTTGGCGAAGCCTGCAGTGATGCCCAGTGGCTGACCCGCATGGTGGAGAATCTGCTTTCCGTCACCCGCATCGACAGCGAGAAGGTGACGGTGCAAAAGACCCCCACTGTGCTGGACGAACTGCTGGATACGGTGCTGGTCAAGTTCCGCAAGCGCTACCCGGAGATCCCGGTGGAGCTGGAAACGCCGGATGCCTTTATCGTGATCCCCATGGATTCCATGCTGATCCAGCAGGTGCTGATGAACCTGCTGGAAAATGCCGCTCTGCACGCCGAGGGCATGACAAAACTGACCTTGAAGGTGTTCACGGTGGGCAATCGTGCGGTGTTCGAGGTGACGGACAATGGCTGCGGCATCCCCAGAGAACGGCTGAAAACGCTGTTCTCCGGCACCGGCGGCACCGACCCGGATGTACCGGCAGACAGCCGCAAGCACGGCATGGGCATCGGCCTTTCGGTGTGTGCGGCCATCATCAAGGTGCACGGCGGCGAGATCAAGGCCGAGAGCCGTCTGGGCGAGGGAACGACCATCCGCTTCTGGCTGGAGACCGAAGAAATTGAAATGGAGGATGCAGAAGATGAGCAATAACAAATTCAAGGTCCTGATCGTAGAGGATGAGGCAAATATCTGCAGCTTTATCGAAACGCTGCTCACCACCAACGATTATCAGGCTCTGGTGGCCCATACCTGTACCATGGGCCTGACTCTGTTCGCCTCCCACAACCCGGATCTGGTCATTCTGGATCTGGGCCTGCCGGACCGGGACGGGCTGGAATTTATCCGCACCGTGCGGCAGAAGTATATGACCCCCATCGTGGTGCTCTCGGCCCGCACCGACGAGATGGATAAGATCGAAGCGCTGGATCTGGGTGCCAATGATTACATCACCAAGCCCTTCAGCACCGGCGAACTGCTGGCCCGCGTGCGCGCTGCCCTGCGGCTGAACCGCTACAGTGCCATGCACGGCGGCAATGCCCCGGCGGGTGAGTTCCGCGCACAGGGAATGCGCATCAACTATGACCGACGTAAGGTGTTCGTGGACGAGCAGGAGATCAAGCTGACCCAGACCGAATACAACATCGTGGCGTTCCTTTCCCAGCACGCGGGCCGCGTGATGACCTATGCGGCCATCGTCAAGGCCATCTGGGGCGATACCGACATCGGCAGCACCAAAAAGCTGCAGGTGAACATGGCCAATATCCGCAAAAAGCTGGGCAGCCGTCCGGGCAGCAATGCCTATATCCTCAATGAGCTGGGCGTGGGCTACCGCATGATCGACGAGGATGCCCGCAGCGGGGAGATCAACGAATGATACTTGCACTGATCCTGTTTGCTGTTACCTATGTATTGATGCTGTGGCTGCAGCAGTACCGCCCGTGGGTGGCACTGTGCAGTGCGGTGCTCTTTATTGTGCTGGGCGAGGCAGGGGTCTACGAGTTTTCACTCCGCGCCGCGCTGCAGGCCGTGGATTATAATGTGCTGCTCATGATGGCGGGCACCATGGGTACGGTGGCACTGTTCATCGAGAGCAAAATGCCTGCCCGCCTGGCGGAAATGCTTATCGTCCGTGTGCCGGATGTCAAGTGGGCGGTGTGTATGCTGGCGCTGTTCGCCGGTGTCATCAGTGCTTTTGTGGACAATGTGGCCACCGTGCTCATGGTGGCACCGGTGGGCCTTGCCATTGCCCGCAAGCTGAAGATCTCGCCGGTGCCGGTGCTCATTGCCATTGCGGTGTCCTCCAACCTGCAGGGCGCGGCCACGCTGGTGGGCGACACCACCAGCATCCTGCTGGGCAGCTTTGCCGACATGAATTTTTTCGATTTCTTCTGGATGCGGGGCCGTCCGGGCATCTTCTGGGGCGTAGAGCTGGGCGCACTTGCTTCGCTGGCAGTGCTGCTGTGGCTGTTCCGCCGTGAGACCCAGCCTATCGCCGCCAAGGTGGAGACTGAGGTGGAGGATGATGTGCCCACTGCCCTGATGCTGCTCACGGTGGGGCTGCTCATTGCGGCATCCTTCCTGCCGGAGCCTGCAGCCGGGCCGCTTCACACGGTGTACGAGCTGCGCAGTGGCCTTGTGTGCATGGGGCTGTGCCTGTTTGGCGTGGCGCGCGCCTGCCTGCGGGCAGGGTCGGCAAAGCCGCTGGCGCATGTGCTGGGCGAGCTGGACTGCGACACCCTGCTGCTGTTGTTTGGCTTGTTCATCGTGATCGCGGGCATCCACGCGGCGGGTGTTATCGACGCAGCAGCCCGGCTGTTCCATGCCGTGGCAGGGGAAAACCCCTTCCGGCTGTTCACCCTGCTGGTGGTGGTGTCGGTGGTGCTTTCGGCCTTCATCGATAACATCCCATACGTAGCCGCTATGCTGCCCGTGGTGCAAAGCATTGCTGCACTGATGAATGATGGCCGGGGGATGGAGCCCTATGTGTTTTACTTCGGCCTGCTCACCGGTGCAACGTTGGGCGGCAACCTGATCCCCATCGGTGCTTCGGCCAATATTGCGGCCATTGGCATTCTGCGCAAAAACGGCGAGACCGTCACCACCCGCGACTTCCTGCGTATCGGCGTGCCCTTTACGCTGGCCGCCGTGCTGGCAGGCTATGCGTACCTGTGGCTGGTGTGGGGCAAAGTCTGATCTTCTGGCCTCCGGAACGGCTGCCTGCTGAAGAAAAAACAAAGAAACTCCGACCCTCCGCACCGCCGGAAAATCGGCCTGCAGAGGGCTTTTTTCGCGAAAGTATGACGTTTTGTAGTGGGGAAAAAGTTTTTTTGAAAAAATGCTTGACAATTCTGCCATATCTGGTATAATAACTATCGTTCCGAGCAACACAGCTCACGAATAAAACAGAATATGCGGATATGGCGGAATTGGCAGACGCGTTAGATTCAGGTTCTAATCGGGGCAACTCGGTGGAGGTTCAAGTCCTCTTATCCGCACCAAAAACCAGTACACATTGTGTGCTGGTTTTTCTTTTTGTGCGAGGGAGGGGGCTCGAACAGGGCGGCGGCATTTATGCCGCAAGCAATCAGCCCAGTGCAACAACGACGACCGCAGCCTGCGGCTGAAACAGGGAGGAGTTGTTGGGGCCGCGTTCTGATTTTTCAAAGCCCTGCCAAGGGGCTGCGGAAAAATCAGCTAACGCAACCCGTTGCTGTTGCTTAGCCTGCGGGTCCCAACCCGTAGGAATGTCTACCGGGAGGCTGCCGCTTATTTTGCTTCACCCAATAATTCCCCTTTCGTAGTAACAGTGGATAACATGGATATCGGCTGCGTGGAACTGCTGCTCCGGGATGGGAGAAAAATTTCCATTGACAAAAACTGCCGCTCACCTGCGTAACGGAACGCAGATGGGCGGTGTTTTGCACTATCGGCTCTGAGACTGCCGGAAATTATGAAAGACTTTCAATGGTAATGATATGTTTTTCCATTAGACTTCTCCTTTCTGGTTCAGTTCACGGTAGGTTTTGAAGATCAGATAGCCTGCAATCAGGAAGGTGAGGATATCCGACATGGGCATGGAGTACAGCACGCCGTCCAGCCCGAAGAACCGGGGCAGCAGCAGGGCAAAGCCCACGCCGAACACCACCTCACGCACCATGGACAGGGCGGTGGATTCCACTGCCTTGCCCATGGCCTGCAAAAAGATGAAGCAGGCCTTGTTGACACAGGCCAGAATGATCATGCACAGGTAGATGCGGAAGGATTTCACGGCAAAGTCTGTGTAGTAGACGCTCTCGTTGGCAGCACCGAACAGGGCGATCAGCTGCCGCGGGAAGCCCTCCACCAGCACCAGCGCAACAACGCCCACGGCCGCTTCTGCCAGCAGCAGTCTCGTGAACAGCTCCTTCACACGGTCAGGCTTTTTTGCGCCCATGTTGAAACCCACCACGGGGATGCAGCCAGCCGCCATGCCCACCACGATGGAGATGACGATCTGGAAGAACTTCATCACGATGCCCACCACCGCCATGGGGATCTGGGCGTATTGCTCCTGCCCGAACACGGTGTCCAGTGCGCCGTATTTGCGGATCATGTTGTTGATGGCTGCCATAGCCGCCACAAGGCTGATCTGGGACAGAAAGCTGGTCATGCCAAGGGTCAGGGTGCGGCCGCAGATGGAGCCTTTCAGCCGGTAGTCGCCCTTTTCAGGACGGATGATCTTCATGTGCAGCAGATACCACACTGCCAGCGCTGCGGTGACCAGCTGACCGATTACAGTAGCCACCGCCGCGCCCATCATGCCCCAGCGCAAGCCGAAAATGAAAACGGGGTCCAGAATAATGTTCAGCACCGCACCTGCAAGGGTGGAGATCATGGCAAACCGTGGGTTGCCATCCGCGCGGATGATGGGGTTCATGGCCTGCCCAAACATATAAAGGGGCACGCCCAGCGTGATATAAAAGAAATACTCCTGGGAGTGGTGGTAGGTCTCGGCGTTCACCGTTCCGCCGAACATGGCGAGAATGTTGTCCGCAAAAATCAGATAGAGCGCGGCCAGCACAATGCTGCTGACCAGACACATCACCACCGCATTGCCGACGCTCCGCTTTGCCTTGGGGACCTCGTTCTGCCCAAGACTGATGCTGACGAAGGCGCAGCAGCCATCACCGATCATCACGGCAATAGCCAGTGCCACAACCGTAAGCGGGAACACAACGGTGTTGGCGGCGTTGCCATAAGAGCCCAGATAGCTGGCGTTTGCAATAAAGATCTGGTCCACGATGTTATACAGTGCGCCGACCAGAAGCGAAATAATGCACGGGATCGCATACTTCTGCATCAGCTTGCTGATGCGCTCCGTGCCGAGAAATTGATTGGAGCTTTCCATGGAATTCACCTTACCTTTCCATTTTGGGGCAAATAAAAACAACGGGCAGCCCTCATGCAACCGGTTTTACGCATGAGTGCTACTCGTTGTACGAAATCATTATAGCCTGCCTGTCTGGAATTTGCAAAGGCAGTTTTGCACAAGAATTGTACTGGGCATTCTGCGCAGATTGCACGAGGAAAACTTTGTGAAAGATGCCCTTTGAAGCCCGCCAACCTACCGTGGTACAATAAAGTAAAGAGTAAAATTACGCTGGAAAGTCTGTTTTTGCAGCCTTTTCATACAAGGGAAAGAGGCAATACCATGTCACGGTTTCAGGCGGGAGCGCTGGTGGTCTACGGAAATCTGGGAGTGCACGTGGTGGAAGGGGTCGGGCTGCGGCACTTTTGCGATGAGCCCGCCAGAGAGTACTACACCCTCCGGCCCTATTTTTCGGATTCCCACGACCGCAGCTATATCCCCACGGCAAAAGAGGGTGTTCTGCGCCCGGTGACCCCGGCACAGCAGGCAGCAGCCGACCTTGCACGGATCAAAGCGGAGACGCTGCCCATCCCTACGGGAATTCAGACGGCGCTGGCAGAACACTATCAGGCACTTCTCCACACCAATGATTTTTACCAGTACCTGACCCTGTTCAAGGAGCTGGGGCAGAAGCAGAACCAGCAGCAAAGCCGTGGCCGGAAGATCAACGCTATGGATACCTACTTCTACCAGATGGTAGAGCGCGTCCTGCGGGAGGAGCTGGCGGTGGCGTTTGGGGAATCGCAGCAGGAAGCCGGCAGGCGTCTGCTGGAGATTTTGCGCTGAAGCTGCATGGGTACTTTTTGGTGCGTATATTCAGTTCAAGGGTGTTGTCGTGGTCGGCTCGATCTCCTACATTTATTATTTGGTGTTGATCGATCAATTTTAATGGAATCTTTATACTTCTACAATTTTCTTTACGGCTCTTTTATCTATTCCATGCTAATCTTTATGCACACGGATAGGTAAAGGAGCTTTTATGATTCAATATCCTCGTTACAAGCGGCACCGTTTTTCTTCTTTTCAGGTTATTATTGCAGGTTTTGCGGCAGTCGATCTGGTGGGCGCATTGCTTCTGATGCTCCCAATCGCTGCACAGCAGCGGTGCGTCACACCGTTCCATGAGGCACTGTTTACCTCCACCTCCGCCCTTTGTGTGACCGGACTTGTGGTTCAGGATACCGGAAGCTACTGGTCGGCTTTTGGGCAAAGCGTGATCCTTCTTCTGATCCAGATCGGAGGATTGGGTGTCATTACGGTGGGCGCTGCCTTTGCGCTGCTTTCCGGGCGAAAGATCTCCCTCAAGCAGCGCAGCACGATGCAGGAAGCTACTGCTGCCCCGCAGATGGGCGGCATCGTGCGGCTGACAGGCTTTATTCTGCGGATCACCGCCCTGTTTGAATTGGTCGGTGCTGCACTGCTGCTGCCGACGTTCTGCGCCGATTATGGACTGCGCGGGATCTGGTACGCGTTGTTTCATTCCATTTCGGCGTTCTGCAATGCCGGCTTTGACCTGCTGGGAACAGAGGGTGCAAAATTTGTTTCGCTGACACGGTATGCAGGAAACCCATTGCTTACCACAGTGATCGCGGCCCTGATCGTCTTTGGCGGCCTTGGCTTTCTGACATGGGAGGACATTTGTACATATCGCCTTGATTTTCACCGTTACCGGATGCAGAGCAAGGTGATCCTTGTCACAACGGCATTTCTTCTGGTATTGCCGACGCTGTACTTTTATTGCTTCGAGTTCACGGCAGGCTCTGCCCGGCAGCGCATTTTATTGTCGATGTTTCAATCCGTTACCCCCCGTACTGCCGGTTTTAACACCGCCGATCTTGCTGCGATGGGCAGCACTTCACAGGCATTGATGGTGGTTCTGATGCTGTTAGGCGGTTCGCCCGGCTCTACGGCAGGCGGCATGAAAACCACAACATTTGCCGTTCTGCTGGCCAATATGTGGGCGACCTTCCGCCGCAGAGAAGATGCCGAATTTTTCGGGCGGCGCATAGATGGTTCTGCGGTCAAGAATGCTGCCACGATCGCAGGAATGTATTTGACGCTGTTCTTCCTCGGAGCCTTTGTCATTGCTGCGGCCGAGCAGCTGCCGATGTCAGTCTGTCTGTATGAGACTGCTTCGGCTGTGGCAACGGTGGGTCTGACATTGGGCATCACACCGCAACTGGGGGTCCTTTCGCAGGGGGTGCTGATCGCACTGATGTTTTTGGGACGTGTTGGTGGATTGACGTTGATCTATGCGGCATTTGGCAGCAGCCCTGCCCACTCTCGTCTGCCGCAGGAGAAGATCGCAATCGGATAAAGGAGACAAGTATGAAATCGATTCTTTTGATTGGGCTTGGCCGTTTTGGCCGCCATATTGCGCAGGAACTGAATGAGCTGGGTCATCAGGTCATGGCGATCGACAGCAACGAAGACCGTGTGAACGCCGTGCTTTCCTATGTGACGAATGCACAGATCGGTGACAGCACCAGCGAATACTTTCTGCGCTCCCTTGGTGTTGGCAATTTTGATGTGTGTATCGTAACCATCGGCGGCAATTTTCAAAGCTCGTTGGAAACAACATCACTGCTCAAGGAGTTGGGCGCAAAGCTTGTGGTCTCGCGTGCAGAGCGGGATGTACAAGCCAAGTTCCTGCTGCGCAACGGTGCGGATGAAGTGGTCTACCCGGAAAAGCAGCTGGCAAAGTGGGCAGCGATCCGATACAGCTCTGAACACATTCTGGATTATATCGAGCTGCAGGACGACCACGCCATCATGGAAGTGACTATTCCGCCGGAATGGATGGATCGCACGATCGGTGAGATCAATATCCGAAAAAAGTATAACATCAACATTCTTGCGCTGAAAAAAGACGGAAAGCTCGATATGAGCATTACGCCGGATACGCAGCTGTGCCGGGATGAAAGTATGCTGGTTTTGGGAAAATACGCATCGATCCAGAAGTGTTTCCGGCTCTGAAAAGATAGGACGGATCATATGGATGTCGTTTTGTTACTGATGGTTCTTGCAGTCATGTTGAGTGGTTTTTGGGCAGCAGATGCGTTGGATCACATGCGGAAGGAGATCCTTCAACAGGAAGGAAAAAGACGTGGCTGGTGGTCGTGACCATCAAATTGTGCTATACTGTGGGCAAGGCAGGTGATTTTTATGAATCAGAACGACCCACCCACTGAACATATTCTGGCATGTCTGTCGTCCTCTCCCTCCAATGCAAAGATCGTGCGGACGGCAGCAACGATGGCAAAGGCGTTTGGGGGGACCTTTACAGCTCTGTATGTCCGGACTCCGGATTCGGATCAGATGGGACAAGAAGATCGTCGGCGCTTGCAGCAGCACATTCGTATGGCAGAGCAGGCAGGTGCCGACATTTCTACGATCTACGGAGATGACATTCCGCAGCAGATCGCAGAGTTTGCCCGCATCTCCGGCATTACAAAAATCGTGCTGGGGAGCTCCAGCGTACATCGCCGCCATTTCTGGAGTGGACCGTCACTGACTGAAAAATTGACGATGACTGCGCCTAATCTGGATATTTACATCATCCCGGATGCTTCTGCAGAGAACGGCTACGGTTCAGGACGGAAGCTGTTCACCCGTCCGCTTCTGCCGTCTGTCCGTGATCTTCTGATTACCGCAGGCATCCTGAGCTGCATCACGCTCATCGGCTTCTTTTTCCTGCAGCTGGACTTTGCGCGTTATAACATTATTATGCTCTATATGCTGGGGATGCTGTTCACCGCATTGTGTACCAGCGGTTACACCTGCGGTGTGCTGGGCTCTGTTGCCAGTGTTGCGCTGTACAATTTTTTTCTGACGGAACCGCGCCTGACATTCCATGCGTATGACCCCGGTTATCAGGTTACGTTTGCCCTGATGCTGACCTCCGCAATTATTACCTGTACGTTGACGACACGGTTGAAAGACCATGCAAAAATGTCTGCGCAGGCAGCATTCCGGACAAAAGTACTATTTGATACGAATCAGCTTTTACAGAAAGCCAAAAGTGAAGAAGAAATCTTTTCGCTGACAGCTTCCCAGCTGATGAAGCTGCTGAACCGGAGTCTGATCGTCTACCTGGAACAAAACGGAGGTCTTGGGGCAGAACAGGTTTTTGGAGTTGACGGGGAAACGGCGCAAAACATCTTTTCTGCACCGGAAGAACGGGATGCAGCAAACTGGACGTTTGCCAACAAAAAGCGTTCCGGTGCAGGCACGGATAGCTACCCGGATGCAAAGGGACTTTATCTTGCACTTCGGACTGGAGGCGGCGTGTTTGGAGTGATCGGGATCGATCTGTCCGAAAAACCGCTGGATGCCTTTGAAAACAGTGTGCTGCTTTCCATTCTGGGTGAAGGCGCGCTGGCCATCGAAAACCGCAGAAATGCGCTGGAAAAAGAGCAGGCAACCGTGCAAGCAAAAAATGAAGAGCTGCGGGCAAATCTGCTGCGCACGATCTCCCATGACCTGCGCACCCCGCTGACCTCCATTTCCGGCAATGCCAGCAATCTGCTTTCCAACGGAGAAACGCTGGATACAGAGACCCGGAACAAGATCTGCACCGATATTTTTGACGATGCACAATGGCTGATTGGTCTGGTGGAAAATCTGCTTTCCATCACCCGCATTGAGGATGGGCGGATGAATCTGCAGATCTCGCCGCAGCTGATGGACGAAATGATCGAAGAAGCACTGCACCATGTCAACCGGAAAAGCTGCGAACACACCATCACAACACAGTATGGGGACGAGATCCTCCTGGTCAATGTGGATGCACGGCTGATCATGCAGGTCGTTGTCAATCTGGTGGATAACGCCATCAAATACACCCCCGTGGGCTCGGTCATTCAGATTTCGGCTTACCGGAAAGACCATCAGGTCGTAGTGGAGGTGGCAGATAACGGTCCCGGCATTCCGGATCGCGCAAAAGCACAGGTGTTCGAGATGTTTTATACCGGGCAGAGCCGCATCGCAGACAGCCACCGCAGCCTTGGCTTGGGCTTGCCCCTCTGCCGTGCAATCTTGACGGCTCACGGCGGAACATTGACCCTGCGTGACAACATTCCCAATGGCAGTGTCTTTTCCTTTGCATTGCCGCAAAGCGAGGTGAACATTCATGAATAAGCCGTCCATTCTGGTCGTAGAGGATGATGTTCCTGTACGGTGTCTGATCACAACGACCCTGAAGACCCACGGCTATAAATATCTGACTGCTTCCAATGGGGAAACGGCGATCATGATGACTACCAGCCACAATCCGGACATCATGCTGCTGGATCTTGGGCTGCCCGATATAGACGGCATTGAGGTCATCCGCAGCGTCCGCACGTGGTCGAACCTGCCCATCATCGTCCTGAGTGCCCGGAGCGAAGATTCTGATAAGATCGAAGCACTGGACAACGGCGCAGACGATTATCTGACAAAGCCGTTTTCCGTGGACGAGCTGCTGGCAAGACTGCGTGTAACGCAGCGCCGATTGAATCTGCTGGCTTCTGACGGCATAAACAGTCCGGTTTTTGTCAATGGTCCTTTGAAGATCGACTTCTCGGCCGGGTGCGTCTGGCTGGGTGAGAATGAAGTGCATCTGACCCCCATCGAGTACAAACTGCTGTGTGTGCTGGCGCATAATGTGGGCAAGGTGCTGACGCATACATCCATCACACAGCAAATATGGGGAAGCACGCAGGAAAATGACATCGCTTCCTTGCGAGTTTACATGGCATCCCTGCGCAAAAAATTGGAACGATACCCGGATGCGCCGCATCTGATCCAGACCCATGTTGGTGTCGGATACCGGATGCTTCGTGTGGAAAACGATGAAGCATAGTAAAAAAACAGGGTGCGCCCTGCGGACGCACCCTGCAAAAGACCACAGACAAGCGATATGTACAACAGGGCGTTCCCCGTCGGGAACGCCCTGTTTTTCTTTGTTGGTAGTGTGATGAGCCTGTTCCGCCTGCCATACTGAGGCATTTTTATGCGTTATTTTTTCATGGAGCTGTTTTGCAGCAGCCCCTCTCTGCCGTTAGCGGTTCGTATAAAGTTTCAGGTGCGGTCAGCGCGCTTTTTGCCGAGGTATGCGGCCTTGACCTGTTCATTGGTCAGCAGTTCAGCACCCGTGCCGGAAAGAGTCAGGGTGCCGGTCTCCAGCACATAGGCGTAATCGGCCACCTTCAGGGCCATGTTGGCGTTCTGTTCGTTCAGCAGCACGGTGATGCCCTGCTGGTTCACGGTGCGGATGATATCAAAAATCTCCCGCACCACGATGGGTGCAAGGCCGAGGCTCGGCTCGTCCAGCATGAGCAGCTTCGGCTTGCTCATCAGGGCGCGGCCCACGGCCAGCATCTGCTGCTCGCCGCCGGAAAGGGTGCCGGCGCTCTGCCAGCTGCGCTCCCTCAGGCGGGGGAACAGACTGTACACCCACTCAAGGTCTTTTTCGGTTTCGGCCTTATCCTTGCGCAGGTATGCGCCGATCTTCAGATTTTCCAGCACAGTCAGGTCGGCAAACACCCGGCGGCCTTCCGGCGACATGGCAATGCCGCTGGCCACGATCTGGTCGATGGGCTTGCCCAGCAGTTCCTGCCCGTTCCACAAAATGGAGCCGCTCTGTGCCTTTACAAGGCCGGAAATGGTGCGCATCAGGGTGGACTTGCCTGCGCCGTTGGCACCGATCAGGGTAACGATCTTGCCGTCCGGCACGTTCAGCGACACACCGCGCAAGGCCTGAATGCCGCCATAGGAAACATGTAAATCCTTGATCTCAAGCATCTTCGTCCACCCCCAGATAAGCGTCGATCACCCGCGGGTCGTTCTGCACCTCGGCGGGCGTACCCTCGGCGATCAAGCGGCCAAAGTCCAGCACATAGACCCGGTCGGAAATATCCATCACCAGATCCATGTGGTGCTCGATCATGAACACAGTCAGTCTGAAATCGGTGCGGATACGGTCAATAAAGGCGGTCAGTTCTTCGGTCTCCTGCGGGTTCATACCGGCAGCAGGCTCATCCAGCAGCAGCAGCTTCGGCTCGGTGGCAAGCGCGCGCGCGATCTCCACCCGGCGCTGCAGGCCGTAGGGCAGGCCAGTAGCCAGTTCATTGCGCACATCCTCAAGTCCCAGCACATGCAGCAGGTTTTCGCACTCCTCGCGCTGGCGCTTTTCCTCGTCTGCATTCAGCCGGAAGGTAGCGCTCAGCAGGTTGGCCGAGCGGCGGCAGTGCTTGGCGATGAGCACGTTCTCAAACACGGTCTGGCTCTTCCATAGACGGATATTCTGGAAGGTGCGGGCAATACCCATCTGGGTGATCTTATCGGGCGTGGGGGCGATCATGTGGGAATACCTGCTCGCGTTCTGGCCCTTATAGAGCTTTTTCATCTTGCCGTGGGGCGTGTTCTCAATGATCTTGCGTCCCTCGAACCACACCGCGCCGTTGGTGGGCGCATACACGCCGGTGACAACGTTGAACGCGGTGGTCTTGCCGGCACCGTTGGGGCCGATGAGGGAGACGATCTGATCTTTATCCACCTTCAGGTTCAGATTATCCACAGCCACCACGCCGCCAAACTGCATCGTGGCGTTTTCAATGGTCAATACGTTTTCACTCATTTGGAACGCGCCTCCTTTTTGGCAGCTTTTGCAGTGGATGCGGGCTTTTTCTGGAACAATTCACGGTCGCCCATGATGCCCTTGCGGAAGAACAGCACCACCGCCATAATGATGATGCTGAACACCACCATGCGGAAGCCGGAACGCAGCAGCGGCACACGGAAGCCGCCGATCCAGGTCTCGTTGTCGAGGAAGCGCAGCAGCCATTCGGAGCTGGCGATGAACAGGAAGGACGCGATGATGGAACCGGACACCGAGCCAATGCCGCCAATGACCACGATCAGCAGGATCTCATAGGTCATGCTGGATTTGAAGGTGGTGGCCTGCACGCTGGCCTGATACATGGCAAGCATTGCGCCGGAGATACCGGCAAAGAAGCTGCTGATGATAAAGCTCATGCGCTTGTGGCTGGCAAGGTTGATGCCCATGGCTTCGGCAGCGATCTCGTCATCACGGATGGCTTTGAAGGCACGGCCATAGGTGGAGTTGATGAGCAGCAGAATGATGGCGATGCAGATGCCGGAGAAGAGGAAGGGCATCACGGTTTCCAGATGCAGGGTCGTGCCGCCCAGCGAAAGGTTGAAGCTGGCAAAGCTGGTAAAGCCGTACAGAAGGTTGGAGCCGTTGGTCAGCGGGCCAAAGCCCTCGTAAACCACGGCGGCACGGATGATCTCGGCAAAGCCCAGTGTAGCAATGGCAAGATAATCGCTCTTGAGCTTCAGCACCGGCAGGCCGATGAGGAAGGCGAACAGCGCTGCGATAAAACCGGCCAGGATCAGACAGAAGACAACGCCCAGCAGCAGGCCGAAGCCGCCCAGAGGTTTGGAGAGCAGTTCCGGGATGGAGAAGCCGATGCCGCCGTTTGCATAGCGCTGATAGATGGACTTCTGCGAAGCGGCGGGAATGGTGAGGATGGCGTAGGTGTAGGCACCCAGCAGCATAAAGCCTGCCTGACCCAGACTGAACAGGCCGGTAAAGCCGTTCAGCAGGTTCATGGAGACAGCCACCAGTGCATAGATGGCACCCTTGCGCAGCACGGTGAGCAGCATGGAGGGCACAAAGCTCAGGTTATCCAGTGCCAGCAGCACCACCAGCAGAGCGGCCAGCGCCAGTGCGGCCCGGAGATAGATGCGTTTTTTCTCTTGTTTCATGGTCATCACACTTTCTCGGTCAGGTTTTCACTGAACAGGCCGGTAGGCTTGACGGCCAGCACCACGATCAGCAGTGCAAAGGTGAACGCATCACTGAAGGTGGTAGCGCCTGCACCTTTAATAAGGCTCTCGCAGATGCCGATGATGAAGCCGCCGATCACCGCACCGGGAATGGAGCCGATGCCGCCGAACACCGCAGCCACAAAGGCTTTCAGGCCGGGCATCGCACCCACAGTGGGGGTGACTGCCGTGTAGTTGGAAAAATACATCATGGAGCCGATGGCCGCAAGAAAGCTGCCCACCGCAAAGGTAAAGGAGATGACATTGTTGATCTTGATGCCCATGAGCTGGGCGGTCTCAAAATCGCGGGAAGCGGCGCGCATGGCCATGCCGATCTTGGTCTTCTGGATCAGGGTAACAAGTGCTGCCACCAGCACAATGACGAGGAACGGCGTTATCACCGTCACCCGCTTGGTCTGGCAGCCCAGCACCGTGACGGTGTCGCTGATCCACGGCAGGGCAGGGTACTGCTTGGCCAGACCGCCGGTGACATACCACATCGAGTTCTGCAAAAGGTAGGACATACCGATCGCAGAGATCATTACCGACATGCGCGGCGCAGTGCGCAGGGGCTTGTAGGCGATCTTTTCCACTGCGATGCCCAACAGTACCGTTGCCACCACCACCAGCGGGATGGAAATGGTCAGCGGAAGGGAAGCAGTAGCGTACACCATCAGAAAACCGGCTACGGTAAAGATATCGCCGTGGGCAAAGTTGATCAGGCGCAGGATGCCGTACACCATCGTGTAGCCAATGGCGATCAATGCATACTGGCCGCCCACCGAGATACCTGCCAGCAAATAGGGCAGAAACTTTGCAGCCATAAGGGGGACCCTCCATTTCTTACAACTTTTAATAAAATAAACTCCTCCAGTCACCTCCGGTGACAGCCCCCTCAGGGAGGGAGCCAAACCTGCCGGAAAGCTATAAAAAGGCTCCCTCAATGAGGGAGCTGGCAACGCCGTCAGGCGTTGACTGAAGGAGTTTACAGGTTCAAATCAGCCTTCCACGCTCTGAGTCTTGACGAACTCAAATGCGCCGTCGGCAGCTTTCTTGATGTAAGCCATATCCTTGTTGGCATCACCGGTGGTCTGGTCAAAGGTGATGCTGCCGGTCACGCCGTCGTAGTTTACGCCGTACAGAGCATCGCGGATGGCGGTGCCGTCGGTGCTGCCTGCTGCCTTGATGGCTTCCAGAGCCACCATGTAGCCGTCGTAGCCCAGTGCAGAAACAGCTGCCACGATGTCATTGCCGCCGTTGTTGGTCAGCTTCTGGCTGTCGGCGTTCAGCCACTCCTTAAAGCCGGTCACGAACTCCTTGGCTGCGCCGGAATCATCGTTCTCATCAAAGAAGGTGGAGCAATACACCTGCACGCTGGTGCCCTTCTGGGCATCCAGAATAACGCTGGACTCCCATGTGTCGCCTGCGGTAATGGGTTTGTCAAAGCCTGCAGAAGCAGCCTGTGTGATGATCTGGGCTGCGTAGGTGGTGGCGCAGGGAGCAAAGATCACATCTGCACCGGCGTTGATGGCGTTCTGGATGTAGGCGGAGAAGTCCGAGGTGCCCTCGGGGAACTGCTCGCTGGTAACAGTGCCGCCCAGATCCTCAAAAGCGTTGACGAAGTAGGTGGCCAGACCGGAGCCGTAGTCCTCGCCCAGCATGCTCAGCACGTAGGCGTTGGCAGCACTGAACTCATCCTTTGCAAAGTTTGCCATGACCGAGCCCTGGAACGGGTCAAGGAAGCAGACACGGAAGTAGTAGGGGTTGGCCTCAGTCACGGCGGGGTTGGTGCAGGAGCAGCCGATGGCCGGGATGGAAGCGGACTGGAAGGTGGGAGCGGCTGCAATGGAAACACCGGAGCCGTAGCTGCCCAGCACGATGGAGACTTTTTTGGAGACCAGCTCCTGTGCAGCAGTCACGGCCTTATCGGTGCTGGACTGGTTATCCACTTCCACCAGCTCCACGTTATAGGTCTCACCGCCGATCTCCACGGTGGGAGCAAGGCTGTTGGCATACTCGACACCCAGCACTTCCTGCTTGCCGCCTGCGCCGTTATCACCGGAAGCCGGTTCAAACACGCCGATCTTAATGGTCTTGCCGCCTGCAGAAGAGCCGCTTGCGGAACCGCCAGAAGAAGAGCAGCCTGCCAAAGCTGCTGCTGCGGCGGTGATGCCTGCCGCTTTCAGGAAATCACGACGCGAAATGAATGCTTTCATAAGAATTGCCTCCTCTATTATTTCTTAACACTTTCCCAGATAAAACAAGAAAAACCCGCAACGGCGCAGTGATCCTCAGATCCTGCATCGTTGCGGGTTTCTTAGCATTGTTTTAGCACATGAAAAGGAACTTGTCTAGGCTGAATTTGAATTTTTTAAAATTTTCGTCAGATGATAAAAAGAAACTGTATTTGAACAGCGTGCATTTTGGGCGGTTTTGATACAGGCTGTCTTTTAATTAAATACAGATTTGCCGTAAGGGTCATACTTTAATCCGCTGCACGTCCCAGCCGCATCTTGAAATCGCTGTAGCCGAACTTCACCAGCTCCCGGCAGGTGCCGTTTTCGTCCATTGCCCAGATGGGCGGCAGCGGCATCCCGTTGAAGGTGTTGTTCTTGCAGGTGGTGTAGATGGCCATATCGCCGAAAATGAGCCTTTGCCCCTCGGTGAGCGGGGAGGCAAAGCTGTAGTCGCCCACCACATCCCCGGCAAGGCAGGTGGGGCCGCCAAGGCGGATGAGGTACGGCTTTTCGCCGGGGTCCCCGGCATCCAGCAGCGGCGGGCGGTAGGGCATCTCGATCACATCCGGGGTGTGGCAGGCCGCAGACATGTCCAGAATGGCAAGGCTCGTCTCGCCATTTTGCAAAGTATCCAGCACAGTGGTAACAAGATACCCGGCGTTCAGCGCCCATGCTTCGCCCGGCTCCAGATACACCTGCACGCCGTACTTTTTCTGTGTTTCGGTAATGCACTGTTCCAGCGTGGCAAGGCGGTAGCCGGGGCGGGTGATATGGTGCCCGCCGCCAAAGTTGAGCCACTTCATCCGGGGCAGAAGACCCCCGAACTTTGCTTCCACCGCCGCCAGCGTCAGGGCCAGTGCATCGGCATCCTGCTCGCACAGGGTGTGGAAGTGCAGTCCGTCCAGTAATTCGGGCAGGGCCGGGTCTGCCTGCACGGCGGCATCCCACTGGGCGCGGGTGGCGCCAAGGCGGCTGCCCGGGGCGCAGGGGTCGTAAATTGCATGGCCTTCCTGCGTGGAGCACTCCGGGTTCAGCCGCAGGCCCACGCTCTTGCCCGCCGCCTTTGCTGCCGGGCCGAACTTTGCCAGCTGGCTGGGCGAATTGAACACGATGTGGTCGGCGTACTGCAGCAGCTCCGCGAACTCGTCTGCCCGGTAGGCCGCGCAGAACACATGGTTCTCTTTTTCCGGCAGCTCTTCTTTGCCAAGGCGGCTCTCGTACAGGCCGCTGGCCTCGGTGCCCGCCAGATAAGGAGCCAGCACCGGGTAAACATTAAAGTTGGAAAAAGCCTTCTGCGCCAGCAGAATTTTGCAGCCGGTGCGCTGCTGCACCCCCAGCAGAAGTTCGCCGTTGCCGCAGGTAGCAGGGGGTGGGCAGAGAGGCAAGCGTTTCCCAAGAAAGGTTTGCAAGGCCCGCAAAGGGCGGGCGGGTATCGGCCAGCCGCATTAGTCCACCAGCGCCGGGCTGTGGCTCTCGGAACGGGGCAGGCCGTACTTGTCCAGAGCGTCCAGATACGGGTCCGGATCAAACTCTTCCACAGTGTGCACGCCCTTGGTGGTCCACTTGCCGGTGAGCAGCATCAGTGCGCCGCACATGGCCGGTACGCCGGTGGTGTAGCTGATGGCCTGAGAGCCGACCTCCTTGTAGCACTCCTGATGGTCGCACACATTATAAATATAGTAGGTCTTTTCCTTGCCGTCCTTCTTGCCGGTGAAGATGCAGCCGATGTTGGTCTTGCCCTTGGTGCGGGGGCCAAGGCTGGCGGGGTCCGGCAGCAGAGCCTTGAGGAACTGGATGGGCACGATCTCCTGCCCGTTGAAGTTGACCGGGGTGGTGGACAGCATGCCCACATCCTCCAGACAGCGCATGTGGTCGAGATAGCTCTGGCCAAAGGTCATGAAGAAGCGGATGCGCTTTGCCTCCGGGATGTTCTTGGCAAGGGACTCGATCTCCTCGTGGTGCAGCAGGTACATATCCTTGTCGCCCACCTGATCGAAGTTGTATTCCCGCTTGATGCTCATAGCCGGGATCTCCACCCAGTGGCCGTTCTCCCAGTAGCTGCCGGGAGCGGACACCTCGCGCAGGTTGATCTCCGGGTTAAAGTTGGTGGCAAAGGCATAGCCGTGGTCGCCGCCGTTGCAGTCCAGAATATCAATGGTGTCAATGGTGTCGAACTCGTGCTTTTTGGCGTAGGCGCAGTAAGCCTGGGTCACGCCCGGGTCGAAGCCGCTGCCCAGCAGGGCGGTCAGGCCGGCTTCCTCAAACTTCTTTGCGTAGGCCCACTGCCAGCTGTAATCAAAGTAGGCGGAGAAGCCTGCTTCCTTGCAGCGCTTCTCGTAGATGGCACGCCACTCCGGATCGTCGGTGTTCTCCGGCTCGTAGTTGGCGGTGTCCATATAGTTTACGCCGCAGGCAAGGCAGGCATCCATGATGGTCAGGTCCTGATAGGGCAGGGCAATGTTCATCACGAGGTCGGGCTGATAAGCCTTGATGAGGGCGATCACTTCGTCCACCTTGTCGGCATCCACCTGTGCGGTGGTGATCTTGGTAGCGGTTTTGGGGGCCAGTTCTGCAGCCAGCTTGTCGCACTTGGACTTGGTACGGCTGGCGATGCAGATCTCGGTGAACACCTCGGGTACCTGACAGCACTTGTGGATGGCAACGGAGGCCACGCCGCCGCAGCCGATGATCAGAACTTTGCTCATGATTTTTCTCCTTTATGTCAATGTGTGCAAATTCGGTCAGACCTGAAAGCCGGGCCAGCCCTTGTCCAGCGCGATCAGCGTTTCGCGCAGCACCTTGCAGGCGGTGGCGGTGGAAACGCCGGTGGTATCCAGCGTGGGAGCCAGCTCGTTGAGGTCTGCGGCTACGATGTTGGCTTTCGTCACGGTGCGGATGGCATCCAGCAGCTGCAAAAAGCTCACGCCGCCGGCTTCGGGCGTGCCGGTGCCGGGGAAGCAGGAGGGGTCCAGACAGTCGAGGTCGATGGTCAGGTAGACGGGCACCTTGCTCTCGCACAGCTGTTCCGTCAGCTCGGCAAGGCCGGTAAAATCGAATTTGTGCATCTCGGTGTGCTGGGCTGCAAATTCGAACTCGGCGCGGTCGCCGCTGCGGATGCAGAACTGATGGATGCGGCCGTCGCCCACCAGCTCATGGCAGCGGCGCAGCACGCAGGCGTGGCTCAGCTTTGCACCAAGGTAGTCGTCCCGCAGGTCGGCGTGGGCATCAAAGTGCACGATGTGCAGATCCGGATATTTCTTCACAGCAGCCCGCACGGCACCCAGCGTCACCAGATGTTCACCGCCCAGCAGCAACGGGAACTTGCCGTCCTGCAGGATCTCCTCTGCGCGGGCTTCGATGTCCGCAAGGGCGCTCTCGCTGGAGCCGAAGCACAGCTCCAGATCGCCGCTGTCGAAGATGTCAAAATCGGTCAGGTCGGCATTCTGGTAGGGGCTGTAGGTCTCCAGACCATAGCTTTCGTGTCGGATGGCCGCCGGGCCGAACCGTGCGCCCGGGCGGTAGCTAGTGGTGGAATCGTAGGGCGCACCGTACAGCACGATGCTGGCGGCGCGGTAGCTGCTGTCACAGCCGATGAAGTTTTCAATGTTGGGTTGCATCAGTGTTCCTCCACTTCCCGCAGCATTTCCTCAAGGAATGCCGGCAGGTAAAATGCGCCGACATGCAGCCGGGCGGTGTAATAGCGGGTGCGCATGTTCAGCGCCTTCCATGCGTCTGCATCCAGATCATCGATGGGATGATACTTTTTGCTGGCAAAGCCGAACAGCCAGTACCCAGCCGCAAAGGTGGGAATGTGTGCCTGATACACTCGGCTGATGGGGAAGGTGGACGCAATGCGCTTGTGGCTGCGCTGCATGGCGCTGGCATCCTCGGCATAGAAGGGGCTGCCCTGCTGGTTCACCATGATGCCGTCCGCTTTCAGGGCATTGAAGCAGCTGCCGTAGAACTCGCGGGTGAACAGACCTTCACTGGGACCAAACGGATCAGAGGAGTCCACGATGATGAGGTCGTACTCCTCCTCGCAGCGGCGGATATACTTGAGGGCGTTCTCAAAATAGATGTGCACCCGGCGGTCATCCATGCGGCAGGCGTTGCTGGGCAGGAAGGCGCGGCAGGCTTCCACCACCTGCGGGTCCATCTCCACAAGGTCGATGCGCTCCACCCGGTCGTAGCGGGTCAGCTCCCGCACCACGCCGCCGTCACCGGCACCGATGACAAGGATGTCTTTTGCCTGCTTGTGCACCGCCATGGGCACATGCACGATCATCTCGTCATAGATGAATTCGTCGCGCTCGGTCAGCATCACATTGCCGTCCAATGTGAGCACCCGGCCAAACTCCGGCGTTTCAAAAATATCGATGCGCTGGTAATCGCTCTGCTTGGAGTAGAGCTGTTTGTTCACCCGGATGCTGTGCTTCACGTCCGGGGTGTGAAACTCAGAAAACCAAAATTCCATCTGCATTCCCTCCTTATGCCAGAACGTTCAGCCGCTCGATGTCCGGGTCCTCGGGGCCGGTCATGCTGCAGCCCTTGGCCTTGGCGTACTCGATGTAGTTCAAAATTTCCTTGGTGATGCGCTCGCCCGGGGCCAGAATGGGAATGCCCGGCGGGTAGCACATGACGAACTCGCTGCACACCATGCCCTCGGTCTCCCGGAGCGGCAGGCTCTTTTTGGGCGCATAGAACGCTTCCTGCGGGCTGGCAGCCACAACGGGGTCGATGTATTCCTGACTCAGCAGGCCGGAGCCATCGGTCTGGTAGCGGCGCTTGATCTCGGCCAGCGCGCTGACCAGACGCTCCACCTCCTGCGGGCGGTCGCCGATGGAAAGATAGGCAAGGATGTTGCCAATGTCGCCGAACTCGATCTGGATGTCGTACTCATCGCGCAGGATGTCGTACACCTCAATGCCTGCAAGGCCGATATCCAGCGTGTGGACGCTGAGCTTGGTGGTATCAAAGTCAAAAACGGAGTCGCCGTTGCACAGCTCCTTGCCAAAGGCGTAGTAGCCGCCCACGGCGTTGATCTCCTCGCGGGCATACTCGGCCATGTCGGCCACTTGGTGGAATACCTGCCGCCCGCGCTGCGCAAGGTTGCGGCGGGAGATATCCAGACTGGACATGAGCAGGTAGCTGCCGGAGGTGGTCTGGGTCAGGTTGATGATCTGCCGCACATAGCCCGGGTGCACATTGGGGCCGATGAGCAGCAGGCTGGACTGCGTTAAACTGCCGCCGCTCTTGTGCATGGAGACGGATGCCATATCAGCCCCTGCCGCCATGGCAGACACCGGCAGGCCGCCGCCAAAGTAGAAGTGGGTGCCGTGGGCTTCGTCCGCAAGGCAGAGCATCCCGGCATCGTGGGCCATTTTTACGATGGCGCGCAGGTCAGAGCAGATGCCGTAGTAGGTGGGGTTATTCACCAGCACAGCCACAGCATTCGGATGCTCTTTAATGGCCTTTTCCACCTGTTCCCGCTTCATGCCCAGCGAGATGCCAAGGCGCTTGTCCACCTCGGGGTTCACATACACCGGCACCGCGCCGCACAGTACCAGTGCGTTCAGCACACTGCGGTGCACATTGCGGGGCAGAATGATCTCATCGCCGCGCTTGCAGGCGGTAAGCACCATGCTCTGCACACTGCTGGTGGTGCCGCCCACCATGAGGAACGCGTGGGCAGCGCCAAAGGCATCTGCGGCCAGCTCCTCTGCTTCCCGGATGACCGATACCGGGTGGCAGAGATTATCCAGCGGCTTCATGCTGTTCACATCCACGCCCACGCACTGCTGGCCCAGAAAGGCGGTCAGCTCCGGGTTGCCGCGGCCTCGCTTGTGGCCGGGCACATCAAAGGGCACCACCCGCATTTTGCGGAACTGTTCCAGCGCTTCATAGATGGGCGCACGGTTCTGGTTCAGCCGGAACCGTGTTCGGTTCTCACTCATGTTTTTTCCTCCGTCCCTGATCCCGATGCAAACAAAAAGCGCAAGTACCGCACAAAAAGTGCAGACTTGCGCTTTGAAAAGCATTTGAATGCGCCGCCAAAGACCCCCGGAAGAAACACCAGAGTACAAAGGCCGCTTCGCATGATTCAAAAAAGACGGGATTATGAGAGTCTATATAGCAATTCTGCTTTTACTGCTCTTTATTGACCGTTTCACAAGTCTGCACACTGACTGCGCAATTTCATGGTTGTAAAGGAACCAACTTATAAAATTTGAGCTGCTACGCTCAATCAATAATGGCGGCTGTGCCGCCGGTCGGCAGTGGACCCGGCTGTCCGTATGGCCTTAGCCCCGCTGGGCGGTCCATGGTAAATTGCTTTGAAAAGACTCTGCTATGCTTTGTCTCTCAAAATCAAATGTGATTTTATCATGCACAGAAAGCGTTGTCAATGATTTTTTTGAAGAAAAATTTAAAAATCAATGCACAGAGTACCAACCTGAATACCGTTGCAAAATATTATGATGCACGGGACACGATGGTTACTACGGTTCTTATTGTTCTGCTGATCCTTGCACTGCTGGAGATCGTCCTGCTGAACGGTGCCGCAGCTGTTCGAATCCATCCTCGAGAGTGAGACTTAAGATGCCGGGCAAAACAAAAACCTCAGCGTACTTTCATACGTTGAGGTTTTTTGGTGGGCGCGGGTGGATGTCGCGAGCCGCGCTGCTAAAAACAGCCCACCGGGCTGTTTTTGCGCCATCTTCAGCGATGTCGCCGCAGCTGTTCGAATCCACCCTCGAGAGTGAGACTTAGGATGCCGGGCAAAACAAAAAACCAGCGTAATTTCTACGCTGGTCCTTTTGGTGGGCGCGGGTGGATGTCGCGAGCCGCGCATCTAAAAAAGCCCCGCAGGGGCTTTTTTGCCCGCCGGACTATTCGGCGGGCCGATGCTGTTCGAATCCACCCGCCCGATGAGTTTAGCTTTGTCGCAAAACAAAAACCTCAGCGTACTTTCATACGTTGAGGTTTTTTGGTGGGCGCGGGTGAATGTCGCGAGCCGCGCTGCTAAAAACAGCCCACCGGGCTGTTTTTGCGCCATCTTCAACGATGTCGCCGCAGCTGTTCGAATCCACCCGCCCGGTGAGTTTAGCCTTGTCGCAAAACAAAAACCTCAGCATACTTTCATACGCTGAGGTTTTTTGGTGGGCGCGGGTGGATGTCGCGAGCCGCGCTGCTAAAAACAGCCCACCGGGCTGTTTTTGCGCCATCTTCAACGATGTCGCCGCAGCTGTTCGAATCCACCCGCCCGGTGAGTTTAGCCTTGTCGCAAAACAAAAACCTCAGCATACTTTCATACGCTGAGGTTTTTTGGTGGGCGCGGGTGGATTCGAACCACCGAAGCTGAAAGCAGCAGATTTACAGTCTGTCCCCATTGGCCACTCGGGAACACGCCCATATTCACTTTTTGTGTCCTTCGCCGGACGACTTGTTTATTCTATCATGCAGAAAGGCTTTTGTCAACTGTTTTTTTACGTTTTTCTTCAAATGCGTTTTCCGTGCAGAGAAACGGCAGAGCAAAGGCGGGAAAAGCCCTGCAGCCATGCAGGCACGGCAAAGTCGGAGAAAAAAGCCAGCCGGAAGAAATTGATAGGCAAATTGCAAGAAAAACTCGGGACAATATGTGAAAAGTGCAAGACTTTTTGTCTCTGCATTGAAAAACGCAGTAAGACGTGATATATTAAAAGCGCAACAAAGTGCAACAAAATGGATGGCGCTTTTGTCACTCTGTGGCAAATCAGGCGGGATCAGTAGAAAAAGAAAGGCATAGCGACAAACCATGACGATTCAGGAATGTTATAGACAGATGGGCGCAAATTATGAGGATGTGCTCAAGCGGCTTTACAACGAAGGCATGATCTGCAGATTTACGCTGATGTTTTTGAACGACGACAGCTATCCGAAACTGGAGCAGGCATTGAAGGAAGGAAATGTGAAGGAAGCATTCCGTGCGGCACACACGCTCAAGGGCGTGTGCCAGAACCTGGGTTTTACCAACCTGTATCAGCCCACCTACGATTTGACCGAGGTGCTGCGCACAGGCACACTGGAAGGTACCAAGGAGCTGTTTGACAGCGTGACCTGCCAGTACAAAATCACCATCAATGCGATCCGTGCGCTCCAGTAAGCTCCGCATTTGGCTCGATCCCCAAACGGCATCCTTCCTTATAAAAAGGCAGGATGCCGTTTTTTATTGCATTCTGCGCAGTTTTATGATATAATGCCGGACGAACTGAACAGAAAAACAGCAGGTGCCTTTTGCCGATGCACTGCACGGCGGAAAGGGTAAAAGGGAAGCGGGTGCAGATCCCGCACGATCTCGTCACTGTGATAAGGGAGTCCGCATCAGGGTGCTTTGCACCAGCCACTGGAGCTTTTGCTCTGGGAAGGAGATGACGGGCGGCGATCTTTCAGTCAGGAAACCTGCCTGCTGTTGGTACGGGGGTGCAAACCCCAGATCACGAGGAATTGGTTGTACCAAAAAGCCCTGAAACAACAGAGGTCTTTTTGTCATGCCATCCGCAGGACAGAAGGGCCTCTTTTTTCATCTCTCTTTCCTGTACCCTTTGTTTGGTTCAAACCGCAATTTATCCAGCAGGAAAGGACAAGAACAATGAGAAAGATCGAAACCAAAAAGCTGGCCGCAGCTGTTACGGCTCTGGCTCTGTGCGCCGGCGTGCTCACCGGCTGCGGCGGTGCTGCTTCCAGCACTGCATCCAGCACCGCTGCGTCTTCCGCTTCCAGCGAAGCGAGCAGCGAGGAGGCTGACGAAATGGCAGCAAAGAACGTGGCAGACCTGATCGATGCCATCTATGTGCAGGAGCGCAATGAGGATACCGATGCCCAGTGCGAAGCCGCCAAGGCTGCATGGGATGCCCTGACCGACACCCAGAAGGAACTGGTGGAAGGTGAGAACGCCGACCCCGACTACTTTGGCCGTGACACCGGCGATGCTTCCAAGGACGATGCCCGCAATCAGGACGACATTGGCGACAACGAGCTGCTGGTGGTCTCCTTCGGCACCTCCTTCAACGACAGCCGCGTGAAGGACATCAAGGGCATCGAGGATGCTCTGCAGGCCGCATACCCGGATTGGTCTGTGCGCCGCGCATTCACCGCACAGATCATCATCAACCATGTGCAGGCTCGTGACGGCGAAAAGATCGACAACATGCAGCAGGCCATGGACCGCGCTGTGGAAAACGGCGTGAAGAATCTGGTCGTCCAGCCCACCCACCTGATGCACGGTGCTGAGTACGACGAGATGATGGAAATGATCGACACCTACCGCGACAAGTTTGAATCTGTCGCTGTGGCTGAGCCCCTGCTGGGCGAGGTCGGTTCCGATGCCACCATCATCAATCAGGATAAGGAAGACGTTGCCAAGGCTGTCACCGCTGCTGCCGTGAAGGAAGCCGGCTACGACAGTCTGGATGCCGCTGCTGCGGACAAGGTCGCCTTTGTCTTTATGGGCCACGGCACCTCTCACACCGCAAAGGTGAGCTACAGCCAGATGCAGACCACTATGCAGACTCTGGGCTACGACAATGTGTTCATTGGCACCGTTGAGGGCAAGCCGGAAGAGACTGCCTGCGAGAACGTGATCGAGGCTGTTAAGGCTGCGGGCTACACCAAGGTCATTCTGCGCCCGCTGATGGTGGTTGCCGGCGATCACGCCAACAACGATATGGCCGGTGAGGATGCCGATTCCTGGCTGAGCCAGTTCAAGGCTTCCGGTGCTTTCGACAGCATCGACTGCCAGATCGCTGGTCTGGGTGAGATCGAGGATGTCCAGAAGCTGTATGTCGCCCACACCAAGGCGGCGATCGATTCTCTGAACGGTTGATCAAACGAACCCTCTCCGTCTCGCGGCCGCTTTGCGGCATCCGGTGGAGAGGGTTCATTTTTTATCTGAACAATGGTATAATAAAAGCTGATTTTTTATAATGTAGAGGTATTTCCTATGAAACGCGTTTTTTCCTGTGTTGTCGCTGCTTCTCTGGCACTGAGTCTGCTGGTGGGCTGCGGCGCTTCTTCCACGGCATCTTCTGCAGCTTCCAGTGCTGCTTCTTCCGAGGCGGCATCCTCTGTGGCTTCTTCTGCCGCTGAGACCGCCGCTTTGCCGGATGGTGTGTATACCGCCGAGTTTGACACCGACAGCAGTATGTTCCACGCCAACGAAGCCTGCGACGGCAAGGGCACCCTGACTGTGGAGAACGGCCAGATGACCTTCCATGTCAGCCTTGCTTCCACCCATATCGTCAACCTGTATCTGGGCAAGGCTTCCGATGCCGCCGACCACGAGGCCGACTGGCTGCAGCCCACCACCGACACCGTCACCTACTCCGATGGTACTTCGGAGGAGGTGTACGGCTTTGACATTCCGGTCACTGCTGTGGATACGGACTTTGACCTTGCCATTCTGGGCACCAAGGGCAAGTGGTACGACCATGTCGTCAGCGTGCGTGATGCCGTGGAAAAGGCTGCGGAAGCCGAGACCCCGGCAGACGGCACCTACACCTGTGATGTGACGCTGGAGGGCGGCTCCGGCCGTGCCACCGTGGAGAGCCCCGCCGCCCTGACCGTGGCGGATGGCAAGATGACCGCCACCATCGTGTGGAGCAGCCCGAACTATGATTATATGATCGTGGACGGCGAGAAGTATCTGCCCACCAACACCGAGGGCAATTCCACCTTTGAAATTCCGGTATCGGCGCTGGATACCGCACTGGATGTCACCGCCGACACCGTTGCCATGAGCACCCCCCACGAGATCGAGTATACGCTGACCTTTGATTCCGCAAGTCTGAAGGCTAACGATTGAGAATGCCCTCCGCTCACGCTCTGGGCATACTCAGCGGAAAATCAATTTTTTATTTCGCGTTTGTCGCGGCCCCGACGCTTGTCAGGGCAAAGCCCTTCCATCTGCTATCGCAGATCGCTCGCCTGCTTGAAAGACCCACTGGGGCTTTCATTGCTGCGCAACCGCAGGGCCGCTCCAAACGCCTTTTCACAAGAGGGGTCGGAACGACAAACGTCCGGATATTTGAATGAAAATCACTCGCAACCAATTTCTGAAACTGATCCCCGCTGCGGCGCTGACGCTGACCGGCTGCGGCAGCAAGGCTCAGCCTGCCAATACGGAAAGTCTTGTTTTCTCCCATCATTACAAGCTGGACTATGCACAGCAGTTCACAGCGGACTGCTATGAGGGCGGCTATACCATGCTGACCATCGCGGAGTCGGATGCACGGTTCCTTGTTGTGCCGGAAGATGCTGCGGAGGTGGACGGTCTGCCTGCTGATGTGACTGTGCTGCGCCAGCCGGTGGAGAATATTTATCTGGTCTCCACCTCGGTGATGGATCTGCTTTTACATCTGGACGCACTGGACAGCGTGGCCTTTTCCGGCACCAAGGCCGAGGGCTGGTATCTGCCCGCGGTGCAGCAGGCCATGGAAGAGGGAAAAATCGCGTATGCAGGCAAGTACAGCGCCCCGGATTACGAGCAGATCCTGGCAGCGGGCTGCCGCCTTGCCATTGAGAATACCATGATCCTGCACACGCCGGAGGTAAAGGAACAGCTGGAACACTTTGGCATCCCGGTGCTGGTGGAGCGTTCCAGCTACGAGAGCGACCCGCTGGCCCGCATGGAGTGGATCAAGCTTTACGGCATCCTGCTGGGCAGGGAAGAACAGGCCGAGCAGGTGTTTTCCGCGCAGGAGACGGCCGTTCAGCCCATCCTCTCGCAGGAACCCACGGGAAAAAGCTGCGCCTTTTTCTCGCTGACCACCAACAACCTTGCCACTGTGCGCAAGGGCAGTGACTATGTGGCCCGCATGATCGAAATGGCAGGCGGCAGCTATGTCTTTGCGGACCTGACGGACAATGGCAACAGCCTTGCTACCATGAACCTGCCGCTTGAGGACTTCTATGCAGGTGCAAAGGATGCCGATGTGCTCATCTACAACAGCGCCATCGAGGGCATGATCGCATCGGTGAGCCAGCTGACCGAGCGTTTCCCACTGTTGAACGAGTTCAAAGCGGTGCAGAACGGTCAGGTGTGGTGCACCACCCAGAGCCTGTTCCAGCAGAGCATGGAGCTGGCAGACCTGATCGTGGATATGAACCGGGTGTTTACCAAGGGCACACCTGCCGCCAGTACCCTGAAATTCCTCACCCATGTGGACTAAAGAAGAAAAATTTTACAGAAAGGAAAGCCTATGACCCGTACCAGACGCCTTGCAGCCGCCTATATTGCCCTTGCGGCAGCCGTGGCTGTGCTTTTTGCGCTGAACCTGTTCTGGGGCAGCGTATCCCTTGCACCGGGAGCGGTGCTGACGGCGCTGCTGGGCAAGGGCGGCGATGTGCTTGCGGGGAACATCATCCTGCAGCTGCGCCTGCCCCGCGCGGTCATGGCGGCGCTGTTGGGGGCAGCCCTCAGCGCGGCAGGCTACCTGCTGCAGACTTTTTTTGCAAACCCCATTGCCGGGCCATTTGTTATGGGCGTTTCCAGCGGCGCAAAGCTGGCGGTGGCCCTGACTATGGTGGTGTTTCTGGACCGCGGGATGCTGACCAGCTCGGCTACCATGATCGCGGCTGCCTTTGCGGGTGCCATGGCTTCCATGGCCTTTGTGCTGGCGGTGGCCCGGCGGGTGCAGCGCATGAGCATTCTGGTCATCTGCGGTGTGATGATCGGCTATATCTGCTCCGCCATCACCGATATCGTGGTGGCCTTTGCGCAGGATTCCAACATCGTCAATCTGCACAACTGGTCGCAGGGCAGCTTTTCCGGCGTGACATGGGCCAATGTGCAGGCTGCGGCACTGGTGGTGCTGCCTGCGCTGGCGGCATCCTTTCTGCTTTCCAAGCCCATGGCCGCCTACCAGATGGGCGAAGCATATGCCCGCAGCGTGGGCGTGAATGTCAAGCCTTTCTCGGTAGCGCTGGTGCTGCTATCCAGCCTGCTGGCGGCCTGCGTCACCGCCTTTGCGGGGCCGATCTCCTTTGTGGGCATCGCGGTGCCGCACCTTGTCAAGCAGCTGCTGGGCAGCGCAAAGCCGCTGCATGTGTTGCCCGGGTGCTGTCTGGGCGGTGCGGCTTTCTGCCTGTTCTGCGACCTGCTGGCCCGCAGTCTGTTCGCGCCCACGGAGCTGTCCATCAGCTCGGTCACGGCCGTGTTCGGCGCACCGGTGGTCATCTGGCTGCTGGTGCGGCGCAATTCAGAGCGGGAGGGCGCATGATGAACGAAAAAGCACTTTGCACTGCGCGGGAGCTTGCCATCGGCTATGGCAAGACACCGCTGCTCTCGGATATTTGCCTCGGGGTGCAGCCGGGCCAGATCCTGACCTTGATTGGCCCCAACGGCGCAGGCAAATCCACCTTACTGCGCACACTGGCGGGCCAGCTGGCCCCCATGGGCGGCACAGTGCTTCTGGCGGGGAAGGATCTTACTGCCTATACCGGTACCCAGCGGGCGCAGAAGCTGGCTCTCATGGCTCCCCACAGCCGCCGGATGGAGCTGACCACCTGCTTTGACTTTGTTTCGGCGGGGCGCTATCCCTACACCGGACGGCTGGGCATTTTGTCTGCTGAGGACAGGCAGCAGGTGCACAGAGCTTTGGAGCTGGTGGGCGCGGCACACCTTGCAGACCGGGATTTTAACCGCATCAGCGACGGCCAGCGCCAGCGCATCCTGCTGGCCCGGGCACTGTGCCAACAGCCGGAAGTGATCCTGCTGGACGAGCCGACCTCTTTTCTGGATATCAAGGGCAAGATCGAGCTGCTCACCATTTTAAAGGAGCTGGCCCATACCGGTCAGCTGGCGGTGATCCTGAGCCTGCACGAGCTGGAATTGGCCGAAAAAATAGCGGACACGGTGGTGTGCGTTTCGCCCGGTGGTGTTTCCGGCGTGCTGACCCCGGAACAGGCGTTTCAGCCGGAGAACATCCGCACCCTGTACGGCCTGACCGAACAGCAGTACACGGCTCTGTTTGGCACATCGGAGCCGGAAGCCGAAAAGGCACCCGCTGGAAAACCTCAGTTTGAACATTACGTCCGCAGCGGGCAGAAGCTGCTGCGCTGCGGCTATACCACCGGCACCTGTGCCGCGCTGGGGGCTGCAGGGGCGGCGCGTCTGCTGCTGACCGGCCGCGAACCGGAAACGGTGGCTCTGCGCACGCCCAAGGGCATTGTGGTGGAGGTGGCTCCCATTTACTGCCGCAGCACGGACACAGGTGCCGCATGTGCCATCCGCAAGGACGGCGGCGACGATGTGGACGTGACCACGGGCCTGCCGGTGGTCGCGTCAGTGGTGCTGGAACCGGATGCCCCCGGCGTGCGCATCTTTGGCGGCGAGGGGGTGGGCCGGGTGACGAAGCCCGGCCTTGACCAGCCCGTAGGCGAGGCCGCCATCAACCATGTGCCCCGCCAGATGATTGCCGAAGCGCTGGAACGGGAAGCTGAAAATGCTGCCTACACTGGTGGCTTTGCAGTGACCATCTCTGTGAAAGGCGGTGCCGAGACGGCAAAGCGCACCTTCAACCCGCACATCGGGGTGGAGGGTGGGCTTTCCATTCTGGGCACCAGCGGCATCGTGGAACCCATGAGCCAGCAGGCCATTCTGGATACCATCCAGCTGGAAATGAATCAGGCCGCACTGCGCACAAAAAATGCCCCCGGCCCCCGGCGGCTGGTGTTGGCCCCCGGCAACTACGGGCTGGACTATCTGGCCAGCGCTCTGCCGCAGTTCGAGCGGTTCCCGGTGGTCAAAACTTCCAACTTCATCGGGGATACGCTGGATATGGCGGCAACGGCAGGATTTGAACAGGTGCTTCTGGTGGGACATGTGGGCAAGCTGGTCAAACTGGCGGCAGGGGTCATGAACACCCATTCCCACACGGCGGATGGCCGTGCCGAGGTGTTCTGTGCCCATGCGGCGCTGTGCGGGGCCGCGCGTGAGGTGTGCGCTGCCCTGATGGATGCCGCCACCACCGATGCCTGCCTTGACATTCTGGACGGCGCACAGCTGCGTGCACCGGTGCTGGAAAGCATCCTTGCCGCCATCCAGATGCATCTGGACCGACGGGCAGGCGGGGCGTTCCGGGTGGGCGCGGTGCTGTTCTCCAACCAGCACGGCCCGCTGGGCGAGACAAAAACGGCAAAGGAGCTGATGCAGGAATGGCAGAACTGAAAGGTACATTTTGCGGTGTCAGCGTTGGCCCCGGCGACCCGGAGCTGATGACGCTGCAGGCTGTGCGGCTCATCCGGCAGTGCCCGGTGCTGGCCGCGCCGCAGACTGCTTCCGGCCAGATGCTGGCGCTGGACATCGCCCGCAGTGCGCTGGGAAAAGCGCTGGACGGCAAGACCATCGTCCCGCTGTACTTTGCCATGAGCCGTGACCCGGCCGCGCTGGCGGCTTCGCACGAAAAAGCCGCCGCCGCGGTGCGGCAGTATCTGGATGCCGGGCAGGACGTTGCCATGCTGAACATCGGTGATGTTTCCATCTATGCCACCTTTGCTTACCTGCAGGAGATCTTGCAGGCCGGGGGTTATGCCACCGCCATGGCGGCAGGCGTGCCCAGCTTTTGTGCGGCGGCGGCGCGGCTGAATGTGCCGCTGACCGGCAGCATGGATACGCCGCTTACCATTGCGCCCGGCGGCTGGACAGACCGCGTGCTGGAAATGCCCGGCACCAAGGTATTGATGAAAGCCGGCAGGCAATTGCCTGTCTTATTGGATAATCTGCAGCAGGCAGATAAGCTGAAAAAAAGCGCACTTGTGTGCAACTGCGGTCTGCCGGACGAGCGGGTCTACCCGGATCTTTCCCTTGAGCGGCCGCAGGAACAGGCCGGTTATTTTGCCACCGTTTTGGTAAAGGAGTAACATTATGGTACATTTTGTTGGTGCAGGCCCCGGCGCACCGGATCTCATCACCCGGCGGGGCGCGGCCCTGCTTCAGAAAGCCGACTGCATCATCTATGCGGGCAGTCTGGTGAACCCGGCCCTGCTGGGCCTTGCAAAGGCAGACTGCGCCATTTATAACAGCGCTGAAATGACGCTGGAGCAGGTGCTGGATGTGATGCGGCAGATGGAAGCTGCGGGTAAGATCACCGTGCGCCTGCACACCGGTGACCCCTGCCTTTACGGTGCCATCCGGGAGCAGATGGATGTGCTGGATGCCGAGGGCATTCCCTACGATGATACCCCCGGTGTGTCCAGCTTCTGCGGCGCAGCGGCGGCACTGAACGCCGAGTACACCCTGCCCACCGTCAGCCAGACCGTCATCATTACCCGCATGGAGGGCCGCACCCCGGTGCCGGAAAAAGAAAAGCTGGCAAGCCTTGCCGCCCACGGGGCAACGATGGTCATTTTCCTATCCATCGGCCTTGTGGACAAAGTACAGCAGGCGCTTCTGGAAGGCGGTGCCTATACGCCGGATACCCCGGCAGCGGTGGTGTATAAGGCCACATGGCCGGAGGAAAAAACGGTGCGCTGCACCGTAGGTACGCTGGCGGAAAGCGTTCATGCAGCGGGCATCACCAAAACGGCGCTCATTGTGGCAGGCGGCTTTCTGGGGCGGAATTATGAGCGCAGCAAGCTCTACGACCCGGCCTTTACCACCGAGTTCCGCAAGGGGACAGACCAGTGACCCGCGCCTATCTGGCCTTTACGGCAAAGGGCCTTGCACTGGCCCAAAAACTGGCGGCGGCATATCCCGGCAGCGTGGCCCGCTGCGGCCATGAAGCCGGGCAGGTGCACCTTGCCGATTGGACGGCCCGCCAGTTTGCCGGGAGCGATGCCCTTGTTTTTGTAGGTGCTGTGGGCATTGCGGTGCGGGCCATTGCGCCCCACTGCCAAAGCAAGGCGCAGGACCCTGCCGTTGTGGTGCTGGACGAGTGCGGCCGCTTTGCCGTGCCCATCCTCTCAGGCCACCTGGGCGGTGCCAACGACCTTGCCCGGGCGCTTGCCGCTGTGTGCGGTGCGGTGCCGGTGATCACCACAGCCACCGACGCAAACGGTGTGTTTGCGGTGGACGAGTGGGCAAAGCACCAGAACTGCACCGTGCTGGAGCCGGAGCGCATCAAGCTTGTCAGCGGTGCACTGCTGGCGGGCAAAACGGTGCAGTTTGCATCCGACTGGCCCATTGCTGGTGCACCGCCTGATGGGATCACGGCGGGAGATGCCCCGGATTTTGCCCTCACCCTCTGCCCGGCGGGGGATGCGCTGCATCTGGTGCCGCGCATCGGCGTGCTGGGCGTGGGCTGCAAACGCGGCACCAGCACCGAAACGCTGGCCGAAGCCTTTGCAGCTTTCTGTGCCCAGAACCGCCTTGCGCCGCAATGCATCACGGCGGCGGCAAGCATCGACTTAAAACAAAACGAGGCGGGCCTGCTGACCTTCTGTAAGAGCCACAGCTGGCCGGTGCAGTTTTTCACAGCGGAACAGCTGCGTGCCGCCCCCGGCAGCTTTACGCCTTCGGCCTTTGTGCAGAGCGTTACCGGCGTGGACAATGTCTGTGAACGGTCGGCAGTGCTGGCCGCAGACGGGACACTCGTTTTTCACAAATATGCCCATACCGGCGTGACCTTTGCGCTGGCCGTGCGGCCCTATGCCCCGGACTGGAGGTGGCAGAATGTTTGATCCGATGAAATTTGAAATCGACGAACCGGAAAAGGTAGTCTACGTGGTGGGCATTGGCCCCGGAGATGTTTACTACCTGACGCAGGAAGCCCAGAACGTTCTGGAACACGCAGATGCCATCTGCGGCTATAAACTTTATCTTGATCTGATCGAGCCGGAGTTCCCATGTGAGGAATATTATTCCACCGGCATGACCAAGGAGATCGACCGCTGCCGCTGGGCGCTGGAAAAGGCGAATACCGGTAGGCGCGTGGTGATGGTGTGCAGCGGCGACGCAGGCGTTTACGGCATGGCCAGCCCTGTGCTGGAACTGGCGCAGGATTACCCGGACGTTGCCGTAGAAGTGGTGCCCGGCCTTACGGCCGCCCTCAGCGGCGGGGCTGTGCTGGGCGCGCCGCTGGCCCACGATTTCTGCGTGATCTCCCTTTCCGACCGGCTTACCCCGTGGGAGGTCATCGAAAAGCGGCTGGCCTGCGCAGCGCAGGGAGATTTCTGTGCTGCACTCTATAATCCTTCCTCCAAGGGCAGGCCGGACTACCTGCAAAAGGCAGTGCGCATCCTGCGCGCAAACGGCAAGGCGGATGATACCGTCTGCGGCCTTGTGCGCAACATTGGCCGCGAGGGCCAGAGCGCCCGGGTGCTGACGCTGGCCGAGCTGGAAAACACGCCGGTGGATATGTTCACCACCGTGTATATCGGCAACAGCAATACCCGCGCCCTTTCGGGCCGGATGGTCACGCCGCGGGGGTACCGTAAGTGAAGGCGGTCGTGTTCAGCGGCACCACCGAGGGCCGTCGCTTTTCCAAAAAGCTGGCAGAGCTTGGCGTTGCGGTAACGGTGTGCGTGGCAACGCCGCTGGGGGCCGAGGAGCAGGGCGAAATGGCGGGCATCACGGTGCACGCCGGGCGGCTGCAGCCGGATGCCATGGCGGCATTGCTGGCGGGAGCTGATCTCTGCGTGGATGCCACCCACCCTTATGCAGTGGATGCCACCAGGAATATCCGCGCTGCAGCGGTGCAGGCGGGCGTGGAATACCGCCGCCTGCTGCGTGCGCAAAGCCCCTTGCCGCCCGGCTGTGCGGTGTTTGAAACAGCAGCGCAGGCTGCAGAATATCTGGCCGGGACAGAGGGCAATATCCTGCTTGCCACCGGTGCCAAGGAGCTGGCTGTGTTTGCCGGGCTGGAACCGGCGCGGCTTTACCCGCGCGTCCTGCCCACGCCGGAGGGCATTGCCGCCTGTGAAGCAGCCAATGTCCCGCACCGGAACATCATTGCCATGCAGGGACCGTTCAGTCTGGCGCTGAATAAGGCGTTGATAACACAGTTCCAGATCCGGTACCTCGTCACCAAGGACGGCGGCGCAGCGGGCGGCTTTGCCGAGAAGGTGCAGGCCGCTGCCGATACCGGCGCACAGCTGGTGGTGCTGCGCCGCCCGCCGGAAACTGGCGAGACGGAAACACAAATTTTAGCGTATTGCAAGGAGATTTTGCAATGGTCACACTGATCGGCATGGGCAGCGGAAAATGGGAAGCCCTTTCGGCGCAGGCACAGCAGGCTGTGCGCAGCGCGGGCCTTGTGTTCGGTGCAAAGCGGCTGCTGGCGGGCCTGCCTGCAGACTGCACGGCCCGGCAGTTCGCGCTCTACCAGCCCGCTGACATTCTGGAAACGCTGGCACAAAACCCTGGGCAGGATGCTGCCGTGCTTTACAGCGGCGATACCGGATTTTACTCCGGTGCGTCCGGTCTGCTCACGCCGCTGCGGGTGCTGGGCATCCCCGCGCGGGTGTATCCGGGCGTTTCCAGCATCCAGCTGCTTTCAGCGGCGCTGGGCCGACCGTGGCAGGACTGGAAGCTGGTCTCGGCCCATGGCTGCGCCTGCGACCCGGTGGCCGAGTGCATGATGAACCGTTCGGTGTTCTTCCTCACCGGCGGCACTGAAACGCCCGCCTCTCTGTGCCAGAAGCTGACCGATGCCGGTATGGGCGAAGCCCACGGCGTGGTGGGCGAAAACCTTGGCACCGAGGCGGAAGCCATCCGCTACGGCTCTGCTGCAGAGCTGGCGGGGCAGAGCTTTGCACCACTCAGCGTGCTTCTGGTGGAAAACTTTGATCTGCCGCAGCTGCGTGCGCCGGGCTTCCCGGACGAAAGCTTCATCCGGAGCGAGGTGCCCATGACCAAGCAGGAGGTGCGCGCTGCTGCGCTGGCAAAGCTGGCGGTAATGCCCACCGACACTCTGTGGGATGTGGGCGCAGGCACCGGCAGTGTGAGCGTGGAGCTGGCGCTGGCGGCACCCAAAGGCCGCGTTTACGCCGTGGAGTGTGAACCGGATGCCTGTGAACTGATCCGTAAAAACCGGGCAAAGTTCCATGCTTGCAACCTCATCCTCATCGAGGGCCGCGCACCGGATGTGCTGGCAGACCTGCCTGCGCCGGATGCCGTGTTCATCGGCGGCACCAAAGGCGGCATGGAAGCCGTGCTGGATGAAGTGCTCGGCAAGAATCCGAACGCACGCATCTGCATTTCGGCCATTGCGCTGGAAACGCTGGGCGCTGCCATTGCCGCTCTCACGGCCCGGGGCCTGACCGCAGAGGTAACGCAGATCGCCGTCAGCCGCACAAAACCGGCGGGCCGACTGCACCTGCTCATGGCCAATAACCCCATCTTCCTCATTACGGGTACACGCAAATGATGCAATTCCTCATCGCAGCGCCTTCTTCCGGCAGCGGCAAGACCACTGTTGCCTGTGCAGTGCTGGCGGCGCTGAAAAAGCGCGGGGCCGACCCCTGTGCGTTCAAAAGCGGGCCGGACTACATCGACCCCATGTTCCACCGCTCGGCTCTGCAGGTGGACAGTCACAATCTGGATCTGTTTCTTTCCAACAGGGATATGGTGCGGGCCATTTTTGCCCGCTATGCCGCCGGGCATGGTGCCGCCGTGTGCGAGGGCGCTATGGGCTTTTATGATGGTCAGGGCCTGACCACCCGTGCCAGCGCTTGGGAACTGGCGGATACGCTGGGCCTGCCGGTGCTGCTGGTGGTGCAGCCCGGAGGGGCCAGCGTGACGCTGGCCGCGCAAATTCAGGGCCTTGTGAACTTCCGCAAAAACAGCCATGTTTCGGGCATCCTGCTCAATGATTGTTCCGAAAAGCTGTATAAAATGCTCAAGGCCCTGCTGGAAAGGGAGACCGGCCTGCCGGTGCTGGGCTATCTGCCCCATTTGCCGCAGGCAGCGGTAGAAAGCCGACACCTCGGCCTGAAGACTGCAGATGAAATTGCCGACCTGCAGGAAAAGATCGCCCTGCTGGCCGATGCACTGGTGCTGGATTGGCAGCGCCTTGCCGTGCTGACCGAAAAGCCTGCGCCGGAAGCTTTGCCGGGAGCAGCTGCACCCACATCCGTCCGCATTGCGGTGGCAAAGGACGAGGCGTTCTGCTTTACCTATGCCGAAACGCTGGACGCACTGCGGGATGCCGGGGCGGAGCTTGTGCTTTTCAGCCCGGTACAGGATGCGGTTTTGCCGGAAAATATAGGCGGGCTGTATCTGCCCGGCGGCTACCCGGAGCTGTACGCCAAAACTCTGAGTGAAAACAAAACCATGATGGCTTCCATCCGGCAGGCCGTGCAGGCGGGCCTGCCCACAGCAGCCGAATGCGGCGGCTTTTTGTATCTGGGCCGGAGCCTTGAGGATGCCGACGGTAAGGCGTGGCCCATGGCAGATGTTCTGCCGGGCGATGGCATCCGGGTGGGAAGGCTGGTGCGCTTTGGCTATGCCGAAATGACCGCCAAGGCAGACAGTATGCTCTTCTGCGCCGGAGAAACGCTGCCCATCCACGAATTCCACCACTGGGATTCCACCGCAAACGGCACTGCATTTACTGCCTGCAAAAACGAAAAAATGCAGTGGGAATGCGGCTTTGCAAACGAGAATTTCTATGCGGGGTTCCCGCATTTATACTGGGCGGGCACGCCCCTGCCGGGCCGCTTTGTGCGCGCGGCAGAACGATACAGCAAAACAAAAGGATGACCAAAATGACCGAAACGGAACTGAATGCACTTTTGGCGGGTATCACCCCGGCCAACGAAGCCGCCCGTGCGGCGGCACACGCCCACTGGGCCAGCCTTGCAAAGCCTCTGGGCGGGTTGGGCCGGCTGGAGACCATGCTGGAGGATGCTGCCGCCCTTACCGGCAGTGCGGAGCTTGATCTTTCCCGCCGGGTGGTGGTGGTGCTCTGCGCGGATAACGGCGTGGTGGCGCAGGGCGTGAGCCAGACCGGGCGGGAAGTGACCCGTGCCGTGGCCGAAAACCTTGCCATGCGGCGCACCAGTGTGTGCCAGATGGCCCGCACGGCCCACTGCGATGTTCTGCCCGTGGATATGGGCATGGCAGGCGAACCGGTGCCCGGCGTGCGGAACTGCCGCGTTGCCGCAGGTACGGCAGATTTCACCCTTGGTCATGCCATGACCCGGGAGCAGGCTGTGCAGGCTGTCGGGGAGGGCATCTCCCTTGCCCGGGAGCTGGCAGAGGATGGCTACAGGCTCATCGCCACCGGTGAAATGGGCATTGGCAATACCACCACCTCCAGCGCGGTGGCGGCGGTGCTGCTGGGCCAGCCCGTGGAGCTTATGACCGGGCGCGGTGCGGGCCTCTCGGACGAAGGGCTTGCCCGCAAGGTGGATGCCATCTGCCGCGGCATCCTTTGCAATGAGCCGGACCCGGAAGACACATTGGATGTTCTTGCAAAGCTTGGCGGCTTTGATATCGCGGGCCTGTGCGGTGTGTTTCTGGGCGGTGCACTGGCCGGTGTGCCGGTGCTGGCAGATGGCTTTATCAGCGGAGTGGCCGCGCTGTGCGCCGTGCGGCTGTGCCCGGCGGCGGCAAAGGCTGTGTTTGCAAGCCACTGCTCGGCAGAGCCTGCCGCACGCATCGTGCTGGAAGCACTGGGCAAGGCACCCATCATTACGGCGGGGCTGCATCTGGGCGAGGGCACCGGCGCGGTGGCAAGCATCCCGCTGTGGGATATGGCGCTGGCCGTATACGGCGGGTGCTACTCCTTTGCGGAGGGCGGCATTGCGCCGTATACGCCCCAATGTTGACGCTGGTTCTGGGCGGCGCGGCCAGCGGCAAAAGTGAATACGCCGAGAGCCTTGTGCTGAAAACCACCGGCCCGCGCTACTATCTTGCCACCATGCAGGTGTGGGATGCCGAGTGTGCCGCCCGGGTAGAAAAGCACCGCAAAATGCGGGCAGCAAAGCAGTTTGAAACGGTGGAGTGTCCCTTGCATCTGGACAATGTGCGTCTGCCTGCGCGGGGCACCGCCTTGCTGGAAGACCTGGGCAACCTTGCGGCCAACGAGCTGTACGACCCGGCGGGAGCAGGGGAAAACGCGGCCAAAGCCATCCTGCACGGGCTGGAAAGCCTTGCCGCCCAGTGCGAAAACCTCATCGTTGTTTCCAACGAGGTGTTCAGCGGCGGGGCCGACTATGCCGGTGACACAGGCCGCTATCTGCTGGCACTGGCGCAGGTGAACAATGCCTTGGCCGCCCGGGCAGATGCGGTGGTGCGGGTGGTATGCGGCATCCCCGTGTACTATAAAGGAGTGGAAAAATGATCGTTTTGCAGACCATTGCGGTGGCCTTTGCCATGTTTTCGGCCATCCCGGTGCCGCAGTTCGAATGGAACGAAAAAAATATGCGCTACGCCATGTGCGCCTTCCCGCTCATTGGTGTCGTTATTGGTGCGGCGTGGTGTGTGTGTGGCGCGCTGCCCCTGCCGGGCTTTGCCAAGGCGGCGGGCTTTGCGCTGATCCCGGTATGGATCACCGGCGGCATCCATCTGGACGGCTATGCCGACACCTGCGATGCCCTTTCCAGCTACGGCGACCGAGAAAAGAAGCTGGAAATATTAAAAGACCCCCATTGCGGTGCCTTTGCGGTCATCCGACTGTGCAGCTATTTTCTGGCCTATTTTGCCCTGTGCACCTGTGTGAGTTTTACACCCAGCGTGGGTGTGCTGTGGGTTCTGGCACTGGTGCTGGAACGGGCGCTTTCGGGCCTTGCGGTGGCATCGTTCCCCATGGCAAAAAACACCGGTCTTGCACACACCTTTGCCACTGCAGCAGACAAAACTGTGGTGCGCCGGGTGCTGGCGGCGCTGGCCGCAGTGCTGTGCGTGGGTATGGCGGCGCTGGGCGGCTGGGCGCTGGTGCTGGCAGCGCTGGCGGTGCTCTGGCGCTACCATGCCGTGAGCCGGAAGCAGTTCGGCGGCATCACCGGCGACCTTGCCGGGTGGTTTTTGCAAAAGGCCGAGCTCTGGATGCTGGCGGCACTGTGTGCCTGCCAGTGGGGAGGGCTGCTATGATCTTTATTACCGGGCCGCTCTACAGCGGCAAGCGCACCTTTGCGCAAACACTTCCCGGCAAGCGTCTTTCGGACGTGCAGGTATTGGCTGCCGATGCCGCCGACCTGCCTGCCTTGGCAGACAAGCTTGCCCATGAATACGATATCCTCATCGCCACCGAGGTAGGCGGCGGTGTTGTGCCGATGGATGTCAAACAGCGCGCAGACCGCGAGGCGGCGGGCAGGCTTGCCTGCCTGCTAGCCGCACGGGCAGAGTGCGTGGTGCAGATGTTCTGCGGCATCCCCACGGTTTTGAAAGGAGAATTGTCTCAATGCTGATTTATCTTCTGCGTCATGGCCAGACGGAATACAACGCCCAGAAGCGTTATCAGGGCCAGCGCGACATTCCGCTCTCACCCGAAGGCGCTGCCCAGCTGCGCCGGGCAGATTTTGACCCCGATGTGGTCTATGTTTCCACCCTGCAGCGCACCAGCCAGACGGCGCGCATCCTGTTCCCGGAGGCAAAGCTTGTGCCGGTGGACGGCCTGAAAGAGATGTGCTTTGGCAGCTTTGAGGGCCGCAATTTCATCGAGATGGAAAAGGACCCCGAGTATCAGGCATGGGTGAAGGCCAACTGCGAAAGCCCTTGCCCGGATGGAGAGCGCAAGACGGATTTTTCAGACCGCATCTGCCGCACCGTGGCAGAGCTGATCGATAAAGCTCTTGCCGCAGGCGAAGAACGGCTGGTCATTCTGGCCCACGGCGGCACCCAGATGGCCGCCATGGAGCGGTTTGCCGTCCCCCACAGGGACTATTACGCATGGTGCGGACCCAACGCGGGCGGCTTTGTGCTGGATGCAAAGGACTGGACGGAAAAGCATCTGCTGTATCTCGTAAAGACCGTCCAGTACACAAAGGAGAGCAGGGCATGATCCTTCAGGCAGTTGTCGGCGGTTTTGTGCTGGACGCGCTCTTCGGCGACCCGGCGTGGCTGCCGCACCCGGTGGTGCTCATGGGCAGATGCATTTCCCGGCTGGAAAAATTCCTGCGTGCCCGCCTGCCCGGCACCCCGCAGGGCGAGCTGCTGGGCGGTGCCGTGACGGCGTTCTGCCTGCCGGTGGGCACCTTTCTGGTCACGAGCCTTGTGTGTCTGGCGGCGGCAAAGCTCAGCCCGTGGCTGGGTCTTGCGGTGCAGATGTTCTGGTGCGGGCAGGCGCTGGCGGCAAGGGGCCTTGCGCAGGAGAGCACAAATGTGTATAACGAGCTGGTTCGGAACGACCTGCCCGCCGCTCGCAAAGCCGTGAGCCGCATCGTGGGCCGCGACACCCAGAACCTGACCGCAGAGGGTGTGACCAAAGCTGCGGTGGAAACGGTGGCCGAAAATGCCAGCGACGGCGTCATTGCGCCGCTGCTGTATATGCTCATCGGCGGGGCACCGCTGGCGCTGACCTACAAGGCCATCAACACCATGGACAGCATGCTGGGCTACAAGAACGAAAAGTACCTTTATTTTGGCCGCGCAGCCGCGAAGCTGGACGACCTTGCCAACTACATCCCCAGCCGCCTTGCCGCCCTTTTGTGGGTGGCCGCTGCGGCCTTTACCGGCAACGATGCCAAGGGCGCATGGCGCACCTGGCGGCGGGACCGGCGCAACCACGCCAGCCCCAACAGCGCCCAGACCGAAAGCGCCTGCGCCGGTGCACTGGGCGTGCAGCTGGCCGGCCCGGCTTACTATTTTGGCGAATATTACCCCAAGCCCACCATCGGTGATGCCCTGCGCCCCATTGAACCGCAGGACATCCTGCGCGCCAACCGCATGATGTATGTGGCAAGCGGCTTTGCGCTGGCATGGGGTGCAGCAATACGGGGAATTTTGTAACCCTCTCAGTCAAAGCCTGACGGCTTTGCCAGCTCCCCCGAAAGGGGAGCTTTATAAGTGGAACCGGAAACAAATCATCTTTTCATCGAAAGAATATCCTACCCGGCAGATGCAGAAAAGCTCGCCCTTCGGGAGAGCTGGCGAACGAATGTGAGCCTGAGAGGGCGAGGCTGCTTGTTCAAAAGCACAAAGGAGAACCTATGAAACCACTGACCCATGGCGGCGACTGGGCGGGCTATCGCGCCGAGTTTGGCCGCGACCCGCTGGATTTTTCGGCCAATGTCAGTCCGCTGGGGCTGCCGGAAGGGGTGGCAAAGGCCATTACGGCAGCGCTTGCCACGGCCGACCGCTACCCCGACCCGCTGTGCCGGGCCCTGCGTGAAAAACTGGCGGTGGCTGAGGGAGTGCCCGCCGAATGGCTGCTGTGCGGCAACGGCGCGGCAGACCTCATCTTCCGGCTGGCGCTGGCTGCAAAGCCCCGCACTGCACTGGTAACGGCCCCCACTTTTGCCGAGTATGCCACCGCCCTTGAAACGGCAGACTGCACGGTGAAACGGCATTTTTTGCGGGAAGAAAACGATTTTGCGGTGACGAAAGATCTCCTGAACGCGGTGCACCCGGGTACAAATATGGTATTCCTCTGTCAGCCCAACAACCCCACCGGTCAGCTGGCAGAGCCTGCCCTTGTGGAAGAGCTGCTGCGCAGATGCGAAGCCGTGGGTGCGGTGCTGGCCGTGGACGAATGCTTTCTGGATTTTCTGCCGGAGGGCGAAGGCCTTTCGGCAAAGCATCTGCTGAAAAACAGCAAAAAACTGATTATTTTAAAAGCCTTCACCAAGCTTTACGGCATGGCGGGCGTGCGTCTGGGCTATTGCCTGTGCTCTGATACAGAGCTGCTTGCCCGGATGCGGGCAGCGGGCCAGCCGTGGGCGGTTTCCAGTCTGGCACAGGCGGCGGGCATCGCTGCGCTGGACGAGACGGAATATGTGGCGAAGGTGCGTGCATTGATCGAAGCACAGCGGCCTGTGCTGGCAGACGGCCTGCGGGCGCTGGGCCTGCGGGTGATCGAGGGCCGGGCTAACTATCTGCTGTTCCGCGCGCCGGAAGCGCTGGGCGAAGCACTGCGCCGCAAGGGTGCGGTACTGCGCAGCTGCGGCAATTATCCGGGCCTTGATGCCAGCTGGTACCGCACCGCCGTGCGCACAGAAAACGAGAACCGGCAGCTGCTTGCACTGCTGGCCGAAACACTGCCGGAGGTGGCACAATGAGCAAGGCAAAATGCATTATGGTGCAGGGCACCATGAGCGGTGCGGGCAAAAGCCTGCTGTGCGCGGCGCTGTGCCGCATCTTTGCGCAGGATGGCTACCGCGTGGCCCCTTTCAAAAGCCAGAACATGGCCCTGAACAGCTTCGTCACCCGCAACGGTGCAGAGATGGGCCGTGCTCAGGTGGTGCAGGCACAGGCTGCAGGCGTGGAGCCGGATGTGCGCATGAACCCCATCCTGCTCAAGCCCAGCAGCGATGTGGGCAGTCAGGTGATCGTGAACGGCAAGGCCCGGGGCCAGATGCCTGCCGCCGCCTACTTTAAAATGAAGCGCAGCCTTATCCCGGACATTTTGGAAGCCTACAACAGCCTTGCCGCCGAGAACGACATTATCGTGATCGAAGGCGCGGGCAGCCCGGCGGAGATCAACCTGAAAGCCGACGATATCGTGAACATGGGCCTTGCAAAGCTGGTGGATGCGCCGGTGCTGCTGGCGGGCGATATCGACCGGGGCGGCGTATTCGCCCAGCTGTACGGCACTGTGGAGCTGCTGGAAGCCGACGAGCGTGCCCGCATCAGGGGCCTGATCATCAACAAGTTCCGGGGCGATGTGGAGATCCTGCGGCCCGGCCTTGCCATGCTGGAAGAAAAAACGCAGCTGCCCGTGCTGGGCGTAGTGCCGTACCTGCGGGTGGAGATCGAGGACGAGGACTCCCTCTCCGACCGGCTGGATACAAAAGCTGCGGTCAAGCCGCTGGATATCGCCATCCTGCGCCTGCCGCATGTGTCCAACTTCACCGACTTTATCCCGCTGGAACAGCACCCGCTGCTGGGCGTGCGGTATGTGCAGCGCACCCGCCAGCTGGGTGCACCGGATCTCGTCATCCTGCCCGGCACCAAGAACACCATGGACGACCTGCGCTGGCTGCGGGAAAGCGGACTGGAAGCGGCGGTGCTCAGGCTTTCGGCAGCCGGTACGCCGGTGCTGGGCGTGTGCGGCGGCTACCAGATGCTGGGTGAACAGCTCTGCGACCCGGCAGGGGAGGAGAGCGGCACCCCCTGCACCCTGCGGGGCCTTGGCCTGCTGCCCACCACGACGGTGTTCGGCACCGAAAAGCACCTGACCCAGACCGCAGCCTGTGTGACCACAGAACCCTTTGCAGGCGCAAAGCTGACGGGCTACGAGATCCACGCAGGCCGCACCGAGGTGTGGGGCAGTGCGTTCTGCATCCTTGCAGACGGCACGCCGGAGGGCTGTGTGCAGGACAGTGTATTCGGTACCTACCTGCACGGCCTGTTCGACACCGGCGAACTGACCGAAAAACTGACCGCATTTTTGTGCAAACGGAAGGGCATCGATCCGGCCGGGGCCGAGCTTATCCCCATGGAGCAGTACCGTCAGCAGCAGTTTGATCTGCTTGCCGATGGTGTGCGCGCGGCACTGGATATGCCCGCCATCTATGCCGCCATGGGAATGCAAAAAGGAGACAACACATGACACCGCAGCATCATCTGCCCGCCGACATTGAACGGACGAGCATCTCCATTATCACAAGGGAACTGGACGAGCTGGGCCTGACCCCGCCGCCGGAGACGGCTGCGGTGGTCAAGCGGGTCATCCACACCACCGCGGATTTCGACTATGCCAAAAATCTGCGCTTTACACCCGGCGCGGTGGAAGCCGCAGTCAAGGCCCTGCACGCGGGTGCTTTCATCGTTACCGACACCAATATGGCGCTGGCGGGCATCACAAAGCCGGGCCTGAAAAAACTGAACGGTGAAGCCATCTGCTACATGGCAGACCCCGCTGTGGCCGAAGCCGCAAAGCAGGCAGGCACCACCCGTGCCGTTGCCGCCATGCACCGCGCTGCCCGGGAGCACCCGGGGGCCATTCTGGCCATTGGCAATGCGCCCACGGCCCTTTTGACCATTGCGGAGGAAATGGAAGCAGGTCTGCGGCCTGCACTGGTCATTGGCGTGCCGGTGGGGTTTGTGAATGTGGTGGAAAGCAAGAAAGTGCTGTTTGCCGCCTGCGAGCGATACGGCGTGCCTGCCATCGCCGCCATGGGCCGCAAGGGCGGCAGCAATGTGGCTGCAGCCATCTGCAACGCCCTCATTTACTCTGCCGCCGAAATGCTGGACCCCTCTGCCAGAGGGTGGAACGGATAAGGTGGAAATAGCATAATATCAAAAACCCGGAACCCTTTTTGAGCCGTTTTGGCCGAGAAAAGGTTCCGGGTTTTGTTCATGATTTTTTCAGAGAGCTATTTTGCAACAGCCCCATTTTCACGGAAAGGTCCGAACCGAGCACGGCATCCACACTGCCGGCATCAGGCTGCGGGGAACGCCTTGTTCCACACTTCGATCACCTTGAACTTCGGGGTCCAGCCTTCGGGCTCAAAGCGGTCGCCCTTGGCAGCCAGAACGCCCTGCTCGGTGCACCACTGTGCGGCCTTGGCCATATCAGGGTCGGTCACATCCGCAAAGGCGGGTGCGCACACGCTCAGCACCATGCACAGCGCCACAAGGGCCGAGAGCAGCCTTTGGGTCAGGGTCGTCTGCTTCATACGGAATTCCTCCTTTTTGCTTACGGGGGGGGGTATGCGTCCGCCTTAAAAATACCATATTTCACCTTCTTTTTCAATAAAACCTGCGTGAAACGCCCCAAAACCTGCGTGAAAAACGTTTTGCACCGCTGTGCGCGCCTTTGCCCCCTCTTGCAATTTGTGCGCAAAGGGTGTAGAATACAGTCACAATCAAATACAGGGGAGCTTGTGAAGCAGGCTGAGAGGAAGTACCTAAACTTCGACCCTTTTACCTGATGCGGATAATGCCGCCGTAGGAAGTCAGAATGGATGATTTTTTGCAGGAGGCACCGCGGAAGGTGTCTCCTGCTTTTTTGTTGTGTACCTATTACCATTAAGGAGGATGCCTTGTACTTTTCTGCGGAAGTGCCGCAGCGGGCTGAGGGGGAGCGCCCTGAGCTTTGTGACCGTCAGCGATGGGAAGCCGTGTTCCGGCGTGAGAGGAGACCAGAAAGTCTCGACCGCTTCTTATAGTTCCTGCGCCGGGTCTGGCACCGGGTGCGGGCTGTTTGCGGAGGCGCTGTATGGTTTTTGCTGCTTCCGCAGGTTTGGAAAGGAGCCTTGCCTTATGAAAAAACTCTCTGTGAAAAAGCTGGCGTTGGCCGGTATGCTGTGCGCTCTGTGCGTGGTGGGCAGCGTATTCAGCTTCCCCATGTTCGGCAGCAAATGTGCACCCATCCAGCACATGGTCAATGTGACCTGCGCGGTGCTGCTTGGCCCGTGGTGGGGCGTGGGCGTGGCCTTTGTGGCTTCGCTGCTGCGCAATCTGCTGGGTCTGGGCAGCCTGATGGCCTTCCCCGGCAGCATGTTCGGCGCACTGCTGTGCGGCCTTGTGTACCATAAGACCAAAAACATCCTTGCCACCATGGTGGGCGAGGTGTTCGGCACCAGCATTCTGGGCGGCCTGTGCGCTTACCCGGTGGCCATCTTCCTCATGGGCAAGAGCGCCGGCGACATCGCGTTCTATGCCTACATCGTGCCGTTCCTCATCTCCACTGCAGTGGGTTCCATCATTGCGGGCGTGCTGGTGTACAGCCTGCAGCGCTCCGGCGCACTGCGCTCCATGCAGAACAGTCTTTCCTGACGGAGGGGCACCCGAATGTTCAAAACAGAATTCGAGAACCTGCGCCGCACCTGCCCGCTCATCCATAACATTACCAACTACGTCACCGTGAACGACTGCGCCAACATGGTGCTGGCCTGCGGTGCTTCGCCCATCATGGCCGACGATGCCGCCGAGGTGGAGGACATCACCACCATCTGCGGCGGTCTGAACATCAACATCGGCACCCTGAACAGCCGCACCATCACCAGCATGCTGCTGGCGGGCAAAAAAGCAAACCAGCTGGGCCATCCTGTGGTGCTGGACCCGGTGGGTGCGGGTGCATCCCGCCTGCGCACCGACACAGCTTTCCGCCTGCTCAGGGACGTAAAGTTCACCGTGATTCGCGGTAACATCTCCGAGATCAAAACGCTGGCCTCCGGCGCGGGAACCACCAAGGGCGTGGATGCCGATGTGGCCGATAAAGTTACTGAGGAAAATCTGGATTCTGCCGTGGCCTTTGCCAAGGCCTTTGCAGCCCAGACGGGTGCCGTTATTGCCATTACCGGTGCCATCGACATCGTGGCCGATGCCGAAAAAGCCTACTGCATCCGCAACGGCAATGCCATGATGAGCAGCATCACCGGCACGGGCTGCCAGCTTTCGGCCCTGACGGCGGCGTTCGTCACCGCCAACCCCGGCCATCCGCTGGAAGCCGCTGCAGCTGCAGTGTGCGCCATGGGCCTTGCGGGCGAGATCGCCCACAAGCGCCTGACCCCGCTGGACGGCAACTCCACCTACCGCAATTATATCATCGATGCCATTTACAATATGACCCCGGATCAGCTGGAAGAAGGAGCAAACTATGAAGTGCGATAAGCAGAACATGCTTCTGTATGCCGTCACCGACCGCGCATGGGTGGGAAAGCAGACCCTCTATGAACAGGTGGAGAGCGCCTTGAAAGGCGGTGTCACCTGTGTGCAGCTGCGCGAAAAAGAGCTGGACGACGAAGCCTTTCTGAAAGAGGCTGTGGAGATCCATGCTCTGTGCCAGCGCTACGGCGTGCCGTTCTTTGTGAACGACAATGTGGACATTGCCATCCGCTGCCACGCCGAGGGTGTGCACGTGGGGCAGGAGGATATGGCCGCAGCGCAGGTGCGCGCCCGTGTGGGCGACGGTATGATGATCGGCGTTTCCGTCCACAGTGTGGAGGAAGCACGGGAAGCCGTCAAGCACGGCGCAGACTGCCTTGGCGTGGGCGCAGCCTTTGCCACCCACACCAAGACCGATGTGGATGTTCTGCCCCACGAGACCCTGAAGGCCATCTGTGATGCCGTGGACATCCCGGTGGTGGCCATTGGCGGCATCCACAAGGAGAACATCCTGCAGCTCAAGGGCACCGGTGTGGATGGCGTGGCCCTTGTGAGCGCCATCTTTGCAGCAGACGACATCGAGACCGAGTGCAAAGAGTTGAAAGCCCTGTCGGAGCAGATCATCTGACCGATCCCGCGGCAAACCGGGGACACCACCTTGGGCCGCGTTACAAAATTCATGGAGAAAACCAACATGAAAAGCGTATTTTGCGCAGGTGCCGGCATCCAGAACGTTCTGTTTTTTCTGAATGACGGTTGCCTTTCCCTACCCTTGTATGACCAGCACCCTGCTGTTCAGAGATAAACTGTCATTTGGAGGAACAGAGCGTATGCAGACTTATACCACTCAGATGGATGCTGCCCGCAAGGGCATCATCACGCCGCAGATGGAGATCGTGGCAAAGAAGGAATACCGCACCACCGAGGAGATCCGCCAGTGGGTGGCCGAGGGCAAGGTAGCCATCCCGGCCAACAAGCACCACGAGTGTTTGAACCCCGAGGGTGTCGGCTCCATGCTGCGCACCAAGATCAACGTGAACCTTGGTGTCTCCCGCGACTGCAAGGACTACAACGTGGAGATGCAGAAGGTGATGAGCGCCGTCAACATGGGTGCCGAAGCCATTATGGATCTTTCCAGCCACGGCAACACCCAGCCCTTCCGCCAGAAGCTGACCCACGAGTGCCCGGTGATGATCGGCACCGTGCCGGTGTACGATTCGGTCATCCACTACCAGCGCGATCTGGCTGAGCTGACCGCACAGGACTTCATCGATGTGGTGCGCCTGCATGCAGAGGACGGTGTGGACTTTGTCACCCTGCACTGCGGCATCACCCGCAAGACCATCGAGCAGATCCGCAAGCACAAGCGCAAGATGAACATTGTCAGCCGCGGCGGCTCTCTGGTGTTTGCATGGATGAGCATGACCGGCAACGAGAACCCCTTCTACGAGCACTTTGACGAGATCTGCGAGATCTGCGCCGAGCACGATGTGACCATCTCGCTGGGCGATGCCTGCCGTCCCGGCTGTCTGGCTGATGCCACCGATGTGTGCCAGATCGAGGAGCTGGTGCGTCTGGGCGAGCTGACCAAGCGCGCATGGGCACACAACGTGCAGGTGATGGTGGAAGGCCCCGGCCATGTGCCCCTGAATCAGGTGGCTGCCAACATGGAGGTGCAGAAGAGCATCTGCATGGGCGCACCCTTCTATGTGCTGGGACCCCTCGTCACCGATATCGCCCCCGGTTACGACCACATCACCGCTGCCATCGGCGGCGCTGTGGCTGCAGCCAGCGGTGCAGCTTTCCTGTGCTATGTGACCCCCGCCGAGCATCTGGCTCTGCCCAATGTGGACGATGTGAAGCAGGGCATCGTGGCCTCCAAGATCGCTGCCCACGCCGCCGATATCGCCAAGGGCATCCCCCACGCCCGGGACATCGACGATAAGATGGGCGATGCCCGCCGTGTGCTGGACTGGGATGCACAGTTCGCCTGCGCACTGGACCCGGAGACCGCAAAGGCTATCCGCGATGCCCGCCTGCCGGAGGACGACCACAGCGACACCTGCAGCATGTGCGGCAAGTTCTGTGCCGTGCGCAGCATGAATAAGGCGCTGGCCGGTGAGTACATCGACATTCTGTAAAAATCTTCTGTTTTGCGCGCAGCAGCGTGCATCTTCCTCCGCCGCCCGGTATGACCGCCGGGCGGCTTTTGTTGTAATTCCCAAAAGATTGTGTTAAAATAACAATAAGGCGCTGATTGCAAAATTGGTGGTCATGCTTTCTATCCCGTATCGCTGGTTTTTCTATTTCTACATAGAACAAGCAGAGGTCCGGGAGGAAACTTTTTTTGAAAGTACCCTGCCCGGAGCCTTGAAGGCGAAGAGCAACGGCAACGACCGCCGCCAGTGGCGGAAACAGGGAGTTGCTGTTGGGGCCGCGGCCTGCAAGATACGAGTGCCGCCCAAGGCACGAAGCAGATGCAGGGAGCCGCAACCCGGATATATCGAATGAATCTGCTGGAGACTCTCGCATTGCTCACGTTCATTCTCGCGTTGTTGAGCTTGGTCGTGGATGTGATCCGTCTGACCGTTGAGGTCATGGCAAAGTTTTCCCAGATGAAAAGCGATGATAACAAAAAAGATTGACCGCCTCACAGTTCCCCAACTCGAGCGGTCAATCTTTTTGACTAACGGGATGGAAAGCTGACCTTTGCAGTCAGCGCCCCTTCTGTTTGTAGTATAATCGAAGCTATGTGATTTGTCAAGTTATCCTGTTCCATCGATTATTTCTATCAATATTTTAGATTTTACAATTCTTCTGTACTGTACTATAATGAAGTTATCGTCTTCATTCCATTGATCTACAGGAGGAATCTGCCTTGCTGGTAAATCTTATCGAATCCGTCTATCGCCTGCTGTGGGGCGATCTATTCACCATCCCGCTGGGCGGCGGCATCGGCATTTCCTTCATGGTGGTGCTGCTGTTCACGGCGGGCATCTGGTTCACCTGCCGCACCCGTCTTTTGCCGGTGCGGCTGTTCCGGGATATGATCGCCGCCGTGTGCGAGAAAAAGCAAGGCAGGAACGGCCTTTCCTCCTTCCAGACGCTGGTCATTTCCACCGCCACCCGCGTGGGCATGGGCAATCTGGTGGGCGTGGTGGCCGCTGTTTCTGCAGGCGGTGCCGGTGCGGTGTTCTGGATGTGGATCACTGCCATTCTGGGTGCGTCCACCTCCTTTATCGAATCCACCCTTGCCCAGAAATACCGCCAGCCCGACCCGCTGTACGGCGGCTGGCGCGGCGGACCGGCCTACTATCTGCATGTGCTGGCGGAGCGCAGGCGCGGCAAAAAGCTCAAACGCTCTGTGGTAGCGGCGCTGTTTGCGGTGTCTGGCCTCATCTGCTGGTGCGGCATCAGTCAAGTGATCTCCAACTCGGTCAGTTCCGCGTTTGAAAATGCGTTCCATATTCCGCCGCTTACTACCACACTGGTGCTCACGGCCATTGCGGCGGTGATCGTGCTGCGCAAGAATGCCACCGTGAAAAGTCTGGATGTGATGGTGCCCATCATGGCGGTGTGCTATTTTGTCATCACCGTGGGCATCGTGCTGTTCAACCTGCCCAAGCTCCCGGCGGTGTTCGGGCGCATCTTTGCGGAAGCGTTCGGTCTGCGGCAGGCCGTGGCTGGCGGCTTTGGTGCTGTGCTGATGAACGGTGTCAAGCGCGGCCTGTTCTCCAACGAAGCGGGCAGCGGTTCGGCACCCTGTGCAGCTGCCGCCGCAGAGTGCGACGACCCGGTCAAGATGGGCTTTGTGCAGGCACTGGGCGTGCTGATCGATACGGTGGTGATCTGCAGCTGCACGGCCTTTTTGATGCTGCTGGTGCCGCAGGAGATCACAGAAGGACTTGCGGGCATGGACCTTTTGCAGACTGCCCTGCAGTACCATCTGGGCGGCTTTGGTGTCGTGTTCATTGCGGCCACGCTGGCGCTGTTCAGCTTTTCCACCTTTCTGGGCGTTTTGTACTATGCCCGCGGCAATGTGGCCTATCTGTGCGGCGACAACTGGTGGAGCCAGACCGTGTATAAGCTGATCGCGTTGGCCATGCTGGTGATCGGCGGTATGCAGGCCTACACGGTGGTGTGGGATCTGGGCGACGTGGGCATTGGCCTGATGACCATTTTCAACATGATAGCCTTGGTGCCCATGGCAAAGGAAGCGCTTGCCGCCCTGAACGACTACGAAAAACGCAAAAAACTGCAGTAAATAGCAAAGGCCCGGCTCCCTGTAACATGGGAACCGGGCCTTTCAGGTTATTTTATTGCAGATCAGATTTGTTTAAAAGCAGCCCGCCTGCAAGCCCGGCCAGCGCAGGCAGCACCCAGCCAAAGCCCATGCTGCCCAGCGGCAGAGCGTTGGCGGCGGCAGATACTGCCCCCAGCGGCAGCGCAGCGGCGATGCTCTGCAGGGCGGTCAGGCCCATGCACAGCGGATACACCGCCCGGTGCTTTTCAAGGCCCGGCATAAAGGAAAGCAGGATCAGCACGATGGCTGCGGGATAAATGGCGTTCAGCACCGGAGTGGACAGCCGGATGATGGCAGCAAGGCCGAGGTTCGATACCAGCATACTGGCCACAGCAAAAAAAGCTGCGATGGCAGGGTAGGGGATGCGGGGCAGAAGCTGATGAAAATACTGCCCCACACAGGCGATCAGGCCCACGCAGGTGTTGAAGCATGCGATCACAAAAATGGCCGCAATAAGCACAAGGCCCGCCCGGCCGAACAGTGTTTGTGCCAGAGCGGTGAGCACCTCGGCACCGGTGGCAAGGCCCGGATACACCGTGCCGGTCTCGGCCCCGGCGTGGCCCAGCATGGCGTAGACCACCAGCATCAGCCCGCCTGCAATAAAACCGGCCCGGATGGTGCCGCTCTCCACGGCACGGCTTTCTGTGACACCCCGGGCGCGGATGTTCAGGGCAATGACCGCGCCAAAATTCAGCCCGGCCAGCGTGTCCATGGTCTGGTAGCCGTACAGGATGCCCTGCACAGCGGGCAGGGCTGCGTACTCTGCACTGGGTGTGCCGTAGTGTGCCGCCAGCGGATGGATGAGACACCCGGCAAACAGCACCACGATGAGCACGATCAGGCAGGGGCAGAGGATGCGGCCCAGCCAGTCGGTAAGCTTTTCCGGCCGCAGCGCCACCAGAAAGGCCGCTGCAAAAAACAGCACCGAGTAGGCCAGCTGCAGCCCGGTACCGCCGCCTATCAGCGGCACCAGCATCTGGAAGGAGGTACTGGCGGTGCGGGGGATGGCAAGGCACGGGCCGATGGAAAGATACACTAAAATTGTGAACACCATGGCGAACACCGGATGCACCCGGCCGGCAAGCCTGTCCAGACCGCCTGCCCGTGCCACAGCCACCACGCCCGCAATGGGCAGGCCGACGGCGCTGACGGCAAGGCCCGCAAAGGCAGGCCAGAGGCTGGTACCGGCCTGTGCGCCCAGATGCGGCGGGAAGATCAGATTGCCTGCACCAAAAAACATGGAAAACAGTGTAAAGCCGACCAGAAGCAGATTTTTGCCGGAAAGCTTCTGCATAGGACAGACACCTCATTTCTTTCTTGCATCAAAGATGACAGAGATTCATACAGTTCAGTTTATCGTTTTATTGATTTCATGTCAAGAAAGAAAAACATGAAGAAAAGTAATGACAGGCATGATAAGCTCTTATGCATCATGATGCACGGGTCATTTGCGTTTGGAAAGAGATATGGTATTATAATGTATAATGTAGAACTGGGCAGGCCATCAGGGCGCTTTCTCCGCGAAATTCGGGGCTTCCAGCTCCCGCCCTGTTGCCTTATGGCAACAGGGTCCTATCCTCGGATCATTCGCTGAAGAAACACCCTGCCGTCCTGCATTTATTTGTAATCAGGAGCAGGTAAGTTTATGAAGCGACATAAACAATTTTTTCAGCGGCTGGGCGCTGCGGCCTTCTGGCTGGCGGTGTGGCAGTGCGCCGCCATGGCGGTGGGACAGGAGGTGTTCCTTGTTTCGCCGGTGCAGGCGGTGCGCACTCTTTTGCAGCTTTTGCCGCAGGCAGAGTTCTGGCAGCGGGTGGGTTTCAGCTCCGGGCGCATTCTGCTGGGTTTTGGGCTGGGCGTGGCCGTAAGCATCGTGCTGGCTGTGGCCGCACAGGCGTGGCACACGGCAGATGTGCTGCTTGCTCCGGTGCTGCAGCTGGTCAAAGCCACGCCGGTGGCAAGCTTTATCATTCTGGCGCTGGTGTGGGTGCGGGGGGCATCGCTTTCGGTGCTCATCAGCTTTTTAATGGTGCTGCCCGTGCTGTACGGTGCGGTGCGCACCGGCATCCAGAGCGCAGACCCACAGCTGTTGGAGATGACGAAGGTGTTTCGCCTTCCGCTGGGCCGACGGCTGCGGGCGGTGTGGCTGCCTGCGGTGCTGCCGGCCTTCCGGCAGGGATGCAGCGTGGCCCTTGGCATCTGCTGGAAGAGCGGCGTTGCCGCTGAGGTGATCGGACTGCCCAATGGCAGCATCGGCGATGCACTCTACCGGGCCAAGATCACCCTTTCCACCGGGGAGCTGTTCGCATGGACGTTTGTGATCATCCTGCTCAGCGCCGGGTTTGAAAAGCTGTTCCTGCTGCTTCTGGACTGCGTGACCCGCGCCGTGACCGGGGAGGTGCCGCAATGCTGACCATCGAGCATCTGACAAAACAGTTCGGGAAGAAAACGCTTTTCCGGGATCTCTGCCTCACGGTGGAAGGCCCGGCGGTGCTGTGGGCACCCAGTGGCTGGGGCAAGACCACATTGCTGCGCATCCTCATGGGGCTGGAAGAACCCACTTCTGGCATAGTACAGGGCGTTGGCCGGATGGCAGCAGTGTTTCAGGAAGACCGGCTCTGCCCGCAGCTGACAGCTGTGCAGAACGTGACGCTGGTATTGCCCGGCAGTGCAGAACAATACAAAGAGCAAATCATAAAAGACTTTCAACAGCTTGGCATGGATGCTGCCGCATTGGCCCTGCCTGCAGCACGGCTTTCCGGCGGACAGAAGCGCCGCACGGCTCTGCTGCGGGCTTTGTGGGCCGCCAGCGATACGCTGCTGTTAGACGAACCCTTTACCGGCATGGACCCGGACACCCTTGCCGCTGCTGCGGCTCTGCTGCGGGAGCGCTGCGGAGAAAAGCCTGTCTTGCTGGCTACCCACGACCGCGAAGCCATCCGCCTTCTGGGCTGGCCGGTGGTTGAGCTGGAAGATGCCTGAGCCTGCATCGATCCTATAGAATGAAAAATCGGAAAGACCAGAACGGCCTTTCCGATTTTTTGCTGCTTGGAATATTTTACTGAAAAATACGCAGGGGATACGGCGAACTGCATCAGTTCAGCAGCTTTGCCGGGTCAAGGTACTGCTCACCCTGCAGTACTTCCAGATGGATATGCGTCTCCTCGGCGCATTCGTTGGGAATGCTGCCTGCACGGCCAAGTATCTGGCCCACACTCACTTCATCGCCGGTCTGCACCGTGGGGCCGGCAGTGCCGCACACCCGCCACAGGTGCCCGGCGCTGTCCTCGATGCACACCACACTGCCCCAGCGGCTATCGGTGTCCACGGCGGTCACCTTACCGGCGGCGGGAGCACACACCTGCGCATCCTGCGCACAGGCGTAGTCCACACCGTTGTGGGTGCGCCAGTCGCCAAGGGTGCTGCTGTACACCAGCTCATCGCCGCTGTAGGCGTTCAAGACCCTGCCCGAGACGGGCTGCGTGGAGGCAGGCGCAGCTGAACTGCTGGCAGGCGAGGATGCGCCCTGCAGTGCGGAGGGTTCGTGCACCAAACCAGAGCCAGACTGCGCCCCAGAAGAGGACGCAGAGGATGCGGGCTTGGGTACATTTGCCGCAGATTCTGCGGCGTCGGTCACGGGCTGCTGCCATACATCGTCCTCCTGTGGGTCAAGGGTGAGCTGCGGCTCCGGTGCAGGTTCTTCCTGCGGGGTCGTCAGGTCGTCGTAGCTCTTTTTCAGTTCATCCCGCACGGTGCGCACTGCCCACACGCCCGCCGCTGCGGCTGCGACGAGACAGGCCAGCAGTGCCAGTGTAAAGCCCCTGCTGCGCAAAAACTTTTTGATCTGCTCCATTGTCGTTACTCCCATCTGCTGCATTGTGTACGCATTGCTTCTGGGCTTAGTGTGGGACAGCAGGGCAGGTTTTATGCATTCTTTTATTTAAATGCCCTTCGCGTTGCTCTGGGCATATTTAGAGGAAATGATATTTTGTAATATAGCAGCCCAGCCAGACCTGCGGGTCTGGCTGGGCTGCACTTTCACAGGAAGGGCCGCAGCCGGAAAATGCATCTTCCCTCTGTGGCCTTCTGTGTTGATACCCAGAGCGAAGCGGAGGATATTCTAAATGATATTACCAAACAAAAAGGCCCTCCCTTTTCGGGAGAGCCTTTGCGGATCAAAAATCAGTTGCGGCGGCGGCTGTTCATGCCCAGCAGGCGCACAACATACAGGAAAATGTTGATGAAGTCCAGATACAACGTCAGTGCACCGTAAATGGAAGCCTTCTCGGCCAGCTCGCCGTCATAGGCGTAGTAGGAGAACATCTGGCTCAGTTTCTGGGTATCATAGGCGGTCAGCAGCATGAACACCACCAGACCGACAGCGCTGTACAGCACCGTGGTAAGGAAGCTCATGCCGAACAGCATGCCCACAAAGCCGGTGATGATGAGCGCGAACAGGCCCATCATCAGCTTGGGACCCCAGCCGGACAGATCCCTGTGGGTAGTAGTGCCGTAGACCGCCATCAGGCCGAAGTACAGCGAGGTGGCAAGGAAGGCCAGCACCAGAGTGCCCAGATCAAATATCAGGAAGTAGTAGCTCAGCACCATGCCGTTGAGCAGTGCATAGGCAAAGAATGTGGCTCTTGCACCGCCCACCGACATGTTCTGCACGCGGGAGCTGAGCACATACACCAACACCAGCTCTGCGATGGTGAACACCAGATACAGCGAGTTGACAACGTACAGCAGCGGGGTAGCGGCTGTAACGAACGCCGCGGCAAAGGTGATGAGCAGGCCTGCCGCCATCCAGCGGTAGGTGCGGTTCATATAGTCAGCCGAGGTCATGGCAGGCTCCGTGTAGCCTCGATCGTAACCATTGTAATTGTAATCCATATGGGACTCCTCCAGTCTCTTTCTGCCGGAACACTTTTTTCTTGCTCCGGTCTACGGAATATAGTATACTGCATAGAAATGAACGTTTCATGAAAAAGGCTGTGATATTGTATGTCTCTTGGGCTTTATTTACACATTCCGTACTGTTTTTCCAAATGCAGATACTGCGATTTCTATTCCCATCCCGGTGAGCGCGGCGTACCGGAAGCTTATGTGGATGCTCTTTTGCGGGAGCTTTCCCGCTTTGCGCCGGAAGCACCTCTGCAGCCGGACACCCTTTATTTTGGCGGCGGCACGCCCAGCCTGCTGCGCCCGGAGCAGGCAAAACAGCTGATCGATGCGGCCCGGCCGATGCCGGGGGCCGAGATCACACTGGAAGCAAACCCGGAGACGGTGACGGAAGAAAGCCTTGCAGGCTTCCGGGAGGCGGGCGTGAACCGCATCTCTTTTGGGGTGCAGTCTGCCCGGGATACCCAGCTGCGCACACTGGGCAGACCGCACACGGCAAAGCAGGCGCGGGCTGCTTTTGCCGCCGCCCGGCGCGCAGGGTTTGCGAACATCAGCGGCGACATCATGCTGGCACTGCCCCACTACACCGAAGCCGAGTTTGACGAAACGCTGGAACTGATTGAGGGTGGTGGGGCTACCCATATTTCGGCATATCTGCTGAAGATCGAGCCGGATTCAGCCTTTGGTAAACATCCGCCCGAAGGCCTGCCCACCGGCGATGAAGCCGCCGATTTTTACCTTTATGCAGTGGAACAGCTGGAACACCACGGCTACAAACAGTACGAGATCTCCAACTTTGCAAAGCCCGGCTATGAGGGCAGACACAACCTCATTTACTGGGACTGCGGCGACTATCTGGGCCTTGGCCCGGCGGCGCACTCCTGCATGGGCGGCAGACGGTTCTACTACCCGCCGGACACCGCCGCTTTCCTGAACGATGCCGCCGCCCCGGTGATGGACGGCAGCTGCGGCGCAGAGGACTACCTTATTTTACAGCTGCGTCTGCGCAAAGGCCTTTCGCTGGATGCATACAAAAAACTTTACGGGAAAGAATTTTCCACCGCACAGCTGGCCTTTGTGCAAAACTGCGTCCGGGCGGGCTATGCAAGCTTTGACGGCCGCACCCTTGCCCTGACCCCGGCGGGTCTCATCGTGCAGAACAGCATCCTTGCCCAGCTGTTGTAATTGGAAGAAATACGGCAACACATTGCTTTTGTGTGTCGATTCTGGTATGATATACTCGTATTATTAGGCGATGGGAGAGAAAACGGATGGCGAAAGTATTGATCGTCGGCGCAGGCGCGGCAGGACTGATGGCGGCGGGTGCCGCCGTGCGGCAGGGGCATCAGGTGACGGTGCTGGAACACATGGACAAGCCCGGCCAGAAGATCCTTGTCACCGGCAAGGGCCGCTGCAATGTGACCAACGACTGCCCGGCAGAGGAATTTCTGCGCCATGTGCGCACGAACCCGCGCTTTCTGTATTCGTCGCTGGGGGCCTTTCCACCGGCAAAGACCATGGAACTGTTCGAGGGTCTGGGCGTGGAGCTGAAGGTGGAGCGCGGACGCCGGGTGTTCCCGGTATCCGACAAGGCTGAGGAGATCCGGCAGGCTCTTTTGCGCTATGCGCAGGATGCTGAACTCGTGCATGACGGCGCGAAAAAGCTGCTATTGGAAGAGGTAACACCGGAGCCGGAAGCAGCTCCCGCCGCACCGGAAAACCCGCGCCACCCCAAAAAGAAAAAGGCAGGCCCAGCACTGCGGTGCATCGGTGTGCGGGGCACCTCCGGCCGGGAGTACCGGGCGGATGCCGTGCTGGTGGCCACCGGCGGCGTGAGCTACCCCACCACCGGCTCTACCGGCGACGGCTACAAACTGGCCCAGCAGGCCGGGCACACCCTCATCGAGCCGGTGCCCAGTCTGGTCAGTCTTGTGAGCCATGACGCGGACTGCAAAAAGATGATGGGCTTGGCGCTGAAAAACGTCACCCTGACCCTGTTCGAGGACAGCAAGGCCATTTTTGACGAGCAGGGCGAAATGCTGTTCACTCATTTTGGCATCAGCGGCCCGCTGACTTTGAGCGCATCCAGCCATCTGGGCGACATGAAAAAACACAAGTATCATGCGGAGATCGACCTCAAGCCCGCTCTCAGCGAGGAGCAGCTTTACGACCGCATCACGCGGGATTTTGCCCTGCTGGCAAACCATGCGGCGCAGGGCGCGCTGGTAAAGCTTTTGCCGTCCAGTATGCAGCCAGTGATGGTGGCGCGCTGGGGCATCGACCCGGCTACCAAGGCAAACCAGATCACCCGGGAGCAGAAGAGGGAGCTGGTGCAGCTGATGAAGCACTGGCGGGTGTCCATTGATGCCCGGGGCGATCTGGCCCACGCGGTGATCACCAGCGGCGGCGTGTCCGTGCGGGAGGTGGACCCCAAAACCATGCAGAGCAAAAAGGCGCTGGGCCTTTACTTTGCAGGCGAAGTGCTGGATGTGGATGCCTATACCGGCGGCTACAACCTGCAGATCGCCTTCTGCACCGCACAGGCATTTGCAAATCATCTGTAATTACAGATAAAACAATTTTAAATGCCCTCCGCGCTGCTCTGGGCATATTTATAGGAATAGATTTTTTTGATTTGTATTTTGAAAACGACTGCGGTCGTTTTCAAAATACGTTTTCACAAAAAGGGTTGTTGCCGGGATAGTCTCACAGACCGCTGCGCAACTGTTCCTGAAGGGAACGAGCAGCAATGCAGTTCTCCGTTACGACCCTATCCGGTGAAAATGTGTTTGGAGCGCTCCGCAGAGCGCAAAAATATTAAAATGATTTTCCGCTGAAGATGGCCAGAGCGTGAGCAGAGGCCATTTTAAATCGTTCAGTTTAAAAAGGAGAGATACAACATGGTATCTGTTGCAATTGACGGGCCTGCAGGTGCAGGCAAATCTACGCTGGCACGCCGTTTGGCGGCTGAAATGGGCTATATTTATGTGGATACCGGTGCTATGTACCGCGCCATCGGACTGTATGCCCTGCGCGCAGGCAAGGACCCTAAGGACAACGACGCAGTGAACGCGCTGCTTCCCCAGATCGAGCTGCGGCTGGCCTCCATTGAGGGCGAACAGCACATTTATTTAAAGGAAGAGGATGTGAGCACCGCCATCCGCACCGAGGCCGCAGGTATGGCTGCCTCTGCCGTGGGCGCAAACCCGACTGTGCGCGCCTTTCTGCTGGAACTGCAGCGGGATATGGCCAAAAAGCAGGACGTGCTGATGGACGGCCGCGACATCGGCACGGTGGTGCTGCCGGATGCCACGGTGAAGATCTTCCTCACCGCCACGCCGGAAGCCCGCGCCACACGCAGGTGGAAAGAGTATCAGGCCAAGGGCATCGATACTCCCTATGAAGAGGTGCTGGCCGACGTGAAGCAGCGGGACTATCAGGACACCCACCGTGCCGCCGCACCCCTGAAGCAGGCGGACGATGCCGTGCTGCTGGACACTTCGGAGCTGGATTTTGAACAGAGCCTTGCTGCAATGAAGAAGATCATTGCGGAGAAAGTGAATAAAACGATAAAATGATATTATATTACATCTTAGTGCCCTTTGCGTGGCTTTTGTGGCATATCGGCTTCCGCATCCATGTAGAGGGCCGCGAAAACCTGAAAAAGGTGCAGACAAAGGGCTGCATCCTTGCGCCCACCCATGTCTCCGCCATCGACCCGGTGTTCATCGTGGTCACCCGGTGGAGCAGGCGGATGATCGTGTTCGCCAAGAAGGAACTGTTCGAGATCAACGCCCTGCTGACCTGGTTCTTCCGCTGCTGCGGCGCGGTGTGCGTGCGCGGCACAAAGGATGAAATGGCTGCCATTGAGCAGACCGTAGAAAAGTGCAGAAACGGCGAAACACTGCTCATCTTCCCGGAGGGCACCCGCGAAAAGGACGGGAAGCTTCTGCCGCCCAAGAGCGGACTGTTCGTCATTGCGGCGGGGGCCGGGGTGGACGTAGTGCCCTGCCGCATCCTGTACGATACGCCGGATGGAAAAATGCACCTGTTCTGCAAAGTACGGGTGATCTACGGCGAGCCGATGCCTGCAGAGCAGTTTGCCATGGAGAGCCGCCGCGACACCAAAAAGCTGCGTGCCAACAAGCAGGCCCTGCTGGATGCGTGGGAAAAGATGGGGGCGTAAAAGATGGAGATCCGAGTTGCCAAAACGGCGGGGTTCTGCTTTGGTGTCAAGCGGGCGGTGGATCTGACCTATGGCCTGCTGAACGAAGGCTGCAAGGTGGCCACCCTCGGCCCGCTGATCCATAACCCGCAGGCTGTGGAGGATATGCAGAAAAAGGGTGCCCTTGTGGCGGATGCCATCGCCGATGTGCCCGCCGGGTACGAGGTGGTCATCCGCAGCCACGGCGTGCCGCGCACTGTGTACGACGAGCTGGATGCGCGCGGCATCACTTACCATGATGCCACCTGTCCCTTCGTGCAGAAGATCCAGCGCATTGCCGCCGAGGCCGAAAAGGCGGGGGCAGTGCTGCTGGTGGCAGGCGACAAGACCCATCCGGAGGTGCAGGGGATCGTGGGCCACACCCGCGGAGAGGTGTTCGTTTTTGCCGATCTGGCCGAGTTGAAGGCATGGAAAGGCCCCTCTGACCCGCAAAAACCCCTGTTTGCAGTTGCACAGACCACATTTCAGGTTACAAAATGGCAAGAAAGTTCGGAGTTTCTCAAAAAAGCCTATACAAACGCCCGAATTTTTGATACAATATGTAATGCGACGTGGGCGAGGCAACAGGAAGCGGAAGACCTCAGCCAAAAATGCGACATCATTGTTGTCATTGGCGGTCATCATTCTTCCAATACCCAAAAGCTGGTACAGGTCGCCGCAAAACACACGCGTGCCGTAACGGTCGAGACAGCGAGCGAACTTCGGCCGGAATGGTTTGCAGATGTTAAAGTGGCGGGCGTGACAGCCGGGGCTTCAACGCCATCGTCTATTATTGAGGAGGTACTTAACAGTATGAGCGCAGAAATCAATGACAGCATGAGCTTTGAGGAGATGCTGAATGCATCCGAGGAAAAGCGTGTTCATGCAGGCAGTATTGTGAAAGGAATCGTGACCAGCATCTCTGCCAACGAGATCCAGGTGGATATCGGAGCGAAGCAGACCGGCTTTGTCAAGCTGAGCGAGCTGACCGATGATTCCTCCGCCAAGGTCGAAGACCTGGTGAAGGTTGGCGATGAGCTGGACCTCATCGTCGAGAAGGTTATGGATCAGGATGGCGTCATCCAGCTCTCCCGCAAGAAGCTCGCATCTCGCAAGGGCATGGAAGAGATCGCTAAGGCCGCTGAGTCCGGCGAGGTCGTCGAGGGCGACGTCACCGAGTTCAACAAGGGCGGCGTTGTGGTCAACGTCAAGGGCGTCAAGGTGTTCGTTCCCCGTTCTCAGGCTACTATGCGCCGTGATGAGGACTACACCGCTCTGGTTGGCCAGCACGTTCAGCTGGTTGTCACCGAGTGCTCCGGCCGCAAGATCGTCGGCAGCATCAACAAGGTGACCGCTGAGCAGAACAAGGCAAAGCGTGAAGAGTTCTGGGCAAACGTTGAGGTGGGCAAGACCTACACCGGCGTTGTCAAGAGCCTGACTTCTTACGGTGCATTCGTCGATATCGGCGGTGTGGACGGTCTGTGCCACATCAGCGAGCTGAGCTGGAACCGCATCAAGCATCCCTCCGAGGTCGTCTCCGTTGGCGACACCATCGAGGTGTATGTGAAGGACATCGACACCGAGAACCACAAGGTCTCTCTGGGCTACAAGAAGGCCGAGGACAACCCCTGGGAGCAGCTGAAGAACAACTACCCCATCGGCAGCACCTTCCATGCTCCGGTCGTCTCCCTGACCAAGTTCGGTGCATTCGTCCGCATCCTGCCGGGTGTTGATGGTCTGGTCCACATCAGCGAGATCAGCAATGACCGCGTTGAGAAGGTCTCTGACGTACTGAAAGTCGGCGATATGGTCGATGTGAAGCTGCTGGATGTCGACTTCGACAAGAAGCGCATCAGCCTGTCTATGAAGGCCCTGCTGAACGACAACGCTGAGTAATCAGCCTTTCGTTCGGAAGAAAAGCTTCTGACACAATGCGATCAACAGCCCCGTTGCCGGGAAAACGGCGGCGGGGCTGTTTTTGTTAAGGAGAGAACCCTCTCAGTCACCTGCGGTGACAGCTCCCCCGAAGGGGAGAGCTTTTGGCAAAAGAGGGCAGGCTCGCCGCGCCCGCAATAAAACCTCGCCCTTCGGGAGAGGTGGACGCGAGCAGCGCGAGCGGACGGAGAGGGTTTGACGAACTATGATAAATTTTTTCAAGAAACACTGGGAAGTGCTGAGCTATCTGGTTTTCGGCGTGCTGTGCACCCTGCTGAACATTGTGCTGTATGCGCTGTTCAACAAGCTGTTTGGCTATACAGCCGCCAACAGCTGGGGCAATGTGCTGGATAACATCATCTGCATCCTGTTTGCCTACTGCACCAACCGCGCCTTTGTGTTCCGCAGCAAAACGCAGGGCAAGGCCATGGCGAGAGAATTTGGTGCATTCGTCACCTGTCGTCTGGGTACAATGCTGCTGGACACTGCAATTATGCTGGTGCTGGGCAATCTGCTGGCTGCGCAGGGTGCAGCGCTGATGGACGAGCTGATGCAGGGGGTGCTGAGCGTGGTGGCCCACTGGCTTGGCCCGGATACGGCCATCCAGATGGCAGCCTCCTATGCAGGCACACCGGCGGGGGTCACGGATGGTTCTGCCGCTATTGCCGTCATCGGCGGTGCAGACGGCCCCACGGCGATCTTCGTTACCAGCCGCTACAATGCGCAGGCACTGTGGGGCCTTGCCGTGAAGGTCTTTTCCAATGTACTGGTGATCGTGCTGAACTATGTGTTCAGCAAGCTGATCATCTTTAAAAATCGCAAGTGAGATATTCTCTCCGCCGCAGGCGGAGAAAATATCCAATATAATTTAGGAGGTACGGTTTTATGAAGCGTGGTCTGAAAGGTTTTGCATTTCTGGTCTCCGGTCTGGTGCTGGGCATCATTGGTGCAACGGTCTCTGCAACTGCAATTGCCCTGAGTGCTGTCGGCATGGCAAAGGTGCGCCGTGCCAGCAAGTAAAAAGGAGAAACAAACATGACTCGTGAAGAAATTCTCTCCCATGTCGATCACACCCTGCTGAAGCCGGAGGCTACCTGGCCCCAGATCCAGACCCTGTGTGACGAAGCCATTGCAAACCACACCGCATCCGTCTGCATCAACACCTGCTACGTCAGGCAGGCGGTGGAGTATATGGCGGGCCGCATCCCGGTATGCTGCGTGGTAGGCTTCCCTCTGGGTGCCATGGATACCGCCAGCAAGGCGTTTGAAGCCAAGACTGCCATTGAGAATGGTGCCGCCGAGGTGGATATGGTCATCAACATCGGTCGCCTGAAGAACAAGGAGTACGATGCCGTGCGCGAGGACATCCGCGCCGTGAAGCAGGCGGTGGGCGACAAGGTCCTGAAGGTCATCATCGAGACCTGCCTGCTGACCGACGAGGAAAAGGAAAAGATGTGCGATATCGTCTGCGAGGCAGGCGCGGACTACATCAAGACCAGCACCGGCTTCTCCACCGCAGGCGCAAACTTTCACGATGTGGAGCTGATGGTCAAGGGCGTGCATGGCCGCTGCAAGGTCAAGGCTGCCGGCGGCATTTCTACCGTGGAGGACATGGAGACCTTCCTTGCGCTGGGTGCTGACCGTCTGGGCACCTCCCGCGCTGTCAAAATTCTGAACGGCGAGCAGGCAAAGGGCTATTGATCTTTCTGCGAAAAAATGCAATTATAAATAATATTTCCGCAGAACAGAACCAGAGCGCACGCGGAGGCTGTTCTGGATCGTCTGTTTTTCCCAAGGGCCGCTGCACAAATTGCTGTGCAGCGGCCCTTTTTGATACCAAGCCTTGCAAGCAGGGCGCGGCAGGGTATATAATACAGATAGATACTGTATAAAACAGGGGCAGTCTGCCTTGTGGGATAAGGCGGGCAGGGGAGGAAATGCAATGAATATACCCGAGATCCTTGTGGCCAATGGCACAGGGGCGGTGCTGGTATGCTTTCTGTTTCTGCTGCGAGTGCGCGGCGAGAGTAAAAACAGTGTTGGAAGTGAGCTGTTCTGCCGGATGCTGGTGGTGACTCTGCTGGCACAGGCGACAGAGACGATCAGCTTTCTGCTGGACGGCGTGCCCGGCGCGGCAAGCCGGTTCTGGCTGTACCTCATGAACACCGTCTGCACCGGCGCTGCCGTGAGCGTGGGCTTTGCGTGGTGTTTGTATGTGGACTTCCGGGTCTACCGCAGCACCGGACGCCTGCGCAGAAGGCATCTGTTTCTGGGTGCGCCGCTGCTGGCTGTTCTGGCGCTGCTGGCGGCGAACCTTTTCGGCACAGGATGGATCTTTACCATCTCCGCGGACAACGTTTACCATCGCGGTCCGCTGAACAGTTTGCTTTACCTGCTGCTGTTCGGCTATTATGCCGAGAGCGTGTGGCAGGTGCATAAGGCCAAGCGCGATGGCGTTACGGTGGAGTTTTTCTCGGTGTACTACTTTGTGATCACCTGTGCGGTGGGCACGGTGCTGCAGGGTGCGTTCTACGGTATGGCCTTCGGCTGGCTGTCGGTGGCCATCGCCTTTGTGTTTGTGGACAGTCAGCTCCGCAGTCTGCGCAGCTATATCGACGAGCTGTCCGGCCTGTTTGGCCGCAAGTACATGAACTACTGTCTGGAGCGCATCCACGCCACGCAGGAAAAGGATATTTACGGCATCATGATGGACGTGAACTGCTTCAAGGAGATCAACGACACCTACGGTCATGGTGCGGGCGACCGCGCTATTCAGGAGATCGGTCACATCCTGTCCGGGGCGCTGGTGGCAAACTCGGTAGCTATCCGCATAAGCGGCGATGAGTTCATGGTGCTGATCCGGCACGGCTCGGAGGAGATCCTGAATAAGATCTGTGCCGCCATCGAGCAGCGGGTGCAGCGCTATAACGCCGCCGCCCCGGCGGGCAGCTTTCAGCTGTCTTTCTCCACCGGTGTGGCAAAGTATGAGGGCGGCAGCGTGGAGAAATTTCTGGTGGAACTGGACGAGCGGATGTATGCGGAAAAGCGCGCCTTCCACGCCGCCCGGAACGGCCATGCCGTACCGGAGCAGGGGAATGCTCCATCAATTTCAGAATAATGTCTAAAAAGAGTGATACTCTTCTTGACAATCTGACGAAGCAATGATAGAATACTGAACGTACCAACTGAATACCGACTTATCAAGAGCGGCTGAGGGGACAGGCCCTGTGAAGCCCGACAACCTGCGCGTGAGCGCAAGGTGCCAAATCCTGCGGGAAACCGAGAGATAAGAGTGCAACGCTCAGAGCTTTCGGGCTCTGGGCGCTTTTATTTTTCGCGCAAAAAAGCTTGAACGGAATGTTGGAGCAAGAAATACACACCCTGCTGTAAAAACTTTAGGAGGCAAAACAAATGGCAAGACACCTGTTTACTTCTGAGTCCGTCACCGAAGGACATCCCGACAAGATCTGCGACCAGATCTCGGATGCCATTCTGGACGAAATTCTGACCCACGACCCCGATGCCCGTGTGGCCTGCGAGACCTGTGCATCCACGGGCCTTGTGCACATCATGGGCGAGATCACCACCAACTGCTATGTGGATTTCCAGAAGGTCGTCCGCGAGGTGGTGGCAGATATCGGCTACACCCGCGCAAAGTTCGGCTTTGATGCCGACACCTGTGCCGTCATCTCCAACATCGACGGCCAGAGCCCCGACATCGCACTGGGCACCAACGATCAGGTGGGCGGTGCAGGCGATCAGGGCATGATGTTCGGTTATGCCTGCGATGAGACCCCGGAGCTGATGCCTATGCCCATCAGTCTGGCTCACAAGCTGGCAAAGCGCCTGACCGAGGTGCGCAAGAACGGCGAGATGGACTATCTGCGTCCGGATGGCAAGAGCCAGGTCACTGTGGAGTACGATGAGAACAACAAGCCCGTGCGTGTGGATGCTGTGGTCATCTCCAGCCAGCACAGCGACAGCGTCAGCATGGAACAGCTGCGTGCAGACGTGATGGAAAAGGTTATCAAGGCCACCATCCCCGCCGAGCTGCTGGACGAGAACACCAAGTATTACATCAACCCCACCGGCCGCTTCGTCGTGGGCGGCCCGCAGGGTGACACCGGCCTGACCGGCCGCAAGATCATCGTGGACACCTACGGCGGCTATGCCCGTCACGGCGGCGGTGCCTTCTCCGGCAAGGACCCCAGCAAGGTGGACCGCAGCGCAGCCTATGCGACCCGCTGGGTGGCAAAGAACATCGTGGCTGCAGGTCTTGCCAAGCAGTGCGAAGTGCAGGTGGCGTATGCCATCGGCGTGGCAAAGCCTGTGTCCATCATGGTGGATACCTTTGGCACCGGCACCGTCTCGGATGAGAAGATCGAGCAGGCTGTGGAGAAGGTGTTCGACCTGACCCCCGCCGCCATCATCCGCGAACTCGACCTGCGCAAGCCCATCTACCGCAAGCTGGCCGCATACGGCCACATGGGCCGCGAGGATCTGGGCGTGAAGTGGGAGAACACCGACCGCGTGGATGCCCTGAAGGCTGCGGTCGCTGCCCTGTAAGCGGAACACAAAGCACCTATCGCAATCATATAAAATAAGAAGGCATCTGCAACGATCGCTTCTGAGCTTCTGAAGCTCAGCAAATTTGCTGCAGATGCCTTTGTTTTTGCGGCTCTGCCGGGGAGGGCGAACGAGCGAAAACAGCAGCATCTCCGCTGCCCGGCACACTGCATTTTTATCTCCCGGAAGAGCGATCCCGGCAGACTGCTCAGGCAAAGAAAAGTCTTACTTTTCCACGAAAATCGGCCGAAATTTGCGAAATGGCAAAGAATCGGCTGTCTTTTTGTCGAAAACACACATTCTCTTTGAGAAAAAAGAAAAACAGCTGTGCAAGGCGCAGAAAATCCTGACATGAAACAAATTGATATGGCAGAATCGACGAAATGTGATAAAATAAAACCAGATATGCGCTCTTGTGTGCATGATACGGATCGTAAACAGCAATAAGGAGTTATGACTATGTCTATTGAAATTTCCCCGAAGTCGTTCTTTGAGCAGCCCAGCGTGGCAGATATGCGGCTGATCTCCTGCCCCGGTGCAGAGGAACTGACCGGCCTGATCGACAAGCATCTGGTCCGCTGGGCCAAGGCTGCCGGAATTGACAAAGAGACCTTCATTATTCCTTGCGACTGCCCCCGCTTCCAGAGTGGCGATGCCAAGGGTCTGGTGAAGGAGTCGGTGCGCGGCGACGATATCTTCATCGTGGTCGATCCCGGCAACTACAGTGTGACCTACAAGCTGTTCAACTACGAGAACCACATGTCTCCGGACGATCACTTCGCCAACCTGAAGCGCCTGATCCAGGCAGTGGCCGGCAAGGCACACCGTGTGTCGGTTATTATGCCCAGCCTGTACGGCGGCCGTCAGCATCGCCGTGTGGTGCGCGAAAGTCTGGACTGCGCTGTGGCCCTGCAGGAGCTGCAGACCATGGGTGTGCGCAACATCATCACTTTTGATGCTCATGACCCCCGCGTGCAGAACGCTGTGCCGCTGATGAGCTTTGATAACGCAATGCCCACCTATCAGGTGCTGAAGAGCCTGCTGAAGAAGGACCCGGACCTCTCCTTTGATAAGAGCAAGTTTACTGTGGTCAGCCCGGACGAGGGCGCCATGAACCGCAACATGTACTTCTCCAGCGTGCTGGGCTGCAATCTGGGCATGTTCTACAAGCGCCGCGATTACACCCGCGTGGTGAATGGCCGCAACCCCATCGTTGCCCACGAGTATCTGGGCGAGAGCGTGGAAGGCAAGACCGTCTTTATCGCAGACGACATCATTGCTTCCGGCGAGAGCATGCTGGAGGTCGCCAGCAACCTGAAGGAGCGCGGCGCTGCCAACATCATCGCCAACGCCACCTTCCCCCTGTTCACCAGCGGTCTGGAGAAGTTCGACAAGGCTGTGGCCGAGGGCAAGCTGACCTATGTTGTGGGCACCAACCTGACCTACCGTATGCCTGAGCTGCTCACCCGCGACTGGTATGTGGATGTGGATGTTTCCAAGTACGCTGCATACTTTGTGGTGGCTCTGAACCACGACATGTCTGTTTCCAGCATTATCGACCCGCTGAAGAAGATCGAGAATCTGCTGGCAAGCCGCAAGTAAGTTTAATACGCAAAAGGCTCTGCATCCTTGCGATGCAGAGCCTTTTGCGTATCACAAATCAAATAAAACGATTATAATTCGTCTCCATGGCTGCGCAGATACCGAACCAGCATGGGCAGCTCGTAGAGCAGCATGACGACCCAGCCCACCGCATAGCTGTAAGGCAGAGCTTCGATCTCCATTTTCCACACCAGCACGAACACCGCAGCTGCCGCCACACGGAACACCATGTTGAAGGTGCTGGACACCAGCGTGACCTTCAGATCGCCAATGCCGCGGAAGAAGCCCTGAATGCCATTGGTGGCTGCGGGCATCAGGTAGAACAGGGACACGGTGCGCAGGAAGCGCACGCCCAGATGGATGACCTCCGGGTCGGTGACGAACAGCTTCATGATAAAGGGCGCACCGGCAAAGCATACAACGGCGATCAGAACGCCGTAAGCGGCCTCGATGCGCATACCGCAGTGGAAGCCCTGCTTCACACGGTCGTGCTTGCCGGCACCCCGGTTCTGCGCCATGAGGGTGGTCATGGCGTGGCCGATGTTCTGCTGCGGGGTATAGGCAAAGTCGTCAATGCGGGAAGCAGCGGTAAAGGCGGCCATGGCGTTGACACCCATGGTGTTCACGATGGCCTGCACCGCGATCTTGCCAAGCTGCACGGTGGCTTGCTGCATGGCGCTGGCCCAGCCGTAGCTGACCGTTTTGCGCAGCAGCTTGCCGTCAAACACCAGCCAACGCCTGCCCAGCTGCAGGATGGGCACCTTCCAGCGGATGTACAGTACGCACAGCACGCAGCACAGTGCTTCGCTGACCACGGTGGAAAGGGCGCAGCCGTTGCTGCCCCAGTTCAGCACCTGCACAAAGAACAGGTCGCCGCCGATGTTCAGCACAGAGCTGATCATCAGGAAATACAGGGCACTCTTGCTGTCGCCCAGTGCACGCATGGTGGCGGCAAGGAAGTTATAGAAGAAGGTGAAGATCAGGCCTGCAAACACGATGCGCAGGTAGCTGGCCGCAATGGGCAGGATATCGGCGGGCACCTGCATCAGCTGCAGCAGGGGCGTGGCCAGAATGACGCACAGCGCCGAGAATGCCAGAGAAAACACGGTGCCTGCAATGGCGGTGGTGGACACCTGACGCTCCATCAGCTGGGTATTACCGGCACCGAATGCGGTACTGACCAGAATGCCGGCACCCAGACACATGCCGTTGATAAACAGGATGGCCAGAGTCATGAGCGGGTTGGAGGTGCCGACGGCGGCAAGGGCTTCCTCGCCCACGAACTTGCCCACGATGATGCTGTCGGCGGCGTTGTAGGTGAGCTGGAACAGGTTGCCAAGTACCAGCGGAATGGTAAAACGGATCAGGAGCGGTGTAATGGCTCCCTTTGTCATGTCGTTTGTCATGGGAACTCTATGATTTCTCCTTATTCCTTATAATGTATTTACGATCTGCCGTCCGGGCAGGATGGCAAGGGCAGAGCGGCTGGCACCTACATGGATGAGCTGTGCGGCCGCCTGCAAAACGGCACCGGATGCCACCGAAGCCGGGATGGCATCGGTGCGCAGCACCTTTTGCGCGGCCCGCTGCGCATCGGTGGTGTTCACCGCCACCACGTTGTCCACCACATAGGCGTTGAAGTTTTCCGGCACAAAGCCGTAGCCCAGATCGCTGATGCCGTGGGGGCCGGTCAGGCCGCCGCCCAGTGCCTGCGATTCGTAAGGCTCCACGGCGGCGATGCGCACATCGTTCGTCCATGCCTTGATGGTCTCGCCCACGCCGGTCACGGTGCCGCCGCTGCCCACGCCGATCACGATAGCGTCCACAGCGCTTTTGCCCTCCCGCGCGATGCTCTGCACAATGGCAGGGCCGGTAACGCGGCGGTGGTACTCCGGGTTATCATCGTTGGCAAGCCAGTCCATGTAGTACCAGCCGTTTGCGGCGGCGGTCTGTGCCGCCAGACGGCGTGCACCGTTCACACCGCTGCGGGCCGGGCTGTGGCGGATCTGCGCACCCAGCCGCAGCAGGGTCTCCTGCCGCAGGGCGGGGGCATCCTCCGGCATCACCAGAACCACCGGATGACCGGCGGTCAGGCCCGCCAGCGTGAGCGCAACGGCAAACGGGCCGGAGGCCGCTTCAATGATGGGCTGACCGGAGATCAGCTTCTTTTTTTCAATGGCAAGGGCCAGCATCCCTTCGGCAAGGCCGTCCCGGGCCGTGCCGGTGGGGCCTGCAAAGTCCAGATAGGCATACAGCCGTCCCTTCAGCCCGCAGGCGGCAGCATAGCCGCGCAGCTCCACGATGGGGCAGGCGCTGAGCGTCTGGTAAAAATTGGGGTAGATCGGCACGAAGACCCTCCTTTCATGGGATACAACAATATTATCCTAACGCAAAAGGACTGCGCGCGTCAAGATGCGTTTTAGCAAAAACGGCGAATTTTTGGCGGATTTTCTGGAAAAATCTCCGAAAGGCTCTTGACAGGATGCGGTGCATCTGCTATACTTCATCCGTAAAGCAAATGAACTTTACATCACTTCTCGAAAGTACAGGCACAAAACCGGGGGATCAGAGGATGGCAAAAGATCTGGAAATGGGCTATCTGCTGGACTTTTACGGCGAGGTGCTCACCGAGAAACAGCGCGAAATGCTGCGCCAGTATTACAACGATGACCTTTCGCTGAGCGAGATCGGCGAGAACTTCGGCATCACCCGTCAGGGTGCGCGGGATGCCATCAAGCATGGCGAGAACGCGCTGAAGGAGCTGGAGGAAAAGGTCGGCTTTGCGGCGCGTTACCGCCGCGTGCAGCAGAAGCTGGAAGAGCTGGAGCAAATGGTGATCGATGCACGGTTCGAGTGCACCGGCCCGCAGGGCCTGACCACCACCGAGTACGAACACCAGCTGACCAAAATGTTAAAGCTCATCCGCTCCATCGACGAAGCGAACGAGAGCTGAAACCTGTGAAAGGAGCACCGTACAATGGCATTTGAATCCCTTACCGACCGCCTTGCCGGTGTGTTCAAAAAGCTGCGCGGTCACGGCAAGCTGACCGAGGCAGATATCAAGGCCGCGATGCGTGAGGTGCGCATGGCCCTGCTGGAAGCCGATGTCAACTACAAGGTTGCCAAGGACTTCTGTGCAAAGGTGTCCGAGCGCGCCATGGGTCAGGAGGTCATGGAAAGCCTGACCCCGGCACAGCAGGTGGTCAAGATCGTCAACGAAGAGCTGGTTGCCCTGATGGGCGGCAGCGAGGCGGCCCGCCTGAACATCAAGAACAAGGGCCAGACGATCATCATGCTCTGCGGCCTGCAGGGCAACGGTAAAACCACCCACGCCGCAAAGCTGGCAAAGTACTTTATCAAACAGGGCCGCCGCCCTATGCTGGTGGCCTGCGATATTTACCGCCCTGCGGCCATCGATCAGCTGCAGGTGGTGGGCAAACAGGCGGGCGCACCGGTGTTCACCCTGCCGGGCGCAAAGCCGCCGGAAATTGCAAAGAAGGCGCTGGCACACGCCAAGGATTACGGCAATGATATCGTGATCCTGGATACCGCCGGTCGTCTGCAGATTGACGATGTGCTCATGCAGGAGCTGGTGGATATCAAGGAAGCCGTTCCTGTGGACGAGACCCTGCTGGTGGTGGATGCCATGGCCGGTCAGGACGCTGTGAACGTTGCCAAGACCTTTAACGAGAAGGTAGGCATCGACGGCATCATCCTCACCAAGACCGATGGCGATACCCGCGGCGGTGCGGCACTTTCAGTGCTGGCCGTTACCGGCAAGCCCATCAAGTTCCAGGGCACCGGCGAAAAGCTGGACGATCTGGATGTGTTCCACCCGGACCGCATGGCAAGCCGCATTCTGGGCATGGGCGATGTGCTGAGCCTGATCGAGCGCGCGCAGGAGACGGCCGACGAAAAGGCTGCCGAAGAGACCGCCAAGCGGATGATGGAGAACAAGTTCGACATGAACGACATGCTGGACCAGTTCGCACAGATCCGCAAGATGGGCGGTGCAGGCGCGATGCTGAGCATGCTGCCCGGCGGCAGCGGCATCGATCCCAGTCAGGTCGATGAAAAGGCGTTCGACCGCATCGAGGCCATGATCTATTCCATGACCAAGGAAGAACGCGAGAAGCCCTCCATCATCAACCCCAAGCGCAAGCGCCGCATTGCAGCAGGCAGCGGTACCACCGTGGCCGACGTGAACAAGCTGCTCAAGCAGTTTGAAATGATGCAGAAGATGATGAAGCAGTTCAAGAAAAGCCCCAAGGGCTTTGCTCGCCGCCTGGGCGGCATGATGGGCAACCCCAATGCCTTCCGCGGACTGAAATAATTTTTGTGATACAACCCCCTTGCGGGTTTGTACAATATAATCAACATGCGCCCGCAAGGGCCGCACAAAACAATTTTTGGAGGATATTTACCATGGCAGTTAAGATTCGTCTGCGCCGCGTTGGCGCCAAGAAGGCTCCCTTCTATCGTGTTGTTGTTGCTGACAGCCGCTTCCCCCGTGACGGCCGTTTCATCGAAGAGATCGGCACCTACGATCCCAACAAGGAGCCTTCCGAGATCAAGATCGACGCTGAGAAGGCAAAGCAGTGGATCGCCAACGGCGCACAGCCCACTGATACCGTTCGCGTCCTGCTGAAGAAGTCCAACGTTCTGTAAGTAGGGAGGGCTGACTCATGCAGGAGCTGTTGCTGGCAGTTGCCCGCGGTCTCGTGGAGGATAAGGAAGCCGTTAAGGTCACGGTGGACGAGCCTCGCGAGGACGGCACCATCGTCTACCACCTGAGCGTGGCAGAGGGAGATATGGGCCGTGTCATCGGCAAGCAGGGCCGGATCGCAAAAGCCATTCGTGTGGTGATGCGCGCGGCTGCTGTGCGGGTCGATGAAAAGGTCCTTGTTGAGATCGACTGAGCACCCTACAGGCCCTTTGCCCTTGCGGCAAGGGGCCTTTTTGATTATAGGAGCAAGATTATGCAGCAATATCTGGAAGCGGGCAAGGTCGTGACCACCCACGGCGTGCGCGGCGAAATGAAGCTGGAGCTTTGGTGCGACGGCGTCAACTTTCTGAAAAAGGTGGGCAGGCTGTACCCCTCGGCACAGGGCGGCAGGGCCTATAAGATCGTGTCCATCCGCGCACAGGGCCAGATGGCTCTGCTGCAGCTGGAAGGCGTGGACGATATGGATGCTGCCCGTGCGCTGCGGGGGCAGGTATTCTACTTTGACCGTAATGATGCCACCCTGCCCGCAGGCCGCTGGTATGTGGCCGACCTGATCGGGTGCGAAGTGCGGGATGCCGACACCGGCAGGGTGTACGGCGTTGTGACCAGCGTGGATCACCCCGGTGCACAGGATATCTACACCGTCAAAGCACCGAACGGCAAGGAATACATGTTCCCGGGCGTGGATGCTTTTTTGAAAGAGCGCAACCCGCCGGAGGGCTATCTCCTCGTCACCCCCATTCCGGGCCTGCTGGACGATGACTTTGACAGCGAACGGGAGGAAGAGTGAGCCATGGGAATGCGTGTGGACATCGTGACCCTGTTCCCGGAAATGTGCCAGCAGGTGCTGGATGCCAGCATCATCGGGCGCGCGGCAAAGAAGGGCTTTATTGAGACCCACTGCCACCAGATCCGGGACTACACCCTGAACAAACAGAAGCAGACCGACGATTACCCCTACGGCGGCGGCTGCGGCATGGTGCTGTACGCTCAGCCCATCGCAGACTGCCTGCGTGCTGTGCAGCAGGAAGTGGCTTCACAGGGCCGTCCGGCCCCGCATATCGTGTTCCTGACGGCAGGCGGCCAGCGCTACACCGAGGAGCACGCAAAGCGGCTGGCCCAGTACGATAACCTGACACTGGTATGCGGCCACTATGAGGGCATCGACGAGCGTGTGATCGATGCTTTTGCGGATGAAGAGATCTCCATCGGTGACTACATCCTCACCGGCGGCGAGCTGGCCAGCCTTGTGGTGGCGGACAGTGTGCTGCGCCTGAAGCCCGGCGTGCTGGCTGAGCAGAAGGGCTACGAGGAAGAAAGCTACTGGGACGGCCTGCTGGAGTATCCCCAGTACACCCGCCCCGAGGTGTGGGAAGGCCGCGCCGTGCCGCAGGTGCTGCTGGGCGGCGACCACCAGAAAATCGATGCATGGCGCGGGGAACAGAGCCGGGAGCGCACCCGCCTGCGCCGCCCGGAGCTGTACGAGAAGTGGTGTGAGACCCACCCTGTGACCGAGCTGCCCAAGTGGAAGCGCGGCGAGAACATGCGCCTTGTCAAGACCGACGAGCAGTTTGCTGCTGCTGCCCGCATCTTTGTGGAGGGACGGCGTGCGACCTGTGCCGAGAACTGGACCCCGGAATACTGTGCCAGCCTCAACGAGGAAGAATATCTTTTGCAGCTGCGGCAGGAAAAGGCCGCAGGCTGGGTGTGCTACCTGCACACCACCAAGGATGTGCCGGACGGCATCGTGAGCATCAACCACAAGGTGGGGCACATCGAACATCTGTTCGTCACTGAAAAAGCCCGCGGCAGGGGCATTGGCATGAAGATGCTGGACTTTGCCCGCAGAAAGCTCAGCGAGCACGAGCACCCGGTGCTGAGCGTGCTGAACACCAACACCCGCGCCATAGCGCTTTACACCCGCATGGGCTGGAAGCTGACCAGCGGCACTGAGCTGGAGTTCACGCCGGAGCAATATCCGGCTGTGGTGAAAAAGTGTGCTCTGGTCTGGATGCGGTACGAGGGCAGCGCACAGAAGTAACTCCGGGCGGCAGCTGCAGGTGCATCGGACAGCGAAAAAGGCACGAAAATGGATGCTCGGGCCAGAGGGTATGGTGCTGGAAACGCACAAAAACGGCCGAGATATTGCCCGACGGTCGAAAAAATGTTGAAAACTTTTGTATCTACCCTCTAACCTTCGGGAAATAATTTTATTATCTTTGTATAAATAATGAAAAATGGGCCGCTTTTCATTGGAGAAACCGCCAAAAATGCGCCGGGGGGCTGTACAACCGTTTCGACTTGCGCTAAAATAATCGTAACGCAACAGGCACAGGATACAGATTCTATACCCAAAACGATATTAGATAGGAGCGCTTTACTATGTACGTGAAAGAAGTTACCGTTGAAAATCAGGTTGGTCTGCACGCTCGTCCGGCTACCTTCTTCATCCAGAAGGCTAACGAGTTCAAGTCTTCCATCTGGGTCGAGAAGGAAGAACGCCGCGTGAACGCAAAGAGCCTGCTGGGCGTTCTGTCTCTGGGCATCGTGGGCGGTACCACCATCCGCATCATCGCTGACGGCGCTGATGAGCAGGCTGCTGTTGACGGCCTGATCAAGCTGGTGGAGTCCGGTTTTGCTGAGTAATTTGTGTCTATAAATGGAGCGGCGGGGGAACCTGCCGCTTTTTGTTTTTCAAGGAGAATCCATGACCAAAGCTGAACTGTATCAGAAAGCCTGTATGCTGCCGCTGCTGCCCGGCGTTTATATCATCCGGGATAAGACGGACACCATCATTTATATCGGCAAGGCAAAGCGGCTGCGCATCCGGGTGAGCCAGTACTTCCGCGAGGGCGTGCCCCATGACAACAAGGTCAGCCAGATGATCGCCCATGCCTATGCCTTTGACGTGATCGTCTGCCAGAGCGAGTTTGAAGCGCTGGTGCTGGAAGCCAGCCAGATCAAGGCCCACACGCCGAAGTATAACATCCTGCTCAAGGATGATAAAGGCTACAGCTATATCAAGGTGACAAAGGAGCCATGGCCCAGGCTCTCCTTCGTGCTGCAAAAGGAGGAGGACGATGCCGAGTATATCGGCCCCTATACCTCCAGCTTTGCGGCGCGGCAGATGGCAGAAACGGCCATGGATGCCTTTCTGCTGCCAAGGTGCAATAAGCGCTTCCCGCAGGAGATCGGCAAAGGACGCCCCTGCCTGAATGCGCACATCGGCAAGTGCATGGCAGTGTGCAGCGGCAGGATCAGCTGCGAAAACTACAATCAGGCCGTCAAGAACGCTGTGCACCTGATTCGCTACGGCAAAAAGGACATCCTGAAGATCCTCAACGAGCGGATGCAGGAGGCCTCGGACCGGCTGGAATTTGAGACGGCGGCGCTGCTGCGGGACCAGATCGCAGCCATCACCAAGGTGAGCGCCGGGCAGAAGGTCATTGTGGACCCGGATGTGGAGATGGACGTGGTGGCGCTGGCAGGCACGCCGGACAGCGTGTGTGCGGCGGTGCTGCGCTTCCGGGACGGACGGCTGACCGACAAGCGGGAGTTTTTGTTCCACGATACCTCGGACATTGCCGCCGTGCGGGAGGAATTTCTGCCCCGGTATTATCTGGATGACGAACAGATCCCCAAGATCATTGCGGTGGACGAGCTGCCGCCGGACAGCGACGCTTTGCAGCAGGCGCTGAACGAAAAGCGCGGCAGTGAGGTGCAGCTGTATGTGCCCCAGCGCGGCGATAAGGCCCATCTGGTGGAGATGGCCCACACTAACGCGGTGGAGCGTCTTGCCCGGGAGAGCGGCCGCTATGCCCGGGAGGAAAAGCTGCTGGACGAGCTGGCGCAGGTGCTGGGCCTTGCAAAGCCGCCCCGTGCCATTGAGAGCTACGATATCTCCAACTGGGGCGATGGCTCCAGCGTCTGCGGCATGGTCACCTTCAAGGACGGCAAGCCCTACAAGGCGGGCTACCGCAAGTTCAAGATGAAGACGGTGGCGGGCACTGATGACTATGCATCGCTGGCAGAGACTGTCTCCCGGCGGGCGGCAGAGTACGAAAAGTACGCAGAGCTTGCAAAAAAGGGAGAACCCTGCAGCAACTGGTTCGGGCAGAAGCCGGATCTGCTTTTGATGGACGGCGGCAGGGGGCAGGTGAGTGCGGCAAAAGAAGCATTGGCCGGGACTGCCCTTGCGGATGTGCCGCTCTACGGCATGGTGAAGGACGACCACCACCGCACCCGCGCCATTGTGGACAGCGACGGCCGGGAAATTGCCATCAACATGAACCGGGGCACCTTTACCTTTATCACGGCCATTCAGGACGAGACCCACCGCTTTGCCAATGCCTACCGCAAGCAACAGATGAAGCAGAAGAGCTATTCCTCCACCCTGACCGAGATCCCCGGCATCGGACCCAAAACGGCAAAGGCACTGATGGCCCAGTTCAAGAGCGTGGGCGCGGTGAAGGAAGCCACGCCTGACCAGCTGGAAAATACCCCCGGCGTGGGCAAACAGACGGCACAGATCATCTACGCATATTTTCACGCATAAAACCCTCTCAGTCATCGCTGCGCGATGCCAGCTCTCCCGAAAGGGAGAGCTTTTTGCATTCAGATGCAATGAATGTGCAGAGCTGAAAAAACGCGATTGATGCATTTGCCAGTTATGGCCCTTCCCGTGAAAAGGCAAACCCCGGCAGACCGCAGTCTGCCGGGGTTTGCAATATTAAAATAAATTTACCGCTGAAAATGCCCAGAGCAAAGCGGAGGGCATTCAAATGATTCAGTTCTCCGCAGAAATATCCTGACCGAAATACTTCTCGCTCAGCTCCTTCAGGGTGCCGTCGGCACGCAGATCATCGATGGCGGTGTTGATGGCATCCAGCAGGGTAGCGCTGGCATCACCCTTGCGCAGAGGAATGGCAACGTGGGATGCATCCTCGGTCTGGGCCACCAGCTTGAAATCTGCGTCCGGGTGGACGTTCAGGTAATCGTAGAAGGAGACATCAGCGTTCAGGGTGGCGTCGATGCGGCCTGCGGTGAGCAGCTGGATGGTCTCTTCCAGCGTGTCGATGCCCTGCACGGTGGCGCCATAGCTCTCGGCCAGCTCCATGTAGGTGGAAGCCAGGCTGTTGGCGGTGGTCTTGCCCTTCAGGTCCTCAAAGCTGGTGATCTCGTCGTTATCCTTGCGGACGGCAAGGGCAGTGTGGATGTAGCCGTAGGGCTCGGTGAAATCATAGGTCTTGGCGCGCTCGTCGGTCGCTTCCACGCCGTTGCACACGATGTCGTAGCGGCCTGCGTCCAGACCGGCAAACAGGCTGTCCCAGTCGCTTTCGACGTACTCCGGCTCCACGCCCAGCTTTTCGGCAATGGCGCGGGAGACTTCCACATCGTAGCCCACAAGAGTATCGGATTCGTCGTGGTAGCTCCAGGGCTGCCATGCGCCTTCCAGGGCGACGATCAGCTTGCCGCTGGACTGGATGTTGGACAGCTGGTCGCCGGCAGCAGGAGCCACAGAGGCGGCCGTGCCGGAAGCAGCGGTGCTGCCGGAAGAATTGGAGCAGCCAGCCAGAGTCAGCACGCCGGCAGCGGCCATGACGCTCATAAGAGAAATAAAAGTTCTGCGTTTCATAGTTGGTTTCCCTTTTCTCTATAAAAATATTTGTGAAATAAACTCCTTCAGGCAAAGAGGGAGACTTTCTGGTTTTGCCAAAGGCCCCATCCCGGAGGGGGCTGTCTGCGAAGCAGACTGGGGGAGTTGGTTAAACCTCACTCGGTGTGAGCGATCTTCCGCAAAAATTCGCGGGTGCGCTCCTCTTTGGGGTTGGCGAAAAACTCATGCGAGGGAGCCTGCTCCACTACCACGCCGTTCTCCATGAAAACGGTCTTGGAGGAAACATTGCGGGCAAAGCCCATCTCGTGGGTGACCACCAGCATGGTCATGCCCTCTTCGGCCAGCTGCCGCATCACGGCCAGCACTTCGCCAGTCAGTTCCGGGTCAAGGGCCGAAGTCGGCTCGTCAAAATAGATGATCTCCGGGTCGGAGGCCAGTGCCCGGGCAATGGCCACGCGCTGCTGCTGGCCGCCGGAAAGCTGGCGCGGATAGTAGTCGGCTCGGTCGGCAAGGCCCACCTTTTCCAGCATCTTCATGCCAACGGCATCCGCCTGCTCTTTGGGCATTTTGCGGGCAATGATGAGGCCCTCGGTCACGTTCTGCAGGGCAGTCTTGTTGCGGAACAGATTGTAGCTCTGGAACACAAAGGCCGTCTTTTTGCGCAGCCGGGCAATGTCGGTGCGGCTGGCCTGGGCAAGGTCGAACGTCTCACCGTCAAAGGTGAGCTGGCCTGCGTCGGCAGTCTCCAGAAAGTTCAGACAGCGCAGCAGGGTGGTCTTGCCGGAGCCGGAGGGGCCGAGGATGGCCACTACATCGCCCTTTTCCACGGTCAGGTCCACGCCGCGCAGCACCTGCAGCTCGCTGGTCACTTTGCGTGCACCGGGCCGGTGGAAGATGCCTGCCTGCAGGCGGGGCTTTGTGTAGGTGAAAAAGGATTTGTGGACGTTTTTGATCTCTAACATGGACATGGTTGCCACACTCCTTTCTTACTGGAAGCCGTGGGCGTTGAGCCGACGCTCCAGCAGTGCCTGCAGCTTGGTAATGACCGTGCAGAACAGCAGATACACCACGGCCACCTCACAGTAGATGGGCAGGAAGATGTAGGTGCGGGCGGCCACGCGCTGACCGGCCATGAACAGCTCGGCTACTGTGATATTGGACGCCAGCGAGGTGTCCTTGATCATGCCGATGAGCGAGTTGGAGAGGGCGGGCACTGCGGTGCGCAGGGCCTGCGGCAGCACGATGCGGCGCATGATCTGCCACCAGCTCATGCCCACGCAGTAACCGGCTTCCAGCTGGCCCTGCGGCACGCTTTCCAGTGCGCCGCGCATGGTCTCGGCACAGTAGGCACCCTCGTTGAAGGCAAAGGCGATGACCGCAGCAGGGAAAGCGTCCAGCATGATGCCCACGCTGGGCAGACCATAAAAGATGATGAACAGCTGCACCAGCAGCGGTGTGCCGCGGATGACCCAGATGTAGAACCGCGCGATCTGCCGCAGCACCGGCACATTGGCGTACTGCACCAGCGCAACGGCCACGGCAATGATCATGGCAAAAAAGAAGGAGACCAGCGTGAGCGGGATGGTCATGGTAAGGCCTGCCGTAAGGATACGGGGCAGGGCCTCCGCCAGCACGCTGACCGTACGGTTGGAAAGAAATGCTTCAAACATGAAAAATGTTCCCTCAGAATGGTATTCAAATACTTTGTAAATCGTAAGAACAAAGGTATTATAAGGCTTGGAGTGCGCTTGAAGTCAAGGGCTTTTTCTAAAATTCCTACAAAACCTACCAGAATACTATAGCATGAATCCGGATGGAGTGCAAACGGTTTGCTCAAAACGCGTGATGTGTACAAAAACGGACGACCCATCTGGAAAACTTTGTGCAATGCGGCAAGCGGTTGACGGCGCACCGGCTTTCGTGTACAATGAACATAACAACGCGCACCGGGCTTGGCCCGGCACAGGCGCAAATTCACCGCAGAGGGTGCAGTGCCCTTTGCGCGGTGCAGACACGGAGGACACGAACGTGACGAAGAAAAAAATTGGCGTTCTGGGTGCAGGTACCTGGGGCATGGCTCTGGCACGGATGCTGTGTGTCAGCGGCAATGATGTGCAGGTGTGGTCGGCGCTTCCGGCTGAGGTGGAGAACCTTTCCGCTACGCGGGTGCACCCCAATCTGCCGGGCATGAAGATCCCGGAAGAGCTGCAGTTTACCAAGAGCATTGAGGAAGTGTGCACCGGCAAGGATGTGCTGCTGTTTGCAGTGCCGTCGGTATTTGTGCGCTCCACCACGGCCAAGGCCCGGCCTTACATCCCGGACGGCCAGATCCTTGTGGACGTTGCAAAGGGCATGGAGCCGGACACCTTATATACCATGACTGAGGTCATTGCCGACGAGCTGAACAAAGAGGGTGGCCCCCAAAACACAAAGCTGGTGGCCCTTTCCGGCCCGACCCATGCGGAAGAGGTGGCGCTGGACATGCCCACCACCATCGTTTCGGCCTGCCCGGATGAAGCCGCTGCCGAGTATGTGCAGGATGTGTTCAGCAACACCTGTATGCGTGTGTACACCAACGCCGACATCAAGGGCGTGGAGCTGAGCGGCGCGCTGAAGAATGTGATTGCGCTGGGTGTTGGCATCTCCACCGGCCTTGGCTACGGCGACAATGCCCGCGCAGCCCTCATCACCCGCGGCATTGCCGAGATCGCCCGGCTGGGCGTGGCCATGGGCTGCAACATCCACACCTTTGCGGGTCTGGCCGGTATCGGCGACCTGATCGTGACGGCGACCAGTATGCACAGCCGCAACAATCGTGCGGGCATTCTAATCGGCAAGGGCAAAAGCCCGGAGCAGGCCGTGAAGGAGGTCGGCATGGTGGTGGAGGGCATCAATGCACTGCCTGCCGCTATGGAGCTGGCAGCAAAGTACAATGTGGAAATGCCCATTGTGCAGACGGTGAACGCCATCGTGAAGGAGGGCATGAGCGCCAGCGACGCGCTGCGCACCCTGATGGACCGCAACCGGAAGAACGAGATGCCGCAGGGCTACGAAAAAGTCTGAATTTTAAGGGAGAAGGCACAGCTGTCTGCAGATAGCTGTGCCTTTTTTGCTGCGCGGCCTGCCCACTGGCCGAAAACACAAAATAATTCAAATTTTTTACCAAAATCAGACGTAAAAGGGTAGAAGGTCGGGAAACTTTCTGCTATACTGAAACAGAACGCAAAAACCGGGGGACGTTTTGTGCACCCTGTCGGAGAGAAAGAGAGGAATCTGCCATGCCGTCAACTTATGCGCACCGCCGCTTTGGCACCAATGTGCTGGAACATCTGCCGGATGAACTGCGTGCTCAGCTGGAACAGAACCGTGAGCTTTATGATATCGGCCTGCACGGGCCGGACCTGCTGTTTTATTACCATGCTGCCAAGTCCAACCCGGTGGGTGCACTGGGCAATGCCATGCACGAGGAGCCGGGACGGGTCTTTTTTGACCGGGCGCGCAGGGTGGTGCACTGCGAGGCAGACCGGGATGCTGCGCTGGCCTATGCACTGGGTTTTGTCTGCCACTTTGCGCTGGACAGCACCTGCCACCCGTATGTGGAGCAGTTCACCCGGGAAAGCGGCGTGACCCACTGCGAGATCGAGACCGAGTTTGACAACATGCTGCTGCGCCGGGACGGATACGACCCGCTGAAGTTTTTCACAGCCAGCCATATCCACCCGTCGGAACAGAATGCAAAGGCGATCGCGCCCTTTTACGAGGGCATCTCGGAGCAGGTGGCGCTGGACTCGCTCAAGGGCATGATCTCAGTGCACAGGCTGCTGCAGGCGTCCAATCCTGTCAAGCGCTGGGTGGTGCTGACAGGCATGAAGGTGGTGGGCAAATACGACATGCTGCACGGCCTTGTGGCAGATCCGCAGCCGAACCCGAAGTGCGTGGAGAGCGGCAAGCGGCTGGAAGAACTGTATGCGCAGGCGCTTCCGCTGGCAGAAACGCTGATCCTGGAGTTTGTGGCAAAGCTGGACACGGACCAGCCCCTGAGCAAGGCCTTTGACCACACCTTCGGGGAGTTCTGAGCAAGTCGATGCAGGCCAGCAGGGAAAGATGCTGTTTCCCGCTACGACCCTTTTGGTGAAAATGTGTTTGGAGCGCTCCGCAGAGCGCGACAAACACGAAAATAAAAACAAAATTTCCGCTGTAGATGGCCAAAGCGAATGCGGCGGCCATTTTAAATGGTGAAATCTAAAAAGAGGGGGCACCGCCCGGCGGTGCGAGAGGAAACAAGATGAAACATGAAAAATTCAAGGTGACCCCGCTGGAGCGGTCATGGATCCTGTACGATGTGGGCAACTCGGCCTTTGTGCTGATGATCGCAACGCTGGTGCCCATTTTCTTTAATGCGCTGGCCGAGGCCGGGGGATTGAGTCCGGTGAACTATCTGGCCTACTGGGGCTATGCAAGCTCGGTGGTCACGGTGATCACGGCAGTGCTGGGGCCGATTTTGGGCACGCTGGCCGATACCAGAGGCTTTAAAAAGCCCATCTTCATGCTCTGCCTGTTCGTGGGCGTGGCAGGCTGCTGTGCCATGGGACTTGCCACTACATGGCTTCCGTTCCTGATCATCTTCATCCTTGCAAAGATCGGCTTTTCGGGCAGTCTGGTGTTCTACGATTCCATGCTGGGCGATGTGACCACCCCGGAACGCATGGATGTTGTGTCTTCGCAGGGCTATGCATGGGGCTACATTGGCAGCTGCGTGCCCTTTGTGGTGTGTCTGGCGCTGGTGCTGGGCAGCGGGGCCATCGGCCTGAGCCAGATGACCGCCCTTTCCGTGGCGCTGCTCATCACCGCTGTGTGGTGGCTGGGCACCACCCTGCCGCTGCTGCGGAACTATAAGCAGATCAACTATGTGGAGGTAGAGCAGCACGCCATCCAGCAGAGCTTTGTGCGCATCGGCCACACCCTCAAGCATCTGCGCGAGGATAAGCAGGTGTTCTGGTTCTTGCTGGCCTTCTTCTGCTACATCGACGGCGTGTATACCATCATCGATATGGCCACCGCCTACGGCACGGCACTGGGGCTGGAGACCACCGGCCTTTTGCTGGCCCTGCTGGTAACGCAGATCGTGGCCTTCCCTTCGGCGCTGATCTTTGGTCGGCTGAGTGCAAAATACCCGTCCAGCCAGCTTATCCCGGTCTGCATCGCAGCCTACACCGGCATTGCGGTGTTTGCCTTCTTCCTGACCAGCCAGTGGCAGTTCTGGGTACTGGCCGTGCTGGTGGGCATGTTCCAGGGCGGCGTGCAGGCACTGAGCCGCAGCCACTTTGCCAAGATCATCCCGGCTGAAAAATCCGGCGAATACTTTGGCCTGTTCGACATCTGCGGCAAGGGCGCGTCCTTCCTTGGCACCATGATCGTGAGCGTGGGCAGCCAGCTGACCGGCAGCGCCAATGTTGGCATTGGGATGCTGGCGCTGCTGTTTGCAGTGGGCTTTGTGCTGTTCCGGGTGTCCTGCCGGACTGAGGGTGCAAAACAGGTGTAAAAAATACGATTTAAAATTGCCGATGCTTTCGCTTTGGCAATATCAGAGGAAATATTATTTTATAATTTTGCAAACAAGCCAGCCCTGCGGGGCTGGTTTGTTTGCTTTTTCACAGGAAGGGGACGTGACGGCAAACACGGCATTGTGCCTGCGCTGGCTCCCTGCGGGAGCATTCGCGCGGCAGATGGCGCACAAACTTACCCGCACGGTTTGTCGCGTAAGCGACTCAAAATCGGCGGAACACAAAAAATCCTCTAGCGAAGCGACTTGGATTTTTTGTATGGAGCCCATCTGCTTTGGGGTCTAAAAGGGGCGAGCAGCCCCTTTTTCATGGATCCAGCGCGTTGAAATCGCTGTGACCTTGCTGTGCTGAACACACAGCATTTGCTGCGCAAACCGGTCTGCGGCTTAAAAGCCCCACTGGGGCTTTCATGCCCTGCGGGCACCGCCGTCCTTTCTGGTTCTCTTTTGCAACCAAAAGAGAACGTACCCGGCGGCAATGCCTTTTGCAAAAGCCATAGAACCTGCCCCACGCGAAAACGCTCTGCACGGGAAGCAAATCATCAAAAACCGTTCTTCTGGTTATAATTAACAAACCTGTAATTGTGTTTTTTGCCCTCGAATGATACAATAGTGTCAAACGATTTCAAAACCACAAAGGAGAAAACGAAATGGAACGATTTCCCGGTTATACCCTCGTGCGTACCGAGGACTGCCCTGAACAGCACGGAACCCTGACCGTGCTTACCCACGATGTGAGCGGTGCCACGGTGCTGCTGGTGGAAAATGAGGATACCAACAAGGCGTTTGGCATCGGCTTTGGCACCTTCCCGTCCGATGACACCGGCGTGTTCCACATTCTGGAGCACTCGGTGCTGGCAGGCAGTGAAAAATACCCGGTGACCTCGCCGTTCTTGCAGCTGCTCAAAAGCAGCATGGCATCTTTCCTGAATGCGATGACCTTCCCGGATAAGACGGTCTACCCGTTCGCTACGCCCAATGAGACCGACTTCAAAAACCTGATGGATGTCTACCTGAACGCGGTGTTCTGCCCGCTGGCTATGGTGGACAAGAGCGTGTTTGAGCAGGAGGGCTGGCACCGCAGTGCCGACGGCACCGTGAGCGGAGTGGTGTACAACGAGATGCAGGGCGCTCTGGCTGCACCGGATGCTCAGTTGGAAAATGCACTGGAACGGGCCATGTTCCCGGATACGGCCTACGGCTTTGTTTCCGGCGGCGACCCGGCCAGCATCCCGGCGCTGACCTATGAAAAGTATAAGCGGGTATATCACCGCCACTACAGCGCCGACAACTGCTGCATTACCCTCTATGGCAAAATGGATATGGCTGAAAAGCTGGAACTGCTGGACAGGGATTATCTCTCCAAAATGCCCAAGGGCACCAGCCGTCCGCAGCTGACCGTGCAGCACGAGCAGGCGGGTGCCTGCGTGGAACTGCCCTACTATACCGAAAACCCGGAGCCGGACGAGGTGCAGTGTGCTCTGGCATGGTACACCGGTGCCTTTGCAGACCGGGAGCGTCAGCTGGGCGTGGAGATCCTGCTGGATGCCCTGCTTGGCACCAATAACTCCCCGCTGAAGGCGGCGCTGCTGGCCGAAAAGCTGGGCGCAGATATTGACATTGGCTTTGACGACAGCATCCTGCAGCCGGTGCTGGAACTGGTGCTGCGCGGTGCCACCGAGGAGAGCGCCCGCAAGTTCGCTGCCGCTGTGCGCAAGGCGGTAGACGGCATTCTGGCCGAGGGCATCCCGCAGGAACTGCTGTTGGCTTCGCTGAACGCAGCAGAGTTTGCATCGCTGGAGCGCCCGGGCACCCTGCCAGACGGCGTGCTGGATGCCATCAACGCTTCTACCGGCTGGCTGCACACCGGCGACCCCGCCCTGCTGCTGCACACGGACAGGCTGTTTGCTTCCCTGCGGGAAAAGATGGCCGATGGCTGGTTCGATGAGCTGCTGCGTGAGCTGTTTGCACCGGCTCCGGTGCAGGTGGTGCAGGTGCCCACCCTGCCTAAAAAGGAGGAGGGCGAACCCATCCGCACCGACGGCAAGCTTGTGCTGGAGCACCCGCTGACCGTTGCCGACCTTGGCGACGGAGCAAGGACGGCCCCAGGTGAGCGGGAACTTCTGGCCGGTGCGCAGCTGGTGCATCACCCTTCGGCAGGCAGCCTGTACCTGAACTTCTACTATGACCTCGGTAATGTGAAGCCTGAGGACATGCCGTATCTGGACCTGCTGACCGATGTGCTGGACGAGCTGGACAGCACCGAACACACCGCTCAGCAACTGAACACTCTGCGCAGCACATGGCTGGGCGACAGCCGCACCCAGCTGGACATCTGGACTGGGCGGCAGGAGGGTGCACCCTGCCATGCCAAGCTGAGCCTGTGCCTGAGCCTGCTGGAACGCAGTCTGGAAAAGGCTGTGGAGCTGGGCGGCGAATGGCTGTATGATACCATCCTTACCGGCCCGGCGGCAGAAGCTGCTTTTGCACGTGTGCTGAGCCAGCAGAAGTTGAACATGGAACAGCAGTTCATCCAGCAGGGCAATGTATACGCAGCCACCCGCGCCAGTGCCCACTACACGGTGGACGGCGCGGTGAGTGAACGCTGCAGCGGTGTGAGCTATTACAAGTTCTTGTGCGGCGTGCAGGAGCGCGGCAATTGGGCAGCACTGGGTGAAAAGCTGGATGCCCTGCGCACAGAGGTGCTGCAGCACGCGGAGCTGACGGTCAGCCTGTACGGCAGCGAGGATGCCCTTGCAAAGCTGCGCACTCTGCTGCCGGACAGCCGCTTTGCTGCCGAGGGCCGCGCTGCGGCAAAGCCCTATGTGGAGCCGCTGACACCGCCGGTGAACGAAGCGTTTATCATTGACGGCGGTGTGAACTACGATGTACAGGTATGGCCCATGGAGCACCGCAGCGACCGCAAGGCGCTGGCCCGCGTGATGAGCTACGAATACCTGTGGCACAACATCCGCGAGGTGGGCGGCGCTTACGGCACCGGAATGCTCTCCTCGGACGGCGTGGAATACCTGTACACCTACCGCGACCCCCATGTAAAGGAAAGCTACGACACCTTTGCAAAAGGTCCGGCAGAACTGGCAGCACGGGAGTACACCGAAAAAGACCTGAACGATTTTATTGTGGGTACTGTGGCCAAGCTGGACACCCCTCGCAAGCCGCGTGCTGAGGCCCGCGAGACGGACCGCCGGTATTTCTGCGGCATCACTGATGAAATGATGGCGGCAGACCGCAAGGCCCTGTGTGCGGTGGATGCCGCCCTGCTGAAGGAGCAGGCCGCAGAGCTGGGTGCCGCCATGGCAAACGGCGTGCGGGTGGTGTTTGGCAGCAAGGATGCTGTGGAAGCCGCAAAAGACCTGTTTGATACGGTAGAGACCCTGTAAGCAAAGAGCCTTCCATCCCGCCCGGGACATGCTCTGACAGGATAAAGTGCCTGATGATACGAAAAATGTCATCGGGCACTTTTACTTTTTGTAAAGAAACGGAAAAATTTAAAAAGCAGGGTTGACGCGGCAAAAAAGCAGTGGTAAAGTAATGGGCGGAAAAGGCAAAAAGTGTCTTTTTACAACAGGAAAACGAGGTGGTTGTCATGGAACCTGCTGGCAGTAGCAGCAGTCTTTCTCCCCGATTACTTTATATGATGGCAGCCGCCGTTTCTGCTTTGCGCAGACCCTGCTGTGTGTGAATGCACACGGTGCGTGTTTGCGTTCCCTGAAAAGAAGAAACGAGAGCTGCCACTGAAAAGGAGGCAGCTTTTTTATGTCTGAAATCTCGATCGATACCCTCAAGACCATGCTGGCAAATCTGGACGATGCCAAGAAATACCAGAGCCTGCGGGATGTGATGGAAACTCTGCCCGCGCCCGACCTTGCGGCGGTATTTGAGGATCTGCCTGCAGAAAAGCTCCCGGTGCTGTTCCGTCTGTGCCCGAAGGATCTGGCCGCAGATGTGTTCACCGAACTGGCCCCTGAGACCCAGCAGAAGCTGATCGACGGCCTGACCGATACCGAGCTGAAGGCTGTTGTGGACGAACTGTTCGTGGACGATGCCACCGACCTTGTGGAGGAAATGCCTGCCAACGTGGTCAAGCGCATTCTGGGTCAGGCCGACCCCACCACCCGCCGCATGATCAACGAGCTGCTCAAGTACCCGGAGGACTCGGCCGGCGGCGTGATGACCACCGAGCTGATGGAGCTGCGGCCGGACATGACCGTGGCACAGGCTATGGAGGCCATCCGCAGGAATGGCTTTGACAAGGAGACCATCAACAACTGCTATGTGACCGATGACAGCCGCAGGCTGATCGGCGTGGTGTCCCTGCGGGCGCTGGTGCTGGCAAAGAACACAGAAGAGCCTATCAAGGACCTGATGGATTCCAATGTGGTCAGCGTGAGCACCACCACCGATCAGGAGGATGTTTCCAACCTGTTCGAGAAATACGGCTTTCTGGCTATTCCGGTGGTGGATGCCGAGAACCGGCTGGTGGGCATCGTGACCATTGACGATGCTATCAGCATCCTGCAGGACGAGGCTAGCGAAGATATTGCAAAGATGAACGCAATCGGCCCCTCCGACAAGCCCTACTTCAAGCAGAGCATGTGGGATCTGTACAAGAGCCGTGCGCCGTGGCTGCTGTTCCTGATGATCAGTGCCACCTTCTCCAGCATGGTCATCCGCGGATACGAGGATGCACTGGCCGCTGTGACCGTGCTGACTGCATACATCCCCATGCTGACCGATGCAGGCGGCAACGCGGGCAGCCAGAGCACCTCCACCATCATCCGCGGCATGGCGGTGGGCGATATCCAGCCCCACGATCTGCCCCGCATCCTGTGGCGCGAGAGCCGCGTAGCCCTGCTGTGCGGCGGCACGCTGGCCGTATGCAACTTTGTAAAGCTGCTGGTGTTTGACCGCATCGCGGCTCCGGTGGCGCTGGTGGTGTGCCTGACTTTGATCTGCACCATCCTGCTCTCGCAGATCATCGGCGGCATTCTGCCGGTGGCGGCAGAAAAGCTGCATGTGGATCCGGCCGTGATGGCTTCACCCCTGATCACCACCATTGTGGATACCACCACGCTGCTGATCTACTTCAACATTGCAAAGATGCTGCTGCATCTGTAAAAGATACTCGGATCGAGATGCCCGGAGGCTCAGGAAAGCTTCCGGGCATTTTCTTTGCAAAAGGCGGGCGGCAGGAACCGGGAATGGCAGGCGATTTGCAGAAAATTGCAGAAATGAAGCGAAAAAATGCGGAAGAACAGGGATGAACTATTCCTGAAAATATTTTTCAAGATATACAAGAAATGAAAAAGCTGCAAAAACCGGACGATGCAACATTTTGTAATCTTTTTGAGAGAAAAATGACATAATTTTTTTGCTTTTGTAGGGAGGTTGCAAATGTATGAAAAATTGTGATGTTTCGAGAAAAGAAATTGGCGAGCCCAAAAAGCATTTGTTGAAATAGCACAAAAGAACTCCTTCAATCTTGTGAACTTGTTCTCTTGAACAGTGGGGTGCTGCAAGGGTATAATACGAACAGGAATTACAGGTGCATGCAAGATTGCTCCTGTGAAAATGCTGAGATACGAATTGAAGGAGAACATTATTATGAAAATGATTTCGCGTCGTGACTTCCTGAAGGCATCTGCTGTTGTTGGTGCAACTGCTGCTATGACCGCCTGCGGCGGCTCTTCCAGCACCTCTACTGCTGCTTCTTCTGTTGCTGCATCTTCTGCTGCTGCTTCCAGCGCTGCTGCAACCAACGGTTCCGCAAACATCGGCGTGTGCATCTATCAGTTTGCTGATAACTTCATGACCCTGTACCGCTCCGATCTGGAAGAGTACCTGAAGGACATGGGCTACTCCGTCACCATCATGGACGGCAAGAACGACCAGAACACCCAGACCGAGCAGATCAACACCTTCCTGCAGCAGGGCGTGGACGTGCTGGTCATCAACCCTGTCCAGACCACTTCCGCACAGACCATCGTTGATACCGTCAAGCCCTCTGAGACTCCTATCGTCTTCATCAACCGTGAGCCCGACAAGAGCGTTCTGGACTCCTACGCAGACAAGTGCTGCTACGTTGGTGCTGACGCACGTCAGTCCGGTACTTATCAGGGCGAGCTGATCCTGGAGACCGAGACTCAGGGCGATATCAACGGCGACGGCAAGATCACCTACATTATGTGCAAGGGCGACCCCGAGAACATCGATGCTCAGTACCGTACCGAGTACTCCATCAAGGCTCTGACCGATGCAGGCAAGGAAGTTGAGTGCCTGTACGAGTACCTGGACAACTGGGATCAGACCACCGCTCAGCAGGACGTTGCAAACGCTCTGTCTCAGTACGGCGACAAGATCGAAGTTGTCTTCTGCAACAACGACGCAATGGCACTGGGCGCTCTGCAGTCCATCCAGCAGGCTAACCGCACCGTCGGCAAGGACATCTATCTGGTCGGTGTCGATGCACTGGCTGAGGCTGTTCAGGACGTTCTGGATGGCAACATGACCGGTACCGTGCTGAACGACGACGTGGGTCAGGCTACCGCAGCTGCTGAGGCTACCAAGCTGTACGTTGAAGGCTCCAAGGTCGAGCAGTACTACTGGGTCGACTATGTGAAGGTGACCAAGGACAACGCTTCCGAGTACGTGAAGTAAGACCAAAGTTTTCCTGAAACAATGCAAGGTGCGCAGTGGACCTTGACGGCTTGAACAAAGCTATAAAGCGCGTGCGTGCGAGAAATATTCTCCGCGCACGCGCCTTGTTTTGAAAAAAAGGTTTTTCTGCGGTCTTATAATAAACGACAAGGAGGCTCTGCGGAATGTCAGAATACCGTCTGGTAATGAAAGGCGTGGTCAAGACCTTCCCCGGCGTCAAAGCGCTGGATCACGCCCAGTTGGAGCTTCGCCCCGGTAAGGTCATGGCGCTGATGGGTGAAAACGGCGCCGGTAAGTCCACACTGATGAAATGCATGTTTGGCATTTACAAGATGGACGAGGGCGAAATTGAATACGAGGGCGAAAAAGTTACCATCACCACCCCTCTGGATGCACTGAACCGCGGCATTGCCATGGTGCATCAGGAACTGCAGCCGATTCCGGCACGCACCGTGGCCGAGAACATCTGGCTGGGCCGCTACCCCACCAAAAAGTACGGCCCTGTTACGGTGGTGGATCACGCCAAAATGTACAAGGATACGGAGGAGCTGCTGAAAAAGCTGAAGCTGGAGATCAATCCCCGTGCAAAGCTTGGCTCTTTGAGCATCGCACAGATGCAGATGGTGGAAATTGCAAAGGCTGTTTCCGCAAACTGCAAGGTGCTGATCCTGGACGAGCCCACTTCCTCACTGACCGCAAACGAAGTTGAGTCGCTGTTCCGCATCATGCGCGAGCTGAAGGCTCTGGGCGTGGCACTGGTCTATATCAGCCACAAGATGGACGAGATCAAGGTGATCGCGGACGAAGTCACCATCATGCGCGATGGCCAGTACATCGGTAAGTGGGACGTTGCCAACATGACCAAGGAAGAGATCATTGCAAAGATGGTCGGCCGTGAGCTGTCGAACCTGTATCCCCCGCTGGAGAACCATCCCTCGGACGAGGTGATGATGAAGGTGGAGGACTTTACATCCATCCATCCGCGCTCCTTCCGCCACTGCAGCTTCGAGGTCAAAAAAGGCGAGATCCTGGGCGTGGCCGGTCTGGTGGGCGCACAGCGCACCGAGCTGATGGAAGGCATCTTCGGCCTGCGTGCCCATACCTCCGGTAAGGTGTGGATCAAGGGCGAAGAGGTGAACATCAAGCAGCCTCGCGACGCCATCCAAAAGAGCGTGGCTCTGCTGACCGAGGACCGCCGTGCCACCGGCATCATGGGTGTGCTGAGTGTTGCGGATAACATCTCCATTGCATCGCTGGATGCCCTGCGCAAGGGCCCCATCATGCTGGACGACAAGAAGATCCTGGATCTGGTGGCTACCAACAAGGAAAAGATGGCCATCAAGGTGCCCAGCCCCAAGACCCAGATCAAGAGCCTTTCCGGCGGCAACCAGCAGAAGGTGCTGATCGCCCGGTGGCTGGCCAACAACCCCGATGTTCTCATTCTGGACGAGCCTACCCGTGGCATCGACGTTGGTGCAAAGTACGAGATCTACTGCATCATCGCCGATCTGGCCAAGCAGGGCAAGAGCATTATCATGATTTCCTCTGAAATGAGCGAGATCATCGGTATGTCCAACCGTGTCATGGTCATGTGCGATGGCCGTATCACCGGCTTTATCGACGGCAAGGACGCCACGCAGGAGAACATCATGGCGCTGGCTACCCAGTTCGAGACCGCACCTGACGCAGCTGCGGCAAATCAGTAATTAAGGAGGCTGTCTATCGTGGAAGCTACCAAAAAATTGAATGGCAAGGCTGTGGGCAAGTGGCTCAGCAACAACGCCATTATCATGATGATGCTGGCCATCACTCTGATCGTTGGCATCATTCACCCCAACTTCTTCTCCGGCACCAACATGATCAACCTGTTCAAGAACGTGTCCATCCGCTACATCATCGCTCTGGGCATTTCCGGCTGTCTGATTACCACCGGTAACGACCTGTCTGCTGGCCGTCTGGCTGGTTTTGCAGCATGTCTGGCCTGCATCTTTGCACAGACCGAAGGCGCTTCCGGCAAATTCTACCCCAATATGCCCACCCTGTCCACCCCCGTGGTGTTCATTCTGGTCATTGCCATCTGCGCCATCGTGGGTCTGTGCAACGGACTGGTGGTCAGCTACCTGAAGGTGCAGCCCTTCATTGCTACCTTGGGTATGCAGCAGGTGGTCTACGGTATCTGCCTGGTGTACACCGGCGGTACCCCCATCGGCTCTTTGAACAAAAACTTCACCTCTCTGGCCTCCAACACCATCATCGGTGTGCCTGTGCTGATCTGGATCGCTCTGATCGTGGCCGGGTGCTTCTGGTTCCTGTACAACAAGACCCGTCACGGCAAGTACATGTACGCCATCGGCGGCAACGAAGCTGCTGCTGAGGTGGCCGGTGTCAACGTCAACGCCACCAAGATCCGCATCTACATCCTGGCTTCCTGCATGTTCGGTCTGGCAGGCTGCCTGCTGGCTGCAAAGTCCGGCGGCGCATCCGTCAACACCGCACAGGGCTATGAGCTGGACGCCATCGCAGCCTGCACCATCGGCGGTGTTTCCACCACCGGCGGTGTCGGCACTGTGCCCGGCGTTCTGGTCGGCGTTCTGGTCTTTGAGCTGATGAAGGTGGCGCTGCAGTTCATGAACGTGAACTCCTCCTACACCTACATCGTTCAGGGCCTGGTCATTATCGTGGCTGTGGCTATCGATATCCGCAAGTATCTGGCAAAGAAGTAAGAGCTTTTTCTGTGGGTCGTCTGCTTTTGGGCAGACGGCCCGCTTTTTTTATTTGCATTTGTGTGGTATTATAATAAAAACACCATCAGGAGGTACGTTATGGCACAGGAAAACCGAACAAGGGAGCAGTTCACAGAGGAGCTTGCCCGGCGGGAAGCTGCCCTTGCGGCCCGGGAAGAACAGCTTGCACAGGAGCAGGCAGAGTTGGCCGCGCAGAAGGTGGATTTTGAGGAAGGAAAAAAGAGCCTGCTCAACAACGGCGACAAAAACTTTGTGAATGCGAAAGAAAAGATGTATGATCATTTTCCGCTGACCGTGCACCAGATGGATATTATCATCGGAGTGCTGTTTGCACTGATCGCACTGTTCCTTGTGCTGGGGGTGACCCATACCAGCTTCTTCGGGCTGTTCGGAGGGTAAGTGCATTCCTTTTCTGCAGCAGGTGATTGCATTTCATCCGCAATGTGCGTATAATTTAGGATAAAAGCTCTGCCGCACTGCGGCGGCAGGAAGAGGAGTGGTGATCTTGAAAAAGAAATGGCTCGCGGCGGTGCTGGCCGGAGCTTTGCTGGCAGCAGCACTGCTGAGCGGATGCTCGTCGGTGGAGACCGTTAAACGGCTGCGCTTCGGCGTGGCTGGCGAGGGCGGCATCTACCGAGAGTTCGGTGAGCGGTTCGCAGCATTGGAAAATGAGACGGACAACGGGCAGGTGGAGCTGAAGGCTACCGCCGGTTCCGCAGCGAACCTGCGTCTGCTGGCCGGCGAATACCTGCAGCTGGCCATTGCACAGGCAGACCTTGTGCAGGATGCCTATGACCAGACCGGCATCTTTGCCGACGAGGAGGAAAGCCGGGGCTTTGGTGCCGTGGCGGCGCTGTACACCGAGACCTGTCAGGTGGTGGTGCGGGCGGATTCCAACATCCAGTCCATTGAGGACCTGCATGGCAGGACGGTGAGCATTGGCGCGGAAGAATCTGGTTCGGAGCAGAACGCGCGGCAGATCTTATCTGCCTATGGTCTGAACGACAAGATGGTGAGCATGGTAAACCTGAACTATGAGGATGCCGCTGCCCAGCTGAAGGCGGGCAGGGTGGATGCCATCTTTATGACAGTGGGCGCGCCCAGCCCGGTGCTGACCGCTCTGGCAGGCGAGTGCGGCATCCGGCTGCTGAACGTGGATGGTGCGGCAGCACAGCGCCTGCAGAGCGCTTACAGCGCCTACAGCGGCGTTACGCTGCCGGCAGGCACCTATCCCGGACAGACGGAGGAGGTGCAGACGGTGGGCGTGAAAGCCGTTCTGCTGGCCAGCAACGCGCTGCCTGCAAAGCAGGTGCAGCAGCTGACACAGCTTCTGTTCTCCAGCCGGGAAGGGCTGGAAGAGCAGCTGGGCATCCCGCTGGACCCGGAGGAAAACGCAGTAGAGGGCGTTGGCATCCCGTTTCATGCGGGTGCGGCCGCATATTATAAGGCGGCAGGAATTACGGTCGATGAAGCGGCTGGGAACTGAGGGAAAGTAGAGCAATGAAGATCGAATTGGATATGTATCAGACACTGGCCGTTGCTGTGCTGGTGCTGATGCTGGGCAAATTTTTGCGGGCAAGGGTGCAGGTGCTGGAACGTTTCTGCATTCCGGCTCCGGTCATTGGCGGCGTGCTGTTCGCCATTTTTACCTGTGTGTGCTATGTGACCGGCGTTGCCGAGTTTGCATTTGATGATATTTTAAAGGAAGTCTGCATGGTGATGTTTTTCACCTCGGTGGGCTTCCAGGCAAACCTCAAGGTGCTGAAAAGCGGTGGAAGAGCGATGATCGTGTTTCTGGGCGTGGTCATCGTGCTGATCGTCAGCCAGAACTTTGTAGCCGTGGGGCTGGCAAAGCTGCTGGGCGTGGATGCGCTGGTGGGCCTTTGCACCGGCTCCATCCCCATGGTGGGCGGTCACGGCACCGCCGGTGCCTTTGGCCCGGTGCTGGAGGACTTTGGCATTCAGGGGGCCACCACCCTGTGTACGGCAGCGGCCACCTATGGCCTGATCGCGGGCAGCATGATGGGCGGCCCCATCGGTAAGATGCTCATTGAGCGGCACAACCTGCTGGCCACGGTGGTACCGGAGGATGACAGCCTGCTGGTGGAAGAAGAAATGAAGCACGAGCGCCACACCACCATGTACCCGGCGGCAAGCTTCCAGTTGATCGTCGCCATGGGCATCGGCACGGTGCTGTCCAGACTTCTGAGCCTGACGGGCATGACCTTCCCCATCTATATCGGTGCCATGATCGCGGCGGCCATCATCCGCAATGTGGGTGAGTATGGCGGCGGCTACACCGTGTATATGGGCGAGATCAATGACATTGGCGGCATCTGCCTTTCGTTGTTCCTGGGTATGGCCATGATCACCCTGAAGCTGTGGCAGCTGGCAGAGCTGGCCCTGCCGCTGATCGTGCTGCTGGCTGGGCAGACCCTGTTCATGATCCTGTATGTGGTGCTGGTGGTGTTCAACATCATGGGCCGCGATTACGACGCGGCGGTGATCGTATCCGGCACCTGCGGCTTTGGCATGGGCGCAACGCCCAACGCTATGGCCAACATGCAGGCCATCTGCGATAAATATTCGCCCTCGGTCAAGGCGTATCTGCTGATCCCGCTGGTGGGCAGTCTGTTTGCGGACTTTCTGAACAGTCTGGTCATTACGGTGTTCATCAATTTTATCTGAAGCTGATCTTTACAGTTCGGGCGGGCTTCCGCACCGGGAAAGGAGACGTGCAATGTCGCTTTATCACCATCTGAAAACGTGGCTCGGAAAAAAGCGGGAGCATCCCCATGAGGAAGAAACCGTGGCCGTGCCGGAAATCCATACCGGCAAGGTGGCACATCATACGGATGCGGACGGCACTCCGGCGGCAGATAAGCCGATCCACTATGATAACGTGGCTATCCCGGAAGTGCATATCCACCCGCGGCGCAAATAACCCCTATTGCTAAAAAAGAATAGTTCCACGTCGGACAGCCCGGAGCGAATGCACAGGCTGTTCCGGATCACAGGAAGCAGAAAAGCTCCCGTCCATCATCAGGACGGGAGCTTTTTTGCTTGCGGTAAGATCAGCGGCTTAGAGGAACACGTACTTGAGGATGAACAGCACGGTCAGCACATACATCAGGGGGCTGATCTTCTTTTCCTTGGCCTTGCCGGTGACCAGATTGATCAGGGTCCAGGAGATGACGCCGATGGCGATGCCCTCGGAAATGCTGTAAGCGGTGGGCATGGCCAGAATGGTCAGGAAGGCGGGGATGCCCTCGCTGGGGTCATTGAAGTCGATCTTGACGGCGGAACCCATCATGTAGAAGCCCACGATGATCAGGGCCGGAGCCGTTGCAAAGGACGGGATGGTGAGGAACAGCGGGCTGAAGATGGTGGCCAGCAGGAACAGGATGCCGGTGGTCATAGCGGTCAGACCGGTGCGGCCGCCCTCGGTGACGCCGGAAGCGCTCTCGACGAAGGTGGTGGTGGTGGAAGTGCCCAGCACAGCGCCTGCGCAGGTGGCGATGGAGTCGGCCATCAGTGCGCCCTTGATGTGGGGCAGCTTGCCGTCCTCGTCCAGCATGTCGGCCTTGGAGGCAACACCGATCAGGGTGCCCAGAGTATCGAACAGGTCAACGAACAGGAAGGAGAACATGACGGCGAAGAAGTTCAGGATGCCAACGCCGGAGAAATCGGTCTTGAATACCTGGCCGAAGGTCTTGCCCAGCGCGGAGAAGTCGAAGCTGACGAAGGCGGTGGGAATGACGGAGTACATGCCTGCGTCGGGGTTGGGAACATAGATGCCGGCGATCTCGCAGAGGATGCCCAGCACCCAGGTGATAAGAATGCCGTACAGGATGCCGCCCTTGACCTTTTTAACCAGCAGAACGGCGGTGATCACGATACCCAACAGGGCCAGAATGGCACCCACGCCTACGCTGGAGAAGGTGTCGCCCTTGAAGTGCTGGTAGGTGACGAGGGTGGAATCGCTGTTGACGATCAGTTTTGCGTTCTGCAGGCCAACGAAAGCAACGAACAGGCCGATGCCCACGCTGACGGCGCTCTTCAGGGTCATGGGGATGGCATTGAAGATGCCCTCACGGACATTGGTGAGGGACAGCACGATGAAGATGATGCCCTCTACAAAGACGGCCATCAGGGCCAACTGCCAGCTGTAGCCCATGGTGAGAACGACCGTGTAGGAGAAGTAGGCGTTCAGGCCCATGCCGGGTGCCAGTGCAAACGGATAGTTGGCAAGCAGAGCCATAAGCGCAGTGCCAACAAAGGATGCCAGCGCGGTGGCGATCAGAACGGCTTCCGAATCCATGCCGGAAGCAGAAAGGATGTTGGGATTGACCGCAAGGATGTAAGCCATGGTCATGAAGGTGGTGATACCTGCCATGATCTCGGTCTTGACATCGGTGTGGTTCTCCTTCAGGTGAAAGATGTTTTCTAACATGAGGAACCTCCTGATTCAGATAAAACATCCCGTCCGTGCGTGGGACGGGAAAGAACAGAACCTATTGTAACATTTTACAAAAGCATTTGTCCACAAAATAAACACACTTTTTTCATTTTCTGTCCAAAAATCGCAAATGAGTATGACTTTGAAGGCTTTCTGCGGGTCTGCCACAAATTTTGATGGAGAAAAAACACTGCTTTTGAAAAGATACGAAACAGCGATGAATTACAAGGGACAAAAGTATACGAATCGGATTCTTTGATTTAAAATATACACTATGGCCCTGTAAAAGTGCACACTGTTGTGAAAGCAGCACCAGTGGTATCCTTTTGCCATAGCCCAGCACACCAGGGCGGAAAGGAGCTGATACCCAACACCATGGGGCAGACAAAACAGGCCAGAGGGCTGGCCAGCCTGAGCCGAGCCACGGACACCCTGAGCACCCTGCTGGCACAGCAGGTGCGGGAACTGAATGCCCGGCAGAAGGCGGCAAAAAAGGAAGGCACATCGGGAGCAGGCACCATGAAAGACCTCAAGGAGGCCACGGCGGTGCTCAAGGATCTGGCCGGTGTAGCCAAGACCCTGAACGATCAGGGGGCACAGGCAGAAGGAGCGGAGTGCGGCGTGGTGCTGCTGCCGACGGTGGAGGAAGAACCATGAGCATTGTACAAGCAAGAGCGCCGGTGGTCTGGAGGCCCCAGCCGCGGCAGGCCGAATTTATGAGCCGCCCGGAACCGGAAGCGCTGTACGGCGGTGCAGCAGGCGGCGGCAAGAGCGACGCGCTGGTGATCGAAGCGCTGCGGCAGGTGCACATTCCGCACTACCGGGCGCTGATCCTGCGCAAGACCTACCCGCAGCTTTCTGATCTGGTGGACAAGAGCCAGGTGTACTACCACAGGGCGTTCCCGCAGGCACAGTACAACGCCACGGCCCATGTGTGGAACTTCCCCAGCGGGGCAAAAATTTACTTTGGCTCCATGCAGTACACCAAGGACCGTACCAATTATCAGGGCAAGGCCTTCGATTTTATCGGCTTTGACGAGCTGACCCACTTTGAATGGGAAGAGTACAGCTACATGATGAGCCGAAACCGTCCCACCGGCCCGGGCACCCGGGTGTACATGCGGGCCACCACCAATCCCGGCGGCATCGGCCACGGGTGGGTGAAGGCACGGTTCATCACGCCCGCACCGCCCGGCACGCCTATCACCGAGGAATACACGGTAAAGCTGCCGGACGGCACCGAACAGAAGCTGCAGCGGGCGCGGGTGTTCATCCCTTCCAGCATTTTTGATAACCCCGCCCTGCTGGCAAACGACCCCGGCTACCTTGCAAGCCTTGCCAGTATGCCGGAAGCAGAAAAGCAGGCGCTGCTCTACGGCAGCTGGGACAGCTTTTCCGGGCAGGTGTTTACCGAATGGCGCAACGACCCGGCCCGCTACGAAGACCAGCGCTGGACCCATGTGATCGCACCGTTCACCATCCCGAAGCACTGGCAGATCTACCGCGGGTTCGACTTTGGCTTTTCCAAGCCGTTCTCGGTGGGGTGGTACGCAGCGGACGAGGAGGGGCGGCTGTACCGCATCAAGGAGCTGTACGGCTGCACCGGCAGGCCGAACGAGGGCCTGCGCATCGACCCGGTGGAACAGGCCCGGCGCATCCGGGAGGCAGAGCAGAACGACCCACTTTTGCGTGGCAGGGTGATCCACGGCATTGCCGATCCGGCCATCTTTGATGAGAGCCGCGGCGAGAGCATTGCCGCTATGATGGAGCGCAGCCCGAACTTCCTGCGCTGGTCCCCTGGCGACAACACCCGGCTTGCGGGCAAGATGCAGTTCCACTACCGGCTGAATTTTGATGCGGACGGCAGGCCGATGTTTCAGGTGTTCAATACCTGCAAGCACTTTATCCGCACGATCCCGAACCTTGTGTACGACGAAAGCAACGTGGAGGACATCGACACCCGGCAGGAGGATCACATTTACGACGAGTGCCGCTATGTGCTGATGGAGAACCCTATCAGCCCGCCGGTGCGCTGTGCTGCGCCGCCCATGCCCGACGACCCGCTGAACCTGCACAAGCGGGCAAGATTTTACAGAATTTAAAGGAGAAACGCAATGGACGATTACGAGAACGAAGCTTTGCCCGTGGGTGAAGCACAGGTGGCCGAGGCCATACAGACCTTGCAGCGGTACAAGGCGGGCAAGGCCGCGCTGGACAAGCGTATTGTGGATAACGAGCTGTGGTTCCGCATGGGCCACTGGAAGAACTACCAGAACCCCATGATGCCCGGCAAGGCTCAGCCTTCCAGCGGGTGGCTGTTCAACAGCATTGCCAACAAGCACGCCGATGCCATGGACAACTACCCGGAACCGAACGTGCTGCCCCGAGAGGCAGATGACGAGGACACCGCACGGGCACTTTCCAGCGTTTTGCCGGTGGTGCTGGAACAGGCCGACTACGAGCAGGTGTACAGCGACTGCTGGTGGCGCAAGCTTAAACAGGGCACCGGCGTGACCGGCATCTTCTGGGACCCTGCAATGCGCGGCGGCATTGGCGACATTGCGGTGCGCAGCGTGAACCTGCTGATGCTCTACTGGGAGCCGGGCGTGGCGGATATTCAGGCATCGCCGGACTTTTTCAGCCTGAGCCTTGAGGACACGGCCCGGCTGTGCGCGCAGTACCCGCAGCTGGCAGGACACACCGCCAGCGTGCTGGACGTGCCCCGGTACATCCACGATGAAGGGCAGGACACCAGCTCCAAGAGCGTGGTGGTGGACTGGTACTACAAGCGCCCGGATGAAACGGGGCGCATGGTGCTGCACTACTGCAAGTTCTGCAACGGCGTGGTGCTGTACGCCAGCCAGAACGACCCGGCGCTGGCAGAAAGCGGCCTGTACGACCACGGGCAGTACCCCTTTGTATTTGACCCGCTGTTCGTGGAGGAGGACAGCCCGGCGGGCTTTGGCTACATCGATGTGATGAAGGACTGCCAGACCGCCATTGACAAGATGAACCATGCCATGGACGAGAACGTGCTGCTGAGTGCAAAGCAGCGGTATGTGCTCAGCGACACGGCAGGGGTCAACGAGGAAGAACTGGCCGATTTCAGCCGGGACATCGTGCATGTGGTGGGACGGCTCAACGACGACAGTTTCCGTCCGCTGCAGACGGCGGGCCTGCAGGGCAACAGCCTGAGTTACCGCCAGAGCCGCATTGAAGAGCTGAAGGAGATCAGCGGCAACCGGGACATGACGCAGGGCGGCACTGCCGGAGGTGTGACCGCAGCCAGCGCCATTGCGGCCTTGCAGGAGGCAGGCAGCAAACTCAGCCGCGATATGCTCAAGAGCGCCTACCGTGCTTTTGCAAAGCAGTGCTATCTCATCATCGAGCTGATGCGCCAGTTCTACGACGAGCAGCGGGTATTCCGCATCGTGGGCGAAAGCGGCGAGAGCCGGTTCGTGCCCTTCTCGGCGCAGGCGCTGCGGGCGGTGCCCGGCGGCAGCGTGGGCGGCGTGGAACTGGGCAGCCGGGAGCCGATCTTTGACATCGTGGTGAGCGCCGCCAAGAAAAGCACCTTCAGCCGTCTTTCCCAGAACGAGACGGCCAAGGAGTGCTATCAGCTGGGCTTTTTCAAGCCGGAAAATGCCGATGCCGCCCTTGCGGCACTGGAAATGATGGACTTTGAAGGCATTGAGAAGGTGCGCCAGAGGGTGCGGCAGAACGGCACCCTTGCCCAGCAGCTGGCTAGGATGCAGCAGCAGATGGCACAGATGTCGGCGGTGATCGCCCAGCAGGGCACCGGGCCTGACGAACCGGCCCGCAGTGCAGGCGGTGCGTCTGCGCAGAAGGACGGGCAGGCGGTAAAGCTGGCGGGCCTTGGCAATGCCCTGCCGGTGGCCGCCGCTGCACGTGCCATGGACATCCATTAAAAAGGAGGTGAATTTTATGATGAAAGTTTGTTACAGCGAGATGGATACCCCCGCCGGGCTGAGCTGCCGGCTGGAAGCTGCCGGTCATGCAGGCTATGCGCCTGCCGGGCAGGACATCGTTTGTGCAGGAGCCAGCACCGTGATGCAGGGCCTTGTGTACCTGCTGGCCGGGGAAGAGAACGCCCACAGCGAAGCCTTTGATGAGCCGGACGGCCCGCGTCTGGCAGTGAGCGTGGATACGCCCTGCGAAGAATGGGTGCGCGGTGCCTTTGAGCTGGCCAAAGCCTGCTTTGTGCTGCTGGCCGAACGCTACCCGGAGAATGTCCGCTTTGCGGATGTGAGCCGCAGAGGAAAGGAGAGCATGATGGATCTGCAGCTGTTTGCAGCGGAGGCGACCGCCGCCTGCGGCGGAAACAGGGAGCCGAGGCTGGGGCAGCGGCCAGCAGAACACGAGTGCCGCTCAAGGCACGAAGTGGACGCTGGGAGCCGCAACCCGTGGGGAGCCTTTATGCTACAGCTCTTTGCAGAGGGAGAAGCCGCTTCCCCTGCCCTGAGCGAAGCGCAGACCCGGCAGGCGGTGGCCTCCGGCACCATGAAGCCGGACGAAGCAAAAGTACCCGCTGCGCCGCAGGCTTCGGTAGAGAAAACCGTAGAGCTGCAGCCGGAAAAGCCCCGGCAGGAACTGCCTGTGCAGCGCCCAGAACTGCCGCCGCTGTCCAGCTTTGCCCGCAGCACACAGGCTGCTGTGCACAGCCTGCATGCCCGCTGGGCGGCAGAGGAAGCGGCCATGCGCCGCAGCCAGCCGAACTTCGACCTGCAGGACGAGCTGCGCAGCCCGGAGATGCGCCGCCTGATGCAGCTGCCCGGCATGAGGGTGCGGGATGCGTACCGTCTGGCCCACTACGACGAAAACCTGCGCACTGCAGCGCAGGCTGTGGAGCAGGGCGTGGTGGAACGCATTCAGCAGCGGGCCGCACGGCCCACCGAAAACGGCATCCGGCCCGGCGGCGCGGCTACCGTCCGCCCGGATGTAGCCAGCATGACCCGCGCCCAGCGCGAAGCACTGGAACGCCGTGTGCTCCACGGAGCACAGATCGAATTGTGACTATTTTACAAGAGAAAGGAATATGAGCATGAACAAGAATTTCAACATCCAGCTGTTTGCGGAAAACCTGAACACCACCGCTACCATGTCGAAAGAGATGAAGACCTTCTACGAGAAGCGTCTCATCGATCAGGCAGAGCCGCGTCTGGTGCACGACCAGTTTGCGGACTACTATCCTGTGCCCCAGAACGGCGGCAAGACCATTGAGTTCCGCAAGTACGACAGCCTGCCCAAGGCATCCACTCCGCTGACCGAGGGCGTGACCCCGAACGGTCAGGCACTGAATGTGACCACCATCACCAGCGATCTGCACCAGTACGGCGGCTGGACTCCGCTGACCGACGTGCTGCAGATGACCGCCATTGACAACAATGTGGTGCAGGCCACCCGTGTGCTGGCAAGTCAGGCAGGCCGCACCATGGACAGCATTACCCGCGATGTGCTGGCGGGCGGCACCAATGTGATCTATGCGCCCAAGCTGGCCGCAGACGGCACCGAGACTGCCGTTGCCAGCCGCAAGACACTGGACAAGACCTGCACCCTGACCCCGAAGCTGTTCTTTCAGGCAGCGGCACAGCTGGGCGCGATGAACGCCGACCCCATCGGCGACAGCTACATTGCCATCATCCACCCCTACGCTGCCTACGACCTGAAGACCAGCAAGGAGTTCATTGAGGTGCACAAGTACGCCGACCCGGACACCATGTTCCGCGGCGAGATCGGCAAGCTGGGCAACATCCGCTTCATCGAGACCAGCGAGGCCAAGATCTGGAAGGATTCCACCTGCCCGGACGGTCTGGCTGTGTTCGGCACGCTGGTGCTGGGTGCCCACGCCTACGGCGTGACCGAGCTGGAAGGCGGCGGTCTGGAGCACATCGTCAAGCAGCTGGGCTACGGCGACGACCCGCTGAACCAGCGCGCTTCCGTGGGCTGGAAGGGCATGCGTGCGGCAGAGCGTCTGGTGGAGCAGTACATGGTGCGCATTGAAAGTGCGTCCAGCTATTCCGCCACCGCTGCTGCAAACTGAGGAGGCGTGAGCCATGGCTGAAAAGAAAAATGTGCGCATCCGGCTGTTCAAGGATAACAGCCGCTACAAGGGCGATCTGTTCGTGAGCGTGAACGGTGTGAACTATAAGATCCGCCGCGGCGTGGAGGTGGAAGTGCCGCCCGAAGTGGCCGAGGTGCTGGAGCACAGCCAGATGCAGGATGAGCTGACCGCCGCCCGCATTGCGGCGGCAGAGAACGCCGCCCAGTAAACCCGAAACAGACAAAAAGCCCGGCTGGGGAGCCTGCCCGGCCGGGCCTTTATAAAAAGGAGAGTGAACATATGACCGTAGGACAGGCGCTGGAACGCGCCGAAGAGCTGCGCCCGGGCAGCCGCATTGCGCTGGCCACCCGGCAGGCGTGGCTGAAGGAAGCAGACGCGATGCTGCGGGAACGCTTTTTTAAAAACAGCATCACAGATGCATACGACGATGTGGGCGCAGACCTTGCATGGGACGACAGCCTGCAGGGCGACGATGTGCTGCTGGCACCGGCACCTTTTGATGCGCTGTATCCGCATTATCTGTGTGCCATGACCGATGCGGCCCTTGGTGAGACCGACCGCTACGTCGGGGAGCAGGCCCAGTACAACAGTCTGCTGGCAGATCTGGCGGCGTGGCTGCGGCGCAGCTACCCGACACTGACGGGTGCCCAGTGGCGCTGGTAAGGAGGTGAGAGCATGGTTCTGGCAAACAGAGCGAAGCTGCAGAACAGCCGCAGTCTTGTGCGGGTATTCGGCGGGCTGAACGAGACCTATGCCTGCTCGGAAGCAGAGTACAGCGCGGGCGTGAATTTTTCTGCCCGGGATTTCCCGGCGCTGAGCACCCGCAAGCCGCGCCGCAAGCTGAGGGAGTTGACCGGGCTGAACGGCATGTATCACCTGAACGGGCTGCTGACCGTCTGCGGGAAGGATCTGATCTACACGCCGGATGCCGACGGCGTGAACCCGGTGACCTGCACCGAGGCAGTGACCGACGGCAAAAAGGCACTGGTGGGCATTGGTACAAAAATCCTGATCTTCCCGGACAAGGTAGCCTTTGATACAGCGGACGGAAGTGTTTCGGCACTGGGAGCTGTATGGCAGGCAGAGGGACAGAGCGTGCAGTTTGCACCCTGCGATGCTGCGGGCAAGGCCTACGAGGTGAGCGGTTACGGCAAGGAGGAACCGGAGAAGCCTGCAGACGGACAGCTCTTTTTGAAGGTGGAGGACGAGGAGCACCCATGGGCCAGCACCAGCACACTGGAAGAGTACAGCGCATCCTCCGGCAACTGGACGGCAGTGCCGCTGGAATACTGCCGCATCACAGCGGCGGGCGCGCAGAGGCTATTTGCCCAGTGGGACACCGTGACCGTGCAGGGCACGGCAGCACAGCAGGCTGGCATGTGGACAAAGCTGGACGGGGATCTGGTAGTTTACGATGTGCTGGAAAACGGGCTGCGCGTGCGGGTAAGCCCGGAGGGAGATCATGTTTACGGCACGCTGGTGCAGAGCGCCGAGAGCGCCCAGTGGACCAGCTTGGACGGCAAGGAGACACGCAGCTTTGCGGTGAGCACGCCGGTGCGGATGGAACGCCGCGTGCCGGATCTGGACTACGTTACCGAGTGCGACAACCGGGTATGGGGCTGCAGCAGCAAGGAAAACGTGATCTATGCCTGCCGCTTAGGCGACCCCACCAACTGGTTTTCCTACCGGGGCATTGCGGCAGACAGCTACGCAGTGACGGTGGGCAGCGATGGTGCGTTTACCGGCGCGGCCACATGCATGGGCTATGCGCTGTTCTTTAAGGAGAACACACTGCACAAGCTCTATGGCTCCAAGCCTTCGGATTTTCAGCTCACCTCGCTGCGCTGCCGGGGCGTTGCCAAAAACGCGGCGCGCAGCCTGTGTGTGCTGAACGAGACGCTCTATTATCTTTCGCCGGACGGAGTGATGGCATGGGACGGCAGCATTCCAACAAAAGTGTCCGGCGCGTTGGATTCGGGCCGACTGGCCAATGTGCAGAGCGCGGTGGGCAGTGCGCTGGATGGCCGCTATTACCTGCATGTGGCCCGCACGGCGGCAGGCGAAAATACGGCAAGGCTGCTGGTGTACGATACCGAGCGCGCGCTCTGGAGCGAAGAAAACGTGTGTTCCTACGAGATGACCAGCACCGGCGGACAGCTTTATCTGTGGGACGGGCAGGCACTGTGGGCCGCAGATCCCAGCCGCGAAGCGGACTGGCAGGCCACCGACGGTGTGGAGGAAAAGCTGAACTTTGAGCTGACCACTGGTGACATTGGGCTGGACGGGGCCGAGGACCGGTATCTTTCCCGACTGACGCTGCGGCTGGATGCCGAGTGCAGCAGTACGGTGGAGGTGGCCGCCAGCTATGACGGCGGCCCATGGGAGACGGTGGCAAGCCTGACGGCACAGGACAAGCGGCGCAGCTTTGATCTGCCGTTCGTGCCCCGGAGGCACGGCACCCTGCGGCTGCGCCTGAAGGGCAGGGGACAGATCACCCTGCGCAGCATTGCAAAAACAATGGCCGCTGCCAAGGGCGGCATTGCAGGCGGGGAGGTGTGACGAATGGCAAGCGTGATGGGCATTAACAAGATCGGCCTGCCCAAGCTCAGCGAGAACATGGACCCGGAGGATGCCCGTGCCCTGCGCAGCTACCTGTACCAAATGCAGGAACAGCTGCAGTATGTGCTGAGCAATCTGGACGTTGAGAACATGTCCGACGAGATGCGCACGAAACTGCAGAATTTATAAGGAAAGGATCATATATGGCAAACAGAAAGAAAAAGGAAGAAGCGCTTGCCGTTGTGCAGGCGCAGACGGAGGGCAGCGGCCAGCCTGCCGTGCAGAGCGGCTATTCGGCAGCGGGACTGGACAGCCGCTCGGAGGTGGAAAACGCGCTGGCAAATTCCAGCTACAAGCCCAGCCAGACCGTGACGGATGCCGCAGATGCGCTGAAGGAGTGGCAGGCAAACCGCCCGGGCGATTATCAGAGCAGCTATCAGGAGCGGATCGACCAGCTTTTGAACCAACTGCTGCAGCGTGAGAGCTTCCAGTACAGCTACACCAAGGATCCGCTCTACCGCCAATACGAGCAGAACTATTTGCAGAACGCCCACAATGCCAGCGCAGATGCTGCGGCGCAGGCTGCAGCCCTGACCGGCGGTTATGGCTCCAGCTATGCCACGAGCGCCGCCCAGCAGGCGTATCAGCAGCAGATCGGTGCGCTGAGCAGCGCCATCCCCACGCTGTACAGTCTGGCACTGGATACGTATACCAGCGGCGGCAACGAGCTGGTGAGCCAGCTGGATCAGCTGAACAACAGCGAACAGGATGCCCAGCGGCAGTACAACAACAAGCTCTCGGACTACTACACCCAGCTGAAGCAGAAGGGCGAAGCATACAACAACGCCTATGCGCAGGACTACGGGCAGTATCAGGATTATCTGAGCCAGCTGGGCACCCTGCACGATTATTACTCTGCGCAGGAACAGCAGCAGGCAGCACGCCGCCAGCAGGTGTTCAGCAATGTGATGACCGTGCTGGGTGTGCTGGGCGATGCGGTGCAGATCGTTCTCAGCGGCACCACGGGCGTTGGCTCCATGCTGAGCGGCCTGCTGAATACCGGCTACAACATCTACTCCGGCAACCGTCAGTACGAGGCAGCCCGTGCGGACGCTCAGTGGAACCAGCAGCTGCAGGAGCGTCAGTATCAGGACAGCCTGAACCAGCAGCGCTACGAGAACGAGACGAGCGAGCGGGAGTATCAGGACAAACTCAACCAGCAGAAATTCAACAACGATGTCACAAGCCAGAAGCTGAACATCGCACTGGGCGAGTGGAACCTGAAAAAGTCCAATGCAGCGCAGAAAGCAAGCCGCGCTGGCAGCACGGCGGCAGGCAGTAAGACTGGCGGCACTGGCACGGGCAGTACGTCCTCCGGTACAGCCAGCCGCAGCACGGGCACTGCCACCCGTCTGGGCAGTGACACCTCCCGGAATGTGACGGTGCCCTACATGGCCATGCTGATGCGCAGCCAGGGCAAGAGCGATACCAGCATCAGCACCGCACTGCGACAGGATGGCTATTCCAGCGCAGAGATCGCACAGATCCTGCAGCAGATGAGGCGCTGACCGTTCGGGTGGATACCAAACAATAAAAAGCATGTGCAGAGCACACAGGAGCCGTTCCGGCCAGAGGTGTTCTGCACATGCTTTTTTAGCAGAAAATAATGGCGTGCTGTTCGAGTCCCACTGGGATACCCCACCAAATAAAAAAATCCGCCGATGCAAAGCATCAGCACAGCATTTGTCTTGGTAGACATTCCTACTGATTGGAACCCGCAGGCTAACCAACAGCCCACTGGGCTGTTGGTTGCTCTGCCGCTGATGCGTCAGAGCCGCCTTGTTCGAGCCCCACTGGGCACCCCGCCAAATAAAAAATCCGCCGATGCAAAGCATCAGCGGATTTTTTGGTGGGGTGCCCAGTGGGACTCGAACCCACGGTCTCCAGATCCACAATCTGGCGCGTTAACCGACTACGCTATGGGCACCACATAGATGCGCCCGAAGGGACTCGAACCCCCGGCCCACTGCTTAGAAGGCAGTTGCTCTATCCACCTGAGCTACGGGCGCACGTTGTAATCCCATGGGTTCCATTATGGCGGCAGCTGTGTGTCGGCACACGCTGCGAGAAGTATAATACCATACAGGCCCCATTCTGTCAAGCAAAAAATGCAAAAATCTTTTTTCTTTTTTCAAAGCCCGCAAAGCACTGCTTTACAGCAGCCACATGCCCGCAAAGCCCAACGCAAAGCCAAGCGCGGCTCCGCCTACGACATCGCGGATATGGTGCACGCCGGTCAGCACACGGCCAACACAGATGAGCACCGTGATGCCCACCATCACCCAGCCCGCCTTCGGGTAGAAATACATCCATACCATGGCCAGCACGGAAGCGCTCAGCGCGTGGCGGGATGGGAAGGAGTGTCCCCGGGTCTCCTTGTGCCGCAGCGGTTCAAAGCCGGGCTGTTCATAGGGACGCGGCAGGTTCAGCCTGTCCCGCAGGATGGTGCCGCCCCAGAAGGTAAGCCCCGGCACGAACACCGTCCGCGCAATGACGGCGGTGAGGTCCAGCGCGGCCTGACGCTGACTGCCCAGCAGCCGAAACAGCCGGACGTTCAGCAGGCAGAGCAGCACCGGATAACATACAAAAGGGATGAGCGGCAGCCAGCGGTCCAGTTCCACCACACAGCGCTTGGCTGTGTGGTGGGCATCCATCCAGCTGTGCAGGGCGTGATAATGTTCTGCGGTCAAAAAAGATCCCTCCGCATCGGGCACCTGAAAAATTAAAAGCAGGTGTCCAGATAATTTTCCACATCAAAGGGTTCCGGGGTGGAATCCTTGCGCAGGTACAGCGGGTGGTGGGGGTGGCCCTTTTTGCTGCGCCTGCCAAAGGTGACCCACGGGATCTCCCGCTCCCGCGTCAGGGCCACCATCTCCCGCATCAGGCCGGGCAGATAGTCCCGCTTTTCGATCAGCGTGCCCCACGCTGCCCACATGGTGGGTTCGGTCTGGGCCAGAACGGCTTTGAGCCAGCGCAGGTTTTCGTCACACAGGGCGCGGTCCGGCACACGGTCCATATCGTTAGGGTCGGTGGCGCGCTGGGGATACACGTTGAACATGATCCAGCTGTCAAAGCCGTTGGCGGCGGCAAGACGCTCCACACTTTTCAAGGTGGGATCCAGCGCACCGGGCTGGGCGGTGCTGGGGTTGATGCCAATGCATACCAGCGGGTGGGTGCCAACGCGGCCCAGTACGTAACGGTAAGGCTGATATGTATGCGGCTCGTAATACCAGATGCCGCCGGGATATTCGTCGGCCTTGAGTACGGGAATCTGTTCGGTCTGCATGGAAAGAATGCTCCTATCATTGTTTGCTTTCTATTATCGTACCTGAAACTGCAGGATAAATCAACTCTTTTGTGCGGAAAATCCTCCCATAAAATCAAATTTCATGGTATACTAAAGAAGGACGCTGCGGCAGCTGGCTGCAGCGCATTGCAGCTGAGAAAAAGGAGCAACTATGCTGGAAGATTACAAGAACGCACTGAAGAGCGGCCAGCGTGCTTACCGTGCCTGTGTGGCGCGCGGCCAGTCGCCGTATCTTGCGGTGCTGGACGATATTCTGGTCAATGTGAACATCGTGGCGCAGGAGCCGCTGGGCCTTGTGGAGATCCCGGCGGAAAGCATCGTCGGCACAAAGACCAGCGGCCGTCACACCGCCTTTGCACCGAACTTTATGCCCCTGCTGGAGCCGGACACCGAGTTTGCAGGCAAGTGGTCGAACCTCTGCGATGCACATCTGGAAGAGGGCATCCACACCCCCATTATCGCCTACGAGTTCCTGAACAAATTCTATGTGCAGGAAGGCAACAAGCGGGTATCGGTGCTCAAGTATTTTGATGCGGTCAGGATCGCGGGCACGGTCACGCGGCTCGTCCCGGAACGGAACGACAGTCTGGAAAACCGTATCTACTACGAATTTCTGGATTTTTATAAGCTCTCCAAGGTCAACGATGTGCATTTCTCCCGTCTGGGAGGTTACGCAAAATTGCAGACGCTGGTGTGCAAGGCCAGCGGTGAAAGCTGGACGGATGATGACCGGCTGAGCTTTTCCTCCTTCTATACCATGTTCCGCCAGCAGTTTCTGGCTCTGGGCGGCGGCGGACTGAATTTGACTGCCGGCGATGCTATGCTGGTGTATCTGTCGGTCTACCGTTACGCGGATGCCTGCGAGAGCACGCCCAGCCAGATGAAGCAGAATCTGGAAAAGCTGTGGGATGAGGTGAAGGTGCTCACCGAGCCGCAGGCCGTGGCCCTTTCGCTGGAGCCGAAGCAGGGCCCCGGCGAACCGCTGCTGGCAAAGCTGAACATCTTTACAAAGCCCAGCGAGCTGAAGGTGGTGTTCCTGCACGAGCACAACGCCGAAAACAGCGCATGGGTGCGCGCCCACGACAAGGGCATCGAAGCGCTGCAGCAGGCGTTCCCGGACCGGGTATTCATCACCCGCAAAGAGAACATCGAGCCTGAGGTGGACGCGGAGCAGGTGCTGGAGGATGTGGCTCACGACAATGCCGACGTGGTGTTCACCTCAAGTGCCCGGATGCATACCGCCTGCCTGAAGGTGGCGGCCCAGCACCCCAAGACCCGCATCCTGAACTGTTCGCTCAACGCGCCGCATCCGCTGGTGCGCACCTACTATCCCCGCATGTATGAAGTGACCTATCTGCTGGGAATGCTGGCCGGCGTGATGGCAAGGACCGACCGCGTGGGCTATGTGGCGGCAAACCCGGTGTATGGCATCCCGGCGGCAGTAAACGCCTATGCGCAGGGCCTGAAGACCGTGCGCCCGGACGCAAAGGTGGTGCTGCGCTGGGCCTGCCTGCCGGACCCGGCACACCCGCTGGATTTCTCTGACAGGCCGGATGTGGAGATCTTCTATGCCCGCGATAACCGGGAGCCGGAAGGCACCCACCGGGATTACGGCCTTGTGCGCCGCATGCCGGACGGCAGTTTGCAGCCGCTGGGCCTGCCCGTGTGGCGGTGGGATACGTTTTATATCGAGATCGTGCGTTCCATTTTTGACGGTGCATGGGACAGCGATGCTGCCGGTGCCCGGGCGGTGAATTACTGGTGGGGCATGCGCAGCGGCGCAGAGGAGATCGATTACAGCAAAGACCTGCCCGCAGGCACTTTACAGCTGCTGGACCTGATGGAAAAGATGCTGCACGAGGATGACCTGCGCATCTTCCCGGAAGACCTGTACGCACAGGGGCATGTGCTGCACTCGCCGGAGGCCGTGGTCTACAGTCCCAAGGAATTGATGGAGATGGACTGGCTGGACGAATGCGTGGAAGGTGCGCTGCCGCACTACGATGAACTGGATGTAAAAACGCATGTGCTTATGGCGATCAACGGCCTCAATACCCTGAAAGGGTTTGTGAAATAAGCGGCCCTCAGGCCGAGAGAGAACGGAGCAAACCGATGTGAAAATTCTTGCAATTTCGGATGTGCCCTCTAAAGCACTGTGGGACTACGGTACCCGTGAACATCTGGAAGGCATCGACCTGATCCTTTCCTGCGGGGATCTGCCGCAGAAGTATCTGGAATATCTTACGAACTTTACGGCTGCGCCCATCTTGTATGTCCACGGCAACCACGACGGCAGTTACAGGGAAAATGAACCTGGCGGATGCATTTGTGTGGACGACAGCGTGTACGTGTGGAAGGGCCTGCGCATTATGGGACTGGGCGGCAGCATCCGCTACAATAATCGGGAGGACAGCTTCCAGTATACGGAAAGGGAAATGCGCCGCCGTGTGCGCAAACTCTGGCGCAAGGCCCATCATGTGGGCGGCATCGACCTGCTGCTCACCCACTCCCCGGCGGCTGGCCTGAACGACAGCACGGATCGTGCTCACAAGGGCTTTGCGTGCTTCAATGATCTGATGGATGAATACGAGCCGCAGTGGTTCGTGCACGGCCATGTGCACCTGAACTATGATGCAAAGCTGCCGCGCGTATGCACCCGCGGCAAGACCACCGTGATCAACGCTACCGAGCGCTATGTGTTCGAGATCCCGGACCCGGACCCAGTGATCCAGCATTATCCGCTCTGGAAAAGATGGTTTGATGTAAAATGAAAAGCTGCCTTGCATTTTTGGATGCAGGGCAGCTTTTTTACGGTTTAAAATGGAGCCTTGTGTGGGAACGGACAACCTGCCGCAAAACAGGTGCGGAGTGCTTTGCAGCAGGAGAAAAGAATACAGGAAAAGTTACAGCTCCAGCTTGCCGGAGACTTTGTTGATCACGTAATAGGCAGCGTCTTCCTCGGGCTTGACGTATACCTTGCAGGACTGCACGCCAACCTTGTGGGTAGCGCGGTAATCGGCCTTGGCACGGTCGATGATATCGGTCACGTTATACTGCTTGCCGCTGAACTCCACATACAGCTCCGGTGCAAGCGGGGGACGGCCGCGGCGTGCAGGGGCCTTGGCAGATTTACGGGTCTTAGACTCCTTGGCCTCAGCGGCAGGAGCTTCCACAGCAGGAGCAGCCGCTGCGGTCTTTTTCTTTTCGGGCATAGATAAACCCCTCCTTGATCGTATTTGGATGCTGCACAGGGGGCTGCACAGCATTGGCTCCATGAAATATATTATTTATATAATAAGTTTTTAGAAATGGTTTGTAAAGTCTTTTTTGCAAAAAACTTTCGGAAAAAGGCAGGAAATCGGGTGTGAAACTCACTGGAATGCATTTTGATGCAACAGTATTACGGAACTGCCACAAAAACACGCAAAAAAGGCGGACCTTTCTGGTTTGCGCCGGGAACGCTCCCGCTACAAACCCGGCGGGTAAAAGCGGCGGCTTTCCGGCCCGGATTTACTCCCGGCAAAGCTCCTTGGCGCGTTGCACAACAGGGGCAAGAAGCTCCTCGTCCCAGTCCTCGGCAAGGGTGAACAGCAGCTGATAAACGGCGGCCTGTGTCTGACCCTGCGGGCGCTTTTGGGCCAGCGCAAACGCGGCAGAAAGCATTTGCAGCTTGAGGGTGCGGATACTCTCGGGCGCAGCCCACAGGCGGACAAAATCGTAATCGTTCGTGTTGCCGCAGGGCATGGCACAGGTGGCGCAGCCCGGGGCAACGCGGTGCTTTTCAGTCTGGACGATGGCAAGCATCCGCTGCAGCCTTTCCTCCGGTGCATCCGGCTGCGCGGCAAGGCGCAGACCGGCGTTCAGCACCTCGTCGGTGTCGTCAGTTTTGGGCTCGCTGGTGGTGGCCCGGGCAAGCCCCACGAGAGCACCGAGAAGGGCATCTCTTGCCTGCTGAGCAGGGGTGACAGGCGCTTTTAAAAGTTCAGGCATGGCACAGTTCCTTTCAATGGTTCTTTCTGCGGAAAGTATAGCCGATTCTGCTATGTTTTACAAGATGAACAAAACGGAAATTAAAAATAAAATATAGGCTGCTTGTGAGTTTGATGCCGTTTGTGGTTATGACCCTATTTCGTGAAAAAAGTTCTCAAAAAGCCCGCAGGCTTTTTGAGAACCCAATAAAAATAATAATTCCGCTAAAGATGCTCAGAGCGAAGCAGAGAGCTTTTAAAATCGTGCTCAGCTCAGATCAGGCCCGGCACTTCTTTTACCAGCAGCTCCGCCAGCTGTGCGTGGCCCTTGCGGGTCAGGTGCATGAAATCCACCTTGTTGAACTCGCAGTCCTTTGCGTCCAGGAAGTGCACACCCTGCCGCTCGCAGATGATGCGGAGCTGCCCGGCTACACCGGCAGACTTCTCCACACAGCCATCGCCCATCACAGCGTCGTGGAAGCCTGCGCCGATGGGAGGAGGTGCCACCACCAGAATGTTGGGCTGCTTGGTGCCCCAGCAGTCCACGCTCTTTGCTTTGAGGATCAGCCGCTCCATGCCCGCAGCGATGCAGGCGGCATTGGCACCAAAGCGCTCCTTCACATCATTCGTGCCCAGCATGATGATGAGCAGGTCGATGACCTCGTGGCTCTTGAGCAGGGCATAGATGACGCTGAGGGCATCCATGGATTCGTGGATGGGGTCCACAAATACGGTGGTGCGGCCGGAAAGTCCCTCTTCGGTCACAAGGTATTCGTCGCCCAGCGCCTTCTGCAGGCGGCAGGTCCAGCGCTCCTCTTCATTGAAGCGGATGCCGTGGTCGGCGCAGTCGTTCGGGTCGGCACAGTAGCCGTGGGTGTTGGAATCGCCCAGACAGAGGATATGTGTTTTCATATATGATTACTCCTTTTCCATGGTCTGCCGGAAGTAGTACACTGCGCCCACCATACCGGCATCGTTGTGCAGCTGAGCGGCGCGCACTTCCAGCCCCTCTGCAAAGGCGGGCATGACCGATGCTTTCACCTTTGCGGCAATTGGTTCGATCAGCAGTTTCTGCTGCGCGCTCACGCCGCCGCCGATCAGAATGAGTTGCGGGTTGAAGATGTGCACCATGCCTGCAAGGCCCTGTGCGATCTCGTCCGTCCAGTGGTCCAGCAGGGCAAGAACTGTCTCGTTGCCTGCTTCGGCTGCGGCAAAGATGGCGCGGCCATCCTTCCAATCGGGGTTCTTTTCCTGTGCGGCGCGCACCAGCGCGGTGGTGGCAGCGTAGCGTTCCCAGCAGCCCTTTGCGCCGCAGGTACAGTCCACACCGTCCAGCGCGTGGGTGCGGTAGTGGCCCAGCTCACCGCCAAGGCCCCGTGCACCCTCTAACAAATGGCCTCCGGTCAGGATGCCGCCGCCCACGCCGGTGCCAAGGGTCACACCGATCACGTCCGTATAGCCCTGTGCAGCGCCGACCCACACTTCACCCAGTGTCATGCAGTTGGCGTCGTTGGCCACTGTGACTGGCAGGCCGAAGTCCTCTTCCAGCGCAGACTTGATAGGGCTGCCGATGTAATTGGGGAAGTTGCCGCAGGTACCGGCCACGATGCCCTTGCGGCTGTCGATCTGACCGGTGGCCGAAACGCCGATGCCCGCAAGACTTTCCACCGGGATGGAATTTGCGGTCAAAAACTCCTTTGCGGCCCTGCGCACGGTGGTGAGAACAGGCGTCTGGTAGCCGTCAAAGCTGACGCTTGCTTCGCCCTTGAGCAGCACCCTGCCGGTCTCGTCCACGATGCCCAGCTTGACGGCAGTGCCGCCGATATCAATGCCAAAATACTGTTTCATCCGGCACACTCCATTTTACTTTTTTGCGGCGTTGATGGCACCGGTAAAGCGGGCCGTGATCTCTGCCGGGCGGGTGATAGCACCGCCCACCACCAGTGCGAATGCACCGGCTTCCAGCGCCTTGACCGCCTGCTCCGGGTAGTGGATGTGGCCCTCGGCAATGACCTTTGCCGGGCACTCTGCGGCCAGCTTATGGACAAAATCAAAGTCGATATCGTCAATGCCTTTTGTCTCCGGGGTGTAGCCGCGCATGGTGGTGCCCACAAAGTCGGCACCGGCTTCGGCGCAGGCCATGGCATTCTCAAAGTTGTCGCAGTCGGCCATGACCAGCTGGTCGGGGTACTTTGCCTTGATGGCGCGGATGAACTGGGCAGAGGTGGAGCCGTCCGGGCGCAGGGCACCGGTGCCCTGCACGGCAAGGATGTCCACGCCGCACTCCACCAGCTCGTCCACTTCCTTCATGGTAACGGTGATGTACATGGGCGTGCCGGGGTAGTCCTTTTTGATGATGCCGATGACCGGCAGATCCACCACCTGCTTGATCTGGGTAATGTCGCGCACGGTGTTGGCACGGATGCCCACAGCACCGCTCATGGCGGCGGCTTTTGCCATCAGCGGCATCACGCCGCCTTCTTTCGTGTACAGGGGCTCCGTCTCCAGTGCCTGACAGGAGACGATCAGACCACCCTTGATCTGAGCAAACAGCTTTTCCTTATCCATCGTTCAATCCTCCATCCGAATCTTTACAACAGCCTTGCGCACGCCCACGCAGCCGTGCTGTACAAGGCCGGGTTTGTGCAGCTCCGTGGGGAAGAACAGCACAAAGCGTCCTTCGCCCAGTGTGCCGGTCACGACACTGGCGCTGTCCTGAAAACCGCAGTCGCCGGTAAAATCGCCGATCTCCCTGCCGGGATTTGTGGTAAAGCCCCAGCCCTCGCTGCCGGTGATGTCGAGCTGCAGGTCAGCATACTTTTTGTGATATTCCGGGTGGTAGCCATCGTCCGAATGGAGCGTGGCATCCATCGTGTTGATGAATACTTCCTCGCCATCCACCTCGGTGCGGCCCAGAGGCAGGCTGGCAGGGTCGTGGGTCAGCAGGTAATCAATGGCCGTGTCGAGATTTTTGCAAAGGCCCTTGTAGCGCGTCAGGTGCTGCAGGGTATCACAGATCATAAAACGTCCCTCCAAAAACAAGCGCCCGCTCTCCCCTCTGAAAAGAGACGGAGAGGGGCGCTGCTTCAATTTTACAGCTTTGCGATGGCAGCTTCGATCATGGCCTGTGCTTCGGCCACGATGGCTTCATCTTCCGGGATCAGGCCGGGCATCGGCTCACGCACGCCGCCCAGCTCCAGACCGTACATCCGGCGCAGGATCTCCTTCTGCACGGCGTACAGGTTGCCGTGGGCTTCGCACATCTTGTAGATGATGCGGTCGGCATCGTACTGGATGGCGCGGGCGGCTTCGATCTCGCCCTTGTTGATGTGGTCGTTCATGGCCAGATACAGCTCGGGCATGACGGCGTAGGTGCCGCCGATGCCGCCGTCTGCGCCGATCACGCGGCCAGAAACAAACTGCTCATCGGGACCGTTGAACACCACAAAATTCCCCTCGCCGCGGGCGGCGATGCCGGCATCCTTGAACATCTGGATGTCCTGGGTGGGCATGGAGCTGTTCTTCACAGCCACTACATTGGGGTTCTTGAGCATTTCCTTCAGCAGGCTCATGGTCAGGCCGGTGCCTGCCAGCTGCGGGATGTTGTAGATGACGAACTCGGTGTTGGGAGCAGCAGCGGACATATCGTTCCAGTATTTTGCAATGGCGTACTCCGGCAGGTGGAAGTAGATGGGAGGAATGGATGCAATGGCGTCCACACCCACGCTCTCGGCATGACGGGCCAGCTCCACGCTGTCGGCGGTATTGTTGCAGCCGACATGCGCAATGACGGTCAGCTTGCCCTTGGCTTCGCTCATCACGGCTTCCAGAACGGCCTTGCGCTCATTCACGTGCTGATAGATGCACTCGCCGGAGGAGCCGCCCACATACACGCCCTTGACGCCTTTGGCGATCAGATGGCGGGTAAGGGCCTTGACGCCCTCGGTAGAAATATTGCCCTCTGCGTCGTAGCAGGCGTAAAAGGCGGGGATGACACCCTGATATTTTTTGATATCTTTCATGTTCCAAACCCTTCTTTAAAAATAGTAATAAATACAGATGAAATGGTTTTGCATCAAGCTCGTACGCTTTCTGTTCCGGGCAGCGGCATCAGCGCCCTCTTGCGGTGCCCTGCATCCGCTTCGGCCCTTGGGCGGGCCTTGCGTCTTGCAGACCGCTGCGCCAAAAATCCCTCCCTGCATGCCCCTTTTTGTCGCTGCGCGACATCTTCCCCCGGCCGGGGGAAGTCTTTGCCCGCAGGCGGCGGTCGGGATTTTAGCCCTTAACAGCACCCATTGCGATGCCCTTGGTAAAGTACTTCTGGAAAATGAGGAAGATGATGATGATAGGCACAGCAGCCAGTGCGGCACCTGCCATGATCAGGCCAAAGTCGGTGCTGTTCTCAGCCTGCAGCTTTGCAATGCCCAGAGAAATGGTCAGGTTGCTGGTGCTGGACAGCATGATCAACTGCATGAAGTAGTCGTTCCAGCTGTTGATGAAGGTGAAGATGGCCAGTGCGCCGATGCCCGGCTTGACCATGGGCAGCACGATGTCGATAAAGGTCTTGGCCTCGCTTGCACCGTCGATGCGGGCCGCTTCCAGCATCTCAGTGGGGATGCCCTCACTGAACTGCTTCATCAGGAACACACCAAAGGGCCAGCCCACGATGGGGAAGATGACGGCCCAGATGGTGTTGTACAGGTTCAGGCTGCTCATTTCGCGCAGCAGGGGGATCAGGATGACCTGCTTGGGCAGAGCCATTGCGCACACGATGAGGGTGAACAGCAGCTTGCGGCCTACAAAGCGCTTTTTTGCCAGTGCATAGCCGGCCATGGCGGCGGTGATGCAGGTGAGGATCATGGACATGACGGCCATGAACACGGTGTTGATCATCCAGCGGATGGCAGCGGGAGCGGTGGGGCCTACCGAGAAGTAGATGGGCTCGCCGTTAGCGCTGAACTTGGAGCCAAAGGGCACAGCCAGCTGCCACAGCGGGGCGCTCTTGCCGGAAAACAGCTTCTGATAGTTGGTCAGCACCCACTGGCTGGGCCACCATTCCGGGGTGGTGGCGTTGATGGCGGCACCGGTCTTGAAGGAACCGGTGATGATCCAGTACAGCGGGAAGGCGAACAGCACCGCAACGATGCTGATGAGGATCAGCGTCAGGATCATGTAGGCGCTCATTCTCTTGAGCTTGCTGGGGTGACGCTTCAACGGTTTTTGCTTTTTTGCAGCGGCATTTGCACTCATTGTCCGGCACCTCCTTTAATTATCCTGGTTGCCCAGCTTGAACTGGACAGCCGACAGAATGGCGATGATGATTGCCAGCACAACACCCATTGCGTTGCCGTAGCCGTAGCGGTACAGCTTGAAGGCGGTGTAGTAGATGTAGTACATGATGGTATCGGTGCTGTGGTTGGGGCCGCCGGAAGTCAGCAGCTGGATCAGCGCAAAGCACTGGAAGGAGTTGATGGTGGTAATGACCAGAATGTACAGGGTGGTGGGCATGATGGCGGGCCACTTGATCTTCCAGAAACACTGGAAATCGGTGGCACCGTCCACTTCTGCGGCTTCCACGATGGACTGGTCCACATTGCCCAGAGCGGAAACGTACAGCACGATGGGCTGGCCCACAGAGGTGGTGAGCAGGATCAGGATGATGCAGCCCAGAGCAAAGCGCTCATCGCCCAGCCAGTTGATGTTTTTGTCAATGAGGCCCAGAGTCTTGCCCAGATAGTTGAAGATGCCATAGTAGTTGTTGTACATCCACTTCCACACCACGGTAACAGCCACAGAGCCGGTGACCACGGGCAGGTAGAACACGCAACGGAAAAGGCTGGTAGCCCACTCGGGCAGGTCTACGATGGCAGAGGAGACCCACAGCGAGAAGGCGCAGGTGACGGGCACGGACACCACCACGATAATGAAGGTGTTCTTTAAGGCACCCAGAAAGATGGGGTCTGTGAACAGTTCCTTATAGTTTGCAAGGCCCACAAAGATATCGGCACGGTTCATGGTGGAATCGAAGAAGCTGGTCACCACGCACAGCACCATGGGATAGATGACGAAGCCCAGAAAGAAGATCAGGCTGGGCAGCAGGAAGCAATAGGAAGCGAAGGTCTCGCGCCGTACCAGCGCACTGCTGCGCTTAGGCTCTTTGATCGCCGTTTTTGCAGCCAAGAGGATCACCGTTCCTTTCGGTTATGATTTTTTTTTTACAAATAAAGCCCCTCCCTCGTCGGGATCTTCGAGGAAGGGGCGAAGCGTCAATAATTATCTGCCCCCGGCAGAGTGGATGGGCTTATGCCTGTGCGGCAGCGTTTGCGTTGTCCACAAAGGTCTTGACGGCAGTCTCGACATCCTCACCGGAGCCGACGCGCTGCAGCATGTTCCACCACTCGGTACGTGCGGTTGCCCAGCCCGGAGTGATCTGGTAGTAGTCGCCCAGATAAGCCATGAACTTGCTGTACTCGCTCATGATCTCGTTGTCGGCGTAGATATCGCCCACGCTGGTGCGGACCGGGAAGTAGGTGGAAGCCAGCACACTGTCCTTGACCTGATCGGGGTCGGCAGCGATGAAGTCGATGAAGGTCCTGGCTGCTTCGATCTTGGCCTCGTCGCCGTTATCAAAGATGCCGAAGCCCCAGATGCCGCCGCACAGCTTCGGGTCGCCGCTGTCGGTGGGGAAGGCCATGGGGAAGATCTCGTCGCCATCGTTGGTCAGACCGGCGGCGTTGTTGTCGCTGTTGGCCTGCTGTGCAATGTTCCAGCAGAATGCCATCTGCAGGGTGCCGTTGCGGAACAGGGTGATCTCGTCGCCGCCTGCGATGGAAGCGTCAAAGTTGATGCCCTTGGTGTCGTGCAGGGTCTGGATCGCCTTGATGTTCTCGGCGGAGTCGGCAGTGTACTTGGTGTGGGCTGCATCGGTAAAGGTGCCGCCGTACATGTTGTTGATGATGGCGCGGGTGCCCTGGTCGCCGCCCTGACCTGCGCAGTAGATGGCTGCAACGTTCTCGTAACCGCCGTTGTACAGGGCATCAACGGTCTTCAGGAAGCCGTCGGTGCTCCAGGTATGCTTGTCGGTATCAATGTACTGGTCAGCGCCCACTTCCTTGACCTTGGTCATGTTCACGGCCATGCAGTGTGCGGTCATGCACAGGGGATACTCGTAGTAGTTGCCGGCAGTGTCCTTGCAGGCGGACTCAACGGACTCGTAAATGTCCTTCTTGGCATCGTCGGTCCACAGGTCGTTCAGCGGAGCCATAACGCCCTTTGCGCCCCAGTTTGCAACCAGACGCTCGGGACCTTCCATGATCAGATCAGGTGCGCTGCCACCCTCGATGGCGGTGTTCACCTGATCGTCGCCGTTGGTGTAGTCCAGATACTCCACAGTGACCTTGATGTCAGGATACTTTGCGTTGAAGCTGGAAACCAGACCCTGAACGGTCTCGTCATTGCCCCAGCCGCCGATGGGGTATGTCCACAGCTTGATGCTGGTGGAAGAAGCAGCTGCGCTTGCAGCGGTAGAACCTGCGGTGGAAGCAGCAGTGCTGGTGCTTGCAGAAGAGCCGCCGCATGCGGCCAGAGCGCCGGCTGCGCCCAGAATGCCAGCGGCCTTCAGGAACGAACGGCGGGAAATGCAGTTTTTCATAGTAGTTTCTCCTTCGCATTCAAGATGCTTCACGTTGTTGGCGGCCTGCCGTGCCAGCGGCCGCTCTTGATGGCTCCATTATAGAAAAATATTTTCATTTTGTCCATTCATGGTTTTCATAAATTTTCAGAATGACAGTGTGCATTGTGCACAAAAGTGTGGGATATATGTTGAAATGCAAAGAAAATCTTGCTTTACTCTTCTGAAATTATTACAGAATGGTACAAACCCACAAAAACGATAGTGAAAATGTTTTTCTAAATAAAAATGCAAAATTGAAAGATATTTTCACAAAATGGCCGGCTTTTCCGCCAAAACTGTGTGCTCTGCACAGAACTGCGAGCCAAAATGTGGGCAATGCGTCTCTTGCGAAGCGGGGACGATTCTTTTATACTTTTTACAAAGGTGAATGAAACGGTCGGCAGCTGATCCGGGTCGGTGGACTGCTGCGCCGGAAAAGAGGAAAAAGAAAAATGGCAACGAATTTTTGGGAGCTGCTGCAGCAGCATCAGGGCGACCTGACAAAATCGGGCCGCACCGTGGCGGACTATCTTGTGCAGCACGCGGCAGAGGCACAGTATCTGTCCATCTCCTCGCTGCTAGGCAACGGGCGCTGGGGTTTGAGGGCTATCATGAAATGCGCATTGCGCTGGCGCAGGCCAACGCCACCGGTGCACTGGTCAACCAGCATGTGCCGGAGCCGGATGCCGACACGGCAACTTTGTGCGAGCACGCCAGCGCCTTGCTGATGACTACTATCAACGGCACCCAGAACAATCTTTCGCCGGAGGCGGTGGACAAGGCTTCGGAGCTGATGCACAAGGCCCGGCAGGTGTACTGCCTTGGTCAGGGCGGCAGCATGTATATTGCAAATGATATCTGCGCCCGCTTTGCCTGCATCTCCACCAAGTTCCGCACGGCAGGCGACAGCCATATGCAGCTGATCACGGCCAGCCTGATGACCCCGGAGGATGTGGTGCTGTTCGTTTCCTATTCCGGCGCTACCCGCGATATGCTGGAAACGCTGCGCGCGGCCAAGGCGGCGGGCGCAAAGATCATTCTGCTCACCCATTATGAGGATTCGCCCGGCGCAAAGCTGGCGGATATCGTGTTGCTGTGTGGTGCGCAGGAAAGCCCGCTGGACTCCGGCAACATCCCGGTCAAGGTGGCGCTGCTGTATGTGGCTGAAGTGCTGGTGCTGCGCTACACCATGGACGACCCCGAAAATGCCAACGCCGCACAGAATCGCACCAGTGAAGCACTGGCGGTCAAAATGCTGTAAAAATATTGCCCGCAAGGCCCCTGCAGATCCAGTGTTCTGTGGGGGCCTTGGCATATCCGGAAAAGAGTGCACAAAATTTGTTCCTGATCTTTTTCAAAAAAAAATAGACCTCATCTTTTTGATGAAGTCTATTTTTCTTTAGCCTCTTAACTTAACGGCATTGGGCGAATGCCTGATGGGCTTTTATGCCGGTGGTGGGGGTCTCCCGCGCACTGAGCAACAGCCCGCAGGGCTGATTGCTCCCCTGCTGTGCAGGGTCGTGCTGTTCGACCCGCTCACACGCCGCAGATAAAAAGAAAGCCCCCCAGACAAGCTGGAGGGCTTCCTTTTTATGCCGGTGGTGGGGGTCGAACCCACACGTGTTATTAGCACAAGGGATTTTGAGTTTTGGGGAGGGTTTTCCATTTGGTGTCATCTGGTGCCCGACTTTAAAGCGAAAAAGCAACAGTACATCGAATGAATTTTTGATAAATCTACGATTTTTCGATGCGTTTTCCCTCTACTCTGTTTTTTCGATTTGGATCGCCCAAATGGAAATTGGAGGGATGTTCAGGAGGGATGCAGGGCCTGTCATTCAGGACTGTGCACACAGGCTTTTTTCTTTTTTTGGAAAATATTTCAAACCCGTGCAATTCCGAGGGCGGCTCATTTGTATCCAGAATGAAGCGACAAAACCGGGTGCACACCCCGGCAGCGACACACAATAAGAAGAGGGGATATATTATTATGAAAAAGACGGTTTCTGTTTGTATGACGGCTGTGATGGCTCTTTCCCTGCTGGCAGGCGGCGCGGTACAGGCATACGCACTTTCGGCAGAGACGGTGGAACCAGTTTCTGCTGTGGCTGAGGAAAACTGCATTTCTGGCAGCTGGAAGCGTGCTTCCGACCCGGCACTGACCGAGAAAGTCCGCAAAGCGTTCGACAAGGCCTTTGAAGGTCTGGAGGGCGTTTCCTACACGCCCGTGGCCCTGCTGGCAAGCCGCACCACCGGCTCCGGTATCCAGTACCGCATTCTGTGCAAGGCGACTGTCGTCGTACCGGGCGCACAGGAAGAGTATGTTGTGGTCACGCTGCAGCGCGGCTGGCTGGGCAAGGCAGAAATTCTGGACATCGGCGACCCGCTGTGCCTGACAAATCTGGACTATGAGGAAGGCGCTGTGGGCACCTGGCAGGAAGCGGAGTCCCCCGCCATGACGGAGGAAGCCACGGCGGCGTTCAACGAGGCCACCGAGGGCTTTGTGGGCGTGGACTATGTGCCGGTGGCTCTGTTGAGCACCCAGACCGTGGCAGGCACGAACTACCGCATCCTGTGCGAAGCAACCACGGTTTATCCGGGTGCTGAGAGGCACTATGCCGTCGTGAACGTGTATGAAAGTCTGGAAGGCAATGCCAACATCATCAGCGTGACCGATGGATATGTGAGCTAAGGGAGAGTTTTTGATTCAGAAGGTCCTCCGCTGCACCTTGGGTATATTCAGCGGAAACATTTATTTGGATATTGCAAACAAGCCAGACCGGCGGGTCTGGCTTGTTTGCTGTTCCACGGAGTGGGCGTGGAGGAAAAGTGCTCCGCAGCATAACCTCAAAGCTGGGAGCCTTTTTATTTGACTCGTCCCTTTTCTGTTATCACTCTGCCTGTATCTCTTCCACCAGCGGCAGATAGTCGGCACAGTATTTTCGGTATAGCGGCTGCACCAGCTGCCGGAAGTTCTGCATTTCTTCTTCGGGCAGCGGCAGTTCCTGGCACCCGCCAGCCAATGCCGCTTTTCGGGCAGCTGTTTCCTCCTGCGCCCAGAGCTGGCGCTCGTATTGCGCCGATGCCCGGGCGCACGCTTGCAGGATCTGCCGGTATTCCTCCGGCAGTGCATCCCATGTGCGGCCGGAAGCCAGCTGCACCTCCGGTACGCGGCTGTGCTCATCGGCCATGTAGTACCGTGCCACCTTGTAGTGCTCCATGGAATAGTAGGCCGGCCAGTTGTTTTCGGCGGCGTCGATCTGCCCGGTCTCAAGTGCCGAGTACACATCGCTGTACGCCGTGGTCTCCGGCACTGCACCCAGCAGGCGGATCATGTCGATCACGATCTGCGAATCCTGCACGCGGATGGTCTTGCCCTGCAGATCGCTCAGGCTGCGCACCGGCTGACGGGCATAGAACGAGCGGGAACCCGCGTCGTACCAGCTCAGGCCCACGCGCCCCTGTGCGGTAAAGTCCTGCAAAAACTCTGCCCCGATGCTGCCGTCCAGCACACGCCACATATGGTTGGCATCCCGGTAGAGATACGGCAGCAGCAGCACGTTGAGCCGGGGCAGATCGTCGGTGGCCACCGAGAGCGACACACGCGCAAAATCTACGCCGCCTATGGCAAGCTGTTCCCACACCTGCTGTTCCGAGCCGTACTCGCCGTTCGCCTTGACCTGAATGACCACCTTGCCCCCGGTCTGCTGCTGCACAAGGTCCGCAAAATACTGTGCGCCCTGCGTAGTGGGGTATCCGGCGGGCTGGTTGTCGGCATAGGTCAGCACATAGTCCGGTGTGGTCTGCGGCTTTGCACTACAGCCTGCCAGCTGCAAGGCCGCAAAGCCCAGCCCGGCTAAAAAGGTCCGTCTGCGCATGGTATCTCCCTCCCTTTGAAGATAGTATAGCGCATAAGACTGCTTTTGTGCAAGAGACAGGAAAAGGCGGTGCCCGCCGCAAAGCAGGTACCGCCTTTTAGGAGAAGAAAAAGAAGATGTCGCAATTACATCAGGCCCATTGCCTGCGGCAGTGCGGTAGACACTGCCGGGATAAAGGTGACCAGCAGCAGGCCGCCGATGATGGCCACATAGTACATAAGCATGTACGGCATGACCTTGGAAAGCGAGGTGCGGCCCACTTTGATGCCCACGAACAGGGCGTTGCCCACAGGCGGGGTGATGTTGCCGATGCACAGGTTATACACGAGGATCAGACCGAACTGGATGGTGCTCATGCCAAAGCTCTGGCAGATGGGCAGAAACAGCGGGGTGAAGATGAGGATGGCCGGGGTCACGTCCATGAAGGTGCCGGACACCAGCAGAATCACGTTCATGATGAGCAGGATCACATACTTGTTGCTGGTCAGGCTCAGCAGGGCAGCCGCCACAGCATCCGGGATCTGCAGGAAGGCCATGACCCAGCCCAGAATGTTGGAAACGCCTACAAGGAACACCACCATGCCGGACATCTTGGCAGAGTCCACGAGGATCTTCCACAGGCTCTTCAGGTTGATGGAGCGGTAGCAGAAAGCAAGGATCAGCGCATAGACAACGGCAATGGCAGAGCCTTCGGTGGCAGAGAACACACCGCCGATGATGCCGCCGATGACCACGATGATCAGGGACAGGGAAGGCAGGGCGCGCAGGGTGCAGATGCCGAGATTTTTCCAGTCAAACTTACCGGGGGTGCCTTTATAGCCCAGCTTGACCGCCAGCAGCACGCCCACCACGCAGCAGCACAGCGCCCAGATGATGCCGGGAATGTAACCGGCCATGAACAGCGCAGCCACAGAGGTGCCGCCGGATGCCAGCGAGTAGGTGATCAAGGCGTTGGACGGCGGGATCAGCAAACCGGAGCAGGAGGAAGCAGCGTTGGTGGCAGCGGTCACGGCGGGGTCGTAGCCCTGCTCCTCGGCACCGTCGCGGATCATGGAGCCAACGGCAGCAGCCGCAGCGGAAGCAGAGCCGGAGATGGCGCCGAACAGGGCGTTGGTGCCGATGTTGGTCACCAGCAGTGCGCCGGGCATCTTGCCCAGAATGGCCATGACGAAATCCACCAGACGCTTGGCGATGCCGCCCTGATTCATGATGTTGCCGGCCAGAATAAAGAACGGGATGGCGGTCAGGCTGAACTTGCTCATGCCCACAAAGGTGCGCTGGGCAGCGGTCAGCACGGCCACGTTCAGGTCGATGGAAGAAAGGATGGCAGTCAGAGAAGAGACTGCAATGGCGTACGAGATGGGCACGCCGAGGAACAGCAGCACCAGCAGCACTGCCAGAATTACGAGTAACGCTTGAATTGCCACAGCTTAGTCCTCCTTATTTTCCTTGTCGGCATCGGCAGCCATTTCGGCTTCCACCTTTGCAAAGTCTGCATCCTCCGGGGTATCCAGACAGATGGAGCCGTTGGCGATGCCGATAATGTTCAGCACGGAATACACCAGAATGATCACGCCGCAGATGGGCATGACCCAGTAGAACACGCCCACGGCAACGCCCAGCGAGGAGGTCTGCTGTCCCATAGCCAGCTGGGACACCTGAAAACCGCCGAACACCAGAATGGTCGCGGAGAAGATGAAGGCGATGACCTCAGCAAAGATGTGGAACGCCTTGCGCATGGTGGGGTTGAACCGGTCCACCAGCACGGGGATGTTCATGTGGCCGCGCTCGCCGGAGACGATGGTGGCACCCAGCATGGTGCTCCAGCCAAACAGATAACCCACCAGCTCTTCCGACCATGTGGAGGGAGAATTGAAGATGTAACGCACGATGACCTGATAGGTGGTCAGCACCACCATGACCGTCATGCTCAGACCTGCCAGCAGGTTGAGCACCTTGTTCAGGGTATTTCTCAGTTTTTCCATGATGCTCCTCCTCAGTCCGCAGTGTGGGCAGCGTTGTGCTGCTGGATCAGGTCATAAATGGGCTGCAGTTCCGGGTTTGCTGCCAGCACGGAATCGTGCAGGGGGGCCATAGCCTCCTGAAACGGTGCAGTGTCCGGGTAAATAAAGTTGACGTGCTGCTCGTTCTCGGCCTTATCTTTCGCCTCAGCCACAGCATCCTCCCAAGCATCCTGCTCGGTGCGCTTCACGATCTGGAAACCCTCTTCAAAGATCGCGCGCTCCTCGTCGTTGAGTTCGTTCAGGAAAGCGTAGTTTGCAACCAGCAGGTCCGGCACCATCTGGTGCATATCGTAGGAGTAATACTTGCAGATATCGCCGTGACCGTTATCGGTCAGAGCCAGCTCGTTGTTTTCGGCACCGTCCAGAATACCGGCCTGCAAGGCGGTGTACACATCGCCGAAGCCCATGGGCGTAGCGGTGCCGCCCAGCAGACGCATCATTTCCACGTTGGTGGGCGACTGCTGTACGCGGATCTTCAGACCCTTCAGGTCGGAGGGCTGGTTGATGGGGGTCTTGATGGTGTAGAAGTTGCGGGTGCCGGCATCCAGCCATGCCACCGTTTCCAGACCGGCCTTGGAAGTGGTCTTGAAAATGGGGTCCGTCACCTCGGGGTCGTCCATCGCCTCATGGTAGGCTTCTACGCTGGAGAACAGGTAAGGCAGGTTAAAGATCTGGTATTTGGCACTGAAGGTCTCCATGATGGCAGTGGACGCCACCACAAAGTCGATGGCACCGGTCTGGGTCAGCTGCACCATTTCGGTCTGGGAGCCCAGCAGCTCGCTGGGGTACACCTCCACGCGGTACTTATCGCCCAGCTTCTCGTTGATGTAGTTGGCAAAGGCTTCCAGTCCAAGATGATCCGGGTGGGTCTGGGACTGCACATGGCCGATGCGCACGATCTTGCGGTCGTCACCGGAGCCGGCACCGCAGCCGGTAAGCATCATGCTGCTGGTCAGTGCCGCTGCGCCCATCAGCGACAGAAACGTTCTTCTCTTCATGAATGGCATCCTCTCTTTTCACGTTTTTTCTATGATTGTATTTTAACAACTCGTTCATTTTTGTGAAACCGGATTATTTTGTGAAACGCAGTACGATTTTGTCTTTGTTGTATCCAAGTACAATTTTTGTGTTTTTTGGACGAAAAAAACTGGCAAAAACAAAAAAGCACCCGTTCCTCTCCTGTTCACAGGCAGGAAAGAACGAGCGCTTCTTTTGGATCCGATTTATCCTTGTGCCGCTTTTTCCGCTGCGGCTACGCGGTATTCCGAAGGGGTCTGGCCGGTCAGGCGCTTGAACACCCTTGTAAAATAGTTGGCGTCGCTGTAACCCACAGCAGCGCCGATATCCTTCAGGCTCAGGCGCGGGTCCAAAATCAGCTGGCGCGCCTTGTTCACCCGGTATTCGTTCAGGTAGGCCGAAAAGTTTACCTTAAAGCACTGCTTGAACAGCTTGCAGAAGTAGGCGTCCGAGTAGCGCAGCGCAGCGGCGGCATCCTGCATGGAGATATCCTCCCTATAATGAGCGTCGATGAAGCGGCTGATCTCGGCACGGATGATGGCGGTGCGCATATCCTCGTCCTCTTCCCGGCGGAGGGGCTCTGCAGGCGCAGGGGGCTGTGCCGGGTGGGCAGGCAGCGGCACCGACACCTGCCGGATGGCATCCTCCACCGCGAATACCAGTTCCTGCTCGTTGTAAGGCTTGAGCAGATAGTCCATCGCCCGCACAGAGATCGCCTGCCGTGCGTAGTCAAACTTATCAAAGCCGGTCAGGAACAGGATGGCGCAATTTTTGTCTGTTTCACGGATCTTGCGCGCCACCTCCAGCCCAGTGAGACCCGGCATTTCAATGTCCAGCACAGCCACCTGCGGCGCTTCGCGGGCAAAAATTTCCAGAGCCTCTCTGCCGTTTTTGGCTTCATACAGGCTTATCAGATCTCCCAGATACTTCTGCAAGGTCCGGCACAGCACCTTGCGCTCGATCAATTCATCCTCTGCCACCAGCAATTTGCACTTCACGAGAGCGTCTCCTCCTTTTCTTCCGGCTGCTGCGTTTGCGGGAGCTCAAACCGCACCACAGTACCGCAGTCTGCGCGGCTGTATATCTGCATTTTACCGCCCGGATACAGCATCCCGATGCGGCGGGAAATATTGCCTAGGCCAATGCTGCGTCCGGTCTGCTCGCTCTGGGCAATTTTAGTTTGCACAGCGTCCAGTTCCTCTGGGGTCATTCCCTTGCCGTTGTCCGCGACCGTGAGCACCAGCACCTTGCCCTGCATCCATGCCCGCAGCAGGATGCGTCCGCCTTCCTCGCAGGACTTGAGCCCGTGCGAGTAAGCGTTTTCCACCACCGGCTGCAGCATAAAGGACGGCACCAAAACCGCCGCAGACTGTACATGGATGCTTTTTTCTACGGTAATGCGTCCGTCGAACCGCATCTGCTGCAAATAAATGTAATCCTCCAGCCCGTCCAGTTCCTCCTCCAGCGTGATCTGCTGGCGCTTGGTGCGCAGGTTGTGCCGGAACAAACTGCCCAGATGCACGATCATTTGGTCGGTGGTGGAAGCATCCTCCAGCCGCGCCATGCAGGAGATCATGTTCAGGGTGTTGAACAGAAAATGCGGATTCACCTGACTTTTAAGCACCTCCAGCCGGGTGTGCTCCAGATCTTTTTCCAATGCAAGGTTCCGCACCTCTTCCCGGTGCAAAGCCTGCTGGGTGGTCAGCTGCTGCGCCATGGCGTGCTTCATCTGGTTGAAGGTTCCCGTCAGCCGCCCCACCTCGTCGCTGCTTTTCACCGGTAGGTCCGGTCTGGAAAAATCGCCCTCGGCAATGCTGCGGGAAGCCTGCGCCAGCCGCAGCAGCGGACGCACAACAGCGCGGCTCAGCACCCGGATGAGCAGCAGCACCAGTACAGCCGCCGTCAGGAACAGCCCCAGATACAGCCACGGCAGATGCCGGATGTGAGCCGCCGTGCTGCTGTAAAGGGCGTTTTCCTGTTCCAGCGTGGCCTGTGTCAGACGTAGCGCATACTCGGCAAGGTAGTCCTGCAGTGCCATCACACGGTACATCTGTTCAATATAGGTATCTGCCGAGGGGGAAAGCTGCAAAAAGGCATCCCGCTCCTGCCGATAGCCCGCATACCCTTGCAAAAGATTCCATGTGCGGGCATAGCGCTCCTCGCCGATGCGGGCATAATCGAAGGGCAGGGCTGCAAGGCTCTGCTCGGAAGCGGTGCAGGCGGCGGTATAGGCCTGTTCGGTTTCAGAAGTAGGCTGGCGCACATAGCGTGCAAAGGCCTGTGTTTCATCCTTGAGGGCGTTTTGCACCGTGTAGCAGACGGCGTTGTCGGCCAGCAGCATATCAAAGGAGCGTACCGTCCACTGACCTGCCATGGTAGCAATGCCAGTAGAAAGCATGGTGACCAGCAAAATCGCGGCAAGCCATGCCGTGACCTTGCGGCGCAGGGAGATACCGCCCTGCGCGGTTTTGTTCCGTGCCATACGCTTTCCCTCCTGTCCTTGCAGCACCCCGGCCTTTTTTATAAGTATAATAATCTCCCGGGGAAAGTGCAACTGCAAAAAGCACCGGTTTCCGCAAAGAAATCGGTGCTTGCAGGCAATGTGTCAGGCTGTCAGCGGGTCAACAACTGAAAATGATTCCGCATCTTCCCAGAAAACACCAAAGTATAAGAAACTGAGCAGAAAAAGAAAAGCAGCCCAAAACCTTTCGATTTCGAGCTGCTTGCTATGCCGGTGGTGGGGGTCTCCCGCGCACTGAGCAACAGCCCGCAGGGCTGATTGCTCCCCTGCTGTGCAGGGTCGTGCTGTTCGACCCGCTCACACGCCGCAGATAAAAAGGAAGCCCCCCAGACAAGCTGGAGGGCTTCCTTTTTATGCCGGTGGTGGGGGTCGAACCCACACGTGTTATTAGCACAAGGGATTTTGAGTCCCCCTCGTCTGCCATTCCGACACACCGGCTGATATGCAATTCAAAAGAACATTACTATTATAGCGGATTCTGCGCACAAAATCAAGACTGAGTTTCCGGCGGAAACACGTGGACTGTTCCCGGGCAGAGCGGGCAGCAGACGGCCGGAAAACTGCACTCCCCAATTTGCGTCGCTTTGTGCGGCACAGTACGGTGTCTGATGAGGAAATTTGACAAAAATAAAGAGCTTACGTTGATTTTACAGGATCAAAACGACACATTCCGCACTGCGGGCTGCAAGGGGTGAAGATTGACGTATTCTGGTAAAAAATAGTATAATGTTATTCGTGAAGGAATGCCGTGCGGCCCAAAACGCGCGGTTTTGCAGCGGGGGATATGCGATGATGAGCAAAAAAAGCAGAACACGCCAGCAGATGGAAGAGGAAATGCGCCAGCTCCGCAAGGTGTTCATGACAGTGCGCCTGATGAAGGCGGACGAGGTGCAGGGCGGCAAAAAGGGCAGCGCGCCCTGCTATGCCCAGTGGCGGCGCAGCCGTCCGTGTGAAAACTGCGTGGCAAGGCAGGCGCTGGAAAAGAACACCCGGAAAACAAGGCTGGAATACTTTGGGCAGGAACTGTACGAGATCACGGCCAGCTGTGTGCAGGTGGATGGCCAACTCTGTGTGCTGGAGCTGACCCGCAAGATCGACCGCAGCGTTCTGCTGGACCCGGAAAACGGTGAGCGGCTGCTCAACAGCATTACCGACGAGCGGGAAAAGCGCTACCGCGACCCGCTGACCGGTGCCTACAACCGCACCTATTATGATGAGAACTACCGCTATCGCAGCATTACCGCCGGTGTGGCGATGCTGGATATGGACGATCTGAAGTTCTCCAACGATGTTTACGGCTCCGGTGCAGGCAACAGCGTGCTGGAAACGGCGGTAAGCACCATCCGGCGCGGCCTTTCGGAAAAAGACCGCCTGATCCGCTACGACGGCGGCAGGCTGCTTTTGCTGCTACCGGACATCCGGCAGGAACAGCTCAGCCCGCGTCTGGAACAGATCTGTCTGCAGCTGCAGGCGGCCAGCGTGCCGGGCTACTCCCGCATCCGCATGTCGGCCAGCATTGGCGGCGTGTGGATCGACGACGAAAATGTGGACGATGCGGTGCAGCACGCGGAACGACTGATGCACTATGCACGCATCCAGAAAAACACCGTGATCACCGAGCGTCAGCCGGAGCCGCACGCCCTGCAGCCCACCCACAGCCGCCAGAGTGTGCTCATCGTGGACGACTCGGCCATGAACCGGATGCTGCTCAGCCAGATGCTGAACAGCCAGTTCGACACTGCCGAAGCGGCTTCCGGCGAGGACTGCCTGCGCCTGCTGGAACAGAACCCCACCGGCATCTCCGTTGTGCTGCTGGATATCCACATGACCGGCATTGACGGCTTTACCGTGCTGGAAGCCATGAGCCAGCGCGGAATGCTGGAAGAGATCCCGGTCATCATGATCTCCAGCGAGGACAATGTGGACACGGTGCGCCGCGCCTTTGATCTGGGTGCGTCCGATTATATCAGCCGCCCCTTTGATGCAAGGGTGGTGTATCAGCGCATTACCAACACCATCCGCATGTATGCAAAGCAGCGCCGCCTGAGCGCCATGGTGGCGGATCAGGTGTCGCAAAAGGAAAAGCGCAGCCAAATGATGATCGGCATTCTGAGCCGGGTGGTGGAGCGCCGCAACGGCGAGAGCCGCACCCATGTGCAGCACATCAGCACCCTGACCGGAATGCTGCTGGACCATCTGGTGCAAAAGACCGAGACTTACCCCCTGACGCAGGAGATGCGTCGTACCATCAGCATGGCCTCGGTGCTGCACGACATTGGCAAAATGGAGATCGGGGAACAGGTCCTGAACAGCCCGGAGCCGCGCACGCCGGAGGATGAAGAAACCATGCGCCAGCATACCCTGCTGGGTGCACGGATGCTGGAAGAGCTGGATGCCTACCGCGACGAAGATTTTGTGCGGGTAGCCTATCAGATCTGCCGCTGGCACCACGAGCGGTACGACGGCAGCGGCTACCCGGACCAGCTGGTTGGCGAACAGATCCCCATTGCGGCACAGGTGGTCGGCCTTGCGGATGCCTACGAAACGCTGACCACTGGCAGCGGAAGCCAGCCGCCGGTACCCTGCGCGGCTGCAGTGCAGATGCTTTGCACCGGCGAGGCCGGGGCGTTCAATCCGGTGCTGCTGGACTGCCTGCGGGAGATCGAGAACGAGATCGACGATGCCATGCGTCGTCGGCCGGAGACCTTATAAATCAGACCGGAGAGCAGCCCGAACGGGAAAGGCCCTCCGGTTTCTTCTTTGTCCAGATGTGAAAACGAAAGTCCAGTCCTTGCCCGCAGGCGCAGGCTGTGTTACACTGTAAAAAACACGGTCAGAAATCTGCAAAAAACAGGAGGAGATCACTTTTGAAACATCTGCATCGGTTTGTGCGCCGCGCGGCGGCGTTTGTGCTGGCAGCAGCGCTGTGCGTTTGCGTGCTGGTCCCGGCGGCTTCGGCAGCCACCACTATGGGTGGCGCGGACACGACCTTGATCCCTGCCGAGGAGGAAAACTGCCTTGCATGGCTCTTTGGCACCAGTGATACCATCACCATGCCTTACCTCAACATCAAGGGAAAAGGCCTGCAGCGCAATGTCACGCTGAACCTTGTGGACTGTCTTGTGGGCATTGCCTACACGGAGCTTGGCTCCATTGGCAGCTATGTCAGCGCCAGCGCCGCCCAGCAGGCGTGGAAGGCGCAGGCGGTGGCCATCCATTCCTATCTGGAATACCACAAGCAGTACGGCTCCTCTGCCAATGCGCTCATCTACACTCCGGTGGATCAAATCCCATCCTCGGCACGGGAAGCCATCCGCAGGGCGGTGGAACCGGTGAAAAATGAGATCCTTACCTACAACGGCAGCGTCTGCGACGCCGTGTGGTCGGCCAGTGCGGGCTATAACACCCAGACCGGCGTGTACGGCACCTGCTCCAGCCGGGACGCATGGGGCACCGATGTGCCCTATCTGCAGAGCGTGGAGAGCCCCTACGAGGAGCAGTACCACAACAAGCTGCGCCGGGTCATCGGAAAAGATTATACCTATAAAGAGTATAACGACAGCCGCACCGGCGAGCCCTACGTCAGCGCAGACACCACCCACAAGGATCTGGGCGGCTTTGTGCAGTACAACACCTTTGTTTCCAATGGCCGCAGCTACCGCTATATCGGCCAGTTCGTTTCCTCCCGCTACTGCTTTGACTTTGGCGCGGACGAAAGCGGCACTCCCTGCATGACCTATTACGGCTTTGGCCATGGCGTGGGCATGAGCCAGTGCGGTGCTGTGGGTTACGCACAGGAGCAGGGCATGGGCTACCGGGAGATCCTGAGCCACTACTACACGGGTGTGAGCATTTCCACTTCCGGCAGCTCCGGCGGTGGGTTCTTTGGCTGGCTGCACAGCCTGTTCCACTGGTAAGCAGTGGAAAACTGCAAAGAAATGCGCGCAAAACCTTCTCAAATCATGCCGGATTTGGTATACTATAAATCGTGTGATTTTTTGAGAGATCATTTTAAGATAAAAAAGTTCCATAGGAGCGGAGATCGGAATGGATCAGGAAAAAGAAACCAAACGACAGGCCGAGCGCTGCCGTGCACTGGCGCAGCGCATCGTGCGGGAGCTGACCCCTGCCAGCATTCAGGTGCTGGGCGGCAGCGGCGCACTGGCCGAAGCACTGGAAAAGGCCGGCGCACAGCTGCTGCCGGAGAATGCAGAGCAGGGCACCGCTGCCCTGCTGGTGGTGGAGGACCCGGAATGGGTGGATCTGCCCGCACTGCAGTGTGCACAGGTGCTGCTGGTATGCACCGATGCATCGGCCATGGCTGACTGTGCAAAGCAGTTGGCCGCACAGGGCCTGTACCGGGATTTTGAGTGGAAGAACCGCGGCAAAGCCCAGCAGACCGCGCTGTTCTGCCGCAGCGCCGCTGTGCAGGATGCACAGCAGCTGCTGGCAGGCTACGAGATGACGCTGGACGATCTGCGGGAGCGGATGCAGCAGGCCGAGCGCACCGGCGAAGAGCAGACGGCTCAGCTGGAACGCCTGCGCAGCGATCTTTCGCTGAGCCGCAGCCATGAGCAGGATCTGGAAAAGACGCTGAACAATGTGACCAGCTCTACTTTCTGGAAGATGAGCTGGCCGCTGCGCTACTTTGTCAGCAAGGGCCGTCAGCTGGCACACACCTTCCCGCCGTTCGTCTTTCTGGGCCAGCTGCGCCGGGTGGGCATTTCCGGCGTGCGTGCGCAGGCAAAGGCCAAAAAGGAATATGCGAAGCTGTTCCCGGGCAGGACCATGCGCGCCGACCGCTTTGCCAGCGCAGAGCTGCTGGTAAGGCAGGCGGCCGACCAGCCCGCCGCGCCGCGCATCAGCATCGTGGTGCCGCTGTACAATACGCCGCAGCAGTTTCTGGTGGAGCTGCTGGACTCGGTGCAGAACCAGACCTATCAGAACTGGGAGCTGTGCCTTGTGGACGCCGGTCAGGACGAGACGGTGGGCCAGACCGTAGCAGCCCGTGCTGCGGAAGACCCCCGCATCCGTTACCAGAAGCTGGAAAAGAACGAGGGCATTGCGGGCAACACCAATCAGGGCTTTGCGCTGGCAACGGGCGAGTTCATCGCCCTGCTGGACCACGATGATATCCTGCACCCCTGTGCTCTGTGGTACGTGGCACAGGCCATTGCCGAACAGGGCGCAGACTTTGTGTATACGGATGAAGTGACCTTTGAGGGCGACATCGACCACCTGACCGTTTACCATTTCAAGCCGGATTATATGCTGGATAATCTGCGCTCCAACAACTATATCTGCCACCTGAGCGTGTTCAGCGCAAAGCTGCTGGCCGCTGTGGGCGGCGATGAGCGTGCAGCCTACAACGGCAGTCAGGACTATGACCTCTACCTGCGCCTGACCGAAAAGGCGCACAAGATCGTGCATATCCCGCACCTGCTGTACTACTGGCGCTCCAGCCCCACCAGCGTGGCAAGCAACATTTCGGCCAAGACCTACTGTCTGGAAGCTGCGGTCAAGGCCCTGTATGCCCACTACGAGCGTGTGGGTGTTCCGGTGGATGAAGTTTCCATGATCCCGGGTACGCCGGGCTTCTATAAGACGGACTATACCATCACAAAGCCGGGCCGGGTCAGCATCCTGATCCCCAGCTGCGACCATTCTTCCGACCTGCGCACCTGCGTGGAGTCCATCTACCGCAGGAGCACCTATGAGGATCTTGAGATCATCGTCATCGAGAACAACAGCAGGGAGCCTGCCACCTTCCGCTGCTATGAAAAGCTGCAGAAGGAGCACAAGAACCTGAAGGTGATCACATGGCAGGGCACCGGCTTCAACTACAGCGCCCTGAACAACTTTGGCGCAAAGGAAGCCACCGGCGAATATCTGCTGCTGCTCAACAACGATACCGAGGTCATTTCTCCGCGCTGGATCGAAGAAATGCTCATGTACGCCCAGCAGGACCGTGTGGGCTGCGTGGGCGCAAAGCTGCTTTATCCGGACAACACCATCCAGCACGCGGGCATCGGCTTCGGCTTTTTGACCCTTGCGGCCCACATGCACAAGAACTTCCCGGTGGGCCACCCCGGCTATATGGGACGTCTGGTCTATGCACAGGATGTGTATGCGGTCACTGCCGCCTGCCTGATGGTGCGCAGGAGCGTCTACGAGCAGGTGAACGGTCTGGACGAGAGCTTTGCTGTGGCCTTCAACGATGTGGACTTCTGCGTGCGCGTGCGCGAAGCGGGCTATACCAACGTGTTCACCCCGTTTGCACAGCTGTACCACTACGAGAGCAAGAGCCGCGGTCTGGACGAGAACCCGGTCAAGCGCAAGCGCTTCATCTCGGAGGTGGAGCGCTTCCAGAAGCGGTGGGCAAAGCAGCTGGCCGCAGGCGACCCCTGCATGAACCCGAACTTTGACCTGATGAAAGAGGACTTCAGCTTTGACATCAAACCGCTGGAGTAAAACCCTCTCAGTCTGCTGCGCAGGCAGCTCTCCCGAAGGGCGAGCTTTATGAGGAATTTTTGATTGAAAAGAGGAACCCCGGTGGAGCTTTCTGCTTGTATCGTAGTTTATAACGGCGCGGAGGAAGCGCTCAGGGCGGCACAGACCGTGCTGGACTGCACCCGCCGCCACCCGCTGACACTGTATCTGGTGGACAACGCCAGCCCGGACGGCAGCGGCCAGTGCCTTGCAAAGGCCGCGAAGGACGGCACCCTGCACATCCGCAAGGGCCAGAAGGTGGAGGTGCTCTGCCGCACAGAGAACGGCGGCTTTGGCACCGGCCACAACACGGTGCTCAGCCTGCTGCAAAGCCGGGTGCACTTTATCCTGAACCCGGATATCCAGCTCACTGCGGATACGCTGAGTGACCTTGCGGACTGGATGGCACAGCACTCCGGCGTGGTGATGGCGCGGCCCGCGCTCACCTTCCCGGACGGGCGGCCCCAGCGTCTGCCGCTGCGCCGGTGCAGTGTGCGGGCCATGGTGTACCGCCAGCTGCCCTGCCTGAAATTCTGGGCAAAGTACAACGAGCGCTATCTCATGGCGGACAAAGACCTGACAAAACCCACCGAGATCGAGTTCTGCACCGGCAGCTTCTCGGCCGTGGACACTGCGGTGTTCAAGGCTGTGGGCGGATTTGACGAGGACTACTTCATGTACGTGGAGGATGCCGACCTGACCCAGAAGATGCGCACCCGGGGCAAGACGTATCTGGTGCCCCAGTACACCGCCATCCATGCATGGCACCGCGCGGCGCACCGCAGCCTGAAGCCTTTTCTGTGGCAGCTGCACAGCCTGCTGCGCTATTTTTCCAAGTGGGGCTTTGCGTGGTAACTCCCCCAGTCAATGCCTGCGGCATTGCCAGCCCCTTCGGAGAGGGGGCCTTTTGGGCGGAGCAAATGCGAGATTGAAGGAGTTTCAGAACGGCTTTTCCGGAAAATTTTTCGGAAAAGCCGTTCTTTCTTGCTTTTTGTGTGATTTGATAGTAAAATAAAGTGAACTGCTATCCCATTTTGCCGTTCCGGGCAGGGGAGAGCAGCCCCAAAATCGTTTACAGCGGACGCAGCTCCGCTTTGAATCCATACGTCATCCGGGCGGTCTCCCGTCTGGGCGGCGTACAGCTGCACAACTTTTCAATCTATTTTAAAGGAGTGCACAAATATGAAAGGTATCATTCTTGCCGGCGGTGCCGGCACCCGGCTTTACCCGCTGACCATGGTCACCAGCAAGCAGCTGCTGCCGGTCTACGACAAGCCGATGATCTATTACCCCCTGTCCACGCTGATGCTGGCAGGCATTCAGGACATCCTGATCATCTCCACCCCGACCGATACGCCTCGCTTTGAGGCGCTGCTGGGTGATGGCAGCCAGTACGGCATCCATCTGCAGTATAAAGTTCAGCCCTCTCCGGACGGTCTGGCACAGGCCTTCATTCTGGGCGAAGAGTTCATTGGCGACGACTGCTGCGCCATGATCCTGGGCGATAACATCTTCTACGGCAACGGCTTCTCCAAGATCCTCAAGACCGCCGCCGCCAATGCGGAAAACAAAGGCCGCTGCACCGTGTTTGGCTATTATGTGCAGGACCCGGAGCGCTTTGGCATCGTGGAGTTCGACAAGGACGGCAAGGTGCTCAGCGTGGAGGAAAAGCCTCAGCATCCCAAGTCCAACTACGCCATCACCGGCCTGTACTTCTATAACAAAGAGGTCGTGAAGATGGCAAAGCAGGTCAAGCCCTCTGCCCGCGGCGAGCTGGAGATCACCACCCTGAACGACATGTATCTGAAGAAGGACGAGCTGGATGTTCAGCTGCTGGGCCGCGGTTTTGCATGGCTGGACACCGGCACCATGGACAGTCTGGTGGAAGCAGCCGATTTTGTGCGCATGATCGAGAAGCGTCAGGGCATCAAGATCAGTGCGCCGGAAGAGATCGCTTTCAAGTACGGCTGGATCGACCGCGACACCCTGCTGGAAAGCGCTGAGCGCTACGGCAAGAGTCCTTACGGCCAGCACCTAAAGAACGTTGCAGACGGCAAGCTGCGCTATTAAGCAAAAGAGAGGCATACCCATATGAAAATCATTGTTACCGGCTGCAAGGGTCAGCTGGGCACCGAGATCCTCAAGCAGCTGCGCGAAGGCCGCAGTGAGATCGGCCCCATCCCCGAAAAGCTGCTCAATGCCACGGTGATTGCCGTGGACCTGCCGGATCTGGATATCTCCAACTACAAAATGGTGGACGAGTTCATCCGCCGCAACCGCCCGGATGTCATCATCAACTGCGCTGCCTACACCAATGTGGACGGCTGCGAAGTGAACCATGATGCCGCCTTCAAGGCAAATGCCCTCGGCCCCCGCAATCTGGCACAGGCAGCGGAAAAGACCGGTGCACGACTGGTACACGTCTCCACCGATTATGTGTTCTCCGGCCGTGAGAACGGCGGCGTTGCACAGGACGAAGCCACCATTCCCGGCCCCATCAGCGCCTATGGCTCTACTAAGCTCATGGGCGAAAAGTATGTGGAGCAGTTCTGCCACCGTCACTTCATCGTGCGCACCGCGTGGCTCTACAGCTACTACGGCAAAAACTTCGTCAAGACCATCGTGAACGCAGGCAAGAAGTTTGGCAAGCTGGAAGTGGTCAATGACCAGTGCGGCAACCCCACCAACGCGGTGGATCTGGCCCACGAGATCCTGCAGCTGTGCGTGACCCACGAGTACGGCCTGTATCACTGCACCGGCGAGGGCATCTGCTCGTGGTATGATTTTGCGTCCGAGATCATCCGCCTGTCCGGCGTGGATGCCGCTGTGGCACCCTGCACCAGCGAGGAATACAAGGCAAAGCACCCGGAAAGCGCCGACCGCCCCAAGTGGAGCGCACTGGACAACCGGATGCTGCGCTGCACCGTGGGCAACGATGTGCGCGACTGGAGAGACGCTCTGGCCTGCTTCTTCGCCCACTGGGACGGCGACAACGGGATGAAAGACTGAAAAGAGGAAATTGAACCTATGAAAACATATCTGATCACCGGCTGCGCCGGTTTTATTGGCTCCAACTTTGTGCATTATATGCTCAAGAAATACCCGGAGATCCTGCTGGTCAATCTGGATAAGCTGACCTACGCCGGCAATCTGGAAAACCTGAAGGATGTGGAGGGCGACCCCCGCCATGTGTTCGTGCAGGGCGATATCTGCGACAAGGAGCTGGTGGAAGGCCTGTTCCAGAAGTACGATTTCGATTACGTCATCAACTTTGCCGCCGAGAGCCACGTGGACCGCTCCATCAAGAACCCCGAAATTTTTGTGCAGAGCAACGTGATGGGCACCGTCAACCTACTGCAGCGCGCCAAGGAAGCATGGTATGATGCCGATGCCAAGACTTGGAAAGAGGGCAAGAAGTACCTGCAGGTGTCCACCGATGAGGTGTACGGCGCACTGGGTGCGGACGGCTACTTTATGGAGACCACCCCCCTGTGCCCCCACAGCCCCTATTCTTCCTCCAAGGCCAGCGCCGATATGTTCGTTATGGCATTCCACGATACCTACGGCATGCCCGTGAACATCACCCGCTGCTCCAACAACTACGGCCCCTACCAGTTCCCGGAGAAGCTGATTCCCCTGATGATCAACAACGTCAAGCACCACAAGCAGCTGCCCATCTACGGCGACGGTATGCAGATCCGCGACTGGCTGTATGTGGAAGATCACTGCAAGGCCATCGACATGGTAGCCAACGGCGGCAAGATCGGTGAGGTGTACAACGTGGGCGGCCACAACGAGCGCCCCAACATCTTCATCGTCAAGACCATCATCAACCAGCTGCATGACCGTCTGCAGGACGAGGGCATCAGCGAGGACCTCATCAAGCATGTGGCCGACCGTCTGGGCCACGACCGCCGCTACGGCATCGACCCCACCAAGATCAAGAACGATCTGGGCTGGTACCCCGAGACCCCCTTTGAAAAGGGCATCGTGCTGACCATTGACTGGTACCTGAACCATCAGGAGTGGATGGACCACGTCACCAGCGGCGATTACCAGAACTACTATCAGGATATGTACAAGAATAAGTAACAGCCTGTAGATCAAGCAAAACCAAAAGCCGGACAGCCCGCAAGCTGTCCGGCTTTGTTTGGTTCAAGGGGTGTTCTTCCGCTTTGCTATATGGCAGCTCGGTCTTGCCGGCGGCGCGAAAGCCATTTCAAATCGTCTCGCTTTGGGTGGTGTCTACCACAAAATCTGCCGTCTCCGCAATGTGGTACTGGGCAAAATAGCCCTCCTCCAGCGGCACCCACCGGGCGGCAAAGTTTGCATATCGCTCCCCCTCCCGCGCCTGCAGGCGGCGGGTCTGCTCTTCTTTTGCGCAGGTCAGGAACACCCGCAGCGTTTCGCAGCCGGTCAGCAGCGGGTGGTGGCTGTAGCTGCCCTCCAAAATCACCAGCGGCTGCGCGGCCAGCTCCCGCGCGGGCAGGTACGCACCCTCGCGGCAGGAATAGGCACGGTACTGCACCGGCTGGCCCTCGTAGGCTGGGCGCAGGGCTTCGTCCCGCAGGCGGGCAAGGTCCATATTGGCGCAGGGCGTTTTCTCCCAGCCGCGGATGCGCTGTGCAGGCGGCAGGTAAAAATCATCGGTGTGCAGGGTGATGCTGGCCGGGAACTGCCGGGCCAGCGTATTTGCAAGGGTGGTCTTGCCGCTGCCGCAGCGGCCATCCAGCGCCAGCACCAGCGGCTTTGTGGGCTGCTGTGCCAGTGCGGCGGCAAGAAGGGAGATCAGGCCCGGCGGTGCAATGTTCTGTGGCATGGATGCGTGCTCCTTTTATAAGATAGAACCCTCTCAGTCATTGCTGCGCAATGCCAGCTCTCCCGAAGGAGAGAGCTTTTGAATGCGCTGACTCTATAAAGAGCTCCCCCTTCGGGGGAGCTGGCGCGTTAGCGCCTGAGAGGGTTTTCCTTATTATACCATACCGTGCCTCAAAACGGTAGGATGCGAAAAAAGCAGACCAAAGCAAATGAGGGTTTGTTATGAATGACTTTTTTCGAGAAAAGTGTTGACAACGGCCCACCGCTGTGGTAAGATACAGTCACGTTAGAAATAACTAACCACAAGAAACAGATCGGCAGGCCGAAGCCTTGAATGCTCCGTGCAAAGCTGCTTCTTTTTTGAAATCCGGGTTAGAAATATCTAACTTATAACCACGGCGCATCCGGGGAACAATAGCCCGGAGAAACAAGGCGGGAGGGCGCAGACATGGAGCGTAATTTTGAAACGGTCATGATCGAACAGTGTGCCCCGGTGCTGGCCAGCCTGAAACCGGCGGGCCTGTTCCGCTACGAGACCCGCGATTGCGCCGACCTTGCGCGCCGGGTGAAAAACTGGAACACTCAGCTGAACCCCAAGGGCCTGCGCGTGCGGGTGCTCAAGGGCTGCGTGCTCAACCACCGGTATCTTGTGTATGTCTACCGCGAAAGCAAGCTGACTGCCGTGCTGGCAGATGAAAAGGTGCAGAGCTTTCTGCGGCAGGAGGGCTACCGCCTGCCGGAAGCGGGCGAAGTACCGGATGTGGGCAATATGCTCACTCAGCTTTCCCGCAAGCTGTGCTGTTCGGCAGAATTTCCGCATGAGATCGGGGTGTTCCTCGGCTATCCGCTGGGCGATGTTGTGGGCTTTATCGAGAACCGCGGCAAGAACTTTACCTGCTGCGGCTGCTGGAAGTCCTATGGCGACCCGGATGCAGCGCAGAAGCACTTTGACCAGCTGAGCAAGTGCACAGCAGTCTATCTGCGGCTGTTCCACAGTGGAACACCCATTCTCCGCCTTGCCGTGGCGGCTTAAAATTTGTCATTCTCTTTTCAAATACTCTCTTTTTATCCTGGCACCTGCTGGTGTCCACGCACTGGCAGGAAAGAAATCCTCCTTTTGACACGCGGCCGCGCGGTGCAGACTGACCACTGTACCACGCGGCTGTGTCATTTGCAGCAAAAGAGCACAGCAGGTCAGAGAAAAAACTTTGTGATAGTTTACAAGATGCCGCCAAAAAAGAACAAGAAAATGTAAACAATGGCTAACTTTGATTCAATAATTTGAGTTAGTTGTTGTTGATTGTGGTGAAAAAACGGAAAAAATCGGGCAGAAAAATTGTTTGTTCATATGAACTAACTTTTAATTGTGAAAAAACTATTGACATAAAAGGTTAGTGAGCGTAAACTATCCACGTTGGTAGTTGCGGCTGACTAACCGCAGCGATATCCCAGATTCAAACAGGAAGGGAAGCGGAAGTATGATGCCTTTGACAATGGCAAAAGCAGGGGAGACCGTCACCATCAAAAAGATCACCGGCAAGGACGAGATCCGGCTGCATCTGGCAGAGCTGGGTTTTGTGGTGGACAGTGAGGTAACGGTCGTCAACGAGATCGCAGGCAACCTGATCATTCAGGTCAAGGAGAGCCGCATCGCGCTGGACAAGACCATGGCAAACCGTATCATGATTGGCTGAACAGTGCCCAGGCGCTGTTTGGGAGCTGCTCCGAAACTGGAATAGTCTCTCTATAAAGACAAGCAGAGGAGGATGGTTAAGTATGAAAACTCTGAAAGACGTAAAGGTCGGCGAGACCGCTACTGTGGCAAAGCTGCACGGTGAAGGCCCGGTCAAGCGCCGCATCATGGACATGGGCATCACCAAGGGTGTTGAGATCTATGTCCGTAAGGTGGCACCTCTGGGCGACCCCATGGAGCTGACCGTGCGCAACTACGAGCTGAGCGTGCGCAAGGCCGATGCTGAAATGATCGAAGTAGTCTGATCCCAAAGGGAGGAAGGATTAAGCAATGAGCATTAAAATTGCACTTGCCGGCAACCCGAACTGCGGTAAAACGACCCTGTTCAACAATCTGACCGGCTCCAACCAGTATGTCGGCAACTGGCCCGGCGTTACGGTGGAAAAGAAGGAAGGCAAGCTGAAGGGCGATAAGGATGTTATCATTCAGGATCTGCCCGGCATCTACTCGCTGTCTCCGTACACGCTGGAAGAAGTGGTTTCCCGTACTTATCTGGTCAAGGAGAAGCCCGATGCCATCCTGAACATCATTGATGGTACCAACATTGAGCGTAACCTGTACCTGACCACCCAGCTGATCGAGCTGGGCATCCCGGTGGTCATGGCTGTGAACATGATCGATCTGGTGCGCAAGAACGGTGATAAGATCGACCTGAAGAAGCTGAGCGCAGAGCTGGGCTGTCAGGCTGTGGAGATCAGCGCACTGAAGGGCGAGGGCACCGAGGCTGCTGCAAAGGCTGCTGTGGCTGCTGCAAAGGCTACCAAGGCTGCTGAGCTGCCCCATGTGTTCACCGGCAGCGTGGAGCACGCCATTGCCCACATCGAAGAGTCCATTCAGGGCAAGGTGGATGACCGCTTCCTGCGCTGGTATGCCGTCAAGCTGTTCGAGCGCGACGAGAAGGTCATGGACGAGCTGAAGCTCGACAAGAGCCTGACCGACCACATCGACCAGCACATCAAGGACTGCGAAGCTGAGATGGACGATGACGCTGAGAGCATCATCACCAACCAGCGCTATGCATATATCAACACCGTCGTGGGCAAAGCTGTTAAGAAAAAGGCCCGCGTGGAGCACCTGACCGTTTCCGATAAGATCGACCAGATCGTGACCAACCGTATTCTGGCTCTGCCCATCTTCGCACTGGTCATGTTCCTGATGTACTCCCTGTCCATGGGCACCTCCATTGCAGACGGCGGCTGGGCCATTGGTACCTTTGCCACCGACTGGACCAACGATGTCCTGTTCGGTGAAATTGTTCCCAATGCTCTGGGCGGCTTGCTGGAGAGCATCGGCGTGGCAGGCTGGCTGTACGGCCTGATCATGGACGGCATCGTTGCCGGTGTCGGCGCGGTTCTGGGCTTCGTTCCCCAGATGCTGGTGCTGTTCTTCCTGCTGTCCATTCTGGAGGATGTGGGCTATATGTCCCGTGTCGCCTTCATCATGGACCGTATCTTCCGCAAGTTCGGCCTGTCCGGTAAAAGCTTCATCCCCGTGCTGGTCGGTACCGGCTGCGGTGTGCCCGGTGTTATGGCTTCCCGTACCATCGAGAACGAGCGCGACCGCCGCATGACCATCATGACCACCTGCTTCATCCCCTGCGGCGCAAAGATGCCCATCATCGGCCTCATCGCAGGTGCGATGTTCGGCGGTTCTTCTCTGGTGGCTGTCTCTGCTTACTTCATTGGCATGGCTGCCATCATCTGCTCCGGCGTGATCCTGAAGAAGACCAAGCTCTTCGCAGGTGATCCCGCTCCCTTCGTGATGGAGCTGCCCGCATACCATGTGCCTGCATGGGGCAACGTGTTCCGTGCAACCTGGGAGCGCGGCTGGTCCTTCATCAAGCGTGCAGGCTCCGTCATTCTGGCCGCTACCGTTGTGCTGTGGTTCCTGCAGGGCTTCGGCTTCGAGAATGGTGTCTTCGGCATGGTCGAGGATCAGGACAACTCCGTGCTGGCTGCGATCGCTACCAAGGTCGCATGGATCTTTGCACCTCTGGGCTTCGGCAACTGGCGTGCAACTGTCGCTTCCGTCTCCGGCCTGATCGCAAAGGAGAACGTGGTTGGTACCTTCGGTGTTCTGTATCACTTCGGCGGCGAGCTGTCTGAGAACGGCGATGAGATCTGGGCTGCTGTTGCGCAGGACTACACCGCTCTGTCGGCTTACGCCTTCATGATCTTCAACCTGCTGTGCGCTCCCTGCTTCGCTGCTATGGGCGCCATCAAGCGCGAGATGAACAACGGCAAGTGGACCGCCATCGCCATTGGTTATATGTGCGCTCTGGCTTACTGCGCCGCTCTGGTGGTGTACCAGCTGGGCGGCCTGATCACTGGTGAGATTGGCTTCAACTTCTTCACCATCGTGGCTGCTGTGGTTCTGGTTGGCTTCATCTACCTGCTGGTCCGTCCCAACAAGTATGCTGGTGACAACGAGGTCAAAATCGACATCTCCAAGATCTAAAAGAACGCTTTGCACGGAAAGGGTGTGTTTTGTATGATGGAATTCCTCGCTGCAAATTTTAATCTGCCCACGATCATTGTGGCAGTCATCGTGTTTGGCGGTGTGGGCTGGATCACATGGCACTCCCACAAGCATGGCGGCGGCTGCAGTGGGTGCAGCGGCTGCGGCGAAGGCGGCTGCAATGGCAGCTGCAGCGGTTGCAGCGGCTGTCACTGAGCATTGAAATGATCCGCAAAGGGCGCGGGCTGGAAGTTTCGGCTCGCGCCCTTTTTTCAAAAACAAAAAGTTAGCTTTGGATAACATTGGAAATTCAGAACGAAAGAGAGTGATCGGGATGGAACTTACGTCGGCGCATCTGCGCTATCTGCTGGCGATCTACGAAGTCTCACAGACCCATCTGGATATCAGCTCCCGCAGCATTGCCGAAAAGCTTGGCGTGACCAAGCCCTCGGTAGTGCGTATCATGAATCTGCTCATGGAGCGCGGCATGATCGTAAAGGAGCACTACGGCAAGATCTATATGACAGACCGGGGCATCTGGGTGGCAAAACAGGTGGATCGGGAGCTGAAAACGATCCTGACCCATTTCCCACCGGTCAGTGAGCCGCTGAGCGAAGAAGAGCGCTTTACCGCTGCCCTTGCCATGACCAGTGCACTGCCGGAGCGCATCTTTACCGGCGAATATGAGCGTCTGTTTGGCAGTGATGCAGAAAAAGCAGAAACGGAGAAAGCCCAGTGATCAACAAAAAATTGCTGTCCTTTGACCGCGGTGCGCTGCGGTATGTGGGAGCCAATGTGGCTTTCCAATGGCTGGGGATGCTGTGCAACGTGATCTTTGTGCGGGCCATTGCCCAGCTGGTGGGCGCAGCCTTTGCGGGCAGCCTGACCAGTGCACAGCTGTGGCAGAACCTTGTGCTCTGCCTTGCCACGGTGCCCATGCGCTTTGCCTTTACCATGCTGGCATCGGCCATGAGCGATCAGGCTTCCAAGGATGTCAAGCGCACCCTGCGCAGCAGCATCTACGCAAAGCTTGCCCGCCTTGGCCCCAACTACACCGAGACGGCGGCCACCAGCGAGGTGGTGATGCTGGCCAGCGAAGGTGTGGAGCAGATCGACACCTACTTTGCAAAATACCTGCCGCAGCTGTTTTACAGCCTGCTGGCACCCGTTACCCTGTTTGTGCTGCTGGTGGGTGTACACGCACGGTCAGCCATCATCCTGCTGTGCTGCGTGCCGCTGATCCCCATGTCCATTGTGGCAGTGCAGAAGTTTGCCAAAAAGCTGCTGGCAAACTACTGGGGCGAATACACCACCCTTGGCGACAGCTTCCTTGAGAACATTCAGGGCCTGACCACCCTGAAAATTTATCAGGCCGACGGCTGGAAGCATAAGCAGATGAATGCGCAGGCCGAGCGCTTCCGCAGGATCACCATGAAGGTGCTCACCATGCAGCTGAACTCGGTGACACTGATGGACCTGATGGCTTACGGCGGTGCGGGCCTTGGCATCATCAGCGCGGTGGCTGCGTTTGCGGCAGGCCGGCTGACCCTGACCGCCACATTGACCATCGTGCTGCTGGCGGCGGACTTTTTCCTGCCGCTGCGGCTGCTGGGCAGCTACTTCCACATTGCCATGAACGGTGCCGCTTCGGCAGAGAAGATCTTCAAGCTTCTGGCAGCGGAAGAGCCTGCCGATGGTGACCGCGTGCCCGGAGAGAATACGACTCTGAAGCTTGAGCATGTCACCTTTGGCTACGAGAAGGACCGCACCATCCTGAACGATGTCTCCTTTACCATTCCACAGGGCAGCTTTGTCTCGCTGGTGGGTGAGAGTGGCTGCGGCAAAAGCACCATTGCGGCGCTGCTGTCCGGCAGCCGCACCGGCTATACCGGCAGCGTGACGCTGGGCGGCGTGCCGGTGCAGGAGCTGCAGCAGGAACAGCGTCTGCGCACCCTGACGCTGGTGCCCCACAACGCCGCCATCTTCAAAGGTACGGTGGAGAGCAACCTGCGCATGGCAAAGCCGGACGCGGACGAGGCACAGCTCTGGGCGGCATTGGAACAGGTGAATCTGGCCGATTTCTGCCGCAGCCAGAACGGCCTGCAGACCGCTCTGCATGAGGGCGGCAGCAATCTTTCCGGCGGCCAGCGCCAGCGCCTTGCCATGGCGCGGGCTCTGCTGCATGATACGCCCATCTACCTCTTCGACGAGGCTACCTCCAACGTGGATGCCGAGAGCGAGAACGACATCATGCAGGCCATCCACAGTCTGGCCGGAAAAAAGACGATTATCCTGATCTCCCACCGTCTGGCAAACGTGGTGCACAGCGACTGCATCTATGCAATGAGCAATGGCCGTGTGATCGAGCAGGGCACCCACGCCGAATTGCTGGCCCGGCAGGGGGCTTACAGCCGCCTGTATCTGGCACAGCGGCAGCTGGAAACACTGGAAGAGGAGGATGCCTGAGCATGAACAAGAGCAATCATCGCAGCCCCTTTGCCATTGTGGGACGGCTGATCGTACTGGTAAAGCCCATGCTGCCCGTTATGCTGGCAGCGATCGTGATGGGGGTGGCAGGCCACTTCTGCGCCACCTTCATTACCATCCTCGGCGGTTTTGGCATCCTGCGTGCGCTGGGGCTTGCAAGCCCGGTGAGGACCGTGGGCACGGCCTTTGCCTGCATTCTGGTGTTTGCGCTGCTGCGCGGCGTTCTGCGTTACGCAGAGCAGGCGTCCAATCACTATATCGCCTTCAAGCTGCTGGCCCTGATCCGCGATAAGGTGTTCGGTGCCTTGCGCCGTCTGACCCCTGCAAAGCTGGAAGGCCGTGACCGCGGTGACCTGATCTCGCTCATCACCGCCGACATCGAGGCGCTGGAGGTGTTCTATGCCCACACCATTTCGCCCATCTGCATCGCGTTCATCTGCGTCATCGGCATGACGGGCTTTGTGGGCAGCTGGCACATCCTGCCTGCGCTGGTGCTGCTGGCGGGCTATCTGCTGGTGGGCGTGGCCCTGCCGGTGTGGAGCGCAAAGCGCGGCGACCGTGCCGCCCGGGAGTACCGTCAGGCACTGGCCGATACCAACAGCTATGTGCTGGAAAGCCTGCGCGGCCTGAAGGATACCCTGCAGTATCAGGACACTGCAGCCCGCGCCGAGGGCATCACGGCCCACAGTGAGATGCTGGGCGAAAAGCAGAAGGCGATGAAATACCGCGAGGGCCTGACCGTGGCCATCACGAACACCTTGATCCTGCTCACGGTGCTGGCCGTGCTGGGTGTGAGCCTGAACCTTTACCAGAGCGGTAAAATGGGCGTGGAGGGCGTACTGGTGTGCACCCTTTCGGCCCTCAGCTCCTTTGGCCCGGTGGTGGCGCTGGCAAACCTTGGTGCCAGCCTGACGCAGGTGTTCGCCAGCGCAGACCGCGTGCTGGACCTGCTGGACGAACAGCCCGTCACCGCCGATGTGACCGACGGCACAGACACCGCATTTGCAGGTGCTGCGGCAGAGCATGTGAACTTTGCCTATGCCAATGAGGAGGTGCTGCATGACCTGAGCCTGACCATTCCGGAAAAGAAGATCGTGGGCATCACCGGCCGCTCCGGCAGCGGAAAGTCTACCTTCCTGCGGCTGCTGATGCGCTTCTGGGATGTATCCAGCGGCAGCATCCGCTTTGGCGTAGAGGATATCCGCCGCGTGAACACCGCCGCCCTGCGCGAACAGGAAAGCCTTGTGACGCAGGAGACCGAGCTGTTCGACGATACCATTGAGAACAACATCCGCATTGCAAAGCGGGATGCCACCCGGGAAGAGGTGGAAGCAGCCTGCAAAAAGGCTGCACTGGACGGCTTTATCCACAGCCTGCCCAAGGGCTATGATACCCCGGTGGGTGAGCTGGGCGGTGCACTTTCCGGCGGCGAGCGCCAGCGCATCGGTGTGGCGCGTGCCTTCCTGCATGATGCACCCTTCCTGCTGCTGGACGAGCCTACCTCCAATCTGGACAGCCTGAATGAGGGTGTGATCCTCAAGGCTGTGCGGGCAGAGTGCAAAGACAAAACGGTGCTGTTGGTCTCCCACCGCAAGTCTACCATGGCTGCGGCAGATATCAGCTTTTCGGTGGAAAGTGGCCGGCTGAGCTGAAAACAGAACAGCGCAAAAAAAGCCTGTCTCGTAATGGTAGCACCAGATAAGAAAACATTGAAGAAGTCAGTAAAATCAATGTTTTTCATGGTGCAAACACGGTGCGAAGTCGAAACAATCAAATACTGACAGGCTCAAAGGGCGTTGATATGCAAATATCAGCGCCCTTTTCCTGTTTTCACGCCATAGGCAACCGTCCCATGGCGTTTTTTCATACCCGCACCTGTCCCTGTCTCAAAACTGTATCACTTAGGGTGCGAAAGCCTCTGTTTTTCCCTCTCAGACTGCTGCAAGCAGGCGGGCGTGGATGTTTTCCTATGGAACACATCCGAGAGGCAAAACGGAGGCTTTTTTCATCGAAATCAACACTTTTATCTTCACAGGAAGGAGGTATCGAAGATGGCAGTTTTCCGTATTGAAAAGACCCGTGATTACACGGTCATGTCAAACCATCATCTGCGGGATATGTCCCTGTCGCTGAAAGCAAAGGGGCTTCTTTCCCTCATGTTGTCCCTGCCGGAGAACTGGGACTACACCATGAAGGGGCTTTCCCGTATCTGCAAGGACGGTATCGACAGTATCAGTGGCGGCATCCGGGAGCTGGAGGAACACGGCTATCTGATCCGTGAGCGCGTCAGAGGCGCAAACGGTCAGCTCGGCTCGATTGAGTACACCATTTTGGAGCAACCTAAAGAGCCAACGCCTGCACAGGAAAAACCTATACGGGAAAATCCCGTACAGGCAAACCCAACATTGGTCACGCCTGTTCAGGAAGAACCCGCCCAATTAAATAAAGATAAATCAAGTAACGATCCATCAAGAACTGATTTATCAAGTACGGAAGTATCAAATCCTATCCAATCAAATCCCCCTACCCCCGCAGGGGCGAGGATGGGAACGGATGGGATGGGAGCCAGAGAAAGCTATCGAGAATTGATTTTAGAGAATATCGAATATGACTTCTGGAAAAACAGTGACCGTGTTGACCATGAGATGCTGGACGAGATCACGGAGCTGATCGTGGATACCGTATGTTCTGCCCGCAAGACGATCCGTATTGCCGGGGACGATTATCCGGCAGAAGTGGTCAAATCCCGCTTCCTGAAGCTGGACAGTTCTCATGTTCAGTATGTCATGGACTGCATGAAGGACAACACCACCTATGTCCGCAACATCAAGAAATATCTGCTGGCGGCGCTGTATAATGCCCCAGTCACCATCAACAGCTACTATTCTTCCTTGGTGCAGCACGATATGTACGGGGACGGGCAAAGGGGGCGAGGCTAAATGCAAGAGGAAGTAACGCGGGGCGCCGTAACGCTCATTGTTGACGGAGCCAAGCTAAGCGAGCAAGTCTTTGAAAAAGCCGTCAAAAAGTTCCTGGAGGAAATCCAGAAAAGCCAGAAACCCAAAATCTACCGCGGCAGGCAGAGTCTTAAACAGCTTGCCAGCCAGAACGCCGGTCTTGCCAATATCGAGATCAGTGACAAGAATATCAAGGCTTTCTCCCATGTGGCGAAGAAATACCATGTGGATTTTGCCTTGAAGAAGGACACCGTTGCAGAGCAGCCCCGTTACCTGGTCTTTTTCAAAAGCCGGGACGCGGATGCCATCACAGCGGCATTTCAGGAGTTTGCCAGCCAGAAAATGAGCCGTGAGGAAAAGCCCTCCATCCGGGAGCGGCTGACCCAGGCGAAGGAACAGGCGGCGGAGAAACCGGAACACCGCACCATTGACCGGGAAAAAGTAAAGGTCAAAGATCGGAGCGTGCAGAGATGAACATGAAAAAACTGTTTTTGCTGAACCTTCCGTATCTTCTGTTCGTGTATCCCTTCGATAAGTTGGCACAGGCTTTCCGGCTTGCCCCCGGCGCGGATATTTCCGCAAAGATACTGAATATCACGCAGGGATTTTCCGCAGCCTTTGAAAGTGCCTTGCCGAGCATTTACCCGCTGGATTTGCTTGTCGGCATTGTCGGCGCGGTGATTATCCGCTTGATTGTCTATGTCAAAGGGAAAAACGCGAAGAAATACCGCAAGGGCGCGGAGTACGGCTCTGCCCGCTGGGGAAACGCCGAAGATATTAAGCCCTACATAGACCCGGAGTTTCAAAACAACATCATTTTGACACAGACGGAACGCCTTACCATGAACAGCCGCCCGAAGCAGCCGAAGTACGCAAGAAATAAGAACGTCGTCGTGATCGGCGGCAGCGGCAGCGGAAAAACAAGGTTTTTCGTCAAGCCGAATTTAATGCAGCTTCATTCCTCTTACGTCTTGACAGACCCGAAAGGTACGGTTTTGATTGAGTGCGGGAAGCTGCTGCAACGGGCGGGCTACCGCATTAAGGTACTGAATACGATTAACTTCAAAAAATCTATGCACTACAACCCCTTTGTGTATATCCGCAGCGAGAAAGATATTTTGAAGCTGGTAAACACGTTGATAGCGAATACCAAAGGCGAGGGAGAAAAAAGTGCGGAGGATTTTTGGGTAAAAGCGGAAAGGTTATTGTATTGCGCATTGGTTGGCTACATCTGGTATGAAGCCCCCGCCGAGGAAATGAACTTTATTACCCTGTTGGAACTTATCAACGCCAGCGAAGCCCGCGAGGACGACGAGGAATATCAAAGCCCCGTCGATCTGCTGTTTGCCGACTTGGAAGAACGCGACCCCGACCATTTCGCGGTGAAGCAGTACCGAAAATATAAATTGGCGGCGGGTGTTGTATGCTCTAAAAGACTTCTTAATCAAGCGGTTGGGAAGTCTCTTAGAACACACAACCTAAAACCGAAGAAAGGAGCGCAAGCTATGAGAAAAAACGAGAAAATAACAGCTCTGTACGAACGACTGAGCCGTGATGACTTTGGCAAAGATGATGACCAACAGCGTGAGAGCAATTCCATTTCCAATCAAAAAGCTATGTTGGAGGAGTTCGCCGCACGGCAGGGCTTTACAAACATTGTCCATTTCACGGACGATGGCATTAGTGGTACTTGCTTTGACCGTCCCGGATTTTTGGCAATGATGAAAGAGGTTGAAGCCGGGAATGTGGAGTATCTGTGTATCAAGGACATGAGCCGCATGGGTCGTGACTATCTGAAAGTCGGTCAGATTATGGAAATCCTGCGTCAGCGTGGCGTTCGCCTTATCGCCATCAATGACGGCGTGGACAGTGCCAGAGGGGACGATGATTTTACCCCTTTCCGCAACATTATGAACGAGTATTACGCCAGAGACACCAGCCGTAAAATCCGTTCCACTTTCCAGTCAAAAGGCAAGTCTGGCAAGCACCTCACAGGCACGGTCATTTACGGCTATCTCTGGAACGAAGCCAGAGACCAATGGTTGGTTGACCCCGAAGCCGCAGAGGTGGTAAAGCGCATTTTTGCCATGACAATTGAGGGCTACGGTCCGTATCAGATCGCCAGCAAACTGAAAGAAGAAAAAGTCCTCATTCCGTCCGCTTACCTTGCCCAGCACGGCGAGGGCGTGAACAAAAACAAGACTTTCAAAGATGTGTACGGCTGGGGTTCTTCCACCATCTGCAACATTCTTGAAAAGCGTGAATATCTGGGACACACCATCAATTTCAAGACCCGAAAGCACTTCAAGGACAAGAAAAGCCATTATGTCCCGGAGGACGAATGGACGATTTTCGAGAATACCCATGAAGCTATCATTGACCAGCAGACCTTTGACCTTGTGCAGAAAATCCGTGGGAATGTCAGACGCTACCCGGACGGCTGGGGCGAAGCAGCTCCCCTCACAGGCTTGCTTTATTGTGCCGATTGCGGCGGCAAGATGTATGTCCACCGTACCAACAACGGCAAGCGTATTTCTCAATATACCTGTTCCCAATACAGCAAAGTCCCAGTTGGAAAGCTCTGCACGACACAGCACCGTATCAATGAAGATGTGGTACTGTCCCTTGTTTCCGAAATGCTCAAAGCTATTGCCGAGTATGCCAAGCATGACCGAGCCGAGTTTGTCCGTGTGGTGCAGGAAGCGCAGTCCAGCCAGCAGACGGCAGAGGTCAGGAAACAGCGTACACGCCTTGCCACAGCAAAGCAGAGAGTTTCCGAGCTGGAAGTCCTGCTCTGCAAAATCTATGAGGACAACATTTTAGGCAAGCTGTCCGATAGCAGATACGCCACTCTGGACGCTCAATACGAAAAGGAACAGTCCGAGCTTACCGCTGAAATCTCTGTTCTGGAAAAGGCTGTCAAGAGCTATGAGAAGCACGAAAAGGACGCTGATCGTTTTATCGCTCTGATTGACAAGTATGAGAACTTCGACAAGCTGACCATTGCTATGCTCAACGAGTTTATCGAGAAAATCCTTGTGCATGAGCGTGACCGTAAAGGCAGTATACAGACCACACAAGAGGTCGAGATTTACTTCAATTTTGTTGGGCGATTCGTTCCCCCGGCGTTTGGAGAAGTGGAGCTGACCCCGGAGGAATTAGAGGAAATCCGCAAGCGTGAGGAACGCAAGGACAGGCTTCATCAGAACTACTTGAAGCGGAAAGCCAGCGGAGCGCAGAAGCGATACGAGGGCAAAATCAAGGGGAGAAAAAAGGCAGAAATCGAAGCTAAGAAAGCCGCCATTCGTGCGGAGGACATTGCAAAGGGCGTGTTCGTCCCTGTCAGCAGTTTACCGCAGAGAGAGCCGATGAAAGGAGTACAAACAGCATGAATATCACTTACACACAGAACGGCGATTATCTTATCCCGAACATCGTTATCCGCAAGACAAAGCCCCTCGGACACTACGGCAGACTTCGCAAAGCGTATTTGGAAATGCACCGCCCGATACTGTTCAATGAGCTGGTGCTATCCGACAAGCTCTTTGAGCATTGCGCCGAGATTGACGAAGCGGCACGAAGCCGCATGGAGCTGATCGTGCGGTCACTGGCAGAGCAAAACGGCGTGACCGAGCAACTAAAAGCCAAAAACCAAATGGAATGGGTGCGGCAGATGAACGCTTGCAAGGCACAGGCAGAGGAGATTGTGAAAGCGGAATTGATTTATGATTGAGCGAGGAAGTCCGGGCAGAAAACTGTTCGGACTTTTCTCATGTAGTCCAAAGTTGCGGTAGAATTGTTCACGAGTTTTATGGTACAATTTATGCGAATAAAGAAAACGGAAAATTAGAATCTAACAAGAGAATGTGGTTGTATGAAAAAATCCATATTAGTATTTTGGGCAATCGTGTGTCTGTTACCTATTCAAAGGAGGTTTAAGAATTTCAAATGAAACATATAAGAAATATATTGCTGTTGATTACGATTATTTTTGCTTTTGTTATGCAAGCTGAAGTATATCAAAATATGCTCTGGAACTTTAATGGTGCTTATTATTTATCGTCCAGATACACAACTACTAATGACGATATGGATTCATTTTTAGCCAATGCAGAAGATACAGCTGAGAAGCATGGTGTTCATATTTTTTCGACTTTTAATCAGAGAGTTTCTAATTATCAGACAAGACTTTATATTTATGGTGATGATACCGTTGTTCGGGATAGTCTTAAAAGCACAATGGATATTGAGGAAAAAACATATACGGCTTTGATAGGCGGAATCACCGTAATAGAATTTGAAGATTTTAGAGAAGCAAAAAACACAGGCAATGGACAGGAAATAATGGTCAGCTATATCGGTGATGATGATGACATTATTGCCACATATCAAGATTTGGCAAAAGAATATTCTATATCGCAGCCAGAGTTTTGGCAATCAACCGAAACTGATATGATGTTCATTGTTTGGGGCCTGGTTGCCATATTGATGATTGTACTTAATATGATTGAGGTGATACGCAGGCAAAAGGAAGTAGTTGTACGAGCTTCTCTGGGCGAAAATGCTGCTGTGATTGCTCTAAAAGCTGTAGTGGCTGATATGATTTCATATGCTGCATTATTCGTCTTAGCAAAGTTGCTTGTTTCTCAATTTATATCGGGAGCGTATGAAGATCATCTCATTTTGGCAGTGTATTGTGCCGGAGCAGTTCTTTCCGTAATTCCTTATGCTGCTTTTGTCCGCTTTGATGTAAAAAAAGCCTTTGCCAATGCTTCAGATAAAAAAGGTATGTTTTATCTTCTGAACGGTCTTAAAGTATTTGCTACTGCCATGACAATTTTTACAATAACTACAAATCTCAGTAGCATTCAAGGTAATTTACTTACAAACACTACTCTTTTAGAAAATCATTATAATGATTATTATTTTGGAGTTATGCAGATTGAACCTCCTTTTGAAGAAAATGAGGAGGAATCCAAAGAGAGCAAATTTTGGAATGACCTTTACGAAAATGAATACAACACGATAAATCCGGTGGTCTGCATAGGCAGCCGGATAAGCGATACGGATAATTATATTTTTGTAAATCATAATGCCAGAGATATGCTACAAGGGTTTTCTGATATGCTTACTGAAGATGATGAAAAAGAGGATATCGTGGTCTTCGTGCCAAAGGGAAGAAATGCGGAATCATACAAAGATATCGCAAAAGAGGAAATTGGCTCTCTTACCCAAAATGCAGAAGAACTGCGTGTTGTTTATAAAGAATATTCTGGCAGAGAACAATTTTATTATCTCAATTCGAACAGAGAAGAGGCTATTGACGGATTGTCAAGAGTAACAAATCCGATTGTGATTTATCAGGCAAATGAGGCTGTTGCTTTAAATGGAAGTTATATCGAAACAGGAACATATAATGGTGAGGTAATCTACGGATGCGATGAAAGCACAATTCGCAGTGTTGCGAAAAAATATTCAGAACAGCTTGGTTCACACTATTTTATGCTGACGAATGTCGGAGAGGATTACATTTATAGTCATAGTTTCCTCGTGAAACTGATTGGCTTTATAAGCTCTCTTTGCGTATTAGTATTGCTGTTAGATATCGCTATCATCATATCTGAAGTGAAAATGGAATTTAGACTTAATGCGATGGAAATCTCCCTCAAAAAGGTTTTGGGCTATCGCTTTTATGAAAGGCACAAAAGATTTATTTCCGTTAATCTCTTAGAAAATATAGCCGTTGTGATATTGATTTGCATTGTTTCAATTTTTATATCTAACGCAAGTGTCGGGATTGCTTTACTGATTGGAGCGTTGCTCACCATTATTGAAATGGCAATCATTTTCACAAATATTATGTGGGTTGAAAAAACAAATATCTCAAAGTCATTGAAGGGAGGATGTTTATGATTATAATTCGTGGCTTAAATAAAGCATTTGGAGAGAAAATAATTTTCTCTAACTTTAATTTAGAAATTCCGGATGGAAGTTTTGTAGTAATCAGCGGCGATAGCGGCAGTGGAAAAAGCACTTTACTCAATATGATTGGTGGTATCGAAAAACCGGATAGCGGCAGTATCATAATCGAAGGGCTGAATATTACCCGGCTTAAAAATAAAAACAGTTTTTTTGCGGATACAGTGGGGTTTCTTTTTCAGAATTTTGCACTGCTTGAAAATAAGACAGTTAAAGAAAATTTAAGTTTGATTAAAAAATCAAGCCGAACTAAAGTATCACTTAAAGAAGCTCTTAATCGTGTGGGGTTATCAAAGGAAGTTAACAAAAAAGTTTATCAGCTTTCCGGTGGTGAACAACAGAGAGTTGCTTTAGCTCGTCTTATGATGAAAAAATGTTCTGTTGTTTTGGCAGATGAACCTACTGGCTCACTTGACAAGAAAAATAGAGATATTGTTATGAGGTTATTGCACGAACTCAATGAAGAAGGTAAAACGGTTATCATTGTTACCCACGATCAGGGTATTATTGAAGATGAACCTTATGTTGTGAAAATCTGAGAGTACCTCTTAGAAATGTCTTGATCTACATTTTATATAATTTGGGTCAGAAGAAAATCCCTTTAGGAACTAAAGGGCGCACTTCTATACTCTCCTATCGGGAGTATGTGCGTCCTGCGGAGCTTCATTCCCGGTCAGCAGAGAAAAACTGCTTGACCGAAAATGTTTCGTCACTTCGTTCCGTCAAGGGAGCTACACTCCCTTGCGACGCTTGTGCGTCTATCCCTTGTGGACTTGCCGTCCGCAAACAGCATAAAATGCTGTTCGCCGCCAGCAAGTTTGGAAAAATAAATACCGAAAATCAGACCGTTGACTGGTCGCAATGTGCGAAAAGTTGACGGTCTTTTTTTATCCCAAAAATCAAAAAAGGAGGTCAATCACAATGACAAAACCGAAAACTCTCGATCAGCTTCGAGCCGAAAAGGAACGAGCTGAGACGCAGCTTGCACAGGAGAAGCACAAGCTGGAGCGTCTGGAGAACAGAAAGAAGTATCTGGAGAAAGGCGAACGCACCAAGCGCACCCACCGCCTTTGCAATCTGGGCGGCACGATTGAGAGCCTTGCCCCGGAGGTCAAAGATCTCACACGCACCGAAATGACAGAGCTGATGGAACACATCTTTTCTCTGTCCGAAGTCCAGCGAGCCGTCCGGCACATGGCGATTACTCACACCAACCAAGCGAACAGAGAAAAGGAGCTGAAAGCCGATGGCACTATTTCATCTGAGCGTCACGCAGACTAAGCGAAGCGCAGGACAGTCCGCTATTGCTTCTGCCGCCTACCGTGCCGGGGAGCGATTGTATAGCGAGTATTACGGCGAATACAGCGACTACACCCGCAAGGGCGGCGTGATCTGCTCTGACATTCTCCTGCCGTCCCATGCACCGCCCGAATACGCAGACCGCCAGACCCTATGGAACGCCGTGGAAAAAGCCGAGCGTGGAAAGAACGCCCAGCTTGCATACAGCTTTGACATTGCCTTGCAGAATGAATTTTCCCTTGAGGAAAACATCGCTCTTGCAAGGCAATTTTTGTTGGAGAACTTTGTGAGCCGGGGCATGGTGGTTGACTTCGCCGTACACCAGCCAGACCGGGAGGACGGCGGCATACCAAACCCGCATTTTCATGTGCTTTGCCCCATCCGTCCCATCGAGCAGAACGGCAAATGGGGACTAAAGCAACGCCGGGTGTATGAGCTGGACGAGGACGGCAACCGTATCCGGGACGCAGACGGAAAGTTTGTGTTCAACGCCGTTCCCACTACCGACTGGGGCAGTCCCGAAACGCTGGAATACTGGCGGCAGACATGGGCGGAGCTATGCAACGCCAAGTTTGCGGAAAAGGGGCTTGACGTTCGTATCGACCACCGGAGCTATGAGCGTCAGGGCGTGGAGCTTCTTCCCACCGTCCACGAGGGCGCAACCGTCCGGGCAATGGAGAAGAAAGGCATACGCACCGAGAAGGGCGAGTTCAACCGCTGGATCAAGGCAACCAATGCCGTTATCCGGGACATCAAGAAGAAAATCGCTCTCCTGTTCGATTGGATTGCCGAAGCAAAAGCAGAGCTTGCCAAGCCGCAGGCACCCGACCTTGTTTCGCTGCTGAACGCCTATTACACCCAGCGCAGAGCCGGGGCGTATTCGCAGAAAGGCAAGGTCAGCAACCTAAAGGAGATGAACGAGACTTTCAATTATCTCCGGGCAAACGGCATTTACTCCCTTGAAGATTTGGAAATCCGTGTCAGCGAACACAGTGCTGTCACAGAGAGCTTGAAGAAAACGCTGGACGAACAGACCGCCCGAATGAAAGCAATTAAGCAGCTCTATGACAGCTCTGCTGCTTTCCAGAGCTTGAAGCCTGTCTATGACGGCTTGCAGAAAATCAAGTTTGAGAAGCCCAGAGCCAAGTACAAGGCAGAGCATGAAGCGGAACTGAAACAGTTCTACGCCGCCAGACGCAAGCTGACCGGAGAGTTCCCGGACGGCAAGGTGGATATGAAAAAGCTGACCGAAGAGTATGACGAGCTGGAACAGGCGCACAACACCACCTATGGCGAGTTTAAGACCGTCAGAGACGATTTACACCGCCTTTGGAAGGTCAAGTCATGTGTAGGTACTGCCGCCCGATTTAACGAGCGCACAGAGGAACAAATGCTCCAAAATCGACCCCAAACACGACAGAAAAAGGAGGAACTATCCCGATGAATTACACCCAAGCGCAGATTGACCGGGCAAACGCCGTCAGTCTGGAAGATTTTCTCCGCACACAGGGAGAGACGCTTATCAAAAGCGGACGGGAATACCGCTGGAAAGAACATGACAGCCTGACCGTCCGGGGAAACAAGTGGTTTCGCCACAGCCAGAGCAAGGGCGGCTATCCCATTGATTTTGTCATGGAGTTTTATGGCAAGTCCTTTCCCGAAGCTGTCCAGCTCCTGACCGGCGAAAGCGGCGAGGGGCAGACCGAAGCCAGCACAGCACCGCCCACAGCGTTTCACTTGCCCTTGCACAACAGAACAGCCGACAGAGCAATTCAATATCTTTGCGAAAGCCGAGGTCTCAACAAAACGCTTGTTGAGGATTTTCTTCTTTCCGGGGATATTTACGAGGACGCAAAGCGGCACAATGTTGTGTTTGTCGGCAGAGACCGAAGCGGTACGCCGAGATACGCCCATGTGCGAGGAACGGCAGACCCATTCAGACAGGACATTGCCGGGTCTGACAAATCCTATCCGTTCCACTATGAGGGAAACGGCAACCAGCTCTTTGTCTTTGAAGCACCGATTGACCTGTTATCGTTTATCTGCCTTTATCCGCAGGACTGGCAGACAAGGAGCTACCTTGCCCTGGGCGGCGTTTCAGGCAAAGCCCTTGACCGTTTTCTTTCTGAACGCAAGGACACCCGAAAAGTGTTCCTCTGCCTTGACAGCGACACCGCAGGAAGTGAAGCCTGCACCCGGCTGGCACAGGACATTCCCGGCGAGATCGCCGTCATTCGCCTTGTCCCGGCAAGGAAAGACTGGAACGATGTTCTCCGTCAGCAAGGGGACATTCCCAGCCGCAAATTCATAGCCGAGACAATCACGCTGCGAGAGCTGCCCACCGCCCAGCCTGTTCCCATGCTCCGCATGGCAGATGTGGAGCTGACGAGCGTGGATTGGCTATGGTTTCCCTATATCCCCTTTGGAAAGCTGACGATTATACAGGGCAACCCCGGCGAGGGCAAGACCTACTTTGCCATGCGTCTTGCGGCGGCTTGCACCAACCGAAAGCCTTTACCCGGTATGGAGACCCTTGAGCCTTTCAACATCATCTACCAGACCGCAGAGGACGGTCTGGGCGATACCGTCAAGCCCCGACTGATGGAAGCGGAAGCAGACCTTGAAAGAGTGCTTGTCATTGACGATAGGGACACACCGCTGACCCTTGCCGATGAGCGCATAGCAAGGGCAATCCGGGAAAACAACGCAAGGCTGGTTATCATTGACCCGGTACAGGCGTTTCTGGGCGCAGATGTGGACATGAACAGAGCAAACGAGGTGCGCCCGATATTCCGCAGTTTGGGAGACATTGCACAGGCTACCGGGTGCGCTATCGTGCTGATCGGACACCTGAACAAAGCCGCAGGAACGCAAAGCACCTACCGGGGATTGGGGTCTATCGACATTACGGCGGCAGTCCGCAGTCTGCTTCTTTATCGGCAAGCTGAAGGACAGCCCTACAACGAGGGTGCTTATCCATGAGAAAAGCTCCCTTGCGCCGCCCGGACAGTCCCTTGCATTTTCTCTGGGAGACGAGAAAGGCTTTGAGTGGATAGGGGCTTATGACATTACCGCTGACGAGCTTCTTACCGGGACAGACACCGCCAAGACGGAAAGTAAGACCGCACAGGCAGAAATGCTGATACTGGAACTGCTGGCAGACGGAAAGAAAATGCCGAGTGCAGAGCTGGAAAAAGCGGTCAATGACAGGGGCATATCCTCACGCACGATGAGGACAGCTAAAAGCCGTATTGGAGACAGGCTTGTGACCGAGAAAGACGGCACAGCATGGGTCTGCTATCTCCGAAGCTGACGCAGGAACACGGCAAGCATGGCAAAGACGGCAAGGTTTTTATAGATACCTTAATGTTGCCGCCTTGCCTTGTTCCCTCATACCGACACCGCCCGATGATGAACAGTCACCGGGCATTTTTCATTTACAGGAGGATTTTGAATGAACAATACCGCAACCAACAGCACCCCTTGCCCGACTGTCAGAAAGCAGATCGGCAAGACAACCTATATCGTCCGTGTCCATTTCAGCCAGACCGCCAAAGAGACGATGGAGGACAAAATCAAGCGTATGCTTCGTGAGGAAGTCCGCAAAATGTGACTTCTTTGTGAATTTGATGAAAAAGTCCTTGACTTTTCGTCTCTGGCAAAACCTTAAAATCCATCCTCATTTCCTGCGGTGCCCGGCTTGCTCCCTTTGATATCAAGGAGCTGCGGGACCTGATGGAATATGACGAACTGGAACTGGATACCCTGGGCGACCAAAAGACGGCGCTGTTTGTGATCCTGTCAGATACGGACAGCACTTTCAATTTCGTGGCTGCCCTCATGTATAGTCAGCTTTTCAATCTGCTCTGCGACAAGGCGGATGACTTCTACGGTGGGCGACTGCCCGTCCATGTCCGTCTGATCCTGGACGAGTTTGCCAACATCGGCCAGATACCGAACTTCGATAAGCTGATTGCCACCATCCGAAGCCGTGAAATATCGGCTTCTATTATTTTGCAGTCGCAGAGTCAGCTAAAGACCATCTACAAGGACGCGGCGGATACCATCGTCGGTAACTGTGACAGCACCTTGTTTTTGGGAGGCAAAGAGAAATCCACCCTCAAGGAAATTTCGGAGCTGCTGGGGAAAGAGACCATTGATCTCTATAACCAGTCCGAAAACCGGGGCAGCCAGGTTTCCCACGGCCTCAGTTATCAGAAATTAGGAAAGGAGTTGATGACCCAGGACGAATTGGCAGTGATGGACGGCGGCAAGTGTATCTTCATGCTGCGGGGCGTGCGCCCGTTCCTTTCGGACAAGTACGACCTCACCCGGCATCCGAATTACAGATACACGGCCGACGCCGACCCTAAAAATGTCTTTGACATGGAACGGTACATGAAGAAGCAGCGTGCCGTGGTAAAACCCACGGACACCTTCGATGTGTACGAGATTGACGCAACAACTTAACCCAAAATCAAAAACATTTTTTAGGAGGATTATTTTATGGAATTTTTCAACAGCGCAGTTGGTGTTTTGCAGACTCTCGTGGTGGCCCTGGGCGCAGGTCTTGGTATCTGGGGCGTTATCAACCTTCTGGAAGGTTACGGCCAGGACAACCCTGCTTCCAATGCTCATGTACGGTAAGGAAGCAAGCAACCGAAAACAAGAGATAGACCGCCAGCACTACACTATTCCGAACCAAAGACCAAAAGATAAGCATTGTGGGAAAATCTAAACTTTTGGATTTTCCTACAATGCCAACTACGGCGGAATCCCTCCCACTCCTTATATCTTTCTGTATACATTGAATTTGTATTTAGTAAAATGCAGACAACACCACGGATCGGCTTTTGGTTGGACAATTCCAACCAAACACCACAGCAGACAGCAGAAAACATTCTGAACGCTAGGAAGCCGGTATGATTGTTACATATAAGGGGAAGAAAAATTTCTTTTAGGTACTTGCTTTCCTAAAACTGATGTGATACAATGATTTAATCCAGAAAAGGAGTGAAAAATATGCGGCAAGGTATTCTTAAATAAACTGTCAATTTGATAGTGGGAACAAAAAGTAGCAGTCCCGTTTCACTTTTAATATGGGGCTTAGTTTTTTGTACCCAGTTTAAGAATACTTTTATCATGTAATTTTATATGCCCGAAAACATATAAGTGTTTTGGGGCTATTGGAGTTATTTACCCAGTGATAGGAGTATTTATCACTGGGTATTTTTATGCCCTTTTTTGGGTGTTGATAGAAGGAAAATCACATGAAAATAATTAACTTAGGCATTCTGGCTCACGTTGACGCAGGAAAGACAACATTAACGGAAAGTTTATTGTATACCAGTGGTGCAATTGCAGAACTAGGGAGCGTAGATGAAGGCACAACAAGGACAGATACAATGAATTTGGAGCGTCAAAGGGGAATCACTATCCAGACAGCAGTGACATCTTTTCAGTGGGAGGATGTAAAAGTCAACATTATAGATACGCCAGGCCATATGGATTTTTTGGCGGAGGTGTACCGCTCTTTGGCTGTTTTAGATGGGGCCATCTTGGTGATCTCCGCTAAAGATGGCGTGCAGGCCCAGACCCGTATTCTGTTCCATGCCCTGCGGAAAATGAACATTCCACCGTTATCTTTATCAACAAGATCGACCAGGCTGGCGTTGATTTGCAGAGCGTGGTTCAGTCTGTTCGGGATAAGCTCTCCGCCGATATTATCATCAAGCAGACGGTGTCGCTGTCCCCGGAAATAGTCCTGGAGGAAAATACCGACATAGAAGCATGGGATGCGGTCATCGAAAATAACGATAAATTATTGGAAAAGTATATCGCAGGAGAACCAATCAGCCGGGAAAAACTTGTGCGGGAGGAACAGCGGCGGGTTCAAGACGCCTCCCTGTTCCCGGTCTATTATGGCAGCGCCAAAAAGGGCCTTGGCATTCAACCGTTGATGGATGCGGTGACAGGGCTGTTCCAACCGATTGGGGAACAGGGGAGCGCCGCCCTATGCGGCAGCGTTTTCAAGGTGGAGTATACAGATTGCGGCCAGCGGCGTGTCTATCTACGGCTATACAGCGGAACGCTGCGCCTGCGGGATACGGTGGCCCTGGCCGGGAGAGAAAAGCTGAAAATCACAGAGATGCGTATTCCATCCAAAGGGGAAATTGTTCGGACAGACACCGCTTGTCCGGGAGAAATTGTTATTTTAGCTGATGATACTTTGAAACTGAACGATATCCTGGGAAATGAAAAACTCCTGCCTCACAAAACACGGATTGATAATCCCATGCCATTACTTCGGACAACGGTAGAGCCGCAAAAGCCGGAGCAAAGGGAAGCCCTGTTAAATGCCCTCGCAGAGATTGCTGATACAGACCCTCTTTTGCATTTTGACATTGATACTGTTACCCATGAGATTATGTTATCTTTTTTGGGGAATGTGCAGATGGAAGTCATTTGTGCCATCCTTGAGGAAAAATATCATGTGGAGGCAGAAATAAAAGAGCCTACTGTTATATATATGGAAAGACCGCTTAGAAAAGCAGAATATACCATCCACATAGAAGTCCCGCCAAATCCTTTCTGGGCTTCTGTCGGGTTGTCCATAGAGCCGCTCCCTATTGGAAGCGGAGTGCAGTATGAAAGCAGAGTTTCACTTGGATATTTAAATCAATCGTTCCAAAATGCGGTTATGGAGGGGGTTCTTTATGGCTGCGAGCAGGGGCTGTATGGATGGAAAGTGACAGACTGTAAAATCTGTTTTGAATATGGATTGTATTATAGTCCTGTAAGTACCCCGCAGACTTTCGGCTGCTTTCCCTATCGTATTGGAGCAGGCTTTAAAAAGCAGGGACAGAACTATTAGAGCCATATCTCCACTTTGAAATTTATGCACCGCAGGAATATCTCTCACGGGCGTATCATGATGCTCCAAGGTATTGTGCAGATATTGTAAGTACTCAGATAAAGAATGACGAGGTCATTCTGAAAGGAGAAATCCCTGCTAGATGTATTCAAGAATACAGGAACGATTTAACTTATTTCACAAATGGGCAGGGAGTCTGCTTGACAGAGTTAAAAGGATACCAGCCAGCTATTGGTAAATTTATTTGCCAACCCCGCCGCCCGAATAGCCGTATAGATAAGGTTCGGCATATGTTCCACAAGTTAGCTTAACAGCTTGCAAAAGTCATATAAAATGAGATTTGAAAGGAGAATGTAACTTCATGTTTGCTAAAAATTCAAAGGCATATTCTGTCTACCTGCTGTTCCGATTTGTCTGTTCCCTGGCGGTTTCTATGTCCACAGTGCTTTCCATCGTGTACCACCTGGAGGTGGTGCAGCTGGATGCTTTCCAGCTTGTCCTGGTAGGGACGGTTCTGGAGACCTCCTGCTTTCTGTTCGAGATACCCACCGGTGTGGTGGCGGATTTGTATAGCCGTCGGCGCTCGGTGCTGATTGGAATGTTCCTCTACGGCCTGGGCTTTCTGATGGAGGGTGCGCTACCGTGGTTCGCGCCGGTTCTGCTGGCCCAGGTTGTCTGGGGTTGCGGTGATACCTTCATCACCGGCGCTCTGGAGGCGTGGATTGCCTCGGAGGAAGAGGACAAACCCATAGACAAGGTGTTCCTGCGGGGCAGTCAAATGGGGCAAATCGGCGGCGTTCTGGGCGTGGTGCTGGGCACACTGCTGGGAAACATAAACCTGCAAATGCCTGTCATCTTGGGGGGCAGTTTGTGCTTGTTGTTGGGGCTGGTGATGGTTCGCATCATGCCAGAAACCAACTTCTCCCCTGCTATTGAGGAACGGCAGGGCTTGCTTAAAGACTTTGTCTGCCTGTTCAAGCTCAACCTGGGCTTTGTGAAAGGCGCACCTGTGTTGCTGGCGCTCTTAGCAATCACACTATGCGGGGGACTTGCCAGTGAAGGCTTTGACCGGCTCTCCACCGCTCATTTTCTGGATGACACGGTAATACCCGTTATCGGGCCGCTGAACAGCGTCACTTGGTTCGGTGTTATCAGTCTTATCGGCAACGGCTTAGGTATTCTGGCTTCTCAGTTGCTCATCGCCCGCATGGAGAAAAAAGGGACTGTCAGCCGAACCAGTGTGGTCATGTCCACCAGCGCCGGGTATATCCTGTGCCTGGTTCTCTTCGCGGTGGGGCGGAGCTTTTGGTTCATGTTGTTGGTGTTCCTGCTGGCGGGGCTTATGCGCACCATCAAGGAGCCTGTGCTGGCCGCCTGGATGAACGACCATGTGGATGAGAAAATGCGCGCCACAGTCTTTTCCACCAGCGGACAGCTGGACTCTTTCGGGCAGATCATCGGCGGGCCTATTGTGGGGCTGGTAGCCCAGCAGGTGTCCATACCCTGGGGGCTGGTCTGTACCGCTTTCCTGCTGTTGCCCGCGCTGTTCTTAGTGCCGGTGGCGGGAAAGAAGCGGGATTGATATGGCATAGTTAAGTTTACTGACGAGCGGGAGATTACTTCCGCTCGTCTTCATTTAGTAGCGCAAAATTTGAGGACTCTTTATTTCCTTATTCGGTATAGCGGAGGCGGCTGTCAATTCGACATAATTTTCTTGTGATACTTTACCGTACATGAGCATTCTCTTGCGGCTGCTCTTGCCCGATTGCCGGAACAGACGCAGGAAGAAATCTTTTTGTACTACTTTCAGCACTTGACGCAGAAAGAAATCGGAGAACAAAGCGGCTGGACACGCAGCACAATCGGGCGGCATATACGGCTTGCCTTGAAGCGGCTGAAAGAGGAAATGGAGGTGCTGTCCCATGAGTAACCGACTTCTCCCCTATGACACTATCATAAAGGCACATGAGGGCGACCCCATAGCGATACAAGCCGTCCTTGACCGATACGCTGGATATATCCGCTACTTCTCTAAGATGAACGGCTATTACAACTCTGATATGGAGGACTACATCAGAACAAAGCTGATTGAAAGCCTGTTCAAGTTCCGGCTTGACCGATAACATAGAAACTGAATATCCCGCCGCCCCGCAGCGGCACATGAAGCAGTAAATCCGAAAAAGATTTGCTGCTTTTTTTGCGCTCATTTTTGGCAAATTTCCAAAAGTTCCGTATTAGATAGTGAAACCAAAAAAGGCTGCCGTTTTTTTTAGACAGCGGGCAAAACGCAGCTTCCGAAACGCCTTATTGTCGGGAAAGACCGAGCCGCCGGAAAAGTTCTTGCCGGAAAGTCCGTCATTTTTGCTTTTTGCGGTGTTGTAGGGAGTAAGAGGAAGAACGCCAGCCCGCAGCCTTTTATGAAAAAGCTGGTTATAGATTTTCTGAAAAAGTGGCAGTAGGAAGTGAACGGCAGTCCGGCAGTTTCTTAGAGCAAGATTCTACCGCAGTACCAAAATTCGCTTATCGCTCATTTTGCCCCTGCGGGAATCTTGTTGGGGAGTGCCTTCCCCAAACCCTGCCATGCGGCTTACGCCGCTTAAAAATCCCTCAAAATATTTTTTCGGATTTTTCAAAAACAGTTCCGTTTCACACCCTGTTTTTCTCCTATTAGTGAGAGGACACCACGCACAGAAAGGAGGTCTGCCGACCATGAAAAGATACAACACACCGCACCGCAGCCGGGTAGTCAAGACACGCATGACCGAGGAAGAATACGCCGAGTTTGTAGAAAGGCTTTCTGTTTACAACATGAGCCAAGCCGAGTTTATCCGGCAAGCCATAACCGGGGCAGCTATACGCCCCATCATAACCGTTTCTCCTGTCAATGACGAGCTGCTTGCCGCTGTCGGGAAACTGACCGCCGAATACGGCAGGATCGGCGGCAACTTAAACCAGATAGCCCGGACGCTGAACGAGTGGCACAGCCCCTACCCGCAGCTTGCCGGGGAGGTGCGGGCGGCGGTTTCCGACCTTGCCGCCCTAAAGTTGGAAGTCTTGCAGAAAGTGGGTGACGCTGTTGGCAACATTCAAACATATCAGCTCTAAAAATGCGGACTATGGCGCAGCGGAAGCCTACCTCACATTTGAGCATGACGAGTTTACCATGAAGCCCACCCTTGATGAAAACGGGCGGCTGATACCGAGGGAGGATTACCGCATTTCTTCCCTCAACTGCGGGGGCGAGGATTTCGCTGTTGCCTGTATGCGGGCTAATCTCCGCTATGAGAAAAACCAAAAACGGGAAGATGTGAAAAGCCACCACTATATCATCAGCTTTGACCCACGGGACGGGACAGACAACGGCTGGACCATAGACCGGGCGCAGGAGTTGGGCGAGCAGTTCTGCAAAGAGCATTTCCCCGGACACCAAGCCCTAATCTGCACCCACCCGGACGGACATAACCACAGCGGCAATATCCATGTGCATATCGTCATCAACTCCCTGCGGATTTATGAAGTCCCGCTTCTGCCCTACATGGACAGACCAGCTGACACACGGGAGGGCTGCAAGCACCGCTGTACCAACGCCGCTATGGAATATTTCAAGAGTGAAGTCATGGAGATGTGCCACAGGGAAAATCTCTATCAGATTGATCTGCTCAATGGCAGCAAAAACCGCATTACCGAGCGTGAGTATTGGGCGCAGAAGAAAGGGCAGCTTGCCCTTGATAAAGAAAATGCCGCTGCTCTTGCCGCCGGACAGCCTGTAAGGCAGACCAAGTTTGAAACGGACAAGGCGAAGCTGCGCCGGACGATACGGCAGGCACTTTCCCAAGCTACCAGCTTTGACGAGTTTTCTTTCCTTTTGCTGCGGGAGGGCGTGACCGTCAAGGAGAGCCGGGGGCGTCTTTCCTACCTCACGCCGGACAGGACAAAGCCTATCACAGCCCGGAAGCTGGGGGACGATTTTGACAAGGCTACTGTCCTTGCCCTGCTTACACAGAACGCCCGCAGAGCCGCCGAACAGACCAAAGCCATACCCGAATACCCTGCCGCAGTTAAAAAGCCGTCACAAGGGGAAAAACCCACAAAAACCACCCCGGCAGACAACACCTTGCAGCGCATGGTTGACCGGGAAGCCAAGCGAGCCGAGGGCAAGGGCGTGGGCTATGACCGCTGGGCGGCAAAGTACAATCTAAAGCAAATGGCGGCTACCGTTACCGCCTACCAGCAGTACGGCTTTTCTTCCCCGGAGGAACTGGACGAAGCCTGTTCTGCCGCCTATACCGCCATGCGGGAAAGCCTTACAGAGCTGAAGCAGGTGGAAAAGACGCTGGACGGGAAAAAGGAGCTGCAACGGCAGGTGCTTGCCTATTCCAAGACCCGCCCTGTCCGGGACGGGCTGAAACAGCAGAAAAACGCCAAAGCAAAAGCAGCCTACCGACAGAAGCACGAAAGCGACTTTATCATAGCAGACGCAGCCGCCCGTTATTTTATGGAGAACGGCATTTCCAAGCTGCCAAGCTATAAAGCCCTGCAAGCAGAGATTGAAACCCTTATCAAAGAGAAAAACAGCGGCTACAACGATTACCGGGCAAAACGGGAGGAATACCGCCGCTTACAGACCGTCAAGGGCAATATCGACCAGATTTTACGCCGGGAGCGCAAGCCTGTGAAAAGGCAGGAACAGGAGCGATAAAAACCACCCCAAAATGTACCCGAACCCATACAGAACAAGGGGGCTGCCCCGTACCCTATCCCCAATACCAAAGGATTTTTTAACGGGCTTACAGGGCAGAAAAACCCCGAAAATGATACCGAGATGATACAGAATTACCGCCGATACCGCCACACCAGCGGAAACGGCAGAAAGGAGCGCACCCATGCCAAGAATGAGCAAGAAACGGCGGCTGGAATGGTCTTTTTTCCTGCGGCAAGTGAAAGTCGGGAATACCACCTGCGACCGTATCACATACAACGACCTCTGCCGGGGCTGTACCCATAGCTGCAAGCAGAGCTTCCGGGCGGTTATCATACTCTGCCCCCGCTACTACTCCAAACGCCGGAAAAAGGAGGACAGGGACAATGGCAGATAACCGCAAGTATTACTACCTCAAGCTGAAAGAGAACTTTCTTTGACAGCGACTCCATTGTGCTGCTGGAAGATATGAAAGACGGGATTTTATATTCCAATATCCTCTTGAAGCTGTACTTAAAATCGCTGAAAAACGGCGGGAAGTTACAGCTTGACGAGCATATCCCCTACACAGCGCAGATGATAGCAACACTGACCCGCCACCAGATAGGGACGGTTGAGAGGGCTTTAGAGATTTTCCGGCAGTTGGGGCTTGTGGAGCAGCTTGACAGCGGGGCTTTCTATATGACCGATATTGAGCTGATGATAGGACAGTCCTCTACCGAAGCCGAGAGGAAACGGGCTGCAAGGCTGGAAAACAAGGCACTTTTACCGCCCGCGGACAAAAGGCGGACATTTGTCCGACATTCGTCCACCAGAGATAGAGATAGAGTTAGAGAGAAAAGAGATAGAAAAAGAGAGAGGGAGAAACGGGACACCCCGCCCCCGCTGCTTATGGCAGATACAACAATGTGATACTGACCGATACAGAGCTTTCCGGGCTGAAAACAGAGCTGCCCGACAAGTGGGAGTATTATATTGACCGGCTTTCCTGCCATATCGCTTCCACTGGGAAGCAGTACCACAGCCATGCAGCCACCATTTACAAGTGGGCGCAGGAAGACGCTGCCAAAGGCAAGGCTGCCCCGAAACAGGGCATACCCGATTATTCATGCAAGGAGGGCGAGAGCTTATGAAAAACGAGATTGAAGCTATGATTACGGACATTACAGCCACTACCGCCGAAGCGGAGGACTACACAGGCGAGGACGGGCTTTTATACTGCGGCAAGTGCCATACGCCCAAAGAAGCCTACTTTGCAGAGGGAAAGACCTGTTTCGGGCGTGACCGCCACCCAACAGACTGCGACTGCCAGCGAGCAGCCCGTGAAAAGCAGCAAGCCGCCGAAAGCCGACAGAAGCACCTTGAAAAAGTGGAGGACTTGAAACGCCGGGGCTTTACCGACCCTGCTATGCGGAACTGGACATTTGAGCATGACAACGGCAGAAACCCACAGACCGAAACCGCCCGCTTTTATGTGGAGAGCTGGGAAACCATGCAGGCTGAAAATATCGGCTACCTGTTCTGGGGCGGCGTGGGGACAGGAAAAAGCTACCTTGCCGCCTGTATCGCCAACGCCCTTATGGAAAAAGAGGTTGCCGTCTGCATGACAAACTTTGCAACAATACTCAATGACCTTGCCGCCAGCTTTGAGGGCAGGAATGAGTATATTTCCCGCCTTTGCAGCTACCCCCTGCTGATACTTGATGATTTCGGTATGGAGCGAGGGACAGAATACGGGCTGGAACAGGTTTATAGCGTGATTGACAGCCGTTACCGAAGCGGCAAGCCGCTGATCGCCACGACCAACCTCACGCTGGAGGAATTGCAGCACCCGCAGGACACGCCCCACGCCCGTATCTATGACAGGCTGACTTCCATGTGCGCCCCCGTCCGCTTCACGGGCAGCAACTTCCGAAAGGAAACCGCACAGGAAAAGCTGGAACGCTTAAAGCAACTGATGAAGCAGCGAAAGGAGAGCCTATGACAGAAACCAAACAGACAAGCACCACCAAAACAGACCGCCGCCCGGACTGTGTAACGGAAATCCGCATGGGCAACTCTGTCCTTACCGTTTCCGGCTTCTTCAAGCAGGGCGCAACCGACACCGCAGCCGACAAGATGATGAAAGTGCTGGAAGCGGAAGCTGCTACACAAAAAACGGCGATTTGACCGACCATAAAGAAGCAGATTTGACGCTTTTGCCGCTATACAGACAGCCGCCCCATGTGGTACAATCAAGGTACGGAATAGTGGGGCTGGCTGTCGGAAACGGAGGATTTTATGTTAAGACAGACCAACCAACAACCAATTACCGCCCTTTACCCAAGACTTTCCCATGAGGACGAGCTGCAAGGCGAGAGCAATTCCATTTCCAATCAGAAGCGTATCCTTGAAACCTATGCAAAGCAGAACGGCTTTTCCAATCTGCGCTGGTACACGGACGACGGTTATTCTGGTGCGAACTTTCAAAGACCCGGTTTTCAAGCCATGCTTGCGGACATTGAAGCCGGAAAAGTCGGGACAGTTATCGTAAAGGATATGTCGAGGTTAGGGCGAAACTACCTGCAAGTGGGAATGTACACGGAAATGGTTTTCCCACAGAAAGGTGTCCGCTTCATCGCTATCAATGACGGAGTGGACAGCGCACAGGGCGACAATGACTTTGCCCCGCTGCGGAATATCTTTAACGAATGGCTGGTGAGAGATACGAGCAAGAAAATACGGGCGGTAAAACGCTCAAAAGGCATGAGTGGCAAGCCCATCACAAGCAAGCCTGTGTATGGCTACCTCATGGACGAGGACGAAAATTTCATTATTGACGAGGAAGCCGCACCCGTAGTCAAGCAGATATACAACCTCTGCCTTGCCGGGAACGGTCCGACCAAGATAGCCCGTATGCTCACAGAGCAGCAAATCCCCACGCCGGGAACGCTGGAATACCGCAGGACGGGACACACCCACCGCTACCACCCCGGCTATGAGTGCAAGTGGGCAACCAATACCGTTGTGCATATCCTTGAAAACCGGGAATACACGGGCTGTCTGGTAAACTTCAAGACTACCACGCAATCCTACAAGTGCAGCAAAATCATTTACAATGACGAGGATAAGCAGGCAATCTTTGAGAACCACCACGAGCCTATCATAGACACCCAGACATGGGAACGGGTGCAGGAGCTTCGCAAGCAGCGCAAACGCCCCAACCGCTATGATGAAGTGGGCTTGTTCTCCGGCATACTGTTCTGTGCAGACTGCGGCAGCGTCATGTATCAGCAGCGATACCAGACGGACAAGCGCAAGCAGGACTGTTATATCTGCGGCAGCTACAAGAAGCGCACCCATGACTGTACGGCGCACTTTATCCGTACCGACCTTTTGACCGCTGGCGTACTCTCCAATCTGCGGAAAGTGACCAGCTATGCGGCAAAGCATGAAGCCCGGTTTATGAAGCTCTTGATTGAGCAGAACGAGGACGGGGGTAAGCGCAGGAACGCCGCCAAGAAAAAGGAACTGGAAGCCGCCGAGAAACGCATAGCCGAGTTATCCGCTATCTTCAAGCGGCTGTATGAGGACAGCGTGACCGGGCGCATATCAGACGAGCGTTTCACAGAACTGTCGGCAGACTATGAAGCAGAACAACGGGAGCTGAAAGAAAGAGCCGCTGCTATCCAAGCGGAGCTTTCCAAAGCACAGGAAGCCACCGTGAACGCAGAAAAGTTTATGAATGTTGTCCGGCGGCATACCAGCTTTGAAGAACTTACCCCTACTCTGCTGCGGGAATTTGTAGAGAAAATCGTTGTGCATGAGTGCAGCTATGACGAAAACAAGACCCGCAGACAGGACATTGAGATTTATTATTCTTTTGTTGGCAAGGTGGACTTGCCCGAATAACCGCCCGACCTATCCGACACAATGCGCAAGTGCCGGATAGGAACGGCAAAATTTTTTACACTTCTATTACTTCTTTATCACACATTAGTAAAAAGCCAGGGTATGAAACAGTTCATGGCTAATTAAAGGGAACAAAAAGAAAGGGAATGCACAATCCAGACGGTATCAGCGGCAGGCTACAAGAATAAATTGTGATTTCACAAGATTGGTGTTATAATAAGAGAAAAGTTCCTGCCGGGGCAACCGCCCCGGTGGTATGGATAGAAAGGCAGGAAAACAATATGCACATCAGCTATAAACCACTCTGGCACACACTGTTAGAGCGTGATATGAGAAAAGAGGATTTAAGGCTTGCTGCTGGTATGACAACAAATATGATTGCCAACATGAGCAAAGAGGGAAAGCACATCAGCATGGATACATTAGCCCGTATCTGTGAAACTCTGAATTGTGAGATTACTGATGTGATTGAGTTAGTACCAGACGAGCCTGCTTCCACAGGAGGTAAGGAACATGAGCGAATTGAAACCAAGAATAACGGAAAACGGAATTGATTATATCCTTGTCGGAGATTACTACATTCCAGGCTTGAAACTGCCGGAGGAACACCGCCCTATCGGAAAGTACGGACGAATGCACCGGGAATATTTAAGAGAAGTCCACCCAGCCAGATTGAATACATTGATACTGACCGGAGAATTGTTGACATATCTTGCAGACCTGAATGAACAGGCACAAAAACGGTTAGACACTATCATGGAGCAGATGAAAGCTACCGAGGGCGTGACAGAGGAATTGAAGTGTACCCGACAAATGGAATGGGTGCAGCGTTGCAATAACATTCACAACAGGGCAGAAGAAATTGTTTTGTATGAGATGATTTATTCATAACGGGAGCAATTAAATCGGAGGTATATAAGATGATTGAAATTGTATTTGGTGAAAGTGCCTGTGGAAGTTTGAAAATTGCCCAAACTTACGGCAAGGGAAAGTATAGAGGAAGTGCTGTTTCAATATTTATGAGGCACGAAGACGGGAGTGTTCCATCTTCAGATGAAATGAAAAAGGCACAGCTTCAAGCACAGGAACAAGAACGCATTGCTTGGGAGAATGCTATTCCATTGGGAGGCAAGAGCAGTGATGTTTATTGTTTTGATATGGCTCTTAGTGTGGGAGATATTTCTGATAATGGAATTGGCGAACAGCGGAAAAATGTTTTCAAGAAAATGCTGTCTGTCTGCTTTGTAGAGGATTTAGATTATCAGGTTGAAGAAAAAATACAGAAAATTAAAACTACATTGACCTCAGTGATTGAACGATATGTAGCTGGGGAAGAAATTCGCATTTGGTATAGCTATAATCCAGATGAGCTTTGTGGTATGTATTGGCTTATGAAACAACTTCAACCATTAAACTGCCAGACAACAATTTATTTGGTTAAGTTACCTACATGGGAATATGGAAAAGAAAATACTATGACATCCAAAATAGCATGGGGCGAGGTCTCTCCTGGCGAATGGGGAAACTATATAACTCTACAAGAGAAAGCTAATCCTGTATTTCTTTCAGCTTGTACTATGAAATGGAATCAACTTCAAAATGAAAATGCACCTTTGCGTGCAATGTTAAATGGTAAATTGCAAAGCGTTTCAGAAGATATATATGATAGTTTCATTCTTCGTGAAATTGCGGAACAGCCAGAGCAATTCAAAATGGCTATTGTCATAGGTAATGTTTTAGGAAAATATCAACTTGGAATTAGTGATGTATGGATTTCCAATCGCATTGATAAAATGCTTGAAGATGGTGTGTTGGAAATTATACAGGACGCACCAAAGGGAGAAACAAATTATCGCCGAATATTAAGAAAACGAATGAAATAATAACCACAGCACAAACCGCTGCTACATGGAATCCAACAAACCATGCAACAGCGGTTTTCCTTTACCGTTTTTTCCTCTGGCTGATAGGTGTTCCCATTTTCTTTGATTTTTTGAGAATACGAATGAACCAGCGAAATTCTTCTTCTGACAGGTTTTTATAGTTGATACCAAGCTGCTTGCAGTAAAGGATAACCAGTTTTTCATCTCGACTGCCCTTGAAATTTTCGACCGCTTCCAGATTTTCTTTCAGTTCATTGGCAACAGTGGTCTGGGGCGCACTCTCACTATCCTTTTTATGGGTTTCCCGAATATCCCGGATAATCAGGTTTAGGTCATCCAGAACCATGTGGCTGAAATATTCATCATCACTGATATGGGCGGCTTGCAGCACTTTCAAATGTGGGTCATCTTCGCCAGGGCGATACCGTTCTATGATTTCATGCCGGACAGTATCGACAAGGGTGTTGAGGTTTTGAATCTGCATGGTGGCAATCCCATCCACATAAATCTCAATGTCCGCAAGAAACTTGATAAAGTCCTTATGGGTGGCAAGTTCGCAGAGCAGACGGTTGTTGATCCGTCCGCTTTTCAGAAGTGCAACCATTTCATCGTTCAAATGCAGCTCCGTCAGTGGCGTGTTGATCTGCTCCCTGTTCTCTGTCCGGCACAGCAGATAATCGACGGAAACCCCATAGAAGTCTGCCAGCGTGATAAGGTTGCCATGATTGATTTCCTTAAAATCTTCTTTTTCATAACTGCCAAGGGCTGATTTAGAAATACCCGTTAGTTTTGATAGTTCTTCCAGATTTAAGCCTTTGTCCTTGCGGAGTTCCCAAAGGCGTTCCTGTATGCTTGTTGCTCCTTTCATGGGCACACGCTCCTTTCCAACGGTTTCATTGCTGCCGCTTATCTGGATTATATCACACTTTCCGTAATCGTGGAAATTTCTGATTTTTACCCTTAATTCCTACTTTGTGGACATACGGCACAGGGCACAAAAATGTTCTATGATACAGGTAGTTCATCGATGGATTATTCCAATCGAATGACCAGCCTGTGTGGGATATGCTTCCCCGGCGATGTAGCGCCATGAATATGGAGGAACCCTGACCGAAACGAGCGTACCAAAGGGAGCGATACGCCGCTGTGAGATTCAGGGGAGGAACGACACCGGGGAGAACTGGCGAACTGACACCGAAATGATACCGAAACACGACAATCTGATAGGGGGATAGTCTACCCTATCGCTGATACTTCGGGAGATTTTAAGCGGCTCTATGGCTGTAATTTTGCCGAAAATCGCCCCGAGACCATACACTAAAACGGGAGGAAACACAATATGCCGAGAATGAGCAAAAAGAGGAAGCATGAGCTTTCCTTTTACCTCAATGACCGGGGGCGTGTCACTTACAACGAATTATGCCGGAAATGCCAGCATGGGTGCAAGCAGAGCTTCCGGGCGGTTGTGATTGACTGCCCCCGTTATTTATCCAAACGAGCAAAGAAAAAGGAGGAACACACCGAATGAATTTTGAATTTATGACGATAGACACACCATTACCGCCCTGTATGCCATTTCCCAGAGCGTTGACAGGATTTCCAGTCAGCAGCACCGCAAAGGTCATGTACTGCCGGATGCTGGACGCTATGCTATCCAAAGGGAAGGAGGACGAGAACGGAATCCTGTTTGTCTGCTTCCCCATCACAGCCATTGCCGCAGTCCTGTCCCGCAGCCCCATGACGGTCAAGCGTTCTCTGAATGAACTGGAAACCGCCGGACTTATCATGCGGGTGCGTCAGGGCATTGGAGAACCAAACAGGATTTATGTGCTGATACCGGGAAAGGAGGACGCTGCCCTTGCCTGATACCTCAAAACTGGAAAAGCTCAACCGGGAGTTGGAAAAAAGCGAAAAGAAACTGCGGAAAGCCATCAATGATGAAAAGGCATTGCAGCACCAGTTGAAGCAGCTTACCCGAAAGGAACGGACGCATCGGCTCTGTACTCGTGGCGGTATGCTGGAAAGTTTTCTGCAAGAGCCGGAACGCCTGACAGATGATGATGTCATGCTGCTGTTGAAACTCATTTTTCACAGGCAGGACACGCAGGAACTATTGAAAAAACTGCTGGAACGGGAGAAGCTGGAAACCCCTTAGTTTACTAAGGGCGCAATTATACACCACCCAAAGGTTGGTGCATTGCGTTCTCCGAAGGCTCCTCGCCGGAGGGCTGTGATTTTCCGCAGCCACGGACTGCTCCAAATCAAACAGGGGACGCTACACTTCCCCTGCGCTGGCTTTCGCCAGCTACCCTTTTGTGGACTTGCCATCTGGGGACACCTTGCGTTGCAAGCTGTTCCCAGCCGACAAGTTTTACAGAATCAGTTTTCTGTCTTTTGAGAAGAAATGAAAAATGTTATACTAAAAAATGAAAATGCCTATTGACTCTCCCGGAACGTCATAGATTAAAGTTACCTTATCAGGAACAGGAGGTCAGCAGCTATGAGGACAGTAAAAGAAATATCAGATTTAACAGGTATCAGCGTTCGCACGCTTCACTATTATGATGAAATCGGGTTGTTAAAGCCAACAGAAAAAAGTGATGCGGGATACCGGCTTTATGACGATAAGGCACTGGAAACATTACAACAGATTTTATTTTTCCGTGAGTTTGATATCTCCTTGAAAGAAATCAAAGCTGTTTTGGACAATCCGGCTCTTGAAAGAAATCAGATTCTACAAGTACAGCGAAAAATGTTGGTAACAAAGAAAGAACGAATGGAACGTCTGATTGCCAGCATTGATGACATTCTGAAAGGAGAGAACAAAATGGATTTTACAATTTTTACCAAAACAGAAGTAGAAGAAATGTTCCAAACCATGCTTGAGCATATGCCGGAGAATATGAGAAACATTGCAATTAAAGAATTTGGTAGCATTGAACAATGGAAAAAGCATTATATGGAAGTCGTATCTTCGGAAGAAATGCAGAAAGGCTATGCAAAGGTAGTTGAATGGTATGGTGGAAAGGACAAGTTTCTGTCTGTTGCCCGAACTCCCGTCAGCAAAGAAGTTGCAGAAAGCTATAACAAACGGATAGAAGCGATTTTGCAAAAACTGATTGCAAAACAGAATTGTGACATAGATTCTTTTGAAGTAAAAGAGCTTGTTGGAGAATATGGCTTTGTTATGAAACAGCTTGCCCAGATAAAAGAAGAAAAAGGCTTTATGATGGCACAGACGCAGTATTACCGCAATGAACAAATCAAACCAATGATAGACGAAAAATACGGTGAAGGGGCTTCTGATTTCTTTGCACAGGCAATAGAAAACTATTATAAAGTTAAGTAATCTTGAATTTTAACTAAATACCCGCCGCCCCCAGCGGCACACCAAGCAGGAAATCTGAAAAAGGTCTCCTGCTTTTTTTATACCTAAAATCGGAAAGGAGGAACACTAAATGCCCTGTCCACACAATCAAATCTCCATCGTCCAGCGTAGCAACCGCCAGTCTGCTGTTGCCGCCGCTGCTTACCAAAGCGGCGAAAAGCTGTTCTGTGAATACGACCAGCAAGTGAAGCACTACCCAGAAAAGCGTGGTATCGTCCATAATGAAATCCTGCTCCCGGCAAATGCCCCGCCAGAGTATGCAGACCGCAATACCTTATGGAACGCCGCCGAAGCTGTTGAGAAGCAATGGAACTCCCAGCTTGCAAGGCGGTGGGTGCTTTCCATTCAGAGAGATACCGCCCGACCAGTACGCCGCCCTTGTCCGGGATTTCTGCAATCAGCAGTTTGTTTCCAAAGGAATGTGCGTGGATTTTGCCATCCATGACAAAGGGGACGGAAACCCTCACGCTCATGTCATGCTGACTATGCGGGCAATGGATGAACATGGGAAATGGCTTCCCAAGAGCCGCAAGGTTTATGACCTTGACGAGAACGGGGAACGGATAAAACTTCCGTCCGGCAGATGGAAAAGTCACAAGGAAGATACGGTTGACTGGAACGACCGCAAGTATTGTGAAATCTGGCGGCATGAATGGGAGATCATCCAGAACCGCTATCTGGAAGCCAACAACCGCCCGGAGCGGGTGGATCTCCGTTCTTATGAAAGACAGGGGCTTGATATTATCCCTACCGTCCATGAGGGTGCTGCTGTCCGGCAGATGGAAAAGCGAGGGATTCAGACCAACATCGGAAATCTGAACCGGGAAATCAAAGCCGCCAACAGCCTGATGAAGTCTATCCGGCAGCTTATTAAAAATCTCAAAGGCTGGATTATCGAGCTTAGTGAAAAACGAAAAGAACTGCTTGCGGAAAAAGCTGCGGAGGAAGCGGTATTTCTTCCCAATCTGTTGATGAAGTACATGGAGGTACGAAAGGCAGAACGGAGCGACTGGACACGGGCGGGACAAAACCGTGGAACTTCCAAAGACTTAAAGGCAGTCAGCGAAGCCCTGTCCTATCTTCAGAGAAAGGGACTTTCCACCGTGGAGGATTTGGAAAACTTTATAGAAACGTCCGGGAAATCTGCCGCCGACTACCGAAAGCAGATGAAGCCAAAGGAAACCCGCAGCAACGTGATTGACGCTATCCTTGCCGCCCGGACGGACTGTAAGGAATGTAAGCCCGTTTATGAGAAATACCAGAAGATATTTTTCAAGAAAACTAAGGAAAAATTCAAGCTGGAACACCCGGAGGTTGCCCGGTTTGAGAAAGCCAGTGCCTACCTTGCCAAGCACCCGGATGATAAGGACAGCACGAAAAAGGAGCTTTTGCAGGAACAGGCGAAGCTTGTGGGCGAAATCGCAGACTTGAAAGTACCGTTGACCGAGGTGCAGGAAGATTTGAAGAAGCTGCGGGACATCCGCTACTGGGTACGGAAAGCCACACCCGGCACAGAGGAAAGCAAAGAGCCGCCCAAGAAGCAGCCCCTCAAAGAAGTCTTGCAGGATAAGGCTGACGAGAAGAAAGCACAGAAAAACGCCCCGGCGCAGACGAAACACAAACAACAGGATATGGAACTTTAACAGGCACTTGCCATTTTCAGATTGAGAATGATAAGTGCCTTTTCTTTTTTACAAGGAGGAATTGATTTGAATGTATTTGAAGCTGTGAAGCAGTCCGTTACGACAAGACAGGCTGCGGAGCATTACGGAATCCGGGTAAACAGAAACGGGATGGCTTGCTGCCCGTTCCACAACGATAAGACCCCCAGCATGAAGCTGGACAAGCGTTTCCACTGCTTCGGATGTGGTGCAGATGGGGATGTGATTGATTTTGTAGCTGCCCTGTACGGGCTGGGGAAAAAGGAAGCCGCCGCACAGTTGGCGAGTGACTTCGGGCTTGCCTATGAGGACTGGAAGCCACCGGGCAGGGCAAGGAAGCCCAAGCCCCGGCAGAAATCCCCGGAAGAACAGTTCCGGGAAGCAAAGGCACATTGCTTCCGTGTCCTTGCCGATTATCTACACCTCTTACGGGTATGGAAAACCGACTATGCCCCGCACTCCCCGGAGGAAGCGTTTCATCCCCGGTTCGTGGAAGCCTTGCAGAAGCAAGCCCATGTGGAATATCTGCTGGATGTGCTGCTGTTCGGGGAGACAGAGGAAAAAGCGGTTTTGATTATGGACTACGGAAAGGATGTGATACAGCTTGAACAGCGAATGGCAGAGCTTGCCGCCGCAGACGCAGCAAGAACTAAAAAACACCATGAACGCCATGCAGCCGCCCCAGAGCGTTGAGGAAGTAAAGGCAACTCTGGAAACCACCGAGAAAGGCGGCGTCCGCCAGAGCATACGGAACTGCCTGACCGTATTCCAGCGTGACCCTGTGCTTGCCGGGGCAATCGCCTACAACATCCTGACCGACCGCAAGGACATCATAAAGCCCATCGGTTTTCACAGAGAAAGCACAGCCCTGACCGATACAGACATGAAGTATCTGCTTCTCTATCTGGAGGAAACCTACGGGCTGACCAGTGAGAAAAAGATTGAAACCGCCATCGGGATTGTGGCGAATGAGAATAAGTACCACCCCATCCGGGATTTTCTGAACAGCCTTGCATGGGACGGGACTGAGCGCATCCGCTTCTGTCTGCGGCACTTTCTGGGAGCTGATGTGGACGATTACACCTATGAAGCCTTGAAGCTGTTCATGCTGGGGGCGATTACAAGGGCATTTAAGCCCGGAAGCAAGTTTGAAATCATGCTGTGTCTGGTAGGCGGTCAGGGGGCTGGCAAATCCACCTTCTTCCGGCTGCTGGCAGTCCGGGACGAGTGGTTTTCCGATGATTTGCGGAAGCTGGACGATGATAACGTGTACCGCAAGCTGCAAGGTCACTGGATAATTGAAATGTCGGAAATGATGGCAACCGCCAATGCCAAGAGCATTGAGGAAATCAAGTCTTTTCTAAGCCGCCAGAAAGAGGTTTACAAAATTCCCTATGAAACTCACCCGGCAGACCGCCCCCGTCAATGCGTGTTCGGCGGCACTTCCAACGCCCTTGACTTTCTCCCCCTTGACCGTTCCGGCAACCGCCGATTTATCCCGGTCATGGTGTACCCGGAGCAAGCCGAGGTTCACATTTTGGAGGACGAAGCCGCTTCCAGAGCCTATATCAGCCAGATGTGGGCGGAAGCAATGGAGATTTACCGAAGCGGCATGTTCAAGCTGTCATTCAGCCCAGCCATGCAGCGGTATCTCAAAGAACACCAGCGGGATTTTATGCCGGAGGACACCAAAGCCGGGATGATACAGGCTTACCTTGATAAGTACACCGGGGAAACGGTCTGCTCCAAGCAGCTCTACAAGGAAGCCTTAAACCACACCTTTGATGAGCCGAAGCAATGGGAAATCCGGGAAATCAACGAGATAATGAACCAGTGCATTACCGGGTGGAACTACTTTTCCAATCCGAGGATGTTTGCGGAATACGGCAGACAAAAGGGCTGGGAGCGTGAAATCCCGGCAACGGACACCGACAACCCGCCCGAAAAATCTATGGACGGTTTTGTGGAGGTCACAGAGCAGATGGAGCTTCCATTCTGAAAATGACAGCCCGTTGCCGACTTCGTTGCTATCCCGTTGCCGAGCCGGTTGCCGGGGAAAATCCCTTATTTCCGGGCTTTTTCCCTCTCTGACAACCAAAACAACAGAAAAATAAAAGAAAAGTATAAATAGTAATCAACGCCAGATTGAGATTGTTTGCAAGGTCTTTTGAAGCCCGTTGCCGGACTTCGTTGCCGACCGTTCTCTGTCTGGCTATTTTCATGTATGGAGGATAACTGCCTATGGCGAAAAATAAGACCAAGATTGAAGTGACAACCGTATTTGACGGGGAACTGGACGCCACCGATGTGTTCGTCAGCCTGATTTCCCAGAAATACGGCAAAACAAATACAAAAGAATATCTTGCTAAAAAGAAAGATTTGAAGTATAATGAAGATGAGGTTCAACAGAGCCAGATACCGTCTGGATTGTGTGGGTAAATGGCTATGATGAACGAAATGGAATACAGAACAATCGGTTCAGCACTTGCCGGGGGCTATCGTGCGGCGGTCTATTGCAGACTGTCAAAGGACGATGACCTGCAAGGCGAAAGTGCCAGTATCGCAAACCAGCGTGATATGCTGGAAAAATACTGCGAAAAGCAGGGATGGGAGGTTGTGGCAGTCTATCAGGACGATGGCTTCACAGGTCTTAATATGGAGCGTCCTGATTTACAGAGAATGTTGAGATCCATTGAGCGCAGGCAAATCAACCTTGTTATCACGAAAGACCTCAGCCGACTGGGGCGTAACTATCTGCAAACCGGGCATTTGATTGAGGACTTTTTCCCAAGAAACGGGGTGCGCTATATCGCCATGAATGACGGTATCGACACCTTACGGGATAACAACGACATTGCCCCGTTCAAGAATATCCTGAACGAGATGTACAGCAAGGATATTTCCAAGAAAGTCCATTCCTCTTATCTTCTGAAAGCGCAGAAAGGACAGTTTACCGGGTGTCTTGCCCCGTTTGGGTATCGGAAAGACCCGGAGGACAAAAACCATCTGCTCATTGACGAGGAAACCGCCCCGATTGTGCGGCTGATTTTCGGATATGCCCTAAACGGTCATGGTCCGAACTATATCCGCAGACGGCTGGAGGAAGAAAAAATCCCCTGCCCCACATGGTGGAACCGGGAACGGGGGCTTCGCAATACCCGCACCAAATGGGAAAAGAAAGACCCGGAAAACGGGCGGTATATGTGGGACTTCTCCGTTATCAAAGACCTTTTGATGAATCCCGTCTACACCGGGGCGATTGCTTCCCAGAAAAAAGACTACCGCTTCAAAATCGGCACGATTGGGGAAAAGAAACCGGAGGACTGGGTTGTGGTTGAGGGACAGCACGAACCGCTGATTGACCGCATGAGCTTTGATATTGTGCAGAACAAGCTGAAATCCCGCCAGCGTCCGGGGCAGACCAATGAAATCAGCCTGTTTGCCGGACTGATAAAATGCGGCGAGTGTGGGAAGTCGCTGACGATACGCTACACAAACGCAAAACATCCCCAGCGGATTTACTCCTGCAAGACCTACAATGCCTTTGGAAAGAACCACTGCACCCAGCACCGGATTGATTATGACACCCTTTACAGTCATGTGCTGCGGAAAATCCGGGAATGTGCCAGAGCTGCCCTGATGGACGGAGAAGCGGTTGCCGACCGCCTGACCAATACCTGTGAAGCCGAGCAGCGGGAACAGCGGGAAGCAATGGAACGCTCCCTTACAAGGGACGAGGAACGGATTGAGGTTCTGGACAAAATGGTAATGCGGCTTTATGAGGATATGATTGCAGGGCGTATCAGTGAGCAGAACTTCAACACCATGCTGGAAAAGACGCAGACCGAGCAGACGGAGCTTAAAACAAAAGTGTCCGAGGGCAGAAAGCGGCTGTCCGATGAAGTCCAGCTTGCCAATGATGCAAAACAATGGGTGGAAGCCATTCAGGAATACGCCAACATCACAGAGCTGGATGCAGCCACCCTTAACCGCTTAATCAAAGAAATCGTCGTGCATGAGCGCATTGACGAAGATAAAACAAGACACATTTCTATCGAAATTCATTTTAATCTCAAACCCATCCCGGAGGTGGAACAGGTCACTGCCTGACCTGTCCCGCCTGGATGGTTCTCTTAAAAACACCATATAGATTTTTGTACGCCGCCGCCCGCCATCGAGCAGAATTTTACACCTAATTGGGGATAAAACAGTTGATGGCCGGCGGCGGTGTCGCCCTCATCGGCATCACCCTTGTACCTCTGCTCTCCGGCCTGTTCGGTTGATCGTCCGGCGGTGATCGCTTATGGGCGGCATACTCGACAAACTCGATGAATGGCTCCGAGGGCTGCTCATCGAGGGGATCACGGGAAACCTGTCGGGCATGTTCGATACGGTCAATACCAAAGTAGGCGAGATCGCCGGTGAAGTGGGCCAGACGCCGCTGGCGTGGAACAGCGGCGTCTTTTCTATGATCCGAAACCTCTCTGAAACGGTGATTGTTCCAATCGCCGGGGTTATCCTGACATTCGTAATGTGTTATGAGCTGATCCAGCTTGTGACAGAGAAAAATAATCTGCACGATGTGGACACCTGGATGTTCTTCAAGTGGATTTTCAAGACCTTCTGTGCCGTTCTCATTGTGACGAACACATGGAATATCGTCATGGGTATCTTCGATGTCGGGCAAAGCGTTGTGAACAGCAGCGCAGGCGTCATCATCGGGAATACCTCCATTGATATCAGCAGCGTCATCACGGATATGGAGGCGCAGCTTGAAGCCCTGGGCACGGGAGAACTGTTCGGGCTGTGGTTCCAGTCCCTTTTTGTGGGACTTACCATGAACGCCCTTTCCATCTGTATCATGCTTGTCATCTACGGCCGCATGATCGAGGTGTATTTGACAACTTCCGTTGGACCGATTCCGCTTGCCACTATGACAAACCGGGATTGGAGCCATACAGGACAGAACTACTTGAAATCCCTGTTTGCATTAGCGTTCCAGGCATTTCTAATCATGGTGTGCGTGGGAATCTACTCTGTTTTGGTACAGAGTATCGCCACGGACGGAAATATCTCAGGCGCGATATGGGCCTGCATGGGCTACACGGTCCTACTGTGCTTCGCCCTGTTCAAGACCGGCAGCCTCTCTAAGAGCCTGTTCGGAGCGCATTAAGGAGGCTTGATAAATTGGCGTATGTAACCATTCCAAAGGATTTGACGAAAGTAAAATCCAAAGTGCTGTTTGGGCTTACCAAACGGCAGCTTATATGTTTCGGAGCGGCGGCACTCATCGGAGTACCGCTTTTCTTTTTGCTCAGACGCACGGCCAGCAACAGCGCCGCCGCGTTCTGCATGATTATCGTCATGCTCCCGTTCTTTCTGCTCGCCATGTATGAGCGGCACGGCCAACCCCTGGAGGTGGTAGCCGGACAGGTCATCCGCTGTATGTTCCTGCGGACGAAGGAGCGGCCTTATCAGACAAACAATTTCTACGCAGCCCTGGAGCGGCAGGCCCAGGCGGAAAAGGAGGTGAAAGCCATTGTTCAGAAAGCGAAAGCCAGAGCCGCAGGCACGGCAGGCGGCAAAACCCGCGGTAAAGCTGACCGCCGCGGAAAAGCGTGAGATCAGGCGTATCCTGGAAACCGCCAGAGGTGATGGGAAACCTCACTCGGCGCAGGACACCATTCCCTTCCGTCAGATGTACCCGGACGGCTTGTGCCGGTTGGATGATACCACATGGAGCCGTTGCCTGGAATTTGAGGATGTGAATTACCAGCTTGCAAAGCCAGATGACCAGACGGCGATTTTTGAAGCCCTCTGCGATATGTATAACGCCCATGATGCTTCCATCGGCATGGAATTATCCCTTGTGTGCCGCAGGGTGAACAAAGCAGATTTCCGCAAACGAATTGAGATCGCAGCGCAGGAGGACAAGTTTGACGCGGTACGCGCCCTTTACACGGATATGCTCCGCGGGCAGTTGGAACACGGCAACAACGGCATGGTCAAGACGAAATTCCTGGTACTGACCATTGAGGCAAAAAACAGCAAGGAGGCAAAAGCCCGCTTTTCCCGGATCACGCTGGATGCCCTGAATTACTTTAAGGCTATGGGCGCACTGGCAAAGGTGCTGGACGGCAAGGAGTGGCTGGCGGTGCTGCACGGTATCCTCCACCCGGACGGAGAACCGTTTTCCTTTGCGTGGGAGTGGCTGGCGCCCTCCGGCCTGTCGGTCAAGGATTTCATTGCGCCGTCCTCTTTTCGGTTTGGCGAAGCACGGCGGTTTCAGATGGGCAGCAAAGTCGGCGCGGTCAGCTTTTTGCAAATCACAGCCCCGGAACTCAATGACCGGGTGCTTGCCGATCTGCTTGACACGGACAGCAGCATTTTTGTCAGCGTCCATATCCGCAGCATGGATCAGAATGAGGCCATCAAAACTGTCAAGCGCAAGATCACCGACTTGGACAGTATGAAGATCGATGCTCAGAAGCGGGCGGCGCGGGAAGGGTTCGATATGGACATCATCCCCACCGACATTGCCACCTATGCAGGTGAAGCAAAGAACATCCTCCGTGATCTGCAAAGCCGGAATGAGCGAATGTTCCTGATGACCTTCCTGGTAGTCAATGTGGCGGACACAAAGCAAAAGCTGGAGAACGATATCTTCCGGGCTTCCTCTGTGGCGCAGAAGCACAACTGTCATCTGGTGCGGCTGGACTTTCAGCAGGAGCAGGGGCTTGTGTCGGCGCTGCCGCTGGGCGTCAACCAAATCAGGATCGAACGCGGTCTGACCACTTCTGCCGTGGCAATTTTTGTTCCTTTTATCTCTCAGGAACTCTTCCAGAGCGGCGAGGCGCTGTATTACGGCCTGAACGCTACTTCCGGCAACATGATCCTTGCAGACCGCAAGCAGCTCAAAACGCCCAACGGTTTGATTCTTGGTACGCCGGGCAGCGGCAAGTCCTTCTCTGCAAAGCGTGAAATCCTCAATGTGTTTTTGGTGACAAAGGACGATATCATCATTTGCGACCCGGAGGCGGAATACTTTCCGCTGGTCCACCGCCTGGGCGGGCAGGTCATCAAGATTTCTCCCACAAGCAGCCAGTATGTGAACCCCATGGATATGAGCCTGAACTACTCCGAGGACGATAACCCGCTTGCCCTAAAGAGCGACTTTGTTCTATCCTTCTGCGAACTGGCAGCTGGCGGGCGCAACGGTTTGGAGCCGGTGGAGAAAACGGTCATCGACCGTGCGGTGCGCGTGGTGTACCGCCCCTATCTTGCCGATCCGAAGCCGGAGAACGTGCCTGTCCTTGGCGACCTCTATGACGAGATCAAGCGGCAACCGGAGCCGGAGGCGCAGCGGATCGCGGCGGCATTGGAACTGTATGTGCGTGGCAGTCTGAATGTTTTTAATCACCGAACTAATGTGGATATCAACAACCGCCTTGTCTGCTTTGATATCAAGGAGCTTGGCAAGCAGCTCAAAAATCTTGGGATGCTGGTCATTCAGGATCAGGTATGGAACCGCGTCACGGTGAATCGGAGCGAGGGCAAGTCCACCCGGTACTATGTGGACGAGTTCCACCTTCTGCTGCGCGGCGAGGTTGGCGCCTGGAGCGTGGAGATTTGGAAACGCTTTCGCAAATGGGGCGGCATCCCAACGGGAATCACCCAGAACATCAAGGACCTGCTTGCCTCCCCGGAGATCGAGAACATTTTTGAAAACAGCGACTTCATCTATCTTCTCAATCAGGCCAGCGGGGATCGGAAAATCCTCTGTGAGCGGCTGAATATCTCCACCCAGCAGGCGGCGCATATCAGCAACGCAGGCCCCGGCGAGGGACTGATCTTCTTCGGCAATGTGATTTTGCCATTTGTGGATCACTTTCCGCAGGATAATGAGCTTTACAGCATTATGACGACAAAACTTGGTGAAACCGGGAAAGGAGGCACGGCGCATGAATGATGAAAAATATGTGATCGGCAGCGGAAGTTTTCGGCTTCTGATCGGTGATTTGTATGATCTCTATTGTTATCATTTCAGTTTGACCCGCAGACTGGCGGAGGCTGCGGACGAAAAGGCACTTTTGAAAATCCAGAAAAGCGTGTCCGGCTATGAGCGCAGGATGAAACGCCTTTGCAGGCGCTGGGGGCTACCCACGGATGATACGCCCTGGGCCTACGATACAATGGAGAAATCCATCCGGGAGCGGATGCTCCATGAATAACCTGACCCATGTGAGCCTGTTTTCCGGCATTGGCGGTCTAGACCTGGCGGCGGAGGCTGCCGGGTTTGAAACCGTCTGCCAGTGTGAGTGGGCGGATTTTCCGCACTCTGTCCTCTCCGCACGCTGGCCGGATGTTCCCAGGTTCCGGGATATTACTACTTTCACGAAGGAGGCGTTTTTTGAAAAAACAGGACTTGAAACAGTTACCGTTATCTCAGGCGGCTTTCCCTGTCAGCCCTTCTCCACCGCAGGAAAGCGGAAGGGCTTTGCGGATGAACGCTACCTGTGGCCGGAAATGTGCCGCGTTATTACCGAGCTGCGGCCCCGTTGGGTGCTTGGGGAAAATGTTGCTGGCTTCATCAATATGGGGCTCGACAAAACGATCTTTGACCTGGCAAAAGCGGGATACGCTGTTCTCCCATTCGTATTTCCGGCTTGCGGTGTCGGCGCATGGCATGAGCGCCAGCGAACTTTTATCGTCGCGGCTGATGTTTCCCACACCCCTTGCCTCCGACAACAACACCGCCAGGGACGCGGCAAGCCTGGATGTGTTCCTGTCGGACAATGGGATATTCCGCAAGAGGAACCGAAACGGGGCGATCTGGAGCCTGAGCCTGTCGGCGGCGGTATTCTATCTGACCCCGGTGGCGTCGGACGGTTTCCGCTCGACCTTGAAGCCGTCGGCCTTCGATCCAGCGAAGAAGGACGGGAACCTGTCGGCGCAGATCATCTCCCAGGAACAGCCGGTGTCCGAAACGGCAGCACTGAACCCGGATTGGGTGGAATGGCTCATGGGCTTCCCGAAAGGATGGACGGACGTATCCTCTGGGCCGCCGAGCCAGAAGGAATCCCCCGCATGACCGAGCGCATGGATGACCGGGCGCTGCGGCTGAAAACATTGGGAAATGCGGTCTGCCCGCCCCAGGCCTATCCCATTTTTCGCTATATCGCCATGATCGAGAATGGCATCTGCGGCGACTTTTGCCCCTATGGAAAGGAAGGTGACTGCCTATGAGGGAACTGAAAGCGACCGATAAGATCACGCAGAAAATGACCCGTGACGGTGCGGTATCGGAAAACCTTGCCACGGGAGAGGTGGAACATATCAGCAGCCGGGAGCCGGAAACGGAACTGTCCGCTTCTTCGGAAGAATCCGCTGGCGCTGCGGCTGATCTTGCCCTGCGTGCGGCGGAACACCATGAGAAGAAAAGCGCACGAAAGGCTGAAAAGGCTGATACCCAGGCGGTGCGGGATGGTTCTGCTGCAAGGCAGCGCCCGTCCTCCCGTCTGCAATTCACCGAGGAAGAACGTGCCGATCCCGCACTTGGGAAATACATTGACCGTTCCGACCGTGCGGCGGATCGGCTGGATGCGGCAACGGCCGCTATCCCCACAAAGAAAGTTCTCCGTACCGAGCGTGTTTTTGACGAGACAGCCGGAAAAGGCAAAACGCAGCTTCACTTTGAAGAAGTGGAGAAACGCCCCAACGGACGCCTGCGGCACAATCCGCTTTCTCGGCCGGTCCATGAGATTGTCCACGCTGCCCATGCGAAGGTGCATGAGGTAGAGCAGGAAAATGTGGGTGTAGAGGCCGGACACAAAGGCGAGGTGTTGACGGAACGCGGGTTTGCCTATGGAAAGGGCAAAGTCCGTGCCGCCGTCCACCATCACCGCACAAAGCCCTGGCGTGACGCGGCGAAGGCAGAGCAGGCTTCTTTTAAGGCAAACGCCGACTACCTTTACCAAAAGGCACTGCATGATGATCCTGCATTGGCGGCTTCTAACCCGGTATCTCGCTTTCTGCAGAAACAGCGGATCAAGCGGAACTATGCAAAGGAGCTGCGGCAGGCAGAGAAAACCGCAAAAAACACAGCGGCCACGGCGAAAAGTGCAGCGCAGAAAGCAAAGGACGCCTTCAAGGAAACATTCCTCTACATCAAGCACCATAGCCGGGCGGTGCTGTTGGTGATCGGCATTGGCGCCTGTGTTGCCCTGCTGTTTGGCGGGGTATCTTCCTGTTCCATGATGGCAGGCTCCGGCGTGGGCGGTGTATTTACTTCCTCTTATCTCTCCGAGGATGCGGATATGCTGGCTGCGGAGGCGGCCTACTGCGAACTGGAACAGGAACTTCAATATGAGCTGAACCACTATGAGGCTTTGCACCCCGGATATGACGAATACCGTTTTGATCTGGACGAGATCGAGCATGACCCTTATGTGCTGATCTCCATTCTCACGGCGTTCCATGAAGGGGTGTTCACCATCGACGAGGTTCAGGCGGAGCTGCAAATACTCTTTGAAAAGCAGTACATCCTGACGCAGACCGTGGAAGTGGAGGTGCGCTATCGGACGGAGACACGGACAGACAGCGAAGGAAACGACTATGACGTGGAAGTACCGTATAACTACTATATTTGCAATGTGAAGCTGGAAAACTTCGACCTTTCCCATGTGCCGGTCTACATCATGGACGAAGAAACACTTTCCTTATATGCGGTCTATATGGCAACGCTGGGGAATCGGGAAGATTTGTTCCCCGGCTCCGGCTATGTAGACAAGTACACCAAACCGCCCACCACCTATGATATTCCGCCTTCCGCCCTGGAGGATGAAACCTTTGCAACGCTCATTACCGAGGCGGAGAAGTACATCGGCTATCCTTATGTCTGGGGCGGCAGCAATCCGAACACTTCTTTTGATTGCTCCGGTTTCGTGTCCTGGGCGCTGACGCAAAGCGGCGTCTGCAATACGGGCAGGCTGGGAGCCCAGGGGCTTTACAATATTTCCACCCCGGTATCCTCTGCCAACGCAAAGCCCGGAGACCTGATCTTTTTCGTCGGCACTTACGATACACCGGGCGTTTCCCATGTGGGTATCTATGTGGGCGGCGGAAAAATGCTGCACTGCGGTGACCCTATCCAGTATGCAGATATCAACACAAGCTACTGGCAATCCCACTTTTACGCTTTCGGGCGACCGCCCTACAACTGATTGGAGGTGAGCATATCAATATTGTCTCCTATGGTGGCGGTGCAAACAGCACCGCCCTTCTTGTTGGGCTGCACCAGCACCACATTCCCGTTGATCTGATCTTGTTTGCAGATACGGGCGGCGAGCATCCGCATACCTACGCTTATCTGGTTATCATGGATCAATGGCTGAAAGAACATGGTATGCCAGAGATCACACGAGTCTATAAGACCACAAAGGACGGCAAGCGTCTGACTTTGGAGGATGAATGTTTGAAAAGTGGCACGCTGCCCTCTATTGCCTACGGCTTTAAGCGGTGCTCTTTGAAACACAAGATCGGCCCGCAGGAAAAGTTCTGCAACAATTATCCCCCGTGCCGTGAGGTCTGGCGCAGCGGGAAGAAGGTAGTCAAGTTCATTGGCTATGACGCAGGTGAGCATTACCGCAGCGACAAAGTATTGCTGAATGATTTAGCAGACCCCAAATACAGCAAATGGTATCCCTTGATGGAATGGGGATGGGACAGAGAGGAATGTATCCGGCAAATCGAAGCGGCAGGCTTGCCGCAGCCGGGAAAATCCTCCTGCTTTTTCTGCCCCAGTATGCGGGCAGAAGAAATCATCGACCTGCGTGAGCATTACCCTGATTTATTCCGGCGTGCACTGGCACTTGAGGACAACGCAAAAGCCAATCTGAAAACTGTCCGTGGGCTTGGACGCAACTATTCATGGAAAGAACGATTTGGAAAGGAGTTTATTTGACTATGGCAACGACACAGAAGATCCGCAATGACATTACGAAAATGAAGGAGAAGATCGCGGAACAGCAGAAACGCCTTCGCGCACTGGAGGCGCAGCTTGCGGAGGAAGAAAATCTGGAGATCGTCCGCATGGTGAAGGCTGTCCACATGGACAATAAGGAGCTGACTGCCTTCCTGAAAGCCTACGCCAGCGGCCTGATTACCTTGCCAGAGGATATGATGGCGGCGGATAGCGGCGCGGAGATCGAGGAAACGGAGGGATACGAGGATGAAGCATAATTTTTTGACAAAAATGGTATCGGCTCTTTTGGCGGTGGTGCTGAGCACTGCCGCCTTTTCTGTCACCGCCTTTGCCAGCGGCGGCGAGGAAACCATGGAGCCCGTGGCTGAACAGGAAACGGTCGGGGATGTTTCTGATCTGCTTTCCGCTCTGGCAGGCAGCCAGGTCACGGTATCCGTCACCGAGAACGGTATCCAGTTCAGTTCTGGCGAAAATGATACCGGGCAGACCGGTACTGTCACCACGGGCGGCGGCAATTTGAATGTCCGTACGGGCGCGGGAATGGACTATACCGCCTTCACCCAGCTTCCCAATGGAACGACCGTGAAGGTGATTGGCACGGACGGCGACTGGCTGAAGGTCATCCTGCCGGAGAAAGTCGGCTATGTCTATTCCGGCTACATGACGGTAAGTGACGGCGAGGCTGGCTCCGGGGAAGGCTCTTTCTCTCTGGATGCGGAAACGCTGGAAAATCTGCTGGGGATGCTGGGCGGCGGTTTGAATGGCGGTGCCGCTTTGACGCCGGATGGGAACCTGTCACTGATCGACGATATCGGCAGCCCTGCCGCCAGCGGCAAGCAGTTTATTACAGTAGAAACGAAGAACGGCAATGTGTTCTATCTCATTATCGACCGTGACGACGAGGGCGAGGAAACCGTGCATTTTCTGAACCAGGTGGATGAAGCCGACCTCATGGCACTCACGGAGGACGGAGAAAAGGCGGAAACGCCTATTGTCTGCACCTGTACGGAGAAGTGCCAGGCCGGAGCGGTCAATACCGCTTGCCCGGTCTGCGTAAAAAACCTTAGTGAATGTGTTGGCACAGAACAGAAAGCTGCGGAGCCCACCGAGCCGGAGAATCCGGAACCCGAAAAGAAAAGCAATACCGGGGCGATCCTGGCGGTGCTGCTGATCCTTGCAGCCGGAGGTGGTACGGCGGTCTATTTCCTGGTGCTGAAACCGAAGCAGGGAAAGAAAGTTCCCGCTGATCTGGATGATTTCGACCTGGAGGATGAAGAAGAATATCTGACCGAGGACGAGGAAACGGAGGAAAAGAATGAGTAAACTGATTATCGCAGAAAAACCGAGTGTGGCAAAATCTATCGCATCGGCCCTGGGTGCTTCATCCAGGGCTGATGGCTTTTATGAGGGCAGCGGCCTTCTCGTATCCTGGTGCGTTGGGCACCTGGTATCCCCGATGGATGCGGGTGGCTATGACGAGCGTTTCAAGAAATGGCGCTATGATGATCTTCCCATTCTGCCGGAGCCGTTCCGCTATGTGCTGGCACCCGGCAAAGAGGACGCTTTTGAAAATCTCCGCGCTCTGATGAATCGCTCCGACGTGGATACCATCGTCAATGCCTGTGATGCAGGGTAGTGCGGTTAGGTGACTCAAGAGAAAGAAAAAAGAGACCTCATCTCGTCAAAAATCAAATTTCAAAATCATTAAAGGAGCTATTCAAATGAAACGAAATCAGAATTTCGACCATAATCACTCTCAAAAACTGCTTTCCTTCCGCTACAACATAGACACCAACCGAGTGGAAGCCCGGTTCACGGATGGCTCTGCCGTCGCCAACAGGATGCCCAACTGCCTCAGAACATCCTCAACCCGCTACTTTACAGTGGGGTTGACACGGAGGATTGAGTGTCATCGTTTTTTCATGGCTACCGCCGAAAATCATTGTAACGTATTTTGTGTTACAAATTGGTCAAGCGAATGATTATGATTAAAATTCTCTTACTCGCACAATAAGTCATTTGATAAACTGGTTAAAATGCCAAATAATTTCAAATCATAGTCCAACACACAACAAATGTGGTATAATAACAATATATTTAATGCTTTAACTGTGTTTGCAAAAAGGAAAAGAAGATAAGTATGGAGATTACATGGTTGAAAAATGAAGATAATGCCATTCAATACGTCTATGCCTCTGCTGTTCCCCAAAAAATACCATTAGACATTTTTAAAGAAATTGTTCAGAGCAGTAAAGAAAACTGTCTACCTGAATTTTATGTGATATCTGAACAGGGAAAGTATATCGGATATATTTTATTATTGGCCGATAAAAAAGAAGACATCCCTAAACCTTTTACATTTCTTGCATGTCATAATGGCGATACTCTGCCAAAAGAAACTCACAAAAAAATATTGGAATTTATCGGCAAACGGTGTCGTGTAAACAACTGGAATAAACTCGCTTGGTTGGCCGAACAAGAAATCCAGCAATTGTGATATCATCGTTTTTTAAGCTATCTCTCTATAAAAACTCCTTAAAGACATAAAGGCAAACTTGAATAAATAAATTTATCTAAAAGCCCCACCTACAATAGATATTCCAAATCGAAGAATCTACTGCAGGTGGGGCTTGTTCTATGTGATAAGCTATTTTGTAAAAATCAAATACGTAGATTATATGGCAGAATCATTTGGTGACACTGAAAGCTAATGTTGCGCCATCAACGACACTATACATATCGCCGTTAGCCGCAGTAGCAATTCCAGTAAACTCAACCTCCCATTTTCCTTTAGAGAGTCCATATTTTACATCTTCCGTACCGATTGTGCCGTATGCAGAAATGGCATGATCAAAGGTTCCAAAGGGTGTACCAAGTTTATTGAAATGCAGGTTACCTTCAAAGGAAACAATTACTGCACCCGGAACGGTAATCGTCCATTGGATATACCCTTCAGACAGATAATCAAGTGTACATGAACCAGCATCGCCCCAGAAGGTTTCGCGAGAAATTGGGACAAGTTTGAATGTTGCAGAGTTTACAGTTGTTCCTTTATCAATTTCGATACTAGATTTTTTGGAAGAAAGTGCTACAACGCCTGGTTCAACTGCAACAGCAGCAGGCATCAAAACTGTGTTGAAAACAACCAACGCAGCACTCGTTCCAGCCATTTTAAGGAATTCATTTCGGGTCATCTTTTTCATGTCGATTTGCTCCTTATATTTTATTGACTGTTACAAGTCACCCAGCTACAATTTGGATTCTTTTTCGCTTAATTCTGCACTGGAATCACCTCTTACAAAATTTTAGTATATTGGCATCATCGTGATCAAAAGCAATATCACTAACAGCCACCTCATCACACTATAAAGCCGCAAATTTTCAACTCAGGTGTATGCTCATCGGCAAATAAATGTGAACCATACGAATGCCGCTGTTAAACAACCTGCCAAAACCACTAAAATACAACTTGCCAACTTTGGCTCAATAGCAACTTTTTGATTTTCGCACAGCGCAAATTTCTGAAGTTCCTGAAATGTTGTTTGATTGACATTGCCGTGTATTGCTTTCCATGCAACGAAATGATTTGTAATCAGAAGATAATCTGAAACGATTCCTACAAAAACAATGGCAAAAAATGCTGCGGAAAAGAACCACATTCCATCGCATTGATTCACCGTCAGGATATCCTGAAGGCTTGCTGGCTTCAATGCCCATAAAGCCACAACATATAGCAATACTTCGCAGAAATCTCTTTGGAGTGGCCCTTTTTGCTTAAAGAATCCCATTACATGTTCTCCCTGTTCTTTGAAGTCACTATCAGCCACCAATGGCCTGATAATAATCCGTTTTAGACCGAATCAAAGAGCCATTTGACTTATATTCCTTGACAGTTTGATGATAGCAATGTGTATAGTAGCTATTGTCATAGGAAAATAGGACTTCATACGTAATAGAAGATATTGTCACTTTATAGCAGTCCGAGGACATACTCTGAAGCATCTGATCGAAAATAAACGATGCTGTAGAAGAAATAACTGCTGCTGGTGTGCTTCCCCATGCAGTTGCTAAAATACTGGCTACATCAGATGCTTTTTTGCATTTACGCAAATCACTAGCATAAACCGTATCGGTTGCACTTGTGCCAACATAGCGGTGCTTGAACTGCGACCCTGTCACCTCGCTTCCAGTGAGTGCAGGAATTTGTGCCAGCTGTCCGTTTTTGTAATTTTGCTGATCTTGATAAATTTCATAGAACAAGCTATAGTCACTTCTTGCAGTTGATGTTGTTGATTCACCAGATGCACCTACAACAACAATGTCCATCACATCATTAGGATGCACCGTACGCGTAATTCGTGTGATACCTCCATCACGAATTGTAAGCTGTTCAACAACATCTTTTCCATTCATCGAGTACGAAACAGAATAATTTGATCCTGTCAAAAGAGATTCGCTATTGCCATGATTTGTTGAATCTGCAAAGGCAATGGGCATAATGGAAGCAACACAAAGCAGCACCGCTAACACGCAGGAAATATAACGCAAATATGTTTTTGTTTTCATTTTGTTTTTTCCTTTCATGCATTCCTATAGAACAACGGACTCTCATCTGTGCATCGGAAACACCTCCGAAGTACATTGATTATCGATGCTCTCACTTTTTCAAGAGATATTTTCCAAATGCAAGGACGCCTAGAATATAGAAAAGCTGACGAACAATCAACATAATGAATGAAAGCAGCTCCAACATAATCGAACAGTTCCTTTTAGAAAATTATCAAGAAATATATCCCGTAAGAGTATCGCTATCTTACCTTTCATATGAATTTCAGTCATGCTCAAGCGATTCCGGGACATCCGGCTGATATGCCGTAAAGCCACAGGTGCTGTTCACGCTCAAGACTGCGAGAGCCATTGCCATAATGCAAGTGACCTTGCTCAAGAGCAACATAATCTTTTTCATTTCTGTTACCTCCGTTTGATATTTTTTAGAGCATTCATCTTCTGAAAACACATGAACGCCCTCGTACCTTAGGATATCTTCGCTTGTTTCTGAAAAAACGGAATGATTGCAAAAATCACTAAAACCCATTTTGAAATGTAGTATACCGTTATACTGCGGGTGTCCGGAAGCACATTGAAAATGGCAAACAGGAAATCTATTGACGAAAGAACAGATGCGACCATCTTATAGCTTAACCGCTTCTTTTTGCCTAAAGGCTTATTCGTTGCTTCTATCGGAGAGAAAAAGATAGCGATGCCCATAAGAGCTGCTGTTGTCAGGATACGAAAAAGGTGATTGGCTGCAATTACTTTACTCAGCAAAATGCAGATAAGTGCCAGTCCGGTAAATGCCAGATAGCATCTGGTGTGCGACGTTGCATGATATCCACCAATGTAGATTCTCTGCGGGATAAACCCAATCAAAAATGAAAGTGAGTATCGAACATCACCACACACGGCAGAGACGAGGATGACAAGCAAAACACTTACAACAGACGATATGAGCAACTCGTACCCATAGACATACGCATCCGCTTTTGATTCGTCTACCACTTTTTGTTCGCAGAAAAGACGGACTAATTTCTGAGACAGCGTGCGTTCCCACATTGCAGTTGCGCCACCTTATCTTCTGATTTTTGCTTCACTGTATCATAAATTTCAACAAAATCAAGAGGTTTGGCAAAACTGGTCGTTCTGGTGACAAAAGTGGTAAGTCAGGCTACTTGTAAGGAGCCTTTGCACAGTCTATAATAGTATCAGAACATTATTTTGTGGAGGTTGTCGAAATGCTGAAGTACCACGTTGCAGTCTGCGATGATGAGAAGTCAGACCTTGATGGTATTGTTCAAAGCGTCCAGCGATACGATGTGCAAGGTTGCTTTGACATTGAAACTTACATGGACGGAAACGAACTTCTGAGCGAATTGCAAATGCAGAAGAAATCCTTCGATTTGCTGCTGCTCGACATTGAGATGCCATCCAACGGTTTTCAGCTGGCACAATCCCTGATTCAAATGGAGAAGCATCCCTTGGTGGTATTTGTCACGAAGCGGCACGAGTATGCTGTGCAGGGATATGGCATTGCATTCCGCTACCTTGTCAAACCTTTGGATCAGACGCTGTTCGCTGCGGCGATGGACGCTGTCCTTCAGGAACTGAACTCCAAACATTTCACAATCGAATACGATGGTATCACCATGTCCTTGGAAACATCAGATATTTACTTTCTGGAAAGCCACGGGCATAAAGTTCTGATCCACTGCAAGGAGCAAGACCTTACATTGCGAATGAGCATTCCTGAAGCCTTGGAGCAGCTTCCCAAACGATGCTTCGTGTCGCCACACAAAAGTTATCTCGTCAATATGGAACACATTGTTTACGCTACTGGAACCGCTGTTTTTCTCTCCAGTGGACATCAGCTGCCGATCAGCAGGAGGAAGCGTCAGGAGTTCAACCAGAACTTCAACGCTTATTTGGGAAGATGATACTTTATTATTTCGTTGAGTTTGCAGGGAGCTTTGCCAACATCGCCCTGTTACTGCTTTTTATCGGTCGGCTGTTTCCTAAAAAGGAGCTCGTTTCAAAATGGTTCTATGTGTATGTTGTGCTTATGATCGTTGGCCAGTGTACACTGAGCTTATTCCCGGACTGGGTGACGCAGCGCACGATCTATCTTTTAGTTGGCGGATTTCTCCTCGCACTGCTGTTCTACGAAGTGCGGCCATGGCAAGCGGTTTTCGCAAGCGGAGCTTTCTTTACACTGGCTGCTTTGGTGGAAGTGTTTGCAATGCTTCTGATCGGATTGCGCATCCCAGATATCGACATTCTGATGCAAGCTGGGGAAGCACGGTTGATTTATGTCGTTTTTTCAAACCTGATTCAAATTCCACTCGTAGTCTTGATCTCACATTTTTTCAGTCGAAAAGGAAATGCTCTGCGCATCCTATGGCTGTTGCCAATCATTGTAATCCAAATCTCAAGTATTGCTGTCTGTTATGTAGCACAGTATCATGCTGCGGATGAGTATTTCCCAGATTATATGGTCGGTCTTATGGCTGTGCTTCTCCTTATAAACATCCTGATCGTGTTCTATGTGGAAGCTCTCCGGGAAAATGAACTGGAAAAATTCAAAGTCAAGTTCAACGAGCAGCAGTACAACCTTCAAATGGAATACTACCAGCAGCTCAAAGAACGCCAGGAAGAAGTCTGTTCCCTGCGGCATGATGTGAAGAAATATATTCTGGCGATGCAGGCAGTTGCAGAGCACGGCGATACCGAAGAACTTCATAAGATCGCACAGGCTGCCACGGATGTTTTCGAGCGTTCCACAAATATTTCTGCGGTCGGAAATCCTGTTGTTGATGCTCTTTTGAATTATTACTTACGAATTGCGGAAAGGAACTACATCAAAGTCAAACTGGATGTGACGATTCCTGAAGTCCTGACGATCTCATCGTTGTCTTTGAGCATCATTATAGGAAACACATTTGACAACGCCATTGAAGCCTGTTGCGACTTGCCAGCGGAACAGCGAATCATTCATCTACAGCTGCGCAAGCAGTATCGCAGTCTCTTTTATCGGCTTGAGAATCCATACAGCGATACCGTCCGCAGCATCCGCATCGGAGAGTATCACGGTTACGGACTAAAGAACATAAATCGTATCGTTCAGGAGAATCATGGTGACTTCTATACGAAAAAGAAAGACGGTGTGTTTACCGTCCAAGTCCGCCTGAACTGCGAAAATTAAATATGTTTCTCAGCCAAACAATCCGTATAAATCAATACCGATTGTTTGGCTTTTTATCAGTAAAGGAGCGTGATGCCATGACCCAACCGAAAACCGACCTTGCCTATCTCCGCAGCGAAAAAGCCAAAGCAGAACAGCAGCTGCGCTACTACCAGCACCGGGAGAAAATTCTGGAACACCAGATACCGGAGCTGACCCGCAAGGCCCGTGTGCATCGGCTGTGTACCCGTGCCGGAATGCTGGAAAGTTTTCTGATTGCGCCGGAAGAACTCACCAACGATCAGGTGATGGAGCTGCTGAAAATTGCGTTCCGTCAGCCGGAAGTTGCGCTGGCTCTTGCAAAGATGATTCACGACCTGCACGAAAGCCGCAGCGTTCCGCACCCTTTAGAATAAAGGGCGCAATTATACACCGTTCCGGTGAAATTGCGGTCTTGCAGACGGCTCGATGAAATCGAAGCTGGCGTTTGTGCGCCAGCCCGATTCCATCCCAAGGAAAACTGCATTTTCCTTGCGCTGCTTTGCAGCTATCCTTTTGCGGCTCCCGCCTGAGATCGAAGCGCATGGCACTCCGTTCTAAGGCGGCGAGCAAAACCGAATACAATTCCAGACCGTTCACCAAGAGCAATCTTGCTGGGCGGTCTTTTTGTTTGGGGGTGATGCCTATTCCGTGTCCGCATTTCAAAATTACCATCGTCAAGCGCAGCCAAGGGCAGTCCGCTGTTGCCGGGGCCGCTTACCAAAGCGGCGAACGGCTGTTCAGCGAGTACGACCAGAGAACAAAATTCTACAACAAGAAGAAAGAGCTTGTCCACGCTGAGATCATGCTGCCATCCTATGCGCCGCCCGGATATGCAGACCGGGCGACCCTCTGGAACGCCGTAGAAGCTGTGGAGAACCAGTGGAACTCCCAGCTTGCCCGGCGCATCGTGCTGGCGTTCCCGGTGGAGGTGCCGAAGGAGCAGTATTTGTCCATGATAAAAGAGTTTTGTCAGGAGCAGTTTGTTTCCAAAGGGATGATTGCCGACTTTGCCATCCACGACAAGGGAGATGGAAACCCACACGCTCACATTCTGCTGACGCTCCGGGCAATAGATGAACACGGCAAGTGGCTCCCGAAAGCCAGAAAGGTGTACGACCTTGACGAGAACGGTGAGCGCATCCGGCTCGCTTCCGGCAACTGGAAGTGCCACAAGGAAAACACGGTGGACTGGAACGACCAGAAGTATGCCGAGGTCTGGCGGCATGGCTGGGAGACCATTACCAACCGCTATTTGGAAGCGGCTGGCCGCCCGGAACGTGTTGACCTGCGCTCCTTTGAGCGACAGGGCATCCAGCAGATACCGACCGTGCATCTCGGTCCCGCCGCACACCAGATGGAAAAGCGTGGAGTGGAAACTTTTCTCGGCAACCTGAACCGGGATATTCGCGCCGCCAATAGCCTGATGCAGTCCATCCGCAGTGCGATTCGTGGGCTGCAACGCTGGATCGCAGACCTGAATGAAAAGAAGCAGATTCTTTTGGATGCACTGGAACAAGCCAAGGAGCCAATGCTGTCCGACCTGCTGGTGGATTACTTCAACCTCCGCAACGAGCAGCGCAGCGATTGGTCTGGCAAGGCAAAACTGAAATGCACTGTCCGAGACTTTGAGGAAGTCAAACGGGCGGTGGACTATCTGAAAGCCCATTCTCTGAACACCATCGAGGATCTGGATACCGCAATTTCTAACCTGAACCAGACCGCCGCCCCTCTCCGTAGGCAGTTGAAGCAGAACGAAAACCGTATGCGGGCAATCGCCCAGATCAAGGATGCTGCCGCCGCCCATGCCAAGCTGAAGCCCATCCACGACACCTTTATCAAGAAGAACTTCAAGTTGACCAAGGACGCTTATGCCGCCCAGCACAAAGAGGAGCTGGACACCTTTAATAAAGCTGTCCGCACTCTGATGAAACTGAACGGCAGCACAGCGGTAGATTTTTCGGCATTGGATGCCGAATTTTCTGCGCTGCAATCCGGCAGCGCAGAACTGCGTACCAAACTGGAAACCTTGCAGCCGGATGTCTCTGCCCTGAAAAATATCCGCAAGTATATCGACATGGTGCTGAATAAGCAGCAGCTTTCCACACCGGGCGGCAAGCCCCCGGAGAAGGAATCGGTGCTGAAACAGCTGGAGCAGCTTCAGCAGAAAAAGTCCAACTACAAAACGATTTCTACCACCCCAAACCGCGAAGAATCGCTCTAAACGATCTTTCTGTCACCGATATGCCGTTGCAATCAGTGGCAGAAGTACATAATTCATTTGTTTTTTGCTGGCTTTTGGCTATTCTCGTTGGCTAGTGAGTAGAGGCGTACTTTTAAGGCAGAAATTTTCTCCAACACCCCCCATTTTAGGCCACTTTTTCTGTTAATAGTAGAAGCGCCTCTTTGAAAGCCGGTCATTTGTGACCTTTTTGTTAATTCTCAAAAAGATGGTTGTCTTTGGGCTGTTTTCGTTGCCTACCTATTGAGAGGATTTTTTCAAAAGCGGAGATTTGGTCTCAAGAATTACAATTCAATTACAAGTTTCTCACCAATGCTACGAAACAGGCGTTCTCGATGCCTACCAAGTGTAGGGCATCTTTTTCAAGACCATTCTCGGACTATTATGACGTTTTGTTTACAAAATTGCTTGCAATGCTACGAAATGGCCTTTTTCATCGGCTACCAAGTAGAAGGATGTTTTTCGTCCGTCAAAGTCCAGAAATCTTCCATATGTTCCTTGACAAGTGAATAGTTCAATCGTCCGGTACTTCACAAAAGGTACTTCTGTAACTCGCAGCCCGGTCATAACGAAGACGGGGTGGCTGAAATGCCAATGGTGCGGTGCAAGCCCGCCGCCGGACGATTCCCCACTCCTAGGGAAGTCGAGGACCAATATGGGAGACCTTAACTTATTAACGCAGTTGAGCACTTGTTTCGTGCTTTTCTGCGACTGGAGAATTGGAACCCATCCAATTCTCGTTACATACTCTTTGTTCCTGATTTCTGCTTCAGCTGGAGGTGATCAACATTTCAGAATATCTTACCACGCAAACTCCGCTGCCGCCGTTTCTCCCATACCCACGCTTCCTTTTGGAACTTGACCTGAGTCAGACTGCAAAAATGACTTATGTGTTGCTACTCGACCGTGCCACACTCTCGCAGAAAAATCTCTGGATAGATGAACGTGGATTCGTGTTTGTCATTTTTACGATTTGCTCTTTGGCTGAGCAGCTAGGGCGCAGCACTGTCAGTGTTTCCAGTGCGCTTAAGGAATTGGACGCTGCGGGATTGATTGAGCGCAGACGAACGCGGTTTTCTTCGCCCAATCACATCTTTGTGAAAATTCCAAATGTTGAATAGTTCTGCGTTTTTCACGATTCAAGAACCGCCAAAATCACGATTCTGTGATGCAGATTCTTAATGGCATCTGCAAAGATATTTTCCTATGCAGTATAGCAGCCTTTAAGACTGTATCGAAGAAAACTTTCACCTAACCAACGTAATAAAACAAAAAGAGAAAAACGAATAGAATCCATCCATTCCTTTCCGTATTTGCACCACATGAATGAGGAGGTCTGCCCTTGAACAAAGAAAAATCTGAGAAGAAGCCCACCACACGCAAACGTGCGCCGAGAAGTCCGAAGTCTGTGCGCCTGATCGTGGAACGCCATTATATCGGCAATGTGCCGATGAATACGCTTTTTCAGCGGCTTGCGGAAGAAGAAATTCGTAAAACTGCCGAATCGTATCTCGCCGCTGGCTAATTGGACGTTTTACTGCGGAAAAGGGCTTGCATCATCACGCAGCATCCGCTACAATGTGATTGATGAGGTCTCTTTTCCATTATGGAGGTACACAAATAAAAAAAAAAAAAAAAGTAACTGCTTTATACTGCCGGCTGTCAAAAGATGACGGTTCAAACAGCGAAAGCCTGAGCATCCGCACTCAAAGTCAATGCTTATGGGTATGCCACACGCAACGGTTTCGGGAATTGCCAGTACTATGTTGATGATGGTTACAGCGGTACGAACTCTGACCGCCCTGCCTTTCAGGAACTTCTGGATGATATCCGGGAAGGAAAGGTGGCAACAGTCATTACCAAAGACCAGTCCCGACTTGGACGCAACCACATCGAAACCGGAACGTATATGGAAATCTTCTTTCCTGAACACGGTGTCCGCTATATTGCAATCAACGATGGTTATGATTCCAACGAGCAATCTCAGATGGATATTGCCCCGTTCCGAAACATCATCAATGAAATGTACGCCAAAGACACTTCCCGAAAGATCAAGAGTGCCCTTCGGACACGCAAGAAAAGTGGAAAGTATATCTCCAGCGGCGCACCGTTTGGCTACCAGAAAGACCCTGCCGACCACAATCACCTTGTGATCGACCCGAACACCGCCCCCGTTGTTGAGTATATCTATTCAATGGCAGAGGAAGGGCTGGGGCTTCACCGCATCGCCAAGCGGCTCCACGATGAAAAAGTCTTGAAGCCGTGTTACTACAAGAAAGAGATGTTTGGCCGCTTTATTGATGATGAAAAGATGTATGATTGGGACAGTGCCTATATCAGTCAGGTTCTGCACAGCCCAGTCTACGCCGGACACATCATCTACGAAGCCAAGCCCACCGTGTCCATGAAATCCAAAAAGCGGCGTTATATTCCGTTTGAAGAACGCGCTATCGTTCCGAATACACATGAAGCAATCATCCCACAAGACCGTTGGGAGAACGTGCAGCGAATCCTTTACAGCCGTTCCAGTAGTTTTATGTGCGATAAGACCGACTACGACAATATCTTCAAAGGCATCGTCCGCTGTGCAGACTGCGGCAGAACGATGTTAGTCAAGGTCGAGCACAGGCGCAAACGTAACAGTGTTCTGGATCAGACCTTTTATTGTTGCAGCACTTATCGGAAATATGGTGCGAAAGCCTGTGACTCGCATAATTTGGAAGCCCGTGTTCTGCATGAAGCTGTCTTTGCGGACATTCAGGCACGCAAAGGCCGCTGTGAGCAAAGGGAAGCCCTTGTGAAGATTGCAAATCAGATGCACCTCCGGTGTCCTCTGACCGGGCGCAGCACAAACGGGATTTGAAGCAGTGTAAAGCACGAATCGCAGAAATCGAAGACCTGTATGCAAAACTTTATGAGGACGTATCAAAGGGACTTATCCCGGAGAAACGTTTTCAAATGCTTGCAGATCGCTACGACAAAGAACAGGCTGAACTGACCGAGAAGATTGAGCAGTACGAGCGGGAAGGCCGTGCTGAACACGATCAGCTGGACAAGATTCAGGATTTTATTGATGAAGTCAGCAAGTACGCTGGCATCACCGAACTGAACTATAAGATTCTGCATCAGCTGATTGACAAGATTCTGGTATCCAAAGCGGAAAAGGTCGATGGCGAATACGTCCAGAAAATCCAGATTTTCTACCGCTTTATCGGCCCATTGGATGCCATCGAGTAACAATGTCAGAAAAGTCACCTCTGAGAACTATCCTACAGACGCCGGGCGTGAAGGGGAACTGATCTTCCGTCTGGTGTATGAAATGACCGGCTGCCGCAAGCCGGTCCTTCGCCTCTGGATTTCTTCGATGGAGGACAGCGCTATCCGAGAGGGCTTTTCTGACCTGCGCCCCAGCGCCGATTATGAAGCCTTGTATCAATCCGCCCTCTGCCGCCAGAAAGCGGATTGGCTGGTGGGGATCAACGCCACACGCCTTTTCTCCGTTCTCTATCACCGCACCCTGAATGTGGGTCGTGTGCAGACGCCCACGCTGGCAATGCTGGCAGAGCGTGACACGAAGATCACGCTGTTCCACAAAGAAAAATATCATCTGCTGCGCTTGACGCTGGACGGAATCGAGGCGGTATCGGAGAAGTTCACCGATTCGACAACAGCGGAACAGGCAGCGGCCATGTGCAAGGGCACGGCCGTCACCTGTACTTCTGTCACGAAAGAGCAGAAGAAGGAACAGCCGCCGAAGCTCTATGACCTTACCACCTTGCAGCGTGAGGCAAACCGCCTGTTCGGATACACGGCAAAGCAGACCTTAGATTACGCCCAAAGCCTCTACGAAAAGAAGCTGCTGACCTATCCCCGCACGGACAGCCGGTATCTGACCTCCGACATGGCAGAAACGGCCTCCTGCGTGATCCATCTGGCGGCGAAGGTACCGCCCTTTGACGGGATCAGCAACTTCTTCCCGCTGGTGGAGGCCATGATCTCCGATAAGGATGTATCCGACCACCACGCCATTATCCCCACGATGGAGATTGAAAAAGCGGATATCAAGGCTCTGCCCCTGGGCGAGCGCAATTTGTTTCTCTTGGTCTGCTGCAAGCTGCTGTGTGCATCAGCGGAGCCGTATGTGTATGAGGCAGTCACGGTAACTTTCGACTGCGGCGGCTATTCTTTCACCGCAAAGGGCAAGCGCATCCTCTCCGAAGGCTGGCGGGAGATCGACCGCATTTTCCGTACCTCCCTAAAAGAAAAGCCTGCGGATGGGGACGGCGATACGCTCCCGGACTTCACCAAAGGGCAGACTTTTGGCGGTGCGGAGGTTGCTGTTACCGAGCATTTTACCCAGCCGCCGAAGCCCTACTCCGAAGATACCCTCCTGTCCGCTATGGAGAACGCAGGCAAGGATGATATTCCCGATGAGGCGGAGCGAAAAGGTCTTGGCACGCCTGCGACCAGGGCGGCTATCATCGAAAAGCTGGTAGCAGCCGGATTTGTGGAGCGCAAGGGCAAGAGCCTGATCCCCACAAAAGCCGGTATCAACCTTGTCACAGTCTTGCCGGAGCCGCTGACCTCTCCCATGCTGACGGCGGAATGGGAACAAAAATTGACGGAGATCGCAAAGGGCGGCGCTGACCCGGATACCTTCATGGACGGTATCCGCACGATGGTCCAGGAGATCGTGTCCACCTATTCCTGCATTTCCGAGGATGGCAAAAAGCTGTTTGCCCCGGAGAAGGAAGTGATCGGTACCTGCCCTCGCTGCGGCCAGCCGGTTTATGAGGGCAAGAAGAACTTTGCGTGTTCGGATCGGTCCTGCGGTTTCGTCCTCTGGAAAAATGACCGCTTCTGGACGAGCCGCAAGAAGGAGCTGACAAAGAAGATGGCAACGGACCTTCTGAAAAAGGGTCGCACCAATGTCAAGGGAATGTGGTCTGAAAAGAAACAGGCCACTTATGACGCTGCGGTGATCCTGGATGACACGGGCGGCAAATACATCAACTTCAAACTGGAATTTCCGAAAAGAAAGGAAGGTGTCAATGGCAGAAAATAAGACTTTGGAACATTTACCCGAAGTGAGGGCGGCGGTGGCTGCCCTCTCCCCGGAGGACCAGGAGGTGCTGGCGGCGGTGCAGACCTCGCCCTTCAAGTTGACAACACCAGAGCAGTTTAAGGAGTTTGCGACCAACATCGACTATTTCGTATTTGAGCCCAATATCCACGATCTGAACGATCTGGGCTGGCGGTATCTGGCACAGCACATGGATACGCCGTTACCACCGGAACTTCTGAAAGCAATCGACCCTGTTCCTTTTGGCAAGTACGCCATGCAGGAGGAACAGGGCCATTTTACGGAACACGGATATATTTCTCTTTCCGGCGACGAGTGGGTGCATGAACGCCCTGCGGAGCCGGAGAAAAAGCCTTCCATCCGGGAACGGCTGGAACAGGGCAAGAAGGAATGTGCGGAGAAAAACAAGGCGCAGCCCCACAAGGAAAAGTCTGCGCCGGAACTGTAAGGAGGTGCTGATATGCCATATTACGATCACAACAAGGATTATCCCTTTGCCGCCTTTATCACCAATCTTGGGAAGTACAATGAGGGCGAGCTTGTGGGCGAGTGGGTGAAGTTTCCCACCACCGCCGAGGAATTGAAGGAAGTATTTAAGCGTATCGGGATTGGCCAGAAGGATGACTTCGGCCAGCCCTATGAAGAATGGTTCATCACGGACTATGACTGCTATGTGGACGGTCTTTACAGTAAGCTGGGTGAATATGAGAATCTGGACGAGCTGAATTATCTGGCGTCGAAGCTGGATGAAATGGACCAGAGCGACTATGCGAAGTTCCAGGCCGCTATGGAGATCGGTGACTATACCAGCAGCCTGCAGGAAATCATCAACCTAACGGAGAATCTGGATTGTTATGAGATTTACCCCAATATCGAGGATTATGACGATCTGGGGCGTTATTACATTGAGGAACTGGAAGGTCACTCAGGTTCCCGCCCACCTGCAGAACTACATCGATTATGAAGCCTATGGCCGGGATGTGGCGTTGGAAGAAAACGGCACTTTTACCGATCAGGGTTATGTGTGGGATACCAGAGAAGCCTTCCATGAGTATTATGACGGCGAGCGCGGCAGTATCCCCGACGAGTACCGGGTGATGGCCTTCCAGGACGATCTTCCCGAAGAAGAAAAATCCGAGTGGGCTATGGATATTGCCTTTGACATGGACGAGTTTTTCCGTCAGAACGATCCGCAGTATGCGGCGGAGCACCCGGAGGCACAGGCTGCCAAGGAGGAACTTTACGAAAACCTGATGGCAGGGCGCATTTCCACTCTGGATGAAAAGCTGGCGGCGCTGGGGCAAACGCAGGAGGACTATCTTCCTTCGGAGATTGAAAAGTTCAAGGATGCCACGGGCTATGAAGTATTTCTTGATTTTGACCCAGCGGAGGTCAAAGCCGCTTTGGATGACCCGGAGAAGTCCCATGCCGATGAAATGCTGGCCGCTGCGGAGAGGGCTGCCTCGGAAAAGATGACTGTGCTTGTAGTGGAACCTATGAAGGAACCCTATGTGAAGGAGATCGACCCCGACCTTCATTCCCTGCAGGCAGAGGTTGGCGGTGATATTGGCGCAACCTATCCCTATTCCGACCCGGTGGCGCTGGTTTGCAATGATGAAGGAAAGCTCATAGGGCTTGATCTGAACCGTGGACTGCGGGATGAACACGGAGAAATTTATGATATCGTAGCAGGGACTTTCCTGGTGGTTGGACTTGGTGAGGAAGATTTTGCGTCCCTGTCCCCGGAACTGATTCAGAAATACACGGAACAGTTCAAAACGCCGGAACGATTTATGCAGATCAATGGCAATATCGTTGTTCTCCCTGTCCCGGCAGAGAAGCAAGACCTCGCTTATCTGCCAGACCGTTTTGAAACTGGCGAACGTGTGCAGACACCGAGGGGCAGCTTTCAGGTGACGGCTATGAGCCGGGAGCAGATGGAGGCAGCCGGTTATGGCGTCCACCATATTTCCGATGATGGAAAGTATCTTATCATGGGAAACGGTACACGGGCCTTTGCCGTGGCAGCGGAGCAGCCGGAAAAGGACAATCCTCTCCGCACCGCTGAAATGACGCTGGAGGATGACTACGGCATGATCGACGGCGTTATCAACAACGGCAGACGCGGCGAAGCATTGGAAAAAGCCCAGGAGTATGCAGAGCGGACGACGCCGGAGAAGTCTTCCATCCGTGAGCGGTTGGAGGACGCAAAACGGGAGTGTGCAGAGCATAAGTCCCCGGAGGGCAAGAAGCCCGGCCGTGATATGCCGGAGCATGACTGCCTATGAGCCGAAGCAAGAAGTGGCGGCTGGAATGGGCGTTCTTCCTGGGCGAGAACGGCAGGCGGCAGTATAACCATATCTGCAAAAAATGTGTTCACGGCTGCAAGCAGAGTTTCCGGGCGTGTCTGATCGCTTGTCCGCATTACAGTTCCAAACGGTCTAAAATCTGTGAAGATAGGGGTAGAAAAACCGCAGAATAATTCCCTGCATTCGTATTTTCAAAGGTAGCCTTTATAATTTCTCATGTGTCGGTCTGCTTGCTGGCACACAGAGAAAAAGGCTCGATTTCAAACACTTTCTGTCACACAAAACGGGAGTACAGCTTTTCGGTTCGTCCGATCGGCTGTACTCCCGCTTTTTCTTTTTAATCAAATTATTTGAACAGGGGTACAAACTGTACCTCAGTTAGAGAATGATTTCCATAGTATTTTTTAGGATTGGATAGGAAAGGATGGATAGCCGCCGTAGTAGGCGTTGTGGGAATGTGCGTAAACTGTCAAGATTGCGAGGCTGTGGGAAAGCTGTTTGCAGACCTGTGGGAAAAGGCTTGTCTTTTTCCATCAGGTTGTGAATGGCTTTTCCATCGGCACGAGCGGCAGTTTTCCATATTTCCATGACGCAAGAAAATCATCCAACGATCAGCCGGTACACCGTCAGTGGCACATACCACACCGCCACGATCAGCCACCATGCCAGAACGAAACCACCGATTACGCCGCCGATAATGAAGTTCAACGCGAACAGGGCGATCCCTCCACCCAGGGAGCCGCCGCCCGGCACGATCCAGAGGCACATCCGATGGAGGCCAAATGGCAGCCCGCAGAGTATCCAGAGCCATACATAGTCAAGCTCTCCGTTCTTCATGCAGGCGGATTTGAAGATACAATACAGAATCAGTGCCACGGTCACGGGCAATACACTTTTGAAGAATAATGCTTTGATTGCTTCGCTTCTTGTCATCGGTAAAACCTCCTTCCGCAGTTCCATTATACAGGATGCCGGGAGCTGCGCCCAGCGTCTTTCAAAGAAATTTATTCAAGTTCATGCCGCCGCTGTTGTTCCTGTTCCTTTGGAACGGCCAGCAGTGCATCCACATTTTGCTTGACGGTCTCGTATTCCTGGGCGTCGGTTCTTGCGGTTTTGTACTCCGCAAGGAGCCGTTCCTTTTCTGCGTTGAGATTGGCAAGCTCCGTTTTCATGCTTTCCGTTGTCGGCAGCGGCACAGCCCCCAGCCGTTTCAATTCTCTGGCGGCCGCTTCAAAAAGGATGATCTCGCTCTCATGCCCCCGCAGGAACTTTTCTTTATCATTCGATTTGCGGTATCTGTCATAAAGCGGCTTTAGCTGACGGTAAGTTCCGGCGTGCTTCATCACAAGGGCAAGTTCGGCACTTCTGGTTTCTATCCGCTTGATCTCTGCATGAGCGGTATCTCTGCGTGCGGATACTGCGCTCAGTTTGCCTTCCAGTTCTCCATAGCTGCTTATCCCATGTTCGGTCAGGAAATTCATGGTCTTGGCGGCCTGTTTCAAATTGTTCAGCTTCGCCCAATGGGTGAAGCCTGCGCTCTGCTGTGCCTTGATGTTATTCTGGATATCAATGAGCAAACTGATCTTTCCGTTCTTCTGTTTCGGCTGGTGGGAAGGTCTGGAGCGTCCGGCAATCCGGGCAGCAAGGGCTTCTTCGGTGTAGTCCACACCCAGGGTTTTCAGACGGGTGAATCGTTCCTGATCCGGCGCTCTGGCAGAGATATACTTGCCTCGCTTGATCTCATAGCCTTCTCTCTGCAGGCGGCGAAGCAGTTCTTCCAAATCGGAACAGGCTGGCAGGAGCCGGTCGATGGCCGCTTTCAGCTTCGCCTTATAGCTGGTGCCATTCTGCGTAGCCTGATGTTCAATATAGCTCTTGCCCTTGTCCTGTCCTGGGATGATAACAGACAGACCGTGTTCCTTGCAAAGCCGGTCAGAGGTACGGCGGATATAGTGATAACTCCGCTTGTTGGAATGATAGTGCTTATAATCCGCAAAGCTGACCGCATTGAAAATCAGGTGGTTATGAACATGATCTTTGTCTATGTGGGTGGTAAGTACAAATTCATACTTGCCGCCCAGAATTTCTTTTGCAAGCTCCATGCCGATCTCATGGGCCTGTTCCGGCGTAACCTCCCCAGGCTCAAACGCCTGGATCAGGTGGCGGCCCAGGTGGGTGCCCTTGTCGATGGAGTGGCGGCGGGTCCAGGCAAATTCAATATCCGCTGTTTCGGCGGTGCAGCCATAGGAGGATACCAGGAGTTTTCCATCCGTTTTTTCCGGGTTGCAGATATAGTCAATGGCCGCTTTCAGCGTTGACTTGATAGGATGCGTCTTTGTAACTGCCATATCTGATCCAGCCTTTCCCGTATCTCGTCCATGTCGGCCTGATACGCAGAGCCTCCGGCGTTGATCCGCTTGGTAATCTGGTTGATGTTCCGGCCGATGGCGGAAAGCTCTTTGGTAAATACCTTGATATCTGCGGTGTCTGTATAGATGATATATCCGTCAATCGCCATCTTTCGGAGGTAGGCACCATATCTGCGTGTGGGTAGCTGGCTCATTTTTCTCATCTATGAGCCGTTTTTCGTCCTCCGTGACATAGAATTTCATTTGGATATTCCGCTTTCGGTTTGCCATGCGCCGCCTCCGTTCTTCATAAGGGTTTGGGATTATCCCAACAAGCAATTTTGAATTTTCAGGCAAGGGACCTGAAAATCTCAAAATTCGCAAGCGGGTACTCGCTTGCTGTGCTTGCTGACTACTTCGTACCCTCGTATTCCTTCCGCTATCCATACTACAATCTGAACGGAGCCTTTTGGCCACATCTGCAGATTTTTGCAAAAGAAAAACGCCATGAACTTCCTAATTCATAGCGTTCCTTACACCGTATTCAATTTTCTTCCTCGCTGTCCGTTCTTGCATCCAGTAATGCTTGTGCCGTTGCCGTAAGGATTTTGATTTCCACATCCGTCAGCTCGTCCAACAGCGTTTCAAACTGCATGCGCTCTGTTGACTTACCCTCCATAGTTTCACCATGAAGAATCTGATCCACAGAGATATGATACCGGGACATCAGCTCTAAGAATACCTGTACGCTTGGATGTTGCCCCTTATTTTCAATGTTGGCGAGATAGCGCGGCGAAATAAACAGCGCGTCGGCTGCCTTATTTCGGGATTCTTTCTGTTTTGTGCGCCCAGCTTTGATTGCTACGCCATACGGCTTGAAGTCAATTTTCGCAATAGGGCGCTTTTCTTTCTTTATTCTTTTAGGCATCTTCAATCACCCTATTACATTCTACTGTTCATCTTTTCTTGAGAATATGATTATACAGTTCCTCTAAATAGCCAAAATAATTCATATAAAAAGAGCGATGACGAAAATTAGAAAACAATGTGTGTCGCAATACGCTTCCTCATTCAGTTATTAGAAATGCTATGCTTCGGTTTAATAATTGGTATTTTGAGGTTTGAAAAGAGAAATACGCTCTTGACTTTTTCATGTGCATGAGTATAATGATAACTAAGTTAGCACATGAGCGTATCAAGGAGGTGAAAAGTATGGCAGTAGGGACTTATGAGATAACCCATGAGAAGATTCTGGAGAGTGGCAAGAAGCTGTTTCTGGAAAACGGTTATGAGCGTACCAACCTACGGGAGCTGTGCAAGGGCGCAGGTATTACCACAGGAGCGTTTTACCGCCACTTTGAGGATAAGGCAGCGTTGTTCTCTGCGTTGGTAGAACCTGCGGTTAATGGACTTCGGGAGCGATATGACGCAGCAGAGGATCGGTGCTTCGATTATATATCCGCCCATAACATGACCGATTTGTGGAGTGTTTCTGTTGGTACGATGGTGGAATTTATTGATTTCATCTTTGACCACTTTGACGAGTTCAAACTTCTCCTGCATTGTTCGGATGGAACGAAATACGTTGACTTTATTGACTGGATGGTAGAAAAAGAAGTCCAGGATACATTGAAAATGTATGATGTGCTGGACGAGAAAGGCATAGAGCATAAACGGCTAAGTCTGAAAGAGTTGCATATGCTGAACCATGCTTATTATGCCTGCATCTTTGAAACCGTGTTACACGACTATACCAAAGAGGAAGCGATTCAGACCACGCATACATTAGTGGAATTTTTCACAGCCGGCTGGCGAAAAGCGCATGGCCTTTGATACAGACAAAGGCCACTCTTTTTTGACTGGTGGATAACTTAGTTTGCGATTTTTGTTAGCACACTTTGTTATCACTTTTGAACGGTGGGTGAATTATATTTTTACGCAAATGATAACTTAGTTCGCACTTTTTGTTAGCATACTTAGTTATCTTTCTTCTCGGCAACTATATTTTTTTCATATATGGTTAGCAAAATCTAACTTTAAGGAGGTTCATTTCATGGAGAACAAAAAAGAGCAAAGCACAGCTTCAAGCCTCCTGCGCTTTGCTGGCCCATACAAAGGGAAATACATCCTCTCTATTTTCCTGTCGGTGTTGGGCGTCGCTTCGGGCTTGGTTCCCTATTATGCCGCAGCACAAATGCTGATCGGACTGATCGGGGATGAACGGGAGTTTTCCTTTTATCTGATGTGGGGTGCGGTTGCCGCCATCGGGTACATAGCAAAATCCTGTTTCTCGATCCTTTCCACTAGCGTTTCACATACTGCTACTTTTCATGCGCTCCGGGATGTGCGGAAACAGATTGTTGACAAACTGAACCGGATGCCGATGGGAACTCTTTTGGATACACCGTCCGGCCAGTTAAAAGACATTCTGGTTGACCGGGTGGAGGGACTGGAAACGCCGCTGGCGCATCTTCTTCCGGAGATGTCCGCGAATGTGCTGGTTCCCATTTTCATCATTGTGTATCTGTTCGTGCTGGATTGGAGAATGGCACTGATCTCCCTGATTACTGTTCCGGTGGGCATGGCTTTTATGGCCACGATTCTGAAAACCTATCCGCAGCAGTATGAGGGTTCCGTGAAGATCAATCAGCAAATGAACAATGCGGTTGTGGAGTATGTCAACGGAATTGAGGTCATCAAGGCGTTTAACCAGAGCGCGGCGTCCTATGGAAAATACTCAGATGCTGTCAGGGAAAATGCGTCTTACTTCTATAACTGGATGAAAAGCTGCCAGTGGGCAATGGCTTCTTACAATGCGATCTGCCCCGCCGTTTTGATTACAGTTCTCCCCGCTGGTGTGCTGTTTTATGCAGCAGGCAGCATTACCGCCGCCAACCTGATTACGATCATCATTCTTTCACTTGGCATTGTCGGCCCGCTGATTGCCGCCTCTAACTTTGCGGACAGTCTTGGTGCGGTGGGAACTGTGGTTGGTGAGATTGCAACGCTGCTGGACGGCCCGGAGCTGGTTCGCCCTGTGGAGCCGGTGAAACTGGACGGCGAAGAAATCTGCCTGCATGATGTTTCCTTCTCTTATAAGGAAAATGGAGACAATGCAATTTCGCATATCAACCTTTCAATCAAGCCCGGTACGGTAACAGCCTTGGTTGGCCCCTCTGGTTCCGGCAAATCGACCATTACGAAGTTGATTGCAGGATTTTGGGACGTGGGTTCCGGTTCTATCACGCTGGATGGAAAAGACCTTAGAAAAATCCCGCAGAAGCAGCTTGCCGATCAGATTGCTTATGTCTCCCAGGATAACTACCTGTTTGACGATACCATTCGTGAAAATATCCGTATGGGCCGAAGCAGCGCAACGGATGAAGAAGTGGAGCAGGCTGCAAAGGCCGCTGGCTGTGATGCGTTTATCCGCAGTCTGGAAAATGGCTATGATACGAATGTCGGCGGTGCCGGAGGCCATTTGTCCGGTGGCGAGCGACAGCGGATTGCTATTGCCCGCGCTATGCTGAAAGATGCGCCTATCGTGATCCTTGATGAAGCGACAGCCTACATCGACCCGGAGAATGAAGCGATTGTCCAGCAGGCCGTCAGCAAGTTGGTGGCCGGAAAGACGCTGATTATTATTGCACACCGTCTGTCTACCATTACGGATTCGGATAACATCGTGGTCATGCAGGATGGACAGATTTCCGCTATGGGAACCCATGAGGAGCTGCTTGGAAAGTCCGCACTGTATAAAGAAATGTGGCAGGCGCATATTGGAGCAAAGGATGGTGAGAAAGCATGATAAATGTATTTAAGAAAATCTGGAACTTTGCTTATAACGAGCATGGCAATATCAAAAAGTCCATTGGCCTGGGTCTCTTAAACGCCATCTTCCATGCGCTCCAGCTCTATGCCATTTTTGCGGTGCTGGCAGCCCTGGTGAATGGAAATCCGGGAAAAAATACGGCGCTCATTGCCGTAGGCTTGATGCTGGTGAGCATTGTTGGAAAGATCGTCACGCAGTATTACTCCCAGTTACAGCGTGTCCATGCCGGTTATTTTATGGCGGCAGATAAGCGGATTCAGATTGGCGATAAGTTGAAAGTAGTCCCGATGGGCTATTTTAATCAGAACAGCCTCGGAAACATTACTGCGGTTGCTACGACCACATTAAGCGAAGTGGAAACGACTGCCCCAGTAGTTCTGGTAACGACCCTCGGCGGTTTTATCAATGCTGTGGTATTTGCGATTGTGATTCTGTTGTTTGACTGGCGGATCGGCCTTTTGGTCGTTGCTGCTATGCTCCTGTTCCTTTGGGTTACTTCCATGATGGAAAAGCGTACCCGCAGAAACGCCCCGCTGCGTCAGGCCGCCCAGGAGAAATTGGTCGAGGCCGCGCTGGAGACTATTCAGGGCATGAGTGTGGTTAAGGCGTTTAATCTAAGCCGAGACAAAAACAAGCGGATGGATCAGGCGATTGACAATAGCTGTACGGAAAACGCCACCATGGAAAAATCCATGTCCCCTTACCTCTGGCTCCAATCGGTCATTCTCGATCTGTTCAGTGTGGGGATCATGCTACTGTCTGTTTATTTCTATCTGCAAGGTACAATGCCTTTGGCCTACTGCCTACTTTTAATCGTTGCGGCCTTTATGATTTTCGGTGAATTAAAGAGCGCCGGAAGCGGTATGGCAACGCTGCGGCTGACGGAGGTATCCATTGACCGGGCCAACGAGCTGGATCATGTTCCGGTTATGAGCGAAGGCAGCATTGACACCGCACCTGCGTCCTATGACATAGAATTTCAAAATGTTCACTTCGCTTATGAGAAGCGGACAATACTGGATGGAGTGAATTTCACAATTCCAGACCGTACTATGACCGCCATTGTCGGACCGTCCGGCTCTGGAAAAACAACGATTTGCAATTTGATTGCGCGTTTTTGGGACGTAAACAGCGGACGGGTACTGATTGGTGGGCAGGATGTGAAAGCCTATACACTTTCCGAACTGATGTCCAATATCAGCATGGTCTTTCAAAATGTATATCTTTTCGCTGATACGATTGAAAACAATATCAAGTTTGGTAAGCCAGACGCCACCCACGAAGAAGTGGTTGAAGCGGCCCGAAAAGCGTGCTGTGACGATTTTATTTCTGCTTTGCCTGATGGATATAACACTTTGATTGGCGAAGGTGGCGCATCACTCTCTGGCGGCGAAAAGCAGCGCCTTTCTATTGCTCGCGCTATGCTGAAAAATGCGCCGATTGTTATTTTCGATGAAGCCACCGCAAATGTCGATCCCGAAAATGAGGATTGCTTACAGACAGCAATCGAAGAGCTAACAAAAGACAAGACCATTATTATGATTGCGCATCGTCTCAAAACAGTGCGCAATGCCGATCAAATTCTTGTAGTGAGCGGTGGCCATATTGTGCAGCAAGGTAAGCACGATGATTTAATTAAGCAAAAAGGCATCTATGCTGATTTTATCAACGGTAGAAAACAGGCTATCGGTTGGAAACTTGGTGCAAATAATTAGAGATTTGTTCCGCTATCGCGGTTCAGATAAAAATAAAAGGAGGATTTCAAAATGGAATCGAAAAAATTGAAAGCAAAAGATCTCATCAACGTCGGTATCTATACCGCCATTTACATTGTCATTTTCTTTGCAGTTGGAATGCTTAACGCAATCCCGGTGCTTTATCCGTTCCTTTATATTCTGATCCCGTTGATTTCCGGCATACCGTTCATGCTGTTTCTAACGAAAGTTGATAAATTCGGCATGGTTACGATTATGTCTGTTATCTGCGGCGTATTCTGGTTCTTGATGGGCTATACATGGACTGCCCTCGTTGGCTATGTGATTTTCGGCGTTATTTCAGACTTCGTTCTACGGACTGGAAAATACAAGAGCTTTAAGATTGATGTGATCGGTTATTGGCTGTTCTCCTGCGGAATGATTGGTTGCCAAGCTCCTATGTGGGTCATGGCAGATACATATATGGCTGGCATTGAACAGTCGATGGGCACACAATATGCAAGTGAACTGGCACACTATATGCCGTCTTGGATGGGAATTGCCGCTATCGCTATCATCTTTGTCGGCGCACTGCTTGGTTCTTTACTGGGGCATAAAATGCTGAAAAAGCACTTTGAAAGAGCAGGAATTGTGTAATGGAAAAGTACGCGGCTTATCAACCACCAAAACGAAAAGGGTTTTATCTTGACCCGCGCACAAAAATCCTGTTCATGGCATTTATAACAACGCTAATGTTCTTTGTATATGAGAACCTTGCAATGGATGCTGTTGTGGCGATAATACCGTTGACTTTACTGCTTATCAACCGTCAGGTGCGGACGGCTCTCATTTATGGAGGGCTGTTCGCCTTGGCGTTGGTAGCAAAGCTAACGCAAGGGATGTATGTATTGCCGGACATCTTGAATATGATTTCCGTTCTGCTTATTGCAATGGTTATCCGTCTGTTCCCCATCTTCATGTTGGGCTATTACATCATTGAATCAACAAAGACGGATGAATTTGTCGCTGCTATGGAAAACTGGCATGTTCCACAAGCGTTTATTATTCCTATATCCGTTGTGTTTCGTTTTATCCCTACGTTAGGAGAGGAATCAGCGGCCATTACAGATGCAATGCGTATGCGTGGAATCCAATTTGGCACAAAAAAATTTTGGCAGGCTCCTACGGCAATTCTTGAATACCGTGTTGTCCCTTTAATGTTGTCTGTCGTGAAAATTGGTGATGAATTATCTGCCGCAGCCTTAACACGAGGGCTTGGCGGCTTAAAACACAGAACGACGATTTCCAATATCGGATTTACTTTTTGCGATGCAATTATTGCCTTGTTGTCGGTAGGGTTGCTTATATGGGCACTTTTGTGGGGAGGTGTTCTTTCTTGATCGAATTTCAAAATGTCACCTTTACCTATCAGAGTACAGATCGGGAAAGCGGCGTCTATAACTTAAATCTCACAATACCAGATGGACAGGTAGTATTACTCTGTGGAGAGTCCGGCTGTGGCAAAACGACGCTTACCAGATTGATTAACGGCCTTGCGCCGGAATATTACAATGGACAACTTTCGGGTCAAGTCCTTATAAATGGGAAAAAAACAGCGACAACGCCCTTGCATGAACTTTCAAAAATTGTCGGTTCCGTATTTCAGAATCCTCGGTCACAGTTTTTTACAGTTGACACAACAGGCGAGATTGCGTTTGGCTGCGAAAATATTGGCTTGCCTAAAGAAGAAATTTATCAGAGAATCGGCCAAGTATCCGGCGAATTAAAAATTCAAAAATTATTAGATCGTAGTCTGTTCGCACTATCTGGTGGTGAGAAGCAAAAGATAGCTTGTGCGTCTGTTTCAGCAATGGAACCGGATATTTTTGTGCTGGACGAGCCTTCCTCAAACCTTGATGTGGCGACAATTTCCGATTTGCGAGAAGTTGTGGCGAAGTGGAAAGCGATGGGCAAAACGATTATTGTTGCAGAACATCGCCTGTATTATCTCATGGGTGTAGCGGATCGTGTTGTTTATATGAAAGACGGACGGATTTCTAAAGATATGTCCGTCACTGATTTTGCAAATTTGCCGGAAACCCAGCTTCAAGAAATGGGACTGCGCTCTTTGCATCCCTCTTTTGCAACAGCCTTACCACAAGTTACGGTAAAGGACAAAACGATTCAGCTTGTAAATTTCCACTTTTCCTATGGTAAAACCGAAGCGGTGAATATCCCACAGCTTGTCGTTCCACAAGGAGGTATTGTTGGTGTCCTTGGTAACAATGGAGCTGGCAAAACTACTTTTGCAAAGTGCTTGTGCGGATTGGAGAAATCTGCACAAGGCTTTTTGCGGGTTGGAAATGACAGTCTCAACGCAAAGCAACGCTTACAAAAGTGCTATATGGTTATGCAGGACGTCAACCATCAACTTTTTACAGAGAGTGTGGAGGACGAAATCTTGTTGAGTTTGCCGGGAGAAAATGAAAATGCCGACAAACAACGGGCTGGAGAAATTTTAGAGAATCTAAACCTGTTGCAATTTGGGAAGCTACATCCGATGTCCCTTTCAGGCGGTCAGAAGCAACGTGTAGCCATTGGCAGCGCGATTGCGTCTGATAAGGAGGTGTTGGTTTTTGACGAGCCAACAAGCGGTCTGGATTATCATCACATGATAGAAGTTGCACGAAACCTGATTGCATTAAGCAAAATGGGAAAAACACTCTTTATTATCACGCATGACCCAGAATTGATCGCTCAATGCTGCAATTATTTCATGTTCATAGAACATGGAAAAATCAAATGGAGCGGTGGATGGACTGACGATAATCGTCATCGCTTGAATGATTTCTTTTCTGTGAAACTATAAGAAGCAATGAGCGGTTGAAAGAAGCAGTCACAAAAGAATATTACATAGCGCATGAACCTGCCCCGACTATGGGGAAAGAAAAAAACCGTTGGTTGGGGCAGGTGATTTTGCGCGCCTATTTTAAGTTATTACCCTAACGGCGGTTTTGAGAAATCAGAGCCGCCGTTTCTTTGCGTCTACACAAACCAATGACGACTTGCAGGGACACGGCAACCGATGGGAGGTTATTTTGCCGTGTCTACTTTACTATTCTATTTTTCCTGTAATCTGCACCAGTCAAAAAAAGCTCGTACTCGCCATCGGGGTATTCCGGGCATTGGTATGAACACGGAAATCATGTAAATAGATTTTATAATTCTTCTGCGCCTGTCTGCGTTTTGCAGACAGGCGTTTTTTGTCGTTATAGGGGATGCTTCTATTGTCCTCGTGCTCCGCCCTTCGCCTGATCCAGCCATCCACTCGATCAGGACGAAAGGAGCGCACAAATGAGCGACAGAAAAAATAATTTTGAATTTCCACGGCATACTTGGCCAAAACAGCCCTCTGCAGAACGAGTAGTGGGCGAAAGGGGAAGAAAAGAACTGCCTCCCGGCACGAAGGGAGGTGAGAATATGAAACCTGATCGCCACGCTGAACATAAGCAGCACGCCTTTGACAGCTTTTGCAAAAAGGTCTTAAAGTGTGAGGCCTGCAATGGTTATCGAGAAATCAGCCGCAGAAAGAAGCACAGCATCCCTTTTAGTGAGTTGCCAGAGGACGCAATGGAGCAGTTTGCAACCTATGACCGTTATCCCTGGGAATACAACACTTTTATTCTGGGCGGTGATGTGATCCTGATTGAAAACGATCTGCTGGCCGATGCGCTAAACTCTTTGCCCCAGGACAACCGGGACATCCTTCTGATGTATTGGTTCCTGGAAATGGCGGATCGTGAGATTGCAGAGCGTATGAATCTGGCTCGCAAGACGATCAACAATCGCAGGCTGAAATCCTATCGGCTGCTGAAAGAGCTGATGGGAGGTGATACGGATGCGTGACACCGCAACTTCACGAAAGAAACTTCTTCCTTATTCGGTCATTGCTGCCGCTGTCCAGGGTGAACCGGACGCGGTAAATAAAGTAATCAGCCATTATTCTGGTTACATAGCGACACTTTCTACAAGGACAAGCTATGATGCTCAAGGATATCCTCATTCTCAGATAGACGATGATTTGCGTCGCAGACTGGAAACAAAGCTGATTATCGCAATCCTGGATTTTGATTTAACTTAATCCAAATGACTGCCGTGTGTTTCCCCTTTCCACATGGCGTGTTCTGCACCTTGACAAAGAAAGCCCGTTGGGAGGCCAACGCCGCAGTATAAGGCAAACGGATACATTCCTGTTTGTGCCGAGCCACACGGTCGGTGCGCCATGACCTCGTTTCAAGTCCGCAGGACGGGACCACTGTAACGGGCGAGCGAACAGCACCAGACCGCAAAGCAAGCGTGGCAGCTTGCGGGCGATGACACACGGGCAGGGTCAAAGATACTCGCGCATTGAACGCCCACAAAGCATTGTGCGCCGCACCCATCAGCATGGGCCGGGGTGAGACTCCCGTGGAGCTGTGCCAGCAGCCGTCCGTTTTCTGTCTCTTTTGATGCAAGAAATGGTTTTGTATTTGAAAGGGTGAACTATATGCAAAACGAAGTAAGAACCGCACCGCAGATGGTGCGTGAATATAAAATCGGGAATACAACTTATGTTGTGAAATCCCATTCCAAACCTGACGCCACGGAGGACGCCGTTTCCAAAGTGAAGCGTCTGATACGGAATGACCTCCGAAAAAATACTGCAAACAAATAGAAAAAGGCAGCAGACAGTTCCCAGGCAGCGCGGTATAATAGAATTGGGAAAACGCATTGCCTGTTTGACTGTCGGATAAGGAGGTTGCAATGTTACAGTCAAACACCCGCCCTGCCGTGAACAGTTTTCCTTTTACCGTTTTGAGTAGCGATGAAATCACCGCTCTTTACTGTCGGTTATCCCAGGACGACAAACAGGAGGGCGACAGCAACAGCATTATAAATCAAGAGTTACTATGTAGAGGGTGGTTTCTCCCACCTAATACATATGACTGCGGCTCATTTGTGGTGAATGGAACAGCAGTTGTAGGAAAGAAGCAGAATAATCCTTATAACCGCTGGAAATCAACACAAAAAGGAGCTGATTTTTATGAAATCCATCTTTGAAGAAATGGGCGGCACTTACCGTCAGGAGGGGGATTACCTCATTCCAAACCTTGCGCTGCCAGAGGAACCGGAATACCAGATTGGCAAGTATGGGCGTATGCGCCGCAGATATCTGAAAGAACATCGTCCTGTTCTCTACGCAAACCTGCTCACAAGCGGAACGCTGCATCGGCACCTTGCCGAGATCGACCAAGCCTGCAACGAGCGTATGGAAATCATCGTTTCTGCAATGGTGAAGCAAGAAGGCGTGACCGAAGCACTCAAAGCTGCCGATCAAATGGAATGGGTACGCCGCATGAACAGCATCCGCAGCCGCGCGGAGGAAATCGTTTTGACCGAGCTTGTATATGAATGACAAATGCCCGTTATCGGTTGCATGGCCGATAACGGGCATTTTTACACTTTAGTTCTTTTGTTCCGTGCTGGCTACCAGACGGTCAAAGTCACTCTGATACAGCTGATCCTGAATGACACGGTACTGCTCAAACTCGCTTTCGGCAAAGGCTTTTGCAATGGCAGCGGTGACTTTTCCCTTATTTTGCAGAATCTCTGCATCGTTGAATTGCAGAAAAGCGTCCAGCTTGGAAGCCCAATCTGCCATGGTCATAGGGATATGCCGTCTGGCCTGCCGGGTGGCGTAGTCCAGATACATGGTGACGATTTCGTTCAGCTCCTGCATTTCATCCATGGATAAGTAATTTTTTGCAACGGACACATCTGCCTTGACAATCTTGCCGTCAGGAGCATTCTTCCATGAGGTCAGCCCCATGTGTTCCTTGGTGTGATCGGCTCGTGCCATAATGACCTCTGCCGCTGTGCCGCCATGGACGGCATAGTGCATCTTATTCTGAACTGTGGCAAAGAAATCCTTTGTGGTCTGGCTATCGAGAGAGTAGTCCACCGCGGTGGCGTAAATATCCGTGATTTTCTGGTAAAAGCGCCGTTCGCTGGCCCGAATCTCCTGAATCTCGGAAATCAGGTGATCGAAGTAGTCCTCATCAAAAATCTGCCCATTGATGAGCCTGCTCTTATCCAGCACATACCCCTGCTTGGTGAAGGTGTCCAGCACCTTGGTTGCCCACTGACGGAACTGCGTGGCTCTGCCGGAATTGATCCGATAGCCTACGGCTATGATGGCGGGCAAAGAGTAGAACTTATAGTGATAGGTTTTTCCGTTATCCGCAACTTGTGCAAAATTTGCACAAGTTGCATCTTCGGATAATTCACCGCTTTCATATACATTTTTCAGATGCTTTGTCACAACGCTCCGGTCTACATCAAAAAGCTGTGCAATGGCCTTTTGGGTCAGCCAAACATCGTGATCCTGTACCCGTACCTCAATGCCATCCTCATGAGCATCTTTCGTGAACACAAGGAAATCCACTGTGCTGTTGCGGATTTGCAGTTTATCCTTCTTGGCGTCTGCCATATCGTTTCACCTCAATCTTCTTCGCTGGTTTTCTTCCCCCGGCTCTTATAGACATTATACTGATTCTTGCACCGGGCGCTGCAAAATGCGGAATTGGCCCGACTGCCGAGGAACACCTTCTGGCAGTGCTTGCACAGCCGCAGGGGTTTTGCATCGTCCACCATCATAAAGCTGAACATCATCTGGATGCCCAGCAGCAACGAATGGAAGTCCCAATAGATCGTGGGCTTCTCCAGCAGTTCAATATGATAGGTAGGCGCAATGCCGCCGAAGGCAGCCATGGCCTTGCGGTAAAGATTTCTTGTGTCCTCATCAATGCTGTCGTAGTCATTGTAGTACAGAATGGAGGTGGTCAGCGTGAATGCCCAATCCTTGAACTGCTGTGCTACCCAGTCATACGGCTCGGCGTACTCCCGCTGAAAGCTCATGTTCTTCGCCATTGGCTCATCCATGAAGGTCATTGTCAGGGCGATCATCATATTATCCCCGGAAACACTCCAACTGGATTCCACACCCTTTTTCACCACATCCAATTTATCGAAGGGATAGAACAGAGCAAGATAATCCTCTGTCGCCATGCTTTCTTCCTTGATGAAGTGATTCTTCGGCAGATAGACTGCCTCATAGTCCATAAATGACGGCATGGTGGGCAGTGCCGTCATCAGCCCCAACAGACCGTAGTGGGTCACAAAAGTCAAAATTGCCTTTTCCACCGCATCCTCCGGGCTGCGGTTCATCATCAGCATCCCTACGTTCAGCGCCTCCAACACCATCTCGGAGGATTCTTTCAGCGGGTTATAGATGTCGGGCTTTGCCGTTTTCTCCGGCGTAATATAGCGTTTTCCGGTCTTGCCGGTCTTGATCTCATAGCGGTCATACCGCACCCAATGGGAACGGGATTGCGCAAACAGATTGTTCATGACGTCGATCCTCTCAACTCGTAATCCAACTATATATTAACCATATTACTATTGTATCAACCGTCCTTGACATCGTCAAGGGTGGTTTTCTTTTTTCTCGGCTTCGTTTTGTTCTCCCGGCGGATCACGGCATCCTTGCCCCTGGTTTGCAGCAGCGCTTCATATTCCTCCATGAACTCGCGCTCCCGCAGGGTAAGGCCATGATCGTTTTCCAGCTTTTCGCTCAGATGCTCATACATCCGCCTTTGCAGCTTCTTCTGAATGGTCATCCGCAGCTTTCGGATATTCCGGTCGGACTGTCCTCGGATGGCGGCAAGCCTTGTGGTGCTGTATTGCTTGACGAACAGGTAATACAGTACCTCCTTCTGTTCATCACTGAGGGTGAAAAAGAGCTTGGAGAGAAAACGGTTTGCTGTCAGCTCGTGCAGCTCGTAGGGACAGGAGAAGATGATGTCAAGAAAATTTCCCTGACAGAGCTGACGGAACCTCGGCAGATTCATCCAGCGGGGAGCAATCTTCGGATCATGTACAGCCTGAAACTCCAACGGCACGTCACCGCGCAGGTTTTCGTGGTCACGCTCCCGGCGCTCCCGGTTCCTGTCCAGCTTGTTCCATTCGTCTACCACAGTCAGAAAATCCGATTCTGTCCGGGCCGCTTCCTCCAGCCGCCGCAGAGCCTCGGCGCGAATTTCCCGCTTGAGCCGTTTTTCGCTGGTGGGCGCGGCTTCCTCTTCCTCGTCCTCCAGCTCAGCATGATAGTCTCTGGGGTGCTCGTCCTGCTCCAGCTCGCTCTCCAGTTCCTGTGTGCGTTCCTCTGCAAGCGCTTCTTCCAGCGTCTCATCCACCGGCGCAGTGTCAGACGAATCCTCCCAATCGGCAAAGCTATCCTCATCCATTTCAAGGTCGGCTTCCTCTATTTGCTCCTCGGTATCTTCTTCCTCATCGGAAAAATCATCATCCCACAGCAGTTCATCCTCCCATGGTTCCACGACAGCTTCACCTCCTCGAAAAAATATTTTTCTTTTTCTCAAAAAACAGTTCCGATTTACACCCCGTTTTTCTCCTATTAGTGAAAGGGTAATCTAAGCGCAAGTTACTAGGGTTACTGTCATAAAACATAAAGGACAGAAAGGAGAAATGAGTATGGAAAATCAGCGCAAAGACATGATTGGCTTACAGCCAACGGAACCGGACTTATTATACCAAAAACCAACCAATCACGCAAGGAGGACGCCTATGGAGCAGAACAAGCGAGAACAGTTTATCATCCGCCGCATCGGCGGCACCACCTACAAGGTCAGAGTCGTGTTCAACGAAAGTGGCGGCGAGACCATGGAGGATAAAATTTTGCGGATTGTACGCAATGATATGGTTACAAACGACGGAACCTATGGTATAATGGAGACACCACAAATGAGCCGACAGTCTGAAAGGAGCGCATCATGAGCGTGAAACAGACTGAAAGCAAAATTACCGCTCTCTATGAGCGGCTGTCCCGCGACGATGACAACGCCGGGGATAGCAATTCCATCGTGAATCAGAAAAAATACCTCGAAAGCTATGCCCAGCAGAAAGGCTACACCAACTGCCGACACTATACGGACGACGGCTGGAGCGGCGGTAATTTCGAGCGCCCGGCATGGAAGCAGCTCATCGCAGATATTGAGGCAGGCAAAGTCGCCCATGTGATCGTCAAGGATATGAGCCGGGCGGGGCGTGACTATCTGCAAACCGGATTTTACACGGAGGTATTCTTCCGACAGCACGGCGTCCACTTTGTGGCCATCGCCAACGGCGTGGACAGTGATGACCAGAACAGCAACGAGTTTGCGCCCTTCCTCAACATCATGAACGAATGGTATCTTCGTGACCTGAGCCGCAAGCAGAAAACCGCCATTCGGGTCAAGGGGGAATCCGGCAAGCCAACCACCAACTGTGCCATCTACGGCTATAAGAAAGACCCGGAGAACAAATACCACTGGCTGATCGACGAGGAAGCGGCTGCCGTGGTGCGGCGCATTTTCCGATTAACCATCGAGGGCAAGGGCCACTACGATATTGCCCGTATTCTCTTTGAGGATAAGGTGGAAACGCCTGCTGTGTACTTCGGCAAGCAGGGCAAGGGCATCTGGAAAAGCAAAGAGGAATTTTCCAATCCCTATAATTGGAGCGGCTATGTTGTGGGACAGATTCTCTCCAAGCCGGAGTATATGGGGCATACGGTGAATTTCCGCTCCCACAAGCAGTCCTACAAGGACAAAAACGCCGTGATGAATCCCAAGGAGGATTGGCTGATCTTTGAGAATACCCACGAGGCCATTGTGGACAGGGAAACATGGGAGCTTGCACAAAAGCTCCGCAAGACGCCCAAGCGCATCGACACGTTGGGTGAGGCAAATCCGCTGACCGGCCTTTTGTACTGCGCCGACTGCGGCGAGAAGATGTATAATCACCGCTCCAAAGGCGGCACGGAGAATAATCCCTATCCATCCGACTTCTTCGATTGCTCCTCCTATACCCTTGCCCGTCAGAAAAGAACTGCCGCCTGCTGCGGCCATTATATCACGACTAAGGCCCTGCGCACCCTGATTCTGGACACCATCCGCACGGTCAGCACCTTTGCGATTTCCAATCAGGCGGCGTTCATGGAAAAGGTGCGCTCCGCCTCCCAGCTTCGACAGGCAGAGGCGGCCAAGGATGCCAAGCGAAAGCTGAGCAAAGACAAAAAGCGTATTACCGAGTTGGACACCATCATCAAAAAGCTCTATGAATCCTTTGCTGTCGGGCGCATCACCGATGAGCGCTTTGACAGTCTGCTGGCAGATTACGAAGCCGAGCAGAAAGCGCTGCAAGCCTCTGTCACAGAGGCGGAAGAAAGGCTGGCCGCTTTCACAGAGGACACCGCCCGTGTGGAGCAGTTTCTGGAGCTGGCAAGGAAGTACACCGATTTTTCTGAGCTGACCACGCCCATGATCAACGAATTTATTGAGAAAATCATCGTCCACGCCCCAGAGCGCATCGACGGCGACCGGGTGCAGGAGGTAGAAATTCACCTTCGCTTTATCGGGCAGTTCGAGTTACCCGCACCGGAGCTGACCGTGGAAGAAATCAAGCGGCAGGAACAGCTCAAGCGGCACCGCATCAAAAGCCGGGAGCGGTATCAGAAAATCAAGGCTGGAGAACACGCTGTCGGTCAGCCCTTCACGCTGACCTGCAAGTGCTGCGGGCAGGAATTTGCATCCAAGCGGACAAATACCCTGTTTTGCGGCCCCAACTGCCGTGCAAAATTTTACCGGCAGGAGGCGGCGGAGAGCCGCAGCCGGGCGTGTACCTGCGAAAGCTGCGGCAAGGAGTTTATCACAACGAGGTCAGATGTGAAATATTGCAGTGACGATTGTCGGTATGCAGCACAGATCAAGCGGCAGAGCGCACGAAAGAAAGCCTTGCGAGAAGCTAAGAACGAGAAAGAAACGAAAAAAGCATAAGAAAAGACGCAGACGGCGGCTTGCCCCAGATCGGGCAGGCCGCCGTTTTTGCGCAGAAATGGAGGTATCATGCGTATTTTTGAAATCGTAAAAGAAAATGTCAATCTGCGGGAGGCGGCAGAACTGTATGGGATCGATGTGAACCGATACGGCAAAGCCCTCTGCCCCTTTCACAACGACCGGAACCCCAGCCTGTATGTGGCGGACGATCACTATTATTGCTTCGCCTGTGGGGAGCACGGAGACGTAATCGACTTTGTAGGCAAGCTGTTTCAGCTTTCGCCCTATGATGCGGCGCGGAAGCTGATGGCAGATTTTCATCTCAGCCCGGACAAGCCGCCCAGCGCAGCGGCGCTCCACGCAAAACGCATCCGAACAGAAGCACAGCAGCTCATGGAAAACGAGCGGCTGTGCTTTTCTGTTCTGTCGGATTACGCCCGTGTGCTGCGGGATTGGAAGGTGCGGTATGCGCCGCAATCTCCTGACGCGCCTGTTCACGCACGGTTCATGGAAGCCTGTCACAAGCTCGACGAAACGGAATACTATCTGGATATTCTGTGCGTCGGGGATTCCCACGAACGCGCCAAAGTCGTGCAGCAGCAGATGGCAGACGGCAAACTGGACAGGCTACGACGGAGATTAGAGAAAATTCACAAGGAGGAATTGGAAGATGGATATGACACCGCAGGCGTGGCCTGACTGGTACGACGGCAGACACATCAATGAGGTGCTGTTCTGCCAACAGTTTCTGGAGAAGCACCCCATGAAATGTGTGCGCGGGCGGCTGTTCACGGTGGACGGTCTCATCGAGGACGAAGGGCAGATCGGTAATCTCATTCTGGAGGAAATCTCCGGAGTTCTGACCTCCGGACTGTCCAAAGTTGTGACAAATCTGCTTGCCAGCATCAAGCTGCAAGCGTATTCGCCGCCGCTGCCCATTGAGACGGACCGCATCCATGTTGCCAACGGAACGTATTTCATGGACGGCAGCTTTACCGCCGACAAGAGCTACTGCAACAACCGGCTGACCGTCGCTTATAATCCAAACGCACCCGCCCCGAAAAAGTGGCTGCAATTCCTGTCCGAGCTGCTGCAACCGGAGGATATTCCCACCTTGCAGGAGTTTTTGGGTTACTGCCTGCTGCCGACCACCAAGGGGCAGAAAATGCTCATGCTCATCGGTAAGGGCGGCGAAGGCAAAAGCCGCATCGGGCTGGTCATGCGCTCGCTGCTGGGCGACAGCATGAATACCACCAGCATCCAGAAGGTGGAGAGCAACCGGTTCAGCCGTGCGGATTTGGAAAACAAGCTCCTGATGGTAGATGACGATATGGATATGAGCGCTCTGCCCAAGACCAACTATATCAAATCCATCGTGACCTCCGAGTGCAAGATGGATATGGAGCGCAAGGGTGTTCAGAGCTATCAAAGTCAACTCTATGTCCGCTTTCTCTGCTTCGGCAACGGTGCGCTGACCGCCCTGCACGACAAGTCCGACGGTTTCTTTCGCCGCCAGATCGTGCTGACCACCAAAGACCGGCCCGCAGGCAGAGCAGACGATCCGTTTCTGGTGGATAAGCTGCTGCGGGAAAAGGAGGGCATCTTCCTCTGGTGTCTGGAGGGGCTGCGCCGGCTGATCGGGAACAACTATCAGTTCAGCATTTCCGGCAAGGCAAGAGAGAATATGGAGACGGTCAAGCGCAGCAGCAACAATGTGATCGAGTTTCTGCAATCTGAGGGCTATATCCGCTTTCGGGCAGACAGCGAAGCCAGCTCCAAGGCGATCTATGAAGCCTACACGAGATGGTGCGATGACAATGCGCAGAAGCCCATGTCGGCCAACCGGGTCAGCTCTGAGCTTGCACAAAACGAGCGGCTTTACAATGTAGAGGCCACCAACAATGTCCATGTCGGCGGCAAGCGGGTGCGCGGGTTTATGGGCATTGAGGTGGTCAATCCGCTGCCGTATTGAAAATGAAGAGCGGACCTCAAAATTGCCGTACACGCCGTACACTCTGTACGGCTGTTTTTGATTCCATCCTAAAAAACCGCTTTTGCTTGTGCGCACCGTGGAGTATTTCACGGCAGCGTGTAAAATCTGCCGCTGAACCGACGGTTGGTACACAAAACCGGCGTACAGAAGCGTACAGAAGCGTACAGAAGGCGGGCTTGCCGTACCAAGCCGTACACCGGTGGCTCAATTTTGCAGTCCAAAAAACAATCCTTGTGAAATCCGTGAAGATTTTCGCCGCAAGCCGAACGCACTGCACCATCCGGTGATTTACCGAAGCGTGAAGCCGCTGCACCTGACGGCGGCATATTCTGCCGCTTCGTATGCTCTCACACAGAACGATGAAGCCGATAGGGTGTTGTTATGAACAGGGCATCACGGACGGAAATCTGAGTTGATTTGCGGAACGGCAGATTTTTCACCGCAAAGCGCACACAGTTCACTTACTCAAAAACCAATATCACGAAAATATGGAGGTAAAAAGTTGATGAAATCCAATCTGAGAAATGAGATCAAGTCGTACATCGTCCGTCAGGGCATGACCATGCAGGAGGTGGTTGATCTGCTGCGGGACGAACACGGCTGGTCTGACAGTGTTTCCAACCTGTCCAATAAGCTCCAGCGGGAATCCCTGCGCTATGTCGAGGCTGTCCAGCTTGCCGACGCGCTGGGTTACGAGATCATCTGGCGGAAGCGAAGATAAGGAGGATTTTTCACATGACAGATGCGGAAAAGAAGCTGTTGCAGGCGCAGCACCGATTGGAGGAAGCACAGGCCAGAGACAGAGTCAAGGAGCGCAAAGCCAGAACGCGCAGACTTATTCAGGAGGGCGCGGTTTTGGAGAAAGTACTGCCGGAGGTGCGGACGATGGAGCTGTCTGCGCTGGAGGATTACCTGATGCAGAAGCTGCCGCAGCACGATTGAGTCCGCTTGGAGGTCTCCGGGAAACCGGGGGCCTTCCTCTTTTTTCTCCCGAAGGGCGCACTTACTCACCACCCCGAAGGGGCGGTGGTATTTCCTGCGGAAATCGTGCGCTCTGCGAGGCGAATGCGGCTGCTGCGGCAGCCTCCAGACAATGCCACAGCACCTGCAAGTGCTGCTGTCATCGTCTGCGCAGGTCGCAGTTGTTTCCGTTTTGGAAACAGTCTGCTCCCTACCCGCACAAACCTGCCACCGGCAGCTTTATTTGCGGCTATGACCCGAAGCTCGACTTCGGGTCATTTTCTCTTTTGCGAAAGAGAAACAGAAAAAGAAAGAATGAGGTGAAGAAGATATGGCGATTTATCATTTGGAAGCGAAGGTGGTCGGCCGGGGCGCAGGCCGCTCCGCCGTGGCTGCTTCTGCTTATCTGAGCTGCTCCCGCCTGTATAACGATTACGACGGGGTTCAGCATGACTACACAAGAAAACAGGGGCTTGTCTGGCAGCGGGTATTTCTGCCGGAATACGCCCCACAGGAATGGCAAGACAGAGAAAAGCTCTGGAACGCCGTGGAGGAAGTCGAGACAGCCAAGGACAGCCGATTGGCTCGTGAGTTTGTTGTGGCTTTGCCAATAGAGCTGAACCGTGAAGAACAAATCGAGCTGCTGCAAGAATTTGTCCGAGAACAGTTTGTGGCGGACGGAATGTGTGCCGATGCTGCCATCCACGACACGGACGGCCACAATCCCCATGCCCACATTCTGCTGACGGTTCGCCCACTGGACGAACGGGGCAAGTGGCAGTACAAGACCGAGAAAGAATACCTCTGCATGAAAAACGGCGAGGAACGCGGTTTTACTGCCGCTGAGTTCCGGGCGGCGCAGAACGAGGGTTGGGAGAAACAGTACCCTTACAAGGTTGGCAAAAAGAAGGTGTATATGACACCGTCTGATGCCGAGGTGCAGGGGCTTGTTCGGGCTGACAAGCATCCCAAAAGCACCCGCTACGGCAGGCAAAATCCTATCTCCGAGCGCTGGAACAGCGAAGAACAGCTTACAGCATGGCGGGAGGCATGGGCAGATGTGTCCAATCGCTATCTGGAACGCGCTGGGCGGGAGGAACGCATTGACCACCGCAGCAATGCCGCCAGAGGGCTGGATGAGCAGCCCACCATCCACGAGGGCGTGACCGCACGCGCACTGGAACGAAAAGGCATGATTGCTGACCGCTGCGAGATCAACCGGCAGATCAGGGCAGACAATGCCCTGCTGCGGGAGCTGAAAGCTGAAATCAAGAAGCTTGCCGCATTAGTTGCCCGCACCGTCCCTGCCATAGCGGAAGGGCTGGAAAAGCTGCGCAGCCGTGTGCTGATCTTCTGCTACCAACTCTCTCACATTCGCGGTGGCAAATCGTATATTCAAAAATCTCTTTCCGTATGGAAGCCGGAACTGGAGCGTTACGCCGGTCTGGTGCAGCAGATCAAGGAAAAGAGTAAGGAGCGCAAAGCGCTGGTTGCTGAGAAAAAGGAATTGCCAATATACCATGTGAAACGCCACAAAACGCTGGCTGTCCACATTGCAGAGCTGACGGAAGATTTAGAGGAATTGCGTTCCGAAAAGGCACTCCTTTTGCAAAAATTTGAGTATGCAGAAGATGCAGGCGCAGAGGCATTCCGCAAGGATATTGCCACCATGGAGGCCGGTCTGAAAAAGCTGGAGACGCAGGAACAGAAATATTCCGCCGAGTTGGATAAGGCTTTGACCGAATACGCTGAACTGAAAGCGCAGGCTACGGAGTTTGACCCGGTGGAGTTGTATGAAGCACGGCGGGCCATCCGTCCTACACAGGAAAAGAAGTCAGAAAAGCAGTTAGAGGATGCCATGCATGAGAAGCTATCTCTTATTATGCTGCTCAGCGCCAAGCAGGAAACATCCCACCTGCTTGGAGCGGATGCAGAAGAACGGCAGGCGCGGCAACTCATTATGCACAGAAATCAAGAACAGTATCGAAATTCTCTCAGTAAACGAAAAAGGAATGACCCTGAGCGGTAATCATGTAAAAGGCGACGGCTCTTACGAGTCGTCGTCTCTATACATGGGCATGTCGTTGAGCGTTGTGCAGATCGTTCCACAGGAAGATTATTGCAGATATCATATGTCGTTCATGTTGTGTTAATTCCTGCTTTTTTCTTGTAATCAATCCATCCGTGCAATATGAAACAAAATGGGTATCAGAACGCAGCATTTGAATGCTTCGCTCTGATGCCCTTTTACGATATAGTTTCTTTTACCGCGGCAACAGCGATTATCGGAATTCCATCGTCTCTTTCTGCAACACTGCACTCCTTTTGATTAGCGTTTTTTTCCCTGCACCTCTTGCAAACCAGAAAGAAGCACGGTAAAATATGACCAAAAGAACCAAGATGGTCATATTTAAGGAGGCGCAGGCTTGGCTTTTACCGATTACGAGACTGAGCAGCTCCGCAAGGCGTTGCTGAAGGAAACGAGACATTGTGCTGTCACGCTGGGGATGAAGAAAACCTCCGTGGATCAGCTGACAAAGGCGGTCGGCATTGCAAAAGGCTCGTTCTATAAATTCTACGAATCCAAGGAGATGCTTTTTTTCGCGGTTTTGGAGGGCATTCACGCAGAACTCTATGGGGTGGCGGATCAGGTGTTGCGTGAAGCTGACGGCTTGCTGTCGTCGGAGCGTGCGGCAAAGGCGATTCTTGCCGTTTGCCGACGACTGTCCGATACCGGCGACATGGCTTTCATTGAAAACGATGCGAAGCTGCTTTTGCAGAGACTGCCGGAGGATGTCAAAAACGTGCATTACCACGATGACGAGACGCACATCTGTCAGCTTTTAGAGAAATATGGTCTTGTGCCGAATCGCGGCACCTCTCTGGCTGCCGCCACGGTGCGGGGACTGATTCTTACCGTTTCTCACAAGGAGCAGATCGGGGAGCTATACCCGCAGGTGCTGGAAACTCTGGTGTACGGTGCTTGCAGGGAGTTATTTGAATAAGCGAAAGGCCGCAGAAATGCGGCCTTTCCAAGGCACAACGGTTAGCATCATCTAAGCGAACAACCACACATATCGGTCAGATAAATCTAACGTCGAAAGGAATGATAGCGATGCGAAAACACAAGAATTTCTGGGACAGAAATGCCGGTCGGTACGACCGCTTCATGCGAAAGGATCGGGCGGCGTATGACGAGATGTATGAGCTGATCCGGCCGGTCGTGAAAGCCAAAGACGGTGCTGGAGCTGGCCACCGGCACGGGGCAGATCGCAAAAGCACATCGTAAACGCGGCGGCGCACATCGAGGCGACGGACGCCTCCCCGGAGATGATCGCAGAAGCCAAGCGGGATAACCGCTCGGCGAAGCTGCTCTTTTCGGTGCAGGATATGTTCCGCCTGCCCTATGCGGAGGAGTCCTTCGACGTGGCAATTGTGTCCAACGCGCTGCACATCGTGCCTCAGCCGGAGAAAGCCCTTGCCGAGATTCGCCGGGTGCTGAAAGACGACGGCGTGCTCATCGCGCCGACCTTCACCCATGCCGGAAACTCTTTTTCCGGCATGGTCAGGGCATTTTTTATGAGGATGGCAGGCTTCCCTCTCCACAGCAAGTGGACGAACGAGGAATATCTGACTTTTCTGCGGCAGAACGGCTGGACGGTGCGGAAAAGCGTTGTTCTGAAAGCGTCATTCCCGTTGACTTATGCCGAATGTGTGAAATTGGAGGGGTAAGATGTCGTTCTTTGAAAACACCCGCAAGCCTGCGGGCTTTGGCGGGAAACTCATGGTCGCCATGATGAATCTGGGTCACAGCCCTGTGGCGCAGTGGGGACTTCAATTTCTGAATGTTGCGCCGGACGCCAAGGTGCTGGACTGCGGCTGCGGCGGCGGGGCGAACATGAAAAGACTGCTGAAAAAATGTCCGCAGGGCGTTGTCAAGGGCATTGACTATTCCGCCCGTCAGTGTAGAGAAATCCCAAAAAGGTCAATGGTGCCGCCATAGCGGAGGGCCGCTGTGCCGTCCTGCAAGGCAGTGTGGCGGATATGATGTTTGCCGATGGCTGGTTCGATGCAGTCACGGCCTTTGAAACCGTCTATTTCTGGCCCGATCCGCCCCGGTGCTTCCGGCGAGGTTTACCGGGTGCTGAAGCCCGGCGGGACATTTCTCATCTGCAACGAGAGCAATGGCGACTCGGACAAGGACGAAAAGTGGACGGAGATCATCGGCGGCATGACCATCTACAAAGATGTCGAAATAAAGGCGTATCTGGAACAGGCGGGCTTTTCACGATGTGCAGATACACAAAAAGAAAAACTGGCTCTGCGTCACGGCGCGGAAGTGAGGGGGCTAAATCATGAGTATCTTTGCATCTATCTTACGCAGCGTATACAAGCTCTCCGGCGCGAAAAAGGCGTTCGCTTTGCCGGAGGATGCGCTGCAAAAGGAAATCGAAAAGCAGAACCGGCATCGCGGTGTTGTTTATGCCCACCGACCGCAAGGCACATTATGAAACGATTACAGTAAACGGCTTTCCCTGCCTGATCGTTAGAGAAAATGAAAAGCCATCCAAGCGTGCGATTCTCTACTTCTTCGGCGGCGGCATGGTGATCGGCCCGGACAAGGGCGACTTGCCGGTCATGCGCAAGCTCTGCCGGGAGACCGGCTGTGATGTGTGGTTTCCGTTTTACCCGCTCTGCATGGAACACTGCATTACTGAAACATACGCGATGGTGTACGAATGTTATCGAAAAATGATTACACTGTACGGCGGCGGAAATGTCAGCACCTGCGGATTTTCCTCCGGCGGCGCGCTGGCTCTGGGAATCGCGGCGCACAACAACGCGCAGCCCGAACCGCTGCCGCAGCCGAGGCACATCGTCGCCGTATCCTCCCGGTGAGGTGCCGTGGAACGATGCGGAAAAGGCGCGGATGCAGGCGCTCAATGAACGGGACGTCTCCATCGACTATGCCTTTATGGTGACGGTGGAAAAGTTCATGCGGCATGGCTGTGAGAATGTGCCGGACTATATGCTCTCCGGCTCCCGGGGAGATTTTACCGGCGTAGGCGATATCCACTTCTTCTATTCTGCCGACGAGGTACTCTACGGCGCACTGCCGGACTTCGAGGAAGCCTGCAAACGGGCAAATGTTCCCTATACGGTGTCCGCTCGCCCGAAGATGGTGCATTGCTACTGTATGCTGCCGATCTTCAAGGAGGCAAAAGAGGACTTCGTAAAGATTGTAGATTTTTTGAAGAAATGAGACCGGAAACGGTCGTGTGTTGATTGAAACACGGAGGGAAAACCATGGAACGAAAAGAGGCCATTCGCAGCGCATACCGACTGACAGGCGAAAGCAATCTTTTATGACGGCATGATCACCTGCTCCACCCTGAGCGGGAAAGCGGTGTGCCGTTTGGTGTGGGATATGAACAAGGCGGAAAACGACGTCTGTCTGGAAAAGGCGATGTCCGGGATTCTGGAGCATTTCTCCGGGCAGACTGTTGGAGGTGCCGGTCGGAACCGGCATTCTGACCATGCCGATTTATCAGACTATGCCGGAGGCAGACATCACTTGCCTCGATTACTCGGCGGATATGATGGGGCAGGCACAGGAAAAGGCGAACCGGCTGAAGCTGAATAACGTAACCTTTCAGCAGGGCGATGTGGGAGCACTCCCCTATGCAGACGATACCTTCGACATCGTTTTGTCCCTGAACGGCTTTCACGCTTTCCCGGACAAGGAAGCCGCCTATCGGGAGGTTTTCCGGGTTTTGAGACCCGGCGGGACATTCTGCGGATGCTTTTATGTGAGGGGTGAGCACAAGCGGACGGATTGGTTCGTCCGGCACGTTTATGAAAAGACCGGGTTCTTCACGCCGCCCTATGAGACGGCTTCCAGTCTGAAAGCACGGCTGGAGCGTATGTACGCAGCCGTGACCCTCGGAAATGTGAAAGCATGGCATGGTTTGCCTGCCGAAAAGCGGGTTAAATCTGAGATGGTCTCATGCACGCAAGAAAGAACAAGGAGGGAGGCAATCAGATGAAGGACAGCGAATTGCAATTTGACCGCAACTGCCATGTGCTGTATTCCAAGCCCTGCAAAAAGGAAATACGGGCGAAGATCGCCCTGCACTATCATGCGGTAGAGCAGGAGACGATATGGGAAAAGGTACAGCGGCAGTATGCGGACTTTCTCTCCGACTGGCGCACTGATTTGGGAGGCAAAAAGAACTTCCACAACGGCGTAGGCGGCACCTACGACTGCATCGCCATCATGAGCTATTATGTGGTCTGCAAAGCCGTCACATCGTTCCGTGAGATCGAGGAGATGGAGGAAAATCTGATTCTTCCGACCTTCCGCAAGCTGCGGTTCGTGGACTGCAACAAGCCGTTCTGGAGGAAGCTGATGCACAGAGCGTTTGCGCGGGCGAAAAGCGGCTGCGACAAATGGCACGATTACGAGATGTCGGTTGCGCCTTATGAAACCGACAAGCCTATTTATTATGAATTTACATCGTGTCCGGCAGCGGAGTTTGCCAAGCAGTTCGGATTTACGGATATTATGCCCGCCCTGTGCAATGTGGACTATGCGTCCATGGAACTGCTCCACGCAAGGCTGGTGCGGACGACCACCTGCGTGGACGGCTGCAAGTGCGACTATACCATCTGCGGCGATAAAAACCCGTACTTGAAGGGACATCCCGAATACCGGGATGAGGCGGGCTTCAGGAGGAATCGGTAATGCTTTTACAGGTGATTTTGGAAGGCATCGGGCTGGGCGTTCTGCTCATTTTGGTTTGCGCCATCGGTATCCGCAAGGGCGCGGTGGGGATGGTGCATCTTTACAGCCCGGAAGTTCAGAACAGGTGTATAACGCTGGGACTTACAACACACGAAAAAATCAAGCGAAACGCCCTGCTGTTCAAAGCTGTCTGCGTCCCCGGCTACATCGCCTATGTGCTGGTCTGTGTCTATGCGGTGAACGGTGCGCGGGGTTTTCTTACGGGCTTCTGGCAGCTGCTGGTCATACTGTCCGTTATGAATCTCATAGACCGATTTTGGGTTGACGGCTATTGGGTAGGACATACGAACGCATGGGAAATTCCGGGAACGGAAGACCTGAAACCCTACATTACAGCCAAGGATAAGGGCAAAAAGTGGCTGTTCGGCACAATTGGTATGGCTGTCATTTCGGCAGCACTGGCGGCAATCATGATGCTTTTTATGGAAAGCTGAGACGATAGAAATGCTGTTTCAAACATATGGCGACGGGAGGAATCCTGCCGTGCTGTTCTTTCATGCAATGGGTGTGACAGGAGCGAGCAGCGAACCGATTGCGAGGTATTTGCAGGATCGATATTTCTGCATCTTGCCCACCTCCACCGTTTACTGCGAGGGGCAGAAATATGTCAGCAAGCTGGACGAAATACGGCAGGCGGAGGACTTTCTGCATCGACAGGGCGTGGAGCGGCTGGCGATGGTGGTTGCTTCTTCCATCGGTGCAGACCTTGCCATGGCGTTTCTGACGCAGACGAAGCTGCCCGTGGAGCACGCTTTCTTTGACGGCGGGCAGTTCGCCCAAATCGGAAAGGGCACGCGCCGTATCATGACGCCGTTTCTGTATTTTGCCATCAAGAGCCTATATTGGTCGAAGGGCGGAACACTGAAAAAGATACTGTGGTGTGACGATGACTCCATAAAGCCGTATTTTATAGCCGCAGGGGAAAATCTGACCTATACAAATTTGCGCCGCCAGATGGCGGACAGTCTGGAGGACAAGCCCTTTCCGTCCCTTCCCGAAGAATTGCAAAGGCATATCTATTTCGAGTTTGGCAGCATAGAAGATCATTTCAAATACCGTCAGGCGGTGATGAACGCCTATCCATACGGCAACTATCCCATCTTTGAGGGATATGAGCATATGCAATATCAGATACGCGATCCTAAGGGGTTCGCCGAAATGCTGGCACACATCGCCGAGCGTGACTGTATGCCGGAGCTGCCATTTATCAGAAAGTGAGCGTTACATATGAAATATAAAATCGAGAAAAACACCGTGCAGGAGACGCTGATCATTCCGCTGTATGCGCGGAAGGTCTGCTCAGAACTATACCCGAATCTTTACCGGGACGAAACAGCGGTTCGCCTGATCGACCAGATCGACTACGATTTTTCTGAGGCGGAGGAAAATTCCCGCAGTCTGATGCAGCGTTTCGGTTCGCTGGAGGTGGCCATGCGGCAGAATGACCTTGTCTTCGAGGTGCGGGATTATCTGAAATCTCACCCCAACGCGGCAGTGGTCAATCTGGGCTGCGGGTTGGACAGCACCGGCAGAGCCTGCAGCAACGACAGCTGCAAGATATATAATCTGGACTTCCCCGATGTCATAGCCGTGCGCAACGAACTTTTACCCGCCGGAGAGCGGGAGAAAAATATCCCCTGCGACCTGAACGAAACGGCGTGGTTTTCTGAAATTGACGCTTCCGGCGGCGCGGTGTTCTTTGCCTCCGGCGTGTTCTATTATTTTCTGACCGAGCAGGTCAAAACATTGGTGCAAAAAATGGCAGACGCTTTTCCGGGCAGCGTGCTGGTGTTTGACGCCGCCAACCGGGCGGCGGTGAAGATGATTGCAAAAACATGGCTCAAAAGCGCGAAAATCAAGGATGTTGGCGCGTATTTCGCGGTTTCCGATGCTCCCAAAGAGATTGGTGCGTGGGACAGCCGTTTGCAGGTCACCAGCCGGGGCTATATGCTGGGCTACAATGATTTGAAGGACCCGTCCGTCAGCGGCTTTTTTCGCTTTCTCGCCAAGGTCGGCGACGGAATGATGAACATGCAGATCATAAAGATCAACTTTTGAAAGAGGCGTTTTGAATGAAACACATCCACTTTGATGTTGAAAGCGATGGCTTTTACGGCGCGTATTGGGCATGCAAGGACGGCTCGGACTGCGCCGTCATCGCCATGCTCGGCGACGACCCCGAGGATTATATGGCGCGCTCTGCGGTGAAGTGGCTACTTCGCCTCGGCGTGAACGTATTGACCATGTCGCCCGGGAAAAAGGACTACGGTCATCACAACTATCCCCTTGAGCGCATCGAAAAAGCAATAGCCTGGCTCAAATCCCACGGCAACGAAAAGATCGGCATTGCGGGAGCCTCCACGACGGGTACGCTCGCCCTGACGGCGGCTTCGCTATTTGGTGATATCTCTCTGACCATCGCAATGACCCCCAGCGACTTTGTGTGGCAGGGGTTCATGCAGGGCAAAAAGGATGGCTGCAAGGAATGGCCTATCGAGGGAGAATCACTCTTTTCTTACAAGGGCAAGCCTCTGCCCTATATGCGCTATCGTTATCTGAGGAGTGCATGATTGTTTGACGACGGATTACCGAGGAGGAATTCATAAAGGTCGAGAATATCCGCAGCAAGCTGTTTCTTGTCGGCGCAGAGGACGACGCACTTTGGGACACCGCAAAATATATCCGCCGCATGGAAAAACGCTTTGCGGAGAAACCGCACTCCTGCGAAGTCGAGGCGGTCGTATATGAGCACGGCACGCATTTTGTTTTCCCCGACGGTATGCTCAAGACCATGCTTCCCGTCGGCTCGGCACTGTTTGTCAAGCTGGCGTTCAGCGCTGCGAAGACATATCCCAGGGAGTGTAAAACGGCGCGCATCGATATTGACCGCCGCATGACCCGCGTGATATGCGATTGGAGGGACAAAAAGTGACCTATTTTGGAATGCCTTTCGGCATGTGGACGATGTTTGCAGGCTCATTCCAAAAACAGCTGACGGTTGTATTCGGCTATGATGCCAATACGGCAAAAACCATCACGAAAAAAGCAAAGCCGAAATACAGGGAGATCATCTCCGAGCTGCCCGAATTTGAAAAGAGCGACCGGTTCAAGATGAACCTCGTCAACTGCGCAATGATCGGTGCGTTTATTCTCTCCATGCCGGAGCGCCCAAAGGTGGACAGACTGACAGATTACTACGCAAAATCCATGATGACAGCGCCTATGCAGTGGTTCTGCCGCAAGAGCGGAAAAAGCAAGTTTACCCCAAAGGATATTGCTGCTATGAAAGCCACCGCTGCCCTGAAAGCCGCCGACCGCAACCCTTACTCGTGGAACATGGAATTTTACGAATACCCGGATGGCAGTGGCTACGAGGGGCGCTTTACCAGGTGCGGCATCTGTGTGCTGATGAAGGAGTTGGGTCTGTACGACCTGACCCCCGCTCTGTGCCATCTGGACTACACCATGAGCGAAGCGGGCGGCGTGACAAATTTTGTGCGGCAATACACCCTTGCCTCCGGCGGACCCTACTGCGACTGCGGGTACAAAAAGAAGAGGTGACGGACGATGAAGAGGAAGGAAACCTATCTTTCCCGTGACTTCCGGGAGACTGCGGCACAACGTTTTCCTGCACAGGCAAAGCAGCTGAACGCCGCTTTTGATATGCGCCTGAATGCGCTGCTGGCTGAAAACGCGGGTGCAAGCAAGGAAAAGCAATACCACCTCAAGCGGCAGATATTACCAGGCATTGCGGTCTACGAAACCTTGCAGCGGGTCATGCCGAAAGAAGAAGCACTGCAAACCGTTCACGGCTATGTGGAGCGGCTGGCGAGAACAAGCCACAAACAGCTTGCCGCCCTGCTGCACATACCGGGGCTTTACCGCCTTGTTCCCGGCGTTTTCGTCAAATCCACCCGGAGCGTTTTCGGCCCGGCGGCGGGCTTTGACCCAAAAGAGCTGCAGACCGGCAACGGCGTCTGGCGTGTGGATATGATGAAGTGTCCCTATCACGACACCTGCGCAGAATACGGTTGCCCGGAGCTGTGCCGCTGTTTTTGTGACAGCGATGACATCAGCTATACCGGGCTGCATCCGAAGCTGATCTGGGAGAGAAGCATGACGCTGGGGCGCGGCAATGATCGCTGCGATTTTTGCATGAAGGTCCGATAATAGCGGGGAGGCATATTGGCATGGAGATCAAACGATTCGGCAATATAGAGGGAAAGACCATGATGCTGCTGCACGGAAATCTTATGTGCTGGCGGCAGTTTGAGGATTTGATCCCGCTGCTGGAAAGGAAATTCTGCGTGTATGCCGTCAGCTTCGATGGCTTTGACGGAACAGGCAAAACGACCTACACGACCGCCCAGAATCAGGCGGACAAGTTGGCGGGATATATTGAAAAAGAACTGGACGGACGGCTGGATCTGCTTTTTGCAGAGTCGCTGGGCTGTGGACCGGCTGTTTTTCTGAAGGCTTCTCCAAACATTCGGATTGGTCGGATGATCCTCAGCGGGCCGGAGTATCTGGATTTCGGGGTGCTGAATCGACTGATCTTGAAGGTTATGCCGCAAAAGCAGTATCGAACGGCACACGAAAAGTACATGCCTGCATGGGCACTGCGCTTTATGGGGCAGACGGAGCAGGGAATGCAGACCATGCTCCACCGTATCCCGGATCATATCAACTTGGAATCCGTCCGTGCCACTTGGGAGGCAGGGCTTTATCTCTATCGGACGGACTTTCCGGTACAGCCCGATGCAAAGGTCGCCTGCTGGTACGGAGAAAAAGAAGGGCATATGAAAAAGGCCATCCAGCGGCTGCGGACGGCATATCCGAGCCTGATCGTCTGCTGCTTCCCCGGTTTCGGCCATGGCGAGATCATCAATCATCCGGCACTGCTTGTGTCGGAGATGGAGCACTTTCTGGCAGACGGCGAGACAGTGGCAGATGCGCAGCAGAATCAGGAAAGTGAAATACAATGAAAGTTACAACACTGGACGAGAAATCCATAAAAGAAATCCTGCATGAAAAAAGAAAAACAACAGAATACCATATCAAACAGCTTCAGCATGAGGGAAAACAAGGCATCCGCTACACCGCGATGATGCCGGACATTCCGTTTTTGATATTGGGGCTGATGAGCGATATTGGCTGGCTGACGCATCTGATCGCAGGCATTATTTATTTTTGCGGAAACGGCTTTCGTTATGTGCTGGACTATGCAGCGTTCCTTTCGCTGGCAGGCATCCTGTTCGGGGGTGTATATCTGATTCATCTGAACAAGATCCATGAAAAGGAGATCGCCACAAAGCTTCAGAAAAATCTGAGCTTTGGCATGACAGTCTATTCCGGACTGGCGGGGGCTGTGATCGGAATACTTCAGTTTGTGTTGGATGCAGGTGCTTCGTCGGAGCTTGTATGGCTCACCGTTGGCGGCGTTCTTAACTTCGTCGCAGGACTGCCGATTTTCCTCTCCTACAAAAAAGGGATTTTCTATGGGGTGCAGTGACTGGATGAACTGCAATGGGAGGCAAACGAAATGAACAGAAAAGCAAACAAACCGTTCATCCGCTGGTGCATTCTTGGCGCAGTCGGATGCGGATTTATGGCTGCCGGGGACTGGCTGCTGGGATGTATTCCGCTTCAGGAAACGGACACTGGTCTTTTCAACAGAGCCTATTATCTGTCCGGCTCCTATGGACTGTGGAGACCTGTGCTTACCGTTGGGCTGGGAGCAATCGGGGGCTTTCTCTATTACTTTGTGGTAAAAGCATTGAACGCGGACATTGATGAAAAATACAGAAAAACCAAAAGCGTCCAGTTTCTGTGCGGGATCTTCACCGTTGCGATCGCTCTGACCATCCATGCATGGGTGGCTACCATGGCATGGTTTGCCACCTATCTGGGGCCGCGGATCGGAGCGGAGGCCGCGCTTGCGGCAGTCACGGCCTATCAGGACGCGATGCTCCCCGCAATTCTTCCGATGTATCTTCCGATGCTATTGCTTATTGCCATCCATTTTGTGATGCTGCTTGCCGGAAAAACGCGCTATCCGAAATGGATGCTTGCGTTTCATCCGGTCACATGGAACCTTCTGCTGGCCGCAGTGCCGGATATTGCACAGGCGATGCAGATGCCGGTGGCTACATGGATGTCTGTTATGAGCCAGAGCAGCACGAACAGCGCCATCATGGTCTGGTGCATCGCGGCTGCGGTGTACGAGGAAAAGCACACCCAATGAAAAAAGGAGTCTTGAAAATGAAACCTGATTACAAAAACTGGATCCCCAAGGGGATGCTGTATTCGTTGATTGCCGGAACGCTGCTGTCGCTTGTACTGCTGCTCATTTTAGGCGTATTCGGTATCGGTGTGAGCGGAAAACTGCGCATTGCGCTGGGTGTGGTATTCGGCATCGCCTTTGTCGTCTGTGCAAAGTACACCGAGTGGTGCGTGCATGCCTATCGGAGCTTTTCCTATGACGGCGAACGAAAGCTCTCAAAACAGATCATCGAAGGAACCGCGCGTTATGTCACCCTGCCGGAGGGCGGCATTGGGCTCGATGTGGGCTGCGGCAGCGGAGCGCTGACCATTGCCTGTGCCAAACGAAACCCGCAGGGAAGGATGCTGGGAATTGACCGCTGGGGGAAAGAATATGCTTCCTTCAGTCTGCCTCTGTGCGAAAAGAATGCCGCCGCAGAGGGCGTGAAAAACATTTCGTTCCAACGCGGAAATGCTGTGAAACTGGATTTCCCGGATGAGAGCTTTGACGCGGTGACAAGCAACTATGTCTATCATAACATCACCGGAGAGGATAAGCAGGCGCTTTTGCTGGAAACACTGCGGGTGCTGAAAAAAGGCGGAACGTTTGCTATCCACGACCTGATGTCGCCCCGTAGATACGGCGACATGCAGACGTTTGTCCAAAAGCTCAGGGATATGGGCTATGAGCGCGTGAAACTGATCGACACGACCGACGGCAGATTCATGACGCCGAAGGAGGCCAAACGCCTGATGCTTCGCGGCTCAACATTGCTGGTGGGAAGGAAGTAATCGGTGCGGCATCAGCAAAAGCTGATCTCCGCACAGTTTGACAGCTACCGCCGGAGCATGGCGGAATGTACCGACCGCAAGACTGCCGGGCTTATATATGGGCGCGACGATGGTCTATCACTTCGGCGGCTGGGCTGCGTTTCTTAAGCCTGTAAATAAATCACGGGAGGAAAAGTGATATGAAATACAACGGTTTTTATTTCTGGATGTTCAAAAGCCCGATGAAAAAGGTTCTGGCAGAGAAGTACGGCAGGGAATATGCCGCCGACATTATGAAAAAGAGCAAAAAGGTCTATCGTGAGCTTGTCGAGAAAGCAGACGACATCGGTGACGATAACCCTATGGCATACAACGAGTTGTTCGCCCTTGCCTTCGTTGCGCCCTATGTGGCAAGCGAAAAGAAAATTCCGCCAACGGCCGTGCAGGAAATGATGCGCCGCTCACTCTATCATATCAAGTGGTATTTTGCAAAGACCGACTTGAATACCGACAAGGGCAAGGCGGAGAACAAAAAGAGCGTTGTCAAATACGCCAAATGGTACACGCCCGAAAAGGAAGCGAAATACCCGACCTCCTTCAAGGTGGATTTTGTCGGGCAGCCGTATGAGGGTGCCTGCTACTACCGCATCACCCGCTGCCCCATCTGTTCCTATGCGCGAAATCTCGGTGTTTCCGAACTTATGCCGTTGTTCTGCGAGCTTGATGAAGTGATGATCACGCTTCAGCATGGCGTTCTGCACAGGAAACAGACGCTGGCGAATGGCGGAGAGTATTGCGACTACTTTATTACCGGAAACAGAGAATAAACGGAGAAGCTCGTATCGGTCAATGGCTGATACGAGCTTCTCTTTATATTTCTTAGATTGTGTTTCTTCAGACCTTCCACCCGGCGGCCTGCTGCCGCTCCACCACGAAGCGGCGGTAGAGCCCGTCAACAGCCACCAGCTCGTCATGGGTGCCCTGCTGAACGATCTCGCCGTGATCGACAACGAATATCATATCGGCGTTGCGCACGGTTTTCAGCCGGTGGGCGATCATGATGACCGTCTTATCGTGGGTCAATTCCGCAACGGCCTCCATCAGCTCCTTTTCATTTTCGGGGTCAACATTGGCAGTGGCCTCGTCCAGAATGATGATAGGCGCATCCTTCATAATCGCCCGGGCGATGGAAATGCGCTGGCGCTCGCCGCCGGAAAGCGAGCTGCCTGCCTCGCCGATGACGGTGTCAAAGCCCTCCGGCAGCGCCATGATAAAGTCGTAGCACCGCGCCTTCTTTGCAGCGGCCTGCACCTCCTCCATGGAGGCGTCGGGCTTGCCAAAGCGGATATTGTTGGCGATGGTGTCGGAGAACAGATAGACCCGCTGAAACACAAAGGAGAAATTGCGGATCAAACTGTCGTAGCTGTATTCCCGCACATCCCGTCCGCCAAGGCGCACGCTGCCTGACTGCACGTCCCAGAACCGCGCCATGAGATTGCACAGCGTGGTCTTGCCGCTGCCGGAGGGGCCGACGATGGCGACAGTCGTTTTCTCCGGGATGGTAAGTGACACATCGTGCAGGATAGGCTTGCTGTCATAGGAGAAATCTACATGGGACAGGGCAATGTCCTCCCTCTCCGGAGTCAGTTCCTCGCCGTCAATGTCCATGGGTTCTACGCGCAGAATCGTGTTTGCCTTATCTACGCCGATGTCGATGGAGCGGAACAGAGCCGAAAAGCTCCCGGCAGAATCCAGCTGCTCAAAGAGAATGAAGGAGCAGATGAGCATCAAAAGGCAATTCGTCAGCTCCATGGTGCCGCCGAAATAGAATACGATGGCGGCCGCGCAGACGGCGACACCGGTGAGCTTGTTGACAACAAACTGCGCCAGCATATAAAGTACCGACGGGATCTCCATGGCAAAGGACGCCCTGCGGGCTTCCTCCACCGCGCCGTGTACCTGCGTTGCGGAGTCGTGAGTCAGGTCGAAATTCTTGACCTCGGCAATGCCCTGCACATATTCCAGCACCTTGGAGACAAGCCGCTCGTCGGCATTGAACTTCCGCTGGGAAAGGGCCTGCTCCGCCCGCTGCATAGCGGCGTTGACGGCGAAGAACAGCAGCAGTCCCGCCAGCGTAATAAGCCCCATACGCCAGTCAAAGAGGAACATCATCACCGCGATGATGCCGGAGGTCAGAAAGCCGCGGGTCGTGACCATTACCACGCGGGTAGCCACATTCGCCATGTTTTCCATGGTGTTGGTGGTGACGGAGGTCACCTCGCCCAGGCTATTGTCATTGAACCAGCCCATAGGCAGGTAGCGCAGGTGCTCGGCGATTTCGATGCGTTTGTTGGCGCAGGCTCGGTAGCCCGCACGGGTCTGGAGCATGGTAGCCTTCATGTTGATGGCGATGGTCACAATCAGTGATGCAACGATGATGCCGAGGCTCGTCCATAAAGTTGCCATAGTGACATTCCTTTTCAGCAGCGCCTGAATGACGATGGCGGCTGCCGGAATACGCATGGCAGAGCAAATGGCGCTGACCACGCCCAGCCATATAGAAATGATAAACATTTTGCGGTTATCCTCACCGCAGAAGGCGAAGAACTTTTTCAGTGTCCTGAGCATTATGCCACCTCCCCATCGTCTTTGACGCTGATGTGGGCTTCCCACATGGCTTGATAAAGCGGGCAGGAAGCAAGAAGCTCCGCCTGCGTGCCGGTGGCTTCGATCTTGCCTTGATTGACAACAATGATCTGATCGGCATCGGCGATGGTAGACAGCCGGTGGGCGATGACCAGCAGCGTCTTGCCCCGCACCAGCCTTGCCAGTGCCGACTGGATGACCGCCTCATTTTCCGGGTCAGTGTAGGAAGTAGCCTCATCTAAAATGACGATGGGCGCGTCCTTCAGCATGGCACGGGCAATGGAGATACGCTGCCGCTCACCGCCGGACAGGTGACCGCCGGATGCACCGCATACGGTCTGATAGCCGTTCTCCAGCCCCATTATGAACTCGTGGCAGCCGCATTTCTTCGCGGCGTCAATGACCTCCGCATCGGTCGCACTCTTTCTGCCCATGCGGATATTGTCCATGACAGAAAGGTCAAAAAGGTAGTTGTCCTGGGATACATAGGCGATGCGCTTCGTGCACTCCGCCAGCGGCAACGTGCGAATGTCCACGCCGCCCAGCTCGATAGAGCCGTCCTTCACGTCCCAAAGGGAGGCGATAAGCCGGGCGATGGTGGACTTTCCGCTGCCGGAGGGGCCCACAAGAGCATTGACTGTCCCCGGGGCAATGTGCAGATCGATTCCGTGCAGTACCTCCTTGTCGTGATAGGCAAAGCGGACATCCTTCAGTTGGATGGCGTTATCGGCCGGCAGCTTTTCCGCGCTTTCCGGGCGCTGCATATCTTCGCCGGACAGCACCTCCGCCACCTCGTCCACGATGGTCTTGACCTGGGCGATGTCATCGGTGTAGGAAAAGGCGGTGATCAGCGGCTGCATAACGCCGAAGGACAGAACGATAACCGTTAGGAACGTCTCTGCCGACAGAGTGCCATGCATATAAAGAACGCAGCCCACCGGTAAAATACCCAGCAGCGTAGAGGGAAATATCGCCATGCCCGCCACCTGCCCGAAGAGGCTGCCCCGCATCCAGTCGATGAAGCAGTCTGCCCCTTCCTTTGCAGCAGAGACAAACTTTGCGTAGCTGGTTTTGGACTGACCGAAGGCCTTGATGACCTCAATGCCGCTGATGTATTCCACAGCCGTGTCGTTCAGCGCCTTTGTCGCGGTGACCGTGCGCTGAAACTTCTCGTGATAGCCGCTGAACATGGACATAAAGCAGATAATGCCCAGCGGCACGACGATCAGCATGGAAAGCCCCATGCGCCAGTCCTCGAGGAACAGCAGCACCTGCACCGCCAGCGCACCGACGATGTTGGCAGTCATTTCCGGCAGCAGGTGGGCAAGGGTGGTTTCGATGGAATCGACCCGCTCAACGATGATGTTCTTATACGAGCCGGAGGAACGATCCAGCACCGTGCCAAGGGGCAGCGTCGCCAGCTTGTCCAGCAGCCGGACGCGGGTATTGGCCAGCACATGGAACGTCGCATGGTGGGAAAGCGAGGTGGACACGCTGTGCAGCAAATAGCGCAGCACAGAAGCCCGCCATCCACGCGCAGAGCGTCAGGCATTGCGTCAGCTCCGCCGTGCCGCCGACCAGTGCGGTAATGATCTGAATGATGATGAAGTACGGAATAAGCGAGCAGGCGACGCCCAACAGCGCCGCAAGGACACTCAGAGCGTACTCGCCGTACCGCCCTTTTGCCAGCTCTGCCAGCCACGAGGCGGCGGAGCGATTTGGCTCAATTTCTTTCATGGTGAACTCCTTTCGACTGCATTACGCAGCAAGGTGCTTTTTCACGATCCGCTTGCCGATCATTGCGCCGATAAAGGCCGCCACGATCACACCGGCCACCAGCGCCACAGACACCCAGGACTGCAGCATCTGGGATGCGGCAAGAATGGCGTCCTGACGGCCATCGGTGACCATCTGATCCGCCATCGCTTTGGCGGCAATCGCATAGGGAATGATAGTGCTGCCGAAGGCAGCCAGCACCTGATTGATGACATAACTGATGGTCAGCGCCTTCGCATTGCCGTAGCCCATCTTCCACAGCAGCAGCTCGGCAATGGCACCGGAGAGAATAAAGAGGACGATGTACGGCAGGTATCCACCCATAATGGCGCGGACGATACTGTAAATGAGGATCGCACCGGGCTTTTTCACCTTCGTGCCGATGATGAAGTAGACGATGCCCTCCAGCAGGGCGAAAAATACAGGCATCAGAATGATGGTAATGGGCGTTGCGTACAGGACGGAGCTGGCGAAGAAAATGACCACATTGATCAGAGCCAGCAGGACAACGGTGATGATGTCCTTGACTTTCAGTTTATTGGGGTTTGCAGTACTCATGGTAAAGACTCCTTTTTGAATGAAATATGGTTGAACGTCGCAGAGACGGCGATCACAGAACAAGGCCGGCGGCGATCGATGCTGCCAGCAGGACGCAGAACACAACATCCCGCGCAGAGAACCGAAGCGACAGATAGTTGCTCTTGCGGCGCTTTAAGTCGATGCCCCGTGTTTCGGCGGAGGCGGACAGCGTCTCGGCGATGCGGATAACGCGCAAAGCCATGGGAACGGTCAGAATTTCCAGATACGACGGCAGCGCTCGCAGCTTCTGAAGCGGTGTTGCAAATGCGCCCCGCGTGCGGATGGACTGCCGCAGTAGCTTCATGTCTCCCGACAGAACGGGGAAAAAGCGGAAGATCACTGCCACGATCATGATCAGCCGCTCCGGCAGGTGCAGGTCACGCAATGCCGCCAAGGTGCGGCTGGCTTCATTCCGCCCAATCAGCGTCCGCATGGAAATGCCAACGGCAATGATACGCGGGAACAGCACCAGCATAAAGGAAAACACCGTGCCCGGCACCAGGGCGTTAGCTGCCCACAGCAGCCCAAAGCTCATCCCGCCTGCCAGCGCCGTTCCGAACCAGCCGTCCGCTGCGGTCAGCAGGATCAGTGCCGCATATGCGGCATAAACTAAGTGGTTGTTGGATGTGGAGATCACGACCAGCAGAGTCAGCCAGTAAAGCAGTTTCGTCGCCGGGTGGAATCGTTCTTTATGCTGTTTTTTCGCCGGAGCATCGGAAGGATGGAAGCGCTCCATATATTGCCGTACCGCTTGCAAATCTCGTTCTGAATGAACGGGAAATTCTGCTTCTGCATGTCCATCCGACAGCCCGATGCAGTAGTCGCATGCGTCTGCAATCAGTTCAAGGTCGTGGGTGATGATGAGAACCGTCTTTTCCTTCCGCATCTCCCGGATCAGCGCCGCGCACCGCTCCAGACTTTCCGCGTCCTGTCCTGCTGTCGGCTCGTCCAGTATGACGATTGGCTTGTCGGACAGATACGCCATCATCAGCGTTAGACGCTGCATCTGCCCGCCAGAGGGAAAGGGATGCCGGTCGCGGCAGTCCCACATATCCATACTTTTCAGCAGCGCTTCCGTTTTTGCTTCAAACTCCGGTGTCACCGCATGGCCGTATTGCAGTTCGTGCAGGACGGAGCCTGTGAAGAACTGGAACTCCGCCTCCTGAAGGATGAACAGCACTTGCTTTTGCAGCTGCTTTGGATTTTGCGACTTTCCGAAAGCATTATCCTGCCGCCGGAGGGCGGTAAAGCCCTGCGATCAGCTTGCCAAGGGTGGTTTTGCCGCAGCCGTTTGCGCCTACAAGGCCGACGATCTCGTGCTCACGGACGGAAAAGCTGACACCAGAGAGGGTATCTGCGGCCTTCCTGCCGTATGTATGGCGGACATCTGAGACGGCAAGCACCGTCGGCGCGGTTTTCGGCAGCGGCTCTTTCTCCGGCACGGTGATCTCCGCAAGGTCGAGCGTGCGCAGAAGTGCTTGTCTCCGCTCCACTGAGAACGCCTTTGCCTCTGCGGCAGTGTATTTTCCTTTGATCTCGCCGTCTGCCATGACCCAAAATTCGTCGGCAATGTCGGCAAGATAGTAGAGTCGGTGCTCGCTGAGCAGCAGCGTTTTGCCCTGCTTTTTCAGGGCAAGCAGAATCTCTTTTAACTGCTGCGTGGCTGCGAAGTCCAGATTGGCCGTGGGCTCGTCCAGCAGAAAAATGTCCGTATCCATGGCCCATGCCGAGAGGATGGAGATGAACTGCCGTTCACCGCTGGACAACTCGTAGACATTGCGATCCTTCAGTCGCTCCAGATGAAAGATCCGGAAGGCCTCATCTACCCGCCGTCGGATTTTATCTTGCGGCAGACCGTGATTTTCAAGACCGAAGGCCACTTCATTGGAACTGTTCACGGTAAAAAACTGACTTCGCGGATCCTGAAATACCGATGCTGCCAGCTCGCCGATCTCGCCGATACGCAGCCCGGCGGTGTCCTGCCCGTTCAGGCGGCAAAAGCCCTTCAGCTCTCCCTCGTAAAATTGTGGGATCAGTCCGTTGATGCACCGCAGCAGCGTGGACTTTCCGCATCCGCTGCCTCCGCAGAGCACCACGCAGCGTCCCGCCGGGATGCTGCCGCCGACCTGTCGGAGGATGGGCAGCTTCGCCTCCGCATATTGGAATTCAAATTCAAACTCTATCATCGCAAACTCTTTTCTTATTAGTTAGCCGCCTCTAACCGACAGTCGTAAGAAACGGACGGATGGACCGTCCGAATCATCTTTTCGGATTTATTGCAAGGTATCGCATAGCTGCCGCCAGCCAGCGTTGGTGAAATCAAGGACTGCCCGTAAGCAGGTAAGCATTCTGCCTTCCTCCATATGCTGATCCAGCAGTTGGCGGAAGTACCAGAACTGTGAGCCCATCAAAGACGGATCGCATCGGCATTTGGCGCTTTCCATAGATATGCGAAAGAATTCCACCGTTTGTTCCGCTTTTTGATCCATTAGTTTATGCAGCACGGTTTCCATGGAGCTGCCATCGCTGCGGCAGAAAAATAAAGTGCAGTCATTGCAGTGCTCGGTCAGCAGTTGAAAATATACCTGTTCTTCGGCGTTGATGGCGCGGAGGATATCCTCCGGCTGCGCGCTGCACTTTGCTTTTCGTATTCTTCCACGACGGGAGCAAAGAACCTGCATCGTCTCAAAAATCCTGAAGCAGACTGGCAAACAACGCGTCTTTGTTTTTGTACCTTGTGTAGATCGCTCCTGTGGTGACACCGGCTTTTTCGGCGATCTTGTGCAGAGAGGCTTTCTGAAAGCCGTAAGCAAGAAATTCCGAATAAGCAGCCTGAATGATCCCATCATCCAGGGAATGATTTCTATTGGCCATGTCTTCCTCCATCTGCGCCTAAATAATAACGTCATTATCGATAACGGCATTATTATAGCATTCTTTTTGCTGCTTGTCAATGCGAATTGCACACTCCTTTGCAAAAACATACCTTGACAAATCTCGTCTCAGCGCATGATGCTTAGACAGTATGCCGCAGAGCATGGGCTGACCGTTGTAGACGAGTACATTGACGACGGATGGAGTGGGACAAATTTCGAGCGTCCAAGTTTCCAAAGGATGATTGATGACATCGAAGACGGGAAAATCAACTGCGTTGTCACAAAGGACTTATCCCGTCTGGGAAGAAACTATATCCTGACCGGTCAGTACACGGAAATCTATTTCCCAGCGGAGTACGCTACATTGCCATCAATGACAATGTGGACACCATCAACGGAGAAAGCGAGCTTGCACCGTTCTTAAACATCCTGAATGAAATGCACGCCCGACAGACCAGCAAAAAGGTCAAGGCTGCCATGCACACAAGATTTGCCAATGGCGCACACTATGGAGCCTATGCACCGCTGGGCTATGTAAAAGACACAAAAAAGGTCATCTTTGATCGACCCGGAAACACGCTGGATTGTAGAGAAGATTTTTGACCTTGCTGTACACGGGCGTGGAGCCGCCAGCATTACACGGATTCTGGTGGAGGAAAAAGTACCTACCCCCGGCTGGCTGAACTATGAAAGATACGGGACTTTCGCCAATATCTACGCCGGTGCGCCCGCAGAAAAAGCCTATGCGTGGACGATTGCACAGGTCAAGAGCATTTTGAAAGAGGAAACCTACATCGGTCACAGCATTCACAACAAGCAGAGCAACATTCCATTCAAGAACAAGAAAAAGGTGCGGAAGCCGCAGGAAGAATGGTATCGTGTGGAAAATACCCACGAAGCCATCATTTCTGAAGAAGTGTTCCAAAAAGTTCAGGAGCTGATTGCAAGCAGACGCAGGAAACGCAGAAACGGTACGACACAGATTTTCGCAGGATTGATAAAATGTGCAGACTGCGGATGGTCTTTAGCCTATGGGGAAAACAAGCAGAATAAGAACCCATACGGGTACTACCATTGCAGCAAGAACGGGCAGGGATTACGCCAGTGTTCCATGCACTATATCCGCTATGATGTACTGTATGCCTATGTGCTTGCAAGACTGCAATACTGGTCTATGCTGGCACAGAAAGACGAGGACAATCTGCTGAAACGCCTGCTCAATGCCAGCGACAGGGAAAGAAACTCTGCGAAGAAAAAGCAGGCTGCGGAGCTGAAAAAGGCAGAGAAGCGTAAAGCCGAGGTTGACGGGCTGTTTGCTAAAATGTATGAGGACTGGTCTGCCGGACGCATAACCGAGTATAACTTCAATATGCTGTCCGAGAAGTACCAGAACGAGCAAAAGGAGCTTGAAACAAAAATAAGACAGCTTCACGAAACGATGGAAGCCGCCGTACAGACCGCAGCGGATGCTGAAAAGTGGATTGCCCTGATGAAACAGTATGTCAACCCTGTGGAGCTGACCGCCGAACTTCTGAACACTCTAATTGAAAAAATAACCGTCCACGAAGCTGTCAAGGGCGAGGACGGAAGCCAGGAAGTAGAAATCTACTACCGCTTCATCGGCAAAATCGACTGACCTTTCTTTTTTACCCAACAATATCTTTAATTAAGGGAGACGGGAATATCTGTCCCCGACTCTGACCTGCTGATCTCTCTGTCGGAAGCCCTTGAGACCCCCGTGAGCACCTTGCTGGGAGAAACTGTCATGGAGTCGGACGTTGATACCCTGAAAGCCATCTCCGCAAAACTGGAGGTGATAAACCTGCAGCTTGCGCAGAGAAAAACCACAAGGAGGCGTATCCTGCATTGGCTCCTCCTCTCATTGTGCGCGGTCACAGCGGCCATCTTCGCCTTCTTGTCGGCCCTGAACAGCCCTTACTTAGGCTGGGATTACAGCGATCCCGAGACCGCTGTAATCGGGGTGGCCTTTCACGGGTTGGAATGGCTGTTCGTCAGAGCGGCCCCCATCATCCTGATCGCCGCGATCGTCGGGATCTTCTTGACACGGAAAAAGGGATAGCTCCCCATTGGGTCAGACTCACTCCGCTCCGGGAGGACAAGGGGGATCATGGGAATGGAAAAGCCCGGGCCGCAGCTGCGGCCCGGGCTCTGCGATCAGTCAGGACTGATGGTATAGTTGGGAGCTTCCTTGGTGATATAGATGTCGTGGGGGTGGGACTCCCGCAGGCCGGCGGCAGTGATCTGCATGAACTGGGCGTTCTGCTGGAGCTCCGCGATGCTGTGGCAGCCGGTGTAGCCCATGCCGGCCCGCAGGCCGCCCATCAGCTGATAGATGGTGTCGCTGGTGGAGCCCTTATAGGGGACGCGCCCCTCCACGCCCTCGGGCACCAGCTTCTTGTTGGACTCCTGGAAGTAGCGGTCCTTGGAGCCGTGATTCATGGCGGCCAGGGAGCCCATGCCGCGGTAGGTCTTGAACTGGCGGCCCTGATAGATCTCGGTATCGCCGGGGGACTCCTCACACCCCGCCAGCAGAGAACCGATCATGACCACACTGCCGCCAGCGGCGATGGCCTTTACGATATCGCCAGAGAACTTCACGCCGCCGTCAGCAATGATGGGCACACCATACTGGGCGGCCACGCAGGCGGCGTCATAGATGGCGGTGATCTGAGGCACGCCGATGCCGGCCACCACGCGGGTGGTGCAGATGGAGCCGGGGCCGATGCCCACTTTCACACAGTCGGCGCCTGCCTCGATGAGGGCGCGGGTGCCCTCGGCGGTGGCCACGTTGCCAGCGATCAGCTGGACCTCCGGGTAGAGGGCCTTGATGCGCTTGACGGTCTCCAGCACGTTCTGGGTGTGCCCGTGGGCAGAGTCCAGGTTCAGCACATCCACGCCGGCCTCCACCAGAGCGGATACCCGGTCCAGCACGTCGGCGGTGGCGCCGATGGCGGCACCCACCAGCAGGCGGCCCTTCTCGTCACGGGCGGAGTTGGGGTACACCTCCGCCTTCTCGATGTCCTTGATGGTGATCAGGCCCTTGAGGCGGAAATCCTTGTCCACCAGGGGCAGCTTCTCGATTTTGTGGCGGCGCAGGATCTCCTTAGCCTCCTCCAAGGTGATGCCCTCGGGGGCGGTGACCAGGTTCTCCTTGGTCATCACGTTGTCGATGAGCTGGTTCATGTCGGTCTCGAACTTCATGTCCCGGTTGGTGATGATGCCGATCAGCTTTCCGTTGTCACAGATGGGCACGCCGGAGATGCGGTACTTGGCCATCAGCTCGTCGGCCTCCGCCAGGGTGTGGCCCGGAGCCAGCCAGAAGGGGTTGGTGATGACGCCGTTCTCGCTGCGCTTGACCATATCCACCTGCTCCGCCTGCTGGCTGATAGACATGTTCTTGTGGATGACGCCGATGCCGCCCTCCCGGGCGATGGCGATGGCCATGCGATACTCGGTGACGGTATCCATAGCGGAACTGATAAGCGGGATATTCAGCCGGATTTTCTTTGTCAGATTGGTGTGCAGATCCACATCAGCGGGCAGCACATCGCTGGCGGCGGGGATCAGCAGCACGTCGTCAAAGGTAAGCCCCTGCTTGACAAACTTCTGGGAAGCGTCCTGGTTGACCATAGTTCACAGCTCCTTTTCTCTCCAATAGCAAGGAATGATGTTGGGATTTGAGGATCATATTTTTTCTATTGTACCCCCCGCCTCGCGGGCTTGTCAATGAATCTCTTCTCCAAATTTCGCGGCCGCTTCAAAGTGAGTTTTGCCCGCCTCGTCTACACCCTTCACAAAGTGCTGCCCCCCCTGTTCTCCCACCTCCAGAGTCAGCACATCACCTGCCCGGCTCTCTGCGGTGTATCCGATCTGGAGGTCGCTCAGAAAGCAGCTGCGGGGCAGGCCCTCCAGCCGCAGGGCATCGCATACGAAGTCGGCGTAGCGGGTGTTGTTCACATGGCCGTTGATGTCGGTGTCGCTGTACCCCATCCTCCGGCGGTCCCGCTCCTCCATCTCTCCAGGCATGCGCAGCTTGAGAGGGTCAGCTGCTTGCACAGCCCGCCGCCCTCGGTCCCTCCAGCTCCCGCATCTGGGACAGGCGGAGCAGCTTCCGGTCCTCCACACCAGCCAGCACCCAGGCGGACACCGCCTCGCCCACTGGGACGCCGCCCGCCAGCAGGTCAAAATCGCGGTACATCAGCGCCGTCTTACTGCCCCGGTGCCAGGTGCGCACCGTCACCTTCTCCTCCCACCGCAGGGGGCGGTCCAGACGGAACCAGATCCGGGCCAGCATCCAGAAAGCGTGGTACTCCAGGGTCTTCTCCCGCCCGAAGCCCCCGTCCTCCGCGGCCAGGGTGGCCGCCTCCTGGAGATAGCCCAGCACGGCGGAGGGCCGGCACCGGCCCCAGCCGTCCACATCCCGGCTGTCCACCGTCATCTCATATTCAAAAAACTGTCCCATGCCGTTTCACTTCTTTCCCCGGATCAATATGGTATTTTTACAGCAGATGTCGTCGATGTCGTCCGCCGTAGCGGCCGGGATGCGCATCTGGGCGCCGCACTGGGCGCAGATGAGGTCGATGGAGCTGTAATTCACCTTCAGCTTCCATTCCCTGGAGCCGCAGGCGCAGGAGACACCTCCCCGGGCCGCGATGTCCTTCACCTCGGAGAGCACCTCGTGCATGACGATCTCGTCCAGGAACGCAGCTTTCTCCTCGGCCGCCTGCTCCTCCTTCAGCTTATCGGCCGCCCGCTCCAGCCGGGCCGTAGCGGCAAAGACAGGGCCCTCCTCCCCCACGTAGCAGCAGTCCAGGCCGGAGGCCGCGCAGGAGAAGGCCAGGGCCTTCTGGTGCAGGAAGGCGTGGGTGGAGCAGCTCACCCGGTGTTCCCGGCCGCAGAACAGGCAGGGCACCTCCAGGTCCACATGGTCGTCCACAAATTCCACCCGCAGCTCCGATCTGCCGCAGGGGCATTTGATATGGGCCGTGGCGGCAGCCAGGGAAAACAGGTCCCGCTCCACAATGACCGACTGACGGCAGGCGGGGCAGATATAAGCCAGGGTACGCTTTGGCTCTTCAACCGACATAACGAATTTCCTTTCTGTGGCAGTCCAGCCTCCGCCCCTGATGGGCCGTTTTCGCCGGACGCAGGATCTCTGATTTTTTATTATATCAATTTTTTCCTCTTTTTCAACTCCGTCAATTTCACTACACACTGGACAAAGCAGAAAAATATCATAAAAAAACAGAAATTTTATTCTTCCATGTCTTTCTGATATTCTAATATATCCCCTGGCTGACAATCCAGTGCTTTGCAAATGGAATTCAGTGTAGAAAAGCGGATAGCACTTACTTTACCTGTTTTGATTTTAGATAAGTTGACATTTGCGATGCCGACCTTTTCAGATAGTTCGTTTAGGCTTATTTTTCTATCTGCCATCATTCTATCAAGCCTTAAAATTATTGCCATATCATATCTCCTTTACAGCGTTTCATCCACCTCTTGCTGCAACTCACATCCATAGTCAAAAATAAGGGAGATACAAAACAGAACGAGGGCAAACAAACCACTCATGAAGAATTGTGAAAATGCCATTTTAAAGACAGAGAATGCAGAAAAAACAGCAAACACCAGGACATACAATGCTATTTTCCGTATCTGACTGGCTGTTTCAGCTGTAAAAGGAGAATTTCCTTTTCCGATACATCCAAACAATCTTTTGGCGTTATACAGGGCTAAAAAGATACAGATGAGCATTCCAAGACAGCAAATGAAAAAGAATGCGCATTGTCCAAAGCTAAGAGTTTGCCCTGCCTTAACAGCAGTTTCCCACGCCTGGCGGAACATTTCCGGCAAAAAAAGCCGGGCACAAACGATAACCACGATCCCTGCAAATAACGATACACTTAATACGCCGAAAACAATGCAGACGATGTTAAGAAGTATGGAGATAAAATGAGCATATCTTTTCAACGCTTTTTCTTTCATAAATAAAGGCTCCTTTCATTTCTTAACACACAGTATATCACTCAACATATTTTTGTCAATTATTTTTTAATGATAAACATAAAATAATTATCTTTTATCGTTTCAGATAAAGTAAAAAGGCTTTCAGGTCCTCCGCTTAATATCGCTGTGGCCAGAAGGGCGCCTCGGATCGAGTCAGCTCTCTTCCGTGCCCCAGCCCCGAACAAAATCGGAATTCTCCCTTGATGGCGGGTGAAAAATATCGTATGATGGAAAAAACGGGCCCTGTCCGGTCCGATCTTACTCTCTTCCGGCCGCTCCTCTACCGGTCCGGGAGGGCCAGGAGGCGATCCCATGTCTGTTGTCTATCTCCATGGCTTGGGCCAAACCCCGGCCAGCTGGGAGTCGGTGCTCCGCGTGCTGGGGCAGGAGTCAGGCGGCCTCTGTCCCGATCTCTTCGGTCTGATTCGGGGAAAGGAGGTCTGTTATGAAAATCTCTATCAGGCCTTCTCACGGTACTGCGGCGCCCTTCCCGCCCCCCTCACCCTGTGCGGTCTGTCCCTGGGCGGGGTCCTGGCTCTGCAATACGGGATCGAGCATTCGGACCGGGTTGGGGCCCTGGTCCTGATCGGCACCCAGTTCGTCATGCCCAAGGGCCTGCTCCGGCTCCAAAACGCCATGTTCCGCCTGATGCCCGGGTCCATGTTTTCCGCCAGCGGGCTGAGCAAGGCGGATACGATGCGCCTGTCCCGCTCCATGATGGCCCTGGACTTCCGAGGCGGCCTGGCCCGGCTCCGCTGTCCTGTCCTGGCGGTCTGCGGCACGGGGGACCATGCCAACCAGAAAGCCGCCCGGCAGCTCTGCCGGCTGGTGCCCCAGGGGGAGCTGGCCCTCATCCCCGGTGCGGGGCACGAGGTGAACACAGACGCCCCCGAAGCGCTGGCGGAGGTCCTCGTCCGGTTCTTACGCCCCCTCCCCTGACCCTTCCATCTCTTCTGCAAGGAGGTTTTCCATGACCCGAGTCCTGCTTCTCACCACCGGGGGCACCATCGCCTCCCGCCGGGGCGACCAGGGACTGGAGCCCCAGATCTCTGCCCGGGGCCTGCTGGAATATATGTCGGACCTGCGCGCCCACTACCACATCGACGCCCGGGACATCCTCAACCTGGACAGCTCCAACATCCAGGCTGAGGAGTGGCAGACCATCGCCCGGGCGGTGATGGAAAATCTGGACGCCTATGACGGCATCGTCATCACCCACGGCACTGATACCATGGCTTACACCGCCTCGGTGCTGAGCTACATGCTCCAGAATCTCACCAAACCCGTAGTCCTCACCGGCTCCCAGATGCCCATCGACAACCTGCTCACCGACGCCCGCAACAACCTCTATACCGCCTTTTCCGCCGTGGACTGCCGCATCCCCGGCGTCTCCATTGCCTTTGACCACAAGCTGATCCGGGGCTGCCGGGCAGTGAAGGTGCGCACCATGGGCTTTGAGGCTTTCGAGAGCGTCAATGCCCCCTATCTGGGGGAAGTTTTCGCCAACGGCATCCACCGCAACGAGAGCGCCATCCGCCCCGGCGACCCCAGCCGCCCCACCCGGCTGCTGGATCGGCTGTGCCCCGACGTCTTTCTGCTCAAGCTGATCCCCGGCACCAACCCGGCGGTCTTCTCCATGCTGATGGACATGCACTACCGGGGCATCGTCCTGGAGACCTTCGGCGCCGGCGGGATGCACTTTCTCCGCCGGAACCTGCTGGACCGGCTGAGCGAGCTCACTGCCCATGGGGTGTCGGTGGTGGCGTGCAGCCAGTGCCTCTATGAGTCCAGCGACCTGTCCATCTACGAGGTAGGCCAGCGCCTGCTGGAGTGCGGGGTAATCCCCGGCCGCGACATGACCACGGAAGCCGCGGTGACCAAGCTCATGTGGGCCCTGGGCCAGACCGTGGACCCGGCGCAGGGCCGCGATATCTTCGACTCCGACCTGGCCGGAGAGGTCACCCTCTAAAAAAGTTTTTCCACCAGCTGCTGCGCATGTCCCGTCCGCCGTATTTTGTCGGACGGGACATGCGCCTTTTTTCATATTTTTTCATTCTCGGGGCAAGCTACCTCTGATTTTCAACAGCACGGAGGTCCTTGACGCCATGACAACAAAAAAACTGGGCCGTCAAACGGTGGCCCTTGCCAACCCGCCCACCCTGGCCGGACACGCCAATGTAGTGGGCAAGAAGGAAGGGGAGGGCCCTCTGGCCAGCTCCTTCAACCTCATCGGCTCTGATGACACCTTTGGGGAGGCCACCTGGGAGAAGTCGGAGAGCGCCATGCAGAAGCAGGCCCTCGCCCTGGCGCTGGACAAGGCCGGCCAGGCTGCCTCCGCCATGGACTGGCTCTTTGCCGGCGACCTGCTCAACCAGTGCATCGGCTCCTCCTTCGCCGCCCGGGGGCAGGACATCCCCTTTTTCGGGCTCTACGGGGCCTGCTCCACCATGGGGGAGGGTCTGGCCCTGGCCTCCATGACCTTGGACGGCGGCTTCGGGGAGTGGGCGGCGGTGGTGGTCTCCTCCCACTTCTGTACGGCGGAGCGGCAGTACCGCACCCCCCTGGAGTACGGAGGCCAGCGCACCCCCACCGCCCAGTGGACGGTGACCGGCGCCGGGGCCGCCATCCTGGCCCGGGAGGGGCCCGGTCCCTACGTCACCCACTGCACCCTGGGCAAGATCACCGACAAGGGGATCACTGACACCAACAACATGGGGGCCGCCATGGCCCCGGCGGCCTATGCCACCCTCACCGCTCACTTTCAGGATACCGGCCGGGAGCCGGACTACTACGACCTGATCGTCACCGGCGACCTGGGCAAGCTGGGGCGTGAGCTGCTGCTGGAGCTGTTCCGGCAGGACGGGGTGGACCTGTCCACCAACCACAACGACTGCGGTCTGATGATCTTCGATCTGGAAAATCAGGACGTCCACTGCGGCGGCTCGGGCTGCGGCTGCTCCGCCTCGGTGCTCACCGGCTATCTGCTCAACGGGATGCGGGAGGGCCGCTGGAAAAATATCCTTTTCTGCCCCACCGGCGCCCTCCACTCCCCCACCTCCGCCTTTCAGGGAGAGTCGGTGCCCGGTATCTGCCACGCCATAGCCATCTCCGCTGTCAAATGATCCCGTCATGTCCAAGAAAAGAGGTCACTGATATGGAATATTTCAACGCGTTTCTCTGCGGCGGCATCCTGTGCCTGATCGGACAGCTTCTCATCGACAAGACACCTCTCACCCCGGCCAAGATCCTGGTCCTCTATGTGGTCACCGGCGTGGTCCTGGGCGGCGCGGGCGTCTACCAGAAGCTGGTGGACTGGGCCGGGAGCGGAGCCACCGTCCCCCTCACCGGTTTCGGCTATCTGCTGGCCAAGGGGGTGCGCAAGGCAGTGGAGGAGCAGGGCTTCCTGGGGGCCCTCACCGGGGGTGTCACCGCAGCGGCGGGCGGCATCACCGCCGCCATCTTCTTCGGCTTCCTGGTGGCGCTGCTCTTCAAGTCCAAGCCCAAGAGCTGATTCCCCCGCTCTGGGAGCTCTTCTCCTCAGAGCAGGATTTTTCTGGCTTTTTCTCCACCTGTGTGCTACACTGGGCACGAGGTGATAAACATGGAGCTGCAATTTGAGCCTACCCGGGTCTACGGGCTGGACGGCGGGGGCCGTCTGGTGGCTGAGATCACATTCCCCTGCACCCAGCCCGGGATCTATACCATCGACCACACCTTTGTGGACCCCTCCCTCCGGGGGCAGGGGATGGCGGATAAGCTGGTCCGGGCCGCCCTGGAGCAGATCCGCAAAAACGGCGGCACCCCCGCCGCCACCTGCACCTATGCTGTCTCTTGGCTGGAGAAACACCCGGAGCAGGCATAAAAACGCGTGAAAAAGCGGCGGAGCTCCCCCCAGTATGGCTTTCTCCACAAATGAAACGGCGCCCCGGTCAGTCCGGGGCGCCGTTCTCATCCTCAAATTCCTCCCGGCGGCTGCGGAAGAACTCGTAAAAGGTGCGGACACTGGGCACCTGGGTCCAGCGGCAGGGCTCCACCGGGTCCTGGTCCAGGTCATAGATCTTCGCCCCCCGCAGGGCCAGCAGGAAGGGGGAATGGGTGGAGATGACGAATTGACAGCGGTAAAAGCGGGCGGAGTCCTCCAGAAAGCGGGCCAGCTCCAGCTGGAGCCGGGCAGACAGACTGTTTTCCGGCTCGTCCAGCAGGTAGAGCCCGCCCTCCTGGATCTCCCTGGTGAAGTAAAGGAATGCGCTCTCCCCGTTGGAACGGCCCGGGATATCCTTCATCACCCGGTCCCGCACATAGTGGGAGCCGGTCTTGCGCTGGGCCTCCACCACCTGGCGCAGGCGGTCATAGTCCTCCAGAGAGCGCATCTGAAAACGGGCGTACCGGGCATCCGCATATTCCTCCAGCAGTTCCTTTCTCCTGTGCTCGATGTTCTCATTCATATATCGGAGATCCAGCAGGCCGTCGAACACATCGTCACTGGTGATGATCCGGCTGTTCTCAAGCTCCGCCGCCCCGAAGGCCCCTGCCGTCTCCGCCTCGCAGAGATCCAGATAGGGCTGAAAAAAGGAGCTCCGGTTGAACACAGTCCCGCGACGCAGCTTCAACTTCTCCGCCATCAGATTGAGCACCGTGGTCTTGCCGCAGCCGTTCCCGCCGCACAGGATGGTGATGGGCTCAAAGGTCAGAGGAGGGACCTTTCGGGACAGAAAGATGCCGAAGGGGTAGCGGCTGCCGTAACAGGTCCGTTTGTTCTCGCTGTCACGTGCCAGGAAGCTGGCCTCTGCCCCCTGCCCCGGCAGGGAGAACCTCCTCAGATAAAGCATGTCTTTCCCCTCCTTTTTCCATCCTACCGCAGAAGCAGCCCCAAAAACAGGACTTTTACAGTAAGGGCCCCGCACAAGCTGCGGGGCCCTTTGTCTTATTTCTTGCTCTTCAAATACTCGTCGATGGCCTTTGCGGCGTGCTTGCCGGCCCCCATGGCCAGGATGACAGTGGCGGCGCCGGTGGCGGCGTCGCCGCCGGCAAAGACCCTCCACCGAGGTGTGTCCCGCCTCGTCCGCGGCCACGCAGCCCTTCCGGGTGCGCTCCAGACCGGGAGTTCCGCCGTAGCTCATGGGGTTTGGACTGGTCCCCAGGGCCATGATGACGGCGTCCGCCTCCATGGTGAACTCACTGCCCTGGATGGGCACCGGGCTGCGGCGGCCGGAGGCGTCCGGCTCTCCCAGCTCCATCCGGATGCAGGTGATGGACTCCACATGCCCCTTCTCATCCCCCTGGATAGAGACAGGGTTGGTGAGCAGGTCGAAAATGATGCCCTCCTCCCGGGCGTGGTGGACCTCCTCCGCCCGGGCAGGCAGCTCCGCGTCAGAGCGGCGGTAAACGATGTGGACCTCTGCCCCCAGGCGCTTGGCGCAGCGGGCGGCGTCCATGGCCACGTTGCCGCCGCCCACCACCGCCACCTTGCGGTTGTGGAGGATGGGAGTCTCGCTGTCCGGCTGATAGGCCTTCATCAGGTTGATGCGGGTGAGGTATTCGTTGGCGGAGTACACCCCCACCAGGGACTCACCGGGGATCTTCATGAACATGGGCAGCCCGGCGCCGGAGCCGATGAACACGGACTCATAGCCCATGTCGAACAGCTCGGGGATGGTCAGCACCTTGCCGATGACCATGTTCAGCTGGATCTCCACCCCCATCTTCTCCAGGTTGGCCACCTCCCGGGCCACGATGGCCTTGGGAAGACGGAACTCGGGGATGCCGTAGGTCAGTACGCCGCCGGGCAGGTGGAACGCCTCGAACACCGTAACGCTGTATCCCATCCGAGCCAGCTCGCCGGCGCAGGTCAGGCCGGCCGGGCCGGAGCCGATGACCGCCACCTTTCTGCCGTTCTTGGGGGCGGTGGCCGTGTTGGCCACTCCCTGCTGGGCGGCCCAGTCAGCTACGAACCGCTCCACCCGCCCGATGGCCACCGGCTCCCCCTTGATGCCCCGGACGCACTTGCCCTCGCACTGATTTTCCTGGGGGCACACCCGGCCGGAGATGGCGGGCAGGGCGTTGGCGTTGGACAGGATCTCATAGGCGGCAGCGATGTTCCCCTGGGCCACCTGATCCAAAAATTCCGGGATGGGGATGCCCACCGGGCAGCCAGACACGCAGGCCGGGTTCTTGCAGTGGATGCACCGCTTGGCCTCGTTCATGGCCTCCTCCAGGGTGTAGCCCCGGGCCACCTCCAGGAAGTTCTGGTTCCGGACCTGGGGGTCCTGCTCCGCCATGGGGGTCTTGGTCAGCTGCATGTTAGCCATTCATGGCACCTCCTCCCAGGCGGCACAGGTGGTCCTGCTTCCGCCGCGCCTCAAATTCCCGATAGGTGGCGTTGCGGGCGATCACCTCGTCAAAGTCCACCTGATGCCCGTCAAAGTCCGGGCCGTCCACACAGGCGAATTTCACCTCGCCCCCCACCGTCACCCGGCAGCACCCGCACATGCCGGTGCCGTCGATCATGATGGGGTTCATGCTCACCGTGGTGGGGATGTGGTACTTCTCGGTGAGTTTGCAGGCAAATTTCATCATCATCAAGGGGCCGATGGCCACCACATGGTCATACTGGGCCCCGCCCTGGATCAGTTCCTCCAGCTTGCCGGTGACAAAGCCGTGGTAACCGTAGCTGCCGTCGTCCGTGCATATGTACAAGTCGGTGGCCGCCCGTCCCATCTCCTCCTCCAGGATCACGATGTCCTTGGAGCGGAAGCCGCCGATCAGGTCCACCTGGGCCCCGGCCTCCTTCATGGCCTTGGCCACCGGCAGGGCGATGGCACAGCCCAGGCCTCCGCCCAGCACCGCCACCCGGCGGTAGCCCTCCACGTGGGTGGGGGTGCCCAGGGGGCCCACAAAGTCGTGGAGGCAGTCCCCCTCCTGCAGCTGGTCCAGGGCCAAGGTGGTGCCCCCCACCTTCTGATAGACCACAGTGACCTTTCCGTCCTGGGCGCTAGAGATGGTCAGGGGGATACGCTCCCCCGCCTCGTCCACCCGCAGGATGATGAACTGGCCCGCCTTGGCTTTGGCGGCGATCAGCGGTGCCTCCACTGAAATCTGCCCGATCTCCGGGGTCAGGCTCCGCTTGGCCGCGATGCGATACTGTTCTTTCACACTCTTTCCTCCTCACAGGCGGTCCCTGCCGCCTGGGTCTTGATTCTGATGGGCGGATGCCCGCGCCGGCATCCTATCCCCGGTACCTCTTCCGGCCGCCGCCGTAGCGCCGCCGCCTTACCCGCCGGACCAGGGCCCGGACCAGCAGCACCGCCGCCGCCAGGACCGCCGCCGCCGCCAGCAGCGTGACCAGGGTGATCCAGTTGGGGGAGCGGAGCAGCTCGATGGGGTTCCAGCTGCGGTCCACCGACTTGCGCCCGTCCCCCTTCGGCATGCCGTACCGCTCGGGCACCCCTTCATCCCCGAAGGACTGAAGGTAGGCGGCCAGGGCATACCACTCCTTGATCTCGCTGCCGTTCCCGTCCCGGAGCACCCGGGTGGCAAAATCGGTGATGGGCACTCCGTTCTCGTCCTTGGGCTCCAGAGACAGCAGCCCCAGGGACTTCTCCTTCACCGTGCCCAGCATCTGGGCGGAGTACATCCCGGTCACCACCCGGTAGAGCTGGTCGTCCTCGATCCGGGACATCTCACGCTCCAACAGGCCGGTGGCGAAGGAGGGCTCCTCCAGCCAGCAGGAGGTCACCCGGTTGAAAAACATCCGGTGGGGGTTGAAGGTGTACACCATCCCCGACATGTACAGCTGGGCCGCCGGCATGATAGGGGTCACCGAGGCGTCCACCTCTGCCGCCGCCCGCAGCTCCTTCCCGGTGAGGTAGCAGGTCACCAGTGGAAAACCAGAGGTCCCATCCTCCCCCACTCCCATGGAGAGCACATCAAAGGCCTGGGAGACGGTGATATCCCCCGCAGGCAGATCGGCCCGCAGCACGCCGTCGGCAGTGACTGCCACCGTGGGCACCCCTGGGTCCTCCGCTGCCAGCTCCCGCGCCGCCCAGAGGAAGGCGTCCGCCACCAGCTCCCCCAGGGGATTTCCCTGCTGGACGCCCGACTCCGGCCGCGTCAGGGAGAAGTCCGCCCGGGCCAGCACCTGGTCATAGGTCAGGTGGTAGCGGGCCAGATAATCCACCCCCACCTGGGCCTTCCACTCCTCCACCAGGGAGGCGATCTCCTGGTCCTCCGGCAGGGTCTGGTCGATAGGGATCAGCTGGTAGTCCACCAGGGTCTTGCTTCCGTCCTCCGACCACTCCAGAGTGATGCTCCCCAGATTCTCGCAGTAGGGCCCGGCGGAGACGATATAGGTATCCCCCTCCACAATGGGCTGGGTGAGGGTGGTGTGGGTATGGCCAGAGAGGATCAGGTCGATCCCCTCCACCTCCCTGGCCAGCTGCTGGTCCTCCGACTTCCGCTCCCGCTCGTCGGTCCCGCTGTGGGACAGCGCGATGATAAACTGCGCCCCCTGCTCCTCCAGGCTGTCCACGCAGCGCTGGGCCGCCTGCACCGGGTCCTCCAGCGTGAAGCCCGAAGTGGGGGCGCAGTCGTCCGAGTCGGTGCCCATCAGGCCGAAAATGCCGTAGGTGACCCCGCCCCGCTCCAGCAGTAGCGTGTCGGTCACGCCGTAGGCCGACATGGCCCGCTGGATGTCCAGCTGGTCAGGACCACCGGCCGATGGGGCGTAGTTGGCCATGAGCAGGGCCGGAAGCGGATCTCCGCTGGTGTAGGCCGCCGTGAGCATCTGGGCAAAGCCCAGGCCAGTGTGGTCAAACTCATGGTTGCCCGCAGTCGTGGCGTCATAACCCAGAGCGCCCATGGTCCGCAGCTCCGCCGCCCGGGTGGTGTAGAGGGTCTGGACCAGAGAGCCGATGGAGAAGTCTCCCCCGTCCAGGGTAAGAGCATCCGGGTGGAGGGCCCGCTGCTGCTCCAGTGCGGAGGCCAGCCGGGCATAGCCTCCGGACTCCCCGCCGTCCGCCCTCTCCAAGGGCAGGAAGTGGGAGTGGAGATCATGGGTAAAGAGCACCGTGGTCTGGTGGGGCCCAGGGGCCGGCTCCGCCAGACCCCAGGGAATCAGCAGGGTCAACAGGAGAAGCGCTGTGAGCACAGCGGTCATTCTCCGCCGCAGCCGCCTCATGAAACCAGCCTCCTTTCCGTCTGCTCCCGTCATTCTGCAAAAACCGCTTTGCAGGATTTCATTTTGCCATAAAATCAGACAAATGGCAATATCAAAGTCTTAATTCCTCACCTCCGCCTCTCCTTCTAATGGGGAGACAGACGGATCAGGACAGCCACCCGCCCTCTCCGGTCACTATGATACTCCAAAATCCACTTTGTTGGTATTGTATGTTTCGACAAAATCCCCTATCATTTTATGTGGGGACACTTGAAGCGCAGCCCCGCCATTTGGAAAAGGAAGGAGGGGTAGACATGGATCTCACAGAGAACAGGCGGGCAGTGGATGCCTTCACATACGGAGCGGGTACATCGGGGTATCCACCTCAGGAGCTCCTCGCCGCCCTGCTGACGCTGGATGGCGCCTCCCTCACGTCCGGAGAGGTGGAGGAGCTGCGCCGCACCTGTCTGGCCCAGGGCGGCACACAGGAAAACCCCGGCGGGACATCTCCCGCCGGGGCCCGATAGAGGCGTTCACAGGCACTTCAGATACTTGCCGTAGAGGGTCATCTCCAGCTCGTCCCCGATGGCGTGGACCTGCTCCTCCGAGATCCAGCCCTCATAGAAACCCAGCTCCTCCAGGCAGCCTACATAGCGGCCGGTGGTGTCCTGGATCTCCTTGATTGTCTGGGCCGCCGCCAGCAGACTGTCCGCCGTGCCGGCGTCCAGCCAGGTAAAATTTTTTTCCAGCGGTATCACCTGGAGCTGCCCTCGGCTGAGATACTCCAGATTCACATCGGTGATCTCCAGCTCTCCCCGGGCGGAGGGCTTCAGGGCTCGGGCGATCTCCATCACCTGCTGATCATAGAAGTAGAGACCGGGCACGATATAGTTGGACTTGGGGTAGCGGGGCTTCTCTTCAATGGAAATGGCCTTTCCATTCTTGTCGAACTCCACCACGCCAAAGGGGCGGGGGTCCTCCACGTAGTAGCCGAACACTGTGGCGGCCGCGGGACTGGCCGCAGCCTTTTTCAGGGTGGCTCCCAAGGTGGGGGCGTAGAAAATGTTGTCCCCCAGCACCAGACAGACCCGGTCGTCCCCCACGAATTCCTGCCCAATGAGCAGGGCGTCCGCGATCCCCCGGGGCACCGGCTGCTCCGCGTAGGAGATCTTCAGACCGTACTGGCTCCCGTCCCCCAGCAGAGCGGTGAAGGTGGCGGTCTCGTTAGGGGGGACGATCACCAGGATCTCTGAGATCCCAGCCTGCATCAGAATCGCGATGGGGTAGTAGATCAGGGGCTTGTCGTACACGGGAAGCAGCGGCTTGCAAACCGGCTTGGTCATGGGATACAGACGGGTGCCTTTCCCTGCGGCCAATACGATCCCTTTCATGCGGTCACTCCTCCTCTTCCATCCGGCCTGTTCAGATGATTCAGTTTACCATGTTCCCTCTGCCTTTTCAAGGTGATTTCCATTAAGACTTCCTTAAAAGTGTGTGAGAGGGCCGCAGTGCTTCTCTTCCCCCTGCCCGGGCGGTCAGAAAGGCTCCCCGCCAGCCGGAACTGGCTGGCGGGGAGTCGTTGCTTATCCTCTGAATTTCTGTTGTCAGCCCAGGACTACCAGCAGGTCATCGGTATTGACGGCGGTGCCCACTGTGGCGGATACAGACTTGACGGTGCCGTCCACCGGGGCAGAGACCTCGATCTCCATCTTCATGGCCTCCAGCACCACCAGTACATCGCCCGCCTTCACTGCCTGGCCGGGCTTGCACTCCACCTTAAAAATATTGCCGGGCATGGGACTGTTTACCGGCGTCTCGCCGGCGGCAACAGCAGTGAGAGCAGGGGCAGCGGCAGGAGCAGCGGCCGGTGCCGGGGTGGGCGCTGCCACGGGAGCGGCGGCCGCAGGAGCGGCGGCAGCCACGGGGGCGGCGGCCACAGGAGCGGCGGTGGGGGTATCAGCCTTGGCCACCGACACCTGATAGGGCTTGCCATCGATGGTGATGGTGAAGTTTCCGGTGCAGTCCTCCCGGTCTCCCATCTTCAGATAAGAGGGCTGGTAGGACGCGGCAAAGGGCTGGATGGCACGGCTCACATAGCCGGGAGTCTGGGGCACGGGCACCGCGGCATAGTAGACGGGGCCGGCAAAGGGCGCGCGGGGAGCGGGAGCCGCAGCAGGGGCGGCGGGCGCAGCAGGTTTCACAGGGGCAGCCTCCTTTTTCTTCTTGAACCCTGTGGCACGGTCCTCAAAGAAGGCCATGGCCACCTGGGGGAACGCGATATAGGACAGGACATCCTCGTCACTCTTGGCCTTGTCGCCCAGTTCCTTCTTGGTCTTTTCAAACTCGGGCTCCAGGGAGTCGGCGAAACGGCCTTTCACCACAGGGGTGTTGCCCAAAATCTTCTTTTGAATCTTGGCATCGATGGGGGCAGGGGTACGGCCGTACTCACCCCGGCAGTAGGCCTTGATTTCTTTGCCCACCACCTTGTAGCGCTCGCCGGCCAGTACATTCTGCACAGCCTGGGATCCCACCATCTGGCTGGTGGGGGTGACCAGGGGCGGATAGCCCAGGTCAGCACGGACCTTGGGGGTCTCGGCCAAGGCCTCGTCCAGCTTATCGATGGCGTTCATCATTTTGAGCTGGGAGATCAGATTGGACAGCATGCCGCCGGGGATCTGGTAATTCAGGCACTGGGTATCGGTGGCCATGGAGATGGGGTCGAGAGTCCCGTCGGCCAGGAAGTCGGCCCGGACGCCCTTGAAGAAGTCGGCCATCTTGACGAGGACCTTGTCGTCCAGGTCCACCTGGTAGCCAAGCTGGCGCAGGGCGTAAGCCAGAGTCTCGGTGGCAGGCTGGGCGGTGCCGCCGGAGAAGGGGGAGATGGCGGTGTCGATCACATCGGCACCCGCCTCCACCGCCTTCAGATAGGTCATGAACGCCAGGCCGGTGGTGCAGTGGGTGTGGACCACCACCGGCAGTTCGGGGACCGCGTCCTTGATGGCGGAGACCAGGTCATAGGCGTCCTTGGGCCCCATGATGCCCGCCATGTCTTTGATGGCGATGGACTTTACGCCCATTTTCTGGAGATCCTTCACCATGGCTACGTTCTTTTCCAGGGTGTGGACCGGGCTGGTGGTGAAGCAGATGGTACCGGAGGCGTGGGCCCCCTGCTTGACGGTCTCGTCGATGGCTACCTCCAGGTTGCGCACATCGTTCAGAGCGTCGAAGATACGGATGATGTCGATGCCGTTCTTGACGGAGTACTCCACGAATTTACGCACCACGTCATCGGGATAGTGCTTATAGCCCAAGATGTTCTGGCCTCGCAACAGCATCTGGAGCTTGGTATTGGGCATCTTGGCCCGGATCTTCCGCAGCCGCTCCCAGGGGTCCTCCTGGAGATAACGCAGGCACACGTCAAAGGTAGCGCCGCCCCACACCTCAGCGGAGTAGTAGCCAGCCTTGTCCATGGTCTCCAGAATGGACTCGAATTTGTCATAGGGGAGGCGGGTGGCGATCAGCGACTGGTTCGCGTCACGCAGCACTGTCTCTGTAAAGTTGATCTTTCTCATGTTCATCTGACCTCCGTGATGCTTTTTCAAAGCTGGATTCTATGAAACATAAACAGGGGCAAAGACTTTTCCGGCGTCCCTTCTGGACGGCAGAAAGGGCCGGTTTCCCCCTCCGGCCTGAATCTTATGGTTATTTTAGTATATTTTTTGCCCGGGTGCAAGTCTTTCTGTGCAAATTGGCCCACTTTATCCAGTTATGGAGCAAGATTCAGCAACCGGTCCTGATCGGGCAGGGCATCGGCCCCTATGGTACACGCCACTCTCCTTCTCCACGCAGGAACGGGGCCTGCCCCTCCGCTGCTCCCCGGTCATCGGCGCACCGGGGCCGCCCGGCCTCTCCTCAGGCACGGCCCTGCCTGAAACGCAGAGACCGGGAGCCTGTCTCCCCGACCCGCAGCTCTGCCGCGGCTGGGTACAGGCTCCCGGTCCAGTCATCCGGAGATCCGTCAGCGCTCACTGCATACCACAGCTTCCTTGCGGGCAGCAGGCTCACTCTCAAAGATCATGTCGTCGATGTCTTTATCCTGACGCATCTGATTCCAGATACTGTTCTTCTTCTCACGAAGCATCGTCATGTCGATCTCTCCTTTCCATGGGAACGTCATTTTATCATTTCAGGCAACAAAAACGCCACCGCTGCACTACTGCAAACGATGGCGGAGAAAATCAGGCTGAACTGGAAAAACAAGATTTTTGGGGGTCACCCCAGATCATGTTGGCTCCTATGCACAGTCTGCACACACCGCTTGCAGTCCCACCTCTCTCCCTGGGTCACATAACGCTGAGATCTCATCTGTGCTCACCTCTTTCTCCGCCGCCCGTTTCTTTGGCAGCTGTGTCTCTCAACAGGCAGGACAACTTTCCCCTTTTTGTCCATTCCGACGCTTTTTTCTCCATACTGCCGGAGCGTCCAGCGCCTCCCGCCGGCTGATTGTTGTTATTGTAAACCTCTCTTCTCCAAATGTCAAGAAAATTTTTTGTAAAAAATGAAGGCCTGCCCCATCCCCCCCTTCATTTTCCCGGGAGGCCCACCCACCGTGGCACAAAGCGGGGGCCGCACATCCGTGCGGCCCCTCTCTGTGATTCAGTCCTCTTCGGCCGCCGCGTCATAGGCAGCCCGCCCTCCCGACGGGCTCCCCGCGGCGGTGGCGCTGGCCGCCGCCCGGAAGCGGGCCCGGGACTTCTTGATCTCGTCATAGGCCTCCGCCACCGCCTCCTCGGTGCGGCGCAGGGCGTCCTCGCAGTACTCGTTGGCGGAGCGCTTCAACTCCCGGCTGCGCTCCTCCGCCTGGCGCATCAATTCAGCAGAGCGCTGCTTGGCCTGGTTCAGCACGGACTCCTCTGCCAGCATGCGCTGCGCCTCCGCCTCCGCCTGCTTGCGGATCACCTCCGCCTCCCGCTTAGCCGCGGCGATATAGTCGTTCCGGGAGGCCACCAGCTTCTTAGCCTCGCCCAGCTCCACAGGGAACTGGGCCCGGATGTCATCGATCAGATCCAGGGCGCGGTCCCTCTCCAGCACGCACTTGTCGCTGGAAAGGGGCATATTCTTGGCCTCATCCACCATTTCAAAGAGCATGTCCAGCAGCTCTTCCACACCGCTTGCCATCAGTCATTCTCCTTTTCCTGCGCCTGGCGCATTTTCCGGTCTACGTCGTCCACGATCTCCCGGGGGACGAACTCCCCCAGGTCTGCTCCATACCGGGCCATCTCCTTCACCACGGTGGAGCTGAGGTAGGTGTACTTATCGCTGGAGGCCAGGAACATGGTCTCCAGCCTGGGGTTCAGCTTGCGGTTGATGACCGCCATCTGGACCTCCTGCTCAAAGTCGGATACCGCCCGCAGGCCCTTCACCACCACATGAGCCTTCCTGCGCTTGGCATAGGCGGCCAGCAGCTCGTCGGAGAAGTCAACTTCCACGTTGGGAAAGCGGGCAGTACACCGTTCCAGCAGCTCCACCCGCTCCTCCGGGGTAAACAGCCCGTGCTTCTTGGAATTCACCATCACACAGACGATCACCCGGTCAAAGCACTGAGCGGCCCGCTTGATAATGTTCAGATGCCCCAGGGTGACAGGGTCAAAGCTGCCGGGATAGATAGCGGTCTTCATGGTCTCGGGTCACTCCCCTGACGGCGGTAAACTGTCAGTTTGATCCTGCCGTACCGGTATTCCCTCCCCTTTTCATAGGGAGGTGCCAGCGGGGGAAGCTCCCTCTCCGCGGGACTTTCGCAAATCATTATACCATGTTCCGAAAGAATGTCAATCTTCGACACCAGCTCCAGAGTCTGCTCCAGCAGCTGGGTCTGATAGGGCGGGTCCAGGAATATGACACCAAACCGCTCCCGGCACCCGCTGAGGAAGGAGATCGCATCCCCCTGCACCACTCGGCCCGCCTTCTCCAGTCCGGTGGCCTTCAGGTTCTCCCGGATGAGGGCAGCAGCCTCCCGCCGGGCGTCCACAAAGGTGCATCGCTCCGCCCCCCGGGACAGAGCCTCGATCCCCAGCTGTCCGGTGCCGCCGAACAGGTCCAGGACGCTCCGCCCCTCGATCTCGAACTGGATGATGTTGAACAGGGACTCTTTCACCTTGTCGGTGGTGGGCCGGGTGTCCATCCCCTGGAGCTCTTTCAGTCTTCTGCCCCGTGCGGAGCCGGAGATCACTCGCATGGTCACTCTTCCTTTCTCTCAGCCTGATCCTGATTTTCTGTCTCTCCCCTGCGGAAATACTGGTACACCGCCTGGGCCGTGCTCTGGGGGACCGCCCGCTCCAGCTCCTCCAGAGATGCCTGCCGGATGGCCTTCACGCTTTTGAAGTGCTTGAGCAGCTGGGCCCGGCGCTTTTCCCCCACCCCGGGTATTTTGTCCAGAACGGAGCCTTTTACGTGTCCCGCCTGGAGCTGCCGGTGGTATTCGATGGCGAAGCGGTGGGTCTCCTCCTGGATCTGCCCGATGAGAGAGAACACTGCCGGCACCGCCTGGATACCAATCTCCCGCCCGTCGGGGTGGACCAGGGCCCTGGTGCGGTGCCGGTCATCCTTCACCATGCCGAAGGCCGGGATGTCCAGCGCCATGGCCTCCAGCACCCGCCTGGCCACCCGCACATGCTCCAGACCGCCGTCAATGAGCAGCAGGTCGGGCTTCTCCACAAATTTTTCGTCCCCGTCCAGATACCGGCGGAACCGCCGGGTCAGCACCTGCTCCATGGAGGCGTAGTCGTCCGGGCCCTCCATATCCTTCAGCTTAAAGCGGCGGTAGTCCCGCTTCAGGGGCCTTCCGTCCACATAGACCACCATGGAGGCCACGATGTCACTGGCTCCAGTGTTGGAGATGTCGTAGGACTCCATCCGCCGGGGGGGCTCCTCCATGCCCAGCATCCTGGCCAGCGCCTCCAGCAGCTTGTTCTGACGTTCCTCCCGGGTGGTGGCCCGGGCCACCTCTTCTGCCGCGTTCTGGTTGGCCAGCCGGATCAGATCCATCTTTGCCCCCCTCTGTGGGGTCACCAGCTCCACCCGGCGGCCCACCTGCTCGGAGAGCATCCGGGTCAGCGGGACCTGGTCGGGCAGCTCACAGGGCAGCAGGATCTGCCTGGGCAGCCGGCTTCGTCCCACATAGTACTCCCGCACCAGGGAGGAGAGGACCTCCTCCTCGTCCTCCTCCATAGGGGTCTCCAGCAGGTCCATATCCTTGGCCGCCAGCTCCCCCTCCATGTAGTGCAGGACCACGAAGCAGCTCTTGGCTGTCCCCCGGAAAAAGCCGGTGACGTCGGTATCCGCCAGGGAGCCCGCCACCACCTTCTGCCGCATCCCCAGCAGCTCGATGGCCTGGATGCGGTCCCGCAGCTCCGCCGCCCGCTCGAAGCGCAGTTCCTCCGCCGCCCGCTCCATCTCGGCGGTCAGGTCCGCTTTGACCTCCTTGAACCGCCCCTCCAGCAGGGAGACCGCCTGGGCGATGGCCTCCTCATGCTGCTCCTTCATCTGGAGGCTGCGGCAGTAGCCATCGCACTTGCCCATGTGGAAGTTGAGGCAGGGGCGCTCCTTCCCAATGTCCCGGGGAAAGCGCTTCCCACAGGAGGGCAGGCGCAGGGCGGAGCGCAGGGCGTCCACGATAGCCTGGGTGGCGTGGCGGCTGGCGTAAGGGCCGAAATAGCGTGCCCCGTCCTCCGCCGCCCGGTTGGCCAGGGAGAAGCGGGGGTACTCCTCCCCGGACAAGCGGATGTAGGGGTAGCCCTTGTCGTCCTTGAGCAGGATGTTGTACCGGGGCTGGTGGCGCTTGATGAGGGAGTTCTCCAGTACCAGGGCCTCAAACTCGCTGTCCGCCACGATCACGTCAAAGTGGTCGATCTGGGACACCATGGCCCGGGTCTTCTCCGTGTGAGAGGCGGAGTCCTGGAAATACTGGGACACCCGGTTTTTCAACGCCTTGGCCTTGCCCACATAGATCACCGTGTTTTTGGCATCCTGCATGATATACACGCCTGGCTTCAGAGGCAGGGCGTGGGCCTTTTCCTTCAATTCGTCAAATGTCATAGGGGGCCTCCCGGGGAGATGTTAAAAAAGGCACCGCGCGAAGCGGTGCCTTTCGGATCTGCGCTGTGTGGCTCACTCGGAAAAATCGGAAGAGATCATCTTGAACAGAGCCTCCACCGCTTCCTTCTCATCCGGACCATCCGCAATGAGCTTGATAGGAGTACCTTTGACAATACCCAGGGAGAGCACGCCCAGAAGGCTCTTGGCGTTCACCTTGCGCTCGTCCTTCTCCACCCAAATGGAGCTTTTGAACTCGTTGGCTTTCTGGATAAAGAACGTGGCGGGTCTGGCATGCAGGCCTACCTGGTTATTGACGACCGCTTCCTGACTATACATATCCGTACCTCCGCACTCGATTTGTGTGTTACTAGCATACCAAATTCATCCCGCATCCGTCAATGACATTTTTCACAAATCTGCCTTCTTTTCTCAACAAAAATTGCGGGAGGTCCACGGCATTCGGCGGCAGATGCCCTTCTTCCCGGTCTCCGCCCACCGCTGGGCCGGCCGTGCGCGCTTCTGTCCCCCTGGAAAGAGGGCCCGGCCCCTTACCGCAGCTCCGCCACGGTGACGCCGTCCTCCCCCTCGCCGTAGCGGCCGGGGCGGAAGGATTTGATATAGCGGCTGCGCTTCAAATGCTCCCGCACCGCCTTGCGCACCGCGCCGGTCCCCTTTCCATGGATGATGGTCACGCTCTCCAGCTTGCCCATCATAGCAGTATCCAGGAAGCGGTCCAGCACCGCGATGGCCTCGTCGGTCATCATGCCCCGCAGATCGATCTCAGAGGGGGCTGCGGCGGCGCGCAGGGTGTGCTGGGCCCGCTGGACGATGCGCCTGGCCTCCTTCTGGCTCTGGGTCTCGCCCTCCACCACCCGCACCTCGTCCTGCTTGGCGGTGATCTTCAAGATCCCCGCCTGGAGCTGGAGGGTGCCGTCCTTGTTTACCGACAGGACGCTGGCTCTGGTCCCCATGGATACCAGCTCCACCGTATCCCCAGCCCGGGCCGGCCGGGTGGGGGGCGGGGCCTCCGGCTCCTGCGCCGCCCCGCCGATGGACCGCTCCGCCTCGTTGAGCAGGCGGCGGGCCTCCGCCCGTCCGTCGTTCACCTGCTGCCAGTCCAGGTCCTGGCGCTTTTTCAGCTCCTTCAGTTCGGAGAGGGCCAGGTCGCTGGCGTCTCTGGCCTCCTGGATGATGGCCCGGGCCTCCGACTGGGCCTTCTCCACCACCTTGGAGCGCTCCTCCTCCAGCCGCTTCCGGTACTCCCGGGCCTTGCCCGCAGACTGCTCCATCTCCAGCTTCAGCCGCCGGGCCTCCGCCCGGTCCTTCTCCATCTCCTGGCGCTGCTGGTCCAGCTTGGTGAGTACGTCTTCAAAGCGCACGTTCTCCGCATCCAGCCGGGCGGCCGCCCGGTCGATGATCTCCTCCGGCAGGCCCAGGCGCCGGGAGATAGCGAAGGCGTTGGATTTGCCCGGGATGCCCATTACCAGCCGGTAGGTGGGGGCCAGGGTGTCCACATTGAACTCGCAGGAGGCGTTCTCCACCCCGGGGGTGGTCATAGCGTACACCTTCAGCTCGGCATAGTGGGTGGTGGCCGCCACCAGTGCCCCCAGCTCCCGGGCACTCTCAATGACGGCCGCCGCCAGGGCGGCGCCCTCCACCGGGTCGGTGCCTGCCCCCAGCTCGTCGAACAGGATCAGGGTCTGACCGTCCGCCTCCTTCAGGATGCCCACGATGTTGGTCATATGGGAGGAGAAGGTGGACAGGGACTGGGCAATGGACTGCTCATCCCCGATGTCAGAGAGCACCCGGCGGAAGACCCGCACCGTGCTGTCCGACTTGGCAGGGATGTGCAGCCCGCACTGGGCCATCAGTGTAATGAGGCCCAGGGTCTTGAGGGTCACCGTCTTGCCGCCGGTGTTGGGACCGGTGATGACCAAGGTGTCGAACCGGTCTCCCAGCTCCAGGTCGTTGGCCACCGCCTTCTTTTTATCCAGCAGGGGGTGCCGCGCTCCCCGCAGCCTCAGGTACCGTTCCGACAGGCCGGGCTGGCTGGCCTCCATCTTCAGGGAGAGCTGTCCCCGGGCGAAGATGGTGTCCAGCAGGATCAGCAGGGTATAGTCCTCCCCGATATCCTCCTTATGGGCGGCGCACTGGGCGGACAGCTCCGCCAGGATGCGTTCAATCTCCTTTTTCTCCCTGGCCGCCAGCTCACGCAGCTCGTTGTTGGCCTTCACCACCGCCCATAGGCTCGATGAAGAAGGTGGAGCCGGAGGAGGACACGTCGTGGACCAGGCCGGGGATGGCGTTCTTGAACTCCGCCTTCACCGGTACCACGTAGCGGTCGGAGCGGATGGTGATGATGGACTCCTGGAGGTACTTGGACTGGTTGGAGGAGATCAGCCGCTGGAGGATGTCCCGCACCCTGGCCTCGGTGGAGCGCATGTGCCGCCGGATGGAGGCCAGCTCGCTGCTGGCTGAGTCGGCGATCTCGTCCTCCCCGATGATGGAGTTGGTGATGGTCTCCTCCAGGAAGCGGTTTGGGGTCAGGGAACGGAACAGGTGGGAGATGACGGTCTTCTCCTCGCTGTCCCCGTAGTCCCGCGCCCCCCGGGCGCACCGCAGCACAGAGGCGATGTCCAGCAGCTCCCGGGTAGACAGGCTCCCCCCCATGTCCGCCCGCTGGAGGCTGGCCGACACCGGCTTCACCGCCGGAGAAGCCGGGGCTCCCCCGCAGAATGAGCATCTTTACCGCGGCGGAGGTCTCCTCCTGCGCCCGGGCCACGTCGTCCAGATCAGTGAGGGGACGCAGTGCCAGGCAGCGCTCCTTTCCCTCCAGGGTGGCCGCGCAGTCGGCAAGAAGAGCCAGCACCTGGGGCAGCTCCAGGGTGGCCATAGATTTTTCAAACAGTTCACTCATATACAAAACTCCTGGATCGTTGGTCACATTCCATTTTGGCGGTTCAAGGACCGCCGTACACGTTTTATTGTCTCATAAAAGCCTCCGGTTGACAAGCCCCGGGCCTCGCTCCCTGTATTTTTTGCCCACTCCCGCCGGCCGAGCTCCACATACGCCCGCCCTGTCACCATGGCGGCAGGGCGGGCATATGCTATTTGACCCGGTCCCAGCCCTCCTGGTCCAGGTCCTCCACTGCACTCACCCTTTTGCAGTACCAACCAGGCCCTCTCATAGCGGAAGGTCCACCGCAGAAGGGAAAGGCCAAGGAATGCCTCCATGAGCAGGGAACATGACCACAGCACAATGCTTCCCGCTTTCATGACAGCGGCACCGCCCCCGTCAGATCCGGGGGCTTTTTCAGCACCTCTGCATGAGTAAAATACAGGCGGTCCCGCGCGGGATACCAGAAATACTCGGCCCCCACCCAGCCCTGCTCCAGCAGCTCCATCACCACCCAGACGTGCTCGCCGTCCTCCGCGACGCACCAGACCTAGAGGGCCAGGATGGGCCCCAGTCCCAGATCCTGCCTCACCTGATCCATCGTATGGGCCACCAGGGTGTCCACAGTCCCGCCCCCTCTTTCCCAGGTGAGCAGCGCGTCCTCCGCCAGCCCCCCCTGGGTGGGGCCGCCCAGGAAGAAGAGGAAGAGCAGCACCGTCGTCAGCCAGGAGAGGCCCCGCCAGGCTCCCCCTGTTCGCTGCGGGCGGGCCGCTGTCTTGACCCGCACCGCTGTATCGCACTCCCCGAAGCACAATGGCGTGCTCCACAGGCTCCGCCCGGCCCCCATCTCCACCAGGGTCCTGGCGTACTCCCGCCGTTCCTCCGGCTCCAGCTCCTTCAGAACAGCCGCGTCGCATGCCAGCTCCAGGTCCCGACAGAAATATTTGTAGCCCAGCCAGATCAGCGGGTCCCACCAATAGAGAAATACCCCCATGTTGGCCCACCCCTTGAACCAGAGGTGCCCCAGCCTGATATGCTCCAGCTCGTGGCGCAGCACCAGGGCTCGCTGCTCCGGGGACAGCTCCCGCTGGAGGCAGATCACATATTCCACCGACCCCAGCCATCCCCTGCTGGTGAGGAAGCTGGTGGGCAGTCCCTCCACCAGCCGGATCTGGATCTTCCGCGTCTCCTCCTGGAGGACATGCTTGGTCAGAGCCTCCTCTCCGCCCAGCAGCTCCCCCCTGCGCAGCAGCTCCTTCAGCCGCCTGTCCTGTCGGCAGGAAAAAACGATCCCCAGCACCAGGACGCCCAGACACAGCAGCGCGGCCGCCCCGGCTATCCCCTCCCCGATTTCCACCGGCACCACCGCCCCGCCGGGCAGGGACAGATGGTACACCCCCGCCCCGTGGTAATCCATGGGCAGATAGGCGGGGATTGAGGTCGTCCATCCGCCGTCCTTTACCCGCCCGGTGATCAGGTCACGGAAGGTGACGGGCAGGATGTGGACCAGGCTGAGCAGGCCGTAAAAGCTCGGACTGTACAGGCTGATCCAGCCCACCACCCAAAGGGCCACCCGCTGCCCCGGGGAGAGTATCCGCACCAGCAGGGGGCGCAGCAGAAACAGGGCGGCGAACATCATTCCCACTGCCAGCCCCAGATTGATCATCATAAACATGCCCACAACAAAAAATCGGCCGATCATATCCGCTCCTCTCCTTTCTCTCAGGCTCAGTCCACGGGATAAAACTGAGTGCAGTCCGCCAGGTCATGGGGCCGGCCCTCCTGCCGGAGCTGGATCATCCCCATCTTGCCGCTCTCCCCCAGCACGCACCGGAACGCCCGCCAAGTGCCCACGCTGGTCTCCAGATAGATCCGGCCTCCTGTGCCCTCCCACTTCCACCAGCCGGCGGCGATGCTCACCCCGGAGAGCAGGTCCCCCTTCTCCTCCAGCCGCCGGATCAGCTCCTCCACCACCTTCTCCGGCGCCTCCTCCATCTGCGTCAGGTTTCGGGAGAGATCAGTCTCTGTCACTCCCCCCGGCACGGCCGGCGCCCCCGCAAAGAGGAGGAACACCAGGGCGGCACAGAACAGCCCGGTGAGGCGGCGCACAGGGGTCAGGGGACGCCAGGCCACCGCCGCCCGCACCCGCAGGGCTCCGTCGCACTCCCCAAAGCACAGCGGGGCCTCCCACAGGCGCCGCCCCGCCCCCAGCTCCACCAGGGTCTTGGCGTACTCCTTCCGCTGCTCCGGCTCCAGCTGATCCAGGGTCCTCTGGTCACAGGCCAGCTCCATATCCCGGCCCATATACCGAAATGCCAGCCACAGGATCGGATTCCACCAGTGGAGCAGCAGGCAGGCGCCCCTGAGCCCGGAGAAGTACCCATGGCGGAGATAGATGTGGTTCAGCTCATGGCGCAGCACCAGGGAAAGCTGCTCTTTGGGCAGCTCTGCCTGGAGGTACACCGAATCCCCCATGACAAAGCTAGTGGGCAGCCCGGGGGTGATCCACGCCCGGATCTTTCCGGGCTGCATCCAGAGCTCCAGCCGGTCGGCCCCCAGGGCCACCAGCTCCTTCTCCTCCAGCTCGCTCCCCTGCCGCCCCCAGCACATCAGGGCGAAGGACCGGTGACAATACCACAGGAGCAGCCCCACCGCCACCGCGGCCCACAGGAGGGACAGGGCCAGCAGCGGACCGCTGTTCAGCTCCACCGCCGCAGTTTCCCCGCCGGGCAGGACCACGGGGTACTCCCCCGGCCCGTCGTAGGCGGGCGGCAGGAAAGCCGGCGCGCCGAATATCCCGCCCGGCCGGGGTCCCAGCAGGTCCCAGACCGTTACCGGCAGCACCCTTACCAGGCTGGTCAGCCCCCACAGGTTCCCAAATATGCCGATGCTCCACGCTACATACCAGACTGCCACCCGCTGCTGGGGGGTGAGGAGCCGGAGGAGCAGAGGGCGCAGCAGGAGCAGGACGGCCAGGACGACCCCCAGTGCCAGCCCCGCGTTCAGGTGATTCAAAAATATGGTGAGCCACGTGTTCAGTCCGTCCACGGTCAGTCCTCCCAGGTGTGCTGGTCGATCAGGTCCTTCAGCTCCAGTGCCTCCTCCATGGTCAGCTTCCGCCCGCTGAAAAAGGCGTTGAGGAAGGGGGCCATCCCCCCCGCCTTCACCGCCAGCTCCTCCCCTTGGGCTCGGATGACCTGCTCCCGGGTCAGCAGCGGGGTGACCACCGCGCGCTCGTTTCTGGCCGCCCCCTTCCGGCACAGCTTGCGCAGCACCGTATAGGTGGTGCTCTTGGTCCAGCCCAGCTGCTCCCGGCACAGAGTCACCAGCTGGGTGGAATTCACTGGTGCACTTTCCCACAGCACCTCCATCAGCCGGTATTCCCCGTCAAACAGCTTTTCCACCGTCCGTCCCCCTTTAGGTTTATTCTAATAAACCTCTCTTTCACTGCAAGTTTATCGTAATAAACCTCTCTTGTCAAGAGCCTGATTTCCCTATCGGACTCCGGAGCGGGCAGCGGCACACCCTGCATAGGCCCGCACAGGCTCGCCCGTCTCATCCCTGAAAACGATTTACGGGCGGCCCCGCGGGGCCGCCCGTAAGCGAAAGGATCTTTTTTGTTCAAGCTGATTCGGTAAGCCGGAGCCCCCCGTCTCCGCTCCTGCCACGCGTTCCAGTCAAAAGCTCTATTGTTTCCTCTCCAGCAGCTCCAGCAGCAATCGCTCGTTCTCCCGGGCCGCCCGGCTCAGGGCGGCGGATTTCACCCGCAGGCGTTCCAGGCTCCCCTCATAGTCCGCCATCAGGCGGTCCGCGGCGGCGATGGCCTCCTCCCGGCGGAAGTGATGCACATCACCGGCGGAGGGCATGTCCAGCTCCTTCAGATAGCTGGCCACCTTGGGATCATAGACCAACCCCAGCACAGGGACCGCCATCCGGGCGGAGAAAATCAGGGTGTGCAGCCGCATAGCCAAACACAGCCTGCCCTCCCCCAGCACGGCCATCAGCTCCCTCGGGGTGCAGGTGGCGTCCAGCAGATGGGAGGGGCACTCCATAGCGCTCCGCACCTGGGCGGTGGCCGCCCGGTCCCGGCAGGGCTGCATCATCAGGAACAGGATCTCCATCCCGCAGGTCCGGTAGAGATGGTCGCACAGGGCGGCCAGCTCCCCGGCGAAGCTGCCCGTATCCGGCCAGTCCCGCACCGAGACCGCCGCGAAGGGAGTGCCCCGCTCCAGCCCGGCGGACCGGAGCAGTTCCCCGGCCCGCTCCTTGGGGGCGGGATCCAGGTTGAACACCGGGTCGGCCGTGACGTGGAGATCTGGACGCTCCACCCCCATCTCCACCAGTTCCCGGGCGGAGCTGTGGTCCCGCAGGGTCACCAGAGCGGCCCGCTCCACTGCCCGCTTCACCCGGCGGCGGTTGGCCGGCTTCTGCACCGGCCCGATGCCGTTGGCGTAGAGCATCACCGGCTTCCCCATCCACTCGGCACAGCGCACGATGGACAGATAGTAGAGGAGGGAGCGGGTGGAGGTCCGGTCCTGGAGCAGGCTGCCCCCGCCGGACAGCAGAGCGTCGCATCGGCGCAGGGCACCGAACACCTTCCAGAAACGGAAGCGGGGGATGGCATTCATGCCGTAGTGCCGCTGGGTCTCGCGGGGGTCGTTGGACAGCACGGTGACCCCCACCTCCCCACTGGCCTCCAGAATGCTCTGGTGGATGGCCTCCAGGATGGCGTCGTCCCCCGCGTTGGAAAAGCCGTAGTAGCCGCTCATGACCACCTGGTACTTCCGGCGGCGCACCTGCTCATACATGGCCAGACAGTCCGCTGCCATCCGGCGCACGGAGTAATACTGGAAGATCACCTCCCGGCCGTAGGCCCCCGCCGCCGCCTTCTGCTCCGGGGAGAGGGACAGGACGGCGGCCATATCGGCCAGCAGACGCTCCGGAGTGGACATGGGCAGTCCCCGGCAGCAGAAGTTGCCCAGTCGGGCCTCCTCCAGCTTCTCCGGACCGAAGAGGCCCTGATACCCCTCGTTTCCCGCCACGATGACGGGCTTGGCGGCGGACATGGCCTCCAGCGCCGACCGGGACACCCCTACGAAGATGTCCCCCGCTGCCACGATCTGATTGATGTCGGTGCGTGGGCCGGTCATCACCACGCAGGTGCGTCCCATCCGGGCGTTCACCGCCTCCGCCTGCTCTTTCAGCTCCCGGAACACGTTGCCCCCTCCGGCGATGAGCAGCTGCACCCCGGGCACCGCCCGGTCCAGCTCCTCCGCGATCTGGATTAGCTGTCGGGCCACCAGGGCCCGGTCCTCGTCCATCCGGCTCACATAGGAGACCACTGGCCTGGACCGGTCCAGGCCGAACTCCTCCACCACTGACTGGCCGGAAGTCTGTGGAGAAAACTTCTCTGTATCGATGCCGTTGATGGTCACAGAGATGTGCTCCTCCGGCACCCCGTATTCCCGGATCAGATACGCCTTGATGTCATCGGAGACGGCGACGGTCCGCTGCCCCCAGTTGGTGAGGTAGCGCAGCCCGCCCTTGGTGGTGAACACCCAGTGGGCGGTGGTGACGAAGGGGAACTTCATCGTTCTCTGGAGGGTGCCGCACAGGAAGGCGGGGATGCGGGCGTGGGCGTGCACCACGTCCGGCCTCTCAGTACGGATGATCTCCTTCAGCAGCTTTCGGGAGCGGAGCATGCATCCGGCGTCCCGCCGGTGCATGGGGACCTGGTAGTGGCGGATGCCCGCGGCCACGATCTCAGGGACATAGACACCGCCGTTGGAGGCCACCACGATGTCGTGTCCCTCCGCCTTCAGCTCCTTGGCCAGCTCTACGATATGGGTCTCCGCTCCGCCGATATCCAGGCCCATAGTGGCCATCAGGATCTTCATGTCTGCCGCCCCTTTTTAAAAAATCTCTGTCACTGTGCCGATGAACTCCGCGTATTTTGTGCAGAAGGTCCGGGAGGAGTTGACCCCCAGCTCATACACCCGATTCAGGGTATAGCGCCCCGACTCGCTCACCAGGCCGGTGCCCTCTACGGTGATCAGCATGTCCACGCCATCCTCCACCGGGGCGGCCGCCACGGTGCCGTCGTCAAACTCGGCCAGCTTGGTGCCGGGCATGAGCTGGATGTCGGTGATGGTGCCCAGGGTGCCGCCGCTGCTCCGGTCCGGGTCAAAGAGCTGGTCGCCCTCCCGCACTGCTTCGGCCACATAGGTCCGTATCCCGCTGGCCAGGATCTGGTAGGTGATGGTCTGGTCCGCCGTGTTGGTGCTGGTGATGGCCATCTGGGTGTTCTTGGTGTACAGGGCAAAGCCCATCACCGCCACCACTACGATGACCAGCAGGTCGATGACGCTGATGAAGCCGAACAGGCGGCCGTTGCGGTCGATGATCTTTTTCATCCCTGCTCCCCCCTCTCAATGGAAACCACGGGCCCGCTGCCCATATAGCCGGAGCCCCGGACATAGGCGGTCACGCCCACCCGCAGCTTGAAGCCTCCGCCCAGCAGGAGGGAGTCCTCTCCCTCGGTATAGGGGGCCTCCACTGTCACCAAAGCGTCCTCGTAACCCTCGATCCCGGCGAGGACAAAGGCCTTGTCCTCGTGATCCTGGATCAGAGCCTGGGCCGGCACTGTCTCCACAGACACAACTGTGCCCAGCTCGTAGTTCTTCACGGTGTCCACCAGCTGGTCCCCGGGCTTGATCCGCTCGCTGGCTCCCTGGATCATCTTCTGAAATCGGATGGTGTACTGCACCGTCCCTGCCGCGGAAACGGCCCCTTCCGCCGGTGCGGCCGCCGGCTTTATGGCGCTCCACACCAGGAATGCCCCCACCGCCAGGGCCAGTACAAGGACGATGCTGTCAAACAGGTTCAGTCGGAAGCGGAATTTCGGCTTATTTGGTTCCATGAGATACTCCTTTCAGGACGTCCCGGTAGACGTCCTCCACATGCTTGGCAAAGATCTCGCCGGTATAGTTTTCTTCAAAGGACCGTTTGGCCCCCTCTCCCAGCCTGCGCAGCAGGGCGGGGTCATCCATCAGCCGTGCCACACAGCCGGCCAGGGCCCGGCTGTCCCGGTTGGGGAAGACCAGGCCGTTCTCTCCGTCCTGGATCAGCAGGGGGTTGCCCCCGATATCGCTGACCACGGCGGGCAGGCCGAAGCTCATGCCCTCCAGCAGGGAGAGGCTGGTCCCCTCGCTCTCGGTGGAGGCGTTGATCTGAGCGTCCATGGCCCACAGAGCCCGCTCCACCCGCTCAATAAAGCCGGCAAAAAACACTGTCCCCTGGGGGAAGGACACCGTCCGCAGCCGCAGGGCAGCCTCGGCGCTGCCCTCTCCAGCCACCAGCACCTTCACCCGGCGTCCCTGACTGAGCAGCTGCTCCGCCGCATCCAGCAGCACGCTGTGCCCCTTGTACTCCTCCACCCGGGCCAGGATGCCCACCACGAAGTCCTCCGGCCCAAAGCCGTACTCCGCCCGCAGTGCGGTCCGCTCCTCCTCCGTAGGGGCCGCCAGGGGAGCCACACCGTTGAAGAGCACGTGGATCTTCCGATCCGGTACGCCGGACTGGAGCAGCAGCTCCCGCACCGATGGGCTCACTGCGATGGCCCCGTCGGACAGGCAGGCATCCAGCACATGGCCCGCCAGACGGCCCACCGGGCTGCCCATCACCCGCCCCAGGGGGAAGACACAGTGCTTGGTGTAGATCACCTTTTTGCCGCACAGCCGGGCAGCCATCCGTGCGGACATGGAACCGTGGGTGTGGACCAGATCCGGGTCCACCGCGCGGATGACCCGGCGCAGGGGAGCCACCGCCGACAGATCCATGGACCGGTCCGCCATGGCGTCGATCTCATGGACCGGCACCCCCAGCGCCTCTACAGGTCCTTTCAGGGCGCTGCCCCGTGGGAGCACCACCTGGGACTGGAACTGGCTGCGGTCCTGACAGCTCAGATAGTTGAGCAGGCTGCGGCCGCCGCCGCCGATATTGGTGTCACTGATGACCTGTAAAATGGTATTCACCGGTCCTCCACCTCCTGTTCCGCCAGCCGGGCAAAGCTGGCTCCCAGGGCCAGCACCGCGAAGAAGAGCAGGGCCACCCTGTAGTTATAAAATGTGTAGTCGGTCATGCTCTGGGCCATGAACCCGCCCACGCCGCCGATGGCGCCGGCCAGATAGCACCGGGCCCGCCAGCTCCGGTTCCGGGAGAGTGCCGAGCAGATCACCCGGCAGAAAATGAAGATGATCAGCAGGAACACCACCAGGGCCACCACGCCGCCGTCCGACATGATCTGCAAAAAGAGGTTATGGGCGTGCTGAGCATTGGCTGCGTTGTAGCTGTATGCCGGGTAGACCAGATTGAAAGCCCCGGTGCCCGGCCCGATGCCGCACAGCCAGTAGTCCTTCAGCATGGCTATGGTGCCCATCCAGATAGACACCCGGTAGGACGTGGAGGTGTCCTCCAGGTTTCCGATGCTGGTGAAGCGGCTGATGACGGTATCCGGCAGCACAAAGTAGAGGGCCACCAGCGCCACTGGGAGCACCACCGGCGCCAGCACCAGCACCCGGGGGTTGAGGAGCACCAAAAAGATCATCCCCGCGATCAGCAGGCCAAGCCAGCCGCCGCGGGACATGGTGAGCACCATGCACAGGCACATCACCCCGCAGCAGGCCAGCAGCACCAGCCGTTTCCCGGTCCCCTTAGCGGTGAGCAGGGCCGCCCCGCCCAGGGAGATCATCAAAATCAGATACTCGGCCAGCACATTGGGGTTCTGGAGGGTGGAGTAGACCCGGATGGTGACCGAGGAGAACATGTCGCTGTCCACCCAGGCGGCATCCCCCGTGGCGCCCAGCACATACTGGCCCACGCCCAGCAGAGCCACCACGCCTCCCGCCAGCACCATGAGAAACACCAGCTGTTCCGCCCGCTCCCAGCTGTCCACGGCGTTCTCCACCACCAAAGCGAAGACCATGAAAAAGACCATCAGCAGGCCGGGGAACAGGCTCTGCCGGGGCGTGACGGAGGTGGCCGTGGCCGCCAGATACACCGCCGCGTACAGCAGGATATACCGGTTGACCGGGGAGTAGACCAGGGGCCGTGCCCGGTCCCGGACCAGATTCAGTGCCAGGGAGGAGAAGGCCACCGCCGCCAGAGCCAGTACCGCCATAGTGGGCAGCAGGGGGGCCAGCACCACCGCCGCAGAACACCAGAGGGTCAGGCACAAAAAGATGCTCCCCCCGAACAGGCGCTCCAGTCCCAGCCTGCGGTACAGGGCGCACAGCCCGCCCCGGATCAGGTCCCACAGTCGGAAAAAGACACTGGATTCCGCCGCCTGCCGGCCCGCCATTGGGGCCACGAAGGCCCGGACCACCCGACTTCTCTGCCACTGTCCGCTGAACCACAGACAGATGGCGGTGAGCACCCGCCCCAGTATGCTGCTGTTCCAGATCTCTATCGCTCGATTCATTGCATCAGCCTCGTTTCCACACTCGTTTCACCATCTTCAGGGCCAGCTGCCCCTCGTCCAATCTCAGCAGCACCGCCGCCGGGAAGTAGACGGCCACACCAGCCGCCGCCGAAGCCCCCAGGGTGAGCAGCTCCCCCGCCTTGCCGGGCAGCAGGCCCTCTGTCAGGCCGGCCACCGCCCAGGCGCCCACCGCCATCAGCGCGGTGGCCAGCGCCATCTTCCCCAGGTCCAGCAGGAAACTCCGGCTGAGGACCCCCTCCCCCCGCAGCTCCAGGGGGATGTCCAGCAACAGGGCGTAGACGGTGGAGGATACAGCGGAGGAGAGGGCCAGACCAGCCACCCCCATCCTCTGGGCCAGCGCCATGCACAGCAGGACATTGACCAGGATGGAGGCCGCACCGGCCGCCAGGGGCACCTTCCCCTTCTGCCGGGCGAAGTAGGCCCGGCTGAGGATATTCTGGACCGCGTATCCCGTCATCCCCAGCGAGACCCAGAACAGCCCCTGGGAGGTGATGGAGACGGAAAAATCATCAAAAGCGCCTCCTCCATAAATAAAGGAGATCAGCGGGCGGGAGAGCACCATCAACCCCGCGGACATGGGCAGGACGAAGAACAGACAGCCGTGCAGGGTGGTCCGCAGCGTCTCCCGGAACTCCCCCTCCTGCTCCCGGCCGGTGAGGCGGGACAGCTTGGGAAATATCACATTGGTGACGGACAGGACGAACACCCCGGCGATCACCAGATACAAGTTGGTGGAAAACTCGATGGCGGACACTCCGGCCCCCTCGTACAGTCGGGACCCGAACTTGGAGTTGATAGTCAGGTTGATGGGCTGCACCCAGGTGGAGACCATCACTGGCAGCATCAGGGCAAAGACCTTCCGCATCCCCTCGGAGCGCGGCTCCAGTCCCGGCCGGTAGCGGAAGCCCAGCCGGCGCAGTGAGGGCACCTGGACCGCCGCCTGGAGGAACCAGCCCACCAGAAAGGCAACGGCCAGGCCGTAGATGCCGAACTGCTGGTCCAGCGTCAGGTAATAGAGAATGATGACCAGGTTGGACACCACGCTGATCAGGGCAGGGACATTGAACTCCCCCAGGGACTGGAGCACTCCCACAAAGGAGAAGGCCACCCCGGTGAACAGCACCGTGGGGAACATCACCCGGGTGAGGGAGACGGCCAGCTCCGCCGTCTGGGCATCATATCCGTCGGCAAACAGGCTGACCAGGGGCCCCGCGAACAGGATGCCCAGCACCGAAAGGACCGCAGAGAGCAGCCCCATCACGGTGATGAAGCAGCCCGCGAAGCGGAAGGCCGGCTCCCGCCCCTTCCGGGTGAGATACTCGCTGAACACCGGGATAAAGCAGGCCGAGATAGCGGAGGCGAACACCGCGTCAAAAAACACCCTGGGGATCCGGCTGGCTGTATTGAAGGCGTTAGCCGCCATCCCCGTCCCGTAGTAAACCGCCAGCAGATGGTCCCGGTACAGCCCCAGCACCTTGCCCACCAGGGCGATGATCATCACGATGCTGATGGTCCGTGTGGCATGGTCCTGCCGCTCCTCCATCGCGCCACCTCCTATGGATCCCCAATAAAATCGTTTTATTTTACACCACCCCTCCGACTTTTTCAACCGTTGGCCCGTGTGTTCATAGGATGTTCACATTTTCCCGAAATCTGTACACTTTTTTCCATTGAAAGTGCCCTGCTCCACTGCTATAATAAGGAATTAGTTTTGCTGTCCCCACCACCTGTCCTAACCATGTGAAAAGGAGTATCCATGAAACATCGTCATTTCACCCAAGCTGCCCGCCGCCTCACCGCCTTGACGCTGGCGCTGCTGCTGGCACTGCCCTCGGCCTACGCCGCCGCAGGCTCCCCCCAGCTGCGCACCACCCGGGAGCTGGCTGACGGCCTGACCTATTCCAACACCATCACCAGCCACTCCGCCGCGGGCCGGGTGGAGAGCTTCTCCCTGGAACTCTCTCCGGACAGCCGGGAGGTGGAGCCCATCTTCCTCCAGGCATCCGGCACCGCCTACGGGGCCGGCTCCATCAATCTGGCGGTCAGCTATGCCCAGAGCCTGGGCTACCACGTGCTGGGCGCCATCAATACCGACTTCTTTGCTCCCTCCACCGGTGTGCCTCTGGGCATCTCCATTGAGGACGGCATTTATAAATCCAGCCCGGAGGCCGAGGCCGCCGTGGTCATCACCGACGGTGAGGTGGAGCTGGTAGAGCAGCCCCAGGTCACCCTCACCCTCACCAACGAGTCCACCGGAGGCCAGACCGTTCTGACCCACCTGAACAAATACCGGGCCGACTCCGGCGGGCTCTACCTGTTCAACTACGATTTTTCCACCGTCTCCACCCACACCAGCACCCCCGGCTGGATGGTGCGCATGGAGCTGACCGATCCCGACGACACCCTCTCCGTCTCCGGCCGTCTGGAATTGGAGGTCACTGAGCTGCTCCGCACCGACACCTCAGTGGTCATTGGCGAGAACGAGTACATATTGACTGCCGCCGACGCCGGCGGCCTGGAGTCCGTATTCCAGAGCTTCCAGGTGGGCGACCGGGTCACCCTCCACACCGACTGCACCTCCTCCACCCTCGAGGACGCCCAGTGGGCCAGCGGCGTGGGCGATGTGATGGTCCGGGACGGACAGATCACTGACTCCACTGCCTGGACCTATGTGGAAAAGGGCCGCGACCCCCGCTCCGCCCTGGGCGTGCGGGAGGACGGCACCCTGGTCCTGTACGCTGTGGACGGCCGCAGGAGCGGCTACTCCGGCGGACTGAGCCAGCTGGATCTGGCGGAGGAGATGCTCTCCCAGGGCTGCGTCTGGGCGGTCAACCTGGACGGCGGCGGCTCCACCGCCATCAGTGTCTGGGTCCCCGGCCAAGAGGGCCCCTCCATCGTCAACATCCCCTCCGATGGCAAGCCCCGGGCCTGCGCCACCTACCTGCTCCTGGTCTCCCGGGATGAGGGTGACGGCGATCCGGACCGGCTGGTGCTGAAAAATGACGGGCTGGTGGTCCTCACCGGCACCTCTGTGGACCTGGGGGAGACGGCCGTGCTGGACAGCGGTCTGAACATCCTTCGGGATGACCCAGGCGAGGTGGAGATCTCCTCCCTGGACGACCTGGGCCGGGTGGAGGACAACATCTACACCGCCGGCAGTGACGCGGGCACCGATACCCTGGAGCTCTGGTCCCCGGATCTGGATGTGGAGGGCACCGCCCAGATCCACGTAGTGGACCATCTCACCGGCCTCACCGTCTCCCGGGAGAACAGCACCGACGCCCTCACCTCCCTCACCCTGGAGCCTGGAGACCAGGTCCAGCTCACTGCCCAGGGTACCTACTGGTCCCGGGCTGCCATGCGGGACGTGGGAGCCATCTCCTGGACGGTGGAGGGCAGCATCGGCTCCATCACCGAGGACGGACTGTTCACCGCTGAGGGCCCCGGGGGCGCCTCCGGAACCCTCACCGCCTCTGCCGGCGGGCAGAGCCAGACCATCATGGTCTCCCTGGAGAACTCCCACGAGGACGTGCCCGAGGGGCACTGGGCCTACACCGCCGTGGACTACTGCTATGCCAACGGCCTGGTGGGCGGCATCTCGGACACTGAGTTCGGCCCTGACCTGCACATCCGCCGGGGCGACTTTCTGCTGATGCTCTACGGCGCGGCGGGTAAGCCGGCCGTCACCTCCCCCGCCTCCTTTACTGACGTATCCCCCTCCGACTACTACTACACCGCTGTGTCCTGGGCCCAGGCCAACGGTCTGGCCACCGGCGTGGGGGATGGCACCCTGGCTCCCGCCTCTGATGTCACCCGGGAGCAGGCTTTCACCATTCTGAACCAGGCCCTGCCTCTCCTGGGCATCACCTGCCAGCCCGGCGCTCTCACCGTTCTGGATCAGTTCGGCGACCGCGCCTCCCTCTCCGACTGGGCTGCCCAGCACGCTGCCACCCTGGTGGCCTATCAGATCGTGGGCGGCGACACCGACGGCAACCTGAATCCTCAGGCTTTCCTCACCCGCGCTGAGATGGCCGCTCTGCTGTATAAGCTGTCCAACTATACGCCTCCTGCCGATCTGGACCCCGGCGACCTGGTCCAGCCGGAGAAGGACCCTCAGCCGGGCGGCACCGCCGACCCCGGCCAGGCAGAGGGCCCGGGCCAAACTGCTGATCCGGACCAGCCGGAGGACCCGGGACAGACCAGCCAGCCGGAGGAGCCCGCTGTCCCCGTGGAGGGCATCACCCTGGACACCGGCGAACTGACCCTCCAGGCCGGCTCCAGCTATCACTTCACCCCCACGCTCTCCCCTGAGGGAGCCGCCGGCACCGTCGTCTGGACCAGCAGCGTGCCCACTGTGGCGCCAGTCACCAGCGACGGCACCATCACCAACCTGAACACCACCGGCGGGCAGGTGAGCGTCACCATTACCGCCTCCTGCGGGGACGCCTGCACCAGCGCTGTGGTCCTCTGCGACACCGCCGCCTCCGCCGGCACCGTCCGCGGGGCGGAGAACGGCCTGAACGTCCGTTCCGGCCCCAGCACCTCCCACTCTGTGGTGGGCTATCTGCGGGAAGGAGGCAGGGTCATCCTCCTCGCTCCGCCGGAAGACGGCTGGCTCCACGTCTCCTACCTCACTCAGTCCGGCCAGGCCGCTATCGGCTATGTCTCCCTGGACTATATCGTACTGGACTGATCTCAAGGCAAATAAACAGCAGAAGGCCGCCGGCGATGCCGGCGGCCTTCTGTGCTTTCTTATCTATCCTCTCTGTGTCCAGCTCCGCTGCCTTCTTCAGAAGAACAGCGCCAGCACTGAGGTGAAGATCCCACACACGCAGATGGCGATGGAACTCATGGCCCCCTGGAGGGGGCCGATCTCCAGGGCCTTGGAGGTACCCACGGCGTGGCTGCTGGCGCCTATGGCTACCCCCTCCGCCACCGGGTCGGTGATGCGGAAGCATCTGGCAAACAGAGGGGCCAGCATGGCTCCTTCCACTCCCGTGATGACCACGGCGGCCGCGGTGATGCCGGGGATGCCTCCCCCGCTCTCCGAGATGCCCAGCGCGATGGCTGTGGTGACACTCTTAGGCAGCATGGAGGCAGCAAGCATCTCCTCGGCGCGGAACAGCCGGCACAGCAGCAGCACGGAGCCCATGCTGGCGGCGCTGCCCGCCAGACACCCTGCCAACACGGGGAGAAAGTGTTCCCGCAGCACCTGCCGCTGTTGATAGATATTCAGGGCCAGCACCGCGGTGGCCGGGCCCAGCATCAGCTTTACCAGCCCGCCGCCGGCATTGTAGCACTCCAGGGGGACGCGTAATACTGTCAGCGCCCCGATCACCAGCAGGGAGGCCACCAGCACTGGGTTACAGATCAGCAGTCCTGTCCGTCTCTGGAGCTCCACCCCCAGGCACCAGCACCCCAGGGTGAGGGCTAACCCGAAAAACGGGGAGGAAGTCACCGCTTCAAACATGACGCCCTGCCTCCTTTCTGCTCCGCCGCATCAGCAGCTGGACCGTCCAGGCGGCCGCCAGATAGACCACCGGCGTAGTCAGAAAGGTAACGGCCAGAAAGGGCAGGGCCTGGGCCCTCAGGACCTCCACATATTCCATGGTCCCCACTAGGGAGGGGATGAAAAACAGCCCCATGTTGGTCACCAGGAAGCGGGAGACTGTCTGGATCCGCCGCTCCTTGACCACGCCGGTCAAGAGCAGGGCCATGAGCAGCAGCATGCTGATGACGCTGGCGGGGAAGGCCACCGGAAGCAGGGCGGCGATCCCCTCCCCCGCCAGGCACAGGGCAAAGATCAGGCTGAGTTCAGTCAGGATATGCAACAAAATCACCTCAACAAGAAGCACTCAAATACAGGACCGCCGCGGCACGCGCGGCGGTCCTGTCTCTCGATCTGTGGTCTGGGGAGCTCACTCCCACACTGCGGTGGAAAAGTAGTCCTCCGGGGTCTCCGCCCGGCGGATCAGGCGGGTGGAGCCGTCCTGGCACAGCAGCACCTCGGCGGAGCGCAGCCGGCCGTTATACTGGTAGCCCATGGCGTGTCCATGGGCGCCGGTGTCGTGGATGACCAGCAGATCACCCATGTCGATCTTGGGCAGCATCCGGTCCACCGCAAATTTGTCGTTGTTCTCGCACAGGGCCCCGGTAACGTCGTACTTGTGGTCGCAGGGGGCGTCCTCCTTGCCCATGACGGTGATGTGGTGGTAGGCCCCATACATGGCGGGCCGCATCAGGTTGGCTGCGCAGGCGTCCACCCCGATGTACTCCTTGTAGATGTGCTTCTCGTGGGTGGCCCGGGTGACCAGACAGCCGTAGGGTGCCAGCAGGAAGCGGCCCAGCTCGGTGCAGATGGCCACATCTCCCATCCCGGCGGGGACCAGCACCTCCTCATAGGCGCGGCGCACCCCCTCCCCGATAACGGCGATGTCGTTGGCGGGCTGCTCCGGGCGGTAGGGCACCCCTACGCCGCCGGACAGGTTGATGAAGGTGATGTGACAGCCTGTCTCTTCCTTCAGCTCCACAGCCACCCGGAACAGAATCCGGGCCAGGGCGGGGTAATAGTCGTTGGACAGGGTGTTGGAGGCCAGGAAGGCGTGGATGCCGAACTCCTCCGCCCCCAGCTCCTTCAGCCGGCGGAAAGCCTGGGTCAGCTGCTCCCGGGTCATGCCGTACTTGGCGTCCCCCGGGTTGTCCATGACCTGGAAGCCCTCCTCAGACTCCCCCAGAGTGAAGGTCCCGCCTGGGTTGTATCGGCAGGAGATCCGCTTTGGAATGGATCCGATGGTGTCCTTTAGAAAGTCGATGTGGGTGATGTCGTCCAGGTTGATGGTGGCCCCCAGTTGGGAGGCCAGGGCAAACTCCTCCGCCGGGGTGTCGTTGGATGAGAACATGATCTCCTCTCCCCGGAAGCCGCAGCGGTCGGACATCATCAGCTCGGTGAGGGAGGAGCAGTCCACGCCGCATCCCTCCTCCCGCAGGATCTTCAGGATCTGGGGGTTTGGGGTGGCCTTGACGGCGAAGAACTCCCGGTAGCCGGGGTTCCAGGAGAAAGCCTGGTACAGGCGGCGGGCATTCTCCCGGATTCCCTTTTCGTCGTACAGGTGGAATGGGGTGGGATACTGCTCTGTGATGGCCTGGAGCTGCTCCAGGGTGACAAAGGGCTTTTTCACGGGCAGACGCTCCTTTTTCAAATCTGTCAGGCGGTCCCGGGCCGGATAGCCCGCCGCCCCAAGAAAAAAATCGTTTTTATTGTATCGTATCCCCCATACGTTGTCAATCAACACAACCTCCAACCTGTTCCCCCACCCGGGCCCTCCTTTGGTGATTCCGGAAAAAAAGACGAAATTCGGCAATAAGACTTGCGTGTCTCCCGCTCTTCTGGTATGATTGTTCGGAAATGGAAGGGAGGAGAGGTCCATGACCGTGCTGTACGGGTCGCTGTATCGGGTTTGGGGGCCTCTCTTCTGTTCCGCAGGCGGGCAATCACCGGTGTGATTGTCTTTTTTTGTGTGTCAGAGAAAGTGAGAAGGGAGTTTTATCCATGAATCCAAACGAACCCATCCGCGACGCCCGGAAGCTGGGCACCCCCAAGATGCTGGTGCTGGGCCTCCAGCACATGTTCGCCATGTTCGGCGCTACCATCCTGGTCCCCATCCTGGTCCAGCAGTACGGTCTGCCCCTGGACATCCAGACCACTCTGTTCTTTGCCGGCATCGGCACCCTGTTCTTCCATATGTGCACCAAATTCAGGGTGCCTGCCTTTCTGGGCTCCTCCTTTGCCTTCCTGGGCGGCTTCAGCACCATGGCCAACCTGAACACCGGCATCTATGCGGACATGTCTCCCCAGGATAAGCTGGCCTATACCTGCGGCGGCATCGTGGTTGCCGGCCTGCTCTACCTGGCGCTGGCCCTGGTCATCCGCCTGGTGGGCGTGAAGAAGGTCATGCGCTTCTTGCCCCCGGTGGTCACCGGCCCCATCATCGTGTGCATTGGCCTGACCCTGGCCCCCTCCGCGGTGAGCAACGCCTCCACCTGCTGGCCTTTGGCCCTGATCGCCCTGGCCACCATCATCATCTTCAACATCTGGGGGAAGGGGATGTTCAAGATCATCCCCATTCTGATGGGCGTGGTGGTCTCCTATATCGCCGCCCTCATCATGAACGCCTGCGGCGTCACTGTGCTGAACGCCGCAGGAGAGGCCATCCCCCTCATCGATTTCACCGCCGTGCGCGAGGCCAGCATCCTGGGCCTGCCCCCCTTCCAGATGGCCAAGTTTGACCTCACCGCTATCCTGGTGATGGCCCCCATCGCCCTGGCCACCATGATGGAGCACATCGGCGACATGTCCGCCATCTCCGCCACCGTGGGTCAGAACTTCATTCAGGAGCCCGGCCTGCACCGCACCCTGGTGGGCGACGGCATCGCCACCTCCCTGGCCGGCATGTTCGGCGGCCCCGCCAACACCACGTATGGCGAGAATACCGGCGTCCTGGTCCTGTCCAAGGTCCATGACCCCCGGGTCATCCGTCTGGCGGCCGTCTATGCCATCGTGCTCTCCTTTATTCCCAAGATGGCCGACATCATCGGCTCTATGCCCTCCGCCATCGTGGGCGGCGTGTCCTTCATTCTCTACGGCATGATCTCCGCCATCGGCGTGCGCAACATCGTGGAGAACAACGTGGACCTGACCAAGTCCCGCAACCTCATCATCGCCGCCGTCATCCTGGTGTGCGGCCTGGGCTTCTCCAGCGGCATCACCTTCACCGTGGCCGGCACCTCCATCACGCTCACCGGCCTGGCCATCGCCGCCTTGGCGGGCATCCTGCTCAACGCCATCCTCCCCGGCAACGACTACGAGTTCGGCGTCAATCCCGAGGGCGACCAGAACCGCGGTATCCATCAGTGAGCTGGCGGCGGCCCTTTCCCCTGTCAGCGGATGCGGCCCTCTTTCATGAGAGGGCCGCATCTTTTTTCGTGGGATTTCCGCCCCTTCGGCGTATCTTGAGATAGAAGAAAACTCAGGGAGGTGAGTCGGTTGGACCCTGTCAACTGGTTGGAGCGGCTCCGTGACGGCGACCCCGCCGCCATGGAACCCCTTCTGTCGGAATACGGCCCCATGATGGACTACATCGTCCGGGGCATCCTCTCTGACGTCCACGCCCGGGAGGACTGCCTCGCTGAGGTCCGGGCTAAGCTGTGGGAACGCCGCCTGCTCTATGACCCCGGACGCGCCTCTCCCGCCGCCTGGATCACCGCGCTCTGCCGGAACGCGGCCTATGACCGGCTGCGGGCCCGCCGGCGGCAGGAGGCGCGCACGCGATCATTGGAAGAGGACCACCCCGACCCTCTCCCCGGCCCGGAGGAGGCCCTGCTCCGCCAGGAGCGGGCCAACGAACTGTCCCGGGCGCTCTCCTCACTGAGCCGGAGGGACTATCTGCTGTTTTACCGCAAGTATTACTACCTTCAGTCCACCGCCCAGATCGCGGCAGAGCTCGGGGTGACGGAGCGGGCGGTGGAGGGCAGGCTCTACCGCCTGCGGAAAAAGCTGCAACATCTGCTGGGAGGTGAGCTGTGATGCGAACAGACGACTTTGACCGCCATATCATGGAGGAGCTCTCTCAGATCCCGCCCGCCGAGCTGCCGCGCTTCACCCCGTGGCGCCCCGCTATGGACCGTATCGTAGTGGGAACGGCCCTGCTCACTTTCCGGTTCCAGTTCTTCTATCTGCAATATCTCCTCCCGCTGCTGGGCGCTGTCCTAGTGTATCTGGGCTACCGCTCCCTCCGCCTTGAGAACCGCTGGTTCCGTCTCGGCTGGCTGTTGTCCGCCCTTCTGCTGGCGTCCCATATGGCCCTCGACGTGCTCGCCGCCACGCCTGTGATGGCGATGCTTGCGGCGTCTCCCGCTGTGGACGGGACCCTTACCTGGCTGCTTCAAGGGGCCTCCCTGCTCATGCTGCTGGCCCTGTGGCGGGGGACCCGGGCAGTCTTTCTCTCCTCCGGGACAGAAAATCTGCCCCGTGACTGGCTGGGCCAGGGCCTTCTCTGCCACCTGCTGGCCTTGGCTGTGGCACTGTGGGACCAGCTGGTCCCCGCCTCTCAGCCTGGCCTGCTCGGTCTCTCCATCACCAACGAGTGGCTCTACTATGGCCGGCCCATTTTCATGATCCTGCTGGAGCTCCGTTTTCTGATCTGTATCTATCGTCAGAGCGAAACTCTATCCGGATTTGGTTACCACATCTCCCCTGTCCCTGTCCGTCTCTCTTCCCGCACTGTCCTGGCGGGCAGCTTTGCCGCCGTCCTCCTCTCCCTGCCCATCGCGCTATGGGTCAGTGGACATATCCCAACTTCCGGCAAACCTGCCGCGCTCCTCACCCCGGAGCAGGCGGCTGTCCAGGCCCAGCTGGTCTCTCTGGGGCTGCCGGAGGACATTGCCGCTGCACTGGATGCCGCGGAACTGGAGCGGTGTGCGGACGCTTCGGCAGTATCAGGGGTCTTCTGGTATGATCCGGAGGGGCCTGGGACGGAGACGGACACCCCCTTTCCTGCTCAAGCTCTGACTGACGGAATAGCAGAGCTGTCCTCCTGGCTCATCTTTCTCCCGGAGGGACAGGTTCGGCAGATCCACTGGTTCCGGTATTCAGTCCTTCCCCGCCTCCGTCTTCAGGAGCAGTTCTCCGTGTCCCCTTCCGGCCAGTACCCTACGACAGACTATGCCGGACGGCTTTTATGGCACGAGGAGGGACAGCTCTGGTGTGCCTCTCCCCGGGTCCGGCTGGCCGGCGGGGAGACGGCGGAATATGTGGAAGAGCATCCATATGTCTACCCACTTATAGACACCACCAGAATGGAGCTGGAGCGGTTGGGCGGCCACCTGCGCTATTATCCCTGGATAGCCTTCTCCATTCCCGCTCAGGCGGAAAATCTGCGGGGCTACCTGGCCTACACGGTGGACGCCAGCCAGATGCCCCAGCCTTCTGACATTCACTTCTCCAGCCCGGAGCAGTGGTCCTATACTGACACCTGGAGCGTCTTTCTCCGCCACCAGACCCATTGGCTCCACTACCCATTTGCCTCTATCTCCAGCTATGGCGGCTCCTCCTATACCGGCCGGTCCGGTCCTATCCAGACCATTCACGCTGTATTTTCCTTCCACTTTTGATCTTTTGGTCAGCGCAGCTACGGACATTCTTTGCAAATTTCCCGCCCGTTCACACCACAAGAACAGGATGCCCCGCCTGCGGCGGGGCATTTTTTTCGTCCAGCCCTTTCCCCTCTCTGCGAAATTTGGTACAATGGAGAAAACCCGAAGAAAGAGGGCGTCTGTATGCGTACCATTTCCGCCGCCGCCGTCACCGACGCGGTGGCAAAGCTGTGTATCCAAGCCAACACTCACCTGCCCCCCGACATCGTCTCCGCCCTGGACCGCACCCGCCGGGAGGAGCCCTGGCCTCTTGCCAAAGAGACCCTGGGCCTGCTGTGGGACAATCTGGAGCTTGCGGAGCGGGAAGAACTGCCTGTCTGTCAGGACACGGGGATGGCCTGTGTGTTTGTGGAGCTGGGCCAGGAGGTCCACATCCAGGGCGACTTTGAGCAGGCCGTCCACGAGGGGGTCCGCCGGGGCTACGGCGAGGGCTATCTGCGCAAGTCCATCGTGGGTGATCCCCTGCGCCGGGTGAACACAGAGGACAACACCCCCGCCGCCATCACCCTCCGGCTGGTGCCTGGGGACGGGTGCCGGATCACCGTGGCTCCCAAGGGCTTCGGCTCGGAGAACATGAGCCGCCTGGGGATGCTCAAGCCCGCTGACGGGGTGGAGGGCGTGAAAAAATTCGTGGTGGAGACGGTGCGCCTGGCCGGCTCCAACCCCTGTCCCCCCATCGTGCTGGGCATCGGCATCGGCGGCTCCTTTGACAAGGCGGCCTGTCTGGCCAAGCATGCCCTGCTCCGCCCCATCGACCAGCCCAACTCCGACCCCTTCTATGCCCAGCTGGAGGAGGAGCTGCTGGAGGAAATCAATGCCCTGGGCATCGGCCCCCAGGGCTTCGGCGGCCGGACCACCTGTTTGGGCCTGTCCATCGAGACCGCCCCCACCCACGTGGCCGGCCTGCCCGTGGCGGTGAATGTGAGCTGCCATGTGACCCGCCGGGCCTCCGCCCAGCTCTGACCGCCCATGGAGGTGTTGTCATGGACGAGCAAATGGTAGCTGTAGGCGGCCGGGCCTTCCAGGTATCCTCTGGGGGATCAGGGCCGGTCACACTTGTGATCCTGTCCGGCTCCAATATCCTCTTCCCTGGACTGGAATACGCCCCTCTGGCCGATGCCCTGAGAGAATGGTACTCCGTCCTGATCCCCTCCAAATTCGGCTATGGATTCAGTGATCTGACCGAGGCCCCCCGGGATGTGGACACCGTGGTGGAGGAGTACCGCAGGGTATTGGCCGCACTGAAGCACCCTTTTCCAGTGGTGTTGGCGGCCCACAGCATGGGGTTTCTGGAGGCACTGCACTGGGCCTCTAAATATCCAGAGGAGATTTCCGCCCTTGTGGGACTGGACCCCGCCACTCCCGATGCCTATCAGAACATGGATCTTGCCTCTGTCCTGCACCATCTGGAACATCTGGGCCGCCCCGACTGGAAGCGAGCCATACTTTTCCAGCTCGCTTCCCACTCTCTGCTGAGGCGTTGTCCCGCCTCAGTTCGGAAGGACCTGGTGCCCGCCGCCCGTCGGAACTTTGCCAGCATCGTCTGGATCAACGAGGCAAAAGCCCTTCCCCACAGCATCCGTCAGATACGTCAGGAGGGACCGCCTGCCTCTGTCCCCACGCTGTTTCTGCTTTCCAACGGCAAAGGCACTCCTCTTCCCAAAGAAGAATGGCGGATGTGTGCGAGGAATTATCTCTCTGCTTTTTCCACCTCCTCTTTCCATCTGTTTGAGCTCCCCCATGATCTATACCGCCAGCGCCCCAAAGAGATTGCGGATACGGTCCACCGTTTTCTGCTGGATCATCTGTAATACCCATCTAAAATATCGACCAAGCCATTTGGGAGGGATTTCCATGCAATATAAACTCAGAACCCCCGTTACAAGAGAGGACCTCGCCCCCCTGCGGACCGGTGACACCGTGCTCCTGTCTGGGGCCGTCTACACCGCCCGGGATGCCGCCCACAAGCGGATGATGGAGCTGCTGGACACCGGGGGTTCCCTGCCCTTCCCCGTGGAGGGCTCCGCCGTCTACTATGTGGGCCCCACTCCGGAGCGCCCCGGTCAGGTCATCGGCTCCGCCGGTCCCACCACCAGCGGCCGGATGGACGCCTACTCCCCCCGCCTGCTGGACCTGGGCCAGCTCATCATGATCGGAAAGGGCAAGCGGGACCAGGCCGTGAAGGATGCGGTGGTCCGCAATGGGGCGGTCTACCTGGCCGCCCTGGGTGGTGCCGGGGCCCTGATGGCCGCCAGCGTGAAGGAGCTGGAGGTCATCTGCTGGGAGGACCTGGGCTGTGAGGCGGTGCGCCGTCTGGAGGTGGAGGACTTCCCCCTCACCGTTATCCTGGACGCCCACGGGGGTGACCTGTACGAGAGCGGCCCGGCCGCCTATCTGGCCAGTCTGGCCTGACATCCGGCGCCGGACAGAGTCAGAAGAAGGAGGTTCCAAATATGGAGGACCTGGATACGGAACTGCTCGGCCAGCTTCAGCGCTGGCACGAGGAGGACCAATATCAGCGGATCATCGACGCCATCGAGGCCATCCCCCAGCCGGAGCGGGGCTATGAGCTCACCTGCCAGCTGGCCCGGGCCTACAACAACCTGGCCGGGCCCGAGGAGGCCGGGCCGCTGGAAAAGTCCGTCTCCCTTCTGGAGTCCATCGCAGACCAGGGACAGGAGGACCCCCTGTGGCACTACCGGCTGGGCTACGCCCTGTTCTATCTGGACCGTGAAGAGGAAGCCCTGCCCCACTTCCAGCGGGCGGCAGAGCTGGCCCCCCAGGACCCGGATGCCCCTGAGTTCATCCGCCAGTGCCAGAAGTACATCGCCGCCAAGCAGTGCTGTCCCGAGGTGTACGGCCAGGAGGACTGGGACACCGTGGACCAGCATATCCACACCTATTTCGGATCGTCGGAGAACGTGTTCCACGAGATCGTCTCCCCCAATATCCATGTGGACATCTACATCATCCCCCCAAGCCCGGAGCGGAACTACTATATCCTGATGACCCACGGCATGGGGGCCCACGCCATGAACGTGCCGGAGGATCTGGCCGGCCAGAAGCTGGAGCGGGCTGAGCTGTTTATCTGCCTGCCCCCCGACTGGAAGGTGGGCGAAGAGGGCGAGGCGTGGTACTGGCCCATCCGCTGGCTGAAAATCCTGGCCCGCCTGCCCATCAACGAGGACAGCTGGCTGGGCTGGGGCCATACCATTGCCAACCCGGACGGCTCCCCCTTTGCGGAAAACACCCGCTTCAACGGCATCATGCTGGTCAACCCCGGTGCTTTCCCCCAGGAGGCGTCGGTCTGTCCCCTCTCCGGCGGCGATGAGGTAAATTTCTATCAGCTCCTCCCTCTGTATCAGGAGGAGATGGACTTCAAGCTCTCCCACAGTGCCGGAGAGCTGCTGGACCTCTTTCCCGAGGAGGACCTGGAGACGGTGGACGTGGACCGCCCCAGCGTCCTCTCCGACCGCCCCCAGAAGGAGTTCGCCATCCCCCAGCGGGAGCTCCGGCACCTCTATGACGGGGAGGGCCCCCAGGGCTGCTTCGCCACTGACCGCATCCTGGTGGACGGCTGCCGGGTGGGCTACTGCTACAGGGAGGAGCCGGAGGAGGGGGACGAGAATTGGGATAGCGGCTGGCGCTTCACCGCCGGAGATGAGAGCGACAGCTATATGGACGACCCCGGCCGCAGCGGCATCTATCACCTCAACACCCTGTGCAACTACGACCCGGACATCATCCCTCTGCTGGACTCCGAACCAGGCACCGCCTGGTGCCGGGACCAGAGCGGAGTGTTCCGTCCGGAGCTGTATCAGCCTGACGAAGAATGAGAGACTGTAAGGAGGATCTGTTGTATGTACACCTGTGCCAGCTGTACCCTCCGCTCCTGCCAGAAGGGGGGCGGGGACCTGCCCCGGAACTGTCCCATGCGGGACCCGGAGTTCTTTGACCGGCTTTTGGAGCGCTACTGGTCAGAGGAAAACCACGACTTTTTTGTCACCAGCGCCGCCATCGAGTCGGCTGGCTACTGCCGCTGGCCCCGCCTGAAGGAGATCGTGGAGTTCTCCCGATCCATGCACTATCAAAAGCTGGGCCTGGCTTTCTGTGCGGCACTGAAGAAGGAGGCCGCTGTGGTGGAGCGGGTCCTGCGGAATAACGGCTTCCAGGTGGTGTCCGTCATCTGCAAGACCGGCGGACTGGACAAGTCCCGGGCCGGGGTGCCGGAGGAGTGCAAGCTCCAGCCCGGCCAGTTTGAGGCCATGTGCAACCCCATTGCCCAGGCCGAGCTGCTCAACAGCCAGGACACCCAATTCAATATTTGTCTGGGGCTTTGTGTGGGCCACGACTCCCTCTTCTATCAATACTCCAAAGCACTGGTTACCACCCTGGTGGTAAAAGACCGGGTGCTGGCCCACAACCCAGTGGGCGCCATCCACTACGCAGACACCTATTTCAAGGATCTGCTCAAGGGCTGACCCCTGGGGCGGAACGATATGGTAAAAACGCCTGGGGAGGCAGACAGGGTCGTCTGTCTCCCCAGGCGTTTTACCATACAGGTAATTCCCTCTCCCTTCCGTGCGCGCCCCTCCTCATATACCGGTCTTACATGTTTTCATGGCGTATGCTCTTTCCCTTGACATTTCCCTCCAGCTGTTCTACAATAAAACCGTCTCAAATGAGACAGTTTTGGAAAGGAGCTGACCTCCATGCCTGTCTCTCTCCCTCCGCACCAGTGGGATCTGCTCCTCCGCTGCCCCCTGTTTCAGGCATGTCCCGAGGCACTGGTCCGGGATGTCCTGGCGCGGTCCGGCTGTTCGGTGGAGGACTTCTCCTCCGGCGCAGAGATCTACCGACCCGACCGCTTCCGCCGTTGTCTGGGGCTGCTCCTCTCCGGACGGGTACTGGTGACCAAGGGCAGCCTCACCGTCAGCACCCTGGAGCCAGGGGATCTCTTCGGCGCCGCCGCCCTCTACAACGACGCCCCCGACTATGCCACCACCCTCACCGCCCAAGGGATCTGCCGCTGCCTCCTACTGGACCAGGAGCTGCTGGACCGCCTTCTGGGGGAGGAGGCCCTGCTGCGCCGGAACTATCTGACCTATCTCACCGGCCGCATCCGCTTCCTCAACGCCCGGCTGGGTTCCCTGGCTGTGGGGGATACGGAGGGCCGGGTGGTCCGCTATCTGCTCAGCAGCCTCTCCTATGGCGCAGTGGAGTGCTCCGCCTCCGGTCTGGCCCGCCAGCTGGGCATCAGCCGCGCCTCGGTGTATCGGGCCTTTCAGGACTTGGAACAGGCCGGCCTGATCCGGCGGGAGGGACGGGCCATCCTCGTCCCCGATCCGGCCGCTCTGGAGGGTGTCCGGGGCTCCGGGTAAGAAAATTTCCCCTTCGGTGTACAAATCCAGTCAACGATCCGTCTCTGCCCAGAATAGGTGTATCCGTCCAAATCTGAGAAAGGAATCCTGCCATGAAACGAACCAAGCTTCTGCCCCTGCTCCTGTCCGCCCTGCTCCTCCTCTCTGCCTCGGGCTGCCGTCCCGCAGAGGCACCCTCCCAGTCTGGCGGCGCCATCTCCTCCGTCAGCTCCAGCACCTCCTCTTCCGGCATCCCCGCCCCGAACGATGAGGTCCTCCCCATCGATCTGGCCGTCCTTTCCGGCCCTACCGGTGTAGGGGCTGCCTATCTAATGGAGTACTACGCCCCGGAACACGTTCCTGCTGACAGCCCCATCTCCGTCAGTTCCGTCGTGGTGACGGAAAACAGCGAGGCCACCGCCCTGCTGTCCAACGGCGAGGCAGACATCGCCGCTGTGGCCACCAATGTGGCCTCCAACTTCTACCACAAGACCGACGGCTCCATTCAGATGCTGGCAGTGAACACGATGGGTGTGCTGTACATCCTGGAGAAGGGGGACTCCATCCAGTCCATGGCCGACCTGCGGGGCAAGACCATCTACGCCACCGGCCAGGGGGCCAACCCGGAGTACATCCTCAACTATCTGCTGACCCAGAACGGGCTGGACCCCGCCGCGGATGTGACCATCCAGTGGCTCACCGCCCAGGAGGTCACTGCCAACATGCTTTCCGCCGAGGACGGCGTGTGCATGCTGCCCGTCCCCGCCGCCACTGCCCTGCTGATGAAGGACCCCGGCGTGCGCCAAGCCCTGGACCTGAGCGCTGAGTGGGATGCCGTCTCCTCCACCCCTCTGCCCATGGGCTGCATCGTAGCCCGCAGGGAATTCGTGGAGGAGCATCCTGAGGCCGTGGACGCTTTCCTGGACCTGTACGGTGACTCCATCTCCTTCATGTCTGACGAGGGCAACCGGTCGGAGGCGGCGGAGCTGGTGGCCAAATACGGCATCACCGCCAACGCCCAGATCGCGGAGGCCGCCATCCCCCAGTGCAATCTCACCCTGCTCACCGGGGAGGAGATGCAGGACACCGTCCAGGCCTACTACGAGGTCCTGTACCGCGCCGACCCCGCCGCTATCGGCGGCAGCATCCCCTATGACAGCCTGTACTATCTGCCCTGACCGTCTGCTGCGGCCCCTCCTTCCCCTGGCCTTCTGGCTGGTGGTGTGGCAGCTGGCCGCCCTGGCTGTGGGCCAGTCCTTCATCCTTCCCGGCCCTGCCGCGGTCCTGGGAACGCTGATCCAGCTGGCGGGGGTGCCCAGTTTCTGGCAGACCGCCCTGCTCTCCCTGGTCCGGGTCCTGGCCGGACTGCTGGCCGGCACTCTGCTGGGGGCGCTGACCGCCGCCCTCACCTGCGCCAGCCGATGGGCGGATGTCCTCCTTTCCCCCGCCGTCCGGGTCATCCGGGCGGTGCCAGTGGTCTCCTTCATCCTCTTCGTCCTGCTGTGGACCCGCCGTGGTCTGGTGCCTGTGGTGGTCTCCGCCCTGATGGTGCTGCCGGTGGTGTGGGGGAACGTGGGCCGGGGCATCCGGGAGACCGACCCCAAGCTGCTGGAACAGGCCGGAGCGCTCCGGTTCTCCCGCCTCAAAACCGTCCGGCTGGTCTATCTCCCTTCGGTGCGGCCCTACTTTCTCAGCGCAGTGGTCACCTCTCTGGGCCTTGCCTGGAAGTCCGGGGTGGCCGCCGAGGTGCTCTGCCGCCCCGCCTGGGCGGTGGGCACGCAGATCGTCCAGGCCCGGGACTATCTGGAGACCCCCTCCCTGTTTGCCTGGACGCTGGTTATCCTCCTTCTGTCCCTTACCCTGGAAAAACTGCTCTCTGCTCTGCTGAACCGGATAAACAGGAGGTGGTCGCCATGATCTGTTTGGAGGAGGTCACCGTCACCTTTGGAGAGAAGCGGGTGCTGGACCGCTTCTCCCTCACCCTGCCTGAGACGGGGATCACCGCCCTGTCCGGCCCCTCCGGCTGCGGCAAGACCACCCTGCTGCGGGTTCTGGCCGGGCTGGAGCACCCCATCTCCGGCCGGATCACCGGCCTGTCCCTCCGTTCCGCTGCCCTGCTCTTTCAGGAGGACCGCCTCTTCCCCTGGCGTACCGTGGAGCAGCACCTTACCGACGTGCTCCCCCGCCCCCGGTGGGTGGAGGTCCCCCGCTGGCTGCGGCTGGCAGAGCTGGAAGGGGAAGAGCGTACCTATCCCGCCCATCTGTCCGGCGGCATGGGACGGCGTCTGGCCCTGGTCCGCACGCTGGCCCTGGGCGGTTCCCTCTATCTGCTGGACGAGCCCTTTGCAGGGGTGGACCCTCAGCGGGCAGACCGCATCCTATCCGCCCTGGGGAGCTGGACGCCCCTGTCATCCTGGTCAGCCATGAGCCTGCCGTTCTGGACCGGGCGGACCGGGTCATCCGATTGGACGGGCCGCCCCTGACTCTCCTGTCCGCCCCATAGTAAGAGAGCTCTCACATGCCGCCTGACGCGGCGTGTGAGAGCTTTATCCGCCTCCAAAGCACAGCCGGACCGCCCAGGCCGCCGCCAGAAAGCCGGTAAGGTCAGCGCACAGGGCGGCGGGGACCGCGTACCGGGTCCGGGAGATGCCCACTGCGCCGAAGTAGACCGCGATGGTGTAGAAGGTGGTCTCCGTGGACCCAAGCATCACCGCCGCCACCCGGCCCACATAGGAGTCCGGCCCGCTGCTGGTGATGAGCTCCGCCCCCACCCCCAGGGCGGCGCTCCCGCTGATGGGGCGCACCAGCATCAGAGGGAGCAGCTCTGCCGGCACCCCTACCCGGTCCAGCAGGGGAGCCAGGGCCTGAGCGGCCAGATCCAGCGCCCCCGACGCCCGCAGCATATACACCGCCGTCATCAGCCCCACCAGGCTGGGGATGATACGGGCCAAGGTGCCCAGTCCCTCCCCTGCTCCCTGGATCAGGGCATCGTAAACGTCCACCCGGCGGCAGGCGGCGTAGACCGCCACCAGCCCCAGCGTCAGCGGCACCACCAGGGTCATCATCAGGTCCAGCATGTCAATCCCTCCATATCCGCGCGCATATCTTGCAGGCCAGCACTCCTACCCCTACCGACAGCCCGGAGGCCAGCCAAACGGCAGGCAGGATGTCAAAGGGAGCGGCGCTCCCTGCCCCAGCCCGCACCGTGGCCACCGTGGTGGGGATCAGTTGGATGGAGGCCGTATTGCACACCACCAGCATGCACAGCGCATCGGAAGCCACCCCGGGGCTGCAGCGGCTCATCCGCCGGGCGGCCTCCAGCCCCAGAGGGGTGGCAGCGTTGCCCAGCCCCAGCAAATTGGCCGACACATTGGCCGCGATGCTGTCCATGGTCTCCCGGTCCCGGGCTACCTGGGGAAAGAGCAGCCGGAGCATCGGTCGAAGCAGCCGGGACAGCTTTTCTGCCAGCCCGGACCGCCGCATCACCTCCATCACCCCGGTCCACAGGCACAGCATCCCCGCAATGGACAGGCACAGCTCCACCGCCGCCTGGGTCCCCTCCACCGCCGCCGCGGCCACCTGGGCCGACTGCCCCGTAGCCAGTCCGCACAGGATGGAGAGCACCACCATCCCCGTCCAGAGGATCGTCATCGTCATACCCCTGTCCCCCCTTCAAATCATATATACGGGACATGTCTGGAAAAGATAACCATTCTCTGCCGTGGTGTTCATTTTTCTGATTTCCCTGTTTTCCCATCATTTTTGCTCTTTCCGAACACTTTTTGCAGAATCTTCACAAATTATGGTTGACACAGTCGCACTTTGTAGTATAATAATGTTTAGTTTCCAAAATCGTACATTATGACTGCGAAACCGCATCGATCGTTTTGACGACTGGGACATGAAGAAGGAAGAAAGGAATGATCACATTGAAATCTACCGGCATTGTCCGGAAGGTCGATGAGCTGGGCCGTATCGTCCTTCCCATCGAACTGCGCCGTACATTGGATATCGCGGAGAAAGACTCCCTGGAGATCTATATGGATGGACCGTCCATCATTCTGAAAAAATATCAGCCCGCCTGCATTTTCTGTGATGACGCCCGGGATGTCATCGTTTTCCGCGGCAAGAATATCTGCCCCAAGTGCATCAAGGCACTCCAGGAGTGCGGACAGTTCTGATTTGATCCCCCAGCAGCCCAGATAGAAACAGCAGACAAATTTTATGCGGTTTTTTAAACGCTCTGGATCCAGCCAGGATTTGGGGCGTTTTTCTTTTGGTCTCCGCCTCCGCCGGTCCGTGGGAGAGAGGGCTCCCACAAACAGCTTGAGGGCGCGGCAGATCCCGCCGCGCCCTCTGTCTTGTTCCGCATCCCCCGCGGCACTCAGCTCCTTTGGACCACCACGCCCCCGGTCTTGACGATGCTGCCCGCCGGGATGGCACCCGGACGCAGGAGACCGGGTAGATGCTGCTCCCCCGCCCCACCACGGTCCCCGGATTCAGCACGGAGTTGCAGCCCACCTCCACATGGTCGCCCAGGATGGCGCCGAACTTCTTCCTGCCCGTTTCGATCCGCTCTGCTCCGTTCTTCACTGTCACCAGCGTCTTGTCTGACTTCACGTTGGAGGTGATGGAGCCGGCACCCATATGGCTCTTATAGCCCAGGATGGAGTCTCCCACATAGTTGTAGTGGGGGGTCTGCACGTTGTCGAACAGGATCACGTTTTTCAGCTCCACGGAATTGCCCACCACGCAGTGGGCCCCCACCAGGGCCGAGCCCCGGATAAACGCACAGTGGCGCACCTCAGTCTCAGGCCCAATGATGCAGGGCGCCCCCAGATAGGCTGTGGGGAACACCACCGCCGTTTTATGCACCCAGACCTGGGGGCGGGCTGGTCATATTCCTCCGGCGGCAGCGCAGCCCCCAGGGTCAGGATCAGCTCCTTGATCCCGTCCAGGGCCTGCCAGGGGTATTGAAATCCCGCCAGATACTCCCCCGCCAGGGTGTGGGAGAGGTCCAAAAGTTCCTTTGTTTCCAGTTCCATATCCAAACATTCCTTTCCAGTCCTGATCATGTACCGGACGTCTCCATCATACCACATCGGACGCCCCGGATACAAGGTCCTAGGGAGGGCCGCCTTTTCTCGGAACGGAGAAAAATTTTTTCTTTTCCTCTGGAATTTTGGCCCCATCTCTGCTACAATCAACAAGCACACCAGAACAAATGTACTGTTTCCGAAGAAAGAGGGTGGACCATGATCCTGATCTCCTGCATCGATGACCGGGGCGGCCTGCTGTTCCATGGCCGCCGGCTCAGCCGGGACCGGGTGCTCTGCCAAGACGTGCTCCGGACGTGCGCCGGCTCCCCCTGTGGATGGCCCCGGCTCCCGCCCTCTTCTCCTCCCTGCGGGACGGCCTCTCCAGCTCCATCCTGACCTCGGAGGACTTTCTCGCCCAGGCCGCCCCGGGGGAGTTCTGCTTTCTGGAGGACCGGCCCATCCTGCCCTTCCTGGACCGGGTGGAGTCCATGGTCCTCTATCACTGGAACCGCCGCTACCCCGCGGACCTGTTTCTGGACCTGGACCCGGCCGCCCTGGGGTGGTCCCTGTTGGGCCGGGAGGAATTTCCCGGCTCCTCCCATAAAAAAATCACAAAGGAAGTCTACCGCCCATGAAAATACGTACGCTCCATCTCATCCCCCTCCTCCTGCTGCTCTGCGCGGCGCTGTCCGGCTGCGGCCAGCTCCTTCAGGCCGCGCCCTCCTCCTTCTCTCTGGAGGACGTCCCGCCCTTCTCCGGCGAGCCCTATGTGGTGCTCCAGGACAACCAGCCCGGCTTTTCCCAGGAGGACTTCACCACCGACTCTTTCGAGACTTACAGCAGCCTGGATCTGCTTGGCCGGTGCGGCACCGCCTATGCCAACATCGGTCTGGACCTGATGCCCACGGAGGAACGGGACAGCATCGGCCAAGTCAAGCCCAGCGGCTGGCAGACGGTGAAATATGACATCGTGGACGGCAAGTACCTGTACAACCGCTGCCATCTCATCGGCTATCAGCTCAGCGGTGAGAATGCCAATGAGCAGAACCTCATCACCGGCACCCGCTATCTCAACGTGGAGGGGATGCTCCCCTTTGAAAACATGGTGGCGGATTACGTCCAGGAGACCGGCAACCACGTCCTCTACCGGGTCACTCCCATCTTTCAGGGCACTGAGCTGGTGGCCCGGGGCGTGCAGATGGAGGCCGAGTCGGTGGAGGACCAGGGCGAGGGCATCTGCTTCAACGTCTATGTCTATAATGACCAGCCCGGCATCACCATCGACTACGCTACCGGTGCCAGCTCCCTGGAGGGGGATGCTCTTCCAGAGGACAGCACCCAGAAGGAGCCGGAGGACACCCTGTACATCCTGAACACCAGCTCTGGAAAATTTCATCTCCCCTCCTGCTCCGGCGCCGCCTCCATGAAAGAGGAGAACCGCCAGGCCTTTTCCGGCAGCCGTGAGGAGCTGATCGCTCAGGGATATTCCCCCTGCGGCCAGTGCAAACCATGACCCCCACAGCAGACGGCCCCTGCCCTTTCCCGGGCAGGGGCCATTTTTATTCCTGCTCCACCGCCAGGCGGTAGAGCTCATTCCGTGAGAGCCCCAGCTCCTTGGCCGCCTGGCGCACCGCGTCCCGCAGGGAGAGCCCCTCCTCCTCCCGCAGCCGCTCCGCCAATGTCAGGCCGTCCTCCAGAGTGCATTCCCCCTCCTCCTCCGGCTGGGCACCCCGGACTACCAGGACGAACTCTCCCCGTGGCGTCTCCTCCCCATACCAGTCCGCCGCCTCCCCCAGAGTGGTGCGCCGGATCTCCTCATGGAGCTTGGTCAGCTCCCGGCACAGAGATATCTCCCGCTCCCGGCCAAAAGTGTCCGCCAAGTCCCGGAGGGTGGCAACCAGCTTGTGGGGGGCCTCGTAGAAGATCATGGTCCGCTCCTCCCCCCGCAGGGACTCCAGGTGGGCCCGGCGGTTTTTCTTGTTCATGGCCAAAAAGCCCTCAAAGGTGAAGCGGCCGGTGGGCTGGCCGGAGGCTGCCAGCGCCGTGACCAGGGCGCAGGGACCCGGGATGGGTACCACCGGGACCCCGGCAGCGGCACACAGGGCCACCATCTCCTCCCCCGGGTCGGAGATGGCCGGCATCCCCGCGTCCGTGACCAGAGCACAGCTCTCCCCTGCCATCAGGCGGTCCAGCACCGCCTGACCGCTGGCTGCGGTGTTGTGCCGGTGGTAGGTGACCATAGGCTTCTTCAACCCCAGATGGTTGAGGAGCTTCACTGTCACCCGGGTGTCTTCTGCGGCAATGAAGTCCGCCTGCGCCAAAGTATCCGCCATCCGCGGGGAGATGTCCCCCAGATTGCCGATGGGAGTCGGGACCAGATAGAGGGTTCCTGCCATGCCTTATGCTCCTTTCCGCCGCCGCCCACCCTGGGACAGGGCGGCTCGGTTTGTTTCCATGGAGCCATTATAACACAGGACCCGCCTTTTTTCTATCCCCGAACGGAGCTCCGGGCCGCCCATTTTTTCTCCGTTCCCTTTCCCGCTCAAAGCAGCCCCCTCCCATATGACATGCCTCCGCTCAGCCAAAGAGGCCGCCGCGGAACTCCGCGGCGGCCTCTTGCCGTTCTGTCATGAAACCAATGCTCAGTGCCGGTCCACGTCCCACTCCAGGATGGTACCGGTCACCGCGTCCAGCGTGAACTCATACTCGGTCCAGCCGTCCCGCATCTCGCCCTCGTAGACTACGCGGCCATCGTCCCGGTCCAGATGCAGCTCCCGGAAGGTCCCGGAGACCCCCGCCCGGTCCTCCACGATCTGGCGGACCTCCGCCTCACTGAGGTAGCTGCCGGTCTGACCGGCGGCCTGACCTGTATAGTATTCGGCGTCGTAGTCCCAGCTCAGGATATCGCCGCTGGCGGCATCGATCTCATAGTCATACTCCTTGCTGCCGCTGTAAAACTCCACATCGTACACCCGGCGTCCGTCCTCATAGTCCAGATGGGCCCGCACAAAGGTGGCCTTGGAGGCGGACACACCGGCGTGGTCCAGCGCGATCTCCTTGGCACGGTCGGCGCCGATGTCGGCGGAGGACTGGGCGGGGATGCTGTACCCCTCGATGTCCCGGTCGCTGTGGAGGATGGTGCCAGTGTAGGCGTCGATCTCATAGTCGTACTCCACGTTGTCCTTCCAGAACTCCACCTCGTACTCCATGCGGCCGTTATCCCAGTCCAGCCCCGCCCGGACAAAGCTGACCTGGGAGGCAGAGAGCCCCGCATCCTTCAGGGCGATCTCCTTGGCACGTTCCACCCCGATGTAGCTCTCAGCGGCAGTGGTGCCGGTGCCCTTGGTGTTCAGGATCACAGTGTTGGTATCGGCATCCCACCGCACGTCCATTCCCAGCGCCTTGCTGATGGAAGCCAGCGGCAGATAGGTCGTCCCGTCGATGGTGAAGGGCTCCACCTCGTTGCCCCTGCTGTCCGTCAGATCCAGGGTCCTGCCATCCAGCGTCACCTTGATGTTCTGATAATGCAGGGCGGCCGTCCGCTGGCCCACGGAGGCCAGGGCAGGCAGAGTCAGCGCTCCCGCCAGGACCGTCAGTACAGTTCCGCTCACCATCAGGCTCTTCCAGTTCCGTTTCATTTCATGTTCCTCCCAAATGTCATTTTATGTTGTGTCCGGCTGTATCTCGGGCTTATCTGTTTGCCGTTCAACTACATAATGCATGGGAGGTCTCGTTTATTGCATGGGGCCCAAAATTTTTCTGAAATTTTTCAGCACTCCAGTTGGGAGCACCTGCGCCCCTCACGGTTCGATCCGCAGACCGGGCCGCCCCCGGCGCACCGCCTCCATCAGAACACAGGAGGGGGGATGCTCCGGCCCATGGGCCAGCAGCCGCATCCGTTTGGGCTCCAGGCCGCTCCCCCGCAGGGCGCACATCAGGTCCGCCAGCCGCTCCGGCCGGTGGCACAGGGCGAACCGCCCCCTGTTTCTCAGCAGGCGGGCCGCGGTGCGGCACAGCTCCTCAAGGGAGCAGTCGGCCTGCCGGGCCCCGCCCCCGTCCCCGCCGTGTCCAGGCTGGAAGTAGGGGGGATTGGAGATGACCAGGTCGAACCCGCCAGCCGGCAGGGTCACCTGCCGCCAGTCCGCCTGGAGGACCGTCCCCTCCAGGCCGCTGTGGGCCAGGTTCTCCCGGGCACACTGGGCCGCCCGCTCCTCCCGCTCCACTCCCGTGAGAGAGAGCCCCCCCTCCCGGGCCGCCAGCATCAGGAGCAGACAGCCGCTCCCCGTCCCCAGGTCGCACACCCGCCAGCCCCGCTTCACTGTAGCGAAGGCCCCCAGGGCCAGGCTGTCTCCCCCCAGGGGAAAGACCCCCTCCTTTACCCCCAGAAGGTAGGGGCCCAGGTGCTCCGCCCCGCTCATCCCATCTCTCCGCCCAGCAGGCCCGCCAGATGCCGTGTGATCCGCCCGGTCAGCCCCCAGATGGCGTGGCCCTGCCACAGATAGACGGGCACCGTCTCCCTCCCCTGCTGCCACCGATATCCCCGTGGGATGCCGATCAGCTGATAGGGGAAGTCCGCCGGCGGGCGGGGCTTCAGGGCGTAGCTGTACTCCAGCGGCGGATTGTGCACGATGTGCTCCAGCGGCACCAGAAAGGTGTGATCTACCTCCGCCGGGTTCAGGGCCATCCTCTCTGCCGCAGCCGTCTCCACCCTGGCCAGCACCGGATACATGATGAAATTGGCTCGGTGGGCCACAAAATCCAGCCGTCCCAGAACGGTGATGGATGCTGTGGGGATGCCCAGCTCTTCCTCCGTCTCCCGGATGGCGCAGGCCTCCGGGGTCTCATCTCCCTCTATCCGCCCTCCGGGAAAGCAGACCTCCCCGGGCTGGCGGCGCATGTCCTGTGAGCGCACCTCATAGAGGATATGCAGCCCCTGCTCCACCAGAGGGACCAGAACTGCGTACTGTCCCGAGGCGTCCATCAGCCCCGGCTCTCTGCCCTTCAGTTTCTCCTCCAGCTGTTCCAGCGTCATTCCGTTCCCCACCTCTTTCAGAGCATCACATTGATGATGAGCACGCTCAGAGACAGGAACGCCCCCAAACATGCTGCTACAAAATAGATGATCTCCCTAGGGCGGACCCAGAAGGCGGCGGTGAATCCCCAGGTCAGGGCCAGGTCCGCCAGCAGGATGGTGTTTTTCCCGATGTTGGCCGCCTGCTGGACGTGGATGGCTACCACCTCCGGCAGCAGGGCCCACCCGCCAGTCCCAGCAGCCCCCAGCAGCAGCAGGACGTAGGTCAGCCGGTTCCGGTTGGCCTGGAGTCTGTCCCGGATCCGGTCCAGGGCCCCTTTTTTCTGCGGCATGGTATCACGTTCCTCTCTCATGGTTTGGAAAAAGCCGGCCCTCAGCCCTGGGGGCTGAGGGCCGGCTCAACGTCCAGATCGTTACATCTTCTCCGGCGCGGTGACGCCCAGCAGACCCAGGCCGTTGGCCAGGACGGCCCGCACGCTGTCCGCCAGCTTCAGCCGGGCGGAGAGCACGCCGGGCTCCTCCCCCTTGATGCGGCAGGCGTTGTAGAAGCGGTGGAAGTCCCCGGCCAGGGACACCAGATACCGGTTAATGCGGCTGGGGTCATAATCCCGAGCCGCCAGATGGAGCTCCTCCGGATACTGGGACAGAGCCTTGATAAGGGCCAGCTCCTCCGGGGCGTTCAGCACACCGGCGTCCACCCCCGCAGCGGCGGGGACCGCCGCCCCCTCCTCCGCCAGCCGGGACACCAAGGAGCAGATGCGGGCGTGGGCATACTGGACATAGTACACCGGGTTCTCGCTGTCCTCCCGCACCGCCAGGTCCAGGTCAAAGTCCAGGGGGCTGGTGCTGGCCCGGGAGTTGAAGAAGTACCGGGCCGCGTCCACTGAGATCTCGTCCAGCAGGTCGTGGAGGGCGATCGCCTTGCCGGAGCGCTTGGACATCCGCACCGGCTTGCCGTCCTGCATCAGGTTGACCAGCTGCATCAGCACCACCACCAGCCGGTGGGAGCCGTCCAGGCCCAGCCCATCCAGGGCGGCCTGGAGCCGGGCCACATGGCCGTGGTGGTCGGCGCCCCAGATGTTGATGGCCTTGTCAAACCCCGCACCTCCAGCTTGTTGCGGTGGTAGGCGATATCGGCGGCAAAGTAGGTATAGAAGCCGTTGGCCCGGCAGAGCACGTCGTCCTTCAGGTCCAGCTTGTCCACCTGCTCCTGGCTCTTCCCCTCCCGCATGAACTTTTCCTTCAGCAGCTGGGTGGTGTTCAGCCACAGGGCCCCGTCCTTCTCATAGGTCCAGCCCTTGTCGGTGAGCAGCTGTACAGTCTCCTCCACATAGCCGCTGTTGTGCAGTTCAGACTCCAGGAACCACTGGTCATACTCGATGCCGTACTTTTTCAGGTCCGCTTTCATCCTGGGGATGTTGACGGACAGGCCATATTCCGCCATAGCGGTCTCCCACGCATCCTGAGAGGTCTGGCCTGGAAACTCTCCCGCCTGGGCCAGGAAGCCCCGGGCCAGCTCCCGGATGTCGTCCCCATGGTAGCCCTCCTCCGGGAAGGGGTAGTTCTCCTCCCCCACCGTCAGCTGCATGCAGCGGGCGTAGATGGACATGGCGAATTTGTGGACCTGGTTGCCGGCGTCGTTGACATAAAATTCTTTCCAGGTGTCCCAGCCGTCCCGCTTCAGCACGTTGGCCAGGGTGTCCCCCAGTACGCCGCCACGGGCGTTGCCCATGTGCATGGGGCCGGTGGGGTTGGCGGAGACGAACTCCACCATCACCCGCTCGCCCTTTCCTTCGCTGCCGGAGCCGTACTCAGGCCCCTCCTGCTCCACCTGGGCGAGGACCTGGCCGTACCACTTGGGCCCCAGAGTAAAGTTCAGAAAACCGGGGCCGGCGATGTCTACCTTCTGGAAATAGCTCCCTGTCAGGTCCATGTGGTCCACAATGGCCTGGGCAATGGCCCGTGGGGCCATGTGCAGGGCCTTGGCCCCCGCCATAGCGAAGGAGGAGGCATAGTCCCCGTGAGCGGTGTCTTTGGGGATCTCCACGGTGGCCTTCACCTCTGCTCCGCCGGTCAGCACACCTGCTGCAGCGGCCCTCTCGTACGCGGCCTGGGTCAGCTCAGCGACCTGAGCCCGCGCGGCCTGGATCATATTGCTCATCTCTCGTATCACACCTTACAATAATTCTTTCTCGCTGGAGTGGGCCGCACTACTGCTTCAAGCTGCAGCCCGGTGCTGCCTCCTTAATCTTGATCTGAAATACATTTCGCGCCGCCACCGTGTGGTCGATCGCCCACCGCGGGCCGGCCCGCGGCGGGGTCCCGGGCTCTTTGATTCCTCGGGCGGGAGTCGATCCCGCCCTGCGGTGCGGGCGCGGAGCGCCCGCAATCGAGATTGACCACGCTACTGCTTCAAGCTACAGCCCGGTGCCGCCTCCTTGATCTTGATCTGAAATACATTTCGTCCCGCCACCGTGTGGTCGATCGCCCACCGCGGGCCGGCCCGCGGCGGGGTCCCGGGCTCTTTGATTCCTCGGGCGGGAGTCGATCCCGGCGGTGCGGGCGCGCAATCGAGATCGACCACGCTACTGCTTCAAGCTACAGCCCGGTGCCGCCTCCTTGATCTTGATCTGAAATACATTTCGTCCCGCCACCGTGTGGTCGATCTCGATGGCATAATCGATCTCAATGTCGCCGCCGCTCTCGCCCACCTGGGCTGTCAAATGCCGGGTGTTCACCCCGATGGACATGGTGCCATAGGGGGTGTTGTACATGGACATGTGCCGCCGCCCCTCCTGAAACACCATTTGGGAGGTGTACTCCCCCACCCGGAGCAGGGTCACCCGCTCCGGCTCTATCTGGAAGGTGGTCAGGGTCCCGTCCATGCCGGTGACGGCGCTCTCCTGATAAGACAGAGTAAAGCTCTCGCCGTCCCGCTCCAAACGCCCCCCTGTCACCAGCTCGATGGTGTCCGGTTCGGCGTTCTCATATTTCTGCATCCCCTTGATGGAGATGATGACCTCTTTTTCCATAGCAGCCTCCAAAATGACGTTGTCCCGTGCGGTCTTGCCGGAGCGCACACCTGCGCCGCCCCCCTGCCGCGGAATGATTATATACTCCCCATCCCGCTCTGTAAAGAAGTTCTGTATGGAAAATCCATTTTCTTTTTCCAGCCGGGGCGCTCCCTCAGTCCTCCTCCTCGATCATGTCCTGAACTGGAGGCGGGGTCTCCGGCTCGTCGTGCTCCATGTGGTCGAAGTACTCCGCCTCGGTGATCACCGGCTTGCGGTGGCGGGCGATGGCCACGATGGTGGGATACAGGATGATGGCCAGCAGGCCGCCGGAAAAGCCGTTGTTATAGAGGTTCAGCCCGGCCACCGGCGTGCCCGCATACAGTACCACCGCCGAGTGGAGGAACCCCGCCAGCACGCCGTAGGGCCAGCCGAAGTAGCCAGAGATGGGAGCCAGGGTAGTCCCGAACAGCATGGCCAGCTGGACGGCGCCGCTGGAGACCGAGGAGTGCATCACGAAGCTGCCCAGGACCACACCGGCCATGATGGGCACGATGTTGCCCGCATGCTTTCCAAAGGCAGAGAAGCCCACGATAGTCAGGACCCCGCCCACTGTGGGCCCATTCAGGTCCCCGCCGGTGAGCAGGATCACCCCCATTGCGATCAACCCGTTGACCCCCATGTTGATCAGCACCGGCGCCGCGCCAAACATGCGCAGATAGTCGCTGGGGGCCCGGCCGCTGGTCTGGAGCAGGCGGCGGTAACCCGCCCAGGCCGCCCAGACCGGCTTCCTGCAGAAAAACAGGCCGGCAAGGATGGCTGCTATGCACATCGTCCCCAGCAGCCCGCCGAACAGAGCGTTGTACCCTGTGGCCCAGAGGTAAGAGACCTCCGGCTCCGCCCCGAAGGAGCTCATCAGGGACACCAGCAGCATGGCCATCAGCCCGCAGGCAAACCCTACATTGTACAGGTTCATCCCGTTCTGGATCTTGTATGTATAGGCGGACAGAGAGGGCATTACAAAGCCGATCATCAGGCCGGTCGCCACCCCAAGCACCGGGGTGCCCCAGCCGTTGTCCAGGATGATATAGCTGATGACCGGCCCCAGGGCCGAGGACAGCAGGGCCACGGCCGCATACTTTCCAAAGGGCTCCTTTCTGCTCTTGGCGTACAGCCAAGTCCCCAGGACGATGGGCCAGGTGTTGACCGGGTTCTTCCCAAACAGGGAAAACCCCGCCATCAATCCTACCACCACCAGCGTGAAGCCGTTGGCCGGTTCCCCAGAGCTGCGCAGGATCAGCACCGAGAGGGCGGTGACTACAGAGGAGTTGATCAGGGCTGCCCCCACGCCGGCCAGCCGGACATAGTCAGTGATGAGGGGGTCCTCCGTCATCACGATGCGGATCAGGCCCCGTGCAATATTGTCCGGGGTATCCAGCAGCGCGCCCGCCAGGAAAAGCCCGGAGGCAAAGATCAGCAGCATGATATACAGGGTCTCGTACCGCATGTGGCGTGTATCCTGTGAATGGGGCATTCGTAGTCCCTCCCGATCCGATTTTTGATTTTCTGCCGCCTGTGGCGCGGCGGGGCCTCTTTTCCCCTCTCCTTATTGATACTCCGCCTTTTCCTGAAAATATTCCCGGGCCTGCTGGGCGTTCCTGCGGATCTCCTCCGCCAGCTCCTCCATAGAGGGAAACTTCCGCTCCCCCCGCAGGCGGTGATAGAACTCCATCCGCATCGTCTGACCGTACAGGTCCCCGTCAAAGTCAAGATGAAGCCCTCCACCGTCACCCGGCGGTCTCCGTCCTGCACTGTAGGGCGCACCCCCACGTTGGTAACGGCGATACGGCTCTCCCCCCCGAAGCAGACTTTGGTCGTATAGACGCCGAAGGCAGGCACGATGACTCCCTCCGGGATATGCAGGTTCACCGTGGGAAAACCCAGGGTGCTGCTGCCGATTTTTTTGCCGTGGGCCACCTTCTGAGTCAGGACATGGGGATGCCCCAGGAACTGGACCGCCCGCTCCATCTCCCCCTGGGCGATCAGGGTGCGGATGTAGGTGGAAGAGATGGTGATGCCGTCCTGCTCCACCTTGGGGATGATGTCACATCCGATGCCCAACTGGGCGCACTTCTCCTGGAGGCGCCGGGGGTTGCCCTTACCCATATAGCCGAAGTGGAAGTCGTGGCCGGCCACCACATGGACCGCGCCCAGTTCTTCCGCCAGATACCGGTCCACAAAGTCCTCCCAGTCCATGCGCATCATGCCATCAAAGTTGGACACCACCACCTCCTGGATGCCGTAGCGGCTCCGCATCAGCCATCCCCGGTCCTCCACCGAGCTGAGCAGGGGCACTGTCTGGCCCGTGATGGCGGCGGTGGGGCTGCGGTCAAAGGTGAATGCGGCCGCCACCGCATCCAGCTCCCGGGCCTTGTCCACCACCCGGCGAAGCAGGGCCCCGTGCCCGTTGTGGACTCCGTCAAAAAAGCCGAGGGCGATCACTCGTCTGTTCTTGTTCACAATCTGATAAGTCTCCTTCTTTTTCTCTCTGCGGACTTCCGGGCGCTCACACCGGGAAGAAGCTCTTGATGGTGGTCAGCCTTCCCCGCTCCATCCGGCTCAGGGCTAGGAAGGTCCCCTCCGCCCCATAGACCCGGTACTCCCCGTCCGGTGTCTCCGGCAGGAACAGGCTCATGCCGTTGCGCACCTTTTTCTCTGCCGGAGGCTTGAGGATCAGCACAGGGCGGTCAGCAAAGTAGGCGTCCACCCCCAGAAGCAGGGACGCGGGTCCCTCCGCCTGGAGCACCTGCTCCAGAGGCAGGGCGTCCTCCAGCTTGAACCCGGCCGCCATGGTCCGGCGCAGGCCGCTCATGCAGCCCCCGCACCCCAGTGCCCGGCCAATATCATGACACAGGGTGCGCACATAGGTCCCCTTGGAACACCGGACCCGCAGGGTGTAATCCGCCGGCCCCGTCTGCTCTTCCAGCGTCAGGCTGTGGATGGTGACGGCCCGGGGCTGCCGCTCCACCTCCTGGCCCTTTCGGGCCAGCTCATAGAGCTTCTTTCCTCCCACCTTGATGGCGGAGTACATGGGGGGGATCTGCCGGATCTCTCCCCGGAACTGCCCCAGTACCTGCTCCAGCTCCGCCTGGGAGACGGAGACCGGCCGCTCCGCCAGCACTGTGCCGGTGGTGTCCTGGGTGTTGGTCTCCACCCCCAGCCGCAGGCCGGCTACATACTCTTTCTCCGACTCGGAGGCAAACTCCACCGCCCGGGTGGCCCGGCCCACGAACACGGGGAGCACACCTGTCGCCATGGGGTCCAGTGTACCGGCGTGGCCGATGCGCCTTTCGTGGAAGATCCCTCTCAGCTTGGCGCACACATCCATACTGGTCCAATCTTGGGGCTTGTCGATGATGATGATGCCGTCAGCCATGACGCACCTGCTCTATCGCCCACAGGATGGCCCGCTTGGCCTCCTCCACGCTGCCCTCCACCGTGGCGCCGGAGGCGGCGGCGTGGCCCCCGCCCCCCAGCAGGGCGCATACCCTGCTGGCGTTAAGGACCTCCGGATCAGTGCGCAGGGACAGCTTGCACGTCCCGGGCCTCAGCTCCCGGATGGTGATCGCATTCTTCACGCCCTCCACCTGTCCCACAAAGGAGGCGATATCCTCCAGGTCCCGCTCGTCGGCCCCCAGCTGGGCCACCATCGCCAGGTCCACCGCCGCCACGGCGGTCTCCCCGCCGTCAAACAGCTCCATGCCCTCCACGATCCGGCTCTCGATCCGGAGGCGCTTCAGGGTCTTGGTCCGGAAGTGGCGCTTGTTCAGCTCCGCCGCAGGGATGCCGGTCTCCATCAGGGCGGCCGCCGTCCGGTGGGTGTCCGCCGTGGTGTTTCCGTAGACGAAGCAGCCGGTGTCGGTAGACACCGCCACGTAGAGGGGCACCGCCATCTCCCGGGTGACCGGGCCCAGCAGGCCCGCAATATCATAGATCAGCTCCCCGCAGGCCGCCCGCCCGGCGTCCAGGCAGGTCTCCCGGGCAAAAAACTCCTGGGAGGGGTGGTGGTCGATGGCCAGGTCCACCCGCTCCAGGTAACACCGGGCGTTCTCCGGGAACAGCCCCCGGGCGGCGATATCCACCGATACCACGGTGTCCGGGCTCCAGCCCTCCGGGGCGGTCAGCCCCTCCAGATAGGGGGTGAAGAGGCTGGTGGCCTCCGGGTTTTCCAGCACCCAGGCCGTCTTTCCCCGCCCCGCAGGCCAGACACAGCCCCGCTGCGCAGCCGATGGTATCTCCGTCCGGCCGGACGTGGGTGAGAATCAGAAAATCCTCCCGTTCCATCAGCCACTCCGCTGTCTGTCGCTCATTCATATCCAGGTCTCCTTTGCCCTCCGGGCCTCTGTTTACTCCTTGGGCCCCTCCACGCTGCGCAGCAGCTCCAGAATGTGGGCTCCCTTGTCGATGGAGTCATCCAGCTGGAACACCAGCTCTGGGGTGTAGCGCAGCCTCAGGGCGCTCCCCAGCTCCCGGCGCAGCCAGCCAGAGGCGGATCTCAGTCCCTTGAGCACCCGCTCCCCGTTCTCCTTGTCCAGTACGCTGATATATGCCTTGGCGTACCGCAGATCCGGGGTGGTCTCCACCGCTGTCACCGAGATCATCCCAGACACCCGAGGGTCCTTGACCGCGGGGATCAGAGCGGACAGCTCCCGCTGGATCTCCTCGTTGATGCGTCCGATGCGATTGCTTGCCATAGTTGGTCCTCCTTCCCGGGCAAAACCGCCCGCAGATGAAAATCAAATGGTGACCGCCATCCGGCACTGGCCGGGGCAGCCGTTTTGTGCGGGAGGGTCGCACAGCTGCTCCAGGGCTTCCCGGTCCAGATCGCCCAGCCTCCCCTGGAACCGGGCGATCTTCTCCTCCCGGTCGTCTCCCACCCACAAATTCCACAGCTCTATTGTCTCGCCAGGGCGGCAGCTGCGCTTCAGGTAGGCCCTCAGCTGCTCCGCCTCCGCTTCTGCGGCCTCGACATTCAGCTCGTACTGCCAGAGCTTCATCTCCAGCCCCAGTGCCTCCACCGCGTCCCGGTAATACTGATGCGGCTGGATGGAAAATCCGGGAGTCTCCACCTGAACGCACGCTCCGCCCGCTGTGGAAGCAGAACTCCGGCGTATCCCGGAGTCGTACAGTGGCAGGGGGTGATCGGCCGCCACCAGCATCACATAGCTCACAGCACAGCTCCTTTCACGCAGACAGACCCGTCCCTCCTCAAATGAATTGGGGATGGAACGGGCCTGTTTTCGGTTGTTCCTTTTACTCCGGTACTCCGGCCGCCGCTGGGGGGAGCACGCCTCGTCCCCGCAGGGTCCGTATCTCCTGCGGCCCATCTCGGAACTGCGGGTCTGCCTAGAGACAGAGGAAGGTCAGACCTCGATCTGCTCCATCAGGAAGGCCTCTACAATATCGCCCTCCTTGATATCCTGGAACTTCTCGAAGGTGATGCCGCACTCGTAGCCCGCGGCCACCTCTTTCACGCTGTCCTTGAAGCGCTGGAGGGAGGCGATGGCCCCGTCGTAAATGACAATGTTGTCCCGGAGGAGGCGCATCTGGGCGTTGCGCTGCATCTTGCCATCCAGCACATAGCAGCCGGCCACCATGCCCACTCCGGTGATGCGGAACACATTGCGCACCTCGGCCCGGCCCAGGTCCACCTCTCGGAATTTGGGGGCCAGCATACCCTTCATAGCCGCCTCCACCTCGTTGATGGCGTCGTAGATGACCCGGTACATCCGCATATCCACATTGGACCGGGCGGCGGTCTCCTTGGCGTTGGCGTCAGGGCGGACGTTGAAGCCCACAATGATGGCACCGGAGGTAGAGGCCAGCATCACGTCGCTCTCGCTGATGGCGCCCACGGCGCAGTGGATGACCCGGACCCGGACCTCCTCATTGGACAGCTTCTCCAGGGATGCCTTCACTGCCTCAGCGGAGCCCTGAACGTCTGCCTTGACGATGATGTTCAGGTTCTTCATCTCACCGGCCTGGATCTGGCTGAACAGATCCTCCAGGGTGACCTTGCCCACTGCGCTGCCGGAGGCCATCTTGTTCTCGTGCTTGCGCTGCTCCACCAGCTCCCGGGCCATGCGCTCGTCAGCCACGGCGTGGAAGTCATCGCCCGCGCCGGGCACCTCACTCATGCCAATGATCTCCACAGGAACGGAGGGGCCGGCGGACTCCACCTTCTGGCCCTGGGCGTTGGTCATGGCGCGGACACGGCCCACGGCGGTGCCCGCGATGATGACATCGCCCTGATGCAGGGTGCCGTTCTGGACCAGCAGGGTGGCCACGGGGCCGCGGCCCTTGTCCAGCCTGGCCTCGATGACGGCACCGTGGGCGGAACGGTTGGGGTTGGCCTTCAGCTCCCGCATCTCGGCGGTAAGGACCACCATGTCCAGCAGGTTGTCAATGCCCATGCCCGTCTTGGCGGAGATGGGGCAGATAATGGTCTCGCCGCCCCACTCCTCGGGCACCAGCTCATACTCGGTGAGCTGCTGCATGATCCGGTCGGGATTGGCGGTGGGCTTATCCATCTTGTTGATGGCTACGATGATGGGGATCTCAGCGGCCTTGGCGTGGTTGATGGACTCCACGGTCTGGGGCATGATGCCGTCATCAGCGGCCACCACCAGGATGGCCACGTCGGTGATCATGGCGCCCCGGGCGCGCATGGCGGTGAATGCCTCATGGCCGGGAGTGTCCAGGAAGGTGACCGGGCTGCCCTTCACATCCACCTGATAGGCGCCGATGTGCTGGGTGATGCCGCCCGCCTCTCCGGAGACCACGTTGGCGTGGCGGATATAGTCCAGCAGGGAGGTCTTGCCGTGGTCCACGTGGCCCATGACCACCACCACGGGGGCGCGGGGCTGCAGATCCTCCTCCTTGTCCTCCGTGGTGTCGATCAGCTTCTCCTCGATGGTGACCACCACCTCCTTCTCCACCTTGCAGCCCATCTCCTCGGCGATGATGGCGGCGGTGTCAAAGTCGATGATGTCGCTGAGGGAGGCCATGACCCCGTTCTTGATGAGGCACTTGACCACCTCCGCGCCGGTCTTCTTCATCCGGCTGGCCAGCTCACCCACTCCGATCTCATCGGGGATCAGCACCTTCACCGGTGCCTTCTTGGCGATCTCCAGCTGGAGACGGCGCAGGCGCTCCTGCTCCTCCTGCTTGCGCTTGTTGCCCGGCCCCTGCTGGCGGCCGCGCTGGCGCTGGGCGTTGCGTCCCTGGAACTTCTGCTTGCCGCCCCGGTCCTGCTGACGCTGGTCGGTGAAGGACTCCAGCCGCTCGTCGTACTTCTCCAGGTTGACGGCTCCGCCCTTGCGGGTGTCCACCACCTTCTTCTCCGGCACGCGGGTGGCGGGGCGGGCCTGGGCCTGCTCCGGCTTGCCCCCCTGAGCGCGGGGCTGCTCCCCGCTCTTGTCGGCCTGGGGCGCAGCGCTCTGTGGCCTGCTCTCCCCCTTGGCAGCCGGCTTGGAGGCGCTCTGCTGTGGCTGGGCTGGCTTCGCCTGGGCCGGCTTGGGCTCATGGTAGACGTCCGCAAAAATGGACTCTATGTTCTCCACCTGGTTGTGCTGGGTCAGATAGTCGAAAATAACGGCCAGCTCCCGCTCCTCCAGGACCTGCATGTGGTTCTTGGGGGTCTGGCTGTATTTGGTCATGATCTCCGCGATGTCCTTGGAATTCAGCTTGAAGTCCTTGGCCACCTCGTGGACACGGTATTTGTTCATCATATAGGGCCACCTCGTTTCTTAGGGTTTCCCGGCAGGGTTCCTGCCGCCGGATCTGGGCTTCGCAGTCAGCTTCCGCCCGCCCGGCCCCGGTTTCCCGGGGAATGTTCGGGGCGCTCTCCCCGTCCCGGTCTCCGGCCTGCCCGGCCGTCTGCCTGAGCCGCCTTTGCCCCGCTCCCGCCTGGACGTTGTCGGCGGGGCCTCTTCCCTCTTGCTGGGGCGAGAGGGCGGGGCCGCCCAGGGCTTGTGCTTTCCCTGTCTCATATTTTTCTCGTGCTGGCGTTTTTCTCTCTGGCGCATCAGGGCGCGGTCCGCCTTAGCCCTCAGCTGCTGAGCTGCGGGGCCGTACCGCTCCTCGTCCCGAGCGGCCAGCTTCTCCGCCAGGGCGGCGGCGAACCCGAAGTCGGTCACCGCGAGCATGGCGCAGGAGCTGCGTCCCAGCTGCTCCCCCAGCTCCGCCTTGGTGAAGGGCATTTGGAGCCACAGGGCGCCCCCGGCCTCTCCGAAGTGGGCGGCCCGCCGCACCGTATTGGGGGCGGCGTCCGCCGCCAGCAGGAGCACGCGGGCCTGGTGGGCCCGGGCGGCCGCGCCCACCGGTTCCTCTCCGATCTCCAGCCGTCCGGCCTTTTTGGCCAAACCCAGGAGATGGAGGATGGGGTCATGGGGCATCGCCGGGCACCTCCTTCATCTGCTCCTCCAGGCGCTCATAGACCTCTGGAGGGATCGCCTGGGCGAAAGCCCGCTCCAGAGCCTTGGACTTTCTTGCCCGGGCCAGACACACGCTGTCCGGGCACAGATACGCCCCGCGGCCGGGCAGCTTTCCCCGGAAATCCAGGGAGATGGCCCCTTCCGGGGACTTGACCACCCGGATCAGTTCTTTTTTCGGTCTCATTTCCCGGCAGCCGACACATTGGCGCATAGGGAGCTTCTTGGGCACGGTCCGCACCACCCTTCGACGAATTAGGAATTAGGCGTAAGGAATGATGGGGAGGGGGATGATCCCCAGCTCCCCGGTCCCGGTTCTTGTACGGTTAGTCTTCCTCTGCGGGAGCGGTCTCCCCGGTCCCGGCAGAGTCCTCCGCAGGCGCCTCGGCCTCCTCGACGAACAGTTCCTCCTCGGGAGCCTCGATGGGCTCCAGGGGGGCCGAGGCCGGCTTGATATCGATCTTGTAGCCCGTCAGCTTGGCTGCCAGGCGGGCGTTCTGGCCCTCCTTACCGATGGCCAGGGAGAGCTGATCATCCGGAACCACCACCCGGCAGCTCTTGCCGTCAGGCAGGGGCTCCACGCTGATGACGTCGGCAGGAGAGAGGGCGGCGGCGATGTACTCGGCGGGGTCGTCAGAGTACTTGATGATGTCCATCTTTTCGCCCTTCAGCTCTTCCACGATGGTGTTCACCCGCTGTCCCCTGGGGCCGACACAGGCACCGATGGGGTCCACATTGGGGTCAGCGGACCAGACGGCCAGCTTGGTGCGGGAGCCCGCCTCCCGGGCGATGGACTTGACCTCCACCGTCCCGTCATAGATCTCAGGCACCTCCAGCTCAAACAGGCGCTTGACCAGCCCGGGGTGGGTGCGGGAGATGAGCACCTGAGGACCCTTGGTGGCCCGGCGCACCTCCACCACATAGACCCTCAGGCGGCTGCCCTCCTGATAGGTCTCGCCCCGCACCTGCTCGTTGACGCTGAGGTAGGCCTCCGTGCTCTCGGAGCCGCTGCCGATGCGCAGGGCCACTGCACCGCTGCGGGGATCAATCCGGGTGATGATGCCAGTGAGGATCTCGTGCTCCTTGGAGGTGAACTCGTCATAGATCATCCCCTGCTCCGCCTCCCGGATTCCCTGAATGATGACCTGGCGGGCAGTCTGGGCGGCGATGCGGCCGAAGTTCTTGGGCTTGACCTCAATGCGGATGGTGTCCCCCAGCTCCACTCGGGGCAGGGACAGGCGGGCCTCCTCCAGACTGATCTCAGTGCCCGGATTGTCCACCTCCTCCACCACCTCTTTTTTCAGGAACATGCGGACCACTCCGGTCTCCTCGTTGGCCTCCACGGTCAGGTTGTCACCCACCCCCTCGTGGTCCCGGCGGTAGGCGGAGATCAGGGCCTGGGTGATCTTTTCCATCATATAGCCCTTTTTGATGCCCTTCTCCTCCTCGATCTGGGCGATGGCGGCAAAAAACTCCTTGCTGTCCAGCTCGGTGCTGTTGACCTTTTTCGTTACTCTCTTAGCCACGGTAATTCCTCCTAAACGTATCAAAAGCGGGGGTACAGCCGCGTCTGGGCGACCTCTTTTTTCTCAAACGTGATGGGCATCCCGTTCAGCTCCAGGGTGATATCCCCATCCGCCCAGCCTGTCAAACGCCCCACAAAGTCCTTTTTCCCGTCTTTGGGCCGGTAGAGGCGCACCTCCACCTCTTCTCCACAGAAGCGCTGGAAGTGCTCCGGCTTCTTCAGCACCCGGTCGGCCCCGGCGGAGGACACCTCCAGGGTATAGCTTCCCTCGATGGGGTCCGCCTCATCCAGTGCGTCGGACAGGGGGCGGGACACCGCCTCGCAGTCGTCGATGGACACACCTGTCTCCTTGTCGATGTAGATCCGGAGATACCACGTGCCCGCTTCCTTGACATACTCCACATCCCAAAGGGAGCAGCCCGCTGCCTCTGCCAGCGGCTGCGCCAGTTGGGCCACCAGATCGGTCACTTTCGCCATGGACTTCCTCCTGTCCGGGGCTGAATGTGCCCCCATTTTCTCAATCAAAAAGAGCGGAGCCGCAGCCCCACTCTAACCAATACTACCATAATTACTGTTTCACTATACCATACAAAGTTCTGGATTGCAAGGGGCAGCCCAGAATATTTTTAAAAAAGCAGAGAAAATTTTTCTCGCCTCAGGATATCTCGCCTCTTTCCTGTCTATTCTTTCAAGCAGCGGCACGTCCTATCCTCGCCTGCCTGCGCAGGAGCTTTCTTTCCCAATCGGGGCGGTGTGTGGTATCCTTCCAAAGTTCTCCCTCTCGGCGCACTGTCGGAAAGCTCCCTCGGCGATTGACAAATATGGCACATATACTATAATATAGAGAGGGGGATCTCCCCGCCCGAGCTTCCAACAAAAGGAGGTCCTGTGGATGACTCTGGAATTTACCAACAAGCAGTTTCGGCGCCTGCTGGACCTGGTCTATATCGGCAACTGGATCCTCAACTCCACACGGGGAGACCAGCGCTTCGCGGATTACGACGAGGTAGAAAGCCTTGTCTTCGGCAAGGCCCTGGTCAGCGGTATGCCCGCCCTGGCCGAGGTGTATGAGGGGGAGATCGTCCCCTCCCGCGCCTTTGCAGAGGGCGGCATCCACGAGGCCATCATGGAGTATGAGAACAACGTATTCTTCGATATTCTGGCCGAGGATCTGGCCCGTCGGGACATGGATGATGTCCCCATCGACGAGAGCAACTTTGCCGAGCTCACCAGCCGGATCGACGCCTACATCACCGAGTTCGAGGAGCATGGCACTGACAACATCCTGGTGGATGCCGAGGGGCTGTGACCCCGGGCGCAGCCAGAACGCGGCGCGGCCAAAAGGCCGCGCCGCGTTTCTGTGTCTGCTCCTGCCCTCTCTCCGCCCTGAAACAAGAGCCGGACGCCGGACCTGTATCCAGGTCCGGCGTCCGGCTTTCTGTCTGAGGCTCAGGCCTTCTGGGCCGTGCCCTCTGTTTTGGCCGCCGCCTCCGCCTTTGGCTGAGGCTTGGGCACAGGGACGACCTTCTCCCCAGGCTGTCCTGGGGACCAGCTCCCGGCCGGCCACCGCGTCGGTGATGCTGCGGCCGCTGGCCTGCTTAGCGTGGCCCTCCACATCCATCCGATTGCGGGGGCTGCGCACCAGACAGCCGGCCCCCTGGACACAGCCGCCGTCACAGGCCATGCCTTCGATGAAGTTGCCGTCCAGCACGCCCCGTTTCGCCTTCAGCAGGGCCACCTCGCAGGCTTCGATGCCGCTGCACGGCACTGCCTTCAGCTGGAACTCCTTATCCAGCCCCTTCTCCTTCAGGGCCTCCGCCACCGCCTGGGCCACACCGCCGCTGCGGGCGAAGTTCCGGCCGAAGGGGCTTGCCTCGTCCAGCGGGGCCTCCTCCAGGGATTCCAGGTCGATGCCGCGGGACTCGAACATGGCGAACAGCTCCTCGTAGGTCAGGGCGCAGTCAATGGCGTTCATGGTGCGGCCCAGCTGGAACTCCTTCTTTTTCGCCACGCAGGGGCCGATGAAGATCACCTTGGCATCCGGGTCCTTCTCCTTGATGTGCAGACCGATCATCACCATAGGGGACGGGGTGCGGGAGATCAAATTCTCCATCTCCGGGTGCTTTTTCTTGATGTACCCCACAAAGCCGGGACAGCAGGAGGAGCACAGCATCCCCTTCTCCACCAGCTCTTCCGACTCCCGATCTGCCACCATATCAGCCCCCAGAGCCACCTCGGCCACTCCGTTGAAGCCCAGCTTCTTCAATCCGGCCACCACCTGGCCGTAGGAGGCGGGGCGAACTGCCCCACGATGGAGGGGCCAGCACGGCATAGGTCTTGTAGCCCCAGTGCTCAGCACCCATGATCATGTGGATGGCATCGGTGATGAAAGACTTGTCCTGAATGGCGCCGAATGGGCACTGATACACACAGTTCCCGCAGGCGATGCACTGGCTCACGTCAATGGATGCTTTCCGGTCCGGGCCCATGGAGATGGCCTTGGCCGGGCAGCCCTTCTCACAGGGCCTCTGGGTCTTGAGAATGGCGCTGTACTGACAGGCGGATACACATCGGCCGCAGGAGATGCACTTTTCATGGTCGATACAGGCCCGGTGATTCACAATAGTGATGGCATCCTTGGGGCAGGCATGGACGCACCGCGTGGCCAGGCATCCCCGGCAGGAGGGCCCCACGGTGATCTCGGTCACCGGACACTCGTCACAGGCGATAGGCAGCACCTCCACCAGGCAGGGGTTGCTCTTGTCCCCTCCCATAGCCAGCTTGACCCGGCTGTTGATGATGGCCCGCTCCTTATAAATACAGCAGCGCAGCGTGGCCGTGGGCCCGGGGATGATCTTCTCCGGGATGTCCAGAATAGCAGTCCCGGTCTGGAGCCTGTCCTCCCAGGTCAGGCGGGCCACCTCTGTAAGCACCGCGGTCTTCAATTCCTGGATCTTCGTTTCAAATGTACGCATTGTCTCCCTCTTCTCTCTGCCAGTCCCGTTTTCCCGGTTTTTCCGCTGGCATCTTCTCTTCTTCCCTCAACTTTTGCAAGTTTTCTTTCATTTTTTATGTCATTTTATCGCAACTCTTCCACCTCTGTCAATACAAATTTCCAACAGTTTTCCACCCATGTTTCTTTTTCTCTTTGGTCACCCAAGTCCCGCCGCACCTCTCCCCCCTCCGCCGCATAGTCTGAGATAGAAAATCAGAGGCACGGGGGAAATTTTCCCTCCGGCGCCCAAAAACGGAGGGTCGGCCATGTCACCTGTCAATTCGATACAGTATTTTCTGGGGGCAAACTCCCCCACAGGATTCTATTCTCTCTACGACCAGCTTCTTCCGCCGGAGCAGGCCTCCGCCATCTACATCCTGAAGGGCGGCCCCGGCTGTGGGAAATCCACCCTGATGCGCCGCGTGGCTGCCCTGGCCCAGGAGGCAGGCGAGCCCGTGGAGTACATCCTCTGCTCCGGTGACCCGGATTCCCTGGATGCCATCCTCCTCCCAGGCAAAAAGGCCGCTCTGGTGGACGGCACCGCCCCCCATGTGGTGGAGCCGAAATATCCAGGGGTGGTGGAGCAGTACATCAATCTGGGGAAGTGCTATGACCACAACGGGATGGAGGGACTCCGCACCGCCATTATTTCCTGTATGCGAGGCTACAAGGGGCACTACCAGCGGGCATACCGCTGTCTGGATGCGGCTGCCGAGCTGATGTACGACGTCCGCTCCACCTTGGACTCCGACGCGCTGGAGGAAAAGCTGTCCAAACGCGCCCGGGGCATCCTGGATCGGGAGCTGAAGCCCCGGAAGGGGGCGCCCGCCGGCACGGTGAAACAGCGTTTTCTCGGCGCCGTCACCCACCGCGGACAGATGTGCCTCTGGGGACAGTGGAGTGCCAGTGCCAGCGGATCTATGAGCTCTCCGACCGGTATGGCTTGGCCCACCGAATGCTGGCCCATCTGCTCTCGGGTGCCCTGAAGGCAGGCTATGATGTGGTGGCCTGCCCCTCTCCCATGGCGCCGGACCGGCTGGAACACCTGCTCATCCCCCAGCTCTCCCTGGCCTTTCTTTCCTCCTCTCCGGCGCACCCCTACCCCGGCAAGGCCTATCGTCGCCTCCTTCTGGACAACGCCGTCTCCGCCGATCTGCTCCGCCGCAGCAGGCCCCGGCTGCGCTTCTCCCAAAAGATCACCAGCGCCCTGATGGATGAGGCCGTGGATTCCCTCTCCCAGGCCAAGGCCATGCACGACGACCTGGAGGCCCTCTATCACCCCTATGTCAACTTCGAACTGGTAGACGAGACCGCCCTCGCCATTGCTGCGGAGCTCTCCCTCCTTTGAAAGCTGTTTTCTACAGCAAAGCGGCACGCCGTCCCAGATGGCGTGCCGCTTTGTTATGGTGGTCCTATAAAAAGGGGGCCCATCCCTCAGATCTTCTCTCCTACCACTTGGGCCTTGATCAGGTTGGTGGTCCCGCTCTGCCCGATGGGCACACCGGCAGTGATCACCACTGTATCCTCTGCGGACACCACCTCTTCCTTTCTGGCACACTCCACACACAGGAAAGCAGGCGGTCTGTGGAGTCCACTGACCCGAACAGGAATGGGTGGACACCCCAGGTAATGGCCAGCTGGCGGCGCACCCGCTCCGTAGTGGTGAATGCGGCGATGGTGCAGCCTGGGCGGAAGCGGGAGATCACCCGGGCAGAGTTTCCCGACTGCGTGGCCACTAGGATGGCCTTCGCCTCCAGATCCAGTGCCGTGGTGCAGCAGCTGTGGCTGATGGCATCGCTGATGGGGCGTTCCGCCCGCTTGGAGAACCCCATCTTCTGGAACCTGCCCCAGTAGTTGATGGCCTGCTCCGCCGCCAGCACAGTGTCCGCCATGGTGCGCACAGCCTCCAGGGGATATTTGCCCGACGCGGTCTCCCCAGAGAGCATGACGCAGGAGGTCCCATCGAATACAGCATTTGCCACGTCGGAGACCTCCGCCCGAGTGGGTCTGGGGTTTCTCATCATGGAGTCCAGCATCTGGGTGGCCGTGATGACCGGCTTCCCCTGGTGAATACACTTGGCGATCATCTCTTTCTGGAGCACGGGCACCTGGCAGGCAGGCACCTCCACCCCCAGGTCTCCCCGGGCCACCATCAGCCCGTCTGAGGCCTCGATGATCTCGTTCAGGTTGTCCACACCCTCCAGGTTCTCGATCTTGGAGATAATCCTGATCCCCTGTCCACCGTGCCGGCACAGTTCCTCCCGGATATCCTCCACATCCTCCGCCTTGCGGACAAAGGAGGCCGCCACATAGTCAAAGTCCTGCTCCGCCGCGAACCGGAGGTCCTCCCGGTCCTTTTCCGTCAGCGCCGGCAGATGGATATGTACGTTGGGGATGTTGATGCTTTTGTTGTTGGAGAGAACGCCCCCGTTCTCCACCTCACAGTGGATCTCCGGCCCTCTCACCTCTTTGACCAGCAGATCCACCAGTCCGTCGTCCACCAGGATGTGACAGCCGGGCTCCACTTCGTTTGCCAGGTTCTGATAGGTCACTGACACCCGTCCGGCATCGCCCTCTACCTCTTCCGTGGTCAGGATGAAGGGGGCGCCCCGTTCCAGGCTCACCGGGCCGTCCCGGAAGGCCTTGATGCGGATCTCCGGGCCCTTCGTGTCCAGAATCGTGGCCACCGGGCGCCCCAGCTCATCCCGCACCCGCTTCAGCTTTTGCAGCGTGGCCAGCTGGGACTCGTGCGTGCCATGGGAAAAGTTGAATCTTGCCGCGTTCATGCCAGCCAGAATCAGCTGGCGCAGGGTCTCCTCATCGTCCACAGAGGGCCCCAGTGTGCATATGATCTTTGTCTTTCTCAATTCAGGCATAACTGTTACCTCTTTCCCTGTTTCCTTGCAATTGTCTCGCTTCTTCCGCTCCTATCATACTACATTTTTTGCCGTTTGAATATTTGTTTTCTGTTAAAATCCCGGGGAACGGGGCGCGGTGCGGCGAGAAAAAACTGCGGCTGCTATTTTCGAAATCAGACAGTTTAGACAAATCAGCGTTTTCCTCTTGACGCACTCCGGTTTTCTGCGTATAATATTTAAGCACATATCTCAGCGCAGCAAAATTATGTTTTATTCCGTGTGCGCCGTCTGCCCGCTTCCAGAGCCAGTCATCCCAGACAGGGCCCAGACGTTTCTGATACGCTGGAATAGCTCAGTCGGTAGAGCAGCTGATTCGTAATCAGCAGGTCGCGTGTTCAAGTCACGTTTCCAGCTCCAAAACACCCCGCAAACATACTCGTTTGCGGGGTGTTTTTGCGCCCTTTTGCGGGATACATCAGGGCCTTGGCCCACAAGCTGAAAGAAGCGGAAAGCACTGGAGAAAAGGGATTTGCCTTTTCTCCGGTGCTTTTCCTGTGCTCACATGACATGCGTCATAAAACTGCCCATCTTCTCCGCCGCCTGCTCCTGCACCAGCAAATCCACCGCTTCTTGGGGGATGGAGATTTTTCGGGCATAGGTCGCTGTCTTGGGCCGAGCCACCTCGATCCCGCCGCCCTGGACGCCCCACTTGGATACCAACAGTGCTTTGCGCTCCACCTCCAGATTGCTCCAGAGCAGGGCGGCCAGTTCGCCTTTCCGCAGGCCGCTGATTCGTTCCACAAAGAACACAGGGAGCATCCAGCGGGTATCTGCCTTCCTTGAGGCAGGCGCAATGTCCTTTTGCTACAGTTCTTACTGCATCATTGCAAATGGATATCAGGAAGAGAGCCTTCCTTTAAATATTTCGATATATTTTACAAAGAATTTACCGCAGTGCGGTAGCTGAAAAAGCTTTGCTGATATACGATATGTTTCTGGCCCGGTCATAAAAGAAGCATTAAGGAGAAAAACAAGCTGAGCTTGTGCGCGAAAAGCCTGCGGGTGATGGAAAGGCCATCGCCATGATGCTGCATTTCAGCAGCCTCACCACAGCCAGGTTTCAACTGATGGTCACGCTGTTGAAACTTGCCTGGCAAGACCAGAATTTCCTGGAAGTCTGGCGGTGTGCTCCCGCTGTATTCTGTCGAAAATGCCCTCTGAGGCTCGGCCCAGATTGGGCCGAGCCTCAGAACACAATACAAAGATTAGGGCGCTGGGAAGGAAATGGTTCAAACAGTACATCTATCTGCCGCCCAATCTTTCCTCCGGTCTGCTGTCCATCATTACTGCGGGGAAGCGTGTACCTTTTATTGGGTGCGGTTGCAAAAGGTGCACGCCTTGCCCGCATCATTGACAGAGTAGCCGACCATGGTAATCAGCTGTGATCCGCATCAAAAAAATTCAGTATTTATTACAAATGGACCACTAATATTTTGTAATAACACGCACTTAAAAAACTTGGACCATGTAAATTTATTACAAAGCGAGGAGCAGGAAAATGCAACATGACATACAGGTTTTAGACCGAGTGAAAAGCGCTTATGCTACCCTGCGCCCCTCGGAGCAGCGGGTGGCAGACCAGGTGCTGGCTGATCCGGAGAAGTGCACCCGGTGCACCATCGCAGAACTGGCAGATCAAGTACAGGTAAGCCAGCCAACGGTGGTCCGGTTTGTGCAGGCGCTTGGCTTTGACGGCTACCGGAGCTTCAAATACTGCCTGCTGCGGGATCGGAGTGGAAAATCTCCAAAGAGCCCCTACTTTGACCACCTGGGTGACTTTGACCTCAAGCCCTGGGACCGCCTGGAGGGCCTTCCCCTCAAGGAGACGCGTATTGCGGGGAGACTGTTGGAGGACGCGCTGAAATTCCTCTCCGCCGATGCCCTGAGCCGCGCAGTTCGAATGCTGGCTACAGCCCGGACCATTGACATCTATGGGGTGGAAAACTCCGTCACACCCGCCAGCGATCTGCTCACAAAACTCACCTACCTGGGCCTTAACTGCCGGATGCACACCGACACCTATCTCCAGCAGATCTCTGCCGCCCATCTGGGAGTAGCAGATGTGGCGGTTGCAGTGTCCCATTCCGGGTGCTCCATTGATACTGTTAAGGCGCTTAAGCAGGCACGAAAGGCCGGGGCAGGCACCATTGCCATCACCAGTCCCAAAGAGCCCCTGCTGGGGAAATACGCCGATGTGTGCCTGAGCACCGGAGGGCGCGCCCTGTCCATCTATGGCAGTGCCATCTTTTCACGTATCCCGGATCTGGCGGTGGTAGATCTTCTGTACATGGGGATCATCCAAAGCGACTATGAGCGATTTTCCCGCAGTCTTGACAAAAGCGGTGCGGTGATTGCCGACCGGGGATACGGAGACGAATAACAAATCGTTCTCCCTTCCGTGTAAGTTCCTTACACAGAAGGGAGGTTTTTTTGAGCGTTTTTTACTTTTTTATTACAAAAGCTTAAATTTGAAGTGCTTGTTTGTTCCGCAATAAAACTGGTAGTATGATGCCGCCGCCGGAAGGATACGGCGGCACGGAACAACAGAATACTTTTCCGAGAGAGGAGCAATATTTTATGCTGGAACTGGAACACATCCAGAAATCCTTTGACGGTGTGCCGGTGCTGAAGGATATCTCCCTGCAGGTGGCAGACGGAGAGATCGTTTCCATTCTGGGCCCCTCCGGCTGCGGCAAGACCACGCTGCTGAATTTGATCCTTGGCATTGTGGATGCTGACAGCGGCCGGATTTGTTACGACGGTCAGGACCTAACCCATACCCCCATGGAGAAGCGGGGCTTCAACATTGTCTTTCAGGACTATGCTCTGTTTCCCAATCTGAACGTCCTCCAGAACATCACTTACGGTCTGCGCAACAAGCCGGGGATCTCTACCAAAGAAGAGGTGGAGGAGCTCATCGACCTGCTGGGCCTGCGGGAGCACTTGAGCAAGCGCATTGACCAGCTCTCCGGCGGTCAGAAGCAGCGGGTGGCCCTGGCCCGGACTATGGTCATGAAGCCCAAAATCCTGCTTCTGGATGAGCCGCTGTCCGCTCTGGATGGAGTGATCAAGGAGTCCATCAAGGACCGGATCAAGACCATCGCTCGGGAGTATCACCTGACCACCATCATCGTCACCCACGACCCGGAGGAGGCCCTGACCCTCTCTGATCGGGTACTGATCATCGAGCAGGGCACCATCTCCCAATACGCCAAGCCGGAGGAAATTGTTCACCAGCCTAAAAACGACTTCGTGCGTAAGTTCATCCTCAACCAGTTGGAGATCAAGCGCAACAACATCTATGCCCTGTTTGGCGACTGTCCCACATGGGCCGTCCAGGCAGGATAAGGGGAAGCCATGACACGGACCAATCGTGAACTGAAGCTGATTTTCGCGGTCATTGTTGCCCTGTTTGCTGTGTTCCTGGCCGGCCCAATTCTGATCTTGTTGGGGAAGTCCCTGTGGGACGGGGGACTGACCGGAGAATTTTATGCCTCGGTACTGTCGCAGAAGGGATTTCTCCCGGCCCTGGGCAACAGCTTCGCGGTGGCCGGGGCCTCGGCGGCAGCGGCCACGCTGCTGGCCTTTCTGCTGGCCTATGGGGTGCACTACACCAGTCTGCCCAAGTGGAGCAAGCGGCTTATCACCTCTGTGGCTACCCTGCCTATGTTTTTGCCCACCATTACCTATGGCTTTGCCATCATCTATTCCTTTGGCAAGCAGGGCCTCATCACCCGCCTTCTGGGGCGGCAGCTGTTTGATATTTACAGCTTTTTCGGCCTGATGGTGGGCTATGTGATCTACACCATTCCCGTAGCCTTTTTGCTCATCCACAATACCATGGGATTTGTGGACAAAAAGACCCTTACCGTCTCCAAGGTAATGGGTGACAAGGCTCTGTCCACTTTCTGGATCGCGGTGCTGCGCCCCCTTCTGGGGACCTTTGCCGGAGCCTTTATCCAGGCCTTCTTCCTGTGCTTTACCGACTTTGGTATTCCTGCCTCGGTGGGCGGAGGCTATGAGGTCATTGCCACCCTGCTCTATAACCAGATGCTGGGCGGGATCCCCGACTTCAACCGGGGCGCTGTCATCGCCATGGTAATGCTGATCCCCTCCATCGGCAGCATCTGCATTCTGCAGATCCTGGAGCGGTTCAACATCCGGTATAGCCGGATTTCCAATGCGGATCTGCGGAAAAATTCTCTGCGGGATGTGGGATGGGGCCTGTCCGGTACCGTAATTTCCGCGGGAATTCTGGCCATTTTTGCCGTAATCTTTGTGGTTCCCACGGTGGAGGAGTGGCCCTACCAGACCGAATTCTCCTTGGAGCACTTCCAGACGGTCCTCTCAGACAGCAGCCTGCTGGCCGCCTATGGGCATTCCCTGCTCATGGCACTGCTGACCGCTGCCGCCGGTACGCTGATTGCCTACGGAGCGGCCCTCATCACCGCCCGAAGCAGCCTGGGCCGGAGATATAAGCGGACCATTGAGAGCATTGCCCTGGTGACCAACGCCATCCCTGGTATGGTGCTGGGCGTGTCCTACCTGTTCCTCTTCTCCGGCACCAGTTTGCAGAACACCCTGCTGTTGATGGTTTTGTGCAACATTGTGCACTATTTCTCCACCCCCTACCTGATGATGAAGAACGCCCTGTCCAAAATGAACGCCGGGTGGGAGACCACCGCCATGCTCATGGGGGACAGCTGGCTGAAGACCATTTTGCGGGTGGTCACGCCAAACGCCCTGTCCAGTCTCATCGAGGTGTTCAGCTACTACTTCATCAACTCCATGGTCACCATCAGCGCCCTTATCTTCATAGCCGGGGCCAGGACCATGGTCCTTACCACCATGATCAAACAGCTGCAGTATGTCAACCGCTTCAATGAGGTGTTTGTACTGTCCCTGTTGATTTTAGCCACCAATCTGGCGGCCAAGGCGCTGTTCTCCTGGCTGGCCGGGTATCGATCCAAACACAGTTCTAAAACGACAAAAAAGGAAGGGATTCTGTGATGAATTACAAAAAAATGATGTCCATTGGTCTGTCTGCCGCCCTGAGCCTCTCCCTGCTGACCGCCTGCGGAGGAAACAACAGCGCCGGAAACAGCAGAGAAAAGCAGGTGGTGATCTACTCCAATGCCGATGAGGAGGCGGTCACCGCCATGAAGAACGCCTTGGACGGCAACGGTTATGAGGGCAAGTACATTTTCCAGACCTACGGCACCTCCGAGCTGGGGGGCAAGCTGCTGGCGGAAGGGACAAATCTGGAGGCCGACCTGGTGACCATGAGCACCTTCTACCTCCAGAGCGCCCAGGAGCAGAACAGCATGTTCCTGCCTCTGGACTTTGAAGTGAATACCCTCACTGAGGTTCCCGACTACACCGCCCCCATCACCTCTCAGGAGGGCGCCATCATCCTCAACACTGAGCTGATGGCCTCCGAGGGCCTGCCCACTCCCACCAGCCTGAAGGACCTGGCTGACCCGATCTACGCGGGTCAGGTGGCGGTCACGGACATCCAGTCCTCTTCCACCGCATGGCTGCTCATCCAGGCCCTGGTGGATGCCTACGGGGACGACGGAGCTCAGGAGGTTCTGTCCGGAATTTATGACAACTGCGGAGCTCACATCGAAACCTCCGGTTCCGGTCCCCTGAAGCTGTGCCGGGCTGGTGAGGTAGCCATTGGCTTCGGCCTGCGCCACCAGGCGGTGGCCGACAAGGCGGAGGGCCTGCCCATCGACTATGTGGACCCTGCCGAGGGCAACTTCTCCCTCACCGAGTCCGCGGCCGTGTTGGACAAGGGGGAGAGCACCAATCCCCTGGCCATGGAGATGGCCCAGTGTATCATTGAGAATGGCCGGGAGGAGCTCCTCCAGACCTACCCTAACCCCCTCTATGAGGGTGAGACCGCCGATCCTGCCAACCAGTCCGCCAACCCTTCCGTCTTTGACGAGCCTCTGACCTTTGAACTGTTCCAGGCCCACCAGCAGCTGTCCGAGTCTGCTAAGGGCTGATCGAAAGGAGCTTTCATACCATGAATACCTATAAACTGCTGACCCCCGGCCCTCTGACCACCACGGATACCGTAAAGCAGGAGATGTTGGTGGACCGCTGCACCTGGGATGACGACTACAAGGCCGTCACCCAGAAGATCCGCCGCCAGCTGCTGGAGCTGGCCCATGTCTCCGAGGATGACTACACTGCCGTGCTGATGCAGGGCAGCGGCACCTTCGGCGTGGAGAGCGTGCTCACCAGCGTGGTGGGCGACCAAGACAAGGTGCTCATCTGTTCCAACGGCGCTTACGGAAAGCGTATGACCGACATCTGCACCCACAGCCGCATCCCCTTTGTCCACTATGCTCAGGACTACGACAAGGTGCCTGACGCCGCCCATATGGCCCAATTGCTGGCCCAGGACTCCTCTATCACCCATGTGGCCATGGTCCACAGTGAGACCACCAGCGGGATCCTTAACGATATCCAGTCGGTGGGCAAAGTGGTCCGGGACGCGGGCAGGACATTCATTGTGGACGCCATGTCCTCCTTCGGCGGGGTGGATATCCCTGTGGCCGACTGGGGCATTGACTTCCTGGTGTCCAGCGCCAACAAGTGCATCCAGGGCGTGCCCGGCTTCTCTTTCATTCTGTGCCGCCGGGACAAACTGCTGGCAAGCGAGGGCAAGGCCCGCTCCCTGTCTCTGGACCTGCTGGACCAGTGGAAGGGAATGGAAAAGGATGGCAAGTGGCGCTTTACCTCTCCCACCCATGTGGTGCTGGCCTTCTCCAAGGCTCTGGATGAGCTGGCCCAGGAGGGTGGCATCCCCGCCCGAAGCCGCCGCTACACGGAAAATAACCGCCTGCTCATTGAGAAGATGCGGGCCATGGGCTTTGCTACCTACATTGACGGCAGCCATCAAGGCCCCATTATCACCACTTTCTTCTATCCTGCCGGGGTATCCTTCCGGTTTGAAGAGTTTTACCGCTACATCAAGGAGCGGGGATACGCCATCTACCCGGGTAAGCTCACCGAGATGGATACCTTCCGCATCGGCAACATCGGGGAAATTTACCCCGAGGATATTGACAAGCTGACCGGCATCATTGCAGCCTTCCTGAAGGAGAGAAAGGAGCAGATCGGATGATTGAAGCGGTGATTTTTGACTGGGCAGGTACTACGGTGGATTACGGCTGCTTTGCTCCGGTGAAGGCCTTCATGGAGGCTTTTGCCCACCACGGAGTGCCCGTTACCATGGAGGAGACCCGCAAGCCCATGGGAATGCTGAAGCGGGACCACATCCGCACCATGCTGCACATGGAGCGCATCGCCGCTGAGTGGAAGCGGGTCCACGGCCATGAGGCCACGGAGGAGGCCGTGGATGCGGTGTACGCTCAGTTTGAGCCAAAGCTGTTCTCCATTCTGGACCAGTACGCCGCCCCCAAGCCCTTTGCTGTGGAGACGGCAGCCAAGCTGCGGGAGATGGGGGTGAAGATCGGCTCCACCACCGGCTACACCGATGCCATGATGAATATTGTGGCGCCCAAGGCGGCCCAGCAGGGCTATGCCCCCGACTTCTGGATCAGCCCTGACGGAGTGGGGGGCAGGGGCCGCCCCTACCCCTACATGATCTTTGCCAACATGCAGGCCCTGGGACTTACTGCGGTAGGAAATGTGGTCAAGGTGGGGATACCATCTCGGACATCAAGGAGGGCGTCAATGCCGGTGTGTGGACGGCAGGCGTTATCGAGGGCAGCTCCGAGCTAGGGCTGAGCCAGCAGGAGTACGAGGCCATGTCTCCCCAGGAGCGGGAGACGGCCTGCCAGAAGGTGGAGGAGCGATTCCGGAGGGCTGGTGCCCATTTTGTTGTCCGGGATCTGTCCCAGTTACCAGATCTGGTTCATGCTTGCGGCTTTAAGAACATGAGGAGATAACGCCTTTATCAAACAGTTCTCCACTTATAGGCTACAGTGATTCATGCCGTACCATTTTTCTTATGTGTGATAAAGAAGTAATAGAAGTGTAAAAAATTTTGCCGTTCCTATCCGGCACTTAGCTATTGTGTCGGATAGGTCGGGCAGTTATTTGGGCAAGTCCACCTTGCCAACAAAAGAATAATAAATCTCAATGTCTTGTCTGCGGGGCTTGTTTTCGTCATAGCCCGTCCCGGATGGGGCGGGTCTTGGAATAGGCAAGCACCTGCCGTTGCAGCCCCTTTTCCCGTTCAGCCTCTTTTCCACATTTTTCAGCTCTGTAATGCTTTTCTGCATGGCGGTATAGGCTGCGGAACAGGCTTCGTCCAATTTCTCCGGGGAAGAAAAGCCGTACTGCTGGTAGGCAGTAACGGTAGCCGCATCTGCTTTAGGTTGTGCTTTGCCGCCCAGCGGTCATAGCCCATGCCTTTGCCCTCGGCTCGCTTGGCTTCCAGATCAACCATGCGCTGCAAGGTGTTGGCTACTGGGGTGGTTTTGAAGCTTTCTCCCTCTGTAACGGCTCTTTGACAGCGGCAGGGTATTCGGGTAATAGCAGAAAAACAGGGTGTGGAGCGGAACTATTTTTGAAAAATCCGAAAAAATATTTTGAGGGATTTTCAGCAACACAAGCCGCATGGCAGGGTTTGGGGAAGTCACTCCCCAACAAGATTCCCGCAGGGGCAAAAATGAGCAGAAAGTGAATTTTGGCACCTCGGTAGAATCTTGCTCTAAGAAACTGCCGGACTGCCGCTCACTTCCTACCGCCACTTTTTCGGGCTTCACTCCTTACTACTGGGCATTTGGAAATTTGCCAAACAGACAACAAAAAAGCAGCAAATCGGTTTCAGATTTACTGCTTCATGTGCCACTGCGGGGCGGCGGATATTCAGTTGTAAATAACAAAAGAGGGCGGTAGCACTTTGGGCTCCCCTCCTACAAATGGAAAGTTGTAATATTACTATTCCAACCACATCATATTAGTATATTCATGCCTGATTTGTAGTCATCCAAGATATCGGGCTTGACTGGCTTTCCCCAATTCCATGAGGGGTCTCGCTGATGTACATATTCTCCCAACCGGTCAGCCTCTTGCAGACTAATCTGATTTAATGTCCACCCAGCGGCAGCTCGTTCTTCGGGTGGCAATGACATAACGTAATCCTTTATAATTTCGCTCTCAATCTCTCCACCACTCATGCCGCCGTTCTTTTCCATTCTCTCAAACACCAAAGATTTTATCTTATTTGCAACGCCCTCGTCAACAGGGACAATGCGGCGAAAATCCGTTCGACCTGTAATATCCATTCCCTCCGGACAATATGGGTTAACATGACCCTTTGGCGGCAAAGAGCCATTTGGAAGTTTAGGGGTTAAGTGCGAATTTTGAACCTTATAATTTTGTTGCACAAATCGTGTCATTCCTGTAATCGTCATAAGAACACCTCCAAATAATAATAAACCCTGTTTTAAGAATAACTGTCATAACCATAGTTTACAGTTATACGAGCCGTTGCTGCAGAAACATCCCCCACAAATATAATCGGCACTTTTGGCAAAAATATAATATCCGCACAAGATTTTATCGTTACAAAAACACAAATTTATTCTGCTTGTTTAATAAAGAATTTTATCTGCTTTATTATATTTATCGCACGATTTTCAAAAAATGAAACACATAACAAAAAATGTAACCCGGAATAGTGGGCTGCTATCTATCAAATTTTTGTTTGTTACTTTATGACATATGAGCATTGGGGCAAGTCACGTATTTATCAATTGTTAACAATGGAAGAGAGAACAGGCGGCCTACAGGCGACACCAGCTCTTGGACAGCCGCGTTTGTCCTGAAGTAAAGAGAGTATTTTAAATCTCTCCATGGAAAATTTCGACCTGCCCCGTTTGGTCAATGCTTTAGATGAAGCGATTCTGGAGGATAGTTGCCAGTTATAATCTTCAACTGCCTGCCCAGCAGCAAAAAAGCCACCGAAAAATGATTCTCAGTTGCAACCATCTACCTTAGAGGGGTCATATCACATTGCGCTGTTTTACAAAGTGTTCGGACGAAGTCACGCCAAGTCGCAGTATAGGAATGTCAAGATCCATGGGTGCAGGTGTTGTCAGCAGAAAAATGGCGGCCGTAGTTCCGGCGGTGATCCCCTCCACTGCCCATTTCACCACATCGGCGGAGCGGGCAGCGGACAAAGGGATATCCGGAAGTTGGAGGCGGCGGGCTGATCGATACTCTCATGCTGGCAGGGGACAGCCCCCTCGCCAGTCTGGTCAGCAAAGCCCTGAACCGGCGTTCACCACCGCCGCGGGCTCCTTCCGGAAAGTATGGAAACTGACCGAGCAGATCAGCTAACGCGGCCTGTCAACGAGTCAGTTGACAGGTCTTGATGATTTCAATATACTGATAGGCAGAAGGAGGGTTCGGTATGGACTTTCAAAGCTATTTCCCGGTTTGGAACAAGCTGACACCGGCTCAGCAGGAACGCATCCTTGGCAGCCTGATGGAGCGCAGGGTAAGCAAAGGGACCGTGATCCACAATGGAAGCATGGACTGCACCGGCCTTCTGTTGGTGAAGTCCGGCCAGCTTCGGGCCTATATTCTCTCCGACGAGGGGCGCGAGATCACCATCTACCGTCTGTTTGACCGGGATATGTGCCTGTTTTCCGCCTCCTGTATCATGCGTTCCATTCAGTTCGAAGTGACCGTTGAGGCGGAAAAGGACACTGACCTTTGGGTAATACCTTCCGAAATTTATCAGAGCATCATGGAAGGATCTGCGCCTGTTTCCAACTATACCAACGAACTGATGGCCTCTCGCTTCTCCGATGTCATGTGGCTCATGGAGCAGGTCATGTGGAAGAGTCTCGACAAGCGTGTAGCCGCATTCTTGTTGGAGGAAGTGTCTATCGAAGGGACCAGTCATCTGAAAATCACCCATGAGACCATTGCCAATCACCTGGGTTCCCATCGGGAAGTGATCACCAGAATGCTTCGATATTTTCAGAATGAGGGGATGGTCAAGCTGTCCCGCAGCAGCATCGAGATCACCAATGCCAAAAAGCTGGAAGAATTAAACGGTCAATAATAAAATGTCCGCCTTGTGTTCAACTCGGCGGACATTTTCAGCTTTTTATCTGATTTTCAGCAGCTAACGCCCAGCTTTTTCCACAGCGGCTTTGAAGGCGTCGTCTGTTGCAGGTCGATCCAGCCTGACAGATGCTGTTTTGTCCTCCAGACTGACGGACTCTTCCGCAATACCGGGCAGTTCTGCCGCACACCGCTCCACTCTGGTGGACCAGTGCATACCGGTAATATCAAACTGTTCTCTTTGCATAGCAGCCCCTTTTTCTGTCTGTATCCCTTTGCAGGATCATATATGAGTTTGATTTACTGATCCATATTGCAATCTGCTTCTGAGGCTGCCACTTACCACAGCCTTACGACTCGTCAGGTCCTTGCCATGCCGTCCACGCTCAGCACAACGCCGGTGATGTAGGACGCCTCATCGGAGGCCAGGAACGCAAATGCGTTGGCAATATCCTCCGGCTGGCCCAGGCGGCGCAGCGGGATCCTGGCGATCATAGGCTCGATGACCTCCTTGGGCACCGCTTTCATCATATCAGTCTCCGTAATCCCAGGAGCAACCGCGTTCACACGGATGCCCTTGGGTCCCAATTCGCGGGCCAGCGATACGGTCAGTCCATTCACCGCAAATTTGGATGCGGGATAGGCAAAACCGCTGGGCTGACCGGAGATGCTGACCATTGAGGACGTGGAAAGGATCACGCCCGTCCCCCGTGCCACCATACACTCTGCTGCGGCGCGGGTGGTATTGAATACGCCCTTTACGTTCAGATCCATGACCTTATCAAAGGTCTCCTCTGTGTATTCCATAAATGGGGTGCTTTCGGAAACGCCTGCGTTATTGACCAGGATATCCACACATCCATACTTCTCAGTGGCAGACCTGAACGCTTCCCGCACAGACTCCAGACTGGCCAGATCAGGGCTGATGCCGGCGATGATCGCATCAGGATATTTTTCTTTCAGCCGTTCAACCGCCTTTTCGGCAGAGGCTTGTGAACTTGCGGTCAGGATGACCCTAGCACCTTCTCCCAGGAACTTATCCGCCGTAGCATAACCAATGCCGCGGCTGCCTCCGGTGATGATCGCCACTTTATCTTTCAGCCTCATGGGAAGTGCTCCTTTCTGTTTTGATTTTCCCCTCAGTGTACAGAGGGTATGCTCATATTTTACCTAAAGAATACCGGCCGTTCCGTGATGACATCACACTTCGCTGTTCCGCGCCTTGCAGACCAGCTGGGTCATGGTCCCCATAGGGCAGTACACACACCAGCTGCGGGGTTTGAACAGCACCATGGTGATCAGGCCAAGAACAGTGGAGGTCAGCATCACGCTGTAAAATCCAAAGGCGAACTGCGCCACGCCGGGATGGAGGAATGTTCCGTGATAGCCCCACTGCCAGGGCAGCTTGAACGTCCACAGCAGCGTCACCACCTGCTTTAAGTCCTGTGCTTCCGCAAACACCAGATAGGTGTTCCAGAGCATCACAAAGAACATGGCAAAAAAGAATACCAGAAATCCATATCGGAATCCTTTGCTTTTCATCCACTTTGGAATGTCCTTTCTGCGGGAGAGACCGAAGCGGCCCCCCAGCAGGCCAAACAGCTGCCCTCTGCCGCAGTAGCGGTTGCAGTAGCCTTTTGTTCCTTTCACAGCGGAGATGATCAGCGGGATAAAGAAGCAGAAGAGCCCCAACCATGCAAACAGGATATTGAAAAAGCCCAAGATCAGATAGGTCAGAGAAACGACCCAGAGATGATCATACCAATGTCTTTTTATCTTTCCACCTCCCGGATCTCGACGACGCTGGCGGGACACTCTTTCGCGCATTTCCCGCATCCCACGCAGTTGTCCATATTCACCTGCGCCATTATGCCCTTCATAATCTGAATCGCTCCCAAAGGACAGACTTTCACGCAACAGCCACAGGCAACACAGTCCTCCTGCACAACAAAGGCTTTTCGTTTCTTTCTGATAGCAGACATAAACACCCTCCCGTCATTGATCGGCATCATTATACCGGAGAGATCCACTTTCTTCCGTGATGATATCACCTTTTGAATATAGAAAAAGCCACGCTCTCCTGATGGAAAGCGCGGCTTTGGCAGTTTGCAGTTATTTGTCCATTCCACAGCTCATGGCTCTTTCAACCAATGCCCGGTCGTTTGTTACCGCATCATAGAAGCGGAACCCTCCGGCGAAGTTATAGGCTTCGTGGCCGTTGGCTTCCAGAATGCGGCAGGCAATATAGCTGCGCAAGCCGCTCTGGCAGGTCACATATACAGGCTTACCCGGCTCTATCTCATCCAGCCGGTCCCGCAAGTCATCCAGCGGAATATTACCGAATCCTTCCATATGGCCCCCAGCGTATTCGTCCGGGGTCCTGACATCCAGCAGGATCGCACTTCCATCCCTTGGAAGATGGTCAACGTCCTCCAGATACCACTGCTTCATGGTACCGTTTGCAATATTGTCGATCATGAATCCCGCTATGTTCACAGGGTCCTTGGCGGAGGAGTAAGGAGGTGCATAGGCCAGATCCAGGTTTTTGAGCTGAGTTGCTCTCATGCCTGCATGGATGGCGGCAGCCAGCACATCGATCCGCTTGTCCACACCCTCGTAACCTACGATCTGAGCGCCCAGCAGGCGGCAGGTCCCCTTCTCAAAGACCACCTTCATGGTCATCAGCTTTCCGCCGGGGTAATAACCCGCGTGGCTCATGGGGGACAGGATCACTTTGTCCACATCCAGCCCCGCCTTTTTTGCATTGGTCTCGTTGATGCCGGTAGTGGCGGCAGTTATATCAAATACCTTGATGACGCTGCTTCCCTGAGAACCCAAATAGCGGCTGTCGCCGCCGCAGATATTGTCCGCAATGATGCGCCCCTGCTTGTTGGCGGGACCGGCCAGGGAGATCAGGGTATCCTCGCCGGTGACATAGTGCTTCACCTGTACCGCATCGCCCGCGGCATAGATGTCCGGCACAGATGTCTCCATCCGGTCGTTGACCACAATACTGCCCTTAATCCCCAGTTCCAGACCAGCCTCTTTCGCGAGAGCGGTGTCCGGCGTGATGCCGATGGCCAGCACCACCATATCCGCATGAAGGGGAGCGCTGTCCTTCAGCAGCACATCCACACCGCCGTCCTTTTCCTCAAAGCCTTCCACGGTATATCCCAGGGCCAGCTTCACACCGTGCTTGCGTGCCTCTGCGTGGATAAAGGATGCCATATCCGCATCGAAGGGATTCATCAGCTGCTTGGGGCGCTGGACGATAGTGACATCCATGCTGAGCTCCCGCAGATTTTCCGCCAGTTCCAGACCAATAAAACCGCCGCCCGCCAGAACGACAGACTTGGGGTTATGCCTATTGATGTGATCTTTGATCCGGAAGGTATCCTCCACGGTGCGCAGAGTGAACAGATTCTCCAATCCAACGCCGGGGAGGCGGGGTTGAGCAGGCTTCGCACCAGGGGACAGGATCAGCTTGTCATAGCTCTCTTCGAATTCTTCTCCGGTCTCCAGATTTTTTACCGATACCGTTTTCCTGTCCGGGTGGATAGCCTTCACCTCGTGGCGGACCTTCATGTTCACACGGAACCGGGCGAAAAAGCTCTCCGGTGTCTGAAGGGTCAGTTCTTCAGGGGCAGTGATCACATCTCCGATGTAGTAAGGCAGACCGCAGTTAGCGTAGGAAACAAAGCCTGAACGCTCGAACACCACGATCTCAGCCTGCTCATCCAGTCTGCGGAGCCTTGCCGCGGCTGTGGCTCCGCCTGCCACACCGCCTACGATCACGACTTTCATATTATCGTTCCACCTTTCCCGCATAAGCTGCAATGCCGCCGATGTTGTTTACATTGCGATATCCCATACGCCGCAGCAAGCCGGCAGCCTGACGGCTCCGGGCGCCAGAGTGGCAGTAGACATACAGTGCCATATTTTTATTTTCTGCGACAGAGGCCACCTTGTCAAGAGCCTGAAGCGGAACATTTTTGCTGCCGGGGATATGGCCGTCTCTGTATTCTTCAGAGGTACGGACATCCAGCAGGACAGCACCAGGCGTGGCCAAATATTCCTTTACGCCCTGATCGATATCGGCTTGCTGGAAGAGATCGAAGAATCCCATCGTCATCCCTCCCTACAGCATCCCAAGAATTGCATTCTTGGGTCTTGCACCTATAGCCTGATCGACGATCTTGCCGTTCTTCATGACGACCAAGGTAGGAATGCTCACCACGCCAAACCGGCTCGCCAGCTCCGGCTGCTCGTCCACGTTCACCTTGCCGACCTTGATATCGTTGCGCTCCCGGGCGATCTCCTCCACGATGGGGACGACCATGCGGCAGGGACCGCACCAGGGAGCCCAGAAGTCCAGCATAACGGGCTTGTCGGAATTCATCACTTCACTCTGGATGTTGTTCTGATCGATATTGATAGCGGACATATTCAGATCCTCCTTCTTGTTTCTTTATGGCTCTATCATAGCCAGATCCCGGCTGCATTTCCGTGATGACATCACTTAACGCGGGATTCCGCTCTCCAACTGCCAGCATCTTCTGAGTCGCTTCCGCCATGGCACTGTGCTCATGCTGCCGGGTGGAACGGACTCTCTGCCGGCCTTCTCTGACATTCAAAAAACTTCGTGACCAGAAAAGGGCACCACGCCTGTGGGAGAAATACAGGAGAGAATAAAAGCCGCAGGGAAACGTCGTGACGACTTGCCCTGCGGCTGTCCTTGATCCAGCATCGAAACAGAAGGAGGGCGGGGCGGCTGTGCCGTCCCGCCCTCCTATTCATGCAGGGGCGATTTACTTTACTTGGTCAGGCTCTCCACAAAGCGCATGAGGATGGTGGCCACCTGCGCCCGGGTTGCGCTGCCCTGAGGGTCCAGCAGGCCGGCATCTGTATCGGAGATCAGGCCCTCGCCCACGGCCCAGCGCACAGCCTCCAGGGCGTAGGCGCTGACGCTGGCGCTGTCCCCGAAGGAGGACAGGGAGCCGCCCCCAGCGGGACTGCCCGCATAGCGCCACAGCATGGTGGCAAGCTGCTCCCGGGTGATGGAACCGTCGGGATCAGAGCCGTCAGAGATGCCGTTCTCCCTGGCCCATTCCATGGCCTTTTCATACCACACAGCCCCGCCGGTGGTGTCCTGTCCGTCAAAGCGGGCCAGAACAGTCATCAGCATGGCACGGGTCATGGGGCTGTCGGGGGTGAAGGCGGTGTCACTGGTACCAGAGAACAGCTCATGGGCTGTGACGAAGTTGATGGCGTCCTTCGCCCAGTGGTTCCGAGTGTCATCAAAATTCCTGCTGCGGTCCACCAGCACCAGTTCAGCGGAGCCGGCCAGCTTGACGGTCATCCCCTCCTTAGTGGGGACGGACAGCTTCACCACCTCGCCGGTGTCCGTGTCCACGGCCACAGTGCCGCAGTCCACGTCGGCAGGGATGATCACAACGGCCTCGCCCACGGACTTTGGGACGGTGATCTCAGCAGTCACATCCTCGCCCGGCTCATCCACGGTCTTGATCTTGACACCGTTTTGGTTGTCTCGGTGGTGGTCACAGTGCCGTCCTTCTGGGTCTCCACCACCAGGATGGAGCCGTCCTGGAACTTGGTGGTCTCAGTGACGGTGCCGGTTTTCTTGTCTGTGACAGTGGTGGTCTTGGAGCCGTCCCTGTTGGTGGTGGTCTCCGCGGTAGTACTGCTGCTGGAGCCGCCGCCACCGCCGGAGGAGCGGCGGGAGACGGTCACGGTGCATTCGCTGCTCCCTGCGGTGTAATTGTTCGTTTCAGCACAGGATGCGGTAAAGGTGTACCTGGCATCCCTGTTGTCCAGCTTGATAGATACGGTCCCATCCGTCAGAGTCAAAATCCTGGCCTCGCTGCCTTGGTCATCAGTCTGGGTGACGGCCACAGTGCTGTCCGCGGGGGCGGCCTTGACTGTCAGTTCCACAGTACCGCCGCCGCGAAGCTCGGCTTTGTCGGAAGAAATGGTGATGGCGGGGACAGCCTTGGCGATCTTCACAGTCACATTGCCGGTCACATCGTTGTGGTTGGCCTTGGCAGCCCTGTAATAGACGGTATATTCTCCTGCGTCGGTAAAGGTGGGATTCGTCTCGCTGTACGTGCCGTTCTCCGTGGTGGAGTAAGTCACAGCCGCGCCCTCTGCCGTTACAGTGATGGAGTGCGGCTGGCCGTCATAAGTGCCGTCGTAGCCCTGAGCGGTGACAGAGAAGTCGGCGTTGCGGATGGTGATCTTTGCAGACGCGCTTGCACTGCCATAGTTGTCCGTTTCGGCCAGAGTCGCCTTGGCATAGTAGATGCCCGCGGCAGTGGGAGCGGTTTCAGACTCATCCTTGGAACAATCTTCATCGGTATAATACCGGATGGTGATGGTACCATCTGTAATCGCATTGCCCGCGCTGGTCTTGGCCGCAGCAGTCATCGCATATGCAGTGCCATAGGTCACAGATACGTCGGACATTGCAACAGTGGGGGCGTTGTCCCTGGTGATCTGGAATGTGACCTCGGCGGAATCGTTTCCGATCGTAACGGTGACCTTTGCCTCACCGACATTGATGTTACTGGAATAGGAAACTCTATACTGGCTGTCCGCGATCACATCTCCGGTAGTGCTGTTTCTGACAACAACAGCGGGCTCGATGGCCGTACCAGTGTAGGTTTGATCTTGGATCACATCAACAGAATAACTGCTGTCCTCACCGATCTCCTTTGTCCAGAGGGCATACAGCATAATGTCGCTGGTATAGTCTTCTGCGCCCAAAGATGTAATTTTGGCCCGGTGAAGCTGCTGTCCGCAAACCAGCCGCCGAAAACACAGCCTTCGCGGGTAGGAGCAACAAGATCCGTCACGGTACCATAGGTGTGTTTATCAGGTGCATTCACACCAGCAACGCCACCGTTCAGTTCATAGATGATCGTTTGTACCGTTATCGTATCTTATCCCTACTTATAAAGCGTTTCGGAAACCTCAAAATGCCCGCAAAATAAGAAAAACAGAGGATGTTCAGACACCCTCCGTTTCTTCATTCGGCTTTTCAATTTTTAAGGCCCCGTCAATGGCACCTTCCACGATAGGCAAATACTGTTCCGGGCAGAGCTTTAACTTCTGTCCGACCCGCTGGCGCAGCTCGCTTTCCTCTCGCATGACCTCTGGATTGAAATATCTCTCCATTGGCAGACCGCAGATTTTTACAAGCTGTATGATGACCGGCAGGCTGGGGATCGTGCCCTCGTTTTCAATGTTGGCAAGATACCTGGTATCAATGTTCACCTTTTCGGCTAAATCTTTTCGTGCAAGGTTCTTCGCCTTCCGTGCTTCTTTTACATCTGCACCGAAGGTTTCAAAGCCAGGGCAGTCTTTAACTTTTGCCATTCAACATCACCCACATACATTCTATATTTCATAGTTTGCACATGGAATGATTTGATATGTACCACACATACATTTTATAATTCTTTGTTATGTCCTGCTCTCCTTGACTGACTACCAAATATGAAGTATTATATACTTAGTTTCAACTAACTCAAAAAAGAGGGCACACAATGACAAATCAATACATGACGAAGCTGTACCACGATCTGCTCTCCAACTCTCCGCAGACAGTGACAATAGATATTCCGGCTGATATGGGAACAGGCCAGATTTCACAGGTTGTTACAAAGCAAGGTGCTGTTGTATCCGACTGGAAAATGAACTATTTTTCAGATATGAATGTGCAGGGTGTAAGCTGCGAAGATTATATTCAACTTTTATTTTGCTTCAATGCGGCTTCATCGGATGCTTTCAGGCAAGGATTAAGGATAGAGAATCAACACGCATACTTCAAAATTCAAAAAACATCCATGGACTGCGGCCATGAAAATATGCTATACTAACCGTGGTTTGCTTATGCTAACCAGGGAGGAAATACAAATGAGCGAACAGCAATTTACAGACTTTTTTGATCCGGAAATTCAAAAAATTGTCAGCGAAGATGGCTGCTCCATTTACAGAATGAAAAACGTAACTGGAGAGGGTGTTATCACTCGTTATGAAATTCTTCCGGGTATTGAATTATTCTATAATGATTTTCACATGAGCGATGGACAGAATCAAAACAAGCTTCCGCACTCTGATGTACTTGAAATCAATCATTGCCGGGAGGGACGTTTTGAATGCGAATTTGCTAATGGAGATTATCAGTATGTCGGTGCTGGCGATCTTGCAATTAACCGCCTGACAAACGAAACTACATCAACTTACTTTCCGTTGTCGCATTATCACGGCATTTCTATTACCATTGATCTGCCTACGGCAGATCAAACTATGAAGCGGATAGAAAGTGTGATTGGTGGGCTGAATATAGATGTCTTTTCGATTGCAGATAAATTTTGCAAAAATGACACCTGCGTTGTATTAAGAACCCAAAGCGAAATCGAACATATTTTTTCGGAACTTTATCGGGTGGAGCCTCGGATGATTGCTTACTATTTGAAAGTGAAAGTGCTGGAATTGCTGATGTTTCTGAATCAGGTTTCGCTTCAGGATTACCAGGAAGAACGAAGATATTTTGCAAGAAATCAAGTACAAACAATAAAGAAAGTACAGGAATATATGACAGCCGATCTTCGCAACCATTATACTTTGCAGGAGCTATCAGAAAAATTTGAAATTCCTCTTACCTCAATGAAGGTTTGCTTCAAGGGCGTTTATGGGTGTTCTATTTATGCTTATATGAAATCCTATCGTATGCAGGCTGCTACGATCTTGCTTCGGGATACTTCTGACAGCATAACAGAAATTGCGGCTAAAATGGGATATGATAATCCCAGTAAATTTTCCGAGGTATTCAAAAAGGAATTTGGAGAACTGCCTTCCGAGTTCCGAAAAAAGTTGTCCAAATAGGGGATGTTTGGTCTTTTTAGAGTGGCAGCAAAATAGCAGATACAATATACTATCATCTGTGCGAGCAGATGATTTAAGAGCGTCGTGCAGACGCTCTTTCTTTTTACATGGAGGTTAGCCCCCTCTAACTCTCAAAGGAGTCGGTATTATGAAACAGGATATGAGAAAATATATCCTACGGAAACTGATTGAACTGATATTTACTTTACTGTTTGTAACTCTGTTGTCTTTCTTGCTGATGAGACTGTCATCCGTTGATCCGGCCACAGCTTATGCAAAGAGGATGATCGGAAACCCCACAGCGGAGCAGATTGAAAAAATTCGGATTCAGTTAGGTTTTGATAAACCATTGCTTGTCCAGTATGGCCGTTGGGTATGGGACTTACTGCATTTTGATTTAAGCGTTTCTTTGGCAAATGGACATGATGTTTGGACGGATATTGCCACAGCCTTTCCGAAAACGCTTGGAATTGTAGCTCTGGCATCTATCTTTCAGGTTGTTTTCATTGTAATCGTTAGTTGTATTGCCTTTTTACTTCCCTGGAAACTTCCGAAAAAGGCAGTCAGGCTTTTGTGCATTTTGGGTGTGTCCATACCCTCTTTCTATTTGGCAACCGTTTATCTGGATTATTTTGCTGTTCAAAAGTCCTTAATTTCTGTGGCAGGAAATACAACCCTACTCAGCTACATATCTCCGGCAATCTGCATTGGCGTATTCGGGGCTTCTTTCTATACGCCGCTTCTGATGGATGCTCTGGAGCATGAAAGCAACGAGGATTACGCATTTTATGCCCGTTGCCGTGGGCTTTCGGAAAAAAGGCTTTTGCTGTGCCATTTTTTTCCGCGGGCAGCGATGGGTTTAGTTCCAAACTTTTTACAAAGCATTGGTTTGGCACTGGCTAACGCAACGGTGATTGAATCCATTTTTTCAATTCCGGGATTTGGTTATCTGATTGTAAACCATGTGCTTGATCGCGATACTCCCATGATACACGCCGAGGTGTTTTTTCTGGCGCTGGCGATTGCTCTTTGCAACATTGCCGCTGACTTGGTGCAGTGGGCAATCGGGCGTAAAAAGGGGGTGGCATAAATGAACGCTAAGCGTTTTCGGAAACGGTTTGCGCTCCTTATTCCGACACTTGTGATTATTTTCTTTTTCATCGGATTTTTATTTGCTCCCAACGATCCGATGAAATCAAATCTGTTGGCGAGATATGCTGATCCCAGTGCAGAATATCCGTTTGGTACGGATGCGTTAGGCCGCTGCATTCTGTCGCGGATTCTTTATGGCGGATGGACAACGCTGGGGATTGTATTAGGCGGCTCTCTTATTGTTTTTCTGATTGGTACTGTTATTGGAATGGTGACGAGCCGGGCCGTTATGAAAGAAAATGCGCTGATAGATGGACTGATTAACGCTGTCACGGCTATTCCTCCGATTGCGTATTTGATTGTGTTTATTGGAGCCTGGGGCAGCGGAGCGAAAACTACTCTTGTCGCGCTCACTGTGTCTTACATTTTGAGATACATAAAACTGGTTCGTACCCGTACCGACATGGAAATGGGAAAAGCCTATGTCATGTGTGCAATCGCTTCCGGCGCTTCAAAGCTCAGAATCATGCTGATTCATATTTTCCCGAATTTGATTGCCGAAATGATTCGCTTTCTGTGCCTTTCCTGTGCGGATATGATTCTGGCTATTACCGGATTTTCCTTTATTGGATTAGGGCTTGGCGATAATGTAGTAGATTGGGGAAGTATGATTTTAGACGCAAGGGGTGCTTTGGTTCTTCACCCGACCATGATTCTCTATCCAATAGGGGCGGTAATTTTATCGACACTCTGCTTTAACGTCATTGGCAGGCAGTTGACAACGAAGGAGGCAGAGTGATGTTAAAAATTGAACAGTTAGATGTCAAGGAACGGTCAGGCCGCTACCTTCTGAAAGACATATCTATGGAAATTCCTGCAGGCCGTGTGATTGGACTTACAGGTAAAAGCGGCTCTGGAAAAACAACTTTGCTGCGGAGCATTTTGGGAATGCTTCATACAAGCTGTCATATTGATGCCGGGAAGATTTTGTTGGACGATATAGATTTATCACATCTTTCCCGCAAGTCACATCGTGAGCTTTGTGGGAAAAAGCTTGGATTTATCCCCCAGAACCCTATGACGGCTTTTGACAGCCGATTAAAAATCGGTTATCAGATGCGGGAAACCTTTGTCAATCGTTTGCATTTGAATACAAGTGAAGCAACTGACCTGGCGAAAGAGAAACTGGTTTCCGTGAATCTAAAAGACACGGATCGGATTTTTGGGGCGTATCCGTCTGAACTATCAGGCGGAATGCTACAACGAGTAGCTGCGGCAATCTTATTGGGAATGTCGCCGGATTATGTTTTAGCCGATGAACCAACCGCTGCATTGGATGAAGAAAACAGGGATTTATTGCTTCTCATCATGCAGGAGCAAATGAAGGACAAAGGCATATTATTTGTATCCCATGATGTGGCCGCACTTAAAAACTTATGTCAGAACGTTTATGTTCTGGGAGCCGGAAAAATTATTGAGCATGGAACGATGGATAAACTCTTGTCAAGTCCGCAGACAGACTGGATGAAACAATTTTCCGCGTTGAGCCATAGGGAAAGTCGGGGTGAATGGAAATGGGAGAAATTGTAATCCAGAATGTAAATCAGGTATATCATAATGCGAATCAGGGAGATTTCAATGCACTTTCGGGCATCAATCTCCGTCTTAGCAAGGGCGAAAATATTGCTATTGAGGGAGAAAGCGGATCAGGAAAGAGTACGCTCGCAAGACTTCTGATTGGACTTGAGAAACCCACTTCGGGAAAGATATTACTGGATGGTGAAGATATAACCTGTTGGAATTATCGAACATGGAAACAGCATCGTAAAAAAATACAGGCGGTCTTTCAGGATTCTTCCGGCACTTTAAATCCTGCCAGGTCCGCATACGCAAATGTGGAAGAAGCACTGGTGAACTTAACTGATAAGAAAAGAGCTGAGAGAAAAAAACATATTTTAGATTTGATGGATGCCGTACACATGGATTATAGGCTTTTGGAAACTCCTGTCCGTCAGCTTTCGGGCGGCGAACAGAGGCGTCTCTCTTTGCTTCGGGCGATTGCCGTGGAACCAGATTACTTAATCATGGATGAAGTGACCAGCGGGCTTGACCTGATTTCGGCGGATGCCGTACTTACTTTAGTAGAGAACTTTGTGAAGCTATCCGGCAGCTCCTGCATTTTCATTACGCATAGCAGAAAGGACGCAATGCGTATTGCAAATCGGATTATCATCATGCGGGAGGGACGGATCGCCGAGCAAGGCTATCTAATAGATCAATTATCAAACAAGAAAGGACAAGGATAACATGAAACAGATTTACAAGAAACTTCTCGCCGCTGCATTGGGCGTGAGTATGCTTCTGTCTATGGTCGGCTGTGGTCAGAATGATACCTCCGATCAGACGCAGACTGGCGGTGAAAACGAAGCGAAGGTACTGACGATCGTCACGGCTAAGGAATTGGACAGCCTTACGACACTGACCATGAACAAGGAAAACAATATTGCCTGTGGCCTGGTCTATGAGACTTTAGTCGCCTATGAGGACGGGGAAATTGTTCCCGAACTGGCCGAGGAATGGGGATGGGATGAGACAAATACTGTCCTTACCTTTAAGCTCCGTCAGGATGTTGCTTTTACAGATGGAGCCGCTTTTAATGCGGAAAGCGTAAAGGAAATTCTGGACTTTGACCGTTCCAACCCTAATTTTAGCGGTATCAAGGGCATTTACAACATTGAAAGCGTAGAGGTTGTTGACGAATACACGGTGGCCGTTCATTATGCTGCCCCTTGCTTCTCTTATATCAATGACTTCTGCTTCCAGAATGTTGCTGGTATGATGTCCCCGAATGTGTTTGAAGCTGAAAACTTCCAGACATTCACAGATGTTGTCGGCACTGGTCCATACATCCGCGAAGAAATGATTTCCGGTGACTGCACCCGTTTTGTCAGAAATGAAAACTATTGGGGCGAAGCTCCTTACTATGATGAAGTTGTCATAAAGTATATCCCGGAGGCATCTTCCAGACTTCAGGCATTACAGACTGGTGAGGTTGACCTGATTTACGGTGCTGACCTTCTCAGCTATGATGACTATAATCAGGCTCTTTCTCTGGATGGGATCGAGGGCGCAATCAATGATGGAAATACCCTGACCCGGAACCTGGTTCTGAATGCGTCCAGCGAAATTTTGAGCGATCTTAAGGTTCGCCAGGCGATTGCATACGCTGTCAATAAGGAAGAAATCACCAAGGGCCTGACCTATGGATACGAAACTCCGGCCACCAGCCTGTTTGCACCCGGAGCGCCCTACACAGACATTACTTATAACAGCACATGGAGCTATGATCTGGATAAAGCAAATGCACTTCTGGATGAAGCTGGATGGGTGATGAATGAAAGCACTGGTATCCGTGAAAAAGATGGACAGCAGCTTTCCCTGAATTACACCTATTGGACTGATCTTTCTCTTGCACAGGACATGGCTCTTGCAATTAAGACCCAGCTTGCAGAGGTTGGTATTGACGTAACCACTACCGGCCAGGATCAGATGACCTGGTGGACCGAAGGCGTTGCAGGAAATTATGACATTACAACATGGAATACAGAAGGGTCTTATACTGAACCGCACAAGTTCCTGCAGGAATCCCTCGGTGCTGATCCTCATGCTATTTCCTTGCAGGCACTTGAGGATTTCCAGAGCTATTCGGATGCGGTAAATGCGTTCTCCACCTCTGCTGATCCCGAAGTGGTTCAGAGTGCGATTGCTACTGCACTGAATGTTTCCAACGACAATGTGATTGACCTTCCGATCTCCTATTCTAAGGATCTGGTTGTATATAATTCCTCCAAAATCGCCGGATATACTTTCTCCAGCGTGCCACAGTTCTTTGAGATCGATAACGTACAGCCTGCGGAATAAATATAATCCAATGTCTAAATGGAGGGTTTAAAGCCCTATCAGAGTGGCGAAAAATAGCCGAACGACTATAATAGAGGTTGGTTAGAATTGTTTAACCAACCTCTATTTTTATGAAAAGGAGCGTATGTGAAATGGACAAGAAAGATAATCCCATGTCCAGACTGATGGAACTTGCCGCTCCATATAAGGGTGAATATGTTCTTTCAGTGATTCTGGCAATCCTGGGTGTTGCCGCCGGATTGTTGCCGTTTTTTGCAGTTTCAAAAATTGTGATTCTCTTGATGGATGGAGAGACATCTGTGGCCGTCTATATGGAGTGGTGTCTGATTGCGGGAATTGGTTTCCTTGGAAAAGTATGCTTTGCAAATTTATCTACTTTAGTTTCCCATACGGCCACTTTCGCAACTCTGGCGGAAATCCGCCTGAAACTAGCAGATAAACTTACCAGGGTTCCGATGGGCTATATGATTAACACCCCATCGGGAGAATTAAAAAATGTCTTGGTAGATCGTGTGGAGGGAATGGAAACGACCCTTGCGCATTTAGTACCGGAGCTGACAGCGAATCTCTGTATTCCAATTTGTATTCTGATTTACCTACTGTTTTTGGATTGGAGAATGGCGCTGGCTGCATTGATTACCCTGCCGATTGGTATGTTGTGCTATAAGGGAATGGCAAATGGATATGAAGAAAAATTCCAGGGTCTTATTATGCGCGTGCGTAAAATGACCAGCACTGTGGTTGAGTATATCGGCGGGATAGAAGTCATTAAGGCGTTTAATCAGTCTGCTAATTCTTACCAGAAATATTCAGATGCCGTTGAAGATAATGCGTCCTATGCTGTGAACTGGATGAAAAGCGTGCAGCTTTACAAATCCATGCTTGTTACAATCTGGCCCAGTGTGTTAGTGTGTGTTCTTCCTATTGGCTGTGTCCTGTACCGGAACGGGAGCCTGAGCGTTCCGGCATTTGTTACCTGTATCGTGCTGTCATTGGGTATTATCACACCAATTTTAAATGCCATGAACTTTACGGACAGCATTTCTCAAATGAAATCAGTAGTCGGGGAATTGTGCGCCGTATTGGATGAAAAAGAACTGGATCGCCCGGAAACGCCGGTGTCTATTCATTCTTCCAATATTGTGTTAGAAAACGTCAGCTTTTCGTATGAAAGCGAAAAGCCGTTGCTGAAAAACATCAACCTTTCTATTCCAGAAAACAGCATTACCGCTTTTGTCGGTCCCAGTGGCGGCGGCAAGTCTACCATTACGAAGCTGATTGCGGGATTTTGGGATGTAACAAACGGAACTGTCAAGTTAGACGGAACAGATATTCGCAAAATTCCGTTGTCACAGCTTATGGATAACATCGCTTATATTTCACAGGACAACTATCTTTTTGACGAAACTGTTTTAGAAAATATCCGTATGGGAAAACCATCCGCAACGGATGAAGAAGTATATCAGGCTGCCAGAGATTGTGGCTGCTATGATTTCATTCTGAATCTGGAAAATGGATTCCATACAGTTGTCGGAGGTGCAGGAGGTCACTTGTCGGGCGGTGAGCGCCAGAGAATTGCGATTGCCCGCGCTGTACTGAAAAATGCGCCGATTGTTATTCTTGACGAGGCAACCGCTTACATTGACGCCGAGAATGAAGCCTTAATTCAAGAGGCAATGGCAAAAGTGATTGCCGGGAAAACCGTTCTGATGATTGCGCACCGTCTTTCTACGATTACCGATGCAGATAAAATTGTTGTCATAAAAGATGGGCAGATTATTGACGAAGGAACACATGAAAACTTATTGACTTCCTGTACGCTCTATCAGGAAATGTGGAAAGCGCACATGGACACAAAAGATGTGGCGTAGGAGGTGCGAAGATGATAAAGACATTAAGCAAGATTTATCAGTTTTCAGGGAAAATGCAGGGGACAATGAAAAAAACCATCCTGTTTTCCGTCCTGCACTCCCTTTTTGATATGATGTCTTTTGGAGCATTAGTCCTGGTGTTTTCGGGTTTAATAGACGGTTTTACTACTTCTATGATCTGGATGATATTTGGAATCACTTTGACGAGTATGATGCTTAAAATTTGTTGCAGCTATATTTCAGATTTTGGCAAGGTGCAAATTGGATATTTTATGTGCGCGGAGAAGCGGATTCATATTGGAGATCGCATGAAATATATGCCGATGGGGTATTTTAGCGATCATAATTTAGGGAATCTGACTTCTGTTGTCACCACTACTATGGGCGATATTGAAAATAATGCTTCTATGGTGTTGACTAACATATTAGGCGGATATATCCATGCAACGATTGTTACTATCGTTATGTTCTATATTGATTGGCGGATTGGACTGACGATTTTGTGTGGGATTCTGCTTTTTACATGGTGCATCAGCCGGTTACAGAAAAAATCGGAAACGGTTTCTCCGCAAAGACAGCAAGCCCAGGAGACTCTCGTTTCTAATGTGTTGGAATATGTTCAAGGAATGCTGATTGTAAAATCCTTTAATCTCAGTCATAGTTCCAATAGCAAGATGAAACAGGCAATCTTGGACAGCAAGGATAAAAACCTGAAATTGGAGCGCACATTCGTCCCTTACAATATGCTGCAACAGATTATTCTCTACGGAACAAGTATTCTTGTTATAGTGGAGGGACTGTACTTTTATCTGAATGGAACAATGGCGCTTTCCATTTGTCTGCTGATGACAGTAGCATCCTTTATGCTCTTTGGTCAGCTTCAGTCAGCCGGAAATACTTCTGCGCTCCTGCGGTTACTGGATGTTTCGATTGACAAAGTAAACGAAATTGACAAAACTCCCGTCATGGACGAACATGGTAAACCCGTAAAGCCTGAAAATTACAATATTGTTTTTGATGATGTTTCTTTTTCTTATGGCGAACACCAGGTTCTGGATCATGTGAGCCTGACTATACCCGAAAGAACCGTAACGGCTATCGTCGGTCCGTCCGGTGCCGGAAAAAGTACGCTTTGTAACCTGATCGCCCGGTTTTGGGATGTTGACGGAGGAAAAATTACAATCGGCGGTGTAGATGTGCGGGATTACACACTGGACAGTCTGCTTACCAATATTAGCGAAGTATTCCAAAAGGTATATCTTTTCGCTGATACCATAGAAAATAATATCAAATTCGGCAATCCAGCGGCTTCCCATGAAGAAGTTGTAAAAGCAGCTCAAAAGGCTTGCTGCCATGAGTTTATTATGAGCCTGCCAGATGGTTATGGCACCGTAATTGGAGAGGGAGGCGCTACATTGTCCGGCGGTGAAAAGCAACGGATTTCGATTGCCAGAGCAATCCTGAAAGACGCTCCTATCATCATTTTAGACGAAGCTACATCAAGCGTCGATCCAGAAAATGAAAATCTTCTGATGGGTGCTATTGCAGAACTGACAAAGAATAAAACGGTTATTATGATAGCTCATCGGCTAAAAACAGTCAGAAACGCAGATCAAATTTTCGTGTTGTCTGGTGGTCACATTGTTCAGACAGGCAAACACGAGGATTTGATAAGGCAGCCTGGTATTTATGCAGATTTCATTGGTATTCGCAAGAAAGCGATTGGATGGAAACTAAAATAGCCGTGGGAAGGAGGAGGCAATGAAACTATATGCGTCAGGCGAGGATTACTTAGAGGCCGTGTTGGTTCTTCAAAGGAAACAGGGCATGGTTCGCTCCGTTGATCTTGCCCGGCACATGGGCTTTAGCAAACCGAGCATCAGCCATGCGGTGGGCGGTTTGAAGAACGGTGGTTTTCTGATCGTGGATGACGATGGATTTCTCCATCTGACCGCCATAGGTCAGGAGGTTGCCGAGAAAATCTATGAGCGGCACCGATTTTTTATGGAGCAGCTTGTGGCCGCTGGCGTTGATCTTGAAACGGCAGAACAGGAGGCTTGCCGGATCGAACACGCCATCAGTGATACATCTTTCCGAAAGCTGAAGGAGAAAGTACAAGGAACCGATTAGCGCACATCGGTTCCGCTCTGCATAATAAGTTATCTGCCCCGTCCGGGGAAAGAAAAAAACCGTTGACTGGGGCAGATAATTTCGTGCGCTATTTTAAGGTTTAAACTCAATCGGCGGTTTTGAAGGATAATTTCAGAGCCGCCGTTTCTTTGCGTTTACACAAACCAATGACGACTTGCATGGACACGGTAGCCGATTGGAGGTTAATTTACCGTGTCCTTCTTTTTATTTCGCAGTATCCATGATCTGCACCAGTTAAAAAAAGCATAGCCCCTCCATCGGAGCCGTCCGGCTTTGGATATGAACTATACCATGTAAGCAATCATCTTTATAAAACATTTCTGCGCCCTGCAGGTCCGTTGCGACTTGCTGGGCGCTTTTTGCTGTTTTCCGAGGACAATCCCGCCTCGAAAAAATTTTTTAAGAAATTTTCAAAAAGGAGGCTTTTAGCGGGTAGCGAGCGGCTTTGCGTTCGCCTTGTTAGCGGAAAGGGAGAAACCCACCTCATTCCCCCAGGAAAGGGGGTGAAAAGATGGATATGATCCCCCGCAATGACTATGGCGAGCGGTGCCAGTTCGATGCTTACTGCAAGCTGGTACTGTACCATGAGGCAATCGACTACCTCCGGGAAATGCAGAGGCGCCGTGACAGGGAACTGTCATTCAGCGACCTTCCGCAGATGGAGATGGACAAGCTCTGCATCGTAGATCACTACCCCAGCGACAGATTTACATTCTCGTCCCACGGGTATGACCTACATATCGAAAACGAGCTTGTGGCTGATGCCTTCGCCGGTTTGTCTGTTCAGGAGCAGAGTATTTTGATCCTGCATTTTGTTCTGGACCTGCCGGATCAGGAGGTTGGCCGCCTTGTTGGAATGTCTCGCAGCGCCGTTCAGCGGCGAAGGGCAAAATCATTGACCGAGCTGCGGATCAAGTTGGCCGCACTCATGCCGAAGGGAGGTTGAAGGTATGAAGAAACCCACTTACAAGGGCAAGGAGCTTCTTCCTCTTTCGGTGATCGACGCCGCCCGTGACGGGGACTCTCAGGCTGTGGATCAGGTACTCCGGTATTATGAGGGCTATATCAATAAGCTCTGCACCCGGACGCTTTACGATCCTGACGGTCAGCCCCATGTTCGGGTGGACGAGTACATGAAGCGCCGATTGGAGATCAAGCTCATTCATTCCATTGTCAGCATGAGCTGACAAGCCCGGTCTGAAAGCGGAAACAGCTTACCCTTTCCCTGTTTCTCTCTTTCGTGAACGGAGGCAGCACCTTGACAAAGAAAGCCCGTTGGGAGGCCAACGCCGCAGTATAAGGCAAACGGATACATTCCTGTTTGTGCCGAGCCATACGGCCGGTGCGCTATGACCTCGTTTCAAGTCCGCAGGACGGGACCACTGTAACGGGCGAGCGAACAGCACCAGACCGCAAAGCAAGCGTGGCGGCTTGCAGGCGATGACACACGGGCAGGGTCAAAGATACTCGCGCATTGAACGCCCACAAAGCATTGTGCGCCGCACCCATCAGCATGGGCCGGGGTTAGACTCCCGTGGAGCTGTGCCAGCAGCCGTCCGCTTTGCCTCTTTTAATGCTTATCAACTTGCAAACAATGAAAGGGGTCAATCTATGCAAGAAGATAGAACCTTTGAAAACAAATTCGCCCCGCCAGTACGGAGCGAAAAGAAAATTGGAAATACAACCTTCACCGTCAACTCGTTTTTTCTTGAACAGACAAATGACGGTGTGGTTTCTAAGATAGAGCGGCTTATCAAGGATGATGTCCGAAAAAAAGCCGCTGCAATTTGACCTCCATAGGCAGACAAACCCGACAAAGCGCGGTAAAATGAAGACAGAACTTCATACCGTGTTTGACTGCCAGATTGGAGGTTATTATGTTTCATCAGTCAAACACCGCTGCCGCGCTTCAATTCCCTTACAACGCTATGAGCGTAGAAGCTGTTACCGCTTTGTACTGCCGTTTATCGCGTGACGATGAATTGCAGGGCGACAGCAACAGTATCATCAACCAAAAGAAAATTTTACAAAAATATGCTCTTGAACACGGGTACACAAACTTCCGCTTCTACATTGACGATGGCATTTCAGGAACGACCTTCAATCGGCCTGGTTTCCAGGAAATGATTGCAGATGTGGAGGCGGGAATTGTCAAACGGGTTATCATCAAGGATATGTCCCGCTTCGGCCGTGATTACCTGCAGGTGGGTATGTATACCGAAATCATGTTCCCAGAGCATGATGTTCACTTTATTGCCGTAAACGATGGGGTGGACAGCACCCAGGGCGACAATGAGTTTACTCCCTTCCGCAATATCATCAATGAGTGGTATGCGAAGGATACCAGTAAAAAAATCCGTGCTGTTATGAAGGTCAAGGGAAACGCCGGGGAACATTTGACGACTAATGCGCCCTACGGATACATGAAAGACCCGGATGACAGCAAACATTGGATACCCGACCGTGAGGCTGCCGATGTGGTCTATGAAATCGGGCTGTATGTTATGGATGGGTTTGGACCGTCCCAGATAGCACGAAAGCTGCGGGAGCGGAAAATCCTTACGCCCTCAGCTTACTATGAAAGTAAGGGTATCATCTGTAATGTTAAAAATCAGGGCGACCCTTATAATTGGGACAATACCACGATAGCGGGAATTATGGATCGCTGGCGTGAATACCTGGGACATACAGTGAACTTCAAGACCACAAAGAAGTCCTACAAGAGCAAAAAGAAAATTAAAAATCCCGAAAGTGAATGGGTCATCTTTGAAAATACCCATGAACCTATCTGGACAGAAGCCATTGCCGAGGCTGTAAAGCAGGCGCGGCAGTCACGGCGCCGTCCGACAAAGATGGGCGAAATGGGGATGTTCTCCGGCATGATGTACTGTGCCGATTGTGGCTCGATCCTGTACCAGTGCAGAGCGACCGGTTTCCGAAAGGATCAAGAATATTATATCTGCTCTGGTTACCGTAAGGGAAAGCAGGTATGCAACACACCACACTCCATCCGAACGGTTATCCTGGAGGAACTGATCCTTCAAAATCTGCGGGAGATTGTGTCCTTCGCAAGAAGCCATGAAAACCGCTTCGTTCAAATGGTCATGGATATGGATGTAAAGGAGCGCAATAAAGGTCTTGCCAAAAAGCGCAGGCTACTGTCTGAAAGTAAGAAGCGTATCACGGAACTGGATATGATCTTCAAGCGGCTGTATGAGGACAACATCAGCGGAAAGCTGACAGACGAGCGTTTTCACAAGCTGTCCACCGACTATGAAGCGGAACAGGCTGGCTTGCAGGCACAGGCCGCAATGCTCCGTGAGGAAATCGAAGAAGCAGAAAGCAAAAGTGCCAATGTTGATAGGTTTCTGTCCGTTGTCCGCCAGTACACCGATATCCCGGAGCTGACACCCCGTATCCTGCATGAGTTCGTTGAGAAGATCGTCATTCACGCGGCGACCGATCCCCATAGCAAAATCAACCGCAGGCAAGAGGTAGATATCTACTACAAAGGTATCGGGATTTTGGAAATGTCCAAAGTATTTGATAGCAGGCAAAAATGAAAGAAACGGCATAGCCGAAGCTATACCGTTTCTCTCTCGCCTTAGAATGTTTTCTTAACTGGACACCCCTAAAATGAGACAGGCTTTTTTGATGGAAAGCTCACTTCAGAGCATTCAAAATCTGGTTTGCAATGTACTGGTGGCCCTTAACGGTGGGGTGGCCGTCGGCAGCGGTCTGCGCACGGGGAATGTCCACATAGATCAAGCCTTCCTGTGTGGCAAGGTCTTTGGCAAAGCGGTTCAATTTGCTGAAATAGCGGTTCCATGCGGGCAGCAGCGGCACGGGATTGGTGTAGCCCAGCAGCACGATTTTGGCATCCGGGTTCAGTGCACGGATACTGGCCACGATCTGCGGCAGGCTGGCGGTCACATTGGTATAGGCCTGATCGCAGATCTCATCCATGCCGCGGAACAGCAGGCGGTTGGTGGCGCGGCTCTCGTCAAAGGTAAGGGTCATACGGTTCAGCGCTTCGAGGAAGAGCCCCAGCTTCTGGAAGTTGAAATCACGCAGGGCACCGCTGACCATCAGTGCGGCAAGCTGCTCGCTCTTCCAGTTGGTGGCCTCGCCCAGACCCACGATGCAGGGCACCAGCGCGTCGTTGGAGCCGATCTGGATGGAAATGATATCGGCCTTGCGCAGATACTCCTGATATTCCGGGTAGACGTAATATGCGCCGGAAGCCTGATTCATCTTGGGCATGGCGCTGTTCTGCACCATATCCAGCATGTCAGGGCTCATCAGGCCGGGCAGGCCCAGATTGATCGCGTGCTGGCGGTCCAGCCCAAGGCCCTTGCCCACAAGGGCGGTGTAGCATTGGGAAGGGTAGCCCTCAAAGTTCGGCTGCAGATCGTAGCCGATCTGGGCGATGTTGTATTTCATATCGGCAAGGCCGACACCGGAGGTGATGCTGTCGCCCAGCGCCACATAGGTGAGCTGCTGCTCCGGTTCGCCGGCTGTCTGGGCATCGGCGGGCAGGGCGGTCTCCTGCTCGGCAGGCGCTGCGGTCTGCTCCTGCTGCACCTCTGCTGCTTCGGCGGCAGGCAGCTCCGTCTGTTCGTCGGCAGCAAATGCAGGCATGGCCAGCAGCACAAGCGCTGCCGCTGCGGCCAGAAAGCTGGCAAACTTCTTGTTTTTCATTGTAATTCCTTCTTTCTGGAATGACTGCACCTGTGCGGCACAGCTGTTGTCTCTATGATAAAATGGAAAGTAAAAATTGTCAACTGACAAAATTCAAAAAATTGCGGCCATCGCTGCGTCCGTATTCTGCAGTTTCTTCCATACAAAAAAGCTCTCCCTTTCGGGAGAGCTCAGTGTCTGAAAAATTACAGGGTGAAGTTCAGGATCAGTAATCGCGGGGAGTGATCTCTTCTTCCAGCTTGCGGTAGTCCACCTTGCCAACAGGGGTAAAGGGCATTTCGGAGATGAACTTGTAGCCCACCGGCTGCACATACTCCGGCAGCTCTTCATTGCACAGCTGGCGCAGTTCCCGCACGATCTGGCGCTTTTTCTTGTCGCCTTCCGGGTCCAGCACCACGTAGACGAAGGGCAGGCGGCCCTGCACATGGTCCTTATCGGTGCAGCCCACCACCGAGCACTGATGCACGGCCGGGTGGCGGCTGATGACGTTCTCGATCATGGACGGGAACACCTTGAAGCCATCGTGACGGATGATCATGCGCTTGATGCGGGAATCCAGATACACAAAGCCGTCCTCGTCCATGTAGCCGACATCGCCGGTGTGTGCCCAGATCTGGCCGTCTGCATGGCGGCGCAGGATCATGTCGGTCTCCTCGGGCTTATTGTAGTAGCCCTTCATGACGGTGGGGGTGCAGATGCAGATCTCGCCGCGCTCACCGATGGGCAGTTCGGTCTCGGTGCCAGGCTCAAAAATGGACACCACCGTGTTCAGCATGGGAATGCCCACGCTGCCGGGCTTGGTCACGTTGCCGGCGGCAACGGTAGCGGCAGAGGCGACCTCGGTCATGCCATAGCCCTTGGCCAGCGGATATTCCACGTTGTGCGCCTTCAGGAACTCGTTCACAGTCAGCTCAGCGCCCAGCGGCAGCGAGTCGCCGCCGGCGGCATAGTTGCGGATGAAGGAGAGATCCTTCTTCTTCTTGAGCAGCGGAGAAGCTGCCATCTGCTGGTAGTGGGCCGGAACGCCGAACATGTGCTCGGGCTTGTGCTTCCAGATCAGTGCGCCCAGCTTGTCGGGGTCCAGATTGGGGATGATGACGACGTGCAGGCCCATGACCAGCGGCATGTGCACGCCGCAGGCATAGCCGTAGGCAATGAACGGAGGCATGACGTTCATCAGCTTCTGGCCGCGGCAGAACAGGTTGCTCTGGGCGATGAATTCGTGGGCCAGAGAGTTAAAGCTGTCGTCGGTCAGCATAACGCCCTTGGGCGAACCGGTGGTGCCGCCGGTGTGTACCACCACGCAGGCGTGCTGCGGGTCGTAGGGTTCGGCGTTCATGCTCTGATCCTTGCCCTGTGCAATAAAGTCCTTCCAGTGGATCACATTGGACTTGTAGCGGTTCTTATCGGGGTTGGTCAGCTTGTAGCCGACGGCCAGATGCAGCGGCAGGGAGTCTGCAGGGCTGATGACCAGAACGCGCTCCACATTGGTGCGCTTTTCTGCCTTGTGGCAGCGCTCATAGGTCACATTCAGGCAGATCAGCAGGCGGGAATCCACCTCCTCGATGTACTCGTGGATGCCCTCAACGCTGTAGCGCGGGTCCACCAGATTCAGCGTTGCGCCGATCATATCGACAGCGTAGAAGGCATAGATCACCTCGGGGGTCATCACACTGACAACGGTGATGATGTCGCCCTTCTTCACGCCGAGAGCACGGAAGGCGGCCGCGGTTTTCTTGACATTCACAAAGAGGTCTGCAAAGGTGAATTTGCGGCCATAATACTCCAGAGCGGTCTCGCTCAGATGGTTCTTGTTCTGATGGCAGAGATACTCAAAGGCGCTGCACTTGGGCAGGGGCATGTCGATGTATTTCTGGTCATAGTACTTCAGCCAGGGCTTCGCAGTGGACGCATAGAGCGGTTCACGCTGTTCAGTAGTCATAGAATAAAGTCCTCTTTTCTTTCTTCTTCTTTTCATTGCCAAAAGCCGACAACTTTGCAAAGAAGATGAAAGCCGCCGGTCAGAACACGCTAATAACTCAAAAATCAGAATCGATGATGCAGATTCTATTATAGTGGAGCTGCCGGAGAATGTCAAGAAATAAACTTTGAATGTTGCGTAAAAGAGCCGTAAAACAACGATTCAGCCCGAAATGTTGGGGGTCAGCGCGGCAGCCACTGCTCGGCTTCGGCAGCGCTGCACAGTACAAAATGCTCAGGCCGCAGTTCGCGCCACTGGGGGGCCTCTCTGGAGTAGTCGTGCATGGCGGGGTCGTACACCAGCAGCTTTTTCTGCCGCTCCCGGCGGGGGTCCGGCATGGGAATGGCGGAAAGCAGGCTGCGGGTATAGGGGTGGATGGCGTGGGCTGTCAACTCTTCGGCCCCGGCCAGCTCCACGATGCGGCCCTTGTGGATGACGGCGATGCGGTCGGAGATGTAGCGCATCACGGAAAGATCGTGGGCGATGAACAGGTAGGTGATGCCGCGTTCCTTCTGCAGGCGGCGCAGCAGGTTCAGCACCTGTGCACGGATGGACATATCCAGTGCGCTGATGGGCTCATCGGCAACGATGAACTCCGGCTCCACGATCAGGGCCCGGGCAATGCCGATGCGCTGGCGCTGTCCGCCGGAAAATTCGTGCGGGAAGCGGGAGGCAAATTCCGGCAGCAGACCCACGTCCAGCAGAGCCTGACGCACCTTTTCCTCCTGCTGGGCGGTGGAAAGATCAGGCCGGACGTTCTGCAGGCCTTCGCCTACGATGTAGCTCACCTTGGCGCGCTCGTTCAGCGAGGACTGCGGGTCCTGAAAGATCATCTGGATCTCTTTGATGATCTGCCTGTCCAGCTGGCGGGAAATTCTGCCGTTGATCTTCTGGCCCTTATAAAGGATCTCGCCGCCGGAGGTGGGCAGGATGCGCAGGATGGCGCGGCCAATGGTAGTTTTGCCGCTGCCGCTTTCGCCTACAAGGCCGAAGGTCTCGCCCTTATAAATTTTAAAGTTGGCATCCTGCACAGCTTCATATGCTTTTTTGCCGGAGCCGTAGGTTACGTTCAGGTGGTTCACTTCCAAAAGAACTTCGCGTTCATTTTCCATCTTACAGCCCCTCCTCTCGCAGCATTTTTACCGCAGCAGGCGGCTCGATCTTGGGTGCCCGGGGGTCCAGCAGCCATGTTTTGGCCTTGTGGGTGGGCGTTACCTCAAAGTAAGGCGGGCGCTTGACAAAATCGATCTTCAGCGCCTGCGGGTTGCGGGGCGCAAAAGCATCGCCGCGAATTTCCGCAAACAGGTTTGGCGGTGTGCCCACGATGTTGAACAGGTCCTCGCCCTTCACGCCCATCTGCGGCATACTGGAAAGCAGTGCCCATGTGTAGGGGTGGCGGGGATCGTAATAAATTTCGTCAGCAGTGCCAATCTCCACAATGTCGCCTGCGTACATCACAGCCACGCGGTCTGCAATGTTTGCCACAACGCCCAGATCGTGGGTGATCATGACGATGGTCAGATCGTACTTGAACCGCATCTCCTTCAAAAGCTGCAAAATCTGGGCTTGAATGGTCACGTCCAGTGCGGTGGTAGGCTCGTCGCAGATCAGGATCTTGGGGCTGCAGGCCACCGCAATGGCAATGACCACACGCTGGCGCATGCCGCCGGAAAACTCGTGCGGGTACTGCTTAAAGCGCTTTTCCGGGTCAGAGATGCCCACATCCCGCAGGTATTCCAGCGTTTTTTCCTTGGCGGCAGCACCCTTTAAGCCCTGATGCAGGGCAACGGCTTCCATGATCTGTGCCCCGATGGTCTTCAGCGGGTTCAGGCTGGTCATGGGGTCCTGCATGACCATGGCGATCTCGCGGCCGCGTACCCGCAGCCAGTCCTTTTCGGTTCTGAGGTCAGAAAGGCGCAGCGGCTTGCCGTCCGCCATGCCGTAGTAATCAATGGTGCCGCTGGTAATGGAGCCGTTGGCATCCAGCAGGCCCATGAAGCTCTTGGTAAAAACGCTCTTGCCGGAGCCGCTCTCGCCTACGATGGCAAGCACCTCTCCCTGATAGAGGTCAAGATCGATGCCACGGATGGCGTGCAGCACTTTTCCACGCAGGTTGAACTGGATGTTGACATCTTTTGCGGAGAGAATGAGCTGGTTGTGTTCCATGATATCCCCTCCTTACTGCAGATGGTTCTTCGGATCGGCGGCATCCGAGAAGGCGTTGCCGATCAGATAGAACGCAATGGTAACAAAGCTCAGGATGAGGGTGGGGTACAGCAGCTGGTAGCGCAGCCCGGCCTGCATCATCACCTTGCGGCCGTCGTTGACCAGGTTGCCCAGCGAGGGGGTCTCCACGGACAGGCCCAGACCGATGTAGGTGATGAACACCTCGTTGCCAATGGCTTCCGGGATGGTGAGGGCCATGCGCAGCATGATGACCGAGACGAGGTAGGGCAGCAGGTTGCGCAGCACGATACGGATGGTGGGCGTGCCGATGCAGCGGGAAGCCACATTATAATCCCGGTCGCGGATGATGAGGATCTGGTTGCGGATGAAGCGTGCCATTTCGATCCAGCCCTTGATGGCCATGCCAAGGACCATGGTCCAGATGCTGGGGGTGGCTACATAGGAAATGAGGATCAGCACGATGGCGGTGGGAATGTTATCGAAGATGTTGTACAGCTCGGTGAACACAAAGTCCAGCCCGCGCACATAGCCCCACAGCACACCGGCGGTAATGCCCACCACAGCTTCGATGAGGGCCACGAAGAAGGCGATAGTCAGACTGGTGCGTGCACCGGCCCAGATGCGTGCCCACAGGTCCTGACCGATGGAGTTGGAACCCCAGATAAAGCCGTCCTGCCCGGGGGCGATGTTGCGGTACTGGATGCCGGTCACAGGGTCCACGGCGCACAGGTTCGGGTCTGCCTGACCGGGCAGGTGGGGCTGGATGAAGGCAAAGGCAACCACGACCACCAGCGCGATCAGCAGGGCCACGGCGAACTTGTTCTTGAAAAAGGCACGGAAGGTGCTGCCCCAGTAGCTGTAGTTGGAGCTTGCGGTGGCTTCGGCCTGTTCCTCACTGAACCCGGCGGGGGTGAACAGCTCATCCTCAGGCAGATTTTCCCAGCCGGTGCGGCGCTGTGCCTGAGCAGCATTCAGCTGATCCTCCAGCTGCTTCGATTTTTCGCGTTTCAGAAAAGAGAGCATCAGCGTCCACCTTCTTTCTTGCCAAAGTTGATGCGGGGGTCAATGAGCACCATGAGCACATCGCCCAAAATCAAGCCGATGATGCCCACGCAGGCGTACAGCAGCACGATGCCCTGCACCATGGTGTTGTCGTGGCGCTGCACACAGGTGACCAGCAGGCCGCCCATGCCCGGGATGCTGTACAGGCTTTCGATGTAGATGGAGCCGACGACGGTGTTCAGGAATGCGGAGGGAATGTACTGCACCAGCGGCACCATGGCGTTGCGGAATACGTGGTGCAGGGCGATATTGTTCTCGCTCACGCCCTTGGCGCGGGCCAGCTTGACGTAGTCCTTGTTGCTCTCGTCCACCATATAGCGGCGCAGCCACATGGCGTAGAACGCAAGGTTTGCAAGGCTCATGCTGCACACCGGCAGCACCCAATAGCGCCAGTTGGCGGCATCGAACAGCAGGCCCACGCCCATGGCGGTGGTGCCGTACATCTGGATATACAAAAAGTACACTGCCGCAGGCACCGCCTGAATGAGCACGATGAATGCCGTGCCCAGCTTATCCGGCCAGCGGCCCTTATAACGGCCCATGACAAGGCCCAGCGGGATGCCCAGCACAAGGCTCAGCAGCATGGCCAGCACACCCATTTCGATGGAAATGGGCAGCTTCTGGGCAAGGATCCTGGTCACGGGAGCGTTGAGCTTATAAATGTGGCTCACGCCCAGATCACCGTGCAGCGCATCCCGCCAGAAATGGCCGATCTGCACCGGCAGCGGGTCCAGCAGGCCCATGGACTGCAGCCCGGCCTGAATCTGTGCCTCGGTCATTTTTTCGTAGTTTGCAAAGTAGCCTTCCACCGGCATGAGCCGCAGCAGGCAGAACACCAGCGTCACAATGACGAACAGGGTCAGAATGGAGCGCCCGATGCGTTTTGCGAGATATTGCACCATAGCCGTGCACCTCTCTTTTCTTTATAAATACAGATAAGTATAGAATAACGCAAAATCTTACGTTTGGAAAGTGATTTGTGAGTTTTTGCGGGAAAAATGAGGAGCAAACAAAAACTCCCTCAGCCTTTGCTGCGCAAAGTCAGCTCCCTCGGGGAGGGAGCCCTTGGCATGACGGGAAAGTTTCCGGTTTCGCCAGAGGCCCCATCCCAGAGGGGGCTGTCTGCGCAGCAGACTGGGGGAGTTTCCGATTCAGTTTTTACCGCGCATCCCGGTTGGCGTTATACTCCTCCATGGAAACGTAATGGTCGAGGATGTGCACGCCCTTCAGACGGTTGGTGGAAAGGCCTGTGGGCGCGTACTGGCCCTCCCACAGGTTCAGGCGGGTGGCAATGTAGGGCGGCACCGGCATCCCCAGCGGGATGACCAGTGCGTTCTCAATGAGGAAGGCTTCGGCATCCGCAAAGGCTTCGTACCGGGCATCCAGATCCTCGGTGATGGTCTTGGCGTTCTCCACCATGGACATGTACTGCATCACGAGGTCGGCGGTCTCGCCGGTCACGATGCCGTCCTCCACGCCGGTGCGCAGGAAGCTGTAGCAGGTGCCGCGGTCGCCGGCTTCCTGATAGAAGGGGTACACCTCGGTCTCGGGGTCGGAGTAATCGGCACCCCAGTAGTAGGACATCAGCTGGTAGGCACCCACCCGGCGCACCGCATTCAGGAAGTTGTCGGACGGACCCTGCGTGATGATGATGCTGATGAAGTCGAAGCCGTCGTTCAGCACGGCTTCCACCTGCTGCTTGAACACCTGACACTGCTTGTCCCAGTCCACCACAGCGGGGTTGTACGGATACTGGATCTTGATGGGGAAGGTGACACCGGCGGCGGTCAGCTCTTCCACAGCGGCATCACGGTACTCTTTGGCCTTGGCTTCGTCAAAGAAGTCGGAGAGGTTTGCAAGGCCGCCGCATTCAGTATAATCCACGCCTTTGCTGTTGGCACAGAAGGACGGCGGAGTGATGGTGTGCAGCTTGTAGTTATCGTAGCCTTCCGGCGCGGTGACGGCCAGCGTCACAGACGGATTGATGGCATACAGGAAAGCCCTGCGGAAGTTGGTGGAGTTGATGGCCTTGGCCCAATTGTCCGGCTCGTACTGGGCATCCACGCCGGTCACGGTCCAGTTTGAGAACTCGTGGCGGTAGGGCAGGAAGTTGAAGATGTAGAAGTAGCTCTTGCCGGTTTCTGGGCGCTCCATGGAAACCATGTCCTTGGTGGTGTCGTCGGCCAGCCAGCTGTCCAGAATGTCGGAGCTGATGGTAGCCTGATCGATCTCGCCGCGCTTGACCATCTCCGGGCCGCTGATCAGCTCTTCCTGATTGTAGATGTAGCGCACCGTGTCGATGTAAACGCTGTCGGCATCGTAGTTTTCGGGGTTCTTCTTCATCACCCAGTTTTCCAGCGGAGTGTACTCGGCCAGATAGAACGCGCCGCAGCTGCAGGCGGTCTCGGCGCTGGTGCAGAACTGGTCGGCAAACTCCTCCAGCAGCGGGCCGTAGGCAGGCTCGTAGGGAGCGTAGCTCAACAGGCTGAGGAAGCCGGGAAAGTCGAAGTTCAACGTGTAGGTCAGGGTGTGGTCGTCCACAGCCTTCACGCCCACGGTGGAAAAATCCACAGCCGGGTATTCGGTGGTGGTGCCATCGGCGGCAGCGGCGGTCACGGTGCCGTTGGAATCAATGGCGTAGGTAGTGCCGTCCTCGGCCACGGTGCCGTTATTGGCGTTGTTGCGGTAAACGCAGTAGTTATAGTAGTCGTCCGCACCGGCCACATAGGGGGTGACAAGGCTTGCAGTGGAGGAAGCGTAGTTCGGGTTCAGCACATAGGCCAGCGCATCCACAAAGTCCTGCGCGGTCACAGGGCCAAGCACCTCGCCGTTGCAGTCCACCCAGTTCTCATCCCGCAGGTGGAACGTCCATGTCAGGCTGTCGGCATCCCACTCCCAAGCAGTGGCAAGGCCCTCCCGGATCTTGCCGCGGTTGTCGTACTCCACCAGCGTGTCGATGCACTGAGTGCCGTGGTAAAGGTCCGGATCAGCTGAGCAGACCAGATAGTTCAGGGTGGCGGGCTGACGGGAATACAGCACGGTGTAGGTGGAGCTGCTGCCGGCAGCGCCGGTGCTGCCGCCATTGGAAGCGGAGGAGCCGCCGCAGCTGCTCAGCAGACCAGCCGCTGCCACAGAAAGGGCGGCTGCGCCGCTGCCTTGCAGGAACTGGCGGCGGGAGATGGAATGAGCCATAGTAAAATCCTTCTTTCGTAAGATCTTGGCAAAAGCTTGCTTCGTGCTTTGGGATAAGAAAGGGGTAACGGAAATAGCTCCGTTACCCCTTTGTAACAGTCGGTGGCCACGGTGCGTGGTCTTATGGTCAGTATAGCATTGAATCTGTGCGCCGTCAATCGTTTTTCGGTGTGTCGGGCACATCCTTTTCTGCGGTGTTTTCCGGTGCGGCAGCAGGGGTTTCGTCCAGCGCGGCGGGGGCTGCTTTTTCCGGGGTCAGTGCTGTGATCACGGAACCGGCCGCAGCAGGCACGGCAGCGGCCGCAGCGGTTTCTGCGGGGGCGGCAGCCGTCTGTACAGCTGTCTCAGCAGCGTCGGCACCGGCTTCGGCTGCTGCCTTGGCGGCTTCCTCTGCAGCCTTTTTGGCTTCGCGCTCCTCACGCAGCTGCTTTGCCCGGGCGGCGGCTTCTTCCTGCCGCTTTTTGGTGCGGGCCTTGATGCGGCACACGGTGCACACACCATCCACACTGCCCGGCGCAATGGGCTTGCCGCATTCCTTGCACAGGGTCTTGGTGCATTTGTGTACACTTACCGGGCCAAGGGTGGTGAGCTGGCGCAGCTTCATGCCGTCGATGCCATGGTTGGAGCAGGAGGCCACGCACACCTCGCACTCGCTGCACTTCCACGGCGTGATGACGATGCGGGTCTGGCCGTCGGGCAGGTCCTCCAGCTTCAGCGCACCGGCGCGGCAGGCCTTTTCGCACTTGCCGCAGCCAAAGCATTTATCGGTAAAGTTGGGCAGGTAGTAGCCGTACTTCAGCGGCGTTTCCATGGATGCCTTCAGCTGCTTTGTGCGCTGGTGCAGCAAAAGGCGGAAATCCACACCGCCGTCGTCCTCGCTGTGCAGGCCGGGCAGCATCTGCAGCAGCTTTTTGGTGCCACTTTTGGAGCCGTGGCTCACCTGCTCAAACATTTCGCGGCGGCTTAGTTCCTTTACGTGGTAGAGCGCTTCGTCCGGCTCGTAGGCCAGAGTGAACCGTGCCTCGAACATGGGCTGGCCAAAGAAATCCACAAGCCTTGTCAGCTCCTTGCGCAGCTGGGCGGCGCACAGGTCGTTCTCACATTCACCGCAGGGGGTCAGGTCTAGCACGATCTTTTTGTTCAGGGCAAGGTAGGCCAGTGTCTCCCATGTGAGGGCAGAGATGCAGGTGCGCACCATGGAATTTTTGCGGGTGGACTTTTCGCAGCCGATCCAGATGGTGTCATTGTCGGTATCGGCGGCAGAGGTGTCCCGCTGCACCTGCTCCGGCGAAGGGATGATGCAGCCGCTGCGGCAGGCAGAAACGCACAGGCCGCACTCGGTACAGGGGTCCCAGTCCTTCACAAGGTTCGGGCGGGTAAAGATCTGTTCGCCATAGGGGCAGATATCCTTGCACTCGGTGCAGGGCTTGCGATGGGGATGCAGGTTCCAGCACTGGCGGCGGTTGATCTCGGGATGGGTAGTTTTCATCAGCATATCCATCGCGGTGCGTGTAAAAAAGCCCATAGTTTACTCCTTTTCCACAACCGAAGTGATGTTTGCGTGGTCGATCAGGAAACGCTGCACCTTCTGAGTGGTCACGGCAGAGGCCACAGCGTCCCGGCTGAGCACATTGCGGATCTCGGCTTCCGGGGTATCGTGCAGCTTGGAAAGGCGGACGTACTCGGCATCCACCTCTGCGTTGGACACGGTGATCTGTTCGGCCTTGGCTATGGCCTGCACCGCAAGGATGCTGCGCATCTTGCGCTCGGCATCCCGGCGGAAGGCGGCGCGCACCTCGTCCGGTGTGGTCTGGCCTGCCTTGCAGTACAGCTCCATGGTCATCTTGCTGCGGCGCAGCCGTTCGCGCAGGGCGTTCATGTCATGGTCGGCATTCTGGTCCAGAATGGCGTTATCCAGCTCCGCCGTCAGGTTGGCACCGGCCATGCCCAGCAGGGCGGCTCCGGCAATTCGGTCGGCGTTGGCCTCGTGGGAGCGGCGCTTTTTCTCGCGGATGCTCTCCTTCAGGGCATCCACCGTATCAAAGCCCAGTGTCTTGGCAAAGGCATCGTCCAGCGGTACAGGCTGCTTTTGCTCCACGGTGTGCAGGGTGATGGCGAATTGCGCCGTCTTGCCGGAAAGCTCCGGCACCCGGAACTCGGCGGGATAGGTAAAATCGAATCGGAAGCTCTCGCCTGCTTTGTGGCCGTACACGGCATCCTCGGCGGCGGGCATCAGCTGACCGGTGCCCAGCACAACGGTCACATTTTCCATTTTGCTTTCCGGAATGGGTGCGCCGTCCATGAAGCCCTCAAAATCCAGCGTGACGCGCATCCCGCGCGCGGCGGACTTTTCCACCGGTGCAAAGGGGGCGTGGGTGCGGGTGAGGTTCGCCGCCTCCAGCTCCACGGCCTTTTCCGATACCGGGCGCACCCGGCGGGTGAATTCCAGCCCCTTGTATTGGCCCAGCGTGACCTTGGGCAGGGCGTTTGCATTCTGTTCCATGGGAAATACTCCTTTTATATCCAAAGCGTTTGCAATTTAAAGTCCATGTCCGGCAAGCCAGGCTTCCGCCACCTGCGAGAACATTTCGGGGTAGAGGGCATCCTCCTGCGCGAAGGCATCCAGATAATACTCCACCTCAGTCCGGTCGGCAGGCTCGGTGCGCTCCCACACGGTGAACACGGTGCCATTGCCCATGTCAAAGCTGGCGGCCTGCGTAAAGTGCTCATCCCGCGCGGCGCAGAAGAGGGCATTCCACCGGCCGGAGAGCTCGCCACCGCTGACAAAGGTCTGGGGGAGCGGCTCTGCAGTGAGCACGTACTTCGCCTCAAAGAACCGCACCGGGAACTCGTGGGTGCCCGGGATGGAGATGCCGGCGGCCAGCTTGCCCTGCAGCTGGATGTCCGGCAGGGCGGCGTACTGGAATATGTCCGAGTTATACAGCATATCGTGGGGGATCATGTAGGCGAACTCGCCCTTTTCCGCATCGCAGTGGGCATCGATCCAGTCGTCCACGCGCTGGATCTGGGCGGCATCGGTGCGGTCGTAGGTGAGCTTGTCCAGCCGGACGAATTCCGACACGGCCTTGAGGGGAAAATGATCCACCACAAAGCCCGGCAGAGCAACGGTGGTCAGCGGCGAGCAGCGCACGGACACCGCAAACACCATGGTAAAGCCCCAGTAGCAGAGCTTGACGGCGGTGTGCTTTTTCAGGCCGTCGGCCAGTGCGGCGGAACCAACGAGGAACAGCAGCAGCCACCCCGGCATGAACAGCAGCATCTGGTGGGAGCCGGTGTTCTGTACCCGGGTAAACAGCACAAGGCTCACCAGCAGCTCTGTCCCTGCAAGGCAGGGCAGGGCAGGCAGACGGCGCTTTGTGGCAAACCACAGCCCCATTCCGATGAGGATGAAGTTCAGCAAACCGATGCGCAGTGTCTGTGCGGCCAGCTCCAGCGTGATGCCGCCGAAGTTGTAGTAAGAGTAGCGCCCAGCGTAGTCAAAGCTTAAAATTTTGCGCACCATGGGCAGAAGCAGCAGCACCATGGCCCCGGCCGCACACAGGCCGAACACCACCAGCCGTACCATGCGGTGCACAGCGCGGCTGGGTTGGCCATCTTTTGCCAGCCGGATGCTGGAAACTGCCAGCAGCAGCACGTAGGCAAAGCAGTAGCCCACCACAAAATATAAGTACCAGCGCCGGGTGAGGATGATGCCCGCCGTGGCGGCGAAGATGAGCAGATAGCGGGGCAGGTCGATGCCGTCAAAGCGGTAGTCCAGTGTGAGCAGCATGAGCATGAAGGCAAAGATCAGCCCGAACCAGTCCGGCTGGCCCAGCACCGCCGACATGCGCACGAACGGGAAGGTAGCGCACCACGAAAAGCCGATGAGGAAATACCAGAACCGGTTCTTTACCCGTAGCATCCGGCCCACCTTGACCGTCAGGCCCGCCAGCAGCACCAGCAGGCTGGGCAGTACGCTGAATACCTGACAGAATGCGTAGTCATCGCCGGTCTTGCCGCTCAGGCAGAACGGGAACTCGGTGAACAGGGTGATGAAATTCGTATAGTCCTCGGTGATGGAATCGAGGAGAAACCGGAAGCCTGCGCCTGTGCTCTGGGCAAAGGCGGCTTCGGCATGATACTGCTTTAGAATGTAGTTTACGTAGTCCCAGTGGTAGAGGAAGGTGCGGCTGCCGAGGGTCCAGTAAAAGTAAAGCGCGGCCGCTGCCCACAGGCCCACCAGCACCGCCTTGTGGAACAGGTCCAGCTCCATACCGGCCCGGCGCAGCACCAGCAGCGCCAGTGCAAACAGTGCTGCATTGCACCACAGGCTCACCAGCGGGAAAAACAGGCTGCTGCCCGGTGCGGCAAGGCAAAATATTATAAGCGCCAGTGCCCCGGCAGCAAGGCCCAGCCAGACCTTGCCAAGGACAGACAGACGGGAAATGATTCCACTCATCCCAAAAACCTCTCAGCTGCAGAATATCACAGCTACAGTATAGCAAGCAAAATCTGCACTGTCCAGCCGCTGTGCACGGAAAACAGCAAAATGTCCCGCCGCTTTGAACGCAGACAGGACATTTTGAAACGAATATTACTTATTGGAATTGGCTGCGGCCTTTGTGCTGCGGGCAGCGCGGCGCTTTGCGTTCAGGGCTTTGTTGGCGCTGATGCGGGCCGCATCGGGGTTCGGGGCCTCCGGCGCAAGGCGCAGCAGGCAGCTGCCCATGGCAGGCAGGTCTACTGTAAGGGTATAGTCCCGACCAAACACACCGCCATCGGTGGTGTGAAGCTTTGTCCTGCGGCGGCCCTTCAGTGCACCGCCCCACTCGGGGGATTCGGTGTTCAGCACCTCCTCGGCACTGCAGGGAAAGCGCAGATACAGCGGGAACTTTTTGTGGGCGTGGTCCTGCGTGTTCATGATGCACAGCAGGTTTTCGCCCCGGCCCTTGCGCAGCCATGCGTACACGCCCTCGCTGCGGCTCTCGCAGGCCACCCACTCAAAGCAGTCGGGGTTGTACTCGCCATCGTAGAGTGCAGGCTCAGTGGAATACACCCGGCACAGGTGGGCAAAGTATTTCTGGAAGGCATCGTGGAAGGGATATTTCAGCAGGTCCCAGTCCAGCTCCCGTTTTTCGTCCCACTCCCGGAAGTGTCCCATTTCGTTGCCCATGAAGTTCAGCTTCTTGCCCGGGTGCATGTACATATAAAAATAGAGGGTGCGCAGCTGGGCGCATTTTTCCGCATAGGTGCCCCACAGCTTATCAATGATGGTCTTTTTGCCGTGCACCACCTCGTCGTGGCTCAAGGCCAGCAGATACAGCTCGTTGTAGAAGTAGTGCATACTGAAAACGATCTTGCCGTAGACATTTGGCCGCTCACCGAAGGGGGTAGCAAAATAGTCCAGCGTATCATGCATCCAGCCCATATCCCACTTGTAGTCGAAGCCCACGCCGTCGTAGCGGGTGGGAGCTGTCACCTTGAGGAAGTTGGTGGAGTCCTCGGCGGTGTAGATGCCGGTGGGCCAGCGCTCGTTCAGGCCGTGGTTCAGGCTGCGCAGAAAGTTCACGGCACCCTCGTTCACGCCGCGGTTCGGGTCGCCCTGCCAGTACAGCGCGCGGGAGATGGCATCCATACGGATACCGTCGCAGTGGTATACGTCCATCCACAGGGCGGCAGCGCTGTTCAAAAAGCTGCACACCTCGCGGCGGTAGTAGTTGAAGTTGCAGGTGCCCCACTCGCTGTGGCCCACATCGCTGTCGTACTCGTAGAGGTGGGTGCCGTCAAACTTTGCCAGAGCGTCGGCGTTGGCGGCAAAGTGCACCGGCACAAAGTCCATGATGACGCCAATGCCCATGCGGTGGCAGGCGTTGACGAAGCCAGCAAACTGGGCGGGAGTGCCGTAGCGGCTGGTAACGGAAAAGTAGCCGGTGGTCTGGTAGCCCCAGCTGCCATCGAAGGGATGTTCGGCCAGCGGCAGCAGCTCCACATGGGTAAAGTGATGGTCCAGCAGCCATGGAATCAGCTCCTTGGCCAGCTCCTCATAGTTGTACCAGCCGTCTGAGCCGTCCTCCTGCTTGCTGCCGGGCTTGTGCCGCCAGCTGCCAACATGCATCTCGTAGATGTTCAGCGGGCGGTTGCGGCATTTGTCGCGGCGCTCCATCCATGCGCTGTCGTCAAAGTGAAAGTCCAGCTTTGCCAGACGGCTGGCCGTGCCCGGCCGCAGCTCGGTGGAAAATGCGTAGGGGTCGCTGCGCATCACCACACTGCCGTCGGCACCATGCACCCGGTATTTATAAAGGTCGCCCTCTGCAAGGCCGGGGACGAATGCGCTCCACACGCCGGTATCGGCTTTTTCCATGGGCACGCCTGCCTCCCAGCCGTCGAAGCCGCCGCAGACTTCCACTGCCGTGGCACCGGGGGCCCACACCGCAAAGCGCCACCCTTCGGTGCCGTTGTCGGAGCAGGGATGCGCACCAAGGATGCGGTAGGCATCAAAGCAGTCTCCATTGAAGAATTCACGGGGAATGGCGGGGTAATTCATGCAAAGATCTCCTTACATTCTATGATAGGCAGCGCCCGGCGGCACTGCATGTGACACAGGTGTTTGGGCAATATATCCAATAAAAACAAGACGAAAGGGGGGCATAGTGGCTGATATTCTTGTCGATTCTTGACAAAAATCGGTAAAAATTAACATGTTTTACAGATTCTGTGCTATACTATTCCTGCCGCCGCAGTGGGCGGAGGCTGATTTTTTGTATGGGAGCGGTATGAACAATGGCTTGGTATGACAACGCGGTATTTTATCACATCTATCCTCTGGGGCTGTGCGGCTGTGCACACGAGAACGATGGGCAGGCGGTGCCCGGCGCGTTTAATAAACTGAACGCATGGGCTGAGCACGCAGCGGACATCGGCTGCACGGCCATTTATATCGGCCCGCTGTTCGAGAGCGGTTCCCATGGCTACGACACCATCGATTACCGGCTGGTAGACCGCCGCCTTGGCACGAACGCAGAGTTCAAGGACTTTGTGGCCCGGTGCCATGCCCGGGGCCAGAAGGTGATCGTGGACGGCGTGTTCAACCATGTGGGCCGCGATTTCTTTGCGTTTCAGGACCTGAAGGCAAACCGCGAGAACGCCCGCTATAAGGACTGGTTCTGCGATGTGAATTTCTGGGGCAACAACGAGTACAACGACGGCTTTTCCTACGGAAACTGGGGCGGCTTCAATCTGCTGGTCAAGCTGAACCAGCGCAACCCGGAGGTGCAGAACTACCACTACGATACCATCCGCTTCTGGGTGGATGAATTTGACATTGACGGCATCCGTCTGGACGCAGCCGATGTGCTGGACTTTGACTTTATGCGCGGTCTGCGCCGCCTTGCCAACGAGGTAAAGCCAGAGTTCTGGCTCATGGGCGAGGTGATCCACGGCGATTACAGCCGCTGGGCAAACCCGGAGATGCTGCACTCGGTGACCAACTACGAGCTGCACAAGGGCCTGTGGAGCGGCCACAACGACCACAACTATTTCGAGATCGCCCACACCATGCGCCGTCTGCAGGGCCTGTGCCACGATACCCGGCTGTATCTGTTCTCGGACAACCACGATGTGGAGCGCCTTCCCAACAAGCTGCGCAACCGGGAGCACATCCGCCACATTGCAATTCTAGTATATACGCTTTGGGGCATTCCGTCCATCTATTATGGCTCAGAATTTGGCATTGAAGGCAAAAAAGAGTGGGGAAGCGATTGGCCGCTGCGCCCCTGCCTGGAACTTTCCGACTTCAAGGACGCTGAGACCACCAACCCTGTCACCAGCGTGTATGCCGCACTGGGCAGACTGAAGGCGGAGCTGCCGGAGCTGACCGACGGCGAGGTGAAAGAGCTGCAGCTCACCACCCAGTGCTATGCCTTTGCCCGGGTGCTGGATGGAAAGGCCTGCGTCGTGGTGCTGAACAACGGCGACAGTCCCGCACAGCTGGAATTCCAGCTGCCGGTGGAGGCATCCTCTGCAAAGGACCTGTTGGCCGACACGGTGGGCGCACAGCCCGTTTTGACCAGCATGGAGTGGGGCCGCATGAAAGTGCAGTTGCCCTCCAATTATGCTACCATCCTGCAGCTGGAAAAGTAAACGCATTCTTGCATGATCCGCCGTCTTTTGCTACAATAAGAGCGTAATACCGTAAAGCGGAAAGGAAGCTTTGAAAACCATGAATGCAGCGCAGCGCAGAGAATCCATTCTGAAACGGCTCAGCGGGGCCGAAGCACCGGTCAGTGCCAGCGCACTGGCGGCTTTGCTGGGGGTCTCGCGCCAGATCGTGGTGGGGGATGTGGCTCTGCTGCGGGCAGGCGGTGCGCAGATCGATGCAACGCCCCGGGGCTATCAGCTGCACCCGGCGGAAAAAGGCTATACCGCCATTCTGGCCTGCGTGCACAGCACCGAGGACGAGATGCGCACCGAGCTGTACACCGTGGTGGATCAGGGCGGCATCGTGGTGGATGTGGCCGTGGAGAACAGCCTGTATGGCGAGCTGCGCGGCAACCTGAACCTTGCCAGCCGCTACGATGTGGACAACTTCATCCAGCAGGCCAAGGACACGCCGGAAGCGCTTTTGAGCCGCATGACCGGCGGCGTGCATCTGCACACCCTGCACTGCCCGGATGCCGGGAGCTTTGAGCGCATCAAAAAAGAGCTGGAAGAAAAAGGCATCCTGTACCGCAAGGAGTGATGCGGATGGGGATAAACCCAGTATAAAAAAGGCTGAGGGCCTTGTCTATCCGCAAAACAGGAAAATGGTTGGATAATCAACGAAAAAGCAAAAGAGGTGGGTTTTCTGGATATTCGCATTGAAAAAACGGAGCGTGCCATCAAGCAGGCATTCATGGAGCTGCGGGCGCAGAAACCGCTGGAAAAGATCAAGGTCAAGGAACTGTGCGATCTGGCCTGCATCAATAAGTCCACCTTTTATGCGCATTATCAGGATATCTATGCGCTGGCCAACGCCATGGAGGACGAAATGGTGGAGGAGGTGGTGGAAAGCCTGCCGCAGCTGACCGCCCGTGATGTAAGCGAGCGCACCGAGTGGCTGACCCGGGAAATGTTCCGGGCGTTTACCCGGAATCAGACCGAGATCGGCATTCTGTTTTCCGGCTCCCGTCAGGGGCTGTTCATCAACCGCGTGGAAGCTGCAATGAGCAAATGCATCTCGGAGAGCGACCCCTCGTTTGATGCCGACGTGGTGCGTAAGATCGTGCTTTCCTTCTGCGTGCAGGGCTGCTACTACACCTTCACCAGCTACTGCGGCCAGATGGACGAAAAGCGGCTGGTGGCTCTGCTTGCGTCCATTGCACGCGCGGCACAGAAGATCCGGATGTAACACAACATTTTAGAATGCCCGCCGCGTGCGCTTTGGGCAAGAATAGCGGAAAAATAATTTTAATAGAGCAATGCCGGGCGGTCTGCGGACCGCCCGGCATTGCATTTTCACAGATGAAGCTTGGACGGCAAGGGGCGGCTGCCGCGCCTGCTTTCTATGGAAGCGGCGGCGCAGCGGGGGAAGAGCTAGCCCTCTCAGCCTCGCTCCGCTCGGCAGCTCTCCCAAAGGGAGAGCCCTCGGCATGGCGGCAAGGTTTCCAGCTCAACTGCGAAGTTTCCAGCTTCGCCAGAGCCTCTCCCTTTGGGAGAGGTGTCACCGCAGGTGACGGAGAGGGTTCCCTCGCGTGAAAAAGTAGATCGGGAAAATCCGCAGATTTTCCCGATCTACAAATTATAGAATATTCTTTCCGCTATTCATGCGCAAAGCAAAGCGGAGCACATTCAAAATGGTCTGGCGTTACACGCCGGAAGCACCGTAGTTTGCCAGCACGCGGGCAGAGGGGTCGTTGACGTTGCAGTTCGGCCATGCCTTGTTGGGCATCCAGAAGCCCACGATGGTGCGGCTCTGGTCGTGGTAGTACTTCTCGAAAATTTCGCGGTAAAACAGACTTTCCTTGGTGAACGGCATGCAGTGGGCCGAATAGTTTGCCCGGCGCAGCTGGAACTCCTCGTCGGTGTAAAGGCTCTCGGCATACTCTTTGATATCGTCCACCATGCTGTGGCCTACAGCATCCGAGAAGGCGGCCTTTTCGCGCCACAGGATCTCCGGCGGCAGCCAATCGCCCTCAAAGGCCTTGCGCAGCAGATACTTACCCTTGCCGTAGCTGTTCAGCTTCTTTTCCGGGTCAATGGCCATGACGTAACGCACAAAATCCAGATCACCAAAGGGCACGCGGGCCTCGATGCTGTTGGAGGAGATGCAGCGGTCGGCGCGCAGCACATCGTACATGTACAGCTCACGGATGCGCTTCTGGCTCTCCTGCTGGAAGGCATCGGCGGTGGGGGCGTAGTCGGTGTACTTGTAGCCGAACAGCTCATCGGAAATCTCGCCGGTCAGCAGCACCCGGACATCGGTCTGCTCGTGGATGGCCTTGCACAGCAGGTACATGCCCATGCTGGCGCGGATGGTGGTGATGTCCCAAGTGCCCAGCAGGCGGATGACCTCTTCCAGACTGTTGATGACCATATCCCGGTTGATGATGATCTCGTGGTGCTCGCTGCCCAGATATTCTGCGGTCTGGCGCGCATATTTCAGATCAATGGCATCGGTGTCCATGCCAATGGCAAAGGTGCGGATGGGCTTGCCAAGCTTCTTGGCGGCAATGGAGCACACCAGCGAGGAATCCAGACCGCCGGAGAGCAGGAAGCCCACAGGGGCATCTGCGTCCAGACGCTTCTCTACGCCTGCGATCAGCTTTTCGCGGATGTTCCGCAGCACGGTGTCCATGTCGTCCTGCATGGGGGCGGGCACATCGGCAATGTCCTCATAGCGGACGAAGCGGCCATCGCAGTAGTAGCTGCCAATGGGGAAGGGCCGGATGTCGTCGCACCAGCCAATGAGGTTCTGCATCTCGGAGGCGAATGCGATCTGGTGGCTGGACTTGGAGTAGCCGTAGAACAGCGGACGGATGCCGATGGGGTCGCGGGCGGCGATGAGCCGGTCCTTGCGGGAATCGTACATGATAAGCGCGAACTCGGAGTCCATGTGGCGGAACATATCCAGACCGTACTCATAGTACAGCGGCAGCAGGATCTCGCAGTCGCAGTCGGACTGGAACTTGTAGCCGCGGCGCTTGAGGATCTCTTTCTCAAAGCGGAAGCCGTACAGCTCGCCGTTGCACACCACACAGTCGGCACCGCGGTAGAACGGCTGCATGCCTTCCGGTGTCAGGCCCATGATGGCTAGACGGCCAAAACCCATCAGACCGAAAGGCCCTTCCACCACACGTTGGTCGTCCGGGCCGCGCATGACCGTGCGCAGCAGGTATTCCTTGAATTTGGCGGCACTCAGATCGTGCCCGGTATAGCCCATAACACAACACATATTTCTTACCCCTCTTTTTAAATAAAAAATACGGCAGCTCATTCATCCCAATCGCTAGGACGAATATGCTGCCGTATCCGTGGTGCCACCTAAATTACCGGCATAAAACCATGCCAGTCACTTTTGTGCGCTCTCCCCGTTGAAAGCACTGCCGCGATAACGAGCGGCGCACGTCGGCCCCTACTGCTGCATAAACAGGTTCAGGGTGAAGCTTGCGGGTGTTCGTTCGGGTTTCGCGCTCTGCGCGGCTTCCACCTACCCGCACTCTCTGAAAGAGGACATTGAAACCTTACTTTTCCCGGTCAACGCTTTTTCTTGCATGCATTGTATCACGGCTTTTTGCCCGTGTCAACACAGCAGGCGCATTTTTGTGCGGTTTGACCATCAGAGTCGGACTGTTCCTCTTTTTGGGCGCAGTGGCGGCACAAACCATACAGAACGCTGCCCTCGCACTGCAGGGTAAAGCCATGCTCTGCCATCAGGTGGGCGCGCACCTCGTCCATGAAGTGGCAGTCCAGATGATAGATGCGCCCGCACTGCACGCATTTGAGGTGCAGATGCTCCCGGCAGTGGCGGCCCTCGTCCACGTACTGGAACACGGCTTTTTCGCCCTTGTCGGCAACGTATTTCATGATGCGCTGCTCCCCGGCCAGCTTGTCCAGATAGCGGTACACCGTGGTGGGGTTGGGGCTTGCGCCCTGCTCTTCCAGATGCTCCAGAATGTTGGAAGCACTCACCGCGTGCTGCCGGTTGTTGATGAGATAATCTAAAATCAGTTGACGGGTCTTGGTATTGTAGCCGTCGCTTCGTGCCATAAGAGAGATCCACACCCTTTTCAATATTTTTTACATTGTAGCATATTTTTGCATTGGATGCAAAAGAACCGGGCCAAAAGAAGCGGCATTGGCTACAAGCACAAAAAAACTTGTTAATTTTGGCAAAAATGGGACATAAAAATTAGATAAAACATAAAACGCGCCAAAGTTCACAAAAAAGTATTGTAATAATTGCCCTATTATGAAATAATAGAACTGGAATACTACTTGGATTGCAGCAAGAATACAAGATGCTTTGAAGTTAGAAAGCATGCGCCCCAGAGTATTATAGGAGAAGAACCTTTTCCTTTGCAAGGGAAAAGGGAATAGGAGTTGTGCAGAACATGAAAGAAATGGAGTCGCAGACCAAAACGAGCCTGAAGCTGCAGGCATACCAGTACCTTAAGACCAAGATCCTGAACTGCGAGTACCGGCCCAACGAGTTTTTGAACGAGCAGAAGCTTTGTGCCGAGATGGGCAACATCAGCCGCACCCCCATGCGGGATGCTCTTGGCCGCTTGGAGCAGGAAGGCCTGATCACCATTCTGCCCAAGAAGGGCCTGATGGTTTCCGGCATCACCGAGGAGGACGTGCACAGCATGTTCGAGATGCGCCTGCTGGTGGAGCCTTACGCCCTGCGTACTTATGGCAGCGGCATCCCGCGGGAACAGCTGGAGACATTTGCCGAGTTGATGCATCACCCGGACAGCATCAACGACTTCTGCGAGTCGGACGATGAGTTCCACGAACTGCTCATGAGCACTTTGCCCAACAAGTACCTGCGTTCGGCGTATGACCGCATCACCGGTCTGAACACCCGCTTCCGCATCATGACCGGCAAGGTGAGCATGATCAATCAGGAGCAGACCTGTGACGAACATCTGGAAATTCTGGATGCCGCTCTGGCCGACAACTGGGACAGTGCTGCAGATTCCCTGCAGCGCCATCTGGAGCTGGCCCGCGATAAGGCTGAAAGTGTGATCAAGGTCATCCGGCTGTGGTAAGAACTGCATAAAAAAGACCGTTGCACGAAAAACGTGTGACGGTCTTTTTTGTTATGAAACTCCCCCAGCCGCCTGCGGCGACAGCCCCCTCAGAGATGGGGCCTTAAAGCCTCCCTCTTTGAGGGAGGTGGCATCGCGCAGCGATGACGGAAGGAGTTACAGTGCGTCCAGCTCCGTTTGCAGCTGTGCCAGCGCATTGCGGATGGGTAGTTTTTGCGGGCAGACGGATTCACATTTTCCGCAGCGCACGCAGTGCAGTGCTTTTTCGCTGTCCGGGAAGCACTCGACCCACTGGGTCTTGATGGCGTCCTTCTGGCCGAACATGCCCAGCTTGTTCCAGATGCTGAAATTGTCCGGGATGTCCACCCCCATGGGGCAGGGCATACAGTACCGGCAGCCGGTGCAGCCAATCTTGATGCGGCGGTGCAGCTCGTTGGCTACGCTTTCCACAGCGGCATTCTCGGCGGGGGAAAGCGGTTCAAAATGGCCAAAGCTGGCAAGGTTGTCGGTCAGCTGATCCTCAGCACTCATGCCGGAGAGGATCACATGCACATTTTTGTGGCTGCCCACCCAGCGCAGCGCCCAGGAGGCATCGGTGGCATCCGGACGCAGGGCGTGCAGCGGTGCGGCGGCGTCTGCAGGCAGGGATGCCAGCGTGCCGCCCTTGATGGGCTCCATGATGATAAGCGGCACGCCGCATTCTTCGGTCAGCTGATAGCCCCGGTCACCGCTGATCTCCTCGGCACGGTCGTCCCGGTCCAGATAATTGTATTGCAGCTGGCAGAAATCCCACGGCTGGTCGCGCAGAATATACTCAAATCCGGCAGAGTTGTCATGGCAGGAAAACCCAAAGTTCCGGATGCGTCCTGCGGCCTTCTGCTGCCACAGCCAGTCCACAAGGCCCATGGCTTTTGCCTTTTCGTACCGGGCCTTGTGCAGGGAGTGCAGCAGGTAGAAGTCGATGTAGTCCACGCCCAGCCGCTGCAGTTGCTCTTCAAAAATGCGCTTGGCATCGTCCAGGCTTTTGCATTTCCACAGCGGCATTTTGGTGGCAAGATAAAAGCTGCTGCGGTCCCATTTGGCGATTACGCGGCCCACAAACGGCTCACTCTGGCCGTTATGATAGGGATAGGCAGTATCGAAGTAGTTGACACCGGCGGCCTTAGCGGTGTTCAGCAAAGCTTCGGCGCGCTCTTCGTCAATGGTGCCGTCAGCTTTGGTGGGAAAACGCATACAGCCGTAACCCAAAAGGGAAGTGCGGATGTTGTTTTTGTTCCAGTTGCGGTGTTCCATAAACTCTCTTTTTGCGGCAGAGGGGACAAAGGCTCTGCCGTTCCTCCTGTTGAGGATAGTATAACATAGTTTTTGAATGCAGAAAAGATACGACGATGACGATTTAAAATGCCCTCCGCTTCGCTCTGGGCATAAACAGCGGAAATCATATTTGCAGCTCCGAAACGACTGCGGTCGTTTCGGAGCTGCTTTTTCACCATAGAGTCGTAGTGTCAAATGCATTTTCCTACCGCACAGATGCCACTTGCCTTTACCGCCCCTCCTGTCATCAAACAAAAAAAGATGCCCGCACCTTTCGGTACGGACACCTCATTGTTCAAGAATGAACGACTCTCAGAAGAGGTTCAATTACTTGACCTCGACCTTAGCGCCAGCCTCGGTCAGCTTCTTCTGGATGTCCTCAGCCTCAGCCTTGGAGACCTTCTCCTTGACAGCCTTGGGAGCGCCATCGACGATAGCCTTAGCTTCCTTCAGGCCCAGACCGGTGATCTCCTTCACCAGCTTGATGACCTGCATCTTGGTAGCGCCAGCCTCAGCCAGGATGACGTCGAACTCGGTCTTCTCTTCCTCAGCGGCAGCAGCAGCGCCAGCAGCAGCGGGAGCAGCAGCAGCAACAGCGGAAACACCGAACTCTTCGCAGTAAGCGTCGATCAGTTCCTTCAGCTCCAGAACGGACAGCTCCTTAACGGAGTCGATGATGGCAGTAATCTTCTCAGAAGCCATAGTAGTAACCCTCCAATATCAATGGTTTTGTTTGTTAGTTTCTTGTTTTGTTTAAGCAGCGGTCATGCAGCAATCAGGCTGCAGGCTCCTCCTGCTTGTCGGCATAAGCCTGCATTGCAACGGCCAGACCAGACAGAGTGCTGGTGAGGGCGCCTGCGAACATGGACAGCATGCCTTCGCGGTTGGGCAGCTTTGCGATTGCGTTGGTCTCGGCAGCGTCCATGACCTTGCCTTCCATGAAGCCAGCCTTCACGACGAACTTCTTGGACTTATCGCCATCCTGATACTTGCACAGGATGCGGGCAGCGGACATGGGATCCGCTTCGTGAGCAAAAGCGATAGCGGTATCGCCCTTGAACTGCTCAGCCAGGCCCTCCAGAGAGGTACCCTTGACAGCCAGACGCAGCATGGTGTTCTTCACGACCATGTAATCGACGCCTGCCTCACGCAGCTCCTTACGGAGCTTGGTGTCGTTCTCGACGTTAATGCCGCCGTAAGCGACGACGCAGCCGGAAACCGCACTCTCAAACTTTGCCTTCAGATCAGCGACATAAGCCTGCTTTTCAGAAAGAATCTTTGCACTGGGCATTCGGTTTCACCTCGTTTCAAAAACTTGTATCGAAAACCGGAGCAAGTATGAAAAAAGCCTCTTTCCCGCACTTGGTCGAGAAAGAGGCATAAAACAACTTTACGCACGTTTCTCGGCAGGCGGCATAGCCTTACACTGGACTCCAGTACCTGCTGTCTCAAAAACAGCATGATTATTCTACCGCAAACGTGCGGAGTTGTCAAGTCTTTTTTGAAATTTTCTGACAAAATTTTTCTGCCGCCCATACGAACGGCAGAAAAACGATCAGAACTTCAAATCAGACACCGTACTTCAGGGTGTTCAGACGGATGCCAGGGCCCATGGTGGTGGCGATGGTAGCGCTCTTGAAGTAGGTACCCTTTGCTGCAGCGGGCTTTGCCTTGGCAATAGCCTCCATCACAGTGTCCAGGTTGGCGTACAGCTTCTCTGCACCGAAAGAAGCCTTGCCCACGGGCACATGGATGATGTTCTGCTTGTCCAGACGGTACTCGATCTTACCAGCCTTGGCCTCGGAAACAGCCTTGCCCAGGTCGGGAGCAACGGTGCCGGCCTTGGGGTTCGGCATCAGGCCGCGGGGGCCCAGGACCTTACCGAGACGGCCAACGCGGCCCATCATATCGGGAGTGGTCACGACAACGTCGAAATCCATGAAGCCGCCGGCGATCTTTGCGATCAGCTCGTCATCACCGACGATATCAGCGCCAGCAGCCTCAGCAGCGGCAGCTGCGGGACCCTTGGCGATTGCGCAGACGCGGACGGTCTTGCCGGTGCCGTTGGGCAGAACGACAGCGCCACGGACCTGCTGGTCAGCGTGACGGCCGTCAACGCCCAGACGGACGTGCAGCTCAACGGTCTCGTCGAACTTGGCAGAAGCGGTCTTGCAAGCCAGCTCCAGAGCCTCGTTCACATCATATGCCTTAGTAGAATCGACCAGCTTTGCAGCGTCGACATAGTGCTTGCCATGTTTCATTGTATATCCTCCTGTGTGGTCATGCGGGCAGTTTTATGCCCTCCCACTGTTTATGTCTCAGCCCTCGACGGTGACACCCATGGAACGGCAGGTGCCGCGAACCATGCTGCATGCAGCTTCCAGAGAAGCAGCGTTCAGGTCGGGCATCTTGGTCTTGGCGATCTCTTCCACCTGAGCGGCGGTCAGAGAAGCGACCTTTTCCTTGTTGGGCTTGCCGGAAGCGGTGTTGATGCCAGCTGCCTTCTTGATCAGAACGGCTGCCGGAGGAGTCTTGGTGATGAAGCTGAAGGAGCGGTCAGCATACACAGTGATGACGACGGGGATCACATAACCCATCTGGTTCTTGGTACGCTCGTTGAACTCCTTGGTGAATGCCATGATGTTGACACCCTTCTGACCCAGAGCAGGGCCAACAGGGGGAGCCGGAGTTGCCTTGCCGGCCTCGATCTGCAGCTTAATGTAGCCAGTAACTTTCTGTGCCATAATAAATGCACCTCCAAAAATCTGTGGTGAGTTGCGGCACGGTGTCTCCGTGCCTCCCACGAGCATGTGCACAGTGCACACGCTCTATAAGAACCGCACTGCGGTCTTACCTTGGTAAACGATTTGTGCCGGTTGGTTACGGCAGCTCGACCTGACCGATTTCCACCTCTGCGGGGGTCTCGCGGCCGAACATGTTGACCTTGAGCTTCACTTTGAAGTTCTCGGTATCGATCTCCTCCACAAGGCCCATAAAGCCTTCCAGAGGACCGGCGGTGATCTGCACGGTGTCGCCGACGTTGAAGTCGACTGCCAGAGGTGCAGCCTTTTCCACGCCCATCTTCTCTACTTCTTCAGCAGAGAGGGGAACGGGCTTGGATGCGGGGCCGACGAAGCCGGTGCAGCCGCGCGTATTGCGCACCACGTACCAGGTATCGTCGTTCATCACCATTTTGACCAGAACATAGCCGGGGAAGAGCTTGTGCTCCACCATCTTCTGCTTGCCGTTCTTGTCAATTTCGGGAACCATCTCGACGGGAACCTTGATATCGCAGATCAGATCCTGCAGATGACGGTTCTCCACCATGGTCTGCAGGTCGTTCGCGACCTTGTTCTCATAGCCGGAATAGGTATGCACTACATACCAAAGTGCCTCATTGGATTGTTCTTCCATTTTGGTCTGCCCTCCGTTTCAAGATGATTCTCAGGCGCCGATGATCAAGCCCAGGATGCCGCCGAAGATGGCATCCAGCAGGATCATCACGACCGCTGCGATGGCGACGGTCACGAGCACGACGACGGTGTTGGTCTTAACGTCCTCTTTGGACGGCCACACGACCTTCTTCAGCTCGCTCTTGGTGTCGCGGAAGAACTTGGCACACTTGCCAAAGAAGTTCTTCACAGCGGCCTTTGCTCTGGCCACAAAGCCCGGCTTGTTCTCGGTTTTGTCTGCCATGATGCGTCCGCCTTTCTTACTTGGTTTCGCGATGAACGGTGTGCTTCTTGCAGAAACGGCAATACTTCTTCATCTCGAGACGATCGGGGTTGTTCTTCTTGTTCTTCGTGGTGTTGTAGTTGCGCTGCTTGCACTCGGTGCAGGCCAGAGTGATTTTAACGGTCATTTGTTGACACCTCCATTATAACGGTTGTTTTGAACCTCCCTCGGGTTGCGGGTGGTACCTGCAAAACAGGCGCACTTAATAACCCCGCAAAAGAGGTGATATCATTGTACCACGCACTTTTCCATCCGTCAAGCGGAAATCTTCGATTTTTGGAAAGTTTTTTTGAAAAATATCTCTTTTACCCGCCGGCAGCTTTTTGGCATTCTGCTTGCATCGCGCGCATAGATATTGTATAATAAGCCAGAACGGCATTTTTACCGGTTATATCCCACCCAGGTCTTGGGCTTTATAAATAGGAGAGAGTTATCATGCAGTCTGAAAAAATGTGCGTTGTGCTGCTGTTCGGCGGTATGTCCAGCGAGCACGAGGTCAGCCGCGTTTCTGTGGGCAACTTCGTCAACAACATTGACCGTGAAAAATATGAGGTGCTCACTGTGGGCATCACCAAGGAGGGCCGCTGGCTGTACACCGAGGCCACGGCCGCCCAGATGGCCGATGGCAGCTGGGAAGAGCTGGCAGGCAACATGGCCTGCGTCATCAGTCCGGACCGCGCCGACCACGGCATGATCCTGTTCACCCCGGAAGGCCATGTGGAAAAAGTGCATGTGGATGTGGTCATCCCGGTGCTCCATGGCCTGTGGGGCGAGGATGGCACGGTGCAGGGCCTGCTGGAGCTGGCCGGCATCCCCTACGTGGGCTGCGGCGTGCTGGCAAGCGCGGTGTGCATGGACAAAGCCGTGGCCAATGCTCTGTTCGAGGCCAACGGTGTGCCCCACACCAGATGGCTGGCTGCCGACCGCTGGGAGATCGAGTCCGATCTGGAAGGCGTGTGCGAGGGCGTGGAAAAGAAGCTGGGCTGGCCCGTGTTCGTCAAGCCCGCAAACGCCGGTTCCAGCGTGGGCATCTCCAAGGTGTCCAGCCGTGACGAGCTGAAAAAGGCCATCGACCTTGCACTGGAAAATGACCGCAAGGTGGTGTTTGAAGCCTTTGTGGACGGTCAGGAAGTGGAGTGCGCCGTGATCGGCTCCGACCCCGCCGTGGCTACCCGTCCGGGCGAGATCCTTGCCGGTGCCGAGTTCTATACCTATGACGACAAGTACAAGAACGGCGTGAGCCAGACCGTCATCCCGGCTCACCTGCCGGAAGCAAAGCTGGACGAGGTGAAGACCTACGCCGCCATGGCCTACACTGCCCTGAACTGCGAGGGCCTTGCCCGCTGCGATTTCTTTGTGGAAAAGGGTACTGGCCGGGTGCTGATCAACGAGATCAACACCTTCCCGGGCTTCACGTCCATCAGCATGTACCCCAAGCTGATGGAGCACGAGGGCCTGCCGGTGCCGCAGCTCATCGACCGGCTGATCGCGCTGGCGCTGGAAAGGAAGGAAAAGCAGCATGGATAACCGCCCGATCGGCGTATTCGACAGCGGCCTTGGCGGCCTGACCGGTGTGCGGGAGCTGCGCAAGCGCCTGCCCCACGAGGAGATCATCTATTTTGGCGATACCGGCCGCGTGCCCTATGGCAGCCGCAGCCCGGAGACCATCCTGCAGTATGCCCGTCAGGACGTGGCATTCCTGCTTTCTAAAAATGTAAAGTGCATCATGGCGGCCTGCGGCACCGTGTCCAGTACCTACCCGGCTGCAGAAGCGGCAAAGCTGCCGGTGCCCTATCTGGGTGTGGTGGATGCTGCCGCCCGGGAAGCAGCCTTTGCTACCCGCAACCGCCGCATCGGCGTGATCGGCACCGCTGCCACCATCCGCTCCCGCAGCTACGAAAAGCTGCTGCGTCAGCTGGTGCCGGGGGTGGAGATCACCGCGCAGGCCTGCCCGCTGTTCGTGCCGCTGGTGGAGGCCGGTTACGTGGACCACAGCGAGGAGAGCCGACAGCAGGTGACGAAGCTGGTGATCGCTCAGTACCTGACCGAGGTGCGTGAGGCCGGTGTGGACACCCTGATTTTGGGCTGCACCCACTACCCGCTGCTCAAGACCATGATCGGCGAGTTCATGGGCCAGAGCGTGACGCTGGTGGATCCGGCCAAGACCGCTGCCCACCATCTGGAACAGATGCTCTCCGAGCGCGGCCTGCGCGCTGCACAGGAACACGAGGGTCAGGCGCACTTCTACGTGAGCGATGTGCCGGACAGCTTTGTGCAGACGGCAGACCTGTTCCTGGGCGAGTACAAGGGCGGCCCGGTGGATCAGATCGCCATTGATAAATATTGATAAGGACAGAAAAACGTGAGCAAACCGCTGAAGGAAGATTATATCATCCGCATCAAGAGCCGCATTGAGCAGCATGTGAAAGAGCCTGTGGAGCAGGAAGAAAAGGAAGAGTTTGTGGAGCTGATGACCCGCGGCCAGTTCGTGCAGAAGGGCGGCAGCTACTACATTACCTATAAAGAGACCGAGACCACCGGCTACGAGGGCTGCACCACCACCCTGAAAATTGCCGCCGACGGCAGCCGCGTGGCGATGCTGCGGTTTGGCAAGGGCGGCGGGGCCGGCACCCAGCTGCTGATCGAAAAAGGCAAGCGCAACCTCTGCCACTACGAGACAGGCTACGGCTCCATGACGCTGGGCGTGACCGCCGACGAGATCGAGTGCGGCCTGACCGAGAAGGGCGGCACCGCAAAGTTCGGCTACCTGCTGGATGCCAACAGCGCCGAGCTTGTGAGCCGCAACCGCCTTGAAGTGACCGTGACCCACGTAAACTGAGATATTTCCCAGACTGTGAAAGGAACCAGACCAATGACTGAATTTGAAAAGATCTACCAGAACTATAACCCCCGTCAGGCTGCGCTGGACGAGGCACGCACTCTGCTGACCGCTGCCGCCAAGGCCGCCATGGCCGATGGTGCTCTGCCGGAAGCTGAGCTGCCCGCCTTCATCGTGGAGATCCCCGCCGATACCAAGAACGGCGATATCGCCTCCAACATCGCCATGGCCGGTGCACGCAGCTGGCGCAAGGCTCCCAAGATGATCGCGGATGCGCTGCTGGCACATCTGCCCTCCATTGAGAACAGTGTGTTTGCCAAGGTGGAAGTGGCTGGCCCCGGCTTCATCAACCTGTTTTTGGCTCCGTCCTTCTGGGCCAGTGTGGTGCTGGGTGCCTGCTCCAACAAGGAGTATGGCCGCACCGATCACGGAAAGGGCGCCAAGTACAATGTGGAATTCGTTTCCGCCAACCCCACCGGCCCCATGCACATGGGCAACGCCCGCGGCGGTGCTCTGGGCGACTGTCTGTCCGCTGTGCTGGACTGGTCCGGCTATGATGTGACCCGTGAGTTCTATATCAACGATGCCGGCAACCAGATCCAGAAGTTCGGCAAGAGCCTTGCCGTGCGCTACCTGCAGAAATACTGCGGTGAGGAAGCCTATCCGCTGCCCGCCGAGTGCTATCAGGGCGGCGACATCAAGGTGCTGGCCGGTGAGTTTGCCGAGCTGAACGGCGACAAGTACGTTGCCGCTTGCAAGGGAATGGACGAGGAGACTCTGTTCGAGAGCGAGGCCTTTGCCGCCCTGAAGGACGCACTGGTGGCCTACGCTCTGCCCAAGAACATTGCTGCCCTCAAGCGCGATCTGGGCAAGTACCGCATCGACTACGATGTGTGGTTCCATGAGAGCACCCTGCACGAGTCCGGCGCGGTGAAGGCCGTGGTGGATAAGCTGCTGGAGCTGGGCGCATGCTATAAGGCAGAGGACGGTGCCATCATGTACCGCAGCGCCCAGTACGCTGCCAAGTACGGCACGGTGAACAAGAAAAAGACCGAGGACGGAACCGAGGAGGAAGCCAAGGACGAAGTGCTCGTCCGTGCCAACGGCATTCCCACCTACTTTGCCGCCGATATCGCCTACCACTACAACAAGCTGGCCACCCGCGGCTTTGCCAAGGCCATCGATGTCTGGGGCGCAGACCATCACGGCCATGTGGCCCGCATGAAGGGTGCCATGGATGCCATCGGCCTGAACGGCGAAGATCTGGACGTTGTGCTGATGCAGATGGTCAACCTGATGCGCGACGGCCAGCCTGTGCGGATGTCCAAGCGCACCGGCAATGCCATCACTCTGACCGACCTGCTGGAAGAGGTGCCCATCGACAGCGCACGCTTCCTGTTCAATATGCACGACGCAGGCAGCGGCATCGATTTTGACCTCGATCAGGCTGTCAAGACCGACAACGATAACCCGGTGTACTATGTGCAGTATGCCCATGCCCGCATCTGCTCCATCCTGAAAAAGATGGAGAGCGAGGGCGTGCAGTTTGCCGGTGCCGAGAAGGTGGATGCCACCCTGCTCACCGAGCCTTCCGAGATGGATCTGATCCGGATGCTGGCAGCCTTCCCGCAGGAGATCGTCATGGCGGCCGAGAAGTACGACCCCAGCCGCATCAACCGCTTTGTCATTGATCTGGCCAGCGCCTTCCACCGCTTCTACGGCAGCTGCCGCATTCAGGGTGCAGACCCCGCTGTGCAGCAGGCACGTCTGGCTCTGTGCATCGGCGTGAAGAATGCCATCTTCAACGTGCTGACCATGTTCAAGATCAACGTGCCGGAGAAGATGTAACATGCAAAAACCCTCTCAGTCAAAACCTTACGGTTTTGCCAGCTCTCCCGAAGGGCGAGCTTTATGCGCTATGAAGATAAACGATTTCTTCACCCGCAAGAAGCCTGTTTCGGGCAGATGAAAGGGCTCCCCCTTTCGGGGGAGCTGGCACGGCGCAAGCCGTGACTGAGAGGGTTCGTACCCCAAAAATCTGGCTCCCCTGCGGGGGAGCTTTTTTCGATAACAGCGAGGAACAACCAATGGAACCTTTGAAAATCGGCAATATCATCCTGCCGCACCGGGCGGTGTTCGGCCCGATGGCGGGCTTTACGGATGCACCCTGCCGCCGCCTGATGGCCCAGCACGGTGCAGGCTTTACTGTGAGCGAAATGGTGTCCAGTCGGGCGCTGGTGTACGGCGACCACAAGACGGTGAGCCTGCTCAAGGCCGAACCCAACGGTGCACCCTATGGTGTGCAGATCTTTGGCGAAGTGCCTGAGATCATGGGCGAAGCCACCGCCGCCATCGAACAGTACGAGTTCGACTTTGTGGATATCAACATGGGCTGCCCGGCCCCCAAAATCGTTTCCGGCGGCGCAGGCAGCAAGCTGATGCTGGACCCGGACCGCTGCGGGCGCATCGTGGAGCAGGTTGTGGCAAATACAAAACGGCCTGTCACCGTGAAAATGCGCAAGGGCTGGGATGCCGACCACATCACTGCAGTGGAGTGTGCCAAGGCCTGTGAGCAGGCCGGCGCAGCCCTCATTGCGGTGCACGCCCGTACCCGGGAGCAGATGTACACCCCCGGCATCGACCCGGAGATCATTGCCCGGGTGAAGGATGCCGTCAGAGTGCCGGTGCTGGGCAACGGCGACATCCACTCGGCAGAGGATGCGGTGGAGATGATGCAGGCCACCGGCTGTGACGGCGTGATGATCGCCCGGGGCGCGCTGGGCGACCCGTGGCTCTTTGAGCGGGTGAACGCCGCCATTGAAGGCCTGCCCGCACCCAAGGCACCCAACCTGCAGGCCCGCATGAATGCGCTGCGTCGTCAGGTGGAGGAGATGGTGGAGCAGAAGGGCGAGTTCGTCGCCATGCCGCAGGCCCGCTCTCAGACCATGCACTATATGAAGGGGCTGAAAGGTGCGGCCAATCTGCGCCGCTACTGCTGCACCCTGACCCATCTGGAAGATCTGGACGAGCTGATCGATGCTGTTTTTGAAGAGCAGCGCAAAGCGGGCATCGACCCGGACGACGTGCGCGAGGTGCCGTTTCCGTAAGGGAAATATTACTGCTGCCGGGTCAGCTCATCCAGATTCTGGGTGTAACAGGGCAGACAGTGCTCTATGAACCAGTCGGCTTCCGGGCAGTGCATGGCCTGCAGGGCCGCTTTCTGCTGGGCCAGCGCCGCGTCAAACTCGTGGTTGCCGCTGCGCTGCTCCTCCATGCATTTGATGAGGGCGCTCAGCCGGTCGGCGGCCTTCAGCAGGCGCTTTTCCTCGGCGGTGAGCAGTTCCCCGGAGATGAACGGGGACAGCTCTTCGCTCAACTCGTCCGGCAGAAGGCCGGTCATGCAGCGCACGCTCTCGGTTTCCAACGCCTTGTAGGCATCCCGCAGGGTGGGGCTGCTGTACTTGACCGGTGTGGGCATGTCGCCGGTAATGATCTCCGGCGCGTCGTGGTACAGCGCCGCCACTGCTACCGTTTTGGGGCGGCAGGGCGTGCCGGTGTACCGCCGTGCGATCAGGCAAAGCATGTGGGCCAGCAGGGCGGTATCGCAGGTGTGCTCGCTGAGAGATTCGGCCCGGGTGGAGTGCATCAGGCTCCAGCGGGTAATGTATTTCATGCGCGCCAGCAGGGCGCTGAACGGGTACAGCATGGCAGCTTCCTCCTTTTTTCTCCAACATACCTGTCCGGCAGAGCGTTGTCAAGCCCTTTTTTCTGCGCAGTGTTCGTGCTATACTAGAACAAACCAACTTTCTGCCGCTTTGGCAGAGAAAAGAGGAAACCATGGAGCGGTCTGGTACTGCCCGGCAGCCGCAGCTGCTGGGACAAAAAAAGGATAAATTCTGGCTGACGGTGGGCCTGTGTGCCCTCACGGCGGCCCTGTTCTTTCTGCCGTTTTATATCATCGACGGCGGCTTTTTCCACTATGCAGGCGATTTCAACAGCCAGCAGATCAGCTTTTACCGCTATATGAACGGCTTTATCAAGGGCGCAGGCTACCCGGACAGTGCGTTCACCTCGGTGCACAATACCTTCTCATGGGCTACCGACCTTGGCAGCGGCGTGATGAACGCCTATTCGTTCTACCTGTACGGCTCGCCGTTCTTCTGGTTTTCGCTGCTCTTCCCGCAGGGGTGGCTGCCCTACCTCATGGTACCGCTGCTGGTGCTCAAGTTTGCCGTGGCGGGCGGCGGTGCGTACCTGTATCTGCGCCGCTACGTCAAAAATATCGACTACGCCGTGCTGGGAGCCTGTCTGTATACCTTCTCCGGCTTTACGGTATACAATGTGTTCTTCAACCACTTTGTAGATGTGGTGGCGCTGTTCCCGTATCTGCTGTGGTCGCTGGACGAGGCCCTTTACAACGACCACCGCAGCTGGTTTGCGTTCTGGGTGGCGGTGAACCTTGTCAACAACTACTTCTTCTTCATCGGTCAGGTGGTGTTTCTGGCCATCTACTTCATCTGCAAGCTCAGCACAAGGGACTTCCGTCTCACTGCAAAAAAGTTCGGGCTGCTGGCCTTTGAAAGCCTGCTGGGCGCTGCCATGGGCAGCATCCTGCTGGTGCCTGCGGTGCTCTCCATTTTGCAGAACCCGCGCACCATCGACCTTTCCTCCGGCTGGGGCTTTCTGACCTACAGCAAGGTGCAGCAGTACCTTGCAATTCTCGTCAGCTGGATCATGCCGCCGGATTCTCCCTACCTCACATCCATCTGGTCGGAGGGCGTGATCAAGTGGACCAGCATGTCGGCCTATCTGCCGCTGTGCAGTCTGGCCGGTGCCGTGGCCTACTGGAAAGCAAAGTGCGGCGACAGTAAAAAGCGCATCGTGGGCACCTGCGCCGTGTTCGCACTGGTGCCCATCCTGAACAGTGCGTTCTACGCCCTCAATTCCAGCTACTATGCGCGCTGGTACTATATGCCGGTGCTGGTGCTGGCCGCAATGACCGTGAACGCGCTGGAAGACCACAACACCGATCTGGACAGCCCGGCCCGCGGCATCAGCTGGCTGATGATCGCCACGGTGGCCTTTGCGGTGGTGCCGGTGCAGGACAGCGACACCGGCAGCTGGTCGTTCGGCGTGCTCAAGAACCCCGGTCAGTACTGTGCGGTGCTGGGCTTTGGCCTGCTGGGCCTGCTGCTGTACCGCTATCTCTGCCAGAAGTGGCGGGGCGACAGCCGCTTTGCCCAGCGCATGACGGCGGCAGTGCTGGCGTTTGCCTTCCTGTTCAGCGTGGTGCACATCGGCATTGGCAAGTTCGGCCAGTGGTATACCGACAGCGACCTTGTGAAGCAGGACACAAGCGCCCTGCTGTTGAAAAACGACCTGCCCGAAGGCGATTACCGCGTGGATACGTACAAGATCCACGACAACATCGGCATGTGGCTGGATAAGAGCTGCCTACAGTATTTTGGCAGCACGGCAGCCCCCAGCATCCTCAGCTTCTACCCGGCGCTGGGGGTCAAGCGGGATGTGCGCAGTGAGCCGGAGCTTTCCAATTATGCACTGCGGGGCCTTTTGAGTGTGGAGTACCTTATCACCACGCCGGAAAAGCAGACCGACTTTGAAAACGAAGCCGACGACGGCTGGGAATATGCCTTTGCAAAGGACGGCTATGCGGTCTACCGCAACACGAACTACGTGCCCATGGGCTTTGCCTATGACTATTACCTCACCCAGACCGAGTACGAAGAAACAGCCAAGGCCACCCGCGCAAACCTCCTGATGCGTGCACTGGTGCTTACCGACGAGGATGCTGCAGTCTACGGCAAGTACCTCACCCATCTGCCGGAAGACAGACGGGAGGAGCTGTACTATGAGTCCTACGTGCAGGACTGCCGCGAGCGCCGTGCCACGGCTGCCAGTGTGTTCCAGATGAACAATTCGGGCTTCCACGCCGAGATCACGCTGGAAAAAGAGAACCTCGTGTTCTTCTCCGTGCCTTACGATGACGGCTTTACGGCCTATGTCAACGGGCAGGAGGCCGACATTGTGGAGGTGGACGAGGGATTGATGGCTGTGCTGTGCCCGGCAGGTGAAAACAGCATCGATTTTGTCTACCAGCCCGACGGCATCCGGCTGAGCCGTGCGCTGACTTTGGGCGGCATTGTGGTATGGCTGGCGTACACGGCGTACTTCGTCTGGCGCAAGCGCCGCACAAAGCGGGCCTGATGCACGGAAGAATGACTTTGTGCTGTAGAAAAAAGAAATTTTTGAAATTTCCTCTTGACTTTATGCCAATAAAGTGTATAATGCAATCAAACCGATGAGGCGGAAGAGAACCTGCACAGCGCATCTTCAGTGAGCCCGGACAGTGAAAACGGGCGAGAGCGGGGCAGAGCTTCGTGGGCCGCCGAGGGCCGGGCAAATGGGCAGCAAGCCTTAGTAGCTTTGGACGGAAGTCTCCGTTACAGGACAGGGGAGTGTTGGCTCTCCGTGAGAGGCTCTGCAGTTTGCAAAGCAGGGCAAGCAAGGTGGCACCGCAGAATCGAACTTTACCGATCCTGTCCTTGTGGATAACACACAGGGACAGGGTCGTTTTTATTTGTAAGACCCGTCCCGCAAGGGGAGCGGGTCTTTTACTTTTGCCGCCCGCTCCGGGAAAGGAGTTTACTGTTATGAAAAACGTTACCATGATCTCCCGCCGCAGCTTCCTCAAGGCCGCTATGGCTGCTTCCGCCGTTTCTGCACTGGCATTCACCGGCTGCGGCGGCTCCGCTTCCAGCACCGTGGCTGCATCTTCCGCTGCCGCTTCTGCCGCAGCGGAGGGCGGTCAGACCTTCAAGGTTGGCATCGTCAACTATGTGGATCATGCTTCCCTCAACCAGATCGTGGAATCTGTGGAGAGCCGTCTGGATGAGCTGGGAGCAGAGAAGGGCGTTACCTTCGACTACGCCGACTACTACGCAAATGCACAGGCTGACCAGTCCAACCTGAACCAGATCGGTGCCGACCTCGTAGGGGACGGCGTGGATGTGATCGTGGCTGTGGCTACCCCCACCGCCGCAACCATGCTGGCCGCTGTGGAGGATACTGATATCCCCGTTGTCTACTCTGCTGTCACCGACCCCGCCGCTGCAGGCTTTGACGGCGAGGAGAACATCACCGGCACCTCCGACGCACTGAACACCGAGGCCATCATGAACCTGATCACCGCTGTCAACCCGGATATTGACACCATCGGCCTGCTGTACGACCTGAGTCAGGATGCCTCCACCCAGGCCATTGCCGATGCCAAGACTTTCTGTGATGCCAACGGCATCAAGTACATTGAGAAGAACGGCACCACCACCGCTGAGGTGCAGATGGCGGCTGAGGCTCTGATCGCCGCCGGTGTCAAGGCCGTGTTTACCCCCACCGACAACACCGTGATGACCGCAGAGCTGTCCATCTACGAGACCTTTACCGAGGCAGGCGTGCAGCACTACACCGGTGCCGACAGCTTTGCACTGAACGGTGCGTTCGTAGGCTACGGCGTGGATTACGTCCAGCTGGGCGAAGCCACTGCCGACATGGTGGCAGAGCTGCTGTGCGAGGGCAAGACAACTGCAGACCTGCCGTACCAGACCTTTGATAACGGCATCGTCACCATCAACACCGAGACATGCGAAGCGCTGGGCCTTGACCTTGACACCGTGAAGGAAGCCTTCAAGCCCTACTGCACCGAGATCGTGGAAGTAACCACCGCAGAGAACTTCTCTTAAAAAAGTACTCTCTCAGTCAAAACCTGACGGTTTTGCCAGCTCCCCCGAAGGGGGAGCTTTTGGCGGTTCTGCGGAAGTGTTTTGCTGCACACAGTGCACCGCATCACAAGAAGCTAAATTAAATAAGTCCGGTATCTTCGTGGTTAGCAGGCTCGCCCTCTCAGTCAAATCCTACGGATTTGCCAGCTCCCCCAAAGTGGGAGCCTTTGGCAGTCCACGTAAAGTTCATCTTTCTACCAAGGCCTCTCCCTTTGGGAGAGGTGTCACCGTAGGTGACGGAGAGGGCGAGCCTGCTTTCCTTCACGACCCTTCCCGTGAAAATGGAATACCGGAGCGTCCGCAGACGCTCCGGTATTCCGAAATAAAAAACTGATTCCTTAAATTATGGCCAGAGCAAAAGCGGAGGCCATTTTAAATCGTCCAATCAAAAAGAAACATAAAAGGAGCACACACATGCTGGCGAGTATCTTTTCGCTCAACGTCCTACAGACGGCGCTGGAACTGGGCTGTATCTATGCCCTGGTGGCGCTGGCACTGTTCCTGAGCTATTCCATCCTGAACATCGCAGATCTTTCCACTGACGGCTGCTTCACGCTGGGCTGCGCCGTGGCCTGTCAGGTAGCACTGACCGGCCACCCCATTCTGGCCCTGTTCGCAGCCATGGCGGCAGGCGTGTGCTCCGGCTTTGTTACGGCTTTTCTGCAGACCCGCCTTGGCGTGGAAAGCATCATGGCAGGCATCATCGTCAACACCGGCCTTTACACCATCAATCTGGCCGTGATGGGCTTTTCCTCCACCATGTCGCTGGTCAAGACCGACACTGTTTTCTCGCTGGCAAAGGGCTCATTGAGCTTCCTTGGCGGCTGGTATAAGCTGGCCATCGCGCTGGCCATGATCCTGCTTGCCGGTGCGGCGATGCTGGGCTTTCTGGGCACCCGGCTGGGCCTGTCCATCCGCGCCACCGGTGACAACGCTGCCATGGTGCGTGCTTCCAGTATTAACCCGGCTTTTACCATTACGGTGGGCCTGTGCATTTCCGGCGCATTGTGCGCCCTCTCCGGCGGCCTGCTGGCACAGTATCAGAAGAGCTGCGATATCAATGTGGGCACCGGCATGGTGACCATCGCACTGGCTTCCCTCATCATCGGCGAGACTCTGCTTGGTAAGCGCACCATGCTGCGCCGGATCATCGGCGTGGTGTTCGGCAGCTGCCTGTACCGTTTTATCGTGGCTGTGGCCCTGCGCTTCAATGTGCCTGCCGCCGCCATGAAGCTGGTGTCCGCCATCATCGTGGCCATCGCCATTTCGATGCCGGCCATCAAGGAAAAAATCGCCTTTGAGCAGCGCAAGCATGGGGCCTGCCGCCGCCGCGTGACTACCGGCAAGGAGGGAAAGTAAGATGGAAATGCTTCAGCTGAACGATCTGCACAAGACTTTCAACCCCGGCACGGTCAATGAAAAAGTGGCCCTGAACGGTGTCAGCCTGCACATGGAAGCCGGGGACTTTGCCACCATCGTGGGCTCCAACGGCGCGGGCAAATCCACCCTGTTCAACGCCATCACCGGCGGCTTCATCGCCGACGAGGGCAGCATCCTGCTGGGCGGACAGGATATCACCTTTGAGCCGGAGCACCAGCGCAGCAAGGTCATCGGCCACCTGTTTCAGGACCCGCTCAAGGGCACGGCACCCAACATGACCATTGAGGAAAACCTTGCACTGGCCTATCTGCGTGCCGGCACCGCGCCCCATGCCATCTTCTCCCGCATCTCCCGCAAGGACAAGGAAGTGTTCCGCGAAAAGCTGGCGCTGCTGGATATGGGCCTTGAGGACCGCATGAAGCAGCCGGTGGGACTGCTTTCCGGCGGCCAGCGGCAGGCGCTGACCCTGCTCATGGCAACGCTGGTCACCCCCAAGCTGCTGCTGCTGGACGAGCACACCGCCGCACTGGACCCCGCCACCGCCGAAAAGGTGCTGGAGCTGACCAGGAGCATCGTGGCTGAAAAGAAGATCACTTGCCTGATGGTCACCCACAACATGCATCAGGCACTGGAGCTGGGCAACCGCACCCTGATGATGGATTCCGGCCGCATCGTCTTTGACGTGAAGGGCGAGGAACGCAGCCGGATGACCGTGGACGGCCTGCTTGAAAAGTTCCGCGAGAATGCCGGCAAGAATCTGGATAACGACCGCATCCTGCTGAGTAAAGTGGAAAAGTGACCCGGACAGAAAAGCACAGCCCCGACAGACCATGCAGTCTGCCGGGGCTGTATTTTTGCGGGAGCACACCGCAGGGAAAAGCGGTTCCCCCTGAAACAGCAAATCCCCCCTGCGCAGATGCACAGAGGGGATTTTAAATATCAGAAATTACTGAACGTATTCGACCGTGTACTCGAAGCCGTACTCTTCCTGCAGCTTCTTCACCTCGGCCTCGCAGTCCTCGATGAAGGTGGGGGCGTAGACAGAAGCGCCATTGTGGGCCTTCTTGTAGTCCTCAACGATCTGCTGCAGCTTTGCCCAGCCCTCGTTGGCCTTGTTCTGGTCGATGCTGTCGGGGAAGTTGATGATGAACTCGCGGTGCTTAGGAATACGTGCTTTCATGGTAGGTTCTCCTTATAACAGTTTGGATTTTGATTGTTGATTTATACAGAAGCACAGAGAAAAACCTGTGCAACTTGCGAAAAACGGATCACAGCCCGTATACCCGGCGGGCATTTTCGGCTGTGGTGCGGAACACCTCTTCGGCAGAGATGCCCCGCAGCTGGGCGATATACTCGCCCACATAGCGGATGAGGGAGCTGTCACAGCGGGTGCCGCGCACCGGCTCCGGTGCCATGTAGGGGCAGTCGGTCTCCAGCACGATGCTTTCCAGCGGCAGGGCGCTGATGGCTTTTGCCGCCCGCTTGGCACCCTTGAAGGTACACGCCCCGCCAAAACCGATGAACAGTCCCTGCTTTGCCAGCCACACCGCGTCATCGGCACTGCCGGAATAGCAGTGGACGATGCCCTTGGGCTGGTATTTTTTGAGCAGGGCGTAAACGTCGGCATGGGCGTTGCGGTCGTGCACGATGATGGGCTTGGCCAGTTCCAGCGCCAGCCGGATGTGTGCCTCAAACATGGCCAGCTGGGCATCCTTGGGCACAGGCCAGTGGTAGTCCAGCCCGCACTCCCCCACTGCCACCACCTTGGGGTCGGCATAATAGGGCATCAGGGCACGCATCTCGGCGGCCCAGTCGCCGCCGTACACCGAGACCGTAGGAGCCGGGCCTTCCTCGCCGCAGTCGGCGGCGGGCAGCAGGCTTTCCGGGTGGATGCCAACAGCTGCCACCACCCACGGGTAGCGGTGCGCCAGCTCCAGCACTTTGGGTGCATCCCCGGAGTGGGTGGCCTGTTCACACACGCCCACCACACCCTTGCCGGGCAGGCTGTCCAGCAGGGGATAGCGGTCGGCGTCAAAGGCGCGGGCGCTGTAGTGCGCGTGGGTGTCAAAAATGGGGCCGGTCATTTGCCCTCCTTTTTGGCGGGGGCCTTGTTCACCAGCCAGATGCCCACACACACGAACACCAGCGCCGCCAGATACTGCCAGCGGAACAGCGGTTCGCCGTTGAGCACGGCGCTCAGCAGCACGTTGACCACCGGGTTCACGAAGCCAAAGATGGCAATGCGGCTGACCGGGTTGTTCTTCATCAGCAGGGCCCACAGCACATAGCCTGCCCCGCAGATGAAGGCCAGATACAGCATGACCACCACCGCCAGTGCGCTCTGCACATGGAGACTGCCGCCCAGCACAGTGCCCAGCACGAACAGTGCCAGACCGCCCACGAACAGGTTGATGAAGCAGACGGCAAAGCTGTCTGCTTTTTTGGTCACGGATTTGTTCCATGGGCCGGACAGGGTAAAGATGATGGTAGCGGCCATCATGCAGAACACGCCCCAGCCGCTGCCGCTGCCGTGGTTTCCCAGCGTGCCGATGAGCACGCCTGCAAAGCCGATGACACAGCCCAGCGTTTTGGCAGGGGTCATGCGGTCGGCGTTGCCGTAGATGAAATGGGCAAAGATCACGCCCAGAAAGCTCTGGGTGCTGTTCAGGATGCCGCCAAAGGCACCCGTGAGCATGGCAACAGCGATGTAATAGAATGCGTACTGGATCGTGGTCTGCCACAGGCCCAGAGCACAGCACTCCGCTGCCACTTTGCCGCGGGGAAACTTGGGCAGGCGGCTCTGCAACAGAACACTGCCCAGAAGCACCAGAAAGCTGCCCAGCATGAACCGCACACCGGCAAAGCAGAAGATGGAGGCGGTGTTGCTGGTCTCAATGGAGAACAGCCGGTAGCCCAGCTTGATGAAGGGGAAGGCCGAGCCCCACAGCACATTGCAGAAGATGGCCAGCAGCACGGCGAACACCGGCGTGCCGAAGATCTTATCCAGCCATTCCGCGCGGGAAAGCGTTTTGTTTTCCTGCATGGCGGCTCAGTGGATGCGGCTGCCTACGGGGGTGTCGTCGCCGTAGAAAGCGATGGAGCAGCCGCCGTCGGCGGTATCAGCAGCAAAGATCATGCCCTCGCTGACATACTTGCCCTTCATCATGGGGCGAGGTGCCAGATTGCACACAATGCCGATCTTCTTACCGATCAGGTCTTCCGGCTTGAACCACTTTGCAATGCCGGAAAGGATGCAGCGCTCCCGCTCGCCGTCAAACACGGTCAGGTGCAGCAGCTTCTTGCTTTCCTTCAGGTTCTCGCAGGCGCGCACTTCGGCCACGCGCAGTTCCACCTTGCAGAAGGTGTCAAAGTCGATCTCTTCCTCGTGGGTAAAGTCCACGGTGCTCTCCTCGGCGGGGGCGGCAGCCTTCTTCTCAGCTTCAGCCTTGGCCTTGTTGGCAGCTTCGGCAGCGGCCTTGCGCTTCTCGTCCTCTTCCTTCAGGTGGGCAATTTCCTTTGCCACATCGATGCGGGGGAACAGTGCCTCGCCCTTGTGCACGGTGTAGGTCTCCTGTACGCCGTAGGTGGTCTTGGTCAGGTCCAGAGCAGATGCGTCCAGACCCAGCTGTTCCATCATCTTGGGTGCGGTGGTGGGCAGGTATGCGTTCAGCAGGATGCCGCACACGCGCAGTGCCTCGCACAGGTGGTACAGAACGCTCTCCAGACGGGCCTTGTTGGCCTCGTCCTTGGCCAGTGCCCAGGGAGCGGTCTCGTCGATGTACTTGTTGGCGCGCTGGATGACCGCAAAGATCTCCATCAGGGCCTGCGGGATGGTCAGGCTGTCCATGTCGGCCGTGACCTTGGCGGTCAGCTCGTTGACCATGGTCTCCAGCTCGGTGTCAATGGCTTCGGTACCGGCCACATTGTGCACGGTGCCGCCGAAGTACTTCTCGCACATAGCGACCGTGCGGCTGAGCAGGTTGCCCAAATCGTTCGCCAAATCGCTGTTGATGCGGGTGATCAGGGCTTCGTTGGTGAACATGCCATCGTTGCCAAAGGGAATCTCACGCAGCAGGAAGTAGCGGATGGCATCCACGCCGTAGCGGTCGCACAGGATCACGGGATCCACCACGTTGCCCACGGACTTGGACATCTTGCCGCCGTTCATCAGCAGCCAGCCGTGGCCGAACACCCGCTTGGGCAGAGGCAGATCCAGAGCCATCAGCATGGCGGGCCACAGAATGGTGTGGAAACGCAGGATCTCCTTGCCCACCATGTGAAGGTCGGCAGGCCAGAACTTGTCGTAGTCGTGATATTTTTCGTTACCGTAGCCCAGCGCGGAGATATAGTTGCTCAGGGCATCCACCCACACATACATGGTGTGCTTGGGGTCGAAGGGCACGGGGATGCCCCACTTCACGGAGGTGCGGGACACGCAGGTGTCCTGCAGGCCCTGCTTGATGAAGGCGATCATCTCGTTCTTGCGGCTCTCAGGCTGGATGAACTGGGGGTTCTCCTCGTAGAGCTTCAGCAGGCGGTCAGCATACTTGCTGGTCTTGAAGAAGTAGGCTTCCTCGTGTGCGTCGTACACTTCGCGGCCGCAGTCGGGGCACTTGCCGTCCACCAGCTGGCTGTCGGTCCAGAAGCTCTCGCAGGGCTTGCAGTAGTGGCCGATGTACTCGCCCTTGTAGATGTCGCCCTGCTCATACAGCTTGGTAAAGATCTTCTGGCAGGACTCCATGTGGTAGTCGTCGGTGGTGCGGATGAAGCGGTCGTAGCTGACGTCCAGCAGCTTCCACAGATCCTTGACGGTGGCTACGATCTTGTCCACATACTCCTTGGGGGTCACACCGGCATCGGCAGCCTTGTCCTGGATCTTCTGGCCGTGCTCATCGGTGCCGGTCAGGAACATGACGTCATAGCCCTGCATCCGCTTGAAGCGTGCCAGTGCGTCGCAGGCGACGGTGGTATAGCTGTGGCCGATGTGCAGCTTGTCGCTGGGGTAGTAGATGGGAGTGGTAATGTAGAATGTCTTGTGCTCACTCATAGGTTGATACTCTTCCTTTCCTGATTTGGCGGGGGACGAAAAAAGCCCTCATCCTGCCGGACTGAGCCGGACAAGGACGAGAGCCTGAAACTTTCGTGGTACCACCTTGCTTCGCCGCACCCTTGCGGGTGCAGCCTTTTGCCGGGCCAAAAAGCACGGCGCAGCGCGGTAACGGGCGCACCCGTCGCAGGCTCAATTTTCACCTGCGCAGCTCCGAGACCATCTTCGGCATCGCGCGGCCTGCCCGGTTCCATCCTTCGGGCTTTCTGTCAGGCGCAGACGGTGCGTACTCTTCTCTTCACAGCCAATTTACATTGTTATGTCTATAATACGCAAAAACGGTGGGTTTGTCAACATTAAATCTCGTAATCCAGACAGAACCGTGCCTTGGTGTAGGGCCGTACCTTGCTGTCGGCCACAGCCACATGGGCGGGATGGACGGAGTAGCCCTTGAGGGCCTCGGCGCTTTCAAAGGTGGTGTCCAGCATCAGGTCGGCGGTGGAAGAGGGGAGACCGTTGATGTTGACATGCACTTCCACAAGGCCGGGGATCTTGCCTGCCAGACCTTCCAGCCCTTCCTTGATGCCTGCCTTGACGGCGGCTTTTTCGGCATCGGACAGCTCGTCCTTCAGCTGCCACAGGATCACATGCTTGACCATAATAAAAAAACCTCCTGCGTTTTTTCTCATTGTAGCAGGGTGAGAAAACGAACGCAAGAGGAAAGCTGCAAAGTATTATTTGGGTGCGAACAGCAGCACCACCAGAAGCACGGCACAGAGCACCGAAAGTCCGATGCCCTCCAGCCGGGTCAATTTGATGTACGCTTCCGTTGGTTCGGTCTGTGTATACCGTCCACGGTCATGCAGGGCAATGGCATCCTCCGGCTGCAGCGCCATAAAAATGCCGAACCCGATGCCGAAAAGGGCGGCTAAGATCGATAAGATGACTTCCATAGCAACCCCTCACTTTTTGGTTTTGTCGTCCCTGCTCAGAGTATAGCACAGATACGAGATCAGCAGGGCAGCGCACAACACGAGCGCCGCCACCATCAAAATGGAGTGCAGCGGCTCGACCCTGGGAAGAAAGGTGTTGACCAGATAGAGTGCACCGCAAAGGATCGAAGCAATGCCGTAAAATTTGCGGAAGTGCTTCTTTTCGTCCTCACTGCTCCATCCGGTGCCGGTGCCATTGTACAGATCCCGGATGCCGCGGTACAAAAACAGCACACCCAGCGCGGCGTTCAGCCAATCCCAGTCCGAAAGATTCAAATTCATGGTGGCCCCTTTCCGGCTGTCAATCCGCACTATGGTTCCAGCTTTCGTAAGCGACAAGATAAAGAAGATCTCCCACGATGGCGATGCCGAAGATGATACGGTAAATCAGCGATGTGACAGGTGTGAAGGCTAAGATCAGAAAGGCGATACTGTTGAGCATGTAAAACACGCCGTTCTTTTTCTGCCAGAAGGCGCGGTACTCCGGGTCACGGTGATACTGGTTGAACGGCAGATCGAGGAACGGGTCTTTGCCTTGAAGATCCCGAATGCCGGAGATGAACCAGATAACGGTCAGCACAAGGTTGAACAGAGTGGAAACCGAAACGAACGACTCCATGAAATGCACCTCCCATCTTTTTCCACAGTATACCACAGAAAAGTGCAAAAACAAAGGACGGTATTCAACCGCGCAGCGTAAAATTTGCACAAATCGGACGTTGACTGTTGGTGAAAACAGCACAAAATAAAACCAGCCGGACGAGGCGGTTGCAAGCCCTCGTCCGGCTGGATACTTACTTCTTCGGAGTCATAAGCCTCTTCTCCTTGGGGTTCCTCATTTTCGGAGTAAACGTTTCATAGGGTGACTCTCCTTAGAAACTACTGGAAACTGAGAATCTATTTCAAGGGGACTGATTACTTAGTACATTGGATTGACCCTTCTCTTAACTGATGGAGTGCGGCACCGAGATTCTAAAGATGAATTTCATATTACCACATTCTTTCGAGTTAGATTCGCCAGGGGCAAACTACTTAGTACATTGGTAGAACTCCTTTTTTGCTATTCAAATAATGTTCTCCGTACAAAAGATACCTTCATAGGAATCATCTCCGGCGGATCTATTTGAATCGCTGGGGGTTAAGTTTATCGACAGGTTGTCGTGTAATCGCATTTTTGATGCTCAAGACTGGCTCATTTTTGTTGTGTTTTTATACGGGGGAAACATCCCGTTTGTGGTGAGCCTCTATTTTGCTTCTCAGCGAATCCCGACAGCCTGTCCCTGCTGTGCGGGTTCCATATCGACCATCGGTCTCGCTCCTTTCTGCTTCAAGTCAGCGGGATTAGCTCTCTCTTGAGCTTCTGCTGTACTTCTCTGGTTTCTGGCTTTATTATACATATTCCTGATTGATTTGTCTATTCGCAGAGTGCACAAGGATAGAAATATAAAATTGTGCAGTTCTTGAAAAACAGCAGATAGAACGTGCAAAATGCTGCTTTCTGCGCGGTGTGTCCGGACGATCGTACCCTTTGGAGAGGAACTCTGTGCCCTGCAGGGAGGGCTGCCGGGAAAGTCACAGCAAAGCTGCCCAGAAGTTCCGGGCCGTTTGTGGAGGATTTTGCGCAAAACGGGAGAAAGTGTCCACAGGGTATTATGCGTCAGATCGATTTGTGCTAAAATAGCGTCAATGAATGGTAGTCGCCGCCGCCCCGCGAGATGAAAGTTTCGCGGGGCGGCTTTTTTGCGGCAAAAATTTAGACACAAAAGAAACGGAGAATCAAAATGCCTAAAACTTTACCGGAACGTATCTTCTTTACCATTGTCATGGCTGCAATTATGGTCTATGGCATGATCGTTTACAATGTGGCGCTGAACACAGGCGGTGTCACCAATGCCACCTTTGTTATGGCTTTGCACGAGATGCCGATCATGGTTCCCATTGCCTGCGTGCTGGAATTTTTCGTGGTGGAGAAACTGGCCACCGGATTGGCGTTTATGTTCATGCGGCCCACAGATCGTCCGCAGTTCATCACCTATGCCATCTCGCTGATGATCGTGTGCATCATGTGCCCGGTGATGAGCCTGATCGCAACGGTGCTGTTTAAAGAACCCGGCTTTGGCACCTGGGTGCATACCTGGGGCTGCAATATGCCCATGGCCCTGTGCTGGCAGATGCTGTACTGCGGGCCGTTTGCCCGTGCCATCTTCCGGCTGGTGTTCCGCCGCGGCGCAAAACAGGCGGACTGACAGATTTTAGATATGCAGTTATAATAAATATGTATAGGAGCGGGTGTAATACCGGACGAGACACCTATACGAATTTTATATATCGGGCATATAAAGTATGTACAATGGGGCATTTTTGATGGAAATATTTCCCGGAATGCCCTGAAGAAGCCATTGAAACCTAAGAATTGGCTAAGAAATTTGTGTAAAAAGTACATGCGAAGAGCGTTTTATTGGACAAGATGCACAACTTTTTTTGTATATCAATGCAGTAGAACCACCTAAAATGTAGAATGTGCACAAAGCCACTTGCCAATTTTCGTCAATCGTACTATCATACACAACGAAAAAAGACGAAGTGACCCGTGCAGGAGGGAGGGTGTGACCGGACAGAGCCGAACACCTTCCTTACTTTTTTCACAAAGCTGCGCCTTTTCTTCGAGCGATAAGAAGGACGCTGCGCCGCCGGGGCGGTGCGGCGGTCTTACCCCCGGAACCCTATTCTTCAGGAAGGAGGAAAAACAATTGAATAATCTGACCAAAGCATTGATGGAAGAGCTGACCGTCGAATACGTCAAGGTCGGCCCGCTGCAGATCCCGGAATCCGTGGTCATCAGCTGGGTGATCCTGGCCATCGTCACCATCGGCTCGATCCTGCTTACCAGAAACCTGAAGGTGGACCATATCAGCAAGCGTCAGGCCGTGCTGGAAATGGCCTACCTCGCAGGCACTAATTTCTTTGAAGGTCTGCTGGGCGAAAAGGGCAGGCGCTATGTGCCTTACCTGATGACCGTGGCCATCTACATCGCCTTCAGCAACCTGATCGGTGTGTTCGGTGTCAAGCCCCCCACAAAGGATCTGGATGTGACCGCAGCGCTGGCGCTGATGAGCATTGTGCTGATCGAGGGTGCCGGCATCCGGGCACGCGGCGGCGTGGGCTTCTTCAAGAGCCTGGCTGCCCCCACTCCGGTCATGACCCCTATGAACATCCTCGAGATCGCCATCCGCCCGACCAGCCTCTGCATGCGACTGTTCGGCAACGTGCTGGGCGCATTCGTCATCATGGAGCTGATCAAGCTCGTGGTGCCTGTGTTCGTCCCGGCGGTGTTCAGCCTGTATTTTGACCTGTTCGACGGTCTGATCCAGACCTACGTGTTCGTGTTCCTGACTTCGCTGTTCATGAAAGAGACCATGGGCGGAGAAGACTGATCCATTGATATTTACTGAATTTAAAAGGAGATTATTACTATGAATGGTTTGATTGCTCTGGGCGCTGGCATTGCAGCGCTGACCGGCATTGGCGGCGGTATCGGCATCGGCATCGCAACGGGTAAGGCAACGGAGGCAATCTCCCGTCAGCCCGAGGCATCCGGCAAGATCCAGACCAACCTGCTGCTGGGCGCTGCTCTGGCAGAAGGTACTGCAATTTTCGGCTTCGTCGTTGCACTGCTGATCATCCTGTTCCTGGGTCAGTAACGGAGGCGCAGACGAATGCTGAAGTTGGATATTAACCTGCTGTGGACCGTCGTGAACGTCCTCGTCATGTATGCGGTGCTGCGCAAGTTCCTGTTCAAGCCTGTTCAGGACGTGATCGCAAAGCGCCAGCAGATGGTGGACGCAAACCTGGCCGATGCGGAGACCTCCAAGAAGGAAGCCGCAGAGACCATGAACGCCGCACAGGAAAAACTGCGCAATGTGGACAATGAGGCCGCTGCCCGCCGCGAAGCCTACGAAAAGCAGGCTGAGGTCGAAAAGCAGCAGCTGCTGGCAGATGCCCGCAAGCAGGCAGACGCCATCGTGGCAGCCGGCAAGGCAAGCGCCGAGGCCGAACGCCAGAGCAAGCTGCGGGAAGCCGATGCCCAGACCACGGCACTGGCCCGTGCGATGTGCGAGAAGCTGCTGGCCCGCAATCTGACCGCCCAGGACGACGCACGTCTGCTGGACGATCTGCTGGAGAAAGCAGGTGCAGGCAATGGCAACTGAATTCAGTCGTGAATTTTTTGCGGACAACCGCATCGTCAAGGCCGAGCTGCGCAGCGCCCGCAAGCCCCGGGAAGAGGAGCTGAACCGGATCCGCGCCGAGGTACGCAAGCTGTATGATGCCACCGAGGTCATCCTGAACGTGACGGTGGACGAGAGCCTGCTGTCCGGCTATGTCCTGCAGGTGGGCGACCGCGTGTTCGATAACTCCGGCCGTCATCAGCTGGACAAGATGATGGAGGGCAAGCCCTCGCTGGCTACCCTCAAGACCCGCATTGAGGACTACAAGCCCGCCGAGACCTCTGCCGAGGGCGGTGTGGTCATCTCCTCTGCCGACGGCATCGTGCACGTCGAAGGCATGAACCGCGCCGTGTACGGCGAGATCGTCACCTTCGACAACGGTGCCAAGGGTATGGTGGAGAGCGTGGACCCCGAACAGCTGGGCATCATGCTGTTCGACGGAGCTGAGACCGTCGGTGTAGGCACCATGGTGACCCGCAGCGGCAAGCGTGCCGGCATCCCGGTGGGCGATGCCTTCCTGGGCCGTGTCATCAGCCCGCTGGGCGAGCCCATCGATGGCAAGGGCCCCATTGAAGCTGTGGGCTACAACCCCATCGAAAAGCAGGCCCCCGGCATTCTGGAGCGTCAGAGCGTGGATACCCCGCTCCACACCGGCATCCTCGCTATCGATTCCATGTTCCCCATCGGCCGCGGCCAGCGTGAGCTGATCATCGGCGACCGCCAGACCGGCAAGACCTCCATCGCCACGGACGCCATCCTGAACCAGAAAAACACTGGTGTGCTGTGCATTTATGTGGCCATCGGCCAGAAGGCTTCTTCCATTGCCCGCGTGGCAGGCGATCTGCAGAAACACGGTGCCATGAGCTACACCACCATCGTGGCGGCTACTGCTTCGGATTCTGCTCCCCTGCAGTACATCGCACCCTATGCCGGCACCGCACTGGCCGAGTACTTCATGAGTCAGGGCAAGAGCGTGCTGATCGTTTACGACGATCTGTCCAAGCATGCAGTGGCCTACCGTGCCATTTCTCTGCTGCTGCGCCGCTCTCCGGGCCGTGAGGCTTACCCCGGCGATGTGTTCTATCTGCACTCCCGTCTGCTGGAGCGCTCCTGCCGGATGCGCGACGATCTGGGCGGCGGTTCCATCACCGCACTGCCCATCGTTGAGACGCAGGCAGGCGACGTTTCCGCCTACATCCCCACCAACGTCATTTCCATCACCGATGGTCAGATCTTCCTCGAGAGCGCCCTGTTCAATGCAGGCAACCGCCCGGCCGTCAATGTGGGTCTGTCGGTGTCCCGTGTGGGCGGCGCTGCCCAGACCAAGGCCATGAAGAAGGCCAACGCCAACCTGCGTATCGAGCTGGCACAGTACAAGGATATGGAGTCCTTTGCACAGTTCAGCTCGGATCTGGACGCGGAGACCTGCCGCCAGCTGGATCACGGCAAGGCTCTGATGGAAATGCTCAAGCAGCCGCTGTATCAGCCCAAGTCCGACGCCGAGCAGGTGGTCACGCTGGTGCTGGCTTCCCACGGTGTGCTGGACGAACTGCCCACTGCCGAGCTGCGCGCCAAAACTTCCGCATTTGTGCGTCAGTTCCGCGCGGATGTGTCCGGTACGATGGATAAGATCACCGCCACCGGCAAGCTGGAACCTGAAATGGTCGATGCCATCCTGAACGCCTGGAAAGCTTATGCGGGAGGCGACAGCCATGCCGTCCAGTAAGCTGCTGAAGGAGCGCATCGAGAGCATTCAGGACACCATGAAGATCACGAACGCCATGTACCTGATCTCCTCGTCCAAGCTGCGCAAGGCACGTAAGAACTACCAGAATGTATCGCCCTACTTCAACCGTATGCGCGATACCATTTCCCGCGTGGTGCCCCACCTGCCGGAAGAGCCGGTGCATCCGTTCTTCCACGAGCGCAATATCGCAAACCCCAAGCGGGCCTACATCGTGCTGACGGCAGATAAGGGCATGGCAGGCGCTTACAACCAGAACATCATCAAGTTCCTCAAGGAAAATGCGGATGAGAACGACCGGTTCTATGTGATCGGTCAGACCGGCTACCGCGCCCTGTACCACAAGGACCCGCGGCTGGTGGAGGATTTCCACTACGGTGCCACGGAGCCTACGCTGCAGCGTGCCCGCGATATCACGATGGATGCCATCGATGATTTCAAGACCGGCAAACTGGATGAGATCTATCTTATCTATACCCGCATCGAGAATGCACTGACCAGCGAGCCCACCATGGTGCGTCTGCTGCCGCTGGACCGCGCCCATCTGCAGCCTGCCCCCAAGGGTCTGGGCGATCCGAAGGGCGATGTGGAGATGTTCCCGTCTGCATGGACGGTGTTTGAACAGATCGCGCCCATTTATATGCACGGCATGATCTTTGGTGCCATGACCGAGAGCTTCTGCGCAGAGCAGAGCGCCCGCATGACCGCCATGGATTCCGCCACCAAGAACGCCAACGATATGATCCGGGAGCTGCAGCTGGAATACAACCGCACCCGTCAGGGCTCCATTACACAGGAGATCACCGAGATCATCGGCGGTGCGGCTGCCGTGCAGAACCGGGCGGAATAAAACGTATTTACAAATTAGTATAGAGGCAATCGTATGATACAGGGAACTATTATTCGCGTAGCCGGCCCTGTGGTGGACGTGCAGTTCACCGCAGGCAAGCTGCCTGCCCTGCAGGAAGCGCTTACCGTGACCGCCGAGGGCACCGAGCGCACGATGGAAGTGACACAGCATGTCAACGAGACCACTGTGCGCTGCATCATGCTTTCCGCCAGCGAGGGTCTGGGCAAGGGCATGACCGTGACCGCTACCGGCCACGGCCTGACCGCACCGGTGGGCGAAGCCACGCTGGGCCGCATGTTCGACCCGCTGGGCAGACCCATCGACGGCAAGGGCTCTGTGGATGATGTGCCGCATTGGCCCATCCACCGCAAGGCCCCCAGCTTTGCAGAGCAGAAGCCCGCGACCGAGATCCTGGAGACCGGCATCAAGGTCATCGACCTGCTGGCCCCCTATGCAAAGGGCGGCAAGATCGGTCTGTTCGGCGGTGCAGGCGTCGGCAAGACCGTGCTGATCCAGGAACTGATCCATAACGTGGCCACCGAGCACGGCGGCTACTCCATCTTCACCGGCGTCGGCGAGCGCTCCCGCGAGGGCTGCGACCTTTGGGGCGAGATGAACGAGTCCGGTGTTCTGAATAAGACCGCACTGGTCTTTGGTCAGATGAACGAGCCCCCAGGAGCACGTATGCGTGTTGCCGAGACCGGCCTGACCATGGCAGAGTACTTCCGTGAGGAGACCCACAAGGACGTGCTGCTGTTCATTGATAACATCTTCCGTTTCGTGCAGGCAGGCTCCGAGGTGTCCGCCCTGATGGGCCGTATGCCCTCTGCTGTGGGCTACCAGCCCACTCTGGCCAACGAGCTGGGCGCTCTGCAGGAGCGCATCACCTCCACCAAGGAAGGCTCCATCACCTCGGTGCAGGCCGTCTACGTCCCCGCCGACGACCTGACCGACCCGGCCCCCGCCACCACCTTTGCACATCTGGATGCCACTACCGTGCTGTCCCGTAAGATCGTGGAGCAGGGCATTTACCCGGCCGTGGACCCGCTGGCATCCACCTCCCGCATTCTGGAAGCGGATATTGTGGGCGAGGAGCACTATCGCGTGGCCCGCAAGGTGCAGTCCATTCTGCAGCGCTATCAGGAACTGCAGGACATCATCGCCATTCTGGGCATGGACGAGCTGGACGAGAACGACAAGCTCACCGTTGCCCGCGCCCGCAAGCTGCAGAAGTTCCTCTCCCAGCCCTTTGCTGTGGCCGAGAACTTTACCGGCCTGAAGGGCAAGTATGTGCCGCTGCAGGATACCGTGCGCGGCTTTGCCGCCATTGTGGACGGCGAGGCCGATGATCTGCCGGAGTGGGCTTTCTTCAACGTTGGTACGCTGGAAGATGCCCGCCAGAAGGCAGCGGAAAAGCTGGCTGAGGAAAAGGGCGGTGCCGTCTGATGAACAAGTTCATGCTGAACATCACTGCGTCCAGCGGTGAGTACTATCAGGGCGATTGCGAAGACCTTGTGCTGCCCATCAGCGATGGCGTGTACGGCATACAGGCTGGACACAGCCCGGTGCTGGTGGCCATCCACATGGGCATCCTGCACTTTGAGGTGAACGGTGAAAGCCAGGACATCCTGGTAGGCGACGGCATTGCCGAGGTGACACCTGCCTATGTGATGGTGCTGGTGGACAGCGCCGAGCGCCCGGAGGATATCGACAAGAACCGTGCCGAGGCTGCCCGCATCCGTGCCGAGGAGCGTTTGCAGCATCAGCAGAGCATGCATGAATATTATCAGAGCAAGATCGCGCTCGACCGTGCGATGCAGCGCCTGCAGGCCGCTGCAAAGTACCGGCGCTGAGAATGAGCCGCATCTGCCAGGACCAGATCTGAAAAAAGAGCATCATTTGTATCCATTGAGGGTGCAAAGTGATGCTCTTTTTTTGTTTCAGGCGGTTCCATGGAACGCAGCTTTCGTGTATAATAAGGTCAATGCAACCCCGCGTGTTGTGCGGGAAAGGAGGAGGTTTTCCATGATCCAATTCGGCCTGCGTCTGCATGACGCGGAAAAGCTGCCCGTTGAACAGGTGCTGCCGCTGGTGCGCCAGAAAGGCTTTACCTGCGCCCATGTGGCCCTGAGCAAATCCTTCAAGGAGCTGCCCTGCACCCCCAGCGCCCTGACCCCCGGCTATGCGCTGTATCTGCGGCATCTGTTTGAGAAAAACGGCATCGATATTGCCGTGCTGGGCAACTACCTGAACCTTGCCCACCCGGATGCGGATGCCCTGCACGCCATTCAGGAAAAATACTATGCCCATATCCGCTTTGCAAGCCTGCTGGGCTGCGGCATGGTGGGCACCGAGACCGGTGCGCCCAACGCGGAGTACAAATTCTGTCCGGAGTGCCGCAGCGACGAAGCCCTTGCTACTTTTATCCGGAACTTCAAGCCGGTGGTGCGCTGTGCCGAGCAGTACGGCGTGACCATTGCCATTGAGCCGGTGGTAAAGCACATCGTGTACGATGCCAGACGCGCCCGCACCGTGCTGGACGAGATCGGCAGCCCGAACCTGCAGATCCTGTTCGACCCCGTCAACCTGCTGAACATGGAAAATGTGGACCGCCGCGAGGAAGTGTTCGCCGAGGCCATCGAGCTTCTGGGTAAGGATATCGCCATGATCCACTTTAAGGATTTCCTGCGCAAGGATGCGGGCGGCCAGCTGGCTGCTACGGGTGCAGGGCAGGGAGGCATGGAGGACTACCGCACCATCCTGCGCTTTGCAAAGCAGGAAAAGCCCTATATCTTTGCAACGCTGGAGAATACCACCCCGGAAAACGCGGTGGAATGCCTGAACTACCTGAAAAAGCAGTACGACGAGTGCTGAACACTTTATAACAAGAAAAACATCTGCAAGCTTTGCCCGGAATGGGGCAGCTTGCAGATGTTTTTTGTATCAGATGAAGTTTATGGTTCAGCCTTTTACAAATTGCAATTAAGAAGTAGTTTCGCTGAAAATGCCCAGAACGAAAGCGGAGGACATTAAGATCATTCCAGATTCAGCTTATGCTCCATCAGCCAGCGGGTCAGCAGAAAGTATCCTGCGGCAAAGGCAATGCTGACCGCCAGCCCGAACAGGGTGGTGAACGCACTGGGCGCAGCGATGGAGATGTCCACGCCGCCAAGGGTGGGATCGGAAACAGCCTGCAGCATGTCGGCACTGCTGACACCGGAGCTCAGCCAGTTCTGCAGGAAGGACAGCAGGAAAAATGCCAGAATACCGGCCGGGACCATGTGCTTTTTGAACTGGTGGCCGATCATGCATGCGGCATAGATGCACAGGATGCTGGACACCAGTGCCACCAGCCCATTCAGCGTTTCAAAGATCAGCCAGAGCCACCCGGAGCTGCCGGTCATGCGGAAGATCTCCACCACTTTCTGCCACAGCTCCGGCAGCTGCTGCAGGGCCGCGCTGTTCAGAGACAGAGCCAGCAGCATCACCGCAAAGGAGAAAATACCCACGATGCTGCTGCAAAGCATCCAAACCACGCTGGAGATCAGCTTGGAAAGGATGAGCTGGCTTTCCGTCACCGGCAGGGTGTGCATCAGGTAGCCTTCGCGGCCCAGCAGATTGCGGGTGAAGCGGGTCACAATGGTCATCACGGACACCACTGCCACCGCAACGGCTACGACCATGTAGGCGAACAGCAGCAGAGATGCAAAGTTGTCCTTGGAAGAGCTGCGCAGGGAAAAGCCGCTCAGCACTGCCAGCGCAACAAGGGCCAGATACAGCCCGCCATAGGTGCGGCCGGTGGCCTTGAATTCATATTTTAACAGCTGTTTCAGCATTTGAATACCTCCCGGAAATATGCATCCACGCTCATGCCCTCGGTCTCGCGCAGCTCTTCGGCATTGCGGTGGGCGAACACCCGGCCATCCTTCAAAAAGACGGCTTCGTCCAGAATGGGCTCGATATCGCCGATGAGGTGGGTGGAAAGAATGACGGTCGCATCCCGGCTGTAGTTGTTCAGGATGGTGCTCAGGATGTAGTCCCGGGCGGCAGGGTCTACGCCGCCAATGGGCTCATCCAGCAGGTAGAGCTTTGCGGCGCGGCTCATGGCAAGGATCAGCTGCACCTTTTCCTTGCTGCCCTTGGAGAGGGTCTTGAGCCGCGCCTTCGGTTCCAGTTCCAGCCGGGCCAGCATTTCGTTTGCCTTAGCGGGGTCAAAATCGGCATAAAATTCGTGGAACATTTCCACCAGCTGCTCCACACGCATCCAGTCCGGCAGCCAGTCGGCGTCCGGCAGATAGGACACGATGGCTTTGGTGTCCGGCCCGGGGGTCATGCCGGCGATCCGGATGCTGCCTGCACTGGGCTGCAGCAGACCGTTCGCCAGCTTGATGAGGGTGGTCTTGCCGCTGCCGTTGGGGCCAAGCAGCCCCACGATGTGGCCAAAGCCGATGTGCAGGTCTACATTTTCCAGTGCGGTCTTATCCTTCTGGTAGCACTTGGTCAGTGCTTCACAGCTCAAAAGTTCATTCATTGAGGTCCTCCTTTGCGTCCCAGTGTTCCAAAAGCGCGGCTGCCTGTGCGGGACTATAGCCGATGCCGCGCATCTTTTCCAGAAAATCCGACGCCAGCGTCCGGGCGGTGTCGGCGCGAAGCTGTTCGATCAATGCAGTATCCTCCGTAACATAGCGGCCTGCAGTGCGTTCGGTGCGCACCAGTCCTTCCGTCTCCAGCTGGGCAAGGGCCCGCTGCATCGTGTTTGGGTTCACCCCGGCGGCTGCGGCCAGATCACGTACCGAATCCAGATGCCCGCCCGGCGGGTAGGTGCCGGCCAGGATCCGGGCCTTCAGCCGTTCCACAAGCTGGGCATAGATCGGGCGGCTGGCATCAAACTGTTCGCCCATGGTATCATCTCCTTGTCTTGCTGTATTAAGCGCTTGATACAATAATACACGATTTGCGCTGCTTGTCAAGGGAAAAAAGAAAAAACATTATAAAACTATGGGAAATTGGGAAAAAGTGCCCATAAAACACTGCACATTGATAAAAAATTACAATAAATTCAAACAATTTCACATTGCAAAGCTTTTAACAATGTGCTATGCTGAAAAACAGAGAGCTCCGCCCGGAAAGCGGCGGAAAAGAGATTTGGAGGAAAAATAACTATGGCTGACCGCATCGTTCTGAATACCATCTCCTACCATGGCCACGGTGCCATTGAGAACATTGTTCCCGAACTGACCGCCCGCGGCTACAAGAAGGCATTCGTCTGCTCCGATCCCGACCTGATCAAGTTCGGCGTCACCAAGAAGGTTACCGACCTGCTGGATGCTGCAAACTTTGCCTACGCTGTTTACAGTGAGATCAAGCCCAACCCCACCATCGCCAACGTGCAGGACGGCGTGGCCGCTTTCAAGGCTGCTGAGGCTGACTGCATCGTGACCATCGGCGGCGGCTCCTCCATGGATACCGCAAAGGCCATCGGCATCATCATCAACAACCCCGAGTTTGCGGATGTCCGCTCTCTGGAAGGCGTTGCTCCCACCAAGAAGCACGCGGTGTTCACCATCGCTGTTCCCACCACCGCCGGCACTGCTGCCGAGGTCACCATCAACTACGTCATCACCGATGTGGAGAAGAAGCGCAAGTTCGTCTGCGTGGATACCAACGATATCCCCGAGATCGCCGTGGTCGATCCCGATATGATGTCCTCCATGCCCAAGGGCCTGACCGCTGCCACCGGCATGGATGCTCTGACCCACGCCATCGAGGGCTACATTACCAAGGGCCACTGCGTCATCTCCGATATGTTCCATCTGGAAGCCATCAAGCTCATCAGCCAGAGCCTGCGCGGCGCAGTGCAGAACACCCCGGAAGGCCGCGAGGGCATGGCTCTGGGCCAGTACATCGCCGGCATGGGCTTCTCCAACGTGGGTCTGGGCATCGTCCACTCCATGGCACACGGCCTGTCCGCTCTGTACGACACCCCGCACGGTGTGGCCTGCGCCATCCTGCTGCCGGTGGGTCTGGAGTACAACAAGAGCGTCGCCGGTGAGCGCTACCGCGCCGTGGGCAAGGCCATGGGTGTTGTGGGCATCGATGAGATGAACGATGTGGAAGCCGCTGACGCCACCATCGCCGCCGTCAAGCAGCTGAGCGCAGACGTGGGCATCCCCGCAAATCTGCACGGCATCCTGAAGGAAGAGGATATCCAGTTCCTCGCCGAGTCCGCATTTGCAGACGCCTGCCGTCCCGGCAATCCCCGCGACACCAGCGTGGAAGAGATCGTGGAGCTGTATAAGAGCCAGCTGTGATTCCGCTCTGTAAATTCAAGCTGTAATTTTGAGCCCTGCTGTCTTTCGGGATGGCAGGGCCTTTTTCTAAGATGTATCTGAAAACAAAGCAACAGGCTGGATCTTCGTCTTTTCAGAGATGCCCGGAGAGCCTGCCGCAACGCAGAGTGACAAAATTTCTGCACGGCTCTTGTACACAGCGCCCAAAACAGGTACAATCAATGCAGTAAGAAAAAACTGGAAGCGAAAGGAACCTTATGACGCTGAACTTCTATACTCTGAGTGTTATTTATCTTGTATATTCCTTTCTGGGCTGGGTGGCTGAGACGGTAGTCGCGACCATCCGGGGCGGAAGGTTTGCCAACCGCGGTGCGGCGGCAGGCCCGTTCTGCTTTATCTACGGTACCACCGGCGTGCTGCTGGCCGTGAGTTTCGGCGACCTGCGCACCGAGCCGGTCTACCTGTTCTTTGCCTGTATGATGGCGGCAACGGTGATGGAATGGATCACCGCCAAGCTGCTGGAACGCCTGCACCGCCGCAAGTGGTGGGACTATTCCGGAAAAAAATTCAATCTGAACGGCTATGTGTGCCTGCAGTATTCGCTGCTGTGGGGTGCGCTGGGCACGGCAAGTGTGCTGTGGGGCAATAATGTGTTGCTGCAGCTGTGCGCGCATATCCCTGCCTGGCTGCTGCGCCTGGCAGTATGGGTCTCGCTGACGGTGGCGGTGCTGGTGCAGCAGTATGCGGCCCGGCACCCGATGCTGGAGCAGCTCAACCAGAGACTGGGGGAGCGGTCGGATACGCTGCGCCGCAGGATCGCGCTTTACATTGAAAAACGCATCCAGTATGCTTACCCGGCTGCGGCCCGGCAGGAGCAGACTGCGCTCCGGAAGGGGGAAAAGAACTTCCTCAGCGTGTCCGACCTGCTGTGGCTGTTCGTGATCGGCGCGTTTCTGGGCGACATGGTGGAGACGGTGTTCTGCCGCGTGACCGCCGGGGTCTGGATGAGCCGCTCCAGTCTGGTCTGGGGGCCGTTCAGCGTGGTGTGGGGTCTGGCGCTGGTGCTGGCAACGGTGCTGCTGCGTCAGGAAAAGGACCGGAGCGACCGCTATCTGTTCGCCTTCGGCACCGTCATGGGCGGTGTGTACGAATACGTGTGCAGCGCCGTCACCGAGCTGCTGTTCGGCACCGTGTTCTGGGACTACAGCAAGTTCAAGTTCAATCTGGGCGGGCGCATCAACCTGCTGTACTGCTTTTTCTGGGGCATTGCGGCGGTGATATGGATGCGCTACGGCTATCCGCTGGTGCTCAGAGGCATGGAAAAGGTGCGCAGCCGCGTCCGCCCATGGATGACCGTCCTGCTGGCCGTATTCATGGCGGTGAACATGCTCACCAGTGCGCTGGCCCTTGCCCGCTACGATGCCCGCACCAGCGGTGAAGCGCCCAAAAGCAGCATCGATATGCTGCTGGATGCGCATTTTGACGATGCCCGCATGGAGCGTATTTATCCCAACGCGAAGAAAGTAGCCAAGGCCGGATGAAATTTCAACGCTCCTCTTGCACTTTGGTGCAAAAACCGGTATAATATTTTCCGGATAAAAGGGAGTAAAGGGCGCTCGTTTTGCAAAAACGGTGCGCTGTGGCGCAGCGACATCCCGGCAGAAATGCCCGCTGTGTCACCAGAAGCTTGAGACTTTTATTACACTTTCCCGTTTTTGGGCAGGATGTAATAAAGGCCTCTTTTTTATTGCTGCTCTGCCAAAAACAAAAGGAGAAAACTATGCTCATTCCTGTTTTGCTGTTCATCGTGGGCCTGCTGTGCCTCATCAAGGGCGGTGACTGGTTCGTGGATGGTGCCACGGGCATTGCCCGCCGCTTCCATGTGCCGGAGCTGCTCATCGGTGCCACCGTGGTGTCCATCGGCACCACCCTGCCGGAGGTGATGGTCTCCACCACCTCGGCTCTCACCGGCCACGGCGAGATCGCCTACGGCAACGCCATCGGTTCGATCATCTGCAATGCATCGCTCATTGCGGCCCTCACCATTGCGGTGAAGCCGGGCAAGGTAGACCCCAAGAGCCTGCGCACGCCGGTGCTGTTTTTCTTTGTGGCAGCGGCCTTCTATGCCGGTGTGGCCTACACCACCGGCTACTTCTCCCGCCCGGTGGGCCTGATCCTTCTGGCCATGTTCGTAGCGTATATCATCTGCAACGTGATGGCCATGAAGAATGCCCCCGCCCCGGAAGAAGAGGAAGAACCGGAAGAAAGTGCATCCTTTGCCAAGGAGCTGGGTCTGCTGGCCGTGGGCGCTGTGCTCATTGCCGTGGGTGCCAACCTGCTGGTGGATAACGGTACCCTGATCGCACAGGCACTGGGCGTGCCGGAGTCGGTGATCGCGCTCACCTTTGTGGCACTGGGCACCTCGCTGCCGGAGCTGGTCACGGCCATCACCTCGCTGGCAAAGGGCCACGGTGCACTTTCGCTGGGCAATGTCATTGGTGCAAACGTGTTCAATCTGGTGCTGGTGAGCGGTGTTTCCGCCACGGTGGCACCCTTTACCATCCCGCAGAACTCCCTGCTCTTCGGCCACAATGCATCGCTGGTGCTGGAGTTCCCGGTCATGTTCGCCGTGATGCTGCTGCTCACCCTGCCCGCCCTCTTCAAGGGCAAGCTGAGCCGCCCGCAGGGCATTGCGCTGCTGTGCATCTACGCGGCATTCTGTGTTGTGCAGTTCACCATCTGATAAAACAGCAAAAGGCCGACGCAGCACTGCGTCGGCCTTTTGCCGTTTTAAGGGTTACTTTTTCAAATGGGAATCCCAGCCGGAAGAGGTGATGACCTGCTGATCCGGTGTGCACCACATGGCTTCCACGCCGTCCAGACTTTCCACGATCTTCATCCCGTCCTCCAGCGGCTGGCAGAACAGACCGGTGGTCAGGCAGTCGGCAAGGCCGGAGTCGCTGCACAGCACAGTCACGCCGTTAAAGTAAGCGGCGGGGAACAGGGTGTCCGGGTCGATCAGGTGGTGGTAGCGCTTGCCGTCCACCACGTAGTAGCGCTGGTAGTCGCCGCTGGTCACAAGGGCCATATCGCTCATGTTGATGGCACCGTCCAGCATGGAATCCGAGGTGTATACATCCGAAGAGCTCCACGGGTTTTCCACGCCGCCGGTCCACTGGCTGCCGTCCGGTTTTACACCAATGGCGCGCAGGTTGCCGCCCACGCTCACCAGAGCGCTGGTCAGGCCGCGGGCCTCGGCAGCCTGACACACCATTTCCACGGCGTAGCCCTTGCCCACGCTGCCCACATCCAGCAACATTTCCGGGTCGGCCAGATAAACAGTTTTGGCATCCGCGTCGATGATCACGTTGTTGATATCACAGTGCTGGGCGGCTGCTTCCAGCTCTTCCATGGTGGGCAGCTTGTTGTCGGCATCCGTCTCGGCGGCTTCGGCAGCTTCGCGGTAATTGTGCCAGATATTCAGCACGCTGCCCATGGCAATGTTCAGCTTGCCGTTGGTGGTCTGGTACATCTGGTCGGCCAGCTCCAGCATGGAGAGGATGCGGTCGTCCACCTCCACCGGAGCGCTGCCGGCATTGTCGTTGATGGTCTTGACGTTGGTCACGCCGGGGTAATCGTTGTAGATATCATACAGCTGGTTATAGGTAATAAGGTCTGCGTGCAGGGCATCCATCTGGGTGTTGAACTCTTCCTCGCTCTCGCAGTAGGCGATCACCTGCGTTACGGTATCGAACACATCATAAAAAACGGTGGAATAGCGGGTAAGCTCTTTCTTTTTGGAGGCACAGCCTGCCAGCAGGCTCAGGCAGAGCACCCCGGCCAGCAGGGCGCTGACGAAACGTTTTGCGCGGGTCTTCATACGGTGTGGTTCTCCTTTGCGGCGGTAAAGGCGGCGTGCTCCTCCTGCAGGTGGGCCAGCAGATCGCCGAACACCCAGCTGCGGTTGGAGGGAGTCACAACGGCCTTGAGCGGAATGGTGACCTGTGCCTGCTTCATCAGATCCAGCAGGGTGTCCACATCCTTCTCCTTGAAGTTGGCCAGAACCACTGCCGGCGGGTAGGCACCCGGCTCCAGCACCAGCGTGCGGGCGGCCTTGGTCTCCACCTCGCCCAGCAGCTGGGCCACGGTCTTGCCCGCATCGGCAGGGGAGACGAGCAGCACCTTCATGCCAAAAGCAGGAGCCATGCCTTCCAGCTTGCCGCGGTCGGCGGGGGAAAGGTTCCAGCCCAGAACCAGCGGGACACCGGCGTTCTGGTTGCGTGCGATATGTGCTTTCATAAAAAAACCTCATTTCAAGGTGGATTGCAAATACACTATAGTATAACACAAATACGCAAAAAATGGAATGCCGGGGGCCGGTACTACCGGGAAAAGTTTCAGAGAATTTCGAGCAAAGGCAACAAAAATTAGAAGAAATTACAAGGCAAATTTCAGTGCAGGTGAAGATTGTATGCAGAAAATAGAGGTGCTATACTAAAAATGCAAGACATAAGTCTTAGAAATTTAACAGAAAGCAGAGGTTTTGAGGATGAAAAAACAGAAGATGCGGTTCATCAGTGCAGTGCTTGCGGCATGCATGATGACATCTGTCCTTCCGGTCAATGCACTTGCTCTGGGGGGGGGGTACGCCTGAAAATGGCGTAACTGCGCTGGAAGATACCGCAGTCGAAACGATCCCGTTTGAAGGCACGACCATCACCAAAGGCGGCAATTACGAGATCCCTGAGGGAAAGTACGCTGGTAATATTACCGTTAATCTGACCGATACATCAGAGCCTGTGAACATTGCTATTAAAGGCGATATAACCTATAACGGCACACAGCAGGTTATGTTTATCAATGTGAAGAATGCTGACGAGGTGACAATTACAAACGATGGGCATGAAGTAAACTGTAAACCATCGGATGCTCATTTCTTGGATGTATACTCCGGCAATGTAACAGTCAACGGCGGCACATATGTAACTGCGACACGTAATGTGGTCATGGCGTACGCTGGAACGACCACGCTGAATGATATGACAACGGAGACCAGTGGCTATGCTGTGACCAGTAGCGGCAGTGCAAAGGTTGTTGTTAACCGTGGTGAACATACCCACAGCAATACAAATCAGGACAGAGCAAATTTCTGGATTTTTAATGGTGGCCACATGACGTTGAACGATGTTAACGCAATCTCCGAAGAGGCCGTTATCCTTAACAGTACCGGCACGGTGGACGTCAATGGCGGCGACTTCAAAACCACCGGCACAAAAAGCTGCTTTGTCAACAACTCTGCAAACCTGACCATTAACAAGGGCAGCACAACAGAGGGAAACTTTGTGTCTGAGGGTGCCAGCTGCATCAACAACAGCTGGGGTCAGGTACGGATCAACGGCGGCAGCTTTACTACGGACGCCGGGATTGCTGTCAAAAACTGCGGAGGTCTGCGCCTTAATGGCGGCACGGTCGAAGCGCCGAACGGCACCGCCATTGACATTTCGGGCGAAAGCGGCGATGTGCAGCTGAACGGCGGCACCATCCGCAACAGCGTCACCGGTGTCCGTGTGGCCGATGCAGGCGATTCGGAGATCGACCTGAAGGCTGTGACCTTTGAGAATAATACTGATGATGATATTAGTCTGGGCAAAGACCAGCAGATCAACATCAAAAAAAGCTTTGTCGGTACGGCAAAGATCCGGGTGGATGACCCTGCGCGGGGCCGTCAGATCACAACGGACAACGAGGATCTCAGCTATCAGAACAAGCTGAAACTCTTCAGCATGAATTCCGGTTACATCATCGGCTATAAGCGCGGCGCTGATGGCAAGGAATACCGCTATCTTGCCCCGGCCAACGGCAACACCGTCAACGCTGTAAATGCGAAGGCAACCGCTGACCTCGGTGCCGGGGAGCAGGAGCTGGATACTGCCACCGTTGTGCCGAAAGGCACCACCGTGACCGTGACGGCAAACATCCCGGAGGGCGCAGAGTTCCTCGGCTGGAGCGCCGTGTGTGATGACCACAGTGTGCTGAAGCTGGGCGATGATCAGACCGAACACTTTGAGATGCCCGGTTGCAACGTGACCGTCGAAGCGCTGTATCAGGGTGGAAATGTTGACCCTGTCAATCCCGGCGGCGGCAGCAGCAGCGATGTGGTGACCGGCATTGCGGCTGTTGCGCTGACCGGTGCAGCCGTGTGGAGCATTTACGAAACCGGAACCGGCATCTATCGCGTGCTGAATATGCCCGGCGTCCCCATGCCCTCCAACCGCGCCGGTCTGGCGACCCTGATCTGGGAAAAGGCCGGCTGCCCGGAACCGCAGACGGTGAAGAGCTTCAGCGACATCGATGACACCGACCTTCATCTGCGGCAGGCTGCCAGCTGGATGGAAGAGCAGGGTCTGATGGACGATGTGAAGGAAAACGAGTTCCGCCCCTATCGCTATGTGACCAAGCTCCAAACCTGCCTTGTCTGGGATAAGGCCAAGGAAAAGAGCCTGATCTCCTAAAAAGTAGATCATTCTTGTAACAACCCCGGGGTGACCGCAAGCGCCCCGGGGTTGTTTTTTTCACAGGAAAAGGGGCAGAACCGATGCAGTGTGAAAAAAGCAACGAGGAAGATCCCGCAGGATCTTCCTCGTTGCAAACACAAAATAATAATTCCGCAGAGGATAGTTCAAATCATCAGTTCAGCTTCTTGCCAAAGAACTCCACTTCTTTGCCGATGAACTGCATCAGCTCGTCGAACTGGTCGGGGGTCAGGCTCTGGGCACCGTCGCACTTTGCCTTGGCGGGGTTGTTGTGCACCTCGATCATCAGGCCGTCGGCACCGGCAGCAACAGCGGCCTTTGCCAGATCCGGCACCATCCATGCGTGGCCGCAGGCATGGCTGGGGTCCACAATAACGGGCAGGTGGGTCATCTTGTGCAGCATCACCACACCGGCAAGGTCGAGGGTGTTGCGCATGCTGGTCTCAAAGGTGCGGATGCCGCGCTCGCAGAGGATGACGTTCTCGTTGCCCTCAGCCATGATGTACTCGGCGCTCATCACGAACTCTTCCAGCGTATTGGCAAGGCCGCGCTTGAGCAGCACCGGCTTCTTCTGACGGCCAACGGCCTTGAGCAGCTCAAAGTTCTGCATGTTGCGGGCACCCACCTGAATGAGGTCTACATTCTCGAACAGGGGCAGGTGCTCGGTGTTCATGATCTCGGTCACGATGGGAGCACCGGTGGCGCGGCGTGCCAGCTTGAGCAGGTCGAGGCCCTCGCTGCGCATACCCTGAAAGGAGTAGGGCGAGGTGCGGGGCTTGAATGCGCCGCCGCGCAGCAGGGAAGCACCCGCAGCCTTCACGCGCTGTGCGCAGTAGGTGATCTGCTCCTCGCTCTCAATGCTGCAGGGGCCTGCAATGACCGCAAAGTTTCCGCCGCCGATCTTTACGCCGTCCACATCGATCACGCTGTCGTCCGGGTGGAACTTGCGGTTGGCCTTCTTATAAGGCTCGGTCACGCGGCGGCAGGTCTCCACCACCGGGTTTGCCAGCACCCAGCTCTCGGCCACGGCCTTGGTGTCGCCGATCAGGCCCAGAATGTGGCTCTCACTGCCCTTGGAATCGTTGATCTGCAGGCCCATATCCTGCAGTTCGTGGCAGAACTCGCGTACCTGTACCTCAGGTGCGTTCTGTTTGAGTACGATGATCATAGTGTTTTGTCTCCTTTGCCTTATCGTGTGAAACGGCGAGGGAGACCGGCTCCTTTGCCGCAGCTTGCAGTGTCAAACTTCAGGGTTCTGAAGTGTGTGACGCTATGATATCACTTCAGGAAACTGAAGTCAAGAGAATTTTGAATTTTTTTGAAGAAAGTGGTAGAATAGAAAAAACATAGAGCAAAGGGGATATCAGAGATGGGAAAAGAAGCAAAAACCAATGCCATGCGCATTCTGGAGCGCGAGAAGGTACCCTACACCGCCCACGAGTACGCTCATGAAGAGGGCGTTGCCGTGGCAGGTGTGGATGTGGCAGGCAGCATGGGCGAAGACCCTGCCTGCGTGTATAAGACGCTGGTGACGCAGGGCAATAGCAAAAACTATTTTGTGTTCGTCATTCCGGTGGCAGCAGAGCTGGATCTGAAAGCCGCTGCCCGCAGTGTGGGCGAAAAAAGCGTTGCCATGATCCATGTGGCCGATATCAACAAGGTCACCGGCTATGTGCGCGGTGGCTGCAGCCCGGTAGGCATGAAAAAGCAGTATAAGACTGTGTTCGATGAGAGCGTGCTGACGCAGGAGAAGGTCTATGTCTCCGGCGGGCGCATCGGCACGCAGGTGTGCTGTGCCCCGGCGGACCTCATCCGTGCTGCACGGGCAATTACAGCAAAAATTATTTTTTAAAAAAGTCCGTCTATTGTACAAAAAGTTAACGCATCCTATTTACATAAAATATACTTAAACTATAAGTCATACTTAAAAAGAAAAACAATGTCGAAACTGCACAAAACTTTTGAAAGTTTTTTGACGGCATGAAAACACAAGGTAGAATTTGTGGGAACACTCTTTTCAAAGATGTTTTTTTGCCGTAAACTGTATGTAGTACAGGGACGGCGGCCCGCAGAAAGGGCTTTTCCGCCGCCTGAAAACGCAAGCACAAGGAACTGCGGAGGAGAACTTCAATGATGAAGATGCTGCCGGGTCTCATGGGTCGAAACAACATTCGGGCATGTCAGGGGCATCGTGCAACTTTGTGCAAAGCGTCGGGAGAGCATACGCAGAATTAAAGGCCGTGGTACGGGTGTACCGCAGCCTTTTTTGTTTGTCGGTTGAGAAAGAGAGGTTTGGATATGGTTCGTAAAGTGGCTGTGATCATGGGTTCTGACAGCGATTGGCCGGTGGTAAAGGGCGCATGTGCCCAGCTGAAAGCGCTGGACATCCCTTTTGAGGCGCACATCCTTTCGGCACACCGCACCCCTGCCGGGGCAGCGGAGTTTGCCAAAAGCGCCCGTGCCAACGGCTTCGGCGTGATCCTGTGCGCAGCAGGCATGGCAGCACATCTGGCGGGTGCCTTTGCTGCCAACACCACCCTGCCGGTGATCGGCATTCCCATGAAGGGCGGTGCCATGGACGGCATGGATGCTCTGCTTGCCACGGTGCAGATGCCCAGCGGCATCCCGGTGGCAACGGTGGCTTTGAACGGTGCCAAGAACGCCGCATGGCTGGCTGCGGAAATTCTGGCTTTGAGCGACGACGCTCTGGCCGAAAAGCTGGCAGCAGAGCGCACCGCCATGGCCGCACAGATCGCTGCCAAAGAGGAAAAGCTGCAGGCTGAGATCGCCCAGCTGTAAAGGAGAACCAATGTCTGATTTTGCATATCCGCTGCACGAAGAATGCGGCGTTTTCGGCATTTACGACCGTGCCGGTACCGAGGATGTGGCCGCTGCGGCCTACTCGGCTCTGTATGCCCTGCAGCACCGTGGTCAGGAGAGCTGCGGCATCGCCGTGAATGATGATGGCGTGATCAACGGCCACCGCGACCTCGGCCTTGTGAACGAGGTGTTCACCCCGGCGGTGCTGGCAAGTCTGGCAAACCCCAATGCGCACATGGCTACCGGTCACGTGCGCTACGCCACGGCAGGCAGCCGTGTGCGGGCCAATGCACAACCCATGATCGTGCGCCATGGCCGCGGCACCATGGCACTGTGCCACAACGGCAACCTGACCAACGCCATCGAGCTGCGCCGCCAGCTGGAAAATGAAGGTGCCATCTTCCACGGCTCCTCCGATACCGAGGTGATCTGCTACCTGATCACCCGCAACCGCCTGCGCATGGGCAGCATCGAGACAGCCATCAGCAAGACGATGGATGTGCTGGAGGGTGCCTACAGTCTGGTGATCATGTCGGCCACCAAGCTCATTGCAGTGCGTGACCCCCGCGGCTACCGGCCCCTGTGCATCGGCACGCTGCCCGGCGGCGGCTACGTGTTTGCCAGCGAGAGCTGTGCGCTGGATGCCGCTGGTGCCACTCTGCTGCGGGATGTGGAGCCCGGCGAGATCGTGGTGGCAGACGCAAAAACCGGTGAGCTGCGCAGCATCAAGGATCACTGCGGTCGGCCGGACACCCAGATGTGCGTGTTCGAGTTCATCTATTTCTCCCGCCCGGACAGCATCATCGAGGGCAGCTCGGTGCACGAGGCCCGCAAGCAGGCCGGCCGGTTCCTTGCACAGGAACACCCCGTGGAAGCGGACGTGGTCATCGGCGTGCCGGATTCCGGTCTGGATGCAGCTCTCGGCTACTCGCAGGAGAGCGGCATCCCCTATGGCATCGGCTTTATTAAGAATAAGTACATCGGCCGCACCTTCATTCAGGGCAGCCAGAAGCAGCGCGAGAACAGCGTGCGCATCAAGCTGAACGTCGTTTCCAGCACGGTCAAGGGCAAGCGCGTGGTGCTGGTGGATGACTCCATCGTGCGCGGCACCACATCTGCCCGCATCATCAAGCTGCTGCGGGACGCCGGTGCCACCGAGGTGCACTTTATGGTGTCGGCACCGCCGTTCAAGTACCCCTGCTACTTCGGCACTGACATCCCGGATCAGAAACTGCTGGTGGCCACCGGCCGCACGGTCGAGCAGATCAATGAAGTGATCGGGGCTGATACGCTGGGCTACCTTTCCACTGAGCATGTTGTCCAGCTTACAAAGAACGCAAAATGCGGATTCTGCACCGCCTGCTTTACCGGCGAATATGCCGTGAAGCCGGACGAGGTGCTTTCCACCGATATTCACGAACGCCACCTGAACGACCGTCCCAAGGACGAGAAAAAGTTAGGAGAGTAAGACCATGGAAAAAAGCTATTCTGAAAGCTATGCAGCCGCCGGTGTGGATATCACCGCCGGTTATCGCTCTGTTGAACTGATGAAGCAGTATGTGGCCCGCACCATGAACGAGCACTGCATTGGCGGTCTGGGCGGCTTTGGTGGCCTGTTTGAGCTGGACTGCACCGGCTACAAGCACCCGGTGCTGATCTCCGGCACCGACGGCGTGGGCACCAAGCTGAAAATTGCCATGATCATGGACAAGCACGATACCATCGGCATCGACTGCGTGGCTATGTGCGTGAACGATGTCATCTGCGCCGGTGCAAAGCCGCTGGTGTTCCTGGATTACATCGCCTGCGGCCGCAACATTCCCGAGAAGATCGCAGAGATCGTCAAGGGTGTGGCTGAGGGCTGCGTGCAGGCCGACTGCTCTCTGGTGGGCGGCGAGACTGCCGAGCACCCGGGCATGATGCCGGAGGAGGAGTACGATCTGGCCGGTTTCACCGTGGGCGTTGTGGATAAGGAAAAGATCCTGAGCAATGAGACCATGGCAGCCGGTGATGTGATCCTTGCCCTGCCTTCCACCGGTGTGCACTCCAACGGTTTCTCGCTGGTGCGCAAGATCTTTGACATTGACGCAAACCCCGATGTGCTGCACACTGCCCCTGCAGAGCTGGGCGGCAAGACGCTGGGCGAGGCCCTGCTGGCTCCCACCAAGATCTACGTAAAGCCTGTGCTCAAGGTGCTGGAAGAGGTGGATGTGAAGGGCATTTCCCACATCACCGGCGGCGGCTTCTACGAGAACATTCCCCGCAGCCTGAAAAAGGGCTGCTGCGCACGCATCAACAAGGCAGATGTCCGCACCCCGGCTCTGTTCCAGCTGATGCAGAAGACCGGCAATATCTCCGAGCACGATATGTTCAACACCTTCAACATGGGCGTTGGCATGGTGCTCACCGTCCCCGCAGAGCAGGCCGACAAGGCGCTGGACATCCTGCACGCAAATGGCGAGCCGGAAGCTTACCGTCTGGGCGTCATTGCAGAAGGTGAGGGCGTGGAGCTGTGCTGAACATTGCAGTTTTAGTCTCCGGCGGCGGCACCAACCTGCAGGCTCTGCTGGACAGCGAAGCCCGAGGTGAGAACCCCAACGGCAGGATCACCCTTGTGGTGGCCTCCAAGCCCGGTGTCTATGCGCTGGAACGGGCCGCAAAGGCCGGTGTGGAAGGGTGCGTGGTGCGCCGCAAGGATTACGCCAGTAGTGAGGATTTTGACGCAGCTCTGCTGAAAACGTTGAAAGACCACAATATCGATCTGGTGGTGCTGGCAGGCTTTCTGTCCGTGCTGGGGCCCAGTGTCATTGAAGCGTATCCCCGCCGCATCCTGAATGTGCACCCGGCACTCATCCCGTCTTTCTGCGGGCCCGGCATGTACGGTCTGCGTCCGCACGAAGCGGCTCTGGCCCGGGGCTGCAAGGTGACCGGTGCCACCGTCCACTTCGTGAACGAAGAGTGCGACGGCGGGCCCATCCTGCTGCAGAAGGCCGTGGACATCCTGCCCGGCGACACCCCCGAGGTGCTGCAGAAGCGTGTGATGGAGCAGGCCGAATGGAAGCTGCTGCCCAAGGCGGTGGCTATGGTGTGCAGCGGAGAAATCGAGTAAAAACTCCTTCCGTCACGCCTGACGGCGTGCCACCTCCCTCAAGGAGGGAGGCAAGGCTCCCTCTCCGAGGGGACTGTCGCCGCAGGCGACTGGGGGAGTTCCGTAATAGGAGAATTTGACATGGAAAAGATCAACCTGAACGAGTATCTGGCATCCAACGAGTATCCCGGCCGTGGCATTGCTGTGGCAATGGCTCCGGATGGCCGCCAGATGTTCATTGGCTACTTTATCATGGGCCGCAGCGAGAACAGCCGCAACCGCGTGTTTGACCCCGTGCCCGAGCGCGGCGGCATCTGCACCATCGCAGCGGACCCCGCAAAGCTGGAGGACCCCAGCCTCATTATTTACAATCCGGTGCTGACGCTGGGCAAGACCCATATCGTGACCAACGGCGACCAGACCGATACCATTTATGACCTGATGAGTCAGGGCAAGAGCTTTGCCGATGCCCTGCGCACCCGCACCTTTGAGCCGGACGGCCCCAACTACACCCCCCGCATCTCCGCTGTGGTGTACGTCGACGGCAGCTATCAGATGAGCATTCTCAAGTCTGCCGACGGCAATGGCGGCAGCGTGCAGCGCTATTTCTTTGATTACCCGCAGCCCGTTGCAGGCGAGGGCCATTTCATCAGCACCTACAAGCACAACGGAAATCCCATCCCCAGCTTTGAGGGTGAGCCGCTGCGCTTTGCCTGCCCCCGCACCATCGGCGATTTTGCACAGGGTCTGTGGAGCAGCCTGAACCCGGACAACAAGGTGAGCCTGTTTGCCCGGGTCATTGATCTGGACTCCGGCGAGACCGGCGACATGATCTTTAACAAGTACGATGCCGTGTGCAGCGATCTGGACGACCCCGAAGAGCCGGAGCTGCTGCCTGAGGAGCTGGAACTGCTCAAAAAGCTTGACGCAGAGGAAAAACAGGACTAAAACAATAGAGAAATAAGGAGGATGCACCAATGAACGAACTGGCACTGAAGTACGGCTGCAACCCCAACCAGAAGCCCAGCCGCATTTATATGGAAGATGGCTCTGACCTGCCGGTCACTGTGCTGAACGGCAAGCCCGGCTACATCAATTTTCTGGACGCGCTCAACTCCATCCAGCTGGTCAAGGAGCTGAAAGCTGCCTGTGGTCTGCCCGCAGCAGCTTCCTTCAAGCACGTTTCCCCGGCAGGCGCAGCGCTGGGGCTGCCCCTGACCGATGTGGAACGCAAAATGTACCACATTGCCCCGGATATGGAGCTGTCGCCGCTGGCAAATGCCTATGCCCGTGCACGCGGTGCGGACCGCATGTCCTCCTTTGGCGACTGGATCGCCCTTTCGGACATCTGCGATGTGCCCACTGCAAAGCTGATCCAGCACGAGGTGTCCGACGGCATCATCGCCCCGGGCTACGAGCCGGAGGCACTGGCTATCCTGTCCGGCAAGAAAAAGGGCAACTACAATGTGGTCGCCATCGACCCGGCCTACAAGCCCGCTCCCATCGAGCACAAGCAGGTGTACGGCATCACCTTTGAGCAGGGCCGCAACGAGCTGGTCATCAACGCCGACACCATGCTGAACAACTGGGTCACCGAGAACAAGGACGTGACCGAGGAGCAGAAGCGTGATCTGGTCATTGCACTCATCACCCTGAAGTATACTCAGTCCAACAGCGTGTGCTACACCTACCACGGCCAGACCATCGGCGTGGGCGCAGGCCAGCAGAGCCGCATCCACTGCACCCGTCTGGCAGGCCAGAAGGCCGACAACTGGCAGCTGCGCCACATGGATAAGGTGCTCAACCTGCCCTTCCGCGATGATGTGGCAAAGCCCAACCGCGACAACGCCATTGATGTTTACATCGGCGATACGCCCGAGGATGTGATTGGCGACGATGTGTGGGCCGAGACCTTTACCGAGCAGCCCGCCCCGCTGACCGCTGAGGAAAAGAAGGAATATCTCAGCAAGGTGACCGGCGTATGCCTTGGCTCGGATGCCTTCTTCCCCTTCGGCGACAACATCGAGCGTGCCCGCCGCTCCGGCGTGACCGCCATCGTGCAGCCCGGCGGCTCCATCCGCGACCAGCAGGTCATTGACACCTGCAACAAGTACGGCATCGCAATGGCCTTCTGCGGCCTGCGGCTGTTCCATCACTGATAGTACGGCACAGCGGAAGCTTCCTCCTCGGACACGAATCGGGCCATTCCATCGCCCGCCCTGCGGCCTGCGGCGGCAGGGTCCCACCCCGGCGGACGGTCCTCGGAGAAACTTCCGCCGTGTCGATGCATAGAGAAGGTGCAATTATGAAGAAAAAAATTCTGGTAGTGGGCGGCGGCGGCCGCGAACACGCCATCATCAAGGCACTGAAAAAAAGCCCTGACTGCGGCGAGATCTGGTGCGCACCCGGCAACGGCGGCATCAGCTATGACGCAAAGTGCAAAAACATCAAGTCTACCGATGTGGACACCATGGTGGGCTTTGCCGTAGAAGAAAAGTTCGATTACGTTGTGGTGGCGCAGGACGACCCGCTGGCTCTGGGCATGGTGGATGCGCTGGCAGCAGTGGGCATCCCGGCCTTTGGCCCGGATAAGGCCGCTGCCCGCATCGAGGCCTCCAAGGTGTTCTCCAAGGACCTGATGAAGAAATACGGCATCCCCACCGCAAAGTACGAGACCTTTGACGACCCCGCCAAGGTCATGGAGTACATCAAGGCCGAGGGCAAGTACCCGGTGGTCATTAAGGCCGACGGTCTGGCACTGGGCAAGGGCGTGCTGATCTGCGAAAACGAGCAGCAGGCTGCGGACGGCGTGAAGGAGATCATGCTGGATAAGAAATTCGGCGCATCCGGCAACCATGTGGTGGTGGAGGAATTCCTCACCGGCCCCGAGGTCAGTGTGCTGAGCTTTACGGACGGCAAGGTGGTCAAGCCCATGGTGTCCAGCATGGACCACAAGCGTGCCAACGACCACGACACCGGCCTGAACACCGGCGGCATGGGCACCATTGCTCCCAACCCCTACTACACCCCGGAAGTGGCCGCTGAGTGCATGGAGAAAATTTTCCTGCCCACCATCAAGGCCATGAACGCCGAGGGCTGCCCCTTCAAGGGCTGCCTCTACTTCGGCCTGATGCTCACCCCGGACGGCCCGAAGGTCATCGAGTACAACTGCCGCTTTGGTGACCCCGAAACGCAGGTGGTGCTGCCCCTGCTGGAAGGCGACCTGCTGCACATCATGCAGGCCTGCACCAACGGCACGCTGGAAAACGAGGAGGTCAAGTTCTCGGACGGTGCTGCCGCCTGCGTCATTCTGGCTTCCGGCGGCTACCCGGTGGCTTACGAGAAGGGCAAGCCCATCACAGGTCTTGTGGACGGCCAGCTGCCCGGCGAGGAGAATGTGACGGTCTACCACTCCGGCACCGCCATCACCGAGGACGGCACCCTTGTCACGGCCGGCGGCCGTGTGCTGGGTGTCACCGCCACCGGCCCGCGGCTGACCAATGCGCTGAGCCATGCCTATGAGGCGGCAGAGAAGATCAGCTTTGAAAAGCTGCACAAGCGCAGCGATATCGGCCTGCGCGCGCTGAAGGCGCTGGCAGAAAAGGAATAAATGGCTCGCCCTCTCAGGCCGCTTCGCGTCCAGCTCTCCCAAAGGGAGAGCCCTTGGCAAAACCATGAACTTTGCGTGGACTGCCAAGGCCTCCCACTTTGGGGGAGGTGGCAGCGCGTGAGCGCTGACGGAGAGGGCGAGGACGCTAGATAAATTTTAGAATCATAAGGGGGAACCTACCCAATGGTCTATCGTATTTATGTGGAAAAAAAGCCCGGTTTTGATGTGGAAGCCACCGGTCTGAAAAATGAGCTGACCAGCCTGCTGGGCATCCAGTCGCTTACCGGTCTGCGTCTGCTGAACCGCTACGACGTGGAAGGCATCGACGAAGAACTGTTCAACCAATGTGCAAACACCGTGTTCAGTGAGCCGCCGGTGGATAACACCTATGCCGAGCTGCCCGCCAGCGACGGCGTGTCCTTTGCAGTGGAGTATCTGCCCGGCCAGTTCGACCAGCGCGCCGACTCCGCTGCTGAGTGCATCCAGCTCATCAGTCAGGGCGAGCGCCCGCTGGTGCGCTCTGCCCGCGTCTATCTGCTGGAAGGCACCCTGACCGACGAGCAGGTGGCCGAAATCAAGAAATACGTCATCAACCCGGTGGAGGCCCGCGAGGCTTCGCTGGACACCAAGCAGACCCTGAAAATGGAGTACCCCGTGCCTGCCCCGGTCAAGGTTCTGGAGGGCTTCAACCAGCTGGACGAAGAGCAGCTGAAAAAGTTCATTGCGGACAACGGCCTTGCCATGGATCTTGGCGATATCGAGTTCTGCCAGAAGTATTTCCGCTCGGAGCACCGCGACCCCACCATCACCGAGATCAAGATGATCGACACCTACTGGTCCGATCACTGCCGCCACACCACCTTCGGCACCATTCTGGACGATGTGCAGATCGACGATGCCGTGGTGCAGAAGGCCTTTGACCGCTACATGGCCATGCGCGCCGATCTGGGCCGCGAGAACAAGCCCCGCTGCATGATGGACCTTGCCACCATCGGTGCCAAGGAGCTGAAGAAGCAGGGCATCCTGAAAAATCTGGACGAGTCCGACGAGATCAACGCCTGCACCGTCAAAATCAAGTGCGATGTGAACGGCAAGGACGAGGACTGGCTGTTCCTGTTCAAGAACGAGACCCACAACCACCCCACCGAGATCGAGCCCTTCGGCGGTGCAGCTACCTGCATCGGCGGTGCCATCCGTGACCCGCTGTCCGGCCGCAGCTACGTCTATCAGGCCATGCGCGTTACCGGCGCAGGCGACCCGCTCAAGCCGGTTAGTGAGACGTTGCCCGGCAAGCTGCCCCAGCGCAAGCTGGTGACCACTGCTGCTGCCGGCTATTCCTCCTACGGCAACCAGATCGGCCTTGCTACCGGTCAGGTGGATGAGATCTACCACCCCGGCTATGTGGCAAAGCGCATGGAGATCGGTGCCGTTGTAGGCGCTACCCCCGCTTCCCACGTCCGCCGCGAGTGCCCCGCCCCCGGCGATGTCATCGTTCTGCTGGGCGGCCGCACCGGCCGTGATGGTGTGGGCGGTGCTACCGGCTCCTCCAAGGCCCACAAGCTGGACAGCCTTGAGCACTGCGGTGCCGAGGTGCAGAAGGGCAATGCTCCCATCGAGCGCAAGCTGCAGCGCCTGTTCCGCCGCGAGGATGCCTGCAGGATGATCAAGCGCTGCAACGACTTTGGTGCAGGCGGTGTGTCCGTTGCCATCGGTGAGCTGGCCGACGGCCTGTACATCGACCTGAACAAGGTCACCAAGAAGTACGAGGGTCTGGACGGCACCGAGCTGGCCATCAGCGAGAGCCAGGAGCGCATGGCTGTGGCGCTGGCCCCCGAGGACGTGGACAAGTTCATTGCTCTCGCCAACGAAGAGAACCTTGAGGCCACTCCGGTGGCAAAGGTGACGGCTGAGCCCCGCCTGAACATGGTGTGGAACGGCATGTCCATCGTGAACATCAGCCGCGAGTTCCTGAACTCCAACGGTGCCGAGAAGCACCAGAAGGTCCATGTGGAAAAGGCCACGGTCTGGCAGCCCCAGTGGGAGGGCCTGACCTTCAGCCAGAAGATGAAGAACATGGTGGGCGATTTGAACATCTGCAGCAAGAAGGGCCTGTCTGAGCGGTTCGACTCCACCATTGGTGCCGCCACCGTGCTCATGCCCTTTGGCGGTGCCTATCAGCTGACCCCGCAGAACGCCATGGTGGCAAAGCTGCCGGTGGACGGCGAGACCAGCACCTGCTCCGGCATGGCATGGGGCTTCAACCCCTTCCTGATGAGCGCAGACCAGTACAAGGGCGCTCAGATGGCTGTCATCGAGAGCGTTACCAAGCTGGTGGCCTCCGGCTTCCGCTATGAGGATGCTTACCTCACCTTCCAGGAATATTTCGAGCGTCTGGGCACCGCCCCGGAGCGCTGGGGCAAGCCGCTGGCCGCTCTGCTGGGTGCATTGGATGCTCAGATGGGTCTGGGCATTGCATCCATCGGCGGCAAGGACAGTATGTCCGGCTCCTTTGAAAAGCTGGATGTGCCTCCCACGCTGGTCTCCTTTGCAACCGCCATCGGCAAGGCAAACAAGGTGGTGTCCACCGAATTCAAGAAGCCGGAGAGTACGGTGGTGCTTATCCGGCCCATCATCGACCCCGAGACCGGCTGCCCCAACTTCTTCTCCCTGAAGGCCAACTACAAGATCGTGGAGGACATGATCGAAGAGGGCATGGTGGCATCCGCCTGCTCTGTGGGCTACGGCGGCATTGCCGAGGCTCTGTTCAAGATGGGCCTTGGCAACCACATCGGCTTCAAGATGCGTGCGGATAAGACCACCCATGAGATGTTCCAGCCCATGTATGGCTCCATCGTTCTGGAAATGGTGTCCGATTCGCCCGCCGGTGAGATCCTGGGCGAGACCACCAAGGAATACGTCTTTGAAGCCTGCGGCGAAAAGCTGGATATGGCCCAGCTGCAGGAGATCTGGGAAGGCAAGCTGGAGCCGGTGTACCCTACCGCAAGGCAGGCCCCACTGTGGAAAGATCAACGGCAAGCTGACCGCACCCGCCGCACCCAAGATCGGTGTGGCAAAGCCCAAGGTCATCATTCCGGTGTTCCCGGGCACCAACTGCGAGTACGACACCGCCAAGGCCTTTGCCCGCGCCGGTGCCGACCCGGAGATCCTGGTCATCCGCAACCTGACCCCGCCGACGTGGCCGAGAGCTGCAAGGCACTGGTCAAGGCCATCGATAACAGCCAGATCGTCATGCTGCCCGGCGGCTTCTCCGGCGGCGACGAGCCGGACGGCAGTGCAAAGTTCATTGCATCCTTCTTCCGCAACCCGGAAGTCACCGAGGCGGTGCGCCGTCTGCTGCAGCAGCGCGACGGCCTGATGCTGGGCATCTGCAACGGCTTCCAGGCTCTCATCAAGCTGGGTCTGGTCCCCTACGGCGATATCCGCCCCATCACCGCTTACGATCCCACCCTGACCTTCAACACCATCGGCCGCCACCAGAGCATGCTGGTGCGCACCCGCATTGCATCCACCGGCAGCCCGTGGCTGTCAAGTGCGAGGTGGGCGAACAGTTCACCGTTGCCATCAGCCACGGCGAGGGCCGCTTCGTGGCTCCGCAGGAGGTGCTGGACACCCTCATGAAGAATGGCCAGATCGCTACCCAGTATGTGGACATCGAGGGCAATCCCACCATGGATCAGGCTATAACCCCAACGGCTCTGTGCTGGCGATCGAAGGCATCACCAGCCCGGATGGCCGTGTGTTCGGCAAGATGGGCCACTCGGGCGCAGCGGCGAGTACCTGTACAAGAACGTTACCGGTGACAAATATCAGCCGATCTTTGAGGGCGGCGTGGACTATTTCAAGATTTGATGGTAGAATAGAGAAAAACTCCTTCCGTCATCGCTGACGCGATGCCACCTCCCTCGGAGAGACTGAAAGGCCCCCCCCGAGGGGCTGTCGCCGGAAGGCGACTGGGGAGTCACTTTCAGGAGGAAATAACCAATGTCTCAGCATGATCGTTATATCAGCCCCTTTTCCACCCGCTATTCCTCGGACGAGATGCAGTATATCTTCTCGGACGATAACAAATTCCGCACATGGCGCCGCCTGTGGGTGGCGCTGGCCGGGCCGAAATGGAGCAGGGCCTGACCAACATCACCCCGATATGGTGGCTGAGCTGGAAGCCCATGTGGACGATATCAACTATGAAGTGGCCATCGAGCGCGAAAGCTGGTGCGCCACGACGTGATGAGCCATGTGTACGCCTACGGCCAGCAGTGCCCCAAGGCGGCCGGTATCATCCATCTGGGTGCCACCAGCTGCTATGTGGGCGACAACACCGACATCATCGTGATGCGTCAGGGTCTGGAACTGGTGCGCAAAAGCTGATCGGTGTGTTGGCAAAGCTGGGCCGCTTCGCCGAGGAATACAAGGACATGCCCTGCATGGCCTACACTCACTGCCAGCCCGCTCAGCCCACCACCGTGGGCAAGCGCGCCACCCTGTGGGCCAACGAGCTGGTGATGGACCTGCAGGAGATCGACCACCGTCTTGCTGTTCTGCAGCTGCGCGGTGTCAAGGGTACCACCGGCACGCAGGCTTCCTTTATGGAGCTGTTCAAGGGCGATGCCGATAAGATCCGCGCCGTGGATGCTTCCATCGCCAAGGAGATGGGCTTTGACCCCAAGGCCGTCATTCCGGTGTCCGGCCAGACCTACAGCCGCAAGGTGGATGCCTTCATCCTGAACGCCCTTGCCGGCATTGGCCAGAGCTGCATGAAGTTTGCCACCGACCTGCGTCTGCTGGCTAACTTCAAGGAGATGGAAGAGCCGTTTGAAAGAACCAGATCGGTTCCTCCGCCATGCCTTACAAGCGCAACCCCATGCGCTGCGAGCGTATCTGCGCGCTGAGCCGCTACCTGATGGTGGATGTGCTGAACCCCAGCTTCACCACCGGCACCCAGTGGTTTGAGCGCACGCTGGACGACAGCGCCAACAAGCGTGTCGCCATGGCTGAGGGCTTCCTTGCCACCGACGCTATCCTGAACATCATGCTCAACGTCACCGACGGCATCGTGGTGTATCCCAAGGTGGTGCGCAGCCGTCTGATGGCAGAGCTGCCCTTCATGGCCAGCGAGAACATCATGATGCAGGCTGTGGAAAGGGCGGCAACCGTCAGGAGCTGCACGAGCGTCTGCGCCAGCACGCCATCGCCGCCGGCAAGCAGGTCAAGGAAGAGGGCCTGCCCAACGATATGGTGGACCGTATTGCTGCCGACCCTGCCTTTGGCCTGACCCGCGAGGAGATCGTGGCGGGCCTTGTGCCGGAGAACTTTGTGGGCCGTGCACCGCAGCAGGTGGAGGAGTTCATCGCCAATGTGCTCAAGCCCATCTTCGATGCTAACCCCGACGCCGTGGAGCAGCACGCATCCCTGAGCGTGTAATAGGGCAGGCCATCAGGGAGCTTTCTCCGCGAACAGCGACGGGTTGCGGCACCCAGCATCCGCTTCGCTATCGCTTGCGTCTTGCTGGCCGCTGCCCCAACAGCTTCTCCCTGTTTTCTGCCGCGGGCAGCGGTCGTCGCTGTTGCAAGACTCCAGTCCCGCCCTACCGCCTGCGGCGGCAGGGTCCCACCCCAGGACATTCGCTGGAGAAACTTCCTGCCGTCCTGCCGGGTAGCTGCAGTAAATATTAAAGGTCGTCGCCGAAGGCGGCGGCCTTTGATGCCTGTCCCCCTTGAGAAAAATCCGCTGTCATGCTACACTGGGAGCATCATCAACAAAGGAGAACCGCGTATGCGATTGGATAAATACTTAGCCGAGACGGCCCAGTGCACCCGCAGCGAAGCAAAGGCGCTGCTCAAAGGGCGGGTGCAGGTGAACGGTGCTGTCTGCAAAAGGGGACACCCAGCTCAAAGAAAGTGACACTGTGGCTGTAGATGGCAGAGCGCTCAGCTATCAGCAGTTCGTGTACATCATGCTCAACAAGCCCGAGGGCGTGGTGAGCGCTTCCACCGACAAGCGTGACACCACCGTGGTCGATCTGGTGGGGATGCCTACCCGCGGCGGCAGCTGTTCCCGGCGGAAGGCTGGACAAGACCAGCACCGGCTTTGTGCTGCTGACCGATGACGGCACCTTTGCCCACGACATCCTTGCTCCAAAGCGCCACGTCTCCAAGACCTACACCGTGGTGCTGGACACGCCGCTGACCGAGCAGATGCGCACCGGCTTTGCGGCGGGCGTGACCCTTGCCGACGGCACAGCACTTTCGCCTGCGGAGGTCACAGCCCTTTCGGCCGATGGCTGCACTGTGCGGGTGGTGCTCAAGCAGGGCGTATACCACCAGATCAAGCGGATGTTCGGCGTGTACGGCGCAGGTGTGAACGGCCTGCACCGGGATGCCATCGGCGGCCTTGCACTCGACCGGCCCTTGCACCGGGCCAGTGGCGGGAGCTTTCTGCCGAAGAAGTGTCAAAATTTCCAGCTGACAGGGTCGGCTTTTCACCCGAATTTCAAAAAGCAACACATTTTTCCGGTAGAATAGGGGCAGAACCACGCAAAGGGCACTTTTGGTTCAGAATGGCCCCTAAAGATAATATTCACAAGAAAAACTATCTTTTGTTGAAATATGTTGCAAAAGTAAATTCTTTGTGTAAAATATAAAATGTAATGCAGCTAAATTGTTAAAAATCACGACCGGCTGCCGCTGCGGTTTGCACAAACGAGGAAAAGGGGTATCCATTATGGCCAATAGAGTATTTCAAAGCGTGATCTACCAGATGAAAGACGCGATCAACCGGTGGTCGGCGTGGTGGATGAGACCGGCGCTGTTATTTCCTGCTCGGAACTGAACCTGATCGGCGAGGTGCGCGAGGGTTTCATGGCGGAGCGTCTGACCGCAGGCGACCGCTTTGTGCGCGATGGCTACACCTATCAGCAGTTCTCCAGCGCCAAGCATAATGATTATGCAGTATTCGTGGAAGGCGTGGACGAGACGGCTGGTCAGTTTGCCGCCATGCTGTCCATCAGCCTGCAGAGCATCAAGCAGTACCACGACGAAAAGTTTGATAAGTCCAACTTTATCAAGAATGTGGTGCTGGATAACATCCTGCCCGGCGATATCTATGCCAAGGCCCGTGAGCTGCACTTTGCCACCGATGTTTCCCGCGTGGTGTTCATCGTGCGTGTTACCAGCGGCGGCGATATCTCCGCCTACGATGTGGTCAGCAGCCTGTTCCCCGACAAGCAGAAGGACTTTGTGTTCAATATCAGCGAGACGGATACCGTACTGGTCAAGGAGATCCGCAAGGGCATCGACCGCACCGATATGGAAAAGCTGGCTGCCAGCATCGTGGATACCCTGTCCGGCGAGCATTACATCAAGGCTGTGGTGGGCATCGGCACCCCATCTCCAACGTGAAGGATCTGGCTACCTCCTTTAAGGAAGCACAGATCGCCATGGAAGTGAGCAAGGTGTTCGACACCGAAAAGCAGATCATCCGCTACGATAATCTGGGCATTGCACGCCTGATCTATCAGCTGCCCACCACCGTGTGCGAGATGTTCCTGCGCGAGGTGTTCAAGCAGGGCAGCATCGAAAGCTTGGATCAGGAGACCCTGTTCACCATCCAGCGCTTCTTCGAGAATAACCTGAATGTGTCTGAAACCAGCCGCGGCCTGTTTGTGCACCGCAACACGCTGGTGTATCGTCTGGAAAAGATCAAAAGCTGACTGGCCTGGATCTGCGTGAGTTCGACGATGCTATCGTCTTTAAGGTAGCACTGATGGTCAAGAAGTACCTGTCCAACAATCCGGCCAAATACTAATAAGCTGCAGGCTCTGCCTGCAGTGCAGAACCGGCCGCTCGAAACCGATGCTGGCCGGTTCTTTGCTGTGAAAACAGATTTTAATGTCAGGAGCTAATATTACCCTATGATCGATTTAGAACACGTTTCCAAGGAATATAAACGGGCGGACCGCTGGCACTGGACGATATCAACCTCCATGTGGACGACGGCGAGTTCGTGTTCCTGCTGGGCCATTCCGGCGCAGGCAAATCCACCCTGCTCGCTGCTGCTGCGCGAAGAGCTGCCCAGTGAGGGCAAGGTGACCGTGCTGGGCAAGGATGTTGCCAGCCTGCACCGCCATCAGGTGCCGTATCTGCGCCGTCAGATGGGCATTATCTTTCAGGATTTCCGGCTGATCCCCACCATGACTGTGTACGAGAACATCGCCTTTGCCATGCATGTGACCAACGTCAAGAGCCGGGAGATCAGCGACCGTGTGGAGTACATGCTGGAGCTGGTGCATCTGGAGGATAAGGCCAAGGCCTATCCGGACACCCTTTCCGGCGGTGAACAACAGCGCGTGGCTGTGGCCCGCGCCCTTGCCCACGGCCCCAAGCTGGTCATTGCGGACGAGCCCACCGGCAACATCGACCCGGAATTGAGCCTGGAAATGATGGAGCTGCTGGAGCGGGTGAGCGAAACGGGCATCACCGTGGTGGTTGTTACCCATGAGCACGAGCTGGTACGCCAGTTCCACCAGCGCGTCGTCACCCTGAAAAGGGCCGCATCATTTCGGATGTGCCTGCCGACAAGGAAGCCATCCGCGCACGCGCAGAGCGCAAAGAACGCCTGTTCGAGACCGAGCTGGAACCTGCTGACACCGCAGAAAAGGAGGCGGCCACCGTATGATGAGACCTTCTACCTTCTTTTTCTGATCCGGCGCGGTATCCGCAATCTGGGCAAGCACTGGGCCATGACCTTTGTGTGCATCCTGTCCCTCAGTGTCTGTATGACCCTGAACACCTTTGCAAGCCTTGCCGAGGTGAACGTGGACAGCATGGTGAACTATCTGGGCAGCCAGAACGAGACCGTGGTCTATCTGGACCCGGTGTGATGATGCCACTGCGCAGGCCGTGGGCGAAAAGCTGGCGGCAATGCCCGGCGTGACCAATGTGCAGTTCGTCTCCAAGCAGGACGTGCTGAACACCTATCGCAATTACATGGAAGATTACTCCTCCTGTGGGATGAGTTTGAAAATGACAACCCCTTCAAGCCAACTACCGCGTTTCCATCGCGGATCTGAGCCAGATGGAGAGCATGAGCAAGCAGATGCAGGCCATTCAGGGCGTGTACAGCGTTACCGCCCCGGTGGAAATGACCAACGTCTTTGTGCAGGTGCAGCGCTCTGTTACCAAAGTGGGCCGCGGCATCGTGCTGGTGCTGATGGTCGTCAGCATCATCACGGTGGGCAGCACCATCCGCCTGAGCGTGTTTGCGCGCCGCCGCGAAATTGAGATCATGAAGTACGTGGGTGCCACCAACGGTCTGGTCACTCTGCCCTTCGTTGTGGAAGGTCTGGCCATGGGCTTGATCTCCGGCGTGCTCACTGCAGCGATCAGTCTGGGCGGCTACTCCTACATGGTGCAGGCCTCCGACGGTCTGGGCGGCGTGTGGAAATGATCATGGGTCAGGCACTGGTGCCGGTGAGCGCCGTCTGGTCCACTATCATCCCGTACAGCCTCATCGGCGGTGCCGTTGTGGGTGGTCTGGGCAGTATGTTCTCCATCCGCAAGCACCTGAACGTGTGATCGAAAGGAGCCGCACATGAAAAAGCACTTCATGCAAAGCCCTTCCGGCTGCAGATGCCCGGCCATACGCCGCGCCATGCACGGCCGGAGCCTGCCCGCAGCAAGCTGCTGCGCGGCGTGAGTCTGTGCCTGGCGGCGGTATGCCTTGCGGCAAGCGTCAGCTTCCAGCCGGCCACGGCAGCCACCAGCATGGCCAGCCTGCAGAACAAGCTGAACAGCCTTTCCAAATCCATCGACCAGCACAAGAAGGAGCTTTCGGACGCAAAGAAAAGGAAGCTGCTGCAAAGCGCTGGAAAGTGAGCTGAAGGAGCGCGTGGGCGTCATTCAGTCTCAGATCAGTGTGCTGAGCACCCAGATCGCTGCTGTGCAGAATAACATTGGCCAGACCGAGCAGAAGATCACCGCTAAGGAAGGCGAGATCACCCAGAAGCAGGCCGAGATCGACAGCCAGTGGGGCGATTTTAAAAGCACATGGCTGCCATGCAGGAGCTGCGCGACGGCGGCAGCGTGGCCATGCTGAGCGCAGTGAACGACCTGTATGAGCTGCTCACCTTCAACGAGGTCATGCAGGATATCTCCATCAAAGATACCGAGATCATGGACAACATGAAGGCGGCCAAGTCCGAACTGGAAGCGGACAAGGTGGAGCTGGAGGCCCAGCGCAAGGAACTGCAGAGCCAGAAGGCGGAGCTGGATACCCAGAACTACCAGATGAAGGCAAAGCAGAGCGAGCTGAACAGCAGCATTTCTGCGGCGCAGCTTTCTGCACAGGATGCCCAGAAGGCCCAGCAGACGGCACAGGCCGCTATTGAATCGGACGAGCTGAACTATGAGGCCGTCAAGAAAGAGATCCAGAAGCTGATCGCGGCCGCTGCATCCAGCAAGCCGCAGCTGAGCTTTACCGGCTTTGCCTGCCCGCTGAAGAGCTATACCCGCGTTTCCAGCGAGTACGGCTGGCGTAAGAATCCGGTGTCCGGCGTCAACAGGCTGCATGCCGGCATCGATCTGGCTGCGCCGGGCGGTACCCCATCTACGCAGCCGCCAGTGGCTATGTGCAGGTGGCAGGCTGGTCCAGCGGCGGCTATGGCAACTACGTCATCATCTATCACGGCAGCATGTCGGACGGCAATGCCTACAGCACCCTGTACGGCCACATGAGGTCGGTCGCCACCAGCGCAGGCAAGTATGTCAAGCAGGGCGAGTTGATCGGCTACGTTGGCTCTACCGGCAACTCTACCGGCAACCACCTGCATCTGGAGGTCTGGAAGGGCGGCAAAAGGCCAATGCGGTCAATCCGCGCGGTTATATCCCGTTCCCGCACAACTGAGTGTGTTTATAAGGAGTCTGGTATTCTATGAACGAACAAAACACAAGCGCTGGCTGCGTATCGGCTGCCTTGTTCTGGCAGGCGTGTTTGCACCTCGCTGCTGAGCAGTGTGATCATGATGCTGCTGTATTAACAGGGAGGGCAAGCATGAACCGTAAAATCTCTGTGGGCATGGCTGTCACCATTGTGATCCTTGCCATGACCGTGACCTTTCCATTACCATGCTCATTGCCATGCGTCTGTTTGACAGCACGGTGAGCAGCGTGAAGGAAAAGGAGAGCATGTACAACAAAGTGGCCGAGGTGGACCGCTATGTGCGCAGCAACGACTACTACACCATTGATGAAACGGTGCTGTACGACCGCCTGACCGCAGGCTATCTGCTGGGTACCGGCGACAAGTACGCCCGTTACTACACCGCCAACGCCTACACCGAGCTGATGAACCAGCAGAGCGGCAAGGTGATGGGCATTGGCGTGGAACTTGGCATGGACCAGACCGGCTATGCCAGAGTGACCAGGGTGTATGAGGACTCGCCTGCGCAGGAAGCCGGTATCGTGGTGGGCGATTACATCACTGCTATTGACGGCACCGATGTGAAGAGCCTTTCCGGGTGGATGCCGTGCAGTCCCGCCTGCAGGGCGAAGCCGGCACCATCGTCAATGTTACATGGCTCGACAGCAAGGCTGCTTCCCGGACGACGGACCTGACCCACTCCGGCTACACCAGCACCACTGTGGACTACCAGATGCTGGACAGCGTGGGTTACATCAAGATCCGCCAGTTCGACGGCAGCACGCCCAGCGAGCTGGACTATGCCATCCGGTCTCTCACTACCAGCGGTGCCCAGAGCCTTGTGTTCGACCTGCGCGATAACGGCGGCGGCGTGTTGGATGATGCCATTAGCTGCATCGACCTGATCGCCCCGGAAGGCACTGTGGCCTATGCCGAGGATAAGAACGGAAACCGCACCATCATTGGCAGCAGCGACGATGAGAGCAAGGTGGAGCTGCCCATCGTCTGTCTGGTCAACGGCAACACCGCCAGCGCAGCAGAGCTGTTTGCTGCCAGCCTGCGCACTATGAACGGCGCACGTCTGGTGGGCACCACCACCATGGGCAAGGGAACCATCCAGAGCAGCCCGCAGCGCCTTTCGGATGGCAGCGCCGTGAGCATCACGGTGGCAAAGCTCATCTGCGGCGACGGCTCCTGCTTTGATGGCACCGGCCTGAGCGTGGATGTGGAGCGTGCCCTCAGTGCCGAAGAGACCACGAATTTCTACGATTATACCCCGAGGATGACCCGCAGATCCAGCGTGCGGTCAGCGCAGCACAGCAGCTGAGCGGTACCACGACTCTGGGCGGTGTCAACGAAGCAGCTTCTTCGGCTGCTGCTTCCGAAGAAGCCGACAGCGCTGCCACTGAGCCGGAGAACGCTTCCTCTGAGGAAACGGCTTCCTCCACCGAAGCAGAAGCTGGCAGCGAAGCAGCATCCAGCGCAGAATAAAGGGTAAAACCGGCAGAAATGCTGCATGGGCTTCTTTGCAAAAGGGAACCGGTTTATTGCGGTGCTGTTTGCCGTACGCATGTTCCTTTCCTGAAACGGCTTTTGATCACGCCCGTAGGGCGCGGTGATGCCGCTTGCCGTACCGACTCCTCACGTGAAAGGCGTTTTGGAGCGCCCGCAGCGCTCCCGTTTACCGTACCGACCCTTCTCGTGAAAATGCAACCCAGCCAGACCCGCAGGTCTGGCTGGGTATTATAATAATATTTCCGTTGAATATGCCCAAAGCGACGCGGAGGGCATTCAAATCGTACTATGAAAAGGATGGAACCTATGCCCGAACTGACCGACCTTTCGGTGATCCGCGCCCTGTGTGAAAATACGATTTTGCACTCTCCAAGGGTTTTGGACAGAACTTTATCATCAACCCGGGTCTGCCGCCCAAGATCGTGGATACCAGCGGCGTGGATAAGCGCTATGGTGTCATTGAGATCGGCCCCGGCATCGGTGTGCTGACCGGAACTGGCAAAGCGCGCCGCCAAGGTGGTGTCCATTGAAGTGGACGAACGCCTGCCGCCGCTGCTGGCCGAAACAATGGCCGGTGGACAATTTTAAACTGGTATTACAGGATGTACTGAAAGTTGACCTGAAGGCTCTTATTGCGGAAGAGTTCCCCGGTATGCCGGTGGCTGTGTGCGCCAACCTGCCCTACTACATCACCAGTCCCATCGTCATGAAGCTGCTGGGCGACCGCCTGCCCATTGAAAGCCTGACCGTCATGGTACAGAAGGAAGCTGCCGACCGTCTGGCTGCTGCGCCGGCACCCGTGCATCCAGCGCCATCAGCTGCGCGGTGAGCTACTATGCCACCTCAAAATGATGTTCACCGCTGCGCCCGGCAGTTTTACCCGGCTCCCAAGGTGACCAGCGCCGTGGTGCGCATGGAAATCCGTCCGCAGCCCGCTGTGCAGGTGGAGGACGAAGAAGGCTATTTTGCGCTGGTGCGTGCCGCCTTCGGACAGCGCCGCAAAACGGCTGCAAACGCCATTGCCAGCGGCCTGGGAATGCCAAGGACGCGGTGACAGCCGCCATTGAAGCCGCCGGTTTTGATGCCCGCATCCGCCCGGAAGCCCTCACACTGGAGGATTTTGCAAAGATCCAGCAGGCCCTTGCCCGCTGAAGCAGCCCGCTGCTCAAAAGAATACAACAGACTTTGAACCCACAGGAGCCGTCCGCGGTTCCTGTGGGGTTTTTATGATAATAGAATCGAATGGTTCGATTTTATTATCGATGTATTGCGTTGAAAATTCCTGGTATCAAAACGTGATGCAACAGAAAAGAATGCTAAAAGCAGACGAAAGCATGAACTGATGGCAATGGCACCTCATTTGTTAAACGGTATAGTATACTGTTTGGGGAATGGGTTGTTTTTTTGCGCGCCAAGAAGATATTGACAAGCCGCGCGTTTTTTGGTATTCTATCAAAAGACCGCTTGGTCCATGCTGGTGTGGCGCAATGGCAGCGCAACTGATTTGTAATCAGTGGGTTGCAGGTTCAACTCCTGTCACCAGCTCCAAGAAAAGCCGCTTAGATTCGTAGAAATCTAGGCGGCTTTTGCTATGTGGACAACGTTTTGGACAACATTTAGCGCTTCAAAGCGGCTGTTAAAGGGGCTTGGGGTGTTCCCCAACAAGTTGCCGAAACGGCGCTTTTGTACATACGAAAGCACTGCTTGCACGCGCTAGGCCCCCTGCAAGGGCACACGACTTTCAATGAAAGTCTAGTGTGTTACACCCCGTCGGGCATGGATGCGGTAGCGTCCGGCACTTCCAGCGCGTCAAGGGCAGTTGACAGCAGCTTTGCAACGGTCGATTTTGATAGATCAAGCTTGACACAGATAAAATCAATCTTCATATCCTGCAAATAGTGGTAGTGCACAGCTATGGTCTGCCGGATGTCCGGCAGGGCTTCTATTGCGGCCTGTATCTCGTCGTAGATTTGATAGCTCTGTTCTACCTCGGCAATGTACTTCCGCTGCAGTTCGTCGATACGCTGCACGCTGTCGGCCACACGGTCAGAGTGTATGCCGGTGGGCGCGGTGTGAATCCCGCCGGGTGCTGCCTGAATGGATGTTGCACGGCTGTGAGCTTCCTCTAGCTGTGACAAAAGCCACTCCTGCCTGCGCAAACTGTCCTGGTACCGGTATAACCATGCCTTTTTCTGTTCGGGTGTCACGTGCTGCACTCCCTTCCAAAGAAAAAACGCCCACAGTGGGCAGCTGTGAGCGTTAATTTTGGCATTTTGACGAAAACTCGCGATGCAGTACCCCACGATCAGAGCGCCGCCGGGGACAAAATGCACAATCAGGTGGTGGCCTGATAGTAAATGCCGATCTTTTTGTTGTCCAGCACGAATGCATCATAGCAGATGCGGCCGGTCACGATGCTGCCGCTGGAAAGCGGGGTATCATTGTGAATGCCGAAATCTTCCAGCTTGACAGGGGCCACGGTCGCGGACGGATGCGCCAGCATAAAGCCGAACTTTTCCGGCAGGCGGGCAGAGGGCACCTTTACCACGGCTGCACCGTCCAGCATGGCAACAACGCCGCGTGCACGCATTTCTGCGCCGATCTCGGTATGATCGAACTCAACGGCCTGTTTCAGAATGGCATAAGTTGCAGGTGTGACCACCAACGTGCGCTCGGTCTCGGGTACCTCTGCATCGTCCAGCGCCTGAGACGCTGCCAGAATTGCGGCGTAAATGTTGGACTTGGTGAGCGCTGCAGCGGCGGGTTTGTGGCCTGCGCCGGTGGTCATGACGGTGTAAGCGTTGGTGTCCACCTCAGGCACAACGACCTCGCGCAGTTCGCGGGCCAGCGCGGTGCCTGCTTCCAGCTGCTGCTGTGTTTCGTCCTGATCGAGACGGTCAACGTTGAAGATGAAAGAACGGTCATGCTTCAACAGCAGCTCCTCGGTGGTGGCATTCAGGTCAAGCAGCTGACCATAGCGAGACAGGGATTCGCTGCTATCTTCGGGGGCGGTGCTGCGGTTGCGGCTGTAGTCGTTCAGCGGGGTTGTGCTGATCTTGTACAGCTTGACGCTGTGGGCACCGCTCCAATCGAAATCGGTGTTAGTCAACAAACTGATTTTGCTTTCTGCTTTGAAAAGCTCATCAGTCTGCGGGGCAAATTTGGTAGTGAGCTCAACGGACATATGTTAAAACCTCGTTTAATCGTTAGTAGATGGAACAGGGGTGAGACCTCGGTTCGTGCTTTTTATCACGGCTGAAAGAATCGGCAACGCTGGTATCTTTGAAACCCGGCATACGTTCATAGGGAATTGCACCGCCGTCCCTAAGAACAGGATAGCTATATTCATTCTTCTTTGCGAACTTCAAAGCGGCCTGTGCCTGAGCGGTGCAGGCTTCTTCCGTGTCGCCGGTCAGCAGCTCCACAGGGACGCCAGTAGAAGCAGCCACGCGGGCGCGCATATCGCGCTGGGTGTTGGCAGCGTTCAGTGCGTCCAGCTCGGCCTTTGTGGTGTCGAACTGCTGGGCCTTGGTTTTCAGATCGTCATAATCGGCATACTTGGCACGCTCACGGGTCAGGCGGTCAGCAACGATGTTGTTTACCTCGGCCTGCGTGAAGGTGCGCGGCTCCTGCTGCTCTCCGGCTGCAGTGGTAACGGGTTCCTGATTTACAGTTTCGTTCATGGTGGCTCCTTTCTCGGCCGGAGTGCAGGCCGAAAACCAGCGCTTGACCAGTGCACTGTCTTTTTCTTTATCTGGTCTGGTGTGGTCGTTGCGGATTCTTCTAACGCATTCCGATTCCGGCGCGTCCATGTAATGCGTGTAGCCGTGCAAACGCTGGGCAAGTGCATCAACCTGCTTTCTGTCCGAAGAACTGGTGATAACAAAAGCACGTTTCCCGGCTTTGCCTGATTCAATGGACTTGTAAACCGCTTCTCTTACAGACAAAGCCGTGTCCATGATGCCGGAATAATCGGGATGTGCCGACTTGCTGCCGGTCAGGGCAGACACTATTGTGTCCATGTCAAGCACAATATCCCCCGGCCGCATGTGTTGCTGCACGAATGTAGTCTTTCCAGAACCGGGCGGGCCGCAGACGATGCAAACGCCCGCAAGCGATGTAGAAGTGACAGGCTCCATATAGGTCCCTTTCCCGGCCTTATCCGTGGCCGTTTACGTTTATTTCAAAAGGCAATTGCCTTTTTGACGGTGTTAGCTATGGGCTTTGTCGTCAATATACAAGTCCGCATAGACTTTGCGGGGGTCATGCCCAAGCATTTTTATAATCTGCGGGGTGTTTTGGTTGATGTAGTTGGGACGCAGGCCGTGTTGCTGGCAGAAACGCACAGCTTCAGCCAGCCGCTGACCACTGCGGCAAGTCCAAAGAATGATGGTGTCACCCCGCTGCTGTTTGCACCGAAGCGCATGAAATAATGCAATATTGGCTTTCCCATCCTGAAATTGAAGTGTTCCGTCAAAATCAACAGCAACAATCATAAGTTTTAGTGCATAATTACTTGTTTATAAAAATCCCTGTGTGTAAATCGGCGCTTACGGAAAAGGGGGTGCGCCGAGGGCACCGGAGGGGGTCCCTCCCCACCCCATGCCAGGTCTTGCGTAAATAACGATTTATCGAGCAAAAATCATTCAAAGGCGGCACGCCTGCGGCTGAAAAGTAAGGCATAGAAACAGCCACAAACACACCGTTTATTTTGCCTTTTTTCACTGTTTTTTGCGGCTTTCCGGGCAGACCATGGAAGGAGGACGAAACCACAGAGCAAAGCAGCATTCAGAGAGTGCCCAGAGCACCGGCGCAGCTGAACAAGACAAAATAAAAAAGCACAGAGAACCGCTTGAAATAGCGTTTTCCCTGTGCTTATTAGCTTAACAGACGCAGTCTGTGCGGTACTCTATGCCTTACAGGCTCAGTATACCATGTCAGAAACGAAACGTCAAATAGATCATGCAGCGGTCGCCGCTCTGGCTGCTATGTACGCGGCAGCGTCCAAACAGCTTCACCAGTACAGTCTGCGCCCTCTGGGCCTGTTCCAGCTCACTGAGGGTATAGGAAAGGGTTACTTTCATACCGGTACCCCCTTCGGGTCATTCTGAGGCAGGGTGCTTTCAGGAGACCCCGCCGGGTTCAAAATATGCCGGACTTCCACGGCCTTGCCGATGATCTGCACGGCGTTCAGCGCTTCACCAGCGAAGAAGTGGGAACTATACGCAACGTTTGATGGCAGCAGTTGCAGAACTCCGCTTTTATCAAGCCACACATGCGCCAAATAGATCTGATCGCCAGCCCTCACAGCGGCAATCTGTCCATTCTCCACGTGGTCACAGCACACAAAGGCTACTTTATCGCCCTTGTGGATACCGTCAGGCTTCATACTGTTGTCTTTTACGGTCATGCAGAAATCCGGCTGCATCTGTTCGGGGGTGGTCTGGTTCTCGTTCATATTGCCCGCACCCCCTCAACGGATGCCGCTGAACCACATCACAGCGGCACCAAAGAAACAGACCAGAGCGAACGGGCCCACGATAGATAATTGATATGCAGTATAACCAAGCATTGTAAAATCCTCCATTTTTGATATAATGGGGGCGGTATTGTCTGCTAAACTTTACCGCCCATCTGCCGCCCACGCTGCGCCAACAGTGTGAGCGGCTTTCTTTTTGTTGTTGAGCAGCAGTTGCAAAATGCAACCGGTTGTAAAATGCAACTGGTATCCCCGGCAATTTGCCGGGGGTCATTTTGAACCCGGTTCAATCTGGCCGGGGTCAGGCTGCTGCTTGCTGCGGCTAAACACGATCTCCGGCAGGCCGGGCAGGTTCAGGTGCACAATCTGCACCGGTGCACTTTTTGCATGGGTGCATTTTTTGCACCCATCTGGTTTCCGTACCTGTCCGGATTCCGTACTGGTACGATTTCCGTACTGATACCCGCCGGGGGATGCACGCGGGCAGTCGCACCTTTCGCCGGGGTCAAGGTGTGCGCCGCAATAGGGGCAAGTGGTGAAATAGGTGTGCTTCATAGGCTTTCTCACTTTCTGCATATACTGTGAATTTTCGGGAAAATCGGGATTTTCGGGATTGTTAGGGGCTAAATATCCCGAAATTCCCGAAAATCCCGATTTTTTAGAGTTAAAGGCATTCCAATTGAACTGCATTCGGGTTCGGGATTGTATTGTCTGTGCGATACATCTTGAAAGCGTGTTTTTTGCCCCCGCCAGGGTTAGGCTTGAGCCAATGTTTAATAGCGTCCCGCTCCCACAACAGCGGTTCAAGTTCTACAAGGGCCTTTGCCAGCGCCTGAGAACTGGGCGCAAGTTCGGTGTGCGTGTAATGCTGTCCCAACTCCATAAGTTTTTGCGCGTGGCCTGTCCATGTCCCATCTCCCTGCAAAAGCAGCTCCCGAAGGGTTTTGACAATGGGGTTTGCTTCATAGTCCGCAATACGGCGTTGTTCTGTAATCTCTGCGGCTGTTCCTTGCATGATCCAGCGGCAGCGGCTTTTGTCAAAGGTTAAAATTCGCTCCTGCTGCTCAATGTCGCGGCCGGTCAGGATAAAGGATGCTTCATCATCCATCCGGTTCTTTTTGTCAAGAACGATCGTGAAGTCAGAAGCGCCCAGAATGCCGGTGCTGCCGTTGATGTTTTCAAAGGAATCATCCGTTTTGCGTTTGCTGGTATGATGAACCAGCAGCACGCAGATACCGCGGCTGTCGGCAAAGTCCTTCAACCTTCCCACAAATTCATAATCTGCATCATAGGCGTTTTCATAGGCTTTTGCTTTCGGTCGGATCTTTGACAACGTGTCGATGCAAACAAGGTGAATATCTGGGTTATCGTCCAGCAGCGCGCCCAGAGAATCCAACAACCCTTCATCCATGCGCGGCGATTGAAACAAAATACGTGCAGCGTCTGGCACGGGCTGACCGTCCAAAACCTTCAAGATACGGGCCTGCATACGGCTGGGGCCATCTTCAAGGGCAAGGTATAGCGTGCCGTGCTGGTTGGTCTGAAAGCCCAGAAAGGGCACGCCAGAGGCCACGGACAAGCACAAATCTAAAACCATCCACGACTTGCCAATCTTCGGTTTTGCCACCAGAAGCCCCATGCCCATGGGAAGAACGCCCTCGACAATGTATTGTGTTGGCTTGATTTTCATTTCAGAAAGCTGCTTTGCCGTATAGGACTGCAATTTGCGGGTCTTGCTCTGCTGCGGCTTACCATTCCGATAGGCTGCATAATCGGCACCGATCCGAGCACCGAAAACGTCTTTTCCAATACGGGCAAGTTCTTCTTTGTTGGTTCGCGCCCAGCGTTCCAACTTCAAATCAAGGCCGTTCCAGAGTTTGAGTTCCTTTGCGCGGTCTGCTACCACGTCAAAACGATCTCGCGTATCATCAGCAGTGTTCTGATTTGCAAACCAGTACGTCAGCGGAGAAAAGAGTGCTTCTTCCGTGGTAACAGTGTCCAGATAGTTCAGAAAGTCCGTATACCCGCCGGGGATGATCTTTTCAGATTCGTTCAAACTATCACCCTGCTTTCCTCGTTCTGGCCGGTTCTTCAAAGAAATACGCGCCGATCTCACTTGTTGGGATGTTCAGCACACGGGCAATTGCGGCGATCTGGGCGCTGTCGAAGGGCTGCTTTCCCCGGATACGCAAGCTGAATGTGCTGGGTACAATGCCTGCAGCCTTTGCAAGGTCTTTCTGGTTATAGTCCATCTCGATCATGCGCAAGCGCAGTTTTTTGAATGGTCTGTACATCGTTTAGTTCTCCTTCAGTTCTTCAACTTTCACACCCAGAGCGGCGGCAACGTGTCCGGCGGTGGTGCGCCAGACTGGTTGACCCTTGCGCATTTTCTGGATAGCAGAGCGGCCTACACCGGCCTTCTGTGCCACTTCTTCACAAGTGACATTCTGCCGGGCCATCTCTGCAATCACCTTTATGCGGTCAACAACGATAGATTTTGACATTATTTCACCTCCAAACTCAAAAATGCAATGATTTCATTGCGCGAATAAGCATATAGCAATGAAATCATTCTGTCAACAGCAAAAAGAAATATTTTCATTGCATTTTTGGAGATAGAACGTTATAATAAACTAGGGTGATTGTATGGATACGGCCAAAAAAGTGAGAATTGGCGAAGCTATTCGCAAACAGCGAAAAATACAGGGGCTTACTTTGAACGAGCTGGGCGAGAAAATGGGAATTTCCGGATCTCTTGTCGGCCAGTATGAGCGCGGCGTTGTAAACCCTAAGTATGAAACGATTATTCGTTTTGCAGATGCGTTGAACGTTGAGCCTAGAGATCTTCTTGGAAGGGCTTTTACAGATGTTGTTAACCCTGAAATAGAGCGTTTAGCCCGCAATGCAGACGACACAACGGAAACAAGGCTTTACTTTTCCGGGCGAGTTGTTCAGATGACGATTCAAGATCGATTAAACGAGGCATTTTCTGAACTTAACAAAGAGGGCCAAAAAGTGGCCGTTGAAAGAGTAAAAGAACTCACCCAGATACCGAAGTACAAAAAAGACCCCGCCGGGGACAGCACCCAGAGCGCTGGCACCGGTGATGAAAAAGCTCCCAAATAAAAAGAAAAGCGCCCACAGCGGAAACTGTGAGCGTTAAATTTCGGCATTTTGCCGATTCTATGCGATGCAGCACCCCGCGATCAGAGCGCCGCCGGGGACAAAATGCACAAAAGAAGGAAGGTGCACCAGATGAGCAAGTGCACAAGCGCGGTCAAGTGGGAACCCAAGCGGGGACGCTGGTACACCACCGCCCAGAAAGACGGAGAACGCAAGTTCTTCTATTCCAGCTTGCCGGGCCGCAAAGGGCAGGCCGAAGTAAAGGCAAAAGCGGATGCGTGGTTGGAAACGGGTGTCAACCCCAGTGGAGAACGGATAGAGAAGCTCTATGCGGAATGGTATGCCACGCTGGAACAGACAACCGGCACCGGAAATTGTAGGAACGTAGAAAGCCGCTGGCGCACCCGCATACTCCCCGCGATCGGCAGGAAGAAAATCACCAGCTTGACGGAACAGGACTTGCAAAACGTGGTCAACAAGGCATTTGCGGACGGTCTGAGCAAAAAGACGCTGCAATCCCTCTGCGCTGATATGAGGGCATTCTGCAAATACTGCCGGGCGCGGAAACTAACCACTTTCCACCCTGAGGGACTGCACGTCCCCGCCGGGGCGCGTTTGAAGGGCAAGACGATATTACAGCCGGATGCACTTAAAACGCTGTTCAGCGTGGATACAACCCTTTACAGGGGCAAGCGCCGCCGGGATGATTTTATCTGTGCATACCGCTTTGAAGTTCTTACGGGCCTGCGTCCGGGGGAACTGCTGGGCTTGCGCTGGGCAGATGTGCAAGGCGATACGGTCACGATCAGACGTGCCGTGAATGTACTGGGCGAGGAAACGCAAGGCAAGAACGAGAATGCGCTGCGTGCCTTTGCCCTGTCAGGCTTTGCGCGGTCGGTGCTGGAGCAGCAGCGGGAAGTGACCGGGACAGGGGAAAGCGTGTTCGATATCGGCAGCGAGGGCTATTTTTATAAGCGCTGGCAAGTGTACTGTAAAGCGAACGATCTTCCGCCGGTGTCCCTGTACTCGCTGCGGCACACGTTCGTGTCCATCGTGAAGAACTTGCCCGCCGGGGATGTTAAGGCGCTTGTGGGCCACAGTAAGAGCATGGACACGCTGGGAGTGTATGCCCACGCTTTGAACGGCGATGCAGAGAACACTGCACGCGCAGTAGATGCAGAGTTTATAAAGCTGCTGGGCAACAGCTGAGCGGACAACACTTTGGACAACACTTTATTCCGTAAACCTGAAAATATGATTCACAGGGATAAACCAGAATGACGGTTTTATGTCATGTTTCCGGGCTGAAAGTACTGGATTTTTGCAGAAATGCTTCCTCTTAGATGTTCAACTCCTGTCACCAGCTCCAAAAAGCCGCTCAGGAACGTTGATTTCTGGGCGGCTTTTGCTTTTGTGTTTTTGCTTTCGGCACAAAAATCCAAAAATTCCGCAAAAGATGTTGACAAACTACCATCCGGGTGGTAATATATACAGGCAATCCATGGACTGCAAAACTGAATATGGGCGTGTTCCCGAGTGGCCAATGGGGACAGACTGTAAATCTGCTGCTTTCAGCTTCGGTGGTTCGAATCCACCCGCGCCCACCAAACAAGAAAAATCCGAACCTGTTTCCGATTGGAGAAGGGTTCGGATTTTTCGTTTTCTTCGGGTACAACAATGAAGGCTCCCATGGACGGCGTAAAACTCCGATACCTTGTCATAGACCGTAAGCCAATAACAAGATTTGGAGGGTATGATTATGAAGTACGATGAAAGAGCCTGCAAGTTTAATATGGACACTGGGTGCGTGGAACTGCTGCTCCGGGACGGGAGAAAAATCTCCATCGGCTGCACCGGGGTCGAGGATGCACTGAATGTGACTATGGCACAGCAGACGGAATTGGACTACCTTATCTACAATGACCCGCTGAGCTATGCCGATTTGATTCTGAACGGTGACCCAGAGGAATATTTGAAAAATGCAGCCGGGAGCCATGGGTTAGAAGATTAAGGGCAAAAAAATAAGAGGTGTGCCCAACTGGACACACCTCGGTGAGATACATCTATATAAGGCAGGGCGTTCCCTTTACTGGGAGCGTCCTGCTGTTTTTATGCTGCAACAGGCAAGGCTTGTAGAACTTCCTGCTCTTTCAGCCATTCCTCATATTCACGCTGGCCTTCCTCGCTGTTGAAAAATTCAACCATGGAGGGATAAAAGCAACGTGCAAGGGTCTTGATTGCTTCATCCGGGTAGCCGGATTTGTTTGACTTCTTCTTTTTATTCAAATGGTATCCTCCGAAAATCAAAGTTCCATATCCTGCCCACGCCTGCGGTTTTGCTGCGGCACATTCATGGTGTGCTCCTGCTTGGGGGCAAGAATCTTTTCCAGAAAGCCACGCACCAGTTCGGGCGCACGGTGGAGAGCATCCAGATAAGGTTTCACGTCGTACCACAGGTCGTGGTACTTGTTGCTCCAACGAACGGCCTCTTTCTTGGCGGTGGAAAGTTCTTCTTTCAGGCGGCGGTTCTCCACATCCATCATATAGCCGTGGTCGGCTTGCTTTTTCAACTTGGAAAACTCTTCTTCGGTCAGCGAATAGTTGCCGAGAAAGGTGCGCTTACCAATATAATCCAGATCGCGCGCATGAATGAGGGCTTCTTTTGTGAGCGTGACCTTTTTCTGCACAGCGGCAAGTTCCTTTTCGGTCTTGGAGAGGGTTTTGTTGGTTTGGGTGAGGTGTTGCTCTTTCTGGTCAATCTGGGCGGTCAGAGTGTCCAGTCGCTCCTGCTCCCGCTGGACTTTGAACTGGGTGACGGTCAGGTGTTCTTCAGTACTGCCACGCTCACCGCGCTCTACATCCGTATACCCGGCGTTGCGCATATAGTGGAAGAAATCGTCTTGCAGGACGCTGTACGACTTCTTCAGGACTGGCTTGCCGCTCTTTTGCAGGACAGGCTTTCCGGCATCGTCCAGCAGGGGCTTGGAAGCCCACTTCTTGCTTCGGCTGACCTGCATGACGGTCTCCTTGACTGTGCCGACCAGTGCCTTGTCCTTGCAGCGTTTCGACCAGAGGATCTGCTTTTCCACCACAGGCACATAGACCACATGGAGATGATAGTGGTAGACTTCACGGCCTAATGCTTCGGTCATGGCACGGTTGATCTCATCGGCGTGCATGACTGCCGAGAGGATATACTGCTCACCGCCCACGATTTGAACGGCAGCTTGGTAGGCATCCTCATAGAACTACTTGGCGAACTCGTAGCCGCCGTGGTTGTCAAAGTAGGCCGAGTTGACATCAAAGACAAGCTCGCAGTAATGGGTGGCATCCGGCTTCAAGCCGCGCGTTGAAATCGTGCCAGCGGTTTCCAGTTGGGAGAACAGGTCGGTGTAGCTGGCGGTTGGCTTTTTGAAGTGGATGTTCCATGCAGTGCGCTGGGGGATGATGTCGGGGTTCCGGTAGCTGTCCTTTTCGCGCTCGTTGTGCTGCTGAGTGTTGCCAACGGCCTTGTCCGAAACGGCGAGATTTCGAACACTGGTGCGGTCAATGCCATCATTTCTTGCCAAAGGGCATCCCTCCTTTCAAGGTTCATCGAGAGGTGACGGGGAACGGAGATGCACTTCTGCGGAAGTGTAATAACCCACTATAACACTTTCATCCCTATGGTCTGCAAAGTGTAGTGGGCTCTCCGAGGGGAACGTCTCCTGCGGGAGAGTTAATCGAGTTCACGTTTGCGAAGCAATGAAAGCCCCAGTGGGGCTTTTAAGTGACCGAACGGTCTTGCGCCAGCAAGATGGAGGGGCCTTGCCCCGACAAGTTCGCACAATGCGAACTTGATTGCTCCGTACGCATCTGAAAAAATTGCGTACGGACTTCAAATAACCTGTACGGTCTGTACGGTGTACAGAAATACGAAATATAAACGATACCACGTCTTAATTTTCTTCAATTTGCTGTACAGGTGCGTACAAGTACAGACCGTACAGGTTGTACGAACTTCTTCCGTGAAAAAATGCACTTTTTACGGACAGGGGTGAACAAGCGGCTCAATGCCCACGAATCCCCGCACCCTGCGGCCACCGGGCAGGTAGATGTTGTTGGTGGCTTCAAGGTTATAGCGGCGGTCATTCTGGCGCAGTTCGGCGCTGAAACGAATCGCCGATACGCTGTGGCAGGCGTTGTCCTCGCACCACTGCTTGTAAATGTCATAGAACTCCTTGGAGCTGATGGAGTAGTCCGCCTTGAAGCGGAAGTAGCCCTCGGACTCCATGAAGTCGATGACATTGTTGCTGCTGCGCTTGATGGTGTCCACGTTGGCGGCGGCTCGTTCGCTGACCGTGAAGCGGAAGTTGTTCTGCACCAGCCGGTGCAGCCCTTCCAGACACCAGAGCAGGATGCCCTCCAACTCGGCACACATCTTTTCGACAAGGAAAGGGTCGTCTGTGCGGTCGGTGGGCTTGTCCTTGGTGGTCAGGATGAGCTGACGGCGGAAGAAGCCATCCGAATGGTCGTACAGCGAGGTCAGCGCACCGTTGCCGAAACAGAGGAACCGGGCGTAAATGTCCCGCTGGTAGCTCTGGACACCTTTGCGCTCCAAGTCCAGCTTGGCTTCGGCGGTGACGATGGTCTTAATATAATTCGTTTTGGGCAGGGCGTTCATGTCCATATCATCGTCGATCATCAGCAGGCGGCGTTCCAGATCGGCGCGGGCAAAACGGTTATTCTCCACTTTCTGGACGCTGCCGTTGCTGGCGGCATCTCCCATGAGCCGCTTGAGCACCAGCCCGATGCGGGACTTGCCCTCGCCGCCCTTGCCGACAATGAGCATCATCTTCTGTCCCTTGGTGTTGGGGATCAGGCAGTAGCCCAGATACTCCTGCAAGGTGGGGATGTCGGCATCGTCCAGCAGCTCGTGCAGAAAGGTTAGCCAGCGGTCAGGGGTGGCGGCTTTGGGGTCATACTTCACAGGCAGGCGGTTCTGACAGAACAGGCGACTCTCCTGAAAAGAGCCGTCCGGCAGATGGTACACGCCGTTCTGGAAGTGGATGCAGTCCTGTTCGATGGGGAACGGGTCGGAAAAGGCCAGCAGCTTGATGGTCTCCAGAATGTTGGTGACCTTTTTGGACAGGCCGGAGGTGACATATTCCTCGATGTTCTCCAAGATGCGCTGCTTGATCTCGCTCTCGTCCTCCACCGGGCCGTCCAGCGTGTACAGTGTACCGTTGACGCATTTCAGCGGCCACTGTTCCAGAAAGGCACGGCCAAACTGGACTTCATCGATCTTCTTGCCGTTGTACCAGTCCGGCCATAAGGGGTTGCGGGAAATGTTTTTCTTCATAGGGTAATTCTCCTTTAGAAAAGTGAAGTGGTGGGTTTCACGGTGAGACCCACCACTTCGGGTGAATAAACTATTAGGCGCACTTTGCCAGAGCAAGGCGGTCGGTGCGCTCTTCCAGCATCAGCAGGTACGACCCGGACAGCAGCCGTGCAGCGGCAACGGCCTTCTGCTGAGGCGTCCCAAATGCAATGCAGTCCGTCAGGTGTTCGATGGTCTCGGTCATGTGGAGGGCTTCCACGAACCGCTCGTCCAGCGGTTCTTCCGGGCTGGCGGGTTTGTAGCGCTCCTGCCAGTCGTGCAACAGGTCGAGATAATCGGTCAGCACCCGCAGACAGTAGGCGATGTCTGCCCACTGCTCGTCCGTCAGGCCACGCTTGGGCGGCGGCAGAGCGATGGCATTGGCGGGCGGCTTGTCCGGGTCAAGCCCGAAGTCGTGTATCAGCTTCTCGGCGGCTTGCCGTGGGTTCAGGTCGAACAGCTTGGCGGTGAGGTCGATGGCATCGCCGTTGGCTCCGCAGCCAAAGCAGTAATAATAGGTGTCGTTCAGCTTCATGCTGGGGTCGCTGTCAGAATGGAACGGACAGCACACCATGCCATGGCGGTCTGGCTCCATGCCGTACATCTCTCCCACCTGCCGAACGGTGATGACGGACTTGACAGTTTGATACAGGTTCAAGGGCATTCCTCCTTTGTTTCGTGCGTTGCACCAGAGACCCCAAAGTGGGAACTCTGGTGTTTTTTGCCTTGTGCCTGAATATACGGAAAATTTTGGAGGAAAGGCAAAAAAGCGGCAAAACTGCAACGGAAAAAGAAAAAAGCCCTTACTGGTTGCAGGGCTGCAACAGCAAGGGCGGAGAGGTAACCGTATATTGAACAAAACGGCAGAGCGTATTATAATGAGGAAAAAGATCAAAAAGGAGGGCCGACCACATGGCACAGGAATATCTGCCCGCACCGTCCAACGTCCGTCTTGCGGACTTGATGAAAGAGCACAACATCAGCCAACCGGAGCTTGCCAAGGAAATCGGCTGCTCCAAAAGCACTATCAGCCGTTTTATCAGTGGTGCGAAAGGAACCCTGACCCATGAGCAGGTGCTGAAGATCGCAAGGCTGTTCAACGTGTCCACGGATTTTCTGCTGGGAGAAACCAACATTCCCGACCGCAAGAACTACGACATTGCCGAGTTAGGCTTGTCCGTAGAAGCCGCAAAGAACCTCTACACAGGGCGCGTCAATACAGAGGTGGTCAACCTGCTGCTGGAAAACGCTCGCTTCGCAGAGCTTACTTACCGCATAGCGCAGTATTTTGATGATACCTTTGCATCCGGCATCGCAGCACAGAACGCCATGCTCACGACATTGAGCACCCTGCTGCGCACAAAGGTCAAGACCCCGGAAGCAGCCAAAGCCGCAAAGGACATCAGTCTCCGAAGAAAGCCAGTGTACCAAGGCGACCTTGATGATATTGAAATGTACTTCATGGCGGCGGTCAAGGAAATCAAAAAGGGTATCGGGAGCCATTACGCCGAACAGGAAGCCATGAGCAAGAAAGCGGCGGAGAAGATGTTCACCGAATTGACCAAAGGGCAGGATGTGCAGCACCCAACGATCACGGCAGAGCAGTTGACAGATGCAATGTTGGACAGCGTTTCGGGTATGGAAGGAGCTACGCCGGAAGCACTGGAACAGCTGCGAAGCGGTCTGCTGGGAATCTTGCAGTCTGCCGCAGAGCAGGAAAACGCCCATGAAGCAGACGAATGAACGGCTTTGTGCGCTGGCACAGAAAGGCGATGCCGCAGCACTGGACAGCCTGATCGACAACAACAAGTCCTTTATTGGCAAGGTGGCAAATGACCTTTTCCGCAGCATGAATCTGGCACAGTCCGGCCTGAACCTTGACACGGACGATTTGAAACAGGCGGGCAATCTGGGCTTGTGGAAGACCGTGCCGAAGTTCGATGCAGCGCGTGGCATGAAGTTCCTGACCTACGCGGCTCCTGCCATCCGCAACGCCATGATGGACATGGTGCGGGATGCCTTTACTGCTTTTGAGCAGCGGATGGTGACGGAGGATAAGGACGGTATCTGCTACCAGCGCGTTTCGCTGGACGATGTTCTGCCGGGAGAGGAACAACTACGACGCATTGAAGCCATAGCCGACCCCTACGCCATGCAGCCGCAGAGCATTATGGAGGAGCAGGAATCGCGCCGGGAACTGTACGATGGCCTGAAACGGCTGACCCAGCGCGAACAGACTTACCTGCTGTACCGCTATGGCTTTACTGATGGCAAGAAACATCCTTTGATTGGTACGGCGATATATTTCCACCTGACAAAAGGCCGCGCCCAAAAGACCGAGGAACAGGCTATGGATAACCTGTGGCTGGAATTGCCGTGGTGGTTTATCTGAGTGAAAAGAAAAATCGTGATTGTGCTACAAGTTTTCTGGAAATTTATGTGCAGCTATACGATTTTGAGGAATTTTGTAGACGGATGAAACAAAATAGGATTAAATCTAAGTATCTAAGGAACGTTGATTTCACGAAGCTGCTGATTACCGACTGTAGGATTTGAGGAGGATGCCGTTTTATGAAAATTACACGAGATAAAATGTTTTTTTCAAAAGATCTTATTCATACACTGGCATATGTCGGAATGTTCGTGGCGGCAATTATATCGGCTGGAGCGTGTAAGTCTGGTATTTGGGTGGCTGCGATATTAGCATGGATTGTAGCAGGTATAATTATCGGATTGGCGATTATTTCCGACTATAAAAAGGCAGAACTTTTGAAAAATGGAACAAGAATCATCGGAAAGGTTACAGCAACAAAACGAGTACATATAAAATTTCATATGAGTACCTACCACCTTGCCGATGAAGATGTAATCTATCCATATGTGGTACATTATCAGTATAAAGTTAAAGGTGAGACCTATAATGGCAAGTCGCAGTGGTTTTGGTTCAATCCATGTATTCCGAAAGGAACACCAATAAAAATTCTAGTGGACCCAAAGAATCCGGCCCGAAGTACAGTTCTCAAACCAGAAAGCTAAAGATGGCTTTCAATCGAGGTAAAACAAAAAGTTTATCCTTATAGCGTGTTTATTTAAAAGAAAAATCGTGATTGTGCTACAAATTTTCCGGAAATTTATGTGCAACTATACGATTTTGAAAAATTTTGTGGACAAACGAAATAAATCAGGCTTAAATTTCGTTATCTAAACAAAAAAGCAAGGCGGGAAGGTTTGATGATTTGTAAAAAATGAGGGCATAAAAATAAAGTAGGCGTTTGATATTTCCAGCAATGTGGGCAGTAGTGAAAGAAGGTATAGAAAATGAAGAAAACTTTATATACATTTTTGGTTTGGAATTTTCTGTTGTTTGTAGCTGGTTTAAGTGATATTGTTTTTTATAGAAATCTTACATCGGTAGAAGGTATGACAATAAGCTGGACCCAGCCAGCGCTTGTAAGTATTACTTCATTTTTAATATTGCTTTCAATATATTATGGGATGCACCAGCTCCTTTTCGGGAAAAATTTTTATTTGAAACTGGAAATCAAGCAGGAAGACATAGATAAATTGCGAAATTCAATTTATGATTTTCTGAAAAAAGGCGAAATTGACCCCGAAAAATTGCAGCAACACTTGAAGTGTTTGATAATTGCTGAAGTTGTTTTGTGGGGTGGATTCATCGTTTACTTATTTATATCAAAGGGCTACTAATTTTCAATTCTAATAATGGGGTAAAGTGGTACGAATGAAAAAGATACAGAACTTTTTCTCGACGATTTTGCAAAAGCTGTGGAAAAGTTCGATAACTATCGTTTAGCATTAAAAACTACGGAAGCTTTACGCTGAAAGCTGTAACTTTAAGCAGACCGGAAAGCTTATAATGAGGGTAGAACAGAAATATGACCAACGAAGATACCACTGATTTTGACGAGCACTTCGCTAAAATTTCGTCCTATATTGTGGACACATTGCACGGCGTTCCACTTGAGATGACCGAGGATGAAAAAGAACAATTTCGCATACAGGTTATTTCAAATCAGTATGCAGAACGGTTGCTAAGTGAAGCCGAAAAGACAGAAACGTATAGAGGTTTATCAAAAATTGATATTCTTCATACAGTTTCTATCCCTCAACTGGCTAGAACAATCCCACTTAAAGGTTTGAATCTCAGTTTAGAAAAATACAGAATGCCGGATGGTGTAATAATAGAGGTTGAGAGTTCGTCACATTATTTGGGGTCATTTAGTGAGAAAAATGATTCTTCCACAAATTGGATAGAAAAGATCATGGAGGGTGTCGGTATTCACTAGATGGATTCTCAAGAAGCATAAACAGCCCGCTATTTGCAGAGAATTCTGGAAGAAAATTGAAGAAAGCATCCTTCCGGCAACAGCGCCCCGGACGTTTGTGAACTCTCACAACAGAGATCAAGAACCAATCCCTGCTTTGCGCTTACACCGTTTTGGTGACATTTTTTCTCCGTCTTGCTACAATATTGTGGATTTTTTCTATTTGTGCTTTGCTATTATCAACATCTAAAATGGAAACCGTGATGGAGGTGATTCCAATGCAGATAATTTCCTTGAAAACAAATTGAATGCTTTGGCAAACGGTGGCCAGTTCTCCATTTCCTACGACATCACGATTCCGTAATAAAAGCATTAGATAAAAAGCCACGATTCTTTAGAGTCGAAAGAAAAGAATCGTGGCTTTGTACGTTTGAATTATGGAGCAAGCCAAATGAATAAGAAATTGGAATTTTTTAGCAGTATGGCGGTTGCCTTTATAGTTTTGATATTGGTCTTTCTTTGCATTCGTTTTTCAGGTCAGGGAAAATTTGCTACACATGGAGGAACCAATCCGTCTGATGTAAAATGTATTTATACTTCAGTTTGGCCGGATAATGAATACACTAGGCTTATTTGTGAGCCGGAAAGTGGAACGATAGAATATATATTGGATGGTTCTAATGCTGGGTATTATGCAATCTTTTATAATAATATCTCTGAAGAAGAAATACAAAAATATATTGACCAATTGAAAACCTTAGGATACGCTGAAGAGGCATCGGCTTCAGAAAGCGTTTCGACAGGCGTTTTGCTAAGAAAAGATGAAACATGGATAAGCATTGCATACTCAGAGGGAGGATTTGGAATCCGGATTTCAGTAGAAAAATCCTGAATAAAAGAGATGCTGGGGAATCCCGGTTATCCCTATGATGCAGTGGAAAGAAAATGGATTGCTCAATATTGGAGGCTCCAACCACAGCTTCTTTGTTGAAATGTTAATCAGTTAGATACCGCCAGACGGTTTATTTAGAACGAGGTTAAGTTGGAACAGCCGATGCCACACTCGGAACAAACAATAGCGGAGGCCGTACAAGATATGTGCTAGTATGGGAGAAAGATGGCATATCACATACGATCATTGGAAAGATACCGCGTGAAGAGATTCTAAAAATTGCAGAGAGCATTTCCTAACTGGCTGAATTTTTGCCCACACGCTTGTAATTATTTACAAATGTGTGGACACTTTTTCGTTGAAGCGTCCAAAGCTGACAAGATTTTGAACTTTTTTCAAAAAAGCTGTCACAAACGCAGTGTGAGCAACGTTGACTAAGCAAAAGCTCCTGGGGGAGTGTACAAAATGGAGGTTATTCATTAATCAAAATGACGAAAGAAGAAATCATTTCCATGCTATCAAAGGAATTGAACAGTGAATGGACGAATGGAGTCACATGTTTGATGGTGGAAAATTCCGATAGCTATATTCCAGTAATAGTTCATCACAATAAAAATGAACTTATTGTTGAAGTAGGAGAACAAGACAAGAAGATTTACCGCATCGGACGAAATGAGCTAAATAAAACATCTTAGTCATCACCAAAAAAATCATTGAAATCAGTCACAATTTGACGCATAGAATATGAATTCAAACTTGATATGAGGTGATTCCAATGCAGAAAAAATAGAACACATATTTCGAAAATATTGCTACCATCAAACTGTCAAAGAATACAAGTCAAACGGTTCTTTGATTCGTTCTAAAACGGATTACTATCAGGCTATTGGTGGTTAAGTCACTCCGTTTGTAAGGAAAGGGTTGAAAATGGATTTTCTTAAACAAAAAGGGCCATTAGCAAGAGAATTCTGCAACACGTTGATTTACATTATTTCGTTAGTGTCATTAAAGCCTTCAAGCCTTCAGAGGGTGTTGACAGAACTTCAATGGAATGGGATGTGGTTCTTTTCTCTGGCATTTTTCGCTGTCATCTTTATGGAAATGCTGTCCGATTTTTTGCTGGTTACAGATCGCTGCACTGCATGGAAAGCATTAAATGGAAATGTCAGCGAAGCCGAATTTCACAATCTTCAGCAGATTGTCCTATGCGAAAATCAGAAAGTTTCCATTGAGAAGAAACTTGCAAGTACGATACTACTGGTTCTGATGATATGTGCAACTGCTGCATTTGTGTGGTTTACCTTTTTGGTATAAGGTTTTGTTATGAAAGAGATAATTATTATACCACATATTGGAATTGGACAATTAAAATTAGGTATGGCACCAGATGAGCTAGAAAATGCTCTTCTACAAATGAAGAAACAGTGGTCGAATTCTTCTGATGAAGCAATGCAAATGGAGCGTTGTGCTGAAACTGGTGATCCTAATTTGATAACAGGACGATATATGGATAATGATTCGTTCTTTCTGGTGCAGTATCGGAACGGAAAAGCTACTGAAATCGGCATCCAGAGAGAGTTGTCTAAAGTGGCATCAATAAAATTGTTCGGGCTGGATATGTTTAATACAACCGCCGAGTGTATTATTGATAGCTTAATGAAAAAGGACAACGTTGTTTGCAACGAAAAGGACTTGCAACTGGGAACGGAATATCTTTTCCCTGAAATTGGAGTCCGACTTTGGAGAGAGCGAGCATTTCATCTCAAACTGTTGAAAGACCCGTTATACATGGAAGAGATGCAGGCTGTATTAGAAGACGAATATCAGTATCAATACTTCCAGATGGTTACTGTGATGGGTTGAATTGCTAACGATCAATGGGATTTGATATAACTTTTCCGCTTGTAGTACATAGCGATGACCACAGCTATCTGCTAATACGGGTGAACTAATTTGAAGTATTTTATTGACGAAGATCAAAGAAAAGCCTCACACAGCAGCTGCTACTTGGAATTTCAACAAGGGCAGTATCATGACAAGTGCTGGCTTGACACATCTATTAGCATCAGTGATGAAGTATGGAATAGCCGCCATGTTTCAGATCTGATTCTTGAAGTGATTCCAGAGTTTGACTTTTATGGAATAACAATCGTTACAAAAGTACAATGGGATAATATTTTAACAAAAAGTCAATCGGATGGATGTACTTGCAAAGAGATTATTGCAGAAGCAGTTCCTTGGGCAGCAAAGTGTTTTGAAACGAATGATGTGTTCACTATCATAGGGATGTGAGTCGAACTTTCTCGGAGAATAACAGTGATACACAAAGGAGAGTGTAACATGAAAAAAATTCTTACAGCAATCGTATCGGTAAGCATATTTATTGTTGGAATTTTGCTTATACTTTGTGCGGACACTAATTTTTTATGGTATGCCTTTAATCAAAATGTTCGCCTTACAGTAGTTGCAGGGATTCTCATTGCACTTGTTGGTGGCGTTGGTGTGATAATGAATCTTTGGTGTATTCTAAAAGAATTGTACAGTAAATAGTTTATTGAAGGTTAAACTTCCAGTCTGCCATGGTCGCAGCCAAGAGAGATAATATTCAAACTTACTACTCAGCAAAAGCTAGGCACACTCCAAGAATTTATTATAGAGGGTGAATATCCCGCGCTTTGAACAATTTAACGATGAATATATTGTGCGATATGGAGAATTTCATTTGCGCGTTCACCTCGAATTGACTTGCAACGCAAAATACGTTACAATAAAGCCGAGGTGATAACCATGGAAAAAACAATGACACTCAATCTTCGTGTGAACCCTACCGTCAAGCAGCAAGCCGAAGATGTACTGAAGCAGCTCGGCATTCCGATGGCAACAGCCATTGATATGTACCTGCGCCAGATCACCCTGACTGGCGGCATTCCCTTCTCTCTGTCCCTGCCGAAGGCTCCTGCGGCTCTGAACGCTGACACCATGACCGATGACCAGCTTCATGCAGCCTTGCAGGTGGGCATCAAAGAGATTCAGAACGGTGATACCGTGGATGCTGCAAGCGCATTCGCACAGTTCAGGGAACAGCACAGATGAAGCAGTATGACGTAAAAATTTCCCATGCAGCCCTTAGTGATATGGAGCAGATTTACAGCTACATTGCTGACCGCCTGCTGGAGCCTGACACGGCTATGGGGCAGTATAACCGCATTGCAGAAGCCATCCAGTCGCTGAACATCCTGCCGGAACGCTGCGCGCTGGTGGAAAGCGAACCGGAACGCACCCAAGGGCTGCGGCAGATGCTGGTGGACAACTACTCGGTGTTCTACATTGTGGGCGAGGATGCCGTGTCGGTGGCTCGTGTGCTGTACAGTGCATCCGACCTTGTGCGCCGCCTGCGGAGAATGAAGTGAAAGGGGTGTTCGCATGACCGCCGTGATCTATGCTCGCTATTCCAGCGATAACCAGCGTGAAGAATCCATCGAAGGTCAGATTCGCGAGTGTACGGCCTACGCCGAAAAGAACGGCATTACCGTGGTCAAGCACTACATTGACCGCGCCCTTTCTGCCAAAACTGACAACCGCCCGGACTTCCAACAGATGATCAAGGACAGCGAAAAACGGCTGTTTGACATCGTGCTGGTCTGGAAACTCGACCGTTTTGCCCGGAACCGCTATGATTCAGCGCACTATGAGTACCAGTTGGAACGAAATCATGTCAAGCTGGTGTCTGCCACGGAGCCTATCTCTGACAGCCCTGCGGGTATCATGGTCAAGAGTATGCTCACTGGCATGGCTGAATACTACTCGGCAGAACTTTCTGAAAAAGTTGTGCGCGGCATGACCGAGAATGTTCTGAAGGGGAAGTACAACGGCGGCACGATTCCCATTGGCTTCAAGGTGGACGAGGAGAAGTTCTTTCAAGTCGACCCGCTGAAAGCTCCCTTTGTGGTAGAAGCCTTTCAGCGGTACAACGATGGCGCAACTATGAAGGAACTGATGAACTGGCTGAACGACAGTGGCGTGACCACCAACCGCAATCAGAAGTTCACCTACAACAGTGTTCAGACGCTGCTGACGAATAAACGGTACATCGGAGAAAACCACTTCAAGGACATTGTGATGCCCGACAGTATCCCGGCCATCGTGGACAAGGACTTGTTTGAGGAAGTGCAGCTGAAAATCAAAAAGAACAGCCGCGCTCCTGCCCGTCACAAGGCCGAGGACGATTACTTGCTCACCACCAAGCTGTTCTGCGGAATGTGCGGCGCGATGATGTTCGGCGAGTGCGGCACAGGCCGGAACAAGGTCGTTCATCATTATTATAAGTGTGCCACCGCGAAGCGTTTCAAGACCTGCAAGAAAAAGACCGTCCGTAAAGAGTGGCTGGAAGATTTGGTCATAGCTGAAACCATGAAGCTGATTCAGGACGATGCCGTGATTGATGCCATCGTTGCAGAAGTGATGGAGTTGCAGGAACAGGAAAACACCACGCTTCCTTTGCTGGAAAAGCAGATGCGCGAGGTGGAGAACGGCATTGAGAATATGCTGAACGCTATTCAGGCGGGTGTGCTGACCAACTCCACCAAATTACGTTTGGAAAAGCTGGAAGCCCAGCAGAAAGAGCTTGAGGTTCGGATTGCCGAAGAAAAAATCGCCCGGCCACGGTTAAGCGAAAATCAGGTTCGTTTCTGGCTGATCCGGTTCCGCAAGCTCGACCCGAACGTGAAAAGCCACCGGGAAACGCTTATCAATACATTCGTGAATGCTGTTTATCTCTATGATGAAAAAGTTTTGATTACATTCAACTACAAAGACGGCACAAAAACCATCACTTTCGATGAAATCGCCGCCAAAGATGCCCCAGAGGGCAATGGTTCGGATTTGGGTTGCTTCGCTCCACCAAAAGAACCAGCGTAGAAATTACGCTGGTTTTTGTTTTGCCCGGCATCTTAAGTCTTACTCTCGAGGGTGGATTCGAACAGCTGCGGCGATGTCGCAGAAGACGGCGCAAAAACAGCCCCGATGGACCGTCAGGTTCACCGGGGCTGCTGCTATACCATAATTTTGTTGACGTTGACATTTTCGTGATGCCGCGAAAACATCACATGCAGACCTTCTGGCTGCGCACCTGCGCTTCGATCAAAAGAGCTGCTTCCCCGTGGGGACTATGTACATGCAGGATATCTGTTTGTGCCGCCGTTACTCTTCCGCTGCAGCTTTGGATTCGTTCACAAAGGCGGCGATCTTATCCACCTGAATTTCGGCAACGGCACGGCCGGTCTCGTAGACGCGGCGCAGCTGAACCGGATCGCGCTCCATGGAGCCGATCTCCAGCGGGATGGGCGGGCGGATGACGAACGCCTTGCCGGTCTGCTCCAGCATGGCAATGTGATCCAGCGTTTCGTTGTAGCGTTCGTGACGGTCGGCAACGGCTTCCACAAAAGCGGGGTAGCGCAGGTAGCGTGCCCGGATGGCGGGCAGCATCTTGTTCTTCTTTTTCACAAAGCCCTTGGGCTGGGTCAGCACAATGAGGTTGCGTTTGTAGCCGATGGACTCGAAGAACCGCACGGGGATGGAATCGGCAATGCCGCCGTCCAGCAGCTGATAATGGCCGATCTTTACGATCTTGGCCGCCAGCGGCATGGAAGCGGATGCCTGCATCCACTGGATATCCTCGGCATCGCCGGTGCGGCACTTGTGATAGATGGGGTCGCCGGTACGCACATCGGTGCACACCACAAAAAAGTCCATGGGGTTCTCTGCAAATGCCTTTGCGTCGAACACATCCAGCTTTTCCGGCACGGTGTGGTAGCAGAACTGCTCACTGTACAGGTTGCCGGTGCGCAGCAGGTTGCCGAAGCTTGCGTAGCGCTTATCGTTGCAATACTGGGTGTTGTAGCGGATCACACGGCCGATCTGATGGGACTTGTAGTTGCAGCCGAACACCGCACCGGCCGAAACGCCAATGGCACCATCCAGCACGATGCCATGCTCCATCAATACATCCAGAACACCGGCGGTAAACATGCCGCGCATGGCACCGCCTTCCAGCACAAGACCCGTTTTCATATATGCTCTCCCCTCCTGTGTGCCGGTGCACAGATGCCGGACACACCTTATATTAACTACAGTATACTCGAATCTGTAAAAAGTACAAGAGCGGAAAACCTATAAATTTATCAAGAAAACCTCTTGCCAAAGGAAAGAGCATCCGGTATACTAAGTGAAATAAAAAGAGAAATATGCGCTGCAAACGCATGGGCATGGAAAAGATCAGGTTGGAGGAACTGCTGCACTATGAAGATGCTGGAAGATCGTATTCGCAAAGATGGTATCGTACGCGAGGGCAATGTGCTCAAGGTGGATAGCTTTATCAACCACCAGATGGACATTCCGCTGTTCCGGGAGATGGCAAAGGAGTGGAAGCGCCTGTTTGCAGGCAAGCCCATCAACAAGGTGCTCACCATCGAGGCCAGCGGCATTGGCATTGCAGCCATCGTGGCCAGCGAGTTCAACGTGCCGGTTGTATTTGCCAAAAAGTCCATGAGCATCAATCTGGACTACAACAACTACGAGACCAAGATCCAGTCCTTCACCCACAAAAAGATCTACAATGTGATCGTCTCCAAAAAGTTCCTCACCCCGGAAGACCATGTGCTGATCATTGACGATTTCCTTGCCAACGGCTGTGCCCTGATGGGCCTGCTGGATCTGGCCCAGGAGGCCGGTGCCACAGTGGAGGGCATCGGCATTGCTGTGGAAAAGGGCTTCCAGCAGGGCGGCGAGCTGATCCGCAGCAAGGGCATCCAGCTGGAGAGCCTTGCCATTGTGGAGTCCATGAACAGCGAGACCGGCGAGATCGTCTTCCGCGAGCAGCCGCAGCAGAATTAAACAAAAAAACATTGCAGCCCCGGGAAAGTCGGAAGACCTTTCCGGGGCCGTTTTTTGCTTACGCCCCGTCAAAGCTGTCACCGTCGGCGGGCAGGTCGGCAGCGGTCTGGGCGGGATCGGTATCGGTTTCCGGTTCCACGGCGCGGGGCACGCCCTTGTACACCAGCGTCTGTTCCAGAACCTCGGCGCACACCGGGGCTGAAAGGCTACCGCCGGCAGTCGTCCAGCTGTGGGGTTCGTCCAAGCACACCAGACACAAAAACTGCGGGTCGTCGATGGGAGCCACGGCCACAAAGCTGGCAATACGGGCTTTTTCGTCGGCGCTGTCCAGCTTCTGGCTGGTGCCGCTCTTGCCGCCCACCCGGTAGCCTTGGATGCGGGCATTGCGCCCGCCGCCGTAGAGCACCACGGCTTCCATCATCTCACGCATGGTTTCAGAAGTTTCCGGTTTGATCACCTGCCGCCTGCACACCGGCTCTGTGTGCTGCAGAATGCTGCCGTCCGGGTTCAGGATATCGCTGACAAGATAAGGCTGCATCAGCCTGCCGCCGTTCACCACAGCGCACACGGCTGCGGCCATTTCCATATAGGAGATCTTGCTGCTCTGGCCGAAGGCGCAGGAGGCCAGCTCCACCGGCCCCATGCGGTTGTAGTACAGAGTTCGGCGGTTGGCTGCAGGCCGCAGGCAAAGTAATCGCAGAAGGCTTCCTTGCCCAGCCGCGCGCCGATCTGGATAAAGCTCTGGTTGCAGGAATTTTCCAGCGCCTGGGTCACGGTCTGGCTGCCGTGGCGCTTGTGGTTGGCGCAGTGGAACCGTGTGCCCGCCACCGAGATGGACTCGCCGCAATAAAAGGTAGAGTTTTTGTTCACAGCCCCGGCATCCAGCGCGGCGGCACAGGTGATGAGCTTGAACACGCTGCCCGGCTCGTACAGGTCGCTGACGGCCTTGTTGCGCCACTGGGTCTGCTGGGCCAGTTGCAGGGCGGCAGCGCGCTCGCTGCCGGTAAGGGCATCCACGGCCTTGCGGGCGGCTGCATCGTAGATCACGCGCGGCTGGTTCGGGTCGTAGGCGGGCGTGGTGGACATGGCCAGCACGGCCCCGGTGTTCACGTCCATCACGATGCCCACGGCGCGCGCCGCCACATGATGCTCCTTGACCGCATAGTCCAGCGCGTTTTCAAGGTAATGCTGGATGTTGGCATCGACAGTCAGCCGCAGGCCGCTGCCTTCCAAGGGCACTTTTTCGGTCTCGTAGCTCTGCTCCAGTGTGTAGCCCCAAGCGTTGACGGCGGTGAGCACCACACCATTCTGCCCGGTGAGCACATCGTTATATTTCAGCTCCAGCCCGCTCACACCGGCGTTGTCTACATTGGTAAAGCCCAGCACGCTGGCCAGAAATTCCCCCTCCGGGTACCAGCGCTTGGAGTCCTGATTGATGCGGATGCCGGTGATGCCGTTCTCTTCACAAAAATCCCGCACGCGGTCGGCAGTGTCGCGCTCCACGCGGTAGCGCAAAAGGCAGTCGTTGGAGGTGCGGTCACTGAATTTTTCCAGCAGCTTCGCTTCGTCCAGCTCCAATATTTCCGCAAGGCCCTGCGCGGCAAGGCTGAGCTTTTCCTCCGGCATCTCGCGCGGGGAGGCCCGCAATGTCCAGCAGCTGCTGTTGGCGGCAAGCAGTACACCGTCGGCGCTGTAGATACGGCCCCGGTCGGCAGGCACCACAGTATCGCGCAATTGCTGGCCGAGGGCACGGCTCGTATACCAGCCGCCCGCAAACAGCTGCAGATACGCCAGCCGCGCGGCAAGCCCCGCAAAGCAGACGCAGCACATCAACGCGGCCACCAGCCGTGCCCGGGCATGGAATGCCCGTTCCGGCAGGGTGCGCAAGGGGCGCGGCTCCGGTTTTGGCATGGCAGGCACCTCCTTCTCTGGGCAAGTGTATGCGCCGGTGCGCCGGGGATATGACTAACCGGCACCGCCGCCGCGTACAATAAAGGAACGGAGGTGATACGGATGCACAAAGCTGCTGCCCATGCAAAGCGCGGCCTGCCGCTGCGGCATCTGCCGGCCATGGACCTGCCGTTTCTGGTGCTGGTGCTCACGCTGGTGGGCTTTGGCCTTGTAATGCTGGGCAGTGCCAGCAGTGCAGTGGCGCTGTACCGGCGGGGCGATGCTTTTGCCTACCTGCGGCCGCAGCTGCTGTATGCTGCGCTGGGCATCGGGGCCATGTGGGTGGCAAGCCGGGTGGACTACCATATTTACCACAAGCTGGCATGGCCGCTGCTGGCGCTTTCAATAGTACTGCTGACGGCGGTGCTGTTCATGCCGGAGTACAACGGCTGCAAGCGCTGGCTGGTGCTGCCGGGCCTGGGCACACTGCAGCCCAGCGAGATCGCCAAATTTGCGGTGGTGCTGGTGTTTGCGCATATCATTGCGCTCAACCACGACCGCATGGGCAGCTTTGCGGTGGGGGTGCTGCCCTTTGCACTGGTGCTGGGAGCGGTGGCCGTGCTCATGCTGCTGGAACCGCACCTCTCCGGCACCGTGCTCATTTTGGGCATCGGCGCGGTGCTCATGTTCGTGGGCGGCACCGGCCTCAAGTGGTTCGTGCTGGCCGGGGCGGGCGGTGCAGCGGCCATTGGAGCTGCCATCATCATTATGCCGGACCTTGTGCCCTACGCGGCCAGCCGTCTCAGCTCATGGCTGGACCCCTTTGCCGATCCGCTGGGCGACGGCCACCAGACCATCCAGAGCCTGTATGCCATCGGCTCCGGGGGCGCGGCGGGCCTTGGCCTTGGCAGCAGCCGCCAGAAGCACCTGTTCGTGCCCGAACCGCAGAACGACTTCATCTTTTCCATCCTGTGCGAGGAGCTTGGCTTTGTGGGAGCCTGCGCGGTGATCCTGCTGTTTGCGCTGCTGCTGTGGCGGGGCATCACGCTGGCGGCGCATGCACCGGATCGGTTCGGTGCGCTGCTGGTAGTGGGCTTTGTGGTGCAGGTGGCCCTGCAGGCGGTGCTGAATATGGCGGTAGTCACCAACACCATCCCCAATACCGGCATCAGCCTGCCGTTTTTTTCCTCCGGCGGCACCAGTCTGATGATGCTGCTGGGCGAAATGGGCATCGTGCTGTCGGTGTCCCGCGGGGAGACATAAAACCGGGCGTTCCCTGCCATAAAATGACAGCATCCGCTGCCGGTTCAGCTACAAATAACCGGACAAACAAATGGCACAACTGCAGACAAAATAAACAAAAAGCCTTCGCGCCGCATAGCATGAGGTATCTTTTGCGGAACGGGGGCTTTTTGCATGGGCGGAGATCTTATCATCACAGGCGGCATGCCGCTGAACGGCACAGTACACATCCCGGCAGCCAAAAACAGCGTGCTGCCGCTGCTGGCAGCGGCCCTTTTGTGCAATGGCACGGTGCGTTTTCTGCAGGTGCCGCATCTTGCGGATGTGGACACCAGTGTGGAGCTTTTGCAGGGTGCGGGCTGCACGGCCCGCTGGCAGGGCAGCGACATCACGGTGCAGGGCGTGCCTTCCACCTGCCGCCTTGCGCCGGAAGCCGCCGCGCGGATGCGGGCATCCATTTTGTTCTGCGCACCGCTTCTGGCACGGCTTGGCCGGGTGGAAACGGTGTTGCCCGGCGGGTGCCGCATTGGTGCAAGGCCGGTGGACCTGCACCTTTCCGGCCTTGCGCAGATGGGCGTGCACTGCCGGGAGGAGGGGGCAAGGCTGATCCTGACAGCGCCTGCCGGACTGCACGGTGCGGACATCACACTTGGGTTCCCCAGCGTGGGTGCTACCGAGACCCTGCTTCTGGCAGCAGCTGCGGCGCAGGGCGAGACGGTCCTGCGCGGGGCCGCACGAGAACCGGAGATCAGCGATCTGGCAGCATTCCTGAACCGCTGCGGCGGCTGTGTACAGGGCGCGGGCACCAGCACCATCCGGGTGCAAGGCAGACGAATGCTGTATAGCTGCAGCTTTGCGCCCATGGCCGACCGCATCGTGGCATCCACCCTTGCCTGTGCCTGCGCGGCGGCAGGAGGTCGGGTGGAACTGACCGGCTGCAGGCCGGAGACCTATGCACCGCTGCTGGAAATTCTGGCACAAATGGGCTGCAGGATAGAAACAGGGCCGGAAAGTGCGGTCATTACCCGGCTGGGCGCGCTGCACGGCGCGGGCAGAGTGTTTACCGGGGTATACCCGGCACTGGCAACAGACGCAGCGCCGCTGCTTGCTGCTGCCATGCTTGCCGCCGACAGCGCCAGCAGCATCGAGGATGTGGTGTTTGAGCGGAGATTCGGCTGTGCAGAGGGTTTTGCGGCTTTTGGAGCCGCTGTGCAGGTGCAGGGACGCACACTGGACATCCGGCCGGTGCGGCAGCTGCAGGGCGCGTGTGCACGGGCTGCGGACCTGCGCGGAGGCGCGGCACTGGTGGTGGCCGCGCTGGCGGCAAGGGGACGGAGCCGCATTACCGACACCGGTTACATCGACCGCGGATATGCCGGTTTTGCACAGATGCTGGCGGAACTTGGTGCCCAAATTGAGCGGGAAATGCCGCGGGAAAGCGCCAGCGAGAAAAAAACACCTTCAAAAAAGCAAAATTGACTTGCATTCAGGGCAAAAAGATGATACGATACAGTTATATAAGTGTAAGCAGATAATTTCTGTGCGCTATGCGCAGTTTTACGATAAAATCCGATGGAGGACAAAGTTATGGCACTCATGCTCGATGAAGAAATGGACGAAAACGTTACGACGATCAAGGTGATCGGCGTGGGCGGCGGCGGCGGCAACGCTGTCAACCGCATGGTCAGCGACGGCCTGCAGGGCGTCGAATTTATCGCAATGAACACCGACCAGCAGGCTCTGGCCAAGAACCACGCTGCCACCAAGGTGCAGCTGGGTTCCAAGCTGACCAAGGGCCGCGGTGCCGGTGCAGACCCCGAGATCGGCCAGCGCGCCGCTGAAGAGAGCAAGGACGAGATCGCAAATGCGCTCAAGGGTTCCCAGATGGTGTTTATCACTGCCGGTATGGGCGGCGGAACCGGCACCGGTGCAGCACCCGTTGTGGCCGAGGTGGCACATGATCTGGGCATCCTGACCGTTGGCATCGTCACCAAGCCCTTCTCCTTTGAGGGCAAGCGCAAGATGGGTCTGGCAGAGCAGGGCATTGCAAACCTGCTCATGCATGTGGACAGTCTGATCGTCATTCCCAATGAGCGCCTGAAGATGATCAGCCAGGAAAAGATCACCCTGATGAATGCCTTCCAGGCAGCCGATAACGTGCTGCGTCAGGGCGTTGAGTCCATTTCCGCTCTGATCAATGTGCCTGCCTTCATCAACCTGGACTTCGCCGACGTGCGCTCCATCATGAAGGATGCCGGCTACGCACACATGGGCGTGGGCAGCGCCAAGGGCGCAGGCAAGGCCGAGAACGCCGCAAAGGCTGCTATTTCTTCTCCGCTGCTGGAGACCAGCATTGCCGGTGCACACGGCGTGATCATCAACATCACTTCCAGCCCGGACATCGGTCTGGAGGATGTGGAGACCGCAGCAGGTCTCATTACCCAGAGCGCACATCCCGATGCAAACATCATCTGGGGTACTGCGTTCGACGAGAACCTCTCGGACGAGATGCGTGTGACCGTGGTTGCTACCGGTTTTGACAACAAGAGCGCAAGCGACCTGCGCAGCAGCATCAGCAATGCAATGGGCGGCGCACAGTCCACTCCGTCTGCTGTGTTCAGCAGCGAGACTGCAAGCCCGGCAGCTTCTGCCGCAGGCGGCGCTGCACCGGCACCCACTGCTGAAAAGCCCGTGGAAGAGGACAACAGCGATAATGGCTATTACGACCAGCTGATGGCCATGCTGAACAAGCGCAGATAAAAGGCTGGCCGTCATAAGCGGATCAGGCGTATCGGATGGATCGGAGGGACACCATGGCGCAGGGCAGGCAGCAGAACAATGGTTCGCGGCAGCGCTGTGCCCAGTCTGCCGCGGCAAAGGCTCCGGCAGAGCCGCCCAAGGCGGTGTGTGCCCAGCTGGAGCAGATGAACCGAAAGCTGGCAGCGGCCAGTGCGGAAATTTTGCGCTATCAGACTCGTCTGTTTGCCTGTGAACGGCAGATGGCCGCGCTGCGGCAGGAAAATGCCCAGCTGGAAGCGGCCTGTGAGCAGGCGCGGCAGGAGGCTGAGTGCGCGAGCGCTCATGCAGAGCAGCTACGTCAGGAGCTGGCCCGCCATGCGGAAGCTGTGCGGCCTGTGCCGGTTGCGGCACATACGTCCCCGCAGCCGGAACCATCGGCAGCGCAGAGTCCGCGGCCGGAGCCGGAGGCCGAACAGCCCCCACAGCCCGGGCCGGAGGTTCCGCAGCCGGACTGGAAGCCCCAGACCAGATTGGAGCACCTCTCGGTGGAGCTGATGAACTGGTTCGACGATATGATGGGCGCATGATGGAAAGCTGGATGATCTGCAAAAAAGCAGATATGAGTGAAATGAAAAGCTGCTGCAAAGCGCAAAGCTGTTGCAGCAGCTTTTTTTGTGGTCCGGTAGGAAACGGAAGACCCTGCGGCCGGAAGTACAGGAGCGAGGAGCGGTTGAGATGGAACCAAAACAGAAAATACTGATCGTGGATGACTCGGAGATCAACCGCGCCATGCTCAAGGAGATTCTGGGCGAGGGCTACGAATATCTGGAAGCCGAGAACGGCCTGCGCGCGATCGAAATTCTGCGCAGACGCACCGATATCGCGCTGGTGCTGCTGGACCTGATCATGCCGGAAATGGACGGCTTTGATGTGCTGCGGGTGATGCAGTGCTATGCATGGCAGGAGGAGATCCCGGTCATTGTGATCAGCGCGGCAGAGGACACCCGAAGCGTCGAGCGCGCCTATGATATGGGCGTGGCCGATTACATCCGCCGCCCGTTCGAGCGGGTCATGGTGCTGCGCCGGGTGAAGAATGCGCTCATGCTTTACGCAAAGCAGAAGCGCCTTACCCGCCTTGTGACCGATCAGGTATACGAAAAAGAGCACAACGGTGTGCTGATGATCAACATTCTGAGCCATGTGGTGGAGTTCCGCAACAGCGAGAGCGGCCAGCATGTGCTGCACATCCGCACCCTGACCGGCCTGCTCCTGCATCAGCTGGCGCAGAAGACGGACCGCTACCAGCTGGATGAGAGTGATATCTCGCTGATCAGCACAGCATCGGCGCTGCACGATATCGGCAAAATCATGATCCCGGAAGAGATCCTGAACAAGCCCGGCCGCCTGACCGAGGAAGAGTACGCCACCATCAAGACCCACACCACCGAGGGTGCCAGGATCCTGAAGGGGCTTGCCATCGGGCAGGACGAACCGCTGGTAAAGGTGGCACACGCTATCTGCCGCTGGCACCACGAGCGGTGGGACGGCGGCGGCTACCCGGACAGGCTCAAGGGCGACGAGATCCCCATTGCAGCACAGGTGGTGGCACTGGCCGATGTGTACGACGCACTGACCAGCGAGCGCTGTTATAAGCAGTCCTACAGCCACGAAAAGGCCGTTGACATGATCCTGCACGGCGAGTGCGGCAGCTTCAATCCGCTGCTGATGGAATGCCTGAAAGAATCCTCGGAGTTGCTGCGCACAGAGCTGCAGCGCTCGGAGTATGACCGCGGTTTCCGCCACGAGACCCGCCGCCTTTCGGAGGAGATCCTGCACCGCGAAGCTCTGCCCCGTGAGGATCGTGCCCAGCGCCTGCTGGATCTGGAACGGGAGCGCACCGCTTTTTATGCCGAGCAGCGCGGCGGTATTCAGTTCGATTACGATATACTCAGCGGCAGCGTGACCGTGGTGAACCGCTACGAGGATCCGGTCAACCGAACCCAGAAGCTGGACTTTGATAAGGGCATGGGCCTGACATTTCTCTCCGGCAAGGACCGCTGCAAGCTGCTGGATGCCATTGCAGCCGCAACGCCGGAAGAGCCGGATGCCGCATTCCCGGTGCTGATCGCGGTGGATCAGGAATACCGGCTGCACCGGCTGGTGATGCACACCATGTGGAGCCGCGCCGGTGTGCGCCACTGCGTAAGCGTGGTGGGCCAGATCACAGATGACCATGCCCGCCTGCAGGAGCTGATGCTGGGCGATGTGAACAGCGACCAGCCGGAAGCACTGCTGGAACGCCTGAAGGGCATTTTTGACATTGTGCGTCTGGTGGACCCGGAAAGCACCAAGGTGCTGGGCCTGGGCAAGGATGGCCGGCTGACCGAGATGCCCGGCACCTGCCACATGGTGTGGAACAAATCGGGCCGGTGCGAAAACTGCATTTCCAGTAAGGCCCTTGCCCGCAAGGAATCCCTGAACAAGATCGAGTTCAAGGACGATCAGGCTTATTTTGTCATGGCAAAGTATGTGGAAGTGGGCGGACGCGGCTGCGTGCTGGAAATGGTGTCCAAGCTTTCGGACGGACGCTGGCTGGATATGGGCGGCCGCCGGATGCTGCTGGACCGCGGCTCCAACTTTGACCGCAGCGCCTTTGTGGATTCGCTGACCGGGGCATACTCCCGCCAGTACTTCGAGTGCTTCCTTGCGGAAAGCGAACAGGTGGAAGGCGTAGTGATGATCGACGTGGATCACTTCAAGGAGGTCAACGACCGGTTCGGCCATCTGGTGGGCGATAAGGCCCTGCAGAGCGTGGCACAGTCCATCCTGAGCAACCTGCGCCAGACCGATGTGCTGGTGCGCTATGGCGGCGATGAATTCCTGCTGCTGGTGCCGCACATCCGGCCCGGGGAACATGTGATACAGCGCGTGCGGGAGGCTGCGGCGAGTGCCAGAGTGGAAGGCTACCCGGAGCTGGAGCTTTCGGCCAGTGTTGGCGGTGTGTGCGGTGTACATCCGCTCACCGAGGCCATCCGTCAGGCGGACGTAAAAATGTACCAGAACAAGGCCGAGCGCAAAAATTAAACAAAACAAAGCCCGGACAGGCTGCAGTGTCGCACTGCTGTGCCTGTCCGGGTATTTTTGTTTTTTCAGCGCACAGCGCTGGTGCGGTGCTCCATCAGATAGGTGGCTTCCAGATCAGCGATGTGCAGCTTGACGGCAAGGGGATACTTGTCGTAGGCTTCCGAGATGGCAAAGCAGCCGCCCCGGGCCGCATCGTCAAAGCCGCCCATGTGCCAGCGGATGGCAACGGCCTCCTCGATGTGCAACTTCATGAACCGCTCGATGAGGAACACGCTCTTTTCGCCGTGGCCGTAGGGGAACAGATCCTCCACGCTGTAGCTGGGCACCTTTTCCCACTGGCCGGTGGCTTCGTTTTTCACGTTGCGGGTGCCGGGCTTGTAGTAGTTGGCCTTGCACAGATCGTGCAGTAGTGCACAGATGGCAAAGGTCTCCTCGCTGTCGCCCTCGGCAAAAAAGGTGTCGTGCAGCGCGTGATAGACGTTCAGGCTGTGCATACACAGCCCGCCCTCACAGGCACCGTGGAACCGGGTGGAGGCCGGTGCCGTAAAGAAATCGGTCTTATGGTCCAGCCAGTCCAGCAGCTTTTCGCTGCCGGGGCGGGTGATGTGCTGCTGCCAGATCTGCAAAAACTCTTCGCGGCCGCCCATGCTTACAGCTCCAGATCGTCCAGAAGGCCCTTGAGGATGGCCATTTCGTCGTGGCTCAGGGAAATGCCCTTGCCCATGCGGGTGCCGTCCGGGGACCAGTCGCGGATGTCGTACTTGGGTTCGCCGTCGTTCCAGCTGATGAGGTTCAGCTGACGCTCCCAGCCGCGGGGACGCTCCGAGAGAACTGCAATGCGCTGAACAACTTCATATTTGATCTCTGCCATGATGCAAAACCTGCCTTTATCTTTGTTTGCTACCATAATAAGGGAAGCGGACGCAGATTTCAACAGGTAGAGCAAAAATAATTTGAAAAATTTTTGTTAGCCGTAAGGTGCATCCTCACGCCAGTCCACAAGGCTCAGCACCTGAAAAGCATCCTCGTCCGGGGCCGGATGGCAGGAATGGGTGTGCTGGTCGGTGCTGAACAGTCCGGGTGCATAGTGGGTCATCACGCTGGTCTGCACATCCCCGGCCAAAAATTCCCGGGCGTTCTTCTGGTAACAGGCGGCCGGGGTGCCGTTGGTCATGGGCACACCCTGCGGGGCGCTGTTTGTGTCCGGGTGGGGCGTCTGGCCCGGTGTTTCGATCTGCGGCGGCACCTGTGTGCCGGGGGCAGCGGGGTCGCCTGGCAGCAGGGGATCCGGCTCCCTGCCTAGCGGCGGGCTGCAGCGGGTGCAGCTGTTTTCTGGTGCGGCGGCAGTGCCGGGCTGGTGTTCCAGCTCGTGGCGGATAAAGGGTGTCAAGCTCATTGGAAAATCACCTCCGCCCATAGGATGCCCCGGAAAGATGTAACTTATAAAGAGGCCTGCGGTGTTTCACACGATCAATTCTACGGTAGAGCCGCCGGTGCGGGCTTTGCGCACCACCACCTGTCGGTCGATGCGGTCTTTCAGAGCACCTACGTGGGAGATGATGCCTACCAGTCGATCGCCCTCGGTCAGCCCTGCAAGTACGCGCATGGCTTGTTCCAGCGATTCGTCATCCAGACTGCCGAAGCCCTCGTCGAGGAAGAGCGTGTCCAGACGGATGCCGCCTGCCGCGCTCTGTACTTCGTCCGAAAGGCCCAGTGCCAGCGCCAGCGATGCCTTGAAGCTTTCGCCGCCGGAAAGGGTCTTGACGCTGCGGCGGGTGCCGTTGTAGTGGTCGATGATGCCAAGGTCCAAGCCGGACTGGCTGCGCTGGTTCTCGGCACCAATGCGCTCCAGCTCGTACTGCCCGGCGGTCATCTGCATCAGGCGGGTGTTGGCGTGGCGCAGGATGCGGTCCAGATAGTTCATCTGGATGTAGGCTTCCAATTTGATCTTCTGTTTGCTGGTCAAGGTGCCGCCCGCCGTGGCGGCAAGGGCACTCACCCACTGCCAGCGCTGTTCAAGTTGAGTGCGCGCTTCGGCAGCGGTGCGGTATTTTTCAGCGGCTGCACGGTTGGGCAGCCGCTGTGCGGCCAGCTGCTGGGCCTGCTCCCGCAGGGCAGTGCGGGCGGCGGCAAGGCGGGCCTGTTCTGCCTGTAAAAATTCCAGCGGCTGGGCAGGCCCGGCGGTTTCGGCAGTGGCTTGCTGGGTCTGCAGGGCATCCACAGCGGCTTTGGCAGCGGCATAGGCCTGCTCTGCCTGTTTGAGGGAATGCTGAGCCTGCTCCATGCCGGTGCGCAGGGCGGTGCGGCTGGCTTCCAATGCATCCAGCGCGGCCTGTGCCTCGGCTCGCTGCGGGTAGGGCAGGGCTGCACGAGCGGCAGCGGCCTGCTGTTCCAGTGCATCGGCGCTGGCATTCTGCGCGGCGGCGGTGCTGTCAGCTTCAGCGGCGGTCTGTTCCAGTGCCGGGCGCTGGCGGCTTTTTGCCTGACGGTCGGCCTCCAATGCGGTGCGGCGGGCGCAGTCTGCTTCGGCCTGCCGAAGCGCGGCGACACACTCGGCCTGTGCTGCGTGCAGGGCACAGGCTTCTTCCGTCAGGACAGCGTTCATCCCCTTGAAGGTCAGCTGCACCGTCCCATCCGGGGAGGTGAAGCGCTCGGGCAATAGGCTCTCAGCATCCCGGCGCAGGGAGCGGCGGGCTTCGTCGGCTGCGGCAAGGGCGCTCTGTGCGGCAGTGCTGGCAGTCTGGGCCAGTGCATCGGCCTTTTCGGCTTCCTGCTTGGCGGCATCCACCTGCGCCTGCGTGGGGGCTGTGTGGGGCAGTTGGGCCTTTGCCGGGTGGTGGACGCTGCCGCACACGGGGCAGGGTGCACCCTCGGCCAGCGCCTGCGCCAGCAGTCCGGCCTGTGCGTCCAGAAAGGCTTTGTCCAGCGCATCCCGCCGGGCATGGGCCTGCTCCTTGGCTTCGGCGGCAGTGCGGTAGGCATCCTGCGCACGGTGGGCCTTTTGTGCCTGCTGCTGGCAGGCGGCAAGCCGCTGGTTCAGGGTGGTAAGAGCGGTGCTGCGCTGGGCCAGCTCCTTTTCCCGGTTCTGCAAGGCCAGCAGTCGGGTGGGAGCATCTTCCAGCGCGGTCAGCTCCTTTTCAGCAGCGGCCAGCGCTGTGTCCAGTGCGGCCAGCTGGGTGCGTTTCGCTTTGGCCTTGGCAGCGGCCAGCTGGGCAGCATCCCGCGCGGCCTGCTGCTGATGGCACAGGGCATCCAGCTCATCGTAGGCGGCAAGGGCCGTCTGTGCCTGCGTCACCTGTCCGGCAAGAACATCCAGCTGGGCGGCATCGCCTGCGTGGCGGGCGCTCTCGGCACGGGCAGCTTCCAGCACAGGCAGGGCAGCGGTAAGCTCTGCCTGCTTTGCGGCCAGCTTTGCGGCCAGCTGTCGGGCCTGCTGGGCAGCACCCAGCTGACGTTGTACTTCGTCCAGCTTGGCTTCGGTGTCCTTGAGGGCAGCAGCAACGGTCTCCTGCGCGGCCTGCTGGCGGGCCAGCAGACCTTCCAGCAGGGCAAGGGCCGTCTCCGGCTCGGTCTGGGCGTTCAGTGCGGCAAGGGCATCGGCATCCGGGTCGTCGGGAGAAAACCGGATGCCGGAGAGCAGACTGTCCAGCTTTGCATTCTGGGTGGTGCGCTGCTGGCTGAGGGCGGCGCTTTCGGCCTGCAGGCGCTCCTGCAGCCGGGCATAGCGCTGGGTGCGGAACAGCTTGCGGAAAATGCGGCTGCGCTCCTCGGTGGAAGCGTTGAGCAGCTTTGTGAACTGACCCTGCGCGATCATGGCGATCTGGCAGAACTGGCTGTAGTCCAGCCCGATGATCTCCTGCACGGCGGCAGTCACATCCTTGGCTTTGGTCACCGGCGGACGGCCATCGGAATAGGTGAGGGTGGCATCCGCTTTCTCGGTGGTCATGCCCTCGCCGCGGGTTTTGGGGCGCTGATACTCCGGGTTGCGGCGCACGGTATAGCGCTGGACGTTCACCTCAAATTCCAGCTCCACAAAGGTGGGCGTTTTAAGATCAGCATATTTGCAGCGCAGCATGGCGCCCTCGCGCACGCCGCCGCTGGAATGATCGTACAGCGCATATGTAATGGCATCGAACAGGGTGGTCTTGCCTGCGCCGGTATCGCCGGTGACAAGGTATAAGCCGCCCCTGCCCAGCTTTGCCAGTTCCAGAACCGTCTCGGCGGCATAGGGGCCAAAGGCCGAAAGAGTGAGCTTCAGCGGTCTCATGCGTCCTCGCCCTCCTTCCAGATCTCCTCAATGAGCTGCTGGCAGAATGCCGCCTGCTCCGCCGTCAGCGGCTGATTGTTCTGCAGCTGGTAGAACGCCGAGAAGTGCTCCAGCGGGGTGATGCTCTCGGCGTGTTCTGGTGCGGTGATCTCCTGATCTTCCCGGGTGCGGAGGTTATCGTAGTCCAACCGCATCAGGTTGGGGTAGATCACCCGCAGGCGGGCCAGCGCGTCCGGCACGTCCTGCTCATCGGTCAGGGTAATGTGCAGGTAGTCGTCCACCGCAGTGCCGTCGTAATTGCGGCGGTCGGTCAGCTCCATGTAGCTGCCGCGCACTTCCCGCAGGTCGTGCTTCGGGGTAAGCGGCGCGGTGGTGATGGAAACTTCGCCCTTGAGACCGAACTCCACAAAGGTGGCGCTCTTGTGCTGGCCTGCTTCCGAAAAGGAGTATTTCAGCGGGGTGCCGCAATAGCGCACGGCATCGCGGCCCACCTTCTGGGGGCTGTGCAGGTGGCCCAGTGCCACGTAGTCAAAGGCATCGAACAGGTTGGCATCCACGCTGTCCACACCGCCCACCGAGACTTCCTCGCTCTCACAGCAGGCGGCACCGGCTGCGAACTGGTGGGCCACCAGCACGCTGCGGTGGGCCGGGTCCGGCGGGCAGTGGCGCAGCACGCAGGCAAGGGCATCGTTGTAGCTCTCCACAGGCTCGTCCGGCCAGACATGCCGCACCATGGCGGGCTTGAGGAAGGGCAGAAGGTACACGTCCAGCGTGCCGTACTCATCGGTGAGGGGGATGGGCACCGGCGCACCGGAGAACACTGGGCTGACGTACACCCGGCTGTTTTGCAGCAGGGCAGAGCCAAAGGCGATGCGGTCGGCGGAGTCGTGGTTGCCGCTGATGGCGAACACCGGCAGCTGCCGCTCAGCCAGCTGGGTGAGGAACCAGTCCAGCAGGCGCACGGCTTCGGCAGGGGGAACGGGCTTATCGTAGAGGTCGCCCGCCAGCAGCACACCGTCCACGGGCTTGCTGTCCAGCAGGGAGAGGATCTGTTCCAGAATGTACCGCTGGTCGTCCAGCATGGAGAACTCGCACACCCGCTTGCCCAGATGCAGGTCGGAAAGATGCAGAAAACGCAAACGGAAACACCGCCTTTTCAGAGTTTTCTCTATTATACAGCAGGGCGGGGGTGGGGGCAAGGAAAACTCCCCCAGTCATCGCTGCGCGATGCCAGCCCCCTCGGGGATGGGGCCTTTGGCAGTGCGGAAAAGCTTCCGGTTTTGCCAGAGGCTCCCTCTTTGAGGGAGCTGGCACGGCACAAGCTGTGACTGAAGGAGTTCGCTTCCCTTAAATCAGAACATCTTCTCCCACGTTTCTTCGCCGACCGCGCCGTCGGCGGTAAGGCCGTTGCGGCGCTGGAACCGCTGCACAGCCGCTGCCGTTGCCGCGCCGAACCTGCCGTCGGCGTTCAGCCGTTCACCCAGCGAATTGAGCTTCTGCTGCACCAGACGCACCGTGCCGCCGGAAGAGCCGCTGCGCAGGGCAATGCCGGGGTAGGGCACATGCAGGCCGTGCTTGGCCGTGTAGCGGGTGTAGAGCACGTTCCATGTGTTCGCGCCCACCTTGCCGTCCACATTCATCTTGTTTTTCAGCTGGAACTCCTTCACGGCGTTCTCGGTGGAAATGCCGAATTTTCCATCGGCCTTCAGCTCGCTGTACCATGTGCAGGCGTCGCGCACACCGTTGAGCCAGGTCTGCACAAGAGCTACGTCCGGCCCGGAAGAGCCGCGCTGGAGCAGGGAATAATAAGCAGGGATCGCCATAATGATCACACGCTCCTTTCGCCACATGCTATGCAGCAAAAGTGCCGGGCGTTACCCCACAAGCACCACGTCCTCCCGGCAGGCGGTGCGCTGCTGCACCCATTCCACCAGCCGGAGCCGGAGGATGTACTCCCCGCACACAAGGTCGTTTTCGGCAGGCTGGGCATAGCTGCCGCAGGCAGAGCGGCACAGGCCCGGGTAGAGCACGCACCACCAGTTGCGGCCTTTTCCGGCACCGAGATCGATGCGCAAAGCGTCGTACCGCCCGGCGGGAAGAGTGCCGGAACCATAGCGCCGGGTGGCAAAGTACATATTTACCAGCTGCACCCGCACCGGCGTGCGGATGTTCAGCTCTGCCAGCGCGTGCCGGGCCGTGAGCTGCAGCTCAAATAGATGCTGTGCCGCCCAGGCGATCGCTTCCGGTTTGTTCTGTGCCGGGCAGGCGGTGTCCAGATAGGCAAGCACGGCATCCCGCACATGGAGCTTTGCGCTCTGGCTGGCAATGGAATCGCTCTCAGCCCGGATGTGCAGGCGCAGGGTGTCGGCGCACACCAGCGCCCCGGTGTCCAGCTGGGTGCGGCCCCATGCAAATGCCTGCCATGCGCCACACAGAGCAAGGGCGAGAAACAGGCCAAGGCAGAGCAGAGCCATCTGAGAACGTGTAAGCATTCTGGATAACATAAAAACAGACCCTTCTTCTGGAAATGTTATCCAGAGGATGGGCCTGTTGGAGTAGATTTATTCTCTTAGTTCTTCAGCGACTGCATGGGGGCAGGCAGGCGGCCGCCGCGGTTGATGAACACGGACGGGTCGTGCTGGTTCACGGCCATGATGGGGCCATAGCCCAGCAGACCGCCAAAGTCCAGCACCTCGCCAGCCTTGCGGCCAATGGCGGGAATGACGCGCACGGCGGTGGTCTTGCTGTTCACCATGCCGATGGCGGCTTCGTCAGCGATCAGGGCGCTGATGACGGCCGGGGTGGTGTCGCCCGGGATGATGACCATATCGATGCCCACCGAGCAGACGGCGGTCATGGCTTCCAGCTTTTCAATGGTCAGGCAGCCGATCTCGGCGGCGTGGATCATGCCGGCGTCCTCGCTGACCGGGATGAAGGCACCGGACAGACCGCCCACGTGGTTGGAGGCCATCACGCCGCCCTTCTTCACGGCATCGTTCAGCAGGGCGAGGCAGGCGGTGGTGCCGCAGCAGCCGCAGGTCTCAAGGCCCATCTCTTCCAGAATGTTGGCCACACTGTCGCCGATGGCGGGGGTAGGTGCCAGCGAAAGATCGATGATGCCGGCGGGCACACCCAGTGCCTGAGAAGCCAGATTGGCCACCAGCTGGCCCACGCGGGTGATCTTGAAGGCGGTGCGCTTGACCAGCTCTGCCACCTCGTCGATGGGGGCATCCTTGGGCAGGCGGGCCAGTGCGGCGCGCACAGCGCCGGGGCCGGAAACGCCCACGTGGATCTCACAGTCCGGCTCGCCGGGGCCGTGGAATGCACCGGCCATGAAGGGGTTGTCCTCCGGTGCGTTGCAGAATACCACCAGCTTTGCGGCACCGATGCACTGACGATCAGCCGTCAGCTCACTGGCCTTCTTGACAGCCTCGCCCATGAGCTTGACAGCGTCCATATTCAGTCCTGCCTTGGTGGCACCGATGTTCACCGAGCTGCACACGATGTCGGTCTCGGCCAGTGCGCGGGGAATGGACTCGATCAGGCGGCGGTCACCGGCAGAAAAGCCCTTGTGCACCAGAGCACTGTAGCCGCCCACAAAGTTTACACCCACCTTTTTACCGGCGGCATCCAGAGTTTTTGCAAACTCCACAGGGTCGGCATCCGGGCAGGCACCCAGCAGCATGGCGATGGGTGTGACACTGATGCGTTTGTTGATGATGGGAATACCGTACTCGGCACTGATATGCTCCACCGTGGGCACAAGGTTTGCGGCCTTGGTGGTGATCTTGTTATAGATGTTCTCGCACGCCTTCTTCGGGTCTGGGTCGATGCAGTCCAGCAGGCTGATGCCCATGGTGACGGTGCGCACGTCCAGATTGTCCTGAGTGAACATCTCGATGGTCTCGAGGATGTCACCGGTATTAAACATACTCATAGCTGTGTACTCCCTCCATCAGATGGTGTGCATGGCATCAAAAACTTCCTGACGGGTCACGTTGATCTGCATGCCCATCTCGGCAGCCAGCGCGTCGGTGCGCTTGTGCAGCTCTTCGTGGCTCACATTGCAATTACTGATATCCACCAGCATGATCATGGCGAACATGCCCTGCAGGATGCTCTGGGTCACGTCCTCGATATTGATGTTCAGTTCGGTGCACAGACCAGCGACCTTGGCAACAACGCCCACGGTATCGTGACCAATGACGGTAATGAATGCTTTCATCGTTTCCACCCTCGTTTTCCTTTTGATGAACGGTGCCGCAAGCGTTCCGGCACACTCTTACTCTTCCAGTATAGCAGATTTGGCAAAATTTGAACACACTTTTTGTAAAAAAGAACAGACACGAGGGGAAAAAGACATTCTATCCCAAAAATTGGGTGCAATCTTTTACAGCTTGTGCTATACTTATAGATAATTTATTTCCCGATTACGGGCTGAGAAGGAGCAAAATACTATGGAACAGCTTTTGAAGATCCTGGAAGACAATGCGCGGCTGCCCATTGAGGATATCGCCACGATGCTGAATAAATCCCCCGCCGAGGTGGCGGCCATGATCGATCTGGCCCGGGCGCAGGGCATCATCAAGGGCTACAAGACCCTTGTGGACTGGGAAAAGGCCGGGGTCAACCGTGTGGAGGCCGTCATCGAGCTGAACGTCAGCCCCAAGAAGAGCCGCGGCTTTGACGAGATCGCAGCCACCATTGCCGCCTTTGACGAGGTGGAGAGCGTGCTGCTGATGAGCGGCGGCTACGACCTGCAGCTGGTGATCAAGGGCCAGACCTTCCAGGAGATCGCCCTGTTCGTGGCAAAGCGCCTTTCTCCGCTGGACGATGTGCTGTCCACCGCCACCCATTTTGTGCTGCGCACCTATAAAAAGGAGGGCCGCCTGTATCAGGACGAAGAAATCGATGAAAGAGAGTGCACGGTGCTGTGATGGACTACGATAAACTGATCGCGCCTGCCGCTGAGGCCATGCGTCCCTCCGGCATCCGCAAATTTTTCGATCTGGCTGCCGAAATGCCCGAGTGCATCAGTCTGGGCGTGGGCGAGCCGGACTTTAAAACGCCATGGGCTGTGCGCGAAGCCGGCATCGAGAGTCTGGAGCATGGCCGCACCCGCTACACCTCCAACGCAGGCCTGAAGGAGCTGCGCGCCGAGGTGGCAAAGTATCTGGAGCGCCGCATGGGTCTGCACTACGACCCGCTGCACGAGGTGCTCATCACGGTGGGCGGCAGCGAAGCCATTGATATGTGCATCCGCACGCTGGTGCAGCCCGGGGACGAGGTCATCATCCCGGAGCCCTGCTTTGTGTGCTACGAGCCCATCACCACCCTGTCCGGCGGTGTGCCGGTGCATGTGGCCTGCCGTCAGGAGGACGAGTTCCGCCTGCGTGCCGATGCGCTGAAAGCAGCCATCACCCCCAAGACAAAGCTGCTCATCATGCCGTTCCCCAACAACCCCACCGGTGCGGTGATGGAGCGCGAGGATCTGGAAGCGGTTGCTGAGGTGCTGCGCGGCACCAACATCATGGTGCTCTCCGATGAAATTTATGCAGAGCTGAACTATGGCCTGCGGCCTCATGTTTCCATTGCCACCCTGCCCGGCATGGCCGAGCGCACCATCGTGGTGAACGGCTTCTCCAAGACTTACGCCATGACCGGTTGGCGTCTGGGCTATGCCTGCGGCCCGGCACCCATCATCCGGATCATGACCAAGATCCACCAGAGCGCCATCATGAGCGCTCCCACCACCAGCCAGTACGCCGCCATCACTGCTCTGAAGGAGTGCGACGGCGAGATCGACCGCATGCGCGACGAGTACAATATGCGCCGCCGCCTTGTGGTGAAGTCCTTTAACGATATGGGCCTGACCTGCTTTGAGCCGCGCGGCGCGTTCTACGCCTTCCCCTGCATCAAGAGCACGGGCATGAGCAGTCAGGATTTCTGCACGAAGCTGCTGGAACAGAAGCATGTGGCCATCATCCCCGGCGACGCCTTTGGCGCTTCCGGCGAAGGCTACGCCCGCATTTCCTACGCCTACAGCGTGGAGCATCTGAAGGAAGCGCTCCGGCGCATCCGGGAATTCCTGCAGGAAAACAGCATCTATCACGGCATCTGAGGAGGAACAAATGGCAAGGCTGAACTGCGTGACCGTTCTGGCCCCCGCAAAGCTCAATCTGGCGCTGGACGTGGTGGGCCTTCTGCCGAGCGGCTACCATGATCTGGACATGACCATGCAGGCCATTACCCTGTACGAGCGGGTGGTGCTGCGCCGCAGCCCCTACCTGAACCTGCGTCTGCCGGGCAGTCTGGTGGCCCCCAATAACAAAAACACTGCCATCAAGGCAGCGCTGGCCTTTTTTGACTACACCGGCCTTCTGGCGGGCGTGGACATCACCATCTATAAAAATACCCCGGTGCGGGCGGGCATGGCGGGCGGCAGTGCCGATGCTGCCGCTGTTCTGGTGGGCATGAACGAGCTGTACGGTGCGCACCTTTCCATGAGTGAGCTGTGCGCGCTGGGCGCAAAGATCGGTGCGGATGTGCCCTTTGCCCTGATGGGCGGCACCTGCCGGGTGCAGGGTGTGGGCGATTTTCTCAAGGCGCTGCCGCCGGTGCCGGAGTGCTGGTTCACGGTGGTGATGCCGGACTACGGCGTTTCCACCCCGGAGGCCTTTGCGGCCTATGACCGGGTGGGCAGCAGCATCCACCCGGACTGCGGAGCGCAGGAAGCCGCTATCCGTGCCGGAGATCTGGATGCCCTTTGCGCCGCCGCCGGCAATGCGCTGGAAGAGTGCAGCGGAGCAAAGGATACCGGGGCAATCAAGGCCCTGCTGCGGGAGCATGGCGCTGTCACCGCCCTGATGACCGGCAGCGGTGCGGCGGTGTTCGGCGTATTCCGGGACGAAGGGGCCGCACGGGCTGCTGCACAGGCCGCAAAGCGGCGCTGGAAGCAGGTGTACGTGGCGCAGCCTGACCGCGGCGGCGCACGGGTGAGCCGATAAAAATGCATAGACCTCCTTCCTACGGGGCATACTGCCCGCAAAGGAAGGAGGTCTTTTTTGTGCAGACCTTTTATAAAATCTGTCTGACCTTAATGATCGTGGGCGGCATCAACTGGGGCCTTGTGGGGCTGTTCCAATTCGATTTTGTGGGCTGGCTGCTGGGCGGCAGCGCATCCATCTGGTCGCGCATCGTGTTCACGCTGGTGGGCATTGCAGCCCTGTGCGGCATCCCGGGGCTTTTTACGGACGAAACGGATGAATGACCCTCTCAGTCAATGCCTACGGCATTGCCAGCTCCCCCGAAAGGGGGAGCTTTATTGTGCCTGTCCTCCAGAAGTAAAAAAGCTCTCCCTTCGGGAGAGCTGGCGCGTCAGCGCCTGAGAGGGTCAATGACAGGTGCTTTTGCTTGTTGACTCAATTACTGCTTCCGTCAAGATCATCCCAGCCTACCAGATCCGGCAGGGTGAGCGTCTCGTCGGAGCAGTGGGGGTGTGCACGCCGCTGGTCCTCGGCCATGGTGCGCACCACCTCGCGGGTGATCTCGCGGATGGCGGCGCAGTCCTCCGGCAGGTCGGTCTGGCTGCGGCCGGAGTGGGTAAACAGGATCTTACCCATGTGGCCCACCACCAGCGTCAGCGGCAGCTGCTGCGGAGCATTGCTGTTGTAGCGGTAGCCCTGCTCTTTGGCCGCTTTGTAGATGCGCTGGGCCGCAAAGCTCCAGCTCAGGATGCCGCGGGCCTGTTCTACGCCAAGGTAGCCGTACAGCACCCCCGGCGCGTCGCAGATGAGGGTGAAGGGAAACTCGGCCCCCTGCGTGGCTTTTGCCACCATGCGGGGAGAGGAACGCACCACGCAGGCCAGCCGCACGCCGCGCAGTCTGGGCAGGGTCTGCAGGTAGCGGGTCAGATATTCCCGGGTGACAGGGTGGTCAAAGGCAGGCAGGAAGATCATGACCAGAGGGTGCTCCCCTTCGCACAGCTTGTAAAAATCATTGCCCGGTGTGGTGGGGGTATCAAAGGTAAAGCGGGGGATGGAGGTGCCCACCAGATGTTCTGACTTCATGCCGCAATGCACATCCTTTCAAGATAATAAAAAATCCACACACTGCATCTCTGCAGAAAGTGCAGAGGACAGAGGTGGATGGATTGCTATAAAAAGATCCCGCCCGGTCGTCTGCGGTCAATCAAACCTACCCTTACGGACAGGTGGGTGCCCTGTCTCCGGGTTCGCGCTTCCTCATCGAGCCTTCATGGTCGCCCCATGACGGGGAGGTCTGCAATCCACCGGGGAACTCCAAGCTCCCGTTGAATGATTAGTAGGATCATATAAACCGCAACAAATCGAGCCGGGCAGGAAGTTTTGCCGGGTAATTTGTCTGGAATTATTCTTCGATGTCGTACTCGTCGCTCAGGCGCTCTTCAAACAGCTTGCCCAGCTCCAGCAGCAGCTCGTCGTCGTCCACGACGTCCAGATATTCGCCTTCATCATCCTCGCCAACGCTCAGGATGACCAGCTGAGCATTCTCAGCTTCCTCTTCGGTCTCGGCGTATTCCACAGCAGCCAGATAATGCACACCCTTGTGGTCCAGCGCATCGATCACCTCAAATGTGATCTCGTTGCCGTCCTCATCCTCCAGGGTCATCAGGTCGGGCTGATCTTCTTCGGTATTAGGGTTCTTGATTTCGTCAGACATAGATATTGTCTCCTGTATCGTGTCATAAAACGGGCTGTTTGTGCGCCGCCCGCTTGGCCTGCATATAGTGTAGCGTTTTTTTGCCTGCTCGTCAAGATGCTTTTTCGCACAGAAATTGTGCGGCAAATTTTCACGCATTTGCTCTCGCACTCTGCGGCAGAATATGATATACTATCCTCTGAATCTTCTGTGCACGGTGTGTCGTGCAGGTTACTATAGAGTATGGAGCGTGGGCGGAAATGATGCATAAAAAAAGATGGGCGGCGTTTGTGCTGGCAGCGGCGCTGGTGCTGACGGGCTGCAGTGCCGGGAGCTTTCTGCACTTTGGCAAAGGCAGCGGCGGCAGTACAGCCCAGAAAATCGACCGCCCGGCAGTGGAATCGGCAGAGCTGCAGTTTGCCCACCCTGCGGCGGGGGACACCATTGCGGTGTTCGATACCTCGGCAGGCGTGTTCAAGGCGGTGCTTTTCCCGGATAAGGCCCCGCAGGCCTATGATAACTTTGCAGGCCTTGTGCAGGCAGGCTACTACAACGGCCTGACAGTCTCCCGTGTGGAGAGCGGCTTTGTGGTGGAGGCCGGACAGGGGGCCGACGGCAGGGGCAGTACCATCTGGAACGGCAGCCGCTACCCGGCTGAGACCACCGACAGCCTGCACCATTATTCCGGTGCCCTGTGCATGGGCACGGATGCTTCCGGCGAGTGTGCCAGCGTCTTTTACGTGGTGCAGACCCTGCCGGGAGACCAGTCGGTGACGCAGGAGCTTGTGGACCAGATGAACAGCGCGGGCTACCGCGCGGAGGTGGTTTCGGCCTATCAGACCGCCGGCGGCGCGCCTTATCTTGACTACACCGATACCGTGCTGGGGCAGGTGTACGAGGGCATGGACGTGGTGGATGCCATCGGCCAGACCGCCGTGGACGAAAACCAGAAGCCCTGTGAGGACATCACCATCAACAGCGTGAGCATCGAGACATATCAGTGAACCAAAAGGCACCCGCAGCGTTCAAAACTGCGGGTGCTTTTTTATAACTCCTTCAGTCGCCTGCGGCGACAGCTCCCTCAAAGAGGGAGCCTTTGGCAAAACTGAAAACTTAGCCATACTGCCAAAGACACCTTACTTGAAGGAGCTTGTTTCGATGCCGTTTTTCTCCACGACCCTCCAGTGAAAATGCGTTTGTCGCGGCCCGCAGACCGCGACAAACGCGAAATTAAAAATAATTTTCCGCTGAATATGCCCAGAGCGCAGCGGAGGGCATTCCAAATCGTCCGGCCTTAAAACAAAATCAGATTTCCCCCGGGTGCTCCTTCCGCCATGCAAGATAATCGTCCAGAATGACGGTAGCGCTGACCGAATCCAGGATCTCCTTGCGCTTTGTGCCAAAGGTGCCGCTCTCGTCCAGAATGTCGGCGGCGGCGCAGGTGGTCTGGCGCTCGTCCCACATGCGCACCGGCAGGCCGCTCCAGATCTCGACCGTCTTTGCCAGCTTGCGGCTCTTGATGGCGCGTTCGCCCTCGGTACCATCCATGTTCAGCGGCAGGCCGATCACGATCAGCTCGGCTCCGATCTCCTTGGCCACTTCGCACACCCGGGCCGCTACCTTGTTGCGGGCTTTCAGGGTGATCTGCGGGGTGATGGCCGTTGTAAGGAACTCGGTGCGGTCACAGGTGGCAAGGCCGGTGCGGCTGTCGCCGTAGTCAACAGCTAAAATTTTCATACAGGCTTCCTCTCTTGTGTGGAATGTGTGGAAAAGTTTGTCGGTCCAAGTGTACCACAGCTGCAGGCTAAAAGGTAGAGAATCACACTTTTTTTGAGAGGATTTTCGTGTTACAATAAACACAGATCGTTTTTTTAGGAGGAAGTGCCCCATGCTCAAACTGGTTTTAGGCGGCTCCGGCAGCGGCAAGACCACCCTGCTCTATTCCCGCATCAAGGCCCGGGCCGAACAGGGCCGGCGCAGCATCCTTCTGGTGCCGGAACAGTTCACTTCCAGCACGGAGGGCCGCATCTACCGGGAGCTGGGCGATGCTCTTTCCGGCATGGTGGAAAGCTTTTCCTTTACCAGTCTGGCCGAGCGCATCCTCTCTGCCGAGGGCGGCGCGGCGGTGCAGACCCTTTCGGACGCGGGCCGCGCCGTGCTGGTGCGCCGCGCGCTGGAAGAGCTGCAGGATCATGTGCACTACTACTACCGCCACCGCCGCAGTGCGGCCTTCTGCCAGATGGCGGCCCAGACCATCGACGAGCTGAAAAGTGCCGGCCTTTCCGGCGCACAGCTGGCAGAGCTTGCGCCGGACTGCGGGCCGGAAAGCGGCAAGCTGAGCGAGCTGGCACTGATTTTTCAGGGGTACGAAACGCTGCTGGCGGGCACCGGCATGGACCCTGCCGACCGGCTGGAGCTGGCGGCTGACCGGCTGGAAGCCGCTCTTGCCCGGGGTGAACTGCCGGACTTTCTGCGGGAGCGGGAAGTGTTCATTGACGAGTTCGATACCTTCAACGCACCCAAAAAGCGGCTGATGGGCGCGATGCTGGCGGCGCTGCCCACCGTCACGGTGGCCCTGTGCGACGATGGTGCGCCCATGGTGCCGGGGGATATGGGGCTTTTTTCCGGCGCAAAGCAGGTGGCCGCACAGCTGCGGCAGCTGGCCCGCAAAAACGGTGCTGATGCGGCAGTGCCGGAGCTGCTGCGCCGCGACCTGCGCCATAAGGATGCGCCCGGACTTGCGGCTGTGACAGAGCTTTTGGAGACTGGCACCTGTGAGGTGCCGCCCGCTGCGCCGGAGGTGCGGTTGTTTGCCGCTGCCAGCCGGGAAGAGGAAGCCCGCTGCACCGCTGCGGCCATCCGCCGCCTGATGCGGCAGGGCGTGCGCTGCGGCAAAATGGCCGTGGTCTGCCGCAATATCCCGGATTACCGTGCGGCCATCCGATACGAGTTCCGCATGGCAGATATCCCGCTTTACTGCGATGAACCCACCACCCCGGAGTTCAGCGCCCCGGCTACGGCGGTGCGTGCACTGCTGGCACTGCTGCGCGGTGCGGATATGACCGAAAACCTGACCATTCTTGCCAAGACCGGCCTGTGCGCTCTGACCGAGCCGCAGGTCTGCGCGCTGGAAAACTATGCCTATACCTGGTCACCCAATGCGGCGGCATGGCGCACAAAATTTGAGAAAAGCCCCAAGGGCTTCGGCGAAAATGAACTGTCCGATGAGGATGCAAAAACGCTGGAGGATGCCGAGACTGCCCGCCAGCTGCTGGTAACAGCCGTGGACGAACTGCGCAGCAAGGTGCGGGGCGGCAGCGCCGAACAGATCAGCCGGGAACTGTATTTCTGCCTGAAAAAGCTGGGTGCAGAAGAGCAGCAGGCAGCGCTGGTGGAAGCCGTCCGCACTGCCCGGGGCATCCCGGCGGCAGAGGAAGCGGCCCGCGAGTGGAACGTGGTGATGCAGCTGCTCAACGAGATGGCCCACCTGTTGGGCGGGCAGGGTGTGACCTTTGCAGAATATGAGGACCTGTTCAGCCTGCTGCTGCGCTCTTCGGACCTTGGGCACATCCCGCAGACGCTGGATGCCGTGGTGCTGGCAAGCGCGGGCAAAATGCGTCTGGACGCGCCGGACTATGTGTTCGTGCTGGGCCTTGCGGAGGGCGAATTTCCCTGTGCACCGTCCGAGACGGGCCTTCTGACCCACGCCGACCGCGATGTTCTGATGGCAAAGCAAATCGATCTGCCGGACTGCTTTGAGAACCGCGTGGTGCGCGAGCAGGTGTGCGTTTACAAAGCCCTCACCGCACCGGCAAAGGGGTTGTGGCTCAGCTGGCCCAAGGGGCAGGGCAAGACCCTGTGCGCAGCGCTGGAACCCATCGTGGAGGCCCTGCACCCGGCGGCACCGGAGCTGGAGCTTCCCGACCTTGCAGCCACCCCCGCCGATGCACTGGATACGCTGGGCGGCTGGCCGCTGACCGACACGGAACGCGCCAGCCTGACTGAGGCGCTGCGCCTGCCGCAGACGGATGCACCCCGGGGCCTTGCTCTGCTGCAGCGCATGGAGGAGGACCCGCCCCGGCAGGTGAACGACCTGTCTGCGCTGAGCGGCCTGCTGGGGCAGCGGCTGCGCATCTCGCCCAGCCAGCTGGAAAAATACTATACCTGCCGTTACGGCTATTTTTTGCAGTATGTGCTGGGCCTGAAGCCCCGCAGACGGGCCGAGCTTTCTGCCGATCAGAGCGGCACCCTGATGCACTGGGTGCTGCAGATGGCGCTGGACCCGCACCCGGATGCGGATAATCCCTGCGCCGGGCTGGCCCCATTTCTGGAGCTGGACGATGATGCCATGGCAGGCCTTGCCAGCCTGCTGGTGGACGAATATGCAAAGCGTTATCTGCCGGAGGATACGGCCCGGTTCGCCTATCTGCTCTCCCGCCTTAAAAAGAGCATGACCGGCCTTTTGTGCTACCTGCGGGACGAACAGAGGCAGTCCTGCTTCCACCCGGCAGCCTGTGAGCTGCGCATCGGCTCCGGGGAGGACGCCGTGCCCGGGCAGGTGTATCATCTCTCGGACGGGCGCACCGTGCAGCTGGTGGGCACGGTGGACCGCGCCGACGAGTGGGTGGAGGAAGACGGCACCCGCTGGGTGCGGGTGGTGGACTATAAGACCGGCACCAAAAAGCTGAACCTGAAAGAGGTATACTGCGGGCTGGACTGCCAGATGCTTTTGTATCTGTTCAGCCTGACGCGGGATAAGAGCGGCCGCTTTACCGGTGCGGAACCGGCAGGCGTGCTGTATCTGCTGGCAGACCCGGCCCCCAAGACCACCAACCGCCAGCAGGCACAGCAGGACGTGCAGTACGAGCTGGACGGCCTTGTGAGGGACGAGCAGAAGGTGTTCGATGCCATGGATGCGGATGAGACGGGCCGCTACCTGCCCTTTGGCTACCGCAACGGTGTACCCAGCCCCAGCCAGAAGGATAAGCGTGCCGATATTGCAAAGCTCAACCGCATCCAGCTGCATCTGGATGATCTTGTCACCCAGATGGGCCAGCAGCTTTACGATGGGCAGATCGCTGCGGAACCGCTGGTGGCAGGCGCAGGCAGGAACCCCTGCGTCTGGTGCGACTACAGCTTTATCTGCTGCCACGAGACCGGCATCGGCGAGCGGGCACTGGAAGCCCCGGCCAAACCCTTTGAGCCGGAAGAGACTGAGAACGAGAAGGAAGGTGAGCAGGCGTGAGTGAACCCAAATGGACTCCGGCCCAGCGGGCCGCCATTGAGGACCGGGGTGGTGCGCTGCTGGTAAGCGCAGCGGCGGGCAGCGGCAAAACAGCCGTGCTGACCGAACGCGCCGTGCGGCTCATCACCGATCCGGACCACCCGGTGGATGCGGACAAACTGCTCATCGTCACCTTTACCAATGCGGCGGCGGCAGAGCTGCGGGCACGCATCGGGCAGGCACTGCTGCGGCTCAGCCAGCAGCAGCCCCACAACACGAGCCTGCGCCGCCAGCGGATGCTTTTGCAGCGCGCACCCATCTGCACCATTGACGCGTTCTGTCTGGACCTGCTGCACAAGCACTTTCAGGCACTGGACATCCCGCCGGATTTTGCCCCGGCAGACCCCGGCAGCGTGGAGGTGCTGCGGGCTTCGGCGCTGGCCGAAACGCTGGAAAATGCCTACCGCGACCCGGACTTCTGTGCCTTTGCAGACCTTTACGGAAAGGGCCGCACCGATCAGGCCGCAGGCAATACCATCCTGCATGTGTACGATTTTCTGCGCGCTCTGCCGGACTACGACCGCAGGCTGGACGAATATCTGACACCATGGCAGCGGGAAAACGGCTTTGCTTTTACCTGCTGGCATGATCTGCTGCTGGCGGAAGCGGCCCGCTGCGCAAAGGCCGCGCGGGAACTGCTGACGGCAGCGCTGGCAGACTGTAAGGAAGATTTTGTCCTTGCACAGGCACAGGCCGAGGAAAAAGGCAAGACCGCTGCGTCCAAGGCAAAGGCCGTGGCCGGTGTCAACGATAAATTTGCAGAGCCGCTCTCCCGGCTGGAAAGCGCCGCCGCCCTGCTGGGCGAGGTGGAACGGCTGGCTGCGGCAGGGCAGTGGACACCGCTGTACGATAAGCTGACACCCTATGTGCTGGGCATGGAGGAGATGCCCGGCTTCAAGGGCATGAAAAAACGGCTGACCGGCGATCATAAGGCGGCGGTCAGGACCCGCGCAGACGAAGCCGCCAAGCTGTTTGAGCACATTACGGAGCTTGTCTCCTGCAGCGAGGAGGAAGCCGAAGCGGACCGCAGAGCGGCCCTGCCCCGGCTGCGGGCGCTGTTTGCCGCCGTGCGGGATTTTGATGCCCGCTTCTCGGCAAAGAAAAAGGAGCGCAAGCTGCTGGAATTCAGCGATTTTGAGCATCAGGCCCTGCGGCTGCTGCGCACACCGGATGGCGTGTGCACCCCGCTGTGCCAGAGCATCCGGCAGAACTATGCCGCTGTGATGGTGGACGAATATCAGGACACGAACGCTTTGCAGGATGCCATTTACCGCTGCCTTGCTTCCCCGGCGGGGGATGACCTGTTCCTTGTGGGCGACCTGAAGCAGAGCATCTACCGCTTCCGTCAGGCCGACCCAAGCATCTTCCGGACGAAGCTGGATGTCTGGGCCCCTCTGCCCGGCGGCACGGCACGGCCCCGCCCGGCAGAGGGAACGCCGGGCAACGATGCGCTGCTGGCGCTGGATGCCAACTTCCGCTCCGCCCCGCAGGTGGTGGCAGGCATCAACTTTATCTTTGAACAGCTCATGACCCCCCAGCTGGGCGATACGGCTTACGGCGACGGCCAGCGGCTGGTGTGCGGTGCACCCGGCGAATACGCCGGCAGCGTGGAAGCGCACTTCCTGCCCGACGACACCGCTGAGACCGACGCGGCGTGGATCGCCCAGCGCGTTGAAGAACTGGTGAAAAACGGCGAACCAGTGCGGGACGGCAGCTCCACCCGCCCGGTGCAGTACGAGGATTGCTGCATCCTGCTGGCGGCGCGCGGCGACTTCCTCGCTTATGAGGAAGCGCTCACGGCCCGGGGCATCCCGGTGTATGCGGATGCGCGCGAAAACCTGATGGAAGCAGCGCACATCCGGCCGCTGATCTCGCTTTTGAAGGTCATCGACAACCCGGCGCAGGATATCTACCTTGCCGCCGCCATGCTGGGGCCGATGTTCGGCTTTACGGACGACGACCTTGTACGCCTGCGTGCCCAGAGCGCTGCAATGCAGAAAAAGGCGCAGGAGGAACAGGGCGCGAAGGAAACGGGCAAAAGGGCTTCCCGCATGAGTCTGTACGGCGCAGTGCTGCAGGTGGTGCAGAATGACGATGAAACGCCGTTCACCCGAAAGGTGAAAGACTTTTATGACCGGCTCACCGCACTGCGGCGCATGGCCCGCAGTGCCCCGGCAGAACAGCTGCTGGAAGAGATCTTTGTCTCCACCGGCTATCTTGCTGCGCTGGGCGTACTGGAAAACGGTGCGCACCGCCGGGAAGATGCCCGGCGCTTTGCGGCTTTCTGCGCACAGACCGGTGCAAACGGCATCTCGGCGCTGGTGCGTGCCATCGACGCGGCGGCGCAGGCCGGTTCTACCGGGCAGGACACTGTGCCCGGCGGTGCGCGACCTGGCTGTGTGACCATTATGACCATCCATCGCTCCAAGGGTCTGCAGTTCCCGGTGGTGTTCGTGGGCAACACGGCCCGGCACTTTAACCTGAGCGACACTTACCAGCCGGTGCTGCTGCACCGGGAATACGGCGCGGGCCTGCGCCTGCGCCCGGAACAGGGCGAGAGCATGTACAAGACTGCAGCCTACGCTGCTCTTGCCAGCGTCCATGCGCAGGAAACACGCAGCGAGCAGATGCGCCTTTTATATGTGGCGCTCACCCGTGCACAGGATAAGCTGATCCTCACGGTGCCGCTGGGCATGACCAAGACCGGCAATCCCTTTGCCAAGGCGGCAGCATTCCTTGCTGCGGGCGCGGGAGAAACGCTGAACCAGCAGGCGGGCAGCTTTGCCGACTGGCTGCGTGCAGCGCTGCTGGTGCATCCCTTCGGCGGGCCGCTGCGGCGGCTGGCAGGAGATCTGGAACTGCCCTTTGTGTTTACGGAAAGCGAGATCCTGATCACGGTGCAGGAAGCTCAGCCGGAGCCGGAAACACCGGAACAGGAACCGGAAGCGGCAGAGCCTGTCCCGGCAGACCCGGCATTGGTGGCTCAGCTGCAGGAGGGCTTTGCATGGCGGTATCCGGCGGCAAAACTGGCTGCGGTGCCCGCCAAGGTCAGCGTGACCAGCATCGTGCACAAGGCCGAGCAGACCACGCTGGAACGCCCTGCCTTTCTCTCCAAAGACGGCCTGACTGCCGCCGAGATGGGCACGGCTCTGCACGCTTTTCTGGAACATGCGGACTTTGCCTCCCTTGCTGCTGCCAAAGCGGCGGGCACGCTGGAGGAAGCCATCCTTGCAGAGCGTCAGCGGCAGGTGGACACCCGGCTGGTGGCCCCGGAAATTGCGGAAAAACTCAATGCAGGCCGCATCCGCCGCTTTGCCGAGAGCGAAGCCTTTGCAAAGATCTGCGCAGCCGAAAAGGTGCTGCGGGAGCTGGCCTTCATCACGGCGCTGCCCGCGTCGGCCGTGCTGACGGCACAGGGAGCTTCCGCGCAGGAAGCCGCCGCCGTGCAGGATGAGCAGGTGCTGGTGCAGGGCATTGCAGACCTTGTGCTGGTGTTCCCGGATCATCTGGAACTGCTGGATTACAAGACCGACCGCCGCAAGACCGAAGCGGACTTCCTGAGCGCTTACCGCCCGCAGCTGAACCTCTATGCCCTTGCCATCGATAAGCGCTTTGCGCCGAAGAAGGTAACGTATAAGGGCATCTACTCGCTGGAGCTGGGGAGGCTGATCGAAGCATAAGGAAAACCCTCTCAGGCATCGCCTGCGGCGCTGCCAGCTCTCCCGAAGGGCGAGCTTTGTGCAATAACCGGAAAGTTTGCCTTCTCGGTAAAAGCTCCCCCATTCGGGGGAGCTGGCGCGTCAGCGCCTGAGAGGGTTCAAAAGTCATATTTTTCCCGCAAAACGCATAAAAAGTGCTTGACAGCGCTTTCTGCCTGTGGTAAAATAACCGGGTAAAGAAAGCAGCTACGGCCTGTGCCGCGCTCGCCTTGCGAGGGAAAGATCCCCCGGGCTATACCTGAAGGCAGTTCATTGTGAGTGGACTGCGGCTTTGAGTGAATTTTTGCGCGGCTGTCCTGAAAATGGGCGGCCGCGTTTTCTATGCCAAATATTGCAACAAAATGGATTTTGTTTGGAGGTGCATTCATTATCGCTACCGCTGGAAAGTCGAAGGAACTGGAGATCAACGGTCAGATCCGTGACCGTGAGGTCCGTCTGATCGGTGCAGACGGCGAGCAGAAGGGCGTTGTGTCCATTCAGGTGGCCATGCGCGCTGCTGAAGATGCTGGTCTGGATCTGGTCAAGATCGCACCGCAGGCTGTTCCGCCTGTGTGCAAGGTGCTGGATTACGGCAAGTACCGTTTTGAACAGCAGAAGAAGGAGAAGGAAGCCAAGAAGAACCAGAAGGTGGTCGAAGTTAAAGAGACCCGCCTTTCGCTCAACATTGACACCAACGACTTCAATACCAAGCTGAACCAGACTGCCAAGTTCCTGGCAGCTGGCCACAAGGTTAAGGTTTCGATCCGCTTCCGCGGCCGTGAAATGGCGCACAGTGCTCTGGGCGCAGACGTGCTGAAACGTTTTGCCGAGGCTCTGCCTCAGGCATCCACCGATAAGCCGCCGGTGCTCGAGGGCCGCACGATGTCCATTCTGCTGATCCCGAAACCCAATAAGGACTAATTTTAGGAGGAAACTAAAATGGCTAAGATGAAACTGAAGACGCACTCCGGCGCTAAGAAGCGCTTTAAGCTGACCAAGAACGGCAAGATCAAGCGCGGCCACGCATTCCGCAGCCACATCCTGACCAAGAAGACCACCAAGCTGACCCGTGGCTACCGTCAGCCCAGCTACGTTGATAAGACCAACGCAGCTACCATCAAGAGCATGCTGCCCTACGCCTAAGAGCGAGCCGCAGGCAAACACATTCTATTGAGACAACTAAAGGAGATATAAAAAATGGCACGTATCAAGGGCGCAACCATGACTCACAAACGTCGTAAGAAGATGCTGAAGCTGGCCAAGGGCTTCTACGGCTGCAAGAGCAAGCACTTTAAGATGGCCAAGCAGCAGGTCATGAAGAGCGGCAACTACGCTCTGGCTGGCCGCCGCATGAAGAAGCGTCAGTTCCGCAACCTGTGGATTTGCCGCATCAACAACGCAGTTCGTCCTCTGGGCATGAACTACTCCACCTTCATGGCTGGTCTGAAGAAGGCTGGCATCGAGCTGAACCGCAAGATGCTGTCTGAGATGGCTATTAACGATCCCAAGAGCTTTGCAGCTCTGGTCGAGACCGTCAAGAACGCCTGATTAGGAACTTGAATCGTGACGCCCGCGCGTATACGCGGGCGTCCGTTTTGTATCCGGGGTTCTTACGGCAGGGGAACATGTTTTTCAGGGCAGCGCCCTGCCGCAGGAACGCTTTGTGGCAGACGCTGCCCTTTTTGCATTTTTTGAACAAGACGGCAGACTACTTTTTGAACGACAGTACAGCGAAAGGTTGAATACACACGATGGACGAAAAAATCACCAGCCGGGAAAACGCAAAGATCAAATACGCCTGCCGCCTTTCTTCCAGCGCGGCATTCCGCCGCAGCGAGGGCCGCTTTCTGGCCGAGGGCCGCAAGCTCTGCCCGGAGCTTGCCCGCGGTGCGCAGCTGGAGACCTTATTTTATACGGAGAGCGCTATGGCAAAGTGCCCGGAGCTTGCCGGGCTGCCCGGTGAACACTACCTTGTGGAAGACCATGTGGCCGATAAGCTGGCCGATGTGGGCACCCATCAGGGAGTGTTCGGCGTGTTCCGCACCCCGGTGCACACACTGGACGAGGTGAAGACCGGCGGGCGGTATCTGGCGCTGGAACGGGTGCAGGACCCCGGCAATGTGGGCACCCTGCTGCGCTCTGCTGCGGCCTTTGGTTTTGACGGTGTGATCCTGAGCGACGGCTGTGCCAGTGTGTATGCCCCCAAGACCCTGCGGGCTTCCATGGGAGCCGCCGTGCGCATCCCGGTGATCGAAGCCGGTGCCATGCCCGATGCCATCACCCAGCTGCGCGCAAAGGGAATCACCTGCCTTGCTGCCGCGCTGTACAAGTCTCAGCCGCTGAGCGCGGCGCAGGCAAGCTACCCCGGCGGCGTTTGCGTCGTCATCGGCAGCGAGGGTCAGGGCCTGACCGATGAGACCATTGCTGCCTGCAGCAGCACGGTGCGCATCCCCATGACCGACCGGGTGGAAAGCCTGAACGCCGGCATTGCGGGCAGCATCCTGCTGTGGCATTTCCGGGAGGAAAGCCTATGAGCGGCCTTGCAGGGCAGACCAGCCTTTTCCCGCCGGAGCCTGCCCCGGATCCGCTGCTGTGCTGGCTGTGGCTGGCCCATGTGCTTGGCCCGGCCAGCGTTCACGCGGGCCGTGTGCTGGATGCCTTTGGCGGTGCACAGGAAGCATGGGAGGCTCGCGATACGGCAGAATTTCGTCTTGCAGCGGGAGAGGCAGCAGCTCTGCGGGCGCAGCAGCTGGCCCCGGAACAGTACCACCCGCTGGTGATGCGGTGCGATGATCTGGGTGTGCGCATCCTGCCGTTTGACGATCCGGACTATCCGCTGGCGTTTTCCCGCATCCCGGATATGCCGCTGGTGCTCTACTGCACCGGCGATCCGCTCTGGCTCAACGAGCCGGGCGCGGTGGGCATCGTGGGCAGCCGCAAGCCTACCGAATACGGCTTGAACGCAGCGGCGGACATTGGCGGGGAACTGGCCCAAAGCGGCGCTTTGATCGTCAGCGGCCTTGCGGACGGGCTGGACAGCGCCGGGCACCGCGCTGCTGTCAAAAACAACTGCCCTACCATTGCTGTGATGGGCGTGCCCATCGACCGCACCTATCCTGCGGCCAATGTGGTGCTGCGGCACAAGATCGAGCAGAAGGGCTGCGTGATCAGTGAGTACCCGCCCCGCAGTGAGGGCGTTGGCCCAAATGGATTTTTGCAGCGCAACCGGCTCATTGCGGCGCTCAGCTCTGCATTGCTGGTGGTGGAAGCGCAGGAAAAAAGCGGCACCATGTCCACTGTGTCTCACGCCGAACGCTATGGCAAGCCGGTGTTCGCGGTGCCAGGCAGCATCTACTCGCCCAATTCCGCAGGCACAAACGGCCTTTTGCGGGACGGCAGAGCGCGTGCCGTGTGTTCTGCTGCTGACCTGCTTGGCCCGCTGGGCCTGCGCCGGCAGAGCGCAGCGGCGGTGACGGCAAAGCAGCCGGAGCCTCTGAGCGAGAACGAGCGGAAGGTGCTTTCCTGCATTGGGCCGCAGCCCCTTGGCATTGAGGAGCTTTGCGTGCGCAGCGGCCTGCCCACAGCGGTGCTGTTGGGCACCCTGATGAAGCTGGAGCTTTCCGGCCGGGTGCTGTGCATGCCGGGCAAGCGGTATGTGATAAAATAGTATAATTTCTGCTGGCGCAGCACACAACAGCTGTGGTATGATATAAAAATAGAGAATCCCGTACTGTGCGGTTGCACAGTGCGTTCCTGATAGAGAAGAAAGAAAATTTGAAATGGGAGTAAACTCGAATGGCGAAACTGGTTATCGTGGAGTCGCCTGCTAAGGCGAAAACCATTGGCAAGTATCTGGGCGATGATTACGAGGTCACCGCAAGCATGGGCCATATCCGTGACCTGCCCGCTTCCCAGCTGGGCATCGATGTGGAGCACGGCTATGCCCCACAGTACATCAGCATCAAAGGCAAGGAAAAGCTCATCAAGGAATTGAAGAGCAAGGCCAAACACGCAGACGGCGTGCTGCTGGCAACCGACCCGGACCGTGAGGGCGAAGCCATCAGCTGGCATCTGGCAAACATTCTGGGGCTGGACCCCCACGAGCCGAACCGCGTGACCTTTGACGAGATCACCAAAAAGGGCGTGAAGGAGGGCATGGCCCATCCCCGCGCCATCGACGAAGATCTGTTCAACGCACAGCAGGCCCGCCGTGTGCTGGACCGTCTGGTGGGCTACAAGCTCAGCCCGTTCCTCTGGCGCAAGGTGCGCCGGGGCCTTTCCGCAGGCCGCGTGCAGAGCGTGGCCGTGCGCCTGATCGATGACCGCGAAAAGGAGATCGAGAGTTTCAAGCCCGACGAATACTGGAACGTGGATGCCACCCTCGGCGCAGGCCACAAGAGTTTTACCGCCCGGCTGGCCACCGATGCCAGCGGCAAAAAGCTGCTGCCCAAAAGCGAAGCCGAGGCCCGCGCCATTGAAAAGGGTCTGGAAGGGGCCGAGTACGTGGTGGCAGAGCTGAAAAAGGGCAAGCGGGCAAAGCAGCCCACTCCGGCTTTTATCACCAGTACCCTGCAGCAGGAGGCATCCCGCCGCTTGGGCTTTACGGCCACCCGCACCATGCGCGCTGCCCAGACCCTGTACGAAGGCGTGGACATTGCAGGCCACGGCACCATGGGTCTGATCACCTACATGCGTACCGACAGCCTGCGCATCTCGGATGAAGCCGTTGCCGCCGCAAAGGAATATATCGCAGGGGCCTACGGTGAAGCCTATATCTGCCCCTACAAGCGCACATGGAAGACCAAGAGCGCCACTGCCGCACAGGATGCCCACGAGGCCATCCGTCCCTCGGTGCCGTCCCTGACACCGGACGAGGTGGACAAGAGCATCAGCGGCGACACAGCAAAGCTCTACCGCATGATCTGGAGCCGCTTCATGGCCAGCCAGATGGCAGACTGTCAGCAGGACACCGTGTCCGTCACGGTCAGCGCGGCGGACTACCGTTTCAAGGCCAGCGGCTATACCGTTACCTTTGACGGCTTCACCGTCCTGTACGAGGAAGCCACCGACGAAAAGGAAAAGAAGGAGACCGCCCTGCCTCCGCTGGAGCAGGGTCAGGTGCTGAAGCTGCGCGACCTGAAGAGCGAGCAGAAGTTCACCCAGCCGCCCGCCCGCTACACCGAAGCGACCCTCATCAAGGCACTGGAAGAAAACGGCATCGGCCGTCCTTCCACCTACGCACCCATTATCACCACCATCATCGACCGCGGCTATGTGGAGCGCGACCAGAAAAAGCTCAAGCCCACCCTGCTGGGCCGGGCGGTGGATGGCCTGATGCTGGAGCAGTTCCCCCACATCGTGGATGTGGACTTCTCCGCCCAGATGGAAAAGAATCTGGATAAGATCGAGAGCGGCAAGGCCGACTGGCACAAGACGGTGGATGACTTCTATCAGGGCTTTGCGGCAAGCCTCGAGCAGGCCGAAAAGAACATGGAAGGCAAGAAGGTCAAGGTGCCGGACGAGCCTTCCAGTGAGGTATGCGACCTGTGCGGCCGGCCCATGGTCATCAAGGTGGGCAAGTACGGCAAGTTTTTGGCCTGCAGCGGCTTCCCGGAGTGCCGGGGCACAAAGCGGCTGGTCAAGGATACCGGCGGCATCTGCCCCAAGTGCGGCAAAGGCCGTATGCTGGAGCGCAAAAGCTCCAAGGGCCGCATCTATTATGGCTGCGAGCGCTACCCGGACTGCGACTTTATGACATGGGACATGCCGGTGCCCACCAAGTGCCCCAAGTGCGGCAGCACCATGTTCCGCAAAGGCTCCAAGCTGTATTGTGCAAAGGAAGGCTGCGGCTACGAGATGCCGGTGCCGAAAAAGGACTAAAAGGATAAAACTATGAACTATAAAGTAACCGTGCTGGGCGCTGGTCTTGCGGGCTGTGAAGCCGCCCTCTGGCTGGCTGGCAAGGGCGTGCAGGTAGACCTGTACGAACAGAAGCCCGTGCATTTTTCGCCCGCACACAAAAGCGCAGGCTTTGCAGAGCTGATCTGCTCCAACAGCCTGAAAGCTGAGCGGCTGGACTCTGCTTCCGGCCTGCTGAAGGAAGAGATGCGGCGGATGGGCAGCCAGCTGCTGAACGCCGCCGAGACGGCCCGCGTGGCCGCTGGCGGTGCGCTGGCGGTGGACCGCGATGCATTCAGCGCCGAAGTGACCCGCATGGTGGAAAGCTGTGAAAATATCACTGTCCACCGGGAGCAGGTGGAACACATCGATGCATCTGCCCCCATTCTGGTGGCTACCGGCCCATTGACCGACGGCGCACTGGCCGATGAGATCGGGGCCTTGACCGGGGACGAGCGGCTGCACTTCTACGATGCCGTGGCCCCCATCGTCACCGCCGAAAGTCTGGACTACAACAAGGTGTTTGCCGCCTCCCGCTATGACCGGGGCGAGGCCGACTACCTGAACTGCCCCTTCAACAAGGAAGAGTACGAGAATTTCCACGCAGCTCTCGCTTCGGCAGAGCGTGCCCCGCTGCACGACTTTGACACCGGGGCCGAGCAGTCTGCTCAGCCCGACCCGGATGCCCACGGCAAAAAGGCCGATACCGTCACCGTGTATGAGGGCTGTATGCCCATCGAGATCATGGCCGCTCGCGGTGCCGACACCATGCGCTTCGGCCCGCTGCGCCCGGTGGGCCTTGTGAATCCCAACACCGGCCACCGCCCATGGGCCAATGTCCAGCTGCGGGCCGAGAACAAGGAGCGCACCCTGTATAACATCGTGGGCTTCCAGACCAACCTCAAGTGGGGAGAGCAGAAGCGGGTGTTCAGCATGATCCCCGGGCTGGAAAATGCCGAGTTCGTGCGGTACGGTGTCATGCACCGCAACACCTTCCTCGATGCGCCCCGGGTGCTCAGCGCCCAGCTGTGTCTGAAAGAACACCCCAATGTGTTCTTTGCAGGGCAGATCACCGGCTTTGAGGGCTATATGGAAAGCGCTGCCTGCGGCCTGCTGGCGGCCCGCAGCCTGTATGCCCGGCTGGAAGGCAAAGAGCTGCCCGCCCCGCCTGTGGATACTATGTGCGGTGCGCTGGTGCAGTACCTGACCACCGAGAACAAGCACTTCCAGCCCATGGGCGCGAATATGGGCATCCTTCCTCCGCTGCCGGAGGAGAGCCGCCCGCGGGACAAGCGCCTGCGTTACATGGCACAGGCCCAGCGCGCTGTTGCCAGCTTCCAGCACTGGCTGGATGAAACTTCTCTTTAAGAAGGGAGAAAAGCTATGAAAATTATCGTGGACATGATGGGCGGCGACAACGCCCCTCTGGCTGTGCTGGAGGGTGCCGCACAGGCCGTGAAAGAGTACGGCATCACCGTCGTAGGTGTGGGCGACGAAGCGCTGGTGCGCAAGACCGCACAGGAGAACAGCATTCCGCTGGACGGCATTGAGCTGGTGAACTGCACCGAGGCCATCGACATGTGCGATGAGCCTGCCCGTGCCATCCGCCAGAAGAAGGATTCCTCCATCGTGGTGGGCCTGAACATGCTCAAGGACGGCAAGGGCGATGCCTTTGTTTCCGCCGGCAGCACCGGTGCGCTGCATGTGGGCGCAAGCCTGATCGTGCGCACCCTCAAGGGCATCAAGCGCCCGGCTCTGGCTACCATGGTGCCCGCCAAAAAGCAGGCTTATCTGCTGCTGGACTGCGGTGCCAATGTGGAGTGCCGCCCCGAGATGCTGGCAGCTTTTGCCGTGATGGGCAGCTGCTATGTGAACAGGGTGGAGGGCCGCCGCAGCCCCAGCGTGGCGCTCGCCAACAACGGTGCGGAGGAGAGCAAGGGCACCCCCATGCTCAAGGAAGCCCACCAGCTGCTCAAGACCACCCCCGGCATCCGCTTTGTGGGCAATATTGAACCCCGCGATGTGCCTAATGGCGAAGTGGACGTGGTGGTGTGCGACGGCTTCACCGGCAACGTCATCCTCAAGCTGACTGAGGGCGTGGCAAAAATGCTGCTGGGCATGCTGAAGCAAATGTTCCTCGCAAACCTCGGCGGCAAGCTGGCCTACCTGCTGCTCAAGGGCAGCGTGGCAGACCTGAAGCATCAGATGGACAGCGAGGAGTACGGCGGCGCACCCTTCCTGGGGGCCAAGCAGCCGGTCATCAAAGCCCACGGCTCTTCCAAGGCCAAGGGCATCAAGAACGCCATCCGTCAGGCAAAGATCTGCGTGGAGAACGATCTGTGCGGCACCATGCAGTCTGCGCTGGACGAGCTGGCTGCGGCACAGAAAACTGAGGAATAAGGGAAGCGGGCTTGCCCTCTCCGTCATTGCTTCGCAATGCCACATTCCCCACTCTGTCGCTATTGCGACATCTCTCCCCGGCCGGGGAGAGTCTTTCCTCAGAGTGAGAGGCTTTGGCAGTTCGTGCAGACTGCATCGATTTGCCAAGGGCTCCCCCTTTGGGGGAGCTGGCGAACGGACGTGAGCCTGAGAGGGCGAGGATGCTGACCATCAATAAGGGAGCTAAAACATATGAGCCATCAGTTGGAAACAATTATTGGTTATAAGTTCAAAAACCCGGAGCTGCTGGAGATCGCGCTCACCCATACCAGCTATGCCAACGAGAGCCGCACCCCGGTCAAGCACAACGAGCGGCTGGAATTTCTGGGCGACAGCGTGCTGCAGATCGTCTCGGCAGACTATCTGTTCCACGCCTATGCCGACCGGCCGGAGGGCGATCTGACCCGCATCCGCGCCAGCCTTGTCAGCGAGGGTGCACTGTTCCAGTTCGCGCAGGAGATCGATCTGGGCGAGTACCTGCGCCTTGGCCGCGGCGAGGAGCGCTGCGGCGGACGCACCCGCCCCAGCGTGGTGTCCGATGCGTTTGAAGCGCTGATCGCGGCTTTGTATCTGGATGGCGGCATGGATGTGGCCCGCAGCTTCATCCTGCCCTTTATCACCGAGGGCAAGCACGCCGAGGCTGACTACAAGACCCGCCTGCAGGAGATCGTGCAGCAGAACCCGGAAGAGCGGTTGAGCTATGTAGTAGAAAGCGAGTCCGGCCCGGATCACGACAAGCATTTCGTGGTGGCTGTGCGGTTCAACTCTGACCGCGTGGCCCGTGGCGAAGGCCGCAGCAAAAAGGCCGCTGAGCAGTGCGCCGCAAAAGAAGCGCTCAAGCTGCTGGGCGTGATAAAGGAAAAGTAAATGGTATTCAAGGAACTGGAGATCCAGGGCTTCAAGAGCTTTCCCGATAAAGTCAAAATTCGGTTCGACGCAGGCGTTACTGGCGTGGTAGGTCCCAACGGCTCCGGCAAGTCGAACCTTTCGGACGCAGTGCGCTGGGTGCTGGGCGAGACCAGCTCCCGCCAGCTGCGCGCGGCAGGCAAGATGGAGGACGTGATCTTCGGCGGCACCCGGCGGCGCGGAGCCATGGGCTTTGCGCAGGTGCGGCTGACGCTGGATAACGCAGACCACACCTTTGATGTGGATGCGGACGAAGTGACCATTGGCCGCAAATATTACCGCTCCGGCGACAGCGAGTATACCATCAACGGGCAGGTGTGCCGGTTGAAGGATGTGTACGAACTTTTGCTGGATACCGGCATTGGCCGCGACGGCTACTCGGTCATCGGGCAGGGCCGCATTGCGGAGATCGTGGCCGCAAAAAGCAGTGAGCGCCGCGAGATCTTTGAGGAAGCCTGCGGTATTGCCAAGTACCGCTACCGCAAGACCGAGGCAGAACGCCGCCTTGCTGCGGCGGGCGAAAACCTTGAACGCCTGCGGGACATCCTTGGCGAGCTGGAAAGCCGGGTAGGCCCGCTGGAAAAAGAGAGCGCCAAGGCAGAAAAGTTCCTCGAGCTGGCCGCACAGCGCAAAACGCTGGAAGTGACCCTGTGGACCGACGGTGTGCACCGCGCGCGTGAAGCCGTGCGCCAGCAGGTGCGGGACTACGAGACAGCACAGGCCGACTACGAGCGCTTTGACCGGGAGACGAAAGCCGCCGAGCAGGAGGCTGAGGAGATCCGGATGCAGGCACAGCAGCTTACGGTTGCTGTTGAGCGCCTGAATGGGGATATCCGCAGCATCACCGAGCAGATCAGCGGGTCGGAGAGCCGTATCGCTGTGCTGGAAAACGACATCCTCCGCAACGAGGAGAGCGCCGCATCCCTGAAGGAAGAGATCAGCGCCGGGGAACAGGACAGCACCGAGGCACAGGCCGCCTTGCAACGCCACCGGGCCGTGGCAAAGACCATGGAAGCGGAGGGCGAAAAGCTGGCGGCAGAGATCGATGCGCTGAACGCGGAGATCGCACGTCTGACCGATGCTAGCAGTGCCAGCGGTGCCCGCAAGGATACCCTGAAAGCAGAACTTGCCGGCCTGACAGCCCGGCGCACCGAAGCGCAGGTGGCGCAGGCCGCTGCCGAAGCTGCCGGGGAAACAGCCCGCCAGCGCCTGCCTGCCCTTGAGCAGAGCGTGCAGGAAAGCACCGCCCAGCGGGACGAAGCAAAGCAGGATCTGGACGACACCATCAAGTATCGCCGGATGCTGGAAGAAAACGAGAAGCAGCTGGCAAATGTCCGTTCCGGCGTGGAACTCAAGCTGAAAGGCCGCAAGGCTGCGCTGGACGATGCCGACGCAGCAGAGCAGTGCCTTGGCCGTGAGCTGGATGCGGCCCGCCAGCGCCTTTCCGTGCTGCGGGAACTGGAAAAGAACATGGACGGCTACCAGAACTCGGTCAAGGCCGTCATGCGTGCTGCCGGTGCCCGCCGCCTGCGGGGCATCATCGGGCCGGTGTCCGCCATCTTAAAGGTGGAGCCGGGCTGTGAAGTGGCTGTGGAAACAGCTCTGGGCGGTGCGCTGCAGAACATCGTGGTAGAGAACGAAGCCGCTGCCAAAGCGGCCATTGCCCTGCTGCGCAATGACAATGCAGGCCGCGCCACCTTCCTGCCGCTGGATACCGTCCAGCCCGGCGTGTTCCGTGGCCGACTCTCCGGTACGGCACGGCTTGCCTCCAGTCTGGTGCAGGCCGACCGCCGGTATGACAACATCGTATCGAACCTGCTGGGCCGCATCATCGTGGTGGACGACATCAACGAAGCTTCTCGCGTGGCGCGGGACAACGGCTTTCGCAGCAAGGTCGTGACCATGGATGGTCAGGTGATCAATGCAGGCGGCAGCTTTACCGGCGGCAGCGTCCAGCGTAGCGCAGGCCTGTTCACCCGCAAGCAGGAGATGGAAGAGCTGCGGGTGAAAGCGGCCAAGTTACAAAAAGACTGCCTTGCTGCACAGGAAAAGACCGACCGCTGCAAAGAGCAGGTGGATGCCCTTCAGGCAGAGCTGACCGCCACGGCCAGTGAACAGATCACCGCCGCCAACGACAAAGTGCGTGCCGAGGCAGAGCAGAAGCGGCTGGAAGCTGCTGCCGCCCAGCTGGAAATGGCCCGCAGCAACGGCCAGCAGCAGATCGATGCTTTGCAGGCGGCCTTGACAGAGAGCCGTGGCAAAGCAGAGGAAGCTGCCAGCCTGCAGGCCCGGCTGACGGCAAAGATCGACCTGCTGACGGCGGAGATGAACCGAATTGCCGAAGGTGACGACAACTTTGTGGCCCAGCAGACCGAACTGAGCCAAAAGCTCAGCGCAAAGCGGCTGGAACAGGTGACCCGCCAGAAGGATGCAGAACTGGCCTACAGCCAGATCGCAGCGCTGCAACAGCGGGCACAGGATGCCGCTGCCCGCCGCGCCACGCTGGAAGAAAGCCTTGCGGCACTGGCACAGCGCAGCGAGAGCTGCCGGGCAGAAATTGCAGCCATCCGGCAGGCAAAGTCCGACAGCCAGACCGAGATCGCCCAAAAAGAAAAGGCAATCCGGGAAGCCACGGAACAGCGGCTGGAACGCCAGCAGGCTGAAACAGCGGCACTGAGCCGGGCGCGCACTTCCTCCGACAGCCGCGAGGAAATGGGGCGCGAGATGGCCCGCCTTGCAGAGCGCAAGGCCGCTGCCGAGACCGAGTACGACCAGACCGTGGCAAAGCTGTGGGATGAATATCAGCTCTCGGTCAGTCAGGCAGAGAACCTTTGCGTGGAGTTTGAAAGCCTGACGGCCCTGCGCGCACAGGTGGCCGACCTGCGCGGCAAAATTCGCGCCCTTGGCAGCGTGAATGTGAGCGCCATCGAGGAATACAAGGAGGTCAAGGCCCGCTACGATGCCCTGATGCATCAGGTGACCGATGTGGAGGAAAGCCGCAATGAGCTGACCCGCATGATCTCCAAGCTTTCGACACAGATGCGGGAGATCTTCTCCGACAGCTTCCGCGCCATCAACGAAAACTTTGGCCGCGTATTTACCGAGCTGTTCGGCGGCGGCGAAGCCAGCCTTGTGCTGGAGGATGAAAGCGATGTGCTGTCCTGCGGCATCGGCATCCGGGTGGCACCGCCGGGCAAGGTGATCAAAAATCTGGAAGCGCTTTCCGGCGGCGAGCAGGCGCTGGTGGCCATCAGCATCTACTTTGCCATTCTGGCGGTCAACCCGGCCCCGTTCTGTATTCTGGACGAGATCGAAGCCGCTCTGGACGATGCCAATGTGGTGCGTTTTGCCCAGTACTTACGCCGGGTGAGCGACAAGACCCAGTTCATCGTGATCACCCACCGCCGCGGCACAATGGAAGCCGCGAATGTGCTTTACGGCGTTACCATGCAGGAGGACGGCGTGTCCAAGCTGCTCAAGCTTGATCTGGAACAGGTTGACGCAACGCTGGTTTCCTGATATATATTAAAGAAAAAGATAGGAGGACACCATGGGGTTCTTCGGATTTGGCAAGAAAAACAAAGAAAAAGAACAGGAAAAAATGAAAACGGGTCTGGAAAAGACCCGCACCGGTTTCTGGGGCAATATCCTCAATACCCTCACCGGCAGCGTCATCGACGATGATATGTACGATGATCTGGAAGAGCAGCTCATCCTTGCGGATGTGGGCGGCGAGGTGGCCGTGCGTCTGGTGGATAAGCTGCGCGACCGTGTGCACGAAAAGGGCCTGAAGACCGGCGAAGAGGCGGCGGATGCCCTGCGCGACATCATTGCCGAGGAAATGACACCGGATGCCGAGATGAATCTTTCCGGCAAGCCGGCCGTCATTCTGGTCATTGGCGTGAACGGCGTGGGCAAGACCACCAGCATTGCCAAGCTGGCCGATCACTACACCCGCGAGGGCAAAAAGGTGATGCTGGCCGCAGGCGATACCTTCCGTGCCGCAGCCAGCGAACAGCTGGAGATCTGGGCCGACCGCGCCGGTGTGCCCATCGTCAGCGCAGGCGAGGGCGCAGACCCGGCGGCTGTCATTTTCGACACCGTAAAGTCTGCCACCGCACGCGGCTATGACATGGTCATTGCCGACACTGCAGGCCGTCTGCACAACAAGGCAAACCTGATGGCAGAGCTTTCCAAGATCAGCCGCAGCGTCAAGAAGGCCAGTCCGGAAGCCAGCCTTGAAACGCTGCTGGTGCTGGATGCCATCACCGGCCAGAACGCCATCAGTCAGGCCAAGGAATTCTGCAAGGCTGCAGATGCTACCGGCATCATCCTGACCAAGCTGGACGGCACCGCTAAGGGCGGCTGCGTGGTAGCGGTCAAGCAGCGTCTGGGCCTGCCGGTGCGCTTCATCGGCGTGGGCGAGGGCATCGACGACCTGCTGCCCTTTACCCCGGAGGGCTTTGTGGAAGAGCTGCTCCCGCGCCAGTGGAAGCACTAAGGAGGGTCGCAGCATGAAAATTTGTGCAGCTACCGGCAACGCCGGAAAGCTCCGCGAACTGCGCCGCATTCTGGAAGCGCAGGGCCACGAGGTGGTCAGCCAGAAGGAGCTGGGCATCACCATCGAGCCGGAGGAGACCGGCACCACCTTTGCCGAGAACGCCCTCATCAAGGCCGAGACTATCTGCAGGGCATGCGGTCTGCCCACCATCGCCGATGACTCCGGCCTGTGCGTGGATGCGCTGGGCGGTGCGCCCGGCGTGTACAGCGCCCGCTACTGCGGCCGCCACGGCGACGACGAAGCCAACAACGACAAGCTTCTGGATGTCATGCAGGCTGTGCCTGCCGGGCAGCGGGGTGCAAAGTTCGTGTCCGCGGTGTGCTTCATCCTGCCGGATGGGCGGCATCTGACCTGCATGGGCGAGTGCCCGGGCAGCATCGCCTTTGAGCGGCTGTGCGGGGAATACGGCTTTGGCTACGACCCGCTGTTCATCCCCGCCGACTGCGGCGTGGGAAAGCACGATAAGCGCCCCAACACCGAGGGCCGCAGCTACGCCCAGCTGACCCCGGATGAAAAGGACGCCATCAGCCACCGCGGCAATGCGCTGGCAGTGCTGGAACAGCAGCTGCCGGGATTTCTGGCAGAATGAACTCCCCCAGTCTGCTTCGCAGCCAGATTCCCCTTTTTGTCACCTACGGTGACATCTTCCCCCGGCCGGGGGAAGTCGTCCTCGGAGATGGGGCCTTTGGCAGTCCGGCAAGCGTTTCGTTTCTGCCAAAGGCTCCCTCTTTGAGGGAGCTGGCAAAGCCGCAAGGCTTTGACTGAAGGAGTTTCTCACCGCAAGCGGAGACAATTCTAAATCGTTTCTTTATCGAAATATCAACCTCAAAATAAAGGAGAAAAACTATGCTGACAAGCAAACAGCGCGCCATTCTGCGCGGCAAGGCAAACACCATGGACCCCGTTTTCATCGTGGGTAAGGGCGAGATCGACGAGACTATGATCCAGGGTGTGAAGGACTGTCTGGATGCCCGTGAGCTCATCAAGCTCAAGGTGCTGGAAAACAGCATGTACAATGCCCGTGAAGCTTCGGTCAAGCTGGCTGAGGCCACCGGTGCCGACTGCGTACAGGTGATCGGCTCCAAGTTCGTGCTGTACCTGCAGAAGAAAAAGGACAGCGCCTACGCTGATCTGCTGAAGTAAAAATGAAAGTTCTTCTCTACGGCGGTACATTTGACCCGCCCCATAACGGCCACCTGAACAATCTGCGCGCTGCCGCTGCCCGCGTGCAGCCGGATAAGGTGGTGGTGATGCCTGCCGGGCTTTCGCCCTTCAAGCAGAAGACCTCTGCGCCGGGCGCACTGCGGCTGGAAATGTGCAGCTGCTTCCATGCACTGGAAGAGGATGCGGACACGATCCCGCAGCTGGAAGTCAGCGGCTGGGAGATCGAGCAGGCCGCTGCCGGAAACCGCAACTATACGGTGCTCACGGTGGAAAAACTGGCTCGGGAAAATCCCGGGGCACAGCTGTACCTTGCCATTGGCAGCGATATGCTGCTGAGCTTTGACGGCTGGCACCGCTGGCAGGATATCCTGCGCCTTGCCCATCTGGTGGTCACCAGCCGCCATGTGGGCGACGACCCCGAGCTGCACGCAAAGGCTCTCCGGCTGGACCCTACCGGGGCACGCATCCTGTTTGCACCGGTACAGGCGCTGCCCATGGCCAGCAGCGACATCCGCACCCGTCTGACTGCAGGCGAAGGGTGTGAAGCTGAGCTGCCGGAGGCGGTGCGGGCGGTCATCCGCCGGGAGAAACTCTACAAAAAGGAAGTATCAGCCAATGAACCTCAAACAGGCAAAGGAGCTTGTGCGCGGCCGCTTGAGCGATAAGCGCTATGAGCATACCTTGAATGTAAAAAAAATGGCCGTCAAGCTGGCAAAGATCTACGGTGAGGATGAGGAGCGCGCCGCGCTGGCAGCCCTGCTGCACGACTCGGCCAAGGAGATCAGCAAGGATGAGATGCGCGAGATCCTGCGCGCTTACCCCCAGTATGCCGAGGGCGGCGAAGAGCGCCCGGCCCCGGTGTGGCACGGCGTGTGCGCCGCCATTCTGGCCCGCACCCAGTGGGGCGTGACCGACGAAGCGGTGCTTAGCGCTATTGCCTGCCACACGGCGGGCAAACCCGGCATGACCCGGCTTGACAAAATTTTGTATCTGGCCGATATGACCAGCGCGGAGCGGGACTGGCCCGGCGTGGAAAAGCTGCGCAAGCTGGAAAAAAAGAATCTGGATGCCGCTATGCTGGCCGCGCTGAAGCAGACCAACGATTTTGTGCTCTCGCAGGGCAAGCCCCTTGACCCGATGTCCAAGGCTGCCTATGAGGATATCCTTGCCCGCAGCGGGAAGAATGAACGGTGAGAGCACAGCTGCTCTGAAACAAGCGGAAACAGAAAACGGATTGCAGATTTCGTCGGATAATGCTATACTTAAGAGCATGACAGGTCTGCAGGAACATTTTTTTGCAGGACCGCGAAAATCTGGAGGATACAAAAAAGCATGAGCCAGACGCCACGCCATATCAATACTTCGCGTTCTCTGAACCGGCCGGATCCGGCAGCAGCCGCACCGCGCCACGCTGCGTCCAGCACGGATGCAAAGCAGAGCGCAGGCGGTGCACACAATGAGCCGCCGCGCCGCCCGGCACAGGGAGCAGGGCAGAAGCCGCCGCGCCGCCGCAAAAAGAAAAAGAAAATGCCCCTCTGGCTGCCTTTTGCAGTGGTCATGGCCATCATCGCGGTGATCTCCGGTGTGGTGGTGTACGGAGTCAGCCTTGTAAACAAGGTGGAGGACAGCATCCGCCCGGACGACAGCACCCCTACCATTGAGGAAGAGGTGAAGACCGCCGAGGAATACAAGGGCGATGTGGTGAACATTCTGGTCTGCGGCATCGACTATGAAGAGGGCCGCAATTATTCCAACGACCCCACCTCTAACGACGGCATGACCGATATGATCCTGTACGTGCAGTTCGACATCAAGAATGGTGCACTGCGGATGCTGCAGATCCCCCGCAACAGCCTTGTCACCACCAAGAACAAAAAGATCACCCTTTCCAATGGAAAGACCTACGCCGCCACGAATTATCAGATCAACTCGGTGGCAATCTCCAACGGCGGCAGCATCGCCGCTCTGGCCGATGTCATCTACGATCAGTTCCGACTGCCCATCGATTACTATGTGACGGTGGATATGCAGGCACTGGTGGATATGGTGGATAACTTTGGCGGCATTGAGGTGTATATCCCTCATGATATGTCCTACGGCGGCAGCAAGCTGCTCAAGGGCTACCGCAATCTGAACGGTGCATCGGCAGAGTTCTTTGTGCGCTGCCGCCACGGCGACGGCTACGCCAATTCCGATATCGACCGCCTGAACATGCAGCGCTATTTCTATGCCGGCCTGTTCAAGCGTGCCCGCGCCATGGGCGTTACCGATATCCTGAACCAGCTGCCGCTGGTGTTCAAGAACTATATCAAGACGGATATGGACATTTCCACCATTGCAAAGCTGGTGGTGTCTTTCCTCAAGCTCGACAGCTCCAACATCATTCTGGCGCAGACGCCGGTATTCATGGGCGTGCCCAACGTGGGCAAGACCGACACCTTTGCCGGTTACTCCTGCGTGGTGCCGGATGCGGGTTCCATTGCAAACCTGCTCAACCAGTATTTCTGCACCTACACCGGCCCCATTGATGTGAGCGAAATGAACCTTGTCACCGACGAGTGGCCCCACGGCAGTGCATCCACCGATGCCAACGTGCAGTATATGGGCCGCATCGATAAGGAGTCGGACGATGCCATCCTGAGCGGCGATACAGACCTTGATGGCGCTGTTACCACCGACGGTCAGGCCGCAGGCTCCGCAAACTGAAACTGACAGAAAGGAAAAACATATGGAGAACTTCAACGACAGCAAGGCGCTTGCCATTGAGATCGCAAAGATCCTGGATAAGAAAAAGGCCCACGATGTGCGCGTGCTCAAGGTGGAAAGCCTGACCGTGCTCACCGATTACTTTGTCATTGCCTCCGGCACTTCCACCACGCAGGTGGCGTCTCTGGCCGACGAGGTGGAGTACGAGCTTTCCCAGAAGGGTCTGGAGCCCTACAGCACGGAGGGCTACGACTCCAAGAACTGGGTGCTGCTGGATTATTCCAACGTCATCGTGCACGTATTCGTGCCCAACACCCGCACCTATTACGATCTGGAGCACCTGTGGGCAGATGGTGAGCCCATTGATATCTCCGAGTACCTCACCCCCGACAGCACCCTTGAATGATTCAGGCAAACAGGTCTGCTTCTGGCAAAACCCTCTCCGTCATCGCTGCGCGATGCCACCTCTCCCCAAAGGGAGAGGTTTTGGCGCAATAGGGAAAGTTGGCAAAAAGCTCCCCTCTCGGGGGAGCTGGCAGGGCGAATGCCCTGACTGAGAGGGTCTATACCGGAAGCACCTTGAAAGCATACGCCCCCAAGCAACGGTATTTTGGATAAAGTCTGGAGCTGATTAACAACATGAAGTACGATTACAAGGCAGTTGAAGCCAAGTGGCAGAAGGTGTGGGAGGACGAAAAGACCTTCCATGTCGAGATCGACCACAAAAAACCCAAGTTCTATGCACTGGTCGAGTTCCCGTATCCGTCGGGTGCCGGCCTGCATGTAGGCCATCCCCGCAGCTACACCGCGCTGGACGTGGTCAGCCGCAAGCGCCGTCAGAACGGCTACAATGTGCTGTATCCCATGGGTTGGGACGCTTTTGGCCTGCCCACTGAGAACTTTGCCATGAAGAACCACATCCACCCGGCCATTGTCACCAAGAACAATGTGGACCACTTCCGCAGCCAGCTGAAGGCTTTGGGCTTCTCCTTTGACTGGGATCGTGAGATCAATACCACCGACCCCGAGTACTACAAGTGGACCCAGTGGATCTTCCTGCAGCTGTATAAGCATGGTCTGGCTTACAAGAAGGAAATGAACGTCAACTGGTGCACCGGCTGCAAGTGCGTGCTGGCCAACGAGGAAGTTGTCAACGGCGTGTGCGAGCGCTGCGGCAGCGAAGTCGTTCACCGCGTCAAGAGCCAGTGGATGCTCAAGATCACCGCTTATGCCGATAAGCTGATCGATGGTCTGGACGGTCTGGATTACATTGAGCGCGTTGCCACCCAGCAGAAGAACTGGATCGGCCGCAGCCACGGCGCAGAGGTCAACTTCGGCACCACCGCAGGCGATACCCTGACCGTGTACACCACCCGCTGTGACACTCTGTTTGGTGCTACCTACATGGTCGTTTCTCCGGAGCACGCTATGGTCAAGGAGTGGCTGGACAAGGGCATCCTCAAGAATGCCGATGCCGTCAAGGCCTATCAGGCCGAGGCAGCCCGCAAAAGCGACTTTGAGCGCAGCGAGCTGAACAAGGAAAAGACCGGTGTCAAGCTGGAAGGCGTCATGGGCATCAACCCGGTCAATGATACCGAGATCCCCATCTTTATTTCGGATTACGTTCTGTCCACCTACGGCACCGGTGCCATCATGGCTGTGCCCGCTCACGATACCCGCGACTGGGAGTTTGCCAAGAAGTTCGGCCTGCCCATCATCGAGGTGGTCAAGGGCAATACCCCGTCCAATCTGGACGAAGCCGCCTTCACCGATGTGGCCACCGGCACGCTGGTCAACTCCGGCTTCCTGAACGGCCTGTCCGTCACCGATGCAAAGAAAAAGATGATCGACTGGCTGGAGGCAAACGGCAAGGGCTGCGATAAGGTCAACTACAAGCTGCGCGACTGGGTGTTCAGCCGTCAGCGCTACTGGGGCGAACCCATCCCCATGGTCAAGTGTGAAAAGTGCGGCTGGCAGCCCCTGCCCGAGAGCAGCCTGCCCCTGACCCTGCCGGACATCACCGATTTTGAGCCGGGTCCGGACGGAGAATCTCCGCTGGCCCGCCACAAGGACTGGGTCAAGACTACCTGCCCCTGCTGCGGCGGCCCCGCTACCCGCGAGACTGACACCATGCCCCAGTGGGCCGGTTCTTCCTGGTACTTCCTGCGCTACATGGACCCCCACTGCAAGGATGCCATTGCGTCCAAGGAAGCTCTGGAATACTGGTCTCCGGTGGACTGGTACAACGGCGGCATGGAGCACACCACCCTGCATCTGCTGTACAGCCGTTTCTGGCATAAGTTCCTGTATGATATCGGCGCTGTGCCTTCTCCGGAACCCTACCAGAAGCGCACCGCTCACGGCATGATCCTGGGCCTGAACCCCCACAGCTTTGTCAACCTGCCCGCTGAGGAGCAGGATAAGCTGCTGAAGGAGTACGGCAGCCAGAAGGCCGCTGAAAAGGCTCTGGAAGAAAAGTACGGCGAAATGGCACGCCACCCCATCGTGAAGATGTCCAAGTCTCTGGGCAACGTCATCAACCCGGACGAGGTGGTGGACCAGTACGGTGCTGACACCATGCGTCTGTACGAGATGTTCATGGGCGACTTTGAGCAGGCTGCACCGTGGCAGACCTCTGCCATTGCAGGCTGCAGCCGCTTCCTGGACCGCGTGTGGGCGCTGAGCGACAAGCTGGTGGAGGGCGAGGGCTATCGCCCGCAGGTCGAGACCCTGATGCACCAGACCATCAAGAAGGTGGGCGCTGACATCGAGACCCTGAAGATGAACACCGCCATTGCCCAGCTCATGACGCTGGTGAACGCCCTGTACGACAACGGCGGCGCGACCAAGGCCGAGCTGGAGACCGTTGTTCAGCTGCTGAACCCGTTTGCTCCCCACATGACCGAAGAGCTGTGGGAGAAGCTGGGCCACAGCCACGACGAGCAGCTGGCTTACTACCCCTGGCCCAAGTACGAAGAGGCCAAGTGCGTGGAAAGCACAGTGGAGATCGCTGTGCAGGTGAACGGCAAGGTGAAGGCCCGCCTGAAGGTGGCTGCCGACATTGACGCTGCTGCCGCCATTGCTGCCGCCAAGGCTGACCCCGCTGTTGCTGCCGCTCTGGAAGGCAAGCAGCTGGTCAAGGAGATCTACGTTAAGGGCCGTCTGGTCAATCTGGCTGTCAAGGGCTAAACCAACCGATACCCTGCCGAAAGGCTGGATATACAACTACCCGCAGAGGCGGACTGGCGCATAAAACACCCGGGAACGTTTATTCAAAATCTTTTCAAAGATTTTGCGCAAAAAACTTTCAAAAAAAGGTTGACGAACCGGAGAAAATGCGCTATACTGTCTACTGTTAGTTACCATGTAACAACGAAATTCCTGCCTCACGGTCCAAGGGAGGGAATAAGATGTCGGAAATTCGTGTTAAAGAGGGCGAGTCGCTGGAAAGCGCACTGCGTCGCTTCAAGCGCAGCACCGCTCGCAGCGGTGTGCTCGCAGAGGTCCGTAAGCGCGAGGCTTACGAGAAGCCGTCTGTCAAGCGCAAGAAGAAGTCCGAAGCAGCCCGCAAGCGCAAGTTCAAGTAATTGATCACTTGAAGTCGCTGTTGCTTTAGATTTCATACGCGTTGCTAACGCCGATGTAGGGGAGCCTGTATTGCAGGCTCCCCTATTTTCATTGCAGGGAGAAATACTATGCTCATCACCCCCGAATACGTTTTCAAGGATGTCACCCACATCACGCCGGAATGGCTGGCGGCAAAAGGCATCACTGCGCTGGTGCTGGATATCGATAACACCCTCACCGCCGACCGCAGTCAGGAGCTGCCGGAAGATGTGGCCGTGTGGCTGGACACTATGCGCAGGGCGGGTGTCAGGCTCACCATCGTGTCCAACGGTGCGGAAAAGCGGGTGCGGCCCTTTGCCCAGAAGCTGGGCCTTGCGTACCTGTACCGCTCCGCAAAGCCGCTGCCCTTTGCTCTGATGGCGGCGCAGCACCGCATGGGCGTGAAGCACCGTCAGATGGCGATGGTGGGCGACCAGCTCTATGCCGACCGCATGGCGGCAGCGCTGTACGGCATTCCGGGCCTGATGGTGGTGCCCCGCGGCCCGGACCTCGGTGCGCAGGTCATCCTCAAGCGTAAGTGGGAGAAAAAACACTGGCAGAAATACTATGACCGGGGAGGCAAGACCCTGTGAGCGATTGGAAGATCCGGTTCGGCACCGCAGGCACCAGCGACAGCTTTGCAGCCCAAGGGTACAAGAGCAGTCTGGATGTGCCGGAGTACACTGCAAAGATGGGGCTGAACGCCTTCGAGTACCAGTGCGGACGGGGCGTGCGTCTGGGGCTGGACAAGGCTGCAAAAATGGCCGCACTGGCCGGGCCAAAGGATATCCTGTTCAGCGTGCATGCACCGTATTATATCAGCATGTCCAGTCTGGAAGAGGAAAAGCGGCTCAACAGCATCCAGTATCTGCTGCAAAGTGCGGCGGTGTGCAAAGCGCTGGGCGGCAGACGCATCATCTTCCACTCCGGCAGCTGCGGCAAGCAGAGCCGGGAAGCGGCCCTTGAAAAAGCGCTGGATACCATGCGCCGTGCCGTGGAAGCGCTGGACGAAGCAGGCTTTGCCGATATGACTCTCTGCCCGGAAACCATGGGCAAGATCGGCCAGCTGGGCACACTGGACGAGGTGCTGGCGCTGTGCAGCGTGGATAAGCGCATTACGCCCTGCATCGACTTCGGCCACCTGAATGCCCGCACTCTGGGCGGCATCCGCTCGAAAGAGGACTACGCTGCCATCCTTGACCGCATGGCAGAAAAGCTGGGGGACCAACGGGCAGAACGGTTCCATGTGCATTTTTCCCGCATCGAGTATTCGGCGGGCGGCGAAAAGCGCCACTGGACCTTTGCCGAGACCCAGTTCGGCCCGGAGCCGCAGCCGCTGATGGAACTGCTGGCTGAGCGGAAGCTGCAGCCGGTCATCATCTGCGAGAGCGCAGGCACGCAGGCTGAGGATGCCGGGGCTATGCAGCAGATGTACCATGCAGCGTGCAAAACGTAAAAAATTTTGTGTTTTTATCGTCTTTTTTGCCGAAACCCCTTGCCAAATGCAAACGGATTGGGTAAAATAAATAGAGATATGCGTTAAGCATTTGAGATTAAACTAATGGAGGAATTCCTATGATTTCTGCAGGCGAGTTTCGCAATGGCGTGACCTTTGAGCAGGACGGCCAGGTTCTTCAGGTCGTTGAGTTCCAGCACGTGAAGCCCGGCAAGGGCGCTGCCTTTGTCCGTACCAAGACCAAGAACGTGATTACCGGCTCTGTGGTTGAGACCAGCTACAACCCGACCGCAAAGTTCCCGCAGGCTTTCATCGAGCGCAAGGACGTGACCTATAGCTACGAGGATGGCGATCTGTACCACTTCATGGACAACGAGACCTACGATGACATCCCCGTCAACGCAGCCGATGTGCCCGATAACTTCAAGTTCTGCAAGGAGAACGAGCTGTGCAAGCTGCTGAGCTACAAGGGCAAGGTGTTCAGCGTCGAGATCCCCAACTTCATCGAGCTGGAAGTTACCCAGACCGAGCCGGGTGTCAAGGGCAACACTGCCACCAACACCCTGAAGCCCGCTACCGTCGAGACCGGTGCTGAGATTCGTGTGCCTCTGTTCATCAACGAGGGCGACCACATCCGCATCGATACCCGCACCGGCGAGTATATGGAGCGCGTCTGATCCCTTTAACGCCAAACCGGGCTGCGGGCAACCGTTTGCCCGGTTTTTTTAAAACTCCGATTTTTCTCATTTTAAGGAGGGCATTCGTATGGAACTGAACAAAAAGGCAGCTTATCTGCAGGGTCTGGTCGATGGTCTGGGCATTGATGATACCACCAAAGAGGGCAAGATAATCAAGGCCATGAGCACACTGCTGGGTGAAATGGCTGAGGTCATCGAGAGCGTGGACGAAGATCTTTCCCGCGCCTACGACCAGATCAACGACCTGAGCGATGAGCTGGAAGATCTGGAAGCAGATCTGTACGAGGAGGAGGACGAAGACGGCGAAAGCGAGGACGCTGAGGATGAGGACTCCGACGGCGACGACGATGACGATGCCAAGGATGATGACATCGCCAGCGAGCCGTTCTATGAAGTGGCCTGCCCCAACTGCGGCGAGACCGTTTACGTCAGCGAGGATGATCTGGATGCAGGCGAAGCCAACTGCGCGCACTGCGGCGTGACCTTTGAGGTCGCTCTGGAAGGGGATGGCGAAGAGGATGCCGAGGATGGCCCCGTGCAGTACGAAGTGACCTGCCCGGACTGCGGCACCACCGCCGTGTTTGAGGAAGACGAACTGCTGGACGGCGCACCCAAGTGCCCGAACTGCGGCAAGCCCCTCGACTTTGAGGTGACCGAAGAATAAGCAAAAAAGACCGCTGCACTCCGGTGCAGCGGTCTTTTTTGTTTACTGTGCGTTTGCCTTCTGCAGCCAGATGCTGCCGATGTCCAAAGCGTTGTACAGGCCGATCTTGGTGGTCTGACGCATCACGCGCTCCTGCGGAGCCTTGGTGGTGTCGGTAGAGAGCAGCATCAGGTGGACCTTGTCTGCAACCTGCTGGTCGCCCACAGGCTTGGTGGTCGTGATCTGCAGATAGAGCACATATGGGTCGGTCATATTGCCGTAGTACAGCTCATTGTCCTTGCGGACGAGGGGCTTGCCTTTATAAGTCAGTTTTGGAGTAAATGCCATCGTGAAAGCCTCCCTATCAATAGTAGTTCAGTTCAGTATAACACATCTATGGTACAGGATGCAAGCTTTTGACCCGATAGAAGGCGGGCTTTTTGCACACAATGGCATGCCTGCGTGCAAAAGAATCTGCAATTTTAGGCACTCTGGCAGAAAACGGGTCTTGCCGGAATGCACAGATATGGTATACTAAGAACGAGAAAGCCCGCAGCATAGTCCGGGCAGAAAAGTGAGGGAGACAGCATGGCAGACTATCAGGAATACCGGCGGCGCGTGTTGCGCAAACGCTGGCGCAGGCGGTTCATGGCGGCAGCTTTGCTGCTGCTGCTTTTGCTGGTGGGAGCCATCGGGATGTTGTGGAAGAGCCTGCACCGGGAACAGCGGCCCTCCGGCGTTGGGCAGAACACCATCCTGCAGGAGGTAACACAGGATAATACTTGGAACACGGCCTCCTACGCGGTGGCGCGGCAGCTCACGGTGCAGACGCTTGCAGACAGCGCGGCCACTGCGCTGGATTTCCGTATGGCGGCGCTGCCAAAGAGCAGCACGGCTGTGGGCAAGGAATGGTTCAATGACGTGAGCTTTGTGGGCGACAGCCTGACGCAGGGCATGCAGCTGTACGAAGAAGGAATGCAGAACGCCATGTTCTGTGCGTACAAGGGTGTTGGGCCGAACGTGATCGTCAACGGCACCACCTGCAAGCGTGCCGACGGCGTGGCTGAGGTGCCGCTGGAAGCATTGACCGCCCAGCAGCCCAGAGCTATTTATGTTCTGTTGGGCACCAATGTGCTGGGCCGCGATACCGATTATAGCAGCTTTCTGACCTATTACCGGCTGATGCTGGACATGCTGGGCCAGACACTGCCAAATGCAAAGATCTATGTGCAGTCCATCACGCCGGTGCGGCCGGAAGTATGCCAGAAGCCCGGCCATGAGGGCCTGAACCGCGACCGCCTGTGCCAGATCAACAATGAGCTGGCAGCCATTGCGCTGGAAAAGAACTGCTATTTTCTCAACCTGTGGGAAGTGCTGGCAGATGAAAACGGCGACCTGAACGAAAGCTACGCCCAGCCGGACGGCTACCATCTGAGACCCGCCGGGTATGCCGCATGGACGGATTATCTGTGCAGCCACACAGAAGGATAAAAAATAAGAGGTTCGTTCACTGAGCGAACCTCTTATTTTTTACTTGAAACTTAGAACAGGCCGGTGATCTTGCCGTCGGCATCCACATCGATGCTCACAGCGGCGGGCTTTTTGGGCAGGCCCGGCATGGTCATGATATTGCCGCAGATGACCACCACAAAGCCTGCACCGGCAGCAAGGCGCACCTCGCGCACCTCCATGGTAAAGCCGGTGGGGGCACCGGTGAGCTTGGCATTGTCGCTGAAGCTGTACTGGGTCTTGGCGATGCAGACAGGCAGATTACCGTAGCCCATGTCGGTGAGCTCGGCCAGTGTCTTGCTGGCGGCGGCGCTGTAGTTCACACCGTCGGCCCGGTAAATTTTGGTGGCGATGGCGTTGATCTTGTCCTTCAGGGGCATTTCCAGCGGGTAGGTGTACTGGATGGGACGATCCTCCAGCACCTCCAGCACCTTCTCGGCCAGCGCCTTGCCGCCCTCGCCGCCCTTGGCGAATACCTCGCTCAGCACGCAGGGAACACCCTGCTCGGCGCACACCTGCTCCACATAGGCCTGCTCTTCGGCGGTATCGGTGGGGAAGGCATTGATGGCGACCACCACCGGCAGGCCGAAGCCATTTTTCAGGTTGTCGATGTGGCGGATGAGGTTGGATGCACCGGCCTTGACGGCTTCGAGGTTGGGCTGGCTCAGGTCGGCCTTTGCCACGCCACCGTGGCTTTTGAGGGCACGCACAGTGGCCACCAACACGCAGGCAGAGGGAGCGATACCGGCGTAGCGGCACTTGATATCCAAAAACTTCTCTGCGCCCAGATCAGCACCAAAGCCTGCTTCAGTGATGGTATAGTCGGCCAGAGAAAGGCTCAGCTTGGTAGCCAGCACGCTGTTGCAGCCGTGGGCGATGTTGGCAAAGGGACCGCCGTGGATGATGGCGGGGTTGTTTTCCAGCGTCTGTACAAGGTTCGGGTCCAGCGCGTCCTTCAGCAGGGCGGTCATGGCACCGGCAGCACCGATCTCACCGGCAGTGACGGGCTTGCCGTCGTAGGTGTAGGCGCATACGATCTTGGAAAGACGCTCCTTCAGATCGGAAATGCTGGTGGCAAGGCAGAAAATTGCCATCACCTCGCTGGCAACGGTGATATCAAAGCCGTCCTCGCGGGGGGTGCCGTTTACCTTGCCGCCCAGACCGTCCACGATGAACCGCAGCTGGCGGTCGTTCATGTCCATGCAGCGCTTCCATGTGATGCGGCGGGGGTCGATGTTCAGCGGGTTGCCCTGCTGGATGCTGTTATCGATCATGGCAGCCAGCAGGTTGTTGGCCGTGCCGATGGCGTGCAGGTCGCCGGTGAAGTGCAGGTTGATATCCTCCATGGGCACTACCTGTGCGTAGCCGCCGCCGGCTGCGCCGCCCTTGACACCGAACACCGGGCCAAGGCTGGGCTCACGCAGGCAGAGCATGGTCTTTTTGCCCAGAGCGTTCATGGCATCGGCCAGACCCACGCTGGTGGTGGTTTTGCCCTCGCCCGCCGGGGTGGGACTGATGGCGGTGACGAGGATCAGCTTGCCCTGCTTTTTGGCATCGTGGATCAGGCGGTGATCGATCTTGGCCTTGTAGCGGCCATAGGGGATCACGTGCTCATCGGAAAGGCCCAGCTGGGCGGCGATCTCGGTGATGGGTCTCATTTTGGCTTCCTGTGCGATCTCGATATCGGTTTTCATCAGACATCCTCCTTTGGAAGTCGTTTTTACAAGCATTGCACGCCGCCTGAACGGCCTTTTTGCTCGCATCCTGCGTTGCTTCCCCTTGCAATCCGTCAGGATTGCTGCGAAAAATCGCCTTGTCTGCGGACAAAAAATCCCGCCATTCAACGCACCCTGCTTATAAAAACAACTTCCGACAACAAAAAAGGCAGCTTTGCGCAGCAATTGCGCAAGGCTGCCCAGACGGTCGGCATTGACTCTCCCGCCATCCCTGCACTGTGGTGCTCCACAAGGTTCCGTCAGCAGAGATACGGTCTCTATGCAGTAAAGATAGCACAATGCCGGGGTGTTTGTCAAGGAAAAACATATACGAACTTGTCGGGGCGAGGCCCCTCCATCTTGCTGCGCAAGACCGTTCTGTCGCTTAAAAGCCCCACTGGGGCTTTCATTGCTGCGCTGCGCTCGCAAACGCGAATATTTTGCGTTCTACAGCTTTCTGTGCTATAATTAAACTGGATTATTATAAAAACAGAAAGCAGGAATCCCTTTTATGCTGCAAAACCCTGAATTGCATTATCTGGATAACGCCGCTACCACCATGGTGGCTCCCGAGGTGGCGGATGTCATCGACAAGGCCATGCGGGAACACTGGGCAAACCCGTCCAGCCTGTACGGCCCCGGTGCCCGCAGCGAGGAAGCGCTGAACGCCGCCCGTGCCGCTGTGGCCCGTACACTGGGCTGCAAGCCAAAGGAGCTGTACTTTACCTCCTGCGGCAGCGAGAGCAACAATCTGGCCCTGCTGGGCGCGGTGCGCACCCGCACTTTCGGCAAGGGCATCGTGGTGTCCGGCTTTGAGCACCCCAGCGTCCAGCGCCCGCTGGAAGAGCTGACGAAGCAGGGCTACAACGTCACGGTGGTCAAGCCCCGCCCGGACGGCACATTGGATATCAACGAAATGCTGGAGCATGTGGACAAGAACACCATCCTCGTGGCCTGCATGATGGTGAACAACGAGGTGGGCACCCGCAACGATGTGGAACGCCTTGCCGCCGAGGTCAAGCGCCGCAACAGCCGCACCATTGTCCATGTGGACGCAGTGCAGGCGTGGATGCGTGTGCCCATCAAGCTGACGAACATCGACACCCTGTCGGTGAGCGGCCACAAGATCCACGCTCCCAAGGGCATTGGCGCGCTGTATCTTTCTGACCGTCTGGTGCAGGCGTTCCGGCCGCCGTACCTCGGCGGTGAGCAGGAGCGCGGCCTGCGCCCGGGCACCGAAAACCTGCCCTACGCCATGGGTCTTGCCGCAGCCGCCACCCGTCTTGCCAAGACCATGAAGAGCCGTGACACCGCTATGAAGGCCCTGAACCAGCGTCTGCGGGACGGCCTGAAGGCCTTTCCGGAGGTGGAGCTCAACAGCCCGGAAAACGCGGTGCCCGAGGTGCTGAACTTCAGTGAGAATTGCATCAAGAGCGAGACCATGCTGGCATGGCTGGCTGAAGCACAGGTGTATGTTTCCTCGGCAAGTGCCTGCGGCCGCGGCCAGCCCAGCCACACGCTGGCAGCCATGGGCAAAGACCCGCTTGCCATCGACACGGCCATCCGCGTGTCCTTCTGCGGCGACAACACCCCCGAGGATGTGGATGCTTTCCTCAACCGCTTTGAGGACGGAATGAAGCATCTGCAGAAGATCCGGAAGTGAGACTCCTTCAGTCACGGCTACGCCGTGCCAGCTCCCTCAAGGAGGGAAGCCTTTGGAATATAGCGGATAACTTTTCCGTTATGCCAAAGGCCCCATCTCAGAGGACGACTTCCCCCGGCCGGGGGAATCTGTCACCGAAGGTGACTGGGGGTGTTCCCTCAAAAGTTATCTATTACAAATCCTACGATCAGGAGATACAACATTTATGCATGAAATTATCATGGGCTATCAGGGTGAAATGTCCCTGAAAGGCCTCAACCGCAACCAGTTCGAGTCGGCGATGATGAAAATTCTGCGCTACCGGCTCAAGACCGTGGGCAAGTTCAAGGTCTACTGCACCCAGTCCACCTTTTACATGGAGCCTGAGGAAGAGGACGTGGATATGGACCTCGCCTTTGACCGGGTGAGCAAGGTGTTCGGCCTTGCGGCGCTCAGCCGCGCCGTGGTCTGCGACAAGGACTTTGACACCATCTGCCAGACCGCTGAGGATTACCTCGGCGCCAGCCTGCACGGCATCCGCACCTTCAAGGTGGAAGCCCGCCGCTCCGACAAGACCTACCCCATGACCAGCCCTGAATTGATGCGGGAGCTGGGTGCCTATCTGCTGGGCAAACACAACTACCTCAAGGTGGATGTGCATAACCCGGATTTTAAGGTGATCGTAGAAATTCGTGATTACGGTGCCTACATCCACGGCCCCAAAGTGCCCGGCGAGGGCGGTCTGCCCGTGGGCACCAGCGGCCGTGCATTGAACATGCTGTCTGGTGGCATCGACAGTCCCGTGGCAGCTTACCGCATGGCAAAGCGCGGTCTGGCACTGGACCACATCCACTTTGCGTCTCCGCCGTACACTTCGGAGCGCGCAAAGCTCAAGGTAAAAGCTCTGGCGCAGCTCACCAGCATCTATACGGGCAGCTCCAATCTGTTCGTCGTGCCATACACCAAGCCGCAGGAGTACATCCGGGATAATGCTCCGGATGTGCTGTTCACGGTGCTGATGCGCCGCAGCATGATGCGCATTGCCAACGTTATTGCCAAGAAGCAGGGCTGCGAAGCCCTTGTTACCGGCGAGAGTCTGGCTCAGGTAGCCAGCCAGACCGTTAAGGCCCTGCAGTGCACCGATGCTGCGCAGGATCTGCCCATCCTGCGCCCGCTCATCGGCATGGACAAGACCGAAATCGTGGAGACGGCACGCCACATCAACACCTTTGAGACCAGCATCCTGCCCTACGAGGACTGCTGCACCATCTTCACCCCGCCGCACCCGAAGATCCGCCCGGAGCTGGCCGAAATTCTGGAAGCCGAAGCCGCCATGCCCGGCCTTGCCGCGCTGGAAGCCGAAGCAGCAGAGAGCGCCGAGCGCATCCGCATCCGTATCACCGATCAGGTCGAATTTGAGGGGTGAAAGCCATGACAGCAGAGATCATCAGTGTGGGTACCGAGCTGCTGCTCGGCAACATTTTGAACACCAACGCCCAGTATCTGAGCCGCGAGCTGGCGGCACTGGGCATTACGGTCCAGCGCGAGAGCACTATCGGCGACAACCACGACCGTCTGGCAGATTTTGTCAACGAGGCAAAGCAGCGGTGCGATCTGCTGGTGTTCACCGGCGGCCTTGGCCCCACGGCGGACGACCTGACCAAGGAGACGGTTGCTGGATGCTACGGTGATACGCTGGCTTTTGACCCGGAAGAATGGCAGAAGATCGTGGATTTCTTCACTCGTACCGGGCGCAAGACGACCCCAAACAACCGCAAGCAGGCCATGGTGCCGGTGAACGGCCACAAGATCATCAATAACCACGGCACTGCCCCCGGTGCATGGTTTGAACAGGATGGCCACTGTGCTGTGCTCATGCCCGGCGTGCCTCACGAAATGAAGGCCATGTGGGAGGAGAGCGTGCGCCCGCTGCTGCTGGCCCGTCAGAACTGCACCCTGCATTCCATCACGCTGCGGGTGCTGGGCGGCGAAAGCGATATCGAATACCGTGTGCGGCATCTGCTGGAAAACGCAAATCCCACCGCCGCAATCTACTGCAAGACCGGCGAGTGCGAGATCCGCATTACTGCCCGGGCAGAAACCGACAGTTCAGCCGAAAAAATGTGCCGCGCATACGCCACAAAGTTCTATGATCTGCTGGGTGATGCGGTGTATGATGAGGATGTGACCGGTCTGGAAGAGACTCTGGTGCACACCCTGAAGAAAAAGGGGCTCACCATTGCCACGGCAGAAAGCTGCACAGGCGGCATGATCGCCCAGCGGCTGACCAATGTGTCCGGTGCAAGTGAGGTGTTCGGCTTCGGCTTTGTTACCTACTGGGAGCAGGCCAAGGCAAAGATGATCGGCGTAGACCCGGCAGTCATTGCAAAATACAATGTGGTGTCCGCACCGGTGGCAGCACAGATGGCACTGGGCGCAGCCGAAGCTGCCGGGGCTGATATCGCTGTCAGCGTCACCGGTCTGGCAGGCCCCAACGGCGGCGATGCCGTCCGCCCGGTGGGCACGGTGTATCTGGGTGCGGCCTGCGGCGAGACCGTCTATGTAAAAAAGCTCTTCGTCTCCCGCCCCGACCGTGCGCTGGTGCGTGCCCGCGCGGCACAGGCGGCACTGGAACTGGCGCTGCGTCTGGCTCAGGGCAAAGTTCCTGCAGATACACAGGCACTGGCAAAAAGCGCCCGGTATGATGCTGCGGCTCTGACGGCACTGGACAGCACCTTCCTCAAGGGTTAATACGAGCGGCCCCGGGCCGCGGGGGTGAAGCAGTTGATACACGAAGAAAAAACGCAGACCACCTGTGTGCTGCGGTTGTTTGGCGCACCGCTGTGGGCAGTACAACAGGCAGTGCAGCAGACAGGACTTGCTGCCCAGTGCCGCAGCCGCGGTGCAGAAACACTGGCTGCGCTGCAGACAGAAACGCCCGCGGCATTGAGCAAGGCGCGGAAAGTGCTGGCAGGCCGCTTTGCGGCAGAGCTGTACGGAGAAGGGGAGATGACCCTTGTTCATGCAGCGGTGCAGGCGCTGGAAACGCACCACAGGCTGCTGGTGTGCTGCGATGCGGATGCAGGCGCTCTGCTGGAAGCCCGGATGGAAACGGTGGCCGGCGCAGAAAAAGTGTTTGATTTTGGAGCCATGAGCTATGCCGATGCAAAGGTGCGGGAAAAGCTGAGCGCAAAGGTCTGCCGGGTCAAGGGCGGGCCGGTGCCGGCAAAGCTTACCCGTGTGCGGGCAGCGCAGCGCCTTGTGGGTGCAGACTTTGCAGCCGGGTGTCTGGAGCGCGCCGAGGACACGGTGCTGTTTCTGGGCAGCCGGAAAGGCTGCTGGGTGCGCACGGTGGCCAATGCAGATACGCCTGCTTTGTGGCTGCTGGATATGATCCGCCGGGCGGCTTCCGGCCTGCCGCAGGCGGCGGGGACAAGCTGGCAGAAGTATGGCAGGGCCATCCCGGCAGATGCCCTGACGGCGCAGCGCCTGCCGGACAAGCCGGCGCCGGATGCACCGACAGCAGCGCCGCGCAAACGGCACAGGGTGCGGAATGCCCTGATTTTTCTGCTGATTCTGGCACTGACCGCGTTTGCCGCTGCGTGGTATTACACCGGCGGCGACCTGACCGCGCTGCCGCAGAGACTGCAGAGCCTTGGCGCCGACAGCCTGCCCCATGCGGGGGCAAAGCTGATATAAAAAAGACCCCGGAGGGTGTGAACCTTCCGGGATTTTTTTGTTTATAAAGGCGATTTTTAAGAGGTGCAGCGTGCTGCTCCGAACCCATCCGTGAAAAAGAACCTCCGGAAAATCCGCGGATTGTTCGGAGGTTCAAATAAATAATAAATTTTCCGCTGAAGATAGCCAGAATGAAATGGCGGCTATTCTAAATGGTTATGCCTTGTGGTCGCTCAGCCAGCGCAGGCCCATATAGGCATAGGCCGCTGCGCCCTCGTACAGCACGCTGTCGTCAAAGCGTACCTTGGGGTGGTGCTGGCCGTAAACATAGCCCTCCTTGGCGTTGCCTGCGGAGAGAAACATGCTTACGGTGGGCACTTCGTGGCTGACAAAGGCAAAGTCCTCGCTGCCGCCGCCGGGCTTGCCGCCGGTGAGGACGGTCATATCCATGGCACCACGGCCCAGCAGTTCGGTCATATAGGTCAGGGCATTCTTGGCAAGAGGCGTATCCACCACCATGCAGGGGCAGTGGTCGCTGAACTCCACATCAGCAGTGCAGCGATAGGCTGCCGCCACGCCCTGCGCGATCTCGGTCATGCGCTGGTGGATCTGCTCGCTCACGGCACCTTCGGGGTCCACCGTGCGGATAGTGCCCCACATATCGGCAGAATCCGGGATGACGTTGGATGCCTTGCCAGCTTCAAACCGGCCCGTGGTGAACACGCCAAACTTGGCGGGGTCCAGCTCACGGCTGTTGATCTCCTGCAGGGCAATGTGGATGTGGGCCGCTGCGGTGATGGGGTCGATGCAGGCGTTGGGCATGGAGCCATGGCCGCCCTTGCCGTGTACGGTGATGTGGTACTGCTCACAGCTTGCCATGGTGATGCCGCCGCCCGGCACCAGCACGGTGCCCACGGGCAGGGGAATCCCGGCCAGAACATGGAACATGACCGCGGCATCCACCTTCGGGTTTTCCAGCAGGCCGTTTTTCAGCATGTCCAGCGAACCCTGAAAGATCTCCTCTGCAGGCTGGAATTCCAGCTTGATGGTGCCCTCGATTTCGTCCTCATGTTCTTTGAGCAGCTTTGCCGCACCCAGCATCATGGCGGTGTGCATATCGTGGCCGCAGCCGTGCATCCGGCCCGGGATCTCGGAAGCAAACTCCTCACCGGATTCTTCCTGAATGGGCAAAGCATCCATGTCGCCGCGCAGCAGGATGGTCTTGCCGGGGCGCTTGCCGCCCGCAAGCGCGAGTACGCCGCACTTGCCGCAGTCCTGCGGGGTGTAGCCCATCTCGGTCAGGGCTTTTTTGACCAGCGCTTTTGTCTCGGGCAGGTCAAAGCCTACCTCCGGGTGGCGGTGCAGGGTGCGCCGCCATGTGCGCAGCTGGGTTTCCAACTCCTTTGCGGATTCGAGCAGTTTTTCTGGTGTGATCATTCCAAAATCAACTCCCTCTATTTTATCAAAAACCTCCCAGACCCTGCCTTATGGCAGAGCCTGAGAGGTTTTTTACTTAGTTTTCGTTCGTCGATGTGCCTTCCGGGTGGTACTTGGCGCAGGTGCACTTTTTCCACTTCAGGCCGCTGCCGCAGGGGCAGGGGTCGTTGCGGCCAATTTTGATGACACGCACAGGCTGGCCGTGGGGTGCACCCTTGGCACCGGGTGCACCGTTGCCGGGCACAAAGCCTTCGCCGGTGGGCTTTGCCACCTGCTCACGCTTGGGGGCAGCACCGGCCTGACGGATCTCGATGGTCAGCAGCATCTTCACACTGGACTCACGGATGGAATCCACCATCTGGTCGAACATGTCAAAGCCCTCGATGCGGTACTCCACAACGGGGTCCTTCTGGCCGTAGCCGCGCAGCGCAATGCCCTGACGCAGCTGGTCCATGTTGTCGATGTGGTCCATCCACATGCGGTCCACGCACTTGAGCAGGCAGATGCGCTCCAGCTCGCGCATGACCGGGGCACCGTAGCGCTGCTCCTTGTCGGCGAGGATCTTCATGCCGCGGTCATAGAGCTGGTCGGCAATGCCCTTGCGGGAGATAGCGTCAAAGTCGGCCACGGTGTAGTGGAGGTCTTCCTCGGTGGTCAGCCAGCCCAGATAGTGGCGGCGCAGGGCACCAAAGTCCCAGTCGTCCTTCACATCACCGGCCAGGAACTGGTCGCAGCTGGAATCGATGTTCTCGCGCAGCATCTTGTGCATTTCGGTGCTGATATCCTCGCCATCCAGCACCTTGCGGCGCTGACCATAGATGATCTCGCGCTGCTGGTTCATCACGTCGTCGTACTTCAGCACGTTCTTGCGGATCTCGAAGTTGCGGCCTTCCAGCTTTTTCTGGGCGCTTTCCAGCGTGTTGGTGATCATGCGGTTCTCGATGGGAGTGTCCTCATCGATCTTGAGGGTATCCATCAGGCTGGAGACGCGGTCGCCGCCGAACAGGCGCATCAGGTCATCTTCCAGGCTCAGGTAGAAGCGGGAAGCACCCGGGTCGCCCTGACGGCCGGCACGGCCGCGCAGCTGGTTGTCGATGCGGCGGCTCTCGTGGCGTTCGGTGCCGATGATGAACAGGCCGCCTGCAGCGCGCACCTGCTCAGCTTCGGCATCGATCTGGGGCTTGCACTGGGCGTACAGCTCATCGAAGCGCTTGCGGGCAGCAAGGATGTTGGCATCCTCGGTATCGCCGTGGCCGTTGGCTTCGGTCAGCAGCATTTCCACTGCAGCCGGGTCGGCATCCTCGGGCTTTTCCGGGTTCAGCAGGTTTTCGCAGAAGTGTTCCTTGCGCATCTGGGCCTTGGCCATGAACTCGGCGTTGCCGCCCAGCATGATATCGGTACCACGGCCTGCCATGTTGGTGGCAATGGTAATGGCACCCTTTTTGCCGGCCTGCGCCACGATCTCGGCCTCGCGCTCGTGGTTCTTTGCGTTCAGCACGTTGAAGTCGCGGGTGTATTTCTGCAGCATCTTGGCAAGGGTCTCACTCTTTTCCACGCTGACCGTACCCACCAGCACGGGCTGGCCCTTCTGGTGGCATTCCAGCACCTGCTGGATAACGGCATTGTATTTGCCGTTGACCGTCTTGTAGATGGCATCCGGATAATCGATGCGCTGACGGGGACGGTTGGTGGGCACCGTAACGATGTTCAGGCCGTAGATCTCAGTGAACTCGGTGGCTTCTGTCTTGGCGGTACCGGTCATACCGGACAGCTTTTTGTACATGCGGAAGTAGTTCTGGAAGGTGATGGTAGCCAGCGTTTTGCTCTCGGCGGCGATCTTCACGCCCTCCTTGGCTTCGATGGCCTGATGCAGGCCTTCGTTGTAGCGGCGGCCGATCATCAGACGGCCGGTGAACTCGTCCACGATGATGACCTGACCATCCTTGACCACGTAATCGATGTCCCGCTGCATCACGCCGTAGGCCTTGATGGCCTGATCGATGTGATGGGCAAGGGTCATGTTCTCGGCGGCGGCAAGGTTCTCGACCTTGAAGTAGGCTTCCGCTTTCTTGATGCCGCTGGCAGTCAGGGTGCAGGTCTTGTGCTTTTCGTCCACGACGTAATCACCGTCGGTCTGCTCGTCGGTAGAGACCTTATCCTCCAGCTCTACCACCACGCTCTTGCGCAGGGTGCGCACAAAGCGGTCCACCTGTGTGTACAGGCTGGAGGAATCCTCGCCGCGGCCGGAAATGATCAGGGGCGTGCGGGCTTCATCGATCAGGATGGAGTCCACTTCATCGACGATGGCATAGGCGTGGCCGCGCTGCACCATGTTGGCCTTATAGGTCACCATGTTGTCGCGCAGGTAGTCGAAGCCGAACTCGTTGTTGGTACCGTAGGTGATGTCAGCAGCATAGGCGGCGCGGCGTGCATCGCCGTCCATGCCCTGTGCGATCAGGCCGACAGAAAGGCCCAGCCAGCGGTAGAGCTTGCCCATCCACTCGCTGTCGCGCTTGGCAAGGTAATCGTTGACGGTGACAACATGCACGCCCTCACCGGTGAGGGCATTCAGGTAGGCGGGCAGGGTAGCCACAAGAGTCTTGCCTTCACCGGTCTGCATCTCGGAAATATCACCGCGGTGCAGGGCAATGCCGCCGATGACCTGCACAGGGAAGTGCTTCATGCCCAGCACGCGCCATGCGGCCTCGCGGCAGACGGCAAAGGCATCGGGCAGGATATCATCGGTGGTCTTGCCGTCGGCCAGCTGCTGCTTGAACACAGCGGTCTGTGCCTGCAGGTCGGCATCCGGCATGGCGGCATATTTTTCTTCCAGAGCCAGCACCTGCTTGGCAATGGGGTTGATCTTTTTCAGCTCCCGGTCCGAGAAGCTGCCAAAGAGTTTTTCAACAAGGGACATTGGTAACACCTCATAGATCAAATTCGGGAAAATGCTTCCCGGAGATAGACATAAATACACACATATATGATACACCAAAGCGGCAGACGCGTCAAACCTGCAAGGTTATTTTAGCCGGATTTTGAATGAATTTTCTGTAAATTTGCGCTGGAAGGGGGTTCATAAAAGGAAAAGATATGTGGTGGAGGCGAACAGCCTCGCCCTCTCCGTCTGCTCCCGCTGGTCGCATCCAGCTCCCCCAAAGTTGGCAATCCACGCAAAGTTTCCGGTTTCGCCAGAGGCTCCCCCTTTGGGGGAGCTGGCGAGCGAATGCGAGACTGAGAGGGCGAGCCAGCTAAAACAAAAAACACCTCTGATTTTTGCAAATCAGAAGTGGTCAGATGTACATTATAAGGTTTCCAGCAACTGCGGCAGCTGTGCCAGATCGTCGATGACATTCGGGCACACAGCCTCGAGCCGCGCGCGGGACTGGTGGCCGCCGGTGTAGAGCACGCATTTTGTGCCAAGGGCCTTTGCAACTTCGGCATCGTGCTGGGTGTCGCCCACCATCACGCAGGCAGCAGGGGCGATGCCGCTTTGTGCAAGCCACTGTTTGCCCACCTGCACTTTGCTTACGCCATAGATGTCTGCAAGGCCGAGCAACTCAGTAAAATAGCCCTGCAGGCCCCGTGCGGCTACCTGCTCGATCAGGTAGTCCCGGCGGGAGGCGGAAAGCACGCTCTGCCGCCAGCCCCGGCGCGAAAGTTCGGCCAGCGTTTCGGCAGCGTGTGCAGAGGGGGGACAGGCATCCACACCTGCGTTATAATGTTCCATAAAGCGCTCGGCCAGCTCTGCATAAGGGTGCTTTGCAAAGTTGAAACCGGCGCGGATGTAGTATTCCTCAATGGGAAAACCGAAAATTTCCCGGTAAGCGGCAAGATCGTACCGCTGCGGATAACCGTGGGTCTCCAGCATCCAGTTGAGACAGCTGTGGGTGAAATCAACATCATCCATCAAAGTGCCGTTCCAGTCCCAGAAGATCATTCCGTTTGCCTGCATGGAAACCTCCTTGCGGTCATTAAGCTGCAAAAATTTTGCGCAGGGCCTTGCTGCTCTCGATGATCTTCACCAGCAGCACACCCAGAACGGTGCAGCTGATGAGCTCGCCGATACCTACGGAGATGCCGTTGGTGATGCAGGCCAGCCAGATGGGAGCGCTGGAGGTGGGGTCCGGGAACATGACGGCAATCTCAATGCCGATGATCACGGCATTGAACAGCACCGGCGGCAGAGAAGCCGCCACAGCCAGACCCTTGATGCGGATGTTCCGCAGCTTGTAGGTGACAAGGCAGGCCAGCAGGGTGGCAAGGGTGCCAAAGATGACATCCACGATGGTGGAGCCCAGCAGGTTCGCCAAAAAGCAGCCCAGTACCACACCGGCAATGTACTCAGCACCGAACACCGGCAGCAGGCAGAGCGCCTCAGCCACACGCACCTGTACCGCACCATAGGAGAGCGGCTGCAGAGCCATGCAGAGAACAACATAAATGGCTGCGACCACGCCGCAGCGCACCAGTTTACGGACGGAAGGATTCTGATTCATGATAATACTCCAGCGGGATGATTTTGACCGCACAGGGCCGCCAGCCCCTGTGGGTTTGGCCCGGCATGGTTCGAGACACGCCGGGGAGCCTAAAATCCTAAGTTGCTCTGAAAGGATGCCGCACAAAAAGCACAGCAAAAGGCAGTATAGCATAATTTTTGGCAGATTGCAACGAATTTTCGCAGAATCAGGTACAGATGCAGTTTTTGGTTTGGACCCTTCCGGTGAAAAAGAGGTTCCGAAAAGCCCACAGGCTTTTCGGAACCTCAAAATAAAAATAAAATTACCGCTGAAATAGCCAGAGCGAAAGCGGAGGCTATTAAAATCGTGTGTTACCCTCTGGGGCGTCCGGTGTATACCAGAGCCACCGTGTCGGGGCCGGTGTTGGCGGAAACGACACCGCCCAGCTCAAACACCAGCAGCGGCGGCTTGCCAAAGGCCTTGCGGCAGGCCTTTTCCAGATCGGCGGTCTGCGGGATGTTGGTGTGGCCGATCATATAATCAAAGTTCTCCACGCCTTCGCTGCGCTGTTTGCACAGCTCCACCATGGCGGGCACCACCTTGTCATCGCCGCGTACCTTGGCTTCCACCTTGGTCTTGCCGTCGATCAGGGTGATGATGGGACGAATGCCCATCAGCTCGCCCATAACAGCAGCAGCGGCAGAGATGCGTCCGCTCTTTTTCATCTGCTTCAGGCTGTAGGGGCCCAGAACGATCTCCATGCAGTCCATCTGCTTTTCAAACTCCCGGATCACATGGCTGATCTCTGCACCGTTCTTCAGCTTGCGGGCCATTTCGCACAGATACCAGCCGAACACCATGGAATAGGTGTGGGGGTCCAGCAGATGGATCTTCAAGTGGTGCTCCGGGCGCTCTTCCCGCAGCATCCCCTGTGCCATGAGGGCGTTATTGTAGGTGGAAGAGCCGGATTTGTTGATGGGTACATGAATGACATCCGTATAGCCCTCGTCCACGTACTGGCAGTATTTTTCGCAGAACTGGATGGGGGTGATAGCGGCAGTGGAGGGCACGCCCTTAGCGGCACGCATCTTATCGTAAAATTCGGTGTTGGTGCAGCTTTCACGCTCCACGTAGTCCACATCGTCCAGCAGGATGTGGAAGCTCATGATGTCGATGCCGTATTTTTCGGCCATTTCCTGCGGGATATCGCAGGAGGAATCGGTCAGGATCGCAATCTTGCTCATAATGTCCCTCATTTCCATTCGTAGTCTCGTAAGTGTCCGTGGTCCAAAAGCTCCGGAAAGTCCCACTGGCGCAGCACTTCATACACGCCCACGGCCACGCTGTTGGAAAGGTTCAGGCTGCGGCAGGTGTCGCGCATGGGCATTCGGATGCAGTGCTCCTGATTGGCGGCAAGCAAGGCTTCGGGCAGGCCGGCATCCTCGCGTCCGAACACGAGGTATGCACCGTCCGGGTAGCTCACATCGGTGTAGCGCTGCGGTGCCTTGGTGGTAAAATAGTAATAGGGGCCGCTGTTTTTGGCAAAGAACTCGTCCAGACTGTCGTAATAGCTGATGTCGAGGTAGTGCCAGTAATCCAGACCCGCATGCTTGAGCTTTTTATCATCGATGGCAAAGCCCATGGGGCCTACCAGATGCAGCCGACAGGCAGTGCAGGCACAGGTGCGGGCCACATTGCCGGTGTTCTGCGGGATGCGCGGCTCCACCAGAACGATGTTCAAGGTTGGCTTTTCGTTCATCGGTGTACCTCCCCTTATTCTGCCGAGCTTGCCGGGCACAGGCGCGGCAGAAGCGGCTCGAACCAGACCCCGTAGCGGGTATCCTGCGCGGCGGGCGTGTTCTGGATGGAAAGCGCCACGAACTCGGCAGCGTTGTCGGCGGCGGCACTCAAGGCGTTGCCCTGCAGCAGCGAGCCGATGAGCACCGCACCGTACAGGTCGCCGGTGCCGGGAAAGCTGCGGCTGATGTGCAGCTTTTTGATGAGGAAGCGGTCTTTTCCGCTGCCTGCACAGCCGATGTATTTGCCCAGCGGCAGGCCGGTGACGACAGCCCCGGGGGCCAGAGCGGTCAGCTCGTCAGCCAGAGCCTGTGCAGCTTCATCGGTGAGCAGCTCGGTCTGCGGCTGGCGCTGCAGCAGGATCTGTGCCTCGGTGTAGTTGGGCAGGATCAGATCGGCAGCACCGCACAGTGCACGGATGCGGTCGATCAAAGCAGGCGTTACGGTGGAGTAAGCCTTGCCGTTGTCGCCCATGACCGGGTCAACGATCTTTTTGGCTGCGGGCCAGAGGGCAAAGGCTTTTTCGGCCAGTGCCACCTGATCCTCACCGCCCAGATAGCCGGTATAGATGCAGTCAAACTCCACGCCGAGCGCATGGTAATGCTCCAGCGCCTGTTCGCCGTAGGCGCAGCCGTCCAAACGTGCAGGTGTGCCAAGCCCGCCTGTGTGGGTGGAAAGCACCACCGTGGGCAGGGCTACCGGCTGCACGCCCATGACCGACAGCACCGGCAGGATCACTGCAAGGCTGCAGCGGCCCATGCCGGAAAGATCGTGGATGCAAAGGACTTTTTTGGGTTCAACAGGGTGTATCAAATAAGGAACCTCCTTACCAGTATGCGGAATGAGCAGTGCGCTTTTTAGCCGGGCACACCCGCCCATTAAAACATCGAAGAACAGTATACCACAAATTTCTGCATAAAAAAAGCGGATACCAAATAGTTTACAGGAAATAATAACGCCGGAGACCGGATCTTTTTCACCGAAAGGAGTTTTACTATGAAACATGAATCCACCAGTTCTTCCGGGATGCTGCTTGGCATGGCCGCGGGGGCGGCACTGGGTGCCGTGGGCGTGATGGCCGCCACCCAGAACCAGCGCCAGCTGCGCCGCACCACCCGCAAGGTGATGAAGGGTGCCGAGAATGCTGTGCTGCAGCTGGACAAAATGGTTGGCGACTTTGTGGAAAAGCACATGGAGTGATAAAAGCAAAGAACGGCGTTCCGGTGGGGAACGCCGTTCTTTGCTTGAAAAAGTTTACTTGTTCCAGATGCACATGCGGGCCGCGGTGTTGATCTCGCCCAGCACGCTCAGATCCATCTGAATGTTGCAGGTAACGGTGAGTGCCTTGTTCACATCGCTGCCGGTCAGCACCGAGGCGGGCATGTTCTTGATGGTGAGCACGCCGGTGCCCTTGGCAACATCGCCGGAGACGGTGCCGGTGTAGGTCACATCACCAATGGTCAGGCCGGACAGATAGCCGGTGACACCCATCTTGCTTACCTGCTGGATGGGCAAGGTGAGCGTGTAGGTGCCGTTGGACTGGCGGGTGAGGGTGACATCACGGCTGGCATCGATGCCGGTGTTGGCCATGGATTCCTTATCGGATCTTTCTTTCCAGAATTTAATGCCTACGTTCAGGCTGGAAGCAGCGCTTGCACCAAAGGTGAACATGCACAGCAGCAGCACTGAGAGCAGGGCGGCGCTTACGCGCTTATAAGTGTTCGTCATGAATGATCTGCCTTTCCTGCCACAGAGGCGGCGTTGAACAATTGCGGTAATACCGGTTTGTCAATGCTAAAATAGCATGGCTGTGCAAAATTGTCAATCCGCTTCGTGAAGCTTTCACAGAAATGTTGCACATTGATAAAATATGGTGGGCGAAGATGACGAAGAACCGCCCCTCCGGCAGGAGAAGCGGTTCTTGAAAAATCAGCGCTTAAAGTTCAAAGTCGGGGTCGTCCTTCAGCACATGGATCTCGCTCATAAAGGGGCTCTGCTCCGGGTCGGCGAAGGGAGCTTCCTTGACGTACTTGTTCAGCTGGATGGCCGTGCGTGCGGGGTCGGCAATGGTGCCTGCGCCGCCGATGCAGCCGCCCGGGCAGCCCATGCCTTCCAGCAGGTAGCCGTTGTACTTGCCGGCCTTGGCCAGCATGAGCAGCTTCTTGCATTCGGCAAGGCCCTGTGCGGATGCGATCTTGACATCCATATCCGGGTGCCATTCCTTGATCTTATCGGCAACAGCCTTGGCAACGCCGCCGGACTGTGCAAAGCCGCGGCCTGCTGCGGATGCAGCGTGCAGAGCTTCGGCCTCGTCCACTTCCAGCAGGCTGGTGTCCACATCCTTGGCCTCGATGATACCGGCCAGCTCTTCAAAGGTGAGCACGAAGTCCACATCGGAGCGGACGGTGCGGCGGGAAGCTTCCAGCTTCTTTGCGGCGCAGGGTCCAATGAAGCACATACGGGCCTCGGGGTCCTTCTGCTTCATCATGCGGGCGGTGAACACCATGGGGGTCATGGTCATGGAGATATTCTTGGCAAGATCCGGGAAAGCGGTCTTTGCCATCATGCTCCATGCCGGGCAGCAGGAAGTTGCCATGAAGTTGAGCTTCCCGGGCACTTCCTCCAGGAAGTCGTGTGCTTCGTCCACGGTGCACAGGTCGGCACCAATGGCAACCTCCACCACATCGTAGAAGCCGACGGCCTTCAGGGCGGCCTTGAGCTTGCCGGTGGAAGCCAGACCCGGGAACTGGTTGATGAAGGCGGGAGCCACCAGCGCGTAGATGCGGTCGCCGCGGTTGAAGCCCTGGATCAGCTGATAGATCTGGCCCTTGTCGGCAATGGCACCGAAGGGGCAGTTGACCAGACACTGGCCGCAGGAAACGCACTTGCTGTAATCGATCTCGGCGCGACCCAGCTCATCGGAGTGGATGGCACCCATGCCGCAGGCTGCAGCGCAGGGACGCTCGGTCTTGACGATGGCGTTATAGGGGCACACGCCGACGCAGCGGCCGCACTTGATGCACTTGTCCTGATCGATGATGGAACGGCCGCTCTCCCATGTGATGGCCTTCTTGGGGCACACTTCCATACAGGGGTGGGCAAGGCAGCCCTGACACAGGTCGGAGACCTTGACCAGCTTTTCCGGGCAGCGGTTGCAGGCAAACTTGATCACGTTCACCAGCGGGGGATCATAATACTTATCGGCGATGGATGCATCCTCCAGACCGGAGACGACGCTGTTGTGCTCGTCCATGCGGCGGGTGGGCAGGCCCATGGCCAGACGCACGCGCTCCTCAACGATGGCGCGCTCCAGGAAGATGTCCTTGCGCAGCTTGCCTTCCTCGCCGGGGATGATGGTGTAGGGGATCTTGCGCATCAGGTGGTTGGCCTGCTCGCCCTTGACGTTGGCGTAAGCCATGCGTGCCACCTCGGTGAACACCTGACGGCGGATCTGGATGACCGTGGTATTGATTCCTCTGAAACTCATTCCAATTCTCTCCTTGCTTTGCTAAAAACAAACGGGCTGCACCCGGCTGCCGACGGCGTTCTGCCGCGCAGGGCGGGCGCGTTACAGGGCACATTGGTAACACACTGCTGCAAACAGCGCTGTGCCCGGGATGATCCACTTTCATTTTAGCATAAAGCGTGCCGGATGAAAAGGGATAAAACGCAAAATTTGTTAAAAATTTGTTGTATTTGTCCTCGTGTACAGAATCAACAGTTTTAAGCGCGTAAACTTAGCAAAGTGCTGCACGCACGCGCTCGCCGTCGTACTCGCCAAGCGTTACGTGCACGATCTGCCCGCTTTCGTGGCCGGGGGCGGACACCACCACCGGAATGTACAGCCGGGTGTAGCCAGTGAACAGCGTGCCGGAAAGCGGGGTCTCCAGCAGCACGTCGTCCTCGGTGCCCACATAGGCGGCCAGCACTTCGCGGCGCACCTCCTCGGCAATGCCGTTCATCACGCGGCTGCGCTCCTGCTTTTCCCGCTCGTGCACCTGCTCCGGGAAATCGTAGGCCGGGGTGCCGCTGCGGCGGGAGTAGGGGAACACATGCACCTTGAGAAAGCCGATCTTTTTCAAAAATTCGCAGCTCTCTTCAAAATCGGCCTGCGTCTCGCCGGGAAAGCCGCAGATGCAGTCGGTGGTAAAGCTGACCGGGCGCTCCCCGTAGGCGGCGCGCAGCTGGTCCACCACCTGTGCGTACTGCTCGGCGGTGTACACGCGGCGCATCCGGCGCAGGGTGGCGGTGCAGCCGCTCTGCAGGCTCAGGTGGAACTGCGGGCAGAGCTTTTCCACGGCGGCAAGGCGGGTGATGAACTCCGGCGTGAGCATATCCGGGTCCAGACTGCCCAGACGGATGCGCTGGATGCCCTCCACCTGAGCGCAGTGCTCCACCAGCTCCACAAGGTTGGTGCCGGTATCCAGACCATAGCTGGGCAGGGAGATGGCGCTGAGCACCACCTCGCGGTAGCCGGAAGCCGCCAGCTGGCGCAATTCGGCAAGGATGCTGGCTTCGTCGCGGCTGCGCACCGGGCCGCGGGCCCGTGGGATGACGCAGTAGGCGCACTGGCGGTTGCAGCCGTCCTCTACCTTGATAAAGGCACGGGTGTGGGTCTCGAACCGCTCCACGGGCAGCTCTTCAAATTTTTCGCCGCGCTGGTGGGGCGTGATGGCCACAATGCGCTCATGGCCGTCCAGCAGCTTGAGAACGTTATCTAAAAGGGCCTTGCGGTCGCCGTTGCCGCACACAAGGTCGGCCTCGGTGAACTGGGCGGCTTCCTCCGGGAAAGCCTGCGGGTAGCAGCCGGTAAGCACCGTAACCGCGCCGGGGTTCTCGCGCTTTTTGCGGCGCAGCCACTTGCGGCTTTTCTGGTCGCCAAAGTTGGTCACGGTACAGCTGTTCACCACAAAAACATCCGCAGGCTCGTTCTCCTGCGCAATGGTAAAGCCGTTGGCGCGGAACATCTGTTCCAGCGCACCGGTCTCATTCAGGTTGACCTTGCAGCCAAGGGTATAAAAACAAACTCGCATGAGGGGATATCCTTTCGACAAAAAACGGGGTGGTGTTTGCATTGCTCTTTATTATATATCACAGCGGCGGTGCGGCGCAAGACCGGATGCACAGCAGCAGGCACTTTTTTGCTGGAAAGCGGGCAAAACAAAAAGAGACGGGCAAACGCCCGTCTCTCAAAGAGAACTTTGGAAAAATTATTTAGCAGTGGACCTGACGGTGACTTCCAGATACTTGTACTCTTTACCAGTCTCTGTGTCCTTAGCGGTCTTATACTCGGTCTTTTCCACAGCAAAGTTGGAGAGACCATTAGCGGTCAGATAGTTGGGCAGATAACCCTTCAGATAATCGCCGTTTGCATCAGCAGGCCATACGACCAGCTTCTTCTTGTTCAATTCTGCAACAGCAGCCTGGAACTCCTTGGTAGAATCCTTAGCGGCGACTACCTTGATAGGAGTGGTGGAGAAAGCACCACAGCCGGTGAACATGGAAGCACCTGCAGCAGCAACAACGGTCAGACCAGCCATCTTCAGGAAAGAACGACGAGACAGAATCATAATAGTATCCTCCTAAAAAATAATTCCACAAATGAAGCAATACAGCCTTTTTGGGCCATCTCCAATTTACACTATAAGGTGGGCAAAAGTCAAGCCCTTTTGTAGAAAAAGACAAAATAAAAAATGCAGGCTGCGGTGCGGGCGCAGGATATTCTAAACAAAAAGGCCCCTGCATACTCTCTCAGCAAGAGACATTGCGCAGGGAGGGACCAAAATGGAGCGGAAAAACTTGGCGCTTTTGTGTGCAGGAGTGGTGTGCTTCTGGCTGTTTGCGCTGGCCTTTGGCACGGCGCAAGGCAATGAGCTGCGGCAGCAAAACCCGGCGGTGCAGGCAGCTGCAGACCAGACCCAGCCTGTGCAGCCCGCGGCGGCACAGCCTGCCTTGGAGCTGCCCTGCCGCGCCGCCTGCCTGATCGACCAGCAGACGGGCACCATATTATATGAAAAGAACGCCGACCAGCAGATGCCCATTGCATCCATTACCAAGGTAATGACCCTGCTGCTCACCTTTGAAGCCGTGCACGACGGCCGCATTGCCATGGACACGCTGGTGCCAGTAAGTGAACACGCCTACCACATGGGCGGCAGTCAGATCTGGCTGGAGCCGGGGGAGCAGTTCACGCTGGACGAGATGATCAAAGCCATTTGTGTGTCCTCCGCCAATGATGCCGCTGTGGCTGTGGCAGAGCTGGTGGGCGGCAGCGAGCCGGGCTTTGTGCAGATGATGAACGCCCGCGCCGCAGAGCTGGGCATGGTGAACACCACCTTCCACAATGCCTGCGGGCTGGACACCGAAGGGCATCTTTCCACCGCCCACGATGTTGCCATCATGAGCCGCGAGATTTTGAACACCTGCCCGGAGGTGCTGCACTATACCGGCATCTGGACGGACACCCTGCGCGGCGGTGCCACCCAGCTGGTGAACACCAACAAGCTGCTCAAGCGCTACAACGGCATCACTGGCCTGAAAACCGGCACCACCAGCGGCGCGGGCGTGTGCATCAGCGCCAGCGCCACCCGCGACGGGCTGGACCTCATCGCCGTGGTGCTGGGGTCACTCTCCAGCTCGGAGCGGTTCACAGCGGCCACCACCCTGCTGGACTACGGCTTTGCGGCCTACGCCGCCGTGCCGCTGCCCGCCATGGAGGACCGGCCTCTTCTTATAAAAGTAAAGGGCAGCGCAGAGGAAAGCGTACCGCTGGACTACACCGCTCTGCCCGAAACGCTGCTGATGCCCAAGGAAAACGCCGCCGCCCTCACCGCGCAGCTGGAACTGCCGCAGGAGCTGGAAGCACCGGTGCAGCTGGGCCAGACCGTTGGCACGGTGCGCATCCTGAGCGGGGAGACCCAACTGGGCGAGTACGAGGTGCGCGCCGCTGCCGATGCTGAAAAAATGGACTTTGGCACCGCTTTCGGCCTGTTGTGGGACGCTTTGACCGGCTGCGAAAGCTGAATGCACGCTTCAGCGTACAAAAGCGCACTGCGGTAAGCTGCGTGGAACTGTCTGTGTGAACAATTCTGGATGAAGAAACAAAAAAACACTATTAAAATTGTATGAAATCCAAGGATTTTGACCTTGACTTTGCCCGGAGGGAACGGTACACTTATACCAAGATATTTCCTCGCAGGGCAAAGGCCCGGCAAATCGTTTGGAGGTTATAATAAAATGAGCGTCGCACTGAACACAAAACACCTCTCCAGCTTTATCAGCGAAGAGGAATATGCAGCCATCTATCCGCAGGTGGAAGCTGCCCATAACCAGCTGGAAGCAAAGTCCGGCCCGGGCAATGATTTCCTCGGCTGGATGTATCTGCCCCGTGATTATGATAAGGAAGAGTTCGCCCGCATCAAGGAAGCCGCCGCAAAGATCCGCGAGGATTCCGATGTGCTGGTGGTGGCCGGCATTGGCGGCAGCTATCTGGGCGCACGCGCTGTCATCGAGGCCGTCAAGGGCCAGTTCCACAACGAGCTGGAAAATGGCCCCAAGATCTACTTCTGCGGCAACAGCATCAGCCCCACCTACCTGAACAACATCATCAGCCTGTGCAAGGGCAAGCGCTTCTCCATCAACGTCATTTCCAAGTCCGGCACTACCACCGAGACTTCTCTGGCATTCCGCGTGCTGCGTGAACTGCTGGAAAAGGAGATGGGCGCGGAAGAAGCCAACAAGCGCATCTACGCCACCACCGACCGTGCCAAGGGCACCCTGAAGCAGCTGGCCGACGCACAGGGCTGGCCCACCTTCGTGGTCCCCGACGACGTGGGCGGCCGCTACTCCGTGCTGAGCGCTGTGGGCCTGCTGCCCATTGCTGCTGCCGGTATCAGCATCGACGACCTGATGAAGGGCGCTGCCGATTCCATGGAGCGTTTCTCCGTTCTGAGCAAGGACAACGACGCTTACAAGTATGCTGCCATCCGCAACATCCTGTACCGCAAGGGCAAGAGCGTTGAAATTCTGGAGTGCTACGAGCCGGACTTCGCCCTGATGAACGAGTGGTACAAGCAGCTGTTCGGCGAGAGCGAGGGCAAGGACAACAAGGGCCTGTTCCCCGCAAGCTGCATCTTCTCCACCGATCTGCACTCCATGGGTCAGTTTATTCAGGAAGGCTCCCGCACCATGTTCGAGACCATTGTGGACGTGAAGAAGCCTGCACAGGATCTGTTCATCGACCCGCTGGAAGGCAACTTTGACGGCCTGAACTTCCTGGCAAACCAGAACATGAGCATTGTCAACCGCAAGGCCATGGAGGGTACCATTTTGGCACACACCGACGGCGGCGTGCCCGAAGTGCTGATCGAGGTGGACGACCTGACCGCTTACAATGTGGGCTACCTGATCTACTTCTTCTGGCGTGCATGTGCCTGCAGCGGTTATCTGCTCAGCGTCAATCCCTTCAATCAGCCGGGCGTTGAGAGCTATAAAAAGAATATGTTTGCTCTGCTGGGCAAGCCGGGCTACGAAGGCCTGACCGCCGAGCTGGAAGCAAAGCTGAAGTAAATAAAAATGAACTCCCGCCGCAAGGCGTGGAAAATACAGGAGGACTGAACTATGATTAAACTGATTGTTGGTACCAAGGGCTCCGGCAAGACCAAGGCTATGATCGACCAGATCAATGATGCGGTCAAGACCTCCAAGGGCAACGTGGTCGTCGTTGAAAAGGGCATGAAGCTCACCTACGACATCGCTCCTGCTGCACGTCTGATCGACCTGGACGAGTACAAGATCTCCGGCGGCGAAATGCTGTACGGCTTTGTTGCCGGCCTGATGGCAAGCAACTACGATATCACCGACCTGTACATTGACGGCATCCTGAAGGTGCTGGATCATGACATCAACCGTCTGGGCGTTGTGCTGGACGAGATGGCAGCCATTGCAGGCGACAGCGTGAAGGTGACTGTTACCGTCAGCGCTGACGAGGCTGCACTGCCCCACGATGTGAAGAAGTACCTGTAATTCCGGAAAATCGGGATCTGAACCACTTTGAACAGGCAGAGAACCGGGAAATTTAAATTTTTTCGGTTTTCTGCCTGTTTTGGTGTTGACAAAGGGCTGCGTTGGCGCTATACTAACAAAGCAGCCTTTTAGAGGTGTACTATGCAATTTGACCTGAGAAAGTTTATCGCCACCGGCAGACAACCCTATCATGCAGAGTTTCAGTGTGATTTATCTGCACATGATTATGCCGGGGCAAGGATCCCGCAGCCGGTCACCGCTGTTTTTGAAGCGGAGACGGACGGCGACGAGGTCCGGATGACACTGCGGGCAAACGCATCGGTGCACGGAGAGTGCGCCCGCTGTCTGGACCCGGTCATTCGGGAGGAGACGGTCGATACGGAGTGGACGGTAAAGGAACGGGATCTGGATGACCCGGATTTTGACCTTCCGCTGGACGAAAAAGGACATCTGGATGTAGATGAATGGCTCAATCAGGAGTTTATGTTCCAGATCCCCACGGTGCTGCTTTGCAGTGCCGACTGCGCCGGGCTTTGCCCCGTGTGCGGCAAAAAGAAGGCGGAATGCACCTGCCAGCCGGCAGAGCATGCCGAAGCTCCCGTAGACACAAGGCTCGCAATCCTTAAATCACTGCTGAACTGATAAACCCATCAAGGAGGTGCAAAAATATGGCAGTACCTAAGAGACATCTTTCCAAGGCCCGCCGCGACAAGCGTCGCAGCAATGTTTGGAAGCTGGAGGCCCCCGCACTGGTCAAGTGCAGCAACTGCGGCTCTCTGAAGCTCCCCCACCAGGCATGTGGCAACTGCGGTTACTACAAGGGCGAGGAAGTCATCAAGAAGGCCTAATTTGCGCGTAATTGGTGGCATAATGGTGTTATGTACAGAAGGGGAGGGCGCATGCCTTCCCCTTCTTGTTCTGTCTGAAAGGAGGTGGATGCGGTGGCAATGAAGATCGCACGGGTGGAACCCGGCAGCGAAGCGGAAGTGCTGGGCCTTGGCCCGGGTGACGAGCTTTTGAGCGTGGACGAAAACGAGCTGAACGACAGTCTGGACTACGATTTCTACACCGACAGCAAAAGCTTCCACCTGAAAGCAAGGGTGGCAGACGGCATCCGCGAGTGGGATGTGCAGCGCACGGAGCGCGGTCCCTTTGGCTGCGATTTCCAGACCTATCTGGGCGATCAAAAGCACTCCTGCTCCAACCACTGCATGTTCTGCTTCATCGACCAGCTGCCCCCCGGTATGCGCGAGAGTCTTTACTTCAAGGACGATGACGAGCGGCTTTCCTTTTTGTTCGGCAACTATATCACCATGACGAACATGCAGGACCACGAGATCGACCGCATCATCAAGATGCACATTTCGCCCATCAACATTTCAGTGCACACCACGAACCCGCAGCTCCGTGTGCGGATGCTAGCCAACAAGCGCGGCGGCGAGGTGCTCAAGTATCTGCCCCGTCTGGTGGAGGGCGGCATCGCCGTCAACTGTCAGCTGGTGCTGTGCCGCGGCATCAACGACGGCGACGAGCTGCGCCGTACCCTCTCCGACCTTTTGGAGCTGACCCCTATGGTGCAGAGCATCGCTGCGGTGCCCTGCGGTGTGACGGACTACCGCGAGAAGCTGTTCAAGCAGACACCGTATGATGCAAAGACCAGCGCCGAAGTCATCGACATCATGGAAGAATTCGGCGATGAGTGCAAGCGCCGCCACGGCAAGCGCATCATTTATCCCAGTGATGAATGGTACCTCAAGGCAGGCAGGCCCATCCCGCCGGAAGAGTTCTACGAGGACTTCGACCAGCTGGAAAACGGCGTGGGCATGATGCGCCTGTACGCCTCGGAATTTCTGGCGGAGTTGGAAAAGCCCCACCGCATCTACGGCACCAAAAAGATGGACGTGGTCACGGGCGAAATGGCTTCGCCGCTCATCCGCCAGATGATGGCTGAGCTGCACCGCCAGTACCCCATGGTCGAGGTGACGGTGCACACCATCAAGAACAAATTCTTCGGCGGCAATGTGGGTGTGGCCGGGCTTGTAACGGCGACCGATATCATTGCCCAGTGCGAGGGCAAGTTGACCAGCGGCACGCTGGGCGTGCCCGCCGTGATGCTGCGGGAGGAAAAAGACACCTTTCTGGACGACATCACCACTGACCAGCTGGCCCAGCGCCTTGGCGTGAAGGTGGAGGTGCTGCCGACCTCTGGCGGCGACGAAGCCCGCGCCCTGCTGCGCAGCGGCCTGCACATTGCAAGGAGAAGAAGAGCATAAAACCTTTTGTTATAGAAAGGAGGAACCCCTATGAGCAAACCGATCGTAGCAGTGGTGGGCCGCCCTAACGTGGGCAAATCCACCCTGTTCAACAAGCTGTGCGGTCAGCGCCTTGCCATTGTGGAGGACACGCCGGGCATTACCCGTGACCGCATTTTTGCCAACTGCGAGTGGAACGGCCATGACTTCCTGCTGGTGGACACCGGCGGTATTGAGCCAAAGGCTACCGAGGGCATTCTGGCTCACATGCGGGAGCAGGCCCAGATCGCCATTGACACTGCAGACTGCATCATCATGGTGGTGGACGTGCGCGACGGCCTGACCGCCGCGGACGAGGATGTGGCCCACATGCTGCGCCGCAGCCACAAGCCCATCATTCTGGCCGTGAACAAGTGCGACAAGGTGGGCGATGCCCCCATGGAGATGTACGAGTTCTACAACCTCGGCTTTGACGAGGTGATGCCCATTTCGTCCGTGCACGGCCACGGCACCGGCGACCTGCTGGACGCTGTGTGCGCCCATCTGGACTTCAGCGAGACGGTGGTGGAAGAGGACCGCATCCCGGTTGCCATCATCGGCCGCCCGAATGTGGGCAAGTCCAGCCTGACCAACCGCATTCTGGGCGAGAACCGCATGATCGTGGCAAACGAGGCGGGCACCACCCGTGATGCCATTGACACCCCGGTGGACAACGCTTATGGCAAGTTCATCTTTACCGATACCGCCGGTCTGCGCAAGCGCAGCAACATCACCGACGGTCTGGAGCGTTATATGGTAGTGCGCGCACTGGCCGCTGTGGAGCGCAGCCGTGTGGCGCTGATCCTTGTGGATGCCACCGTCGGTTTTACCGAGCAGGACAGCAAGGTGGCCGGTTATGCCCACGATCAGGGCAAGGCGTGCATCATCGTCGTCAACAAGTGGGACGCGGTGGAAGGCAAGGAGACCAACACCATGGAGCTGCAGCGCCGCGATTATGCCGAGTGCTTCAGCTTTATGGGCTATGCTCCTATCATCTTCATCTCGGCTCAGACCGGCTACAACGTGAACAAGCTCATGCAGCTGATCCGCGATGTGGACAGCCAGAACGGTGCCCGCGTGCCCACCGGCGTGCTGAACGAGATGCTGGCCCGCGCCACAGCCCGGATGCAGCCGCCCAGCGACAAGGGCCGCCGCCTGAAGATCTTCTATCTGACTCAGGCATCCACCCGCCCGCCCACGTTCGTGGCCTTTGTGAATTCGAAGCAGCTGTTCCATTTCAGCTACCAGCGGTATCTGATCAACCAGATCCGCGAGAACTTTGGTCTGGAACACACTCCCATCCGTCTGGTGATCCGCGAGCGCGGCTCCGGCGAAGTGGGCGCAAAGGACGTGTAAGCGCCCGCAAAGGAGGCATCCGTTTCTATGATGAAAGCGATCCTGATCGCCGCAGCCACCATCCTGCAGGCGTACCTGCTGGGCAGTGTGGATACCGGCATCCTCGTCAGCAAATTCGTATATCATGACGACGTGCGCAATCATGGCAGCGGTGCGGCCGGCATGACCAACATGCTGCGCACCTTTGGCAAGAAGGCTGCCGCCATGACCGCGACAGGCGATGTGCTCAAGGGCGTGCTGGCCGTGTGCATCGGCCGGTGGCTGTTCCACATGCTGCCCGTCGATGCCGGCGTTTCGCCGTATCTGGGTGTCTATCTGGCCGCCATCTTTGCAGTGCTGGGCCATCTGTACCCGCTGTACTTCGGGTTCAAAGGCGGCAAGGGCGTGCTGGTGGCAGCTGGTGCCATTCTGGCCATCCAGCCGGTGCTGCTGCCGTTTCTGGCCATTATCTTTCTGGTGTGCCTGATCCCCACCGGCATGGTGTCGCTGGGCAGCGTGGCCATGGCAGCACTCTACCCGGTGCTGACCATCATTTACGGTTCCCTGCAGGGCTATGCCGCCGGTGATATGCTGGTGTGCGCCATTGGCTCCGGCTTTATGTCCGGCATGGTGATCTATATGCACCGCGCCAATATCCAGCGCATCCGTGAGGGCAAAGAGTACCGCTTCGGAAAGCACAATAAAAAATAAAAGCATTATAAAATGCCCCGCAGCCTGCTGGTTTTCCGGCAGTGCTGCGGGGCATTTTTGTTTATGTTATTTTGGTTCCGGGGCGGCCTGCTCAAAATCGTACTCGTCAAAAGTCTCTTCTTCGGAAGGAATGGCCTCGGCCACCTCGGCCTTGGCGCGCTCCTTCAGGCGGGAGAGAAACGCATCGGCGGGGATGCCGCTCTGGCGAGGTGAAAGATCCGGTGCCGGATGGCCGTCCGGCAGGTGGGCACCAAAGGCCGGCACAAAGAAGAACTTGCGCACAATAAAAATCAGGGCGATGGCTCCCACGCTGAGCAGGTTTTCTACTGCCGAGTCATGGCCCACTACCAGATGACGGGCAATGGCGTAGAGCAGCACTTCCAGACTGCTGCCGGGGCTGTGCTTGGCCAGCATTTTGATGAACTCGATGCCGATCACGATGTCAAGGCTCCGCTCCAGAAAAATGCGGATCTCCACTTCGTTGCCGTCAAACAGCAGGCCAGGCATCCACTTGATGAGCGGCACAGCGCTGAGCAGCAGGCCGATGAGCACAAGGCCGGAGAGCAAAATTTCCAGCAGACTGGACGCCTGAATGATGCGGTTGCGCAGCTGGGTGCGCCAGCGGCTTTCCACATGGGAGGAGGAATTGTCCATATTGAGCCTTCCTTTGCAAAAAAAGTTTCAACATTCATGTGTAATATTGTAACAGAAATGCAGAAAGCTGTCAATTGCTAGAAGATCAGACGGCACTGTTCGCTGCAGTGGCGGGTGCCACCGCTACATAGCCGGATTTTTTGATGCAGTCCTGTCCGGCGGCGGTATCCAGCCAGTCGTAAAGCTGGCGTTCCGGGCTGTCAGCGGCAGCGTCCGCATGGAGAACGGCATAGAACTCGTTGCACAGCGGGTAGCTTTCGCTGGCGATGGTGTCGTTGGAAGGGGTCACGCCGTCCACGGCCAGCAGACGCAGGCCGGGCTGGGAGTACATCTGGTCGATGTAGTAGTAGACCGAGAAGCCGATGGCATTGGCGCTGTTGTTGTAGGCGGCGATGCTATCCACCAGCTCACCCATGGCAGCGGGAGCCAGCTCGGTGGGCGGGTCCATCAGTTCGCCGCCCTGAATGAGCAGCTTGCGGAACAGGGTCTGGCTGCCGGAGTCTTCGCCCCGCTGGAAGGGCACGATGGCAAGATCCTCGCCGCCCACTTCTTTCCAGTTGGTGATCTTACCGGCATAGATATCCTTCAGCTGCTGCCGGGTCAGGCTCTTGACCGGATTGTTCTCGTTCACGATGAACACCAGTGCGTCCCGGCCAATGGGTTTCTGTTCCAGCTGGGCGTTTGCTTCTTTCAGCTCTTCCTTTACGTAGTCCGGCGCTTCGTAGACCACCAGCATCCTGGCAGTGTACTCCTCATCCGGGTACAGGCCGAAGTTTTCCCACGCATAGGCCGTGGTGCTGACCGAAATGCCGCTCTGGGCTACTTCCAGATCGATGCCGGTGGTATCGGCCATCATCTGGGCCATCAGCGGGATGCAGGCAGTGCTGCCATCCAGCTTGGGAAAATCTTCCACGGTAAACAGCCCGATGGGTTCAAGCTCGCTCACGGAAGAAGCGGGTGCTTCCGGCGAGGTGGAAGCGCTGCTGGCGGGGGTGTCATCCCCCTTGCAGGCAGTGAGAATGCCTGCGGCAGAGCAGGCGGCAAGGCCAAGCAGAAAGCTGCGGCGGGAAATTTTAGCATTTTTCATAAGGTGTTCCTCCAAAGTCTGGCTCAGTAGCCCATTTCATCGTCGGCGTTGATGGAAGAGAAGATGCTTTGGCAGTAAAGCCATTTGCCGTTCGTATCCATCCAGCCGTAGTAAAAGCCGCGTTTTGCAACGAACACGTGTTCTGGCAGCTGGTTCAGGCTGTTGTCGTAGTAGCTGTAGCAGCTGCCAAGGCCATAGAACACAATGTTGCCGTTTTCATCCAGCACGTCACACATTGAGCCGTTGCTGCTGGGCGCATTGGCGTTGCCACAGTACAGCGGCCTGCCCTCCGGTGTGGTGATGAGATAGTTCAGGGCATAGTACTTGTCCTGCAGATGGGTCAGGTCGGAGACAAGGCCCTCGGGGCCGTACACGCGGGTGGCGGTGGTCTCAAAGTTATCGTTATCCCGCAGCTCCAGCCAGACGTAGCCGTCACCCTTGTTATCCATCATCACGCTTTGCTGGCCCTCCACTGGCTCCACGGTGGTATCAGTGATCAAATCGCCGGTTTCGGTGTTGAACACCTTCAACCGTCCGTCCTCATAGTAAAGGGCGATGGTGTCGCTCATGACGCTGGAAGCGTACAGCGGTGTCACCTCACCGGTAACAAGGTCGTGCAGATCATAGCCGAAGTCGCCGCTCGTGCGCCATGTGACCACATAGCCCGGGAAATAGCTGCTGGGCTGGTCGTCGAAGGTGCCAATGAGGGTGCGGTCCACGGTGGCGAGATCCCGCAGCTCGTAGCGGCCATCGCTGGTCTCGAAGCAGGCGGTGCCGCTGCCGCATACCTGTCGGAAGCCGGTGAAGCCTTCGCCGGTGGCGGGGTTATAGAGCGTTTCGTCCGTTGGCTCGCCGCTGGCGTGGCAGGTGTCCAGCTCCACCCAGTCGGTCAGGTTGTCCGGTGCATAGGAAAGGCTCAGGGCAGTAGTGGCATCTGCGCCGTAAGTCTGTGTACCGTCCTTCGTCTGTATAATGATCCAGCTGTGCAGGGCGGGTTCATCGTCCCATGCGTCCTCGGCAAGGTCTGCTGGGCGGGCATAGCAGGTGAACACCAGCCTGTCCCCGCACACGATGCAGCGGTATGCGCCATCCGGCACGGGCAGACGTTCGCCGGTGGAAAGGTCGATCACCTGACAGGTGCCATAATCGTCGTAGCCGTTTTCGTAGCTGCCGTTCACGGCGTGGGCTTCCTGCAGCACCAGCAGACCGTTCTGCATGGAGGCGTTCTGCTCCCCCTCAAAGGTCATGACTTCATTGCCGTCTTTGTCAAACAGGCCGCTGCGCCGTCCGCAATAAGCGTCCGAGTCGGCCCAGGTGCGGAACCAGTAGTTGGTCTCACCGGTCACGGTGTCCTGCAGAAGGTTCACGTTCTCGCTGCGGAAGGACTGGTACAGCACCTTGCTGCCGCACAGAACGGTGCAGGCACCGCCGGAATTGTCGTAACCGTAAAGTATCCGCAGCTTTCCGTCGTCCAGCCGGGAGCTGTCGTAAAGCGGATCCCCATGTGCATCGGTGGGCACTGAGAAAGCAGGAGCAGCAGGCTTGCCGGAAGCGGGCGGCAGCACGCTGCAGCTGCAGCCAAGGGCAAGGCACAGGGCAGCGCATACAGCAGCGCTGCCTATGCGGCAAACGTTACGCTTCATAAAGATCACTCCTTACAGTATGGAAAGGAACAAAGTTTAAAAGAAAGCCGGAAAGGTTTTCCAGTTCAATTATAATACGAAACAGCCGCGCATTCCATTGCAGGAAAACGCGGCTGTTGATTACAGTTTTATGACAGACTTTCAGGACTGTGCTTTGGCTTTTTCAGCATCGTCCATCCGGTCCAGCTGCTTGAGGAAGGCCAGCAGGAACGGCAGGGAAACAATAAAGGTGAGCGCATCCGCAATGGGCTGGCAGATCTCTACGCCTACAAGGCCGAAAGTGCGGGGCAGAATGAGGATGAGCGGAATGAAGAACACGCCCTGACGGCAACAGGCCAGAAAGGTGGCGCGCCCGGCTTTGCCCACGCTCTGGAAGGTCATGTTTGCCACCACAATGACCGGCTGCAGCAGAATGGCAAGGCACTGATAGTGGAAGGCGGGCAGCGCCACGGCGGTAACATCCGGGTCATCACGGAACAGGCGGATGAGGGCATCACTGTTGACCCAGCACAGGCTCACCAGCACCACCAGCATACAAAAGGCTGCACCCATGGTAAAAACTGCGGCTTTTTGCACCCGGCGGAATTTGCGCGCACCGTAGTTGAACGCGGCCACCGGCTGCAGACCCTGCCCAACGCCAATGGCTACCGAGATGATGAACATGAAAATGCGGGAAACGATGCTCATGCCGGCCACAGCGGCATCGCCATAGCTGCGGGCGGCAATGTTCAGCAGCATGCCGCCGATGCTCTGCAGGCCCTGACGGCCAAAGCTGGGCGCGCCGCCCACCAGGATCATGCCGAACTCCCGCGCTTCACGGGTGACGGCAGCAATACGGAACTGACTGACGGTTTTGCCCCGCAGGAACATGGACAGCAGGATGCAGAAGCTGATGCTTTGGCTGAGAGCCGTAGCAATGCCTGCACCGGCGGTGCCAAGGCCCAAGCCGAACATAAAGATGGGGTCCAGCACAATGTTCAGCACGCCGCCGGTCACAAGGCCGATCATGGCAAAGTTCGCCTTGCCCTCATAGCGCAGGATGTTGTTCATCACAAGGCTGGAGATCATAAGCGGGGCTGCAATGAGGATGGGTCGTGCATAAGCGCAGGCGTGGGGCAGAATGGTCTCGGTGCTGCCCAGCAGCATCATGAAGCTGGGCAGAGTGGCAAGGCCCACAACGGCCAGCACCACGCCAGCGGCCAGAGCAGTAAAAAAGCTGGTGGAAGCAAAGCGGGTGGCGGCATCAGTGTTCCGGCTGCCAAGGCTGCGGCTGATGATGGTGCCGGAGCCGTGGCCCAGTGTAAAGCCAAGCGCCTGAATAATGGCCATCAGGCTGGAAACAATGCCCACCGCACCGGAAGCGCTGGTGGAGATCTGGCCCACAAAAAAGGTATCGGCCAAGTTGTAGATGCTGGTGATGAGCATACTTAAAATGGTAGGGACGGCAAGACCGAGGATCAGCTTTGGAATGGGTGTCTCGGTCATTTTTTTGTATTGCTGAATGTTGAGCTCGTCTGCTGACATGAAAGAACCTCCTTTTATCATAAGGAATAGGTCAAGAAAAGCCGCCCAGCAGCAGAGCGGCGGATAATTTGAATGTGTGCACGGGATGCACGTTCCATAGTATAACGCAGCTGCGGCAAAAAGTCGAGAGCCGAACCGGTACAGAATGGTGCCTGAAATGCCCATGGAGCGGGAGAAAAACGGACGGAAAGCTTGACTGTTTTTGTCTGTTTTGCTAAAGGCTGGTCGAATTGCTTGTAGAAAATCACGATATGTGGTATCATTTACCATAAGGGAAACAAAAGAGCCTGTGCATCTGTACAGGCTGCATACAAAATATAAGCGGCAGCCGCAGGCAGAGCCGGGCGGCTGCGATCCATAGGAGGAACAAACCATGAAAACTGTTGCACAGACCGTGATCGAAGCCGATCACTTTTACACCATTGCCGCGCACACCGGCAACGTCATTCAGGCCGTGGAGGGCACCAAGGAAGCCGGTACCGTCCGTCTGGGCAAGTACGAGCATAAGCCTGAGCAGGAGTGGAGCTTTATCCGCGTGGGTGACGGCGTTTACCGCATCCGCAACCGCGCATCCGGCAAGCTGCTGGACCTGACCATGACCGGCACCGCCAACGGCACCTGGCTGCACCTGTGGGAGGATGTGGGCGGCACCTCTCAGATGTGGACCGTTCAGCCCACCCCGGAAGGAACTGTACGCCTGCGCTCTTCCTGGGCCGGCGGCAAGTGCGTGGACACCGTTGGCATGGGCGCTGCGGTTGGCACTGTGCTGCAGATCTGGCAGGAGGTGTCCGGCGCAGATGACCAGCTGTGGACCATTGCCGAGGTGAAGGAGCGCGCAAAGCGTGCCGCAAAGAAGGCCGAGGCGCCTGCTGTGGAGGCTTCCGCTGAAGCTGCACCCGCTGCAGAAAAGGCACCGGCCAAGAAGACTGCGGCCCGCAAGCCCCGCACCACCCAAAAGGCGGCTGCCGCCAAGGCAGAAGCTGCAGAAGAGGGGAAGGCAGAGACCGCAGCACCGGCAGAAAAGCCCGCAAAGCCTGCCCGTAAAACCGCTGCAAAAAAGACCGCCGCCAAGGCTGCCGAAAAAGCAGAGCCTGCAAAGGCAGAAGTACCTGCAGAGGAAAAGCCCGCTGCGGAGAAGCCCAAGCGCAAGTGCGCACCCCGCAAGAAGAAGGAGACGGTCTGATCTCGTTCTGTTGACCTGTTAAAATGAAAGCGCCCGCCGGAGGTCCAGCCCTGCCCGGCGGGCGCTTTTGGTTATTCTGGAAGCTGCTTTAAAACAAAGCGGTTTTTATCAAATTCCAGCAAACCTTCGTCCCGCATTTTGCACAGCTCTTTGGAGAGGGCGCTGCGGTCCAGATTGAGGTAGTCGGCCATCTGCTGGCGGTTGAAGGGCACCTCGAACGCCATCCTGCCGCAGCGTGCTGCCTGTGCGGAAAAATAGGTCAGCAGCCGTCCGCGCACAGTCTTGGGCGTTGTGCAGAAGATGCGCTGCGAAAGGCTGAGGTTCTTGCGCATGGACACCGCCAGCAGGCGGCGCAGCAGCTTGTCCTGCAGTGCTGGCTCGATCCGCGCATCGGTAAGGGCGGCAGTGTGCAGGAACAGTATTTCGCAATGTTCGGCCGCAACAGCATCCACCATCAAGGCCTCACCGCAAAAGGCGTAGGTCTCGGCAAAGGCCTGCCCGGCACCTACGCTGCTCAGGATGCTTTTGGTGCCCCAGAGATCCAGATTTTCAATGTGCACGGAACCACGCAGCACGATGCCGATCTCCCGCACGCAGCTTCCGGCGTGGAAGATGACCTCGTGCTTTGCAAACTGCCGGGTGCGCAGGTGCCCGGCAGCGGCAAGGGTATCCAGCTCGGCTTCTGAAAGATCCTGAAACAGGGGCGACGCGATCTTTTTCATAAAAATCCTCTTTCTGTGGTTATAACAACCGAAAGCACGGTCTGATTATAGTATACTCAGAACATCAAAGCAAGGAGGATTTTTCCATGATCCGCAAAATCATTCATATAGACGAAGAAAAATGCAACGGCTGCGGTGCCTGCGTCACCGCCTGCCACGAGGGTGCCATCGGCCTTGTGAACGGCAAGGCCAAGCTGATGCGGGACGACTACTGCGACGGCTTTGGCGACTGCCTGCCCGGATGCCCCACCGGTGCCATCACCTTTACCGAGCGAGAAGCCGCCGCTTATGACGAGCAGGCTGTGCTGGAAAACAAGCAGAAAAAGGCCGCTGCCGCCCAGCAGCAGGCACAGCCCGCCGCACCGGCGTTCCATGGCTGCCCGGGCAGCATGATGAAACAGTTCCACCGTGAGCAGACCGCACCTGCCGCAGCCGCAGTGCCCATGCAGTCCCAGCTGGCACAGTGGCCTTGCCAGATCAAGCTGGTGCCGGTGAACGCGCCCTACTTTGACGGTGCCAAGCTGCTGATCGCCGCCGACTGCACCGCCTATGCCTACGCCAATATCCACGAGGAGTTCATGAGGGGCCATGTGACCATCATCGGCTGCCCGAAGCTGGATGCTGTGGATTACAGCGAAAAGCTGACCGAGATCATCCGCAGCAATGATATCAAGAGCGTGACCGTGCTGCGCATGGAGGTGCCCTGCTGCGGCGGGCTGGAGCACGCTGCCATCACTGCTCTGAAGAACAGCGGCAAGTTCATCCCGTGGAATGTAGTCACCTTCTCCACCGATGGCCGCATCCTCGACCGGTAAAATGACAGAACAAAAGCCAGAAACGACTGTTGCCGTTTCTGGCTTTTGATGTTTGCGGAAAGATCAGCCCGCGTTCTGTACGCTGTTGGCAGCGGTCTGCACGAACTGCAGCACGCTCTGGATGGTATCGCGGATCTGCACCAGCGTCTGGATGTCTTCGTCCTTCATGCGGGATGTGGGCGCAGTGAGCACCACGGTCTGGGCACTCACGGTGCCAGTGAGCTGGATGCTGACCCCGTGTTCCGGGATGGTGAGCAGGATGTGCACCGGGATGGCATCCGCAAAGAACCTGCTCTTTTCCAGCCCGATAACAAGTACCGGTGCATTGGCGCTGGCATCACCGGTATCCAGCTGAAAATAAAGGTAGCCGTCCTTTGCGTTTTCCGGCTGTACGCGCTGCAGCTTTTTCTGCGGCAGCTCAAACTCGGTCATGTCCTGCAGGCTGGTGGCTGTGGTGTCCACACCCAGCAGGCTTGCCAGCTGGGCCTGCGAGATATAACTGCCAAGGCTCCAGTCCGGCAGCAGAAGGCTCGCCAGCGGGTAGCTGCCGGTGATGGAAGAGCGGATATTTTTGTACAGCTGCCCGACATCGTATAAAGTCTCGCTGCTGCTGATATACACCCGGGTGAGCGGGCCTGCCGGGATAACGGCATCCGGGGCCGAGATGCTCAGCTGCAGTGCGTCCGGCGCATACAGGCCGTTGACGGTGCCCTTGGTGGAGCCTGTCTTTTGCAGGATGGTGTAAAGGGCAGGGGAATCGGCTGTGGATGTGATCTCATAATCAAAGGTAAAGGCCGCGCCTGCCTGCAGCGCTTTCACCCGGCGGGCTACCAGACTGTACCCGGTTGCAGCGGCCACGACTGCAAGCAGTACAAGGATGAGCACTGCGATCAGGACCACATAGCCCGCGCCGTGCTTTTTTCGTTTGGAAGATGCCATAAAAAATCCTCCCTCAGATGTTTTATTCAGCATAGCGGAACAGCGGACAAAAGTCAAGGAGGAACAGAGAAGCGCTGGAAAAACAAAAAATCCGAAACCGTAAGGTTTCGGATTTCTGGCGGAAAGATGGGGATTCGAACCCCAGAACGCTTTTGACACGTTACACGATTTCCAGTCGTGCGCCTTAGACCAACTCAGCCATCTTTCCATATTCGGTTCTGCGTTTTGGGCCGTGGCCCTCAGCGCTCCACTATAATACCTGAAAGAAGCACTTTTGTCAAGGATTTTTTTGAAAAAAATTGTATTTTTTCAAAAAGCACGTGCCTGCGTTTCTGGCCTCCGAACTTTGCACTGAAAACTGTGCAAAACCCTTGACGACGGCTGAAAACCGGGCTATGATGGGGGCAGAGAGTGCTGCGGAGAGAGTTTGCCCTGCAGAAAAGGAATAAAAGGAGGATATTTTATTATGACTTATCCTGAAGTGCTGGCTAATGCGCGCGAGTGCATCGGAAAATACTGCAAGGCCTGCCCGGTGTGCAACGGCGTGGCCTGCAAAAACCAGATCCCGGGCCCCGGTGCCAAGGGCGTGGGCGATACCGCCATCCGCAATTACAATAAGTGGGCCGAGATCCGTGTGAACATGGACACCCTGTGCGAGGGCGGCACCCCGGACACCCATATTGAGCTGTTTGGCAAGAGCTTCAAGTACCCGTTCTTTGCAGGCCCGGTGGGTGCTGTGAACCTGCACTACTCCGAAGCCTATACCGATATGACCTATAATGATGTGTTGGTGCGCGCCTGTGCAGAGAACGGCATCGCTGCCTTTACCGGCGACGGCACCAACCCCACCGTTATGGAGATGGCCACCAAGGCCATTGGCGCAGCAAACGGCTGCGGCGTGCCCACCATCAAGCCCTGGAACATTGATACCATTAAGGAAAAGATGGCCGAGGCCAAGGCCAGTGGCTGCTTTGCCGTGGCCATGGATGTGGACGCAGCCGGTCTGCCCTTCCTAAAGAACATGACTCCGCCCGCAGGCAGCAAGAGCGTGGCAGAGCTTGCCGAGATCGTCAAGCTGGCCGAGCGCCCCTTTATCGTCAAGGGCGTTATGACCGTTAAGGGCGCACTGAAGGCAAAGGAAGCCGGCGCGGCTGCTATCGTGGTGTCCAACCACGGCGGCCGCGTGCTGGATCAGTGCCCGGCCACTGCCGAGGTGCTGTCGGAGATCGCAGCAGCCCTCAAGGGCACCGGCGTGAAGATCCTGGTGGACGGCGGCATCCGCACCGGTGTGGATGTGTTCAAGGCACTGGCACTGGGTGCAGATGGCGTGCTGATCTGCCGCCCGTTCGTCACGGCTGTGTATGGCGGCGGCGAGGAAGGCGTGAAGTGCTACATTGATAAGCTGGCCGGTGAGCTGGCTGACACCATGCAGATGTGCGGTGCGCATTCTCTGGCCGAGATCACCCCGGATATGGTGCGGGTATAAGAAAAAGAGTGAATAGAAAAGCGGTCTGTGCCTTTGCGGTGCGGGCCGCTTTTTCATTCTTGCACTTGCAGCTGCGTGCCGGGGTAGTAGTGTGCCAGAATATCGGCATAACTTTTGCCCTGCTCCGCCATGGCCTTTGTACCCCACTGGCTCAGGCCCACACCGTGGCCGTAACCCCGGGTGGTAAAGCTGAAATTCCCGCTCTGGTACTGTACCGTAAAGCATGTGCTGCGCAGGCCCAGCGCCCGGCGCAGGGTCGTGCCGGAAACGGTCTGTCCGCAGATCGTGACGGTTTTTGTGTATCCGGCACTGGTCAGCGCTGCCGGGCCGAACCAGCCCTCCGGCGCGGCGAGGTCGGCAGAAATGCCAAGGCCTGCGAGGGCCTGCTGCAACTGTTCTGCAGAAAAGGTGACGGTGTATTCGTAGTTGTCAGCGGAACGGTCGGTGCTGCTGTCCACTGAAATGAGGTAGGGCAGGGCGGAACCCCATACATTTTCGCTGGCCTCGGTCTGCCCATTGGAAATGGCAAAGTAGCTGGCGCAGGCGGGAGCGTTCTCATAATAAAGTATCTCATCCAAGACCTCGTCCACAAGGGCGGAGAGGCGGGCGTAATTCTGCTCGTAGGCGGTGCCCCAGTAGCTGCGCAGCACTGGCTCGGTCAGGCAGCCCTGCCGCCGGGCTGGGTCGGCAGTGAGCCAAGCGCCGCTTTGCAGGGTGGTGTGGTCCCGGCAGTAGAGCGCATAGCTGTGGGCGGCAACGGCCTGTGCCTTGAGCGCTTCGTCCGGCCAGCTCACCGGCATCTCGGCGGCGACAGCACCCAGAACGTATTCCTGACGGGAAAGCTCCAGCACCTGTCCGGTGGCCTGATCCTCCACCAGAAAGGTCTCGGCATCCGCAGAAGGCACGGCACTTGGCGGCTGCGCAGATGCTGCAGGCGAAGATACGGCAGAAGATGCGGGCTCTGCCCCGCTGAGCACGGCGCGTGTGACCCGGTAGGCAGCCAGCGGCAGAATGCTGCCCAGCACCAGCAGGACCGCAAAGATTGGCAGAAAAAACTTTTTCATAGTCCCAAACCCTCCGACAGCGGTGTTTTTTTAATCAGAATACCGGATATACCCTGAAAAAAGATGCGAAACAGGGAAAAAGCCTTTTGTGGTGCAAGCGCAAAAAAGCACCAAACCGGCTTTTTGTGCGCTGAACGGTGAAGTTAATGCTTGAATTTACTCGTCAAAAGCGATAATATAGAATTATACCCATCATTGAGGGTGGGCGGGAAAGTATATAAATAGGATGAAAGGAGAATTCCCCTTATGAATTTTGCACATTCGGAGGTGGCAACGCTGGACCCGAACACGATGCGGACTTTGTGTGAGGAATATGTTGCCAACAACTACATCGATCCGGAGACGAGCGAACGTCTGGGGGTCAAGCGCGGCCTGCGCAACCCGGATGGCACCGGTGTGCTGGCCGGCCTGACCAACGTCTGCGACGTTGTGGGCTATAAAAAGGATCAGGAAGGCCATGTGATCCCCACTCCAGGCAAGCTGATCTACCGCGGTGTGAACATCAACGAGATCGTGGACGAGGCCTACCGCAATGACCGCTTTGTGTTTGAAGAGGTGATCTGGCTGCTGCTGTTCGGCAGTCTGCCCAACCGGGAGCAACTGGACGATTTCTGTGAGATCCTGGCAGAGCACCGCGCCCTGCCGGAAGGCTTCATGGACACCATGAACGCCCCCTCGCCCAATATCATGAATAAGCTGCAGCGCTGCGTGCTGGGCCTTTACTCTTATGATGAGCACGCTGAGGATCTGAGTCTGGAGAACATCCTGAGCCAGAGCATCAATCTGATCGCCAGCATGCCCACCATGATGGTGAACGCTTACCAGATGAAGCGCCGCTACTACGATAAGCAGAGCATGTTCTTCCACCTGCCCAAGCCCGGCCAGAGCACGGCAGAGCACATCCTCAGCACCTACCGTCCGGACCAGAAGTTCACCCACGAGGAAGCAAAGCTGCTGGATATGTGCCTGCTGGTGCACGCCGACCACGGCGGCGGCAACTGCTCCACCTTTACCACCCGTGTGCTGTCCTCCTCCGGAACCGATACCTACTCCGCAATCGCGGCGGCCATCGGTGCACTGAAGGGCCCCAAGCACGGCGGTGCCAACCTGATGGTGAACCGTCAGCTGAAGGATATCCTCAAGCATGTGGAAAACCCCGAGGACGACGATGAGGTGCGCGAGTATCTGCGCCGCATCCTGCGCAAGCAGGCGGGCGATGGCTCCGGCCTGATCTACGGCATGGGCCACGCGGTGTACACCATCAGCGACCCTCGTGAGGTGGTCCTGAAGCAGCGCGCCCGCCATCTGGCCTACGACAAAGGTTTTGAGGAAGAGTATAATATGCTGTGCAGCATCGAACGGCTGGCCCCCGGCATCTTTGCCGAGGAAAAGGGCAGCACCAAGCCGGTGTGCGCCAACGTGGACCTGTTCAGCGGCCTGATCTACAACATGCTGGGCATCTCTGAGGATATCTACACCCCGCTGTTCGCCATTGCCCGTGTGCCCGGCTGGTGTGCACACCGCGTGGAAGAGGTAGTATTCGCCAACCGTATCATTCGTCCCGCTTACAAGTATCTGGGCGTGCGCCAGAAATATAAGCCGATCGAGGAACGCTGATGAATCCTTCTGTTTTGTTCGTTTTTATCCTGAGCATTCTGCTGGGCGTGCTGCGCGCGGCAGACCTTGCCTTTGGCACCGATGCCGTCACCGGTCTGTGCGTGGTCGGCTCGGTGTGGTGGCGCTATCTGGCACTGGGTATCGTGGTGCTGGCTGCAGTGCTTGTGGGCCGTACACAGCCTTCCCGCTCGGAAGCGGTGCGTAGCCGCAGGCCGCTGGCCGGTATTCTGGCTTTTGCCGGTGCAGTATGTTTTCTGGCCGCAGCGGGTGCACAGATCGTGCTGGGCGCAGCTTCCGGTCTGGGCGGCTTTGTGCGGTGCATTCTGGAATGCCTGTGCTCCGCGTGGCTCAGCACTATGGGCCGCTGCTGGCTCAGCCCCAACGAGTGGAAAAAGCCCTTTGGCGGGCTGTATCTGGCCGTGGCGGGCAGTCTGCTGTTCTACTGGAACGTGCTGCTGCGCTTTATGGAGAACAGCTCCAGCTGGCACCGCGTGACCCCTACAGCGGCGGTGTGGCAGGCGCTTGCGGCACTGGTGTTTTTGGCAGCGCTGGCCCGGGCGCTGCATGTCCCGCAGCCGGGCAATGGCAAAACACTGTGCGCAGCCGGGCTTGCCGCATTTGCACTTTGCCTGTGCTGGCAGCTGCCCTATGTACTGGTTTTGATGAGCGGCCTGAGCTGGGCCGCACCGGCTGTCTGGCCGGAGATCTTTGCCGGACTGGGCCTTTGCTGCGTGGGCGGCATTGGCGGAGCGTGCGTTGCAGCCTGCTTGAACGGGGAGAGCTGACAAAAATGTTGGCACTCTGTTGGCGCAATTGCCGAAAAGCAGGGAATGAAAGGAATTAAAATCGTACAAAAGCAAAAAATGCAGTGAATGTCTTGTTAATTTTTTGGCAGACACTTGAAACTTTCTGCGTTTTGGTCTAAAATAAAGATACCGTGATTTATCCGATTATGGGTAAAATAATTAGGAGGTACTATTAACATGGCTGTTAGAGTTGCTATCAATGGTTTCGGTCGTATTGGTCGTCTGGCTTTCCGTCAGATGTTTGATGCTGAGGGTTACGAGGTCGTCGCAATCAACGACCTGACCAGCCCCAAGATGCTGGCTCACCTGCTGAAGTACGATACTGCTCAGGGTTCTTTCTGCGGCAAGATCGGCGAGGGCAAGCACACCGTCGAGGCTACCGAGGACTCCATCATTGTTGACGGCAAGGAGATCAAGATCTACGCTGTTAAGGACGCAAAGGACGCTCCCTGGGGCGAACTGAACGTTGATGTCGTTCTGGAGTGCACCGGCTTCTACACCAGCAAGGAGAAGAGCATGGCTCACATTCAGGCTGGCGCAAAGAAGGTCGTTATCTCTGCTCCCGCAGGCAACGATCTGAAGACCATTGTCTTCTCCGTCAACGAGAAGACCCTGACCGCTGAGGATCAGGTCATTTCTGCTGCTTCCTGCACCACCAACTGCCTGGCTCCCATGGCTAACACCTTGAACAAGACCTACCCCATCGTCTCCGGTATCATGACCACTGTTCATGCTTACACCGGCGACCAGATGATCCTGGATGGTCCTCAGCGCAAGGGCGATCTGCGCCGTGCTCGTGCTGGCGCACAGAACATCGTTCCCAACACCACCGGCGCTGCTAAGGCTATCGGTCTGGTCATCCCCGAGCTGAACGGCAAGCTGATCGGTTCTGCTCAGCGTGTGCCTGTTCCCACCGGCTCTACCACCATTCTGGTTGCTGTCGTCAAGGGCAAGGATGTCACCAAGGAGTCCATCAATGCTGCTATGAAGGCTGCTACTTCTGAGTCCTTCGGCTACAACGAGGATCAGATCGTTTCTTCCGATGTCATCGGCATGCGTTACGGCTCTCTGTTCGATGCTACCCAGACCATGGTCGCTAAGATCGACGACGACACCTATCAGGTTCAGGTCGTGTCTTGGTACGACAACGAGAACTCCTACACCTCTCAGATGGTTCGTACCATTAAGTACTTCGCTGAGAACTGCTAATCATAGCTCTACGCTCAAAAGTGCTTGAGGTGCCGTGCTGAATGACAACTAGTATTGGCTTTGCTGATACGAACATGCTGTGATTGGTACGACAACAGGAACTTGAGTTCAACACCCTTCCTTTTGCGGGTTTCCGTGAGAGGAAGGGTGTTTTTTTGCTGCAAAAAAGCAATGGAACGAGTTCCTTTCCAAAATGAATAGGTTGCAACAAAAAGACGGAATAAAGTACGGAAATCTTAGCCATGATGCAGGCAATGATACAGCTGCAAAGTATTGTACCCCAGAGGAAAAAATGGTAAAATATTTTTAGTGTCAATAAATACATTTACGAAATTGATATTGATGATTCTGGAAATAAAATGTCAATGAATTGCGGCGTAAATCAGTCAAAAACCTGGGCGTAGATGCGTCCGGGCTTTTTTCTGATGTAAGGGAAACCGGGCCGGAGTTTGGCACGGTATGGGGATGAGATCCCTAAATGGGGAAAGCGACGGGAAAGGGAAAATGAAGGAGAAATTGAGGCTTGCTGTTTTTGGCCACAAAAGGTGGTCGAGAGAGGGCGGCGTGGAGATCGTGGTAAAAGAGCTGTGCACACGGATGGCGCAGCAGGGCTGTCAGGTGACATGCTACAACAGATCGGGACATCATGTGAGCGGTGCGGAATATGACGATGCTGGTAAAGCGGAGTACGAGGGAATCCGTCAGAAGTCTGTTCCGACCATTGAACGTATAATATGGGTAACCAGAAAAAATCCTGATTTCATGCGGGTTTGCGCGGCGTGACCTTTTTTTACCTCAACTTGTTTCTGTATGCCATGGTGCGTTGCGTTCCGGCGTGATTTCGGGGATTAATGGCTTCTGGCTGCGCTCTATACTTAACCCACCACAGCGAAAGCTGATTTCCAGAAACAGTATCCGCAGTGCAAGCTGGTACGCGCTATGCGCGGAACTGTGTTTGATGTCGCTGTTGATCTTAGAAGCAATTCCGAAACTTATACGCTGCAAGGGAACAGATGGAATACTTGGATGAAAAATATCCGGAATTTTCGCGACAAGAAATATGGGTGGGGCGAAAACGGGAGCATCGTAGGTGTTGATTTGCAGGGCACTGCAATGGAAAAGCAAATCGCTCCGGAAACAATATCGTATTATCATTATTTCTTTGATGGCGAGATCTCGCGAGACTGCTGCTACCAATGCCCTTACGCACAAAGACAGCGTGTGGGCGACATTACCGTTGGAGATTATTGGGGCGTTCAGAAATATGATCCGCAGCTTCTGGTGGAACAGAGAGGAACGATCAATAGCAAAGAAGGCGTTTCCTGCCTGCTGATAAACACGGAATGCGGACAACACCTTGTCGAGAAATACGGTGCGAAGATAGAAAGCTATCCGGTCGAATTTTCTAACATTGCTCAGGAGAATACGCAGCTGAACCGGCCAACGAAGCATACCAGACTGAGAAATAAAATTTTCAGGAAGTATAAGGCGAGCGGCTATGCTGGTGTGGAAGCAATTTTTGAGCGGGATCAGTGGAACCAGAAGTTCATATGGGGAATGTATGACCGCATTTGCGGAATGTTCTGCCGGAAAACACGGTAAGGCAGCGGCTTTCGGTCAAAATACACACATTTCCGTGCATCAGCGGCAAATGTTTGTTAAACTATTATCTATCTTGCGACCTTGCAATGTGCACGGTTTTTGTTTATAATAGTAGAGTAACGGGGCAAGATCCCCCGAATGTGAGCGAAACTCTAGTTCAGAAATTAAAACTTGAGAGGAGTTTATTACCATGGGTTTAGGTAAGAAGACGATCGACGATCAGAACTACTGCGGCAAGAAGGTGCTTGTCCGTTGCGATTTCAACGTCCCGATGAAGGACGGTGTGATCACCAACGAGAACCGCATCAACGCAGCTCTGCCCACCATCCAGAAGCTGGTCAACGATGGCGCAAAGGTCATCCTGTGCAGCCATCTGGGCAAGCCCAAGAACGGCCCCGAGGCAAAGTTCAGCCTGGCACCCGTTGCTGTGGCTCTGAGCGCAAAGCTGGGCAAGACCGTTGTGTTTGCTGACGACGACAACGTTGTGGGCGAGAACGCAAAGGCTGCTGTTGCTGCCATGAACAACGGCGATGTCGTTCTGCTGCAGAACACCCGCTTCCGCAAGGAAGAGACCAAGAACATGCCTGAGTTCAGCGAAGAGCTGGCTTCTCTGGCTGATGCATATGTTGACGATGCATTCGGCAGCTGCCACCGTGCACACTGCTCCACTGCAGGTGTCACCGACTTCATCAAGGATACCGCTGTCGGCTACCTGATGGAGAAGGAGATCAAGTATCTGGGCAACGCTGTGAACGATCCCGTTCGTCCCTTCACCGCTATTCTGGGCGGTGCAAAGGTCGCAGACAAGCTGAATGTTATCTCCAACCTGCTGGAGAAGGTCGATACCCTGATCATCGGCGGCGGCATGGCTTACACCTTCGTCAAGGCTCAGGGCTACGAGGTCGGCAAGAGCCTGTGCGACGATTCCAAGCTGGATTACTGCAAGGAGATGATGGCCAAGGCTCAGGAGAAGGGCGTGAAGCTGCTGCTGCCCGTTGATGCTGTCTGCATCAAGGACTTCCCCGATCCCATCGACGCTCCGGTTGAGACCACTGTTGTTCCCGTCACCGCGATCCCGGCTGACATGGAAGGCTGCGACATTGGCCCCGAGAGCATGAAGCTGTTTGCCGATGCTGTCAAGGCATCCAAGACCGTTGTGTGGAACGGCCCCATGGGCGTGTTCGAGAACCCCACTCTGGCAGCTGGCACTCTGGCAGTTGCTAAGGCTATGGCTGAGAGCGACGCTACCACCGTGATCGGCGGCGGCGACAGCGCAGCAGCTGTGCAGCAGATGGGTCTGGGCGACAAGATGACCCACATTTCCACCGGCGGCGGCGCTTCTCTGGAGTATCTGGAGGGCAAGGAGCTGCCCGGCATCGCAGTTATTCAGAACGCATAATTTTTCCGGCATCGTAAATGGGTGCGGCGGCTTCAGCGCCGCCGCACCTTTTTGTTTGTGCACAGACTGCACATATAGAAGGTAAATAAAGGAGATAGAGTATCATGGATAAGGCAAAGCGTAAGGCTATCATTGCAGGCAACTGGAAGATGAACAAGACTGCCTCTGAGGCTGCTGTTCTGGTGGACGAGCTGGTTCCCGCTGTTCAGGACGCAGGCTGCGAGGTGGTCATCTGCACCCCGTATACCGATCTGGTCACCGCTGTGGAAAAGACCAAGGGCACCAACATCCATGTGGGTGCTGAGAATGTTCACTTCGAGAAGTCCGGCGCTTTTACCGGCGAGATCAGCGCTGACATGCTGGTAGATCTGGGCGTGGAGTACGTCATTGTGGGCCACTCTGAGCGCCGCCAGTACTTCGCCGAGACCGACCAGACCGTGAACAAGCGCGCTCTGGCTGCTCTGAACGCCGGTCTGAAGGTCATCATCTGCGTGGGCGAGAGCCTGCAGCAGCGCGAAGAGGGCGTGACCGAAGAGCTGGTGCGTATGCAGACCAAGATCGCTCTGCGTGATGTGACCGCTGAGCAGATGGCAAATGTCGTGATCGCTTACGAGCCCATCTGGGCCATCGGCACCGGCAAGACCGCTACCGCCGATCAGGCTGAGGAAGTCTGCGGCCAGATCCGCAAGGTGATCGGCGAGGTGTACGGCGAGGCTGTGGCTGAGGCTACCACTGTCCAGTACGGCGGCAGCATGAACGCCAAGAACTGCGAAGAGCTGCTGAGCAAGAAGGACGTGGACGGCGGCCTGATCGGCGGCGCATCCCTGAAGGCTCCTGACTTTGCAGTCATCGTCAACGCAGCCACCAAGGGCTGATCGACGGTTTAAATCAGCTGTTTCAGCGCCCGGCTGCGCCGCATTTCCAGCGCTGTGCCGGGCGCTGATTTGTTAAATTCAAAGGAGATTCAATTTTATGGCAAAGAAACCTGTTCTTCTGTGCATCATGGATGGCTTCGGCTGGGTGCCGGAGGAGACCTTCGGCAACGCCGTGGTCGCCGCAAAGAAACCCCACCTCGATGCTCTGATGGCAAAATATCCCATGACCACCATCAACGCTTCCGGTATGGCCGTCGGTCTGCCCGAGGGCCAGATGGGCAACTCTGAGGTTGGCCACACCAACATGGGCGCTGGCCGCATCGTGTACCAGCAGCTCACCCTCATTACCAAGTCCATCAAGGACGGCGAGATGCTCCAGAACCCGGTTCTGGTCAAGAACATGAAGGCTGCCATCGATGCCGGCAAGGCCATCCATCTGATGGGTCTGGTGGGCACCGGCGGTGTGCACAGCCACGCAGATCACTGGTTCGGCGTGCTGGAAATGGCAAAACATCTGGGTGCAAAGAACGTTTACCTGCACTGCATCACCGATGGCCGTGATACCGACCCGCACTCCGGCAAGGGCTTCCTGGCCGACCTGCAGGCCAAGCTGGACGAGCTGGGCATCGGCAAGATCGCCAGCGTCTCCGGCCGTTACTACGCCATGGATCGCGATAACAACTGGGATCGTGAAGAGAAGGCATACGCTGCCTTTGTCTACGGCGAGGGCAATCATGCCGCCAACGCTGCCGAGGCCATCGAGGCATCCTATGCAGCAGACAAGACCGACGAGTTCGTTCTGCCCTGCGTCACCTGTGAGGGTGGCCGCGTGCAGGACGGCGACACTGTGATCTTCATGAACTTCCGTCCCGATCGTGCCCGCCAGATGACCCGCATCTTCTGCGACGATGCTTTCACCGGCTTTGAGCGCCGCGGCGGCCGCAAGCAGGTGAACTATGTCTGCATGGCCGAATACGATGCCACCATGCCCAACTGCGAGGTCGCCTATCCGCCTGTGGAGCTGAAGAACGTTCTGGGCCAGTACCTGTCCGAGAATGGCAAGACTCAGCTGCGCATTGCCGAGACCGAGAAGTACGCTCATGTCACCTTCTTCTTCAACGGCGGCGTGGAGGCTCCCTACGAGGGCGAGGACCGCTGCGTGATCCCCAGCCCGAAGGTCGCCACCTATGACCTGAAGCCCGAGATGAGCGCCCCCGAGGTTGCTGCCGAGTGCGTCAAGCGCATCGAGAGCGGCAAGTACGATGTGGTGATCCTGAACTTTGCAAACTGCGATATGGTGGGCCACACCGGCGTGTTCGATGCTGCGGTCAAGGCCGTTGAGGCTGTGGATACCGCTGTAGATCAGGTGGTGTCCGCTGTGCTGAAGGCCGGCGGCTGCGCCTTCATCACCGCCGACCACGGCAACGCCGAGAAGATGATGAACCCGGACGGTACCCCCTTCACCGCACACACCACCAACGTGGTGCCCTTTGTGGCAGTGGGCTGCGGCGATGTGAAGCTGCGCGAGGGCGGCTGTCTGGCAGATATCGCTCCCACCATGCTGCCGTATATCGGTCTGCCCGTGCCTGCTGAAATGACCGGCAAGAGCATCATTGTGGAGTAATTGACCGTTAAAATGGCCGACGCGTTCGCTTTGGCTATGAATAGCGGAATTGTTATTCTTATATTTACAGCTCTGGAAAATCTGCGGATTTTCCAGAGCTGTTTTTTCACGCGAAAAGCCGATAAGATAAACTGCGTTTTTGGGTTTCGACCCCATTCTAAATCAAAAACTTTTCTTTTTCCCCCATCCGTGCTACAATAAAAATGAATTTTTGATTGTAGGAGAAGCGGATGGAAACAACGCATAAACAAATCGTTCTGGGCATCCTTGCCCATGTGGACTCCGGCAAGACCACCCTTTCGGAAGCCATGCTCTACCGCTCCGGCGCGATCCGCAAGCTGGGCCGCGTGGATCACAAGGATGCCTTTCTGGATACCGACATGCTTGAAAAAGCGCGCGGCATCACCATCTTTTCCAAGCAGGCCCTGTTGACGGCGGGCAATACGGATATCACATTGCTGGATACCCCCGGCCATGTGGATTTTTCTACCGAGACAGAGCGCACCCTGCAGGTGCTGGACTATGCTGTGCTGGTGGTAAGCGGCACCGACGGTGTGCAGAGCCACACCGAGACGCTCTGGCGGCTGCTGCGGCGCTACCATGTGCCCACCTTTGTGTTCGTGAACAAGATGGACCTGCCCGGCAAGAGCAGGGAAGAGCTGCTCGCCCAGCTGAACCACCGTCTGGGCGAGGGCTTTGTGGCCTTTGATGTGCCGCAGGCCGACCGGGACGAAGCACTGGCTCTGTGTGACGAAAACCTGATGGATCGGATGCTGGATGCCGGGCAGTTGACCGATGCGGACCTCATCCCGGCCGTTGCACGCCGGCATGTGTTCCCGTGCTGGTTCGGTTCGGCGCTGCGGCGTACCGAAAACGATGCACTGGAAAGCGTGGACGCTCTGATGGACGGCATCGACCGCTATACCCGTCCGGCTCCCGCGCTGGATGCCTTTGGCGCCAAGGTGTTTAAGGTGTCGCAGGATGAGCAGGGCACGCGCCTGACATGGCTGCGCGTGACTGGCGGCGAACTGAAGGTAAAGGCCCAGCTCTCCGGCGAAGCAGATGGTGAGCCGTGGGAGGAAAAGGCAAACCAGCTGCGGCTGTACTCCGGCGTAAAGTATACGCTGGCGGAAGCCATCGGCCCGGGGCAGGTGTGCGCCGTCACCGGCCTGACCAAGGCGCGCCCGGGCGAGGGCCTTGGCGCGGAACGCGACAGCGATGTGCCGGTTCTGGAACCGGTGCTCAGCTATCAGGTGCTGCTGCCGGAGGGGGCTGATGTGCACGCGGCACTGGGCAAGCTGCACCGGCTGGAAGAAGAGGAGCCGCAGCTCCATGTGGTATGGAACGAGACTTTGGGCGAAATCCATGTGCAGCTCATGGGCGAGGTGCAGCTGGAAGTGCTGCGCAGTTTGTTGGCAGAGCGCTTTGGCCTGAACGTGGAGTTCGGCCCCGGCGGCATTCTGTACAAGGAGACCATCACGGAGCCTATGGAGGGCGTGGGCCACTATGAGCCGCTGCGCCATTATGCAGAGGTGCATGTCAAGCTGGAGCCTCTGCCCCGCGGCAGCGGGATGCAGTTTGCCGCCGACTGCCGGGAAGAAGTGCTGGACAAGAACTGGCAGCGCCTTGTGCTGACCCATCTGGAAGAAAAGCAGCACCTTGGTGTGCTGACCGGTGAGCCGCTGACGGACGTGAAGATCACCCTCATTGCGGGCCGCGCCCATCTTAAACACACGGAGGGCGGAGATTTTCGGCAGGCCACCTATCGCGCGGTGCGGCAGGGTCTGATGCTGGCCAAAAGCCAGCTGCTGGAGCCATGGTATGCCTTTCGGCTGGAAGTGCCGGTGGAGAACCTTGGCCGTGCCATGACCGATATCCAGCGCATGGAGGGCAGCTTTGACCCGCCAGAAAGCGGGGAAGAGGCTGCTGTGCTCACCGGTTTTGCACCGGTGGCCACCATGCGCAGCTACCCCATGGAGGTGGTGGGCTATACCCGGGGCCGGGGACACCTGACCCTGACGCTGGACGGCTACCGGCCCTGCCACAATGCGGCGGAGATCATTGAAGCTGTGGGCTACGAGCCGGAGCACGACCTTGACAACCCGGCAGATTCGGTGTTCTGTGCCCATGGCGCGGGCTTTGTGGTGCCTTGGGATCAGGTGCGCAGCCACATGCATGTGGACAGCGGCTGGGGAAAAAGCAAAAGCCCGGAGCAGGAGACGCAGACCGTGCCCCAGCGCCGGACAGCGGCTTACCGCGCAACACTGGAAGAGGATGCCGAGCTGCTCAAAATCTTCGAGCGCACCTATGGCCCCATCAAACGGGACCCGCTGGCGGCATTCCGCCCGGTGCAAAAGCGGGAACGCCCGGATTTTGATGCCCAGCAGTGGGAGATCCTGCCCGAATATCTGCTGGTGGACGGCTACAATATCATCTTTGCGTGGGATGAGCTGAACGCCCTTGCAAAGGACAGTCTGGAAGCGGCCCGTCACAAACTGATGGATATTCTGTGCAACTATCAGGGCTACCAGAAGTGCAATCTTATTCTTGTATTCGATGCCTATCGTGTGCCGGGCAGTCCCGGCAGCATTGAGCAGTACCATAATATCCATGTGGTCTACACCAAGGAAGCCGAAACCGCCGATATGTTCATCGAGCACGTTACTCATGAGATCGGCAAGGGGCGGCGGGTGCGTGTGGCTACTTCCGACGGCATGGAGCAGATCATCATTCTGGGCCACGGCGCACTGCGTGTCTCCGCCCGCATGTTCCATGAGGAAGTGCAGAATGTGGAAAAGCAGATCCGCAAACTGGTGCAGGGGGAAGCATAAAATGTCAACCAAGATCACATCCGAATTTGTCTGGCACAACATCCCGCCGCGCCCGCGCGACAGCCACAAGGGCAGCTTTGGCACCGTGTTGGCTGTGGCAGGCAGCGCATATTACCGAGGTGCGGCCCTGCTTGCTGCCGAGGGTGCGCTGCGCACCGGTGCGGGCATGGTAACGCTGGCCAGCGTGGAGCCGGTATTGGCAGCTGCGGTGGCCCGCCTGCCGGAATGCTGCCTGTGTCCCTGCGTGGCGGGGGCCGAAGGCGGCATCTCGCCGGAGAGCATTCCACAGCTCCAGCGCCAGAAGGCGACGGTGCTGCTGCTGGGCCCGGGCCTTGGCGGTACAGCCCAGAGCACAGGCCGCGCGGCCGAAACACGCACGCTGGTGCAGAAGCTGCTGCCCGGCTTTGCAGGCAGCGCGGTGCTGGATGCGGACGGCCTGAACGCCGCCGCGCAGCTGCTGGCCGAGGGCAAAACGCTGCCGCACCCGGCGGGAGAGCTGATCGTGACCCCGCACCCCGGCGAGATGGCCCGGCTCACCGGGCTTTCGGTGGCGCAGATCAATGCGGACCGTGAAAATACTGCCTGCCAGTATGCAGAAAAATGGAACGCTGTGGTGGTACTCAAGGGCTGCCGTACCGTGGTGGCTGCACCGGATGGCCGCGTGTGCACAAACCCTACCGGAAACCCAGGCCTTGCCCGGGGCGGCAGCGGAGATGTACTGGCCGGTATGACGGCGGCCCTGCTGGCCTGCGGCCTGCCTGCATACGAAGCTGCGGCCTGCGCGGTGTATCTGCACGGTGCCGCTGCCGACCGTGCCGCTGCTGCGCTTGGCGAGTACGGAATGCTGCCGCATGATATCCTGTCCCAGCTGGGCCGGATATTTGCGGAAAACCACAGATAAAAAGAAAAGGGGTGTCTCTCTGTCTGCCGAAGAGACACCCCTTTTAACATTACATCACATCGCCAGCACTTCGGCCCACTTTTCCTCGGCTACCGGGATGCCAAGCTCCATGTTTTCCTTGCGGCTGCGGTGCTCACCCATGCCGGGGCAGCGCACCTCACGGCCCGGCTCTGCAGGTTCACTGGATGCCACATCGGCGGCAATGGCATCAATGACGGCATCGGTGAGGTCGGCGGACTGGAACTTTGCCGGATCAATGGCGATCATGATCTGGGTCAGGCCCACTTCATCGCCAAAGGTGCCGATCGTTGCCACCGAGTTTGCGCCCGTCAGGATAGTACCGATCATATCCAGCAGGATGGAAAGACCGCTGCCCTTCCAGTAGCCAATGGGGATCATGCGGCGGGTCTCTTCAATGGCAGCGGGGTCGGTGGTCAGGCTGCCGTCTGCATCGTAGCCGCCTACCACAGGCAGCTGTTTGCCGGCCAGACGCATCGTTTCCAGCTTGCCGTAGCTGAACTGGCTCAGGGCACAATCCACCATGATGTGCTCCCCGTTCGAGCGCGGCACGGCCAGAATGAGCGGGTTGTTGCCGATGTGGTTGTCCTTTGCGCCCCATGCAGGCATGTTGGGGCAGGTGTTGGACCAGCAGATGCCGATGCAGCCCGCGTCTGCGGCCTGCCAGCCGTAGGTGCCGCCGCGCATCCAGTGGTTGTTGTTGCCCAGCGCCACCATGCCAATACCGAACTGATGTGCCAGCTCTACGGCACGGTCCATGGCGTGCTTGGCGTTCAGAGGGCCAAAGCCGCGCTTGCCGTCCCAGCGCTCCATGGCACCAAAGCTGGCAATGCACTCGGCCTCAGCGGCGGGATCAATCTCGCCCTTGCGCAGGTATTCCACCACGCGGGGGAAGCGGTTCAGCCCGTGGCTGAACACGCCAGCCAGACTGTTCTGGGCAAAGATCTCGGCCGCTTCATGGGCACGCTTTGGGCTGAAACCGTATTTGGTCAGGACCCGCTCAAATTCGGCCAGCATCGTCTCGTAAGCAATGCGCATGGATTGTACCTCCTGTATGTAAAAAGTAATAAACAGATCGTTACACTTATTATAACAAGCGGCGGCGCGGTGCGCAAGATGTGCGGCCGGCATCAGTGCAGGCGGTGAAAGGAGTATACGAGCACACACCGACAGCTATGTGAAAAAACAAATGAATGTGCGAACTTCATAATTTTTTAAGATTTGTTTTGTGAAAAAGTCATATTGAAAAACGAAAAGATGATTGATATACTAATACCACAATATCCAGTTGGACATGTTACTGGTAATGCAGGCAGGATCTGATGGAATGACGAATACCTTTTCTTTTGGGTGAATTGTAGCCAGATACTATGATTCCGGGAGAAATTGTACACGGGGTCATTCTGTTGGGTCTTTTTTCTTTTGTCCGCTTCGGCCGGGCGGCAGGGAAATGCCACCACACACAAGATAAAGGAGAACAAAATGAAGAACTACAAGCAGACTGCCTCCGACGTGCTGCGTCTGGTTGGCGGCGAGAAGAACGTTGTGCAGGTCGAGCACTGCTCCACCCGCCTGCGCTTCACTCTGGCAGACACCTCCAAGGCGGATGCTGCAGCCCTGAAAAAGACTGCCGGTGTTATGGGCGTTATTTCCAGCGGCCCGCAGTGTCAGGTGGTCATCGGCAACGATGTTATCGAAGTGTACGATGAGCTGCTCAAGCTGGGCACCTTCAATGCAGGTCAGGCTGCAGCTCCCGCTGCCCCCAAGGGCAAAAAAGAGATCGGCGGCATTATTCTGGACTACATGGTCGGCATCTTCCAGCCGCTGGTCCCCGCCATTGCAGGTGCAGGCGTTCTGAAGGCTCTGATGGTGCTGCTGAGCACTCTGGGCCTGATGAGCAGCGGAGATATCGCCTATAAGGTGTTCGTCGGCGTGGCAGATGCGGCTCTGTACTACCTGCCCGTCATGGTCGCCTTCACCACTGCAACCAAGTTCAACTGCAACAAGCTGGTGTCGGTAGCTCTGGCTGCTGCCATGATCCACCCCAGCGTTTCCGCTCTGCTGGCTACCGAGGGTGGTGCTTACTTCCTCGGCATCAAGCTGCAGAACATCGCTTATGGCGGACAGGTATTCCCGGCTATCCTGACCGTCATTTTCATGTCCTTTATTGAAAAGTGGGCCAACAAGTGGTGCCCCAAGGCCATCCGCGTGTTCTTTGTGCCCATGCTGTGCTTCGGCATCGGCTTCCCTGTGGCGCTGGTCGTCCTCGGACCTCTGGGCTACAACATCGGTGCTCTGCTGACCACCGTGATCCTGGCTCTGTACAACACGCTGGGCTGGCTGGCCGTTGCTCTGCTGGCTGCCGTGCTGCCCTTCATGATCTCCATGGGCATGCATAAGGCTCTGGTCCCCTACGCAGTTGCTTCTATTTCTGACCCCGGCTTTGAAATGCTGTACATGCCTGCTTCTCTGGCACACAACATCTCTGAGGGCGGTGCCTGCCTGGGCGTTGCACTGAAGACTAAGGATGAGAACCTGCGCGCTACCGCGATCTCCGCTGGCATCTCCGGCCTGTTCGGCATCACCGAGCCTGCTCTGTACGGTGTTACCCTGCAGCACAAGAAGGTCATGATGTCCGTTGTGGCCTCCAGCTTCATCGGCGGTCTGTTCGTTGGCCTGATGAAGGTCAAGGCATTCGTTGCCATGGGCCCCGGTCTGGCTGGCATGGCCATGTTCGTTGACCCGGATAACGGCAAGAACATCCTGTGGGCTGCAGTTGGTCTGGTGATCTCCGTTGTTGTTTCCTTCGCACTGTCCTTCTTCCTGTATAAGGACGAGACCCCCGCAGAGGATGAGACCGCCGCACCCGCTCCCGAGACTGCTGCAGACGCAGCAGCTGCGGATTCCACCATCAGCAGCCCCCTGCAGGGCAAGGCCATTGCTCTGGAAGAGGTCAAGGATGAAGTTTTCTCCCAGAAGATCCTGGGCGACGGCATTGCCGTGGTGCCCGAGAAGGGTGAGCTGTACGCTCCCGCTGACGGCGTGATCGAGTCCGTGTTCGGCACCAAGCACGCTATTTCCATGAAGACCGCTGCCGGTGCCGAGTTGCTCATGCACATCGGCATGGACACCGTCAAGCGCGACGGCAAGGGCTTTGACCCGCAGGTCAAGGACGGCGAGACTGTCAAGAAGGGCCAGCTGCTGATGAAGTTTGACCTTGACGGAATCAAAGCAGACGGTTATGATGTAACTACCCCCATCGTCGTGACCAACGCCGATGAGTTCACCATCAAGACTGTGGCCGAGGGCGCTGTGGTGCCCGGTGCCGCACTGCTGAAACTGGAGGCAAATAAATGAGTTTCCCCAAAGGCTTTTTCTGGGGCGGCGCTGTTGCCGCGAACCAGGTAGAGGGCGCATGGAACGTGGATGGCAAAGGCCCCAGCGTGGCCGATGTTGCCACCTACAAGCCCAACACCGACGTGAAGGATTACAAGTCCCATGTTGCCATGGACGACGCACACATTGCTGCCGCCATGGCCGACCCGGATGATACCTATTATCCCAAGCGCCGCGGCATCGACTTCTACCATCATTACAAAGAAGACCTGAAGCTGTTTGCCGAGATGGGCTTTACCATGCTGCGCGTTTCCATTGCATGGACCCGCATCTTCCCCACCGGCGAGGAAGCAGAGCCGAACGAAAAGGGCCTGCAGTTCTACAGCGACCTGTTCGCTGAGATGCACAAGAACGGCATCGAGCCGCTGGTCACGCTGAGCCACTACGAAATGCCGCTGGCACTGGCCACCAAGTACAATGGCTGGGTGGATCGCCGCGTGATCGACTGCTTTGCAAAGTTCTGCCATGCGTGCTTTGAGCGCTACAAGGATCAGGTCAAGTACTGGCTCACCTTCAACGAGGTGGACAGCGTGATCCGTCACCCCTTCACCACCGCCGGCATCATCCCCAGCCGCGTGCCCGAGGATAAGATGCTGGAGACCTGCTATCAGGCCCTGCACCACCAGCTGGTGGCCAGCGCTATGGTAGTAAAGGACTGCCACGAGATCATCCCCGGCAGCAAGGTGGGCTGCATGCTGACCAAGCTCACCACCTATGCCCGCACCTGCGCACCCGATGATGAGCTGGCTACTCAGGCAAAGAATCTGGAAAACCTGTTCTATGCCGATGTGCATGTCTGGGGCGAGTACCCCCGCCTGATCCTCAAGATGTTCGAGCGCAAGGGCATCCACGTGGAAATGCTGCCCGAGGATGCCGCCACCCTGAAGGCAGGCTGTGTGGACTTTGTTTCCTGCAGCTACTATATGACCATGACCGAGTCTGTGGACCCGAACGCAGAGCGTACCCCCGGCAACACCGTGCTGGGTGTCAAGAACCCGTATCTGCCCTCCACCGACTGGGGCTGGCAGATCGACCCCAAGGGCCTGCGCTACAGCCTGATCGAGCTGTACGACCGTTACCGCAAGCCGCTGATGGTGGTGGAGAACGGCATGGGTGCCAAGGACGTGGTGGAGGCCGACGGCTCCATCCACGACCCCTACCGTGTAGAGTACTTCCGCCAGCACATCAGCGAAATGGGCAAGGCCATCGATGAGGGTGTTGAGATGTGGGGCTACACCACATGGGCACCCATCGACCTGATCTCTGCATCCACCAACCAGATGTCCAAACGCTATGGCTTTATCTATGTGGATCAGGATGATCTGGGCAACGGTACTCTGGCCCGCAGCCGTAAGGACAGCTTCTACTGGTACAAGAAGGTCATTGCTTCCAACGGCGAAGATCTGGACTAAGCGGCAGTCTTAAGGTTTCAACGGAAGGAGGAGGGACCGATGCACATTCAGAAGGTGCTGAACAGCAGTGTTGTGCTGGTGCAGGATGACAGCGGCGAGGAATCCATCCTGCTGGGCAAGGGCATCGGCTATGGCCGCAAGGCGGGCGAGCCCATTGAACGGCAGCCCTCAGACCGCGTGTTCCTTCCATTGTCCAACCCGGACGCACAGCCTATGCTGGAGCTGTTTTCCAGCATTCCGGCATCCTATCTGGAATTGACGCAGGATATTGTGGACGACGCAGAGCAGTCGCTGGGAGTCAAGCTTTCGGCGCACATCTATCTGCTGCTGACCGACCACCTGCATTTTGCAGTGGAGCGCCAGCAAAAGGGTCTTGTGGTGACCAACCGCATCTTCTGGGAAATCAAGCATTTTTATCCCAAGGAGTACGCGGTGGGCCAGCGCGGCCTGCAGAAGGTAAAGGCAAAGCTTGGCATTGAGCTGCCGGACGAAGAGGCAGGCAACATCGCCTTCCATATCGTCAACGCCCGGCAGGACCCGCAGGCCGGCTACGATGCCATGCGGGCAGCGCAGCTGATCGGTGAGCTGTCCAACATTGTCACCTACAGTATGCACTGCCCGGTGAGCACCGAGAGCATCCACTATGCGCGGTTCGTGAGCCACCTGCAGTATTTTGCCGAGCGGTTCTTCTCCGGCAAACTGATGGACAGCGAAGACGACTTTTTGTTCCAGCAGATGCAGCAGAATTATCCGGCAGCGGTGACTTGCGCGGAAAAAATACGCACCTTTGTGCTGCGCAAGTACGGCGTGTTTTTGCCCAACGAGGAAACCGCCTATCTGGCGCTGCATGTGGCGCGGCTGACGAGCGGCAAATAAAATCAGAAAAAGGGGAGAGCTGCCTTGCGGAAGGCGGCTCTCCCTTTGGGTTTTGAAAAAGGGAAGGGGAAAGGAAAAAACAATGGAGATAAGTCTGTTATTGATGCAGCAGATCGCACAGCTGTTCCTCATTCTGATCATGGGCTATGCTGTGGTCAAGGTAGGGCTGCTGAAGGCCAGCGACAGCCGGGTGCTCTCAGTGGTCATGGTGTATCTGGTCACGCCCTGCGTGATCATCAACGCATTCCAGATCGACGATACGCCGGAGATCCGCAAGGGCCTTTTGTACTCCATGGCTATTGCGGCGGCTATCCATGTAGTGCTGCTGGTGCTCAGCGCCCTGTTGAGCCGCCCGCTCAAGCTGGATGCCGTGGAACAGGTGAATGTGATCTACAGCAACGCCGCTGCATTGGTGATCCCGTTGGTCAAGGCTCTGATGGGCGATGCGTATGTCATTTACTCCTGCGCATTCATCATTGTGCAGCTGGTGCTGCTGTGGACCCACGCCAGTTCCCTTTTGCAGGGCAGCAGTGCGCTGGACTGGAAAAAGGTGCTCACCAATATCAACATGATCGCCATTGCAGCCGGTGCACTGCTGTACTGGTTCCGTGTGGTGCTGCCTGCACCGCTGCAGAATACCATGAGCACAGTGGGCAACATGATGGGACCGATGGGCATGCTGCTGGCCGGTATGGCCATTGCAGAAAAGCCGCTGCGGGAGGTGTTCTGCACCCGCCGCAACTATCTGCCCACAGTGCTGCGTCTGGTGGTATGCCCGCTGGTGGTTCTGGTGCTGCTGTGGGTCTGCCATGCATCCAGCTGGGTGGCCGACGGCAAGAACATCCTGATGACGGTCTACCTTGCCGCCATCACCCCTGCCTGTGCTACTGTTACCTCCATGGCTCAGCTCTATGACCGCGATGCGGCGCATTCCAGCGCGCTGTATGTGCTGACCACTCTGCTTTCCATTGTGTCTATGCCGGTAATGATCGGCCTGTTCGATCTGCTGCTGTGATGAGCTGCGCTTATTCCCTCTGCCAAAATACAATAGAAAGGAACCAACCTCAATGAATCAACCCAGAGACAAGGGCCTGAACGGCAACGAAAAGATCGAGCAGGCGGTAGCCGCCCTGCAGCAGGAGCCCACACAGGAACAGCTGGCCCACACCCTTACCGTGATCCGGCGGCGCATAAAGGAGCATGGCCAGCTTGTCGTGGCGGTGGAGCCCAATTTGGGCAGTGAACAGATGCAGCTGCGGGCCATCCGGACGGCCGATGGCGCAAGCTGGTGGTATGCATTCACCAGCTTTGAGGAAGAACTGAAGGGAGCCGAGCCGGTGCAGTCCACCTTTCTTGTGGATATGGAAAAGCTGTTTGATGCAGCGCTTGCCGTGCCGGAGATCAGCGGCATCATCCTGAACCCGTGGAACCGCACCATCCAGCTGGATAAGACCCTCATCCGCATTATCAAGGGTGCATGAGTGCGCACCGCAAACCTGCGATACATGGAGGAAACAAAAATGTTCAGACCCATGAGAAGAGCCAGCCGCGCCATCCCGGAAAAAGCTGCAAAGCACCTGCTGCAGCAGTCCCGGCGGGGCGTGCTGGCAGTGAACGGCGACAACGGCTATCCCTTTGCGATCCCGGTAAATTATTACTACGATCAGGAGCACGACAAAATCTACTTCCACGGTGCAAAGTCCGGCCAGAAGGTGGACGCGCTGAAACAGAATGATAAGGTATGCTTTACCGTTTACGGCAACGAACACTTTGAGCCGGGCGACTGGGCACCTTATGTGCAGAGCACCGTGGTGTTTGGCCGCTGCCATCTGATCGACGATGCCGCTGCTACCGAGGCCCGCGTGCGGGAGCTTGGCATGAAGTATTACCCCGGCAAGGAAGAGGTGGAAAAGGAAATTGCGCTGGACATCAAGGCTGTGCAGCTTTACGAGATCACCATTGAACACCTCACCGGCAAACAGATTCATGAAAAATAAAACAGGGGACTGTTACAAAATAAAAATGCGATAGCAACTTGCACAAAGAAATAGCACAAAATCAAAAACCCGGAGCCTTTTTTAAGCCGTTTTGGCTGTGAAAAGGTTCCGGGTTTTGTGCATTGTTTTTTCAGAGAGCTATTTTGCAACAGTCCCGTATAGATCAGTTTGCAGGGAAAGGCCCGGCAGTTATCTGTGTTCCGGGCATTTGGGGGCCGCCTTGGTCAGCATCTGCTGGAACTTGCGGGCTGCCGTGTTCAGCGGGCGGTGATGGTCGTACACAAGGCAGATGGAGCGCTGAGGGATGATCTCCTGCAGATGCAGCTGCACGATCTCACCGCGGGCCAGTGCATCCTGTGCCATGGACTGGGGCAGGAACGCAATGCCCAGCTCACTTTTGACAAGGGTCAGCATCTGGTCGGTGGTGGCAGCCTCGGTATCCGGCTTCAGCACCGCACCGTGATCCAGAAAAAACTGCCGGTAAAAGGCGCGGGTCATGCTTTCGTCGCTCAGGGAGATCAGCGGATAATTGTTCAGCTCCTTCAGCGAAAGGTTCTGGCTGGCAAGGGCAGTAAAGGTCCTGCCGCCCACAAGCACCTCATAAAAGGGCTTCAGTTCCACCATTTTCAGGCCGCTTTCCACCTCGGCAGGGGTGGTGATGACGGCAAAATCCACCTCGCTGTTTTTCACGGCCTGCAAAGCCTGCGGCGTGGAGTGGTTGGAGATGCGCAGGCGGATGCCGGGATAGTCCGTGTGGAAGGCGCGCAGCTTTTCTGCAAGGTAGATGTTCAGCGCAGTTTCGGTAGCGCTGATGCTGATCGCACCGTGTTCCAGCGTGGCGCTGGCGCTCAGCTCTTCTTCTGCATCCTGGATCTGCACCGCCGCAGATGCAATGCGGGAGTAAAGCAGTTCACCCTCCGGGGTAAGGGTAACGCCGCGGTTGGAGCGGATGAACAGTACGCAATTCAGCTGGCTTTCCAGCCGGTTCATCGAGTGGGTAATGTTGGGCTGGTTGTTGCCCAGCACCCGCGCGGCTTTGGTGAAATTCTGATATTTCGCGACATAATAAAAGATTTTGTAATATTCCCAGTCCACATACATAGCGGCGTGCCCTCTTTCATGTCAATTTTGTATCGTGACCATGTGCAGGATACTTTTTACACATTCTCTGCTTGCTAGTATAATAACACCGCAATCAAAAATTGCAAGAGGGAATTCAAAAGTATAAAGTGGTTTGAACGGAGGCGGTTCTTATGTCTGAGATCAAAAAGGTCGTGCTGGCCTATTCCGGCGGTCTGGATACTTCCATTATCATCCCATGGCTGAAAGAGCATTACAACAACTGCGAGGTCATTGCAGTGTGCGGCAATGTGGGCCAGAAGGGCGAGCTGGAAGGTCTGGAAGAGCGCGCCAAGGCAAGCGGTGCTTCCAAGCTGTACGTAGAAGATCTGACCGATGAATTTGTGGAGGATTACGTCATCCCCACCATGCAGGCCGGGGCCGATTACGAGGGCTATCTGCTGGGCACCAGCTTTGCACGACCCATTCTGGCAAAGCGTGTGGTGGAGATCGCCCGTGCCGAGGGTGCAGATGCCGTGTGCCACGGCAGCACTGGCAAGGGCAACGATCAGGTGCGCTTTGAACTGGCCATCATGCACTTTGCACCGGACCTGAAGATCATCACTCCGTGGCGTGAGTGGGATATCCAGAGCCGTGACGAAGAGATCGACTATGCCGAGGCACATCACATCCCGCTGAAGATCAACCGCGAGACCAACTACTCCAAGGATAAGAACCTGTGGCACCTGAGCCATGAGGGCCTTGACCTTGAGGACCCGGGCAACGAGCCGCAGTACGATAAGCCGGGCTTTTTGGAGCTGGGTGTCAGCCCCAAGACCGCACCGGACAAGTCCGAGTTCGTGGAGCTGGCATTTGAAAAGGGCGTGCCGGTGAGCCTGAACGGCGAAAAGATGAAGCCCGCCGTCCTCATTGCCAAGCTGAATGAGATCGGCGGCCGCAATGGCATCGGCCTGTACGATGTGGTGGAGAACCGTCTGGTGGGCATGAAGAGCCGCGGTGTGTACGAGACGCCCGGCGGTACCATCCTCTATAAGGCTCATGAGGTGCTGGAAACTCTGACGCTGGATAAGCTCACTGCCCACAAAAAGCGCGAGCTGGCCATCACATTTGGTGAGCTGGTCTATGACGGCCAGTGGTTCAGCCCCCTGCGCAAAGCTCTGAGCGCCTTCGTCACCTCCACGCAGGAAAACGTTACCGGTAAGGTGCGTCTGGAGTTGTACAAGGGTAACATGATCAATGCCGGTGTTTGGTCTCCGTATTCCCTCTACCGTGAGGACATTGCAACTTTTGCTGCCGGCGGCGACTACAAGCAGAGTGATGCTACCGGTTTTATCAGCATCTATGGTCTGCCCACCAAGGTACAGGCTATTGTAAATAACGAAAAAGAAGGTAAATAAGAAGTTATGCTTACCGCAGTTACTGGTATCAATTGGGGCGATGAGGGCAAGGGCCGCGTCATCGATCTGTTAGCCGAACATGCCGATGTTGTTGCCCGCTATCAGGGCGGCAACAATGCCGGCCACACCGTTGTAACGGAGCAGGGCAAGTTCATCCTGAACCTGCTGCCCTCCGGCATCCTGCACCCGGATGTTGTCTGTGTGCTGGGTGCGGGCATGGTGATCGACCTCGACCATCTGGCCGGAGAAATGGATGCCATTGAGGAGCGCGGCGTAAAGGTAGGCTCAGAAAACCTGAAACTTTCAGATAAGGCCACCATCTCCATGCCGTGGCACAAGGTGCAGGACGGCTTGGAAGAGGACCGCCTTGCCCAGAAGGGTGCGGCCTTTGGTTCTACCCGCCGCGGCATTGCCTACGCCTACAGCGACAAATACCGCAAAAAGACCCTGCGTCTGGGCGATCTGCTGCATCTGGACGAAAAGCGCGTGCAGGACCGCCTGCACATGATCCTGGAATCCAAGAATCTGGAGCTGGGTGGCTGCTATCATCAGGAACCCATGAGCTACGATGCTCTGCTGGAATGGTGCCGGATGCAGGCCGGACAGTTTGCACCGTATATCTGTGATGTGGGTGCATTTTTGAAGCAGGCTCACGACAGCGGCAAGCGCATCGTGCTGGAAGCCCAGCTGGGTGCCATGCGCGATATCGATTACGGTATCTTCCCGTTCACTTCCAGCTCCAACACGCTGGCAGCCTATGCGCCGCTGGGCGCAGGCATTCCGAACTGCCGTCTTGACCATGTGGTGGGCGTGCTGAAAGCCTACTCCACCTGCGTGGGTGCAGGCCCCTTTGCCGCCGAGAACGCCATGAGCGAGGACTGGAATGAACAGCTGCGCAAGGCAGGCGGCGAGTATGGTGCGGCCACCGGCCGTCCGCGCCGTGTCGGCCCCTTCGACTGTGTGGCCAGCCGCTACGGCCTTACCTGTCAGGGCGCAGACAAGATCGCCCTGACGAAGCTGGATGTGCTCAGCAGCATGAAAGAGATCCCGGTGATCACCGGTTACACATTGGATGGCGTGCAAGTCCCCAGCTTCGACCCGCTGTCCGACCTTGACCGTGTAGAGCCGGTGGTCACTATGCTGCCAGGCTGGAACAAGGATATCTCCGGCTGCAAGAGCTGGGATGAGCTGCCCAAAGAGGCCAAGGCTTACGTGGAATTTCTGGAAAAGCAGCTGGGCCATGAGATCCAGTTCGTCTCTACCGGAGCCGAGCGCGAGAAGTTCGTGCTGAAAGGAGAATGGCTGTGAGACACTTTATTGAGCCCAACAGCTTTTCTCTGGAAGAGCAGCTGGCCCTTCTGGATCTTGCCGACCGAATGGAGGCCGACCCGGCACCCTATGCCCACCTGTGCGATGGGCGCATTCTGGCCACCCTGTTCTATGAGCCTTCCACCCGCACCCGCCTTTCGTTTGAATCGGCCATGCTGCGGCTGGGCGGAAAGACACTGGGCTTTGCAGGGGCACAGCTTTCTTCCGCCAGCAAGGGCGAGACGGTGGAGGACACCGCCCGCGTGGTGAGCAACTACGCCGATGTGATCGCCATGCGCCACCCCAAAGAGGGCGCACCGCTGCGGGCATCCCTTTCTGCACGTGTGCCGGTGATCAATGCAGGCGACGGTGGACACGCGCATCCCAGCCAGACGATGATCGACCTCATGACGATCCGCCAGCGCAAGGGGCGGCTGGATCATTTGACTATCGGCTTCTGCGGCGACCTCAAGTTTGGCCGCACGGTCCACTCCCTGACCGCTGCGCTGAGCCAGTTTGAGGGCAACCGGTTCGTGTTCATCTCGCCGGAAGATCTGCGCCTGCCGCAGTATGTGAAGAATGAATCGCTGGAGCCGACCCATCAGATCTATAAGGAAACGGCTGACCTTGAAGCCGAGCTGCCGCATCTGGATGTGCTGTACATGACTCGTATCCAGCAGGAGCGCTTTTTCAACGAGGAAGAATACCTGCGCCTGAAAGGCTGCTACCAGCTGGACGAAGCGCTGCTGCAGAAGGCACCGCAGGATATGCCGGTGCTGCATCCGCTGCCCCGCATCGACGAGATCAAAAAGGATGTGGATGACGACCCGCGTGCCGCCTACTTTGATCAAGTGCACAATGGCGTGTATATCCGCATGGCCATCATTCTGGCGTTGCTTGATATCCCTGATCCAGTTACCGGCAAAAAGGTGCTGGAAGCATGATATAAACCTCTTCCCCGAATCCTAAAAAGAAAGCCGGGCAGACCGCAGTCTGCCCGGCTTTCTGATATTACTTTAATCCACCACCGGAATGTTCAGCCCGAATTCCAGCGGGCGGAAGCGGGGGCAGACGTTCTCGGTGATGCAGATGACCGATGCGGCCAGTCGGCTGCCGATTTCGCAGGACTCGGCCAGCGTTTTGCCGTAGGTCAGGCCGATGGTGGTGCCGGCAAAGAAGGCATCGCCTGCGCCGGTGGTGTCGATCACATCCACCTTCTTGGCAGGCACCACACCGCACTCGCCGTTGGCGCGGGCATATACGGCACCCTGACCGCCCATGGTGATCACCATACTGGGAATGTTGGCGCTGTGCACATTGGCGGCCAGAACCCTGCACATCTCGTCCGGGGCCAGATGGCCGTAATCATCGGAGAACAGCAGCCCGGCTTCCTGCTGGTTGCACACAAAGCAATCGATCTGCTGCAGGAAATCCCGGCGCTCCATGGCAATACTCATGTTGGAAATGGCCGCAAAAACCTTTTTGTTGTACTTTTTGGCGTAGTGCAGCACCTGTTTTACAGTATCTTTTTCCAGATCCAGCTCCAGCGCAATGGCATCGCAGTCGGCAAAGATCTCGTCGCCCTTTTCCTTTAAAAGGCCGGTGAGGGGAGTGGTGTCCGGCCGCTTGGAAATGGCTGCATGCACATCGCCGTCGTTGTCAAAGATGGCCAGCCAGGTGCCCATGCCGTCCGGCACGCGCTGGATGTACTTGGTGTTCACCTTGTGGTTCTCCAGCTTGTTGATCACATCCTGTCCCATGCCGGTGTCGTCCACCAGACTGACAAAGGTAGGGCGCAGCTCTACATTGGCGATATCCTCCACCACGTTGCGGCTCACTCCGCCGTGTACCTGCTCAATGCGGCCGGCATTGCGCCCGCCCGGAATATAGGCGGAAAGGGGATAGCCTTTGATATCCACAAAAACAGCACCGAGCACAACGATTCCCATAGCAAAAAACCTTTCTGAACAAGAAATATTTACGTCTATTATACCGTATTCTGACACAATGCGCCATCCCTTTTGCGCAAAAACTCCGCAAAGGTCAGGCAAGGGCTGTCTGCGCTGTGCGCACCAGATATTCCATGGCCTGCATCGGGTACTGTCCGGCAGCAGTCTCACCGGTCAGCATCACGCTGGCCGCGCCGTCCAGCACGGCGTTGTAAATGTCACTCACCTCGGCACGGGTGGGCACGGCGCGGGTGCACATGCTGTCCAGCATCTGGGTCACTACCATAAAGGGCACGCCTGCAGCCCGGCAGGCGGCGGAAAGCTGCTTCTGGCAGCGGGGCAGCTCCCACAGCGGCATGGCATTGCCAAGGTCTCCGCGGGCGATCACCACCTCATCCACAAGGTGGATGAATTCCGGCAGGGCACGCACACCGGTCATGTTTTCAATTTTGGCAAAGATACGGATATCCGCAGCCCCGGCTTCTTCCAGCGCATGGCGCAGGGCCAGAATATCTGCTTTGCCGCGCACAAAAGGCAGCATCACACCGGTAACACCGCACTGCTTTGCAATTTTCAGGTTCTGCAGGTCTTCCTCCGTCAGGGTAGGCGAGGGCACCGCAAGGCCCGGTGCAGCAATGCTTTTGCGGCTCTGCAGGGTGCCGCCGCGCACCACGGTGCACACAAGGGCTTCCGGCAATACCTGTGTGACCTGCACCAGAAGCTTGCCGTCGTCCAGCAGAAGCTGCTGCCCGGGCGCAGCCGCCTGTACCAGAGCTGCCGGGCAAGGTACGCCGTCTGCGCCAAGGCGTACAGAGCTGCCCTCAACCAGAGCAACAGGCTCTGCCAGCGTGCCGATGCGCAGTTCCGGCCCCTGCAGGTCGATCAGCAGCTGGCGGATGCCGGCTGCGCGGATCATGGCCAGCCAGTCGGTGTGCGCCGCCAGCGGCCCGTGGGAAAGATTCATGCGGATGCCGGTCATGCCGGCTTCCACCATGTGCTGCAAGATCGCCGGCTGTGCGCAGGCCGGGCCGATGGTACCATAAAAATCCAAGGTTCATTCCCTCGATTCATTTTTTATTTCTAATGTATATTGTAACATGAACTGTCCGGGTTGAAAAGAGCCGGACGCGGGCAGAATAAGGGGATTGAAAAAATGCGGTAGCAGCCTGCGCAGGAAAATTGCGAAGAATCAAAGACCCGGAACCTTTTTGGAGCCGTTTTGGCCCTGAAAAAGTTCCGGGTTTCGTACAATGTTTTTGGAGAGCTGTCTTGCAACAGCCTCTTTTTGTTGTGGGCAATCAGCCCTCCGATGCAAAAAATTCTTTGGTCAGCCTGACCACCGTGCCGGAAAGCAGCAGCAACGCGAGCAGGTTCGGAATGCTCATCAGGCCGTTGAAGGTATCGGCGATGCTCCACAGCAGGCCCAGATCCATCGTTGCGCCCAGAATGGACACAAAGGAGTAGACCAGAAAGAAGGGCTTTGCCACCTTATCGCTGCGGCACAGGAACACCAGGAACCGGGAACCATACAGGCCCCAGCCGATGATGGTGGAAAAAGCAAAGCAGCACAGGGCCACGGCGGTAAAGATGGAAGCCCAGCCGCCGTAGGTGGTGGTAAAGCCGCTGATGGTCAGCTCTGCACCGGCTGCGGTGCCGTAGTTCACGGCGGTGCCGCTGCACAGAATGACCATGGCAGTCAGGGTGCAGATGACGATGGTATCGGCAAACACTTCAAAGATGCCGAACATGCCCTGCTTGACCGGCTTTTTGGTGTCGGCGCAGGCGTGGGCAATGGAACCGGTGCCAAGGCCGGCCTCGTTGGAGAAAATGCCGCGGGACACACCCTTCTGCATACTGACGAACAGGCTGCCGATGGTGCCGCCGGTGAACGCTGCCGGGTTGAACGCACCCGCAATGATGGACTCGAACACGTAGGGCAGGCGCTCAAAGTTCAGCACCATAACGCCCACGGACAGCACGATGTAGAACAGAGCCATAAAGGGCACCAGCTTTTCGCTCACGCTGCCAATGCGCTTGATGCCGCCCAGCAGCACCATGGCCACCAGCATGGCCACTGCGATGCCAACCACGAGGTTCAGGGTAGAAAGCGCACCGCCGCCCACCACGCCGTACTCCAGCAGAGCGGTATCGATAGCGGCAACGATGGTATTTACCTGTGTGGCATTGCCGGTGCCAAACACGGTCAGCACGCCAAACAGGGAATACAGCACAGCAAGAAACTGCCAATGCTTGCTCAGGCCGTTTTTAATGTAGTACATGGGGCCGCCTACCCATTCGCCCGCCTCGCTGCGCTCACGGTAGTGCACCGCCAGCGTGACCTCGGCAAACTTGGTGCACATGCCAAGCAGGGCAGAACACCACATCCAGAACACGGCACCCGGTCCGCCAATGGCGATCGCGCCTGCCACACCGGCAATGTTGCCGGTGCCCACGGTGCCGGCCAGCGCGGTGCACACCGCCTGAAAGGGGGTCATGGCGCCATCGGAAGCGTCTTTTTTGCGGAACATGCGTCCGATGGTGGTCTTGATGGCGTAGGGAAATTTGCGGATCTGCAAAAAGCCCGTGCGAACGCTCAGGAGCAGGCCCACGCCGATGATGCACACCATGGCGGGCACGCCCCAGATGAATTGGTTGACCGCCTGATTGACGGCCGTGATCGTCTCGATCATATTTTTCCCACATCCTCTGTTAAATTGCGCTTTTCCAGCCGAAATGCCGGAAAACAAACATCTTATTTTACCGCAGTTTTTGCGCACTGTCAAATAAAATGCACAAAAAAGAGGGAGGGTTTTTGGCAAACTCTCCCTCAATTGCTTGAAACTATTTTATTTTACTTGGCCTTCGCCGTCCAGCGCTTTCAAGAAGGCTCAGCACTTTCCAACTGCCTTGCGGTACACCGGGTAAGCCACGATGGCGGACAGCACTTCGGTGATCCAGAATGCATGCCACACGCCGTTGGCACCAAGGAAATGGCACAGCACAGCGGCCAGCGGCATGATGAATACGATGTAGCGGCACAGCGAGATGACCAGCGATTCTGCGCCCTTGCCAAGGCCTTCCAGTGCACCGGAAGAGGTGGTGGATACAGCAGAAACCACAAAGCCCAGACAGATGATGCGCAGGGCAGTCTGGCCGATGGCGACGGTTTCGGGGTTGGAGGTGAACAGCTGCATCAGCGGGCGGGAAGCAAACAGGCAGATGACCGTGCCCGCAGCCATGATAGCAGCACTCATGATGAGGGTGAGTTCGTAGAGCTTTTTCACGCGGGCGTGCTGTTTGGCACCGTAATTGTAGCCAATGAGCGGGCGCATACCCTGCACGATGCCGTTGGCGGGCAGATACAGGAAGGTCTGCAGTTTGTAGTAAATGCCCAGCACCACCACGTAACTCTGGGAAAAGCCCGCCAGCAGGCCGTTCAGGAAGGTGACCAGCAGAGAGGGCAGGGCCAGATTGAGGATGGCCGGCACGCCGATGGCATACAGTTTGCCGTCCAGTGCGGCATCCGGGTGCAGGCAGCTGCGGCGCAGTCGGATAGGCAGCTCAGTACGGACGTAAACGAAAAGGTAAACGCACAGGCTCAGCAGCTGGCCGATGCCGGTGGCAAGGGCCGCACCCGCAATGCCCATGGCAGGCACCGGGCCAAGGCCGAAGATCAGGATGGGGTCCAGAAGGATGTTGCACACACAGCCAAAGATCAGCGCCGCCATAGTCACCTTCATGCGGCCCACGGCCTGAAACATCTTTTCAAAGGCCAGTGCCGCCATGTTGATGGTGGCAAACAGGAATACGATGGTGGAGTAGGTGATGCCGGATGCGATCAGGCCTGCGTCGCTGGTGAACCGGCGCAAAAAGCCCGGCATGATGACAATGCTGACAATGGTGATGAGAATGCCGTGCATCAGGCTCAGCGCCATACCGTGGGTGGCGGCAGTCTCGGCCTTTTTGTGGTCGCCCGCGCCAAGGTACAGTGCGATCATGGCATTGATGCCGATACCGAAGCCGATGGCGATGGCGTTGGCAAAATTCTGGATCGGGAACACCAGCGACAACGCAGTCATGGCGTCTTCGCTGATGCGGGCCACAAACAGGCTGTCTACAATGTTGTACAGACTGTTCACCAGCATGGAAATAACATTGGGCAGCGCCATGGATACCAACAGCGGTAGCACCGGTTTTTCTTTCATAAAGGTCTCGTTCATAGTGTTTGCATTGCTCCTGTAGAGAAAAGAAATGAATTACTGCAGCCGCGGAATCGTCAAGGCGAGACTGCTCGAAGATAAAAGCAGACGCAAAAAAGCCACACAATGGCTCTTTTGAAGTCATTGTGTGGCGAAAAGTAGCATACTGCTGTAAAAATCCACACGAATTTTATTAACTGTAGGATAACACGGCTTCCGGCAGATGTCAAGAGGTCAAACGGATAAAGTATGACTTTTATAGACTTGACCATTTTTCACCGGGAGGCTAAAATAAAAATAGATACTTTATAAAATAAGGAGAATCCTGCCATGAAATGGATGATCGCATCCGACCTGCACGGGTCGGCGTTTTATTGCAAAAAAATGATCAAAGCGTTTGAGCGGGAGAGAGCAGACCGGCTGCTTTTGCTGGGGGATCTTTTGTATCACGGCCCCCGCAACGACCTGCCGGAGGGTTATGCCCCGAAGGAGGTCATCCCGCTCCTGAACGGGCTGAAGCCGACGCTTTTGTGCGTGCGGGGCAACTGTGACGCTGAGGTGGATCAGATGGTGCTGGATTTTCCCATTCTGGCCGACTATGCGGTGCTGCCGGTGGGCAGGCGGCTCGTTTACGCTACCCACGGTCATGTGCACAACCTGAAAAACCTGCCGCCGCTGGCTCCGGGGGATGTCCTGCTGCATGGCCACACCCATATTCCGGCGTGGACAGAGTTCGGCGAAGGCAATCTCTACCTGAACCCCGGTTCTGTGAGCATCCCGAAGGAGGGGAGTGCACATAGCTATATGACACTGGAAGGGGAGACTTTCCTTTGGAAAACGCTGGAAGGCGAAGTGTACCGGGAGCTGGAGCTGTGATGGGGGCAATGGAGCTGGAAGAGAAAACGGTTCAGATCCGGGATGATTTCGACCCGGACAAAATTCTGGAAAGCGGCCAGTGCTTTCGCCCCCGGAAGCAGGCGGAGGGCTGGTATCGGTTTGTTTCCGGGAGACAGCTGCTTTACCTCAGACCACTGCGCAGCGGAACCTACACGGTGCGGTGTGAGCCGGGCGCATGGGAAACCTTCTGGCACGGTTACTTCGACCTTGGCCGCAGCTATGCCGCCCTGCGCGGAAAGCTGGACAGCCAGGACGACTTTCTGCAGCGTGCCATGGAATATGGCCGGGGCATCCGGGTGCTGCGTCAGGATGAGTGGGAGATGCTGGTCAGCTTCATCATCTCGCAGCGAAAGAGCATCCCGGCTATCCGCAGGGCGGTAGAGCTGCTTTCGGAGCGGTTTGGCGAGCGGCTGGGCAGCGATAGCGAAGGGCCGGTGTATGCATTCCCGACAGCAGAAGCGCTCTGCTGTGCCGGGGAGCAGGCGCTGCAGGAGTGCGGTCTTGGCTACCGCACCCGCTACGTGCTGCATGCGGCGCAGCAGGCGGCAGAGGGCACACTGGACCTGAAGAAGCTGGCTTCCCTGCCCGATGAAGCACTTTTTGCCCGTTTGATGGAACTGGATGGCGTGGGCAAAAAGGTGGCAAACTGCGTGTGTCTGTTCGGCTATGGCCGTGTGGGCCGTGTGCCGGTGGATGTCTGGATCGAACGGCTCATCCGGGACGAGTTTGCCGGGCAGGACCCGTTCCCGCAGTTCGGGCTGGAAGCAGGCATCGTGCAGCAGTACCTGTTCTTTTATAAAAGAAGCGTGGGATAAGAACCGCGGAGCCGCAGGCAGGAGCGTAGGATCATCCGCTAAGCAAAAAAGGCAACGGCTTCCTCTGTTTGAGGAAAACCGCTGCCTTTTGATCATTTTACTGCCTGCTTTAACCGTTCCAGATCTTCTGCATCCGGGTGAGAAAGGGCGTTGTCAAAATTCTCGATCAGCGCATCCAGATTGGGCAGATGGATCGGCTGCTTTTTCATGCCCTCATACCGCTGGCGTACCGAAAGCGGCATCTTGCCCTGACACATATAACGGCCGAAGACCGTGTTGCTCCTGTCCAGTGAACGCTCCACCTTTTTCAGGATCTTGTTGAAATACTCCTCACTGCCGCCAAAGCCGGCGGTGCCAAAAAGGAAGATATTTTTGCCGTGCAGCTGCTTCAAAAAGTCCAAAGTGCTTTCGTCAGCGTTTCCCTTGTCTGTCCAGAAGCCCACATAGAGGTCGTCTGCTTCCATGGCAGCAGGGTCCGGGGTGCCAAAATAGCAGCAGTTTTCCTGTGGCAGACAGGCGTGCAGCGTGTCTGCCAATAATTTTGTGTTGCCTGTTTTACTGCTGAATACGATCGCGTAGCTCATAGTTTCTCCTTTGGTCGGTGACAACAAAAAACACCACACGTTTCCGTGCGGTGCTTTTCCTTCTGGTGGAGAATACCGGGATCGAACCGGTGACCTCTTGCATGCCATGCAAGCGCTCTCCCAGCTGAGCTAATCCCCCATAAAATCCAAGAAGCGAACCTCTTGGATGGAGTTTTTTGTTGGGAATTGATTGTCGCAGGACTATCTGACTGGGGGTGTGTTTTGATACCAACCGGGCTCCCAGCTGAGCTAATCCCCCAGATGTTTGTGCCGTGCCTGACGACAGGTGTAATTATACCAGCGCTTTGCCGGATTGTCAACAGCTTTTTTGGGATTTTCTGCAAAAAAATTCCCGCCGGGGAAATGCCCTTCCCGGCGGGAAAAATGACTGCGAAAAAACTTACGCTCTTGCGTTCTGCGGGTCGAAGATCTGCGGTGCGACACGGATCAGGATCACCACAAGGACCGTGGTCAGAATGGCTTCGGGCAGCATGTAGGTGGCGTTGTACACGGCACTGTACAGCCAGCACAGACCGTCCACGCTCATGTTGGAGATGCCGGGAAAGCCGATCTCGGTCATCCAGCTGAAAGCGTAGTCGTAGTCCTTCCAGACGATGTAACCGGACAGAAAGCTGCACAAAAAGCGCAGCAGGCACACCACAAAGGCGCTGACACCGACACCCACGGTGCGGCTGCGGAAAGGCTTTGCGATCAGGCAGGCAAAGCCCAGCACCGTGAAGGCCAGAAGGTAGTCCAGCAGCACGCAGCCCACCTGTGCCGTGAGGGTCTGGCAGTATGCCAGATTGCCAAGGCCCTGCACAAGCTGGATCAGACTGTTGACGAAAGCGGTCATGATGCCCCACTTTGCGCCGTGGCGGTAGCTCATTACCAGAATGGGCACCATGCTGAACAGGGTGATGGAACCGCCGTGGGGCATGAGCGGGATCTGGATCATGCTCAAAACGGTGGACAGGGCGATCATCAGCGCACCCTCCACCAGAATGCGGGTCTTGGAATAGGTTTTGGTCATAGGGATTCCTCTTCTCAGAACGATAGTACACAAAAACAAAATGCGCCCGCTTTCCAGCAGGCGCACGGGGTTTGTGAAAGAACGGACAGTTCTGCAAACTCCCACGCCGGCATTGTCCGGTCAGGTAAAAGGGTACTCCGCAAAACGCGGATCTCAGCCTTTCGGCACCCCTGTTTTTATGTCCATGCAAAAGTATAGCGCGTCCGGCGCAAAAGTCAAGCCCCGGCGGAACATATCTGCCCCGGCCTGTGCATAGGCTGTACCATAAGTTCACAATGGGAGGAGTCTGGATATGAAGGGAGACCCCGAACAGAGGGCGGTACAGCTGGGCGAATATATCGCGGCCAACCGGGCCACAGTGCGTGCGGCGGCAGCGGTGTTCGGGTGCAGCAAATCCACCGTGCACAAGGATGTTGCGGTGCGGCTGCGGACGCTGCAGCCGGAGCTGTTCCGGCAGGTGCGTGCGGTTCTGGCCTGCAATAAGGCAGAGCGGCATCTGCGCGGCGGTGCGGCCACCCGGCGCAAATACAGCCGCAGATAAAAGACGGCACACTTCCGAACAAAACGGAAGCTGTGCCGCCTTTTTAGGTTCAGTCCCGGGTGCGGAACTGGCTCAGTGCGCCTTTTTCCAACCGGCTGACCTGTGCCTGACTGATGCCGATCTCCTGCGCCACCTCCATCTGGGTCTTGCCCTGCAGGTAGCGCAGCTCCATGATCCGCTTTTCCCGCGGGGTCAGCCCGGCCACGGTCTGCCGGAACTGCAGCCCGCTGATCCAGCTGTCCTCGCCGTCCGGGTCCCGCACCTGATCGATCACATACATCGCATCGCCGCCATCGGTGTACACCGGCTCTTCCAGACTGATCGGCTCCACCACCGATTCCAGCGCGGCGGTCACTTCGCGCCGGGCAAGGCCCGCCGCCTGCGCGATCTCGTCCATGGTCGGCTCGCGGCCCAGCTGCTTTTCCAGCGCTTCGCGGCTCTGCATGGCCCGGTAGGCGGTATCCCGCAGGCTGCGGCTCACCCGCAGGGCATTGTTGTCCCGCAGAAAGCGCCGGATCTCGCCAATGATCATGGGCACGCCGTAGGTGGAGAAGCGCACCGGCTGGGCGGGGTCAAAATGATCGATGGCCTTGATAAGCCCGATGCACCCCACCTGAAACAGGTCGTCCAGATTTTCGCCGCGCTGGGCGAACCGCTGCACCACGCTGAGCACCAGCCGCAGGTTGCCTTCCACCATTTGTTCCCGGGCTGCCGCATCACCGGCGTGGGCGCGGGCCAGCAGTTCCCGCTTTTCGGCTTCGGTCAGCACAGGCAGCTTTGCAGTGTTCATGCCGCACAGCTCCACTTTGTTGTACATCCAAACGCCCCCGGTCTGTTTTGATCTTCACCGGGAGTATGGGATGCGCAGCGGCATTGTATGCGTGGAAAAAACTGTGCGCTTTCCCGTTTGACAGGAAAGCGCGGCAAAATATTGTTTTTCGTGCAGATTTATGATATGCTGTATTTGCGGCGGCAACGCCGCCATCAGGCGCTGTGCCCACAAACGCAGGCGGCTAGTCCTTACCGGTACTTGAGTGCCGGCTAAAGACGATTTTTTCTTGAAGATCTCGTTCTCCCCGGATGCCCAAGGGCGGAAAGGGGGGATGCACCATGACGTTTGAACAGGTCGTGCTTCTGCTCACGCTTCTCGGCGGAGCAATCTACGTTACGTTTGAAATTACATGGACTGTTTCTCACAGTGATGACAAAAAGAAAAAATGACCGCCTCGAGTCCCAATCCGAGCGGTCATCTTTTCTTGACTAATCCGGTACTAATCCGGTAAGGAACTAGCCGTTTGCAGGGCCAGCGCCTTTTGTAGTTTTATTATACGCAAATCAGCGTGGATTGTCAAGCCCAGCGGGCGGCAGTCCGCGTTTTTTCACCTCACTCGTTTTCCAATTGTACTTTTAAGGTATGGATGATCCGTTTTTCCAGCCGGGAAATGTAGCTTTGGCTGATGCCCAGTGCGTCGGCGGCCTCCTTCTGGGTGCGCTCAATGCCGTCCGCCAGACCAAAGCGCAGCTCCATGATCTGCCGTTCCCGCGGGGACAGGCTGTCCACGGCCCGGCGAAGAACGGCGCGCTCCGCATCTTGCTCCAGCCGCTGGCTGATCTGGTTCTCATCACTGCCCAGAATATCAGAAAGCAGCAGCTCGTTGCCGTCGCCATCCACGTTCAGCGGTTCGTCGATGCTGGCTTCCTGACGGCGGTTGGAGCTTTTGCGTAAGTACATCAGAATTTCATTGCCGATGCAGCGGCTGGCGTAGGTGGCCAGCTTGATGCTGCGCTCCGGCGTGAAGGTGTTCACCGCCTTGATCAGCCCGATGGTGCCAATGCTGATCATGTCCTCGGCAGGCACACCGCTGCTTTCGTACTTTTTGGCAAGGTACACCACCAGCCGCAGGTTGTGGGTGATCAGGTCGTCCCGGGCAGCGGCATCGCCTGCAGCCATACGGGAGAGCAGGACTTTTTCCTGTTCCGGGGTCAGGGGCGGGGGCAGGCTGGGCGCGCCCGCCAGAAAATGTGCGCCGCCGCAATAGCCCAGCCGTGCAAGGAGCCAACGCCAGAACCGGTGCAGAACATGAAACATGAATACCCCTCCTGTACATCTATAGATATCGATCGCATCAAACGCTTCTCAGCGGATGCCCAGCTGTACGGCCAGTTCGCTGCCCAGCAGAGCTGTCCATGGCTGCTGTGTTTCCGGGCGGCAGAATGCGGCCAGAATGCCCGCTGCACTGCCTTTGCTGGTGCGCAGGGCCTTGGCCGGAACGGCAGGCAGCACGCAGTGCCCGGCAATGGTGGTGCAGGGCACCAGCCGCACCCGCAGCTCCGGCGGCGGTGCCGTGCCGCAGGTAAAATAACGGTCCAGAAATGTGCGCAGCTCCTGCGGCAGGGCGCTGCGCACGGCAGGGTAATAGACCAGAACCACTGCCTGCCCGGTCAGCGGATCCTGCACCGAGAAGCCGGTGTCGCAGAAAGCCTGTACGGAGAGGACTGCACCTTCCAGCTCCAGCACAGCGGCAAAGCAGCGGGTGCCTGCACGGCCAAAGCAGAACAGTACGCCGCGCAGCACGGCAAGCACTGCACCGCAGCACAGCAGCAGCCGGCCCGGAGACAGCGGCAGATAGACGCAGAGATTTGCGCTTTGCACTCCGGGCAGCAGCACGGCTCCGCACAGCAGCAGGTTCAGCAGCAGATACCACACACACAGCTGCACAAAATTGCGCAGGCCCGGCACACCGTAAGCCGCAGCTACAGCAGCACAGCAGGTGAACACCTTATAAAGGAAAGCTGCAGGCCCGGGCAGCTCCGGCAGCAGAATGCCCAGCGAAGCTGCTGCCGCTGCCGCACTGCCCGCCATCAGCCGCAGACCGCTGCACTGCCGCGCACACAAAAGCCCTGCGCCCAAAAGCAGCGCTGCTGCGGCCAGAAAGTTCGTCAGCAGCAGTTCGTCCAGATAGATCACGGTTTTCATACACGATCCCTTTCAAATTCCAGTATCTTCCAATTCTGCAAAAAACCATGTCGCTGTGTGCAAAAAAGCGGCTTCTGTAAGAATTTTGAGACCGGATTTTCACAGCCTATCACATTTTTCACATTTTTTTCAAAAAAGTACTTGAACATTTCTGGAAAGTGTGGTATATTATTGCCATCCTAGTAAGGGACGTAAGCCAAACAAATGGCTTGCAAATATCTTTCTAAATTTGAAGGGAGAAATTCATTATGATGATGCCTGCAAACTTCTCTGCTGTTGCAGAAAACGAGATGACCTACGTTGTTGGTGGTAGCCTGGTTGATGTCCTGGCTCCTGCTATGAAGACTGAGAACTGGCAGAACGTTTCCGCTAACGTGATCAAGATCGTTGGCAACTCTTTCCTGGATGCGTACACCAGCTCCATTCTGGGCCAGCTGTTCGATGGCAACTACGTTCCCGGCGATGTGATCGGCTTCTCTGTTAAGAATCTGGATAAGGCTTACAACAAGGGCTACAACACCTTCGGCGGCAACTGGGGCTTTGCTGTTGGCGCTCTGAATGCTGGCATGCAGATCCTGGGCGGCCTGTCCGCTATCTACACCCTGGGCAGCGGCTCCATCGGTCTGGAAACTAAGAAAGGCACTCTGCCCACTCTCTAATAACTAATCTTTCCTGAATAGGATAGATAGTTTGATTTGACATAGCGTTTGTTGTGTCAGGTAAAAGAGCTAGAGAGGCCCCGCACAAGACAAGCAATTGTTTTGTGCGGGGTTTTTGTTTGCATAAAAAACTTAGCAGGCTGTGGGAAAACGGCGCAGGGATGGAATGAGAATAACCCATTCAAAAACAATTTTCCGATGGCAGACAAACTGCTGCAGAATTTTTCAAAAAACAGTTGACAACTCCCGGATGTGCTGATATAATAAGTCACGTCGTCAGGCACGGCACGAACATCTGGGGGATTAGCTCAGCTGGGAGAGCGCTTGCATGGCATGCAAGAGGTCACCGGTTCGATCCCGGTATTCTCCACCAGATCAGAAAGGCATCACACATTGTGTGGTGCCTTTTTTGTTGTTGCCAAACGAGTGAGGGCTTAGCTCACCCAGGGGAGCGCCGTGCATGGACTGCAAGAGGGTCACCGTGATCAGAATTGGCCCGGTATTCTCCACCCAAAAAGCACTGTACTTCGTAGGAAGTATGGTGCTTTTCTTTTTATACAGACGCAGAAAAAGGCGGGAGCTTCCCACAAAAGGGAAAGCCACCGCCTTTGTTGATCATCGGATGAGCCAGCCGTAATCCTGTCTGCAATCTACCACATGATCTGCATAAACCGTATGATCTACGATCTGGAAGATAAGCATATAGCGTTTTTCAAACAAGATGAATCGGTAAGCATTTTTAGGAATGTATTCGCCTTTGAGCCATGGGCAGCGCTGCGGCATCTGCTCCAGAGATTTTGCAGCCTTTTCAAATTCCACTGTAAGCCGCTCTGCTGCTGCAGGGCTGACCTGTGCCAGAAATGCGGCATGGGACACCAGCATCTGAGCAGCCCGTGCTGACACGATCACGCGGTATTTATTTTGCTGCTCCATGTCCGGCGGCCTCCTTGATCGCACTGCGCATCATGGAAGTGACCTCGTCGATCGAATAGCCCTCGCTTCCACGCATCCGGTCCTCTTCCACGGAAAGCAGCTCTTCACGGAGCTTCAGCATTTTTTCACGGCGGTTGTAGGTTTCGATGTCCATGACGACCAAGTCACCCTCGCCGTTTTTGGTGAGAAAAATCGGCTCAGCGGTTTCTCTGCACAGATCGGCGATCTCGTTGTAGTTCTGACGAATCGCTGCAGATGGACGGATATTCATAAAAGCACCTCCTGCTCCTGAACGATCTATAATAGTAAAATTCTAATTATATTATATCCATATTGTGCAACGAAGTCAATGCGAACAGCTGTCACTTCGTTCTCCGGTTCGATCCCGGTATTCTCCACCAGATCAGAAAGGCATCACACATTGTGTGGTGCCTTTTTTGTTTTGCATTGCAGCAGGAAAACACAAAAAAATTTCTGCCCACTGCCGCAACCTGCGCGAAACGGGCTGTTTTGTGCGCGAATGGCAGACCACGGAAGGCGGAACTTGTGCTATAATATAAAAAAACAGGGAAGCAGAAGGAACAAGGGGGTGCAGCAATGAACCTGCGGACGGCGATCGTGGAAGACAGCAAGCCGGATGCCGAACGGTTGAAACAGCTGCTGAAAAAGGCATTTGAAAATGAGAACATATCCTGCAGCTGTTTTGCCAGCGGAGATGAATTTTTGCGGGCCGGCTGGCACGAAGGGTATCAGGTGGTGTTTCTGGACATCTGCATGGAGGGTACCAATGGCATTGAGACGGCGCAGCGGCTGCGTGCGGCCGACCCGGACCTGCTGATCGTGTTTGTGACATCCTCGCCGGAGTACGTGTGGGATGCCTTTCCGGTACATCCATTCGATTATCTGCTCAAGCCTTATAAGGAAGAAAAGTTTGAGCAGCTGGCAGGGGAGCTGCGGCGGGTGCTGTGCCGCCAGCAGCCGGAGCTGGAGGTGCGCATTGCCCGGCAGATCGTGCGGCTGCCGCTGACCAAGATCTACTATGCTACGGCACAGAACCATTATGTGCGTGTGGTCACGGATGACGGCGAGTGCCGGGCCACGGCAAATTTTGCACAGGTGCAGGAACAGCTTCAGACCCAGCCGGAATTTCTGGTGTGCAACCGCGGCGTGATCATCAACATGTCCAAGGTGCTGCGGTTTGAGGGCGACTGCATTGAAATGCTGGATGGGACCCATCTGCCGGTGCGGCAGAAGGACAAAAACAGCCTGCTTGCCCAATTTACGCAGTACCAGTTCCGTGGTATGCAGCGGGAATTCTGACCCGGAAAGGAGAGCGCTTGTGAATTTTGCATTGTTTGGACGTTTTTTTCTGGAATTTGCAATGATGTATCCGGCAGAATACCTCTGCCTTGCCTCGCTGCAGGAGCACTTGCGTGCACCGCGTAAAACCTATGCCATCGGTGCGTCGGCGATCACACTGATGGGTCTGGCTGGCGCAGCGGTGTGCTGCATGCTGGACATGGAAACGAACTTCCTGCTCATCCCGCTGCTCATCATCAGCTTCTGGCTGCTGCGCTGGCGCACCGACCGGGAAGTATCGATCAGCCAGACCATGTTTCTGTTCTCAGTGTCGGCAGTGATGATGTCTGTGTGCACCCTGCTTGCCATTGTGCTGAACGCGGAAGCTGAGCTGGACAATGCACAGCCGGTGTTTCTGCCCAGCACCTCGGTCATCTGCCTGACCCTCTCGGTGATACTCAGCGCCATCTTCCGCTTTACGGCAGTGCGCTGGAGCCGGTGGCTGCTGCAGGAGTACCACGGCGAAGCTTTCTGGGAGTCGGCATGGCCGCTGCCGGCGCTGTACGCGGCGTTTCTGGTGTTCTGTATGCCGAAGGAGATCGGCGTCATCCTGATGAACCGCATCCGCATCATCGCGGTGCTGGCAGTGAGCATCTCGCTGCTGGGCATCTTTCTGCTGCTGTACGAGATGTACCGCGTGGCAAAGGAGTATGCCCGCAGCTCCCAGCTGGACCGCGAAAACCAGCTGCTGGCCGTGGAGTCCCGCCGCTATATGGAGCTGCGCAGCTATCTGGAACAGACCCGCCACCTGCGGCACGATTTCCGCCAGCACCTGCATGTGATCTCCGGCCTGACCGAGGCCGGGCGGCTGGATGAACTGAAAAGCTACCTGAGCCAGTACGAGAGCGAACTCAGCGATGCCAGACCCACCCTGTGCGTCAACGCTGCGGTGGATGCGCTTGCCGGCCACTACGACTACGAGGCCCGGAAACAGGGCATCCAGATCGAATGGAAGCTGGAACTGCCCAAGCTCCTGCCCCTGCCGGAGGCCGACCTGTGCACCATTCTTGGCAACCTGCTGGAAAATGCGCTCCATGCCAGCCAGAAGCTGCCGCCGGAAGAACGGCAGGTCAAGGTGCTGGCCCGGATGCTCAGCCCGGCCATGATGGGCCTGATGGTGGAGAACCGCTATGACGGCGTGCTGAAAAAGCAGGGCGGCGTTCTGCACTCCACCAAGCATGACGGACAGGGCATCGGCCTTGTTTCCGTCGAAACTGCCGTGCACAGGTATCACGGCAATCTGACGGTGGAAACGGGCGGCAACGTTTTCCGGGCCAATGTGCTGCTGAACCTGTAAAATATTCCTGCCCCAAGGCACCGGCTTTTTTGCACAAGCCGGTGCCTTTTGGTTGCACTTTTCCCGGGAGATCATGATACTTATTTATAAAAGAAAAGGCAGAAGGGGAGCATATGGCAGCAGAAAGCAAAACCGGCTGTTTCTTGAACTTTCCTAAAAAATCTTTATCCGGCCCGGCCCTCCCCCGACGGGAGGGCTTTTTGCTGTCCGCACGACGCATACGGTCAAGTTGAAAAATGAATAAAATTTACACATGAAATGAGATGATTTTAGGCTGAATGAGCAAAGAATCGAAAGAAGCCCCATAATCATATTGACATAATGGGTAATAGGGTGTAAACTACGTGCATCGGGTCGAGCAAATCCGAAAATTGAGATCATTCAGGGAGGAAACGGCTATGATGTGTTGTTGCGCAATGTGTTGTTGTACCGCAAACGCTTCCCGGACCGGCCGCCCTGCAGTATGGTATGCCGTGTGAGCATATCTGCATATTCTGTGTGGGAACACGCAGAAGGATCTGTCGCTGACCGCCTGGGAGCTTACTTGAAGAGGGAGCTTCCGGGCGTTTTGTTTTGACCCGCAAATCAGGATACAAGGGAGGAATCCGGCAATGGACTGGAATGCGATCCAGCAATATTTGCCGCTCTACCAGAAGGCCGCTGTACTTACCGTGCGGCTGGGCGTTGCAGGCATCATTTTTGCCATCATCATTGGCCTTGCCTGCGCAGTGATCCAGTATGACAAGGTGCCCGTTCTGCGGCAGATCGTGGGTGTTTACATCCAGCTGTCCCGCAACACACCGCTGCTGGTGCAGCTGTTCTTCATTTATTATGGCCTGCCCAAGGTGGGCATCCGCACCAATGCCGAGATCTGCGGCATTGCCGGTCTGGCGTTTCTGGGCGGCAGCTACATGGCCGAAGCGTTCCGCAGCGGTCTGGAAGCCATTGAGCCCATCCAGACCGAGAGTGCCTACAGCCTTGGCATGAACCGCTGGCAGACCATGCGCTACATCATTCTGCCGCAGGCCATGTCCACCAGTATGCCGGCTTTCATGGCAAATGTGATCTTCCTGCTCAAGGAGACCAGCGTGTTCAGCGCCATCAGCCTGATGGACCTGATGTTCACGGCAAAGGACCTCATCGGCATGTACTCCAAAACCATCGAATGTCTGTTCCTGCTGGTGGTGTTCTACCTTATCATTCTGCTGCCGGTGTCCATTGTGGGCAGCCTGATCGAAAGGAGGCTGCGCTATGCTGGATTTGGGTCTTGATGTCCTGCTCAAGGGCAAAAACATGGCCCGCCTGCTGGGCGGCCTTGGCGTTGCACTCAAGATCAGCGCCGTCTCGGTGATCATCAGCCTGCCGCTGGGCATCCTGCTGGGCGTGCTCATGACCTCCCGCAACCCCATTATCAAGGCGGTTCTGCGGCTTTATCTGGAGTTCGTCCGCATCATGCCGCAGATGGTGCTGCTGTTCCTCGTTTACTTCGGCACCACCCGTGCCTTTGGGTGGAACCTTTCCGGCGAGACGGCATCCATCATCGTGTTTGTGCTGTGGGGCACCGCAGAAATGAGCGACCTTGTGCGCGGTGCGCTGATCGCCATTCCGAAGCACCAGTATGAGAGCGCCGAGGCCCTTGGCATGAGCCGTGCGCAGACCTACTGGTACATCATCATTCCGCAGACGGTGCGCCGCCTGATCCCGCTGTCCATCAACCTGATCACCCGCATGATCAAGACCACCAGCCTTGTGCTGATGATCGGTGTGGTGGAAGTGATCAAGGTAGCACAGCAGATCATCGAGGCCAACCGCACCGCCAGCCCCAACGCAGCGTTTGGCATTTATCTCACGGTTTTCGTGTTATATTTCTTCGTATGCTGGCCCATCAGTCTGCTGGCATCCTATCTCGAAAAGAAATGGAAGTGACCGTACATGGCAGAACCTATTTTGACTGTTGAACATCTGATCAAGGCCTATGGCGAGACCCCCGTGCTGGATGATATCAGCTTTGCTGTCAAGCCCGGCGAGGTCATCGTGGTGGTCGGCCCTTCGGGCTGCGGCAAAAGCACCCTGCTGCGCTGTCTGAATGGTCTGGAGCCCACCCAGAGCGGCCGGGTGCGGCTGGGCAATGAGACCGTTGCCTACGGCGGTAAAAATCTGACTCAGCTGCGCCAGCGCATCGGCATGGTGTTCCAGAGCTACGAGCTGTTCCCGCACATGACGGTGCTGGACAATGTGCTTCTGGCACCCACCAAGGTGCAGAAGCGCCCCAAAGCGGAAGTGCAGCAGGAGGCCGAAGCTCTGCTGGACCGTGTGGGCCTGCTTGTCAAGAAAAACAGCTACCCGCGGGAGCTTTCCGGCGGCCAGAAGCAGCGCGTTGCCATCGTACGCGCACTGTGTATGCACCCGGAGATCCTTCTGTTTGACGAAGTGACCGCTGCCCTTGATCCGGAAATGGTGCGCGAGGTGCTGGACGTTATGCTGGATCTTGCCAAGCAGGGCAAGACCATGATCATCGTCACCCACGAAATGCAGTTTGCCCGCGCCATTGCCAACCGCGTCATCTTTCTGGATGGCGGCAAGATCGTGGAAGAAGCTGCACCGGCCGAGTTCTTTGACCGGCCCAAGACCGAGCGCGCGCAACGCTTCCTGCGCACCTTCACGTTTGATGCTGTGAAATGAGTCACAGATCAAGATAAAGGCTGCGGGTGTTCCGCAGCCAAATGGGAAAGATTTTGTAAAGGAGTAATCATTATGAAACAGTCTAAGATCTCTCGTCGTTCCTTCTTGCTGGGTCTGGGCGCAGTTTCCGCTGCCGCTGTTCTAACCGCATGCGGCGGCTCTTCTTCTGCTTCCACTGCAGCGTCCGGCAGCGCAGCATCCGGCAGCAGCGTGGTCTACCGCACGCTGGATCAGATCAAGGAGTCCGGCACCATCAACATCGGCGTGTTCTCCGATAAGAACCCGTTCGGCTACGTGGACGAGAACGGCGAATATCAGGGCTATGATGTCTACTTTGCACGCCGTCTGGGCGAAGATCTGGGCGTAGAGATCAACTTCGTTTCCACCGAGGCTGCCAACCGCATCGAGTACCTGCAGACCGGCAAGGCGGATGTGATCCTGGCAAACTTCACCGTGACCCCGGAGCGCGCAGAGGAAGTGGACTTTGCTCTGCCTTACATGAACGTGGCTCTGGGTGTCATTTCTCCGGAAAGCAACGTTATCACCACTCTGGACAACTGGAACGCTGACGACCAGATGATCGTCATTTCCGGCACCACCGCCGAGACCTACCTGACCAAGGAGTACCCCGACATTCCGCTGCAGAAGTACGATTCCTATGCAACGGCCAAGAATGCACTGGAGAATGGCAACGGCGTGGCATGGGCCAACGATAACACCGAGGTCATTGCATTTGCAAAGCAGAACACCGGCTACACGGTCGGCATTCCCTCTCTGGGCAGTCAGGACACCATTGCTCCCGCTGTGAGCCAGGGCAACACCACCGTTCTGGATTGGCTGAACGAGGAGATCAAGGCTCTGGGCGAAGAGAACTTCTTCCACAAGGACTATGAGGAGACTCTGGTGGATACCTACGGCCTTGACTATGAGGATGAGCTGGTCGTTGAGGGCGGCGTGACCGGCGGCGCAGATGCCGCATCCAGCGAAGCTGCTTCTTCGGAAGCCGCATCTTCTGAGGCTGCTGCTTCCGAAGTAGCTTCCAGCGCAGCCGCACAGTAAATAAAAACACCGAGCGGGCAGGAGAGGGCTGAACCTTTCCTGCCCGTTTTTGCATTGCACCATCTGCCGGAACGTGCTATACTGGAACAAAACAACTCCTGTCCGAAAAAACCTGAAAAAGAGAGGATGTCCCCAATGAAACATGCCTATACGAACGGGATCCTGCTGGATGGCACCGAGCAGATGCAGCCGGAAGCGCACAAGATCCTGCTGACCGAGGATGATAAGATCATTGCCATTGTCGATGAGGGCGTGGATCTGGACGGTTATGAGGTGATCGATCTGCACGGAGGCTATCTGTGCCCGGGCCTGATCAATCTGCATGTGCATCTGGCAGGCAACGGCAAGCCCAGCGCAAAGCCGCGGGATAATGCTGCGCTGGTGCGCAAAATTCTGAGCAATGGCCTGACCCGTGCGGTGGCCTACAGGCTGGTATGCAGCTACGCGAAGCTGGAACTGCTGGGTGGCGTGACTACCATCCGCACCGTGGGCGGCATTGCAGATTTTGACACCCGCTGCCGTGATGATGCTGCAGCTGGCAAGCTGCTGGCACCGCGCATCCTTGCTGCCAACGAAGGCATTTCGGTGCCGGGCGGACATATGGCAGGCTCGGTGGCAGTTGCGGCCCATAACAATGCCGAAGCACTTGCTCAGCTCAAAAAGGCCAGCGGACAGAAGGTGGATCTTGTCAAGCTGATGATCACCGGCGGCGTGCTGGATGCCACCGAAAAGGGAACCCCCGGCGAGCTGAAGATGAAGCCGGAAATGGTCAAAGCCGTCTGCGACGAGGCCCACAAGCTGGGCTATACCGTGGCGGCACACACCGAGTCGCCAGAAGGCGTAAAGGTGGCGCTGGAAAACGGTGTGGATTCCATTGAGCACGGCGCAAAGATGGATGATGAGACCATCCGGCTTTACAAGGAGAGGGGAGCCTTTGTGTGCACCACCATCTCCCCGGCGCTGCCCTACGCACTGTTTGATACGGCGGTTTCCGGCGCTTCGGAAAAGGACCAGTATAACGGCAAGATCGTGTTTGACGGTGTGGTGGAAAGCGCAAAGACCGCCCTTGCCAACGGCATCCCGGTGGCCTTGGGCAACGATGTAGGCTGCCCGTACATCACCCAGTACGATTTCTGGCGGGAGCTGTGCTACTTCCACAAATACTGCGGTGTAAGCAACCAGTTCGCCCTGTACACGGCCACCCTGCGCAATGCTCAGCTGGCCGGAGTAGGAGACGTGACCGGTTCCATTGAGCCGGGCAAGAGCGCAGATTTTATTGTGACAAAGCACAACCCGCTGGAAGACCTGCGTGCGCTGCAGCATCTGGAACTGGTGGTCTGCCGCGGCCATGTGATCAAAAAGCCGAACCCCAAGCGGAACAAAACGGTGGATGCCCTGCTGGACCCATACCTCGAATAATACTGAAAAAGCAAGGAGAGACAATCGGTCTTTCCTTGCTTTTTCGTTCACATGCCTGCCATCACGGCCATGATGCTTTGCCAACTCTTGTTGCGGGCAGCGGGCACAGTGGTGCGGCGGCGTGCGGGTGCAGAGCCGGAAGAGACCGTATTCATGGCGGTCATCGGCACCGACGGATGGAAGAATACGGCTGTATCACCGGCCAGCCACTGGGCGGCAAGGCGGGCTGCCTGCGGGTCGGCCTGCAGGGTGCGGCGCTCGGCACCGGCCAGATGATCCGCCAGCCAGTAGAGGATGGCACCCAGCGGCAGGCTGGGCAGAACATCCTGACTCCAGTAGGTCCAGCGGGCACCGGCCCCTACAAAACTCTCCACGATAACAACGGCACCGGTGCGGGCGTTCTGCGGGATGCTGCCCTGATAATTGATACCGGCGCACTGGCGAAGCTCGGCGGTGATGCGCTGGGTGCGTGCTAGATCCAGCCTGTCCTCACGGCAGTAGGCGCGGAAATCGGTCTCGTCGATCAGGCCGTCGGCGCTGGAAGGGAAGCGGCCCACCAGCTGGCCATCGGCATTGTGGCACAGCTGCCAGCCCTTGCGGAACAGCTGAAAGTTCAGGCAGCGGCGACCCATGGTGGAGTAGCACAGAATGGAGGTGCTCTCACCGGGCAGCTGCTTCAGCTCCAGGCAGGCATCGTTGCCGCAGGTGTCCTGCAACTTTACCGTTAACAGCAGCTGCGCACCGGGGTGCTGAGCTGACATAGCGTTGTGCATGGCATCAAAATAACGGTTGGCATCCATGATCGGTTCCCTCCTGAAACTATAACACAGCAGTTCGTTGTATAACGGATGGGCACTGCGCCAAACGACCCGGTGCACAGCAGGCGGCTTACGCAGAAATGTTTTATTGACTGAACATAGTATAGCATACTTCACAACGAAAAACAACTATAAGTTTGCAGAAAAACAAAAAATTTCCGCGCATCCTGCAACAGTAACCCGAAACATGGTTGTTGCAAGAGTGAATCAGTTGTGTTCTGTATCAAAAACAGCCCACAGACGGCAAGGCCAAAGCCTCCCATCTGTGGGCTGTTCTGGTAAAATATGGTTCAATCGCCCAGTTCACGGATCTCGTTCTGGATCAGCCGCCCGGCCGCGCGGGCCAGTTGGTCCATGCCGCGGATACGGGCCATGTTTTTGCCGTAGATCTGTGCAGCGGCACCGGCAGAGCTGTCCTCACCCATGAACACAGCCGACACCCGGATGCCCATGCGCTGCAGCGCACGCACCTGCGCGGCAGTGTCAGCCACACCGGCAGCGTCCTCGTAACCGCAGCCCAGCGGGTTTTCTGCACTGGGCGGGATGCGGCGGCTGTCATTGGGCGAAGCGTCCGTCAGCACGATGAGCAGATGCCGCGGCGCAGGGCCGGGCGCATACTGCAAAAGGTCGCCTGCTGCCCGCAGGGCAAGGCCGTCACGGTTCCAGCCGGAAGCAAAATATCGGTTGATGTTTTGCAGGTTTTTGTCTGCAAAGCCTTTGAGCACCCGCAGTACGGTGTAGCCCCGCAGGCTGCTGAAGCTGGACACCCGCACCGGGATACCGCAGGCCGCAAGGCTCTGGGCCAAAATAGATCCTTGAGCCGCGATCACTTCCTGACAGTGCAGGCGGGAAGCGGATGCGTCCAATAAAAGGTCTACCGTAAAAGAGGGCTGGTTCTCTTCCTCGGCACACAAAAACACCCGGTCATCGTTCAAAAGTGGTGCGCGCCAGATGCGCCCAGCGTTCAGGTTGCCGCTGCGGGCAACACGGGCGTTGGGCTGCTGGTGCACAAGGATGCAGTTGCGGATCTGCTCGGTAAGCCGCAGCACCACACTGCGGTGCAGTTCCCGATTTTTGGCGTAATAAGCGCGGTTGCGGTCGGCCTGAAGTTCAGCCTGCTCAGCCAGATGCTTTGCTTCCGGGGTGGGGGCCTGTTCCGGGCTGGGCACACCGGCACTGAACCACAAATGGCACCCCAGATGGTCGCCCACGCAAAGCTCCTGCTCAGCCTTGCGCAGCCGTTCCGGTGGGTAGAGAGAGCGGCCGAAGCAGCTTTCGATGTAGGCTCTGTCCTGCGCGGCATTCTGCTTCAGGGTGATGTGGGCCCTGCGCTTGTCCACCGCCAGTCCGCCGCCCACAGCATCCACGGAGCTTGAGTGTTCCACGGTCACGCGGTCGGTTTTGATCATCTGGGTGGGCATGGCTTTGGTGGCAAGCTTTGCCAGCAGGCCGTCCAGATGCAGATGCAAAGCTGCTCTCTGGTGCACAGTGCCGTCGAACAGGTTGAATTTTGCGTAGATCGATAAAATTTCGGCTTTCAGCTGTTCCGCTGCCGGCGCTTTTTCCGGGGAAAGAGCCGCAGCAAGGCCGGACTCATAAGGGGTCATCACCGGGTCGGCACGGCCCAGCACACGCCGCCAGCGTACGGCCTGCATGGTGTAGACCAGCTGATTTTTTGCCATCCACTCCTGCCGCGAAAGCTTGTACTGGATGGCAAAGAAATAATCTGCATGAGCATGGCGCAGTGCTTCCAGCACCGGGCGGCGGGGCAGCTCCAGCCGGTAGGCCGCATTTTCCAGATACAGCCATGTCATGTCGTCCAGCATGGTCTGCCGCAGATCACCGTCCCATGCATCAAAGATGCTGCGGATCAGCGCGTCACCGTAATATTTGTGGATGAGGCCCACGACCGTGTTCATGTAAAAATCGGTGGTGCCGTCGGTATAGCGGGCCAGAAACAGCGGCTCAAAGCCATAGGCTCCTGCAGCAGCCCAGACCTGATTGGCCGCACGCCGCTCCTGCGCGGTGTAACTCTGGGCGTCCATCAGCCAAAGAGCTTGGCGGCATCCAGCTTGGCCGGAATGCGCGCTGCGATCACATCACGGATCAGGCCCTGCTCGTAGGAGTCAAAGGCTTTGTTGGTGATGCCCATATCCAGTGCCGCGCCTGCCGGGATGCCGCGCCGGATCAGCCGCAGGGCATCCAGCATGCCGCGCAGGTCCAGCGCCTTGGTGGAAATTTCCGCACTGTCGCACTTTTTCTGCAGGTCAAGGAACAGCAGTGCAAACTGGCGCACATACTTGGAAGCAAGATCGGGGAACTGCGTCCGCAGCAGCTTTTCCAGATCGTCCTGCGTAATGGTGGGCATCTGGATGACCACGAAACGGGAGGTGAGGGCCTCGTTCAGCTCACGGGTGCCGGCATAACCGTAGTTCATGGTGGCAATAAAGCGGGTCTCCTCCGCCAGCGGGATGCGGTCGTAGCCGGGCACATCGATGGCGCGACGGAAGTCCAGCACCGCGTGCAGCACGGCCAGCGCTTCGTTTTTGGCCATGTTGATCTCATCCAGCACACCAAAGCCGCCGCACTGGGCGCAGCGGTATACCGGGCCGGGCCGGAACACCACCTGACCGTCCGCAAAAGTGTCCATGCCAATGAGGGATGCTGCGTCCATGTTCACATGGAAGGAGATGTCCCATGCGGGACGGCCAAAGGCGGCGGCAAGGTTCTCGGCCAGCACGTTTTTGCCGGTGGCTTTTCCGCCTGCCAGCAGCAGGTTTTCGCCGCAGAGCAGCGCCGCCAGCGCCTGCTCCCACACCTGTTTGCCGTAGTAGGTAAAGGCAGGGGAAGGGATGCGCGGGCGCAGTGCGTCCGGCAGGGCATGGGCAGCGCGGTACTGTTGGACTGCTTCCAGCAGAGCGGGGTCTACCCCTTCCTGCTGCAGAGTTTCAAGGAGATCAGACATTTGTACAAACACCTCGATTTTGCCGGTTGTCTGGCACAAACCGGCTGTTCAGCTTTATCATAGCACAATCGTGGGGATTTGTGTAGGGGGCACGTGGCGAAAAAATAGCAAAGAGAGGCGGCCCCAAACAGGGACCGCCTCTCTTCATGAAGAAAGAAGAAATGGAAAAACGCTTAAGTTGTGCTGGAAAACCGCGCTGGATCAGGCGTTATCCAGACCCGCCATCTGCTTGACGGCCTTCATGGCGAAGGTCAGGGTGCGGCCCATGGCCACACCAGCCATCAGGCAGGGGTAGTTGTTGGCAAAGAAGCTGCCGGACATATCACCGGTGATATACAGGCCCTCCATGGGCTGGTTGTTGTTGTCCAGCGCCTGACCCTTTTCGTTGATGGCAATGCCCTGCTCGGTGGTCAGCAGAGAGGCACCCAGCCAGCAGCCATAGAAGGGCGCAGTGCGGATGGCACTCAGGCGGTAAGCGGGCTTGCCGAAATCCTCATCGTTCTGCTTGTCGTACAGCTCATTGTAGCGCTCCACGGTAGCAAGGAAGGTGTCCTTGGAAGCACCGGTAAAGCCCATCTTGTCGGCCAGCTCGTCCAGCGTATCGCACTTGAACAATGCACCGGCCTCAATAGCCTCGTCCATCTTACCCTGAATGTACTTCTCGCCGCCGTTGCGGGTCTGGGCAGAGCAGCCGATGGTGTGGAAACGTTTTGCGTCCTCCAGAATGTTGGCATCGCAGATCTGTGCGTAGACGCGGCCCGGCTGGTGGGCAGCAGCGTAGACGATATCGTTGTAGGGGCAGCTCTCGTTGGCAAAGCGCTCGCCGTTGCGGTTCACCTTCAGGAAGGGCTGGGTACCGGGGTTGTACTGGCGGATCTTGCCGGGGAAGGCCTTGCCGCCAAAGGCAGTGTCGCTATCCACATAGCCGCCATCCACGCCGGGGGCAACAACGCCGCGGTCAAACAGCATGGGAGCGGCTTCCTTGTCCAGATTGGCACCGGCCCATACAGCAGCGCGGATGCCGTAGCCCTTGTCGGCGGGGGAGTAGGAGCAGGCGGTGGTCACGCTGGTGCCAAGCGGGTCCAGCTGCTCCATCATGTAGGGGTTGCCGGGGAAACCGCCGCAGGCCAGCAGCACGCCCTTGTTGGCGTTGTAGCGGATAAAGTGGTCATCTTCGGTGTTCTGGGCGATGATGCCGGTAATGCGGCCCTCGCTGTTCTTTTCCAGCTTGGCCAGACTGGTCTTGAAGTCCACATCGTAGCCCAGCTCCTGAATGTACTGCAGCAGCAGCTCATTACGGGGCAGGCCGGATGCGCTCTCGCTGGCCATGTAGTTGTGCTCCTGCACAGGGTAGAGGTAGTCGGTGTTGTGCTCGGCATTCTCTGCAGGCCATGCAGCCTCGCTGCCGGAGGTGAAATCGCATACCCAGCCGTACTTATCTTCCAGAATGCTGCGCATGAAGTCGTGCATGGCGGCAGACTCGTTGATCCAGGTCTTGACAACGCGCTGATCGCACTTGCCGGAGGCGTAGCGGGAGATCTCGCTCAGCAGTTTTGCCTTATCGGTGGCGGGTTCGCCAGCCTCCTTAGCGGCAGCAGAATCAACAGCGCCGTACCAGTGACGGGTGTCCTGCACGTTGGCGTTCTGCTCGATAACACGGAAGTTCAGGCCGTTGGCAGCAGCATAGGCGGCAGCAAACATACCGCCGTTGCCTGCACCCACAATGAGGATGTCGGTGTCCACGGTCTCAGTGATGGCAGTCTCGTCGATATCAGGCTCTTTGCCCAGCCAGTCGTTTGCGTCGCCTGTGGGCAGCTGCACGCTGGACACCACGGCCTCACCCTTTGCCTGTGCGTAGCAGCTCTTGGCAGCCTTCATCACGGCATCGGAGGTGATGGTAGAGCCGGAAACGCCGTCGATCTCGGCAGAACCGGCAGCCATCAGCTGCTCACGCAGCTCATCGGCAGCGGCAGCGCCGAAAGAAGCGGTCTCGCCGGAGGTGTCCACCACCACGTCGGTGACAGCGCTGTCAGAGAAGGTCATGGTGACCTTGACGGTGGAGGAGATGCCCTCGGCGGTGCCCTCGTAGGTGCCGGGGATGTACTGACCGGCAGCACCGGAGGCAGTGGAGCTGGAGGCGGAATTGCAGGCAGCCAGTGCGCCGGCAGTGACACCGCTCATGGCGGCGGCAGCGGCGATCTTCAGAAAGCCCTTGCGGGAAATCTTATTCATAGGTACGCTCTCTTTCTCTTTTCTCTTCTTATCGTGCAGCAGGGTAAAAACCACTTTGCTGAATCTTTAACAATTGTAGCGTAGAGTGACGCACTTTACAATTCAATTATGTTATATTATAATTTAGGAAATCCTAATGTAAGAAAGCGAGGATGCGCAGATGAACCAGAGTGCACTGGAAGGATTTGTGAAGATCGTAGAGATGGACAGTTTTTCGGCAGCAGCAGAGGCACTGTATCTTTCGCAGTCGGCGCTTTCGCAGCAGATCCGCACGCTGGAAGGGCAACTGCAGTTTGAACTGTTCCAGCATGTACCGCGCCGGGTGATCCTGACCCCGGCAGGCCGGGACTTTTACCCCAAGGCAAAGCAGTTGACGGCCTTATATCAGGAGGCAGTGCGCCATGCCCGTGCGGTACAGCAGCAGGAAAATCCGCCGGAACGGCATCTGGTCATTGCATGGAGCCATGAGGCGATGCGGATGTTCGGGTACGACCTGTTTTCTCTGACGAACGAGCTGTGTCTGCAATACACGTCTATTATGATGCAGTGCGCCAGTCGCAGCGAGGTCTGGCGCAGTCTGAAAAAAGGGGACGCGGACCTTTCTTTCCAGTTGGAAAGTGCGGAATTTTACGCGCAGGGGTTCACTTTCATCCCGCTGCTTTATGCGCCGGAGCTGTGCATTCCCATCCACCCGCCCGCCGATATGCCGGTGGGCAGGCTGAGTCTGGAGCAGGCGCTGCAATACCGCTGGCTGCCCGTCAAAGAGATGTACCAGACCGTCTACGAGACCAGCCTGCTGCAGGAGGGGCTGGAGCGCGGAGTGAACTTTACGCCGGTGGGCGGCATCCGCAGCGCATCCTATGGGGATCCTGCGCTCAAGATGGTTCCTGCGGTCTATTACCGCAGGCCGGATCTCAGTTTTGCGCGGGTGCTGGACTGGGGCAGGGGACACCGGTTCGGCATCGTGCTGGGACAAAAGCGCGGGGACCCGTTGGTGATGGCCTATGTCCGCGCTTTGCAGCAGCTGCTGCCGTCCCTCTCGGAAAAGCTGTTCGGCCTGAAGCTGGAAGCGATTCAGGAATAAAAAAGAAACACCGCCCGGCGGTTCTCGGTTCGGAGAACTGCCGGGCGGTATTGATAAGGGAATCATTCAAAAAGGGAAAAGTTCTTTACTCCACCACGTCCTCGAACTGGCTGTTGTACAGGTCGGCGTAGAAGCCGCCTGCTTCGATCAGCTGGTCGTGGGTGCCCTGCTCCACAATGTCGCCATCTCGCATCACAAGGATGAGGTCGGCATCCCGGATGGTGGAAAGACGGTGTGCGATCACAAAGCTGGTGCGGCCCTCCATCAGGCGGTCCATGGCGGTTTGGATGCGCTGCTCGGTACGGGTGTCCACGCTGCTGGTGGCCTCGTCCAAAATCAGGATGCGGTTATCTGCCAGAATGGTGCGGGCGATGGTGAGCAGCTGCTTCTGGCCCTGACTCACGTTGGAAGCGTCTTCGTTCAGCTCCATCTGGTAGCCGCCGGGCAGGGTGCGGATAAAGTGGTCGGCGTTGGCAGCCTTGGCGGCGGCGATCACTTCTTCGTCGGTAGCATCCAGACGGCCATAGCGGATGTTCTCCATGATGGTGCCCTTGAACAGCCATGTGTCCTGCAGCACCATGCCGAAGCCCTCGCGCAGAGCGCTGCGGTCAAAGTCACGCACATCGTGGCCGTTCAGGGTGATGGAACCGGAATCCACATCATAGAAGCGCATGAGCAGTTTGACCATGGTAGTTTTGCCCGCGCCGGTAGGGCCGACGATAGCCACCTTCTGGCCGGGCTTGACCTCACAGCTGAAATCGCGGATGACGGTCTTGTCCGGGGTGTAGCCGAAGCGGACATGACTGAATGTCACCTGACCGTTGATGCAGCCGGGGTCGGCCCGGCGGGCCGGGTCTGCCTGCTGATCCTCTTCCGGCTCGTTCAGAAATTCGAACACCCGCTCAGCGGCAGCGGCCATGCTCTGCAGCATGTTGGACACCTGAGAAAGCTGCTGGATGGGCTGGGTGAAGTTCTTGACGTACTGGATGAAGGCCTGAATGTCACCGATGGTAATGGTGCCGTTTGCCGCAAAAATGCTGCCCACGATGGCCACTGCCACATAGCCCAGATTGCCTACAAAGTTCATAATGGGCATCATCAGGCCGGAGAGAAACTGGCTCTTCCATGCGGATTCGTACAGCTTATCGTTGGCGGCGTTGAAGTCGTTCAGCACCACGGCCTCGCGGTTGAAGGCTTTGACCACGTTGTGGCCGGAGTAGACTTCTTCCACCTGACCGTTCACAACGCCCAGAATGGCCTGCTGTGCCTTGAAGTATTTCTGGCTGAACTTGACCACGATGAGCACCAGCACCAGCGAGACCGGCAGGATCAGCAGGGCGATCAGGGTCATCTTCGGGCTGATGGACAGCATCATGACCAGCACGCCGATCATGGTGGTCACACTGGTGATGAGCTGGGTGATGCTCTGGTTCAGGCTCTGGCCCAGCGTGTCCACATCGTTGGTGATGCGGGACAGCACCTCGCCCACGGTGCGCTTTTCAAAGTAGGCAAGGGGCAGGCGGTTGATCTTTTCGCTGATCTGCTTGCGGAAGTCGTAGCAGACTTTCTGGGAAAGGCCGGTCATGAGCCAGCCCTGAATAAAGCTGAAGGCGCTGCTCAGCAGGTACATGCCCAGCAAAAACAGCAGGATGCGGCCGATATACACAAAGTCGATGCTGCCGGTGCCGCGCAGCTTGGCGATCCAGCCGGTGGCAAGAGCCGTGGTGGCCTTTGCCAGCACCTTAGGGCCTGCAATATTGAAGATGGTAGAAAGAATGGCAAATACAATGGCGGTAACGAGCGAAAGGCGGTAGCGGCCAAGGTTGCGCACAAGCTGCAGCAGGGTGCCCTTGAAGTCCTTGGCGCGTTCGGTCGTCATGCGTCCGGGTCTTGGCATATCACTCACCCTCCTTTTCGGTATTCAGAGATTTGAGGTCCAGCTCCTTCTGGCTCAGCTGGCTGCGGGCGATCTCCTGATACTCCGGGCAGGAAGCCATCAGCTGGGCATGGGTGCCCTTGCCCACCAGGCGGCCTTCGTCCAGCACCAGGATCTGGTTTGCGTGCAGCACAGTGGAGATGCGCTGTGCCACAATGATAACGGTAGCGTTATCGGTCTGGGCTTTCAGTGCACGGCGCAGGGCAACATCGGTCTTAAAGTCGAGGGCAGAAAAGCTGTCGTCGAACAGATAAATTTTGGGGTCCTTGGCAATGGCGCGTGCAATGGAAAGGCGCTGCTTCTGGCCGCCGGACACATTGGAGCCGCCCTGTGCAATGGGGCTTTGGTAGCCCTCGGGCTTTGCGTCGATGAACTCGGTGGCCTGCGCAATGGCAGCAGCCTTTTTCACATCGGCATCGGTGATGTGCTCCCCGCCGAACTTCAGGTTCGAGTCGATGGTGCCGCTGAACAGCACGCCCTTCTGGGGCACATAGCCCAGCAGGTCGTGCAGCTGTGCCTGCGGCATATTGCGCACATCGATGCCATCCACGGTCACGCTGCCGCCGGTGACATCATAAAAGCGGGGGATGAGGTTGAGCAGGGTGGATTTGCCGCAGCCGGTAGAGCCGATGATGGCGGTGGTTTCGCCGGGCTTTGCGGTAAAGCTGATGTGCTCCAGCGCATCGCTGTCCGCACCCGGGAAGCGGAAGCTCACATCGTGGAACTCTACCTCACCCTGCCAGTTTTCGTGCTCCTGCGCGGGCTTTGCAACAGCTTCGTCCGGGTCGTTGATGGTGGCTTTGGTGCGGATCACCTCGTCGATGCGCTCCGCAGCCACACCGGCGCGGGGCAGCATGACGGCCACCATGGCCAGCATCAGGAAGGACATGACGATCTGCATGGTGTAGGTGATGAATGCGATCATCTCGCCCACCTGCATGGTGCCGTTGTCCATGGCCTTGCCGCCGAACCAGACGATCAGCAGGCTGGTGCCGTTCATGATGAGGGTCATAAAGGGCATCATGGCAACCATGGCATGGTTGGTGAACAGCTGGGTGCTCATCAGGTCTTTGTTGGCCTTGTCGAAGCGCTCCTCCTCAAACTTTTCACGGCTGAAGGCACGCACCGGCATGATGCCGGTCAGAATCTCGCGGCTGACGAGGTTCAACCGGTCCACCAGCTTCTGCATGATCTTGAACTTGGGCATGGCCACACTCATCAGGAAGAGGATGAGCAACAGCAGAACGGCCACATCCAGCACGATGATCCAGGAAAGGCCGGTGCTGCTGTTCAGCACATGCAGCACGCCGCCAATGCCCAGAATGGGCGCATAGGCCACCATGCGCAGCAGCATGACGCAGACGAACTGCACCTGCTGGATGTCGTTGGTGGTGCGGGTGATGAGAGATGCGGTGGAAAAATTCTCGATCTCTGCATTGGAGAACCCGATGACGCTGGCAAAGGTCTCACGGCGCAGGTCACGGCCAATGGCGGCGGACACACGGGAGGCGAGGAAGCCCACCGCAATGGACACAGCCACCATCAGCAAAGTCAGGCCCAGCATCTGGCCGCCTACGCGGTAAAGGTAGCGCATCTGCACATCGTGGGCGATGCCCTGTGCCTCGTATTCCAGCTGCACCAGCAGCATGGACTGGCTTTTGAGGTTCTCCATCAGGGTATCATCCAGACTGGCAAAAGCACCGGCCAGCTGCTGCTGAACAGCTTCGCGGGTGAAGCCGGGCATCTGGCTCATAGCGGCAAACTGGGCGCATACGGTGTCCAGATCTTCGGCAGTGGGGGTGACGGTCTCGCTATCCGTGGTGGTGCTCTCAGAGGATGCCGCCTGCATGTCAGCAAGGCCGGTCATGCCCATGGTGTCCTGCCCGGCGGGGGCGTTCGCTGCCTGCGCGGCGGCCATATACAGCACGATGTCCGGCGTGGTGACGGCATCCTCCAGCGCGGTGCGCTCGTCATCGGTGAGGTCGGTGCGCAGCTTCAGCACGCCGTCGTCCTGAAGATAATACCCGTAGGCGTTCTGGAGCGCATGAGCGTCCTCTTCGCTCATCAAAAGCGTGAGGGCGTCCAGCGTGCTCTGGCGTATCGTTTCCGGCAGGGGGCTTTCAATGCCGCCCTGCTGGATGCCGGTGTCCACGATCCTGCTGGTGTAGTCCGGCAGCGAAAGATCGCAGTACGCCTGCACGAACAGCAGCGAGAACACCACAAGACAGACGGCCCAGTGCCGGGCCAGCTGCTTGAAAATTTTCGTCATAGTTCGGTTCTCCCTTCGTTGTTTTTTGCTTCACGGGAAGCGTTTTCCGCAAGAATGGCATCCATCAGTGCGCCGCGCAAAGTATTCATCTGCTGCACCTGCTCCGGTGTCAGCCGGGCCATCACGCAGGCAAAATAATCGCTGAGTGCATCCTCACACCGGGCACAGGCGGCGTAGCCCTCCGGCGTGATGCGCACCAGCGTTTTGCGCCGGTCAGCCGGGTCCGCTTCGCGCAGAACAAGGCCGTCCTGTTCCAGCTGGCGCAGGCTGCGGCTGATGGCCGGCAGCGGCTGGTGTGCCTCCCGGGCAAAATCGGAAACATACACCGCTCCGTTCTGCCCGCGGGTACTGATCGTGTGAGCCAGACCCTCCAGCATGGGAAAGTGGCACTTGGGACAGCCCCGCAGAGCCGCCTTCATGCCGGCCCGGGACGCCTTGCTCAGCCGTCCCAAAAAATGGCACAGACCGTGAAAGCTCGCGGCGGCTTCGGTCTCGTACAACATTCTATCCCTCCTCATTGCAAAATGCTTAACAGTTGTTAACTATTAACGCCTGACAATAATATTCCTCCGGCACCCAGAATGCAAGGGCAGTTTAGGATAATTTTAAAAAAGTTCACAAAAAGGGGAGGGCGGCAGAAAGCCTGAACCGCCCGGCAGCTGCATAAATAGAATAAGAAACGTTTCTGCGGGAGGGGCGGCGGCAGTGGAACAGAACCTGACAAGAATTTTTACACTTTTTGGCGGCTTGGCACTGTTTTTATACGGCATGGATGCGCTCAGCCACAGTCTGGAAACAGCGGCAGGCAGCCGCTTGAAAAGCCTGCTGGCCGCTGTGACCGGCAGCCCGGTGCGGGGCGTGCTGGCGGGGGCTGCGGTCACGGCGGTGCTGCAAAGCAGCTCGGCAGTCACGGTGATGGTGCTGGGCTTTGTAAGTACGGGCCTGCTGACCCTGCGGCAGGCGGTCCCGGTGATCTTTGGCTGCAACATCGGAACCACCATTACCGCACAGCTGCTGGCCTTCCAGCTGGAAGATGTGCGCGGCCTTGTGCTGCTGGCCGGGCTGCTGCTCTGCTTTGCCTGTGCAGGGCAGAAGGGCCGGGCCATTGGCCGGGCGGTGTTCGCCTTTGGCCTGCTGTTCGAGGGCATTGCCGATATGGGCACTGCCATGGAACCGCTGGCGCAAAGCCCGGTGTTTGTGCACTGGCTGGGTCGGGTGCGGCAGCACCCATGGCTGGGGCTGCTGGCGGGGCTTGGCATGACCCTGACAGTGCAGAGCAGCTCGGCTACCATTGCCTTGCTGCAGAACTTTGCAGCCCGTCCCGGGCTGGACGGCAGCAGTCTGTTGGGTCTTGCGGGTGCGCTGCCGGTGCTGCTGGGCGATAACATCGGCACCACCATCACGGCAGTGCTGGCATCCTTGAGCGCAAGCCGGGACGCAAAGCGGGTGGCTGCGGCCCATGCAGTGTTCAATCTGACCGGCGCGGCGGTGTTCTGCGCCGGTCTGCCGTTGTATGTGCGGCTGACGGCTGCACTTTCGCCCAAAGGGCCGGAGCTTGCCGTGATCGCCCGGCAGATCGCGAATGCGCACACCTTGTTCAATGTGGTGTGCACGCTGGTGTGGCTGCCGTTGACCCCGCTGATGGTGCGGTTTGTGTGCCGCCTTGTGCCGGACCGGGCAGTGCGGTAAGTTTTTACTGGACAAACATACCAATTGCGCATATACTGAAAGGGATGAAACCTACCGCGGAACAAAAAGGAAACATTGCTATGCGACAGAAAATCGGAAGAGTGTGTATGGTGCTGGGCGCGCTGCTGATCCTTGCGGCAGCAGCCCTGCTGGCCTATAACAAGTGGGATGCATCCCGTGCAGATAAGGCCTCGCAGGAGGTGCTGGGCGAGCTGGAGCAGACCCTGAACGCTGCCATTGAGGAAAAGGCAAAATCGGATACCGTGGCGCTGCAGCCGGAGCTGGACCCCACGCAGGAAATGACCGTGACCGAACTGAACGGCTGGGATTACATCGGCTATCTGTCCATTCCGTCCATCGGGCTGGAACTGCCGGTGATGAGCCAGTGGAGCTATGCGGGCCTGAAAATCGCACCGGGCCGTTACTCCGGTTCCACCTATGCGGATAACATGGTGATCTGCGCCCACAACTATGCAAAGCATTTCAGCCCCATCAAGTGGTTGACCGAGGGCGCGCAGGTCTATTTTACGGATATGGACGGTATGCGCTGGACCTACGAGGTCTCCTATGTGGAAAACCTGCAGCCCACGCAAATTGAGGAAATGACCGAAAAGACGGAGGAGTCCGATGAATGGGATCTGACCCTCTTTACCTGCACCACCGGCGGCAGCGCCCGGTGCGCTGTGCGGTGCGTGCGGACGGGCTACCCGGCGCTCACAACGGAGACCGCAGAATAAGATGCAAAAAATCCCCTGTGCGTTGGCACAGGGGATTTTTCATATCCGGTATTCAGTGGGCGGTGCCCACCTTCACAGGGGATTACTTGCTCTGAATGTACTCGTCAATGGCCTTTGCAGCAGCCTTGCCTGCGCCCATGGCCTTGATGACGGTGGCTGCGCCGGTCACGGCATCGCCGCCGGCGTACACACCATCGCGGCTGGTCTTGCCGTCGTCGCCGTCGGTGACGATGCAGCCGTGCTTGTTGGTTTCCAGACCCGGGGTGGTGGAGCGGATCAGCGGGTTGGGGCTGGTGCCCAGACTCATAATGACCGTGTCCACATCCAGCTCGAACTCGCTGCCCTTCTTTTCGATGGGGCGGCGGCGGCCGGAAGCATCCGGCTCGCCCAGCTCCATCTCAATGCAGGTGATGGACTTGACAAAGCCCTCGTCGTTGGCGTGGATCTCCACAGGGTTGCACAGGGTCTTGAAGATGATGCCCTCTTCCTCGGCGTGCTCCACCTCTTCCTTACGGGCGGGCAGCTCAGCCATGCCGCGGCGGTAGACGATGTACACGGTCTCGGCACCCAGACGCAGGGCGCTGCGGGCAGCGTCCATAGCCACGTTGCCGCCGCCCACAACGGCGACCTTTTTGCCGGTGCGGATGGGGGTCTTGCTGGTGGGCAGATAAGCCTTCATCAGGTTGGAGCGGGTCAGGAACTCGTTGGCAGAGTAGACGCCCTTCAGGCTCTCGCCGGGGATGCCCATGAAGCGGGGCAGACCGGCACCGGAGCCTACGAACACGGCCTCGTAGCCGTACTCGTCCATCAGCTCGTCGATGGTGAGCACCTTGCCAATGACCATATTGCACTCAAAATCAACGCCCATCTTCTTCAGGCCGTCGATCTCCTGCTGCACGATGGCCTTGGGCAGACGGAACTCAGGGATGCCGTACATCAGCACGCCGCCGGCCACATGCAGGGCCTCGTAAACGGTGACCTTGTAGCCAAGCTTTGCCAGATCGCCTGCGGCGGTCAGGCCGGCAGGGCCTGCGCCGATGATGGCCACCTTGTGGCCGTTCCATTCGGGCACGATGGGGGCGGTGTGCACATTCTCACGGTGCCAGTCGGCAACAAAGCGCTCCAGGCGGCCGATGCCCACCGGCTCGTTCTTGATGCCGCGGGTGCACTTGCCCTCACACTGGCTCTCCTGCGGGCATACACGGCCGCAGACAGCGGGCAGGGAAGAGGAACGGTTGATCACCTGATAAGCGGCTTCAAAGTCGCCCTCGGCCACATGGCCGATGAACTCGGGGATATCGATGCCCACAGGGCAGCCGGTCTGGCAGGGTTTGTTCTTGCAGTGCACGCAGCGCTTTGCTTCGTTCACGGCCATTTCTTCGGTGTAGCCAAGTGCAACTTCCTTAAAGTTCTTGTTGCGCACATTGGGGTCCTGCGTGGGCATGGGGCACTTCTTCGGGTCCATATTGAAAGCCATCTTATTTTACCTCCTGATTGAGCAGATTGCATGCCGCTTCACGGGCGTGTGCCTCAAACGGGCGGTACATGGTGCCGCGGGCCATTGCCTCATCAAAATCCACCAGATCGCCGTCAAAGTCGGGGCCGTCCACGCAGGCGAACTTGGTCTCGCCGCCAACGGTCAGGCGGCAGCCGCCGCACATGCCGGTGCCGTCGATCATGATGGGGTTCATGGAAACGATGCTCTTCAGGCCATGCTTCTGGCAGGTCTTGACCACGAACTTCATCATGATCAGCGGGCCAATGGTGATGACCAGATCGTACTGGTTGCCGGCGGCCACCAGCTCGTCCAGTGCAGCGGTAACAACACCCTTGGTGCCATAGCTGCCATCGTCGGTCATAATGCGCAGCTCGTCGCTGCAGGCTTTGAACTCGTCCTCAAGGATCAGCAGGTCCTTATTGCGGAAGCCCACTACGCTGTGCACCACACAGCCCTGCTCGTGCAGCTCACGGGCAATGGGCAGAGCGATGGCGCAGCCTACGCCGCCGCCCACGACACATACCTTCTTCAGGCCTTCCACCTCGGTGGCGCGGCCCAGCGGGCCTACAAAGTCGTGGACACTCTGGCCCACCTGCAGGCTGTTCAGCTCCATCGTGGTACCGCCCACGATCTGAAAAATGATATCCACAGTGCCCTTTTCGCGGTCGTAACCGGCCACGGTCAGGGGGATGCGCTCGCTGTCCTCAAACGGGCGCACAATGATAAACTGGCCCGGCTTTGCCTTTTTGGCGATCAGCGGGGCTTCAATGACCATCTTCGTCACGGTGGGATTCAGCGCGACTTTTTCAGTGATCTTATACATTGTGTTTGCTCCTTTATGCTGGCTTTTCCTATTTCTGCGCACGAAAACGCGCCTGTATGCCCTCAGCGGCATAACAGACGCAGCTCTTACAGGCGACAAAATGACACTCTCCATTATAATAGTTTACAAAAGGGAAAGCAAATCAATTTTCTTCGTGTATGTCGTGACAAACTTGAATGATGACACAGGTAAAGCCCACAAAAGTGAAGTCTTTTGAATACAAACAGGCGGGTTTCCAACTTTTTTGCAGAAAATGCAAATTTGTGGTTGACAATTTCCGGGCGGTACGGTATAATAATCAGCGTCGCCGGTAAACAGTCCGGCACAAACACATGGAATGTGCGGCCGTAGCTCATCTGGTAGAGCGCCACCTTGCCAAGGTGGAGGTAGCGAGTTCGAGCCTCGTCGGCCGCTCCATTTTGTGGAAGTTTAGCTCAGCTGGGAGAGCATCTGCCTTACAAGCAGAGGGTCAGCGGTTCGAGCCCGTTAACTTCCACCATTTGGCCCGGTAGCTCAGTTGGTTAGAGCACCAGCCTGTCACGCTGGGGGTCGTCGGTTCGAGCCCGATCCGGGTCGCTCGTCGAAAGTCCTACGGTTCATCGGGCGGTCTTGCAAGCAAGACTGCCGTGGTGAACGCCAGACTTTCTCCTCTTCCCCACAAAACTTTGCTTCGCAAATTTTTGCGGGGGCCCCGCTTGAAATACGAGTGGGAGGGTGCAGGGATAATTGCACCGCTTATGCCTCTGTAGCTCAGTCGGTAGAGCAGGGGACTGAAAATCCCCGTGTCATTGGTTCGATTCCGATCGGAGGCACCAGCTAAGGAAATCCAGCAGGGTTTCCAATATGCGGCCGTAGCTCATCTGGTAGAGCGCCACCTTGCCAAGGTGGAGGTAGCGAGTTCGAGCCTCGTCGGCCGCTCCAATACGAAGCCATCGTTGATGCAGAAATGCAAAAACGATGGCTTTTTTGTTGTTCCCCGTTACGGCTCCTTCCTGTGAAAAAAGAAAAACCGGAAAATCCGCAGATTTTTCGGCTTTTGCAAATATGAAAATAATGATTCCGCTGATATTGTCGGAGCGCGATCCGTGCGCGGAGACAATTTTAAATCGTTTCTTACAGGATCACATTTTTAATGAGCAGCGAAATGCTGCCGTCGTCGCTGTGCAGAAATTCCACCTCGTTGTCCGAGTTGAGCAGTTCGGTGGGAATCTTCACCTCAATGCCGTTGGCGGTGTGGATGCTGCGGCTCTCCATGCGGCGGATGCGCGCAGGGGTCACGGTCACGGGCTGCTCAGGCGCTTCCAGCACATCACTCTTTTCCACATAATCATCAAAGGGCACGGCGGCAAGGGGATATTCCTCTTCCAACTGCTGACGCACCTGCTGGATGGATACCTGATTGTCGTTGTCTGCGGCCTGATTGGCGATCAGCATCGCGACCTGAGCCTCTACGTGGGGCTGATCTGCGTAGTTTTCCTGCACGGCCTGCACGGCGGCTTCCTGAATGGCCTGCAGCTTTTTCTTTTCCGGCTGGGCGGTGGTGTACTGGAACACTACCGTGGAAAGGTAAAAATCCTTGTGGCCGTCGATGTCGAACTTTTTTTCCAGCAGCTTCATGGAGTAGTCGGTCAGATTGACAAGGGCACCTTCCTCCACCTTGCCGCTCTGGCTGGGCAGGCAGGCCCGCTGCTGGATGATGGAGTTCACCGGGGCACCCTCCACATTCTCGGTGTAGTGGGTGTAGCCGTTTTTGTAGTTCAGCTTCAGAATGCCCAGCCACGGCTCACCATCGCGGGTAAAATCCACCACGGCAAGGTCTGCCCCCGGAATGGTGGTGTGCGCGTGCATGTAGTCGAACAGAACGCCCGCGATGCGGCAGGAGAGGTCCACAAAATCGTGGTTGTGCTCCAGCTCGTTTTTAAAGGCGGAATCCGGCAGCGGGCGGCACTGGCGGATATCGTCGCTGGCAAGCAGCTTTTCAATGTGGTACTGGAAATAGGCGGTCTTTTCGGCGGTCATTTCCATGCCGCTGCCGCTGAGTACAGGCGCATCCATGGTGGTGTCCAGCACGTGCAGAATGGCCTGATGAATGATGATCTCCATGGGAGTTACCTCGTTTTTATAAGAATCTCTTTGGCATACAGTATAGCACAGCCCGGCCCAAAAGGCGAGAGCACATCTTGTAAACCGCCTGCAGGAATGCTACAATAAGGGCAGAAAACCACGCAGGAAAGGGGGAAAAAAACATGGAATTCCGTGATAAGCCAATGGAAAACCTCATCCGCCTTCAGGAAAAGGACATCTGCAAAAATGCCCGCGCGCTGCTGCTGGACGGTGAGAGTATCGTGGGCGCCTACAAGACGGTGCGCGATCAGGTGATCTTTACCACCCACCGCATCATCATGGTGGATATGCAGGGCGTTACCGGAACCCGGCAGCAGATCTTTGTGCTGCCGTACCGCAAGGTGCTGCACTTCGGGATCCAGACGGCAGGCTTTGGCGACCCGATGCAGGCATCGCAGCTGACCGTCTGCTTTGCGGACGCACACGAGGCAAAGTTCGGCTTTATCGGCCAGCAGGAACTGTTTGCGGTCGCCAACGCCATCAGCCGGTGCATCCTGTAAATAACTCCTTTAAAACAGCAGGCTCCCCGCCCGAGACCGGACAGGGAGCCTTTTGCTGTATATAAAATAGGAGAATGACAGAATTAGCAGCGGCTTGTTTTGCGCACCAGCTGTTCGTGCATGAATACCATGAGCACCAGCAGTGCCAGCAGGTAAAAAGGGAACAGTGCCGGAGTGATGTTGTTTGCCAGCAGGCCGAACAGCGGCGGCATGGCCAGATTGCCCAAATAGGCGCTTGCCATCTGGATGCCGATGACCGCCTGCGATCTGTCCGCGCCGAAGTGTTCCGGCGTGGAGTGGATGATACTGGGATAGATGGGCGCACAGCCCAGCCCCACCAGAACAAGACCGCTCAGGGCAAGGATCTGCGGCCCGGGCAGCAGCAGAGCCAGCACCCCTGCGGCCAGAATGCACTGACCCATGCGGATCATCTGCGTATCGTTGAATTTCAGGGTCAAAAAGCCGCAGGCGGCGCGCCCGGCAGTGATGCCGATGTAGAACAGGCTGGCAAAGCTGGCGGCAGTGCCGGCGGCAACGCCTTTCGTCAGTGTGAGGTAGCTGCTGGCCCATAGACCGGCCGTGGTCTCCAATGCACAGTAGCAGAAGAAGCACAGCATCACCTCTCTGGCACCCGGCAGACGGAATACCTGTCCAAGGCTCAACGCCTGCGTCGAAGCAGTTTCGGTGTCGGTGCCTGCAGTACGGCTCTGCCATAGCGGCAAACTGAAAAAGAGCACTGCGCTCAGCAGGATCTGGAACAGGGCAATGTACCGGTAGCCGGATGTCCACGGCCCGCCGCCTGCCAGCACCCGGCCCATGACCATGGGGCTGATCATGGTGCCGATGCCCCACATGCAGTGCAGCCAGCTCATGTGGCGGCTTTTATAATGTAAGGCAACATAGTTGTTCAGGGCCGCGTCCACGCTGCCTGCACCCAGCCCATAGGGCACGGCCCACAGGCAGAGCATCCAGAACTGTGTGGAGACCGAAAAGCCGAACAGCGCGGCAGCTGTCATGGCCACACTGAGGGCGGTCACTTTTCCGGTACCCAGCGCACGGGTGAGCCGGTCGCTGTTCAGGCTGGAAACAATGGTGCCAAAGGAGATGATCATGGAGATCAGCCCCGCATAGGACACCGGCACACCGAGCACCGGATACATGGAGGGCCACGCCGACCCCAGCAGGGAATCCGGCAGGCCCAGACTGATGAACGAGATGTAAATGATCGGAAGCAGAAGCTGTACCATAAATCTTGAGTTCCTTCGGGAAGCGTGTTATACTTGCAATGCATCTTATACTTTGCTGATGTAATAATATCACACATCGGAGCGGAATATTAGGATAAAAACGCCCGATTGATACAACAAAACCGGCGCGGATGCAGATGTGCACCTTGACGGAAAGGAGATGGAGGGTCGTGGCATTTCAGACCAGCTGTGCAGCAGCGGGCGGGCTCAACTGCCTGCCGGATGTTGTGGCGGATGACGAGGGCAGGGAACTGGTGCAGCACGGCAGCGCACTGTTTCCGATTGCCTGCTATGAAGAGGACCTCAAAAGCTACTCGGTAGCATGGCATTGGCATGAAGAGTTTGAATACATCCTTGCCGTAAAAGGCCCGCTGGCGGTGGACGTGAGCAAAGCCCGGCTGGTTTTGCAGACCGGGCAGGGCGTGTTTGTCAATTCCGGAGTGTTCCATGCGGTGGAGCAGGCTGAGACCGGGGATGCCCTGCTGCATTCCGGGGTATTCCATCCGCGCCTGATCGGCGGCATGGATACTATCTTCTGGCAAAAGCTCGTACACCCGCTGCTTCAGCCGGGAGCACCGGCGTTCTTTCTGCTGGACGAGGCAGACGACGGGCAGAAGGCCGTGCTCTGCCATTTGCGGGAAGTCTGGGACGCAGTGGCCCAAGAGGTCTTTGACTATGAGAATCAGGCGCGGTACCATCTTTCGGCGGCGGTGCATCTGCTGGGAATGCAGTGCGAGGGTGGAAAAACAAAGGTCTCTCAGCAGGAGCAGATCGCGGCCCAGCGCATGAAACAGATGCTGCGTTTTGTGGAAGAGCATTATGCTGAGGAACTGAACGTGGAGCGCATTTCCGACTGCGTGGCCCTGAGTGAGAGCGCCTGCCTGCGCAGCTTCCGGCAGCTGCTGGGGATCACACCCATCCAGTATGTCAAGCAGTACCGCATTGAAAAGGCCGCCGAGCTGCTGCTTTCCACCAGCATGAAGATCGGCGAGATCGGTGCCGACTGCGGCTTTTCGGATACCAGCTACTTTACAAAGACCTTCCGGGAGATCAAGCACTGCACGCCCAGAGAGTACCGTCAGAAGTTTGCAGGAAGAGAGCAGTCTCTTTCAAGGCGGGACGGCGGCAGAGCCAGTGCACCGGCTGAAACAGCGTTATAAAAAGGAGAATCGGAAACAATGCAGCGTAGTTTGACCAAAGGCCCCATCACCGGCAGCATTTTGCTGTTTGCTCTGCCGCTGATGCTGGCCTATCTGCTTTCGGCCACGCCGATGGGCGTTACCGGCATCTGGCTCAGCGTGCCCGTCGGCTGGGCGCTGGCAGATGCCATTGGCATTGGATACTATTTAAAAAAGAAGCGGTGACGGCAGGGGGGAAAAGAAGATGGTCGACCATATCAGGATCCGCGGCGCGCGGGTGCACAACCTGAAAAACGTGAATGTGGATGTGCCGCTGGGCAAAATCGTGGGTGTGGCGGGTGTGTCCGGTTCGGGCAAGTCCAGCCTTGCGCTGGGCGTGCTTTACGCCGAAGGCTCCCGCCGGTATCTGGACGCACTTTCCACCTATACGCGCCGCCGCATGACGCAGGCGGCAAAGGCATCGGTGGACGAAGTGCTGTATGTTCCGGCTGCACTGGCACTGCATCAGCGGCCCGCTGTGCCGGGCATCCGCAGCACCTTTGGTACCGGCACGGAACTGCTGAACAGTCTGCGCCTGATGTTCTCCCGTCTTTCCAGCTATCCCTGCCCGCAGTGCGGCCGCTGGCTGGAACCCAGCCTTGCCGTGGCGGCAGAAAAACCGCTGCTCTGCCCGCAGTGCGGTGCCAGCGTGCGCGCGCTTTCCGCTGAAGAATTTGCCTTCAACAGTCAGGGTGCCTGCCGCACCTGCAGCGGTACCGGCATGGTGATGACCGTGGACGAGAGTACCCTTGTGCCGGACGATTCTCTTACGATCGACGAAGGTGCCGTGGCCCCGTGGAAGAGCCTGATGTGGTCGCTGATGGTGGATATCTGCCGGGAGATGGGCGTGCGCACCGATGTGCCCTTCCGCGACCTGACCGACCGGGAAAAGGATATCGTTTTCCATGGCCCGGCGGAGAAAAAGCACATTTTTTATCATAACAAAAATTCCAATCAGGCCGGGGAGCTGGATTTTACCTATTTCAATGCCACCTATACCGTGGAGAACGCCCTCTCCAAGGTCAAGGATGAAAAGGGCATGAAGCGGGTGGAAAAGTTCCTGCGGCAAGGCATTTGCCCGGACTGCGGCGGCACCCGGCTGTGTAATGCGGCTCGTACCCCAAAGCTGCGGGGCATCACGCTGGACAAGGCTTGTCAGATGACTCTTGTGCAGCTTACCGATTGGGTGGCGGGTGTGCCGGACAGTCTGCCGGAAGAGATGCGGCCCATGGCCCGCAATATCTGCGAATCCTTCCAGACGGCAGCGGCACGGCTGCTCTCGCTGGGCCTTGGCTACCTGACGCTGGACCGCTCCGCTTCCACTCTTTCCACCGGTGAGCGCCAGCGGATGCAGCTGGCCCGCGCGGTGCGCAACCGTACCACCGGTGTGCTCTATGTGCTGGACGAGCCGTCCATCGGCCTGCATCCTTCTAACATTGAAGGCCTGACCGATGTGATGCACGACCTTGTGGCCGACGGCAACTCGGTGGTGCTGGTGGATCACGATACCCAAATTTTAAAGGAAGCTGACTGGCTGATCGAGATGGGGCCGGAAGCCGGTGCAAAGGGTGGACATGTGATCGCGCAGGGCAGCATTCCGGAAATTGAACAGAACGCGGCTTCTCAGATCGGCCCGTTTCTTGCAGGCAGGGCGGGGGTGAACGCCCGGCCTCATGTGCCGGAAAATGAACTGTTTGCACAGGGCCGCATCCATCTGGCAACCTCGGCCATCCATACTGTGAAGCCGCTGGAACTGGAACTGCCCAAGGGGCGGCTGACCGTGGTTACGGGTGTGTCCGGCAGCGGCAAGACCACCCTGATTTTGGAAAGCCTGGTCCCGGCCTTGCAGGCAAAGGTGAACGGCACAGCCCTGCCAGCGCATGTGAAAAGCGTGGAGGCCGAGGAAATCGCGCAGGTGAAGCTGATCGATGCAACGCCCATCGGCATCAATGTGCGCTCCACCGTGGCCACCTATGCCAATGTGCACGATGAGCTGCGCAAGCTGTTTGCCAAAACGCAGGATGCCAAAGACCACGGCTATAAGGCGGGCGATTTCTCCTACAACACCGGTAAGCTGCGGTGCCCCACCTGTGACGGCACCGGCGTCATCAGTTTGGATGTGCAGTTTTTGCCGGACGTAGAAGTGCCCTGCCCGGACTGCGGCGGTTCGCGTTACAGCCGGGAAGCGGCGGCAGTGAAGCTGCCCACGGCGAACGGCGAACCAGCCTCCATGGCCGACCTGATGGACATGGATGTGTCCACTGCATTGGAAGCCTGTGCGGACTGCAAACTTGTGCGCCAGCGCCTGCAGGTACTTAAAGAATTGGGCCTTGGCTACCTGACCCTTGGCGAGGAGACACCCAGCCTTTCCGGCGGCGAAGCCCAGCGGCTGAAGCTTGCCAGCGAGATGGGCAAGGGGCAGGCAGACAGTGTGTTCGTGTTCGATGAACCCACCATCGGCCTGCATCCGCTGGATGTACAGACCTTGCTGGGCGTGTTCCAGAAGCTGATCGGGAACGGTGCCACCGTGGTGGTCATTGAGCATGATCTGGATGTGATCCGCAATGCGGATTACCTTGTGGATATGGGGCCGGGCGGCGGCGATGCCGGCGGACGCATCGTGGCGGCAGGTACGCCGGAACAGGTAAGACAGAACCCGGAGAGCATCACCGGGCGGTATATCTGATAGAAAAAGCAACGCCCGCCGGGGAGACCTGGCGGGCGTTCTCTGTACGGCGATAAAACTTACCGCTTAATATCGTAGTTCATGTTCATCAGGTTGCGGATAGTGCTCACATCATCGGTGATGTTGGCATCACCGTGGATGGTGTGCTTGATGGCACTGCTTGCCACCGCAAAGTTGATCATATCCATGGCTCTGTAGTTGTGCAGCATGGCGTAGATCAGGCCGCTGGCAAAGGCATCGCCGCCGCCCACGCGGTCAAGGATATTAAAGGTGAACAGCTTGCTCTCGAAGGTGTGGCCATCGTACCACATGAAGGCCTTCAGGCTGTTCTCGCTGCCGCTGTGCGCATAACGCACATGGCGGGCAATGCACTTGAGGTTGGGATACCGCTCGATGAAGTGCTGGAAAATCTCGTCCTGCTGCTCATAGCTGGGCTGCAGAGGCACGCCGTCCTTCCAGTCGCCTTTGGAGTGGTCGCTCTCATCCTTCCACAGGTGGTACGGCTCAATGCCAAGCAGCACATCCACATAGGGCAGGCACTCGGTGCAGAAATCGCGGGCTTCTTCCCAGCTCCACAGGGTGGAGCGGAAATTGCCGTCGAAGCTGACGGTCAGGCCCTTGTTTTTGGCGACCTTGAGCATATCCAGAATGAGGGTGCGGCAGTTGGGTGCCAGTGCCGGGGTGATGCCGCTCAGGTGCAGCCAGTCGTAGCCGTCCAGCAAAGCATCCAGATCCACCTGCGAGAAATCGTACTCAGTAATGGCACTGTGCTTGCGGTCATAGATGACCTTGGACGGGCGGATGCCGTAGCCGGTCTCCAGATAATAAGTACCAAGACGGTTGGAAGGAGTCTCGTTCGGCTCGGTCAGGATCATAGGGGTGCAGTGCACGTCGTTGGAACGCAGCCAGCGCACGGCGCTCTTGCCCAGACTGTTGTTGGGCACCACGCTGAAGAAGGTGCTGTCCACACCAAGGTTAGCCAGTGCCAGTGCAATGTTGGCCTCGCTGCCGCCGTAGCTGGCCTCAAAGCCGGATGCCATACGGATCTTCTCGTAGTTCGGCGGGGTCAGGCGCAGCATGATCTCACCGCAGGTGATGAATTTCTGGCCGGTGGTATCGTTGCCAAGGATCGGGTTGAAATGTTCCATAACGCTCCTCCTGATATTTACAGCTCATCAGAGTTCTGTTAACACATCGTTGTATCCATTATAATCCGGCTCGGATGGGATTGCAAGCATTTCCGCGGGGATGCAAGAGAAAATAATCAGCCTTTTTTGGGAGATTTGACGAATTCATACCCCTGTCAAATCGAAAGAAGGCGTATACTCTTCCTTTGCGCTGCTCTTCTGCTGCATGTAGCCCTGCGCCAGTCCCTTGTCCATGGCATAGTTGACCACCCGGCGGTATTCATAGGTGGTAATGCGCCGTCCGATGCCGTGCTCTGCGGCTTTGTAAAACGGTGTGTACTGGCTCATGACGCTGGGGATGAAGCATCCGGGGTCTGCATCGTTCCACGCGGCCATCTGGTCAAGCACCGCAAAGCTGTCGTCAACATGGCCGGGCAGGGCAAGGTGCCGCAGAATGACCCCCTTTTGCAGGATGCCCTCTGCATTGAACACCGGGTGCCCGGCCTGTGCCATCATGGCTTCAATGGCGGGCTTTGCCTGCGCAAAATAGTCCGGTGCAGAGGAAAGCTCTGCCGAGAGGGCGGAGGAGACGTATTTCAGGTCGGCCAGCCAGATGTCGATGTATCCGCGCCATGCTTCCACGCTTTCCACCGTTTCGTAGCCGCCGGTGTTGCATACGATGGGCAGATGCAGGCCCTTAGCCCGGGCAATATCCAGCGCGGCAATGATCCAGGGCCGCCACTGGCCGGGCGTGACCAGATTGATGTTGTTGGCACCCTGCTCCTGCAGATTCAGGAAAATCTCTGCCAGATGTTCCACGCTGATCTCCTTGCCAAGGCCCTCGGCGCTGATGGGATAGTTCTGGCAGAAGCAGCATTTGAGGGTGCAGCCGGAAAAGAACACCGTGCCGCTGCCCTTTGTGCCGCTGATGCATGGCTCCTCCCAGTAGTGCAGGGCAGCGCGGGCTGCTTTTAAGGTGCCGCCCGCGCCGCAGAAACCGGTGCGTCCGGCAGCACGGTCGGCCCCGCACCGGCGCGGGCAGAGGGTGCAGGAAGAGGGAACGGAGACGAAATCGCTTTTCGGCATAATATCCAAAGTCCTTTGCTGAAAGTTTGTCAGCCCCAGTATACCACTTTTCGCCCCGGACGTGCTATACTATAAGATAAGGAAAAAATAATACATATGGAAAGCAACATCTTTGCAAGGTCCTTGTGGCGGACTGCGGCAGAGAGAACGTTGTGATGGAGGAGACCATGCGCACCGAAACCGATGAGATCCGCGATAATCTCAAGTACCTGACCCTGCTCTCGCGGGATTATCCTTCGCAGGCGGCGGCAGCCAGCGAGATCATCAGCACGCAGGCACTGCTCAAGCTGCCCAAGGGTACCGAGCACTTCATGAGCGACCTGCACGGCGAGAATGAAGCTTTTGTGCATATTCTGAATTCCGCTTCCGGTGTCATTCGCGAAAAAGTGGATCAGGTGCTGGGCGATACCGTGCCGAAGCATACCCGCGCCGAGCTTGCAACGCTGATCTATTACCCAAACGAAAAGCTGCCCCAGCTCAAGGCACGCTGTACCAGCGAGGAAGCGCTGGATCAGTGGTACACCGAAACGCTGCTGAGGCTCATTGATATCTGTCGTCTGGTGTCCTCTAAGCATACCCGCGACCATGTGCGCAGATGCCTGCCTGCCAGCTGCGGCTACATTCTGGACGAGCTGCTCCACGCCCATTTTGAGGATCACGACAAGGATCTGTACTACGGCCAGATCGTGGGCAGCATCATTGAAAATGGCCGCGCCGACCACTTTATCGTGCGGCTGTGCGAGCTGATCAAGCATCTGGCAGTGGACAAGCTGCACATCGTGGGCGACCTGTTCGACCGCGGCCCACGCCCGGATATCATCCTCGATCTGCTCATGCGCCACCACAATGTGGATATCCAGTGGGGCAACCACGATGTAGTATGGATGGGTGCCGCTGCGGGCAGCCCCATCTGCATCTGCACGGTGCTCAAGACCACGCTGGCTTATCATAACCACGGAATGCTGGAGGACTGCTACGGCATCAACCTGCGCCATCTGCAGCGCATGGCCGAGCAGTTCTACGGCAATGATGATCTTTCCATCTGGATGCCTCATACCGATGCGGCCCGCGGCCCCTACACCAGGGGAATGCTGCACCGCTGTGCCGTGATGCACAAGGCCATCAGCATTCTGATGTTCAAGCTGGAGTGCCATGTCATCGACCGCAACCCGGACTTCCAGATGCAGGAGCGAGATTATCTGCGCCGCATCGACTGGGAAAAGCACACGGTAAAGATCGGCGAAAAGGAGTATCCGCTGCGGGATACCTCGTTCCCCACGGTGGACCCCGCCGACCCGGCCGCACTGCACCCGGATGAACAGCTGGTGCTGCGCAAGCTGGTGCAGTCCTTCCGCCAGAGCGAAAAACTGCAGCAGCATGTGGAATTTCTCTATGCAAAGGGCAGCGTGTACCACATTGAGAACGGCAACCTGCTCTACCATGGCGCTGTGCCCATGACCAGCCGCGGCACCTTTGCTATGGAGCGCTTTGAGGGCCGCTACTACTCCGGCCGCGCACTGATGGACTACTGTGATGCCCGCGCCCGCCGGGGCTACTATGCACCGGAAGGCAGCGCTGCCCGCCAGAGTGGACAGGATTTTTTGTGGTATCTGTGGTGCGGCAAGCTTTCGCCGCTGTTTGGCCGCAGTGCCATGACCACCTTCGAGCGGCTCTATGTAGAGGACGCTTCCACCCACACCGAGGTGAAGGACCCCTATTATACATGGTATAACGATGAGGCCGTCTGCCGCCGCATTCTGGCCGAGTTTGGCCTGCCCGGTGCCAGCCACATCGTCAACGGCCACGTGCCGGTGCGGGAAAAGAACGGCGAAAGCCCCATCAAGGGCGGCGGACGGCTGGTGGTGATCGACGGCGGTTTCTGCCGTGCCTACCACGAAAAGACCGGCATTGCGGGCTACACGCTGGTGTATTCCAGCCGCACCATGTCCCTGCGCACCCATCAGCCCTTTGAAAGTGCCGAGAAAGCGGTGAAGGATAATCTGGATATCATTTCCCAGAAAAACATTCTGGAGACCGAAAATCATCGCATTCTCGTGGAGGACACCGACGAGGGCGAGGTGCTGCGGGAGCGTGTGCACGACCTCAAGCAGCTGGTGGCTGCCTACCAGCTGGGCTGGATCACTGAGACTCGGTGCGAAGACCACATCTGGTAAAGAAAGCGCAACAGCAATGTATCTGGTTTTTGTAAAATACCTGAAAAAGAAATCAAAATTTTGGAATATCCTGCGCGAAAATGGGCAAAACAGAAAATAATAAAACAACACCAAACGGGGCTTTGCTTTTTTGTGAAAGTTGTGTATAATAAGATAGCTGTACGTGTACGGCCTTATGGCCCATGCACATCAGGCAGCTTTTATGGAAAATGCTTTCAGGAACCTTAACAGGCCTGCGGCTGCGGGCCTCCGACAAGGAGATCATAAAATTGGAGAAATTTGTTATTACGGGCGGCAAGCCCCTGCACGGCGAAGTTACCATTTCGGGTGCCAAAAATGCGGCGGTGGGCGTCCTGCCTGCAACCATTCTGGCAGCGGATGTCTGTGTGATCGAGAATCTGCCGGATATCAGTGATGTGGCGGTGAGCCTGAAGATCCTCAGCGTTCTGGGCGCACAGATCAAAATGATCAACCGCAACACCTACGAGATCGACACCACCCATCTGAACGGCACCAACGTCCCGGACGACCTGTCCCGCCAGATGCGCGCCAGCTACTACTTTCTGGGCGCACTGCTGTCCCGTTTTGGCAAGGCTCAGGTGGCCATGCCCGGCGGCTGCAACCTCGGCCCCCGCCCCATTGACCAGCACCTGAAGGTGTTCAGTGCTCTGGGCGCAGAGGACAGCGTGGACTACGGCATGATCAGCGTGCGCGCCAAGGAGATGAACGGTGCACACATCTTCTTTGATAAGGTCAGCGTGGGCGCTACCATGAACGGTATGCTCTCCGCTGTAATGGCCAAGGGCCAGACCATTCTGGAAAACTGTGCCAAGGAACCCCATGTGGTGGATCTGGCAAACTTCCTGAATATGTGCGGTGCGAACATCCGCGGCGCAGGCACCGATGTGATCAAGGTGCGCGGCGTGGAAAAGATGCACGGCTGCACCTACAGCATCATCCCGGATCAGATTGAGGCTGGCAGCTACATGGTGGCTGCTGCTGCCACCGGCGGCGATGTTCTGGTGAAGAACGTTACCCCCAAGCATCTGGAACCCATTACCGAAAAGCTGCGCCGTGCAGGCGTGGAGGTGGAAGAATTTGACGATGCTGTGCGTGTGCGCCGCACCGGCGATATTCTGCCGCTGAAGATCAACACGATGCCGCATCCCGGCTTTCCCACCGACATGCAGCCCCTGATGGGCGTGCTGCTGAGCGTGGCCAAGGGCACCAGCACCGTGACCGAGAGCGTGTGGGACAACCGCTTCCGCTATGTGGACGAGCTGCGCAAGATGGGTGCCAACGTGCAGGTGGACGGTCAGGTGGCTGTGTTTGAGGGCGTGGATAAGCTCACCCCTGCACCGCTGCGCGCACTGGATCTGCGTGCAGGCGCTGCCATGGTGGTGGCTGCGCTGATGGCAGACGGCACCAGTGAGATCGAGGAAATCGGCCACATCGAGCGCGGCTACGAGAATATCGTGGAAAAGCTGCGCGGTCTGGGTGCAGACATCAGCAAGGTGGAGCGTATGCCCGCTGCACTGGATCAGGCACTGTAACTTATAAAAAGCAAACAGCCTGCTGCATATGCGGCGGGCTGTTTTTGAGTGTATCAGAGGTTTTTCATGGCAGAATTCATCTCGTTATATTCGGGTTCCTCCGGCAACAGCAGTGTGGTGCGCTGCGGGCAGCGGTATCTCATTGTGGATATGGGCAAGGGCGTGCGCACTACCTCGGCGGCGCTCAAGGCGCTGGGCCTTGCCGTCAGTGACTGCGACGGCATCCTTGTCACCCACGAGCACAGCGACCATGTGAAGGGGCTTTCCACCTTCCTCAAAAAGAACACGCTGCCGGTGTACGGTGCAGCGGCAACGCTGGATTTTCTGGACAGCAACGGCATTGTACCGGCCAGCTGTGAGCTGCACGAGCTGGAAGGCAGGGAAGAGGACGTGGGCGCGTTTGGCGTGCAGAGCTTTCCCACCAGCCACGATGTGCCCTGTGTGGGCTACCGCATCCACACCCCGGACGGCAAGACCATGACCATTGCAACCGACCTTGGCGTGCTCACGCCGCCGGTGCACGAGGCGCTTTCCGGCTGCGACCTTGTGGCACTGGAGAGCAACTACGACCTGCACATGCTGCGCAGCGGGCCGTACCCCTATTACTTACGGGCACGCATTGAAAGCACCCGGGGCCACCTTTCCAACGACGAATGCTCGGCAAAGCTGCTGGAACTCATTCAGGAAGGGTGCAAAAAGTTTGCGCTGTGCCATCTTTCGCAGGAGAACAACACGCCTGCGCTTGCCCTGCAGACCGTGTTCAACACGCTGGGCGCGGCGGGCGTTGTGCCGGAGAAGGACTGCATCGTGCAGGCACAGCGCCGCAACGAAATGAGTCCTGTATTAGAGTTTTAAATAAAACAAACGGCAATGCATTTGCATTGCCGTTTGTTTTATTCAGCTGCTTTCTGTGTGCGGATGTCATCGCCTGCAAAAAGGCAGGGGACAAAGGCAGAAAGGCGGCTGGAAATTTTTTCGGTATACAGCTTTTCCAGCAGAGCACCGTCAGTGATGTTGGTGGTGACGATGGTGGGCAGCTTTGCACCCAGCCGGTTGTTGAGCAGACTGTACAGGCTGCTGATGAAGAAGGCGGAGTTGAACTCCGAGCCAAGATCATCCAGAATGAGCAGGTCGGCCCCGGCAGTGGTCTGCATCAGCGTTTCCTCCTCGCCTACTGGGTCTGCACCAAAGTGCAGCCCTTCCAGCTTGGAGAAAAAGTCCGGGCTGGAAACATAGATCACATCGTAGCCCTTTTCCAGCACGATGCCCGCAATGGCAAGGGCCGCGTGGGTCTTGCCAAGGCCCGCATTGCCAAACAGCATCAGGCTCTCGCTGTGGTGGTCAAACTCTTCCGCGTAGCTGCGCAGGTCTGCCAGCAAATCGGCCATGTAAGGGCGGATGGAACCGCCCACCTTTTCATCGGCACGGTTCGGGTAATAGCGCAGCTCCATGGTGTCAAAGCTTGCAATGGACAGGCTGGACAGCGCCTCGATCTCCTTGCGGCGCAGCTGCTGCATCACCTTGTGCACGCACTCACAGGTGCGGCCATTCACGCTGCCGGTGTCCTGACATTTGGGGCAGACAAAGCGCGGCTCCAGTGCATCAGCGGGCCGTCCGCTTTGTGCCAGCAGGGCGGTCAGCTTCTGCTTTGCATCGGCAAGGGCGGCGGCAGCTTCGGTGCGGTCCTTGCCCGCAGCACCGGCCAGTGCGCAGCGGATGCCCCGCACCCGCACCTCTTCTTCTGCATGGCGCAGGGCGGGAATGGCGGCTTCGGCTTCGGCGCGGGCATCCTCGGCTCTGGCTCTGGCCACCTGCCGCCGGGCGGCCACGGTGCGCATGGCTTCCTGATACAGTTCATTTTTGGTACGCATGGCTCCTCCTTATTCCGGCTTCTTTTTCAACGGACGGCGGCGGGCAGCGTTCTTGAGGAAATCGTTGCCGCTGGGGGCTTCGCGGTCTACCCGGAGGTTCCGGCTTGCGCCTGCAGCAGCCACCGGGCTGCGCACATCGTGCACGGTGCGCAGGCCCTTGGCGTTCCATGTTTTGAGGATACTGTTCCAGTACCACAGGTCCCGCTTGGCCCCGGCCTGCACGGCAGCTTCCTGCACCATGGCATCGTCGTAGCCGTAAACCTCGTACCAGCGTGCAATGGCCTTGCGCCCGCCAAGGGTCAGCTCGCTTTCCGGGATGTTCAGAAGGCCGCTGACATACTGCTCGCGGCTCTGGCGCAGTGCCAGCAGTTTGAGGTGGGCATCGGCCTGCTCACCGGTCTCCACGCCCTCGGTGCGCCACACCTTCAGCTCATGCGCTACGGCGGCCATGGTGCTGCGGCCGGTGCTGGCAACATAGGCGGTGCACAGCATCACGGTCTCCGGCGCAAAGCCCTCCTGCATATAAAGGTTGACCAGCTTTTCCATCTCCCTGTGGGTCAGCGGACGGGCAAAGCCGGTCTGTGCGCAGTCGATCAGGCTGGAGATCATGGGGTCGGTGCGGCTGGCCGCAGCGATCTCGGCCCAGGTCATGGGTGCGGGGGCGCTGGGTTCCTCGCCCGGTGCGGCGTTCTCTTCGTACCGCTCCAGCAGGCCAGCGCCTGCCCAGAAGGAGAGGGCGCTCTCGGCGCTGATGCGGCTGCGCAGCTTGAGGTCGGCACAGATCTTGTCCGGGTCGGTGATGCCGGTCGCCAGCACATACAGAGCCACGCGCACATTGTATTCTTCGGCGATGCCCAGTTTGGAAAACACCAGCTGCGGCACTGCAATGGTATCGCCCTTGAGTTCTTTTAAACGATAGATCATGTTTTATTCCTTCGGCTTGTCCGGCTCGGCTTCGGCGGCAGGCGGCTCCCACGGGTCGCTGTCCATCATGCTGGGACAGTTTTTCCAGCGGTCAGGATCGGCATTGAACGCGTCCTGCAAAAAAGCGGCTGTGGCCTCCCGGCCCTCGTCGGTGAGCGGAAACACCTTCTGCACCCGCAGGGCAGGGTCGGTCTTTTCAATGGTCCAGGGGTCCGGCCAGTAGTCCACGGTGAGGATGCTTTCCTCCTTTGCGGCACCCTCGCCGCCGTCCGGGTCCGGCACGGTGCGCTTGCCGGGGATCATCCGGTATCGCAGGCCGTATTCGTTGCCGCTGTAGGAATTTTTGCATTTGAAGTAATGCAGCAGGGGAACAAAGATCATGGCAGAGTCCTTTCGTATTTTGCAGGGAGCGGCTGTAAGCAAAAACGGCAAACCGATATTCCACGGTTTGCCGTTTGTTTTTGGAGCAGGGTACGGGACCCGAACCCGCCGCCTGCTGCTTGGGAAGCAGCCGCTCTACCGGATGAGCTAACCCTGCAAGTTGCTCATTTATTGTAGCAAAGAGGGACGGGATTGTCAAGGGCCGGAGAATGTCAGTTTTTCTGGGCATCGGTCAGGTCCAGCACCGGCGTGAAGGGGTCGAACACAAGGCCGGTGATGCCGTCCGCCACCAGCAGACGCCTGTTCTGGCCCAGCAGCGGCACCACGGCGCAGCCTTCCAGCAGCTGGCGCTCACAATCGGCCAGCAGGGCACAGCGGGCGCTGCCGGTCTGCTGGGCACTCTCGGCCAGACGCTGAGAGTAGATGGGGTCGGACCAGCCGGTCAGGCCGCCGCCCTCGGCCGTGAACTGCTGCAGCATCTGGTATACGCTGCCGCCTTCGGCGCGGATGGGAGCCAGCGCAATGGTGTAGCTGCCCGCTGCAAGGCGTTTGTCGAACTCCTCCTGCGGAACCTCTTCCACCGAGAAGAAAAGGGAGCAGTCCTTCTGCCATGCGCCGTTGATCTGCTCGGCCAGTTCGGTCAGGCCGGCTTCCTTCGGCAGCAGGATGGTCACGCCGGAAAAATCCGAGCTGGCCATGCCCTGCCGTGCATTCAGGTACAATGTACGGGGGTCGGTGATGGTGGGCAGCGGGTTCCCGGCAGACTTGCGGTAATCGATGCCGTCCACGGAAAGGCCGGTGGGCACAAGACCCTCGGCAGCGGTGTACAGACCGGAAGAGGGCACATCCACATTCTCCCGGGCGATGCCGGCAAGCGCCTGCCGCAGTTCCTGATTGGCAAACACAGGATCTTCGGCGCTGTTGAACAGCAGTGCCCAGGTGGTGTCGGAGTAATCCACCGACTGCAGCGAGGTATCCTCGCCGGTGTCGTCCAGCGCGGCGGAGCATTTTTCGTCTGCAATGAGCTGGGCGGCGCTCTTGCCGGTGCTGCCGGTGTTCTGCACCAGACGCAGGCTGCCGATCATGGGGGAGGAGACATCCCGGCGCAGGAACAGGCCGCTGGCCGTCCAGTTGTAAAGATAGAAGCTGCCGCTGGAAAGGGTGGTCTTGGCGGTCAGGCCGTAGGTGCCGCGGGTGCTCTCAAAAAATGCTTCATCGCAGGGCATGGCACCGGGCAGGGTGAGCTTGGCAAGGAAGTTGTCGTCCTTTTCACTCAGGCGGAACACCAGCGTCAGCGGGCCGGCGGCCGAAACGCCCAGCGTGCTGGCATCGGCTGTGCCAGCCAGCACGGCAGCACTGTTCTCAAGGGCGGCAAACTCCACGGCATAAGGGGAATTTGTCTGCGGCTGGAATATGCGCCGGAATGCAAACACAAAGTCCTCGGCAGTGATGGTGTGATCCGTGGAAGCGCCCTTGACGGCTTTGTAGGTCAGGCCGTCCTTGATCTGAAAGGTGTAGGTCTTGCCATCGGAGGAGATCGTCCAGCTTTCGGACAGATCGGGCACGATCTCGCCATCCGCTTTTTTGCGGACAAGCCCGTTGTAAAGGTTCTCGCAGGCGATCACGTCCGGGGCAGCAGAAGCCACCTGCGGGTCGAGGTTTGCGGGGATGGTATCCACGAACCATGTAAAGCTTGGCGCACTGGAACTGCTGCCGCAGCCGGTGAGCGCAAGCAGGAACGCAGCAGCAAGCACTGCTGCGGTAATACGGAAGAACTGTTTCAAGGGGATGACCTCATTCTATGGTATTTGCGAAAAAAGGCTTTTTGTATACAAAAAGCACTCTGCTTCGACAAGTGTAGCAGAAACAGCGGCAAAATACAATTGCAGAATTGTGAATTTACCTTGCTTTTTGGGGCAAAAAGGGCGTTTTTCCGTTGCCAATTGCGGCTAAATGGACTATAATGGTACAGCGAAACATCTCTGCACCTATTTTGAGGTGCGTTCTGAATACGATATTATGGAGGAGGAACTGTTTTTATGCAGAAGGATCAGCAGAAACTGATTGAACTCATCAAAGGCAAAAAAGTGGCCTTCATTGGTGCCGGTGTCAGCCACAAGACCCTGATCAAGGAGTTTGTGGAGCTGGGTGCCCATGTGACCCTGTGCGACCAGAAAAAGAGCGTGGAGGACTTTGGCGATTACGCTGCAACCATCAAGGAGCTGGGCATCGACCTGAGCCTGGGCGAAAACTATCTGGATGGCTTCAAGGGTCAGGATATCATCATGCGCACCCCGGGCTTTGTGGGCTACTTTGAAAAGCCCCTGCAGGATGCCATGGCCGCAGGCACCATGGTCACCAGTGAGGTGGAGCTGTTCTTCGACTTCTGCCCCTGCGAGATCGTAGCCGTGACCGGCTCCGACGGCAAGACCACCACCACCACCCTGATCTCCAAGTTCTACGAGGCCGCAGGCCGCAAGGTGCATCTGGGCGGCAACATCGGCGCAGCTCTGCTGCCCATGCTGCCCGAGGTGGCTCCCGAGGATGTGGCTGTGGTGGAGCTTTCCAGCTTCCAGCTCATCAGCATGCATTCCAGCCCCAACATTGCCGTGGTGACCAATGTCACCCCCAACCATCTGGACCACCACAAGGACATGCAGGAGTACATTGATGCCAAGCGCAACATCCTGCTGTACCAGAAGCAGCCCTGCCGCGCTGTGCTGGGCTATGAGAATGAGATCAGCCGTTCCATGCAGTCCGACTGCAAGGGCAAGCAGGTGTGGTTCACCCGCCTGCACGATACCGACAACGGTGCCTTCCTGCGCAAGGAGGACAACATGCTCTGCATGGCCGAGGATGGCGTTGTGACCCCCTTCCTGGCCCAGAAGGACGTGAAGCTGCGCGGCCTGCACAACATTGAAAACCTGCTGGCTGCTGCCGCTGCCGTGTGGGGCGAGGTGCCCGTGGAAGCCATCCAGAAGGTGGGCAGCACCTTTACCGGTGTGGAGCACCGCATTGAGCCGGTGCGCACGCTGGACGGCGTGCTGTACTACAACGACTCCATCGGCACCAGCCCGACGCGCACCATTGCCGGTCTGCGCAGCTTTAACCAGAAGGTCATTCTGATCGCTGGCGGCTACGACAAGCACATTCCCTATGAGCCGCTGGCATCGGAAGTGGTGGCCCACGTGAAGAACCTTGTGCTGATGGGTGCCACCGGCCCCCGCATCGAAAAGGCTGTGCGCGAGGACCCGAACTTCAACGAAGCAGAGCTGCCCATCCAGCACGCCGACAATATGCAGCACGCTGTGGAGCTGGCCCGTGCCTGCGCAAAGCCCGGTGACATCATCATCCTGTCCCCGGCCAGCGCATCGTTTGACCTGTACCCCAACTTTGAGGTGCGCGGCCGCGAGTTCAAGAAGATCGTCAACGAGCTGAAGTGATCGCGCAGGTCAGCACAAAAGCCCACCGCGCCCGCTTTTTAAATGCCTGCGGGGGGAAATGGGTGCTGGGGGCGACCCTGCCGCTGAATCTTGCCCTTTTTAGCAAAAGCCAGCCGTGGCGATTCTACGCAGGACCTACACTGGCGCTGGAACTCAGCGGCAGCACCGCATGGGCAGCAGGGCACGCAAACCCGGAAGAGATGGCCAGCTTTCTGGCTTTCTGCGGGTGTGAGAGCATCATTTTAGACGAAAACGAATGCCCACCGCCTGCCGGGTGGTGCAAAGCTGAAACGCTGACTGTATTCGGCCTTGCACCCGGCAAGGCTCTGCCGCTGCCCGCTGCAGACGAGACGCTCTGGGCCGGACTGACCCTTGACAGAGAACCCTCTGCCATGGATGTGGCACGGGCGCTCTACCCGGCGGATACGGCAAAGCAGGATGACTTTTACTCCGAGCTTTGCACAAAGCGCACCCGCGGCAAAGCCCTTGTGTGGGCGCTGCGGCAGGGAAGTGAAACGATCTGCACGGTAGGGGCCTATGCCCTTGCGAACAGGCAGGCCTACATGGCCTGCGGGCAGACAGCCCAGCCTTTGCGGGGCAAGGGCATCGGCGGGCGGCTCATTGTGCAGATGGCGAACGAGCTTGCCGCCAAGGGGGAGCACCCGGTGTTTCTCTGCAGCCCGGAGCGGGTGCACTTTTATACCCGGCTTGGCTTTGAAAAGCTGGGGGAATATGCAAGATATGAACAAACTCCTTCAGTCAAAACCTGACGGTTTTGCCAGCTCCCTCAATGAGGGAGCCTTTGGCAGGACGGAAAAGCTTTCTGCATAAGTGAAACGTTCTGGTTTCGTCAGGAGCTCCCTCCCTGAGGGAGCTGGCGCACGAAGTGCGGCTGAAGGAGTCATTCCGACAGAAAGCCTGCGCTCTATAAAATCTATAAAATTAAGGAACCATTATAATGTCAATGCTGAACCACTTTTTCAATTACAAACCCGAAGTTCTGGCGCTGGACGAAAAGGCTATGGAGCTGTGCCAGCCCTACTTCCGCCATATGGAGGAGATCCGCGATTTTAACCAGCTCAAAATGCTGAAAGCCTTTGCGGATACCCAGATGTCCTCCACCGATATGCTGGGCACCACCGGCTACGGCCTGTGGGATACCGGCCGCGCAAAGCTGGAGCAGATCTTTGCCGAGGTGATGGGCGCAGAGGACGCCCTCGTGCGCAGCCAGTTCCAGAGCGGCACCCACACGCTGGCTGTGGCGCTGTTCGGCCTGCTGCGGGCAGGGGACACCCTGCTGGCTGCCACCGGCCGTCCCTACGATACGCTGGAAGGCGTGATCGGTCTGGACGGCAAGGGCAGGGGCACCGGCACCCTGATGGATTACGGCATCCGGTACGATGAAGCTCCGCTGAAAGCCGACTTCACCCCGGATTATGACCTGATCGCCCAAAAGGCCCCCGGTGCAAAGGTGTGCCACATCCAGCGCAGCCGCGGCTATCTGCAGCGCAATGCCTTTGATCTGGAAACGATCCGAAAAATTGCGGATACCGCCCGCGCCGCAAACCCGGACATCATTATTTTTGTGGATAACTGCTACGGCGAGTTCACCCAGACGCAGGAACCCTGTCAGATGGGCGCAGACCTTGTGGTGGGCAGCCTGATCAAGAACCCCGGCGGCGGCATCGCTCCCACCGGCGGCTACATTGCGGGCCGCAAAGACCTTGTGGAGCTGTGCGCTTACCGCCTGAATGCGCCCGGTCTCGGCAAGGATCTGGGCTGCACGCTGGAAACGCCCCGTGATATGTATCTGGGCTTCTACTACGCGCCCGGCGTGGTGTGCGAGGCCATCAAGACCGCCATTTACGCCCAGTGTATGCTGGAGCTGCTGGGCAAGAATCCAGTGCCGCGCTACTGCGACGACCACAACGATATCGTCACCTGCTTTGATGCAGGCACTGCGGATGCGCTCATCGGCTTCTGTCAGGGTATTCAGGCTGCAAGTCCCGTGGACAGCTATGCCGCCCCGGAACCTTCTCCGGAGCCGGGCTATACCGACGAGGTGGTCATGGCAAGCGGCAGCTTTACACAGGGCAGCACCATCGAGCTTTCCTGCGACGGCCCGCTGCGTGAGCCGTACACCTGCTACCTGCAGGGCGGTCTGAACTTTGCTGCCAGCCGTGCAGGCGTGCTGCTGGCCATCCAGAAGGCTTATTTTAAGGGCTGAAAAGGGGAGAGCGCATGCCTGTTTTAAGTGACCGTGTGGGTACCTTCACGGATTCTGTTATCCGCCGCATGACCCGCATCAACAATCAGTACGACTCCATCAACCTTTCGCAGGGCTTCCCGGATTTTGACCCGCCGAAGCAGTTGCTGGACGCTCTGGCCGAAACGGCTTACAAAGGCCCGCACCAGTACGCTGTGACCTTTGGCGCGCAAAACTTCCGCGAGGCGCTGGCAAAAAAGACCAGCCCTGCCCTGCACCACGAAGTAGACCCCAACACCGAGATCTGCGTGACCTGCGGCGGCACTGAGGCCATGATGGCCGCCATGATGACCATCTGCAACCCCGGCGACAAGGTGATGATCTTCTCACCGTTCTACGAGAACTACGGTGCCGATGCCATTCTTTCGGGCGCGGAACCCATCTATATCCCGCTGGTGCCGCCCACCTATGAGTTTGACATCAGCCTGATCGAAAAGGGCTTTGCCGAGGGTGCCAAGGCGCTGATCCTGTGCAACCCCTCCAATCCCTGCGGCAAGGTGTTCCGCCGCGACGAGCTGGAAGCCATTGCAAAGCTGGCCATCCAATACGATGCCTTTGTGGTGACGGATGAGGTGTACGAGCATATCATTTATGCGCCGGCAGAGCATATCTGCATGGCAAGCCTGCCCGGCATGTTTGAGCACACCATCACCTGCAACTCGCTCTCCAAGACTTACTCCATCACGGGCTGGCGTCTGGGCTATCTGATCGGACCCGCAGAGGTCATTGAGGGCGCGCGCAAGGTGCACGACTTCCTCACTGTGGGTGCGGCTGCACCCCTGCAGGAGGCCGCTGTGGCCGGTTTGGAGATGCCCGCCAGCTATTACGAAGAGCTGCAGGCCCTTTACACCGAAAAACGCGATCATTTTCTGGCCGGACTGGACCGTGTGGGGCTGAAGCACAATGTTCCGCAGGGCACCTATTTTGTGATGATCGATATTTCCGATTTTCTGGCGCTGCCCCAGTTCAAGGGCTGGACCGACCTGCAGTTCTGTGAGTGGATGATCCGGGAAGTGGGCGTGGCCGCTGTGCCTGGCTCCAGCTTCTTCCGGGAGCCGGTGAACCACCTGATCCGGATGCACTTTGCCCGCGGCACCGATGTGCTGGACGAAGCCGTCCGCCGGCTGGAAAAGCTGCAGGCTTTACTGAAATAAAAGCAAAACAAAAAACAACAGCGCCGCAGGAAGTTTCCTGCGGCGCTGTCTCTTTCCCGATACTCTATACACGATTCATCACACGGCGTGGCGCTGCACGGTGGGCATGGGCTCCACAAGAGCGGGATGCATCCCCTCGCGGTAGTCCAGGTCGCCCTGATCCATACCGCGCAGCAAGACCTCGGCGGTGGCAATGTTGGTGGCAATGGGTACGCTGTGCATATCGCACAGGCGGAGCAGATTCTGCTCGGTGATGCTGGCGGCATCCGCTTTCAGCGGGTCACGGAAGAACAACACCAGATCCACTTCGTCGCACGCAATGCGGGAAGTAATCTGCTGCACACCGCCCAAGCGCCCGGAGAGATAACAGTGCACGGGCAGGCCGGTAGTCTGCGCCAGCATCCGTCCGGTGGTGCCGGTAGCAATGACTGTGTTTTTGGACAAAATGGCGCTGTAAGCAGTGCAGAACTGCAGTGCAAGCTCTTTGCGGGAATCGTGTGCAAGAATGGCGATCGTCATATTGCTCTCTCCTTTGTTCCAAGTATAGTGTTGTGTGTGACGAACAACTTTCTCATTGGAAAGTGAAATGAAGTGAAATCGTTATCAAGTTTTCCAATATAGTTTTACCGCATCGAAATAGGGGTTGTCAAGGGGGACCTTGTACTTTTTACAAAACAAAATGGAGAAAGTAAGACTATTACTTTGTAAGAATTGGAGAAAACTGGGATACAATCATCTATATCAGTGAGCGAACAGGAAAGGCAGATTGAAAACATAATTCAGCTTTTGTCTTTACTGAAAGAACATTTCATGGGAATAAAACAAAAATACAGGCTGGCGCAAATCGCACCAGCCTGTTTCGGAAAAAGCTTTTCAGTTTCGTTTCTAAATTATGAATATTATGGAGAAAACGCTCACTCCCGATTTCCGCACTGGAAAGGTAGGTTCAGCGGGCTTTAGCGGATCTGACCATTGCCGTGGATGATATACTTGTAGCTGCACAGCTCGGCCAGTCCCATGGGGCCGCGGGCGTGGAGTTTCTGGGTGGAAATGCCCATTTCACACCCAAGGCCGAATTCACCGCCATCTGTAAAGCGAGTGGAACAGTTCACATACACGGCGGCGCTGTCCACTGCGGCAGTGAACAGGTCGGCATGGGCCTGTGTCTGGGTCAGGATGGCCTCGCTGTGGCCGGTGGAGTGCTCAGCAATATGCCCGATGGCCTCCTCTACGCTGTCCACGACCTTGACCGCGAGGATGTAGTCCAGAAATTCGGTGTCAAAGTCTTTTTCGCCGGCAGGCGTGCCAGCGATGATGGCGGCGGCGCGCTTATCAAGACGAAGCTCTACCGGATGCAGACCCTTTGCAATGCGGTCCGGGCCAAGCCGCTGGGCCAGACGGGGAAGGAACTCCCCGGCAATGGCAGAGTGCACAAGGCACACTTCCTCGGCGTTGCAGACGCTGGGGCGGCTGGCTTTTGCGTTCTCGATGATGTCCAGAGCTTTGTCCAGATCGGCGGTGTCGTCTACGTACACATGGCAGATGCCGGTGCCGGTCTGGATGCAGGGGACCTTGGCGTTCTGAACGCAGGCACGGATCAGCCCGGCACCGCCGCGCGGGATCAGCAGATCCACATAGCCTACAGCGGTCATCAGAGCGTTGGCAGAAGCGTGGGTAGTGTCCTCAATCAGGCAGACCGCTGTCTCGGGCAGACCGGCCTTTTTCAGGCCCTGCCGCAGAACGGTGACGATGGCGTTGGCACTGCGCCAGGCCTCCTTGCCGCAGCGCAGGATACAGGCATTGCCGCTCTTGATGGCAAGGGCAGCGGCATCGCTGGTCACATTGGGGCGGCTCTCGTAGATAATGGCGATCACGCCCATGGGCACAGCCGTCTTTTCAATGACAAGCCCGTTGGGGCGCTCCACCCGGTTCAGCACCCGGCCCACCGGGTCGGGCAGAGCGGCAACCTCGCGGATGCCCTGCGCCATGGCTTCAATGCGCGGTGCGGTCAGGGCCAAACGATCCAGCATCACATCGCTGATGTGCCCCTTGGCCGCAGCCATATCCTCGGCATTGGCAGCAAGGATGGCCGCCTGATCGTCTGCGCTGCACAGCGCATCTGCCATGCCCAGCAGGGCCGCGTTGCGGGCGGTGTTATCGGCCAGCGCAAGGGCACTTTTGGCGCTGCGGGCGGCTTCCAGAATTTCCTGTGTGGTCATGTGTTCAGTCCTCCTTGCGGGCCGCAAAGCGGGTGCCTGCGGATCTGCCTGCGGCAATGTCGTACAAAAGCTCCGGGTGTGCACCGTTGGCAATGACCATATCGGCACCGCTGCTCGTTACCATGCGGGCAGCGCGCAGCTTGGTGGCCATGCCGCCGGTGCCAAGGGCCGAACCGGCACCATCGGCCAGAGCCATCACCTCGGGGGTGATCTCCTCCACCAGCGGGATGAGCTTTGCATCCGTGTGGGTGTGGGGATTGGCGGTGTACAGGCCGTCGATGTCACTCAGCAGCACCAGCATGTCAGCCTTGGCGCAGCAGGCCACGATGGCCGCCAGCGTGTCGTTGTCGCCAATGGAGGTGATCTCATCGGTGGCAACGGTGTCGTTTTCGTTGATGATGGGCAGGGCACCCAGCTCCAGCAGGCGGGACAGGGTGTTCTGAAAGTTCACGCGGCGTTCGGTGTGCTCCACGTCCACGCCGGTGAGCAGGATCTGCGCCACGGTGTGATTGTAGGCGTTGAACAGCCGGTCGTAGGTGTACATCAGCTCACACTGGCCCACAGCGGCGCAGGCCTGCTTGGTGGTGGTGTCCTTTGGGCGGGTTGGCAGTGAGAGCTTGCCCACGCCCATGCCAATGGCACCGGAGGACACCAGAATGACCTCATGGCCCTCGTTTTTCAGGTCGCTGAGCACCTTGACCAGCTGTTCCGTGTGGCGGATGTTCAGCCGTCCGGTGGCGTATGCCAGAGTAGAAGTGCCTACTTTTACAACGATGCGCATGATATCCTTAACCCTTTCCCATTTCCTTTGTCTTATTGTACGAGGCGATCACGGCATCCATCACCGCACCGCGCAGGCCGTGCTCTTCCAGCACGCGCACGCCCTGAATGGTGCTGCCGCCGGGGCTGCACACAGCATCCTTGAGTTCGCCGGGATGCTTTCCGCTTTCCAGCACCAGCTTTGCGCTGCCCAGAACCATCTGCGCGGCATATTCCTGCGCTTTGGCGCGGGGCAGGCCGCAGGCCACGCCGCCGTCGGCCAGAGCCTCAATAAACTGGTACACCCATGCCGGGCCGCAGCCGGAAACGCAGCTGGCGGCATCGATCAGACTTTCCGGCACGGCATCCAGACGGCCCGCAGGAGCCATGATCCTGAGGAAGGCTTCTTCTTCCTCAGCGGTGACATTGCTGGAACAGTACTGGATCATACCCTCGCCCACCGAAGCCGGGGTGTTGGGCATGATGCGGATCACAGGAAAGTCCTCACCGGCCATCTCCTGAATACGGGCGATCGAAAGGCCCGCTGCCATGCTGCACAGCACAAAACGGCTGGGGCGCTCGTCAAAGGTGAACTTGAGCGGCTGGAGCAGAGCTTCCATCATCTGGGGCTTTACCGCCAGAAAAATCAGGTCGCAGTCACCGGCCACCTCGGCATTGGTGGCTGTTTTGCAGCCCAGTTCTTTGGCCAGTGCCTGTGCCTTGGCCGCAGTGCGGTTTGCCAGAAAAACTTTCTTAGGGTCAACAGCTTTGCAAACGGCACGGGCGATGGCTCCACCCATGTTGCCGCAGCCCAGAAAACCAATGGTATCCATCATAGTTTGTACCCTCCCTCAAAACGGCACTTCAATCACAGCCGTCTGCTCCCATTCTAAGCGTAGAGGAATATAAAATCAAGGGCCTTTTCCGCTTTTTTGCCGGAAGAAGCCGCTTTTGCAGGCATTGCGCACCGCCGGAAGGGGTTTGGGAGGGCTGAGAAACGGCTTTTGAAACGAGAAACTGCCGGAGTGAAAACGCAGGAAGTCGTTCTTTGTTTACAAAATGGACAGAATCAATGCTTGCAATCGGGACGGCTTTTGCGGTATTATAATGTACGAAGCTGCCAATCACCGTACGCAGCGGGAAAAATTTCTACGGTCGGGAAAGGAAGGTTTTTGTGTCACAAACAACGAAGCGGGCACTGGAAGCATCGCTGAAAAAGTTGCTGCTGGAAAAGCCCCTCAATAAAATCACAATCAACGATATCACCGAGGACTGCGGCGTGAACCGCATGACCTTCTACTACCACTTTAAGGATATTTACGATCTGGTGGACTGGATCCTGATGGAAGATGCGGCCAAGACGATGGAAGGCCGCCAGAGCTTTGATACATGGACCGAAGCATTTCTGGACATCCTGCACCAGATCCGGGATAACAAAGCACTGGTACTGAACGTATACCGCTCTGTGGGTCGTGAACAGGTGGAGCAGTATCTGTACAAACTTCTGGACTCCATGCTGAAGGAATTTGCGGATCGCGAATGCCGCGACATCACCGTGCAGGACGATGACAAGCAGTTTGTGGTGGATTTTTACAAATATGCGCTGGTGGGCGTGGTGCTGGAATGGATCCGCCGGGATATGAAGACCGAGCCCGCTGTGATGGTAGAACGTATGGGACGGATGCTGCAGGGCGATCTGCGCCGCGCGTTATGCCGCCTTGCCAGCAATAAGATCCATCTGGAACAGGACGGTTGAACCGGAAGAACGACAAAATTTTATCATAATCTGCGCCGTGATGGGTTTTCTATCACGGCGCTTTTTCTGTTTATGGCAACTTGTGGGATAGAGTGGTAGAGTAATGGCATAGAAATAGAAAAAGAGATTTCCGAAAAATACCGTTTGGAGGAAAAGGATAATGAATACTTCTGTTGAGAGCCTGACTCATAAAATGCAGCGTGCTGCCGTTGGTAAAATGGTGGACGTGGTGCTTTCTCATGCCGATAAAGATCGTCAGAAAACCGTGGGACAGCTGGTGGATGTTGCAAAGCAGTTCTATGGCAGTTCGTTCAGCGCTGAAGCCTACGAACACGCCAGACAGACCCTGACCGACCCCGACAGCAAGTGGTCCAAGCTCATCAACTGTGTGCTGGATCAGACCGACCCCAACGTGGCCCGCACCATGGCGCTGAATCTGGGCTACGAGGCTTTCTTCCGCGGCACCAAGACCATCCGCGAGAACCGCGTGAAGTATCAGTGCAACATCCCCTGGCTGATCCTGTTCGACCCCACTTCCGCCTGCAACATGCATTGCGTGGGCTGCTGGGCTGGCGAGTATGGCAACAAGAACAACCTCAGCTTTGAGGATATGGACAAGATCGTTACCGAGGGCAAGGAGCTGGGCGTGTACCTGTACATGCTGACCGGCGGCGAGCCGCTGGTGCGTAAGGCTGATATCCTGAAGCTGGCCGAGAAGCACAACGATGTGCAGTTTGCCATCTACACCAACTCCACCCTCATCGATGAGCCGTTCTGCAAAGAGGTGGTGCGTCTGGGCAACATTGCCTTCATGCTGTCCATCGAGGGCACCCCGGAGACCAACGATGCCCGCCGCGGTGAGGGGCACTATGCCGCTGTTATGCATGCTATGGATCTGCTCAAGGAGCACGGCATCGTGTTCGGCACGTCCATCTGCTACACCCGCGATAATATCGAAGCTGTCACCAACGATGAGTTCATGCGTTTCCTGTGCGAGAAGGGTGCACACTTCGGCTTCTACTTCCACTACATGCCCGTGGGCAACGAGGCAGCACCGGAACTGATGCCTACCCCGGAGCAGCGCAAATATATGATCGACCGCATCCGCTATCTGCGCTCGGAAGAGTGTGATATCCCGTTCTACCCGATGGATTTCCAGAACGATGGCGAGTTCGTGGGCGGCTGTATTGCCGGCGGACGCAACTACTTCCACATCAACTCTGCCGGTGACGCAGAGCCGTGCGTGTTCATCCACTACTCCAATGCCAATATCCACGACCAGAGCATTCTGGAAATTCTGCACAGCCCGCTGTTCATGGCTTATCACAACGGCCAGCCCTTCAACAAGAACCATCTGCGTCCCTGCCCGATGCTGGAAAACCCCGAACTGCTGCAGAAGATGGTGCACGAGACCGGTGCCCACAGCACCGACCTGCAGTCGCCGGAGAGCGTGGAGCACCTGTGCGAGAAGTGCAAGAACTATGCAGCCAACTGGCAGCCCACGGCGGACGAGATCTGGTCCCACACCAAGATCCGCGAGAGCCGCTACGAGAACTACAAGGACTGGAAGCCCTCGCAGCCCATTGAAAAGTAACGAAGGCAGACATCATAATGCAAACAAAGCCCAGACGTTCCATTGAAGTGCGCTCCGTCAAGTAGACAGAGAAATAATATAAGTTTTTGTTCGCCGTTTCCACAAGGAAACGGCGAATTTTTTGTGCAAAAGTGATGGTTCTTTCTTGATATAAAAATACCCCCAGAGTACGCAGAGTTTTTGTTTTACTCTGTCTACTCTAGGGGGAGCATATCACACTCAGAGAGGGTCTTACTGTTTCATGAAAGAGTGGTTTTGAAAATTACCAGAACCAGTAGCGCTTTTTCAGCACAACATATGCAATGCCGATCAGAACCACTACAACACCACCGGCAATGAAGAAGGTCCAGTTGATATTGGCAAATTTCAGGTTCTGGTTGGTCAGCAGATAACGGCCTGCAGTATCGGCAGTGATGATGCCGTCGGTGTAGCTGTTCAGATACTGCCACTTGTTGGAGACGGTGTTGTACAGATACAGGCGGGTATAGGTGCTCACATCCAGATCGATGCGCACCGAGCAGGGAAGAGCCTTGCCCTTGTCCAGCTCAAACTCGATGCCCTGATCGGACTCAGTCAGGATGAGCATGGTGTCCAGCTCACTGGTGGTGCTCTTGACACCGCTGCCTGCAATCTGCATGGTGTAGCCATCGCCCACCACGCACAGGGTCTTGCCGGTGGTACGCAGCGCATTGAGGATATCACCGGTCACGGTAGGCACCTCGGCCTGTGTGAAAACGATCTCGTTGTCCTCACTGTCCTGAATGGCCTGCACAACGGGATCGATCTCGATGGGAGCATCGTTATCCGGTTCGGTGGAGCTGCTGTCCGAAGAATTATCGGAAGAAGATGCAGCCGAACGGTTGACGATGACCGTGACCATGGCGGATGCAGTGCCGTTGGAAACGGTAATGGAAGTAGCGCCGGTGCCCACAGCCGTGATCACGCCGCTGGGGCTGACCGTGGCAATGTTGCTGTTGGCGGACTTATAGGTGAACTTCTGGGAAGCGGAAGAAGGCTTGACATTGGCGGTCAGGGTGCGGGTGGCACCGGGCTTGAGCACAACGTAGGAAGGATTCACCGTGACGACCTGACCGCTGTTGGAAGAACCAGTGCTGGCGGTGCCGGTGCTGGAGTTGGGAATACTCATGACCGTGACATTGGTGGTAGCAGTCACCGAACCGCAGGTAGCGGTAATGGTGGCGGTGCCGGGGGCAATGCCGGTAACACGGCCGAAATTGTTCACCGTGGCGACCTTCTCATTGGAAGAGGTCAGGGCGACGGTGGCATAGTTGGAAGCCGAAGTAGGCCGCACCTGCAGCTGTGCCGAGACCGAGTTGCCAACATAGATGGTGTTGGAGGAAAGGGAAAGGTCCATCTCGGTAACGATCATGGAAGAATCCATGGAGACAACGATGGTGTAGGCACAGATCTGGTTGCCTGCGGCAGCGGTGATGCGGGTGGTGCCTACGCCCACAGCCTGCACGACACCGGAGTTGCTCACAGTCAGAATGGAAGTATCGTCCGAGATAAAGACAACCGAGTCGGTAGAGTTGCGCGGACGCACCACAGGAGACAGCTGCTGAGAGGAACCCAGCAGCATGTTGGCGGTATAGCTGCCGGCCTCAATGCTTTCGGCAGGCACGTCCTGATCCCACGGCATGGCAACGCCGCTCAGGGCAAGGCCGGAGACAGGGCTTGCTGCGGCCGCAGACACAGCTGTGCCGCAGGCCAGCAGGCAGAGCGCTGCCGCACAGACGGCCAGTTTTTTTGCGGTTGATTTCATAGTAAGTGTACCTCTTTGGGTGATATAACGGCGGCTGGCAGTCAGCACAGCTCCGGTTTAGCGGAACAGAACGCCCAGGGCTTCCATTGCGTACTCGAAATAGGTGACCTGATCGTACTCCACGCGGGCAGTAACGCTCATGCCGTTGGAAAGATCCACCTTGTCGCCGCTGCGGCTCACCACATAAGTGGCATCGGGCTTAATGGTCATCTTATAGTAGGAAGCGTTGGAGCTGGCCGTCACGTCACTGTCAATGGCCGTTACAGTGCCGGTCAGGGTGCCATAGGAATACTCCGAAAGGCCGGTAATGGCAATCTTGCACGGGTCACCCACATGAAGCAGCGGGCGGTCATTCACGGTGACCATGGCAACGATCTCCAGATCGTCGTTCTCGCTGGCAACAGTGGCCAGCGGGGAGCCTGCGCTCAGCACCATGCCCTCTTTGTAAGGAGTATCCATGTGGATCACACCGGAGGTGGGGGCGTAGATGTAGTAATCGTTGGCACCGGTGTTCAAGGCATCGAGCTGAGCCTGAACGTTGTCCACGTTGCTCTGTGCGCTGGTAATGCTCTGGGAGATGGACTGCATGGTGGAGTAGTACAGAGCTTCTACTTCGCTCTGGCTCTGCTCCATCATGGTCTTGATCTGAGCATCGGAGTAACCGGCAGCCTGATAGGCCGTGGCATCAAAGGTCTTCTGGGAGACCTGGCTCTTGTAGGTCTCGTACTGATAGTAGTAGGGCTGATCTTCGGGGTTTGTCTCGCTGAAGTAGTTGGTATCATCCTGCACGCACTGCAGCAGCTTGTTGTACTGGTCCAGCTGGGTCTGGTAGATCTTGAGCTGGCTTTCCAGATTATCCTGCTGCATGTCGATATCCGTGCTCTTGATGTGGGCCACAAGGTCGCCCTCGTTCACATAGCTGCCCTCCGAAATATACATCTCGGTAATGGAGCCGGAATAACTGGACATGATATAGGTTTTATTGCTGGCCTGCACGGTGCCTGCGTTCTGGCTGACATAAATGCGGTTGGTATGGGTGCTCCACACCACCAGAAACAGCATGAAGATGCCCACCAGAATGACAAAAGCGTAGCCATAAGGTGGCAGCTTTTTTTCCATCATGATGCGGCGGTCCTGCAGATCCGAAAGGTTCTGAACTTTAATCGTCATAATTACTTGGTCTCCATAAAGACATCGACCACGGCATCATCCTCATCCTGATTGACATAGATGGTATAGGAGGTGCCGGTCAGTTTCTGCTCATTCTCAAAAGCGTGGACCTGCAGCTTGTAGGAAGCCAGCTGGCTTTCGGGCATGGGGCCGGTGTAGTGGGCATACAGGCAGTTCTTCACGCGCAGAATAGCATCCATATGGTAGTCCTGCTCCATCTGGCCGATGAACTGGGTAGCCTGCTGCATCATGTACAGGTGCATCTGACGATCCTCACCAACCACCATGGCCTGCACAATGGGGCCAATGGGCTGTGCGTTGTTGCTCTTGATAAAATTGTGCATCTGGGTCAGCACCACGGGCAGACTGGCCATCTCTTCCGGATGGATCTCACGGGAGAGCACATTGGTGAGCTTCAGGGTCTTGTTCTCGGCTACTTTGATCTCTTTCATGTTGAATACCTCGGTTCCTTTTCAGATTTACCTCAGAAGAGGCAGTAATAGACAATCGAGAAAGGGGAGAAAACCGCTGCAGAGAGCAGTTTCCTCTCCGCTCCCGATCGCCTACTACTTATAAAAGTAATAGGGATCTTGCAAATAAAATGTGCCCGGAGGCGTTTTGCCTCCGGGCACACCATAGTGAGGCATAGTTACCTGAGCAGGCGGGGCCTGTTCAGGATAACACCATCTACTTCTACTAAACAGAAAGTCTTTCTAGCTCTTTTTTATCTGACACAGCAAAACTATGTCAAATCAAGCTATCCATCATGAATGACTCCCTTTCATATGTAACCGGGTACGCACCCGGCTGCAACACATCAATAGGTGATCGACTCACCGTCGTCATCCTCTTCCACCACGGCCTGCATGACAGATTGCTTGGGCTCTGCCTTTTTGCTGCGGTAGATACCCTGCTGCATGTTCCACAGCTCGTAGTACTTGCCTTCCTTGGCAAGCAGCTCATCGTGCGTGCCGCGTTCCACGATCTTGCCGTGATCCATCACAAGGATCAGATCACAGTCACGAACGGTGGACAGGCGGTGAGCTACGATCAGCATGGAACGATCTGCAAGCTGATCGTAGATCATGTTGAAGATCAGATTTTCCGTAGCAAAGTCCAGATTACTGGTGGATTCATCCAGAATGTAGAGGTTGGAATCTTTCAGGAAAGCGCGTGCCAGCGCAATGCGCTGCTTTTCACCGCCGGACAGGCCGTTGCCTGCTTCTTCCAGATAGGTGTTATACTGCAGGGGCAGATGACGGATAAAGTCGTGAGCATCTGCCTTCTTGGCAGCTTCCTTAACTTCGTCCATCGTAGCGTCCATACGGGAAACACGGATGTTATCATAAATGGTCTTGCTGAACAGCTCAACGTTCTGCGGCACATAAGAAATTGCGCGGCGGACAGAATCATTGGTGTATTCAGCCAGATTCACACCGTTCAAGTCGATCTCGCCATCTTCCGGCTCATAATACTTGAGCAGAAGCTTGGTGATCGTGGATTTGCCGCTGCCGCTGCTGCCCACCAGCGCGACCTTTTTACCGGCCGGAATGGTAAAGCTGATGTGATCCAGTGCAGGGGCACGGTTGCCATAACGGAAAGTGACATCCTTGAACTCGATATCGCCCTCCACCTTGTCCAGATCGGTGCGGTCTTCGTCGCCGACCGTCTCGGAGGGATAATCCATGATCTCGCCCAGACGCTTCATGGAAATGCTGGCCTCCTGAATCTGCATCTGCAGACCGATCAGGTTGCTCAGCGGGGAAGTAAAGTAAGAGGACAGCGTGCTGAAGGCCATGAATCCGCCCAGTGTCATCTCCCCCTTCAGAACCTGACTGATACCCACATAGGTGGTCAGCATGCTGAAACCGGTGGAAATGAAGGAGGAAATCAGGCCCTGCGTGGTGCTGATCTTGCTGGAGCGCAGGCTGATCTTCAGGCTCTTGATGTACTCACGCTCGAGGTTCTCCATTTCGGTATCCTCGTTGGCGTTGCACTTGACCGTCTCAATGCCGCGCAGGCTTTCGATCATCTGGCTGTTCAGTGCAGCGGACTGCACCATGGTCTCTTCGTTGATCTTTTTGTAAGGCTGCTTGTAGATCAGCACCAGCAGAATGCTGACCAGAGCCATGAACAGCGAGATCGAGAAGAGCATCGCATTCATGCGGAACAGGATGATACCGGTGATAATGGCCATCGAGATATCCATGATCAGGCTCAGCGCAATGCTGGTAAAGATGGATTTGATGGTGTTTGCATCCGAATAACGGGTGGTGATATCACCAGTCTTGCGGGTGGCAAAGAACTTCATGGGCAGACGGAAGATATGCCCGAAGTAACCCAGCATCAGCGGAATATCGATCTTGATGGATAGGTGGATCAGAACCCACTGCCGGACAAAGCCCACCAGCGTATTGGTGATGCTGACCATGCTGAACACAAGGATCAGCGTGACCAGCAGATTGTCTAGGCCATATGGCAAGACCTCGTCCATCAGGATCTTGTTGAACATGGAGGAGGCAATGCCCAGAATCGTAACGATCAGAGAACTCAGGATCGCATAGGCAAAGAGCTTTTTCTGGGGCAGCAACAGGTCGACGTAACGCTTGAACATGCCGCCCTTTTCGATCTTACCGCCCTTGAACTCCGAGGTGGGGTTCATCAGCAGCAGAACACCGGTAAAGTTCTTGTAGAACTCATCCAGAGAGATCTTTTTCAGCTCGCTGCCGGGGTCGCCAATCACGACATAATCCTTGCACTTGTGTTTTTTGCCGTTCTTCTCATCTTCCTTGGCGGCTTCGGCTTCTTTCAGCATGTGCCGACGACGCTCACCGTCGTCTTTGATGGTGGTCTTTTTGAAGACGACCACAAAGTGGGCCAGACCCTGATCGGTGATGACTTGCGCAATGCAGGGCAGCGAGAAATCGCTGAGGAAATTTTCACGGTCTACGCGAACCGCTGCAGTGGTGAAACCCAACTCATTAGCGGCTTTCTGCAAACCAACAAGGTTCGTGCCTTTCAGGTCGGTACCCATCATATCGCGCAGGCGGGTGATGGTAACTTCCTTTTTGTAATGGAGGCACACCATTGCGAGGCAGGCAGCCGCACAGTCAGTGGTGTCGTGCTGCCGGACATAGGTATAACGCATAGATGCTTCCTTTGATCATATACAAATTTATTCAAACAGCGGCAGGCGTTTTGAAGAAGCGGCCTGCCGCAGATCTGACAACGTGAAAAGAGCCGGAGCCTGAAACAACAGCACAGAGACCGGTGCTTTGTCCTGTCCTGCGGAGAACCATGACAAAACACCGGTCGGCTGCTATCAAAAGAAGGGAGCACCTACCCTTTGATCTGTGTGCCGGACTTTGGAAAAACAGATACAAATTCCCAAAGCTTATAAGCAGTATACCACAATGTGACATCTTCTTCAAGTAGTCAAATTTTAAGAAATCATTATGCTTGATGCTTTTTTCGCATGGATGCTGTGTTTTTGGGACAGAGAAGCCCAAAAACAGAGGAGAAACACGACTGCATGGCTGTACAGAAAAAGGGTGTAGTATGGGACAAACAAAAAAGGCAATGTTCTGTGGAACATTGCCTTTTTTTCTGGCGCCTCTTGCCTGACTCGAACAGGCGACACCCTGATTAACAGTCAGGTGCTCTAACCGACTGAGCTAAAGAGGCAGATCACATTTGTGACTGCGAGAGATATTATACCGCATAAGAATGCCTTTTGCAAGCCTTTTTTTAAAAAATGAATCATTTTTGGCAAAATAAAACCGTCCTGCAGCGTTTTGAAACGCTGCAGGACGGTAAAGTACATATTATAAAAGAAGGAAAGGCTTATTTCAGCTTGCTCTTGGCCTTCATGCGCTGCTCGTGGTTCAGGATCTGCTTGCGGATGCGCAGATTTTCAGGAGTGACCTCCAGCAGCTCGTCCTGTGCAAGGAATTCCAGGCAGCCTTCCAGGCTGAGCTTGCTAATGGGGATCAGGCGCAGAGCATCATCGGAGCCGGATGCACGGGTGTTGGTCAGGTGCTTGGTCTTGCAGACGTTGACATCCACGTCCTCGCCGGAAGCGGTGTAGCCAATGACCATGCCCTCGTAGACCTTTTCACCAGCGCCCACCAGAAGGGTGCCACGCTGCTGAGCATTGAACAGACCGTAGGTGACAGCCTCGCCGGTCTCAAAGCTGACCAGAGAACCGGTGGAGCGGTTGGCAATCATGCCAGCCCAGACATCGTAACCGTCGAAGATCTGGTTGATGATGCCTTCGCCATGGGTATCGGTCAGGAACTGGTTGCGGTAGCCGAACAGGCCGCGGCTGGGCATACGGAACTCCAGACGCACACGGTCGGTGCCCAGAGATTCCATCTGCTGCAGGATAGCCTTGCGCTGGCCCAGACCGGTCATGACAGCGCCCTGATACTGGGTGGGCACATCGATGACGACATGCTCCATAGGCTCATAGGTCTTGCCGTCGATGACCTTGGTCAGAACGTGCGGGGGAGAGACCTGCAGCTCATAACCTTCACGGCGCATGGTCTCGATCAGGATGGACAGGTGCATCTCACCACGGCCCATAACGCGGAAGGAATCGGTGGTGGCGGAATCCTCCACCTTCAAAGCGACATCCTTCAGCAGTTCCTTCTGCAAACGGTCACGGATCTGACGGCTGGTAACATACTTACCCTCGCGGCCGGCCAGCGGGCTGTCGTTGACGGAGAAGGTCATTTCAACGGTAGGATCGTTGATCTTCACGAAGGGCAGCGGCTCCACATTGGAGGGGCTGCACAGGGTATTGCCGATGGTCACGTCGGGCAGGCCGGAAAATGCCACGATATCGCCGGCGGTGATATTATCGCACGGCTGACGGCCATTGGCCTGGAAGTCGTACAGCTTGGTCAGACGGCCGCGCATCTTCAGATCCTGATTGTGCCAGTCACAGACGACAACTTCCTCGCCCACCTTGGCAACGCCGTTCTGGATGCGGCCAATGCCGATGCGGCCCACAAAGTCGTTGTAGTCCACAGAGGACACCAGCATCTGGAAGGGAGCCTCGGGGTCGCCCTCAGGCGGCTTGATGGTGCTCAGCAGAGTATCGAACAGGGGGATCAGGTCGGTGCCGGGCACATCCGGGTCCAGGCTTGCGGTGCCATCACGGCCGCAGCAGAACAGCATGGGGCAGTCCAGCTGCTCATCGGTAGCGCCCAGATCCATCAGCAGGTACAGAACTTCGTCGATGACTTCCTTGATGCGGGCATCGGGGCGGTCGATCTTGTTGATGGCCACCACCAGACTCAGGTTCTGCTGCAGAGCCTTCTGCAGCACAAAACGGGTCTGGGGCATGCAGCCCTCGGCGGCATCCACCAGCAGCAGAACGCCGTTGACCATCTTCAGCACGCGCTCCACCTCGCCGCCAAAGTCGGCATGGCCCGGAGTATCGACAATATTGATCTTGACACCCTTGTAGGTGCAGGAGCAGTTCTTGGCCAGAATGGTAATGCCACGCTCACGCTCGATATCGCCGCTGTCCATGACGCGCTCAGCCACGACCTGATTATCGCGGAATGCGCCGCTCTGACGCAGCATTGCGTCCACCAGGGTGGTCTTGCCGTGGTCAACGTGAGCGATAATGGCAACGTTGCGCAAATCGTTACGAACCATAAAATTCAACCTCTCTATTATTAAAACTCATAAAATACGAACGAACGTCATACAAGTTTAAGTTTATAACAGGAAGGGGTGGTTTGTCAAGATTGTATAAAAAATTTTTCAACCTTTCGGCAAAATGCCTGAGAAAAGCCATGCGATTTGTGCGGCGTGTACCTTTAGAATATGCTATACTAAGGATACAGAAGAAATAAAGCCGGAGGTGTTTTTATGAAGATCACATTTCTGGGCGCGAACCATGAGGTCACCGGCAGCTGCACTTTGATCGAAGCGGCTGGGCAGCGCTTTTTGATCGACTGCGGCATGGAGCAGGGCAAGGACGTATACGAGAACCAGCCCATCCCGGTGGCACCCGGCGAGATCGACTGGGTGCTGGCCACCCATGCACACATCGACCATACCGGTATGCTGCCGCTGCTGGTGCGCAACGGCTTCCGCGGCAAGATCTATGCCACGAACCCCACGGTGGAGCTGTGCGGCATCATGCTGCGGGACTCGGCCCATATTCAGGAATTTGAAGCGGAGTGGAAAAACCGCAAGGGCCAGCGCTCTGGCGCAGAACCGGTGGAACCGATGTATACTGTGCAGGATGCTGAAGCAGCCATGAAGCTGTTTGTGGGCAAGGCCTATGAGCAGCGCTTCCAGCTTGCACCGGGCATTGAAGCCCGCTTTGTGGATGTGGGCCATCTGCTTGGCTCGGCCAGCATAGAGCTTTGGATCACCGAGGGTGAGACCACGACCAAGCTGGTATTCTCCGGTGATATCGGCAATCTGGATCAGCCCATCATCAAGGATCCTGCTTACATCAAAGAGGCGGACTACGCCTTTATGGAATCTACCTACGGCGACCGCAGCCACGGCCCGAAGCCGGACTATGTGAGCGAACTGACGAAGATCCTGCAGCGCACCTTTGACCGGGGCGGCAATGTGGTCATTCCCAGCTTTGCGGTGGGCCGCACGCAGGAGATGCTCTACTTTATCCGTGAGATCAAGGAAAAGGGCCTTGTGAAGGGGCACGGCAACTTCCCGGTGTACATTGACAGCCCGCTTGCCATCGAGGCGACCCGCATCTTTAAAGATACCGACCCGGACTGCTTTGATGCGGACACCCGCGCTCTGCTGGAAAAAGGCATTGATCCGATCACCTTCCCGGGGCTGCGCGTCACGGTGACCAGTGATGAATCCCGCATGATCAATGCAGACCGCGTGCCAAAGGTCATCCTCTCGGCCAGCGGTATGTGCGAGGCAGGCCGCATCCGCCACCACCTCAAGCACAATCTGTGGCGGCCGGAGTGCACCATTCTGTTCGTGGGCTATCAGGCGGTGGGCACGCTGGGCCGCACCCTGCTGGAAGGTGCCACGACGGTAAAACTGTTCGGTGAACCTATTGAGGTGCAGGCAGAACTGTGCCAGCTCACCGGCATGTCCGGCCATGCGGACAGAGAAGGTCTGCTGCGGTGGGTGAACTCCTTTGAGCAGAAACCAAAGCGTGTGTTCGTGATGCACGGCGAAGATGAGACCGAGGACCACTTTGTGCAGACCTTGACGGAACAGGGCTTCACTGCCTGCGCACCCTACAACGGCGCACAGTGGGCCATCGGAGCCGAGGGAGCCGTCTGCCTGCAGGAGGGCATGCGCGTCCGCATTGAGCACAAGGCTAATGAAGGCCAGAGCCGTGCTGCCAGTGTGTTCCAGCGGCTGGTCAGCGCCGGCAAGCGCCTGCTGCGGGTCATCGAGCACAACGAGGGCGGCGCAAACAAAGACCTTGCCAAGTTTGCCGACCAGATCAATGCCCTGTGCGATAAGTGGGACCGATAAAGCAAAACAAAAGCGCCGTGGCCCAAAAGGCCACGGCGCTTTTTTGCATGGAGCGGGCAATGGGAATCGAACCCACCTCCTCAGCTTGGAAGGCTGATATACTAGCCGATGTACGATGCCCGCATTTACGAACGATATTATAGCATGTTCCGGCACAAATGTCCAGCCCAATTTTTGTATGTTCCTTAAAGCACCGGAAAAGAATGCCGGAACGGCCTTGCTTTTCCATACGGCTCTGCTACAATAGAAAAGAACGGAGGGAGAGAGGATGGAGCCGGAAGCAGAGATCATTCGTGCGCAGCTGTTTGCCTTGCAGGATGAAACATACCGCACCTTTCACAGTGCGTTGATGCCCACCGTGCCGCCGGAAACGGTGATTGGCGTGCGCGTTCCGGCTCTGCGCAAGTTGGCAAAACAGCTCGCAGGCACAGCGCAGGCAGAAGTGTTTTTACAGGCCCTGCCGCATGGATACTACGAAGAGAACAACCTCCACGCGTTTCTGATCGAACTTATCCGGGACTACGACAGGGCACTGGCTGAAACGGAAGCGTTCCTGCCCTACATCAACAACTGGGCCACCTGTGACTGCTTTTGCCCCAAAGTGTTTGCAAAGCACAAGAAGGAACTGCTGGTGCCCATTCGCCGCTGGCTGGATTCGGGCGAGGTGTACACCGTGCGCTATGGCATGGAGATGCTGATGCGCTATTATCTGGATGATGCATTCCGGCCGGAATATCTGGAATGGGTGGCCGATGCGCACAGCACGGAATACTATATCAATATGATGCGGGCATGGTATTTTGCCACAGCACTGGCAAAGCAGCCGGATGCCGCGCTGCCGTGGCTCACAGAAAAGCGGCTGGATTTGTGGACCCACAACAAAGCCATCCAGAAAGCGGTGGAAAGCCGCCGCATTCCGCCCGGAATGAAGCAGCTGCTGCGCGTTCTGCGCAGCCGTTCATAAAAGCTTCCGGATTTCCGCGCAGATTTCCTGTTTACTTTATGAATGTTTTATTGTAAAATAAGCTATAGTAAAAAATGTCAGGGTATGCCTATGCCCTGACGGAAGATAAAAACAGGTGGTGTTTGGATTATGGCATTGAAATATCAGCGTATCCTTCTGAAGATCAGCGGCGAAGCACTGGGCGGCGAAAAGGGCATGGGTTTTGATGAACCCACCATGGACGCGATCTGCGGCGGCGTGAAGAAAGCACACGACCTCGGCGTACAGATCGGCATTGTTGTGGGCGGCGGCAACTTCTGGCGCGGCCGTTCCAGCGGCAAGATGGAGCGCACACTGGCCGATAAGATCGGTATGCTGGCAACCGTGATGAACGCACTGGCTGTCTCCGACAAGCTGGAACAGCTGGGTGTGCCCACTGAGGTGTTCACCTCCATCACCATGCCGCAGGTGGCACAGCCCTTTACCCGCAAGGATGCTCTGCGCGCCATGGATGAGGGCAAGATCGCCGTGTTCGGCGGCGGCACCGGCAACCCGTTCTTCTCCACGGATACGGCAACCGCTCTGCGCGCTGTGGAAGTGAGCGCCGATGTGATGTTCAAGGCTACTATGGTGGATGGCGTTTACGATAAGGATCCCCACAAGTACGCCGACGCAAAGAAGTATGATACCCTCACCTTTACCAAGGTGCTGGAAGACCAGCTGGCTGTTATGGATGGCACTGCTGCCACTTTGTGCCGCGACAACAAGCTGCCCATCCTCGTGTTCGATCTGGCCGACCCGGACAACATTGCCCGTGCCGTGCAGGGCGAGAATGTGGGCACACTGGTTTACGAGGGCTGAAACGCCTGCAGCCGACATACATTATAGGGCAGACGCATTGCAGCGCAGCCCCAAGATAAAAAGGAACAGGAGACTACCGCAATGAGCAGCAACACCAAGGTTTACGAAGACAAGATGAAGAGCTCGGTCGAACATCTGGGCCGCGAACTGGGCGCTGTGCGCGCAGGCCGCGCAAATCCCGCTGTGCTGGATAAGGTCAGCGTGGATTATTATGGTGCCCCCACTCCCATCCAGCAGGTGGCATCCGTGGCTGTGGCCGAAGCACGCACCCTGACCATTACCCCGTGGGACCGTACTCTGCTGCGCCCCATCAGCAAGGCCATCATGGCCAGCGATGTGGGCATCACTCCCATTGATGACGGCTCTACCATCCGCCTGAACTTCCCGGCTCCCACCGAGGAGCGCCGCAAGCAGCTGGCAAAGGAAGTTTCCAAGCTGGGCGAGGAGGCTAAGGTGGCAGTGCGCAACATCCGCCGCGAGGCTATGGATAAGGCCAAGGCCATGAAGAAGGCCGGCGAGCTGACCGAGGACAGCCAGAAGACCATGGAAGAGGATGTCCAGAAGCTGACCGACAAGTATATCAAGAACATCGATGCTGCGGTGGAAGAAAAGCAGAAGGAGATCATGTCTGTCTGATCTGCGCAGATGCAATAAACTGGAGGTGCCGTGCGCTGAAGAAGAGTGCGCGGCACTTTTGTTGAAGGCGGCGTTGCTGCCGGGAGGAAACAATGGCGCATCCTAAAGAATTTGCCGAGGGCCTTTCCATCGGCATCATCATGGACGGCAACGGCCGCTGGGCAAAGAACCGCGGCCTGCCCCGCACTGCCGGGCACAAAAAAGGCGCAGAGGTGTTCAGCGATATCGCAGATTACTGCGATGAGCTGGGCGTTTCGTCGGTGTACTTCTATGCGTTTTCCACCGAGAACTGGAAGCGTCCGCTGGAAGAGGTCAACGCCATCATGCGGCTGTTCGGCGAATATCTGCTGAAGGGCTTTGACTACAAGAACCGCAATATCCGCATCAAGTTCATGGGCGACCGCACGGTGCTGGATGAAAAGCTGCAGCAGCTGATGAACAAGCTGGAAGCAGATTCTTCGGTCAAGACCGGCATGACCCTGAACATTGCCATCAACTACGGCGGCCGCCCGGAGATCGTGCGGGCGGCGCAGCAACTGGCGGCAAAGGCGGCGGCAGGGGAGATAAAGCCCGAAGAGATCACGGAACAGCTGCTCAGCGATGCCATGTATACCGCTGGCCAGAAGGACCCGGATTTTATCCTGCGTCCCAGCGGAGAAAAGCGGCTGTCCAACTTCATGCTCTGGCAGGCAGCTTACTCGGAGCTGGTAGAAATGGATGTTCTGTGGCCGGATTTCACCCGCAGCGATCTGGACGCTGCCATTGAGGAGCTCAATCATCGTTCCCGCCGGTTTGGCGGACTGTAAAACCCAAGACCTCCTGCACACGGTGCAGGGACCGGACGGCCCGGCGGCTTTGCCGGAGCCAAACTTAATCCAGAGGGGTGCGGCACCGACCGGTGAAAAGGAGATCCAATCTATGAAAACACGTGTTATTACTGCGATCGTGGGCATCATCGTACTGATCGGCGTGATGTTCACCTTCAACACTCTGATCTTTAATCTGGTCATCGCGGCCATTACGCTGATCGCCGTTCACGAGATCTACAGTGCCCTCGGCTTTGAAAAGAAGGACTGGCTGATGTATGCGGTTCTGGTGCCGTATACACTGCTGGTCATGACGAGCAACTACCAGGTCATGCGGCGGCTGGTGATGCCGATGTCCTTTCTGCTGGTCACCTTTTACGCCATCTATCTGGTGGTGCGCAATGGCACCATCAGCTATCAGAAGGCCAGCGGCCTGCTGATGTTCTCCGGTATCGTGATCTTCTGCTTCTATTCCTTTATCCGGCTCAAGGAGCTGCTGCCGGTGGAGCAGTACGGCTACGATGCGGTGTTCTTTATCTTGCTCATCCTCTGCTTTGCCTGGGGCGGCGATACCTGTGCCTACTTTGCAGGCCGTGCCTTTGGCAAGCACAAGCTCTGCCCGGTGGTCAGCCCCAAAAAGACCGTGGAGGGTGCCATTGGCGGTGTTCTGGGCACCATGGTGTTCGGTGTGATCATCACACTGGTGTACTCAGTGGCGGCAAACCGGATGGAAGCCTTCACCCGCTCCAACATTGGCGTTTCCATGTACGTGATCATTGCGCTGCTGGGCTGCGTGGCGGCGGTGCTGGGCATTTATGGCGACCTGTTTGCCAGTGTGGTCAAGCGCCAGTGCGGCATCAAGGATTACGGCACCATCTTCCCGGGGCACGGCGGCATTCTGGACCGCTTTGACAGTGTGATGTTCATTGCGCCCTTTGTGACCATGGTCATTACGGCGGTGTTCTACTATTAAAAGGGGGAACGTGTGATGTCGAAAAAAATCACTCTGCTGGGTTCTACCGGTTCCATCGGCACCCAGAGTCTGGATGTGATCCGTGCACAGGGCTATGAGGTGTTCGGCCTTTCTGCCCACAGCCATGTAGACAAGATCCTGCAGCAGATCGAAGAGTTTCATCCGCGCTATGTCTGCATGACCGACCCGGATGCGGCCCGCAGGCTGGATGCGGAGCTTTCCGGTCGTGCAGATGCGCCCCGGCTGCTGGTAGGGCCAGAAGGGCTCAAGCAGCTGGCCGCACTGGACGGCACCGATGTGGTGCTGAACAGCGTGGTGGGCATTGCAGGCCTTGGTGCCAGTCTGTGCGCGATCGAAAGCGGGCATGATCTGGCCCTTGCCAACAAGGAGAGTCTTGTCACCGGCGGCCATCTGGTCACACAGGCCGTGGCAAAGCATGGTGTAAAGCTGCTGCCGGTGGACAGTGAACATTCGGCCATCTTCCAGTGCCTGCAGGATAAGGAGAGTGCCCCCAGCCTGACCAAGATCCTGCTCACGGCATCCGGCGGCCCCTTCTTCGGGATGAAGACCGAGGAGCTGCGCGGTAAGACCAAGGCGGATGCCCTCAAGCACCCCAACTGGAACATGGGCGCAAAGATCACCATTGACTCTGCCACCCTGATGAACAAGGGTCTGGAGCTGATCGAGGCAGTGTGGCTGTTCGGCCTGCCGCCGGAGAAGATCCAGATCGTGGTGCAGCGCCAGAGCATCGTGCATTCGGCAGTGCAGTTCAGCGATAATTCGGTCATTGCTCAGCTGGGTGTGCCGGATATGCGCATTCCCATCCAGTATGCGCTCACCTACCCAAAGCGCGTACCCGGCGTTGTGCCGGAGCTGGACTTTGCCGCACTCAAGGTGCTCACCTTCGATGTGGCAGACGACGAGACCTTCCGCTGCCTTGCCGCCTGCAAAAAGGCCATCAAAAAGGGCGGTCTCGGCCCCTGCGCCGCCAACGGTGCCAATGAGGAAGCTGTCAAGCTCTTCCTTGAGGACAAAATTGGCTTCCTCGATATTGGCCGTCTGGTGGAAGCAGTCGTGGACAGCGACAGCTTTGGCGGCGGGTATACCCTCAGCGATGTGTACGAGTGCGACCGCATGGCACGAGAGTTCGTGCGCGCACATCTTTGATCTTTAGGAGACGCAATGTCAATTTTTATCACCCTGATCGCCGCACTGATCGTGTTCAGCGCTGTGATCGCCATTCATGAATTCGGGCACTTTACCGTGGCAAAGCTCTGCGGCATTCAGGTCAACGAGTTTTCCATCGGCATGGGGCCGGCTTTGTGGAAGAAAATTTACAAGGGCACCCAGTACAGCCTACGTGCATTGCCGGTAGGCGGCTATGTGGCGCTGGAGGGCGAGGAAAGCCCCGAGAGCCAGCAGGCCGAAGCGGCCCGCGACGAACGGGAAGCAGAGGACGAAAACCCTGTCCCGCCGGAGCAGCGCACCGGCATTCCTTTGAACGAGGCACCGGTATGGCAGCGTGTGCTTGTGATGGTGGCAGGTGCCTTCATGAATTTCGTGCTGGGCTTTGTGGTGCTGGTCATTCTTGTGGCAGCACAGGAAGGAGCCATCACCAGCAAGACCATCTATTCCATTGAGAACGATGCCCTCTGCGGCCAGACCGGCCTGCAGGCGGGGGACGAGATCGTTGCCGTGAACGGCAGGCGCTGCTTTGTGGCCAACGACATCCTTTATGAGCTGGTGCGCACCGAAGCCTATCGCGCCCGGTTCACTGTGAAGCGGGACGGCCAAAAGGTGGAACTGCCGGACGTGCAGTTCGACACCTGGCAGGACGAGAACGGCCAGACCCATATGACCCTTGGCTTTACGGTGTACGGCATCAAAAAAACACCGCTCAATGTGTTAAAAGAAGCATGGAACAGCACCCTGTACTACGGACGCATCGCGTTTATCTCGCTGGCAGACCTTGTGCGCGGACGTGAGAGCATCAACAATCTGTCCGGCCCGGTGGGTATCGTGACAGCGATCGGTCAGGCGGCAAGCTACGGCTGGCAGGACCTGCTGGCGCTGCTGGCCCTCATCACAATCAATCTGGGCGTGTTCAATCTGCTGCCCTTCCCGGCACTGGATGGCGGCAAGGTGGTATTTTTGATCATTGAGGGCGTTACCGGCCATGCAGTGCCGGAAAAGCTGCAGGGCACACTGACCGTTGCGGCCTTTGCACTGCTGTTTGGCCTGATGCTCTTTGCAACCTATAATGATATCATCCGGCTTGTGACCGGTGCAATGTGAGCAAAAACAGAAAGGGGAGCTTTATGCGGCAGTTAAAACGGGAAGTGAAAATCGGCAATGTGACCATCGGCGGCAAGAATCCTGTTGCGGTGCAGACGATGCTCAACGTGCCGGTGGAGGATATTGAGGGTAATGTGGCGCAGGCAAAGCGGTGCGAAGCTGCTGGCTGTCAGATCCTGCGCGTGACCTGCCCCAGCCCGGCGGATGCAAAGTGCATCGAAGCCGTCAAGAATGCGGTGAACATCCCCATTGTGGCAGACATCCATTTTGACTACAAGGCGGCTCTGGCCTGCGCAGATGTGGGCGTGGATAAGATCCGCATCAACCCCGGCAACATCGGCGACGATGACCGGGTGAAGGCTGTGGTGGATGCCTGTCAGCGCAAGAACATTCCCATCCGCATCGGCGTGAATGGCGGCAGTCTGGAAAAGCACATCCTTGCAAAATACGGCGCCCCCACGCCGGAGGCCATGGTGGAGAGTGCACTGTACCATGTGCGCCTGCTGGAAAAATTCGATTTCAACAACATCGTCATTTCCATCAAGAACTCCAATGTGCCCCGCATGATGGAGGCCTACCGCCAGCTCAGCGCTGTCACGGATTACCCGCTCCATGTGGGTGTTACCGAGGCGGGTACCTACCAGATGGGTCTGCTGAAAAGCGGCATGGGCATCGGCGGAATGCTGCTGGAAGGCATTGGCGATACCATCCGCGTCTCGCTGGCCGCAGAGCCGGAAAAGGAAGTGGAAGCGGGCTACAACATCCTGCGCGCCGTGGGCTTCCCGGTAGCAGGCCCGGAGGTCATCACCTGCCCCACCTGCGGCCGCACCCAGTATCCCTGCACCGAGATCGCCAATGAGGTGGAAAAGCGGCTGCAGGGCTGCAAAAAATCCATCAAGGTGGCCGTGATGGGCTGCGTGGTCAACGGCCCCGGTGAAGCCCGCGAAGCAGACATCGGCATTGCCGGCGGTAAGGGCGAGGCGGTGCTGTTTATCCACGGCAAGCCCATCAAAAAGCTGACCGGAGACAACATCCTGGATCAGTTCATGGATGAGATCTATAAACTGTAATTTGGCTTTTTTCACAGCTGCCACACCTGCAAAAAACGGGTGCGGCAGTTTGTGCTGTATAAAAAGGAGTACCATTTGTGACACCACTCGTATCCAACCTGTGGCCGCAGTTCATGGTGGACCCGGCATTTGCGGCCTGCTTCGGGCAGGTCATTGTGGAGCATGCGCAGATGCTGCGGCAGGAGCGGCAGGTCATCTTTACCCTGCGCAGCGGTGCGCCGCTGGACAAAAATCTCTGTGCCCGGCTGCTGGCATCCCTGCAGCCGGATTATGAGGGCTTTGAGTTGCGCATCCAGAACCTGTTTGGCTATGCCATGCTGGACGAAACGGCCCTGCGCGATCTGATGGAAGAGATGAAGCGGGACGGCGTGCCCATCAACGGCTTTCTGGACCGGTGCAAGATCAACATCATCGGACAGAAGATCACCATCGGCGTATGCCATGGCACCAAGTTTTTGCAGGAGATGCACTTTGAAAAGCTGCTGGCAGAGCGCGTTGCAGCCCACACCGGGGTAACGCCGCAGGTAACGCTGCAAAGCGCTGTAAGCGAAGCCGAGCAGCACCAGATGGAAGAAAAGCTGGAGCGCAAGATCGCGCCACCGGTGGTCAAGTTTGAGAAAAAGAACACAGCACCGTCCATCAAGGTGGATGGTCTGGACCTGACCGATAAGCCTGTCACCATTTTCCACGGCAAGATGTTCACCCCCAAGAACCTCACCCCGCTGAAAGACCTTGGCGGCGAGGGCGGCAAGTGCACGATCTGGGGCGATGTGTTCTTCTCGGAGGTCAAGGGCAACTTCCGAAAAATTTATACCGTATCCATCACCGATTATCAGGGCTCCATCAACCTGAAGATCCGCGCGCAGGAAGGTGAGGACTGCTCCAAGTGGGAGAGCCTTGGCAAAGGCACCACCCTCATCGTGCGCGGCGACTGCTCCTACGACAAGTACGAACACGATTATATCGTCTACCCCTACGATGTGCTCATCGTGGAGCGCAAAAAGCGGGAGGATACCGCACCGGTCAAGCGTGTGGAGCTGCATCTGCACACCAAGCTTTCCAGCATGGACGGCTTCTGTGATCCCGGCGGCATCGTCAAGCTGGCCCACCGCATGGGACATCCGGCCGTTGCCATCACCGACCACGGTGTGTGTCAGGGTTACCCGGAAGCCATGCTGGCAGCGGACGATATCCATAAATCAGACCCGGACTTCAAGCTGATCTACGGCTGTGAAGCCTACTTTGTGGACGACATGATCCCCTGTGTATACGGTGTGAAGGATCAGCCGCTGGACGGGGAGTTCTGCGTGTTTGATACCGAGACCACCGGCCTTGACCCCGGCGTGGAGTATATGACCGAGATCGGTGCCGTCATCGTGAAAAACGGCGAAGTGGTGGAGGAATTTGATACCTTTGTCAAGCCCGGCAAGCCCATCACCCCCAAGATCACCGAGCTGACCGGCATCACCAACGAAATGGTGGCGGATGCTCCCGGCGAAAAGGAAGCACTGGAAGCCTTCCTCAAATTTGCGGGTGACCGCATCCTTGTGGGCCACAACGTCCACGCCTTTGATATGCGTTTCCTGCGCGCCGCCGCCAAGCGCAGCGGCATCAAGCTGGAGCCGACCTATATCGACACCCTGACCATGGCGCAGGCCATGTACCCCGGCCTGCACAACTACAAGCAGGGCACCATCAACAAGCATCTGGAGCTGCCTGCCTACGAGGCCCACCGTGCCTGTGAGGATTCTGCCGCGCTGGGCCGCATCTTCGGGGTCATGCTGAACGACCTGAAAGAAAAGCAGGTAGCAAAGGTCAGTGAGATCAACACCGGCCTTGGCGGCAACCGCGAGGTGCTGAAAAAGAAGTATTACCACCTCATCATTCTGGTCAAGAACCAGATGGGCCTGAAAAATCTGTACAAGATCGTCAGCGAAGCCCATGTGAACTACTTTTTCAAAAAGCCCCGGGTGCCCCGGAGCCTTTTGAACAAATACCGGGACGGCCTGCTGCTCACTTCCGCCTGCGAAGCCGGCGAGCTGTACCGGGCCATCGTGGATGGCACCAGCTATGAAGAACTGAAAAAGATCGCGTCCTACTACGATATTCTTGAGATCCAGCCGCTGGGCAACAACGCCTACATGGTGCGAGACGGCAAGGTGGACAGCGAAGAGGACATCAAAAACTTCAACCGCACGGTCATCAAGCTGGGCGAGGACCTGCACAAGCCGGTCATTGCCACCGGCGACGTGCACTTTACCGAGCCGGAGGACGCGGCGTACCGTGCCGTGCTGCAGGCGGGCAACGGCTTCAAGGATGCGGACAATCAGCCGCCGCTGTTCTTCCGCACCACGCAGGATATGCTGGCGCAGTTCTACTATCTGCCCAAGGAAAAAGCCTACGAGGTAGTGGTGAAGAACCCCCGCAAGATCGCGGCGATGATCGACAACAATGTTCGTGCCATCCCGCGCGGCACCTACCCGCCCAGCATCGAGGGTGCAGAGCAGCAGCTGCGCGATGCTACGTGGGAACACGCCAAGCGCGATTACGGTGACCCGCTGCCCGAAATTGTGGAAAAGCGGCTGCAGAAGGAGCTGGACTCCATCTGCGGCCATGGCTACGCCGTGCTGTACGTCATTGCGGTCAAACTGGTGGCCTATTCCAACGCGGGCGGCTATCAGGTGGGCAGCCGTGGTTCGGTCGGCTCATCGGCCGTGGCCCACTTCTCCGGCATCTCGGAGGTGAACAGCCTGCCGCCCCACTATCGCTGCCCCAAGTGCAAGCACAGCGAGTTCATCACCGACGGCAGCGTGGATGACGGCTTTGACCTGCCGGATAAAAACTGCCCCAACTGCGGCACCCGGATGCTGGTGGACGGCCACGATATTCCCTTCGAGACCTTCCTCGGCTTCTACGGCGATAAAGAGCCGGATATCGACCTGAACTTTTCCGGCGAATATCAGTCCAATGTGCACCGCTATACCGAGGAGCTGTTCGGCAAAGCCAACGTGTTCAAGGCGGGCACCGTGTCCGGTATTCAGGACAAGACCGCCTACGGCTATGTCAAAAAATATCTGGATGAGCGCGGCCGCACGGTGAACCATGCGGAGGAGAACCGCCTGACTCTGGGCTGCACCGGCGTCAAGCGCACCACGGGTCAGCACCCCGGCGGCATGGTCGTTGTGCCGGACACCTACGAGATCTACGATTTCTGTCCCATCCAGCACCCGGCGGATGATGTGGCAGGCGGCCTGCTGACCACCCACTTCGAGTTCAAGTACCTGCACGATACCCTGCTCAAGCTGGACGAACTGGGCCACGATATGCCCACCTTCTACAAGTATTTTGAGGAGTACACCGGAATCCCCATCGACAGCATCCCCATGAACGACCCCAAGGTGTACAGCCTGCTGACCAGCCCGGAAGCGCTGGGCGTGACCCCGGAACAGATCGACAGCCAGACCGGCACCTTCGGCATCCCGGAAATGGGTACCAACTTCGTGCGCGGTATGCTGGTGGAGGCACGGCCCAAGAACTTCTCCGAGCTGATCCAGATCTCGGGCCTGTCCCATGGCACCGATGTGTGGACCGGCAACGCGGACGAGCTGATCCGCAGCGGCACCTGCACCATTGCGGAGGTCATTGGCTGCCGTGACAGCATCATGCTGTACCTGCTGCGCAAGGGTCTGGAACCCAAGATGGCCTTTGATATCATGGAGGCCGTGCGTAAGGGCAAGGTGGCCAAGGGCGGTTTCAAGGATGGCTGGGAGGAAGCCATGCGGGAGCACGAGGTGCCGGACTGGTACATCGAGAGCTGCCGCAAGATCAAGTATATGTTCCCCAAGGCCCATGCCGTGGCCTACCTGATGTCGGCCATTCGTCTGATGTGGTTCAAGATCTACCGTCCACCGGAGTTCTATGCGGTATACTTTACCGTACGCGGCGACGACATCGACTACGAAGCCGCTGTGGGCGGTGCGGCAGTGGCCCGCGCCCACATGGAAGAAGTCAAGCGCCGCCTGAAGGAAGAGAAGAACGCCAAGGACGAGGATGTGCTGGTCAGCCTGCAGCTCGTCAACGAGATGCTGGTGCGCGGCTACGAGTTTTTGCCCATTGAGCTGGGCAAGAGCCGCGGCTCCAAGTATGTGGTGGAGGACGGCAAGGTACGTCTGCCTTTCTCTTCGCTGAAAGGTCTTGGCGGTGCTGCCGCCGATGCACTGGAAAAGGTGACCATCCACGGCGAAGAATATATCTCGGTGGAAGAGTTGCAGCAGGCTTCCGGTGTCGGCAGCAGCATTCTGGACCGTTTGCGTCAGGTGGGCGCTCTGGGCGACCTGCCGGAGAGCAGTCAGGTAAGCTTCTTCTGAGGATTTTTAAAGCAAAAGTGCCTGCACGGCTTTAGCTGTGCAGGCACTTTTGCTTTAAAAAAGCACCCGCGGCAAAAATCGCAGGTGCTTAAAAATTCAGCAGAACGGGGGAGTGTTTACTCCACGCTGATCATATAATAGTAAACGGGCTGGCCGCCGCGGATGTGGCTGACCTCAACGTGGTTCGGGCACTTTGCCTTTACGATCTCGGTGACCTTCTCGGCATCCTCATCGCTCACGTCGCAGCCGGAGATGATGGTGACGAAGCTGGAATCCTTCTTGCACATGCCGCGTGCCAGACGGTAGGTAGCTTTGGTGATATCGTTGGAGGTGGAAACGATCTTGCCGTTCTCCAGAGCCATGATCTCACCCTTCTTGATGCGCTTGCCGTCGTACTCACTGTCGCGGGCAGCATAGGTGATCAGACCGGTGGACACCTTGTCGGCAGCAGCCATCATGTTGATGGTGTTGGTCTCGGCGTTCACAGAGGGATCAAAGTTCAGCATGGCGGTAATGCCCATGGGCACGGTGCGGGTGGGCAGAACGACCACCTGACGGTCGGCCAGCTTCTGGGCCTGCTCAGCAGCCATGATGATGTTCTTGTTGTTGGGCAGCACGAACACGGTCTTTGCGGGCACGCTCTGGATGGCGGCGAGGATATCCTCGGTGGCTGGGTTCATGGTCTGACCACCGGAGACCACTGCGTCTGCAGCCAGATCGGTGAACACGGCCTTCAGGCCTTCACCGGCGGCAACAGCAACAAAGCCATAGTCACGGCTGGGGTCCACAGCAGCGTAGACGAACTCGCTGGACTGAGAAGGGGCCTTCTCAGCAGAAGCCTGCTTTTCCAGGCTCTTGCCCTGCTTCTGACGGGCCAGGAACTGCTCGTGCATGTTCTCGATCTTGAAGTTGGTCAGGTAGCCATACTTGATGGCTTCGCTCAGGATCTTGCCGGGATCAGCGGTGTGCACATGCAGGTTGATCACATCGTCATCCTCGATGCACACCACACTGTCGCCGTTGGATTCTGCAAAGGCACGCATCTTTGCGGCGCTTGCACCCTCATACTTGTTGATCAGGAACTGGGTGCAGTAGCCGTTCTTGATGTCCTCCACCTTCATCAGGTCGTCGGTGAACACGCCCTTGCCGGCGTTCTCGGTGGAGAGCTTTGCCTTGTTGGGAGCAGCCTCGCCGCCTGCCACGATGCCTTCGCCATGGAACACCTTGCCCATGCCCTCAAAGATAATCATGATGCCCTGACCGCCGGCATCCACAACGCCGGCCTTCTTCAGAACAGGCAGCAGGTTGGGGGTGTCCTCCAGAGCCTTCTGGCCGGCGGTCATCACCACATCCCACAGAGCGGGCACATCCTCGGCACCGCAGGCAGCAGCTTCCTCAGAGGCAATGCGTGCAACCGTGAGGATGGTGCCCTCGGTGGGCTTCATAACGGCCTTATAAGCGCCCTCGACACCCTTCTTCAGAGCCTCGACAATGTCGGCAGCGGTGGCTTCCTTCTTGCCTTCCAGCGCCTTGGAGAAGCCGCGGAACAGCAGGCTGGTGATAACACCGGAGTTGCCGCGTGCGCCGCGCAGCATGGCGGAAGCAGCGGTCTTGGAAGCCTCACCCACGGTGCAGCTGTCGTCCAATGCTTCCAGCTCGCGCACAGAAGCACCCACGGTCATGCCCATGTTGGTGCCAGTGTCGCCATCAGGAACAGGGAAAACGTTCAGCTCGTCCACGCGGGAGCGCTGATTGTTGATGTTGTTGGCGCCAGAGATAATGGCGTCACGCAAAATCTTACCAGAAATCATTCTTTTTTACTCCTTGTACTTGCCGGAAAAGCCCGGCGCATTCGGATGAACCAACAAAAATCAGGCGATCACATCGTCTACCGAAACCACAACGCGGGCAACCTTCAGGCCGGTAGCCTGCTCTACCTCGTCCTTGACGCGGTGAGAGATGCTGCGTGCGGCAGTAGAAATGTTCAGGCCATAGCTCACTGCAATGTGCAGTTCGATCACCAGACGACCATCCTCCTGCGTGACACGGACACCCTTTTCCGGGTAATCAGAACCGTGCACCATGCTTCTGACGGCATCGGTCATATCACGGGGTGCCATTGCGGCAACACCGTAACACTGTTTGGCTGCTTCACCTACCAGAGTAGCAAAATACCCGGACGTAAAGCTGACATCCCCCAGAGGGAAACGGGAAGTGATCATAGTCGCTCTGCTCCTTTATGTTATTTTCATAAAACACATTCAAGGTCTGGGGCGCAGCGGCGGACAGATACACATACTGCGCCGAGAAACACCCACATTATTATACAACTTTGGGGCGCGCTTGTACAGCGCAAAATGCTGGTATATCAACTTTTTGCGCAGGTTTCTGCATTGGCGGCATGGTTCGGGCGGCTTCGCACCGGGAAGGTGATAGCATAACGGACGCTGGTTGTTTTTTATCAAAACCGAAAGTATGACGAAAGAAAGCAAACAATCTGTTAAAAAAATATAAAAGGTGGGTGATAACTCTTTATCCGACTATTAAAAAGTGCTAAAATAGAAACAAGGATAGGGACTGCGGCGCAGGGTCCCGCTTGTGCGGATGAACTGCGTTATTTTTTGCGCACGGCGCGTGGAACAATGTTTAGGAGCTGTTGTCATGAATATTCTGTTTTTCCTTTCACCCAAGCAGGATCTGATGTATGTTTACGACGATTTCACCCTTCGGCAGACGCTGGAAAAGTGGGAGAATAACCGCTACGCGTCCATTCCGGTGCTCAACCGGCAGGGAAAATATGTGGGCACCCTGACCGAGGGCGACATTCTCTGGGGGCTGAAAAAGTTCCATGGTCTGGATCTGGAAGCGGCTGAGGATGTCCCCATTTCGGCCTTCCCGCACAAGCGCGACTACAAGGCTGTCACCGTGACCACCAGCATGGATCAGCTGATCGAAGCGGCCATGAACCAGAACTTTGTGCCGGTTGTGGATGACCGCGGCATCTTCATTGGCATCGTGCGCAGGCAGGCGATCATCCGTTACTGCTATGAGAAGGCCCGCACAGAGCAGCAGGCCCATGAGCAGCGCATCCCGGAATATGCCGCTGTGCATTGAACGATATAAATAGGTGGCCAGCCGCCCGGTTCCGCATCTGAAGCCGGGCGGCTTTTTGTCTGCAAAATGCGTTGAAAATCCGATTTATAGTACCTGCTGTGTGCGATAATACAGCCATGGAACAAAAACGTTCTGAAAAGCTGCAAAAAACGAGATACAGGAGGGAACACGGATGAAAGATTTTGAACTGCGTTATGTTGGAAGCCATGTGGAAGTATACACCGGCAGCGGAGTGTTCCTGTTTTCGGCCGATACGGTGCGGGAAGCAATGGAAGAACTGGCAGAGTAAGCGCCCGCAAACAGACAGGGACTTCGGTGCAAATGTAAAATTGATGTAAAATAATTGAAAAGGAAAGAGCACGAATTCATTAAGAGACGGAAAAATGTGTAGAAAAAGTGATTTTCTTGTAAAATAAACCTTGTTGTGACAGGATAAAAAATGATATAATAGATCCAAGCGCGGTCATTGTGCGCCGTTCTGTGCAGCAGAGCGGCAGGCCGCAGCATCTGCCGGATCAAGCAGGCCCGGTGTGCGGGCAGGGCAGATGTACAAGGATCAAAAGGAAGATCATTTTTAGGAGTATCGTTATGGATATCACACACATTACCTCTCTGTTGGGTGGAATTGCGCTGTTTCTGTACGGCATGTCCATTATGGGCGCTGGTCTGGAAAAACTGGCCGGCGGCAAAATGCAGGGCGTGCTGCAAAAGCTGACCTCCTCAACGCTCAAGGGCGTTATTTTTGGCACCCTCATCACGGGTGTCATCCAGTCCTCGGCCGGCACGGTCGTTATTTGTGTCGGTCTGGTAAACTCCGGCATCATGACCCTTACGCAGTCGGTAGGTGTCATTATGGGTGCAAACATTGGTACCACTGTTACCGGCCAGCTGATCCGCATGGCGGATATCTCCGGTGACAGTCTCTGGCTGACACTGATCCAGCCCAAGACCTTTGCGCCCGTGGTGGCGTTTATCGGCTGCATTTTTTATGTGTTCCTGCGCAGCGCTAAAAGGAAGAACATCGGCCAGATCATGCTGGGCTTCGGCATCCTGTTTACCGGCATGAGCCTGATGGACACCGGTGTGGCTCCTCTGCGTGAGAGCGCCGTGTTCCAGAATCTGTTCGTTACCATGACGAATCCCGTTCTGGGCATTCTGGTGGGCGTGGTGGTCACGGTGATCATCCAGTCCTCCTCGGCATCGGTGGGTATCCTGCAGGCACTGTCCAGCACGGGTCTGGTCACCTTCAGCTCTGCCATCCCCATTATTCTGGGTGCACACATCGGCACGGCCTTTACGCCGCTGCTCACCATTGGCGGCTCCTCCAAGGACGGCAAGCGCGCTGCACTGATCCATCTGTACTTCAACATCATTGGCAGCGTGATCCTGCTGGCACTGGTGTATGCGGTGCAGTTTACCGTTGGCATCCCCATGTGGAACGACGTGATGAACAAGAGCACCATCGCAAACATCCACACCCTTTCCAGCGTGTGCGCCATGCTGCTGTTCCTGCCGTGCAGCGGCGTGCTGTCCAAGCTGGCACTGCTCACTGTGCCGGACAGCGCCGAGGAAGCACAGGAGCTGAGCATGCCGGTGCTGGATGAACGTCTGTTCAAAAGCCCGGCTGTGGCCCTGCAGCAGGCTAAGAGCGCTGTGATCAAGATGTCCCGCCGTGCTGCCCGCAATGTGAATCTGGCTGCACCGCTGCTGCTGAAGATGGACGAGGATACCGTCAGCGCCATCCGGGTGCGTGAAAACCTGATCGACCGCATGGAGGTGGCAATCTCCAACTATCTGATCAAGATGACCGATCAGGAGCTGGGCGACGATGAGAGCCACACTGTGACCGAACTGCTGAATTTTGTTACCGAGTTCGAGCGCATCGGCGACTATGCGGTGAACATTATGGAAAAGGCAGAAGAACTGCAGGAAAAGGAAGCGTCCTTCAGTGAAAACGCCACCAAGGAGCTGCAGCTGCTGGAGAATGCGCTGAACCGCATCCTGAACCTGACCAACGATGCCTTTGAAAACAGCGATATGCGTCTGGCGGCTCAGGTGGAACCGCTGGAAGAGGTGATCGATGTGATGGCGGAGCGCCTGCGCGACCAGCACATCCTGCGCCTGAAGGACGGCGTGTGCTCCATTGATACGGGTGTCGTGTTCCTGGATGTGCTGAACAATGCAGAGCGCATCTCGGATCACTGCTCCAACGTTGCTGCCCGCCTGATCGGCATGGATGCCGGCGAGGACTACGACTCCCACACCCTCAAGAGCATCATGCACCACAACCCCACCAAGGACTACATGCTGGAATACGAGGAGTGCCGCAAGGCCTACCTTGTTCCGCTGGAAGAAATGGAAGCCTGAAACTAAGAAAAACCTCCGGGACGCTTTTCCCGGAGGTTTTTTGCGTTAAAAATCAAGCACTTTTGGGCAAAGAGACAATGACCCAGCGGTGCGGCCCGTGAAAGCCGTCTACCTTGGCGGCTTTGCTGCAGGTGCCGGGGCTGGGCGGGCCGAGGTGGATACCGCGGTCCAGCTGCTTGCCGCAAAGACGGCACTGGTAATGGAGGGTGATCTGTTCTGACATGAGGAAGCACTTCCTTTTATGATCGCTGCAGGTGGTTAAGAAACTTTACTTCTATTATCATTATATAATTTTTACATCGGGATGTCAATAAAAATAATCAATAAAAGTAGATAAAAATTGAGCATTCTGCACTCAATCGCCCAGATCTTCCAGCAGCAGGTCCAGTTCCCGTTCGCTGTACACGGTCACACCGCGTTTGATGCGCACGGCATCGTTCTCCGGCAGAAGATTGGTGTAGATGCCGGTGACGGTGACAAGCACATCCGGCTGGCCATTGGTGCCGCAGCGGTAAACGGCCACGCGCCCGCCTTTGTCGCACAGGCGGTAGCTCTGGGCAGCAAGCTCCGGCATGGCCTGTGCGGCAAGGTCTGCTGCGGAGGAAGGCGGTGCTTCGCTGCCGGGGTCGGGCACCGGAAGGCTGAGCTTGGGCAGGGCCATCCAGAACAGGCTGAACACGATGGTGAATACGCACAGCCCGTAGAACAGGCAGGTGCACAGTTTGCGCATGGAGAAACACGCTCCTTTCCGGCTGAAGTATGCCCCAAAACAGGGGGGCGCAGTCAATTTTCACACGGGAATGCTGTACTTTGTCCGGCAGATTGTGTTATACTACAGATGATTAGACCTATCAGGGCCGAAGATTGGTTCTTGCCCGCGTTCTGTGCACGTGCTATAATATGGTATTGCGTGCAGTTCTGTGCGCTTTGATGGAAAAGTACCAGCGCATGGCGCTGAAAAAGCAGCCTGAATGTTAGGAGGCGATTTCTATCTCCGATATGAGAAAGATCAACCGTGCCGGTGAGGGGCATTCCCCGGCACCGGCGGGGCGGAAGGTAAATGTGAGCAACAGCCGCCGGGAGTCCCAGCCGGAACCCAAACACGGCCGGGAACCCAAAGAACCAAAGGAACCCCGTGAAAAGGGCAGACATCCCATTCTGCGCTTCATTGGCCGAACCATTGCTACACTGATTTGTCTGGGCATCATGGCAGGCAGTCTGGTGGCAGTGGGTGCTGTGTATTACGTGGTGCAGGCTACCGCCAACGACGGCGACCTGCTGGATCTGGACAACATTGAGCTGAGCCAGTCCAGTGTGGTGATGGCTACCGACCCGGACACCGGTGCACAGGTGGAGTATGCCACGCTGCGCTCTTCCAACAGCCACCGCGTGTGGGCGGATCTGGAGCAGATCCCCACGAACCTGCAGTATGCGTTCATCTGCACCGAGGATAAGGACTTTTACAACGAGCCCGGCGTCAACTTCAAGCGCACCATCGGCGCAATGGTCAACGAATACCTGCTGCCCATCTACAGCTCCAAGCAGGGTGCATCCACGCTGGAGCAGCAGCTGATCAAGAACCTGACCGACGACAAGAGCGCCAGCGGCATTGAAGGCGCACTGCGCAAGCTGCGCGAGATCTACCGCGCCCTCTGCCTGAGCCGCAGCTATTCCAAGGAGACCATTCTGGAAGCGTACCTGAACACCATCAGCTTTACCGGCACCATTCAGGGCGTGCAGACTGCGGCCAACGAATACTTTAATAAGGATGTCAGCCAGCTGACCCTGTGGGAGTGTGCGACCATTGCGTCCATCACCAAAAACCCCACCAACTATAACCCCTACACCAACCCCGAAAACCTGATCAACCGCCGTAACTTCCTCATGTACAACATGTGGCAGCAGGGCGTGATCAGCGAAGAGGACTACCGCAACGCAGCGGCCCAGCCGCTGGTACTGGCCGAGGAAGAGGATACCAAGAAGAATTCTTCCGTTACCTCTTACTTTACCGATGCACTGTTCACCGAGCTGGTGCAGGACATCATGGACAAGGAAAACATTTCGGAATCCGAGGCACAGAAGCTGCTGTACACCGGCGGCTTTACCGTTGAGTCGACTGTGAACACCAAGGTGCAGTCCGCCATGGAAAACCTGATGCTCAACACGGACGATGCCTACTTCCCGGCCGGCTGGCATGAGGAAGAGGTGACCTCCATCTCGGACGACGATGTACAGGTGATGAACGAGGACGGTACGCCCAAGACCCGCACCGGCGACGACGGTACCGTTTACTATTACCGCAATGTGCGTACTCAGGCAGCCATGGTCACGCTGGACTATGACGGCAATGTGATCGCCATTGTGGGTGGTCTGGGCGAAAAGAACAAGAGCCTCTCGCTGAACCGTGCCTACAGTGTCACTCGTCAGACGGGTTCTACCATCAAGCCTATCGGTGCGTATGCACTGGGTGTAGAGTATGGTCTGGTGAACTGGTCCACCATGCTCAACAACTCGCCCTTGTATCAGAAGCAGGATATGGTGATCCGCGATGAGGATTACTGCCGCAAGAACGGCCTGATGGGCCTTTCCGACAAGCAGCTGCGCGCTTATCCCAACGCATGGCGCAGCTGGCCCCGCAACTATGGCGGCAACTACGGCGACAACAGTGATGTGCCGCTGTGGAACGGTCTGGCCCGCTCGCTGAACACCATTGCGGTGCGTGTGGGTGATCTGGTGGGCGCAAGCAACATCTTCAATTTTGTGTACAACACCCTGCAGCTGAACACGCTGGACCCGGTAAACGATGTGGGTCTGGCGCAGATGGTCATGGGCAGTCAGACCCATGGCGTTACGCCCACGGCGCTGGCAGCTGCGTTCCAGATCTTCTACGATGGCCAGTACACCACCCCGCACCTGTATACCCGCGTGCTGGACCGTGACGGCAATATCTATCTGGAGAACAACTCCACCAGCTATCAGGCCCTGACCCCGGATACCGCTTATGTGATGAACCGCCTGCTGAAGAACGTGCTGTACTCCAGCGTGGGTACCGCCGGCGGCCGCTACCCCAACTCCAACGGCATGGAAGCCTTTGGCAAGACCGGTACCGCCAGCGACGAAAAGGATCTGTGGTTCGTGGGCGGCACGCCGTACTACGTTACCGCCGTGTGGTGGGGCTACGATGCACCCTATGATATGACCAAGACGCTGGGTAAGCAGCAGGCCAAGACCCGTACCTGTGTTATGGCGTGGAAGGCGCTGATGGAACAGGTGCAGGCAGACCTGCCGTATAAGGCATTCCCGACCTCTGCCGGTGTGGTGGAGCGCCGCTACTGCACCCAGAGCGGCCTGCTGGCAGGCGGCTCCTGCCCCAGCACCGCCGTGGGCTACTACCGCGCCGATGATCTGCCTGGTACCTGCAACTACTCCCATGCAGCAGCTCCTGCAGCGGCTGCACCTGCGGAGACTGCGGCACCGGAGCAGGCTGTCATTCCTGCGGATACAGGTAATCAGGATACAGACTGATCTGTAGCCATATGAAGGACAAAAGGCGTACTATCGGCACCGGCGCGGAGTGAATCCGGCAAGGAAATACCGCGCTTGCCGCAGCAAAACTGGATAATCTGACAAAAACGCATCCGACCTCTTGCATTGCAGGGGGCCGGATGCTATTATATTCACTGCAAGAACACTTGTGTTTGTGAGGTGAACAAGTTGGAACGCCGCTTTTATCTGGTAGATGCGCAGGTGCTGCCTGAGGTTTTTCTCAAGGTGGTGCGTGCCAAGGAACTTCTGGCCAGCGGGGAGGCACGCAGCATTTCCGCAGCCACCCGCGCAGTCGATCTTTCGCGCAGCGCTTTTTATAAGTATAAGGATTGCATTTTTGACTCCGAGAATGGCCGTGAGGTGATCACCGTCATGGCTACTCTGCGGGACGAGACCGGTGCACTGCAGAGCCTGCTGGCCGGCATCAGCGCCGCAGGTGCAAGCATTGTGACCATCAACCAGTCCACACCGGAAAACGGTGCCGCACTGGTGGCAGTCACCATCCGCACCGATACCATGCAGATGACCCCCGAAGAACTGACCGAAAAACTTTCGCGTCAGCGTATGGTGGTAGGCGTGCACTGCGGGTACAATCTGTAAGCAGTCTTCAGAAAACGAGGGAGAACAACAATGGCTAAAATTGCAATTCTGGGCTTTGGCACGGTGGGCAGCGGCGTGTACGAGGTACTGTGCCGCAACGCTGCGGGTGTCTCCCGCCGTGCAGGTGAGCCGGTGGAGGTCAAGTACATCCTTGACCCGAAGGATTTTTCAAACCATCCGGATGCACACCTGTTTATAAAGAACTTCGATACCATTCTGGAAGACCCGGAGATCAAGGTGGTGGTGGAGACCATCGGCGGCACCCGCTTTGCGTATCCGTATGTAAAGGCCTGCCTTGAGAGCGGCCGCAGCGTATGCACCTCCAACAAGGAGATGGTGGCCACCTACGGCGCAGAGCTGCTGGGCCTTGCCAAAGAGCACGGCTGTGCCTTCCTGTTCGAGGCTTCTGTGGGCGGCGGTACGCCCATCATTACCCCGATGCACCAGTGTCTGGCGGCAAACGTCATCACCGAGGTGGAGGGCATCGTGAATGGCACCACCAACTTCATGCTCACCAAGATGGTGCGCGAAAATCTGGGCTTTGACGATGCGCTGAAGATCGCGCAAGAGCTGGGCTACGCCGAGACGAAGGACCCCAGCGACGATGTGGACGGCCGTGATGCCTGCCGCAAGATCGCCATTCTATCCTCGCTGGTGTGCGGCCATCAGATCTACCCCCAGAACATTCCCACCCGCGGCATCCGTGCCATTACCACGGCAGATGTGGAAGCGGCGGAAAAGCTGGGCTGTGTGATCAAGCTGATCGCATGGATGAAGCGCGGCAAGGACGGCAGCGTGGCTGCCGGTGTGGAGCCGTGTCTGGTGCCCAAGGCAAACCAGCTGGCCAGCGTGGACGATGTGTTCAATGCAGTGCTGGTCAAGGGCGATATGCTGGGCGACGTGGTGTTCTACGGCAAGGGCGCAGGCAAGCTGCCCACCGCCAGCGCCGTGGTGGCCGACGTTGTGGATGCCCTGAAGCATGGCTCCAAGGTGCACGACAGCCTGTTCTGGCAGCCTGCTGAGCCGGTGGAGGGAATGCTCACCGACCCGGCTCCTGCTGCATATTATGTGCGTGTAGCAGGCATTGCTCCGGCGGTGGTGGAAGCCATCTACGGCTATGGCAGGGTGGTGGACGAACGCTACGAAGGCTGCGCTTACTTTGTGGAGCGCGCCGACGAAAAGGCACTGGCCGAAGCAGCCCGCAAGGTGGAAGCCGTGGGCGGCAGCGTGAAGCTGGTGCTCAAGCGTCTGCCGGAAGAAAACTGATAACGGAATAAGGAAAGGTGCGGCGGCTATGAAGATCAAGGTTTCTGTCCCGGCCACCAGTGCAAACATCGGCTCCGGCTTTGATGCGCTGGGTCTGGCGGTGACGCTGTATAATACGGTCACCTTTGAAGAGAGCGAAGTGCTGGATATCTCGTCTGCGGACGGTACCCGCATCCCGCGCGGTGAATCGAACCTCGTGTACCGTTCGGCAAAGGGGCTGTTTGAGAAGGCGGGCAAGCAGATCCCGCCCCTCAAGATCACTCAGACGAATCCCATCCCCATGGCGCGCGGCCTTGGTTCTTCTTCGGCCTGCATCATCGCGGGTCTGCTGGGTGCCAACCGGATGCTGGGCGATGTGCTCAACACGCAGGAGCTGCTCACGCTGGCCACCTCCATCGAGGGCCACCCCGATAACGTGGCCCCGGCTCTTCTGGGCGGTCTGACCAGCAGCGTGTTTGAGGATGGCAAGGTGTACTCGGTCAAGCGCAATGTGGATGAAACGCTGTGCTTTGCCGCCATCGTGCCGGACTACAAGCTGCTGACGGAAGCCGCTCGTGCGGCCCTGCCCAAAGAAGTCTCCCACAAGGACGCAGTATATAACCTTTCGCGCGCTGCGCTGGTGCCCGCCGCCTTCTGCGAGGGCAGACATGACCTGCTGGCCATTGCCACCGAGGATAAGTTGCACCAGCCCTACCGTATGCCGCTGATGCCCGGCTCCAAGGAAGTGTTCGATATGGCACGCCTGTGCGGTGCAAAGGCTGTTTACGTTTCCGGTGCGGGCAGCACCGTGATGGCCGTAGCGGAAAAGGCGGAGGCCGAAAAGTTCTATTCCAAGCTGGAAAAGGGTCTGGAGCTGCTGGAAGGTCTGGACGGATGTGAAGCATTTACATTGCTGCGTTTGGATGCCGATAACACCGGCGCAACGGTGGAATGATAAATGGGTAAGGGAAGTGCAAGGCGCTGCTGACCGCTTCCGCCCGGTGTACCCCTTTTGACAAAGGGACAAAAAGAGGAGAGTGACAAGATATGGCGTTGATCGTACAGAAGTTCGGCGGTTCTTCGGTGAAGGACCGTGACCGTATCTTCAACGTGGCCCGCATTGTGGCAAACACCCACAACGCGGGCAATGACGTAGTTGTGGTGGTGTCCGCTCAGGGCGATACCACCGATGACCTGATCGCCAAGGCTGGGGAGATCACCCACAACCCTTCGGCCCGTGAAATGGATATGCTGCTGGCTAGCGGCGAGCAGATCAGCATTTCGCTGCTGGCCATGGCACTGAATGAGCTGGGCTGCCATGCCATCAGCCTGACCGGCTGGCAGGCTGGCTTCCGCACCGACCGCGCCTATACCAAGGCGCGCATCACCCGCTTGGAGACAGAGCGCATCTCTTCTGAGCTGGAGCGCAACCGTGTGGTCGTTGTGGCGGGCTTCCAGGGCCTGAACAAGATGGATGACATCACCACTCTGGGCCGCGGCGGCTCCGACACCAGCGCTGTTGCCATTGCAGCAGCCCTGCACGCAGACCGCTGCCAGATCTTTACCGATGTGGAAGGCGTTTACACGGCCGACCCGCGCAAGGTGCGCAACACCCGCAAGCTGGATGAGATCACCTTTGACGAGATGCTGGAGCTGGCATCTCTGGGCGCACAGGTGCTGAACAACCGCAGCGTGGAGCTGGCCAAAAAGTATAATGTGGAGCTGGAGGTGCTCTCCAGCCTGAATCCCGTGCCCGGTACGGTGGTCAAGGAGGTTACAAAAGACATGGAAGGTATGCTGATCAAGGGTGTCGCAAAAGACACTGATGTTGCTGTTATCACGATTCTGAACGTTCCCGATGAGCCGGGCATGAGCTTCAAGATCTTCGGTCTGCTGGCCCAGAAGAACATCAACGTGGACATCATCCTGCAGTCCACCGGCCGTGACGGCAAGAAGGATATCAGCTTTACCTGCTCTGAGGGCGAAGCCGATCTGGCCATGCGCGTGCTGAAGGAGAGCGCACACTTCAACGATGTGAGCGTAGACACCACCTGCGCCAAGGTCTCCATTGTGGGTGCCGGTATGCAGAGCCACAGCGGCGTTGCTTCCAAGATGTTTGAGGCACTGTCCAACAACAACATCAACATCAAGATGATCTCCACCAGCGAGATCAAGATCTCCTGCATCATCAACCGCGACGATGCCGACAAGGCTGTTTCTGCGATCCACGATATGCTGTTTGATTAAATAAAAATATAGGAATGCCGCATCGCCTTTTAGGTGGTGCGGCATTTTTGCGTGGAAAACTCCTCCAGCCGCCTGCGGCGACAGCCCCCTCTGAGAGGGGGCCTTTGGCAGAGCGGGAAACTTTTCTGTTTCGCCAGAGCCTCCCTCATTGAGGGAGGTGGATGCGAGCGTGCGAGCAGACGGAAGGAGTTTTTTCGGTCATACTTATTTTACACTTCCGGCGTTTACACAAAATGCAAAGGGGTGTATAATATACACTGTATCTGTGCGGCGCAGTGCGCTGCAAATTCTGCAAAAGGAGCTGCAACGCACCATGGAACCGACTGATAGAAATGCTGCAAAGCCCCGCCTGACCCGCGCTCAGTGGAAGCGCCGCAAGCGGCTGCGTCTGGCCCGCAACTGGGCCATTCTCATTCTCGTCTGCGCCGCCATTGTGGCGCTTATGACCAAAGGCATCCTCTGGCTGCTGCCAAAGGTGAACGCCATGCTTGCAGGGCCGCAGAGCTTTGATGCGGCCAGCTACGATGGCACCGGCTACAGCTTTGATGCTGACGATGAGCGTTTTGTGCTGGTGAACACCAATCTGCCTTTTGCCGAGGAACCCTCTCCGGCCCTTGCCGATGCCGATGAAGCCAGCGGTATCCAACTGGAAGCTGAAGCAGCTGCAGCCTACCAGAAAATGGCTGCGGCTGCGGCCGAGGACGGCGTTGCACTGGTGCTGACGGCAGGCTATCAGGACGCAGATGCCCGCAGCGCGGCCTATGAGACGCAGAAGCAGCAGTATCTGGAAAAGGGCAAAACCGAGGAAGAAGCCGCAAGCCTTGCGGCAGATATCCAGCCGCCTGCGGAATGCAATGATCACGGCACCGGCTATGCGGCGGATATCCTCAGTACGGACTACCCGACCCGTGATACCGGCTTTGATACGACCCGCGCCTACGAGTGGCTCACCGCCTACGCCGCCGAATACGGCTTTATCCTGCGCTATCCGCAGGACAGGCAGGCTGCTACCGGCGTGGTGTTTGAGCCGTGGCACTGGCGGTATGTGGGCGTTGAAAATGCCCTTGCCATCCGTGCCAGCGGCTTGAGTCTGGAAGAATTTCTTGCCTTGCAGAAGGCATCATAAAAATAAAAGCTCCCTGTGAAAACAGGGCGGAGGAACAAATTGGAACGTACTCTCATTGCGCCGGGTGTGCATCTTTCCTGTGACCCGGCGGAAAAATTCAACCGCTGCCGCATCAGCGTCCACTTTGCCTTTCCGGCAAAGCGGGAAACGGCCACAGCACATGCGCTGCTGCCGCTGGTGCTGGAGCGCGGCTATGCCGACTGCCCGGATATGACCCGCCTGACCAAAAAGCTGGCCAAGCTCTACGGTGCAGACCTCACAGTGGATGCCCGGCCCATGGGCTGCAGCCACAACCTGTGTGTTAGTGTTACCGGCATCAAGGATCAGTTTGCGCTGGAAGGGGAGACCCTTACAAGGGAATATGCATCCATTGCACTGGGTGCGGCCTTTCACCCGTATTTTGTGGGCGGCACTTTTGATCCGGAAGCCGTGGGCATTGAAAAGCAGATGCTGAAAAAGGCGCTGGAAGATGAGATCAACGATAAGCGCCTTTACTGCCTGCATCAGGCCAACCGGGAATTCTTTGGCGACAGCCCGGCGGGTGTGCGGCAGGAGGGCTATCTGGAAGAGGTGGAAGGCCTGACACCGGAACAGCTTACCGCAGCCTATTACGAGATGCTGCGCACCGCCAACATTGAGCTGCTTGTGCTGGGCTGCACGGCAGAGCAGACCGCTGCGGTAAAGGATGCACTGCTGGCAGAGCTTGCGGCAATTGACCGCGCACCGCTGCCGCTGGCAGAAAACATTGCCATGCCCCGCCGGGAGCCGGTGCACAAAACCGAAACCTATGATATGGTGCAGGCGAAGCTCTGTATGCTGTTCACGCTGGGCGAACCCATGTGCACCGAACAGCTGGCTGCTGTGCGCCTTGCCATGGCGCTGTACGGCGGCAGTGTGACCAGCCGCCTGTTCCTGAATGTGCGCGAGCGTGACCACCTGTGCTACTACTGCTCGTCCTCGTTCCAGAGCTTTACCGGAAGCATGGCTGTGAACAGCGGCGTGGAGCACGCCGACGCAGCCCGGGCAGAGCGGGCCATCTTGAAGGAACTGGCCGACCTGTGCGATGGCCCCATCACCGACGATGAATTTGAGGACTGCCGTCGGGGTCTGCTGAGCGGGATGCAGGGGGTAGAGGATACCTTGGGCGGCATCGAGACATGGTATTACATTGAAGTGCTGCGCGGCGGCGACCCGGCCAAGGTGCAGACACCCGCCGAAGCCCGCGCCGCTCTGCAGGCCGTGACCAAAGACGACGTGCGCGCCATCCTGCGCAAACTGACCCTCTCGGTCAGCTATCTGCTCACAAAGGAGGTGGCCGCTCATGCCGCAGAATAACCAGACCCTGCTGGAAAAGACCGTGGCTGACCAGTGGCAGACCCTGCCCTCCGGACTGACCGTTATCGTGCGGCCCATGCCGGGTTATTCCAGCACCCATGTCATTTTTGCTACCCGCTTTGGTTCCATTGACCGGGATTTCCGGCTGGACGGCAAAGAGGTGCATCTGCCTGCAGGCGTGGCACACTTCCTCGAGCACAAGATGTTTGAAGATCAGGACGGCGATGCCTTTGCAAAGTATGCCAAGACCGGTGCCAATGCCAACGCATTTACCAGCTTTGACCGCACCTGCTACCTGTTCACTGCGACCCAGCAGCTGGACGAAAGCTTGGATGTGCTGCTGGGCATGGTGACTCATCCGTACTTTACCGAGCAGACCATCGCCAAGGAGCAGGGCATCATCGGACAGGAGATCAAAATGTACGATGACAGCCCGGACTGGCGGCTCATCACCGGCCTGTTCGAGTGCTTGTACCACGAGCATCCCATCCGCAGCGATATCGCGGGCACGGTGGAGAGCATTGCGAAAATTACGCCCGAAATGCTCTACGACAGCTGCAAAGCCTTCTATGCACCGGGCAATATGGTGCTGGCGGCTGCCGGCGACACTACCATGGAGCAGATCCTGGCTGCCTGTGAGCGCCACGGCCTGATGAGACCGCGCAGCACCGAAAGGGTGCAGCGGCTGTGGAAGCCGGAACCCATGACGCTGGCGGCAGCCCATAAGACCCTGAAAATGCCGGTGTCCAAACCCTGCTTCGGCGTGGGCTTCAAGGAGAAGCCGTTGCCCCCGAACGATCTGCGCACTGAAGCGCTGTATGATCTGATCCTGAGCTGCATCACAGGCGGCATGTCGCCGCTGTACCGCCGTCTGTACGACGGGGGCCTTGTGAACCCCGGCTTTGGCGGGGAAGTGCTGCGGGTGGACGGCTGCTGCTGCATCCTGTTCACCGGCGAAAGCGATGCACCGGATACCGTGCGGAAGCTGCTGCTGGACGAGATCGCCCGCATCCGTGCCGCAGGTGTGGACAGGGAGATCTTTACCCTGTGCAAGAACGAAAAGTACGGCCAGCTGATCGAAAACCTGGAAAATGTGGAGGACTCGGCCAGCCAGATGGCAGACTTTGCCCTCTCCGGCCAGACGGTGGCGCAGCAGATCACCATGCTGGCAGGGCTGACTGCCGAGGATGCGGACGCTGCGCTGCAGCACATCCTCAGCACCGACCGCATGGCTGTGATGGATATTCTGCCAGATGGCACTGCGCCGCTGGCCGAGAACGAGGAGGAAGCAGAATGACAAATCTGGTGCAGTTCCCGGGGCTGGGCCTGAGCTTTGAGATCAACCGCGTGGCCCTTTCCATTGGCGGGTTCAATATTTACTGGTATGGCGTGTGCATTGCCTTTGGCATCTGTCTGGCGCTGGTATTTGCGTTCCGCCACAGCATCGAGTTCGGCGTGGACCCGGACAGCATGGTGGACGTGATCTTGATTGGCATCGTGCTGGGCATTGTCAGCGCCCGCGCTTACTATGTGGCCATGGCACCCTTTAAATACGAAAGCATCTGGGAGATGATCGCCATTCGGGATGGCGGCCTTGCCATCTACGGTGGCATCATCGGCGGCTTTCTGTTCGGTGGCTTGGCCTGCAAACGGCGGGGCGTGCCGGTGCTGCCCATGTTCGACCTGACCGCTATGGGTTTTCTGCTGGGACAGGGCTGCGGCCGCTGGGGCAACTTCTTCAATCAGGAGGCCTTCGGCTGCAACACCACCCTGCCGTGGGGCATGTTCAGCGAAACGACCCGCGCTTACCTGATGGGCAGCACAGTCACGGCCCAGAGCGGCGTGACCATTGACCCGAATCTGCCGGTGCATCCCACCTTCCTGTACGAAAGCATCTGGTGCTTCGTGGGCTTTCTCCTGCTGTTCCGTTATATTAAAAAGCGCAAGTTCAACGGTGACATTGCCCTGCGGTATATGATCTGGTACGGCGCGGGCCGCTTCTGGATCGAAGCCCTGCGCACCGACAGTCTGATGCTGGTGCCCTCCATTGGTCTGCGGGCATCCCAGCTGGTGGCAGGTATCGCTGTGGTAGTCGGTGTGGCTGCGGAAATTTACTTCACCCACAAGTTCAAGGACAAGCCCCTGATGGTAAAGCTGGCAATGACGGCGGACAACAAAGCCGCAGTCAATAAGCTGAGCAAAGAAAAAACTGTTATCGGTCTGATGACGGATACAGATACTGAACTGCTGGCCTCCAGCCCGCGCAAGCTCTTCGTGGAGCGCACCGAAGCGTATAATGCCGAAGTAAAACGCATCATCGCGGAAAGCGGGAAGGCGAAACAATAAAAAATCTTTCGGAAAGAGGAAAATTCCTCTTGCATTTCCATCGTTTTTTTGCTATACTATTCTAGCCGCGTGGTGTGGGCGCCTGAAATGGCCCAGTGTAAGGGCCTGCCTTTACGACCAGCGAGTACAACGAAAAGGAATGAACAAAATGTACGCAATCATTGTTACCGGCGGTAAGCAGTACCGCGTGGAGCAGGGCGACATCGTCTACATCGAAAAGCTGGACGTTGAGGCCGACTCCGAAGTGAAGTTTGATCAGGTTCTCGCTATTGGCGAGGAGGGCTCTGTGAAGGTTGGCGCTCCCGTTGTTGAGGGTGCTACCGTTACTGCCAAGGTCATCAAGAATGGCAAGGGCAAGAAGCTGAACATCATCACCTATCGCGCAAAGAAGCACAGTGCTCGCCGTATGGGCCATCGTCAGCCCTTCACCAAGGTTGAGATCACTGCGATCAACGGCTAAGGAGGTAAATTACAATGGCACATAAAAAGGGCGTAGGCAGCACCAAGAACGGCCGCGATTCCGCAGCACAGCGTCTGGGCACCAAGCGTGCAGACGGTCAGTTCGTTCTGGCCGGCAACATCCTGGTTCGTCAGCGTGGCACCCACATCATGCCGGGTGAGAACGTTGGCAAGGGCAGCGATGACACCCTGTTTGCTCTGGTGGACGGTACCGTCCGTTTCGAGCGCGTGGGTAAAGACGGCAAGAAGTGCAGCGTCAAGCAGTAACTTCTTTCGGATAACTGCAAAACGTAGAGAGCCGGACCCTCGTGGCCCGGCTCTTTTTGATGAAGAATTCTCTTTTTGACTGTCTGGCAGAAACTCCCCCAGTCGCCTGTGGCGACAGCCCTCTCAAGGAGGGAGGTGGCATCGTGTAGCGATGCCGGAAGGAGTTCCCGGCAAGGGAAGGAGAATAAACGAACATATAAAACTAAGGAGGGGCTGTATGGCAGCACAAACCAACTTTATCGACATCGCCACGATATGGCTCCACGCGGGCAAGGGCGGCGACGGTGCGGTGAGCTTTCACCGTGAAAAATTCGTGGCCGCTGGCGGCCCGGACGGCGGCGACGGCGGCCGCGGCGGCGATATCATCTTTGTGGTGGACGATCACCTGACCACCCTGATGGATTTCCGCTATAAGCGCAAGTATGTGGCCCCGGAGGGTGGCAAGGGCGGTGCAAGCCTGTGCCACGGCAAAAACGCGGAGAACCTTGTCATCAAGGTGCCGCTGGGCACCGTCATCAAGGATGCCGAGAGCGGCCTTGTCATTGCGGACCTGTCCGACCACACCCCAGTCACCATTGCAAAGGGTGGCCGCGGCGGCTACGGCAATGCGCATTTTGCCACTCCCACCCGACAGATCCCCAAGTTTGCAAAGCCCGGTATGCCCGGCGAAGACATTCAGGTGACGCTGGAGCTGAAACTGATCGCCGATGTGGGCCTGATCGGCTTCCCCAATGTGGGTAAGTCCACCCTCATTTCCACCATCAGCGCAGCCAAGCCTAAGATCGCAAACTACCACTTCACCACGCTGGTGCCCACGCTGGGCGTTGTATCCGTGGCGGAGGGCGCAAGCTTTGTCTGCGCCGACATCCCCGGCCTGATCGAGGGTGCCAGCGAGGGCATCGGTCTGGGCCACGACTTCCTGCGCCATGTGGAGCGCTGCCGCCTGCTGCTGCATGTGGTGGATGTTTCTGGCAGCGAGTGCCGTGAACCCATTGAGGATTTTGAAAAGATCAACGAGGAGCTGGCAAAGTTCAGCCCTGTGCTGGCTGAGCGCCCGCAGATCGTCATTGGCAACAAGTGCGATCTGGCCACCGAGGAGCAGATCGAAGCTTTCCGCAAGTATGTGGAGGGCAAGGGCTTGACCTTTGTGCCCATCTCTGCCGCTACGATGCAGGGCGTGAAGGAACTGCCGGGCCTCGTGTATAACCGCCTGAAGGATATCCCGCCGGTGCCGGTGTTTGCTCCCGAGTACAAGAAGCCCGAACCCAAGGCCAACGACCGTGCGTTTGAGATCAAGCGCATGGAAGCCCATGTATGGAGCGTGGAAGCCCCGTGGCTGGAATACATTCTGGCCGGCAGCAATGTGGACGACTACGAAAGCCTGCAGTTCTTCCAGCGTCAGCTGGGCGAGAGCGGCATTCTGGACGCTTTGGTGGCAAAGGGCGTGCAGGAGAACGACACCATTCTCATTGGCGATTACCAGTTCGATTATATCTTCTAAGAGGTCACTATGAACGAACCTGAAAAGATCGACCCGCGGGAGCTTAGCCCCTTGGCGCTGGCCTTTGTGGGCGACAGCGTGCTGGAACTGCTGGTGCGACAGCGTCTGGTGGAGCATCACCGCCTGTCTGCCGGAAAGCTCAACGCAGAAAAGGTCAAATATGTCTCGGCCCGGGCACAGTTCCGGGAGGAACAGCTGCTGGAGCCGCTGTTCACTGAGGACGAACTGGCCGTGTTCAAGCGGGGCCGCAACGCCAGCAAGGCCAGCGTGGCAAAGCACGCTTCCCCGGAGGAATACCGTGCTTCCACCGGCTTCGAGTGCCTGCTGGGCTGGCTGTATCTGAACGGTCAGCTGAGCCGTGTGCACGAGCTGTTTGAAACACTGTGGCAGCAGTTCGACCCCAACGAAAAATAAAAACGCGAAAGCCCGCTGCTTTCCGCACTGGAAAACAGTGCCGGAGGGCAGCGGGTTTTGCGATTTGAGAAAGATCAGAGGTTCGCGCCCGTGGTCCATCAGGCGCGAAGGGCAGCGTCAGCGGCTGTTTTTGGCGTTGCTGGAACGGCTGCTCGTGGAGTTCTTGGCGCTCTCATCGTCGGCACCCTTGGTGTACTGGTTGGGGTGCTTGTGCTCGTTGGTGGCGCTGTTGGTGGTCTGGCTGGACGTGCGGTTCGAGGTCTGATTCTTGCAGTTATTGCTGCGGTTTTCGGTTGCCATAGTGAATGATCTCCTTTCGGTTTTCCGTGCGGGGCGGTGTGCCCCTCACAAGACCTAGTTTGGCCGCGGACGGCGGCTTTATACATCCCACAGGAGGAATGCAGAATGCCCATGGAATATTTTGAACAGCGGGAGCGCGCTCTGCTGGGAGACCGGTTCGATGTCCTGTATGCAGCCCCGCAGGAAACGGTGGAGCGCGGCGTAACGGTGTCGGCCCTGCGCAGCTCACCGGAGCAGTTTGCCGCAAAAGCCGATTTCCCACTGGAAGCATCGCCCTTTTGCAAGGCGGCATTCGTGGTGCATCAGCCGGATGATTTGAAATTCCGGCCCGGGCGGCATCCGTACCACCATGCGGGCGTGTTCTACTCGCAGGAGCCGTCTGCGTCCTCGGCGGCACCGCTGCTGGGCGTGCAGCCCGGGATGCGTGTGCTGGACATGTGCGCCGCGCCCGGCGGCAAAAGCAGCCAGCTGGCGGCGGCGCTGCAGGGCCGGGGTGTGCTGGTGAGCAACGAATACGTTGCAGCTCGTGCGGATATCCTGAAAAGCAATCTGGAACGCATGGGCGTGCCCAATGCAGTGGTGCTCAATGAGACGCCCGCCCGCATTGCGGATGCGCTGCCGGAATTTTTTGACCGCGTTCTGGTGGACGCGCCCTGTTCCGGCGAGGGAATGTTCCGCAAGGAGCCGGTGGCCCGTCAGCAGCACTGTGAAGCGCTGGTGAAGCAGTGTGCTGAGCTGGGTGCAGAAATTCTGGACTGTGCAGCCGCTGTGCTGGCCCCGGGTGGGCAGCTGGTGTATTCCACCTGCACCTTTGCGCCCGAGGAGGACGAGGAACAGGTGGCGGCGTTCCTGCAGCGCCACCCGGAGTTCATCCTTGCGGATGCCTTGGGAAATGTGGACTACACCTTTGGCAGTGAGGGCGAAGCCAACCGCACCGGCGGCCTGCCGCTGGATGTGAGCAAGGTGCGCCGTATCTGGCCCTGTCAGGGCGGCGAGGGCCACTTTATGGCCCGGCTCGTCAAAGCTGGCACTCCGCGCGTTCTGCCCGCAGAGGGCGAGTACACTGCCGAAGAACAGCTCTGGCTGGCAGCAGCGGAAGCTGCGGGCAAAAAGGCCAAGGGGAAGGGCGGCAAGCCTGCCAAGGCTGCGGATGCCCGCAGTGCCCGCCGCGAGAATGCCCGTGCCTGCCGGGAAGCGGTGCAGGGTGAAAAGCGCAGCCGCGAAGCACAGGCAGGGGAGACAAGTCCTGCCCAGAGCCTTGCAGCATGGCACGCGTTTGCCGGGCAGTATTTCCCGGCGCTGGTTGACCGCCCGGCTGTGGTGCACGGCGGCGGTGTGCTGCTGCCGGTGCCGTTCCCGCAGACGAACCTGCATGTGCTGCGGGCGGGCGTATTTGTGGGCAGCGTGCAGAAAGGCCGCTTTGTGCCGGAGCACCATCTGTTCACGGCATTTGGCGCACAGTGCGTAAACCGCGAAGAACTCACCCTTGATGACCCGCGCTGCGTGGAGTATCTTTCCGGCCGTGAGGTGGAAGCCCGCATCGCTGCTGACGGCTGGTGCTGCGTGACGGTGGACGGCTGGCCGCTGGGCGGCGGCAAGGTATCCGGCGGGCGGGTGAAAAACCATTATCCCAAGGCGCTGCGACTGCTGTGAACGGGCAGAAAAAGCGCATTTTTCCGCGCAGAATGCTGAAAACCGGGCGGATAAGGCTTGAACGCTCTGCCCGGTTGTGCTACAATAATAGAGTTAGATTTTGTGTGCTGCCACAATGCGGGCGACCACAGCCCGTCTGCCCGCAGGCGGAGATTTGAGAATATACAGGAGGCTCTTTCCCATGTCTGGACATAGCAAATGGAACAATATTAAGCGCAAGAAGGAAAAGACCGATGGCGCAAAGGCAAAGGTCTTTACCAAGATCGGCCGCGAGATCAGCGTTGCCGTGCGTACCGGCGGCCCGAACCCTGCTTCCAACAGCAAGCTGGCTGACCTGATCGCCAAGGCAAAGCGCATGAGCGTGCCCAACGATAACATCCAGCGCATCATCAAGAAGGCTGAGGGCGGCGATAAGACCGAGTACGAAGCAATCACCTACGAAGGCTACGGCCCCGGCGGCGTTGCTGTCATGGTGGAGACCCTGACCGACAACCGCAACCGTACCGCTGCTGACCTGCGCCACTACTTCGACAAGAACGGCGGCAATCTGGGTGCTATGGGCTGCGTGGGCTTCCTGTTCAGCCAGAAGGGTGTCATTGACATCTCTCTGGAAGATAAGGATGCCGACGAGGCTATGATGGATGCTCTGGATGCTGGTGCCGAGGACTTCGATGCCAGCGAGGATGCAGCCGAAATCACCACCGATCCCGAGAACTATTCTGCTGTGGTCAAGGCCATGGAGGAGAAGGGCTACGAGATCCTCTCCGACGATCTGGCCATGGTGCCCATGACCACCACCCGCCTGACCGACCCCGACCAGCTGAAGCTGATGGGCAAGCTGCTGGATGCGCTGGAAGACAATGATGATGTCCAGAACGTCTGGCACAGCCTGGAGAACGAAGAGGATCTGCCGGAATAACCTTCCGCAAGGCTCTTTGCTCCTGAAATAAGACGATAAAAAGCCGCTTTTTGTGCTAATTGGCACGAAAGGCGGCTTTTTTGTGCTGTGTTACGGGACGGAAAACGGCTTGGGACCTCCGCTGAACAATAAAAATCCCCCGTCGGCAAGGCATACCGGCGGGGGAAAGGGGGAGAGCGTTTTTTAATAGATTATTGCACGCTTGCAAGGAACCGCACAAAGCCTGCGCGGCCAGCCTCGTCCATTTTATAGACACCGGCATCGGCCAATACCTGAGCGAACACATGGCCCACCTCGTCCTGCAGGATGAGGTGCACGGTGTCGCCGTTCAGTTCCGGGTGGCGGGCAAGAATATCCTCGGCCCACTCGGCGTGCTTCTGCAGTTCTTCCGGGTACTGGCTCACCGGGGTGCGGGCCACCAGTGCATCGGCCAGCTCAAACAGCTCCTTTTTCAGGCGGCTGGGCAGCACGGCAAGGCCCATGACCTCGATCAGGCCGATGTTTTCCTTTTTGATGTGATGCAGCTTTGCATGGGGATGGAACACGCCCAGCGGATGCTCCGGGGTGGTGATGTTGTTGCGCAGCACCAGATCCAGCTGATACTTGCCGTCCCGCATCCGGGCAATGGGGGTGATGGTGTTATGTGGCTCGCCGTCGGTCTCGGCAAAGATGAAGCATTTTTCGTCCGAGTAGCCGCGCCATGCGGTCAGAATTTTATCGGCCAGCTCCACAAGACGGGCATCATCTTCGCTGGTCAGGCGGATGCAGCTCATGGGCCAGTGCACGATACCGGCATCCACATCCTCAAAACCGGGGAAGACCCACTTCTTCTCGACGGGAGCCTTTGCCATAGCGAATTCATAGTGGCCGCCCTGGAAATGGTCGTGGCTGAGAATGCTGCCGCCCACGATGGGCAGGTCGGCGTTGCTGCCCACGAAATAGTGGGGGAACAGGCCCACGAAATCCAGCAGCTTGCGGAAGGTAGCACGCTCGATCTTCATGGGAGTGTGCTGGTTGTTGAACACGATGCAGTGCTCGTTGTAGTAGACGTAGGGACTGTACTGCAGGTTCCAAGCGCTGTCGTTGATGGTGAGAGGGATGATGCGGTGATTCTCGCGGGCGGGGTGGTTCATGCGGCCTGCATAGCCTTCGTTCTCGGCGCAGAGCTGGCACTTGGGGTAGGCGCTCTGGGGAGCCAGTTTGGCGGCGGCAATGGCCTTGGGGTCTTTTTCGGGCTTCGAGAGGTTGATGGTGATATCCAGATCGCCGTAGGGGGTCTTGGTGACCCATTTCAGGTCGCGTTTGATGCGGTAGCGGCGGATATAATCGGTGTCCTGACTGAATTTATAGAACCAGTCGGTCGCGGCCTGCGGGCCTTCGCTTTCGTAGCGTTCCTCGAAATTGGCGCGCACGATGCTGGGCCGCGGGGTCAATACGCCCATGAGCTTTGTGTCGAACAGGTCGCGGGCGGTGCTGTTGTCGGCACACACGCCGCGGGCCACGGCATCATCTACCAGCGTTTTGAGGATGCTTTCCAGATCGGTATAGCACACCTCGCCCTCCGGCGCGGTAAAGTCGTCCAGCTGCATGGTCATAAGCAGCTGGTTGCGGATGTAAATTTCATCATCGGGCAGGATAAGGCCGGTGTCCAGCCCGTAATTCACGAGCTGCTGAATGGCGGTAGAGATCACAGCACTGCGCCTCCTTCCGGGCGGATGCTCAGCACATGGCAGCGGCCTTCACCAAGGATGGCTTCCATGTGGGCCTTGAAGTCGGCCAACAGTTCCACCGGCACAAAGGCCTGAGCCGTACCGGCAAAGCCGCCGCCGTGCACGCGCACAGCGCCCTTGCCGTTCAGATAATGCTTGGCAGCTGCAATGGTCACGCCCATCTCCTGATGCTCCTTGTAACCGGCGGGGATCACGTTCTGCAGGTATTCCCAGCTGCTGTGGCCGGACTCGTTGACCAGACGCAGGAAAGTGTCAAAATCGCCCTCGCGCAGGGCAGCTACCTGTTTTGCCACGCGGTCGTTATCGGCATAGATATGGAAGGCGCGCAGCACGGCACGGTCGCCGCACTGCTTGCGACACTCCGGAAGCTTTGCAAGGAAAGTCTCAAACGGCACATCCCGCAGCACTTCGCCGCCGCACACAGCAGCCACGGCGCGGCACTCGGCGGGCACAGCGGCATATTCGTCGGTCAGGTCGGCATGATCTGCGCAGGAATCCAGAATGCACAGGGCAAGGCCTGCCTTGGAGAAATCCACGGCCACCGGCTCCACATCCGGGTGGGCAGGGTCCGCAAAATCAATGGTAATAATGTTGCCAACGCTGGAAGCCATCTGATCCATCAGGCCGCAGGGCTTGCCAAAGTAGACGTTCTCTGCCCACTGGCCGATCTGCGCGATCTCGATGGGGGAGACTTTATCGGTCATGAAGCAGTCATTCAGGATCACGCCGATCAGCACTTCAAAGGCGGCGGAGGAAGAAACGCCGCTGCCCTTGGGCACGTTGGAGGAAATGTACACATCCAGACCGGCCAGCTTTGCGCCGCGCTGACGGAAGGCTTCGCATTCGCCGCGCAGCAGAGAGAGGGTAGTGTTTTCCTCTTCCTTGCGGGCAGCAAGGTCATCAAGGCCGATCACACACAGGTCGTAGCCTTCGCTCTGCACGCGCAGCTGGTTCAGGGTGTTGGGCGCAGCGGCAGCGATCATATCAATATTCACGCTGCCGGCCAGCACGCGGCCATGCTGGTGGTCGGTGTGGTTGCCGCCGATCTCGGTGCGGCCGGGGGCACTGTAAAGACCAGCTTCAGCATGGGGGCCAAAGGTGGCATCCAGACCATTCAGAACAGCTTCGTAGCGGGCAGCCTGTGCAGGAGTTTCGTCGGGCGCACAGCAGTAAAGTGCTGCCAGCCGGGCAGCGTGAGCGCCGCTGGAAAGCTCCTGCTTCCATGCGGAAACAGATTTCATCATAGGATAATCCTCCTTTTGAGCGGGTTGGAACTGCAGTGCAGGGCCGCATACAGGATGCTCTGCACACTTCTGTCCTTATCATATAAAATCCGGACAGAAAAAACCATGTGTTATTGTTGCATCTGGATGAAAAGTTGCAAAAAGACTGAAATTGGCGCACAGAGTGGAATTTGACAGTTGAAATAAAATTAGATATTAAACGGAAAAACCATTGGCAAAAATGCCTGCAAATCCACGGCTTTGCGTGGGACGGACGAGGCCTGCACAACATGGAGATTTGCGCTTTGAAAAAACAGGGAAAAAGCGCATGGGCCTTTTCCCTGTTTCCCAAAATATTATTTTGTAAACTCGTTTCCGGTCAGGCCGTCCATGTTCAGCATCCCTTCCAGTGCGGCCACATCTGCCGAAACGTCCAGTGCGTCGGACTGGAACAGCTTGTCCAGCTGATTTTCAAAGGCGGTCACCAGCAGGTCCATGCTGCGCTCGATGTTCTTTTTGACATCGGCGATGTTTTCCCCCTGCACATCCTGCGCAGGAAGGCTGGCGTAGGTGTTCAGCAGCTTGAGGGCGGTGGGCAGATAGTAGTCCATGAATTTCTGCAGCTGAGCCTTTTTGCCGGGGTCTTGCTTTGCCAGCTCAAAGATGCGGGCACTGACCGCTTCCAGACGGCTGATCTTGATGGTCATCACGGGGTCCGGGATGGCATCGTTGACCTGCCGCAGCTGTTGCAGAATTGCGGTATATTGGTCCGCTGGTGCAGGTTCTGGGGCGGGCGCAGGCTTCGGTTTCCGGGGCGGCTGGGGAGCCGCGCCGCGCACTACCAGAGTATTGGTGCGGTTATCAATGTAAGCATCTGCACCGAAGTAACCGTGGGAAATAGCACTTTCCACCACGGTGCGGCCCTTTGCGGCATCGATGCCCGCGGCAGCAAACAGCTCGTCCAGCGGAATATTGTCGCGGTCGCCTGCGATCTTGTCCAACAGGCGTTCCAGCTTGCGGGTACGATCCATGTGCAGGCCGGTCAGCAGAGCAGCACCGCCGCCCAGCATCTGGGCAATGGCGGTAAAGGCTTCCATCATGCTGGCAGCACCATCCATGAACAGGGTGCTGAAGCCCGCGAACAGAAAGACAGCACCGCCGATGGTGCACAGGGTGGTAAGGAGCTTATGACGCTCCTTAGCGTCCTTCTGCTCTTTGGTGGGAACATCGTGGCCGTAGGCTGGCTCGTTTTCCTGCCGGGGGGCCGTCTGCGCAGATGCGGGGCCGAGGTCGGAACGATAGTCTGCCTGCGCCTGCGCAGCGGCCTTTTCCTCTTTTTCGGCGTTTTTATCGATGCTTTTTAAGATGAACAGCAGCACGCCCAACGGTGCCGACATGGCAAACACAATAAAGATGGCAATGGTGGGGATGTGGGCAAAATAATGTTTTTTGGGCTGCATGAGCAAAAACCTCTCAATTTATCCTGACTGTCCGGCAAAAGAACAGAAAAAGACCGCGTTCCACTCTATTATAGCGGAGCACGGCCTTTTTGTTAAGGGGGAAATATTGATGTGCGTGGAAGCAGCAAGGGAGTAAGTCTGCTGCCTGCCGGAAAAAGTTACTTCATCAGGCTGCAGACGGCCTCGGCATAGGCGGCGGGATCATCCACCGGCAGGCCTTCGATCAGCTGAGCCTGTGCGTACAGCAGAGCACTGTACTTCTTGAGCTTGTCGGTGTCACCGGCCTCCTGTGCGGCCTTGAGCACGGCAAACACGGGGTGGTTGACATTCAGTTCCAGAACCTTATCGCTCTTTACGCCTTCGCTGCCGGGCTGCTTGGACAGCACTTTTTCCATCTCAATGGACAGCGGGCCGTCAGCACTCAGGCACACAGGGTGATTCTTCAGGCGGGTAGAGACCTTGACCTCTTTCACCTTGCCGTCCAGAGCGTCCTTCATGGCATCGAACAGGTTCTTGTTCTCAGCGGTAGCGTCCTCGGCGGCCTTCTTCTCTTCCTCGGTCTCAAGGCCCAGATCACCGCTGTTGACATTCTTGAACTCCACGGTGCCGTCCTTGCCTTCGGCATCCTTGCGGGGATAGGTGCGCAGGATCTGCAGGCAGAACTCATCCACATCCTCGGTCAGCAGCAGGACGTCATAGCCCTTATCCATGACCAGCTCAGCGGCGGGCAGCTTTGCCAGACGGTCGGTAGAATCACCGGCAGCAAAGTAGATATACTTCTGCTCAGCGGGCATCTTGTCTACATACTCCTGCAGAGTGACCATCTTCTGCTCCTTGGCAGACCAGAACAGCAGCAGGTCGCGCAGCAGCTCGGCGTGCATGCCGTAGTCGGAGTAAGCACCGAACTTGATCTGACGGCCGAACTCTTTCCAGAATTCCTCGTACTTCTCGCGGTCATTGGCCAGCATGGCGTGCAGATCGTTCTTGATCTTTTTTTCCAGAGCGTTGTGGATCAGCTTGAGCTGGTTGTCCTTCTGCAGCATCTCGCGGCTGATGTTCAGGCTCAGATCCTGACTGTCCACAATGCCCTTGACGAAGCTGAAGTAATCGGGCAGCAGGTCGGCGCACTTCTCCATAATGAGCACGCCGGATGCGTACAGGGCCAGACCCTTTTCATAATCCTTGGTGTAGAAGTCGTAGGGACGGTGGCTGGGTACGAACAGCAGGGCATTATAATTTGCAGTGCCCTCGGTGCGGCTGACGATGACGCGGGCGGGGTCGGTATAATCGCCAAACTTTTCCTTATAGAAGTTCGCGTACTCCTCGTCGGTCACTTCGCTCTTCTGCTTTTTCCAGATGGGCACCATGCTGTTCAGAGTTTCCAGCTCGGTGTAAGTCTCCCATTCGGGCTTATAGTCCTCCGGCTTAGGATCGGGTTCCGGCTTCTGGCGCTCGTGCTGGCGCTCCATCTGGATGGGATAGCGCACATAGTCGCTGTACTTCTTCACGATGGCCACGATGCCGTACTCATCGAGGAAGTTGTCGTAGTGGTCCGTCTCAGTATCCGGCTTGATGTGCAGGATGATCTGGGTGCCTGCGGTATCCTTCTGGGCGGGGGTCATTTCGTAGCCGTCCACACCGGAGGACTCCCACTGCCATGCTTCGTCCGAGCCATAAGCCTTGGAAATGACGGTGACTTTATCGGCTACCATGAAGGAGGAGTAGAAGCCGACACCAAACTGGCCGATGATATCGATGTTCTCGTCCTTGTTGTCCTTCTTGAAATCCAGAGAACCGGAGTGAGCAATGGTGCCCAGATTCTGCTCAAGTTCCTCTTTGGTCATGCCGATGCCGTTATCCTCAATGGTCAGGATGCGGTTCTCCTTATCGCGGGTGATGAGGATGCGGAAATCGCCCTTGTTCATGCCCACAGAAGGATCGGTCAGGCTCTTATAATAGAGCTTATCGATGGCATCCGATGCGTTGGAGATCAGCTCGCGCAGGAAAATTTCCTTATTGGTGTAGATGGAGTTGATCATCATATCCATCAGCTTTTTGCTTTCAGCCTGAAATTCTTTCTTAGCCATAATGCAAAACCTCTTTTTATCTGTATTCGGCACCAAGCACTCGGAATAGGATATTACTTTTGAATACTTAGCACTCGTAACTTTCGAGTGCTAATATACACCGACGAAAAGCAAAAATCAAGGGCTTTCATAAAAAGTTTAAAAAATGGTTCGTTTTGTGCTATAATGAACCGCAAAGGATGCAGTAAAAGGAGGAAATATCATGCAGCTGAAACAGCTGGAACTGGCCGGCGGTGGGACACTGACCGTTTATCTGCGTGATTGCTGTGAGCGGATGCCGAATGTGCTTGACCGGCCATTGGTGCTGGTGGTGCCCGGCGGCGGCTATACCCATGTGAGTGCCCGCGAGGGCGACCCGGTGGCGCTGCAGTTTGCGGCGGCGGGGTACCACACCGCTGTGCTGGACTACGCCATCTGCGAAAAGGCAAAGGACTACATGCCGCTGCGCCAGCTGGCCGAGGCTATCGGTCTTGTGCGGCAGCACGCGGCCCAGTGGCATATCCTGCCGGAAAAAATTGCCGTGTGCGGCTTTTCAGCGGGCGGCCACCTGGCCCTTTCCGGTGCTGTGCTGGACATTCCCGGCGAAGCGGCCCAGCCCCGGCCCAATGCGGTCATTCTGGGCTATCCGGTGGTCACGGCAGGGCAGTATGCCCACCGCGGCAGCTTTGTGCAGCTGGCGGGCAGCGCCGACCCGGCGGCACAGCAGGTGTTCGGTCTGGAGGATAAGATCACGCCGCAGATGCCGCCGGTGTTCGTATGGACCACCATGGAGGATGCCACCGTTCCGGTGGAGAACACCCTGATGCTGGTGAACGCTCTGCACCGGGCGGGTGTGCCATGCGAGGCGCATCTGTTTGAAAAGGGGGTGCACGGTACCAGCATCAGCACGGCAGAGGTGGACCAGCCCAGCCACCACCGGCATCACTGGGTGGAACTGGCAGTGGAATGGCTGGAAGACACTTTTGCCTTTTCCGTCTGTTAAGTCTGGATATATTTGAACGAACCTACAAAAAATTCACAATTAAACTGTTGACTTGCATAAGCCTTTGACGTATACTGGTCAGCAGGGACAAACTAAAGGAAGAAGGAAATACCTATGGTTATGGACCCGACCCTGCCGCGCATCTCTGTGCGCGACCTGATGATGCAGGCTTTTCTCACCGGATGGGAGCTTTCGGACAAGACGGTCTCGCAGGACGAATACCTGCAAAGCTCCATTCAGGTGATCGAAATGCTGCAGGTGGAACCGGAAAACCTTTATGCCGAAGAAGGCCTTGGACTGCCGGACGGCGAAGAAGTGGATCATCTGGACGACTGGCTGCGTGCCGACGGCCAGTGGCTGTACTACGGTGTAGAGGAAGAAAATTTCTTCCTGATCCAGTGGTACCCAGACGAAGCCGCCGCAAAGGCAAAACTGGCCCAGCTGGAAGAACTGGGCGACGGCAAGCAGTATCTGGTAGATTTTTCCCTCAAGCGGGAGAACCCTTCCAGTGCAGAGAACTTCGGCAATTCCAATCCGGTTCAGCTCCGCTCCTGAAAACATCACCTTAAAGCGAAAGGAAATTTTGCAGCATGCAGCTTTCTGAGATCGAGCGCGAACAGCTTTATGCCATCGTTGAAAAATACGATCATCACCCGGATGTGCAGCGGATGCGGGAGTACATCCAGCACGGCTCTGTCACCACCTACCAGCATTGCAAGAATGTGGCGCTGGTGAGCTTCTGGCTCAACCGCCGTCTGCATCTGCACGCTGACGAGACCTCGCTGGCAGTGGGTGCCCTGCTGCATGATTTTTATCTGTACGACTGGCACACCACCGGTACCTTTCACGGCCTGCGCCGCCTGTTTGAGATGCACGGCTTCTCCCATCCGGGTTATGCCTGCGTCAATGCAAAGCGGGTGTTCAGCATTACCAGAAAGGAACAGAGCATCATTGCAAGCCACATGTGGCCGCTGACCTTCCGTCATGTGCCCACCTGCCGCGAAGCAGTCATCGTCTGTCTGGCCGATAAGTACTGCGCCGTGGTGGAAAGCATGTTCCAGCGTTCCCGTGCCGGTGCCGTGGTGGACGGCAGCGTGGACATCGACGGCGAAGAGTGGTAAGCCTGTTTTTACCTTTATCATTTTATCAATGGACAAAAAAGAACTCCGCGCCTCACAGGGCGCGGAGTTCTTTTGCATCTTACAGCTTTTTATAGCCTTCCGGTTCATTGGCGGCAGCGCGGTATTCCATTAAGAATGTGTCCAGCCAGCGGCCGTGACAGTCGCGGGCAATGCGTTCCCGGCGGCCCACTAAGCGAAAGCCGCATTTTGTGTGCAGGGCGCGGCTGGCAGCGTTGTCCTGCAGCACGGTGGACTGCAGTGTCCAGTAGCCGGCCTTTTCTGCCTGATGGCACAGCTCGGTCAGCAGGTGATAGCCAAGGCCATGGCCTCGGAACTGCTCACCCACGTAAATACTCACCTCGGCAACGCCGCGGTAGCACCAGCGCGGGTCCACCCGGCGCAACGCCGTCCACCCGGCGATCACGCCGTCGGCCAGCAGTACCAGTCGGCATTCTTTTGCGTGGGAAGCATCCCACGCAGAATACGGCGGACAGGTGGTCTGAAAAGTGGCATGTTCTGTAGCAATGCCCTCCAAATAAATTCTGGAAACAGCGCTCCAGTCTTCCGGCTCCATGGGCCGGATCTCGATTTTGCTCATATTTCGATCCCGACGGAAAGTGCATAGCTTTCCGCACCCTCAACTCTCAAAAATATCCGGCTCCAGTATAGCAGAATTTGCGGTGCGGTACAAGCGCCGTACTGCACAGAAATTTCTTTGACAAGCGGAAGGTTTGTGATACAATAAATCATAACAAAGAAAAGCACGGCAGGATACGCCGCTGCAGAATGGAGGATGTCCCAAAATGAAGTGGATCAGAACGATGGTGTGCGCGCTGGGAATGCTGGCGTGCGTATCGCTTTCGGCATTTGCTGCAGAGTACGGCGAGCCGAACATCACAACAAAGACGACCATGAAGGAGCTGCGGGAGAACCCCAGCATCAAAGGCTCCGGCTACTACACCTACTGCAACGAATGGATCGAGGGCAGCACGCAGTACGATGATACGCCCATTGAGGGCTATGTAAGCTACGCGGCTGCCGAGGATGCCGCCGAAGGCATGAACCTTGTGATCGAAAACTACAACAGGGGCGTACAGATCACATGGCAGGTGTATACCCCGGAAGAAATTGCGGAAAATCCTTCTCTGGGCATGGTGCAGTTGTATTATTTCCCGGCTAAAACAGCCAACGCAAAGTACGCCATCGTGGTGCCCGGCAACGGCGGCAACACCACCGCAGAGCTGAACGAGGGTGCATCCATTGCCAACCAGCTGCACGAGCTGGGCTATGCGGCTTTTGTGCTGCGGTACCGCTCTTTCCTGAATGCATCCGACAATGCGCCACTGTACGATATTGCCAATGCCGTAAAGTACCTGACCGAAAATGCAGATCAGTTTGGCGTTCAGCGCGAAAACTATGCGCTGATGGGCTTTTCTTCCGGCGGACACATCGTGGGCCTGATCGGCTCAGACAACGAAAAGTTCGGCTATAAGGCATTTGGCCTCCCACAGCCTGCAGCGCTGCTGCTGGGTTACCCCATCAACGATTTCTTTGAGGTGAAGCCGCTATATCAGCTGGCCATTGACCCGCTGGTGCTTGGCTGGCGTTACTACTGGACCGATATTTCGGATGTGGTGAACGAAAACTTTACCCCTACCTATTTCTTCTACGGCAAAAATGATCTTTATATGCAGCGCATGTGCTACTCCCAGCAGGGGCCGCTGCTGGAGCGCAAGCTCCGGGAGAGCGGGGCTGTTTATGAGTGCCATGTGTACGAGAACGCACCCCACGCCATTGGCCCGGGCCGCCACACCGATGCGGACGGCTGGATCCGGCAGGCAACGGCATTCTGGGAAAAACAGTGCAAATAAAGAGATAAACGGGGGATTGCTGTGAGAAATCGATTGCGCACGGTGATGTTTGGTATTGGCCTGATGATCCTGCTGGCACAGCCGGCGTTTGCGGAGGAGCTTGGTCAGGCCAACATCACACCGCGCACCAAAATGGCAGAGATCCGCTCCAACCCCAGCGTTGTGGGTGCGGGCATCTACACCTACTCGCTGGATCAGGACCGTGTGCTGGACCGGATGTACTGGGACGCGCAGCCGCTGAGCTGCCTTTCCAATCACTGGACGGCACAGGATGCGGCGGATGGACTGAACTATCTGATCCGCACCTATAACGCTGGGCAGCGGGTGACCTTCCCGCTTTATACGGCGGAGGAGATCGCGCAGGATACCAGCCGGGACGGTGTGGAACTGTATTATCTGCCGGCAGAAGGGGCGCAGGCAAACCAGAAATATGCGCTGGTGATCGGCGGTAATGCGATCGTGGTCAGTGCGGAGATCCGCGAGGGCATTTCCACTGCATGGAACCTGCACGAAATGGGCTACCCGGTGTTCGTGCTGCGCTACCGCATCGGCATGAAGGCTTCCAACAATGCGCCGCTGCAGGATGTGGTCCGCGCGGTGCAATACATCACGGAACATGCAGGACAGTTTGGCGTGCAGGCGGAGGATTATGCCATTGTAAGTTATTCCTCAGGCGGGCAGATCGCCGGACTGTTCGGCACCGACGCGGTGGGCTACAAAAATTACGGCCTGCCAAAGCCCGGTGCCATGCTGCTGGGCTACCCGGTAAACACCTTCCTGGAGTTCAAACCGGTCTATAATATCCTGCTGGACCCCGGCGTGTGCAAGCAGCGGTATTATAAAATGACATTGTCTGATTACATCACACCGGATTACCCGCCTACCTATCACTGGTACGGCAAAAACGACATGACCCTTATGACCATGTGCTGGTCGGCGCAGGGGCCTGTTCTGGAAAAGGCACTGGCCCGCAACCATGTGACGCATATCTACCATGTGTATGATGATGCTCCCCATGCAGTGGCCGCAGGCAAGGGCACCGATGCAGAGGGCTGGCTGAATGAAGCAGTTGCCTTCTGGGAGGAACAGGTCGGCTGAAAAGGAGATGTTGAGTTGAAACACAGGATATGCACCGCAGCAGCCTGTATCTGTCTTCTGCTGATGATGGCGCTGCCCGCATTTGCAGCAGAGTATGGCGAGCCGGATATCACGCCGCAGACCACCATGGGCGAGATCCGCTCGAACCCCAGCATCCTTGGCGCAGGCGTTTGGACCTATTCCAAGGAGCAGAACCTGCCCGGCACCGAGGACTGGTGCAATGACCAGACGCTGGAAAAATATGTGAGCAGCCATGTGGCACAGGATTGTGCCGATGGTTTGAACCTGCTCATCCGCAATTACAATGCGGGCGTGCAGATCACCTATAAGCTCTACTCGGAGCAGGAGATCGCCGAGGACAGCTCCCGCAACAATGTGGAATTCTATTACTACCCGGCCAGCACGCCGGATGCAAAGTATGCGCTGGTGCTCTCCGGCAACATCTTCAACCGCACGGCAGAGTTAAAGGAGTGCATCTCCACAGCTTACCAGCTGCACCAGAAAGGCTATGCGGTGTTCGTGATGCGCTACCGCGCCTACCCGGATAACGACAACAACGGCCCCATGGAGGACATTGCACGGGCGGTGAAGTACATCACCGGCCACGCACAGCAGTTCGGTGTGCAGACGGAAAGCTACGCCCTGATCGGCTATTCTTCCGGCGGACATCTGGCGGGCCTGTTTGCATCGGACGCTCTGGGCTATAAAAACTATGGCCTGCCCAAGCCCGGCGCAGTGATCCTGGCGTATCCCATCGTGCAGTTTTCCGAGATCACACCGATCTACCGTGTGGGCATCGACCCCTTTGTGTGCGGCCGGTTCTACTATGAATACAGCCTTGCCGACCTGATCACAGAGGACTATCCGCCGGTGTACTTCTGGTATGGCAGGGATGACCTGACCTTGAACCTGCTGTGCTGGCCGCTGCAGGGGCCGGCCCTCAGCAAGGCACTGGCCGCGCATGGCGTACCTTACAAAGAAGTGGTATATGACCACGCAGCCCATGGCATCGGCCTTGGCCGCGGCACGGCTGCAGATGGCTGGCTGGACGAAGCCGCTGCCTTCTGGGAAGAACAGACAAAATAATATAAGGTGCGCAGATCCGGGCTTTGCAGCTGCACAGCCCGGATTTTGCAATAGGAGACATTATGGAATTTTTAGCGTTTCTTTACACGGTGCTTCTGGTGGCCATCTGCCTGATGATGGCGCTGCTGCTGTACCGCTCGGCAAAGCCGACGGCCAGCCGGGACGATACGGAACTGAAGGAATGGCTGCGCCAGCAGCTGGATGCGCAGAACCGTCAGATGGAAGCGAAGCTGGCAGAGATGTCTCAGCAGAACCTTGCCGCTATGGGCCACATCAGTGAAACGCTGCAGGCCTCGGTGCAGAGCATGAGCACCGCCCTTGCCGCAGGGCAGGGCACTCAGCAGCAGACCATGGAGCAGCGCCTGCAGGGGCTGGAAGCCTCCAACGCCCGCAAGCTGGAAGAGATGCGCCGCACCCTTGCCGAGGGCATGACTGCCCTGCAGGCCCAGAACGCCCAGAAGCTGGACGAGATCCGCCATACGGTGGACGAACAGCTGCAGGATGCATTGCAGAAGCGGGTGACCGAAAGCTTCAAGGCGGTGAACGACCAGCTGGAACAGGTGTACAAGGGTCTTGGCGAAATGCAGAACCTTGCCGCTGATGTGGGCGGGCTGAAACAGGTGCTTTCCGGTGTGAAGACCCGCGGTATTCTGGGTGAGATCCAGCTGGGAGCCATTCTGGAAGAGATCCTTGCCCCGGAACAGTACGACACCAACGTGGCCACCATTCCGGGCAGCACCCAGCGGGTGGAGTACGCCATCCGGATGCCCGGCGCGGACGGCGGCACGGTGTGGCTGCCCATCGACTCCAAGTTCCCCGGCGACACCTATGCCCATTTACAGGATGCGCAGGCATCCGGCGACGCACAGGCCGTGGAGAACGCCCGCCACGCACTGGAGCTGGTGCTGCGGGCCGAGGCCAAGGACATCCGGGAAAAATATGTGGAGCCGCCCTACACCACGGCGTTCGGCATCCTGTTCCTGCCCTTCGAGGGTTTGTATGCCGAGGTGGTGAACGCGGGCCTGCTGGAAGTGCTGCAGCGGGACTATCAGGTGAACATTGCAGGCCCCAGCACCATGGCAGCGCTGCTCAACAGCCTGCAGATGGGCTTCAAGACCCTTGCCATCCAGAAGCGCTCCGGTGAGGTGTGGCAGCTGCTGGGTGCGGTAAAGACCGAATTTGACAAGTTCGGGCAGGGGCTTTCCAAGATGCAGCAGCGCCTGCGCCAGACCGACGAAGAGCTGGATAATCTCATTGGCGTGCGCAGCCGTGCCATCAGCCGCAAGCTGCGCGCGGTGCAGACCATGGACGAAAGCGCTGCTGCCGCTCTGCTGGAACTGGATGCTGAGCCGGGCAGGCCGGTAACGGCAAAGCTGCCGGAAAATGGAGAAGAATAATATCTCTTGCGAAATTTCTAACAATGTGCTATAATAGGAACTGTTCTTAGAAATAATTGCTGCATTCTGCGGCATATCATAAAAAGGAGACGGAAAGCTATGAGCGTGAAGAAAATCAGTGAAGCCATTTTGGGCGTTGGCGTGGATGATACCACCATCGACCTCTTCGAGAGCCAGTATCCGGTGCCCACCGGCGTGAGCTATAATTCCTATGTCATTCTGGACGAAAAGACCGCCGTTCTGGACACGGTGGATGCCCGCGCTACCGAGCCGTGGCTGGAAAACCTGACCGAAGCTCTGGCAGGCCGTAAGCCGGATTATCTGGTGGTCTCCCACATGGAGCCGGACCACGGTGCCAACATTGCAAAGCTGGCGGCACTCTATCCTGAGATGCAGGTGGTGGGCAACGCCAAGACTTTCCTGTATATGGATCAGTTCTTTGGTGCTGATGCTGTGGCAAAGGAGCGCCGCGTGGTGGTGAAGGATGGCGAGAGCCTGAGCCTTGGCACCCACACCCTGACCTTTGTGTTTGCCCCCATGGTGCACTGGCCGGAGGTCATGGTCAGCTATGAATCCACCGAAAAGGTGCTGTTCTCCGCGGATGGCTTCGGTCGCTTTGGCGCTGTGGCAAAGTTTGACGAAAAGGCCGACTGGGCCAGCGAAGCCCGCCGCTACTACCTGAACATCGTGGGGAAATACGGCCCGCAGGTGCAGGCGCTGCTGAAAAAGGCCGCGGCTCTGGACATCCAGACCATTTGCCCGCTGCACGGCCCGGTGCTGACCGGAGATCTGGGCAAGTACCTGAACTACTACGACATCTGGTCCAGCTACAAGCCCGAGGAGCCGGAAAAGATCCTTGTGGCAAGTGCCTCCATCCACGGCCACACCCGTGCAGCAGCCCACCTCATGGCCGAAAAGCTGCGTGCAAAGGGCGCAAAGGTCGTGGAGATGGACCTGACCCGCACCGATGTGTCCTATGCTGTCACCGAAGCCTTCCGCTGCGGAAAGATCGTGCTGGCCTGCGCCACCTACGACGGCTTCCTCTTCCCGCCGATGGAAAATCTGCTGACCCACCTCAAGACCAAGAGCTTCCAGAACCGCACGGTGGGTCTGATGGAGAATGGCACATGGGCACCTATGGCCGCAAAGCTCATGCGCGCCGAGCTGGAAAGCATGAAGAACATCACGGTCTGTGAGAATGTGGTCACCATCCGTTCTGCCGCCAATGCCGCCGCAGAAGCCCAGATGGATGCTCTGGCTGCAGAAATCGTGGCAAAATAAAGCACTCTGGAAAAATACGCAAGATCCTCTGCCGACTGCCCGGCAGGGGATTTTTTTATTGAACCATGTGGAAGAGTTTGATATACTGAAAAGCAGAAGTTTATGGATGGAGAGGAATATCATGTTTGTAAAAATAAAAGCAGATATCAGACACTGGCTGCGGGAGTTGGATAAGAAATATTTCTGTGTGATGCTGGGTTTTGCGGTGATGGTCTATTTTCCGCTGATCAGCTTGAAGCTGACGAACACAGTGGATGGTCTGTGGACAACGGCTGAGTACATGGCGGGAGCATGGGAGCTTTCCAACGGACGATGGTTCTGGCTGGTGACCAGTTTTCTGCGTTTCAGTCTGCAGCTAGAACCCATCAATGCGGTGGTGTGCTTGGTGCTGGTTTCTCTTGGAGTCACCAGGCTTCATATGCTCTTCAAACCGGCATGGATGAGAACATCCTGCATTGACTGGCTCGCAGGTTTATGCTATGTTTCCAATGTTGTGGTCGGGTGCTATCTTTCGTTTCACTTCATTGCACCGGAGTACGGATTTTCGTTTTTCTTTGCAATGCTGGCTACAGAGCACGTGATCCGGGGAAAATCAGCCGTAAGCAGCATTGTGCCGGCAGCGGTGCTTTTGGCACTGAGCCTTGGCCTGTACCAGACGAACCTTGCCTGTTTCTGTCTGGTGCTGCTGGCCTATTTTCTCCTACTACTTTTCCAGAATGGAGAAAAACAAAAGATTCGGGAATATATTTGCAAAAGCCTGGCAAGTGCTGCATCCGGCGCAGTGCTGTATCTGCTGATCTTAAAGATTACACTGTGGGCGACGGGAACGGCGATGGCCGATTACCAGGGTGGTGCAGATATTTCAGTGTCTGGAATTCTGAAAAATCTTCCTTCCAGCGTTGAAAAGTGCTATGAGCTTTTTTATCGGTATTTCTTTGGTACCCTTGTAAAACACAATATGCTGCAGGAAACTGCAGTTGTATTTGCTTTGATTTTTTGTGTGGTGGGTGCCGCGCTTGCGTGCAGACTGGTTCGGCTCATACGCCGGAAAGATTGGGAAAACACTTTCTATGGCACAGCAGCGCTGCTGGTGCTGCCCATGATGTGCACGGTATTTATGGTGGCAACCTCGCAGGCGTTGTTTTATATTCCCATGTCCGGAGGTCTGGCCTTGTTCCTGCCGGTCTGTTTCTGGCTATTGGACAGCAGCCGGGAGGGAAAAACAGCCTGTGATGCGTTCCGCAAATGCTGGAATAAAGCAGAAAAAGCACTGATCCTGCTTACGGCGGCTGCTGTCGTTTACGGGAGCGTATTCATGTCGGCGGTCGATCAGCAGGCGATGTATGAGGGACGCAAGGCAACAAAACAAATCGCGGACCTTGTGGCCGGTGAGCTGGTGGCAGAGGGCTATTATGATTTGCCGGAAAAACTGCCAGTGATGCTGGTAGGCCGCCCCAGTGCAAGCCCACTGTTCCGGACACACATCATCTATTGGGATGCGAACGACTACGCACAGGTGGGCCTTTTCGAAAAAGAAAATGCCGCCACAATGCGCTACTCATGGAATGCGGTGTTTCGTGACCTCACACCGATGCAGCTGGAGCTGTGCAGTGATGAGGTATATGACGAACTGATCCGGACAGAAGAAATCAAACGAATGCCGACATTCCCTGAGAAAGGCTCCATGCAGGAAATGGACGGCGTATATGTGATCAAAATTTCAGAGGATTATCTGATCGATGAATAACAAATGAGCCTGAGAACATAAAACGGGACAGATGGAGAAAATAACGATGAAAGAAAAAATCGATGTACAGAAACCGGACGACCTTGGGCTGGATATATCGGATCTAAGATATTTTCTGGTGATGCTGCTGTTTTCGGCGGTAGTGTTTTTCCTGCTGATCAGCCAGCGGCTGACCAATACATTTGACGGATTGTGGAACAATACATGGTTCTTCGGCGGCTATTGGCAGGTAGTCACGGGCCGATGGCTCTGGCCGGTGATCGATGCGCTGCGGTTTGGCATCCAGACGGAACCTTTCAATTCATTGCTGATGCTTTCCATGTCGGCGCTGGCTGTTACCCTGCTTCGGAAGTTTTTTACAGAGAAGGATTCTGTCGTGACCTATCTGGCGGGTATGGCTGTTCTGGCCAGCACGGTCACTGGAATACAGCTGTCATATCGGTTTCAGTCGCCGGTGTTTGGCTGCTCATTTTTGTTTTCCGTTCTGGCGGCAGAGCGTGTGGTTCGTGCCGCAGATTTTAGAAAAGCGGTCGTACAGGGAGCACTGCTTCTGGTCATGAGCCTTGCGTGCTATCAGACGAGCCTTGATAACTTTTGTCTGCTCCTGCTGACATATCTTCTACTGCTTCTGTTCCGCAATGTGGACAGAGAAAAGGTCCATGCCCACATTGGAAGAAGTCTTTGCAGCGCAGCTGCAGGAATGGTTTTGTATTTCCTGCTCACAAAGCTGATCGTATGGGCATGTGGATGGCAGATGGCAAGTTATAATGGAGGAGCGGATGTTTCGGTACTTTCTATACTGAAAAATCTGCCCAATGCCATTGCAGAGACCTACCAACTGTTTGGAGCTTACTTTTTTCAGAATTACTATCGGCATAACATTCTGCAGCCGGTGGGCTTTTTCGTTTTGGTATTTCTGGCGCTGAGCAGCGGACTGCTGAACCGCTTCAGAAAAATGCTTCACCGGAAAAATTGGGAATATATCCTTCTGGGAGTGGCAGCGCTGATCGTTTTGCCCATCATGTGCAATGCCATCATGCTGATCACAAGCGAGGCGGTCTGGCTTTTGCAGATGGGCGAAGGATTGAATCTGTTCGTGCCGGTATGTCTGCTGCTGCTTGAAGGGACGCGCACAAATCAGCCTATGGTAAAAAAGTATGTACGTGCTGCCCGGACAGGGGCTGTAGTACTTGCGGTTTTGGTCGTCTATGGCAATGTCTGCTCTGCCGTGATCGATCAGGAAGCTATGTATGAGGGAAGAAAAACACTCAAGAGCATGTCGGATCACATTGCGGACGACCTGATGAGCAGCGGATATTTTGACGATAACGAGCAGCTGCCGGTACTGTTTGTGGGCAGACCCAGCTCGAACTCCAGTTTTATGAAGAGGGAGTATTACCTCTATGCAAATCCGTATGCGCAGATGGGCCGCTTCTGGCTGAACGATTACTCGGCCAGAGCGTCTTGGAAAGCGGTTTTCAGGGATATTACTCCGGCAAAACTCAAGCATTGCTCGGTGGAACAGTACGGGGAACTGTACAGCAGAACAGAGCTGGAACAGATGCCAGTCTATCCGCAGGAAGGATATATCCAGCAGATCGACGGTGTGGTCGTGGTAAAAATTTCAGATGATTACAAAGTTGATAAAGAGTTTGCGCCACTAATCGACCTGAGAGAATTGTTTCAGCTCATAATGGATGACATAAACGATTCATAATGGCTGCGGCTTTGTGAAAAAAATTCAATCGAACGCGATTTTTGCGGAAAGTCACTGCACAGCCCTTGCAAACTTCCGCGAAATGTGGTAGTATACATACGGTTATAAACCTGAATACTCCCAAACGCAGCGACGGAGAGAGTAGGCATGGCGTACACGGCAAAGAGAGAAGCTTCACCGGCTGAGAGGGCTTCCGGGTGTATCTGTGCTGAAGTTCGCTCCTGAGCGGTCTGTGCGAAACAGCAGTAGTACAGAACGGCCACGCCCCGTTACGGCGTTCTGAGAGCCGCCCGGCATCTGTGCACGGGTGGAAACCGGGTGGTACCGCGGAGCAGAAAAATTACAGCTTCGTCCCTTTTGCCTGAGAAATCGGGCAGGGGACGGAGCTTTTTTGTTGCACTCCGCTCATCAACACGAAGAATAAAGGAGAGAACATCCATGCAAGCAATGATCGACGAGCTGGCAAAACAGGCCGCTGAAAGCCTTGGTCAGGTGTCCGGCAAGGAAACGCTGGCCTCCTTCTGGCAGGAGTACCTCAGCAAAAACGGCAAGATCCCTGCCCTGATGAAGAACCTGCGCACCGTTGCGCCGGAAGAGCGCCCCGCTATGGGCAAGATCATCAATGAACTCAAGGCAAAGGTTCAGGCAGATTACGACGCTGCTGCAGAACAGGTGAAGCAGGCAGAGCTTGCTGCCCGCAATGCTGCGGAGACGGTGGATATCACGCTGCCCGCCAAGACCCGCCCCATGGGCGGCCTGCACCCGCTGACCCTGATCACCAACCAGATCATCGACGTGTTCTCCGGCATGGGCTTCTCGGTGGGTACCTTCCCGGAGATCGAGGACGATGACCACAACTTTACCCGCCTGAACGTGCCCAAGGATCACCCGGCTCGCGATATGCAGGATACCTTCTACCTGTCCGATGAGTTCCTGCTGCGTACCCAGACTTCCGGCGGCCAGATCCGCACCATGGACGTTCAGAAGCCGCCCATCAAGATCCTGATGCCCGGCCGTGTGTTCCGCTCCGACTCGGACGCTACCCACAGCCCCATGTTCCACCAGATGGAAGGTCTGGTGGTGGATAAGGGCATCACCCTGGGCGACCTGCAGGGCGCACTGAATACCTTCGTGCAGAAGCTGTTCGGCGCTGACACTCGCACCCGCCTGCGTCCCTCCTACTTCCCGTTCACCGAGCCCAGCGTGGAGGTGGACGTGAGCTGCTTCGAGTGCCACGGCAAGGGCTGCCCGCTGTGCAAGCACACCGGCTGGATCGAGGTGCTGGGCGGCGGTGTCGTCAACCGCAAGGTGCTGGAGAACTGCAATATCGACCCGGACGAGTATTCCGGCTTCGCCTTCGGCATCGGCATCGAGCGTATCGCCATGCTGAAGTATGGCATCAACAACATCGGCCTGATGTTCGAGAACAACCTGCAGTTCCTCAAGCAGTTCCACGAATAAGAGGGGAGAGAAGAGACAATGAAAGTACCTTTCAGCTGGTTAAAAGAATTTGTAGATATCGACGTTACTGCGCAGGAACTGGAGGAAAAGCTCTTCTCCTGCGGCTTTGAGGTCGAAGAGCTGATCCCGCTGGATGCCGGCATCAGCAAGGTGGTCGTCGGCAAGATCGTGGAGATGGAAAAGCAGGAGGGCACCCACCTGACCAAGTGTGTGGTGGACTGCGGCGACTACGGCCACGACATCCGCATCAGCACCGGTGCCACCAATATGAAGCTGGGCGACTGCGTGCCCGCTGCTCTGGATGGCTCCACCCTGCCCGGCGGCATCAAGATCAAGGCCCGCAAGATGCAGGGCGTGGAGTCCAACGGTATGCTGTGCTCCGGCGAAGAGCTGGGCCTGAACGACGACCTGTTCCCGGGCTCTGAGGTCTACGGCCTGCTCATCCTGCCCGAGGATTCTGTCCCCGGCACCGACATTGCCCCCGTGGTGGGTCTGGATGACTATATCTTTGATATCTCCATCACCGCAAACCGTCCGGACTGCCAGTCCGTTCTGGGCATCGCCCGCGAGGTGGCTGCCGTTTTGGGCAAGCCCCTGCACATGCCCGCCATGGACTACAAGACTGTCTGCGAGCCGGATGCGCCCATCACCGTCAAGGTGGAGGCACCGGACCTGTGCCCCCGCTACATGGCACACTATGTGCGCAACATCCGCATGGGCGAGTCTCCCCGCTGGATGAAGCGCCATCTGGCTCTGTGCGGCCTGCGCTCCATCAGCAACGTGGTGGATATCACCAACCACACCCTGCTGGAAATGGGTCAGCCCATGCACGCCTTTGACCTGAACAAGGTCGCCGGCCGCACCATCGATGTGCGCCGCGCCCATGCGGGCGAAAAGATCGTCACGCTGGATGAGAAGGAGTTCACTCTGAACCCCAACAATCTGGTCATCTGCGATGCCGAAAAGCCGGTGGCACTTGCCGGCATCATGGGCGGCGCAAACTCCGGCATGGATGAGAACACCACCAGCCTGCTGTTTGAGTGTGCCACCTTCGCCCGCGACTGCGTGCGTAAGACCAGCCGCGCATTGGGCCAGAACAGCGACTCTTCTGCCCGCTACGAGAAGGGCGTGGACCGTCACTCTCCTGAACTGGGCCTTGCCCGTGCCCTGCACCTGATCCAGGAGCTGGACTGCGGCGACATCACCACACTGGAATATGACCTGACCGATGGCCGCCCGATGGAGCGCAAGCACATCGTTACCACTCCGGCTAAGATCTGCGGCGTGCTGGGTATCACCGTGCCGGATCAGACCATGATCGACATTCTGCAGCGTCTGGAGTTCACGGTGGATGTACAGGCCGATGGCAGCTGGGATGTGTCCGCACCCCTGTACCGCGAGGACGTGGAGAGCTTCCCGGATCTGGCCGAGGAGGTCATCCGTGAGTACGGCTACGACCACATTGTGCCCACCTTCCTGAACACTGCCTCCGTTACAAACGGCGGTCTGAACTATGACCAGAAGCAGCAGCTCAAGACCAAGCGTCTGCTGGCCGCACAGGGCTTCTATGAGGCCTCCACGCTGGCCTTCTACTCCAACGCAGAACTGGATATGCTGCACATCCCGGCGGATGATGAAGCCCGCAAGGCCATCCGCATCCTGAACCCCATCAGCGAGAATTTGTCCATCATGCGCACCCTGCTGGCTCCCTCCATGCTGAACGTCATTGTGGACAATCTCAAGAAGGGCAACACGGAAGGCCGTCTGTTCGAGATGGCACCGGTGTATCTTGCCAAGGAACTGCCCATCAATGAGCATCCGCACGAGCGCCAGACCCTGTGCATCGGTGCATTCGGCCCCGAAGAAGATTTCTTCACGGTCAAGGGTGCACTGGAAGCACTGGCAGCCGGCTTTGGCCTGAGCTTTGATTATAAGCGTGAGACAACCCCGTGGCTGCACCCCGGCATCAGCGCCGCTGTTTACTGTGGTGACAAGCGTCTGGGCGTGTTCGGCAAGCTGTCCAACGAGATCAACGGCGAGCTGGAAATTGCAAAGGATCAGAAGGACAACCAGAATATCTATCTGGGTGAGCTGGACTACGAGGCTCTGATGTCCTGCGTGGACGGTGAGCTGCGCTATCAGCCGCTCAGTCCCTACGCTGCTGTCAAGCGTGATCTGGCATTGGTCTGCGACGAAAAGACCACCTGCGGCGAGATCGAGGAGACCATCAAGAAGGCCAGCCCTCTGGTGGGTGAGATCAAGCTGTTCGATATCTACCACGGCGCAAATCTGGGCGAGGGTAAGAAGAGCATGGCGTTCACCCTGTCTCTGTCCGATCCGAAAAAGGAAGTTTCCACTGAGGAAGTGGAGCGCGTGGTCAAGAAGATCCTCGGCAACCTGAAGTTCAAGCTGGGCATCGAGATCCGCTAACTCTATTATAGAAGTAATATAAGGCCGTCTGTGCAGGAATGTGCAGGCGGTTTTTTGCGTAAAAAGAGAACGTTGAATACAAGAAAATGAACGTTTTTCAGCAGCGCAAGAAAAAAGATGAAAAAAGTTGTCAAAAAGTGTTGACAAGGAGACGGGGGTGTGGTATTATACTTGAGCGCCAAGCGCTGAGGCAAAAGAATGACTTCCAAAGCCTCAGCAGGAAGCCCTTGAAAAGAACCAATAGACGCTGAAAAGTTTTGCGGTTGCGAAAGCAATGAATCGCCCCAGTGGGGCGTTCAAGCAAACAGAGCGGTCTTGCGAAAGCAAGATGGAGGGGACTCACCCCGACAAGCTCACGGTTTGTTCTGAGAAACTTCTTGGATGCCCAAGTTCAGAAAGTTCAAAAGTTTCTAAAAAATAAGGCTTGACAAAAAGCCACTTCGGTGGTAAAATAAGTAGGTCGTCAGCCGCAAGGCTGAGGCGCTACAGGACCTTGAAAATTGAACAATATCGAAAAACTTGTAAGGAACCTTTTAAGTGTTTGGAAAAACACTAAAAACAATTCCAAAAGTAATTCACACAGGACGCAAGCGATTGCGTGCTGAGCGAACAAGATTTAACACTTTTAAGTGATAAATATCATTTATAAAGAGTTTGATCCTGGCTCAGGACGAACGCTGGCGGCGCGCCTAACACATGCAAGTCGAACGAGCGAGAGAGAGCTTGCTTTCTCGAGCGAGTGGCGAACGGGTGAGTAACGCGTGAGGAACCTGCCTCAAAGAGGGGGACAACAGTTGGAAACGACTGCTAATACCGCATAAGCCCACGGGTCGGCATCGACCAGAGGGAAAAGGAGCAATCCGCTTTGAGATGGCCTCGCGTCCGATTAGCTAGTTGGTGAGGTAACGGCCCACCAAGGCGACGATCGGTAGCCGGACTGAGAGGTTGAACGGCCACATTGGGACTGAGACACGGCCCAGACTCCTACGGGAGGCAGCAGTGGGGAATATTGCACAATGGGGGAAACCCTGATGCAGCGACGCCGCGTGGAGGAAGAAGGTCTTCGGATTGTAAACTCCTGTTGTTGGGGAAGATAATGACGGTACCCAACAAGGAAGTGACGGCTAACTACGTGCCAGCAGCCGCGGTAAAACGTAGGTCACAAGCGTTGTCCGGAATTACTGTGTGTAAAGGGAGCGCAGGCGGGAAGACAAGTTGGAAGTGAAATCTATGGGCTCAACCCATAAACTGCTTTCAAAACTGTTTTTCTTGAGTAGTGCAGAGGTAGGCGGAATTCCCGGTGTAGCGGTGGAATGCGTAGATATCGGGAGGAACACCAGTTGCGAAGGCGGCCTACTGGGCACCAACTGACGCTGAGGCTCGAAAGTGTGGGTAGCAAACAGGATTAGATACCCTGGTAGTCCACACCGTAAACGATGATTACTAGGTGTTGGAGGATTGACCCCTTCAGTGCCGCAGTTAACACAATAAGTAATCCACCTGGGGAGTACGACCGCAAGGTTGAAACTCAAAGGAATTGACGGGGGCCCGCACAAGCAGTGGAGTATGTGGTTTAATTCGACGCAACGCGAAGAACCTTACCAAGTCTTGACATCCCTTGACAGACATAGAAATATGTAATCTCTTCGGAGCAAGGAGACAGGTGGTGCATGGTTGTCGTCAGCTCGTGTCGTGAGATGTTGGGTTAAGTCCCGCAACGAGCGCAACCCTTATGGTCAGTTACTACGCAAGAGGACTCTGGCCAGACTGCCGTTGACAAAACGGAGGAAGGTGGGGATGACGTCAAATCATCATGCCCTTTATGACTTGGGCTACACACGTACTACAATGGCGTTAAACAAAGAGAAGCAAGACCGCGAGGTGGAGCAAAACTCAGAAACAACGTCCCAGTTCGGACTGCAGGCTGCAACTCGCCTGCACGAAGTCGGAATTGCTAGTAATCGTGGATCAGCATGCCACGGTGAATACGTTCCGGGCCTTGTACACACCGCCCGTCACACCATGAGAGCTGGGGACCCGAAGTCGGTAGTCTAACCGCATGAGGACGCCGCCGAAGGTAAAACTGGTGATTGGGGTGAAGTCGTAACAAGGTAGCCGTAGGAGAACCTGCGGCTGGATCACCTCCTTTCTAAGGAGTCAGGCAAGGACAGGACATCAAAAGATGGACAGTCCTTGGACAGGTAACAAACAAGTAGAGTAGATATTGTTCGATTTTGAGGGCCCTGAAAAGGACACTCAAAGACGTACCTTGAAAACTGAATAATAACTGCGAAACAAAGATTATAGTAAGTTCTTTTTTAAGAAATATTGCAATTTCAAAAGGAAGGGTAACAATAATCTTCGTTGGCAAGAGAGAATCAAGAGGATACCAAATGTTCCAAGAGAACGTTTGAAAGGTCAAGCGAACAAGGGCGCAGGGCGAATGCCTTGGCACTGGGAGCCGATGAAAGACGTGATAAGCTGCGATAAGCTTCGGGGAGCTGCAAATAAGCATTGATCCGGAGATTTCTGAATGAGGAAACTCACCTGGGTTCATACTCAGGTACGTTATACTGAACTTCAAAATAGGTATATCGAGGGAACCGCCTGAACTGAAACATCTAAGTAGGGCGAGGAAGAGACATCAAACGAGATTCCGTAAGTAGTGGCGAGCGAACGCGGAAGAGGGCAAACCGAGTAGAAATACTTTCGGGTATGGAGCGCATTTAGGACTTAAGTTGTTAACCGAACGGCATGGGAAGGCCGGTCAGAGAGTGTGAGAACCACGTAGGTGAAAACGACAAGAGCCGAGCGAATTCCAGAGTACGGCCAGACACGTGAAACCTGGTCGGAATACGGGGGGACCACCCTCCAACCCTAAATACTACCCAGTGACCGATAGCGTATAGTACTGTGAAGGAAAGGTGAAAAGCACCCCGGGAGGGGAGTGAAAAAGAACCTGAAACCCTGTGCCTACAAGCACCTAGAGCGCGTCAAAGCGTGATAGGGTACTTTTTGTAGAACGGTCCGGCGAGCGATTGTATGCAGCAAGGTTAAGGACTTAAGGTCTGGAGCCGAAGCGAAAGCGAGTTTGAAAAGGGCGTTAAGTTGCATATAATGGGCCCGAAACCGGGTGACCTACCCATGGTCAGGTTGAAGTGGAAGTAAAATTCCATGGAGGACCGAACCGACCTCCGTTGAAAAGGCGGCGGATGAACTGTGGGTAGCGGAGAAATTCCAATCGAACCCGGAGATAGCTGGTTCTCCCCGAAATAGTTTTAGGACTAGCCTCAAGTTAGATACCTGGAGGTAAAGCACTGAATAGCCTAGCGGCCGAGAGGTTAGCGAAGCTTATCAAACTCAGAATGCCAGAGTATTGATGCTTGGGAGTCAGACAGTGTCAGATAAATGTCATTGTCAAAAGGGAAACAGCCCAGATCTACAGCTAAGGTCCCAAAGTCAGGTTAAGTGGAAAACGATGTGAAGATACGTAGACAACCAGGATGTTGGCTCAGAAGCAGCCACTCATTCAAAGAGTGCGTAATAGCTCACTGGTCGAGCGTCTTTGCGCGGAGAATTTAACGGGGCTAAACCTGACACCGAAGCTTAGGCAGCATGTTTACATGCTGGGTAGGGGAGCGTTGTATACGCGGTGAAACAGTAGCGCAAGCGGCTGTGGAGTGTATAGAAGTGAGAATGCCGGAATGAGTAGCGCGAATGCAGTGAGAATCTGCATGGCCGAAAGCCTCAGGTTTCTGGAGGAAGGTTCGTCCGCTCCAGGTCAGTCGGGAGCTAAGGTGAGGCCTAACGGCGTAGCCGATGCACAGACGGTAGAGATTCCGTCACCACCAAAAGAGTTAAACACAGGGACACATATGAAGTCTCGGAGCCGGGTGTTGGTTCCGGTAGCGATCGAGGGAAATTAGTACCGAAGTCTGAGATGGAAGATGGCGAGAAAAGCTGTGTGTATTTCTGCGGTGCCCGTACCGCAAACCGACACAGGTAGGTAGGAAGAAGATTCTAAGGCCAACGGGAGAAGGGTTGTTAAGGAACTCGGCAAATTGACCCCGTAACTTCGGGAGAAGGGGTGCTGCAGCAATGCAGCCGCAGAGAATCGGCCCAAGCAACTGTTTACCAAAAACACAGGTTTGTGCTAAATCGAAAGATGACGTATACGAGCTGACGCCTGCCCGGTGCTGGAAGGTTAAGAGGAGATGTGCAAGCATTGAATCGAAGCCCCAGTGAACGGCGGCCGTAACTATAACGGTCCTAAGGTAGCGAAATTCCTTGTCAGGTAAGTTCTGACCCGCATGAAAGGCGTAATGATTTGGGCACTGTCTCAACAGCCCGCCCGGCGAAATTGTAGTACCGGTGAAGATGCCGGTTACCCGCGACAAGACGGAAAGACCCCATGGAGCTTTACTGTAGCCTAATATTGGGTTTCGATGTTGCATGCACAGGATAGATGGGACACTGGGAAGCAGGTGCTTTGGCGCTTGTGGAGTGGCCGTTGGGATACCATCCTTGCGATATTGGAATTCTAACCTGCGCCTTTGAATCAAGGCGGGGGACATTGTTAGGTGGGCAGTTTGACTGGGGCGGTCGCCTCCTAAAGAGTAACGGAGGCGTTCAAAGGTTCGCTCAGCTTGAACGGAAATCAAGCAAAGAGTGCAAACGCAGAAGCTAGCCTAACTGCGAGACTGACGGGTCGAGCAGTAACGAAAGTTGGAGTTAGTGATCCGGTGGTATGTGAGTGGAAATGCCATCGCTCAACGGATAAAAGTTACCCTGGGGATAACAGGCTGATCTCCCCCAAGAGTCCACATCGACGGGGAGGTTTGGCACCTCGATGTCGGCTCATCGCATCCTGGGGCTGTATTCGGTCCCAAGGGTTTGGCTGTTCGCCAATTAAAGCGGTACGCGAGCTGGGTTCAGAACGTCGTGAGACAGTTCGGTCCCTATCTGTCGTGGGCGCAGGATATTTGATGGGAGCTGTTCCTAGTACGAGAGGACCGGAGCGGACGTACCTCTGGCGCACCAGTTGTTCTGCCAAGAGCATAGCTGGGCAACTATGTACGGATCGGATAAACGCTGAAAGCATCTAAGCGTGAAGCCGACCCAAAGATAAGATATCCCATTGTTTTAAACAAGTAAGACCCCTTGAAGACTACAAGGTTGATAGGCACGATGTGTAAGTGGAGCGATCCATTCAGCAAGCGTGTACTAATAGGTCGAGGGCTTGACCACAATTCGCTTGAGACTCTGAGAGTCAACGAAAAAATGTAAGCAGTGATTATTCAGTTTTGAAGGCACGTCCTTCTAAGAAACACTGGACAAAGTACGACAAACATGTTATACTGGTTCAGTCAGATCGGTCGGTGTCGATGACGGTGAGGTTCCACCTGTTCCCATTCCGAACACAGAAGTTAAGCTCACTTGTGCCGAAGATAGTTCGCTGGAAACGGCGCGTGAAAATAGGTAGTCGCCGACTTGAACAAAAAACGCTTCAGAAGAAATTCTGAAGCGTTTTTGTTTTGTCTTGAAACCGTTTTAGGAGAAAACAGAAAGGCAGGTATGCTTTGAAAATGATGTGAGCATTGAAGATGAAACAGACTGGAAGAGAAGGGCACAATTTCATGTAGAGTGAAGCGAAAAATTTTATGATGTGTTTGTGCCTTATCTATTGAACAAACAAAAACCTTAAATAAATCATGGTGGCTCGGCTGTGCTGACCTTTTGGTACGACCTGGCCGCTTTATTGTAATAAAGCCTTGACTCTTCAGTCGTTGTAGGGTTTACTATCTATAACGGAAAGGAGCTGCCCGGTCTGGCAGTGTAAGCTCTGTACATTCGGCAGAGAAGAGGGAAGCCGGGCAGAAAACATTATGGAAAAAAATCTGACTAGCGGCAGTGTGTTGAAAAGCATTTTGTTTTTTTCACTGCCCTATCTGCTTTCGTACTTTTTGCAGACGCTGTACGGCATGGCGGATCTGTTCATCATCGGGCAGTTTGAAGGTGTGGCCAGCACAACGGCGGTGTCCATTGGCAGTCAGGTGATGCATATGATCACTGTGATGATCGTGGGCCTTGCCATGGGAGCAACGGTCACTATTGGCCGGGCCGTGGGCGCAGAGAACAAACTTCGTGCGGCGCGGCTCATTGGCAACACAGTCACGCTGTTTATGGCAGGATCTGTGGTACTGGCAGCTGTGCTGGTAGGGCTTGTGGACCCGATCGTACGCATTGTCTCCACACCGGAGCAGGCCGTGGCGGGCACTCGTACCTACCTGATCATCTGCTTTATCGGCGTTCCATGCATCACGGCGTATAATATCATGGCATCAATCTTCCGCGGGCTGGGCGATTCCAGAAGCCCGATGTACTTTATTGCGGCCGGTCTGTGCCTTGCCAGCCTTGCCGTGGTGAACGAAAAGGAGTACATTCTGGTCACGCTGGGGGGCACCCGGAAACCACGCGACGGAGCAGACCAACATCATGGATGCTGTGCAGGTGTACCGCAGACTGGAAAAGAAAAAATGACTGTTTTGCGCCAATTCTACCGCCAGTCGGTTGTGCGGGAATGTCCGGTCCGGTACAATGGAGCCACAAACAGAACTGCTGGCTCACGATGTACGAACTGAACAAGACCGCTTTTGGGAGTTTTCTGGCACAGCTGCGCAGGGAAAAGGGCATGACCCAGAAGGAGCTTGCCGCCTGCCTGTATGTTTCGGATAAAGCCGTCAGCAAATGGGAGCGCGGCTTGAGCGTGCCGGATATCTCCCTGCTGGTGCCGCTGGCCGAACAGCTGAATGTGACCGTGGCCGAGCTGTTACATGGCTGCCGCGTGGAGGAGGAGCAGCGCTTTACCCGCGAGGAAACAGAGGAACTGATCCGCAAGGCACTGACTTTTTCGGCAGAACCGCCGGAACGCCGCCAGGCCCGCACGCAGAAGTTTCTGCCGCTGTATGGGGTCAGCGTGGTGCTTGGCCTTGTAGAGACCGCAGCTGTCTGGGCCGTGGGGCTGGCCGGGACCGAGGGCGCAATGATGCTGCTGATTATAAACGTGATCTTCGGCATCGTATATGGGGCCTACACCTTGTTCTGGATGCCGGAAACATTGCCGCGCTATTATGACGAAAACCATGTCTGCAATTTTGCACAGGGCGCGTTCCACATGCATATTCCGGGTGTGTACTACAACAACCGCAACTGGCTCCATGTGCTCAAAGCAATGCGGGTGTGGTGCGTGGTAAGTATGCTCCTGACACCGCTCTGCACGGCAGCGGCGGTCGTGTTTGAACAGGCCACCGGATGGCAGGTGTGGTGTGCAGTGCTTATCGGATACATTGCATCGCTGTTTGGCGCAATCGTCATCCCGGCAAAGAAGTATCAATGACAGGATAGCGCAAGGGGAGCGGAAACGCTCCCTTTTGCTTTTGATGGCAATGTGATACAATAAAAATCAATATCATTCAGGAAGAAGGAAGATCATCCATGCGTGACGACCACATCGACCTGTGCGGCCAGATCGATTTTACCCGTACTGAGGCAATGCCCCTGCTGGCGCGGGATGCACATTTCAGCTTTGCGTGCAATGGCTGCGGCGACTGCTGCCGTGGCAGAGAGGACATTGTACTTTCAGGCTTTGACCTGTGGCGCATTGCAGCCCGGCTGCGCCTGCCGCCGCAGATCGTGGCGCGGGGATATTGCCGGGCCAGCATTGGCACGGTGAGCCATTTGCCGGTGCTGCGTCTGGCCCCGGTGAAGGAGAACCGGAACAACTGTCCCTTCCTTACGGGAGACCACTGCGCCATCCACGATGCCGAACCGCTGGTGTGTGCTCTGTACCCGCTGGCGCAGGAGATCAGCAGGGAAGGACAGGTGAGCTATTTTCTGCAGCCAACCGGCTGCGGCGGGCAGGTGATCGAGGCAAGGGTGGAGGACTATCTTGCTTGTTACGATGTCCCGGCCCGGGAACAGACCGATGTGCGCTGGGCGCAGACCTGCATGACACTGGAAGACACGGTGGAACAGCTGGGTGCGCAGCTCAGCCCGGTGCTGGTGCGCCGGATGCAGGACAAGCTCTGGCAGGCGCTGTATTTTGGCTACGACTATGCCGCACCGTTCTTGCCGCAGCTGGAGAAAAACCTGCACTGGCTGGATGCTGAATTTGCAAAACTGACAGAATATCAGCAAAAGCGGAATAACGCATCAAAATAATCGATCAATATATTTGATGCAATCGATAATAAAGGCCGTTTTAGGGCAAAAGTGAGTTGTTTTACCGTGAAATGTGTGATATACTTCACGAGTGTAAAGCGAGACTGTACGAGCCTTGCATACAAAACATAGCTTTTCGGTGCGGTACCTGTAGGCCGCACACGCAAAGAGATAGAGGAGATAAACATTATGCGTAAAATCACTCGTCGTTCGTTTCTGGCTGCTGCCGCTGCCTGCGGCGCAGCTGCTGCCCTGACTGCCTGCGGCGGTTCTTCTGCATCTTCTGCAGCTGCTTCTTCCGCTGCGCCTGCATCCTCGGCTGCTGCTTCTGCTGCAGCCGATGGCCAGAAGTTCACGATCGGCATCTGCCAGTTGGTGCAGCATGCCGCTCTGGATGCCGCTACGCAGGGCTTTGAGGATGCTCTGACTGCTTCCTTCGGCGAGAACGTCACCTTCGATTTCCAGAATGCACAGGGCGATTCCGCTACCTGCGCTACCATCACCAACGGCTTCGTTTCCTCTGGTGTGGATCTGATCATGGCCAATGCTACGCCCGCTCTGCAGGCTGCACAATCTGCTACCGACAGCATTCCGGTGCTGGGCACCTCTGTTACCGAGTACGGTGTGGCTCTGGGCCTGACCGATTTCGACGGCACCGTGGGTGGCAACATTTCCGGCACCTCTGATTTGGCCCCGCTGGATCAGCAGGCTGAGATGATCGTGGAGTGGATGCCGGAGGCCAAGAAGGTTGGCCTGCTGTACTGCTCTGCTGAGGCAAACAGCCAGTATCAGGTGGATGAGGTCCAGAAGTATCTGGAGGAAAAGGGTGTCACCGCTACCCAGTACGCTTTCTCTGATTCCAACGACCTGTCCTCTGTCTGCCAGAAGGCTGCCGACGAGAACGACGCACTGTATGTGCCCACCGATAACACTGTTGCTGCAAACACCGGCATTGTGGACGGCATCTGCCGCCCGGCCAAGAAGCCCGTGTTCGCTGGCGAAGAGGGCATCTGCGCCGGCTGCGGCGTGGCTACCCTTTCCATCAGCTACTACGATCTGGGCTACACCACTGGTGAGATGGCAGTGAAGATCCTGAACGGCGAGGCTGATGTCTCCACCATGCCCATCGAGTACACCGATGTGACCAAGAAGTACAACAAGACGATCTGCGACGATCTGGGCCTGACCGTTCCCGACGGCTACGAGGAGATCGAGGGCTAAAATACTCCGGGAAACCAAACAGAAAATCAGCGGAGAAGGGTAAAAAGTGCTCTTCTCCGCTTTCCCGTATCAAACGGGAAGTAAAAAAGTGTAACGTTTAGGAGGAATTGTTTTGGAAATCATTGCAAGACTGGCAAACCTGCCGGGCGCTTTGCCGGGTGCCTGTGCACAGGGCCTTATCTGGGGTATCATGGCCATTGGCGTGTACCTGACCTACCGTATTCTGGATGTGGCCGATCTGACCGTGGACGGCTCCTTTGGCACCGGCGGTGCAGTGTGCGTCATGTGCCTGCTGTCCGGCCAGAACGTCTGGGTCTCCCTGCTCATGGCGCTGCTGGCAGGCCTGCTGTCCGGCCTCGTCACCGGTGTCCTGCACACATTTATGGGCATTCCGGCCATCCTTGCCGGCATCCTGACCCAGCTTTCGCTGTATTCCATTAACCTCAAAATCATGGGCAAGGCCAATCAGGCCATCAACGTGGACAAGTACAACCTGCTGATCTCCCTGCGCTGGGTCAAGGAGTTTGCTCTCCACAACCCTATCGTTATGATCATCATTGTCACAGCGGTGCTGATCGGCATTCTGTACTGGTTCTTCGGCACCGAGCTGGGCTGTGCCATCCGTGCCACCGGCTCTAACCCCGCCATGTCCCGTGCGCAGGGCATCAACACCAACTTCAATATCGTGCTGGGCCTGGCTGTGTCCAACGGTCTGGTGGCGCTGTCTGGCGCTCTGCTGAGCCAGTATCAGGGCTTTGCAGATGTCGGCATGGGCCGTGGCGCGATCGTCATTGGTCTGGCTGCTGTCATCATTGGCGAGGCTCTGTTCAGCCGCATCTTCCACAACTTTGCACTCAAGATGGTTTCTGTCTCTCTGGGTGCCATCATCTACTACATTGTCATCCAGCTGGTGCTGACTCTGGGTTTCGATGCCAACCTGCTCAAGCTGCTGAGCGCTTCTGTGGTGGCTGTTTTCCTTGCCGTGCCGTACTGGAAGGGCAAGTACTTCTCGAAGCCGGTGAAGAAGGCAAAGGAGGATGCAAAAAATGCTTGAGATCCAGAATGTTTCCAAGACCTTTAACGCTGGCACGGTCAACCAGAAAACTGCCCTGAACGGCCTGAACCTGAAGCTGAACGAGGGCGATTTCGTTACCGTGATCGGCGGCAACGGTGCAGGCAAATCCACCATGCTGAACGCAGTTGCCGGTGTGTGGCCGGTGGACGAAGGCAAGATCATTATTGACGGTGTGGATGTGACCCGCCTGAGCGAGCATCAGCGTGCCGCTTACATCGGCCGCGTGTTTCAGGACCCCATGACCGGCACTGCTGCCACCATGCAGATCGAAGAGAACCTTGCCCTGGCTGCACGCCGCGGCAAGCCCCGCACCCTGCGCATTGGCATTACCAAGGCAGAGCGCGAGCAGTACCGTGAACTGCTCAAGACGCTGGATCTGGGTCTGGAAGACCGCCTGACGGCCCGTGTGGGCCTGCTTTCCGGCGGCCAGCGTCAGGCACTGACCCTGCTGATGGCTACCATGAACAAGCCCAAGCTCCTGCTGCTGGACGAGCACACCGCTGCGCTGGACCCCAAGACCGCGCTCAAGGTGCTGACCCTCTCGGCCAAAATCGTGGAGGAAAACCATCTCACCACCATGATGATCACCCACAACATGAAGGATGCCATTAAGTATGGCAACCGCCTGATCATGATGTACGAAGGCCATATCATCTATGATGTTTCCGGTGAGGAAAAGAAGAACCTGCACGTCTCCGACCTGCTGGCAAAGTTCCAGATCGCCAGCGGCGGCGAGTTTGCAAATGACCGCATGATTCTGTCCTGATAAATTACAAGGTTAAAATGCAAAGCGCCTGTCCCGGAAAAAACCGGGACGGGCGCTTTTTATGTATGTTTACCAATTCAAGAGCAAGGCGGTTAACTGGAGTTTTTGAGAGATGATTTTCTTTACATCTTTTGAAGAATGCGGGGCACCGTCCTGAATCGCAAAGAGGAACAGCGAGTAAAGTTCATTATATTTTGGAATAGCCATTTTTTCAAACCTCACACCTTGGAAAGGCTCAGCACACATTCGGTATGACTTTCATTGTCCAAACACAGATCAATATCGCTTTCAACGATAGGCAGTCGGAATTTGATGGATTTGAGCCACTGACCGTTGGGCTGACGCTCCGGGTAGATCTGAATTTCAGAAATCAGATGTTCCATCAGCTTTTTGCGTTCAAGGGGATTCATCACATTGTAGAGTTTTTCAAAGCAGATGAGAACTTTGTAAATGTTGTCGCCCGTGATTTTATCCGCTTCGATAGCCTGCTTCTTTGCCCGGGCATCCATCAGGTTGTTTTCTGCTTCCTCGATTTTATCGTACATCCTGTAAAGCCGCTCGTCAAGGTCAGATTTGCGGATGATGTAATGGCGCTCATCCGGGTCAAGTGCGTCGATCTCCTCCGTGATTTTGGACTTGACGGAGTGATACTGCCGCAACTGCTTTTCAGCGGCCGCAATTTCCTGTTCAATGGCAGTGGTGTTTACTTTGCTGTTGATCTTCTCCTGCATCATGGCGACAAACTTTGGATTGCTGACCAGTTTGATGATAACCTCCACCACGGCGTTGTCCAGAACTTCTTCCTGAATTTGCTTGTTGAAATCGCATTTTTGCCCACGTTGCATCTTGCGGTGCTTGCAACTGTAATAAGAGAAAGATTTATAGGGTGTGCCATCTTTCTTTCGTTTGGTGCATTTGTTGCTATACATTCCAGCACCGCAAATGGGGCACTTGACAAGGGCGGATAATAAATGCGCCTGTTCCGTCTTGCTGCGGTTGACTGGTTCGTATCGTTTGGACTGCGCCAACAGCTTGACCTGTGCGGCGTTCCACAATTCTTCCGATACGATGCCTTCGTGCAGGCCGTCCACCAGCAAATAATTCTCCTGTGGAACCTGATGATATTCGTTCCGGGTGCCGTGAATCTTTTCGAGTTTGCGGCGACCAAAGGCGATTTTTCCGCAGTAGACGGGGTTCTTCAGGATGGCACGAATCAATGTTGCGCTGAAAAGGGGAGAGGTGCCATTTTGACGAGCAAGCTTCTGAAAGCCGTGGGTCTCCAGATATTTGGAAAGTCCATTTGCACCTGTGTCCGTGTTTACATATTGCTCAAAAATCGTGCGAATGGCAGGAGCTTCATCTTCATTGATTTGCAGCACACCGTCAACCAAACGATAACCATAGGGCGCAAATCCGCCGTTCCAGCGACCTTCCCGTGCCTTCTGGATGCGGCCTTCCATGGTTTGGACACGGATGTTCTCACGCTCGATTTCAGCGACAGCAGACAAAACGGAAATCATCAGCTTGCCAGCGTCTTTAGAAGAATCAATGCCGTCCTCCACGCAAATCAGGTTCACACCAAAATCCTGCATTACCTGCAAGGTAGACAGTACATCGGCAGCGTTGCGGCCAAAACGGGAGAGCTTGAACACCAGCACATAGGCAACACCATCCTTGCCGGATTTGATGTCCTCCATCATTCGGCAGAAAGAAGCACGGCCTTCAATGGATTTGCCCGATTTGCCTGCATCCTCGTATTCGCCGACGATCTGGTATTTGTTGAAGTCTGCATAGGCTTTCATGCGACCTTTCTGTGCATCCAGCGAGTATCCATCAATCTGCATGGTCGTGGAAACACGGGTGTAAATGTAAACCTTTGTCTTTTCCTGTGACATAAAAACCTCACAAAACAATTATTTCTTGTCTGCTTTCTGCTCCAGAAACTTAATGGAATCCAGATAATCCTGCTCCACATCGCTGAGGGTTTTAGCCTTATATTTCCGATATTCGGTAGTAGCTTTGTCCACTGCCTGCTTGTGGGTCACACTGCCATTGCCAACAAGCAGCTGCTCGCCGCTCATAGTCAGGATGCGGTCAAGGTGGTTTGCCCAATCCTGCATGGTCATGGGCTGTTCACGTTCTGCCTGACGTTCAGCAAAATCCAGATAGCCGGAAACCAACTGCCCCATAGCACGAAGCTCTTTCTCGTTCAGATAGTTTTTGGCGATAGTGGCTTCTTGTAAGGTGGGCTGATTTCCTGCAAAAGTGTTCAGACCCATAAATTCCTTTTCGGCATCTGCACGATTGTAAATGACCTCAGCGGCAGTCTGACCGTGGATGGCATAATGAATTTTATTCTGAACTTTTTTGAAGAATTGGACAGAAATTTCCGCTTTTGGGTCATAGTCGATGCTGGTTGCATAGATTTCCAGAACCTGACGATAAAACACTTTTTCGGAAGCACGGATGTCACGGATGCGTTCTAACAGCTCTTTGAAATATCCACCGCCGCCCAAATTTTTCAGGCGTTCGTCATCCAGCGCAAATCCCTTGCGCATATATTCCTTCAGGATGCCAGTTGCCCAGATACGGAACTGTGTGCCTCGTTTGGATTTGACACGATATCCAACAGAAATAATGACGTCAAGATTGTAGAATTCGACCTGATAGGTCTTTCCGTCTGCGGCAGTTGTTGCAAATTTTGCAACAACTGAATCTCGTTCAAGCTCACCCTCTGCAAAAATGTTTTTGATGTGACGGGAAATTGTGGATTTGTCACGTTGGAACAACTCAGCCATCTGGTCAATGGACAGCCAGACGGTGTCACCGTCAAAGGTAGTATCAATTTTGGTCAGGCCATCTTCTGTGGTGTAAATGAGGATGGAATTTTTAGGAGAGTCATCTGGACGATTCATTTTAAGTACCTCGTTCCGTGTATGTAGTACAGTGGAGAGAAAGGCCCTACCACTGTGTTGGGACAAGTATTACAAGAATATTATATCATGCTGCAATGGTGGTATCAACAGCATCTTGTTGATTTTCGTTGTTTGATAAGGATTCTGCTTTGTCTATTTCCAAGACAGATGCGTACTTCTCAATCACATCAGCTAGAAAGGTTGCGAATGCGCTCCATTCATCGAGTATGGGCGTAGAGCAGTCCGAAGAGGAAGGGCTGGTTTCTGTACGGCGGCAATTATTCAATAGGCAACTCCATTTCCTTGTAGCAGAACTTTGACAGTCCAGGCGGATTTTTAGAAATATTTTTTGATTCATTCTCCAAAGGTCAAATGAGCGTCTGTTGTTCTTATCAGGTGGCTATCTTTCAGGTTGCTCTTATTACGTTGGTTAGGTGTGCATTTTTGCGCAATCATACTACTTGTTTCTGCACAGTCATCCTTGGCATTTTTGCATACTGTGACTGCGCAATTCTGCGTAGTATGCATTCCTTCCGGTTTTCAGTGTATTTTAGGAGAAACCCAAGGAAAAACCGGAAGGAATGCTTCCGCTTCTTGCCTTCAAAACCGGAAGTAATAGTTCCGGTTTGATGCAATATTGAATGAATCAACGCCAATTTTCGAAAAACGTTTTTCTCTAAGAAAATTTGCTCGTTCAGCGTGATTTTTGCACTGAATATTGGGTTTGGGCGAAGCCCAACAAGTGTTTTTGAAGTCGGATTTGTAAAAAACAGATTCAAAAAATTGCGAGTTGGTACCAACTCGCCCTGTTTGCTGCGGATGCAAACGCAAAAACCTCCTGAGCAAAAAAAATAACCGCCCGCTTCAAGTTGAACTTGAAAACGGACGGTTTGATTTGCAAAATGATTTTCAAATTTGGGAAGCACGTTGAGAGGCTTCATAGCACCCGCAAGCAATGCAGACGTATATACATCTGCTTCTTTTGCGTTGCAAAATACTTGTTGGGAACACCCAAACCCTTGAACTGCATCCGGTGGATGCAGGCTGTTTTAAGCAAACAAAAAGGAAAACTGTTTTACTTTTTCCGAAATTCCCCATACAGCCACTCTGCCAGAGCTGACATAATAGCCTTGTACTTGCTGGTATCCTCAAACAAGGAAGAGAAGGTGTCCTGCGCTTCGAGATAACTGTCCTGTGCGGCGGTGTCAAAGGCTTTGGGGAAGATGCTCTCGGTAAAGATCTGCGGGTCGGAGCTGCGCGCCAGCTTTGCCAGCTTCGGGTCGGCCAGCAGACGGTCATGCAGGGCGGTAAGCAGTACCCGGTCGGCATTGGTGAACTCGCCCTTGAACTTCTCGTTGATCTTCAAAATGATCTCGTCCAGCGGCTCCTTGGGGTCGTGGCCGAGAGCACCCTTCTGGGTGACCGGCTCGTAGACGCCCTTGGCGTGTTCCAGCTCGATGGCACCGGCAAAGGTCTTTTGCAGCTTGTAATACTCCAGCTGCAATTTGCCCTCCAGATCCAGCGGAGAGACCTCGTCCGGCGGCAGCAGCTTGAGCAGGTAGGCACAGAATACGTTCTCCTTGTGCAGCTCTTCATCGAACATCCGCGCCACCTGTGAAACGTAGCCGTACCACTTGACAAGGCTGCGCAGCAGGCGGCGGAACTGGTACCGCTCGGTCTGCGTTTTCTGGTTGTAGCGGTCTGCCACCGGCTTCAAGACGCTGCTCATGCGGCCCACGGCGTTTTTATCCTGCTTGGTGCTGCGGAAATACTCCTTGGCAAAGGCTTCCACGTCTGCATCGGAATAGACGGCAAAGCTCCGCAGCTCCTTCTGGGTCTTGTAAATGAGGTCGGTGTTGACCTCCTGCTCCAGAAAGGTTTCCTGATAAAACGGCTGGAAAGCCTCCCGGATGTCCTCTGCCTTGTTCACAAAATCCAGCACAAAGGTGTCGATTTTACCGGGACAGGTACGGTTCAGGCGGGAGAGGGTCTGCACCGCCTTGACGCCCTTCAGCTTTTTGTCCACGATCATGGTGTGGAGCAGCGGTTCGTCAAAACCGGTCTGGTATTTTTCTGCCACGATGAGCACATTGAAGTTGTTGTGAAACTCCTTTTTGGTCTGGCTCTCCGCAATGTGGCTGCCGTCAGTGCGGACGTTCAGGGACTGCTCCGTGTACTCCACGCCGCCGTCCGGTACGGCACCGGAAAACGCCGCTAAGATCTGCACATCGTCATAGCCCTGCTCGGCAATATAGCGCTTGACCTCGTGGAAGTACCGCACCGCTGCCAATCGGGAGGAGGTGACCACCATCATCTTGCCCCGCCCGCCGATCTTGTGGCTGGTGGTCTCCCGGAAGGTCTCTACAATGATCTTTGCCTTCTGGCTGATGTTGTAGGGGTGCAGTTCCTCGTACTTGCGGATGAGCTTCGCCGCCCGGCTGGCAGGCAGGTCGGGGTTGTCCGGGATGGTCTTGGCGATCTTGAAGCAGGTGGAATAGGTCATGTAGTTTTGCAGCACATCCAGAATGAACCCTTCTTCAATGGCCTGCCGCATACTGTAAATGTGGAAGGGGTGGTGGCTGCCGTCCGGGTACTCGGTGCCGAACAGTTCCAGCGTGGCGGCTTTTGGGGTGGCGGTAAAGGCAAAGAAGGACAGGTTCTTGTGCCGCCCGTGGGAGGTCAGTTCCTTCACCAGCGCATCCTCCGGGTCGATCTCGTCCTCCGCTTTGCCTTCCAGCTCGGCATATTCCCGCAGTGCGTCCTCGGTGTCGGCAAGGGCGGCTTTCAGCTTTAAAGCAGAGGTGCCGGTCTGGGAGGAGTGCGCTTCGTCGATGATAACGGCATAGTTCTTCCCGGCGGTCTTGTTCACCTCAGTGTAGATGACCGGGAACTTTTGCAGCGTGGTGATGATGATGCGTGCGCCGTTGTTGATGGCATCCCGCAGGTCGCCGGAGTTTTTGTCCTCGCCGATGGCCTCCACCGCACCCAGCGTATGGTCGAAGCCGGAGATGGTCTCCTGCAGCTGTGCGTCCAGCACGGTGCGGTCAGTCACCACGATGACGCTGGCAAACACCGGCTTGTTCTCGGTGTTGAACAGGGAAGCCAGCCGGTACGCCGTCCAAGCAATGGAGTTGGACTTGCCCGACCCGGCGCTGTGCTGGATGAGATAGTGCTGCCCGGCACCCTTTTGCCGCACATCTGCCACCAGCTTGCGCACCACGTCCAGCTGGTGGTACCGGGGAAAGATCAGGGTCTTGCCGTCCTGCAGGCTCATAAACTTTTGCAGGATGTCCATCATGCTGTCCTTCTGGAACACTTCTTCCCAGAGGTAGGCGGTAAGGTAGCCGCTGGGGTTGGGCGGGTTGCCTGCGCCGCCGTCCCGCCCGGCACCGTTAGAGCCCTGATTGAAGGGCAGAAAGCGGGTGTCCTTGCCCGCCAGCCGGGTGGCCATCCACACCTCGGTCAGGTCTACGCAAAAGTAGCCCAGAATGCGCTTGTTGAACTGGAAACACACCTCCCGGGGGTCCCGGTCGTGCATCCACTGCTGCTTGGCGTTCTCCACAGTCTGCCCGGTGAACTGGTTCTTCAGCTCAAAGGCGAACACCGGGATGCCGTTTACCGCCAGCACCATGTCCACCGAGTTGTGGGTGGTGTCGGAGTAGAACCACTGCCGGTTGCAGGTGATCTCGTTTTGGGCGTAGCGCTGGGCATCCTTCTGGTTCAGCGCGGATTCCGGCTGAAAATAGCACACCCGGAACCGCCGTCCCCGGTGCTTGAACCCATGCCGCAGCACCGAAAGCAGCCCGTCCGCATCGCAGGCATTGTTAAAGGCCGTGCAGAACTTTCGCACCGGGTTTACCGGGTTCTGCTTTTCAAAAAATGCCCACTCGTTGGGCTGGGTCTTTTGCATAAAGCGGATCAGGGTATCCACAAACAGCCCCAGCTTGGGGTCATAGCAATCCCCATTGCGGGTGTAGCCCCCGGCAGGGGAGAGCAGCGCCGCCGCAATGTCCGATTCAAACTGCTTTTCGGTGGTGTTGAGGGGCATTTGTATTTCACTCCTTTTGTTTTTTGCTCCATTCACAATATTTCATGAAGGCTTCTGGAAAAGTAGTAGGTTCACGTTGAGCGGTAGAACTCCACTTAATCCCTAATTCACTTAGTTTTTTTAAGCTTAAAACATAATTGGAACCGTTTTCATATATACAACCGTAATCAACTAAGAAATTAAAAGCAGTATATTTTCTGCTGCTTTTGTCGCTGAGATAGAGTTTATTTATCAGTAGCTTGCTGCGGGCTGTATTTTTTCGGAATTCACCGCATATCACACTGACTAAATGTGAAAAATAGTTTAGATTTCCGGTATATACAGAATGCGGATTAAAGAAAAAACAACGAAGCTTATAATTGCGCTCAATATTAGGCGAACAAATTTTAAGTGCTTGATCGTTCAAAATAATGATATTGCATTTTTCAGGAACAGATATAGAATGGGCTGCATAAATAATGGATCCAAATTCCGACTGATCCTTAACAAGTATATTGTCGGCTTTGAAGTCTAAATCAATACAATCTATAATACAGTTTTTTAATGAGACTTCGGAAAAATAAGTTGCATCTTTAGAACCAAGAACGATTTTTCCGGGAAAGATGATAAAACTGTTTTCAATGTCGGGAAGATAGAGAGTTGGAGAAGTGGTTTCTAATTTGATCGAGCATTTTAATTCTTTTACGCACTTCGATTCAGAATAATCATAACGGCTAATAGTGGCTAACACGGAATCCGTTTCATTTGGGAAAATACGAAGTGTTGTCCATTGATCATTTTTTTCGGCAGCCTTGAAAGAGGAATAGATATATGGAAAGTCTGTACAACTAATTGGGATCTTTGAGCCCATAGTGGAATAAAATTCAGCAAGAAGCGGAGAAACACGTTCAGAACGCCCAAGGTATTCCCTAGTCATATCTTGTAAAACAGAATTCTGTGATATTAGGCCATAGGCAATACTGTAGTCATGAAATGCTGGTCCGGAAAAATCGTATTTTGAAGGAGAAACTTCTTTAATGAATGGGTGCGATGGCAAGAAAGTTGAGATAGAGTTTTTATAACTTTCTTTGAGAGAATCTGGGATACTTGGACTTTCCACATCTTCTACAAAATCGCCAAACCAAATGTAGCTAAGAATATTAAAAATCTGCTCATCACAACTATAAATGCTATTCCAATCATGAAATTTGGGAGAGCAAATTTTCCAGAGGGGTTTTAATTGATCGACGACTTTTCCTTGCTCACGTAAAAGCAGATTTTTCATTATTCCTTCGAACAATTTATCTGAACCGTTACCCTTTTTTAGACTTTGAACGAGTTTTAATGTGTTGGACTCGTGTGTAAGAACGGCAGTGAGTGCTTCAAGGACAGGAGGATAGCCTAAAAAATCTCTTGCAGCATCCCCTAAATACGAGGTGATATTTTCGAATTCGCTATTAATGGCATCGATAACAGTCGGAGTGACATTGATGCCTTTTTGCTTAAGCGATAATTGAATAAATTTCTTTCCGTTTGTTTCATCAATGATGCCAATCTCGTAATGAACTAATGGAATAGAGTGGTCAGTGAGATATGTTTGTAGAAAAAGAGCATTTTCTGAACGGGAAAGTAAAATAATAGAGGGTACCTGTATGCCATCTGAAAATTCAATAATATCGTCAAGAAATAAAGCGATATCAGAACGACCTCGACGAATTTCAGCTTCGTCAAAAGCATCAATGATTAAAGCGGTTTCACCAACGCATAGCTTGGAGTGAAAGGAATCCACATTTTTACGACCAATTCGTTTGTCGAGACGGCCATAGAAAGTACTATCGCCAACAGGAGTTAATGCCAAATTCCAATAAGGACATTTAAAGGTGTGGGCTAAATAATGAGCTAAAGCACTTTTGCCTGTCGCTCCAGCAGCGGAAAAAATCATAATACGGGGAGACGGCGTTTGATATAAAGTCTTTAAGCATGGAGAAACATAGAAAACATCATTGGTGATATTTTTGATTGCTTCTTGGTCGACTGGGTTTTTTGAAGAATCAAGAAGCGGAATATAATCTTTTCCGCGAACGGTGCGAACAATATCTTCAATGGTCATTTTTTTGTTCCATCCTATCAAGTTGTACGATGTCATTATAAAGTCGGCTATGAAATTTTCTTTAACCTTTATTCCAATGTCTCGGATGATTTTGCGGATTAGCGAATCAGTAATAATAGGGAGTGTATAAGTGTCACTATAACCATTCCAAACTGCTCCAGAATCGAGTAAAGCGTTGAAATCATCAATTAAAATATCATTTTTTCGGATACAACTCGAAGGATAATTATCAGAAATCAAAGCCATGTTATTATCGAAATTTGGAGCAAGGCGAAGGATTTCACCAGTGTCAGGATCGGTTAATAAGCCGAAATTATAGCAATGCCTGTCTGGATTGTATAAAAGGGTATCTAGGAAAAGTATTGAAACATAGTTACTTGCGATAGAAGAATCAAGCTGCTTGAGTTTGGAATATGTTTTTATATAATCAGTAACATCTGTTCCGGTAATAGCAACTATTGGTTCAAAATTGTATTTTGTTCCCTCTGTAAAATCTTTGCTACAGATATAGCGAATGCCTTGTTTAATATATCGGGAACCAGCTCGATACTCAGCCATATTGAAACCCAGTTCTTGACCGAGCTTATATGCGAATAGTTCTGAAAAAAGTTGATTGGAAGTGGCCTGTTTATATAACCACCAACTACCATCTCTAACGCGCCAGCATTTTTCAAAACTGCCGCTATTTGTGAGCTCTTGAGTCTTTTTATTAGAAGAAGTTGCCGCTTTTTGAAAATTATCATATCCACCTATAAGTGCCAAACTGGAATACTCAGCTTTTTTGAATTGTACATCGCACCATTTTAATGGCGAATCGGCATCTTTTACCCAATATGTATCCGTGATAGTCGCAGCATTGACTTCTAATGCAAGGTCGGAATCCTCTAGAGCTTCGAGCCGTAAAGCGCGCCTTAACAGACGCGAATTAGGACGATGTGTGTCAATACACCGATTTTCTAGCCAGCCTACAAAATTTTCACTGTTCTGCAAGTATAACGGAGCCAAGGACTTGTTGATCCATGTAAAATGGTTAAGGGAATCAATTCTTGCAACTAAAACATCTTTGTTGTAAAGTAATTTGTCCATTGAAGTCACCGCCTCAACTCTTTTTTACCAGTTACATATTCAAAAATCAAGCTCTTTTTGTAATTTTCCAGCTCTTTTACCAGCTGCTCCTTCTTTGCAATCAGCTTGTCAATTTCGGCGCATTTTGCGTCAAGGTAGTCAGCAATTTCTTTTTGCTCACCAGTGGGGCAAAGGCAGAAGGGGACGCAAGACAATTTGTCTTTTGTAAAATGAGGGATAGTTGCCTTGTTACAGACAACATCAATATAACCTTGCTTAACAAGAAACTCTAACAGGTAGCGCAAGTAACGGTTGTCAGTATTTCCCTTGCTACGAACAATCATAATGGAGTTCTGAATGTAAGTGTAGGAATCCTGATTTTCAACAATTGCGCTTCCACCAGCACCGGCACCGCCTTCAACAACCAGCAAATCTCCGACCGAAACACGATATAATTCTTTTTCAACAGGGCTGAACCACATCTTTTTTCGCTCTCCATCAGCCACACCATCAAAATGAACATCAGCAGCACAATAATATGGTTCAAGAGTGTAAGTATCATTGAGCGGTGCATTGCATAGCATTTTGCCCAGAATAATAGAAAAGTGCAAACCGACACGGCTAAGTTTCCAATCTGTTGGGATTTGTCCAAACCATGGATTGCCGCTATCCTTCATCTCCCGCTCACCACGCACGCCTTTGGTCACCGCCTGCGTAATAACCGCCTGTTTGAGTTTTTTGTATTCCTCAATGCTGGAACGAGTTTTGTCGAGGATGACATCAAGTGAAGCACAACCATTGTCAAGGTAATCTGCGATTTTTGCCTGTTCGTCAAGCGGAGGAATAAGAAACGGAATGTTTTTGAAATCATCGAATCCTAAATCCCATTGACCGATTCTCATACCGGTTGAAAGGCGTGCATATTCGGGCAGATATGCTGGATTCCTCAAAAGATGGTGCAGATAGCGCTTGTTGACCTTATTACTCGTAATGCTACATACATGATAAGCTGGACTAACAATTCCTCGGTAATCAGAAACCGCCATAGAACCTTGCCATGCTTTCATTTTATTGATAACTAAATCTCCAATATCAACGACTTTATAATTAGAAGTATCTAAGGAAGTTACGTTGTGGTTATCATTGCGGCTGTCTTTTGGGACAACACCAAAGTCACGATAGAGAGATAAAACGGGTGCATCTGGACATCCCTTCTCGCTTTTCCACCGGGTTGCATATTTCAATTGGGAAACCTCCCACCCCTCCGGAATCTCCCCAATCCATTCAATGCCGCTGTCTTTCATTTTCCGTGCCATGGTCAGCCCTCCTTATGGAACAGCTCTGCCAGCCCGGCGGAGATATCCTGTTCCAGTGCGGTGATGCGTGCTACAATATCCTCCACGGCTTCCGGTGCCTGATACTCGTAGAAATAGCGGGTCATGGGGATCTCGTAGCCCACCTTGGTCTTGCTGTGGTCGATCCAGGCGTCGGGGGCGTAGGGCAGAACTTCCCGGGCAAAGTAGGCGTCAATATCCTGCACCAGCGGCACGTTTTCGGTGTCCCGCAGGCTGGTGTCCGGCACAGGCTTGCCACGCTTCAGGATAACGTTGCCCGCCTCGTCCCGCTGGGGGCGCTCCACCACGATCTTGTTGTAGCCGAACTCCACGCTCTCGAACACCTTGCTCTCGCAGTAGATGCCGTTTTTGTCGCCGTACACCTTGCCGTTGGCAAACTCACCGTAGGCGGTGACGATCAGCTCCCGGCAGACATCGGTAATGTCGTTGCGCTTGGTGCCGATGCTCTTGCGGCGGGGCTCAAAGCAGTGGCTGGCGTCAATAAGCTGCACCTTGCCCGCACGGTGGGAGGGCTTATCCTTGCTGAGCACCCAGATGTAGGTGGAAATGCCGGTGTTCATGAACATATCGGTGGAAAGCTGGATGATGCAGTCTAGCCAGTCGTTTTCCAGAATATACTGCCGGATGTTGCTGGGCCCGCTGCCGGCATCGCCGCTGAACAGGGGAGAGCCGTTCTGGATAATGGCCATCTTGCCCTTGTTTGCCAGCTTGGCAAGGCCGTTCAGCACAAAAAGCTGCTGACCATCGCTGATCTTGGGCAGACCGGGGGCAAAACGCCCCATCTCGCCCCGGGTGGCTTCGGCTTCCACCGCCTTCTGCTCCCGCTTCCAGTCGATGCCGAAGGGCGGGTTGGAGATGATGTACTGGAAGGTGAACCCGGGAAACTGATCTTCCGACAGAGTATCACCGAACCGCATATTGTTGGGGTCGCCGCCCCGGATCATCATGTCCGCCTTGGCGATGGCAAAGGTGGAGGGGTTGAACTCCTGCCCGAAGCAGGTCACCTCAATGTCGCTGTTCAGCTCGTGGATGCGCTCCTCCATGCAGCTGAGCATCTGGCTGGTTCCCATGGCCATATCGTAAACGGTCATGCTGCTGGTGTCGAGGTCGGCTTCGGACAGCAGCAGGTCGGTCATCAGGTAGATGATGTCCCGGCTGGTGAAGTGGGCTCCGGCTTCCTCGCCAAAGCTCTCGGAGAACCGCCGCACCAGGTCCTCGAAGATGTAGCCGCAGTCCACGGCACTGATCTTGTCCGGGCCAAGATAGCCCTTCTCGGAGCCGAACTCCTTGATAACGAGGTAGAGGGTGTTGCTCTCTACCATCCGCTTGATGATGTTGTCAAAGTCGAACTTTGCCAGCACGTCCTGTGCGTTGGCAGAGAAACCGGACAGGTAATCCCGGAAGTTGGACTCAATGTTGTCCGGGTCTGCCAGCAGGGTCTCGAAGGTGAACCGGCTGGTGTTATAGAACTGGTAGCCGGAGGCCTTCTGCAAAAAGCCGTCGATGACTTGCAGCTTTTTCACCTTTTCGTAGGTGTCCAGCACTGCCTGATGGGTCGGCAGCAGGCAGTCGTGGAACCGCTTCACCACGGTCATGGGCAGAATGACCAGACCGTACTCGTGAGGCTTGAACGGCCCCCGCAGCATATCGGCTACGTTCCAGATCATGGCGGCTTTTTCGGCAATGTTGGCACCTACGGCGGTGATCTTATCGTTTGGCATACGTTGCTCCTTGTTTTTGTGATAGGTGGACATCCTGATTTTACAACAATGGGTGTCCCATAAAGTGGACGGAAGATTGCTTTTCCTGAAGAATGATTCTTGCATCTATTGTACCACGATAAAAGTATAAACACCATATTCCGGCAAAAGAAAATGCCCGCCTGAAAACCAGACGGACATCTTTATCAAATCATCTTACGACCCCTCCGATGAACACCGCAAGGAACAGCAGAAGTTGACCCACGCCGAACAGGACGAAACGAACAGGACGAAATACACAACTACGAAGAATATTTGTGGTGAAAACGAAACAAGAACAGCCGCACAGCGAGACCGTGAGAGGTGGTCGCTGTGCGGCTGTTCTTATAAACAGTTTGATTTTTACTTCTTATTTTCCCCGGGCTTCTGCAAGATTGTCAAAATAGTTGGATTCTAGCTTCTCATAGGTAGCAGTTTTATCAATAATCGCTTTCACCAGCTGATCAAGTTCACTACCCTCCGAGTAGTCAGCCGGAGCAAAGTGCTTGATGCGATTATCTTGAATCATCTTAAAGACTTTCTGCTTGTCCATCGTAGAGGGATTATAAACTCCAATAGAATGTCCTCCAGACGAATTCACAAGTTTCATGCAGGGAATGTCTGTATCGCTATCCCCAATATAAACAATATTGCGGAAGGGAACGCGCATTTGCTCTGGTGGAAAATAATCATTTACTGCTGGATCGTTGATGTCCAATGTTCCTTTTTCAATGCGGAACAGGAATTGAGTTTTGCTTGTGTAATTGATGACTTGTGCAGGCCATTTGGCAACACCACGTTCGTTGTAATAAAACGAGCTTGCGTATATTTTTTCAAACGCGCCATTTTTTGCCATGGGGGTTCCTTCTATCATTTCCTTTAGTCCAGAGGAAATGATATAGTGCTCTACAATGACACCATGTACTTTTCCATAAGCTCGGATGCGTTCAAACCACGTTTCTACACCGTTAAAGAATTTTACTTTTGCGCCATATGCAGCGAGAGTCTTTTTTGTGAAAGGTAAATTCCCTTCCGCCTCTGTCATCATAGTATACATATAGGCCAGATTTGTATCCATGTCATTATCTTGGGCCATCTTATTGGATTTGTCCCAAAATGTTTTGACATCATAGCCGACAGACTGAATGTATCCCTGAGCTTGCATATCGTCGGGCGACAAGGTTTTATCAAAGTCATAACAGATGGCTAACACCGGAAGTTTTTCTTTTTGTTTGCGTATAAAATCCATAATATCGCCTCCAAACGATAAATTCTATCTTAAATAGTACTTGGTTTGTTGTATGTTGTCAAATGCTTTCAACGAAATTATTTTGTGTAATAAAAATCCCACGATTTGCAAAGCGGTCAAGTGTTTGTAAATCGTAGGATTCCTGCTTATATCATCTTAAAACACTTCAACGCTTCCACAATCGCATCCTCTTTCTCCTTCGGACACTGAGGTTGCTTTGCATTCTCGTTTTTCGCTTTATGGTAATTCTCCCGCTCGATGATGCCGTACTTCTGCTTCACCTGTGCGATATAGAGATTGGATACCTTCAACTGATGGTGTTCCCACACATAGTCCCGAATCTCGTTGTAAGTCGCCTTGCTCTCTGCGGCAGTCACATCCAGCTCATCCATACTGACGTCCACTTCGATATGCCGCTCGACATGGAGTTTGGTCAAAAGGAGAACCGCTTCGACGGTTGTTTCAGTTTCCAAGGGAAGTTCTTTCACTTCCTCGCCATCAACAGGCACAGGGAAGTTGAAAACAATCTTCCTTATCCAGCTACCGTCTTTCCTCTTTTCCGGGAACATCTCAATTCGCTCGATAAAGGCTTTCATAAACTCTTTCTGTTCTGCTTCCGTTGCGGAATGGTAGACTTCATCAAATGCCAGTAAGAGCCGATAAATGTTATCGCCGGAGATTTTCTCCTGCTGGATGCTGCGTATCTGACTTTGCAATTCGCCAATCTGAACTTCGATTTCTTCTATCGTATCATACTGTTCATCATATCGGCGCTGCAAATCCAAAATTTTTCTGTCATAGTGGGCATCGTTGATGTCCAAAGTATCCATCTGGCGCTCCAAGCGGCTTTTCGTTCCAAAGGCTTGCTTTAGCTGTCCTTGCAGAACGGCGATCTGCTTTTCCATATCCTCTGTATCAACCGCCGTTCCAATTTTCGCTTGAATTGCTTCTATAAATCGGGGATTGCTGACCATAGCGGAAATGACCTTCGCCACAAATTTGTTGATCTCTGTCTGTTCGATATTGAGCCGGAAGCGGCACTCATGTCCGGTAGGCGTAACCGTATTTTTGCAGTAGTAATAATACCGGGTTTTCTTGTCCTTACTGTGTGCCTTGGCAATATTTCCGTACATACTTTTGCCGCAGCATGGGCATTTCAGGATACCGGACAGGATGTGTGCATGGTCTGGATTGTTAATCTTTTCCCGCTTAAAGGAATTGAGCTTGCGTTTTTCCTGTGCCAGATACCAATCTTCTTCGGAAATGATGGCTTCGTGCTGACCCTCATAAACGGGGAACTCCGATTGTTCGACTATGTGCATCTCGTTTCTTGTTCCCTGTTTCTTTTCGGTTCTCCGTCTGCCGTAGGCTATTTTACCCATATAAACAGGATTGTCCAGCACATCTTGCACAAAGTCCCTCGAAAATCCGGGGAATGGTATTGTTCTGCCGCAGCTTCTTTATAAAACCATTGCGGTTCAGATATTTGGCTACTCCGGCAACTCCCTCGTTGGTATGGATGTAGCGGTCATAAATGACACGGATTACTTCTACTTCATCCTCCGCAATGACAAGATTTCCGTTTTCCAGCTTATATCCATAGGGAGCAAAACCGCCGTTCCACTTACCCTCACGAGCCTTTTGCTCCCGTCCTGCCATTGTCTGTGTGCGGATATTCTCTCGCTCAATCTCTGCCACCGCAGACAGCACGGAGATCATCAGCTTTCCGGCATCCTTGGAGCTGTCAATGCCATCTTCCACGCAGATCAGGTTGACACCAAAATCCTGCATGAGCTGCAAAGAGTTCAGAACATCGGCTGCATTTCTGCCAAATCGGGAGAGCTTAAAGACAAGCACATAGGAAACGCCGTCTTTACCGTCCTGGATGTCGTTCAGCATCCGTTGGAAGTCCTGCCGCCCTTGGATGTTCTTTCCGGAAAATCCCTCGTCAGAATACTCCCCGGCAATAACCATATCTTCGTATGCCGCATACTTCCGCAGCTTGTCACGCTGGGCATCCAAGCTGTACCCGTCAACCTGCATAGAGGTGGACACTCTTGTATAAAGATAGCATTTAAGTTGTTTCTTTTTCAGAATCGCCACCTCCCTCGTTCATTTCTTTTACCATAAGTCCTTCGTTGCGGATATAATACTCCAAAAGCCACAGCACATAATCCGGTGCATGGCGGTTATCCAATTCCCACTCGGTCATAGTACGGTAAGGGATATGGACGAGCTTGCAAAAATCTTTCCGGTTCAGTCCTGTACTTTCCCGCAACTTGATAATTCTGTTCTTACAATCCATCTGTCTTTTCTCCATAAAAAACAAAAATACACGTTGCGTAATCATTATAGCATAGCCACAGCAAATACGCAACGTGTAAATTGTAAATTTTTACGCAGCTTTATTCGTCAAAGGCTGCGCTTGATTTCTTTCCTCTGAATGCTCCACTTTCTGCGGAGCATCCTGTTCCAATTTATCCAAAACCTGATGTCCATATTTCTGGAGCATCTGGCTCATAACATCCACACAGCGGACAAATGCCGCATTATATTTTGCATCTTCATAATATTTCTTCAATAGGCAGTTACCTCCATCAAATTTCCATGTCCTGTCTACGCTTGCGGACAGGTGCTTTGTGTTCCTGTGTTTCCTTTCTCTGACGAGGACAGAAATAAAGCCCGAACTCTTTCGGATGCGATTTCCAGTGCATCCAGAAAGGGTTGGGCTTTCTGTTTAAGTTCCATATATTTTTTGTTTACCGCTTCATACCGCTGCTTCCAGATGGAAACCGTCTTTTCTGCGGAAGCCAGTTTTTCTTTCAGACGCTTATTGTCGGCATTGGCGATAATGCCGTTGACCGCATAGCGTTTGAGCGTGTCGCATTCATCCGGTGTCAGCGTGATATTGTTTCCGAATGTGGCTTTCTTGCCCATTGCTTCAATGTCCTGCACCGTCAGCGCAATGGTCTTTGCTGTCCTGGTTTCCTTTTGCAGAGCTTCCAGCTTCTTTTTCTGCTTTTCCGTGGCAGACTTGGCATCCTCCAAACTCTGCTCCGCCTGTGCCACCTGTCCGGTCACAGCTTCCAAACGCTGCTGTTCTGCCTGTACCTTGAACTGTGTCACCGTCAGATGTTCCTCGGTGCTGCCACGCTCTCCACGCTCCACATCGGTATATCCGGCAGCTCGCATGAAATGAAAAAAGTCATCCTGCAACACACTGTAGGACGACTTCAAAATCTTTTTCCCTTTTGCATTCAACATCGGATTGCCGTCCTCGTCAAGTACCGGCTTGGAATCCCATTTCTTACTGCGGCTGACCTGCATGATCGTTTCCTTTACGGTTCCCCGGAGGGATTCATCCTTGCACCGCTTCGACCAAAGGATCTGCTTCTCTACCACCGGGATATAAACCACATGGAGGTGGTAGTGGTACACATCCTCGCCCAGAGCTTCGGACATTGCCCGGTTTCGCTCATCGGCGTGCATCACAGCGGAGAGGATATACTGCTCACCGCCCACGATCTCCACAGCGGCTTTATAGGCATCGGCATAAAATTGTTTTGCAAATTCATAGCCGCCGTGGTTGTAAAAATAAGCGGAGTTCACATCAAAAACCAACTCGCCGTATTTGATGGCATCCGGCTTCAGACCTCTGGTGGAGATCACGCCATCCTGTTCCATCTGCTCAAACATTTTCACATAATCATCGGTGGGAGCTTTGAAATGGACATTCAGGGTCGTGCGCTCCGGCACGATGTCCTGATTGCTGTAGCTATCCTTTTCACGCTCATTGTGTTCCTGTATTTTTGCCACATCTTCCGGTGTTTCCAAGTCCTGATTCCGGGCTACGGTGCGGTCTATTCCATCATTTCTTGCCATAGATTTTTTGTCCTTTCTTTGAGATTTGCAGACAGCGGGGAGCTACGGAGCGGCACTTTTTCAAAGTGTAATAACCCACTATAACACTTTCATCCATACTGGCTGCAAAGTGCCGTGGGCTCTCCGAGGGCTCTCCGAGGGGAGTGCGGTCGCTGGCGACCTCTGCTGACCAAGGCGAAAATGTCTGCAACTTTTCCATGGTCAGCCCGTCTGCATCAAGCCGTTTTGCGAAACCGACTCTTGCAGACGGCGGCAGTGAAAACCGTATCTTTCACTGCCATCCATAGGCAGCACTGCAGTGCGCCTATGGGGACGGGAGATGCGAGGGGCTGTTGCCGGGGCATTACTTCTCCCGTCTTTGCTGCCATACGATGTCGTATCCCAGCACATCGGCAAGTTCCAATACTTCCTTGTATCGGATGCTTTCCCGCTGTAATTTTGCGGACAGGTTGGAAACGCTGTCGCTCCAACCGTATTCGTCCGAGAGCAGGTCAACCACTTCCTGCATGGTCATTCCGGCACGGATGATCTGTGCCTTGATTTCGTTTCGTACATTCATATTGAAAATTCCTCCATAATTTTGATTTGTGGTTTAGTGCAAAGGCTACTCCCTAAAGCGGAGCAGATGCACCAAACAGTGAAAATCCGCTTTCTCCAAAATCGCTTTATTTTTGTGAGTGCGATACACTGTCCATATAGGCATATATCCCACTTTGCTGTTCCGTGTGGTTTAGCTCTGAACAGTGAAAACACCTACTGTTCCGTGAACTGGGTGCATGGTTTGGAGAAGCACGATTTGGTGAAATGATTTCGTCCTGCGGTCAAAAACTTTGCTGTTTTCATTACCATTGATTTTCAATGCCCGAAAACAGGTCAGTTCTGACCGCTGATTGTTTCTATAAATAGAGAACAACGGGCAAAATGCTGCGTATATACGTACCAAAAAGGACGTCTGGAATCAGTCCTGCCATTCCTCCGGTACGTACGTACATGGCGAAACGTCATAAAACCCATTTATATTAGGTCGTGCCACTGCTTCCACTCCCATAAATCCCCATACCCGCCGCCCGGCAGAGTTGGTGATGTTGTTGCAATGCTCCAAGTTGAATTTCTTCGCATTGGCAACCATAGCGTCGCTGAAGCTGCGGGATTTCAGAGGGGCGAGGGAGTTTTCCTCGCACCACAGGCGATAGATAGCGTAAAAGTCCTTGGAACTGATGGATGCATCCGCTTTGCGTCGGATGTATCCATCGGAATCCAAGAAGTCAAAAATGTTGTTATTGTCACGCTTGACCGCTTCCCGGTTTGCACGGATGCGGTCACTTTCCGTAAACTTAAAGTTGTTGGCAACAAGCCGCTGCAATCCCTCCAATGCCCACAGGAAGATGCCCTCGGCTTCGGCTTTCATCTTCTCCGCAAGGTCCGGATCATCAGCTCTATCCACAGGCTTTTCCTTGGTGGTCAGCACAAGCTGTCTGCGATAAAATCCGTCACTGCGATCATAAAGAGCTTGCAAATCGCCGTTGCTGAACGCAAGCAGCCGGGCGAACATCCAGCCCTGATAACTCTGCTTGCCCTTGCGTTCCAAATCCATCTTGCCCTGTGCTGTCACGATGGATTTCACATAGTTGGTCTGGCGCAGAGCTTCCATCCGCATATCATCATCCACGCACAAGAGGATATGTTCCAGATCGGCACGGGCAAAGCGGTTTTCGGAAATCTTTCCGATGCTGCCGTCTTTCATATTCGTGCCAAAGATTGCCGAAAGCACCGCACCGATTTGAGATTTGCCCTCGCCGCCGTTTCCCTTAATCACCATCATGCGCTGTCCCTTGTTGGATGGAATCAGGCAGTAGCCGATAAACTCCTGCAAGGAGGGAATGTCCTCGGCGTAGAGCAGCCCATCCAGAAAGTTCAGCCAGATAACAGGCGCATGAGCATCGGGATTGTAGGCAACAGGCAGACGGCTCCGCACGATAGCCGGTCTGCCCTCGGTAAATGTGCCGTTCAGCAGTAGCGTACCGTTGGACACATGGATACGATCCTGCTCCGGTGGGAAGTCAGGCACTTGCGCTTCCAGTTTCAGCACTTCCAGAATGTTGGTGATCTTCCGGGGGATATTGTTCACGGCACAGAATTTCAGCTTGTCGTAAATCTCCCCACGCAGAGGGAGATCGTCCGTCACTCGACCATCGGGCGTAAAAGCTCCGTTTGCAAAGATGATCCTGCGCTCATGCAGAAATTCTTCACAGAACAGAGCTTCGTTGATGTTCTGCCCGTCAAACCAGATCGGCAGATTCATATCCGGCATTTTACCTTTCTTCCCCATGGGACAACCCCTCCTTTCGTTTCCGTGCCACATAGTCCCGAAGGAAAGCAATCTTGCCCTCCTTCATCAGCTCGTCCACCACGGCAACCCGTTCTTCTAAATCACCGACTGTCAAAATATCTGCCAGATATTCGATATAATCAATCATCTGGCAGGCTTCCACGAAACGGTCATCCAAAGCATCGTCCGGTGTTTTCGGGGCATACCTCACTTTCCAATCTTCCAGCAGATGCAGATAGTCCGTCAGCACCCGGAAGCACAGCATTTCATCCTCCCGGAACTGACGGATGTAGGGATGTTTCGGCTTGGGCAAGGCAACAGCAGTAGGCGGTTTCGGGTCAAGCCCAAAGTCCGCAGCCAGTTTTTGCGCTGCTTCATAGCCGCTCAGATTGAACAGCCTTGCCACAAAGTCGATCACATCCCCCTTGGCTCCGCAGCCGAAGCAAAAGAAATAGTCCTCGTTCAGCTTCAAGCTCGGATGTCGGTCATTGTGGAACGGGCAGCAAGCCATGCCGTTGTGGCTCACTTTCAGCCCGTAGTGTTCGGCGGCTTGCTTGACGCTGATTGCCGCCTTGATGGTTTCATAGATTGTCATAGAAAACCCTCCGTTCATAATATTCTGAAAGCACGAAGCACCCGCCGTGATTGGCAGGTGCTTCGCCCTTCTATTATGGTTATGACGGATTTTTCAAAAAACAGGCTAATGACAGGACAATCCTGTTTCAAAAAACAGGACAACTTATCTGAGGACGTAGATTTCTTTACATTTACATGATATAATTAGAAAAATGAAAAAACAGGACAGGAGGGCAAGCATGAATCAAGAATTGATGACATTGGATTTCTGGCAGGATACGGTCATATATGAGAGCAAAACATTTCCTGTCGGTACGCTTGCCTGTGATGCACTGAATGTTCCTGTGAATACCATTGCAAAAATAAACGAGCAATGCGAGAAAATCAATCTGCTGCTTGGAATATTAAACGCCGGACAGGATGCTTCTGCACTCTGTCCTATTGCAAAGGAAGCTGCTCTGACGATGCTTGATATTCTCAGTCAAACACCGCCGTTCTCCTATATGAATATCTCAAAGCACAGAGAACGGATTGAAAAAGTCTTTACTGTGGACAATGCGCTGAAATATGTGGAGTTTGCCATAAAAGCCGCAACCAATTCTTTGCAATTTGAAGAAATCCAGAACTTTACCGATGCGATGATGCTCCAACGCTATACCGCAGTTTTCGGGCATCTGGCATACCCCTTGGGGAATACCAAACGGCCATGCTTGATTTTGCAGAAAAAACAGACGGCAACGAAGCAGACCGCACCGCAGAGGGTTTTGCAAAAATGTTCGGCAGCTATTTCCCGCCGGAGTTTTCCATCACGGAAGGCAATGCCTGGATGTCTACCCTGAACAATTCCGTTCAGTATGTATCCGTCATCCGTCCCGGCGAAAAAGTTGCGAAGCTGGTCAAGCGGATGCACTATGTATCCTTTGTAGGGATGTTCCGGTCTGATCTTTTTGAGGGCTTATGTGTTGGTCATGCACCGAAGAAATGCCGGATCTGCGGCAAGTGGTTTCTGACCACCAACGCAAGGCACACCAAATACTGCGGTGGCTATGCACCGGGGGACAAGCTGCACCGCACTTGCCGTCAGATCGGTAATCTGAAAGGTAGAGAACAGCGAGAACTTGCGGACGATCATCCGCTGAAGCAGATTTATGAGAAACGGCTGAATACCATAAATCGTTATGTGAAGCGTGGTACTCTGGACGCTGATCTTGCAGAGACTATGAAGAAACTGGCAAAAGATAAGATGCTCCGGGCATTGAGCAACGTAGCCTATGCCAAGGGCGATTATGAAAAAGAAATGGGACAGGTAGCTTTGAAAAAAGAAGCAAGTGCAAAGATACAGAAGAAAGGGACAGGATATGAATAGAAAAGAACTTAGTCAGAATCATTGGAAATACTATTTAATGCTCGAAAGGCGTTTTGTTGAATCGATAGAGTTTGTAGAACTGCATAAGGATAATTTCGATGCATTTTCTAACGGATATGCCCTTTTAATTCAAGCCATAGGCGCAGAGTTGGATACTGTGTTCAAAGAGTTTTGCGGTTTTAATACAACGGATCGAAAAACGATTGCCGACTATGCACAGCATATTTTAACCAACACACCGGATATAAAAAACCAAAAAATCAGCGTGCAGGAGTACGATATCGAAATACAGCCGTTTATGAACTGGGATATTAACCAGCCCGGACAGTCGTTACAATGGTGGGGTGCTTTTACGGATGTCAAGCATAACCGCTATGAGCAGTTGAAACAAGCAAAGCAGGAAAATGTACTAAATATCTTGGGAGCTTTGTATTTGATAGAAATGCTTTATTTGAAGAAAATCACTGATGGAACAGATGAATTTGATGTATTTGATGAGTCTTCTAACCTATTTACTCTGAAAACTGGACATCAAAGGCAATTCCTCTGAGCGAGGCTTTTGCGGTATTGGGCGAAATGTTTGAAAATGATGACGGGAGTGTTAGTCGGACATTTGATGCTTAAGCAACAGGTAATGAATTAGGAATTTGAGATTTATTAGGAGGGAGGTGCGCTTATGCTGAATGATTTTCGTGGAACATGATCGGATACATACCGAAATATCCTGTCAATCCGCACGGTGATGGTATCATTCCCTATGTGGCAGAGCGCATCTTCCAACTTAAACGGAACCGCCAGCGGTGGACGGTATGAATGAGTACATCCTGTCTACCCTACAGGAAAAAGACTTGAAGTATTTCTCATTCTTCCTACACCACTACGAACCGCAGCTCAACAAGCGCATCAAGGGCTTTCTCGGTGTGGATGGCGGCGATCTGTACGACACAGACCGTTTTATAGATATAAAGCTCTCCTGCCGGGAACAAATGCTCCAAAAGCTGATGGACTATGATCCTGCCAAGGGTGCGGAATACGCTACATACATTTTCCGTTCATCCGGGACGCTATACTCCGTTTCCGCATGGGCGAAGAAAAATGGTCAGTGTCCTCTCTGACCAATTACAAAATGGTGCGGTCAATGGCATGGCTGTATCATAACACCAAGGATTCAGTCAGCGAATTTGCCAAGAAATATAACTGTGATCTCTCCCTTGCGGAAGAATATCTGAAAGTTGTCCGTGGCATCCGCAATCAGCAGCCATTCTATGTGACAGACGAGGACGGCGAGGAAACAGATGAGGACGTTACCCGTGACGATAGCTGGAACTATACGGACATTCTCTGGAACGGCATACAGGCAGAAAAGGTGCAGCGGGCATTTGAAAAATTGAACTTCCGGGAGCAGACCTTGCTTGAAAAGCGGCTGGCGATCTGCATGACCTGTGGGCGTGTCGGCCCATGGAAAGACCGCCCCACCTTTGAAGAACTGGCGGTTATGTTTGAGGGCAGCACAGCCAGCGGTGCAGAACGAGCCTATCGGAAAGCAGTAGACAAACTGACGGAACTTCTGGTTGCCGAGGGTGCGCTCCACGCTGTCCGACTAAAACAGAAATCCAAGACCAAGCGCAAAAAGAAAATCGCCGCCGCAATCTACGAATATCAAGCAGACTGCGACGGCGAATGGGGCGAGATTTCATTGAATTTTGAGAACGGCACAGCAGAAATAGTCCGGCTTGCCGATTGGGATACGATGAAAACAAACCGCTTTGCGAACAAGGCGATAGCGTATCTTCTGAACTGTGAAAATGAGAAACTGCCAAAGGAAACAATGGTGGCATTTGAACCATAAAGAAACCGCTACAACATCCATCCCACTTTGGAATGAGAATTGCAGCGGTTTATCTGCTTGAAACTAATTATTCGATATTTGTGATTTTCTAATCATCGTTTGCCAGATGGGTAAAGCCTTTGTTTTCTCAATAACCTTGATACCATAAACATCTGCAATTTGTGCAGGATAGGTTTCAAGGATTTCACCAGCGTATTCAATTTCGATCACATCTCCGATTTCAGGTTCCGGTGATGGATGCACATTTCTGATCGGCACTTCAATTCGGTCTGCACTACTCAATTCCCAGCTACCTTCAACAGGCTTCACAAGATAATTGCCATCATGAATTTCCAGAATTTCAGCTTGGAACACCTGATGCGCTTCGTTGGAAAAACCTTCAATCTGAATGCAATGATTCTTGAAAACCAGTCGGCCGGTTTCTACCAGTTCATCAGTATGATATTTTGTTTTATCTACATACAAGCGGCCATCTTGATGATCCTGTCTGAGAGTGAAATCAAAATACCCTCTGTCAGACAGCTCATAGCTTACTCCGTTTGCATAGTCATAGATAATGACACGGTTGTCAATCATGCCTGAGCCCCAACTGATTGAAGAACACAACTCAGGCAAACCGTCGCCAGTGAGGTCGCAGAAATAGGCGTTCCAGATTGGCATCCCCGTATAAAGTGAAGTGCTTTTACTACCCTTAACAGCCAGCATCTCTACGTAAGTCCAACGGAAGGTCACATCTGGAAACTCGGTGAGGCTGATTTCAAGACTACCGTCCCATTTCATTTCATCAGGGGTTTCAAGGTAATCAAACCACTCTATTACGGAATTTATCTCGTCCACAATACGCACTTCTACATTTTCTACTTCAACATAAACAATAATGTCCTCATTGGTGGGGTTCTGCATATTCACACCAATCTTAAACCACGTATCTTTTTCTGCATCAAATTCCACAGACATACCATGCGTAAGATAAGTGGCTGTGTATCCGGTTTCTGCTGTTTTATTAACGGGGAACAAAAGAACTTCTGTATCACCCAATCCATCACCAGACCATATTTTGATTGAATTTCTGACTGTGCTGACTTCCTCCTCCGTATATACAAATTCCTCTTGACTTCCTGCGGGAACAACAATTCGCAATGTATAGCGGTCTTGTTTAGGATTCGTCAGGAAGCAGACCGCAACGCCCACGCAAATAATGACTGCAATAATAATAACCCAGAACGCAGGCTTCTTATAATTCATCACAGACTTCACGCGCTCCTTTACACCTACCTCGCCAAAGGCAAGAGGACAAGCGGCGATCATACGACGGTTTACGCTGCAGACAACGAGCGCTTGAGCATAATCGGCTCTCAGTTCGTTGTCGAGTTCCTTGATAACCTTTTCGTCACAGGCCAGCTCAATATCTCTGCACAGCAGCACATAGGCAAGCCACATCAGCGGATTAAACCAATGGATTGTCAGCAGGAGGAAACCCAGAGGTTTCCACCAGTGGTCTCTGCGTCGAATATGCGCCTGTTCGTGGGCAACAACATGTTCCAGATCCTGACCGTTCATGTTGAACGGGAGATAGATTCTCGGCTTGATAATGCCCAGGACAAAGGGCGATGCGACATTCTCGCTCTGGAAAATGTTGTCCCGGAGGATGACTGCTTTACTGACCTTGCGCCGCAGACGCCAATAGCTGACGGCGGTATACACAAGGAGGATAGCGACACCGGCCACCCAGATCATGCTCAAAATCGGAATCCAAATTTGGAGTGGATTTGCGCTGGCGCCCGGAGCAGGGCAAGTGAACTGCCGATCACCGGATTGATAACGTTGTTGATGGCCGGAACGCCCGTCTGGATAGAAGGCACAGTATCCATCATGATACCCGGACTTATTGTTTCTGCACTGGGGATCAGACTCAATGCGCTCTCAATGGAAAATGGGAAAGCCAGCCGCACTGCTACGATGCCCCAGAGCAGGACATTGACCCACTTTGGTGCTTTCTTCAGGACGAACCGGAGCAACAACACTGTCAGGACAAGCCAGCTTGCCGATATGCTCATGTTTACAATGTTCAGAAACAGATCGCTCATGATTTGCCTCCTCTCCTGATGCGGTCGATCATGCGCTGTACCTCATCAAGCTCATCTTCGGACATAGCCTGATGCTTTGTAAAGCAGCGATAAAGGCAGGCAGAGAACCTTCGAATTTCTTCTCAACCAGTTCGTCGATCTCACACGCCTGGGCTTCATCTTTGGAAACGAGAGAAGTAACAGTGCCATTGTTGTTCTTCAGCACACCACGCTCTCCAAGACGCTTGATAACGGTATAAGTCGTAGTCCTTTTCCATCCGAGTTGGTCCTGGCACAGTTTTACAAGCTCGACAGCAGTAACCGGCTCATGCTCCCACATAATCAAACAAAAACGATATTCACTTTCGTGAATCTTCGGAAAACCCATATTCACGCCCTCCTTGTCTACACCATTAGACTCTATGTATAGTCTACCACATTAGACAGCCAAAATCAATAGAGTTCACAGAAAAGATACAAAAAAATTGCCCGCAGAATTACTCCCACGGGCAAAGTGTTGGTTAGCTATCAAGCGGTTTGTATTCAGTTACAGTTTTCAAATAGGTTTCGGGATCACCGTTCAATATCAAGTTAGCATATCCAATCGGGTCATTGTAGATCAGATAGTCCAGCTCTGACCGCTGATACATATTGTCGGCAATCTCGTTCTCCACGGCGATCGTGTCAATGGAAATCATACTGCCACTTGCAAATTTCAGTTCCACACAGGCAGTGTCCATATTAAACTCACAAGAAATCAATCTATCCATAAGAAACCTCCATTCTACGGGATGTTAGATCATCCCAAAATATTTGAATGCTTCTCGGATTGCTTTTTCCTTCTCCGGTGGGCATTGTGGCTGTCTGGAATCCTCGGACTTCGGCAGATTGTAGTTCTTGCCAACTTCCAGTCCGCATTTTCTCTTTATCTGAGAAATATAAAGGTTGGAAACCTTTAACCCGGTATGCTCCAAAACATACTCCTTGATCTGCGGATAGGTTGCTCCATCTTGGAACTCGGACATATCCATATCTTCCAAAGAGAACTCAACCCGAACCTTTTTCGAGTCGATCTCTCCCTTGGAAAGCAAGACAACTGTCTCGCAATGCCGTGTTCTTGGAAACAGATCCACCGGCTGCACCTTCTCTGCGTGATATCCATTTTGTTCCAGCCATGCAGCATCTCTTGCGGCGGTGGCGGGGTTGCAGCTGACGTAGACCACCCGGCGGGGAGACATGCGCACGACAGCGGAAAGGGTGGCTTCGTCGCAGCCCTTGCGGGGCGGGTCCAGCATTACGATGTCCGGGTGAAGGCCCTCAGCGGCAAGGCGGGTGGCGGCCTGACCGGCATCTGCGCAGAAAAATCGGCTCTTTGCGGCCACATCTGCACCCATGCGGGCAGCGTTAGCCTTGGCACTTTCAATGGCTTCCGGTACGATCTCCACACCGATCAGCTCACGGCAGTGCGCTGCCATGGAAAGACCAATGGTGCCCATGCCGCAGTAGAGGTCCAGCAGCAGGTCGTCCGGGGTAAGCTGAGCATACTGGGCGGCAATGCCGTAAAGCTGCTCGGCAGCAAGGGTATTGACCTGATAGAAGGAAAGCGGGCCAAGCTGCACCGGAACACCGCACAGGGTGTCTTCAATATACCCCTGCCCATACAGGGTGTGGGTCTCGGTGCCAAGGATCACGTTGGTGTTTTTAGCATTTACGTTCAGCAGGATCGTGGTGATCTCTGCAAATTGAGCTTTCAGCCGGGTGCAAAGCTCTTCAGCGGAGGGCAGCTTGGCACGGGTGCAGACAAGGCAGACCATGATCTGGCCACTGTGAGCGCCGCGCCGCAGAAAGATATGACGCACAAGGCCCCTGCCGGTCTCCTCGCTGTACGGCTGGATGCCCTTTTCTGCAAAAAAAGCGCACAATGCGTTGCCGATCTCATTCAGCACACCGGGCTGCAGGCGGCAGTCCGGGCAGGGGACGATACGATGGGTGCGCCCGGCGTAGAAGCCGATACAGGGCTTACCGCTTTTGTCCACGCCCACCGGGAACTGCACCTTATTGCGGTAGCGGTTCACTTCCGGCGAACCCACAATGGGCAGAACAGGCACATCCAATCCTCCGATGCGGGCAAAGGCATCGGCAACATTCTCCTGCTTGGCGCGCAGCTCGGCAGCATAGTCCAGATGCCGCAGGCTGCAGCCGCCGCAGGGGCCTGCCACGGCACAATCCACCGGGATACGGTCCGGCGAAGGAGTGAGCACCTCGTCCAGAATACCGAAGGCGTAGCGCTTGCAGTCCTTAACGATGCGCACCCGGGCTTCGTCGCCGGGGGCGGCACCGGGAATAAACACGGTCTCACCGTCTGGGCTGTGTGCTACGCCGCTGCCATCGCTGGAAAGACGCTCTACGCGCAGGGTGAGAACTTGATTTTTCTGTAAGGGCATGAAGGGTCTCCTTTACTGGTGGTCAGGGCCGTCGGCGGGAGCATCAGCCTGCGCCGCAAAATACTTGCTGGGCGGCACGCCCTTGGCACGCTTGAATACCCGCGAGAAATAGAACTGGTCAAAGAAGCCTACCGACACCGCGACCTCGGCAATGGAAAGGTTGCCTGCGCGCAGCAGCTTGCAGGCTTCGTTGATGCGGTATTCGGTAAGATAATCGATGGGGCTTTTGCCTACGTTCAGCATGAACACGCGGTACAGGTGACTGCGGGAGACACCTACGCTTTTTGCCACATCATCAATGGAAATATCGTGTGAATAATTGAACTGGATGTACTTGATGGCGTTGAGCACATACTGGCTGGAAGAGGAAGCCGTGTGCGGTTTGCCAGCGCTGGTCTCCTTCATCAGAGAAGCGATGAAGAGATAAAGGTAGCCCACCATGGCGGCTTCATCCTGCGGCTGCAGCCCGCGGGAGGAATAAATGTTGGCCAGAGCGGCACGCATCCCATCGGGGTCGTGGGTGTGATGCACCGGCGAGTCGTCGGTGAAGGGGAGCTGCGCGGCCAGTTTGTGGGCACACGCACCGTTGAAGCCTACCCAGCTGTACTCCCAAGGCTGCTGCTCATCGGCAGTATACCGGATCAGCTGGCTTGGCCGGGCAAAAAACAGCTGGCCCTGGCTCACTTCCCAGGTGCGTCCGCCCACCTCGAATACGCCCTTGCCGGAAAGTACCAGATGGATCAGGTAATGGTCGCGGATACCCGGCCCCCATGTTTGGCCCGGAGCACAGCGTTCGATACCGCAATTGAAGATGGAAAGCTCAATATTATTGGTATAATTTTGTTTGAAGGATTGCTTATATACATCTGCCATAGCCGCGTTTCCTCCGCTCTGTCACGTTGCGGGCAGCTTTGTGCCCGATCTTTGGTATAGTATACCACACATCTGCCCGCAAATTCAACAAAAGTACATCTTATTCTTTGAACTGGGTGCCAAAATTCGCGTTTTTTCAGCGTTGGAAATTGAAAAAAGCGGTTGGATGCATTACAATAGACGTAACATACCCATCTATCCCAAAGCAGCATATTGAGGGAGGAATCGTTATGGCAAACAGTGCGCAGCTCCGAAATGAGATCGCGGCGGGCAAATGGGACGATAAGCTCCGGGCACTGTATGGCGATGCGGCGCAGGAGATCTGTCGGCAGCGGGCACGCTACTGTGCTGCGCTGGAACAGTTTGAGCTGTACTTTGGGCCGGGCAGGCAGGTGCAGGTTTATTCGGCACCGGGCCGCGCAGAGCTGGGCGGCAACCACACCGACCACCAGCACGGTTATGGCCTTGCGGCGGCTGTCACGCTGGATCTTGTGGCCGTGGCTGCGCACAATACAGACGGCTACGTGCGGGTCAAATCCCGCGGGTTCAACAAGCTGGATGTGATCGACCTGACCGTGGAGGGGCCGCAGGAAGGGGAGAGCACCCACTCGGCCAGCCTGATCCGCGGCATTGCCGAGGGCTTCCGCGCGGCAGGCAAAGCGGTGGGCGGCTTTGATGCATACACGGCCAGTGATGTGCTGCGCGGCAGCGGCCTTTCCAGCTCTGCTGCCTTTGAAATGGGCATGGCTGCCATCTGGAACGGAGAATATGGCTGCGGTCTGGCCCCGGCGGAGCTGGCAAAGATCTGTCAGTATGCGGAGAATATCTATTTTGGCAAGCCCAGCGGCCTGCTGGATCAGCTGACCAGCGCAGTGGGCGGCATTATCTTTGCGGATTTTGCAGATCCCCAGCAGCCGGTTCTGGAAAAGATCCACGCCGACGGCCTGCTGCCGCCGGGCATGAGCCTGTGCGTTACCGATACGCGCGGCAGCCACAGCGAATTGACCGGTGAGTTTGCAGCCATCCGGCAGGAGATGGAGCAGATCGCAGCGTTTCTTGGCAAAAAGGTGCTGGGACAGGTGACGGAGAGCGCATTCTGGGCAGCACTGCCTGCACTGCGCAAAGCCTGCGGCGACCGCGCGGTGCTGCGCGCCATCCACTATTTTGAAGAGAACGCTCGCACCCTTGCCCAGAGGGATGCGCTGCAGGCCAGGCAGTTTGATGCCTTTGCAGCGCTGGTGCTGGAAAGCGGACGCGCATCCTTTGCGCTATGCCAGAATGTCTACTGCAGCACCGATGTGCGGCATCAGGGGCTTTCGGTGGCACTGGCGCTGAGCCAGAGTATCCTGCAGGGCAGCACGGGAGCCTGGCGGATGCAGGGCGGCGGCTTTGCAGGCACCATTCAGGCGTATGTTCCCCAGAGCCTGCTGGAACGCTATCACAGCGAGATCGAGCGGGTATTCGGCAAGGGCAGCTGCTACATTCTGCGTCTGCGGGAGCAGGGGGCAGTGAAAGTGATCTGAAAACAAAAACGCATCTGCAAGATTTTGCAGATGCGTTTTTTGCTATGCTTTATACTGCTGGGAAGGTTCAGAAAACCGGTTTCGGGTCGGGAGCGGACTGAGCCTGCTCTTTCTCTTCTTCCCGGCGCTGCTGATCCGAGATATACTGCACCATGTCCCGCTCCTCGTGGGAAAAATGGAACAGGTCTGCGATGGTATCGTAGGCGCTCACCACGAAGTTGAAGCCTGTCTTTACCACATTGAACAGCAGCATGGGCACAAAGGTGAAAGAAAGTGAGATCAATCCGCCGCTAAAGAAAAGATCGTCCAGACGCAGATTGCTGAAGAAAAGATCCAGCGCATCGCCCAGCGGCCCGCCGCCGGAAATACTGCGCAGCTCTTCTTCGGAAACAGAAATGTATGAATGCGGCATCTGAAGGTTTTTCATGGAGAAAGCTCCTTTCTGACAAGATCGTTCCGGGAATGGAATCAAACTCAGGCTGCAGCGGTTCCCTCGGCCTGAGCGGCATCAAAGCTCGGCATGGGGTTCACGATCTGATCGTAGATGCTTGTAACGGTACGAATGACGTTCATGACCTGCGAATAGACATAGACACCGGCCAGACCGGCAACGCCCACAGAAGCGATACGGCTCCAGGTGTTCATCTTATCCCAGGTGTGATAGAAGGTGCCAGACAGGCTCAGACCATTCGACAGACCGGACTGCACACGGCCTGCGATGTACCGGAAGGAATAGTTGGTCATCAGCACGAACAGGTTGATTGCTGCATTCTGGCAGAATGTAGCAAACTGATCGGTGTTGAAATAAATATCGTGATTAAAGGCTGAGCCAAGGTAGATGGACTGACCGCCATCCAGATAGGTCATTTCCTCTTCGGAGATAACGGCATAGGAAGCCGGTAAAAGCATGGTATTCTGATTGGGATGATCCATGGTGGAAGAACTCCTTTCCGTAGTGGAATCTGCACAAAGGCAGACAATAATACTATCTGAATTGTAACATAACTGTGTCCAAATAACAAGAGCAGAGATGCGCAAAATCATGATACATTTGTGAATAAACTGTTACAGAAAGACGGTAAAATCACGGATATCAGGCCAAAAATGCGCAATATGTCCATAATCTGGTCCTGAAAAAATGTTCTGTAGAAAAAGCAAAAGCGCCTGCAGATTCCGGGTGCAGACGCTTTTATGGGGAGAAAATGATCGGGGAATTACTGTGCCCGTTCGTAGAGCACAGTCAGCTGCGCAATGTGCCCGGCCAGTGCTTCTGGCAGGGGACAGGCGAGCCGCCACTGCCAGTTGGAGCCTTGGGTGCTGGGAGTGTTGATGCGGGCCTCACTGCCCAGATGCAGCCAGTCCGCCAGAGGGATCACAGCGGTATCCGATACACTGGCAAGGCAGGCACAGATCATGGCCTCGGTCAGCTCTTCCGGCTGGCAGCGCAGGTAGCGGCAGGCATAGGCCACATCCTCGGCACTGGCGTTGGTACGCCAGCCTTCGGCGGTCACATTGTCGTGGGTGCCGGTGTACACCACGCTGTTGCGGTGGTAGGTGTGGGGCAGGTAATTGCCGGATTCCCGGCTGTCAAAGGCAAACTGCATGATCTTCATGCCCGGATAGCCGCTGGCAGAAAGCATGGCCTTGACCTCCGGGGTCAGGTAGCCAAGATCCTCGGCAATGATGCCGCCCTCGCCAAGGTTTTCATGCATGGCGTTGATAAAATCGCGGTCAGGGCCTTTTTCCCAGTGACCGCCCGCCGCCGTTTTGTTCCCGGCGGGAATGGAGTAATAGCTCTCGAAGCCGCGGAAGTGGTCGATGCGCACCACATCGTAAATGGAGGTGGCGTGCTTCATGCGCTGCTTCCACCACGCAAAGCCGGTGGCCTTGTGAACAGGCCAATCGTACAGCGGATTGCCCCACAGCTGGCCGTCTGCTGCAAAGGCATCCGGCGGGCATCCGGCAACCTGCGTCAGGTGCATCTGGCCATCGGTCTGGAACAGTTCCGGGTGGGTCCACAGATCGCTGGAATCCGGGCTGACATAGATGGGAATATCGCCCACCAGACGGACGCCCTTGCCGTTGGCGTAAGCCTTCAGGGCGTTCCACTGGGTGTAGAAGAAGAATTGCACCGCCTTGTAGTAATCCACCGCACCGGCGAGACGCTGTTTTGCGGCAGCAATGGCTTCCGGTTTGCGGCAGCGCAGGTCATCCGGCCAGTCGGCAAGGCCGGCCTGCCCCTGTTCGGCCTTGACAGCCATAAACAGGGCGTAATCCTCCAGCCAGAAGCTCTGCGCCTCGCAGAAGGCTTCATAGGAGGGGGAGGGGGCTGCCAGCAGGCGGTCGGCTGCCTTTTTCAGGATCACAGGCCGCTCGTTGTACAGTGCGCCGTAGTCGATGGGGCCTACAGGCCGTGCGGCGGGCACTTCATCGGCCGTCAGCAGACCGACGTCGGCCAGCAGGCGGTAGTCAATGAAGTAGGGGTTACCGGCAAAGGCGGAAAAGCTCTGATAAGGGCTGTCGCCGTAGCCGGTGGGGCCGATGGGCAGGATCTGCCAGTAGGTCTGCTTTGCATCGGCCAGAAAATCCACGAATGCAAAGGCCTCTTTTCCCAGCGTACCGATGCCAAAAGGCCCCGGCAGACTGAAAACGGGCATCAGAATGCCGCTTGCACGCATAGTGTGCGCACCTCCTTAGCCCTTCACGGCACCTGCAACCACGCCCTCGATGATGTACTTCTGGCAGGTGATGTACAGGATGATGATGGGGATGATGGCAATGATGATGCAGGCCATCATGGGAGCCAGCTCCACACGGCCGTAGCCGCCGCGGAAGTACTGGATGGCCATGGGAATAGTGCGGTATTTCTTGATGTCCAGCACCAGAGTGGGCAGCAGGTAGTCATTCCACACCCACATGGTCTCGAGGATGGCGGTGGAGATCATGGTAGGCTTGAGGATGGGGAATACGACCTTGAAGAAGATCTGAATGGGGTTGCAGCCGTCGATCATGGCCGCTTCCTCAATTTCCATGGGCACGCTCTTCATGAAGCCGGTGAACATGAACACGGCCAGACCGGCACCGAAGCCCAGATAGATGATGCAGATGTTCCACGGGGTGTTCAGATTGAGCTGATCAGCGGTCTTGGACAGGGTGAACATGACCATCTGGAAGGGCACGACCATGGAGAACACGATCAGCAGGTTCATGAACTTGCTCAGCTTATTGTTCACGCGGGTGAGGTACCAACCGGTCATGGAGCAGCACAGCAGGATCAGCACCACACTGGTAACGGTGATGACAAGGCTGTAGCCAAGGCTGGAAAGGAAGCCCATCTTGGTGACACCGTAAACGTAGTTGCTCAGGCCCGCAAAGGTCTCGGCGGTGGGCAGCTTGAACACGGTGGAGGTGGTAAAGCTGCCCTCGATCTTCAAGCTGTTCAGCAGGATCAGCACGATGGGGTAAATCCACAGCAGACTCAGCAGCGTCATGATGACGGTGAGGATGTTATCCCACATTTTTTTCTGTTTAGGCATTACTGCTGCACCTCCTTGGAACGGGTAAAGTGGAGCTGGATCAGAGAAATGACCACGACGATCAGGAAGAACACCACAGCCTTCGCCTGACCAATGCCCTTCCACTGGGCACCGGAACGGCCATAGAAGGTGTTGTAGATGTTCAGGGCCAGCATTTCACTGGCGTTGGCGGGTTCGCCTGCGGTCAGGGCAACGTTCTGGTCGAACAGCTTGAAGCTGTTGGTCAGGGTCAGGAAGGTGCAGATGGTCACGCTGGGCATGACCATGGGAATTTTGATCTTGAACAGGATCTCGCGGTCGTTGGCACCGTCGATCTTGGCGGCTTCGATCAGGTCGCCGGGCACGCTCTGCAGGCCGGCAACGTAAATGATCATCATGTAGCCGATCTGCTGCCAGCACATCAGGATGACCAGACCGACGAAACCGGCCTTGGCATCCAGCGCCAGCAGAGGTTTCTGCAGGTTGGCCAGCACACCGTTGAGCAGGATCTGCCAGATGTAGCCCAGCAGGATGCCGCCGATCAGGTTGGGCATGAAGTAGACGGTACGGAAGATGTTGGTGCCGCGGATGCCGCGGGTGAGCACCAGCGCAATGGCAAAGGCGCAGACGTTGATGAGCACGGTGGATACTACAGTGAACGCTGCGGTAAAGCCGAAGGCGTGCAGGAAGGTGGAATCCTGAAATACGTTGATGTAGTTCTGGATGCCCACAAAGGTGGTCTTGCTAACAGTAGTGAACCGCTGGAACGAAAGGTAAATGCCCCAGATGAAGGGCCAGATAAAGCCGATGATGAACGCGAGCAGCGTGGGCAGCACGAACACCGGCCAATATTTGCTGATGGCTTTTTGCATGATGTACCTCCTATATGCGGAGTGGTTAACAAAAAAGGGGAGGCGGGGCGAACTTCTTCGCCCGCCTCCCTGTTCAGTTCTTTTTTATAGACCGATCAGGAGCTTAGCCGTTTGCCAGCTTGTATTCCTTAGCCCAGCCATCGACGAAGGCGGTCACAACGCCGTCCCAGTCGCCGGTGCCTGCTGCGTAAGCGGTCAGAGCGCTGCCCAGGCCGTTCTTCCACTCCTCGGAAGGCATGGTGGAGAAGCACCAGTCAACACTGGTCTTGCCGTCGGCCACATACTGGTTTGCAATGCCGATCAGGGGGTTGGTGGAGTCCTTAGCCTTCTTGAAGGGGATGACGAAGCCCATCTTGTCAGCCATCGCGCTGGTGCCGGCCTCAGAGGTGACACACCAGTACAGGAAGTCCAGAGTAGCCTGAATATCGGCATCAGAAGAGTTGTTGTTCACGCACCAGAAGTTCTCGGAACCGGTGCACAGGCCCTGATTCTCCTCGCCATCCACGCCGATGTAGATGGGCAGCATACCCAGGTTGTCGTCGCCCAGATCCTTCACGTCATTGTAAGCCCAGGTGCCGTTCTGGTAGAACACAGCCTTCTTACCCACAAACTCAGCCACAGCGTCGTCGCCGGTCTTGGAAGCCAGCAGGGTGGGATCGCAGGTGGAATCGGTGATGTACAGATCCCAAATCTGCTTGTAGTTGTCCAGATAGGTGCCCTTGATGGCATCGGTGGAGCCGATGCCGTCTGCCTTGTACTCGTAGTAGATGGGCAGGTTTGCCAGATGGGTCTTGAAGCGCCAGTCAGAAGAACCGTCCATGCCGGCAGAAGTGAAAGCACCGTCCACGCCCAGCTCAGCCTTGCGTGCCTGAATATCGTCAGCGACCTTCTTCAGATCAGCAAAGCCCTTGATATCGTCCTGCGTGTAGCCGGCGGCGCTCAGCAGTTCCTTGTTATAGATGATGCCGTAGGTCTCGATGACATATGCGATGCTGGTAACAGCGTCGCCATCCTTCAGTGCGAAGGAATCGCTGGTCAGTTCGCCGTACAGCTGGCTGCCGGACAGATCGTAGCAGTAATCCTTCCAGTTTGCCAGACCCACAGGGCCGTTCACCTGGAACAGGGTGGGAGCCTCGCTCTTCTCCATCTCGCTCATCAGGGTGGTCTCGTACTGGCCGGAAGCGGCGGTGACAACGGTCACAGGCACGCCGGTCTCCTTGGTGTACTCAGCGGCCAGATCCTGCCAATCCTGATCCTGCTCGGGCTTGAAGTTCAGGTAGTAGACCTTGCCGTCTGCCTTTGCAGCGGTGCTGGAAGCAGCGGTAGAACCAGCAGCAGAGGAAGCGGTGCTGCTGGAAGAGCCACCGCAGGCAGCCAGACCCAGAGCAGCGGCGGAAACGCCAGCGGCCTTCAGGAAGTTACGACGAGTGATCATTTTCTTCATAATAAGTTCTCCTTCTTATTAAAAATAAACTATTTTAAAATCTCCGTCCCCTGACGGAGGGAATACAAATTAGGGAACTCCTTCAGTCACGACTTACGTCGTGCCAGCTCCCTCAAGGAGGGAGCCTCTGGCGAAGAGGTGAAACCTGCCGTACTGCCAAAGCCTCCCTCCGTGAGGGAGGGGGACCGCGTCAGCGGTGGAAGGAGTTTTTCAGATGGCCCTCACGCTCTCACCCTGCTGCAGCTCCGGCTGCAAGGTGATGGTCTGGACCGGAGCACCGTGCTCGATCTGCCGCACCAGCAACTCAATGCTCTGCAGCGAGATCTGTTCACTGGGCTGCACAACGGTAGTCAGAACAGGCACACAGTAACGGGACATCGTGATGCCGTCAAAGCCGATCACCGAAACATCCTCCGGAACCCGTAGCCCGGCGCTCACCAGTGCGCGGATGGCACCTAAGGCGATCACATCGCTCATGGCGAACAGGGCGGTGAAGTCGACCCGGCGGGCCAGCAGACTGTTCACGGCGTGATAGGCAGACTCAAAATCGTAGTTGGACAGGCCGTACAGCTTGTCGCTGAACAGGATGCCTGCGTCCTGCATCGCCTGCTGTGCACCCTCGCGGCGCATCACGCTGGGATAACTGGTGACCGGACCACCCAGCACTGCGATCTTACGATGCCCTTGCTGGATGAGGTAGTCCACAGCAGTGTAGGCTGCAGCGCGGTCATCCACGCCCACCATGGAAAGATTGGGAAAGTCCAGCTCGTCGGAGACCAGTGTGGTCAGCACCGAGGGGACTGTGATGTTGGCAAAGCCTTTTTTGAAGTTGGCTACGCTGCCGCCCAGAAAGATCATACCTTTGGGCTTGATCTCCCGCAGGATCTTTTCGGCGGCATCGATCTCGTTGGCGTTTTCATCCAAATAGGAAACGATGCCATTGTAGCCATACAGGGTGGCGGCCCGCTGCAGCTGGACTAAGAAGTCCGAGAAGAAGAGATTGCGGGTGCCTTTGACCACGAACACCAGACTGCGGGACTGCTGGATCTTCAGCTGCCGTGCATTGGTGTTGGGCACGAACCCGGCCTCCCGCATTACCTTGAGTACATGCTCCTTGGTCTCGGGCCGGACATCAGGCCGGTCGTTGATGACACGAGAAATGGTGCTTACCGAGCAGCCGCTGATCCGGGCAATGTCCTTAATGGTCAGATTCGGCATTTTGTCGGAGTACCTCACTTTCGGTAATAGATTCGGGAACGTTGTCGGGAACGTTTTCAGTGACTATAGTATGGCATAATTTGTATAAAAAATCAATAACCCAAAAGTGTTTTCGTGAAAATTGCATAGCATTCTGAGCTGCTTTTGTGCAGATTGAATTGCGTACAAATCAAAATATGCCGACAGTTCCGCAAATTCCCGGTACAAATCAGAAACAACCGGTAAAACCGTACCGATTTGTAACTTTTCGACATAGAGCAGTGGTTTTATAAAAGGAGAAAGAAAAAAAGCAATGCCCGGCAGATAACACAGCCTGCCGGGCATTGCATGGTTTTGAAATGGTTTATCCGCTTTTTCAAAAATACGGGTGCTGATAGGGTTCGGGTTCCGGGCCGCAGTACAGGCCAAACGCATCACAGATCCAGTAGCTGCCGTCCTCCATGGGCACGCGGCACCACTGGTGGCTGTACTGGTTCTCGTTCACATGCTCATATGGGATGCCCAGAATGTCCAGACACAGAGCGGTGGCCCGGGCACACCCGGCACAGGATGCTGTGCGCAGTACAAAATAACCGTAGGGGTCGTTGTAATGGTTGGCTTCCATAGAGTAAGCCATGGAGCCATCATCCACCACCGCACGCAGGGCAGAGGCAATGCCGTAAAGCTGATCTTCCCGGCTCATGAGCGCCAGCGGTGTGACCACCTTCAGCGCTTCCTGATATGCCTGCGCAAACTCCTCATCGGTGCATTTGCGCTTGAGAGACTTGTAGTGGGCCAGCTTGTTGATGGCCACCGGCGACCAGATGGAAGAAAACTGCGCTTCGGTCAAAGAAAGCTCGTCATCACCGGCAATGCCGTCCGCAGAAGGCTTGCGGCCTTCATCAATGCCGTGATCCAGATAATGACGCAGCAGTGCACCCTCGTCATTGCCGCATACGGCCGCAACATCCGGATACTGTGCAGCGTAGTATGCTGCATCAAAGGTAGAAAGCGCAGCAGCGGAAAGACCGGTCTGTGCGGCCAGTAGCACACCGGCCGTCAGCGCCGCAAGTCTAAGATACCGTTTTTTCATGACAAAAACCTCCTCAAAAAAGAATAAAACGCCTCCTGAGCTCAGTATAGCACATCCGGGCCGGAAGAAAAAGACAAAAAAGCGCTCCCACCTTGTCATCGGTGAGAGCGCTTTGCTGATTGCTGATTATTTTGATTGAGTTGATTCTTTAAAGATTAGTCACTGACGTAGGGCATCAGAGCAACGTGACGAGCACGCTTGATGGCGATGGTCAGTGCGCGCTGATGATAAGCGCAGGTGCCGGTCACACGGCGGGGAATGATCTTTGCACGCTCAGAGACGTACTTACGCAGACGGGGCACGTCCTTGTAATCGATGGTGTCGATACGATCGACACAGAAGCTGCAAACCTTCTTGCGGCCGCGACGCATGGGGCGTGCGGGGCGAGAGCCTTCGGTTCTTTCAAAAGCCATTGCTTATTACCTCCTATTGGATTTTTAACGGATTGACCGTTTCGTGTCAGAACGGCAGGTCGTCGCTGTCGTCGATGACGGCGAAGTCGTCTGCATTGCCGGCAGAGTAGCTGGGAGCTGCCTCCACAGCGGCCGGGCGGGCAGGCGCTGCGTTCTGGTAGGCGGGAGCAGAATGATTCTGATAATTTGCTCCGCCGCCTGCATTGCTGTTTTTGGAGCCTGCAAAGTTGATATTGTTGGCTACCACTTCCACAGCGGTGCGGTTGTTGCCGTTCTTATCCTGATACTGGCGGGTCTGAAGACTGCCTTCAATGGCGATCAGACTGCCCTTCTGGAAATACTTGCAAACAAACTCGGCCTGCTGACGCCATGCAACGATATCGATGAAATCGGCCTGACGCTGCTCGCCCTGACGCGCAAAATTGCGGTCACAGGCAATGCGGAAGCTGCACACATTGGTACCCTGCGGGGTGGTGCGCAGTTCGGGATCCGCCACAAGACGGCCCATGATGGCAACAACATTCAACATTTTACGGTCTCCCTTTCTGTCACAGAAGAATTACTCCTCGTGAGCAATGATCAGGCTGCGCATAACACCTTCAGTGATCTTGTACACACGGTCCAGCTCAGCAGGGAAGCTGGGCTCGCTGGTGAAGTCGATCACAGTGTAGACGCCTTCCTCCTCGTCGTTGATGGGGTAGGCCAGACGGCGCTTGCCCCACTCGTCGATGGAATCGATCGTACCGTTAGCCTCGATCAGGGACTTGAACTTACCAACCAGAGCGGCGGTAGCCTCCTCGTCGAGAGCGGCGCTGGTAATCAGCATGGTTTCGTACTTTGCCATTTTGTAGCACCTCCTTTTGGACTTAAGGGTCCTGCAATCACAGGACCAAGGGTGCACACAAAACGCGGCATCGCGCCTTGTGTGCGGCGTGTCTGTTCAGACAGCAATTTATTATAGCAAGCTGTGTGGATTCTGTCAAGCTTTTTCCCAAAAAAGATATAATAAAAAATATTTTGATTTTTTTGTGAAAGAGGAATATAATATAGTGGCTTTCAGAGGATGAACGGCAGGGCAGCCGGGGAACGGCCGTCTCTCTGCTCTCTGTTATCCATCTTCGGAAGGAATGTATATATGGTTCTGGGAATTTTATAGTAAAGGAAGGATTCTTTGTGTATTCGGTTTTCCGTAACCTGGCAATCATCATCCTCAGCGCAAAGTTCTTTGGTCTGGTGGCCCGCAAGTGCAAGGCCCCGCAGGTGGTGGGTGAGATCCTTGCCGGTTTGATCATCGGCCCCTGTGTGCTGAATCTGGTGCAGACCAGTGATGCCATCTCCACCTTTGCAGAGATCGGCGTGGTCATGCTGATGTTCACCACGGGCCTTGGCACCAATCTGAAGGAACTTATCAAAGCCGGCCCCATCGCCACCCTGATCGCCTGCGTGGGCGTAGCCGTTCCGCTGGTGGGCGGCACCCTGCTGTACAGTGCGTTCTACGGCTTCTCTGCCGTGGGCAGCCCTGAGTTCTACCGTGCCCTGTTCATCGGCACCATCATGACGGCCACCAGCGTGTCCATTACGGTGGCAACCCTGCAGGAGCTGGGCCACCTGAAGAGCTTTCTCGGCACCACCATCGTCAGTGCCGCCGTCATTGATGATGTCATCGGCATCGTAGTCCTCACCTGCGTACTGGGCGCAAGCTCCGGCACCGGCACGGGTCTGGGCAAGGTGCTCATTAATACGGTGCTGTTCTTTGCCACTGCCGTGGGCGTGGGCGTTGTGGCTCACTTTGCTATGACATGGCTGGACAAGCGCAATCCCCACACCCAGCGCATCACCATCGTGAGCATGGCGTTCTGCTTTGCCATGGCCTACATCGCCGAGGAATACTTCGGCATTGCAGATATCACCGGTGCCTATATCGCCGGTATCGTTCTGTGCACCATGGACGATGCCCCCTACGTGGAGCGCCGCGTGGATATCAGCAATTATATCATTTTTGCACCCATCTTCTTTGCATCCATCGGCTTGAAGACCGACATCAGCGGCCTGACGCCGGAAATCTTCCTGTTCTGTGTCTGCTTCGTCATTGTAGCACTTATCACCAAGATCATCGGCTGCGGCCTTGCGGCCAAGATCTGCCGCTTCAACTGGGGCGACTCCCTCAAGATCGGCGTTGGCATGATGACCCGCGGCGAGGTGGCACTGATCGTGGCCCAGAAGGGCCTGGATGTCGGCGTGGTGGACTCGGTCTACTTTACCGCTGTGATCCTGCTGATCGTGGTGTCCAGTGTGGCAACGCCGCTGGTGCTGAAGGCACTCTTTACCAAGATGCCGCCGCAGAAGCACCCCAGTCAGGTAAATGGGTAAACAATAAAAAGATCCTCCGACAGGTCTGCCGGAGGATCTTTTATTTTCAGGATAAGTTACAGTGTCTTGCAGAACTCCTTCAGGTAAGTGCGGAATTCTTCGCCGATCTCCGGATGCTGCAGGGCCAGCTCCACCTGAGCTTCCACCACCTTGAGCTTGTTGCCCATGTCGTAGTGCTTGCCGGTGAACTCTACGGCCGTCATGCCGCCGCGGGTGCGGGCATACTCGGCCATGGCATCGGTCAGCTGGATCTCGCCGCCTGCGCCGGGCTTGGTGTGGGCAAGGATCTCGTAGATCTCCGGGGTCAGCAGCACGCGTCCCAGAATGGAGTAGTTGCTGAACTCCTGTCCCTTCTTGGGCTTCTCGATCATGTCGTCCACAAAGAAATAGTTGTCGTGGATGGGGGTGGTCTTCAGGCTGCAGTACCGGCTCACATCTTCCCATGGCACTGCGGAAACGCCTGCCGCCGGGCGGCCGAACTCCTCGTAGGCGCGGATCAGCTGAGCACAGACCGGGTCCTCGCCCCAGATCACGTCATCGCCATAGATCACCACGAAGGGATCATCGCCGGTGAAGGCCTTGGCGGTGTTCACGGCATGGCCCAGACCCAGCGTTTGCTTCTGGCGCACAAAGAGGATGTTTGCCATGTTGGCGATGCCAAGGCACTCTTCCAGAGCCTTTTCCTTGCCGGGCTTTGCCAGCTTTTCTTCCAGCTCAGGGCTACGGTCGAAGTGATCCTCGATGATGCTCTGGTTGCGGCCCAGAATGATGAGGATATCGGTGATGCCGGAACGCACAGCTTCTTCCACCAGATACTGGATGGCGGGCTTGTCCACGATGGGCAGCATGCCCTTGGGCATGGCCTTGGTAGCGGGCAGCACGCGGGTGCCAAGACCGGCGGCAGGGATGACGGCTTTGGTGACTTTCTTCATCATGATCCATATTCTCCTATTACTATTTTGAAATCCGCAATGCCAGCCTTTGCAGGCGGCATTGTAGATCAGAGCATCCCGGCCAAAGCGTCCAGATTCGGACCCATCAGCACGGTAGCGCAGGCACCCAGCACCATCAGCAGCACAAAGGCACCGATCACACCGGCGATGCTCACGCCGCCCTGCGCAGACAGGACCGCACGGCGCTGGGCAGCGTCCGGGAACTCAGCACGGATGCGGCGGATGCGCTCGGCTGCGCTTTTGCGGTACAGCCACTTGGCGTACAGGGTGCGCAGCATCACCAGCGCAAAGCTAAACACCGTCATAATGCGGGAAAGCACGACGATGGCAGTGCTGCTGATGCCCGCAGTGAGCGGACTGCCGGTGGCCTGCATCATGCTCAGCAGGGTGGGCAGGGCCACCACCAGCTCTGCGGCCAGAAAACCAAAGGCCGGCTTCCACGCCTTGCGGTAGAAGAAATAGAACGGGCCGAACACCAGCGCCGAGAAGCACATGGAAATTTTAGTGTGCTGCAGCTGCATCCGGCTGTAATCGTTCAGGTAGACGGGCGCGGCCTTGCCAATATAATCGTTCCAGTCGCTGTAAGGGATGCCGTCGATCAGCTCTTCCTTGCCAAAGGCCGCCTGCACGTTGCGGCGGGTGGGTTCCTCCACCGTCTGCTGATACTGGCGGTAAAGGTCGTTGTAATCAAAGCGTCCGTCTGCGTCGGTGCCGGGCTGGCTTTGGGTGGGCGGCTCCGGGCACTGGCTCTCCGGCGGAAGAACGGCACCGCAGCAGCGGCAGCGCTCTTCGGTGCGCAGGGTGCGCTCACCGCAGCTGGGGCAGGTGCGCAGAGCATCGTCTTTGTACGGGAACGTCCATTCATAGCCCGCGCCATGGGCGGGGGTGTGGATGCAGCGGCCAAGCTTTTCGTAGCACTCGCGGTGATAGGGTGCGCCGCAGTCCGGGCAGACCACGATATCATCGGTCAGCGCCAGCGGTCTGCCGCAGCCTTCACAGGGACAGCCATAATATTTCGGCATGATTTCCTCCTGTTGTATGGTTCATACTGGTATTATACTCCCCTGAAAGAGAAAAGAAAAGGTGAAAATCTTCAAAATTCCAGCAGGATAATCCATTTACCCCTTTACTTTAGCATAGATTCTCGGTATACTAATGAAGTATCTGTGTATAAACTGTGTCTTTTGGCAAGTACAAAGGACTTTACCTTATTTATCATTTCGAGAGGGATTTAGAGAATGATCACGATTGACGAACTGAAGGTGCAGCTTGCCGATTACGGCAAGGCGGTCAAGGACTTGGAAGAAGCCCTTGCCATTGATGCCTCCCGCAAGCGCGTGCAGGAGCTGGAGCACACCATGAGCCGCCCCGGCTTTTATGATGATGCAGACCTGAGCAAGAAGGTCTTTGACGAAGTGGGCGACCTGAAGGGCAAGCTGAGCCGCTTTGAAAAGCTGCAGGGCCTGTACGATGATGCCGAGACCATGCTGGAAATGCTGGATGAAGAATACGACCCCGCCATGATCCCCGAAGCAGAGGAGTCTGTGAACGCTGTGGGCAAGGCAGTGGATGAGCTGCAGCTCATGACGATGCTGAACGGTGAGTACGACCACAGCAACGCCATCCTGACCTTCCATGCCGGTACCGGTGGCACCGAGGCACAGGACTGGGCCGAAATGCTGTACCGCATGTACAACAAGTGGGCTTCCAACCACGGCATGACCGTGGAGGTTCTGGATTATCAGGACGGTGATGAAGCCGGCATGAAGAGCGCCTCCATGATGGTGAAGGGTGCCAACGCCTACGGCCTGCTCAAGAGCGAGAACGGTGTGCACCGTCTGGTGCGCGTGTCGCCCTTTGACGCCAACGCCCGCCGCCAGACCAGCTTTGCTTCGCTGGAAGTGATGCCCGAGCTGGATAACACCATTCAGGTGGATATCCGCCCCGAGGACATTGAGATGCAGGTGTACCGTTCCTCCGGTGCCGGCGGCCAGCACATCAACAAGACTTCTTCCGCTGTCCGTCTGATCCACAAGCCCACCGGCGTCGTGGTCAGCTGCCAGACCCAGCGCAGCCAGTTCCAGAACCGTGACTACGCCATGGAAATGCTGAAGGCAAAGCTGTATCAGATCGCAAAGCAGCAGCACATGGATAAGATCGACGACATCAAGGGCGTGCAGAACGAGATCGCATGGGGTCACCAGATCCGCAGCTATGTGTTCATGCCCTACACCATGGTCAAGGATCACCGCACCAACTACGAGACCGGCAATGTGGATGCCGTGATGGACGGCGATCTGGACGGTTTCATCTTCGCATACCTCAAGGCTGCAAGCCGCGGGGAACTGCAGGATACCTGATCTTGAACGTATAAAATGCAAAGGCCGTGCTTCCTTTTATGGAGGCACGGCCTTTTTTGTGTTCTTACGCCAGATCAGGCAGAATGGTATCCCAGAGATTTTCCTCCTGCCGCAGGGCGTTGAAGCAGCAGTCCAAGTACATTTTGTTTGCCGCTGCAAGGATCGTGCTGCGCAGAAGCAGCTTTTCATCTGCGGCATCCACGGCAAGGTCGCGGATCTCCCTGGTGCAGCCGAATACGAATGGCAGGCAGTTTTCCATCTCGTCGCAGAAGTAGTCGTAAGCTGCCCCGGCGGAACAGTGCGCCCGCTGCATTTTAAACAGGGCATCGATGTTTTCCATTGAGAGCACCGTTTTGGAGACTGCAATGTACATCAGGGATGCGATCTGATCGCGGGCGTACTTCTTGCGCACCGGGTGGGACAAAATGCCCTTTTTAACGTAGTTGCTGACCATGGAAGAGGTGAGCTCCACGCCGCAGAAGGTGCGAAAATAGCTGTTGACGTACTGCACGGTCTGGTCAAGATAAAGCCCCATCTGCGGGAGATCGGCGTACCGGGGCAGGGCAAACCCGGCGGCGCAGGCCGCAACGCGGCATTTGGTTTCAGTTTTCATATCGTAAGCAGTTTTCTAAGGTTGGTGCAGCAGGGCTGCGCGGGATACAGAAAATGGTTTTCTGGCGGTATTATAGCGCAAATCGGTTCTCTGGTCAACGGATTTTTAAAACTTTTGAAAGAATGCATAAAATCCCTTGACAGGTTTTTGAAAAACTGCTATGATGTCTGCAGTGAACCGAAAAACCATGCAGGCGGAAGTGCGTGTAAGGCACGGAAAATAAAAAAATGACCTGCTATCACAAAATAGATTTGGAGCGTGCATTTTATGAAAACCAAGATCGTTGTGGATTCTTCGTCCAACCTGTATGCCCTGCCGGGCGTGGATTTTGCCTGTGTGCCGTTGAAGATCGTCACGGATGAACAGGAATATCTGGATGACGGTACTCTGGATGCTGTGGGCATGGCCCGGTCTCTGCGTACTTACAAGGGCAAGACCAGCACCTCCTGCCCCAATGTGGCAGACTGGCTGGCTGCTTATGAGGGTGCGGAGCAGATCTTTGTTGCCACCATCACGGGCACACTGTCCGGCAGCTACAATGCTGCACTGCTGGCAGCGGAAGAATACAAGGAAACGCACCCGGAGGCCCGTGTTTTTGTTCTGGACAGCCTGTCCGCCGGGCCGGAGCTGCGTCTGCTGGCAGAGCGTCTGCGGGATCTCGTCCGGATCGGGATGGAGTTTGACGAGATCTGCGAGGCGATCCTGGCTTACCACAAGCACACACATCTGCTGTTTTCGTTGGAATCGCTGGCCAATCTGGCCCGCAATGGCCGTGTGAAGCCTGCTGTTGCCGCTGTGGCACGGATGCTGGGCATCCGGGTCATCGGTCAGGCCAGTGAGAGCGGCGAGCTGGAGGTGCTGTGTAAGACCCGCGGCGAGCACGGTGCACTGGAGCGCATCGTGCTGGAATTGAAGGATCACGGCTTTACCGATGGCAAAGTGCACATTGCCCACTGTGATAACCCGGAAGCTGCCAAGCGCCTGAAGCTGATGATCCACGCGGTGTTTGCAGGGGCGCAGGTGGATGTGACCGAGTGCGGCGGCCTGTGCAGCTACTACGCTGAGCAGGGCGGCCTGATGGTGGGCTATGAGGACGGAAAAACAGAGTAAAAGAGTTTTTGATATTGCAAGCAAGCCGGGCCTGCGGGTCTGGCTTGCTTTTTTTTGAACAGCGCAAAACTTGAAAAAGTTGTAAAACCGCGCTATACTTACACATAATTATAAATGGGAAAGGAGGGCAGGCCCATGCTTTTTCGTTCACCGGTCGTGCGCTTTTTCAGCCGCATTCTGAACCGCGTCACCATCACGGTGGTGTTGGTGGCATTGCAGCTGCTGTGGCTGTGCTGGGTGGCGTTTGCCATCACCACCGGCACGGGCCGCGTGTGGGTGAACGGCCTGCTCAACGCACTGAGCCTGCTCATCGTCCTGTACCTTGTGCGCAAGGATGAGAACAGCGCCTACAAGGTGGGCTGGATCGCGCTGATCGGCATTCTGCCGCTGCTGGGCGGTGCGCTGTATCTGGCTTTTGGCAACAAACGCCCGGCCAAGCGTCTGCGCCTGAAAATGCAGGCGGTGGAGGATGCCCACAAAAAAGACCTTGTACAGGAGCCGGGTGTGCTGGAAGGTCTGGATGCCCGCGAGCAGGGGCAGAGCCGATATGTGGCAAAGTACGGCCCCTATCCGGCGTGGCAGAACACTCGCACGCAGTATTTTGCCTGCGGCGAAGCCATGTATCCGCAGCTGCTGGCCGATCTGGAAAAGGCTGAAAAGAGCATCTTTCTGGAATATTTCATCGTGAGCCACGGCTGCATGTGGAACGGCATTGAAAAGATCCTGCGCCGCAAGGCTGCGCAGGGCGTGGATGTGCGCCTGATCTACGATGATTTTGGCAGTCTGCTGGGTCTGCCCGCCGATTTCATCGTGCGCATGGAGCGGGCGCACATCCGCTGCATCCCGTTCAACCCGGTGATGCCGCTGCTCTCGCTGGTGATGAACCACCGCGACCACCGCAAGATCGTAGTCATTGACGGTACGGTGGCCTACACCGGCGGCGTGAATCTGGCAGATGAGTATATCAATGCGGAGCAGCGCTTTGGCTACTGGAAGGATGCAGCCCTGCGTGTGGAAGGCGATGCCGCGTGGAACTTTACGGTGATGTTCCTCAACTTCTGGAACGCCTTCCGCCCCAGCGAGACGGATTATGATGCATTTCGTCCCATGCCGCTGGTGTCGCCGGTATCGGACGGCATCGTGCAGCCCTACGCGGACAGCCCGCTGGACGAGGAACCGATGGCCGAGACGGTGTACCTGAACATTCTTGCGCAGGCACAGCGGTATGTTTATATCTACACGCCCTACCTTGCCGTGGGCGAGGAAATGCTGGACGCACTGAAAAACGCGGCCAAGCGCGGGGTGGACATCCGGCTGGTGCTGCCGGGCATCCCGGACAAAAAGCTGGTGTTCCGGCTGAGCCGGTCGTACTATCTGCCGCTTTTGAGGGCAGGTGTACGCATTTACGAATATACGCCCGGCTTTCTGCATGCCAAGTGCTGGGTAAGCGACGATGTAACTGCCGTAGTGGGCAGCATCAACATGGACTACCGCAGCCTGTTCCTACACTTTGAGTGCGGTGTACTGCTGCAAAAGAACAGTCAGGTGGCAGTTCTGCGGGACGATGTACGGGCCACGCTGCCGCAGTGCCGTGAGATACAGGTGACGGAATGCCGCACCAGCCTGCCCGGCACGGTGCTGGACAGTGTGCTGCGGCTGCTGAGCCCCTTGATGTAAAAGAAACTCCTTCAGTCACCTCCGGTGACAGCTCCCTCGGAGAGGGAGCCTCTGGCGAAGAAGAAAAGCTTTCTGCACTGCCAAAGCCTCCCTCCGGGAGACAGACTTCCCCCGGCCGGGACAGATTCTCCCCGCGCCGGGGAGAAATGTCACCACAGGTGACAAAGAGAGGAACAGATGTCACGTAAGTGACAAAAAGGGGAACAGGTGGATGCGAACGAAGTGAGCAGACGGAAGGAGTTCCGTTTTATAAAATGTTCCTTTTCCGGGCAAACTAGCCCAAAAGCCCCTTTACGATGGGGGCAGGAAAGGGAGCGTTTTATTATAATGAAAAAGATACCTCGCATGATCCTGGGCTGCACGCTGGCGGCAGCTCTGGCCCTGACCGCCTGCAGCCGAAGCGATTCCGGTTCCTCCGGCAGCATGAGCACGAACATGGGCGGCAGTTCATCGCAGACGGGGCAGGCGGGCCAGAACGCCGCATACCGCACCGGCCTTGGCATCCTGACCGAAGCGTCTGATCAGGAACGCGCGGGCAAGATCGATACCATCGCAGCTGCCGTTCTGCTGGATGCCGAGGGCAGGGTGGCAGATGTGATGCTGGACGAGGTGGAGATCTCGGTCACGGGGGACAGCACCGGCAAGGTGACGATGCCCACCGACGATCGCACCAAGCGCCAGAAGGGCGATGATTACCCGCTGGCGGCGGTGTCCTCGCTGAAAAAGGGCTGGGCAGAGCAGGCGGATGCCTTTGGCAACTATCTTACCGGCAAAACCCCGGATGAGGTGAAGAAGCTTGCCACCGACGATGACGGCAAGCCGAAGGATGCTGACCTGCTCTCCACCTGCACCATTGCGGTGGACGGCTATCGGGATGCTGTGGTGCGCGCCTGCGAGAATGCAAAGGCAGTCGGCTCGGCCCGCGGCGACCGCGCTGTGCTGGGCGTGTCAGTGCGCAATGACACCAAGGAACTGACCGCCGACGATGACCACGATGTGACCGCGCAGGTGGACATCACAGTGACAGCCCTGACGCTGGATGCTGACGGCCGTGTGACCGGTGCAGTGGCGGATGTGGCAGAGCCTGCCCTTACCGTGGGCGCGGATGGTACGGTGTCGGCACCGGAGCTGGTGAAAACCAAGGTGGAACTGGGCGACAGCTACGGGATGCGCGGGGCATCCAGTCTGGACAAGGAATGGTACGAGCACAGCGAGGGCTGGTGCGATTACCTGAAGGGCAAGACCCGTACTGAGATCGCAGGCATCCCGGACGATGGTTCGGATGCCGACCTTGCGGCACTGTGCACCATCTCGGTGACGGAGCTGCAGAAGGCTGCGCTGGCGGCGTTTGCGGAAGAGTAAAGCGGAGAAAAGAGGAAAGGCACAAGGCTTTTCCTCTTTTCTTTGTGCAATCAGACCAAAGAATTGGCGTAGAAAAGCCTTGAAAAAGACGAACTGCACTAACTTTTGCATTTCCTCTTGCCAAATGGCTGCAAACGCGCTATTCTATAGTCACAGTTTAACACTTTAGCATGATAAAATGCTAAACCGAGAGGGAACACATTTGGGAAACAAAAAGGGGAGGAACCTTTTATGAAACGTCTTGTCTCTGCTTTTCTGGCTGGTGCCATGGCACTGAGCCTTGCCGCCTGCGGCGGTGCCGCATCCACTTCCACCGTGGCATCTTCTGCCTCTGTATCCGGGAGCGCAGCCGCCTCCGAGACCGCAGCCAGCGATCTGGACTACATCAAGGAAAAGGGCAAGATGGTCATTGGCTACACCGTCTATGAGCCGATGAACTACACCGATGCCGACGGCAACTTTACCGGTTTTGATACCGAGCTGGCAACTGCCGTGTGCGAAAAGCTGGGAGTCGAGCCGGAGTTCGTGGAGATCAACTGGGATACCAAGGTGGTGGAGCTGGATGCCAAGAGCATCGACTGCATCTGGAACGGTATGACCCTGACCGATGACATCATGGCCAACGCCGCAACCACCAAGGCCTACGCCAAGAACGCACAGGTCGTGGTCGTGAAGGACGGCACCGACTACAGCTCCACTGCGGATCTGGTGGGCAAGACCGTGGTTGCCGAGGCTGGTTCTGCCGGTGAAGCCGCCATTGAGGGCGACGAGAACCTTGCACAGGCCGATTACGTCTCCAAGAGCGTGCAGACCGACTGCCTGATGGAAGTTGCCGCAGGCACTGCTGATGCCGCTGTGCTGGATCTGACTCTGGCCAACGCTATGATCGGTGAGGGCACCGACTATGCAAGCCTGAAGATCGTGGACGAGCTGAACGCTGAAGAGTACGGCGTGGCCTTCCGCAAGGGCAGCGATACCGCCGCAGCTGTGGATGCCGCCTTTGATGAGCTGAAGGCTGACGGCACCATGCAGGCTCTGGCCGACAAGTACGATCTGGCTCTGGCCGACTGAGTTCTATAAGAATGTAATTACTCCTTCCGTCATCGCTGCGCGATGCCACCTCCCTCGGTGAGGGAGGCTTTTTGTTGCCGATATGCGTGAGGCTCCCTCATTGAGGGAGCTGTCACCGAAGGTGACGGAAGGAGTTCAAAAAACGGATTGATGGGTGTGTTCTTGTGTCTGTGATTCTGAGTCGCCTTTCCGGCGCGTTTCTGCTCAACTGTGAGCTGTTCGCTCTGACCCTGCTGTTTGCGCTGCCGCTGGGTCTGGTGGTGGCTTTCGGCTCCATGAGCCGGTGCAAGCCGCTTTCCGGCGCGGTAAAGACCTTCGTGTGGGTCATCCGCGGCACGCCGCTGATGCTGCAGATCATCGTGATCTACCTTGGCCCCGGCCTGCTGGGCATGAATAACCCTTGGCCCTCCGGCTCCGGCGGACGCATGGTGGCGGCGGTGGTGGCTTTTGCCATCAATTACGCCTGCTACTTCTCCGAGATCTACCGCGGCGGCATCGAAGCCGTTCCCAAGGGCCAGACCGAGGCCGGTCAGGTGCTGGGCATGACCAAGACCCAGATCTTCTTCAAGGTGACGCTGCTGCAGGTGGTCAAGCGCATTCTGGCCCCCATGGGCAATGAGGTGATCACCCTCGTCAAGGATACTTCGCTGGCCAACACCATTGCCAACAAGGAGATCATCATGATGGCCAAGGAGTACAGCGCAAAGGGCTTGATCTGGCCGCTGTTCTCCACTGCCATCTTCTTCCTGGTGTTCGTGGGCGCACTTACCCTGCTGTTTGGCTGGGCCGAAAAGAAACTGGATTATTTCCGCTGATGAAAGGGAGGAAATTGGATCATGGCACTGCTTGAAGCCTCCGGCATCGGCAAAAACTTTGGCGATACCAAAGTACTCAAGGATATCTCACTCACGCTGGAACAGGGCGAAGCGCTGGCGATCATCGGCTCGTCCGGCTCCGGCAAGACCACCCTGCTGCGCTGCCTGAACTTTCTGGAACGGCCGGACACCGGCATCATCAAGGTGAACGGCGAGACCATGTGGGACGCTGCCGACCCCGCCACCCAGCGCGAGAGCGAGATCCGCAAAAAGCGGCTGCACTTTGGTCTGGTATTCCAGAACTTCAACCTCTTCCCGCAGTACACCGCCCTGCAGAACGTAATGCTGGCGGGTGAACTGCTGGCGAAGGAGCGCCCGGACTACAAGGCCAACAAAAAGGCCATCCATGCCGAGCTGGAACAGCAGGCACAGGAACTTCTGGCCCAGATGGGCCTTTCTGCCCGGGCAGGCCACTACCCGCACCAGCTTTCCGGCGGTCAGCAGCAGCGCGTGGCCATTGCCCGCGCACTGGCTCTGCACCCGGACATTCTCTGCTTCGACGAGCCGACCTCGGCCCTCGACCCGGAGCTGACCGGCGAGGTGCTGCGCGTCCTGCGCGACCTTGCCGACCGCAAGACCACCATGATCATCGTCACCCACGAGATGCACTTTGCCCGTGACGTGGCCGACCGCATCATGTTCATGGATGGCGGCGTGGTGGTGGAGGAAGGCCCTGCCAAGCAACTCATTGAGCACCCACAGGAGGAGCGCACCAAACAGTTCCTTTCGCATTACGGAGAATAAGCAAAATCACCAATTCTTACGGCAAAAATTTGGAAATGTTGATGCAATGCAAATCTTGTAAATCCTGCGTCACTCCACTATAATATCATTCATGAATGTACACGACGTCCTGTCCCTTTCCGGCAGGGCGTTTTTCACGGCAAAAATCACGACATCAAGCCGGTTCCCAGTGTGGCAGGAGGATTTTATACTATGACAAAGGATATGACCCAAGGCAGTCCGCTCAAGCTGATCCTTGCGTTTGCGGTGCCGCTGATGCTGGGCAGCCTGTTCCAGCAGTTCTACAATCTGGCCGATACCATCATCGTGGGCCGCTTTGTGGGCGTGGAAGCGCTGGCCGCTGTGGGCAGCGTGGGCGGTTTGAACTATCTGGTGCTGGGCTTTGTGAACGGCATCGCCTGCGGTTTTTCCATCCCCATCTCGTGGACTTTCGGCGCAAAGGACTACAAGGAGATGCGCCGCTACACTGCCAACACCGTGTGGCTTTCCATCTTCTTTGCGGTGGTGCTGACCATTGTCACTGTGGCGCTGACCCGCTCGGTGCTGGTGTGGACGAACACCCCGGAAAACATCATCGACCTTGCGGATATCTACATCCGCACCATTTTTGCAGGCATCCCCTTCACTCTGCTTTATAATGTTACCAGCGCGCTGATGCGTGCGCTGGGCGACAGCAAGCGCCCGCTGTATTTCCTGCTGGTGGCAAGCTTTTTGAACATCGGGCTGGATCTGGTGTGCATCATCATGTTCCATATGGGGGCATTCGGTGCGGCATTTGCCACTGTGGTCAGTCAGGCTGTGGCGGGTCTGGGCAGTCTTTTGTACATCCTGCGCCACTACCCGGAGCTGCGCTGGAGCAGGGAAGAGGGCTGTTTCAGCCTGACCCACTGCGCAAAGCTGTGCAGCATGGGCATTCCCATGGGCCTGCAGTGCAGCATTACGGCCATTGGCAGCGTGGTGCTGCAGGGTGCGGTGAACGGTCTGGGCAGCGACATCGTGGCCGCGCAGACCGCCGGCGGCAAGGCGGCGCAGTTCCTGTGCGTGCCGCTGGAGAGTATCGGCACAGCGATGACCACCTATGCCAGCCAGAATATGGGCGCAAAGGACCTGGACCGTGTGGACCGGGGTGTGTACACCGCCCTCGGCATCGGCTGCGTATACAGCATTGCGTCCTTCCTCATCCTGCGCGTGACGGATAAGCTGCTCATCGGCCTGTTTTTGGATGCCAGCGAGACCGCCATCATGGCCAATGCCCAGAGCTTCATCTTCTGGAACAGCGTATTCTACATCCCGCTGGCGGTGCTCATTATCTACCGCTACACCATTCAGGGTCTGGGCTTCTCCGGCCTTGCCATGTTTGCCGGTGTGGCCGAGATGATCGCCCGCGCCATGGTGGGCTTCTGGTTCGTGCCGCTGTGGGGCTACTTTGCGGCCTGCATCGCAAGCCCGGTGGCATGGTTCTTTGCCTGCTTCTTCCTCATTCCGGCCTATTTTGTGGTGCGCAAACGCCTGCAGAAGGAAAAGGACATCGAGAAGGAACACGATGCCCGCACCGCAAACGCTTAAAGAATGTTCGCAAGCTCTCCTGCAAAGGGGAGCTTTTTTGCTGTTCGGGCTGTAGAGTAGGCCGCGTGCTGGGAGCTTTCTCCGCGAACAGCCCGGAACCCACGGTTCCGCCCCTGTGCTTACGCACGGGGCCCCACTTCCCGGACATTCGCTGGAGAAACTCCCAGCCCACAGCCCTTGGTTTCAGGGAACTTTATCAGGTGCTACTGTAGGAGCGTTATCTGAGAAAGTTTAAACTTTTAAACGATACAACGATTAAAAAGTAACTTCGGCAAGCTGCGTAAGTTCCAAAGGCTGCATAAGTTTGAACTTGCGCACGAAGTAGAACTTGCGCAACCTGATAAACAATCAAAATAGAACGTATGTATGCTTATAATTTTGAACTTGCGCACATATTTCTCCACGGTAGGGCTGCACTGCAGTCTGCCCGGATGATTTACAAATCCCGCCAAAAGCGTTATACTACTTATGATTGTGTAATTTGGCAGGAGGTGAGCGCATGGCAGAGCAGCAGCTGGAACAGATCGAGGGCACCGTGGAGGACATCATCTACGAGAACACCGACAACGGCTATATGGTGTTCGAGGTGTCCGGCGGCGGTGTGGTCACAGTGGTGTGCGGCATTGTGGGTGAACTGCACGCGGGCGAAAGCGTGGTCTGCCGCGGCCGCTACGAGAACCACGCCACCTATGGCCGCCAGTTCCACGCACAGGAGTGCGAGACCGACATGCCCAAGGATCTGGAAGCGGTGTACGCCTTCCTTGCCAGCCGGTCACTGCCGTACATCGGGGCCAAGACGGCGGATAAGATCATCGACCTGTTCGGTGCCGAGGCGCTTGAGGTGATCGCCAACGACCCGGCCCGGCTCACGCAGGTGCCCGGCATCTCGGCGGACAAGGCCGACCGCATCCAGCAGGAGTTCAAGCGGATGTTTGGGATGCGGGAGCTGATCGCCTATCTGGCGCAGTTCGAGATCAGCCCGCGCCGCGCGATGGAGGTGTTCCGCACCTTCGGCCCCGGGGCCATGCAGGCCATTGCGGCAAATCCCTATCTGCTCTGCGGCGAACCGCTGCAGCTGGATTTCCGCCACGCGGACAGCATTGCCCAGTATTACCACATGGAAGGCGACTGCGCCCAGCGGCTGGAAGCGGCCCTGCTGCGCACCCTGCGCCACAACGCGGGCAACGGCCACACCTGCCTGCCGCGCACCCAGCTGCTGGAAACGGCATCCAATTTTATCCATCAGCCGCCGGAAAAGCTGGCTGCTGCGCTGGACGAGTGCATCCGCACCGAAGAACTGCGGGTGAAGCTGTTTGACGGTACACCGTATATTTATCTGCCCGACCTGCTGGAAGCCGAGGAGGACATTGCCGCCCGGCTTGCCATGCTGACAAAACGGGGCAAGAATACCGCCCACGGGCTGGATAAAAACATTCAAATTCTGGAACTGACGCAGGGCTTTGCCTATGCGCCCCTGCAGAAGGAAGCCATCCGCAAAGCCATGACCGAGAACTGCCTTGTGCTCACCGGCGGCCCCGGCACCGGCAAGACCACCACCGTCAACGCCATTCTGCAGCTGCTGGAAGATCAGGCGGAACGGGTGGCCCTGTGTGCGCCCACCGGCCGCGCGGCTAAACGGCTGAGTGAGCTGACCGGCCGCAAGGCCAGCACCATCCACCGTCTTTTGGAGGTGGACTACACCGGCGGCGTGGTCAGCTTTATCCACAACGACAAGAACCTGCTCAAGTGCGATGTGGTCATTCTGGACGAAATGAGCATGGTGGATGTGAAGCTGTTTCAGGCCCTGATCGCAGCGCTGCGCTACAGCTGCCGCATTATCATGGTAGGTGATGCCGACCAGCTGCCCAGCGTCGGCCCCGGCAATATTCTGGGCGAGATCATCCGCTCCGGGCTGGTGCCCACCGTGTGCCTGAACGAGATCTTCCGGCAGGCAAAGCGCAGCCTGATCGTGGAGAACGCCCACCACATCATCTCAGGTGAACCGCTGCAGAAGGGTGGTAAGACCGACGACTTCTTCTTTTTGGAATCGGACGGCGATGCGGCCCAGCGGTTGGTGTGTGATCTGGTCACCACCCGCCTGCCGCGCAGCTACGGCTTCGATCCGATCCGGGACATTCAGGTGCTGTGCCCCACCAAGCTTGGCCCTACCGGCACACAGGCACTGAATGTGGAACTGCAGAACCTGCTGAACCCGGAACAGACGGGCAAGCCCCAGCTGCAAAGCGCCGCCCGGGTGTTCCGCGTGGGCGATAAGGTGATGCAGGTGCGCAATAATTACGAGATCATCTGGAACCGCATTGGCGGGGAGCAGGGCGTGGGTGCCTACAATGGCGACATCGGCATTGTGGAGAGTATCAACACGCGGGATCGCTCCATGGTGGTGCGCATGGATGACAAGCGGCTGGTCTACCCGGCAGAGAACCTGGGCGAGCTGGAGATCGCCTATGCCATTACGGTACACAAAAGTCAGGGCAGCGAGTTCCCGGCGGTGATCCTGCCGGTGGCGCAGGTGCCGCCGCGGCTGTGCTACCGCAACCTGTTCTACACCGGCGTTACCCGTGCACGGAAGTTGTGCATCGTGGCGGGCCGCAGGGACGTTGTGAACCGCATGATGGGCAACATCCGCCAGAACCTGCGCTACAGCGGCCTTGCCTATCTTTTGCAGGCAGAGCTGCCGCCGGAACAAACGGAAGCAGAATAGGGCAGGCCAGCAGATAGCTTTCTCCGCGAACAGCCCGGAACCCACGGTTCCGCCCCAATACTTCGTATCGGGGCCCCACTTCCCGGTCATTCGCTGGAGAAACTATCTGCTGTCCTGATGGCATCGGCACCGTTCGCTCCGGAAAGATGCGCGAAGCCATGTCTAAAGTGCAGGCTGCAATTGGAATCGACAGCAAAGCCCGACGGGAAGTGCGAGGGCTTCTCACGCTGGTGGTCTGGCGAGCGCAGGCGGGACGGAGTGAACGGTGACAATGCTGCATTGCGCCAAAACCGGTATACTTTTTACGGCAACTATGCTATACTGTAAACTGGTATGATTTCCGGCCTGCATCAACAGGCCGTTGTTTCGATAGAGGAACCAAAGAAAGGAAAAAGAGAACTTATGGCACAGAACGATATCGGTATCGATCTTGGTACCACTACCATTATCATTGCGCAGGAGGGCAAGGGCGTTGTGCTCAACCAGCCCAGCGTTGTGGCAATGGATACCCGCAAGAAGACCGTGCTGGAAGCAGGCGATAAGGCCCTTGCTATGGTGGGCCGCACCCCGAACTATATTTCTGCCATCTTCCCGCTGAAGGACGGTGTGATCAGTGACCATACTATGACCCGTGAGCTGATCTGCCGTTTTGTCAAGCAGGTGTACAGCTCCCACATGGTCAAGCCCCGCGTGGCCGTCTGTGTGCCCGCCGCCATTACCGGCATTGAAAGCGATGCCGTGGTGGAGGCTGTGGTGGCCGCTGGTGCCCGTCAGGTGTACCTGATCGACGAACCCATTGCCGCTGCCCTTGGCTCCGGCATCGACATCACCCAGCCGGAGGGCCGCATGATCATTGATATCGGCGGCGGCACCACCGATATTGCAGTGCTTTCTCTGGGCGGCAAGGTCAAGGCCACCAGCGTGCGCGTGGCCGGCAACCACTACGACGAAGAGATCCTCAAGTTCGTGCGCAACAAGTACAGCGTTGCCATTGGCCAGCGCACCGCCGAAGAGCTGAAAAAGAACGTGGCCTGCTGCCCCCAGAAGACTGATTTCCACGAGACCATGGAGATCAAGGGCCGCAGCCTGCTCACCGGCCTGCCGGTGCGTGTGAATGTTTCCACGGACGACCTGTACGAACCGGTCATGATGCTCAGCGAGCAGATCGGCACCGCAGCCCATCAGGTGCTGGAAAAGACCCCTCCGGAACTGGCAGGCGACATCTTCCGCAATGGTGTCATGCTGACCGGCGGCGGTGCACAGCTGCACGGCCTTACCGAATACCTGAGCGAAGAGCTGAAGGTGGAGGTGACGGTTTCGCCCGATCCCGTCAACTGTGTGGCACTGGGCACTGCCATGAGCCTTGGCCTGAACGACAAGCTGGAAACCGGCTTTTTGGATGCAACGCCCCGCATTGGCCGCAGATGACCAAAGCTGCACCATTTATCCATGAATCTGAACAAAAGCGCCAAAAAGAAAAAATATCTATTTTTGTTGAAATAAATTGGAAAATAAGGTATAATGTACCCAAATTGATTTTCTGCTGACGATCTTGTATCGGACGCAGTATACAAGAAACAGGAGGAAAACCATGGATTTAGGTTTTGACGTGGTCGTTACCATTACCGGCATCGTACTGGTGTTCTTGATCCTTATCCTGCTGATGGCGATTATCACGCTGGAAGGCAAGATCTTCGATTCGATGAACGCAAAGAAGAAGGCTGCCAAGGAAGCCGCCAAGGCTCCCGCTGCACAGCCCGCTGCACCCGTGCAGCAGGCCGCAGCTGCTCCCGCTCCTCAGGTGGAAGAGGGCATTCCCGGTGATGTGATCGCCGCCATTATGGCAGCAATCCATGCAATGGGCAACGGCAAGTACACCCTCAAGGCTGTGCGCCGCAGCAAGAACGGCTGGGGCAATGCGGGTGTAAACGACACCACCGCACCGTTTTAACAGAGGAGGAAGAGCATGACACAGTTTATTGATACTCTGGTCGGTATTTTCCAAAGCTCCGGCTTTGCGAAGTTTGGCGAGCCGGGCGGCTACCTGTACGCAGTTATGATCTGCGTGGGCTGCTTTTTGCTGTACCTGGCCATCGTCAAAGAGTTTGAGCCGCTGATCTTGCTGCCCATGGCATTCGGCATGATCCTGGCAAACCTGCCCGGCAGCGGCGTTATCCACATGCAATATTTCGTCGGTGACGGTCTGGAACACCCCATGTGGGTGGAGATCCTGAACAACGGTGGTCTGGCCGATATGCTCTACATGGGCGTTAAGCTGGGCATCTACCCGCCGCTGATCTTCCTGGGCATCGGCACCATGACCGACTTCGCACCCCTGATCTCCAACCCCAAGAGCCTGCTGCTGGGCGCTGCCGCTCAGTTCGGCATTTTCGGTACTTACATGGGCGCTCGTCTGCTGACCGCTACCGGTCTGGTGGACTTCACCCAGAAGCAGTCCGCTGCTATCGCCATCATCGGCGGTGCAGACGGTCCTACCGCTATCTTCGTTACCTCCCGTCTGGCACCTGAGCTGCTGGGCTCCATCGCTGTGGCGGCCTACAGTTACATGGCGCTGGTGCCTGTTATCCAGCCGCCCATCATGAAGGCACTGACCACCAAGAAGGAACGTACCGTCGTGATGAAGCAGCTGCGCACCGTCTCCAAGACCGAGAGGGTCATCTTCCCCATCATGGTCACCATCATCGTTTCCCTGATCGTTCCGGATGCCGCTGTTCTGGTGGGTATGCTGATGCTGGGCAACCTGATGAAGGAGTGCGGCGTTGTGGATCGTATCCAGAAGACTGCCGGCAATGAGCTGATGAACATTATCACCATCTTCCTGGCACTGTCCGTTGGCTGCACCACCTCTGCAAATACCTTCCTGAACACCCGCACCCTGTTCATCATCGTGCTGGGCCTGATCGCATTCTCCTTCGGCACTGCCGCAGGTGTGCTGTTCGGCAAGCTGATGTATGTGCTGACCGGCGGTCAGGTGAACCCGCTGATCGGTTCCGCAGGCGTTTCCGCTGTGCCTATGGCCGCTCGCGTTTCCCAGAAGGTTGGCCAGAGCGAGAATCCCTCCAACTTCCTGCTGATGCACGCAATGGGCCCCAACGTGGCCGGTGTTATCGGCTCTGCCGTTGCTGCTGGTATCCTGATCAACATTTTCAGCTAAGCGCTTTCTGAAAAGCATTTTTTCCGCCCGTCGGTTCGCAAGAGCTGCCGGGCGGTTTTTGTTTTACGATTTGAAATGCCCGCCGCGTTTGCTTTGGGCATAAAATAAGGAAATTATATTATTTATTTCGTGTTTGTCGCAGCCTGCGGGCTGCTCCAAACACATTTTCACAAAAAGGCCGTAACGAAAAACGGCTGCTGTTTTATCAGATGCAATTTTTCTCTACGACCTCTTTCGTGAAAAAGTAACTCCGAAAAGCCCGCAGGCTTTTCGGAGTTATAAATTATAAAAATATTTTTTCCGCTGAAAATAGCCAGAGCGAACGCGGCGGCTATTCTCAATCGTTTTGAAATGTGGTATACTGTATTTTGATAGTATAAACATAAAAGGAACAGGGGAAACCATGGCAACAGATCTCACACAGGAATTCTGCGCTCTGCGCGATACCTATATCGAAAAACAGTTTGGCCGCCTGAACGATATGCAGCGGCAGGCAGTGTTCACCACCGATGGCCCGTTGCTCATCCTTGCTGGTGCAGGCAGCGGCAAGACCACCGTGCTGGTAAACCGTATTGCAAACCTCATCCGGTTCGGCTCGGCCCACGGCTCCAAACAGACACCGCGCCCGGCCACGGAGGACGATATCAAGGCTCTGCGCAACGCCATCATGACCGGCACTGCCGCCCCCAGCTGGCTGGACGGGATGCTGCGCCAGAACGCTGTGCGCAGCTGGAATGTGATGGCCATTACCTTTACCAACAAGGCAGCAGGGGAGCTGAAGGAACGTCTGCGCCGGATGCTGGGCGGCGAGGAGGGCGACGAAGTGTTCGCTTCCACCTTCCACTCGGCCTGTGTACGCATCCTGCGCCGCTGGGCGGAGGAGATCGGCTACCCGCGCAGCTTTACTATCTACGATACCGATGATTCCCAGCGCGTGATGAAGGCTGTCTACAAAGACCTGAATGTGGACGATAAGTTCCTGCCCATCAAGGCTGCAATCAACCAGATGAGCCGATGGAAGGATCAGCTTGTCAGCCCGGAACAGGCCCTTGCCAGCCCCGCAAAAGATACCAAAGGTGCGCTAACGGCCCGCATCTACGCGGCCTACGAAAAGCGCCTGAAGGAAGCCGGAGCATTCGACTTTGACGACCTGATCTACCAGACTGTGCAGCTGCTGGCCGAGCACAAGGATGTGCGGGATTTCTACCAGAACAAATACCGCTATCTGCTGGTGGACGAGTATCAGGACACCAGTGTGGCGCAGTTCCGTCTGGTGAGCCTCCTCACCGGCCCGGAAAAGAACATCTGCGTGGTGGGCGATGATGACCAGAGCATCTACCGCTTCCGCGGCGCTACCATTGAGAACATCCTTAATTTCGAGCGCATTTACCCGGGCACCAAGACCATCCGTCTGGAACAAAACTACCGCTCTACGTCCAATATCCTGAACGCGGCGAACTGTGTCATTCAGCACAACACCGAGCGCAAGGGCAAGACCCTGTGGACCAGCAATGGCGAGGGCGATAAGGTGCAGGTGTACACCGCCGAGAACGAGCAGGACGAGGCCAGCCACATCGCGGATGTGATCGGCCAGCACCTGAGAGAGGGCGGACATCTGGCCGACCACGCTATCCTCTACCGCATGAACGCCCAATCGGCCCCCATCGAAAGCTACTTTACCCGTGCAGGCATCCCCCACAAGATCGTGGGCGGCCAGCGCTTCAACGACCGCAAAGAGGTCAAGGATATCCATTCCTACATGTCCATCGTGGCGAACCCCCGCGATGATGTGCGCCTGCGCCGCATCATCAACGAGCCTGCCCGCAAGATCGGTGCCACCACCGTGGAGGTCATTGCCGATCTGGCCGCGCAGGAGGGCGTGAGCATGCTGGACATCATCGGCCATGCCGACCAATATGCAAAGCTCAGCCGCGCCGTAATGCCGCTGCTCAAGTTCTGGCAGATCTATCAGCGCCTGCAGGATTCTTTGGAGACCCGCACGCTGGACGAGTTTGCAGCCGATGTGATCGAGCTGACCGGCTATAAGGCCATGCTGGAAGCCGATGCAGCCAAGGGCCACGAGGATGCGGCTGACCGCCTGCAGAACCTTGGTCAGCTGGTGAATAACGTCAAGAACTACTGCGACCAGCACGGTGAGGAAGCCACGCTGGAAGGCTATCTGGAAGATATCGCCCTCATCAGCGATATCGACAGCTATAACGAGAGCGCCGATCAGGTGGTGCTCATGACCATCCACTCCGCCAAGGGTCTGGAATTTCCGTATGTGTTCCTGATTGGCATGGAGGAGGGCGTGTTCCCCAGCGAGATGAGCAAGTATTCCGAGGCCGATCTGGAAGAGGAGCGCCGCCTTGCCTACGTGGGCATCACCCGCGCCAAGAAGGAGCTGTACATCTCCAACAGCGTTTCCCGGATGCTGTATGGCCGCACCCAGCGCAACGAGCCGAGCCGCTTTTTGAGGGAGATCGAGCCGGAGTATATCGAGGAGACCCGCAGCCCGGTACTGGAACAGCGCTCCCGCTTTGGCGGCTGGGGCGACAGCTATCGTGATACGGTGCCCGGTGGTGCGTCCGGTTACTCCGGGCCGTCCGGATGGGGCCGCAGCGCCAGTGGGTACGGTTCGGGCGGCTACGGAAGCGGCTATAGCAATCGCAGCGGCTACCTGAACCGCGAATACAACGCAGGCGAGTGCCGCGGCTTTGGCTCGACCTATGCAAACCGGGGCCAGAGCCAGAGCGGATACGGTTCCGGCTATGGCCGCAGCGGCGCAGGTACTGGATATGGTTCTGGTTACAGTTCTGCATATTCTGACGGAACAACGCAGAAAAAATCTGAAAAGCAAATCTCCTTTACAGGCACACCGGCAGCAAAAACCGCTGCAAAAGGCGCAAAACACTATGAGCCGGGCGATCTTGTGGAGCACAAGGTGTTCGGACGCGGTCAGGTAGTGGCTGTGAAGCCTGCCGCCGGAGATCAGATCGTGGAGATCAACTTTGAAAAGGTGGGCATCAAAAAGACCATGGCCAATTTTGCGCCCCTGACCAAAATCACTGCGGAGGAATAACACACTTATGATGACTGTTCGTTTGATCGCACATACCCCTGAACCGGAAAAGGTGGTGGCTGCAGCGGCAAAGCTCTGCTATTCCGATGCCCACATCACCGACCTGCTGGACGGCCTGACCGAGGAAAAGACCGCGAAGTTCCTGACCATGCTCAGCGATCTGGGCCATGCCAGCCCCATTGAACATGCCAGCTTCACCTTTGGCATTGAGGGGGTCAGCCGCACTTTGCTGGCGCAGATCACCCGCCACCGCATTGCATCCTTCAGTGTGCAGAGCCAGCGCTATGTGCGGCTGGACGATTTCCGCTATGTGGTACCGCCCGAGATCGAAGCCATCCCGGAAGCAAAGGAAGCTTTCCTTGCCAGCATGGAAGAGGACGCAAAGCGCTACCTCGACCTTGCCCACAAACTGGAAGAAGGCCACACCGCCCGCCTGATGGCTGAGGGAATGCCGGAAAAGCAGGCCCGCGCCAAGGCCAGCAAGCAGGCCAACGAGGATGCCCGCTTTGTACTGCCCAACGCCTGCGAGACCAAGATGGTGGTCACCATGAATGCCCGCAGCCTGCAGAACTTTTTCCACCTGCGCTGCTGCAGCCGCGCCCAGTGGGAGATCCGGGAGCTGGCCGAAAAAATGTTTGAGCTGGTGTACCCGGTGGCACCGCATATCTTTGCAAAGTCCGGCCCGGCCTGTGTATCCGGCCCCTGCCCGGAGGGAAAAATGTGCTGCGGGAAAACCGCTGAGGTGCGCGCAAAATATGCATCCATCAAGGAGGCTGCAGGCGTATGAGCAAGGGAAAACTGGTCGTACTGGAAGGGTTGGACGGCAGCGGCAAGGCCACGCAGGCAAAGCTGCTGGAAGCACATTTAAAGGAGCAGGGCTTTTCTGTGCGGGAGATCACCTTCCCGAATTATGAGAGCGACTCCAGTGCCCTTGTAAAAATGTATCTGGCAGGGCAGTTCGGCCAGCACCCGGACGATGTAAACGCCTATGCAGCCTCCAGCTTTTATGCGGTGGACCGCTATGCCAGCTACAAAAAGGACTGGGGCAGTTTTTACGAGAATGGCGGCATCATCATTGCCGACCGCTACACCACCTCCAACGCGGTGCACCAGTGCTCCAAGCTTCCGCCGGAGCAGTGGGAGAGTTTTCTCGGCTGGCTGTTTGATTTTGAGTTCCATCTGCTGGGCCTGCCTGCGCCGGATGAGGTAATCTACTTACAGGTAGACCCCGCCGTGAGCCAGAAGCTTATGACCCAGCGTTACCACGGCGACGAGAGCAGGAAGGATGTGCACGAGAAGGATACCGAGTATCTTGCCCGCAGCCGCTGCGCCGCCGAGTATTGTGCCGCGCACCTTGGCTGGGCCGTCGTGCATTGCACCAGCGGGGACAACATGCGCAGCATCGAAGACATTCAGGCTGAAGTGCAGGAGATCGTGTTGAAGCAGCTGACATAATTTTCGATAAGAGGGGGCATCCTGACAGATGTATCGTTTGATGCAGCCGGAAGATAAACCGGCAGTGCTGGCTTTATGGCAGAGCCAGCGCAATGAATCAGAAGAATTTGCCAAAAAGGCCATTGAGCAGTTTGCAGGCGAACAGAACGTCTATGTGGCCGAGGAAAATGACGAGATCGCTGCGGTGGTGCTGGCTGTGCCGGTCACGCTGCAGGGCCGCAGCGGCACCTACCTGTACGGTCTGTGCGGCGAGGGCAGCCTGATCCTGGCGGGCCTTGTAGACTATCTGTGTGCCCAGCAGAAGCTGCGCGGCGCAGGGTTTACGGTGGCGGTGCCCACCAGCCCGGAGCAGGCCGCACTGCTGCAGGATAAGGGCTTTGCATGGGCCTTCGCCCTGCGCTGTCTTCCCCGCGAGGTGGAGCGCAACCTGTGGAGTCAGGCGGAATTTGATTCCGTCACCGCCAAAAAGCTGTGTGAGCTGCGGGAGCGCTTCTGGCCCGATACCGTGCAGCTGACCCCGGAGCGCATGGCCGTGGTGCTGGGAGATCTGTACTCCTCCGGTGCCACCATCGTTTCCAGCGCCCACGGCTATGGTATTTATTTCCGCAAGGAGGATACGCTTTACTTTGTGGAGCTGCAGGCCGACAATGACCGCGCCGCCGAAGTACTGATGGAAGCCGCCCGCGAAAAGGAAGTTATCGTGGAAAAGGCGGTCATTACCGTGGGCGCATCCCAGCCGCTGTTCCTCGGCGAGGGTACCCGGCAGGACTACGGCATGATCCGCTTTGATGCCGAACCCTTTGATGTAGCCGAAAGCTACATGCGCCTGATGCTGGAAAACTAAGATAAAAGGAAGGTGCTTATGGCACACGAAAAAAACACCCGCAAAAAAGGCGGTGTAGGGAAGATCCTGCTGGTGCTGGTGGTACTGCTGGCGCTGGCCGTTGGCGGGGCGCTGCTGTTTGCGCACAACGAGATCAGCGGCAATGGCAGACCCGGCACGGAGGTAACGGTGAGCATCCCGCAGGGCAGCGGCGTTTCCGTCATTGCGCAAAAGCTCAAGGATGCGGGTGTGATCCGCTCGGCCTATCTGTTCCGCTGGTATGTGGGGCAAAAGGGTGCGGCATCAAAGCTGCAGTATGGCGATTTTACCCTGCAGAAGAGCGCCTGCTCTTACGATGCCATTATTGCGGTCCTGTCCACTTACGCTAAGGCCGAAACGGTGCGCGTGACCATCCCAGAGGGAACCACGGCCATTGCCATTGCCCAGAAGATGGAAGCCGCCGGGCTGTGCAGCGCCGAGGACTTTTTGAAGGAAGCCAACGAGGGCGATTTCAGCGAATACACCTTCTGGCAGTACGTGCCGGACGATGCCGACGCGCCGGACCGCTTTATGAAGTGCGAGGGCTATCTCTTCCCGGAGACCTACGAATTCTTAAAGGACGACACCGTGCACAACTATGTAGCCACCTTCTATGCCCAGTTCGATGCACAGATCACCGATGAGATGTATGCAGAACTTAAAAAGCAGGATATGACCCTGCCCCAGCTGATCACACTGGCATCCTTTGTGCAGGAGGAAGCAGGCAACAGTCAGGACTCGAACGTGGCACAGGTGTTCCGCAACCGTCTGGCTGCGGATTCGCCCTACCCGCGCCTGCAGAGCAACACCTCCAGCTATATCCAGAGCGACAGTGACAACAATTACCTCTGGAACTGGGTGGCACCCTACTATGGCGGCTGGGATAATATCCCGGAAAATATCGTGGCTGCGTATGATACCTACAGTTGCAAGGGCCTGCCTGCCGGGCCGATCTCGAACCCCGGCATTGCGGCCATCAGGGCAGCGCTGGCCCCCCAGCCCAATGAGGAGGCCAAGGATGCCTATTTCTTTGTGACCGACCTCAAGGGCAGCTATTATTATGCCCACACCCTGAGCGAACACAGCGCAAACTGCCAGAAGGCAGCACAAGTGAACAAAACTGTGAATACGGAAAAATGAGAGGAATTTGAACTATGCTGCAAATCCCGGAACTGCTGGCCCCGGCAGGCGATCTGGAACGCCTGCGCTATGCCATCAACTACGGTGCCGATGCCGTTTACTGCGGCCTGCCTGAATTTGGAATGCGGTCTGCTCCGGCCAACTTTACGCCGGAACAGTTGGCCGAGGGTGTCATCTACGCTCACGCCCGTGGCCGCAAGGTCTACCTGACCATGAACACCCTGCCCACCAACGAGGAAGCCGACCGCCTGCCCGAGGCCATCAAGGAAGCAGCCAAGGCCGGTGTGGATGCCTTTATCGTGGCAGACCTTGGTGTGCTGGATGCCTGCAAGACCTTTGCACCGGACATCGATGTGCACATGTCCACCCAGACAGGCATCACCAACTGGGCTGCGGCTCGCGCCGCCTACAACATGGGCGCAAAGCGCGTGGTGCTGGCCCGTGAGATGTCCCTGCAGGATATTGCGATCCTGCGCGATAAAACACCGCCGGAGCTGGAGATCGAAGCCTTTGTGCACGGTGCTATGTGCATGAGCGTTTCGGGCCGATGCCTGCTTTCCAACTACATGGCGGGCCGCGACGCGAACCGCGGCCAGTGTGCCCAGCCCTGCCGCTGGAAATACTATCTCAGCGAGGAGACCCGTCCGGGCCAGCTGTACGAGATCGGCGAGAACGAGAACGGCAGCTACATCCTCAACGCCAATGATATGTGCACCGCGCCTTTCCTTGACCTGATCTGCAAGGCAGGTGTGGACAGCCTGAAGATCGAGGGCCGTGCCAAGACCTTCTACTATGTGGCAAGCGTTACCGCCGCCTACCGCAGGGCGCTGGACGCTTATCTGGCCGACCCGCTCAACGACAACTTTGAGCTGCCTGCTGAAGTGTACGAGGAGCTTACCCGTACCAGCCACCGCCACTACTCGCCGGGCTTCTACTTTGGCCGCGAGCAGGCCAGACAGGCCACCGACAGCGCTACTTACATCCGCGAGTGGGAGTTTGTGGGCACGGTGGACGGCTGGGAGAACGGCGTTGCCTCCTGCCAGCAGCGCGGCAAGTGGAGCCTGGGCGACACTCTGGAAGCCCTCTGCCCGGATGGCCGCAGCATTCCGCTGAACCCTGAGTGGATCGAAAACGAAGCCGGTGAGCGGGTGGAGAGCACCCCGCATGCCATGGAAAAATACACCATTCCCACGCCGGAGCTGCCGCCCATGAGCCTGCTGCGGCGCAAAACGGTATAAGGAGACCACAATGGAAGCAACACGCCTGTGTCCATACTGCCTGCAGCCGCTGCCCGGAGCAGCACAAAGCTGCCCGCACTGCGGCAAAAGCTTTGCCGGGCGCAACCCCGGCGGCACTCTGCCGGTGGGCACCGTGCTGGCCGGGCGCTACACCGTAGGGGAAATGCTGAGCATCGACGGCGAGGGCATCCTCTACCGCGGCGCAGAGAATCTGGGCCGTTTCCGGGTGACCATCAAGGAATATCTGCCCATTACCCTCACGGCGGAGCGCACGGCAGAAAGCACCCTGCGGCCCAAGACCGGCAGTGAGGTGCTGTTCAAGACCACCCGCATGGATTTTGCGGACCTGTACCGCTCCATCCAGCGCATCACTCCGGCCAATGGTCTGGAAGCCGTGCTGGATGTGGTGGAAGCCAATAACAGCGTTTACGCCATTCTGGAAAATCTGGGCGGCACCCCGCTGGATCAGTGGCTGGAAAACCACCCCGGCACCATTCGCCCGGACGATGCCTGCACCATGCTGCAGCCGGTGTTTGAAGGCGTAGCCGCCATGCACAAGATCGGTCTGGTGCACCGCGGTATCTGCCCGGAGAACATCCGCGTGATGGAAAACGACCGCTGCCGTCTGGCAGGCTATGCCACGGTGGGCCTGCGCACGGCGGGCAGCGGCCTGCACGAGCAGCTGTACGAAGGCTATTCCGCCCCGGAGCAGTATTCCACCGCAGAGTTCGAGGGCCGCTATACCGATGAATACAGCCTTGCGGCAGTGTTCTACCGCATGGTGTGCGGGCAGGCCCCGGTGCCTGCAGCGCAGCGCATTGTGGCAGACTCCAACCCACGCGCAAAATCGGTGAACGGCAGCCTGCCGCTGTACGTCTCGCAGGTGCTGCAGCTGGGCCTGCGCCTGCGGCCCATGGAGCGCATCCAGACCGTGCCGCAGCTGTATCAGGCCCTTTCTTCCAAGGAATACACCGCCGAGCTGACCCGCACCATGAAGCCGGAGACTCCGGTGCGCACAGCCCAGCCGGAGCCGGAACGTAAGGAGCATCTGCTCAGCTTAAAAGCGCTGCTGGCGGGCATCGTGATCCTGCTGTCCATCCTCATTCTGCTCACGCTGTGGAGCGTGCTGAGCCAGCACATCCACCAGCCTGCCGCGTCAGCTGCGGAGTCGGAACCGGCCAGCAGCGAGGTGATGGTGCCGCAGAACCTTGTGCCGAACTTTATTGGCATGGACTACACGCAGGTGCAGAACAACCGGGAATATACCAGCATGTATCTGTTCTACGTCACCGAGGAATACAGCGATACCGCCCCGGCGGGCCAGATCATTCAGCAGGAGCCGAGCGCGGACACTGTGCTCAAGGCAGGGGAGACCATACGGCTGGTGGTGAGCAAAGGCCCGCAGATGGCCGAGATGCCCAACATCATCGGCTTTACGCAGGATGGCGCGGTAAAGGAACTGGAAGCGCGGGGCCTTGTGGCAAGCTGCTTTATGGTGGTGAACGATGGCTCCTATGCATCCGGCTGCGTGGTGCGTACCAGCGAGGAGCCGGGCACCAAGGTGGAAGTGGGCACGGTGATCACCGTGTATATTGCGGCAGACCCCAGTGTGCAGATCACGGTAACACCGGAGGAACCCGCCGCTACCGAACCCACCACCACAGAGCCGGCCCCTCCGGAAACAACAGATCCTACCCCCACGGAACCGGAATACAATACAGACTGAAAAACAAAAGCAGAAGCGGGAGCCTTGCAAAGGCCCCCGCTTCTGCTTGTTTAGGATAGGAAAGAGAATGGCTTAGTTAGAGGTTGGTGTAGCCCATCAGGTAGCGGTCTACCTCGGCGGCGCAGTCGCGGCCTTCGCGCAGGCCCCACACCACAAGGCTCTGGCCGCGGCGCATATCGCCGCAAACGAACACCTTTTCCACGTTGGTCTTGAAGCTGTGGTCTGCCACGTTGCCGCGGGCGGTCAGCTCCACACCAAATGCATCGGCCACGTAGCTTTCGCAGCCGGTAAAGCCTGCGGCGATGAACGCCAGCTGGCAGTTGTAGGTAAATTCTTCACCGGTGGGCACCATGCTGGTACGGCCGGTCTCGGGGTTCCGCTCCGGCTTCAGGTAGGAGATGATAGCACCGGTCAGATTGCCTGCATCATCCTTCAAAAATTCCTTCACGGTGGTCTGGTACACGCGCGGGTCCTTGCCAAACTTTGCAAGGCACTCGGTCTGACCGTAGTCCACCTTCTGCACACGGGGCCACTCCGGCCACGGGTTGGAGGCTGCACGCTCCTTGGGCGGCTGCGGCATCATTTCCAGTGCCACCAGATCGGTGCAGTCCTGCCGCAGGGCCGTGCCCTGACAGTCGTTACCGGTATCACCGCCGCCGATCACCAGAACATTCTTGCCCTTGGCATCGATGGCCTTGCCGTCCGCGAACTGGCTGTCCAGCAGACTTCTGGTCACGCTGGTCAGGTAGTCCACGGCAAAGTGCACGCCGTTTGCATCGCGGCCGGGCACATTCAGGTCGCGAGCCTTCTTGGCACCGCAGCACAGCACCACGGCATCGTAGCCGTTCAGCAGCTCTTCGGCGGCAACAGCCCCGCCAACATCCATGTTGGTGCGGAACTCCACGCCCTCAGCCTGCATGATCTTGATGCGGCGCTCGATGACGGATTTGTCCAGCTTCATGTTGGGGATGCCGTACATCAGCAGGCCGCCCACGCGGTCGGCACGCTCGAACACAGTCACGGCGTGGCCGCGCTTGTTCAGGTATTCGGCCACCGAAAGGCCGGAGGGGCCGCTGCCCACCACGGCTACGCTCTTGCCGGTGCGGGAGGGCGGCGGTGCGGCGTGCAGCCAGCCCTTGGCGTAAGCCGTTTCGATAATGGCGTGCTCGTTCTCGCGCACGGTCACGCTGCTGCCGGTCACATCGCCGCAGGTGCAGGCTGCTTCACACAGGGCAGGGCACACCCGGCTGGTGAACTCCGGAAAACGGTTGGTGGCCATCAGCCGATGCATGGCCAGCTCCCACTTGCCATGATAAACAAGGTCGTTCCACTCCGGGATGAGGTTGTTCAGCGGGCAGCCAGAGGCCATGCCGCCGATCATCATGCCGGCCTGACAGAAGGGAACACCGCAGTCCATGCAGCGTGCCGCCTGCGTCTGCTGCTCCTCGCGTGAGAGCCAGACGTGAAATTCGTTAAAGTTTTCAATGCGTTCCAGCGGCGGAACATCCGTGCTGGTTTTGCGCGTATAGTCGATAAATCCAGTTGTCTTACCCATAACGCTGCCCTCCTTACTTCTTCTTCTGCACCGTGTAGAATGCTTCGATCTGTGCCTGCTCGCCGTCCAGACCGCGCTCCTCAACGGATGCGATCACACGCAGCATACGGTCATAATCGTAGGGCAGAACTTTCTTGAACTTGGGCAGGAATTCGCTGAAGTTGTCAAGGATCTCTTTGCCGCGGGGAGAGCCGGTGGCCTCCACATGTTCGCGGATCAGCTCTTTCAGGGTGGCAACATCGTACTTGTGCTCCACAGGCTCCAGGCTGACGGTCTCCTTGTTCACGCGCTGGTAGAAGTCCCAGTTCTCGTCCAGCACGTAGGCGATGCCGCCGGTCATACCGGCTGCAAAGTTCTTGCCGGTCTGGCCCAGAACCACCACCGTGCCGCCGGTCATGTACTCGCAGCCGTGGTCGCCAACGCCCTCCACAACGGCGGTGGCACCGCTGTTGCGCACGGCGAAGCGCTCACCGGCCACGCCGGAAATGAACGCCTTGCCGCTGGTAGCACCGTACAGGGCCACGTTGCCGGTGATAATGTTCTCCTCGGGCTTGAACGTGATGCCCTTGGGCGGGCGCACGACGATCTTGCCGCCAGACAGGCCCTTGCCCATGTAGTCGTTGCAGTCGCCCACAAGGTCCAGCGTCAGGCCGTTGGGGATGAAGGCACCAAAGCTCTGGCCGCCTGCACCCACACAGTGGGCGGTGTAAACATCATCCGGCAGGCTGTTGCCGTATTTGCGGGTGATCTCGCTGCCAAAGATGGCACCAAAGGCGCGGTCGGTGTTGGAGACATCCAGCGTCACGCTCTGGGCATTCTTGCTGCTGAGCTTGAACTTCTTCATCAGCACCTTCATATCGAGGGTGTTTTCCAGATGGAAGTCGTAGGTGTCCTCCTTCACGAAGTGAACATTGCTGTTCTCGATGGCAGGGTTGTGCAGGATGCAGTCGAGATCCATCTTGGAAGCGCGGCTGCCGGGTGCGGCAGGCTTGACCTTGAGCAGATCGGTGCGGCCCACCAGTTCATCGATGGTGCGCACGCCCAGCTTTGCCATGTACTCGCGCAGCTCCTCGGCCACAAAGGTGAGGTAGTTGATGATGTATTCCGGCTTGCCCTTGAAGTTCTTGCGCAGCTCCGGGTTCTGGGTGCAGATGCCCATGGGGCAGGTATCCAGATTGCACACACGCATCATCACGCAGCCCTCGGCCATCAGCAGGGTAGTGCCGAAGCCGAACTCCTCTGCGCCCAGCATACAGCTGATGGCAACATCGCGGCCGGAGAGCAGCTTGGAGTCGCTCTCGATGCGCACGCGGGTGCGCAGGCCGTTCAGGATCAGGGTCTGATGGGTCTCGGCGATGCCCAGCTCCCACGGCAGGCCAGCGTGCTTGATGGAAGTACGCGGTGCTGCACCGGTGCCGCCGTCGTAGCCGGACACCAGAATGACCTGTGCGCCGCCCTTGGCAACACCGGCCGCAATGGTGCCAACGCCGGCCTCACTGACCAGCTTGACATTGATGTTGGCGCTGCGGTTGGCGTTCTTCAGGTCGTAGATCAGCTCTGCAAGGTCCTCGATGGAGTAGATATCGTGGTGCGGCGGGGGAGAGATCAGGCCCACACCGGTGGTGCTGTGGCGGGTCTTTGCAATCCACGGATATACTTTGGCACCGGGCAGATTGCCGCCCTCACCGGGCTTTGCGCCCTGTGCCAGCTTGATCTGGATCTCTTCCGCAGAAACGAGGTATTTGCTCGTTACACCAAAGCGTGCGGAAGCCACCTGCTTGATCTTGGAATTGCTCTCGCTGTGGTAGCGCTCTTCGGGTTCGCCGCCCTCGCCGGTGTTGCTGCGGCCGCCCAGACGGTTCAGGGCGATGGCAATGGTCTCATGGGCTTCACTGCTCAGGGCACCGTAGCTCATGGCTGCGCCCTTGAACCGCTTGACGATGGAGCTTACCGGCTCCACTTCTTCCAGCGGGATGCCGCCGTCAGGAGCATAGTTGAAGTCCAGCAGGCTGCGCAGATGCACGCCGTCAGCACCCATATTGTCCACGGTGCTGGTGAACTGCTTGAAAGCCGAGTAGTCGTTCGTCCAGCAGGCTTTCTGGAACAGGTGGATGGTCTGGGGGTTGAACAGGTGTTCTTCCTTGCCGCTGCGGAACTTGTGTGCGCCGCTGTCGGCCAGCTCCATGTTGATGTCCAGACCCAGCGGGTCGAAGGCTGCGTTGTGCTGGGCTTCCACATCGGCCTGAATGTCCGAAAGGGTAATGCCGCCCACACGGCTCACGGTGCCGGTGAAGTATTTGTCGATGACATCCTTGGAGATGCCCACAGCCTCAAAGATCTGGCTGCTCTGGTAGCTCTGGATGGTGGAAATGCCCATCTTGGAGGCAATCTTCACAATGCCGCTGAGGATGGCGTTGTCGTAGTCCTCCACGGCTGCATAGTAATCTTTGTCCAGCAGGCCTTCGTCGATGAGCTGGCCGATGGTCTCATGTGCCAGATAGGGGTTGATGGCGCAGGCACCGTAGCCCAGCAGAGCGGCAAAGTGGTGCACCTCGCGCGGCTCTGCACTTTCCAGGATCAGGGCCAGTGCGGTGCTCTTCTTGGTGCGGATCAGGTACTGCGAAACCGCGGAAACTGCCAGCAGGCTGGGAATGGTTACGTGGTATTCATCCACATCGCGGTCAGAAAGGATGATGATGTTTGCACCATCCTTGTAGGCGCGGTCAACCTCCAGAAATACACGGTCGATGGCCTTTTCCAGACTGGTATTCTTATAGTAGTTGATGGACACCGTGGCTACCTTGAAGCCGGGCACGTTCATGTATTTGATCTTGAGCAGGTCGGTGCTGGTCAGGATGGGGTTGTGCACCTTGAGCACCTTGCAGTTCTCGGGTTTGTCCTCCAGAAGGTTGCCGTGTGCGCCAATATACACGCTGGTGGAAGTGACCACTTTTTCGCGGATGGCATCGATGGGCGGGTTGGTGACCTGCGCAAAGCGCTGCTTGAAGTAATTGAACAGCGGCGGATGCTGGTTGCTCAGCACAGCAAGCGGGGTGTCGGTGCCCATAGCGCCGGAAGGCTCTGCGCCTGCCCGTGCCATGGAGAGGATCATGGTGTTCACATCCTCATACTTGTAGCCGAACACCTTCTGCAGGCGGGTGAGCTGATCGCCGGTGTAGCTTTCCACCTTCACGTTGGGAATTTTCAGTCTGGCCAGCTCCACAAGGTTGCGGTCGATCCACTCGCCGTAAGGCTCACGGCTGGCGTAGAACTCCTTGAGCTTTTCGTCGTCCACCACTTCGCCCTTCACGGTGTCCACCAGCAGCATTTTGCCGGGGCGCAGACGATCCTTGACCAAAATATTATCCGGCTCGCATTCCAACACACCCACCTCGGAGGACAGGATCATGCGGCCGTCCTTGGTGATGTAATAGCGGCTGGGGCGCAGACCGTTGCGGTCCAGCACAGCGCCCATCACGTCGCCGTCCGAGAAGAGGATGGCAGCGGGGCCATCCCAAGGCTCCAGCATGGTGGCATAATACTGGTAGAAATCGCGCTTTTTCTGGCTGATGTTCTTGTTGTTCTCCCACGGCTCGGGAATGGTGATCATCACGGCCAGCGGCAGATCCATGCCGTTCATCACCATGAATTCCAGCGCGTTATCCAGCATGGCGGAGTCGGAGCCGGAAGTGTTGATGATGGGCAGGATCTTGTTCATGTCGTCCTGCATGATGGAGCTGGAGATACTCTCTTCACGGGCCAGCATGGCATCCGTGTTGCCCTTGATGGTGTTGATCTCACCGTTGTGCAGGATGAAGCGGTTGGGGTGTGCGCGCATCCAGCTGGGGTTGGTGTTGGTGGAGAAGCGGCTGTGCACCATGCCGATAGCGGATTCATAATCCTCGTCCTGCAGGTCGGTATAGAACAGGCGCAGGTCGTGCACAAGGAACATGCCCTTGTACACGATGGTGCGGCTGGACAGGCTGGGCACATAAGTGCCGTTGCTGGCCTGCTCGAACACGCGGCGCACAATGTACAGCTTGCGGTCAAAATCGATGCCCTTGCTCACCTTGGCGGGCTTTTTGATGAAGCACTGCCAGATAGCAGGCATACAGTCGCGGGCTTTCTGGCCCACGGCATCCGGGTTCACGGGAACCTTGCGCCATGCCAGAAATTCGAGGCCTTCCTTGCGGGTGACCACCTCGAACAGCTTCATGGCCTGCGCACGCAGGTGCTCGCTCTGGGGGAAGAAGAACATGCCCACACCGTACTCGCGCTCGTTGCCAAGGCTGATGTTCAGTTCTTCGGCCACCTTGGAGAAGAACTTGTGGCTGATCTGCAGCAAAATGCCCACACCGTCGCCGGTCTTGCCCTCGGCATCCTTGCCGGCACGGTGCTCCAGCCGTTCCACAATGGCCAGTGCATCGTCCACGGTCTGGTGGCTTTTGCGGCCCTTGATATCCACCACAGCGCCAATGCCGCAGGCATCGTGCTCAAACTGTGGATCGTACAGACCAAGGGTGTTTTTCTGCTCTGTAAAGTTTTCCATAGACTTTCCCATCCTTATCTAAAATCCTCACCGGTGCGGCACCCTCCGCATTTTGACAAAAAAGAAAAGCGCCCCGCAAGGGCAGACTTTACCCTTGCGGAACGCCTTTGTTCCGGTACTTATTATTATAGCGGCTCATGAAGAATCTTCAAGTGACAGCTGCACCAAATATAACAACAGCTTTACACCACTTCTTGTGCGAAACGCCGCGTATGGCGGTCAGTTGTAGCTATAGTGAGAACAGTGCAGGCTCAATGTCTGCCCAGAATGGCCTGCAGGTCATTTTCCGGCGTTGTTACGGCTTTTAAATCGTACTTTTGCTGCAGGGCAGCCACAACGACCGGCGAGAGGAACGGGGGCAGGGTAGGCCCCAGCCGGATGTTCCGGATGCCCAGCGCCAGCAGCGCGATGAGGATGCACACGGCCTTCTGCTCAAACCAGCACAGCACCAGCGAGAGGGGCAGGTCGTTGACGCCGCAGCCAAAGGCGTCGGCCAGCGCCAATGCGATGCGGATGGCGCTGTAGGCGTCGTTGCACTGGCCCACGTCTAGGATGCGGGGCAGGCCGGTGCCCGGCACGGTGCCAAGGGGCAGGTCGTTCAGGCGGAACTTGCCGCAGGCCAGGGTCAGCAGGATGGTGTCGGGCGGGGTAAGGCGGGCAAACTCGGTGTAGTAGCGGCGGCTGGGCCGGGTGCCGTCGCAGCCGCCCACCAGAAAGAAGTGCCGCAGCTTACCGTCCCGCACCGCCTGCACGATCTCGTCCGCGTGCTGCAGCACGGCGGTGCGGGCAAAACCGGTGGTCACCGTGGAGCCGCCGTTCAGGCCGGGCAGCAGGGTGTCCTGCGCGTAGCCGCCCAGCTCCAGCGCCTTTTCGATCACCGGGGAAAAGTCGCGCCCTTCGTCGATGTGGGGCACGCCGGGGTAAGCCACCACCGAGGTGGTGAACACCCGGTCGGCGTAGCTGGCGCGCAGGGGCATGATGCAGTTGGTGGTGAACAGGATGGGCGCGGGGATGTCCTCGAACTCCCGCTGCTGGTTCTGCCATGCGGTGCCAAAGTTGCCCTTGAGGTGGGGGTAGCGGCGCTTCAGCTCCGGGTAGCCGTGGGCGGGCAGCATCTCCGAGTGGGTGTAGACGTTGACGCCCCGGCCTGCGGTCTGTTCCAGCAGCTGCTGTGCGTCGTAGAGGTCGTGGCCGGAAATCACGATGAACGGCCCCTTTTCAATGGTCAGGGGCACCTGCACCGGTTCCGGATCGCCAAACGCGCCGGTGTTGGCCGCGTCCAGCAGCTCCATGCAGCGGTAGCTGGCTTCTCCTGTGGCCTGCACCAGCTGCCACAGGGCGTCGGTGGTCTGGCCGGGGTCGCCCACGGCCTGCAGGGCGGTACAGAAGAACCGGTCCAGCTCCGGGTCGATGCGGCCCAGCACCCGGGCGTGGTAGTTGTAGGCGGCCATGCCCCGCAGGCTGAACAGCACAAAGCATTTCAGGCTGCGCCGGTCGGCGTCCGGTTCCCGCCAGAGGGCCTGCATGTCGTAGCCCGGGCCGGTGCCGGGGCTGGCGTCGTGCACCCGGCGGGTCAGCGCGTCCACGGCGGCGGGGTCAAAGTTCACGTTGGTAATGGTGGTGAACAGCCCCTGCATCAGCAGCCGGGCCTGTTCCGGGGCCGGGCCGCGCCCCGCCGCGATGAGCTGCCCGGCAAACGCGATGAGCGCCCCGGTGAGCCGGTCCTGTGCGGCGGCTGTCTCGGCCGACTTGCCGCACACCCCCGCTGCGCCGGTGCAGGCGGTGCAGCCCGCCGCCTGCTCACACTGAAAACAAAACATCTGCTCGTCCATACAAAACTCCCTTTCTGCCATAAGATACTGCCAGTGTGGGCAGAGCGGGGCGGGGTTATACCAAAAAAGAGCCGCACCCCTGCGGGCGCGGCTCTTAGACGACGCGGTATGACTTAGTAGGTGATGCCCTGTGCCATCATGGCGGTAGCAACCTTCAGGAAGCCGGCGCAGTTTGCACCGACCATCAGGTTGCCCTCGGAACCGGCAGCCACAGATGCATCGTAGGAAGCATGGAAGATGCCCTCCATGATGCCCTTCAGCTTGGCATCGACCTCTTCAAAGGTCCAGCTCAGACGCTCAGAGTTCTGGCTCATCTCCAGACCGGAGGTGGCCACGCCGCCTGCGTTGGAAGCCTTTGCAGGTCCGTACAGGATGCCGTTGGACAGGTAGACCTCGATGGCCTCCGGGGTGCTGGGCATGTTGGCACCCTCGCACACGACAGTGCAGCCGCCCTTCACCAGAGCCTCAGCGGACTCCTTGTTGATCTCGTTCTGGGTTGCGCAGGGCAGGGCGATGTCGCAGGGGACAGTCCAGACCTTGGTGCAATCTGCAACATAGGTTACACCCTCGTGGGTCTCGGCGTACTCCTTGATGCGGCCGCGGCGCACTTCCTTCAGATCCTTGACGTAGGCCAGATCAATGCCGTTGGGATCGTAGACGTAGCCGTTGGAGTCGGACATGGTCACGACCTTAGCACCCAGCTGGGTGGCCTTCTCGCAGGCGTAGATCGCAACGTTGCCGGAACCGGAGATGACCACGGTCTTGCCCTGGAGGCTGTCGTTGCGCATGCACTTCAGAGCCTCAGCAGTGAAGTAGCACAGGCCGTAGCCGGTAGCCTCGGTGCGGGCCAGAGAGCCGCCGAAGGTCAGGCCCTTGCCGGTGAGCATGCCGCCCTGGAAGCTGTTGGTCAGGCGCTTGTACTGGCCGAACATATAGCCGACCTCACGGCCGCCGACACCGATATCACCGGCGGGGCAGTCCACGAACTGGCCGATGTGGCGGTACAGCTCGGTCATGAAGCTCTGGCAGAAGCGCATCACTTCCATGTCGCTCTTGCCGTGGGGATCGAAGTCAGAACCGCCCTTGCCGCCGCCCATGGGCAGGGTGGTCAGGCTGTTCTTGAAGGTCTGCTCAAAGCCGAGGAACTTCAGGATGCCCTGATTGACAGAGGGATGGAAGCGCAGGCCGCCCTTGTAGGGGCCGATGGCGCTGTTGAACTGCACACGGTAGCCGCGGTTCACCTGAACCTTGCCCTGATCGTCAACCCAGGGCACACGGAAGGTGATGATGCGCTCCGGCTCGACCAGACGCTCGATCAGAGCGGCCTTCTCGTACTCAGGGTGCTTCTCCACAACGGGCTGGATGCTCTCCAGAACCTCGCGCACAGCCTGCAGGAACTCGGGCTCGTTGGCATTGCGCTTTTCCAGACCTTCGTAAACGCGCTTCAGGTATTCATTTGTCAGCATAGTAGAATACTCCTTTTCCCAATTACTCTATAAAATTTGAAAAAGACGAAACCGCCCGGCCCGCCGCACAGCGGACGCGCTGCTAAAACGCTGTAGGACGATCCCGGATTTCCATTCTTACACACCGGCCTGCTTATGGCTGCAGACCGCTTTATTATTATAAAGCATTTCTGTGGGTTTGACAATAGAGAGAAAGCAGAAAATGCTTCAAAAAAACAGATGAAAAGTTGAGACCGCTTCACAAAACGAAAAATAAAAGAAAAAAACGGCACAGAACCTTGTTTTTTAAAGCGCTGACAGAACAAAAGAAATACGGAAAAGAACGTCTTTTCTCCATTTTGCTGCATTTCGCAGGCGCAGAAAGCCATATTTTCTGCAAACAAAAAGCCCTGCACCACGCAAACGGCACAGGGCAGAGAAACGATTTTTACTTCTTCAGCAGCTTTTCGCAGGCATCTGCGGCACCTTCCAGATATTCGCCGCCGTAGGTCTCGATCATACCGGCATCGGAAAGCGCAGCCAGCTGGGGATCGATGGGACACTTGGCCAGCACGGACAGGCCGTGCTTTGCAGCCACCTCATCCACATGGCTCTCGCCGAACACATTGATGTGCTTGCCGCAGTCGGGACAGACGATGTAGCTCATGTTCTCCACAATGCCCAGCATGGGCACCTTCATCATCTCAGCCATGTTCACGGCCTTGGCCACGATCATGCTCACCAGCTCCTGCGGGCTTGCCACCACAACAATGCCGTCCACCGGCAGGCTCTGGAACACGGTCAGGGGCACATCACCGGTTCCCGGGGGCATGTCCACGAACAGAAAGTCCACGTCCTTCCAGACCACATCGGTCCAGAACTGCTTGACAGCACCGGCGATCACCGGGCCGCGCCACACAACGGGGTCTTCCTCATTTTCCACCAGCAGGTTGATGCTCATGACATCGATGCCCATGCGGCTCTGGATGGGCCAGCAGCCCTTGTCGTCGGCCATGGCACGGCCATGGATGCCGAACAGCTTGGGAATGGACGGGCCGGTGATGTCGGCATCCAGAATGCCGCAGTGGTAGCCGCGGCGTGCCATGGCGCAGGCCAGCAGAGCGCTGGTCATGCTCTTGCCAACGCCGCCCTTGCCGGACACAACGCCAATGACTTTTTTGACGCTGCTGTTGGGGTTGGGGGCATCGTGCTTGGGCGCTGCATCGCGGGAAGAACATGCTGCTCCACAGCTGGAGCAGTCATGGGTACATTCTTCGCTCATTCTCTTTTTGCGCACGGCTGGCTCAGAGGCATTGGCCGTGTGCTTCCTCCTTGATCAGAATACGGCTGCAAAGGCCGCCCCTTTACTATACCATAAAAGCGCTCAGGAAACAACCCGCCGCGCCACTCTGCTTTTGCATATCCTGTTTCGCCGCTTCATATGCTGGAACCGGAACATTCCGGCAGGAGGTGCGCCATGCGGCAGAGCTATTTGAAAAATGCGGCGCTGCTCACCGGTTCAGACGTGGTGCTGCGGCTGGCCGGTATGGGCCTGCGCATCTGGCTGGCAAACGAGCTGGGCGGCGAGGGGATGGGCCTTTACCAGCTGGTGCTGGCGGTGTATTCGCTGTTCGTCACGCTGGCAACGGCGGGCGTTTCGGTGGCGGCTACCCGGCTCATGGCCGAGGAACTCAGCGGCCCGGCTTCCGCCCGTGGTGCAGCCCGCGGCATGCTGCGCCGTCTGCTGGCGGCAGGACTTGTGCTGGGGCTGTTTGCCGCTGCACTGCAGCTGGCGACAGCAGATCTTGCGGCCCGGTTGTGGCTTGGCGATGTCCGCGCCGTCGGTGCTTTGCGCGTTTCAGCGCTGGGAATGCCATGGATGGCGGTCTCGGCGGTGCTGCGCGGTTTTTTCATCGCCCGACGGCATGTAGCTCCCAATGTGTTCAGCCAGCTTACGGAGCAGACGGTGCGCATCGCGCTGGTGGCACTGGCGCTTACCCGCACCGAGGGCCTTGCGGTGGGCGTGCGCTGTATGCTGGTGCTGGGAGCTACCGCCGTCAGCGAAGCGGTGTCGGCGCTGTGTATGCTGGCTTTTTACCGGCGGGATGCCCGCAGTGCCTTTGCGGGGCAAAAAGCCGTCCGCCCGGCAGACCCTGCCCGCCGTCTGTGGGAGATCCTGTGGCCGGTGGAGGGCGGGCGGGTGCTGGCAAGCGCCCTGCACACGGCGGAGAATATGCTGGTGCCCGCCTGCCTTGCGGTCTATCTGATCAACGCGGGCGGGCGCACCGCTGCGCTGGAGCAGTACGGAGAACTGAAAGGCATGGCTCTGCCGCTGCTTACGTTCCCATTTGGCCTGCTGGGCAGTCTTTCGGTGCTGCTGATGCCGGAGATCACGCAGGCTCACATTCTGGGCCAAACCAAACGGCTCAACGCACTTTTGGACCGGATGCTGCGGCTCACCGGCTATTTTTCCGCGCTGGCAGGGGTGCTGTTCTGGGTGTGGGGACGGCCGCTGGCACAGCTTTTGTACCAAAGTGCGGATGCCGGGTTTTATCTGGAAACGCTGGCTCCTGCCATGCCGCTGATGTATCTGGAAAGCATGGTGGACGGTGCCATGAAAGGGGTAGGAGAGCAGAAGGCGGCCTTCCGCTACAGCGTGTGGGATTCCATCCTGCGCATTGGCGGGGTGGTGGCGCTGCTGCCGCGCTTTGGCATGAAGGGCTTTTTGGCAGTGATCCTGCTTTCCAGCCTGTACACCTGTGCGGCCAACACCGGGCATCTGCTGTTTTCCAGCGGCACGCAGCATGCATTCCGCCGCTGGCTGGGTGCACCGGCACTGGCAGCTGTGCTGGCTGCGGCGGCTGGTATGGCGTTGCGGAAGCTGCTTGCGGATGGGTTTGCGGCTCGGCTGCCTTTGCAGCTGGCCGCGTTGGGCATAGGCGGCTGCGCTACCACAGGAGTGTTCCTGCTGGCGGCATGGCCGCTGGGCCTTGGAGAGGAAGCAGCCGCGCTCTGGACTGCGCACCGGCCCGGCAGACCGAAAAAATAGAGGGAGTTTGGCAGCGGATTCAAATTTTCTGGACATTCTGCAGTGTTCTGAGTATAATATAAAGATAGGGCTGTCCGGTGTACCGGATACTCTGTGAAACCGGAAGCTTTTCCGGCCAAAACTGCGGCTTTTGTGCCGTATGTAAAAGAGGACTTTTTTGTGAAAGATAAAAAGAACACACCGCAGGTGCTTGCGCGCCGGGCGCTGCTTGTGCTGCTGGATGCAGCCATTGTTGCATTCAGCTTTTATTTTGCGCTTCTGCTGCGGGCAGACGGAGCAGTGGAAGCTGCCTGGTGGCCGCATAACCGTGAGCTTCTATACGAAAATCTGCCATGGATCGTGGCGGTGTACATTGCCAGCTTTCTGTTCAGCGGGCTGTACTCCGTACTGTGGAAGTATGCCGGTGAACGCGACCTGATGCGTCTGGCGGGAACGGTGGCTGTGCCTACCGTTGTCGTCTACTGTGTCAACCGTCTGTGCATCCACGGCGTGCTGTTCAACTCCGCCAACTGTATGGCGGCGGTGCTCATCTTCCTGCTGGTGGGCGGCAGCCGTCTGGCATGGCGGCTGTTTTTGAACCATCCGCTGGGCGAAAAGCTACGCGGCGCTGCCAGCAAGGACCCCAACCGCCCGGTGATGATCGTAGGTGCAGGCGAAGCCGGTGCATGGGCCATCAACGTGTGCAAATCCAATAAGGAATATGGTCACGCGGTGGTGGCGGTGGACGATGATCCCACAAAACTCAACCAGACCATCCACGGGGTGCCGGTGAAGGGCACGCTGGAGGATATCCCGGACTTGTGCAAGCGCTACGGCATCCACAGCATCATCATCGCCATTCCTACCCTGAAGGGCAGCAAGCTGAACCATGTCATCGATCTGTGCGTCAGCACCCATTGTGCGGTGCAGCTGCTCAGTGACCCGCAGCTGGTGGGCAGCGGTACACCGCAGCAGGGAGCCTTCCGCGAGTTGAACCCGGCGGACTTCCTTTCCCGCGATGAGGTGACGCTGGATACCGATCAGATCTCCGGCTACCTCACCGGCAAGACCGTTCTGGTCACGGGCGGCGGCGGCTCCATCGGCAGCGAACTGTGCCGTCAGGTGATGCGCTTCAAGCCCGGCAAGCTGCTTATTTTTGACATCTACGAGAACTGCGCCTATGAGCTTTTGATGGAGCTGCAGCAGAAGTACGGCCGGGATATCCCGGTAACGGTGCTCATTGGCTCCATCCGCGATAAAAAGCGTCTGGATGAGGTTTTTGAAACATATCATCCCACTGTGGTGTTCCATGCGGCAGCACACAAGCATGTGCCGCTGATGGAGGTCAGCCCTGCAGAAGCGGTCAAGAACAATGTTCTGGGCACCAAAAATCTGCTGGTGAGCGCCAGTGAACACGACGTGGAGCGGTTCGTGCAGCTTTCCACCGATAAGGCTGTGAACCCCACCAGTGTGATGGGCTGTACCAAGCGCATCTGCGAAATGCTCATCCAGACCTTTGCGGGCAACACGGATATGAAGTGTGTGGCTGTGCGTTTTGGCAATGTGCTGGGCAGCCACGGCAGCGTCATTCCGCTGTTTGAGGCCCAGATCAAAAAAGGCGGGCCTGTCACCCTGACAGACCCCAACATTGAGCGCTACTTTATGACCATTCCGGAAGCGGCCCAGCTGGTGCTGCAGGCCGGTGCGCTGGCTGAAAGCGGCAATATCTATGTGCTGGACATGGGCGAGCCGGTCAAGATCATGGATCTTGCCAAGCAGCTCATCCGCTTTTACGGCTATGAGCCGGGCGTGAATATGGAGATCAAGATCGTGGGTCTGCGTCCGGGCGAGAAGCTCTACGAAGAGCTGATGATGGACGAGGAACAGGATAAGATGCGCCGCACCCAGCACAATAAAATTTTTGTGGCTTCGCCGCGCAGCATCGATCTGGCCGAGTTCTACGGGCAGCTGCAGGAGCTTGCCGCTGCGGCAGAGCACAACGACGAGGGTGTGGTGCAGCAGCTGGCAAAGATGATTCCGACCTTCACCCCCACCCGCCAGAATCTGAAGCTGTAAACTCCCCCAGTCTGCTGCGCAGACAGCCCCCTCAAAGAGGGAGCTTGTCCGTGCGGCAAAGCCTCCCTCTTTGAGAAAGACTTCCCCCGGCCGGGACAGATTCTCCCTGCGCCGGGGAAAAATGTCACCACAGGTAACAAAGAGAAAAACAGATGTCGCGCTAGCGACAAAAAGGGGAATGGGTGGCATCGCATCAGCGATGACGAAAGGAGTTTCTACTGATGTCACTGCGGCGATCGGCCGCGTGCATATAAAATGAGAGGGATGTTACTATGGAAAAGAAACCGTTTCTGACCGAGGCGATGGCACAGGAGATCATTCAGGATGTGCCCACGCCGTTCCATGTCTACGATGAGAAGGGCATCCGTGAAAATGCCCGCCGCATCAACAAGGCATTCAGCTGGAACAAAGGCTTCAAGGAGTATTTTGCCGTCAAGGCTCTGCCAAACCCTGTCATCCTGCAGATCCTCAAGGAGGAGGGCTGCGGCGTGGACTGCTCGTCCCTGACTGAGCTGATGCTCAGCGAGGTGTGCGGTTTCTCCGGCAGCGAAATCATGTTCTCCTCCAACCAGACTCCCGTGGAGGATATGAAGAAGGCCTACGAGCTGGGTGCCTATATCAATCTGGACGATGCCACCATGGTGGAATTTCTGGAGCGTGTCGCCGGTGTGCCGGAGAACATCTTCTGCCGCTATAACCCGGGCGGCACCTTCAGTCTGGGCGAGAGCGAAGAGGGCTTTCAGGTCATGGACAAGCCCGGCGATGCCAAGTACGGCATGACCGAGGAGCAGATGATCGAAAGCTACAAGAAGCTGGCCGCCAAGGGTGCCAAGAACTTCGGCATCCACGCTTTCCTTGCGTCCAATACCATTTCCGATGAGTATTACCCGGAGCTGGCAGGTATCCTGTTCCAGCTGGCTGTCCGGGTGCAGAAGGCCACCGGTGTGCACATCGGTTATATCAACCTGTCCGGCGGTGTGGGCATCCCGTACCGCCCGGAGCAGACCGAGAACGATATCATGGCCATCGGCGAGGGTGTGCGCAAGAAGTTTGAGGAAATTCTGGTGCCCGCAGGCATGGGCGATGTGGCCATCTTTACTGAGATGGGCCGCTTTACCACCGGCCCCTACGGCGCACTGGTGGCAACTGCCATCCATGAAAAGCACATCTATAAGGAATACATCGGTCTGGATGCCTGCGCAGCCAACCTGATGCGCCCGGCCATGTACGGCGCTTACCACCACATCACTGTGCTGGGTAAGGAAAATGAGCCTTGCAACCATATGTACGATGTGGTGGGCGGTCTGTGCGAGAACAACGACAAGTTTGCCATTGACCGGATGCTGCCCAAGATCGACATTGGCGATATCATTTATATCCACGACACCGGTGCACACGGCTCTGCCATGGGCTACAACTACAACGGCAAGCTGCGCAGCGCCGAAGTGCTGCTGTGCGAGGATGGCACCCACCGTTTGATCCGCCGTGCCGAGACTCCGCGCGATTACTTTGCAACGCTGGATTTCCTGCCCCTGATGAAGCCGCTGTTTGAAGATTAAGAGGTATCATAAATGTTTTTTGGCTTTCAGCTCACCCTTGGCCTGATGATGGTATTCTACGGCTATTCGGTCATGAAAAATCCCCGTGTCTGGGGAGATCAGGGCCGCCGTGCCGTCAAGGCGGAGCACTTTGAGGAATACTGCCGCCAGAACGGCCTGTTCTTTTTGAAGGCAGGCTGCGTGGTGGCGGTGATCGGTGCACTGGATGCACTCATCACGCTGGATGCCCTGCTGTACGCTCTGCTGTATCTCTTCGGTCTGGCCTTCGCGTTCTATCCGCTGGTCAAATGGTGCCGCGAAAATGAGGGCTTCAGCTGGCCATGGCCCCATGTCCAGAGCGAGAAAAAGCGCATCAAAGAGCTGCGCCGTGAACAGGAATCGCAGGAAAAGGCGGAGCAGAACTCCGACAAAAAGTAAAGAATAAAGAGAAAAACGGCTGCTGTACGGTAAAGTACAGCGGCCGCTTTTTTGTTTCCGCTTTATGCAGGGTGGTTTTCCTCGCTGTTCTTGCTCTTATCCAGCGCATCGAACTGCTTTATGATCTGCGGGTCCTTCAGCTTGACGACCTTGCCGGAGAGATAATGCAGGGTGTTTTCCTCGGGAATATCAAGGAAAGTGACCCGCACAGCGCACAGGGCCTGTGTTTTGGTGCCGGTGCGCTCGTTCATCTTGCGGTTGCCGTACTTGATGTCGCCCAGAACCGGACGGCCCAGATAGGCCAGATGTGCACGGATCTGGTGGGTGCGGCCGGTGACAAGGCCGATCTTGCACAGGGCGAACGGCCCGGCGGTGCGCAGCACGTCCACGTCCGTAATGATCTGCTTGCGGCGCTCGTCCTGCGACTGGTGTGCATGGATGCTTACCTTGTTGTTCTTCTCGTCGTGCTCCCACCATGCGGTGAACCGCCCGGACTGCGGGATACCCACCGTGATGGTGTAGTACTCCTTTTTGAGTAGGTCAGTGCGGATGATCTCGTTCATGTCCCGCAGGGCGGTGTAGCTCTTGGCGGCGATCACAAGGCCCTCGGTGCCGCGGTCCAGCCGGTTGCAAATGCCGGGCTTGAACCGGTTCTCGCCGTGGGGGTCGTACTCGCCTTTTTCGGCCAGATACTGGGTAAAAGCATCCACAAGGTTCGCATCGCCGGTGCGGTCACTGTGGCACAAAAGGTGGGTGGGTTTGTACAGCACAGCAATGTTTTCGTCCTCATAAATGATATTGACCTTGGGCTGATTCTGCTTTTTTTTCGGCGCGGCCTTCTGCACGGTTTTTGCGCCTTCCGGCGGGAAAAACTCGTCGTTGATGTACAGCTCGATCAGGTCGCCTGCCTGAATGCGGTACTCCGGCACGGCCTTTTTTCCGTTTACCTTCACGCGCTTATTGCGGAAGCTCTTGTACAAAAGGCTGGTGGGAAAATCGCGGGTCACGCTCTGCACAAAGCGGGAAAGACGAACGCCGTCGTCGTTGGCGGTTGCGGTATATTGTTTCATAAATGTTCCTCAATTTTCAAGAGATACCTTTATAGTAATACAGCCTTGGCTGCAAGTCAACGCGGAAACGCCCCGGATCAAAACTATTTTACCGCAAAGCCTTGAGTTCCGGGCGCAAAATGGGTACTATTATAAGGAATGAATCCGAAGGAGAGTACCGCAATGGCAGAACACAAACGGCATCAGGGACACCGCCAGCGGATGCGCGAACGGGTGCAGAACTACGGTCTGGACAGTCTGGCCGAGCACGAAGCGCTGGAATATGTACTGTACCTCACCAACGCCCAGAAGGACACCAACGGCATCGCTCATGACCTGATCGACCGCTTTGGCGATTTTGCCGCTGTGCTGGAAGCCAGCGAGGAAGAGCTGTGCACTGTGGAGGGCGTAGGCCCGGCCACAGCCCGGATGCTGCATCTGCTGCCGGAGATCAGCCGCTACTATGGCCGCAGCCGTACCAGCACCACCCGCTGCATCAGAACTACGGAGCAGATGGGCAGCTATCTGATGGCGAAGTTTGCGTGGTCGGATTACGAGCGTGCAATGCTGGTCAGTCTGGACAGCCGTAAGCGGGTGCGCGCGGCGGTCTGGCTGCGGGAAGGCACCACCGACCGGGTAAGTCTGGACATCAAGGATGTGGTGTCTGCGGCCATCAAGGGCGGCACCGACACGGTGGTGCTCAGCCACAACCACCCCAACGGTGCGGCCTTGCCCTCCATGGAGGATCTGGAGGCCACTGGCAATATTGCCCGGGCATTGGGCCTTGTGAACATCCATCTGCTGGATCACTTCATCCTGACCGATACGGAGTATTTCTCCATGCGGGACGCAAACCGCCTGCCGATCTATGACTTTAAAACAGGTACGCTTTTCTGGCCTTGATCCGTGAAACAACAAAAAAGTGTTTACATTATAAAACTGGTGTGCTATAATCAAACCGTAAAATACAACTGATTGTGGTTCTTTGCGCGAGGGCCGGAGAGGAGAGGGAAGATGGCAGACGAAAAATTTGAACTGGTATCCTCTTACCAGCCCACCGGCGACCAGCCGCAGGCCATTGAAACACTGGTGAAAGGCGTGGAGCGGGGCGACCGCTGCCAGACCCTGCTGGGTGTTACCGGCAGCGGAAAGACCTTTACCATGGCAAATGTTATTGCAAAATGCAACCGGCCCACGCTGGTTCTGGCCCACAACAAAACGCTGGCGGCCCAGCTGTGCACCGAGTTCCGGTCGTTTTTCCCCAACAACGCAGTTGAGTATTTCGTCTCCTACTACGATTACTACCAGCCGGAAGCCTATATCCCCAGCACGGACACCTATATTGAAAAGGACAGCGCCATCAACGACGAGATCGACCGCCTGCGCCATTCGGCCACGGCGGCGCTTTCGGAGCGGCGGGATGTGATCATTGTAGCATCGGTTTCCTGCATCTACTCGCTGGGCGACCCCATCGACTACCGCAGCATGGTCATCAGCCTGCGCCCCGGCATGCAGATGGAGCGCGATGCGCTGTGCCAGAAGCTGGTCACTCTGCAATATGAACGCAATGATGTGAATTTTGTGCGCAACAAGTTCCGTGTGCACGGCGATATCGTGGACATCTACCTTGCCTATATGAGCGAGCTTGCCATCCGGGTGGAATTTTTTGGGGACGAGATCGACCGCATCACGGAGTTCAACCCTCTCACCGGGGCCAAACAGAACGTGGTCAAGCACGTGGCCATCTTCCCGGCCAGCCACTATATCGTCAGCGCCGAGAAGAAGGCCGCAGCACTGGAAAAGATCCGCGCCGAGTGCGACGCACAGGTGAAGCAGTTCACCGCCGAGGGCAAGCTGATCGAGGCGCAGCGCATTGCCCAGCGCACCAATTACGATATTGAGATGCTCAACGAGGTGGGCATGTGCAAGGGCATCGAGAACTATTCGGCGGTGCTTTCGGGCCGTGCGCCGGGCAGTATGCCCACCACTCTGCTGGATTATTTCCCGGATGATTTTCTGCTGTTTGTGGACGAGAGCCATGTTACCCTGCCGCAGGTGCGCGCCATGTACGGCGGCGACTATGCCCGCAAAAAAACGCTGGTGGAGTACGGCTTCCGCCTGCCGTCCGCTTTCGATAACCGCCCGCTCAAGTTCGAGGAAGTGGAGTCCAAGCTGAACCAGATGATCTTCGTTTCGGCTACGCCCGGCGACTACGAGCGGCAGAACAGCACGCAGGTGGCGCAGCAGGTCATCCGGCCCACCGGCCTTTTGGACCCGCTCATTTCGGTGCGCCCGGTGGAAGGGCAGGTGGTAGATCTGTTGGGCGAGATCAATACCCGTATCCAGCGGCACGAGCGCGTTCTCGTGACCACGCTGACCAAGAAAATGGCCGAAGACCTGACCGACTACCTTACCGAACAGGGCATCAAAGTCAAGTATATGCACCACGAGGTGGACACCTTTGAGCGCATGGAGATCATCAAGGACCTGCGCCTTGGCTCCATTGATGTTGTGGTGGGCATCAACCTGCTGCGCGAGGGTCTTGACCTGCCCGAGGTGAGCCTTGTGGCCATTCTGGATGCCGACAAGGAGGGCTTTCTGCGCAGCGAGACCAGCCTGATCCAGACCATTGGCCGCGCGGCCCGCAATGCCGAGGGCCTTGTCATCATGTACGCGGATGTCGTCACCGACAGCATGGACCGCGCCATCACCGAGACCGAGCGCCGCCGCGCCATCCAGATGGCCTACAATAAAGAACATGGCATCGTGCCAAAAACCATCGTCAAGGCCATTGCAGACAGCATCGAGATCAGCGATAAAGCGGAGAACGCTAAGCTGAACACCCGCCGCATGGGCAGGATGGAGCGGGAGGCCGCCATCGAGCGCCTGACCCGTGAGATGAAGGAAGCGGCGAAGCTGCTGGAGTTTGAGCACGCGGCCTTCCTGCGTGACCAAATCGACCGACTGCGCCGGGGCGAGAACCCGACGGTGGACTCTGCGGCAGAAACGGAGCGCAAACAGAATCATTCACAGACACAACGAAAAGGGAGAAAATACCTTGGCAAACGATAAAATCGTCATCAAAGGTGCCCGCGAGCACAACCTGAAAAATGTTAACCTGACCCTCCCGAGGGAAAAGCTGATCGTCATGACCGGCCTTTCCGGTTCGGGCAAGTCGAGCCTTGCGTTCGACACCATCTATGCCGACGGCCAGCGCCGCTATGTGGAAAGCCTTTCCAGCTACGCACGCATGTTTTTGGGCCGCATGGACAAGCCCGATGTGGACGAAATTACCGGCCTATCACCGGCAATTTCCATCGACCAGAAAACCACCAGCCACAACCCGCGTTCCACCGTGGGAACCGTGACGGAGATCTACGATTATCTGCGACTTCTGTACGCCCGCGTGGGCGTGCCCCACTGCCCGGTGTGCGGGCGGGTGATCAGCCAGCAGACCGTGGACGAAATGGTGGACGCGGTGCTCAAACTGGACGAAGGTACGAAGTTTCAGGTGCTGGCTCCTGTGGTGCGCCAGCGCAAAGGCACCCAGCAGAAAGAGCTGGATGCTGCCCGCCGCGGTGGCTATGCTCGTGTGAAGATCGACGGCAACCTGTATGATCTTGACGAAGAGATCAAGCTGGAAAAGAACATCAAGCATACGGTGGAGATCGTGGTGGACCGCCTTGCCATGCGCAAGGGCATCCGGGGCCGTCTGGCAGATTCGCTGGAAACCGCGCTGGCGCTTACCGGCGGCATCGCCGAAGTGGACGTGATCGGCGGCGATTGTATGACCTTCAGCCAGAACTTTGCCTGCCCGGAGCATGGCATTTCCATCAGCGACCTGTCGCCGCGGCTCTTCTCCTTCAATAACCCGCTGGGAGCCTGCGAAAAGTGTACCGGCCTTGGCACTTTTATGCGGGTGGACGAGGAACGCATCCTGCCCAACCGGAACCTTTCCATCCGTGAGGGTGCCATCAAGGCCAGCGGCTGGTACTATGCCGAGGGGTCTGTATCCGAAATGTATTACCTTGGCCTTGGCAAAAAGTACGGTTTTACGCTGGATACGCCCATCAAAGAGATGAGCACCGAAGCTGTCAATGCGTTGCTGTACGGAACCAATGGCGAAAAAATTGAGATGCACCGCACGAATGAGTTCGGCAGCGGTGTGTACTATAATACCTTTGAGGGCATCGTGGAGAACCTTGAGCGCCGCTTCCGCGAGACCAACAGCGAGTGGATGAAGGAAGAAATCGGCAGCTTCATGTCCGGCGTGGAGTGCCCGGACTGCCACGGCAAGCGCCTGAAACCCGTGGTGCTGGCTGTGACCATCGGGGATAAGAACATCAGCGATTTCTGCGAGATGTCCATCCGGGACGAGCTGAAATTCATTGCCGAGAACGAACCGAACCTGACCGAAAAACAGAAGCAGATTGGCGGGCAGATCATGAAGGAAATCCGGAATCGCCTGCAGTTTTTGCAGAGCGTGGGTCTGGATTATCTCACGCTGGCCCGCTCAGCAGGCACTCTTTCCGGCGGCGAGAGCCAGCGCATCCGCCTGACCACTCAAATCGGCAGTGCGCTTTCCGGCGTGCTCTATGTGCTGGACGAGCCGTCCATCGGCTTGCATCAGCGCGATAACGACAAGCTTATTGCCACCCTGAAAAATCTCCGCGACCTCGGCAACACAGTCATTGTGGTGGAGCATGATGAAGATACCATGCGCAGCGCGGATTATATCGTGGATGTAGGCCCGGGCGCAGGCGTGCATGGCGGTGAGATCGTAGCCGCTGGCAGCGTGAAGGACATCTGCAAGGCAAAGCGCAGTATCACCGGCGATTATCTCTCCGGCCGCAAACGCATTGCCGTACCGCAGACCCGCCGCACCGGCAACGGCAATTACCTTACTGTACGGGGTGCACGGGAAAATAACCTGCGCAATATCGACGTGAAATTCCCGCTGGGAGAGTTTATTTGCGTTACCGGCATTTCCGGCTCCGGCAAGTCCAGCCTCATCAACGAAATTCTGTATAAGACGCTTGCCTGCGAGCTGAACGGTGCGCGTTCCCGCGCAGGCAAATGCGATGGGGTAGAAGGGCTGGAATTTGTGGATAAGGTCATCGGTATCGACCAGCAGCCCATTGGCCGTACGCCGCGCTCCAATCCGGCCACTTATACCGGTGTGTTCAATGATATCCGCACGGTATTCTCCCAGACACAGGATGCCAAAATGCGCGGTTACGGCCCGGGGCGTTTCAGTTTTAATGTCAAGGGCGGCCGCTGCGAAGCCTGTGAGGGCAACGGTATTCTGCAGATCGAGATGCACTTCCTGCCGGATGTGTACGTGCCCTGCGAGGTATGCAAGGGGGCGCGTTACAACCGCGAAACGCTGGAAGTGAAGTATAAGGAAAAGACCATCTCCGATGTGCTGAACATGACCGTGGAGGAAGCAGTGGTATTCTTTTCCAACCAGCCCAAGATCGCCCGCAAGCTGCAGACCCTGCTGGACGTGGGTCTTGGTTATGTAACACTCGGCCAGAGCGCCACCACCCTTTCCGGCGGCGAAGCCCAGCGCGTGAAGCTGGCAAACGAGCTGGCCCGCCGTAGCACTGGCAAGACCGTGTATATTCTGGACGAGCCTACTACCGGCCTGCATATTGCAGATGTGCACCGCCTGATCGAGGTGCTGCAGAAGCTGGTAGATGCGGGCAACACGGTTATTGTCATCGAGCACAATCTGGATCTTATCAAGTGCGCCGACCATATCATTGACCTTGGCCCTGAAGGCGGCAGCGCAGGCGGCGAGATCGTGGCCGAAGGCACGCCCGAACAGGTGGCAGAGGTGCCAGGCAGCTTTACCGGTCAATATCTGAAACCGCTTTTGGAAAAAGACAAGCTCCTGCAAGAAAGAAAGCAAAATAAATAAAGCGCGTACTTTCGCAAAAATCAGACTTTTTACGAAAAAAGCAAAGAAAATTGTAAAAATCTGTTGACAAAACTGCTGTATCTGAGTATAATATCTCATGTCGCCACGCTTCGGTAGGGAAGCGGCGGTCGATATCCGGGTGTAGCGCAGTTTTGGTAGCGCGCTTGAATGGGGTTCAAGAGGCCGTGAGTTCGATTCTCGCCACTCGGACCAGACGCATCCCAGACGAACTTTCTTTTTGTAAGTTTGTCTGGGATGTTTTTTTGTTTTTGTTAACGGTTTCGTCCGAAACATTAAAATTGATAACCAGTTCACGGCCGCTAACTACCATACTTGTTACGAAAGTGTTAACAAGACGGCGACCATACTCCGGTGTGCGCTCGGACGGCTCCATCAAGAACTGTTCCAGCAGGAAAAGGTACTGCTCTTTTGTGAACACAACAGGCTTCTCCTTTTCCAGAGAAGAAAGCTGGAAGCTCAAGGTCTGCTCCTGTTCGGTCAGATCATCCAGACGGGCGCACAGCTGCGCATTAGCGGTGCCGTTTTCAATGGCGTCCAAAATGTTTTTACTGCGGCGGCGGACATCGGAAAGGCTCTGTTCGATGGCTACACGTTCGGCGTTGGGCTTTTCAACGTCGGCCTTTTGCACCTCGACCATGGCTTCGGCCAGTGCTTCCATAGATTCCGGCTGCAAGAGGTGATCCACGATGGACTGCATGACCTTTCCTTCCAGATCGTCCTTCGGGATGTTCCGCAGGTGGCAGTCCTTATTGGGGCAGGTGTAGTAGCGGTAGACTTCGCCGGTGGCACTGTGGCCGCTCATACCGCGCATGAGGGAACCACAGGAGCAGTAGAGCTTGCCGGACAGGATGTAGTCCGCTTTTGGTTCATTCTTTGCCTTGAGCTGACGGTTCAGTTTCAACATGGTTTGTGCCCTCTCCCAAAGTTCATCGTCGATAATGGCCGGAATGGCTCCTTCAATGCGCACGTCATACGATTTGCTGATGTACACGCCGCGATAGGCTTCGTTCTGGATGATCCGGGGAATGCTGCTCTTGTTGAAGGGGTTGCCCTGACTGGTGCGCAGTCCTTTGGCGTTGAGCTGTTCAACAATAGACATGGCGGATTCCCCGGCGGCGTAATGCTCAAAGATAAAGCGCACAGTGGGTGCGGTCTTTTCATCAATGACGAACCGTTTGTGCTCGTCCGTTTTCAGGCCAAGGGCGCGGCAACGGCTGATGGCCTGCCCTTTGAGAGCACTTTCCCTCATGCCGCGGCGCATCTTCTCAGCCAGCTCGGCGGAGTAATATTCGGCCAGCGCTTCCATCACGCCCTCAATGATGATACCTTCCGCACCGGAAATGTTGGATTCAGCAGCATAGACGATCTCAACACCGTTGTCACGCAGACGCTTCTTGTACACGGCAGAATCATAGCGGTTCCGGGCGAAGCGGTCTGTTTTCCAGCAGATCACCATATCGAATGCACCCTTGTCGCTGTCAGCAATCATTTGTTGGAATGCCGCACGATCATCGGTCTTGCCGCTGATGTGACGATCCACATATTCTTTCTGGATGGTCATATTGTGCAGGCGGGCGTAGGCCTCGCAGTCCCGGCGCTGGCCCTCAATGGATTGCTCAGTCTGCCCGCTGCCGCCGCTGTATCTGTAATAGGCGACCAGCCGAACCTCGCCGCCCTTGTTGAATTTTCTTTTTGCCATACCTTGAGCGTCCTTTCGAGTAATCGTCTCATTTAACCCGCAGATTAGACGAAAACGCAACGTGTGAGACGAAAAATCATAAATCGCTGCTGAATTATATAAATACAGTTTCATCTATAGCCCGTCAGGCTTCGGCCCGGCGGGCTTTTTCTTTTTGCAAATTTTACGAAAATGAAGAATAAAAGATAATCAACGTAAAATTGTGGAGTAAAAAGGCGAATTGACTTTGGAAAAGATGGCGGCTCCGCGTGCTACACTGGATATGTAAGCAACAGAGTGTAGCACGCGGAGGTTCCCCTGTATTGACAGGGGAACCTCATGGATTCTATCAAGCCTCACCATTGAGATCAAGAAGTTTGCAAACTGCGCTCTGAATGGCAGGTGTCGCGCTTCGATATTGCTCCAATAGGTTACGCTCAAACTCCGAGAGAAGGGGATAACGAACACCACGGCTGCTTCCAAGAAGATAGTCGATGCTGCAATTGAAGTATTCACCGAGCTTTAAGAGCGTTTCATAGTCCGGTTCACGCTTGCCGGATTCATAGTTGCCGTATGCTTGACGAGAAATACCGAGATAGTCAGCGACTTCCTGCTGGGTAGCGTGAGATTCTTTACGGATGATAGTCAGATTTTCCATTGAGCATCCCCCTTTTACTTTATTATAGCAACTGATTGTTGCTTTTTCAACAGAGGAAACAAAATGTTGCAAAGAAACTGTGCAATACGCTGAAAATGCAACGTATTGTTGACATTTGAAAGGAGCAAAGCTATTATGATAGCAACGACACGTTGCAAGGGAGGGAGAGAACAGGTGAGAGAATACCTTGTTGAAGCCCGCGAAAAGGCCGGTCTTACGCAACAGGATGTTGCAAACCGCATTGGAATCTCGCGGCAGTATTATCAGATGGTCGAAACCGGAGAGCGTCAGAAGCGGATGGACTTGTCCCTTGCGGGCGGTCTGTCGGTGGTTCTGAATATTCCGATTGCTGAGATTGTGCAGAGGGAAAGCGCCGCACAGGAATCCGAAAGGCAGGAGGGCGGAGCACATGACGCTGAAACCTGAACACATTGTAGAAGCGCTGAACAAAAAGACGTTTGATGAAATCGACCCGGACGAAGTTCTGAAACATTACGGCTACAAGCCGGAAGAAGTTCGTTGCAACGGCGTCGGGATCGGTGTATGGCGCAAGGAAGAAGCGTTTCAGAAGTTGGGGGACATCGGGGCATTCATGAGGTTTGTTGACCATAAAGCAAAAGCCCGGATCGAGTTCAACTACGACCCGGACTTTCCGGCGGCGTTGCTTATTACACACGCCGCCACAAAGACGTAAGATCAGTTTCCCAGAAGCGTGCATTTGCATCCTTGAGGAAAACAAGGAGAAGATTCAAAGTTCTCTGGCGATGTCCAGCAAACCTCTGCGGATTCAAGGCCGGATGTTCCAACCTTTTCAAAGACTTCCCATGCGTACTGTTCCATTTTCTTACAAGCTGCTATACGTTCAGATATGGGTAGTGCGCGAAGATCGACAAAGTAGTATTTCATAAATTCACCCCCTCCCCATTTTATATGTTCAAATTATAGCACGGCGGGGAGTACAAGCACAACAAGGAGCACGAGGGTATGAGCAAATGGCCGAAAAGATGAAGCCGGACAAGCTGATGCTGGATGTCCGGCAGGCCGACGCCGCGGGGCTGTCCTACGGCAGGTGGAGATTTGAAGAAACCGAGCGTATTCGCAAGGGAAAAGAGATCATCCGCCGTCAGTGCGAAGAACGGCGGCGTCGGCGAGATGAAGCCTTATCTGGCAAGGGCTGAAAGAACACGCCAGAGCGGCCCGCATGGGCAGGCGGTATGTCCGACACCGCCTTTATATGGTGCGGCCAGTGCAGGCGGGGAGCGTCAAGCCCCGCCGCCCGGTGTCAACTCCGGGGCGCACCCACATATCCGAAAATTTACCTGCAAGCAGAAAGGACAAAGAGTATGGCATACGCATTTATTCACGGAGAGGTCAAGGGCAGCGGTGCGTCGGTCGAGTTCAAGGGAAACGGGCTTGATCTGCTGGATTTGACGATCCAGATCGTGGGCAGCGTTGTAGCAGAAGTTCCCGAACCGCTTCGTCCGTACGTTATCAAGAAGATTCAGGACAAAATTCCTGATGCAGTGCAGAACGATTTGGAAGCGCAGGGAAAGGCGGCTCCGGCAGAGAAGAAGGAAAAGCCTCCTGTTGGCGAGACGGTAGGGTTCCGCATGGCACGGCAGTTTGCAGAGACAGAGCCGGGCTTCAAGGACTTCATTGTGGCGCTGGCAAACAAACTGCAGAACGGTTGACTTTGAAGGATAGAGCATGAACTGTAATGTGGAAATTACAGCCGTGGGAACGGCTGATGGTCTGGAAGTCAGCATTCACGGCGGTTCGGTTGGCATGATGACGGCGGCAGAGCTTATTGTGGCCCGTGTCCTCATGGCGGTAGCCGATGACGAGGAAAATCTGGCAGGTCTGAAAGACAGTATGTTTGAGATTATCAATGAAATGGTCAAGGACTGCTGGGCTGAAAAGACGGCCAAGGCGGAAGCCGAAAAAGAAGCTGCAGTGAACAAGCTGAAAGCCTTTGTGGCAATGCTCTTTGAACCGGAGGACTGACACAGGGCGGTTCCAATGGCGGGAGGAACGAAAACAAAACCCGCTGCCAGAAATACAGGCAGAAAGGCGGGGGAGTGTGAGCAGTGAATTTACGCCCTTTGTGGCGGCGTCCATGCGGGAAATGCTTTTGGATATGCTCGAAAAGCACCCGGAGATTTTCGACAGACCGACAAGATACCCGGAGGGCCGGGCAGAATTTTTGAAACAGAAGGAGCCGAACCATGGATAACGAAAAACTGTATGAGGACATGAAGCCGAAAGAAAAGTTTGAGGTTCTCTGGGCGGAGAGCGGCCTTGCTGATCGTCCGGGAGCGGAAAACCTTTGGCAGCAGATGGTGGCTTTAGGGTTCTTTGAAAAGCCTGCAAGCATTAAGCACCATTCCAACCATCCCGGCGGTCTGTGTGAGCACTCGGTTTGTGTGGCAGAGGCGGCAATGGAACTGTGCAGAACGAATCACGCTTTCAAGAAATGTCACCGGAATGAAGTTCTTGCGGCAGCGCTCCTGCACGACTATTGCAAGGTGGGCAAGTACCGCGATAAAGGCAAAGGTGAGTACGAATACTTTGACGCCGGTCTGGTGGGCCATGGAGAAGGAAGCGTCATCATGGCACAGCAGTACATCAAGCTGACGGCGCGGGAGATCGTGGCGATTCGCTGGCACATGGGAGCATACAGCGGGTCGCAGGACTGGGATACGCTCAGTGCTGTTTATGACCGCTACCCGGAAGCCCTGTGTCTGCACTTCGCGGATATGATCGCTACACACTACGACGAAGTTCCTTTCTGAGGATGTAAATGAAGGTACATAACAGAAGTCCCACCGAAAAAGCCCTGCACAAAAATGAACAGTGCAGGCATACGTTCGAGATCACCCACAAGCGGTGTGCGCCGTGCAGTGGCTATGATACGAACTGTGAACGTTACGAAAAAACCAAGGGTGCTGCTGATACAAAAACATCTAAGGTATGAATGAGCCGCCACGCACCGCGTCAGCGCGGCGGCTTTTATATGGCGCGGGGCTGAACCTTGAAACGACGCAGGGGGAAACCGCCAGCGGGGCCACACCCCGTCCGCGCCGCTTTGCAGCAGGTATTCATGGAAGCCGGTGCGTTTGTCCATAATTTGACGCACCGACAGGGGCAGAGGGTGCCGTATGGCGGCGTTTCTCCCGTGTAAGCTGGTGCAAGACCACGCTGCCTTTCTGCCAAGCTACGCCCGCATGACGGTGCGGAAACCGATTTGGGCGTGCACGCCGCATGAGCGAAGAAATGCCTTGTCCGATCCACCCAAGCCAAAGGTGGAAGGTCTGCTTGACCAAGACCGGCCCGCCGCGCTGCTCTCTTGCGCGGTGGGTTCTGATATGCGGGTGTAGCAAGGAAGTTGTCCGCCGTTCTGATCCCCCATCGGCAGGCAAGCCGGTTCGATTCCGGCCACCCGTGCAAGAAATAAAAGAAGGGAAAAAGTAATGAAGGGACACTACATGACGTTCAGGTGCAGGCTGTGCGGGAAAACATTCACCAACGGCGGAACTGGTGACGAATGGACAGCTCGGAAAGCAATGGCTAATGCAGCGCTTGCCGCCAGCGGGATTGAGCCACCGACAAAACTTGAAAACCAACCGCTTATGCATGAAACGCATTGCTGCGAAGATGGAAGTTTTGGCGTCGCGGACTTTCTCGGCATGAAGTACAGGGAAGAAAGATGACCGACAGCGAGGTGTAGAAATGACACGGAAAATGAAAGCGATTCTGGTATTGTTCTTCGCGGCTGAGATCGTCAACAGCGCAAAGGTCGGCGTGCTGAAAAGCCGTATTGCAGACCTTGAGACCCAGCGGGATATTTACGCAAGCCGTGCACAGAACTGGATCGACCGGGCTGTAGAGGACGAGGAAGTTATTGATTCTCTGCAAATTCGCCTTGATGAAACAGCGGACAGGAAAATCGAGCTGACAGAGGCAGGTACATTTTTCTGCACGGCATATTGCACAGAACAGTACGAACATATCTGCGGAGAAGGACACGGAATTACGGCCAGCGGACAGCCCATACAGGCAGGCGTCACCGTAGCGGCAGACCAGTCCATTTTTCCATATGGTACGGTTCTGTACATTGAAGGGATAGGAATCCGCATTGTGCAGGACAAGGGCGCGGGAGTGCAGGGAGCGCACCTTGATGTTGCTGTTGACACCCATGAGAACGCGCTGACGTGGAGCGGGTACGGTGAGCATCGGGTATGGATCATCCGAGAGGTGGACAAGTGAACGGTATTGAAGAAATTCTTGAAGATGTTCTTAAACAATATCAGCGCGTAGGCTATCAAACGCAAGTTTTAAGGCTGAAAAATACAGGCGAAGTTCTTGTTTCGTTGAGAAGGGGGCGAGTTATAGCCAATATGAGAATCTCAATGAGAGATCAAATTGAGCTTCGCAAGCTACATGATCCACAGAAACAAAAAGAATGGCTGGAAAGCATGGCGAAGCAACTGGAATGCGAGGTTACAGAATATTGAGGCAAGCAGCGTCGAGATACGCCATGTGCCGATATAGGAGGGTGAGCGATGAAAGTTCTCATAGCCTGCGAGGAAAGCCAAGAAGTGTGCAAGGCTTTTCGGCGCAGGGGGCATGAAGCATACTCATGTGATATTCAAGAGCCATCCGGCGGACACCCGGAGTGGCACATTCTGGGCGATGCTGTAACCGCTCTGCGGGGGGGGGCAAATCGTCACAATGAACGACAAGGGACATTACATTGATGCGTGGGATTTGCTCATTGCGCACCCGCCTTGTACATACCTGAGCAACGCGGGAGCAAGACACCTATGGAAAGGCCATGTGCTTCAAGCAGATCGCGTCATGAAAGGAATTGAGGGCCGCGATCTTTTTATGCGCTTCTGGTGGGCAGATGTTCCGCAGATTTGCATAGAAAACCCAATCCCAAGTCGCGTGTTCTGTTTGCCGCAGTATACGCAAACTATACAGCCGTATGAGTATGGACACCCGTACAGCAAAAAGACTTGCCTTTGGCTGAAAAACTTGCCGCCGTTGTTTCCAACAGACATTGTGACACCGATTGCAACGTGGTGTCCGTCTGGCTCTTACAGCAAAAAGCATGGACAACAGCACAAAGGAATGTTCACAACCGACCGTGCCAAGAGCAGAGCAAAAACATTTACGGGTGTTGCAAATGCAATGTCCGAACAATGGGGATAGGAGGGCAGAGAATGAAAGACGAAGATTATGCGAAAATGATCCACGGCATGATGGAAGCGCGGGAAAAAGAAAGGATGCTGGGGATAAGAGTTCTGATAATCGCGCACAACGCCTACAAGTTTCAGGGCTGTGCGCAGATTTACCGCAATTACTTGCCACAACACATCGCAATCCATGTTCGGAAGCAGTACCTTGCTGAACTGAACAGAAAAAGAAAGAGTGGACGAAATGCGCAGAGCGATAGCCATTGATTTTGACGGGTGCATTTGCCAGAGCAAATACCCGGAGATTGGGGAACCAAACTGGCACGTTATCGAGGAAGCCAAGAAAGAACAAGCGGCGGGTGCTGGTCTGATCCTGTGGACTTGCAGGGCGGGCAAGGAACTGGACGCGGCTATTGCAGCCTGCAAAGAGTGGGGTCTGAACTTTGATACCGTGAATCAGAGCTTGCCGGAGTGGATCGAAGCGTGGGGTAGCGATTCCCGCAAAGTTGGAGCAGATGAATGACGACGATTTGATTTACTGCGAAGCAAAAGACGAAATGCGAGAGGGCAAGCAGATAAGAAATCCGAACAAGTGCAAGCACTTTGAGTTCAACCCGGTGGACGTTCTGGACGAGAACAAAAAGTATAGACCGAGAGAACCGAAGAAGAAAAACATTGAGGGGCAGGTGAGCTTTTTATAAAACACTGGAAACCAAACCTGCCCAGATCAGACCCCACCGCAGCTTTCGCCCGTACATAAGCAAATGAGCGAAAGCGAGGAAATATGATTCTTTTTATTATCGGCGCACTGTTTGCACTGATTGCGCTGGCAGTCCTGATTTTCTCGGATGATGCAAAAAGAGCTGCAATCATCCCGGCGGTGGTGGCCGTCATTTTTATCGGCATTTCCTGTGTGTCCTATGTCCCTACCGGTTATACCGGCATCGTCACAACCTTTGGCAAAGTCGAGGATGGCACGAAGGACGCAGGTGTGGTGTTCAAGGCCCCGTGGCAGTCCATCGTGAAGATGGATAACCGTGTTCAGGAAATGAGCATGGACTTGTCAGCGTTCAGTTCTGACATTCAGGAAGTCTCAACCAGTGTGGCGGTTGGCTACCGGATCAATCAGGCAAATGCAATGACCATCTACAAAGAGGTCGGCAAAAAGTATGAGGACACCCTGATTACTCCCCGTGTCCTTGAAACGGTGAAAGCTGTAGTTGCCCACTACGATGCAAGCAGCCTGATTTCCAACCGGGATGCAGTCGCTTCCCAGATGGACACGAAACTGCGGGAAGTGCTGGCACAGTACAACATCGACCTGCAGTATATCAGCGTAACCAATTTTGACTTCACCGATACCTTCACCGATGCGGTGGAAGCGAAGGTCAAGGCCCAGCAGGAGAAGGAAAAGGCCGAGACGGACGCCGACAAGCGCCGTGTCGAAGCACAGGCCACGGCGGACGCTGACCTGATCGCAGCCAATGCGGAAGCGGAAAAGTCTAAGGTTGCAGCGGACGCAGAGCTGTACGTTGCAGAGAAAAAGGCGGAAGCAAACCGCGCCTTGAACGACAGCCTGAACAGCAACCTGCTGGAATATTACAAAATCACCGATGTGGAATCCCGCTGGAACGGTGAACTGCCTGCCTACGTTGGCGACGGTAACAGCATTCCAATTATCAACGGCATCAACTGACCTTTTGGAGCCGCCCGGCGCGGCGGCTCCTTTTTATGTGAGCACAGGGAATAGGCCCCGCCCGGTTCAAGCCCGGAAGTGCCCGCCGAAAGAAACTAAGCAGAAGGGAGTAGAAAATGGCAAAGTTCAGCATCATGCTGTTCGGCATTGACAGCTACACGAAAAACAAGATGCAGCTACCGTACAAGCTGGACGCAAAAAGTTCAGATGCAGCACTCCGTGAGGCACGGATGTGCGCAATGACCTTTTATCCGAGGTTTAGGGAAACGGAAAAACCGGACGTGGAGGTGGTCAGAAGATGAAACTTTCAGGGCTGACAAAGATGGTCAAGCGGCAGCTTGTCTGCAATGTTTTCCATAACGACGAGAGTGATGATTTCTACATTGGAACTGCGTCGGCGATTTACTGCGCTACCGGTTTCCCGCGTCCGCTGAACCGTAACCAGATGGGCGCTATGCTGGGAATCAGCGAGGATACCATGATCGAAAAGGTGGTTTACAACGACTTCGACTGTGCATACAAAATTGATTTTCAGGGTTTCAATCTTGACGACACAATTAAGGATGAAGTCGAAGTGAAGAAACTGGGCATCGGTATTTACTGCAGTGGAGAAATCCTTATCCCGCTTGTGACCGAGGATCGCCACATGGTCGGCATTATCTGTCAGTCGCACCTTGCGCCGCTGGAGGATGAAATTAAGAATAACGGTTTTATCCGCTATTACCAGAGAAAACAAACCGACGGAACGGTTTATTATGTCGTGAAGAACGGCATGAGGGTACGAGCCGCCGTTATGGCATATACGGTGCCGGACTACGCAGAAGCAAAGCTGCAAGAACTGGTTGCAATGCTGGCAGAAACTCACATCGGTGAACAGGAAGAACCGGAACAGACGTTCGATGATTTGAACGCCGAAAAGGATTCCGAGCAGCAGGAGTAATAAGAAGGAGAAACGACCATGAGCAAGATTTTGAAAAGCACAACTTTGGGCAATGTGAAAAATGGCGGCATCTTCAAGGCGCTGGGCAAAGAGTTTGTGAAGCTGGATGCAGACGAACACGGTTGTCTGGTGCTGGCAAAGGACATTTGGACGAAAATGCCGTTCCGTGACGGCGACGACCCGGAGTGTCCCAACGATCTGCGCCGGAGCGATGTTATGAAGTATCTGGGTAACTGTCTGGCAGAGTTTACCGAGAAGGGTACGCCGCTGGATACTTTTATTCCGTTCAAGATCGACCTGCAGGACACAACCGGACAGACCGAATACGGAACCGTTGAATACAGAATCGGCCTGTTGACCCTGCGTCAGTATGGAAAGTATTGGCGGCTGATCCCGAAGGTAGATACGCCGTGGTGGTTGGCGACGCCTTACGGTACGCCGAATTGCTCTCCGTACACCGGCAATAGCACTTACGTCTGGCACGTCAACGCCGGTGGCTCCTACTACGGCTGGTGCTACTACTCCTATGGTGTTCGCCCCGCTTTGTACTTCCCCTCTACACTCTGGGTCTCTACCGAGGATGAAGGAAAAGCCGGTTTTTCCCTTGCCAATGTTCCATTGGATGACCTGCTGGCTGAAATCAAGAGCCGGGCGGAGGAATGAACATGGATGTTATCACAAAAGATGTCCGTGCTCTGGCAAAGAAGGAGCTGGCAGCAGCAAATCGCCGGTTTCGGATGTTCGCAAGTCCGCATGAAGGGTATGCGGTAATCCGGGAAGAACTGGACGAACTGATAGACGAGGTGCGGAAGCTCCACTTTGGATTGACGATCCGGTTGTGGCGGGGTGTCAAGAGAAACGAACCCATGAAGCGGGAATACCTGAATCTTAGCTATGATACGGCAATCCATGCAGCGGTGGAAGCTATTCAGCTGGCCGCAATGGTCAAGAAATACGAGCGCAGCCAGCGGCACGACTGGCCGGGCGGCAAGGTTCCGGATTATGAAACGGTGCCTGAACCTCTGAAAAAGAAAGGCGGGGAAAAGGTATGATTTTGGCAAAGGATGATATTGAAAAGGCAGTCAGCTGGTGGGCTGGAAAGCTGATGGATCACCAGCCGCATAGCAACGGAGACGATAGCTTTACCTCTGTTGCAGTGTGCTTCCTTGCGGATACGATGCGACAGAGCGTTACGCTGGATCAGCTGAACACATTCAAGGCGGCATTGGCAAAAAGCATTGAGGAATACGCGAAAAGCATTCAAGCTTTCGGCTTTTCCATCGGGAGTGATTACGGCCCGTGCAAAATGCTGGCCGATGCTGCCGCCGAAGCTGGCATCGACAGAGCAAACTTTCCGTTCAAGACGACAATGTTTTTTACGGAAAAAGAGGGGGTTCTGGTACGGGATGGCTACGGTGCCCCGGCTGTCAGGATTTGTTGAGGTGACAGAATGGTAACAAAAAATAAGACCACGGCAGAGGTTGAGGCCGTGACCATCACCATGAGCCGGGAGACAGCACAGGCCGTGAAGCAGGCGTGCGAAGAATACCTCCGGTTCCGCATGGGCCAGTTTGAGGACTTCACCAATGAGGTTTGCTGCTGGGATTATGTGGACAAGATGGAAAAGCGGTGCCACACGACCGAAGAACGAAAGCAGTTTCATAAAGACCACGAAGCGGATTTTCTCAAGTGTATGCGGCTTCGTAACCAGATGCGGCAGGGCATGGACGCACTTTGGAAGCAGAACGTTCCGCCTGCATCTATCGACACGACCATGAAGGGAGCATACCGGGCAGAAACCGTCTGGCTGACGATCCGGTACGCGCTTGCGTGGCACGACTTCCCGGAGGGTGGACAGTGGGTCGATTTCTATGAACCGATGAACCGTTCGGATCAGCCCATGCCGAAAGTGGAACTGAAACTGAAAGGCGAAGAAAAATGACGATCACAACATACCCGGACGGTCATTCCGTCCAGCAGGGAACACCGGAAGAACTGGCGCAGTTCATTTTCGCGGCGACGGAGGTTCAAACCTTGCAAAAATTCAAAAGTCTGGTCGAGGCAATCCCGGCGGAAATGGAGAAACAAAGGGATATTGTGGTGACGATACCGGATTTGCCAAAGAAGAAGCGAACGCCCAGAAAGAAAGCGGGAAAAGAAAATGAAAGAAAAACGTCTGGTTGATGCAAACCATTTCATGCAGGTACTCAAGAACATAGAGTATGCACTGAAAGGGGAGCTGACACACGGGAAAATCAAAACCAGTGTAGTGCAGATGATCGAGGGCAGTTTGAATGCCGAACCGACCATTGCCCCGGAGAGCCTGCAACCGCTGACATACAACGAGAACCGGGACTACATAGACTGCGACGAATTTATTTGCCACAAGTGCGGCATTCACGTTGAGGACTGGAAGCAAATCAAAATCGACCCGGACGACGGGGAGAAAGAACTTTGCGAGTACAAGTTTAAGCACTGCCCAGAGTGCGGCGCAAAAGTCACTTCACACAAAAGCTGTGAATTTTGCAGGTGGCATTTGCAGGACGGGACGTGTTTCAACAAACATCATTCTCAGCCCGTGACAGGCCGGGAAGCTTCCTGCTGGAACTGGGAGGAACGTGAGTGATGGAAAAAGAGTGTTTCACCTGCGCATGGCATGATAACTTTTCATGGGTGTGCTTCAATGGAAATTCTGAGCATCGGGCGGATTTCACAGACCCGGAAGATAGCTGCCCTGTGTGGGAAGGAAGGGAAGATAGTGATGAAAAAGAAGAAAAGTGAGTTCGGCGCTTACGCTATCGGCTGGCTGTACCTGCTGGCACCGGTGATTATTCTTGCCGTGGTGCTGGTGGTAAAGTATTTTATTGCAGCATCCGACCTGCCGGATTGGTTCAAATTCGCCCTGCTGAAATAAGCAAGACAAGCCCTCTACCTTATATACAAAGAGCGTCCGTCGTTAAATTGCCGCCCTGACGAGGCGGCAAGGGGCTTGTATATCGGAGCTAAACTAAGGGACATTCTGAGAAATCAGAGAAAAACAGGAGCTTTCCCCCGGCGGGGAAAGGGAGTGCAGAGGGAAAACGAGGGCAGCGTTCTGATGGCTTGCCGGAAGCAGAATCGTAGGGAACGCGGCCCGGTGTTGTTCCTCTGCATCGTTCCCTTCTCGTGTTTGTGGTTCAAGATTCAGAAAATTCCATGACGTGTACGGAAAGGAGGACGTGGAGAGTATGACCGCGGGATTCAGAGTACGAGAGCAAAAATTTATCTGCGGCAAAGACTATGCCACGGCTGACACCATGCAGGTGGATTTTTTCGAGATCACGGAACAGCAGCACAAGGCCAGCACCCGCAAGAAAAAAGAGCTGGCAAGCTCCATTGCGAAGGAAGCGTACAATTTGCGAAAAAGTGGACGGTATTTAGAGCTGTTGGTTCAGCGCAACTTCCACAAGAGCGATTATTCTGTTACATACACCTATGACGATGAACACCGGCCCGACCCGGCGGACACAAAGCGTGTGGATAAGGATTTTTCCGCCGCCATGAAAAAGCTATACCGGATGTGCGATAAAAAAGGCATTCGGCATCCGAAGTGGATCGTCGTGCATGAATACTCGACGTATGTTGACGGGGTGTGGGTGGGAAAGCACCATCACCATGTCATTATGCAGCGCGTTTACGGTCTGACCCGTGAAATGGTAGAGGAAGCGTGGAGCGGGCGCGGCATGGCCCGTTGCGAACCTCTACACTTCGATCATGGTTACATCACGAGCCTTGCAAAGTACATCATGAAGAATGTGAGGTGCAAGCGCCATTGGCGGCAGAGCCGCGGGCTGAAACCGCCGAAAATGCCCCGCCCGAACGATGGGAAAATGAGCCGCACCAAGTTGAAAGATGTTTGCGAGAACCGTCTGGAAGATCGTGCATTCTGGGAGAAGATGTACCCCGGATACACCCTGCACTACTGCGAACCCATAATCACCGGCAACAACACCCGGCACCTGATCGTGCGCCTATATCGCAAAGAGACTGGGATGCAGCAGAACAGGAGGAACCGGCCTTGAGTATGAGGATGGAACTTTCTGACCTGCCACCAAAGTATCGGGCACAGGCGGAAGCACAGATTGCGGCCAGATGCAGAGCAAAAGCACCGACGCTGGAAGCCGTGGCTGCAGCCGCCAAGAAAACAGGACGGGAGTTTGACAGCAGGGGCGAGTACGACTACTACATGGGAATGATTCTGCCAAAAGTCCAGCGCGGGGAGATCGTGAAGGTGGAATCGCACCGCAGGTTTACCATGCTGACCGAAAAAGAATACGGCAATGTGAAACTACCGGCGATGCACTATACCCCAGATTTTGTGCTGACTTATGCAGATGGCACAGTTGAGGTTGTAGAGGTGAAAAGCAAATTCACCCGGCGGCAGCAGCGCGATTACATCCACCGCCGCCGTATGTTCATCGACCTTGTGGCGGAGCCGCGGGGCTGGCGCTTTGTGGAACACATTACCCCTGATACTGCAGCAGAAATCAAAGCATGGAAGAAGTGCGCCCAACAGACCGAAAGGAAAGGATGAAACATCATGAGCAGAGGAATCCCAAGGGCAGTGTCTATGCATATGGCACAGAATGCCTTTGCCCGGTGCGCCGAAAAGGTAAACACCAGAAAGAACCTGACACTGAACCGGCAGGCCGTTGGCGAGGTGGTGAGCTACTGCACCATGATCGCCGCCAATGACACGCTAGATTTCAACCGGGACAAGCAGGAGCGGCTTTGCACGGAAATGAACCACCGGGCAGAGGTATACACGGTTGAAATGAGCGCATATGGGCAGCCGAAAGCCCGCGAGAAGCTGAGAGAGCGCACAGCACCGATGCTGGATAAGCCGTTTGTCCTCCCGGCGGGACAATACCCGCGCAAACAGCGTGAAAAAGACGCGCTGGCCGAACGGCGTGCCGCTGGTGATCTCGTGATCCGGTTCTTCATCGAAGCGCTGGATTCTATGGGCTATGATCGTGCCCAGATCAACAGCACCGTGGAAGAAGCCAGAAAAAACTATGAACAGTTCCTCGAATGGGCAAAAGACGGGGGAGTATGTGGCGTATACCAAACTGGGCCGGTGTGTCGCCCAGATGACCGGCGGCAGTACGGAGGTTGCGCGTGTGCCCGGTGCAGGGCCTATCTTCTCGACAGAATTTTGACGGTACGGAGCGTAGGAGGGCAAAATGCAGGCAGAAGAAACGAAAATGATTTTGCGCTACTTTGGCGGGATTGAAGCACAGCTTGATGATGTCAACATTGAGCTGGCAGAACTGCGAGACCGCTACAATCCCATCAAGGGCATTGCTATGGACGGTATGCCGCACGGCAGCACGCCGGGAGATAGTACCGCGTCGCTGGCTGTGAAACTGGCCGATGATGTGGAGTGCCAGCGCCGGGAAAATGAACTTCGTGTTCGGCAGGATGTTCTCCGTGCGGATCAGACAACAATCCGGGGGCAATTAGACCGGCTGAACAGTCGTTACAAAACGATCCTGTGCGGGCGGTATGTCTACAGTGATCCGTCGTTACAAAAAGGCTGGAAAACCATAGCCCGCGAACTGAGAAAAACAGAGATCACAGCCCAGCGGTGGGAAAAGTTCGCGCTGGTCGTTCTGGGTTCCATGCTGGATGAAGTCCCGATGGTCGAAGAACTGCTCTCACGCGCGTATGACGCGCGCGATTAAAAGGGGCTGTAAAATGGCTTATGCCTGATTTTTGATAGAAAACCTGCAAAAACAGGCCCTTAGAATCGAACTTCAGCGATCTTAATTCGTGCCGGAAAGACACTATAGGGTAGAGAATGAAGCGAATTTATGCGCGTGCAGAATGAAGGGCTTCCGCGAAACCTCCGAACCGCTCAGAAAAACAAACTTGCGAATCGTCAAAAACAGAAATCCCCCGGCGGGTAATTCCGTCGAGGGATTTCGTGCGTTTATGGTTCGTTTTTCTTGATGATGATTTTCGGAACGGTGGGCGGTTCGCCGTGCTGCTTCATGTACTCGGCGATTTCGTTCGGCAGGCCAACAGGAAAGCCGTTTTCGTCCAGCGGCCCGTCATACCCGGAAAAATCCACAACATGAACCGTGGGCGGTTCCTGCAGGGTGCCGCAATACTGGCCGTCCTCATAGTTTACATCCGTGACACGGTTCCAATAGCCAATGTCGCCGTGCTCGGTCTGGGCGGCTTCCATTGCGGCGTGGGCCTGTTCCTCGGTCAGTCCGTCGAACGTGGCGCGTGTGCCGTCGGCAAAACTGGCAACCAGACGCCAAGGTGCAAAAAATTCGACTTCGTTCGTAAAAATGCCCCCTTTTTTGCAAATTCGTTGCTGGAATTGAACTTTTCGTGCTTGAAAAGTCCAATTTCGTTAGTGAAAGTATATCACAAGATGCCCCGGCATGGAACCGGGGCACGGGTCATTCTTGTTCCTCTAAGCGCTTGCGAAAGGCTTTGTTCACGGTGTCGTACTGCTTGTTCAGAACATCGTTGCCGTGGTCGTACTCGCTTGCCCACGAAAGCAGCTTGTCGGACAGACACCGGCAGGCAGCCGCCATGCAGGCGCAATATTCGTTGTGGGTGTTGGGCAAGGGAAAGCTGCGCAGGATGTACATTTCATCGAAAACGGTATGCCGGACTTCAATGCGCCCGTTCCAGATCGTTATGTTGACGGTGGCTAAGTGGCGGCAGGAAGTGACCCTGTGCAGGACTGAGAGAAAGCGTTCGTTGGTTGTCATGGTTCGTTGCTCCTTTTCGTGGTGGTGATGTTCAGCGTGCCGGGCGGCGCTGGAAGATAAAGCCGGGGTTGTGCTCGGTCATCCATGCAACGGCATAGTCGGCTTGCTCCTTGAGGAAGCGCGGCGCGTATACCTTGCCCATGCCGCGGGTGCCTTTCCATGGATTGCAAAGCGTGAAGCGCTTTTCGTTGGGGCCTTTGCAGTAAATGAAGTAGTACATTCGTTTCGTCCTTTCGTGATTCACCCCGGCGGGGCAGTGGATCGGCATTCAACCGACTACAAAATGAAGTCAATTCTCCTATTTTCCCCGGCGGGTCGGGTTGTCAGCAGATGCTTTGTGCGATTTCGTGCAGCGTCTTTTCCTGATCCCGGAGATAACGCGCATTGTCGGCGGCGTGGATGAACTTTGGGGAACCGTCCTCGTTCGTTTCAAGGGCCAGCCTTTCCCACGCTTCAATTTCGCCGTTGCGGTACTTCGTGGAAGTGAGAAGGTAGAAATACAGGGTGTTCCACTGGTCAGCGGTGAGGGTGACGGTGCGCAGACCGCCGCCGGATTCGGTGCTTTGCTGTTTGGCTGTCATGGTTCATAGCTCCTTTTCGTTTTCGTGATGTTCCCGACATTTATGCCGGGAAGATGGGGCGGGGCCGCTTTGAATCGGTGCGGCCCTGCTGGGGTGTCCGCTTTTATTATTCGTTTTCGTTGCCGTCCAGAAACTCCATGACACGGTGCGCTGCATATTTGGCGTTTGCGGTAAGCTGGCGCTGCCAAGCGCCCTGACTGGGTGCCCACCGGAAACCGTTCTCTTTGAGCATGGCGCGGGTTTCGTCGTCCGGCTTTCCGGGAAAGATGAATTGCACGCGCATGATTTCGTTGTTCTCACGGTAGGTGTAGCCGTCGTGCTGATCTTCAACGGGGCCGGATGCTGCTGCGGCTTGTGCTTTGTCGAGTTCGTCAAGGCGGGTCTGAATCCGTTTGATCTTGCCGCGGATACTGGTCAACTCAAAATCGCCGTAGGGCTTGCGGTACAGGCTCATTGAAAAAGCGTCCGGGTTGGTGAGCGTGTCGGCTGCCGCGTCGCTCATGTTGGAATAGCCACGCAAGGTTTTGTGCTTCCGGTAATAGGCATTGGCGCCCTTGCAGTATTCGAGCAGGTCTTGCTCTTTGTTTAGCTGATCCGTGAGCAGTTCGCGGGCGTGGGGGTCGGCCAAATCAACGGGGCCGGTGCCAACGGCCTTGATTTTCGTCAAGATGGCTTCGATTTCTTCATATTCGCACCAAAGCGAATCCTCGCGGGCGTTCTGTTTCTGCTTCTTCCGCACCGGAAAGTTGCCAGCACCGCACACCAGCACAGAGGGGCAGCTTGCACCGTTTCGGTTGTGGTCGTCCGTCCACTGTGCAAGGCGGCGGGCGTAGCTGTCAAGCAGCGCGTCCAGCTTTTCGTGATAGTATGGGCTGACTTTCTGCTTCTTTTCTTCGACCAGAGCGGCAGCTTTGTCCACGCTGGCACGGTATTCTCTGGTTGCGTAGCCGTCCGGGTAGGTGCTCATGCTGCGCATATCGTGGGAAGCACGGGCCAGATTTTCGTTGATGGGATAGTATGTTGTCATAATTCGTTTGCTCCTTTTCGTGTTTCGTGGTGTGCCTTTCGGCTGGGATCGGGTCGCTTTACGGTGCGGCCCGTCAAGGTATCCGACGCGGATCAGATGCACCACGGCGCGGCGTTGTACGCCGCATTCTGCTGGGCGGCGAATGCGTACAAGTGGTTTGAAGTCTTTACAAGCGCTTTCTGTAAATTCGTGTCTGCCGTGGCCTGTTCTTCGCACTGGTAAATGTAGCAGTCAAGCAGCTTCAGGAATTTGAAGAAATCAGCATCGAGAAAATAATGCTTGTTGTAGTCCAGACGGTGCAGCAGGTGCGGCACATTGTCCGGCATGGCTGGCACTTCGTCGGTTTCGTCCGGTTCGACCTTATAGCGCCCTTCATACGCCGCTTCGTTGTGCCGGTACAGAACGGGGTAGATTCGGCGGTCGTCATACAGAAAATCGTGCGGGTATCTGCAAGCGCCCAGCGCGTCGCGCAATTCGTCGGCGGCGGAAAGCTGGCACATTTCGGATTGATTGAGCAGGTACGCCAGACCGTGCGCAACGGTGGCGATGTGGGCGGGGGAAAGCATCATGCAAGACATAAGTTCAAGCCTCCTGTTTTCGTTTTCGTGTTTCGTGACGATCCCCCGGCGGGGTGCCGGTGGGAAGTGGGGCGGGGCCGCTTTGAGCGGTGCGGCCCTGCTGGGGTGTCCGTTTTGTGTTATGCAAAACAAAGCTGCTGCACACTGGGAACCATTTCGGGGATCTTTGCCTTTTCCAAATCGTCAAGGGCCATTACAAACGCGGCGGCTTCGCGGTCGCTGCTGATAAGGTCGCCCATGTATTTATTGAACTTCTGGACGGTGGCGGCAAACTGGGGATCGTTGGCGCTCAACTCGTCGAACTTGTCCACGGCGTCGCAAAACTCGCCGCTTTCGTGGTCGTCGTCGGTCTGGTACAGGCGGGAATAGTTCTTGACGAAAGCGTTTTTCAGTTCTTTCATGTTCGGCCCGGCGGGCTTCTTCTTTGCCGCGGCCTTTTTCGTGGGCAGCGGATCGACGTGCACCAGTTCCGGCAACTCGTGGTGTTCTTCGATGATGACCGGGGCGGGGGCTTCGGCCTTTGCCTTTTCGGCGGCTTCCTTTGCGGCTTTGGCCGCTTTCCGTTCGGCTGCCAGCTTCTTGTTATACTCAATAATTGCGGCGGTCGATCCAAACCGGCCAGCCGGGGCGGGCTTGCTGCTTTCAACCTGTAAGCAGCTGAACAAGTGCGATTTCGTGGGGTAGTAATGCGGATCGGGGGCCGCTTCCTTACCCTCTGCCGCTGCTTTTTCTCGCTGCTCTTTGCTGGGCTTCGTGGTGTACTTCCAGAGGTAGCAGCAAACAAGATGCTTTTCGCCCTTTTTGACGCTCTTACCCTCTTTCTTCCAGTGGTCGAACGTGTGCAGCTCGTCGGCTGCAAGCATGATTTCGACATCGGCCACGGTGGCGGGCTGTTCGTTGCCGTTCTCGTCGGTGGTCTTGCAAGCGGCGGCAATGGCGGCGATCTCGTCCGGGGTGTGGTGCGCGGTGGCGATGGCGTGCAGGGTGGCGGGGTCAAGCCGGGCGGCTTCGTTGCGGATGATTTGATTGTTCGTCATGGTAAATACTTCCTTTCGCTTTTTGTTGTGGTTCTTCCCGGCGGGGCCGGGTGGATGGGATCGGGTCGCTTTACGGTGCGGCCCGTCAAGGTATCCGGCGGGGGTCAAATCGTGTACATATAGCCGCGGTATGCACATTTCAGAGCAAGCCGGGCATGGTCGATCCCGTTTTGTACAAGATCGGGGCGGCGGGTGTATGTCATTTCCCGGCGCAACTTCTGGATGATGTGACGCTGGTAAATGATTTCGCTGGCGGTCTCGATCGGGGTTAATTTGGTCAACATGGTTCGTGCTCCTTTCGTTCAGCGATCCAGACCGCAAGCGGCAAGGGCGCGGGTGATGATGTCAATTTCCATCTGGCCCCACTGGGCACGCTTGAGCGTGTCGGCCAGTGCGTCAAGGTCGATGTCCTGCAGGTCGGCGGGTTTGATGGCCACAACGTCGCCGTTGCCCCGCACGTATTCGGCGGCGTCTTTCTTGCTGGCGGCGGGGACGGTGACGCGGAAAACGTCTTTCCCGTCGTCCAGATACACGCTGTAAACGTTCAGTTTCTTCATGGTCGTTCCTTTCGGTTCGTGGCTCGTGTTCGTCTTTCTCCCGGATGTTTCCGGGGTGGTGGGATCGGGTCGCTTTACGGTGCGGCCCGTCAAGGTGTCCGGCGGGGTCAAAGATCGGTTTTCCGTGATCCCCTTTCGGTGTGCTGCCACACGTCCACGGAATAACCAACCCGGCGGAGCTGTTCGGCCAGCTGGTGCGCTCGTTCGGCGCTGCTGGCCCATGTGGTGAGGGGAAAACCCCGCTTCATGTAAACAATCTGGTAATGCATTTCGTGCGCTCCTTTCAATCTTCGGTGCAGTCGTTGCAAAACAGGGCGTCAATAACTTTGTCGTCGCTGTAGTCGTCCGGGGTGCCGTTGGCGTCGATCACCAGATTTACACGGCTGTAAATCTTCAATTCGGTTTCGTTGTCAACGGTAAAAAACCAGTCGTCACCGTCCAGCGCGTCGGTGCACCAGACTTCAACGGCGTTCCCGTCGTCGGTGGCGGTCATGCCCTGCACAATGGCCGGGGCAATGTACCGGCCCAGCGGGCCGACGGTGTAGGGGCAGACAGCAGCGGCGCGGGGTGCACCGGACAGCAGAGCAGCGGCCAGAGCGGCGGCGGTGATGATTCGTTTCATGGTTCATATCTCCTTTTTGCTTTCGTGGTGTGGCTTTTCGTGCTTTTCCCCGGCTATTGTCGGGGCGTGGGATCGGGTCGCTTTTCGTGGTGCGGCCCGTCAAGGTATCCGGGGGTCATGCGTAAATTTCATTGAACACTTCGACGGCGTTCCATTGCACCGCCTTTTCACGCTGGGCAGCTTTCGCGGCGTTCTGGTCGCCGCCGTTGGCTTTCAATGCCATATAGAAAGCATCAACAAGGGCGGCTTTTTGCCGTTCGCGTTCCCGATATGCGGCGATCTGTCCGGCGTCATACACCTTGACCGCCCACGATTCATAGTGAATCGGGGTCAATGTTTCATGGTACAAGCCCTTGCAGCGATTCAGAACAGCAACGATCTTCCCGGTATCCTCATAAGTTGGGGCGGCGATGATGTAGCAAGGGACAGCGGCGCGGGCTTGCTTCTCGATGTTCCACCGGTGACGGGTGGCAATCTGGTTTATTTTCTTGTCGAATGCGGTCATGTTCTCGATCTCCTTTTGATTTTTTGATTCACCCCGGCGGGGCGGTGGCATAGGGTTGCTTTTGCGGCAGCGGTGCAGCCCTTGAAAGTGTCCGCTTGACTTTACCGGCGGAAACTGGTAAAATCATTGCAAGATGAGCTGTTCAAATCCCATCTTGCGAGCTGTCAACCGGTGGTGCGGTTGGCGGCTTTTTTCTTTGCCCATTCAGCCATGAGCGCGGCCCAAACGGCACGCTTGACGGCTTTCGGCAGCTCGAAAAAGTGCTTATTCATGCGGCTTTTCTCCTTTCGGCTTATTCAGCTTGCAACCCTGTACCGTGTCGCCCGCTGTGGCACTACTCTAGCACGGTACAGGGTTGATTGTCAAGCCCTATACCGTGCTTTCTGCGTTTTGCACAAAACCCTATACCGTGCTTTGTGCAAATTGACACTGTACAGGGTTGGGCGAAAATGCTATATTTTATATATAAAAATAAACAGGGGTAATATTATGGCTGTATCAGCAAGAAAAAGACTGAATAACGACAAATACAACGCAAAATGCACGCAAATAAACCTGAAACCGTTGACACCGGAAGCAAATGCAATAAAAGCCGCGGCAAAAGCGTCCGGGCAAAGCATACAGGGATATATTTTACAGGCCGTGCGGGAACGTATGGCGAAAGAGGGCCAGCCGTTGACGCTGGACGACTTGCCGGGGGCTGATTCCGTGGGCGGCGATTCCGTGAAACCGTGAAAAGCGGGGAAGAAGGGGGACTATAGGGGGTTACTGGGGCGGCATATAGCCTAGTTAACCCTTACCACTGCAGCGATATGCCGTTAAGTGAAGAATCTGACCCCTTCGGCAAACAGCAAAAACAGCCCTGCACCGGGGCGACAACAGCAGCAGAAAAGGCCGGGACGACCGACGCACAACGCGCCGCCGCCCCGGCCTTTTTCTTTTTGCCTGCTTTGCCGGGCCGCTCACACTGCACCGCCTGCAGCAGCCAGCGCCCGCCGCGCACCACCTGCAGCGGCCAGCACCCCGCCGCCCGGCCTGCTGCATACCATGCCAGCGCCGCCCGCCTGCCCTATGCCAGCATACAGCAGACCGCCGCGCCATACTGCACCGCCTGCACACTGCCAGCCCTAAAGCAGCCAGCACCGCCCGCCGCCTTGCCGCGCCTGCCCGATGACGCCGCGCCCGGCCTGCTTTGGGGCGGATCGCTGGCCCGATGACCCCGCCCGCCTGCTGGATCGCCGCCGCGCTGGCGCCGCCCGGCCCGCCGCGCCGCCTCTTGCAATGACCCCGCGCACACCGCCCGGCGCCGGGCCGATGACCACGGCCCGCCCGCCCCCGCGCCCGTAGGTACTGGGAGGGGCGTTTCAATCCTTTACGGGTCCGAAAGCCCGAAAATTTTCTAGGTATAAACGGATTTTTGCCCTTCCCCAGAAGGGGGTCTGAAAAAATTTAGGGGGATTTTTTGAAAGAAATTTTCAAAATGATGTATCGTGATGCCTTTTTCCTGCTATAATCGGTACAGTGATAGGTGCGAAGCTCCATGACATTCCGTCGTGGGGCTTTTTCTTTTGCGTGTATTTTGGAAACGGGGTGCAGGAGTGATGCCGGATGCCGAAGCGGAACGACAAGCGCGACACCGCCAAGGCTGAGTACATCAAGCGGCGGCGGTCGGGCGAGAAAGTAAATCTCAAAGACCTTGCCGAAAAGCTGGGCGTGACATACGGAACCGTCCGCAACTGGAAACGCATTGACCAATGGGACGATGCGGTGGAGCGCAAGCGCGGGGGACAGCCCGGAAACAAAAACAGCCGGGGCAAGAGGAATGCCAAGGGCAATCCCGGCGGCGGTGCGCCGAACGGAAACACCAACGCAGAGAAGGACGGTGCATATAGCACGGTTCACCTTGAACGTTTGAGCCAAGAGGAACGGGACTGGCTGGATCAAATGCCGACCGGTGCAAACGAGAACAACATTTATGAGTTGAAGCTGCTTCGGATTCAGCAGCGGCACATCATGGAACGGATCGCACAGTATGAAAGCTGCGACCCGGAAAAGCTGTTCACTGCATCCATCACCGATATGCGAAAACCGGGAAAGGACAAAGACGGGAAGCAGGCGGACGGAGCTGTGCAGAAGATGGTCATGGATAACAAGGACAGTGCCTTTGTTCGAGTGACCCAGCTGCGGGAGGCCCTGAACAAGGTCTCCGGCAGAATTATTTCCCTGACCACACAAATCCGTCAGCAGGAAGAATTTGAAAAACGGTACGCTCTGGAACTGGAACGCCTTGACATTGCAAAGATGCGGGCGACCGGTGAGGTGGATGTAGACCCGGAGGGAGGGACAGAGGATGAAACTGTACACGACTAAGATCGTTGCACAGTATCTCGACCTGTCCGAACGCCGGGTGCGGCAGCTCCGAGACGAGGGCGTGCTGGAAGAAAAGGCCCCCGGCCTTTACGACCTGCGTTCCAGCGTCCGACGGTACATCAACTACCTGCGGGGCGACGAGGGCGGCAAAGCTGACCTCAACGAGGAACGGGCGAAGCTGACCAAGGAAAAACGGATCGCCGCCGAAACCGAGAATAAAGTTCGCAATGGGGAACTGTACCGGAAATCTGACATCACGGTTGGCATGACCACCGTTGTTATGAACCTGCGCTCAAGGCTCCTTGCCCTGCCCAACAAGTTGGCTGCAAACATTGCCAAGCTGGACGGTGATGAGGGCAAGATCATGGACTTATTGCAAAGTTCCCTCTATGAGATCATGGAGGAATTTTCTAATTATCAGGTGGCGTTGCAGCCGCCAAAGGATGATGAAGAAGATGAACAAGACGGAGAAGAAACCGGATAAGCCCGGCGGCGCTTGCAAGCACTGCCCGTGGGGCAAACGCATCCACCAAAGGCTGATCCTGTGTATGTTCCCAGCCTGCGTAAGAGGTGAACCGAAACGTGAAGAAAAAACGGATCGTGAAACTTGAACCGCAGACCGTGGAACTGTTCGCCGAGGTTCTAAGCAAACTACGCCCGCCGCCGCCCCTGACAGTCAGCCAGTGGGCGGACAGATACCGGGTGTTGTCCGCAGAATCCAGCGCAGAACCGGGGCGGTGGCACACCGAGAAAGCCCCGTATCAGCGGGCTATCATGGATGCCATCGGTGATCCTCACGTCCGTTCTGTCGTCGTCATGTCGGCGGCGCAGATCGGAAAGACGGATGCTTTCATTCTGAACCCGCTGGGCTACTACATGGACTATGCACCCTGCCCGGTGATGTGTATGCAGCCTACCCTTGACATGGGGCAGACGCTCTCAAAAGACCGTATCGCTCCCATGATCCGGGACACGCCCCGGCTTACCGGTCTGGTGGATACCAAAAGCCGGTACGCTGGAAATACCGTCATGAAGAAGAACTTCCCCGGCGGGCACATCACCATTGTTGGCGCAAACAGCCCGTCGAGCCTTGCCAGCCGCCCCATCAAAGTGCTGCTGGCGGACGAGATCGACCGCTACCCCAAGAGCGCAGGAACAGAGGGCGACCCTCTTGATCTGGCAAAGAAACGCCAGACGACCTTTTGGGATTACAAGACCGTCATGGTCAGCACGCCCACCATCAAGGGAGACAGCCGCATTGAGGACGCCTACCTACTTTCTACACAAGAAGAATGGAACGTGCCTTGCCCGGAATGTGGGGCATACCAGCCGTTCCTTTGGGAGAATGTCAAGTTCGACAAAGACGACCTCGACAAGGGAATTGGATATGTCTGCAGGGAATGCGGCTGTGTATCAAATGAATACCGCTGGAAAGAGCAGGGGAAATACGGTAAGTATGTTGCCGCCAATCCCGGTGCAGAATCCAGAGGCTTCCACCTGAACACGCTGGCTTCAACCTTTGTTGGCTGGAAAGAGATCGTGACGAAGTTCATCGAAGCGAAAATTGCCCTCGATCATGGCAACCCGGAACAAATGAAGGTCTGGGTGAACACAGAGTTGGGCGAGACGTGGGAGGAACGCGGCATTCAGTTGGAGGACATCGAGCTGTTCAACCGCCGCGAAATCTACGCCGCAGAGGTGCCGGATGATGTTCTGTACCTCACTGCTGGTGTTGACGTGCAGGATGATCGCTTTGAAGTTGAAGTGGTCGGCTGGGGCGAGGGCACAGAGAGCTGGGGCGTTCGCTACCAGAAAATCTTCGGCGATATGCTTTCGGATCAGGTATGGGACGATCTGGACAACTTTCTACTTCGGACATGGCACAAGGCAGACGGAACGGCATACCCGCTGTTGGCGACCTGCATTGATTCCGGTGGACACCACACCGATGAAGTTTACCGGTTTGCAAAGGAACGGCTCAACCGGCGCATCTTTGCCATTAAGGGCATGGGCGGCGCAGGAGTGCCGTTTATCCGCAACCCGTCCAAGAACAATCGTGTTCGGGCAGACCTGTTCATTCTGGGCGTTGATGCGGGCAAAACGACCATCTATCAGCGTTTGGAAGTCAAGACGCCCGGCCCGAACTACTGCCACTTCCCGTCAAATGAGGAAGCAGGCTACACCGAAGAATACTTCAAGGGCCTAACAGCTGAGAAGAAAGTGGTGCGGTTCGTCAAGGGTCATTTGAAAGAATACTGGGAAATCAAAGATAAAGAGCATAAACGAAACGAGCCGCTGGATTTGCGCAATTACGCAACCGCGGCTCTTGCTATTTCTCGCCCTGTGCTGAAAAAACCGGATGCAGACGGAACGCCTGCCCAGCCGGTCAAGAAATCACGGGGCCGTCGTCAGCTTTCGGGAGGTATCTAAATGGCAGGAATTACGCTGGAAACGGCACAGAAACAGCTTGACCTTTGGATTGCCGCCGAGGAAAAGGTGACACACGGGCAAAGCTACCAGATCGGCAACAGGTCATTGACCTACGCAGACCTGACGCAGATTGGAAAGCGGATTGATTATTGGTCGAACAAGGTGACGGAACTTTCTCAGCAGAGAAAGGGACGGAACCGGATGGGGCATTTTGTGCCGCGTGACCTGTAAGGAGAGTAGAAGATGGGATTCTTCGATACCCTGCTCACGGCGATTGCCCCGGAGCGGGCAGTAAAACGTGTTGCCGCACAGACGGCAATACGGGCAATCAATTCGGGATATTCCAACTATGGCGCAAGTCTGCACAAGAAATCTATGCGGGGCTGGATGTGGCACGGTGGAAGCCCGAAAGAGGACATCGAAGATAATCTTCGCGTCCTGAGAGAGCGGAGCAGGGACGCTTATATGGGCGTCCCGCTGGCAACCGGTGCCATCAAGACCATGCGCACCAATGTAGTGTGCGGCGGTCTGACACCGACACCGCAGATCGACAACGCATTTTTGGGTATTTCAGACGAGGAAGCCCAGAAAATCAATGAACAAATCGCAAGAGAATTTGCTCTGTGGGCCAATAAGCCGACCTGTGATGCAGACCGCATCGACAATTTCTATATGTTGCAGCAGTTGGCATTTACGGGATTTCTGCTGAATGGTGATTCATGGGCAGTCCTGCAGAACAAAAAGACGCCCGGTGTACCGTATGACCTGCGTGTGCGGATCATCGAAGCCGACCGCATTTGTTCTCCTGCGTTTATGGACATCCTTTCGCCGACGGACATTAACGAGCATCATGTTGAAAAGATCGTGCAAGGTGTTGAAACCGATGCAGACGGCATGGTCATTGCGTACTGGGTTTGCGACCGGCACCCGCTGGCGTCTACCAGCGTGACGGGATTGACGGCCTCGCACTGGACAAGAGTGGAAGCCTACGGCAAAAAGACCGGGCGGCAGAATGTTCTCTGTCTGATGCAGCGCGAACGTGCCGGTCAGCTGCGCGGCGTACCACTGCTGGCACCGGTGCTGGAAAGCCTGAAACAGCTTGGGCGTTTTACGGACGCAGAGCTGACAGCCGCGGTGATCTCCGCGATGTTCACAGTGTTTATCAAGAAGTCGGATCAATCTGACGAGGTGCCGTTTGGCGAAATGCTTCCCCCGGATGTGCAGGTAGATACGCCTGATAAGACCAGTGTGGAGCTGGCACCGGGCGCGTTTATCGACCTGAACCCCGGAGAGGAAGTGCAGTTCGCAGACCCGAAGCACCCAACGACCGGGTTTGAAGCGTTCATGAACGCCATTGTAAAGCAGATGGCGGCGGCGTTGGAAATTCCGTCTGAGGTGCTGTACAAGCAGTTCAGCACCAGCTATTCTGCAGCCCGCGGCGCTTTGAATGAATTTTGGAGAACCACGGGAATGCACCGAGACTGGTTCGCGGATTCTTTCTGCCAGCCGGTCTATGAGGCATGGTTCCGGGAAGCCGTGTGCAAGGGACGGATCAAAGCGCCGGGCTTCCTGACAAACCCGGCGGTTGCAGCGGCCTACATGAACTGCAACTGGAATGGCCCGGCAAGAACAAACCTGAACCCCAAGGATGAAGCCGAAGCAGCCCAGATGCGGGTGAACAGCGGATTCTCCACGGCGGCACAGGAAACCGCTCAGATGACGGGCGGAAGCTATGAGGCAAATATGCGGCAGCGGAAAGCCGAAGCCGCACTGAAACGGGAGGTGGACGAAATTGCGGGAGCACAAGTGCAACAGCAAACCGCTGTTCCTCAACGGAGCGGCGGCGACCCCGGCAAGTCCGAGTAACAAGAAGTTTTGGGAGTTCCGCAATGCAGCCGAGACCGGCGGCACGGCGGAACTTCTGCTTTACGGTGATATTAGCCGTACGAGCTGGTGGGGTGATGAAGTGACCCCGCAGGCGTTCGCCGCAGACCTTGCGACGATTCCGGCTATGGATGACCTGACTGTCCGTATTTGCAGCGGCGGCGGGGATGTCTGGGCCGCACAAGCCATTGGCGCAATGTTGGAAAACAGGCTTGGCACGGTGACAGCGCAAATCGAAGGTATCTGTGCCAGCGCGGCGACCATCGTCGCCAGCCATTGCAAAGTGGTCAAGGCGGCAGAGGATGCAACCTACATGATCCACCCCATCAAGGTAAACCCGAACGGGTTTGTGGACATGGAGGGCTTGAAGCAGCTCATGGATGCACTGACCGTGATGCGCACCAATGTCTTGAACCAGTATGCGAAAAAGACAGGACACACCGTCGAAGAAGTGGCGGCGTGGATGGACGCTACATCGTGGTGGACGGCGGCAGAAGCAAAAGAAAATGGCTTCATCGACGAAATCACGGAAAGCAACCAGACTGCAAAAATCGAAAACAGGAATGGTGCGCTGTTTGTCAACAGCATTGCCGTTCCGGGCACATTTGATGATGCCCCTGAATTTGTACGAAACCGCGCCGTGGTGGCCCCTGCCACGACTGAGGGTTTTGTAAATAACACTGACCCGGCAGGAAAGCCGGACAAGAACGATGGAGGTAACGACATGGAGTTCAAGAACGCAGATGAACTGCGCAACGGCTGTCCTGATCTGGTGAAAGAGATTGTGGACGAAGCCCATGCGGAGGCACAGAAGCAGGAGCGTGATCGTTTGGCTGCCATTGACGAGATCGCGGATGCAGTCCCGTCCGATCTGGTGGCCGAGGCAAAGTATGGTGACAAGGCTTGTTCTGCGGAGCAGCTTGCTTACCGTGCGGCGCTGGATGCAAAGAAGAAGGGCCACAAACTGCTGGATGATACCGAAGATGATGCAGATACCAGCGGCGCAAACAGCGTTGGCGGTGCTGCCCCGGACGGTGTCTCTGGCACTGGCACGAAGAACAAGAACCAGACCGACGCCGAAAAGCGTGCGATGGTCAAGAACCTGTTCCACCCGAAGAAGGAGGGCTAAACGATGGCTGAAAAAATGCTGAGTGAAAAGCTGGGCGAGGTTGAGTACGACGGCCTGATCGCAGGCGTGAACCCGAAAAAGCGCGTCGGCCCCGGCGTGATTGCTGGCCCGGAAGCAGAAACCACCTTTGTGCGTGGCACGGTGTTTGCCAAGAGCGCAAAGGATGGAAAGCTGCACATTCTGGGAACCGAGGCGTCCGGCGGCGATACTCTGACCGCTGACTGCATCCTGATTGAGGATGTGACTATGAAGGCCAGCATGGATGAAACCGTTGCAGTCTATCTGGCAGGCTGTTTCAACCCGGACAAGCTGACCGTCAAGGACGGCTACACCATGACCGAGGCAGACAAAGACGCACTGCGGATGCGGGACATCGTTCTGCTGCCTGTGGTCGAAATGTAACAGGAGGACGTTTCAATGGCAATTCTGATTAACTTCTTTGATAATGTTATCCTTCAGGCAATTTCCGAGGAAATTGTCCCGAAGGTCAGCTTTTTCAAGGATCGCTATTTCCCCACCGGGGCAGGTGACATCTTCAAGGCGAACGAAGTTCTGACCGAGTACCGTAGCGGCGACCGTAAGCTGGCGGCATTCGTGGATCAGAAAGCGGGCGACATTCCCATTGGTCGCCGGAGCTATGAGGTGCATTCCTATAAGCCCGCCTATATCGCCCCGTCTCGTCTGCTGACCCTCGACGAGCTGACTAAGCGTGGCTTCGGTGAGGCTCTGTATCCGGGCATGGATGAAGCGCAGCGTGCCGCCCGCCTGCTGGCAGACGACATGAACGACATGGAAAACCGCATTGCCCGCCGCGAGGAATGGATGGCGGCGGAAACCATGATCGGCAACGGCTGCGTTATGCAGGAGTACATCGACGGTGCAACCAAGGGCGATTCTCTGGTTGTGAAGTTCTACGACGGCACCAGCGATCATACCTATACCGCTTCCAAGAAGTGGAACGAGAACGGTGGTGACTTCTGGGGCGACGTTAAGGCCATGTGCCGTATGCTGTCTGCTCGTGGTCTGCCTGCAAAAGACCTGATTCTCGGCACTGATGTGGCCGACTACATCCTGACTGACGAAAGAACCCGCCAGCTGCTCGATAAGAACAGCGGCATCATCGTAGGCGAGATTCGCCAGCAGCTCACCCAGTACGACGGCGTTGTGTTTATGGGTACGCTAAACTTCGGCGGTTTCATGCTGAACGTGTTCAGCGTGGACGAAACCTATGAGGACGAGACCGGCAAGAGCGCCAGATACTTCCCGGCTACGGCAGCTATGGTGACTGCGCCGGACTGCGGCCATATGATGTACGGCTCCATTACTCAGATGGACTACGGCAAGACCGACTACACGACCTATGCCGCAAAGCGTGTTGCAAAGCTGGTTGTGGATCAGGACAAGGATACCCGCAAGCTCCGTCTGGGCTGCCGTCCTCTGGCCGCACCCAAGACCTACTGCCCCTACATCTATGCAGCTGACGTTGTGGGCTAAGAGAAAGGAGCAGGAATATGAAGGTCGTTCAGATCATTTCCGGCGGCTATGGCTTCCGGGCGAAAGCTGGTGCACCCACGAAGCTGATTCTGGCGGGCGAGGTCGTTTGCGTTGATGATGCAGAGGCGGAACGCCTTGTGAAATTGGGCGTTGCCGCTGAAGCGGAACTGGATGCGGAAACTAAGGCCATTGTGGAGCAGGCTGACGCCGACAGCAACGATGTGGAAACGCAGGAAGAAGCATCCAAAGCCGAGGAAAAGCCCGGCAGAAAAGGCCGCAAGACTGCAGCAGAGTAAGCAGGTATTACCATGACCGACTTTTTGGAAATGGCAATGGCTGATATTGACGATGTGTTTTTTCAGGAGTTTGTAGAACAGCATACCATCGACGGAGAAACGTTTGATGTGGTGCCGTATGAAACCGGACTGAAAGAGCGCAAGTCACACTGGGAAGCCGGTGCCAAGCAAAACTTTGACCAAGGCTTGTACATCTCGCAAAAGCAGTTCTTTATCCGGGCGGCTGACTATGGCCCTGCTCCAAAGATTGGAAAGCCGATGGAGTACGACCGAATCAGCTACACGATAAAAAGCTGTCAAAATGAGCATGGACTGTATCTGGTCACGTTGGAGAGGATGCGGCAGTAATGGCAAAGGCAATCTATGACGTGCAGGTGCCGAACATCGGTGAAGTGGAACGTGCACTGGGAGATATGCGGGATAAGGCCCCGCGGGCCATGAAAAACGCTGTCAACCAGACTGCGACGAGAGCCAAAAACATGATGATCCGGCAAGCGCGGCTTCGGTATGCTGTCAATTCTGCTGGCCGTCGTCACCTGAATGCGCTGAAAGTTCGCAACAGGGCGACAACGCAGAACCCGACGGCGGAGATTTTTATTTCCAGCCGGAGAAATGATCTGGGCGACTTCCAGTCGAACCCGTCTGTTCCGCATATGGGAAGGGACTGGGCGTTGTCGCCGGAGTTCCACACATCGCGTGTTTTGAAAAAATCGCCGATGGAAGCATTGACCGGCGGACATACGGCGCTGGGACAGGCAAGCAAGGGCTTTCTTGTGAAGTTTGACAGTGGGCACGTCGGCATGGTGCAGAGGTTGATCGGTCGTCCGGCGGCAAATCCGAAATCGACCAGATGGCGCAGTAAGAATGGCGTCGTAGAAAAACTCTACACCATGTCCAGCCCGTCTGCCAGTGCGATGCATAGCACCGTATGGAGAGAGGAAGTCGAGCCGGACAGCGAGATTATCTTGCAGGAACGGCTGCAGCATGAAGTATCCAAAATTCTGACGCAGGCCGGGAGGAAAACAAAGTGAGAGCGAGTAATTACACACCGGTTGACGCTGTGAAAAAGCTGCATGAAGAACTGGACAAGCTCTTTGCAGGAAAGACATTCAGTGGTCAAGGCAAAAATAAGCCGCTCAACATTTTCGATTTTGAATTTCCGACCGACTTCGGCAATGACGAGGATGTGGATACGGTGGCTGCAGCGGCTCCGTTTATTCTGGTCAAGGCAGCAGGCTGGAGCATTGATAAGATGGAAGAACCTGAAATGGTGGACATGAGCCTGATTATTTGCACATATCAGACACCTATTCGCAACAAAGAGGAAGGTGTGCGGGATAAAAAAGCTCCCGCCGTTCTGGATTTGTACAACATCATGCAGGATATTGGACAGCATTTCCGCGTCTACAACATCTTTGGCGATTATTTCAACGTGTTGCTTCCCATTGACTGCGCAATTCAACAGGACGATACAAGCCCGTATTACTTCGCTACGGTGCAGATGGATGTTACTTGTCCGAGCATGAGCAGCGAAAACAACCCGGAAATCGAGGAACTTATATGAGCAATGCAAAAAATACTCAGACCGAAAAGGCGGCTGCGACCGAAACTCCGGTCAAGAAGGATGGGCCGATGGTTTACTGCGGCCCGACGGTAAAAAACACGGTGAAGCAGTACACGGTGTACCATGACAGTAAGGCGGTGCCGGATGCGGTGAACCGTTTCCTTGATGCCGTACCGATGGCAAGGGGCCTGCTGGTGCCTCTTGATAAATTCAAAGATACTCGCGTGGCTCTTGAGAACCCCAAGAGCAGCGCGGGTATTCTTTTTGCCGCAGTGAAAGCGGCACTGAACTAAGGAGGGAGAGAACATGGCATACAAGCATGGCGTTTATGTTGCCGAGCAGGGAACCAGTATCGTGGCACCCGTGACGGCAACTGCTGGCCTGCAGGTCGTTATCGGCACTGCGCCGATCAACCGCGCAAGTGATCCGTATCACTGCACGAATACCCCCATGCTGGCAAATACGCTGGCAGGCGCAACTGCCGCAGTGGGTTACGACGATGATTATGAGAAGTACACCGTCTGCCAGAGCATGGGCGCAAGTTTCAAGGTCGTCGGCGTGTCGCCGATGATCCTGATTAACGTGCTTGATCCCAACAAGCACAAGAAAAATCTGCCGGAAAAAAATGTGCAGGTCAATGACGGCGTTGCAGTGGTGGAGGAAAAGGACATCCTGCTGGACAAGCTGACCGTTAAGGCAGAGGAAACTCCGCTGGCGGCTGGTACGGACTACACCGCAGCATTTGACGATAACGGTTATGTGAACATCGTGGTGATCCCCGGCGGTGCTGGCGACAGCGCAACGAGCCTGACTGTGAGCGGTGTCCAGATCGACCCGACTGCTGTTACCCCGGCAGACATCGTTGGTGCGGTTACTGCAGATGGTGTTGAGAGCGGCATGGAAGTCATTCGCCAGATTTTCCCGAAGCTGAACATGACCCCCGGCATTCTGCTTGCTCCGGGCTGGTCGGAGAATGCACTGGTGTCGGCTGGCCTGCAGGCAAAGACAAGCCACATCAACGGTGTTTTCAACTGCGTGTGCATCGTGGACATCGACAGCTCTACTGCCGGTGCAACCAAGTATGACGACGTGAAGCGTCAGAAGGAAAAGCAGGCTGTGACCAGTGCGAATTGCTACGCTGTGTGGCTGTACGCAAAGGTTGGCGACGTGATCTATGCGGGTTCGGCAATGGCTGCTGCGGCGACCGTGGCGACCGATGCGAACAACGGCGATATTCCCAACGTAAGCCCGGATAACAAGCCTATCTCTATTTCTGCTGCCTGCCTGAAAGATGGAACGGAAGTTCTGCTGGATCAGGAGCAGGCCAATGTGGTCAACTCCTTCGGCGTTGCAACGTGGCTGAACATGAACGGCTTCCGTCTGTGGGGCAACAACACTGCCTGTTATCCCGGCAACACTGACCCGAAGGATCGCTGGTTCAGCGTCCGCAGGTTCTTCTGCTGGGATGATAACACCTTCATCCAGACCTATTTCCAGAAGGTCAGCGACCCGCTGAACAAGCGCCTGATCGAGGCTCTGGTTGACAGCGAGAACGTGCGCGGCAACAGCTTTGTCAGCCGTGGCATTTGCGCCCGCTATGAGCTGCAGTACATCGAATCCGAAAACCCCACGACCGATCTGCTGAATGGCACGGTGAAGTTCCACAAGTATATGTCTCCGTTTAATCCGGCGGAGGACATCGAGGAAATTGTGGAGTTTGATCCCAACGCGATTTCTACCGCGCTGGCGGGCTAACCCAGAAAGGAGGAATAAACAATGGCACTGGACACGAATCTGACCCCGGAAATCGTCAACAGCTTCAACGTTTACATTGACGGCGTGAAAGCAATTGGCACTGCACCGGAAATCACTCTGCCGCAGATCACCTCGGAGACTATCGACGTTTCCGGCGCTGGTATCCTCGGTAAGATTTCCGCACCGAACATCGGCCAGTTTGAATCCATCGAGCAGGAAGTTTCCTTCAACCTCGTATATTCGAGCTTTGTCAACGTCCTTTCTCCGAAGCGTCAGGTGAACCTTACCTTCCGCGTTGCACAGCAGGCGGTGGATAAGAGCCTCGGCTATGCCTATAAGGGCCTGCGCATCGTTGAGGTTGGCCGCGTCAAGGAGTTTACTCCCGGCAAGATCAAGGCGGGCGAGGGCATGGAAGCCAAGGTTAAGCTGGAACTGACCTACATCATGATCGAGAACGACGGCGAGGAAATCATTGCCATCGACAAGCTGAACGGCGTATACCGCGTTCAGGGCGAGGATATGCTGGCAGACGTTACCGCGCTGATCTAACGCCAAAGAAATGAAGCGACCGCCCCGAAAGACCGGGGCGGTCAATTTTTATATCTGAACAGAAAGGAAAACCACCATGGAAAAGAATGTTTCTTCCGTCGCAGAACAGGACAAGACCGCTGAGGTTAAGAAGAACCCGAAGCTGATCGAGTTGGCCCGCCCGTACAAGTTTGATGATAAGGAGTATACCGAGATCGACCTGTCCGGTCTGGATGATCTGACCATCAAGGATGCGGTGCTCATCATCAAGAAACTGTACAACGAGGGCGAAATGGCCGTGATGATTACCCCTGAAACTGCGACTGCATACACCGACGCTCTGGCCGCTGCCGCAACGAAGCTCCCCATCGAGTTTTTCCAGCTGCTTCCCATCGGCGCAAGCAAGAAGGTTCGCCAGACTGTTCAGGCGTCGCTCCGTAGCGCCGCCGCAGAGGAAGATGGCGACGAGGACGAGCACAGCCACATCATGAAGTTCGGCAAGCCCTACACCTACAAGGGAGAAAAATACACCGAAGTTGACCTGTCAGGCGTGGCGAACCTTACCGGCATGAACGTCCGTCAGGCGGAAAACCGCATGGAGGAAGAAGATATTCGCGCAGCGGAAAAGACCCTGAACTACTATTACTGCTGCCTGATCGCATCTATGGCCACCGGTAAGGATGTGGCATTCTTCCTCGGCCTGCCGCTGGCGGAGGCTGTACAGCTTCGCGCAGGGGTGAACCACAAGGATTTTTTCGCCTAAAGGGCGGATACAAAACCATCAGAAAGGCGGCGGCGAGTAGATTTCTACCTGAATCTGCCCGTGCGTGAGCTGGTGGAAATCAACGAGGAGGTGGCGGAGGAGTGGCAAAAAATCAAACCCTAGAGCTTTCTATTTTGATCGGCGGTCACGTTGATAACTCGCTGACGCAGGCTGTAAAGTCTGCGAATACTCAGCTCAGCAGTATGGCGAACGGCGCATCGAAACTGGCAGCGAATATCGCAAAAGTAACGGTGGGCATAGCCAGCGGCATTACAGCGGGGCTGGTAGATGCAACAAAAGAAGCAGTTGCATTTGAAAGCGAAATGCTTGATGTGACGAAGTACGTTGGCGGTCTGACGGACGCGAACGGAAAGGTCAAAACGGACGCTTATGCGGAAATGTCGAAAGACATTCTTGACTTGAGCACACAAATTCCGTACACCGCCAAAGAGCTGACACGTCTGGCAGCTGCGGCTGGTCAGTCCGGAAAGAGCATGGATGACCTAATAAGCGGCGGGTTTCTAAAGGACGTTGCCGAAATGGGCACGGCCATGGATATTTCTGCGGATCAGGCAGGCGACTGGGCAGCAAAGTGGGAAGTTGCATTCAACATGAACCACGATCAGGTCATGGAGCTGGCAGACCAGATTAACTATCTGGGTGCCCACTACGCAACGACCGCCGCTGAAATTGCCCAGACCGTAAACGACACCGGCTCTCTGGGTCAAATCGCTGGCATGGATGTTCAGAGCACGGCAGCGCTTTCTACAGCACTGCTGGCAATGGGCGTTGATTCTGGTAAAGTGGCAACATCCATCCGCCGGATGTATACGAACCTTTCTATGGGTTCAAAAGCTACAGATGCACAGTCTGCGGCTTTTGAACAGCTGGGATTTACTGCGGAACAGTTTGCAAAGGATATGCAAAAAGACGCCCCGGCAGCATTGAAAAGTTTGTTTACCGCTATCGGTACTCAGCCGAAAGACAAGCAAGTGGGTTATCTGAAAACTCTGCTCGGTCAGTGGGCCATTGAGAGTGGCGCAAAACTAACCGGCAATCTTGACTTGTTTGTGAAAACGCTGGACGACGTAGGCGATGCTTCTAAGTATAACGGCAGTATGTATAAAGAGTTTATGCTGAAATGCGAAACCTCTGAATCTGTATTGACGATGCTTGGGAGCGCATGGCGGGCCGTCCGCATTGAGGTTGGAAATAATTTCCTTCCGGTGCTGAAAGATGTAGCCGGGTTTGGCATCGAAAAGCTGAATGACCTCCGCGCCGCTCTGCCGGATATTGCAGAACGTGTAAGGCAGGTAATTGAGTATCTGCTGAATAATGGCGATAAGGTGGCTACGACCATCGCGGGTATCGGCACGGCATGGGCAGGAATGCGGTTTGCACCGCAAATCCTGCAGGTGGTATCCAGCGCGACGAAGTTTGCAAGCGGGGCGGAAAGCCCTGTGGGGCTTGTACAGAAGGGCGTGTCTGGTGCAGGAAAAGCTGGCAATCTGTGGCAGGCTGCAAAACTTGGAACACAGCTGGCAAACAGCGTTGTTCCGGCGGGCAGCAATCCTAGCTTCGGGCAGAGAGTGCAGAACACCATCCTTGGTAGCGTCCTTGGAATGCAAAACAGCAAAAAGCTGTTTGGGGCAAAGACGCCTGCTGGGATGGCAAAGGCAACGAGTGCGCTGTTTGGCAGCATTCAGCAAGCACAGGCTTCCGGCGGAATAATCGGACTGTTGAAAGGCAGTTCGATAGGGCAATACGGAGCCAGAGTTGCAAGGTCTGCAAAAAATCTGGCGGGGACAGACTTTATACAGAACACGGTTGGAGTTGGAAGGTGGCTAGGACAAAAAGTTACCGGTACACAGCTTGGCGGCTTTGTAGGGAACATGGGCCAAAAGGCTATGGGCTTTGGGCAAGGATTGCTGGGTGGAGCAAAAAACATTGCGGGAACGGCAATTGGCGGCGTAAAAAATCTGGCAGGCCGCGCAGCATCTACTAAAGTCGGGCAATTCGCCTTGAACGTTGGTGGAGGAATTGCGAAAGGAACAGGGGACGCGTTCAAATTCCTTGGTTCTGGGCTGAGCCTAGCCAACACGGCGGTAGGCCCGATAGCCGGTAAATTGGGCGGTGCTTTTATGGGATTGCTCGGCACCTTCGGCCCGGTGATTACCGGAATCGGTGGAATCATCGCAGTGGTCAGCCTGCTAGGAGATCACTTTGAGGACATCCGCCAGATCGTCGGGAACGTGTTCGGCGAAAAGGGATTGGCAATGTTTGATGGATTTACGAGTAAAATCCACGATATTGCAGGCAACGTCCGCGATTCGGTAAGCAATGCATTCTCTTTGGAAAATCTGCAAAACATCCAGCAGAGCTTGAGCGGAAAGAGCATTTTCGGCATCGACGACTTAGGAACCACCTTCGGGGCAGTGATACCGATTATCGAATCGGTGAAAGGGCTGATTGGACAGATCGTAGACCTCGGAGTGAATCATATTAAGCCGCTGCTGGCTGATATTATGAGCTTCGCTGTAAACGAATTGTTCCCCGCAGTGTCGCCGCTGATAAGCATGATTATCAGTCTGGTTGGTACAACCCTGATAAACGCAATCAAGCTCGTCGTCGATGTGATCCATGGACTGTTGCCGGTGATTGAACCTGTTATTCAGGGCATTGTCGGATTGATAAAGGGCATTGTATCGGTGACGATTACGGTTGTGAATGCAATCATCGGCACGCTAAACAAAGTGTCTTTTACGGTGCCTGATTGGGTGCCTGCCCTCGGTGGAAAAAAATTCGGCTTCAACCTGAAAGAAGTTGCAATGCCTGCCTTTGCGAACGGCGGTTTTACTCACGGTGTCAGCATTGCGGGCGAAGCTGGAACAGAGGCGGTTATCAGCTTCAAGCCTAGCGTTCATGATAGCAACGTCGAAAACTGGGTGCGTGCAGGCCGGATGCTGGGAGTGTCTGGCGAGGATGCAACTCGTGCGGCGGGTGTACGGTATTTTGCAAACGGCGGTTTCACCGACGGAAGCAAGGAAAAACTGGACAACCTGATTGATTTCTCCAAAGCATACGGTAAGTACGCACTGCGTTCCAATGGCATCCGAACCACCGGCGACGCTTTGTCGATGCTATGGACGGTCGCCAACAACTCAATGTCTGGTGACGCTTCGCTTGCACTGGCGGCGACCAGCCTTGCAGCTGATGTTGCTCCGCTTCTGCTGAACAAGTACCTCGGAAGTGACAGCCCTGTAACCATTGCACTGACCGAAGCAGCCAAAAACTACAACGGCGGCACGGTGCTTTCAAGCTGGCAGGACGGTGTCCTTACAGACACAGGAACGCCGCTTTATGTGCTGCCGCCGAGGGATACCGGGCGCACGCTGTCCGAAATCCCGGTGAGCGCATATCAGAATACACCTGTACCCGGCGGCAACGGCGGAAGCTCTCCGCAGTTTGTATTTGCTCCGAACATCACAATCACTGGTGATGCAGACCGCCAGCAGATTGCTTCGATTATGGAGGACGAGTACGAAAAGTTCAAAGCCTTTATGGACAAATACAACCGAGAAAACAATCGAACCCGGTATGCATAAGGAGGTGGCCTGATGTCTTACACGACAAAGAGCGGTGACACTTGGGATGGTATTGCAAAAACTGTCTACGGTGACGAGTTGAAAGCCGATGTGCTGATGACTGCCAACCGGGAGTATATCGAGGTGTACAAGTTTGATTCCGGGGTGGTGCTTGCCACGCCGGAAGTGGAAGTTAAGGCAAAAACAGACGAAAGTCTGCCGCCTTGGAAAAGGTGAGGTGTGAGGGATGATTACGCCACGTCAAGCGTTCCTGACGCTTGAATATGACGGAAAGGACATTTCAAGCGACATCCGCAAAGATGTGGAAAACTTCACATACACCGATAGCGGTTCGGATTCGAGTGACAGCCTTTCTATTAAGGTAAACGCGATGGATCACAAGTGGATCGATTCGTGGATGCCAGACAAGGAAGCTGTGCTGCACCCGACCCTCTGCACGACAAACTGGATCGTGCAGGGGGATAGAACCGTTTTGGATTGTGGAACGCTGGTAGTTGATGATCTGAGCTTTTCGGCCTGCCCGGATGTTTTGACGATTGGAGCGGTCGCCCGGCCAAACGGGACGAGCTTTCATGAAAAAAACAGAGAGCAGGTTTGGAAGAACACGAGCATCAAACGCATTGCAGAAACCATTGCTGGGCGGTACGGCTTGGAATGCAAGATGGATGCAGAGGATGTCAGCGTCGCTCTGAAAGAACAGGACGATAATGACAGCTCTTTCTTGCAGAAAATTTGCAGCACATACGGGCTGATCCTCAAAACATACCGGAACAAAATCTGGATTTTTGACCGTGAAAAGTACAAGAAAAAGGATTCGGTAGCAACGGTAAAACCGATTGACATTGTGCCCGGCTCGTTGAGCTGGAACACAACGCTGGCAGGAACATACACCGGAGGCGAGTTCACTTATTCCAACCAAAAGAAAAAAGTGAATATCAAGGTGAAAATCGGAACGGCAGACCGGATGTTGAAGCTAAACCAGTATGCATCAAGTGAAGCGGACGCAAAACGGCAGCTGCAGGCGGCTATCGACAACAAAAACCATTCGGCTACAACCATTTCCTTTACGACTATGGGAAACCTGACATATTGCGCGACGCAGTGTATTGACGTGGAAGGATATGGGAAAATCGACGGAAAATATTACATGGACAGTGTAGGGCACACCATGAATAAATCCGGCGGTTTTGTGACGAAGGTCTCAGCAAGCAGAGTGGGAGGGTGACACGATGAGCAGCGTCATTCGCATTGGCACAGTGTCCAAAGTGAATTACGAGGATGGCACAATTGAAGTTGCATATGAAGATCGGGACGGTTCTGTGACCGATGAAATCTGTGTGGTTTCAAATGCGCTGTACCGGATGCCGGTTGTCGGTGCTATGGTTTGCGTTCTCCACAATTCCGATAGTCAGGAAATGGGAACGTGCATCGGAACGTTCTGGAATGAGGATAACAAGCCGGTCGGTGGAAAGAAACAACGTTACCGGTATGACTACAACGATAAGAAGGGCAAAGCCTTTGAACAATACGATGGAGATAGCGGAGACTATGAAGAAAAAATCGACGGGAATGCAAAAGAGACCATCGGTAAAAATCTGGACTTCACTGTTGGTGGGGACGTGACCTTCAAGGTCGGGGCTTCGACCGTCAAGGTTTGCCAGAGCGGAACGATTGAAATTACCGGAACGACGGTGAAAATCACAGGAGCAACGGTGAATATTTCGGGCGGCTCTGGCGACTGCAAAATCAATGGCGTAAGCCTTGTGAATCACAAGCACGAACATGACGGGTCGGCAAAAGCTGGCCCGTATACTGTTTCGGGGAATACCGGCGTCCCGGTAAAGTGAGGGGGTGTTCTTTATGGCATGGGGCAGCATCGGTAGCTTTGCTGGACTGGTGTTTACGGTATCAAGTTGGCGAGTTCTTACGCCGGACAACATCAGTGGAAGTACGTCGAGCAACTGGGCGACGCACAGCGTGATCGGCGGAAAAGATAAAAGCGAATATGTAAGTCCCGGCCTGCGAGAGTATCAGTTCAACATTACGCTTAGTTCAAGGCTGGGAGTAAATCCGCGAAAGGTCTTTGACGCCCTAATGGATTTGTGCGAAGCCGGAGCAGTAGACTACTTCATCATCAACAACAGGCCGGTTTCTCAAAATCCGTTTATGCTTGAAAAAGTAGCGGATGAATGGGGCGCGGTACATCGGTTCTGGGGACTGACAAGCGGAAAGCTGACCTTGACGCTAAAGGAGTACACATGAGCGGTGAGCTGGAAAAGCTGATACTGGGCGATATTGATGTAGAGATCAATCCGTCCGAAAGCACAGAAGAACGGGATGTATATAACTGTCTCAAGACGCTTTATGGGAGCCGAGAAGGTGAACAGGCACTTGACCGGGAGTTTGGCCTGAACATGGACTGCTTGAGCCTGCCAGCCGAAGCTGCCGAAGCGAAGCTCACGGCAGAGATCATCCGAAAGACAAAGAAGTACGAACCGAGGGCACAAGTGCTGGAAGTAAGCTATGAAACCAGCCGAAGCCAGCAGGGGAACATTCGACCGAAGGTGGTGATAAACATTGTCTAATATCGCTGAATTTGCCGAAATCCCGGAGTATAGCGTCACAGATAATATGACGCTTGAGGATGTAAATAATCTGGTGACAGAAATTTACACCCGAAATTACAAAGCGGTAAACGGAACAACCCCGCCGTTGCACAGTGCTGACCCAATCACTCTTACGCTGAAAAGTATTTCTGAGCTGTATTACATGGTGCTGCAGGTTGCAGAAAAAAGAACCCGCTGCGCCTTGCTGAAAACAGCAACGGGTGCAGCGCTGGATAATATGGGGCTTCCGTTCGGCGTGAAGCGGAATGAAGCAACCTATGCAACGGTGACAATCCGATTTAATCTTTCGGCTGAACAAAAAACAGTTGTAATGATTCCACAGGGAACCCGCGTCAGAACTGCCGCGGGTATTTATTTTGCCACAGCGGCCTATGCACAGATTGCCATTGGCGAGACCTATGTTGATGTGTTGGCGCAAGCCGAGGTGGTAGGAGCCAGCGGAAACGACGTTCCAATCGGCGTTGTCGATACGCTGGTAGACGCCATTCCTTATGTTGCGGCAGTGGAGAATGTGGATACATCCAGCGGCGGCGCAGACGCGGAAAGCGACGATAGCTTGACCCGGCGGATTTGGCTGTCACCGACAACGTATAGTTGCGCAGGGCCGCGAGACGCCTACGAGTATTGGGCAATGAGCTTCCGCTCTGATGTGGAAAATGCAATTGCAGTCAGTCCACGGAGCCAGCCTTGCACAGTGTATATCTTTTTCATGCTGACGGGCGGAAGGATGCCGAGTGAAAAGGATATGAGCGAAATGCAAGCATATCTGATGAACGAAGCTCGACGCCCCATGACAGATCAGGTGATCTGTAAGGCCCCGGAAGAAGTGGAGTACGGAATTGACTTTACCTATTATATCGGAGCGGGCAACGCGAAGGGCGCAAGTATTGTTCAGGAAAACGTTACAAAAGCTGTTGAGGAATTTCAGCAGTGGCAGCGCTCCATCGGGAGAGACATTAGCCCGATGGAATTGATTTATCGCTTGCGTGTCGCTGGCGTAAAACGAGTAGAGCTTAGACAACCGGTTTACATGGTAGTCGAAGGCGGTTCGGATTTGGAAAAAGCAACAGTGCAAATCCCAAAACTGAGCGGAACCCCGACGATCATCTACGGAGGTGTCGAGGATGATTAAGCTGCAGGACGCGAGAATTGCAGATGGACTGCCGCGGGTCGTTGCTGAACAGCCGTGGGCAAAGGTGCTGTCTGCAGTATACGGGGAACTTCAAGGCCGGATGCTGGAATATCTGGCAACGGGCATGACGTTCTCGGATGTGGATAACTGTAGCGAGGGAATGCTGGATCAAATGGCAATCTATCTCAAAATCGAATGGTACGATTCTGCCGCCGATATTGAGACGAAGCGTAAGCTCGTAAGAACCGCAATTGAAATCCAGCGTTATGCAGGAACGGTAAAGGCTGTTCGTGAACAGGTGGAGACAATTTACAAAAAAGCCAGAATTGAGGAATGGTTCTCGTATGGGGGGACACCGGGATTCTGGAAACTGTATGTTGACATCACCGACGATCAGGAAACATATCACACCGCAGCAGAAATGGAAAAGCTGCTGGGCTACACAAAACGCTGCACTGCTCACCTTGAGCACATCATCTACATCGTCGAACCGCATGAACGGTCGCCCGCTTATATCGCCGCCGCACCCAGCGGCATGGCGACATCCTGCACCGTAAAGGTCCCCGGTAGGATCAAGCCGCGGGAAATCGGCGCAAAGGCGTATGTTGCCGGTGCGGTCGGAAGATCGAAAATGCAGGTTGCCGTGGCGCTGCCCGGTGCCGTTGAAGCAAAGGCAGTGAAAGCACGAGCCTTTACGGCGGGCACCGTTGAACGGTCGCACACGGCGATAAACATTGTTATTGGAGGACAGACAACGTGAGTTGGGAAAAATCTAGCTACACCGCCGCCGGTGCCGCCCTGCTGTCGGAATCTCTCTCCGGTGGTGCGCTGGTAATCACCCGCGCTGTGAGCGGCACCGGTACGGCTGACGCAGACCTCTCGGGGGAAACCGGGGTAAGCGGCGAAACACATGACCTGAAATTGCTGGACATCGAAACCGTTGAAAGCGGCGGTGAGACGGCTCGGCGGGTAAAAATCCAGATCACCGGTGCGGATGAAACGTACATCATGCATCAGGTGGGCGTTTACGGCAGGCTGAACGACGATGCAGAAACACTCCTGTTTATTATGCAGGATGCACGCGGAGTGGAGGTCCCGTCCACGAAAGTGAACGGCGATTTTGAGATTGAGCTGTCGGCGCTGCTTGCTGTGTCGAACAAGGCCAATATCAGCATTACCGTTGACCCTCAGGTGCAGACGTTGATGAAGCTGGTTAAGGCCGAAATTGAGAAGCACAACGCCGCCGCTGATGCCCATGCAGCGACCATCACGGCAGCGGTCGGCGCTGCCGTGAAGAACCTGTCTGAATCCGGGGAAATCCTGAACGAAGAACAGGTCAAGGCCCTTATCAAAGAGCAGGTGGACGGCGGTACGGGCGGCGGCTACTATGGCTCCTACGAACTCACTCTTGCAGCGGACGGGTGGAAGCCCGCCCGCAGCGAGGATGATTACGAAAATGCCGGTGGTATGGATTACTACCAGTGTATCTATGATGCAGAACTGTCGGACAGCACCAGTGAGCTTGTACCCGTTGGCGTTGTATCTCCCGGCAGCTTCTATACTACGACCAAAGCGGGTGTCCTGAACGGGTGCGAAACGCATGATGGTTTCATCAGATTTTTCGCTCAGCGCATCCCGGAAGCAGATATTCAGGCGACCGTAACCCTGTTCGGGAAAGGAGGTGGTTCGGGTGAAACCGGTAGCGTAAGCATCGGTCAGGGCTTGAAGCGCGACGCAAGCGGCGCTATTGCCGTCCGCATCGGCGAAGGTCTTGACTTCGACAGCGCAAACGCGCTGACCGTCCGCAAAGAAACCGTTATGACGAGTGAAGACCTGCTCGACGAGGAAGAAACGCAGCAGGAAATCGTTGATATGCTGAAATAATTTTTAGGAGGACACTATTATGTCTAAGCAGATTTCTACCAAGACCACCATCCGCAACCTGACCGCTGAGATCAAGAAGACTTTCGTCAAGAAGGACGCCTTTACCCCTGTGCAGGCCGCAGCCAACGCTGCTATCAAGTCTCTTGGCGTTGACGGCAACACCGTGAACTTCTACACCTCTACCGACAAGAGCGGCACTGCTGCTTTCTCCGTTGACTTCCCCTCTGAGCTGTTCCTCGACCAGACCAAGACCACCTTCGTGGCCAAGTTCAAGTTCGATGCTGCGACCTACCCCGGCGCTACCGACCCCAAGCTGGACGGCAAGCCCGTCATGGTGCTGGCCGTCAAGGGCGAGAATCCTGACTCCTGCACCTACTCTTTCCTGAGCATGGCTGCGCTGGTGGATACCTACAAGGCTAAGGCCGTCGGCAAGGATGCTTCCACCACCGTTACCATCGCTGGCTATGAGGTGGATGTCAAGGTCAATGTTTCCGCTGCTGCGGGCAACGCTCTGACCCTGAAGGACGACGGTCTGTATGTTCCCACCCCTGAGGAAGTGGACATTTCCGGCAAGGCCGATAAGGTCACTGGTGCTACCACCGGCAACCTCGCTGCGCTGGACGGCGAGGGCAACCTGACCGACAGCGGCAAGAAGCCTGCCGACTTTGTGGCCGCCGAGGCTGGCAAGCGCCTGATGACCGATGCCGAGGGCGAAAAGCTGGCCGGTGTCTCTGAGGGTGCCACCAAGACCGCAGCCAGCTCCACCAACGGCAATGTGAACATTGACGGCAAGGAAGTCGTCGTGTACACCGAGCCGGAGAATGTTCTGCACGACGAGGATGTGGAGGACTTCTCCGCAGAGGAGATCGCCGTTCTGCTGGCTGACTAAGACATGAGGAGGTAAGCTCTATGGCAAAAGCGAAGATCAAAACGCTTTTGGGCACAGGGCTTGCCGCGCTTTGCAGCCACATCAAGCAGTGCAACACCGCACTCGGAGACCTTTCCGAAGCAACGGCAAACGGATTCGAGGAAACCGATGACATCCTGCACGAAAAGCAGGATGTCACGGCTGCGGTGTCTTTTACGATTCCGGTCGATGGCTGGGGCGAGGATGATTCCTCCCCCGGCTATTTTTATTGTGACATCCCCATTGCGGGCCTGTTGGCTACCGACATTGTGGATGTTACGGTACTGCCGGAATTTTACGATGTGGCGGGTGCGGTGGGCTTTATTGCGACCGAAAGCCTCGAAGGAAAGCTGCGGCTGAGGGCCGCCAAAGCTCCGACCGAGAAAATTTCTGCACAGTATCACATTACAAGCACCGTGAAATACACGGCTGCACAGGAAGGGGGAACCTAAATGGCATACGGTTCTTTTAACGCAGGCCCCGGCAAGGCGCCGGATGAAGATGTTGTCCGCACTAACCAGATCGGCGTACCGGGCGGCGTGGCAACTCTGGATGCGGATGGTAAGCTGTCTGAATCGCAGCGTCCGGCGGTGGACGCATACACCAAGGCTGAGACCGACCAGCGCATCAGCGCAGCCGTGGACGCTCACAACGGTGCGGAGAATGCCCACAGCGACATCCGTGCCAGTGTGGCAGCTATGAACGCCAGCATCAAGGCCATTGAGCTGAAGTTCGGCACGAACGTCACGAAAAACCCGTTTTCTGCCACGTTCGGCAGCCTTGACGGTCTGGCCGTCGCCGGCGTGTGGAACGCAGAACAGGCGAGGGTGGAGTTCTGATGGCTGAAACATTCAAGGTCGGCGCGAATGCGCGGGAGCTGTTGCGCTACACTCAGAGGGCAACCCGCATCGTCACCGATGACATCAGCCGGAGCGATGCCCGGAAGATCATCCAGAAAGTCGCGGCGCTCGAAGATGTGCGCGACATCCAGAAGGTGTGCGGCACTGTCGTCCATGCACTCGACACACGGGACAGGGAGGGCTTTTCCAAAAGCACTTTCCGTCTGTACGGTGATGGCATCCGGCTGACTGCCCGGCAAATCCTGCTGGATGCACACGCGGCGAACAACGTCAATTTCCAGACCGACTACGACAAGCGCGTTGAGAAGATCGGCGCAGTTGTGGACGGCTGCTCTCTGCTGCTGGAATACCTGACCATCTGCACGGAGGAAGGTATCATCAGTGCGAAGAAAGCCGGTATCTGGACAAAGAAGGTCACGGACGTAAAATACCCGGCGATGAAGTGGCTCACGTCGGAACGCGGACGTGCCGAAAAACTCCGGGCAGAAGCGGAACGGAAACGGCTGACCGAACAGGCTGCCGCCCTGAAAGCCGTCCTTTACCCGGAACCGTAAACGCACAGCGGGCAACCGCTTTGCATAAAGGGTGCGGTTTGTTTGTCTGACGCTGCCATTTGGTGGCTGCGCTCTCCGAACACCAACAATAACAACAACGTCTGGAACGTCAACACCGATGGCTCCAACAACAACAACTGGTACAACAACTCCTATGGTGTTCGCCCCGCTCTGATGGAACCGTGTGACGAGTAGGCATAAGCTGAAAGCAGTGCGCCCATCAAAGGAAACCGCATCCTGTCGCTTGCCGATGCAGGCAAGTGATAAATACATCCCGCTGAGGTGGGCCATCCCTGCCGGATGCAGCCCACTACCGTAACGCGAACCAGCGGAGGGTCATTTTGACATACGAAGAACTGTGCAGCTTTGAGGTACTTTACAAAGCCTACCTTGAAGCCCGGAAGGGAAAGCGCAGTAAAAGCAAAACAATCGAGTACGAGGCGCAGGCGCTGGCCTGCACGGAAAAGCTCTCCCGTAAGCTGGCTGTCTGCAATGTGCGGCAGCCAGACGGGAGCATTCGGCAGCAGATACGCTATGTGCCAAGTAAGTTTGAGGTCTTTGCCGTCTACGAGCCGAAGCGCCGCATGGTACACGCCCCCGCATTTGTGGACAAGGTGGTGCTGCACGCTCTGGTCGATAACATCCTGTATGATGCCCTGACAAAGAGCTTTATCCGGGACAGCCACGCCAGCCAGACCGGAAAAGGCACAGACGACGGCCTGATGCGCCTGAAAACCCACATGGTGGACTATTACCGCCGTGAGGGCCACGGCGCGGACGGCTGGGTGCTGAAAGGCGACGTGCGGCATTTCTTCGCCAGCATCGACCACCGGAAGCTAAAACGCAAGCTCAAAGCCGTGCTGGACAAGCGCGGCGTTGACCCGCGTGTCTATGAGCTGCTTTGCATCTACATCGACGTGATGGAGGACGGCTTGCCGCTGGGCTACCAGACGAGCCAGCTTTTCGCCCTCATGTTTTTGGACGAGTTCGACCACATCATCAAAGAAAAGTACCGCATCAAATACTATGGCCGATACATGGATGATTTCTACATCATCTGTTCGGACAAGAAGAAATTGCAGTGCATTCTCCGGGATGTTCGGGCGCTCATGGACAGTTACGGCCTTGAGCTGAACCAGAAAACCGCCATCTTCCCGCTGCGGAACGGTATTGATTTTCTGGGATTCCATAGCTACCTGACCGACACCGGCGCGGTCATCCAAAAGCTGCGCCGGGATAGCTCCAAGCGGATGAAGAACAAGATCAAGTATTGGGAGACGGCATACCCCGCAGGCGAAGCGACCAAGCAGGAAATCCTGCGGAGCTTTGATGCGTGGGATGCCCACGCCGCCCACGGCGATACTTATTCTTTGCGCAGGCAGTACGCGGACAGGCTCGAAAAATTGCTTGAGTGCAAAATCCCTATCCATCGAAAAATCAACTCGAACAAACTTGCACGTGACAGACGGCGGGCGAGGCAATGCCGCTGCATCTACAAGAAGCAGCACAAAGCCCTGTCCCTCTCTGTATCGCAGAACACGCGGCCTGCGGAGATCATGCCGTGGGCCTGAACGAAAACAAGGAGGTAACAATGGCAAACGTAAAACTGGGCACAAAAGCCGTTGGCAGCATTGTCAAAATCAAGGTCAACGGCGCGTCCAAAGATTTTATTGTCGTGCAGCAGGGCAATCCGAATACCAGCACCTATGATTCGAGTTGCGCCGGAACGTGGCTGCTGATGAAAGACATCTACACAACGTCCACGTTCGGCAACAATAACTCCTACAAGGATTCCAGCATCCACACATACCTGAACGGAACATTCTACAACCTCATCGACAGCAACATCCGGGCAGCTATTAAGCAGGTGAAAATCCCGTACCAGAACGGCACTGGTTCCGGCGGCAGCCTTGCCACCGGCTCCAATGGCCTGAGCACGAAAGTATTCCTGCTGTCTGGTTATGAGGTTGGCTGGACGACCAGCGACAACGGCTATTTCCCCAAGGATGGTGTTCGGCTGGCGTACTTTGGAAACAGCTCTGGCGGAAACAGCAAGCGTGTCGCCTACAACGGCAGCAGCGCTGCCATTTGGTGGCTGCGCTCTCCGCGCGCCAACAATAGCAGCAACGTCTGGAGCGTCAACACCGGTGGCTCCTACGACTACGACTGGTACGGCTACTCCTATGGTGTTCGCCCCGCTTTCATTCTTCCCTCTACACTCGTGGTCTCTGACGACGGCACGGTCAGTGTCAACACTGCACCTACCGTCAGCACGGACGGCGCAGCTCTGGGGCGGAAGAACGCGGCCTTTGCGTGGAAGTACACCGTCAGGGATACCGACGGCGACACCTTGACCGTCATCGAAAAGATGGACGGCAAGACCACCAAGACCCGCACCGGCGTTGCCAGCGGCACGGCCCTGACCTTTGAGCAGACGGCCAGCGCTGCCGGATTCCAGAAAATCCTGAACGGCAACCACACCATCACCGTTGAGGTGAGCGACGGCAAGGAAACCGTCAGCACGTCCGCGACCTTTACCAAGGCCGTCCACGCCGCAAGCGTGACGCTGGCTGAACCGTTGGCCGTTGAGGGCGACATTACCGTTGCCGTGCTTCAGGTGACCGGCTCCATCCCCGATGATGCGAAGTTCAAAGCCGAAGTGACCAACAACGCACTCGACAGCTCCCCGGTCTGGCAGGATGCCACGACCGAGGTAAAAAAAGGCGTGAACATCGTCTTTGAGAATAAGACCGCCACCAACGGCGCGGCGTTTAACTTCCGCGTCAGCGTGGAGCGCGGCGAATCCGGCGAGGGCGGCTACATCGAAGCCGTCTCCGGCGCATTCCAGTAAGGAGGACAGTCACCATGATTCAGTGGAAAAAGGACAATCTGCCCACGCTGGCAGAGAAGTTGGCCGAAGCCAAGAAGCAGGCTGAGAAAGACGGCCTGCCTGACCGCGTGGCCGAGGTCGAGGACGCAATGTGCGAACAGGACGCAGCCAACGAGAAGCGTTTGGCCGAAATCGAAACCGCGCTGTGTGAGCTGGACGCAGCGCTGAACAATGAATAAGGAGGTATCACCATGAACATTATCTGGGCAAACCGCCTGATTGCAGGCACTAAGACTTGGGCCGAGATGCCCGCATCCCGCCGCGTTGGCGTGAAGAAAGTTCTGGCCGAGCGCGTAAACAAGGGCGAGATCACCGCCGAGGATTACAAGCGCATCACCGGTGACGACTATGACGTGGCCTGAGCTGTGTGAGAAGCTGTTGACCCGGCTAGAAACCAGTGGTGTGGACACGACCGCAGAGCGCAGTGAGTTTGCGGTGTTGGTGGCCGAGTGCGGGTCAAGCGGCTGCAAAATGGCGTTGAGCCAGAAAGGAGAAAACGATAATGGCGATTAACGCATATTCGTGGGCGAAGGACGGCGAGAAGAACCTCTCCCCGTCCTTCAAGGTGCGGGAGTTCCGCTGTTCGGATAATACCGACCCGATCTTTATTGATTCGGAGCTGGTGGAAATCCTTCAGAAAATCCGCAATCACTTTGGGAAGCCGGTGAACATCACCAGCGGTTTCAGAACGGCCAGCAAGAATGCCATGATTAAGAATGCTGCGAAGTTCTCTCAGCATCTTTACGGCAAGGCTGCTGACATCTGGATTTCCGGTGTGACGGTGGAGCAGATTGCGGCATATGCCGAGACCCTGCTGCCGAACCGCGGCGGCATTGGCCGCTACCCGAAGGAAGGACACGCCGACCGTACTCACGGCTGGGTACATATCGACACCCGCACGGCAAAGAGCCGGTGGGTGAGCTGAAAATAGGAGGAAAACAGTATGGAGAACATTCTGAAAGTTTTTCTGATGGCATTCCCTGAATGGCTGGCCTGTATCTTCATGGTGGTCGGCCTTGTGGTCACGGCGCTGGCGGCGGTACGTCTGGGCTACGGCCTTGTGGTCGCAAAGACTGTGTACAAGTGGATCGTCAACGCAGAGGAAAAGTTCGGCAGTGGCGCGGGTGCAGAAAAGAAAGCCCATGTCATTGCCGTACTGCGTGGGTACACCCCGGACTGGCTGGACTGGGCAATCAATGAGCGGACGCTGGATTGGATCGTGCAGCTTGTGTTCGACTTTACCAAGAAGAAGCTCGAAGATTACATGGCAAAGAAATCCGCAGAAACCACTACTGTGGCCCATTTCGGTAACGTGGGGGAGAACAAGCGTAATGACTGACGAGGAACTGGAACATCGCCTGACAGCGGTCGAAAACCGTGCACAGAGCAACACCCACCGGCTGGACGAGCTGGGGAAGCTGACCGATGCAGTAAACGGCATGAACACCAATATCAAGTTGACCATCCAGCAACTCGAAACCACAAACCGGAGCCTTGAAGTTGTGACGGCACAGAACAAGAAGCAGGACGACCGCTTGACCGCGCTGGAAAAAGCCCCCGGAGTATTTGGAAACAAACTCTGGTGGGCGGTCATTGCGGCATTGATCGCAGGCTTTGTTGCATCTGAATTGGCAAGGTATCTCCACTAAGTAAAGCAATGCCCCGCTGGCATCCTGACGGATTGCTGGCGGGGCATTTTTTGTTTGCGCAAAGATTACAAAATAATTACAGATTATGCGGTGCGCCACAAACGGGCCGAAAATTGGTGTTCAACCAGTGAAAAGTAGCCGGAAGCCGCATAAAGGGAATAGTTCGCTTGTTGATGTGCAAGGTGGACCAAACAAAAATAATCCGAACTTGTTTCCGATAGGAGATGGGTTCGGATTATTTGTTTTCTTCGGAAAATTAGCGTTTGCGAAGCAATGAAAGCCCCAGTGGGGCTTTTAAGCGACGGAACGGTCTGCGTTAGCAGATGGAGGGGCTTTGCCCCGACAAGTTCCATGCAGGTGTCCGTGGAAGATGAAATCCGAAATCATAGATTGACCGACATAAGCCACAACATGATTTCAGGAGGACATGAACGTGAAGTACGATGCAAGAGCCTGCAAATTCAACATGGACACCGGGTGCATGGAACTGCTGCTCCGGGATGGAAGAAAAATTTCCATCGACTGCACCGGGGTTGAAGATGCGCTGGACGTGACTATGGCACAGAGGTTGGAATTGGATTACCTCATCTACGATGATCCGCTGGGCTATGCGGACTTGATTCTGAACGGTGACCCGGAGGGATACTTGAAAAACGTAACCGGGAGCCATGGGTTAGAAGATTAAGAAAAATGCCGTTCCAAAAGCAACTGGAACGGCATTTCTTATTTTTCGCCATTCGGAATCTTCTGTCCCCGCAGCTCCTGTCGGATGGCACGAAACTGCTCCGGCACATCCGCATCGGTCATTGCACCGGGGACATCCACTGTCCCAGCGGCTTTAGCGGCTTCATAGAACCAGCATTTATACTCCACGGTCTCCAGCGTATGCTGTAACTGCTGAATCTGCTGGGTGAGTACCTCCCGCTGATGCCGGAACATTTCCAGCCGGGTGTCAATGGTGTCGTCTCCCTGCATGGAAAGCTCAATATACTGCCGGATATCCTTGATGGACATTCCGGCTTTTTTCATGCAGCGGATGACCTGCAGCCACTCGAAGTCGTTTTCCCGGAACATCCGAATGCCGCCGGAGGAACGCTCCACAAAGGGAAGTAACCCTTCTTTGTCGTAGTAGCGCAGGGTGGAGGCAGGTACGCCCAGCTTTTGTGCCATTTCACCTACGGTATAGATCATCTGAAACCTCCGTTTTTTCAAAAAGCCCTTGACTTAAAGTGCGCTTTAAGTTGTATGATAAAATCAAACTTTATCAACATCATAATGCGGATGCACTCCGCTGTCAAGGAGGTTCCTATGAGCAAGAAGGTATTGATTTTGTCTGGAAGTCCCCGGAAGGGCGGTAACTCTGATATTCTATGCGATGAATTTCTGCGTGGAACGCAGGATGCCGGGCACAAAGCAGAAAAGATCCGGGTCGCTGAGAAAAAGGTGGCTCCCTGTTCCGGCTGCTACTATTGCAGCACCCACGGCGGAGCCTGCGTCCACAAGGATGATATGGCAGACATCCTGCAAAAGATGATCGATGCCGATGTCATTGTGCTGGCAAGCCCGGTATATTTCTACTCCATCAGTGCCCAGTTGAAGACAGTGATCGACCGTACCGTGGCACGGTGGCTTGAGGTCAAAGACAAGGAATTCTACTACATCACCACCATGGCAGACGAGGAAAAAGCCTCTGCGGACACTACGCTGACCTGCTTCCGGGGCTATGCAGACTGCGTGGAAGGTGCCGTGGAAAAGGGCGTCCTTGTAGCATGTGGCGTTTACGAGCCGGGTGCAGTGTGCGGTACGCCTGCCATGGCACAGGCTTACGAGATGGGGAGGAACGTATAATGGCAGTGAAACAGACAGCAGGGCGGGATGCTCTGGGCGAATTTGCGCCAAAATTTGCGGAACTTAACGATGAGGTACTATTCGGGCAGGTGTGGAGCCGAGAGGATAAACTCTCCCTCCGGGACCGCAGCCTTGTGACGGTGATAGCACTGATGGCGCAGGGACTGACGGACTCCTCGTTTCGGTATCACCTGACGGCAGCAAAAAACAATGGTATTACCCGGACTGAGATTGCAGAGATCCTGACCCATGCGGCGTTTTATGTAGGTTGGCCCAAAGCGTGGGCGGCTTTCCGCATGGCCAAGGAAGTCTGGGCAGAGGACGCTGCAGAGGATGCCAAGGCATAGCACCAGAGTGAAATGGTGTTCCCCATCGGTGCATCCAACGACGGTTTTGCACAATATTTCAGCGGAAAAAGCTATCTGGCACCCTTGTCCACCGCACAGGTTGGCATTTACAACGTCACCTTTGAGCCGAGCTGCCGGAACAACTGGCACATCCACCATGCCGCAAAGGGTGGCGGGCAGATCCTTATCTGCGTGGCAGGCCGGGGCTACTATCAGGAATGGGGCAAGGCGCCGCTGGAGCTGCATCCGGGCGATGTGGTGAATATTCCCCCGGAGGTCAAGCACTGGCACGGTGCTGCACCCGATTGCTGGTTCTCTCATCTGGCAGTGGAAGTGCCTGGTGAGGGCACCTCTAACGAGTGGTGTGAGCCGGTGCCGGAAGAAACCTATAAGGAGTTGCGGTGATAAACGCAGGATCATCTCAGCAGGGAGGCTTTTATATGAACTATATCACATTGAATAACGGCGTAAAAATGCCCCAGCTTGGCTATGGGGTCTATCAGGTCTCACAGGAGGAATGCGAGCGCTGTGTACTGGATGCTTTGCAGGTGGGCTACCGCTCCATCGACACGGCACAATCCTACTTCAACGAAGAGCAGGTGGGTACAGCAATCGAAAAATCCCGTGTGGATCGCAAAGATATTTTTCTGACCACCAAGGTCTGGGTCGAGCATTACGGTTATAAGGAGGCCAAGGCATCTGTGCTGGAATCCCTGCGTAAGCTGCGAACGGATTATCTGGACCTTTGTTTGTTGCACCAGCCGTTTGCTGATTACTACGGCGCATGGCACGCCTTGGAGGAGCTATATGAGGCAGGCAAGATTCGGGCCATTGGCGTGTCCAATTTTTATCCTGACCGCCTCGTTGACCTGTGCAGCTTTGCCCGTATCAAACCCATGGTGAATCAGGTAGAGGTGCATCCGCTGCACCAGCAGGGCAAGGCAAAGGAATGGATGGAAAAGTACGGCGTTCAGATGGAGGCATGGGCTCCCTTTGGCGAAGGTCGGAGTCAGATGTTCACAAACCCTGTGCTGGCAGAAATCGGCGCAAAATACGGCAAAACCGTGGCACAGGTCATTCTCCGCTGGCATTTGCAGCGGGGCGTGGTGGTCATCCCAAAATCCACCCACAGGGAGCGGATGCAGGAAAATCTGGAAGTGTTCGACTTTACGCTGTCCTCTGAGGACATGGAAAGGATCGCCGCACTGGATACCAAAACCAGTGCCTTCTTTGCTCACGACGACCCTGCAATGGTGGAATGGTTCGCCCAGATGGTGGAACAGCGCAAAACCAACCACGATGCAGCCAAGGAGAAAAAGAACCGGTAAATGCGTTTTGGCGTACACCCAACCATGATGAAACAAAAACAGGGTGCGTCCACCCGGACGCACCCTGCCAAAAGCCACAGACGATAGCGATATGTACAACAGGGAGTTCCCCAGTGGGAACTTCCTGTTTTTCGTTGTTTGCATGATGAGCCTGCTCTGCCTGCCATAGGCAAGCTCGCGTTTGCGCAGCGCAGCGAAGCAATGAAAGCCCCAGTGGGGCTTTTAAGCGACCGAACGGTCTTGCGTTAGCAAGATGGAGGGGCCTCCGCCCCGACAAGTGACCGCTGGCCTTCCGCGCTGTTCCAGCAGACAAGGATGGCCGGGTAGAATGCCCGCGCCAGACGGTCAATGACTTCATCGGGATAGGGGGAAGTATTTGTGGACTTTTTCTTTTTGTTCAAACGCACGCTCCTTTGATCCTCCCACCGCAGCAAAGTCGGGCGAGAAAATCAAAGTTCCAATTTTTATCAGGCGCAAGGGCGCGGATGATTTCCGCCCTGCTCTTGCGGCTGGTGGCTCATTGATGGCTTAAAGCAAAAAGCTCTAGGCTTAACCCCTCTTCTTTGCGGATCTTTCTGATCCGTTCTCCAACAAGGGATGCTAGTTCGGCTGGTTCAGATTCAGGTTGATTGCTTTTTTTCACAGAGAACACCTCATTTGCGGGCAATCATCAGATGCCACGGAACGTAAAGGTGAACTCCACAGGCTTGGTCACATCAGGAATATACTCCGGGTGGACATTGGCACCCCAGCTGTCATCGCCGCCAACGCCCATCTGCTCGCCCATAGCACGGATGACCGTGTAATGGACCGGGGGCAGCTCGTAGGGATGCTTGGCACTCTCCATTTCATGGGGAGTGTAGGGCAGCGCAGAGAAGAACATGGGCTTTGCGGCATCTGCGGTAAACAGCAGCCCGCGACCCTTGCGGTCCACTACCTTTGCCCAGCGCACAGCGGTCTTTGCACCGCACTCCTGCGGCACAAGGTACTGTGCCATGTTGTCTACGACCTTGTTCTGGTAAATGCCCAGCTTTGCACCATGCTGACGATCCCAGTAGGTCTCCGCAGGGCCGTTTCCGTACCACTCCACCGTGTCGTAGTCAGCGTCGATTTTGAACAGTACGCCGAACTCCGGCATTGCTGCAAGTCCTTCCACCGGGTCATAGTGCAGGGTGGTCTGGATGCGGCCATCACCGAACACACGGTACTGCAGGCTGCACTCTGCTGCGGGGCTGGTCTGGAGGTTATAGAGATAGGTCACGACCACGCTGTCGGCTTCCACCTCGCAGGTGGGGTTCTGGAGGATGGTACCGCCATGAACAGACGGAATCTCCTTGCCGATGCCCTTGGCGGTAGCGTACAGGCTTGCCAGCTTCCACTGACCGCGAACGCCGCCCATGTTGTTGCCGCAGTCGTTGTCGGTGGGAGCGCGCCAGAAGTTGGGACGGGGAATCTCCTGAATCATCTCCTTGCCGGCATAGCGGTAGGAAGTCAGGCCGCCGTTCAGATCGGAGAACAAAACATCGAAATTCTCACCACGGACACCGATGTTGTGTGTACCGTGCGTAACGGTAAACGGCGTGACCTTCTTGCTGGGAATGGAACGGACCACAGCGATCACTCCCTGTCCAAAGGCGACTTCGTGACCCTTCTTTGCCCAGCTGGTGTCCTCCTTCAAACGGAAGCTGATGGTCACTGCATATTCACCGGGGAGCGCAGGAACCATAAACGGCAGCGGGAAGCTGGAACGCTCTTCGGGAGCAACATCAATATTGGTCAGTTTCTGCTGCTGATACAGCTTTCCATCACGGTGCAGCAGAGCAATGCAGTCGAAAGCATCCGTAGAGGTGAACAGGTTCTTATTCCAGACTTCGAAGCCAGAGTTGTCGATGGAAATGGCGATGTTCTGATAGCAGAACTTGACCTCCTGCATCTTGGGAGAAGGAGCACGGTCACCACCGTAGGCAATGCCGTTTCCGCTGAAATTATAGTCGGTAGGACGCTCACCGAAATCGCCGCCGTAGGCTTGGAACCACTTGCCGTAGCGGTCTTTTTTCCAGATGGACTGGTCGATGTAATCCCAGATAAAGCCGCCCTGATAGCCGCAGTCCTTCTGGTCGGCAAGTTCCGTGTACTTGTATAAAGCACCGTTGGAGTTGCCCATAGCATGAGAGTATTCGCACTCGATATAAGGCCGCTTATCGCCCTGTGCCAGATACTCTTTAATGTCCTTGACCGTGCTGTACATATGGCTCTCGATATCGGTGGTTTCGAGGAAGCGGGGATCGTTGACCACACCTTCGTAATGCACCAGACGGGTGTCATCAAAGCGGCGGACCATCTCGGCCATCTGGAGCAGGGTCTCACCGCCAAACGATTCGTTGCCCAGAGACCAGATCAGAACAGCAGGATGATTTTTGTCACGCTGGTAAGTGGAATTCATGCGGTCAAACAAGACAGCTTTCCACTCCGGCTTATCATTGGGCAAAACGCCCTCGATGCCGCGAATGCCCGCCTGATGGATGTCCCATGTGCCATGGGATTCCAGATTGTTCTCTGCGATCAGATACAGACCATACTCGTCGCACAGGTCGTACAGTGCATCCTGATTCTGGTAATGGCTGGTACGGATGGCATTGATGTTGTTCTGCTTCATGGTGATGATATCCCGAAGCAGTTCCTCATGGGTGTGTACGCCCACAGCACGACCCGTAATGGAGCTGAACTCATGACGGTTGGCACCCTTGAACACGATGCGCTTGCCGTTGAGCAGCATCCGATTGTTCTTCAACTCGAACTTGCGGAAACCGATTTTCTGCCCGGTCACCTCTACCAGATAGCCTGCATTGTCCAGCAGCTCGATTTCCAGTTCATACAGAGCCGGGTCCTCTGCACTCCACAGGTGGGGGTTCTCCACCGCATGGCTGAACAGAGCAGAGCCGCCGTTCAGTGCGATTTTTTCGGAGAACACTTCCAGCTCACTGCGGCGCAGGGTCAGACGGGCCGCGCCCTTACCCTCCACCTGCAATGCAACTTCCAGCGTGGAATGAGTAAAATCATCCCCGGCAAACAGCGTTTTGACGGATATATCTTCCAGATGCACGGTGGGGATGGCGTACAGCCACACGCTGCGGAAGATGCCGGAGAAGCGGAAGAAGTCCTGATCTTCGCACCAGCTGGAGGAAGTCCACTTGAACACCTGCACAGCAAGTTTGTTCACGCCCGGCTGGAGATAGGGAGTCAGATCGAATGCGTGTGCGGAGAAGCTGTCCTCGGTGTAACCCACATAAGACCCGTTCAGCCAAAGAGCCATGCCGCTTTCCACACCCTCGAACTCGATGTGGACGGGCTTGCCCTGCATGGATTCCGGCAGCTCGAAGTATTTTACATAGCTTGCCACCGGATTGAACCGCTGCGGGATCTCACCCGGCTGTACTTCTTCACGGCCATCCCACGGATACTGAATATTCGCGTACTGGGGAATGTCGTAGCCCTCCATCTGGATGTGTGCCGGAACATGAATGTCATCCCAACCGCTGCAATCGTAATCCGTCTTTTCAAAGCCGGGGATGGCACTGGTGTAGTTCTTTGCGTAGGCGAATTTCCAGATACCGTCCAGCTTCAGCGCCAAAGAAGAGGAGCCTGTCCGATATTCTTCGCGGGAAGCGTAAGTACGGAAACTTGCATGAGCATTCAGCACGTTTTCCTTGAAAAAGGTGGGGTCTTTTACTTTTGCAAAATCAAATGCAGCCATAGTATTTCCTCATTTACCTTTTATAATTTTATAATATTTCTCCAGCCTCCCCGGAGGAATCGCTGGATTCCTCCGGGGAACAGCAGATGAAGGAGAAATGATAATGACTTGTTATCAGACTGCTGCACGCAGTTTTTCATTTGCTTCTTCAACTTTCAGATGAGACAGAATGAAGGTGATGATGGCATCCAGAGCAAACGGGATCACCAGATACATGATCTTCAGCATCGAGATGCAGGATTCGGGCTGGACAGCCAGCGCACTATCGAAATGGCTTGCAGCCAGCAGCCAGCCGGTGATGGCAGTACCCAGACCGCCGCCCAGCTTCACACCGAGAGAAGTGCAGGAGTACATCGTGCCATCCACGCGCTTATGCTTCGTCAGCCAAGTATATTCAGAGCAGGCTGCGATCACAGCGTTCATATCGCCCTGCCAAGGACCCTGACCAAGAGCTGCGATTGCAGTAAAGAGCAGCATCAAGGTCACATTGCCGCTGCCCATGTAACCAGCTACAGCAACCAGTGCACGAGAAATCGTTGCCAGAGTATAGCTCATTACATTCAGCTTATACATTCCATTCCACTTTGCAACCAAGGTCGGGGTGAACACCAGTGCGATGATCAGAGGAATGTTGATTGCCCAAGAGAATACACCGAACAGATTCTGGTTGCCAAGGATGTAGGTTGCATAGTAGGTGCCCATGCTGATCATGGCACCGTAGATCTGTTGCAAAATGTAGGTGACGCAAATCATCATATAATATTTGTTACCAGCAAGCAGCTTTGCAGCCTGAACCAGATTGTACTTTTCGTCCTGCTCGATTTCCTTTTTGTTTGTGGTATCCACCAATTCGCCTTCCGGCAGTTCCTTCACGGAGAAAACGGAGAGGGTGTTGACAAGCAGACCGATGATGGCGTAGATGATTGCAACAGTGCGCCAACCGGCAGCACCACCGCCAATGCCGTAACAGCACCCAGCGTGATGGACTGGATGAGCAGGCTGGTGGCAAAGGCGAACATGAAACGCCAAGAACCCATCTCGACCTGTTCGGCACTGTTCTTCGTGACGAGAGCAGTCAGTGCAGAGTAAGCAATGTTGTTGGCAGTGTAGAATACAGCGTTCAGCAGAGTATATGCGATCAGGAACCATGCGTACTGTGCAAACGGTCCCAGATTGGTCGGGATGGCGAAAATTGCCACCAGCGTAATGGCACAGCCAATGTAGCCGTACAGCATCCAAGGACGGGCTTTGCCCATCTTAGAATGCGTTTTGTCAATCAAAGAACCAAAGAAAATGTCCGTCACACCGTCCAGCAGTTTGGAAACTGCAATCAGAGTGCCGACAATACCGGGGTTCAGGCCAACGGTGTTGGTTAGATAAATCATGACGAAGGAGGACAGGAATGCATACACCACGTTGCCTGCAATATCGCCTGAACCATAGCCGACTTTATTATACCACTTTAGATAACGTTTCTCAGTCATTGTGCTTTCTCCCATCTTGCTTGTTTTGTGTGGGCGCGACCAATCTGCTGCGCACTTCAGACTGGAATTCTCATTACGCAAGTTGCCCAAATCTCTTGCGTTCCGTCTGAAAATATTATAGAATCTAATGGAACGAAAAGATATAGACAAGATGGAACAGAATATGCACAAAATCAAAGAGTTTGTAATTTTTTGATAGAACATTTCCCAAATCACTGTAAAATCTCTGAAGATGAGGAGGACGCAGGGATGTATTTCAACTCAGGATATTTGAACAACTCCCGTTTGGATTTCAAAGACTACTCAAAGCCGCTGGTCGTAGGCAGCTGCGGCACTTATCGCTTGAAAAAACGCCCGAAGCTACCTACTTTTTGGGCAAAGGGTCGCAGAGACTATCAAATCCTCTATGTGGCATCTGGTAAAGCACACTTCTGGTTCGATGGTGTTGAGGAAGTGGTGACTTCTGGACACATGGTGCTTTATCAGCCGAAAGAAATCCAGAAGTATGTCTACTATGTAGAAGATCATCCAGAGGTGTTCTGGATTCACTTTACAGGATACGATGTCAAAAACATCCTGAACTATCACGGAATACCCTTGGACAAGCACGTTTTTTATAGCGGCACACTGCCGGATTACAAAATGCTGTTCCGAAAGATCATCCGGGAACTGCAACAATGTGAATATGGCTATGAAGACTATATTGCTTCTCTCTTCAACATCATTCTGCTTTTAGTAAGCAGGCAACAGCAGGAAAGCGAGAAAACAACTACAAGCATCCCCGAAGAAATCGAAGCCGCCGTTGCCTATTTTAACGAGAATTATAATACAAAGGTCAGTGTGGACGATTACGCAGAATCGCTGCATATCAGTACGAACTGGTTTATCCGTAATTTTAAGCTGTACATGAAAATAAGCCCTGCACAATACATCCTGTCCCTTCGGATGGTAAATGCACAAAGCTTATTGGAGAACACCGAATACAATATTGGAGAAATTGCAGAGATCGTAGGGTATGATAACCCACTCTATTTTAGCCGGGTATTCAAGAAAGAGTATGGTGTCAGTCCGGCACAGTACCGAAAGAATCTGGAAGAATCTACTGAAAAATGAGAAAGATTCCTTATAAATAAGGAGAGTAGAACCATGCCGATAAAAAATGCGATCCACAGCCAACAAGTCTACGACTCAACGGATGAATCCATCATGGAGAGCAGGAACTTTGCATGGAACAGCTCCCGAATGGATACAGCGACCATTATGTGCCGGATGGCTTTGTACGAGATTAGAGTGTATACAAGGAGGTCTCTTTATGTTAGAGCATTTTTTCAAATCGCTAGTTGCAACAGTTTCTGACCCTTACCAATGCAATCGCATCACGGATGCGTTGGCGGCAGCTGGAATTAAATTCTATTGCAAATCCAAAGATGTCAATCGGCATAACACATTTGACCAAGCGAGAATTGGAACTCTCGGCATAAAACCGAGGTATGTCACAGAGGTGTTTGTGGACAAAGAAAATGCTGATATGGCTCTGCACATTATACATACCCTGTCATAAGCCCGGAGTTCCCCTGCGAACAAAATATTCCGATATAAAAAGGACGCTGCCGCCTCTGGGTGAGAGGTTGCAGCGTCTTTTTAGCATCAGAGGGCGAAAGGTCTGTTAGATCGAACGGCTTCCAACGAATAATATACTTTCAGCTTGCGTTTTCCTGTTCGTCAAGAATGCGCCAGCCGTCCATCAGGTCTGAATTTTCCATAATAAAGGTGTGGGCGGTATCCTGTCCCCACGAGTTGTCGTATTTCAGCATCAGATGATCGCTCAACTCGGTTCGATTTTTGAACTTCAACAAGCGATACGGCTCCTGAAAAGCGACCTTTTCGACGAAATATACCGCATCCGATGTGGGAAGCATAACGCCGACATGACCGATCATAAGAGAATTGTCCGTTTCAGAGAACTGATCGTGCAGGACCACGGAGACGAGACGGATCTTATCATCGTCCACGAAGGAGAGACCGCGTTTCTTCCATTCCTGCTGAATCGTTTTCAAATGGGTAGGAATATCGGTCGTATTGGTGGTTTTAACCGGGGCGAACAACGCATCAAACATTTGCCGTTCGTCGCCGCAAAGGGATTCCGGGTCAGAATCCAGTGTTTCATAGTCCATAAACAGGGTGTCCTCGGCTGAGTCAAGGTCTGCCTTGCCCGTGACAGTGATAAAATCACCGAACAGCCCACAAGCGGTGATCCGACAGTTCCAGCCGGGGAAGGTGTCATATTTTTCTGTCCATGCGTCCTGCATGGAGTAAGGATCGTATTTCAGATCCGAAGGCGTGGCATTTTCAAACCCTGTGGTGAGCCATGCCGGGTCCACAGCATTGTTGAACTTTTGCACATGATCAAAGAAGGTCTGTATCCGTAGGTCGGATACGCCGGCATCCTGCAAAAGCTTGGAAAGAAGAGCTTGTGTATCCGAATCTGCCAAATTGGAGTATTCAATTTGCTGAAGGACGGGCTGAGAAGTTTTTTGAGTGCAGCCTCCTGCCAGAAGCGCACCGCAAAAAAGTGCAGCGGTGCAGACAAGAAAAGTTCGACGTTTCAAAAATGGTCACCTCGTTGTGTTTTTCGGAAAGTTTCTTTGAGTGCCGGAGTCTCAACCATAAGCGAAGAGAGCAACGCCGTTGGTCTCGTAACGGATGGTATCACAGATAAACAAAGAAAATCAATGACTTCTGTCGTATTTGACCATATATAATGTTGCAGTATCCATATCCCATACGGCTAACGCCCATTTGGGGAAAGACAATGCGGCAGTTTTCTGAACGATTTTCTTCATGTCGGACACAACAGGAGTATACCCAAGTTGGAATAAGAATTTTCCGTTTTTTCCGAATGGAAGGTTCAAATCGCTTTCCAGATAGACGGAGGATACCAACTTGCGAAGCGCGGCACGGCGATTTCGGCCAACCTCGTTTCCGCCGCCTTGATGGAATCGCCCATGGCATGATAGCGTTCTGTCGCCGCCGTTGCTCGTTCCCGCAGTTCGTCGGCACTGCTGATCTTCTGCTCCTTGCCCTTCGCCGCCGTGTGCTTGCCACGCTTCACCTCGTAGCCCTGCTGTATCAGCTTTTGAAGAAAAACTTCAAAGTCCTTCGGCTGCTCTGCAAGGATGGTGTCGATGATTCCGCACAGGCGGTCACGGTTGCTTTCTCTCGGCGGGTAAACGATCGAGTTGCGCCGAGCACACAAAGTAATCTCTCCAACCCTACAGCTCAATTTCCACCGCAAGCTGCTCCTGCTTTTCTTTTTCGTCAGCGATTTGGACATCAACATCTTCGCGTATCTTTTTCAGAAGTGCAAGGACTCGCTTGATTTGACCTTTGGTATTCTCCACTCTGCTCTGTGCCTGATTGATGTGATCCAGAACTGCCCAGTCTGCAAAGAGGCCATCAAAGAAGAAATCCGCAAATTTCAAAAAGCTGTCCACCGTAACCTGAAGGTCTGCGGTGATCTCAACATCGGCAAGCTCAGTTTTGAACCGCCGCAGTTCCACTTGGAGCTGTTCGATTTGTTCCTGTGCATCGTCCAGTTCCTCATACTTGGCAAGATCGGCCATCAAACCGCCGCCCATTACGTCCCATGTGCTCCAGCCCTCGGCATTGTCGAGGGTTTCCAGAACTTCATTGACCGTATGCAGGGCGGTCTTTCCGGCGTTGATAGCTTCCAGCAGCTCCCGTTTTTGGACTTTCAGCGCGGCAATACGGCTTTCGCTTTCCGCAACCTGCTGTGCGGCAGGGTGGGCAGATGCTTTGATGCTTTTGATTTTTTCGGAAAGAGCAGCTTGGTACTGCCTTTCGCAATCGGACAGCCGTGCCAGTCTATTTTGAATCTGATCCAAGTCGGCATCAACGGAAGAAAGGTCATGGAGAGCAGCATCGTATTTAACACGGGCTGCATAGGCTTCCTGCCGTTCCTTGTCCAGCTTCTCATCCATCTTTCCGATGACCTGATAGAAAAATGCGGCAAGGCTGTGTCCCTCCAGACGGTTCACGTCAGCCTGTTCCGCCAGCTTGGATTTTTCCAGCTTTTTCAGACGATCAGCAAGCGTATCTCTCTGGGCGGTCAGTTCTTTCTGTTTTGCTTCACAGCTTTTCTTTTCTGCGACCTGCTGCCAAAGCTCTTTCAACGTAGAATCACTCATATGGAATGTCCTTTCCCGGCATTGCGTTTCTTCGTTCAGAAGCTAGTTCAAAAAATGCTGCCGAATATTTACAAATGTTTTGGTGATAACGTAGCTGTCCGTATCTTCATACTGACAAGGATGAATCGTGCCATTGTCGAAGCTAAAAATTTCAGCATCAGGCATTCCGAGGAGAATTGGTGAATGTGATACGATACTATATAATGTGGGAGAACGCTTAGTTCCGCTCAAACCCAAGATAGCGGGTGCCCTGAAAACTCAGCTTTCCAATGTCGCCCTCCACAAGCATTCCGTAGTCCGAACCACTTACGGTAAGCTCTATGCGGTCGCCGCTCTCTACCTGAAAGGTTACATAATAGGTCGTGAACGTATGCGCCATCGTATTGTCTGTATGGTGGCGAGAAACTTCCGTGCGCTTTGCCACAACCGTTGCCGGAACAGTCAGCCGCGGCGAATGGTTGTTTTTATTCCATGTGCTGATATTTCCGATGATGGTGTATAGGATCATACCCAAAACCACAAGGAACAGGATGGGAAACAGAATGCTGAACAGCATATCAATTCCAGCGTAAAACATCTTATTCCTCCAAAATTTCTTCCAGCAGGTTCTTTACATCGTCCAGAAAAGATTCTTCTCCAAGGGTGTTCACCTTGAAGAACACCGCTTGACTGCCTCCTGCGGTGATGGCAGACAGCCGAATCGGACTGTCCGCATTCTGGAACATGGTCAGTGTCAGACTCAGGCGGTTGCCGCCCATCATGCTGTACCGTTCAAACACACGGACACTGCACCGGGCATCGCCCTCTTTGAAATCACTGCCTGCCTCTAAATCTGCCGACCAACTGCTGTCCGGGATTTCTTGTTCCAGCTTCCGAAGCAGTTTGTCAAAATTCTTGTTTCGGATGGTCTTTTCAAAGATTGCCATAATGGTTCCTCCGTTCTGACAATTAAAAATCGGTCCCTTATTTTTGATACGAGCAGAGCCACAGGAAAATTGCGGAGAAATCGCTTGAAGAGAGGAATTTTGTCTAATTTGATTATAGCATATCTTTTGGAAGAACAAAATACTTTATGTACGCCGCCCGCAGGCGGCAAAGATCAGTCCAGGGGAAATTCCAGTTCGACAAACTCTGCATCGGTCAGCAGTTTCAGTTTTTCGATGACCTGTTCGGACAGCTCCCGCAGGGCGGTTTCGTCCGGCATCAGGTAGCATTGCATCAGCCTCAGTTCGTGGATAAGCCCCAGCCGGGTGCCGGTGTTGTAGAACATGGAGATAATGCTCAGGCATCTCGGTGTCGGCATGGCCTACATTGCCTCCATGGGCTGGATCTTGTTTATGCAGAAAAAGGGCCTTTGGCAGCAGCTGATCCACGCAGCCGCCGGATGTGAAAAGCTCTTCTTCACACTGGGTGGTTTAGTGTTGATGATGAGCCTGCACATTTTTTCCATTCATGCTAACCATCTACGATTATTTCCTCAATAGGTTGTTTTGCATTTTATGCCATGCAAAAGGCAGAATCAGATATAAAAAGTACTTTCGTATGTAAAAGCCTTCAAAAACAACTTGAAACACTTTTGTTGCAATGGTACAATAATAATGTTATTTTATGGAAGCTCGGCGCAAAGCCCATGCGGACAGGCCGCGGGTGTGTGGATTCCTATGGGATGTGTAAGAATAGCTAGGGCAGCACTGCGCTGCTGCACTTTCCGATAATGTGAGGGAGGTATATTTATATGATGAAAAAGATCTCCCGCCGCTCTTTTTTGCAGGTCTGTGGCATTACGGCAGCCACGGCGGCGTTGACTGCCTGCGGCGGCGGTAAGACCGAAACGGCTAAAAAAGACGATGTGCACGAAGCCATCACCTTTATGGCACCTTATAAGGAGATAGAAGCCTTTATTGAGCAGGTACACAGCGTTTACCCGGAAGTGAACATCGAGGTCGTGCCCTACAGCGGCGATAACACCACCACCTGTTTGCAGAATATGTTTGCGGCGGGCGACCTGCCGGACGTCTGCACCTTGACCTACTACGACCCCCGGATCGATCTGGTCTCCGACAAACTGCTGGACCTTTCCGGCTACGATTTTACGGATAACTATGTGGAGTCCCGTCTGCAGGACGTGTTCGACAACGGTGCCATCTACCTGCTGCCCTCGACCTACAACTGCTACGGCATTACCTACAACAAGACCTTGCTGAAAAAATACGGCTGGGAGCTGCCCAATTCTTTCGCTGAGCTGGAAGAACTGGCTGCAAAGGCCAAGAAAGCAGAGGTCGATCTCTGTCTGCCGCAGATCCAGTATCCGGGCTATGGTTTCCAGTATCTGTGCAACATTGCGGACGCCGATTTCCTCGGCACACTGGACGGCAGGCTGTGGCAGCGGGATTATCTGTCCGGTAAGGCGAATGTCAGCAATACCCCCGGCATGATGCAGGCGATGGCCTATGTCCAGAAGTGGAAGGACATCGGGATGCTGAACGACACCGGCGACGCTCTTGACGACAATGTGACCCGGCAGAGGATGACCGAGGGCAACACCCTGTTTCTGATGGGCGGCACCAACGGCATCGTGGAGGCAGACGGCAACGCCGATAAATACGGGCTGATGCCGTTTCTCTCGGAGGACGGCACCCAGAACGTTTTTGTGCTGAATGTGAACCGCTTCTACGGTCTGAATAAAAAGCTGGAGCAGAACCCCCAGAAGCTGGAAGATGCGCTCAAGGTGATGCGTGTGCTTTCCACCGTTGCAGGCACCAGCGCTCTGCAGCCCGCAACGGCGCTGAAAAGCAGCCTGCTGCCCTTCAAGGACGCAAAAGCGGACGGCACCTACTATGCCGACATCGCCGATGCCCTGAATGCAGGCAACACCGCGCCCTTTATCTATTCCGGCTGGGAAAACACCATCGTGACCACTGGCCTTAAAATGCTGGACTTCATGAAGGGCAATGCCACCATGGAGGATGTGATCCGTCAGCTGGACGAGGATCAGGATAGTGTGGTGAACAACACCCCGGATACCATCACTACCGTTACGGAGGAGCTTTCGCAGGAGGACTGCGCCATGCTGGTGGGCCGCTGCTTTGCACAGGCTACCGGCAGCGACCTTGCGCTGGTGTCGCTGAGCACATGGATTCCCGGCAACCCCACCGATCAGAACCATCACGGCGTAGCTGCCAAGCTGTACGCCAAGGGCATTACGGATTACGACCTTTCGGTGATCCTGCCCACCGGCTGGAACCGCACCATCCAGACCGTTACCCTGACCGGGCAGCAGATCAACGACCTGCTGGCCACGGGCTACGATGCCTACGGCAACGGCAAGGGATACCCCTATGTGCTGGTAAGCCCGGTGCAGCCGGATGCGGGCAAGACCTATCAGGTTGCCATCTGCGGTGTGAGCGACCAGTTGGCTGCGGAGACCACGGTCACAGACAGCGGCGTGGTGGGCATGGATGCTGCAAAAGCCTTCTTTGGTGCATACACCACCATCAGCCGGGCAGATACCGCATGGAGCTAGGGTGCGTCTGAAACAGAACGGACAGGAGATACCAGATGTGAACAACAACCTATATAAAAAGCTGCTTTGGGGCACCGGCTTTGTCATTGTTGCGGTCATCCTGACCCTTTTTATCATGAGCCAGACCTACATCCAGAACCTTGTCTACCATGAGCGGCTGAACCAGATGGAAGAGGTCACCCACCAGATGTTCCGCAGTCTGGAGGATGTCATCGACACCCATTGGGACGATGTGAATGTACAATGCAATTATTTGTACTACACCCCGCTAAAGACCGATACCGAGTTCTATCGCTATCTGCAAAAGCTGTCGGAGCTTTCCAATTACCATGAAAGACAGATCGAACTGATTGCCGTGGACTCTGCCGGACATTACTATACTGAGAATGGCCGCATGGGGCTGCTGCGGGAAATGAACTATCTGGAAGACTCTCCGCAGCGGATTAGCTATGTTTCCAACTCCCTGACTGTGGACGACTCCCGGATGGTGTTTCTGGAACAGCTCTCCACCCCCATCACACTGCAAAGCGGAGAAAAAGAGATCACCCTGTGCTACTTTGGTATTTCGCAAAGCATGACCCAACTGAATGATTATTTCCGCTGTGATGCCTACGAAAATAACAACAGCGTCTATGTGCTGGATAACGACGGTTTCAAGCTGTTCAACGCCAATGATACCGAGCTGCTGAAGGGGCATAACGTGTACACCGTGCTATCCTGGATGTCCTATTTGCACGGTTCTTCCTTTGCGGAGGCAAAGGAGCGGCTTGACCGCACAGGCTCCTGTTATTCCAACGCTGTGCTGGACGGGACCGAGTATTTCTACGCCCTGAAGCAGATGGAAAACGCCCAGTGGACACTGGCGTTCCTTGTTCCGGCAAAATATGTGGCCGTGAATACGCAGAAGCTGGTCAGCATCGTCATGATCATCATCATCGTCATTGCAATGGTGTTCTCGGTCATAACAGTTTTCGTCGGCTGGTTTCTCCTGCGGCAAAAGCAGCAGCAGGAGCTGCAGGCAGAAAAAGAAGCGAACCTCCGTCTGGAGCAATACAACATCCATCTGACGCAGGTAAACGATGAGCTGCGTCAAGCACAGGACATTGCCGCAGAGGCGTTACAGTCCGCCGAGCGCGCCAGCAAGGCCAAGACGGACTTCCTTGCCAACATGAGCCACGATATCCGCACCCCCATGAACGCCATCATCGGCATTACCACTCTGATGAAAAACGAGCTGCACCAGCCGGAAAAGCTGGCCGAACATCTGGACAAGCTGGAAAATTCCGGCCAGTTGCTGCTGGGCATCATAAACGATATTCTGGACATGAGCCGCATCGAGAGCGGCAAGACCACCCTGAATGTGGAAAAAATGAATCTGCCCCAGCAGATCAGCCAGCTGGACAGCATCATCCGCCAGCAGGCAGGCCAGCGCCGCCAGACCTTTACGGTAAACACCCATCTGCAGCACGAAAACGTGCTGGCAGACCCCAACCGTCTGAATCGGGTGCTGATGAATATTCTCTCCAACGCAGTCAAGTATACGCCCACCGGCGGGCATATCCGGTTTGAGGTGGACGAGCTGCCCCGAAACGAGCACTACGCCCGATACCGCTTTGTGGTGCAGGATGACGGCATTGGCATGAGCGAGGCCTACCAGAAGACCCTTTTTGACCCCTTTACCCGCGAGGAACGCTCTGGTACCAACAAGGTGCAGGGCACCGGCCTTGGTATGGCCATCACCAAGAACATTGTTGACCTGATGGGCGGCTCTATCAATGTGGAGAGTACCACCGGCAAGGGTACTCGCTTTGAGGTGGTGCTGGAATTTCCCGTTGATGCCGAAGCAGATACGGTGCCAGAGGCACAGGTGCTCCCGGAGGAAGAGGAAGAAACTTCTCCTCTGTCCGGCATGAAGTTCCTCTGCGCCGAGGATAACGCCATCAACGCCGAAATTCTGGAAATGCTGCTGGAAGCCAATGGTGCAAGCTGCACCATCTGCTCCAACGGTCAGGAAATCGTGGATGCCTTTGCCAGCGTAAAGCCCGGCGAGTACGACATGATCCTGATGGATGTGCAGATGCCTGTGATGGACGGCTTGGAAGCCACCCGCCGCATCCGCAGCGGTGAAAACCCGCTGGGCAGGATCATTCCCATCCTTGCCATGACCGCCAACGCCTTCCTTGAGGATATGCAGAAGAGCAGGGAAGCCGGCATGGACGAGCACCTGTCCAAACCTGTGGATATTGCTGCGCTGGAGCAGACGGTAAAACGCTTTCGTGTTATCCCCCCGAAAATAAATAGCGGACAAGCGCGTTTCCGCAGAGGGAGCACACAAGCGATGTAAATGATGCAGGAGAAGCTTAGAACGTGAATACACTTTCCGAGATCGAGGAATATTACAAAGCGCGTGAGCAGCAGCTGTTGGAAAAACTTCATCAACAGGAAGCCGCTTCTGCTGCAATGCCTGACGGATATCCAAGCTGCCCTGAAAGAAGAATTACAGCAGCACAACTGAGCTGCGGATGCAATCAAAACAGGAGTATAAAAAGCCCGAATGAAACACAGAATCTCACGCCGTGCATTCCTGAACGGATGCACGCTGCTGGCGGCAGCTGCTGCCGTAAGCAGTCTGACTTCCTGCGGAGAAAAGGAAGCGAAAGACAGCGGTCTTGCACAAATCGTTGTGGGAAGCGACAGCTATCCACCTTATATCTATCTGAATAATGACGGTGTTCCCACCGGGATCGATGTGGAGATCGCCACCGAGGCGTTCCGCCGCATGGGGTATGCTGCCCGGTTTGAAACGATCAACTGGGAGCAGAAAACAAATCTTGTGGAAAGCGGCGCCATCGACTGCATCTGGGGCTGCTTTTCCATGGATGGACGCGAAGAGGTATACCGCTGGGCGGGGCCTTACATGGTGAGCCGTCAGGTGGTTGCGGTGGATGCCGACAGCAGCATCCGATCCCTCAGCGACCTTGCCGGCAAGACCGTCGCCGTGCAGAGCACCGGCAAGCCGGAGGAGATCTTTCTCAGCGGCTCCGACCCGCGCATCCCGCAGACGGTGGAGGTGTTCAGCATCGAAAACCGCAGTGTGCAGTACGCAATGCTGGCCTGCGGCTATGTGGACGGCATCGCCGCCCACGAGACAGGCATCCTGCAATATATGAAGGACAATGCCGTAGACTTCCGCATTTTGGAGGAACCGCTGCTGGTCACCGGGCTGGGCATCGCCTTTGCCAAGAACGACACCCGCGGGTTGGACAGCCAGCTGACCGATACCCTTGCGCAGATGCGCGCGGACGGCACGCTGGAGCGGATCATTGGCCGATACCTTGAAAATGCTTCGCAGTATCTGGAGGTGGACACAATTGGCGCGTAAAAACAGAACCACCCCGGATAAAAGGATATGGACAGCCTATCTGATCATCGGCGTGCTCTTGATGGCCGGTGTTGCTTTTTTCTCCAGCTGGCGGGCAATGCGCACAGCAGAGGAACGCTTTTGCCAGACCCTTGAGTTTGTCAAATCCCAGTCCACCAGCTTTGAAAAGCACAACGATACTATCACGGCAAAGGCACTCCGCCGCACGGCGGTCGCAGTCCATCAGCTGGCAGAGAATCCTGCGCTTGACCTCTCCGACCCGCAGTGCCTGAACAGGCAGACAGAAAAGCTCTGGCTCACCGGCATTTCGGTTCTGGGACCGGATGGCACGCTCCGGTGCGAGTCCACGACCAACGGCATCGGCTATGAACGGTTTGGCGACCAGCTGAAAAATGACGCTGTTCTGGACGTTTTGTCTTACCCGCGAAAGACCTATGTGAAGCGCGTCCTGCTGGAAGATGGCTCTGCTGTGGATGTTGCGGTGCACCGGGCAGAAAGCACAGAGCTGCTCCTGCTTGCCTACCGGTACACCCCGGCGGAATTTGTGGAGGAAACGGCGCTGTCCATCCAGAGCATACTGGATGGCTACCCGGCAGAAACCAGCGGCACGCTGTTCATCGTGCAGAACAATCAGGTCGTTGCCGCAAACCGCCCGGAGCTGATTGGGCAGGATGTTGCAGGCAGTCCGCTGGCGCAGGGGATCCGCAAAGCCGGGGCCGCAGAGAAGCTGACCCATACCCGGGACTGGAACGGCTCCGGCTGCTATTTCGGGATGTTCTGCCATGGCAGATCCTTCGATCTCTATGCGTACACGGATGAAAAAATAATCTTCCGGGAGGCGCTTTTGCTGATCCTGACGGTTCTGGTCGGCTACATCCTGCTTGTAATGATCCTTCAGCTGCTGCGCCGCCGCTCCGTGCAGGAGATGGAGCTGCAGAAAAAAGAGCAGGAGAGGAAGTACCAGACCCAGCTGGAGGAACAGAACCGCAAGCTGGAGATCGCGCTTCAGCACGAGGGGGCGGCAAACCGCGCCAAGCGGGAGTTCCTGTTCAATATGAGCCACGATATCCGCACCCCCATGAACGCCATCATCGGCTTCACCTCGCTGGCTGCGACCCATATCGACAATAGGGAACAGGTGCTGGACTACCTCAAAAAGATCTCCACCTCCAGCCAGCATCTGCTTTCCCTCATCAATGATGTGCTGGATATGAGCCGCATCGAGAGCGGAAAGGTAAAGATCGAGGAAAAAACGGTGCATCTGCCGGACCTCGTCCACGATGTGCGCTCCATCATTCAGCCCAATGTTTCGGCAAAGCGGCTGTCGCTTTTTATTGATACCATGGATGTGGAGAACGAGGATATCATCACCGACCCGCTGCGGCTGAACCAGATCCTGCTGAACATTTTGTCCAATGCCATCAAGTTCACTCCCACAGGCGGCATGATCAGCATTCGCATTGCTGAGAAAAACGGTGCGCCTGCGGGCCGGGCCTGCTATGAGTTCCGCATCAAGGACAACGGCATCGGCATGAGCGAGGAATTCCAGAAGCACATCTTTGAGGAGTTCGCCCGTGAGGAAAACTCCACCGTCAGCGGCATTCAGGGTACCGGCCTCGGCATGTCCATCACCAAGAACATTGTGGACCTGATGGGCGGCACCATCGCCATTGAGAGCAAGCCGGGCAAGGGCAGCGAGTTCATCGTGAATCTCTGCTTTGCGCTCAGCGGACAAAAGGTGGAGCTCAGGCAGCTCCCGCAGCTGGAAGGGCTGCGGGCACTGGTGGCGGACGACGATACCGACACCTGCCTGAGCGTCAGCACCATGCTGTCCAAGATCGGGATGCGGCCGGAGTGGACGATCTCCGGCAGGGAAGCGGTGATCCGCACCCGGTATGCCATGGAGCAGGGGGATGAATTCAGTGTTTACATCATCGACTGGCTGATCCCCGATATGAACGGCATCGAGATCGTGCGGCAGATCCGCAAGGTGATCGGAAAAAGCTGCCCCATCATCATCCTGACCGCCTACGACTGGGCCGATATTGAAGAGGAAGCCCGCGCTGCCGGTGTTACCGCCTTCTGCGAAAAGCCGCTGTTCCTCTCGGAGCTGCGCAGAGTGCTGGCAGAGCCGTTCGGTGCAGAGCCTGCCTGCAGGCCGGTGCAGCTGAACGCGGAGGCCTTCAAAGGGAAAAAGATCCTGCTGGTGGAGGACAACGAGCTGAACCGTGAGATCGCAGTGGAGATCCTGAAGGAAGCGGGCTTTGAGGTGGAATCTGCCGAGGATGGCGAGATCGCCGTCCGGAAGATGAAGCAGGCGGCAGACGGACAGTATGACCTGATCCTCATGGACATCCAGATGCCCAACATGGACGGCTACGAGGCAACGCGGCAGATTCGTGCGCTGCCGGATGCCGCAAAGGCTGGCATCCCCATCTTTGCAATGACGGCAAATGCCTTTGAGGAAGACCGTCAGAATGCACTGAAGGCCGGTATGAACGGCCATATTGCAAAGCCGCTGGATATTCCGCACCTGCTGCAGGTCCTTGCAGATGTACTGAAATAAACAGCGCCCAAAAGCAAAAGCACCCACAGCAAGCGCCACAGAGGTTTTGAATCTCCGGTGAGCAAATTGCTGCGGGTGCTTTATTTCTTATGCCTGAACGGCAGTTTCTGTGATGTTTGGTGTAGCAATTTAACTGTACCACAGAACGACTCATTCGTCTTTTTTCACTTTGTGACACATCTATTGTAATCCTACACAGCTTTTATGGATCAATATATGAAATTTTATTGAAAGTTCTTCATGGTAGTGGTAAAATATTTTTATGTCTCTGTCATTCTGTGCCCCTTCGCGGTAGAGGGAGAGCGCAAAACAGAAAAGACGCAAAAATTGCGGCATCCTTTCCGTGGGTGGGTTTTACAGCACACACTCTTGCGGGCGGTGATGTATGATCAGTAAGCCAAAGCAGCCAACCGCAAAACGATGGCTGCCCAAGAAGTGTGAGGAGAAGGATCGGATGAAAACAAAAACATTGCGCCGCCTATTTTCCATGCTTGCGGCACTGGTGATGGGGCTATCCCTGCTCACCGGATGCAGCGAAAAAAATGCGGAACGAACACAGGAGCAGGAAGACGCTCAGACTATTCAGGTGTATCTGTGGAGCACCAGCCTGTACGAAAACTATGCCCCCTATGTCCAGTCCCAGCTGCCGGACGTGAACATTGAGTTCATCGTCGGCAACAACGATCTGGATTTTTACAAGTTTTTGCAGCAAAACGGCGGTCTGCCGGATATCATCACCTGCTGCCGCTTCTCGTTGCACGATGCGGCACCGTTGAAGGACAGCCTGATGAACCTTGCCATGACCAATGAGGCGGGCGCTGTGTACAACACCTACCTCAACAGCTTCAAAAACGAGGATGGCAGTGTGAACTGGCTGCCGGTGTGCGCGGATGCCCACGGCTTTGTGGTCAACCGCAGCCTTTTTGAGCAGTACGATATTCCCCTGCCCACCGATTACGCAAGCTTTGCAGCTGCCTGTCAGGCTTTTGAAAAGGTAGGCATCCGCGGCTTTACCTCCGATTATACCTACGACTACACCTGCATGGAAACCCTGCAGGGGCTTTCCGCTGCCGAGCTTACCACCACCGCGGGGCGCAAGTGGCGCACTACCTACAGCGACCCCGCCAGCACCGCGCGGGTGGGTCTGGACGACACCGTATGGCCGGGGGCGTTTGAGCGGATGGAGCAGTTCATTCAGGATACCCACCTTACAGCAGATGATCTTGCATTGAATTACGACGATGTGACCGGAATGTTCCGGAACGGAGAAGTTGCCATGTACTTTGGCAGCTCTGCCGGCGTGAAGATGTTTCAGGATGAGGGCATCGACACGATCTTTCTGCCCTTCTTCAGCCAGAACAGCGAACCGTGGATCATGACCACCCCCTATTTCCAAGTTGCCCTGAACCGGGATCTGGAGCAGGACACCGCGCGCCGCGAAAAAGCCATGAAGGTGCTGAACGTCATGCTCTCCGAACAGGCGCAGAACCGCATCGTCTCGGAGGGGCAGGACATACTGAGCTACAGCCAGAACGTTCCCCTGCGCCTGACCGAGTATCTGAAGGACGTCCGCAGCGTGGTGGAAGAAAACCACATGTATATCCGCATCGCCTCCAACGATTTCTTTGCCGTTTCCAAGGATGTGGTCTCCAAAATGATCGCAGGCGAGCTTACCGCTGAGCAGGCGTATCAGGCCTTCAATGCCCAGCTCCTTGCCGATGAGGAGCCTGCCGACAACGAGACCGTGCTGACCTCCGGGAAGGCCTATTCCAACGTATTCCACGCAAACGGCGGCAGCGCTGCCTTCTCCGTGATGGCAAACACGCTGCGCGGCGTGTATGGCACCGATGTGCTGCTTGCCACCGCAAACAGCTTTACTGGCAGTGTGCTGCAGGCGGATTATAACCAGAAAATGGCAGCTTCCATGATCATGCCGAACGGTCTGATGTCCCGCCAGCGCACCATGACCGGTGCGGAGCTGAAAGAGACCGTCCGCGCCTTTGTGGAAGGCTGCGAGGGCGGGTTTGTGCCCTTCAACCGCGGTTCTCTGCCAGTGGTCAGCGGCATTGCTGTGGAGGTAAAAGAGAATAACGGCAGTTATACCCTGACCGGCATCACCCGGAACGGGCAGCCGCTGGGAGATAACGACACCGTTACCGTGACCTGCCTTGCAACGGAAAAGCAGATGGAAGCGCTGCTTGCGAGCGACAGCGGCACGTCTGCGGGCGAAGATACGTGGGTAAAAAACACATGGCGCGATTATGTCTCCGGCGGCGCAGCGCTTGCAGAGCCGGAAAACTACATGACACTGAGGTGAGCGGAATGGCAGACGAAAAGCACGAATCCAAACGCAGCTGCTATTCCCGGCACAAGTGGCTGCCTGCCGCCGCTGCCATCCTTCTTTTGGTCTTTCTGGCAGCCGGTTTCAGCTTCCGGTACATCTCGTTTATGTCGCAGACCATCTATCAGGAAAGCACCTCGCATCTGGAAGAGGTACTGTATAAATCCAATAGTATGCTGAAAGAGATGGTGCGCAAAAACCTGACCTATCTGCATCTGTGCAACGGCTTTCTGAAAAACACCTCGAATGAGGATGAAATTCAGGCCTATATCGAGGAAGCACAGCAGGCAGCCGGATTTGTTGACTTCTACTTTCTTTCCTATGACGGCAACTACATGACCGTGACCGGGGGAACCGGCTACCTTGGCCTGCAGACCAATCTGGACGAAAAGCTCTCCGATGGCGAGGATATCGTCGTGAATACGGCGCTGCCCGGCAAAGCCCCGATGCTTGCGTTCATCTGCCCTGAAACGCAGGGCAGCTACCGGGGCTTTGCCTACGATGCTGTTGCCATCACCTATTATAATGATGCTGTGCTGAGATTGCTGGACAGCTCTGCTTTTCAGGGCAATGCCAGCAACTATGTGATCTACCCGGATGGACGGGTGGTGATTGACAATTCCGTAAACCGCAAGGAAATCATTTACAACTTCATTGCGATGCTGCGCGACCATTCCGACCTTTCCGAGGAACAGATTCTTGCCCTTTCGGATGATTTTGCGCAGGGCCGCAGCGGAAACCTGCGGGTCAAACTGGGCGACACCAGTTATTATCTGGTCTACGAGGATACCGCGGTCCAGAACTGGACGATGGTGGGGCTTGTGCCGGTCAGCATCGTCAATGCCAGTCTGGATAAGCTGTGGTTCCACACGGTGCAGATCGTGGCGGGCATCGCCTTTGGCCTTGCTGTGCTGATCATCCTGCTGATCCTGCGCAGAAGCCATACGACCCTGCGCCGGAAGGACACTGAGATCCTGTACCGGGACGAGCTGTTCCAAAAGCTTTCGCTGAACGTGGACGACGTTTTCCTGATGCTGGACGCAAAGACCTCCAAGGTGGATTATGTCAGCCCCAACGTCGAACGGCTGCTGGGCATCCCGTGGAAAGAAGTGCGGCAGGATGCCCGTGCTCTGGCAGCGCTGCACCCGAAGGATGACCCGGATCGCGACAAGAACTTTCTGGAAGGACTGCTCAGCGGGCAGCAACGCGAATGGGATTTCGAGTTTGAGCATCGGGAGACCAAAGAGCGGCGCTGGTTCCATAACATCGCCATGGGCAGCGAGGTAGAGGGCAGGACCAAGTATATCCTTGTCTTGTCCGACCGCACCGCCGACAGGCAGGTGAATCAGGCACTTTCGGATGCCGTTGCAGCGGCCGAGACTGCCAACCGCGCCAAAAGCACCTTCCTTTCCAATATGTCCCACGACATCCGCACCCCCATGAACGCCATCATCGGCTTTACCACGCTGGCACTCAGCAACATTGACGATAAAGACCGGGTGAAGGATTATCTTGCCAAGACCCTCGCTTCCAGCAATCATCTACTTTCCCTCATCAACGATGTGCTGGATATGAGCCGCATCGAAAGCGGAAAGATCCATCTGGAAGAAGTGGAAGTCAACCTTTCGGATGTGCTGCACGACCTGAAAACCATCGTCAGCGGGCAGATCTACGCAAAGCAGCTGGAGCTTTATATGGATGCCATGGATGTGACCGATGAGGATGTCTACTGCGATAAGACCCGGCTGAATCAGGTCCTGCTGAACCTGCTGTCCAACGCCATCAAGTTCACCCCGGCGGGCGGCACGGCAGCTTGCAGTGCGCGGCTGCGGGCAGTATGAGTTCCGCGTCAAGGACAACGGCATCGGCATGAGCCAAGAGTTCGCCAAAAAGATTTTTGAGCCGTTTGAGCGGGAGCGCACCTCCACGGTAAGCCGGATCCAGGGCACCGGCCTTGGCATGGCTATTACCAAAAACATCGTGGATATGATGGGCGGCACCATCGAGGTGCAGACGGCGCAGGGCAAGGGCAGCGAGTTTATCGTTCGCGTGCCCATGCGTGCGCAGGCAGAGCACCGTCCGGTGGAAAAGATCACCGAACTGGAAGGCCTGAAGGCACTGGTGGTGGATGACGATTTCAACACCTGCGACAGCGTGACAAAGATGCTGGTCAAAGTGGGCATGCGTGCCGAGTGGACCCTTTCCGGCAAGGAAGCGGTGCTGCGTGCACGGCAGTCCATCGAGATGAGCGATGCTTACCATGCCTATATCATCGACTGGCGCTTGCCGGACATGAACGGCATCGAAGTCACCCGCCAGATCCGCAGCCTGAACAATGATACGCCCATCATCATCCTGACCGCCTACGACTGGTCCGACATTGAGGTGGAGGCAAAGGCTGCCGGTGTGACCGCCTTCTGCTCCAAGCCCATGTTCATGTCCGACCTGCGCGAGACCCTGATGAACGCCATCGGCCAGACACAGACGGATGCGGCGCAGGAGCTTCTGCCGAAAAAGAGCACCAACTTCAAGGGCAGGCACATCCTGCTGGTAGAGGACAACGAGCTGAACCGTGAGATCGCGCAGGAGATCCTGCGGGAGTACGGCTTCCGGGTCGATACGGCGGAAAACGGTGCCGTGGCGGTGGAAAAGGTAAGCACTGCCGCACCGGGCAGCTATGATCTGGTGCTGATGGATGTGCAGATGCCGGTGATGGACGGCTATACCGCCACCCGGCAGATCCGCGCACTGGGCGACCCTGCACTGGCAAAGATCCCGATCCTTGCCATGACGGCCAACGCATTCGATGAAGACCGCCGCAATGCCTTGGAAAGCGGCATGACCGGCTTTTTGTCCAAACCCATCGTGATCGGCGACCTTGTGCAGGAGCTGCGCAAGATCCTGTGACCAACTCATCATTGACAAACCTACATTGTGAACTCAAGGAGCCTGTCCAAAAGAAAGCATAAAAATGCGTATAACGCCCTATGAAATGGTGTCACGGGGCGTTTTATTTTGTCTTGTTTTGTGGGCGATGTTGCGGTTTATGTTGCGGTTTTGCGAAAACTTGCGAGACTAAATAAAAAAATCCCACGAAATTACGATTCTAAACGTAAATTCGTAGGATTTTTGGAGCTACTGACCTGATTCGAACAGGCGACCTGCTCATTACGAGTGAGCTGCTCTACCAGCTGAGCCACAGTAGCAGATAAAATTTTCTTGCATGTTCTGCAACGAGAAATATTCTATCATACTTCCTGTGCGCTGTCAAGATTTGATTTTGCGGCAGAACAGGTGCAAATAGTCTGTGACGCAAAAATATAACTGCTCTCCGAGAAAAACTCGAAGAGCAGCCTTGCACACAAGAAAAATCAGTTGAACAGCTTACGGCCGATCCAGATGCAGATGCAGGCACCCACAACGGAAACGAGGATCTCACCCACGATGCCGGTAGCGCTCAGACCGATCAGGCCGAACACGATGCTGCCTACAAAACCGCCCAGAATGCCCAGCACGATATTGCGCACGGTGGAAGTTTCGCTGCCCATAATGCGGCCGGCGATGTAACCAGCCAGAGCGCCGATCAGCAGACTGAAAATAAAACCAAACATAATATTCTACCTCCTGAGTTTTAAAGCTCTGCGCTCTGCCCGGCGGTTTCCCGGGCAAAGCGGCAAATATCCTTCAAACAACATTTTTCGCATTCTGGTTTGCGCGCATTGCACACTGCCCGACCATGCATCACAAAGCGGTGGCACAGGTCGCTGCCTTCTTCCGGAGGAACGATCTTCCACAGGGCCATTTCCACCTTCTGCGGTTCCTTGATGCCGTCCACAAGGCCGATCTTGTTGCACAGCCGGATGCAGTGGGTGTCTGTTACGATAGCAGGCTTGCCAAACACATCGCCCATGATAAGGTTTGCGCTCTTGCGGCCTACGCCGGGCAGGGCGAGCAGCTCCTCAAAGGTGGTGGGCACCTGACAACCGTATTTATCGCGCAGCACCCGCATACAGGCGGAGATATCCCGCGCTTTGGAGTGTCCCAACCCGCAGGGCTTGACGATGGCTTCAATGTCTTCGGGTTCTGCAGCAGCCAGCGCAGCAACATTGGGATATTTGGCAAACAGGTCTTCCACCACAATGTTCACGCGGGCATCGGTGCACTGGGCTGCCAGACGCACGCTGACCAGAAGCTGCCAGGCGTGGTCATAATCCAATGTACAGCCGGCATCTGGATATTCTTTTTTTAACCGGTCGATCACTTCCAGCGCCAGCGCCTTTTTTGCAGTAAGGTCTTCTGGTGCTTTTTTGCGAACAGGCATTTCATCCACTCCCATCGAGAAAAGCTGATACGATAATACCATGTTTTGCGTTTTTTGTAAACTGCGGGCAAAAATTATCTGAGAATGATTTTCAGATAAAACCTTGCTCTTACTGCCAAAATGCGATATACTATAGAAAAATGCTGGGGAAATCGCGCCTCGGTACGGGAGGAGGAAAACACGATGAACGAACCACTGGCACAGCGTCTGCGGCCCAAAACACTGGCAGATGTCTGCGGTCAGCAGCATCTGCTGGCACCGGGCAGGGTGTTCCGCCGTACCATCGAGAGCGGACGCATCCCGAACATGATCTTCTACGGCCCGTCCGGCACCGGAAAAACGACGGTGGCACGCATCATTGCAGAAAACAGCGGTATGACGCTGCATAAGCTCAATGGCACTTCCTGCGGCACCGGGGACATCAAGGCGGTGCTCAAGGATATCGGCACGCTGGCAGGTGCGGGAGGCATCCTGCTGTATCTGGACGAGATCCAGTACCTGAACAAAAAACAGCAGCAGAGCCTGCTGGAATGCATTGAGGACGGCTCGGTGACGCTCATTGCATCCACCACCGAAAATCCATACTTCTACATTTATAATGCGCTGCTGTCCCGCTGTACGGTGTTTGAGTTCAAATCACTTTCGGCAGCGGATGTGGAGCGTGGGGTGCACAATGCACTGAAAAAGCTTTCGGAAGGGGAGAGCACAAAGGTCTGCATGGACGAGGATGCCTGTGCCTACCTTGCCGAGAGCGCAGGCGGCGACCTGCGCAAGGCGCTGGGCTGTCTTGATTTTGCGGTGACGGCAGCTCCCATTGAGGATGGGGAAAAGCACATTACGCTGGAAATGATCCAGCAGGTCACCCGCCGCACTGCCATGCGGTATGACCGGGAGGGCGATGACCACTACGACATCGTGTCAGCCTACCAGAAGTCCATGCGCGGCTCCGACCCGGATGCGGCGCTGCATTATCTGGCCCGTCTGCTGGAAGCAGGAGATCTGCCCTCGGCCTGCCGTCGCCTGATGGTATGTGCCTGCGAGGATGTGGGCCTTGCCTATCCACAGATCATCCCCATTGTGAAGGCGGCAATTGATGCCGCCAACATGGTGGGCCTGCCGGAAGCACGGCTCCCGCTGGCAGATGCCGTCATTCTGGTGGCCACCAGTCCCAAGTCCAACAGTGCCCATGATGCCATCAACGCGGCCATTGCGGATGTGCAGGCGGGCCGTACCGGGCCGATCCCGCGCCAGCTGCAGAACAAGCACTACGACGGTGAGGATGCGCTGGTAAAGGGACAGAATTACAAATATGCCCACGATTACGCCCACCACTGGGTGGAGCAGCAGTACCTGCCAGATGCCATCAAGGACGTGAAATATTACACCTTTGGCGATAACAAAAATGAGCAGGCGGCCCGTGCCTACTGGGCAAAGATCAAGGGCGAAGAGAACGTCTGAACAAGACCTTTTGTATGAGGAGAAAGCAAAGGAGAAGTTATGCGATATTCCAAACAGCGTGAGCTGGTCATGCAGACGGTGCAGAACCTGTGCGACCACCCCACCGCCGAGGAAATTTATGATGCTGCGGTCAAGGAATGCCCGGGCCTGAGCCTTGGCACCGTATACCGTAACCTGAATAGTCTGGTGGATGCGGGCCGGGTGCGCCGGGTGTCCATTCCAGGCAAGGCTGACCGCTTTGACCACACGCTGCCCTGGCACAGCCATCTGTACTGCACCGTGTGCGGCAGCGTGACCGATGCCGAGGTGGACGAAAAGCAGGTAATGAAGCTGGTGAAAAACCAGAAGGGCCATGTGCAGGACTGCGCTGTTGTGCTGATCGGCGTATGCGAGGCCTGCTGCGAGAAGCAGGTGCAGGAAAACGCCCACTGAACCATAAAATTTGCACGGAACCTCTTGCCCGGAGCGTATAAACAGGGTATACTATAGAGAAGGCTCTTTTCAGAAAGTGCAAGTAGATTTTCGCCGCACAGGGCGCTTCGGCCCGGCGGAGAAGGATGGTTTGATTGGAATACATTAGTTTTGAACATAATAACATTGCCGCTGAGCTGGTAAAGCAGGCCTATGATACGCCGCCGCTGGCCTTTGTGCACAGCTATGGCTGTCAGCAGAACGTGAACGACGGCGAGCGGATCAAGGGCGTGCTGATGGACATCGGCTATGGCCTGTGCGATAAGCCCGAGGATGCAGACCTGATCCTCTTCAACACCTGCGCCGTGCGTGAGCATGCCGAGCAGCGTGTGTTCGGCAACGTAGGTGCCCTGAAGGGACTTAAGGAAAAAAAGCATGATCTCATCATCGGCCTGTGCGGATGCATGGCCAACCAGAAGCACGTGGTAGAAAAGCTGCGCCAGAGCTATCCTTACGTTGACCTTGTGTTTGGCGTGGACGGCATCGACACCCTGCCGCAGCTCATTGCCCAGAAGCTGCAGAAGCATAAGCGTGTGCTGATGGAGCCCGCCCAGCGCCCGGTCATCGTGGAGAATATCCCCATCCGGCGTGAGAGCGAGTTCCGCGCATGGCTGCCCATCATGTACGGCTGCGACAACTTCTGCACCTACTGCATCGTGCCTTATGTGCGCGGCCGCGAAAAGAGCCGCAAGCCCGGTGATATCCTTGCCGAGTTCCGCGGTCTTGTGGAGGCAGGCTATAAGGAGATTACATTGCTGGGACAGAACGTCAACAGCTACGGTAAGGGTCTGGAAGAAAAGGTGGACTTTTCTGATCTGCTCAACCTGCTGTGCACGGTGCCCGGCGATTATCACATCCGCTTTATGACCAGCCACCCCAAGGATGCCAGTCACAAGCTGATCGACACCATTGCCGCCCAGCCGAAGCTGTGCAAGCACCTGCACCTGCCGGTGCAGTGCGGCTCCGATGAACTGCTGAAGAAGATGAACCGCCACTACACGGTGGAACAGTATCTTGAGCTCATCGAATACGCTCGCAAAACGGTGCCCGGCATCACCTTTTCCAGTGACATCATCGTTGGCTTCCCCGGCGAGACCGAAGCGGACTTTGTAAAGACGCTGGAACTGGTGCAGAAGGTGGGCTATATGCAGCTGTTCACCTTTATCTATTCCAAGCGCACCGGCACCAAGGCCGCCGATATGCCGGACCCCACCCCCCGCAAGGAAAAGACCGACCGCATGACCCGCCTGCTCAAGCTGCAGGACGAGATCGCCATGGCGCTGGTCAAGGCGCAGGTTGGCCAGACTGTGAAGGTACTGGTAGAGGGCTTTGGCCGCAATGAGGGCACCCTCTCCGGCCGTCTGGACAACAACCTGACGGTGGAGTTCACGGCAGACGCTTCCCTGATGGGCAGCTATGCCAACGTACATCTCACGGGCGCACGGGCGACTGTGCTGCTGGGTGAGCTTGCCTGAGTGATTCCGGGGCAGTGCCCCTGAACGTATAAATAAGAAGGAGACCATTCAAATGGATTGCATTGATCTTTTCAAGCGCGCAGCCGTTGCGCTGCAGACCGATAGCCGCTACCTCGTTCTGGATCAGACCCGCAAGGCAAACGATAAGGACGAAGAGCTGCAGAACCTGATCGGCGAGTTCAACCTCGCCCGCATGGATCTGAACAATGAGATCGGCAAGAGCGAGCGCAACGATGCCCGCATCGCCGAACTGAACGAAAAGGTGAACAGCCTGTACGGCCAGATCATGGGCAACGAGGGCATGGTGGCTTACAACGAGGCCAAGCGTGGCTGCGAGAACCTTGTGAACTATATCGATGCCATCATCAACACTGCCATGAATGGCGGCGACCCCATGACGGTACAGGAGCCTTCTGCTTCCTGCACCGGCAGCTGCTCCACCTGCGGCGGCTGCCACTAAAACCGGCAAAAACAAAACGCGGCTGTGCAAAACAGACCGCGTTTTGTTTGCAAAAGCGGTTACAAGCCGCAAACTTGTGCACAGAACCATAGAACGGGAGAGAGGGTAAACCATGGCAGAGCTGTCGCCCATGATGCAGCAATATCTTGAGATCAAAAAACAACATAAGGACGAAATTCTGTTTTACCGCATCGGCGATTTTTATGAGATGTTCTTTGACGATGCCCTGACGGCATCCAAGGAACTGGACCTGACCCTGACCGGCAAGCAGTGCGGCATGGAAGAGCGAGCACCCATGTGCGGCGTGCCCTTCCACAGCTACGAGGGCTATGTGGCGCGGCTGATCGCCAAGGGCTACAAAGTAGCCATCTGTGAGCAGGTGGAAGACCCGGCCAAGGCCAAGGGCCTTGTTAAGCGGGACATCATCCGCGTGGTCACACCCGGCACGGTCATTGAGAGCAGTATGCTGCAGGATGACCGCAATAACTACATTGCCAGTATCTTCCTCAAAGGAAAGAAAGCAGGTTTGTGCTTTGCGGATGTCTCTACCGGCACGGCCCATATCACAGAGCTGAATGCAGATAAAATCGCCCCGGCGGTCATTACGGAGCTGTGCCGCTACCATCCCAGCGAAGTGCTGATGAATCCGGGTCTGCTGGACTGCCGCGAGGTGACGGCGTACATCAAAAAGAATATGACTTGTTCGGTGGAGCTGATCGAAGAGGAGCGCTATGCACCGGGCCTTGTGGCGGCATCGCTGGAAAACCAGTTTGGCCGCGACTGGGCGCAGATCACCGGCATTGCAGCGGACGGCCTTGTGCGCTTTGCCATGGCGGCACTGCTGGAATATCTGCACGATACCCAGATCAAGGGCGTGGAACGTCTGAAAACGGTCATAACCTATAATAAGGCTCAGTTCATGCGTCTTTCGCCCGTGACCCGCGCCAATCTGGAGCTGACCGAGACGCTGCGCGGCCGCGAAAAGCGGGGCACGCTGCTCTGGGTGCTGGATAAGACCAGTACATCCATGGGCAAGCGTATGCTGCGCAGCTGGATCGAGCAGCCGCTTATTTCCAGTGCACTCATCAACCACCGCCTGAACGCTGTGGAGAGCCTTGTCAAGCAGACCATGGCCCGCGGCGACCTGACCGAAGAGCTGGGTTACATTGCGGATATGGAACGCCTGATGACCCGCACGGTTTACGGCTCTGCCACACCCAAGGAAATCTATACGCTGGCCCAGACCTGCGACCGGCTGCCCGGCCTGTGCAGGCAGGCTCAGGCCTGCGGCTGCCCGGAGCTTGCTGAATTGGCAGTACAGATCGATCCGTTGGAGGACATCAAGGCCCGTATTTATGCGGCGGTGGATCCGGAAGCGCCCTCTACCCTCAAGGATGGCGGTGTCATTGCCAAAGGCTACCATGCCGAGGTGGACGAGCTGCGTTCCATCCGCGACAATACCAAGGGCGTTCTGGCGCAGCTGGAAGCCCGCCTGCGGCAGGAGACCGGCATCCCCAAGCTGAAGATCGGCTATAACCATGTGTTTGGCTACTTCATCGAGGTAAGCAACTCCTATAAGAACATGGTGCCGGAGACTTACATCCGCAAGCAGACCCTGACTTCCGGCGAACGCTACATCACGCAGGAACTGAAAGAGCTGGAAAGCAAGATCTTAGGTGCCCACGAACGGCTCATCACGCTGGAGCACCGCCTGTTCAGCGAACTGCTGGAAAGCATCAGCGCTCAGCTGGACCGTATCCAGTGCACGGCCAATGCGGTGGCCCAGCTGGATGTGCTCACGGCGCTGGCGCAGGTGGCAGCGGAAAACAACTACTGCCGTCCCATCGTGGACGACAGTGACGAGCTGACCATCACCGAGGGCCGTCACCCTGTGGTGGAGCAGATGCTGAAAGGCAGCATGTTTGTACCCAATGATACCACCCTGAACTGTGGTGCAGACCGCTGCCTGATCATCACCGGCCCCAACATGGCAGGTAAATCCACGTACATGCGCCAGAATGCACTGATCGCGCTGATGGCGCAGATCGGCTCCTTTGTACCGGCTTCCAGCTGCCATGTGGGTGTGGTGGATGCCATTTTCACTCGCATCGGTGCGTCGGACGATCTGTCTGCCGGTCAGTCCACCTTTATGGTGGAGATGACCGAGGTAGCGGAGATCCTGAAAAATGCCACCGCCAAAAGCCTTGTGGTGCTGGACGAGATCGGCCGCGGCACTTCCACCTTTGACGGTATGAGCATTGCCCGCGCCGTAGTGGAGCACATTGCAGACCCCGCCAAGGGCCTTGGCTGCAAGACTCTGTTTGCCACCCACTACCACGAGCTGACCGAGCTGGAAGGCGGCGTGGACGGCGTAAAAAACTACAATATTGCAGTAAAAAAACGCGGCGAGGACATCACCTTCCTGCGCCGCATCGTGCGCGGCCCGGCGGATGACAGCTACGGCATCGAGGTGGCAAAGCTGGCAGGTCTGCCCGGCAGCGTGACCCGCCGCGCCCATGAGGTGCTGCGCGCGCTGGAAGCAACTGCACCTAAAAATAAAGTAGAGCAGATGGATTTTGATGCCCTGCAGGAGTATAACTCTCCGGCTGTGCCCAGCGAGATGATGGACAAGCTGGAAGCTCTGGATGTGGAAACACTCACCCCCATTGAGGCTTTGAACTTCCTCTACGAGCTGAAAAAGACCCTGAAGGGCAGCCTGAACAGATGAAACTGCTCTACCTGACCCAGACCATACAAGGAGGGAAAACACCATGGCAGTGATCCATGTTCTGGATAAGCACACAGCCGAGCTGATCGCAGCCGGTGAGGTGGTCGAGCGTCCGGCATCCGTTGTTAAGGAGCTGCTGGAAAACTCCATTGATGCCGGTGCCACGCAGGTGACCGTCAGCATTGAATCCGGCGGCGTCAAGCTGATCGAGATCAGCGATAACGGCACCGGCATCGAGGCAGAATATATCTCCACGGCGTTTATCCGCCACGCCACCAGCAAAATTGAAACACCGGACGATCTGACCAACATCCATACGCTTGGCTTCCGCGGTGAAGCACTGGCATCCATTGCCAGCGTGGCCCGTGTAGAGCTGACCACCCGAACCGAGGTGGACGAGTTTGCCACGGTCTACCGCATTGAGGGCGGGGAAGAGGTCTCCCGTGAGCCGGGTGCCAGAGCTGTGGGCACTACCATCCGGGTAAAGGATCTGTTTTACAACACGCCTGCCCGCATGAAGTTCCTCAAAAAGGACTCCTCCGAGGGCACCTTTGTGTCGGATACAGTTACCCATGTAGCGCTCAGCCACCCGGAAGTCAGCGTCAAGTTCATCCGTGAGGGCAAGCTGCAGTATGTCACGCCCGGCGACGGCCAGCTGCGCGGTGCAGCCTATGCGGTGCTGGGCCGGGAGTTCAGCCGGGACCTCATTGAGCTGAAAAATCAGGAGGGCGTGTACCGCATCACCGGTCTGGTCACCCCGCCCAAAAGCTGCCGCGCCAGCCGAAGTATGCAGCATTTTTACATCAATGGCCGCTATGTACGCAACCGCACCATGATGGCCGGTATGGAGATGGCGTTCAAGGGTACCATGATGCAGGGCAAGTTCCCGGGCGGCATTCTGCTGCTGGAAATGCCGGCCGACCTTGTGGATGTCAATGTGCATCCGGCCAAGATCGAAGCCCGCTTTGCCCGCGAAAATGATGTTTTTGATGTGGTGTATCATGCCGTCAAGCTGGCATTGGCTCAGCCCGGCACTGGTGAACGGCTTTTTACCTTTGAAACAGACAAAAAAGAAGAAAAAGCTGGAAATTCAAAAAAAGACACTGATATAATCAAAAATGATGTAAAGAACAATAACTTTACAGGGCTTTCCGCGATCATTCGGGGGCAGGCAGACCCGGGCGTTCTGCCACAGCAGCACTGGGAACCGGCAAAACCCGCTGCAGCACCACAGCAGCCTGCCCCGGCTGCTGCAATGCAAATACCGACAGCACCCAGTGTGCCGCGCTGGAAAGGCAGTGCTCAGAACGAGGATATGCTGGATCCGTTCGTGACCCTTCACAGCCCGAAGCTGGAAACGACAAAGGCACCAGAGCCGTTCCGTGCGGCGGCAAGTGAAACGCAGCTGGATGTGGAACCGGAATTTGGTGAGACAAAACTGCATTCGCCTCAGGACCATATGGCAGCGTGGAACCCTGCGCAGGAAGCACCAAAGGAAGAACCTGAGAGTGCACCCTGTGCAGAAACAGAACCGGATGCGCCGGAAGCGGCAGAACAGGAAACTGTACTGGCCGAGCCGGAGCAGATGAACTTTGATCCGACGGCGGATCAGCCGGAGCCGCTGCGCTATGTGGGCGAGGTGTTCAGAACATATATCCTTGCAGAACGCGGCGACGAGCTGTGCCTGATCGATAAACACGCTGCCCACGAGCGCCAGCTGTACGAAAAACTAGCCGCGAACTACGGCAATGTGCCCAGCCAGATGCTGCTGGAGCCTGCTGCCATCGACCTTGCTGCGGAGGAAAAGCAGGCCCTGCTGGATAACATTCCTCTGCTGGAAAATGCGGGCCTTGAGATCGCGGACTTTGGCGGCAATACCGTGGTGCTGCGCGCGGTGCCCGCAGATGTGGAGCCGCAGAATGCCGAAAGCCTGCTGGTGGAGATCGCAAATAAGCTGCTCAAGGGCGGCCATGATGCGCTGAACGAGCACACCGAGTGGGTGCTGCATTCTATCTCCTGCCGTGCAGCCATCAAGGCGGGGGACAAGTCCTCGCCGCAGGAACTGCTGGCGCTGGCCGAAAAGATCCTTTCCGGCGAGGTGCCGCCGTTTTGCCCGCATGGCCGCCCCTGCGTACTCAAATTGACCCGGAAGGAGCTGGAAAAGCAGTTTGGACGCATCGTATAAACATCCCGTGGTGGCCGTCGTCGGCCCTACCGCAACCGGAAAGACGGCGTTGGGCGTAGAGCTTGCAAAACATTTTTCCGGCGAGGTCATCAGCTGTGATTCCATGCAGATCTATAAAGGTCTGAACATAGGCACGGCAAAGGTGACACCGGAGGAGACCTGCGGTATCCCGCATCACGGCGTGGATATCCTTACGCCGGACAAGGCTTTCAGCGTGGCAGACTTTACCGCCATGGCCGGAAAGCTGGAAGAAGAGATCTCGGCCCGGAAGAAGCTGCCCATCCTTGTGGGCGGCACAGGGCTGTATGTTCAGAGCTTTCTGTATGGGGTGCGCTTTACAGAGGAAAAAGCACCTGCCGGCCTGCGGGAGCAGCTGGCGTCGGAACTGGCTGCAAAAGGCGGTGCTGCCATGTACGAAGAACTGAAGCAGGCCGACCCGGAAGCTGCTGCGGTTATCCACCCGAACAATCAGGTGCGGGTGCTGCGCGCACTCGAACATTATCGTGCCACCGGCAAAAAGCTGAGCGAACAGAAGGCTGAGTCTCTCCCACCGGAGCGGCCCTACCGCAGCCTGATCCTCGGTCTGGATTTCCCAGAGCGCGCGGTACTTTACCGCCGCATTGACCTGCGTGTGGACAAAATGCTGGAAGCGGGCCTTATAAAGGAAGCGGAGCATGTCTGGCAGAACCGGGAAAGCTTCCGCACGGCAGCGCAGGCCATCGGATACAAGGAGTTCTTTCCGTATTTTGAGCAGACGGCTCCACTGGAAGCCTGCACGGAAAAGCTCAAGCAGGCGTCCCGCAACTATGCCAAGCGCCAGTTGACCTGGTTCCGTCATATGGACAGTGTGGTCTGGCTGGATGCCGGTGCACCGGATGCAGTGCAGACTGCCATCCGCAAAACTAGCGAATTTTTAGCGAAAGGATGATCGATATGCCGGATGAGACCCAGAAGGAACGCCATGCGCCGCATGTGCTTACCACTCTGGCAGGCGTGCTGATCGCGTTTCTGCTGCTGGCAGCAATTTATGTGGTGTATCAGGCCGCACATATCCTGTTCCCGCAGAATGTTTATGAGACTGCGCTGCCTGCGGTCATTTCGGATACGGTGGAAGCCGACGGAGTTCTGCTGTTCGACGAAAGCTATGTCGCAGGCAGCGGAAACCTTGGATATCTTGCTGCCGACGGCGAGCGCGTTTCAGCGGGCACCGCAGTGGCAGAGGTGTACAGCAACGCTTCGCAGGCTTCGCTGCGCCTGCAGCTGAACCAGCTGAATGATCAGATCGACCTGCTGCAGAAATCGCAGAACACTTCTGCGCTGCAGCTGGATACCCTTTTAAAAGAACGTTCTTCTGCGCTGTATGACCTGCTGGATACGCTGGACGACAGCGATTATGAAGCGGTGGATGATGATGCCAATGCCTACCTGCTGGCCCAGAACAAGCTCTGGGTGGTAACGGGCGAAGCTGCAAACTTTACCGATCAGATCACTGCGCTGGTCCAGCAGTCCCAGAGCGTGCAGGCGCAGCTGGGCAGCCCGGCGCAGATCACTGCACCGCAGACCGGCTATTTTGTGCGCTCTTCCAGCAGCGGACGGCTCAATGCCAGTGCCGATGATATCCTTGCACTGAACGCACAGGAGCTGCAGGGCTATCTGCAGTCCGACCCAGTACTGGCACTGGACGGCTGCGCCGGTAAGATCGTGGCAGGGTTCACATGGCGCTATGTGGGCGTGTGCACTGCAAAGCAGGGCGAAAAGCTGCTGGGTCAGAACGGCAAGCCGCTGAGCACAGCGGTGGAGATCAGCTTCCCGGGTCAGGTGGAGAACAGCCTCAAGGCCACCGTCACCGAGGTGGAGATCGATCAGGACAGCGGCCTTGCCCGCTTTGTGCTTTCCTGCAACTCCATCAACGGCGATGTGCTTTGCCTGAACCGGGCTGCAGCATGCATCTCGGTAGGAGAGCGCAGCGGCCTGCGGGTGCCTGCTGCGGCTGTGCACTATTTAAAAGAGGATGGCACCGAGGCACAAACGCAGGGCGAAAACTACATTCCCGGTGTGTACGTGAAACTTGGCAACATTGCCCGCTTCTGCCCGATCGACCCGGTGGACGCAGACCATCCCCTCATCACGGACGGCGATTACATCCTTGTTCTGCCCGAAGGGACCGAGGGCTCGGTCAGCAAGGTGAGGCTTTATGACGAAATAATCGTTTCCGGACAAAATTTGTATGATGGAAAGCTTTTGTAGTTATTGACATCTGAGGCAAAAAATCCGATAATAGATAAAGCTATTATTTGCATCTATTTGCAAAGAACGCCAGGCAGCGCCATGCTGCCCGAATGAAAGGAGCAGATTGTATGTCTTTGCTTGACAGCATTAAGAAAGGTCTGTTTGACCAGGAAGACGATTACGAGGATCAGTACATTGACGATGGCCCCCAGATGGTAAACAATAACAATGGCATCGGCCTTGGTGCTGACGACGAAAATGAAGAGCCTGTTGAGGGTGCCAAGAAGAACGGCAAGGTGGTCAACATCAATGCCACCACTCAGCTCAAGGTCGTTCTGGTCAAGCCTGAGCGTTTTGAGGATGCCAGTACCATTGCTGACCACCTGAACAACAAGCGCACCGTGGTGCTCAATCTGGAGTCCACCAACAAGGAAGTGTCCCGCCGTCTGGTGGATTTCCTGTCCGGTGTTGCATATGCAAACAATGGCCAGATCAAGCGCGTGGCCAACAGCACCTTCATCATCACTCCGTACAACGTGGATATCATGGGTGATCTGCTGGACGAGCTGGAGAACAATGGCGCGTTCTATTGATCCGCAGCCCAAGGCGGCGCGCGGGTTCATCCCTGCGCGTACCGATGAAGAACGCTATCTCATGCGCCATATCGAGGACTTGGCCCACACGGCCTTTTCCCGGGACATTGCGCGGTATTCGGCTTTCCTGAGTGACCGCGAGCAAGACTTGGCCCGCGCGGCACTGGGCCGTGCCGGTGTGCAGGAGGGCTTCCGGTTTGAGGGCGGCTGGCTGAATGCGGAGCGCAGGGTGCTCTGTATCGAGCCGGAGTACAGCTGCGGCGAAGCACCCATCTGCTGTGTGCGGCTGCAATGCTGTGCACAGGCGGGGGCTGCGCTGCCCGCCCACAAGGATTACCTGGGCAGTCTGATGGGCCTTGAGCTGCGGCGCGAGGCGCTGGGAGATATCGTTCTGCCGGAGGATCAGCCGGGCACAGCTTATGTGTTTGCGCTGGAACCGGCAGCACAGCTGATCTGCCGGGAACTGTTTCAGGCTGGGCACACGGAGCTGACCACGGAACTGCTGACGCTGGACGAGGTGCCGCAGTTTCCGCAGGCGGAGCGTGAGATGCACAGTGCAACGGTATCGTCCCTGCGGCTGGACGCTGTGCTGGCAGCTATGCTGCACTGCAGCCGAGGACAGGCTTCGGAACTGATCGAGGCGGGCAGGGTGGAGATCAACCACCTGCCGGCGGATAAACCTCATGCGCAGGTATATGAGGGCGATGTGTTCACGGTGCGCGGCAAGGGCCGCTTCAACCTGACTGCACTGCCCGGCAAAAGCAGAAAAGATCGGTCAATCATCGAATTTTTTCAATATTAAAAGCAACGGGAGGAAATGACTATGCTGACTCCGCAGGATGTCCGTTCTGTGCAATTTGAGAAAAACCTCCGCGGCTACCGCACAGAGGACGTAGACCGTTTTCTGGATAAGGTGGAAGAACAGCTGCGGGACGACGATGCGCAGGCGGAACAGCTTCGCAAGCAGATTGCGGACCTGACTGCTGAAAACCAGAAGCTGCACGATGAACTGAAGAGCTTTGAGGCAGATGGTGAAATGCTCAAGAGCGCGCTGATCAATGCACAGCGCATGGGCGAAAATGTCATCCGCGAAGCAAACCAGAAAGCAGAAGAGATCATCCATCGTGCAAATCTGCGCGGTGATGATATCATCCGCGATGCCAACGAACTGCTGCAGAAGGCAAACGACCGTGCAGACGAGATTGAGAACGAAGCAAACGAGAAGCGCCTTGCAGAGGAACGCGAGTATGACCGCGTGCGTCTGGAAGTGACCCGCTTCAAGTCTGATGTGCTCAACCTGTACCGCAGCCATGTGGAGTCGCTGAGCCGTCTGCCGGAGTTCCAGAAGGAAACGGCTGCACAGGATGCCGAACAGGCAGAGCCTGCTGCAGAGGAAAGTGAGCCTGCCGCTGCAGCCCAGCCGCAGGCAGCGGACGTGCAGGAGCCGGAAGCAGAGCCTGCACAGCCCGCACAGGAAGATGCAGAACCTGCTGCCGTTGTTGAAAATGACGACGACAAGGCAGCTGACAGCAGCGAGGATTTCTGGGCAAAGGATGAGAGCCAGCTCAAGCTGGACCCGCCGCCCGCGCCTCCTGCTGATTTTAAGCCGGACGAGCCGGACTACGATGCTTTTCAGGGTGTCAAGTTCAGCGAGTAAGGCAACCCCATAAGGAAATATAGAGGAGAGTGTAAACCATTGGCTAAGAACAAATCGCAGTACGATAGTACTCTGAACCTGCCCAAGACCCTGTTTGAAATGCGTGCCGGCCTGCCCAAGAAGGAGCCGGTCATGCTGAAGGATTGGGACGACAACGACCTGTACAATCAGCTCATGAAGCACAACGAGGGCAAGCCGCAGTTCATCCTGCACGACGGCCCTCCGTACGCAAACGGTAATATCCACATGGGTACTGCCCTGAACAAGATCATCAAGGATATCATTATCCGCGATAAGAACATGGAGGGTTTCCAGGCTCCCTATGTGCCCGGCTTTGATACCCACGGCCTGCCAATCGAGCTGAAGGCTCTGTCCTCCGTCGGTGATAAGAAGAAGGACATTTCCAAGCTGGAACTGCGCCAGATCTGCGAAAAGTTTGCTACCGAGCACATCGATATCATGAGCGACCAGTTCAAGCGTCTGGGCGTTATCGGCGATTTCGAGCATCCGTATCTGACCCTGAAGCCTGAGTTCGAGGCACGCCAGATCGAGATTTTTGGCGAGATGGCAAAGAAGGGCTACATCTACAAGGGCCTGAAGCCCGTGTACTGGTGCCCGGACTGCCGCACGGCTCTGGCAGAGGCCGAGATCGAGTACGGCGAGGACGACTGCGATTCCATCTTCGTGCGTTTCCACGTCTCTCAGGACCCCAACGGTGTGCTGGCAAAGCACGGCATCCCGATGGACAAGACCTACTTCGTCATCTGGACCACCACCACTTGGACTCTGCCCGCTAACGAGGCGATCTGCCTGAACGGCCAGTTCGAGTACTCCTTCGTCAAGATCGGCGATGAGTTCCACATCATGGCCACCGAACTGGTCAAGAGCGTCATGGATGCCTGCCACATCGAGAACTACGAGATCGTGGGTGAGCCGGTCTCCGGTGCCGAGTTTGAGCTGATGCGCTACAACCACGTCTACCTGCCCAAGGAGGGCTGGGTCATTCTGGGCGATCACGTCACGCTGGAAAGCGGTTCCGGCTGCGTCCATACCGCAGGCGGCCACGGCGTGGACGACTTCAACGTCTGCCAGAAGTATCCGCAGGTGCCCATCACCGTCCCCGTGGACGATGGCGGCTATCTGACCGAGCTGGCCGGTAAGTATGCAGGTCAGCGCGTGTGGGCTGCCAACAAGACCATTCTGGCCGATTTGACCGAGTCCGGTGCTGTCATGGGTCAGGTGCACATCAAGCATCAGTACCCGCACTGCTGGCGCTGCCATCACCCCATCATCTTCCGTGCAACGGAACAGTGGTTCTGCTCCATCGCAAAGTTCCGCGAGGATGTCTACAAGGCCATTGACACCGTTACCTGGATGCCGGATTGGGGCCATGACCGCATGAAGGGCATGGTGCGCGACCGCAACGACTGGTGCATCAGCCGCCAGCGCACCTGGGGCGTGCCCATTCCCGCATTCTACTGCAAGAAGTGCGGCACCTACCACATCACCGATGCCACCATCAAGGCTGTCAGCGACCTGTTCCGCAAGGAAGGTTCCGATGCATGGTATAAGTACGAAGCCGAGCAGATCATCCCCGCAGGCGAAGTGTGCGAAAAGTGCGGTGCTTCCGAGTGGACCAAGGACACCGACATCATGGACGTCTGGTTCGACTCCGGCTCCACCCACGCCGCTGTGCTGGAGGAGCGTCCGGAACTGCGCTTCCCGGCTGATATGTATATGGAAGGCGGCGACCAGTTCCGCGGCTGGTTCCAGTCCAGCCTGCTGACCAGCGTTGCAAGCAAGGGCTGCGCACCCTATAAGTCTGTTCTGTGCCACGGCTGGGTCGTGGACGAGCAGGGCAAGCAGATGCACAAGAGCGCCGGCAACGGCGTGGAGCCCAGCGAGATCATCAAGGACTACGGCGCTGATATCATCCGTCTGTGGGTGGCTTCTTCCGACTACACCGTGGATGTGCGTGCCGGCAAGAACATCTTCAAGCAGCTGAGCGAGGCTTACCGCAAGATCCGCAACACCGCCCGCTTCATTCTGGGCAATCTGGACGGCTTTGATCCCAACACCGACTGTGTGGCTGACGATCAGCTGCAGGAGATCGACCGCTGGGCACTGGCTGCTCTGGATGACCTGATGGTCAACACCAGCGCAGGCTACGCTGTGTATGACTTCAACAAGGTCTACCATGCAGTGTACAACTTCTGCGTTGTTGCAATGTCCAACTTCTATCTGGATGTGACCAAGGATCGCCTGTACTGCACCAACGGCGCAGGCCGCAAGGCTGCTCAGACCACCATGTACAAGATCCTTGTGGCTCTGGACAAGATTATTGCGCCCATCCTGTGCTTCACCAGTCAGGAGATCTGGGACTTCATGCCCAAGACCGAGGGCATGAACAAGTACGTTGTCTTTGAGGAGATGCCCAAGGCTGGCCAGTATGCCGCCGATGAAGCCTTCAAGGCAAAGTGGGCTCAGCTGATCGCCGTCCGTGACGAGGTGAAGAAGGTTCTGGAGCAGGCCCGTGCCGAAAAGGTCATCGGTGCTTCTCTGGAGGCTGCCGTCACCCTATACTGCAATGACGCGGTGTATGATCTGCTGAACAGCATCCCCATGGACGAGCTGGCCGACCTGATGATCGTCTCTCAGGTAGAGCTGGTCAAGGGCGAAGGCGGCGCTGCAAGTGCTGTTGAAGGCCTGGGCGTTGCTGCTGCACATGCCACCGGCGAAAAGTGCGAACGCTGCTGGAAGTATTCTTCTTCCATCGGCAGCCATGCCGCACATCCCACCCTGTGCGCACGCTGCGCCAGCGTTGTGGAAGCCTAAGCGTTCCGCATAAAACAATGTTTTAAAGGGCGGCGCTCCCTTATACCGGGGAGCGCCGTTTTTTATACTGAATGATTTTGGGAGTATCCTATGGCATTTGTTGTTTTTAATCTGCTCGCGGCTGCGGCACTCATTGGCATCGATCAGGCCATCAAGCTGTGGGCCACAAATGTGCTGCAGCCGGTGGGAGCCATGCCGCTGATCCCCCATGTGGTGGAGCTGCGGTTCGTGCTCAACCCGGGCATGGCGTTCAGCCTGCTCAGCGGCAAGCAGCTGTTCCTCATCATCGCTACCAGCATAGCGCTGATCTTTGTGGCCTACGGGCTGTTCTTCCGCAGCCGCGGCAGATACCTGCAGCAGGCTGCGCTGCTGCTGATCCTTGCCGGCGGCATCGGCAACCTGATCGACCGTGTGCTCAACGGCGAGGTGGTGGACTACATCAATCTGCTGTTCATGCAGTTTGCGGTGTTCAATTTTGCGGATATCTGCGTGTGTGTGGGCGTGGGCCTCTGGGTGCTGGTAATTTTTCTGGAAGAGCTGCACGCTGAGAACGGGCAGTCCCCGAAGGAGCAGTGAGCCATGGAACAGCGTGAATTTGTGGTGGAGCAGGAGACGGCAGGCCAGCGCATCGACCGCTTTCTGAGCGGCGAGGACACCGGCCTTTCCCGGTCTGCTCTGCAGGCGCTGGTGGCCGACGGTCATGTGTTGTGCAACGGCAGGCTGGTTGCCAAAAGCCTGAAGCTCAAGGCGGGCGACACCATCGTTTTGGAAATTCCGGACGCAAAGCCCATTGAGGCCGTGCCGCAGGACATCCCGCTGGAAATCGTCTATGAGGACGAGCATCTGCTGGTGGTCAACAAGCCCAAAGGCATGGTAGTGCACCCGGCTCCCGGCAACCCGGACGGCACGCTGGTGAACGCGCTGCTGTGGCACTGCAAGGGAAGCCTGTCCGGTATCGGCGGCGAGATTCGCCCCGGCATCGTGCACCGCATCGATAAGGACACCAGCGGACTGCTGGTGGTGGCAAAGGACGATGCAACGCACATCGGCCTTTCCCAGCAGATGGCGGTGCACAGTGTGGAGCGCGCGTATCGCACCATCGTGTACGGCGGCTTTGCACAAGATGAGGGCTTTGTGGAAAGCAATCTGGGCCGCAGCAAGACCGACCGCAAAAAGATGGCGGTCTACCCGGCCAGTGAGCCGCACACCAAATATGCCTATACCGGCTATCAGGTGCTGGAACGGTTGAACAACTTTACCATGCTGGAATGCCGCCTGAAGACCGGCCGCACCCATCAGATCCGCGTGCACATGGCATCCATCCAGCACCCGGTGGCGGGCGACCCGGTGTATGGCCCGCACAATTGCATCACCAGCCTGCACGGCCAGTGCCTGCACGCAAAAACGCTTGGCTTTGTGCACCCGATCACCGGCGAACATCTGCGGTTCGATTCGGAATTGCCGGAATACTTCACTCATTTTCTTGCAACGCTCAGGAGGGGAACGGTATGAACCATCTTTCTTCAACGCTCGTACTGTGTGATCTGGACCATCTGCTTTTGGGTGCCGACGGCAACCTGACGCAGGTGGTGCGGGATGTGCTGCAGCTGTTCGTCCGCCGCGGCGGACGTTTTACGGTGTTTTCCCAGCGCACGCCGCGGGCAGTGCGGTCCATTCTGGGCAGTGTGCGGCTCAGCGCTCCTGCGCTGGTGTGCGGCGGTGCCATGGCCTACCATTTTTCCGATGGCACCCGCCATCCGCTGTGCACCTTTGCCGGGCAGGATGCCGACCTGTTCGCCCGCCTGCCGGTGGCAGAGGGCGTGGGCATTGCCCTGCAGATGACCGACGGTACTACCCGCGTGCTGCGCATGAGCGAGGCATTGGAGCGTCATCTGCGGCAGGAATGGACCCCTTATCTGCTGGCAAACGCGGCAGACATCAAGGGGGAAGAAGTGCTGCGGGTGCTGCTGTATCAGGACAGCAAGGCAGTGCCCATGATCTCGCTGCTGGAAAAATCTCTGGGCGACCGCACAGCGGTGCTGCTGGGCGAGCGTGCCGCAGTGGATACGCTGATCCTGACCCCCAGAACCGTCTCTGGCCGTGAAATGCTGGATGCCGTGTGTATGCCGGTGGGCACCGACCCGGAAGATGTGCTGGTACTTGCCGGAGGGCTGCCTATGCTGGACATGGTGCGCGCTTCCAGCCAGAGCACCGCAGCTGCGGATGCCCCGGCTGAGCTGCGTCTTGCTGCCCAAAAGGTCACTTTGACCGATGCTGCGGCAGGTTCTGCAGTGGAAGTGCTGTACCGTATGGTGCGGGATGCTGAAAATTTGGCGTAAAATTTGTGCAAGGCTTCTGCAAATTCTTTCGCAGAAGCCTTTCTTTTTGGAGGAAAGTCAGGTACAATGAGAGAAACGCATCTTCTGGCCCTGCAAAAGAAGGAAAAACTCTTTCTTGTGCTGTCGCTGGCGGCGGTGGTTTTGTGCACAGTGCTGGCCTTTGGCTTTGCCGTGCCGCTGCAGGCTGCCGAACCGCAGGTCCTGCCGGATACGACCGGGCTGGAACAGTATATGCTGGTGGATCTGAACACTGCTGATCTCTCTGCGCTGTGCACACTGCCGGGCGTAGGGGAAAAGCGCGCACAGACGATTCTGGATTACCGGACGCAGAATGGCCCGTTTGAACGGGTAGAAGATGCAGCCAATGTTCCGGGCCTGACACAGACCATTGTGGATTCCTGGGCAGGAATGGCAACCGTGAGCTGAGCCGCAGCCGGCGGCCCGGCGCAGCAAAAAGGGGAATGATTATGAGTGACGATACCATTTTTATCAACCGGGAACTGAGCTGGCTGGATTTCAACCGGCGCGTTCTTGCGCTGGGCAAAGATAAAAATGTTCCGCTTGCAGAGCGGGTCAAATTTCTTGCGATCTACGGCTCCAATCTGGACGAGTTTTTTATGGTGCGCGTGGGTTCTCTGCAGGAGCGCGCCAATCTGGAACAGGAACAGGGCAAAAAGGTCAAGAGGGAAAACAAGACCAACATGTCCGCGGCGGAACAGCTGACTGCCATCATGCCCAAAACGGCACAGCTGCAGGAGGAGTGCGATAAATACTACGCAAAGGCGCTGGAAGCACTGGCGGAGTGCGGCTGGCGCAAGGTGGATCTTGACCACTTGTCCAAGGAGGACGAGCACTTCTGGAAGAAGTACTTCCAAACGGAGCTGTTCCCCATCCTCAGCCCGCAGATCGTGGATAACCGCCATCCGTTCCCATTCCTGCGCAATAAGGAGATTTACCTTGGCGTTCTGCTCAAGGAAAAACACCCGGCAGGGCAGAGCCTTGGCATCATTCCCATTTCCAGCCAGATGGAACGGATGCACGTTGTGAAAAAAGACGGCGAAACGCAGTTTGCACTTACCGAAGAGCTGGTGCTGCACTTTGCGGCCAGCATCTTTGGCAAAGAGACGATTCAGGAAAAATGTCTCTTCCGTGTGACCCGCAATGCGGATATCGACGTAAAAGAGGGCATGATGGATCATGATATCGACTACCGCGAGATCATGACCGAGCTGCTCAAGCGCCGCCGCAAGCTGGCTGCGGTGCGTCTGCAGATCACGCCTGCCCCGGCCCCGGAGGTAGAACGCCTGCTGTGCAACCGTCTGCTGCTCACCCATAAACGGGTGTTCGAGCAGAAAAGCCCGCTGGATCTGAGCTTTTTCTACAAGCTCACCGGCCGCATGGAAGCGGAGGGGCGGCCGGAACTGTTCTACCCGGCTGCACGGCCCATGCTGCCGCCGCCGGACTACGACCTTGCCGCTGAGGTGCAGAAGCACGATGTGCTGCTCAGCTACCCGTACCAGTCCATCCGGCCCTTCATTGCCATGCTCAAAAAGGCTGCCCATGATCCTGAGGTCATTTCCATCAAAATGACCTTGTACCGTATGGCGCGGGAGTCCCAGATCGTGCAGGCGCTGATGGAAGCCGCTGAGAACGGCAAAGAGGTGGTGGCGCTGGTGGAGCTGCGCGCCCGCTTTGACGAGCAGAACAATATCGACTGGTCGAAGCAGCTGGAAAGCGCAGGCTGTACGGTCATTTATGGCTTTGATGATTACAAAGTGCACTCCAAGCTGACCCTTATCACCAAAAAAAGCAAAGAGGGCTACTCTTATATCACCCAGATCGGCACCGGCAACTACAACGAAAAGACCAGTGAGCTTTACACGGACTATTCCTTCATTACGGCAGACCATGGCATTGGCGAGGAAGCTTCCAATGTGTTCCAGAACCTTGCCGTGCAGAAGCTGACTGAGGAGAGCGACCGGATGCTGGTAGCACCGCTGCGCTTCAAGAGCGTATTGCTGGAAGAGATGGATCGTGTCATTGCCGCCGCCCACATGGGCCGTCCGGCATCCATGATCCTGAAAAACAATTCCATCAGCGACCGGGATATCATCCTCAAGCTGCAGGAAGCCAGCTGTGCCGGTGTGCGCATTGATATGATCGTGCGCGGCATCTGCTGCGTGCGCGCCGGCGTGCCCGGCAAGACGGAGAACCTGCATATCCGCAGCCTTGTGGGTCGTTATCTGGAGCATGGCCGCATTTACAGCTTCTTCGATGGTGCACATACCCGCATCTATATTGCATCCGGCGATTTCCTCACCCGCAACACCGAGTGCCGCGTGGAGGTGGGCGTGCGCGTGGAGGATCCCGTGCTGGTGCGGAAGCTTACCGACATTCTGCAGCTGCAGCTGCGGGATAATGTCAATGCCCGCGAGATGCGCCCGGACGGCAGCTACCAGAAGGTAAAGCCCGCTGAGGGCGAAGCACTGGTGAACGGCCAGATGGGCATGTATGAGCTGTTGAAAAATGACTGGACGCAGCCGGAGCCTTGGAAGCTTTCTGCCGCTGTGCAGGAAAAACATCCTGAACCCTCTGCCGAAGCAGAAAAGCCAGAACCTGCGAAAACGGAAGTAGCTCCCGCTGCAAAACAGGCAGAAGCTTCTCACCCGGAATCTGCTGCGGCACCGGAAAGCGGCGACCGTTTTGACCAGCTGGAACAGATGGTCAATCATAAAAAGCGTACAGAGCCGCAGCCTGCCCCTGCAGCCAAGCCGATAAAACCGGTGGTGGTGGAGACACCCGCCCCCAGAAGCCGCCTGAAACGGATTTTGGATTTTTTCAAGTTACGCAGATAATATTTGCAAGACCCGACAGAGCAAACCCTCTGCCGGGTCTTTTTGCGTGTTTGCCTGCATAAATAAAAAGCAAACGGAAGGCGGGAGGCAGAAGGTGCGGGCAAAGCGATGGGGACGAGCCGGGCACGGCAGGGAGCAGCCCAGACGGAGGGTGATTTTTCTGGCAGTTTTAGCCGGACTGCTGGGGTGCTTGGTGCTTTCGGTGCGGGCGCAGAAAAAAACGGGGAAGCTCTGTTTCCCGCTGGACACCACACAGTACCGTGTTTCGGACGGATACGGCTGGCGGCAGGATCCTTTTACCGGGGAAAGGACGTTCCATAAGGGCATTGATCTTGCCTGTGCAGAGGGAACAGAAGTGCTTGCTGCGGAAGGCGGTGCGGTGGTGCAGGCATACCGCAGCACAAGCTATGGCACCTGTCTGCGTGTTCTCCATACAGATGGCAGCGAGTCACTTTACGCCCATTTGCAGTACGCCTATGTCCGCCCGGGCGAGGTGGTGGAAGCAGGGCAGCTGCTGGGCGCAGCAGGGCGCAGCGGGCGCGCTACGGGAGCACACCTGCATTTTGAACTGTACCGGCAGGGAACAGCCTGTGACCCGGCGGATGGGCTGGGCCTTTCCTCATGAAGCTGCATGATTCCCGGCAGCTGGGGCCGCTGGTGTTCCGCGACCCGCTGCTTTTGTGTAGCGCACTGTATTTTCTGCTCTACTTTGATGCAAGCGGCTTTCTGCGGCTGGGGCTGCTGGCGGCGTTCCTGCACGAGTGCGGGCACATTCTGGTGTATTGTGTGTTTCTGCGCCGCTTTCCGGTCATTGAGGTGACCATGACTGGCTTTTGTATGCGGATGGACGCTCCGGCCCGGGGCCTTTCACCGGGGCGGCTCTTCTGGCTGGCTGCTGTAGGTCCGGCGGTCAATTTCATGCTGGCAGGCATCTGGGCACTGCGGCTGGAACAGGAACTGACCATCCGCGGCAGTGCCTTCTGGGCGGCAAATCTGCTGACCGGGGGATTCAATCTGCTGCCCGTTCCACCGCTGGATGGTGCACAGCTGGCATCCTGCCTGTGCGAAATGCGGCGTGTAGGCAAAAAGTTTAAGGGAAATGATTGAAAAAACAGCTCATTTCGGGTACAATAAAATGACGTGTAAAAATGGACTGTTTATTGGAGGACTCGATGTTTGATCCAAAACTGAAAGAAGCACTGGGACGAGTACAGAAGCCTGGTCGTTATACCGGCGGAGAACCCGGCAGTGTATATAAGGACAAAGAAAAAGTGGATGTCCGCTTTGCGTTCTGCTTTCCGGACACCTATGAGGTAGGTATGTCCTTCCTCGGCGAAAAGATCCTGTATGAGCTGCTCAACAGCCACGAAAACTGGTGGTGCGAGCGTGCTTTTATGCCGTGGCTGGATATGAAGGCCGAGATGGAGCGTCTTGGTCTGCCGCTCTACACCATGGAGAGCAAGGACCCGCTCACCGCTTTTGATGCAGTGGGCTTCACCCTGCAGTACGAGCTTTCCTATACCAATATTCTGGCCATGCTGGATCTGGCGGGCATCCCGTTCTATTCCAAGGATCGCGATGAAAGCTGGCCGCTGATCGTGGCGGGTGGCCCCTGCGCCTGCAACGCGGAACCCATTGCGGACTTTTTTGATGTGGTCCAGCTGGGTGAGGGCGAAAACCAGCTGCCCGGCATCTGCGCCGAGATCGAAAAGGCCAAGAAGGAGGGCGGCGTTTCCAAAAAGGAACTGCTGCTGCGCATTGCAAAGATCCCCGGCATCTATATCCCGGCGTTCTACGATGTGGAGTATTACGAAGATGGCCGGGTCAAGGCCATCACCCCCAATGAGCCGGGCATCCCGGCGCGCATCACCAAGGCGATCATCAAGGACCTGAACGAGTTTGCCCCGCCTACGAATTTCGTGGTGCCCATGGTGGGTGCCATTCAGGACCGCGCCAGCATTGAGGTGCTGCGCGGCTGTGTGCGTGGCTGCCGTTTCTGTCAGGCGGGCTTTCTGTACCGTCCCATGCGCCAGCGTGACGCGGGCCTTCTGAACAGGGCGGCGCAGGAGCTGTGCGCCAACACCGGCTATGAAGAACTGAGCCTTTCCAGCCTGTCCACCTCTGACCACGGCCAGCTGGAAGAGCTGCTGGACGATTTGAACGAGTGGGCACCCAAGGAGCATGTCAGTCTGTCGCTGCCTTCGCTGCGCGTGGACAACTTCTCCCAGAGCCTCATTGAAAAGACCACCAAGGTGCGCAAGAGCGGCCTGACCTTCGCCGCCGAAGCCGGCACCCAGCGCCTGCGCAACGTCATCAACAAGAATGTCACATGGGATGAGATCGAAAAGACCTGCACCATTGCATTCAACGCGGGCTACACCTCGGTCAAGCTCTACTTCATGATGGGCCTGCCCACCGAGACCATGGAGGACATTGAGGGCATCGCAGAGACGGCGCAGAAGGTGGTCGATCTTTACTATTCTCTGCCCAAGCGCGGCAAGGGAAAGGGCGTTCAGGTGACGATCAGCTGTGCCTGCTTTGTGCCCAAGCCCCATACGCCGTTTGAGTTCGTGCCCATGGACACTGAAGAAATGCTGCGCGCCAAGCAGAAGCACCTGCTGGAAAGTGTGCGCAGCCGCAAGATCAAGGTCAACTACCACGACAGCACCACCAGCTTTCTGGAGGGCGTGTTCGCCAAGGGCGACCGCCGCCTTGCCCCGGTCATTGTGGAAGCCTACAAGCGCGGCTGCTACTTTGACGGCTGGGAGGAGTGCTTCAAGTACGACACATGGCTGCAGACCTTTGCAGATCTGGGCATTGACCCGGCATTTTACTGTCAGCGCCCCATTGGTCTGGACGAGGTAACGCCATGGTCCCACATGGATTACGGTGTTACCCACGAATATCTGGTGCGGGAGTACCAAAAGGCTCTTGCCGCCCAGACCACCCAGCCCTGCAACCGTGCCTGCCACGGCTGCGGTGCAAATCATCTGTTAGGAGGTCCCTGCTTTGATTACAGTCAGAATCTCGTTTGAGAAAAAGAATGAGGCCTCCTACATCTCCCTGCTGGACCTGCAGCGGGTGATGCAGCGGGTGCTCAAGCGCAGCGGCCTGCCGGTGTGGCATACGCTGGGTTTCAATCCCCACATCTATATGACCTTTGCCTGCCCGCTTTCTCTGGGGCAGGAGAGCGAGTGCGAGTGCGTGGACGTCAAGACCGAAGCGGAAGCCCCGGATTTTGAACAGTGGAAAGCGGCCCTCAATGCCATCATGCCCGCAGGCATCGTGATCACGCACGTTGGCCCGGTGCAGATGAAGGCGGACCTCATTGCCTACGCATGCTATCGCATCACCTACCCGGCGGCAGCGGCGGCGGCGCTGGATGCGTACAACGCGCTGGAAAGCGCTCCGGTGGAAAAGCACGGCAAAAAGGGCAACAAGATCATTGAGCTGAAGGAACACATCCCGCAGGTGGAGTACACCACGGAGGGGGACAGCCTGCACATTGAGCTGTGCCTGCCCGCTGCGCAGGAGCTGAACCTGAACCCCTCGCTGCTCACCGGCTTTCTGGAAGAAAAATTTGGCCTGCCTGCCGTCAGCGCCAACATCCTGCGCAAAAAGTTTTTGACGGCAGATAAGCAGCTGTTTGTCTGATCGGAGCGTGAAAGGCCGTCTGTTGGGCAAAACAGAAAATTTTTGCATTTATTTTGGTCAGAACGCTTGCATTTGCGCAGGTTTTGTGATATCCTATTTAAGCGTTAGTGTCCGCTGAGACCACAGCGGGGTTAATGACAATATCATTAAACGGGCGGTCCTCTGACGGCAAAGTGCCGTGTATGAACGTCTAAAAACAAATGGAGGATTCAAAAATGGACGCACTGAAGATTATTTCTGAAGGCAGCATCAAGGCTGAAAAGCCCCAGTTCAACGTTGGCGATACCGTCCGCGTTGATGTTCGTATCAAGGAAGGCGACCGTGAGCGCATTCAGGCCTTTGAGGGCACTGTGATCGCAAAGAAGCACGGTGGCGTTGCTGAGACCTTCACCGTTCGCCGCGTTGCTTACGGTGTTGGCATCGAGCGTGTCTTCCCCATCAACAGCCCCTTCGTTGAGAAGGTCACCGTTGTCCGCAAGGGCAAGGTCCGCCGCGCAAAGCTGTTCTACCTGCGTGGTCGTACGGGCAAGGCTGCCAAGGTCAAGAGCGATATTTGATCATCCCCGATTTGAAACGGGAGAAAAGGGACAACCTTGTTGTCCCTTTTTTCTTTATCAAAATTTCGGAAAAAATGCGGCTTTTTGCAGGCACCGTTCTTGCGAAGAGCCTGTCGGCTGCGGTATAATCGGGTCAGCAGTGTAAAACCAGAAGGCGAGGTGTACCGGATATGGAAAAACAGGAACAGGCAAAGCCCGTGCGTGGGCAGAACCTGCTGGAATGGTACGAGGCATTGATCTCGGCAGCGCTGGTGCTGGTGCTGATCTTTTCGTTTTTCTTCCGCATCATTCAGGTGGACGGCAGCTCCATGGTGCCCACACTGGTGAACGGTGATAAGCTCATCGTGTGGGGAGCAGGCTATACACCGCAGCGTGGTGACGTGGTCATTGTGGACAGTTATACCTCCTACGGCAAACCGCTGGTCAAGCGTGTCATCGCCAAAGGCGGCGATACGGTCTCCATCGATTATGCGACCGGCACCGTGGCGGTGAACGGTGAGGTCTTGCAGGAGGACTACATTGCAGAGCCAACCTATCTTGGCTACGATGTACAGTTCCCGTATACGGTGCCGGAGGGCACGGTGTTCGTGATGGGTGATAACCGCAACCAATCACTGGACAGCCGTTCCACCTATGTGGGCTGCATTGACGAACGGGACATTCTGGGCAGGGTGCTTTTGTGCTTTATGCCCTTTACAGATTTTGGGGTGGTAAAATGAACGAAATGGATACCCGCTTTGCAAACCAGTACAATATTCAGTGGTTCCCGGGCCACATGACCAAGACTCTGCGCATGATGGAGCAGGAGATCCAGCACGTGGATGCCAGCCTTGTGCTGCTGGATGCCCGCATCCCGCTTTCCAGCCTGAACCCGGAGATCGAGCGCATCACGGCCCGCAAGCCGAAACTATACGCGCTGAACAAGGCCGATCTGGCAGACCCGGCTGTAACGGAAGAATGGATCAAGTATTTCCGTGCGGCAGATGCCGGCTGTGTGGCTATCAGCGCCAAGCAGAAGGGCGGTGCCAATGCGGTAAAGGCTGCCATTGAAAAAGAACTGGCGGGCCTGCTGGAACGCCGCCAGAACCGCGGCATGGGCGGTGCCAAAACACAGGTGATGCTGTGCGGCATCCCCAATGTGGGCAAATCCACCTTCATCAACACCTTTGCAGGCTCTGCCCGCGCCAAGGCGGCAGACCGCCCGGGCGTAACCAAGGGCAAACAGTGGGTCAGCACCGACAAATTTGATCTGCTGGATATGCCCGGCGTACTGTGGAAGAAGTTCGACTCCAAGACCATTGCGTCCAATCTGGCCTTTATCGGCTCCATCAAGGATGATATTCTGGATGTGGAAGAGCTGGCCATGAACCTGCTGGACGAGGTGCGCCGCAACTACCCCGACCTTGTAGCCCAGCGCTACAAGCTGGATGCCGAAACGCTGGCCCTGCCGCCCTACGAGCTGATGGAAGCCATCGGCCGCAAGCGCGGTCTGCTGGTGCGCGGCGGCGAGGTGAACACCGAGCGCTGCGCCATTATGCTGGTGGACGAGTTCCGCGCCTGCAAGTGGGGCCGCATCTCGCTGGAGCGTCCGCCGCAGCGGGATGATCTGGCTGATTTTGCCGAGGAGGATGACGAATGAAGCGCCGTTCCGACGAGGAGATCTCGGCTCCGTTGTATGAGTACGATGCCGCTGTACGCAGTCAGTACGGCTGCTTTGCAGGCGTGGACGAAGCCGGACGCGGCCCTCTGTGCGGCCCGGTGTGCGTAGCGGCCTGTATTCTGGACCCGGAGAATCCGGTCTTTGGCATCAACGACTCCAAAAAGCTTACCGAGAAAAAGCGGGAAGCTCTGTTTGATGAGATCATTGAAAAGGCGTTGGCCTACAAAATTGTTTTTGTGGGGCCGGAGATCATCGACCGGAACAACATCCTCAACGCCACCATGGGCGGCATGAAGCAGGCTGTGGAAGAGCTGGACATCGTGCCGAACCTCGTGCTGGTGGACGGCAACCGCACTCCGGCGGGTTTGCAGATCCCGGCACAGCCGGTGGTCAAGGGCGATGCCACCAGTGCCAGCATCGGCGCAGCATCCGTCCTTGCCAAGGTCAGCCGTGACCGCTATATGCTGGAACTGGACAGACAGTATCCGCAGTATCAGCTGGCAAAGCACAAGGGCTACCCGACCAAACTCCACTATGAGCTGATCGCCCAGTACGGCATCCAGCCGTTCTACCGCCGCAGCTTCCTCAAAAAGCAGGGCTACTGGCCGGAGAACGGAAAGTGAACCGCGCCGAGACAGGGCACAGGGGAGAAGCTGCTGCGGCCCGCTGGTATCAGAAGCAGGGCTGCAGGCTGCTGGCACACAACTTCCACACCCGGATGGGTGAGCTGGATGTTGTGGTGCAGGAGCCGGATGGGACCATTGTCATCTGTGAGGTCAAGACCCGTGCGGAAGGCTCTCTGGCCAGCCCGGCAGAAGCGGTGGACCGGCCCAAACAGCGCCGCCTGATCCGTGCAGCACAGTATTATCTGCAGCAGAACGGCCTGAGCGATGCACCGGTGCGATTTGACGTGGCAGAAGTGTTCCCTCTTGACAGCGGGCGCTGGATGGTACATATTATAAGGGGCGCTTTTCTCACGTAAAGCAACGGCCCCGGTGGGAAAATGTACGGGCAGAGGGCTTCTCTGCCACAGCAGAAGAGCGTGCTTTGCACGTTCTACGGCGAAAAAGGAGCGACAACAATGCAGTTTTTTAGTACCAGAGACCAAAACCGCAAAGTGACTTCCTCGGAAGCAATCGCACAGGGCCTGTCCAACGAGGGCGGTCTGTTTGTACCGGAAAGCTTTCCGCAGGTGGATGTGAAGGCACTGTGCGAGCTGGACTACCCGGCCATGGCAGCTGCCGTCATCAAAGAATATCTGACCGACTACTCGCAGGATTTCCTGACCGAAGCTGCCCACAAGACCTACGGAGAGGCCTTTGGCGGCAAGGCAGGCTATCTTGCCCCGGTGGAAGGGGACACCTATGCCTTAGAGCTGTGGCATGGCCCTACCTGTGCATTCAAGGATTATGCTCTGCAGCTGATGCCGAAGCTTCTGGTGGAAGCCAAAAAGAATCTGGGCCGCACGGAAAAGACCCTGATCCTTGTGGCGACCAGCGGCGATACCGGCAAGGCAGCTCTGGACGGCTACCATGATATCCCGGGCGTGGAGATCGCAGTGTTCTATCCCACGGGCGGCACCAGCGAGATCCAGCGCCTGCAGATGGCAACGCAGGAGGGTGCCAACGTGGCAGTGTACGCTGTGCGCGGCAACTTTGATGATGCACAGACCGGTGTGAAGAAGGTCTTTGGTGACACTGCCATTGCAGCAGAGCTTGCCAAGCGGAACATCCGCCTGTCCAGCGCCAACTCCATCAACTGGGGCCGTCTGGTGCCGCAGATCGTCTATTACTTTGCCGCCTATGCCCAGCTGCTCAAGGCGGGCAGGATCACCTTCGGCGATGAAGTGGACTTCTGCGTACCCACCGGTAACTTCGGCGACATTCTGGCAGGCTACTATGCAAAGCGCATGGGCCTGCCCGTGGGCAAGCTGGTCTGCGCTTCCAACGAGAACAACGTGCTGACCGATTTCCTCACCACCGGCACCTACGCCGCAAAGCGGGAGTTCTTCAAGACCACCTCGCCCAGCATGGACATTCTGGTGTCCTCGAACCTCGAGCGCCTTCTGTACCATGTCACCGGCAGTGATGCCGAGGTGGCGGGCCTGATGAAGAGCCTTGCCGAGACTGGCAGCTATACTGTGCGTCCGGAGACGCTGGCTGCCATTCAGGAGAACTTCTCCTGCGGCTGGAGCAGTGAGGAAGAAGTGGCAGGGGAGATCCGTGTCCGCTACGAGAAGGACAACTACCTGTGTGATACCCACACCGCCGTTGCGTTCCATGTGGCAGCGCAGAAAAAGCGCGAGGGCGTGCCCATGGTGGTGCTGTCCACCGCGTCTCCCTTCAAGTTCCCGCGCAGTGTGCTGGAAGCACTGGGCCGCACCGCCCCGGAAAATGATTTTGAAGCAATGCAGCAGCTGGAAGCAGCTACCGCGCATACCGCACCGGCAAGCCTTGCCGCACTGCGCCAGAAGCCGGAGCGCTTTAACACCGTGATCGATCCTGCGCAGATCGCCGAGGTGGCGCTGGGCTATCAGGAATAACACATCCTGCTGCATTTAGAACAGGAGAAAAAACATGGCACTTTTTGTGCTTGGCGATACCCACCTTTCTCTGGGCGCTTCCAAGCCGATGGATATTTTTCCCGGCTGGAATGATTATGTGGAGCGCCTTGAGAAAAACTGGCGCAAGCTCATCAAACCAGAGGATACCATTGTATTGGCGGGCGATATCAGCTGGGCCATGCGCCTGACCGATACCCGTAAGGATTTTGAATTTCTGCAGAGCCTGCCCGGGCAGAAGATCATCATGAAGGGCAACCACGATTACTGGTGGTCTACCGTGAACAAGATGAATGCCTACCTCAAAGCAGAAGGCTTTGATACCCTGCACATTCTGCACAACAACTCCTACAGTGTAGAGGGGTATGCACTGTGCGGTACCCGCGGCTGGCTGTTTGATGCAGGCGAGGCCCACGACGAAAAGGTGATGAACCGCGAGATCGGACGGCTGCGCATGAGCCTTGATGCCGCCGAACCCGGGCTGGAAAAGCTGGTGTTCCTGCACTATCCGCCGGTGTATACCGGCACCAGTGCGCCGGAGATCGTGGCCACCTTAAAGGAATACAGCATCAGGACCTGCTACTATGGCCATCTGCACGGCAATGCCATCCGCTATGCGGTGCAGGGCGATGTGGATGGCATCCACTACAAGCTGGTCAGTGCCGATGGGCTGCGTTTTTGCCCGTACCGCATCAATTGAACCGTTAAAACCAATAAAAATTAACAATTTGGGCTGGCAATTGTGTCAGGAGCGTGCTATAATAGTTTTTGACGCGATTGTTGCACCCAATTGAGCGCGCGCGTCCCCGCATATTGCAAAAGCAAGTTCATCCAGGACGCAGTGCGCGGTTGCAAAGGGCAAAAACTTCCTGCCCTGCGCAATAGAATTTTTGAGTGGAGGAAAAACAAATGAATTTCATCAAGTGTGAAAAGCTCGAGAAGAGCATGGCAGAACTGCAGTTCTCCATCGACGCAGAGGCTTTCAAGAAGGCTGTTGCCGATGTTTTCAAGAAGGAAGGCAAGAAGTACGCTGTTCCCGGCTTCCGTAAGGGCAAGGCTCCCCGCGCTCTGATCGAGAAGATGTACGGCGCTGATGTCTTTACCTATGATGCCATCAATGAGCTGTTCCCCGAGGCTTTCGAGGCTGCTGTCAAGGAAGCTGGCGTTGAGCCGGTCGGCCGTCCGGAGGTCACTGTTGACTCTGCTGATGAGACCAACGGTGTCACCCTGACCGTCAAGGTCGCTGTCAAGCCCGAAGTCAAAGTTGGCAGCTACAATGGTCTGACGGTTGAAAAGACTGTCCATACTGTTTCTGACGAGGCTGTTGAAGCTGAGCTGAAGCGTGTGCAGGAGCGCAATGCCCGTGAGCTGACCCGTGAGGGCGCTGCTGAGAACGGCGACATCGCTGATATCGACTTCGAGGGCTTCGTCGATGGCGTGGCTTTCGAGGGCGGCAAGGCCGAGCACTACAGCCTGACTCTGGGCAGCGGCAGCTTTATCCCCGGCTTTGAGGATCAGATCGTGGGCCACTCCGCTGGCGAAGAGTTCGACGTGAATGTTACCTTCCCCACCGAGTATCAGGCTGCCGAACTGGCTGGCAAGGCTGCTGTGTTCAAGATCAAGCTGCACGAAGTGAAGTACAAGGAGCTGCCTGCTCTGGATGACGAGCTGGCTAAGGATTGCTCTGAGTACGACACTCTGGACGAGTTCAAGGCTTCCATCCGCAAGAACAATCAGGAGCAGCTGGACAAGCAGGACGATCTGGCTGTTGAGAACGCTCTGGTGGATCAGGTCATCGAGAGCATGGAGGGTGAGATCCCCCAGGCAATGTATGATGCCCGCATGGACGAGATGGTCAACGACTTTGCATTCCGCGTGGAGCAGCAGGGCCTGCGCCTCGAGGACTACCTGAAGTATATGGGCCAGACTATGGAGCAGTTCCGCGCTTCCTTCATGCCGCAGGCTGAGAAGCAGGTCAAGATCCGTCTGGCTCTGGAGGCTGTGGCTGCTGCTGAGAACATCGAGGCTTCCGAGGAGGAAGTTTCCGCTGAGATCAAGCGCATCGCTGACCAGTACAAGATGGAAGAGGACAAGGTCCGTGAGCTGGTCAATGTTGACGACCTGAAGAAGGATCTGGCCATCAACAAGGCCATCGACTTCATCAAGAGCCACGCAAACATCGTGGAGAAGGCTGCTGAGGAAGAGAAGGCTGCAGACGCTGAGTAATCAGCTCCTGTGTTCCTTTGAAGCGGGCAGTATGCTGCACGGTTTCAATCAAAGGTTGTAAAAATTGACCGATACGGCAGAACCGGCAGGGAAACCGTATCGGTCAATTTTGCAAATACTATATTCCATTTCAGGAGGCGAACTTTATGAGTTTTGTTCCTTACGTTGTGGAACAGTCGTCCCATGGCGAGCGTTCCTATGATATTTTCTCCCGTCTTTTGAACGATCGCATCATCGTTCTGAGCGAGGATGTCAACGATACCTCCGCCAGCCTTGTTGTGGCACAGCTGCTGTATCTGGAAGGGCAGGACCCGGATAAGGACATCAGCCTGTATATCAACAGCCCCGGCGGCTCTATCAGCGCCGGCATGGCCATCCACGATACCATGCAGTATATCAAGTGCGATGTTTCCACCATCTGCATGGGCATGGCAGCTTCCATGGGTGCCTTCCTGCTGGCAAGCGGCACCAAGGGAAAGCGTTTTGCACTGCCCAACTCGGAAATTCTGATCCATCAGCCGCTGATCGGCGGGCAGGGTGGCGGCCTTTCCGGCCAGACCACCGATATCAAGATCCATGCCGAGCACATGGTGTATATCCGCGATAAGATGAACCGCATGCTCAGCGAGTACACCGGCCAGCCGCTGGAAAAGATCCAGCTGGATACCGAGCGCGACAACTATATGTCCGCACTGCAGGCAAAGGAATACGGCCTGATCGATGAGGTCATTGCCCACCGCTGAGCCGCCGACATTTAATTTACCCAGGATAAGGAAAAACAGCTATGGCAAATAACAATTCCGGCAGAGACAAAAACGAAAAGGATCTGGTCTGCAGCTTCTGCGGAAAGCATCAGGACGAAGTGGAGCGTATGATCATCGGCCCCGGTGTCAATATCTGCAGCGAATGCATCGGCCTGTGCCACGACCTGCTTTCCGACAAGCCGGATCAGCCCAAAAGCGCCCGACCGGCCCGCGGTGCAAACCGTGCACACATCCAGCCTGCGGACAATCTGGATATCAACATCCTGACCCCGGCCGAGATCAAGGAAGGTCTGGATCAGTATGTGATCGGTCAGGACGAGGCAAAGCGTGTGCTGGCCGTCTCGGTCTACAACCACTACAAGCGCATCCTCAGCGGCAAGGGCAGCGATGTGGAGCTGCAGAAGTCCAACGTGCTGCTGCTGGGTCCTTCCGGCGTGGGCAAGACCCTGCTGGCACAGACTCTGGCAAAAATGCTGGGCGTTCCCTTCGCCATTGCCGATGCCACCACCCTGACCGAAGCCGGTTATGTGGGCGAGGATGTGGAGAACATTCTGCTCAAGTTGATCCAAGCAGCGGATTTTGATGTGCAGAAGGCACAGATCGGTATTATCTATATCGACGAGATCGACAAGATCACCCGCAAGAGTGAGAACCCCTCCATCACCCGCGATGTGGGCGGCGAGGGCGTGCAGCAGGCCCTGTTGAAGATTTTGGAGGGCACTGTGAGCAATGTTCCTCCGCAGGGCGGCCGCAAGCACCCGCAGCAGGAGTTCATCCAGATCGACACCACCAACATCCTGTTCATCTGCGGCGGTGCATTTGATGGCTTGGATAAGTATATCCTGCGCCGCACCGATAAGTCCGCACTGGGCTTCGGCAGCAGCCTGAAGGATAATTCCAGCGAAGCGGAGAAGGCTCTGCTGCGCAAGGTGGAACCCCACGATCTGGTCAAGTTCGGCCTGATCCCGGAACTGATCGGCCGTCTGCCGGTCATTACCGTGCTGGACGATCTGGACGAGGACGCTCTGGTTCGCGTGCTCAAGGAGCCGCGCAACAGCCTTGTGAAGCAGTATAAGGAACTTCTGAGCATGGATAATGTGGAACTGAACTTCACGGATGAAGCACTCCACGCCATTGCCCGCAAGACGATCGAGCGCAAGACCGGTGCCCGCGGCCTGCGCAGCGTGATGGAAAGCATTCTGCTGCCCATCATGTACGAGGTGCCCACCGATGCTACCATCATCCGCGTAACTGTGGATGAAGATACCGTGGAAGGCGGCGAAGCACATCTGGAATACGGCGCGGTGCGCAAGCGCTATAAAAATCAGGCCGCTCTGAGCTGACGCTTTTAGCGTACAGCAGGGGAGCAAAGACCCGGCATTCAAGCTCTGTTTCAAAAGCTTTTTGCTTTTGGCAGGGCTTTTTGCTTTATTATTCTTGTTTCCGAGGGCAAAATGTACTATAATATTAAGGTCTGGAATGGCATGGGGAACGCTCCCTGGCAGGAATGCTCCGCAAAATGCCGCTCTGGCGCTATGGGTAACAGGAAGTACGATAAAGGAGTGTGTTTTCAATGGCAAATTATCTTGCAATGAATCGTGATGAACTCACTGCCGAAAAGGCAGCGCTTGAGGCAAAGTACAAAGAATTTCAGGCCAAGGGCCTCAAGCTGAATATGGCCCGCGGCAAGCCCGGCCCTCACCAGATGGATCTGGCTATGGACCTGCTGAAGATGAATGACTATACCACCGATGCTGGCACGGATGCCCGCAACTATGGCGAGCTGGAAGGCCTGCAGGAGGCCCGCGTGCTGTTTGCGGATGTCTTTGGCGTAAAGCCGGAGGAAGTGTTCGTGGGCGGCAACTCCAGCCTGCAGCTGATGTATAACCTCGTCAATATCGGCTATGTGTTCGGTTTCCCGGAGTCTCCGTGCCCCTGGTCTCAGGTGGAGAAGCGCAAGTTCCTCTGCCCGGTGCCCGGCTATGACCGTCACTTTGCTATTACCGAGGAGTTTGGCTTTGAGCTGGTCAGCGTGCCTATGACCCCCAATGGCCCGGATATGGACATTGTGGAAAAGCTGGTGGCTGAGGATCCTGACATCAAGGGCATCTGGTGTGTGCCGCAGTATTCCAACCCCGATGGCTACACCTACAGCGATGAGACCATCGAGCGTTTTGCCAAGATGAAGACCGCTGCGCCTGATTTCAAGATCTTCTGGGATGAAGCCTATATCGTCCATCACCTGACCGATGAGATCATCGAGACTCCGGTGCTGCTGAACGAGAGCAAGAAGTACGGCAACGAAAACCGTGTGTTCATGTTCACTTCCACCAGCAAGATCACCTTCCCGGGCGCAGGTGTCTCTGCCATTGCCTGCAGCGAGAGCAGCATGAAGTATATCTGCAAGCGCTTCTCGGTCATGATCATCAGCTACGACAAGATGAACCAGCTGCGCCACGTCCGCTTCCTGAAGAACAAGGAAGGTGTGCTGGCCCACATGGCAAAGCACCGTCGTCGTCTGGTGCCCTGCTTTGATGCCGTCAAGACCGCATTCAAGAACAACCTCCTCCCCTGCGGGGATATTGCCCACTGGACGGACCCCAAGGGCGGCTACTTCATCAGCCTGTATGTGATGCCCGGCTGCGCAAAGCGCGTGGCGGGTCTGTGCAAGGATGCGGGCCTGACCCTGACCGGTGCCGGTTCTGCATATCCCTATCACAAGGACCCCGAGGATTCTCACCTGCGCATTGCGCCCACCTATCCCAGTCTGGACGAGGTAGAAATGGCGTCCGAACTGCTGTGCGTCTGCGTGCGTCTGGCGGTCGTGGAAAAGCTGCTGGCTGATAAGGCAGACTAACATTTTTTGATTTTATCTCCTCTGTGCGGCCCGTCTGGGCCGTCAGGGGAGTTTTGTCGCAAGAAAGCCGGCACGACGGCCCCCTTGCGGAAATGATAAGGCCCGCCGGAGCAGGCGGTCCGCACTAGAATACGGGCGGCAGCTGCAAGAACTGCTGCTTTTGGAGGTTCCCTGAATTTTATGAAAACAAAAGGCAAAGCATGGCATCTGATCGCCACAGTGCTGTTGATCGTGGTATTTGTGTATACTGCGTTCTTCGGTGTGTATGCCAAGTACGGCGATACGACCACGACCTACATCAAAGGTGCAAAGGATATCCGCTTCGGTGTGGATATCAAGGGCGGTGTCAACGTCACCTTTGTGCCGTCGGATGGCTACGATGCTACCGAAGAACAGCTGGAAGCAGCCCAGCTCGTCATTGAGAACCGTCTCGTAGCGCTGAACGTGACCGACTATGAGCTGTATGTGGACAACAATTCCGACAGCCTGATCCTGGAATTCCCGTGGCAGTCCGGTGAGACAGATTTTGACCCGGAAGCTGCGATCGATGAGATCGGCACCACCGCCTATCTGACCTTCCGCGAGGGAAGCAGTGCGGACGGTGAGCTGATCCTGGACGGCTCCATGATCGAGAGCGCCGCAGCTCAGTATGGCCCCGTCAGCAATGGCGGTGCTTCGGAATATTTCGTCTCCTTGAAGTTCACCGATGACGGTGCCAAGGCATTTGGCGATGCTACCACAAAGCTGGCTGCATCGGGCGGCACCATCAGCATCTGGCTGGACGATGAAAACGTGAGCACGGCTACGGTCAATACTGCTATTACCGATGGCTCTGCCATCATTACAAGCTCGGCTTCCAATCCTTTCACGCAGGAGCAGGTTGTCAAGATGGCCCGCCAGATCAACTCCGGCGCACTGCCCTTTGCACTGACGGTGGACAGCTATTCCACCGTCAGCCCCAGTCTGGGCGAGAACAGCCTGAGCGCCATGGTTCTGGCCGGCCTGATCGCCTTTGCACTGATCGTGGTGTTCATGACGATGCTGTACCGTCTGCCGGGCTTCCTTGCATGTATTGCACTGGCTGGTCAGGTGGCAGCAACGCTGGCGTTCGTTTCCGGCTACTTCCCGGCGTTTGAAAGCTTTACCATGACCCTGCCCGGCATCGCAGGCATCATCCTTGCCATCGGCATGGGCGTGGATGCCAATGTTATCACGGCAGAACGCATCAAGGAAGAGCTGAAAAACGGCAAGTCTCTGGATGGCGCGCTCAAGAGCGGTTTTGCCCGCGGCCTGACCCCCATCGTTGACGGCAACGTGACCATCGTCATCGTGGCCATCGTGCTGATGGGTGCCTTTGGCCCCTCGGACGGCATGTTTGCAAAGGCACTCCACTTTGTGTTCTTTGCCTTTGGCCCCTCCACCGCAGGCACCATTTATGCCTTCGGTTACACGCTGCTCACCGGCGTGCTGCTGAACTTTGTGTTTGGCGTGTTTGCTACCCGTGTGATGATCCGCGGTGCGGCATCCATCAAGGCACTGCGCAACCCTTGGCTCTACGGTGCAGAAAAGCCCGGCAAGGAAAAAGCCGAGAAGAAGCCCATCGACTTTGTGGGCCTGCGCAAGCGCTTCCTGACGATCTCCTCCTGCCTGATGGCAGCCATCGTGCTGTGCGCTGTGGTTTTGGGTGTCCATCTGGATACCGAGTTCACCGGCGGTGCCATGATCACCCTGAGCTACGAGGGCAGCTTTACCATGTCGGATGTGCAGAAGGTTGCATCCTCTGCATTGGAGAATAACGGCCTGACCCTGCAGACCGGCGAGAATGTTGCTACCGGTGACCAGACCCTGAAAATCTCGATGCCCGGTACCGAAACAGTGACTACCGAGCAGGTGGCTAAGCTGCTGGACAGCCTGAACGAAAGCTGCCCGGACAACAATTTTGAACAGCTGTCGCTGAGCAACGTCAGCGCTGCCATGGGCACCAAGTTCCTGCAGAAGAGTCTGGTTGCCGTGGTGTTTGCACTGGTGCTGATCCTGCTGTACATCGCCCTGCGCTTCAAGAATATCGGCGGCCTGACCGGCGGCATGATGGCAGTGCTGGCGCTTGTGAACGACCTGATGGTGGTGTTTGGCACCTTCGTGCTGCTGCGCACCGCGCTGGATGGCAACTTCATTGCCGCCATGCTTACCATCCTTGGCTACTCCATCAACGATACTGTTGTGGTCTACGACCGTATCCGCGAGAACCGCACCCTGATGGGTAAAAAGGCATCCTTTGAAGAGCTGGTGAACCACTCGGTGAACCAGTCCGCCCGCCGCACCCTGATCACCACCATTACCACGGTGATGGCGCTGGGCGTTATGTGCATCGTGGCAAAGCTGTATGGTCTGGACAGCATCTTTACCTTTGCGTTCCCGCTGATGATGGGCATGATCAGCGGCGTGTACACTTCGCTGTGCGTTTCCACCTCTGCGTGGGTGCTGTGGAGTGAGCGCAAGCCCAAGACCAAAGCCTAAAAACACAGCCCGGTCAGACCGGACAGGAGGAACAGAACATGAAGTGTCCCTATTGCGGAGCCGAGGAATCCAAAGTGATCGATTCCCGCCCCACCGAAGACAGTGAGCGCATTCGCCGCCGCCGCGAATGCCTGAGCTGCCATATGCGCTTTACGACCTATGAGGTCGTGGAGACTGTTCCGCTTGTAGTCATCAAAAAGGACAGCTCCCGTGAGCCGTTCGACCGGCAGAAGCTGCTCAACGCCATGGTGCGTGCCTGCGCCAAGCGGCCGGTCAGCTACGAATCGCTGGAGCGTGCGGTAAGCAGCATTGAGCAGACGCTGCTCAGCTCCTACGACCGTGAGATCCCCAGCGTGCGCATCGGTGAGCTGACCATGCAGGAACTGAAAAAGATCGACGAAGTGGCATATGTTCGCTTTGCATCGGTCTACCGTCAGTTTGCAGACGTGGAAAGTTTTTTCAATGAGCTGAAAAAGCTGATGGGCGACCGCAAGGAACCACAGAAATAATTTGCATCAGAACACCGGCTTTCGCCCAATGGGGCAGGGCCGGTGTTTTTGTTTATACCAGCCGGTGCGAGAGCCATTCCAGTGTTTCCACCTGTACCTGTGCGCGGCGCAGCTCACCAAAGGCTTCCTCTGGGGCACCCATTTCCAGGTGTCCGTCCGCCGCCCGCAGTGCAGCTTCCAGCTCGGTAAAATCTGCGGTGCGCAGCAGGTGGTTCATTTTGGTGCGCATTTGGTCGCACCGGTCGGCACCATCAGCAAGCGCCTGCCGGGCGGCAGGGTAGTCGGCATTGCGGATGGCTTCGGCGGCGGTGTCAAGGTCTGCCGAGATCACATCCGCAAAGCTCTGCACCTTCCAGCTGCTGTAAAAGGCCACGCTCAACAGTACGGCCACAATGGCGATACATGCATAGATCCGCTTCATCCGCTCACCTCAATGGGAGCCGCCGGCACGGCGGTTCTCTTTTTTTAGCAAAAAATAATCCTCGGTCTCGTTGCCGATCAGCAGCAAAATTTCTTCCGGCAGCAGGGTGTTGGCCTGCGCCGTGCGTTCCAGCCACGCGCGGTCCTTGCCGCACCAGCGCAGGTTGTCTTCCAGCACCTGTCCGTCCAGCACAAAGGGAATGGTGGCGTTGGTATGGGTCACCTTCAGCTGCAGGTCAGCAAGACGGGCTGGCTCTTTTTCTGGCCGCAGTGCTGCCGAAAGGGTGCCGTTCGTCTCGATCACCGCGTAGGAGACCTCCCGTGGGTCAAAAATATTTTTACCGCGCAACGCTTCCATCAGGTCGGCTGTGGTCAGCCGTAACATCCGCAAGGCTTTCTGATCGATCTGCCCGTCCAAGATCACCGTTTTGGGTCTGCCGGAGAGAAAGTTGAAGAATTTCTGGCTGCGGAAGCTCAGCACGGAGCCCAGCAGTTCCAGCGCTGCAATGAGAAACAGCGGGATCAGGCTGGATGTGATGGGCACCTCTTCCGATTCAATGGAGATGGATGCCAGATTGGAAATGAGAATGGTGGACACCAGTTCTTCGGGCTGCAGTTCGCCCAGCTGGCGCTTGCCCATCAGCCGCATGGCAAACAGAACGCACAGATAAATGATGATAGTGCGGCAGATCAGAAGCTTCAAGTAACAAGACCTCCTGTCGTTTCTGGCGGAATGGATGCCGCTGCAGCCGGGCATACTGCTGTGCAAAGGAGTGGTTGGATGCGGCAGTTATCACAGAGCCTTGCGGCAAATCTTGCGGTGCTGGACAAAATGTTTGGCACCTCTGCGGATTATTATGCCAAGGAGATCACGATTTATCATTGCAGGGGAAGCATCCTGCTGTTTGACGGCATGGCAAGCCTGGATTCTTTGTGGGAGCTTTTACTGGATGCGGCCAGCCGTCAGGCACCGCCGCAGCAGGCAGGCCAGCGTTGCACCGGGCCGCAGGTCTTTGAGCTGATCCTGCACGGCTCAGCCTTTCCGGCAGAAAGTGAGCCGGTAACAGATCTGGCTGATCTGATCAAACGAATGACGGCAGGCATGGCGGTCTTACTGCTGGACGGCTGCGCAAAGGGCATTGCCTTCTCGGTGCAGGGACTGAAGTTCCGCTCGGTAGACGAGCCTTCCGGGGAGGGCAATCTGCGCGGCTCCCGCGAAGGCTTTGCCGACCTGCTGCGGGTCAATCTGAGCCTGCTGCGGCGGCTCATCCGTACCGAACATCTGGTGCAGGAGGTGGCGCAGGCCGATACCGAAATGCAAACGGAATACGCCATCTGCTACTGCAAAAACAGGGCAGACTCCGCCATGGTGATCCGTGTGCGCAAAGCGCTTGCCGCTGCAAAGCCGGAGCTTTTGCTGGATTCCAGTTACTTTGTGCCGTGGCTGTTGCCGGGCAAGGCGCGGCTGTTCACGCCGGTAAGCTACACCGAGCGGCCTACCGTGGCGGCGGCAAAGATCTGTGAGGGCAAGATCGTGGTGCTGGTCAACGGAAGTCCCTCTGCCATGGTGCTTCCGGCTCTTTTCTGCGAAAATTTTGAGTGCTTGGACGATTATGCATCCACCGCCGTGTTTTCCTCTTTTCTGCGCATCCTCAAATATGTTTCGTTCTACCTCACAGTATTTCTGCCGGGTGTGTTCGTCTGTCTGGCGGTCTACCTGCCGGAGCTGATCCCACCGCAGCTTCTGTACAAGATCGAAGCGGCGGAGAAGGCCACACCGCTGCCGCTGTTTGCGGAAATGCTGCTGGTCATACTCATTTTGGAGGTCATCCGGGAAGCAGGTCTGCGGATGCCGCAGTCGCTGGGGCATTCGGTCAGTCTGGTGTCCGCGTTGATCATCGGCGATGCTGCCATTGCCACCGGGCTTATGAGCACGCCGGTGATCTTTGTGGCAAGCATCACGGCCATCGCGGTGTTCGTCACACCCTCTTTGTACGAGCCCGCTACGCTGCTGCGTCTGGGTGTGGTGCTGGCTGCAGGTCTTGCCGGGCCGGTGGGCCTTGCGGGGGCTTTTTTTGCAGTTCTGCTCAGTCTTTCCGGCACAGCCTGCCTGCAGGTGCCATATCTGGCGGCGCATCCGTTCCCGCAGCGGCCCATGGCAGAGGATGGCATCATCCGCCGCAACTACCGCCGTCTTTCAGCGCACGACTTTAATATCTGGCAGAAACGGGAGGGAAAATGATGCAAAAACAGAAAGGCTTTTCTGCTCCCGTGCTGGCACTGAGCGTGTGGACAGCTGCGCTGGCAGAAGAAATGCAGACCGGTATCTCTCCGCGTGGGATGATCATTCATGGAGCGGTTCAGGCTCTTTTGCTCACATGTATCAGTGGGGTGTTCTCTGCCTGCTGGCAGCGGGCAGCCATGCAGTGGATCTGGCTGTTTTCCGCAGGAGCATGGTTTCTGGCAGAGTTGTTTGGAACCGTAATGCAGGCCCAGAACATCTGCCAGCAGGAGTTCCGCTCCATGGCGCTGATCGGCCTGCTGCCGCTTTTGCTCTGGGCAGGGTGGTGTATTCCGCCTTCCGGCTGGGATGCTCCGGCACGGGTGCTGTGGTGGTTCGTGCTGCTGGGTGGGCTGGTCTGTCTGACAGGGCTTGCCGGGCAGATGGACTGGGCGCACTTGCTGACGGCAGATGCTGTGCAACTGGCCCGCTGGCCGCGTGTTCCGCTGTATGCGGAGTATTTGTTCTGGCCGCTTCTTGCAGGTTATGAAGAGCCGCGCAGCATGTCCTGGCTGCCATGGCTCACCTTTCTGGCACAGGCGGGTCTTACTGCCGGGATGTGCCTCGTATTTGGCGCAGCGGATTACCCGGCACAGGAACTGCTGCGGGCATGGAGTGCAGATGTTTTCTCCCGCATGGATGCGCTGCTTTTGCTCATCTGGCTCACCTGCGCGATCTTCCGCACCGGCTTTCTCTGTGCGGCAGTGCGTACCGTGTGGCAGCGCGCGGTGCAGTGCGGGAAAGGAGCGGCAAAATGAAGCAGAAGAAACTGCGCTCTCTCAGTGCGATGCTTTTGATCGGGTGGTGCCTGATTTTTCTGCGCTGCGAGACCACCGAAAAAAGCATGGTGCGTGCGCTGTATCTTGCTCAGAAGGAACAGTCCATCACCGTAGGGCTGCTGTATCAGGCTCCGGAAGCCGCCGCCGATGCATCCGAGGCTTCTGGGGCTGTGCAGCTGCAGTTGGCGCAGGCGGACACGCTGGCAAAAGCGCTGGCGGCGGCGCAAAAGCAACTGCCGCAAAAAGCGGATTACCGCCTGTGCGATTATCTGCTGATCGATCAAGATGCATCGGCAGAGCTGCTTGCAGCGTATGAGCGTACGGTGCTGGAAAACAGGCAGGGCAGGGTATCGGCAAAAGTTTCTGTGCTGGAAATAGACGATGGATTTTTGGAGGAACTTCCAGCAGAAAAGCAGGAATTTCCGAACAAACTGCTTGAGCAGCTCAAGCAGTGCGCAGACCAGATGCCGAGGCTTTACCAGTATCAGGACGGAATGCTTCTGCCGCAGCTGCGGGCAGAGAAACAGGAAGTGGCACTTGCAGATACAAGCATCCTCTGGCGAGTGGAAAACAGCATTGAGCTGGAGACCCGGCAGGCGGAAACAGCGCGGCTTTTGCTGGAAATGGGCGGCGTGCATACTTTCTGGCTGGAAGGTGAGCCGGTAACGGTCCGCCGATGCAGCGTGTCTGTCACCCTGCGGGAAGAAACTGCCAGTCTGCGGCTGGACTGTCAGCGCAGCTATGATACGCCGCAGCCCAGCGCCGCACAGTGCGAACAGCTGGCAGAACTGTGCACGCAGACGGTGCAGTCTTTCTGGCAGCAGGGCATCGACCTTGTGCATCTGCAGCAGCGCAGTGCATTGCAGAACGGTGTGGGCAGAGAAAAGATCACAATAAAAAACGCCTGCCCGCAATTGCAGGCAGACGTGAGGTTTTTACCGATGTGATTCAGTTGGCAGTGGGGAAGGTGACAGTAATGGTAGTGCCCACATCCACCTGACTTTCCAGCTTGATGCGTGCGTTGTGGATGCGTGCGATATGCTTGACGATGGCAAGGCCCAGGCCGGTACCGCCGGTAGCCTTGCTGCGGCTCTTATCCACACGATAGAAGCGCTCAAACACGCTGGACTGTGCTTCTTTCGGGATGCCGATGCCGTTATCGGCCACAGTCAGGGTGCAGTGTCCGTCGCGGCTGCAGGCTGTGGTGATCTGTACCTTACCGCCGGGACGATTATAACGGATCGCATTATCGCACAGGTTCTGGCATAGCTCGTCCAGCAGGGCACGGTTGCCGTGCACAAGAGCACTTTCGCCCAGACAGTTCAGCGAGATGTAAGCCCGGCGGGCATTCAGCTTCTGGCGCTCTACGCAGTCCTTGGCAACGGTAAGCAGATCCACTGTCTCCATCTCCGGCTCAGAACCGGCTTCGCTGGCGTTGTCCAGACTGGAAAGCTGCAGGATATCGTTCACCAGCTGGATCATACGGCTGGCCTCCACATGGATCTTCTGGGCAAAGCCCGGCACATCCTCAGGCTTTGCAATGCCGGTCTCGATCAGCTCCGCATAGCCGGAAATACTGGTCAGCGGGGTCTTCAGCTCATGGCTGACATTGGCAGTAAACTCCTGCCGCATCTTTTCATTGTTCTCACGGAGGATGCGGTCAGAGTGGATGCTTTCGGCAAAGGGGACAAGCTCCTTATAGGGAACATTGTCCTGAATATGATCCAGATCTTCGGTCATGCTCAGCACAGGGGAGACCAATGCACGGGTGAGCAGAGCTGCCAGCACAGCGGCGGCCAGCATGAGTGCAACGCAGCTCAGCACGATGGCAGGCAGGGTCGAATCATAAATAGACCAGACCGTTTCTGCATCCTGTGCCATGCGCAAAATCTCACCGTTGGGCAACAGTACGGCATAGTAATAGGTCTCGTAGCCCATGGTCTGGGAATCGCGGATGTCCCGGCCCACACCTTCGGTCATGGCCTGACGGATCTCCGGGCGGGAGAGATGGTTCTCCATGGGCTGATCGGTAGCAGATTCAAACAGCACGTTGCCGTCCTGCGAGATCAGGGTGATGCGCAGATCATTGGTAACAAAGGACGAAAGCTGCTGCGGGTCCTGCACCAGATCATAACCGGCGCTTACCAGATCGGCTTCCCGCTCAAGGCTGGTCCATGCCTGAGCCGTGAATGCCTTGTGAAAAACAAAGATGCAAAGCGCCGCCGTGAACAGCAGACCAAGGAAGCCCATCAGGAACAGGCGGTAGCTGATTTTTTCTTCCATGCTGCGCAGCTTCATTCTTCACCGGCCTCCTCTTCATCGGTCAGCTTGTAACCCACCTTGCGCACAGTGCAGATGTATTTGCCGGCATCCCCCAGCTTTTTGCGTAGGGTGCGGATATGCATATCCACAGTGCGGCTCTCCACCGAAATGTCGGTGCCCCACACCACCTGCAGAATGGTCTCGCGTGTCACCACCAGATTGGTGTTCTCCAGCAGCAAACGCAGCAGGCTGTACTCCTTGTAGGTCAGCTCCACCGGCGTTCCGCTCACAGTCACGTTGTGACGGGCATTGTCCAGCAGGATCTCGTGAAAGCTGAGTACGTTGGGACGTGCTTCCGGAGCCGAGCGGCGCAAGGCGGCGCGCACCCGGCTCAAAAATTCCATGATGCCAAAAGGCTTTGAGATGTAATCATCGGCGCCGCAGTCCAGCCCGCGCACGGTGTCCAGCTCGCTGGACTTAGCCGTGACCATAATGATGGGCAGCCTGCGCAGGGAAGGGGTGTTGCGCAGCTTTTTCAGGATGGAAAAACCGTCCTCACCGGGCAGCATCACGTCTAAGATCACCAGTTCCGGCTCTGCAGCGTGCATGGCCTGCCAGAACGGCTCAGAGCTTTCAAAGCTGGTCACTTCGTATCCGCTGGACTGCAGGGCATACTGTTCCAGCTCCCGGATGGCGGCATCGTCTTCAACAATATAGATCATTTGTCAAAATCCTCCGCAGATTGATTTTCAGGGAAGAGATAGCGTTCACGGTAACGGTCAAAACGGCGATGGAATTCCTCACTTTCCTTGGTGTCATTGCCGTGACGCAGCTCGTTGAGGTATGCGTGGGTATCAAAGCTGTCCTGTGCAACCTCGATCTGTGCAACGGCTACGTTGCTGCAGTGGTCGCACACACGCTCATAGTTGGTCAGCAGGTCGTCCAGCACAAAGCCATATTCAATGGAGCAGCTGCCGGCCTGCAGGCGGGCAATGTGGTGGGCCTTGATGGCACGTACCAGCTCGTTGACCACGGCTTCCAGCGGTTCCACCTTGCTGGCAAGATGCAGATCGCCCTTGCGGAAAGCATCAGTGGTGCGGTTCAGAATATCCTGCACCGCATCCTCCAGCACCTGCAGCTCGTCGCGGGCATCCTGCGAGAACTGGATTTCTTTGGTGTGCATCTCTTCGGCAGATTCCATCAGATTTACGGAATGGTCGCTGATGCGCTCAAAATCGCTGATGGTGTGCAGCAGGGTATTTACGCTCTGGCTGTCGGCATGGTTCAGCTCACGGCTGGAAAGCTTGACGAGATAGGTGCCGAGAGCGTCCTCGTAACGGTCTACCTGCGTCTCTTCCTCGCGGACTTTCTGCGCAAGGGTGTCGTTCCACTCATGAGTCAGGCTCATGGCCTGCATCACGCCCACACGGGCAAGCTCTGCCATTTCAGCAGTTGCAGAGCGTGCTCGCTCCACGGCCACAGCAGGGGTGTTCAGCAGGCGGTCATCCAGCAGCGCAAAGCTTTCCTTTTCCGGCGAATCCGGAATGGTGAGGATGGCAAGCTTTTCCAGCAGGTTTGCAAAGGGCAGCAGCACCAGCGTTGCCACGATATTGAACACCGAGTGCACCACAGCGATGCCCCATGCCTCGATGGTGGTGTTCACAAAAGCAAAGTGGCAGACCGTATTCAGGCCGTAAAAGCCGACAAGGAAGATGGTCACACCGATGATGTTGAAGTACAGATGGACCATGGCAGCACGGCGTGCATTCTTGTTGGCACCCACAGAGGAGATCAACGCGGTAACGCAGGTGCCGATGTTCTGACCCATGATAATGGGAATGGCACTGCCGTAGGTGATCACGCCGGTGGCGCTCAATGCCTGCAGGATGCCGACGCTGGCGCTGGAGCTCTGGATGATGCCGGTAACAAGGGCACCCACCAGAACGCCCAGAAGGGGGTTGGAAAAGCGGGTGAACAGGCTGGTGAACCATGCCTCGTTCTGCAGGGGCAGGACGGCGTTAGACATGGTGGTCATGCCAGTCATCAGCACGGCAAAGCCGATGAGGATGGTGCCCACGCCTTTTTTCTTCTCACTCTTACACATATACAGCAAAATGCCGATAAATGCAAGCAAAGGACTGAAAGAAGTGGGTTTGAGCAGATTGATGAGGAGGCTGTCGCCCTGCAGGCCGGAAAGGCTCAGGATCCAGCTGGTGACAGTGGTGCCCACATTGCTGCCCATAATCACGCCGATGGCCTGATGCAGCTCCATGATGCCGCTGTTGACAAAGCCGACCACCATGACCGTGGTAGCGCTGGAACTCTGGATCACAGCGGTGACGCACAGGCCAAGGAAAAAGCCTTTAAGGGGGTTGTCAGTCAGCTTGCTCAGGATCTTCTGCAGCTGGCCGCCGGCCTGCTTTTCCAGTGCTTTGCCCATGATGTCCATGCCGAACAGGAACAGGGCAAGACCTCCAAGCAGGGAAAAGACATTGAAGATGGTCATAAAGATTTCCTCACTTTTGTTTGACGTGTTTTTGATGTGTTTCTCCTGATTTTGAGTATACAGATGCAATGTAAAATCCAAAATCGAGGGAATGTAAAATCCGTGTAAAGGTAAGAAAAATGTAAAAAATCAGTACATGGCTGCGCTACTGCGTGCATTCTTGCCGTGCTGCGAAAAAGCCGCCCGCACAATATTGTTTTTTACCGATCGTTCTATTATAATAATAAGAAGGAATCCTGCACGGTACCTGACAGCAGGCAGGGCTGTGCAGCAGTGCAGCAAAAGGGAGCACAGGAGGAACAAGAATGGGCACATTCAATGTCTCGCTCAAAACGCTGACCGACCGTGTCAGTATGGAAGTTGTCTATACGCCGAAGGAACTGGATCAGATCTGTGTGGAGATCGCCGAAGTGAACCGCCCGGGTCTGTTTCTGGCGGGCTATTACGATTATTTTGATAAGCTGCGTCTGCAGATCATGGGTCTGGCCGAGATGAACTTTCTGTCCGGCCTTTCACCGGAAAAACGCTACGAAGCGCTGGATCAGCTGTTCCGTCAGCAGCCGCCGGCTGTTATCGTCTGCCGCAGCGAGGAATTGACTCCCTTCCCGGAGATGCAGGAGCTGGCCCAGAAGCATGGTGTTGCACTGCTGCGTTCCAATGAGACCACCTGCACTCTGATGGGCAGCCTGATCAGTGTGCTGAATCTGGAACTGGCACCGCGTATCACCCGCCATGGTGTGCTGGTGGAAGTGTACGGCGAAGGCATCCTGATCCTGGGCGACAGCGGCATTGGCAAAAGCGAGCTTGCCATCGAGCTGGTCAAGCGCGGCCACCGCCTTGTGGCAGATGATGCGGTGGAGCTGCGCAAGGTGTCCAACCGCCAGATCATGGGTACTGCCCCGGAGAATATCCGCCACTTCATTGAGCTGCGCGGCATTGGCATCGTCAATGTGGCCCGTGTGTACGGCGTGGGCGCGGTCAAGCTGAGCGAAAGCCTTGACCTTGTGGTTCAGCTGGAAGCATGGGACCCCACTAAGAACTACCAGCGCACCGGTCTGGAAAACGAATACTACGACATTCTGGGTGTCAGCATTCCCAGCACCAGCATTCCGGTCTCACCGGGCCGCAATCTGGCTGTCGTGCTGGAAACTGCAGCCATCAACAACCGCCAGAAGAAGATGGGTTACAACGCAGCGCGTGAACTGCTGATCCGTCTGGGTCTGGACGATAAAATGGATTGATCCCACACCGCAAAAGGAGCAAGTTATCATGGAACGATTCAAGCAGAAACTGCAGGCAGCAGCGATCCCGTTCAGGGAGAATGAACCGCTTGCGGCGCACTGTACCTTTAAAATCGGAGGCCCGGCACAGCTGTTTGTCATGCCGGAAAACGAGCAGCAGCTCTGCAGTGCAGTTGCGCTTTGCAAAGAGCAGGCTGTCCGCTATTACCTGCTGGGCAACGGCAGCAACATCCTGTTTGCGGACGAAGGCTTTTCCGGCGTGGTGATCGATGTTTCGGCACTGGACGCAGAGATCGCGGTGGAAGATACAGTCCTGACCGCAGGCGCAGGTGTCCGCCTTGCGGCACTGTGTAAGGCGGCACTGAAGCATGGCCTGTCCGGGCTGGAATTTGCCTACGGCATCCCCGGCACGGTGGGCGGTGCAGTGTATATGAATGCGGGTGCCTACGGCGGCGAGATGAAGGACGTGCTCACCACAGTGCGGTATCTGGCGGCAGAAGGCGAGGTCAGAGAAGTGCCTGCCGCAGAGCTGGATCTCCGCTATCGCCACAGCATTTTTGAAGAGAACAGCGGCTGCATCCTCTCGGCACAGTTCCATCTGCAGCCCGGGAACGCAGCGGACATCCGTGCAAAAATGGATGAATTGATGGCCAAGCGTGTGGAAAAGCAGCCGCTGGATAAGCCCAGCGCCGGCAGCACCTTCAAGCGCCCGGCGGGTGCTTTTGCGGCTGCGCTGATCGACCAGTGCGGCCTGCGCGGCTATCGCCACGGCGGCGCAGCCGTCAGCAATAAGCACTGCGGCTTTGTGGTAAACCTTGGCGGCGCTACCTGTGCTGATGTGCTGGCACTCTGTGACGAGGTGCGCGCCATCGTAAAGGAAAAGACGGGCTACGACCTTGAAAAAGAGATCCGGGTCGTCCGATAACGGAAAAAGCAAAAAAGGAGCGGTAGATCAGATTATGGAGCTGTTGATCGTCAGCGGACTTTCCGGTGCAGGCAAGTCGGTGGCTATGAATGCGCTGGAAGATATCGGTTTTTTCTGTATAGATAATGTTCCGGCCGGACTGCTGCCAAGCATCACTGCATTCTCGGAAGCGGGCGACAGCCAGCTGGAGCGGGTGGCTCTTTCCATGGATGTGCGCGGCTGCCGCACCAGCGAAGAGATCGAGCGTGCGCTCGACAAGCTGGATGAGCAGGGTGTGGATTATAAAATTCTATTTCTGGATGCCCCGGACGATGTACTCATGCGCCGCTACAGCGAGACCCGCCGCCGCCACCCCATCAGCATTGCCGAGGGCATTTCCACCCGGGAGGCCTTTGCAAAGGAACGCAAAATATTGAAGCCTTTGCAGGAGCGTGCAGATTACGTCATCAATACCGCCCTGCTTTCTACAGCACAAAACAAAGAACGCATCTGCGATCTTTTTGCGAAAAATGGTGGAGCCAAGGGCGCCATGCGCCTGACTGTGATGTCCTTTGGATTCAAATTCGGCATCCCGCCGGAGGCAGACCTTGTGCTGGATGTGCGCTGCCTGCCCAACCCCTTCTACGTGCCGGAACTTAAGCATAAGACCGGCCTTGATCAGGATGTGGTGGATTTTGTCATGAGCCACCCGGAAGCACAGGAACTGCTCAAGCGGTATGAGAACTTTTTGCAGTATGCACTGCCGCTGTACGTCAAGGAGGGCAAAAGCCAGCTGACCATTGCGGTGGGATGTACCGGCGGCAAGCACCGTTCCATTACATTTGCGCGTAAGATCGCGGAGTATTGCACGCAACTCGGCTACGAGCCGGGCGTGCAGCACCGCGATGCCAAACGCTGACAGAATTCGAGGAAGTATGAGTAGTTTTGCATCCCGCGCGCGGGAGGAGATCGCGCAGCGCAGCATCCAGAAGGATTGCTGTGTGCGTGCGGCAGCTTATGGCATTGCGTGCTTTGCCAAATATTTTGATGCAAAGGGTCTGGTGGTGCAGACCGAGCAGCAGGAGACGGTGCAGGCTGCCCAGCAGCTGTTCGCACGCTGCGGCGTGCAGGGCGAGATCCTGCACAAGCAGCGACCCAGCGGCGTGCTGTATGAATTCAACATCCGCGCACCGGAGCAGGTGGCCCGGGTGCACGAGCTGTTCGGCACCACGGGCAGCGAGACCAGCCTGCAGATCGATCCCCGCCTTATCCGCTGCCAGACCTGCGTCAGTGCGTACATTGGCGCAGCTTTTTTGTGCAGTGGAACGGTCATTGATCCGCAGAAAGAATATAATCTGGAATTTCTTACCTCCCGCACCAATCTGGCACGGGACTTTGAAGCGCTGCTGGCAGAGCATGAGTTTGCACCGCACCGCACCCGCCGCAACGGCGTGAACCTGATCTACGTCAAGACCGGGGCCAATGTGGAACGGCTGCTCAGCTTTATGGGCGCTGGAAACGCTGCAGAGGAAATGCATGCGCAAAAAGCCTTCAAACAGGTGCGCAACCAGACCAACCGACAGACCAACTGTGATACGGCAAACCTTGGCAAAACGGCCCGTGCCAATGCGCAGACGCTGAAGGCCATCCGCTTTCTGGAAGAACAGGATGCCCTTAGCACTCTGCCGGAGGTACTGCAGGAGGCCGCTGCCAAGCGGATGCAATACCCGGATCTTTCACTCACAGCGCTGTGCGGCTGCTTTGAGCCGCCCGTGAGCAAATCCGGCCTGTCGCACCGGATGAAGAAACTGGAGGCATTGGCCGAAACGCTGCGGCAGAATCTGGAACAGGAGGCAAAAGCATGAGCGAAGCATTAGCCAATACCCGGCCTTTTGTCCATCTGCACATCCACACAGAGTACAGCCTGCTGGATGGTGCCTGCCGCATTGACCAGCTGATGGATCGCGTAAAAGAGTGCGGACAGACCGCCATTGCCTGCACCGACCACGGCGTGATGTACGGATGCGTGCAGTTTTATAAGGCTGCAAAAAAGGCTGGCATCAAGCCCATCATCGGCTGTGAGGTGTATGTGGCCACCCGCACCCGCTTTGACAAGGTAAATAAGATCGACGGCAACAACCACCTGATCCTGCTGTGCAAAAATGAGACCGGCTACAAAAACCTGATCAAAATGGTGTCGGCCGCCTTTGTGGAGGGCTTTTATTCCAAGCCCCGCATTGATAAGGAACTGCTGGAAAAATATCACGAAGGTCTGATCTGCCTGTCGGCCTGTTTGGCAGGCGAAGTTCCACAGGCCATTCTGGCGGGCGATTATGAGCGCGCCAAAGCAGCAGCGCTGTGGTATCGAGACCTCTTCGGCGAGGGAAACTATTATATCGAGCTTCAGGACCATGGTCTGGAAGAGGATAATACTGTGCTGCCGCAGCTCATCAAGCTTGCACGGGAGACCGGCATTCCCATGGCAGCCACCAACGACTCCCACTATCTGCGCAAGGAGGATGCCAAAATGCAGGGCATCCTGCTCTGCATCCAGACCGGCAAGACCATTCAGGATGCGGATAAAATGGAGTTCCAGACCGACGAGTTCTATGTCAAAACGACAGACGAAATGTACGAGCTGTTCTCCATGGTGCCGGAAGCCTGCGAGAATACCGCCAAAATTGCCGAACAGTGTAACTTTGATTTTGATTTTGGACATACTAAAATTCCATATTACAAAGCGCCGAACGGTATGGATAATCAGGCGTTTTTTGAAAAGCTCTGCTGGGAAGGTCTGGAGCGCCGCTACGGCCCCAATGTTCCGCAGGCCAACAAAGACCGTCTGGAATACGAGATCGGCGTGGTCAAAAAGATGGGCTACACGAACTACTATCTTATCGTGTGGGACTACGTGAACTACGCCAAGAGTCAGGGTATCCCGGTAGGCCCGGGCCGTGGCTCCGGCGCAGGCAGCATTGCGGCTTACAGCGTGGGCATCACGGATATCGACCCCATCCGTTATAACCTGATCTTTGAGCGCTTCCTGAACCCGGAGCGCGTCAGTATGCCAGATTTTGATGTGGACTTCTGCTACGAGCGCCGCCAGGAAGTGATCGATTACGTCAACCGGAAATATGGTGCCGACCATGTGGCTCAGATCGTCACCTTTGGCACCATGGCCGCCCGCAACGCCATCCGCGATGTGGGCCGCGTGATGGGCATTCCGTATCAGCAGGTAGATGTTGTGGCAAAGCAGGTGCCCATGGAGCTGAAAATGACGCTGAAGCGTGCGTTGGAGGTATCGCCGGAACTTAAGCGGATGTACGATACCGACCCGCAGGTCACAGAGCTGATCGACACGGCCTTGAAGGTGGAGGGCATGCCCCGCCATGCTTCCACCCATGCGGCGGGTGTCGTCATTACCCCGGAGCCTACGGACTACTATCTGCCGCTGGCCACCAACGACGGACTGCCTGTGACCCAGTTCAACATGACCGAGATCGAAGAACTTGGCCTTTTGAAGATGGACTTTCTGGGCCTGCGCACGCTGACCGTCATTCATGACGCGGAAACTGCTGTGCAGAAGCACCACCCGGAGTTCTCCATCCAGAAGCTGGATTACGACGACCCGGATACCTACAGGATGCTGGGACAGGGAGACACCGAGGGTGTGTTCCAGCTGGAATCTTCCGGCATGAAGCAGGTGCTTGTGGGCCTGCAGCCGCAGAACCTAGAAGACGTTATCGCTCTGATCAGCCTGTACCGTCCCGGCCCCATGGATTCGATCCCCACCTACCTGCGCAACCGCCACGAGCCGGACAAAATCAGCTATAAGACCCCACAGCTGGCCCACATTCTGGATGTGACCAATGGCTGCATCGTCTATCAGGAGCAGGTCATGCAGATCTTCCGGGAGCTGGCAGGTTTCTCTTTTGGTCAGGCAGACAATGTCCGCCGTGCCATGAGCAAAAAGAAACATGCCGTCATGGAGGCCGAGCGGGAGCACTTTGTGTACGGCTGCACCGATCCCGGCAACGAATGCCCCGGCTGTGTGGCAAACGGCATCTCTGAGAAGGTGGCCAATGAGATCTACGATGAAATGTCCAGTTTCGCTTCATATGCGTTCAATAAGAGCCATGCGGCCTGCTATGCCTATGTGGCATTCCAGACGGCCTACCTCAAGTGCCATTATCCCAGTGAGTTCATGGCGGCTTTGCTGACCAGTGTGCTGGATAACACGGATAAGGTCATTGAATATTCCGGCGAGTGTGCCCGCCTTGGCATCAAGGTGCTGCCGCCGGATGTGAATGTTTCCAACGGCGGCTTTACGGCGGATGGAAGCGGTCAGATCCGCTTTGGCCTGAATGCGGTCAAAAATGTGGGCCGCAACCTGATCGAGAATGTGGTGAAGGGGCGGCAGAATAAGCCTTACACCAGCCTGTACGATTTCTGCAAGCGGATGCATGGCAATGAACTGAACCGCCGGGCAGTGGAGTGCCTCATCAAGGCCGGCGCATTCGATCATCTGGGCAACAACCGCCACAGCCATGTGGAGGCCGTGGAGGGCATTCTGAAGAGCATTGAGACCGACTCTCGGCGCAATCTGGATGGACAGCTGGATCTGTTCTCGGTGATGAGCGGGGAAGCACAGAGCGGTGCTTCCGAGGATAACTATGAAATAAAGCAGCTGCCGGAATACAGCCATAAGGAACTGCTCCAGCAGGAAAAGGAAGTCAGCGGTCTGTATCTGTCCGGTCATCCGCTGGATGCTTACCGGGAACAATCGGCACGCATTGCATCCCACACCATCAAGGATCTTACAGGGGAAGATGCCCATGTGAAGGATGGAGAAAAAGTGCGCATTGTGTGCGCGGTGGTAAAAAGCCGCATGATGACCACAAAGTCCAACAGCATGATGGCTTTTACCAGCGTAGAAGACCTGACCGGCACCATGGAAGTGATCGTATTCCCAAAGGTGCTGGATGCTTTCCGGGATTCACTGCACGAAAATGCAGTCGTCGTGATCGATGGCAGACTGTCGGTACGGGAGGATGAAGCTTCCAAGCTGCTGGCAGAGAGCATCGTCCCGATCGATAATTACGATCCGGCCCGACTGGATAACGGCAGGCCGGACCCGATGAAAACGGCAGCAAAGAAGCTGTATATCCGTGTGCCTTCCCGCAGCAGCAGGGAATATGCAAAGGTGGTCAATCTGCTTGGCATTTTTGATGGGGACATGCCGGTGCTCCTGTATCTGACCGATACCAAGCAGTATCTGCGTGTGCCGCGCCATCTGTACGCATCCGGCCATCCGCTGCTGTTCAAAGAGCTGGAAAGGCTGGTCGGAACGGACAACATTGCAACAAAATGACATTTCCGTGCACGAATCTTAACGCAAATCCGGCGGGATGGCTGTTTCCAAAATAAGGCGTTTGTGTTATAATGATTCAAGGCAAATGAAGTGCTTTGGACAGCGTTAAAACGGAGAACGCTGTGATACCATTGGGTAAATGAAGAAACAAATTGGAGGGAAACTCTCGTATGGAAAAGCAGATCAAAACGATTGGCGTATTGACGAGCGGTGGTGATGCTCCTGGCATGAACGCTGCCGTGCGCGCCGTAGTCCGTACCGGCCTGCATAAGGGTTACCGCATGATCGGCATTCAGCGTGGCTACAATGGCCTGCTGAACGGCGAATGCTTTGAAATGAACCTGCGCAGTGTGTCGAACATCATCTCTGCAGGCGGTACCATTCTGTATACCGCCCGCTGTCTGGAATTCAAGACCAAGGAAGGTCAGGACAAGGGTGCAGAGAAGTGCCGCGAACTGGGCATTGATGCGCTGGTGGTTATTGGCGGCGACGGTTCTTACCGCGGCGCTCGTGAGCTGGCCCACCGCGGCATTCCGATGATCGGTCTGCCCGGCACTATTGACAACGATATTTCCTGCACCGATTACACCATTGGCTACGATACCGCCATGAATACCGCGCTGGAGATGATCGACAAGCTGCGCGATACCACCCAGAGCCACGACCGCTGCAGTGTGGTCGAGGTCATGGGCCGCAACGCCGGTTATATTGCTCTGAATGTTGCAATTGCTTCCGGCGCTATGGCTGTTCTACTGCCGGAGAAGGAATTTGACATGCAGCGTGATATTCTGGATAAGATCGCTGAGACTCAGAAGACCGGCAAGCGTCACTTCATTATTATCGTTGCCGAGGGTGTCGGCCATGCACAGGAGATCGCAAACGAGATTCAGGCACGCACCGGCATCGACTCCCGCGCCACCATTCTGGGCCATGTCCAGCGCGGTGGTTCTCCCACTCTGCGTGACCGTGTGAACGCTTCTGCAATGGGCTACCATGCCGTGTGCCTGCTGGAGCAGGGCAAGTATAACCGCATCGTCGGCATGAAGGGCGAAAAGCTGGTGGATTACCCTGTGGATGAAGCTCTTGAAATGACCAAGACGCTTGACCCGGTGCTGATCGACGTGTGTAACACCATTTCTATCTGATTTTTGGACTGAATTGAACGTAAATACGTGAAATGCGGCATCTACAGATTGGATAAAATGTAGACAAAATCAGGTCACTCCTACACATTCCCTGTATTCAAATGCAAAAGTGGTATAAGGAATTATGGGATCTTTTCAATCTCATTTTTAAGCCAGTCGATGCTTCTTTGGGTATAAACACGTTCAGTAAGGTCTTTAATATGGTGTCCAACAAGTCGTTTGATGGCATATTCGTCCATGTTATACTTTTTGGCCATTGTAACAAAAGTAATACGTCCATCATGGCCTTTATGCTCAGAGTTCAGTGACAGCAGAGGAACGACTTCGTTGACAAGCTGCACGGAAAAAGAGGCATAGCGCATTTGCGTGACTTCGCCTTTTACGGTGTTCTGATGATGGAAACCACGCTGGCGGATCGTGAAAAATAAATAAGGCGAACCTGCTTCGAGCGCTTTTTCGTAGCGGGCTTTTACCAGATTGTAAATTCGGGGATGAATCGGCACTGTTCGGTTTATCCCCGCTTTTGTTTTTAAGCCGCCTGTAAATGTGCCCACATCCATATCAACATCCTTCATTTTCAGGTCGCATAGTTCTCCGGGACGCCAGCCAGAGTAGCACTGAATTAGAATCATGTCAATGATAGGATGCTTGTCTATATTTGCCCATAGAAGATCGAGTTCTGCTTCGGTATAGGGAATATGACTATTCGGTTTGCGGACATACCCCGAATCGATCGTGAACATACGAGCATAATTTTTATCGACGAGTTCGCGGGAGACTGCATAATCAAAGAGCAGATTATAAAGATTTTTCATTGAGTCTTTATTATTGTTTTGTGCATGGCGAGTTTCTCCGGCGTAAACGATGGTTCCGTTTTCAATACAATTCTGCAGGTGCGAGATATGAACGTCGCGGACAAGCATGTTATGAATCGAGGAGGAGTAGGCCCATGCTCTTTTATAACGGGAAATCGTAGAAGAATCCACTTTTTTCTCTTTCGTGGTCAGCCACATATCAAAAAGGTCCTGCATAGTTGTTTTATTGCTAAGGTCAAATGGATGCGCGTTGTATTTCATAAGCGCTTCATATGCTTCATTATACGTTTCAAAATAAGCGACCGGACGGAGCGGGCATACGATCGGTTTGCCTTCATCAGTTCTTCCGGCTGTGACCATTGCCCGAAAGGGCTTGCGAAGATTACGCCCTCGGACTTCGGAAATCTGGCCGAATCCATTGGGAAGACGCATATGTTTTTTCTTTTTTGGTGGCAGCGATGACTTGGATTTGAGCGGGTAACCGCAATGAGGACAAGCTGTTGCCTTATCGCTCACTTGTAGACAACACTCTGGACAGAGTTTTAACATGGAAACCTCCTTCAATCATTGTATAAATTTGCCATTTTCACTCAAAAGCTCGGTCAACCCGGGCTTTTTCTGTTTGAAAAGCTATTCTAGGTTAAACGATAGATTTTTGCTTGTCAATCCTTCATGGCGAAAAAGATAAAAAAACAGCACGTGGGGGACCATTTTTACAAGTATCATCCTTTTGAGCCTGGGAACGTATTTGGACGCTCCTAGAGTAACACAAAAGGAGTACGATAGAATGGATAAAGCTAGATTAGAAATGGGTTCGGTTCCTGTACGGATTGCAGCACGAGTATACGGCCGGGACCCGGCATGGGTGCGTGCAGGCATCATTGCAGGGTGGCTTCCGATTGGCGAGGCAACGAGGAACGGAAAGCGCGTTACGGATATTCAGCAGATGAACTCAAAGCTGGGCAGAATCAGCTATTACATCTCTCCCAAGCTCCTCTATGAGCAGACCGGTTATGAATGGAGGGGCAAAAAATGAGCAGAGAACGTGCGGAGCTGTCAAAAAAGAACCCATACCACATTCCGAGATACCGGTACTACGAACTGAAGTATTTTTGCAGGCAGTACGATGACTGGAAGAAAGCCCTGACTCTGATCGATGGGTGGCAGACACCGCCAAATGATATTTCCGGCATCATCAAGGGGTGCCCACCCGAAAGCCCGACCGAGAGGATCGCACTGTCCAGAGTGTTCTACTCCAACTGCATCGACATGATAGACAAGTGCATTGCGGAACTTGATACGGCATTGGCACCGTACATTAAAAAGGGCGTGACAGAGGGAGACGGCTACAACAAGCTTCAAGCAAATGGCTGTCCCTGCTGCCGCGAGACCTACTACGAGCATTACCGGTACTTCTTCTGGCTCCTGAGCAAGGAACGGCAGTGACGCGAAAAATTCAGCTTCTATTATGGAAGAAGATGGATATATGCTGGTAGATACCAGTGGTAAGACACGAAGGCGAATGGACGATTCCATTCCTGCCAAGGATCGGTTTTAGATGGGCCGACCTTTGATGACATCTTCTTTTATTTTTTTGTCCGTGAAAAATTCGTCCGCTATTATGGAGAAATCCAATTACTGAAACTATAAAGGAGAGATATTTTATGGCAAAGGTTTATACGATGGGCGAACTGGAACGAGCAAGAAAAAAGGCTCAGATTCGGGAGTGGGTTCAGGACAAGAAAGATAAGGCTACGAACTGGTGCTATGCGCACAAGAACGAGATTCTTACTTATGGTCCTGTGGTCGTAAGCGGAATTGCAGCAGGAGCAAAAATGCTGTCGAAGCATACGGCACAGGCCAAAGAGCAGGATCTGAAGGACTTGTATGTGTATAGTCACAGGACGGGGCACTATATCAAATTGCGTCGAAAACTCAAAACATCCGAGTGGGCAGAATTTGATCGTAGAAAGCGTGCCGGAGAGAACGAATATGATATTCTCGCTGACATGAAGGTATTGGGTTAAAGGTACAGAGCCGTGGAGAAATCTGCGGCTCTTACTTTTTTGACGCGAAAAAATCAGCCGCCTTTATGAGAAAGGTGGTATGAACAATGTTTAGTCTGATCGTTGCAATTTTGATCGTTGTACTGCTGGTCAAGTGTATTGGACTTGTTAGTGCAAAGACGGAAGAGGTGAAACAGAGAACAAAGAAGAAACACTGAAAATCAAAATGGAGCTTATGGGAAAACCATACGCTCTTATTTTTTTTTCGCAGACGCGAAAAATACAGCCTCCTTTATGGAAAGAAATGAACAAATTTAGGAGGTATTTTACTATGCTGAAGAATGTTATTAAAGGTTTTGAGGAAATGATGAACTGTGTTCTGACCGCTATGAACGAGTCGCTGAGCGATCCGTATGCGGGCTGGAACGAAGGGGAAGAACTCCTCATGCTGAACGAGGTTCGGTGTGGTATCCGCTAATGGATATTCTGACCGGAAAACGGGCGTATGGAAACATGCGCTCTTTTCTTTGACATTTCGGTGCAGGCGCGAAAAATGCAGCCTCCTTTATGGAAGGAGATAGCTCAGTTGGAAGAGCGCTGCTTGATTGCAGAGGTCGTGGGTCCGAATCCCATTCTCTTTCTTTTTTCTATTCTAGAATAGAATGTTGGCGCGAAAAACGCATTGTCCTTTATGGAAGGATGTCTTCCGAAGAACGAAAGGAGAAATGCTATTATGGCAAAACGAGTAAAGACGAATTATGACCGCGGGTACGTGAACGCTATGGGTAAGATCCGCGTGTTCATCGAAAGCAGCTCGAAAGTGATGTATGTCGATACACGCGAGTATAAGAATGCTGAGACGGCACGCTGTGCTTACCGGAACGCGATCGCGCTGGTGCGGGCAGGAGGAATCGTGCGTGTTACTTGCAACCGCAATGAACTTTTCCTGATTCGCAATGACATCTGAGGCGAAATGGAGCTTACGAGAAATCGTAGGCTCTTTTTCTTTTTTTTTCCGCACGCAGGGGACAGGTTCCTCCACTATATTATTAAAAAGGAGAATTTCAAAATGGACGCAAAACTGTTTCTGATCGTTTTCATCTGCATTGCTGCACTGGGGTTGGTGCTGGGTATCGCCATTGGTTTCAACCTGAGCGAAGGCCAGAGGTGTGTCGGCGACCTTGTGATCGCACCCGGTGACGAGGATGCAGACCATTACATGTTCCTGGACCTTGCGAAAAGTCCGGAAACTCTGGCAGGGAAAGAGCGGGTGATGCTGAACATCAAAATGATCCGGACGCGAAAATAACGTGGTGTTCTATGGAGGAAACTCCAGAATGATATTTTGTAAAGGAGATTTTTCAAAATGGAAAACTACGAAAACAAAGAATTGCTGAAAGACGCGGCGAAGAAATCGCTGGAAAGTCTTAAGGATCTGAAGCCGGGTACGGAAGAGTACAATACGGCTGCAAACATGGCATTGAAGCTGTACGATATGCAGCTCAAGGATGAAGCGCAGGAAAACGAAAAACAGCTGAAAGAGGACGAGGCCGTGCGGAAAGTGCACGAACTGGAACTCGATCAGGAGAAAGCGGAGAAGGCGCGCAAACTTGACTGGGCAAAAATCGGCATGAAGGCGCTGACGTTTGCAGGCACGATTGGCATGACTGTGTACTGGTCGATCTGCGAGGCAGGCGGTGTAACCCAGCTGTCGAGAGCAATCGGCGAGGGAGTACATGAGCTGAAGAGAGGCTTTACGGAAAAAGATTAAAAAGGAGGAACCGAGGAGGGTTCGTGGCGAAAGCTGCGGACTCTCTTTATTTTTTATGCGATACCACGATAACGCCCAGCCGCAGGAGTGGACGAACTACTACGGAAGCGTCTACCGCTGCAACCATCCTGTGTACCGGGTATGTACATTGTATAAAGAGCGCAGCAAGGGCCTGTGCGTGATCCAGCAGCGCTACAACAAGGAAAGCAAAGCGACCTACTGGAGCGCCATAGACCCATGGCTGACCGATAAAATTTACCTGCATGACGGGTTCAAGGAATATTTTGACAGCCATGCCAAACAAAAAAATCAAAACGGAGAATATCCTACCGTGACCGTGCGGCAGATCATGTGGGCGCTGCGGATGAAGCCATTGAAAAAGGAACGCTGGGAGACTGTGTTTGACAGAAGCACGATTTAGGACGCGGATTTTACAGAGTGCTTTATGAGACGAGTTACGTCTTAACATTTATATTTTGGAGGTATGAAAGATGAAAATTGACGCAAGATTAGTTAAGCAGAGCGTAGGCATGATCGTTGGTGGTGTCATTTTTGCATGGAGTGCGATGGACAAGGGCCGGATTGACGGCATTAAGGAAGGAAAGAGGCTTCAGGCAGGATGGACAGTACGAGCAATCGAAGACGTATACGAAAAGGAAAAGGCGGATGATATTATCAACCGAGTCAATGCCAAATTTCACGAATATGTAAACGAAAAGTAACTCAAAGGCAGGAGCCGTGGAGAAATCTGCGGCTCTTTTTATTTCGCCTTAACGCGAAAAAATCTCCTTGCTTTATGGAGCAAAGACCATGAACAAAGGAGAATACTATGCAAGAAAACAAATTTTGGAACTATTCGATTACGATTGGCAACATGATTGTGACATTGGCATTCGGACTTGGAGTGGGTCTGGTAGTGCTGTTGTTTACATTGATTGTGCGATCGATTCTTAGCAAGAAATGACAAAACAAGGTACGAACTGAACTTGTCTTTGTTCCGGAATTGAGCCATGGAGAAATCTGCGGCTCTTTCTTTTTTGCGATGACGCGAAAAAATCAGCTTGCTTTATGGAGGTAAGAGGGCTTTATCGAAAGGGGAAATTACTATGATGAAAGCTATCAAAAACTTTATGAAGAAACCTATTACTTGGGGCGACAGCTTTAAGTGGAGCGGTATTGTTCTGGGACTGTATGCAGCAGTCATCGGGGCAATCGCTGCTTACGAGAAGTGGATCGCTTATAAGGGCAAGGCAGAGAGGCTTGATAAATACAATTCATTCAGAGATATGGATAATCAAATCTGAAAGATCACGCCCTCTTATCTTTTTGAAAATGATATTTCGGAGGTCGAACGCTATGGAGGACATTATGCTGATCCGGTCAAGTTTTATGCGCCGTATCATTTCACAGATCATCAACAAGGCTTTGAAGAAGCAGACACCTGGTGTAGAAGTGGAGCTGAAAGAAGCTCAGGTGAACTGGGTGGACAAGGAGCAGAAGCTGCGGGTACATCTGGAGCTGAATGCGGAGGTGACGAAGGCTCAGCTGAATGATATTCTGAAAAAAGCTGGAGTGCTGTGACGCGGATTTTACAGAGTGCTTTATGAGACGAGTTACGTCTTAACATTTATATTTTGGAGGTATGAATTATGAAGAAAGCAATTAGAACTGTATGTGTGGCTGGTGGTGCGCTGTTTGGTTTATACACGATTTTTTATGCAAGTATGGCCGTGGGAATTGGCTATGGCTTGACATCTGATAAAGATGGATGGTCGATGGTCACAACGAGTGCCGAGGCGGTAAAAGATTTTGATAAGACACATAGTATCACACGCTTGTTGGTGCATATTGGAGAACTCGCTGGCATAAAAGATGCCGAAGAATATCTGAAGCGCTAATCGAAAGCGGAGCTTACGAGAAATCGTAGGCTCTTTATTTTTTCAAAATGGAGGTTGAACATCATGAAATTGACAAAAGCATGCGCGAGATTCTTACGCAAGCACGGCGGAACCGTTCTGGCTGTGGGGGCATCTGTAGGTGTGGTAGCTACGGCAATCGAAACCGGGCGGGCAACGACGAAGGCAAAGCACCTACTTGAAGTGGATGAAGCGCTGCGAACATACAACGAAGATGAGCAGGGCATTGTGGAGGAGCCACCGACAAAGAAACAAATCGTTCTGATATGCTGGAAAGCCTACGTACCAGCAGTGATTCTGGGCGGAGGCACCATTGCGTGCATTCTGAGCTCCAATGCGCTGAACAAAAAGCAGATTGCGAGCCTGACCGCTGGCTACATGGCACTTGGAAAGGCCTATCAGGAGTATCGGCAGAAAGTGATTGAGAATTTTGGTATCGAAAAAGAAGCCGAGATTCACGATCAAATCAAAGAAGAAAAGCTTCCGGAAGTCCGTGAAAAGATGGAAGAGGAGAAGCTGCTCTGCTACGAGCCTATCTCAAAAAGATATTTTCATGCCACCGAGATCGAATTGACGGACGCTTTTTACAATGCAAATCGGTATTTTGCATTAAACGGCGAATTGTCAATGAACGATTTCACTTCCTATCTGCCGGGGTTGGACTTCACGCCAGAAGGGGATACACTGGGGTGGTGCGCAGAATACCTCGCCAATGAGTGGGAGTATTACTGGATTGACTTCAACTATTATAAGCAGACGACCGATGATGGACTGGAAGTCTACTATGTAGAAGCATTTCAGGAACCCATTAAAGAATTTCTGGATTATGATGTTATGAAACGGCATTTGGATTATAAAGGAGTTTGACATTTATGAAGAACATTAACTGGTGGAAAGTTGCATCTGTGGCACTGATGGCTGCAAGCGCAGTGCTGAGCTTTGGACATGACCTGATCGAGGATAAAAAGACCGAGGAAGACCTGCAGGATATGGTGCAGGAAGAAGTTCGGCGGCAGTTGGCAGAAAAGAACCAGTAAACGCGAAAAATACAGGCTCCTTTATGGAAGAGAAATCCAATTTGAACAAAGTAAAGGAGAATGATATTTATGTACGATTACAATTTTTACGAACAAATGGACAGCCTGATGGTAAATCTGCTGGTAGATCTGGCCATCAACATGGTACGTGTGCTGTATGCTACAGTACGATACGTGTTGATGCAGCCGATTAGACTGGTGGAATACATCTGGTACTGTATCCAGATCGAGCGTGAATGTGACCGTGAGGAAACGATTCGCTTCGAGAATTTGAAACGAACTGGACACATCTGACGAAAGCGAGGGCTTACGAGAAATTGTAGGCTCTTTCTTTTTTATATTTTACGGAGGTATGAAAAAAATGAACCTGAAATTACTTGCAAAGGCGAGCAGGCAGATGCTGAATCGCAATGCATCCAAGATCCTGGCGGGCTTTGCCATCGGTGCAGGCGTCATGGCTGTAGGTTTCGCCATCGAGGCAACTCCAAAGGCGATGATCCTGCTGGAGGAAAAGAAGGCAGAACTCGGTGTCGAAAAGCTGGATGCGAAGACCATTGTCAAAACGGCTGGCCCGGTATATATTCCGACGGTCGTGAGCATGGGCTTTTCGACCGCGTGCACGATCGGTGCACTGAAGGTGAAGAGCCAGCAGAACGCCGCGCTGGCTGCAGCGTGCACGCTCTCGGAAACGGCTCTGCGCACCTACCAGAATAAAGTTGTTGAGACCATTGGCGCAGAGAAGGAACAGGAGATCCGTGAGGCTGTTGCTCTGGATAAGATGGCAAAGAGTCCGGAACCGGCAGTGATCCCGAACGCAAAAGGCGTCAAAACGGATGATATTTCCTATGACCAGCGGGTAAAATGCTGGGAAAGTCTGAGCGGGAACTACTTTTGGACCACACGAAATGCCATTGAACGGGCTATCAACGGGGTCAACAAGCAACTGCTCAGCGATTTCCGTGTGACCGAAAACGACCTGTTTGATTATCTGGGCATGGAACATAACCGAAACGGCGATCTGCTTGGGTGGGATACCGACACGACCATGGAAGTGGAAACGTTCTATGCTTCCAAACTTGATGAAGACGGAATGCCGTGTCTTGTACTGGATTACCGTACACCGCCCAAGTGGCTGGGCTATTGATTTTTTCAATGCCCGGAACAGACGCGAAAAATTCACCTTGCTTTATGGAGGTAAAACTCCAACATTACAAAACTTTATATTAAAGAAAGAGGTAACAAAAATGGACGAAATGAATAACATGAACGAGACTACTGTCATGGAGAATGAGAACTCTGTGGAGGTTGTTCCGGAGGAGAACGTTCAGATGATCGAAAACGAGGAGACTTCGGGCATCGATCCGAAGCTTGTGCTTGGTGCGGCTGTGATTGCTGGTGCTGCCATTGTGGGCGGTATCAAGCATCTGAAGAGCAAAAAGAACAAGCCGGCGGATGATAAGCCGAAGACCAAGAAGAAGATCCATCTGCGTGCACCTTGGACGATCACCGAGGAGGCCGTTCCTGAAAAGACGGAGGACGCTGATAAGGAAGTTGTTGAGGAACCTTCTGACGAGGAAGAGTAATGTTTGGTAAGGCGAGAGCTGTGGAGAAATCTGCAGCTCTTACTTTTTTGCTTTTGAAAGGGGAAAGACATGGCACAAGTAGATATGCCGAAGTCCAGCATTGGCCAGATGCCGACCGAGCCGAAAAAGAAGCTTGAGAAGGTCGTCAAGGGTAAGGTGGCAGTGAAAGAGCAAAGCGATATGCAGAAGATCGCATCACAGTTTCTGGCCGAAGACCTGAAAACGGTGAAAGACCGTATCCTGACCGATTACCTGCTGCCGATGCTCAAGAACGGTGCATGGAGCATCCTGAACTCGGCGTTCAGCATTGCACTCTGGGGCGAAGACCGCAGCCGCGGCGGCTCGAACAATTATTACGGAAATAACCGTGGCCAGCGCAACAGCTACGATGGTTATTATCAGGGTAGCCAGAACAATCGCCCGAACCCGCCGCCTGTACGCAGAAGTCTGCAAAATCTGGATTTCGAGAGTCGGGGTGATGCTGAGGACACTCTGGCGGGTCTCAGGGACGCGCTGTACCGCTACCGGCAGGTTTCGGTGGGCGATCTGTGGGATCTGATGGGCGTGACAAACGATTCGACCGACTACAATTATGGCTGGTACAACCTCGATGATGCATTCATCAAAGGCATCCCCGGCGGATTCCGACTGGTTCTGCCGCACACTGTACCGCTGCGCTGATAGAAAGGACTGATATTTTATGAAGTTTCTGAAAAACGTGAAAACCGACGAGTTCATGGCAACTGTGACCCGGACTGCCTCGAAGTATGGCTATAAGCTGAAGAAAGCAAGCCCTACCATCATGATCTTCGGTGCTGCTATTGTGGGCGTAGCAGCGACCGTCTCTGCCTGCAAGGCGACTGTGAAGGCTCAGGATATTCTGGAGGATCATAACGAGATGGTGAAGGCCATCCATGAGACCAAGGAAAAGGTCGATAGCGGTGAAATAATCCTGAAGGAAGATGCTGCCTACACCGAGAACGATTACAAGAAGGACCTGACCACGGCCTATGTGCAGACCGGCCTGAAACTGGCGAAAATCTATGCACCTGCAGTAACCATGGGCACGGTTGCACTCGGCTGCATGTTCGGCTCGCACCACATCATGACCAAGCGTAACGCCAGCCTGACTGCCGCCTACATCGCTCTGGATAAGGCCTTCAACGAGTACAAAGGCCGTGTGACCGACCGCTTTGGCGACCGTGTACAGCAGGAGCTTGAGCACAACATCAAGGCAGTTGAGGTCGAGACCACCCGGAAGAATGCCGATGGCGTGGAAGAAACCGTTAAACAGTACACGGATGTGGCAATGGCACACACCAGCCCCTATACGCTGATCTACGATGAGACGGTGAGTTCCTGGGATAAGGATGCACAGCTGAACATGTCCCATCTGATCCAGGCGCAGGCTGCTGCAAACCGGAAACTCCACCGCCAAGGCCATCTGTTCCTTAACGATGTCATTGATATTTTGGACCCCTATGGCAACGGTATGCACCACACCCCCGAAGGCCAGGTCGTCGGCTGGATCTTGAGCCAGGGCGATCCTACGAAGGAAAATCGTGTGGACTTTGGTGTAACCAACTATGTTGAGAACAACGATGCGCTGAACAATTTCATCGACGGGTTCGAGCGCTCTGTCCTGCTGCGGTTCAACTGTGACGGCGTGATCATCGACAAAATCTGAGACTGATATTTTGGAGGAACTTGCTATGACCAGATACGTTAAGACGCTTTCTTATCTGTTTGCTGCCATGGCCGGAGTGTGCTTCGTCTCTGGTCTGGCAGTTCTTTCGGAGTGAGGTGTACGATGGACAGTTTGGAAAATGCATTCCTGTTTCTGGACTATCTGACCGATACCAGGCGCAAGCGCCACATGGTGGGAGGCATTCTGATGAGTGTCTCCCTTTTCTTTGGCGGTCTGGCGTTTACCATGATGACGATTAAAGGAGAAGACAATGAATCGGACAATTCGTGATGTTTTGCTGTTTGGCGCAGGTTTTGCCGCAGGTGCGTATGTTGTGCACACGGTCTTCCGTACGAAGTACCAGGAGTACGCCGATGCACAAATTGATGATGTGCGCGACCACTACCGCAAGAAGGAAGCTGATCTGGATACCATGATCGAAGAAAAGGCCCAGCAGAAGAGCATGGAGCAGCTTACGGGAAAGTACCGCACCGAGTCCGACCCGGAAGATATTGTGACCCACGACCCCATTGAGATCATTCAGCCGGACGAGTTCGGTGGCATCGACGACTATGAGACTCGCGGGCTGACCTATTATGCCGATGGCAAGCTGGTATTCGACGAGGAGACGATGCCTGTGAACGACGATGATATTCCAAACATCATCGGAACAGAGGCGCTGAACCACTTTGGCGAGTTCATGCCCAGCACGATTCATGTGCGAAACAACAACTATCATAAGGACTATGAGATCATTCAGGTTCGTCAGAACTGGGGCGACCTCTATCCGGAAGAGGAGGAAGAATGATATTTTCGGATCTTGGAGAACAGTATTATGACTGGCTCCACAAAATCGTGTGCGGCGAATGGGAGCCGAGAAATCTCTCGTTCCATCGGCTGCTCATGTACTTACATAATCGCACTTATATTCCGGCCTGCGAAATGGACCAGTGCAGAGCAGAAGATGGTGTGAATCTGCGTTACCGTTTTGCCAGCGAATGCGATATTCCGTATGACAAGATCGATGCGGAGTTCCACGGTGTTCCGTGCAGTATGCTGGAAATGATGGTGGCCCTTGCGGTGCGCATCGAAGAACATATTATGGAGGATTCCAGTGCGGGAAACCGTGTCGGGCAGTGGTTCTGGAACATGATTGTCAGTCTCGGGCTTGCTGCCATGGACGACGGCCGGTTTCACGAAGACCGGGCAGATTATATTCTGGACAGATTTGAGCGCAGAGACTATGAATACAATGGTGCCGGCGGTCTCTTTACAGTGAACCATCCGACCGAAGATATGCGTCGGCTTGATATTTGGTATCAGCTGATGCACTACCTGCAGGAAAACGAATTTTGAAAGGAAAATCAACATGGATATGACGAATATTATGTATGAATTGGTCAACACTAAAACTTCGCTGACCATTGCCGACCGTACCATCGAAACTCTGCAGAAGCAGAACCGGCGTCTGAATCGTCGGTGCCTGCGCCAGAGTCTGATTATCGCAGGACTGACATGGCTCACCGTTACGGCCTGCAGGATGCTGAGCGAGAACGATAAGAAGCGCAAAGAGGCTGAGGAAGACGCCCGGCAGCTCCACGCGGAACTTGCTCATACGCAGCAGGTGTTGGACGATGTGAACCGCAAGAACGCCGAACAGTTCTGGACGGAGAGCAGCACAAGTGCGACGGAAGCCGAAAAAGATATCTGCTGCGATGGGAAGGCAACCATTACCAAAAATCCGGAATAAAATGCATGGAAAGGAGGAAGTCAGTTGCCGATGATTGATTTCCTGAGGATCGCCACGCGAACCGGAAAACACGGGGTGATCGAAGTGTACCCGAACTTTATCATCACCAAGTCGAAAGACCTGATGATCCGGGGTTCTGATTTCTATGCGATCTGGCTGGAAGAACGCGACTTGTGGAGTACCGAAGAGCAGGATGCGTTGCAGCTCATTGACCGTGAACTTGATATTTATGCAAACGAACATAAGCAGTTTCTGGGCGATAATGTTCGAGTCTTACATATGTGGGATGCACAGTCTGGCATGATTGATATTTGGCACAAATATTGTCAGCGCCAGATGCGGGACAACTATCATACCCTCGATGAGACATTGATATTTGCAAACACCTCTGTCAAAAAAGACAGTTATGCATCCAAACGACTGCCGTACCCGCTGGAACAGGGGAGCATTGCCGCCTATGACGAGCTGATGACCACGCTGTATACGCCGGAGGAACGTGAAAAGATCGAATGGGCCATTGGTTCCATTGTAAACGGGGATTCCAAAAAGATCCAGAAGTTCCTTGTTCTGTATGGTCCGCCCGGAAGCGGCAAATCGACAATTCTGAACATCATCCAGAAAATGTTTGATGGATACTGGGCAGTGTTTGACTCGAAGGCACTTGGTTCATCATCCAATGCGTTTGCACTGGAAGCGTTCAAATCGAACCCGCTGATCGCAATTCAGCATGACGGCGATTTATCGCGTATCGAGGACAATACCCGATTAAACTCGCTGGTTTCCCACGAGACCATGATGGTGAACGAGAAGTTCCGCAGTGCCTACGCAAGCCAGTTCAAGTGCTTCATGTTTCTCGGTACAAACAAGCCAGTAAAGATCACGGATGCAAAATCGGGTCTGATTCGGCGACTGATCGATGTGGAACCGAGCGGCGAAAAAATACCGGCAAAGAAATACCGCGACCTCGTAGGAAAGGTTGACTTTGAATTGGGTGCTATTGCATGGTATTGCAAAGACGTTTACGAGAAAAACAAGCATCGTTACGACGATTATGTTCCGACACGAATGCTTGGTGCATCCAACGACTTCTACAACTTCATGCTGGACTCCTACTACATCTTCAAAAAAGAAGATGGCGTATCGCTGAAACGTGCCTGGGCAATGTACGACACCTACAATCAGGAGGCAAAAGTTTCGTATCCTTACTCCAGGCGAGCGTTCCGTGAAGAATTGATGAACTATTTCTCGGATTACAAAGAACGTGCCGAGGATATGAACGGCGAGCGGGTGCGCAGCTACTACAGCGGCTTCAAGTACGAAAAATTCAAAGAATTTCTGGAAGACCCTCCCCCCGGGGTTGATGCGGGAAATGACCCCCCTGCCTCCTCCTGGATCGAATTGAAGGAGCAGCATTCTCTCTTTAATGATATTTGCAAGGACTGCCTGGCGCAATATGCGAACGAAAATGGCACTCCCATGCAGAAGTGGGAGAATGTCAAAACCAAATTGACCGGGATCGATACAAAAAAGCTGCATTATGTAAAGGTCCCGGAGAACCACATCGTCATTGACTTTGATATTCCCGGTCCGGATGGGAGTAAGAGCTTTGAGCGCAACCTTGAAGCTGCTTCCAAATGGCCAAAGACCTATGCGGAGCTTAGTAAATCTGGTGCGGGCATCCACCTGCATTATATTTACACCGGTGATCCGGCTAAGCTAAGCAGGGTCTACGATGAAAACATCGAAATCAAGGTGTTCACGGGAAAATCTTCTCTGCGAAGAAAATTGTCGAAGTGCAATGATATTTCCATCGCAAACATCAGCAGTGGCTTGCCGTTGAAGGGAGAAAAAGCAATGGTCGATGTAAAGCAGATCCAGAATGAGAAGCATCTGCGCATTCTCATCAAGAAAGCACTGGCAAAGGAGATCAGCCCGTATACGAAGCCAAGTGTGGACTTTATTGCCCACGTTATGGACGAGGCATATGAAGGCAACGTCCCTTATAATGTGGATGACATGCGGAATGCCATCTTGGGGTTCGCTGCCAGCAGCACCAATCAGGCGGAGACCTGTCTGAAGATTGTGGCGAAGATGCACTTCAAATCGAAGGACGATATTCAGCGGGAGGCTCCTGCGGGGGAGGAAACGCCATTGATATTTTTCGACGTGGAGGTGTTCCCGAATCTGCTGCTCGTGAACTGGAAGTTTGCCAAGCAGGGGCCTGTACACCGCATGGTGAATCCTGCACCGGACGAGATCGAGAGCCTGACAAAGTATCGGTTGGTCGGCTTCAACAACCGCAAGTACGACAACCATATCCTTTGGGCCCGCATGATCGGGATGTCGGTGGAGCAGATCTATGCATTGTCCAACCGGATCATCAACGAGCACACGGGCTTCTTTGGTGAGGCGTACAACCTGTCCTACACTGATATTTACGACTTCTCATCGAAAAAACAGAGCCTAAAGAAGTTTGAAATCGAATTGGGCATCAAGCATCAGGAGCTGGGGCTTCCGTGGGATCAGCCGGTGCCGAAGAGCCTGTGGGACAAGGTGGCCGAGTATTGCGACAACGACGTGATCGCGACCGAGACCCTATTCTACTCGAAAAAGCGTCAGGCAGACTTTGTGGCACGTGAGATCCTGGCAGACCTTGCCGGCATGACGGTGAACGACACGACAAACTCGCTGACAACACGCATTATTTTCAGCAAGGAAAAACACCCCCGGCTGGTCTACACCGACCTTGCCACGGGGAAATCCGATGCAATCGTGGAAGTCGAGCCTGATATTTTGACGGACTGCAACATCATCAATGCCTTCCCCGGTTACGAGTGGGCCAAAGGTGAAGACGGCAAGTACCACAACATGTTCCGTGGCACAGACCTAGGCATGGGCGGTTATGTCTACGCTGAGCCAGGAATGTACACGAATGTAGCTTTGCTGGACGTTGCGTCGCTGCATCCGCATTCGGCTGTTGCCATGAACTACTTTGGCGAGTACACCAAGCATTTCAACGACCTGATGGATGTGCGAATCTACGTCAAGCACGGCGAGTACGAGAAGGCAAAGGGTCTCTTTGGCGGTAAACTGGCAAAATACCTCGATGATCCGCAGCAGGCAAAGGCTTTGGCGCAAGCGTTGAAAATCGCCATCAATTCGGTTTACGGGTTGACCAGCGCAAGCTTCGACAACCCGTTCCGCAACCCCAAGAACGTCAACAACATTGTGGCGCTTCGAGGGGCTTTATTTATGCGCACTTTGCAGGATGAAGTGCAGAAGCGTGGCTTTAAGGTGGCGCACATAAAAACGGATTCGATCAAAATCCCCGATGCGACCCCGGAAATCATTGCGTACTGCATGGATTTTGCGAAGAAGTACGGCTACACGTTCGAGCATGAGGCGACCTATGAGCGGATGTGTTTGGTGAACAATGCCGTTTATATTGCAAAGTATATGACTGCCGACCAGTGCGAGGCGCTTTACGGTTATATCCCGGACGACTGCAAGGACGAAGGCGGCGAATGGACGGCTACGGGCACACAGTTCCAAGTGCCGTATGTGTTCAAGACCCTCTTCTCCAAGGAGAAGATCGAGTTCACTGACCTCTGCGAGACAAAGACCGTTTCCAAGGGCGCTATCTATCTCGACAAGAACGAAGATCTGCCTGAAGGCGAGCACAATTATATTTTTGTGGGACGCGTTGGACAGTTCTGCCCGATCATGCCGGGAAAGGGCGGCGCTCTGCTGCTGCGGGAAGCGGGCCTGACGGATACCGGCGAACGGAAATATGCTTCTGTGACCGGAGCAAAGGATTACCGCTGGCTGGAAAGCGAGGCGGTCTATCAGCTCCAGATGCAGGAGGATATCGACAAAAGATATTTCAACCGGGAAGTCGATGAGGCAGTTGAGGAAATCTCCAAGTACGGCGACTTCAACTGGTTCGTTGGTGACGATGGCGTTGCTCCCTGGACAGCACCGGATCTTCCATGGAGCGATGCGCAGGAAGAAGCAGCAAGAAATTTTGACGTGAGGTGATATTTTATGGCGAACAAGCTGTGTGATTCCCAAGGACAACTGATTGGCTATATCGAAACCGTCGAGAAGAATATGCACGACGGCCTGACGAGAGTGATTCTTCATACTGGTCATGAACTCACATTTCTCCAGGGTGATCTGATCGCTGATCGGGGTGGTAATTTGAGTATTCGTTATGGAGGGCTCAATGCGGGTAAGAAGAGCACTTTTGCTGCGAACACCGCTGCTATCAAGGACGTTATCTTTGCTCCTCCGGCCACAATCGTTTACTGGTCGGATGGTTCCAAGACCGTTGTAAAGTGCAGCGAGAAGGATGTTTTCGACCCGGAGAAGGGGCTGGCCATGGCGATCGCAAAGCGTTGCGGCGGCAACAAGGGCAGCTATTACAAGGAGATCCAGAATTGGGTCGAGAAGAGCGGGAAGAAGTATCCCGGAAAGACTGCTACGCAGAAGAAAGCTGCCCCTAAGTCTAATCCCGATCGAGAATCTATGAAGAAGTGGATTTCCAAGGCCAATGAGGACTGGAATGAATTCCTTAAAGCCAGCGCAAATAATGACCATACGGAGCTCCTTCTCAATATGAATTCCCTCACTGCAGACCTGAAAATTCTGGAAATTGAAATCAACAAGTAAAAAGGAGACTGATATTTATGTACACCAAGCGCCAGAAAGTCAATATCGACGATACCCGTTTTATCTTTACCACCAACTTCTCCGGCGACCCGGAGCGTGACCGCTTTGGCTCTGACCAGCGCCGTGTCAACGTGGTAATTCCTACCGAGGAGCTCGCGCAGCATCTGCTGGATCTGGGTGTAAAGGTCAAGCAGACCAAGCCGAACCCTGAGCGCACTTACGACGAGCCGTTTGTGCCCACGCTCTACGTGCCGGTCAACATCAAGATGGACTCCAAGTGGCCGCCGCACATCTATTGGGTCACAACTGCTGGCAAGCGCCTGCTCTGCAACGAGGACACCATCAGTCAGCTGGACTTCATCCGCGTCAAGAACGTCTGCCTGCAGGCAAATCTCGTTGAGAAGAGGAACTTCCCTGGCGAGTACAGTCTGTACGCCGATGTGATGTATGTTGAGCAGGATGCTGATGCTGACCCGTATGCGGAGCGCTACGCTCAGTACGCAGAGCCTGCTCCTGAAGTGCCGTTCTAAGGAGGATACTATGGAAAAACTGTTTATCAGCTGTCCGATGCGCGCTCGCACTGCAGAACAGATCCATGCGACTATGGACCAGATGCATAAAATCGCCGAGGCTATTTTCGGCGAAGAACTGGAGGTCATCCCGACTTACTTTGAGGGCACCCCTCCTGAAAATGCCAATGACCGTCTGTGGTATCTGGGTAAATCCATTGAGAAAATGTCCGAGGCGGATTGCTTCATCGGCATTTTCGATGACCAGAAAGCTTATGATGGCTGCATCATCGAGAACCATGTCGCCAAACTCTACGGTGTACCGCAGTATCTGGTGAATATTGCATACGTAGCACCGGACATCATGGAGCAGCGTTTGGAGCATATGGTCTGATGGTATTTATCGAGTGCCGGGGGTCGGTCCTCGGTTGAATGATCCAGTCGGTGAGTGCCCACGTCGCAAATGGCGTTCTCAGAGGAAACAGCTCGATTTATATTTTGATTTGGGGAGGTTGAACGTATGAAAGTCTTGAGAATCCAGTCCAAGAAGTATCCTGAAGTTATTGAAATCGACGGCTCGCTCGAATCTCTTCAGAAAGAAGTGGCCGGTCCGATTCAGGCGGTCTACCCGTGGGACGATCCGGTTGCACTTATCTGCAATGAGGAAGGAAAACTGGCCGAAGATTCCTTCAGTAACTGTAACAGAGTGCTTCATAATGAGATTGGGATTCCCTATGATATTGTTGTTGGAACTTTCCTGATCGTTGGTCTGACCGAGGATGATTTCGGCGACCTGTCACAGGAACTCATTCAGAGGTACGAAAAGCTTTTCCATAACCCGGAAGAGTTTGATTACTTTACAGATGCTCAGGGAAGAACACATCTGGACGTTCGCCCCTGTGAACCTGAAGATAACGCGGAATAATCCGCTTACTTTACAGATGCATGAGAGCTTCGGAGAAATCTGAGGCTCTTTTTATTTTGGGTCAGTAGCTTAGTCTGGCTGAAAGCTGGCAGCTCATAACTGCGTGATCGCGGGTTCAAATCCTGCCTGACCCACCAGAGGTGCAAGCCTTATATTTGAATAAACAAAGGAGAGAACAGCATGAGCGCAAGAAACTATGTCCCGGCAATGGTGAAATGGATGGTCGAGGAAGGTACCAAGAACACCTCCAGCGGCAACTGGATATTCACGAGCGCGGAAATTGCAGAAGCATTTCCTGTAGCCGAAAGCAGCGTGATTGAGATGTTTGGAGCAATCCTGACCGAAGTTTATCAGCATGAAGCTGTGGCGGAAGCAAATGTAAATTTCGAGAGCGACGGTTCGGCAACTTTCGATTTGACCTTCTACACAGATTACTGCCCGAACATCCGCGATGAAGCAAAGGTTGGGTGATTTTCATGGGCGATAGCAAAGTTACAAAGCGCTGTGCAAAGTGTGGCGCTGTGATGCACAACGTGTCTGCGGCAAGGAAATACTGCGATTTTTGCAGATTTGGCTATGCAACCAATGACCCGGTACTGCCTTTGGTACATCCAAAGTACACTGGGCCGACTCTGCAGGAAATCATGAGAGAGGCTACCAAGGAGGGGCTTCAGTATGCAGAATATTGTAAAAAACACGGACTGCACTAATCACATAAAGGAACTCTGGAAAGTTTTTACAAAAGAAGGCAAAGAACTTTTTTCCTACACGATTCGCGGTGAAGGTGAAGACGAGGAAGAATGCACCAAACAGCTTTTAGCTTATGAGAATCATTGCTATCCTAACCAGATTCATGTTCACACGGAAATGAGGTGATTGGATGGCGGGTATAACGCTCTATGACTACCAAAAAGATGCGCTGGAACAAATGAAAATCGGATGCATCTTATGTGGTGGTGTAGGAAGCGGAAAATCAAGAACAAGTTTGGCATTTTACTATACGCTCTATGGTGGCACAGTCAACACCAAAAACTACGTTAAGATGCATGATCCACCAGACTTGTGCATTATCACCACTGCGAGGAAGCGCGATACAGGCGAGTGGGAGGAAGAGCTGGCTCATTTCTACATGTCCACCGACAGCAACCTTGATATTTACAATCACAAGGTAGTTGTGGATTCATGGAACAACATCGGAAAGTACACTGGCATGAAAAACACATTTTTTATTTTCGATGAGCAGAGAGTCGTTGGCAGCGGGCAATGGGTCAAATCCTTCCTGAAAATCACGAAGGAGAATGACTGGATTCTTCTGAGCGCTACTCCGGGAGATTGCTGGACAGATTACATTCCGGTGTTTATTGCAAACGGGTTCTATAAAAACAGGACACAGTTCAACAATGAACACGTAATCTATAGTCGTTTTTCCAAGTTTCCGAAAATTGACCGGTATCTGAACACCCAGCGACTGGTACGCCTGCGTGAACGGGTGCTTGTAGATATGGACTTTGAGCGACCTACTGTATCTCACCATGAGAATGTTTTTGTCGAGTATGACAAGCCTAAGTATCTGGAAATTTGTAAAACTCGATGGAACCTGTGGGAAAATAAACCCATTGAGACCGCCAGCGAGTTTTGTTATTTGCTGCGGAAACTGGTGAACACAGACCTGACTAGGTCGCAAAAAGTTCTGGATATTTGCATGACCCGCCCCAGAGTCATCATCTTCTATAATTTCGATTATGAGCTGGATATTCTCATGAATCTGCCCTATGGCGATGATGCGGAAGTAGCGCAATGGAACGGCCATAAGCACCAGCCAATCCCTGACGGTAAGAAGTGGGTATATCTGGTCCAGTACAATGCGGGTGCAGAAGGTTGGAACTGTGTCAAGACAGATACTATTATATTCTACTCGCAGAACTACTCCTATAAAATTATGGAGCAGGCTGCAGGCAGAATCGATCGGCTGAATACGCCTTACAAGAACCTGTTCTACTACCATCTGAAGAGCAGAGCGGGAATTGATCTGGCAATCGGCAGAGCCCTGATGGAAAAGAAAAAGTTCAACGAAAGGAAATTTTATGGCATATAAAAATTGTCCGATGTGCACGAGATATGATTATTGCATGGAAGACGGGCGAGTGTGTGGCGTTACCGAAAAACTCATTGAACAATGGTTTGACGAAAAGCTCGAAGTATTAAACGAGACCCTCGATGTTTGTCGGCAACAGTCAGCATTTGGAAATGTTTTTCTCATGCTGTCTGATAGCGATATTGAGGCATTGAAATCGGGAAAGGTTTTGCACTGGGCGGGCGAAACGTTCAAATGCGGAATATTTGTTCGATATGAAGGAGTCAAGAAAAATGTGCAACCCATCGAAGAAAACAATCAAGAAAATCGACCGGATGCTGGAGAGCAGATGTAAGGAGCATAGAACGTTTGGAAATGCGCTGAAAATGTATATTTTTCGCAATCCTACTGAAATCGGCTTGGATTATGTAACATTCTGCGGCAAGGCTGGATATTTCATCGGAGTTTCACTGGAGGAATCTGGTGAGTACAACTTCTTCGGCATTTATTCGCCGGAGCAGGTGTTGGAGGTTGTCTGATGCAAAATTTGTCGAAGAAGCACTTGAAACAGATTTACAGGCGCAGGAACGGCTTTGGCGGAGCTACCGTTATGTTAAGCAAGTTCTTTCGTGCCGCTCCGAACAACCGGGCAGATTACAATAAAATGATGGACTGGCGCTGGAGCATGTGCACAAACGTTCGCTACATGATTCCGGGAGAAAAAATTAAACGGGGCAAAAAAGTAGCTCTGAGACATGAAGGACTTGTTAAGAGTGCTTATTTCTTAAATGCCGGTCTCGCAGATTTAGGAGCGACGATTTTAGATGCTACGTCTAGTATCAACAATTTTACATCAAATTTGAGAGGAGTATTTGAAAAATGAAAGAACTTGAAAAGAAAGTTGCAGAAGCCGAACTCAAAAAGGTTAAAGATGAAATCTTGACGTATGCCAACAAAGATGAACTGGCAAATCAGGTCGTTACACGGACAACTGCCGATCCGGAATTTCGTCACTTTATTGTACTGACGATACGGGCGATTACCCTGATGAGAACGCTGGAGGAAGAGAACAATGATTAAGGACTCTGGCGACCGCACCGAATTTGAAACCGGTGCCAAGCGTGATATGCATGCAGGAAAGGGGCGGATGGATCTTTTGCCTTGGTATGGCATCATGGAGGTCAGCAAGCACTGCGAAGAAGGCGCACTGAAATACGGCGAACACAATGTTGATAAGGGCATCCCGCTGCATTCGCTGCTGGATAGTGCTTCTCGGCATCTGGCGAAGTACATGGTCGGAATGGACGACGAGGACCACCTGCGAGCTGCCTGCTGGAATTTGCTTTGGGCTCTTAACCAGCGCGTGACGCACCCGGAATTGGATGATAGGTTTGTGCCAAAGATGAAAAGCTCGAACGATGAACAATTTATTACAGTTGTCTGCAGTTCCTGTGGTAGTCATTTTGAAGCGCCGACCGAATGGTGGGTCCGTAAAAGAGCACAGTATACCAATATTCCAGACGGAGTGATGACGACTTGCCCTCATTGTGGGAATGTAACAATCGTTCGGGAGGTGAAGCCTGATGAATGACTGGATGCGCGAAGTGGATTATGCAACCTACTGCCCGAAGTGCAAGAGCTTCAAGGTGCTGGAGACGGATGAACCCTGCAACGAGTGCCTGACGGAGTGTGCACGGGAGGGCAGCAAGAAGCCCGTGAAGTTCGAGGAGAAGACGCGAAAATAACAGACTCCTTTATGAGGTAAACTCATATTTGAAAGGAGATACTTATTATGAAAAAAGCATTGAAGGTTATTGTAAAAATGGCATGTATGTGCGGTGCCGTAGCATTACTGCTGTTTGAAGCTTATGACACATGTATTAGACCGAAGATCAATATGATCAAATCTGAGACATGGAACAAGGCTTGGGACAGCGGGTATAAATACGGATATCACAATGGCCGTTTTTGCGGACTGTATGATGCACTTAGAAACGAGTATATTACACATGAGGAATATGAGAAACTAATTGGAGAAGATTAAAGGTGAAGAGCCGTGGAGAAATCTGCGGCTCTTTGTTTTTTATCATCGAAGGAGATGCTTGTATGCAACGTATGAACATTAAATGCTGCCATTGTGGGGACTATACTCCATTTATCACAGAGGAGAACATTGAAATTATTCCTCAAGTTAATCTCACAAGAACCGACATGGATTGTTTGGGCGATATCGCTGAGGCATTGAGGGAATGCGGTTGCTTGGGTACGTGCGATTTCTTACGCCGGGTTCAAAGTGAAGTGACCAAAATCGTAGAGTATCAGGAGGAACGGTGAACGCTAAATGATATTTGCTGAAGAGGATTTGAACTCTTTGAATGCTATTGCTGGACTATTGGCTTCATTCGGGTGTGATAGTCAGGCTGGCTGTGTGCTTTATATTCAGCACAAAATCGCAAAGACCATGGAGGCTGACGAAAGGAAATGCAGAAATGAGAAACATGTCTAAGAAAACCTGGAAACTCCGGGTTTGGAATCACATGACCGAGATGCAGAAGCTGGATTATCTTCTTACGAAAGCGGGCATTACGCATGAGATGGAAAGAAGATTTCCTGAGAACGATAAAAACCGGCCTGAAGTTTACGGCCCTGGAGCACTGCATGATGGGGGCTATCAGATTACAGTTCGAGATAAATCTGGCACATATCTGTGGGATGCGGTATGCGGTTGGTGCACTTACGGGTTTCCTCATTTACTCGAGGTGTGCGGGCTAGCACTTGTTGATCATTATGATGTCGAGGGCTGGCTCACGGCTCGGCAGGTTATGAAGATGTGGAGGCGTAGAAATGCTGCGAAAAATCGCTGATTTTGTCAAAAAGATATTCCGCATGGAGCCGATTCCGACGACGGTTAACACCCTGCGGGAGGCTTTGCAGGCCTTGGAGGTGGCTCGGAACCACTTCGAGCACTGCGACCCGGAATTTGTGGATGCAGCTATTTTTGAGCTGAACGCTGCAGAGTGCCGGGTGGATGCGGTTAGGAGGTGTGTGGGGTGACAACATTCTATTTTCCAGCTTACAAATGCAGCTTATGCGAACAGAAATTCAATGATGGCCTCTGCTATGTCGGTTTAGCCGATGCTCTAAATCATGTGCCTGAATTGAAAAAATATGAACCGGTTCACCACTGCGAGCATGGAAATATTGGTTTCGGAAAGTTTGCAGGGTTTGAAAGGGTTGATAAAAATGACTGATGTTTGGACGAAAGTTGGCAAATTTCTTGGCCGGGCTATTGCGCTGACACTTATTTTGTGCGCTTGGGCCATCATTATTGCATTCACACTGAAGGTGCTTTGGTTTATCTGGTTTCGGATTCTGCTGTGAGGTGCGATATGATTGACTACGAAGAAGTTGTTGAGGCCATATGGAGGTACGACATCCCTCGAATCGACATTGATGAGGATGTTACGACGCTTTATGCGAATGGCAAAGCTTTTGCACAAGTTATTCGCAGGCCTGACGGGTCACGCGAGGACTTGTATTTTGAGGATTACGAGCTTCAAAAAGATACCCTGATCAAGCCGAACGCTAAGTTGCGTGATGTGGTCGAGCTTTGCATGAATGGCGACATTAGCTACGTAGATGTCCGTGAATGGTGCATGGATAATGATATTTCACTTGGACAGTTCGACAGGTGGCTTTATGGTGCGCTGAGAAAGTCTGATACCCCTTCCCGGGTGAAGCCGAAAGAACCGTGGCCATATCGTGTGGTGGCGGGCTTAAACCGGGTACTGGAGATTCTGCTTGACTCGATTTTGGAGGATTTTATATGAGATGTTGTCCGGTATGCTATTCAAAAGTGAGGCCAACTGTATACGGAACAGCGACCACTAAGACAAGCCTGGAAATCAAGTATAAGATTCAGTGTCGGAATTGCGGATTTGGATGCGATAAAGCAGGCAGTGTCATAGTGCAATATGATGAAGAAACGATGAACCCAATAGCAGATGATCATGGCTTACGGAAACTTATTAGAGACTGGGATTCTATTTTGCGAGATCCTGATAGAGAAAGGCTGGCTGATATATGAAGTACACATTTTGGTTTGAATGTACCGACAATGGTGGTGGGCATCAGGCTTTTGAAGTCAAAGCAGAGAATAAGCAGGAGGCCATCAAGAAGGGCATGGCGTTTGCAAAGAAACATGCTTCGGGTGATATCTGTGGGGATTGGGAGTGCAAAATGATATCGGAGTGGACAACATGAGCAACGACTTCGGAGCACTTACGATACTTGCACCTAAATGCCAGAAGTGTCCGAAGGTGGAAACTTGCGACCATAAGCAACTGGCTCATCTCGGATACATTATCCCGATCGAGGATATTGGCATCAGCATGGTGGCCCAAAGGGGCAATGGAAAGAGCCTCAGTCAGCTCGAAATAGTGGATTCACTGATGAAAAGGAGATTTAATTATGAAAATCGTTGAACCTAAGTACGAAATCCTCACTGATATCTCTGAGGGCGGCATCAAGGAACTGCAGCAGATCGAGCGCGTTGCCCGGGTCTGCTACAAGAGCGAGGATAAGATCACGCCGGATGGTGAGTCGGCAAAGAAGCTGGTGGGCTTTCTGGTGAAGCAAGGGCATGAGGCCATGCTTGAGCATTCTCAGCTGAGCGTGCTGTTCACGTGCGATCGTGGCGTGGCCAATGAGCTGGTGCGACACCGCATTGCGAGCTTTGCGCAGGAGAGCACCCGGTACTGCAACTACTCAAAGGAGAAGTTTGAGGGTAGCATTACCGTCGTGGAGCCGTTTTATATCGATAAAGAACAGAATCGCCTGTTCTATCGTAAATGGGTAGAATCCTGCGAATTGGCAGAAAAAACTTATTTTTTGATGCTTATGAACGGCTATCGTCCCGAACAGGCTCGTTGCGTGCTGCCGCTGTGCCTGAAGACCGAGATCGTGGTAACGGCCAACTACCGTGAATGGCGCAACATCTTCAAGCTGCGTACTCCTGTGGCGGCCCATCCTCAGATGAGAGAACTGATGTGCCCTCTGCTGAAGGAACTGCAGAGCAAGATTCCGGTGGTGTTCGATGATATTTACACGTACTGGCCTGCGGATGACCAGACTGGAAAGGAAAGTGTGAAGAAGTAATGCGAATTGTGCTGCTAACAAGCGTTATTTTGCAAGCTATTAACATTGGGATGTTTTTTACTAAGAATGCAGATAGAGAAAGACAGAGAATTATCAGATACACTGGTTGGTTCTTGCTTCTGGTTTACATGATATTTGGATGAGGTGATTAACTATTAAAAATCGTATTATTTGTGTCGTTGCATGTATGATGATGCTCGTTGGCTGTGTGGTTCTGTACAGCGGTGGCAACTATAAGATGTTCGATACGACCTTTACCTACTCCTGGGCACAGATTAAGCTGCCAGATGGAACCATCATCGAAGGCAAGGTAGATAACTGGACCGATTACGAAGGCGATCAGCTGCAAATCACGATTGATGGCACCACATATCTAGTTCATGCAGCAAATGCTATTATGAAAACCTAAGGAGATATGTTCATGATGATTGACAAAGCGGACACCGCGGATATATTGGCAGGCCATTATGTTGATGGAACGTGGTCGTATACGCAGGCTCTGTATGAGGCTAAAAAGCGTGGGGTTTCAAAAGAAGAATTTAATGCTGAGGTCTTTGCATGGCGAGTAGCTCTCGGTAAGGTTAAGAGGAGCTCGGGACAGCGGTGATAGGATGACTACATACGAATTCGTAGATAAGATTGGAGATGCAAAATGCAGCAGAAAACACATGACTTTCTCGTGAGAATGCAGGTGCCGATGGCGACATTCGGTGGAGATCTCATGGGAGAAGCGATTGATTTCGCTATTCATGAAATGCGGAATAATCGTTTTGTCACACTGACAGACATTGAAAATGTACTTAGCGATCGTTTTCACTGCAGTGCAAGTTCAGCGGATGCACGGCTTCGCAGGGCACTGGACGTGACTGAGTTTCGGTGTGGAGAGTATCCGAACCCTGAACTTGAGCGGCTTCGGGCCGAATATCAGGTTGATCGGTGGTCTGTGAAACGGTTCATTTATGCCGCGGCAAGGAAGGTGATGAACGATTTTGACTGATTCTCGGCAATTTTTTGGCCAAAAACCCACTTCGTGGCCAAAAATTTTTGCAAAAATGGCCACAAAATATTACGATAATACGCAATAAAACTGCCATTTGGCCAAAAACCCACTTTTTTCTTTAACTTAATAAAAATTTTAAAATTTTATATATAGTAATTAAGGATAAAAAACGGGCTTTTGGCCACGGCGAAAGTTTAACGTCTTATCGAGCCGGAAAATGTTACAATATTTTAACCTTGAACTATATCCCCTGACAGTGTAATATAGAACTGCATTAAATAGACGTACTGCCCTTTAATGAAGTACGAGGTGAAAAATATGAACTATATGGATGCGCTTGCAAAAAATTGGCGTGAGCACGATTACTCTTTTGAAGGACGAGATGTTCTTCCGAATGGCGATGAAGTTTGGATCTACACTACATTGGAACTTGGTCTACCAGTGCTATGGGTGAAGCATCCAGACGGATCGTTTGACTACCGTGTTCTCCATACTCCCGGCTATGATAAACCAACAGGCGAACATTGGTGTTGGAACTGCCATTGCCAGATGGTGCATCATGATGATGAATGGCTGTGTCCGAAATGCGGAGATCATATCGATGATAATGACATAGAGCTTTTATCATCTCCGACAGAAGAAGCAAGCTATCCAGACGATGACCTTGAACCAGAACCTGAGTGGTACGACTGATACAGCAAATAAGATCTGCCTCTGCGCTAACAACGCAGGGGCTTTTCTTTTGCCCGAAAATAATAAAATCTTGCAAAAATTAGCAAAAACTGACGCGATAAAAACATGCCCTTTTATGGGGGGAATAGAACGCGTTTTGAACGCACTATTCCTTTTATTTTGGAGGTTTTTATCATGCTCGAAAACAAATTCAAACAGGGATTGACGAAAGAACTGAAAGAACGCTTTCCCGGCTGTGTAGTGGTCCATCTTGACCCGAACGAGGTGCAGGGGCATCCCGATCTTTTGGTTTTGTATGGTTCCACCTGGGCAGCACTCGAAGGCAAGCGCTCAGCAAATGCACCTCATCGTCCGAATCAGGATTATTATGTCCGTCAGATGAATGAGATGAGCTTTGCCGCTTTCATTTATCCTGAGAACAAGGAGGAAGTTCTCAATGCAATGGAACGATCATTCCAGGCTCGTGGGGCAGCACGCCTTTCTGGGTGCAAGTAAGTATCATTGGCTGAACTATGATACTCAACGCCTGGTGGATGCTTTCATGAGCTGTCAAGCAAAGGAGAAAGGCACTCGGCTTCATGCTTTTGCTGCAGAGTGCATTAACCTGAAGCAAAAGCTCCCGAAGAGCAAGAAAACCCTCAACGCATATGTCAACGATGCAATTGGTTTCCGCATGGACCCCGAGCAGGTTTTGTTTTACAGCGAAAACTGTTTTGGTACTACAGATGCCATTGCATTTAACGACAAAGATAATTTTCTTCGTATTCATGATCTTAAAACAGGAGCTGTTCCAGCACATATGGAGCAGCTCTTTATTTATGATGCGCTGTTCTGCATGGAGTATCATGTCAAACCGAAAGATATTCTTATCGAAAATCGCATTTACCAAAATGATGATGTTCTCATTGAGACACCGACGGCAGATATCATTGATCCCATCATCGAAAAGATTAAAGAATTTGACAAAATCATTGCGGATCTAAGATAAGGAGCAGCGTTATGAATCCAATTGAGAAAGACCTTAAAAACTACTACGGCACGAGTTCCGACTCTGATATTTTGGAGCATTACGGCACAAAGCGCCATTCCGGCCGCTATCCTTGGGGTTCTGGTGATAATCCTTATCAGCACTCTGGTGACTTTCTGTCTCGTGTGGAAACGCTCAAGAAGAAGGGAATGTCCGAGAATGAAATTTTAAATCAAATCAATAGCACTCTTCCCAAGGAGTACCAGCTCGGTCTTACCGAATTTCGAGTGGCTCGACGTAAAGCAATCCATGAGCGCAAGGCATCTGAGTATGAGAAAATCGCTGCTTTAAAGGAACAGGGTCTCGGCTGGAAAGCCATCGGTGAAAAGCTTGGTATGAGCGAGTCCAGTGTGCGCTCAAAATATGCAGGCACTGCTGATAAAAAAGCGCAGCGTGCAGAGAATATTGCTGACACGTTGAAAAAAGAAGTGGACAAGAAAGGCATGATCGATATTTCCGAAGGTGCCAATCTTGTAATGGGTGTGTCACAATCAGAGCTTGACGACGCTGCGTATACGTTGGAAGCGGAATACGGTTACAAACGTTATGGCGTAGGTATCCGTCAGCCGACCAACATCCGTCAGCAGACTAACATTACGGTGTTGGCTAAGCCTGAATTCGACCAGAAGTATGCTTATCAGCATCAGGATCAGATTGATTCGCTCGGCGATTATCATTCTGACGACGGTGGCGATACGTTCAAGAAGCTTCAGCGTCCTGCAAGTCTGGATTCAAGCCGTGTTGCCATCCTGTATGGCGATGAAGGTGGTCTGGACAAAGATGGTGTCATAGAAATTCGCCGTGGTGTGCCCGACCTTGACCTTGGCAAGAGTCATTATGCGCAGGTTCGTATCCTTGTCGATGGTGACCATTATCTGAAAGGCATGGCGGTCTACTCTGATGCTCTTCCCGATGGTGCGGACATCATGTTCAACACTAACAAGCCTTCCGGTACGCCCAAAATGAAGGTCCTGAAGGAAGCAAAAGCTGATCCGGACAATCCGTTTGGAGCAGCCATCAAAGCCAATGGCCAGAGTACATACATCGGTTCTGATGGAAAGGAGCATCTTTCTCCTATTAACAAACTGAAAGAGGAAGGCGATTGGGATACAATGTCCCGAAATGTATCTTCACAATTCCTATCCAAACAGCCGAAAAAGCTTATTGAAAATCAGCTGAAGCTTACAATTGCGGATTATCAGGCGCAGTATGATGAAATTATGCACTACAATAATCCTACTGTTAAAAAGAAGCTGCTGAACGACTTTGCCGATACCTGTGAAGGTGCGTCCATGACGCTGAAAGCATCGGCATTTCCGGGACAGTCGACGAAAGTCATTCTGCCCATCAACCGAATTAAGGAAACAGAAGCTTACTGTCCGACCTATGAGAACGGCACACAGCTTGCACTGATTCGCTATCCTCATGCCGGCACCTTTGAGATTCCGATTGTTACAGTCAACAACAAAAATGTCAGTGGCAAGCGCAATCTTGGACAGATCCAAGATGCTATCGGCATCAATGCCAAGGTGGCAGAGTGTTTGTCCGGTGCAGACTTCGATGGTGATACCGTTATGGTGATTCCTGTCAGCGATAAGGTTCCCATTAAATCTACTCGTCCGTTGGAACAGTTGAAAGGTTTTGACCCCAAGACTGCATATGCAGTTCCTGAAGGCAATCCCAACAACGTGCGTCTCATGAAAAAAGAAGAGAAGCAGCGTGAAATGGGCGTTATCTCGAACCTCATCACGGACATGACTCTTCGTGGTGCGTCTGAAGAGGAACTGGCTCGTGCTGTCAAGCATTCGATGGTTGTTATCGATGCAGAGAAGCACAAGCTGGATTACAAACGCTCTGAGAGGGAGAACGGTATCCAGGAACTGAAAGAAAAGTGGCAAATCCGTGTGGATGAGGACGGTACTACGCATTATGGTGGCGCATCAACGCTCCTGTCTCGGCGCAAGCAGACCATCCGTGTGCCTGAGCGTCGTGGTAGCGTGCGCGTGGATAAAGAAACTGGTGAACTCATTTATAAGGAGAGTGGGCGTGCCTTCATCGATCCGAAGACTAAGAAAGAGCGTATTGCCGAGGATACCGTAAGTCTGATTTCCGAGACAAAGGACGCAAGAACCCTCTCTTCTGGCACTATTCAGGAGAACTTGTACGCAGACTTCTCTAATAAGCTCAAAGCTATGGCAGCACAGGCCCGCAAAGAGGCGGTCAACATGAAGGGCATCCAGCGTGATCCTGAGGCAGCCAAGACATATGCTGCGGAAGTTATGTCACTGAAAGACAAGTACACCACAATGCTGGCCAATAAACCTAAGGAGCGCAAGGCAATGCTGATTGCCAATGCCAACATCAAGGCCAAAATTCAGGAACTGGGCTTAGACCCGCAAAACACTGAGGACAAGAAAGAAATCAAGAAGATTTCTTCTGTTGAAATGCAGCGCGCTCGCGATAAGGTCGGCGCAAGTGGGCAAAAGTCCAAAGTCAGGTTTAGCGACAGAGAATGGGAAGCTATTCAGGCTGGCGCAATTTCCGACAACATGCTGTCAAAGTTCCTGAATTCTTCTGATTCGGATGAAATCGTGAAACGCGCAATGCCCAAAACCACGGCTTCGTTGTCTTCGGCCAAGTTGTCCAAAGCGAGAGCGATGTTGCGAAGCGGTTACACTTATAAAGAGATTGCACAGGCGTGTGGCGTTCCTGAATCCACAGTTTATGATGCACTTGGAAAGTGATAACAGGAAAGAGAGGCTTTGAATTATGGTTCGATGCTTTCTGACCACGTTCGATAATCCCTACAATCCGTATGAGCAGTTCGAGCAGTGGTATCAGTATGACATGGATCACGGCTATAACTCGTCTGGTCTGCTTATGCGGCTGGCACAGACCTCTTCTCAGTTCACAGACAATGAAAATGCCTACGAAATTGAGAAAGCAATCAATAAAATTGTGGCAAACGATCCAGCTAACATCTATAAGAAGCTCAAAATCGAGATCAAGGACGATACCGGCTATGCACAAAGTGCTTAAGGCCATAGGGAGGGGTCTCAAAATCGACACCCCCCTCTCAAATCGCGCTGGTCTTTGATATTTCCCCGGAGGGAAAATTGATATTTGGGCTTTAAACATGCTGCCGAGGCCTTGGGGTGTAGACTGAGGTTTCGGCAGTTTTTGCAAGGGCTTATGGGGTGCGCGCCTCTTAAGAGCTTTCTGAGTTCATGACGTTTGACCTCCATCGGCATCGGGGCATTCTGTGTTGTTCTCCTTTATACGGAATGTTTGCTTTCTCCCTTCAAATGAAAAGCACTGCCACAGCACCCATAAGCCTTTGCAAAAACTGAATTTTAGACAACAAAAGAAAGAGGGCCTTTTGAATGCGACCGAAGAAGAACACACCGGGAGAAGCGGCTGTGGCTTCGGCCCGGCCTGCAACAAGTCCGGAAGCACAGGAACAGTACATGATAAACCTGACCATGCAACTGGTGGAAAGAAGGCTACGAGAAGGGACGGCTTCAAGTGCAGAAACAACGCACTTCCTGAAGCTGGCTACTATGAAAGCGGACCTTGAAAAGAAAAAACTGGAAGAAGAAAACAAACTGCTCCGGGCAAAGACCGAGACACTAGAAAACGCAAAGGACACCAAAGAAATGTACGCAAATGTGCTGAAAGCCATGGCAAAGTACAATGGCGTGGACGAAGACGAGGCCCCAGACTATGAGTTTTAAAAGCTCTTATGCAGCCTAAGTCGTTCTGGCAGTGCTGTTTTTTATCTACTTTACAGCAGCGGTTTTTCTGGTAAAGCGCAATATCCTGTGCGAATGGAAGGCAGTTCTTTTGACTGGAGCAGTTGCATGGGCATCGATGCTGCTTACAGATGGCATGTTGCGGAAGAAAGGATTTTTATGATGACGGCATTTGAAGAAATCTGCTTCTGGCTGATGGCGGCGATGCCGTGGATCATGCTTGCATGCTTGTTCACAGACCGAGAACGACTGACAAACAAGCGGTACTGGTGGTATTTGCCTCCTAGTATTCTGTCGCTTTTGACGGCTATTGCGGTCGGGCTTCCACAAATTATTGATAAGTGGTTCGGCGGATTTGGCTGTTGGTGTACTCTGATTTTTACATTTATATGCGCTTACCATGACGAAATGGAAGACCATAAGAACCTGCATAGTAAGTTGATTTGCCTCTCTATGATCTGCACGGTATTCGCCATGATCTGCTGGTGCTTGAGCTGCTTATGAAGACCTATACTGAACTTTGCCAGCATGCGACCTTTGAAGACCGTTTCCATTATTTGCAGCTCCACGGCAAAGTTGGATTTGATACTTTTGGCTTTGACCGGTGGCTAAATCAGAGTTTTTACCAGTCAAGAGAGTGGCGGCAGTTCCGGGACAGGATCATTGTACGGGACGCTGGGTGTGACCTTGCGTGCAAAGACCACGAGATCACCGACTGGGTGATACGAAACGGCAAACCCATCCGGCCGCGCATTATTATCCACCATCTGAACCCGCTGACGAAAGAGGACGTGCTTCAGCACTCAGACGCACTTCTGGACCCGGAAAACGTGATCTGCGTGAGCGATCGGACCCACAAGGCCATCCACTATGGAGATGATACGATCCTAAAGCCTGCATTTGCCGAAAGACGACCGGGCGACACATGCCCATGGAGGAAATGAAGATGTACCCTGTACGAAAATTCAATGTTGCGGAAGCGGCATACAGCACAAACCTGCGGCTGAAGATGCAGGAGGCAGAAGGAATGGTGCGGTGTATTGCGCCAAGCCGGGAACGCAGTCTGGCACTGACGAAGCTTGACGAGGCATTGTTCTGGGCAAATGCAGCCATTGCAGCCGAGGGTGTGATGGACCACGAGGAATAATAAAAGGAGGAAAACAAAATGAAAAACGATGCAATGCTGAACCGCGCAAAGCAGCTGGTGGTGGACTACTTTAACGCTCACGTGGACGTGACCGACGGCAAGAAGCTGACGATGGAGGACGTGTTCATCGTATGGTTCAGCAAAACCCTGCAGAACTGGAAGGCGTTGGTGAGTACCACCGTGTCTGACGGTATGTACTACGAGATCACCCACGACGGCGATAAGGGCGAGACCTATCTGGACGCCTACAAGAAGTGGGACAACCAGTGCATTGTAGACTGAGGTGATCGGAAATGGACAGTATCCTTACCTCGGTGAAGAAACTCCTTGGACTGACCGAGGAGTACACGGCGTTTGATGCAGACCTTATCATGCACATCAACAGTGTGCTGATGATCCTGCGGCAAATGGGCGTTGGGCCGCAGGAGGGCTTTGGCATCAGCGATGCAACGGCAACATGGAGCGAGTTTTGCCAGAACAGGGCGGACATTGAAGCGGTAAAGAGCTATACGGCGCTGAAGGTGAAGATGCTATTTGACCCGCCGCAGAGTTCCAGCACGATGGAAGCGACCAAAAACCTTATCAGCGAACTGGAATGGCGGCTGTATGCCGAGTGCGACAGGGAGGAGAAACAATGCGGATGCTGAAGTTTGCCGTGGAAGGGCAGCAGCTGGCAAAGCGCGGTGATTTTGCCGGCGTGACAGCCGGAAGCAAAGGCTATCTGCGCTGCCACTTTGAGCAGAGTGACCCGGAGTGGCTTATGGCCAAGAAAATTGCTGTGTTCAATGACGAATATGCGGTGACTGTGAGCGCGGAAGGTGAGTGCGCCGTACCCGACGAGGTGACGGACGGAAAAAGCTTTAAGGTGTATCTTGCTGGCCAGAATGGCAAGACGCGGATGATAACAAACAAGGTACTGATCGAGCAGGTGAAGTGACATGGTGGATTTGGACAAGCAGTTTGCAGCAATGGCAGATGTGAGCGAAGAAGATACCGCTTACGATTTTGTGATCGATGAAGACCTGCGCATAATTGCCATCCCGGAGCGGGGTGTGGTGCTGGGCGTTGAGGGAGATAAAGACGCGAACCGCATCCGATTTAGAATGAACAAAACATGGCGCGGATACGATATGTCGAAGTTTGACCTGCGCATCAACTACCAGAATGCAAACGGTGACAAAAACTATTACACGGTGACGAGCAAACACACTGAAGGCAATGCGGTGGTGTTTGACTGGATTGTGGCGGCGGATGCTGTAGCGTATCAGGGCGATGTGTTCTTTATTGTGGTGGGCCTTATTACCACTGGCGGAATGGTGAACTGTGCGTTCCACACGACGCTTGGCAAGGCAAAATGCCTGGAAGGCCTGGTGGTAGACACAAAAACTGACATTTCTGAGATCCGGGACTTTATGGCGACGCTGAAGGCGGAAGTGGAGGCATACGGACAGACCTTTGTGAATGCCGCTGCCGCCAGTGCAAAGGCAGCAAAGGCCAGCGAAACAACTGCTGCCAGTTCGGCCAGTGCGGCAAAGACCTCGGAGACAAACTCCGTGACCAGTGCGAAGGTCGCAAAAACGAGTGAAACGAATGCCAGCACCAGCGCAAGCGCAGCAAAGACTAGCGAGACAAATGCTGGTACCAGCGCCGCCAGTGCTCAGGCCAACGCAAAGAAAGCCGAAGCGGCGCGAGATGATGCCAATACCAGCAAAACCGCAGCTGCTGACAGTGCAGCAGCCGCAAAAAAAGATGCCCAGACAGCATCCAGCGCGGCCAGCACTGCCACAGGTGCGGCCAGCACTGCCAATACCAGCGCAAGCGCAGCAAAGACTAGCGAGACCAATGCTGGCACAAGCGCATCCAATGCGAAGGGCAGCGAAACAAAATCCGGTGAATACCTGCAGGCCACAAAGGAATATTTCGAGCAGGTGCGCACCATTACGCTGGGCGCGCAGGGCTGGTATGAGACCTCAGACGCCCTGACTGCTGCGGTGCCCGTGGGTGAAAACGGCTGGTGGGCTGTGGTGGGCACCACGGACAGCATCTGGGTATGGGACCGCGACACCAATGCCTGGCGTGACAGCATGGTGACGGTAAACATGAGTGACTACTACACCCGCACGCAGGTGGATAAAAAGCTGACTGACAAAGCAAACAAGACCGCCGATGACCTGAACACGATGATCAACGCGCTGACCACCGATGCTTCGACCCCTACTGATGCGGACTACTATGTGAGCCAGTACGTTGGCGGCGGCACCAGCACCACCACCTTCCACCGCAGGCCCATGAGTACGCTGTGGGCGTACATCAAGAGCAAGGCGGAAAGCGTATTTGCGGCCAAGAACCACGCGCACAGCTACGCGGGTTCTGCATCTGCAGGCGGCAGTGCTACCAGCGCTGTAAAACTTGACACTGCGACGGCGGGCAGTACTACCAAGCCGGTGTATTTTTCTGGCGGCAAACCAGTTGCGTGTACCTACGAACTGAAAAAGACCGTACCCGCAGATGCGGTGTTTACGGATCATACCTACGACGCTGCAACCGCAAGTGCGCTTGGCCTCGTGAAAATTGGCTCAAACCTTACCATTGCCAGCGGCCTGCTGAGCCTGACCAAAGCCAATGTCACAGCGGCATTGGGCTACACACCGCCGACAACCAACACTACCTATGGCAATGCCACCCAGCGCGCGGCGGGTTTGATGAGTGCTGCCGACAAAAAGAAGCTGGACGGGATCGGCAGCGACATCACCACTAGCGGTACAAATTATATTAGATTCAGCAATGGCACACAGATTTGCTGGCTCGAATTCGGCGAATGGCCTCGCAAGAATTACTATCCCTATTTTCAGTTTCCTGTGCCATTTGCTAACACAAATTATGGTGCCGGTTTTACTCTTGGCGAAAGCATAACCTACAGCACCAACGTAGAATGTTGCGTATACAACCGTACTACTACTGAATTATGTGTACGCAGTGACTATAAAGGAAGTATTGTCGTCATAGGTCGCTGGAAGTAAAGGATGTGCAGCATGGAAATCAAAATAGGATATGCCCTTGCAAAACCTGTGGAGACACAGGCGCAGTGCGATGCATACACCGCTATGGTGGAAGCAGTAAACGCCCACAATGCCGCCTGCGCTGTGGGCGATACGTTGTGGAGCATCGCGGATAAACCGGGCTGCTACGAGGTAACGGACGGCGGAGTAAAGTCTGACCCTGCGGACCAGCCCAAACCGGAGCCGACACTTAAAGAGAAGCTGGAAGCACTGCAGGAAGATAACAAGACACTGAAAGAAGAAAATACGATGATCAAGCAGTGTCTGATGGAAATGAGCGAAATCGTATATGCTTAAACGAGTTTACAGAAAACTGGAAAGGACTGTTTTTATGATGGCAATGTTGTGGGCACAGGAGATCATGAGCTGCGAGACGACCGAGGAAGCAAAGGCAATGTATGCCCGCTGCCCCCGCCTGCTGAAGGAGAAGGTGAAAGCCATTCTGGTGAAGAGCGGCTTTGAGGAAATCGTACAGTAAGGAGCTGAGGACAAGGCGTACGCTGAGGAAATTACGGAGCAAGGGTCTGTAAAGGCTGATACATAAAACAGGAGCTGAAAAATCAAAATGGCACTCTCGAACACGGCGACGCCGATCTACTACGGCCGGTTCCGGGAGGCCGTGATGCGCGGGGAGATCCCCGTTTGCAGAGAGATCAGCATGGAGATGAACCGGATCGACGACCTGATTGCAAACCCGGGCATCTACTATGACGATAAGGCCATCAACGGCTTTATTGCGTTCTGCGAGGACGAGCTGACCCTGACCGACGGCGGCGATGTGAAGATGCTGGACAGCTTTAAGCTGTGGGCAGAACAGATCTTTGGCTGGTACTACTTTGTGGAGCGGAGCGTGTATGTGCCGAACCCCCACGGGGCAGGCGGGCACTACGAGACCAAACGCATCAAAAAGCGTCTGGTAACGAAGCAGTACCTCATTATCACACGTTCGGCCGCAAAGACCATGTATCTGGAGTTTTTGCAGGCGTACTTTATGACTGCCAACACGAACACCACCCAGCAGCTGACAACAGCGCCTACCATGAAGCAGGCCGAGGAAGTGCTGGCACCCTTCCGCACTGCGTTGGCACGGGCAAAGGGGCCGGTGCTGAAGTTCATGACCGATGGCAGCCTGCAGAACACCACCGGCGCGAAAGCAGACCGTGTGAAGATGGCAAGCACGAAGAAAGGCATTGAGAACTTTGTGACCAACAGCCTTTTGGAAGTGCGCCCCATGACCATTGAAAAGCTGCAGGGCAGGCGCGACACGGTGGCTACCGTGGACGAATGGCTAAGCTGCGACATCCGAGAAGACCCCATTGGTGCCATTGAGCAGGGCGCGGCGAAAAACGAGAACTACCTGATCGTTGCGGCAAGCAGCGAGGGCACGGTGCGCAACGGATGCGGCGATGACATCAAAATGGAGCTGCTGAGCATCCTGAAGGGGGAGTACATCAATCCACACGTTTCCATCTGGTACTACAAGCTGGACAGCATTGAGGAAGTTGGTCAGCCGGAGATGTGGCTGAAGGCAAACCCGAACCTGGGCAAGACCGTAAGCTACGAGACCTACCAGCTGGACGTGGAACGAGCCGAAAAATCGCCCAGTGCTCGGAATGACATCCTTGCAAAGCGCTTCAACCTGCCGATGGAGGGTTACACATTCTTTTTCCCATATGAGGAGACCCTTTGCCACCGACCGAGAAGCTATTGGCAGATGCCATGCGCCATGGGCGCGGACCTGAGCATGGGCGATGATTTTTGTGCGTTTACGTTTTTGTTTCCGCTTTCAAGCGGATATTTTGGGGTAAAGACGAGGGACTACATTACCAGCTACACCCTGAGCCAGCTGCCCGTGAGCCGGAGAAACCAGTACGAAGAGTTCATGAAAGAGGGGACACTATTCGTATTTGACGGCACGGTGCTGGACATGATGCAGGTGTATGAAGACCTTGATAACTTCGTGCAGCAGAACCAGTACGACGTGCGGGCGTTTGGCTACGACCCATACAACGCGCAGGAATTCGTAGAGCGCTGGGGGCAGGAGAATGGCACCTTTGGCATTACGAAGGTGATTCAGGGTGCGAGGACCGAGAGCGTGCCGCTGGGTGAGCTGAAAAAGCTGAGTGAACAGCGGAAGCTGCTGTTTGACGAAAAGCTGATGCAGTTTGCAATGGGCAACTGCATTGCACTGGTGGACACCAACGGCAACCGGAAGCTTTACAAGCAGCGGCAGGACCAGAAGATCGATGCTGTGGCAGCTATGATGGATGCTTACATTGCGTGGAAGCAGAACCGGGATGCGTTTGAGTGATTAAGATTCTTGCTTCTTTACCCTGTGATGCTGGGGAAATGGGTTTACTATGGTTTGATGTGGTGGAAGCTTTATTCCAAGATCAGCTGCTTGTTTTTCTTTCTCAGGAGAATGAACACGGTTTTCGCCAAGATTTCTTATGCTTAAGTCGTGTTGACGAAGAGCCGAGTCATACTCATCAGGACTTATGTACGAATTCGTTTCTTCAGGCACGCATGAATCTGACAAGCTGTCGTCCGTAGAAGATTCTGGAATTAGAGGCTCGTCGGCAGATTTGGTTTCCGGACTAGTTGTTAATTCGGCAATTCTATCTTTTGCAAGTTCAATGCCTCCGACAGCAAGCATTGCTGCCACAGCAGTGTATCCAGTTGCTTTGACGGCTTTGGCGGCACGTGGATGCTGAAATTCAAAACTTTTCCATCCTGTAACCGGTTGATTGCTTTCTTCATCGAAATAATCAAGGTCAAATTCAAGCCCACCCATATCGCAGTAAGGACACTGTATGGACTTTTTCTTTCGGTTGGGTACTGGAATCTCGCTACCGCAGTTCGGACAAGTGACCGTCATGCAGAGCACTCCTTTCGTCGTTACTCGAAAATATAGGTATGATAGGACACAACAATCTCGGTATCGAGGGGGTACCAATCGCCTGTTTTAAAGGAAGGTGCGCCGTCTACAGTGATCTCTATGATGTCGTACTGAGCGTGATTTTTGCCAAGAACGAGATCCTGCTTTGGCTGATCGACGATATTGATGAAACCGGCATCGCGCAGCTTTTTCATGACATCGCGGGCATCTTCGCTCATGGAAATGTTTGGCATGCGGACTTCGCCCATAGCAAGGTGCGATGCGGCTATCTCTTCATCCTTCAGGCGGGCAAGCTCGGCCTGATGGGCGGCAAGTTCCTGTTCCCGCTTTTGATTGATGGAATCATAAACGCCACGGCAGGCGAGAAGAGCAACAATGAGAACGACACTGATGAGGATTTTCCGTTCGTTGGCACGATAGTAATTGATTGCCTTGGCAATTGCGCGCCCAGCCTGGCGGGCTTGTTTTTCGTGCTGAGCAGATGCCCATTCTTCGTAAACACGCTGTTCTTCAGCGTCTTTTGCCTCCTGCTCTTTGCGGATACGCTCGGCCTCTTCAGCTTCGCGCTGGATACGCTCTTCTTCCGCCTTCTTTTTGGCGCGGCGCTCCTCGATTGGAGAGGCAAAAAGGTTGATGACACGATCGACATTCTGGGCCTGCTTGATCTTTGCATCATCGACGATATGCTCGGTGTGCTCTGATTTGGAGTAGTTATAGTTCACGTTGATATTAACGCTGACCTGTGCTCCGCAGGACGCACACTGAACGACTTTTGCATTGGCATCTTCAAGCAGGATCTTTGCTCCGCATTTGGGGCATTTAGCACTCCACATACACGATTCCCTTTCCTCACAGAATGGCTGTTAAAGCCAGTATAGCACAAACATGGATAAAAGCAATAGAGCGTGAAAGAAGGTGAGTAGATGATAAATCAAAATGACTGGTGGCAGCACCGGAACAGCACCCTGTGCCACTGGGGCATCAAGGGCATGAAATGGGGCGTGCGTCGATACCAGAACAAGGACGGTACCTTGACCGCAGCCGGAAAGAAGCACTATGCCGGGGATGGGAACGCCGGTGAAGGTGCGACTGCAAAGACAGAGTATGCCCCGAAGCGGAAGGGCGGCAAGGCCGAGGACTACTCGGACGAAGAGCTGCGGGCACGGATCAACCGCCTGCAGATGGAAAAGCAGTACCGTGACCTGCAGGGGGATACCAACATCCGCGCGGACGACCCGAACCGGGAACTGAAAGCGGAAAAAGAGCGGCTGCAGCTGCAGAAGGACGTGAAACAGCTGCGCAGCGATGTGTACGGCGGGCAGAGCTTTGTGAAGGGCGTGATGAAGGACGCGGGGAAACAGTTTTTGACCAAGGCTGTGGCGGGTGCAATGAGTTACAGCGCAAAGCAGTTTGTGACGAGCACCTTTGAAAACCCTGATCTGGCAAACGCCATTGTAAGCGGCAGCGCAAGCGGCGGACAGACAAAGCAGGACGACAAGAAAAACTGACCGGGAGGAAAAAATCAAAATGGCGATAAACGTTGGCTCCCGCCTGAAACGGGCGTGGAACGCCTTTACGAACCGGGACCCTCCCGGGAAGAACTACTATGGCGGAGGGAGCAGCTACCGGCCTGACCGGGTACGGCTGAACCGTGCGAATGACCGCACGATCATGACCGCCATATACACCCGCATTGCCATGGACGCAGCGGGCATCACAATAAACCACGTAAGGCTCGATGAAAACGGACGCTACGACGAAACCGTTGATTCGGGCCTTAATTGCTGTCTGAACCTTTCCGGCAACAAGGACCAGACCGGCAGGGCGCTGCGGTATGACATGTTCCTTTCTGTACTGGACGAGGGCGTGGCGGCGCTGGTGCCGGTGGACGTGGATGTGGACGAAGAGACCGGCAAAGCGAAGATCCTTTCCATGCGGGTGGCAAAGGTGAAGGAATGGTACCCCGATGATGTGCGGCTGGAAGTGTACAACGACCAGACCGGGCAGAAAGAGGAGATCACCCTGCCGAAAGCAGAAGTGGCCCTGATCGAGAACCCGTTCTATGCGGTGATGAACGAACCGAACGGCACCATCCAGCGCCTGATCCGCAAGCTGAACCTGATGGACGTGGTGGATGACCAGCTGGGATCTGAAAAACTGGATCTTATCATCCAGCTGCCATATGTAGTGCGCAACGAAATCCAGAAAAAGAGAGCGGACGACCGGAGAGCCGAGATCGAACGGCAGTTGACCGGTTCTAAATACGGCATTGCCTATACCGATGGTTCGGAACACATTACACAGCTGAACCGCAGCCTTGAAAATAACCTCCTGAAAACCGTGGAATACCTGACCAATATGGCATACAGCCAGTTAGGCATTACCCCGGAGATCATGAACGGTACAGCAAGTGATGCGGTGATGACGAACTATGAGAACCGTACCATTGAACCTCTTGTGGCAGCAGCCGTGGATGAGCTGAAGCGAAAGTTTTTGACCGAGGAGGATCGGAAGGAAGGCCGCGAGAGTATGATGTACTTCCGCGACCCGTTCAAGCTGGCACCGGTGAGCGCCGTTGCCGAGATGGCGGACAAATTTACCCGCAACGAGATCCTGACAAGCAATGAGTTCCGGCAGCTGCTGGGAATGAAGCCCTCGAAGGACCCGAAGGCGGACGAACTGCGGAACAGCAATATTTCGCAATCCGATGCGGAGATTGCTGAGAGAAACAAAACGATCACGGCTGGAAAGGAAGCCGTAGAAAGGAGTATGGCAAATCAAAATGGCGAAGTTTGATTACGACTGCAGCGGATGGGCCACGAAGGCTAAGACCAAGTGCTATGATGGCCTGACCATTGCACCGAATGCGTTCCAGGAATGCGACGGTAAAGTTGTGACCATGGTGTACAACCATGACCATGACAACCTGGAAAACGTTCTTGGCCACTGCCTGCTGGAGAACCGGCCTGGGGGCATGTACTGCTACGCAAAGTTCAACGATACGGATACCGGCCGGACCGCGAAGGCCTGCGTGGAAAATGGCGACCTGAACGCTTTTTCCATCTATGCAAACTGCATCAAGAAGACGGGCAACACTGTCCAGCACGGCATTATTCAGGAAGTGAGCCTTGTGCTGGCAGGCTGTAACCCGGGTGCGCTGATCGACGAGGTGGTGAAGCACAGTGCTGACGAGGACTACGAGGGCGGCGAAGCATTCATCTACACAGACGGCGGCCTGAGCATTGCCCATGGACTGGACCCGGACGGCGAACCGCTGGACGACCTTGTACACAGCGGCGATGCAGCGACCGACAAAGCAACACAGGAGGAAGCCGAGAGGGCGGACGAACAGAAGGACGGCAAGACGCTGAAAGAGGTGTACAACAGCATGACACCCGAACAGAAGGAGTGCTGCCACGCACTGGTGGGCATGGCCCTGGAAAAGCGTGACGGCGAAGAGACTAACGATGAGGAGGAAGAAACCGTGAAGCAGAACGTATTTGAGAAGGACACGAAGGGCACCGTGCTGAAGCACAGCATCGACGAGATTAACAAGGTGGTGAAGACCGCCAAGACCTGCGGCACCATGAAGGCCGCTTTTGCAAATGCCGGCATTGAGGACAGCGAGGTGGACGCTTTGTGTCACGGCATTGACAATATCGACTGGCTGTTCCCGGAAGATCACCTGCTGGACACCACGCCCCGCATCATTGACAAACCCGACGACTGGGTGAGCGTGGTGATGGGCGGCGTGAAGCACATCCCGTTCAGCCGCTTCAAGAGCCTGTTCGCCGACCTGACCGAGGATGATGCACGTGCCAAGGGCTACCTGAAGGGCAACTACAAGACGGAAGAGGTGTTCGGCCTGCTGCGCCGCTCCACCGGCCCGACCACGGTGTACAAGAAGCAGGAGCTGGATCGCGACGATGTGGTAGACATCACCAGCTTTGACGTGGTGGCATGGCTGCGCAACGAGATGCGCTACAAGTTGAACCGTGAGCTGGCGCTGGCCTACATTCTTGGTGACGGCCGCATGGCAGCAAGCCGTGATAAGATCGATGAGAACTGCATCCGTCCGGTGTTCAATGACGCCGACCTGTTTACCATCAAGGTGCAGGTGAAGACCACCGGCCTTTCCACCGTGGAGGACAAGTACAAGGCCTTTATCAAGCAGGCCATCCGTGCCCGCAAGGACTACCGCGGCAGCGGCACCCCGACTATGTTTACCACCGAGGATGCCCTGACCGAGATGCTGCTGCTGGAAGACGGCATGGGCCGCCCGCTGTATACGGACGAGGCCGCACTGGCCCGCAAGCTGCGCGTTGCCAAGATCGCGACCATTCCCGAAATGGAAGGCCGCAAGGGTGCCAAGGGCGGTGATCTGGCTGCTGTGATCGTGAACCTGGCCGACTACACCGTGGGTGCGGACAAGGGCGGTGCCGTGAGCATGTTCGATGACTTTGACATCGACTTCAATGCACAGAAGTACCTGATCGAGACCCGCTGCTCCGGCGCACTGACCAGCCCCTACAGCGCTATGGCCATTGAGTGGGCTGCATGAGAGACTCCTTCAGTCTCACAGTCCACCTGACGGCGGCGCTGTTTGTCAGCTCCCTCATTGAGGGAGCCTTTTTCAAAGGAAAGGATGATAGAAAATGCTGAACAAGCTCTATGAGCAGGGCAAGGACCTGCACGTTGCAAACTATGTGGCCTATGGCAAGACCGCTGACCACAAGCTGTATGCCGACGAAGGATATAAGGAGACCGCGACCAAGGCCGAGATCGAGGATGCCTTCGTGAAGGGCCGTCTGGTGATCGTGGAGGGCGCAAACTATCTGGTGCCTGTGGCCTTTGGTGCGACCGGTGTGATCACCGTTGTGGCCGGTGAGACCGTGAAGACCCAGGTATGGGCTGCTTCTGCCGAAAAGTAAGCAGAATAATCAAGATGGAGTGAAAGTGCTATGAGCAAGTGGTTTGGGAAGCTTGGTTTCGTGGAGACCAAGGAGACAGAGCTGAGTGTGCACTCGGAGATCGTGACAGAGCGTGACTGTTACGGCGACCTGACACGGAACATGCGCAGGTTACAGTCCGGCGACAAGGTGAACGACGATATCAGCCTTGCGAACACGTTAAGCGTCATTGCCGACCCGTATGTTCAGGAGCACTTTTGCAATCTCCGGTATGTGACGCTTTACGGCGGAAAATGGAAGGTGACGGACGCGAGCGTGGAGTACCCGCGCATCGTGCTGACGCTGGGAGGGTTATGGCATGGCAACAAAACTGAGTGAAAGACGCTCCGGGCTGGATGCGCTTTTGCGCAGCATCGTGAAACAGCGGTGCGGCAGTGAAAACGTGTACTACCAGCCGCCTGCAAACCTGCGGATGAAATACCCTTGTATCTGCTACAAGCTGGAAAAGATCCGCAGCCCGAAGGCTGACGACCGCGTATACCGCCAGACCTTCCATTATTCTGTTACCGTGATCGACACAAAACCGGACAGCGAAATGACGGCGGCCATGGGTTTGCTTGCAAAGGCTTCTCATGACCGCCATTTTATTTCGGACAACTTATACCACGACGTATTCAGCGTGTGGTACTGATACCTATTTATAAAGGAGGACAAAACCTATGGCAAGAGCAAAATGGGATGTGGATGGCACCCGCAAGTTCCATGCTGGTGTTTCTCACGGTATGGTGTACCCCAAGGCAGACGGCGAAGGCACGGCTAATGGCGCTGCATGGAATGGCCTGACCGGCGTGACCGAGAGCCCCAGCGGCGCAGAACCCACTGACCTGTGGGCTGACGACATGAAGTATGCCCGCCTGATCTCCGGCGAGGACTACAGCTTTACCGTTGAGGCCTACATGTATCCGGAGGAGTTTGAGCCCTGCGATGGTCTGGCTGCCCCGGTGAAGGGCATCCGCATCGGTCAGCAGAAGCGCAAGGCCTTCGGCTTCAGCTGGCAGACCAAGGTGGGCACCGACGATGATGCCGACAAGGGCTATATCATCCATGTGGTGTGGAACGCTACCGCACAGCCCAGTGAGAAGAGCCACGAGACCATGAATGACAGCCCGGACGCCGAGACTTTCAGCTGGGAGTGCGACACCGTGCCCGTGAACGTGACCGGCTATAAGGATGTCGCCGTGATGGAGTTTGACAGCACTGTGCTGACGCCTGCCCAGATGAAGGCCGTGGAAGACCTGCTGTACGGCACCGACAGCGAGGATGCAAAGCTGCCTACCCCGGACGAGCTGATCGCTGCAGTAAAGGCTGCTGTGTAAAAACACCCTTTCAGCGCGCAGTCCGGCATTTGCCGGTGCTGCTTGCAGCTCTCCCGAAGGGGCGAGCTTTGCTGAGAGAAAAAATCAAAATGAACCGATAAGGAGAGACCAAGATGCTGAAAAAGACCATTTCCTATACCGACTATGACGGCAACCAGCGCACTGAGGACTTCTACTTCAACCTGTCGAAGGCGGAGATCACCGAGATGGAGCTGAGTATGGAGGGCGGCATGCGTGCCTACATCCAGAGGATCATTGCAGCGAAGAGCCAGCTGGAGCTGGTGAAGCTGTTCAAGGATGTGGTGCTGAAGAGCTACGGCAAGAAGAGTACGGACGGCCGCCTGTTCATGAAGAACGACACCATCCGTGCTGAGTTTGAGGCACATCCGGCCTACAGCATGATCTACATGGATTTGGTGACGGACGAGGCCAAAGCAAGTGCCTTTGTGAACGGCATTATGCCCGCCGACATGCCGAAGCAGAACCCGGCTATGGAGATGGCCGCAACCGCAAGCGCTGCGCCTGCACTGAGCGTGGCATCGGAACAGGGCCGATAAACTCTGATATTTTGCCGCTTTGGCGGAGAGAGGCTGCGCCGGGAAATTTCCGGGCAGCCTTTATTTTTTTTACTCCTTCAGGCGCTGACGCGCCAGCCCCCTCCAAGAGGGAGCCTTTTAAAGGAGCACATTTAAGAGCACAGGGAGAGTGAAAGAATGCTGGAGCTGCATATTCCCGGCGAAGAACGCTGGGATGAGCGAACAAACATGTTCGTATACGACGAGCCGGTAACTTTGAGGTTGGAATACAGCCTGCTCTCCCTGTCTAAATGGGAAAGCAAGTGGCACAAGCCGTACTTGGACGAAAACGTGAAGAAAACACGCGAAGAAACGCTTGATTTCGTCCGATGCATGACTCTGACAAAGGGTGCGGACCCGACCGTATACACAAGACTGCGGCGGGAAGACTGGCTGGCCATTCAACGATATATGAGCGACCCGATGACGGCCGCGACCTTTAAAGACCGCAAAGGCGGCAAGAAGCGCGCACGCTACCAGACGGCAGACCTGTTTTATGCCGCCATGGCAAGCTACGGCATCCCATTCGAGTGCGAAAAGTGGCACCTGAACCGGCTTTTGGCGCTGATCCGGGCCTGCGGTGAAGAGAACCTGCCGCCCGAGAAGATGGGCAGACACGAGCAGGCGGCGCACATCCGGGCGCTGAATGCACAGCGCAGGGCGAAGTTTCACTCGAGGGGGTAAGAGCTTTTGAGCAAGGTAATTGAGATCAGGCAGAAAGGCGACTTTAAGAAAAGCCTGACCTTTTTCAGCCACATCAAGAGCTGGAGCGTGCGACCAATCCTTGAGAAATACGGAAAACTGGGTGTAGAACGGCTTGCGGATGCCACCCCGAAAGCCACCGGAAAGACAGCGGCAAGCTGGAGCTACGAAATCAAAATGGACAAGAGCGGGGCCACGCTGTGCTGGAAGAACTCCAACATTGTGGACGGAGTGCCCATTGCGGTGATCTTACAATACGGACACGGCACAAGAAACGGGGCCTATGTGCAGGGGGTAGATTATATTAACCCTGCCCTGGCTCCGATTTTTTCTGCTCTGGCCGATGAATTGTGGAAGGAGGTAAAGAGCCTGTGAGCCAGGAAGTGGACGAGCGCGTAGTAGAAATGCGGTTTGACAACGCGCAGTTTGAGAAGAATGTGCACCAGACCATGCAGAGCCTCGAAAAGCTGAACGACAGCTTACGGCTGGACGGAGCGGAAAAGGGCTTTGAAAAGATCGGCGATGCATCGGCCAAAGTGGACTTTGACGAGATGCAGGGTGCGCTGGACGACCTGAGCGGAAAGTTTTCGGCCGTGGAAGTGATGGGCGTTGCGGCCCTGAGCCACATTACGAGGCAGGCCATTGATACCGGTGAAAGACTGGTAAAGAGCCTTTCCCTCGATCAAGTGACGAGCGGCTGGAGCAAGTATGCCCAGAAAACCGCCAGCGTGCAGACCATCATGAATGCGACGGGTAAGAGCATTGCAAAGGTGAACGGCTACCTTAGCAAGCTGATGTGGTTTTCGGACGAGACAAGCTACAGCTTTACCGACATGACACAATCCCTTGGACAGCTTACAGCGTCCGGCGGTGACATTGAGAAAGTTATCCCGATGATCATGGGCATGGCAAACGCCACGGCCTATGCAGGCAAGGGTGCAAGCGAGTTCTCCCGCGTGATCTATAACCTGAACCAGAGTTACAGTCAGGGTTATCTGAGCCTGATGGACTGGAAATCGGTAGAACTTGCGGGTGTGGCAACTGCTGAGCTGAAAAAGCAGATCATCGAAACCGGTGTAGCGCTTGGCAAGATCAAAGAAGGCGCTGTGACGGTTGGCACGTTCAGCTCAACGCTATCGAAAAAATGGGCTGACAAAGAGGTGATGGAGACCGCCTTTGGCAAGTTTGCCGAGTTCAGCGAAGCCGTGAAGAAGATGGTGGACGCGAATCCCGGTATGCTGGCATCGCAGGCCATTGATGCCCTGGCTGACAAGTACGACGAAGTGACCGTGAAGGCCTTTAAGGCGGCACAGGAGGCAAAGAGCTTCAGCGAAGCGGTGGACGCTACGAAGGACGCTGTGAGCAGCGGCTGGATGGAGACCTTTGATATCCTGTTTGGCAACTACGAGGAAGCAAAGGGTTTCTGGAGCGATCTGGCGGAAGAGTTCTGGAACATGTTCGCAGGCGGTGCGGCCGGGCGGAACAACTGGCTGAAGAGTGCCTTCGACTCCGGCCTTGACCAGCTGCTGGGAACGGAAGGCTTTGGTGACGCCGGAGACAACTACACAAGCCTTTTGCAGAAAGCACTGGTGAATCAGGGCCTGCTGAGCGAGGAAGGCATTGAAGAGGCGGGCAGTTTCCAGAAGGCATTGGAAGAAAGTGGTGTGACCGCCCAGCAGCTGTACGAAGTGCTTGGTGAAGCGGCTGAGCATTACCATCAGCGTGCTGCCATGAGCGACGAAGAGCTGAATAAGCTGGGGTTTGACCGGGACAAGGTGGACGCGCTGGCAAATGCCTACGACTCCTTGGCGGAGCAAATTCAAAATGGCAGTGTGAACCTGGATGACCTTGCAGGCAAGATGAACCAGCTGAGCGGCCGGGAGCACTTTTTTAACGGCATCCTGAACGTGCTGGAAGGCATCAACAGTGTATTGAGCCCGATCCGGGACGGATTCGGTGATGTGTTCATGACCGACGGAAGCCCGCTGTACAACTTTCTGAAGGGGTTTGACGAGCTGACCGGGAAAATGGCGCTGAGCGAAGAAAGTGCGGAAAAGGTGCAGAAAGTATTTACCGGCGTATTCCGGGTGTTGAGCATCGGGCTGAAGGGCGTGAAGGCGGTTGGCAAGACCGCTTTTATGATCCTTGGAAAGCTGCTGGATCTGCTGAGCCCGATGGGTGACCTTTTGCTGAACATTGGAAGCTGCATCGGCAATCTGCTGACATGGGTGGACGAAAGCCTTGGACAGGCAGAGAGCCTTAGCGACGTGCTGGGTATCCTTGTGGGTGCTGTTGCAGCGCTGGTGAGCCCCATTGCGGACGTGGTGAAGGGCGTGAAGGCCCTTGTGCGCGGCGGAAGCATGGAAGAGGCAAAGAAGCAGTTCGGCGCATTCGGCACCGTGGTGGATGCCGTGGGCAGTGTGCTGGACAAATTCAAAATAGGAAGTGTTTCGGCAGGAAACGTCATCGGTACGGCGTTCCAGCTGCTGGGCGGCATTCTGCTGGGAGCCTTTGAGGGTATGGGTGCACTGATCGGCCGTGCATTCAACGGGTTCAAGGGTGCCGGGGACACGGTGAGCGAGTTTGCCGACAGCAAGGTACCGCTGCTGGAGAATATCCGGGATGTGGTATTGAGCCTGCCGGAGAAGGCAGAAAAGGCGCTTGCGGACTTTGGCGGAACACTGACCGGCATTATGAGCAACATCAGCGGTGCGTGCAGGAATGCGCTCAGCGCGGTGAAGGATTTCTTCAACCTGCAGGATGGAGTGGATCTTTACCGGCTGCTGGCGCTGATCGACGTGGGCGCACTGGCGGCAGCGATCTACGGTGCAACGGTGCTGCTGAAGAAGGCAAGCGACAACTTCAAGAAAACGCTGGCAAATCCGATCGGCGATTTCTTTAACAGCCTGACGGGTGCCGTGAACACCTGGACGAAGGCAAACACCACGAACAACCTTGCAACTGCAGCGAAAGCCATTGCAACGGCGGTGGCGTTAATCAGCGGGAGCATGTATCTGCTGGCGAAGATCAACGACCCGACGCGGGCGGTGCAGGCTTTGGCAAGCGTGATCTCTGAATTGTTCAGCATGGTGGTGGCGCTGAAAGTGTTGGCAGCCACCGACCTGACAGGCCTTGACACGGCGAAACTGATCGGGACCGTTGTAGCTATCAGCATCGGCATGGCGGCGCTGACGAACACAGTTGCAAAGCTGGGAAAAATGGATGCGGCCCAGGCAGAGAAAAGCGTGGAAGCGGTTGGACACATTGCGGCGATGCTGGCCGGAATGACCGGACTGCTGGCGCTGTTCAACAAGCAGCTTGGCGGCGTGAAGGGTGCAGGCGGATTTGTGGCTGCGGCTGCGGCGGTGGACATGATCGCACTGGCACTGATCCCGCTGGCAAAAGCGGAAGCAAACGGCCTTGACATTGACGGGGCCGTGGAAGCCATCAACGGCGTAGCCATTGCCATGAGTATCCTGACTGTAGCGGCAGGCTTTGCGCAGAAGCTGGCGGGAAAAGCAGACGTGAGCACCCTTGACAAGATCATCAAGTATCTTGTGAAGCTGGGCGGAATGCTGGTTGCCATCAATGCAATGGGAACGGCGCTGCTGATGGCGGCAGGGGCTGTGGCGATCTTTGCAAGCCTTGGTGACCGCATGATGGACGGTATCCGGGGCGCAGGGCTTGTGGTGAGTGGCATTGCGGCATTGCTGGTGCTGATGGCAAACACGAAGGTGAACCCCCTGCGGATGAAAATGGGTGCAGAGAGCATGGTGATCGCCAGTGCTTCGCTGCTGGTGATGGCAGCTGCCGTAAAACAGATTGGCAAAGCCATGGGGACGGACGCCGGCGGCGCTGGTATGGCCGGTGTGAGCTTAATGCTGATCGAACTGGCAGGCGCACTGTATCTGCTTGGCAAGCGGGCACCCGAGAGCACGGCTGCGGCTGCGGCAATGGTGGCCATGGGCGCGGCAATGATCGAAATGGCGCTGGCTATCAAAATGCTGGCGGATGTTGACTTTGCAGATATTGTAAAGAGCGTGTTCGGCCTTGCAGCAGCACTTGGCGTACTGATCGCAGGATGCTGGGGGCTTGGATTTGTTTCCGCAAATCTGGCATCTGCAGCCGGTGCCTGCCTGATGCTGGCAGGTGCGCTGCTGATCCTGACACCGGCCTTTAAGGGACTGGCCAGCCTGACGGCAGGAGAAGCCTTTGCGGGAGTGATCGGAACCATTGGCATAATGCTGGGCTTGTTTGCCGTTGGTGCCATTACACCGGTGGCGGCAGGCATGGTGGTATTTTCGGCATGTCTTATCAGCCTTGGCAAAGCCTTCAGTGCATTTGCAGGCGGAATTATCAAGCTGAGCATTGCTGCTGCGATCCTGACAGTGCTGAGTGCATTTGCAGGACCGCTGCGCGAGGTGATCGTGAACGCGGCAGACGACATTGAAGCGGCGCTGACAGCGATCCTGACAGCCATCTGCAATACCATCAATAACTGCGCGGAGCCGATCGGCGCGGCGCTGCTGACCCTTTGCAAAGTGCTGATCCAGACCGTGATCGACCTGATCGGCTGGGCATGGAGCGGAGAAGGCGGCGAGGGAAACGGCATTGAAGGCGCGCTGGAAGAGCTGTGGAGCCAGTTTGTGGAATGGCTGGGCGAGAAAAAAGACGAAGCCGGGGAACTGATCGGCAAGCAGCTGAACCCGGCGAACTGGTTTACCGTGAAAGGCGGACTGCTTGGAAGTTTGCTTGACTCTGCTGACACAGCAGCGGATGAGAGGGAAATGACGGAGTACGGCACCTATATGGCCGAGGGCCTTGCAAACGGCCTGACCGGTCCGGAAAGCACGAACGCTGTGACCGGCGGTATAGCGACACTGTGCAGTACCGTAGAAACATTCTTCCGCAATTTCTGGGGCATTCACTCGCCCTCTACACGGATGGCGACCTTGAGCGAATACATCCCGGAGGGCTTCAAGGAAGGACTGACCGGAACGGACGGCACGGCTGCCATTGGTGACGGTATCAGCGGAATGCTGGATTCTGCCGGAAGCTGGCTGGATAAGTTGTTCCCGGGACTGCTGAATAAGGCAAAGAACTACGGCAGTCAGTTTCAAAATGCACTGCTCAGCGGCAGTGAATATCAGGGAATGCCGGGTTTTGACGAATGGTATGAAAAAGAAATATCGGCCTACCGCGTGAAGCAGCCAGGCGGCAAGACCGGACTGACTTCCGAAGACCTTGACGCGGATATAAAGAAGGACCCGAAGGATGCCAAGAATCCGACAGGCAGCGGCGGCAAGACCAAAAAATCCTCCGGCTCCGGCACGAAGAAGACCGTGGCCCAGCAGATCGAGGAAAAGTACAAGCCGAAGCTGGAAGCAAACAAGGCGGCACGGGAAGCACTGGACAGCGAGTACGAGCTGTGGCAGACCGAGAACCAATACAGCGCGGATGAGGACACGCTGCTGGCGAAGAAGATGGAGAACGCGGCGGCAGAAATTGCGAACCAGACCGACCGGGTGGCCATTGCACAGGCAAAGTACGACGAAATGCTGAAGCGCTGGGGCGCGGACAAGACCGAGACCAAGGAAGCCTACGCCAGCCTGCTGAGCGAAAAGACCAGCCTTGCGAAATTGCAGGCAGACCAGTACACCGGCCTGTTTGAAGACATCACGAAGCGGTATGACACCGACCTTGGTACACTGGAAAAAGAGTATAACCTCTGGACGGCCCAGAACAGCAACACTGCCTCAAAGCTGGACAAGATCGACCGGGAGACCGAGTACCAGAAGAACGAGCTGGAACTGAAGCAGAAGAAGGAAGCCAAGGCAAAAGAGCAGTGGGAGACCCTGCGGAAGGAATACGGCGAAAGCGACCTGCGCACAAAGGAAGCCTGGAACGACTATCTGGATGCGCAGACCGAGAGTTTGCAGCTTCAAAATGATATTGCCAAGCAGTCGCTGAACAAGCTGGATGCGCAGCTTTCCATCATCAAGGACGAACAGAGCCGGATGCAGAGCCGCATGGACCTGCTGACCAGCATCTACGGCGATGGAAGCCTGAAGGACCGTGAGGACGCCTACAAGCAGGCGGTGGAGCAGTACGGCGAAAACAGCGCTGAGGCAAGAAAAGCAAAGTATCAGGGTATTACTACCAGCATCCTCGGCACAGTGGAAGCACTGCAGAACATGAATGCCGAGCTGGAAAAGACCCGACTCATCCAGCAGCAGCTGGCGGACGGCAAAGACCTGAATGGCAATCCGCTGAGCAAAGACGATGTGAACGACCTGAAGGACCAGCTGCTCTCCTCCCGCAGTTCTATGGTGAGCTTTGCAGGGGCACTGGCAGATGCCATGGGCCTTGAGGACAGCGCCAAAAGCGCGGTGGTAAAGCTTGCCAATGCCATCCAGAAGAACTGGGTGCCCATCAGCAATGCGTGCAGCGAGGTGTGGACGAAGGTCTCCGGAGCCATGGGCGAGGAGATGACGAATACCCTGAGCACCGTATTCAAGGCGGCATTCAGCGAGGAAGGCATGGAGATCGGGACGGAATTCGTCTCGGCCATTGCATCCGCCATGCAGGGAGACTACGCTGGTGCCATCATTTCGGCGGCAACGGGACTGATCGATCTGCTGTTTACGGAAACCGGAAAGCAGCTGACCGGCGGAGCAGGAGACATGCTGCTGAAGCTGTTTTCCGGAATTCAAAATGGAGACCTTGCGGGAAAGCTTGCCAACATTGGGACAGCCGCGGCAAATGTCGGCAATTCCCTGAGTGGACTGCTGCCCATGCTGGGACAGCTGGGAACGACCGGAGCCGGTGCAGGAATGGCAGTTGGCGGCATTGGCGAAGCACTGGGCGGGCTGGGTGCTTCCATACTGGCGGTGCTGCCGGAACTGCTGATTGTGGTGGGCATTATTGCAGCCATCGCGGCACTGATCGGCGGTATTGCGTGGTTTATCAGCAGCCGGAAGAAGGAAAAGGCCACCGGCGCAAAGGACGTTGGCTCGGAGATCGATAAGGGCATCAGTGATGGCGTGAAGGAAGATGCGCCCATTGTGGACGATGCCGTGAGCGACATGACCGAGAACGCCATGGATATTGCGAAGGGTTCGCTTGGGACCATCAGCAAGGTGATGGGCGACGACTACGAGTACACGCCCCAGATCGTGCCCGTGGTGGACCTGACCAACGTGCTGGAAGGTGCGGACGAGATCGACAATGCCTTTGCGGCGACAAAATCGCTGAGCCTTGACGGAGACGTGAGCCGGAACCTTGCAGACAAGATCGATGCCGAAGTGCAGCTTCAAAATGGACTGAAGAGCGCCGGAAATGAGGACACGCTGCGTGCCATCAACGCACTGGCCGGGCACATGGACGGCGTGGCCGAGAGCATCAAGGGCATGAGCGTGACCATCAACGGCAGAAAGGCCATTGGCTACATCGACGACCGGATGGGCCGGCTGACCGCAGCGAAAGTGAAGTGAGAAAATGGCGATCATCAAAGAACTGAACCCCGGCGATACCCTGAAAGTGTACGAGGACGGCATTGCAGCAGAGTTTGTGGTGGCCCAGCACAACTACGAAAAAGACCTGAACGGCAAGGGTAAGACCATGCTGATGCGCACCACCCTGCTGAAAGACGCAGTACAGTGGGGCAACAACGAGAAAGATGTTTCGTGGAAGAACGAGCCGACCCTGCGCAACTGGCTAGAAAACACCTACGCAGCACGGTTGAGTGAGGACACGCTGAAGACCATCATGCCGGTGACGATCCGGTATGATTATGGTTCAAGTGAGAGCGGTACGCTGGAAGAACAGCGGTTCTTTGTGCCGAGGGCAGTAGACTTCAGCGGAGATACGGCGCTGTTTACTGGAATCCGAAGATTTTTTGAGGATAGTCTGAGCGGCGGAAGGGCGGATATTACCGAAGGAAGCAACATCTACGAGCTGTGGAAGTACGTGTTCAGCACGCGAAGCAGCAAAAACTACGAGGATGGCGATAACACCCGCGGAGAGGCGCTGAGCCTTTACGTGCAGCACGGCAGAGATGCCGACCCCGGGTCACCTGGGTACATTAACACCTACTGGGATACGACAACGGGACAGTGGGGCGTTTCCAGCTCGAATATTCTCGTATGTTTCTGCGTGGATGAGAATGCCACGGTGGACGATGATGGATGCCTGACAGCCAACAGCGGGCCGGAGATCCAGAGCAATTACTTTGGCATGAACGGCGTATTTGGGCGGTGGGGAAAGTTCGGGCTGCCGTACCGCGTTTATGATGCAGATGGCGACACCATTACCGTGACCGAAAAGCTGAACGGCGAAGTGCACAGGACGTTTAGGGCAATTCAAAATGGAGTATATCGGTTTGAAATATCACAGAAAGAGCTGGAAAGCTTTGACTGGAACGCCGACTATATCCTGACGGTAGAAGCCAGCGACGGCCGGACCACTAACCGGAAAAGCTGCAAGGTGAACCGCATCCGTTCATCCGGGTACGTGGTGTACATCGGGCAGATCAAAGGCACGGCGGATGGACAGAGCTACTACTGGACAGAGCGAAACATTCTGGACGATCCGTTCAACGAGAATGCACCGGTGATCCTTGACCCGGAAGTGACACTGGAGGCCAACGAGATCAGCTCGTTTACCTTTACGGTGCCCGTCTCGAACCCGTTCTACGACAAGCTGGAGCTGAAAAAGCCGGTAGTCAGCATAGAAGAGGACGGCCGCGAGATCTTTATGGGCTATATCACTGAAATGGAAAAGAACTTTGAGCTGGACATGGAAGTGACCTGCGAGAGCGAGTTTGGATACTTGCAGGACAGAGACTGTCTGGTAGAGAACAAGTTCTACACGGCGTCCGAACTGCTGGCACTGGCGCTGACCGTGGAGGATGACCCGGAAGAACACGTCGGCTTCAAGGGCGAAGGCAAGGTGTTCCTGCCCGGAAATGTGACCATAGAAAAGCCGGAAAGCGACACGGACAAGGAGACCAAGGCCATCAGCGACTGCTGGAGCGTACTGACGAACAGCCTGACCGGAAAGTACGGCGGATATCTGCGCCTGCGCAAAGAAATCAAAATGGTGGACGGCGTGCGCGTTTACACAAGATATCTGGACTATCTGGCAAAACTGAACGACAAGACCGATCAGGTGATCGAGCTTGGAAAGAACCTGCTGGACATTTCGTACTACATCAAGGCCGGGGACATCGTGAATTCGGTGAAGGCATATGGTTGGTACAAGAGCGGATGGTTCATCTGGGAGACCACGAACCCCATCTCGCGGGAAGCGTACAACGGAGAATCCATCAAGAAGTACGGCCTGTGCCAGCGCGTCCTTGTTGTGGAAGGAACCGATTCCACGGGAGACAGCCTTTTGAAGAAGGCCACGGACGAGCTGAAAAAGTACAGCGGTTTCACCGGAAGTGTGCAGATCAACGCTGCAGACCTGTGTGATATTGGCGTGGACACCGACCGGCTGGACTTTATGAAGGAGACGTACGTGCTCGCGGAACCGCACAGTATCGATGACTGGCTGCCCTGCACGAAGGAAGTGATCCCGCTGCATGAGCTGGACCAGAAAGACTTTACCTTTGGCGCGACCACGGCAAAGCTCTCGTCTTTGCAGGCGGGCAACTTTGCAACGGCGGGCAAGGCATGGAATGCGATCCAGTCCACCATTGGATACATCAACAAGTGAGGAGGATCAATGTACCATTCTCTTATTATAAATGTAGGCGACAACTACATTGACACCTGGGACGACTGGAAGCTGATCCCTTCCTCGCGGCCGGTGATCGCACCGCCCATTGAGCGGACAAAGTTCGTGACTGTGCCCGGCAGAGACGGTGCACTGGACTACAGCCGTACCCTGCAAACCGTCCTACATACGATGACCGTACCGGAAAAATTGAGTTCTACCTCGAAAACGACTATGCTGGCTGGGACTGGGAGACCGCGTACACGACCATCTGCGAGACCTTGAAGGGACAGCGGGTGCGGTTTGCGCTGGAGGACAATCCCAGCCATTATTATTCGGGTCTCTTGTGGGTGAACCAGTTAAAAGCGACAAGGGGCACTCGAAGATCACGCTGGAGTACAACTTGCACCCGACCATGTACACCCTGAAGGTGGAAGCCGTGGCGCTGAACGTATACGACCTGAAGCTGAACAGAGGCATGGAGTACCAGCTGTTGGTGGGCGTTGGGCCGACGAATACGTTCTACCGCAAGATGAACGTGACCGCGAAACCGCGGGACGTGGTGAAAATTACTCAAAATGGAACCATTTTGGCCCTGCGGAAAGGCACAGCGGTGGTGACGGCAGAGTGCGGCGGCGTGAAAGCCGAGTGCGCCGTGACGGTAGGCGCTTACGAGAGCTTTACCATTGAGCGGGCACTGGACGGCGTGAGTGAGACGAATCCGGTGGGGAGCATCGTTGCCGGCATGAGCTACCAAAATGTGTTCAACGTAGGCGACAGCGAGAAGGAGATGCTGGAACTGACCGTAGAGATGGGCGGCACGGATGTGACCGGAAGTTGTGTTGTCATGGCAGAGGACAACGCGAGCGCACAAATCAAAATGGCATCGGTGACGGGAAATATCAAGATCACAGCGAATGCTGCAGCAAAGCCGGTGGCGGCGATGCTGTGTGCAGATACCCTGCCTGTGGAGGTAAAGCCACTGAAACGGGTAGAAGGAGCATTCCGGCTTGGAAGATGAAAGGAAGGATGATATTTGAGTTTGAAGCGTACTCCATTTTGAAAATGGAAACGAAAAGCCTCGGAGCATTTCAAGGTGCGCGAGTTCTACTGCCGTGACGGCAGCGACCCGGTGTTCATTGACACGGCGCTTGTGGAGGTGCTGGAGAAGATCCGGACGCACTTTGGCAAGCCTGTGACAATCACGAGTGGGTTCCGCACGGCAAGCTGGAACGCAAAGCAGAAGAATGCCGCAAAGTTCAGTCAGCATCTGTACGGCAAGGCGGCAGACATTCAGGTGCAGGGCATCAGCGTGGAGCGGGTGTATGCCTACGCGGACAAACTGCTGGGCAACGCCGGTGGCTGCGGCATTTACCCGCCCGGTCTTGGACGCGCCAACGGCTGGGTGCATGTGGACGTGCGCAAAGCCAAGAGCCGATGGAAGGGTGAGCGCCGATGGAAAGCATCATTGCCGCCATCCTCAGCGGTGTTGTGACCCTGATCGGCGTGCTGATCGCAAACTCGCGTTCCAATGCCGTGATGGAATACAAAATTGAGGAGCTGACCGGGAGGTCCGCAAGCACAACGGTTTTGCGGAGAAGATCCCGGTCATCCAGAGAGACATTCAGGTGTTGAACCACAGAATGTCCGACATCGAAGTACATGAATATGAACACGAAAGGAGCAACGTATGAATTTCAACATTACTGCAGGCACCATTGCACGCACCGCCGTTCTTCTGCTGGCTCTGACCAACCAGATGCTGAGCGCCATGGGCAAGAGCCCACTGCCCATCGAGAGCACCACTGTGGAGCAGCTGGTGACGGCTGGCATCACGACCATTGCGGCACTGGTCGCATGGTGGAAGAACAACTCCTTTACGAAGGAGCTATTGCGGCCGACAAGGAGTACGACCGCCTGAAGGCAAAGAGCGGGAAGTAAAATGATATTTTGGGCAGGGCAGGAGCGGAAAACGTGATCCACACACATATCCAACGCTGAATGTTTCTTCTGCACTGCCTGAAAATAGTTCATCTGGCACTCACCGAAGGCAGGAACTGTCTGTATAATTCAAAATGGAGTGACCGGTAAGATGAAGAAAGCCCTGCAACGATCGTTTATGGCTCTGAGCGGGAGCTGTGAGCGAAAGTTACAGGGACTTTTATTTTGAGGAAATGCGATATTATAAAAGATTGATAATCAACAAGAGAACTGGACTCGATAGACGGCGAATGGATTTGGACGGGGCATTGTTTGGGTGGATTTTGACGAAAATATATCGATAATACGAGCAAAATTTAACGGTACGGGGTTTGTGTAACACCATTTCTATCTGATATTTATAAAGCCAATACTATGGAGCTGTTCTCTCGAAGAATCGGGAGGATGGCTCTTTTGCGTTTTAACGTAAAAATACATGAACTGACTGGAACTTTCTGCATTTTAAAAAGAAAAATCGTGAATGAAAAGTGCATAGCTTATAATTGAAATTTGTGGAAGGTGGTTTACGGGAAATTGTGAAGGAATACGCAGGGCGTGTTTTACTACTTTGGCAGGAAAATAACGATGATGCGTGAGGCAAAATTGTAGCATAAAAGCCAATTTTGTCTTGAACTTTTGCCGTATGTGCTAGAATAAAAGAGAAAGGCATCCTTGTGTCCAACAGATATCTGGATGTGAATATTGGAAAGTAAATTCGGAGGTAATCACAATGGCTGATATGTTTGCACCGCTGGTAGCACAGCTGAAGGCAAATCCCAAGACGATCGTTTTCACCGAGGGCAATGATCCCCGCATTCTGGAGGCCGCTGCAAAGCTGCTGGCCGAGGGCGTGCTGAAGGTCGTCATGGTGGGCAACGAGGCTGAGTGCAAGGCTGCTGCTGCCGCCGGTAACTTTGATATTTCCGCTGCCGAGATCATCGACCCCGAGAACTATGCCGGTTTCGATGAGATGGTCAACACCATGGTGGAGCTGCGCAAGGGCAAGCAGACCGCTGAGGAGTGCACCGCTCTGCTGAAGAAGTCCAACTACTTCGGCACCATGCTGGTGAAGATGGGCAAGGCTGATTGCCTGCTGGGCGGCGCTACTTACTCCACTGCCGACACCATCGTCCCGCTCTGCAGCTGGTCAAGACTAAGAAGGGCGCACATCTGGTCAGCTCCTGCTTCATTCTGGACCGTGACTGCGGTGAAGAGGGCCTGAAGCGCATTGCCATGGGCGACTGCGCTGTTAACATCGACTATACCGATACCATTGATAAGGCTACCGGCGAGGTCAAGATCGCCGCTTCTGCAAAGCTTGCTGAGGTTGCTATTGAGACCGCTAAGACCGCAAAGTTGTTCGGCATCGATCCGAAGGTTGCTGTGCTGAGCTTCTCCACCAAGGGCTCCGGCAAGGGCGGCACCGTTGCTTTGAGCCATGACGCTGTGATCAAGGCTCAGGAAATGGATCCCGAGTTGGCTGTGGACGGTGAGCTGCAGTTTGACGCTGCCGTTGCTCCCGAAGTTGCACAGGTCAAGTGCAAGGGCAGCAAGGTGGCTGGTCAGGCCAACACCTTCATCTTCCCTGCATCGAGGCCGGCAACATCGGCTATAAGATCGCTCAGCGTCTGGGTGGTTATGCAGCTTACGGCCCCATCCTGCAGGGTCTGAACGCTCCCATCAACGACCTGTCCCGTGGTTGCAACGCCGACGAGGTCTACAAGATGAGCCTGATCACTGCCTGCCAGTCTTGAGCTGACTGATTGAAAATAGCCGCCGCATTCACCGTACAAAACGGGCAGAATGTTGAGGCCTCAAAGGCAGATTTCAAAATGAGTATAGAAAAGCTGAGCATCTGTGAAAAGCAGGTGCTCAGCTTTTGCATTTTCAGTTCCGAAAAATTCTTCTCTTTGAGGGAAAAGATGAGATTTTGCTTTCCGCTTTCGTTGGCGCTATTTTGCAACAGCCCCTTTACAGGTTTGCTCAGTTCTTTCGATATACACGCTGGTGGAGGGGAACGCAAAATCCACACCGTCGGCCTGCATGATGTCCATAATGTTCAGGTTCAGGTCGTTCTGCATCTGCAAAAATTCCGCATAGGCGTTAGTCAGCAGGTAGGCGGAGACCAGAATGTTGATGCTGGAATCGCCAAAGTTTGCAAGCCGTACGATGTTGGTACCCTTGTTGGTGTAAGGGCTTGCGTCCAGCATGGTCTGCAAGTCTTTCATCAGCTGTTCCAGCTTCGGGCGGGTGGTGCCAGGTGACACCCAGATTGAACTTGTAGGGCCGCATGGTGCGCAGGGCGGCGTTCTGCACAGTGGAAGAGCAGATCTTACTGTTCGTCACCACATTGATGGTTTTATCCAGCGAGCGGATGCGGGTGGAACGGAAGTTGATGTCGATCACTTCGCCTTCCACATCGCCCACAGTGATCCAGTCGCCCACCGAGAAGGGCTTGTCCAGCAGAATCACGATGCCGGAAAACAGGTTGCTGGCGCTTTCCTGTGCGGCCAGCGAGATGGTCAGACCAACCAGACCGGCACCGGCGACAATGCTGCCGATGGAAAGCCCACTTCTTGTGCCAACGCTGCCACGCACAGCACGATCACCAGCACCTTGTAGGCGGTGTCCAGCAAAGAGCAGAGTGTTTTGTTAGAGCGGATCTCCGGGCTGCAGGAAGCAAGCAGCAGGTCGGCCAGATCCGATGCCGCATACAGGCCTTCGCAGACCAGCAGGGTCATGACAAGGCGGAAGCAGACCAACAGCAGCTTGGCAATGCCGGAATGGCCCAGGGCAGGAAGCTGCCGCCAGATATACGCCAACCGCAGTGCACATGCGCTGGATGGTACCGCAAAGCTGCGCAGCAGGATGGGAGTGCCGTTAAAGTGCCACTTGCGGGCCAGCAGTGCCGGAATGCCCTTTGCTCAGCCAGCGGCGTACCAGCCATGCGGCAAGCAGAATGAGCAGTGCGCACCCTGCGCGCGCAGCCAGTGCAAACCAGCCCTCCAGCAGCACAGAGCCAAACTCAAACGAAAGATCACGAATAGAAAAGATCATGATAACCTCCTGAATTTTATACGACCCATCTATGATACCATACCGCACCCACCCGGGCAAGAGCTTACAGAGAAGGGAGCTTGAAAGAATTACTTTGACATTTTTGCACAAATTTTAAGATGCCCTCTTGACAAGCTGGGCCTGCCACGCTATACTTTGTGCCAGAAAGTTCGTTTCAGGGCGGGGTGAGATTCCCCACTGGCGGTAAAGTCCGCGACCACCCGCAAGGGTGCTGACCCGGTGCAACTCCGGGACCAACGGTATAGTCCGGATGCAAGAAACGGCAGGCAATCGTTGTCTACGCGCCCTGTTGCAGTGTTTTGTTGCAGCAGGGCGCTTTTCTATTTGTCCTTCCCGTTCCAAAACAAGATACGAAAAGAGCTTTCGGAACAATTTTGTAAGGGCATCTTACCCGGGAAGGATCATTACCATGAAAAAGCACGACTCACAATCTTACTGTTGCCGCCATGCTCAGCGCGGTGGCCTTTATCCTGATGTTCATTGAGTTTCCCATTCCGATGCTCATCCCGTCCTTCGTCAAGATGGACTTTTCTGACCTGCCGGCTCTGCTGGGTGCCTTTGCTCTCGGCCCGGTGTACGGTGTGGTCATCAGCTTTATGAAGAACCTGCTGCACATCGTTATCAAGGGCACTTCCACTGCATGCGTGGGCGAGCTGTGCAACTTCATGCTGGGTGCGGTTTTCTCCGCTGTGGCAGGCGTTATCTATAAGCACCACAAGAGCCGCAAGACCGCCATCATTGGTGCTATTGCAGGCGCTGCAGCCATGGCTGTGTTCAGCGTACCGTCCAACTACTTCATCACCTATCCGGCCTATGTGCAGTTCTACCACATGCCGCTGGAAGCCATCCTCGGCATGTATCAGGCCATCCTGCCTTCTGCAGACAGCCTCATCAAGTGCCTTGTCATCTTCAATATGCCCTTCACGCTGGTCAAAGGCCTGCTGGATGCAGTGCTGTGCATGCTGATCTACAAGCCGCTGTCTCCCATCCTGCACGGCAGAAAGTAACTTGTTCTCCATTTTTCTTCTTCTCAAATCATATAACCACAGCAAAACTCCCCGGTCAGGTCCCGCAGTGCGGTTCCCGGCCGGGGAGCTGTTATTTAGAGGAAAATATATCCGCCAGCGGTCGATCAGGCTAATGCCCCTTTGTCCAGCCATCTGCCGCGTACCAGCCGCACAAGGAACAGCACCCCGCGCATGGTCAGCTCAAAGCTCATGGCCATCCATACGCCCACCAGCCCAAAATGCGGAGCCAGCAGGAAGCCAGCGTGAGCCGGATGCCCCACATGCTGACAAGGTTCAGCACAAAGCATCCCGTGCTGTCTCCGGCACCCTGCATGGCACCGCTGGCAACGATACTGGCACCGAACATCGGTTCGGCCAGTGCTTCAATGCGCAGCACCTGTGCGCCCAGCGCAATAACTGCCGCATCTGCGGTGAAAATACCCATCAGGTTTGGTGCAAAATGTACATGCCAACACCGGTCAGCGCCATGATGCCTATGCCCATGCCGGTGCACAGCCAGGCAAAGTTTTTGCCATATCCCGACGGTTTGCGCCCACGGCCTGCCCCACCAGTGCAAGGGATGCATCCTGAATGCCATAGCCTGCCATGTAGCACAGGCTTTCGGCGCTCACACCCAGACTGTTGGCAGCAATGGCGGTGGTGCCAAGGCCGGATACGATGCGGATGAGCAGCACCTGCGCCGAGGAAAGAACTGCACGCTCTGCGGCCAGCGGTGCGCCTACCTTCCACAGGTTCTGCAGGCAGGCTTTGGTAATGTGCCAGGAGCCGGGCTTGCGGATGCACAGCGGTCCGTCCCGCAGCAGCAGGATGGCAGGGTCAGCACACCGCTGATAGCGGTAGCAAGGGCGGTGCCCAGTGCTGCGCCCGGTACCCCCAGCCAAGGCCCCAGACGGTCATTGTGCGGCCAAACACCACCATCTCACGGGTGGGATTGATAAGGCAGAAGTTAAAGATCACATCCAGCACGCAGGTCAGCACGCTGATAAGGCCCGGTGTCAGGGCATCGCCGGAGGAACGCAGCATGGAAGAGTAGGTTCCCATGATCATCAAAAGGGCAGGGAAGCCGACCAGATGGCAAAGTAGGCCGAAGCATCCGCCTGCAGGGAAGGGTCGGCACCCAGCCATCCGGGCAGAAAGCGGCTGATGCCAATGCCGAAGGCCGCAGCTGCAAGGCCCACCACAAGGTTGAAGATCATAGATTGGCGCAATACACCGCGTGCATCGTCCTGCCGGTCTGCACCCAGATACTGTGCCACCTGAATGGCAAAGGACATATATAGACCGGCCAGCATTCCATGCATGAGCCACGTGCTGGAACTGACGATGCCAATGGATGCCGTAGCAGATGCACCGATATGCCCCACCATGGCTGCGTCGATGTACTCTACCGCAGTTACCACGATCTGCTGCAGGATGGATGGGATGCTCAGTGTGAGCACCACCTGCATGGTGTGCCGCAGCGGCACCTGTTCGCCCCGGCGCATCTGCGCCGAAAGCTGCTCAAGAGAGATGGACATGAGTTCTCCTTTATAGAAACAAAACTTTTTCGACAGACTGATATACTATTATAAGTGCGGTGCTGCAGAAAGTCAATCAAACGTGGATTTTTCTCCGGGAATGATTGATTTTTATGGATAGCGTGATACACTTCTCTCACAAACATAAAAGAAAGAGGAACTTTGAATATGATCGAATCACTGCTTTCGGTCGTAGGACAGCGCGGTGTCGATGCTCTGGCATTCCTGCTGGCGTTTGCCCTTACGGCTTTGATGGACTCCGTTTTTCACGATAAGCTTCCGCACGACCATGGCCGCGAGTTTGCGGTGAACGGTGCGCTTTCCAGGGTAAGGCCCGTGGTTCCGGCCTGATCTTCGTGCTGTGCATCGCACTGGTATCGCTGGCATTCCTGCCGTTCAAGGTGGAATACGTCATCTACACCATCCTGCTCATTGCATCCATGCTGTCCGGCTACTTTGACGATGCTGCTGAAACTGCATGGAACGAGTATAAAAGGGTATCATTGATTTTGCCATTGCCATTGTTGCAGGTGTGACCTACCTCAACTTCAACGGCTGCGGTGTGAATTTCCTGCAGTGGAGTTTCACTCTGCCGTATGCTGTGTACCTGCTGCTGATCGTTATTCTGATCTGGACCAGCATCAATGTGGTCAACTGCACCGACGGCGTGGACGGCCTTTCGGCAAGTGTTGCAGTGGTGACCATCGGCACCTACCTGCTGGCCTATAAAACAGAGCTGGCCGAGTACGGCACCGCAGGCGTTGTGTTCATGGGTGCGCTGCTGGCCTATCTGTGGTCCAACGCAAAGCCGTCCAGCCTGCTGATGGGCGATGCCGGCAGCCGCGCAATGGGCTTCTTTATCGCAATGCTGTCCCTTAAGTGCGGCCATCCATTTGCCTTCCTGCTGGCAGCCATCGTGTTCATCGTGGATGGCAGTCTGGGCATCCTGAAGATCAGCCTGAAGCGCTTTTGCACATTTCCATCCTCAAGAACACCCGCACCCTTTGCACGACCACGCCCGCAAGAATAAGGGCTGGAGCGACGAGCAGGTGGTGGCCCGCTGGCTGATCATGCAGTGTGTGGCTTCGGCTTTGCTGCTGCTCATTGTCCGCGGCTAAAATATAGCAATCAAAAGACGCTTGGTCTTGTCTGAATATGTTTTCCCGGCAGGAAGCATACAGCAGCGTATCAAGCGTCTTTTATTTTATAGTTCTATCATTCGTTACAGCCCGGCCTTTTGCTGCAGCCTGCACGACATGGCCCACCAGCACCGAGGTGGTCACAGTGCCCACACCGCCGGGTACCGGCGTGATGGCATCTACTACCGGCTCTGCTTCGCTGAACTTTACGTCACCGCACAGCTTGCCCTTTCGTTCACATGGATGCCCACGTCTACCACGGTCTGGCCCTCACGCAGGCAGTCGGCACCCACGGCACCCATCTTGCCCATGGCCACTACTACCACATCTGCTTCCTTGCAGATGGCGGGCAGGTTCTGCGTGCGGGAATTGCAGATGGTCACGGTGGCGTTCTCGCGGTCCAGCATCATGGCTGCGGGCTTGCCTACCACAAGGCTGCGGCCCACTACGACAGCGCGCCTGCCGGAAAGCGGAATGTTGTAATACTTCAGGATTTCAAGGCAGGCCTGCGCGGTGCAGGGAGCATAGCCGAGATCGGTATTAGTGAACACACCGGCCAGAGAATCGTCCGTGATGCCGTCAATGTCTTTTCCGGAGCCAGCGCCGCACGCACAGTGCGGTCATTGAACTGCTTGGGCAGCGGACGGAATAGCAGGCATCCGTGGATGGTATCCTCTGCGTTCACCTCGGCGATCACCTTCAGCAGATCGTCCTGCGAAGCATCGGCTGGCAGAAGAAACTGCTTTACCTCCACGCCCACCTTGCCGCAGCGGGCGATCACGCCGCGCTCGTAGGAGAGGTCGTCCTCCCGCTCACTCCACACGCACCACGGCCAGCGTGGAGTGATGCTTTTGCCTTGAGCTGCTCACACAGCGCCGCATTGCGTTCGTTCATAGCGGCTACAACGGGTGCGCCCTTCAAAATCGTTGCCATAATACTTTTCCTCACTTATTCCGCAATTTGTTCGTCACGGATGCAAAACAGCGTCTGCCCGCGACACAAATTCATCCAGCAGTTTGTCTGTTTTGCGTCCAACGCAGCAGCGCGCTCACGGTCTGCCATCAGCTTTGTGTTGATGAACACATTCAGGCTTGCGGCCTGCAAGGCTGCCTTGCACAGAGCGGCTGCACAGCCTGCGTCCGAGACGGCCATCACGCTGCCTTTGGCGGCGTATTCTTCCACCAGAGCAATGCCCGCGGCGCACTTTTCCATGACCTCAAGTGGCACGGCGCAGGCGGCATCCAGCGCCTTTTCCAGCACGGCGGCTTGTGTGCAGCCTGCTCTGGTGTGTCCTTGGCAGGCCGTAGGCCGCAGCCAGCGGCGCAAAGGCATCGGCATCGGCCTGCACCAGCGCCTCCAGCTCTTTGCGCAGGGCATCGGCCTTTGTGTTCAGGGCCTGAATGTCTGCTTCCACGGCGGCATATTTCTTTTGCCGGTGGTCAGGTTGCCCACCATATTGCCCAGCGCTACACCGGCAGCACCCACCAGCGCCGCCGTTCCGCCGCCGCCCGGCGGGGCTTTGCTGGCCAGCTCTGCGAGAAATTTCACAGCTCAGCTTAGTCATTTCCATTTGTAAATACCCCTCTGTTACATAGGCATCCAGCCGCTGGTCGTGCTCGTCTACGGCAGCATGTTCCACCCGCTGTGCCTCAAATGCAATGCCGATCTTCACCGCGTTTTGCAGCGGGAAGATACCGGTCGTAATAGCCCTTGCCCATGCCGACCCGGAAGCAGTCTGCATCAAAAGCCGTGCAGGGCACAAGGACCAGATCCAGCGCTTCCGGCAGCAGAATCTCCGACCGGCTCAGGATGGGGTGCGGATGCCGTACTGTCCCATCTCCCAGCCGTCCGGGCCGGGCACAGCGGCTGTAAGGGAATACGCCTCGCCGCACACCGGATAGGCCAGCGTTTTGCCCTGAGCTGCTGCTTCGGCGGCAAAGGCAGCAAGGTCGGCTTCAAAGCCAAACGCTACGTACAGCAGGATGGTCTGCGCATTCTGCACGGCAGCCAGCTGCCAGAGGAATGCGCACAAAGCGGCATTTGCAGCCTTGCGTTCTTCCGGGCCGAGAGCCTTGCGTGCGGCACGGCCCGCTTTGCGCTGGGTCTGCTTTGCTTCACTGACCGTCATCAGAGAACACCTCGCTTCATCTGAAGGTTGACTGACTTGAAAATATACAAAAACGACACTGCATTTTATACAAGTATAATAAACACTTCAGACGAAAAGCAAGCCTTTGGCAAAATGGAAGTTGAAGATTCTGCAGCTTTCTGCTATGATAAAAGAAAGCAATTCGGTTCGTGCGCGGAGCAGGGTGGCTTGAAGAGATCCAGAGATCCGGGTTTCTCCGGAAATTGAGAGGGTAGAATATTATGTACAATGAAATGATGGACACCATCGGTCTGGTCAATACCGTTGATCCGGAGCTGGCCGCAGCCATGGATCGCGAGCTGAACCGTCAGCGCCAGAACATTGAACTGATCGCCAGTGAGAATATATCGTCCCGCCGTCATGGCCGCAATGGGCAGCATCCTGACCAACAAGTACGCCGAGGGCCTGCCCGGCAAGCGCTACTATGGCGGCTGTGTCTATGTGGACGAGGTGGAGAACATTGCCATCGAGCGTGCCTGCAAGCTGTTCGGCGCAAAATATGCCAATGTTCAGCCCCACTCCGGTGCACAGGCCAATCTGGCAGTTTATTTTGCTCTGCTGGATCTGGGCGATACTGTCATGGGCATGGATCTGTCTCAGGGCGGCCATCTGACCCACGGTTCTCCGGTGAACATGTCCGGCAAGAACTATAACTTTGTCTCTTACGGTGTCAATGCCGATGGCGTGATCGACTATGCTGAGCTGGAAAAGCAGGTTAAAAGGTGCGCCCAGCTGATCGTGGCCGGTGCATCTGCATATCCCCGTGCCATCGATTTTGAGAAGATCGCTGAGATCGCCCACGGCTATGGTGCATATCTGATGGTGGATATGGCCCACATTGCCGGTCTGGTGGCAGGCGGCTATCACCAGAGCCCTGTGCCGTATGCTGATGTTGTGACCACCACCACCCACAAGACCCTGCGCGGCCCCGCGGCGGTCTGATCCTGACCAACAATCCCATTCTTGCAAAGCGCATCAATTCTGCCGTGTTCCCCGGCACCCAGGGCGGCCCGCTGGAGCATGTGATCGCCGCAAAAGCTGTCTGCTTTGGTGAAGCACTGAAGCCGGAGTTCAAGGAATATGCCCGCAAGATCGTGGAGAATGCACAGGCCTGGCAGCAGAGCTGCAGGCACGCGGTGTCAAGCTGGTATCCGGCGGCACCGACAACCACCTCATGCTGATCGACCTGCGTGACGAGGAGTGCACCGGCAAGGAGCTGGAAGCACGTCTGACAGCGTGCACATCACCGCCAATAAGAACACTGTCCCCGCGAGACCCGCAGCCCGTTCGTGACTTCTGGCGTGTCTGGGCACCCCGGCTGTTACCACCCGCGGCATGGGCGTGGCCGAGATGAAGGTGATCGCCGACTGCATCGCCGATTGCATCTGGCACTACGACGAGAAGAAGGACGAGATCAGTGACCGTGTGCTGAAGCTGACCCGGGATTTCCTCTGTATCAGTAAATATCGCATTGTTTGAAAGAGGAAGCGCCTTCGGGTGCTTTCTTCCTTTTGCTGGGTTTGTGTTACCATAAACGCAAAGACAAAAGGAGAAATGACCATGAAGCGTACAGGGCTGTTACATCTATATTACGGTGATGGCAAGGGAAGACCACCGCTGCCATGGGCCTTGCTTTGCGGGCCATGGGCAGCGGAAAGGGTGGTGATCCTGCAGTTCCTCAAAGGCGGCAAAAGCGGCGAGGTGCCGCTGCTGGAACAGCTGGGTGCAAAGGTGTACCGCGGCAAGGCGGGGCAGAAATTCGTGTTCCAGATGAACGAAGCGGAAAAGGAAGCCACCCGCCAGCTGCAGAATGCGAACCTCACAGCTGCCATGGCCGACCCTGCCGACCTGCTGATTTTGGACGAAGCGGGCAGCGCATGGGAACTGGATATGGTGGATAAAGCCCTGTTGCAAAGGCTGTGCTGGAACGCCCGGCAGAGCAGGAATGCGTGCTTACTGCCCATGCTGCGCCGCAGTGGATGCTGGATGCCGCCGACTATGCCACGGAGATGAAGTGCCACCGCCACCCTTACCAGAGGGGAATTTCCGCCCGGAAAGGCATTGAATACCTGACCACGGCAGCAGGATACCGGGTGCATGAGTGAAAAACGCAAAACCGGGATGGGGTATTTTCATCTTGCATTTAGCCCACTGGTGTGATATGATGAAGACAAGAAATCATGCGTGCATTTTCTGAGCAGACCCACCACAGAACAGGAACCGCTCCGCACCGCTGCCGGGCAGTTCCCGACGGCGTTTTGTTTGAAACTGTGGTTATGCCCCTAACAGATTCTGCGTCAACGGGCCGATGCGCGCAGAAGATCTGGAGGGGAATAAAATGATTGAAACGATCGTAAAAGTAGATGGTATGATGTGCGGCATGTGCGAGAGCCATGTCAACGAAGCCGTGCGCAAGGCCTTCCCGGAGGTAAAAGGTGTCGTCCTCGCAGGCAAAAGCCCAGACGGTGATCCACCGGAACAGCCGCTGGACGAGCAGAAGCTGCGGGATGCCATCAATGCAACCGGCTATGAGGTCAAGGGCGTAAGTGCACCTTACGAGAAAAAGGCTTTTCTCGTTTTAAAAAGTAAGCAAACCTTAACACACATAAGGGAGGCGTATCTGGATGAGGATTCTGGTTTACGGTGCGGGCGTTTTGGGCTGCGAGCTGGCCCATGTGCTGATGCAGAACAAAAGAACGTTGTCACGCTGCTTGCGCGCGGAGAGTGGAAGGAAATGATCGACCAGAAGGGTTTGGTCATCCGCCACTGTGCAGCGCAAGACCACAACGGAACGGATCAAAACCGTGGACACTCGCCCCGGATGATTATTATGATCTCGTCTTTGTGGTCGTGCAGGCGAGCCAGCTGCCGGATGTGCTTCCTGTGCTCAAGGCCAACAAGAGCCAGTATTTTGTGTTTGTGGGCAACAACCCGCAGGCAAAGCAGGTGCTGGAATTCATGCAGCGCCCGGCGGATAAGATCGCATTCGGCTTTCAGGGCACGGCAGGCCGCCGTGAACACGACCATGTGGTCAGTGTGTACGCCAGTGCTGGCATGACGGTGGCGGTGCCACAACTCCGCTTTCTGGCACCTTCCGAACCCGGCTCAAGACCGCCTTTGACGGTGCAAAATACAAGCTGACCTTCTATGGCGATATGGATGAATGGCTGTGCCACATTGCATTCGTTCTGCCGGCGTGCTATGTGTGCTATGCCTGCAACGGCGATCTGCACCGGGCCACCAGCAGCAGCGCGGCGCCATTCTGGATGCCGCCTATGAAGCCTGCCTGATGCTCAAGGATGCGGGCATCCCGGTGAACGATGCCAACAACACCGATAATTTCCAGCCCGGCACATCGGCCCGCCGTAAGATGGAAGCGATGGTGTTTACCATGACAAAACACCGCTGGGCAGATTGTGCGTTTCGGATCACGCCATGCACGCAGTGTCCGAAATGAAGTATCTGGACGAAGCGTTCGATGCTCTGCGCAGGCAGACTGGTACGGCAATGCCCATGGGAAAAGCTGCGCAATGAAATGCCATCGTGGGATAGCCTGCAGCAGAACCGGAAAGCAGCAAAATAAAACAAAAAGCAAAGGCACTGCCGCCCTGTTTTGGGTGCGGCAGTGCCTTTTGTTTGGGTCTCATTTATTCCAGAAGTCCTGCAGGGCAGCGGCCAGTTCTTCGCAGCTGCGCAGATAGCGGATATGCCGCCAGTGAGGAGGGAACAGCCGGATGTATTCCTGCTGGGCAAACCGGTCGTCCAGCAAAAGCACCGCACCTCTGTCTTCCGGCGTGCGGATCACGCGCCCTGCGGCCTGCAGTACCTTGTTCATGCCGGGATAGCGGTAGGCATAATCAAATCCAAAGCCGTTCTGTGCGTCATAATAACGGCGCAGCATTTCCTGCTGCGGATTTACCTGCGGCAGGCCCACACCCACAATGGCGCACCCAATCAGGCGGCTGCCTGCAAGATCAACTCCCTCACCAAAGATGCCGCCCATCACGCCAAAACCCAGAAGTGTTTCGGCCGGGTCCGGCACAAACTGAGCCAGAAATTCAGCCCGAGCGGCATCATCCAGACGGCTTTCCTGCACAAGGGTGCGAATGCCCGGGTAACGTGCTGCAAAATCTTCGTGTACCTGCCGCAGATATGCGTAGCTTGGGAAAAGGCAAAGTAGTTTCCCGTTCTGGCCTGCACCAGCCGGGCCAGTGCATCCGAAACTGCCTGCACGCTGGCTTCGCGGTCGCGGTAGCGGGTAGAGATATTCGGCAGGCAATACAGCCCCAGATTTTCAGCCGGAAAGGGACTGTCCAGTGCGACGGCACGTGCATCGCTGCAGCCCAGAACACTGCGGTAGAACGAGGGCGGAGCCAGCGTTGCACTGAACAGCGCTGCGCTGCGCCCTGCGGCAAGGCTGGCATCCACAAAAGGTGCCGGGTCCAGACACAGCAGCTGCAATTCAAGCCTCTGCCGCGCGCGGTAAGCTGAGTGACAAAGTGGCTGTCGTATCGTTCGGCGGCACGGGCGATGTCCTGTACAGCAAAATAAAGCTCCAGCAACTGTGCATGTACTTCGGCATCCGGGTTCGCTTCCAGCCAATCCTGCAAAGGTGCCTGTACGGCCCGCAGCGGACTGAGCAGGGCAGAGGGCGGCTCCTGCAAAACACAGTACTGTCCTGTACATACAGCGGTTCGGGCAGTTCCAGTGCGGGGCAGTGTTTTCAGGCAAAAGACTGGTCTGTGCCGGGTCTGCGGAATCGGTCTGGCTGCTGTGCCGGGGTGCAAGCTGTATGCAGGCTTTCCGGGCTTCCAGCAGGGCTTTGTCTGCTTTGGTCAGAGCGGTCTTTAAAGCACTTTTCCCTTGCCCAATGCGCGTTTTGCCTCGGTCAGGCTGCTTTACAAAAGCGTGCAGAATACATTGCTCTGGCTCTGTCGGGCAGGTTATGTGCTTCATCGACCAAAACAACCAGTCGCCGGAAGAATCAAAGAACCGCTTCAGGTGCACCACCGGATCGAACAGGTAATTGTAATCCCCAATGACCACATCGCACCACTCGCTCAGGTCTAGCCCCAGTTCAAAGGGACACACCGAAAACGCTTTGCCGCCCCGGCCAGCTGCGCGGTCAAAGCTGCCGGTACCGTCCAGCAGAGCTGTCAGTGCATCCTTGATGCGGTCGTAGTAGCCGTTGGCGTAGGGACAAAGCTCCGGTAGGCAGGCGGGATGTCCCTCTGCATCTGGATGCAGGCAGACCTTTCCTTGGCGGTCAGCGTCACACTGCGCAGGGCAAGCTCTGGCTGGGCCGTATGCAACCGGGTCAAGGCATCCTCGGCGGCAGTCTGGGTCGTGTTGCGGGCCGTGAGATAGAACAGCTTTTCTCCGTTGCCTTCGCCCATGGCTTTCAGCGCGGGGAAAGCGCGCTCATGGTCTTGCCAATGCCGGTAGGAGCCTGACAGAACAGCCGCGTACCGCCCTTGCAGTCGGCGGTCTTGCCAGCGCGGCAGGCGCGGTAGATCTCGCCCGCCATAGCCCGCTGTCCGGGCCGGTACTGCGCAAACGGGAACTGCAGTGCCGCAAGGCTCTGAGTACGCTTTACATCCCACGCTATCCGGCGCTGCGCCCACGGAGCATACTGGCACAATAATTTGTCAAGAAATTCATCCAGCTCCTGCTGCGTAAAGCGGCGGATAAAGCGAATGATCTGATCGGTGTCTATCTGATAATAAGTCAGCCGGACGTTCAGTTCCGGCAGGCTTTGCTGTGTGGCATAAATGGCACCGTACACCATGCCCTGTGCCCAGTGGCAGGGTTCATATCCTCAGTGATCTCTTCCGGCGGCACAGCGGTGGTCTTGATCTCATCAATGACTACCGTGCCAGTCTCATCGGTAAAATGCCGTCAGCCCGGCCCTCAAGGGTAAAAGTGATGTCCTCTGCCTGCCGCTCTACGGAGAGAAATACCTCAGCCTGATAGCCGTCTCCGGCAGCTTTTGCAATTTGCGGTGGATGTGGGCGCCTTCCAGTGCACGGTCAAACCCCGTAAACCGGCTGTCAATGCTGCCGGTCCGCAGCAGAAATTCCACCAGCTGCCGGATGGGCAGATGAACCGTGGCCAAAGCATTTCACCTCCGCTTTTGATACACTGACGAACCGGTAATTCCTCTTCAGACACGATTCAGGCCATTCCATCGCCCGCCCTATTGCCTCACGGCAACAGGGTCCCACCTCAGCGGACGGTCTTCAGAGAAACTCCCGGTTCGTCGACATAAACTGATTATTTCAGGCCGAACATCTCCATGCATTCTGCTGCCGCTTCATCCACTTTGCCAAAATCCACCGCTGCACGGTAATAGGTCTCCAACTCATCGTGGCAACTCTTGGCCTGCGCCATCAGGGCACTGGCCTGTTCCAGCAGTTCGGCGGCAGCACGCTCGTTAAAGCGCAGCCGTGCCCGGTACGCTGCCAGATTTTCCCTGTCAAGGAAGCGGGTGCACCGCACAGCCTGCACACTGGGCAGATGCACCGGATGCCAGCGATTATCCGTCAGGAAGGCAAGCTTCAGCTCCGGATCAGGATATGGTCGATCTTATCCTCCGGGTGCATGGCGCATGGACAGGTAATAATGTGGTAGCCCCGCGTCAGGGCTTCGGCGCGGATCAGCTCCAGCAGCAGGCGGGACACCGCGCCGTAATCATCCGGAACACGATAAACTTATCCGCCAATGCCTGTGCAGTGCCCTGATAAAACATTTCACCCTTGGGGGTGACGGCGGAAAGCAGGCGCAGCTCTTCGCTGCCAATGCCTTCCGTGCGCGGCATCACCGGGTGCACAGCCGTTTGACATAACGGCGCACCTTGTCAAAATTGGCGCTGCAGGCTTCGGCGCGGCGGCTGTCCAGCAAAAGGCTGCCTGCCGATGCAATATATCGTGCAGCGCGGCTGCGCAGCAGGGCGTTGCGGGCAAACAGCGCCTTGACCTCATCGGTGCACTGGTGCAGCTTTTCTGCATCGATGGTGTGGTACAAACTCACCACCACTTCGTCCGCACCGGGAGCATCCGGCTCCACCACATGGGGCGCAGTGGCATCCACGATGGCCCTGTGCTGCCGGGCAGGATCACGCCGTCCAGACTGTCCGGGTCGCTGGCACAGTGGATGCGCTGCGTCAGTTCGCCGTGCTGTTCGGCAGCACGGGCAAGCCGCTTCATCAGGGTGGATTTGCCGCAGCCCGGCCCGCTTTGATCAGGTACATCTGCATACCGGGTTCGTGGCGCAGCGGTTCAAAATAGCCCTTGAAACCGGCAGGCGTTGTGGCACCCAGAAAGAAATCAATGGAATCATGTCGTGCAGTTTCCATAATCGAACACTCTTTTTGTTTTAGAGTATGCAAAAGGAAGGTGTTTGGTTCTTGCAGCGGGAATGATTCAGTCTTTATGATAGGTATGTTTGCACACCGTTTCAATGTTGTCCCGCAGGGCAGTAAAATCAGCAAAGGCTGCAGGCTTGTTCTGCGGGCTGCGCAGCAGAGCGGCAGGGTGGAAGGTACCCATGAACAGGATGCCGCCCTTTTCGTACAGCTGGCCATGCTCCTTGGTCACGGAGAAATCCTTTCGGATCATCCGCTGGGCGGCAATGCGGCCAAGGCAGACCACGATCTTTGGCTTCAGCAGGCGGAACTGCTCCCGCAGCCAGGGCATACAGGCTTCGCTCTCAGCAGGCTGGGGTCACGGTTCTGCGGCGGGCGGCACTTGACGATGTTTGCAATATAGCAGTTCTTCGTGCGGTCAAGGTCGATGGCAAACAGATATTTGTCCAGCAGCTGGCTGCGCCCCACAAAGGGCAGACCCTGCTCATCCTCATTCTGGCCGGGGCCTTCGCCCACAAACAGAACTTCGGCATCTTCCACACCCTGACCGAACACCACATTGGTGCGGGTCTTGCACAGCTCGCAGCGGGTGCAGGCAAGACAGCTTGATCTTAATGTTTCCCAATCCATGGCGGCTTGATCTCCTCTTGAAACGGTATGATACTTAATTCACAAATCGGAACAGCTTTTCTCCTAAAATAATAGTACAAAATCTAGGATGGTACGATGCATTGCATGAAATGACGAATCCACTCAATCTTTTAGTATACGACTTTTCGGCAACATCATCAATACAGTGGCCGACAATCTTTTAATGACATGCTCATCCACACCGGCTTTCTTTGCCGTGGTGACGAACTGAACACGACCATCATGAGGACGATGCCGGGGGCAAAGGCCTAAAGCATTCACGACGAATGCGTTGCCCTTCTGTGTGTGTTTTGGCTGGCGACTTAACGATACCACAGGACGATTCACTCGTCATGGATGTAGAGAAATCGCACGATAGTACGTTATTTTATTAAAAGAATAAACAAAGAGTATCTTCACGTGTTGATTTTAAATCAATCTGCAGCGATGATTGAAAACGATTACACATGCGGATTTCAAAGCACTTATACAAATTGTATCCGCTTTCTCTTTGCAGAGCGCGGCTGGATGTGATATAATCAAAATAGTTTTCTGCGATGCATTTTCAGGCGGTAGTGCCGGACGGCAGCGCGGGAGAAACCGGATAGCGGGAGAGTGGAACTTTGGAGTTGGAACAGGCAAAAAGCGCGTGGAAGAATTGCGCGCTGTGATCGAGAAAACAATCGGCTTTACTATGACCAGGATGCCCCGGAGCTTGAAGATTTTGAGTATGATGCTCTGACCCGGGAACTGAAAGAATTGAAGCGCAGTTTCCGCAGCTGGTCACGGCATCGTCGCCTACCCAGAAGGTAGGCGGCACGGCCAGCAGCAAGCTGCCCAAGGTGACCCATGCGGTAAAATGGAAAGCCTGCTGGATGCATTTTCGTATGATGAGCTGCGGGATTTTGACCGCCGTGGGGAAGCCGGCATAGAGCCGGAGTATGTGGTGGAGATCAAGATCGATGGCCTTTCCTGCAGTCTGGAATACGAAAACGGTGAGCTGGTTCGTGCCTCTACCCGCGGCGATGGCGTGGTGGGCGAGGACGTGACCGCCAATGTCCGCGCCATCCGCAGCATTCCCAAAAGTTGAAGGATGCACCTGAATTTCTGGAAGTGCGCGGTGAAGTATATATGCCGCATGGCGCGTTCCAGAAGCTGTGTGCAGAGCAGGAGCTGCAGGGCGCAGCACCCTTTAAAATCCGCGCAATGCGGCTGCCGGTTCGCTGCGCCAAAAGGATGCAAGGATCACCGGAAGCCGGGGCCTTTCTATCTTTGTTTTCAATGTGCAGCAGATCCGCGGCAAAACGCTTACCAAACATGCCGAAAGCCTGGATTACCTCAAGAGCCTTGGCCTGCCGGTCTCGCCGCGCTATCATATCGTGCATGACATTGAGCAGGCCATTGCCGAGATCGAGCAGATCGGTCAGAACCGTGCCAAACTGGATTTTGATATGGATGGTGCAGTGATCAAGGTGAACGATTTTGCACAGCGCGATTTGATGGTTCCACCAACAAATTCCCACGCTGGGCAATTGCGTTTAAGTATCCGCCAGAGGTAAAGGAGACAACGCTGCGCAGCATTGAGGTCGCAGTTGGCCGCACCGGTGTTCTTACCCCGACGGCCTGCTTTGACCCTGTCTTTCTGGCGGGTACTACCGTTGCCCGCGCGACCCTGCACAATGAGGATTTTATCTATCAGTTCGGCCTTTGCATCGGCGATACCATTCAGGTGCGCAAGGCGGGTGATATCATCCCGGAAGTGATCGGTGTTACCCATCACGCAGAGGATGCACAGCCCTATGAGATGCCCACGGTCTGCCCCTCCTGCGGTGCACCAGTCGTTCATCTGGAGGATGAAGCAGCTCTGCGCTGTGTTAACCCCGAGTGCCCGGCACAGGCACTGCGCAATATCATCCATTTTGCTTCCCGCGATGCAATGGATATCGAGGGCCTTGGCACAGCAGTTGCCACCCAGCTGGTGGAGAAGGACATGGTGCACTCCGCAGCGGATATCTACACGCTGACACGGGAACAGCTGCTGACGCTGGATAAGTTCAAGGAAAAGAGCGCCGATAACCTGCTGAACGCCATCGAGGCTTCCAAGCAGAACAATCTGGATAAGCTCCTGTTCGGCTTTGGCATCCGCAACATTGGCGATAAAGCTGCGGCCCTGCTGGCAGAGCATTTCGGTACACTGCAGGCTGTCCGGGAAGCAAGTGCAGAGCAGATCAGCGAGATCGATGGGTTTGGCGGCGTAATGGCGCAGAGCGTCGTGGAATTCTTTGCAAAGAGGGAACGACCGACCTTGTCCATCGTCTGGCCGATGCCGGATTGAATATGCAGTGGAAGGGCGAACCGAAGGGCGATAAGCTGGCAGGGAAAACGCTGGTGGTCACCGGCACGCTGGAAACTCTTTCCCGCAATGAGGCGGAAGCACTGATCGTGAAAACGGTGGTAAGGCCAGCGGATCTGTTTCAAAGAAAACGGCCTATGTTGTGGCAGGCACGGCAGCAGGCTCAAACTGACCAAGGCGCAGGCGCTTGGCATCCCGGTGCTGACCGAGGCAGAATTTCTGGCAATGATCAGCGACGAAAACACCTGATAAAACCGCTCCAATGGATATCCCCGCAGTTTTGTGCTGCGGGGATATTTTATGTCCGCAGGTTCTATCCGGCAGGGACAGGCATATACTCATAGCAGGCAATGAGCCTGAAAAGGAGAGGACAGTGTGGATGAGTATTATCGGGCGATACGCCTGCTTCCCTCATGGCTGGCCGGGCCATTGGGACAGCTGCCAGCACAGACGGCAGCGCAGATCCATGAACTTCGGTTCCGGACAGGCTGTGGTGTTTTGTTACACTGTCGGGTCGGCAGCTCCCGCTGCAGGACCTGCCGGAGTGCCCGCTGCAGCTGAGGGAGTGTGTATTGGATCAGTTTCAGATCGAAGAGATCTTTCACACCCTGTGCGGCGGCGCGGTACATGCACACCAGACGGAGCTTGCGCATGGATTTCTGACCACACCCTCCGGCTGCCGGGTGGGTGTGGCAGGACGCTATGGATCGCGACGGCCAGACGGTTCTGCAGCAGGTGCAGGGTTGAACCTGCGCATTGCAAGGGCGGTTCCGGTACAGCTGCCGGACGAACTTCTGGTGCAACTGAAAAGCATTTTATTGGGATGCTTTTGGTCGGCGAGCCGGACAGCGGCAAGACGACGCTGCTGCGTCAGATCGCACGAGAACTGGCCGGGATGCAGCGGCGAGCCTGCGTGGTGGACGAGCGCTGCGAGATCTTTCCGCCGGGTGATTCCGAGAAGATGCCGCCGCTGGATCTGCTGTCCGGCATCCCTAAGGAACGGGCTGTGCAGATGGCACTGCGCACGCTTTCGCCGCAGGTTATTTTGCTGGACGAGCTGGGCACGCTTGCCGAAACTGCAGCGCTGGAACAGGGCTTTACAGCGGGTGGACTTTGTTGCAAGCGTCCATGCCGCAAGCGTGGAAGAAGCCGCCCGGCGGCCGCAGGTGCAGGCGCTGCAGCGGCATGGAATGCTGCGTGTATTTGTACTGCTGCACGGCTGCACAGCGCCGGGAAAAGTCCGGCAGGTCTGCACGGTATGATGCAGCTTTTCATTGGGCAGCGGCTGCACTGCTCCTGCTGTGCGGGTGGCTGACCGGCTCTGCATTTCAGGTCAGAACAGAGCAGCATATCCTGCAGCTGCAGCGCACCGTGGAGCTGTTGCAGCGCATCCGGCAGGAGATTGCTTACCGCAGGCTGGATCTGGAACAGCTGCAGCGGTGTCTCGTGCAGGAAAAGCTGCTGGAAAGCGATGCAGCACCAAAACTGCAGGAAATTCCGGTACCGGAAAGATTTGATGATGCGGAACGCCTTTGCTTTGAGCAGTGCTTTGCCGGCTTTGGCCAAAGCGAAGCGGCACAGGAATGCGAACGACTGGATTATTACTCTGCCCGTTTTGAAGCATTCCTGCACCAGGCGCAGCAGAAAGCGGCATCCGGGCAAGGCTTACCGTGCAGGCTTGGCCTTGCAGCCGGCGCGGTGGCAGCACTGATTCTTTGTAGTGGCAGGAGGACGAAAACTTGGAGATCGATCTTGTGTTCAAAATTGCAGCGATCGGTATTATCGTGGCAGTCCTGAACCAGCTGCTGATCCGTTCCGGCCGGGAGGATCAGGCCATGATGACGACCCTTGCGGGTCTTGTGGTAGTGCTTTCCATCCTTGTCAAGCAGATCAGCGCACTGTTCGTTACCATCAAGTCGCTGTTTGCACTATGAGTACATCTTTTCCATTCTGGGGCAGTGGTCGTCTTTGCAGCGGCGCAGCTTCTGCTGCGGAAGGATGCACCGGCCTATGCGTTTCTGCTGTCCGTTGGCGCAGCATTGTTTGTGCTGCTGCAGCTTGGAGCGGTGGTGCAGGAGCTGCTTCGGAATGTACTGGCTTTCAGCCGCCGGGTGGACGGGCCTGCATTTGCCTGTCTGCTGCGCTGTGCCGGAATTTTGCTGCTGACCGATTACGCGCGGACCCTGTGCGAAGAAGCTGGTGCGGACACTCTGGCATGGTGCGCCGGGTTTGCGGGCCGATGTTTGGTTCTGGCGGCAGCATTTCCTCTGCTGGAAGAGATCTGCCAGAAGATCTGGGGGCTTGCCGCATGATAAAAAATTCCTGCAAAAGCGGCAGCGTTTGTATTGTGCACAGTATGCTTTCTGGCTTTTGCACCTGATGCCGCTGCGGCACAGCTGCAGGGCCTGCCGGACAGGAGCTTTGGCAGCCTTATCTGGAAAAGCTCCGCAAAGCGCAGAGTCCTTTGCCAAAGATCCGCTCAAATCTCTGCTCGCGCTCCTGCCGGGATCACCGGCAGAGATGATCCGGCAGATGGCACACTGCTATGCGGATGTTCTGCTGTTTTACTGTTGTTGATCGTGCTTTCATTTCTGGTGGGAGGAGCAGCCGACAGCGCCTTGTTGGAGCTAGCTGCGGCTGTGGGCTGCGGCACTCTTTGTGGGGAGATCTGATCAGCCTTGCACAGCTGATCTGTGAGCGGATGGAGGGTGGAAAAACTACCTTCTGGGTTTTCTTCCGGTGTACAGCGGTGTGCTCGCTGCCGGTGGAGAGGTGAATGCCAGCACAGCGGCAAGCGGTCTGCTGCTGACCGGACTGTGCTTTCTGGCACAGGGTACGGTGCTTGTGGTCAGTCCGCTGCTGCAGAGCTACCTTGCGGTAAGCATGGCGTGCTGCATCAGCACTCAGCAGGGCTTTCGGAAACGTGCCGTGCCATGGGCGCTTTGCTGCGCAGGGGCTTGTCTGGGCTGGGCGGATTTTGCAGTGCTGTTAGGGCTGCAAAGAGCGGTAACGGTTCAGCTGGACCGTTCTGCACTGCGGTTGGGCCAGCTGCTTACCGGCGGCGTGCCGGTGATCGGGCAGGCTCTGAGCGATACGGCAGAAGCATTTCTTGCCGGGATGCAGCTGCTCAAAAGCAGTCTGGGTTTTGCGGCACTTGCCGTGATTGGGGCCGAATTTCTGCCACTGTATCTGCAGCTTCTGCTCCATTTGCTATTCCTTGCAGGATGCAGGCTTCTGTGCGGCCTTGCGGAGAACCGGCGCTGTCAGGCGCTGTTTGACTGCATGGCCGAAGCGGTAAAATGCATGGCAGCAGTAACGGCACTGTTTTTGAACTGCTGACGGTAGGTGTGGGGCTTCTGATGATGACGGGAGGCGGATAGGAAATGCACGCATTTCAGACGGCGGCATCAGCGTTCTGCATTGCCTGTATCTGTGCGGAGATCACGACGCTGCTGGCGGGCGCAGGCTGGGCGGGCAGATGCATAAAAGCCGTTGCCGGGCTATATATTCTAGTGATCCTGTTCCGGCTGGCCCCACAGATGAAGCTGGAACTGAAAAGTACAGCGGCGGCTGCTCCGGCAGCGGTCAGCATCCAGAGTACGGAGACATCGCTCTTGCAGGGAACGCAGGAACGGCTGGAAGCGGATCTTTGCGCAGAGTGTGAGCGGCGCTTTGGTACAAAGGTGAAACTGGAGATCACACTGACCCGGACAGAACAGACCGTTCGGGCAGAAAAGGTGCTTGTGATCCTCCCGGCGGCGTGCACATCCGCAGAGCAGAGCCGGATCGCGGCATATCTGCAGCAGGAGCTTGGCATGGCACCGATACTGGAAGTACAGGAGGACACCGAATGAAAGAAGCAGGGGCATTTCGTTCGGAGATTCCGTGAAAGATTTTGCCCGGAAATGTAAAGGAAAACAGGGCAGAGCAAGGCTTGCTGCGGCAGTAGGCGTTCTGGCAATGCTGCTGATCCTGCTGTCGGAACTTTTCCGCAGAACACGGCAGCGGGCAGCACAAAAACACAAAGTCTGCCCAGAGCGGCACAGAATATCAGGCACAGCTGGAGAACCGGCTGGAACATCTGATCTCACAGATGAACGGTGCGGGCAAAACGACCGTGATGGTCACGCTGGAGACTGGGGAAGAAGCCATTTATGCGCTGGATACACAGTCCGGAGAATGCAGTCCCAGCAGACCCATGTCCTGCTGGAAGATGGTTCAGCCCTGACCGAAACGGTATGTCTGCCGCAGGTGTGCGGTGTGGCCGTGCTGTGCGAGGGCGGCGGAGACATCCGCGTTGCTGCCCGGATCACCGAACTGGTAAGCGCACTGCTGGATCTGCCATCCAACCGCATTTGTGTGGAACAGCGCAAGGGCTGAGACCCTGCAGCTTTATAAGGAGGAACGATTTATGAGAGCACTTTCCAGAAATACCCGCAGGGCCACAGCTGTTACATTGGCTGCCGCACTGGTGATTGCCGTATACTTGAACTGGCAGTACGCCCGCAGCGATGTGCCCACGGAACTGCCGGACAATGCTGCAATGGTCGCGGCAGAGGCTGAGGATGTCCCGGTACAGGCGCAGACGGTTCTGGATGAGCTGCCCACAGAGGCCGAAGCGGTGTCCAGCGCCAACAAAACTATGGTGAAGCGCAGCTTGTAAGCGTTGCCAGTGACAGCGGTGCAAAGTTTTTGAGCAGGCTCGGCTCAAGCGGCAGAAGGCCCACGATGAGGCGATGGATTCCATCAAGAAAACGATGAAATCCTCGTCGCTTTCCGCAGAGGAAAAGAAGGAATACACCGCCCAGATGACCGCAAATCTGGAAGATCTGAATGCGGAGAATGAGATCGAAACGCTGATCAAAGCCAAAGGTTTTGCAGACTGCCTGTGCTTTTGCAGTCCGGCCGGGCAGACCTTACCGTGATGACCTCCGGTGAACCGCTCACAGCGGCACAGGTGGCACAGATCCGGGATGTGGTGCTGAACAAAAGCACTGTGACTGCCCAGAACATCACGGTGGTGGAGGTCAAATAAGAAGGTGCGGCAGAGTTTTCCGAAACAAGTATTGAAATCGCACCCGCTTTGATGGTATAATAACTCTATCAATAAAGAATGATGTTGTCCTGCGTATGGCATTGATCGTTTCAGGCAGGACCATTTCAAACAAGAAAAAGCAGGCTGTGCCCGCTTTTGAATGGAGGACAACACAATGGATTTTCAGAATACAGATCTTCGGGGCGGTAGCCTTCAGATCTCCACCGAAGTCATTGGCAAGATCGCACGCTGCGCAGCATTGAAATTGACGGCGTTGCCGAGGTTTCCTGCGGCAGACAAAATAAAAGCTCAAGGATCTGCTGGAAGCATCCAGCATCCAGTCTCCGGTCGTGGTGGAAATGCGGGATGGTACCGCAAACATCACTCTGAACCTGATGATGAGCTTTGGCGCACGCATTCCTGCTGTGGCCGAAAGGTGCAGGAAAACGTGAAGAACGCTGTGCAGAACATGACCAATGTCACTGTGAGCCGCGTCAATCTGGTGATCGCCGGCCTTGCAGAAACCACTGCAGCAGAGAAGTAAAATAAAATTCAGAATGGAAGCCGATCCTCTCTGTGCTCTGGCCAGAGAGGCTTCGTGCTGCGAGAGGAACATTATGGAAAATATTTTGCCCCGTAGAGAAGCACGCGAGAATGCATTTTGCTGGCATTTTCGCAGACCTTTGGTGATATCCCGCTGGCAGAGGCCATTACCAGCCATGAAGAAAACGATGAAGAGCACCCTGTGGATGGTTTCAGCAAGCATCTGCTGAACGCATACTACGATCATTCTGCCGAGGTGGATGATGAGATCCGTGCACATCTGCGCAACTGGACCATGGAGCGCCTGCCTCGTGTCAGCCTGACCATCCTGCGTCTGGCAGTTGCCGAGATGCTGTTTGGCGGCGAAAATAAGCCCGGTGTTGCCATCAACGAGGCGGTGGAACTGACGAAAAGTATGGTGCGGACGAAGATTACCAGTTCGTGAACGGTCTGCTTGGCGCAGTGGCCCGGATCACGGTCTGGATACGGAGCAGGCCGAACAGTGAGCCGTTATACGCTTGGCATTGATACAAGCAACTATGCAACCTCTCTGGCAGTGTTTGATACAGCTGGAGAGGTTGTTTGCGCAAAGAAGCGCTTTTGCCGGTAAAAGCGGGCCAGCTGGGCCTGCGGCAAAGCGATGCACTGTTTCATCATACGGTCGCGCTGCCGGAGATGATGCAGGAACTGGCGCAGGAATTTGATCTGACGCAGATCGATGCTGTGGGCGTATCGCAAAAGCCCCGCCCGGTAGAAGGCAGCTATATGCCTTGCTTTCTTGCAGGTGTCAATGCTGCAACGGCCTTTGCACATGCAAAGGGATCCCACTTGTGCTGACGACCCATCAGCAGGGTCACGCTGCCGCAGCGCTGTTTGCAGCTAAGGGGAACAGCTGTTTGCTGAAAAAGTTCTGCTGTTCCATATTTCCGGCGGCACCACGGACCTGCTGCTCTGCGATCAGGTGCGCCGGATCACAACGCTTGGCACCAGCACAGACCTTTATGCCGGACAGGCTGTGGACCGTGTGGGGTCAGGCTTGGCTTTGCTTCCGGCGGGTGCCGAGGTTTCCCGTCTGGCTGCACAGTGCATTGAGGAGATCAAGCCAAAATCCAGCGTGAAGGGGATGCAATGCAGCCTTCCGGGCTGGAAAACCAGTGCAATGCCTTGCTTGCCGCAGGCAAAACGCCAGAATATGTGTGCAAGTACTGCCTGCTCTGTGTGGCGGATACAGTGGTAAAATGACCAAAGCTGCACAGAAGGAATACCCCGGCCTGCCGGTGGTATGTGCTGGCGGAGTGATGAGCAGCGATATCATCCGTGCATGGGTGCAGAAACGCCTGCCGCAGGTCTACTTTGTGCCGGGACAGTATTCCAGCGATAATGCCATCGGTGTTTCGATCCTGGCAGCGCGGGAGGCCGGATTATGGCTGAAGTGATTACCGTTTCAGCACTCAACCGTTATGTAAAACGCTGCTGGATGCCAACGATGCTTTGTTTGACCTTGCCCTGCGCGGCGAGATCGCAAATTTTGTACAGAATGCGCGCAGCGGCACTGCTATTTTCCCTGCGGGATGAAGCCAGCAGCGTGAAGGCTGTAATGTTCCGCGCAGATGCCCGCCGTCTTGCCTTCCGCCCGGAAGAGGGAATGCGTGTAGTCGTGCGCTGCCGCGCTACCCTTTATGAGCGCGACGGCGTATTTCAGCTGTACGTGAACGATATGTTCCCGGATGGCATTGGTGCCGCACAGCTGGCGTTGGAACAGCTCAAGGCGAAACTGGAGCAGGAGGGCCTGTTTGCACCGGAGCACAAAAGCCGCTGCCGGAATTTCCTAAATGCATCGGTGTTGTTACCAGCAAGACGGGAGCTGCCCTGCAGGACATCCGCAATGTGCTCACACGGCGCTGGCCATCGGTACGGCTGCTGCTGTGTCCGGTGACAGTGCAGGGTTTGAAGCCGCGCAGCAGGTGGCCGATGCCATCAAAAGCTGGATCAGCGCAAAGAGGTGGACGAGATCATCGTTGCACGCGGAGGCGGCAGCCGGGAAGACCTGTGGGTCTTTAACGCAGAGATGATCGCCCGGGCTGCATACCGCTGCAAAACCACTGATCAGCGCAATCGGCCACGAGATCGACTATACCATTCTGGATTTTGTGGCAGACTGCCGTGCCCCCACACCTTCGGCTGCAGCAGAGCTGGCTGTACCGGATCGGGCAGAGCAGGAACGGATATTGCTGGATTTGCAGCAAAATATTCGCAAAATATGCAAAACGTTTTGATTTATGCTATAATGGTCTGGAACAATACAACTTTGTGTTGGAGCAGGGCCTTGCACGCCGAAACTGGCAAAAGTCAGGGTCAGCTGCAGCAGGTGCAGGATGCCATCCGTCAGCAGATGCAGAAACGCCTGCATTCTGCAGAATTGCAGCTGGGTCATGCGGCAGCACTTACTGGTTCGCTGGATCCATACAAGGTGCTGGCGCGCGGCTACACGATGGTCACAGCAGCCAACGGCACTATTTTAAATGCAGATGATCTGCAGCCGGAAAAACAATCTATGTTCGCAGCGCTTCCCGCCGTGCAAAGTGCAGGGTGGAAGCGGTGGAGGAGATCAATGAGAACACCCAAAAGTTTTGAGGAAGGCATGGAACGGCTGAATACGCTCCTTGCACAGATGCAGAGCGAGGATACGACCCTTGCAGATTCGGTCAAACTGTATGCAGAGGCCGCTTCTCTGATGGAGTACTGCCATGCTGCACTGGAAAAACATCGCTGCAGATCGACGAGATCGACGCAAAGCTTGCGGGCACAGTGCAGGAGGAAAGCTAATGGACTATCAGGAGCAGTATCAGAATTATCTGGCACAGGCAATGGCCGCGCTGGAAAAGGCCTGCGGCCGTTTTCTGCCGGAAGAATCCGAGGTGTGCCGTGCGGCACGCTACAGCCTGATGGGCGGCGGCAAACGGATCCGTGCAGTTCTTGTTCTCAGCGTCTGCGATATGCTGGGCGGCAGTATGCAGGCGGCACAGCAGTTTGCAGCTGCTGTAGAAATGCTGCACTGCTATTCGCTCATTCACGATGACCTGCCCTGCATGGACAATGATGATCTGCGCCGCGGCCGTCCTTCCTGCCACAAGGCGTTTAGCGAAGCAACTGCCATGCTGGCCGGTGATGTGCTGCTGACAGAAGCATTTGAGACAGTCGCCAATGCCCCGGCAGATGCGTCTGTCTGTGTACAGGCAGCGCGGGCACTGGGTGCAGGCGCTGGCAGCCGCGGCATGGTCTATGGGCAGGAACTGGATCTGAAATACGAAGCGTTGGCCGCAACAGAAGACCAGCTTCGGCTGATCCACCGCAATAAAACGGGTGCGCTGATCAATGCAGCCATCCAGATGGGTGCGGCTGCGGCCAAAGCAGATGAAGCACAGTGCAGAGCGCTGGAACAGTATGCTTATGGTCTGGGCCTTGTTTTCAGATCGTGGACGATGTTCTGGATGTTACCAGCACACCGGAACAGCTGGGTAAGCCCATTGGCAGCGACAGCGAAAATGGAAAGACTACCTTTGTGACCCTTTATGGTGCGGAAGGTGCCATGAAGCTTGCACATGACCTGAATCAGGAGACCTGCACGGAACTGCACCGGAATTTTGGCGAAAAGCTGCGTTTCTGGAACAGCTTGCGCAGCAGCTTCTTGTGCGTAAAACTAAAAATAATCCATACAGAATAAAGGAAAAGATTATGCAGCTTATTCATAACATCCTGTCTTTCAATCAGATCCTTACGGTTTCACTGCTCGGCTGGCTTGTGGCGCAGGTGCTTAAAACCATCATCAATTTTATCCTGCTGGGCAAGTTCCAGTTGGAACGCATGTGGGTGATGGCGGTATGCCCAGTGCCCACAGCGCAACGGTCTGTGCCATGGTCATTGCAACCGGACGCTGTGTGGGCGTTGACTCTGCCATTTTGCAGTGGCAAGCGTGGTGGCAATCATTACCATGCACGATGCCATGGGCGTGCGGCATGAGACTGGCGAGCAGGCCAAGGTCCTGAACCAGATGATCGATCAGTGGATCGAAGTGAGCGAGAAGAATGCCCTTTCCTGCAGAACATGCATCTGAAGGAGATGGTCGGCCATACGCCGCTGCAGGTCGTGGCAGGCGTACTGGTCGGCGCAGCCGTCGGCTTCCTGTATCCGCTGGCTTGAGGCATTCTTTTCACGCAGGAACGCACTGCAGCAACAGAAAATCTTCATTTGAAGGACGTGTGATTTATGGGAGCATTGCTGCTGGACAGCATCAATCAGCCCAGAGATTTAAAGCAACTGAATGAACAGCAGGTGAAACAGCTGTGCGCGGAGATCCGCCAGTTTCTGCTGGAGAATATTTCCAAGACGGGCGGCCATCTTGCCTCAAACCTTGGCGTGGTAGAGCTTACCGTTGCGCTGCACCGTGTTCTGGATACACCACAGGACAAAATCGTGTTTGATGTCGGTCACCAGTGCTACACACAAGATCCTTACGGGTCGGCGCGGACAGTTTGATAAACTGCGCCAGCTCGACGGGATCTCCGGTTTCCCGAACCCGAACGAGAGTGAACACGATGCATTCATTGCCGGGCACGGAAACACGGCGCTTTCGCTTGCGATCGGCATGGCGTGGGCCAAAAGCTGCATCATGAAGCAGGGCTTGTGGTCGCGGTGATCGGCGATGGTGCCTTTACCGGCGGCATGGTCTACGAGGGCATGAACAACATTGAACAGCTGGACAACCTTCTTGTGATCCTGAACGACAACAAGATGTCCATTTCTAAAATGTCGGTGCACTTGCCCGCTATCTGACTCATTTGCGCACGACCACGGCCTATTTTGATGCCAAGGATAATGTGCGCAGCTTTTGGATGGAGTACCGCTGGTGGGCGCTCCACTGAAAAAATATCACCGAGTGCAAGACGCTTTTGCGTCGGGCAATGTACCACTCTACCATGTTCGAGGATATGGGCTTCCAGTACATCGGGCCGGTGGATGGCCACAACGTGGAAGAGCTGGAACGCACACTGCGCACCATCCGCAACCGGCAAGGACCACATTTTCTGCACGTGATCACAAAAGGGCAAGGGCTATCAGCCGGCCGAGGTAAACCCCGGCAACTATCACGGCGTGTCGGCATTTGATCCGGATGGAATGCCCGACCCGGAGGTGGCACCAAAGGAATCGTTCTCGACGGTATTTGGCAATGCTCTTGTGACGGAAGGCGACCGGAACCCGAATATCTGCGCCATCACTGCAGCAATGAAGTATGGCACCGGCCTGCAGTTTTGCGCACAGCCACCCGGAGCGTTTTTGATGTCGGTATGGCAGAGCAGCACGCTGTGACCTTTGCTGCCGGGCTTGCAAGTCAGGGCATGCTGCCGGTGGTATGCATTTATTCCACCTTCCTGCAGCGTTCCTATGATCAGATCATCCATGACGTAAATCTGCTGCGGGAGAATGTAGTTTTGCCATCGACCGCGCCGGTTTTGTCCCAGCGGATGGCGAAACACATCAGGGCATTTACGATCCCGCTTTCCTGAGCCAGCTTGGAATGCCGCTGTATGCGCCTTCCAATTATCAGGAACTGAATTACTGGCTGCAGCAGCTGTTGAGTGACCGCTTCCATGGCCCACGGGCAATTCGTTATCCCCGCGGTGGGCAGGATGCAGCTCTGGCGGAATTTGGCTGCACCGGCGAAGATTATGATTTCCTGCGCAAGGCGGATGATGCAACAATCGTTCTGGTGAGTTACGCCGACGAACTGGCCGACCTTTGCAGGCAGAACGTGAATTACAGCAAAAAGCATTGCGTGTGATGTGATAAAGGCTGTAAAGTTGTATCCCTTTACAGACAAAATGATCGCTGATCTGTCGAAATACAAAACAATTCTGTTTGCGGAAGAATGCATTGCAAACGGAAGCATTGGTGAACATCTGGAATATGCTTTGCAGCAAAACGGATGGAATGGGCGCTTTATCCATTGCGCGGTGCGGAACGCGTGTCTTCCGCATGCCAGTGTGGCACAGATCAAACAGGCAACCGGTCTGGATGCAGCGCATCTTGTACAGGCCGTGCAGATGGCCGTGACGAAAGGAGAAAATTTACTGTGAAGATTCGATTGGACCAATATCTTGTTCAGCATAGTCTGACACAGAGCCGTGAGCGCGCAAAGGCGCTGATCATGTCCGGCATCGTTTTGTCAATGAGCAAAAGGTGGACAAGGCCGGAGAGATGATCAAGGAAGATGCCAAGGTGGAAGTGCGCGGGCACGACATTGGCTATGTCAGCCGCGGCGGCCTGAAGCTGGAAAAGCTATGAAGTGTTTCCCGCTTACACCCAATGGCAAGGTCTGCATGGACATTGGAGCATCTACCGGCGGCTTTACGGATTGTATGCTGCAGAACGGTGCCGTCAAGGTTTATGCGGTGGATGTCGGCTATGGACAGCTTGCATGGAGCCTGCGCACAGACGAGCGCGTAGTGAACATGGAGCGCACGAACATCCGCAATGTCAAACCGGAGGATCTTGCCGAGCAGATCGAGTTTTCAGTGTGGATGTCTCGTTTATCTCGCTGCACCATATTTTCCCGGTGGCACAGGCAATCACAACGCCGGATGCCATGGGCGTTTGTCTGGTCAAGCCGCAGTTTGAAGCTGGACGCGAAAAGGTTGGCAAGAACGGTGTGGTGCGCGACCCTGCTACCCACCGTGAAGTGCTGCACAATGCCATGGGCTATGCTGCTGCAAACGGTTTTGCTGTACGCGGATTGGATTTCAGCCCGGTAAAGGGACCTGAGGGCAACATTGAATACCTGATGTTCGTGCAGAAGAGCGGTGAACCTTCCGTGCTGGACGACAGCGTTGCAGAGCAGGTGGTGGCGGCAAGCCACAGCACGCTGGACCGCTGAGCGGCTCTGCCATCAGACCAGAAAAGGAGCTTCCCGCATGACGATCTATATTTCGCCGAATCCCGGCAAGACCTCTGCCAACGAGATCGCACTGCGCGCGGCGCAGATTCTAATGAACCATGGTGCAGCTGTTCTGATGTGTGAACAGCCACGCACAAGCTGCAGCACGGCCGGAGTGGTTTATCTGCCGCTGGAGGAATGCCTTGAGCAGGCAGATGTGATCCTGACCATTGGCGGCGACGGCACCATTCTGCATGAGGCAAATCTTTCGCTTCGGTACGCAAAGCCGATCTTGGGCATCAATCTGGGACGCTGTGGTTTTCTGGCTACCTGCGAAGTCAGCGAGATGGAAGCCAAGCCTCCGCTGTTGCACGGGAGAGTTCAGCGTAGACAACCGGATGCTGCTGTATGTCCGCGTTCTTGGCCACGATGGCTGGGAGGGCCACGCCCTGAATGACGTGGTGGTCACAAAGGGCCGCCTGCAGCAGGCGATCGATTTCAGCATTTACTGCGATGATATTTTAGTAGAGCACTACCGTGGGGACGGTGTGATCGTTGCAACGCCCACCGGCTCCACAGCGTATTCGCTGGCGGCGGGCGGGCCGATCCTGGATTCCCAGACGAAGGGCGTTGTTGTAACGCCTATCTGCCCGCACAGTCTGGCCAGCCCGGCCATGGTGTTTGCGCAGGAGCGCAAGCTGAATATCTGTGTGGGACAGGTGGCCGATGATGAAGTGTTTATCAGCTGCGATGGCAGAGCTGGCTGTCCGCTCAAGGCCGGCGCAACGGCTGAAGTAAGGCTCTCCGATCAGGTGGTAAAGCTGATCACCTTCGGAAAAGCAGATCAGTTCCAGGCCATTGACCAGAAGCTTCGCAGCAGACGATAAAGGGGAGGCGAGTTTACGATGGCGCGCAGCCGTAAGGAAGATGTAAAAGCAAGGGAGAACGTCAGCAGGTGATTCTCCGGCTTGTGCAGGAACACCCGATCAGCCGGCAGGAAGTTCTGCTGGATCACCTTTCCAAAGAGGGATTCGAGGTAACACAAGCCACCGTTTCCCGCGATATCCGGGAGCTGTGTTTGGTAAAAGCTGCCACGGCAGAGGGTATCGCTATGTCTCCAGCCGGAACGAAAGCTTCAACCCCAAAACGCAGGGAAGGTTTGAAACGATCTTTCATGAATCCGTGCTGGGGTAGATTACGCCGGACATGTTGTGCTGGTAAAGTGCTATTCTGGCATGGCCAACGCCGCATGCGAGGTTTTGACGCATTGCAGTGGAAAATGTGGTCGGCACGCTTTCGGGCGACGACACGTTCCTGATCGTTGCACGGTCGGAGCGTGATGCAAAACGATCTGCTCGGAACTGACGAGACACATTGGATAAAAATAACGCGGGAGAAAAGATATGCTGAGCAGCCTGCAAATTGAAAATGTTGCTGTGATCCAGAAGGCTGAAGTACATTTCAAGCCGGGCCTGAATGTTCTTACCGGTGAGACTGGTGCCGGCAAGTCGATCCTGATCGATTCCATCAATGCGATCCTGGGAAACCGCACTTCAAAGGATCTTGTGCGCACAGGGCCTCTAAGGCGGTGATCCGTGCAGCCTTTGAGGAGGTGCCCGGTACGGTACTGGACAGCCTTGAGAAGGCGGGCTACGAGCGCTCGGATGCACTGATGCTCAGCCGCGAGATCACAGCCGAGGGCAAAGCACCTGCCGCATCAACGGAATGCCTGCAACGGCTGCGGTTCTGCGGGAGCTGTGCGGAGGACTTATCAATATCAACGGTCAGCACGACTCTGTGGGCCTTCTGAACCCGGCAAGACATCTGGGCATTCTGGATGATTATGCGCAGAACAGCGTGGAGTTTCAGGACTATTATGTCCTGTACCGGGAGCTTGTGCGCATCAAGCGGGAGCTGGATGCCATGATCACCGACGAAGCCGAAAAGCAGCGCAGGATTGATCTGTTGAGCTATCAGGTGCAGGAGATCGAGGATGCCGGACTGACCGCCGGAGAGGAACAGACGCTGGAAAGCCGCCGCAAGATCCTTGCCAATGCATCTGCCATCCGGGATAAGATCGCACAGAGCTATGCATTGCTTTCGGGCGATGACGAGGCCTCCGGCGCAGTCGATCTGCTGGGTGAGGCATCCAATGCAGTGGATGCTGCCGCGCAGCTGGATGATGCACTTGCCGGTGCATCCAGTCAGCTGCTGGATCTGTATTACAATGCAAAGGATGTTGCCGCAGATCTGATCGGTCGGCTGGATTCCTATGATACCAACGATGCGGAGCTGGACGAGATTGAGCAGCGTCTGGATCTGATCTACAAGCTCAAGCGCAAATATGGTGATACGGTAGAAGACGTGATCGCTTTTGGACAGAATGCAAGGGAAGAACTGGAGCGCATCCAGTCCTCACAGGAGCGGCATGACCACCTGCAGGCAGAAAAGCTCCGCCTTTATGCGCTGGCCCGTGAAAGGCAGAAGCACTGACCCAGACGCGCCTGCGCGCTTTGAAGAGCTGAACAAGCGTATTTCCGGCACGCTGGATTTTCTGAACATGCCGGGCGTGCGCATGACACTGCGCCATACCCGCGGCCCGCTGGCAAGCCATGGGCAGGACAGCATCGAGTTCTACATTTCCACAAACCCCGGTGAGTCGCCCAAACCCCTTGCAAAATTGCTTCCGGCGGCGAGCTGAGCCGCATCACGCTGGCCATCAAAATGCAATGGCCGATAAGGATGCCGTGCCTACCGTGATCTATGATGAGATCGACAGCGGTGTTTCTGGCAAAGCCGCCGGGCGTATTGGTGAGGTACTGCGCCAGAGCGCACAGGGCCACCAGATCTTGTGCATCACCCATACAGCCCAGATCGCTGCACTGGCGGACTGCCATCTGCTGATTCAGAAAAATGTAGCCAATGACCGCACCTATACCGAGATCCATCCGCTGGATGAGGAGGGCAGGGTGGAAGCACTGGCCCGGCTGATCTCCGGCGACCACGTTACCGAGCTTTCGCGTGCCAATGCCCGCGAAATGCTGGGTCTTGGCGCAAAATAAGCCAAAATAAGCCGCTGCAGATAAGGGGTTGACAAGCCCGAAGCATTGTGATAAAGTAGTCCTTGTTAATGGCGATGAAGGGAACAAGTACCTTGAAGTGTTCTGCCCAGAGAAACCCCGGTTGGTGTAAGGGGCCGCAGAGCAGCAGGGGAAATACCTCCCGGAGCTGCAGGCTGAATGCCGTTCAGGTTAATAGGCTGTGCCGCGTGCGAGCGTTACAAACGCAGGAGTGTCTCTCTGGGGTGTGCACTCGTGAGGTCGTTTCTGTGAGGAAGCGGCAAACAGAGGTGGTACCGCGAATTTTTCGCCCTCTGCCAAATTCATTTTGGGGGTGTTTTATTTTCCCTCTGCCCACAAACAGGAGGAAAAATCATGACTCTGTACGAAGAACTCAAGGCCCGCGGCCTGGTGGCCCAGATCACCGATGAAGAGATCATCGACCTGATCAACAACGGCAAAGCAACCTTTACATCGGCTTTGACTGCACTGCCGACAGCCTGACCGCAGGCCACTTTATGGCCCTGACCCTGATGAAGCGCCTGCAGATGGCAGGCAACAAGCCTATTGCCCTGATCGGCGGCGGCACTACCATGATCGGCGACCCTTCTGGCCGTACCGACATGCGCAAGATGCTGACCAAAGAGGATATCGCCCACAATGCCGCTTGCTTCAAAAGCAGATGGAAAAGTTCATCGACTTCTCTGAGGGTAAGGCACTGATGCTGAACAATGCAGACTGGCTGCTGAACCTGAACTACGTGGAACTGCTGCGTGATGTGGGTGCCTGCTTCTCCGTGAACAACATGCTGCGCGCCAAGTGCTACGAGCAGCGCATGGAGAAGGGCCTGTCCTTCCTCGAGTTCAACTACATGATCATGCAGAGCTACGACTTCTACTACATGTTCCAGCACTACGGCTGCAACATGCAGTTCGGCGGCGACGACCAGTGGAGCAACATGCTGGGCGGCACCGAGCTGATCCGCCGTAAGCTGGGCAAGGACGCTTATGCTATGACCATCACCCTGCTGACCGACTCTCAGGGCAAGAAGATGGGCAAGACCGCCGGCAATGCCGTCTGGCTGGATCCCAACAAGACCAGTCCATTCGAGTTCTACCAGTACTGGCGCAATGTGGGCGATGCCGATGTGATGAAGTGCATCCGTATGCTCACCTTCCTGCCGCTGGAGCAGATCGACGAGATGAGCACATGGAAGGATCAGCGCCTGAACGAAGCTAAGGAAATTCTGGCTTACGAGCTGACCAGCATGGTCCATGGCAAAGAAGAGGCCGAGAAGGCCCAGAATGCTGCCCGCGCACTGTTCAGCGGCAGCGCAATGGATACCGAGCACATGCCTTCTACTCAGCTGACTGAGGCCGACCTGACCAATGGCTCCATCGGTATCCTGACCCTGATGGTCAAGGCTGGTCTGGCAGCATCCAACGGCGAGGCACGCCGTCTGGTCGTGCAGGGCGGTGTTCTGGTGGATGGCGAGAAGGTAGCCGCTCCCACCGTTGGCTTCACTGCTGAGCAGCTGGCAAAGGGTATTGTGATCAAGAAGGGCAAGAAGATTTACCACAAAGTCACTCTGTAAAATATTGAACATGAAAATGCCGGTGTACTCTGTTTTGGAGTGCACCGGCATTTCACTGATGGAGGATTGCTCGCTTGCTTGCAGAATTTACAGCTCGTAAGCCTTCTTCAATGCTTCGTAAGCTGCATCCTCATTCTCTGCGTGGACCAGCAGGGAAATATCCAGATCGCTGGTGGTGATAAGCAGTACTTCAATGCCGGCCATTGCCAGAGAATTCAGTGCACGGGCAGCTACGCCGCAGCTGGTGACCATTTCTTCACCAAACAGGTTCAGCTTGGAATAACCCACGCTGATCAGCGGGGAAGCCTTAGCATCCTTGTCCAGATTTGCAACGGAAATAGCCTTCATCACCAGCGGAAGATCACTGCTGGAAGCGGTAAAGCTGAAATCAATGGTGGTGCCATGGGGTGCACTCTGGCTGATCATATCTACGACCACACCGTTATCTGCAAAGATCTGCAGGTAACGTGCGAGACTGTTGCCCTTGAACTCTACATCCTGCACACTGATCATCATGAGGCTCGGCTCAATATTGATCTTCGATACTCCGTACATAAGGATCCTCCGTTCTGCCCGAAAGGCGGGCTTCAACAATACAAAATATTCAGGTAAGCTGCAAAACTCCGGGTCGATATTTTCCCGGGCAATGGACTGAATCATTTCCAGGCTGAAATCCGGATACGTCTGCCGTACTCCGTGGGCCTTTGTAAGGGCTTCGGTATAATCGCGGAACAGGTAGGTACGCACATTGGATTTGCCTGCATCATAGTGGGTCACCGTCGGCAGAAGTCTGGGAGAGAGCACGCTGCAACGGACAGTGCCGTCCGGTTCGGTCGTTTTCAAGCTGAACCGATAAAATTGCGCCGACCAGCTGATTGGGCTTTTCCTGCGTGCTGATAAAATTGCCCAGAGAATAGGCCGTGAACACCTGCCTGCCGTCTGCTGCAGTCAGCCACTGTGCATTTTGCAGCACATGCGGGTGGGTGCCAATGATCAAGTCTGCACCCCAGTCTGCAAGGTTCTGCGCCAGAGTTCGCTGCGGATCTGCGATGGCATGGCTGTTTTCTACGCCCCAGTGCACACCCACCACCACAAAATCTGCAAGCTGACGTGCCGCTTTTACCTGCTGCTCGATCACATCGGTCTGGCTGGTATAGATCACATTGGCCTGCATGGAGCTGTTCTGCGGGATGCCATTGGTATGCTCTGTGTAGGAAAGATATGCGATCGTTACACCATTGACAGTCTGCAGCGGGACATGACCGTAGTCGCTTTCTCCCTTCCACAAACCGATCGTTACAACATCCTCCGGCATACTGCCCCAGAAGCGCAGGGTAGCGGCAATGCCGGAAGCGCCTTTATCGTAGGTGTGGTTATTGGACAGGCTGAACACCCGCACACCGCCCGGTAAAGCGCACGGGCGCAATCGCCCGGCGTAGAAAAGCATGGGTAGGAGGATGGCTCCAATTCATCCGTGCAGAGCGTTTCCTGATTGATCCAGTTCACATCATGCTGTGCATAAAAGGCGCAATATGTTCGTAACAGTAATCGAAACTGTAAGCTTCCTCTCCGGAAGCGCGGCGCTGCGCCTGCTTATAAATGGGAGCGTGGATCAGATTATCTCCTGTTGCAGAAAAGCGGACAGTCTGAACCAGTGGCTGCGGTTCCGGCTCTGGCGCAGGCTCTGCTTCTTCCGGCTGTGATACAGTGGCAGAACCTGCAGAAGAGCTTTCCGTGCTCACCGGTTCTGCCGTCGGTATGCTTTCCTGCAGAAAGAACTTTGGCAGCAATGGCAGGCAGAACAGAAATACGATCAGCATCGCTCCGGCTGTCCAGAAAGCCTGCCTTCTGGCACGGCGTTTTGCAGTCGGTCTGCGCCGGTGCTGTTGCGGGATTGTTTGTTCATCCGCGTCCACATCCTTCCACCATGTTTCTGCCAAAAGCAGAGCAATCAGGCTTTTAAAGTGCAGCGATCATATCACCCATATTGTACAGGCCCGGCTCCTTTTGCAAGGTAAACTGCTGCATTCACAGCGCCGTTTGCAAAATATTGCGGGAATAAGCGGTGTGCTTGAGTGATCACTTCATCCGGACCGCAGAACAGCACTTCGTGATCACCCACGATGCTGCCGCCGCGCACGGAACTGATACCAATTTCCTTCGGGTCGCGCTTCTGGCGGACAGAAGAACGATCGAAAACATAATGATATTCGCCATTGTTTTGCTCATTGATGGCATCGGCCAGCATCAGAGCGGTGCCGCTGGGTGCATCCAGCTTGTTGTGGTGGTGCTGCTCCACGATCTCAACATCGTAGTTCACACCCAGAATAGCCGAAGCGCGCTTGCACAGCTCCGACAGCACATTGATGCCCATGGACATATTAGCGCTCTTGAACACCGGCACCGTGCGGGATAGCTGCACCACCTTGAGCTGCAGCTCTTCCGAAAGGCCGGTGGTGCACACCACGATGGGCAACTTGTGAGCTTCACAGTAGGGCAGAGCCTTTCCACAGCGGCCGGAGAGCTGAAATCGATAATCACATCGCCCTTGCCGTCCAGCTTTTCCAGGCTGTCATACACAGGGATGCCGTTCTGTTCGCCATCCTTTATGTCGATGCCTGCAATCACGCGGCAGTCCTCGCGCTGTGCGATCATATCACACAGCACATGGCCCATGCGGCCACCGATGCCCTGAATCACAATATCCGTCATAATTTTTATCCTTTCCTGCCCGTTTTGCATATCGGCATATCGCAAAATGCCCGGACAGAGCGCTCTGCCGGGCATTTTGCAGCCAAAACTTATTCTGTAATAAGACCCTCTGCACGCAGAGCCTTTCAATCTGCTCCTTGTGGGCCTCGCTCGGCTCTACCAGAGGCAGACGGCACTCGCCAGCTTCCCAGCCCAGCACGTTCATAGCATACTTCACCGGAATGGGGTTCACTTCACAGAACAGCGCATCAGCCAGCGGCAGCATTTCCAGCTGCAGCTTACGGGCCTTTGCGGTATCGCCGTCAAAGAATGCCTTGCAGCAGTTGTGCACCAGCTCCGGCTTGACATTGGACACGACGCTGATCACGCCCTTGCCGCCCAGAGCCAGCAGGGGAACCACCTGATCGTCGTTGCCGGAATAAATGTTCAGCTCGTCGCCGCACAGCTGTGCGATCTTGGCTACCTGAGAGATGTTGCCGGAAGCTTCCTTGATGCCGTTGATCAGAGGATGCTTGCTCAGTTCCAGAGCAGTCTCGGGGCAATGTTCAGGCCGGTGCGGGAAGGCACGTTGTACATGATCACCGGGATGCCTCCGGCCTCAGCCATGGCGGTAAAGTGAGCAACCAGACCAGCCTGAGAGGTCTTGTTGTAATAGGGAGTCACCATCAGCAGAGCGTCTGCGCCGCATTCGGCAGACTTTGCGGCCAGTGCGCAGCCGTGGTCGGTATCGTTGGAGCCAGCGCCTGCAATGACGGGCACGCGGTGGTTGACAACATCCACCGTATACTTGATGGCGGCAAGCTGCTCCTCATCGGTCATAGTAGAGCACTCGCCAGTGGTGCCGCAGATGATGATGGCATCGGTATGGTGCGCGATCTGATCCTCAATAATGCGGCCCAGCTCGTCAAAGTTGATGCTTCCGTCCTCGTACATCGGGGTGATAATGGCAACACCCGCGCCGGTAAAGACAGGATTCTTCATAGCCTAAAACTCCTTTGTATGCGCTTTGCGCAAAATATACTTAGTCGAAATAGCCCTTTGCGGCCAGCAGCTCGGCCAGCAGAACACCGCCGCCGGCGGCACCGCGCAGAGTATTGTGGCTCATGCAGGCGAACTTGTAATCAAACAGGGTGTCCTCGCGCAGACGGCCGATGCACACAGCCATGCCGTTCTCGGTGTTGCGGTCCAGCTTGGGCTGCGGACGATCCGGCTCGGTGAAGTAATGCAGGAACTGCTTGGGTGCGCTGGGCAGGTCAAGCTCCTGTGCGGGGCCGCGGAAGTTTGCCCATGCCTCCAAAATCTGCTCCTTGGTGGGCTTCTTCTCAAAGCTTACAAACACGGCAGCGGTGTGGCCGTCGGAGACAGGCACACGGAAGCACTGGGCGGTGATCACCGGCTTTCGGCGTTCACGATATGGTCGCCCTCAATGTGGCCCCACAGCTTGAGCGGCTCGCGCGCTCTTCTCTTCCTCGCCGCCGATGTAGGGGATCACGTTGTCCACGATCTCGGGCATACGGTCAAAGGTCTTGCCTGCACCGGAAATGGCCTGATAGGTGCACACCAGAGCCTTGCTGACGCCAAAATCCTTCATCAACGGGTGCAGGGCGGGAACATAGCTCTGCAGGCTGCAGTTGGACTTGACGGCAATAAAGCCGCGCTTGGTGCCCAGACGCTTGCGCTGTGCGGGGATGATCTCGATGTGGTCGGCGTTGATCTCGGGCACCACCATGGGCACATCCGGGGTAAAGCGGTTTGCACTGTTGTTGGACACCACCGGGCACTCAGCCTTTGCATAGGCCTCTTCCAGAGCCTTGATCTCATCCTTGGGCATGTTGACTGCACAGAAGATAAAATCCACCTGAGAAGCAACCTCTTCCACCTTGGATGCATCCAAAACTACCATCTTCTTGACACTTTCCGGCATGGGGAGGTCATGGCCCAGCGGGGACCGACAGCTTCCTCATAGGTCTTGCCGGCGCTGCGGCCGGATGCAGCCAGAACAGTCAGCTTGAACCAGGGTGATTTTCCAGCAGCGTCACAAAACGCTGACCGACCATACCAGTCGCACCTACGATACCCACTTTATACTGTTTTTCCATTTCCAGCACCTTTCCTTTCGTGAAAGCGAACTCAATAAATATTTCTATTACATAGATTCACGGCTTGCAAACCGGACAGCGATGCAATATAATAGATACTGTTTATACAGATTTTATGATATCATTGATACGGTGTCCGTGTCAATCATCGGAAAGGCAAATTGCACGCTATGTTAAAAAAATTTTGGTATGATTTACCCAAAGAACTCATTGCACAGGAGCCGGCTGACCCCAGAGACTCTGCACGGCTGATGGTGCTGAGCCAGAAAGACGACAGCATCCAGCACAAGATCTTCCACGATCTGCCGGAATTTTAGAGCCGGGCGACCTGCTGGTGGTAAACAATTCCAAGGTCCTGCCCGCCCGCATTGTGGGCGTCAAGCAGCCCACCGGTGCTGTGTGTGAGCTGCTTTGCTGCGTCAGGTCAAGGGCGACCAGTGGAATGCCTTGCAAAGCCCGGCAAGCGGATGCAGCCCGGCACGAAGGTGAGCTTTGGTGACGGCAGCCTGACCGCCGTGGTAGACGAGACCATGGAGGACGGCAACAAGTACGTTACATTTTATTACGATACCGAGACCCTTTATGAAAAGCTGGACGAATTTGGCAAAATGCCTCTGCCGCCCTACATCACAAAGCAGCTGGAGGATCAGAGCCAGTATCAGACTGTTTACGCAAAGGAGCTTGGCAGTGCTGCAGCGCCCACGGCCGGCCTTCATTTCACACCGGAGCTGATGGATACCATCCGTGCCAAGGGCGTGAACATTGCCGAAGTGACCCTGCATGTGGGTCTGGGCACCTTCCGCCCTGTACAGGAGGACGAGATCGCGGATCACAAAATGCACAGCGAATGGTACTGCATCGACGAAAAACGGCGCAGATGATCCGCGATACCAAAGCCGCCGGTCATCGTGTGATCGCCGTGGGTACCACCAGCTGCCGCACGCTGGAAGCCGTTGCCGCAAAGTACGGCGAGATCCGCGCCTGCAGCGGCAACACTTCTATCTTCCTGTATCCAGGCGTGAAGTTCAACTGCATCGACGGCCTGATCACCAACTTCCACCTGCCGGAAAGCACCCTTATCATGCTGGTGTCGGCCCTGTATGGCTACGAAAAGACCATGGCAGCCTATAAGGTGGCTGTGGAGGAACGTTATAGATTCTTCTCTTTGGCGATGCAATGCTGATTCTTTGATTATTTTCCCGCTATTCTGTTGTTGATGAGCCTGATCCGGGCTTTTCATGAAGATCGCACGGCTGTTTTCCGTGCACAGAAAGGAACAAAACTATGCCTTCTTTGACGACCTATAAGCTGCTCAAGCAGGAACACGACGCCCGGCGGGCGAGTTCAAGACCGTGCACGGCACGGTGCAGACGCCCGCTTTCAGAACGTGGCTACCGCCGGTGCCATCAAGGGCGGGTTGTCTGCTCAGGACCTGAAAGACATTGGCGCACAGGTCATGCTGTGCAACACCTACCACCTGCATCTGCGCCCCGGCGACAAGCTGGTAGCCGATATGGGCGGTCTGCACAAATTTACCCGCTGGAACGGCCCCATTCTGACCGACAGCGGTGGATTTCAGGTATTCAGTCTGGCAAAGCTGCGCAAGATCACCGAAGAGGGCGTGACCTTTGCCTCCCATCTGGACGGCCACCGCATCTTTATGGGCCCGGAAGAGAGTATGCAGATCCAGGCAAACCTTGGCTCTACCATCGCCATGGCCTTTGATGAATGCGTGGAAAACCCGCCCAGCACGATTACTCCAAGGCCAGCTGCGAACGAACGACCCGTTGGCTGAAACGCTGTAAGTTTGAAATGGCCCGCCTGAAGCACGAGGGCATTTCCGTGAATCCCGATCAGCTGCTGTTTGGCATCAATCAGGGCTGCACCTTTGCTGATTTGCGTGTGGAGCACATGAAGCAGATCGCAGATCTTGATCTGGACGGTTACGCCATCGGCGGTCTGGCTGTGGGCGAGCCCACCGAGGTGATGTATGAAATGATCAGTCAGGTGGAGCCCCACATGCCCAAGGATAAGATTCGCTACCTGATGGGCGTGGGCACGCCGGGCAATATCATCGAGGCCGTTGCCCGCGGCGTGGATCTGTTTGACTGTGTAATGCCCAGCCGCAACGCACGGCATGGTCACCTGAACACCTGGGGCGGTATCATCAACATTAAGAATGCAAAGTATGAGCGTGATGAACGCCCCATTGATCCTGCTTGTGGCTGCCCGGTCTGCCGCAGCTATTCCGTGCCTATATCCGCCACCTGTTCAAAGCGGAGGAGATTTTGGGAATGCGCCTTGCCGTCATGCACAACCTGTGGTTCTATAACCATCTGATGGAGCGCATCCGGGATGAGCTGGATGCAGGCACCTTCACGGCTTTCCACGATAAATATGTAAAGCTTCTGGATACCCGAATTTGAGAATAAGCCTTGCAACAGGTCGTTTAAAAGGTATAATAAGCTTATCTGAATTTTGAGAGGAGATTTTGCCCCATGCAATTTCTGACTACCACTTCCGAAGGCTACATCAGCCTGTTCTTCACACTGGCTCTGATGCTGGTTCTGCTGTACTTCATGATCTATCGTCCCCAGAAGAAGCAGGAGAAGAAGGATGCCGCAATGCGCAGCAGCCTGGAGATCGGCGATCAGGTCACCACCATTGGCGGTGTCATTGGCCGTGTTGTTGCAATCAAGGACGATACCTTTGTTCTGGAGACCGGTGCTGACCGTGTGAAGATCCGCTTCACCAAGACTGCAATTTCCGCTGTTGAAAAGCTGAACATGGACAAGGCTGACAAGAAGTGCTTTTTCTTCAAACAATTAAGAGCATATCAAACGCGTCTTCCTGCATAGATTACTGGCAGGAGGCGCGTTTTTGTCTGAGAAAATTTTCCCGGCGGAACTCCGGGTTCTTCTGCTGGCTGGGGCAGTCGGCGTTATGGTCACAGCGGGCGGGCTGGCCGCAATGGCAGCGCTGATGACAGCACAGGGTTATTCTGGTGCCGCCGCACCGCCGCTGGCAACAGCAGCCGTTGGTGCAGGAGCCTTTGCAGCGGTTGGATCGCTGCATTTTGCAAGAAGGAACGCGGCCTGCTGTGCGGGCTTGTACAGGGCCTGTTTTATGCGGCATTGCTCGTGGTGCTCAGCGTTCCTTCCGGTACGCTTACGGAAGAGCCGCCGCTGCTGCGGTTTGCTGTGCTGATCCTGTGCGGCAGTATTGGCGGATTGCTGGGCATGGTGACCCGGGAGAAAAGCGCCGCAGCTGAACAAATAAAACAGGGAGGTTCGATCATGTGGGTCTATCAGCAAACAGGAACGCCAGCGCATTTGCCAGAAGCCGCGCAGCCGCTTCCCACAGGTGAAGCTGCGCTTCTGCCGCAGCCGCAGAAAACACTGCCGCCAGAACGATCCGCACCGGAAGTGCCTTCACCGCTGCAGAGACATCACACGGAAACCCGGCAGAAAACCTGCTGGCTGCTCGTCTGTGCCTTTCTGATCGGCTCTGGCTCAGCTGGCGTGCTTCTGGCTTTCTGCGAAAGCAGCAGCCGGACTGGCTGCAATATTACCTGCAAAGCTGGCGCGGCCTGTTTGCCGCTGCAGATTCACATACTGCGGCCAGCCTTTCGGAATGGAATATCTTACGCTGGCTGCGGCCGCGACCCTTCTGTTCCTGATGGGCTTTTCCGCACTGGGGCCGGTTTTGATCTTTTGTTTACGATGTTCTATGGGCTGGGAAACGGGACGCTGTTTGTGCAGCTGCTTTCCGACACGGCACTGAAAAGGAAACGTGGCTTCTGCTGCTTGCATTTCTGCCTGCGGCAGCTGCTTCTGCAGGGCTGTGCACGCTCGGCACAGATTCTCTGCGGGTGAGCAGCCAGATCCGCGTCTGTTCCTTTTGCAGCAGGGCCTGACCGGGAGATCGTCCGGCCACATGGATTCATCCGGCAGTATCTGCTGACGCTGACGTTATTTGTGCCGCTGTGCGGCATTTCTGCAGCGCTTGCAAGCATTGGAAGCAGGCTTTGAGCAAGGCTTTGAGCAAGGGCTTTTCTTGCGGGTTTGCTTGTTATATGCTACAATAGAGAATAATAAAGCCAAGACAATGTAACAGGAGCTTTTGATGAAGGAACCAAAACTGAAAACTGTATATGTGTTCCAACTGCGGCGAGACAAGCCCCGCTGGATGGGCCGCTGCCCGCTGCGGCAGCTGGAACACGATGAACGAGGACGTTGTAGCGGAAGCCCCAAAGCAGGTACTGCCGCAGCCAAACAGGCGGCAGCCGCCCGCCCGGAAGGGTGACCACCCTGACCGCAAAACGCCTTCTGAGATCAGCATGACCGAAGAAAAGCCGTATTCTGACCGGCATTTCGGAGCTGGACCGTGTACTTGGCGGCGGCATTGTGCTGGGCGGCGTTGTGCTTTGAGCGGTGAGCCGGGTGTGGGCAAATCTACTATGCTTCTGCAGCTGTGCGGTGCCATTTCCAACCAGCACAGCGTTTTGTATATCACTGGCGAGGAATCGGTGCGGCAGGTCAAGCTGCGCGCTGCCCGGCTGAAAGTGCCGCAGGATAACATCTTCTGGCAGCGGAGAATGATGTGGACGAGATCTGCGGCCTGATCGAAAAGAAAAGCCGGATCTCGTGGTCATCGACTCCATCCAGACGATGCGCTGCATGGATATCTCGTCCTCCGCCGGTACGGTAAGTCAGGTCAAGGAAAGTGCGGCCCGCCTGCTGGCCGTGGCCAAAACAGGAGATCCCCATGTTCATTGTGGGCCATGTGAACAAGGACGGTGCCATTGCAGGCCCAAAAGTCATGGAGCATATCGTGGATACGGTACTTTACTTTGAGGGCGATAAAATGCTGCCGTACCGCATCCTGCGTGCGGCCAAGAACCGTTATGGCTCTACCAATGAGCTGGGCATGTTTGATATGACGGGCAGGGCCTTGCTGAGATCGAAAACCCTTCACAGATGCTGCTGGAAGGCCGTCCTCTTGGCGTTTCCGGCAACTGTGTGGCCTGTACCATGGAGGGCAGCCGTCCTATTTTGAGCGAAATTCAGGCCCTTGCAACCAAAACCAATTTTCCAGCACCGCGCCGTGCCTGCAGCGGCTACGACTACAACCGCATGAATCTGCTGATCGCTGTGCTGGAAAAGCGTGCAGGGTATTTCTTTGGAAACCTGGATGTATATATCAACATCGTGGGCGGCATTGCGCTGCGTGATACTGCCTGTGATCTTTCTGTCTGCTTGAGTATGGTCTCCTCGCTGCTGGACAGGCCCGTCAGCGATAAGCTGATCGCCATTGGCGAGGTCGGCCTTGGCGGTGAAGTGCGCAGCGTACCCAATCTGGAACAGCGCCTGCATGAGGCAGAGCGTATCGGCTTTGAACGTGCGGTGATCCCGAAGCACAGCCTGAATCATCTGAGCCCGGCAGATTATCCTGGAATGCAGCTGATCGGCGCGGCTTATATCACCGATGCGATCAATGCCCTGAAATCTGACCGCTTATAAGAGGAAAAACAATGTCGATCTATCTGGACGAGAAAAATCCCGGCAAGCACAAGCCCTTCGATGATGCTGCGCCGGACATTGTAGAATACGTCCGCTATCTGGAAGTGATCGCGGGCAAAAGCGCAAACACGGCGTTCAGCTACTACTGTGATCTGCGCGGATTCAGCCGTTTTATGAAGCGCCGCCGTGGGCTTGTGCCCGAAGACAGCGAGATGAAGGATATCGACCCCAAAGGGCTGGACACCGCATTCTGGGCCTCCGTAACAAAGGAGGATATCTACGAATATCTGTACTTTTAAACCGCGAGTGCGGCAACAAAAGTCCTCAACGGCCCGGCGGCTGGCAAGCCTGCACGGCTTTTATGATTACCTGGTCAATCAGGTCAACCGGCTGGGTGCAGATCCGACTGCGGCCATCCACCCACCCAAACAGGATAAGGTACTGCCCAAATATCTGACGGCGGAGCAGTCCATGGAGTTATTGGAAAGCACGCAGACCCAAAGCGATTTTCCGGAGCGGGATTATTGCATGGTGACGCTGTTTTGAACTGTGGAATGCGTCTGGCAGAGCTTGTCGGCATGAATCTGGACGACATTGATTTGAAAACCGCCAGATACGCCTGTTTGGCAAGGGCCACAAGGAGCGCATGGTTTATCTGAATGATGCCTGCATGGAAGCATTGCGGCTGTATCTGGGCAAACGCAATACGATGGAGGGGCTTCTGCCGCAGGAAAAGGCGGTCTTTATTACCCGACGGCGCAAAGAGCGTATCTCGAACCGCAGGGTAGAACAGCTAGTGACCGGTGCAATGAAAGCAGCCGGATTAAAAGGCTTTTCCACACATAAGCTGCGCCACACTGCCGCAACTCTGATGTATCAGACCGGCAATGTAGATATCCTTACACTCAAGCAGCTTTTGGGCCACAGCAACGTGTCTACACACAAATTTATACGCACCTACAGGAATTTCAGGTGCGCGCGGCTATTGAAGAAAACCCGCTGGGCAAGGTCAAAAGCCCAAAGCATCTTCTCACATCTTGGATACAACAGAGAAGGAAACAGGGGAGACAGCAGAGGATTCAGCTCTGGATGAGGAACTTTCGTCTGTGCCCATGAAAGCCTTTGAGGGTGCGGCTCAGGATGGCATCGGGCTGGATGCTTCCGTGCTTGCAATGAAGCCTGATGCGAACGCTGGAAACGGAAATTCCTGAACCACATTACCCATAAAATGGAACGATACCGTCTGTGACGCGTCCAAGGTGCGGACATGTCATCGGCGGTATTTTTATAGATATATTTATATAAATAATGGAATGATAAGCTGTGATCTGGCCAGCGATTTGAAATCGCACGAGCAAAATGGTCGTGCGCAGAAAAATAAAAGATTAGAATGACCACAGAACTTATATCAACATAAAAAGAGAATCTGGAAAAATAAAATGCAAGCGCGCATGGCAGCGGCAGACTGTGCAGCTTTGTAATTTGTAAGTCCATAAAAGATTGTAGCACCAAAATACTAATGAGACACAAAATATAAAAACGCAAAAGTTGAATCATACGGTATTACAGATGGCTGCAGATCCGCAGGTCGCAAAAAGGCCAGATTCAGGAAAATAGAGATTTTCGCTTCCCCGTGTTTCGCATAACGTGCATTATACGAAAATTATACACTCAAAAATAAGACCGCCCTTCTCTTCTGGTTATGAGTTCAGCGGTCTTAAAATACTGATGGCTGTATGGTGTTGGGTTCAGAATGTTATCGCTTCTTCTCCCTTGGTGATGCTATGCTGATACTTTTAATTTAAAGTGAACCCGGCAAGCTGCTCGGCCTGCGGCTGGGTGCCAAAGTATGCACAGATTGCTTCGTAATAAACGCGGGCTGTTTTTACAACCTTCTTCGCTGCCGAACTGTGCAACATCTGCTTCATTCGTTACAAAGCATTGCTCTGCCAGCACTGCCGGACAATTTACATCTTCCAGCAACGTAAAGCTTCGCTCTGCACGCACCTCGGTGTGGGTACTTTCCACCAGTTGCTTCTGATCGTTTTCCAGATAATAAATGTATCGGACTCCCCGCGCCCACGCAGAGATGCTCCTGCAGCCTGCATTCCTTTGGCAAGCAGTTGCGCAAAGTAAAAGCTTTCCTGATGCCAAGTCCGGCCCGGCACTGTCGGATAGCACTCAAAGCCGGATGCAGTGGAGCCATTTGCAGCTGAGTTGCCGTGGATGGAAAGCAGCAGCTGCGGTGCCTGTTCGTCCGCTCTGGCGGCACGCTGGGCGGGTGTAGTGGTTTCATCAAAGCTGTCACGGGTCTGCAGCGGAATAAAATTAGAGTCCTGCTGCAGCAGCCGGATCAGTTCCGAGGCGGTTGCTGCGGTCATATCTTTTCTTCGATCACTCCCCTTGCACCGGGTCTGCTCCACCGTGCCCGGCATCGATCACCACGCGGTAAGGCGGATCACCGACCTGCGGACGGAATTCTTCACCGGCGATGCTTTCCGCTGGCTGAGCTGTCTGCAGAGTCAGCGCTGCATGCCAGAGTGAGCTGCCAAACCAGATGCCCACTGCGCAAAAGCAGAATGACCGTATTTTTGAGCACATGAGAAGTCTGTTTTCGTCTTTTTGAGTGCGCGGCTTTGGAATATCGTTTTGCCATTTTGGCTTACATCCTTATATTAGCATTCTTTATAGAATACGATCCTGCTCTGCAAATTCCTTCAATGTGAAAAAGCTACCCGAAAATCCTTCGGATAGCTTTTCTTTATTCAGCTCTACCACGGTCACGCCGCTTTCACCCTCGCCATAACGGCCCAGACGGAAGCTTTTGACCATGCGGTTGCCGCGCAGATGCTTGTGGATAGCTGTGCGCAGCGCACCGGTGCCATTGCCGTGGATCAGATAAACCACTGTCTGTCCGTTCAGGATGGCACGGTCGATAAAGGAATCCACCTCCGGCAGCGCTTCGTCCACCGTCAGGCCCAGCAGATTGCATTCCATCTTGGCGGAACGCTGTACCCTCTCTACCCTGCCGTTCGGGCGGTTGGCATCGCCGGTCAGGCGAGAATAACGCTGCTGTGCTTTAGTCTGCGGTTTCTTTTCCTTGACCAGCTTTTCCGGCTGTTTCAAGCCCTTGAGCGGAACTTTGGTCTTGATGATGCCTGCACGCACCAGAACATCGCCGTTTTATCCGGCAGGGCCAATACGGTAGCCAGCTGGTTCAGCTCTGCAATGCAGACCTCCTGCCCTACCTTGACCTCTTTCAGCGGCACAAATTCCTTGACGGGGTTATGCACCGCCTCAGAGCCGATAAACAGCTTTTCCGATTCTTTTTGGCGATCTCGCGGGCGCGCTGAGCTTTCTGCTGGGTGCTCATGCGCTCGTCCTTCTGCAGCTGACGCAGTTCGTCGGTCAGGGCGTAAGCCTGACTTTCCACCTGCTGTGCCAGCGCACGAGCCTTGGCACGGGCAGCTTCCAGTTCATTTTCGCCCTGACGGATCAGCTCATCACGCTTTTTCTGCGCGGCTTCCAGCTGGTGGGAAGCTTCGTTCTTCAGCTCTTCCACCTCGTTCTGGCTTTCCTTCAGCTGCAGCTTCAGATCATCCAGCTGTCCCAGAACGGCATCCAGACGCTTATCCTCTGCGGAAAGATGCTGCTGTGCCGCTTCGATCACGCGCTCCGGAATGCCCAACTTTTCGCTGATGAGGAACGCATTGGATTTGCCCGGCACGCCGACGCTCAGCTTATAGGTCGGGCGCAGCGTTTCCAGATCAAACTCACAGCTGGCATTGACAACGCCCTTGGTTTCCAGAGCAAACACCTTCAGCTCAGCGTAGTGAGTGGTGGCCATCAGCAGCACGCCGCGGCGGCGCAGCTCTTCAATGATGGCCACAGCCAGCGCAGCACCTTCGGCGGGTCGGTACCGGCACCAAGCTCGTCCAGCAGCACCAGTGTGTGCGGCATGGCAAGCTCAGAATGCCGGTGATCTTTTCATATGACCGGAGAAGGTGGAAGGCTCTGCTCAATGCTCTGTTCATCGCCGATATCCACCAGAAATTCGTCAAATACGCAGATCTCGCTGCGCTCGTCAGCCGGGATCAGGAAGCCGCACTGCGCCATGGCGCACAGCAGGCCCGCTGTTTTCAAGGTGACGGTTTTGCCACCGGTGTTCGGTCCGGTGATGATCAGCGAATCGTAATCCCTGCCCAGAGCAATATCCACAGGCACGCACTTTTAGGATCGATCAGCGGGTGGCGCGCACGGATCAGCGAGAAGGAATCGTCGGTGCGGACAGCAGGCTTGAATGCCTTGAGATCCAAAGCCAGCCGTGCCTTTGCCAGCAGAACATCGATCTCCAGCATAGCCTTGTAGCTGTACTGGAACTGCGGCTCAATGGCGGCCACCTGTGCGGTAAAGGCCACCAGAATGCGCTCGATCTCCTGCGCTTCCTGTGCACGGTACTGCAAAATGCGGGCATTAGCTTCCACAACGGCCTGCGGCTCCACAAAGACGGTAGCTCCGGTAGACGAAACATCATGAATAATGCCGCTCACCTCACCGCGGTATTCGCTCTTGACCGGCACAACATACCGGCCATTGCGCATGGAAACCACGCTTTCCTGTAGATACTTGGAGGTATCCATATTGCGGACCATGCTCTCCAGACGGTCACGGATGCTGTTCTCCGTTGCACGGATCTTGTTGCGCAGGTCGTTCAGGGTATGAGAGGCCGTGTCTGCCATGGCATCCGGTGCCAGAATGGCGCTGGAGATCTGCTGTTCCAGGCCCGGCTGCGGTGCCAGCGCATAGAACAGATCGTCTGTAGGCAGAGCGTCGTGCTCTGAAGCACCATACCAGCTTGAAAGATTCTGAAAATTGCGCAGTGCACCAGCCACCATCAACAGCTCGCCCATTGAAAGTACGCCGCCTTTTACGGCGCGGGCCGCCAGCTGACTGACATTCTCCACGCCGCCAAAGCGCGGGGAGCCGTTTTGATCAGCAGGGTGTTGATGGCATCGGTCTGTTCCAGCGCATAGCGCACCTCGTCCGGGTCGCACTGCGGCTGAGTGGCAAGCAGCATTTCGCGCGCTTCCACACGCAGCCCTCTGCGGCACGAGCGACGATCTTATCCAGTTCCAGAGTTTTAAGTAACTTGTTTCCATAGGTTCCCTTTATGCTCAGGGCAGCAGGGTCTTTAAAAGTCATAGCTTTTCAAAGGCTTGTCCATGTGGGTCAGTGCATAGCGCTCTGCCACTGCGGAAAGCTTTTCCAGACTGCCCACAGAAATTTTGAATGCAAATATTTTTGTCGTCCACAAGGCAGATGTGCCGCAGCGCATACAGTGCGCCCTGATCAAGGTTGCAGGTCTTTCCTGCTTTTGCGGCGCAGTCTGCACAGAGCAGATGGCCTTCCTGCACATCCAGATAGAACGCAGCACCATCATAGGCGCTGCAATCGCGGCAGCACACGATCTGCGGCATAAAGCCGCACTCGCTCATGGTACGCAGTTCAAACACGGCCTTGATCACCCGCAGATCCGTTTTGCTCTCGCTGATCATATAGAAACAGTTGAGCAGCAGCCGAAGCTCCCGCTGTGCCTCCTGCCCGGTGGGCGAAAGGGTCATTGCCATTTCAGCCATATACATGGCAAGACTCATGCCCTCAATGCTGGACGAGATGCCGTGAAGACATTTTTCACTTCTGCTTCCCGCACAGTGTACATGTTGCGGCCCGGCACCAGTGTGAACTCGGGTAGCAGAACAGCCCGCACGCGCTGAACAGCTTGCTCTTCAGCCGCAGGCTGCTCTGCGCTGCTGCCGAGATCACGCCCAGTTCCGGTGTCAGGATCGTCAGAATGCGGTCCGATTCCTTATAGCGGGTCTCCTTCAGCACCAGACCCGTGGTTACAAAGGCTTCCATTTTCTTGGTCCTCTGCCGGGGTTTCTTCCGGCCGCTGTTGTTTATAATCGAGATAACGAAGAATGTTTCCCGTGCAGGCAAACGCCTGCCAGCTTGCTTTGTGCATCCATTTGCAGCACCTCTTCCCTGTTACGGATAGTGTCAGGTTTATTTTAACCGTTCATCCAAGGGAATTCTGTCCTGCTTTGGCAAGTATCAGCGGTTATTGGTGTTCTGCTTGAAGCCAAAGTTGTTCAGCAGGAACTCGTTATCACGCCAATCGGATTTTACCTTTACCCAGCACTGCAGATTGACGCGGCAGCCCAAAACTCTTCGCAGTCTGCACGGGCAGCACTGGCAATTTTTTCAGCATTGCACCGCCTTTTCCAATGACCATGCCCTTGTGGCTTTCGCGCTCGCAGTAGATATTTACATCAATATCGATCAGGTCGGTGCCGGGCGCTCTTTGAAGCGCTCCACCACAACAGCAATGCCATGGGGATCTCGTCGCGCATGAACAGCAGGGCCTTTCACGGATGACCTCCGCCACAAGCTCCTTTTCCGGCATATCCGTGTAGGCATCATCATCAAAATAATGCGGGCCTTCCACAGCATAGCGGCTCAAAGCATCGAACAGCACTTCGCAGCCGTCGTTATCACGGACGCTGATGGTGTAGATTTCGTCGAATACACCCAATGCCTTCAGCTCTTCTTTGCGGGCTTCCAGATCAGCAGGCTCCTTGACAAGGTCAGTCTTGTTAATGACTGCAATTGCCGGCCGCCGCTGCTGCGCAGCATATCCACCAGCACCATTTCCGATTCATTCAGTGCGCCGTAAGGCTCAAACAGCATCATGGAAACATCCACATCTGCAATGGAATCGCTGGCAGTCTTATCCATCCGTTTACCCAGTTTGTTGCGTGCCTTGTGCACACCGGGTGTATCCAGCAGCACATACTGCAGCGGCCCGCGGGTGATCACGCCGGTAATGCGGGTACGGGTGGTCTGCGGCTTGAAGTGACGATGGCTACCTTTTCGCCAACCAGAAGGTTGGTCAGACTGGATTTGCCAACATTGGGACGGCCAATGACAGCCACAAAACGGAAGAAGTATCATAATGCCCTGAATGGGTGTAGCGTTACTCAAAATCTAGCTCCTGTCTGTATTGTGCGGCAACCGCACGGTGAATCAATTACTCGGTATAGCTTACGGTGCGCGGCAGGCCCAGCTGCAGCAGAACAGCTTCCTCTTTCTCACGCATCCGCATGGCTTCCAGACCGCCATTTTCGTGGTCGTAGCCCAGCAGGTGCAGCATGGAGTGCACCGTCAGGAACGCCACCTCACGCTGCAGCGGATGGCCGTAGAGGTTTGCCTGCTCCTGTGCACGCTCCATACTGATGACGATGTCACCCAGCATTTTGCAGCCGTTGTTCTCGTCAACATCATATTTGCCGTCTACACCCAGAGGGAAGCTCAGCACGTCGGTGGGCATGGGTTTGTTGCGGTACTGGTTGTTCAGCTCAGCAATGGCAGCGTTATCCACAAAGGTCACGCTGATCTCTGCAGGAGCTTCAAAATGCTCATACTCCAGCACGGCATTACAGGCACGGCGGATGAGAATGCGCAGACCAGAAGGAACCTTGACGGCCTTCTGTGAATTGGTGATCAAAACTTTATTGGACATAAATCAGTCCACTCCTTTCTGTTTTGATGTCTTTATATGAATTCTGGTGATTTTATTTTCAGGGTGTGCAGCCTTTTCGTAAGCCTTGATAATTTCCTGCACAAGACGGTGGCGCACAACATCTTTCTCAGTAAAATAGCACTGTGCAATCCCATTTACATTTTAAGCACGTGCAGTGCATCCACAAGACCGCTGCGGGTGCGTTCCGGCAGATCGATCTGGGTCACATCACCGGTAACCACCACCTTGGAGCCGACACCCATACGTGTGAGGAACATTTTCATCTGCTCCGGTGTGGTGTTCTGTGCCTCGTCCAGAATGATAAAGGAATCATCCAGCGTGCGTCCGCGCATATAGGCAAGCGGTGCAACCTCAATGATCTGCTTTTCCACAAGGCGCTCGTAAGTTTCGGCACCCAGCATATCAAACAGGCCGTCATACAGCGGGCGCAGATAAGGGTCTACCTTCTGCTGCAGATCACCGGGCAGAAAGCCCAGTTTTCACCTGCTTCCACTGCCGGGCGGGTGAGCACGATGCGGGAAACATCCTTGGCTTTAAAAGCCTTTACCGCCATGGCAACGGCCAGATAGGTCTTGCCGGTACCCGCCGGGCCAACGCCAAAGGTGATGGCATTGGTGCGGATGGCATTGAGATATTCCTTCTGGCCCAGTGTTTTGGGCCGGATCGGCCGCCCTTGACCGTTACGGTAACAAAATCTTCGGTCAGTTCCTTGACCCGCTTTTCTGCTCCATCGTGCGCCAGACTGATGCAGTAGCGCACGGTCTGGTCTTCCAGCGGTGTATGATTCTCGATCAGAAGCAGCATTCCCTCCACAGCGCGGCTGGCCGCGGCAACATTGGCCGGTTCGCCTGAAAGCCGCAGCTGCGTGCCCCGGCAGACCGCCGTAACAGAAAATTCGTTCTCCAGCAGACGGATGTTCCGGTCGCAGTTGCCAAAACAGCTGCGGCGACCTCTACACTATCCAGTTCAATATTCTTTTCTGCCATGTGCTCCTCCTGAAAGGATATATTTTAATGCTTCTATTGTACCACCAAAATCTCGAGAAGAAAACTGTGAAAGTACACAAAATATTTTCATCCGTTCCATCGGTTTTCATACGCCAAGGCAGCTGCCCATGCAAAGCGTCAGCGGCAAAAGAAAATGCAGGAACAGGAATGCATCCTGTACGAATGATCTTGTCAAGACCTTTTGTGCCACAACCACAGAGAAAAACAAAACATATCTTTGGCCAAAGGCAATAGCAAACTTCTCCCCTGCGTGCTACAATAGCAAACGTTGTGCGGCTTGCATCCGGCCGGCCGCTCTGGAATGCTGAAATCAAAGGAGAAGGAACCATGGAACAACTTTTCTGATGCCCGGTGAAGAACGCTGCGAACGCTTCAAGGATGGCAACGGTATTCCGAGAGTTCACTACTCCTATCGCTCGATGCACGGTGCATTCTTCGACTGCGAGCCGCAGTTTGGAGGAAGCCCAGCGCCTGTGTGAGGACTGGCTGGTAGGCCAGGACCGCTGTTACCGCAACTGAAATGAAAATAGAAACCTCCGCTTCCCTGTCGGTACTGCCGCCGGGAAGCGGAGGTTGCTACAGTTTTATTTCCACAGTTGAGCGCAGACAAGTTCCAGCACACTGCCCGCGATGCAGCGGGCCTTATCGAAATGAGGAAACAGTTGGAAAGTTCCTCTTTGCGAGGGTCTATATCGGCCACCTTAAAACCGGGCGTTACCGGATAACTGCTGCGCAGAAGTCCGCGCAGAATGCCCGTGATCTGCGTGGTCACAGAGATCATGGCACCATCTGCCGTGCGGATCTGCGCAATGGTCTCACCCGCTTCCACGATATCTCAATTTTGCGGAGATCCATAAATATACCGGCCGTGCCGGCATGGATCACGCGCTCTTTTCCGTAGCCGCCAATGATTCCGGGAATGCCGGTATCAGGGATGGCACTGCCTTCCAATGATGCGTCCCAGCCGGTGGCCGCGTTTGGTTTCCACCACCACATCCACATCCTGCCCGGCCGTGAAACCGGGGCCGAGTGCAATGGTCAGGGTGCCATATCCCGCGTTGTGCCAAGATTCTTTTGGCAAGGATCGCATCCACAAGGACATCCGGCTTTGCGGGCGCAATGCTTTTGCCTTGCGGGTCTACCAGAACAGGAACGGCATTCTGTTTCCAGATTTCTTCTGCCTGCGCCAGAGTTTCGATCCGTACCGCACGCAGACCTTCAACGGCGGTCTCACCTTCATAAACGGCTTCGCACAGAGAAACCTGCCGCCGGATCGCCGCCGGATGCTCCGCTTCCAGCACCAGCACGCAGGCCTGCGCTCCACAGCCGGTGAATGGTGCCGGTAGCAAGGTCGCCGCCGCCGCGCACAGGATCAGTGCATCCTTCTTCATTTGATCTCCTCTCCGGGCTGGAGTCGAGTCAATACGATCTCCATAGACCCACCGCAGGCAGCAATTGCTGCATCATCATTTTGCCGTCTGCCGAAAATGCAGCCGTTGATACGCCGGAGCCGCTCCCGTCAGCATTTCCTGTGCAGCCAGAATGGTGCGGTGCTCCATAATACCGCCGCCCACGCTGCCCACAATAGAGCCGTCTGTGCGAACCAGCATTTTGCGCCGATTTCCCGCGGCGTAGAGCCGTGCCGCGCCGCAATCACAGCAAGCACCGCCTGCTGCCCGGCGGCATCTGTCTGAGCCATGGCTTCCAGAAGGGCAGATGAAAAGCCCTCCGTCTGCGGACGCGCATTCTTGATCGATACGATCTGTGCCAGAATGGAAAGTGCGATCTCCTCTGCCGTCTGTGAGCTGATGGAAAGCCCGATGGGGCGTACAACGCCTCCACTCTTTCGGCATCGATACCGGCTTCCAGAGTTGACGGCGCACCAGTGCGGCACGCCCGCGGCTGCCCATCATGCCAACATATGCTGCAGGCTTTCTTAATATCACCTTCAGGCAGTCCACATCAAATGCATGTGCCCGGGTGACGACCACAAAATAAGTCTCTGCGCCGTCAGGTACCTGCGCAAGCGCTTTATCAAACGGCAGGCAGAGCACTTTATCGGCTCCGGCCAGCCGCAGCTGCTGTGCATATTCCTCGCGGTCATCCATTGCAAGGACCGTCAGGCCCAGCAGCTTTGCAAGCTGCACAACGGCTGCAGCCACATGTCCACCGCCGCAGACTACCAGCTGCGGCACCGCCCAAAGCGCTCCGCAAAGATGTCCGTGCCTGCAACAGGTGGATACCAGCTGCTGTGCAGCCCTGCAGTTCTGTCAGGTGCTGCAGCAGTACGGTACTGTCTCCCCTCTGCCACACAGGCCTGCCCTCCAGCAAAGCAGCTGGCTCCCCGCGGCATCGCCCTCTAACTGGGCCACCATCGTCCAGCCGCCCGCAGAACGGGCTTTTGCAGCATTGTATAAAGCGGCATTTTACCCATGCGTCATTCTCCTGTTTTATCTTTATTACTGTTCTACTGCTGCGGCCTGATCGTAACGTGCCGGGTCCAGCCGGTTCTGCCACTGCTCAAATTCTTCCGGCAGCATCCGCCAGGCAAGTCCGCAGCCTGCGGAGATCTCGCGCGGCAGTGGGATGAGCCTGCCGGAACTTTCTCCGCAAGGCACTGCTTTTCCCATTCCATGGCATCCAGCGTTGTGCGGAATGAAAGAACAATATAAGTTTTTGATGCGCATATCAGATCTCCTGTGCAAGCTCCTGAACAGCGGCTGCGGTCTGAAGCACTTCGGCTTCCGTATTGAAATGCGAAAGCTGAACCGTACCACGCCCTGTTCCACCGTGCCCAGCGCTTTATGCATCAGCGGTGCACAGTGCGCACCGGCACGCACACAGATGCTGTAGTCCTCCCACAGAATATCTGCAATGCGGGCTGAATCTTCGTCTCCAATGTTGAGCGAGATAATGGGGCGATGCAGCGCCATTTCCGGGTCGCCGTAGATCTTCACGTTCGGCAGATCTCGAATGTTTTATAAAGAGCGCCGCCAGTGCAGTTTCTTTTGCACACAGCGTTTCCACACCCTGAGCCAGAATCCATTCCACACCGGCACACAGGCCCGCCAGACCCGGAACATTGAGCGTCCCGGCTTCCAGGCGGTGGGCATCTGTGCGGGATGCTGTTCATCAAAGCTGTGTACGCCGCTGCCTCCCACTACCAATGGCTGGATGGAAAGCCCCGGGCGTACATACAAGCCGCCTGTTCCTGCGGGCCAAGCAGCGCCTTATGTCCGGTGAAGCATAGCACATCAATGCCCAGTGCCTGTACGTCAATGGGCTGTGAACCCGCCGTCTGGGCCGCATCCACGATCAGCAGCAGGCTGTGCCGGTGCGCAAAACCCGCTGCTTTTGCAAGATCCGTTCCGTTGCCGGTCACATTGGAAGCACCTGTTACGACCAGCGCTTTTGTATTGGGCTGAACCAGCTTATCCCAGTCATTATATTGCAGCCGTCCACGCTCATCCACGCCTGCAAAACTGAACTGCAAGCCCTGTTCCCGCAGCCGGTAGAGCGGCCGCAGAACAGAGTTATGCTCACATACCGTTGTGATGATATGATCGCCCGGTGCAAAAAGCCCCAATGCAATGTTCAAGGCCTCCGTTGCATTTGCCGCAAAGGCAATACAGGACGGGTCTGGTGCGTGGAGGAGCTTTGCCATTGCGCACCGCGCAGCATAAACAAGACGGCTTGCGTGCAGCGTGGGCTCATGGGCACCCGTCCCGGATTGCCTGCCGTGCGCATTGCGTCCAGCACAGCCTGCTCTACCTGCGGCGGCTTGCGCAGGGTCGTGGCAGCGTTATCCAGATAGATCACGGTTTCACCACATTGCCTGCCTGCGTCAGCTTTTCCACGATGGTGTACATGTTGGTCACACTGCCAACAGCAAGCTTTTCGGTCAGGCCATAGAAATTCAGGCAGGTGCCGCAGGTCATGATCTCCACGCCCTGTGCTTCCAGTGCCTTCAGGTCATCCAGCATGGGCGAACCCTCACAGGTCAGGGACGCGCCGCCGTTATAGAACAGCACTGTTTTGGGCAGCTGATCCTGCTGGGTAAGTGCGAACACAAAGGCCTTGAGCAGGGACTTGCCAAGGTCATCTGCGCCAATGCCCATTTTATCAGAGCTGATGGCAACCACCGTGTCTGTGCGGGTGTCCGGTGCACAGGCCGGTGCTTCTTCAGTGGGTGTTTCGGACGCTTCGCCGACCGTGAACAGCACGCGGTATTCCCGCTCGGCCAGCTTTTCGGCGCTGTACTGATAACCTTTCTGCTGGGCCATTTTGGTAAGGTTCTGCACGGCGATCTCATTATCCACCAGCACTTCCACCTCACCGGCACCCTTCAGTTCAGAGATCGCCTTTTTGGCTTTTACAACGGGCAGCGGGCATGTGTCACCACGGGCATCAACTTTCAGCATCATAATTGTAGGTCTCCATCAGTATTTTACAGTGATTTCCTGTTCGGTTTTGGGTATGATCTCACCCACGATCTTTGCGGGCAGGCCAGCGGCCTGCAGCTCTGCTTCCAGCGCATTTGCTTCTTCTGGCAACACGGCCAGCAATAGTCCGCCGGAAGTCTGTGGGTCAAACAGCACCTCTTCCATTGCAAACGGCACATTTTCAAAAGTGACATATGGGCCGGTATGGTTGCGGTTGCGCTGTCCGGCAGCAGTATACAAAAAATCATCTGCCGCTTTTTCGGCTCCCGGTAGAACCGGCACCATCCGTGCATCAATGATACAGGAAAGCTTTCCGCCCATCATCTCGTGCAGATGGCCCAGAAAACTGAAACCGGTCACATCGGTTGCCGCGTGGACCGTATACTTTCGGCTGATCTCGGCAGCGTTTTTGTTCAGCGTTGTCATGGACGCAATGGCACCGGCCATATCTTCCGGTGCCGCTTCGCCCACACGGTTTGCCGTGCAGATCAGGCCCACGCCCAGAGCTTTTGTTAAAATCAGCTTGTCGCCGGGCCTGCCGGAATCATTCGTATACATTTTTTTCGGGTCCACAAGGCCAGTCACCGAAAGTCCGTATTTCACACCTGTATCGGCAATGGAATGCCCTCCTGCAAGGCTTCCGCCCGCTTCGGCCACCTTCTTGGCTCCGCCGCGCAGAATCTCGCCCAGAATGTTCAGATCCATGCTCTCCGGGAAGCAGACAAGGTTCAGTGCAGTCTTAACCTCGCCACCCATGGCATAGACATCACTCAGGGCGTTGGCCGCTGCGATCTGCCCGAAGGTATAGGGGTCGTCCACCATCGGCGGAAAAAAATCCACTGTCTGCACCAGCGCAATATCATCTGTTATGCGGTACACGGCGGCATCATCCCGGCTGTCGTAGCCCACCAGCAGGCTCGGGTCTCTTGCACCGCGCGGCAGCTTTTCCAGAATACGGCTCAGCGCTCCGGCTCCCAGCTTTGCGGTACATCCGCCGCCGGTGCAGAACACGATCTTGCCTTCTTTGCTCATGCACGTTCTCCTTTCTCGAAATGAGACGTAGCGCAGGAAATCCGATAAATTTTTTTCAGAATATCAGCCACCTGCCGGGCCAGAGCAGCCTGCTCTTTTGTATCGACCTGATTGAGTACAACATAAAAGCTGCGATCCCCTACAGCCTTCCTTCCACCGGCTTCACTTGCAAGCAGCTTTGCCAGAAGTTCCGGTGTCAACTGCGCATCCTGCGGAACACAAAGCAGCTCTGCGGCAAGCTCTGCCCGGAAACAGACCTCCCGGAGCGGATGCCTCAACGCAGAAAGCCCTGCTACGGCCAGAACCGTATCGCACCGCGGTAAAAGCACCGGCTCGTGCGCAGCGGGTGCCTTGCAGGGCATCCGTTTTGCGCCGTCCGCTTCAATGAGCACGATATCTGCAAGGGTCATCCAGCGCTCCAGCTGTGCCTGCGGCGGGGCCGTCAATTTGCCGCCGGGTGCAGCGGTTCCGGCCACGGCATAACTGCCGCACTTCCACAGGCGGAAAAGCTCTGCATCCGTCTGTGCCCAGACCCCGCCGGGCGGCTGCATAATATGGGTGGTGGTAGCGGCCAATACCCGCCAGCCCTTGCGGGCGCAGTGCGCAGCCAGATTGTACATCAGTGTGGTCTTTCCGCCGCCGCCCACCAGAGAAATAACATGTCCCTTCTCCGCAAGAAACGGAAAAATTTTTTCGTCGATCATTTCTGCTTTTCTGCAACTGCCATGGCGATTTTTTCCGGTGTGATGGGCAGCTCATAGAACCGGGTACCGATAGCGTTATAGATGGCATCGGAAATGGCAGGCAGCGGTGTATTGATGACCACCTCGCCGATGGACTTTGCGCCAAAGGGTCCGTTGGGTTCATAGCTGCTCTCGAATTCAACCTTGATCTTGCCCACATCGGTGCGGGCCGGAATTTTGTACTGGAACAGAGAGTTCTCTTCCGGGTAGCCATTTTTATCGTAGGTGATGTTTTCGGTCAGAGTCATGCCGATGCCCTGCAGCAGACCGCCCTCAGTCTGCACACGGGTCAGGTTCGGGTTGATGGGCGTGCCGCAGTCCACACAGGCATCAAATTCCAGCAGCTTTACCTCGCCGGTCTCGGTATCCACTTCCACCTCAGCAGCACCAACCATGAACGGCGGCGGCGACAAAGGCGAAGTATGCGTTTCGGTGGCTTCCAGCGGCACCATATGGCCGAACTGCGAAGCATACGCGATCTCGCTCAGAGACTTTTTCTGTGCGGGATCTTTGCTCTTGAAAACATCTTTTCCATCAAATTCCACCTCGTCCTCGGTGCATTCCAGCAGCTCTGCGCCCAGCTTGCAGATCTGGCCGCGCAGCTTCATGGCACACTTTTCGGTGGCCTTGCCGGTAACGTAAGTGGTACTGGACGCATAAGAGCCGGAGTCATAGGGCGAGGTATCCGTATCAGCTCCGAAGACCGTGATATTGTCCAGCGGGCAGTCCAGCACTTCGGCGGCAATCTGCGCCAGTGTAGTGTCACAGCCGGTGCCCATGTCGGCCGCACCGATCATCAGGGTGTAGAAGCCGTCGTCATTCAGTTTCAGGGTGGCACTGCCCACATCCATGCCGGAAATGCCGGAGCCCTGCATCGCCATGCCCATACCGACAGCGCGCACCTTGCTGTTGCCCATATCACGGGCAGGGTATTTGTGCTCCCAGTCGATCATATCCCGCACCTTGACAAGGCAGCGGTCCAGCGCGCAGCTGGTGTTGACAGCCCCATAGTAGGCGGGCATCACATCGCCCTCCTGTACGGCATTTTTCAGCCGCAGCTCAAAGGGGTCCATATTCAGCTTATGAGCCAGTTCATTGACAGCAGATTCTACGGCAAACAGTCCCTGCGTTGCGCCGTAACCGCGGTAAGCACCGGCAGACATGTGGTTCGTATACACCACATCACTGATAAAGCGGAAGGCTTCTGCCTTGCCGTACAGCGGGATGGATTTGTGGCCAGAAAGGCCCACGGTCGTAGGGCCATGCTCACCATAAGCACCGGTATTGGAAAGGGTGTACAGATCAATGCCCTTCACAACGCCGTCCTTCGTGGCACCCAGCCGCACATGAATCTCCATTTCGTGACGCGGCGAGGATGCGATCTGGCTTTCCACACGACTGAAAATGATCTTGGAGGGCTTTTTGGTCTTCCAAGTCACAAAAGCCGGATATACCTCACTGACCGCCGTCTGCTTGGCACCAAATCCGCCGCCGATGCGGGGCTTTGCCACGCGCACCATTGATTTGGGAATATGCAGTGCGTTCGCAATATTGCGCCGTGCATGGAATACGATCTGCGTGGAGCTGAGCACATTCAGCCGCCCATAGGTATCAATGGAGCAGTAGGTGCGGAAGGTCTCCATCATGGCCTGCTGGCAGGCTTTGGTGTGGTAAATGTGGTCAATGACTACATCGCTGGCCGCCAATACAGCATCGATATCGCCGGAACCACTCTCATCGTGGGCGCAGAGGTTGCGTTTGTTGTCGGCTCCCACCGGGCACAGACTGGCCCAGTTGTCCTCCGGATGCACCAGAATGGGGTTGTCCTTGGCAGTGTGATAGTCCAGCACTGCTTCCAAAACCTCATATTCCACCTTGATGAGCTTGAGAGCCTTATCCACGCACTTTTCGTCCTTACCGGCCACAATGGCCACCACATCGCCCACAAAGCGCACATGGCGGTCAATGAGCAGGCGGTCACGCGGACTGGCTTCCGGATAGGTCTGGCCAGCCTGCGTGTAGCGCGGCGCATCCTGCGGCACATCCTCCCATGTAAAGATTGCCTCGATGCCGGGCACCTTTTTTGCTACAGCCGTATTGATAGTTTTGACGATGGCATTTGCGTGCGGAGAGCGCAGCAGCTTTACAATCAGGCAGTCCTGCGGGATCACATCGTCCATATAGACGGGCTGGCCGGTGACCAGCTGCATAGCATCCTTTTTACGGAAAGGCTTGTTGATGGTACTCATTCTGCGGCCTCCTTCTGCTTTTTCCATGCCAGAAAGTTCATGATGCCGCGCAGCTGGCCCTCATAGCCAGAGCAGCGGCAGAGGTTGCCGGAGAGATATTCCTTCACTTCTTCCTCGCTGGGGTACGGATTCTCGCGGAAGAGGGCCAGCGCGTTCATGATAAAGCCCGGGTTGCAGAAGCCACACTGCTCTGCGCCCTGATCCGCGATAAAGCCGCCGAACTCCGCGGCTTCTTCCTGCAGGCCTTCCAGTGTGGTAATGCTGTGGCCGCTGGCACGCGCTGCCAGTACCGAACAGGACAGCACCGGTTTCTCGTCCAGAAATACCGTGCACAGACCACAGTTGGAGGTCTCACAGCCGCGCTTGACGCTCTTGCAGCCGTGGGCACGTACAAAATCGATCAGCAGCATATCTGCAGCCACATCCTCTGTGACCTTGATGCCGTTCAATGTAAGAGTGATCTGCATTTAATTTTCCTCCTGTGCCGTGCGTGCTTCTAGTTCCAGAACAGCACGCTTTGTCAGAACGCCTGCCAGATGGCGGCGGTACTCGGCATTGCCGCGCATATTGGAGCCAGTGACAATTTTTTGCTTTACTTCATCGGCAAAGTTCTGCGCCAGTTCCTGCGCAGAAACACCCGCCTTTGCCGGCAGCTCAAACAGCACAGCCTTGAGCGGCCGCGCACCGATCGCAATGCGATAGCTGCCGTTTTCCAGACGGGCGGCAGCGCAGGTAAGCACCGGGATATCAGTCTGGCTGTTGCGCACGGACTGATAGAAAAATTCTGCTTCTTCCTTTTTAACGATCAGCCGCACAAGGATGTCCCGGTCATAAGGGCGCTCAGCATACTCCTGCAGGGATATGATCCCACCCTTATACAACTCTACCGAACAGTCCATGGCCATAAACAGCGTGAGCACATCAGAAAAGCCGAACCGACTGTAGATGCTGCCACCCACAGTTGCCAGATTGCGCAGCTGCACGCCCACGATATGCCGCAGCGCTTCCTTTACTGCGCCATGGGTATACGCAGCAAGACCGGCGTGCTCTTCCAGCTGGCGCAGTGTAACCATGGCACCAATGGAAAAGCTGTCCTCGGTCTCCTCTATGGTGTCCAGTCCCAGACCGGACAGGTCGATGGCTGTACCGACATTGATGTTCTCCATTTTGAGCCAGATCATGCCGCCCAGCACACGGTTGGCCTTTTTCTGGTTCAGCTGCCACGCTTCTTCCAGACTTTCGGCCTGCTTATATTCTCGGATCGTCATCATAGATGCAGGTTCCTCTCTCTTTTTTTCTCTGTTCTTTTATTTTAACACAGATTTCGATATAATACTATTGTGAATTCGTTTCAGAAAGAGTGGTACTATATGAAAGAACTTCTTCCGGTGGGCTGTGTCATCATGGCATCCGGTCTGAGCCAGCGCTTCGGCTCCAACAAACTCCTTGCGCCGTTCTGCGGGGAACCGATGCTATGCCGCGCATTTGCGGCGACCGATACTCCAAAGCTTTCGGCCCGCATCGTGGTGACACGTTCGGACGAAGTTGCGCAGCTTTGCCGCTCCCGCAATGTTCCGGTGCTGCTGCATGATCTGCCTGGTCGAAACGATACGGTGCGGCTGGGTCTTTCTGCGCTGCTGGAACAGGTTCCGGAGCTTTTTGGCTGCATGTTCCTGCCGGGAGACCAGCCGCTTTTGTGCCGCGAGACAGTGGAAGCCATGGCAGGCATCTCCGGGTGGGATCAAAGAACTCGGCTGGAACGGCAAAAAGAAACAGAACGGGAGATCTTCCGTCTGGGATTCCGGGTCCGTAACGACCCGTCTCCCCTTACCGGAAGTCCCGTTCTGTTTGAAAAAGGACTTTTTCAGGAACTGCTCACCTTGCCGCAGGGCATGGGCGGAAGTGTTCTGCTTCGGAAATATCCCGCGCATGTTCACACCGTTTACATTGCGGATCGGAATGAATTGGCCGATGCCGACACGCCCGAAGCACTTGCGCAATTGGAAGCGCTGGCCCGGCAAAAGCTTTGAGCTTTATACTGCCTTGTCATCCTTCGGCAGCAGCACATTCAGCAGGATCGCCACGAACGCAGCCGGAACGATGCCGGACTCGCCGCAGATCAGCTGGAAAGCGTGCGGAGCCTGTGCCAGAATACCGCTGTTGGCACCCATGCCGTAGCCAACACCCAGAGCCACCGAGACGATGGTAAGCTGACGCGGGGTCATCTTTTCCTTGGTGATGAGCTGGATGCCGCTGACCACGATGGAAGAGAACATCATAACGGCAGCACCGCCCAGAACGGCCTGCGGCATAATGGAAATCAGTGCGCCGAGCTTGGGGATCAGGCCGCACAGGATCAGGAAGATGGCACCGGAGGCCAGAGCCATGCGGTTGACCACTTTGGTCATGGCCACCAGACCCACGTTCTGGCTGAAGGAAGTGTTGGGCAGTACACCGAACAGAGCCGCAAAGGAGGAGCCCAGACCGTCACAGATCACACCGCCGGACAGCTCTTTATCGGTGGGCTCACGATTCATGCCGCCCTCCATGACACCGGAGATATCACCCACGGTCTCAACAGCGGTAACAACGAACATGATCATCACCGGCATAATAGCGCGCATATCAAACACGATCTTGACCGGCATCAGCTTGGGAATGGCAAACCAAGAGGCCTGTGCCACCTTATTCCAGTTGAGCACCCATGCCTTGGTAAACTCTACACCATCGGCAGTGACACCGGTGGTGGGCAGCACCAGACCCATGACAAAGGCCGCAACGTAACCGGCCAGAATGCCGATCAGAATCGCGGAAGAGCTGAGGAAGCCCGTGGTCCAGTGCTTGAAGATCAGAATGACCACCAATACGAACAGGGCCAGCAGCAGATTTTCCATGGAGCCGAAGTCTTTTGCGCTGTTGCCGCCGCCAAAGGAATTGATACCCACCGAGATCAGCGAAAGACCGATGGAAAGCACAACCGTACCGGTGACGACCGGCGGGAAAAACTTGCGCAGAGGCTTGAGGAAGAAGCCCAGCACGCTTTCAAAGATGCCGCCGATGATGGATGCACCCATAATGGCACCATAGGCCAGCACACCGCCGCCCATGCTGCCGACAACACTGTTGAACACGCCGATAAAACCGGAACTGGTGCCCATGATGATGGGCACGCTGCCGCCCACGGGGCCGATGGTGAACAGCTGCACCAGTGTGACCACACCGGCCACGAACATGGCACTCTGCAGCAGCGTGACCTGCAGATCTGCGAACTCACCACCCGCAATGCCGCAGGCACTGGTGATGATCAGCAGCGGGGTCAGGTTGCCCACAAACATGGCGCAGACATGCTGCAGACCCAGCGGGATCGCCTGTTTCAGGGACATTTTTGCGTCGAACTGATACGCCGACTCTTCGAGCTTGACTTCCTTCAAATGTTCCACTCTCCTCAAATCTTGACAAAAATCATTCTTTTCGACTGCTTTACCAAAAAAGCGGATTTATTATAGCAAAACTGCGTATCCTTGTAAATTAAGTATGACTTTTTCGTGAACGGCTGTTTCCCGCTGAGAAACACAAAAAGCAGGGCGCTTTGTGCGTTTTTTCCGCTTTGGTCGGAAGAATTTCGCGCAGAACTCCTGCTTTTTTGTTTTGTTTTATTTGATTTTTGTGCGATATGGAAATTTTACAGCGTTCTCAGCCCGTAATCTTTTAAACAGCGCTGGATGCCCTGCTGAGTGGTGTCGAACCGGATGCCGAAGCGTTCCAGTTTTGTGGTGTCCATCACAAGGTTCCGACCCCAGCTTTCTTCCTCGATCTGCACAGCGATTCCCAGCGTTTCGGCAAACTGCCGGGCGGTGCATACCATGTTTTCGGCATTGCCGCTGCCAAAATTGTATACGCCGCCTGGCAGCGCCATGGCAGGCTCCAGATTTTCGATCAACTGCCGCACATAGGTCACGCCGCGGTGGTCGTTCCGGGAGAAGCGCAGAGCCTCTCCCTTCAGCGCGGCACGCAGAAGATTCAGCGGCAGATTGCCCCGGATGGGCAGCCCATAGCCGGGCAGGTCATACATCCAACTGGCACGCAGATGGACCGAGTCCGGGCAGAGCTCCAGCACACGCTGCTCTGCTTCCAGCTTGTATTGGCCGTAAATGTTTGCGGGATGCAGGGCCAGTGTTTCCGGCAGCGGCCCCTGCTGCTGCACACCGGCATAGACCTGATCCGAGCTGAATGCCACCAGCTTTGCCTTCGTCTGCTGCGCAGCCCGTGCCAGCCAGACTGGCAGCTCCACATTGGCACGGTAAGCTTCTGCCGGATGCTGCGCACAGTAACTGGTATCGGAAAGAGCGGCGGTGTGCAGGATCACATCCGGATGCAAAGCTTCCACCTGTGCACGGGTGAGAGCTTCATCGGCTGTACAGAAAAAGCCTTTTGGAAGGGCGCAAAGCTCGTACTTTCCCTGCCACTGCTGCAAAATGCGGGAGCCGACAAAGCCGCCTGCACCTGTGATAAGAATTTTTTTCATGATAATTTCCTCCTGTAGGGCAATGAAAAAGTGCCCAGCAGCATGACAGCCTGCCGGGCACAAAAATTTTAAAGGAACAGTTCCAGCACGAACACGACGGCACAGCAGGCCACAGATACCTGAAACAGGCTTGCGCCGAACCAAGCAGCTGCAATGCCTACCACCAGCGCCATGGCACCGGCAGCCGGGCTCTGGGTCGCGTTGACAATGGCTGGGAAGGTCATGACCGCCAGCGTCACATAGGGCACATAATACAGAAACGACTGAATGAAGCGATTTTTGATGGGCTTGCGGATCAGTGTGAGCGGAAGGATGCGGATGGCATAGGATACCAGCGCCATCACTGCAATGTAAATGTAATGATTATGCGTCATGCTCTGCCTCCTGCTCTTCTGGATTTACCGGAAAAAGAACTGCTGCAGCGCTGGAAATGAGCACTGTGAGCAAAATGGTGCGCGTGCCCTCCGAAAGAGCGGAGATACCCGGCAGGTAATTGCACACAAAGCTCAGTGCAAAGCTGATGGCAACAAGTGCAGCTACCACCCTGCTCTTACGCGCCGGAGGAATGATGATGGCAAGGAACATGCCGTAAAGGGCAACGCTCAGCGCACTGACAGCCCGCAGCGGCAGCAGATTGCCCGCAATGATGCCCAACGCTGTACCGATGGCCCAAGCCGGTGCCGCCAGCAGAATGGCACCGTATGTATAATATGGGTTCAGGCTGCCGGGCCGTGCAATGGTGATGCCAAAAAGCTCGTCTGTCACATCATAACCGATGAGCAGCCTGTGCCAGAAGGGTGTGCCCGGCGCAAAGCGCTGGGCCAGTGCGCAGCTCATGAGCAGATAGCGCGCATTGGCAATCAGTGTGATGATGGCCACTTCCAGATAGGTCGCATTGGCCATGATGATGGCAAATGCAGCGTATTCGCCTGCCGAAGCGTTGTTCAGTAGGCTGACCAGAAAGCCCTGAAACGGGGTAAAGCCTGCCCGGCGGGCCGCAATGCCCAGCGAGAAGGAAACAGCAAAATAGCCCAGCGCAATGGGAACGCCATCCCGCATGCCCTCACAGAAAATTTTTTTGCTGAAAGCCCAAACCGGCCTTTCTGCATTGACAAGCTCCGGGGCAAGGAGCTTACTTTTGGAATTCATCTTTGTTTTTTACTCCTTTCCTATTTCAAACACCGCTTTTTATTATACTCTCCCGCGCACAGAGAAGAAAGGGCTTTTTCACTTTCTTTTCGGCACAAAAGGAAAACGCCGCCTGAAAAGGCAGCGTTCTTCGTCGATTTATGCGCCCGGCACCAGAAAATGCATCGCCTGCGGCAGGACCTGCGTACCGGCTTCCAGCCCATTTGCCGTCAAGATCTGTGCCGGTGACACATGGAACCGTCTGGCAATGCCGAACAACTCCTCCCCTGCCTGTGCATAGTAGATGCGCAGTGCGATCTCCGGGTCCGGAGTCGTCAGCGGTTCGCCCAGCTCAATGCTGCCGATGCCCGAATGTGTGCTCCGGCAGAGGATGGCTCCTTCGGCACGGGCGGTGACCGTCACTTCCAATGTGCCGCCAGTGCAGCTGCACTGGATGTTCTCGGTGCTCAGCCAGCATTCCGGGCTGAACTGTGCACCCGGCGGGGCTTCTACTGCAAGCGGAAAGACAAGCTCCAGTGTTTTTTCGTAGCTTTCCAGCTCGGCAAGACTGTTCTCGGCAAAGGCGGTGGCAACGGCACGCACCGTAAAGGCCCAGCCGTCGCGGTAAGGTGTTACCTGCGCCGGTCCATAAGACACAAAGCAGGCGCGCAGCTGAGCATCCGCATCTGGCAGCGGCCCGGAGACCGTGGAAGATGCTGTCTCGTTCAGCATACAGGCAAGATCTTCGGCTGCCAATTCCTGCGGCGTGACGGCGGTTTCAAACTGCGTAGAAAAGGCATCCGCTACGTATTGCAGCTGGCAGGGCCGCCATGCGTGCAAATGCATCATCACGCTGGCTGTCAGTTGGCCGCTGGCTTCCTGTTCGCCCTCCGCAAGGGCAAAGCCCACCGGCTCCAGCACGCACATGCATCTGCAATCCTCTGCTACGCCTTCCAGATCCACCACCTGATTGAACGGCAGGGATGCCGCCTGACTTTGCAGGCTGCTTTCGCCTTCCGCGCGCCAGGCGCATTGGGCACGTACCTCGCCCTTGACCACTGCCTTGCCCGCCAGCAGCTTTACCTCCCGCACGGCGGCGCTGCCGGTAATATCCAGAATGGCTGCGGGCGGCTTTGCAAACACAAGCTCCCCTTCCACAGTGACCAGCTTTTCCAGCACCGCGGTGCTGCGCACGCCGTTCAGCGTCTGCAATTTCTGTTCAATGCCGCCATCGGCCAGCGCCGTGATCAGTTCCTGTTTATCCTGTGTATGGATAGTAACCACAAGACCATAGGCTCCGCGCACCTCGATGCGGTGCGGGTTTACTGCCCGGCAGTTGAGGTATTCAGTCTGCCCTTCTACCATAGCCATCCAGCTGGTGAAGGAGAATTCCGGCACCTCCAGCTGCTTTGTAAACGGCAGCTTCTGCTCGGTCTGGCAAAGCCCGGCCCCGTCCTCGCCCTGATAAAACACAGTGCAGCGCAGATAGCCTTCCAATGTAAGCCGCCCGGGCTGCAGCTGCTTTTGCAGCACCACCGGTTTTGCAAAGCATTTGACCAGCTTGAACACCGGCGGAAGATAATCTGAAATCAGGATCTCGGTTTCCAGCGGAAGTTCTGCCTTGACGGTGCAGCTCGTGCCTGCCTGCGGCAGCGTATCCCGAAAGATCTTCAGTTCCATGCAGTGTGCTCCTTTCCCTGTCCGTCTCTACTGGAAAGGTATGCACATGCTTTGCAGGATATGCGCGCAAAAAAGGCACCGTGCAAAACGCACGATGCCTTTGGGCCTTTTGAAACAATCAGATCGTTTTGCGCAGGACAGCCGCCTGCATTACATGGTATTTCTGCATCAGCCGGACGGCAGCCGATGTGATCTTCTCGCCGCTGACCACAATGGGGATCGCAGGCGGGCAGGAAACCGTCGGCATAGCGCAGATACGCCCCACCGCCTGCTCTGTGGGCACCTGCTCCTGCGGGGCAAACACGGCCTGCCGGATGCTGCAGCAGGTGTGCAATTCGTGTTCCAGCTCCAAAAGCTCACGATCGTTTTTTTCCGGGATCGGGAACGGTCCTGTAAGGTTTTCCACAATGTGGAGAACGGCAGAAGTCAGCCGTTCAAAGTCCTGCGGCGGATTTGCCGGGGTGAACATCAGCACAACATAGCGCGGGTCGGCATATTCGCACTCGACCTTTGCGCTGCGCAGCGCTTCTGCAAGCTCTGTGCCGGTCATGCCCAGTGTAGCAGCATCCAGCGTGACCTTGAGAGGTTCGCTTTCCAGTGCCAGCGGCCCCGGGCAGTGTTTTGCCGCAGCGGCTTCGTTCAGCTCCCGGCGCAGGCGGGTCAAATATCCGCAGCACTGCAAAAGCCGCAGCGGATAACCCTCCGACAGAACCTGATTGCATTTGTCCAGCGACTGCAAGATCAGGTAAGACGGACTGGTGGAACCAAACAATGCCAGTGCATTGCGCACAGCGGCTTCGTCCTGAATGGGGGCATTTTTGCCCAGATGCAGGTATGCGCCGCCAGTGACAACGGGCAGCGTTTTATGGCCGGAGTCGCAGCACATGGCCGCGCCCAGCGCAATAGGATGCTGACCGCCCTGCGGCAGAAAACGCAGGTAAGCACCGTGGGCATTATCCACCAGAAGCGGAACGCCAAAATCCTTGCACACTCCGGCCAGCGCTGCAATATCCTGCACGCCGCCCAGATAATCCGGGCTGGTGATGTAGACGCCAAAAGGCCTTTTGCCCTGCTGTGCCAAACCCTGCAGAGCACCTGTCAGCTTTGCAGCTGACACCGGGCAGCTGCAAAGTGCACCGGCATCCTGCGGCGCAGGCCAGAGCCACTGGATATCAAAATCCAGCAGCGCCGCCGCATACAACAGCGCTTTGTGAGCGTTGCGCGCTGCCAGCAGGACCGGGCGCTGTCCGGCTGCGGGCGCAGCCTGCAGTGCAAGGCACAGCATTGCACGGATGCACTGGGACGAGCCCTCTGTGCTGTAATAGGTATGCACCGTGCCGAACAGCCGGGTAGCGTTGGCTTCGCTCTGGGCAATGATGCCGTCAGCCCCATACAGTTCATCCGCACCCTTTATTTCGGTAATGTCCCACGGCTCAAAGCCCAAAAGACTCTGGCCCTTGTGGCCGGGCATATGCAGCCGCGAGGTGCCGGACTGTGCGTAACGGCGCACAAAATCCACAATAGGCGTGGTCGTGCTCATTCGCAGGCTTCGCCATCAGCACAGGCGTTACAGGTGGAACCCAGCTCAATGGGAACTTCGATGCCCTTGGCGGCAAGTTCCTGATTCTCAGCGACCTTGATCATGATAGCGCATTCCATTCGCTTTTTGAACAGCTCGCAGCCGTACTCATACACACCGGTAATGTTGCCGGTAGCGTGGTAGGAGTTTGCTGCACAGCCGCCGGAGCAGTACAGCTTTGCCCAGCAGTTCTGGCACTCCTTGCGGGCATAGGCGTTGCAGTGCTTGAACTCATCGCGCACGGCAGTGTTCGTAACGCCCTTCCAGATATCGCCCATCAGGTACTTGGGGTCGCCCACAAACTGGTGGCAGGGGTACAGATCGCCCCAAGGAGTAACAGCCATGTACTCCGTGCCGGAGCCACAGCCGGAAATGCGCTTGTAGATGCAGGGGCCGCCGGTGAGGTCGATCATGTAGTGGTAGAAGGTAAAGCCGCGGCCCTCGCGGTTGCGCTTGATCATTTCCTTGGCAAGGATCTCGTACTGTTCCTTCAGGATGGGCAGATCTTCCTCGGTCAGGGCACTGGGGTCGCCGGGCTTGGACACCACAGGCTCCATGCTCAGCTCAGTAAAGCCAAGGTCGGCCATGTGGAAGATATCGTTGGTGAAGTCGGTGTTGTAGTGGGTGTAGGTGCCGCGCATGTAGTAGTTCTTGTCGCCGCGCTTCTTCACGAACTCCTGGAACTTGGGCACGATGGTATCGTAGCTGCCATGGCCTGCATAGTCCTTGCGGAAGCGGTCGTTGACCTCTTTGCGGCCATCCAGACTCAGCACCACATTGTGGCACTCCTTGTTGCAGAAATCGATCACATCGTCATCGATCAGCATACCGTTGGTGGTCATGGTAAAGCGGAAGTTCTTGTTGTGGATCTTCTCCTGCTCACGGCAGTAAGCCACCAGCTTTTTGACCATGTCAAAGTTCATCAGCGGTTCGCCGCCAAAGAAGTCCACCTCAAGGTTGCGGCGGGTGCCGGAGTTTTCGATCAGGAAGTCCATGGCACGCTTGCCCACTTCAAAGCTCATCAGCGCACGGTCGCCCTGATAGCGGCCCTGCGAAGCAAAGCAGTAGGAGCAGTTCAGGTTGCAGGTGTGTGCAACATGCAGGCACAAGGCCTTGACCACGGTGTTGCGGTTTTTAAAGTCGAAAGCCATATTCTCATAGGTATCCGGGGTCCACAGCTTGCCTGCTTCCTTCAGGCTGGTCACATCATCGATGCACTGACGCAGATCTTCCTCCGTGACATCCTCGCGGTCTCCATACTTTGCCATCATAGCCGAAACGATCTCGTCAGCAGTATGCTCCGGGTACATGGCAATGATATCGTATGCAACATCGTCCACCACATGCACCGAGCCGCTGCAGGTGTCCAGCACGATGTTATAGCCGTTCAATTGATACTGGTGTACCATTTTACTCTCCATTCCAATTATACAAAAAAATGCCGCCCGGCAAAGGCGGCAGGGGGTTGCAAAAATTACTTGTTGCTGTTCTCGCACTGCTGGTTAGCCACGCCGCAGGAGGTCTTGCAAGCGGACTGGCAGGAAGTCTGGCACTCGCCGCAGCCGCCGGTCTTAACGCTCTTGGTCAGGTCACGAGTAGCAATGGTCTTAATACGTTCCATAATAGAAAACCTCTCTAGCTCTCAAAATTTCATCGCGCCGGACAAAGCCCGGTACACATTTATCTTTGCTTATGATAACACGCAAGGGGCTTTCTGTCAAGATTTTTATGCTGCCAACCTGTTCAAACCTGTCCAGCAGGCTGATACTTCGTCAGGACGGTGTGCAGCCCCAGCTCCCGCGCCCTGGCCAGTAAGTACCGGTAGCGGCACAAAAGCGCCTGCCGCTCGTAAATGCGCTGCTCGATCAGGTCTGTATCTACCTCCAGATCAAACATCATCTCATTGCGCCGCAGGCAGAACAGACATTCCTTCAGCTCTTCTTCCAGTTCTGGGTGATAACGTTCGTGCTCGGTATCCCGCGGGATGCGGCTCGAAAGCAAAGTTTGGGTGTTCTGGGCATGGGTTCGTTCCAGCATAGGCCGTCCTCCTCTTCTTTGTGTATCTTGAAGGTTTGTACATTTTAGTATATGAAGAGACCGGTGCAGAATATGCCAGTTTATGGTAAAGCAGAAACTTCTCCGCTGGTGCGCGCATTTTAAAAAAGTTTGCAATTTTTTCAAAATCACGCTTGACAAGTATCACTTTTCCGCGTATAATAGCACACGTTGAGCGGCTTACACTGCGAAACGCAATCGAATATTGGGGATTTGCATAGTGGTAGTGCGGTAGACTCTGACTCTACTTGTGGGAGTTCGATTCTCTCATCCCCAACCAAAAAGCCATCCGGTTTATGCCGGATGGCTTTTTTCGTTCTATATTGTTATACAAAAACAGCGTACCGCCTTTGCGACGGTACGCCCATTTTTATGCAGTTATTACAGAATGCTGATGCGGCCTGCGCCGTAGGGATTCTCGTAATCCAGCAGATAGCCCGGGTAATCGGCCAGCGGGCTGTTTGCGGTGGTCAAATGCGGCAGACCCTCTGCATCTACACCGCCAAAGGTCATGGCATAGGTAGACATCACAAGGTAATCCTCAGACACATAGTCCTTGATCAGCTCTGCGCCATCAAACATGGCAAAGCCATCGCCCAGATTGCGCAGAGTGTAATTCATGCCAGCCAGAGCGTAGGTCTTGCTCTCGTCCAGCGGTTCATAAGTACCGGAAGCCTTGTTGTAGATCTTCACGTTCTGCACGCGCGGCGTGCCGGTGGCACTGCCAATCCAGACATTCTTCTCGTCGGTCTGCACGGTGTTGGGGATATCGGCGTGGATCTCGTAGGAAGCGCCTGCCACATGCAGGAAGCCGCCGTTCTCCTTTTCCGTTCCGGCAAAGCGGGCTGCAAACTCCAGTGCATCCTGGATCTGCTTGCCGGTGACAGACATCAGACAGGCCACATTGCCAAACGGGCTGACCTGCTTGCAGGTCTTGAAGGTCCAGTAGCCGGCTTTCTCATCGGCGCGGATGCCGCCGCCGTTCATGATAGCGATGTCACAATGCAGCTGTTCCACCTCATTGAAGTAGGAGTAAATGCCGTCGGCCACGAAGTCGCCGAGATTCGTCTCTGCCATGCGGATGCGGCGCTTGCCAGTCTCGGGGTCGGAGATGTAGAAGTTCGTATCGGCAACAGCGATCTTCTCACCCAGCATGTCGTCCACAGAAGCGACCCATGCGTTCTGGATATCGGCAACGGCACTGTCGGAGCCTTCGTAAGAGGAGATCAGACGGGTGGCAATGGAGCCGTCAGCCTTGATGGTCATTTCGCCAACATTTGCAAAATAAGAGCCGGTCTGGGTCAGGGCGACAGCCTTGCCGGACAGATCCTTCACCCACTCACACTCCATCTTGGTGTGAGAATGGCCGTCGATGAATGCATCGAAACCGGAGGTGTGCTCGATGACTTCCTTGCTGGTCCAGGGCGAAGAGGAAGGATCAACGCCCAGATGGCCCAGACCGATCACGTAGTCAGCCAGAACCTTGGCCTTATCAATGGACTTCTGCACAGCCTTGTACAGCTTCTGGCCGTCGTCACCGCCCAGAATATCATAGATATAGCGGCTCTGGCTCTTATCCATGAAGTAAGACGGAGTAGACTTGGTGAAGGTCTCGGGCGTGGTGATGCCCACAAATGCGATCACGCGGCCGCCGATGGTGAAGTATTTGACATCCGGCAGAACGCGGTTGCCCAGCGGCAGATTGACCCAGTTGCTGGAGAGGTACGGGAAATCTGCCTCAGCCATTACCTCTTTTGCACGGGCCATGCCGTAGTCGAATTCATGGTTGCCGGGAGTTGCAACATCGTAGCCAGCGGCGTTCATCAGCTGGATGATGGATGCACCTTCGTCCATGGAACCATATGCGGTACCCTGAATATGGTCACCCGCATCTACCAGCAGGACATTTTTGCCTGCATCCTGATAGCTCTTTTTCAAAGCTGCGATGGCAGCATAGGTCAGTTCCGGCGATTTTTTGTCGATATAAGTATGAACATCGTTGGTGTACAGGATCGTAATGTCCTTAAAGCTGCCGGGGTAACATGCAGACGCAGCGGGTGCGCCCAGACTCACGGCAGCAACGGCCGTAGTGACACCTGCGGCTTTCAGGAAGCTGCGGCGGGAGATAAGCTGTTTCATGGAAAAACGACCTCCTCTTAAAACTCTCTTTTGTTTTTATCGGGCGCACAGAACCAGCCCGACGCTTGTTATATTAAGCATAACACACAAAACACCCAAGAACAACCCGGAATCGCACAATTTGTTCACAATTCACGGTACTAAGTCGCACTTTTTGTGCAACATTATTCCTTTTCAGGGCAAAAAACAGCCCGCATCTGCAGCCAGTCGTTGACTGCAAAAGCGGGCTGTTTTCAAAGGGGATTCAAAAATGGATCAGAGCAACGAGCTCAAATCGCATTGTATTCCTTGAGGAATTTCTCAAGGTCGGTACCCTCGATCTTTTTCAAAGCTTCCTTCATGGCAAGGCGCGGGATGAGCGGCAGATCCATGTCGGTGATCTTCTTGCCGTCGCGCAGCTTGACCGTTGCATCGATCAGGGCACGTACATCATAGGTGCTGCCCCAGACCTCGGGCACACCGCGGTCGATGTCCAGCAGGGTGTACACAGCTTCCATACCGGTGCGCATGGAATATTCTGTGGTGAAGATGGTGTCACGGCCGGTCTCGGCGAACTGACCCAGGAAGGCAAAGTTGACAGCACCCTCCGGCACGATATCAGGACGGTCGCCCATCGCACGCGGCATAAAGAATGCATCGATATACGGCATCATGACCGGGATGGTGTTGGCACTGTGCTCGGCCAGCTCTTCGATCTGATCCTCGGGCACACCGATGTGGTACAGCCACTCCATGCACAGTTCCTTGCCGGTGCAGTCGCGCATGGCCTTTTTGACGTAGTTGCCGGGCTTATCACTGAACAGGCCGTAGACCCAGACGCACAGCTGGTTCTTGGGCTGGTCTCGGAACTGCTGCTGACGGTTCAGCGTCCAGCTGAGCAGCCAGTTGGAGTCCTTAACGGTGACGATGCCGCCTGTGACGGTGTGGCCACTGAACGGGTCACGCTTGCAGATCTTCTGGATATACTGCGGGATCTTGTCGTCCAGCGTAGTGATGGTGGCGCTTTCCCAGTTGGAATGTTCGGGGTCGGAGCAGAACTTTTCAGGATTGCCGAATGCGGGGTCCTGTGCAGCGATCTTCTTCCACAGATCCCAGCCGTTGCCCGGCTTGATGGTGGGATCAAAGCCTGCTGCCTTGTCCTGTGCGCCCATCGTGCAGCTTTCCACGCAGCCGCCGTTGGTGATGAACAGCAGATCATTTTCGGTCAGGTCAATGGAGCTGATCTCACCTGCGTGCTCCACAACCACGCTGCTTGCCTGCTTGCGCTTGCCATTGATATCAAATTTCACGTCCACGACCTTGGTCTCATAGTGGAACTGCACGCCGTGGTCCTTCAGGTAAGTGACCATGGGCAGGATGATAGATTCATACTGGTTGTAGCGGGTAAAGCGCAGGGCGGTGAAATCCGGCAGGCCGCCGATGTGGTGGATATAACGCTTGAGGTAGAGCTTCATTTCCAGAGCACTGTGCCAGTTTTCAAAGGCAAACATGGTGCGCCAGTACAGCCAGAAGTTGGAATTCAGCACTTCATCATCAAAGAAATCGGTGATTTTCTTATCCTGCAGCTGCTCGTTGGGGGTGAAGAAGAGCTTCATGATCTCCATAGCACCCTTATCAGACAGGCCGAACTTGCCATCGGTGTGGGCATCCTCGCCGCGGTTGACGGTAGCACGGCACAGTGAATAGTTGGGGTCTTCCTTGTTCAGCCAGTAGTACTCATCCAGCACACTGGCACCATCGGTCTCCAGAGACGGAATGGAGCGCAGCAGATCCCACATGACCTCGAAGTGGTTATCCATCTCGCGGCCACCGCGCATCACGTAACCGATATCGTATTTGTAGCCGTCGCAGGCACCGCCGGGGATGGGGTCTTTCTCAAACACATGCACATGCTCGCCCTTCATCTGGCCGTCACGCACCAGATAACATGCAGCCGTCAGTGCGGCCAGACCGGAACCAATGATATATGCAGATTTATGATCGACACCCTCCGGCTTTTTAGGAGTTGCAAATGCTTCATAGTTGCCACTGGAATAGTACATAGAAAAGCCTCCCTGCTTTTTATTGCTTTTTTCGGCATCCTTGCGCCGTCCTTATGGCAACAGTATACCCCGCGTCGCCGCAGCAGACAACAAACAAACTTTAGCAGGTGTATAAATTTTATACAATCATTCTGTTTTGCTGGAAATACGTACAAATTGTGACAAAAGCCGCCCTAATAGCGAATCGTTCTGTGATATAGAGTGCTTTATAAACCAGTTTCAGCAAAAAGAAAAGCGCCCAGATTTCAACGAATCCAGGTGCTTTTTGTTGGTGGAGGCGATGGGAGTCGAACCCATGTCCGAAAAGAGTTCAGTGTAGGTATCTCCGGGTGCAGGCGATCTACAACATTCCCGCCGCGCCACGCCGATCGTCAGGCTAGCGCATTGGTAGCTTCATGAGTTCCTGCCGGTCCGCAAAGCTTAAGTCCGTTCAGGTGCTGTGTCTAAAGGACGCCCCGGCCCCACACGACACAAGAGTGGGCGGAACGCGCAGCACTCAGGCTGCGAGCAACTGAGAATTGTTATTGTCAGTTAATTTTTTGGAGGAGTTATAGAGCAGTTCCCCCACTGCTACCCGCTGCCCAGACCTCGCTCTCCCCGTCGAAACCTTTACGCCCCCTTATAAAGCACACCTTGCGGTGTGCAAAAAGCTTTGAAAAAGTTCCGCTTCAGGAAGCGGTCTGAAAAAATCAATAGTATTTGCCGTTGGACTTCATAGCACGGTCAATGGAACGCTTTGCATCGCGCTGGGCGGCATCGGCACGCTTATCGTAGAGCTTTTTGCCTTTGCAAAGGCCCACTTCCATTTTCACGCGGCCATGTTTGAAATAGAGCGAAAGCGGCACAAGGGTATATCCCTGCAGCTTGCACTGCTGATGCAGCCGCCGGATCTCACTTTTGTGTGCCAGCAGGCGCCGGACGCGCATCGGATCCTGATTGAACATGTTTCCGTGGTCGTAGGGACTGATATGCATTCCCTTTACCAGCAGTTCACCATCCTCAATATCGACCCAGCTGTCTTTCAGGTTGACCCCTCCGGCACGCAGGCTCTTGACCTCCGTACCTTTCAGTTCAACGCCGGTTTCCAGCGCTTCCAGAACGAAGTATTCATGGCGCGCTTCACGGTTTGTGGCAATGGTTTTTGTTGCCGGACGCTCCTTAGTGGGTGCCATTCCGCGCGCCTCCTTTCTCCATTGTGGTTTGTTGTATCAGTATACCATTTTTTTATGGTTTTGCAAGGGCTGTTTTTGAAGAAACTGTAAATTTTTCCCAATTCACAGCTCACCACGGCCAGAAAGTGCACGATACAAGGTGGTCTCGTCTGTGTACTCCAGACTTGCACCCACCGGCAGACCGTAGGCCAGACGTGTGGTCTTGATGCCCAGAGGCTTGATAAGCTTTGCCAGATACATGGCGGTGGCTTCACCCTCCACCGTGGGGTTCATGGCCATGATGACCTCTTTCACCTTGCCGTCGCCCAGGCGGGCCAGAAGTTCCTTGACGCACAGCTGTTCGGCAGTAATGCCGTCCATCGGGCTGAGCAGACCGTGCAGCACATGGTACAAACCGTGATACTCCCTTGTGCGTTCAAACGCCTGCACATCGCGGGGCGTTTCCACCACGCAGATCACAGAAGGGTCGCGTTTTGCACTGGCACAGATGGGGCAGATATCCGCTTCTGTATAATTCTGGCAGATACGGCAGCGATGGAGCTTGGTGTGGGCACCCTGAATGGCTCCCGCCAGTGCGGCGGCATCTTCGTCCGACATGCTCAGCACCTGATACGCCATGCGGGTAGCGCCCTTGCGCCCGATCCCCGGAAACTTGCTGAATTCTTCGATCAGCTTTTCCAGCGGGGCAGCAGTATAGCCCATATTCTTCCCTCCTGCCGGATCAGAGACCAGGGATGTTCATGCCGCCGGTCAGCTTGCCCATTTCAGCTTCGGCAGTTTCGTCCACCTGCTTGACGGTTGCGTTGATGGCAGCAGCCACCATATCTTCCAGCATTTCAACATCATCCGGGTCCACAGCCTCGGGCTTGATGGTGATGGACAGCACTTCGTGCTTGCCGTTCATCTTAACAGTGACCATCTCACCGGCAGCGCTGCCGGTGTACTCGGCAGCTTCCAGCTCGGCCTGTTTGGCTTTCATATCTTCCTGCATCTTCTGTGCCTGACGCATGAGGGCGTTCATATCGGGGCGGCCAAAGCCTGCGGGCATTCTTGCTTTCATAATCGTTTCTCCTTATTGATGCAATGTATTTTTATGATCTCGTTTTCCTTGCGGAATCCTCAATGGACACATCCAACCCCAGCTTTTCCAGTGCACGAAGCGACTGCTCTGCGTTGGAGACCGTTTTGCCAGCGCTCTTTGGTTCATAGGGACCAATGGGCACCGCCGTACCGGACACATCCTTGATCAGCTTTTTGATCAGGCGCTGGCTGTCCTTGTTGGCGCGGATAAAATCGCGGAAGGTCTTGCCGCCGTCGATCAGCACGCGGGTGCCATCAAAATAAGCCTTGGACTTGCGCAGATAGGTGTAGAGCATGGGATCTTTTTCCTGCAGCTGCTGTACCACCTGCGGCCAGTACGGATACAGCGCAGTCCCTTCCTGCCCGGCATCCTGCGGCTTTTCCGGCACAGGCTTTGCAGCGGGCGTGGGTGCAGGTTTGGGCGGTTCTGGCTGCGGAACAGGTTCCAACTCTGCCGGCATGGGTGCAGCTGGCTGTGCGGCCTGCGCGGCAGGCTCGTCCCAAGGCAGCATTCCGGCCTGCTGCACGGGCGGTTCCTCCGGCAGCGGCGGCAGCTCTTCGGTCTGGACGGGTGAAGTCTGCTCTACAGATATTTCCGACGGCACGGAAGGTTCTGCCTTTACAGGTTTCGGTTCCGCTGCAGGCTGCACCACAGGGACGGACGGTATTGGCGGCTGGGGAGTCGGAGCGCTTGCAAAGGGCTGCACAGCAGTTGCCGAGGCAAACGGCTGCGGCGCTGCGGGTTGAGCTGCAGCACGGACAGGCGCGGCCTGCACAGGAACTGCCTGCGGCTGCTGGGGTGGTTCGGATAAGCCAAACAGTGCAAGTTCCAGCTCGATCCGCTGGTCGCTGCCGCGGGCCATATGTTCCAGCGCACTGCCCAGCGCACGGATGGCACGAATGGCCTCCCGCTGGCCCAGCTGCGGGCCTTTTTCCAGATATAAAGCCTCCTCCTCCGGCGAAACGCCGGACAGAAGGCTCTGCCCGCCCGGCAATGCTGCCAGCATCAAAGCACGATAATGCGCGATCAATTCCTCTGTCAGACGCTTGACATCCACAGACTGCTGGCGAAGCTGTGCCAGCTGGGCCAGTGCTGTGGCACCGTCCTGCGCTTCCAGTGCGTCCGAAATGCGGAACAGATAACTGCGGTCGGTCACACCTGCCATGCGGCGCACCACATCGGCATCGATTTTCGCCGTAACGCCTGCGCAGGTATCCAGAATGGACAACGCATCGCGCAGTGCACCGTCGGCCAGACGGGCGATCAGTTCCGCACCGTCCGGCGAAAGCTCCAGCTTTTCCTCACCTGCAATATATTCCACCCGGCGGGCGATATCCTCCGGCCCGATGCGGGTAAAATCGTACCGCTGGCAGCGGGAAAGAATGGTGGCGGGCACCTTCTGGATCTCAGTGGTTGCCAGAATAAAGATGACGTGGGCAGGCGGTTCTTCCAGCGTTTTGAGCAGCGCATTGAATGCTGCTGTGGACAGCATGTGCACCTCATCGATGATGTATACCTTATATTTACAGGCGCTGGGAGTGTAAGCTGTTTCGTCGCGCAGGTCGCGGATATCGTCCACACCGTTGTTGGAAGCCGCATCCATCTCCACCACGTCCAGAATGCTGCCGTTATCGATGCCCTTGCAGATCTCACACTCGCCGCAGGGGTCTCCATTGACCGGATGCAGGCAGTTGACTGCCTTTGCAAAGATCTTGGCGCAGGTGGTTTTGCCGGTGCCGCGCACGCCGGTAAACAGGTAGGCATGGCCCACACGGTTTGCCGTGATCTGGTTTTTCAGCGCAGTAACAATGGCCCGCTGGCCTACCACATCCTCAAAACGCTGCGGTCTCCATTTGCGGTACAAGGCACGGTACATGGTTCTCTCCCCTTTCCTGCAAAATAAAAAGGACAGCGCTGACGGGGTTTTGTCCCCGCCTTGCGTAACTCGGCATACGGATGCAGGCTTACTGAAACGCACGAACACACTGCTTAAGGCTGCTTGGTTCCCCACCTGACCTGGTTCACAGCGAATCCATCGTACAGGACCCGCATCCGTATGCCGAACCACGCAGCAGGCGCTGTCCGACACATCCTTCTGAATGCCAGAATATTGTACCATAAACGCAGGCAGATTGCAAGGGGTGGGAGGTATCATTTCACGGCCCACGCATGAAACGATCAAATAGGATAGCCCAAAGTCAGAAAATGTGATGTCCTCTAAAATCCAAAAAGCGCAGTACATTCTCTGCGCTTTCGCGTTTTGTACTGCGCTTTGCTTTTATCCTGTTATTTTAACGGCATTGATTTTGCAGCAGCCCTTTTTTCTTACAATGCCACATCCAGCGCCATCATCAGCGCAAATCCCAGCACGATGCTTACAACACCGACAGGCTCGTCGCCCTCCACGGCCTGCGGGATCATCTCCTGTGCGGTCACGCACACCATACAGCCCGCCGCTGCGCTGAGCAGCCACGGAAGCGCAGTACTGACCCATTCGGCCAGAGCAAAGGCAAGCAATGCCCCCAACGGCTCTACCAGCCCGGAAGCCGCTCCCGCAAAAAACGCCTGACTGCGGGTGCGGCCGTTATGGGCCAGCGGCAGGCTGACTGCTGCACCTTCCGGGATATTCTGCAGGCCGATGCCAAGGCTCAGCGCCAGTGCACCGCTGATGGCATCCGGCTCCCCGGTCAATGCCAGTGCAGCGGCAAGGCCCGCCACCATACCCTCGGGCAGGTTGTGCAATGTTACAGCCAGCACCATACGTCCGCCGTGCCCGGCCCCGCCTGCCAGCAGCTGCCCGGCAAACTGTTCCACCTGCAAAAGGCCCACTGCGCCAAGCACAAGCCCCACTGCCGATGGGATCCATGCCGGAAGCGGCAAAGTCTGTCCGCGCTGGATAGCAGGCAGCAGCAGGCTCCACACACTGGCCGCCAGCATGATGCCCGCTGCCATGCCGCACAGGATGCGCTGCGTGCAGGGCCGCGACCGCCGCCGCAGCAAAAACACGCCTGCTGCCCCCAGTGTAGTGCACGCCGCCGGGAACAGCAGCACCCACGCAGTGAAAACGATCTGGTTCACGATACATTCCCCCTTTGCCCGGTGTATGTGCGCCGAAGCAAAAAGGTGCAGAAAAGCCCGTCACACAAAATACAGTGTGACGGGCTTTTCTGTCAGAATGCGATGGCATCTTCTTCGCTGCCAAAGGGCAGACCCGTAGCCGGATCGACCGGCGGCAGGCCAGCCTGCCCCATATCCGCTGCCTTTACGCTGCATACCACCGCATTGGCAAGCACATACTTCACCTTTGCGGTGGCAGCAGCGCCGATCTTATCATAGATGCGGCCTGCGCTGTAACAGTCGCCCAGCACGGTGTGAGTGCTGTTGGCCACATAACCCACCTTGCCCAGACCCGGCAGTTCTGCGCGGATGGCTTCGCGGTCAAAGTCATTCTCCGGCTCCTTGACCAGCTTTACCTTCTGGCCTACTGTAAACGGCTGAGTGCCGAAGCGGTAGTTGAGTCCGGTCAATGTAACATAGTACTTCATCTTTATTTCCTCCAAAACACATGTTTTATTTTCAGGGAACCCGTTCATTCCCTGCTGTGTCTGTATTATCCACTTTTTATGTCCAATAAAAATCACTTTCAAATAACACTTGTCATTTTTTGATATTTTTGTTCAGGTTCGCTGCACAAAGTTTACCATCTTTTCTTTCTCCGCAGGTCAACTGTCATATGACAAATGGTTCTTTTCCGTTTCCGGAGCCGCATCATCCTCACTTTTGCATTTCTTTATTTCTCTTTAGGGAACATGCATTCCCGTCTTGATTCAAGGGAACAAACAACGAAAGAAATTACAAAGTGATTACAACGCGGTAAAAAATTCTTTCCTGAGTCTCCCTGTGCTTCGATCAGTTTAACAAAAACTCTTTGACTTTTAGCGATAAATTATAACAAAATCGTAGATTATCATTGAAATCTCACTTCTTAGCCAAAAAAGCTCTTGATTTTTTCGTAAAAAAGACTAGAATATCCACTTGCAGAAAGGCGCTTCCTGTAGGGCCTTCTGCAAAATACATTTGCGTATGGCAAGGAGATTTTAGATATGAAACTCAAGAATGTTTGTGTTGCTGTTGTTGCTCTGGCTCTGGCTGTTGGCATGACCGCTTGCGGCGGTTCTGCTTCCTCCACTGCTGCATCCTCTTCCGAGGCTGCTTCTACCAGCACTTCTGTTGCTGCTGAGGCCGAGGAGAGCGCTTCTTCCGCTGTTGCAGAGGAGAACGGTTCTTCTTCTGAGGCTGCTTCCAGCGAGGCCGCTTCTTCTGAGGCCGCTTCCAGTGAGGCTGCTTCCAGCGAAGCTGCTTCTTCTGTTGCAGCTTGATTGCACAGCGCCTAAATTCCAATAAAAGCTGAAGCCGGGCACAGGGAGCCATGAGTTTTCCTGTGCCCGGCTTTTTACAACAAAACGCACCGGATCGTTCAACGAGAACCACCCGGCGCGTTATTTTTTATGCTCCCCAGAACAGGATGCCCAGCCCTGCGGAAATCAGGATCATGAGAATGGGGGATGGTGCCTTGCCGTTCCTTTTGCGGCACAGCAGATGCAGCCCCCACAGCAGCAGGAACACCACAATGGAACGGAGATCCGGCGCAATGCCTGCCTTGTCCGCTGCAAACCCGGCCAGCGTAGAAAGCGCCATGTTGACTGCAGTTGCCAGGATCATTGCCACCACGCAGGGCCGCACCCCGCCCAGAAATGCATTGACACCGGCATATTTCATCAAATTCTGCAGCACCGATGCAACGAGCAGGATAATGACAAAAGACGGCAGCACCACACCCAGCGTGGCGCACAGCGCGCCCCAGAAGCCGCCCTGTGAAGAACCAATGAAGGTGGCCATATTGATGGCCAGCGGGCCGGGTGTGGACTCTGACACCGCAATAAAGCTGAGGAATTCGCCTTCCGTCAGCCAGCCGTGCCCCAGCACCGTTTCGCGCACCAGCGAGATCATGCCGTAGCCGCCGCCAAAGGACAGCGCGCCGATCATGAGGAAATTCCAGAAAAGTTCTACATAGATCACGGCTTCTTCTCCCCCTTCCGCAGCTGCTGTACTGCATACACCAGCAGCCCGGCCGCACCGCTGAACAGGATGTAAAAAATGGAAGAGAAGGACACTGCTGCAATGGAACAGCCCACCATCGCTGCCGCAACCGTGGTCAGGATGACAATATTGAAGACGCTGTGTTCCAGCTGCTTCAAGCATTTTCAGGCCCGCCGAGAGGATCAGATAGATCACACACACCTGAATGCCGTGGAACGCACTTGCCACCACCGAAAGGCGGAGGAACTGGTCAAAGAACAGCGAGATCAGATAAATGACCGCGAAGGACGGAAGACACACCGCCACCGTGGACGCTGCCGCACCTGCCGCACCCTCGATCTTGTAGCCGATATAGGTGGCACTGTTCACCGCCACCGGGCCGGGCGTAGACTCCGCAATTGCCACCATGTCCAGAAATTCTTCTTTTGTCACCCACTTTTTCTCTTCCACAAATTCATTCTGCAGCAAAGCCACCATGGCATAACCGCCGCCAAACGTGAACGCACCAATTTTGAAAAACGTCCAGAAAAGCTCCTTTGTTTTCGACATAGCTTTCTCCTTTCTTGCACCTTATTATATCATTTTTTTGTTTTGATATGATATACTTTAATGGAATATGCTGCTTTCTTTGGAAAAAGCAGAAAAAGGAGTTTAGGATATGAAAACAAAATTTGGTATCGTAGGCTGCGGATTTCTGGGCAACATTGTGGCCAACGCATGGAAGAACGGTCTGCTGCCGGACTATGAGCTGGTGGGCGTGACCAGCCGCACCCGTGCTTCGGCAGAAAAACTTGCCGCCGAGGTAGGCTGTCCCGTCTGCGATGATGTGAATGCTCTGCTGACACTGCAGCCGGAATACATTGTGGAGACTGCTTCGGTGGAGGCTGTGCGCGCCATGGCTGTGCCTGTACTGAAAAAAGGCGTGAATCTGGTCATTATTTCCATTGGTGCCTTTGCGGACCTTGATTTTTACGAGCAGGTCAAGGCCGCTGCCGTGGAGGGCGGTGCCAAGGTGCATCTGGCAAGCGGTGCCATTGGCGGCTTTGATGTGCTGCAGACCGTCACTCTGATGGCCGAGGCGCAGAAGCTGGCCGAGACGGCAGGCATTGAGACCCACACCGGAGCCAAGGGCTTCCGCAACACGCCGGTATGGGCCGACCACCTGCTGACCGATACCGAAAAGACCACCGTGTTCACCGGCAATGCCAAGCAGGCCATTGCCACCTTCCCCCGCCGCGTGAATGTGGCTGTTGCCACCTCGCTGGCCACCACCGGCCCGGAGATCACCGGCGTGACCATGCACTCGGTACCCGGCTGGGTGGGCGACGACCACTGCATCACCGCCGAGATCGAGGGCGTGAAGGCCGTGGTGGATATCTGCTCTTCCACCAGCGCCATTGCCGGTTGGAGCGTAGTTGCCCTGCTGCGCAACCTCTCCTCCCCCGTATGCTTCTATTAAAGGAGGGCTTTGCAGATGTTCAACAAACTGGTGGCCATTGAGCCGGTAAGCCTGATTCCTTCCGCCGAGGAAGCGCTGCATCAGTATGCAAAAGAAGTTGTGCTGTACCGCGATATCCCGGCCAGCGATGACCAGATCGTGCAGCGCATCGGAGATGCCGATGCCGTGCTTCTAAGCTACACCTCCCGCATGGACAAAAGCGTGATCGAGCGCTGCCCGAATATCCGTTACATCGGCATGTGCTGCAGCCTGTATTCTGAGGAAAGCGCCAATGTGGATATCGCCTACGCCCGCACCCGCGGCATCAAAGTGCTGGGCATCCGGGACTACGGCGACCGCGGCGTTGTGGAGTACGTCCTGCATGAGCTCACCGGCATCCTGCACGGTTTTGGGATGCCCATGCTGCGGGACGAGCCGGTGGAGATCACCGGGCTGAAGGCAGGCATCATCGGGCTGGGTGTGTCCGGCAAAATGATCGCCGACGCGCTGCAGTTCATGGGTGCCGACATTGCCTATTACAGCCGCACCCGCAAGCCGGATGCCGAAGCTGTGGGCATGGCCTATAAGCCGCTGGCACAGCTGCTGACCGAGAGCGAGGTGGTGTTCACCTGCCTGAACAAGAACGTACTGCTGTTGGGCAAGGACGAATTTGCACAGCTGGGCGCAGGCAAGGTGCTGTTCAACACCTCCATCGGCCCGGGCTTTGACTCTGCTGCTCTGGAACAGTGGCTTGCTCTGCCGGGCACCCACTTCTTCTGTGACACCCGTGCCGCTGCCGGCCCAGTGGGCGAAGACTTCTTTGCCCGTGAGAATGTGCATTGCGCGAATGTTTCTGCCGGACGCACCAAGCAGGCTTTTGTGCTGCTGAGCCAGAAGGTGCTGGCAAATATCCGCACTGCACTGGGAGAATGATATAAAAAGGAAACGCTTCCCGGCCGGGGAAGCGTTTCCTTTTAGGCTTTATTTAAAATTGTTGTGATCTCTTCCAGATTCGCCGCAAATCGGATGCCCTGCTGGCGCTGCGGCGTGGAAAGGCCTTTCTCGATCATTTTGGCAAGCAGTGCTTTCAGGCTGTCGTAGTAGCCGTTCAGATCATACAGGATGCAGGGCGCGTCCAACTGGCCCAGCGAGACCTTGGACATTACCTCTGCGATCTCTTCCAGCGTGCCGGTACCGCCGGGGAATGCGATGAAGGCATCGCCCAGCTCGATCATCTTCGTCTTGCGCTCGGTCATGTCCTTGGTGACGATCAGCTCGGTCAGGCCATCGTGCTGCAGCTCCTGCTGCACAAAGAACTGCGGTTCCACACCGGTCACCGTGCCGCCTGCGTCCAGCGCGCTCTGGGCAAGCTGACCCATCAGGCCGCTGCGGGAGCCGCCGTACACAAGGCGGTGCCCGTTTGCACCGATCCAGCTGCCCAGTTCCCGGACAGCTTCCGCCAGCGCAGGATCATTGCCCGCATTTGCTCCAAGATAGACCGTGATGTTCATGGTATTTCCCCCTTTGTTTTTTCCATTTTACCACGCAGCGGGCCGATTGAAAAGGGCCATCCCCTTGCAAATGCAGCGGCACTGTGGTATTCTTGAACGCAGAAAAAGGGAGCCTGCAAAAGCAGGCTGAGAGTGGGCTGTTTGCCCAGACCTGTGACCTGATTTGGACAATGCCAACGTAGGGAGATACTGCTGCTTCAAAGTGCGGAGGTGCCTCTTTGCGGGCATTTCCGCATTTTTTGCAAAGGAAGTTGTAACCATGAAAACTGCATTGACGATTGCCGGCAGCGATTCCAGCGGCGGTGCTGGCATCCAGGCCGATATCAAAACCATGACTGCAAACGGCGTGTACGCCATGAGCGCCATTACCGCACTGACTGCCCAGAACACCACAGGTGTGACCGGCATTTTTGAAGCCACGCCCGAATTTCTGGCACAGGAGATCGACGCCATTTTTACCGACATCTACCCGGATGCCGTCAAGATCGGCATGGTATCCTCGGCAGAGCTGATCAGTGTGATCGCCGAAAAGCTGCACACCTACGGCGCAAAGCATATCGTGGTGGACCCGGTGATGGTTGCCACCTCCGGCTCCAAGCTGCTGCGGGACGATGCCGTGCAGGCACTGACCGAAAAGCTGCTGCCCATGGCAGAGGTGGTCACCCCCAACATTCCGGAGGCTGAGATCCTTTCCGGCATGAAGATCACCGATGCGGCCGGAATGGAGGCCGCTGCAAAGCTGATCAGCGAGAAATACCACTGTGCCGTGCTGTGCAAGGGTGGCCACCAGATCAACGATGCCGACGACCTTCTGTGGCGGGACGGCTGCGGCAAATGGTTCCGCGGCAAGCGCATTGCAAACCCCAATACCCACGGCACCGGCTGCACCCTATCCAGCGCCATTGCGTCCAATCTGGCAAAGGGCCATGATCTGGATGCATCGGTGGAGCGCGCAAAGGCCTACATTTCCGGCTGTCTTTCTGCCATGCTGGATCTGGGCCACGGCTCCGGCCCGATGGACCATATGTTTGCACTGAAGGGAGAGTTTGTGGGTGAGTGAGCAGACCTTTGTGCAGCAGCTGGTACAGGAAAGCCTGCCCGTGTGGGAGCAGTGCCTGCATTCGAAATTTCTGGAAAGACTTGCGGATGGCACACTGGATGAAGCCTGCTTCAAGGGCTACATCGTGGAGGACAGTCTTTACCTGCGGGAATATGCCAAGGTGTTTGCCTGGGGCATGACCAAGGCAAAGGATATGCAGACCATCCGCACCTACTATTCCCTGCTTTCCTTCGTGAATGAGAGCGAGGATGCAGCCCGCCTGCACTATCTCAAGCGCTTTGGACTGACCGATGAAGGCATCCAGAGCCTGCCGCTGCGGCCGGAGAACCGTGCCTATGTGGACTCTATGATCGAAGCCGCCAAAAACGGCGAGGGCGCAGCCGAGTGCATGATGGCCTGCCTGCCCTGTATGCTGAGCTATGGCTGGATCTTCCAGAAACTGCTGGAAGAAAAGCCTTCCGTGCAGGATACCCTTTATGGTGCACTGGTGGTGGACTATGCTGACAAGGGCTATGAGGCGGCCTGCCGCGACTGGGCCGCGTTTGCAGAAAAAGTCTGCGAAGGCCTGAGCGACGAGCGCCTTGCCCGCTGCCGCGAGATCTTCCATGCCTGCTCGGAGCACGAGCTGAACTTCTGGGCCATGGCAGCTTCCCCGCGCAGTGACCTGTAATTTTTCCTAAAATATAAAATGCACCCGGCCTGTGGGCAGAACCGCAGCAACCGGGTGCATTTGTTTTGTTCAGGGTTTCGTGGCCGCAGCCGCAGGCATGAGCCTTAGTGCCGGAAACAATGGAGCCCTATGCTGCACTAAATGGTGTATTCCCGCACAGCGTCCTTCATGCTTTTTACATATGCGCCAATGTGCTCCGGTGCATCCTTGCCGTACTGTTCCAGCAGCTTGATGATGGCCGAGCCCACAATGGCACCATCGGCGATGCCCGCCATTTTTGCTGCCTGCTCCGGCGTGGAGATGTTGAAGCTGTGGGCGTTGTCGCCGCCGGTGCCAACGATCTCAAAGATATCCATGCCGGTGTCCACCTTGGTGGCGTGGTCGCGCATGGCGGCGGCGCAGCCCGCAATTTCGTCCGTGGTCTCAGCCTTGGCGCTCTTGGTGGAAAACGCCGCCAGAAAAGCTGCGTTCTGGGTGGGAGTGGTCTCGCCGCTCATGATCTCGTTCATCACGGCATAGGCTTCGTCATAGGTCAGGTCCTGTTTGCTGACGATCTTCACAATGGCTTCCTTGATCATTTTTTAACCCTCCATACTTCGTCCAGTGTGGGCCGTATCTTCATGGCTTTTTCCCTCCCGGTAAAACAAAAACTCCCCCGGCTCTTCTGCCGAGGGAGTGGAAAAGAAAAACGCCCCTAACAGAAGAACTCTCTTCTGTCAAGGACGAATAAAATATGGCCTTTTATCCGCGGTGCCACCCTGACTTCATGGGCATGACCCCATGCACTTGGCGAGATGCCAACACATCCCCGGCAACTGACGTATGCCCTACGTTGCAGAATACTGTGCGGCGAAAGTTCTCCGCAGTTCCCTGCACCCTCAGCGGTCCATTTCGGGAAAATATAACGCAAAGTCACACTTTCCTTGACGAACTGTTTCCGGTCTGCTTCTCAGCTGCGCAGGCTCTCTGTACAGGCATGGTTCGCCGTTATCTCCGCTTCAACGGTTTAGTGTATTGAATTTGGCTATATTAAACCACGGATTTTTCGTTTGTCAATACCTGTTTGCAAATTTTTCAAAATCAGCCTATGTCCACAGTGGGTTCAGCGCTTCCGGCGGCTGTTCGTGCTGGAAAACTTTACCGCTTTTGCCGGCCTGCGGCGGCTGTGCAACGCACTATAGTAGCCAAAGGCAGTGCCGCATAAGCCGCCCACAATGTGCATGAAGTTTGCTACATTGTCGTGCACAAAAATGATATCGTACACCTGCTGACCAAAGTACAGCGCTGCAACCAGCAGCATGGTGACCGGGATGCCGCCGGAGAAGCCCGCCAGCGACGAAAGCATGATAAGCATGAACACGATGCCGGACGCGCCCAGCAGCCCCGAACGCGGGAACAGCACGCATTGCAGCACGCCGGTGACCAGAGCGGTGAACACCATGCCGCACAAAAGCGGCTTGCTGCCGTACTTTTCTTCCATTGGCGGGCCAACAACGAGCAGCAGCAGCATGTTATTCAGAAAGTGGTCCCAGCTGGCATGGCCCAGCACATGGCCGAACAGCCGGATGTAGAACAGCGGGTCCTTCAGCGAGGAGCGGTAGACACAGAACAGATGCATCGTCGTCCACCCGTCCGTCCACTGGTCGAGGAACAGCACCAGAAGTGACAGCAGGAAAAATGTGAGGATCACCGGGGAGTTGTACTGCAGTTCCAGTTTGAGTTTTACTTTTTTCATCCTCTTGTCTCCACCCAGTATTCGCCCATGCTCTGGCCGGGCTGGTTCGTCACTTCATCCTTGAGGTAATCGCCAAGGCCGCAGCTTTCCGGCTGCCATGCAAGGGCTGCTTCCACCGTGGGGTACTCCACCTCGGCATACCAGAACTCGGTGGGCTGGCCTTCGTCCACATGGTTCACTTCCAGCACAGAACCGTCCGGCAGGGTGTAGCTGCGGCGCAGCTTCGGGATGAGAGGTTTAGCGATAATCTTGTATTCCAGATCATCAAACAGTTCTTTGTCGATGCTGCGCTCGATTTCCTCACGGGCAAGGCCGCCCCCAGATTTGAAGCAGAGGATGTAGTCCGTTCTGCCGCCGGTGAGGGCTTCTTCCCGGATGCGCACAGTGGGCCGCACGCTGATATAGCCCTGCCGCATGGCAAATTCCTCCCTGAGGGGCAGCCCTTCCGGCCAGCCCTTCACCATCCATTTGCGTTCGATTTCCATAATGCATCCCTCTTTCATGCGGTTTTTTGGCATTTCTTATTTATAATAACATGATTTTGTGCTATTATAAAGGGTAGATTTTTACTCCTTCAGTCTGCTTCGCAGCCAGCTCTCTCAGTGAGGGAGCCTATCCGCACGGTAAGCGTGTCGAGCGAACGCGGGACGAAGGGAGTTCGTCCATGATAAGGAGAACCATATGAAAGAACGCGCTTACCCTGTGTATACCGTCAACAAACACGCCGAGGGCCTGCTGGTGGGCGGGCACCCCTGGGTGTATGAGAACGACATCCTCCATTCCCCGGAAAATGAGCCGGAAAACGGCACGCTGGCCGATGTGGTCAGCACCAAGGGTTCCTACCTTGGCACCGGCTTTGTCTCGCTCAAGAGCAAGATCCGCGTGCGGCTGATCTCCCGTAATGCCAACGACACCTTTGATGCTGCGTTCTGGCGCCGCCGGGTGGAATATGCATGGAACTACCGCAAAACCGTGCTGGAGCCCGCCGACCTTTCCGCCTGCCGCGTCATTTTTGGCGAAGCCGACCAGTTCCCCGGGCTGACTGTGGACCGGTTCAGCAACATCCTCGTCACGCAGACCTTGAGCGTGGGCATGGAAAAGCTCAAGCCCGTCCTCTTCCCCATTCTGGCAGAAGTCCTGCGCGCCGACGGCCAGACCATCGACGGCATCTACGAGCGCAACGATGAGGCTCTGCGCGCAAAGGAAGGTCTTGAGCAGAACAAAGGCTGGTTTGAGCTGCCCGGTGAACCTCACCCGGCAAGCACCCAGACCGAGATCTGCGAGAACGGAGTTTACTATCATGTAGATTTCGAGAACGGCCAGAAGACCGGCTTCTTCCTTGATCAGAAGTACAACCGCCGGGCGGTGGCACGCCTTGCTGCAGGTCACACCGTGCTGGACTGCTTTACCCACACCGGCAGCTTTGCACTGAACGCCGCTGCGGGCGGCGCTGCCCGTGTGACCGCCGCCGACATCAGCGCCGAGGCCATTGCCATGGCGCAGCGCAATGCCCAGCGCAACGGTCTGACCAATATGGACTTTTTGTGCGAGGACACCTTTGAGCTGCTGCCCCGCTTGGAAAAAGAGGGACACCCCTACGATTTTATCATTCTGGACCCGCCGGCCTTTACCAAGGCGCGCCGCACTGTGGAGAACGCCATGCGCGGTTACAAGGAGATCAACTACCGTGCCATGAAGCTGCTGCCTCGCGGCGGCTATTTGGCAACTGCCAGCTGCTCCCATTTTGCCACCGAGGAGCTGTTCATCAAGATGCTGCGCGCCGCTGCAAAGGATGCGCACCGCCAGCTGCGGCAGATCGAGGTGAAACAGCAGGCACCGGATCATCCGATCCTGTGGGGTGTGCCGGAGACCAACTACCTGAAGTTCTTTTTGTTCCAGGTGATCTGACCATTTAGAATGCCCTCCGCTTCGCTCTGGGCATATTTAAAGGAAATATTATTTTTATATTGGCGTTTGTCGCGGCCTGCGGGCCGCTCCAAACGCATTTTCACAAAAGGGGTCGTAGCGGGTAGTAGCATCTGCGGCTGTCACGCAACGGATAAGCCTAGGTTTTGCAAATGCAATTGTCCGTAACGACTCCTCCCGTGAAAAAACAGTTCCGGCGGGCCCGCAGGCCTGCCGGAACTGCAAATTTAAAAATATTATTTCCGCTGATATTGCCAGAGCGCAAGCGGAGGCAATTTCAAATCGTTCTGTTCCGGTTTAAAGGCTCAAAAGTCATACCAAGCTCAGTTGTGCCAAAATTCGCAGAGAGCGTTTGTGCAGAATCGTCAGATTTGTCAATTGCCTTTTTGCCCGGCAGAGGCTATAATCAAACCATAGACAGCAACGGCGCTGTGGGTCACCTCCTGACTCGCAGCGCCGTTTTTGTTAAGAAGTCTTTCGTGCTTTGGGGCCCGCTTTCCGGCAGCTCCGGGGCGGGAGCTGGGAAACATAAGATCAAGTAAGGAGTAGGATTTATGGCAGCGAATGTTATGGAAATCTACGGCAGCAAGGTCTTTAACGAACATGTGATGAAGGAGCGCCTGCCGAGCGCAACTTATAAGAGCCTGAAGAACACCCTGCACAAGGGTGCTCCGCTGGACATTGAGGTGGCAAACGTTGTGGCCAGCGTGATGAAGCGCTGGGCCATGGAGCTGGGTGCCACCCACTACACCCACTGGTTCCAGCCGCTGACCGGCATCACCAGTGAGAAGCACGACGGCTTCGTCTCCCCCGTGGGCGACGGCACCGCCATCATGGAGTTCTCCGGCAAGGAGCTGGTGCGCGGCGAGCCCGACGCTTCCTCCTTCCCCTCCGGCGGCCTGCGCGCCACCTGCGAGGCCCGCGGCTACACCGCATGGGACCCCACCAGCTACGCCTTCGTCAAGGATGACGTGCTGTGCATCCCCACCGCCTTTGTCAGCTACACCGGCGAGGCACTGGACAAAAAGACCCCCCTGCTGCGCTCCATGAACGCCCTGTCCGGCCAGGCTATCCGCATCCTGAAGCTGTTCGGCAAGGATGTGGACTACGTTTCCACCACCGTGGGCCCGGAGCAGGAGTACTTCCTGATCAAGAAAGAGGACTACGAGGCCCGTCAGGACCTGATCCTCACCGGCCGCACCCTGTTCGGTGCTCCCTCTGCCAAGGGCCAGGAGCTGGAGGAGCACTACTTCGGCGTGATCCGCCCCGAGGTGTCCGCGTTCATGAAGGAACTGGACGAGGAGCTGTGGAAGCTGGGCGTGCCCGCCAAGACCAAGCACAACGAGGTAGCCCCCTGCCAGCATGAGCTGGCCCCCATCTACGATACCACCAACGTGGCCATCGACCACAACCTGCTGACGATGGAGATGATGAAGAAGATCGCCCCCAAGTACGGTCTGGTCTGCCTGCAGCATGAAAAGCCCTTTGAAGGCGTGAACGGCAGCGGCAAGCACAACAACTGGTCCCTGTCCACCACCGAGGAGAACCTGCTGGATCCCGGTGACACCCCCATGGAGAACCTGCAGTTCCTGGTGTTCCTGGCCGCCGTCATCAAGGCTGTGGACGAGTACGCCGACCTGCTGCGGACCTCTGTGGCCACTCCCGGCAACGATCACCGTCTGGGTGCCAACGAGGCACCTCCGGCTATCATTTCCATCTTCGTGGGCGAAGAGCTGGAAGCTGTCATCGATGCTATCGCATCCGATTCCCCCTACGCAGGCCCCGTCAAGATGAAGATGGACCTGGGCGTGGACGTGCTGCCCAAGTTCAGCAAGGACACCACCGACCGCAACCGCACCTCCCCCTTCGCCTTCACCGGCAACAAGTTCGAGTTCCGGATGCCCGGTTCTTCTCAGAACCTCAGCGACTGCGATACCATCCTGAACACCGCCGTGGCCAAGGAGCTGAAGGGCTACGCCGACGAGCTGGAGGGTGCTGAGGACTTTACCAGTGCCGCCATCGCGCTGGTCAAGCGCACCATCCGGGACCACCGCCGGGTCATCTTTAACGGCAACGGCTACTCTGCCGAGTGGGAAGAAGAAGCAGCCCGCCGCGGCCTGCCCAACAAGAAGAACGCCCCCGCTGCCCTGCCGGCCCTCATCGACCCCAAGAACATCGCCCTGATGGAGGAGTTCGGCGTGCTGACCAAGGTGGAGATGTACAGCCGCTACGAGGTAGAGCTGGAGCACTACTCCAAGATCATCAACATCGAGGCCCTGACCATGCTGGAGATGGCCCGCAAGCAGCTGCTGCCCGCCGTCAACGCCTACATGAGCGAAGTGGCCAACACCGCCGCTTCCAAGCTGGCCGTCAGCGAGAGCATCAGCGTGCGCAGTGAGACCAAGACCCTGGGCCGTCTGTCCGCCGACGCCGACGCCATGAGCGACGCCATCGACACCCTGCAGGATGCCGTGGATGCCGCCAAGGCTCTGCCCTCCGAGAGCGAGAAGGCCGTTGCCTTCCATGACAACGTGCTGCCCGCCATGGACACCCTGCGTGCCGCCGCCGACGACGCCGAGACCCTGTGCGGCGAGGACTACTGGCCGCTGCCCAGCTACAGCAAGATGCTCTACTACGTCTGATCGCATCGCGTAAAACAGCATCATCCGTAGGCTGCGGACAATCAATTGAGACATTCTCCTTTTCCTATTTCTTACACCAGCCTAAAGACCTGCTCCCATTCTGAGGGCAGGCCTTTAGGCGTTTTATTTGAAAGGGAAACCATTATGAGCTATTCGACCCAACAGGACATCCTTGATTTTGTGGAGGACAACAACGTCAAATTTGTGCGCTTTGCCTTCTGCGATATCTTTGGCACTCAGAAGAACATTGCTGTGCTGGCAAACGATCTGCCCAAAGCTCTGGAAGACGGTGTCTGCTTCGACGGCAGCTCCATTGCCGGCTTCATGAAGGTGGAGGAAAGCGACCTTGTGCTGCGGCCGGATCTTTCCACCGTGACCATTCTCCCCTGGCGGCCTACCGAGGGCCGGGTGATGCAGTTCTTCTGTGATGTGGAAAAGCCGGACGGCCAGCCCTTTGGCGGCAACTGCCGCGGCTTTCTGCGCAGCGTGAACCGCAAATTCAAAAAGCTGGGCATCACCTGCAATGTGGGCGCAGAGTGTGAGTTCTACCTGTTCGAGAACGATGACCGGGGCCGCCCCACCCGTATCCCCATCGACTTTGGCGGCTACTTTGACGTGGCCCCGCTGGACGCAGGCGAGAACCTCCGCCGGGACATCTGCCTGACTATGGAGCAGATGGGCATGAGCCCTCAGCACAGCCATCACGAAAGCGGCAACGGCCAGAACGAGATCGACTGCCACCACGCAGGCCCCCTCAAGACCGCCGACAACGTGATGATGTTCAAGCAGATCGTGCGCGCCATTGCCACCCGCAGCGGCATCCATGCAAGCTTCCTGCCCAAGCCCCTGCCGGATCAGGCAGGCAGCGGCCTGCACATCAACCTGTCCCTTTACATGGATGGCCGCAACCTGTTTGAGGGCGACATTGCCCCGGACAGCATTGCAGGCAGCTTTATGGCCGGTGTGCTGGCCCACAGCCGGGAGCTGACCGTGTTCACCAACCCTCTGCCCAACAGCTATCAGCGCTTTGGCTGCGATGAAGCGCCCCGCTATGTGAGCTGGAGCCGCCAGAACCGCAGCCAGCTGGTGCGCATCCCGCAGGTAAAGGGCGACAACTGCCGCATGGAGCTGCGCAGCCCGGACCCTGCCTGCAACCCCTATCTGGCCATTGGTCTGGTTCTGGCTGCCGGATTGGACGGCATCGAGAACCGCATGGTGCTCTCTGCCCCCGTGAACAAGAATCTGTTCGACCCCTCTATGGCTGAGGGCCTCAGCCTTGAGACTCTGCCCGCCAGTCTGGAAGAGGCCGTACAGGCTGCGGAGGAGAGCGAATTTTTGCGCAGAGTGCTGCCCGAGCAGCTTGCCAGCCGCTACTTTACGGAAGAACTGAATCGCTGCGAAGCACTGAAACACGCGTCCGACCCTGTTGAGTACGAGCGTACCCATTACTTCAACGCCATCTGACCCCTGCAAAAGAGAGTGTGTAGGAGAAAGGAGCGAAGGAAATGGGACGTGCACTGATCGTAAGTGCCGGTGCAAGCTCCAACGAGTATATCGCTGCACGGCTGACCGAAATGGGCTACAGCCGCCCGGTGATCATCCCCAGCGGGGCCGAAGCCCGGCGGCGCATGACGGAATCGGATTTCGAGCTGATCGTGGTCAACTCTCCCCTGCCCGATGAATTCGGGCATGAGGTGTGCATCAATGCTGTGGAAAAAACAGATGCCGGTGTCGTGTTTCTGGTCAAGGCCGCACAGGCTGAGCAGCTTCTGGGGCCTTTGAGCGAGCAGGGGGTATTGCTGCTGTCAAAGCCCTTCAGCACCGCCTTTTTTGTGCAGGCCATGCACATGGCGGCGGCGGGCAACCACCGGCTGCTGCGTGCCCGGCAGGAGAACGCCCGTTTACAGGAAAAGATCGCACAGGTGCGGCTGGTCAGCCGGGCAAAATGCTGCCTTGTGGAGCACGAGCACATGACCGAAGCCGAGGCACACCGCTACATAGAAAAGCAGGCCATGGATACCCGTCGTGACCGCACAGAAATTGCACAGGAAGTCCTTGAAAATTATGAGGACATGGGTGTATAATATTGGATTGGGAAAAGTATCCTTGCTTTCACCGGCTCATTTTGGGAGAGGCTGAGAGCAAGACCGTTTGCCTGAAAGAATTTACGAAGGTTTATAAGGGAAAAAATTCAGAAAAGCAAAAATAGAGGAGGAAATTCTATGGCAGAGAAACAAACCAAATTCATCTTTGTCACCGGCGGTGTCGTCTCCGGCCTTGGCAAGGGCATCACAGCCGCATCGCTGGGCCGTCTGCTCAAGTGCCGCGGTCTGAAGGTGGCCAGCCAGAAGCTGGACCCCTATGTGAATGTGGATCCCGGCACCATGAGCCCGCTGCAGCACGGTGAGGTGTTCGTGACCGACGATGGCACTGAGACCGATCTGGATCTGGGCCACTACGAGCGCTTTATCGACGAGAATCTGAACAAATACTCCAACCTGACCACCGGCAAGGTGTACTGGAACGTACTGAACAAGGAACGTCAGGGTGCATATCTGGGCCAGACCGTGCAGATCATTCCCCACATCACCAACGAGATCAAGAGCTACATCTACAATCTGGCCTCTTCCACCGAGGCTGACGTGGTCATTACCGAGATCGGCGGCACGACCGGTGATATTGAAAGCCAGCCCTTCCTCGAGGCCATCCGTCAGGTGGGTCTGGAGCAGGGCCGCGACAACTGCTGCTACATCCATGTGGTGCTGGTGCCTTACATTTCCGGCTCGGACGAGTACAAATCCAAGCCTGCACAGCACTCTGTGAAAGAGCTGCAGGGCATGGGCGTGAACCCGGACATCATCATCCTGCGCGCAGACGGCAGTGTGGGCGGCGACATCCGCCGCAAGATCAGCACTTTCTGCAATGTGAAGCCGGAGTGCGTGATCGAGAACCTGACCATGCCCAGCCTGTACCAGTGCCCGCTGATGCTGCACACCGGTGGTCTGGACGAGGTCGTGGTGAAGAAGCTTAAGCTGGATGTGCCCGCTGCCGACCTGACCGAGTGGAAGCAGGTGGTCAGCCGCATTGCCACCCGCAGCAAGACCTGCAGCATTGCACTGGTGGGCAAATACGTCAAGCTGCACGACGCTTACCTCTCCGTGATGGAGAGCCTGTACCACGCCGGCTTTGAGAACGACAGCCAGGTGGAGATCAAGTGGGTGGAAAGCGAGGACCTGACCGACCAGGCCGCCTGCAAGGAAGCCTTTGCAGATGTGGACGGCATCATCGTACCCGGCGGCTTTGGCGACCGCGGCATTGAGGGCATGATCCAGGCTGCACAGTATGCCCGCGAGAATCATGTTCCCTACTTTGGCATCTGCCTTGGCATGCAGATCATGGTGATGGAGTTTGCCCGGGGCGTTTTGGGCTACAAGGATGCAAATTCCAGCGAATTCACCCCGGATGGCAAGCATAATGTGATCGCCCTGATGGCCGACCAGCAGGGCAACATTCCCAAGGGCGGCACCATGCGTCTGGGTAAATACCCCTGCAAGGTGATGCCCGGCACCAAGATGGCCGAGTGCTACGGCGAGGCCGAGATCTGGGAGCGCCACCGCCACCGCTACGAGTTCAACAACGAGTTCCGTCAGGAGATGCAGGACGCCGGTCTTGTTATTTCCGGTACCAGCCCCGACGGTCGTCTGGTAGAGACTGTGGAGCTGCCCGGCCGTGACTTCCATTTGGGCGCACAGTTCCACCCGGAGTTCAAGAGCCGTCCGAACCGTGCTCACCCGCTGTTCAAGGCATTCATTGCTGCGGCACTCAAGTTCCGCGCCAGCGAGCAGCGCAGCCTGCTGCACATGTAAACCATAAAAATAAGGTGCTGTCTGTGCGGACAGCACCTTATTTTTTACCCATATAATCCATGATCCTGCAAGGCATGGTTCTTTTGCTTGTGCTTATACATCCGCTGGTCAGCCAGACGGGTGATCTTGTCTGTATCCGTGCCTTCTTCCGGGTAGAGGGCAAAGCCGCAGCTGGTGCCGATCGTCAGAAGACTGCCTGCAACATGATAGGGTGCTGCAACAGTCTTACAGATGAACTCGACCTTGCGGCGGGCCGCTGCCGGGGACATTGCGCCAATGGTCAGCAGGGCAAATTCATCGCCGCCCATGGTGTATACTTCTTCCTGCGCCCCTATGAGGAAGCCGCGTGGGCCGTCTTTTACCGGGACATCACCGCCCCGTCTGCTGCACCGGAGGAAAATTTCTAAAAAGTCTATTCCCTGTATCGCACAAAAAGACACCGGGAGCTTTCCGCTTTTTGCAGAGAACTCCCGGTGGCTTTGTTCTATCCTTGATTTCCGATCAGCACCACGGCCACATCGTTGACATTCGTGCCGGTCGCGCCGGTGATGATGAGCCCATCCACCGCCTTGAGGGCATGGTAGGCATCGTTGTTCTGCAGCACATCGTACACCTTCAGCTGGTTCTGCACCAGTGCCGCGGCCGTGCTGCCGTCCACATAGCCGCCCGCAGCATCGGTTGGGCCGTCGGTGCCATCGCTGCCCACCGAAAAGACCGCTGCATCCAGCCCGGCGATCACCGATGCTGCAGCAAGGGCCAGCTCCTGATTGCGCCCGCCCAGACCTGTTCCGGTCAGGTGGACGACCGTCTCACCGCCTGCAAGAAAGGCCAGCTTTTTGCCCTGCCCCGCGTGGGTGCGGGCTATGGAACCAAGGAAGCTGCCAGCCTCCCGCGCTTCACAGCAGAGCCTGTCGGTCAAGATCACCGGCTCATAGCCCAGCTCCCGGCAGGCGTTGGCTGCTGCGCTGCACAGCTCCCGCACGCTGCCGGTGATCTGCGTGGCAACACGGTCCAGCACCTTTGGAGTCTCCTGTGCCAGCAAAGCCTTGGCCTGTGCCGAAAGCTGCAGGTGATATTTTTCCGCAATGGCGAGGGCCTGTGCACAGGTGGAGGTATCCGGCACCGCCGGGCCGCTGGCGATCATATCCAGCGGGTCCCCCAGAATATCACTGAGCACGATGCTGAACACCTGCGCGGGCGCACAGCTCTGTGCAAACCGCCCGCCCTTGACCCCGGACAGGCGCTTGCGAATGGTGTTCATCTCCACGATATCGGCACCGCTGGCAAGCAGCTGGCTCGTGATCTGCTGCAGCTCTGCGCCGGAGATCAGCGGCTTCTCAAACAGTGCACTGCCGCCGCCGGACAGCAGAAACAGCACCGTATCCTCTGCCGTTAAGCCCTGCACCAGTTCCAGCGCTTTCCGGGTGGCGGCAAAGCCATTCTCATCCGGCACGGGGTGCCCGGCTTCGCAGCAGTCCACGCCGGGGATCGTGCCCTTCACGTGGCCGTATTTGGTCACGACCACACCGCCATCCACCCGGCCAAGAAATTTCACCGCCGCATGGGCCATCTGCCATGCTGCCTTACCGGCAGCCACCAGCAGCACCCTGCCGCCCTGCGGCCGGAAATTTTTCAACGCGCGGCGCACCGCTTCGTCCGGCAGAACAGCGTTCAGGCTGGCACGGATGATGGCATCTGCATCTCTGCGCAGTGTTTCGTTTTTCAGCATGTCGTTCTCCCCTTTTCCATCGCTTCTTGTCCGCGGACAAAAAACACCTGTACAGTCTCTTCCTATGCAGGAAAACGCCGTACAGGTGTTCTGATCTTTTTTGCTTACTTTGTGCTTGCCGGAGCAACCTCAAAGTCGATCTTGCCCAGGTTCACATCCGCACGCACAATGGTGATCATCATGGTGTCGCCCAGACTCCAGTTCTTGCCGGAGACGGGGTCGGACAGGCGGATGCCCTCGGTGAGCATGGTGCCGGAGGGGGTCAGGCTGGAAGCCGGCACAAAGCCCTCCACGCCGTTCTCCAACTCGATGAACAGGCCGCGCTGGGTCACGCCGGAAATGCGGCCCTCGTAGCACTCGCCCAGATGGCGGCGGGCATACTCGGCCTTGTAGCAGTCCTCAGCCTTGCGCTCGATCTGCATTGCAATGATCTCGCGCTCACTGGACTGCTTGCTTGCCTTCTCGGCAAAGTCGCTGTAGCGCAGCACCATGGTATCCTTATCCATGCCCTTGAGCTGGGCGGTCATGATGCGATGGATGGCCAGATCCGGATAGCGGCGGATGGGGCTGGTGAAGTGAGCGTAGTCCTTCAGCACCAGACCGTAGTGGCCCTTGGGTTTTTCCTCATACACAGCCTTGGACATGCAGCGCAGCATACCGGTATTGATGATCTGCTCATACGGGCCGCCGCGCACACCTTCCAGAATGGCGCTCAGCTCCTTGGGGGTGGGCACATCCTTGGCAAAGTGATCGTTGATGCCGCAGGCCTGCAGCAGAGTGTGCAGACGCTCCAGCTTTTCAGCATTGGGTTCCTCGTGCACACGGTACACGAAGGGGATCTGCTTCACGCGGGCAAAGTGGGCAGCGCACTGGTTGGCCAGCAGCATGAACTCTTCGATCATAGCTTCGCTCTCGCCGGAGGTGCGCTTTTTCACATCGATGCAGTGGCCGTCCTCGTCGAGGATCAGCTTCACCTCGCCGCTCTCGATATCCATGCAGCCGCGCTCCTTGCGCAGGCGGGCACGGTGGCCGTACAGCTCCTTCATGGCGGGCAGCTGGCTGAGCACTTCATGGTACTTGCCCTTCAGCTCGTCGTCAGCACTGCCGGCCAGCAAGGCATTGATCTCGGAGTAAACGCCCTTGACGCAGCTGCGGATGACCGACTTGACAAAGCGGTAATCGATCAGGTTGCCATCCTTATCCAGATGCATCAGGCAGGAGAAGGCCAGACGCAGCACGCCCTCATTCAGGCTGCAGATGCCGTTGGAAAGCTGCTTGGGCAGCATGGGCACCACCTGATCGGCATAGTAGACACTGGTTGCGCGGTTAAACGCTTCGTTGTCCAGTTCGCTGCCGGGCTTGACATAGTTGGAAACATCTGCAATGTGGACACCCAGCTCAAAACCGCCCTCCGGGGTCTTGGTCAGGCTGATGGCATCATCGATATCCTTGGTCTCAGCACTGTCAATGGTGAAGATGGGCAGGGCGCGCAGATCCATGCGGCCCTCGGTGTCCTTTTCAGAAACCTCAGCGTTCTCCAGCTTCTTGGCTTCCTCACGAACCTTATCCGGGAAGCGGCTGCGGATATCCTGCGCATAGAGCAGGGCCTTTGCGCAGCGCTTTGCTTCGTCCGAGCTGCCAAACCGCATGGCAACGCCCACGCGGTGATCTTCCTGCCGATTGCCGCGCTGCAGGATCTCCACGGCCACCTTGTCGCCGTCCTTTGCACCGCCCTCGCAGTCACGCATCAACTGCATGGAGATGGCCGGGCAGTCGTCCGGCACGAACTTCAGGCGGCCCTCAATGCGGCGGGCAGTGCCCACCAGATCGTTCTTTTCTTCCAGAATGGCCAGGATCTCGCCTTCATCGCTGCCCTCCACACGGGGGTGCTCAAACTTTTCCACAAGCACCATGTCGCCGGGCATGGCACCGCGGGTAAAACGGCCCGGGATAAAGATATCGCTGGTGCCGTCCTCCAGCATGACAAAGGCAAAATTCTTGCCCAGTTTTACCACCTTGCACAACAGAGCCTTGTCTGCACGGCCGGAGCGCACCGTAAAGAACACGCCCTGACGCTGGCAGATGACCGCCTCGTGCACCAGCTGATCCACAGCCTCCATCACCTTGCGGTCCGAGCCGCGGTCCCCGCCGAATTTGGATTTGAGGTCTTTGACGGTGCACGGCTGATTCTGGATCGCGTGCTCAATTTTATCGCGCATTGCCATAATATTTTTTCTCCTTGCTCTTCCATGGCCGCAGCCTCCAACGTGCCGCAGCGCTGCCAATCGTGGGCCAGCTGCCCCACCCTGCCCAGCGGTCAGACTGCCGCCGACATCCTATCATAACACAGAAAAACAGCCCCGTCCTTTACACGGGGCTGCACGAACCTTGTCAACCTGCCAGACGGCCTGCAAACAGACATGCCAGAATGGCAACCACAAAGAAAACAATACCTGCAATGCGGGTGGTCTTGGCCAGCATCTGATCAGCCGGGGTCAAACGGGCATTGTTTGCGCCGCCCATACTGCCGTTGATGGCACCGGAAAGGCCCTGACCGTGGGTGTGCTGCATGAGAGTGAGGAAAACGATGACGAGCGAAGCGATCAGCAAGATCACACCGCCAACAATTTCGATAACAGACATGGATTGAAACGCTCCTTTATTTTAATTCAACAAAAACTACGCAGAAATACAAATATATAGTAGCATAACAAGCGCAAAAAAGCAAGCAGAAACCGTGCATTTTTATGCCAGAAGGTCCAGCATTGCGCACAGCCGGGCAAAGATGGCGGCGCTGGAATGTTCCGTGCTCACCTGCCCGTCCTGCAGCACCACAATGGTGTAGCGCGGCTGCTGCGCCGGATAAAACCCTGCGAACCACAAGTTTTTGCGTTCCGTGCCATCCGGTGTGAACTGCCCGGTCTGCGCGGTACCGGTCTTGCCGCCAGCCCCTTCTTCCAGCCAGGCAGCATCCTGTGCGGTGCCCTCTTCCACCACCTGCTGCAGCATTTTACGCAGGAGCGCTGCATTTTCCGCACTCATCACCCGCCTTGACTGCGGATGTGCAAGCGTTTCCAGCGGCGTACCGTCAGTTTCATCCACCGAGCCACACACAAAGAAAGGCGTGCGGTACACCCCGCCGGAAGCAATGGTGTTCATCATGGCGGCGATCTGTACCGGTGATGCCAGCAGACCGCCCTGCCCAAAGCTGAAATTTGCCAGCTGGCCGCTCTGGGCAAGCTCCCCGGCAGACGGCAGCTTTCCGGCATCGGCGTGCAGCGCACCTGCCACCGGCACCTCCTGCCCGAAGCCAAGCTGCCGAGACATCTGCAAAAGCGTCTCTGCCCCCAGCTGCTGCCCCAGCCGGATAAAATAGCCGTTGCAGCTTTTTTCCAGAGCCGCAGTCATGTCCACCGTTCCGTGCGGAACACCGCCTGCGCAGCGGAAGATCTGTCCATCCACCACCACCGCACCGGTGCATTCGTACTCCGGCAGGATGCCCTGCTCCAGCGCTGCCGCAGCCAGCACCGGCTTGAACACTGAACCCACAGCATAGCTTTCCAGTGCACGGTTCAGGAACGGACTGTCCGGTGCATCCAGACTTGCGGCAAGGTCATCCGGGTCATAGCCCGGTACGCTGACGCTGGCGCGAACCGCAGCAGTGGCCGTGTCCAGAACCAGAATGCAGCCGCTGGTCATGGTGTCTGCGGCCACCGCTTCGGCGGCACGCTGCACCGAACGGGAGATCGTCAGCTGCACGCCCACCGCACTGCTGTCCTGCCGGGTGAGCTGCGGTGTTTCCCCGGCCCGCAGCCGTCCTTGTGCTGTGACCGCGCACACCAGCGTGTCATGCTCCTTTGTTCCGGCCAGCTGGCTGTCCAGCGCCTTTTCCAGCCCGGCAGTGCCGCGGCCTTCTGCATCCAGATAACCGATCAGATGCTGGCACAGCGGAACTTCTGCGCAGCGCTGTGCCGTTGCAAAGCAGCGTATGCCGCGCCCGGAAAGGTCGCGGTCCACTTCCAGCAGAAACGGTGCGGAGCGGTTGCGGTTCCGGTACAAAAGTGCCTGCCCGGCACTGTCCGTAAATGCATACAGGCGTGTGTAGTTGTTTTCGCCCGGGAAGCAGAGGGCAAGATACCGCGTTTCCAGCCCGGTGAGAAGCAGGCCGCTGTGGTCGTAGAAGCTGCCCCGCCGGGCAGGCAGCGAGAGCCGAACCGTGCTCTGTGCTTCGGCCCGGGCAGCATAGGTATGGTTCTCTGCCAGAAAATACAGGCGGCACAAAACTACCGCAAACCCCAGCAGAACAGCTGCATACAACGCCAATACCCGTTTGCCGGACATCTGCTCACCCCTTTTTGATAGAGTGGGCTGCATCTGTGGTTTCTATACAAAAAGAGACGGGGTCTCCGAAGAGATCCCGTCTCCATAAGGTACTTATTGAGTAAGCACGTCTGCTGCTTAGTACATGCCGCCCATACCGCCCATGTCACCGCCTGCAGCAGCGGGTGCAGCAGGGGGTTCCGGCAGATCAGCGACCAGGCTTTCGGTGGTCAGCACCATCTCAGCGACGGAGGCTGCGTTCTCCAGAGCGGAACGAGTGACCTTGGTGGGGTCAACGATGCCAGCAGCGATCATATCGTCCACAAAGACCTCGTTCTGAGCATCAAAGCCGTAGTTGGGCTTGTTAGCAGAGATGATCTTGTCGATGATGACGCTGCCTTCCAGGCCGGCATTCTTAGCGATCTGACGCAGAGGAGCTTCCAGAGCCTTCAGAACGATCTTGGCACCGGTGCGCTCGTCGCCTTCCAGCGTGTCGCACAGCTCACGCACAGCGGGGATCGCATTGATAGGAGCAGTGCCGCCGCCGGCAACAACGCCTTCCTGAACAGCAGCCTTGGTTGCGTTCAGAGCATCCTCGATGCGCAGCTTCTTGTCCTTCATCTCAACTTCGGTAGCAGCGCCGACCTTGATGACGGCCACGCCGCCAGCCAGCTTTGCCAGACGCTCCTGCAGCTTTTCACGGTCGAAATCGCTGGTAGCGGCCTCGATCTGGCTGCGGATCTGAGCGATGCGGGCTGCGATGGCATCCTTATCGCCTGCACCGCCAACGATGGTGGTGTTCTCCTTGGAGACCTTCACCTGGCGGGCATGGCCCAGCATCTGGACGGTAGCATCCTTCAGCTCATAGCCCAGATCGGAGGAGACCACGGTGCCGCCGGTCAGGGTTGCGATATCCTGCAGCATTTCCTTGCGGCGGTCGCCAAAGCCGGGAGCCTTGACAGCGCAGACGTTCAGGGTGCCGCGCAGGCGGTTGACGATCAGAGTGGACAGAGCCTCGCCCTCAATGTCCTCAGCCACGATCAGCAGCTTCATACCGTTCTGCATCACCTGCTCCAGCAGAGGAACCAGATCCTGAATCACGCTAATCTTCTTATCGGTGATCAGGATAGCGGCGTTGTCCAGATCAGCCACCATCTTGTCGGTATCGGTGACCATATACGGGGTGAGGTAGCCGCGGTCGAACTGCATGCCTTCCACGATCTCGTTGTAGGTCTCAGCGGTGGTCTTGTTCTCCTCAATGGTGATAACGCCATCGGAGGTGACCTTCTCCATAGCCTCGGCGATCAGACGGCCGATCTCGGGATCGCCTGCAGAAATAGTGCCGACGCGGGCGATATCGTTGCTGTCCTTCACCTTCTGGCTGTGAGCCTTGATGGTCTCAACAGCCTTGGCAACGGCCTTGCTCATGCCGCGGCGGATATCCATGGGGTTTGCACCGGCGGTGACATTCTTCATGCCCTCGGTGACCATGGCCTGTGCCAGAACGGTTGCGGTGGTGGTGCCGTCGCCTGCTGCGTCGTTGGTCTTAGTAGCGACTTCACGCACCAGCTGTGCGCCCATGTTCTCGAACTCGTCCTTCAGCTCGATCTCCTTGGCAATGGTCACGCCATCGTTGGTGATGACCGGTGCACCGAACTTTTTGCCCAGCACCACATTGCGGCCCTTGGGGCCCAGGGTGATCTTAACGGTGTTTGCCAGGGTATCGATACCGGCACACAGTGCCTTGCGGGCATCCTCGCCCTGCTTGATCTGCTTAGCCATAATCAAATCGCTCCTTTAAAGCTCAATTTTTAAATATCAGAGGGGAAACCGCTCAGTCCTCAACGACTGCCAGGATATCGCCCTGACGGACGATGGTGCACTCTTCGCCGTCCACCTTGACCTCGGTACCGGAGTACTTGCTGGTGAGGACCTTGTCGCCGACCTTCACAGTCATCTTGACTTCCTTGCCGTCCACAACGCCGCCGGGGCCGACAGCGATGACCTCAGCCACCTGGGGCTTTTCCTTAGCACTGCCGGTCAGGATCAGACCGCCCTTGGTGGTCTCCTCAACCTCAACAGCCTTAATGACAACACGGTCTGCAAGAGGAATGATCTTCATAGTTCTTGCCCTCCTATAGTAAAAATATAATTTAAAACTTTGCTGTGTCCAAAGGGCCTCATGTCGGCTCTTTGGTTCTTTAGCACTCCATTTCTCTGAGTGCTAAGTGTATTGTACTCATCTTGACCCAAAAAATCAAGACCTTTTTTGCTTCTTTTTGTTAAGAATTTATGACAGATGAAAAAATCAGCCGTACAACGAAAAAGAGACAGCTTTCTTCTTGGACAAAAAAGCTGTCTCTTCTTCTGGTTTTTCATGTTCGGTCTGCACTCTGTGCCGTCCTCTGCGCTGCAAAGCGCTCAAAAGCAGGCTTTGGCAGAAGGATGCGCCCTGCCAGCGGCTGTACCTGTACAGTGATCTGCTCCTTGGGTGCGCATTCACCGTCTGCCGTGGCAACGATCGGCCCGCGGCCATCCGCAGCGCGCAGGCTCACCTGCTTTGCGCGGCGGTAAATGAAGTACGGCTCTGCAGCCCTGACGAGCTGACCGTTCTGGAAGTGCTTGCCGCTCTTGTACATTCCCAGCAGCTTTGCAATGGTCACGCGGCTCACCTTGCGGATGATATATACATCCAGCCAGCCGTCGTCGGGCTGTGCTTCCGGCGCTGCACAGAAACCGCCGCCATAGGTGCGGCCATTGCAGATGGCACACATCAGGCAGTCCACATCCAGCGTTTCACCATCGATGGTGTACTCCACCCTGCGGCCGATGTGTCCGCACAGCTGTTCCACAATGGAAAGCACATAGGCCATCTCGCCGCCGCACAGCGGGATGCGCCGGAACTTCGGGATGCCGTAGGCAACCTGCGCATCCAGACCGGCAGCGCAGATGGTGGCCGAAAGGCCAAGGCTGGTCTGCATCAGATCGATGCTCACCGGCCCACCGGCCAGCTGGGCATCCAGATCCAGAAACTCTTCCTTTGTACCAAAGGTGCGCAGAAAATCGTTGCCGCTGCCAAAGGGCAGACAGCCCACGGCTGCATTTGCATAGCCATAGATCCCGGTGAGCGCTTCGTTGAAGGTGCCGTCGCCGCCGGCAGTGAAGACCCGCAGTTCTTCCCCGCTCTGCCGGGCCTGCTGCGCAGCGGCATTGGCCAGCTCCCGGGCATGACCGGCGTGATTTGTGACCTGAATGGTATATTCTTCCGGCGCAAGCCCTGCACGCGCGGCGGCAGCATTGATCTGCTGCGGCAGCGTACGGGTGCAATCGGCCTTACCGGCAGTTGGATTCAAAAGAAACAATGTGCGCATGGACTTCCTCCTGCAATTCTGTTGCTTCTATGATAACAGAAAACCAAAAGGATGCAAGAGCCAATCTCACAATGTCCCCGCCCCGTACGCACAAAAAAGGAGCGGATGTCTCCGCTCCCCCCTGCAGACAAAAAAATACCGCCCCGGGTCTTGTAACTCAGGGCGGTCCTTTTGAGCTTCAGATGCTTTACAGTGTTGCGGTTTCGTCCTCCCGCAGGACGATAGCACCATCCGCCGAGCAGTCCGCCGTCCAGTGCTGGCCCACGCAGGCCGTGCCGGATGCGATCTGATCCGCAAGTGCCTGCTCCACTGCCCTGTCCACTGCGCGGCGCAGTTCTCTGGCCCCGTAGGCAGAGCGGGCCTTTGCTGCCAGCGCCTGCCCTACCCGCGGTGTGTGATGCAGCTGGTAGCCGCTGCGGGCGGCACGCTGCTCCAGCTGGCACAGCATTTTTTCGGCAATGGCGCACAGGCTGTCGTCGGCCAGCGGACGGAATACGATCATCTCGTCCAGACGGCCTGCCAGCTCTGGCCGGAACCACTTTTTTGCCTCTTCAATGGCCTGCGCAGACTGCTTTTCAAACACGGCTTCGCTGCCCGCTGCAAAGCCCAGCGGCGTGCTCTGACCCGCCAAAAAACGTGCGCCGAGGTTTGAGGTGAGCAGTACGATGGTGTTGCGGAAATCCGCTTTGCGGCCCATGGCATCGGTCAGCTGGCCATCTTCCAGTATCTGCAAAAGGATGTTCTGAATGTCCGGGTGTGCCTTTTCGATCTCGTCAAACAGCACCACACTGTAAGGGCGGCGGCGCACTGCTTCGGTCAGCTGTCCGCCCTCGTCATGGCCCAGATAGCCCGGCGGCGCACCCAGCAGCCGGGCAGCGGTGTGCTGCTCCTGATACTCCGACATATCAAATTTGAGCAGGGCTTTTTCGCTGCCGAACCAGCTGACCGCCAGCGCCCGGGCAAGAGCCGTTTTGCCAACTCCCGTGGGGCCAAGAAACAGCATGGCACCCATGGGCCGGCCCGGCTCGCCAAGACCGGTGCGGCTGCGCCGGATGGCACCTGCCACCGCAGCCACAGCCCGGCTCTGGCCCACGATCTCGGCGTTGAGACGTTCTTCCAGCTTGTCCAGCCGTTCCCGCTCCTGCTCACCTACCCGCTCCACTGGCACACCGCTGGCCTGCGCCACCACATGGGCGATGTCGTCCGGCATCAGCGTGGGCTTTGACTGCTTTGCCTGCTCGGCCCGGATGCGTGCCGCCGCACAGGCTTCGTCCACAAGGTCGATGGCCTTATCCGGCAGAAAGCGCCCCGGCAGATACCGCACCGAAAGCTCCACCGCAGCCTGCAGCGCTTCCGGCGGAAGGCAGACATTGTGGTAGCTCTCATAGCGCGGCGCAAGCCCGTTGAGGATATCCAGCGCCTGCGCAGGCGTAGGCTCCTCTACCTGCACCTTGCCGAAACGGCGTTCCAGTGCGGCATCCTTCTGGATGTGGGTGCGGAACTCTTCGGTAGTGGTAGCGCCGATAATTTGTATCTCGCCCCGGGCCAGCACCGGTTTTAAGATGCTGGCAGCATCGATGGCACCCTCCGCTGCACCGGCACCCACGATGGTGTGGAACTCGTCTACGAACAGGATGGAGCTGCCGTCCCGCACCAGCTCTTCCAGCAGGTTCTTGAACCGCTCCTCAAAGTCACCGCGGTATTTGGTGCCCGCCACAAGGCTGGCCATATCCAGTGCCAGCAGACGGCGGCCCTTGAGCGCACGGGGCACACGATCCGTGGCAATGCGCTGGGCCAGCCCTTCGGCAAGGGCGGTCTTGCCCACGCCCGGCTCCCCCACAAGGCAGGGGTTGTTCTTCTGACGGCGGCATAAGATCTCCACCATGCGGTCCAGCTCTGCTTCCCGGCAGAACACCGGGTCCAGTTCCCGTTCCGCAGCACGGCGGGTCAGATCCCGGCAGTACTTATCACTGGCGCGGCTGCCGCGCGGCGCACTGACCGTGGTCCGCATCTGATACGGCAGTACGAACTGCCCGGACAGCTGGCGGCATTCCCGCACGGCATCTGTGAGCTGCACGCCCATGGATGCCAGCAGGATGCCTGCTGTGCAGCCGTCATCCTCCAGCATGGCGCAGAGCAGATGTTCCGGCTCGGCCCGGTTCAGGTGCGCGTTCTGTGCCCCGATGATGGCGTAATCCATGGTGCGCTTGAGGTCCGGCGCAAGAGCGTAGCGATCCAGATGCAAAGCCGGTGCGCGGCGGCTCTCGGCCAGCTGACGGCGCACCTCTGGTTCCCGGATCTGCTTGCCCTCCAGAAACCGTGCTGCCGCCCCGTGATCCTGCTGCAGGATCGCCAGCAGCAGGTGGCCGGTATCGGCTTTTTCGCAGCCAAGGTTCCCGGCAAGCTCCACCGCACTGCGCAGCAGCTGATCCGACTCGTGCGAAAAGCCCTTGTACCCGCCAAAGCCAAGTTTTTCCCAAATACTCATTTGCCCGCTCCTTGCTGATGAAATTCGTTTTCACAAGAAGTATAGCCCCGAAGCACAGAAAAAAAACATCTCTTTCTGTCGGGATGGGAAAACAAAAAGGAGATACCAGCAGGCATCTCCCCCTTCGCTGTTTGATTTTTTCAGTCCATTTCGGCCAGAGCCTTTTTCAGGTTCTTGGCGATCTGATCCGGGCAGCTGGTATTGCGGAAACCGCAGAGCGTACCCTCCATGCGGTCGATCACATCTTCGGCCTTCATGCCCTTGACCAGACGGCAGATGCCCTTCAGGTTGCCGTTGCAGCCGCCAATGACCTCCATGGACGCAATGGTGTGGTCATCGTTCAGCACAAAGTTGGTCTGCTTGGAACAGGTGCCGCTGTTCGGGAAGCTGAATTCCTTGCTCATAGTTCAAAATCCTCTCTTTTTGACAGAAATCCCGACGAAGATCGTCTGCTTCTATTATAGAGCAGCGTGCCGGAATGTCAATGTGACCGGGTCACACATCAATACCGCGGCGCTTGTGGGCCAGCTCCAGAATGCGGGCCACCTGATCGTCTGCCGTGGTACAGGTACCCACCGGGTGCGGCACCTTGTGGTTTGCACCGTGGAAGTCCGTACCGCCGGTATGGATCAGCCCATACTGCTCACACAGAGCAGCACACTCGGCCCTGTCCTCCGGGCTGTTGCGGGGGTGCTCCACCTCAATGCCGTCGATGATGCCCTCTTTGGCAAGCTGACGCACCAGCGGCATGCTCTTGTAAACGGTCGGGTGTGCAAACACCAGCACCGCACCGGCAGCTTTCGCCGTGGCGATCACTTCCTGCACCGAGGGATATTTTACCTGATGCAGCACCACGCCGCGCGGCTCCCAGCCAAAGAGATAACTGTACAGCTTGCCGTACACAGCATCGCACAGCCCCAGCTGGTGCAGCGCTTCCATAATGCCGCTTTTGAACAGCACACCGCTGTCCTTTGCGTATTCCAGCGCCTGTTCCGTGCGGAACTGCGGGTACAGCGCTTCGATCTCCTTTGCGCTTTGCAGGCCGCACTCGTTGCGGCGCTGTCGCAGGATGTCGCAGTGCTCCTTCAGTTCCCGGCTTTCCGGGTTCGGGAAGTAGCACAGCAGGTGCACGCGATGCTTATGCTCATGGTCATAGCCGGTCAGCTCGGTGGCCGGAAGCAGGCGCACGCCGTCCTGCACAGGGTGCTCATAGCAGTAGTTTACGCTGAGCAGGGTGTCGTGGTCGGAAATGGCCATGGTGTCCAGCCCCGCCCGCGCCGCCATGAGCGGCAGGCGGTGGATGGGCACAGAGCCATCGGAACAGGTGGAATGGTTGTGAAGATCGCCGGGCATGGAAAATGAACCTCCCAAGAAAACCAGAGAAAGGCTTCCCCAAAAGAGGAAGCCTTATATCATATCAGTGCTTATAGAAATTGATCAGGCAGCCGTCGGCCAGGATCTTGCGCTCGTCGGCGGTCAGCGGGGCCATGTACAGGCTGAACTCTTTTGCGGTGTCGCCCAGCACATAGGCCTTGATGTCCTGCAGGTCACCCTTGAGGGCCTCGCGGACATTCGGGATAAAGACATAGTCGCCCAGACCGAACGGCGTTGCGCCCACCAGCTGCAGCGGCAGCATACCCCAGTTGATGAGGTTGGAGCGGTAGCGCTTGGTGGCGTACTCGGTAACGATGTTGGCACCGGCCCCCAGCACACGCTGGCAGCTGGCCGCCTGCTCACGGGCAGAACCATCGCCGGGCTTGACGGCAAAGATGGTGGATGCGATCTGCACATCGTTCCAAGTCAGGTTTTCGCAGCCGGGCACCTTGTGCAGCTGGGCCAGCACCTCGGCGCTGCCCTCGCCTGCACGGCGGGCCTTTTCTTCGGCCTGCACGGCCTTGGCACGGCCTACATACTCCGGGTCCTTGCGGCTGAGGGTGAACTCGGCCAAGCCCAGAGGATTGGAACGGTAAGACGAAGTCTCACCGGAGGGGATCAGCTCGTCGGTGGTGGTAACGGGGTCGGTGATGTAAGATGCCACCTTCAGCAGCAGGTTATCGCCCAGCGGTGCAATTTCGGGCCAGTCCTTGATGTTGGGGCCAAGCTTGAGCAGGGCATCGTAATCGCCCTTGCCAAAGCCCTGATACACGCGGGTATCGTAGCTGGAAGGATCGTACTGATACTCCGGCACGGTGGGATCATAGTCGATATCGGTAGCCGGGGTCAGGATGCCGCCGTTGGCCGTGGTGGCCGCAATGCTGCGGGCATCCATCAGTGCCACGCCGGAAAGCTGGCCGTTGCCGGGCTTGGAGCCTTCGCGGCTGGGGAAGTTGCGGGTGGTATGGCGGATAGACAGCGCGCCGTTGGCGGGCACGTCGCCTGCGCCGAAGCAGGGGCCGCAGAACGCAGTGCGGACGGTGGCACCGCTGGCCATCAGGTCGTGGATGACTCCGGTGCGCACCAGTTCCATCATGATGGGCTGGCTGCCGGGATACACGCTCAGGGCGTAGTCACCGCAGCCGCCGGTGTGGCCCTTGAGGATGGAGGCAGCTTCATAAATGCTGTCGTACAGACCGCCTGCGCAGCCTGCGATCACGCCCTGATCCACACGCAGTTTACCGTTCTCGATCTTGCTGCACAGGTCAAGGCTGACATCCTTGCGGCCGATCAGCTTCTGCACATCCTGTTCGCAGGCATGGAGAATATCCTCAAGGTTTGCGTTCAGCTCTTCAATGGTAAATGCATTGGAGGGATGCATGGGCAGTGCGATCATGGGGCGGATGGCAGAAAGGTCCACCTCTACCACACCGTCGTAATAAGCAAGGTCGGCCGGAGCCAGCTTCTTATAGTCGGCGGCACGGCCATGCACCGCAAGGAATTTCTGCGTCGTTTCGTCGGTTTCCCAGATGGAGGACAGGCAGGTGGTCTCGGTGGTCATGGCATCGATGGCGTTGCGGGTATCCTGACGCAGAGACGCAACGCCGGGGCCGACAAACTCCATCACCTTGTTCTTGACATAGCCGCTCTTGAACAGCTTGCCCACCAGCGCAATGGCCACATCGTGCGGGCCGCAGCCTGCAGGCAGAGAGCCGGTGAGATAAATTGCAACAACACCCGGACGGGCCACATCGTAGGTGCGGCCCAGCAGCTGCTTTGCCAGCTCGCCGCCGCCCTCACCAATGGCCATGGTGCCCAGAGCACCGTAGCGGGTGTGGGAGTCCGAGCCAAGGATCATCTTGCCGCAGCCCGCAAACTTTTCGCGCATGTACTGGTGGATGACCGCCAGATGCGGGGGCACAAAAATGCCGCCGTATTTTTTGGCGGCGGACAGGCCGAAGCGGTGGTCGTCCTCATTGATGGTGCCGCCCACGGCGCAAAGGCTGTTGTGGCAGTTGGTGAGCACATACGGAATAGGGAATTTCTCCAGACCGGACGCACGGGCCGTCTGGATGATGCCCACAAAGGTGATGTCATGGCTGGCCATGGCATCGAACTTGATCTTCAGGTTTTCGGCATCGCCGCTGGTGTTGTGGGCCTGCAGAATGCTGTAGGCCATGGTGCCGGTCTTTGCGTTCTCGATGGCTGCGGCATCAAAGCCCTTTGCTGCCAGTGCGGCGCTTGCTTCGCCGTCTGCAGGCACCCATTCGCCGCGGGCATAGTATGCGCCGCCGGTGCTGCACTTGATCATATCCAACATCTCAATTCGCCTCTCTTTTTGTATTTCCCGCCCGCCCTATCTTGCGGGCACTGCCCCAGCAGAGCGGTACGCTGCCCGCTCTGCCCTCTTCTGCCGCGCTGCCAAAGCACGCGGCTACGGCCCGGAAAACCGTATCTGAAGGTTATTATACCATGAAACTACGGAAAGAAAAAGCACTTTTTACAAATGAATCGTGAATGGAGGATGAAGAGACGGGCTCCGTGCTTTTTCTTGACAAAGAAGCCATTCTATTGTATTATTATTAGCGTTGTATGCCGCTGTGGTGAAATTGGCAGACACGAGGGACTTAAAATCCCTTTCTGGAGACAGAGTACGGGTTCGACCCCCGTCGGCGGCATAAAAAGACCCCCCAAGCTTACGCTTGAGGGGCTTTTTATTTTGCTTATTTTACACCTTGCCGCCGTGCAGCTCTGCATACATCTTGGAACGGCACTCGGCCACAGCCGGGGTCATGTTCACATAGTGCTTATGCGGGCACTCCAGACGCAGTTCGCTCTCCCAGGTCTCCTCGGTGAGCTGCTTTGCAATGTAGGCCTTCTTCTCTGCGATCGAAGGCAGCTCAATGGCCAGCTGACCATTCAGCACATGCGGCACCAGCAGCTTTTTGACCTTGGTGGGGGTAATGGTGACGGTGCGCTCGATGGCATCGGAGTCCAGATTGACCATCGTGACGGGCTTGCCCGCCTCGATGACTTCATCATCCATGGCGATCAGGTCACACTGGGCCTGACCATTTTCATCGTAGAGACGCCACGGCATCTTCTTGCCCGGAATGATGGCCTTGCTGGCGGAATCCGAGCACTTCATCTTGGGAGTGTAGCTGCCGTCCGGCTGCTTGACCGCCACCAGCTTGTACACACCGCCGAACACGGGGTCGGAAGCAGAGGTGATCAGGTTTTCGCCCACGCCGTAGGAGTCAAAATGAGCGTGCTCATACAGCTCCATGTTGGCGATCTTCTTTTCGTCCAGACCATTGGAAGCCACCAGCTTGATGTAAGGTTTACCGGCCGCATCCAGCGCCTTGCGCAGGCGCTTGGAGCCGCGGGCCAGGTCGCCGGAGTCGATACGGGCGCTCTTGACGCGGCGGTTCGGGTCGTTGGGGTATTTTTCGATGAGGTAATCGTCCAGTTTAATGAGGTTGGGCAGACCGCTCTCCATGATATTATAGGTATCCAGCAGCAGACTGACCGAATCCGGGTAGGTATCGGCAAAGGCCTTGAAGGCATCAAACTCCGTGGGGAAGAACTCGATGAAGCTGTGCGCTACGGTGCCCACAGCCTTGACCTCCGCGCCGAACTTCATCTCGGCCAAACAGTTGGCAGTGCCCACGCAGCCGCCCAGAACAGCAGCATATGCACCATCGTTGCCAGCGCTTTCGCCCTGCGCACGGCGGGTGCCGAATTCCATCACGCTGCGGGGCGTGTGGGTGTTCAGGCCGGTGACGCGGGTAGCCTTGGTGGCGATCAGACTGTGGAAGTTCATGGTCTGCAGCAGGTAGGTCTCGATCAGAATTGCGCCCACGAGGTCGCACTCGATGCGCACCATCTGCACATGCGGGTATGCCACCGTGCCCTCGGGCAGAGCGTACATGTCGCCCTTCCACTGATAGGTGCGCAGATACTCGCAGAATTCCTCACTCATGCCCTTGGTGCGCAGCCACCAGATATCCTGTGCATTGAAATGATAATTCAGCAGAAAACGGGTCAGCTTGCGCTGGCCGGCACTGATGGAGTAGCCTTGAGCATCCGGGTTCTTGCGGAAGAACATATCAAACACCAGCGTGGTGTCCTTGAATCCGTGCAGGAACAGGCAGTTTGCCATAGTAAATTCATAAAAATCCACGACCATTGCGGGGTTGTCGTAGTCCTCATCTGGAATATAAGGCACAACCTTGATTTCGTCCATGAATAGTATCCTCTCTTCTTTACACCCGGCAAAGGCTCCTTGCTGTCCCCTGCCATTCTGACCTGTGGGAAGGTTTGCGCGCCTGCCTGTCTTGACAGTGCGTTTCTATCATGATATCACCAAACGCAGAGCGGTGCAAGCATTTTTGGAAAATCCCGGTCGATTTCCGGTAAGAAAAAGCCGCCCATACACAAACAGCACGGGCGGCTTTCGGAACAAACGTGTTAACCGTTGATGATATTGGGGGTAGCATTCTTCAGCACAACGTCGTGGCTGCCGCCCTCAACGATGGAGGTAGAGGAAACCACGGTCAGCTTTGCTTTCTGCTGCAGCTCCGGGATGGACAGAGCGCCGCAGTTGCACATGGTGCTCTTGACCTTGTACAGAGTGGTCTGCACACCGTCAGCCAGAGGGCCGGCATAGGGCACGTAGCTGTCCACGCCTTCCTCAAAGCTCAGCTTGCTGGAACCGCCCAGATCGTAGCGCTGCCAGTTGCGGGCACGGTTGGAGCCTTCGCCCCAGTACTCCTTCATATACTGGCCGTTGATGCGCACCTTATTCGTGGGGCTTTCGTCAAAGCGGGCAAAGTAGCGGCCCAGCATCACAAAATCCGCACCCATGGCCAGTGCCAGCGTGATGTGGTAATCGTGGACGATGCCGCCGTCGGAGCAGATGGGCACGTAGATGCCGGTCTCCTTATAGTACTCATCGCGGGCCTTTGCCACCTCGATGACAGCGGTAGCCTGACCACGGCCAATGCCCTTGGTCTCGCGGGTGATGCAGATAGAACCGCCGCCAATGCCGATCTTCACGAAGTCTGCACCAGCCTCGGCCAGGAAGCGGAAGCCCTCGGCATCCACAACGTTGCCTGCGCCCACCTTGACGGTATCGCCGTAGTGCTCACGGATCCAGCCGATGGTGCGGCTCTGCCACTCGGAGTAACCCTCGGAAGAGTCGATGCACAGCACATCCACACCGGCATCCACCAGTGCGGGCACGCGCTCAGCGTAATCGCGGGTGTTGATGCCAGCACCCACCACATAGCTCTTGTTCTTATCCAGCAGTTCGTTGGCGTTCTTCTTGTGGGAATCGTAGTCCTTACGGAACACCATATACTTCAGGTTGCCCTCGGCATCCACCAGAGGCAGGGTGTTGATCTTGTTATCCCAGATGATGTTGTTGCAATCGTGCAGGGAGGTGTTCTCCGGTGCAGTGACCAGCTTTTCAATGGGAGTCATGAAGGTGGTGACAGAGGCATCATCCGGGGTGTGGTTGATGCGGTAGTCACGAGATGCAACAATGCCCAGCAGCTTGCCGCTCGGAGTGCCATCGGCAGTGATGGCAATGGTGGAGTGGCCGGTGCGTGCCTTCAGCTCCAGCACATCGTGCAGAGTGGCAGTGGGGGCCAGGTTGGAATCGGACACGACATAACCGGCCTTGAAGCTCTTGACACGGCGCACCATGGCAGCCTCGTTCTCAATGCTCTGAGAGCCGTAGATGAAGGACACGCCGCCCTGACGGGCCAGTGCAATGGCCAGCTTATCGCCAGAGACCGCCTGCATGATGGCGCTGATCATGGGAATATTCATCTGCAGGGGGCACTCCTCCTCGCCCTTGCGGTACTTGACCAGCGGGGTCTTGAGGCTGACAGCCGTGGGGATATTCTCTGCAGAGGAATAGCCGGGAATCAGCAGATATTCACCGAAAGTGCGGGAAGGTTCTTTATAGAAATAAGCCATGTTCAAACTCCTTTTCTCTTAACGCATCAACATCAATCGGATTCATGTTTGCAACCTATAAATTGATTGTATATACTGTACCACAAAGCCAGCCGGAATACAAACCCCCGCCGCGCCAAACTTTGTAAATGTCCTTTGCAGAAAAACAGGCAAATTGCCCACCAAAATGGCGTAAGGTCATACTTTCCCGCATGAGAAGCCGGTTTTTGCGTGATTTATGGATGCAAAAAAGCTCGTCCAGAACGGACGAGCTTTTTTGCACACGAAGCGGGATACCGCCTGTGCGGCACATGGATCACGACTGTGAAGGAGAACAGCCGGAGGAGGAGAACCTGTGCCCGATATCCCAAAAAAACAAGAAGAAAAAGATTTCACACTCAGCAGGGCTTGTGCCCTTGCTGTAACCATATTGTAACTCTTTTGAAACCATTTTGCAATAGGGTTTTGTAATTTTTCTGTAATTTCTTTTGTTAACTTTTTGTAGACACATATAAAACCCCTGCCAGAAAATTTCCGGCAAGGGCTTTGCAGATCATTATTTATTTTCTTAATAGCACTTTTTGCAAGCAGTGAAGCCTTCCGCTTTTGCTTTCGATAATGTAACCTTTTCCGGGTCTTTCATATTGCTGCAGGTAGACTTGCTGTGATATTTTTTGCCGCCGTGCGTTGGGACCCAGACCATCTGCTCCGTCTTTTTGCCGGCAGAAATGGTCTGAACGGCTGCAGTGGACGGCTTGCAGGCCGCAGTCTGTACACTGGCGGCAGATGCCGCCGGGCACAGCAGACTGAAGCACAGTACCAGAACGGCCGCAAGGACTCGGAGATGTTTTTTCATTTGTTTTATCCTCCTTTGGACAATCAGAAGATCCTTCTAATAAAAGAGTACTCCCTGTTCCTCAGAGGATGCAATTCTCAAAATGCGCCGTTTTTTCTGCACGGGTGATGCTTTTTGCATTGCTCGCTTATTTTCAGCTAAAAGCGGCGCAGCGGTTCTCTTGAGAAATCAACGATTTACACGTTTGTCTTTCCCACCTCCAGATAGCACTCAAAGCTGGTCTGGCCGTTGTGCTTTCCGACCACATACCAGCCATCCGCCGAAGGGGCATAAAACACCTCTGCCGTTTCTCCCATCGGGATCTCGCGGTGGTAGTTGATAGAAGCAAAGGTCACGGGGCCTTTGCGCATCACTTCCAGCGGCAGCGCATCGCAGACAAGGTCCAGATAGAATGCGTTGTTCAAATGGCCGTTCAGATCGCACTGGGAATAACGCGCCGTCCACTCCCCTGCGCTGGTCAGACCATCCTTGCACTTGTGCAGCTGCAAAGGCAGCTCGCCCTCCACCGTATCGTTCCAGAAATTCTCCACCGTCCAGCCCGGCTCCCGCAGGATACGGCCCTCGGCAAGGCTTGCCACGATCCAGCGGCAGTCCACCATAGCCACCTCTTTGCCCTCGGCATCGGTCAGGGTGGTGATGCGTTTGACGGAACCATGTTTGCTGACCTGCGCCCGGGAGGTAAGGGTCAGCGTTTCGGCACGCTGGGGCACGCGGTCAAATTTCAGGGCCTGCTTGCCCACCAGAAAGGTCACACCGCGATCTTTGAAGAACTGGTCATCCATACCAAAGGCGCGGGCGTGGTCTGTCGAAATCTGCTCCACATAGCGCAGCAGGGCGCTGGGCTTGAGCAGGCTGCGGAAGTCGGCATCTGCGTTCATGACGGTCATGGTCTCGGTGTAAAAGAACTGTTCCATGGTTTTTCCTTTCTATAAAAAGAGACCACTGCACGTTGTTCTGTGCAGCAGCCTCCTTTGCGTTTAATACTGATTGCGGTTGCGCCTGCGGACCTTGCGCCAGATGTTGAAGCAGGCCAGCGCTACCATGGCTGCCAGCAGCGCAAGGAACAGCAGACTGCTGCCACCCTCGTCGTAGCTCTTCATTTCGCTCCACTTCACGTCCAGCTCGCTGTTCACATCGTCGCTCAGGGAAGTGAACACCTTTTCCTTGGCGGCTTTCTCTTCGGACGGATAAGCGATCTCGCTCTCCTTCAAATCCTCGTCCAGCACTTCCCACACATCCTGCATGGGGGTGGTGTAGCCGATGTACTCGGCGTTTGCCTTGCCGATGTCCGTCTCACACATGAAGTTGATGAACATTTCCGCAGCTTCCTGATGTTCACTGGCAGCAGGAATGGTCATGCAGTCCACGGAAAGCACGCTGCCTTCCTCCGGGAACACCCATGCAAGGTCGGGATTATCGTCGATCATGGTGATGGCATCGCCGGAGTAGTACACACCGACGGCTGCCTCGCCGCCGATCATCTTATCAAAGATCTCGTCCATGACGTAGGCCTGCACCAGCGGTTTCTGAGCCTTCAGCTCTTCCACCACCTCATCCACCTCTTCGGTGGACTGCGGGTTGATATCGTGGCCGCTCTTAAAAGCAGCAATGGCGTAGGCATCGCGGCTGTTGTTGAACATCAGGATATTGCCTGCGTACTGCTCGTCCCACAGGTCGGCCCAGCTGGTGGGCGCTTTGTCCACCATGGTGGTGTTATAAATGATACCGGTGGTGCAGAGCATATAGGGCACGGTGTAGGCATTCTGCGGATCGTAATCCGGATTCACGTATTCCTGATTGATCTTTTTGAAGTTCGGGATATTGTCGTAGTTCAGAGGCTTGAGCATCCCCTCGGCGATCATTTTTGCCACCATGTAATCCGACGGAATGACCACATCGTAGTTGGCTGCGCCGGACTTGAGCTTTGCGTACATGGACTCGTTGGAGTCGAAGGTGGTGTAGTTCACCTTGATGCCGGTGAGCTTTTCAAAGGCCGCCACCACGTCCACGCTGTCGTCCGAACCGTTGGAGATGTACTCGCCCCAGTTATAGACATTGATGGCCACGTTCTGGCCCTTGAAGCGGGTCCAGTCGTAATCGTCCGACACCGAGACATCCTCGGTGACTTCGATGGTGCCGGCGGCAAAGGCGGGCATTGCACAGCAGACCGTCATTGCCAGCGCCAGCAGCAGCACAGCAAAACGTTTCATCACACGCCCTCCCCTCTCAGCGCCTTCTGGTCGCGGCGGTAGCTGCGGCTCTCCATTGCGTTGGAGATCAGAATGATGCACAGAATGACCACGAACATGATGGTGGACAGCGCATAGATCTCCGGGCTGACCTTTTTACGGGTCATGGAGTAGATGGCGATGGGCAGCGTTTCCACCGTGCCGCAGTTGAAATAGGAGATCATGAAGTCGTCGATGGAATAGGTCAGGCAGATGAGGAATGCCGACAGGATGGCCGGGCTGATCTCCGGCAGGATGACCTTGAAGAAGGCCTGCTTGGGGTCGCAGCCAAGGTCGAGCGCTGCCTCATACAGCTTGATATCCAATTGCTTGAGCTTGGGCGTGACGTTGAAGATGACATACGGCACATTGAACGCGATATGCGCAATGAGCAGCGTCGGGAAGCCCATGATGGTATCCGGCAGCCAGGAGACACCCCCGGCAAAGCGCTGGTAGGCCACGAACAGCAGCATGAGTGAAATGCCGGTAATGATCTCCGGGTTGACCACCGGGATATAGGTGATGTTGGTGACGACAAGGCGGCTCCCGCGGCCCATGGACGCAATGCCCAGACTTGCCGCTGTACCCAGCACAGTGGCAATGACCGCAGAGATCAGAGCCACTTCCAGCGAGACCAGCAGCGCATGCAGGATGGAGGAGTTGTGCAGCAGGCTGGAGTACCACTTGAGGGTAAAGCCGGTGAAGAGCGAATAGCCCTTGGACTGGTTGAAGCTGAATACGATCATGTATGCAATGGGCAGGTACATGAAGCAGAAAAACAGCACGATATAGACGCGCTGCATCAGGCGCAGATGTTTCGTTTTCATCAGGACACGCCCTCCATTTCATCTTCATCAAAGCTGGAGGTGAAGCTCATGCACAGCAGCACAATGATCATCAGCACAAGGCTCATGGCAGAACCCACGTTCAGATTGTAGCTGTTGCCAAGGAACTGCATCTCGATCAGATCGCCAATGAGCAGGTTGGAGCCGCCGCCCAGCATACGGCTGATAACAAAGGTGGACACCGCCGGGACGAACACCATGGTGATGCCGGTGCTGATGCCGGGCACGCTCATGGGGATGAGCACCCGGAGAAGGGTCTTGGTGGTGGAAGCGCCCAGATCCTGCGCAGCTTCCACCAGGCTCTGGTCGATCTTGGTCATGCTGGTGTACAGCGGCAGGATCATATAGGGCACATAGTTATACACCATGCCCAGCACCACCGCGCCGGAGGTGTTGAGCATATTGAAGGGGCCAAGACCGAACACGCCCAGAACAGCGTTCACCGGGCCGTTGATGCTGAGCAGGCCCATCCATGCGTAGGTGCGCAGCAGAAAGTTCATCCACATGGGCAGCATGACCAGCATGAGCATGATGTGCTGCTTGTTCACCCGCAGGCGGGAAAGGAAATAGCCCACCGGGAACGCAATGACCAGACAAATGACCGTGGCAATGAGGGCCAGCAGCAGGCTGCGGGCAAACACCGAGCCGTAGCCGCTGATGGAGGTGAGGTTATCCAGCGTGAAAGCTCCGTTTGCATCCGTAAATGCATAGTACACCACGATGATCAAAGGCACCACTGTGAACAGCGTCATCCATACAAAGTACGGATAGGCCAGCTTTTTATCGTAAATCTTCATCATTGCGGCTCACCCCTCTGAACGCGCCATAATGTGGATCTCGTTGGGGCCGATGCGCATACCAATGGTCTCACCGGGGGTGCAGGCGCGGGTGGAATGGATCAGCCATTCGCGGCCCTCGCACTCCACATGCATCTCAAAGTGGACACCCTTGAAGATGACATCGTTCACAACGCCGACAAGCTGGCCTTCCACAGGAGAGACCACCTCGATATCCTCGGGGCGCACCACTACCTGCACGCTCTGCTCGCGGGCAAAGCCGCGGTCCACACAGGGGAAGTCCACGCCGGAGAAGGACACCAGAAAATCCCGGTGCATCACGCCGTCCACGATGTTGGAATCGCCAATGAAGTCTGCAACAAAGGCATTCTTCGGCTCATTGTAAATATCCTCCGGCGTGCCGATCTGCTGCACCTTGCCGCCGTTCATGACCACGACGGTATCGGACATGGTAAGGGCTTCCTCCTGATCGTGGGTAACATAAATAAAGGTAATGTTCATTTCGCGCTGCAGGCGCTTCAGCTCCAGCTGCATCTCCTTGCGCAGCTTGAGGTCCAGTGCGCCAAGGGGTTCATCCAGCAGAAGGATCTCCGGCTCGTTCACCAGACTGCGGGCGATGGCCACGCGCTGCTGCTGGCCGCCGGACATCTGGCTGATGCTGCGGCGCTCGAAGCCTTTCAGGCCAACAACTTCCAGCATGTTGCGCACCTTGCGGCGGATGGTCTCTTCGTCCATCTTTTTGAGCCGCAGACCGAAGGCCACGTTCTCGAACACGTTCAGGTGCGGGAACAGTGCGTATTTCTGAAAAACGGTGTTCACCGGGCGCTTATAGGGCGGCACGCCGGTAATGTTCTCACCTTTCAGCAGCACTTTGCCGGAATTGGGTTCCAGAAAACCTGCAATCAGACGCAGGGTGGTGGTTTTGCCGCAGCCGGAAGGGCCCAGCAGCGTCACGAACTCTTTGTCATGGATGTCGAGGTTCAGCCCATCCAGAATGCGCTGACCGTCAAATTCCACTACGATATCCCGCAGTGAAACGATCACCGAGTTGTCCATTTTTTACTTTATCCTCCTTGTAACTCAGATACGAAAAAAGACAGGGCCATGCCCCATCCCTCGTACCAGGGCGACCCAGCCCCGCACAACATCCATGACGACCGGAGAACCTGCAAAAGCAGGCTCTTATATTGCGCAGTTATTCTGCCCTGTCTCGTCTATCTTAATCAATCTTTGCTGAAATGTCAATCACTCTGCCAATGTTTGCCGAAGCTTTACACGCCGCAACAAAAAAACATGCGCCGCAGCGGGCTTTCCGCATACGGCGCACAAAGGTTTTTATTCAGCTTTTAAGGCAGCAGCCGTTATCAGAAGGGCCTGCACAGTGTCAAGGTCAACCGCATAGACGGAACTGTCCCCCTCCACCATCATCCAGCAGCCGTCTGCATTTTCGGCATAGTGGAGGGTCACGGTCCCATCGGCAGAGGCGGCCCGCACCGTTGCAAGCGGTGCAGCAAAGCCATAGGCCGAAGGGTCGGCATCCGCGATTTGTGCGGTCACATAGCCTGCCAGAGCAGAGAGGATGCTCTGCACCTTGCTGTCGTCCAGATCGGCAGAGGGTTCATCGGCCAGCCGCCACACGGTCTGATAGGTGGTGGAATCGGCCGCACTTTCCGAGGAATCGCTCTCCGCTTCCGCAGGCTCAGAGACTGCATTCAGTGCAAGGGTGCCGCTGCCCGTCGTAATGGAAACACTTTCCAGCGCGGAGGCTGTCAGTCCCGCCGGGCTGAGCCGTGAGCTGACGTTTGGCGTTCAGGGATGCCAGCGCCGTGACCATGGTATTGCAGGCAGATGCATCCAGATGATAGTCCGGGTCATCCGCCAGCGTCCAGCTGCCGGAATCGTAATTTAGGGTAAGCGTTTCGCCGCCATAGGCATACCGGATGCTGGTCACATCGCCTGCCGCAAAAGAAGAAAGCAGGATGCTGCCCTCTGCGGCGGCGCTGGAAGCAGCCTCTTCTGCGGCATTGCTGCGGCTGACAAACCACAGCAGCCCGCCCAGCACAAGCACCAGCACCAGAAGCACCGCAAGGGTGCGCTGTTTTGTTTTCATGGCAGTGCCCCCTTACCTGCGGCGGCGCAGCAGCACCTCCACAGCACCTGCAATGAGCACTGCTGCGGGCAGCACGAATACGAACACCATGCCCAGCGTCATGGATGCGGAAGCCGGGACCGTGATGGGTGCAGCTTCCAGTGCTTTGGTGTCGATGAGCAGGCTCTGCCCTACCAGCGAAGCGGCACAGCCCTGCAGGAAGGTCAGGTTGCCCGGAATGGACTGGTACACCTGCTCGTTGTCCATGTTGGGGCAGCCGATCCAGATCACCTCGGCACCGGTGGAGTCATTGCGCGCCCATACGGCCAGCGAGAACGGGCCGTCGGTATCGCCGGCTTCCTTTGCGGAAGAAGAGCTGGCATCAAAGTCCTGCTTGCTGTAGGCATCCTCGGTGGTATACAGCAGCGGTTCCGCCGTCACATCGTCTGTCTCGGTGATGGTGATGCCCTGTGCCACCGAGAGCATCACATGGGTGCTCTGATTCACGCCGTCCAGCGCGGTGCTTTCGTCGGCGGCCGCGTAGTCCGGGAACAGCGAGTACGGGTAGCCGTACAGCGCGTGGCCCGCATCGCCCTCCACCACAAGGCCCGGCTCACGCGCAAGGCCGAACTGTGCCATCACTGCATCCAGATCGGGCGTTTCGGTATAACCGCTGGTGGTCAGCAGCACCTTGCCGCCGTTTTCCAGATAGGCCTGCAGCTGCGCGATCTCATCCACAAGGCCGTCAGCTGCAAAATCCGAAGCGGGGTCGCTGATGATGAGCAGATCACAGTCCTCCGGGATGGTGCCGGTGAGCAGATCCAGCGGCTGGGCATCGATATTCTGCGCCTTGAGCGCCTCGGTCAGCGAGGAGGTAAGCGCCTGCTCGCCGTGGTTGGTGGTGTAGTAGGCATGACTTTCTGCTGCGGCAGTCAGCTTGTAGATGGCAGAGCTGATCTGCTTTTCGCCGCCAAAGGTCACGTTGGCAGCGCCGGTGGTGTAGTAATCGGAGTAATCGTACTCGTAAAGTTCGGCGGCGTTCAGCACTTCGCTGTTCTCACCGCTGACCACGATCAGACTGCCGGTGGATGCATTCTCTGCGCCGTACTGCGCTGCAAAGGTCGGGTAAAGCGCCGGGTCCTTCTGCTCCCAGTGGAAGTGACCGCTCTCGTCGGCGTAGTGATCCAGCAGCTTGGTGATAATGGCATCCTCGCTGCCGGTCTCACAGAGATAATAAACGGTCACGTCCTGATCCAGGCTCTGCATCAGCTGCCTGGAGCTGTCGCCCAGCGTGTACATTTTGGCGGCAGAGAGGTCGAACTCGGTGTATTTTTTCGGGATGGCCCCCACCAGCAGATTGATCAGCACGGCCAACACGATGGCTGCTGCCAGAATGGCCGTGGAGTACAGTCCATTGCGGAACACCTTGCCGTTTGCGGAGGAAGAAAATTTGAAATTTTTCATGTTGTTCCCCTCCCCTCAGTTCCAGCGGCGCTTTTCCAGCCCCTGCGCCGTGAAGAACAAAAACAGCATGGTCACGGTCAGGTAGTACACCAGCGTCGGGATGGAAAAGCTGTTGTTGACAAACTCTTCAAACGGCGTGAACAGGCACAGCCCGCTGAGCACCGCGCTGAACGCTTCGGTCAGCCAGCTGCTCTGCAGCAGGAACAGTGCCGTCAGCACCACACAGCAGCCCGCAAAGGTCAGGCAGCCCAGCGTAAAGCTGCGGGTACGCAGGCCTGCCACCACACTGAGCACTGCCGCAATGGCGGTGAACAGGGCCAGCGCCACTGCGCTGCCTGCGGTGAACATGCTGCGCAGGCTGGGCATCATGTAGGCCAGCAGCAGTGCGGCAACACCTGCCACCGCAGCAATGATCTGATTCTCGGTCAGGCTGGAAAGAAACACGCCAATGGCAATGGCGGCGCAGCCCATGAGATAATAGCACAGCAGAGCGGCCAAGTTTGCCAGCGTGGCCGTGCCGGTGGCACCCAGTGCGGCCAGTACAAGGATCATGACCGCATCGGCAAGGCACGGCAGTGCAAAGATGACGCACAGGGCAAAGAATTTGCCCAGCACGATCTCCCACACAGACACCGGGCTGGTAAGCAGCAGCTGATCGGTGCGGGTGCGGCGTTCCTCTGCAAAGGAGCGCATGGTGAGCACCGGGATATACAAAAGCAGCACAAATGTGGTGCGGTAAAGCGTGTAATAGCCAAAATCCGTCAGGCCGTAGCCCAGATTCAGGGCAACAAAATAGATGGCCGTTGCCGCCAGCATAAAGGCGGTGAGCACATAGCCGATCATGCCATGAAAGCTGCTGCGGACTTCGCGTTTGAAAATGGCGGTCATTCCGTTTTCTCCTCCCCTTCATCCGATGGTGTTTCAGACTCGTTTTCGGTCAGTGCAAGGAACACTTCCTCCAGCGTCCTGTTTTCCGCTGCCAGCGCCAGCACCGTGCATCCGGCCTGCGAAAGGGCGCGGGACACCTCGGCGCGGCGGTCAGAAGCATCGGCACTTTCTGCGGTAAAGGTCACCTGTCCGTCGGCCTCGGATTCGATCTCCACCTTGCGGATGCCCGGAATGGAGCCGACTGCTTTCAGCACGGTCTGCCCCCCGCCCAGAACGGTAGCGCGCAGACGGCTGCCGGGGTTCAGCTTTTCGGCCAGCTGTTCCGGCGCACCCACCGCCACCAGATGCCCCTTGGAAAGGATCAGTACCTGACTGCACACCGCCTGCACCTCGCTGAGGATGTGGCTGGACAGGATGACCGTGTGGCTTTTCCCCAGTTCCCGGATCAGTCTGCGGATCTCGATGACCTGTGCAGGGTCAAGGCCCACGGTAGGCTCGTCCAGAATGATGAGCTGCGGCGCGCCCAGCAGTGCCTGCGCAATGCCCACGCGCTGGCGGTAGCCCTTGGACAGACTGCGGATGAGCCGGGGCAGCACCTCTTCCAGCCCGGTGCGGCAGGCAGCTTTGCGCACCTGTTCTTTGCGGTCGGCCTTCTTTTTGATGCCTTTCAGCTCTGCAGCAAAATCCAGATATTCCTGCACCGTCATTTCCGGGTAGAGCGGCGGCTGCTCGGGCAGATAGCCCACACAGGCCTTGGCCTGCTGGGCCTGCTCCGGCAGGCTGAAGCCCGCCACCTTCACTTCACCGGAGGTGGCGGCAAGGTAGCCGGTGAGGATATTCATGATCGTGGATTTGCCCGCGCCGTTTGGGCCGAGCAGGCCGAAGATCTGGCCGTCGCCCACCGTAAAGGACAAATCTTCAATGGCAGGGTGCGTGCCATACTTTTTGCTCAGATGCGATACTTCGATCACAGCAAACGCTCCTTTTTCATCTAGTTCAATGCTGGTATATTTTAGACCGAAAATGTGTAAAAAATAAGACAATCCTGTGGTGGGATGCAAAAAGAATTCTTAAGAATGATTAAGGCCGCCCTTTCATATGCCAAAAAGGCAGCAAAAAAGCACCGTCTCCCAAAGGAAACGGTGCTCAGAAAACCATAATTACTTACGGCCGAAACGCTTGTTGAAGCGCTCAACACGTCCGCCGGAGTCAACCAGCTTCTGCTTGCCAGTGTAGAAAGGATGGCACTTGGAGCAAACTTCGACGTGGATCTCAGGCTTGGTGGAACGAGTCTTAATGACGTTGCCGCATGCGCAGGTGATGGTGCAGTCAACGTAGTTCGGATGGATACCCTGTTTCATTCTTTTCACCTCATTTCTGGTTCTGACTTATTGGGGCCATATTATAAATGTATGTGCCCATCACAACCTTCAATATCGGCTACCCCGTCGAGCGGCCTTGGAAACGATTGCTTTACTATTATAGCACGATTCCGACAGAATGCAAGAGGAAAAATAAAGTTTTTAGCATACAAAAAGTCCCCTGCACTTTCATGCAGAGGACTTTAACGGTTTTACCTTACGCCGTCAGGCCATCAGTGGATGAACACAGGACCCAGCGGGTTGGTGATGGGGCTGACGTAGCCGCCCAGCAGCTTGGGGATCGCCAGGCTGATGTCGGGGATGAAGGTCAGCAGCAGCAGTGCAACGAACATGCACAGGTAGAACGGCAGGGTCGCCTTGACGACCTTTTCCATCGGGCGCTTTGCAACGGCAGAGCCGATGAACAGCACAGCGCCGACAGGAGGAGTCAGCAGGCCAATGCCGCAGTTCAGAACCACGATGATACCGAACTGGATGGGATCGATGCCGATGGAGGTTGCGATGGGCAGCAGGATGGGGGTAGCGATCAGGATGATGGGAGCCATATCCATGATGCAGCCTAGAACCAGGATGATCAGGTCGATCAGCAGAGCGATGATGTAGGGGTTATCGGTGACGCTGGTGATGGCATTTGCAGCCAGATCCGGCACATGCAGCATGGTCAGGCAGTTGCCGAACACCGCAGAGGTGGCGATCAGGATGAGGACGATGGACAGAGTGTTGACGCACTCGTCCAGTGCGTGCCAGACGCCCTTCCAGTCGAGGCCCTTGTAGACGAACACCGACACGAACAGAGAGTAGATAACTGCAATAGCTGCAGACTCGGTAGCGGTGAACACACCGCCGACAACGCCGAACACGACGATAATAACAGCGGCCAGCGCCCAGATGGAAGTGCCCAGCTGCTTAACGAAGCCCTTGATGCTGAAGGGAGAGCCCTTGGGGTAATTCTCCTTGACGGAGATGATGTAGGAGCCGATCATCAGGACGATGGCCAGCAGAGCGCCGGGCAGGTAGCCAGCCAGGAAGAGGCTGCCCACGGAGATGCCGCCGGCGGTGGTGGCGTAGATGACCATGTTGTGGCTCGGGGGGACCAGCAGGCCCTCGCAGGAGGAGGTGATGGTAACGGCCGTGGAGAAGTCGGCGTCGTAGCCCTGATCGACCATCATGGGGATCATGATGGAGCCGATGGAAGCGGTATCTGCGGAAGCAGAACCGGAAATGCCGCCGAAGAAGTAGGAAGCAACGATGTTGACCATTGCCATGCCGCCGCGCATCCAACCGACGCAGGCGTCAGCCAGAGCGATCAGCTTTTCGGAGATGCCGCCGCTGCCCATGAGGACGCCCATGGTGATGAAGAAGGGGACGGCCATCAGGCTGAAGGACGAGATGCCCTTGACCATCAGGCGGCAGACATCGGACAGTGCATGACCCTGCACCATCAGGCAGAGCACGCTGGACAGGCCAACGGCGTATGCGATGGGGAAACGCAGGAAGATCATGACGAAGAAGCTGACAAGAAGGACAACGATTGCCAGTGTCTGGACTGTCATATTAGTTCTCCTCCTTTACAAAAAAGCTCTTGATGTGGTTGTACAGTGCCTCGATCTCGAAGATGATCATGGCGACACCGGCCAGAGGCACGGGGAAGTACATCCAGAAACGGCTCAGCCAGGGCATCGAGACGTAGAAGCCGCGGCCGCCCAGGGTGGTGGCGTAGTTCCAGCCCACAACCATCATGATGACACCCAGAATGCACACGGCAAGATCGGCCAGAATATCCAGCACCTTGACGGCGATTTTGGGCAGGTAGACGTCAAACGCAGTCATGCGGATATGGGCACCGCGGCGGATGGCCAGAGCGGCACTCAGCACGGCCATATAGCTCATGCAGGTCAGCACGACCTCTTCGGTCCATGCGGGGTCCGGGATGAACGGGACGTAACGACCAATGACCGACATGGTGGTAATGAGAATATCTGCGATCAGCAGCAGCTTGCAGATAAACAGGACCACTTTGTAGGTGACGTCGTACGCCGGCTTGATCTTATCCAGAGTGGTAAAGATTTTCGGCATATGAATTCCTCCATATAAAAAGCCCGGCAGGTCTGCGGGCGTATCCCGTAGTCCCCCGCCGGGCTATATACTATCTCAGAACAGGAAAGGCTTTTTCAATTATGCCTTCATGTCCAGCAGCTGCTGATACAGCTCAGCCTGATCGGAGGTGTTCTCGCTGATGACCTTCTGGCAAGCTTCCTGCCAAGGTGCCTTATCGGGGACATCGACGACGTTGCAGCCGGAGCTCTTCAGCTCATCGAGGACCTTGTTCTCAGCGGTCTCGGACAGGTCAGCGTTGAAGGCCTGCGTATCCGCAGCAGCCTCCATGACGGCAGCCTGCTGGTTCTCGGTCAGCTTGCCCCATGCGTTATCAGTGATGACAGCCTGCACAGCGCCCAGAGTATGGCCGTCCAGGATCAGGTTGTTGGCAACCTCGGGGAATGCATTGGACTTGTAGTTTGCGATGGGCTGCTCAGCACCATCGACAACGCCGGTCTGCAGTGCGCTGTACAGCTCACCGAAGGAGACGACGGTGGGGTTAGCGCCCAGACCCTCGACCATGCCGTTCATGACGGGGTCGTTGGACACGCGCAGCTTCAGGCCCTTGAAATCAGCGATGCCGGAAACGGGCTTGACCGTGAAGAAGTGACGGAAGCCCTCCTCGCCGTAGAAGATACCACGAACGGGCAGGCCCAGCTCCTGGGGCTCGTTCAGGAACTCAGGTGCCAGCTCGCTGTTGGCGAAGTTCCAGAAGTGTGCGCGGTTCTCGAAGGTGAAGGGGATGGACAGCAGCTTGGATTTGTTGCAGCCGTAGCTGGTCAGTGCGAAAGCGGAGATACGGCTCATATCGATGGAGGTAGAACCGCCCAGGATTGCGTCCAGAACGTCGTTCTCAGAGCCCAGAACGCCGGAAGCCTGCACATCGACGACGACGGAGCCGCCGGTCAGCTCCTCGACCTTCTCCTTGAAGTGAGAACCGGTCTGGCCGACGATGGTATCCAGCGGGTTGACCTCGGCGTAGACCAGAGTCACCTTGGGATCGTTTGCAGCAGCAGTAGCATCACCAGCAGCAGAAGCTGCGGTGGAAGAAGCTGCGGTAGAGGTGGAAGCAGCAGCAGAATTGCTGGAGCCACCACATGCGGTCAGAGCCAGAGCAGCGGCGGAAACACCGGCTGCTGCCAGAAAGCTGCGACGAGTGATCTTTTTCATAATAAATCGTCCTCCTTAAATCTCCCGAACAGCACGGTCTGCACAGGACCCGCATGCCGTTCATTTACTGTACACACTTTAGCAAATTTTTTTAAACGAAACAAGGGCTTTCAAAAAATGTCCTGTTTTTTGAAAAAATGTCAGAATTTCTTTTGTGAAAAATGCCAAGTGCTTTGCTTTTTGTTTGTGCACCTTCGCCTAACAGATGGATACATTTCTGTATTCCAGATAGAAGCAAAGCGCTGGATGCCCTTCCCTTTGGGGTTCAGAGCACACAGCGCTTTGCCGGTTCTTTATTCTGTTTTCCTGATTTCTTTGCCCATCTTTTCCGGGCTTTGCTGTGGGGCTTATGCCTGCCGGATGCGGGCGATCAATTCGCCCTGCTGGGCAAACCGATCATACATCGGCTGCACAGCAGCACGGAACCTTGCCTTTTCTTCTTCGTCCAGCTCTGTCACCTCAATGCCTGCTGCACGCAGATCACTTTCCGATTCCGCCTCCTGCTGCGCCCAGAGCCTGCGCTCCACCTTGGCGCTCTCCCGGGCACACAGGCGGATGATCTCCGGGTAGCGCTCGTCCAGTGCGGCCAGCTTTTCCATCACAGCAGGGCTTGCCAGCTGCACCTCCGGCACGCGGGTGTGCTCATCCTTTAAAAAGTAAGGTGCCACCTCGTAGTGACCCATGGCTTCGTAGCTGGGCCAGTTGTTCTCTGCGCCATCGATCTCACCGTTGTGCAGGGCGGCATACACCTTGCTGTACACTACCTTTACCGGCTTTGCGCCGAGGTCGGTGATCATTTCGCTCATCATGTCCGATTCCTGCACGCGGATGGTCAGGCCCTGCAGATCTGCAAGGCCTGTCACCTTCTGCCGGGTGTAGATGCTGCGCACACCGGCATCAAACCAGGAAAGGCCCGTCAGCTCCAGCGACTCCAGCGTGGAGAGGAACTCGTCGCCGATGGTCCCATCCAGCACGCGCCACATCTGGTCGGCGTCGGTGTAAAGGTACGGCAGCTGCAATACGCTCAGCGCCGGTTCATACTCAGCCAGCTGGCTGAGGGACACGCGGGAGAAGTCAATGCCGCCAAACTGCATCTGCTGGATCACGCTCTGCTCCGCGCCCAGTTCTCCCCCGCTGTACACCAGCACTTTCACGCGGCCATCGGTGCGCTGGGCTACAAGGTCTGCAAAGGCCAGCGCCGCCTGCGTAGTAGGATAATCCTCCGGCTGGTTCTCCGCATAGCGCAGGATCAGCTCTGCCCCCGGCTCGTCCTGCACCGGCTGATGGCCGCAGCCGGCCACCGGCAGTGCCAGCACCGCCGCGCCAAACAGGGCGGTCAGCATCTGGCGGCGGGTCACAGGCGGGCCTCCCGTGCAGCCTTGGCTGCTTCCCTGCGGTACTGGGTGGGGGTCATGCCGGTGCGTTTTTTAAAGGTGCGGGCAAAATAGCTGGAATCCTCGTAGCCCACCATGGAAGCCACCTCTGCTGCCGAACGGAACGGGTCGGTGAGCAGCTCCTTGGCAGCGTTGATACGCAGTTCGGTCAGGCAGTCCAGAAAGTTCATCTTCTGATACTTCTTGAACTGTGCCGAGAGATACGCCGGGCTGATATGCAGGATCTCGCTCACACTGTCCAGCGAGAGGTCGAACATATAGTTATCCTCCATATACTTGCGCACATGGGCCATGACCAGTGCATTGCGGTCGTTCTCCCCTGCTTCGGCGGCATCGCTCTCCGGATCAGCTTCCGGCTCCGGTTCCACCGGAGCCAGCTCTGCAAGGCGGCGGCCCGCCTCGATCTGACGGATGGCCTTGCGGATGGAAGCTTCCACTTCGTCCGGGTTCACCGGCTTGAGCAGATAATCGCAGGCACCCAGATGCATGGCCTCGTGGGCGTACTGGAACAGACTGTAGGCCGTAACAAAGATCACCTTGCACTCCGGGCGCTGTTCCAGCACGGCGCGGGCTGCATCCAGACCGTTCATACCGGGCATCTCAATGTCCATCAGGATCAGGTCTGCGCCCCACAGCACCGCCGTATCCGCTGCCTTGCGGCCGTTCTCGGCAGTCTCGATGGTCACTTCGTGCTCAAAGCGGCGGGCCACGATGTCCGCCAGCGTTTCCCGTTCCAGTGCTTCATCATCCGCAATCAACAGACGAATCATTCCTCAAACTCCTCCTCATTTTCCACCAATGGCAGATACAGCACCACCGCCGTACCGCGTCCCGGATGGGACCGTATCACAAAGCGGCTGTTCCGATCCAGCAGACGCAGGCGGGCCGCAACATTATAAATGCCGATATGCTCCCAGCGCTCACCGGGCTGGCTGAGCGCCCTGCGCAGCTGTCGTAATTGATCCAGCTGGATGCCCACGCCGTTATCCACCACGCGGATGCACAGCAGTCCCTTCTCCCGCAGAGGGTTGACGCGGATGCGCACCACACCGCCCTCCTCTTTGGGGCAGATGCCGTGCTTGAAGGCATTTTCCACGATGGGCTGTAAAATAAAGGACGGCACCATGGTCTCGGTAAGATCCAGCGAATCGGAAATGCGCCACTCCATACGCACCCGCTCACCAAAGCGGACATGGTAGATGGAGTAATATTCATCCACGATGCGCACCTCACGGGAGAGCGGCACCTGTTCATCGTTGCTCATCAGGCTGTAGCGCAGCAGGTGCGAAAGAGCCATGATGAGCGCCTGCGTACGGTAGGCCGTCTCGGTACCGGCGGTCTGCTGGATCACATTCAGGGTGTTGAACAGAAAGTGCGGGTCGATCTGGCTGCGCAGCTGCTGCAGTCGGCTGCGCTCCATGCGGTTCTGCAGCTCCAGTGCTTCGGTCTTCTGGCGGTGCAGCTCCCGCTCGATCTCGTTTTTCTCCTGCAGGGTGGTCACCTGCTGGGCCATGGAGTGCTTCATGATGTTGAAGGACTCGGCCAGCTGAGCGATCTCCGGCTGCTTGGGCAGCGGGATGTCCGGGGTGTCGAACTCACTTTTGCCAATGGCGCGGGAGGCTGCGATCATCTGCTGCACCGGCGTGAGCAGACGCATGACCATCAAACCGGTAACGCAGCCCAGCGCCACGCACAGCGCCACCACCACCGTCTGCAGCATGGTGATGCGCTCGTTCAGGGCCGAGATGGTGGTGTAGGTGGTCTGGGAATCCTGAATGGCGGTTTCCAGCAATTGCAGGGTGTACTGGCTCAGGTAATCGCCGCAGGGCACCACCTTTGCATAATACAGCTGGGAAGCTGCGGCATCGTTGCCGCTGAGCAGGTCGTTTTCCAGCTCATCCAGCAGGCCGGTGTAGGTCTGATAGACCGTATCCACTGCGCTGTAGAGCACCCGCTGCTCATCGCTGACGCTTTCCAGACTGTCCAGGCTGGTACCGATGCGCCAGAGCCATGCGTTGCAGGTGGAAGATGCCGACTGCAGCCGGTCAATGATCTCCTCCGGCTCGCTGTTCTCCCAGCGGTAGTTCTCCAGCACGGAAATAGAGCTTTCCACACCGCCCTGAAAGCGGCTGATGGCGTTGAAGCAGCCCATCTGCGCGTCCTGTACTGCCTGCACTGCTCTGGACTGGTAGCCATTGAGCGTGAGCTGCATGGCAAAGGCCGCAAAAAATGCTGCCAGACACAAGCCCATGCGCTGCTTGAGGGTGATCTGCCGCTTGCGGTGCTGCAAAGCCTGCCGCCTCCTTTCGTTTGGTAACGATTTATTGTACCACGCTTTGGGCCGGATTGGCAAGGTTTGCATGTTTTTCTCTTGCCTAAACCGCGCAATTGTGGTACGATGCCTGTAAATACAAAGGAGGCGACTTTATGTCCCAGACCATCTCCGTTTCCACCACCATGGGTGAGCAGGGCTTCCGCGATTTTGCCGTGTTCGATGCATTCCATCACCGCAAAGCATGGCTGCGTCCCGCTGTTTTTGCCGCCATCATGCTGGCTTTTGCCGCCGTCTGCCTTTCGCAGCTGGGCAAGCGCCCGGGTGCCGGGCTGCTGGCTGCTGTGCTTGCCATTGTGGGCATCGGCCTGCCGGTGAGCTACTTTTACTCGTTCTTCCGCAGCGTTTCCAGGCAGATCAAACAGATGCACCTGCCGCGTGCCTTCTACCGTGTGGAGCTGGCCGACACCGGCATTGCTGTGTGGATGTACGGCCAGCAGGACAAGCCCGAACCCACCAGCCGCCACGCATGGGACAGCTTTTACTGCGCCTACCGCACGGACAATGCGGTGTACCTCTACGTAGAGAAAGAGAAAGCTTACTTACTGAACGACCGCATGGAAGTGGTGTGGAAGTTTTTGGCCGGCATCCTGCCCAAAGAAAAGCTGCACGACTGCAGAAAAGGTTAAGCCCAAAAAAAATGCACACGCAAAAAAGAACTGCTGATGAGATATCAGCAGTTCTTTTCTTTTATAAAGACCCACGCTGCGGCAAAGCAACGCGCAGCGCGGGTGCGAAGATAGCTTATGTTCTTGCGTCAGCCGATCAGCGGGCCAGCGTATACTTGTGCAGGGTCTTGCGCACAGCGCCGGGGCCTGCAAACAGCTCCTTGGCCATTGCCTCGATCTTCTCGCCCAGACCAACGGCATACAGATCCACGCCGAACACGTCAACACGGCTGTACAGCTTCTTCAGGCAGCTGAAGTCCTGCTCGCCTTCCTTGACCTCCAGCGGAGCCACAATGGCCTGCAGCTCAGCCAGCAGCGGATCGGCGGAAGGCTCAAAAGCCTGACCGTTGTCATCGATGCCCTTCAGGTAGCGGGCGTAGCCTGCCAGCACCAGCGGGATCAGGATCAGGTTGCTCTTGTCCAGACCGCGTGCCTCGTAGGCCTTGATGGTCTCGCCAAAGCGGATGGCCAGCTTCTGGGAGGTATCGGTTGCGATACGCTGGGGAGCATCCGGCATGAAGGGGTTGGGCAGGCGGCGGTTGATGACAGCGCCGATGAACTCATAGGGGTTCAGCACGCCGGGGTCAACGACCACGGGCATCGCCTCGATGTAGCCGATCTTCTGGATGAAGCTGCGCAGGTCCTCATCGGCCATCTCGGCGGAGATGAGGGTGTAGCCCAGCATGCAGCCATAGATGGACATTGCAGTGTGCAGCGGGTTCAGGCAGGTGCACACCTTCATCTTCTCGATCTTGTCCACGGTCTCGCGGTCGCAGTACAGCACACCGCCCAGCTCCAGCGGAGGACGGCCATTGGTGTAGTGGTCCTCGATGCAGAGGTACTGGGTCTCCTCGGCGTTGACGAAGGGAGCGGTGAAGGTGTGCTTCTCGGTGACGATGGTGTAGTTGTCCTCAAAACCGTCGTCAGCCAGCATCTTCTGGACCTTGGCATCCGGGCGGGGAGTGATCTTGTCGATCATGCTCCAGGGGAAGGTGATCTTGGTCTCGTCCTGCACATAGGCCAGGAACTCGGCGGGCACCAGACCCTGCTCCACCCACTTGGCAGCATAGGCGTGGACAGCGTTCTTGACCTTATCGCCGTTGTGGGAGCAGTTATCCATGCTCTGGACGGTCAGGGGCAGCTTGCCGGCCTTGAAGCGCTCGTACAGCAGAGCCGTGACCTTGCCCATGGCCAGCACGGGGGTCAGGCCGCGCTCCAAATCAGCAGGAGCAACGCCGTAGCCCTTCTCAGTGATGGTGAAGGAGATCATCTGCAGGCTGGGGTTCTGGAAGATCTCCACCAGACGTGCCCAGTCCTCGCCGAAGGAGTAGTCAGCCTTCAGGCTCTCGGTAACGGAAGCCACCACCTTCTTCTCGATCTCGCCGGTGGACTTCAGGCAGACCAGCAGGCTCATATTGTCGTAGGGACGATAAGCCTTGTCGATGATCTCGTAGTCAAAGCTCTCGGCCACGATGACACCGCGGTCATACTTGCCGGTGTTCAGCGCATCGTTCAGGATGGCAGCCGGGAATGCACGGAAGATATTGCCTGCGCCGAAGTGCACCCAGGTGGGTTCGGCGTGGGTCTTGGCCTTGACAGCCTCGATATCGAATTTGGGCAGCTCATAACCCTTCTCTGCCCACTCGGCGGACAGATTGCCGTTTTTGATCTCAGACAGCTTCATATTTATCAGCCCTTCTTTTTCTCTTCATCCAGACGATCCAGCAGATCCCAGACACCCAGCATGTACTGAACGCCCAGAGCACGGTCATACTTGCCGTAACCGGGGCGGCAGTTGCCGGGGCCTTCCTCCCACAGCTGACGGCCGTGGTCGGGACGGATGTAGCCCTCAAAGCCGCAGTCATGGTAAGCACGCAGCACTTCGATGATGCCGGTCTCGCCGCAGCAGTCGCGGTGAGCAGCCTCGGAGAAGTCGCCGTTGGGGAAGTGGTGGATGTTGCGGATGTGACCAAAGGCAATGCGGTCGCAGTGCTTGCGCACGATCTCGGCACAGTTGTTGTTGGGGTTTGCGTTCAGGCTGCCGGTGCACAGGGTCAGGCAGTTGTACGGATCATCCACCATGCTCAGGAAGCGGTCGATGCTCTGGGCATCCACCAGCAGACGGGGCAGGCCGAAGATATCCCAAGGGGGATCATCCTGATGGATAGCCATTTTGATGCCGCACTCATGGCAGGTGGGCATCAGTGCTTCCAGGAAGTACTTCAGGTTTTCCCACAGCTTTTCCTTGGTGACAGGGGCGTAAGCCTTGAACAGCTCGTCCAGCTTTGCCATGCGCTCCGGCTCCCAGCCGGGGAAGGTCATGTTATACTTCTCAGTGAAGGACATGATGTACTCAGCCATAGCCTTGTAATCGCCCTTGATCTTGTCCTTCTCGTAGAACAGTGCAGTGGAGCCGTCGCCCACGGGGTGGAACAGATCGGTACGGGTCCAGTCGAACACCGGCATGAAGTTGTAGCAGATGACCTTGACACCGAACTTGGACAGATTGCGGATGCACTGCTTGTAGTTCTCGATGTATTTGTCACGGGTGGGCAGGCCGATCTTGATGTCATCGTGGACATTGACCGACTCGACCACGTCCATGTCGAAGCCGTAAGCGTGGATCTGATCGGCTACCTTCTGGATCTCGTCGATCTCCCAGATCTCGCCGGGCATCTTGTCGTGCAACGCCCAGACGATGCTGGTCACGCCGGGGATCTGCTTGATGTCGCTCAGGCTGATGGGATCGTTGCCCTCGCCATACCAGCGCCAACCCATTTTCATAGGCATAGGAAAATCCTCCTGTTTTATATTTTCTGCTTTGCATTTTCCGCGCAGCCGTGTGCCGCGTTCTTGTACTTATATTCTAGTATATCAGTTGCGTTTTTTCAATGGTCGCTTTGCCGGTTTTTAATGTTTCTTCTTGTATACTTTAGACAAAAAGAACAAAAATCCGTCGGACATCACCCGCCCGACGGATTTTTACACGATTCAAAATGCCGGTTTCAGCGTTTCAGCTTCTGCCGGATGGACGGAGCCAGCACATCCTTGAAATATTCAAAGGTGTCCAATTCCAGAATGGCAGAGCCTGTCAGATAAATGCCCAGACCAACCACCACCTGAATGATCACCGTCAGCAGATCCGGCAGGTGCAGGAAAATGACCAGATACATGCACAGGCCCGCGCCCGCTGCCAGCAGCAGGGTCGGCAGGATATCACGCATCTGTTCCAGATAGCCATAGCCGATCAGCTTTTTGTTGAGCTGTGCATCCAGGATCTGGGTCACAATATTCGTGATCAGCATACCATATGCAATGGCCTCGACGCTGACACGGAATGTTGCCAGCAGAAGAAGGATGCACACCCCTTCGTTCAAAAGCTGACATTTCAGGTAAAGATCGCTGCGGCCCACCGCCTTGGCTGCATTCAGGTTTGCCGTGATGATCGGCCAGCACACATACCCCAGACAGAACACCCTGAGGAACAGCACACAGGGCAGCCACTTCTCGGTGAGGATCAGGCGCACCAGCGGTTCGGCACAGAACGCAGTGCTCATCATCACCGGCGCAATAATATAGGTACAGGTCTTGATGGAGCGGCGGGTCATGTTCTTGACCTGCGCACGGTCATCCTGCAGTGAGGACATGACCGGGAACAAAACGCTCTCAATGGAAGTATCCACGCTTGACGCGATATTATAAGTCAGGTTATCGCCCTGATTGTAATACGCCAGATCCGCCGAGGTGTACATCTTGCCGATGATCAGGCTGCGCAGGTTGTTGTAGATGACGCTGCTCAGCGACGAGGCCAGCAGCTTCCAGCCATAAAAGAGCAGCCCTTTCAGGTGCTGCCACGAAAACTCCATCTTAGGCCGCCAGGAGGACAGCTTCCACAGCACCAGCGTGTCCACCGTGATATTGGATACCTGCTGCACCACCAGCGCCCAGACTCCAAAGCCCATATAGGCAAGGCCCAGGCCCAGGACCGTGGATACGATCGCGCCCGCAAAGGCGGAATAGAAAAAATACTGGAACTTCATGTTCCGGGTCACATGCGCCTGCTGGATCGTTTTGATGCCGCAGACCGCCACTGTCAGGCTGATGCCGCGAAAGATCGGGGTCATGCTGGGGTCATTGTAGAAAGCAGCCAGATACGGTGCCGCCACAAACATTCCCCCATACAGCACAAAGCTGATCACAATGCTGAAAAAGAACGCCGACGAGTAATCCAGCTCGTCCACTTCCTTCTTCTGCACCAGCGCGGTGCCAATGCCGCAGTCCAGCAGGACATACATGATATTGTTGAACACCGTCACCAGTGCCACCTTGCCGTAATCATCGGGTGTAAGGATGCGCGCCAGAAGGATGGACACCACCGCTGAGATCAGCTGCACACCGCACCGCTCTGCAAAGCGCCAGAAAAAACCGTTTACAATAACATTTTCTTTTTTCTCGTTCATTCCTGCGTCCACTCAAATTCCTTTCAAAAAACCGGTCGGTCTGCACCCTGCGCAGAAATGCATTTCCGCCGTATCCTTATCATCTTCTTCCCTGCTGCCAAAACAACTGAGCAGAGATAGTTAGTTATATAGTATCACACCCATCCATGCATTTCAACCAACATATTCTTAAGAAATGACGGCCCGAAAATTTCATTTAAAAAGAGAAAAAGCGCTTGACTATCTGCCGGGAACGTGGTAATATATTCAAGCAGTCCGCATCACGGTCTTTCACCTCAGAGATTTCAGGGCTGCGAAAACAATACGGTATGCGAGGGTGGCGGAACTGGCAGACGCGCACGTTTGAGGTGCGTGTGGTTTATCCTTGGGGGTTCGAGTCCCCTCCCTCGCACCAAACAATGAAAATCCGAACCTTTTCTCAATAGGAGAAGGGTTCGGATTTTTTGTTTTCTTCGGAAATGATAATTCCGGCTCCTTCCCGATGGCTGTGTGTCCGAAACCTTATCAGAAAAAAGACCGTATCACAAAGGTCACAACTGTAAAGGTGCCGTAAGGCAGAAGGGACACGAACATGAAGTACGATGCAAGGGCCTGTCAGTTTAACATTGACACCGGCTGTGTGGAGCTGCTGCTCCGGGATGGGAGAAAAATCTCCATCGACTGCATCGGGGTCGAGGATGCACTGGACGTGACCATGGCGCAGAGGACGGAATTGGACTACCTCATCTACGACGATCCGCTGGCGTATGCAGAGCTAATTTTGAACGGTGAGCCAGAGGAGTATCTGAGAAATGCGGCTGGAAGTCACGGATTAGAGGACTGAACGCAAAAACAGGGTGCGCCCTGCCGGACGCACCCTGCAAAAATCCACACACGATAAGTAAGGCAGGGAGTTCCCCGACGGGAACTTCCTGTTTTTCTTTGGTTGCGATATGAGCCTGTTCCGCCTGCCATGCAGCAAATTCCCGTTGACCTTCCTCGCTGTTCCAGCAGGCAAGGATCGCCGGATAGAATGCCCGTGCCAGTCGTTCGATGGCTTCATCGGGGTAAGGGGAAATATTTGTGGACTTTTTCTTTTTGTTCAAACGCACACTCCTTTGGATTTCTGTTGACAGCATACAATGTGCCTGTTGTTATGCTGTCTGCTCATCCTCTGCGAGCGCAGATTCCAGCGAAGCAAGGTACTCCTTGTGCTTGTGGATGATTTCGAGAATGACTTCTCGCTGTGCTGTGTCTGGCATAGTTCTCAGAAGATAGTCAAACTCTGTGCGGAAACGTGTTGTAACGTGTTCCAGTGCGACATAATCATGCCGCACTTCTTCCGGGTAAGCATCGCTGTCGTAAACCGATTCGATTTTCTGAAACGGCAATACAGGTGCCTTTCCCGGTTCCCGGATGATGCCATCGGCATCCGGTTTCGGTTCAACTTTCAGTTCCGGGTGCAGGATTTCCTGCAAGGTCTGTGCGCGGGCATCATAGTTGGCTCGTGCAAGGCGGTGCATATCAGCCTTGCTGACTTTTACCTGTTTGTTCAGAATCTTCTCCCGCATACCGGGAATCAGGGATTCAGCAATTTCAACACCTTTCATGTACTTCGATGCGCGAAGTACAGTTGCCTTGCTTACACCATTTTCCTCTGCGATTCGTTCGCAGGTTTTCATGGCTTCACCGGAGTTATCAGTTTGAGAACTCCGGTGAAATCGGCCATTTTCATCATGCGATTCTTTGCGGGCTTCGCCATGAGAGGATTTTTCCGCTTCATATTGCTTCCCGATGAGGAACAGCTTCTGCTCCGGGGGGAGGTTGCGCGCCCCAAGTGATTCTTGCAGATCCATGCGAGGACTTCTTCTCTGCTTTCAAATCGGAGCGGCATGGTGGAAAAGCAAATCTCCGGGTGCTTCTGGAGAATTGCATAACGATTGTGGCCGTCAACGAGGGTGTTGTTCCAGACGATCAAAGGAGAGAGCAGCTTGCCTTCCTTGAGGATGTTTTCTTCAAGCTGCTTGTACTCATCGTCCGTCAGCGGCGGGATCTGATTCTGGAACTCCGGGTCGATTTTCAGATTGATCATACGCACAACTCCTTATCTCTCGTGATGTTGCGTCCGTTCGTCCTCCCGGAAGAACAGGGCAACATTCTGTTTTGCATCTTTCAGCTTGAGCAGTTCGATCTTGGCTTCCTTGTACTGCTCATAGAACTGGGCCTTTTCGGAAGCAAGAGCGCAGTATTCCGCTTCCAGCTTGTTCGGACTTGGCAGTTTAGTGATGTTGTTTGCCTTGAGATAGGCTGCTGCTGTCCGGTATGCTGTCAGCTCTGCACGATGCTGTTCTTCAAAGGTTGCGGGGGATTTGGCAGCGTTCCGTTTCTGCGCGAGCGGTCGGTACTGCTTGTAGGAAGCAGCATAACGGCGCAGTGTTTGGTTGTTTGCCATGCGGGTTTCGAGGTCTTTCACTACGGCCAGCGATTCATGGAACTTGGTGTCAAGCTCTGCAATTCTCTGGTCGAGTGCGTCCTCGTTGAGCAGACCTTTCTCCTGCAAAAGAATCAAGGTCTGCGCCATGGCTTTGAGGTTGTGCTTCTTCGCCCAACGCTCATAGCCGATGCCCTTGCCCTGCTTCAGTTTTGCCTGAATGTCCACCAGCTTCTTGATTCGGTCGGGTTTTTCCTCAAGATTGCTGTGGAGGATAATGGGCTGGCTCTTGGCATTTTCTTTCAAGGTGGCAAGCACGAGTTCTTTCTCAAACTTGTCACCGAGGCTGTGCGCCCGGATAAACTTCTTTCTTCCGGCTGGCAGGTAGCTGAGCCGCCCACGGCTTTCCTTGACGGTAATGCCGTACTGCTGCAAGAGCCTGTCCGAGAAATCTTCAAAACTCGTTGCAACATTGAGAACCTCCGAAATCTGTCTCCGCAAGACTTCTTTTGCGGTTTCAAACTTCGTTTGTGTGGGCTGCTGACCTGTTGCGAGCAGGGCAGCGTTTTCATGGTCGAGTTTCAGTTGACCTCGCTGTTTCATCCAGTATTCGCGCTCGCTCACACGAACCTTCGAGCCGTTGAGCAGGTCGATCTGGTACAGTCCAGCACCTTCGCACAGCTCCATGACCTCGACACGCAAGTGCCGCATGGTCTGGGCCGTGCTGGAGTGCTTCATACCCTCACACCAGTCGCGGGGCTTTTGCATATAGGGCTTGCGTTCCACTTCTCGCATTCGGATGCTGCCGATCACGATGTGGACATGGATGTTTCCCGAATGGTTGTGCCCATCGGGGTGAGTGCAGACGATGGCGGGATGACCGGGGAAGTTTTCTTCGCAGAATTTCAGGCCAAGTGCCTGTGCCTTTTCCATGGTCAAGCCGTTGTCGGCTGCATCTCTTGGGTCAAAGCTGATGATATACTGGTGGCTTTTAATATCACCATGCTGGGTGTTCTTGCCATACTTGCGGTTTGCCAGCAGACAGGCCGTTGCAAATGAGAAATCACCGCACTCAAGGGTGTCGATCAGGTACGAATCCCGCAGCATGGGCCTGCCTTGTTCGTCCAGAATTACCTTGCCGGAAAATTCATCGTGCTGGTAAACGAGGTACGCTTCGATGGCGGTGTAGTCCGAATTTTTAGAGGCGATATGCTTGAGCGTTGCCATACAGTTCACCCAGAACTTTCTCGGCGTGGAGCCGGAATGCAGTCAGGTCTGCAAGTTCGTCAAGAAGTTTCGCCCGGAGCTGTTCGGTGTCTGCTCCGCCAGAGTTAAAGTGTCGTGCGAGTTGGTTCAGGTTGCCGCCCACCCTGCTGCACTGGGCAAGCAGGGTGGAAACAGCGGTCAGGGTTTCTTCTCCGCCGCCAGCAACGACAACAGTGCGCTCGATCTTCGCACTGTGCAGCGCACGGCGGATGAGGGTGGACAGGGAGAGATGAAGGAGTTTTGCGGTTTGTTCGAGTTCCATCTTTTCAGTTTCCGTTACTCGGAACTTGATGATGTGCGTTTTGTTGTTCGGCGTGTCGTGGCGGTGGGTCGTGCTGGGATTCGCTTTGACATTCGTTTTGTTCATTGAACCTCCTGTCGTTTCGGATAGCTCCTCGGTGAAGCTATGTAAGCACGACACGCCGTTTGTTCGCGCCATCAGGCGCGAACTATGAGCAGGGTTTGGGGCAGGCACGCCCCAACAAGATCACTTGGAAAACTCGCAAGAGTTCGAGAAGTGAAGTCCCGGATGGACAGGAAATTTTCAAGAATTGAAAATTTGTGGCCACGGGACGGTTCTTGCTCTCCACCGCTGCGCTCAAAACGCATTTCCGAAAGTTGTTTCCGAATTGTTAAGACGCAAAAATAAGTAGAGAGTTCCGCTGCTCGTGTATGTTGATCGCCGTTTGCTCCGAACGAAGTTCCTGCCCCTGTTTTGCAGCGGCGTTGGCCGAAAAGCCGGTATCACGCTCGGACGGCTCATGAAATTCTCAAGGTACGGCTTCCCCAAAAAGAAAATACCGCCCACGCAGTACAGGCGAAGGATTTTGTCGGGTGAAACAGACGGCAAAATGATCGGGTGTGTTGCGGGGCGGTAAATCTTCGCAGGAAATAAAACCGCACAGAATCGTTTCTTTACAGAAATCGCTGTGGATTTGTTGGGAATGATAACATAAGTATTGATGTGTGTCAACACTTCAGGATAATGAATACATCAGATGAATGAAACACACAAAGTACAAGCAAAAGCAAAGCAATGTTTTAGGAGAATGTTTTAATTTTCGCAGTTCAGGCGGACTTGGACGGTAAACACACCGTCTTTCTTTTTCGTATAGAAGTCACCATGGTTCTCCTGAACGATACGATTTATATTTTTTAGTCCGTAACCGTGATACTCTCCGATGCGGATTCCGCGAGAAGTATCACTGTATGGGTTTTCCAGCCGATAGAAGAGGCTTCGATACTGCTTGCGCAGCTGTAGATGAATGATTCTCTGTTCCGCTGGCAGGTCGCAACAGGCTTCGATGGCATTGTCAAATGTATTTCCGAGGATGATGCTCAGAGACAGCGATGAGATCGTCAAAACTTCAGGAATCGTCACATCCAGATTGACCTTGATGTTATTCCTTTCCGCAATTCGTAAGTAATAATTCAAAAGAGCATCAACAACAGGATTTCCGACCGCAGAAATATTTGTGGAACGCTCGAAAACATCCGTGGCAGCCTGCGCAATCTTGTGAAGTTCTTCGGTATCACCGTGTTCTGCAACTGCCTGCATCGCCAGGATGTATTTCTTCACATCATGCCGCATAGAACGGACTTCTTCCTGGCGTTCTTTGAGCTGCTGGTAGTATTCCATTTGAAGATTGTACTGCTGTTCGTTGAACTTAACTTTGAATTTTTCCAGTTCATTTTCCCGGAGAGCTTCCACATAGAACACGATCAGGATGTTTATAAGGAGAAGCACCGCCATAAGACCGACCATATAATCCGGGAAATACTCATCCGCAGCATGATACTGTGCCACATAACAGACAGCAATACTTGCGATTTGAATCGCAATGATCGGCAGCAGCCATAGGATACGCAGAGCATTTCCTTTTCGGCTGAAAAAATGTGAGATCAGGACTACGAGTGGAATTTGAATCAGGTTTGAAAAAACAATATAGACCAACCGTGCTGCCCCAGCCTGCATCAGAATGTCGGTATCCGGGATACGCAGCCCAATCAGAAGCATTGCAAGCACTTCCACCAAAGCAATCAGTGTGAAGAAAGCTCCGCTTGCAAAAACCGCCTGCCACGGTCGAACCTCATAGAACAGCAATGCAAGGAAAAATCCGCCAACTAAAAGATAGATCGTGCGCTGCGTCACCCAATCCGGGAATAAACTCAAAGCACACTGCCCAGCAATCAAGAGTGCAACATAGGCATAGAACCACCTTGAGACGGGCTCCTTTTTGGGAAACAGCCGACCGATAAAAAGCAGCAACAGGGCAATGTTGGCAAAGCTCCCTGCAAACTCAACGAAATAATAAAGCATCATCTTCCCAAATAAGCGTTGAAGATCTGATTGAACTCCTGACGCTTCCTCCTGCTGATCGGCAGCTGATGTCCGCTGGAAAGAAAAACAGCGGTTCCCGTAGCGTAAACAATGTGTTCCATGTTGACGAGATAACTTTTGTGTGGTGACACAAAGCACCGTTTGGGAAGCTGCTCCAAGGCTTCAGGAATGCTCATTCGCAATGTAAGGTCTTGCTCCTTGCAGTGAATCAGAACTTTATGTCCGTGGCTTTCCAGAAAGTAAATGTCCGATGTTTCCAAGGACATGGTAACACCATCGTATTCGATCGTGAAATGTTTGGAGTTCAGTTCCTGAAGGACGGCATCCATTGCCGCAGCGAACAGCGTCTGATCCAAAGGTTTGACAAGGTAGCGGAATGCAATGCCATATCCCTGCACAGCGTACTCATGCCGCTTCGTGACAAATACCACCAAAGGATGCTTCTCCATCTGAATCAAAGACTGCGCCAGCTGAAAACCGTTGGATGGCATCTCGATATCGAGAAGAAGCAGATCAAAGGATTTCTTCTGCATTTGCAATTCGCTCAGAAGTTCGTTTCCATCCATGTAAGTTTCAATGTCAAAGCAGCCTTGCACATCGTACTGCTGGACGCTTTGAACAATGCCATCAAGGTCTGACTTCTCATCATCGCAGACTGCAACGTGGTACTTCAGCATTTCGACAACCTCCACAAAATAATGTCCTGCTACTATTATAGACTGTGCAAAGGCTCCTTACAAGTAGCCTGACCTACCACTTTTGTCACCAGAACGACCAGTTTTGCCAAACCTCTTGATTTTGCTGAAATTTATGATACAGTGAAGCAAAAATCAGAAGATAAGGTGGCGCAACTGCAATGTGGGAACGCACGCTGTCTCAAAAATTAGTCCGTCTTTTCTGCGAGCAAAAAGTGATAGATGAAGCAAAGGCGGATGCGTATGTCTATGGGTACGAGTTGCTCATATCATCTGTTGTGAGCATTCTGCTTGTTATTCTCATCGCTGCTGTGTGTGGTGATGTGCGGTACGCACTTTCATTTTTGATCGGGTTTATCCCACAGCGAATCTACATTGGTGGATATCACGCAACGTCGCACACCAGATGCTATCTGGCGTTTACCGGACTGGCACTTATCTGCATTTTGCTAAGTAATGCAATCGCAGCAAATCACCTTTTTCGTATCCTGACAACAGCAGCTCTTTTGGTCATCTCCATCTTTCTCTCTCCTATCGAAGCAAAGAATAAGTCTTTAGGTGAAAAGAAGAAGTCAAGTTACAAGATGGTCGCATCTGTTCTTTCATCAATAGATTTCCTGCTTGCCATTTTTAATGTGCTTCCGTATACACGTCATGTAGTTTGCTACTATCTCTCCAAATGGGTATTGATTGTATTCTCAACAATTCCTTTGGTTCAACAAAAATTTAATGCCAACTTTTGTAGATAGGGAGGTGATAACATGAAAAAAAACAAATGGGTACTGCTTCTTATCGCTTTTGTTGCATTTTTGGTATTGATTTATTTTATTGGTGCTTGCCTTAATGCAACGGCAGAGGCATTGACAATTATTTCTCTCTGCATCGGCATACTGGTCATTTATTTAGTCGTAAAAGCAATCAAATCAAAATAAGGAAAGGAAAATATGATCATGAGTACAAGAAAATTTATCAAAAAACTTACTGCGAGTCTGCTTTTTATTGCGGTTGTAATGTCGTTTGGCGTTCAGTCTGCCTTCGCTGAATCGAATTCACCGAAAGCTACCGTTAAGAACAATGTTGTTACTTTTAGCAATCTCGATCAACTGAAGGCAAACGAGAAGCTCACAATTGCAGTAGTTGACAGTAATGGTGATCCAGCAACTATTACTATCGAGTCAGTGGACAATTCAATTTCTCGTGTAGCGAAATCGTCGAATTCTTGGAAGGTTTCGTATAAGGGAGTGGTGATTCATGCATATTTTTATATGACAGTGACGAATAACAAAGTCACAAATGCATGGGACTATTCGATTACAACTTTGGGTTCCACATATAGTGATGCAAGTTTGACGTATAACTCCAGTTCGGCAAAACTCACCTTTACCAGTAACGCTTATAATGGTATTGCTTCTCATACTTGCTGGCTGAAGGGAACTCCTCGCGGAACAAACAATGAAGTCGATGTAACGTATTCTATGTAATGTGGAGGACAATATGAAACAGAATTCACAAAAACTGATTTTTTTCCTGAGTAAAATTACATGTGCTTTTGCAATGGCGATTGCAGTCTTAAGTGTGAATAGCACCTGCTGCTTTACAGCGTATCAGCCGGATGTCCCTGAATCGCTTGATCGCAACTAAACTCATATGATAGACATTATATCAAAAACGATGTGAGGTGATAGAATATGAAAGATGTATCTCGAAGAGAATTCTTGAAAACTTTATGTTTAGGCATAACAGTAGCCGCTTTACAAAATTTGCCAATGACAACGGCTTTTGCAGACAGTGCAATCAGTAAAACAAAAATTATTTCTAAAAGCGACCGTGAAAATTTGGTGGCTACTGTTGCAAGAACTGTGCAAGTGTCCTACAAAATAGATAAAAATACGATCATTGAAGTAACTCGCTTTACTGATATTGATGGACAAAATGTTACCTTGAACCGGAGCGTTAAAGAAGATGGTACAGGTGAACTTGTCTATACGAAAGCCCAAAAAACGAAAAAAAGCAAATTGACCAATCAAAGCTATGATGTCTTTTTGAAATTAGCAACTTCAAAATCTATGCCTCAAACAAGGGGAGCCACTGTTGGAAGTGATGTTACAGGATCACAGTATAAGCATATATTTGTATCAAATCTCAGCTATACAATTGACAATACGGCGATTGCGCAAATTGAGATTGGTGGAGTTGAAACTGCAGCAAGCCTTTTAATTACTGGGTTGCACTTGCCGGGAAGCACTGCTGTTACGGTTGGATCCTTTTTGGTTAGTGTGGTTCTAGCTACTTCTCCATCGAAAGTTGTTATAAATCAATCGCTGTATGAAGTCCATTTCGCATATGATAATAGCTACTATACCCATTGCTATCATGATATTTTGTATTCGTATGATTCCGGTGGACACCTTATGGATACTACAAAATCGTACCATCAAGCTGTGGGAGGCTAAGAATGAAAAAAGGCAAAAGCAACTTTTTTCTTATTGCTCCTTTTGCCCTTTGGGGCTGCATTTCAGTATGGACTAGTAATCTTGTCCGATTGACAGATAAAAGCGCAGTACCTTATGCTTGGGCTTCTTTGTTTTTCTCATATGGAATCGTAGCAGTGCATTATATCCAAGTGGCAGTATCCTCCAAAGGCTGTAACAATGCCGAAAACGAAAAAATTGCATGGGTTCAGCTTGGGCTTTCAACTTTGTTCTTGATAGTAGCTGTTGTTCTAGCTATTCAATGAAGGAAAGCAAAGTAATCACCCAAAGCAGTGTAAGGTCACAATATTTTCTATTCCAGCAGTATTCTAGTAGTTTCAGCATTTGTATGGTTCACATTTATTTGCCGAGGAGTATACACCTGAAGGGGAAAATTTAATGAAGGTGATTCCAATGGAGCTTTAGTGTATTGAGTGAAGAAAAAAAATAAATTAGGAGGCAGTATACTATGACTAACAAAATCAAACGGCTGATTTCCATTCTATTGGTCACGGTTTTATTTCTCCTGACCATTCAGCCAGCATTTGCAACTGGAAATAAGAGAAAGATCGATGATTATTCGATAGAAGAACTTCTCAATCTTTCTGTGCAAGAACAAGAGAATCTCGGATTTTATGTTTTGGCCGAGGTTCCAATGCGCATTCCTGTTTCTAATACAGACGGCTCAAGAGTTGTATCGTATATTGATGGAACATGGAGAGTTCTTTATACAAAGGCCAATGGATTGGGCTTTTATATGAGTGGAACTACCGTCGGTATTGGCCCGGATTTAATAAAAAATGTTTCAGGAACGGATTACTACACGAGCTATTCCGATAACATCGAACGAAGCTGCCCATTTTCAACGACAGCACTAGTTCCAGAACAAAGTATATATAATACAACCTATACATATGACTTCTATGATGTTGGAACTTATCTTGATTGCAGCGTTGGGTGTTATTTTGGAGTGGTTGGCTCAAGCAAACCAATCTATTGGAGTGCAACTACACAAGTTACCATCCTGAAATTATGATTTTGACCAGCTATGGATGAAATTGTTTTTGAACCCAGTGATGTCAATATGTTAGCAGCTTTAGGCATCGTCGAAAGTGTAAAGTTGTTTCCGTTTATGTTATCAATGGGAGAACTTCAATATGCTTGCGATTCAGAATATCGTTGCAAACAATTCGTGAATTGCCTTTCAGAATATTATCCTGACAGCCAAATTGAAGCTAGACAACTGTGGTCGAAATATCATGGTACAGCGAATGCGGTTCAATGTGATATGATAAATCATAAGCCACTGCGTGTTTGGGTCAGGAGTTCTGCCGATTGTTGGTGCGGCATTTATTATATTTGTTACTATGCAGCAAAGTATGGTACAAATAGAATTTTGCTTTGCATCCAGAGAAGGTCTGAAAGAATTTATGGAAGGGAAAACCGATAAGATCTCACAAAAGTATTTGACGGAAGAAACTATTACTGAGTATGCCAAAAGATGGGGAAAGCTATTAAACGAAAACACCTCCATGCGTATTTGGCATGCGAACGATGTTAAAAGCGTTAACATAGATTATTTCGACCAGAGAATTATTAGTTTAGTATCGAGAATTCCTATTTCGGTTGGTGAACTTACCGCAGACGTATTAAAAGCGATTTCTGCTCCGGTAAGTGACTGGTATGTCATGAAACGCATAGAAGCACTTTTGAAAAAGGGTGTTCTTCAAGTCGTTATTCCAAACAAAATCTTTTATAATACCATCGTCCAGCTAAACGAAGAATAAAGGAATCCGAGCAAGTCGGCCCAACAGTCACCTCATTTCAACGAGAGGGGTGGCTGTTGGGTCAATTGTTCAAAAAGAAAACTGAAGATAATAAAAGTCTTGATTTCTCCATCAAAACATGGTATATACATTATACGAAACAGTGCTTTGAAAGAACGCTCCACCGTTCAATGACGTGTAAAGAGAGGTGCTTGCCATGACCGCTGTGATCTACGCCCGCTATTCCAGTGATAACCAGCGCGAAGAATCCATCGAAGGCCAGATTCGTGAATGCACGGCCTATGCCGAAAAGAATGACATCACTATCGTCAAGCACTACATTGACCGCGCCATCTCTGCCAAGACGGATAATCGCCCTCAATTCCAACAGATGATAAAGGACAGCGACAAGAAGCTGTTTGATATTGTTCTGGTCTGGAAACTTGACCGCTTTGCCCGGAATCGCTACGACAGTGCCCGGTATAAGACCCAGCTGAAGAAGAACGGTGTCAAGCTCATGTCGGCTACGGAGATCATCTCCGAGGGGCCAGAGGGTATCATTCTGGAATCGGTTCTGAGGGCTATGCAGAATACTACTCTGCCGACCTTGCCGAAAAGGTTGTCCGTGGACAGACAGAGAACATCCTGAAAGGCCGCTGCAACGGTGGTCGTGGAACGTTTGATATACGCTGGATTCCGAGCGGAAATTTCACATCGACCCGCTTGCCTCCCCTTCGTGCTGGAATCGTTCACGAAGTATCGGGATGGCCTCACGATGAAAGAGATTCGGGACTGGCTGAATGAAAACGGCATCAAGAACCCGGTCGGAGGCGAATTTACTTACAACAGCGTGGAGCACATGCTCAAAAACCGGCGTTATATCGGAGAACTGAAATTCCGGGATGTGGTCGTGCCGGATGCGATTCCGCCCATCGTGCCGCTGGAACTGTTCGATGATGTGCAGGAAAAGATTGCCAAAAACAAGAAAGCCCCTGCCCGAAGAAAGGCAGAGGACGATTACCTGCTGACAACCAAGCTGCACTGTGGTTGCTGCGGTGCGCTGATGTTTGGCGAAAGCGGCACAAGCCGGACGGGAGAAGTCCACCGCTACTATAAATGTGCCACGGCCAAAAGAAGAAGGGCTGCAAGAAGAAAACTGTCCGTAAACAGTGGCTGGAAGATCTTGTGGTTAACCAGACCATGCAGCTTGTAAAAGACGATGCCGCTATGGAGTCCATCATCGCCAAGGTGATGGAACTGCAAAACAAGGAAAACACCAATATTCCTCTTTATGAAAAGCAGCTCCGGGATGCGGAATCGGGTATCCAGAATATGCTGAATGCGATTCAGGCTGGAATCCTGACCAGTTCCACCAAGGAGCGGTTGGAGCAACTGGAAGAAACCAAGCGTGAGCTTGAAGCCCGCATTGCAGAAGAAAAGCTGGCAAAGCCCAAGGTCACGGAGGAGTTCATTCGCTTTTGGCTGCTGCGGTTCCGTAAACTCAACATGAATCAGAAAGACCAGCGGCAGGCACTGGTGGACACGTTCATCAATTCGATTTACCTGTACGATGATAAGGTTTTGATAACCTTCAACTATAAAGAAGGGACACAGACCGTGACTTTTGGAGAAGCGACGGAAGTTGCATCCGAGGGAAATGGTTCGGATTTGGATTGCATTCCTGCACCAAAAACCAGTACACATCGTGTGCTGGTTTTTCTTTTTGTGCGAGGGAGGGGATCTCGAACAAGGCGGCGGCATTTATGCCGCAAGCAAAGCCACAGTGCGGCTTTGCTTAGCCTGCGGGTCCCAATCAATAGGAATGTCTATCAGGGGTGTACTCATTTTGTACCGGTTTCTTTTTGTGCGAGGGAGCAGACCTCGAACAACACTATTTATTATATAAAAGAAAGCGCGATGAATTCTGAGAACTCATCGCGCTTTTTCTCTTATGCGGGTAGTGGGGGTCGAACCCACACGCCTTGCGGCACAGGAACCTAAATCCTGCGCGTCTGCCAATTCCACCATACCCGCGTATTCTTCTATTCTGCAGCTGCGGCCAAACCGCCTTAATATAGTATCAGTTCCGGCGGAAAAAGTCAATCACTGCATTGATATTTCCGCCCTTCACAGCGCATACTATCGCCGGACGATCGTATCATTTTCCATGGCGGAAAGGGGCTTTTTGCCGATGCGCAGATCAAAACTACGCCGCGCTGGCAGCATTGCGGCAACTTATCTTCTGGTGGCCGCGCTGGCAGTGCTGGGCTGGCTGTGGCACAGTCTGCCTGCTGAAATTTTGCTGGAACCCGGCCAGACCCTTACCCTGCCCCGTTTTGCCTATGTGCAGCCGCTGCGCACCGCTGGCTCCCGCAACGCGGCCAGCACGCAGGCTGCGGGCAGCTATCAGGCCACTTTGTCCATTGGCGGGTGGCTGCCCGTCAAGACTGTGCGCGCTCTGGTGGAAACACGTCCGGTGGTAACCGTGTGCGGTACGCCTTTCGGCGTTAAGATGTTCTCCGAGGGCGCGCTCATTGTGGGCTTTTCCGACCTGAACACCCCGGACGGCACCGCAAACCCCGCCAAGAAGGCCGGGCTGCGGCTGGGCGACCGGGTGGTGCGCATGGACGACACCCTGACCGAGACGAACGATGCCGTGCACGATGCTCTGGAAACGGCCGCAGGCGCGCCGGTGCAGGTGGTCTATATCCGCAATGGTGAGCAATTCCAGACCCGGCTGACCCCCGTGTGGGACAGCACCGCCGGGCAGTGGCGCGCCGGGATGTGGGTGCGGGATTCTTCCGCCGGGGTAGGCACCATGACCTTTGTGGACAATGCCGCCGGGGTGTTTGCCGGGCTTGGCCACCCCATCAGCGACAGCGACACCGGTGAGAGCGTGGCCCTGCGCAGCGGCGAGATCGTCCCCTGCCAGATCGTGGGGTGTACCAGCGGCACCGTGGGCAGCCCCGGTGAGCTGAAGGGCCGCTTTCTGAGCACCCATGCGCTTGGCAGCATCTGCATCAACAGCAAGACCGGGGTCTATGGCAGAACACGGGCTGCATTTTCCGGCCCGGAGCTGGAGATGGCTTTTGCACAGGAGGTGGTGCCGGGCGATGCCGAGATCTGGACGACCGTGGACGGCGAGGTGCCCAAGGCATACCGCATCCGCATTGAAAAGGTAAACGACGCAGACCCCCACCGCAACATGATCCTGCGCGTGACCGACCGGCAGCTGCTTGCCAAAACCGGCGGCATCGTGCAGGGCATGAGCGGCAGTCCCATCCTGCAGAACGGCAGACTGGTGGGTGCAGTGACCCATGTGCTGGTAAACGACCCCACGCGGGGCTACGGCATTTTTGCTCAGACCATGCTCAAGCAGGCCCGCGCTGTTGAAAAAACAGACGACACAGCGCACACGCAGGCCCAAAACGCAAAATAATTTGCGGGTTTCGATTTTCTTTGCCAAAATTTACCAATATAAACCGTTGAAAGTTCTGGAAAATTATGGTAAAATCCATGGTGTTAAGGGAACTGCACACATTGGAGGAAACAACCATGGACAAAGTTAGATTTTTGATGTCGGATACTGGTGCCCCGTTCACTGCCGCCTGCCGCGAAGCGCTGGAGCAGAAGGGCGTGGACGTGACCGTTGTGGAAAAGGACGGCAACAAGGTCCTGCAGAAAATGCTCACCGTGCGCCCGCAGGTGGTCCTGCTGGATGCTTTTATGCCCGGTCTGGATGCCCTTGCGGTAAAGCAGCGCTACAATGCCGCCGGTGAGCGGCACACCTCCTTCTTCGTGACCGGTGCCTTCCAGAGCGAAGAGATGGTACAGGAGCTGCTGGACGAAGGCTTTGCCTACTACTTTGTAAAGCCCTTTGATGAGACCGTGCTTGCCGCACGGGTGCTCAAGGCGGCACTTGGCCCGGAAAAGCACATCCTGCACACCAGTGTGGACAGCGATGAGCTGACCGTTACCGAAATCCTGCATCAGATCGGCGTCCCCGCCCATATCAAGGGCTACCAGTTCCTGCGGGATGCCATCCTGCTCACCATGAACGAGCCGGAGTATATCAACGCCGTGACCAAGCGCCTCTACCCGGAAATCGCCAAGAAAAACGGCACCACCGCCAGCCGGGTGGAGCGCGCCATCCGCCACGCCATTGAGGTGGCATGGGACCGGGGCGATGTGGACACCCTCAACAGCTACTTCGGTTATACCATCCACAACCTGCGCGGAAAACCAACGAACTCGGAGTTCATTGCAATGATCGCCGATAAGATGCGGCTGGATAAACGGCAGAGAGTGGGCTGATTTTTTTCATAGAATCCGCCGTCGTTCATATTCTGATAAGAGCAAACCAAACAGACAAAGGAGGTTTTGCTCTTGAAGCTTGCAGAATATCTCGCACGGCGCAGGCGGGCCAGAGTTGCGGCCGTGATGCTGTTCGCCCTCATTATGGGGTTTGTATCTGCTGCGCCGCCAGTCGTCACCGGATGTCAGGCGCAGGATCTTACCCCGGCACCGGACACTTCGATGCTCTCCCCCGCCGTTTCGGCTCTGGCACAGGAGCAGCAGGAGCCTGCTGCCCAGCCGCTGCCGGAAAAGTGGGTCTGTCTGACCTTTGACGACGGCCCCAGCAAGACCACACCGGATGTGCTCAGCGCGCTGAACGCGGCCGGAGTGCACGCCACATTTTTTGTGGTGGCTACCGGTTACAACGAGAAGTATCTGCCCCTGCTCACCGAAGCGGTCAGCGCCGGGCACCAGATCGCGCTGCACTCTGCTTCCCACGAGTACAGCGATATCTACCGCAGCAGCGACGCTTATTGGGAGGACATTGCCCTTTTAAAGGAGCGCATTGCGCCCTATGTGGATGCCGAGAGCATCCGGTATCTACGGTTTCCGGGCGGCAGCACCAACACCGTCAGCCGGCGCTACGGCGGCAAAGGCCTGATGAAGCAGCTGAAAGCCGAAGTAGAGCAGAAAGGCTGGCATTGGGTGGACTGGAACGTGTGCGCCGAGGATGCCGTGGGCGGGCACCCAAGCGCGGGCACCATTTACCGCAATGTGGTGCACGAGACCGGGCAGCAGACGAACTGCATCGTATTGATGCACGATTCTTCCTCCACACACACCACCGCCGAGGCTCTGCCCGACATCATCCGGTGGTATGCAGACAACGGCTACACTTTTTTGACCGTTGCTGAGGCTCTGCCGCTGAGCTGAGCAGACCAGCCCGGTTACAGCCGGTGTTCAAAGCCGCGGCCAAGCAGGACCCCTGCCGCTGCCAGTGCTGCCAGCCAGAGCCAGTCCGCTCCGCCGGTCGCCACCCAGCCTGCCGCCAGAATGGCGGCAAAGGTGCACACCGGCGGCAGCACGATACGCGCGATGCGCAGCAGCTTTTCCCGCCGGGAGGGAAGCCCGGTGTCAAGCTGCTCGGGATGCACGGCATCGCAGCAGATTTCATCCCGGTACTTGCCCGGGTTTCGGTAAGCTTTATACGGAATGCCATCCAGCGAAAACTCCGGGTACATCCCCTCTTTTTCAAGGCTGAGCTGCATCCAGTGTTCCTCTGCATACGCCTGCAAGGCCGCGGCAAACTCCTGCGGCGTGTTGATGCTGCTCTGCGGGATAAAGAAAAAGTGTTTCTGATGCTGCACCTGCGCCAGCGTGCGGTAATCCTGCACCCAGCCGCAGAAAAAGTTCTGCGGCTGCGCAGGGTCCTCCATCCGGGACAGGCAGGCGTCCACATCCAGTGATGCCACAGACGGGTCCTGCCGGGCCAGTTCTGCACAAAAACGCGCCGCCCCTTCCAGCTGCTTTGCGCGCTGTTCCAGTGCGGTCTTTTGCTCCCGCAGGACACTCCCCAGCGATGCATCGCCTGCAAGCACGGATCGGATGACCGGAAGCGGCACATCCAGCATCCGCAGCATCCGGATGAACCGGAGAGTGCGGATGTCCTGTTCCGTGTAATCACGGTAGTCGTTGCCAGGCAGCCGGGCGGGATTCAGAAGTCCTTCTTTTTCATAGAAGCGGATATTGGGGGCAGACACCCCGCTCTGTTTCGAAGCCTGTTTGATGTTCATTTGCTTCACCTCCGCACTCACATTACACCTTAAAGACACTTGAAGGTCAAGTTTTTTTCAAAAAAAGCCCCGGAAAACCTGCTGCTGCGGGCATTCCGGGGCCAAATCTTATTCCGCGTTCTGGCAGAACAGCAAGAAGGTACGGTAGGCCATGTACAGGTCGGTCTTGTGGATGACCTCGAAGGGCGAGTGCATGGACAGCACCGGCACGCCGATGTCCAGCACGGGGATGCCGCGGTTGGCCACGTACTTGGCAATGGTGCCGCCGCCGCCCAGATCCAGACGGCCCAGCTCACCGATCTGCCATGCCACGCCGTTGGCATCCAGCAGGCGGGTGATGTCCCCTACCAGCTCAGCAGAAGCATCGCTGGCAGAGCTCTTGCCGCGGCTTCCGGTGTACTTGAAGAAGGCCACGCCGCGGCCTGCGTAAGTACCGTTCTGCGGCTCGAAGGCATTTGCCCAGGAGGGGTCGTAGGCGGCGGTCACATCGGCGGAGAGACACACGCTGTTCTGGAAGGCAAGGATGTCGTCCTGACCGGCGGCGCGGCACAGCAGCTGCATAAAGTGGAATACATACATGCTCTGCATGCCGGTCACACCGTCGGAGCCGATCTCTTCCTTATCGGTCAGCACGCAGACGGTGGTGTGCACAGGATCTTTCGTCTCGATCTCGGCCATAAGGGCGGGGTATGCGTCCACCCGGTCATCGTGACCGTAGCTGCCCACCATGGAGCGGTCAAAGCCCACGTCCCGGGCCTTATGGGCGGGCACCACCTCGATCTCAGCGCGGGTGAAGTCCCGCTCGGTGATGCCGTACTTTTCGTGCAGCAGCATCAGGGTGTTGAGCTTGACGGCTTCCTTGATGTCGGCATCCTCCACCGCGTCGGAGCCGATGAGGACGTTCAGCTCTTCTGCCTTGATGCCCTCGCTGAGCTTGCGGTCGTTCTGCTCGGCACCCAGATGGGGCAGCAGGTCGGTGATGCAGAACACGGGGTCATTCTCGTCCTCACCCACTGCAAAGGACACGCTGGAGCCATCGGCACGGGTGAACACGCCGTGGATGGCCAGCGGCATGGTGCCCCACTGGTACTTGCGGATGCCGCCGTAATAGTGGGTCTTGAAGTAGCTGAGGTGGTCTGCTTCGTACAGCGGGTTCGGGCGCAGGTCCAGACGGGGGCTGTCGATGTGGGCGATCACCAGACGGAAGCCCTCCTCAAAAGATTTCCGGCCGATGGTAGCGGCCACCACCGCCTTGTGCTCCTGCACAAAGTAGATCTTCTGGCCGGGGGCATAGGTCTTTTTCGGCTCAAACTTTTCGTAACCGGCCTCCAGCAGCAGCTTTTCGCTGGCGGCGGCAGCTTCGCGCTCGGTCTTGGCAGCGTTCAGGAAGGCTTTGTAGCCTTCGGCAAAGGCTGCAGCCTTCTCCTTCACGTCGGCGCTCTTGTCGGCGGCGTACTCCGGCTTGTAAAGCAGCTGTTCGGCAGCCTGCTTTGCGGTAAGTTTCTCGCTCATGTTCCTTATCTCCTCTCAGCTTTCTGCATAGATGCGCTGATACCGCGCATAGCAGGAAGTGATCTTTTTTACGTAGTGGTTCATCTGGTTATAGGGAAAGCCCTGCAGCGTTTCGCCGTCTGCGGAGTGCTCTTCCATCTGTAAAAGAGCATCTACCGTGCCCCACCCGCTGTGATAAGCGGCAGCGACAGTGGCAACATCGCCGTTGTAGCGCTCCATGCACAGGTGCAGGTAATAGCATCCGAACCGGATGCTGGTCTCCGGATCGTAGAGATTTGCAAAGAGCAGTCCTTCGTCCGGTGCGATCTTGCTGCGCAGCCAGATAAAGGTTTCCTCGGTCATCTGCATCAGACCCCGGGCATCCACAGTGGAGGTGGCCTGCGGGTCAAAGCCGCTTTCGGTGCGGATGAAGGCATCCACCAGAAGCGGGTCAAGGCCGTAAGTCTCCGCCCACTGGTCCACCAGCGCTTCGTACTTGCGGGGGTATAAAAGCCGTTCTGCCCTGCCCCACAAGTTGGGCACCAGCACAAACAGCAGGATCAGCGCCATGCCCAGCAGGAACAGCCTGCGGCTGCGCATTTTTTTGCGGCGGCGTGCCTTCTGGGCGCGGAGAGCGCGGCGGATGCGGGCCGTCTCCGGGTCGTACTGCGGTGCAGGATCTTGTTCGTTATATCGTTTGTTCAAAGTTCTTTTCCCGCACCTCCTTCTGCCAGAAGCTTTGTGCAGAGCTGCTCTGCCGCAGCCTGCAGATGTGCAAGGCTGGAATCGTTGCGCAGCACATAGTCTGCCTGCGCGGTGAGGGTGCTTTCCGGTGTCTGGGCGTTCAGGCGGCGGGCGGCCATCTCGGCCGAGATGCCGTCCCGGGCCACGATGCGGGCCACACTGGTCTCAAACGGTGCCGTGACCACGCACAGGCGGTCACACTCGGCCTGCGCCGCAGTCCCCACGATGACCGCGCCATCCAGCACGAACAGCGGTGCACCGGCATCCTGTGCTGCCTGCTTTGCCGCACGGATGCGGCGCACGATCTCCGGGTGGGTCAGGCTGTCCAGCGCCGCCTTGCCTTCCGGGGTGGCAAAGGCGCGGTCAGCCAGCAGGCGGCGGTCCAATGTGCCGTCTGCTTTTAAAATGTCTGCGCCGAACCGCTGGGCCAGCCGGGGCAGCAGCGGCGAACCGGGCAGTAAAATCTCGCGGCTGATCTGGTCGGCATCGGCCAGCGGCACACCGTGGGCCGAAAACACCGAGGTGACCGTAGATTTTCCGCAGCCGCTGCGGCCCGTGATGCCAAGCGCGATCATAGCTTGATCACCCGGAAGGCCGCAGCGCGGATCAGGCGGTTGTACACCGCCATGGAAAGGCCGTCCTTCTGCGGGCAGCGGGCGTAGACCACGGCATCGCCCTGCTCATCCAGCGCGCGCAGGCAGCGGAAGATGTGCTTTGCCTGATCGGCACCGTCGCCCTCGCGGCCATACTCCACGCAGGGCACACCCAGCTTTTCCGCCTCGCCGGTAAAGCACAGGCAGCTGGGATTCTGCTCGGCGTGGGCATCCACATAGGCTTTGAACTGCTCAAAGGTGCCGTCCAGCAAGGTCACATCCGCCTTGGGTGCGTAGTGCTTGTACTTCATGCCGGGGCTGCGCACCACAGCACCCTCCGGCAGCTTTTCGAGGATGGCTTTGGACACTTCCACCTCTTCGCCGAGGGCACGCTCGAGGTCTTCCAGCGTGATGTGGCCCGGGCGGAACAGGGTGGGCTTTTCGCCCACCACCGACACCACAGTGCTTTCCACGCCCACGTCGCACTCGCCGCCATCCAAAATCAGCGGCAGGCGGCCGTCCATATCGGTGAACACATCCTGCGCGTTGGTGGGGCTGGGCTTGCCGGAAAGATTGGCGCTGGGGGCAGCAAAGGCGCAGCCGCTCTTTTCAATGACGGCGCGGGCCACCGGGTGGCTGGGCATCCGGATGCCCACGGTGTCCAGACCGGCACAGCACTCCGCTGCCACCTCCGGGCCGCGGGGCATGATGATGGTGAGCGGGCCGGGGCAGAACGCAGCCATCAGCAGCTGGGCGCGCTCCGGCACCTCGCTGACAAGGCCGGGCAGCATTTCCGGTCCGGTGACGTGGACGATCAGGGGATTGTCCTGCGGGCGACCCTTGGCCACAAAGATCTTCTTCACAGCCTCGCCGTTGCGGGCATCGGCAGCAATGCCGTAAACCGTCTCGGTGGGCAGGGCCACCAGCTCACCGTTCTGCAGCAGGGCAGCGGCTTTTTCAATGCTCTTTTCGTCCGATGCGGGCAAAATTTCAGTTTTCATTTCCATACGGATCATCGTTCTTTCTATCTGTAAAGTATTTGTGCTTTTCAGCATTTATCGACAGGATATCGTTTTATTTTCAAAGCCACATTTCAGCCCTGCTCGTTGAGCTTTTGCAGCTTTTCGGCCTGTTCGCGGGTGGCCAGTGCGTCGATCAGCTCGTCCAGATTGCCGTCCATGATCTTGGAAAGATTGTGCACGGTCAGGCCGATGCGGTGGTCGGTGCAGCGGTCCTGCGGGAAGTTGTAGGTGCGGATCTTTTCGCTGCGGTCGCCGGTGCCCACCTGCCCCTGACGGCTGGCGTTGATGGCATCCTGCTGCTGTTTCTGCTTCTGGGCCAGCAGGCGGCTGCGCAGGATCTCCAGCGCCTTGTCCTTGTTCTGGAACTGGCTGCGCTCGTTCTGGCATTCTACCACCATGCCGGTGGGGAGATGTGTCACACGGATGGCGCTGGAGGTTTTGTTGATGTGCTGACCGCCCGCGCCGGAGGAACGGAAGGTGTCGATACGCAGGTCCTTCATGTCCAGCGCAAAGTCCACCTCTTCGGCCTGCGGCATCACAGCCACCGTGGCCGTGGAGGTATGGATGCGGCCCTGCGTCTCGGTCTCCGGCACGCGCTGCACACGGTGCACACCGCTCTCGTACTTGAGGCGGTTGTAGGCCCCGGCACCGTCCACCGAAAAGATGGCTTCCTTCACGCCGCCAAGCTCCGTCTCGTTGAGGTTGAGCATTTCCAGCTGCCAGCCCCTGCTTTGCACATACATGGTGTACATGCGCAGCAGGCTGTGGGCAAACAGGGCAGCTTCCTCCCCTCCTGCGCCGCCGCGGATCTCCACAATGACATTTTTGCCATCGTTCACATCCTTGGGCAGCAGCAAAATTTTGAGATTATTTTCCAGCTTTTCCACATCTTGACTTTTTTCGCTGATTTCCTGCTGTATCATCTGCTTGAAGTCCGGGTCAAGTGCGCCCGGTTCTTCCAGCAGAGCTTTGGCCTGTGCCAGATGATCCTGTGCGGTCTGCCACGCGCGGTAGGCCTGCACCACAGGTTCTGCATCGTGGTACTCCCGCATCAGCCTGCGGAAAAGCGCAGGGTCTGCGGCGGTATCCGGCTGGTTCAGGCGGATGGAAAGCTCTTCAAAGCGGTGGCAGACAGCATCCATCTGGGTAAACATGTTCGGCATAATTCCGGCAGTTCTCCTTACAAACTCAGATTCATGTTCGTGCAGCCGAACGGCTCCGGGGCCTTTCCGCCCCGGATGCGTGCTGCGCCGGGCGCTAGGCCTGCCCGGGTTTTACCACCTTTTTGATGTTCTTTTCAATTTTAGCACGCGGCAGCATCACCTCGCGCCCACAGCCGGTACACCGGATCTTAAAATCCATGCCGACGCGCAGCACCTCGAAGCTGGACGCTCCGCAGGGGTGCTTTTTGCGGGTGAGGATGGTATCGCCTACAGCAATGTCCATAGCTCTGCTTCTCCCTTCTGCCTGCCCAAAACAGCAGGCGGTGTGTGCGCAAAGCCCGGCGTGCCGGTTTGCTGCGCATACAGATATAGTATAATGCAAAGCCGCACAAAATGCAAATATCCGCCCATGCGGATGCATAAGTTTTAACAGAAAGGCCGCTGCCGTTCCAAGCACGGCCTAAAAAGCAGAGAAAGAGGAATGAAAGATGATGCAAGCTTACCGTACCGAAGGCAACTACCGTTCTGCTGCGCGCCTGTCCCCCGCTGAACTGCGCGCCGCCATGGCAAACCGCGAGATCCTGCAGGCCACTGCTCTGGCCTTTGATACCCAGCGCCAGCTGCGGTTCGAGATCGGCGGGGTGAGGGCCGTGATGCCCTTTGCCCAGTGCGCCGATGGTGCCGCAAACGGCACCGTGCGGGACATTGCGGTGCTGACGAGGGTGGGCCGCCCCACCTGCTTTGTGATCGAAGCGCTGGACACCGACGAGAACGGTCAGCCCTTCTACCGGCTCTCCCGCGCGCTGGCGCAGCAGATGTGCAAGGCCGACTATCTGGACACCCTGCAGCCCGGCGATATCCTGCCCTGCACCGTGACCCATATCGAGCCGTTTGGCGCGTTCTGTGATGTGGGCTGCGGCATCAGTGCCCTGCTGCCCATCGACTGCATGTCGGTGAGCCGCATCTCCTCCCCCGCCGACCGGGTGAGCGTGGGCCAGCAGATCTTGTGCGCCGTCAAGAACCGGGATGTACAGGGCCGCTTTGTGCTGACCATCCGGGAACTGCTGGGCACATGGGAGGAAAATGCGGCCGGGTTCACTGTGGGTGAGACCGTGGTGGGCATCGTGCGCAGCGTGGAGGAATACGGCACCTTTATCGAGATCGCGCCCAACCTCGCGGGCCTTGCCGAGAGCTGCACCGACCTTGTGCCCGGGCAGGCGGTGAGCGTCTACATCAAGAACATCCTGCCGGAAAAAATGAAGATCAAGCTGGTGATCGTAAACCACGCCCTGAGCCAGCGCCACCGGTTCGAGCTGAAGTATTTCATCACCGAGGGCCATCTGGACCACTGGGTGTACTCCACGCCGGAAAGCCCCAAGCGCATTGAGACAGATTTTGCCGCTGCGGCTTGCAATCCGGCGTGAAAGCCTTTATACTATAAAAGAAAAGGAATGCAAGGGGGATGTATGGAACGATGGCCGCCAATGATGCTTTTACTGCCGGTGTACGTCCCGGCGGGTTGACCAGCAGCACCGAGATCCGGCTGCTGCTGTGCTATCTGGTCAAAAATGCCGGACCCATTACCCGGCAGGAGATCGAAAACGCCTTGATGGAAGAAGCGCTGGTGAACTATTTCGAGATCGGCTCGTGTCTGGACGATATCACCAGGCAGCAGCTCGTCACCCTGACAAAGGGCAGCTACACCATCACCGAGAAGGGCCGCAAGGTGGCGCAGGAGCTTGCCTACGACCTGCCCCGCAGTGTGCGGGAGCGCGCTGTGGCCGCTGTGCTGCGCTGCCAGACATGGGCACGCAAGGAAGCCAAGTACAGTGCCAGCATTACCGAAAAAGAGGACGGCCACTGCACCATCCGCTGCACGGTGAAAGGGCTGGACAGTGAGCTGTTCTGTCTGGATCTCGGCACACCGGACCGGCTGACCGCCGAACTGGTAAAAAAGCAGTTCATCCTCAAGGGCAACGAGATCTACCAAATGCTCATCAATAAGCTGACCGAAGAAGAAAAGTGAACAAATAAAGAGGGAGGCACCCGCGCGGCGCTTCCCTCTTCTGTTTTATAGCGGTCAGATCAGAATGCAGATCAGCCCGGTGCAGCCCTCATTGATGACCCGTTCCAGCGTTTCCTGCAGGCGGGTGCGGGCCTCCTGCGGCATGTGCAGCAGCTTGTTCTGCAGTCCTTCGTTCACCAGCTCGTGCAGGCTCTTGCCAAAGATGTTGGATTCCCACAGCTTTTCCGGGTCGTCCTCAAAGCCGGCCAGCAGGCTGCGGGCAAGGTCCTCGCTCTGCTTTTCGGTGCCCACGATGGGGCTGATTTCGGTGTGGATGGTGGCCTTCATCATCTGGATGGAAGGCGCGCAGGCTTCCAGCCGCACGCCGTAGTTCGTGCCCTGCCGCACGATCTGGGGCTGTTCCAGTTTCAGCTCACTGACCGTGGGCATCACGATGCCGTAGCCGGTGGCTTCCACCTGCTCAAGGGCGCTGCGCACCTTCTCGTACTCCCGTTTGGCCTTCGCCAGCTCCATGATGCAGGGCATCAGGCCCGCTTCGTCGCCAATGGCAAGGCCGGTCTGCTCGCTCAGCACCTGATAGAAAATTTCCGGCTTCAGCTCCACCGTGATGCGCACACTGCCGTTTGCAAGGTCAATGCCGCTGATGGCCGAGCGCTGCACTGCGTCACATTCCAGCGCAGGTGCGTCTGTTCCGGAGGGCACATCCTTCATGCGGGAGACCTTTGCCGCCAGCTGCATGGCCGCATCGTACACCTGCGTTTGCAGCCAGTGGCCGTTTTCCAGCATCGTGACCCAGCGCGGCAGGGCAAAATCCAGCTCCTGCACCGGGAACTCGTACAGAACCTGCCGCAGGATGCTGCCGAGTGCCTCCGCGTCCAGATCCACGCAGCTCACCGGCAGCACGGTGTGGTCGTAGTCCCGTGCCATGCCCTCGGCCAGCTGCTTCGTCTCCGGCGCATCCGGGTGGGTGCTGTTGAGCAGAATGATGTAGGGCTTGCCCAGCGCATCCAGTTCTTCCACGATGCGCTTCTCGGTTCTGGCATAGCCCTCCCGCGGGATGTCGCTCACAGAGCCGTCGGTGGTGACCACAATGCCGATGGTGGAATGTTCGCAGATCACCTTGCGGGTGCCGGTCTCGGCGGCAAGGTCGAAGGGCACCTCGTGGTCGAACCACGGGCTTTTGACCATGCGGGGCTTGTCGTTCTCCTCGTGGCCCATAGCCCCTTCCACCATGTAACCCACGCAGTCGATGAGCCGCACCCGGCACTCGCCGCCGCCCTCCAACTGCAGGGGCACGGCTGCTTCCGGGATGAATTTTGGTTCCGTGGTCATGATGGTGCGGCCCGCTGCCGACTGGGGCAGCTCGTCCCGGGCACGCTCCCGCGCAGCCGCCGGGCCGATGGCGGGCAGCACCAGCTGTTCCATGAAACGCTTGATAAAGGTGGATTTGCCGCTGCGCACCGGGCCAACCACCCCAATGTAGATATCTCCGCCGGTGCGTGCGCCGATCTCGCGGCAGATGCTCTTCTGTTCCTGATTTGCCAAATTGCTCTCCCCTTCCCGTTTGCGCTGTGCACCGGACAGGATTCCGGTCCGCTTGTTGTAATCGTATGTTGGGAAAAGGCCGGATATGACAAAAGGCTCCCATGCCAGCGGCACAGGAGCCTTTACAAACATTTTTACAATTACGGGGTCAGACGGTTGGGGCCGCGGAACAGGAACTCGGCATCCTTGATGGTCAGGCCGCACAGCAGCATGGTCAGGCGGTCGATGCCCAGACCGAAACCGCCGTGGGGCGGGCAGCCGTACTGGAAGAACTCCAGATAGAACTTGACATCATCGGCCAGACCCTTTTCCTCGGCCTGCTTCTTCAGCACCTCGTAGCGGTGCTCGCGCTGGGCACCGGTGGTGATCTCAACACCACGCCAGATCAGGTCGTAGCCCTGGGGCACACCGTTCTCGTCGCGCATGTGGTAGAACGCACGCTTCTCGGCAGAGTAATCGGTGATAAAGAGGAACTCGTGGCCGTAGTGCTTCTTCACCCACTCATAGCTCAGGCGCTCGGCCTCAGTGGTCAGGTCGCCCTTCTCGCTCTCATCGACGGTGTAGCCGAACTCTTCTTCCAGACCCTTGTACAGGTCAGCCAGTTTGACCACCGGGAACGGGGTGGTGGGAACGATCACTTCCTGCCCGAACATCTCCTTGATCTGGTCGCCATAGTTGTCCTTGACGGCCTGCAGACCGGCAGTCAGCAGCTCCTCTTCCATCTTCATCACGTCTTTATAGGAAGTGATGTAGCTGAACTCCAGGTCGAAGCCGGAGAACTCGGTGGAGTGCTTGTTGGTGTAGCTCTTCTCGGCGCGGAACACAGGGCCGGTCTCGAAGATGCGCTCAAAGCCTGCAGCCATGGCCATCTGCTTGTAGAACTGAGGGCTTTGTGCCAGATAGGCGTTGCGGTCAAAGTAGTCCACCTTGAACACCTCAGAGCCGCTCTCGCTGGCAGCAGCGATCAGCTTGGGGGTGTGGATCTCGATGAAGTTACGGTCCAGCAGGAACTTGCGCATGGCGTTCACAAAGCAGCTCTGTGCCTTGAACATGAGCTGGTTCTCGTCGGTGCGCAGGTCGATCCAGCGGTAATCAATGCGCTGGTCGATGCTGGAGCGCTCCACAGCCTTCTTTTTCTTGGTGGCTGCGATCTCCTTGCGGACGATGGGCAGAGCGTTGGCGATGCTCTCGATCTCGATGCTCTCGGGGATCATCTCCACGCCGCCCATCTTGACGTAGTCGTTCTCCACCACCTTGCCGGTGACAGTGATGACGGAATCCGGGGTGAGCTGATCGATGGTATCCACCAGATCGGGGTGATCTTCCTTTTCCACCGTGATCTGCAGCTTGCCGGTAATATCCTTCAGCACGATAAAGGCCATATACTTGCTGTTGCGCAGGTTCTCGATAAAGCCCTGCACCTTGACCGTGCCGCCGATGGCCTTTTGAGCCTCGTTGATATAGGTGCGTTCCATAATACAGGAATCCTCCTTTGACGTCTTGTGTACTGTTTTATTATACGCTTTTCCGGGGATAAATCAAGAGATATGGCGAACGAACTCCTTCCGTCATTGCTGCGCGATGCCACCTCCCTCAGGGAGGGAGGCTTTGGCATGGCGGCAAACTCTCCTTCTTCGCCAGAGGCTCCCCCCTGAGAAAGACTCTTCCCGCGCCGGGGAGAGATGTCACCAAAGGCGGCAGAAGGAGTCACTTTTTCTCATCGTGCAGAGTGCCGGTGCCGCCCTCCACCACGCCGTCGTGCTTAAGCACCGCGGCAATGGTGCCAAAGAAGCATTTCACATCCAGCCCAAAGCTCAGATGCTCCACATACCAGCCGTCCAGCTTGGCCTTCTCGGCAATTTCCAGCTCGTCGCGGCCATGGATCTGTGCCCAGCCGGTCAGGCCCGGGCGCACATCGTTTGCATGGTACTTGTCGCGCTCTGCCAGCAGATCATACTGGTTCCACAAAGCAGGCCGCGGGCCGATGACCGCCATATCACCTACAAAGATATTCCACAGCTGGGGCAGCTCGTCCAGACTGGTCTTGCGCAGGAAATGACCCATGCGGGTGATATACTGGTCCGGGTCGTGCAGCAGATGGGTGGGCATATCGTGGGGCGTGTCGATGCGCATGGTGCGGAACTTTAAAATGTAAAAGTGCTTTTTGCCAATGCCCACACGCTTCTGTTTGAAGAACACCGGGCCGGGCGAGTCCAGCTTGATGGCGACGGCCAGAATGAGAAAAAGCCAGGACAGGCAGATCATGCCGCACAGCGACAGCACCACCGCCAGCAGGCGCTTGATTCCATTGCGATACATGGGTTTCCTCCATTTTCCGATTCAAAGTAACAGTTCCAGTATAACAGTATGGGCCGGAATTTGCAATTGCATCCGCCGCCTGCCGCCGATATTTTTATGCTTTGGCTGCGTTCTGCCGGTTTTGTGGCAAAAAAGTGCCGGTTTTGTCTCTTGTTTTGCAGCGCGGCCCGGGGTAAGATAAAGAAAATGAGAAGTCCACTCCCCCCAGTCTCGCTTTCGCTCGACAGCCCCCTCGGAGATGGGGCCTTTGGCAAAACCTCTCACTTTGAGCGAGGTGGCACGCCGAAAGGCGTGACGGAGAGGGCAAGGATGCTACAAGGAGGTCCCCTATGATCCAGCGTTTCCGTTTTGGCCTGCCCCTGCCCACCGACAGTGTGGTGCAGGAGATCCCAGTTTCCGCCGGGCCGGTGCCCTTCCTCACAGCCGAAGAAGACGGCTGGGCCTACCGGATGGCTCCGGATGCCATCGTGTACGGTCTGGGCGAAATGCCCCGCGGCATCAACAAGCGCGGCTGGCACTACGTGACCAACAACACCGATGAAGCCCGCCACAGCGAGGATAAGCTTTCCTACTATGGTGCGCACAATTTTCTGCTCATTGATGGCGGCGCAGGCCGTGAATGCTTTGGTGTGTTCATCGATTTCCCGGGCAAAGTGCGTTACGATATCGGCTACACCGAATACGATGCCCTGCGCTTTGCCACCGAAGAGCCGGACTATGAGCTTTACATCATCACCGGCGACGACCCGAACGATATCAGCCGCCAGTTCCGGCAGCTCATCGGCCGCAGCTATATCCCGCCCAAGTGGGCCTTTGGTCTGGCACAGAGCCGCTTTGGCTACAAGACCGCTGAGGACGTGCGGGAGGTGGCCCGCCAGTACAAAGAGAACGATCTGCCGCTGGATATGATCTGCATGGACATCGATTACATGCAGGACTACGCGGATTTTACCGTAAACAAGCAGCGCTTCCCGGACCTTGCCGCCCTGAGCGCCGAACTGAAAGCACAGGGCATCCGGCTGGTGCCCATCATCGATGCGGGTGTGCGCATCGACCCGGAAAACCCCGTCTGTGCCGAGGGCCTTGCAAACGGTTACTTCTGCACCAAAGCCAACGGCACCCCCTTTGTGGCGGCGGTGTGGCCCGGCAAGGCTTACTTCGCGGACTTCCTGCGCCCGGAGGTGCGGGAGTGGTTCGGCCGGCAGTACAAGGCACTGACCGACTGCGGCATCGAGGGCTTCTGGAACGATATGAACGAGCCTGCGCTGTTTTACTCACCCGAGCGGCTCAAGGCTTTCTTTGAGAGCATGGACGAACTGAGCCGGAAGGACAACATCGTGCAGGATGAGTTCTTTGGCAAGGTGGTGGGCGGTGCGCTGGGCCTGATGAACGCCCCCGAGGACTACGCCAGCTTCTACCACGATGTGGACGGCCAGCGGGTGCGCCATGACAGGGTGCACAACCTCTACGGCGGCAATATGACCCGTGCGGCAGGCGAAGCCTTTGCCCGCCTGCGGCCCGGCAGACGCACGCTGCTCTACAGCCGTTCCAGCTTCATCGGCAGCCACCGCTACGGCGGCATCTGGCTGGGTGACAACGCTTCCACATGGGCACAGCTTCTGGCCAATATCCAGATGATGCCCAACGTGCAGCTGTGCGGCTTTCTTTATACCGGTGCTGACCTGTGCGGTTTTTCCTACGATACTACGCCCGATCTGGCTCTGCGCTGGCTGGAGTTCGGCCTGTTCACGCCGCTGATGCGCAACCACGCCACCGACGGCTCCCGGATGCAGGAATACTACCGCTTTGCGGATATGCTGCCTGCCCTGCGGAAGATGCTCCGGCTGCGGTATGCCCTGCTGCCCTACCTTTATAGTACCTTCATGAAGGCGGCATTGGAAAATACCAGCTACTTCCGGCCCTTGGGCTTTGATTTTCCCGCTGACCCGGATGCCCGCGAGGTGCAGGACCAGCTGCTGCTGGGCGAGGGTGTGATGGTAGCGCCTGTCTACACCCAGAACGCCAGCGGACGGCATGTCTACCTGCCGGAAGCAATGAAGCTCTACCGCATCCGCAGTGTGGACGACTACGACACCGAGCTTCTGCCCGCCGGGCACCACTACGTCCGCTGCGCATTGGACGAAGTGCTGCTGTTCATCCGCCCGGGCCATGCGGTGCCGGTGGCAAGACCCGCCAGCTGCACCGCCCAGCTGGACGAGACCGACCTGACCCTGTGGGCCTGCCCGGACGAAAATGGCAGCGCCCGCTGCCGGATGTACACCGATGACGGCGAGACGAGCGATTTTGCCGCACCGGAGCACTGGAAGACGGTGGAAGCGTAAGCTTATTTTATCAGAAGACCGCTGCCCGACAGGACGGCGGTTTTTTTGTAGAATCTCACTTTTATCAGCTGCAAATTTTACGTTGAATTTCACAGCAGAATTTGTTATACTACAGATGAAGGGAGTTGATCTTATGCCGAACATCAAACCTATTTCTGACCTGCGGAATTACAACGAAGTCCTTCGCGATGTGGAAGCAGGATCGCCGGTTTTTCTTACCAAAAATGGCCGTGGAAAGTATGCCATTCTGGACATGGAAGATTATGAGAAAACGCAGGCTACCATCCGGCTTATGAATGAAATTGCAAAAGGACGGTGCTCTGGTGAGACGGAAAAGCTTTACACTCCGGAAGAAATGAGGGCGCATTTCCGCGCAAGAGCCAATGGAAAATAACCTCATTTATACAACTCGTTCCCGTCAGGACCTGGACGACATCTGGGATTATATCTCGTTCGACTTGCAAAATCTGCCTTCTGCAGAGCGCATTCTGAACCGCATCATGGATGCTGCTGAACAATTAAAGCTGTTCCCGGAAAGCGGTGCATTGCTTTCTTCCGTAGCTCCGCTGGATCATGAACTTTATTTGGATGAGCGCTTTCTCGTCAGCGGAAAGTATCTGATTTTTTATCATGCTTTTCGGAACGATATTTATATTGACCGCGTCCTCTACGGCGGGCGGGATTATCTGCGGGTTTTGTTCCGGGACGCTTTGCAGGAAGAATAAACTCTTCTGCCGTGCTTCAAGAAATGTTTTTGATCGTTTTATAAGCGGCACCGCCGGGAATTTGCATTTTTTCGGCGGTGCCACTTGTATTTTTCTGCGCCGCGCGTTATAATATGCCTTCGGTTCCCTTTATTTACGAAAAATTTACATTTCAGATGCTGTCCTCCTAAGCAGTATGCAATGCTTCGGAAAACAGCTTCTCCGCGTAAACGATAAAAAGGAGGTACTCTTCTCATGGCTCAGACAAGCCGCTCCGCTGACCTTACCAGCGGCCCGATGCTGCAAAAGATCATCCTGTTTTCCATCCCGCTGGCAGCTTCCAGCATTCTGCAGCTGCTGTTCAACGCTGCGGACGTAGTGGTCGTGGGCCGCTTTGCGGGCAGCACCGCACTGGCGGCCGTCGGCTCCAACGGCTCCCTCATCAACCTGCTGGTGAACCTGTTCGTAGGGCTTTCGCTGGGCGCAAACGTGGTGGCGGCCCGCTGCTTTGGTGCAAAAGATGACCACGGCGTACAGGACACGGTACAGACCTCGGTGACGCTGGGCTTTGTCAGCGGCGTGCTGCTGGCTGTGGTGGGGTTCTTTGCAGCCCGGGGGCTGCTGGAGCTGATGAGCTGCCCGGAGGATGTGATCGACCTCTCTGCGCTGTACCTTAAAATTTATTTCATCGGGATGCCTATGACCATGCTGTACAACTTCAGCAGTGCGCTGCTGCGTGCCGTGGGCGACACCAAGCGCCCGCTGTACTGTCTGGCAGCAGCCGGTCTCATCAACGTGGTGCTGAACCTTGTGTTCGTCATTGGCTTTTCCATGAGCGTGGCAGGCGTGGCGCTGGCTACCATCATCAGTCAGACCGTCTCTGCCTGCATGGTGACGCGGATGCTGATGAAGGAAGAGGGCGCTCTGCATCTGGATCTGCATCATCTGGGCTTCCACATAGGTGCCCTGAAGCAGATTTTGCTCATCGGCCTGCCTGCCGGTCTGCAGAGCACCGTGTTCAGCCTGTCCAACGTGGTCATCCAGTCGGCCATCAACTCCTTTGGTTCCACGGTGGTGGCAGGCAGTTCGGCCTCCGCCAATCTGGAGGGCTTCGTCTATACCGCCATGAACGCCTTTTCGCAGGCTGCCGTCACCTTTACCAGCCAGAACATGGGCGCGCGCAAGTACCAGAACCTGAACCGTGTTGTCCTCAACTGCCTGCTGTGCGCCATCGTGACTGGCGTGGTGCTGGGCGGCGGTGCGGTGCTGGCAGGCACCCAGCTGCTGCACTTCTACTCCTCGGATGCGGCGGTGATCACCGCCGGATATGAGCGCCTGCGGGTGATTTGCGGCACCTACCTGCTGTGCGGCATCATGGATACGCTGGCCAGCAGCCTGCGCGGCCTTGGCTACAGCGTGCTGCCCATGGTGGTGAGCCTTGTGGGCAGCTGCCTGCTGCGGCTGGTGTGGATCGCCACCATCTTCCAGCTGAACCGCACACCGTTCATGCTGTACATCAGCTACCCCATCAGCTGGGTGCTGACGGCTGCCGTGCATCTGGCCTGCCTGCTGGTGGTGCGGCACAAGATGAAAAACAGGCTTAAACTTTCTATCGACTGAAGAACAGGGCTGCATCCATTTGGGAACGCAGCCCTGTTTTTTTACAAGTCTTTTGCCAGCAGGTAGCGGTCGTGGCCGCCGTACATTTCCCGCCGGGAGACGATGGCAAAACCGGACGCAAGGGCGTTGTGCAGGCTGTACTGGTTCTGCGGGCTGACGGTAGCACCGATATGGGTGATTTTTTTCGGGAAAAGCGGCAGCGCTGCTTCCAGCATGAGCCGTTGCAGGCCGTTGCCGCGAAAGTCTGCGTGGACGATGGCGCTGTCCGCATTGGCCCAGTGCTCCCACTCGGTGCGCGGCGCATCCATGAAGGCCGCATAGTTGTGTGCGCTGCGCCCGCAGAAGCGCACGATGAGATACCCGCCAAGGCGGCTGCCCTGCCATGCGCCGATGCACAGGTCCTTGCGGACATAGGCCGTGATGTTTTCCAGCGTGTCCGGCACGAACTGCTCCGGGTCCGGCATGGCGGCGCGCACCTCGTTTTGCAAGGCGTACACCGCCGGGGCCTGCTCCGGCGTGCAGCGGCGCAGCTGCATGGACACCGGCGGCTGCACCGGCTGGCCGCAGATCTTGTGCAGAAAAACTTCCATCTTGCGTTTCCCTCCAAAATAAAATCATACTTTTTCGCTGTTTCCAGTATAAATGCCGCTTTTATAAATGTCAATTTATGTTATAATAAAGTATAAAGGGGTTTGCGGCGTATGGCGTGGTCACAAAGGTGCCGTGCGGCGCAGGCTTCAAGTCCCGGCGGGGAGCATCCCCTGCCCGTGAACGGAGGAACCGAACCATGAAGGAATCTGCACTTACCTCTTCCAACCGATTGGGCGGTGCTGTGATCAGCGACCGCATCGTTGCCAGTCTGCTGGAAGAGCTGCGCACCGGGCGCTATGCCCGGGCCGACCGTCTGCCCGCCGAGGTAGATCTTGCCGCTGAGCTGGGCGTGAGCCGCACCGTCATCCGCGATGCTTTGAGCGAGATGGAGCGCGCAGGCTATGTGGAGCGCGTGCGCGGCATTGGCACGGTGGTGAACCGCGCTGTGCTGAGCCTGCGCAGCCGGCTGGACCAGAAGCTGGAATACTACCCGCTGATCCGCAGCTTTGGCAGCTATCCCCACGCCGACGGCATTCAGGTGTTTCCCATCCGTGCCGGTGAAGAGCTGGCCCGCGATCTGGAAATTGAGCCGGGCGACGACGTGATCTGCATCAAAAAGCGCATTCTGGCCGACACCACCCCGGTGATCTACTCCATCGACTACCTGCCCAGAGCACTGTTCGGCGCCAGAGACTACACCCGCATCGACCTGACCGGCGGCGTGTTCGATATTCTGGAACGGGAGTGCCACCAGCAGATCTCCTCCAACGTCGCCCACCTGAAGGCAAGCTGCGGCGACGATGCCATCCGCTCCGCCATGCGCCTTGCTCCGGGCGAGGCCATGCTGCTGCTGGACGAAGTGTGTTTCAATCGTTTGTGCCGCCCGGTGATGCGTTCGCTGAGCTACTACACAAACTTCTTTGATTTTTCCATTTTACGCAAGCTGCTCTAAACCAAAAAACTGACGGAGGTATGCACCCATGCGACATCTGATCGACCCGTTGGATTTTACCCAGCAGGAAATTTCCACTCTGCTCGACCTGGCCGACCGCATCCATGACGACCCGGCCGCGTATCAGGAGGTGGCCCGGCATAAAAAGCTGGCTACCCTGTTCTACGAGCCTTCCACCCGCACCCGCCTCTCCTTTGAGGCAGCCATGCTGAACCTTGGCGGCCATGTGCTGGGCTTTCCCAGTGAGAACGTGTCCAGCGCAAGCAAGGGCGAAAGCGTTGCCGACACCATCCGCGTGGTGTCCTGCTATGCGGACATCGTGGCCATGCGCCACCCCAAAGAGGGCGCACCGCTGCGCGCTTCCCGCTACTCCCGCATCCCGGTGATCAACGCGGGCGACGGCGGCCACCAGCACCCCACCCAGACCCTGACGGACCTCATGACCATCCGCCGCCGCATGGGACGGCTGGATGACCTGACCATCGGCCTGTGCGGCGACCTGAAATTCGGCCGCACCGTGCACTCCCTCATCAAGACCACGGCCCGCTGCAAGAACATCCGGTTCGTGCTTATCAGCCCGGAAGAGCTGCGCGTGCCGGACTACATCGTAAAGGACGTGCTGGAGGCCAACGGCATCCCCTACCAGGAGACCCGCAGTCTGGAGGAATCCATGTCGGAGCTGGACATCCTGTACATGACCCGCGTGCAGAAGGAGCGCTTCTTCAACGAGGAGGACTACATCCGCCTGAAGAACAGCTACATCCTCACCAAGGAAAAGATGGACCTTGCAAAGCCGAATATGGCTGTGCTGCATCCCCTGCCCCGCGTCAACGAGATCGCACTGGACGTGGACGACGACCCGCGCGCCGCCTACTTTGAGCAGGTGCAGAACGGCGTGTATGTGCGTATGGCACTGATCATGACCCTGCTGGGTCTGCGCGACCCCAAGGCACCTAAGGAGGAAAACTGATATGCTGAACATCGATGAAATTCAGAACGGCATCGTGATCGACCACATCAAGGCAGGCACCGCCATTGGCCTGATGGACCTGCTGGGCATTGCGGGCAACCGCACCGCCAGCGTGGCGCTGATCCAGAATGCACGCAGCAGCAAGACCGCCAGCGGCCGCAAGGACATCATCAAGGTGGAGGGCGATGCTTCCTGGCTGAACCTGGATGTGCTGGCCTACCTTGACCCGGGCATCAGCGTGACCATCATTGAAAACGGCAAGGCCGTGCGCAAGGAAAAGCCGATGCCCCCCAAGCGCCTTGTGAACATTGTAAAATGCCGCAACCCCCGCTGCATCTCCTCCATTGAGGAAGAGTGCGACCAGATCTTTGAGCTGAGCTCCAACGGCAAATACCGCTGCATCTACTGCGAGCAGGAGCTGCAGGTAAAGCCGGAATAACGACACAGAAAAAGAGCTGCTGTATCAGGCAATTTTGCCGTACAGCAGCTCTTTTTTTGCAATAAAAAATCTGACGGGACTCTCACCGACGCAAATGCCCTGTGCGGCAGATGCTCCATTCCCACAAGCAGCACCTGCCGGACAGAAATGCGACGTACCGAGTGACTTTATCAGCAGCAAACCCCAAAGTTCGCCGTTGAAAGCCCCGCCAGATGAGCTGCGCAGCGCATGAGGACTGCACAGCGAAGAGCAAAGGGAAAACAGAGCAGCTTAACACGCACCGCTGCCCGGATCACTGCACAGGGGGCAAAGCTTCACCAGGTCTTCCTTTGGCCGCAAATCCGCCCTGCCCCGGCAGGAGGTCACCTTTACTGGCCTTAGTATAGCATTGTTGCGTGCCTGTTGCACAGAACATGTCATAAATTGTCGGTGCTCATGTCATGAACTGCGCACGGGATGGCGCAGGTAAACCGGAACCACCGGTCGCGGCAGCTCACGGTATACTCGGCACCGTACTTGCGCAGCACGTCCTGCACGTTGGCAAGGCCCATGCCGTGGCCGCTCTCCTTTTTGGTGGTGCCGGGCAGCTTGCCCTCCTCCAGCAGCAGGTCTTCCTGCACGCGGTTGCGCACCGAAATCAGATATTCTTCCGGCGTTTTGCGGATGCGCACATGCACCTCCGGCGGCAGGGCCTGCGCTGCGGCGCGGGTGGCGTTGTCCAGAAGGTTGGAGAGCACGATGACCATATCCATGCTGTCGAAGGGCATCCGCTTGAGATCGCACAGGTCAAAGTAAATGTTCACGCCAACTTTTGCCGCTTCTTCGTACTTTTTGCTCAGAATGGAATCCAGCAGCGGGTTGTGGGTATCCATGATGGTGGTGCCCGCCGCCACCGTTTTGCTCACGCTGGCAATGTAGGCCTGTGCGCCTTTCAGATCCCCCTGATCCAGCAGGGCGGTAAGGGCTGTCATGTGGTTGGTGAACTCGTGGGTCAGGCGGCGCTGTTCCGTGTAGGAATCCAGCAGGGCTTCGGCACGCTGCTGTTCCAGCTGAGCACGGTAGCGGGAGTTCTGCCGCTGCACCACCTGATCGTTGAACATCTGCACGATGGCGATATGCACCAGCACCGCCACGCTCATGCCAAAGGTGAGCAGCATGGTCATCCGGGTAGCGGGCTGCTGGGTCCCTGTGACCATCAGCACGATGTTCAGCACCACAGCCACCCCGGGGAAAAAGGACATCACCAGCGCCTGCAGCGGCTGCAGAGCACACTTCTGGTTCCAGCTGTACAGGGAATGCGCAACTGCTGCACCCACGATAAGGTTCGCGGCGCACAGCGCGATCAGGCAGCCGGGGTGCTGCCATGCTTCGCCGGTGCGCACTCCTGTGAACCAGGAGTAGGTATAGTTGACCGTGTTCTCCACCAGCAGGCACATGGTGCCGTTGATCAGGCAGGCGGTGAGCTTATCGGCAAAGGTTCCGCCAAACAGCTGCGCCGTAACAAAAAGGTACAGCACATTGAGCAGGACGCTCTGCACATTGAAAAATGACATTCCTGTTGCGAGTGACAGGCCCAGCTGCCCCATACACAGCAGCTCTGCCCACAGCACCGGCCAGCGCAGTTTTCCCCTGCCCAGATAGGCCCACTCCACCAGAATAAAGGCGTTGCCCTGGACCAGACACACCAGATGCCCCAGCATCATTTCCGCAAATGCATCACTCATCCACATACTGCCCCTTCCATTCCAGATATGCGTTCTGGATGGCCGCATAGCCTGCGCGGCTCACGCTCAGCTCCACCCCGTTTTTCAGCAGGGCGCGGTAGCTGCGGATGCTGCGCACATATTTCATGTTCACCACATCGCTGCGGCTCACCTGCAAAAAGCCGTTCTCGTAGAGCATGGGCGGCAGGTCGGCGATCTTGCCGTAGTAGGTGCAGATGGGCCGGCGGGCAATGTCGCCGTAGACGTTGATCTGGCGCAGGTCGCTTTCCAGATAATAGATCTGATCCAGCGGAATTTCCGTTTCGGTGCGGTTGTGGTGCACCGTCAGGGTCTTGCGCTGGTCGGTCAGGGCGGCAAGCAGGTCGTCCAGACACTTGGGCAGGGTGCGCGCAATGTCCCGCTTGAGCAGGTAGCGGTAGGCGTTCACCGTGTAGCCTTCCAGCGCAAATTCCAGATAGGCCGAAACATACACCAGCATCAGGCCGGGACACTTCTGCTTGAGCTGACGGCCCAGCACCATGCCGTTTGCACCGGGCATGTCCACGTCCAGAAACGCCAGCTGATACAGCTCCAGCCCCGGCGTTGCAAGCACCTCGGCTGCGCTGGTGCAGACGGCGGTGTGCACCTGCACGCTGCGGGCGGTAAAGTAGACGGTGACATATTCTGCCATGCGCGCGCCGAACGCCGCATCGTCGTCACAGATCAGGATATGCATGGAAGGTTCCTTTCTGCCGCAAAAGGCCCCTCTTGCAGTAAGAGGGGCCAAAGTAACTATCAGAGGAATTTATCGTAGATGCCAAAGGCAAAGATGAACAGCACGATCACCGGCAGCACGCAGGTCAGGTAACCGCGCATCCAGTCGTGCATCTTGAGGCCCTTGCCGGTGTTGACTTCCTTTTTATAGTTGTCCCAGCCCCAGCCGTACTTGGTAACGCAGAACAGCAGGTACACCAAGCTGCCCAGCGGCAGGAACAGGTTGCTCACGAGGAAGTCCTCCAAATCCAGCACAGCGCCGCCGAACACGGCAAAGCCGTCCCATGCCCACACGTTGTAGCCCAGCACGCAGGGCAGCGAAAGCAGAGTGATGAGCACGAAGTTCACCAGACTGGATTTCTTGCGGCTGCAGCCGGTCAGCTCCATGCCGCAGCAGATGATGTTCTCGAACACGGCCAGCACGGTGGAAAGCGCTGCAAAGGCCATGAACAGGAAGAACAGGGAGCCCCACAACCGGCCCATGGCCATGTTGGCAAAGATGTTGGGCAGGGTAATGAAGATCAGGCTGGGGCCGCTGGTCTGGTCCACACCGTAGGTGAAGCAGGCCGGGAAGATGATGAGACCGGCGGTGATGGCCACGAAGGTATCCAGCACCACGATGCGGGCGGACTCGCCCAGCAGGGAGTGCTCCTTGCCGATGTAGCTGCCAAAGATGGACATTGCGCCAATGCCAAGGCTCAGGGTGAAGAAGGCCTGATTCATGGCGGACACCAGCGTGTTGACCACGCCCACCTCTTTCATGCGCCCGAAGTCGGGCACGAGGAAGAAGCTCAGGCCTTCCTTTGCGCCGGGCATGAACAGGCTGTTGACGGCCAGCACCACCATGATCACCAGCAGGGCGATCATCATGGCCTTGGTCACGCGCTCAAGGCCGTTCTGCAGGCCCTTGGCGCATACAAAGATGCCCAGTGCCACCACGAACACCATCCAGAAGGTCATCACGCCGGGGTCTGCCAGCATTTCGGTAAACTTGCCAGCCACCTGATCGGCGTTCAGGCCTGCCAGCTTACCGGTGGCGGTCATGTAGAAATAGTGCAGCATCCAGCCTGCCACGGTGGTGTAGAACATCATGAGCAGATAGCAGCCAATGAGGGTGAGGTAGCCGTGGATGTGCCACTTCTGGCCCGGCTTTTCCAGTGCCTGATAGGCCCGCACCGGGCTTTTGCGGGAAGCGCGGCCCACTGCAAACTCCATGGTCATGATGGGCAGGCCCAGAATGATGAGGAAGATCAGGTAGAACAGCACGAACGCGCCGCCGCCGCCCTGACCGGCAATATAAGGGAACTTCCACACGTTGCCAATGCCGATGGCACAGCCCGCCGAAAGCAGAATGAAGCCCAGCCGGGACTTCAGTTTTTCTCTTTCCATGATTCCAAACTCCTTGTTTTCCGTTCTGCTCTGCCCTGCCCTTTGCGGGGCCGGGCGAAGCGTTGCTTTTGTATTATAGCACAAATTTGGTCGAAGAACAGGGGCGCTTCAGTGAGATGAACTTTTGTTGTCAAAAGTATTCTTTGTCTTCCCCGCGTGCACAGCCCGTCCTGCCGCAGGGCCGTACTGCAATTTTCGTTGCAGGTGCGTCCGTTTTCGGTGTATTTGCGGCGGGCTTCAATTTTTCTCACCTGAAAGGTGAAGAGCTGACAGTTATTCACTTATATAAAAATGCCTTGCATAACAGCCGAGAACCATCTCTTGACAAACCAGCAAAAAGAAACTATACTACAAATAGAGAAGGTGCTGTCCGCAATGGTCAGCTTCCTCCGGCTAATTGGTCAATAAGAAGAATGACCGCTCACCGTTTGGAGACTGGGGCGGTCATTTCTTATTGTTATGGATCTCTTTGAAGATTGCCCATGCGATCTGAAATGTAATCCCAACTGTACCGCCAACAATGACGAACAGCTGCAGAACATCGTTCAACACCATGATGCATCCCCCCTTCCGCATTTGCGAACGGGGGAACAAACAATAAGCTTTTACGTCCCCCGGACGCTTGCCGGAGGAAAGCATGACCACCTGCGCTTGCAGACAGCACCTAATCACCGCCTTTTCGGGCGGCATCTTTATGATATCATAAAAAATAACATTTTACAATAAAGAAAGCACCCGCTGTACAGGTGCTTTCTTTTCGTTTATATAGGTATATAGGCTTACTTGCGCTTTTTGGGGGCAGTACCCTTGCCCACCGGGCCGCGGGGGCGGCGCTCGGCAGCCTTGGACTGCACTGCGGCGCTGCGGGTCTGGGCGCGGCCCTTGGCGGCAGCGGCACGCAGACCGTTGATCTCTGCCTTGGTCAGCTCACGGTAGGTGCCGGGCTTGAGCATTCCCAGCTTCACCACGCCCTCGGCATTGCGCTTCAGGCGCACCACCTCAAGGCCCACGGTCTCGCACATGCGGCGGATCTCGCGGTTCTTGCCCTCTTTCAGGGTCATTTCCATCACGGTGCGGCCCGGCTCGTCGGTAACAACATTGATGGCGCAGGGCATGGTCTTGGTGCCGTCGTCCAGCACAACGCCGCTGCTCAGCTTCAGGATCTGGCTTTCATCGGCGCGGGGCTGCACGGTGACGCGGTACAGCTTGGAGATTCCGCCCGACGGATGGGTGACGGCCTGCGCAAACGCGCCGTCGTTGGTCATGAGCAGCAGGCCCTCGCTGTCCTTATCCAGACGGCCCACCGGGTACAGGCGGGCGGGGATATCGCTCACCAGCTCCATCACGGTCTTGCGGCCCAGCTCGTCGCTGGCGGTGGTCACATAGCCGCGGGGCTTGTACAGGGCCAGATAGTACATCTGCTGATCCTTGCGGATATAGATGCGCTCATCGTCCACGTGCAGCACGTCGCGGTTGGGGTCCATCTTGTCGCCCACCTTGACGGGGTGGCCGTTGACCTTCACGCGGCCATCGGCAATGATCTGTTCTGCCGCACGGCGGGAGCACAGACCCTGTTCAGCCATGATCTTTTGAATACGTTCTTCTGCCATAATAAAACTCCTTGTGCGCCTCCCGGCGCTCAAAACGCGCACCTCTCCCCTGTTTTGGGGTGCGGGTACGCCTGTATCAAAACTGTGAGTTGGAAGCTCACAGTTACGGCGATAGTAGTTAGCAGGCCAGCAGGGAGCTTTCTCCGCGAACAGCGACGGGTTGCGGCACCCAGCAGCCGCTTCGCTATCGCTTGCGTCTTGCTGGCCGCGGCCCCAACGGCAACTCCCTGTTTCCGCCGCTGGCGGCGGTCATTGCCGTTGCAGGGCTCCAGTCCCGCCCCAACGCTTGCGCGCCGGGGCCCCACCCCCAGGACATTCGCTGGAGAAACTCCCTGCCGTCCTGCCGGGATCGGCACCGGATACTCCGGCAAGATGCGCAAAGCCATGTCTAAAGTGCAGGCTGCGACTAAAATCGACAAAAAAGCCTGCCGGGAAGTGCGAGGGCCACACCACGCTGGTGGTCTGGCGAGCGCAGGCGGGACGGAGTGTCCGGTGCCAAGCGCCCTCCCTTACTGCTCCGCAGGAGCAGCAGGCTCTTCCTTCTTTTCGTCCTTCTTGATGAGGGCGGCAACCTTGTCCACCAGCTCCGGCAGCATGGTCAGGGCACGGTTGATGGTGTCGGCGTTGTCCGACAGCTGGATGGTGCGCACGCAGCCGTCCTTTACCACGAGGAAGGCCACCGGCTGGATGTTCACACCCGCACCGGAGCCGCCGCCGAACAGGTCCTTGTTGGCGGCGTTCTTGCCGTCAAAGTCGGTGCCGCCGGAGGCAAAGCCAAAGCTCACCTTGGAAACCGGCAGGATGGTGGTGCCGTCCTCGGTGATGATGGGCTTGCCAATGATGGTGTTGGAGTCCACCATCTGGTGGATCTTCTCCATGGTAACGTTCATCAGGCCCTGAATGGGATGCTCAGCCATAAAACAGCTCTCCTTTATCGGTTTGATTCGGGCAAAGGCCCGTTGTCTGCAGATCCGGATACACGTATAGTGTACCACATTATAGGAAGATGTCCAATACTTTTTTGCGCCAGAACTCGTACAGCACCCGCACCGCCGCAAGGACGATGAACAGTGCCTGTGCGCTCACCCGGCAGGACACCCGGTCCTCCACGGTGGGCTGCCCGCTGCCAAAGTCCGGCAGGATGCGCAGCTCATCGAACTGCAGCCAGAGAAAGCGGTCCAGCACGCCCAGCACCGGGTACAGCCACGCCTGCAGCTTGCCGTAGCTGCGGGCAGCGGCGGCGGAGTCCTCCCCGCGCACACCAAGGCGCACCTGTATTTTTGTGATGCGCAGCGCACCGAACACAGCTTTGGTCAAAGTGCCCGCACCTTTGAGCATGGTGCAGAGGATCTCCAGCGTGATCTTTGCCTTTTTGCGCGGCTGGACGGGCTTGTTTGCCTTGGCGGCAGCGGCGGCGGCCTTTTTGCGGGCCTTCTCCTCTGCCTTTTTCCGCTTGCGCTCGGCCCGCCATGCGGCAAACTTTGCCTTGACCTTGCCAAAGCCCCTGGGCGGCTCCGGGTTTTCCGGTGCGGGCGGCGGCTCCGGCTTCGGGTACTGGAACACCGGGAAGGTGATGCCCAGCGCACCGGCCTTTACGGTGAGCACGCCGTGCTCCCAGCACAGGTCTGCGCAGAAGGGGCACAGCAGCAACAGCATCAGTAAGATCAGCACCACCAGCAGCAGAATGCCGATCACCCGGAGGATGAACAGCAGCACTGCGCCCAGCGCGGCGAGGAATGCTCCCATGCGTTACCCCTCACTTTCTGTCGGTGATGCGTTCGTTTCCGTTTCCTGCCCGTGCACCGGCGGCAGGTCGGCCAGAGAAGAAAGGCCGAACACCCGCAAAAAGGTGTCGGTGGTGCGGAAGCTCACCGGCCTGCCCGGCAGGTCAAGGCGGCCTGCTTCCTCAATGAGGCCCTTTTCCAGCAGGCCCGACACACTGGACGAGGAATCCACGCCGCGCACCTGCTCGATGAAGGCGCGGGACACCGGCTGGTTGTAGGCGATCACGGTCAGGGTCTCCATGGCGGCGGGGCCAAGGGGCACTGCGCGGCGGCTGTCCAGCAGGCGGCGGATGCAGTCGGCCCACTCGGTCTTGGTGGCAAGCTGCCAGCGGGTGTTCAGGTGCAGCAGGCACAGGCCGCTGTCCTCCCGGGCGTAGCGCTCCCGCAGGGCTTCCAGCGCGGCTTCCACGCTGAGCTGCGGCAGCTGCACCGCCTGGGCCAACTTGTCGGCACCAATGGGGTCGCCGCTGGCAAACAGCATGGCTTCCACGGCTGCACGGATCTGTTTCTGGTTCATTCCTTCTCCTTATCACGTTGGATGCGGCCCCGCTGCATGGTCAGCCGGCCCTCGTCGTCCAGCTTTACGCGGCCGCCGCGCACCAGCTCCAGCAAGGCCAGAAAGGTGGCCACGTTGGTGCTGCGGGTCTGCTGGCGGCTGAACAGCTGGCTCATTTTTGCCGCTGTACCGGCAATCAGGTGCCGCAGAATGTACACCACCCGGCTCGTCACCGACACCATGGGCGCTGTGACCAGCGGCTCGAACTGCTGCTGGGTAGGCTCCCGGCGCAGCTTGGTGCGGCCGGAAAGAACGGCCCAGTAATCCGCCAGCACCTGCGGCGCATGGTGCAGGTCGTAGGTGTTATCGAACTCCATCTCCATGGGCGGACGCACAAAAACCGGCGCAGCTTCGGCCTTTTGGCGCAAAAGCGCAGCCATGCGGCGGCACTGGTCGTACTCGATCAGCTGGCCGGTGAACTCCTGCTTCATGCGCTCGCCCTCTTCGCTGCGGGGCAAAAGCAGGTAGCTTTTCATCTCCACCAGCCGCGCGGCCATCTCGATGAAGGCGCTGGCGGCTTCCGGGTCCGGGTCGGCCCGCGCCACCGTGGCGGTGTACTGGTCGATCAGCTCCAGAATGGGGATGTTGTGCAGGTCCATCTTATGTTTGGCCACAAGCGCCAGCAATAATTCCAGCGGGCCGTCAAAATCTTCCAGATGGAAGGTCAGTTCTTCTGCCACGCTCACACCACCGTCCCAAGGCCGGCATAGTAGATGGAATACGCGATCTTATCAATGTAGCCGGTGCCCTTGCCCAGCAGCTCCCACACGATGTTGTTCAGGTAGTACAGGGGGGTATCCAGTGCGCCGAACCACACTGCCGCCAGCAGGGCGATCATGATATAGCGCTCGTATTTCATCAGGCCAAAGTAGATGCGCCGGGGCAGCAGCACCAGCAGGATGCGGCTGCCGTCCAGCGGCGGCACCGGGATCAAGTTGAACACGGCAAGGCTCACGTTCATCAGCACAAGGTACTGCAGGAACATGGCAATGTAGATGGTGGCATCGTTCACCGGTGCCCAGTAGTACATGAGCTTCCACACCACCATGCCCACATAGGCAAGGAGGATGTTTGCCGCAGGGCCAGCCAGCGCGGTGAGGGCCATGCCCCACTTGGGGTTTTTGAAATTGCGGGGGTCGGTGGAGACGGGCTTTGCCCAGCCCACGCCCGCAAACACCATGCACAGCGTGCCCAGCAGGTCAAAGTGGGCAAAGGGGTTCAGCGAAAGCCGCCCCTGCCGCTTTGCGGTGTCGTCGCCCAGCAGCCATGCTGCCAGCGCGTGGCCGCACTCGTGGAAGGGGATGGCCACCAGCGCCACCAGCGCGCGGATGAGATAATAGATGCCCTGAGAGGTCATTCGATATTCCTGCCTTTTTTCAGTATACCATATATAATACTATTTTTTGAGGTTTTAGACAAGGGGGTATTACTCCTTCCACCGCTAACGCGGTCCCCCTCCCTCAAAGAGGGAGGCTTTGGCATACCGGAAAGCTTTTCCTCTTCGCCAGAGGCTCCCTCACTGAGACAGACTCCCCCGGCCGGGGGAGGTGGCACAAAGTGCCAGAAGGGGAACAGCTGGCATCGCGCAGCGATGACTGAAGGAGTTTGGTTTTCCAAAAAAACGCAATATTTTTTGAAAAAAGGCTTGCATTTTGCCCGGCAATCTGCTACAATAGTCAAGCTGATTATTTTGATTCCTTACTTCACTGCAGGAGGTGCAAGTACCATGGCTAAATGTGAATGCTGCGGCAAGGGTGTTGCCTTTGGTATCAAGGTTTCTCACTCTCATCGTCGTTCCAACCGTACCTGGAAGCCGAATGTCCGTCGTGTCAAGGCGGTCGTTGAGGGTTCTCCCAAGTACGTCTACGCATGCTCCCGTTGCCTGCGCGCTGGCAAAGTTACCCGCGCTGTCTAATTTGGTGTATGTGGCCGGTCACTTTGTCGAGTGGCCGGCTTTTTTTGTTGCTGTAAGGAGGCAAAACACATGGCTCTGCCCAACGATCCCATCATGCTGCTGAGCGTGGTGAACCTGAAGCTGCGTGATTTTTACAAAAACCTCGATGCTCTGTGCGAAGATCTGGATGCCGACAAGGCAGATCTGTGCGCAAAGCTCAAAGCTGTGGGCTACGAGTACGATGCCCAGCGCAACCAATTCGTGTGATATTTCCAGAGAAAGCTTTCTTTTGATCGCCAACGACCGGCACCAACGTGCAGCGACTACGCCCGGGCCGGTGAATATAGAAACAAGGAGTGCTTGATTTATGATCCAGGGTACCTATTACAAAGAGTGGAGCAGCGTGCTGAACCGCGAGATGGAGTTCAAGGTATACGGCAGCGCCGGTGTGCCGGTGCTGGCCCTGCCTGCCCGCGGCGGCCGCTTTTATGATTGGGAGAACAACGGCATGCCCGATGCCATTGCCCCGCTGCTGAACGAGGGCAAGGTGCAGCTGTTCTGCGCCGACAGCATTGACGGCGAGGCCGTACTGAACGGCGACATCCCGGTGCGCCGCCGCGCCGAGATGGAGGAAAAGTACTTCGTCTACCTTACCGCCGAGCTGGCTCCCCGGGTGCTGGCCCTGAACGGTGCCGCAAAGGATGCCAAGCTGTGGTGTGTGGGCATCGACCTTGGCGCTGTGCACGCCGTCAACTGCCGCCTGCGCCGTCCCAAGCTCTTTGCCGGTGCCATCGGCCTTTCCGGCATCTACGATCTGGCCCGCTTCTGGGGCAGTGAAGCCGACGATCTGGTGCTGCGCTGCTCTCCCCTGCAGTATCTGGCCGAGAACGGCATCGCCGACAAGCTGGCTCTGGCCAAGGCCGAGGAGAACAGCCTGATGCTCTGCGCCGGTCAGGGTGCCTACGAGGACGATGCCAAAGCCGACACGCAGGCGCTGGCCGATGTGCTGGCCGCACAGGGCCTGCCCGCCCACCTCGAGATCTGGGGCGGCGATGTCTCCCACGAGTGGTACTGGTGGGGCAAGATGCTGGGCCTGTTTGTGCCGCGGATTCTGGAGAAGTAAAAGTGATTTGATAGAGGGAAGGCATTTGCAGTGCCTTCCCTCTTTTTGTTTGTATTTTTCAATTCCCTACTTGATTTATCGGGTTTGCTGTGCTATACTCATGCTGTAAGAAGTATACCCCCTATGGGTAAAGGAGATATTTTATGGACAACGAGAAAAAGCCCTGCTGCTGTTGCGGCACGCCCGCCCAGCCCGAAGCTGCCACGGCTCCGGCCATTGACGCATCCGCTGTGCCCACCGAAAGCGTCACCCCCTCCTGCTGCCGCCACAAGGACCGCACCCCTGAGGAACACAAGGCCCTGCTGAACCGGCTCAGCCGCATCGAGGGGCAGGTGCGCGGCATCCGCGGCATGCTGGAAAAGGATGCCTACTGCGTGGACATCCTTGTGCAGGTGGCGGCGGCGAACTCGGCGCTGAACAGCTTTTCCAAGGAGCTGCTGGCCCAGCACATCTCCACCTGCGTGGCGGACGACCTGCGCGCGGGCAGCGAGGCAAAGCTGGACGAGCTGGTGAATCTGCTGCCCAAGCTCATGAAATAAGAAGCCCTTTCCTGTGCATACTCAACGTAGGAGTGATATTTTATGGAACAATACAACGTTACCGGCATGAGCTGCGCAGCCTGCTCCGCCCGGGTGGAGAAGGCCGTGAGCAAGGTGCCCGGCGTTGCCAGCTGTTCGGTGAGCCTGCTGACCAACTCCATGGGTGTGGAGGGCACCGCCAGCTCTGCCGAGATCATCAAGGCCGTGCAGGATGCCGGCTACGGTGCCAGCCCCAAGCGTGCGGGCGCGGCGGCTGCCAGCTCCACCAGCGCCGACCTTGACGCGCTGGCCGACCACGAGACCCCCAAGCTCAAGCGGCGGCTCATTGCGTCGCTGGGCTTTCTGCTGGTGCTGATGTACTTCTCCATGGGCCACATGATGTGGGGCTGGCCCCTGCCCCGCTGGTTCGACGGCAACCACATCGCCATGGGTCTTGTGCAGCTGCTGCTGGCGGGCATCGTCATGGTCATCAACCAGAAGTTCTTCATCAACGGCTTCAAGGGGCTCCTCCACGGCTCGCCCAACATGGACACGCTGGTGGCCATGGGTTCCATGGCAAGCTTTGTGTGGAGCACCTACGCCCTGTTCGCCATGACCCGCGCGCAGGTGGACGGCAACAGCGAGCTGGTCATGCATTATATGATGGAGTTCTACTTTGAGTCCGCCGCCATGATCTTGACCCTCATCACGGTGGGCAAGATGCTGGAGGCCCGCTCCAAGGGCAAGACCACCGACGCGCTCAAGAGCCTGATGAAGCTTGCCCCCAAGACCGCCACCCTGCTGCGGGACGGTGCCGAAGTGACCGTGCCCATCGAGCAGGTGCAGAAGGGGGACATCTTTGTGGTGCGCCCGGGCGAGAACATCCCCGTGGACGGCATCGTGCTGGAAGGCACCAGCGCCGTGAACGAGAGCGCCCTGACCGGCGAGAGCATCCCCGTGGACAAGGCTGCGGGCGATAAGGTGAGCGCTGCCACCACCAACCAGTCCGGTTTCCTGCAGTGCCGGGCCACCCGCGTGGGCGAGGACACCACCCTTGCCCAGATCATCCGGATGGTCAGCGATGCCGCCGCCACCAAGGCTCCCATTGCAAAAATCGCCGATACGGTGTCCGGTTTCTTCGTGCCTGCGGTCATTACCATTGCGGTGGTCACCACCATCGTGTGGCTGCTGCTGGGCCGGGAGCTGGGCTATGCGCTGGCCCGCGGCATCTCCGTGCTGGTCATCAGCTGCCCCTGTGCGCTGGGTCTGGCAACGCCGGTGGCCATCATGGTGGGCAACGGTCTGGGTGCAAAGAACGGCATCCTGTTCAAGACCGCCGCTTCGCTGGAAGCTGCAGGCCGCACCCAGATCGTGGCGCTGGACAAGACCGGCACCATCACCAGCGGTGAACCAAAAGTGACCGACATTCTGCCCGCCGAGGGCGTTTCCGAGGCGGAGCTGCTCACCCTTGCCGCCGCACTGGAGCGCAAGAGCGAGCACCCGCTGGCAAAGGCCGTGCTGGCCTGCACCGACGCGCAGAAGCTCACCGCCCCCGAGGTATCCGGCTTTGCCGCCCTGCCGGGCAACGGTCTGGCCGCAAAGCTGGACGGCGTGGAGATCTTTGGCGGCAATGCGTCCTTTATCGGCACCAAAGTCACCGTGCCCGCACAGCTGCAGGAGAAGGCCGCAGCCCTCTCCGCACAGGGCAAAACGCCCCTGTTCTTCGGCGGAGCAGGCCGTCTGCTGGGCATCATCGCGGTGGCCGATACCATCAAGGAGGACAGCCCCCGCGCCATCCGGGAGCTGCAGGCCATGGGCATCCGCGTGGTCATGCTCACCGGTGACAACCAGCGCACTGCCGACGCCATTGGCAGGCAGGCCGGTGTGGACGAGGTGATCGCAGGCGTGCTGCCCGACGGCAAGGAAGCGGTCATCCGCCAGCTGCAGGCATCCGGCAAGGTGGCCATGGTGGGCGACGGCATCAACGATGCCCCGGCCCTGACCCGTGCCGACACCGGCATCGCCATCGGCGCAGGCACCGACGTTGCCATCGACGCGGCGGACGTGGTGCTGATGAACTCCAAGCTGTCGGACGTGCCTGCCGCCATCCGCCTGAGCCGCGCTGCCCTGCGCAACATCCACGAAAACCTGTTCTGGGCGTTCATCTACAACATCATCGGCATCCCGCTGGCCGCAGGCGTGTTCATCCCCTTCGGCCTGACGCTGAACCCCATGTTCGGTGCTGCTGCCATGAGCCTTTCCAGCTTCTGCGTGGTAAGCAACGCCCTGCGCCTGAACCTGTTCGACGTGCACAGCACAAAGCACGATCGTGCGTCAAAAAACGCTGCTTCCCTGCCCGCTGTCTCCGCACAGCCCGCAGCGGTTGCAAATAAAGAGAGTACCAAGGAGGACACTGCTATGAAAAAGACCCTGAAGGTGGAAGGCATGATGTGCGGCCACTGCGAAGCCCGCGTGAAGAAGGCTCTGGAAGCCCTGCCCGAGGTGGACGAGGCCGTGGTGAGCCACGAGGCCGGCACCGCCATCGTCACCCTGAACGCCGAGGTCGCCGACGACGTGCTGAAGAAGGCCGTTGAGGATCAGGACTACCCTGTGACCGGCATCCAGTAAACCGCCGCTGAATACTCCCCATCAAATGGAAAGGCCGCTGCATGTGAACGCAGCGGCCTTTTTATCGTGTTTACAGGCTTTTAAAATTGATTCAGAATATCATGGTGTCCAATGTCCAACAGCAGAATGATCGTATCACCGTCGTACTGCCAGATGACCCGCACATCCATGTTTACGCTGAACTCGAACAAGTCTACCGTGCCTTGAATACGCTTTGTGCGCAGCGACGGATACAGCGGGTCCATTTCCAGAATTTCCAGCTTCTTTTTCAGCTGCGCCCGCTCCGCTGCGTTCAAACGCTTCAGGTTCTTTATGAATCGTTTGGTGTAGGTGATCTTGTAATTCATTCGTCCGCACCGTCCAGCGCTTCAAACAGTGCGTCCACAGTGTCGAACACCGGCTGCTCCCCTGCCGCAATTTTGGCCTTTGCTTCGTTGATCTCGCTGCGCAGCTCGTCCAGATACTTTTTGGGGTAAACGGCTACCGGCATCAGCTCGATCACGCCATCCTTCTCCACGATCTCCAGCTTGTCGCCCTCACGCAGGCCCATCTTCATTACAATATCCTTTGGAATGGTGATCTGGGATTTTGTCCTCAATTCCGTCAGCATCCTTCATCCTCCTTTGTGCGATTTTCTTACTTTCTTACTTTTATTATACTCTGCTTTTTTCAAAAAGCAACCATGCACCATAAAATTTTACAAAGCGTCGTTTCTGTGTCTTCTTATTGTATTTCGTCAGAAAGTATGTTAAACTAAAAATGCCACCCCAAAGGGTGGCGTTAAGGTGCTATCTGCAAGCGCAGGTGGTCATGCTTCCCTCCGGCAAGCGTCCGGGGGACGTAAAAGCTTATTGTTTGTTCCCCCGTTCGCAAACGCGGAAGGGGGGATGCATCATGGTGTTGAACGATGTTCTGCAGCTGTTCGTCATTGTTGGCGGCACAGTTGGGATTACATTTCAGATCGCATGGGCAATCTTCAAAGAGATCCATAACAATAAGAAATGACCGCCCCTGTCTCCAAACGGTAAGCGGTCATTCTTATTGATCCAACCGGAAGGAGCTGACCATTGCGGACAGCACCTTTTCTATTTGTAGTATAGTTATTTTTTGCCGTTTTGTCAAGAGAAGGTGCCCGCCTTCTCTTTTTCTTTTCCCATTTTCCTGTGCATTTTCACCCCGGAAGCTGTGGCTTTTTGCGCAAAAACTATTTGTTGACACGTTGTTTTTTCAGAGTTATACTTATAGCAACAACATTTGGTTTTGCTTCCAGTTATAAACCACAGCGAAAGGAGAAATGTATTTTGGGAGTATCCATTCAGGACCGCACAGACTTTCTGAACATGCTGGATGCCTGCAGGACCGAGCAGCAGCTGTTCAGCCGCCTGACCTTTGCGGTTATGTTCCACCAGACCGACCCGGATGCACGGGAAGACCTGCTGGACGACGTGCGCGGCGCAGCCTGCAACATGCAGCTGCCCGCCGTCAATTACAAGATCGATCAATGGCTCAACACCTGCAAGCAGGCGTGGCAGGCCGACCCAGCAGCCTTTATGGCAGCCGTGAACGCGGACGCAAAGCAGCGCAAGCTTGCGCTGGAGGGCAGCGCGGCGCAGCCCGGCCTGCTGGCCGATGTGCCCATGCAGAGCGTGGCGTGGCTGGTGCCGCAGCTGCTGCCGCTGGGCGAAGTGTCGCTGCTGGGTGCCGACGGCGGCACCGGCAAGGGCATCTGGCAGGCACAGCTCATTGCCTATGTGACGGCGGGCAAGACCTCCGGCTTTTTTCCGCTGCCGCCGCAGCAGACCGGCAAGGTGCTGCTGCTTGCGGGCGAGGACGACCCCGGCAAGGTGCTCAAGGCCCGTCTGCTGGCGGCCGGGGCCGACATGAACCGGGTGCTGGTGCTGACCGCCGACGACTACTTTGGCAAGACCGGCCAGCCCCTTACCCTCAAGGACCAGGCACTGGCGGATTTTGCCGCCAAGGCCGGGCCGCTGCTGCTCATCGTGGACCCGCTGCAGAGCTTTCTGCCCGCCGATGTGGAGATGGCAAGCCGCAACCAGATGCGCAGTGCCCTGCTGCCGCTGCGCGCCATTGCCGCAAAGCAGGGCTGCGCGGTGCTCATCGTGATGCACTCCAACAAAAAGCAGGGCGTTTCCGGCCGCGCACGTCTGGCCGACAGCTCAGATATCTGGGACATGGCCCGCAGCGTGCTGATGATGGGCCGCGCCAAGAACGACGGCAAAATTTATCTCAGCCACGAGAAAAGCAGCTACGCCCGCCCCCAGCAGACGGTGCTGCTGCACATCGACGATGTGGAGGTGGAGGGCGTAAAGACCGCGCGGGCCGTGTTTGACGGCTACACCGACAAGAAGGATGCCGACTTCATTGAGGAGCGGCGGGTGCGCACGGCGGAGACCCGGCAGGACACCCGCAGCGCCATCCTGAACGTTCTGTCCGAGAGCCGCCTTGGGTCGATGCCCAGCAACGAGCTGCGCGCCGCCGTCCTGCGGGAGGTCGGGTGCAGCGACAGTACATACAACCGTGTGTACAGTGACCTCACGAAGTCCAGCCAAATCGCAAAGCAAGCGATACGTGGAAAAGATGGCAGGAATCGCTGGTATACCTGCTACTGTGGAGAAACATCTGACAAAGTTCCATTTTAAATACTTATCTACGTTATAAATTTGATGTTTGTCAGCTTGACAAAGTTCGGATATTTGACAAAGTTGGAACTTTCTCAGAACAATGGAACTTTCTCACCTTGACAAAGTTACTTTTCAATCGTTGTATCGTTTAAAAGTTCAAACTTACTCAGATAACGCTCCTACAGTAGCACCTGATAAAGTTCCCCGAAACCGCAGGCTGCGTGCTGGCAGCTTTCTCCGCGAACAGCAACGGGTTGCGGCACCCAGCAGCCGCGTCGCATTCGCTTGCGTCTCGCTGGCCGCGGCCCCAACTGCAACTCCCTGTTTCCGCCATTGGCGGCGGTCGTTGCAGTTGCAGAACCCACGGTTCCGCCCCTGTGCTTACGCACGGGGCCCCACTTCCCGGACATTCGCTGGAGAAACTCCCAGCCCACAGCCCAGCCCATACCTTAACTCCTCGCCAACTCCTCCACCGTGATGCAGCACACGGCAAAGGCCAGCAGGGCGCAGTCCAGCGGGACACGGCGCAGCACCACCACCCGTTCGGTCAGGGTGGTAAAGGTCTGCACGGCCTGCACCGGCACGGTGCTGCCCAGCCAGAACAGCGCCACCGAAAGCGGCAGATGCACCGCCCGCGCTGCCAGCAAAGGCCGCAGCGAGATCTCGGCCGGGCAGATGGTGCGCACCTGCAAAAGCACCGACACCCCCTGCACACTGAGCGCCGCACAGCACAGCGTGCTGGCCCACAGCCCGGTGCGGGCGGCCTGATCGCAGCCGGAACACACTTCCAGCAGCATGGCGGGCAGCGCCGCCCACGGCTGTGGCAGCAATGCCCCGCACCCTGCCGCCAGCAGCCGGAAGTACAGCACAAAGCCGCAGAGCTTCAGGTAGGTCACTGCCGCCTGCGCGATCACCGCGTCCAGTGCGGGCAGCTGAATGGTTTCCCCCTGCGCGGGTGGAGCCTGCCCGGCCCCGCCCTGCATCCGGCACAGCAGTGCCGCCGTGAGGTATCCCGCCAGCAGCTGGGCCGCAAACAGCCGCACCCCCACCGCGCGGCTGCCCAGCATCTGCTGCCCTACCGTGAGGATGACAAAGGACGGCCCGCTGCACACACAGGCGGGCAGCAGCGCCGAGGCCTGCCGGGAGGTGAGCTGACCGGTGCGCACGGCTTCGGACGCAGCCACCGCCGCCGGTGCAAAGCCCCCCAAGGCCCCAATGAGCAGCACGCCGCCCGCGCCCTTTGCCCGGATGCCCATGAGCCGCGCCGCAGGCCGGAACACAAAGCCCAGCCACTGCCCGGCCCCGCAGCCTGCCGCCAGCGCCGATACGATGAGGAACGGAAACAGCGATACCAGCAGCGGCCCGCCGCACAGCCGCAGCCCCGCCTGCAGGGCATCGGCACAGCGCTGCGGCGCGGCAAACACCAGAAACGCCGTGTACCCTGCCAGCGCCAGCAGCACGCCCCGCCGGAAATTCCAGCTTCGATTCATAACTCAGCCCTCCGCATCCATATATATGTAGCAGCGCGCCGCGGGCAGAACTGCGGGATGGGAGGGAATGGGATGTGTGCCAAGCGCAAAAAGCGGCTTTTGCCGCAAAGCTGGCTGGCCCTGCTGTTCCGTCAGCCGCCGCAGGGCTTTTACCACGCCCCTGCCGTCTACCTGAGCGGGGGCCGCATGGAGGTGGAGCACTTTTGCCGCATCCTGACCTACAGCCCCGACCGGCTGTGCCTGCAGATGCCCCATGGCCGGTTGACCATCTACGGCGACGGGCTGAAGATCGTCACCCTTACCGCCAGCCGCCTGACCCTGCGGGGGCGGTTCGTGCGCACGGACTTTGCGGATGACTAGGAGGTGCCCATGGAACCGGTAAGCCTTTGGGCCGCGGTGGAGTTCACCGCATGCAATGGCAGCACCGAAGCCCTGCTTACCGCTGCCGCCCGGGCCGGGCTGCATCCCTACGGGGTAACGGCCCTGCCGGGAGGGTTTGGCGGGCGGTGCGCCGCGTGGCAGTACCCGCGCCTTGCCGCGCTGGCCCGCAAGCACCGGGTGCGGCTGCGCATCCGCCGGAAGCTGGGGCTGTATTTCTGCCTGCGCCCCTTGCTGCGCCGGGCCGGGCTTTGGGCGGGGCTGGCGGTGTTTGTGCCGCTGCTGCTCTTTGCACAGCAGTTCGTCTGGTATGCGGACACCTCTTCCCTCACCACCGGACAGGCTGCGCGGGCCTGCGCCGTCCTGCGGGAAGCGGGCCTGCAGCCCGGTGCGGCTGTGACCGAGGCAAAGCTCACCGCCGGGGAGTACGCCCTTTTGCACAGCGGCGAGTTCTCCTGGGCCAGCCTGAATTTTGCCAAAGGGCGGCTGGTTGTGGAAGCCGCCGCGGCCAGGCCCAAGCCGGACATTGCCGCCGGAACGCTGCATGGCATCCGGGCAAAATGCGGCGGCACTGTTCTGCGCACGAACCTTACCAGCGGCACCATGCTGGTGCAGCCGGGCCAGCAGGTGGAAGCCGGGCAGGGCCTCATTGGCACAGCCCGCGCCGAGCGGGACGGCACCCTGATCTTTGCGCCCGCCGCCGGAACGGTGATTGCGCAGTTTGAGTGGAGCGACACCCGCACCGTGCCCTTGGAAGAGACGGTGCAGCAGTACACCGGCGCGTGCACCCGCGCATACCGGGTGACAGCGTTCGGGCACACCTTCTCCCTGCCCGCCGCGCCTGCGCCGGAACATGCGGCGGTGATCCTCCGGCACTTTCAGCCGGAGGTGCCGCTTCTGGGCCTTGCCCTGCCCTGCTCTGTGGAGGAGACCTGCCGCTATGTGCAGCAGCCGGAAACGCTGCACCGCACCGAAGCGCAGGCCGCCGCGCTGGCCCGGCTGCAAAGCCTGCAGGCGCTGTACGCCGCATGGCCGGACGCGGAGCACATCGCCCGCAAAGAGGACTGCACCGTGAACGGCACCGTGCTGGACTATACCGTCACCTACACCGTGGCAGCGGACATCTGCGGGTGAAAGGATTCCCGTTGTAATTCGTCAAAAAGTATGCTAAACTAAAAATGCCACCCCAAAAGGGTGGCGTTAAGGTGCTGTCTGCAAGCGCAGGTGGTCATGCTTCCCTCCGGCAAGCGTCCGGGGGACGTAAAAGCTTATTGTTTGTTCCCCCGTTCGCAAACGCGGAAGGGGGGATGCATCATGAAGTTGGAAGAGGTTCTGCAGCTGTTCGTCATTGTTGGCGGCACAGTTGGGATTACATTTCAGATCGCATGGGCAATCTTCAAAGAGATCCATAACAATAAGAAATGACCGCCCCAATCTCCAAACGGTAAGCGGTCATTCTTATTGACTATCTAGCCGGAAGGAGCTGACCATTGCGGACAGCGCCTTTTCTATTTGTAGTATAGTTGTTTTTTAGCGGTTTGTCAAGTCCCCTGCTCTGCAGCGGCACGTTCCGCCGCCTGCGCATCGTACTCGGCAAGCAGGTCGTTGAGGTCGTACTGGTACTTGCTGTGGCAGAAGTGGCACACCACCTCGCAGGCGGGGTCCTCGTCGCGCATCCTCACCAGCTCCTTGCGGCCAAGGCTGAACAGCATCTCCTTGGTGCGCTCGGCGCTGCAGTCGCACTGGTAGTGCACATCGCGCTCGTCCAGCACGTTGGGGGCAAAGCCCGCCAGCGCCAGCTGCATCATATCCTCGGGGGTCTTGCCCTCGTGCAGCAGGGTGGTGACGGACGGCATGGCCGCGATGTTCTTTTCCAGCTGATCGATCTCCGCATCGGTGGCACCGGGCAGCAGCTGCACCATAAAGCCGCCTGCGCACAGGATGGACAGGTCTTTGTCCACCAGCACGCCCAGCGCCATGACGGTGGGCACCTGCTCGCTGTAGGCGTAGTAGGCGGTCAGGTCCTCGGCGATCTCGCCGGAGACCAGCGGCACCTGTCCCACGGTAGGCTCCCTCTGCAGGCGGTTATCCCGGATGACGGTGAGCACACCGTCTTTGCCCACAGCGCCGCCCACATCCAGGTGGCCGTTCGGCTTTGCGGGCAGCTCCACCAAGGGGTGATCGATGCAGCCCTTCACGTTGCCGGTGCCGTCGGTGCAGGCAATGACCACGCCCGCCGGGCCGCCGCCGGACACACGCAGGGTGATCTGGTCACGGTCGTCCTTGAGCATGGAGCCCATCAGGGCCGCGCCGGTGAGCAGACGGCCCAGTGCCGCGCTGCAGGTGGCGCTGGTGGTGTGCAGCTTTTCGGCCTTGCGGACGATCTGGGTGGAATCCACACCGCAGAACACGACCCCGCCGTTCTCCGACAGGCCGCGGATCAGATTTGCCATAAAGTTATCCCTCCAATTGTGTATACTGCTTGACTGCGCAGAAGAAATAGCGCTGGCTGTCCTCGGTCAACGGGCCGAAGGTCTCGCCGTCGCAGACGCTTTCCAGCGCAAAGCCGTGCTTTTCCAGCGCGGTGCGGATGGTGTCAAGGTCATAGGTGTACTCGCAGAACTGCTCGTGGAAGTGCTCGCCGGTCTCGTGGTAGTCGATGTCCACGGTGATCTCCACGCGGCGGTTGGCGGCATCGTAGTGGTTGCGCCACACACAGGCGGCATCCTCTTCCTCAAAGGTGAACGCGTTGTCGCCCAGCACGTTCCGGTGCTTGTAGGGCGTGTTCATATCGAACAGGAACACCCCGCCCTTCTCCATGAAAAAGCCCGCATTGGCAATGGCGGTGTCCAGGTCCGGGATGTGGTTGAAGGTGTCAAAGGTGGACACCGCGCCCCGGATGGTGCCGTACAGATCGAGCTTGAGCAGGTCCTGCCGCAAAAGCAGCAGCCTGCCGGAAAGGCCCAGCTGTTCGGCCTTATCGCGCACAACGCAGAGCATCTCCTCGGACTGGTCAATGCCGATCATATCATAGCCCGCCTGCGTGAGCATCAACGTCAGCTCACCGGTGCCGCAGCCAAGGTCGGCAAGGATGCCGTCGTGGATGCCGTGCTCCTTGAGCTTTGCATGGATGTGGGCATACAGGGCATCGTAATCGGCCTCGCCGTTGAATTCATCGTAGAAATAGGCAAATTCGTTGTAGGCCATGGTTTACTCCGCTTCCTGTTCCCCGGCCACAGCGGCATTGAGCACCGCCTGCAGCTCCGGGATGCCGTAGCCGTTCTCGCCGCTGGTCAGCACCACCTTCTGGCAGCCATAGGGGCGGCAGAGGTTCTCAAAGTCTTCCAGCGTCTTGGCCAGCTGGCTCTTTTTGAGCTTGTCGGCCTTGGTCAGGGCCACCACGTAGGGGATCTGGTGATAGTGCAGGTAGCGCAGCATCTGCTCATCGTCGGCGCTGGGGGCGTGGCGGCAGTCCAGCAGCTGCACCAGCAGGGTGTGGTGGCGGGGTGCTTCAAAGTAGCTGTTGATGAGGTCGTCCCAGCGCTCACGGTCGGCGTTGCTCACCTTGGCGTAGCCGTAGCCGGGCAGGTCCACAAAGTAGCAGTCGTCCACCGAATAGAAATTGATGGTAGCCGTTTTGCCCGGCGTACTGGACACGCGGGCAAGGTTTTTGCGGCTGCACAGCTTATTGATGAGGCTGGATTTGCCCACGTTGGACCGCCCCGAAAAGCTCAGCTCCGGGCGGTCGCTCTCGGGCAGCTGGCTGGAAATGCCGTAGCTGGCAATGAAATCAGCTTTGTTGTAATTCATGGAGCTTTCCTTTCTTGTGGTACGTCAAACCCTCTCAGTCTCGTCACTTCGTTCCTCGCCAGCTCCCCCGAAGGGGGAGCTCTTTCATCTGGTGGAAAACATCCCTTAAGCTCCCCCCTTCGGGGGAGCTGGCACGGCGCAAGCCGTGACTGAGAGGGTTTCTATTATTCTCAGCACACCGCGCCGGGCTGGGGCTTTTCTGCGGTGGGCGGCACGATGGCGGCGTCTGCCGCCTTTTTCTTTGCATGGGTGCGGCTGGGAGCCTTGGCCTTCTTTGCGTTCTGGGGCTTGAGCAGGGCCGCGTTCAGCACCTGTGTCAGGCTCTGCATGGGCAGGAAGGTGAGGTTCTTCTTCACCTCGTCGTCCACCTCATACAGGTCGGGTTCGTTGTCCTTGGGGATGAGCACCGTTTTCATGCCCTCGCGGTAGGCCGCCATGCTCTTTTCCCGCAGGCCGCCGATGGGCAGCACGTTGCCGTGCAGGGTGATCTCGCCGGTCATGGCCACATCACCGCGCACCGGGATGCCGGACAGGCAGGACACCAGCGCCGTGGTCAGGGTGACACCGGCAGAAGGGCCGTCCTTGGGCACTGCGCCCTCCGGGGCGTGGATGTGTAGGTCGCACTTCTTGAGCTTTTCCGGGTCGATGCCGTACTCGGCGGCGTGCACGCGCACCCACGTAACGGCCAGCTGAGCGCTCTCCTTCATTACGTCGCCCAGCGAACCGGTGACGGTGATCTTGCCGCTGCCGTTGTCCATCACCTGCACCTCGATGGGCAGGGTCTCGCCGCCCACGCTGGTCCATGCCAGACCGTTGGCGATGCCCACCGCGTTGGTGCGGTTGAGGAAGTCGGGCTTGACGAAGCGGGGGCCAAGCAGCTGTTCCAGCATGGTGCCGGTAACGGAGACGCTTTCCACCTCGCCTGCGGCGATCTTGCGGGCGCACTTGCGCAGCACGCTGGTGATGGTGCGTTCCAGATTGCGCACACCGGCCTCGCGGGTGTAGCCGTCGATGATGCCGTACAGCGCGCTCTGGCTCAGCGTGACCTTGCCGGTCAGGCCGCAGGCCTTGAGCTGCTTGGGCAGCAGGTGCTTGCGGGCAATGTTGTATTTTTCCACGCGGGTGTAGCTGGGCAGCTCGATCACGTCCATGCGGTCGCGCAGGGGGCCGGGGATGCTGCCCAGATCGTTGGCGGTGGTGATAAAGAGCACATGGCTCAAATCGAACGGGATATCGATGAAATGATCGTTGAAGGTGCTGTTCTGCTCCGGGTCCAGCGCTTCCAGCAGGGCTGCGGCCGGGTCGCCCCGGAAGTCGCCTGCCAGCTTGTCGATCTCGTCCAGCAGCATGAGGGGGTTCGCGCTCTTGGCAGAGATCATGGCAGTGATGATCTTGCCGGGCATCGCGCCGATGTAGGTGCGGCGGTGGCCGCGGATCTCGGCTTCATCCCGCACGCCGCCAAGGCTGATGCGCACATACTTGCGGCCCAGACTTTCGGCGATGGAGCGTGCAATACTGGTCTTGCCCACGCCCGGAGGGCCTACAAGGCAGATGATCTGTGCCTTCACGTCCGGTGCCAGCTTGCGCACGGCCAGCGTTTCCAGAATGCGGTCCTTCACCTTTTTCAGGCCGTAGTGGTCGCGGTCCAGGATCTGCTGTGCGCGGCTGATATCAAGGTCGTCCACCGTAAAGGTGTTCCACGGCAGGTCAAGGCAGGTGTCCAGATAGGTGCGGATGACCGTTGCCTCCTGATTGGAGCCCTGCATCTTGGCAAGGCGGTCCACTTCCTTGAGCAGCTTCTTCTCGCTGTCCTCGGCAAGGTGCAGTTCCGTGATCCTGCGGCGGTACTCGTCGGCCTCGGCGTGGGTGTCATCGCCCTCGCCCAGCTCGTCGCTGATGATGTGCAGCTGTTCGTGCAGGTAGTAATCGCGCTGGTTCTTGTCCATGGACTCGTTGACCTTTTCCGCGATCTCCTTTTCAATTTTCATCACCTGGCACTCACGGCGCAGCATCTCGATGAGCTTTTTCAGCCGTCCGTTCAGGGTGCCCTCGTCCATCACAGCCTGCTTGTCCTCGTAGCGGAACAGCAGGTTTGCGGGCATGTACTCGCTGAGGAAGGCGGGGTCGTCGCTGGAAACGATGGCAAACACCACGTCCTTGCCAAGGCGCGGATTCATGCCAAGGTACTCGTCAAACCCGGCCTTGAGGGCGCGCAGCAGCGCTTCGGTCTCCACGGCATCGTCGGCCTTGCCTGCGCGCACCGGGGCCGGGCGCACCTCCGAAAGCAGAAAATCGCCGCTGGCATCCAGTGCACTGAGCTTTGCGCGGTACTTGCCCTCCACCAGGACCTTTACAAGGTCCCCGGAGACGCGCAGCACCTGCTTGACCTCGGCCACCACGCCGTAGCTGAACAGGTCTGCCTGCTGCGGCTCGGTGGTGTCCATGGACTTCTGTGCCACCAGAAACACGTTGGAATTATTTGCCATTGCCCACTCCACGGCGGCAATGCTCTTTTCGCGGCCCACCTCAAAGTGGACGAGATTGTTGGGGAACACCACCAGACCCCGCAGGGCGATGGTGGGCAGATGCAGCTTTTTGCGCTCCACCTTGATGGTAACTTTTTCACTCATAGTGCAAACACCTCCCGGCTGCCGCGCACTTTCCCACGGCGGCAGCGCTGTATGCAAGAGATTTTATCTTTAAAATAGCAGGTTGTTTCCTTATTATACTGATTTCCGGCCAAAATGCAACTGTGATGCATGGACGGTTGGTTATTCCCCCCGCTTTTCCTGCGTGGAGAAGCCCATTTTGCCAAGAGCCGGCAGCAGGGCCTTGAGGGTGATGGAGGTCAGTGCGCCCATCACAAGGCCCAGCACCAGCATGACCGGCGCGTAGTAGAACGAGAGCGACGACGAGATGATCACGCCTGCACCCAGCAGCTGGCCGATGTTGTGGGCCAGTGCGCCGCATACGGACAGGATGAACCAGGTGGGCCGCACCGGCAGCAGGTAGTACAGCACCCACATCACCAGCAGGGACAAAAGGCCGCCGCACAGCGAGAGAAAGCCCGCCGTGAAGCCGGACACCAGAAACACGAACAGTGCCTTGAGCACGTCCAGCACCAGCGCCTGCCTCGGCCCCATGAAAAACAGCGCGTACATCACCACGATGTTGGCAAGGCCCAGCTTCATGCCCGGCAAAAGGCCCGGGATGGTGAGCGTGCCCTCAATGAACGAAAGCGCCATGGCCAGCGCAAACAGCAGGCCGGAAAGGGCGATGCGGCGCGTTTTTTCGTAACTGCGTCTGTTTTGGGGCATGCTGCACTCTCCTTTACTCTTCGGTCTGCTGGCTCTGCTCGTAGCTTTCCTGCTCTTCCATGGCAGCTTCCCACGCGGCAAACAGCTCTTCCTGATGGAAGCGCAGGTCGCTCAGCTCGTCGCTCTTCTGGCGCAGCAGGTCGGGGTCGTTGTACACCTCCGGGGAGTTGATCTCGTTGTCCAGCTCCACTTCGCGTGCACCGCAGGCTTCCATCTCGTCCTCGCAGGCCTTGATCTTGGCCCGCAGCTCTGCGCGGCGGCGGCGCTGTTCCTTGCCATAACCGGTCTTGGCCGGTTCGGCGGCCTTCTGCACAGCAGGGGCCGGGGCGCTGCGGCCCATCAGGGCATCGTAGCTGGGGTAGAGGGTGGCCTTGCCGTCCTCAAGGTAGAGGATGGGGCAGGCCAGACTGTTCATCAGGTGGCGGTCATGGGTGACCAGCAGCAGCGTGCCGGTGTAGGCCATGAGGGCCTCGGTAAGGTTCTCGCGGGTGTAGATGTCCAGATGGTTGGTGGGCTCGTCCAGAAACAGCAGGTTGGGCCGTTCCAGCACGATCTCCGCAAAGCGCAGGCGGGCCAGCTCGCCGCCGGAAAGCGCCTCGCAGGGCTTGAACACCGTCTCGCCCCGGAAGCCCAGCTTTGCCAGATGGCTGCGCACCTCCAGCTCGGTCATGCGGGGGTACTTGTTCCAGATCACATCGATGACCCGGCCCTGCCCCAGACGGTTCTGCTGCTGGGCAAAGATGCTGGGCCGTGCGCCGGTGCCCAGCCGCACCATGCCGCCGGAGGGGCGGCGCTTGCCGTCCAGCACCTGCATCAGGGTGGACTTGCCCGCGCCGTTGGGGCCTGCGATCACCAGCCGCTGGCCGCGGCACACCGTGTAGGTAAAGGGTTCCAGCAGGGTGCGCTCCCCTATTTTGATGGTCAGGTTCTTGAGCAGCACCAGTTCGTTCCACGGTTCTACGTCATATTCAAACCGGAACTTGAGCTGGTTGGTCTCGTCCTTGGGCGCTTCGGTGATCTCCAGCTTTTCCAGCTGCTTGCGGCGGCTCTGGGCCATTTTGGTGGTGGAAGCGCGCACAAGGTTGCGGTCCACGTAGTCCTGCAGCTTTTCGGCCAGTGCCACATCTGCATCGTGCTGCTTCTGGCGCAGGGCATCGGCGGCTTCCTTCTGGGGCAGGTAGGCCGAGAAGTTGCCCTTGTAGGTGGTCATGGTCTGGAAGGAGACCTCCCAGATCTTCGTACACACGTTATCGAGGAAGTAGCGGTCGTGGCTGACCACCAGCACCGCGCCGGAATAGCCCTTGAGGTAGTTTTCCAGCCATTCCATGGTGGCAAAGTCCAGGTGGTTGGTGGGCTCGTCCAGAATGAGCACGTCCGGCTTTTCCAGCAGCAGCTTTGCCAGCCGCAGCCTCGTCAGCTCGCCGCCGGAGAGCACCGCAATGTTCTTCTGCCATGTATCCTGCGCAAAGCCCATGCCAGACAGCACCTTTTTGATGTTCACATCCATGTTGTAGCCGTCGGCGGCATCCACGATGTTCTGCAGCTGGTCGTGCCGGGCCAGCAGCTCCGTGTCGTCCGGCTGCGCGGCCATTTTGCGTTCCAGCACCTGCATCTGGGCCATGGCATCCAGCACAGGGGCAAAGGTGGAGCGCATCTCGCCGTAGAGATCCAGCGTGGCATCCAGCTTTGCGTTCTGTTCCAGATAGCCCAGCGTCACGCCGTGGGTCACGCTGAACTCACCTTCGTAGTCCTGGTACTCGCCGGTCAAAATCTTGAGCAGGGTGGTCTTGCCCGCGCCGTTCTGGCCCACGATGCCGATGCGGTCCTCCCGCTCGACACTGGCGGTCACATCGTGCAGCACGATCTTCTCGCCAAAGCTCTTGCCTAGTTTTTCCAAATGTATCAGCATAGTTTTATGATCCCGTTCTCCATCCGCTTATTGGCTCAGCACTGGTGGCGGCGGTTCTTCAGGCCCACATTGGCCAGCTCTTCCTGCTCCATCACCAGCGGGTACAGCTCTTTCAGGTCTGCGATCTCGTAGGTGGGCACCACCTTGCCGGGGTTCTCGGCGTGGCTGGGGTTATACCAGCAGGTGTCAAGGCCCGCATTCACGCCGCCCTGAATGTCGCTGCTCAGGCCGTCGCCCACCACCAGCACATGCTCGCGGTTCTCCACGCCAAGGGCGCGCAGGGCCGCATCAAAAATTCTGCGGTTCGGCTTTTCGCTGTCCATCTTCTCGGAGACGAACACGTCCTCCATAAAGTTCAGCACACCGCTTTCGGCCAGACGGCGGATCTGCACCTTCTGGAAGCCGTTGGTCACAACGGCCAGCGTTGCCACCTCGGAAAGCTCCCGCAGCACATCCAGCACTTCCGGCCCCATCAGGTCCGGGTGGGTGGAGAGCTGTTCCAGATAGAAGCGGTTCATCTCGGCTCCGTCACCGGCGGCATCAATGGCCTTGAGGAAGCGGGTGAACCGCTCTGCCATGAGCTTTTCCCGCTTGATCTGGCCTTTTTCCAGCTGCCGCCACAGCTCCGAGTTGATGGTGCGGTAGGTCTGCACCGTTTCTGCGTCCGGCTCAATGCCGTAGTTCACCAGCGTTTCGGCCAGTGCCTTGCTTTCGGCTGCGTCAAAGTTCAGCAGGGTGTTGTCTGCATCGAACAGCACGCAATAATATTTTGCCATAAACCTTCCCTCTTTTCCTTCTGCCATGGCCTCAGCTGCCATGCGCTCAACAACAGGCAGAAGCCAGCCCTGCCGTAAACAGAGCTGGCTTCACATCATTCTGTTACAATTTCGTACGGTGGTACGTCCGTCTGCTCCGGGTCGTTGTCCGGGCAGGTGGTTTTGACATCACAGGGGGTGGCAGCACACTTTGCCATTTCCTCTTCCAGCGCGCCGTTGTCCACGTTCTCCCAGTCGGTGCCGTAATCGTCCACGCTGCCGTCGGTCACGTTCTCTTCCCCGGGCAGCGCCGGGATGCGGGGTTCCTCGTAGTACATGCAAACGCCTCCCTTCCTGCCAGCCTATGCGGCACAGCAGGCCGGGGTGACAGCCTCAGGACGCGGAGTCCGTGGATGCGGACTGCTCGTTGGCGGCTTCCTTGCTGGCATTGGATTCCGAAGCCGCATGGGAGCTGCCAGAGCTGCTCTCGCTGCTGGAGCTGCTATGGGAAGCCGAGCTGCTCTCACCAGAGCCCGCGTGGGACGAGCTGGCTGTTCCGTTGGAAGCAGAAGCCGAGCCTGCCGGGGAAGCCGTGCTCTCACTGCTGGAAGAGCTGTGAGACGAGCTGTCGGAAGAGCTGTGAGACGAGCTGTCGGAAGAGCTGTGAGACGAGCTGTCGGAAGAGCTGTGAGACGAGCTGTCGGAGGTGGATGTAGCCCCGGAGGATGCCCCGGAGGTGGTGCCGGACGATGCACCGGAAGAACTGGTGCTGCCGGAAGAACTGCTGCCCGACGTGCTGCCGGAGCTGTGAGACGAGCTGCCGGAGCTTACGCCGCTGACCGTCACATTCAGGACGTTGCTGGTAACGGTGCAGCCGTTGTAGCTTGCCACTGCGTACACCTTAAAGGTCGCATTGAGCATGGAGGGGTCGATCTCCACCTTGACGGTGGTCTTGCCCGCCGCCTGCGGCACTTCCGCACCGTTGGCGTACCAGCGGATGCTGTCGGCAGTGAGGTGCTTGCCGCCCAGCTTTGCGGTAAAGGTGTAGGAATCGCCCAGCACGGCCTTGCCGGTGCTGCTGATATGCACGGAAGCCGCTGCAAATACGGCGGTCACGTCCACGTTCTGCTTGAAGTTCGTATCGGTGCGGGTCTTCTGGGTCACGCCGTCGCTCCACTTGACGAACACATAGCCGTCCTGCGGCACAGCCGTCACGCTGATGGACTGGGCGGCGCTGGTCACTTCATAGGAGAGGGATGTCTTGCCGCTGTCGCTGCCGCTGGAAAGGGTGCCGCCGGTCTTATCCACCCGGTAGCTGGCCTGATACAGCACACCCTGCTCTTCGGAAGAGCCTGCAGCCTCCGAGCTGCTGGGTGCTGTCACCGCAGAGCTGGGGTTCGGAGTATACTCGGCGCGGGTGGGGATGTTAGCGGTGTCGGGCCGACGGTCGTCGGTCTGGTAAGCGTGGGTGCGCAGATAGCTCAGCATGGCCTTCAGGCCCACGGGCTTCAGGTGGATATCGCCGGTCTGGTAGTAATCCTCGCGGCCATAGCCGTTGGCATCCTTCAGCGCTTCGGCGCTGTTGAGGAACTTCAGGCCCATCTGCTCACACATGGACAGCAGGGCCATGTTGAAGTCGTCGATCTTGGTCTGGTCCATGTGGGGGTAGTTTGCGTGGTTTGCAGGCACCGGCGGCACCGTGTTCACGATGATGTCGGTGTAGGGGTAGCTTTCCTGAATGGCCTGCACCAGCGCGGTGTAGTTCTTGATGAACTCGTCCACGCTCATGCCGGTATCATTGGTGCCCAGCATGATGACCACGCGGCGGGGCTTCATTTTGGCCACGGCCTGCGCGATGGTGTAGGTGCTGCTGTCCTTTTTAAAGGTAACGATGCCCTCGTTCAGGGCGGCATGGGTGCCAATGCCCTCCTTGGCGCAGAACTGCTGCAGGCTGATCAGGCCGTTGGCGTACAGGCGCACCGTGTTGGAATCGCCGAGGAACAGCGTTTCCTTCTGGTAGCTCTCGCCCGCGTCGGCGGTCTCCGGCAGCAGGGCGGCAGAGGTCTCGCTGATCTGGTAGTGATCCGAGATATCCTCTTCGCCCGGCACCAGCACCTCGCTGGAGGGCTGTTCCCCCGGGGCTGCAGGGGTCTTGCCGCGCTTGAGCAGCGTCATGGTAATGGCAATGGTCAGAATGGCTGCCAGCGCGCACACACTGCACACCAGCACAGCCTGCTTCTGCATAGGAGTAAGCGATTGCTTTTCCGGTCGTGTATTTCTCATATCTCTCACCATTCACTTAGTTTCCGGCACAGGGCCTTCCGGTCATGCCTGTCCGTTCAGGATCTGGTCTGCAAGGTTGGCGCAGCTTTCGGCCAGCAGCACCGGGTGGAAGGGTTCCAGCTCTTCCCTGCTGCCGTAGCCGTACAGCGCACCGGCGGCATCCAGCCCGCAGTCCGCAGCGCCGCGCATGTCGTCGTTGCGGTCGCCCACCATCAGCACCCGCCTGCCCTGCATCATGGGCTGGGCCAGCACATGGCGCACCACGTCGGTCTTGGTGTCGCGGCTCTCGTCCATGGACGCGCCGCCGATAAAATCAAAATAGCCTGCAAGGCCCTTTTCTTCCAGAATGGGCGTGACGACCTGCGTGGGCTTGGAGGTAGCGGTGCACAGCACAAGGCCCGCGTCCTTCAGGCGCTGCAGCATCTCTGCGGCACCGGGGTAGGCGGCGCACTCGTGGCTGCCCTTGACGGCGTAGCTGTCGCGGTACAGGTCGGTGGCCTTTTCAATGAGGGCCGGGTCGGTAAAGTGCTCACCAAAGCTCTTGCGCAGCGGCGGGCCAAGGTAGCGGCGCAGGTTCACATTTGTGGTGTCCACGCCCATCTTGGCAAAGACTTCTTTTAATGTATTTATGATACCGGGAGCGGAATCGATCAGGGTCCCGTCCACATCAAACAGGATCGCATCGTAGTTCAGCAATTTGTAAATTTCCTCACTTTCATGGTGATACATTGTATAGTATAGCACAGAATCCCGTTATCAGCAATTCCAACAAATGGTTTTTACAAAAATTATGCATTCAAGCAGAGAAAAGGCCCGCCCGGCATCCGGACAGGCCTTTCAGCATCTTCTTACTTCGCTGCGGCATCCACAGGCGGATAGTACAGGTTGTTGGAGACGAACTCCAGCTTATCCTTGAGCACCAGCTCCAGGTTTGCCACGGCGTGCACCATGTTGGTGGCCGAATCGTTTACTTCCAGCAGCTTGCACAGGTCCAGACCGTCCAGTTTCATGGCGGCATCCATCTTCCGGCTCTCGGCACACAGGATGTGGCTCAGGGCATTTTCCTGCAGAGCGATGCTCTCCACAAGGTCAATGACCGCCTGCTCCAGCGTCACCTTGGGCAGGCAGGGGCAGGGGCAGCGGGTGGTATCGATACAGTTCTCAGCAGACATGATAAAACCTTCCTTTCGTTCGTCCGGTCAGGGGCGGTGTACGCTCCATTCTATGTCTGCCGGGTACGCCGGTGTTACTCCTGCTTTTTAGGGTTCTGGGTGCCGCGCACCTTTTCAATGGTCTCGCGGTAGCCGCCGGAACCGTACTGGATGCAGCGGTTGATGCGGCTGATGGTGGCCGTGCTGATCTCCACTGCCTTCACGATCTGATCGTAGGTTCTGCCGTCCAGCAGCATCTTTGCCGCTTCCAGCCGCTGCGCCATATCCGAGATCTCCTTTACAGTGCACAGGTCTTCAAAGAAGTTGTAGCACTCCTCCCGCGTTTCCAGACTGAGGATGGCATCAAACAGTGCATCGGTGGTCTGGTTTCTTCTGGAATTTTTATCTGACATGAATGTTCTCCTTGCCGCCGCAGCGGACTGTCCGGTTTTGGGAGCGTTCCCTTTTTTAAATGTTCCGGAAATGTTCAGGTTCTTTCTTGCATCACCACTTTAGCACATCAAAGTGTGAAAGTCAAGCCCTTGGCGTGAACTCTTTTCATTCGTGGGTGTATATAGTTTTTTTCGTTTCACGCATGAACAAAAATCACCTAAAAATTATTGCAGAACGCTTTCCTGAATTAGTGTATCCTCCGAACTTGTTCCAAGGATATTGACAATTTGTGAATTCCGCACTAAAATACGGACAATCATTCGGCAAATGCGATGAACAGGACATGATTCTTTGCAGCACCCTCTCCCAGAGAGCCGCCCATCTGATGCAAGGGCAGCAGTCAGGAGCAAAGCGTTCTCCCCTGCGAGCAGCCTGTGTGAACAAAGGCGCTGACCCCGCCTTCCAGTAATGCATGGCCGTTTTGCCCACGTTACGGGGCTGCGTATGTATGTACGCTGGGAGTGGCTGCCCTGTGCAGCAAACGAAGTGGTATCGCGGAGTATTCCATACACGATGTGCAGTGTATGTGAAGGCCTTCGTCTTCGATGGTTCGTCCCAAATGGAACGAACGCAGGAAGACGGGGCCTTTTTTACACCCTGCCGCCCCATGTCGCTGACATTTGCCGGATGCCAAGAAAGGAAAGAGGTAAAAACAATGAATACGCTGGTCATCGTATTGATCGCAGCCGTGTGTCTGTTTGGCGCTTATATGCTTTACGGCCGCTGGCTGGCAAACAAGTGGGGCATCGACCCCTCTGCCAAGACCCCGGCAGTTGTCCATGAGGACGGCCGGGACTACGTTCCCACCGACGGCTGGACCGTGTTTGCACACCAGTTCAGCTCCATTGCCGGTGCAGGCCCTGTTACCGGTGCGATCCAGGCCGCTGCTTTCGGCTGGCTGCCGGTGCTGCTGTGGGTGCTGCTGGGCGGCATCTTCTTCGGTGCTGTCACCGACTTCGGCGCTCTGTATGCTTCCGTTAAGAACGACGGCAAGAGCATGGGCATGCTGATCGAAAAGTACATCGGCAAGACCGGCCGCAAGCTGTTCCTGCTGTTCTGCTGGCTGTTCTGCGGCATCGTGATCGCCGCCTTTGCCGACATGGTGGCCGGCACCTTCAATGCCTACGGTGCTGACGGTGCTCTGGTGGAGGCTGCCCAGACCAACGGTGCTGCCGGCATGGTCTCCATCATGTTCATGGTGTTCGCCGTGATCTTTGGCCTGCTGCAGAAGAACCTGCACTTCACCGGCTGGAAAGAGAATGTGATCAGCATCGTATTCATCGTGCTGTCCTTTGTGGTGGGTGCAAACTTCCCCATCATTCTGGGCAAGGCTGCATGGAGCTACATCACCTTTGTGTACATCTTCTTTGCCGCTGTCCTGCCCATGTGGCTGCTGAAGCAGCCCCGTGACCACATGACCACCTTTATGTTCGTGGCCATGATCGTGGGCGCTGTTCTGGGCCTGATCGTCAACCATCCCGTCATGAACCTGCCGGTGTTCACCGGCTTTACCAACGCCAAGCTGGGCACCATGTTCCCCATCCTGTTCGTTACCGTTGCCTGCGGCGCTGTTTCCGGTTTCCACAGTCTGGTGTCTTCCGGCACTTCCTCCAAGACCGTTACCAATGAGAAGGATATGCTGAAGGTCGGCTATGGTGCCATGGTGCTGGAAAGCCTGCTGGCTGTCATCGCCCTGTGTGTTGCCGGTGCTTCTGCTGCTGCAGACGGCACCCCCGCAGACGGCACTCCGTTCCAGGTCTTCAGCCGCGGCGTTGCCAGCTTCTTCGTGGGCTTTGGCCTGGACCAGCACTTTGCCTCTGTGTTTATGACCATGTGCGTTTCCGCACTGGCCCTGACCAGTCTGGATGCTGTGGCCCGTATCGGCCGCATGAGCTTCCAGGAGCTGTTCAGCGTGGACGACATGGAGCATGCTGAGGGCTGGCGCAAGCTGCTGTGCAACGTGTACTTCTCCACCTTCCTGACTCTGGCTTTCGGCTTCCTGCTGACCAAGATCGGCTACGCCAACATCTGGCCCCTGTTCGGTTCTGCAAACCAGCTGCTGAGCGCTCTGGTTCTGGCCACTCTGTGCGTGTTCCTGAAGGTCACCGGCCGCAGCAACAAGATGATCTTCCCTCCGCTGATCATCATGCTGTGCGTCACCTTCACCGCTCTGGTGCAGCGCCTGATCGCTATGGTCAAGGCCATCAGCAATGCCGCTGCTGTCACCATCCCCGCTGGCGAGACCACTTGGGGTGCTGTGTTCATTGCAAACGGCCTGCAGCTGATCCTGGCCGTGCTGCTGATCGTTCTGGGCCTGAACATCGTGTTCCACTCCTTCAAGGCCTATAAGAATGCTGAGCACAACAGCGAAGCAAAGGTCTGAGTTTCAGATCCTGCTGAACTGAATCTGTAAATGCAAACTGCCGCTGACGGCGTAAAAACCGTCAGCGGCAGTTTTTGTTGCTGTAAGCTTCTATGATTTGAAATGGCCTCCGCGTGCGCTCTGGCCATAAGCAGAGGAAAATTTATTTGATATTGTGGTTTGGAAACGACTGCGGTCGTTTCCAAACCATTTTTTCACAGAAAGAGTCCCAAAGATAAAATGCATAGTCACCACAAAAAATGCAGTGTACGGTCACGACCTTTCCCGTGAAAAAGCAAACCAGCAAAGCCCGCAGGCTTTGCTGGTTTGCAAATATAAAAATAATACTTCCGCTAAAAATAGCCAAAGCGCACGCGGCGGCTATTCTAAATCAAAAATCAAACGTTCGTTTCTTCCCACGTTTGAAGGACCGCCATCTGCACCGGGGTATGGAACCAGTGTTCCCCGCCTTCCATGATCGTCAGATGCGCCCCGCTTTCCTGACGGAAGCGCTCGATCATGGTGCGGCTGGTCAGGGCATCCCTGTCACCATACAGCACCTGCGTGCGGCCATGCCAGTGCAGCGGATGTTCCCGCACCCAGCACAGATACGGCCATGAGAGAGTCTCCCCAAGATCCGTGGGGATCTCCCCTGCCCGCTGCAGCTGTTCCTCGGTCACATGGGCACATTGCATCATATTCGTGATGAGAGCTTCCATATCCACCACCGGAGAGACCAGCAGGGCCTGTTCCGGCGCGTCTCCCTGCAGCGCCTGCATGGCAAGCCACGCGCCGATGCTCACACCATACAGCCGGATATGCGCCCACACCGGCTTCATGCGGGCGTATACGGCTTCTATCTCCGGCACAGCCACCCACGGCAGAAGCCGCTCAGGGCTGTTTTTCCGTGCGCCATGCTCGGGCAGGTCGATAGCCAGCACCTGCCAGCCCGCTTCACAGGCTGTAGCGGCAAAACGTTCTGCTTCTTCCTTGCAGCCGTTCTTGCCGTGGAGATAGAGGTAAACATTCCGGCTCCGGCTGCCGTACAGGATGGCAGGGATGCCCGCAAGAGTCATGGTTTGTTTTTTCATAAGGGATTCTCCTTATCCGATCATGCTCTCCATTCGGAGAGACGTTTTGTTTACACTGCGCATTGCTTTTCGTCCTCCCTTCTTTCCGTTTTCTCTATGATAGCACATCCGCCCGCCAAACACAAACAAAAAGGAGCCGCAGTGCCCTGTTACGGGTACTGCAGCTCCCAATTCAACTTTGGAAGTTAAATTACTTCACCATGCTTGCAACTTCAGCAGCGAAGTCGTCAGCACGCTTCTCCAGGCCTTCGCCCTTCTGGAAGCGGGTGAACTTGACGATCTTGATGTCGCCGCCCAGATCCTTAGCGACCTTAGCGGTGTACTGAGCAACGGTCAGGTCGCTGTCCTTGACGAACTCCTGATCGACCAGGCAGTTCTCCTTGAAGAACTTCTTGATCTTGCCCTCGATCATCTTCTGCTTCACAGCCTCGGGCTTGTTAGCGGTCTTGGGATCGCCAGCCATCTGAGCCAGCATGATCTCCTTCTCCTTGGCCACGACCTCAGCGGGGACAGAAGCCTCATCGACATAGCCGGGGTTAGCAGCTGCGACCTGCATGGCGATGTCCTTGCCGTAGGTAACGAACTCGTCCTTAGCCTCGATGCCGTTGGTGGTCTCGAAGTTGACCAGAATGCCGTGGGTGCCGCCGCCGTGGACGTATGCAGAGCAAACGCCCTCGTAACGGACGAAGCGGCGAACCTTGATGTTCTCCTTGATGACCAGGATCAGGTTCTTCAGAGCCTCGTCCACGGTCTCGCCGTTCTCGGTCTTGCAAGCCATCAGAGCCTCAACATCAGCAGGGTTCTGCTTCATGATGACCTGAGTAGCCTCCTTGACGAAAGCAACGAACTTGTCGTTCTTGGCGACGAAGTCGGTCTCAGCGTTGACCTCGATGACAACACCCACCTTGCACTGGGGGCAGTAGTCAGCGTAGACCATGCCCTCGGCAGCGGTACGGCTTGCCTTCTTGGCAGCGGTAGCCAGACCACGCTCACGCAGGATCTCGATTGCCTTCTCGAAGTTGCCGTCAGCCTCGGTCAGAGCCTTCTTGCACTCCATCATGCCGCAGTCGGTCTGCTTGCGCAGTTCCATAACGTCCTTTGCAGAAATAGCCATTTTCGTATTCTCCCTTACACGTTATTTTGTTGTTTGTGGGATGGGAAATCAGGCGTTTGCTGCATCCTCAGCGGGAGCGGCCTCCTGGTTGCCCTGCTTGCCTTCCAGCGCAGCGTCAGCCATAGCGCCAGCGATCAGCTTGACAGCACGGATCGCGTCGTCGTTGCCGGGGATCACGTAATCGATCTCGTCGGGGTTGCAGTTGGTATCAACGATAGCCACGATGGGGATGTTCAGCTTGCGGGCCTCAGCAACAGCGATGCGCTCCTTGTGAGGATCAACGATGAACATAGCCTTCGGCAGGGTCTTCATGTTCTTGACACCGCCCAGGTACTTGTCCAGCTTCTCCATCTCCAGCTCCAGCTTGGCAACTTCCTTCTTGGGCAGCAGCTCGAAGGTGCCGTTCTCCTTCATCTTAGCCAGCTGATCCATACGGTCGATACGCTTGCGGATGGTGCGGAAGTTGGTCAGCATACCGCCCAGCCAGCGAGCATTGACATAGTGCATGCCGCAGCGCAGAGCCTCGTCACGGATGGACTCCTGAGCCTGCTTCTTGGTGCCGACGAACAGGATGTCGCCGCCCTCAGCTGCAACTTCCTTCACGTAGTTGTAAGCCTCGTCCAGCTTCTTCACGGTCTTCTGCAGATCGATGATATAGATGCCGTTGCGCTCGGTGAAGATGTACTTTGCCATCTTGGGGTTCCAGCGGCGGGTCTGGTGACCGAAGTGCACACCTGCTTCGAGAAGCTGCTTCATAGAAACGACTGCCATAGTAAAAATACCTCCAGATATTGTTTTGCCTCCGCACACCGTGATCCCGGGCCGTATCGGACGGTTCGGGACTGCCCTCCACCCATTTGGGCACAAAAGGGCATAGTGATGCGTGTGTAATGCTTTGTTATAATATCACAAACAAACGCCGGTTGCAAGAGTTTTTCTCTGTTTTTTACAAAGAAATCGTCTGTTTTTCGCTCATTTGCCTGTGTCCACGCCGCTCAGGCCCGCAAGGCCCATGCGCTGCAGCGCATATCCTTTGCCGAACATCAGGTCGTACTGCAAAAGCCAGTGCTCTGCGCACCACCGCTGCTGGAACTCGGTAGGCTCCTGCGTGGTGGTGCCGTCCAGATTCATGGTGGTTCCGCGGGTATTGGTGCGGCTGGCCACACGCAGCTGACGGTTCAGGAACTGGAAGTAGAGCGGCTCTTCCAGACCGTAAATGTCCATCATCACCGGCGAGATATCGTAAGCGGCAATGGTGCCAAGGTCCACCTGCTGCTGGCTGTAGTTGGACCACATCAGCAGCGTGGTCTGGTGCAGGCGGGGGTCTGCGCTGGAATCGCTGGCATAGCCGGTAGTGGTGTAGACATCGTAATTGGAATCGATGGGGTTATAGTGGTCGCCCCAGAACACCAGAATGACCGGCTCGTCCACCTGCGAGAAGTATTCGGTCAGTTTGCCCATCATGGCATCTGCATCCCGGATGCCGGTAGCAAAATCTTCCAGCGCGCCCACGGTGCTGGGCTTGAGGCCCGCCGGGTGGGACAGCACCTTCACCCGCTCGTCGTCCGGGTAGTTGTCCTTGTTATAATTGGTATGGTTCTGCATGGTGACAGCGTGCAGGAAGATGGGCTTGTCCGAGCTGGACTTCATGCTCTCGTACTGCTGGATGATCTGGTCGGCCATGGAATCATCGGTGACAAGGCCGTTGGTCCAGTAGTGCTTGCGCACCTTGGTCACGCCATGCATATCCTCAAGGCTGATAAAATCGTCAAAGCCGAGGTTGGGGTAAGCCTTATCGCGGCTCCAGTATTTTGCCCAGAAGCAGTGCACGGCTGCGGTCTGGTAGCCCTTGAGCTTGAGGTAATTGGGCATGGCGAACATGGGCTTGGTCACATGCTGCTGGTAGGGCTTGCTGCCGCTGGGCAGGAAGGATACCGAGTAGCCGGTAAGGGCTTCAAACTCCACATCGCAGGTGCCGCCGCCAAAGCTGGGGCTGTAGGCCCGGCCATAGGCGCTGGTCTGCTGCAAGGCGTGCAGGTTCTTGGAGACATCGGTATCAAAGGTGATGCCGTACTGTTCCAGCTCCGAGACATCCCAGTAGGACTCGTCCATCACATAGATGATGGTGGGCTGCTTCACCTGCTCATCCTTGGGGGTCACGGCGCTGTAGCTGGTGGAGTACAGCGGGCTGGTGGCAAACTTCTGGCTCTCGTCCGCATTGTCCAGCAGGGCATCCACCGCTTCCTGCGAGTATTCCTCGGGCTTCGAGATCTCCAGATTGGTGAGGTTGGTCATAAAGCCGGTGATCACGCCGTAGTAGCGGTAGTAGCGGTCCTGCATCCATGCATCCGGCGTAATGCCCAGCACCTGCGTGACAGCGGGCTGCAGGTACACGCCGAACACCAGCAGGCAGAGGGCCGCTGCGGTGGCGGCACTGCCCGCCAGCCGGGGCAGCCAGCGCTGTTTGTGACGGCCGCGGTACAGGAAAAAGCTGCCCGCCATCAGCACCAGCACCACGATGATGGTCACGACCATGCTGGGCTGGATCTTGAGGCCCGCAGCGGATGCCACACCGGCAGCCTCCGACACCTGTGTCAGATCCCATGGCAGGAACGGCTCGCCGCGCAGCTGCAGGGTGTAAAAGTTCACCGCGCAGGGCGCACAGCCCAGCACCGCCATGCCCAGCGTGGACAGCGGCGGGCAGCGGAGCACCCAGTCCAGCAGCAGCCACACCAGAAACAGCAGCAGCCACGCCAGCAGATAAGCCCCGATGTGCGGGAAGATAAAACTTGCAAAAACGTCTGCGCTCAGGCTCCCGCGGGCGATCCCCTCGCCCAGCAGCAGCACGATCAGCGATGCCGCCAGCGGGAATACCATCCGCAGCGCCAAAAGCGGTTTGGGAGTTTTCATAATTCCTGTTCCTTTCCTCATCCGTGAAACCTCAGATCAAACGCAAAAGCTCGTTTCTTTACGCTTTTTGCACAAAGCTTCTGCGATTATTATAGTCACTTCCACAAAAAAGTCCACCCTGTTTTTGCAAAAAATTTACAAACCCAGCTTCACGCGCAGCTTTTGCCACCATTTGAGCTGTTCCGGCTGCGGCGGTGCTTCCGGCAGGGCCGTGTGCACCAGCACCGCATCCGTGCCAATGGTCTCGATCTCCTGCCATGGGATGGTCAGGCTATCGTCCCGGCCAAGCAATCCGAACAGCCTTGGCCGCCCCAGCAGGATCAGGCTCTGCAGCCGGGCGGTGGCAGGGTCAAAGGCCAGGTCGTCGGCCCGGCCAAGGCAGACCCCCTGCTCCAGCTGCACCACCTCTTTTTCACACAGTTCCCGGATGGTCAATGCCCTTCTCCCCTTTCTGCCACAGCTTATGCAGCCGCCGGGCGCATCATGCAAAAAGCAGTGGAAACCGCATGGCAGATTGTGGTATACTGTGGGCAGAGCATTCCATGAGAAACAGAGGAAATTTTAAATGTATAAAAGCATCGTGTTTGATCTGGGCGGTGTCATGGTGGATTTTGCCCCCCGCGCCTATCTGGTAGACCGCATTTGCAATGAAGAGATCGAAGAGCAGGTGTACGACCTGACCTTTGGCAGCGAGGAGTGGAAGCAGCTGGATGCGGGGCTTGTCTCCCGCTTTGACGGCAATCAGGCCATGCTGCGCAACGCCAAGGCCGCCGGGCGCGAGTTTGAGGTGCAGGGCGTGCTGGACGACTGGCTGCACATCCTGCGCCCGCGCCGCCGGATGCAGGAGCTGGTGCGCCGCCTGAAGAACCATGGCTACAGCGTGTACTATCTCAGCAACATCCCGGAGGACGTGCTGGCCCTGCTCAAGGAGCGCGGCGTGCTGGACCGCTTTGACGGCGGCGTAGCCTCCTGCGAGGTGCACATCAACAAGCCCGACCCCCGCATCTATCAGGCCCTGCTGGATCAATACGGCCTGAAGGCCAGCGAGTGCGTGTTCATCGACGACAATCTGGCCAATGTGCAGGCCGCATTCACGCTGGGCTTCGTGGGCATCCGGATGAAGGAGAGCGTGGGCACCCTGATCCGCAGCCTTGCCACCTGCAATGTGGCCCTGCGCTGACCTCCGTGACCCAAAACAGCTCCTGCCGGAAATGCTCTGGCAGGAGCTGTTTTGCTGCTTTAGGAATTACTTTTTCTCGTAGCTCTGGCAGTAGTGCGGGGTCTCCACCTGCTGCGTATCGCAGGTGCACTGCTCGGTCACTTTGATCTGGGGCAGGTCGCACTTGCAGCCGCTCACATTGTGGCTGCACTCGCAGACATCACAGGTAACGCCGATGTTTTCCATATTTATCACCTCTCTGTCCACAGTATGGCCTGCGGGCAGGGTGTTTATTCTGGAAAATTCAGCCAGCCTTTTTCGCTTCGCGCTTAGACCGGAGTGTGGCTGCCGCATGCCGGATGGAAAGCACCGGGTGCACCGGCAGCATCCGCGGGCCTGCCCAGCGCATCACCGCGCGGATCTTCTCCCGCATTTCCGGCTTGTAGCAGTGCACTTTGCAGGCCGAGCAGAAGGTCTTGGTCTCCATGAACGGGCATTTGTCAATGCGGGTCAGAGCGTAATCGTGCAGCTGCCGGCACTCCGGGCACAGGCTGCCTTTGGGTGTTTTGTGCTGCCTGCGGCAGTAAAGAGCGATCATCTCGCTCACCAGCATCTTTTCATCTGCACGCTTCTGATCCAAGTTCTTCGGGGTATCCTGCATGGGACGGGGCCTCCTGCTGCCTTATTTTTTTCTACGGTCCGACCGCATTGCAGCGCGGCGCACCGCACGGCGCAAAAATGCAAAGCCTACCGTAACACCAATTGCTGCAGCCACTGCCATATACACCGCCTTCTGAAACCAAAGCGGCAGGAGCGCAGACCTTTCCGTCTGCTGTCCCCTGCCGCAGTTTTGATGCATTCTGTACAGAGGCTGCTGCTTTTGCGTGAAAGTTAGCACTTACTAACTTTCAGCTCTGCAAAAACACCGTTTTTCGGTGTTCTCATAGTTTATCGCAGCTGTCTCTGTTTGTCAAGAGAAGTTTCTCCTTTTTACCATGCAGCCAGATCTGCACCCAGCTTGCGGCATGCAGCCTGAACATCATCGTCCGGGGCCTCGTTGCAGATCAGGCCCTCACCGTTGAGCACCTGTGCGCCGTCGCCCTGAGCACGCTCCACCCAGTCACGCATCCACTGGCCGTCGCCCCAGCCGTAGGAGCCGAACAGGGCGATCTTCTTGCCGTTCAGAGAACCCTCCAGATCAGAGAACATCGGCTCGAACTCGCTCTCCTCCAGCTGCTCCGCACCCATTGCGGGGCAGCCAAAAGCCACTGCATCAAACTCAGCCAGCTTTGCGGCGTTCATCTCGCTGCAGGGCACGATGGTGCCGTTTGCACCCTCTGCCACGCAGTTTGCCATGGTCTCAGTGTTGCCGGTTGCGCTCCAGAATACGACTGCTACTTTGCTCATAAAGATCGTCCTCTCTCAAATCAATATTAGTTAGATATATCTAACTTTATGTTCCATGAAAATGCGTCCAACCACGCAGACGCATCCCCATTTGGTTAGTATCTTCTAACCACCGATAGAATACCACAGCTTCCCGGCTGTGTCAAGCCTTTTATGCAAAAAGAACTGCCGCGGCCGAAAGTACGCCGTAGATCACCGGCTGGTGCAGCAGATACAGCAAAAGCGAGTGCCGGCCCATCCAGCCCAGCGCCGGGCAGACCGAGCGGCGCAAGGGCTCCATGCGCTGCCGCCCTACAATGCCGTAGAGAAAGTACCCTGCCCAGAACAGAAACAGCCACGGCAGAAGGGCAAAATAATCCGTAGAATAGAACCACCACGGATAAAAGCCAAAGTACGCTGTAACGCAGTTTGCATAGAGTGCCTGCGGCAGCCAGAGGCGCAGACTGCCAAAACCCAGATAGCCTGCCGAGACATTGCGGGTAAGGGCAAACAACACTGCGGAGATGGCAAACCCTGCTGCGGGTGGAATGCGCCGCAGTGGCTTTTCCAAAAGGTCGGTCAGCAGCATAGCGCTGCCCAGCAGGGTCAGCACACCAAAAATAACTCTGTCCTCCGGCATAAAAAGCAGCGTGACTGCCGTGACAAGCGCCCCTGCCCCGAACACCTGTGCGCCCCGGCGCAAGGTATGATGTCCCAGTTGCACACAGAAGCCGGACAGCAGAATGAACACCCAGCAGATGGTCTGCTGCCACAGACGCCCCGGCATTCCCGCGTACCAGTCCATCCAGATGCCGAACAGGAACATCATGTCCCAGCAGGCATGGTACAGCATCATGCTGACCAGATCCAGCCCGCGCAGCTCGTCCAGCAGGGCGTAGCGGCCCGCCGGGGCCTTTTGCTGCACTCGTCGTTCGTTTTCCATTTTCCATATTCCCCTTTGCTGTGTTTCGCAATACGATATGACAAATTATAAACCGCACTGCGGCACCTGTCAACCAGACATCTCAGGGGGTTGAAGGCAGCAAAAAACCGCTGCACAGCGGCAAAGCCATGCAGCGGTCAAATGGATAACCGGGGAAACCTTATCAGACTTCGGTGTTGAAGTAGCGCTTCAGCAGGCCCTCAAAGCCGCGGCCGTGACGAGCCTCGTCCTTTGCCATCTCGTGAACGGTGTCGTGGATGGCATCCAGATTCAGGGCCTTTGCCTTCTTGGCCAGATCCATCTTGCCTGCACATGCGCCGCACTCGGCCTCGGCACGCATCATCAGGTTCTTCTTGGTGCTGTCGGTGACAACTTCGCCCAGCAGCTCTGCAAAGCGGGATGCGTGGTCTGCTTCCTCGTAGGCATAGCGCTTGTAAGCCTCAGCGATCTCGGGGTAGCCCTCGCGCTCAGCCACACGAGCCATTGCCAGATACATGCCGACCTCGCTGCACTCACCCTCAAAGTTTGCGCGCAGGCCATCCACGATCTCCTGCGGAACGCCCTCGGCCTTGCCGATGCCCACGACATGCTCGGTGACGTAGGTGTTGCCGGTCTTCTCCACAAAAGCGGAAGCAGGAGCCTTGCAGACGGGGCACTGTGCCGGGATCTCGCCTTCAGCAATATAACCACAAACGGTGCAAACGTACTTCTTCATAAGAATAGACCTCCATCATTCTTTTTATATCAGTTAGAAAACAGGCTGGGCGGTGTTGGTACTCACCGGCCCTTGTCATGGCTCTATTATAGCGAATTATTCCTAGTTAGTCAAGGATAATTTTAAGAATAATTCCTATTTATTTTGCCTTACAGATAAATTCCGGCAGGGTCACTAAAAACCATCCTCAAAAACTGTGTGCTTTGCCCTGTGCACCTTAAAGACAGCAAAGCCGCCCTGCACACACAGGACGGCTTCTGCCTTGTTCTTCCTTCTTCTATGGGAGATCAGACCTGCAGGTTGCTGCTGGTAGCGGCTTCGGAGCCGTCGGCAGCATCAAACTCGTAGTCGTTGCCGGGCAGGATAGCGTTCAGCAGGATGCCTGCGATCGCGGCCACAGCCAGACCGGACAGGTTGATGGTGACACCTGCAACGGCAAAGCTGACACCGCCCACCGAGTTGAAGCCCAGTGCGCACACCAGAATGACAGCGGCCACGATCAGGTTGCGGCTGTTGGTAAAGTCCACGCGGTTCTCCACCACGTTGCGCACACCGATGGCGGAGATCATGCCATACAGCACAAAGCTGATGCCGCCGATGATGCCGGTGGGGATGGTGTTGATGACAGCCTCAAACTTGGGGCTGAAGCTCAGGATGATGGCCAGCACGGCAGCAATGCGGATGACCAGCGGATCGTAGATCTTGCTCAGAGCCAGCACACCGGTGTTCTCGCCGTAGGTGGTGTTGGCCGGGCCGCCCAGCAGGCCGGCCATGGTGGTTGCCAGGCCATCACCCAGCAGGGTGCGGTTCAGGCCGGGGTCGTTGATATAGTTGTGGCCCACGGTTGCGCTGATGGCGGCGATATCGCCCACATGCTCCATCATGGTTGCCAGTGCAATGGGGATGATGGTGAACAGTGCGCTGATGAACTCCGGGCTGCCGTCGATGGCAAACAGGCCCATGGCCTCCTTGTGCAGAGGGATGCCCACCCATGCAGCCTCAGAAATGCGCTGGAAGTCCACTGCACCGGTCACCAGTGCCACTGCATAGGACACCAGCACACCGATGAGGATGGGCAGGATCTTGACCATGCCCTTGCCCCAGATGTTGCACACGATCACGACACCCAGTGCCACAAAGGCCAGCAGCCAGTTGGACTGGCAGTTTTTGATAGCAGAGGGGGCCAGGATCAGGCCGATAGAAATGATAATGGGGCCAGTGACCACCGGCGGGAAGAACCGCATGATGCGGCGGATGCCGAAGGTGGAGATCAGCAGGCTGGCCACCAGATACACCAGACCGGAAAATGCGACGGCGGCGCAGGCGTAGGGCAGCATCTTGGTGTTGGCAACGGTCAGGTTGCCGTCTGCATCTGCCAGCATGGGGGCCACGATGGAGAAGCCGCCCAGATACGCAAAGGAGGAGCCGAGGAATGCAGGCACCTTCTTTTTGGTAATGAGGTGGAACAGCAGGGTGCCCAGACCTGCGCACAGCAGGGTGGTGGAAACGCTCAGGCCGGTGAGCAGCGGCACCAGCACCGTTGCGCCGAACATGGCAAACATGTGCTGCACGCCCAGAATGAACATGCGGCCTGCGCCCAGCTGGCGCGCGTCGTAAATGCCTTTGGAGTAATCGATCTTTTCACTCATGAAGTTTTTCTGCCTCCTACAGAACTCGCAGCCCCAAAAAAAGAGGCACCGCCGTCAGCAAAACGGCAATGCCCCTGAAATTTGGGAACAATGATCCCGCCCGGAAATGAGAAGTGCAATACAGCGCAGTCGATGATTCTTGTGCAGCATGGTGCGCTCCCCCTTTCATTCAGGCTCTTTCCAAACCGCCGCCAAAAGCCCCGCAAAAGGCCGCAGCGGGCAGTCCTTCAAGAGATTATAGCAGACTTTTTGCCGCCGTGCAACCATTTTGCTTAATTCTCCTGTATTTCCAGCCCGGAAGTTTGCGCCGCTTCTCTTGCAATCCGGCCCAAAGCGCACTATAATATAACCTACCATTGTAATCTGTATTATAAGAGAACTATCAGGAGAGTTTATGATCTATCTGGATTATTCCGCCAATACCCCGGTAGACGAAGCGGTTTTACAGCGCTTTTGCGAGGTGGAGCGCAATTGCCCGGGCAATGCCAATTCCCGCCACGCAGCAGGCACTGCCGCAAAGGCTGCCATCGATGCCGCCACCCAGAGCATTGCCCGCAGTCTGAATGTGCAGCCCGCCGAGATCATCTATACATCCGGTGCCAGCGAGGCCAACAACTTTGCCATCAAGAGCATCGCCCGGCTGGAGCGCCACCATGGCAGACACATCATTTCCACCCCGCTGGAGCACTCCTCGGTGAGCGGCAGCCTGACCGCCCTGCAGGAGCAGGGATACGAGATCGACCTTGTGGACATCCGGCAGGACGGCACGGTGGACCTTGCCCACCTGAAAGAACTGCTGCGCCCGGACACCATTCTGGTGGCCGTTACTGCCGTGGACAGTGAGCTGGGCGTGGTGCAGCCAGTGGCCGAGATCGCGGAAATGTTGAAGGCCTGCCCCCACTGCCACTTCCATGTGGATGCCACACAGGCCGTGGGCAAGCTGCCGGTCAGCTTTGCGGGCATCGACACCATGAGCCTGACCGCCCACAAGTTCTACGGGCTGAACGGCATTGGTGTGCTGGTCAAGCGGCGCGGCCTTGCGCTGGAGCCGCTCATCCATGGCGGCGAGAGCACCACCATCTACCGCAGCGGCACCCCCACCGTGGCGCTGGCCTGTTCGCTGGCGCTGGCGCTGGAAAAGGCAGTGAGCGAGCTGCCCGCCCGGGTGGAGCACATCCGCGCCCTGAACGCCCGCCTGCGCACCGGGCTTGCCCAATACCCCAAGGTGCGCATCAACAGCCCGGACACCGCCGTGCCGCAGATTTTAAACCTGAGCGTACAGAACGTGAAGGGCACCGTGTTCCAGCGGGAGCTGGATGCCAGGGGCGTATGCGTCTCGGTCAAATCGGCCTGCTCTTCGGACGGTCTGCCCTCCCGCGCCGTGTTTGCCGTGAGCCATGACCGGCGCAACGCGCTGTCCTCGTGGCGCATCAGCCTGAGCCACCTGACCACGGAACAGGAGATCACTGATTTTATGCAGGCGTTCGATGCCTGTTACAACGCCCTGACGCAATAAAAAGGAGTATTATGAAGCAAGATCCCCCCGCCGACCAGCAGCGAGGGGATCTTTTTTACTGTTTTTGAATGCCGAACAGTCTGCGCAGAATGCCGCGCAGCGCCTTGGGGCTTCGGATCACAACTACCTGCATATGCTCCCCGCCTTTCCGTTTTCTGGCCCATCCTATGCAGGCAGGGGCCGGAACGTTCCGGCAAGGGAAGCAGCGCTCAGTCTGCGATGGTCTCCACCACCACCAGCGCACCGCTGCGGGTGGAGATGGTGATGCAGTCCGACCCGGCAGCGTACTCGTTGCTGACGCCCAGCGGATAGCTGGCGGTCAGCTCCGCATCGGTCAGCTCATAGTAGGAGCCGCGCTCGCACACGCCCTGCGCCCTGCCCTCCATCGGGAAGGCCGAGAAGAAAAAGTACTTCTCCTTCGGGTAGCGGCGGGTCTCGCCGGGCATCACGTAGGTGATGCGGCTGCGCTCATCCAGCAGGGTGGTGCGCACACCGCGCTGTTCCAGCCCAAGGCCGGTGCACAGGTTTGCAAGGGTGTGCTCCACCCGTCTGCCGCCAAGGCCGCCCAGCAGCAGCACCTCGTCAAAGCCCTTTTCCGAGACCAGCTTTGCGGCATACTCGGTGTCGGTATCGTCCTTCACATGGGGCAGCACGATGATATCGTCGTCCTGCTGTTCCGGGCAGGGGGCGGTGTCAAAGTCACCCACGATGATGTTGGGCCTACGCCCCAGAGGTGCGCAGTTGCGGTAGCCTGCATCACAGGCAATGATAAAGTCGTCCGGCCGCAGGGCCTCTGCCAGCTCCGGAGAAACCGGGCAGGCCGAAATGATCACACAGCGTGACATGAATCTCTTCCTTATCCTTTATACTTTCGGGCGCTGCCAATCCTTCACGTCCTTGACTTCCTCGTACATGGCGCAGTAGCTGTCGTACCGGGTCTGGGAGAGCCTGCCCTCGGCCAGTGCGGCGCGCACGGCACAGCCTTTTTCGCTGCGGTGGGAGCAGCCGGTGAACTGGCACTGGCCCAGATAAGGCCCGAACTCCGGGAACGCATGCTCCAGATTTTCCTTGGGGATGAACCCGGCGCGGTTCGCTTCCAGACTGGCAAAGCCCGGCGTATCCGCAATGCGCCCGCCAAAGGCTTCAAAGATCGTCACCTCACGGGTGGTGTGGCGGCCGCGGCCCAGCTTCTGGCTGATGGCACTGGTCTCGCGCTCTGCTTCCGGCAGCAGATGGTTCAAAAGGGTGGATTTTCCCACGCCGGAGTTGCCGCAGAACGCACACAGCCTGCCGCTGATCCACTGCTTCACCTCGTCCAGCCCGCCGCCGGTCTCGTAATCGATGCGGATGAACGGCAGGGTCGATCTTTCGTAGGCCTTACGCAGGAATTCCGCCTCGGCCAAGTCGCCCTTGGTGCACACGATCACCGGCTGCACGCCCTTGTCCACCGCAATGGCGGCAAGCTTATCCAGCACCAGCGTGCTGGGCGTGGGCTGGGTGGTGCTGGCCACAAGGAACAGCACATCCAGATTTGCCACCGGAGGCCGCACGAACACATTTTTGCGCGGTGCGATCTCGGCAATGACGGCTGCACCGTTCTCGGTCTCCAGCGTCACCTCATCGCCCGCCACCGGCGTGATCTTCTGTTTGCGGAAAATGCCGCGGGGCTTGCATTCCACAATGCCCTCCGGCGTTTTCACATAGTAAAAGCCGCCGATGCCCTTTGTGATATATCCCTTCATGCACGCCTCCGTCAGCTCAGCAGCGAGGACCACCAGTCGGTCAGCGGTTTCTGCGAAGGGTCGCCGCTGCCCGCTGTGCCCTGTTCGGTGCCGGTCTCGGTGCTGGAAGAAGAGGAGCTGCTGCCAAACAGGCCGCTCCACCAGTCGCCGCCGGTGGTGCTGTCGCTGGGTGCTTCCGGTTCCGGTGCAGGCTCCGGCCCTGCGCTTACCACAATGTTCACGCGGCCGTTCAGCTTTGTGGTAGAGCCTGCCGCCGGGTTCTGACTGATGACAGTGCCCACCGGCTGGTCGCTGTACTGCTCGGTCTGGCTGCCAAGGCCCAGATGGTTCTGCACCAGCAGGGTGCGGGCATCAGCGGTGCTCATGCCAGTCAGCGAGGGCACCTTGGTGGTGGTTGCCACCTGCGGGCGGCTGATATACATCACCACAGTGCTGCCTGCAGCCACCTGACTGCCCGCCGCCGGGTCGGTGCGGATCACCGCGCCGGATGCCACAGAGGTATCCACAGCCTGCGTTACCAGCACCGAGACACCCAGCTCCTTGAGCTGCTGCTCTGCATCGGCCTGCACATAGTTGGTCAGGTCCGGCACGGTAACGTACTGGGTGCCAAGGCTCACAGTCAGGGTCACATTCTGGCCCTCGCGCACCGTGCGGCCGGACACCGGCGACTGCTTATAGATATAGCCCGCCGCATAGTTACTGTTGTACTCCTGCTCCCAGGTAACGCTGATCTGGCCGGAGACCACCTGCTCGGTGGCAGCAGCCTCGTCCTGCGTCATGCCGATATAATCGCCCAGCGTGATATCGGCCTTGTTGTTCATCAGGTTGGAGGAATCGTTCAGGATCATCCAGCACAGCGCAAGGCACGCCAGTGCAAATGCAATGGTAACGCCGAACAGTGCCGGCAGGAAGATGGTGCGCTTTTTCTTGCGCGGTGCGGCCTTTTTGCCGCGGGGCGCAGGCTTTTCGGCCTGACGGTTTGCACGGTTCTGGTTCATGGTACGTTTCACCACCTTTTCGGGAGCATCTTCTGTAATATACTTGTACTCGAACATCACGGAGGGGTTGTGCACGTAGGTGTCCAGCGCATCCAGCATTTCGCGGGCGGATGCGTAGCGGTTCTGCGGCAGCTTTGCCATGGCCTTTTCGGTGATCTCCACCAGTGCATTCGGCACCTCCGGCGCGATCTCGTGCAAAGACTTCGGCTGATCGGAGATCTGCTTGATGGCAACTTCCACCATGTCGTCTGCATCAAAGGGCAGATGACCGCTGAGCATCTCGTACATCATCACGCCCACCGAGTAGATATCGCTGGTGCAGTCGGTCTCATCGCCCTTGGCCTGCTCCGGGCTGATATAGTGCACGCTGCCCATGGCCTTGCCGCTCAGCAGCTGGTTCTCGGCACGGGAGATGCGCGCAATGCCAAAATCCATCATGCGCAGCTGGCCGTTGTCCAAAAGCATGATGTTCTGGGGCTTGATGTCCCGGTGCACCACACCGTTAGCGTGGGCATGTTCCAGCGCCTTTAAGATCTGGGAGATGAAATGCACGGTCTCCCGGTTGGTCAGCCTGCCGCCGCGCTGGTTAAGGTACTCGCGCAATGTCATGCCGTCCACATATTCCATCACGATATACTGCAGATCATCATTCACCGATACATCGTACACTTTTACGATGTTGGGGTGGTTCAGCAGCGAGATGGCCTTGGATTCATTTTTAAAGCGGCGCACAAGGTCCGGGTCGTGCATATACTCCTGCCGCAGCACCTTTACCGCCACCACGGTACCGGCAGGCACCGGGCCGTTGTGCCCCAGCATGACCGCCTTGTAGACGTTTGCCATGCCGCCGGAACCGATCAGCTCCCGCACCTCATACAGGCCGTCCAGCTTTTTGCCGATCAGGTTGTCCATCAGCGCACCTCCTCCACACACAGCAGCAGCGCGGTGATGTTATCCGGGCCGCCGTTCTCGTTGGCCGTGCGGATCAGAAGGTCCGGCAGGTCGTAGAACCTGCCGGTGCGCAGCAGCTGTTCCAGCTGTTCTCTGGGCACGGCATTGGTCAGGCCGTCCGAGCACAGCAGCAGGATATCCCCTTTCTGCAGCGGTGCGGTGGTGAACTCCGAGTCCAGCCGGTAGTCCACGCCCAGCGCCTTGGTGATGATGTTCTTCTGAGGGTGGTGCTCGGCTTCCTCCACGGTAATGGTGCCGCAGTCCACCAGCTCCTGCACATAGGAGTGGTCGTGGGTGAGCTGGGCAAGCCTGCCGTCCCGGTACAGGTACGCCCGCGAGTCGCCTGCATGACACAGGAACACCTTGCCGCCGCGCACCAGTGCGCACACAGCCGTGGTGCCCATGCCCGCCAGCGATTCCTCACGCAGGGCCTTCTGGAACACAAAGCGGTTGGCGCTGAGCAGGCTCTTTTTCAAAAAGGTCTCCTCTTCGCCGGGCAGGCACTTGGAAGCATACTGCTCCTGAAAGCAGCGCTCGATCACATCGCACGCGCTCTGGCTGGCTTCCCTGCCGCCGCGTGCACCGCCCATGCCGTCGCATACCAGCAGCCATGCGGCATCGCCGGGCAGTTCTCCTGCGCGATAATCGTCCTGATTATCCTGCCGGACCCTGCCGACATCCGTTTTTCCTGCAAGTTTCATAGGCTTCTCCCTTTAATATTTACGCTTTCCCGTTCATTTCGTCACGGCGCAGCTGGCCGCATGCGGCGCTGATCTCGCTGCCAAGGCGGCGGCGCACCGTAGCGTTCACGCCAAGGCTCTCCAGCTTCTGCTGGAAGCGGTGCACGTTGGCTGCATCGGTGGCCGAGTACGGGCTGCCGTCCACCGGGTTGATGGGGATCAGGTTCACATGGGCACCCATGCCCCGGATCAGGTTTGCCAGCTGTTTGGCGCAGGCATCGGAATCATTGACACCGCGCACCATGGAATATTCAAAGCTCACGCGGCGGCCGGTGGTGTCCTGATAGCGGCGCACGGCCTGCATCAGCACTTCCACGGGATAGGCATCGTTCACCGGCATCATGCCGCTGCGGATTTCATTGTTGGGTGCGTGCAGCGACACCGAGAGGGTCAGCTGCAGCTTTTTCTCGGCCAGCTGGTCGATCTTGGGCACCAGACCGCAGGTAGAAAGGCTGATGTTGCGCATCCCGATGTTCACGCCCTCGGGCGAGGTGATGTTCTCCAGAAACTTCATCACTTCGTCAAAGTTATCCAGCGGTTCGCCAATGCCCATGAGCACGATGTGGGAAATGCGCTCCCCGATATCCTTCTGGGCGGTGTAGATCTCAGAGCAGATCTCGCCTGCTTCCAGATCGCGCACGCGGCCCGCCTGGGTGGACGCGCAGAAGCGGCAGCCCATGCGGCAGCCCACCTGCGTGGACACACACACCGTGTTGCCGTAGTGGTAGCGCATCACGACGGTCTCGATGCAGTTGCCGTCCGCCATGCGCAGCAGATATTTTACCGTGCCGTCCTTTGCTTCCTGCCTGCGCTCGATCTTGGGCGCGGCAATGTAGAAGCTTTCTTCCAGCTTTGCCAGCAGGGTCTTGGGCTGGTCGGTCATGGCAGAAAACTCGGTGACCAGCTTCTGGTGCACCCAGTGGAAGATCTGCTTTGCCCGGAAGCCCGGCTGACCCATCGCTTTCAGTTCAGCGGTCAGCTCTGCCAGCGTAAAGGAAGAGATACAGCGTTTTTGTTCCATTGTGTTCTCCTATTGTTTTTTACGAACAAGCCACCTGTTTCATTGCAGCTTTTCCCCGTTTTTCTGCATGGCACACAGGAAAAAGCCGTCCATGCCGGTACGGGTGGGCACCGAAAGCGCGCCGTGCTCCCCTGCCGTCATCCCGGCGGGCAGCGCTGCGGCAGGCTCCACCACCGTAAATTCCGGGTGGCGGGCCAGAAATGCCGCGATCTGCTGCTGGTTTTCTGCCGGGTCGATGGTGCAGGTGGAGTACACCAGCCTGCCGCCCGCTTTCAGCAGCTGTGCCGCCGTATCGAGGATGGCCGACTGCGTGGCCAATAATTCAGCTTCGCGGGCCGGTTCCAGCTTTTTGTAGCGCAGATCCGGCTTTTTTGCCAGAATGCCAAGGCCGCTGCAGGGCACATCCGCTAAAATGCGGTCGGCCTGCGGCAGGGCCGGGTTCACCTTTGTGGCATCGTTGCACAGGGCTTCCACATTGGCAAGTCCCATGCGCTGCACTGCCGTGCGGATCAGGCCCACGCGGTTCTCGGCGGCATCGCAGCTGTAAAGCCTGCCGGTGCTGTGCATCTGCTCGGCCAGCAGGATGGTCTTGCCGCCGGGCGCGGCGCACAGGTCGATGACTGTTTCTCCGGGCTGTGCGTCCACGCAGAGCGCCGCCAGCTGGCTGGCCTGCCCTTCCACATGGAAGTACCCCTGCCGGAACAGCTCATTTTCCGCCGGGCTGCCCTCGAAGCGGGCCAGCACACTGCCGGGCACAATGCCCCGCTTTGCTTCCTTTGCGCCGGAAGCCAGCAGCTTTGCACAAAGCTCATCGGCACTGCCTTTCAGCGGGTTCGCCCGCAGGCTGGTCATGCCGCCGTCGGCCTTGTAGGTAAGGATATCCAGTGCTTCGTCCGGGTAGTTTTTGTGCAGAAATTCCGCCACATCCTGCCCGGCAGAGCCAAGCACCATGAGCCGTTCCACTTCGTTTTTGAAGCTTGCGGTGCTCAGGTCGTAGCTGCACGCCTTGCGCAGCACGGCGTTGACCAGACCGGATGCGCTGGATTTTTTGAAGGCACGGGTCAGCTTGACGGCTTCGTTCACCGCAGCGGACACCGGCACCTGCATATAGCGGGCCTGCGCCAGCGCCGCGCGCAATATTTCGCGCACCGGTGCATCCAGCTTGGCAAGGCCCTTGGGCAGGAACTGGCACAGAATGTAGTCCAGCGTGCCCCGGTGTTCCAGCACCGTGTAAAAGATGGCGCTGGCAAAAGCTTTATCACGGCCTTCCAGCTGCTGGCGCTTGAGTTCGGCATCCAGAACAAGGTTGGAAAAACCATCCTGCTCCTGCCGCACCAGCGCCGCCACTGCCGCCGCGCGGGGATTCGCCGCCATCAGAGGATATCCCCCGTTTTCAGGCGCTGACCGGCCGCAAAGGCGGTGCCGTCCATGGGCTTTTTGCCTTCCGGCACCACATTCAGCAGCTGGACGGCCCCCTCACCGCAAGCCACCGTGAGCGGCTTTGTGGCCAGCACGGTGCCGGGCGCTTCGCCGTGAGCTTCCACGGCACGGCACTCCATCACCTTGAGCTTTTTGCCGCCGGAGGTGACGAACCATGCACCGGGCCACGGGTTCATGCCGCGCACCCAGTTGTGGATGTGGGCAGCCGGTTCGGTCAGGCGGAACTCTGCCATCTCCTTGTTCAGCATAGGCGCAAGGCAGGCGTTCTCATGATCCTGCGGCTGGGGTTTCAGCGTTCCGGCGGCGATGGCGGGCACCACCTCGCACAGCACCCGTGCACCCACGGCAGTCACGCGGTCAAACAGCTGGCCGCTGGTCTCCTCCGGGTCAATGGCGATCTTTTCACAGCAGAGCACATCGCCGGTATCCAGCCCCTCGTCCATCTGCATGATGGAAACGCCAGTCTCGGCATCGCCGTTCAACACGGCCCACTGCACCGGGGCGCTGCCGCGGTACTTGGGCAGCAGGGAGACATGCAGGTTGATGCAGCCGTACTTCGGCGCTTCCAGCACAGACTTCGGCAGGATGCAGCCGTAAGCCACCACCACGATCAGTTCCGGGGCCAGTGCGCGGATGTTCTCGTCCTCGCTGCCGTCCCGCAGGGTGCGGGGCTGGAACACCGGCGTGCCGTGGGCAAGGGCCACTTCCTTGACCGGGGGTGCGGTAAGCACCTGCTTGCGGCCAACCGGCTTGTCCCGCCGGGTGTACACCGCGCAGATGTCATGCCCGGCGGCATACAGGGCTTTGAGGCACTCTGCGGCAATATCCGGCGTGCCCATGAACAAAATGCGCATTACTTGTTTCCTTTCGCTTCGCGGGCAGCTTTTTTGCCCTCTTCGGTATCCTCATAGAAATACTCGCTGGACTGCATGATGGTAATGCCGTCCAGATGGTCGTTCTCGTGCTGGATGCAGCGGCCCAGCAAATTCTCAGCTTCCAGCTCGAACCACTCACCGTGGCGGTCCTGTGCGCGCACCTTGACCGCGGCGGGGCGGGTCACAGCGCCGTTGTGGCCCGGGAAGGACAGACAGCCCTCGTAGGCGGTCTCCTCTTCCTCGGATACAGCCAGAATTTCCGGGTTGACGAAGTCGATGAACTTATATTCGTAATCTTCGGGGATCTCCTCGGGCGCGTCGGTGGTGTCCCACACCACGAACAGACGGCGCAGCATGCCCACCTGCGGGCCGGCCAGACCCACGCCGTCGGCGGCGATCATGGTCTCGTGCATGTCGTCCAGCAGGGTAGCCAGACGGTCATCAAAGGTGGTGACGGGGCGGCAGACCTTGTTCAGGATGGGATCGCCCTCTTTTACAATGTTACGGATAGCCATTTATGGTACCTCCAAATCAGATGTCACCGTCCGAGTGCAGGTCCACCGCAACGGTGGCCTTGGACGGAAGTTTTTCCTGTTCGTATCTTTCCAGTGTGCTGCGCACGAGGTCGCGGAAGCGGCGGCCGTTGCGGCACTTGATGGTAAGTTTGTAGCGGTAGGTGTCGTTGATCTTCTCAATGCTGCCGGGCGTGGGGCCAAGCACCCGCAGCGGCAGGTCCGGCTGTTTTGCCGCCTGCTGGCCCAGCAGGGACGCAAAGCGCGCCGCCGCCCGTGCCACCTCGATCTCCTTTGCGCCTGCAAAGCCAATGACGCACAGCCCGCAGAAGGGCGGGTACAGGCCGAGCTTGCGGTAGGCGATTTCCTGCTCAAAAAAGGCATCGTAGTCCTGCGCGGCGGCAAGGTTCAGCACCGGGTTATCGGGGTCGGTGGTCTGGATGATGGCAAAGCCCGGGTCTCTGGCCCGTCCGCTGCGGCCCACCACCTGCGTGATGAGGCTGAACACATTCTCATACGCGCGGAAGCCCTGCGCAAACAGCAGCGAGTCGATGCCCAGCACGCCCACAAGGGTCACATCCTCAAAATCCAGTCCCTTGGCCACCATCTGGGTACCCACCATGATGTCATATTCGTGGTTCGCAAACCTTGCCAGCAGCTTTTCGTGGGCATCCTTTGCGGCAGTGGAATCCTGATCCATGCGCAGCACCCGCGCATCCGGGAACAGCTTTGCCAGCTCTTCCTCCGCTTTCTGGGTGCCGAAGCCCCGGTACTGCAGCTTGCCGCCGCAGGCGGGGCACACAGTGGGCGGTTCCATCTGGCTGCCGCAGTAGTGGCACAATACCTTGTGCGCCGCTTTGTGGTACACCATCGGCACGCTGCACTTTGTGCACTTGAGCACCTCGCGGCAGTCCTCGCACTGGGCCATGGTCTGGTAGCCCCGGCGGTTCAGCAGCAAAATGGTCTGCTTGCCTGCATCCAGATTGCGGCGGATGGCATCTTCCAGCGACAGACTGATCTCCCGCGGGTTGCCTGCCGCCAGCTCTGCGCGCATATCCACGATCTGCACCGTGGGCAGCGGGTTGCCGCCGTAGCGCTGGGTCAGCCGCACCAGCTGGGTGCGGCCATGCTGGGCCGCGTAAAAGCTCTCGGTGCTGGGGGTGGCGCTTGCCAGCAGCAGCAATGCACCGTTTTCCGCCGCGCGCTGCCGGGCCACCTCGTGGGCAGAATAGCGGGGCGCAGACTCCGAGCGGTAGGTGTGCTCCTGCTCCTCATCGATGATGATGAGCCCGATGTTTTCCAGCGGCGAAAAGATGGCGCTGCGGGTGCCCACCACGATGTCTGCGCCGCCGTCCTGGATCATCTGCCACTGCAAAAGGCGTTCGGTGTGGTTGAGGGCAGAGTGCTGCACCGCCACCCGGCGGCCAAACTGACTCTTGAGCCGCAGGATCATCTGCGGGGTCAGGCTGATCTCCGGCACCAGCACCAGCGCACGCCTGCCCTGCTCCAGACAGCGGGCAATGAGCTTTAAAAACACCAGCGTCTTGCCGCTGCCGGTCACGCCGTAGAGCAGCGCCGAGTGGGGTGCATCATCTTCCAGCTTTGGCAGCAGAGCATCGTAAGCCGCCTGCTGCTCCTGCGTGAGGGTGATCGGCTCGTTTTTCAGCGGAATGGACGAATACAGGTCGATGGATTTATTCACCTTGCTGCATTCCAGCACGCCTTTGGCGCACAGGTTATCCAGCACGGCACGGCTGATGCCCTTGTCTTCCAGTTCGTTCAGGGTGCGCGGCCCGCCGCCCAGCAGCGCCACTGCCGCCAGCTGCTTGGCAGTCGGCTTCGGCTTTGGCGGCAGCCCGCCCACAAGGCGATAGGAGTTCTCGGTGTGGCGGGTGAGCTGCTTTTGCAGCACCGGCGTTACACCGTCCGCCGCCACGGCAGGCTTGTACTGTGCACCATAGGGAATGACCGCCTTGACCGCCTCGTAATAGGTGCAGAAGGTGCGTTCCTTCAGAAAATGCACCAGCCGCAGCAGTTCCGGGGTCAGGCAGGCGGATGCCGGGGCCACGTCGAAAAGATATTTCAGCTTTGCACTTTCCGGTTCGGCATCGCAGGCCAGCACCACGCCCATGCGGGCGCGGCTGCCGCGGCCAAAGGGCACCAGCACCATGCTGCCAAGTTTTACCGCATTCTGCTGATCCGGCATGACGGCATAGGTATAAAGCTTATCAAAGTGGAAGGTCGCATTGCTGACGGCAACGCCTACCGTTTTGGGCATTCGTCCAGCTCCTTCAAAATGTTATTCTGCGGCACCAATGCGCTGGCAGATGGCCTGATACAGTGCATCGGCGCAGGTATCGACCTGGTCGTTGACCAGCTTCAGGGTGAATTTATCCTGCTGGGCCAGCTCCTGCCGGGCGGTGGCAAGGCGTTCCTGAATGCTGTCCTCGGTCTCGGTGCCGCGGCCCCGCAGACGGCGCTCCAGCTCCTCCACCGACGGCGGCAGCAGGAACACGGTGGTCGCGCCCGGGAACATGCGGCGGATGTTCGCTGCGCCGTGCACATCGATGACCAGAACGACCACCTTCCGGGCTGCAAGGCGCTTGTCCACTTCCTCGCGCAGGGTACCGTAGTAGTTGCCGTTGTAGAAGTTGTGCTCCACCACCTGATCGTTCTCGATCAGCTGCTGGAACTGCTCCCGGGTGCGGTAATAATAATCCACGCCCTCCTGCTCACCGGGACGCGGTGCGCGGGTGGTGGCGGAAACAGTCTTTTCGATCTCCGGGTGTGCTTCGCGCAGTGCCTTCACCACGCTGTCCTTGCCGGTACCGGCCGCGCCGGAGACCACAAACAAATATTTATCGTTCGCCATGGGTCTGTTCCTCCTCTGCTGGTGTTTTGCCCTCCTGCCCTGCCGCACGGTTGGCCACCGTTTCCGGCTGAAGCGCCGAGAGCACCACATGATCGGAGTCCATGATAAGCACTGCACGGGTGCTGCGGCCATAGGATGCATCGATCAGCATTCCGCGCTCCCGCGCTTCCTTTACAAGGCGCTTGACCGGGGCGGAATCCGGGCTGACCACTGCCACCACACGGCCTGCACTGACCATATTGCCAAACCCGATGTTGATGAGCTTCATAAACCCCTCCGAATTTTCTGTATCACTCCAGATTCTGGATCTGTTCGCGGATCTTTTCGATCTCCGCCTTCATATCCACCACGATGCGGGTGATATCCAGATCCTGACACTTGGAGCCGATGGTATTGGTCTCGCGGTTCAGCTCCTGCGTCAAAAAGTCCAACTTGCGGCCCACCGGCTCGTCCAGCTTGAGGATATCGCGGTACTGCGCAATGTGGCTGCGCAGGCGCACCGTCTCTTCATCCACAGCGGTCTTATCGCCAAAAATAGCGGCCTCGGTCAGCACGCGGGCATCGTCGATATCGCGGTCCTCCAGAATGACCTTGAGTTTCTCGTACAGGCGGTTGGTGTAGGCTTCCACGCGGCCTGCGCTCAAAGTCTCCACCCTGCCCACGCACTCCTCGAGGAAGTTCAGGCGGTTTTCCACGTCTGCCTTCATCTTGGCACCCTCGGCGGCGCGCATCTCCACAAAGCGGTCCAGCGCCTGTGCGGTAACGGCAGAAACATCTTCCCACAGCTGTTCCTCGTCCACATCCGCGTGGCGGGTGGTGAGCACATCCGGGAAGCGGGTCAGCACGCCCGCAGAGATATCGTTCTTGACACCCAGCTGTTCCGAAATATCCCGCATGGCCTGCTGGTAGCTGCGTGCCAGCTCCATGTTGACGGCCACCACCGTATCGGCAGCGTCCACATTCTGCACGGTCATGCTCAGCTCCACCTTGCCGCGGGAAATGCGCTCGTTGAGCTGCTTTTTCAAGCGGCTGTCCAGATAGCTGCAGGTGCGCGGGATGCGCGAAGAATACTCAAAGTAGCGGGAATTCACGCTGCGCAGCTCCACCGTGATCTCACGGCCATTGCGCACAGCAGTCCCCCGGCCAAAGCCGGTCATGCTTAAGATCATAACGCTCTCCTGTTCTTACATTTTCAGTGTTTCAGCTTACAAGTTTCGGTATACGTATCCGCCTTTGGGTACACAAACCCATGTTACGATACATATAGTTTCATTTTACTATTCTTCGGCCCAAAATTCAAGGTGCACTGTTGCGTGCCGCCGCCAAAACCGGCCGCAATACACGGTGCAAAGCAAAAAAGCTCTGATACAAAATCTTCCGATCCTGTATCAGAGCCTGTTTCAGTTGGTTTTATATACACAGGTCACGCTGTTCTGCAGCAGATTTGCGTTCAGCAGTGCGCGCTCCACCCAGTGGATATTGTCCGCAATGGTATCGCGGGAGACACCGTATTCTGCCGCAATGTTCTCCATGCTGCGGTACTCGCGGCGGTAGAGCAAAGTCAGCACCAGCTTATCCTGCATTGTGATCTTGGTAAAATGCGGCCTGCGCCGGTGCTCCTTGCAATAAGCCGCATTCAGTGCTTCCAGCATCTGGGCAAATTCCTTCCGGGTGATGCCGAAGGTAAATTCATAATCCTGCTCTGTAAATTCCGCAAGGCGCTGTACCGTGATGCTTCTCATTCAGATCACCTCTTCTTTTTCCGGGGATGCCCGGGTGTCGGCTGCATCCATTTTGATTCATTATAAAATGGATGGATTTTCATGTCAATGAGCCGCCGCCCATTTTTGGGGCCAGATCCGGTGCAAAACACAAAAAGGAGCCTCCCGCCGCAAAAGCGAGAAGCTCCTGAATCCGTTATGAAAGATCAGACGGGATGAGACTGATTGGTGTAGTCCACATGGTCGCCGTCCACGCCCTGCTTCTTGGCATTGCGCTTTTCAAAGAACTTGGGTGCCACCTGCGGGAACATTGCGTAGGTCAGCACATCCTCTTCCTGCGTTGCCCACTTGGCAGCTTCTGCCTTCAGCTTGTCCATCTCAGGAGCCAGAGTATCAGCAAAGCGGCAGGTAATGGGCTGCTCGTCGCCCAGGATCTTCTTGGTGAACTCGGGCTTGATGGGAGCGGGAGTCTTGCCGTAATCACCGTGGACCAGACCCTTGAACTCCTTGGTGACCATCTTGTAGCGCTCGCCCAGGATCACGTTGAACACAGCCTGCGTACCAACGATCTGGCTGGTGGGGGTGACCAGCGGCGGATAGCCTGCATCCTCGCGGACGCGGGGGATCTCTGCCAGCACTTCGTCCAGCTTATCTTCCTTGCCGGCATCCTTCAGCTGCTTGAGCATGTTGGAGAACATGCCGCCCGGCACCTGATACAGCAGGGTGTTTGCATCCACGCCGAGGCTCTTCGGGCTGATCTGGCCGTTTGCAATGTACTTCTCGCGCAGCTTTGCAAAGTATGCGCGCACAACGTTCAGCTGCTTCAGATCCAGACCGGTGTCGTAATCGGTGCCCTGCAGGGCAGCGACCAGACTCTCGGTGGGCATGTGGCTGGTGCCCAGGCTCAGGGGGCTCATGGCGGTATCGATGATGTCGGCACCTGCCTCGATGCCCTTCAGGATGGACATGGAAGCCAGACCTGCGGTGTAGTGGCTGTGGATGTCAACAGGGATGCTGACGGTCTCCTTCAGCTTCTTCACCAGATCGTAGCAGGTATAGGGGGTCAGCAGACCGGCCATATCCTTGATGCAGATGGAGTTTGCGCCCATCTCCTCCAGGGTCTTGGCGTAGGCTGCAAAGTACTCGTTGTTGTGCACGGGGCTGAGGGTGTAGCTGATGCAGCCCTGCACATGAGCGCCTTCCTTGTTGGCTGCCTTGATGGCGGTCTGCAGGTTGCGCGGATCGTTCAGTGCATCGAAAATACGGATCACGTCGATGCCGTTTGCAACAGACTTCTGCACAAAGTACTCAACGGCATCGTCTGCGTAGGGGCGGTAGCCCAGCATGTTCTGGCCGCGGAACAGCATCTGCAGCTTCTGGTGGGGCAGCTCCTTGCGCAGGATGCGCAGGCGCTCCCACGGGTCTTCGTCCAGAAAGCGGATGCAGCTGTCGAACGTAGCGCCGCCCCAGCACTCCACGGAGAAGTAGTTGATCTTATCCATTTCCGGCAGGATGGGACGCATCTCATCCATGGTCATGCGGGTGGCCAGCAGAGACTGGTGGGCATCGCGCAGGACGACCTCAGTAACCTTGATCGGCTTTTTGGCCATGATTGTCACCTCTCCCTTAGTTCATGGAAACCAGAACGTCACCGGAGTTGACGGTGTCGCCCTTGTTGACGTTGATGGAAGCCACAGTGCCATCCTGCGGAGCAACGATCTCGTTCTCCATCTTCATGGCCTCCAGGATCACCAGCACGTCGCCAGCCTTCACGGATGCACCGGCCTTGACCTTGACATCCAGAATGTTGCCGGGCATGGGAGCCTTGACGGCAACGGCACCAGCAGCGCCTGCAGCAGCCTTGGGAGCAGCAGCGGGAGCCGGAGCAGCCTTAGGAGCAGCGGGTGCGGCAGGAGCTGCAGCAGCAACCGGAGCAGCACCAGCGGCAGTCTCCTCCACGGAGACGCTGTAAGCAACGCCATTGACGGTAATATTGTAGTACTTCATGGAAGGATCCTCCAAATCAAAATCGTATCAAAAAGATTTATACAGACGATTACAGAGCCATGTTGCCGTGCTTCTTGGGCAGGCGGGCAGCACGCTTGGTGCTCAGCAGTTCCAGTGCGGCAACAACGCTTGCACGCACATTGGCTGCATCGCAGGTCAGGTCAGCAGCGCCGCAGGCAACTGCATTTGCTGCGCTGCACACCTCGGCGGTGTAAGCAGCAGCCTTTGCGTTGGTGGCTGCAATGATGTTGTCGGAAGCATCGATCTCTTCCTTGTACAGGACGCTGACCGCTGCGCTGGGTTCCAGTGCGCTGACGGTGCAGCCAGCCACGGCAATGCGCAGATCGGCAGCAGCCAGAGCGGTGTAAACAGGGCCGACGGCCTTGCCAGCCAGCACAGCCACCTTTGCGGTGGTAGCGTCGGCATAGGTAGCAGCCAGACGGGCAGCCTCACGGATGCCGCCTGCAATGTCATCGGTCGCGCTGGGCACAAAGCCCTCGGTATCCACAATGGTGATCACCGGCACGCTGAAGGCATCGCACAGGCGCACAAAGCGGGAAGCCTTGGCCACGCAGTTGTGGCACAGGGTCTTGCCGGTGGCCACAACGCCCACGGCGTTGCCGCCCACGGTGGCAAATGCGGTGTAAACAGACTTGCCAAAGCCTGCATACAGCTCCACAGCGCTGTCCTTATCGACCACGGCAGCAGCAGCCTTTGCAGGCTCTGCACCGGCAGCCAGAGCAGCAGTGGGCTGCTCGAACTCAAAGATCGCAGGGCCGGTCAGGTTGTTGGCCGGCAGCAGACCCACGATGTGAGCAGCCTTCTCGGCAGCTTCCTCAGCAGTGGGTGCCACAATGGCGGCCACGCCAGCCTTTGCAGCGGCGGCTGCGGTGCCGGCATCGGCCACCTTGTCGCCCTTGGCAGCAGAGGTGAACGGAGCGGTGAAGAACAGCTCTGCGCCCTCAGCCATGATGCAGACATCTGCATTGGCAGCGCTCAGTGCGCTGGTGCCGCCGCAGACACCCAGAACAACAGCCACCTGCGGGATCACGCCGGAAACCTTTGCGATCTGCGCATTCAGCTTTGCGCTGGCGGTCAGTACGTCCAGACCCTCAGCCAGCTTTGCGCCGACGGAGTTATAGAAGGTGACGACCGGGCAGCCAGTCTGAGCTGCCATCTCCAGAACCTTGATGTTCTTTTCAACATCCTTTACGGTAACAGCTTCGCCGTTCTGGTAAACAGCGTAAGCCTGCTGACCTGCCGCATAGCCGCAGGCAGCGCTCACTGCACCGTCAGCAAACAGTGCAGTGTATTCCCCGTCATCAAAAAACTTGGCGAGGATTTCTCCCTTATTGATCTTTGAAGCCATGGTAAGACCTCCTGGTTGTCTGTGTGAGCTTTCAAAATTAGTCTTATTATACTGAATTTTCCATAAAAATGCAAGAGATTCTATAAAAGTCCATGCGAATCAACATCTGTCGCGCAAAGTTCTACAATTTTTTAACGATTCATCGTTCCTCCGCTTTCTCGCCTTTTTGCGGGCATTTTGCGCCGCATACTCAGCTGCCAAAAATTCTCTTTCAATTTTGTGGATTCTGTCTGTCCCTGCTGCATTTTATTTTATAAGAAGTTATGTTACACTATATTTAATATGTAAATTTTTTTCGCAGAACAGCCCGCCGGGAAGCTTCGGGGCGGGTCATTTTGCAGAATATAAAAGGAAGGCCATGTCAAATTGAAAGATCTGCTCACTTCACTCCGCGCCTCCAACGAAACCTACAACTCCATGAAGCACTCCGCCCGGGCTATCATCCGCCGCGCCGAGATCCCCCTGCTCGCGGTCATCGTCCTGTATAAGGCTGCAACGAACCTGCTGTTCGTCCCCCTGATGCAGCAGCTCTGGTCGCTCACGCTGCGGTTCGCACCCATGCACTACCTGAGCAACAACAACGCTTCCGATATCTTTTCCTCCCCTGCGATCATCCTGTGCATTACGCTCATTGCCATCCTGACCGCGTTCTGGGCGCTGTATGAGTTTTCCGTCCTGCTGCACGGGCTGGATCTTGCCCGCAAGGGCGAAACGATCCGCCTGCCCGCCCTGCTGCGCACCTCTCTTGCAGATATCCGCCACGCATTCCTGCCGCAGAACTGGCTCGTTCTGGTCTACAGTGCCGTGCTGATCCCGTTCACCAATTTTTTCCTCGCCTATAACTATATCACGCAGCTTGCCGTGCCGGAATACATCATGGGTGTCATCCGGGCAAACAGCCGGTATTACCTGCTCTATCTGGCTGCCGGTGCTGCCCTGCTGTTCCTCTGTGTCAGCTGGGTGCTGGTGCTGCCGCTGTTCGTGCTGGAGCGCAAAAGCCTGTGGCAGTCGGTAAAGGAAAGCTTTTGCTGCATCCGCAGGCGCGTCTTCCGTGCTTTTCTTTTGCTGCTGCGCTGGAACCTCTCGGTCGTCCTGCGTTCCCTGCTGCTGACGGCAGCGGTTGCCGTGCCGCTGTACGGCATCATCATTGCGGTCGGGCTGCAGAGCACACAAGCCATGTTTGCACTGTCCCGCGCGGCGCTGGCCATTGAGATGCCGTTCTTCCAGTTCCTGATCGACTGCGCCATCACCATGGCGCAGTGCACGATCCTCGCCATGCTGCACTGCCGCCTGCGGGAGTCTCTCCCCTCTGAGCCGGAGCCGGTCCAGAGCGGAAAGCATCACCGTTCCACCGGCAGGCTGCTTCTGGGTGCATCGGTTGCGGGTGCTACTCTGCTCACCTTTGCGCTGGCATTCTGTTACCTTGCCCTACCCAGAGACGACGAGCTGCTCTCCATGCTGGGCGGCGTTGCGCCGGTAGTCACCGCGCACCGCGGCTACTCCGCTGCCGCACCGGAAAACACCCTGCCCGCTTTCCAGCTGGCCATCGATCAGGGCTGCGAGTGGGCCGAGCTGGATGTGCAGATGACCAGGGACGGCGTGGTCATGGTGACCCACGATACCAGCCTGCGCCGCTGCACCGGCCGCAACGAGAACATCTACGACCTGACCTATAACGAGGTTCGTAAGCTGGATGCCGGGCGCTGGTTCGGCCAGAAGTACACTGGTGCCAAAGTTCCCACACTGGAAGAAGTGCTGGACCTGTGCAAAGGTAAGATCCAGCTGAACATTGAGATCAAGCCCAATGCCGCCACCCCGGAGCTGGAAGCGGAAACCATCCGCATCATCCGCGAAAAAGGCTTTGCGCAGGACTGCACCATCACCTCGCAGAGTTATGAAACCCTCTGCAAGGTCAAGGAGCTGGCACCGGAGATCCGGACCGGCTATATCCTTGCACTGGGCGTGGGCAGTTATTACGATCTGCCTGCCGCAGATTTCTTCAGCGTACAGTCCACCTTTATCACCTCCGGTATGGTGCAGCAGATCCATAAGCGCAGCAAGACGATCTCCGCATGGACCGTCAACCGCGAAGAGGATGCCAGCGAACTGCTGAGCATCGGCGTGGACGACCTGATCACCGATAAGCCGGATATGATCCAGCAGCTGCTGAGCGAGGATGCCGACCTTGACAACAGCCTCGTCCTCCTGCGCGACTTCATCCGTGACCTGTTCGCTCCGTCCGATGTCGATGAACCCACTCCTGAGGAAGAGACCATCGAAGAAGCCATCGAGGACCCGGACGAATTGCTGGATGCGTCGTAATCGCGGCAAAGATCAAGTATTCTGTTAAACTACCCGTACACACATAAGAAGCCCCCTGCCAGTTCATCACCGGCAGAGGGCTTACAAGTTTACCTGATCCAATTTTATCAGGTAAGATCATTCCAATTCGGTAAGCTTGGATCTTTACGAAGCAATTTATTTCATAAATCGGCACTGTGAACAAATCACTTACATTCCTTCTTCATAGCAGAATAACCGATGAGAACGGTCCACACATAGGCACAGGTCTTGGGGATCATCAGCATACCGATCATGGGGACGGTATTGGCCCAAAGAACAACGGGAATGTAGAAACCGAAGCTCAGCACGATGGTCAGCCACATCCAGCGGAAAGCCGCGTCGTCATGCTCCTTGGCACTGCGGTAGAACAACACGATGATCAGCAGGCCCATCAGTGCAAAAGGAATGTTACGGTAAATGCCCCAGGACAGCGGAGATTCGACGCTCAGCCACTGGTTCTGCGGCATCATGCACAGGATAACACGCACGGCAGCCAGACCGTAGACGGCGGCAGTCAGGCCATTGTTGCCCTTGACCCGGTAGCGCTCACGCCAGACATAGTACAGCAGCACATAAAAGACAGTCATTGTCACAGAGGTGATCCACTTACCCAGACCCAGAGGAACGGTAAAGTTTTCAAAGCCCGTGGTGCATAGAGCCAGAGCACGGGGAATCAGATGGAACGAGTCGCCGGCACCCAGAACGACAGCCATCAGACCGAACAGCTTGAACTGGTGGTTGCCCTTGCAGCCACAAATCATCAGGATACCGATGGTGATGACGGATACCAGATACACAGCATCAAAAACAGTTTCTACGATTGCTTGCATAGTTGATTGCTCCTTGTTGATAGATTAAATTGATTGTAACACTGCATTTTTTGCAGGGCCGACTTCGTTTTTACGGTCATCAAGGGCTTGCTCGGCAAAGTTGCATCCAAAGCGCAGGATGTTGAAGCTTGCATTCCTCCACACAAGACAGGCGAGCAGCAACAGGATATTGCGATGAACTTTCCTATGAGTGTCTTCCTTGAGTGAACAGTGTTCATTTTGGACATTATAAAATTCCCACAGCAGTGTGGGAAAAAAATGCAGTCAATATAAGGTTCTGCGCACGATTTCCAGCACAGCGGCGGGGTCGTAGTCCTGCCGCAGCAAGGCAGACAGCATCAGCGAAAATAGAACATCGGCAAATTTTTCAACGGTGAATTGCGCGTTAAAAGCGTCCGGACGGATTTTGGTATCCTGTTGCAGCACCGTACACAGACCATTTAAGATATGGTGCCAGATTTGCTGCATGTGCCGTTTGCCATCGGCCTTGTCCTCCTGCATAAAGCCGAGAGAGTGCAGTGTGAAGAATCCAGGATACTGCTCACAGCCGTAGGCCATGCGCTCGTACATCCATTTGACACAGGTCTGCACATCCTGAAATACAGCCTCGTCCTGCGGGCGGTGGAAAATTTCGCACCAGACGCTCTCGACCGTGGCGCTGATAAGCTCAGCCTTGGAGTCATAATAGTTGTAGATCGAGCCGACCGAGACCCCGCATGCCGAGGCGACAGAACGGATACTGACCGCCGCCCAGCCCTTTTCCCGGATAAGCTCACGGCTGTTTTTTAAGATATCTTCCTTGGAGGTTACGATTGTATTCATGTGGTCACCCTCAATATGAACAATGTTCATTTTTATTATACTGCCCGTTCCCACTTTGTCAAGAGGATTTCATAAAAGGTTTATATTTTTGTGGTTATCCCTTTGAGCCATGTTCACGAATGGAAAATATGAATCAGCTGAAAGTTTACAAACCCAACACAGGTTTCTGCATTGGCTACGGGGGACAGATGGCCGACCACCCATGCGCTGACCTCGTCTCCTTCCATCGACTTCAAAGCCTCGCTCAAAAATTCCAAATTAAAGCCGATTCGCAGGTGCTCTTCCAGCTTTCCGTTGAAGGAAAATTCCTCATTCATCTGTGCAATCGTGCTACACATTGATGCTCTGCCCGTGCCGCCGGATTCAAGATCCATTATCACCCCACTGTCAGGCAACAGCGCCTTATTTTCGATAATGTCACGGTCATTTCTTAATGTCAATAATGTCAAAAAGACCCCTGAAAGTTTCGATTTCTCGTCACTTTCAGGGGTCTTTCAAATTATTCTCAAATGTTAAACCGCGAAGGCTCGTTGAATTATAATTCTGTGTGCTTTTTCGCAGCTTAATGTCAAACTAATGCCACAGCGCGATTTTTCTTTCGATTTTGATCATAGCAACGTTGAAAGTTCGCGTAATTCCATTATTCGAGCTCAATGGTTGCCGGCGGCTTACCGGTGCAATCATAGAACACGCGGTTCACATGCTTGACCTCATTGACGATGCGGCTGGTGACAGTGCCCAGAACATCCCAGGGCATATTATAGCTCTCCGCGGTCATAAAGTCGGTGGTGGTCACAGCACGCAGCGCCACAGCGTAATCATAGGTGCGCTCGTCGCCCATGACGCCCACACTGTGCATGTTGGTCAAGGCTGCATAGTACTGGCTGATCTCCTTATCCAGACCTGCCTTTGCGATCTCCTCACGCCAGATCGCGTCGGCATCCTGCACGATTGCCACCTTCTCCGGGGTCACTTCGCCGATGATGCGGATGCCAAGACCCGGGCCGGGGAACGGCTGACGACTGACCAGATATTCGGGCAGGCCCAGCTCACGGCCAGCCTGACGCACCTCGTCTTTGAACAGGTTGCGCAGCGGCTCCACCAACTCCTTGAAGTCCACGGTGTCGGGCAGACCGCCGACGTTGTGGTGGCTCTTGATAACAGTGGACTCACCGCCCAGACCGCTCTCAACGACATCCGGATAAATGGTACCCTGTGCCAGGAAATCCACCTTGCCGATCTTCTTGGCCTGTTCTTCAAACACACGGATGAACTCTTCGCCGATGATCTTGCGCTTGCGCTCCGGCTCGGTGACACCAGCCAGTTTTGCAAAGTAGCGTTCGCGGGCATCCACACAGATAAAGTTGATATCAAAGCCGTTGGCATTGCCCGGGCCGAATACAGAACAGACCTCTTCCTTCTCGTTCTTACGCAGCAGACCGTGATCCACGAACACGCAGGTCAGCTGCTTGCCGATGGCCTTAGCCAGCATAGCTGCCAGAACGGAGGAATCCACGCCGCCGGACAAGGCGCACAGCACCTTGCCATCGCCGATGCGCTCACGCAGGGCCTTGACATTGTTCTCCACAAAGGAGTCCATCTTCCAGTCGCCGGTGCAGCCGCAGACGTTGTACACGAAGTTGCGCAGCATCTTCTTGCCTTCCGCAGTGTGCAGCACTTCCGGATGGAACTGGACCGCGTACAGGCCCTTCTCAGCGTTCTCTGCCGCAGCTACCGGGCAGTTGACCGTGTGAGCAGTGATCTTAAAGCCGGGCGCAGCCTGCTCAATATAGTCGTTGTGGCTCATCCAGCAAATGGTGGAGGGCTGCACATCGGTGAACATCTTGCTGTTCGTGTCCACGAACACCTCAGTCTTGCCGTACTCGCGCTCCGGTGCGCGGCAGACATGGCCGCCCAGCAGATGCATCATCAGCTGGCTGCCGTAGCAGATGCCCAGCACAGGCACACCCCAGTTGAAGATCTCAGGGTCGATCGTGGGGGAATCCTCCAGATAAACGCTGTTGGGGCCACCGGTAAAGATGATTCCCTTGGGGTTCTTTGCCTTGATAACCGACAGATCGGTTTTATAGGAATAGATTTCACAGTAGACATTGTTCTCGCGGACGCGGCGCGCGATCAGCTGATTGTACTGGCCGCCAAAGTCCAGCACGATGACAGTTTCATGCTGCATGAAGTTCTCTCCTCCCTTATCCATTCAATGTGTTTCTACAGATAAAATCAGTATAGCACATCTGCCAAATAAAAGCGACATCATTTGTGAATTTTCCTGTTTTTATTTTTCACGTATGGGATGCCGCAACACCGTTTTCAGTGTTCCCGGTGCAGCGCGGCGAGGATCACTCAGATAAATTTCGTGGTGGAAGCGTGTCTCTGAAAAATCCGGCATACACCCCTGCCCTTACGGACAGAAGATCTAAAGCAAAAAGAGACCTTCCCACTCTCCGGAATGGGAAGGTCTCTCGTAAGTTTAACCTTTAGCCTTAGGAAAGGCGCGAAGGGTCAAAATCACTCAATGATCTTGCCAACAACGCCAGAACCAACGGTACGGCCACCCTCACGGATAGCGAAACGCAGGCCCTCTTCCATAGCAACAGGGGTCAGCAGCTCAACGTGCATCATGACGTTATCGCCGGGCATGCACATCTCAGTGCCTTCGGGCAGAGTGATGATACCGGTCACGTCGGTGGTGCGGAAGTAGAACTGAGGACGATAGTTGGAGAAGAACGGGGTGTGACGGCCGCCTTCGTCCTTGGTCAGAACGTACACCTGAGACTCGAAGGTCTTGTGGGGGTGCACGGAACCGGGCTTAGCCAGAACCTGACCACGCTCGATCTGAGTACGATCAACACCACGCAGCAGAGCGCCGATGTTATCGCCAGCCTCAGCGAAGTCCAGAGACTTACGGAACATTTCCAGACCGGTAATGGTGGTGCTCAGACGATCGGGCTTGATGCCGACGATCTCCATAGCATCGCCAACCTTAGCAATACCACGCTCAACACGACCGGTTGCAACAGTACCACGGCCAGAAATGGTCATGACATCCTCGATGGGCATCAGGAAGGGCTTGTCTTCCTCACGATCGGGGTTGGGGATATAGGTGTCAACAGCGTCCATCAGCTCCTTGATGCAAGCATACTCGGGAGCATTGGGATCAGTGGAGGTAGACTCCAGAGCCTTCAGAGCGGAACCACGAATGATCGGGGTGTCGTCGCCGGGGAAGTCGTACTCGGTCAGCAGCTCACGGATCTCCATCTCGACCAGATCCAGCAGCTCTTCGTCGTCGACCATATCGCACTTGTTCATGAACACAACGATATAGGGCACGCCGACCTGACGAGCCAGCAGGATGTGCTCACGGGTCTGGGGCATGGGACCATCGGTAGCAGCAACGACCAGAATAGCGCCGTCCATCTGAGCAGCACCAGTGATCATGTTCTTAACGTAGTCAGCATGGCCCGGGCAGTCAACGTGAGCATAGTGACGAGCGTCGGTCTGATACTCAACGTGAGCGGAGTTGATCGTGATACCACGAGCACGCTCCTCAGGAGCCTTATCGATGTTGGCATAATCCATGAAGTCTGCGTCGCCCTTCAGAGCCAGGTACTTGGTGATAGCGGCGGTCAGAGTGGTCTTGCCGTGGTCAACGTGACCGATGGTGCCGATGTTCACATGCGGCTTAGAACGGTCGAACTTTGCCTTTTCAGCCATTGGAATATCCTCCCTTAATTTAGGTTTTGATATTTGGTTACAACAACCCTGCAAGATGCAGACATTGCATTGCAAGGCTATTCTACTAAATTTGCCCTGTAAAATCAAGTGCTTTTACAGGAAATTTTGCCGAGGTTACACTACCCCGGCAAAATCTTTATCCATTTTTCAGGAATCAGCCCTTGGTGCGGCCAGCGATGATCTGGTCAGCAATGTTCTTGGGCACCGGCTCGTAGTGAGACGGCTCCATGACATACTGGCCACGGCCCTGAGTCTTGGAACGCAGGTCGGTAGCGTAGCCGAACATCTGAGCCAGAGGCACAAATGCATTGACGCGCTGAGTACCAGCCATAGCTTCCATGCCCTGGATCTGACCACGGCGTGCATTCAGGTCGCCGATAACATCGCCCAGATACTCATCGGGAACGATAACTGCAACCTTCATGATAGGCTCAGTGATGATGGGATCAGCCTTGCGCATAGCATCCTTGAACGCCATAGAACCAGCAATGGAGAAGGCCATTTCAGAGGAGTCGACCTCATGATAAGAACCATCCCACAGGGTAACCTTGACATCAACGACAGGATAGCCAGCCAGAACACCGGACTTCATAGCACCCTGGATACCGTTGTCGATAGCCGGGATGTATTCCTTCGGGATGGCACCGCCAACGATGGCGTTGACGAACTCGTAACCCTTGCCGGGCTCGTTGGGCTCGATCTTGATCTTAACATGACCATACTGGCCCTTACCACCGGACTGACGTGCGTACTTGGTCTCCTGGTTGGCCTCTTTGCGGATGGTCTCACGGTAAGCAACCTGAGGTGCACCCACGTTTGCTTCAACCTTGAACTCACGCAGCAGACGGTCAACGATGATCTCCAGGTGCAGCTCGCCCATACCGGCGATGATGGTCTGACCGGTTTCTTCGTCAGTGTAGGTCTTGAAGGTCGGATCCTCTTCGGCCAGCTTTGCCAGCGCGATGCCCATCTTCTCGTTGCCGGCCTTGGTCTTAGGCTCGATGGCAACGCGGATAACAGGCTCGGGGAACTTCATGGACTCCAGAATGATGGGATGATTCTCATCACACAGAGTGTCACCGGTAGTGGTGTTCTTCAGACCGACAACAGCAGCGATATCACCTGCGTAGCAGCAGTCGATATCCTTGCGGTGGTTAGAATGCATCTGCAGGATGCGGCCCATACGCTCCTTGCTGTCCTTCACGGAGTTGTAGACAGTGGTACCTGCCTCAACCTTACCGGAGTAAACACGGAAGTATGCCAGCTTACCAACGAACGGGTCGGTAGCGATCTTGAAGGCCAGAGCTGCGAAGGGAGCGTCGTCAGAAGACGGACGGGTCTCCTCTTCCTCAGTCTCGGGATTCACGCCCTTGATGTCAGGGACATCGGTAGGAGCGGGCATATAGTCAACGATAGCGTCCAGCAGCTTCTGGACACCACGGTTCTTGTAGGAAGAACCGCAGACAACGGGAACCAGCGTGTTAGCGATGGTCTCCTTGCGGATCGCAGCCTTCAGCTCGGCACGGGTGATCTCCTCGCCCTCGAGGTACTTTTCCATGAGCTCTTCGTCGTTCTCAGCAACAGCCTCGATCAGAATGTTGTGGTACTCCTCGGCCTGCTCACGCATATCCTCGGGGATGGGCTCAGTGCGCATGTCGTTGCCCATGTCGTCGTAGTAGACCTCAGCGTTCATATCGACCAGGTCAACGATACCGCGGAAGGTATCCTCCTGACCGATAGGCAGCTGGATCGCCACGCCGTTTGCGTGCAGACGATCGTGCAGCATCTTGATGCAGCGGAAGAAGTCGGCACCCATGGTGTCCATCTTGTTGACGTACACCATACGGGGAACCTTGTACTCGTCAGCCTGACGCCAAACGGTCTCAGACTGCGGCTCAACACCGCCCTTTGCAGCCAGAACGGTCACAGAACCGTCCAGCACGCGCAGGGAACGCTGGACCTCAACAGTGAAGTCCACGTGGCCCGGGGTGTCGATGATGTTGATGCGGTGACGGTTCTTCTTGAATGCAACCGGATCCTTCTGGGTCTCAGAGTGGCTCCAGTAGCAGGTGGTAGCAGCGGAAGTGATGGTGATACCACGCTCCTGCTCCTGAACCATCCAGTCCATGGTAGCGCCGCCATCATGAACTTCGCCGATCTTGTGGTTGATACCGGTGTAGTACAGAATACGCTCGGTAGTAGTAGTTTTACCAGCATCAATGTGGGCCATAATGCCGATATTTCTCGTCATCTGAAGAGAAACTTCTCTGGGTGTAGCCATGAAATTAACCTCCTACAGAACAGATCAATAACGGAAATGAGCGAAAGCCTTGTTAGCCTCTGCCATCTTGTGAGTATCCTCACGCTTCTTCACGGCGTTACCAGTGTTGTTGGCAGCATCCATGATTTCAGCAGCCAGACGCTGAGCCATGGTCTTCTCACCACGGCTGCGGCTGTAGGCAGTCAGCCAGCGCAGACCCAGGGTCTCGCGGCGAGCCGGGCTGACTTCCAGAGGAACCTGGTAGTTAGCACCGCCAACGCGGCGGGTCTTGCACTCGAGGCTGGGCATGATGTTCTCCATCGCCTTCTCGAAAGTCTCCAGAGGATCGTTGCCGGTCTTCTCCTGAATCATGGAGAAAGCTTCGTAAACGATCTTCTGAGCGACGCCCTTCTTGCCATCCAGCATAACGCTGTTGACCAGACGAGTGACCATCTTGGAATTGTAAATAGGATCAGCTAAGACATCGCGCTTAGCAATGTTACCTCTTCTAGGCATCTTTCTTCCCTCCTTCACAGAATGATATCATCGGTACTCGAAAGTAATAAAACTCCCGTTGTGTCACAAAGAGCTGACCTTTACATAAACTGTTGCCCTCCGCTTTGCAAGCGGACTTGTTATTTATATAATGGAAAGCCGTTTATGGCGGTTGTCCTCAATTACTTCTTTGCAGCACCGGCCTTAGGACGCTTTGCGCCGTACTTGGAGCGGGCCTGATTACGGCCTGCCACACCCTGAGTATCCAGGGTACCACGGATGATGTGGTAACGCACACCGGGCAGGTCCTTAACACGACCGCCACGGATCAGCACGACGGAGTGCTCCTGCAGGTTATGGCCGATACCGGGAATGTAAGAGGTGACCTCGATACCATTCGTGAGGCGGACACGAGCAACCTTACGCAGAGCAGAGTTGGGCTTCTTGGGGGTCATGGTACGAACAGCAGTGCAGACACCACGCTTCTGGGGGCTGTTCAGATCAGAATACTGTTTCTTCTGAGAATTGTAGCTCTTCAGCAGTGCGGGAGCGGTGCTCTTGGTAGCCAGAACCTGACGGCCCTTGCGTACAAGCTGGTTAAAAGTAGGCATTTTGTTTCTCCTTTCTTAATAATGCACATCGGACTTTTTTCCGACTTTTTTGCCGCACTATCCCCATGAGGGATGCGCAACAGTTATATAATACTCGCTTTACAGGCGGATGTCAACAGTTTTTGCAAAGTTTTTTGCATTTATTCCAGATTTTTTCTTTCAGTATTTTTTCGACGCAAAACGCACGGTTTTCTCCCCTGTTTCCGCTTTTCCGGGCATATAAAAACCGCCCTGCAGGCGGATGCCCACAGAGCGGTCCATTGTTTTATTTCAGAAGAAGGAACTTTGCTTACTGTACAGCAGCTGCCTGTTCGGCAGCGATCTCAGCATCGCGCTCAGCCTCACGGTTCTTCAGATCCTCACGGACTTCCGGCAGACCGGTACCTGCGGGGATCAGTTTACCAATGATGACGTTCTCCTTCAGGCCGGCCAGCGGGTCGACCTTGCCCTTGATGGCAGCTTCGGTCAGCACGCGGGTGGTCTCCTGGAAGGATGCAGCGGACAGGAAGGAGTCGTTTGCCAGAGCAGCCTTGGTGATGCCCAGCAGCACCTGCTGGTACTCAACCAGCTTCAGGCCCTCTTCACCAGCGTCGATGCGCTGCTGCAGATCGGCGTTGATGCTCTCCACTTCCAGACGGCTTGCCAGTGCACCGCCGATCAGGTTGGAAGAACCGGAATCAGTCACGCGCACCTTGCGGCACATCTGACGGACGATGACTTCGATATGCTTATCGTTGATTTCAACGCCCTGCAGACGGTAGACCTTCTGAACTTCGTTGATCAGGTAGTTCTGGACATCCTCCAGACCCTTGATTGCCAGAATATCCTGCGGATACAGAACACCTTCACGGGTGATGATGTCGCCCTTCTCCACACGGTCACCCGGCATCACGCGGGAATGCTGGGTGAACGGGATGGAGTAGCTCTTTACGACCTCGGCACCGTTCTCGTCCTTGCCGGTCACCTTGATAACGACATTCTTCTTGGTATCGTCCTGAGAAACGACACCAGAGATCTCGCTCATGATGGCCATGCTCTTGGGACGGCGGCTCTCGAACAGCTCTTCAACACGGGGAAGACCCTGCGTGATATCTTCAGCAGATGCGATACCGCCGGTATGGAAGGTACGCATGGTCAGCTGAGTACCAGGCTCGCCGATGGACTCTGCGGCGATAACGCCGACAGACTCGCCCAGACGGACCGGCTCGCCGTTTGCCATATCGGAACCGTAGCAGCGTGCGCAGACACCGGTCTTTGCACGGCAGGTCAGCAGGCTGCGGATCTTCAGCTTGGTAATGCCAGCAGCCTCGATCTCGTTTGCATCGTACAGGTCGATCATCTTGCCTTCCGGCACGATCACCTCGCCGGTGACGGGGTTGACCACATCGCCCACAGCAAAGCGGCCGATCAAACGCTCACGGAAGCTCTCGATCTTCTCCTTGCCCTCGTGGATCTCAGACACCCACAGGCCGTCGGTGGTGCCGCAGTCGATCTCGCGCACGATGACATCCTGAGAGACATCGACCATGCGGCGGGTCAGGTAACCGGAGTCAGCGGTACGCAGAGCGGTATCGGCCAGACCCTTACGGGCACCACGGGCAGAAACGAAATATTCCAGAATATTCAGACCTTCACGGTAGTTGGCACGAATGGGCATCTCGATGGTGTGGCCAGCGGTGTTTGCCAGCAGGCCGCGCATACCGGCCAGCTGCTTGATCTGGTTCATAGAACCACGAGCACCGGAGTCAGCCATCATATAGATCTCGTTGTCCTTGGGCAGGTTGTCTGCCAGAGCCTTGGAGACCTTATCGGTGGTAGCCTGCCAGATGGCGATGGTCTGGTTGTAACGCTCGTTGTCGGAGATCAGGCCGCGGTTGAACAGCTTGCCGACCTTTGCGATCTGCTGGTCAGCCTCAGCGATCAGTTCCTGCTTCTGCGGCGGGATCACAGCGTCGCACACAGCGACGGAGATTGCAGACAGAGTGGAGTACTTGTAGCCCTGCGCCTTGATGGCATCCAGCATCTTTGCACACTTGCGGGTGCCGTTGCGGGTCATGCAGCGGGAAATGATGTCGGGCAGAGTCTTCTTGGTCACGCGGAAGCTGACCTCGTACTCCAGCCAGTGCTCGGGATCAGTACGGTCGATATAACCCAGATTCTGAGGAACAGGGTTATTGAAGATGATGCGGCCGACGGTGGCTTCCACCAGACCGGTGCGCTCCACGCCGTCAATGGTCATGGTGCGGCGCACCTTGATGGGTGCGTGCAGGGTAACGATATGCTCTGCATAAGCCATCAGGGCTTCGTTCTCATCGCGGAACACCTTGCCTGCGCCCTCGTCATTTTCACGAACGGTGGTCAGGTAGTAGCTGCCCAGGATCATATCCTGCGTAGGCACGGTAACAGGTGCGCCGTCAGAGGGCTTCAGCAGGTTGCCGGAAGCCAGCATCAGCATCTTGGCCTCACGGCAGGCATCCTCGCCCAGAGGCAGATGGACTGCCATCTGGTCACCGTCGAAGTCGGCGTTGAATGCGGTACATGCCAGCGGGTGCAGCTTGATGGCACGGCCCTCCACCAGCACCGGGTTGAAAGCCTGAATGCCCAGACGGTGCAGGGTAGGTGCACGGTTCAGCAGAACGGGGTGGCCCTTGATCACGGTCTCCAGGCTGTCCCACACTTCGGGCTTAGCGCGCTCCACCATCTTGCGGGCGGACTTGATGTTGTTGGCAATGCCCTTCTCCACCAGATCCTTCATGACAAAGGGCTTGAACAGCTCCAGAGCCATTTCCTTGGGCAGACCGCACTGATCCATCTTCAGCTCAGGGCCGACGACGATAACAGAACGACCGGAGTAGTCAACACGCTTGCCCAGCAGGTTCTGACGGAAGCGGCCCTGCTTGCCCTTCAGCATATCGGAAAGGCTCTTCAGTGCGCGGTTGTTGGGGCCGGTGACCGGACGGCCGCGGCGGCCGTTGTCGATCAGGCTGTCCACTGCTTCCTGCAGCATACGCTTCTCGTTGCGCACGATGATGTCGGGAGCGCCCAGCTCCAGCAGACGGCGCAGACGGTTGTTGCGGTTGATCACGCGGCGGTACAGGTCGTTCAGGTCGGAGGTGGCAAAACGGCCGCCGTCCAGCTGGACCATGGGGCGCAGGTCAGGCGGCAGAACAGGCAGCACATCCATGACCATCCATTCAGGACGGTTGCCGGAAATGCGGAATGCCTCAACTACTTCCAGACGCTTGAGGATGCGCACGCGCTTCTGGCCGGAGGACTTTTCCACCTCGGCAGTCAGTTCTTCACTCAGCTGATCCAGATCGATCTCCTTCAGCAGATCCTGAATGGCCTCAGCGCCCATAGCAGCCTCGAACTCATCACCGTAGTGGTCGCGCATCTCACGATACTCGCTCTCGGTGAGCAGCTGCTTCTTTTCCAGACGGGTAGCGCCCGGATCAGTGACGATATAGCTTGCAAAGTACAGCACCTTCTCCAGCAGGCGGGGGCTGATGTCCAGCATCAGGCCGATGCGGCTGGGGATGCCCTTGAAGTACCAGATGTGGCTGACGGGAGCGGCCAGCTCAATGTGGCCCATGCGCTCACGGCGGACCTTAGCCTTGGTCACTTCAACGCCGCAGCGGTCGCAGATCTTGCCCTTGTAGCGGATGCGCTTATACTTACCGCAGTGGCACTCCCAGTCCTTGGTAGGTCCAAAAATGCGCTCACAGTACAAGCCGTCGCGCTCCGGCTTCAGGGTACGGTAGTTGATGGTCTCAGGCTTTTTGACCTCGCCGTAGCTCCAGTTGCGGATCTGCTCCGGGGAGGCAAGGCCGATCTTGATGGAATCGAAAACGTTGTTTTCCATGAAACGAACCCTTTCTTAATCTCTAGTTGTCTCGATGATACAGGCGGCTTTCTTGTTCAGACCACAGGCCCCTCTCCCCTGCCGCAGCACGCGGAACAGGGGGCTTGAGGCTTGTGTTCTTTGTCTGATCAGAAATCTACTTCGTCAGAAGAAGCGGGAGCTTCGGCACCGGAGTTATTGTCCTCCAGCACAGAAGGATCATCGAAACCGGCATCGGCATCCTTAATATTATAATCGTTGAGCAGTTCGCTCTCCTGCACGACGTTCTCAGTGCCGGCAACATCGCGCATATCAAAGCCGGTCTCTTCGTCGTCGAAGTTCTGACGCATGTCGATCTCGTTGCCGTCCTTGTCCTGAACAACAACGTCCAGACCCAGAGACTGCAGTTCCTTCAGCATAACGCGGAAGGACTCGGGGATGCCGGGCTGCGGGATCGGCTCACCCTTAACGATGGCCTCGTAGGTCTTCACACGGCCCTCCACGTCGTCGGACTTGACGGTCAGGATCTCCTGCAGAGTGTATGCAGCGCCGTAAGCTTCCAGTGCCCAGACTTCCATTTCGCCAAAGCGCTGGCCGCCGAACTGGGCCTTGCCGCCCAGAGGCTGCTGAGTGACCAGAGAGTAGGGGCCGGTAGAACGTGCATGGATCTTATCATCAACCAGGTGATGCAGCTTCAGGTAGTACATATAACCGACGGTAACGCGGTTATCGAACTTTTCGCCGGTGCGGCCATCGTAAACGGTGGTCTTGCCATCGCGGTCCAGCTCGATCTTGGAGAAGTCGATGATGTGTCCCTTCTCGCCCATGATCTTGGGGAGCTTCGTGGGATATGCAGGAGCATTCTCACCATGCCACATCTCGCGGGCGGTATCAAAGGTATCGCCGATGTCGTTCTCACGAGCAGAGTCGAAGACGGGAGTCATGACCTTGATGCCGCATGCCTTGGCAGCGTAGCCCAGGTTGACTTCCAGCACCTGACCGATGTTCATACGGGAAGGCACGCCCAGAGGGTTCAGCACGATGTCCAGCGGGGTGCCGTCGGGCAGGTAGGGCATGTCCTCCTGCGGCAGAATGCGGGAAACGACACCCTTGTTGCCGTGACGGCCTGCCATCTTATCGCCAACGCTGATCTTGCGCTTCTGGGCAATATAGCAGCGGACGACCTCGCGCACGCCGGGCTGCAGTTCGTCGCTGTTCTCCGGGGTGAACACCTTGACGTCCACGATGATGCCGTATGCACCATGGGGCACGCGCAGAGAAGTATCACGCACTTCGCGTGCCTTCTCGCCGAAGATGGCGCGCAGCAGGCGCTCTTCAGCGGTCAGCTCGGTCTCGCCCTTCGGGGTGACCTTACCGACCAGAATGTCGCCGCTCTTGACCTCAGCACCGATACGGATGATGCCGCGCTCGTCCAGATCCTTCAGTGCATCCTCAGAAACGTTGGGGATATCACGGGTGATCTCTTCGGGTCCCAGCTTGGTGTCGCGGCTCTCGGTCTCGTACTCTTCAATATGAATGGAGGTGTACACGTCCTCGCGCACGATCTTCTCGTTCAGCAGAACGGCATCCTCGTAGTTGTAGCCTTCCCAGGTCATGAAGCCGATCAGAGCGTTCTTACCCAGAGAGATTTCGCCGTTGCGCATTGCAGGGCCGTCGGCCAGCACCTGACCGGCCTTGACGCTCTCGCCGACCTCCACGATGGGACGCTGGTTGATGCAGGTGCCTGCGTTGGAGCGTGCGAACTTGACCAGAGGATAATCCTCCAGCTCGCCCTTGTTGTTGCGCACAACAACATGGTCGGCATCCATCTTCTCAACGATACCGTCATTCTTTGCCAGAACAGCGGTGCCGGAGTCGGTAGCAGCCTTGTACTCCATACCGGTAGCAACGATGGGCTGCTGGGTGACCATCAGAGGCACTGCCTGACGCTGCATGTTGGAACCCATCAGAGCACGGTTACAGTCATCGTTCTCCAGGAAGGGGATGCAGGCGGTAGCAACAGAGACCATCATTCGCGGAGAAACGTCCATGTAATCGACTTTCTCTGCATCAATTTCAAGGATCTCGTCGCGGCGGCGGGCAGACACACGGGGACGGATGAAGTGCTTGCCCTCATCCAGCGGCTCGTTGGCCTGTGCCACCACGTACTCGTCCTCGACATCAGCGGTCATATACTCGACCTCGTCGGTGACGACCTGTTCCTTCAGGTTGCCATTCTCGTCATAGATCTTCTTGACCTTGCGGTACGGAGCTTCCACGAAGCCGTACTCGTTGATCTTGGCGTAAGATGCCAGATAGGAGATCAGACCGATGTTGGGGCCTTCAGGAGTCTCGATGGGGCACATACGGCCGTAGTGGCTGTAGTGAACGTCGCGGACCTCGAAACCTGCGCGGTCACGGCTCAGACCGCCGGGGCCCAGAGCAGACAGGCGGCGCTTGTGGGTCAGCTCAGCCAGCGGGTTGTTCTGATCCATGAACTGGGACAGCGGAGAAGAACCGAAGAACTCCTTGATGGCTGCCACCACCGGACGGATGTTGATGAGGGCCTGCGGGGTGATGACGCTTTGATCCTGGCTCTGCAGGGTCATGCGCTCACGGATGACGCGCTCCATGCGGGAGAAGCCGATGCGGAACTGGTTCTGCAGCAGCTCGCCCACGCTGCGGATGCGGCGGTTGCCCAGATGGTCGATATCATCGGTGGTGCCAATATTGTGGCCCAGACCGTTCAGGTAGTTGATGGAAGCCAGAATATCGGCGACCGTAACGGTGCGGCCGATCAGCTGGTCGTGGTTGCGGCGCAGCATCTCCTTCTGCTCTTCCACATCAGAGGTGGTGTCGAGGATCTTCTTGATCTCATCGAAGGAGCAGCGCTCGTTGATGCCGCACTCCTTCACGTCGAAGGAGAAGAAGCCCTGTGCATCCACACAGCCGTTGGTGATGACCTTGATCTTCCGGCTCTCTTCCTTCATGGGATCGTCGAGCTTCAGCACGACCAGATTCACACCGGCATTGTCAGCCTTCTCAGCCAGCTCGCGGGTGATCTTGGCACCAGCCTCGATCAGGATCTCGCCGGTGAGCGGAGCGACCACATTCTCAGCAGCCACCTGACCGGTGATGCGGCGTGCCAGAGACAGCTTCTTGTTCATCTTATAACGGCCGAAACGAGACAGGTCATAACGGCGCGGGTCGAAGAACAGCATGTTGATCTGGCTGGTAGCAGACTCCACCGTGGGAGGCTCGCCGGGGCGCAGCTTGCGGTAGACTTCCAGCAGGCCCTCTTCCTGATTCTTGGTGGTATCCTTTTCCAGAGTAGCGAGGATGCGCTCATCGTCGCCAAAGAAGTTCAGGATGTCCTCGTTGGTGGACAGGCCCAGTGCACGGCACAGCACGGTGACAGGCAGCTTGCGGTTCTTATCGATACGGACATAGAACACATCGGAAGCATCGGTCTCGTACTCCAGCCATGCACCGCGGTTGGGGTTCATGGTGGCGCTGTACAGGTCGTTGCCCACCTTATCCTTGGCATCGCCGTAGAACACGCCGGGAGAACGCACCAGCTGGCTGACGATCGCACGCTCTGCACCGTTGATCACAAAGGTGCCGGCATCGGTCATCAGCGGGAAATCGCCCATGAAGATCTCCTGATCCTTCACTTCGCCGGTCTCCTTGTTCAGCAGACGGGCGGTGACGCGCAGGGGTGCTGCATAGGTCACGTCGCGTTCCTTGCACTCCTTGATGCTGTACTTCGGCTCCTTATCCAGGCGGAAGTCCACAAAGCTCAGTGCCAGATTGCCGGTGTAGTCCTCAATGGTGCCGATATCGTGGAAGACCTCTTTCAGGCCCTCGTCCAGGAACCACTGATAAGAGTTCTTCTGGACCTCGATCAGGTTCGGCATACTGATGACTTCGTCGATGTGGGAGAAGCTCATGCGCTCGGTTTTGCCGAGCTTTACGGGCTTGACTTTCATCATAAAATCAACCACTCCTTACTTTTATACTCTACGGGATGTCGTATACACGGGTCAAATTTGAGCAGACACACATAATTCGACCCGCGTCGAAGGGAACGTTTCGGCGTTTTTCACAAACTTTTCGGTTTGACCCGTCCAGCCGCCGCCTGCGTATTCCTCTTTTTGGCGCACTAGTCCATTATGTGATACTAATGCAGTATACACCCTAAAAGCCTTGCTGTCAAGCCATTTTTCAGATTTTTGCCAAAACAAATTTATTTTTTCTTTCATTTTCGCACGCCCGGCAGCGTGTTGTGTTTTGCTGTTTTAGGGCTTGATTTTTTTATTTTGCACGTTCCTGTTCATAATCCCCTTGTGCAATTTGTCTATCTTTGCCCTTGTGTTTTGGCGTATTACTTTTACAGTCGGATATGCCCGTTTTCCCTTGCGGCCTTTTTTGTGAAAAAGCAGCTCAGAAAAGCTCGCAGGCTTTTCTGAGCTGCAAATATAAAAATAATGTTTCCTCTAATATTGCCAGAGCGCAAGCGGCGGCAATTATAATCGTTCACTCATCCAGATAATCCCGCAGACGCTTTGCACGGCTGGGATGCCGCAGCTTGCGCAGGGCCTTGGCTTCGATCTGCCGCACCCGCTCCCGGGTCACATTGAACTCCTTACCCAGCTCTTCCAGCGTATGCGCCCGGCCATCCTCCAGCCCGAAGCGCAGTGCGATCACCCGCTCTTCCCTCGGTGTCAGGCTTTTGAGCACGCTGAACAGTTCCCGCCGCAGCAGCTGCCGCCCGGCTTCATCCACCGGGACGCCTGCATCCTCGTCCTGAATAAAATCTTCAAGGTGGGCATCCTCTTCCTCGCCCACCGGCGTTTCCAGGCTGATGGGGTCCTGCGCCAGCTGCAGCAATTCCCGCACACGGTCCGGCTCCATGTCCAGCTGAACAGCGATTTCTTCCGCAGTAGGCTCCCGGCCATTTTTCCGCAGCAGGTCACCCGTCATCTTTTTGACCCGGTTGATGCTCTCCACAAGGTGCACCGGGATGCGGATGGTCCTCCCCTGATCTGCAATGGCGCGGGTGATGGACTGACGGATCCACCACGTGGCATAGGTGGAAAATTTGAAGCCGCGCTCCGGCTCAAACTTTTCCGCCGCCTTCATCAGACCGAGATTGCCTTCCTGAATGAGATCCAGAAACGGCAGGCCCCGCCCTGCATAGCGCTTTGCCACCGACACCACCAGCCGCAGGTTCGCTTCGCTGAGCTTCCGCCGGGCATCCTCGTCCCCGGCCTGCGCGGCACGGGCAAGCGCCACCTCCTGCTCTGCCGTCAGCAGCGGCACCCGGCCGATCTCCTTCAAATAGGCCTTTACCGGGTCGTCCAGCGCCACCCCCTCTGCCGAAAGCTCATGTTCCAGCCTGCCGATCTGCGTTTCATCCAACGCAGGCAGGTCCGCTTCCTCTTCGGTCAGGTGCACGCCGCGGTCCTCCAGTGCCGTATACAGCTCGTCCAGCTGCGCCACATCGTAATCCTGTTCGTCCATGGCACGGCTGATCTGCTCCGGTGTCAGGGCATGGTGGCGTGCCCGCGCGGCCAGTGTTCTGGCCAATTCCTCCGTTTGCGACAATTTCTGCATGGTTCCTGCTCCTTTCCTCTCCTGCTCCAGCCGGAGGGGAAAGCGGGGGATCATTCTTCTACAGGCACATTTCCCTGCTTCTTTTCGCGCATCGACTGGAGGTAATCACTCAGTTCCTCATTGGACATATGCGCCGCCTTGCCTGCCATGGGCATCCCCCGGGCAATGCGGTCCAGATACAGCCGGATATCATCCGGCGTACAATTCACATCGCTGTATTGTGCCGCAAGATGGCTCAGTTCATTCAGCGCTTCTTCGCTTACAAAAGCGCGCAGCGTGGTCAGGCTGATCTCAATGCCCTCCTGTCGGCAGCGCAGCATGGCTTCAAACAGCTCCTTCTGCTGCGGCAGCACGAACTGTTCTGCGGTCAGCTGCCCCTGCACCAGGTCGATATAGTGCGGCTCCCGCAGGATCGCCGCCAGCAGCCGCTGCTGTGCACTGGCAATGCCCAGTGCCTGACTGCCGCCCGCACTGTACGGCACGTTGATCTGATTCATCTCACCGGACTTGAGCGCCTGCTGCTTTTTCTCCCAGCGGTGCTTGCTGCCCGCCCTCTTCACGGCGGTCTCCAGCTGGGTCATGATAGCTGTTTTGGAGATGTTGGTCTCCTCAGCCAGACGCCCCGCATACACTTCCTGCTCGGTAGGGTTGGAGCGCTCTGCCAGCATATTCACAGCTTCCTTCACGTATTCCAGCCGCTGGGCATCCTGTGCCAGATCGTACTGGCTGCGCAGACGGCCCAGCCGGAAGTCCAGTGCATTGCCCACACCATCCAGCAGGGCTTTGAATCGCTCTGCGCCATACTTTTTGATGTACTCGTCCGGGTCCTTTGCACCGGGGATCTGCAGCACACCCACCTTTACCGGACTGTTGCGGAACAGTTCCAGCGAGCGCAGTGTGGCCTTCTGGCCTGCTTCGTCCGAATCGTAGCTCAGGATCACCTCGTCAGCATACTCGCTGATGAGCCGCACCTGCTCCGGGGTCAGGGCCGTGCCGCAGGCGCACACTGCTGTGTCGATGCCTGCCTGATGCATACTGATCACGTCCATGTAGCCCTCACACAGCACGAACCGGCGCACCGCGCTGCGCTTTGCGATCTGCAGCGCAAACACCGTCTCTGATTTGTGGTACACCAGCGTTTCCGGGCTGTTGACATATTTCGGTTTGGAATCGTCCAGCACGCGCCCACCAAACGCAATGATGTTGCCGCGCAGGTCAAAGATGGGGGTCATCACCCGCTTCCAGAACAGGCAGTAGATGCGGCCGGACGCACTGCGCTTGAACAGGCCGCTGGCATCCAGCTCCTGCTGATTGTAGCCCTTATCGCGCAGGAACTGATACAGCGCCTGTCCGTCGTTGGGCGCATAGCCCAGCCCGAACCGGACGATCGTCTTGTCGTCCAGACCGCGCCGCCGCCAGTAGGCACGGGCCTGCCGGGCTTCCTCCACGGTGGAGTTCAGGCAGGCGTGGAAAAACCGTGCCGCCTCCTTGTTCATGGAGAGGATGCGGCTGCGCATCCGGCCTGTTTTGTCGTCCTCCTGCGGCTCCGGCATACCGGCCCGCGCTGCCAGCAGCTTAACGGCCTCCGGGTAATCGATGCTGTTGATCTTTTTCGTAAAGGTAATGGCATCGCCGCCTGCGCCGCAGCCAAAGCAGTAAAAGCTCTGGGTGTCCGGGTAGACGTAGAATGAGGGCGTTTTTTCGCTGTGGAAGGGGCACAGGCCGCCATACAAACGTCCCTTGCGCTTGAGCTGCACATAGCTGCCCACCAGCTCCACAATGTCGGTGCGGCGGGTCAGTTCTTCAATGTATTCGTGTGGGATCATGGATCTTTCAAACGACCTTTCGGATTTATAGGACATGCCACTTCCGGGGCACAAACAATTCCTCAAAAGTGCGGATGGCAAATTCATCGCTCATGCCACTGATGTAATCGGTCACTGCGCGTTCTCCGCCCTCCTGATAAGCCAGCTGGATGTAGAAGTTGGACATCCGGTCCACATGGTTCAGGTAGTAATCGTACAGTTCCCCGATCACCTTGTCCACCTTCTGCTCTTCCTGCTTGGCGGTCTTGTCCACGTACACGGTGGCGTACATGAAATCCCGCAGCGCAAGGAAGGCTTCGTTTTCCTCTGCGCCCACCTTCACATCCCCATCGCTGTTGGCAAGGATACTGTTGATCATGGTGGTGATGCGGGCAGATTTTGTCTGGCCCAGCACGGCGGTGCATTCTTTCGGCAGGGTGGCTGGGTCCAGCACACCGGCGCGCACCGCGTCCTCAATGTCGTGGTTCACATAGGCGATCTGATCCGCCATGCGCACGATGCGCCCTTCCGGCGTTGCCGCCCAGGTGCCCTTTGTGTGGGTCACGATGCCGTTGCGCACCTCCCACGTCAGGTTCAGGCCCCGGCCGTCCTTTTCCAGCTTGTCCACCACACGCAGGCTCTGCATGTAGTGCTTGAAGCCGTCCGGGCACAGCTCATTCAGCGCGCGCTCCCCGGCATGGCCAAACGGCGTGTGGCCCAGATCATGGGCAAGGCTGATCGCTTCGGTCAGATCTTCGTTCAGCCGCAGGGCGCGGGCAATGGTCCGCGCGATCTGCGAGACCTCCAGCGTATGGGTCAGTCGGGTGCGGTACAGGTCTCCCTCCGGCGAGAGGAACACCTGCGTCTTTTGTTTGAGCCGTCGGAACGCCTTGCAGTGCAGCACCCGGTCACGGTCACGCTGGAACACCGGCCGGATCGGGTCCTGCTCTTCCGGCAGCATGCGGCCGCGGCTCTGGTCGCTGAAGGTAGCCCACGGCGCGAAGGTCATATGTTCGATCTCTTCTGTGCGCTGACGTACATCCATACAAAGTCGCCCTCCCTTTTTGTCGCCATTCCCCCTCTCTGTTTCGGCACAGCCGATCCCAATTGCTGCGTCTGCGGCAATTGTAGCACACCCGCTTTGTCGAAGGGGGAAAAAGCCTGTCGGTTCGCAAAATAATGCTTGCTTTTTTATTTTTGCCGCTGCCGGGTTCAGAACGGTGCGTAGAACGGGTCGGATACCGTCACCTGCGCGCTGCCGCGCGTCAGCTCCCGCAGCTGTTCCAGCAGCGGGCCTTCGGTGTGTTCCGGCATCTGCCAGCACAGGGTCACGCGATCCGTGAACTGCGGCGCGGCCTGTTTTGCTCCCGCCGCATCGATCAGCAGCGATGCACGCTCATAAAGGGAGTAATCCACCGTCACGCTCAGCTCCACCACGCTGCGCACCGTGACCACCTCGGCATTTTCCAGTGCACGGGCCGTAGCCGTGGTGTATGCACGCACCAAGCCGCCGGTGCCCAGCAGCACGCCGCCAAAGTAACGGGTCACCACCACGATCAGATCCGTCAGGCCGCTGTGCTGCAGCACCTCCAGCGCTGGTGTGCCCGCCGTCTTGGCCGGTTCACCATCATCTGAATAACGTTCCCGGTTGCCTTCCCGCAGGCGGTAGGCATACACATTGTGGCGGGCGGTGCGGTTGGCCGCACGCACCTGTTCCAGAAATGCAACGGCAGCTTCCTCGCTGTCCGCAAATGACAGCGCCGCAATGAAGCGGCTCTTCTTTTCTTCGTATTCTCCTGTGGCCGTGCCATGGATGGTGCGGTAATCCTCCACTGTGGTTCCTCCTGCATGTTATTCAAAACAAGTATAACATAAATCGTCCGTTGTGCAACCACTGCCGCATACGTTTTTGTATCAAGGCCAGCTCCCGGTACTGCTGCCCGCATGTCCTCTGCCAGAAAAAAGTGCAACAAAAAAATCGGCCAAGCCTTGCAGCTCAGCCGATCTTTTGTTAGAAGAAAGCAGATGATCACTTCGTAAAGAGCTGGATCCACTGATGGCCCCAAGTGCTGGAGCTGTTGTAGTAGTAGCCAACACCCATTGCACGAGCTTCGGGATCCAGAATGTTTGCGCGATGGCCTTCGGAGTTCATCCAGGCATTCACGACTTCTTCAGGAGAAACGCTGCCCCATGCGGCATTCTCGCCAGCAGCGGCATCCGTCACGCCGTACTCGCTGAGAACAGTGTACCACTTGGTACCATTGGGACGAACGTGAGAATTGACGGTTGCGATCTCTTCGGCGCGCTGCTGAGCAGCTGCAGTGAGCTTTGCATCGCCCATGACCAGGGGCTGCAGGCCGTACTTTGCACGCTCGGCATTGACCAGATTCAGAACTTCCTGACGGTAGTTGCTGGTGTAAGAGTTTTCGGGGCAAGAGAAGATCAGCACCCAGTAGTTGTTGTAAACGCCGCCTTCGTAGTGGCCCACGCTCATGGTGGTCGCGTCTGCGTTCAGGATGCGCTCACGGGTAAAATCAATGTTCATCCACTGATCCACCGCTGCATCGGGGGTGGAAACGCCCGCCATGTAGTCCTCGCCAATCGACACATCTTCGATGCCATTCTCTGCGAAGATGGTAAAATCGCGCTGGCCATTGGGACGAACGTAGGAATAAGAAGAGGCCAGTTCCTTAGCGCGCTCCTGAGCGGCACTATTGTGGCTGCTGTCGCCCAGCTGAACGGGCTTCAGGCCAGCCTTTGCGCGCTCGTTGTTTACGCGGCGCAGGAACTCGTTCTGATAAGCTTCGTCCTGAAAGCTGATGTAGGAATTTTCTTCTTCGATGGAGGCAGAACCCGAAGCCTCAGCTGCGTTTGCAGTAACGGGTTTGAGAGATGCAGCACCAAAAACCACAGCCAGAGTCATAGCTGCTGCTGCGATATTTTCAGGGTGCGCATCTCGAGTTTCATAAGACATCCTCCGTAAGCTTTTGTATATAAAAGCTTTTTTGCATTCATGTGAATGCGTACTGCAACACATTTGCAACTCTTCCGTTTCAAATGTGTTGCTTTTGTGCAACAAAAGTATCACAATAGCATCTCATCGTCAAGGGGTTTCTGTCGATTTTTTGAGAGAAAATGCAAAAAAATCAAAATTTCCCGTTCCGAAAACGTTTCACAAGCGCAACAGGTTCATCCAAGATACCGTAAATTTGTTACGTCTGTGTTGCACTTCACCGTTTTCAGGATTGTTTCGTCACACTTGACGTGTTGCATTTTATTTTTCTACACCTTTTCTGCAATGTTTTTCATGCATTTTTCTGTATGTTTATTTATTTATATGCATATTTCAAAGTGTAACAGACTTTTGTGTGCGCTTTTCCGTTCCACTCCCCTCCCGCAGCCCTTTTCTGGGCTGCAGCCGGCCTTTGGCTGTACTTTCTGCAACAAAAAACAGCACAGGCAGCCTTTTCAGGGCCATCTGTGCTGTGCCGTATTCCTTACATAAAAAGAAGAGCGGCTCCGAAGAGCCGCCCTCCCACAATTCAGGCTATGCTATAAAAAGATCTCGCGTCAGTCGATCACTGAGCAGCCTTTGCTGCCTCGATCTGCTTGATCAGTTCGGGCACGACCTTGAACAGGTCGCCCACGATGCCGTAGTCGGCAACACCGAAGATGGGTGCGCCCTCATTCTTGTTGACAGCGATGATGCACTCGGAGTCCTGCATACCAGCGGTGTGCTGGATAGCGCCGGAGATGCCCAGAGCAACATAGATCTTAGGGTGCACGGTCTTGCCGGTCTGACCAACCTGATGGTCAGCGGTCATCCAGCCTGCATCGGTGACGGCACGGGAAGCACCCACAACGCCGCCGCCCAGAGCAGCTGCCAGCTGCTCAGCCAGCTCAATGCCCTTCTGGACATCCTTGCTGATGCCGCGGCCGACAGAGACGATCACGTCTGCGCCGATCAGATCGACCAGCTTCTCAGCGGCCTTCTCAACGCTCAGGACCTCGGTCTTGATGTCCTCAGCAGCCAGAGCGAATGCGGGCTTCACGATCTGGCAGGCATCAGCCTTGGCCTGATCGAAGGGAGCCTTCTTCATAACGCCGGGGCGGACGGTGGACATCTGCGGACGGAAGCGGGGGCAGATGATGGTAGCCATCAGATGGCCGCCGAATGCGGGACGGGTCATCTTCAGGTTGCGGTCTTCCATATCGAACTTCTGCTTGGACAGGTCGATGGTGGAGCTCTCCTTCAGGAAATCGATGTACTTTGCAGTGTCGATGTCCAGATGGGTAGCATCAGCGGTCAGGCCGGTGTGCAGACGAGCTGCGCAGCGGGGGCCCAGATCGCGGCCGATGTTGGTTGCACCGATCAGCAGGACTTCGGGCTTGTACTCGTTGACCATGTCGCACACGACCTTAGCGTATGCATCGGTGGTGTAATCCTTCAGCAGGGGGCTGTCGCAGACCATGACCTTATCGGCACCATAGCCGCCCAGCTCCTTGGCAATGCCTTCCACGTTGTCGCCCAGCAGCAGACCGGTGACCTCGCAGCCCAGCTCATCAGCCAGCTTGCGGGCCTCGCTCACCAGCTCGAAATCAGTGGGCATCAATGCGCCCTGGCGCTGCTCGCAGAAGACCCATACGCCTTTGTATTCGTTAAAATCAGCCATTGTAATCCTATGCTCCTTTCATCAGATCAGGTGCTTCTTGGCCAGGATACCAGCCAGCTGTGCGGCAGTATCGTCGCCCTTGAGCATGGTGCCTGCGCCCTTCTGCGGAGGAGTGAAGGACTTAAAGACGTTCGTCGGAGAACCCTTCAGACCAATGGTATCGACCTCGATCAGCGGATCGTCCTTCAGTGCGTTGTAATCGAACACTTCCATCGGCTTGTCGTAGCAGGTGAAGATGCCGTTCACGCTCATGTAACGGGGCTGGTTCAGCTCCTTGATGCAGGTCAGCAGGCAGGGAGTCTGCACCTTGACCATCATGTAGCCGTCCTCCAGCATACGCTTCACGGTCAGGGTGTTGCCATCCTTCTGGATGTCAGCCACATAGGTGACCTGAGGCAGGTGCAGCTTCTCAGCGATCTGAGGACCGACCTGAGCGGTATCACCATCAATTGCCTGACGGCCGCAGAACACAACGTCCTCGGGGCCGACACCGATCTTGTTGACGGCAGCAGCCAGGATCTGGCTGGTTGCGAAGGTATCGGAACCGCCGAACTCACGGCCGGAGACCAGAACAGCCTTATCTGCACCGCGGGCCAGCAGCTCACGCAGCATGCCTTCTGCCGGCGGGGGACCCATGGTAACAACAACGACTTCGCAGCCGGTAGCGTCCTTGAGCTTCAGAGCAGCCTCCAGAGCGTTCAGGTCATCAGGGTTGGTGATGGTAGCCATCGAAGCACGGTCCAGAGTGCCATCGGGCTTGACGGACACCTTGCCGGAGGTATCAGGAACCTGCTTTACACAAACAATTGCTTTCATTGTAACTCTTGCCTCCCTTACTTCAGCAGCGCGCCGGAAATGACCATCATCTGCACTTCGCTGGTGCCCTCGTAGATCTCAGTGATCTTGGCATCACGCATCATGCGCTCGATGGGATAGTCACGGGTGTAGCCGTAACCGCCGAACAGCTGCAGGCAGCGGCGGGTCACATCGCTTGCGGTGCGGGCTGCGATCAGCTTTGCCTGAGCAGCCTCAACGCTGTAACGGACCTTCTTGCCATCCATTGCTTCCTGCTTCTTCAGAGCAGCAGCGTAGACCAGATACTTTGCAGCCTCAACGCGTGCCTTCATCTCAGCCAGCTCGAACTGGGTGTTCTGGAATGCGGAAATGCTGCGGCCGAACTGCTTGCGCTCCTTGACGTAAGCAACGGTCTCTTCCAGAGCGCCCTCGGCGATGCCCAAAGCCTGAGAAGCAATGCCGATACGGCCACCGTCCAGAGTAGCCATAGCCAGCTGGAAGCCGCGGCCACGCACACCCAGCATACGGTCAGCAGGGATGCGGCAGTCCTCAAAGATCAGCTCGCAGGTGGAAGAACCGCGGATGCCCATCTTGTCCTCAGCCTTACCGACGGAGAAGCCCGGGTCGGTGCGCTCCACGATAAAGGCGGAGCACTGCTTGGTGGGACGGCCCTTCTTGTCGGGCACGATATCGGTGACAGCAATAACGATAAAAACGTTTGCGTAGCCGGCGTTGGTGATGAAGATCTTGGAACCGTTCAGGATCCAATCACCGGTCTCGGGGTCCTGCTTTGCAAAGGTCTGCTGACCCTGTGCATCGGTGCCGGCACCCGGCTCAGTCAGGCCGAAAGCACCCAGCCACTCACCGCTGCACAGCTTGGGCAGATACTTTGCCTTCTGCTCGGGAGTACCATTTTCATAAATAGGAGCAGCACACAGGCTGGTGTGAGCAGAGACGATGACACCGGTGGTGCCGCAGACCTTGCTCAGCTCTTCCACTGCCATGACGTAGGACAGCACATCGCCGCCTGCACCGCCGACCTCAGTCGGGAAATAAATGCCCATCATGCCGAGCTTGCCCATCTTTTCGACGGTCTCTTTGGGGAAGTACTCTTCCGCATCAACCTTCTTTGCCAGGGGCTTGACTTCGTTCTCAGCAAACTCGCGGTACATTTTCTGTACCATCTGCTGCTGCTTGGACAGAGTAAAATCCATCGCTATATCCTCCTAACGGGTCTTTTTCATTTACCGGAATTGCCCGGTGCAAACAAATTCCTCCCGGCCGCGTTTCCGCGGTCGGGAGAAATGTTTATCAGAATTTACAGCTGGTCAACAGGGGTCTTGGTGCGGTCTGCGTTGTAAACGTAGAAGCCCTTGCCGCTCTTGCAGCCCAGGTTGCCGCCACGGACCATCTTACGGATCAGCGGGCAGGCACGATACTTGCTGTCGCCGGTCTCCTTGTACAGCACATCCATGATGGCCAGGCAGATATCCAGGCCGATGAAGTCGCCCAGCTCCAGGGGACCCATGGGGTGGTTGGCACCCAGCTTCATAGCGGTGTCGATGCCAGCGATATCGGAAACGCCTTCCATCTTGATGAAAGCAGCTTCGTTGATCATGGGGATCAGGATGCGGTTGACGACGAAGCCTGCAGCCTCATTGACCTGAACCGGCTGCTTGCCGATGGCAACAGAGATCTCCTTGATCTTCTCAACGGTCTCAGCGGGAGTGTTGCAGCCTGCGATGACCTCGATCAGCTTCATGCGGTCTGCGGGGTTAAAGAAGTGCATGCCGACCAGCGGACGGCTAACGCCCTTGCCGATCTCGGTGATGGACAGAGAAGAAGTGTTGGAAGCGAAGATGCACTCGGGCTTGCAGATCTTATCCAGCTCGCCGAAGGTGGTCTGCTTGACCTTCATATCCTCAAAAGCAGCCTCAACGACCAGATCGCAGTCAGCGCACAGGTCTTCCTTCAGGCCCGGGGTGATGGCAGCAACGATAGCGTCTGCCTTTTCCTGCGTCATCTTTCCCTTGGCAACCAGCTTCTCGTAGCCCTTCTTGATCTTTGCCAGACCATTCTCGGCCCACTCCTGCTTGATGTCGCACAGAGCAACGGTGTTGCCCTCAACCTGTGCAAATGCCTTTGCGATGCCCTGGCCCATGGTGCCAGCGCCGATAACACCGATCTTCATAGGAAACCTCTCCTTTAATATCAAAAATTATGTAGTAATGGATTAGTTGTTGGTGAACACTGCCTTGGGCTTCGGCTTCTCACGGCTCAGGAAGCAGGCCATGCCTTCCTTCTGGTCGTGGGTCTCGAAGCAGCTGCCGAACAGCTTTTCCTCGACCTCAACAGCCTTCTCGATGGGCAGGCTGATGCCGCCGTTGATTGCCTTCTTGCAGTTGCGTACAGCGATGGGTGCATTCTTTGCGATCTTGCCGGCCAGCTTCAGCACGTTCTCCATCAGTTCAGCCTGAGGATACACAGCGTTCACCAGACCAATGCGCAGAGCCTCGTCCGCCTTGATGTTCAGTGCAGAGTAGACCAGCTGCTTTGCCATGCCCATGCCGACCAGACGTGCCAGACGCTGGGTGCCGCCGAAGCCCGGGGTGATGCCCAGACCCACTTCCGGCTGGCCGAACACAGCGTTGTCAGAGCAGATGCGGATGTCGCAGCTCATAGCCAGCTCGTTGCCGCCGCCCAGTGCAAAGCCGTTCACGGCTGCAATAACGGGGATGGGGAAGCTCTCGATCATCAGGAACACATCATTGCCCAGCTTGCCGAAGGCCTCACCCTCTGCCTTGGTCATGGTGCTCATGGAACCGATATCTGCACCTGCCACGAAGCTCTTGTCGCCTTCGCCGGTCAGAACGATGCAGCGGACAGTCTCCTGATCCACAGCCTCAAAAGCTGCCTTCAGGTCTGCCAGAACTTCGGGGTTCAGGGCATTCAGTGCCTTGGGACGGTCGATGGTAATGATCTCAACTGCACCCTGCACCTCGGTTTTTACAAATGCCATTGTGAAAACCTCCTATTCAAATCTTATCAATTATCACAAACAGCCCCCGGACGGAGGAAAGGCTCTCCGGTTCCCTTCCCCGTCCGGGTCTGTCATTCAGTCAGGATTCCAAGAGGTGAAGCTTAGTCCATCTCAACGATGGTAGCGCAGCCCATGCCGCCGCCGATGCACAGGGTAGCCAGACCCTTGTGAGCACCACGGTGCTTCATAGCATACAGCAGGGTGACCAGGATACGAGCGCCGGAAGCGCCGACCGGGTGGCCCAGAGCGATTGCGCCGCCATTGACGTTCACCTTGCTCATATCGAAGTTCAGAGCCTGGCTGACAGCCACAGACTGAGCAGCGAATGCCTCGTTTGCCTCGACCAGATCCATGTCAGCAACAGTCAGGCCGGTCTTTGCCATGACCTTCTTGGTAGCGGCGATGGGGCCCAGGCCCATGACTTCGGGCTCAACGCCTGCCAGAGCACCGGCGACCCAGGTAGCCAGAGGCTTCACGCCCAGCTCCTTAGCCTTCTCCTCGCTCATGATGACCAGAGCAGCAGCGCCGTCATTGATGGCGGAAGAGTTGCCGGCGGTCACGATGCCGTCCTTGGTGAAAGCGGGCTTCAGCTTTGCCAGCACTTCAGGAGCGCTCAGACGGGGGCCTTCATCAGTATCGAACACGGTGTCGCCCTTCTTGCCCTTGATCACAACGGGAACGATCTCGTCCTTGAAAGCGCCGTCCTTGATAGCCTTGTCAGCCTTCAGCTGGCTGTTGTATGAGAACTCGTCCAGCATCTCACGGGTGATGGGGCTGTAGCCGTACTTCTTCTGATAAGTCTCGTTGGTGCAGACATTCTCAGCGGTCATGCCCATGTGCTTGTTGAAGCCGCAGGCATCCCACAGAGCATCGTTGACCATGGTATCCACGATCTCGCTCTTGCCCATGGGTGCGCCCATGCGGTAGCCGTAACGAGCCTTCTGCAGTGCGAAGGGAGCCATGTCCATGTTCTCCATGCCGCCTGCGACCACGATGTCAGCATCGCCAGCCTCGATCATCTGAGCAGCCATGTTGACGCAGTTCAGACCGGAGCCGCACACCACGTTGACGGTGACAGCCGGGGTCTCGATGGGCAGGCCAGCCTTCAGAGCAGCCTGACGAGCGACGTTCTGGCCCAGACCGGCCTGAATGACGCAGCCCATGTAGACATGATCGACCTGCTCGGGAGCGACGTTTGCACGGTTCAGAGCTTCCTTGATGACGATGGAGCCCAGCTCAACTGCGGGAACGTTTGCCAGAGTGCCGCCGAACTTGCCAATAGCGGTACGGCATGCAGATGCGATAACGATCTTTTTCATGTGAATAGCCTCCTGAATTGTGTATGTGTTACTTTTCGTAAGCCATTTTTATCAAAACGCCCGTAAGCGCTTTTACAAATTAGGTCTCGGGGTCTTTTTTCTGCCGGATCAGCGCATACTTTTCGTTGACCGCCTTTTCCACATTGGGTGTGACGAACTTACCGATGTCGCTGCCGTAGTAAGCTGCCTCTTTTACAATGGTGGAAGAAAGGTAGCTCCACTTGATGCTCGTTGCCAGAAACATGGTCTCGATGCCGGGCATCAGTGCGTGATTGGTCTGCGCAAGCTGGATCTCGTTTTCAAAATCCGTCACCGCCCGCAGGCCCCGCACCATCACCGAAGCGTGCCGTTTCTTGGCGAACTCCACGGTCAGACCGTCGAAGCTCTCCACCGAAACATTCTGGATGCCCTTGCAGCATTCCTTTAGAAGCTCCACGCGTTCCTCCACGGTGAACAGCGGGTTCTTTGCGCTATTGATGAGCACCGCCACGATCAGATGATCGTTGATCTTTGCTGCGCGCTTGATGATATCGAGATGCCCTTTTGTGACCGGATCGAACGAACCGGGATAAACTGCTGTTGCCATCGTCTGGTGTCCTCCTTGAGCGCTGTGAAAAGCGCGTTTTGGTTCTGCCATGATAGCACTTTCCAGTCTTGGGTGCAAGATTTTTGTGCAAGCTGTACGTTTTATCGTTAAAATTTAAACAATCAATGTCGTGCTGCATCGCAGCCGCCTGCCACGCTATAAGTAAACCATATCGTCAAAATTTTATCAAGTCCTTTTGCAAAGATTTTGGTTTTTCAGCACCAAACAATTGTCCAAAAACTCCGCGAATTTTGTCCATATTGCCAGTCGGTCAAAATTTTCTCGATAAACTATTGATTCTACACATTGTTAATGTTATAACTAAGTTGTGCAGATCTGCTGCCCTGTCCGACAGCTGCCTTCTGCTGGTTATCAGGATATCATCCGCCTGTGTCAGAGCTGTGTTCAAATTGCCAACAGGTGGTAAACATCCTGCAAAGATTTGTCCGTGCAGGAAGAGTAAATGATAAATTTACAATTCCTTTATGTTATTATAGGAGAGGATGGTTTATAATGGATTTTACGGAACTGTATGCTCAGAAAAAAATGACCGCCGCTCAGGCTGCCGCACTGGTCAAAAGCGGTGACTGGGTGGATTACGGCTGGGCTGTGAACACCCCTGTGGCGGTGGATGCCGAGATCGCAAAGCGTCTGCCTGAGCTGGAAGGTGTCAACTTCCGCGGCGGCATCCTGATGTGGGTGCCCGCGATCTTCCAGATCGACGATCCCGCTGCACACATGACATGGAACAGCTGGCATATGGGCGGCATTGAGCGCAAGGCCATTGCACAGGGCTTCTCCTTCTACTCCCCCATCCGTTATTCCGAGCTGCCCCGCTACTACCGCGAAAGCCCGGATCCGCTGGATGTGGCGGTGTTCCAGGTGACCCCCATGGACGAGCATGGCTACTTCAACTTCGGCCCCAGTGCATCTCATCTGGGTGCTGTGTGCGAAAAAGCCAAGAAGATTATCGTTGAGGTCAACAAGAACATGCCCCGCTGCCTTGGCGGCATGGAGAACTGCATCCACATTTCTCAGGTCACCGGCATCGTGGAAGGCGAGAACCCGCCCATCGGCCAGATGGCCGCTCCCGGTGCTGCTACCGAAGTGGATCTGAAGGTTGCCAACCTGATCGTTCCGCAGATCCCCAACGGTGCCTGCCTGCAGCTGGGCATCGGCGGTATGCCCAATGCCATCGGCAGCCTGATCGCACAGAGCGATTTGAAGGATCTGGGCGTGCACACCGAAATGTATGTGGATGCCTTTGTGGATATCGCCAAGGCCGGCAAGATCACCGGTGCATGCAAGCAGCTGGACAAGGGCCGTCAGGTCTACGCCTTCGGTGCCGGCACCCAGAAAATGTACGATTACCTGAACGATAACCCGGAGTGCATGTCTGCACCCGTGGACTACACCAACGATATCCGCAGCATCTCCGCACTGGATAACTTTATTTCCATCAACAACGCTGTGGACATCGACCTGTTCGGTCAGGTGAACGCCGAGACTGCAGGCCTCAAGCACATCTCCGGTGCCGGCGGTCAGCTGGACTTCGTTCTGGGCGCATACCTTTCCAAGGGCGGCAAGAGCTTTATCTGCCTGTCCTCTACCTTCTTTAATAAGAAGACCGGCCAGCTGGAGAGCCGCATCCGTCCCACTCTGGAAAACGGCAGCATCGTCACCGATACCCGTGCCAACATCCACTACCTGTGCACCGAGTACGGCTGCGTGAACCTGAAGGGCCTGACCACCTGGGAAAAGGCCGAAGCTCTGATCAGCGTAGCACATCCCGACTTCCGTGAAGACCTGATCAAGGAAGCCGAAAAAATGCACATCTGGCGCAGGAGCAACAAAATCTGATAAGTGCCGCGGAGATTCCTGCTGTCCGCGGCTGAAATGGAGTCTATCATGATGGACAAAAAGCCGCACATCAAGCCTTATCTCTACGGGATGTTGGCAGGATTTGGAGCGATTTCCCTGAGCATTATCTTCTTTTTCCTGATCTACCGTTTCGATGGTTTTGGCGATGCCATCTCCACGCTGACCGGCATTCTGATGCCATTCATCTACGGTGCCGTCATCGCCTACCTGCTCAAGCCCGTGTGCAACACCATCGAGAGCTTTCTGCGCCGATTCATCCCGGAAAAGATGCATGGTCTGGTCAATGTGCTGTCCGTTACGCTGACCATCCTGTTCGGTCTGCTCCTCATCTACGCTTTGTGCATGATGATCATTCCGCAGCTCATTACCAGCGTGACCACCCTGTACTACACTGCGCAGCGCAACCTCGCAAAGTTCGTGCAGTGGGCGAATCATGTGGAGTTCATTGAGAACAACCAGCAGATCATGGATATGCTCAATTCTGCTTATGCCACCATCAGCACCAATATCGATGATCTGATCAAGACCCGGCTCCTGCCCTCCATGCAGAACATCGTCAGCGGTGCCGCAGTGGGTGTGCTGAACGTAGTGACCATGGCCAAGAACCTGATCATCGGCATCATCGTGGCCGTGTATATGCTGGCCAGCCGCAAGCGCTTTGTGCAGCAGGCCAAGCTGGTGCTCTACAGCATCTTCAAGCCCCGCTGGGCAGAGCTGATCAAGGAAGAAGTGAAGTACGCCGATAAGATGTTCGGCGGCTTCATCAACGGCAAGATCATGGATTCCGCCATCATCGGCGTGCTGTGCTATATCGGCTGCCTGATCTTCAAGTTCCCCAGTGCCCTTCTGGTTTCCGTGATCATCGGCGTGACCAATGTGATTCCCTTCTTCGGCCCGTTCATCGGTGCCGTGCCCGCCACCCTGCTGATCCTCATTCAGAACCCCATCAAGGCGCTGTGGTTCGTCCTGTTCGTTCTGGTGCTGCAGCAGCTGGACGGAAACGTGATCGGCCCCAAGATCCTGGGCAACACCACCGGTCTTTCCAGTTTCTGGGTACTGTTCGCCATCCTGCTGTTCGGCGGTCTGTGGGGCTTTGTGGGCATGATCGTAGGTGTGCCGCTGTTTGCAGTCATCTATGATGTGATCAAAAAGCTGGTCATCCACGGCCTGAAGCACAACAAGGAGATTGACCTGCTGCAGACTTACCATGACAACTTCGGTGACCCGGAGGACGATGTTCCGGTAGAAACGTCTGCATCGGAAGCACCTCCTGCCGAAACAAATAATCTATAAATCACAATGCCCCGGCATTCCATGTGATACGCTACCCCTAGAGTAAACAGAGACAAAAACTCTGAGTACTCTGGGGGTATTTTCATGTCAAGAAAGAACAATCACTCTTCACGATTGACTGCTGCAACAGCCGCCGTTGCCAGCACCGTCTGTTCATCCAGATGCCGATGCAGGCTCATGTCGGTGCCATGAACCGAGCTGCACAAAAAATTCGCCGTCTCCTTGTGGAAACGGCGAACAAAAACCTTATATTATTTTTTTCTACTTAACAGAATGCACTTCAGTGATTCAGAGCGAGTCCTGTTTTTTTATTTCTGTTTCGTGCAGGGCTTTCTGGCTGCGTTTTATGCCGTCACTCCACGGTCACGCTCTTGGCCAGATTACGCGGCTTATCCACGTCACAGCCGCGCAGAACAGCCATATAATAGGCAAACAGTTGCAGCGGCACAATGAGCTGCAGCGGCATCAGGATATCCTCATACTCATCCAGCCGGATCACGGCATCTGCCACGCCTTCCGGCACCACAGCATCCTTTGTGGTAAACAGCAGCACCCTTGCACCGCGGCTGCGGGTCTCCTTGGCATTGGAAATGGTCTTTTCGTACGCCTGTTTCTGGGTGGCCAGTGCGATCACCGGCACGCCATCGGTGATCAGGCTGATGGTACCATGTTTCAGTTCACCGGCTGCATAGGCATCCGAGTGCACATAGCTGATCTCCTTGAGTTTCAGGCTGCCCTCCAGCGAGAGCGCATAGTCGAACCCTCGCCCAATGAAGAAGCAGCTCTGGGTGTTCACATAGCGGCTGGCAAGGTACTTGATCTGCTCACAATCTGCAAGGCGCGGCTTGATGACCTCCGGTGCGCGCAGCAGCTGGGCCGTATAGCGGCGGGTCTCTGCCTCGTTCAGCCGTCCGCGCGCGTAGGCCAGCCTCAGTGCAAACAGATACAGCACGCACATCTGCACCATATACGCCTTGGTGGATGCTACCGCGATCTCCGGCCCGGCATAGGTGTACATTACATAATCTGCGGCACGTGCAATGGAGCTGCCAACCACATTCACGATGGCCAGCACCGGCACGCCGCGGCTCTTGGCCAGCTTGAGCGCTGCCAACGTGTCGCTGGTCTCGCCGGACTGGCTGATGATGATGACCAGATCGTTCTTTTCCAGAATGGGGTCCCGGTAACGGAACTCGCTGGCAATGTCCACCTCGGCGGGCACACGGGCCAGCGTTTCGATGGCAGATTTGCCCACCATACCGGCATGCATAGCCGTACCGCAGCCCACCAGATGCACCCGGCCAATACCGCGCAGCACTTCATCGGTCAGCTCCGGGATGCGCAGCACCGGCAGTCCGTCCTCTACACGGGGGCTGACCGTGGCCATAATGGCCGCAGGCTGCTCGTTGATCTCCTTGAGCATAAAGTGGGGATAGCCGCCCTTTTCGGCAGCTTCCATATCCCAGTCCGCCGTCAGCTGCTGGCGCTCCACCGGCTCACCAAATTCGTTGTAGAAGCGGATGCCCTCTGTGGTGCAGACGGCCATATCCCCTTCTTCCAGCACGCTGTATTTCCGGGTATACTTGAGCAGTGCCGGAATATCCGAAGCCACAAAGTTTTCGCCCTCGCCCCAGCCGACGATCAGCGGGCTTTCCCGCTTGACTGCAAAAATGGTGTCCGGGTAATCCCGGAACAGCACGGCCAGCGCATAGCTGCCGCGCACCTTGGCAAGCGCCTGCTGCAGTGCACGCAGCGGGTCACCGGTATAGCAGCTGTCGATCAACTTTACCAGCACTTCGGTGTCCGTCTCACTCTGGAAGGTATAGCCTTTTGCGGCCAAGCGCTCCTTGAGCAAGCCGTAATTTTCAATGATGCCATTGTGCACAATGCTCACGCGCGGGGTCGAATGCGGGTGGCTGTTCACATCGCTGGGCTCGCCATGGGTAGCCCAGCGGGTGTGGCCGATGCCGCAGAAGCTTTGTGCCAGCTGCTGCGCCGCCAGCTTTTCCCGCAGGGCGGTGAGCCGTCCTTTGCTTTTTACCACGCGGATGCCGCCGTCCAGCGCAAGCGCCACACCGGCGGAGTCGTACCCGCGATACTCCAGCTTTTCCAGACCATCCAGCAGCACGTCCTGCGCACTGCGCTTACCGACATAACCAACAATGCCGCACATACAAAACACCTCCATACCGACCGTTCCCGCGCAAAAAGGCGCAGTGATATCCAGTCAGCTTCCTAGTACAGTTTATGTTCTTGTATGGCTTTCTTTGAAGGGATCTGTTGCGGTATTGCTGCCGTTTTTTGCCCTTCTCTGCGGCTGGTCTAGCCCTCAGCCGGAGAAACATCCGCCGAATCTTTCGATGATTCCTCTCCTCGTCACCCTCGCGGCTGTCACCCGCGTGGCCCGGCGCTTTGCGTTACCTGTGTGCTGCGCTCTCCCCTTTCTGATGCCCCATTATAGCACAAAGGCTGGCTCAGCGCCAGCCCAAAGTTTTATGAAGTTTCGGCCGCCAGACCAGCCGGTACATCATGAGCATGTTATGCAATGCCCGGTCGTACAGCACAAAGGCAACATTGCCCATGACCAGCGTTGCCAGCGAGACAGCCAGCGCGGTGGTGCGCAGCTCCTGCGAAATGCTGCCTGCCGGCACCAGCAGAAATACCAGCCCGTACATGGCCAGCACTGCGCCGTTGCACAGCAGCAGCTTGCAGACAATGCGCAGAACCGCAGGGCGGATGCGCTCAAACTTCGGCTTTGCCAGCGGGTAATACCCCAGCAGGAACACAAAGATCAGCGCTACTTCCTTATCCGGCACGAACAGCAGTGCCAGCAGGCTGACTGCCGCATAGGCCGTCAAGGCCAGCTGCATCCCGCACTCCACGCACACCGTGGCAACAAGGAAGCCTGCCACTGCAGGCGCAATGAACATGGCAATGGGGATCACAGCTCCCAGCAGCATCAGTGCGACGCACAGCGCCGCCACAATGCCGCAGTAAGCCATGGCCCAGCTTTTTTGATGGTTTTGCTTCATGGGATCTCCCAGTTTTCGCGCTCAGCACCGGCTTCCAGCGGGTCCACCGCATGGTGCAGACCAAGCAGCATGATGTTATCCAGCAGGCCGCGGTTCAATTTGATGTCCAGCATACTGTACACGCGGATCAGATCGTTGGCGGCAGCCAGTGCCTGACGGCGGGCATTCTCCACCGCCGCAGCCTGTCCCCGCAGGTCGTTGACTACGAACACGTTGTAGCGGCCGCTGCTCTTGTCCATCTCAAAGCGCTCAGCCTTATCCAGCAGGTAAAAAATGCGGCCGATGCTGCTGCCGATGTAGCGCATGCTCTTGCGCTGGCTGGGGTCGTCGGTGGCAAGGGTGGAATACAGTGCACCGTAAATGTTGCTCATGGGTTCAGCGGCAAGAGAGTAGTTCTTGGCGCTCAGGTTCATCTGCACCACGGCCTGATCCCGTTCCTGCACGAACAGCCGTTCCAGCGCTGGGTTCTCCTGCACGGCACGCTCATAGGCGCGGCGCAGCAGCAGACGGTCCACCGCACGGCGCAGACGCTTGAGCGGCCGCAGCTCGCTGTATTTGCGGTCCTGCAGGTTGTGCCAGCCCAGCAGCACCTCCACCTGTGCGGCCAGCCGGATGCCCTGGGTCTGGCACATGAGCCTGCGCCAGGCCAGTGTGCCCGGGACCCGCTTGCGCTGGCAAGTGGCCTGCCGCCCGGCCAGACTGTCCGAAAGGATGGCAAACAGCACGCCGTTGCTCCGCAGCAGATGGCAGGAATATAATCCGTACGCCTCGTACAGCTGACGTCGCACCCCGCGCAGATAGCGCAGGTAGATATTGTAATCCCGGATGGTGAGCTCCGGCAGATATGGCCGCATCCTACCCTTCATACGCACCTTTTCCTCCTCGGAAGAACCGCAGAATAATAAGGTAAGTATAATCCATTTTCAGCCCGTGTTCAACCATCCTTTGTAAAAAGAGCATGAATTTGTCTCATCTTTGCCGCACATGGCACGGAACACAGCGTAAAACTTCCTGTGTTTGCGTCCATTTCCATCTCCTGCCAATTCAGGCCCGGCTTTGTTTTTTTCCGGTAATTACCGGCTGCAATGTAAAAAGCCGCACTGGACAGCTCCGGTGCGGCAGGTAACATTTTTCAATTACTTCTTGTTAAAGCGGTTCGGTGCAGTGCGCTTGCCATCAAAGCCGGACTTCGGCATCGGCTTTGCAGTGTGCTCAAGCTTGGGCGCGCTGTAGTACATATACAGCTGGCAGGGGATCATGCCGTTGTACATCTTGCGGCGCTTGTTGGCACGCTTGCCGTAGTGGGTCTCAAAATCCATATCGGCAGTGATCGCATACACGCCTGCACAGGGGTGTGCTTCCATCTGCCGGCCCAGCGTGCGGGCCAGCTTTGCAGCACCTTCAATGGTGCTCATGCGCTCGCCATACGGGGGATTCGTCAGCACGATGGCCTCCTGCTTTGCGGCAAAGTCGGCCACATCAGCCACTTCAAAGTGGCAGCGCTTTTCCACACCGGCCAGCTTTGCATTGGCGTTGGCCAAAGCCACAGCGGCAGGGTCGATATCATAGCCAAAGGCTTCAAAGCCCACATCCAGCTTGGCCTCGGCCAGTGCCTTCTGACGCTGCTCGGCCCATATGGTTGCCGGCACAAAGCCATAGCGCTCGGCGGCAAAGCGGCGCTTCAGGCCGGGGGCAATGTTCATGGCTTTTTGAGCAGCTTCGATCAGCAGCGTGCCGCTGCCGCAGAAGGGGTCCTCCACCAGACTGTCGCGGCGCACACGGCCAAGGTCTGCAATGGTAGCCGCCAAAGTCTCGCGGATGGGTGCCTCCATGGCGTTGCGGCGGTAGCCGCGCTTGTGCAGGCCGTCGCCGGTGGTGTCCAGCATGATCTCACACTGATCCTTGCGCAGCATGAAGCGGATCTTGTACTCCGCGCCGGTCTCCGGCAGCACAGAGGTGTGGTGCTTTGCCATCAGGCGCTTGACCACAGCTTTTTTGATGATGCTCTGGCAGGCAGGCACACTGGACAGCTGGCTGTTCAGCGAAGAGCCGGTGACCGGAAAGGCTGCGTCTGCGGGCAGCAGCTCCTCCCACGGGATATCGTACACGCCGTCGAACAGGTCATCAAAGGTGGCGGCCCTGTAGCGGGCCAGCAGCAGCATCACGCGCTCCACCGTGCGCAGATTGAGGTTTGCAGCAGCGATCATCTCTGCGCCGCCGGCAAAGCTCAGACGGCCATCGTCCACGCGGATATTCTCTGCGCCGATGCGGGTCAGCTCAAATTTTGCAGTGGATTCACACCCAAAAAAGCAGGGCGCGATCAGTTCAAATTTTGCAGGCATTGTGGTTCCTTTCTTTTATTACGGAAAAAACAGACCTGCCCGATCAAATGAGACAGGTCTGTTTCCGTTATTTTGATCAGGCTTGAAAAGCGCAGGCCTTTCCGCTCAGCGGCGGCCACCGCGGCCGCGAGGCGCATAACCACCGCCGCGGCGGTTATTGGTCTCGTGATCAAGATCGGCCATCTTCTCTTCGCTCTGGCTCTTGAAGCGGCTCATCATGTCCTCAAAGCTCATGTTATCGGAACGGACAGGAGCCTTGGGCTGCCATACACGGGGTGCGCTGTCGCGGGCAGGGCCTCTGCCGCCCTCACGCGGGGGGCGGCCAGCGCCGCCGCGGCCTGCACCAAAATGACCACCCTCGCGGGGGCCGCCCGGACGGGGACCACCAGAGCGCGGACCGCCTGCAGGGCCTCTGCCCTCACGCGCCGGGCGCGGAGGCGGCGGCAGCAGGCGCTTGATGGACAGCGCGATCTTGCCATCCGGTGCAATGTTGATCACCTGCACCTTGACGATATCACCATCGTGCAGAACAGCTGCAATGTCCTGCACGAACTCGTTGGACACCTCGGAAATATGGACCATGCCTACACGGCCCTCCGGCAGTGCGACAAAAGCGCCAAACGGCTTTACACCGGTGACGCGGCCCTCGAATACGTTCCCTACCTCAATTGCCAAAACTCAATACTCCTTGTTTTCCATAGAATGGGCAGCAATTCAGCTGCCGGTCACATCCACAAAGATGCGCTCGTTGGGTGCAGCGTAATTGTAAGAATCCCGCGCGACCCACTCGGTGATCTGGTCTGCATCGCCGCTGAGAATGCGCTGCATCTCCTCGTTTTCAGTCTTTTGCTGGGCGATCTGCTCGTTCAGCGTGTCCAGCTCCGCACGTTTGGAGCTGATGGTGACCTGATTGGAAATGTATGCTGCCAGCATACTCAGCAGCAGCAGGACAAAAAACACCCGTACAAGCGTTTTAACGACCACTTTCTTCTTGCGTTTTCTGCGGTCCGGTGCTGCCATGATCTCTTCTGCCCCCGTTGCATTTGACTCTTACTTTAACACATATGAATTATACATCATGCGGCGCTGGTTTGGCAAGTTCTTTTTGCGCTTTTTTGCAGTTCTTTTTGCGCTGCGGCGTAGTTTGCGCGCCTTTCTCCGCCGGGCGCGCCGCCGCTCTGCCGGCCGGAGCACCCGGCGCTGTAAAACGCCTCCCGCTGCACGCAGCGGTGCACCCAGCACAAAGGCTGCTGCACCGGCACCGGCAAAGGCTGCCGCAGCCATGTACCAGCGCAGAACACCGGCACTGCTCTGTCCTGCTGCGTAGCTCTGCACAGCAGCCAGCACAGCACCCATCCACACCAGATCCGGCACAAAAGCTGCACGCCCTCTGGCCGGGAATACAGCCCGCAGTGCGCCGATACTGGCTCCCAGCACCGTGCAGGCAGCGATCTCCTGCCCAAGGGCTGCAGGCGGCAGTACCGGGATCATCGCAGCAAGCGGCGCAGAAAACCGCCCGCCGGTGCGCTGACCGTATATTCCAGCGTGTCGATGCGGCCGGTAAACTTCGCCTCCCCGGTCTCCAGATCCAGCGCCGCCATGTTCAGCTGCGCCCCGGTCAGGTGCAGCGTGCCCTTGCCCGTTTCCATGGCAGCGCTGTCGGCATTGCAGTGCAGTACCTTCTGCACACCGGTCACCGTCAGGCGGGCGCGGCTTTCCAAGATCAGATCGTGCGGAGCGGGCTGCGGGTCTCTGGGTGTTTTTTCCGGCATGGTTCGTCTCCCCTTTTCTGGTGCATCCTATGCACCGGACCGGGGCTTTTATGCCTGCTCGCCCTCTGCAATGATCTCGTACATCTCGCGGGCCACATCCTTGGTGCGCGGCTCCACATCCGAGAGCACCTTTACCTTGATGGGCCGGTTGCCGAAGGTCACCTCGATGATGTCGCCCGCCTTGACGGCCTGACTGGCCTTGGCGATCTTGCCGTTGATGAGGATGCGGCCTGCATCGGCCACCTCGTTTGCCACGGTGCGGCGCTTGATCAGACGCGAAACTTTCAAATATTTATCCAGACGCATGGTTCTTCCTCCTGTCACAAAAAAAGCCGCCGCACCCTCTTGCAGGCAGCGGCGGCAAAGCAGATACAGCTTACAGGGTGTCCTTCAGGGACTTGCCGGGCTTGAACACGATGCTGCGGGAAGCGGCAATGGTGATTGGCTCACGGGTGCGGGGGTTGATGCCCTGACGCTCGGCGCGCTCACGCATCTCAAAGGTGCCAAAGCCGGAAATGGTGATCTTTTCGCCCTCAGACATGGCCTTGCTCAGTGCTTCAAACACAGCATTGACAGCCTGCTCAGCGCTCTTCTTGCTCATCTCAGTGTTCGCAGCAACCTGTGCGATCAGATCGGTCTTCGTCATAAAAATACCCTCCAGATTTGTTACTTGGTGTTCTTTTTTCTCTATCGGAGCAGGTCACTCGACCTGAGTACCGCTTTGTTCTTTCTGCGCCAGCAGTTCTGCACAATAGTGCTTGGATGCAAAGGTCAGCGCTTCCTCCGCGTCCACACCAGCCAGCCGCATGGCATTGGCCGCAGCAAACAGCAGTTCTCCCGCCGCCTGTGCGTCCTGTTCCCGGTTCCAGCCGTCCAGCGCTGCCTGCAAAGCCTGCCGTGCCGTTTCCGGCGCAGACTGCTCTGCCCCGCAGCGGTCGGCACGCTTCTGCAGCTTCTGGGCACGCATCAAAGCAGGCAGGGTAGCAGGCACTGTGCCCAGCTCATCAGCCAGAGTGGTGCGGCCCTTTTCCTTATTTTTGAGCGCATCCCAGCCGTTTATACCCGCATTTTGTGCCGCCGAGGACACAAAGATGTTCGGATGCCGGAACACCAGCTTCTCGCACACCTCACGGCAGACATCCTCAAAAGTAAAGCGCCCGCGCTCTTCTTCGATCACCGCGTGGAACGCCACCTGCATCAGCACATCGCCCAGCTCTTCCTGCATCAACTGCGGATCGTCAGCATCAATGGCCTCCAGCGCTTCGCAGGTCTCTTCCAGAAAGTTCTTCCGGATGGAAGCATGGGTCTGTACCTTATCCCACGGACAGCCGTTCTCCGGGTCCCGCAGGATACGCAGAATTTCCAGCAGCTGCTCTGCCGTATAGGGTGCCTTTGGCTGCCAGTCCAGCACAGCGCTCACCTGCCTTGTAAAAGATACTGTATATTGTATCGCATCTCATGCAGTTTTGCAAGACAAAGTGCGCAAATTTCCCGCATTTCGCCTGCATTTTCCGTTCGCAAAAACAGGACGGTGCCCTGTGGGGAGCGCCGCCCTGTTGCTGAACCGTTTTATTACAGCTGTGCACCGCACTTGTTGCAGAACAGTGCATCGTCCGAGACGGGAGCACCGCACTGCGGGCAGGCTTTGTGCTCTTCCGGTTGGTCAGCAGGAACTTCCTCGTGCACCACATATTCCGCCTCGGCAGCTTCCGCCGGGGTCAGGGATGCTTTCAGGCGGGCGATCTCCTGCTCGATGTTATCGATCATCTCGATATACTTATCCACCAGCGGCTGGTTTTCTTCCTTGCCCTTGGCCAGACTGTACACCAGTGCGCCCAACTGGCGCTGTGCCTTGAGCAGCTTGCCCTGCTCATTTACGATCAAAGCCTGAGTCTTGCCCTTTTCGGCCAGGTCCAGCGCAGCGTTCTTGCCTTTTTCGGCATATTCCAGACCCATTTCCTTGATCTTGTTGAAATCCATAAAAGACACCTCTCTTACTATCGGCCTGTTTATCGTGGGCCATGTGCGGATGTTATCTCCATTATAGCGCACAGGCCGCTCGTTTGCAATGAACGGGCCGCATTTTTTACAGTTTGGTGCCGGTTTGGAAACAATTTTTTCGCATTCGGCCTAAATTCACACGATAATTTCACACATCGGCATTCTGTGCCCTGCGGTCGGCTGCGCCGCCGTAGAATTCCCGCAGCATGCTGTCCTCCGGCAGCAGCTCCAGCTCCAGCGGTGCCACATGCTCAAAGCGGCGGGCTGTCTCGTCCCACAGCTCGGCGTTGTGGCCTTCCAGCGTGAACTGACGGCGCACCACGCCCAGCAGCTTGGAGATCAGGCCCAGCTCGTAGGTAAAGGAGGTATCCAGCAAAAAGTCTGCCGTGGTCTTGAAGCCCTTGATATACCGCGTCTCACCGTCCAGCACGCGGTCCCACATGGCAAGGGTCTTTTCCGGGCTGCGGCCGCGCGCTGCAGCGTCCCGCAGGGTGCGGCGGCACAGGCGGATATCCTGCGTGTTGATGACGCGGCGGCCATCGATGCAGTATTCCTCCCGCAGGCCTGCATAGATGCGGTAGATGTCGTCGCCCTTTACAAGGCCGGTCAGCTCCGGGTTCAGCGCATGGATGCCCTCCACGATGCATACACCGCCCTGCAGGTCGATGGGCTCCACCTCTGCCGAGCGCTTTTCGGCAGAGAAATCGTAGATGGGCAGCACGGTCTTGCCCGTCTCGCTCAGCTCCCGCAGGCACTGCTTGATGAGAGGCAGATCCAGCGTATCGGGGTTCTCGTAATCCAGCGTGCCGTCCGGCAGCCGGGGGTAGAACTCTGCCCCTTTGAAGAAATTATCCAGACTGACCACCTGCGCCGGGGTCCCGCGCTTTTGCAGAGCCTTTGCAATGCAGTGGGCGCTGGTGGTCTTGCCGCTGGCCGACGGGCCGGTGAGCATGACGATCTTTGCGCCGGAAAGCTGCACTTTCTGGGCGGCGTAATCTATCCTTTGGGCATAGCTCTGCTCACTCAGGTCGGCAAGTGCCTGTGGGCTGCGGGCTGCCACATTGTACAGATCGATCTCAACCAGACGTTTGGGTACCCAAATCGTGATCATAAAAATCAGCCACTCCTTTTTTGCGTTCCAGCACCTCCGCAAAACGCTGGATATATTCGTTCGGATACTTAAAATTGAAAATGCGCTGCATCCGTTTTCCGCCGTCGGCCACCAGCTTGGTGCTGCCGCCTGCACCGGCGGAGAGGATGGTCTGGACTTCCTCCATGATATAGATGTTGTAATATCCCTCGTGGCCCGGCTTGCACCAGCCCACGTTTTCCAGGTTCTGCAGAGTATTCTTCTGGCGGTAGAGGTAGTAGGGCCGGTAACCCGCCTCGGCCAGCAGGTTGCACTTTTCCAGCATGGCGGCGACATCGGCGTAGTCGTTCTCCTTCTGGTCCTCAATGACGATGCGAGAAGCGCGCTTGAGGGTGAGGGTGTGCACGGTGATGTTCTCCGGGTCCAGCGCGATGGCCTGCCGCAGGCTGCGCTCAAAACTTTCCACCGTGTCGCCGGGCAGGCCGGCGATCAGGTCCATGTTGATATCATCATGACCGGCCTTGCGCGCTTCGGCATAGCAGTCCAGAATGTCCTGCGCCGAGTGCTTGCGCCCAATGCCCGCCAGCACCTCGTCCGAGAAGGTCTGCGGGTTGATGGAGATGCGGGTAGCGCCGTATTCCTTGATGACCGCCAGCTTTTCGGCATCCGTGCAGTCCGGACGGCCTGCCTCCACCGTATATTCCACGACCTTCGAGAGGTCAAAATTCGCCCGGACCGTGCCCATCAGCTGCCGCAGCTGATCGGCAGACAGGCTGGTGGGCGTGCCGCCGCCGATGTAGATGCTGCACAGTTTCAGGCCCGCCTTGTCAGCCTGAATGCGGATCTCTTCCACCTCTCGGCACAGACAGTCCACATAAGGCTGCACCATCTTGCGGTCGCGGTCCAGATTGCAGCTGACAAAGCTGCAGTAGCTGCACCGGGACGGGCAGAACGGGATGCCGATGTACAGGCTGTAGGTTCCGGGTTCATTGCCCACTTTCAAAATCGGCTCCTGCAGGTCGGCAATGGCCTTGGCCATCTGGTATTTCTGCTGGGAGCAGTCGAACCGGTCAAGGAAAAAGCGGTCGATCTCCGCTTCCGTCCAGCCTGCGGCGCGCTTGTCGTGGATGAGCCGCACCGGGCGCACACCGGTCATTTTGCCCCATGGCGGGCGGATGCCGGTCCAATCCCGCAGCAGATCATAGGTCAGGCTGGCAAGGCTGAATTCCGGGGTCTCGCCGCCCTGTTCCACAGGTGCGGGCAGCGGTGCGTGTCGTTCAGCACTTCTGCCGTCCTGACGCACCAGTGTATGCAGGCCGTCCGGCGTTTTTTCTGCCCAGACGCAGTCCTCGGCGTTCTCCGGCGGGGTGAGGGTGAGCGGTGCCATGGGGTAAAACAAACGCACCAGATGCTCCACTTCGTAGCCGGAAGGCAGGCCGGTAATATAAATCTTCATGTTGTTCACTCTTTAAAATAAATCATTGTTGCCGCGCACAGCGCTGCGGATGAAGTAATTGTTGTCCAGTTCATCGCCAAAGGTGGAGAACTCGCCATGGCCGGGCAGCACCTGCGTGCCGCGCGGGATGGGCAGCTTTGCCAGTTTACGCAGACTCTCGGCCATCTGTGCACTGCTGCCGCCCTCCAGATCGGTACGGCCGATGCTGCCTGCAAACAGGGTATCGCCGCAGAAGAGATACTCGCCGCACAGCAGCACCACGCCGCCGGGCGTATGGCCGGGCGTGTGCCAGACCGTGAACTGCAGCTCGTCTACCGAGACAGTCTCCCCTTCTGCGTAGCCGCAGTCCGCTGCGCTCAGCGGATACATGCGGTCGCCTGCAAGGTCGGCAGCCTCACAGTAGAGCTTTGCGTTCCACTCGGTGCGCAAAGCTTCGGCGCTGCCCACATGGTCGTAGTGGCCGTGGGTGCACAGGATGGTGGTGAGCTGCGCATTGTTTTCCTTTAAAATTTTATCGTAGGTCTGCGCATCTGCCGCCGGATCAATGACCACGGCATGGCCTGCGTCGGAAATGAGCAGGAAGGTATTGGTATACAGCGGCGCAGCGCCCGGAATATGAAAAGCCTGCATGGCGGTCACTCCTTTTTCTTCCACTCGTCGGTATCGATGATAATGGTGCAGGGTCCTTCGTTCACAAGAGCCACCTGCATATCCGCGCCAAACTCGCCGTGCTGAACATCCTTCAGGCCCTGTTTGTTCATCTCTGCAAGGAACAGCTCGTAAGCATCCACGGAGAGCGGCGGCTTTGCGGCCTTGATAAAGCTGGGCCGGTAGCCTTTTTTTTCGTGTCGCCGTAAAGGGTGAATTGGCTCACCACCAGAGCCGAATAGCCAAGGTCCTTTGCGCTGAGATTCAGCTTGCCCTCTGCGTCCGGAAAGATGCGCAGGCCCGCGCATTTATCGGCAAGCTTGGGCACGATGTCCAGACTGTCGGTATCCCTGACACCCAGCAGGATCATAAGGCCCGGCCCGATGGCCCGCGGCTCACCGCCGTTTACCCGCACACTGGCGGAAGACACCGCCTGAATGACTGCACGCATGTTTTAGCTCCTTGTCACCTTGAGCACGTCCTTCACCTTGGAAAGTCTTGCGACCACACGGTTGAGGTGCTCGGTATTGTTGATGCCGATGGTCAGACTGACCATGGCGCAGTTGTTTTCCACCTGACGGGCGTTCACCGCATAGATGGGCACCCGGATATCCGCCAGCGCAGCCAGCACATCCTGCAGCAGCTCGTTGCGGTTCAGCGCAATGATCTCAATGCCGGCCTTATAGCTGTCCTTGACGCTGTCGGCCCAGTACGCCTTGACCCAGCGGGGGGCGTTGGTGGGATCCTTCATGCTGGAAATGGCGTTCACGCAGCTCTGCTTGTGGATGGAAACGCCAAAGCCGCGGGTGATAAAGCCCACGATGGGGTCGCCCGGCAGCGGGCTGCAGCACTTGGCAAACTTGATGGGGGTGTTATCGAAGCCTTCCACCACCACGCCGTCGGTAGCGTGCACACGGCTCAGGTCCACCTTGGGCAGGTCTTCCCCGGCCTTTTCCTCCGAAGCTTTCAGCTTCTGCCACTCCTCCTTGAGCTTGGGCAGGCAGTTGGCAATGGTCATGCCGCCGTAGCCGATGGCGGCATAAAGCTCCTCGGCATTGTTCTGGCGCAGGCGGCGGGAACAGCTGTTGATAAAATCGTCCAGCTGGTCGTCCGGAATGATGATCATTTCCCTGCGCAGCTCACGGGCCAGTGCATCACGTCCCTGCGTGATATTTTCCTCGCGGCGCATCTTTTTGAACCAGTTTCGGATCTTACTCTTCGCTTCGCTGGTGCGCACGATCTTGAGCCAGTCGCGGCTGGGGCCTTTGTCCGCCGGGCCAAGGATCACTTCGATGATCTCGCCGGTGGAAACGATGTGGTCGATGGGCACCATGCGGTTGTTCACCTTGCAGCCCACCATGCGGTTGCCCACCGCCGAATGGATCGCATAGGCAAAATCGATGCAGGTAGCGCCGGTGGGCAGGTTGATGACATCGCCCTTGGGAGTAAAGGCAAACACTTCCTCCGGCAGCAGGTCGCTCTTGAGGTCGTGCAACAGATTGCCGGAATCCTCGCTGACGCGCTGGTTTTCCAACAGCTGGCTCACCCATGCCAGACGTTCGTCCAGCTTGTCGTGGCCATCCAGACCTTCTTTATACTTCCAGTGGGCCGCAACGCCGTACTCGGCCTGCTCGTCCATCTTGCGGGTGCGGATCTGCACCTCAAAGGGGATGCCCTCGTGGCCGATGACGGTGGTGTGCAGGCTCTGGTAGCCATTGGGCTTGGGAGTGGAGATATAGTCCTTGAAGCGGTTGGGCAGCGGATGGTACATATCGTGGATGAGGCCCAGAGTGCTGTAGCACTCGGCCAGCGTATCCAGAATGACACGCACCGCATAGATATCGTAGATTTCATCAAAGGACTTGTTCTGCATGATGGTCTTGCGATAGATGCCGTAAATGCTCTTGACGCGGCGCTTGATGGTAGCGCCCTCAATGCCGCTTTCGGCCAGCCGCCGCTCGATCACACCGGACACCTTTGCAAGGAACTCCTCGCCTGCACGCTCACTGAGCATCCGGCTGATCTCCTCGTAGCCCACAGGGTCAAGGTAATGCAGGCTGCGGTCTTCCAGCTCTTCCTTCACGTTCAGGATGCCCAGACGGTTGGCGATGGGGGCATACACCTCCATGGTCTCGCGGGCTTTATCGCGGCGCTTCTGTTCCGGCCATGCATCACCGGTGCGCATGTTGTGCAGCCGGTCGCACAGCTTAATGATCATCACGCGCACATCGCGGCTCATGGCCAGCAGCATCTTGCGCAGGTTTTCAGCCTGCAGTTCCTCAATGTTAGAGAACTGGATCTTGGTCAGCTTGGTCACGCCGTCCACCAGCAGGGCAACTTCCTCGCCAAAGGCGGCTTTCAGGTCGTCCAGTGTAGTGGGAGTGTCCTCCACCACATCGTGCAGCAGGGCCGCAGCAATGCTCTCGGAGTCCATACCAAGATCCAGCACCAGCCGTGCCACAGCCAGCGGATGGCAGATATACGGCTCGCCGCTGCGGCGGCACACCCCCTTGTGGGCAGTGTTGGCAAGGTCATATGCCTTTTTGATCATCTCCATATTGTAGGAGCGGCCACTGGCCTTGATGGCCTCACACAGCTTTTCCCAGGTAACGATCTCCGGCCGCACCTCCGAAGGCAGCGCGCCTTCCGGGGCATCGGCCAGCTGTGCTGTTGCAGAAACGGTAGCCGTTTCCTGCACCGGTACCGGCTGATGCAGGTGGGTCTTTGCGGAGTAGAGATCTTCTTCCCGCACCGGCTTGGGTGCCGGGACCGCAGCTTTCTTTCCCTCTGGCATTTTACATTCCCTCCAAACATTTCAGGATCGGGGCATCCGCAAGGTTCTTTTTGCCCTGCGCAGGCACAAGCTCCAGATATTTTGCCCCACCCTTTTCCACAGCGGCGATCAGGCCCACCTGTTCCAGAGCCGTGACCGCCACCAGTGTTTTGCCTGTATTTTCCTCGCCCAGTTTTGCGCACAGCGGCTGCAGATCTTCTGCGTGCCAGCGGCGCGCCTGCAGCTCACGGTACACTGTGACGATATCACTGCGCTCAGGCGTAATAAGCTTTTTCTGTTCCTCAGTCAGGGGTGTGCCGCGGCGCAGCGCCACCACAAAAGCAGCCTGCTCCGCAAGCTTTGTGCCCAGCCCTGCCGGATGCAGGTCCAGAATGCGGCCCGAAAGCTGTGCGCCCCGGGGCGAATCGTAGACCGAAAGGTTCAGCGCAGCATCCACCACATCGCCCATGGCATAGGGCAGCTGTTCCGGCGGCATACCGAACCACACGGCATACACGCTGGCATTGCCCTGCCGCAGGCGCAGGCGGCTGTGCCTGCCCTCCGATACCGGGTATACCCCATCCAGCACGGCGTTCTGCAAAAGGAACACCGGGGTCGGGTTCTCGGCCCCATAGGGAGCCAGCTGGTCGAGCTTCCGCACACTTTCCACGGTCACACGGTCCAGATGGATGGGCAGGTCGCACTCCAGCGGGGTGGTATGCAGCACCGGGCATTCCCGTGCTGCCCAGTCGTTCAGGCGGCGGCGCAGAGCGGGCAGATTTTCTTCCCGCACCGAAAGGCCCGCAGCCATGGCATGGCCGCCGTAGCGGATGAGCAGATCTGCGCAGGCACCAATGCAGGCATGCAAATTGAAGCCCTGCACGCTGCGTCCGCTGCCCTTGCATTCGCCGTGCTCGTCGATCGTCACCACGATCACAGGCCGGCCGGTGCGTTCCACCAGCCGGGATGCCACGATGCCAATGACACCGGGGTGCCAATCGCGGCCCCACAGCAGCATCACGCGGTCTTCCAGCCGCTCCGGTTCCTGTTCCAGCAGTTCCTGCGCGGCCTTGAAGATCTGCAGCTCTGTCTCCTGACGCTTTGTATTGATCTCGTTCAGTTTATGGGCCAGCTCTGCGGCGCGGTCCGGGTCCTCACACATCACCAGCTGCAAAGCCGTAACAGCGTTGTCCATGCGGCCAGCCGCATTGATGCGGGGCGCAATGGCGTAGCTGACATTTTCTGCGGTGACCGGTTTGCCCGCAAGGCCCACCTCTTCCAGCAACGCTTCCAGACCCGGACGGTCCGTGTTCTGCAGCTGGCGCAGGCCCGCCTTGACAAGGGTGCGGTTTTCGCCGGTAAGCGGCATCACGTCCGCCACAGTACCCACAGCGGCAAGGTCGCCGCAGTAGTCCAGCATTTCTTCCGGCGGGCAGCCATCCAGTGCGGCACACAGCTTGAACGCCACGCCCGCACCGCACAGGCCCTTGAAGGGACTGGTGTCGTCCTCACGACGGGGGTCTACCACGGCAATGGCCTTGGGCAGAGTTTCCGGCGGCAGATGATGGTCGGTAATGATCAGGTCAATGCCCAGTTCAGCGGCATAATCGGCTTCTTCCACAGCAGAAATGCCGTTATCCACCGTCACGATCAGCTTGCAGCCCTTATCGTGGATGGAACGGATGGCATTGCGCGAAAGGCCGTAGCCGTCGCCCTCGCGGCTGGGCAGCATACATTTTACGGTAGCCCCCATGCCCTTGAGATGCTGGTACAGCAGGGCCGTGGCCGTCACGCCGTCCACGTCATAATCGCCGAACACCACAATGGTCTCGCCCTCGTCAATGGCCCGCCAGATGCGCTTGCAGGCCTTGTCCATATCGGTGAGCAGCGAAGGGTCGCTCAATTCTTCCTCACCGGCAAGCAGGGTCAGTGCTTCGGTAGGGTCGGTAATGCCGCGGGCCGTCAGCACGCCCGCCAACAGGGCATTTTCCTTCTGCTGGGCGGCAAGGGCGGCCGCATATTTTTGCTCGCTCCACGGCTCGTCGTTCTGTGCGTTATATTCCAGTTCTTCGGTGGCCTGCTCCGCAATCGCCTGCGTCAGCTCCCGCAGCGCGGCACGGTCCAGCGGCTTCAGATTCCATGCACGGTAGGTCATTCAAAATTTCCTCCCGTCAGGCCGTCGTTGGCCAGCATTCCCTGCAGGGCGGCGATCTCAGAAGAGACATCCATCGCTACATCCGAGAGTAGCGTATCATACAGGGTGTCGTAGGCCTGATTCAGCGTGTGAAGGATGCCCGCGATATCGCGGCGGATGGTCTCGGCGTTTTCGCCCTGCTGGCCCTGCACATCGTTGTAGGTGTGCAGCAGCTTGAGGGTGGTGGGGATATAGTATTCCGCAAAGCGGCGGGCCTTGGGCAGGCTTTCCGGGTGTGCTTCCAGCCAGTCACAGATGGCAGTGGTGGTGGTCTGCATATGGTCCAGCTCTTCGCGGCCCTGCGCATCCTGCATCAGCTGTTTTTCCTGCTGCAGCACGGCGGCAAAGCGGCGGGTCGTTTCCAGATTGAGCGGCACATCGTCTGTTTTTTCTGCCGCCGGTTCCGGCTGCGGCGGTGCCTTGGAGGCTGCGGCAGCTTCCTGCGCGGCACGGTAATCCTCAGCAGTCAGGTAAAGCTTTTCCGCTTTTTCGTCCACCCATGCACTCAGCCAGCCATTGCGGATGAATCTGCGCACCCGCTTGAGGGCACGGGCCTTTTTCTCATCCACGGCTTCCAGCGGCAGGCCCTTTTTGCAGTCAAAGCCTTCTGCTGCCTCGGCCAGACGGAGCAGCGTCTTGCTGGCCTTCAGGCGGGACGCACCGGCAGTGATCATCCACACGAACACGGCGGTGACAGCCGCAAAGCACCAGCCGGTGATCCGCACCGCCCCCAGCGCAAAGCTGCCCATGGCTGCAGCATTTTCAGCCATAAAGCTGTCCTGCAGAAGAGCCTGCAGAACAGCCGCATTGGGCGTAAACAGGCCCGCCGCACCCAGACAGGAAACCGCCGTGATGCCAAAGATCACCGTAAACGTAATGCCGACTGCCAGCAATGCGCAGCCTGCGCTGTAGCGCTTTTTGGCACTGGCGCGGATCTCGTCTGCCGGGGTCGTCTCTGCCTTGCCGAACATCTGCCGGAACCAGCCGGAAACACCTGCGGCCTGCGCGTTGATACAGTCCTCATTCAAGCCCTGTTTCGTCTTCTGCGCATTCTGACGGCTGCGGTAGTATTCCTCCCGGCTGCTGCGGAACGCCTTTGCCGCTTCGCCAAGGCCAAAGTTTGCAGCATTCACCGCCGCGCGGCCCACACCATAGGCGCGGTCACCAATGTCCTCCCCTTTGCCCTCAAAGCCATGGGCAAAGGCATCCGACACGGTATCGCCAAAGGCGCGCAGCTGGTTTTCCAGCTCCTGCTGCACCTGACGGCCCTCATTTTCTCTCATTGTATCGTTTTCACGATCGTTCATCAAATTCTTCTCACCCTTCTGCCGGTGCATACCGGCTGATGATGGCGCGGGCCACCCGCAGGCCATCCACGGCGGCGCTCATGATGCCGCCCGCATATCCGGCACCCTCGCCGCAGGGATACAGACCTGCCAGCTGGGTGCATTCAAAATTTTCTTCCCGCTTCAGCCGCACCGGGCTGCTGGTGCGGGTCTCAAGACCCGTAAGGATCGCTTCCGGCGCGGTATAACCCGCAATTTTGCGCTCGTAGGCGCGCAGGCCCGCCCGCAGCGTTTCGGCCAGCTCCTGCGGCAGCAGTGCGCCGAGGTCTGCCGCAGCAACGCCGCGGTCATAGGTAGGCTGCACGCGTCCAATGTTCAGCTGACCGCGCCCTTCCAGAAAGCTCTGGATGTTCTCTGCCGGAGCGGCATACTCCCCTGCACTGCGCCCAGCGGCGTAGGCTTTGGCTTCCAGCTCCCGCTGGAACGCGATGGCCCGGCGCGGATCGTCTGCAAAATCCTTGCCGCCCACGCTCACCACCACGGCCGCGTTGGCATTTTTGCCATTGCGGGCGTGGAAGCTCATGCCGTTGGTCACTACACGGCCTTCCTCGCTGGCCGATGCCACCACCTGCCCGCCGGGGCACATGCAGAAGGTGTAAACGCACCGCTCCCCCACATGCTGGGAGAGTTGATACTCGCCCCGCGGCAGAGCCGGATGCCCGGCAGCCTCGTGATATAAGCTCTTTTCGATCTCACTCTGCAGATGCTCGGCGCGGAAGCCCACACTGAACGGCTTGCATTCCAGCTGCAGGCCGCCGTCCATCAGCATCCCGAAGGTATCGCGGGCCGAGTGGCCCACCGCGAACACCAAAGCTTCGCAGGCAAAGGTGCCATTTGTGGTAAAAATGCCGGCGAGCTGACCATTTTTCTGTTCAAAGCCGGTCAGGGCCGTGTTGAAATGCACCTCACCGCCCAGAGCTTCGATCTCCCTGCGGATCGAGGTGATCACACCGCGCAGCAGGTCGGTGCCCACATGGGGCTTCTGCTTCCAGGCGATCTCCTCCGGCGCACCGTGCTGCAGGAACACCTCGGTAACAAAGCCGCACAGCTCATCGCCGATGCGGGTGGTCAGCTTGCCGTCCGAAAAGGTACCGGCACCGCCCTCGCCAAATTGAATGTTCGCATTCACATCCAGTTCGCCGGTAGCAGAAAAATGTTCCACCGCCTTTACGCGCTCGTCCAGCGCCGGGCCGCGCTCCAGCACAATGGGCTGATAGCCCTGCCGGGCCAGCAGCAGCGCTGCAAACAGGCCCGCCGGGCCAAGGCCGCACACCACAGGCCGATGTGCCAGTGGCTGGATGCCATTCTGCACCGAAAAATCCACCTTCTGCTGCAGAGAAGCATCACCACAGCGGGCTGCAAAAGCCGCTTCCTCGGCAGGTTCTTTCAGGGTGACAGCCACGGTATACACCAGCTTGGGCTGGCCGTGGCGGGCATCCACCGAGAGCTTTGCCACCCCCAGATGCTGCACCTTTCCGCGCGGGATGCGGGCGGCGTGCAGGGCTTTTTCAAATGCCTGCGGCTCTCCGGCAGAGAGCGGCAGACGGATGTTGCGAACCAGAATCATGTTATCGTGTGTTCCTTTTTGTTTCAGTTGCTTTCGATGCGGCACTGCAGCACATAGCTGCCCAGTGCAAAGATCTTGCCGTTGGAGGGCACATACAGGCGGCAGGCAATGTTCTGCTCGCCGGTCGCCACCGAGAAATCCTCGGCATCGATCTCAATGACCACCTGCTCCGGGGTCAGCGTTTCGATCGCGCCCTTGGGGCCGCAGAGCGTTACATTCATCAGGCGTTCGGTCTGCACCGTCAGCTGGTAGGTAGAGGGCAGGTTGACCACCTGCACGCAGGTATTGGGCAGGTTCATGGTCTTGGTTCCCAGATTGGAGCAGTCAAAGCTGACCGTTATGGTGGAAATGTTATCCAGCAGATAGATGTCTGCGGGCAGGTCGATGGGCAGCTCATAGCTCTTGTTCAGTGTAAAGGTGGAAAGGTCGATATTGCCGATGGGCAGCGTGGACAGCATATCGATCTTATCTGCCGGACCTGCCACCTTGAGCTGCTTGCGGCTGAGTGCATATACCAGCATCGAATCATCAAAATCACGCGGTGCATTGATGAAATTCACGTCCACCGGCAGCGTTGCCATCTTGTACACCTGCAAGGTCACATCCACGCTGTTCTCTTCCAGCTCCGTGTACTCAAACTTGACTTCCTTGCCGCCGGAGGTATAGAAGCGCAGCGGCGTGTTCAGCGTGATGGACTCGGTCAGTTCGCCGCTGTAGGTCACCTCTGCAGTGCAGGTAGCAACTTTATTCAGCTCACTGCTGGGGCCGGAAAGGGTGATATTCTCCTTGGAAACATCCGTACTATAAAGGATATAGCCGTCCGCGATGGTCAGGTAGTTGGTGGTAATGGTAACGGGCAGGGTCTTTTCCTCCACCACGTCAAACACCACATCCACCGTGTTGTCATTGCCTTCCATGGTCACGGTCACACCGTTCAGCAGGCCGTTGGCACCGCGTACCAGCAGGCGCAGGGTCTTTTCGCCGCTGTCGCGTACGCTGGAAAAATCCGGGTAGACCACAAAGTCGGAAGCCGTCAGCCCGCCGATGGTGTAGCCGTCGCCGGAGATTTTCAGGTTCACGGTCTTATCCTCGGCGCTGACGATGCTCAGGCCCCGGGAGGTGTAAGCAGCGGAATCGTAGGTATAATCCACCGGCACATTGTAGATGGTGTTGCTGGTGCCGGGCTGGACGATGATGGTGACCACCATCCATGCAACGATGGCACCCAGCACCGAAAGTGCCAGCCGGATGCGGCGGTCGTCCAGAATGTTTTTCTTATGGGCGACCGCAGGCTTTGCGCCATTTTTCTTGTTGGGTTCGTTGTTCATTGCGCATCGTCCTCCTTCTGGCTGACCCATTTCCACAGACGGTCCAGCTGACCGCGCCAGCCGCTGACCGTCGTCTTTTCGGTGGTGGTCTCCTTGGGGATCATCTCATCCACCAGACGGGTATACAGGGTCTGGCGGTCAAAGTGGCGGATCAGCACACCGTTCTTTGCCATGGAGATGATGCCGGTCTCCTCGCTGACCACGATGGCAATTGCATCGGAATTTTCGGCAATGCCAAGGCAGGCGCGGTGACGGGTACCCATATCCTTGCCAAGATCCAGATTGTTGGAAAGCGGCAGCACACAGCCCGCGGCTTTGATGCGGCCATTCTCAATGATGGCAGCACCATCGTGCAGGGGCGTGCCCTCGTAGAAAATGGTGCCCAGCACTTCCAGATTGACCGCACTGTTCACCGGCGTGCCGGTGCGCACGATCTCCGAAAGGTTCGTGTGGCGTTCCAGCACGATCAGTGCACCGGTCTTGGTCTCAGAAAAGCGCTCTGCCGCATCGCAGATGGCAATGATGGCGCTGCGCCATGCACCCTTCAGGCTGGGATCGTTGTAGCGGCCTTTGACATTGAACAGCTTGGCGGCCCACTGGTCGGTCTGGCCCATGCGCTCCAGCGCACGGCGGATCTCCGGCTGGAACAGCACCACCAGCGTCAGCAGGCCCACCTGCAGCAGTGAGTTCAGCAGCCATGTAACGGTACGCATGTTCAGCGTTTCTGCCACCAGATAGACGGCCATCACCAGCAGCGCACCCTTGAACAGCTGGCCGGCGCGGGTGCGGTTGACAATGCCCAGCAGCTGGTAAATCAGGAAGGAAATGATGATGATATCCAGCAAATCGACCAGTTTGAAGGTCTGGAAATTTGCAATGATCGCGTTCAGAGTCATTGGTACACGCTCCCGTTTACAGTGTTTCGATCAGGGCAACAGCGTGGGCGGCAATGCCCAGCCCCTCACCGGTAAAGCCCAGATGTTCCTCGGTGGTGGCCTTTACACTCACGGCATCCACCGGCAGGCCGAAGGCATCGGCCAGATTCTGGCGCATGGCCGGAATGTACGGCGCAAGCTTGGGCCGCTGACACAACAGCGTCGCGTCGATATTTTCAATGCGGAAGCCGTGCTCCTTTAAAATTTCGGCCACACGGCGGGCCAGCTTCAGGCTGTCGGCACCGGAGTAGGCCGGGTCATTGTCCGGGAAATGCTGGCCGATATCCCCCAGCGCAGCGGCACCCAGCACAGCATCCATCACCGCATGGGCCAGCACATCTGCATCCGAGTGGCCCAGCAGGCCTTTTTCAAAAGGCACTTCCACGCCGCCCAGGATCAACTTGCGGCCTTCCACCAGACGGTGCACGTCATAACCATGTCCAATGCGCATTTTGTGTTCCTCTTTCTGTTCCGGGCGGGGCAAGTCCTCGCGGGTCGTGATCTTATAATTGGCGTAATCGCCCTGCGTCAGCTGCACGGCGCGGCCGGTCAGCTCGAACAGGCTGCAGTCGTCGGTGACAAGGCGGGCTTTTTCGGCATCTAGCTCTTCCAGCGCAGCAAGGTACTCTGCGCGGTCAAAGCACTGAGGGGTCTGCACCGCATACAGGGTGCTGCGGTCGGGCGTTGTGTACACAAGGCAGGCATCCGGCACGGTCTTTCCGTTGCCGCGCGCTGCAGCCTTGATGGTATCCTTTACCGGTACGGCAGGTGCAGCTGCGCCGCACCGGGCCGCTGCTTCCAGCGCTGCTGTGATGACGGCCTGACTGACGAAGGGTCTTGCCGCGTCGTGCACTGCCACAAGCTCCCCTGCTGCCGCCAGCACGCCGTTTTTTGCGCTCTCAGCGCGGGTGGTGCCGCCCGTTACGATCTGCACAGGCTTTGTGCAGTCTGCTGCCTGCTGCTCCACAAAGGCGCGGTTCTTACCGGCCACCAGCACGATCTCCGTGACAAGCGGGTCCTGTTCAAACGCGCGGATGCTGCGGTGCAGCACGGTCTCGCCGCCCAGATCAAAGCTGAGCTTGTCAAAGCCCATGCGTGTGGAAGACCCCGCCGCCACCAGTACTGCGGATACTCTCTTTTCCAATTTCTTCACCTGCCCGATTCCTATAGTAAGCCATATTTTATTATAGCGTATAACTTCCCAAACTGCAACCAATATTCTACAGCAAAAATGCCCCTCTGCACACAGCAGAGGGGCACAAACTTGTTCTTGATGGAGTTTACTTCAGGATCGGCTCGATGGCAGCAGCCAGAGCATCCTTCTGTGCCTGTGCTTCAGCCAGATCCTTGCCCAGAGTGGTGAAATAGGTCTTGATCTTCGGCTCAGTGCCGGAGGGACGCACCACAACGGTAGCGCCGTTTTCCAGACTGTAGATCAACACGTTTGCTGCAGGCAGGCCGGTCTCCTCGGGCTTCTTGTAGTCGGTCACCTTGACCACCTTGTGGCCAGCCAGCTCGGCGGGCGGGTTATCACGCAGCTTCTGCATGATGGAAGCCATCTTCTCCATGCCGGTCAGGCCGGGGAACTCGAAGCTGTCCACCTTGTTCAGGTAGCGGCCATACTGTTTATAGATCTCTTCCAGACGCTGCTTGATGGAGGAACCGATGCTGCGGTAGTAAGCGGCCATTTCGCAGATCAGCATGGAACCGATGACGGCATCCTTATCGCGTACATAGGGGCCGGCCAGATAGCCGTAGCTCTCCTCGAAGCCAAAGATGAAGCGGTCCACCTCACCGGCAGCTTCCAGATTTGCGATCTGGTCGCCGATCCACTTGAAGCCGGTCAGCACGCTGCGCATTTCCACGCCGTAGTGTGCGGCAATGGCATCGGCCAGAGGAGTGGACACGATGGACTTGACGGCGACCGGGTTTTTGGGCATGGTGCCCTTCTCGATGCGGCCTGCGCAGATGTAATCCAGCAGCAGAGCGCCCATCTCGTTGCCGGATACCAGCTCATAGCTGCCATCCGGGCACTTCATGGCAATGCCCACGCGGTCGGCATCGGGGTCGGTGGCCAGCATCAGATCGGCACCAGTCTTGGTTGCCAGCTCCAGACCCAGCTTCAGAGCCTCGAAAATTTCGGGGTTCGGGTAGGAGCAGGTGGTAAAGTAACCGTTGGGGTACTCCTGCTCGGGCACGATGGTGATATCGGTGATGCCCATATCGTTCAGCACATGAGTGACAGGCACCAGACCGGAACCATTCAGCGGGCTGTACACCAGCTTCAGGCCGGCAGTCTTGCACAGGCCCGGGCGCACCTGACGGGCCTCAATGGCATCATACAGTGCCTTCTTGCAGTCGTCGCCCACAAAGCGGATCAGGCCCTGCTCCACGCCCTCGGCAAAGGAGATGTACTTTGCACCGGTCAGCACATCCGTCTTCTGGATCTCATCGTACACGATGGCAGCAGCATCATCGGTCATCTGGCAGCCATCCGGGCCGTAGGCCTTGTAGCCGTTGTACTTGGCCGGGTTGTGAGAAGCCGTGACCATGATACCAGCATTGCACTGGTAGTAACGGGTAGCAAAGCTCAGTGCAGGCACAGGCATCAGAGCATCGTAAATGCGCACCTTGATACCGTTTGCCGCCAGAACGCCTGCGGCGGTCTTGGCAAAGATATCGCTCTTCAGGCGGCTGTCGTAGCTGATCGCCACAGTCTGGCTGCCGCCCTGAGTCTTGACCCAGTTTGCCAGACCCTGCGTGGCCTGACGCACAACATAGATATTCATACGGTTGGTGCCAGCGCCCAGAACGCCGCGCAGACCAGCGGTGCCAAACTTCAAAGCCACAGCAAAGCGGTCCTTGATCTCGTCATCATTTCCCTCGATCTTGGCCAGCTCCGGCTTCAGATCAGCGTCTTCCAGCTCTGCAGCCATCCAGCGCTTATATTCATCCAAATACATCTTGCACACCTTACCTTTTGTAAATTTTTCCGCAAAAAAGAACAGGTTTAGTTAAACCTACTTATAATATAAACTCTCCGCGTTCATGTGTCAATTGCGTAATCTGCAACAAGATTTGCAGTTCAAAACCGGCATATGGCACAAAAATCCAAGTTTTTCCCGGTAAAGTCGGGAACCGTCCCGGCCACGCCTGCATTTTCCAGCAGTTCATAACTCCGGCCTGCATCGTCCAGAACGTCCAGCCACTGCTCCAAACCGACGCTGTTTTCACACAGGTAGCGCAGCAGCTGCATTGCCCGGGCAAAACTATCCTGCAACAGCACCGCGCTGCGGCGCACCCGGCCATCCTGCTCCTGCCGCAGCTCCATTACAACGCCCTGCGCAGCGGCGGCACCGCAATATACAAGGGTGTGGGCATGCTGCAGTCCTTCCAGTTCTGAATATGTACGGATATAGCGGCAGTATTCTTTGCTCATCATGGAAAACTCTCTCCTCTCTATCGCATTGACATCTTTCCTGCCCTTTACTATAATGAATTCAGAAGTATTTTTGTGTCGAAGTATGACATAATCATCCAATATTTTCCACTTTTGCCAATTCTTTTCCGTCATATCATCCGCTGGGATAAGGGAGAACAACATGTATTCTGTTACCAGAAGCTTTGGTCTGAACGGCCTGAGCGGCTTTGCCGTGGCAGTGGAGGCCGACATTTCCGGCGGTCTGCCCGCCTTTTCCATCGTGGGCCTGCCGGATTCCGCTGTGCGTGAAAGCGCCGACCGTGTGCGCGCCGCCATCAAAAATCTGGGCTTCAAGTTCCCGGACCGGCGCATTACCATCAATCTTGCCCCGGCGGATGTGCGCAAGACCGGCCCGGTGTACGACCTGCCGCTTCTGCTGGCAGTGCTCACTGCCAGCGGCCAGCTGGAGGATGTGCCTGCCGACGCGGCATTTCTGGGCGAACTGGCACTGGACGGCACCTTGCGGCCGGTTTCCGGCGTGCTGCCCATGGCGCTGGCTGCAGCAGAAAATGGCATCCACGCCCTGTATGTACCTGCCGAGAATGCCGCCGAAGCAGCCGAGGCCTGTGCCGACAGCATGGCCGTCTACCCCGCCCACACGGCACGCGAAGTTGTAGATGCCCTGCGCGGCATCTCCCCGCTTGCCCCGGCGGCTGTTGTTCCCTTTGACCCTGCAGACGCATGGGCACAGGTGCCGGATTTTGCGGACGTGATGGGCCAGTCGCTGGCGCGGCGGGCTATGGTCATTGCTGCCGCAGGCGGACACAATGTTTTGCTCATTGGCGCACCCGGCACCGGCAAATCCATGCTGGCAAAGCGTCTGCCCGGCATCCTGCCGCCGCTCACCCGCGAGGAAGCCGTGGAGACCACTAAAATTTATTCCATTGCAGGGCAGCTGCCGCAGGGCCGGGGCCTGATCTCTGCACGGCCTTTCCGCAGCCCGCACCACTCGGCCAGTGCCGCGGCTCTGGCTGGCGGCGGCGCACAGTTCCGGCCCGGCGAGTGCAGCCTTGCCAACTGCGGTGTGCTGTTTTTAGACGAATTGCCGGAGTTCTCCCGCGAGAGTCTGGAAGTGCTGCGCCAGCCGCTGGAGGACGGCCAGATCACCGTGAGCCGAGCGGCAGGCAGTGCCACCTATCCCAGCCGCTTCCAGCTGGTAGCCGCCATGAACCCCTGTAAGTGCGGCTACTACGGCCACCCCACCCGGCAGTGCACCTGTTCGCCCAGTGCTGTGCGGCAGTACCGCAGCCGGGTGTCCGGTCCGCTGCTGGACCGCATCGACCTGTGCGTGGAGATGGACCCCATCGCCTTTGACGAGCTGCACGCCGTCGTCCCTTCCGAGAGCAGCGCCGATCTGCGCAAACAGGTGCTTACCGCCCGGGCCATTCAGGCAAAGCGCTATGCCGCCCCGGGTTTTGAGGGTGTGCTCTGCAACGCCCAGCTCACCGCCGGGCAGGTGCGGCGTGTCTGCCGCATGACCCCCGCCGCCGAGCGGCTGCTGCGCGCCTCCTACGACGCTTTGGGCCTTTCCGCCCGCGCCCATGACCGTATCCTGCGGGTGGCCCGCACGGTGGCCGATCTGGCAGGCAAACAGCTGCTGGATGAGGACTGTGTGCTGGAAGCCCTGCAGTACCGGGCACAGGAAAAAGTGGAAGTATAAATGCCTTTCCGTCTTTGCTTCGCAGATCCGCCTTCCCCGAGAAGAGAAGGTTTTGTGCAGCTTACCGTTACGCACAAAAAAGCCATCTGTATCTTTCCAAATGCTCAATACGAGCGGAAGATCACAGATGGCTTTTTATAATTGCTTTTTAGAATCTGCGCCATGTATCCGGCAGGAACAGCACCAGCATCGGGAAGATCTCCAGACGGCCGGCCAGCATGTCAAAGATCATCACCAGCTTTGCGGGGTTCGTAAAGCTGCCAAAGTTCATCATGGGGCCTACCTGCGCAAGGCCCGGGCCGATGTTGTTCAAAGTAGCTGCAATGGCTGTGAAGTTCGTCACCATATCAAAGCCATCCAGACTGATGAGCAGGAAGGATACCACGAAGATGAAGAAATACGCGCCCATAAACACATTGGTGGTGCGGATGGTCTCGTGGTTGAGCAGCTTGCCGTCCATGCGGACGGGGGCCACCACCTGCGGGTGCAGCGCCTGCTTGAGCTCCTTGCCCAAGGTCTTGCCCAGAATGAGGAGGCGGCTCACCTTGATGCCGCCGCCGGTGCTGCCTGCGCAGGCACCAATGAACATGAGCACCACCAGAATTTCTTTGGAGAGGGTGGGCCACAGGTCAAAGTCACAGCTGGAAAAGCCAGTGGTCGTGATGATGGAGCCCACCTGAAAGGCTGCCTGACGCACCGCTTCGCCAAAGCTGTTATAAAGGCTGTAGATATTGGCCGTGATAATGCCAATTGCCACCAGAATAATGGCGAAGTAGCCGCGCACTTCCTCGCTGATGGCGCGGTTGAATTTGCGCAGCAGCAGCAGGAAGTAGGCATTGAAGTTGACACCAAACAGGATCATGAAGATGGTCACGACCCACTGGATGTAGGGAGAAAAGCTGGTAAAGCTGTCGTTCTTGAAGCCGAAGCCGCCGGTGCCCGCCGTACCGAAGGCCGTGAGCATGGACTCAAACGGCGGCATGCCGCCCAGCAGCAGGAATACCACCTCCAGCACGGTGAGTGCAAAGTAGATGCCGTACAGGATCTTTGCGGTAGACTGCACCTTGGGCACCAGCTTATCCACCTGAGGGCCGGGGCTTTCTGCCTTCATCAGGTTGACGTGGGAGCCGCCGGTCAGGGGCAGCAGCGAGAGCAGGAACACCAGAACGCCCATGCCGCCGATCCAGTGGGTGAAGCTGCGCCAGAACAGGATGCCCTTGGGCAGATCCTCCACCCCGGGCAGGATGCTGGCACCGGTGGTGGTAAAGCCGGACACCGTCTCAAACAGGGCATCCACCGGGTTCGGGATGCAGCCCGCCACCACAAACGGAACGGCGCCCACGATGGAAATGACGATCCAGCTCAGCGAGGTAGCAGCAAAGCCCTCCCGCATATAGAACATCTTGCTTTTAGGCTTGATGCCGCGCAGGGCGTAGCCGATGGCGGCGCTGACTGCCGCCGTGATCAGAAACACGCCCAGCACGAACCATTCGCCGTAGATCCAGCTGGCCGCTGCGGGCAGCAGCAGCAGCGCACCCTCGATCAGCATGACATAGCCCAGCAGACGGAAAACGATCGCATAATTCATAGTCTGCCTCCGTCAACCCTCTGCGCCCTTGTCCAGAATATCGCGCAGGTCATGCAGACCATGCTCCAGCGTGACCACGATCACGTTGTCGCCCACCTGGATCTGGTCGCCGCCGCGCGGGATCAGGATCTGATGGCCGCGGGTGATGCAGCACAGCAGCAGATTCTTTTTCAGGTGCAGCTGGCTCAGGGGGACACCGGTGGCAGCGCTCTTCTCGTGGACGGTAAATTCCAGCGCTTCCACGCGGTCGTCCAGAATGCGGTACAGCGTCTTGATGTTGCTGCCCGCTTCGTTCTGCAGTGCACGAACATACTGCACGATGTAATCGCAGGTCATGTACTTGGGGTAGACCACGCTGCCCAGATCCAGACCGGCCAGAATATCATCGAACTCCAGACGGTTGACTTTGGTGACCAGCTTGCCCTTGGAGTGCTTTTTGGCAAACAGGGTCAGCAGCACATTCTCCTCGTCGATGTTGGTCAGGGCCACAAAAGCCTCGGTGGACTCCATGCCCTCCGAGAGCAGGAATTCGCGGTTGGATCCGTCCTCGTTCAGGATCTGTGCGCCGGGCAGCTGCTCGGCCAGCTCCATGCAGCGGGCAGGGTCGCGCTCCACGATGCGCACACGCACGTGGTTTTCCAGCAGCTCCTGGCTCAGATAGAAGGCGATGGCACCGCCGCCCACGATGAAGGCATTGCGCACCGGGCGCACCGGCAGGTGGATGCGCTGGAAGAACTCGTGGGCCTTATCCTGTGTTGCAAGGAAGGTGACCTGATCGCCGTTCTGCAGTACAAAGTTACCGTTCGGGATGATCACGCCGCCGCTGCGCTCCACTGCACACACCAGAATGTCGCTCTTCAGGCGGGTGGGGATCTCGCGGATGGCCACGCCATCCAGCCCCTGCTCTGCAGTGAGTGCAAACTTGATCAGCCGCACACGGCCGTCTGCAAAGGTGTCGATCTTGCTTGCACCCGGGAAGCGCAGCAGATGGGAGATTTCCTTTGCTGCAGCCATTTCCGGATTGATGATGGCCGAAATGCCGATCTGCTTTTTGATAAAGTCCAGCTCATGACTGTAGGACGGGTTGCGCACACGGGCAATTGCATGGCAGTGGCCCGCCTTTTTGGCAAACATGCAGCACAGCAGGTTCAGCTCATCCGAACCAGTCACGGCAATGAACACATCCGCGTCTTCAATGCCGGCCTCTGCCAGCGTGGTGATCGAGGAACCGTTGCCCACGATGCCCAGCACATCGTAGCTTTCAGTCAGGTGCTCCACACGCGCTTTGTTGGTATCCACAATGGTCACATTATGGTCTTCCTCACTGAGCTGCCGCGCCAGCGCAGTACCAACCTTGCCGCCGCCCACCAGAATGATCTTCATAACAAGTCCTTTCTCTTTCCGCGTCCCTTCTGCCGGGACAGCACAAATCCATCATAGTATACCATATCTCCTGCCAAAGTTCCACTGTTTTCCACATTATGCAACAAAAACCTGCCAAATGACGCAAAAAAGCCCCGGGAGATACCGTCCCGGAAGCTTTTATTTCATTTAATAGCGCGCCACGCCGTCCTTCGTTACAAGGGCATACACCAGCGGGGCTTCCTCCGGCTTCTCAGGGCCGTATCCAAGGCCGCTGCGGTACTCGGCGGCGGCAGCTTCAAACTTATCGGCTGCGCCGTAGAAGGTAGCCAGACTCTCGCCCTTCTTTACGTAGTCGCCGCGCTTTTTATGCAGGGTGATGCCGGCGGCAAAATCCAGCGGGTCGCCCTTTTTCTGTCGGCCCGCACCCAGCAGTACGCTGGCAGAGCCGATCTTCTCGGCATCGTTCGCCACAATGTAACCGTCTTGCTCTGCCAGCAGCTCAAAGCTTGCCGCGGGCTGCTCAAACAGGCTGTAATCGTCCAGCACGCGGGTATCGCCGCCCTGCGCCGCAAACATCTCCTTACACTTAGCAAAGGCAGAGCCGTCGGCAATCACCGCCTCGGCCATGGCGCGGCACTCGGCAGGAGTGCCCTTATCGGCCAGCACCAGCATGTTCGCCGCCAGCTGCAGGCAGACCTCGGTCAGGTCGGCGGGGCCATGGCCCTTGAGCACATCCATGCTTTCCATGACTTCCAGACTGTTGCCAATGTTATGGCCCAGCGGGGTGTCCATATCGGTGATCATGGCAGCCACCCGGCGGCCGTGATGGGTGCCAATGGATACCATCAGCTTGGCCAGCTCAATGCTCTGGTCTACCGTTTTCATAAAAGCTCCGGTGCCGGTGGTCACATCCAGCAGGATGGCATCCGAGCCGGAAGCCAGTTTCTTGGACATGATGCTGGATGCGATGAGTGGGATGCAGCTGACGGTTGCGGTCACATCCCGCAGGGCATACATTTTTTTATCTGCAATGGCAATGCCCTCGCTCTGGCCAATGACCGACAGACCGATCCTGTTCACCTGCGCAAAGAACTCCTCCTGCGAGAGGGCGGTTCTGGTGCCGGGCACGCTCTCCATCTTATCGATGGTGCCGCCGGTATGGCCAAGGCCCCGGCCGCTCATCTTGGCGATCTTCACGCCGCAGGCCGCCACGATGGGGGCAATGACCAGCGTGGTCTTGTCACCTACGCCGCCGGTGGAGTGCTTGTCCACCTTGATGCCCGGAATGGGCGAAAGATCCACCATCACACCGCTGTGAGCCATCACATCGGTCAGCTCTGCGGTCTCCTCATCGGTCATGCCGCGCAGATAGACAGCCATCATCCATGCAGCCATCTGGTAATCAGTCACTTCTCCGCTGACATAGCCATTGACGATCTGCTCCAGCTCCTCACGGCTGTGCGTACCGCCATCACGCTTTTTTGCGATCAGATCATAAACGCGCATCGTATCACGCTCCTCGTTTTTTCAATAGTACGACATTGTAAGATATAGTATAGCAAAATTCCAAACAAAAGCAAGTATTATTCTGTAAACTTTGCCCAATTTTAAACCAAAAAGGGCGCAGCCGCCCGGAAAAGCAGCTGCGTCCTTGTTTTGGGAACACAAATCGTCGTTTTAGCGGGACCCCTTGTCGTAGGGGATGCCCTCTGCCTTGGGTGCCATGCTGTTCTTGGAGGTAAACGCCAGAATGATCATGGACGCCACGAACGGCATCATGTTGTAGATGTTGCTGGACCAGTGCAGCTGTGCCAGGAAGGTGGAGTCTGCAATGTTTGCCAGACTCTTGAACACAGCAAAGAACATGGCTGCGCCAAAGATGTTGAAGGGCTTCCACTGGCCAAAGATCATAACAGCCATGGCAAGGAAGCCTGCGCCGGCCACGCCCACCTCAAAGTTCCAGGTCTGCACCGGGGGCACAATGTAGGCCATACCGCCGATCGCACCCAGTGCACCGGAAATGACAACACCGGCATAACGCATCTTGTAGACATTGATGCCCACAGAGTCCGCTGCCTGCGGATGCTCGCCGCAGGCACGCAGGCGCAGGCCAAAGCGGGTCTTGTACAGCACCACATAGCTGATGATCAGCAGAATGATGCCCAGCGGCACAAAAATGCTCAGCTCCAGCCCGCCGATGCTGAACAGGAAGGGCTTGTTGGTGTAGTTCAGCTTTGCACTGCCGCTATCGCTGAAATTCTTGGCAAGGACCACCGCGATGGCCGTGGCCAGCAGGTTCAGGGCCGTGCCGCCGATGGTCTGATCCGCCTTCAGGTTGATGGAGGCAAAGGCCAGCAGCAGACTGTACACCATACCGGCCAGTGCCGCCACCAGAACAGAGATCAGCACCACGAGGAATACCGGCATTTCGGCAGGCAGCATGGTCAGGGTGAGAACACCCGCCACACCGCCAATGACCATGATGCCTTCCAGTGCAATGTTGATGATGCCGGAGTGCTCACTGAACATACCGCCCAGTGCCACCAGCATCAGAACGATGCCATACAGCAGCGTATATTTGATCAGAAGCAGCATATCACTTGCCCTCCTTTTCGGTTGCAGATTTTGCAGGAGCAGCAGGCTCTGCGTTCACATTGGTTTTATCGGCATTCTTGAACAGCAGTGCGTGGATCTTGCCGCGGAACAGCATGGAGAATGCACACAGGTAGATGATGATACCGCTGATCAGGTCCGAGATCTCAGTGGGGTAATACTTGGTGGAAAGGAAGGAGCCGCCCACCGAGATATGGGAAATGAAGATTGCCGAGAAAATGGTGCCAATGGGGTTGGAGCTTGCCAGCAGTGCAACGGAAATGCCGTTGAAGCCCATTGTCGGCAGGCTTGTGGAGTTCAGCGGGTTCCACTGGGACACATTGGACAGATAGTACAGGCCCGCACCAAAACCGGCCAGCGCACCGGCAATGGCCATGGAGAGGATGATGTTCTTCTTCTCGTTGATGCCGGCGTAGCGGGCAGCGCTCTTGTTCAGGCCCACAGCCTTGAGCTCGTAGCCGAAGGTGGTCTTGTTCAGCACCACCCAGATCAGAACTGCCACTGCTGCCGCCAGGAAGATAGCAATGGTGGTGCTGTTGGTCTGGAACAGCTTGTTCAGGCCGAAATCCGGGATGATGGACTGAGCGTAATCGGCGTTCTTGCTCAGGTTCATGGTACGGGTGTTGCGCACATCGTACATGGGGCCGGTGCCGTTCTGGTAAATGAGCTCATTGACCAGATACAGGCCGATCCAGTTGAACATGATGGAGGTAATGACTTCGTTGATGTTGAAGTAGGCCTTGAAGAAGCCGGGGATCGCACCCCAGATGCCGCCCAGAATGGTGGCTGCGATCAGACAGACGAACCACGGCAGCTTGAGCATGATGGCGCAGTACAGAGCGCCGTAAGCGCCCAGCGTGTACTGACCCGCCGCACCGATGTTGAACAGGCCGGTCTTGAAGGCAAAGGCCACGGACAGACCGGTCATAATGAGGGGAGCCGCATTTGCCAACTCCTTGCCGACACCGTAGGGTGCGTCATGGAAGCCGCCCTTCAGGATGCGCACAAAGCCGTCGCCCCATGCGTGGGCCGGGTTGATGGCCAGCAGCACCAGAAAACCGACCACAAGGCCGATCAGGATGCACAGCAGAGCAGCCAGCACACTGGTGATGGAGCTGTTCAGACTGCTGTGGGAAAGTTTTTTCTTGTTCATGTGTTATTTGCTCTCCTTTCCCTGCTTGCGTGCGCCTGCCATATACAGGCCCAGCTCCTGCACGGTGGTGGTCTTGGGGTCAAATTCGCCCACAACCTCGCCCTCGTACATCACAAGGATGCGGTCGGACAGGTTCATCACCTCGTCCAGCTCCAGACTGACCAGCAGCACGGCCGTACCCTTATCGCGCTCGGCCACGATCTGACGGTGGATGTATTCAATTGCACCAACGTCCAGACCGCGGGTTGGCTGGACTGCCACCAAGAGCTTCGGGTCCTTATCGATCTCACGGGCAATGATGGCCTTCTGCTGGTTGCCGCCGGACATGCTGCGCACGGTGGTCAGACTGCCCTGACCGCTGCGCACATCATACTGCGCAATCAGCTTATCGGAATATTCGCGCACCTTATCGCTGCGGATAAAGCCGCCCTTCTGGAACTCGGGCTGCCAGTAGCGCTGCAGCACCATGTTGTTTTCCAGACTGTAGTCCAGCACAAGGCCGTGCTTGTGGCGGTCCTCCGGGATATGGCTCATGCCGTCCTTGGAACGCTGACGGATGGACTCGTTGGTGATGTCCTTGCCGTCCAACATGATCTTACCGCTGCTGATCTTTTCCAGACCGGTCAGGCCGTAGACGAACTCGGTCTGACCGTTGCCCTCGATACCGGCAAGACAGACGATCTCACCGGCGTGCACCTGAAGAGAGACATTCCGGACTGCATCCTTCTTGTGTTGGGCGCTGTGCATGGTAACGTTTTCCACATCCAGCACCACTTCGCCGGGGTTGGCAGGCTTTTTATCCACCTGCAGCTGCACATCACGGCCAACCATCATGCGGGAAAGCTCTTCCTTGGTGGTGTCCTTGATGTCCACGGTGCCCATATACTTGCCCTTGCGCAGAACAGTGCAGCGGTCTGCCACCGCCATGATCTCGTTGAGCTTGTGGGTAATGAACAGGATGGACTTGCCTTCCTTCTTGAACCCGCGCATGATCTCCATCAGTTCGTCGATTTCCTGCGGGGTCAGCACTGCGGTAGGCTCGTCGAAGATCAGGATCTCGTTGTCGCGGTACAGCATCTTCAGGATCTCAACACGCTGCTGCATACCAACAGAGATATCGCTGATCAGTGCATCCGGGTCCACGCGCAGGCCGTACTTTTCGCTCAGGGCCATCACCTTTTTGCGTGCCTCGGCCTTCTGCAAAAAGCCCATCTTGTTGGGTTCCACCCCCAGAATGATGTTGTCCAGCACGCTGAAGCATTCCACCAGCTTGAAGTGCTGGTGCACCATGCCGATGCCCAGTGCGTTTGCATCATTGGGGTTGCGGATGACAACCTCCTTGCCGTTTTTGCGGATTTGACCAGCTTCCGGCTGGTACAGGCCAAACAGCACGCTCATCAGCGTACTTTTGCCGGCACCGTTCTCGCCCAGCAGGGCATGTACCTCGCCTTTGCGCAGCTGCAGGGTGATATCGTCGTTTGCCTTGATTCCAGGGAACTCCTTGGTAATGTGGAGCATTTCGATCACAAAATCCTCTGCCAATCTGCTCACTCTCCTTTCGTGTCGTTTCGACACCGATACTTCTTTAAGTTCCATTATACCTGATTTGCGGCAATTTGCACATGTCTTTTTTGCTTTTTGGCAGAAAGCACAGACAATAGTATTACTTTTGTACTCTTTTCACGAAGAGTACGCTGCATTTTTCCCGCATTACGCCAATAGAAGACAGAAAAAAGCGGGACACCCCGTTACAGGATGCCCCGCTTTGAAAAGAACTATCGATCGTCCGCAGGCAGGCCTGCCGGACAACAGCTTACTGGATGTAGTTGACAGTGGTGAACTCGCTGACGGTGGGCTTGGTAGCGTCGTCGGAGCTGTTATCAACAGTGATCTCGCCGCTCTTGATCTTGCCCTTGACTTCCTCGTACTCGTCGGTGGTGAAGGACTCGAAGTTCCAGCTGTCTGCATCGGTGGGCAGGCCGATATAATCGCCGTCCTCCAGACCGAAGTTGCCATTGGAACCTGCGATGTCGCCCCAGCTGCCGGCATCGATATCAGCCAGAGCAGTGTTGACAGCCTCGGACAGGCCCTTCATAGCAGAGGTGATGAACGGGTTATAAGCGTAGGTGCCATCTGCAACGCCGTTTGCACCGATGTAGTTCTGGTCAACGTCAACGCCGATGACGTAGCCATTGTTCTTCAGAGCAGCCTCAACAGCGGAGGTGTAGATGCCGCCGCCGCAGGCAAAGACGACCTGAGTGCCGTTGGAGTACCAGCCCTCCATACGGGAGGTGATGTTTGCATCGCCGTAGAACTGGCCGCCATAGAAGTAGTTGATCTCGATGTTCTGGCCCAGCTCAGCAGCAGCGGCGTCAGCGCCCTGCACGAAGCCGTAGCCGTAACGGATAACAGCGGGAACAGCCATGCCGCCCAGGAAGCCCAGCTTGGTCTTGCCGTCCTTTGCGATGGCGTAGCCTGCCAGATAGCCTGCCTGCTCCTCCTTGAAGGTGATGCAGTAGCAGTTAGCAGGGATAGCATCGGTGCCGATATCGCCCTGCGTCACATCGATGGCGATGAACTTGACATCGGGATACTGGTCAGCAGCCCATGCCAGAGAAGCACCGTACAGGTAGCCGACGCAGACGATCACATCAGCGCCGTCGTTGACAGCCTGACGGATCATGGTCTCGCGGTCCTCATCGGAAGCGTCAGCCTCGGGAATGTAGTACTGGCAGTCATCGCCCATGTAGCCGGAAACAGCAGTCCAGCATGCCTGGTTGAAGCTCTCATCATCGATCGTGCCGGTATCGCAGGTCAGAGCGACCTTGACGATCTTCTCACCGCCCTCAGCAGCAGAGGAAGCAGTAGAAGCAGCAGCGGAAGAAGCGGTGCTGGTAGAAGAAGCGGAAGAACCACCGCAAGCGGTCAGAGCAGCGGCAGCGGCAGCGGCACCAGCCACAGCCAGGAAATTACGACGAGAAATCATCATAATCAAACTCTCCTTTTATTTTTAATAAAATTGCGTCAAACAAATAAAATGCGCAGAACTGCACATTTACTGGCTCAAGTATAACGGCAAGCCGTGTCAGATGCAAGCGAATTCCGATTACAAAATCTTTACAATAATTTTGTAAGTTTTTATCAAAAGTAGTATTTATGCACAAATTTGCCGTAGTTCCGTGCGTTCTCTGTGCTTTGGCACACAATGCACGTATTGCCGTCACTTTATTGTCCTGCAGTGCACCTCTGCGTTTTTATCCCGTCACTTCACGGCACGGTTGCCCGCCACATTGGAGGGGCCAAAGCCGAAGGGCAGCAGTTCGTCCATGCTGCGCTCGATAAAGTCTTCCGGTGTCTTTGCCATGATAACGTTCAGTTCCGGCCCGCCGAATTCAAACAGAGCCTGGCGGCACACCCCGCAGGGAGAAGTGATCTGCTCGTTCACCTCGCCGCGGCGGCTGCCCACCACAGCAATGTCTGTGAACTCGGTCACACCCTCGGCCACCGCCTTGAACAGAGCCGTGCGTTCTGCACAGCTGGTGGGGGTAAAGGCAGCGTTCTCCACGTTGCAGCCGGTAAAAATGCGGCCATCCTTGGCGCGCAGGGCAGCGCCCACCATAAAATCGCTGTAGGGCACATAGGCTTTTTCCCGTGCAGCCAGTGCCATGCGGATGAGCTCCTTCTTTTCTTCCAGGGTCAGGTTTGTCATATCCGTCACTCCTTTTTTGGTTTTCAGGGGTCGAAAACAGCGCGGCAAGCCCTTTTGCAGGCAAACCGCGCTGAAATGCGTTTTTAACGCTTAGTATTCTGCACCCAGTGCTACCTTCATCATATCGGTAAAGCTCTTCTGGCGCTGTTCTGCCGTGGTGATTTCCGGCGAAACAAAGCTGTCGGAAATGGTCAGCAGGCAGGCAGCGTTCTTGCCCAGCACCTGTGCATTGGCAAACAGGGCAAAGCTCTCCATCTCCACGCACAGGCAGCCGCGCTCGTCGCGCAGCTTTTCCCAGTAGGTGGGCTTTGCATCGGAGGGCTGACGGTAGAACACATCCGAAGAGTGGATGTTTCCCTCGATGAGGGGGATGCCCTGCTTTGCGGCAGATGCGCGCAGCTTGTCGTTCAGGCTCTGGCTGGGCAGCGTGATGTCCCCTTCAAAGCCGCTCTGCACACGGGCATAGTTGCTCTCGCTCACAGCACCGGCGGCCAGCACCACGTCAAACAGCTTGGCCTTGTCGGTATAGCTGCCGGCAGAGCCGATGCGGATGATGTTCTCTACATCGTAGAACTTGAACAGCTCATAGGAATAAATGCCAATGGACGGCATACCCATGCCGCTGCCCATCACGCTGATGGGACGGCCCTCGTAAGTGCCGGTAAAGCCAAGCATGCCGCGCACGCCGGTCACCTGACGGACATCCTTGAGGAAGGTGTCCGCAATGAATTTTGCACGCAGGGGATCGCCCGGCATCAGGACGGTCTTTGCAAAATCGCCTTTTTCAGCACTGATGTGAGGGGTAGACATAAGATCATCTCTCCTTTTCTGTTACATAATACAGCAGATGGGCCTTCTCCGGAGAAAAAGCCCTCTGCAAACTTGCCTTTACCTATACTTTCTGCGGTTGAACACATTCTGCGGCGCGATGTAGCTGCCGTTGCGGCGGATCTCAAAGTGGCAGTGGTTGCCACTGGAGCGTCCGGTGCTGCCCACATAGCCGATCAGCTGGCCCTGCTTGACCGACTGACCAGAGTGCACCGCCAGCGACAGACAGTGCGCATACACCGTGGTGTAGCCGCTGCCGTGGCTGATGATGATGGAGTAGCCATAACCCGTACCGGCACCGGCCTTGTTGTAGCCGGCCTTGGTCACGGTGCCGCCCGCCGATGCGTAGATGGGCGTACCGGCAGCCGCACAGATATCCACACCCTTGTGGCTGCCGCCGTACCAGCGCGAGCAGTTCCGGTAGCCGGGCACCGGCCAGATGAACTGACCGCTGCCGGTGATGTAGCTGGTGCTGCTGGTCACCTTTTTGGTGCCCTTCACGATCTTTTCCGTGACAGGCTCCTGCACCACTTCCGTGCTCAGGATCTTCTGGGAAAGCTGGATGCCATCGGTGTTATAAACACGCTGCGCCGTGATCTGACGCAGGCCGTTCACACCGTTCTGCACCGTTTTCTTGGTACCCACCGTGTACTCGTTGGAGGTGGTGGTCTCGGTGGTATAGGGGATCTCCTCCTGCCAGGTCTCCACCTTGGTGATGCGCACTTCCAGCGTAGCTTCCTGCTTGGTCACGATCAGCTCATCACCGGCCTGAATGTTAGATTTCTCGTTCAGGGGCGCGCCCTTGAAATTGGTATTCAGTTCGCACAGCTCACGGAAGGTGAGGTCGTTTTTCTGGGCGATTCTCCATAGCGTGTCGCCTGTGCCCACTGTGTAGATCTTTTCCTGCTGCTGCACACCGGAAAGTTCCTTTTCCACATCCGCTTCGTCCTGAAAGCTGTCGTTGAAGTAGATGCCGTTTTCCAGCGTGACTTCCTTGTTGAAGCCCACGGTCACGTTGGAGTTCTCAGGGTCCTCATAGGGTTCCAGCAGGCTGCTCAGGTAGCTCTGCAGGCTGACACCATCGCTGCATACTGCGGTCAGCTCACCATCCAGATACAGGGCCGTGCCCTCGCTGATCTCGTCGCTGGCGCTCTTCAGGATCGCGTCCGCCATCTCGTTTTCATCCATGGTCTTGTGGGCCACGGTAACGGTGTAGGTAGGCTCCACGGTCCACTTTGCATGGTCGGTGTCTGCGTAGTTGATACGCTCCTGCACCGCCTCGCGGGCCGAGTTGAACACATCCTCATTGGCCACATAGCCGACGGTCTGACCGTTCACCTGCACCTCCAGCGCATAAGGCTGGCGGACGGTATGGTTGAACACGGTCACCATAACGGCCAGTGCGCACACCGGCAGCACATACATGGCCATGCGCGGCAGTGTTTTCAGGTTGCGGCGCACGCCGCTGGCCAGATAATGTACGCTGGCTTTGCAGGCTGCGGCAAAGCCTTTTTCTTTCCGCACCCGTTGGGCGTGCACCAGCAGCGAACCGCAGCCCCGGAAGAACAGCCAGATCGGGCCGAACAGGTCCCGGAACATCTGCGCTGCCCCCGGGAACGCCATTGCCGCAGCATTTGCCAGCAGTGTCGTAAATGCCTGCCACAGCCACAGCCAGCCGCTGCGCAGGCCGCGCCCAACGCGGACGAATCCATACTCTGTAGAATAGCCCAGTGCATACAGCGTCTCCCCGATGACTGGCACGGCAGAATTCTGGGCAAGCTTTCTGCCAAAATCATTCACATGATTCTGGGTTTTACGGCGCAGCCGGTGCCGGTGCAAAAGCCCCATGCATTGCAGCTGTGCCCAAAGGGAGCGCAGCCTCTGGCCGCGTTTCGGTTTTACCGGTGAAGCGGGCTGCTGCTCCTTTGTCTTGTCTTCGATCAAAAGGTTTTTCTCCTTCCTTGCCGCCAATGCACACACGGTGCCGGGATAAGACGGCGGCGGTCTTGGGCGCACATGCCCTTTCCAGCAGGCTCATGCACACAACATTCTTATTTTATTATACACCCTGCCGTCTTTGAAACAAGCATTGTCACAAAATTTGGGCGGTTCTTTCACTTACTTTTCACCAAAAAGCTGTTTCATATCCTGCGGCAGCGGGCTTTCCGCCGCAGCAGTCTTCCAGTTATTTCCATTTGCCGGGCATTCCACCCGGATTCCGCCCTCCACCGGGGTGTACACCGGCACCCGGAAGCTCTGCCTTGCACAGTGCAGCGCCTGCCGCCCAATGCGCTCCCGGCTCCCGCCGTAAAGGTCATCCCCAGCCAGCGGGTGGCCGATGGACGCAAAATGCACCCGGATCTGATGGGTGCGGCCCGTTACCGGCACACAGGCTGCAAGGCTCAGGCCGTTTTCTGTCTTTAATATGGTATACTCGGTACGGCTGGGCTTGCCGTCCGGGGTCACGCAGCGGCCAATGATGCTCTCCGCCTGGCGGCCAATGGGCGCGTCGATCACGCCCGGACCCAGCGGCAGCTCTCCCTCCACAACGGCATAGTAGAGTTTTTCCACATTCCGGGCCAGCAGCGGCGCAGCATAGGCGTGCTTTGCAGCCAGAACAAGGCCGCTGGTGTCCTTATCGATGCGGTTCACCGGGCGGAACACCGGGCTGATGCCCTGCTGCGCAGCCCATGCCGCATACCCGTTGGCAAGGGTATCGTAGGGGTAGTTCAGGGTGGGGTGCACGGCCAGATGCGGCGGCTTTTCCAGCACCACTGCAAAGGCATCCTCATAGACCACGTTTACCGGGATCTCCGGCTGCGGGGCCACGCCTTCCCCTTCCGGCGGCAGCTCAAAGCTGACCGTCTGCCCCGGGTACACCCTGCGGTTGGCAAGGACAGGCTCTCCATCCGCAAAAAAGCCGCTGCCCCGGAACTTGACTGCACGGGCAAGGTCGGTAGAAACGGCACACTGGCGCAGAAAATTGCGCAGAAGCACTCCGTTTTGGGTCTGCGGCGTATCGGGCACCGTAAAAAACAGCCGCATATGCACCCACCTCCTGCGCAAAAAAGCATAAAAATATATAAGATATTATATCAAAAAAGGCTTCTACTTGCAAATCCTGCTTTTTTATGGTATCATGAGGAGCGGAAAACGAGTGGAACATACGGCGGCGGGGCGGCTTTGACCGCTCTGAGGAAAGTCCGGGCCTCACAGAGCACGGTAACTGCTAACGGCAGCCGAGGGTGACCTTAGGGAAAGTGCAACAGAAAACAAACCGCCGCAGCAATGCGGTAAGGATGAAACGGCGAGGTAAGAGCTCACCAGCGCATGGGTGACCATGCGGCTTTGTAAACCCTACCGGAAGCAACGCCTATATGGGACGTACAGCGCTGCTCGCGTGTCCCGAAGGCGGCACGAACCTGTCAGCAATGGCAGGTCTAGACAGATCGTCGTTTAATACAGAACCCGGCTTACGGTCTATCTCGTTTTCCATTTTTCAGTCTTTGATTCCCGCACATTTTTGTGTGGGATTTTTTATTTTTTGTCTTGCCCGCTTTCTCCGTCGGGCAGTGCGAGATGGAGAGATCACGGCTGTTTTGTTTTTGTCATTGTTCTTTTACTTCCCGTTTGGGTCTGTTTGTGGTATACTATGTGCACTGCAGGAAATTGCAGTCAACTAAGAAAGACAGGATGTGAAATCCTCCGATGAAAGATGGTTTTTTGAAAGCAGCCGCCCTTTCTCCCGCACTGCGGGTGGCCGACTGCGCCTATAATGTCCGGCAGATCACGGATGCTTTGCACAAAGCCGCAGCCCGCGGCGTAAAGCTGGCCGTGTTCCCCGAGTTCTGCCTGACCGGCTATACCTGCGGCGACCTGTTTCTGCAGCGCACGCTGCAGACCGGTGCACTGGATGCCCTGAGCACCCTGCTTGATGAAACAAAAGCACTGGACGTTGTCACGCTGGTGGGCCTGCCGCTGCTGGTGCACGGCAAGCTGTACAACTGCGCCGCCGTGCTATGCCATGGCCGCATTCTGGGTCTTGTGCCCAAGACCTATCTGCCCAACTACGGCGAGTTCTACGAAAAGCGCCAGTTCACCCCGGGCAGCACCGAGGTGGAGCTGGTGGAGGTGTGTGGTCAGCAGGTGCCCTTTGGCACCTCCCTGCTGTTCCGCTGCCGCCAGATGCCCAGCTTTGTGCTGGGCGTGGAGATCTGCGAGGATCTGTGGAGCGCCCTGCCGCCCTCCACCTTCCACGCGCTGGCCGGTGCGACCGTGATCGCAAATCTTTCCGCCAGCGATGAGACCGTCGGCAAGGCCGAGTACCGCCGGGCGCTGGTGTCCAACCAGTCTGCCCGCCTGCTGTGCGGCTACCTGTATGCTTCCGCCGGGCACGGTGAGAGCACGCAGGACATGGTGTTCGCCGGCCACGACCTGATCGCCGAGAACGGCACTATTCTGGCGGAGAACGCTCCCTTTGACGGCGGCTGTGCCGAGACCGAGATCGACTGCCAGCGCATGGAAGCCGAACGTGCCCGCAACACCAGTTTTGAGCTGAGCGGCGAGGGCTACCAGACCGTGGAGTTCGATCTGGAACCGGCAGAGACCACGCTGACCCGCTGGATCGACCCCGCACCCTTTGTACCCGGCGACCCCAAGCGCCGCGCCGAGCGCTGTGAGCTGATTCTGAAAATGCAGGCGGACGGCCTTGCAAAGCGGCTGGAACACGCCCACGCAAAGACCGCCGTTATCGGCATTTCCGGCGGCTTGGACAGCTGTCTTGCACTGCTGGTGGCTGTGCGTGCCATGAAGCAGCTGGGCCGCCCCGCCCGGGATGTGCTGGCTGTGACCATGCCCTGCTTTGGCACCACGAAGCGCACCCGCAGCAACGCAGAGATCCTGTGCGATGAGCTGCAGGTCTCCTTTAAGGAGATCGATATCGCCAACACCGTGCACAGCCATTTTGCGGACATCGGTCAGGACGAGAGCGTGCTGGATGTCACCTTTGAAAACGGACAGGCCCGCGTGCGCACGCTGGAGCTGATGGACACCGCCAACCGCACCGGAGGCCTTGTAGTGGGCACCGGCGACCTTTCGGAGCTGGCGCTGGGCTGGGCCACCTACAACGGCGACCACATGAGCATGTACGGTGTGAACGCCGGTGTGCCCAAAACGCTGGTGCGCCACCTTGTGCGCTACGAAGCCGACATTGCCGCCACCGATGCTCTGCGCACGGTGCTGCTGGATATTCTGGATACGCCCGTCTCCCCGGAGCTGCTGCCTGCCAAGGACGGCGAGATCGCGCAGAAGACCGAGGACCTTGTGGGACCCTACGAGCTGCACGATTTCTACCTGTATCAGGTGCTGCGCTTCGGCTTTGGCCCGGCCAAGATCTTCCGGCTGGCAAAGACTGCATTCGCAGGCCGGCCGGAGTACCCGGACAGCGTGCTGTACAAGTGGCTGCGCAACTTCTACTGGCGGTTCTTTGCCCAGCAGTTCAAGCGCAGCTGCCTGCCCGACGGCCCCAAGGTGGGCAGCGTGACCCTTTCGCCCCGCGGCGACTGGCGGATGCCCAGCGATGCCTGTGCCGCACTGTGGCTGGCCGAGCTGGAACAATTACAAATCAAGGATTAACGCATGAAAAACAAAAAGCTGCTTACCGATCTTCTCTTTGCCGTGGTCATTCTGGCCATTGCCGCTGTGCTGCTGGTGGTGCGCCGCGTGCACGCTTCCGGCTCCGGGCTGCGGGCCGAGCTGATCTACGGCGACAACAACACCACCATGAACCTGCCGCTGGACGTGGATGAGACCTATGATGTGGACACCGGTTACTATACCGTCCACATTCAGATCAAGGACGGTGCAGCCCGGTTCGTGGATTCGCCCTGCCCGGATCACATCTGTGAAGGCTTTGGCTGGCTTTCCAACGAAGATCAGACCGCCACCTGCCTTCCGGCCCGTGCAGTGCTGACCATTGTACCTGTTTCCTGACAAAAAGGAGTGGTTTTGAATGATGGATGAAAACGATCGTTCCCACGAAGATTACCGTTCTCTGCGGCACATCAGCCGCAAGGAAGGCTCTGAGGATACTGCGCCCATCGAGGTAGACAGCTCGGCGTTTTTTTCCGAGCTGCCGCCGGAACAGCCCAGCACACCGCCTCCGGCCCAGCCTCCCCAGAAGCCGCCGCGCAGCGGCCACAACACACCCGTACCGCCCAAGGCCCATCCGCCCGTGGATGGAGCCGTGGCAGTACCTTCCAAGTGGGGGAAAATTTTGCTGATCTTACAAGGTATTTTAAGCATTCTGGCACTGGTGCAGCTGTGGCGCACCCAGATGCTGCCGGTGCTGTATCTGGTCATTCTGGCCGCGCTGCTGGCGCTTTTGTGGCTGCTGGTAAAGCGCTGTCAGGAGTACAATGTTCCCGGCAAGGTGGCCCGGGTATTTTCGGTGTTCCTGTGCGCCGCCATGGCGCTGGGCTGCTTCTGGGCCCAGCAGGGCCTTTCTGCCCTGGGCAGCATGACCTCTGGCCTGCTCACCGGTGCCGAGGCCAACAAGATCACCAAGGAGCCGTTTGTGATCTACCTCAGCGGCGTGGACACCCGCGGCGAGTTGACCGAAAATGCCCGCAGCGACGTGAATATCCTTGCTGCCGTGAACCCTGTCACCAAGAGGGTGGCCCTCGTCAACACCCCGCGCGACTACTACGTAGACCTTGCCGGCACTGACAGCAAGGATAAGCTGACTCACGCCGGTCTGTACGGCGTGGAAACCAGCATGGCCACACTGGGCAATCTGTACGGCGTCAATGTGGACCATTACATCCGCATCAACTTTGCGGGCTTCATCAGCATCATCGATGCGCTGGGCGGCGTGGATGTCTACTCCGATCAGGCGTTCACTTCTGTGGGCAGCCCCGGCTACTATGACCCCACCACCTTTGTGGAGGGCTGGAACCATCTGGACGGCAAGGCCGCTCTGGCCTTTGCCCGTGAGCGTCACGCCTTTGCGTCCGGCGATATCCAGCGCGGCATCAACCAGATGAAGGTGATCGATGCCATGCTGAACAAGATCAAGTCCCCTGCCCTGCTGATGGGCTTTTCCAAGATCATGGATGCCGCAGCCGACTGCTTTGTGACCAGCTTTTCACAGGATCAGATCAGTGCGCTGGTACGGATGCAGCTGAGTGACTTTGCCGAGTGGGATATTGAAAGCTATACCGTCACCGGCACAAGCTCCAGCAGTACCAAGTGCTACTCTGCCAAGGGACAGAAGCTCTACGTCATGAAACCGGATGATGCTTCTGTGAGCAAGGCTAGGGAAATGATCGCGTCCGTGCTGGGCGGTGAGGGCACCGTTGCCGACACCACCCAGAAGCCGGAAAAGACCGATGTGTTCACCCCCACCACCGACCCGAACGCCGCTGTTTCGGAGGTGCCTGCGGAGAGCGTTCCCGAGGAAGTGCCCGCCGACAGCCTGCCGGAAGAGACCGTCCCGGCTGACCAGCCTGCAGAGCAGCCTGCCGACACCCAGCCGCAGGAGCCGGAAGCTCCCGCCGAGGGCGAGACCGGCAGCGGTGATACGGCCGGAGAAGCACCGTCTATCTCCCTGCCCACGCAGGAAGAGGTGGAACAGGCTGCATCGTCCATCTACAATGCGGCTTCCTCCATCTGGGGTGCCATTCAGGATGCTGCTTCGCAGCAGAACGACGCGGCCTGACGATTTGAAATGTCCTCCGCGCAAGCTCCGGACTCTATCGCGGAAATATTATTTTATTTGCAAAACAGGAAACAACTGCGGTCGTTTCCTGTTTTGCTTTTTCACCAGAAAGTCCGTGCCGATAAACTGCATAAAAATGCCGCCTGCATCTTGAACCAATGCAGGCGGCTTTCTCATTCAAAATAATTATGCCTTGATCTCGTTCCAGACGCTCTTGCCGTCCAGAGAGGAAGCATCCACATCAAGATACTCGCAGATGGTCTGGGCGATGGTGCCAAAGCACAGACGGGTGCCAAGGTCAACGCCAGGCTTCACGCCCTTGCCGCAGATCAGGTACGGCACATACTCGCGGGTGTGGTCGGTGGTCTTGGTATAGGACGGGTCGCAGCCATGATCAGCGGTGACCATGAGGAGATCGCCCTCCCGCATTCCGGGGATGAAGTCGGCCACGAACTTGTCAAACTCGGTGGCAGCGGCGGCATAGCCTGCTACATCGCGGCGGTGGCCGTAGAGCATATCGAAGTCCACCAGATTCACAAAGGCAAGGCCCTCAAAGTCGCGGGTCTGCAGGGCCTTGGTAAAGGCGATGCCATTGGTGTTGCCAGTGGTTTTGATCTTTTCGGTCACACCCTCACCGTCGAAGATGTCAAAGATCTTACCCACAGCGATCACATCCCTGCCAGCATCTTTCAGCAGATCCAGCATGGTAGCGCGGGGCGGCTTGAGGCTCAGGTCGTGGCGGTTGGTGGTGCGGTAGAAGGTATCCGCAGTGTGTCCCAGGAAGGGGCGTGCGATCACGCGGCCCACGCCGTACTCACCCTTGAGCATCTCGCGGGCAATCTCGCAGTAGCGGTACAGCTCATGCACCGGCACCAGCTCTTCGTTGGCGGCCACCTGAAATACGCTGTCGGCACTGGTGTAGACGATAAGGGCGTTTTCTTTCATGGCCTGCTCGCCGTAATCCTTCAGCACCTGCGTGCCGGAGTAAGGCTTGTTGCACAGCACCTTGTGGCCGGTCTTTTTCTCAAACTCGTGGATCAGCTCATCCGGGAAGCCGTTCGGGAAGGTGGGCAGCGGCTTGGGGCTTACCACACCGGCGATCTCCCAGTGACCAATGGTGGTATCCTTGCCCATGCTCTGCTCCTGCAGGCGGGCAAAGGAGCCGATGGGCGCTGCGGTCTTTTCGCCTGCGGTCACGCCATCAATGTTGAACATGCCCATCTTTTGCAGGTTGGGGCAGTTGAAGTTGGGGTGTTTTGCAATGGCACCCAGGGTGTTGGTGCCCTCATCGCCAAACGCTGCGGCATCCGGCTCTGCGCCAATGCCAAAGCTGTCGAGGACGATCAGAAAAACACGCTTTTCCATATCGTTTTTTCTCCATTTCTTCCGGGGACCTGCCCCGGATAAGTGATACTATCTTTACTTATCATTATAAGCAAATCCTGTGCCGGATGCAAGCTTTTTCGCCTTCCCGCAAATATCCGTCATTTTCACCAAAATGTTCGTCATTTTGTTCACGAATTGACCGGGCGTTTTTTCATTTTTAAACGTAAATGCGTCATTCCGTGGCAAAGATTTCTTGACCGCCTAAAAAATTCAGCCACAGCGCAAAGTTTTCCTTGCCCTATTGTATCCCAGCGGATATAATAATAGGTGGAAAAGTTTTGAACCACAGGATTTTTCCGCTTTTGTACCACAGCACGGGATTTTTCCCGTTGGCCACGTGCAGCTGTCTGTATGACAGCGGACAGCCTGCCGCAAAATAGAGAATGTGAAGTTGTAGTTGGAGGTAGTAAAAGTATATGAGAAAAACAAAGATCATCTGCACTCTGGGCCCGTCCACCGATCAGGAAGGCGTTCTGCGCGAGCTGGTCGCCAACGGCATGAATGTTGCCCGTTTTAATTTTTCCCACGGCTCTCACGAAGAACATCTGGGCCGCTTTGAAAAGCTGAAGGCCATTCGTGAAGAGCTGGGCAAGCCGGTCGCCGCCCTGCTGGACACCAAAGGCCCCGAGATCCGCCTGAAGGACTTCAAGAACGGCACTGAAATGCTGGAAGCCGGCCAGACCTTCACCCTGACCACCCGCGAGGTGGAAGGCACCAAGGAGATCTGCTCCATCACCTATAAGGACCTGCCGCAGGACGTGCAGCCCGGCGGCACCATCATGCTGGACGACGGCCTGATCAAGCTGCAGATCGTCACCGTGAACGACACCGACATCGTGTGCAAGGTGCTGAACAACGGCAAGATCAAGAACAAGAAGGGTGTCAATGTGCCCGGCGTGCATCTGTCCATGCCGTATATGAGCCAGCGCGACCGCGACGATATCATCTTTGGCGCACAGCAGGGCTTTGACTTCATCGCCGCTTCCTTCGTGCGCACCGCACAGGATGTGTACGATATCCGCAACCTGCTCAACGAGTATGATTCCGATATCCGCATCATCGCCAAGATCGAGAACCGTGAGGGCGTGAACAACATCGACAGCATTCTGGCTGCAGCCGATGCTGTCATGGTGGCCCGCGGCGATCTGGGCGTTGAGATTGACTTTACCGAGCTGCCCGGCATTCAGAAGAATATCATCGAGCGCTCCTTCTCCTTTGGCAAGCCCATCGTCACCGCTACCCAGATGCTGGACAGCATGATCGTGAACCCCCGCCCCACCCGCGCCGAGATCTCTGACGTGGCAAATGCCATCTACGACGGCACCTCTGCCATCATGCTTTCCGGCGAGACTGCTGCCGGTGCTTACCCCGTGGAGGCCCTCAAGACCATGTCTGCCATTGCTGAGCGCACCGAGCAGGAGAATCACTCCCGCTTTGCGCCCCTCGCCGAGAACACCGGCAAGATCAGCGTGAGCGATGCAACTGCACATGCTGCCTGCCTGACCGCCAAGGACGTGAATGCTGCCGCCATCGTCACCGTGTCCGAGTCCGGCAACACCGCCCGTCTGCTGAGCAAGTACCGCCCGGAGCAGCCCATCATCGCCTGCGTGATGAAGGAGCAGGTGCAGCGTCAGCTGGCCCTGAGCTGGGGCATCACCCCGCTGATGATGCCTCTGGCACACAGCACTGATGAGCTGATCGAGATGTCCACCTCTCTGGCCAAGGAGAACGGCTACCTGCACAACGGTGAGCTGGCCGTTGTGACCGCAGGCGTGCCTGTGGGCGTGTCCGGCACCACCAACATGATCAAGATCCACATGGTGGGCAACTGTCTGGCTACCGGTGTGGGCGTTGGCCGCGAGAATGCCGATGTGACCAGCGCCACCGGCAAGGCCTGCGTCTGCCGCACGCTGGAAGAGGTGCGTGCAAAGTTCAAGCCCGGCATGGTGCTGGTGGTGCCCTCCACCAGCAATGAAATGCTGAGCTATGTGCGTGATGCCGCTGCTCTGGTGGTGGAAGAGCCGGGCCTGAACAGCCACGCTGCCATTGCCGGCAAGGCCCTGCTCAAGCCTACCGTTGTGGGTGCCGCCGGTGCTACCAGCCACATCCGCGACGGCCTGATGGTCGCTGTGGACTGCGCGCACGGCAGCGTGCAGCGCCTGCAGGCATAAGCCAAAGGAGAAAAACTCATGGAACGCATTGCAAGCTTCTGTGTTGACCATACCAAACTGGACCGCGGCATGTATCTGAGCCGTCAGGACGGCGATGTTCTCACATGGGACATCCGCATGAAAAGGCCCAATCACGGCGATTACCTGTCCACCGGTGCCGCCCATACGCTGGAGCATCTGTTTGCCACCTATGCACGTAACAGCGCCTTTCAGGACAGCGTGATCTACGTTGGCCCCATGGGCTGCCGCACCGGCTTCTATCTGCTCACCCGCGGCCTGACTCCCGCCGAGGCACTGGAGCTGACGGTGGAATCCTTCCGCTTCATGGCTGGCTTTGAGGGCGCTGTGCCCGGGGCCAGCGAAGTGGAGTGCGGCAACTACCGCGATATGGATCTGCCCGCTGCCAAGGCCGAGGCCGCTGCCATGCTGCCGGTGCTGGAAGCACTGACCGGCGACGAGCTGCATTACTAAGCTATCTTCACCCTTCAAATTCATCATCATAAAAAAGCGCTCTCCCACCGGGTTTCCGTTGGGAGAGCGCTTTTGTTTTAGTTGTTCTTGATCGCATCCAGTGCCTGCCGTGCAGCACGGATGTTTTCTTCACCCGTCTGCCATACCTCAAACTCTGAAAAGCCCGGCAGCCCCATGGGCACACCCTCGCGGCGGAAGGTCATGCGGCTTTGCAGCACCTGCTTGCCGGAAAGGTGGAACGCATGTGCCCCGGTCTGTGCGGCCAGTGCCGGGATGTTTTGTGCCGTGACACCGGCACCTACCAGAATTTCCACGCTGTCCCCTGCCCGCTCCACCAGTCGGCCGAGAAGCTCCGCTCCCTCTGGGGCACTCGCCGCCTGCCCGCTGGTGAGGATGGTACAAAGGCCCATGCTCCGGACCGTTTCCAGTGCCGCAAAGGGGTCGGCGCTGACATCAAAGGCACGGTGCAGGGTACACGCCACCGGACGGCCTGCCTTTTCCGCTGCCCTGCGCGCCGCCGCATAAATGGGCTGCATGGCTCCTGCATCCAGCGCACCCTCCGGGGTCAGCACACCGGTCACGATACCATCCGCCCCGGCCTCCACCAGCTCTGCGGCCAGCTGTTCCATCTGGGCAAGCTCGTAGCTGTCGTAACAGAAATCTCCGAACCGGGGCCGCAGCAGAGCACGCACCGGCAGGCCGGTCTCCGCCTTGACCTGACGCACCAGCGCAAGGCTGGGCGTTGTACCGCCCACGATCAGGTCGGCACACAGTTCCAGCCTGCTGGCACCGCCGCGCTTTGCTGCCAGTGCACTGGCAGTGCTGTCCACACATACTTCCAGAACGGAACGCATTTCAATTCCTCCCTTTTTGCCGGGCTTTGAACCCGGCATTCTGGTTTATTCTACCACGTTTTTCCGTTTTATAAAACCCTGTGGCAGCAAAAAAGCTGCGGCCCGGGTCTTATCCCTGCCGCAGCCTTTGTTGTTTTTTTCAGATTAGACCCAGCGCCTTGAACTCCTTTGCAATGCCGTCCTCGTATACCGAGGGAGCAATGCGGTCGCACCGCTTTTTCAGGTTTTCGGAGCCATTGGCCATGCACACACTGATGCCGACAACATCGGTCATCTGCAGGTCATTATCGCTGTCACCAAAGCCGATGGTATCCGCCAGCGTGCAGCCCAGATGATCACAGATGGCCTTGATTCCGGTGCCCTTATCAAATTTGCGGTTGATGAGCTCACCATTCACAAAGCCATCGGTCAGACGGTCCAGCTTGCTTTCGCAGAACACGAACTGGTCGGCATAGAGCTGCTTTGCCTCGGCAAGGTCGCTCTCGTGGTCGGCAATGAACACGATCTTATACAGCGGTTCCCCTTTGTAATCGGAAAGCGGCAGGATGGACATGCCCTCTTCCATGGCTTTGCGCCAGCGTTCTGCTTCGCTGTTCAGCGGTGCATCGTTCTTTTTGTGGATAAATTTCCACCTCTCAGCCATCTTGCTTCCGCCAAAGGTGGCATCCCGGGCTTCCAGCGTGCACTCCACGCCATTGCGCTCCAGCGCCGCGCGCACGCCTTCAGCCTGCTGCGGCTCCATGGGGATATCCACCAGAGTCTTGCCATCGCACAGCACATAGCCGCCGGCGCTGCACACTGCGCCCGCAAAGCAGTCGTGCCGCAGCAGCGGTTCGGTCATGCGGTGGTTGCGGCCGGTGCACAAAAACAGCTTGTGTCCGTTTGCTCTGGCGCGATCCAGTGCAGCCAGAGTGCTTTCCGGGATGAGCATATCACCCGGCGGCAGCAGCGTGCCGTCAATATCCAGAAAAATCAGCTTACGACCCATACTTTTATCCTTTATCATCAAAGGGAGCCTCGCTCCACGATCTGATAGCCCAGCGTCACCTGACGCACAGGCCCGCTGCTTCCATTTTCTTCCAGCATCTGCAGCAGGATCCGGGCAGCCTCCTGCCCCACCTGCTTCTGGTAAAAGCGCACCGTGGCCAGCCCCGGTTCCATCATGCTGCCAGCCCAGCTGTCGCCAACGCCTGCAAGACCCACATCCTGCCCCACATGCCGTCCTGCTTCCCGCAGGGCACGCATGGCACCAAAGGCCACCGTGTCAGTCACGCAGACCACACCGTCCAGATCCGGGCAGCGCACCAGCAGTTCCTGCATACAGCGCTGGCCCTCCTCCATGGTAAAGGCGTTGCAGCAGATGCGGGGCATCTGTTCGCCGTTCAGTCCGGCAGCGTTCAGCGCATCCTGCACGCCCTCACGGCGCTGCACGCCGGTGGCATCGTCCCGCTCTGTACCGCCAATATAAACGATCCTTCTGCGGCCATGGTCCAGCATCCGCTGGGCAAGTTCCCGGGCTGCAGTGCGGTCGTCGTTGTACACGCAGGCCACATCCTGAAAACGCTGGCCTGTTACCACCACAGGCACACGGCAGTTTTTCAGCGCCTGCGCCAGCTGAGGGGTATAATAGCTGCCCAGCAGGATGATGCCCGCCACGTGGTTGCGCTGCATGGCACTCAGATAGCCCAATTCCCGCTGGGCGTCCATCTCGGTGTTTCCCAGCAGCAGATAGCTCTTTGCATCCAGCTCACTGGCGATGCCTGCCGTGATCTGCCCCACCGACTGGGAACCGATGCTGGGAGCAATCACCCCCACCTGATTCACTTTTCCGGTGCGCAGAGTCTGGGCGGCGGTATCCGGGCGGTAGCCGGTCTTTTCCACTACCTCGTGGATGACAGCCCTCTTCTGTTCGCTCAGGGGGCCTCCGTTCAGGTAGCGGCTGACCGCCGCACTGGATACACCCGCCATTTTTGCAATATCACTGATGGTCATTTGCAGTACTTCTCTCTTTTGGGATGCATTGTTATGTGTAAACGTTTTCATGCTTATTATAAACCGCTTTCACCCATCCCGCAAGATGCGCTTTTCCCGGTTTATTCCGAACGCATTTTTGTTTTTCTGGCAACTGTGTACAAAAGACGGCTTTTTTCTGAGAAGCAGGGCATTACAGGCGGTCAGGCTGCGCCCATGCTCCATGCACGCACGGCAAGCCCCAGCAGCAGGACCACCAGCAGAACGATGAACACGGTTTTATTGCCAGTTCTTCTCTGTTTCTTTTTGCGGCCTGCCGTGCTGCGGCTTTTGGCCGAGCTGCTGCGCGCTGTGGTGCTTCTGCTGCCGGAGGAACGGCTGCCGGCCGTTTTGCGGCTCTGGGTGCTGCGGTTCTGGCCCTGCTTTGTGCTCTGGCGGGCTGGCTCGTGCGCAGCCGTTTTTTCTTCCGGCGCACGGCTGGATGCGATCGGCTCCTTTGCGCCGCAGCGTGCCAGATAATTTTCTGCATCGCGGTAATAGCGGGCAAGTTCATTCTCGCGGAAAGCCGTGCCCACATAGCCGTCTTCCAAGCTCTCCACCGCCTCGTTGAACAGGATCGCCGCCTGAGCGGCATCGGTGTGATCGGTGGCGTGGGCGGCTTCGTTGCGGGCGGTGCGCACAGCATTGCAGGCGCGGCGGGCCGCACCCGGATCGCTGGTATTGCCCAGCAGGTCCAGCGGTTTGGCGGCATCCTTTTCCGGGTCCAGCAGAACCCGCATACAAATGGTGGTATCCAGCTGCTGCCAGCTGTTTTTGCCGGAAAGATCCGGCATACGGTCGTAGTAGTCCGGGCTTTCCTGCTGGCGCTGTGCAATGTGATCCAGCAATGCACCCAAGCTGTGCGCACCGGGTTTGTGCTCCCAGTGCCAGCGCAGCAGGCGGCGGCTGATCTCATCGCAGGCAGTCTTGATCTCAAAGGCAGCCTGTAAGGCTTCTTCCGGCATAATGGTTCTCCCTTCTTCTGGCATACAAAAAAGCGGAGAAGGCATACCGCCCTCTCCGCTGCTGTTTGTGTTACAGCACGAACTGGTAATACACGAAGCCGCACAGTGCCACTGCTGCACAGACAATGGCAGTGATGGGCGGCACCCAGCGGATCAGCGCTTCCGCCACGCTGTCGCGCTCGTCCTCGTATTCTTCCTCGTCGTCATAGGCAGGCTCCGGCTGCTGAGATATCGGCTGTGCACGGCGGGCTGCAGCAGGCATCACACGGGTGCCTTCGTCCGCAGCTGCATGAGATACCCTGCCCGGGAACTGTGCCCGCATTCCGGCATCCATCACACGGGTCTGCTCTGCAGCAGGTTCTTCCGGCTGTGGTTCTGCTTCACGGCACGGTGCACCCATGATCCGGGTCGGCTCCTCCTGCACGGGCGCTGCGCCCATAATGCGGGTAGGCTCTTCGGCCTGCGGGGCAAGAGGCGTTTCCAGTTCCGGCTCGGTCTGGGCAGGCTGTTCCGGCTGCAGCAGGGTGTTCAGCGCGTTCTGCAGCAGGATGCGGTCGCAGCCGCACTCCGAGCAGTACACGGTATCCTCCTCCTTCGGGTGGAAGGCACCGCAGGCGCAGTACCAGCCATTTTCAAATACCTGCGGCTGATACTTCAGCTCCGGGCGGTTCATGCGGGTCTCCAGCGCCTTTTCCAGCTCAGCAGACAGGCGCTTGGGGGCAGGCAGGCGCACGCGCTTGATGCCGTCCAGATGCACCACCCGCTTGCCGTTGTACACGTTGCACAGCGAAACATCCACGCTGGTGATGGCCTTTGCGGTAACGAACACCGCATCGTCCATGCCAAACAGTTCGCCGGGCTTTACTTCCAAGTCACGGTACTCGAACCGGTCCTCGCACAGGATCACGCCGTCCACGCCCTTGCACTTGAAGTGGATCTCCAGCGCGGTCAGGGTCACCTTGGAAATATTCTTGAAGGTCAGGCAGACCGCGTGCTCCCCGCTGACATCACCCTTGAGCAGCTCCACGCAGACGAACTGCACCGGGCTGCCGGGGGTGTAATAGTTTGCGCGGGTCCGTGCGACCGGGTTAAAATTTTCCTCCACGACACTCGCTCCTTTCCGTTTGGATCAAATCAGTTCTGCGGGTCCTGTGCATCCGGCGTTTCCGGTGCAGCGGTCTCCGGCAGCGGCTGGGCCGTTTCGGCCTGTTCGGCAGGCTCAGCGGTCTCTGCAGGTTCAGCAGTTTCGGCCTGCTGAGCAGTCTCTGCAGGGGCAGCCTGCACGGTCTGAGCAGGCTGTTCCGGCTTCGGCTCATCGCCTTCACGCGGGGGCAGTGTGCCGCCCGCCATAATGGTGTTGAACTCCTGCTCGTTGAGCTTCTCGCGTTCCATCAGGGCCTGTGCCAGCGCGTGCAGCTGATCGATGTGCTCGGTCAGGGTGCGGCGGCAGGTCTCGTAGGCTTCATCGATGATATCCCGCATCTCGCCGTCGATCTCGGCAGCGGTGGTCTCGCTGTAGCCCTTGCCCTGACCCAGATCGCGGCCCAGGAAGGTTTCCTCCTGCGAGGTACCATACACCACAGGGCCAAGCCGCTCCGAGAAGCCGTACTTGGTGATCATCTGGCGGGCAATGTTGGTGGCCTGCTGCAGATCATTGGAAGCACCGGTGGAGATATCCTCCAGGATCAGCTGTTCGGCCACGCGGCCGCCCAGACTGGAAACGATATCCTCGAACATTTCGCCCTTTGTCACGTAGCTGCGGTCTTTCTCGGGCAGGTACATGGTGTAGCCGCCAGCCTGACCACGCGGGATAATGGTGATCTCGTGCACACGGGGGTGATGCTTGCAGTAGAAGCCCGCCACAGCGTGGCCTGCCTCGTGGTAAGCAGTCAGCTTCTTTTCCTCCGGGGTCACAACGCGGCTCTTCTTCTCCGGGCCAGCCATCACCTTCATGGAAGCTTCCTCGATATCCTCCATGGTAATGGCCTTGCGGTTGCGGCGTGCAGCCAGCAGGGCCGCTTCGTTGACAAGGTTCTCAAGGTCTGCGCCTGCAAAGCCTGCGGTGCGCTGTGCAATGACCCTGAGAGAGACATCCGGGGCCAGCGGCTTCTTTTTGGTGTGGACCTTGAGGATCTCCTCACGGCCCTTGACATCCGGCAGGCCCACATAGACCTGACGGTCAAAGCGGCCCGGCCGCAGCAGGGCCTTATCCAGAATGTCGGCACGGTTGGTGGCCGCCATGACGATGATGCCGTCGTTGGCCTCAAAGCCGTCCATTTCCACCAGCAGCTGGTTCAGGGTCTGCTCGCGTTCATCGTGGCCGCCGCCCAGACCGGCACCGCGCTGACGGCCCACAGCATCGATCTCATCAATGAAGATGATGCAGGGCATGGACTTCTTTGCCTTATCGAACAGGTCACGCACGCGGGATGCACCCACGCCGACGTACATTTCCACAAAGTCAGAGCCGGAAATGGAATAGAAAGGCACACCGGCCTCGCCTGCGCAGGCGCGGGCCAGCAGGGTCTTGCCGGTGCCCGGAGGGCCTACCAGCAGCACGCCGTGGGGAATGCGTGCGCCCAGAGTGTTGAACTTCTCCGGGCTTTTCAGGAACTCCACGACCTCTTTCAGCTCTTCCTTTTCCTCGTCCTCACCGGCAACATCGGCAAAGGTGGCTGTCTTTTGGTTCTCGTGCTCGTCCTTCACCTTGGCTTTGCCAACGTTCATGATTCCGCCGCCGCCAGCACCGCCGCGCATCATGGAGAACAGCAGGAAGCCGGTGCAGCCCAGCATTGCCAGATAGAACAGGATCTCCATCCATGGGATGTTTTCCTTGACAGGGGTATAATCGTACACCATGGGAGCATCCGGGTTTGCGGCATCGTAGGCGGCAATGTAGTCGCCCACATACTTGACGAACATGGATGCATAGGGCAGCTTGTAGCGCACAGTCACAGTGCCGTCGCTGTTCTTCTGCGCAGCAGTATCCTCATCCGAGGAGGACAGCATACCGCTCAGCAGTCCGCCGGTGGCCTGCGTGGTGCTCTGGGACGTGGTATCGGGCAGGGGCAGGTTATTTTTGCCGCCTTCCTTGAGGTTCATGGTGATCACGCCGGTGTTCAGGTCCAGCGAGAACTGCGTGACCTGCAGGCTTTCAAAATAATGCACCACCGTGGAATATTCCATGGAAGAGCTGTTGGCAGAGCCGGTGCCGCCCAGCACCGACCAGACCATCAGCACCGCCGCCAGCGCCAGAGCAAGGATCAGCGGATTGAAACGGGGTCTTTTGGATTGCAAAAAAATCAACTCCAGTTCTTGGATGAATTATAGTGTGAGAAATCACTTCTCGTAGACTTCAGGCTTGAGCACACCCACATAAGGCAGATTGCGGTATTTTTCATCGTAGTCCAGACCGTAGCCCACCACGAACTCGTCCGGCACCTGGAAGCCCTCGTAGTCAGGCTGGATATCGGCCTTGCGGCGGCTGGGCTTGTCCAGAATGGTGCAGATCTTTACCGAGTTGGGGTTGCGCATCTTGAGCATGGGCACAAGGTTCGAGAGGGTGACGCCGGTATCCAGAATATCCTCCACGATCAGCACATCCTTGCCGGACAGATCACCGTCCAGATCCTTGATGATCTTTACAAGGCCGCTGGTAACAGTGTTGCTGCCACCGTAGCTGGACACCACCATAAAATCGATGCTGCAGGGAATGCTCACCGCACGCATCAGGTCGGCCATAAACACCACCGAGCCCTTGAGGATGGACACCAGAACAAGGTTCTTGCCCTCGTAATCCTTGCTGATCTGGGCACCCAGCTCAGCAACCTTTGCCTTTAACTCTTCTTCACTGACCAGAACAGTCTTGATATCATCATGCATACTCATGTTATTTCCTCCCTATGTTCCATTTCCATCTGCAGCACCTGCGCAGTGTCTGCATCCGGGGCAAGGCCCTCGGCAAAGCCCGCACCGCAGACCCACAGTACTTCGCTGCCCGCCGCCAGCAGCGGCAGCTGATCGCGCTGGCTGGCCGGGATGCCCGTTTCGTTCATCCACTTGCGCAGCCGGTTGTGTACACTTCGCCCCGCCGGGCGGTAGACATCTCCCGGCTGGCGGGTGCGCAGGACAAGACCAGCATACAACGTAGTTATTCTAGCATAATCCGCCTGATTTTTTAAGTCTTTTTTATGAACGACTTGTATTTTTTCTTCAAAATCAGCCGTAAAAAGCCCTGCAGTCACCTTCCAGCCGCCCGCAAGGCAGTATTCTGCCTGTTTTTCCGGCTGAAAGGGCTGGCTTTCCGGCCGTTTGTCTTCCTGCTGCCGGGGCCGTTCCGGCACAATCTCCTGCCAGAAGCATCCGTCTTTGGCACAAAAGCGCACCCGGTCAGTCAGCTGTACCGCACCGCTGCCGCGCCGCACAAGGCCGCACAGCAGCTGCACATATTTTTCCTCTGCGTCACGCACGGGAGCCGTCAGCGAGTGCATGGCTGCTTCCAAAATAAGCGCATCCGCAGCGGAAAGCGGGCCCAGCCGCCACACCGTACAGGCTTCCGGGCTTTTGATGGCAGCCTGTGCCGCATCCAGACGTGCAGCAGAAAGCAGCTCTTCGGCCTTCCGGGCAAAATAGGCATCCGCGCGGGCTGCCTTCTCGCAGAAGCGGGCAAGGTTTTCCGCCGCTGCGCCGTTGGTGCTTTGCAGCGCAGGCAGCGCCGCACGGCGCACCCGGTTGCGGGCATAGGCATCGGTCGCGTTCGTCTCATCTGTGACCCATGCCTGCCCGGCTGCACGGCAGAAGCTTTCGGTATCCTGCCGGGTAAGAGCCAGCAATGGCCGCAGGTAGCACCCGCGCTTTGGCCGGATGCCTGCCGCACCGTGCAGCCCCGTGCCCCGGGCCAGCCGCAGCAGCAGGGTCTCAGCCTGATCATTTGCAGTATGGGCCGTTGCAACGACATCTATCCCCTCCCCGCACAAACGCGCAAAGCAGGCATAGCGCAGGCGGCGCGCCCAGTCCTCCCCGGCATGTTCCGACGGCAGGCCCACTTCGTCGGCCATCTCTGCAGCATGGAACACCCGCAGCGGCACACCCAGCCGGGCGCATTCCGCCCGCACAAAGGCTTCGTCCCGGTCAGCGCTCTCACCGCGCAGGCCGTGGTTCACATGGCAGGCCGAAAGCACAAACCCGAATTCCGGCTGCAGGGCCAGCAGGATGCGCAGCAGTGCCATGCTGTCCGCCCCGCCGGACACTGCTGCAGCCAAGTGCAGCGGCTCGCCCGGACAAAGCAGCTTTTCTCGCAGAACAAACATGCGCACATGCGCCAGAATTTTTTCATTGTTCATCAGCGTTTAAAGTCCACATCCATAAAGCGGGTGTGGGCACCATCCCAGCCCAGCGGCACCGTGCTGGTCTCGCCGTGACGGTTCTTCGCCACGATGCACTCTGCCGTATCGGCATCCACCTCAGCGCCGTCCGGGTTCTGGCTGGCATAGTAGGAATCGCGGTACAGGAACAGAACGCAGTCAGCGTCCTGCTCGATGGAGCCAGAATCGCGCAGGTCGGAAAGCTGGGGCCGGTGGCTGGAATTGTTGCCCTGCTTTTCCACCGCACGGGACAGCTGAGAAAGTGCGATGATGGGCACATTCATTTCCTTTGCCATGATCTTGAGGTTTCGGGTGATGGAGCTGATCTCCTGCACGCGGTTTTCGCTGCGCTGGCCGGTGGTCATCAGCTGCAGATAGTCGATGACGATGAGGCCCACATTCGGGCGGGTGGGGTCCTGATTCACCCGGCGGATCTTCGCCTTCATCTCGGTGATGGTGATGCCGGAGGTATCGTCCATATAGATGGGTGCATCGTGCAGCTTTTCGGTGGCAAGGGCCAGATATTCCCAGTCCTCGGCGCGCAGGGCACCGGTGCGGAATGCCTGACTGTCGATGCCGGCCTCAGCAGAAAGGATGCGGTTGGTGAGTTGTTCCTTGGTCATTTCCAAGCTGAAAATGGCCACCGGCACCTTCTGCTGCATGGCCACGCGGGTGGCGATGTTCAGCGCAAAGCTGGTCTTGCCCATACCGGGGCGGGCCGCAAGGATGATGAGGTCGCCGCGGCCAAGGCCGGTGAGCACCGTATCCAGCAGGCGGAAGCCTGTGGGGATGCCCTTGTATTTGTCCGCATCCGGGCCGCTGATCTTCTGCAGGTTGGTCAGGGTCTCCACCATGCTGGAGGAAAGCGGTGTCAGTGCGCTGGAATCGCGGCCGGAGCGGATCTCATAAATGCGCTGCTCCGCGTTTTCCAGCAGCAGGTCGGCATCCGGCTCATCTCCGGCATCCTGCAGGATGTCCTTTGCAACGCCCATCAGCTGGCGCACCAGATACTTTTCCTGCACGATCTGGGCATAGGCCTTCACATTGGAGATGCTGGGCACCGTCTCGGCAAGGCCGGTCAGGTACACCTTTGCTTCGTCGGCACTGGGAAACACGCCGTCCGAGATAACAGCGTCCAGCAACGTCACAAAGTCGATGGTCTGGTCGGCGGTGAACAGGCGCAGCATTTCGGAGTAGATCTGCGCATTCTGCCGGGTGTAGAACATCTCCGGCCGGATGATCTCCACCAAGTCGGTGAGCGTTTCCGGTTTGAGCAGCACCGCACCCAGCACGCTCTGCTCTGCCTGCATGTTGTAGGGCAGGTTGATGCCCACGCTTTCCAGATTCAGTTCATTGGAATAATGTCGTTCGTTCGGCATGGTAGTTTATCCTTTTGCATCATTTCGCTGAAAAGCCAAAAAGCGCCCCCTGCTGTGAGGGGGCGCAGATGGCAGAAAAATCAGGCCTGTTCCACTTCCACCATGATCTTGAAAGAAGCGACCACACCAACGTGCAGACGGACCTTGCCGTTGAACACACCGGCATCCTTGATGTCCTTGGTCTCCAGCTCGATCTTCTTCTTATCGATGGGTGCGCCTGCCAGCTGAGCCAACGCATCGGCAACTTCCTTGCCGGTGACTTTGCCGTGCAGACGGCCGGATGCACCGCCCTTGGCCTTGATGGTCACGGTCTTGCCCTCGATCTTTGCGGCCAGATCCTTGGCAGCAGCTACGGTCTCAGCCTCGTGGAAATCGGCAGCAGCTTCCTTGCTGCGGGCAACGTTCACAGCGCTGGCATCTGCCACAGCGGCCAGCTTGCGCGGGAACAGATAGTTGCGGGCGTAGCCGTCGGAGACCTCGTGGATCTCGTCCTTCTTGCCAATGCCCTTGATATCCTGCTTGAGAATCACTTTCATGATGTTATCCCTCACTTCTCACCGGAAAACCGGTGCAGTTGTTGTGTTTATAGTATAGCGCATTTGCCGCTTTTGAGCAAGAGGAAGCGCCTGACCATTTAAAATGGCCGCCGCTCCGCTCTGGCCATATTCAGCGGTAATTTTATTTTTAATTTGTAAATCAGAAAAATCTGCGGATTTTTCTGATTTACTTTTTCACGGGAGGGGTCGTAACGGCAAACGGCATATGCTGTTGTCGGCCTGCGGCCGTCGCGCAGCGACTTTAATACGAAAAGCGTTAAGCAAAGCGGTTACGCCAGTTCCTTTGCAGCCACGTCCAGAGCCACCTCAATGACCTTGTCCATGTCGTAATACTTGTACTCACCCAGACGACCGCCGAAGATGACGCCCGGCTCCGCATCGGCCAGCTTCTTATACTCGGCATACAGGGCACCGTTTTTCTCGTCATTGACGGGGTAGTACGGCTCGTCGCCCTTCTTCCACTCAGCGCTGTACTCGCGGCTGATGACCGTTTTGGGCTGGGTGCCGAACTCAAAGTGCTTGTGCTCGATGATGCGGGTGTAGGGAGTTTCCGCATCGGTATAGTTGACCACTGCGTTGCCCTGATAGTTGTCGGTGTCCATCACCTCGGTCTCAAAGCGGACGCTGCGGTACTGCAGAGCACCCAGCTTGTAGCCAAAGTAGGCATCCACCGGGCCGGTGTAGACCACCTTCTCGGCCAGAGCATTCAGATTTTCGCGGTCGGCCAGATAGTCCACATTCAGCCGCACCTCGGTGCCGTCCAGCATCTTTTCCACCATGGCGGTGTAGCCGCCATTGGGAATGCCCTGATACAGTGCGTTGAAGTAGTTGTCGTCGTAGGTGAAGCGCACCGGCAGACGCTTGATAATGAAGGCCGGCAGTTCGGTGCAGGGGCGGCCCCACTGCTTGCCAGTGTAGCCCTTGATAAGCTTTTCGTAGATATCGGTGCCCACAAGGCTGATGGCCTGCTCTTCCAGATTCTGCGGGTCGGTGATGCCTGCTTCCTTCTTCTGCTCTTCGATCTTGGCCTTGGCTTCGGCAGGGGTAACAACACCCCACATCTTATTAAAGGTGTTCATATTGAAGGGCAGGTTGTAGATCTCGCCGTGGTAGTTTGCCACCGGGCTGTTGGTGTAGCGGTTGAACTCTGCAAACTGGTTCACATACTGCCACACAGCCTTGTTGTTGGTGTGGAAGATATGTGCACCGTAGCGGTGGACGTTGATGCCCTCCACCCGCTCCGTGTAGATATTGCCTGCAATGTGGCTGCGCTTATCGATCACAAGGCACTTCTTGCCTGCCTTTTTTGCTTCCTGTGCAAAGACCGCGCCGTAAAGGCCGGCACCAACGATCAGGTAATCGTACTGTTTCATGGGTGTGATCCTCTCTGTTCCGTTTATTTTCCTTCTACATCGCCCTTTTTCTGCGATGCATAGTATTTGTCGATGGCACCTTCGATGCGGGCACGGGCTGCTTCCGGCGTGATATGCTTGAGCTGTGCTGCTGCCATGGTCTGGTGGCCGCCGCCGCCCAAAGATTCCATGATCACCTGCACGTTCACGGCACCCAGACTGCGGGCCGAGATGTTCACGCCTGTGCCCACCTGCACTGCCACAAAGCTGGCATCCACGCCCTGAATGGTCAGCAGATCGTTTGCCGCCTGTGCAATGGCCACGCGGGCTTCCGGTGCCACCTCGCCGCTGACGGAGATCGCGCAATTTTTGTACATGCGTGCTTTTTCCACCAGATCAGCCTTGGCATTGTACTCCACCATGGTCACATCGAACAGCTGGCGCACCCGCTCCGTCTCCGCGCCATAGCGGCGCAGCGCAGCGGCAGCTTCAAAGGTACGCACACCGGTGTGCAGGGTAAAATCGCGGGTATCCAGCATGATGCCGGACAAAAGGCCCTCGGCCTCCACACGGTTGGGCTTGTCGTCGCGCTCGCCCACGTACTGCAAAAGCTCCGTGACCAGCTCACTGGCCGAGGAAGAATACGGCTCATGGCAGACCAGCGCCGGGTTCTCGATGTAGCCCACGCCCTTGCGGTGGTGGTCGATCACGGCTACCTTGCCGCATTTTTCCAGAATATCCTTGCTTTCCACAAGGCCCACCTGATATGTATCCACCACGATGCACAAGGTGCGCTTGGAGATGATGGGCAGTGCGTCCTTCGGGTCGATAAAGTCGTCCTTCTGGCCTGCACGGCACAATGCATCGATCAGGCTGCCCGCAAGGGTAGCGTCACGCCGCACCGCGATCACCGCCGGGACATCGCATATTTTGCAGATGCGCAGCACGCCCTCGGCGGAGCCGATGGCATCCAGATCGCTCATGCGGTGGCCCATAATGACTACATGATCTGCTTCCTTGATCAGCTTCACCAGCTGATCGGCCACGATGCGGCTGCGCACCTTGCTGCGCTTTTCCACGCCGTGGCTCACGCCGCCGTAGAACGTAAAGCCGTCCGGTGTCATTTCAGCGGCCTGATCGCCGCCGCGGCCCTGCGCCATATCCAGCGCCTGCACGGCCATATCCTGGGCTTCCCGCAGAGTCTTGGCCCCGCGACCAATGCCGATGGACAGTGAAAGGTTCACGCTGGGATCCAGCGCACGGATCTTGTCCAGCACATCGTAGCCGCGGTTTGCGAACTGCTCCATCTGGCGCTCTTCTACCACAGCGATATAGCGGCCGCTGGCCACACGGCGCAAAAAGCCGCTGCCCCGGCCAATCATATCCTCCAGCGTGCGGTTGATGCCTTCCAGCAGGCGGGCACGCTCGCTGTCCAGCATGTCACCGAACACATCGTCGTAGCCGTCCACCAGAAACACCAGATAACCCGGACGGCTGGCTTTGTATTCCGCCTCCACCTTGCGCAGGGCGGTCTCCTCGTTCAGCACCAGCAGGGTCATGCTCTCCGCATCGCCGGGCACCGTGGAGCTGTGTACGCTCCACATGCCGTCCGCGAGGGTCAGCAGCTGGCCCTCCTGCTTGCGGCACTGCTGCAGATCAAGGCCGGGCAGCACCTTCTGCACGCGGTTCACCAGCGCATCCTGCCCGTTCAACAGGCGGGTGCGGAACTGTGCATTGTACCACAGCACCGTCTCACCGGAAAGCAGCGCGGCCGGCTGAGAGAGCGGCTCCAGACTGAACTGCAGCTTGGAGCCTTCAAAGCTGCCGCCGCACATCCACCGGGCCACCCACTTGCGCAGCTGGCAGCGGAACAGCACCACCACAACGCCCCACAGCACCACCAGTGCCAGCAGCGCCAGCCATGCCGTGGGCCGCTGGATCAGCAGCACCAGCACCAGCAGGCCGCACAGCACGGCCAGACTGGCGGTGAGCATCTCCAATGTCCATCTTGGTTTTTGTTTCATCAAATCTCCTGCCTTCCGCCGCATTGTTTGCGGCAGCGTGCCCGGATCAGACCTCCATCAGGATGGGAAGGATCATCGGGCTGCGCTTGGTGCGCCGATAGATATAGCTGCTCAGTGCCTCGCGCACGCGGGTCTTGACGCTGTTCCAGTCGCGCACATGTTCATCCACGCAGCGGTCCAGCGCATTTTCCACGATGCTCTGTGCACCGTCCATCAGGCTCTCGTTCTCGCGCACATACACAAAGCCACGGCTCACAAGGTCCGGGCCGGCCAGCACCTTGCCGGTCTTGCTGTCCACGGTGGCCACAATGATGACCAGACCGTCCTCGGACAGGTGCTTGCGGTCGCGCAGGACCACATTGCCCACGTCGCCCACGCCAAGGCCGTCCACCATCACTGCGCCGGCGGTGACAGGCTCACCCAGCTTTATCTCGTCCTGGCTGAGAATGACGTTGGAGCCGTTCTCCGCGATCAGAATGTTGCTGGTGGGGATGCCGAGACTGGCAGCGGTGAGGGCATGCTTTTTGAGCTGCTTGTACTCGCCGTGCACCGGCAGGAAATACTTGGGCTTCGTCAGGGTGAGCATGAGCTTCTGTTCTTCCTGACAGGCGTGGCCGGAAACATGCACATCGTACATGCTCTCGTAAATGACCTCTGCACCCAGCAGCAGCAGACCATTGACGATCTTGGTCACGCTCTTCTCGTTGCCGGGAATGGGATTTGCCGAAATGATAATGAAGTCGCCGGGGCCCACGCGCACCTGACGGTGGCTGCAGGATGCCATACGGGAAAGGGCACTCAAGGGTTCGCCCTGGCTGCCGGTGGTAATGAGCACTACCTGCTCCGGAGGATACTGGTTCAGCTCATCCACGCTGATGAGGGTGCCCTCCGGGATGTGCATATAGCCCAGCTCCTGCGCCATAGCGGTGTTGTTCACCATGCTGCGGCCGCTGAATGCCACCTTGCGGCCATCCTCCACGGCCAGATCGATGATCTGCTGCACGCGGTAGATGTTGGAAGCAAAGGTGGCAATGATGATCCGCTTGTTGCGGGCACGGGCGAACAGATTGCGCACGCCTGCAGCCACCTTCTGCTCGGTGGCGGTAAAGCCCGGACGCTCGGAGTTGGTGGAATCGCTCAGCAGGGCCAGCACGCCGCGCTGACCGTACTCGGCCAGCGTGGACAGGTCGGTGACGCCGCAGGCCAGCGGAGTGTAATCGATCTTGAAGTCGCCGGTCTGGATGATGGTGCCAGCCGGGCTGTCGATGGCAAAGGCCACCGCATCCGGGATAGAGTGGTTCACATGGATGGGCTCAATGGTAAAGCAGCCCAGCTTGATCTTCTGTCTGGGGGTGATCTCCACGAACTTGGTCTTGCCTGCCAGACCGAACTCCTCCAGCTTGTTGCGGATCAGGCCGCAGGTCAGGCGGGTGCCATAGATGGGCAGGTCAAGTTTCTGCAGCAGATACGGGATGCTGCCGATGTGGTCTTCGTGGCCGTGGGTGATGAGCAGGCCCTTGATCTTATCCTTGTTCTGCACCACAAAGGTGAAGTCCGGGATGACCATATCCACGCCGTACATGTCGCTGTCCGGGAACACAAGGCCGCAGTCCACGATGATCATGTCGCCGTTGCACTCGTACACGGTCATGTTCTTGCCCACTTCGCCCAGACCACCCAGCGGGTAGATGTGGATGGGCACAGCGGCCTCTCTGGGCTGCTGCGGGCGGCGGGGCCGACGGTTATAATAAGGGCGGCGGGTGGTGCGGGGGCGCTTTTCGCCCGTCTGCGCGGCGGGTGCGCCGGTGCTCTGAGCAGCAGCTGCTGCCTTGCTGCGTGCGGAATTATTGGTATTTTCTTTCGACTGTGCCATTCTGACCTCCAAAATAATTACAGCGCAGGCCGTCCCCGCTTGTGGGAACAGCCGCGCTGTGCATGGGAAGCACCTTGAAAAATCGCATCGGCTTCCGTTGGATGCACCGTATAGAATTTATTTCTCAGCGTGTTTTTTGCAAACCGCTGCCTGTTCCGTAAGAGGTTTTGTGCCAGATAGGTCCATCTGCTCGATGCGACCGTGGCTTTTCTGTTGGAACGCCCGGGCACACGCCTGCGGTGCGCCCCTATACGCATTTTGTTAGGATAAGTATAGTATTTCCCGGCGTTTTTGTCAATTCCAAGGTTTGGCAGCTCCGGCACGGAATATACATTCGCACTTGACAGAAGCCGGAAAATAGCGCTAAATAGAAGCAACTCATTTTAGAAGGAGAACCGCATGAAGCAGGTCGAAGTGTACACCGACGGCGCATGCAGCGGCAATCCCGGCCCGGGCGGCTGGGGTGCCGTGCTGCGCTACCGTTTTAACGGCAAAGTTTACGAAAAAGAGCTGAGCGGCGGCGACGACAGCACCACCAACAACCGCATGGAGCTGACAGCCTTTATCGAAGCACTGCGCCAGCTCAAGGAGCCGTGCGAGGTACGGCTGTGCTCCGACAGCCAGTATGTCATCAACGGGCTTCAGAAGGGCTGGGCCAAAAACTGGCAGCGCCGGGGCTGGAAAAAAGCAGATGGCTCCCCTGCCCTGAACCCGGACCTCTGGGCACAGGCACTGGAGCAGGAAGCCCGGCACAAGATCACCTATGTCTGGGTCAAGGGCCACGCAGGCCACCCGGAGAACGAACGCTGCGACCAGCTGGCCGTGGCCCAAAGCAAAGCACATGGCGGGAGGCAGGGAACATGAGCGACACATTTTTGCCCGGCAGTGGGTTCGACACCTACGAGAGTCAGGATAAGGTTCTGGTGCAGATGGACGGCAGCAGAAAATGCGCCGTAGCTGTGCGTATTTTACAGCAGCAGGGCTTTGCCGTGGCGGGCGCTGCCGTGCGGCTGGCAGCAGAACAGACCGCCGATGCGGAAAGCGCCAAAAAGGCAGCAGAGGCCCTTGGCATCGAGTGCATCGTGCTGAACGCCGAAGCACTGGCCGGGCAGGACGCAGACGTTCTGGGCGAAGGCGGCACGCCGCTGTTTGCCGCCCTGCTGACGGCTGCAGACAAGCTTGGGATGCAATATGTGGCAACCACTCACCGTGCCCGGGTGGAGACCGGTGCAGACGGCGTGCACACCGTCTGCCCGCCCGCAGGCACCGGCAGTGATGACAGCACGATTCTTGCAGCTCTGCCGCAGGAAACGCTGGCACGGCTGATCTTGCCGCTGGGCGATTTTGCCCCGGAAGATGTGGCGGAGATGGCCGAGGATTTTAAAGTTTAACCGTACGTTTCAAATGGCCTCCGTTGCACTCTGGCCATATTCAGCGGAAACATTATTTTTATATTAGAATTCCGGAAAATCTGCGGATTTTCCGGAATTCTTTTTTTCACAGGCAAGGCCGCTGCGGCACACGGCATCTGCTGTTTTTGCTTCCTGCGGAAACAACCGCACGGCGGCAGAAATGCATTCTGCGGTTCGGACCCCATTCCCGTGAAAATGAAAATCGGGAACATCCGCAGATGCTCCCGATTTTCGCATTATCAATATAATTTCCGCTGAATATGGCGCAGCGCACGCGGAGCCATTCCAAATCGTTTTGTCAGTTCTGGGGATGCACGATATCGCGCCAATCCAGATCGCCGCGCTCCAAGCCGTGGATCAGCACCTCGGCAGTGGCAATGTTGGTGGCCATGGGGATGTTGTGCACATCGCACAGGCGCAGCAGTGTCATTTCGTTGGGTTCGCTGGGCTTTGCGTTGATGGGATCACGGAAGAACAGCAACAGGTCGATCTCATTGCAGGCGATGCGGGATGCGATCTGCTGGTCGCCGCCCTGCACACCGGCCAGAAAGCGCTGCACCTGTAAGCCGGTAGCCTCTGCGATCAGTTTACCGGTGGTGCCGGTCGCTACCAGTTTATGCTGGCTCAGGATGCGGCAGTACGCCGTACAAAACTGAACCATCAGCTCCTTTTTGGAGTCATGCGCAATGAGTGCAATCGTCATCCGTTACCCTCTCCTCTTCCTAAACGATTGGAACGCTTTTGTAAAAAAGTCCTTTGCCTGAAATGATATCACAAAATCCAATCTTTTACAACCGGTTTTTATACAAAACATTCAATTTTGTTTTCTTTTCAGGGATGTTTCCATTCAAAACCCCGCTGCAGTGCCCTTTCCCGTGTCGGTTTTGTCTCCCGTTTTCAGTTCTCCGGCGCAATGGCATCGGGGTTCTGCTCGGTGTCTGCGGCGGGCTGCTGCTCGTCCTGCACGGCAGGCTGGGCTTCCCCTTCTGCTGCCGTTTCCGGCGCAGCGGTGTCTGCGGCGGGTGTCATCTGTGCAGGCTGGGCTGCGGCATTGCCGGTGGTCTGGCCTGCAGCGGCCTGTGCTGGGTCAGTGGTCTGTGCCTGATCTTCCTGCTGGGCCTGCTCGGCTTCTTTTTCCGCTTCGGCCTGCTGGGCAAGGCTGCCATCCTTCAGGGCAAAATAGGCATTTGCAATATCCACCACCAGATCACCGGTACGGGCACCATAGCCTCCGTACTCAATGCTAATGCCAATGGCGATCTGCGGATCATCCGCCGGGAGGTAAGCCACCATCATGGCGTTCAGATAGTGCTTACCGGGCGCATAGGTCTCACTGCGCTGAGGTGTACCGGTCTTGCAGGCGATCGGCACCGGATAGCTGGAAATTTTGCCGCTGATGGTGCTGGACACCTGCTTCATGCCCTGCCGCACCAGCTCAAAGGTGTTGCCGGTGCCTTCGATCACATCCATGACCTCGGGCTTGGTCTCGCTGAGCACCTCGCCGGTGTTGGTGTCCAGAATGGCCTTGACGAAATGGGTGCGGTAACGGGTGCCGTTGTTGGCCAGCGTTGCCGCGTAGGTAGCCAGCTGGATGGGCGAGACCACCGTGTTGCCCTGACCGATGGCGGCCTGCACATCCAGCGATGCCGTATAGTTGGAGTCGCTCTTGGTGGTCAGACGGCCCACGGCCTCGCTCACCTCCACACCGGTGCGCTGGCCAAGACCCAGCTTGTAGGCATAGGCATCGTACACATCGCTGGTCAGGCGGCGGCCAACATCATAGAAGAAGATGTTGCAGCTCCACTTGATGGCCGTTATCACATCGATGTTGCCGCTGTGGCCGTGGCGGGTACAGCGGGGGTGGTAATCCTTGAAGTAGTTGTACACGCCGTTGCAGTAAACGGTAGAATACTGGTTGATGAGGCCGCTGTCCAGTGCAGCCACCGCCACGGCGGGCTTGAAGGTAGAACCCGGCGTATACAGGCCCTGCAATGCGCGGTTGAACAGCGGCAGGCTCGGGTCGGAGCTGTACTCGCTATAGTTAGCGGCATACAGGTTCTGGTCATAGCTGGGATAGTTGGAAGCAGCCAGCACACTGCCGTCCTTCACGTCCAGCACCACCACCGCACCGGCGGCAGCTTTCATGGTGCCGGTATTGTACACGCGGTTGATCATATCAATGTTGTCCGCCAGTGCCTTGTCCACGGCACGCTGGAAGTTGCTGTCAATGGTCAGCTGCACGGTATGGCCCGGCTCCGGCACAGTGGTGAGCTTTGTATCCACGATCACGCCGTCCGAATTGCGGGTGATGGTCTCCACGCCGTCCTTGCCGCGCAGCTCGTCCTCATAAACGGATTCCAGACCAGAAATGCCCAGAACATCGTTCATGTTATAGCCTTTTTCCCGCAGCGGATAGGTCACCTGACCGTTGGAATCGGTCACCTTCCACTTTTCCGCCGTGATCTTGCCCACACGGCCCAGCACCGCCGGGATGATATCGCTCTGGTCGTAGCTGCGGGCGCTGGTCTCCACGATCTCCACACCTGGCAGCTGCAGGCTGTGCTCCTTGATGGTGGCCACCGCGAGGGTGCTCACGTTCTCCGCCATAACAAAATTGTTCACATTGGAGAACGCCTGCCGATCCATCTCGTAGTGGATGCCGGCCAGCACACGCTGCCATTCCGGCGAAAAATCCTGCAGATCGTTCTTTTCCACCAGCATTTCCATTACATCGTTGGCGGTGGCGTACTGCTGCAGACCAAGCGTTTCCTTCATGTCTGCCAGCTGCTTCTGGTCGCTGGTGGACGTGTCATCGTCCGTAAAGGCGTAATTGCCTGCTGCGTCCGCCTGACCGATCAGCAGCGTATCATTCCAGCTCTCGCCGTTCGCACGCAGCAGCTCCACGATCTGCTGCAGCATGGTGTCCAGATCCCGGTCGCCCATCAGCAGTTTGTTGAGAACCACATTGTAGCTGGTGGTTGTGGTGGCAATGCGCCGCCCGGCGCTGTCCACGATATCGCCGCGGGCCGCCGTGACCGTAAAGTTATAGTCGGTGGTGTTGGTGGCCTTGGCCTTGAAGTCGTCGCCGTTGACCAGCTGCAGAAAGATCAGCCGCATCACGTACAGGCCCATGATAACACATGCCACTGCAATGAGCAGGATCATCCGGCGCGCAACGGTTTTTCGTTCGTTTTGGTTCATCCGCGTTTCCTCCGGCGGTTCAGACTACGCCGTTGTCGATTTTGAATGCGCTGTAAATGTGCCGCACCAGACTGAACAGCATCAGCGACGGCACCAGCGTCATCATGGCCGAAGGCAGCACAAAGGTCAGCCAGCGGCTCAGCGCCCAGCTGTAGCCGGGCATGTAGTAGAAGAACAGCCAGTCCAGCGAGAGCACCACAAGGGCCGTGCCGGTGCTGATGAGCGCAAAGTTCCATGTGCTGCCCTGCAGATACACCTGAACCAGCACCGAAAGCGCAAAGCAGAGCAACAGCAGTTCCAGCGCCAGCATACCCACGGTGCGCCCGGCGGTGTAGTCCCACAAAAGGCCGCTCACGGCACCAAACAGCGCACCTGCAAACTCGCCTTCATACACGGCCACAGCCAGACACAGCGGCAGAATGAACAGCGGCTTTGCCTGCCCCAGCTGGAGCAGGCCGGGGGTCGTCTGCAGTGCCGCGCACACAAACAGTGCCACCGCGTAGCAGACCCATTTCAGGATCTGGCTGCGGCTGCGCATGCGGCGTGATTCCATACAAATGCGCCCCCTTAATAGTCGGTAATAACGAATACGTGCTTGACCGTGCGCGGGTCTGCACCCGGGCGCACCACTGCAATGGAAGATTTGCCGCTGACTTCCGGCTCCACCTTCTGCACGGTTCCCACCAGCAGATCCGGCGGGAACACTCCGCCAAGACCGGTAGTGATCACCTGATCGCCCATCTTCGTCTCAGTGGCGCGTTCCAGATTGGTCAGCACGCACAGGCCGTCACCGGCATAATCGGTGCTGCCATTGATAATGCCGTTTTCCCGCGTGCGGGATACCACGCCCGCAGCGCTGAAGCTGGGGTGCAGAATGGTCATCACCTTGCAGCTGGTGGTGTCGGCTTCCACCACCATGCCGATCAGATAGCCCTTATCGCTGATCACGGCATCGTTCACGGCTGCGCCGTTCACCGTGCCGCAGTCCAGCGTAAAGCCTCCGAACTCATCCAGCGGGTCGCGGCCGATCACAAAGGCAGAAATATAGCTTGCTTCGGTGTTGGAATCCTGAATGCGGGCCAGTGCCTTGTAGGCTTCGTTCTCCGCCTTGATGCGGTCGTAGTCCACTATCTGCTGGCGCAGCTCAGCATTCTCCGCTTCCAGCTGTTCGTTCTGTTCCATGACCTCATCGATGCTGGTGTATTTTTCCCACACCGAGCCAATGCCGCCGCTCAGTGCCGATGTGACCTTCTGGAGCGGCATCAGCACCACGCCCAGCAGTTCCTGCGGGGCAGCAGTCAGCCGTCCGTTGGCACCGGCATAGGCCATGATGCCCACCAGAAACACCGCCACGGCTACCAGTATCTTAAATTTCCATGTGTCAAAAAAGTCCTTCAAGGGAGTACCCTCCTGTTTCGGGTGGATGCCATGCCATAAGAAAAGCGCGGACAGCCCTGCCATCCGCGCAAGAGACATTGTTTGCAGCGGAAATCAGCGCAGACGCTGCGCAAAAGAGCCTTTTTCCGCAAGTGTGGGCCTTGCCCGTGTTACATGTGGCCGCCGTCGGTGTCCAGCACGTCATGCAGGACATCCACATGATCCAGCACCGCACCGGCACCCTTGGCCACGCAGTCCAGCGGGTCTTCCGCAATGTGTACGTCGATGCCGGTCTCGCTTTGGATCAGCTGATCCAGACCGCGCAGCAGTGCGCCGCCGCCGGTCAGGGTGATGCCGCGGTCGATGATATCCGCACTCAGCTCCGGCGGGGTGCGCTCCAGCGTTTCCTTGATGGCGCTGGTGATCTTGACCAGGCATTCCAGCAGAGCTTCGCGCACATCCTCAGAGTGGACGACGATGTTCTTGGGCAGGCCGTCCACGAGGTTACGGCCCTTGATCTCCATGGTCATTTCGGGGTCCAGCGCATAGGCGGAGCCGATCTCGATCTTGATTTGCTCTGCGGTGCGCTCACCGATCAGCAGGTTGTACTTGCGCTTGATGAAGGCGATGATGGCCTGATCGAACATATCACCTGCCATGCGCACGCTGCGGGAGGCCACGATGCCGCCCAGAGAGATCACAGCGATCTCAGCCGTGCCGCCGCCGATATCCACGATCATGCTGCCGGTAGGCTCGCTGATGGGCAGGCCCGCACCGATGGCTGCTGCCATGGGTTCCTCAATGACGGACACCTGACGGGCACCGGCCTTCAGGGTAGCTTCGCGCACAGCGCGGCGCTCCACCTCGGTAACGCCGGACGGGATGCAGATGACCACGCGGGGGCGGGAGAACATGCTGTTGCCGCATGCCTTCTTGAGGAAATTTTCCAGCATGTTGGTGGTGATGTCAAAGTCAGCGATCACGCCATCCTTCAGCGGACGCACAGCCACGATGCTGCCGGGGGTACGGCCAATGACAGCCTTTGCCTCGGCACCCACACAGCGCACCTCGTCGGTCTTGGTATCCACAGCCACGACCGAAGGCTCCCGCATGATGATGCCCTTGCCCTTCATATATACCAGAGTATTTGCGGTACCCAGATCGATACCTACATCTTTAGAAAACAGGCCCATTGTAAAAATTCTCCTTATGCTTCCCATTTTATCTATAGCGCCAGAACATCCGGCAGCCCTTTTGTGCCGCCTTTGCGCAGAATAACACAGTTCTATTATAGCCGCAAGGCAATGATTTCTCAAGCGTTTGCGCAAGTTTTCTTCGTTTTTTCCAGTTTTATCACACAAAATGTGCCAGCAGCTGTACGGTGCGGCTCACCGGCAGACCCATGATGGTGTAGTAGTCGCCCTCGATACGGTCCAGCCAGAGGGCCGCCCGCCCCTGAATGGCATAGGCACCGGCTTTATCGTAGGGTTCGGCGGTGGAAGCGTAGAAGTCGATCTCCTCTTCACCCAGCGGGAAGAAGGTAACGCGGCAGCTGTCCACAAAGCTTTCAGTGCACGCACCGTCCGAGATGCACACGCCGGTGTGCACCTCGTGGGTGGCACCGGAAAGGGCGCGCAGCATCCGCTTTGCGTCCTCTTCGCTGTGGGGCTTGCCGAACACCTCGCCATTCACATCCACCACCGTATCACAGCCGATGACCACAGCGCCCGGGTGCTGGGCCGAAACGGCAAGGCACTTGCCCCGGGCCAGCTGTTCCACCAGATGGGCAGGCGTAGCGGCCTGCACCGCACTTTCGTCAAAGTCACTGACGCAGACGGTGAAATTGGTGGTATATAAGGAGAGCAGCTCCCGCCTGCGCGGGCTGCCGGAAGCTAAGATCAGGTTCATGATTCCATCTCACTTTCCGGTAGAGCCAAAGCCGCCCTCGCCGCGCTGGGTATCGCCCAGCTCTTCGGCAGGCACAAAGGCAGCGGTGTACACCGGTGCGATGCACAGCTGGGCCACACGCTCACCGGGCTGAATGGTGTAGGCTTCCCTGCCCAGATTGACCATGGGCACCTTCAGCTCGCCGCGGTAATCGCTGTCCACCACACCCACGCCGTTGGCCATGCACAGGCCGTGCTTGATGGAAAGGCCGCTGCGGGCGTACACCAGTGCCACGCTGTGGGGGCCGGGCAGCTCGATGGCAAGGCCGGTGGGCACCAGTGCCCGCTCCATGGGGGCAAGGGTGAGCGGCGCGTCCAGTACGGCGCACAGGTCGGCGGCAGCAGAGCCGGGGGTTGCGTAAGAGGGCACCTTGGCACGGGTGTCCAATACCTTATATTTTACTGTGATGGGTTCCATAGTATACCTCGTTTTGATTTTATAGCAACTCCTTCAGTCTCGCATACGCTCGACAGCTCCCTCAGGGAGGTGGCATTGCGTCAGCAATGACGGAAGGAGTTTCAGTTCGTACCTTTAAAATACAACCCACGGGTAAAATCACCTTCAAAGGGTGCATGGGTGCGGATCATCTCCAGAATTTTGGCCGCTTCCTCCCGGCTTTCCAGCGTGAAGTAAGCCACACCGTAGTCCACCGTCAAAGCGCCCGGCTTATCTCCCATATAAATAGGTACAGGGTTATAGATGGTGCGCACACCAAGGCCGCACCGCACTGGGAACTTCTTGGCCTTGCGGTCGGTCAGCACGCCGGTCTTGTCGCAGTGGGCGCAGTCGTGGACGTTCTGCAGCGGGCAGGCACGGGTGACCATCAGCGGCATATGGCCGTACACCAGCACGCCGGTGGGCACCGGCCTGCCGTTATGGGTGGGCGCAATGGTGCTGATGTCGCTGTCCTTCACCTCGGGCAGGATGAGCATGGAGCCAAGGCCGTTGTCCGCGTAGAACTGCGCGGCCAGCTGGTTCGTGATGTTCAGGCCAAAGCTGCCGCTCATGGGCAGGCCCCGGCACAGGCGCAGGTGGGCGATATTGCTCACCTCATAGCCTGCAAAACCGGCATCCTGCGTGGCCGCGATGCGGCGGGCGGTATCCTCTTCCAGCTTGCCAAACATGACCCGGGGCAGTTCCAAAAGGGTCTTTGCCCGCCATTCCCGGGGCACGCGGTCGGCCTGCGCAATGGGCAGGATGAGATACTCGATGCCGTCAAGCGCCCGCTCCGGCACCTGCTCCCAGCTCTCAAACCGGGCACGCAGGGTACGGTGGGGCGGCAAAGTGCGCAGCGGCAGGGCAGGCACATGCTCCTCGGTGGTGGGCCACGGGCGCAGCACTTCCCGCTTTTTGAGCAGGGCATCCAGCGCTTCGCGGCGCAGCTCGTTCACCGCACCGCCCGGGATAAACCACGGTCCTCCGTCCATTTCCACGGTAATATCCTGATCTTCCACCGCAAAAGGCGTGCCGCCGGTCTTGGCAAGGCTGCGGTGCAGGCTTTCGGTGGGATCAGTACGGGCAGGCTGCGGCTCTGCATCCCCATAGGCAAAGGCCTTGCTGCCGTCTGCATCGGTGACAGTGAGCTTTTCGCCGCCCTCTTCAATTTCCAGCTTCATCTTTACCGGCACGCGGCTGCGCTCACGGCGGTAAAGCTCCCGCAGCATGGGCAGGGTCTTTTTGGTCTGTTCTGCATCTGCTTCACTGCGCACGCCGAACATGGTGCCGTCGATCTTTCCATCCAGATAGCCGGAGGTGAAGCCGGAACGGCTGAAAGCATTCTTCAACAGGTCGCGGTCGTAGGCGCGGCCCTCGCGGCCTGCAAGACAGGCGCTGACTGCCGCCGCCACATACTCCGGCGTGCGCAGACGGCCCTCGATTTTTGCCGATGCCACGCCAAGCGCCTGCAGCTTGTCCAGCTTATCAATGACCGAATTATCCTTTAAGGACAGGTGGTGCAGGCGGCCCGGCTTGCCCTCCGGCAGGGCATTTGCCTCAAACGGCAGGCGGCACGGGCCGGCACAGGAACCGCGGTTGCCGCTGCGTCCGCCCAGAAAGGCCGACATGTAGCACTGGCCGCTGACGCACATGCACAGCGCGCCGTGCACGAAGCACTCGGTCTCGATGCCGCAGTGCTTCGTGATATGCTCCACCTCGGGCATGCTCAGCTCACGGGCCAGCACCACGCGGGTGAAGCCCAGCTCCTTGAGCTCCAGCGCACCCTGCAGGCTGTGCACGCTCATCTGGGTGGAGCCGTGGCGCGGCAGCTGCGGTGCAATTTTACCGATCAGCGTTGCCACTGCCAGATCCTGACAGATGACCGCATCGGCACCGCTGGCTGCAACGGCACGGATGGCCTGTTCCAGCGCGGGCAGCTCGCCGCCATAGACGGTGGTGTTCAGCGCCACATGCACAGCCACGCCCCGCGCATGGCAGAAGGCGACCGCATCTTTCAGCGTATCCGCGTTAAAATTGTTGGCACTGGTGCGGGCATTGAAACCCGAAAAACCCAGATACACTGCGTCGGCACCGCTGAATACAGCGGCACGCAGCATTTCTTCGTTGCCCACCGGGGCAAGGATCTCGATCTTTGACATACTTCTCCTTTATCCTGTAAACGGCTTATTCCGCCTTGTCCGCTTCGCCCTCGGCAGCAGACTGCTGTGCCGCCTGCTGGGCGCGCTCCTCGCGCCGGGCTTCCTTATTGCGCATCTTTTCCAGCTGTTCGCGCAGGGCGGCAGCTTCCCGCCGCAGCACCTCATTCTCTGCTTTGACCTTATCTTCCGCCAGCTTTGCGCGGGTAGCATCCGCAATGTAATCCTGGATCTGGCTGCGCATATTCTCAGCACTGCCGGTGCTCTTGCGGTATTCGTCCAGATAATCCATGGCGCAGAACACCGCCGCCTTAGTCACCGAAAGATTCGCATTATCGTCCAAAAGCTTGGTGATGTCTTCATCCAGCTTTTTCGCCAGCGACAAAATATATTTTTCCGGGTCCGTCGTAGCAATGGCATACGGCGTACCTGCAATGTTCACCCGTACCTTGTTGACCATATCTGTTTCCCCTTTTTATCCTTTTCTGCCCGCAGCGGGCAGTGATCTTCTGATTTTTGCCGGGAAACGGTACCGTTCCCGGTACCGTTTTGGTGTCTTGTCACCCGCCGGGCGAGTTACCCGGCACATTTCTCCCGGAGTTTGTCCCCGAAAATGTTTCGGAACACAGCTTTCTTTCCTTATTATAATATAAATAAGCATCAAGAAAAAGTGTATTTTTTGAAATTTTGGCATATTTATCAGAAAGTTCAATAAAAAATGTCAGTTACAGAAAAAATCCCCTGATTCCTTGCATTTGTCATTCTGCCATATTATAATATCTTTGTTATGTTGGCGGCAGAGCAAGTGAGGGAAAGTGCCTGCAGGTGCCAATTATTTCAATTATTTTAGCAAAGCTGAAAACTTATGCGGATAGGAGTACCTTTATGACATCGAAAGAATTCGGTAAACTTCTTCAGGACAAGCTCACCAGCGAGTACGGCGTGGAGCTGAGCGTTGCTTCCAACCAGCAGATCTACCGCTCTCTGGCTCTGATCTGCCGCCAGATGATGAGTGAGAACCACAAGAAGTTCCAGTCCAAGGCCATTGGCACCGGCACCAAGCAGGTGTATTACCTGTGCATGGAGTTCCTGATGGGCCGCAGCCTGAAGACCAGCCTGCTGAACCTGGGTCTGGACGAGGTGGCAAAAAAGGCCCTGTCCGACGCTGATATCAACATTGACAGCATCTTTGAGGAAGAGCCGGATGCAGGTCTGGGCAACGGCGGTCTGGGCCGTCTGGCTGCCTGCTATCTGGACGGCATGGCCACCACCGGCATCTGCGGCACCGGCTACTCCATCCTGTACGAGTACGGCATCTTCAAGCAGAAGATCGTGGATGGCTGGCAGCAGGAGCGTGCCGACAACTGGCTGCCCGGCGGTCAGGTCTGGCTGAAGAGCCACCCCGATCAGGCTGTGGAAGTGCGCTTTGACGGCGAGATCCACGAGAACTGGGACAACGGCTTCCACTATATCCAGCACACCAACTACAACAGCGTCATGGCTGTTCCCTCTGATATGTATGTGCAGGGCTACGACGGCAAGGGCGTTGCAAAGCTGCGCCTGTGGCAGGCAAAGGCCCCGGACTTTGATATGTCCAGCTTCTCTCTGGGCAACTACAACACTGCAATGAGCAAGAACGCCAATGCAGAGCTGATCTCCAAGGTGCTGTACCCCAACGATAACCATGTTGAGGGCAAGATCCTGCGCCTGCGCCAGCAGTACTTCCTGTCTGCCGCATCCATCGGCGATATCGTCCAGAACCACCTGTCCAGCTATGCGACCCTCGAGAACCTGCCCGACAAGGTGGCCATCCAGCTGAACGACACCCACCCCACCCTCGCCATCCCCGAGATGATGCGTATTCTGCTGGATGAGTGCGGCTTTGGCTGGGACAAGGCATTCGACATCTGCCAGAAGGTCTTCTCCTACACCAACCACACCGTTATGGCTGAGGCTCTGGAAAAGTGGAACGTGGACATCTTCAAGATGACCCTGCCCCGCATCTACCAGATCGTGGTGGAGATGGACCGCCGCGCCCGCGCAGAGCTGGAGAAGGTCTTCCCCGGCGACAAGGGCAAGATCGACTATATGGCACTGATCGGCGACAATCAGGTGCGCATGGCAAACATCTGCGCCTACACCGCCAACAGCATCAACGGCGTGTCCAAGCTGCACAGCGAGATCATCAAGGACAGCGTCTTCCACGATTACTACCTGTTCAAGCCGCAGGCCTTCAAGAACGTGACCAACGGCATCGCTTACCGCCGCTGGCTGCTGGCCTCTAACCCCGGCCTGTGCAAGCTGCTGGACGAGACCATCGGCGACGGCTACAAGCATGATGCTTCCGATCTGTCCAAGCTGAACAAGTTTGAGAACGACAAGACCATTCTCAAGCGCCTGAACGAGATCAAGCTGGCGAACAAGACCAGCTTTGCCAACTATCTGGCAAAGAGCACCGGTCAGGTCATCGACCCGAACTCCATTTTTGACTGTCAGGTCAAGCGTATGCATGAGTATAAGCGCCAGCACCTGAACGCGCTGAACATCGCTGCCCAGTACCTGTACCTGAAGGAGAACCCCAACGCCGACTTCATCCCCAAAACCTATATCTTCGGTGCAAAGGCTGCTCCCGGTTACTACATGGCAAAGCAGATGATCCGCATGATCTGCAAGCTGGGCGACCTCATTAACAACGACCCCGCTGTGCGCGACAAGCTGCGCGTGGTCTATCTGGAAGAGTACTGCGTCTCTCTGAGCGAGCACCTGATGCCCGCCGCCGAGGTCTCTGAGCAGATCTCTCTGGCCGGCACCGAGGCTTCCGGTACCGGCAACATGAAGTTCATGCTGAACGGTGCTATCACTCTGGGCACTCTGGACGGCGCAAACGTGGAGATCGCAGACGCTGCCGGCAAGGAGAACGAGCTGATCTTCGGTATGCTGACCCCCGAGGTGAACAACCTCAAGCAGGTGGGCTACCATCCCAACGCTTTCATCATGGGCGACGATGTTGCCAACAACGCTCTGAACTTCCTGGAGCGCGGCTGGAATGGCGAGAACTTCCACGAAGTGACCGAGAACCTGCGCAGCAGCGACCCGTATATGGTCATGGCCGACTTCAAGGATTACCGTCGCGCACAGGCCGACCTGCAGAAGCTGTATGCCGACCGCGAGAAGTGGGCACACATGAGCCTGAAGAACATTGCCAACAGCGGCATCTTCAGCGCCGACCGCTCTGTGCTGGATTACGCACACGACATCTGGTACGCTTCCCCGGTGCCCATGGGCAAGTAATTTTCCCTTAAAAAATCCATCTGCCCCGGCGGCGTTCGGCCCGCCGGGGCTTTTTTGAGAAAGGACGACCCTGCTTTGTCTTGTCTGTTCAATAGCTACGACCCCTATTTCAAGCAGCCCTTTGGCGCACTGCGGGCCGGTCAGACCGTACGTTTGACCCTGTGCATCCCGGAAGAGCTGGGCTATGTCGATCCTCATCTGGTGCTCCAGAAGGAGGGAAAATATGACGTGCCGGTGCACTACCGCATGAAGTTCGACGGCCAGACCCCCCAGCAGAACCACTTTTCCGTGGAGCTGCCGCTGAATGACCCGGGCCTGTACTTCTACTACTTCGACCTCTACACCGACTTCCGCCGCATCTACCGCGGGCCGGACAACTGCGGCGTTGTCAGCTGGCAGGAAGGCGAAAAGTGGCAGATCACCGTCTACGATGCCGGTTTCCAGACCCCGGAGTGCATCAAGGGCAAGGTGTTCTATCAGATCTTCCCGGACCGGTTCTGCGAGGGCATTGAGAACAAGCCCATGCCTTTCCCGGACCGGCTGTATCAGGCCGACAAACACGCCGAACCCTTCTGGCAGCCCAACGAGACCGGCGGCCACCTGAACGAGGACTATTTCGGCGGCGACTTGGAAGGCATCCGCATCAAGCTGCCCTATCTGCGGGAGATGGGGGTGGACTACCTTTACCTCAACCCCATCTTTGAGGCGCACTCCAACCACCGCTACAACACCGCCGACTATCTCAACGTAGACCCGCTGCTGGGCACCAACGAGGAATTCGAGGTGCTCTGCCGCGAGGCCGCCAAGTACGGCATTGGCATCGTGCTGGACGGTGTGTTCAGCCACACCGGTTCCGACAGCCGCTATTTCAACCGCGAAGGCCGCTATGGTGACGGCGGCGCTTACCGCGACCCCAACTCCCCCTACCGCAGCTGGTACGATTTTGACCCCAAGTATAAGGGCGGCTACCGCAGCTGGTGGGGCTTCGAGACCCTGCCCGAGGTGAACGAAGAGAACCCCTCCTATGTGGAGTTCATCACCGGCGAGGGCGGTGTCATTGACACATGGCTGCGGCGCGGTGCCGCAGGCTTCCGTCTGGATGTGGCCGACGAGCTGCCGGACGACTTTATTGAAAAGATCCGCGCCGCTGTCAAGCGGGTCAGCCCGGAGAAGTTCCTGCTGGGCGAGGTGTGGGAGGACGCCACCACCAAATACGGCTTTGGCCAGCGCCGCACCTACCTGCTGGGCAAGGGGCTGGACAGCGTGATGAATTACCCCTTCAAGAACGCTGTGCTGGACTTTGTAAAGGGTAAGCCCGCCGAGCAGGCCATGGGCGAAATTCTGTCCATCTGTGAGCACTACCCCGCCCCTGCCATGGACACTGCGCTGAACTTTCTCTCTACCCACGACACCGAACGCGCCCTCACCGTCATTGCGGACGAGCCCGCCAACGGCCGGGGCCGCGAGTGGCAGAGCGGCCGCTGTGTGACCGGCGAAGCCTACGAGGAAGGGATGCTGCGCCTGCGCATGGCCTATGCCATCATCTACACGCTGCCCGGCGTGCCCTGCCTGTACTACGGTGATGAGATCGGGATGCAGGGCTACCGCGACCCCTTCAACCGTGCCTTCTTCTGCTGGGACAGCCACGAAAAGCGCCTGAAGCCGGTGCTTGCCCAGCTGGCGCAGCTGCGCCACACCTGCGAGGCCTTCCGCACCGGTGAGCTGCGGGTGCTGCGGGCGCAGGACGGCATCCTGCACTACCAGCGCGTAGGCGAAGCGGAAACCGCCGAGATCATCGTGAACCGCTCGGAGCACATCATCGTGGAGCCGCTGGCTTCCGGCAAGCACACGGAGGTGAACCCCATGGGCTTTACCATCGTGGTGGAGGAGAATGGGCATAACCCGAACCACAGCTATTACGATATCAAGTAAAAACGATTTGAATGCCCGCCGCGTTCGCTCTGGGCACATTCAGAGGAAATTTTATCTTTTATTTTCGCAACAACGGGCAGCCTGCGGGCCGCCCGTTGTTGCATTTTCACACAAAGGGCCGTATCTGCAAACTACATCTTGCACTGCTTTTCATTTATTTTGTTCTTTATTTCGTTTTCTGCGCAACGTTCCAGTAAAAAACGCTTGACCTTCCACCCGGGGGATACTCTATAATAGGGGCATAAGGAGGGAGAACCATGAACCCTGTTCCATTTCTCTGGCTGGCTGCCGTGGTGGGCTTTTTGCTGTTGGAGGCTTCCACCTTCAGCATGACCTCCGTCTGGTTCGCCGTCGGCGCAGCTGCCGCCCTGCTCACCTGCCTGTTCACGGATTCGTTCCGGGCGCAGGCCCTGGTGTTCATCGTGGTAAGCATTCTGTGCCTGCTGGCGTTCCGGCCGCTGGCTGCAAAGCTGCGCCAGAAAATCACCCCCACCAATGGCGACCGAAACCTTGGCCGGGAGGCCACCGTGCTGACCACCGTCACCGCCGACCTACCGGGCCGTGTGCGACTGGACGGCGTGGACTGGAATGCCCGCTGCGCCACTCCCGGCGACATTCTCACCCCCGGGCAGCGCTGCCGTGTAACCGAACTGCACAGCACCCTGCTCATCGTGGAGCCCGTATTGACCGAAAGCCGCAGAGCGTGATCTGCGTTCTGCGCTGAAACGTTGCACCCATCTGAAAAAGGAGAACCACTATGGTCATGTTTTTTCTGATCCTCGCGCTGGTCTTTGTCGTCCTGCTGGTGATCATCACCAATATCGTCATCGTGCCCCAGTCCAAGGTGTATGTCGTTGAGCGGCTGGGCAGCTACTCCGACACATGGTCGGCAGGCCTGCACATTAAGATTCCCTTCATCGAGCGCATCGCCAAAAAGGTGAGCCTGAAGGAGCAGGTAGCAGACTTTCCCCCTCAGCCGGTCATCACCCGCGATAACGTTACCATGCAGATCGATACCGTGGTGTTCTTTCAGGTGATGGATGCCAAGCTCTACACCTACGGTGTCAACCAGCCCATTGCGGCAATCGAAAGCCTGTCCGCCACCACCCTGCGCAACATCATCGGCGAAATGGAGCTGGACCACACCCTGACCAGCCGCGATGTCATCAACGGCAAGATCACCGCCATCCTGGATGAAGCCACCGACAAGTGGGGCATCAAGGTGAACCGCGTGGAGGTGAAGAACATCATCCCGCCGCGTGAAATTCAGGAAGCCATGGAGAAACAGATGAAGGCTGAGCGCGAGAAGCGCGCCGTCATCCTGAAAGCCGACGGTGAAAAGCAGGCCGCCATTACCGCCGCTGAGGGCGAAAAGGAAGCCGCCATCCTGCGTGCAGATGCTGTGAAGCAGCAGCGCATTCTGGAAGCCGAGGGCGAAGCACAGGCCATTCTGGCCGTGCAGAAGGCCAACGCCGACGCCATCCGCCTGTTGAACGAGGCCATGCCCAGCGATAAGGTTCTGGCCATCCGCAGTCTGGAAGCTCTGGCCAAGGTGGCCAACGGCAAGGCAACCAAGATCATCATTCCTTCGGAGCTTCAGAATCTGGGCGGCGTGGTGCCCAGCATCAAAGAGCTGATGACCGACCCGAAGGACGCAGAATAAAATTAAAAATTCCGGTTCACCGTCTGTGCTATATGCAGGCGGTGAACCTTGTTTTGCACGATAAAGGAGTTCTTCTATGATCTACGATACCCTGAACAACCTGCCCAACTATCTGGGCGTGAGCGACAACCTCGACACCGTCATTGAGTATATCATGGCGCGGGACATCACCACCCTGCCCGCCGGACGCACCCGCATCGACGGCGAAAAGGCTGTGGTCACTGTGAGCACCGTCACACCGCTGACTTCCGATAAAGCGCTGTTCCAGCGCCACGACAGCCACATCACGCTGGAGACCGATCTGGACGGCAGCGAGCTGTTTGAGGTGAGCCTTGCAGAGCTGACCCCGACAAAGCCCACCGACGAAGCCACCGACACCACCGTGGGTACCGCAGGCACCAGCATTGCCGGAATGCTGTGCGAGGGGCGTTTTGCCCTGTATCTGGCCGGAGAGCCCTATAAATCCGGCCTGAAGGCGCAGGGCTGCGGCAAACTGAAGAAAGCCGTGTTCAGCATCGAGCTGGACCCGGACGAAGAGGACGAGACCGAGGAATAAGCCGAGAGAGGGCATTTATATGGGATTTTTTGCTGTACTGGCTGCAAGCCTGTTTGCCGTGTTCCTCTTTACCGTGTTCGGCGGCTATTCGCTTCTGCTCTGGTGTCAGCAGTCTCTGTGGATGGTCGTTCCGCCTGCGGTGGTGCTGGCTGTTCTGGTGTGGACGTTCCTGAAAATGGACGACAAGATCACCGCCCTGCAAAAGCGGGTGGAGGAACTGGAAGCCGCACAGAAAAACGCCGAAGAGTCCGAGAAATAAATACAGCGACGCCCCTGCAGAAAAAGCTTTTCCTGCAGGGGCGTCGCACTTTTTACACCTTACTTTTTATCCTGTGGGTCATCCAATCCTTTGAACATCACCATGCCCAGAATTGCAAAGCTGGCACCCAGCACAAAACCCACTGTCCCCATCGACACGCTGAACAAAACGCCCATAGCAACACCGAACAGGATACCCGCGATCTGACTTTTCTTCATTTTACTGCTCTGCCTTTCCGTACCACGCCACCGACAGCCGCCACGAGAGAGCATACAGCGCCAGCGCCGCCACCGCAATACCCAGCAGCCCCAGCGGCGAGATGCCCTGCGGAAGAAGGTTTCTCACAAGACCGTCCTCGTTTGCGGCCACGGAAAAGCCCATCAGGGCCGCGAGCGCACCAACTATAAAATAGAACCCGACCTTTGCCTTTTCGTAGCCGAAGCGGTAGCTCAGCGGCAGCAGGATGGTGCTGCTGAGCAGGGTGGTCATGCCCACCTGCACCAGCGTAGAGATCACGAGCGCACCATCCACGGCTACCCAGTGCAGCTGTGCCACGCCAAGCGCCGCGGCAGCAAAAGCCTCTGCCAGCACCAGCCCGCACAGACCAACGATGTATTTACACCCCACCAGCTGCTCTTTTGTGGCCGGAAGCGCGGCACTGTATTCGCTGAATTTGCTGGCCTGATCATAGGCCAGCAGGGTCATGGGCATCATGCCCATCAGAAAGCCCGCATATACAATAAAGAAATTGGCCCCATTCATGATGGTAACCACGCCTGCGCCCATCATGACCACGGCGCCCACAATGACACCTTTGGCATAGTGCCATATCTGATAAGCATCCTTTAGCAGCAAGCCTTTCATTCTGCACACTCCCCTTTCACCATCAACACAAACAATTCCTCAATGCTTACCGGGGTAAGCTCTGCCCCGGCAGGCAGGGCGTCCCGGCGCACAAGCGCCTCTGCCCCGTAGGGGGTGACCCGCTTGCCGTACACCCGTACATCCAGTGCCGCCAGCTGCGCCGCCGTGCCGTGCCACAAGGCGTATTCCTCTCGCAGGGCGTCCTTTTCCTCACAGAGCAGCAGCCTGCCCTTGTGCAGGAAGGCGATGGTATCGCACAGCTTTTCCAAATCGCTGACGATGTGGGAGGAGATAAGGATGGAGTGTTCCTCATCCCGGGCAAAATCCAGCAGCATGTCTGTCACCTCGTCCCGCACCACCGGGTCCAGCCCATTGGTGGCTTCATCCAGCAGCAGCAGCTTTGCGTGGTGGGAAAGCGCCACCGCAATGCACAGCTTCCTCTGCATTCCAGCGGAGTAATCCTTATACTTTTTGTCCGGCGGCAGGTCAAATTTCCGGCAAAACGCCGTGTAGTCACCAGCGTCCCAGTTGCGGTAGATGCCCGCCATCACCTTGCCCACCTCCACAGCGTTCAGGCACAGGGGAATGCCATCGCTGCCCAGCACCACACCGATTTCTTCCTTGGTGTGTACAAGGTCGGTGCGGTTGTCCCTGTCCAAAATGGTCACGGTACCGCCGTCCCTCTGCAGCATGTCCAGAATCAATTTGATGGTGGTGCTTTTGCCTGCGCCGTTCTCGCCGATCAGGCCGCAGATGGTGCCGCCGGGCAGTGTCAGATCCAGCGGTCCGAGGGTAAAGTCCTTATAGTGCTTTGTAAGTCCCCGCAGTTCCAGTGCGTTCATGTTCAGCCCTCCCACAGCAGTTCCAGCATCTCCCGCAGCTCTTCCCTGCTCAGCCCGCAGGATGCGGACAGCTTCACAGCTTCGGTAAGGTGCGCTTCAATTTTTTTCAGGTTCTCTTCCCGCAGCAGCTCGGTGTTTTTAGGGGCTACAAAAAAGCCCTTTGCCGGTACTGCGTAAAGGAAGCCCTCTTTTTCCAGTTCATCGTAGGCACGCTTTGTGGTAATGACGCTGATGCGCAGATCCCGTGCCAGCCCCCGGATGGAGGGCATGGCCTCGTCCGGCTGCAAAGCCCCGCTGATGATCTGCTGCTTGATCTGGTTGTAGATCTGGTCATAGATAGGCGCGCCGCTTTTGTTGTTGATAAACAGTTCCATCGGCTGCTCCTTTGGCTCTTGTGTTTTATCTGTATATGCACAGTATATACAGTAAATACGGATTTGTCAAGAGAATGCGCAAAAAAATACACCCGCCGTCCAAAACGGACAGCAGGTGCATTTTTTAGGTTTTACAGTGCCTTGATGGCGGTCTTGATGCGCTCGGCGGCCATCTTGGTCTTTTCGGCATCACCGAAAGCGGTCAGGCGGAAGTAGCCCTCGCCGCACTCGCCGAAGCCCACGCCCGGGGTACCGACCACGCCGCAGTTTTCCAGCAGCCAATCGAAGAACTCCCAGCTCTTCATGTTACCGGGGCAGCGCAGCCAGATGTAGGGGCTGTTCTTGCCGCCGCAGTACCACACGCCGCACTCATCCAGTGCGTCCGCGATGACCTTGGCATTCTTGCGGTAGTAGTCCAAATTCTGCTGGATCTCGGCCATGCCGCTCTCGGTGAACACCGCAGCGGCGGCGCGCTGCACCACGTAAGGCACACCGTTGAACTTGGTGGTCTGGCGGCGCAGCCACAGCTTATTGATGTTCATTCCCTCGCGCTCCAGCTCCTTGGGCACCACGGTGTAGCCGCAGCGGGTGCCGGTGAAGCCTGCGATCTTGGAGAAGGAGCAGATTTCAATGGCACACTCCCGTGCACCCTCGATCTCGAAGATGCTGCGGGCGAGGTTCTCGTCGGAGATGAAGCACTCGTATGCAGCATCGTACAGGATGATGGCATCGTTCTTCTTGGCGTAGTCCACCCATGCCTTGAGCTGGTCGCGGGTGTAGGCGGCACCGGTGGGGTTATTGGGGCTGCAGATATAGATGATGTCAGCCTTCACATTCTCATCCGGCATTCCCAGGAAGCCGTTCTCCTGACTGGTGCGGCTGTAGATGATCTTGCGGCCATCGGTCACGTTATCGTCCACGTAGGTGGGATAAACGGGGTCCGGCACCAGCACGGTGTTGTCCACATCGAACAGGCCCAGTACGTTGGCCAGATCGCTCTTTGCACCATCAGAGATGAAAATTTCATCCTCTGCCAGCTGGGTGCCGCGGCCTGCGTAGTAGCCCTGAATGGCCTGCTTGAGGAAGGGGTAGCCCTGCTCCGGGCCATAGCCGTGGAAGCCTTCCTTGGTGCCCATCTCATCGGCTGCATCGTGCATGGCCTTGACCACACACTTTGCCAGCGGCTGGGTCACATCGCCAATGCCCAGACGGATGATCTCCTTCTCCGGGTGTGCCTCCTGATAAGCGGCCACCTTGTGGGCAATGTCCACAAACAGGTAGCTTGCCTTCAGCTCGTTATAGTGTTTGTTCATCTTCATAGTACTTTCCCTCGCTTCTGTTTTGGTATGACCCTCTCAGTCATCTCGCGTCCGCTCGATGCCAGCTCCCCCGAGTGGGGGAGCTTTTTTGTTGTGAAGAAAAACTTTTCCTCTTGATGTGGAAAAGCTCGCCCTTCGGGAGAGCTGTCGCCGTCAGGCGACTGAGAGGGTTTTCGTTTTCCTTACACTTCTGTCGTGCCTTCGCACACGGTCTCGGCGGCGCCGGTCATCAGCAGCTGTCTGCCGGGCAATACCCGGATGGTCAGCACACCGCCGCGCAGCTGCACATGGATGTCCTCGCCTGCCGGGCAGATGCCAAGCTCGGTCAGGGCCGCCACGGTGGCACAGGTGCCGGTGCCGCAGGCCCATGTCTCGCCGCTGCCGCGCTCCCACACCCGCATCTTCAGGTGGGTGGGATCCACCACCTGCACGAACTCGGTGTTGATGCGCTCCGGGAAGTTTGCGTGGTGCTCAAAGGCCGGACCGATCTCTTCCAGCTTCAGGCTGTCCACATCCTCCACCACGGTCACACAGTGGGGGTTGCCCACACTGATGCAGGTCACATGCCACGTTTTGCCGTCCACGGTCAGTTCTTTGTCCACAAGCGGTTCTTCGCCCATGTTCACAGCAGGCAGGCTGGCAGGCATGGCACTGTAAGCGCCCATCTCCACCTGCCACAGGCCCGCACCCTTGTGGGTGACGGTCTTCAGGCCGCTGAGGGTATCAATGGCAAGGATCTCTTTGGCAATGCCGTGGGTGTACAGCCATTCAGCCACGCAGCGGATGCCGTTGCCGCACATCCTGCCCTCACTGCCATCGGCGTTGAAAATGCGCATCATGCCGTCCGCACCCGCTGTCTGCGCAGTGCAGATGCAGATGATGCCGTCCGCACCAATGGAAAAATGCCGCCGGGACAATTTTTCGGAAAGGGCTGCAATGTTCTCCGGCACACCGCTTTTGCGGCAGTCCAGATAGATATAATCGTTAGCGCAGCCCTGCATTTTGGTAAATGAAAGCTTCATGCTCAAAACTCCTTCATGGGACTTGTGGTCAGTCCCTATAAACTCGCTACTCTATAATGATAAGAAACCGGGGCGCTCCTGTCAAGCGAAAATGCACCTTTCCGGCAATTTTTCGCAAAGGAATCTGTCAGAATGGAAAACAGGGCTTGACAATACGCATGGCATGGGATATAAAAAAAGAGAGAGTTTTGTACAGTCCGGGGCCGCGCAGCATCTGCGGGTGCATCCGTCACGGCAGCCGCACGCACGGCACCGGTGTACAGGACAGGCAAAACAACTGCAAAAAGGAGACCACAGGAATGGATACTTTTGAAAAAATCCGTGCATTGCTGGCGGAGCAGCTGGATGTTGACCCGGCAAAGATCACGATGGACAGTGACATCATGAGCGATTTTGAGGCCGACAGTCTGGATATCGTGGATATGGTGATGACGCTGGAGGATGAGTTTGGCATTGAGGTGCCGGACGATGCCATCGAGTCCCTGCGCACCGTGGGCGATGTGGTAAACTTTGTGGACAGCCACGCGCAGAACTGATTCAGTCAAAAAGCCCTGCCTTCTGGTGCGGCACCCGGCCGCACTGCATGGACGGGGCTTTTAATATGGTTCGTGCGGAACGCAAGCCGTTTGGCGCACGGCCTTAGGAGGAAAAAGCAAAAATGGCAAAAGATTCAAAGAAGCTCGTACAGGCGATCACCAGCCAGGAAGAGAACTTCGCACAGTGGTACACCGATATCTGCGTGAAAGCAGAGCTGGTGGAGTACTCCAGCGTGAAGGGTTTCATCATCCTGCGCCCCTACGGTCAGGCCATCTGGGAGCTGATCCAGAAGGACATGGATGCCCGCTTCAAGGCCACCGGCCATGAGAACGTGGCAATGCCCGTGCTGATCCCGGAAAGCCTGCTGCAGAAGGAAGGCGAACTGGTCAATGGCTTCGCGCCGGAGGTGGCGTGGGTCACGATGGGCGGTTCCGACAAGCTGGAAGAGCGTCTGGCCGTGCGTCCCACCAGTGAGACCATGTTCTGCGACCACTGGTCCCGCGTGCTGCACAGCTACCGTGAGCTTCCCATGAAGTACAACCAGTGGTGCAGCGTTGTCCGCTGGGAAAAGACCACCCGCCCCTTCCTGCGCAGCCGCGAGTTCTGGTGGCAGGAAGGCCACACCATCCACGAGACTGCCGCCGAGGCTGAGGCTGAGACCCAGCAGCAGCTGAACTGCTACGCAGATGTCTGCGAGCAGGATCTGGCCATCCCCGTGGTGAAGGGCCGCAAGACCGACAAGGAAAAGTTTGCCGGTGCCGAGGCCACCTATACCATCGAGGCCATGATGAAGGACGGCAAGGCCCTGCAGAGCGGCACCAGCCACTACTTTGGCGATAAGTTCAGCAAGGCTTATGACGTGACCTTTACCGGCCGCGACAACCAGCTGCATCATCCGTTCCAGACCAGCTGGGGCGTTTCCACCCGTCTGGTGGGCGCTATCATCATGACCCACGGCGACGACGACGGCCTGATCCTGCCCCCGGCAGTGGCCCCCATTCAGGTGGTCGTAGTGCCCATCGCAGCCCACAAGCCCGGCGTTTCCGAGAAGGCTGCCGAGCTGGCCGAGAAGATCAGCAAGTATGCCCGCGTGAAGCTGGACGACAGCGACAATGCCCCGGGCTGGAAGTTCTCCCAGTGGGAGATGAAGGGCGTGCCTCTGCGTCTGGAGATCGGCCCCAAGGATCTGGAAAAGAACCAGTGCGTGCTGGTGCGCCGCGATACCCGCGAAAAAGTCTTCGTCTCTCTGGACGAGCTGGAGACTGCGATCCCCGCACAGCTGGAGGCCCTGCGCAAGGACCTGTACGAGCGTGCTCTTGCCAACCGCGAGAAGCGCACCTGGGCTGCCACCACCATGGACGAGGTGAAGGAGCTGGCCAAGGCAAACACCGGCTACATCAAGACCATGTGGTGCGGCGACCTTGCCTGCGAGATGAAGATGAAGGAAGAAGTCGGCCTGTCCAGCCGCTGCATGCCGTTTGAGCAGGAACACCTGAGCGATGTGTGCCCCTGCTGCGGCAAGCCCGCCAAGACCATGGTCTACTGGGGCGTGGCGTACTAAGCTTTATTTGTTCTTAACTGCATAAAAAATCCCGGAGCACCGAAGTGTTCCGGGATTTTTTATTTACAGAACTCCTTCCGTTATCGCTGGCGAGCGAAACGAGACTGAGGGAGTTTTACCGCTCAAATGTGGTGCTCAACGTGGTCTCCCAGCTTTCACCCGGGGCAAGGCAGGCGGCGGCTGCACGCTGGCTCCACTGCTGCGGGTCAGTCTCGGCGGCGGGCAGACTGTGCCACGGCTCAATGCACACAAACCGCACCGGCTTTGCAGGGGCCGACCAGATGAGCGCGTAGGGGTAGCCTTCCACATTGCAGGTGATCTTGCGGCCGGTGCCCTTCTCATAGATGCCAATGGTCTTGGTGCGCAGGCCCGCCATGCAGAAGCTGTCGTTTGCGAACAGATCATCCGTCAGCTGGATGGCCTGCTGGTTCTTCCACTGATAATAGCACTTGCCAGACAGCAGGCCGTTCGGACGGGCATCCAGAATGACCGGGCTTTCCGGCTGGTCGAACCGGAACTCGTAATCCGTGGTGGTGTGCTGTGCATCAAAGGGGATGTTGAACGCCGGGTGATAGCCGATGCCAAAGCGCAGCTCTTCGGTGCCGGGGTTGCGCACCGTCAGCGTATGGTGCACGGTCTTGCCGTCCAGACGGAAGGTGCTGGTGAGCACAAAATCAAAGGGGAAGCGTTCGGCTTTGATGGCATCATCCGAGCGCAGCTCCAACTGGATGGTATCGCCCTCGGCCTTGAGCAGGGTGTGCTCCACATCGCGGGCAAAGCCGTGCTGACCGCCCTTGTACGTTTTGCCGTCCACCTCAAAGGTACCGCCGGGCAGCTTGCCCGTCCACGGGAACAGAATGGGTGCGTGGCGCTTCCACACAGCCGGGTCGGCCTGCCAAAGCAGCTCTTCGCCTGCGGCGTTCTTCAGGCTGACAGCCTCTGCACCGTGGGTGTCCACGGTCAGGGTCAGAAATTCGTTGTGAATGGTTGCCTGCATTTTCAGTATCTCCTTTGTCCTTCTTATTTTCCGGGGTCTTCTGCTTCCAGTATACTCCCCCGTGTGCCAAAAATAAAGTCCCGCCCAGTTTCAGCAGGGCTGTGCCAGCGGCAGGGTGACTGCAAAGGTAGTGCCGTTTTCGCTGCTGCGTTCCACGGTCACACTGCCGCCATGCAGCACGGCGATCTCCCGCACAAGGGCAAGGCCAAGCCCAACGCCGCCCATCTCCCGGCTGCGGGACTTATCCACCCGGAAAAAGGGCTGGAAGATGCTCTCCCGGCAGTCTGCGGGGATACCCGGGCCGGTATCTGCAACGCGCAGTACAGCGGTCTGCTTTTCCTGTTGCAGGGTGACGCGCACCGCACCGCCGGGGCGGTTATACTTGATGCCGTTTTCCACCAGATTGAACACCAGCCGGTAGATCAGCGCATCGCTGCCCACCATGCCAAGTTCCTCGCAGTCCTGCTGCAAAGAGATATTGTTTTTCTGGGCAAGGGGGGTCAGGTCGGTCAGGATCTCCTCCACCAGCGGCGCAAGGGCGATCTGGTCGGTGCGGGAGACTGATTGCAGATTGCTCATCTCTAATAAAGTGCGCACAAGAGCGGTCAGGCGGTCCAGCTGCTCCCGCAGAGAGCGGATCAGCCCGGCAGTTTCGGCGTCCATGGCCGGGTGCTCCTCTGCAAACAGTTCCAGCTTCGTCTGCAAAATAGCCAGCGGGGTGCGCAGCTCGTGGGCGGCATTGCCCGCAAACTGCCGCTGCAACTCAAAGGACTGCGCCAGACCATCCAGCATCCGGTTCACCGACCGGCTCAACTGCCCGAATTCCTGCACAGTGTTTTCGTCCAGACGGGTGGTGGCGATGCTGTCCTGATCGACCTGCTGCGCCTGCTGCGCAAGCTGCTGTAACGGTTTCAGCGCTCTGCCGCTGACAAAATAAGCAATGGCAGCGCTGACGATGGTGACCACGACGGTGATGCACCAGCCCTTGCGGCCAAAGACCACCTTTGCATCGTAGACTTCCTGCGAAAAATGCGCCAGCAGACTGGACATTTCCTCCTGCGGGATCTCGATGGTCAACGGATCCGCACTGCCGGGCTGGTACTGCATCATAAAGCCGTTGAGGGCATCCATGCCGGTAACGCCGGTGCGGTATAAAAGCAGGTTCATGCACACGCAGGCGCAGGCGATGAGCAGCGCGGTCAGCAGGGTGATGCGCCATTGCAGGGACAAATGTTTCATTGTACCTCGCCTCCGATCTCGTAGCCTTCCCCGATGCGGTTGCGGATGGGGTCGTAGCCCAGCGCCGCCCGCAGCTTTTTGCGCAGGGCAGAGATATGCACCCGGATGGAGTTGCTGAAGCTGTCTACACTGCCATCCCAGACGTGCTCGATGAGTTCTTCCTGACTGACCGGGCGTCCCTGATGCAGCAGCAGATATTCCAGTACGCCGCTCTCCTTCCGCGTCAAAGCAAGGGTCTGACCGTCCACAGCAGCAACGCGGCTACGGGTGTTGAAGCTCAGCCGTCCGCAGCACAGACAGACGTCTTGCTGAATAAATTTGCGCCGGGTCAGGCTGCGCACCCGGGCTTCCAGCTCTGCAAGGTGAAAGGGCTTGGAAAGGTAATCGTTCGCCCCGGCATCCAGCCCCTCCACTTTATCTGCGATTTCACTGCGTGCCGACAAGATCAGCACACAGGTCTCAAGGTCGTGCCGGCGCAGGGTGCGCAGCACCTGCATTCCGTCCACCTTGGGCAGGTTGAGGTCCAGCAGTACAAGGTCGTACCGCTCTGCTGCCAGTGCCTCCAGCGCGGCCTCGCCGTCTGCACAGGCATCCACCTCGTACCCGGACAGCCGCAGCTTTCGGGCAATATCCTCCCGCAGGGAGTGCTCGTCCTCTACCACCAAAAGGCGCATCTTTGTTTTCCACCTTTCCCATAAAAATTGCGTTTTTTCTTCATTATAACAGATTATAGCAGACGGTGTTAAGATTCGTGTTAAGATTTTCTTAGCAGAGATTTTATCCCGCATGGTGTATACTGATGCCATCAAACAACAGGAGGCTATGATGTTCATGACAAAAAAACAGGCGCAGCTGCTTTTGCTTGCCGCCGGGGTTCTGATGCTGCTGTTCGGCTTATGGCGGGGCGAGGCAGACACCGTATTTTCAAAAGCCATCCGGCTGTGTATGGAGTGTGTGGGCATTGGATAAGAAAAAGAAAAAGCTTTCTCCCCTTGCCCGCTTCCGGGGCTTTATACAAGCCGGGGCTACCCTGCTGACCAATCTCCACCTACCCAATTTTGCAAAAGGAGCGCTGTATCAGGGCGGCGGAAAATACGTCTGCGTGCCGGGGCTGAACTGCTATTCCTGCCCGGGCGCGGCCGGTGCCTGTCCGGTGGGAGCATTCCAGGCGGTGGTGGGCTCTTCCAAGTTCCGCTTTTCCTACTACATTACCGGCATCCTCATCCTCTTTGGGGTGCTGCTGGGGCGGTTCATCTGCGGTTTCCTCTGCCCATTCGGGTGGTTTCAGGAGCTTTTGCACAAGATCCCATCCCCCAAGCTTTCCACCAAAAAGCTGAAGCCGCTGCGCTATTTAAAGTATGCGGTGCTGCTGGTCATGGTGGTGTTGCTGCCTTTGCTGGCGGTCAATGAGCTGGGCATGGGCGACCCTTCTTCTGCAGTATCTCTGCACGCAGGGCGTGCTGGAGGGTGCCATTCCCCTCTCCCTGACCAATGCGGGCATCCGCGCTGCGCTGGGCAAGCTGTTCACATGGAAGGCCTGCATCCTGCTGGCGGTCATCGTGGGCAGCGTGGTATTCTACCGCCCCTTCTGCAAGTGGCTGTGCCCGCTGGGCGCGTTCTATGCGCTGCTGAACAAGGTCTCGCTGTTCCAGATGCGCGTAGACACCCACAAATGCGTCTCCTGCGGAGCCTGTGCAAAGGCTTGCAAGATGGACGTAGACATTACCAAGACCCCCAACCACGCCGAATGCATCCGCTGCGGGATGTGCATGAAAGCCTGCCCCACGGACGCCATTCAGTACAAGTTCGGGCTGGGGGACCAATCAAATACCGAAACAACAAAGGAGTAAAACCATGAAGATCCATCGTATCGCCGCACTTTTTCTCAGCCTTGTGCTGGCTTTCAGCCTTGCCGCCTGCGGGCAGGGCGCATCTTCTGCATCTTCTGCATCCTCTTCTGCCGCTTCCTCTGCGGCAGCAGAAAGCAAAACCGAGGAGCAGCTGCTGGCCGAGGAAAACGAGATCCTTTCTGCAAACGATGCTCTGTGGGAGAAAGTGTTCTCATCCATGGACAAAAACGTGACCGAAACCACGATCAGCGCCAACTACGGCGATTTTCTGCTCAGCGCTGTGGAAAAGGCCAAAGATCAGTTCTCGGACGAGGAGTACAAGACCCTGACCGCAGATGCCGAAAAGATTCGTGCCATCGAGGAGCAGATCGCCGCTCTTGCCCCCGCAGAGGATGCCGCTTCCAGTGCCGCCGCACAGGGCACCGCCTTCCCCAAGTTTGAGGGCAGCGATTTAGAGGGCAACCCGGTGGACAACAGCCTGTTTGCGGGCAACGCCTTTACGGTGGTGAATTTCTGGTTCAACGGCTGCAAGCCCTGCGTGGAGGAGTTGGACGACCTGAACGCCCTGAACGAGAAGGTCAAGGCACAGGGCGGTGAGGTCATCGGCATCAACACCGAGACGCTGGACGGCAACCAGCAGGGCATTGATGCCGCCAAAAAACTGCTGGAGACAACGGGCGCAAGCTACCGCAACATCTACTTTGCCTCCGGCAGTGAGGCCGGCAAGTTTGCACTGAACATCATGGCCTTCCCCACCACTTACGTTTTTGACCGGGACGGCAACGTTGTGGGGCAGCCCCTGCTTGGCGGCATCGACAAGGAAGAAAACCTTGCCGCTCTACAAAAAAATATCGACGCCGCCCTTGCCAAGGACAGCGCCAAATAAACCTTTCTCCCCTGCCGCCTTCGGGCGGCTTTTTTATTTGCGGTGTGCATTGCCATGCACGTCCGGCGGCGCAGCGGAATACGCTGTGAGAGAAGCATTCCATTCTCACAGCAAAGGAGCATCCGCCTATGAAAAACACCGGCATTCTACGCATTCAGGCTTTCGGTGCCCGTCAGTCCTCGCCCATCGAGGGTGTTCTCGTCACCGTGTCCGGCAACGGCTTTACCGCTCAGCGTATCACCGACGAGACCGGCACCGCTGCCGACCTCTCCATTGAAGCCCCCTCCTGTGCGCTGTCCCTGCAGGAGGACAACACCATCCGGCCCTATGCCGTTGTGGACCTGACTGCCGCAAAGGCAGGCTTCCGCACCGTGCGCATTCAGGGTGTGCAGATCTTTGCCGGGCAGGTCACACTGGCCCAGCCGGAGATGATCCCCGAGACCGAAGAGGATCGCGACGTGGTAAACCCGCCCATAGTCATCCCGGAGCATTCACTGTTCACCGGCGATGGCGGCAGCGGCCCGGACCCCATGGAGAACTGCGTGCCCCGGGTGCTGGACAGAGTCATCATTCCCAAAAACATCACGGTGCATCTGGGCAAGCCTGCGGCATCCGCCCGCAATGTGACTGTCTCCTTCCGGGATTATATCGCCAATGTTGCATCCAGCGAAGTCTACCCTACCTGGGCTGACGAAAATAACCCAACGGGGCCATTAAACTGCTCTACCCCCTTAGAAATTCCATTCAATCGTGATTTTTTGCTCTCCGGTGAGTGGGTCTTTCGTTCCGACAACGACACGATGAACCAGCAGTACAGCAAGTTCACGGGTCAGATGGGAAACCCGTGCCAGTTCCCGCACACGCTGCATCTGCGTCTGAACCACGCTGGTTTCTTCCTGCTGTTGTTCCAATTCCGCTTCCAAAACATTGATTCGCGTTTCTGCGTTTTTTACATCTTCCAGAAAAGTCTGGTTCATTTCAGAAAACTGGACGGTATCAATCAGACCAGACACCTTATCCAGATACAGTTCCTGCATAGCCTTGCGCCGCCGGTCCACTTCGCTTTTCAACCGTTTCAGCTCGTCACGCTTTGCATGCTCTCGCTGCTGGATTGGGTCATCCTGTTCTGGAAGGGTAACTTTTTCAGGATCAAAATAATCTGCCACATACGCCCGGATACGTTCCAGCACAGCATTCTCCAATGCGTTCATATCTGTACAGGTCTTGTTGCCACACACTTCCGGTGCGCGCTGGTGCATCCGGCAGCGAACATAGCGTCTTTGAGTCCCATCCGCCTTTGGCTGACGGCCAGTTTGTTCCATGTAGCTGCCGCAGCATCCGCAAACCACTTTTTTCGCCAGCGGATGAATCGTTCCTTTTCCACCACTCCGGGTACGTTCTTTCAGCATCATCTGAACTGTTTCAAACGTCCCCCGGTCAATGATGGCTTCATGGGTGTTTTCTACAACGATCCACTGCGACTGGGGAAGCCAAATCGTCTTTTCGGACTTATAACTCACCTTTTTATGCCGCCCCTGCACCATATCTCCGACATAAAGCTGATTGTGCAGCATCTGGTATACCGTGGGGCTACTCCAAAGGTCTGCATTGGGATTTTTCGCTGCAATATGGTAATGTATGCCATGCTGCTGTTTATAAGCAGTTGGGCTTGGAACTTTCTCATCATTCAGAATCCGCGCAATCTTATGCGCACCGATTCCACTAAGAGCCATAGAGAAAATCCGCCTTACCACTTCGGCAGCTTCCGGATCGATGATAAGTTTTCCTTTTGCATTCGGGTCTTTGCAATACCCATACCGCGCAAAAGAGCCGATGAACAAACCCTCTTTCCTCTTGTGGTCAAGCACCGAGCGGACATTGGTAGACAAGTCTTCCAGATACCACTCGTTGATCAGGCCATTGATCTGACGAGATTTTTTATTCGCAGTATCGTTTGTGTCCACATGGTCAACGACAGCAATGAACCGAATGCCCCACTCAATAAACTTTCCGTGCAGGTATTTTTCCACGAGCTCCATATCGCGGGTAAAACGGGATTGCGTCTTGGCCAGCACCACATCAAATTTATGTTCGCTTGCGGCTTGTATCATCGAATTGAAAGCCGGACGGTTCCGATCGATGCCGGAATAATCCTCATCCGAATAAATCTGGTAAATATCAAAACCTTTCTCAATGGCGTACTGGATCAGCATCGATTTCTGGTTCTGAATACTTTCCGATTCGCCAATTTTATATTCATCTTCTTTACTCAGGCGGCAATAAATTGCCGCTTTCATGATTTGCACCTTTCTTTTTGTGCACAATCGTCCATGCGAAACATACCGCATTCTCCCCTCAAATTCAAGGATGCCAAATCAGGCGCAGGATTTTGAAAGAGCGGTATTGGACAGTTCATCGACGATATATCGTTCAAATTCCTTTTGAAAATGTTCTTTGCGCTGTTCGTTGTTGTCCGAACAAAATTTTTCGTGCAGAATAAAAGGAGTTTTTTCCATCGAATCCCCCTTTTCGGTTCACTTGATTGTGATATGTGTCACTTCAGTCTATTTCCAGTCGGCGAAATTCAGAACTTTTCAACCAGTCAATATGGCTTATAAACTAAAAAAGCCTCTGAGGACGATTCCCAAATGGGAAGAGTCCTCGGAGGTATTCGTTTAGCGGGTGTTCTGCTGTCTGCGAGCGTCCTTCCGCACAGCTTTCTGTCCGCATCAAAGATATTTTCGGATGGTCGGAACAAGGATATTCCGATTGATTAACTTTGCGATACTGTTCATGTTGTAGTTGGTTCATTGCAGTTTCAGCTTACAACAAAAAATGAGATAGGCAACCCCTTTCGGGGAAGTCTATCTCATTTTTTTGTTGGGGCTATTTTGCAACAGCCCCCTTTATAACAACCCTGCCTTACAGTTTGGGAGAAACGCTTAGTGCTTCAGTTCCAGCAGCGCATCGCCCTGCTTTACGGCACCACTGGCTTTAGCCGCGACAGCGGCATAATCATCAGTATTGCAGACAATGAGCGGCGTGGTCACGGGATAGCCTTCGGCCTTAATGGCTTCCAGTTCAAAGCGGATCAACGGCTGACCTTTCTTCACCTTGTCACCCTCGTTGACGAGGTAGGTAAAGTGCTTGCCACCCAGCTTGACGGTGTCGATGCCGATGTGCATCAGCAGTTCGGCACCGTCAGTCGTGGTCATGCCCACGGCATGGTGGGTCTCAAAGGTGGAGGAGATCTCACCGTCAGCAGGTGCCACCAGTTCACCATCGGTGGGCTCAATGGCAATGCCGTCCCCCAGTGCACCGCTGGCAAAGGCTTCATCCTTCACATCGGCCAGCGGCACTACAGTGCCGTTCAGGCAGGCAGACAGCACGGTATCCTTTGCGGCTGCTGCCGGGGCTGCGGGAGCCGCCGCCGGGGCGGGTGTTGCGGTCGCCGCCGGGGTCTTAGGTGCATTTTCCAGATAGTCTTCCAGCTTTGCCTTGATGACGGCCACCTTGGGGCCGTATACCACCTGCACACCGTTGCCCTTGCAGATCACGCCGGAGGCACCGGAGGCTTTGAGCACATCCTGCCGGACCAGCGCAGCGTCCTTGACGGTGCAGCGCAGGCGGGTGGCGCAGCAGTCCACGTCGGACAGATTAGCGGCACCGCCCAGACCTTCCACGATCAGGGCGCTGACCGGGTCATCCCCTGCGGGGGCGGTGCTGCCGGAAGCAGCGCTGCGGGCGTTCACGTCCGCATGGGTGTACAGCTTGACTTCCTCGGCATCATCGCGGCCCGGGGTCTTGTAGTCAAACTTGGAGATCATAAAGCGGAAAATCAGGTAGTACAGTACAAAGTACACCGCACCGACCACGACCACCCACATCCAGTGGGTCTTGGCGTTGCCCTGCATCACGCCGAACAGCACCAGGTCGATGAGACCGCCGGAGAAGGTCATGCCCACGCCCACGTTCAGGATATGCATGAGCATGAAGGACAGACCGGCCAGCACGCAGTGCACGGCGTACATGGGCAGAGCCACAAAGATAAAGGTAAATTCCAGCGGCTCGGTGATGCCGGTGAGGAAAGCCGTCAACGCAGCAGACAGCAGCAGGCCGCCTGCTACCTTTTTCTTTTCCGGCTTGGCGCACTGGTACATCGCCAGCGCCGCGCCGGGCAGACCGAACATCATAAAGGGGAACTTACCGGCCATGAAACGAGTAGCGCTGACCGAGAACACAGTGGTGGACTTGGAAGCCAGCTCGGCAAAGAAGATGTTCTGTGCGCCGGTCACGGTAACGCCATCGATGATGGCGGTGCCGCCCACAGCGGTCTGCCAGAACGGCATATAGAACACATGATGCAGTCCAAAGGGGATCAGTGCACGCTCCAGCAGGCCGTAGATAAAGGTGCCTGCATAGCCGGAAGCCAGCACCAGTGCGCCCAGCGCAGCAATGCCGCTTTGCACCACCGGCCAGATGTAGAACATGGCGATGCCGACCACCAGATACACAATAGAACTGACGATGGGCACAAAGCGTGTACCGCCAAAGAAGGCCAGCACCTGCGGCAGCTCGATCTTATAGAACTTGTTGTGCAACGCCGCCACGCCCAGACCGACCACGATGCCGCCGAACACACCCATTTGCAGGGTTGTGATGCCCAGCATGGTGGTGGTGGAGTTGGCAGGCATCGCTTCTACGCCGCCTGCCGCATTGATCATGGCTTGAATGGCTGTATTCATAATGATATAAGCCACTGCACCGGACAGGGCGGCCACCTCTTTTTCCTTGCGGGCCATGCCGATGGCCACGCCCATGGCGAACAGCAGCGCCAGATTGTTGAACACGGCGCTGCCGGTCTGGCTCATCACGTCCAGAATGGTGTAGATCAGGGTACCGGGGTGGATGACGCTGTTCAGGCCATAGGCCGCCAGCATGGTTTCGTTGGTGAACGAGCTGCCGATACCCAGCAGCAGGCCCGCTACAGGCAGCAGTGCAATGGGCAGCATAAAGCTGCGTCCCACGCGCTGCAGCACGCCAAAGATCTTGTCTTTCATCTTCAGTTCTCCTTTTCTCAAGTTCGTATCCAGCATATATATCCACACAGGAAAGACCTGTGGAGAATTAAAGGTGGAGCAAGAAAGCTTACTTTCCCATCCGAATCCGTTTCAGATGGATCGTAAGGAACACCAGTTCCTCGTCCGAAAGCTCCTTGTGCCAGGTGTTGCGGACATACTCCGCAATGCAGCAGGCGCATTTGTAGTGTTCGCTGCAATTGCGGGCGATCAGGGCGCGGAACACTTCGTCGTGGGTATCGTTTTCCTGCTCCTGTTTTCCTTGAAATACGCGTTGCGCAAAAAAGCGCAAATGCACTGTAAAGCGGCTGAAATCCAGTGCATCCCGGTCAAAATGGCAGTTGTAAAAGTATTCCACCACCTGCACGCAGCCATCCACAAAGCGGGTGACATCGTTCACCACGCTCATGGTGGTGTTGAGCTCTGCGTTGACGATGTGCAGCGCAATGAAGCCACCCTCGTCGTCCGAAAGGTCTGCATGGCAGCGCTGGCGGATGGTGGCAAGGCACTCCATACCAAGGCGATACTCTTCCGGGTAGAATTCCCGAATGGGAGCCATCAGCGGGTTGGAAAAGCGAATCCCCTGCTCACTGCGCTGGATGGCAAAGCTGATGTGGTCGGCCAGCGTGATGAGCAGGCTTTCGTTCAGCGGGTAGTTCACCCGGCTGCGGATCATTGCCACCAGCTCATCGGTGAGCAGCAGATGCTCATACGGGATCTGTTCCAGAAGTTCCACCAACTTCTGCTGCACGGCAGGGCTGGTCATGCGGTAGCTGCGCTCCACGGTTTCAGCCTCGATTTTATAGCCCGGCTTAACGCCAAAGCCCAAACCGCGCCCGGTGACGATCAGCTCACAGCCCGTGGGGTCCACCACGCGCAGAATGTTGTTGTTGATCGGTTTTTTGACGGTATATTGCATTGTTTCTCCTCCTCAAGTTGAAAAAGGCAATAAAAAAAGACCATCCTCGACACAGCAAACATACCGAAGGCTGAAACACGCTTTCGGCTTGTGCTATGCAGAGTTGGTCTAGCCCGCCAAACGGTAACAATCCAACGACGCTGCTCACGTACAATTTTCTTTTTTGTAAGGCACGAACAAATTAAGCACTTGAATGGAAATTTATTCTATGCTTGATTACAATACCATATTCTTTGCGGAGTGTCAAGATGGGAACGAGTTTCTTTTTCACTTTATCAATTTTGCCCAAACTCAGGTGATTTTCTACAGCAAATCGACAAGTAAGAATATTCCTTTTTTGCTTTATATGTGCAGTTGTTTTCAATCGAGATCATTGCGGAGAAAGCTGTGCTCCATCTCGTAACTCATCACCTTCACAAAAAAACGGTCAAGAATTGCTGCCCTATATACAAAAAAGCCGCCGAGGACATCTTCCCAAAATGGGAAGAGTCCTCGACGGTATTCGCTTATCGGGTATGCTGCGGTCTGAGAACGTCCTTCTGTACAGCTCTCTATCCGCATCAACGATATTTTCGGATGGGCGGTACAAAAATATTCAGATTGATCAGCTTTGCGATAAAGGGATGCTATTTTGCAACAGCCCCAAAATCAGCTTTTTCTTAATTACAGCTGGCCCATAGCATGCTTTGCGGCCAGCATGCCGAAGGTGTAGCAGCGGCCCAGGGACAGGCCGGTCTGGTGGAACGGATAGTCCGCGCCGCCGTAGAACACGCCGCCTACGTTGCCCACGCAGTACAGGCCGTCGATGACCTTGCCGTCAGCGTCCAGAGCCTGGCCGTTGGCGTTGGTGTTCACGCCGCTGTCGATGGAGGACACGCGGATGTGCTTGCGCACGCCCCAGAAGGGAGCCTTCTCGATCTTGTGCATGTAGGCGCTCTTCTTGCCGAAGTCCGCATCGGTCCCCTGATCGCACAGCTCGTTGTAGCGGTCAATGGTCTTTTGCAGCTCATCGGCGGGCACGTCCAGCAGAGCAGCCAGCTCCTCGATGGTGTCGGCCTTATAGGTGTCGATCAGGTTGGTGAACACGCCCTGCGGGTTCTCCACGGCACCGGGGATGTACTTGGTCATCACCTGCTCCGGCACGGGGCTGTTGGCGTAGCTCATGTAGTCGCTGTCGTAGATCTGGCAGTACCAGCCCAGAGAGCCGTCCGGGTGGTTGGCATCCACGTTGGCACCGTTGTAGCGGGGCAGATACTTGGTGATGTTGCCCATGTAGACAAAGCCGGTGTCCTCGTTGCAGAAGCGCTTGCCCTCCATGTTGACGTACAGGAAGGGTTCCTCGTACATCAGGCCGGAGTCGAAGTCATGCATCATCTTGGTGTGGCCCAGGTTCTCCATCTTGGCGCCTGCGTCGATGGCCATGATGTGACCGTCGCCGGTCTTCTGGTACTGCTTCTTGTCGTAGCCGTCCACGTCCGGGCACCAGCGCTTGACCATGGCCTCGTTGTTCATGTAGTCGCCGGTGGCCAGGATAACGCCCTTGGAGGCGTTGAACTGGATGTACTTGCCGCGCTCATCCTTGGCGATGACGCCGGTCACCTTGCCGTCGGCGTGCACCAGCTTGACGGCGGGGGTGTTGAAGAAGGTCTCCAGATTGGAGTTCTTGGCCTGCACATTCTCCAGCACGGTGGCCAGCACGTCGCCCACGTTCTTGGGCTTGGGGCCGATCCACGGTGCAAAGAAGTAGCAGTGCTCATCGCCGAAGTCGTAGGTGTCCATGCGGTCCTTCCACACACCGGTCAGGTCCTGGCTGGTGCACATGTAGGCAAAGATCTCCTTCTCGTCGTTGTGCAGCAGGCTGGAGGGATCCTTCACGCTGTCCACAAGGCTGCCGTCGCCGTACTTGGTCTGGTCGGTCAGACCGGCGCGGTTCAGATACCACATCAGGGCCTCTTCGGAGTTCTCGACGTAGGCGTTCAGCAGACTGGTGTCGGCGCGCCAGTCGCACAGGCCGTTGGTCATGTGCACCCACATCTTCTTGCCGGCCTCGGTGGACTTGGACTTGATGATGGCGGAGCCGCAGTTGCCCTGGCTCACCACGATGCTCTGCTTCTGCAGCAGGGCCACATGGCCGCCCAGCTCGGCTGCCCAGCCTGCTGCGGGCACACCGGCTGCACCGGCACCCACAACGACCACGTCAAAGTCCTTGGTCTCGTCCGGGGTGATGTCGCCCAGCTCACAGACAGAGGACTCCACTTCCTCGGTGGTCAGTCCTTCGGGCACAACGGTCTCAGCCTTGTTGGCCTCGGTGGGGGCAACGGCCACGCCCTTGGCCTGATTGATGCAGCTCTCGGCAGCCTTTTTGATGGCATCGGAGGTGATGGTAGCGCCGGAGTGGCCATCCACCTCGCTGGACTGTGCGTCCAGGATCTTCTTCACCATCTCGTCGGCGATATCGGCACCGTAACCCTTGGTTTCGTTTGCCACATCGATCTGCACATCGGTAATGGTGTCTGCATTGAAGGTCATGGTCACAGTGACAGGCGTTGTGGTGTTGATGCCGGTAGCAGTGGCGCTGTAGGTGCCTGCGGTATAGGTACCGGCAGCAGTGCTGGCAGCGGTGCTGCCAGAAGCTGCGCTGTTGCCGCAGCCGGCCAGCAGGCCTGCGGCAGCTGCACCCAAGGTAGCAGTGCGCAGGAAGTTGCGACGGGAAATCTTTTCGCTCATAATAGCTCTCCTTGCCTTTTCTTCGTGTGATCCGTGTTTGGCAGCAAAGTCCTCAGACTTTGTTACTGGATAAACAAAGCTTACACGTTAGAGCAGCGCGAAGGTCAAGGGCTGTTTTGACAAAAATATCACAAGAATTTGTCTGATATAACAAATTCTCGTGATATTGCAATTTTATGTATATATTTTTGTCCGCGTCAGATGGTAATTCACGATGCTCCCATCGGGCTGCTCCCGGCTAGCAGCGATGCTGCTGAAGGTCTCGCCCACCGCACGGAACCCGCGCTGCACGATCTCCGCATGCAGGTCGTCCAGTGAGTCCCACCCAAAGGACCCGCGATAATCCTTTTTCCAAATGGTAGTCAGATAGTCTCCGCCGCACACCACCTCCACATGCTTTGTGCGCTTCAGCCCCAGCCTGCGGGCGGCATCGGCCTCAATCATAAGGCCGTAGTCGTACTCGTTGCGTCCCACCCGAAACTGCTCCATCACCCGCCGGGGCAGGCGGCTCACCCAGCGGGTCGCAGGCATACATTCCAGCCATTCAGCCTTTTCCTGCTGCAATTCTTTATCCCGGTCTGCTGCTTCTTCCTGTGAGAAGGTCAGCCGCCACATTTCCGGGAAATTCTGCACCCAGATGCGCCCGGCATTCTGTTCCAGTGTACGGTACTGCTCCCGCTTGTGTTCCAAAAAACGGATGGCCAGTTCGTCCAGCACCTGCCTGCGCCGCAGCTGGGCGATCTGATGGTTGAACATGGCGTCGCTCTGCTCCACCGTGGGTGCGCCGATCAGCTCCCGGCATTCTTCCAGCGAGAGCTCTGCCGCCCGCAGTTCCCTGCACAGGTTGAACCGCCGGGTATCAGTGACTGTATAGTAACGGTAGCCGGTATCCTCGTTGACCTCGGGGTGGATCAGGCCCATTTTTTCATAGTAGCGCAAAGTATGGGTTGTGACACCAAGCAGAGATGCCATCTCACTGATGGTATAGCGCATAACAGTAAGCTCCTTTCCGGGCAGCAGAACCTTAGAGCTGCTCGAATGTTATTTTTCTATCCATCCTTATTATATCGTATCCGCGCACCGTTTCAAGTAAAAAAACTTTGCCGTTCTCTGCCGGAAAATACCGGGCAGCAAAAACAAGGCGTTGACTTGGATGCCGTGACCTGCAGAGAGTAGGACTGAGTTTTAACAGAATAAATCCAACATCTTAAACCTGCTGCATAAACAAAAATCCGCCTATTATAAGTATGACTTATTCGGCGCAAAAATCAGTTCTCGAACGTTCCAAATTGGCATATTTTGGACGATTGTACGATTATTTTTCCAGTTTGGTTATTTTGCTCCCCGTGGCCGGAGCAGGCCCTGCGGGCCAACATCCACTGTCAGATCTCGCTGGCACTCAACCGCATCTACACCGAGTGGTACCCCAGCAAGGGCTACACCTTCAACATCACCAACTCCACCAGCTACGACCAGTACTATGTGCATGGCCGCACCGTGTTCGATGTGATGGTGCGCATCACCAACGACATCTTCAACACCTATATCCGCAAGACCGGCACCGTAAACCCCTACTACTCTGAATACTGCGACGGTAAATCTGTCACCTGCCCGGGTCTCAAGCAGTGGGGCACCGTGACGCTGGCCAATCAGGGCCGTAACGCCTTGCAGATCCTGAAGTATTACTACGGCAACGACATCGAGATCATCCGCACCTCGAACATCCAGTCCATCCCCCAGAGCTACCCCGGTTCGCCCATCCGGCAGGGCGACAGCGGCACAGCGGTGTTCACCCTGCAGCGCCAGCTGAACCGCATCACCAAGGACTATCCCTTCCTCGGCCTGCTGACTGTGGACGGCGTGTTCGGGGCCAAGATGGCCGCCACGGTCAGGGCGTTCCAGAAGCAGTTCAACCTGACCGCCGACGGCGTAGTCGGACGACAGGCATGGTACAAGATCAGCTATATCTATGTGTCGGTCAAGGATCTTGCGGAGCTGACCAGCGAGGGCGAGGTGTCCAGCGGCACTCTCTCGGACGGCACATGGGGCGGCACCGTACTGCGCACCGGCTCCACCGGCAGCGCCGTGGAACAGCTGCAGTTCTGGCTGAATACGCTGGCACAGTATGAGTCTTCCATCCCATCGTTAACAGTGGACGGCGTTTACGGCACTGGAACGGCCAACACGGTGCGGGCCTTCCAGCGCAAATACGGCCTGACCGTGGACGGCGTGGTGGGCCGTGACACATGGACCGAGCTGTACGACCAGTTCCGCAGCATCCAGTCCGACAACGGCACCCCCAATGCCTACCCCGGCACCGCCCTGCGGGAGGGTGCAAGCGGACAGAATGTGCGGCTGGTGCAGTTCTGGCTCAAGATCGCGCGCACGGTGTACTCGAACCTGAACAACATCACGGTGGACGGCAAGTTCGGCAGTGCCACCACAGCGGCAGTCAAGCGGTTCCAGAACTACTTTGGCCTGACCAGCGACGGTGTGGTGGGCCGCACGACATGGAACAAGCTATACGAGGTGTACAACGACATCGCCAACAAGCTGCTGTCGTCCAGCCTGCGCCCCGGCGAGTACCCGGGCGTGCTGCGCAAGGGCTCTTCCGGCACAGCGGTGCGGGAGCTGCAGTTCTACCTCTACCTCATGAGCGCCTACGAGAGCAGCATACCGGCCATTGGCATCGACGGACAGTTCGGTGCTTCCACCGAAGCTGCCGTGCGGGCCTACCAGCGCTTTGCGAGGCTGACTGTAGATGGCATCGTGGGACGTACCACATGGAACAGCCTGTACGACAAGGCGTCCACTCTGCGGACATCCGGGCCGGTGGTCACCCTGAAACGCCTGCCCTACCCCGGCACCCCGCTCACAGTGGGGTCTTCCGGCAGTGCAGTGCTCTACTACAGCCTGCTTTTGCAGCGCATTGCCTACTACTTTACCAGCGTGGAGAACCCGCCCCTCTCCGACCAGTACACCGACGAGACTGCCGCCGCCACCCGCAGCGCACAGGAGCTGCTGGGCCTGCCCGAGACCGGCATTGCGGATGCCGACACATGGACAGCTGTGGAAGCGCTGAGCCTGCAGCTCGCCGCCGAAATGCCCAACCCCGACCGCAGCATCGGGCATGGCCCGGTCTACCCGGGCCGGGCCATCGGCGCGGGCAGCGTGGGGCCGGACGTGGCGCAGGTGGAGACATGGCTGAACGGGCGTTCCTGCCTGTACTGCACCGAGGGCTATGTGACCGAGAACCGCTGCTTCGGCCCGGAAGAGACTGCCGCCGTCCGGCTGGCACAACAGCGGGCCGGGCTGCTGGTGACCGGCACCGTGGACCGCGGAACATGGGCCGCGCTGCAGGCCCAGAGCTGCCCACACTGCAGCAAGGAGGAATGAGCGATGGCACGACTTCTGATCTACGATGCCTACGAGAACAAGGTATACACCTATGCAAACCTGAACGAGAACGACCCCATGCCCTACAGCACCGGCACCACCCTGCGGGTGCGGGAATTCCGGGGCAAATCCGCCAGCCCCACCCTGTGGACCACCATTGCGGCCATGGAAGCGTGGAACCTGACCCGCCGCAAGTACGGCAAGGGCATCCCGGTGGGATATGCCTTCCGCCGCATCTGGGAGGGCGGCCACGGCACCCGCAGCCAGCACTACGCGGGCGTATCCTTTGACGTGGGCCAAAGCCTGACCCGGACCGCCCGCACGGCCATCTACAACGCAGCCCGGGGCACCGGGGCATGGGGCTATGTGGAGCCGCTGAGCCAGACCCCCACATGGGTGCACATGGACCGCCGCTACGGCACGCCCGCCTGCAGCGGCACCACCGCCGGGTATCCTACCCTGAGGCGGGGAAGCCGCGGCTGCTATGTGATGATTCTGCAGGACGCGCTTTCCACGCTGGGCTACCAGACCGGGAGCCGCATCGACGGCATCTTTGGTGCCCGGACGGAGGAAGCGCTGAAAGGCTTCCAGCGACGCACGAGCTTGCGTGTGGACGGTGTGTGCGGCTGCAGCAGCTGGAAAAAGATCAGCACCGCCGTCATCGGCGTGGGACGGACAAAAACGACGATCGATTGATAAACCCTCTCAGTCTCGCTTCGCTCGCCAGCTCCCCCGAAAGGGGGAGCTCTTTTGCATCTGATGGTTTGCACTCATAAAGCTCGCCCTTCGGGAGAGCTGGCACGGCGTCAGCCGTGACTGAGAGGGTTTTCTTCCCGTGAAACATCCTTCGCTTCCCATCACCGAAAGTTGAAACTTTCTCCCCCATCTGCCCTTTTCGTTGCGCAGGCAGGCAAAACGTGCTAAAATGGCTCTATTATTAAAATGGTTCATGTTGAAAACAAGAGGATTTGAGGGGTATTGTATCATGGAATTTTCCAAACGACTGGACTTGTTCGGCGACGAGATCTTCGCCGCACTGAACGAACGCAAAGTAGCTCTGGAGGCACAGGGCCGTACCATTTATAATCTGAGCGTCGGCACGCCGGACTTTGCGCCCGCCGAGCATATCCGCAAGGCCATGATGGATGCCGCTGCCGACCCGCAGAACTGGAAGTACAGCCTGCGCGATCTGCCTGAGCTGCTGGATGCCGTGTGCGGCTACTACAAACGCCGCTTCGGCGTAGAGATCACGCCGGATCAGGTGGCCAGCTGTGCGGGCAGTCAGGAGGGCGTGGGCCACATTGGTATGGTGCTGTGCGACGAGGGCGACACCGTGCTGCTGCCCACTCCCTGCTACCCGGTGTTCATTGCGGGCAGTCTGCTGGGCGGCGCAAAGCCGTGGTATTACCCGCTGACCAAGGAGCACGGCTTCCTGCCTTATGTGAAGGACATCCCGGAGGATGTGGCCCGCAAGGCAAAGTATATGATCGTCTCCCTGCCCGCAAACCCGGTGGGCAGCGTCGGCTCCCCGGAGCTGTACGCCGAACTGGTGACCTTTGCCAAAAAGTATGACATTCTCATCATCCACGACAACGCCTACAGCGACATTATCTTTGACGGGGCCGTGGGCAACAGCTTCTTCAATACGCCGGGTGCCATGGATGTGGGCGTGGAGTTCTTCAGCCTGTCCAAAAGCTTCAACGTCACCGGTGCACGCATCAGCTTTCTTGTAGGCCGGAGGGACGTGGTAGCCGCCTTTAAAAAGCTGCGCGGCCAGATCGATTTCGGCATGTTCCTGCCGGTGCAGAAAGCTGCCATCGCCGCCCTGACCGGCCCGCTGGACATGGTAAAAACGCAGTGCGGCCTGTACCAGCAGCGCCGCGACGCTCTGTGCGGCGGCCTGCGTTCCATTGGCTGGAATGTGCCGGACAGTCACGGCAGCATGTTCGTGTGGGCACCCATCCCGGCAAAGTACGCAAAGAGCATGGACTTCTGTCTTGACCTTGTGGAAAAGAGCGGTGTGCTGTGCACGCCGGGTTCCAGCTTTGGCCCGCTGGGCGAAGGCTACGTACGCTTTGCCCTCACCCTGCCGCCGGAGCGCATTGCCGAGGCGGTGCAGTCCATCAAGGCAAGCGGTATCCTGAACTAAAAAAACGGGAACGTCCATGCGGCGTTCCCGTTATTTTTATGCGTTCACAATATTCTCTCCCGCGCCATCCAGCCATGTGCGCAGGTTGTTGGCAGTAATATCCATCAGCCGCTGCAGGGCTTCGTTGGTGGCCCACGCGATGTGCGGTGTCAGCAGGGCATTCGGCAGGCCGCGCAAAGGGCTTGCCTGCGGCAGCGGTTCAGTGCCAAAGGCATCGGCACCGTAAAAGCCAAGCTTCCCGTTTTTCAGCGCATCGGCCACGGCCTGCTCGTCCACCAGCGCACCGCGCGCGGTGTTCAGCAAGATCATGCCAGGCTTTGCCTTTACAAGGGTGGCCGCGTTGATCAGCCCCCGTGTTGCAGGTGTTGCCGGGCAGTGCAGGCTGAGCACATCGCTGCGGGCAAGCAGGGTGTCAAGATCCACGAACTCCACACCGTCGGCTTCGTACTCCGGCCGAACGGTACGGGTGCACACCAACACCTCCATGCCAAAGGCCTTGGCAATGCGGGCGGTCTGTCGGCCAATGCTGCCGTAGCCATAGATGCCAAAGGTCTTGCCCAGCAGTTCCACCTGCGGCAGCAGACCGTAGGCCGCAGGCTCCTCGGTGCGCCAATGGCCGTCCTGCACAAGGCGATGGTAACGGTCGGCGCACTGGCAGATGGCCAGCAGCAGGCTGAAGGTCATCTGTGCCACACTGTAAGTAGAATAGCCCGGCACGTTGGCTACCGGCACGCCATGGCGGCGGCAGGCCTTCAGATCAAGGTTATCCGTGCCGGTGGCAATGATGCCCACCCACCTGAGCTTCGGGCACTGGGCCAGAACGGCTTCGTCGATGCGGCACTTATTCAGGAACACGATCTCCGCATCCCCGATGCGCGGCACCACCTCTTCCTGCGCGGTGCGCCCATAGCGGGTGATGTCCGGCACAAGCGCCTTCACACCCGACCAGTCCAGATCTCCCTGCTGTATGGCATAATCTTCCAGAACAACTGCTTTCATTTCAACTTCCTCACTTTCACATCATACGGGATACAGTGCCAGCACGGTGCCCTGCGGGCTTTCGCGGCTTTCCAGCGCGGCATAGCCTCGAGCCAGCAGGATGGCAATGTGCACCCGGTCGGCCAGCGGGAGCCATACCGGCGGCACATTCTGCGCAAGGCACCCGGCCTGCAGCAGGAAACACGGTGCCAGACTGTCCAGCGGACGGATAGCCCGCAAAGCAAACCCCTGACGCAGATACAGCGGGATCAGCTCTTCTGCCGCACATTCCACCACGGCCCACCGTGCCCGCTGTCGGGCAAGAAACTCCTGCCGGGCAGCAGCCGCAGCCAGCAGCGGCGCAAGGGTCTCGGCGGCATGGCCGTCCGGCCCGGCTGCCGGGGTCAAAAAATATCCGCCTGACGTGCGGTTCCAGCCCAGAAATCGGCGCAGCGCAGCCGCCGCTGCCACATCGGCATCCATGGGCAGCAGGATGCACCCGGCTCCCGGCACACCGCGTGTACTGTACACGCCCCACACCTCGCCTACCGTCAGCATCCGCAGCACCTCGCTGCGCGGACGGTACACACTGCTCACTTCGCTCTGCGCCAGCCGGCAGAATTCCTCCGCCGAAAGCCGCCTTACCTGCCGCGTGCGCGGCGGGTCACAAACCTGGATCATTTGGTTTCCCCCATTCTTTTTCAGTATGCATCCAGCATACCGGACCGGGGGCGAGAATCGGCGCGAAACAGGGCCGCTTTTTTTGTTTTACAGATCCAGCGTTACATCCTCGCTCAGCACCTGACCAATGGGCTTTGCAATGCACAGGTCGGCTTCCGCATCTGCCCCGGTGGGCTGCATATTGATGACCACCAGATGGTCGCCCCGGAAGTACCGGGTCAGTCCTGCCGCCGGGTACACCACAAGGCTTGTGCCGCCGATGATCAGGGTATCCGCATGGCGGATGGCGTTCACCGCGCCGGACAGCACCTCCTCGTCCAGCCCTTCTTCATACAGCACCACATCCGGCTTGACGATGCCGCCGCACTCGGTGCAGCGGGGCACACCGGTGCTGTTGGCAATGAAATCCACATCGTAGAACTTACCGCAGCGGGTGCAGTAGTTGCGCAGGGTGCTGCCGTGTAGCTCGTACACCGTGCGGCTGCCCGCCGCCTGATGCAGGCCGTCGATGTTCTGGGTAACGACCGCTTTCAGCCTGCCCTCCCCTTCCAGCTTTGCCAGCCGCAGGTGGGCCGCGTTGGGCTTTGCCCCCTTCACGATGAGCTTATCGCGGTAAAAACGGTAAAACTCCTCCGGGTTCTCCTCCCAGAAGGTATGGCTCAGGATCGTTTCCGGCGGGTAGGCGTACTTCTGATGATAAAGTCCGTCCACACTGCGGAAGTCCGGGATACCGCTCTCGGTGGAAACGCCCGCCCCGCCAAAGAACACGATGCTGCTGCTTTTGGCAATGATCTCTTCCAATGCCTGTACCATAACAAAAAACGCCCCTTTCGCTGCGGAAATATTTGTGTTAGTATAGTTTTAAGTATAACACAAACTCACAGGAAAGGAAGCGCAACTTTTGAACGTCTGGTATGTGAACAGCATTCTGGGAACCTTCCGGCTGGAAGAGGAAAACGATGCCATCTGCGGGCTGACCCTCTGCCCGGACGGCGTACCGGAACTGGAACCGCTGCCCCGCAAGGTGTGCGAGACACCGCTTTTACAGGAAGCCGAGGAGCAGCTGAACGAATATTTTGCCGGGGCGCGCAGGGAATTCGATCTGCCGCTGGCCCCCAAGGGCACCCCCTTCCAGAAGGCCGTCTGGGCCGAGATGAACAAGATCCCCTACGGTGAGACCCGCACCTACGGCCAGCTGGCCGCCGCTGTTGGCAAACCCAAGGCCAGCCGTGCCGTGGGCGGTGCCTGCCACTGCAACCCCATCGCCATCCTTCAGCCCTGCCACCGGGTGGTGGGCAGCACCGGCAGGCTCACCGGCTACGCCTATGGCGTGGAGATGAAGCAGTATCTTCTGGAATTGGAAAAACAGGAGTAATTTTATGATCGGAATGCCCTCCGCGTTCGCTCTGGGTATTTTCAGCGGAAAATTTATTTTTATATTTGTGTTTCAGAAAAGCCTGCGGGCTTTTCTGAAACACTTTTTCACCGTAGGGTCGCTGTGGGAAACTGCATCATACACAAAAGAGCCATTGCACATCCATTTTGTGCAACGGCTCTTTATTTTTCACTCCGTTTTACTGTGCACTGTAAATGCTGCCCATCGTCCAGGAATTATCCGCGCTGTACTTGGCGTGGTTGCGCAGGTAGGTGACCCATGCGCCGTAGCCGTTGCCTGCAGAGAGATGCACGCCATCCGGCGCTGCAAGCATCTCCTTCAGGTTGCCCTCGCCGTCGGCAAGGGTCTCCCACAGGTCAAGGTAAACGCATCCCTTGCTGGCGGCCAGCTGAGCCAGCTGCTCGTTCACACCGCGCAGCACATCCGATGCAAGGCCGGGCTTTTCAGCAGCTGCCGAGGGTCGCACCGGCGGGATAGACTGCACGTAGATCACGCAGTCCTCGCCCAAAGCCTCGCGCAGCATATCCAGCATCTGGCCATAGTAGGCAAGGAAGCGATCCGAAGCGCCCAGCGTGGTGAGGGTGTTAGTGCCCAGCAGGATATACAGCTTCTTGGGCCGGGCAGCGGCCAGCACATCCAGCGCTACCTCCTGCCCGCGGGTGGGGCTTTTGACTGCGCTGCGGTTCACAATGGCATCCGGGCCAACGCCGGTATAGCCGCAGATGAGTGCCCCGTCCAGATTGATCTGGTAATCCGAGAAGCCCACCGTCAGACTGTCGCCCAGAAAGGCTGCGTCCGCAAAGTAGCTCAGGTCCACCTGCCCGCAGCTGGGCTGGCGGATGACGCTGGCATCATAGGCTTTGACGGTATAGGCCCCAGCGCTCTGCTTTGCAGGGCCAAAGTTCTCCAGTGTGACGGCCTGCCCACCGGTGCTGCCATCCTGTGCAGCACTGCTGCTATCCGCTTCGCCCTGCATGGGCAGCGGTGCCAGAATGTTCTCGGCAATGCCGCTGGCGTTGGTGGACGGGGTATCGTCCGCGCCCTCTGCGCCCTTTTCCAGAATGGCCGTGATGGCGTAGGATACCAGTAAAATGGCGACCACTGCGCCCAGAAAGCGCAGCTTGCCGCTGACTGTACCGCGCCGTGCCCGGCGCGGCGCAGAATGATACTCGTGTGAAATGCCCATGGTTTTTCCAGCTTTCTCCATTTTTCCCGCACAGAAGGGGGTTTTATCCGCCCGGGGCTGTGCGTTTTTTATTTTATCATAATTTTTTTGCCTGTGCAACCAATTAGGTCTTGCATACAACAGGCAAAACAGGTACAATAAGGATGTGGTAATTTTGCACATTTTACAAAAAGGGTGTGCACATGCCGCAAACTTTTTTGTATCACTTGCAGCATCCGGTTTGTTTGCCGCACGGTCTGCGGGCAGTGCAGGGCCTTTAGACCAAACCCCACTCTGGCGGCGCGGAAGCCGGAACCTGCAGCGATGTACAAATGATAAGAATGAAATTTGCAAAAGGAGGTACTCATGGCCAAGAATGTGATCATTGGTCAGAGCGGCGGTCCTACCGCCGTGATCAACTCCAGTCTGGCAGGCGTGTACAAAGCCGCCTGCAGCCTGGGTGCAGACAAGGTGTACGGTATGAAATACGGCATCGAAGGTCTGCTCAAGGAAGAAATGCTGGAGCTGAACGTCCTGCTGGACGACCGCATGAGCATTGAACTGCTCAAGCGCACGCCTTCCAGCTACCTTGGCAGCTGCCGTTACAAGCTGCCGGACCCGGATGTGGACTCCACACCCTTCATCAAACTGTTCACCCTGTTTGACAAGTACGACATCTGCGCGGTGTTCTACATTGGCGGTAACGACTCCATGGACACCATCGCAAAGCTTTCCCGCTACGGTGAGCGCGTGGGCAGCAGTGTGCGGTTCATCGGTGTGCCCAAAACCATCGACAACGACCTGTGCCTGACCGACCACACCCCCGGCTACGGCTCTGCCGCCAAGTACATTGCCACTATTTTAAAGGAAGTCATCCGGGATTCCTCCGTGTATGACATCCGCAGCGTGACCGTGGCCGAGATTATGGGCCGACATGCGGGCTGGCTTGCCGGTGCGGCCTGCCTTGCGGGCGGCGACGACTGCGAAGGCCCGGATCTGATCCTGCTGCCGGAGGTGCCCTTTGATCAGGACAAGTTTCTTGCCAAGGTGGACGAGCTGCAGCGCCGCAAGTCCAATGTGATTATTGCGGCCAGCGAGGGCGTAAAGACCGCCGACGGCACCTATCTGTGCGATCTGGTGTCCACCGCAGGCCAGCTGGATGCCTTTGGCCACAAGGCCGTGCTCAGCGGCACCAGCCGTTATCTCTCCGACCTCATCCACGACAAGCTGAACTGCAAGAGCCGTGCCATCGAGTTTTCCACCCTGCAGCGCTGCGCCAGCCATCTGGCCAGCCGCACGGATGTGAACGAAGCCTACGCTGTGGGCGGTGCCGCAGCCGCCGCAGCCTTTGCGGGCGAGACCGGTCGCATGATCGCGCTCAAGCGCATTTCCGCTTATCCCTACCAGTGCATCACCGAGTCGGTGGATGTGCAGCAGGTGGCAAACCTTGAAAAGAAGGTGCCGCTGGACTGGATCAGCCCCGATGGGATGCAGGTGACTGCTGCCTTTGAGGAGTACGCCCGCCCGCTGATCCTGGACGAGGTGACCCCCGTCTATGTCAACGGCACCCCGCGCCATATCCTCCTGTAACCCCTTTTCCCGCGTCTGTTTTCGTGCATCCTGCACGTAATATTATATTGCCGAAACAGAAAAACAAAAAAGGAGAAATCATCATGGGTAAAAATGCAATCGTTGGTCAGTCTGGCGGTCCTACTTCCGTCATCAATGCAAGCCTTGCAGGCGTATTTGAAAGCTGCAAGAACCGCGGCGCAGAGATCGTTTACGGTATGTGCAATGGCGTTGCCGGTTTGCTGGAGGAGCGGGTGGTGGATCTTTCCACCGTGCTGACGGACGATCTGGACATCGAGCTGCTCAAGCGCACCCCGTCCAGCTTCCTCGGCAGCTGCCGCTACAAGCTGCCGGACTGGCATGAGGACGAGACCGTCTACAAAAAACTGTTCGCCATTCTGGAAAAGCTGAACATCGGCTACTTCTTCTACATCGGCGGCAACGACTCCATGGACACCATCGGCAAGCTGGCCGAGTACGGCGAGCGCATCCAGAGCGACATCCGCTTTATGGGCGTGCCCAAGACCATCGACAACGACCTGATGGTCACCGACCACACCCCCGGCTACGGCTCTGCTGCCAAGTACATTGGCGTGGTGATGAAGGAGATCATCCGCGATGCCACCGTATACGGCACCAAGTACGTCACCGTGGTGGAGATCATGGGCCGCAATGCCGGCTGGCTGACCGCTGCCGCCGCTCTGGCAAAGAGTGACGACTGCGAGGGTGTGGACATGATCTGCCTGCCCGAAGTGCCCTTCAATGTGGAACACTTCATTGAAAAGGTGCGCGTGATGCAGGAGAAGAAGCCCAGCATCGTGATTGCCGTTTCCGAAGGCGTGAAGCTGGAAGATGGCCGCTACGTCTGTGAGCTGGCCGACGATGTGCACGCAGTGGACGCTTTCGGCCATAAGGCCCTGACCGGCACCGCACGGTATCTGGCAAATGTGGTGGCCCGCAATCTGGACACAAAGACCCGCTGCATCGAGCTTTCCACTCTGCAGCGCTGCGCAGGCCATCTGACCAGCCGCACCGACATCACCGAAGCCTATCAGGTGGGCGGTGCTGCCGCCAAGGCGGCCTTTGAGGGCGTTACCGGCCAGATGGTGGCCCTGAAGCGCATCTCCAACAGCCCGTACCAGTGCACCACTGAGCTGCACCCCATTAGCGAAGTTGCAAACCTCGAAAAGAAGGTGCCGCTGAGCTGGATGAACGCCAACCACACCCAGATGACCGATGAGTTCCTGGCTTATGCCCGCCCGCTGATCCAGGCCGAGCTGACCCCGCTGTACATTGCCGGTCTGCCCCACCACATCTACATGAAGAATCAGAAGTGATCTCTCCTGCATTGATTTTTCTCAAGGCATGATGAAAGCCCGTCCGAGTTTTAGGCCCGGACGGGCTTTTTGCATTTCGGTATTTTCCGCTTTAGAACATCAGACCGCTGCGCCGACTTTGGGTGCGCCGCCTGCGATCTCCTCTGCCGTCAGAGGCTTTGCCTCCACCGGGGCATTCAGGCGCTCCTTGGCCACTGCCAGCATCAGCTTGATGCGGTTTTCCTGATTGACCTTGGTGGCGCTGGGGTCGTAATCGATGGGGGTGATGTTGGCACTGGGGTACAGGGCGCGGATCTTGTTCACCATGCCCTTGCCCACGATGTGGTTGGGCAGGCAGCCGAAGGGCTGGGCGCACACGATATTGCCGTAGCCGCCCTGCACCAGCTCGATCATCTCGGCAGTCAGCAGCCAGCCCTCGCCCATCTTGGCACCCAGCGAAATGATGCCCTTGGGCTTTTCCACCAGCTCCTTGAAGGGGCCGGGGGCGTAGAAGCCTGCGTCGGCCTCAGCCTTGAGCATGGCGCGCTCGATGCCGTCCAGCCAGTTCAGGAACTGGTCAATGCCGATCTTCACAGCCAGCTTGCCGCCGTACAGTACATGATCCTCGCCCATGTTGAAGGCACAGTACTGCACAAAGCCCATCAGGCCCGGGAAGTTCACCTCGCAGTCCTGACTTTCCAGAAACTTCTGCAGGTCGTTGTTGCCCAGCGGGCTGTACTTGACGTAAATTTCGCCAACCACGCCCACCTTGACCTTGGGCACCCGGGTAACGGGGATGGCAGCAAAGTCCTTTGCGATGAGGGGGAAGGTGTGCTTCATCTCCTTGGAGGTGTAGCCCTTGCCTGCCAGCAGCACGCGGCCCAAGCGTTCCACCCACAGGTCTACCATCTTATCGGCAGCCCCCTTCTCGTTCTCGTAAGGTGCCACCTGATTACGCAAAGCGCACAGCATATCGCCGTAGAAGATGCAGGCCAGCGCACGGCGGGCCAGCGGCAGGGTCATCTGGAAGCCGCTGTCCTTTTCCAGACCCGAGAAGTTCAGGCTGGCCACCGGGATCTGCGGATAGCCCGCCTTGACCAGTGCCTTGCGCAGCAGATGAATGTAGTTGGAGGCACGGCAGCCACCACCGGTCTGGGTGATGAGCAGGGCGGTGTGATCCAGATCATACTTGCCGCTGTTCAGCGCATCCAGAAACTGACCGATGACCAGCAGAGCCGGGTAGCAGGTGTCGTTGTGGACGTATTTCAGGCCCAGCTGTGCCACGGCACTGCCGCAGTTGCCCAGAATTTCGCACTTGTAGCCGTCGTAACGCAGGGCGTACTCCAGCAGGCGGAACTGGGTAATGGCCATGTTGGGGATGAGGATGGTATGGGTCTTCTTCATCTCCGGGGTAAATTTGGGATAATTGTATTCCATAGGTTCCTCCTATGTTGCTTTCTTAAAAAGCTTTTTGCTCTATCTCTATTTTATTCTGCCTTTTCTGCGGCCACCTCGTCCCGCTCGTCCAGAGCAGCAAACAGACTGCGCAGGCGGATATTCACGGCACCCAGATTGGTGATCTCGTCGATCTTGAGCTGGGTGTAGAGCTTGCCGCCCTCCTGCAGAATTTCGCGGGTCTCGTCGGTGGTGATGGCATCCACGCCGCAGCCGAAGGACACCAGCTGCACCAGATCCATATCCTTCTGGGTGGTGCAGTACTTGGCGGCGGCATACAGGCGGCTGTGGTAGGTCCACTGGTTCAGCACACTGGTAGGGAACTTCTGCACCCGGTTGGAAATGCTGTCCTCGGTAACAACGGCAGCACCGTGGCGGGTGATGAGGCGGTCGATGCCGTGGTTCACCTCGGGGTCCACATGGTAGGGGCGGCCTGCCAGCACGATGATGCGCTTGCCCTGACGGCGGGCTTCATCGATGATCTCGCTGCCCTTCACGCGGATCTTTGCCATGTGGGACTCGTATTCCGCATAGGCGGCATCCGCTGCGGCCTGCACTTCCTTCTCGGAGATACCGCCAAAGTACTTGGGCAGGATGTTCTTTGCCATCTTGTGCACAAAGTCCTTAGGGCGGTGGATGCCCACATAGTCATAGATGAACTTGGTGCCCTCCAGCTCCGGGCAGTTGCCTGCCAGAACCTCGGGGTAGTAGGCCACCACCGGGCAGTTATAGTGGTTGTCGCCCAGTCCCTCGTCCACATTGTAGGTCAGGCAGGGGTAGAAAATAGCGTCCAGCTGCATCTGGCTCAGGGCCTTGATGTGGCCGTGGCTCAGCTTTGCCGGGAAGCAGGCGGTATCGCTGGGGATAGTAGCCTGACCGGCGAGGTACAGGCCGCGGCTGGACACCGGGCTGGTGTGCACGGCAAAGCCAAGCTTTGTCCAGAAGGCCCACCAGAAGGGCAGCAGCTCGTAGAAGCCCAGACACAGCGGGATGCCGATGGAGCCGCGCTTGCCGGCCACCGGCTTGTACTCGGCCAGAAGCTGCTGCTTGTAGGCGTAGAGGTTCAGGCTGTCGTCGGCGCTCTTGCCGGTCACGGGCTTATCGCAGCGGTTGCCGGAGATGTACTTGCGGCCATCCGCAAAGGTGTTGACGGTAAGCTGGCAGTGGTTGCCGCAGCCGCCGCACTTGACGCTGACCACCTTCTGTGCAAAGGCTTCCAGCTCCTGCTCGTTCATCATGGCAGAAGCAGTCTTGTGGGCCTTCTGGCTCTGGCGCAGGCCGAACAGAGCCGCACCGTAAGCGCCCATCAAGCCGGCAATGTCCGGGCGGATGACCTCCACGCCCATCTCCTTTTCAAAGGCGCGCAGCACGGCTTCATTATAGAAGGTACCGCCCTGCACCACGATCTTGCGGCCCAGCTCTTCCGGGCTGGAAGCGCGGATGACCTTGTACAGTGCGTTCTTGACCACGCTGATGGACAGGCCTGCCGAGATGTTCTCGATGCTTGCGCCGTCCTTCTGGGCCTGCTTGACCGAGCTGTTCATGAACACGGTGCAGCGGCTGCCCAAATCCACCGGGCGGTCTGCGAACAGGCCAAGGCTTGCAAATTTCTTCACATCGTAGCCCAGTGCCTGTGCAAAGGTCTGCAAAAAACTGCCACAGCCGGAGGAACATGCTTCGTTCAGGAAGATGTTGCTGATGGCACCATCTTCGATCTTGAAGCACTTCATATCCTGACCGCCGATGTCGATGATGAAATCCACATCCGGCATAAAGTATTTTGCAGCGGTAAAGTGCGCCACCGTTTCCACCAGACCGTAATCGCAGCGGAATGCGTTCTTCACCAGGTCTTCGCCGTAGCCGGTGGTGGTCACGCTGGCCACCTGCAGGCCCGGGTGCTCCTTGTAAATTTTCAGCAGCTGTTCCCGGATGAGGGGCAGCGGGTTGCCGAGGTTCGGTTGATAGTTGGTGTAAAGGATCTGGCTTTTCTCGTCCACCACCACCAGCTTGACGGTGGTGGAGCCGGAGTCGATGCCGATATGCACCGGGCCGCACTGCGCGCTGAACGGCACACGCGGCACACTGTGGGACATGTGGCGGGCGTGGAACGCCTCGTATTCCTCCTTGCTGGCGAACAGCGGCGGCTCGCTGGCGTAGGTGGCAGTGGCGGCATACTGGTCCAGCGCATCGGCCACCTCGGACAGAACGAAAGCCTTGTCGGCATAGAGGGCAGCGCCCAGTGCCACATACAGCAGGCTGTTCTCCGGGCAGGTGCCGGTCACGTTCAGCGCTTCGTCAAAGCTCTTGCGCAGCACGCTGCTGAAGGTGAGCGGGCCGCCCAGATACAGGATATTGCCCTTGATGGGACGGCCCTGTGCAAGGCCTGCAATGGTCTGGTTGACCACAGCCTTATAAATGCTGGCAGCAATGTCCTCGGTGCGGGCACCCTGATTGATCAGGGGCTGCACGTCGCTCTTGGCAAACACGCCGCAGCGGGACGCAATGGTGTAGGTGCGCTGTGCGTTCTCTGCTGCCTTGTTCATCTCGTCGGCACCCATTTTCAGCAGGGTGGCCATCTGGTCGATGAAGGCACCGGTGCCGCCGGCACAGCTGCCGTTCATGCGCACCTCGGTACCGTTGGTCAGAAACAGGATCTTGGCATCCTCACCGCCCAGCTCGATCACGCAGTCGGTGGCAGGCACAAAGCGCTTGACCGCTACGCGGGTGGAAAACACCTCCTGCACAAAGGGCACGCCGCAGCTGTCGGCCAAACCCATGCCCGCCGAACCGGAAATGCTCAGCAACGCCTTCTGACCGTGCAACTGCTCGGCATCGATGCGGCGCAGCAGCTCCTGCGCCTTTTCCAGAATATGGCTGTAATGCCGTTCGTATGTAGAATACAGCAGCGCATCATGTTCATCCAGCACCACACACTTGATGGTGGTACTGCCGATGTCAAGACCTACTCTCACGTTGTTTTTCCTCCTAAGGACAAATGCCGGAGGCAAAGCCCCCGGTGGACGGCAAAATCAATTTCTTTGCCAAAAATTAGTTTGTTAACGAATCATTTTGTCAATTCGCATACAAATGTATTATAATCCAATTTTGCGGCACAATCAATCAGCGTCCCTTATTTTACACAGAAAAAATAGTATTTTCCGCTCAAAAAGTTAAACATTTTGTGAACTTGTCGCTTTTTATGCGGCTGCACCGGTGTCTCGGCAAAGTTTTTTAACCTTTGCCAACAAAAAAGGACTGCCGCACAGGAGCATCTCCCCCGCAGCAGTCCTTATTCATTATTATAATGCAATCATGCAGCATGCATCACAGCTCGTCCGGGTCGCCGCGCTCCGGCATGGTACGCAGCTCCCGCACCAGCATATTGCGCAGCTGGTACTGATGCTGCTGTGCCTGTGCCGTATCGCCGCCCGTATGCAGCTCTACCGTCGGCTCCGTTATGCGGTCGGTGCACAGCGGAATGGTCACCACTGCCTGTGTGCCCTTTTCCGGTGCGCGCTCCACCCGCAGGCCCCAGCCCATACGGCGGCAGCACTCGCGGCAGAGCAGCAGGCCCAGCTTTGCGCCGCCCAGAAAGCAGCGCCGGTTCTCCAGCCATGTATCCTCGCCCGCTTCCGGCAGGCCGCAGCCATTATCCATCACCGTCAGCTGCCAGAAGCTTTCGCTGCGGCGCAGCATCAGCCGCACTTTGCCGCCCGCACTGCAGGCCCGCAAGGCATTCGAGAGCAGATGCAGGCACAGCAGTTCTGCATCATTGCGGTCCGCCATGACCCGGCAGGCTGTCCAGCCGCCATAGTCCAGCGTCAGTTCCACCCCAAGCTGTGCCTGCACCATATCGGCCTGTGCGGCGACCTGCTGCAGCAGCTGGCACAGGTCCAGCGGATAGAGCCGCGGGTCTTCCTCGGTGCGCAGAAAATCCAGCAGCGACATCACTTCGTTCACAGTGCGGTCCAGCCTTGCCGACGCAGCGCTGATATCGTTCACCGCCTGCCGGGTCTGCTGGTCGGCACCCACATGCGCAAGGTGCTGGTCCAGATATTCGCAATTGCGTCCGATCAGGCCCAGTGCATGGAAGCATGCCTGTTCCACATCCTTCTGCGGGATCGCCTGCGCGGTCAGTGCACCCGCCTCGTTCTGCCGCATCTGCTCCATACCCTTGCGCCTCCTGTGTTTTATGCTCAGTCGTCCTTCTGACGCTGAAGATAATTCTTGACAGTGTAGATCAGTTTACCAGTGGTAGGTTTCTCGTCCGCAAATCCGCTTTCGTCCTTGAAGCGCAGCCACTTGGCCGAGGGCTTTGCTTCCAGCTGGTCGATCATACGCCGGATGCCGCTGTCCACAGCAGAGACCGACACATCGTACTGCTCGCTCACCGCCTGCAGGATCTCCTTGCGGATGGCCAGCTTCTGGCTGGTGCCGTACACCACGCCCACCGCACAGGAAAGATAGTTGCAGTTCACGTCCGGCAGCTGGATGCCCCAGCCCTCATACAGTTCCTGACACTTGCGTTCCATGCGCTGGCTCTGCCGTCCCGGCAGGCGGTACAGCTCCCACAGCAGGTTCTTCAGTTCGGCATGGCCCACATAGCAGAATCCATCGCCCGATTCCAGACAAATGGCACTCGTATTCTGCCGCCTGCCCTCATCAAACAGAACAACATTCGGTTTGGGATCCATGCTGCGGATATTCATTAAAAACTCCAGCCCGCTCATATCTTCCAGCTGGCTGCAGAGGATCACAACATCAAACTGACGTCCCTGACGCAGCTGTTCCAGCAGACGGCCGCCGTTCTGGAAGCAGGTGCACTCCAACGCAGGGCTTTGCTCCTGCAGGTAGTTCTTTTCCACCCGCAGCTCCTTGCGGTCGTAGCTTCCAAGGGCGATCTGCAGCGTTTTTGCTGTGTGCTCACTCTCCACGCAACGCGCCGCCTTTCTGCCTGAGCTGTTCTGTATCGGTCAGTTCTTCTACCACATCCTGCCAGATCTCCGGCTGGACGCCATTCTCACACAGATAGCGCAGGATCCGGTAGCAGAACTCTGGTGCAGCTGCAATGTAGCAGCTTTGCATGTACTGCCGGTTCCCGGTACGGCAAAGCGTCAGGCAGCAGCCGTTTTCGTTGCCTGTATCCATTGAGTATACCAGCGTATATGCTTTCTGCAACCCGTCGATTGCCGAAAACTGACGGATCATAGGTGAAAATGTACGTTCCATAATTTTTCCTCCCTTGCTACAAGGTCCTGCGACGTTTTCAAGGCATTCCTTGTTTTTCTTATCTTATTTTAAAGAGCAGAGAGGGCTGGTTCAATCCTGAAAAAGCGTCTAAAAACATCAAAATCACATTCGTTGCATTTTTTTGTCGTGTTTTTCTGCGCCGCGACACATTTTATTTTGTGCTTGCGGTTCATCGCAGATTTTTTGCGTCGTATTGGCAGTGTAATTCTGCTTTCGCGATGCTTTTCTTTTTTATCAGGATCTTCCGCTATTAAAATAGCACGACGGCGACGCAAATTCAACCTCCACGTCAATTTTTCCTTTATTTTCCTGTTTTTCTGCCTCAAAAGCCCAAAATACCGGTCCGGTCAAAATTTATGTTGAAATATACACAGTTTTTTCATATTGTTTCGGTAAAATAGAAGTGTATAACGCCTTGCTGCGGGTCCTGTATCCGGGCAGTTTATTATAATGTACAGCGGCAGCGTTCCTGCGAGGATGCGCCGGAAAGGCTCACACATGCTCCAACTCAACCACATCAAGAAAGAATACAAAACCGGCGATCTGGTGCAGAAAGCACTGGATGATGTCAGCCTGAACCTGCGGGACAACGAATTCGTCGCCATTCTCGGCCCCAGCGGTTCCGGTAAGACCACCCTGCTGAACGTCATTGGCGGTCTGGACCGCTACGACAGCGGTGATCTGATCATCAACGGCATCTCCACCAAGAAATATACCGACCGCGACTGGGACTCTTACCGCAACCACACCATTGGCTTTGTGTTCCAGAGCTATAACCTCATCCCGCACCAGACAGTGCTTTCCAATGTGGAGCTGGCGCTGACCATCTCTGGCATTTCCGGTGCCGAGCGCCGCAACCGGGCCACCAAGGCGCTGGAGCAGGTAGGTCTGGGCGACCAGCTGCACAAGCACCCCAGCGAAATGTCCGGCGGCCAGATGCAGCGTGTGGCCATTGCCCGCGCACTGGTCAACAACCCCGACATCCTGCTGGCCGACGAGCCGACCGGCGCACTGGACAGCGACACCAGCATTCAGGTGATGGAGCTGCTGAAGGAGGTGGCCAAAGACCGCCTTGTGGTCATGGTCACCCATAACCCGGAGCTTGCAGAGCAGTATGCTACCCGCATCGTCCGCCTGCGGGACGGCGTGATCCAATCGGACACCGCACCGTTTGCGCCGGATGATTCCGCTCAGGTGCCGCCGGTGCACAAAAATCTGGGTCGTTCTTCCATGTCGCCGCTCACCGCTCTCGCGCTGAGCTTCAACAACCTGCTCACCAAAAAGACCCGCACCCTGCTCACCGCATTTGCGGGTTCCATCGGCATCATCGGCATTGCGCTCATCCTTTCGCTCTCGGCCGGTGTGAGCAATTATATCCAGGAGATGGAACGCTCCACCCTTTCGGAATATCCGCTGCAGATCTCGACCACCGGCGTAGACCTTGCCGCCCTGCTGGACCCGGGAAGCTACACCAGCGCCGTTGCCAACAACACCAATGTGGGCGCCACCAGCGCTTCTTCCACCCCGGAGGGCATGGTCACAGTGCGCGAACTGCTGAGCCAGCTGACCGAGGATAATTCCTCCGTCAATGACCTTGCCTCCCTGAAAAAATATCTGGACAGCGACGAGTGCACCATCTCGGAGGATGCTGCTTCCATCGAGTATTCCTACGGCATCGCACCGCTGATCTACCGCCAGAACAAGGACGGCACCGTGCGCCAGATCTTCCCGGACAGCAGCCTTTCTGCGCTGAACAACACCACCTCTGCCGCCGGCATCGTCTCTTCCATGACCAATCAGAGCGTGTTTACCGAGATGGCCGAAGATCCTTCGCTGTACGAAGATCAGTACGATGTCAAGGCAGGCCGCTGGCCGGAAAGCTACAACGAGGCCGTTCTTGTGCTGAATTCGGATGGCAGCATCAGCGATTACGCTCTTTATATTCTGGGCATTGAGGACGACAGCGTGATGATGCGTTTTCTGCAGGAGTACGCAAAAAACAAGAACACACAGGCTCCCACCGGCTACGGCACCTACCCCTACGATACCTTTGTGGGCCTGAAATATAAGATCGTTACCAGCTCGGACTATTACGTTTATGACGAAGAACGCCAGATCTGGCGCAACCGCTCCGACGATGAAGCGTATGTGGAGCAGCTTGTGGAAAACAGTCCGGATCTGACCATCGTGGGCGTGGTGCAGCCCCGCGCAGATGCCAGCTCCACCATTCTGCCCATAGGCGTTGCCTATACCCATGCACTCACCTACTACGCCATCGACCATGCAGCCGAAAGTGAAGTGGTAAAGCAGCAGCTTGCCGACCCGGAAGTGAACGTGCTGACCGGCGAGCGCTTTGATGCCGACCAGCGCGAACCCGATCTTGACATTTCTTCCCTGTTCTCGGTGGATACCGATATGCTGAAGGATGCCTTCCAGTTCGATGCAAGCAAGCTGCAGTTCGACCTGAGCGGTGCATTTGATCTGCAGGATGGCAGCTTTGACTTTTCCTCCATCCTTGATCCGTCCGCATTCCAGCTGGATCTGAGCGATCTGGACCTGAGCGACATCGACATGAGCGATGTGGAGCTTCCGGACATGGACGCGCTGGATCTGAGCCAGTTGTTTGCCGATATGGACCTGTCCGTCTCGGAGGATGCGCTGCAGAGCCTGATGAAGAAGATCATGAATGGCTATAAGCGCTATATCATCGGCAACGGCATCTTGAATCTGGATAAGATTGGTTTCTCTTCCTATATGGAGAGCGACCAGTTCAAACAGCTTCTGTCCGAATCCATGGGCGACCTGCTGGACACCACCGGCCTGCAGGAGCAGTTCACCGCTTCGCTGCAGCAGAACCTGCAGGGCATCATGACGAGCTATCTGCAAAGCTACTCGGAACAGCTGAGCCAGAAGCTGGGCGAAGCTCTGCAGACCAAACTCACCGCTGCCATTCAGACCCAGATGAGCACCGTGATGCAGCAGCTGATGACCCAGCTGACCACTCAGTTCAGCCAGCAGATCCAGTCCGCCATCCAGAACAACATCGCTCAGCTCAGCAGTCAGGTGGAAGATGCCCTGAAGATCGACCCCACCGTGTTCCAGAGTGCCGTGCAGGTGAACATGAGCACCGACGACCTTGTGGATCTGGTCAAGATGAACCTGCAGTCCAGCACCACCTCCTACAGCAGTGTTCTTGGTGCACTGGGCTATTCGGATTATGCAAAGCCCGGCAGCATCTGGATCTACCCCAAGAGCTTTGAGGCCAAGAATCGTATCGTGGACAGCCTGAACGCCTACAACGCCGCCATGCGTGCGCAGGGCGAAGAGGACAAGGTGATCGTATTCTCGGATACGGTCGGCACCCTGATGAGCGCCGTGACCAAGATCGTGGATATGGTCAGCAATGTGCTGGTGGCCTTTGTTGCCATCTCGCTGGCGGTTTCTTCCATCATGATCGGTGTCATCACCTATATCAGCGTGCTGGAACGCCGCAAGGAGATCGGTATTCTGCGTGCCATCGGTGCATCCAAGCACAATGTCTCCGAGGTGTTCAATGCCGAGACCTTCATTATCGGAATGTGCTCCGGCGTGATCGGCGTGGGCCTGTGCCTGCTGCTGCTGATCCCTGGCAACATGCTCATCCACTCCATTGCAGGAACCACCAGCGTCACCGCTGTGCTGCCGCCCAAGGCTGCACTGGTCCTGATCGTTCTGGCTACCCTGCTCACGATCCTTGGCGGTCTGATTCCCGCCCGCAGCGCAGCCAAGTGCAACCCCGTCACCGCCCTGCGTTCTGAGTAATTTCCTTTCTCGACAAGCAAAAGGAGTCGCTGCATCACGCAGCGGCTCCTTTTTTGATGTCCGGTGCTTTATCTCAATTTCTCGTGTAATTCCTCATGCAGTTCCTCGCGCTCTTCCTTCAGTTCCTGCTTGAGAGTCCGGTCGATCTCCCGTGTCTCCTGCCGGATCTCAGCCAGATCCTTTTCGATCGCAGGGTTTTCTTCGATTTCTTCCCGAATGAACATGAGCGCAAAGCTTACCAGCAGCAGCCCGCAGGAGATCCAGATGGTCTTTCCTGCCAGCCGCGCTGCGCCCATGCTTCCAATACCGGCACCCACCGCGAACAACAGAATGATGCCAAAATAACGCATCATCCGGTCCTTAACTTTCGGTTCATGGGTCTTGCTCCAGATGCAGAATGCTTCCACACCGCTGCGCAGGTCACCAATGCACATGGTGCTGGCAAATGCATAGCCGTTCACCTTGCGGAACGCCTGCACCTGCATTGCGCAGGAGAAGGAAACGATGGCGTTTGCCAGCAGGTTTTGCTCCTGTGGCAGAAAGCCCACAATGAACAGCAGAAGCACTTCGCCCAGCACCACCAGCTGCCGCCAGTGAAGCCGCTGCATGTTGCAAAAGCTCTCCCGCATCTTTTCTGCCACCAGTACGCCCAGCGCAAAAGCACACAGAGGAACCAGATAGTGCAGCACCCGATCCCACTGACCATCCATGATGTTGGAACTCAGCAGCACGATGTTGCCGGTCTGTGCATTTGCAAACACCTTACCGCGAAACAGATACGTATAGGCATCCTGCAGCCCGCCCGAAAGCGAAAGGAACACCGCCGTCAGGAAGGACTCTGACATCTGCCCATGATGTTTTGTTTTCATATTACCTTTTCCCCCTCTTTTCGTACCCTATTATAATATATTTTTACAGCTTGGTCCATATCAATTTTACATGTCATGCATGTATATTCCTGCATCCTGCCAGCGCCGAAAATACGGCCCGTGCCCGGCCCGCACTTTGCATTCCCTCACAGGTTGTGTTAGAATAAGAAAAAAGCTTTTCCAAAGGAGAACTTCCTTATGCCGAATATTGTCGAGATCACAGACCTTTCCGCACCGGAGCTGGATGTCTATGCCCGCCTGACGCAGGCGCAGCTGCGCAATCGTCTGGAACCGGAAAAAGGCATCTTTATTGCCGAAAGCCCCAAGGTGATCGCCCGCGCGCTGGATGCCGGATACACACCGCTCTCCCTGCTCATGGAGCGTAAACAGATCACTGGCCCGGCTGCCGATATCCTGACCCGTTGCGGTGATGCCCCGGTGTACACAGCCGACCGTGAGACCCTTGCCAGCCTGACCGGCTTCGAGCTGACCCGCGGCGTGCTGTGCGCCTTCCGCCGCCCGCTGCCGCGCAGCGTGGAAGAGGTCTGCCGCAATGCCCGCCGGGTGGCCGTTCTGGAGGGCATTGTGGACTCCACCAATGTGGGAGCGATCTTCCGCAGCGCCGCTGCACTGAACATGGATGCCGTGCTCGTTACCCCTTCCTGCTGCGACCCGCTGTGCCGCCGTGCCGTGCGTGTGAGCATGGGCACCGTGTTTCAGGTGCCCTGGGCGCAGATCGGCACCTGCCCTGCCGACTGGCCGGAAAACGGCATTGCTCAGCTGCACAGTCTTGGCTTCAAGACTGCTGCCATGGCTCTGAGCGACCGCTCCGTAAGCATTGACGACAGCGCTCTTTCCGCCGAGCCGAAGCTCGCCATCGTGCTGGGCACAGAGGGTGACGGCCTTGCCCACAGCACCATTGCCGCCTGTGACTACACCGTAAAAATCCCTATGTCCCACGGCGTGGATTCCCTGAACGTTGCCGCTGCCAGCGCTGTTGCTTTCTGGCAGCTAGGCAACCGCTGAGCGATGCTTTTTGGCCCTGCCCAAAATACTTGACAAATTTCCCGAACAGAGTTACACTTACAGGGTCATCACATGGGCCTATAGCTCAGTTGGGAGAGCGTTCGGTTCGCATCCGAGAGGTCAAGGGTTCGAATCCCTCTAGGTCCATAAAAAACAAAACGTCCTGCCGTATCTCGGCAGGGCGTTTTTCGCTAGTTTTTCGTTTCAACGCACTGTCTTAGAACATCGCAGAACGCCATATCATCATCTACGGCGGCGATTGCGGCGTTGATCAAAGTTTCCCGGTCAGTGTTGCCCCAGTTAATATGCAGACCATATTCCAACGCCATGCAGCGAATCAATTCACGGGTGCTACGGCCATTTCCCTCACGGAATGGATGGATGATGTTCAGTTCGGCCATCGTCTGCGACAGATTTTGAATCTGCTTTTCTTTATCCTGTTCGGCAAGCAGCTTCTTGGAGTGAATGGTTTTGAACACCCGCTTCTAATTCTCGGTCAATCAGGTCTGGCGGGTAGAACATCGTGTCGCCCTTGCTGATTTGCTCCTTGCGGATGTGCCCTGCAAACGGGTACACATCTTCAAAAAGGAAGCGGTGAATCCGAAATAGGTGAGTTTTGGTAAAACGTCCCTTGATTGGCTCCTGTAACAGAGCCATCTGTTTTACAGCCGTAAATTCTTCTTCGGCCTGTTTGAGTTCGGCTTTATCATGAATGTTCAACTTGTTGATCAGAACATCCGTATCCGGGTAGCAGTACATGGACTGCACGGTGGTGTAGACATCATACTTTGAGAACATAATCAGCCCTTCTTCGCGTACTTTGCGCGCAGTTCATTCACGACCTGCTGATAGCTGGCCTGACCGCTGCCAATACGGTCAAGGTTGCTGCGTGTATCTTTGCTGATGGTCATGCCCTCAATGGCAAAGGTTCCATACACATTGCGGATGGGCATATGACACTCATGGGAGTAATTGATACTATATGTCGTGTATGCGTATATAAATATGCCAAAGTGCATGCATTCCGTTCGTCGTCCTTGAGGTCGAGTTCACTCTTTACACGTGATACTTCTTTCTGCGCTACTTCCATGTCCTTGCGAAGCATATCCTGAAGCAGCTTGCTTTTGGAACACTCTAAAATCTCCGAAAACTTGGTGCATACGATACTCTCTACGATTGCGTCCAGTTTTGTTACACCGTAGCCGGACTGTCCATCGCATTGACCCGGATGCCGTACATTATAATGGCAGCTATAACGGAACCGCTTTTCCTTCACCGTGGAGCCATCCGCACCAGCCCGGTTCCCAGAACCATAAGCAGGAGAATCGAAGCCGTCCTTATTTTTTCATTGCAGGGACTCCTATTCTTTATCTTCCAAAGTCAAAACCACCGGCTGAGCCGGTGGCTTGAGTAAGCCCTAGAAGGGCATAATACTAGCAAAGCCCCTTAAGGGGCCACGAATGGGTCTGCCAACTGCATTCCTGTCTCGTGGCAGGCCCCTCAAGGGGCCTTTTATTTACGCCTTGGTTCCCTTGCTACCCGTAAACGGGTCCGTGAATTCCTTAAGGCTTAACTGGTCTGCAATTTGGTCTTGTTCCAGCTGTCTCTTGATATACTCCTGGATTCTCTGCTTGTTTTTTCCAACAGTATCCACAAAATATCCTCTGGCCCAGAAATGCCGATTTCCATACTTGTACTTTAAATTCGCGTGTCTGTCGAAAATCACGAGGCTGCTCTTTCCCTTGAGATATCCCATAACGTAAGAAATGCTGTACTTCGGCGAAAAACTTATCAGCATATGGATATGGTCCGGGCAGGCTTCTGCTTCAATTATTTCAATATCCTTTTGCTCGCATAGTTTGCGAAGTATCTGACCAATATCTTTTTTGATTTGGCCATAAATCACCATTCTCCGATATTTCGGTGCAAACACTACATGGTATTGACATCTCCATGTCGTATGGCTTAAACTATCTATGTCTTTGTTATTTTTCATTTCAAAGATAAACCTCTCTGTTCCTAGAATGTGGTTGGCAAACCCACACTCTATTCTACAGAGAGGTTTCTCTTTGTCTAGGGCTAAAGCCGTTTTTATTCCACCAGCTTAGCTGGTGGTTTTTCTTCACTCAAGTTCTTAACAAAAACCGCCCGAAGGCGGCAAGATGCATCACGGAACCAAATATGAACGCGGCTCAGGGCCATCAGAACAGATCCAGCATGTTGTCCAGATAAATTTCTTCCCGGACGCGCAGCTGATACTCAGGCTTTGTCATGTAGTAAAGCAGAAATTCCAGTATCAACGCGCTGCCCAGTCCCCGCCCCTCGATTTTGAAGTTGGAAAAGCCGCCGGGCAGATAAATTTTGCGGATATCCCCGGCCCCGATGAAGCCGGGGTTTTCCATTGCCTTTGAAAAACGATAGCCCTGCTGTGCGCCCGGCGCTGTGCAGCGGTGGTCCGGGCAGTCCTCGCCCAGATTTTTGCGGCTGACATTCTCGTAGCAGTGCTTTCTGTCCCGGCAGCCGTACCAGCAGCATTCGTTGCACAGAAATTCCACCTTGTCCTTCTGATCCTGCGGCAGGGTATCCAGCTCTGCAAACGACTTGTTCAGGCGGAAATCCGGCACAACATAGCGGAATTCTTCCCGTTCCGTCTCTCTGCGGAGCTGCTGAAAATCTGTAAGGACTTTTGTTGTGGAGGACACGAAATAAAGGCCCGGATACTGCCTTTTCAGGTAGTCCAGCAGCAGGTCCGAATGGACGATGACACCATTCTGCACACGGTTTTCTTTTTCAAACAGCGCACAGAGGGCATTGCATTTCCGGTCTGCAAGGTGCTCTTTCCGGAGCAGCGAATTGCTGAAGGTGAGCCGGGCCGATATGCCATATTCCTGCATCAGTGCAAGCACCCGGTGCGGCTGTGCATCGCCAAAGCCAGTGCGGCCCCCGCCCCAGATGCAGTCGGCCGGTGCACCGTAGACCGAACCGATCTCGCACCAGTCGTAAAAATATTCCCTGTGTTCACGGAACAGCGGCAGAAACACACGGTACAGTTCATAAAATTCAAACAGTCCCGGAAGATGATAATATGCCGTGCCGCGTTCGTGCTGTGCCATTGCTGTGTGTGTTCCTCATTTCTGTAAGTTTCAGCTTCCCTGCAGCAACTTTTGCGCTGCACCCGAAGATCTTTTTGTCAGTATAGCACAGTCCTGCCGGGAAAGAAATCATCTTCCTCTTGACCTTGAGCGCACTCCAAGTTTTATCATGTGCATGCTGGTGATCTTATCTCTCCCATTATATTCCTTTCTCTGCGAAAGGACAAGAAGTATCTTCATGTCTGACATGAAAAAACAGATTTTTGATCTTCCTTACCACTCCTGAAAGAACGAGACGAACTTTGCCCAGCTTTCGCGCCTTGCTTTACATCACAGCGCCTGTTCTGTCAAGAGATGAAACGTTTTTCGTGCATTGCGAAAAATGTTTCGGTTCACATGCTCTGCGGCTCGATCTTCACCGTTCTGCCGCCCAGGTTTTCGTAAATGCGGTGGGAGACTGAGAGCACCGTGCGGCCTGCAGAGGCGCGGCGCAGTGCTTCCAGCACACGGGCTTCCGTTTCAGCGTCCAGATTTGCCGTAACCTCGTCCAGCAAAAGCACAGCCGGGTCCGCCGCCGCAGCGCGGGCAATGGACAGCAGCTGCCACTCGCCCTGCGAAAACATGCCATCGCTGCAAATGGTGTCGCAGCCTTCCGGCAGGGCCTGAATGGCTTCGTCAATGCCCGCAAGCTTTGCCGCATTCCGTGCCATCTCTGCAGTGATCTGCGGATCGCCCAGCGTGATCTGCTCCAGCACGGTGCCCGGCACACGGGAGAAATGCTGCTCCACGCAGCCGATGCAGGTGCGGCGCTCGCGGTCGGTGATGCGTGCCACATCCACGCCGCCAATGGTAACAGTGCCCGCCTGCGGCTGGTACAGGCCCAGCAGAAGCTTGAACACCGTGCTCTTGCCCGCACCGGTGCGGCCCACCAGCGTGACCTGCCCGCCCTGCTTTACCGTCATGGAGAAATCACTCAGGACGGGCTTTTCGCCATAGCCGAAGGTCACATGCGCAAGCTCCACATCCCCGCGCGCAGCGGTCCGGCGCTCGGCAGGGATCGTGCGCTCCGGCTGAGCGAGAAAGGCATCGATGCGCTTGACACCCGCCATGGCCGACTGGATGGTCTGGATCTCCATGCCAAGGCTTTCAATGGGAGCAAAAATGCGGGAAATGTAGTTGATGATCGCCACCGAGGTACCCACCGACATCCCAAAGAATGTAAGCACCATGGCATTGCCGGAAGCGGAAAGCAGCATCACGATGCCTGCCACCACCGCGTTCAGCGCCAGCACCACCGGCGAATAGATGGCATCGTAAAAATTGGTGCGCTCCATAGCGGCGTAGCTCTCGCCGATGCAGCGGTCATAGCGGCGTTCCCTATAGCTTTCCAGCCCCAGCGCCCGGATGGTGCGGATGTTGTGCAGCGTCTCCGGCACCTGACCGGAGACAGCCGCAACGGCACGGCGGTTATCCAGTTGTGCGGCCAACATCCGCTTTTGCACATGGCGGGTGAACACCGCAAACAGCGGCAGCACCAGCAGCAGCACCAGCGCAATGCCGGTGTTTTTTACCGCGATGACCGCCATGATGGAAATGATGCGGCAGGCATCTGCCGCCATGCTGATGATGCCGGAGGTGAACAGCGCTTCCACCGTGTCCACATCGCCGGAAAAGCGTGCCGCCACCTCGCCGGGGTTCTGGCCTGCCAGCGTGCTGGCGGGCAACCGGGTAAGCTTCCGGGACATTTCCGACCGCAGCGCGTGGGTCATTTTCTGGCCAAAGAGCACCAGCAGGCTTTCCTGCGCGGAGGAAAGCCCCCCTTCCAGCGCCAGACTGCCAAAGTAAAGCAGCACTGCTGCCATGGTGAGCGGGATGCCTGCGGTGAGCCGGTCAATGATACCGGCCAGCAGCAGCGGCGGCAACAGTGATGCCACCACCGATGCCGCCACGCACAGGATGGTGCCCGCCGTGAGCAGATGATGCGACATGGCGGCCATGCGGATGGCTTCAAATACGCCGTTATCCTTTTTACTCTTCATCCAGATCGCCTTCTTTCTGCACCGTCTGGCTCTCGTACAGCTGGCGGTACAGCGGAACCGTTTCCATCAGCTGGGCATGGGTACCAACGGTGGTTTTACCGCCGTCCATAAAGATCACTTTCTGCATCTGCGGGAAGTGGTACAGCCGGTGTGAGATGAGGAAGACCACCTTATCCTTTGCATCGCTCTGCAAATCGGCAAACACGGTATCCTCGGTATGGCGGTCCAGCGCAGAGAACGGGTCGTCCAGGATCAGCACCGGGCGCGGGTGGGCCAGCGTTCTTGCCAGTGCCAAGCGCTGGGCCTGACCGCCGGAAAGGCGGGTGCCGCTGGGGCCGATGACGGTATCCACACCGTTTTCCATGGCCAGCACTTCGTCGTCCAACGCGGCGGCAGCAAGCCACGGCATGGCATCCTGTTCACTGCCGCAGAGAACATTGTTCTGCACCGTATCGGCGCTCAGCTCCGGATCATGGCCCAAGTAACCAACGGTGGCGGAGATCTGCCGCGGGGTCAGGGCAGCAAATTCCGTTTTGCCAAATTTTGCCGAGCCGCCGTAGGGTGCTTCGCACAGGAACACCCTGCCAAAGGTGGATTTGCCGCAGGCCACCGGGCCGGTGATGCCAATGATATCGCCGGGGTGCGCCGTCAGGCTCAGGCCGGAAAAGATGGGTCCTTCGCCATAGGCAAAGGAGAGGTTTTCCAGCGTCACGTCCTGCGCCGCCGGGATATGCAGGGCTTCCAGCTGTTCCGGCTGCTTCATCAGTGGCTTGATGCGCTTCCACGAGACCTCGGCTTTCTGCACCGAGTTGAACAGCTTTGCCACCTTGGAGGATTTGACCACCAGTTTCGTGAAGCAGGAAAGGAAGGTGGTGAACGCCGCAATGTCCCATGTGCTCCAGCCAGAGCCGAGCACATTTTTAGCGCCGAACCACAAAATGAACAGCACGCCTGCCTCGGACGCTGCCAGATACAGCGGCGGCAGAGCGGACTGCCACACATTGTTGCGCACGGCTGTTTTTTCGTAGGTGTTCAGGGCTTCCTCGTACTTTTCTATGCGGGCATCCTCACAGCCGTAAATGCGGTAGGTCACAGCATTCCGGGCGCGGTCGAGGGTGGCAGCGCTCAGCGCACTTGCTGCCTTTTTGTACGCCGCACCGGCGCGCTGCACCGGCTTTTTCATCCATGCCGCGCACATGTAGGAAAACGGCGTGAACAGCAGGCTGAGCAGCGCCAGCCGCCAGTCGTACACCAGCAGCATCACAGCATAGCCCACCAGCGCCACGCCGGTATCAAAGATCTCGGTGGTGAACTTGCGCATCCCCTCTACGCAGTCGTCCACATCCGAGATGGCCTTGGTCATCAGTTCACCGGCACCTTCTTTTTCCAGCGCCGCCCGGCTCTGCCGCACCAGATTGGCATACAGGATGCCCTTCATCCGGCGGTTGATGTTGTTGGCAAAGCGGCGGACATAAAAGCGCTTGATAAAGCGCGCCGCCTGCACCGCCAGCGTGACCACGATATAGGCCAGCACCAGCATGGCCATTTTTGCCGCCGTCTCGCTGCCGCCCAGAATGTCGGCAAGGCACTGGGCCAGCCGGCCCTCGAACCAAGGCGTTGCCAGCAGGCCGATGTTATACACAAGGCCCGACAGCGTGACAAAAACCAGCGGGAGCCACTCTGCTTTGAAATAGGAGAGCACCCTGTCCGGGCGGAACGTTTTATCCTTTTTCATGAGCAGCCTCACCTCCTGCAGCTTTCCGGAAATGCGGGAAGCCCGCGCGGCTCTCGGTCTTGGATGCTGTGTACAGCTTGTTCAGCGCAGCGGCAAAGGCAGCGGCTTCCTCGGCGGTGAGCACATTGGTCAGGTATTCGTAAAAGGCCGCTTCGATCTCTGCCTTGGAGGATCTCAGGCTTTCCGCCTTTTTGGTGGGGTACAGCAGCTGGCTGCGCCGGTCGCTGGGGGCATCTCTGCGGATCAGAAGACCCTTTGCTTCCAGATTTTTTGTCCGCCGCGCAATGGCAGCCTTATCTGCGTGCAGCAGTTCCGCCAGCTGCGCCTGCGTGCAGCCGGGGTGATGCCGCACTGCATGGATCAGGTCGATCTCTGCTGTGCCGACCCCTTCCTCCCGCATCGTGAGCAGGACCAGTTTTTCCGCTTCGCGCGCGATCTTTGTGATTTTTCGTTCCGTAATATCCATAGGCTCCTCCGGGCTTCATTGCAGGAAGTTGTATCTACATCGTTGTATGTACAATCAATAGTATAGCATCTCGTTTTCAAAATGCAAACAGTTCTTTTTGTGCCCGTATTTTTGCAATGCTGGCAGGCTCCACACCCAGTGCATGGGCCGCGCCTGTACAGACCAGCCATGTGCTGCGGCATTGCCCGCTTTTGGCGTTTGCCGCAGTCCTTTCCCACGTCGGGGCCGTCACAAGCCCATTTCCACATCATGTCAACAGGTTTATAGCATCAAAACAGCCCTGACCGTGTCCGCTGTAAAAGCAGGCAGACGATCAGGACTGTTTTTCCGTATTTCTTTATTTCAGCCGGTCAGCAGGCATCCACATTCTTGGTGACCATCACGTCACTGTCCAGCCCGCAGACGTTGTGCAGCACGATGGTGCCCGCCTTGACGGGGGCGGTCAGCACCACCTTGCGAATCTCGTCCATCACCGGGAAGATCATATCCTTGGGGATGGCCTTGGTCAGGCGCACGCTGGTAACAGGCAGCTCGCCGCCCTTGACCAGCACCGAGCTGGCGATGGTGCGGCGGGGCGCAGTCAGCTCCTGACGGACATACTGTTCGCCGCGGGGGCAGGTGTGACCGGTGACCGAGATCACCTGACCATTTTCAACTTCGGCTTCGATCTCGCAGCCGTTGGGGCAGACGATACAGGTAAATTGCTTTTTCATTCCACCGACACCTCCAGTGCGCCCGTTTCCTGCAGCTTGGCAGCAGAGACCTTGAACTGGATCATCTCCGCAGGAATGGCTTTCTTCATCTTCTTGGCAGCAACTTCCACACCGTTCTGGCGCACCACGATGCGGCAGTCACGGTAGTGGTTCCGCACGCGCAGCGACAGGCTAAAGTCGTTCTTGCCGCTGACCTTCTGCGGAATGGTGTGGCCCACGCCCTCGCCGCACTTCACGTCCAGCGTGCAGGGGTCGATGCCCTTGCCCTCAACGTAGGCGGCAGCGTGGCGTGCCAGTGCCTCGGACTCCATGGAAACAAAGTCCACCAGATCATGCACATGCAGCACATTGCCGGCAGAGAACACGCCGGGCACGTTGGTCTGCAGGTTCTCGTCCACCACAGCGCCGTTGGTGTGGGGGTCAATGGCGATGCCGGCATCCTCCAGCAGCTTGTTCTCCGGGATCAGGCCCACGGAGAGGATCAGCGTATCACACTTGTACTCCTTCTCGGTGCCGGGGATGGGCCGACGGTTCGCGTCCACCTCGGAGATGGTCACGCCGGTCAGACGGTCACGGCCATGGATCTCGGTGACGGTGTGGCTGAGATAGAGCGGGATATTGTAGTCATCCAGACACTGCACGATGTTGCGCGGCAGGCCGGAGGGGTAAGGCATCAGCTCGAACACTGCCTGCACATGAGCGCCTTCCAGCGTCATGCGGCGTGCCATGATCATGCCGATATCGCCGGAGCCGAGGATGACGACCTCCTTGCCGGGCATCCGGTTGTAGAGGTTCATGTAAGCCTGCGCAGTGCCTGCGGTGAACACGCCCGCCGGACGCTCGCCGGGAATGCCCAGTGCGCCGCGGCTGCGCTCCTTGCAGCCCATGGCAAGCACCACAGCCTTTGCCTGATACTGGCGCAGGCCGCTGCGGGTGGAGGCGGTGACGACACGATCCTCCGTCAGGCTCAGCACCGTGGCGCTGGTCTCGTAAGGGATCTCACGCTTGTTCACCTCATCAATGAACGCCTGTGCATATTCCGGGCCGGACAGGCTCTCGCCGAAGCGGCCCAGACCGAAACCGTCATGGATGCACTGGCGCAGGATGCCGCCCAGCATCGCCTCGCGCTCCAGAATGATCATGTTGCGGATGCCCTGCTTGTGCAGCTCCACCGCTGCGGCAAGACCTGCAGGGCCGCCGCCGATAATCACAACGTCTTTCTGTTCCATCGCTCAGTTCTCCTCCTTCCGCATATTGCCGGTGAGTACCCATGACCCCTGACGGCTGTAACGCACATTCTCCGGCTCGGTGCCCAGCTCCTGCTCAATGAAGTGTTCGATCTTCATCTGGCAGAAGCCGCCCTGACAGCCGCCCATCATGGCGCGGGTGCGGTACTTGATGCCGGTCATGGTGGAAACGCCCAGCGGGTTGTGGATAGCCTGCAGGATCTCGGCCTTGGTCACTTCCTCACAGCTACAGATCATCTCGCCGTAATCGGGGTCCTGCGCGATGAGCTCTGCCTGCTGTTCCGGCGTGCACTCGGCAAACTTGACGATGCCCTTGTGGTGCGGGTCAAAGTCTGGGTTTTCCTCAAACTTTTCGCGCTCCTGCATCAGACCGATGACGTAGCGGGCCAGCGGCACGCTGCCGGTCAGGCCCGGGGATTCAATGCCCACGAGGTTGACGGCATTGGGTGCCACGTCGTCCCGGATCTCCACCTTCCAGTCCTGAATGGCACCGTTTTCATCCACCCACTTGGGCTGGATGCCGGCGAAGGTGCGGATCTGATCCTTTTTGAAGATGTGGGGCCACAGCTTTGCGCCCTCCACGGCCAGACTGTCCATGTTGGCCTGCGGCACACCGTAGTCGTCCAGCACATCGGTGTTCTCCGCGTCCGGGCCAACAGTCACGTTGCCGTCCACGGTGGGGGTGATGTGGATGCCCATATAGGTGTTGCTGGGCACCGGGTACACCGGCATGGGCAGCAGCTTGCCCATGCGCTTGTGCAGGATGATGTAGTTGCTGCGGGAGCCGATGACACGGTAGCCGGTCAGGCCCAGCAGGTCGGAGATCTGCTTTGCGCCCAGACCAGCGGCGTTGACCACCCAGCGGGTGCAGAAATCGCCATGGGCAGTATGCAGGTAGTACAGCTCATTTTCCCGGGTGATAGCCTCTACCTTGTGGTCAAAGAAGAAGTCCACGCCGTTGGCGTGTGCGTTCTCGGCCAGCGCCACCGTGTACAGGAACGGGTCCATGATGCCGCTGTTTTTGGACCACATGGCAAACTTGCCCACCACGGCTGGCACCAGCTCGTGCAGCTTTGCTTCATCGATCATCTCAAGGCCGGTGCAGCCGTTGACAGCGCCCTGCTTCATGGTGCGCTCCAGCTGCTCCATGTCCTCGGGGGTGTTGCCCACCAGCACCTTGCCGCAACGCTTGAACGGGAAGTTCAGCTCTTCGGCCAGCTGGCCCATGATGCGGTTGCCTTCCACGCAGCATTTTGCTTTCAGGCTGCCAATGGGGTTGGCAAAGCCGCCGTGCACCACCGCAGAGTTGCGGCCGCTGGTCTCGTTGCAGACATCCAGATTTTTTTCCAGCACTGCAATGCTCAATTTGTAGCGCGAAAGTTCGCGTGCAATGGCGCTGCCCACGACACCCGCACCGATGATGACCACATCGTATTGTTTTTTCATGGTATCCACCTTTCTTCCTGATTTAGAGATCCGGCTTTTATGTTATATATTTCATTGACTAAAATATATAACATTTCATAATTTCTGTCAAGCCGTTTCCGGCAAAAAACTGCACAAAAAAATGCCGCATCTTTTGGCATAGATACGGCATTTCTGAACGTGATACGGTTGTTTCAGGCTTTGAAATAGTGTGGGAATGCTTCCCGGATCGCAGAAAGGTTCTCCGTGTAGCGCTGCATATGCTGCCCGGCAATGCGGTGTGCTGCCGCCGCATCCTTCTGTTCAATGGCTTTCAGCAGGCTGACGTGATCTTCGTAGATCGTTTTTGCGGGCCTGCAGCGGAAGCTGAGGATGGTGGTGCGGTCAAAATGCGGAGCCAGATTTTCCACCAGATCGTACCAGTACGGGCAGCCGCACTGCACATAAAGCAGCCGGTGGAACCCCTTGTCCAGCTCAAAGATCTTTTCTTCCTGTGCACGCTCAATGTACATGCGCCAGAGCGCCACGTTCTCCCACAGCTGGTCGATATCCGCCGGGGTCAGCTTTTCGCACGCCATGCGGGCGATCTCTGCTTCCAGCACAGCGCGCAGATGGCGCACTTCTTCCACCAGCTCTGCATCGATGAGAGAAACATAGGTGCCGATCTTGGGCCGGATCTCAATGAGCCGCCGCTGCGCCAGCTCCAGCTCTGCTTCCCGGAAGGGGGTGCGGCTCACCCCCAGCTGTTCGCACAATTCCGGCTCGTTCAGTTTTTCACCCGGCTCCAGACGGGTATTGATAATATTATCGATCAATACCCGCAGAACAAAACTTTTTGCAGATTCATGCTCTCTGCTCTCTGAAATCGTAATCATCGGAAGGCTCCTTTCCCTCACAGGGAAACACTGTTCTCAGACTGCTGGGTCCAGTATACCACACTGCACACCGGCGTAAAAGAGGACAATATATAAAAGGAAGAAAACTGTGTCAGAATTGTAAAAGATAAAATATTTTAACTATTATTCTTGACTTATCCAACGATTCGGCTATAATGGTCGTGTTCGCAAGAAACTTCAAAAAATTTAGATATTCAAAACAAATCAAAGGAGACTACTACCATGACGTTTGAAGAAATGAAGAAGATCGTTGTTGATACCCTGAACTGCGACGAGGACAAGGTGACCATGGAGGCCAGCCTGACCGAGGATCTGGAGGCCGACAGTCTGGATGCCGTGGAGCTGAACATGGCTCTGGAAGATGCCTGCGGCGTGTCTATCCCGGACGAAGAGCTGGCAAAGCTCAAGACCGTGGGCGATATCTACAACTACATCACTGCACATATCTGAGGCAAAAAGCAATGAACGATATCCGAGATCTTTTCCCCGGCCGAATGCGGGAGCGCACCTTCCAGCTGAAGGCCAAGCGGGATGCCGGTGCCGTCTGGCACGAGCAGCAGTTTGTGGAGTGCAAGCAGTGCGGCCGCCGCGCCGCACGCACCCTGTGGGCAAGAAGCCTTTACGTCTGCCCCAACTGCGGCTACCACATGCCCATTGGCGGGTACTACCGGCTCAGTCTGGTGCTGGACCACGGCAGCTTCCGGGAACTGGATGCCGACCTTGCTCCGCAGGATGTGCTGCATTTTCCGGGCTACCGTGAAAAGCTTGCCGCCGCCCAGAACAAGACCGGCCTGCGCGAAGCCGCTGTAACGGCCACCGGCCGCATCGGCGGGGTGGCCTGCGTGGCTGCCGTGCTGGACAGCCGCTTTTTCATGGGCAGCATGAGCACTGCCGTGGGCGACAAGATCACCCGCGCCATCGAGTACGCCGCCGCAAAGCACCTGCCGCTGGTTATTTTTTCGGCCAGCGGCGGCGCGCGGATGCAGGAGGGCATTTTCAGCCTGATGCAGATGGCAAAGACCAGTGCCGCCATCCAGCGCTTTTCGGCAAAGGGCGGGTTGTACATCAGTGTGCTCACCCACCCCACCACCGGCGGTGTGACGGCCAGCTTTGCAAGCCTTGGCGACATCATGCTGGCAGAGCCCGGTGCGCTGATCGGCTTTGCAGGTCCGCGGGTCATTGAGCAGACCATTGGCGAAAAGCTGCCTGCCGGATTCCAGCGCAGCGAGTTCCAGATGGAGCACGGCTTTGTGGATCAGGTGGTGCCCCGCAGCCAGCTGCGGGATACCCTGATCCAGGTCTTGCAGCTCCATGCAGGAGGAAAACACGAATGATCAAGGAAATTTTAGAGCAGCTGGCTCCGCTGGATGCCCAGATCGCCGCGCTGAAAGGCAGCGGCAACGAGATGGATGCCATCACGGCCCATGCCTCCGAGCTGGCAGAGCTGGCTGTGGAAGAGGACGAGATCCTGCGCACCTGCGGCCCGCTGACCGCCGAGGATCGGGTGTTTCTGGCCCGGCACCCGGAGCGCCCCCACATTGATGAGACTGTTTCTGCCCTGTTCACCGACTTCTTTGAGCAGCGCGGCGACCGTCAGTGCAAGGAAGACCCTGCCATTCTGGGCGGCATCGCCCGTTTTCACGGATTGCCGGTGACGGTCATCGGCCACCGCAAGGGCAGTACACTGGAAGAAAATCTGGCCTGTAACTTTGGTATGCCGGGGCCGGAGGGCTACCGCAAGGCCCTGCGCCTGATGAAGCAGGCCGAAAAGTTTGGCCGGCCCATCATCACCTTCATTGACACGCCGGGCGCTTACCCCGGCAAGGATGCCGAGGAGCGCGGTCAGGGCGAAGCCATTGCACGCAACCTGATGGAAATGAGCGGCCTGACCGTGCCGGTCATTGCCGTTGTCACCGGCGAAGGCTCTTCCGGCGGTGCGCTGGCACTGGGTGTGGCAAACCACATCCTCATGCTGGAAAATGCCGTTTACTCGGTGCTCAGCCCCGAGGGCTTTGCCAGCATTCTGTGGAAGGATGCTTCCCGCAGCGGCGAAGCCTGCGAGATGATGAAGCTGACTGCGCAGGATCTGTACAGCGATGGCATCGTGGAGCAGGTGATCCCGGAACCGTTGGGCGGCGCACAGCGCAGCCACGCAGCCTTGTTTGAACAGTTGGATGTTGCTTTGCGGGTGCACCTGAAAGAGCTGTGCCGCATGAGCGGCCGCCAGCTGGCCGACCAGCGCTATAAAAAATACCGCCAGATCGGAGAAACGAGGAACGCATGAGTGGTTTACAGCTGATCGCCACCGGCGGGGCCATCCCCGGCCGGACGGTCACCAACGAAGATCTGAGCCGCATGGTGGATACCAGCGACGAGTGGATCACCAGCCGCACCGGCATCCGCACCCGGCACTGGTGCACGGAGGATGAATCTGCCGCCACGCTGGCCATTTCCGCCGCAAAGCAGGCTTTGGCCCGCAGCGGCCTTGCCCCTGCGCAGATCGGGTGCTGCATCTGTGCCACCCTGTCCGCCCCAGACGCGACCCCCAGTGTAGCCTGTCAGGTGCAGGCGGCGCTGGGCCTTCCCGAGGACCGGCCTGCGCTGGATGTCAACGCGGCCTGTTCCGGCTTCCTCTACGGCATAGCCGTGGCGCGGGGACTGCTGACAACTTTGGGTGGACAGTATGCCCTCGTCATTGGGTGCGAAGCCCTTTCCCGCCTGATGGACCCCGCTGACCGCTCCACCTGTGTACTGTTTGGGGATGGAGCCGGTGCTGCCATTTTTCAGCTGTCGGACACTCCCTTTGCTCTGACGCTGGGCGCGCGCGGCAGCGATGTTCTCCATGCGGGCGGGCCGAACCGCACAGGTTCTGCGCCCATCACCATGGACGGCAAGGCCGTATTCCGCTTTGCAGTGGATGCCCTGCCCAAGTGCCTGCACACTGTGCTGGATGAAACACAGCTGACCCTCGATGATCTTGAGTGGGTGGTCTGCCATCAGGCCAACAGCCGCATCATCGACCACTGCGTACGGGCGCTGAAGGCCGACCCGGCAAAGTTCTACAAGAACATGGACCGCCACGGCAACACCAGTGCCGCCAGCATCCCGGTAGCCCTGAACGAGCTTGCCGAGAACGGGCAGCTGCAGCCGGGCCAGCTTCTGGCCTGCATCGGCTTTGGCGGCGGCCTGACATGGGGCGGCATGATTGTGGAATACGACCCTCTCAGGCGCTGATGCGCCAGCTCCCCCGAAGGGGGAGCTTTATGGGCGGGTAGGGTCAGTGTGCCTTCCAAGAGAAGGTCCAGCTGACAGAAAAGCAGAAAAAAGCTCCCCCCCTCGGGGGAGCTGTCAATGCCGGAAGGCATTGACTGAGAGGGTTTTTCTATGAAACTTTTAAATGAAATTCTAGGCACAAAATACCCCATCATTCAGGGCGGCATGGCCAACATTGCCACCGGCGAGTTTGCCGCCGCCTGCTCCAACGCGGGTGCGCTGGGCATCATCGGTGCGGGCGGCATGAACGCCGACACCCTGCGCCAGAACATCCGCCGCTGCAAAGAGCTGACCGACAAGCCTTTTGGCGTGAACATCATGCTCATGCATCCGCAGGCAGATGAGTTTGCCAAGATCGTGGTGGAAGAGGGCGTGCCCGTTGTGACCACCGGTGCAGGCAACCCGGGCAAATATATCCCCGCGTGGAAAGCGGCAGGCATCAAGGTGATCCCGGTTGTCGCCGCCGCCGTGCTGGCAAAGCATCTGGAGCCGCTGGGCATCGATGCTGTCATTGCTGAGGGCACCGAGAGCGGCGGTCATGTGGGCGAAATGGCTACCATGGCGCTGGTGCCGCAGGTGGTGGATGCCGTAAATGTACCCGTCATTGCGGCAGGCGGCATCGCCGACGGCCGTCAGCTGGCAGCAGCTCTGGCTCTGGGCGCCTGCGGCGTGCAGGTAGGCACCTGCCTGCTGGTGAGCGAGGAGTGCCCCATCCATGAAAACTACAAAGCCGCCCTGCTCAAGGCCAAGGACAGCGATACCATCGTGACCGGCCGAAGCGTGGGTGCGCCGGTGCGAGTGCTGAAAAACCGAATGAGCCGCGAATATGTCCGGCAGGAAAACGCCGGTGCCGACAAGATGGAGCTGGAAAAGTACACCCTTGGCAGCCTGCGCCGCGCCGTGTTTGAGGGCGACACCACCACCGGAAGCCTGATGGCCGGTCAGGTGGCAGGCATGCTGCACGAGGTGCGCCCGGTGGCGGATATTCTTGCAGACCTGTGGAACGGCGGGAGGCAGCGCATTGCCGCGCTGAGCACCGAATGCTGACCCTCGGCAGAAAGCCCCTGTCTGTGCCCATCCTACAGGGCGGCATGGGTGTGGGCGTTTCCCTCGGCGGGCTGGCCGGTGCCGTTGCAGCCTGCGGCGGCATGGGGTGCATCTCCACCGCCGATGCAGGCTACCGGGAGCCGGACTTTGCCCGCGACCCGGCAAGCGCCAATCACCGTGCCCTGACCGCCGAGATCCGGAAGGCGAAGGAGATTGCAAAGGGTGCCGGTATGGTAGCCATCAACGCCATGGTGGCAACGCAGGATTATGCGGCCGCGATCCGCACCGCTGTGGAAGCGGGCGTAGACGCGGTGGTGTCCGGCGCGGGCCTGCCGTTGGAGCTGCCCGGCATCGTGGGCACAACGGATGTTGCCATCGCTCCCATCGTTTCCAGCGGAAGAGCCGCAAAGCTCATCCTGCGCCGCTGGGCCAAGGAGTTTGGCCGCACCGCTGATTTTGTGGTGATCGAAGGCTGCAAGGCAGGCGGACACCTCGGCTTTGCCGAAGATGACCTGCTGGCAGGCAAATGCCAGACCCTCGACGACATTCTGCCCGAGGTGCTGGCCGAGGTAAAGCCCTTTGAAGCACAATTTGGCCACAGCATCCCCGTGTTTGTGGCAGGCGGAGTGTATACCGGTGCCGATATGGCCCACTTTACCGCAATGGGCGCTGCAGGCGTACAGCTTGCTACCCGCTTTATCACCACCTACGAGTGCGACGCATCCCAGGGCTACAAGGACGTTCTGCTGAACGCCCGGCCCGAGGATGTACGGATCATCCACAGCCCGGTGGGAATGCCGGGCCGTGCACTGAACACCCCGCTGGTGCAGGCGCTGGCAGAGGGGACCCGCTTCCCTCCCCGGCACTGTGCCCGCTGCCTGAAGACCTGCGACCCCGCCAAGGTGCCCTACTGCATCACCCACGCGCTCATCGAAGCCGTGAAGGGCAATGTGGAGGAGGGCCTGTTCTTCTGCGGGGCCAACGTGGGCAGGCTGGACCGGATGCGCACGGTGCAGGAGCTGATGGATGAACTTGTGATCGAATGGAGGCAAAATCAATGAAGCTTGCCGTTTTATATGCCGGTCAGGGGGCACAGCACCCCGGCATGGGCAAAGAATTTTACGAAGGCTCTCCCGCGTTCCGGGCGGCATTCGACAGCGCAGAGCTGGACTTCGACCTGCACCGCGTCTGCTTTGAGGACCCGGACGGCCTTTTGAATCAGACCGAATACACCCAGCCCTGCATGGTGGCCTTTGCCTGCGGCGTGACCGCAGTGCTGGCCCAGCAGGGCGTGAAACCCGCTTATGTGGCCGGGCTTTCGCTGGGCGAATACTCCGCGCTGGAAGCTGCCGGGGTGTTCACCGCAAAGCAGGCCATCGAACTGGCCGCTTACCGCGGCAAAGCCATGGCCGAAGCTGCAAAGGGCATTGACTGCGGCATGACCGCCGTGCTGAACCTTGACCGGCAGGCACTTGCAGCCTGCTGTGAGCAGGCTGCACAGCTCGGCTGTGTGCAGATCTGCAACTACAACTGCCCGGGTCAGCTGGTCATCGGCGGCGAGAAAGCCGCTGTGGACAAAGCCGCCGCACTGGCCAAAGAAGCCGGTGCCCGCCGCTGCATCCCGCTCAAGGTGAGCGGCCCGTTCCACACCCGCCTCATGGCCCCCGCCGGGGATGCACTGGCAAAGCGTTTTGCATCTGAGCCCTTTGGCGAGATGCAGGTGCCGGTGCTGTTCAACTGCCTTGGCCGTGAAAAAGCTGAGCAGGACAGCATCCCGGCGCTGCTCGTGAAGCAGGTGCAGAGCAGCGTTTACATGGAAGATACGCTCCACCGCCTCGGTGAGCTGGGCGTAGACCATATTCTGGAAGTCGGCCCGGGCAGTGCTCTGGCTGGCTTTGTGAAAAAGACCCTGCCCGGCGTGGTCTGCGCTTCGGTGGAGACCCCGGAGCAGCTGAACGCCGCACTGACAGCATGGAAGGAAGAGCTATGAGCGAAGAAACGATCATCCGCACCGCCGTTGTTACTGGCGGAAGCCGGGGCATTGGCCGGGCTGTGTGCATCCAGCTGGCAAAGCAGGGCTGCAATGTTGTGGTGAATTACTGCCACGGCGAAGCTGCAGCTGCCGAGACGGTGGCTCTGTGCAAGGCCGAAAACGCAAATGCCGTGGCTGTGCAGGCCGATGTTTCCACTGCCGAGGGCTGCAAAGCGCTCTTTGAACAGGCGATGAACGCCTTTGGCCGGGTGGATATCCTTGTGAACAACGCGGGCATTACCCGCGATAATCTGATCCTGCGCATGAGCGAAGAGGACTTCGATGCAGTGCTGAACGCAAACCTCAAGGGTGCGTTCCTCTGCTGCAAGGAGGCCGCCCGCCGCATGGTGCGCCAGCGCTGGGGCCGCATCGTGAACCTTTCCAGTGTGGTGGCCCTGCGGGGCAACGCCGGCCAGACCAATTACGCCGCCAGCAAGGCGGGCCTGATCGGCCTGACCAAAAGCCTTGCCCGCGAGCTGGCAAGCCGCAATGTGACCGTGAATGCAGTCGCGCCGGGCTTTATCGAGACCGACATGACCGCCGCCCTGCCGGAAGCCGTCCGTGCCGAAATGGCAAAGGGCATTCCCGCAGGCCGCGCAGGAAAGCCGGAGGATGTGGCAAATGCAGTGGCATTTTTTGCCGCAGAACAAAGCAGCTATCTCACCGGGCAGGTGCTCTGTGCAGACGGCGGCATGGCAATGTAAAAGGAGAAAACTCTCATGGAAAAACGCAGAGTCGTGATCACCGGCCTTGGCACCGTGAACCCGCTGGGCAACAACACCGCCGACAGCTGGGCCGCTGCCAAAGCGGGCAAATGCGGCATCGGCCCCATTACCCAGTTCGATACCACCGATTTTAAATGCAAGCTGGCAGGCGAGGTGAAGGGCTTTGACCCGGAAACCATCGTGGACAAAAAGGAAGCCCGCAAGATGGCCCGCTTTACCGTTCTGGCCCTTGCTGCCGCCGCTGAAGCAGTTGCAGACAGCGGTCTGGACACCGAAGCGGAAGCCAAACAGATCGGTGTCATCCTTTCCAGCGGCATCGGCGGTCTGCCCACCATTGAGGAGCAGCACACCCGTGGTGAAGAGAAGGGCATGGAAAAGGTAAGCCCCTATTTCGTGCCCATGTCCATTGCCAACATGGCAGCGGCACAGGTGGCCATCCGCTTTGGCCTGAAGGGCATGTGCACCTGCCCGGTGACGGCCTGCGCCGGCGGCACCAATGCCGTAGGCGATGCCTTCCACCGCATCCGTGACGGCTACGAGACCGCCATGGTCTGCGGCGGTGCAGAGAGCTGCATCAGCCCTCTGGGCATCGGCGGCTTTACCAGCATGAAAGCGCTTTCCACTGCGACCGATCCGGATGCAGCCAGCCTGCCTTTTGACGCACGGCGCGGCGGCTTCGTGATGGGCGAAGGCAGCGGCGTGCTGGTGCTGGAAGAGCTGGAGCATGCCCGTGCCCGCGGTGCGCACATCTACGCCGAGGTGGTGGGCTACGGTGCCAACTGCGATGCCTACCACTTCACCGCCCCCGCCCCCGGCGGCGCAGGTGCCATCGACTGCATGGCGCTGACGCTGGCGGATGCAGGCATCGCACCGGAGCAGGTGGACCACATCAACGCCCACGGCACCGGCACCCACATGAACGATGCCTGCGAGACCGCCGCCATCCATGCGGTGTTCGGCGAACACGCAAAGCAGCTGACTGTGGTAAGCACCAAGAGCATGACCGGCCATCTGCTGGGCGGTGCGGGCGGCATTGAAGCCGTATTTACAGCGCTGGCCCTGCATGACCAGTTTGCGCCGCCCACCATCCACTATGAGCAGCCCGATCCCGAATGTGATCTGGACTATGTGCCGAACACTGGCCGTGCGCAGGCCATGACCTACGCACTGAGCAACAGTCTGGGCTTTGGCGGGCACAACGCCTGCATCGCCCTGCGCAGATGGGAGGGCTGACCCATGGCAGAACCCCGCACCGTGCGTGCAGACGCAAACGCCCTGAACAGTGAGGAGATCGCGGCGCTTCTGCCGCACCGCTATCCCTTTGCCCTTGTGGACCGCATTCTGGACTATGAGCCGGGCCAGTGGGCCATCGGCCGCAAGTGCGTGAGCCGCAATGAGGAATTTTTCTGCGGACATTTTCCCGGCCAGCCGGTGATGCCGGGAGTGCTCATTCTGGAAGCACTGGCCCAGACCGGTGCCGTTGCGGCGCTCAGCCTGCCGGAGAACAAGGGCAAACTGGCCCTCTTCGGCGGCATCAAGAATGCCCGCTTCCGCAAACAGGTCACCCCCGGCGATGTGCTCACCCTGCACTGTGAACTGGTAGAGCAGCACGGCCCGGTGGGCGTGGGCAAAGCCTCGGCGTGGGTGGACGGCAAGTGCGCCGCCACCGCCGAGCTGACCTTTGTGCTGACCGACCCCAACGCCTAAAAACACCCCTGTGAGTTTAAAAAAGCTCACAGGGGTGTTTTCCGTTATTTTACCATTGAGAAGCCGCTTCGCTCTCTCAGCCAAGCGCCACATCCAGAACCATCAGTGGTGCCCCACCAGATAGGCCACCCGGTCGATCTGCGCCGCCGTCATGCCGGTATCCGCCAGAAATTCCCGCACCAGCGGAGCGCTCTCCTGCTCCTGATACTTTCCATTGGTGTTACTGCAATGGTAGGATCACATATTTACTGATTTCTGTATCTGTTCAGGACAGCATCCGGGATATGGCAGTAACTGCAGTCTTCAGGGTGCCGTTCCAGATGGTGCTGATGCTCCTCAGCGCTCCGGACATAATTTGTCAGCGGCAGCACTTCCAGCATGATCTTGTCCCGGTCCTCCCGGCCGTTTATAAAAGCTCTTGCTTCTTCCAGATGTCTGGGATCTGTACTGTACAGCCCTGTCCGGTACTTTTTTCCAACGTCCACGCCCTGTTTGTTCAGGCTGTAGGGGTCGATGATCTCAAACAGGTGTGCCATCAGTTCTGAAATGCTTGTGTTTTTCTCATCATAGACCACTTTTACGCATTCTGCATATCCATCGTATGGGCCATCCAGAGAACTCGTTGTTCCGTTGGCTCTGCCGGCTTCAGTCATCTGTACACCAGGCACTGTGTCAAAAAAATGCTGTACGCCCCAAAGGCATCCGCCTGCGATATAGACCGTTTCCATCTTGATTTTCCCCCTCCTGTTGATCATATATCAGCTTTGCTCCTATTCTACCACGCTTTCCCACTGTCGGAAAGATATCAGAAAACAAAAATGACCCCGGAGGGCTTATCGCAGCTCTCCGGGGCCGCCTTGTGCAGAGTGATTTTCTCTCGATGGGCTTCCAGAAATGCTTTGCTGTAATCAGCCTGCGTGAACCACAGCGGAAGAACCCTCATAAGATACAGAAAAGATTTCTGTATTTTTCTTGACAGTTTTCCCATATTCTGTTTTAATACATCTGATAAAAGGGAGTAAAGGGCAGTGTTCCGGCTTATTCTTCGGGAGACTGCTGCATGGCAGCGTCATCACGGCAGAAATGCCCGATGTCATGTGTTCGCTTGAGACTTTTGTCACAGACAAGGTGCTGTGGCAGGAGTCTCTTTTTCTTGTCACCGTACCGGAGCACAATAGGAGGCAAGAAAATTATGAACTTTCTGAACACATTCGCAAGTCTGTTTTCCAATTTTGGAAACCTGACTTGGCAGATGGTGGTGATGTGGGGCATTGGTGCATTGCTCATCTACCTTGCCATCGCCAAAAAAATGGAGCCGAGCCTGCTTTTACCCATGGGCTTTGGTGCCATTCTGGTCAATCTGCCGCTGTCCGGTGCCATCACGCAGGGCGATACCGTAGGCCCCATTTCTGCCCTGTTTGAAGCAGGCATGTCCAACGAGCTGTTTCCCCTGCTGCTCTTCATCGGCATTGGTGCTATGATCGACTTTGGCCCCCTGCTGGAAAAACCGTGGCTCATGCTCTTTGGTGCCGCAGCGCAGTTTGGTATTTTCTTCACCCTGTTTCTGGCAGGCTTCTTCTTTGATTTGAAGGATGCTGCTTCCATCGCTGTCATTGGTGCAGCGGACGGTCCCACCGCCATTTTTGTAGCTAACACCCTCAACTCCCAGTACCTTGGTGCCATCATGGTGGCAGCGTATAGTTACATGGCTCTGGTGCCCATCGTGCAGCCGCCGGTCATTAAACTGCTGACCACCCAGAAGGACCGCCGCATCCGGATGCCCTATGAAAAGGGCAATGTCAGCCAGCTGACGAAGATTCTGTTCCCCATTGTGGTAACCATCATTGCCGGTATGGTAGCTCCTGCCAGCGTAGCTCTAGTTGGTTTTCTGATGTTCGGCAACCTGCTGCGGGAGTGCGGCGTACTGAACGCCCTCAGCGAAACCGCGCAGAATGTGCTGGCAAACCTCATCACCATCGTGCTGGGCCTGACCGTGGCCGGACAGATGACCGCTGACAAGTTTGTCCGGCCCGATACCCTGCTCATCCTTGCACTGGGTCTGGTAGCCTTCGTTTTTGATACCGCAGGCGGCGTGCTGTTTGCAAAGCTGCTGAACCTGTTCCTGCCCGAAGGCAAAAAACTGAACCCGATGATCGGTGCAGCCGGCATCTCCGCCTTCCCCATGAGCGGCCGTGTGGTCAACAAGATGGGATTGGAAGAAGATAACCAGAATTTCCTGCTGATGTACTCCATCAGCGTCAACGTTTCGGGGCAGATCGCATCCGTCATTGCAGGCGGCCTGATTCTGACCCTGATGGCTTAACGGAGGTACACTTATGCTTCATCTTTCTTCGTGGATGACCACCCTGCCCATGATGCTCATCGGCATGGTCGGCATTCTTCTCGTCATTGGTGTCATTGTTCTGGCTGTGATGCTGCTCAACCGGCTGACAAATCGGAAATAATTCACCCCATCAAGTAGAAACGAATTTACGGCGAAATATCGATATAAATATGATGCACAGGCCTTCTAAAGCTGTGATTTTGTGACAACTTGGTGTCACTTCAATAAAGAACCCGCTTTCACTTCAATTTGATGTTGAAAGCGGGTTCTTTTCGCTTTTATGCGTGTTTGACGGCGGTTTCAAAAAGATTGACTGCTGCGCCCTCTTGCGTGTCGGTGTTGTGGGTACCACGCTTTTTCACTTCCGAAAAGATGTCAGAATACAAAAACCCCCGAAGAGCTTTTTACGGTTCTCCGGGGGTTGGTTCTATGCGCCGGTGTTCCTCACACCGATGCACAAACATTATTCGATTTCAATGAGATTGGGATTCGCAGGCAGAGCCTTCTGCTGCTGCGGTGCGGGCAGTACGATGTGCAGGATGCCATCCTCGAACTTTGCGTGGATGTCCTCCTTCTTCACGGCATCACCCACATAGAAGCTGCGGGCACAGGTACCGGAGAAGGTCTCACGGCGCAGATAACGGCCATTGTTGTCCTTCTCGTCATTGGAGTGGTTGCGGACGGCCTGAATGGTCAGGTAGCCGTCACTCAGCTCCATCTGAACGTCTTCCTTCTTGCAGCCGGGCAGGTCAACAGCCACATCATAGTTGCCATCGGCGGTCTGCTTCACATCGGTTTTCATCATGTTTGCGCCGCGCTTGCCGAAGGTTTCACGCTCTTCACGATTCATTGCACGCTCCAGCGCACCGTCGTTCCAGAACGGATCAAAGAAATCATCGAACAGATTTTCATGGAAAACAGCAGGCATAAACATAAAACAACCCTCCAATCCCGGCGTTCGGGTCGGGCATAAAATCAAGATCGTGCATCAGGAGCGGAGTCTTCCCGGGAGCCTTGCGGTTCCCTCATGCCCCTTTCTCCTGAGCACGCCACTGTTATAGCACCGTTTATTAGCAGTGTCAATAGTAGAGTGCCAAAATTCATAAAAGAATAATACTTTTATAATATTTCATGCAATTCTCGGCAAAATCGTTTGCACTGGATTCAATTTTTTCTTCTCCAATCGTAGTCTTTCGCTGTGACAGAACGGATGCAAGCCGTTTCTTCAGAACCAGGCGATCCATTGCCCGCGTAAACAATGCGGTTATCAAAAAGTCTCTCTGTCCTTGCAGCGTCTTGCGTTCTGCCGGTCCACCCGCTATAATAATGTAGAAACCGAGATGAAAAGAGCGTGATATTGTGGAAGAGACCGAGGTCAGTCATTTTCTCCACATTCTGGTCCGAATGGGCGAAGCTTTACAAAACAGCGGCGCAGAAGTATTCCGCGTTGAGGACACTTTGAACCGGATCGCAATCGCCTATGGGGCAGAAGATGTGAATGTATTCGTGATCACATCCAGCATCGTGGTCACGCTTACCATGCCCTCGCTGCCGCCGCAGACCGAGACCCGCCGCCTGCGTCACGCTGCCAGCAATGACCTGCTGACATTGGAAAAGCTCAATGCGCTCAGCCGCCGTATCTGCACAGCGCCTCCTTCCATAGAAGAGTTTCAGCGCCAGCTGAATGCCATTCTGGCACAGCATCCGGACCCAAGACTGCATCTTGCCGGCAGTGTGTTGGCTGCTTCCAGTTTTGCCATCTTCTTTGGTGGAAATCTCTGGGACGGCCTGCTGGCCGGCGGCATTGCCGTTCTGATTTGCTGGATGGAGCGCTATCTCTCGCCTTTTTGTATGAATGGCGTAGAATTTCAGTTTATAGCATCATTTCTCAGCGGTGTCTCCACTCTGCTGCTCTGCCGCTTTGGGATGCAGTTTCATGCCGATAAAGTTCTGATTGGTATCATCATGCTGCTGATTCCCGGCATCATGCTGACAAATTCCATCCGGGACATCTTACTTGGGGACATTATTTCCGGCTCTCTTCGGCTGGTGGAAGCCATTCTGATGGCCGCCACCCTTGCACTCGGCATAATGGCCGCCATCTGGTTGATGGGAGGAATTTCCGCATGATACAGGTTTTTTCGCAGTTGCTCAGTGCTGCCCTTGGTTCGGTCGGTTTCGGACTGATCTTCAATCTGAACCGGCGCTACTTACCCGCCGCCGGTGTAGGCGGGCTACTGGCATGGCTGGCTTATCTTCTTGCCGCCAACACCCTGCACAGCGTCTTTCTTGCCAATCTGTTGGCCGGTTTCTGTGCCGCTCTGTATGCCGAAATTCTTGCCCGATGCTGCAATGCACCCTCTACGCCTTTCTTCATCACCGCTGCCATTCCCCTCATTCCCGGAAGCACCCTCTACTACTGCATGAACGCAGTTGTCTCCAATGATTTGTCTGCTGCAGAGCATTTCGGAAAGCAGACCTTTCTGGCCGCTCTTGGAATTGCCGGCGGTATGGCAATCGCATGGTGTCTGGCCGATTTGAGCCGGAAGCTGCACACACTTGCAATCCGTTCTTCGGGAAAGTAGCGATCTTCCACATTGAAGAATGCCGCTGATGATCGGGTCGTTTGAGCTGCTGCTCTGAAATACGGAAAAAGGCCGTCCGGCACCGCAGCAGGGCTGCCTTTACAATTACAAGGATGTGTCTCTATGAAACTACTCAAACAATTCATTCAGCAGGAAACGGTCCTCACCGCAGCCGCTGTGCTGGCCGTTGTCTCCGCCTTCTTTGTTCTGCCGGATGCGCAGTATCTCGGCTACATCGACCTGCGCACGCTGGCGATTTTGTTTTCCCTGATGACGGTCATGGCCGGGCTGCGGCGGCAGGGCTTTTTTGATGGACTGGGCCGGGCATTGCTGTCCCGTACCCACAGCACCTTTCAGCTGACGCTGGTACTGGTCGGGCTGTGCTTTTTCGGAAGCATGTTCATCACCAACGATGTTTCCTTGCTGACCTTCGTTCCCTTTACGTTCGTGGTCCTGAGCCGTCTGGGAGCGGATGTCCGCTGCTCCCTTCTGATCCCGGTGGTCTGTATGCAGACCATTGCGGCAAACCTTGGCAGTATGCTGACCCCCATCGGCAACCCGCAGAACCTCTATCTTTACGGAAAAAGCGGCATGAGCATCGGGGGATTTGTTCTTCTTATGCTGCCCTACACCCTGGTCTCTCTGCTCCTGCTGCTGGCTTGGGCAGCGCTGGTCTGCCGGAAAACCTCTGCCGACCTCTCCGTGGACGAGCTTGTTTCTTCTTCTGCATCTCAGGGAGATCAGAAGATCATCCTGCTGTATCTGGTTCTGTTTGCCGTTTGCCTGCTGTCCGTGATCCGGGTGTTGCCTTATGGCATTGCCTTTGCCGCTGTACTCGTCTGCGTTCTTTTTGCAGACCCGCACACCTTACGGGCAGTGGACTATTCCCTGCTTTTGACCTTTGTGGCTTTTTTCATCTTCATTGGCAATCTGGGGCGCATTCCCGCTTTTTCCGGCTGGCTGCAGGAGTTTCTGACCGGCCGGGAAGTTCTGGTGGCGGTTCTTGCTTCGCAGGTCACAAGTAATGTTCCCGCCGCCCTGCTGCTGTCCGGGTTCACGGCAGAGACACAAGCCCTCATCATCGGCACCAATCTGGGAGGTCTTGGCACTTTGATCGCATCCATGGCCAGTCTTATTTCCTACCGACAGATTGCACGGGAGCTGCCACAGGGGAAGAAGCAGTATTTTGGGCTGTTCACCCTGTCCAATCTGATCTTCCTTGCGATTCTGCTGGGTGTGTGGTTTTTGCTCCACTGAGCGTGGCAGATGACTTATGGTTTTTCTATAAAGCTAAAAAAGGGGAGTTCCGTCATGGACGAAGGTCCGGGCAGAACTCCCCTTGGTTTTATCGTATGGTCAGAATGCCGGTGCCCACCGGCACCTCCAGCAGCTTGCCGGAAAAATGCTCCGGGATGCCGGACAGTGCCTTTTCCAGATAGGCATCGTTTTCCACCTTGTTCATGTCCCACACCAGACGGCACACCGCTTTCCCGCTCAGGGTGGAGCAGGTGATCATACCATCATAAAAATTGTTGCCGCCCGTCAGCCGATAGGCGCTGCGGATTGCTTCTTTTCGTTCCATGCTCCGTCCTCCTTACACTATTTCACCGCTTTTGCGCCGTAACACAAAGCCAGCCCTTTTTATTTTTGTGGCTCTGGATCTGACAGAATCCTGCTTGTTCCAAATACTCTTTCAGTGCAGTATCCGTATAGATGGTCATGCCATTGATGATTTTCGTCCATTTGTCGTCTTTTGTCGTTTCGCCGTTTGCTTCGTTACAGATGAAAAAGATTCCGCCGGGCTTCAGCACTCGATAAACCTCTCTGAAATTCTGTGCAAGCTCCGGCCAGAAGTAGACCGTTTCAAAGGCGGTCACCACATCAAACTGCTCCGCTTCAAACGGCAGCTCTGCCACGCTTGCCTGTTGCACGGTACACCGTCCTGCTGCAATGGCTCTGGCATTGACCTTTCGCGCTTTTTCCATGCTGACGGCTGAGTAGTCGATGCCCTGCACCTTGCCGTTGGGGCACAGTTTCAACAGCGTTTTAATGTTCGCTCCACCGCCGCAGCCGCAGTCCAGCACCATGGCATCCGGGGCAGGCTGTAAAAAACTCAGCCCCCATTCTGCCATTGCGCTGTGTCCAAAGTTCATCATAGCAACCATGATCTTCCCGCCAAGGCCTACGGGCTTTCGGGTATTTTCAAAAAAGGACATAACGCCACCCTCTTTCTGTTTACCGTTCACAATGCAATGCTTTTTACCAGATGCGCCCACTGCACCAGATGACAGGCCAGCAATTCCTCGTGCTGCAAGTTAGACAACGCTAACTTTTCATTCTATAAAAAGCCGCTTCTCAGCGGTCCTTCTGCCAAAATAATACGCCCTGCTGTTGCCTCTGTCAAGAAGTTTAGGCATTTTCGGAGATTCCGAAAGAGATTTCGCTTTCGGGAACCCCCAACCATCACCCCAGTGCTACGTCCAGCACCATCATCACGCTGAAGCCCACCGCAAAAAACACCGTGCCAACGTTGGAGTGCTGCCCCTGCGACATTTCCGGGATCAGTTCCTCCACCACCACATACAGCATGGCTCCGGCGGCAAAGCTGAGCAGATAGGGCAACGCGGGCACCACGATGCCTGCCGCCAGAATCGTCAGCACTGCCCCGATGGGCTCTACGATGCCGGACAGCATGCCGCCCCAGAATGCCCGGCCTTTTTTCATTCCTTCTGCCCGCAGGGGCATGGAGATGATGGCACCCTCCGGGAAGTTCTGGATGGCAATGCCAAGGGAAAGTGCCAGCGCCCCGGCGGCGGTGATCTGAGCCGTTCCGGCAAGGTATCCGGCGTAGACTACGCCCACTGCCATACCCTCCGGGATGTTGTGCAGCGTCACCGCCAGAACCATCATGGTGGTGCGCTGGAGCTGGCTTTTTGGCCCTTCGGCCTGCAAGCTGTTCTGGTGCAGATGCGGGATGAGATGGTCCAGCAGCAGCAAAAACAGAATGCCCAGCCAGAAACCCACCGCCGCCGGGAAAAATGCCAGCCTGCCCAGATCTGCAGCCTGCTCCATAGCCGGGATCAGCAAGCTCCATACCGATGCCGCCACCATGACTCCAGCGGCAAAGCCGGTGAGGGCGCGCTGGATGCCGTCGCGCAAAGAGTTTTTCAAAAAGAACACACAGCCTGCCCCAAGGCTTGTGCCCAGAAAGGGGATCAGGATCCCCCAGAACGCGTCTTGTATCATGTAGTACCTCCTTTGTGGTTACTCATGACTAACTTCGCAAAAAGTATACTGCGCTCCGGCAAAAAGGTCAAGGGCTTTGCGGTATAGAGGATGCAGATCGTTTCCTGCATCGAAAAATTCACCTCTGCAAACTTTCCGGTTTCTACTTGACAACGCCCGGTGGGAGTGCTATTTTTACATCGAAAATTTGTTTCGCCTAACCATCTGAGGGGTTTTCCCCTGTATTTTTTGCGCCAATTGTTAGGCAAAGCTAACTATTTTTTCAAAACTGAGATAGAGGTGTGTTACCATGAGATTGAAAAAAGTATTTGCAGGTGCACTTGCGGCCGCTATGCTGGTATGCGCTGTGGCAGTCCCGGCCTTCGCTGCGGAAGAGGTGGAACAGGAAAACTGCCTGACCTCCAGCTATGTCCAGATGAACATCCCCTACGCCGACTTCTACAAGGCTGCCGGTGTGGACAGCGCATCTGAGATCGACGCTGTGACCAGCGCCACCAGGAACAAGACCCGTGCAGGCAACCTTGCCGCCGGTTCCTACCACGTCAACGCAGATGGCACCGACATCACCGGCGTTTCCTTCCCGGTCAAGGTGCTGACCCCGTGGGCGCTGAAGAATGCAAAGCAGGTCACCGATGCCGACAGCTACGACATTACCGTTACCCTGAAGGGCAAGGAATCCACCACCACCTACACCGGCGCAGATGCCTTGTTTGAGAACGAAAGCTACGCTTACTACAAGCTCAGTGAGACCCCTGCCTACTACATCACCGCATGGTATAACCTGCTGAGCGGCAAGTGGGAGTTTGGCAAGGTCCACGCCACCGAGACCACCGTAGAGGGCACCACTGTGGAGCTGAATACCAACGGTCACCATGCCACCTACGAGATGAAAATCTCCGGTTTTGATCTGGACTACAAGGCCAACAAGGTCTACGGCGTAGTTCTGACCACCGCCGATGGCAGTGAGTACGGCCTGCATCATGTGACCAACATCTGGCATGGTACCAAGCTGGGCTTCAACGCCGATGATCCTTACTTTGCATCCATCATCGGCAAGACGATTACTCAGATCACCTTCTACGCCGCCGACGGCGTGTATGTCCTGCCGGTCAATGTGGCGCTGTGAATACACGGGAAACTGCCTAATTTATTGTAAAATATAACACAAAACGGCAAGGTCGCTTGGCATCAGGCGGCCTTGCTTTTCCGTGTCAGGAGGAGTTGGAATGAACAAAAAACGATGCCATACACTGCTGCCGCTGGTGCAGCTTCTCCCGACGGTGGCGGTAGCGGCAGCTGTACTTTTTGCCCTGCCCCGCACCGTTCCGGTGCTGGCCGCCGTGCCGGAAAAGCTGACAACCGTGGTGGAGCAGCCTGTGGAAGCCGCTTCCTCCGAAGCGGAGGAAGAAACCCTGCCCAAGCTGCCCTATGCCGACGGCGTTTACGTCGGCTCTTCCCGGGGCTACGGCGGCGCCGTCCGAGTACAGGTCACCATGGAAAACGGCAGCATCACAGAGGTGGAGATCTTGGACGCACCCCACGAGACCAAGCAGTTTCTGCGGCGTGCCAAGCGGCTTTTGACCACCGTGGTGGAGACTCAGAGCTGGGAGGTGGATGCCGTTTCCGAGGCCACCTATACCAGCCGGGGCATTCTGGGCGCAGTGCAGAACGCCCTGACCGGCGAGGTGGTCAATAATCCCCTGCCGCCCCAGCCAAAGCCCGCTGCAACGCTTGTGGTGGAGGAATTTACGGCTCCCTCCATCTACTTGGACGGCATCTACACTGCCGAAGCCATGGGCTTTGAGGGGCAGATCACAGTGCAGGTCACGGTGGCAGAGGATAAAATTACCAATATCACGATCCTGAGCGCCGAGGACGAGGAGGAATATCTCTCCCGGGCAAAACAGGTCATCCCCGCCATTCTGGAGGGACAAAGCCCCAACGTGGATACTGTTTCCGGCGCCACCTACTCCTCCACCGGAATTCTGAACGCGGTCAAGCTGGCACTGGTAAAGGCCGCTGTTGCCCCGGCAGAGAAAACCGCTCCGGAGCAGACTGCATCGGAAGAGACGGCAGAGGGAACCGCACCGTCTGAAGCAGCAGAGCCCGGGGAAACGCCGGTCACCGCGCCCACCGTGGAGGTGGTGCAGCCGGAGGAAAAGAGCGCCGTTCCCGTGTGGCTCAAGGAAGTATGGCAGCAGCTTTTCCCGGCAGATGCACCGGCATCCTCTGAACCGGAACCGGCATCTTCTGAGGAAGTGCTGCCGACATCCGAGCCGGCACTGCCGCCGGAAGAGACCGGGATTGAATCTGAAACGGAAGGAGCAGCAGAATGAAATACAAAAATTTTCTCCTCCGGGCGGTGAACCTGCTGCTAATTTTGGGGGTACTGTGGCAATACCAGCAGGTGGCGCTGATCCGGGCGGCAGCGGTAAGCCAGCGCAAGCAGGAAATTGCCGAAGTTGAAGCCTACAATGCTTCCGTTTTGCAGGCGCAGAGCGCAGCACAGGCAGAGCAGAGCGGCTACCGGGACGGCATCTATGAGGGCAGCGCCTATGGTTTTGGCGATGTCATTCAGGTGTCGGTGACTATCCAGAACGGAAAAATGACCGATATTGCGGTGCTGGATGCTTCCGGCGAGGATAAGCCCTACTATAAGCAGGCGCTGCCTTTGCTGGACGAGATGCTGGCAGTGCAGTCTGCTGAGGTGGATACCGTTTCCGGCGCTACCCTCACGGCAGAAGGACTTATCGGTGCGGTAGAGAACGCACTGGGAAAGGCGGCAGGATGATGGAAAAAACACAGGCAAAGCCTTTAACAGCGGCGCAGCAGCGTCAGCGGGACAAAAAGCGCCGTACATGGCTGCGCACCGGGGTGCAGTTGTTCTTCTTTGTGTCCATGCCGGGCGCATTCGTGGCCGGGTTTTCCGGGGTAAAACAGATCTTTCTGCACATCGGTGCAGGCGAGGTGCTCTCTGTGGACAGCTTCACACTTTCCCTGCTGGGGCTGTGCGGCTTCACCCTGCTTTTCGACCGTTTTTTCTGTGGGTACGCCTGCGCCTTCGGCAGCTTGGGCGATGCCGTCTGGGCGCTTTCCGGGCTTATTCAAAAAAAGCTGTTCCACCGCAAAAAGCAGCTCCGTCTGCCGGAGCGGGCGGTGCTTTTGGGGCAGAAGGTCAAATATCTGCTGCTGGCATGGCTGGTAGCACTGTATGTGACCCGGCAGGAAAAGATGCTGACCGGCGCAAGCCCGTGGGAGGTGTTTTCCCGCCTGACGGCTCTGCATCTGCCGCCGGAGGGCTTTGGTGTGGGCATCGGGCTGCTTGTGCTCATTTTGCTGGGTATGGCGGTGCAGCCCCGGTTCTTCTGTCAGTTCCTCTGCCCCATGGGAGCGGTGTTTGCCCTGCTGCCGGTGCTGCCATTTGCGCGGCTGCACCGGCAGAGCGACGGCTGCATCCCGGGCTGCAATGCCTGTAAACAGCAGTGCCCGGTGTGCCTGAAGCTGGAGGAAACCAGCCTGCGCAGCGGGGAATGCATCGCCTGTGAAGCCTGCGTTGGCACCTGCCCCAAGCAGAACATCCACCGGTGGGATACCACCTTGTGCAAGCGTCTATGGCTGCCGGTGTTGGGTAAAGTGTTGCTTTTCTTCCTGCTGGGCTGCTGGCTGGGCTTTTGCCGATTCATCTGAACTAAAAAAGGAGGCTGCTGCGCAGTATTTGTGCAGCAGCCTCCTTTTGGCTGGGAGATCTATCATTTCGATACGCCGGAGCATCTGCGGACGCTCCGGCGTACCATTTTTACAGGGAAGACTTCTGCTCCAACAGGTCTGTCATGCTGCGCAGGCTGATGCCAAGGGTGGAAAGGTTATGCAGCATGGCGCTGGTGGCAGGGGGAAAGGACATTTTCCCACTTCTCCGCTCTTATTCGGTAATAGCCCAAACCCGTGCGGGCAGACCAGTTGCACCTTCAATGCGGGGATAAGAAACGATGACTACCGCACCGGCAGGCTGAACTTTATCCAGATTTGCAAGCACCTCCACCTGCAGCTTGTCGTTGTCCAGAACATAGCGCTCGCAGGCAAGGTCGCCCTTTTCCTCCGCCACCGCAGAGGAATCGGTATCCAGCGTTTCGTGGCCGTTGGCGGCGGCATTGCGCACCTTGTAGATATACTCCAATGCTTCCAGCGACCAGCCGGGAGCATTTTCTTTGCCCTCTGCGTCGATGCCGGACAGCGCATCCATATCCGGCCACTTCTTATACCAGTCGCTGCGCAGAGCCACCAACGCACCATCCGGGATAGGACCGTACTTTGCTTCATAGGCCTTGATGTCCTCCACTGTCACAGCGTAGCGAGGGTCTTTCTTGGCCTGCTGGGAAATATCAATGACCACCAGCGGAAAAATCAGGTCGTTCACATCATACTTTTCGGACAATGCTTTGCCCTTGATGAAGTGACCCGGGAAGTCGATATGGGTACCAAACTGTCCGGGGAATTTGAAGGTCTGGATCAGGCATTCCAGTTCCGGCTTGCCCCAGTCCCACACGGTCTTTGCCAGCTCCACAGAGCCTTCCGGGATGCCGGACCAGTAGGGGCTTTCGTTGTTCAGCGAGTGAGAAAGTTCTACCCAGCGATATTTTTTAGCATTCTTCAGTGCGTTCCACAGTTTATAATCAGCCATTGTCGGTTCTCCTTTTATTGTGACGATGTATGTTCGGGCACTTCTCCCAGACAACGGCATCTTCCTGTTTTTTCTCAGTCTGTCTGCCGGGAATTTGTCTGGGAGCAGCGCATTCGCCCGGGCAGTCTGTGCCGGGCATCTGCTGTATGTTTCATCTGTCTGCGCTCCCTTCCTTGTGTTGGGGATAGTATAAACCCATTTTCGCACCATGTCAATAGGTTTATTCTTTCAAAGACTTCCCCGGCAAACGACAGGTCAGCAAACCGTTCGCCCTTGCAATAACGTTTCGTCATCCCCTTTCCCTTTTATCGCAGCTCTTCCAGCAGAGCGGTGCCCCCCTCCAGCACATCCTGCCATGGCAAACAAACAAGATCTTCTTCATCTTACTCTCCCAGCACCTCGCCCAGTGCCAGAACAGCGTTGCAGACACACTCCGGGCACGGGCACAGCGGTGCGCCGTTCTCTATCCCCTTCAGATCCTTGCAGATGGTAGCACCGCACTTTTCCTGAAAGTTTTGCAGCAGTTCCTTGGAAATGCGGGGTGTGCCCTTGCCGTCGGTGACGATGCCCGCCACCATCACAGCGCCGATCAGTGCGCCGCAGGTGCTCTCCATGCAGCCCATGCCGGCGGCATAGCCTGCGCCCAGCTTCATCAGGGTGTCGGCATCCACCGGCAGCTTGTCCTCAAATGCCTTCATCACCGCCTGTGCACAGTTGCACTGTCCAGTAGCTTTCCATGCGGCAGCCTGTGCCGCCCGTTCTTCGATGTTCATTTTACAGTCCTCTTTCTTTGATGAATCGTAGTTTATTCGACATTATCATAAAATTCCTGTAACACTGTTGCCAATTCCTCCGGAGATTCTATGTTTGCTTCATGACCTGCTTTCAGAAGTTCATGGAAGTGGGAATCGCTCAAATAACTGACAAGTTCCTTTGAGGCTTTTTTGTTTGCGTTGTCCTTTTCCCCACAAACGATCAATGCCGGACAGGACACCTTACATAATGAATCCCTGAAATCCAATTCCGTCATCGTACCGCACAAGCTGATCACATCTGCTTTCTTGAATCCAAATTGCTTGAACATTGTATTCGGCATAAAGCGAAACAGCATATTCTGGAACTTCAATAGCTTTTCAGGCATTTTATATTGTGCTGCAATTAGCACCAGTGCCTTTACTTTATTCGGATGGTCTATCGCATAATTAAGTGCCAGAACAGCACCCAAGGAAAGCCCGCACAAGACGATTTCATCATGTTCCTTATCACACTCTCCTGAGAATGCAGCATACAGTTCCCCATAAGTGGCCGCTTTGTCCTCCAGCATCTCTGCCAAACTCAAGCAGACGCTGCTGTCCGAGACCTTCGTTTCTTTTATTACTCTGTCCCAACTGTCTGGTTTTTGTCCCAACCCATGTAAGTACAAAAACTTCATCTAATTTCCGCTCTCCTTCACACGTCCTGCTGCTTCCTTTCCAGCGCTTCAAAGTGATACCGGGGCTTGCCTTTGCTCTTTTTGCCGTACTCGATGGCTTCTTTGGGGCAATAGCAGATGCATGCCATGCAGTGGGTGCAGTTTTTGCCCCAGACCGGCTTTCCGTTTTCCAGACGGATGTTGTTCAGAGGGCACAACACCACGCACTTACTGCAGCCGATGCAGGCATCCGTTGCCCGGAAGGCATCCGCTTTTACAAAAAAGCGATAGAACACCGGGTTCACCGGGCCGCTCATAAAGCGGTCGTAGAGGTTCTCTCTCGGCGGAGGAAATTCCTGCCCGGCCTTGAGCTGCGCCAGCACCTTCTGAAGCGCAGGCTCTGCCTGCTCCACGATGCTCCGTGCCTGCTCCTTTTGAGGTGCATTGAACATGGCAATGTAGTTTTCCGGCATGATGATCTGGGCTGTGCCCATATACTGCAGCTGCTTTTGCGCTGCAAGCTGCCGGTTATATTTTGCCGCATTGCCGATCTCGCTGCCGCAGTCCATCACAAACCAGATGCGCTCTGCCCCGGTCAGCGCGGTCTTGCCCAGCCACTCCGACACCACCCGGGGGATACGCCATGCGTAGGTAGGCGTGACCAGCACCACGTCACGCCCGGTCTGCACCGGGGCGGTATCCTCTGCCTTGATGCAGGCGTTCAGGTCGTAAAGCGGCATCTCCAACCCTTCGGCAATGCGCCGTGCCAGATACCGGCTGTTGCCGGTTCCCGTAAAATAAAGTACCATGGCTGCTCCCTCGTTTTTTGTGTGGTTTTCGGTTGCCTGTCCGCCCGGCAAACTGGAACTTGTCGGGGCGAGGCCCCTCCATCTTGCTGCCGCAAGACTGTTCTGTCACTTAAAAGCCCCACTGGGGCTTTCATTGTTCCGCTTCGCTCCACAAACGCGAACTTGTCGGGGCGAGGCCCCTCCATCTTGCTGCGCAAGACCGTTCTGTCGCTTAAAAGCCCCACTGGGGCTTTCATTGTTCCGCTTCGCTCCACAAACGCGAATTGTTTACTTCTTCGTCTTAGGCGCAATAAGCAACATGACTGTCACAAGAATATATAAACCATACAGTAACCAAGTAATGGTATTGTTCCAAGGAAAACTCATTTCTGGATGGTTCAATGCAAACACTATAAATGCAATAGCTATAATCAGCATTATTAAACCGAGAATCCTTGATATACGCTTTTTCATGCAAAGCACTTCCTTGTCAAACTGGAATTGTTAATCTTGAACTGGTCCTATAATGCCAAATGCTATTGCATCAATAAAAAGCACGAACGCTATCACATAAACAATTAAAATAGTTGCAATGACTTTAATAACAAGTTGTTGATTTTGTCTTAAATTACTCTTACTAACAATCCTTAAGACAAAAATCAAAGCAACGAGGATGATAAAAGAAATAATATTATAAAGAACCACTGTTTTCATCTATGTGTCCTTCTTTTTTATATCAATTCCGAGTTGCCGCTCTCCGTATGCCATAGTCTCCGCACGCAAAAAGCCCTTTGCGGCAAGGTGTGTGCTTACACCTCACCCGCGAACTTCATGCCCCAGCTCATGCGGGTGTCGTACATCAGGCGGGTCAAGGCAAGGCTGTCCTGCGGGGTGTAGCGGTTGCTGTCGGTGCGCCCCAGTTTGACGCAGCTGCTTGCTTCCCGGATCTCATACTCAAAGCCGTTGATGTCCACCGGGCAGCGGATGACCTCCGGCTCTTTGCCCTCCACTTCCAGCGTCATGGTCTCGGCGTGCTGGAAATCCGGCAGAAAGATACTGCCCTTGGTACCAACGATACGGGCATTGCGCTCCAGCTCCTGCCCGATGGTCTGGACAGACTCCGCCTTGCAGCCGCCGGGGTAGGTCAGCGCAAGGCGGCTGTAATCGTCGGTGCCGTACTCGTTGATGTGCACCTCTTTGGTCTCCACCTTTTCCGGGTCCTGTCCGGTGAGGATGCGCAGAAAGCCCAGATTGTAGATGCCGATATCCAGCAGCGCACCGCCGCCCAGACCGGAATCAAACTTGCGATCCTTCCGGGCACCGGAGGCAACAAAGCCGTACTGACAGGTGATCTGCTTCAGCTCCCCGATGGTGCCAGCAGTAAGGATCTGGCGCAGGCGGTCGTACAGCGGCAGCAGCCAGATCCAGAACGCCTCCATGAGGAAGAGGTGCTTTTCCTCCGCCAGACGGTACAGCTCCTGCGCCTGCTCCGGGCTGATGGTAAAGGGTTTTTCGCACAAAACATGCTTGCCCTGCTCCAAGCAGAGCTTGCAGTTTTCGTAATGCAGGGTGTTGGGGGTGGCAACGTAGATAGCCTCCACCTCCGGGTCGGCGGCAAGGGCTTCGTAGGAGTCATAGCAGCGGGGAATGCCGTACTGCTGCGCAAACGCCTGTGCGCTTTCCATGTGCCGTGACCCCACGGCAACAATCTGCTCCCCCTCTGCGCCCATCTGTTCCACCGTAGACGCAAACTTTTTGGCAATGGTGCCGGTCGCTAAAATTCCCCACTTCATAACGGTACCTCCCATTTTATGGCTTTGGGTCCAGTATACCATGATTTTCCCTTGTGGAAAAGCTTCCGAAAAACAAAAATGCCCCCGGAGGGCTTGTTCCAACTCTCCGGGGACGATTCTATTCACCGGTATCATCCCTCTGGCTGCACGCCAAAACAGGCTCCTGCAAGCGTTTAACCACTGGCAGGAGCCTGTTTATTTCTTAAAGTTTCGTCATCCACAGACCATGCAGGTTGCAGTAGGCGTAGACCGCCACCGGCTTTTCGCTGCCCAGCTCAAACACCGCCTTGGGTGCCTGCCCGGGGGTAAGATAGCGGAGCTGTCCGCCGTTTTCGGTCTCCACAAAGAGCCACTGGATGTGGTGCACATCCACCATGGGGTGCTCCACCGCACCCACCGTAACCGTGAGGGTGCTGCCGGAAAGCTCTGCCACCGGCAGATGCTTTTCGCCGCTGGCTTCCACCGTGTTGGGGAGCAGTTCCTTCATCTTTTCGCCGCAGCAGACCAGCGGAACGCCTGCGTTGTGGATGGTGGTGACCAGGTTGCCACAGTGCTCACAGATATAAAACTTTGCCTTCATATTCAAATCCTCCATCGGAATGTTGTTGGTGTTTTCTGTGGCTATATGATAACATTTCCTAGTTATATTTTCTGTGACTGGGTCACGCAAGACAGCCTTGTGCTATGGGAATGCCCCTCAGCTTCCCATGCCGAGGAGCACCAGCACGACCACCACCGCAATGGCGATGAGGCAGCCGCAGCCGCTTCCGTCTCCACCACTGCCGCCACCATTGTTGTGGCCGCCGCCACCGCCACCAGACGAACCGCCGAAGTTGCGGTTGAAAGCCGTCATGTATTGGGCATAGCCCGTGTCACCTTTGCCGAAATAGCCGTAATCACCGTTTGCCATGGTGTTTTCCTCCGTCTGAAGTGTGTTTTGCTTCTTCTGAGGTCATTTTACCGAAAAAGCTGTCCCATAAACATCTCTTTCAACATTTCTTGTCATCTCATTCTTCCCCGATGCCCAGATACACATCAATGTCCATGATACCCTCCCCGCTGACCTCCACCAGATCTTCAAAGGGCACCACGGTGTCTCCCACCTGCAGGGTGCGGAACACCGGGTCGATGCGGTCTGCTTTTCCGGTCAGGGTGAGGTAATTGCCCACCGCCGGAACCTCCGGGTGGGCGGTATCCTCCTTGAAGTACCGCACCGTGATGGTCATGCCCTTGGTGACCTGCATCAGCCGATCGGACAGAGCCGACATTTCTTCCTCGGTCAAAATGCGCTTGGTCACCCGCTCGGTGCGCTGCTTTTCTGCGGCAAGCTGCTCGTCATAGCCCCGCAGCGGAGAGAAGGGCGAGAAGATCTTGGCACGATTCTGAAGGGTCATGCGGGGGTGCTTGCGGAGGGATTCTTCGGTCTGGGGGCGTTCCATCTCTAGGATATCCCCGTACTTTTGGGCGGTATCCCGCCCGATTTTGCTATTTTTGTAGTTTTCCATCTGAACCTCCCGCCGAATCTCCTGCACTGTGCCCGCCGATTTGTGCGTTGCGCTGTCGCATGGTGGCACCTTCCTCATAGCTGCTGGCTTTCAGCACGGCGTTTTTGCCGTACTTGTTCTTGATACCCAGCATGGCTTGCTGGAGTTTTTTCTCCTTTTCCAGCTTCTTGGTGTCGGTAAAAAAGTCCACCTGATAGAAGCCCTCGTCCGGCGTGACCTTGTTGGCATTGATGGTAATGCGCCGCACCGTCAGCGCCGGGTCGGTGATGCGCTCAAACAGCTTTGCGCTTTCGCTGATGAGGGTGCTGCCCAGATTGGTGGGCGCATCAAACCGGATAGTGCTGTGAGCTGCCTTGGGGACGGTTCTGCCGTAGCGGTCGGTCTGGGTCAGACCACGGTAGCCGCCCTTGTCCACGTTCTCCCGGTCGTAGCCTATCTCCAAGGTGATGGATTCCGTCACCAGCTTCTTTTCGGTGAGCCGGAACATCAAGATTTCTGCCATTTCCCGGACAATGAGTTTTGCTTTATCATACGGATAAGGAGTGGAAAGCACCTGTCCCTCGCTGATGCTGTTGGTGCTGGGCTTGTAGCTTTTGATCTCAGCCATACCGCAGGGTTCGTAGCCCCATGCGTGGTCAATAAGGATTTCTGCATCTACGCCGAAAATCTCATACAGTCGATCTTCTCCATGGATGGAAAACCGTGCCAAATCCCCCATGGTGTAGATACCGTGGGCTTCCAGTCGCTTGACGGTGCCGGGGCCAGTCATCCAGAAATCCGTCAGAGGGCGGTGGTTCCACAGCAGATACCGGTAAGACTGCTCGTCCAGCTCTGCAACGCGGACACCATCTTTGTCCGCCGGGATATGCTTTGCCACAATATCCATGGCCAGCTTTGCAAGGTAGAGGTTGGTGCCGATGCCTGCCGTTGCGGTGATACCGGTGTTGTACAGCACCTCCCGCACCATGGTCATGGCAAGCTCGTGGGCGCTCATGTGGTAATAGGGCAGATAGCCCGTCACATCAATGAAAACCTCGTCAATGGAGTAGGGGTAGATATCCGCCGGGGACACATATTTGAGGTAGGTCTTGTAGATTTGGGTGGAAACATCCAGATACCGCTGCATCCGGGGCGGCGCAACAATGTAACTCAGCCCCAGCGTCGGGTCTGCGTTCAGGGCATTGGCATCAAAAGAGGTGCTGGCAAAGCGGTACTTGCCGTCCTCTCCCCGGACTGCCTTTTTCTGCCGGATGGCGGTCTGCAGCCGCTGGGCGTTGACCTCTTTCACCCGCTGAACGGCTTCAAACAGCCGTGCTCTGCCGGGTATCTTGTAGGCTTTCAGGGAGGGAGACACCGCAAGGCAGATGGTCTTTTCGGTGCGGGAGGCATCTGCCACCACGAGATTGGTGGTCAAGGGGTCCAGATGGCGGTCTACGCACTCCACCGAGGCATAGAAACTTTTCAGGTCGATTGCCAGATAGGTGCGCTGTGCTGCCATACTTCAGCCCTCCTTTGCAAAAGTCACAACTATTTATCTTATTATAATAAATCTTTACGCTGTTTTCAAGATGGAACGGCTATTTTATCTGTGATATAGACAACAAAAAAGAGTGGCAGCATTTCAAGCTGAAACGCTGTCACTCTGTAGGAACTGCGTAATGACTGACGATTATCCTTCTACTTTGACCGTAGCACGATCGCTCTTTGCGTTTCCATCCGCATCCAGCGTGATATGCACAAAATGTTCCGGCTTATCATAGTCCTTTGTCTCGCCGTCATCGGTATAGTATTCATAGGATGCACCATCGGGAGCATAGGCAAGCAGGCGCAGATCTGCAAAATCCACATCGGCAACGCTCTGGATCTTTTTGCCGTCCTTGGCAAGGGGCAGAAGGTGCCCCTTGCGCATAAAGAACACCACTTCATCCAGCTCCACCGGAATGTAATGATGGCCTGCCGGCAGCACGCTGGTTTCGATGCGGTTGCTTTCGCTGCACTTTACCCGCACCTGCAGCATCTCCTCCGGCAGATAAACATACCGACCACGGGCATTTTGCTCATATACCGGGGCGATCAACAGGCTTTCACCGATCATCACCTCATCCTCCACCCGGCGGGCAAAGTCGTCCTCCGGGAAGGCGAACGCCAACGGCATACAGTACATGCCGTCGTGCAGGGCAGCTTTCATGTACTCGCTGTAAATGTAGGGCAGCAGCAGGTAGCGCAGCTGTAAAATACCAGCAAAGGCAGCCTTGTTCTTAAAGCGGTAGGGCTCCTGCCGGCGGGTGCCGTCGGCAGAGTGGTTCCGCAGCAGCGGAGAGAAGATGCCCATGCCGTACCAGCGCAGCACCAGATCCTCCGTGGTATTGCTGCCAAAGCCGCCAATGTCGGGGCCTTCGTACAGGAAGCCGCACATATTCAGGGAGGGCATCATGTGCAGCGCAAGCAGAATGTGGCTCCACCAAGAATGGTTGTCGCCAGTCCAGATGCCGCCATACCGGTGCATCCCGATGCAGGCAGAACGGGAGTATATCAAAATGCGCTTGTCCGGCTCCAGCCGCTCGAAAGCCTCACCTGCCGCACGGGTCATGTTATAACCAAAAAGATTATGTACCTTGTCGTGCCGCATACGCCCCTGTTTGGTGTTGTGGTAAAACAGCTTATAATCGTTTTCGTTGTTGGAAAGCCCTGCCACCATGCCGGTAAAAGCACCAAAGCTGGAAATATCCAGGTTTTGCTTGCTGTATTTCTCAATTTGAGCAAAGGTCTTTTTCAGTCTTTCCTCTGCGTAGAAGATAGCAGGCTCGTTCATATCATTCCAGAAGCCCTCGATCCCTGATCCAGCAGAACTTTATATTGACTGCCAAACCAAGCACGGGCTTCCGGGTTGAGCATATCAGGGAAGTGTACCCGTCCCGGCCACACACCGGCTACAAAGGGGGTGCCATCCTGATTCGTGCAGAAGTAGCCGTTTTTCACGCCCTCCTCGTACACATCATATCCATCTTCGACCTTGACTGCTGCATCGATGATGGGGACAAGATGGATGCCCTGCGCTTTCATCTCGGCGGCAAAGTCTGCAAAACGCGGGAAGCGCTGCGCATCCACCGTAAAGTCCTTGTAACGCTCCATGTAATCGATATCCAGAACCACAGCGTCCAGCGGCATATGATTGGCACGGTAATTTGCCACCACCTCGCGGACCTCGTCCTCGTTCATGTAGCTCCAGCGGCTCTGGGCGTTGCCAAAAGCCCATTTGGGCGGAATATAACTGCGCCCCACCAACTGGCGGAACTGGTGCACAATATCGGTCAGGCTTTCGCCCTCAATGATGTAGAGATCGTAATTTTCCTCGGCCACCGTGACCCGCAAGGTATCCAGGTCGGTGTAGCCGCAGTCAAAGGTGACCTTGCCCGGGTAGTCGATAAAAAAGCCAAATGTATCCTTGCCGGACACGATCATAAAATTATAAGCACCGTACAGCGAGGATTTGCCCTCGGTATGGTTGCCGTCATCGGAGCATTTGCTTTCGTACACCCACCCGCGCTTGTTGATACCACGGACATTCTCGCCAAGACCATACAGGACATCCTGCGGTTCCATGGCATAGGAGAAACCATCCGGCTCCTTGGTCAGATAGGGTATCGTTTCCATCATGGGCAAAAAAGAACCCACTACACTTTCGGTATCAAACGGTTGCCCGTATTGCTTTTTGTAAATCATAGCAAAACACCTCTCCTTTGTTTTTTGAATCGCATGCTGATCCTGTCGAGATAAAAATTTTCTTTAAATCCAAACGATGCAAAATCATCTCGCCCGATGCACCGCGAAACGAAACACCACCATTATGATAGATCGTCTCCCGCATGGCCTGAAACGCATTTTTCCCAGCCTTACCGTATCGGAAGTGTAGATTTCATCTGTAAGCCTTCTATCAAATTTCATTTTCATCCTCGTAGGGTTTTGATTCTGCCGCGCACTTCAATTCTGGTATGTCTTTTATGGTCAACTGGCATACTGATTTTTGATCAAGCTTGTACAGCATAGCTAGTATAGTATACTTGCGCAGCATTTCGATTTCAAGCGCTAATTGGCATTGGCTGTGTAAAAAAGAGAGGCCAATCTGCGTAAAAATTTGCGCAAGTTGATCCCTGTGCTTTTTCACAATCCGGCTATCCGTATAGACAGTCATCTTGCGATGCGGTATACTCGAACCAGATCAACATTTTCAGGAGGAAAATCATGGCGGGAGAAAACAACAAGGTCGTTATTGTTACCGGCGGAAGCTCCGGCATCGGACGGTGCACGGCATCCGCTCTGAAAGAGAATGGCTGCATCGTCTATGAGTTCAGCCGCAGAAATATCCCTATGGAGGGTGTTACCCATCTGTCTGTCGATGTGACCGATGAAGATGCGGTCAACGCCGCTGTGCAGCAGGTCATCCAAAAAGAGACCAAAATTGATGCAGTGATCAACTGTGCAGGCTTTGGCATTTCCGGTGCGGTGGAGTTTACGTCCATGGAGCAAGCCAAAGCGCAGTTTGATGTGAACTTTTTCGGGACAGTCACTGTAAATAAAGCAGTTCTCCCCTTCATGCGCCATCAAGGGAAGGGGCATATTGTGAACATCAGCTCCGTTGCCGCCGTAGCGCACATTCCGTTCCAGACCTTCTACTCTGCAAGCAAAGCCGCCGTTTCTTCTTACTCTTACGCTCTGGCAAACGAAGTCAAGCCCTACGGCATCCATGTTACCGTCGTAGAATTGGGTGACATCTGCACCGGATTTACAAAAGCACGTCAGAAAAGCATTCTCGGCGATGAAGAATACGGCGGGCGCATCTCCCGGAGCGTCAGTCAGATGGAGCACGACGAACAAAACGGCATGGACCCGGCACGCATTGGACGGTACATCGCCGGTATTGTGGAGAAAAAGAACCCGGCAGTCGTTTATGTTGCCGGTGCACAGTATAAATTCCTGAGCCTTTTGTGCAAGCTCCTGCCTGCCGCAGCACGCGGAAAGATCGTGGGGAAAATATATGGGTAACAGGCGCATTGCTCCGCAAAGCTGCTATATCCGTATTTTGTGGACAACGAAGCAGAGTTGTTCTCCCCGGAGTCCGGAAAAAAGGCAAGCCCTCCTTCATAAATTACAGTAACCGTTTATGATACTATGGGGAGGGGTCGGCATGTTTTTATCTCTTCTGCAATTTTTTGCCACAAAGTTTCTGGTTCTGGCGCTTCATCTGGAAAGCGGCAGCTTTCCGCGGCCCCTCTCTGCCCGGGAGGAAACCGAAGCCTTTTCCGCACTGCGTGCCGGTGACCCTGCCGCACGGGAAAAACTGATCCGGCACAATCTGCGTCTGGTGGCACACATCGTAAAAAAATACTACGCCCTGCCCGGCGGGCACGCTTTTCCACCTACGCCAGCCGGTGCATTGAAAATGAGATCCTCTCCCCAGCGCACTTTCAGATGGAAAAGAGAACCCACTCATTTTGCAAAGCAGCGCAAATGCGTCAAAATGGGTTTTCTGGGCTCAGGAAAGCGGTCACCTTTTTCTACTTCAAAAGGTATCATGTGAGGTATCCTGTCTAACCCCTCTCTACATCCTGCAGGTGCCGCTTGCCGGGCCGCACACCACTTCGGAAGCACAGGCGTTCTTTCATATGTACCACTCTTACGCCGACATCCCGAATCCATGGGACCGTCTGCGTTGGTGCCGCTACAGCCTTGGTCTGCTGCAGAAAGACGTTGCCGCCATGGTCGGCATGGAAGAATGGCTCTACCAGGACCTTGAAAGCGGCAATTTCCGCCGGAGCTTCTCCCCGGAGATTGCGGACAAGCTGGCTGCCTTCTATTCCATCCCGGTCAAAGACCTTCTGGATGACTACGCCCTGTTTTTCCACCGGGGCGGCGGAGACTTCCTCCGCAGATACCGGGAGGCAAAGGGATGGAACCGTCAGCAGCTTGCCGACCATGCAAAGGTCAGCCGGACAAGCATCCGCTGCTGGGAAAGCGGACAAAAGACCATCAGTCAGAAGTGCTTTTGCCATCTGGTGGAAAACCTTGGTTCCGATTTTCCATCTATGCTTCGCATGTGAGGTATGGTAATTTTTCACCGGTCAAACGAAAAAGCTCGTCTGCAAGCCACGATATGTGGCAGCGCAGACGGGCTTTCGTTATGGAATCATTCTGTTTCAATTATTCTGATATTCGCTCTGACTTACATGGCGTTCCGTAAAACACGCAGTCGTTCTTCAAACGTTGCTTTCCATGCCGGATGCTCGGAGAATACGGTGTGCTCCACCTGACGGACTTGGTTCAGTCCGATGTTCCGCACCGCTTCCACTGCAGCATCTTTTTGGCTCAGATGGCGTTTTCCCACGGTCAGACAGTTTGCGCCTTCTGGCGTGTCGTACTGCTGAAACGCCCGGTTGAAGTCCATCAGGTCATGCAGACGGATGGGCTGATTGGTTTCGTTGTCTACCAGCAGACCCCAATTTTCCCAATGACGGTCGGTATTGCCCACCAGATAATCCAGAATGTTCATCATATAGTAGCTGGGAGCATCCAACTCTAAGATCTTATCCAGCGTGTTCCAATCATGGTTCGTGCAGTAGACGTCATAGGCTGCATAGGTCACAAGACTATATCGCTGAGATGTCATGATTTTGCTGATAGAAACCGGCTCATTTTCAAACATTCCCTGCTCATACAGTACCTGATGGCAGTCAAAGCACCGGCAGATTTTGCTTGCCAGCACTTCACGTTCTACCGCTTCCCTGCCACCATCCTTGTAAAGATAGAAGCCATCCTCTTTTCGCATCCACGCCTTGGGGTACAAGCCGCCCGTAGACAGGTCATTTGCCAGAAGATAGGCGTTTGTCACCGTCATTTGGTGCCCCCGCAGCGCAATATCCACAAGCGCATTGCTTAAGGAGTGTGCAAAAAGGTTGATATCCTCGAATCGAATCTTCTCGTTTTCTTCTTTCACCCAGAACACATCCAGCAAAGACAGACAATGGTAGGATAATGCAATCTGTGCTCGTTCCCTGTCCGTAACACTCTGAGATGCACCGATACTGTTCAGGATTTCCTTGGCGTAGGTGCGATCCAACGTCAACATCCGGGAGGCGCACCAATAGTAAAAGTTCGTTACATTATTGATGCGCTCGTCAAAATCATCCGATTCCACCAGAACCAGATCATAGGGCATGAAATCCTCGAGGCAGACCCTGCATTCCCCTGTCGTGCTGAGTTGTGCCACAGCTTTCCCGGTGCATGATCTCGTAAAACATGGTTTTCATCCCTCCCTGCGTTCTGTGTCTTGCTCTGTATTTATATTACCTTCTTTTTTCATGGAACACAAGAGCTTTTACTTTTCAAAAAGCTTTTTCTGCTGCTCCATCAGGACGGTTTCGATACGCTCTTTCAGCAAAAAAATGATTTTATTTTGTCAGCAAAATTCCAAAAACTTATGTAACACAAAAAGCCCCACGCTCAACACTGCCTCTAAATCTGACCGTCTCTGGTCAGAGCAGAAAAGCATATGTTGAGCGTGGGGCTTTGTTTATCGGCTCGGCTGCCAGCCGGGCTTTTGGTGTTCCTTGGGTTTGTAAGTTCCTTTGGTAGTATCGATCACCGCCTGCAGCAATTCGAGCTTCTGCCATGTGGGGCAGTTCAGACGGTCGATTTTTTCGATCACATAGTTGGCGTGGGCGGTTGCGACCCGTTTTCCGAGTTCGTCCCATCCCTCTTTCGTTTTGGGGTAATGTACCACCACTTCAATGGGGGCACTCTTTCGCATGGCTCACTCACCTCCGGTTACATCGCTATCACCTCATTTTTACGGGTTACTGGTTGTCCGCTATTCGCTGTGCTTTCCGCTCAGAACATTCAGAGCCAGACTGACCAGCAAAGCCATATCAATGCGGAGCATTTCAGCCTTGCTGGCATAGCCCATAAAGCGTTCGATGTTCTACGGCGATTCGTTCGCAAGTGCGTTTTTCTGAATCGATGTGATCATTTTGATCACATCGATCAACCAATAAAGGCCTCCGAATCTCTTTCTTATTAGGAAAAGATTCAGAGGCCTCTGTTTTACAATTTTTTCGGAATAGCGGCTTTCACCAGCAGCGTCATGGGACGGCGCAGTTCATCCTTCATGCCGTAAACACTCAGCATCTCTGCAGAGGTTCTTTGTCATATTCGCTGGTATGGAGTGGTTTCACTGGCTGCATTGAGCTTCTGATAATATCCAAAATGGTCCGATCCGCCGGGAGCCACAGAACGGAATCAATGTCATCTTTTGTCAGCCACCGCGCAGCTTCCGCTTCTTTCAGAACAAGATCGCCGGAAACCACTTCACACCAGAAGCAGTCCATGGAAAGATGAAACGCCGGATAATCATACTCGATTGTCCCAACTAGATTCCCCACGGCGATTTCCGTGTCCAGTTCTTCTTCGATTTCCCGCTTCAGAGCCTTCTGCGGGGTTTCTCCCGGCTCGATTTTGCCGCCCGGAAACTCCCACTGGCCTTTATAGTCGCCATAACCGCGGGCAGTGGCGTAGATTTTGCGCTTTTCCTGCATGGAGTCGCAGATCACAGCGGCCACAACACGAATCGTTTTCATAACGTTCTCCTTTTGGATTCATTAGGCCGACCGTCAGAAGTCCCGCCGACACGATAGAACACCCTGTTTCCTGCTTTTCTTGCAGTAACCAGCCCCATCTCATGGAATTTCATCACAAACGTCCGAATGGTTGCATACGCAGCGTTTCGGAAATCCTTTTCCAGCTGCTTTGTGGTAAACTCCTCTGCACCATAAGCAGACAGAACATACTCCCAGAGCAGCCGTTCTTTTTCTGTGATTTTTCCTTCCGCAAGAGCAGTTTGATATACCTCAAGATCAGTTTTCGGCGGGACTGCATCCACCTGCAGGCGGTTATAGACCTCATTGCAGAAGTAGAACAGAAAGGGAGTCACATCCGTATAGCCGGAAATCAGAGCATTTCTCTCCACGCGTTCGTAGGCTTTGTAATATGCGCCCTTGTTTTCAGCGATGTATCGGGAAAACGGCGTGAACAGTGCCGCAGGATAGCCCTGCTGAACAAGATACCAGAGGTGGAATAGCCGTGCAGTGCGTCCATTCCCGTCAAAATAGGGGTGGTAGTACGCAAAGGCAAAGTGCAGAATGGCAGCCTTATGCAGCTCATTGATGCCGTCATTGGCATTCGCAAAATCGACAAGACATTTCATGGCACCGGGAAGCCGCTCTGCCGAAAGTCCCGGTCTGGGTTCTTCACCGCCCACAATAAAAACCTCGCCATGCCGATAAAAGCGGTTTGGCAGTAATCGATCTTCATCCGGGAGATAATCCCCTGTGCTGATCTGATACAGGTGATGCAGATTCTCCTCGGTGATCGTATTCTGACGATTCGCGATAAACTCCAGTCCGCGCTTCATACCATAGATGCGGGCTTCTTGTTCATCACGAGGGGCATAACCATCGAGGATATAACGGATACTGCTGCGGGTCGAGCGGATACTTTCAATTTGAAAAGTAGCATAAATTTCCTCGGTCATCGCCGACAAACCGAAGTTTTGTCCACTGACAGGGACAGAGAGCAACTGCTTCATACCATTTGTTGAAATTTGCGCGAGGTTCGGCAGGTAAAACAGCTTATTTCCAGAAAAATCAGTCAACGGCAGAGGCTGCGCAAAGTTTTGCCGCAGCAATTCGGCAAATTCTTTGACGCTGACAGTCGAGTACTTGTATTCCATCCGATTGAGTTCAAACAAATGCTTATCTGAAAGCATTTTGGCAAACTGTGCCCCATCCATTCTGTCCACCTCGCAGTTGATACTTATTGATACTATATAGTATCATATATACCGATTCTTTATAAAAAAGTCAACCGAAACAGGCCGAACCAACTTTTTTCCATACTCTCCGTCAAAATTCCCGCGGCACAGCCACGAATCACATCTCCATCGGCTTATTCCCCACTTCGTCCAGATTCAAAGCAATGCTTCTGAATCATTTTTACACTCCAAACACTGTTTTCGTCAGCTGGATACCTGCTGCCGTCTTCATCGTATGTTCCATAAAGGTTCGGATTGCCTGCTGGTCGTACCCGCTTTCGGACGCATTGACGATATAATCTGCCTCAATCAGAATCTGATAGTCAAGGCCGTCGATCTGCGCCGGACTATGGTGGTGCCCTACCAGATAGGCCACCCGGTCGATCTGTTCTGCTGTCATGCCGGTATCCGCCAAGAACTCCCGCACCAGCGGGGCACCCTCCTGCTCCTGATATTTACCATTGGTGTTGCCGTACTTTTTGCGGCAGAGCGGGCAGGCGATATCGTGGGTGATGGCCGCCACCTCCAGAATAAACTGCGTGTCTGCGTCCAGCCCCTCCAGCTCACCAATGGTTTTGGCATAGGTCCACACGCAGCTCAGGTGCGTGATGTCATGGATATTCCCTTCGGAAAAGGCGATCATCTTTTCCATGATCTGTGCAATGGTCATCATTTGTTTCACTCCCATTTTTAATACTTAAATGTTCACCTTGATAAACGCGAATTTAGTAACGCAAAAGGAAGTATATGACATACACCCAACTAAGTAATCCATGAAAAATCGCCCAACCGACAGACTTCCACGCTGTATAACTAATAACCATAGCTAATGCACTTCCAAAAGTTATTCCTGATTTTACCGTTTTCTTGACATTCGTTGATTTATTATCTTCCATATTTGTTTCCTCCACAAATTCTAAGTTGTAAGTTTCTTTACTATCATATCTTTAAAACTTGTTTTGCTTTCGCATTAACAAATTGGATAATTGGGCCTGAAATGATAACTGTAATAAGCGTGCATACACCAAACTTTCCGCCAAACAAAACACCTGTAACAACAACCAAAATATCCAATGCCATTCGGACAAATTTAATCTGCCAGTGATTTTTTTCTGCTAAAGCAAAAGTGACTGCCTCATAGGAGCCTCTACCAAGGGATGCCGACGCATATAGTCCTGTTCCGACAGCAAACAAAACCACTCCTAACAACATAATTAAAAAATTGATCCACTTATAGGTACTGTAAATATGGCAGTTAGCAAACAAATCTACACAGGTACTGTATACAATCTGGTACAACACAGTTCCTATATGAATCTGACTTCTATCGTAAATGAGCGCAAACAAAATCATTCCCAATGCTACAACAAAAGATGCTGTGCCAATGCTTATGTGAAATGTTCTTGCAATCCCCTGCCACAGCACCGCAAGCGTAGCTCCGCCAAATCCAGCATACAGTGCAAGTGTAATTCCATAAGCCGCAATTATAGAACCTATTACAAGTATTGCCAATTTCTTTAGTGTTTTTTTATTGTTATTTTTCATTAACTTTTAATAATTCACTCCTCGTATAAGTTTCTTTGGGTTTAAAGCATACCGTTAGCAACCGCTCTAATTTATTTAATACCAGCAAATTACTCTCCTCCACAAATTCCGATTTATCAAATAAGAATTTCCGTCAATTTTTCTCTTGATGCGGCTCGTTTCTAAGAGTAGGAACGAACTGTTCTGTTGCCGGAGACGGACCATTCGGGTCGGTCTCCGGCAGTATTTTTGTTATCGCCTATTAAAAAACAGCCGGAACGACTTTCTGCTGCGCTACATCGATGATGCCGTATGTATTCAGTCTGAGTTTGGGAATGACCGGAAGGCTGACGAAGGCGAGGGTCATAAAGATGCCGATGTCTTCCGCTACACCATGTGCCTTGAGGGCATCGTTCAGCGCCTGCATTTTCGCCGCAACACTCTCTGCGCTTTCGGTGCTCATCAATCCGGCCACCGGAAGCGCAAGTTCTGCCACGACCTGTCCATCTGCCACAAACGCAAGTCCGCCTTTGTTTTTCCGCACGGTGTTGCCGGCCAACATCATGTCGGCATCGTTGTCCCCTGCCACGATCAGGTTATGGGAATCATGTGCGATGCTCGATGCAACGGCTCCGCATTTCAGGCTGAAGTTTCCTAAAAAGCCAATGCCCACATGGCCGGAGTGATGATGCCGCTCAAAAACGGCCAGTTTTACGATGTTGTGTTCCGGGTCCACACCGGGAGCTTTGCCCGGATGCCGTTGGAACGGGATGATTTTTTCCTCCGTAAGCAGCTCGCCCCGGTTCAGGCAGATGACACGCTCCTGCCCCCCGCTTTCCCGAAGTTTCAAATCCTCCAGTGTGATCTCATCCAAATCGAACGAGTTCATGACGCGTGCAAAGCGCGCATGGTCGATGTCAAGCGGTGCGGGTATCAGCGTTTTTCCGTGCTCGGCCACCAGCGTGCCATTCTTGTAAACCTGTTCGACCGTAAAGGATTCCAGATCAGAAACCACAACCAGATCTGCCCGATATCCCGGTGCTACGGCACCGCGCTGCTTGAACCCAAAATACTGTGCCGGGACCAGCGTTGCCATTTTGACGGCCACTGCTGGGTCTGCGCCCAGCCGGATCGCTTTACGGATGTTGGAATCGATGTGTCCGCTGTCCAGCAGGTCACCGGGGTGCTTATCATCCGTCACCAGCATACAGCGGCTACAATAGGGCTCCCGGAACAGCGGCATCAGGGCCTCCATATTTTTGGCAGCCGTTCCTTCCCGGATCATGATATATTGTCCGAGCCGGAATTTTTCCATGGCTTCCTCAATGTTGGAGCACTCGTGATCGGACTGAACGCCTGCCGCAATATAAGCATTCAGGTCCTTAGCGCTCAAAAGCGGCGCATGGCCATCCACGATCTTTCCCGCTTCGGTGCAGTCGCGGATCTTCTGCAGGATCTTCGGGTCACAGCGCACCGTTCCATAGGCATTCATCAGTTCCGCAAGCCCCAGCACACGGGGATTGCCGTAGTAAGGCCGGAGCTGTTCTGCGTTCAGCACCGCGCCGGATTCATCCAGATCCGTGGCCGGAACACAGGAGGGCAGCATGAAATAAACCGAAAGGGTCAGATTTTTTGTCGTTTCCAGCATAAAATCCAAGCCTTCCAGCCCCGCAACGTTCGAGATCTCGTGTGGGTCTGTGACCACCGCAGTGGTACCGTGGGGCAGCACTGCCTGCTCGAAAGCCGGACCACAGAGCATGGAGCTTTCGATGTGGATATGCCCATCGATCAGGCCCGGGCAGACATATTTGCCGTGCAGATCAACTTCTTTCCGGCCGTGATACGTACCCACGCCCACGATCGAATTTCCGCTGATGGCAATATCAGCGGTGTCGATCTCATCGGTAAACACATTGACGATTTTGGCATTTTTCAAAACCAGATCAGCCAAAGCATCTCCTCTGCCTGCCGAGATCCGGCGTTTCAGCTCATCAGACTGCATAGAAACATCTCCTCTCTCTGAAGTTCGATTTTCTCACCTGTGGATTGGTTCTGCCATTATTCTACCACGCCTTGCCGCTGCGGAAAAGATGTCGGGAAACAAAAATGGCCCCGGAGGGCTTGTTACAGCTCTCCGGGGCCACTTTATGTGCGTTGTGCCTTGGCGCAGACCGTCAGCACTCCACTGCCACCTTGATCACGCTGTCCCGTTTCTTTTCAAACAGCTCGTAGCCCTCTGCGATCCGGCACAGGGGGTAGGTGTGGGTGATGAGCGGTTCGGTATCGATCTTGCCTTCTGCGATGAGACGCAGCGTTTCTTCACAATCGCAGCCGTCCACGCCGCCGGTCTTAAAGGTGAGGTTTTTGCCGTACATTTCCGGCAGCGGCAGGGTCTGTGCCTTATCGTACAGCGCCACCACGGTCACGATGGCGTTGGGTCTTGCGCACTCCCACGCCAGCCGGAAGGTAGTGTCCGCCCCTGCCACCTCCAGCACCACATCGGCCCCGCCGTGGTCGCTGTGGGCACGCACAAAGGCGGCGCAGTCCTCCGGCTGCACGGTGAGCACCTGCGGGTAGTGCCGACGGATGAACTGCAGGCGGCTTGCGTCCTTTTCACAAACGATGATGCGCTTGGGGCTGTGCAGCATGACGCACAGCAGCGTGCAGATGCCGGTCGGCCCTGCACCGAAGATCAGCACGGTATCCTCGGGGGTGATTTCCGAGATGCGTGCCGCCCAAAAGCCGGTGGCCAGCACATCGCCCACCAGCAGCGCCTGCCGATCGGTAACGCCGTCCGGGATCTTGTTCAGTCCTTGATCCGCAAAGGGCACCCGGACATATTCGGCCTGCCCGCCGTCGATGCGGCAGCCCAGCGCCCAGCCGCCGTTTTGATCGGTGCAGTTGTTCACAAAGCCTTTTTTGCAGAAAAAGCACTCTCCGCAGAAGGTTTCCACATTCACCGTCACCCGGTCGCCGGGCTTTACGTTGGTCACCGCGCTGCCCACTTCTTCCACGATGCCCACCATCTCGTGCCCTACGGTGATGCCGGGCACCGCCCGGGGCACGCTGCCGTGCTTGATGTGCAGGTCGCTGGAGCAGATGCTGGCAAGGGTCACTTTTACAATGGCATCCCGCTCGTGCTGCAGCACCGGCTTTGGTTTTTCCATCAGGGCAAACGTCCCCTTTGAAACATAGGTATAGGTCAGCATGCTTATTCCCTCCATGCGCTTTGATATTTCCGGACTTGAGTATACCACGCAGCTATGGCAAAGAGCAAGCCGCAAAAGGCCCGCCCTTTGCGGCAGCTCTCCGCCGATCAGATCTTGGGCTGATACTGCATGCTGGACACATTGTAAATGGTAACAAAAGCCTTGGGGTCTTCCCGGTTGATAAAGTTCATCAGCTTCTGATATTCGCTCTTGTCCACGATGGTAATGATCTCGTTGTGTTTTTCCAGATTGTATGCACCGATGGCCTCGTACATGGTCGCACCGCTGTGCAGGTCATGGAGGATGAACTGACGCAGCGCCTCCTCTTTTTCGGTGATGATGCAGACGCGGCGTTTGATGCTGTTATCAAAGATGAAATGGTCCAGCACGATGCCGTTGAAGTAAGTACCGAGGATACTCAGCACCACGGTCTTTTTATCGTAGACCAGGGCCGCGGAAAGCGCCACACACATTCCCGACAGAGACATGGCTTTTCCCAATTCCATGTGCAGGTACTTGTTCATGATCTTTGCCACGATATCCAGCCCGCCGGAGGATGCATTGCGGTTGAACAAAATACTCAGCCCGATGCTGACCACCAGAATATAGCACAGCACGTCCAGCTCCTGACTGCCGGTCATCGAGCCGAACTCCGGGAACAGCTTTTCAAACAGCCCCAGAAACACCGGCAGCAGCACACTGGTGTATACGGTCTTTGCGCCAAATTCTCTGCCGCAGGTAAAGAACCCGATGATGAGAAGCACGACGTTCAGGATCATCGTAATGACCGACAAGGGCAGCGGCACAAAATTGGACAGCACGATGCCAAGGCCGGAAATGCTGCTGACGGATGTATGGCTCGGCACCAGAAAAAAGAAAACGCCCGCCGCAATGATCGCCACCGCCCCGGTCAGGACTGCCGTCTCCCTCAGGACTGCGCCGGTCTTTCCTTTTACATCACTCATCTTTGTCCCCCTAAAATCAAATTTGTTTCACCGATCTCCTCATCTTTGTCGATGCGGACAAGGAGCTTACCGCCAAAGCGTTTGTATTCCATAGTGAAGTACCTCTATAAATTCTGAGTTACTGTTTTCAGTATACCATGTTTTTCCCTTGCGGAAAAGATAGCGAAACAAAAATGCCCCCGGAGGGCTTGTTGCGGCTCTCCGGGGGCATCTTATGTGCGTTGTGCCTTGGCGCACACGACCGGCGTTTTACTCGATCTCGATCAGGTTCGGGTTCTCAGGCAAAGCCTTCGTCTGCTGAGGAGCAGGCAGCTCGATGTGCAGGACGCCATCCTCGAACTTTGCGTGGATGTCTTCCTTCTTCACATCGCCCACGTAGAAACTGCGCGCGCAGGTGCCGGAGAAGGATTCGCGCCGCAGATAGCGGCCCTTCTTATCCTTTTCATCGTTGCTGTGGCTGCGCACTGCCTGAATGGTCAGGTAGCCGTCGTCCAGTTCCATCTGGACGTCTTCCTTCTTGCAGCCCGGCAGGTCAACAGCTACTTCGTAGCCATTGTCCGTCTGTTTGACATCGGTCTTCATCATGTTTGCACCGCGCTTACCAAAGGCGCCACGAGCCTCACGGTTCATAGCACGTTCCAGTGCAGCGTCATTCCAGAACGGATCGAAGAAATCATCGAACAGGTTTTCATGGAAAACAGTCGGCATAAGCATAAATCATTCCTCCAATCCCGGCGTTCGGGTCGGGGCAAAAAATCTGAAGCGTCCATTCAGAAGGGCTTTCCGGGGAGCCTAGCGGCTCTCCTTTTGCCCTTCCTCCTGAGCACGCCACTGTTATAGCACCGTTCATTAGCAGTGTCAATAGAAGAGTGCTAAAATTCATGAAAGAATAATACTTTTATAAAATCCTATGCAATCTTTTCAAAATTCAGTCGTATCATCGCATTTTATATCATCTTGGCAATCATGAAGCACAGCAGTTCATATGCTTCCCGGCTATCCTCCGGCAGACGTTTCAAAGTCTCGTCCCGCAGTTCCTGCGGCATCCCGTAAAAAGCTTCGGCAATGCCGCCGGTGATGCAGGCAAGGGTGTCGCTGTCGCCGCCCAGAGAAACTGCATTGCGAAGTGCATCCTCAAAACTGACGCTTTCCAGAAAAGCAATGATGGCTTCCGGCACAGTTTCCTGACAGGTCTCCACATGATGATAGGTCGGCCGAATTTCATCGCAGGTACGGTTCAGGTCATAACCGAAGGTCTGCTCCACATATTGTTTGATTTCCGGCTTGCTGTGGCCGGTACGGGCCAGAAAAATCACTGCCGCCGTGGCCTGCGCGCCTTTGATGCCTTCCGGGTGGTTGTGGGTGACTTCAGCGGTCACTTTTGCCATTTCCAATGTTTTGTCCAGCGTATCGAACAGCCAGCCCGCTGCTGACACCCGCATAGCCGAGCCGTTGCCGAAACTGCCATAGGGCTTCGGATTTTCTGCGTGCAGCCACCGGCGGAACATCCCGCCGTAACCGGCATGGGGATATTCACGGCCCCAGAACCGCATTTCATGCTGCACTGCACAAAATGTTCTCTCCGGCAGACCCTTTCCGTCAATCAGACCAACTGCCACCGCAGCGGTCATGACGGTATCATCGGTGAAGTGCGATTTCTCGCTCAGCAGCGGAAAATCCTTGTGCTTGTAATTGTTGTGGTCAAATTCATAGGGACTGCCCACGATGTCACCCAAGATTGCTCCTAACATGGCTGTTTCCTCCCTTACCTATGATGCCGCTTCTGGAAATCGGCTTCGATTTGTTCTTTCCACTCTGCGCCGATGGACGCGCAGCAGGGTGCTTCCCGCATCCGGGAGACTGTCTCGCTGACAACGTGGTAGTTGACCGCCACGCCCTGTGCGTCATTCTCAAACCGCACAGCCCGGTCGGACGAGATGCCGAAGCGGGCAGCTTCCTTCACGGCGTCCATGTTGGCACCGAGGAACAGGAACTCCCAGCCGTACTGCTCTTTTTCCCGCTCGATCATCCGGCGGATCTTCTCATAGCTAAACCGTTTGCTGGCGTTTTCCAAGCCGTCCGTGGTGATGACAAAGATGACCTTTTCGGCGCGCTCGCTCTCCGGCAGATGGCGCTGGATATTCACCATCTTTTCCATGCCATAACCAATGGCATCCAGCAGCGCCGTGCAGCCCCGGACGTAGTAGTCCTTTTCGGTCAGCGGCGCAACAGCCTTCAGCGGAAAACGGTCGTGCAGCAGCTGCACCTCATGGTCGGACAGGATCGTGGTCACGTTGGCCTCGCCCTCCTGCTCCTTCTGCCGGGTCAGCATAGCATTGAACCCGCCGATGGTATCCTGCTCCAGCCCGCCCATGGAGCCGCTGCGGTCCAGAATGAAAACAAGCTCTGTAAAATTCTTCTTCATAACAAATGCCCTCCGTTTTGTGGTGTATCGCTTTCGTTGGCAAAAGGATACCACAAACCGGAGGGCAAAAGGTCAACGGGCAGGCGACAAATCACGCACCCAACAACTCCTGATTCCATTGGAACAAAAGGGTGTTGACCTGATTGATATTATAAATTTTCTGTTCCAGACAGTACCGCACGATCCAGTCCCGTTTGGAGCCGTCGGAGAAGGCATAGCCTGCGCTTTTGAGCAGGTCGATGGTCTCATCCTCCGACAGATGCAGCCCCACCGCAAAGGCAAGCACGGTCTTCTTTTTGGGGTTGTAGTCCCGGTTGCACTGAATTTTGGAGAAATGCTGCCGGGAGATGTTGGACTGCTTGTACACGGTGGAGTCTTTCAGCCCCCGCTCGTCAATGAGCCGCAGCAGACGAGTGGTGAAGCTTTCACCGAGATTATCCATCAGGCTTTCCAGACTGCGGGCTGTCCTGGGTGCCGCGGCGGGTGCCGGAACTGCACCTAGCATCGGCAGGGCAGCATCTTCTTCCAGAAGCCTCCGCCGCTCTGACAATTCCCTGCGCCGACGGCCAAATCCGTAGCTTTCATCGTTCTGTGCTACATAGTGGTCGTCAATGTACTCCTCCACCGAGGCGAACAGCTTCCGGCTCACGGCCAGCGAGTGCCGGTCATAAAGCACCAGATACACGGTCAGGTCATGTTCCATGACGTACTGCGTGATGGTGTCCACCGCAATGCGGAAGGCCTGTTCCTTGGGGTAGCCATAGTTCCCGCTGGACAGCAGCGGGAAAGCCACGCTTTCGCAGTGGTACTCTGCGGCTAATTCCAATGCGGAGTGGTAGGCACCGGCTAATTGTTCTGCTTCGCCGAACCCGCCGCCGTGCCACGCTGGGCAGACTGCATGGAAAATATACGTTGCAGGCAGCCCGAACGCCGGAGTACACACGGCTCTGCCCAAATCGCAACGGCCGATGGCTTCGCAGGCGGCGGTCAGCTCCTGCTCCCCTGCCGCCTGATAGATGGCACGGCTGGTGCCGCTGCCCTGCAAAAGGTTCCGGTTGGCCGGGTTGACAATGGCATCCGCCGCCACTTTGGTGATGTCATTGCGGATCATCAGAAACGGCATATCATCCATCCCTTTATATCAAGTTTCGCCTTTGAAATCAGAGAGAATCATAGTATTGATGTATTTTCTCGGCCATCAGTTCCCGACGCCTTTGTAGAAAATCCTGATAGTCGCCAATCTCCATGCTTTCAAATCCGTCTGGAATACAATTCTGTTTAAGATTTTCAGCCAGCCTATCTTGTTCTATGATTCCACCATAAACAGGCTTTTTCGTATTGCATTGCCCTATCACTTCAGTCATATAGTGGGCTGGCGAACTATCTTTAATTTTAATGTTGATTTCCTGTTGAATAAAAGCATAATTCGCAATTTGATTGTATTGTGCTTGCACAATTCCATTTTTTATCAAGTAATTTTTCGGGAACAAATGGTGAATATCGCCTCTGTTTTCCAACATGGACTCAATATCAATTTCCATCGACAAAAAGCCTTTATCGTGTGCCTTGACCTGTGCCGCAAGGAACATATTAAAATATGGACTGCTCGCAACCGATGTGTTCAGCCGTTGAACAAGATTTACCTTCCAGTACGCCTCAGATAATTCGCCCGCCTCTGTGATATTCAGGTACTGCATCGGATCATCATAAGCAAAGAATTTCTTAATGTCGTAATCAAATGCAGACTCTGGCGAGCCAGAAGAATATCTTCCCGTCAAAATAGACAAAGCCAGCCACTTGCGTACAATCTTTTCAATTTGATTACTATCCACTTTTCGTTCACGAAGTGCAAGAAAAAGCGCATAGCCAAAGTTCAAAACATTTTGTGAACGAATCAGCGATTTTTTCACAATTCCCGCTGAGCGCACAATCATCAAATACCGTTCGTAATTTGTCTGATTCACCGCTTGCAGAACTGCCTCATGTAATTGATTGAACGACCTTTCTTCTATTTCGATCTTAAATTCACGCGTTTCAAAATCTCGACCTGAAAGCAAGCTAACCAAATCTGCTAGCTTTCCTCGCTTGAATTTATATGTAAATGCAACACGAAGAATATCCGTATAACATGTGCGATAAATCGGTGCATTCTTTGCAGCTGCCCACTTTATAGCTTCAAATTCCGGTCTCGCCGCAAATTCAGCATCATTTTTCTTGATTTCTTTCAAATCCTCCGGAGACTCCAACAAATGACAGAAGTAATCAATTGTTTTTCGGGTCACATTTCCATTATATATTTCATTCGAAGAAATCTTAGACATTGCAAAATCTGCTTGCGACAGAACCACACCCTTAGAATTGATTCGAATAAAAATTTCCGTTACACTGTCAATATCCAAATCTTCTGCCAGCGTAATAACACCAATGCTATTATTTTGTATTGCCCTCAACCGATTGATTGTGTCATTGATTTCCTGTGCTTTGTCCATAATTCCGTTTTTCTGGCAATATTCCATCACAAAAGAAAAAGAACCAAAGGACACATCCAGCACTTTTGCAATATCCGGAATCCATTTACTGCTTTTTTGATTTGCGGAATTTGCCACTTCAAATATTTCGTCAATGGGGTTAAACGCAATACAGACCCGTTTCCATTTATAGTGGCTGTCTAAAACCTCCTGTCCCACAATTGCAGCCGCCATAGCAGTAATACGCTGTTGCCCGTCGATCAGAACTTTTTTCCCTATTGCAACTGTTCCGTCTTTCAACTTTACACTTGGATTTTGCCATACGATAATATATCCGACCGGAAAGCCCTTATAGAGCGAATCCATCAAATCACGCACTTGCGTTGCGTCCCATACAAATGGACGTTGCATTTCCGGAATCGCAATATTACCGGATTTTATATCCGCCAAAAGCACATCCACCGTATAATTATTCACGCTATATCGTGCCATAGTCAAATTCCCTTCTATTGTATCATCCTGGAATTCTATCTAAAGTTGTTTTCATACAAAGCGTTATTAAATTTTATTTAATCTTATCACATCCGATGGGGCGGTGCAAGGGGTGCTCTTGTTTCCTGTCCGCGCAGCTATTATAATAATATGTACAGAAAGAGGGTGAGCTTCCTGCACGACATCTGGAATCCATGGCACGGCTGCGTCAAGTGCAGCGAGGGCTGCCAGAACTGCTACATGTATTTTCTCGACCGGATGCGGGACCAGAACGGGGCCGAGATCTACAAAACGAAAAGCGGCTTTTCCTACCCGCTCCAGAAAGACCGCACTGGACACTACAAAATCCAGAGTGGTGAGCAGATCCGGGTCTGCATGACCTCGGATTTCTTCTTGGAAGAAGCCGACCCGTGGCGGGCTGAGGTGTGGGACATCATGCGCCAGCGCAGCGATGTGGTGTTTTTTCTGCTCACCAAACGGCCGCAGCGGGTACAGGAGTGCCTGCCGCCGGACTGGGGCAGCGGTTGGGACAACATCTTTTTCAATGTCACCTGTGAAAATCAGCGCCGCGCCGATGAGCGCATTCCCATTCTGTTTGACCTGCCCTTCAAGCACAAGGGCATCATGTGCGCGCCCTTCATCGGGCCAGTGAGCATCCGGCAGTACCTTTCCGCCGGGCAGATCGAGCAGGTCATCTGCGGCGGCGAAAACTATGATGGTGCCCGCCCCTGCAATTTTGATTGGGTCAAGTCTCTCCGGCAGGAATGCGTGGATGCCAACGTGACCTTCTGCTTTATCGAGACCGGCACCGTGTTCATCAAAGACGGTAAACGCTACCACCTGCCCAGCAAGCAGCTGCAAAGCCGAATGGCTTATAAATCCGGTATGAATTTTCAGGGCAGGCCCATTCATTTTGACCTCGTGGACGACTGGGGCTACCCCATCCCGCAGGAAGATCTCTATGTGCCCCATTTCCGCGCAAACTGCGAGACCTGCGGCAGCAAGTTGATCTGCAACGGCTGCAGTGACTGTGGAAAATGCTTATAAAATAAAGGAGTTCTATGAAGAACCAGAAGAAAAAATCGTTTTTCCGCAGAGTTTTTCTCTGCCTGCTGGCTGTTTTGCTGGCCGTCTGCATTGCGTTCGGCGTTTACGTCAGCGACTACTACCACGCAGACCTGACCGACAGCGGCCTGCGGGTCTATGCCGCCTACGGCAGCGAGGACGGCGTACTGAACCGCGAAAAGTACGAAGCCGACCGCATAAATCTTCCGCAGGACACTACCGAAACGGTCATTGACGGCGGCTGTCATGCCGGGTTCGGCAGTTACAGTGCGCAGAAGGGCGATGGCACACCCACCATCTCTGCCGAGGAACAACAGCAGCAGACGGCGGACGAGCCGGCGGCATGGATGAATCTTCAATAAAAAGCAAACTATCCCGACCATTTTCCTGTATGTCACAGGAGAATGGCCGGGACTATTTTTATTATTCCGCGAACCAGCACTCAATACAAATGGAACTTATGGCTGATCTGATGTGCAATTTCATCCGGCAGCGGGCGGAAACCGATGCAGGTCAGGGTCATGCCTTCTCCGTTTTCATCAAATTCTTCCGGCTCCAGCTCGGTGTGGCAGGCATCCCGGATAAGGAAGAAGTCTTTGTTTTCCACCAGTCCCAATTCCTCGGCAATTGTTTTTGCTTTCAGCAGTTGATTGCGGTTCTTTGCCCCGCAGATAGTTTTGGTAAAAGAGCCATCGAACCATTCTTCATAGGTTGCTTTCTCCAACATGATTTCTGCCCGATAGCCGGTAATTTCTCCGTCTTTCTCGATGGGTTCCACGCCCTGTCCCATGCCGATGGAGTCGGTGAGGAATGCCAGCGAAGCGTGGCAGCACTGCGCCGCCAGCTTACCGGGAGACATCTGCAGGTCTTTTCGGGCAATGATGAGTTGACGCATTTTCTCTCCTTCTTACGACAGCTTGATCTTCAAATCTGCCAACAGATTCACCGCTTCCGGCAGGGAAAACTTTGCATCCTTCAGGCGGCTGCCCAAAATGTCCACCTTATAACCGGCGGCATCCCGGAAATCCGCCTTGCGCAGATCACACTGGTAGAACTCCGTTTCGTGAAGTTCTACACCCTTGAAATTCGCCAGCTGCATCTCGCATTTGGCAAACATTGAGCCGACAATTTCGTTGCCATCCGAAAAGTCGAAGCGGTTAAAGTTCATTTCGGTGAAGGTGTTATATTTCAGACTGCACTCTTTCAGCGTATTGATAGGGTCCGGGAAGGCACCGTTGGACATCAGCGGTGCCCACTCGATTTCCTGCAAACGGCAGTCCTCAAAATCCAGCGATTGCACCGAAGAATGGGTGCTGCGCAGACCTGTGATCTCACACCGCACGAATTTGCACTCGTTCAGCGTGGTATGATCCAGTTCGCATTTGGTAAAGGAGCAATCCACAAACACGCAGTCGGTAAAGTCGCAGTCCTCAAAAGTCTCCTCGGTGAACGACAGGTCAGCAAACCGTTCACCCTCACAATAACGCTCTGTCATAAAATTCTCCTGTCAGCGCAGTTCTTCCAGCAGAGCCGTGCAGCCTTCCAGCACATCCTGCCAGGTAGCCTCAAAATCCCCGGTATACCACGGGTCGGCCACATCGCCGGGGCGACGGGTATGATCCATCAGCAGAGACACTTTATGCTCCGGGTCGCCGCCCACAAAGCGCGCCATATTGCGCAGGTTGTTGTGATCCATGGCGATCAGGTAATCGTAGGTTTCGTAATCCCTCCGGGTCATCTGTCGGGCGGTTTTACCCTCGCAGGAGATGCCGTGCTCGGCCAGCTTCCGCCGGGCGGGCGGATAGACCGGGTTGCCGATCTCCTCGGTGCTGGTGGCGGCGGATGCGATTTCAAATTTATCAGAAAGCCCGGCTTTGGCCACCAAGTCTTTCATTACAAATTCGGCCATTGGGCTGCGGCAAATGTTCCCATGGCAGATGAAAAGCACTTTCGTCATGTCAAAATATTTCCTTATATCGTATCATTTTGAATTTTGCACACATGCGTGCAAAATTCAGTTCTGCTTCAAGAACTCCCGCAGCACATCCTCTGGGCGGGGTGTATGGTTCGGGTACTTTTCCCGCAGCGGTGCGGCGGCACCATCCATAATGTAGGGCACACCCACAATGTCCAGCATCGACACATCGTTATAATTGTCGCCAAAAGCCATCACATCGGCAAGGGCGATGTCCAGAGTCTTGCAGATGCTGCGCACACCGATGCCCTTGTTGGCAAAGGTGGTGTCGATCCAGTACGGCCCCGCCACAGCGCAGTTCGCCTCTTTCCATCGTGGGACAAACCGTTCCGTGTAAGATTCTACGCCTTCGTGCAGATACACCGATACTTTTGTGATCTCCTCCGGCACCTCGGAAGGGTCATGGATGATTTGATAATTGTTCCCGATGAACTGAATACGCTTGAGCATTCCCAGACCCCGCTCCATCAGGTATGCAGTATTCTGACCGGAAAGCATTACCTCGCCCTGCCCGTCGCTGCGGGTCCACAGGTCGTTGGCGATTTCTTCGGCCAATGCACGCGGCATCGGATTCTTGGCGATGCACTGTTCGTCCTTATAAATCACACCGCCGTTTTCGCAGAGAAACACACAGCAGTCCGCCACCGGTGCAAAGAGCTTGCGCAGGCTGGTATACTGCCGACCGGATGCCGGGCAAAACAGAATATCACGCCGGTGCAGCTCCCGTATCTGTTCAAAAATCTCGCTTTCCAGTTCCTTTTTTCCGTATTGCAGCAGCGTACCGTCAATGTCGCTGCAAATCAGTCTGATTGACATTTTCCGTCCTCATTTTTCAAGATAATTTTAGGCAATTCCCCGGCATCCAGAACACGGATGCCTTCGTCCATCAGCATCTTGGCAAAAACACCCTGTCCGGGAATCTTTGTCCCGGAAAACGTTCCATCGTAAATTTCCTTCACGCCGCAGCTGGGGCTGCGGGATTGCAGGATGGCAAGCTCCACCCCATTTTCTTTTGCGATGGCAAGGGCCTTGGCTGCGCCCGCTCGGAACTCCCGGTCCACATTGATGCCCTCTTTGTTCGTGACAACGCCCTGCACGATTTCCGCCGGGCACCGCGGTGTGGGCAGGCCGCCCAGCACCTCCGGGCAGACCGGAACCACCTGATGCCCCCGCGCAAAATCACAGACCGCCTGATTGTAATTGTTTCCGCCGCTGTATTTGCAGTTTTCGCCCAGCAGGCAGGCGCTGACCAGAATCTTCATTGTTGCGCGCTCCGTTTTTCAGATACTGAATCTTTTACCTATTCTACCACGCTTTTGGGCATTGAAAAAGAGGATTCTGCTTTTTCCTATCCCCATACCGGGAGGTCCGCCGTAATCTTTTCTAATTCCTGTGCAAGAAACGTCAGTCTTTCCCTCAGATGGTTGTTATGCGGTGCATCTCCGTTCAGCAGATAGTCCGTTCTGACATTCAGGCAGGACGAAAGATCCTGCAGCAACTCAATCGAGCAGCAGCGGCTTCCCGTTTCAACTTTTGCAAGATGGTTCGCACTAATGTTCAGCATTATACTCAGCTGTTCCTGTGTAATCCCCTTCTTTTTCCGCAAATCGCGGATTCAAATTCGACTTTATTTCACAAAAGCGAATTTGCTCATAAATTACCACAGAGTATTTTTTCCGTCAAGTCCTTTTTGCGGCGGAACGTGACAAATTCACACAACAAACTCACAAGAATGAATATCTGCACTCGAATTACATATATTTCACTATAAACTCGTTTCAAAAACATCAATATGTCTTAGTTTGCAGCGCAACCATATCAAATTTTCTACGTTTTTCACAAGTCTCCTTTTCACGATTCCACGCAAAAAATTGAACGCTGTTAGCGTTTAACAAACGCATATAGTGTGCCTACTCATTTTATCCATCCCATTTATACACAGTTCCGAACCAAAAGAACCGCATAAAGTTCTCATCAAAAAACAGGGAGTGACATCAAATCACTCCCCGTTTGCATTGATTGTATCAGAGTTTCGTCATCCAGAGCCCATGCAGATTGCAGTATGCGTAAACGGCCACCGGCTTTTCACTGCCCAGTTCAAACACCGCGTTGGGAGCCTGCCCCGGATTCAGATAGCGGATCTGCCCGCCGTTCTCAGTCTCCAAAAAAATCCACTGAGTATAGTGAACATCCGCCATGGGGTGCTCTACCGCGCCCACTGTGACCGTAAGACAACTGCCGGAAAGCTCTGCCACCGGCAGATGCTTCTCGCCGCTGGCTTCCACCGTGTTGGGAACCAGTTCTTTCATTTTCTCCCCGCAGCAGACCAGCGGAACGCCTGCGTTATGGATGGTAGTGACGAGGTTGCCGCAGTGATTGCAGATGTAAAACTTTGCCTTCATATCGAAATCCTCCATTGGAATGTTATCGGTGTGTTTCTTTTATCTATATGATAACATTTCCTATTTATGATTTCTGTGACTGAATCACGCAAAGCGTTTTTCTGCCGTCTTCACCCTTCCCTCTGCTCCACGATTTCCAGACTATCCCGCCCTACATGGCAGAGCAGAAACAGCACCCGTACACCTGCGGCCTTTGCTTCGGCCAGTGCCGTGCCAAACTCCGGCTGTGTGCTGACATTTGGCCGCACCTCGGTGATGCCTTCCATCTGGATCACAAAGGCTACTGCGCACCGATACCCTGCCCGCTGTGCCTGCGCTAACTCGTGCAAGTGCTTCACACCGCGCTCGGTGGGTGCATCCGGGAAATAACCGATGCCGTCCACTTCCAGTGTACAGCCTTTGACTTCCAGCAGATACTTTTGCTCGCCCTTTTCCATATAAAAGTCGATGCGGGACTTCCCATAGGTGAATTCCGGCTTGATATAGTCGTAGCCCTGTTTTGCAAGCCACTCTCCTACTACCTTGTTGGGTGCCTGACTGTCCATATTGACCCAGCCAAGGCCCTGCTTGTGTACCGCCACAAGGTCGTATTTTGTTTTGCGTTTCGGGTTATCCGACACTTCCAGCCGCACCGCAGTACCGGGCAGCAGCAGTTTCCTGCACCGCCCGGTGTTCTTGACATGGACGGTTTCCACCGCTCCATTCACTTCCACATGGGCAATAAAGCGGTTGGGACGGTCAACAAAAATGCCGTCTGCGATTTCTCTGTATTTCAATCTTTACTCCATTTACTTCTTCCAAAGCCTGTCTGATGGGTTTGTTATGGCTCCCCATCGCCGCAGCAGTCCACAGGCGGTTTTGAAAGATAAATCTCCTTCATTTTCATTTTCTGCTTAACGGCAGCAATAAAAAAGACCCCCGCAGCGTATGATTTGACGCCGCGGGGTTTCTCAATTGTTCGGTTTGTATTGCAGCACCTTCTGGGAGAACGTCCGATCGAAGAACTGGATGAAGGGCCCAAGGCAGAACGCACAGATCAAGGTGCCAAGGCCCACAAGGCCACCCAGCAGCCAGCACAGCAGGGCGCTGAGCGCATCGGTGAAGATGCGGCACCCGAAGTACGGGCAGGGTGTGTAGTCCCGCAGACCGAGGGAAAGGTAATCGTAGGGCGCGATGCCGAGGTCGGCGGTCTGGTAGAGCGAAGCGCCCAGCGCCGTGACCAGCACCGCCGCGATGACCCACGCCAACTGCACCGCCAGCGACGGCGCGTCGCCGAAGTGGGCGTGAATGGGGTCATAGAACGCCGTGACGATGTACCCGATGCAGATGCCGTTGACGAAGGTGCCAAGGCCGATGTACTTGCGCCCGAACCAGAATTCCAGCAGGAAAAACAGGATGTTCGTGCACAGGTTCTGGGTGCCCAGCGAGATGCCGAGCAGCTCCGCCAGCCGCATGTTCAGGGCGCTGATGGAGTCGTTGCCGAGGTGGGACTGCTTGAAAAGCGCAATGCCAAGAGCGATGATGACGATGCCCGCCACCATGCCCACCACCCGCCGGGCAGTCGGTTTGCGCAATGCGGTGCCGTTCATAGGGGATTCTCCTTTAGCGTTTCTTTTCCCCTATTATACGCCTACTTTGGGCGGGAGACAAACTATTTATGGAAAGATACAACGATATACGGGGGATCCGCCTTACCCCTTTAATCTCACCTCAATCCGTTCTTTCTCCAGCCCCTCCCCGATCACGATGAGCACTTCCTGCCCCTTGGGGATAGCGTTTGCCGTCAGGCCGTCGGCGGTGGCGTTCAGCTCCACCCAGCCGTTCTCGTCCTGTACGAAGCCTTTCGCCCGCAGCACATGGCCGCACGCGGGGTCGGTGAAGAGGGCCGGGATATTCTGTTCGAGCTGCTGGCACGAGAGGCCCAGCTCCAAAAAGTAGGCCGAACCAAAGGCCCTATGCGGTTGGCGTTACAATAGCCGCATCTACGGCCACCGGACAACAGGAAAGGAGTATCTCATGGCCAAAACTGCCGACACCATTGCCATCTATTCCCGCAAGTCCCGCTATACCGGCAAGGGCGAAAGTATCGGAAATCAGATCGACCTCTGCCGCGAATATATCCGCACTCACTACGGCGATGCCGCCGCGGAACATGCCGTTGTCTTTGAGGACGAGGGCTTTTCCGGCGGCAACCTGAACCGCCCGGATTTCAAAAAGATGATGACTGCGGCCAAAGACCGGAAATTCAAAGCCATTGTGGTCTACCGTCTGGACCGCATCAGCCGCAACATCAGCGACTTTTCCAGCCTGATTGAAGAACTGGGACGGCTGGGCATCAAAACAAAAACGGGCGTTCTTTCACCCGGTTTTCCATCAAGTTTATTTTGCAGAATCCTGTCCACCTGATTGCATACAAGGACGCTTATCAGCATTTTGTGGACAACGAAGCAGAGTTGTTCTCCCCGGAGTCCGGAAAAAAGGCAAGCCCTCCTTCATAAATTACAGTAACCGTTTATGATACTATGGGGAGGGGTCGGCATGTTTTTATCTCTTCTGCAATTTTTTGCCACAAAGTTTCTGGTTTTGGCGCTTCATCTGGAAAGCGGCAGCTTTCCGCGGCCCCTCTCTGCCCGGGAGGAAACCGAAGCCTTTTCCGCACTGCGTGCCGGTGACCCTGCCGCACGGGAAAAACTGATCCGGCACAATCTGCGTCTGGTGGCACACATCGTAAAAAAATACTACGCCCTGCCCGGCGATCAGGACGACCTTATTTCCATCGGCACCATCGGCCTGATGAAAGCAGTGGATACTTTCGACTCTGACCGTCGGGCACGCTTTTCCACCTACGCCAGCCGATGCATTGAAAATGAGATCCGGATGCAGTTCCGCCGGAACCGCAAAACCGGCGGGACCGTCTCGCTGCAGGAAGCGCTGGAATCAGATGGTGACTCTGCGCTGACGCTGGCCGATGTGCTGCAGGACAGCTTCTGCATGGAGGACACCTGCGAAACGCAGGACGATATCCGCCGGATGCGGCAGCTGCTGGACGGCCTGCCCGCCAGAGAGCGACAGATTATTCTGCTGCGGTATGGTCTTTCCGGCCAGCCGCCGCTGACCCAGCTGGAAACTGCAAAACTGCTGGACATCAGCCGCAGCTATGTTTCCCGTCTGGAAACTCATGCGCTGGAACTTCTGCGCCAGCGGTGGGATGTTCCGAGCACAAAAACAGCGCAGAGGTGAGCGGTGCGCTCGCCCCTGCGCCATGCAGTCAGCTATCCAGAATTTTCAACTGCAGTTCGTTTAATTGTTCAAAAGTATACAGTCGATTCAGCGCTTCCACCAGCTCCTTTTTGGAAAGACGCGGCGGCAGGCCCAGCGCGTTCAGAAGCTTTGCCTTGCGCTCGGCGCTGCCCGGCCTGCCGGAAAGCCCCCACTCGTAGAGGTCGGTATAGGTGATTTGCCGTCCCTCCGGGCGGGCCGCTGCGGCACCCGCCTCAGCGCCAAGGGCATCCCGCAGCGCCCGTAGAACAATGGCATCGTCCACACCCTCGACCCCCAGCAGGCCCTCCTTGCCGGGCTGCTCCTTGCGCTTTTCCTTGCCGTGGATCGCGGGCACGTAAGCCTGAACCACATTCTTTTCTCCCACCAGATTGGTGATGTAGGTGCGGATGCGGAAGCCTGCTGCGTCCGAATCCGTGAGCAGGATCAGGCCGTTTTTCTGCGCCAGCGCTTTGAACAGCTGCTGGCGCTTTTTGTCGCTGTAAATGCCAAAGCCATCCGTCAGCAGGATCATGGCATCGGTCAGATGGGAAAGCCGGGCCGCATCGTACTTACCCTCCACAATGAGCACCCGGCCTGTATGGATCATTTCGTTTTCCTTCATCGTCCGCTCCCCGCCATTGCCAACCGGCACAGCGCTGTTTCCAGCAGGATCTGGTCATCGGTAGGCTGGCTTTTCAGGCTCTGGTCCAGTTCCAGCAGCACCTGCATACAGTTTTCGATCTGGCCCAGCGTGTAATGCGAGGCTGTTTCGGCCGACCGCTTGAGCCGGTAATCACTGCCCTTATAGCCAAAATCCTTGAATACCGTGCTGTAATTTTTCCGTTTTGCTGCCCCCAGCTTGACCCGGTACAGATCCACATAGCTGCCGATCATGGCCGCTGTAATGGCAATGGGCTCCTGCTGCAGGCGCAGCAAAGTCTGCAGCTTTTTGCAGGCACCTGTGGCGTTTTTGGCCGTGATCATGCGGATCATCTCGAACACGTCTGCTTCCAGACTGACCGTGCCCATTTCCGCCACCATCGCTGCCGTGACCGTCTGATACCCGGACAATGCACAGAGCTTGTCCACCTCATTTTCCAAAAGGAACGGATCCTCGCCACAGCGCTCCAGCAGCGCCGCCGCTGCGCCGTCCGGCAGGGTGGTTTTCTGCTCCTTTGCGCGATCGATCATCATCATTTTCAGTTCAAAGGGCTTGGGCTTAGCCAATTCTTCGGTGTAGCCAAGCGCCTTGCACTGCGCGATCAGCTTTTGTGCGCGCTTGCCTGTTTTGAGCTTGCTGCGCTCCAGTTCAAACACGCTGCCCAGCACCACCACAGCATTTTCCAGACTGGAAAGGGTGCTGTTCAACTCTTCCAGATCCTTGTCACTGTAAGCTGCAGGGTCGATCTCCGGCAGCACCACCACACGCCGGGTACCAAAAAATGAGATGGTGCCCGCCGCCATGATGAGCTGTTCGATCTCCGGCGCAGCTCCATCCAGAACCGTGGCGTCCTCGTCGCTGTCTGCGGTCAGGATGCGGGTGATGGCCGTGACCGCCTGCCGCACCAGATACCGTTCACTGGAATAAAAATAGTAGACCGGGCAGCCCTTGTCCGCCAACTGCCGGAGTTTTGTCTCGGTCGCCATGCAGGCACCTCCCTTCTCTTATGGTGTTGTTCTATTGTACCACACTCTGCCCGGATTGCAAAGCATCACTCCGTTTTCAGCCCGCCGTGCCGCCGCAGGCTGATGGATGCCGCCAGTTCTTTTCTGTTGTCCATCCAGTCATAGCTGCGCAGGGCCAGAACATTTTTATACTGCACAGCATCCGGCTTTGCAGGGGATGCCAGCAGCCACTGCACTGTGACCTGTTTTGTCAGTTCTACAGTTCCATTGACCACGGCAAACTGCCGGTTGCCCACAGTCAGCCGCACAAGACAGCCATTCCGGGTGCGCAGCATTTCCACCAGAGCCGGTGTGCACCGCAGCTTTTGTGCTGTGTTCACCGCCATTTCTGCTGCCGGAAGTGTCCGCTCTGCTTCCAGTGTACAGGCCGTTTTAGGGTTTGTGCGCAGGTCTGCCACAAGCTCCACAGTCTGCACGCCCCGCCGGGCAAGCTGGTTTTCCACTGCGTTCTGGGCAGAAGCTCCGCCCCGGAACAGCACCACGGCGGTATCGTTCTGGGTGACGACCACTGCCGGCGCGTTGGCGCTGCCTACAAGGTCGATGTGCACCACATCCCGGCTGAGAGCATTGCCCAGCCCGATGGAAACAGCTGCCGCCAGCAGGATGCATGGCCCTGCCACCCGCAGCCGTACCCGCCAGTGGAACGCCAGCCAGCACAACAGGATCAACACCAGACACACGATGGCTGCATAGGCCGTATCGAAGTAGATTCCCGCGCCCGGTTTTGCAGAGATCCAGACGGCCCAGCGGTCGAGCAGGCCGGTCAACGCCGCAGACGCTGCGGACAGCACCCCATACAGCGGAGCAAGAGCGGGTACCAGGCCGGCAAAGGCCGTGCCAAGGCCCAGCAGCATCATGGGCTGGATGAGCCACAGCACCGCCACACTGGATGCCACCGCATAAATGCTCACACTCAGCCCGCGCAGCACCAGCACCGGGAATGTGGCCACCGAAGCACAAAACGAGATGCAAATGCTTTCCGCAAGGCCCCAAAGACGTTCCGGCAGTTTGAAATACCACGGCCGTTTTACCGGGTTCTTTGCTTTCTTCCAGAAGCGGCGGTACCACGCATCCCGGGCGCGGCGGATGCACACACCGCCTGCCACCGTGCCCACCACCGCCGCAAACGAAAGTTCAAAGCCGATATCGCACACTGCATAGCTGTTGCCTGCGGTCATAACGATACCTGCCACCGCCAGAGAGGTAAGGGTATCCGGCGGGCCGTACAGCCACACACCCAGTGCACCGACCCAGACCGCCACTGCGGCGCGGCATACCGAGGGTGTGAAGCCGGTCACGCCCATCAGCAAAAAGGCCAGCAGACTTCGGAATACCGCCCGGCATCTGCGCCTGCGGTAGCTCTGCTCCCACTCGTAGGGCAGGAGTGTGCTGAGGATATCACCGCACAAAATGGACACATGCATTCCGCTTACCACCAGCACATGGGCAAGACCCGCGCCCCGGTAGGCGCTGCGCATGGCCGAAGACAGATAACTCCGGTCGCCGGTAGTCATGGCAGCCAGCACACCGCCGGTCTTGCCGTCCATACGGCGGCGCAGCGACGCACTGAGCCTTTGCTGCAGGCGGTGGGTGCGGGCGCGGAAGCTGCCGCTTTCGCCCAGAACTGTAAGCTCCGGCCCGTCCTCGTCCATTTCCGCCTGCAGAGCGATGCCGTCCGCATACAGGCTGACCCGGCTTCCGGATGCCGGGGCCGACAGTATAAATCTTCCCTGCACCCTTTCCCCGGCTTTGCACTCCGGCAAAGCACTGCACTCCACCCGGAAGGATGCCGCGCTGCCGTTCACTTTCTCTACATGCAAAACCGCATCCACGATACCGGGATCGTAGGAATCCGCCGTGCTTTCCACCTCTGCGGTCAGCACCAGTGGACGGCCTGCATATTGCACCCGGATGCGCTCCAGCCGGTTTGCCGTGTGCAGCACCGATGCCATACCCACCGCAGCACCCAGCAGGATGCAGAGCGCTGCTTTGCGGGCAGCATCAAAGATGCACAGCACCAGACAAACGGCAACAAAAAATGCCGCAAACGGCACAAAAAGTTCCGTTCGCGGCAAAAAAACGCACACTAACTCCACACCCAGCATTCCAGCGCAGAAAACGCAGAGCGGGCGTCGCATTGCAGCTTAGTGGAAGAACAGAGGCAGCGGCTCCAGGAAGATGATATCCTTGCGCTCAGCTGCATCGCCCTCGGCCAGAACAGCGGCCTGGCCCACAATGGTGCACTGGGTCTGCTCAGCCAGCGCGTCCAGAGCCTTGAGCGAACCGCCAGTGGAAATGACATCGTCCACCACCAGAACGCGCTTGCCGCTCATCTTGTCCAGCTCCTTGCGGTCGATGACCAGCTTCTGCTTGCCTGCGGTGGTAATGGACTGATCCTCCACCACCACGGGGTCGGTCATATACAGCTTTTCGCCCTTGCGTGCGCAGACGTAGGGCTTGCCGCTCTGGCGGCTCATCTCGTGTGCCAGAGGGATGCCCTTGGCCTCGGCGGTCAGCAGGATATCAAAATCCGGGCACTTCTTCAGCAGTTCAGCGGCAGCAGCCACGGTCAGCTCGGCATCACCCAGCATGATAAAAGCAGCAATGTCCATGTGGTCATTCACCTTGCAGATGGTCAGCTCACGGGTCAGGCCTGCAACGTGCAGAGTATAGGTCTCAGCCATAATTCAACGCTCCCTTTTTATTGGAATCAGACAGGCAGCTTTTCGCCGCCCAGAACATGGAAATGCAGATGTTTCACGGTCTGGCCTGCGTCCTCGCCAACATTGGAGATGACGCGGTAGCCGTTGTTCAGGCCCTGCTCTGCAGCCAGCTTTGCGATCACTGCAAAGATATGGCCCAGCAGTGCGCCGTCCTCTTCGGTCAGCGCAGCGGCAGAGACAATGTGCTTTTTGGGCACCACCAGAAAGTGCACCTTGGCCTGCGGGTTGATGTCGTAAAACGCCACCACCTGCTCGTCCTCGTACAGCTTCTTGGAGGGGATTTTCCCCTCCGCGATCATACAGAACAGACAATCTTCCATGGGAAACAACTCCTTCCTGATATTTTATAAACGTCCCCGCCCTCTCAGGCCGCTTTGCGTCCAGCTCTCCCAAAGAGAGAGCCCTTGGCAAAACCATAAACTTTGGCAGCGCGTCAGCGCTGACGGAGAGGGCGAACCCGTTTTCTTATTCGCCCAGAGCCTTCTTGACGATGGTGCCGACAGCAGCCAGAGCTTCGTCGATCTTGGTCTCATCCTTCAGGCCGGCCATTGCAAAGTCCGGCTTGCCGCCGCCCTTGCCGCCGGCAATGGCAGCGATCTCCTTGACCAGAGCACCGGCCTTCAGGCCCTTTTCCTGTGCCTGTTTGGTCACAGTGACAGCCATGGTGATCTTATCCTCAGCCTTGCCCACCAGAACCGCCACAGCAGGCTTCACAGCCTTGTCGCGGATGGTATCGCACATGCCGCGCAGGGTGTCGCCGGTGGTGCCGGTGAAGTATGCAGAAGCGATCTCCACGCCGCCGATCTCTTCGGCATTGTCAAACAGGCTGGTCACCTTGGAAGCGGCGACCTGTGCCTTGATTTCTTCCAGCTCCTTGGCCAGAGCCTTGTTCTCAGCCATCACGGCCTCGGCACGGACGGGCAGAGCGGTCACGTTGTTGGCCTTCAGGGTGTTTGCCACGGTATGCAGCATAGCCTCCTGCAGGTTTGCACGGATCAGCAGGTTGCGGCCGGTGACAGCCTCGATGCGGCGGATGCCCGCAGCAACGGAGGCCTCGCTCACGATCTTGAAGCCGCCGATCTGGGCGGTGTTCTTCACGTGGGTGCCGCCGCAGAACTCGGTAGACCAACCCTCGATGTCCACAACACGCACGACCTTGCCGTACTTTTCGCCGAACAGAGCCATTGCACCCAGCTTCTTGGCTTCCTCAATGGGCATTTCCCGGACGGTGACGTTCATGGACTCGTAGATCTTGTCGTTCACGATCTTCTGCACGCGGGCCAGCTCCTCGGGAGTGACCGCGCTGAAGTGGGTAAAGTCGAAGTGAGTGATCTCTGCATCCTGATAGGAGCCTGCCTGATGGACATGGTCGCCCAGCACTTCACGCAGCGCTGCCTGCAGCAGATGGGTGGCGGTGTGGTTGCGGGCAATGGCCATGCGGTATTCCTTATCCACCTGAGCGGTCAGGTGGTCGCCCACCTTCACGATGCCGCTCTCCAGCACGCAGGTGTGGACGTAGTAGCCCTTGGGGGTCTTCTTCACATCCAGCACGCGCAGGCTGCAGTCGGCGCTGTTCAGCATGCCGTGGTCCGCAGCCTGACCGCCCATCTCAGCGTAGAAGGGAGTCTTATCCAGAACCACCAGCACGCCGTCCTTTGCTTCCTCGTCGGTAGCAATGGCATCGGTCAGGTTCTCCTCGTCGCTCAGGGCCACCACAACGCCGGTGTCGTTCAGGGTCTCGTAGCCGGTAAAGACGGTGGGCTCTGCATCCAGCGCACCGAACAGATCCTCGCTCCAGCCGGAGATGTTCTTCTTCAGGCGCTCTGCACGGGCACGCTCCTTCTGCTTGGTCATTTCGGCGTGGAAGCCTTCCTCGTCGATCTCAATACCCTGCTCCGCAGCGATCTCCTTGGTCAGATCCAGCGGGAAGCCGAAGGTATCGTTCAGCTTGAACACATCCAGACCCTTCAGCAGGTGCTCATGTGCCTTTTCCAGACCGTCGATCATGTTGTTCAGGATGTTCATGCCGGCATCAATGGTACGGGCAAAGTTTGCCTCCTCGGTGCCGATGACCTTCTTGATATAAGCATCGTGCTCGCGCAGCTCGGGGTATGCGCTCTCGCTGGACTGGATGACAGTCTCCACCAGCTCCACCAGGAACGGGCGGGTGATGCCCAGCATACGGCCATGGCGGGCAGCACGGCGCAGCAGGCGGCGCAGCACATAGCCACGGCCCTCGTTGGAAGGCAGGATGCCATCGGACACCATGAAGGTGCAGCTGCGGATGTGGTCGGTGATGACACGGATGGAGATATCGGTCTTGTCGTCCTCGCCGTAGGTCTTGTTTGCGATGTGCTCCACATGGTGCAGCACGCTCTGCACGGTGTCAACCTCAAACAGGTTGCCCACGCCCTGCATCACGCAGGCCAGACGCTCCAGACCCATGCCGGTATCAATGTTGGGGCGTGCCAGACGCTCGTAGTGGCCCTTGCCGTCGGCATCGAACTGACTGAACACCAGATTCCAGATCTCCATATAGCGGTCGCAGTCGCAGCCCACGCCGCAGGTCGGCTTGCCGCAGCCGTACTCGGGGCCGCGGTCAAAGTAGATCTCGGAGCAGGGGCCGCACGGGCCGGAGCCATGCTCCCAGAAGTTGTCTTCCTTGCCCAGACGCACCATGTGGTCGGGGGCGATGCCCACCTTCTTGGTCCAGATATCGTAAGCCTCGTCGTCCTCTTCGTACACAGAGATGTGCAGGCGGTCCTTCGGAATGGCCATCCACTCGTCAGAAGTCAGGAACTCCCATGCCCAGGGAATGACCTCCTCTTTGAAGTAATCCTGGAAGGAGAAGTTGCCCAGCATTTCAAAGAAGGTGCCGTGGCGGGCAGTGATGCCAACACGCTCGATATCCGGGGTGCGGATGCACTTCTGGCAGGTGGTCACGCGGTGACGGGGCGGCTCTTCCTGAGCCAGAAACCACTTTTTCATGGGGGCCATGCCGCTGTTGATGAGCAGCAGGCTGGGGTCGTTCTTGGGCACCAGCGGGAAGCTGTCCAGACGCAGGTGGCCCTTGCTCTCAAAGAAGCTCAGGTACTTTTCACGCAGTTCATTCAAACCGGTCCATTGCATAGGTTTTCTCTCCTCAATCGTCTTTGGCGCTCAGGCGCCGTTTTTATGCTGTTATGGCAGAGGGGCGGCACGGTGAAAAAAACAAAAAACAGCCCTCATCCCAAAAGGGACGAAGGCTGCTTGTGCATCAAACTCCGTGGTACCACCCAAATTGCAAAGGATAAAATGTGTCCCCTGCCGCTTTCGGCGCGTTAACGCTGCGCTGCGTCCGACTTGTGTCGCCGGAAGCTCCGGGGTGGCGCGAAATGATCCCGACCGGAGCACCTTGCAGCTGGAAGCGCTCTCTCTGAACGGCGGTGTGCATTTCTGACCCCATCATTGCCATCTGTCATAATTTTACATTCCGCAAAGCAGACACAACGCCCCTTTGCGTACAGCTAAATTATAGCATACGCAAAACGTTTGTCAACGGTTTTGAGCAAAATTTACGGCACCCAGATGCGGCGCACCTCCAGCACCTTGCCGCCCTGCACCACCAGCGTGGTATTATAGGTGGTCCAGTTATCGGGGTCTGCATTGATCGCTGCTGCCACCGCATCCGCACCCGTAGTCTCCACGGCTTCGGCCTGCGGGTCGGCAGAACTGTCCTTCAGCACTACATCCTCTGCCAGCGGCATCGTCTTTTCTCCCATCTCGTAATAGAGCGGGTAATCGTCAAAGGTCATCGTCCGGTAGGTGTCATCATCCTCCAGCTTCAGATCCAGCCCGCCGGGCTGCTCCATGCCGCCGTTGATGCTTACAAAATGGTGCTGGTCATTCCGCTCAATGCTTTTCACCTCGGTTGTCACACATTGATCCTGCGCCGCACCCTCTTCATGGAAGGCGATCTTATCGCCGACAGCAAGCTTTTCAATCTCCTCTTTCTTATAAATGTCGTAGCCGAACACCTTTGCAGTCAATTTACCGTTCTGCACACCGGAGGTAATGGAGGCAGAAACAAATGTGGTGGTCTGCGTGTCATCAAGGTCATCCAGTGTCCATGTCCGCAGATTGATCGGTTCCGTAACGCCTTCTTCTGCCACATGGGACGAGGCCGGCACTACACTGGATGCGGGGGCGCTGGCGGGGGCACCGGAGCCGCCGCAGGCCGTCAATGCGATGCCAGCAGCCAGAACAGCCAGAATCTTATATTTCAGGTTCATAAAAATGCCTTCTTTCTTGACGCGGTAGATTTATTCCGCTACAATAAAAACGAATCAAGAACCCATTCTATTGCAACTGATTTTAAGATAGAGAGGAATTTCCCGTGAAAATTTTAAAAGTAAAGTGTCTTGCCCCTACCCGGCTGGACAATTACCTGATGCAGCAGTACCCGGCACTGAACCCGGGCCGCCTGAACAAGGCCCTGCGGGAGAACAAGATCAAGCTGAACGGCAAAAAGCAGCCGCTTTCCACCCGCGTGATGGCGGGCGATGAGATCAAGCTGTTCATTCTGGATGAAGTTCTGGATGCGGACAGGCGTGTGGACGGCCCGGCGTGGAAGAACGCCCGCGGCCCGGCACAGGTGGTCTACGACTGCCCGCAGATCGTCATTGTGAACAAGCCCGCCGGTCTTGCCGTGGATGGCCCGGAGGACGACACGCTGCTGAACCGCACCCTGCTCTACCTGAACCAGCAGGGCGAGTACAAGGAGAACGACCTGTACACCCCGGCGCTGTGCCACCGGCTGGACACCGGCACCAGCGGCCTTGTCATCGTTGCCAAGACCCCGGAAGCCGAGGAGCTGTTCCTTGCAGCCATCAAGAACCGCGAAGTGAAAAAGACCTACCTCTGCGTCACCTTCGGCCGTCCGATGCCGCCGGATGCCACTCTGGGCGGCTATCTGCTCAAGGACGCGGACCGCGGCATCGTGAAGATCGTGGAAGAAAAGCAGCCTGGTGCCAAGGAAGTGGAGACCCGGTACGAGACCATCGCCGTCTCCGGTCGTCTGGCCCTGCTGAAGGTGCAGCTGATCACCGGCCGCACCCATCAGATCCGCGCCCACATGGCCAGCATCGGCTGTCCCATTCTGGGCGACAGCAAATACGGCAACAACACCGCCAACCGCGAGCTGAAGCTCAAGTATCAGGCCCTGTGCGCATGGGAACTCACCATGCCCCGCTTCACCCAGCCGGATTTCGAGTTCCTCAGCGGCAAGACCTTCCGCGCACCAAAGCCCTGGTATTACAGTCAGGTACTGGACGGAACCCTGAAATAAGCTTTTTTACAACAAATTACAGCAAAAAAAGAAATCCCGGAAGTGTATTCCGGGACTTCTTTTTTGTCGTATTTTACTGGAATAGACCGCCAAACCAGCCCAGAGTGGACTCAGTTGCATTTGCAAAGGCATCCTGAACTTCCTGAATGCTGTCCAGCAGCTTGGTGCCCTCGGTATCCTTCACCGACCAGTAAACGCCGCTGCTTGCCGAGCCATCCGAAACCGTGAAGTCACTGGTAAAGCAGAGGTTATCGCCCTGAGAATCGGTCACGACCACCATGTAGGTGTAATTGCCTGCGGGCAGTTCACCAAAGCGGATGGAGCTGTCCAGCGACTTGAAGGAGAAGATTGCCGTATTGGGTGCTGCCTGTGCAGTGAACACCGTCTGGTCGTTCTCGTCCAGCACTGCCAACTGCACATTGGTCAGGGTGGTGCCCAGCGCAGCATTTGCAGTGCCGGTCAGCGCCATGCCCTTGCCCGCACGGACATTGATGGGGTAGCTCATGCCTTCCAGACGCAGGCCGTCAGCCTCTGCAGCAATGAAGTTGTGATCTGATGCCACATACCAGTAGCAGGAGGACCTATTGACCGAAACGCTGGAGTTTTCCAGCGGGATGCGTCCGGAAGAGATGTTGCCTGCCGGATCGGAGCAATAGAAGTTGCCGTTGGTGTAGTCGGTGAGCAGCACTGCATGGGGCTGGCTGCGGTCATACAGCACGATGCCCTCCGGGTGCTGCGAAAGCAGGGTGATCAGGGTCTGCACTTTTTCCTGTTTGCGGGAGGGCAGTGTGCCGTAGCCCACCTGCATCTCCTTATATGTAAAGCTGTGGGAAAGCCCGTTGGACCATGCTGTGGAACGGACACTGTTCTCGGTCACAGTGGACCAGTCGGTCAGGCCGTCAAAATAGGCACGACGGCGCAGCATCATGGCTGCGGATGCCAGTGTGCAGGTGCCGCCGCGGCTCTGCTTGAAGTAGAAGCCTGCGTCCACGTTCAGATCAACCGCCAAGGCCGCCGGCAGGCAGGTGAGCATAAACACCAGTGTCAGCACAAGGCTCAGCAGTTTTTTACGGGACGGTGCAGCGGTATTCACGGGTAGGTTCTCCTTTCAGCTTCCATGGCTTGTTACGTTTACCACCATAAAGTATACCAACCTGTTACCCTTTTGTAAACGTTTGTGAAGCTTTTTTCTCAATATCAACACGTTTGGGCAGTTTTTGTTGGAGAGAATGCACAGTTTCCGGCAAGATATTCTACATTTTTTACAAAAATCCCGTCCTGACATTTTTCAAGCGCACCGCATTTTGCATTCTTTTTTCATTTTCTGACCACGCTGTGGGCAAACAAAAAAGCTCCACTGGGGCTTTCGTTGCTTCGCAAACGCAAACTTTTTTCTCCGCAATCAGCCGTCAAAGTGTCCTCAAACCGGACAGTTTGGGTGCCATCCTTGTAGTTGAACGTAATCAGCATCCGGTCATCGTATAGAAAAATGGCATTGACAAAAATCTCGATCAGCGCTTTTCGCTGCTTTTTCTGCGAAATATCGAACTTTCTAAATTTCATCAGCCAGAATCGGATGAAATCCTCATTGAAGCTGGGCTTCTTTAATTTTTCATCTGCGATTTTTACAGTCAGCTCATCTTTCTGGCTTTCCAGCGCTTCCAGCCGCTCTTTCGTTGTCCGAGTGTACAAGCCGTCCTCGATCGCCTTCATCAGGTTGTCCAGCTTTTTGTTGACCTCTCGCAGTTGCTTTTCCAGCAGCGGGATCGTGGTGTTTTCCTGATTCTGGACATCCATGACCAGTTGAACGATTTTGTCGATTACCGCTTCGTCCTGAATCAGCTTCATGGTCTCCCGGACGACTAGATCTTCCAGCCAGTCCTTCTGCACGGTCTTTTTGTTGCAGCCCTTGCGCCGCTTGACGTTGGCGCATACTTATATTTTTTCAGCAAGTGCTTCACCATCTTACGCATACTTGCGCGGGCAGTTTCTTTTTTCTGCAGGTCTATTACGCTCGCATTACTGAATTTCTGCGTTTCCAGCCATCTCCATTGCAGCGTTCGATTGACACAGGTTGAGTTATCGGCAGATACAGCAAACACAACGGGCAGCTCTGGTAACAGAGCTGCCCGTTGTGTTCGTTTATGAAAAGGAGAACTTAGATCTCATACCACTTGATCTCGTTGGCATCCAGATGCAGAGCAAAGCTGCTGCCGTCTGTGGTGTAAACGGTGGTGTCCTGCGGCTCGTACGTGTTGTTCACCACACAATACTTGCCGTTCTTGACGTAGGCGTGAACTTCTACATTATAATTGGAGCTGAACCATGTATGCAGTTCCTCCTCGCTGTGGGCACTCCACAGGATAGCGCGGTAAAGGGTACGGCTGTTGGCAAAACTGTAAGGCACACCGCTGATGTACACGGCACGACCCTTGCCGAAGTCGTGTGCCGCCATCTGCACTTCTTTGTTTCGCTGCACCAGCACTTCGGTGCCTTCCAGCGCATAAATATTCCTCTTGCCCTCGCCAAAGTCGATGGGCCGGTCGGCATCCTGCAGAATGAAATGGTCCGGGTGTTCTTCCCAGTTGTACTTGTCGTAGTTGAGGGTGAAGCCGTTTTCTTCCTCCACGCCCAGCACGCTGGCAAGCTGGAGAATGTGGCCCTGATACGGGTGACCGGAAGGCTCACCCACGCCGATAAAGCCGCCGCCGTTCCAGACGAACTTGCGGATAGCGGAGGAGATCTCCGGATCTTCCCACCAGATGCCGCCGGTGTGTGCGGTGTCGGCATCGCCGACATTGATAATGACATCCAACGAATCCAGCAGATGCGGGTCGTTCTTGATATCCTCAAAGCTGATAAACTTCACATCAAAGGGCGCACCGGACAGCATCTCAATGACACCGGCATAGCTATAGTTCTGCTTGTAATAGAGGGCGTGATGCACCATGTGACAGCCCCAAGCCCGCATTTTACCCCAACAGTTCAGCACGGCCACTCGCTTGACACAGTAGGGTGTGGTGCCCTTGATGTTCTCGTACAGTTCGCGGAACTCGTTGCAGACGCTCTCCACGTAGTCCACGAACTCCGGGAACTGCAAGGCCAGTTTCAGGTAGCCGCCGTAGCCGATGCGGTCGATGGGCTTGCGCAGGATAGCGCGGCGGGCTGTAACCCAGTTCTCCTTGGCTTCCCGCACCGGGTCGCCGCCCTCGTGGAAGGTGTCGGGGAAGAAGTACGGCAGGAAACGGCCCTCGGTGTACTTCACGCCCTCAATGTCAGAGATCAGGCGCAGGGTGGAGCCGTTGCCCACGCTGCCCACCACGGCATCCAGACCGATGGTCTTGAACTCCGGCATGAAAGGTTCGGTGCCGATCCAGTGATCGCCGAGGAACATCATGGCTTCGCACCCGCACGCGTGGGTGATGTCCACCATCTCCTTGGCAAGCTTTGCCACCTCGCGGCGCTGGAAGGCCTGAAAATCCCGGAATTCCTTGCTGGGCACCCGGTACTGGTTGTTATAGTAGCCCTGATCGATGATGTACTCCGGGCGGAACTTGTAGCCAACTTCCTGCTCAAACTGGTTGAGGATATAAGGGCTGACCGAAGCAGAGTATCCATACCAGTCCACGAATTTCTCCCGCTTCAGCTCGTCGAAGATCAGGGTGAACTGGTGGAAGAAGGTGGTGTAGCGGATGACGTTTACATAGGGGTGCTCTGCGATGAACTTGCGCAGGCGCTCCATGGAATACTTGTGGGTCTTGGGCTGACGCACATCAAAAGTGATCTGGTGCTCAAAGTTCGTCCAGCCGTTGGTGGTGGCGTTGTACATGTGCACCGGGTCCCAAATGAGGTAGGCAAGGAAGCTGACTGTGTACTCGTGGAAGGGCACGGCCTGCACGGTTACGCTACCATCGGCGTAACTCCACTTTTCCGGGGGCACGGACTGACCGGTGGTTCGATCCATGACCTCCCACCAGCGGGTGATATCGTCGTTGGTGTTCACCTGCATCAGCTCCGGGCTGATGCCCTTCATCAGCGGGATGGTCACGGTGTCGCCGGGGGCGGTGTAAAAGCCGGTCATGATGTAGCACTGCTGTACCTCGTCCGGGTTTGCCTTTGCCCATGCGTTGTCCTTGCGGGTGGTATAGTAGGTGGAGTAGATCTTGGCGTCCGCATCCTTGAGCTGCTGCGGGAAGTCGGTGCCGTCGCAGTCGCGGATGGCATCGGCACCCCACTTTTTTAAGATCTCCAATGTTTCGGGCACAACGTCCAAGTCTGTGGGAATGGTCACGCGCCCGGTCTTTCTTATTTCATCCATGGGAAACTCTCCTTTTGCCTCTCTTTGAATCGTAGGGGGTCAATCGTAGGCGGCGTTATACAGCGCCAGCACTGCCAGCAGCAGCGCTACGCCCACCAGCATGATGCCAAGCCCTGCCAGTTGTCCGGTCATTTTCCAGCCGGACACCACCAGCACCAGTGCCAGCACGAACAGCACCAGCATCAGTACCATGCGCAGGGCGGGATGGTTTTTCCAGTATGCTTTCATCGTCTGTCACCTTAACCTTTCAGGCCGCCCACGGTCATGCCCTGCGTCAGCTGCCGCTGCACGCAGATGTACAAAATCAGGGTGGGCAGCATCACCAGCACAAGGCCTGCGTACATGGTACCGTACTGGGCGGCGCTCTGCTGCGCCTGCATCAGGTTCAAAAGACCTACCGGCAGGGTGCGGGGTGCCTTGGTGGAGCTCATCAGGGTCATGGAGATGATATACTCGTTCCAGAAGGACAGGAAGTTGAACAGGATAATGGTGATGATGGAGGGCTTTGCCATGGGGAAGATGATGCGGGTCATGGTGGAAAAATAGCTTGCACCGTCGATATAGGCGGCCTCCTCAAAATCGTGGGGCAGGGTGGCAAAGTAGCCCGACAGCAGGTAGATGGTAAAGGGCAGCGCGGTGGCGGCGTATACCACCGCCAGCACCACCAGATTGTTCAGCAGAAAGCCGCTGCCGAAATGGCTTTTCAGCCACACATCGCCGTCCCGCAGCATCAGGAAGATGGGCACCACGATATAGTTCACGTTGATGAACAAGCCCGCCATGAACAGAGTGTTCAGCACCTTGCACCCCTTGAAGTGAAAGCGGGACAGGCAGTAGGCGGCGGGCAGGGCAACGACCAGCAGCAGCGCCAGAGCCAGCGCGGTGACGATGACCGAGTTGAGCATATATTCGCCCATTTTCGCGCCGTTCCATGCGTTGACAAAGTTCTGCCAGTAGAACCCGGCGGGCAGTGCCCACGGGTTGCCGTAGAACTCTGCATTCTGCTTGATGGAGGCCATGAACACCCATGCCACCGGCACGATGATGGTAACGGCCAGCAGAACCAGCACAAAATAGATGAAAAACTTGTATAGACCTTCCGCAGAGCGGGAAGATTTTTCGGTGGTATTCTGCATCTTCTTCCCTCCTTAAAATTCCAGCGTATCGCGGTTGGTAACCTTGTTGACACAGGCGGACAGGGCAAACGAGAACAGGAAGATGACCACGCCGATGGCCATACTGTAACCATACAGGCCAGCGTCTTTCTGGCTGTACATATAGCTCAGCGCCACATCCGATGCGCCGTTGGGCCCGCCGCTGGTCATGGCCTTGACGAAGAGGAAGGCCATGTTGATGGTGGAGATGATAAAGAAGGTGAGGGTGGTGCGGATATTCGTCCAGATAAGGGGAATGGTGATCTGGAAGAACTGGGTCAGCCGCCCGGCACCGTCCAGATTGGCGCTCTCGTACAGGCTGATGGGCACGGCAGACATGGAGGCCATGTACATGACCATGTAGTAGCCGATGGCCTGCCACACCATGGCAATGATGATGGAGGGGATGACCAGTTTTTCGCCCTTCCACAGGATGGGGTCGCTCATGTTGCGGAACAGGCCGATGATGCTGTTCAGCATTCCGTTTTCCGGCTTATAGATAGCAGAGAAGATGCCGGAGATGACGACCACCGACAGGATGTTGGGGATGTAGAAGATGATGCGGAAAAAGTTCTGGCCTTTGATCTTCTCCCGGGTGAGGATGGCGGCAAATACCAGTGCAAAGGCGAAGGTGATCAGGGTGACCGTTACCACCAGCAGGATCATATTCTGCATGGAGCGGATAAACTGGGCGTCCCGCAGCAGATGCTGGAAGTTTTTAAGCCCCACAAAGGTCTCGTTGGGAGAATAGGCACCCCGCTCATACAAACTCATGCGGAACACGTTGAGGGTGGGCAGGATCATAAAGAGGAAAAACAGGATGGTAGCCGGTGCCACACAGAGGAATACGAACCGTTTGCGGCTTTTATCCGTTCTCATAGGGGATTGACCGCTCCTTTCTTGATGGTACTGTACAGCCCAAAAAAGCGGAGGCGGTAAAAACCGCCCCCGCTGGGCAGGGCTTAATTACTCGATGATGTTGGCGCGCATCTGGTCGCTGGCGGACTTGATGCCGTCGATCCACTGCTGCTCGGTCATGCTGCCGGACACCAGAGAGTTGACGGGATCGAAGAACACGGTGCGAACTTCCACGCCGGGGATGGCACTGAAGGCTGCAAAGTTGCCCATGGCGGCCTTTGCGCCGTTGTCGTAGATGGAGTAGAACATCTTGTTGTCGCCTTCCAGACTGTCGGCGATGCCCAGCACAGGCTGGATCGCACCGCTCTCGGCAAACAGCTTGCAGGCTTCATCGCTGTACAGGTAAGCCACGAACTGCTTGGCGGCATCCTGATGCTCGGCACCGGCGGGGATCCATGCCTGCTCGAACCAGGTGTAGCTGTAACCATCGCCGCCGGCCTTGACAGCAGGCAGGGCGGTCATGCCCCACTCAAAGCCGTCTGCACGGGGAGCCTCGGCCATCTCGCCCACGATCCAGGTGCCGTTGGGCATGAACAAAGCCTTGTTGTCCAGCACCAGCTGCTGGTTCTGGGTAAAGTCCTGATCGTTGGCCTGTGCGGGGGTGATGGGGTTGGTGTAGGAAGCCAGCTTTGCCACGATATCAAAGCAGGTCTTTGCCTCGGGGGTGTCCCAGATGCCCTCGGTGTAGTGGGTGGCCTTGTTGAAGAACTCCGGGCCGCCGGCAGCGTACATCAGCGCATAGAAGAAGGCGTCGAAGTAGCCGGTGGTGGGGTAGGTGAACAGGTAGGTGCCCTCAGCGGCAGCCTTGTCGCCCAGTGCCCACATCTCGTCCCAGGTCTTGGGCACGTCCCAGCCCTTTTCCTTCAGGAAACCGGCGTTGTAGAACAGGCCGCAGGGGCTGTAGAACATGGGAGCCAGATAGGTTTTGCCGTCGCCGTAGGGGTTGGTCAGGGAGGTGTCGGTAAAGCCGCCGGCGATCTTCTCGCTCACCTTCTTGCTCTCGCCGGGCACGGTCATGCTCAGCACATCGGTGATGTCGGCGATCAGGTTGCCCTTGATGAACTGCTCGGTCAGGGCAGCTTCACGGCCGGTGGCCAGATGGACCACGTCGGGGTAGTCGCCGCCCTGCATGGAGGGGCCGATGACGTCCTCCAGCTTTTTGTCGGTGGTCAGGTCCACCTTGATGCCGGTCTGTGCGGTAAAGGCCTCGGCGACCTTCTTCCACATATCAGCGCCGTAGCCGGTCTCGATGGCGGCTACCTTGATGGTGACGTCCGCAGCCACTGCGGAAGAAGTAGCGGCAGAAGATGCCGTGCTGGACGCGGTGGAGCTGGAAGAGCCGCCGCAGGCAGCCAGACCCAGTGCAGCGGCGCCAACGCCGGCCGCCTTCAGGAAATTACGACGAGAAATACGATTCATACTGTGTTGCCTCCATCATTTTGTTCCGTTCAAACACAGCCGGGCAAACAGGCTTTGCCCGAAGGACTGTGTGTTTTTCTGCCTCCAATATAAATTCTTTCGCTTCCTTGCTCAAGAGGTTTGTTGTTTCATTTTTTATAGATGTTGCTTTCTGAAAAATTCTTCCAGCAAAAGTGCTAAAAATCTTTTAAAAGTTTCAGCATAATCCCCAGCCTGTAACTATTTTGACATATTCCGAAGGGACTTGAGAAACAAAAATATAAAAATTAGCCTAAAATCAGGGCTTGCTTTTTTTGTATGTTCCCTCTATAATGAGGGTAAAGTGCACGAAACAACGCACCATTTTTTGATAATGTTTTTAGAATGTTGCGTTTATTTTTAGAAAATTTGCGTTTCCCGAAGGAGCCGATCATCTATGAGTACCCAGCGCTTTGATATCCGCCACGCGCCCGCTCCGCGGGAATCCTTCCGGCTGCTGTACATCAGCAAAAGCAAATTTGGCGGCGATTGGAACAGTACCACCCACACCCACTCCTGCACGGAGCTGTTCTACTGCCTCAGCGGCGAGGGACAGTTCTACCTTGCCGGGCAGCTGTTCCCGGTAAAGCCGGACGATATGGTCATTGTGAACCCGCAGGTGGAGCATACCGAGCTTAGCCTGAACGCCTCGCCCTTGGAGTATATCGTGCTGGGCATTGCCAGCATGGAGTTTTTGTTCAGCAAGGCGGATACGAACTACGCCATCTTCAATTGCCGGGAGAACCGGGAGCGGATGGTCACGTTGCTGCACATGCTGCTGGCCGAGGCCGACCGCAGCTTAGACGGCTGCGAGACCGTTTGTCAGGACCTGCTGGAGGTACTGCTGATCTGGCTGGTGCGCTGCACCACCATTTCGCTGCAGCTGGAGGAGGCTGCCCCGACCGAGAACCGGGAGTGCGCCGAGATCAAGCGGTATCTGGACACCAACTACCGCGAGGATATCTCGCTGGACCTGCTGGCAGAGCTTGCCCACCTGAACAAATACTATCTGGCCCACACCTTCCAGCGGGAGTACGGCATTTCCCCCATTACTTACCTGAACCGCCGCCGCATTGAGGAGAGCAAGCATATGCTAGGCAACACCAGCTACAGTCTGGCGCAGATCAGCGAGCTGATGGGCTTTTCCTCCCCCAGCTATTTCTCCCAGTGCTTCCGCAAGGCGGAGGGCATGACCCCCAACGAATACCGCCGTCAGACGCGGCAGGGAAAACGCCCCGCCCCGACAAAACGGCATGAAGTATAACGAAAACGAGGAATTTATGATGAAATCCGTTACCCTTTCTTTGCTCCAGTCTGCTGCAAATGCCTTTGATTTTGGCGGGCCTGTGCTCTGCGATGCTCACCACTATGGTGAGGGGCATATCAACGACACCTTTGTGGTCTGGCGGGAAGATCATTCCAAACGCTTTATTTTGCAGCGCATCAACACAGATACCTTTACTAACCCGGTGGGCCTGATGGAGAATGTCTGCGGCGTGACCCGGCATCTGCGGGCGAAAATTCTTGCCGAGGGCGGCGACCCAGCACGGGAAACGCTGAATGTCATCCCAACTTTGTCGGGGTCGACTTGCTATCTGGATGCAGACGGCGGCGCATGGCGTGCCTACGACTTTGTAGAAGATACCATCTGTTTGCAGCAGGTCGGCAACGAAACCGACTTCCGCACCGTGGCCGAGACACTGGGCAAATTCCAGAACCAGCTGGAGGATTATCCGGCCTCCACCCTCCACGAAACCATCGCCCGCTTCCACGACACGCCCAACCGCTATGCCAATTTTGAAAAAGCCCTCGCCGCCGATGCACTGGGCCGGGCAAAAAATATCACGTCGGAAATCGAATTTATCCATGCGAGGGAGCAGGACTGCCATGTCCTGCTGGATCAGCTGGCAGCTGGCGAAATTCCTCTGCGCGTCACCCACAATGACACCAAGATCAACAATGTCCTCATCGATGCCGCTACCGGAAAAGGCATCTGTGTCATTGACCTCGACACCGTGATGCCGGGACTTTCGGCCTACGACTTCGGCGATTCCATCCGCACCGGTGCCAACGACTGTGCTGAGGACGAACCTGACCAGAGCAAAGTCCATTTTGACCTGCATCTGTACGAAGTGTTCGCCAAAGGGTATCTCTCCACTGCCGGGGCATCCATGAGCATGGCAGAAAAAAAGAGCCTTGCATGGGGTGCAAGGCTCATGACACTGGAATGCGGCATCCGTTTTCTGACTGACTATCTGGAGGGCGACCATTATTTCCATACTGCTCGCCCGGATCACAACCTCGACCGCGCCCGCACCCAGTTCACACTGGTGCGGCAGATGGAAGAGGTTTTCGATCAGATGCTGGAAATCGTCTGCCCGGACAATCACTGATTTCGCAATCTCCTCCATTCGGATACAGCAAGAAGCATGGACGCTCTCCTTTTCGGGGGCGTCCATGCTTCTTTTTACAGCTTATCCCTACACACCCATCAAATCGTCCTTTGAGGACGCTGGGAGCGTCGAGGACATGATGCGCTGCAGCAAATTATGAAAGCCCTTTTCAGCCCTGACCAATCACAATCCCCCTATGGCTATCTTTGTAGCTGTAAATAGAAAAAACAGCTCAAGCAGCCTCCTATAAGTCCTACTATCACTGCTTTACCACAATAAATTTTTCAAAATCATCTTGACGCGCCTTGCGAACCATGATATTCTCTGTCACAAATCCCACTGATTTTGTGGATTGGTCTAAAACCATCCACAAGATATGGTCGTGTTCATTTTGAACACTGCCTCACCGTGGATTATCCCTGAAAGATCAACCGCCCCGCAACACACCCGATTCATTTTGCCGCCGTTTCACCCGACAAAATCATCGCTGCGCTGCGTGGGCGGTATTTTTCTTTTATGGGAAACGCACCTTGAAAATTTCATGAGCCGACCGGACGTGATACCGACTTTTCGTCAACGCCGCTGCACAAACAGGGGCAGGAACTTCGTTCGGAGCAAACGGTGACCCACATACATGAGCAGCACAACCTCTACTTATTTTTTGCGCCTTAACAATTCGGAAACAATTACCCAGAAACGGTTTTGAGCGCAGCGGTAGAGGGCCAGAAACGGTTTTGAGCGCAGCGGTAGAGGGCAAGAACCGTCCCGTGGCCACAAATTTTCAATTCTTGAAAATTTCCTGTCCATCCGGGACTTCACTTCTCAAACTCTTGCGAGTTTTCTAAGTGATCTTGTTGGGGTAGCGCTTGTCGGGGCAACGCCCCTCCATCTGCTGTCGCAGACCGCGCTGCCGCTTAAAAGCCCCACTGGGGCTTTCATTGCTCCGCTGCGCTTCGCAAACGCGGTCCCACCCCAAACCCTGCTCATGGTTCGCACCTGACGGTGCGAACAGCAACGGCGTGTCGTGCTTACATAACTTCACCGAGGAGTTATCGAACAGACAGGAGGTACAATGACCAAAACGAATGTTCAATCGACCCTTAGCAATTCCCAGCACCACGACACGCCGAACAACAAAACGCACGTCATCAAGTTCCGTGTAACAGCGGAGGAAAAAGCGTCACTGGAACTCACTTGCAAACTCCTGAATCTCTCCCTCTCCACTTTTATCCGCCGTGCCATCCACAACGTCAAGATCGAGAAAACGGTCATCGTTGCCGGTGGTGGCGAAGAAACCCTGACCGCCGTTTCCACCCTGCTTGCCCAGTGCAGCAAGGTGGGCGGCAACCTGAACCAGCTTGCAAGGCACTTCAATTCCGGCGGTGCGGACACCGAGCAGATCCGGGCGAAACTCCTTGACGAACTTGCAGACCTGACCGCATTTCGGCTGCACGCCGAGAAAGTTCTGGGTGAACTGTATGGCAACGCTCAAGCATATCGCCTCAGTCGCAAGGGCAGCTGCATTGTTCAACCATAAACCGCATATTTGCGACATACAATTCGATGTTGTTGCCAACGATTTGAATAATCGAATTGTAATAAAAACTCGGACTACACCGCCATCGAAGCGTACCTCGTTTACCAACACGATGAATTTTCCGGCAAGGTAATTCTGGATGAACTGGGCAGACCGAAGCTGCGGGATTCGTACCTGCTCGACACCCTTGAGTGCGGCGATTTCTCGTTTGCCACGGCCTGTCTGCTGGCAAACCGCAAGTATGGCAAGAACACCCAGCATGGTGATATTAAGAGCCACCAGTATATCATCAGCTTTGACCCACGAGATGCAGCCGACAACGGCTTGACCATGGAAAAGGCACAGGCTCTTGGCCTGAAATTCTGCGAAGAAAACTTCCCCGGTCACCCTGCCATCGTCTGCACTCACCCGGATGGGCACAACCATTCGGGAAACATCCATGTTCACATCGTGATCGGCAGCATCCGAACACGAGAAGTGGAGCGTAAGCCCTATATGCAGAAGCCCCGCGATTGGCGTGAGGGTATGAAACACTCCAGCACCGCCCAGACCATGCGGCACCTCCGTGTCGAGGTCATGGAGCTGTGCGAAAGTGCCGGACTGTACCAGATCGACCTGCTCAACGGCTCGAAAGAGCGTGTGAGCGAAGCCGAGTATTGGGTGCGCAGGCGTGGTCAGCAGAAGCTCGACCTTGCAAACGCAGCCCTTACCGTAGCCGGACAGCAGCCCCGGCAGAAGAAGTTTGAAACCGTAAAGGTCGCTTGTCGGGGCGAGGCCCCTCCATTTGCTGCGCAAACCGCTCGGTCACTCAAAAGCCCCACTGGGGCTTTTGTTGCTTCGCAAACGCGAACCCTGCGGAAACAGATTTCTTCAGTGTTGTACCGTGCCACGAGCTTTGAAGATTTTTCCGACAGGCTCTTGCAGCAGTACGGCATTGCCGTTAAGGAAAGTCGCGGATGCCTAAGTTATCTGCCTGCTGGAAGAACAAAGTTTATCCGAGCGAAACATCTCGGTGACAAGTTCGATAAGGCAGCAGTACTTTCCACGTTGCAGGCAAACACCGAACGCAAACCCAAGGCGCAGTTCAAGCAGGATACCATCGGGAAACTGATCGACATCCAGTCGAAGATGACCGAGGGCAAGGGCATCGGCTATAAGCGTTGGCTCACGAAACACAATCTCAAAGTTATGGCACAGACCGTGAAGCTTCTGCAGGAAAAGGGCTTGACCGACGAGGACGCCCTGAACCAGCGCATCACCGAACTGGAAACCAAGTACCACGACTCGCTGGCGGTGGTGAAAGACCTTGAAGGTCGCATGAAGGCCAACAAAGAACTGCGCTATCAGGTCGCAGCCTACACCAGTACCAAGAATGTTGCCCAGCAGTTAAAGACCGCCAAGCGCCCCGCAGTCTTTGAGGAACAGCATCGTGCAGAGCTGACAGCGTACCGGGCGGCAGCAGCCTATTTCAAAGCAAACAACATCACAAAGCTGCCCAACCCGAAAAAGCTGGAAGCCGAGTATGCGCAGTTGGCATCCGAAAAGGCAAAGTTCTACGAGCAGTACAAGGAAGCTAAGGAAGAACTGCTCAAACTGAAAACCGCAAAGCAGAATGTTGCGTCCTTTTTCCGGGAGGAAGAACCGGCGCAGCAGGAGAGATAAAGGAGTGTGCGTATGATCAATCTGAAAATCGACCCGGAGTTCCAGTCCCAGATTCCCCCTCTGACCGATGATGAATTTAAGCAGCTTGAAGAAAATATCCTGAAAGAGGGCAAGCTGCTCTCTCCTTTGATTGTCTGGGGTAATACCCTTGTTGATGGACACAACCGTTATGCGATTCTTCAGAAACATCCCGAAATCTGCTTTTCTACCATGCCGCTCCGCTTTGCAAACCGTGAGGAAGCCCTCGCTTGGATCTGCAAGAATCAGCTGGGGCGGCGCAATTTAACCCCGGAGCAAAAGAAGTTTCTGATGGGCAAACAGTATTCCTCTGAAAAGCGCACCGAAGCATTTCGCGGCAATCAGCATACCGCAAAGAAATCTGGCAGTGTTCAATCTGAACACAACCAGAAGCCCATGAAAACCTGTGAGCGCATTGCACAGGAAAATCACAGCAGCGCAAGTTCAGTCCGCCGTGCAGAATACTATGCCCACGGCGTTGACGTTGCGGATAAACTGTCTCCCGGTTTCCGTGATCGGTTCTTCCGCGAGGAACTGCACATTCCCGATTATCTTCTCGAAAATCTCGGCAAGGCCAAGCCCGAAGAACAGGCTGAAATTTTTGAGGAAATCAAAAATTATGTGCCGAAGCCGAAGAAGGTCAAGCCTAACAAAGTAACGGTGAAGCAGGCAGAGAAAGCCGCCAGCAACACCATTGATGAAAACTATGATGTTCCCCAAAAGTTTCTCGAACTGTACTACCGGCTCCACAATGCTGAATCTCTCATGCGAAAGAGTTGGGAGGTTACGTTCGACTTGAACCCGAAACTTCTTACGCATCCGGAACAGGTCAAAGTTCTTCGCTTTGCCTTGAAACCTCATCTTGAATTTTTGAAAACGCTGGACGAAGTTCTTGCAGAATCCAGCGGTGAATCCTCTAAAACGGCATAACGACAGGCACTTGTAAGCCATCAACGAGCCACCAGCCGCAAGAGCAGGGCGGAAAACTTCCGCGCCCTTGCGCCTGATAAAAATTGGAACTTTGATTTTCTCGCCCGACTTTGCCACGGTGGGATGATCAAGGGAGCGTGCGTTTGAACAAAAAGAAAAAGTCTACAAACACTTCCCCTTATCCCGATGAAGTCATTGACCGTCTGGCACGGGCATTCTACCCGGCCATCCTTGCCTGCTGGAACAGCGAGGAAGGCCAAAGAGAATTTGCCGCATGGCAGGCAGAGCAGGCTCATCACACCACCAGCAAAGAAAAACAGAGCGTTCCCGACGGGGAACGCCCTGCTGTACATATCGCTATCGCATGTGGTCTTTGGCAGGGTGCGTCCTATTCAGGGGCGCACCCTGTTTTTGAGCAAATCAATTTCTACATTCTTAGATAATCCATTTTAGTTATAGCAGTCTAAATTGTTACTTTTCAAAAGAACTTCTATCCATCTTTTTCATAAATGAACTGCATGCCCCTTTCCAACCATATTCATATCCAGCTTTGAAAACCTCGCGATTATATGCATCCCAGCCTCCGTAATTTTTGATTTGCTTCAATTGTGCGGCTCCACCGCCGATTCGTTTTCCGTTTTTTCCATATACTATCAAATTCTTTTGTGCCATAAAAAAGCTCCTTTCTGAGAGATATATTACGAACATCTTCATTTTACAGCATGTTGTAAAAATTTGCGAGGAATGAGTTTTGCAAAAAAATTACTCGGCCAACAAATCATAGTATTCTTGCAGGAATTCAGAGTATATCTCGCATACAGCATTCACACCGTCAGAAAGTGAATAAAAGAGATACGATTTCAACAGCAGCGTATAGAGCTTTTCTTCAAATAAAAACTTTGAAACATACGCTTTGGATAAACCCGTTTCACGAAAATACCCACGATTGATTTTTTCTCGAAGAAAAATGTATTGCTTTTTCAACCGAAATTGTGGAAAAGAATCCAGTGAGAATGTTGGTGAACAGGCACTAACGTCCGATAGATATTCTGAAACAATAGATGCAGCTTGCTTTCGTGCATAACAAACATGGCTGAGATAGATTTCTCGAAAATAGACTTTCAGATCCATCAAGCACATGGAATTGCAACTTCGACCACCGTATGAAGAAAAAACATCAATAAATTTTTGTGTGTTTAAAAGCTTTCTTCCATAATTGTTGACGTGTTTTCCTTCTGTAATGATTGATTCAATAGTTTGAAGTTCTGTAGGTTGTATGAGTCGCTTGGACGAAATGTATTTTGATGGAATTTCGCCAAAAAAATCCGGTCGATTTTTCATTTCTTCCACCAGAAGCTGCTTGATATGGATTTCTTCTTCAAAACGGCTGCGATGCGTTAAAAAATCGCTAAAGCCACCAGAAACAAGCTCTGCCGTCAACTTAATTGGATTAATTTTCCATTTTTGATGTTGTTGTTCCAATTTCTTATCCATGACTTTATCTAAATCATCTGCTTTTATGCATAGCTGAGAAATAATGGCAAGTGCTTTTTCTTTTTTATTAACTACAATATGATATACTAGGAACTGTAATAATGCATTCGCAACATAATCAATATAGCTCCTTAATCGTTCAAATCCTGCTAACCCTACTCCCATAATCAACAATTTATCATCTTCCTCTTGATAGCATCGTAAAATACTCGAATTAATTCTAATAAGATTCAAAAGAAGAGAACGGCTGTCTTCAGTCAATCGAATCTGAAATCGTGTATCGAGAACCCATTGGTCCAGACTTAAAAGATTCTCACGAATTTCTCGAAGTTCGCTATCGCCCGAAAAAACATTATTTAACGACGGACAAGCAAATTCTAAAAAAGATCTATCTGCATCGATTTTTGTCATATTGGATATAATTTGTCTTCCTGCCACCGGCGAAGTCCGGAGATGATGCATTAGTTTTAATTGTTGATCTACTGGCATATAATCAAATGGTAAGTTTTTATAAACCGATTTATTATCATGAAGTTTATTTAGCAATATAACCAATTGCTTTTTCAAGTTAGACAAATCATCCGCTTCTACATTAGGCTCGTAGCGTTTTATATATTGATATACAAGTTTATCCATAGTGCCTGATCAACTCCTTCGATTTGCATATACAATCATCGGTCAATCTATGATTTCGGATTTTATCTTCCACGGACACCTGCATGGAACTTGTCGGGGCAAAGCCCCTCCATCTGCTAACGCAGACCGTTCCGTCGCTTAAAAGCCCCACTGGGGCTTTCATTGCTTCGCAAACGCTAATTTTCCGAAGAAAACAAATAATCCGAACCCATCTCCTATCGGAAACAAGTTCGGATTATTTTTGTTTGGTCCGAGTGGCGAGAATCGAACTCACGGCCTCTTGAACCCCATTCAAGCGCGCTACCAAAACTGCGCTACACCCGGATATCTGCAAGCGGTTATCGCTCACAGCTCAATTAGTATACTTGATTCAGGGTGTTTTGTCAAGCTTTTTCTGCCAAGTTTTTTCAAATAAATTTTCAAAAATCCGGCTCGTTTTCCTGCAGCGGCTGATTCCTTGCGGGAAACATTTCAAATTCAACAGTGGCAAGTGCAATTGCAAACACACTCTCGGCACCGGCTGCCAGCAGCGCTTGTGTGCAGGCTGCTGCCGTGGCACCGGTAGTGATCACATCGTCTACCAAAAGCACCTTTCTGCCCTCCACAAGTTCCGTGTCCGTCACCCGGAAGGCACCCGCCACATTGGCAAGGCGCTGCTCAAAGGGCAGGCCCGCCTGATGCCGCTTCGCACGAGTGCGGCCCAGTGCTTTCGGGTACAGCGGTATCCCCAGTGCGCGGGCCAGCGGCACCGCCATGAGCTGCGGCACATTGTAGCCGCGCGCTTTGCCGGATGCCGGTACGGGAACGATGCAGTCGTACCCAAGGGACATGCCTTCCACAAGCTCCGGCACCGGTTCTGCACCGGCCATATGCATCTCGCTGCCAAAGGCCAGCTTTGCCAGCCAGAGGCCCAGCTCCACCGCCGCCCACGGTGCAGCATGGTATTTTGTATGCAGGATGCCGCGCCGCACACAGCCTTCATACCGGAACGGTGCTGCTGCACCGGTCAGTTCCCCTAAATAATGCTGAGAAGCGTCCAGCCGCATTCCCGGCTTCCTGCGCAGCTCTTCCAGCTCCGCGGCACAATCCGGGCAGATGGGCACACTGCCCAGCACCCGATCACAAAACGGGCAGCGGCGCGGATACACCAGCTGTCTTGCCCCGCGCAGAATGCGGCGCGGGACGCTGTAATAATCCATCAGTCCTTTTTGACGGCCACGATCACACGCACGCGCTTGCCCGCAGCACAGCCAAAGTTATCGTACCAGCCGGTCAGGTAGTAGCCCTCCGAGTTGACCTCGGTCAGCTTGGTGGCGTAGTACTGACCCTTGTACCACAGATACACCTGTGCGTCGTCCGCCATCTCAAAGCGGGTGCCGTTGCTCATGACCGACGCTGCACCCACCTGATCGATCTTCATGGGCATGAGCTGGACCATCGTCCGCACGCTGCCGGTCGTCTCTCTGCGGGCTGCAACACCACCTACCAGCACCGGATATTTGACGTTGGTGGTGAAAGCTACCTGCGAACCATTGACATAGCACACATAGGTAGCACCGCCGCCAATATAGCGGAAGATGGACGCATACGGTTCGCCTACAAGGCTGCCCACCTGCCGCAGACCAAGGCTGAGCAGGCTATCCGTGTTGGCTGTGATCTTCTGCCACAGAGTGGAGAGGATGTCGCCGTTGATCACACCCCACAGCACTTCGCTGGTGGTGGGCACCAGAACATCCTTCAGGTCGTCCACGATCTTATCCTGCGTATCCGTGCTGTCGCTCTTTCCGGTGGAAATGATCTTGGCCAGCGTCTGCAGTTCCGAGTAGTTGACTGCCACATTCTTGATATCATCCAGCACGCCGTAGGTCCACAGGTCGCCGGTGACATCATTCAGGATCAGGCGGTCGATCTCGCCCTTCTCATTCAGCGTATAGTAGCGGACGTTCAGAAGATTCAGGTCTGTCCCCGCTAGGCGGCTGGGACGAACCGTCCCAGCCACACCCTCCGCAGTTGTATCCAGAATCTGTACATCGTCGGCAAGGGCATAGCTGCCCAGTGCCGTTGCATCTGCATTGACCTTGCCGGTAACGACCTTGTTCTCGATGCCGCTCACGGACTCGCCTTCCGGCGTTACGCAGATCTCTACCAGCCAGCCCTTTGGGTAGTTCAGGCTTTTGTCCACATTCACAGTGCGCTGAACACCATCGGTGCACATGACAGCCACGCGCTGCAGCACATCCGCGCCGTTATCTTCCACAAGGCTGCGGGCTGCGCCCTGCACCACGCCGTAGAACACCTCGTCGGCCTCTGCGCCGGTAATAACATCCGCCGCCTCATTGTTCATGCCCAGCAGCAGAGTGACCACTTCGCCCACGCCGCCGCCGTTCAGGCTGGACACCTTGGAAGCCACCGCTGTGCTGCCCAGCTGATAGCTGGTGCCTGCCACGGTAACCGCCGTGGGTGCGCTGGCGCTGGGCGAAACGGCAGTGATGCGGCCTGCTGCTTTGCGGGTGTAGATCCATACCGTCTGTAGACTCTCGCTGTAATAATACACATCGTAGCGGTTCAGCTCTGCAGAAGCCGAGACCTTATCGTTGCGGTAGATGCTCACCGGCGTAAAAGGCAGCTGGGTGCCTTCCGCTGCCACAAAGGGTCCCTTCAGGCTCTTGAGCATTACCGTGGAGGTGTCCACCTGACCGTTCGAAACCGTAAAGCCCAGGCTGGTACCATAGGCGCTGCCAGAGGCGGTGTTTGCCGTGAGGGTGTTATACAGCAGCAAAGCGCAGTCCTCATAGTTCATGGCCTCGCTCTGGCTGCGGTTCAGCTGGTTACGCAGGCCCAGTTCCTGCGCCTTGTTCAGCTGTGCCGTCGGGAACACGCCGTTGAGGTCGGTCATTTTATAGCCCAGCAGCTTGAGCGCTGCGGTGCAGGCTTCTTCCAGCGTGACCGTATTATCCGGGCGGAATGTACCATCAGTATAGCCGTTCATCCAGCCCTGCTGCACCGCAATGCGCACATAGGGTGCCCACTGAGAGCTGCCGGGCACATCCTTATACAGTGTGCCCAGATTGCCCTGCTGGCTGGCGCTTTCGCGGTAGGCCGAAAAGGAGACCAGCATCTTGGCAAATGCACCGCGGGTGACGGCAGCATCCAGACTGCCGGTCTGGCTGGTATCCATAGCGCCCAGCGTGATGGCCGTCTGGATGGCCGAGTTGTTCAGGCTGGCCGCCGATGCCGGAAGCACCAGCACGGATACAGCCAGGCATGCTGCAAGCAGACATGCGAAAAGACGTTTTTTCATAGGTATATTCCCCTTCCTTGGTGTTTTGCAGTCCGGCGCAACGCCGGCAGAGAAGAGTTCAGTCATAGCGCAATGCTTCAATGGGGTTGAGCCGCGCTGCGCGCTTTGCGGGCAGGTAGCCGAACAGCACGCCAATCCCCACCGAGATGCCAAAGGCCACTGCGATGGAATTGAAGGACGGGCTGACCGTGACCGTTGTGCCGCTGGTGAACATGGGCAGCACCTTGTTTGCTCCCATGGATACGATGTAGCCCAGTGCAATGCCCAGTGCGCCGCCGAGGGCCGAGGTGGTGGCTGCTTCCACCACGAACTGCGACAGAATGGTGTGTTCCTTGGCACCCAGTGCCTTGCGAATGCCGATCTCGCGGGTGCGCTCAGTCACCGACACCAGCATGATGTTCATGATGCCAATGCCGCCCACCAGCAGCGAAATGCTGGCAATGCCGGTCAGGATCACAATGACCATGTTGATCATGTTGTTCATTTCCTCCAGCCACTCGCTGGCGCTGTAGACATAGTAGCCATTATCCGAGCCAAGCAGGCGCTGCAGTTCGCTTTCCACCGCAGACTTTGCTTCGTTGGCGCGGCCCTCATCCTCCATGACCGCGGCATAGTTGTTCACCGTGCTCTGGCTGGAAAGGCGCATGGCCGTGGTATAGGGCAGGTAAACGCAATCGTCATCGCTGCCCTGCTGCATGTCCGGATCGCTGACTTTGGCCGCCAGCACGCCCACGATGCGGAACTTGTTGGCTCCGATCTTGAGCGTCTGGCCAAGGCCGTTGCCGCCAAAGGCCACACGGTTGAGGTAATCGCCGATGACACACACATGCTTGTTATCCTTCATATCCATGTACTGCAGGCCGCGTCCCTGCGCGATCTGGTAATTTTTCATGGCGGAATAGTTCTCGTCCACGCCGCTGATGTTGGACCAGCGGTAGCTGGTAGTGCCGATCTTCAGCGTGCCGCTGCCGCTGAAATCGATCTGCGGCGAAATGGACTGGATCAGCTCCGGGTACTCCGTGGGCAGCTTGTACATTTCCTCCACCGAAACGGTGCGGGAGCCGTTGCCCCACACCTGCACCGAAAGGGTGTTGGTACCCAGTGCCGAAAAGCTGTCGCGCATGCTTTTGGTCATGCCGTTGCCCAAGCCCACGATGACGATGACTGCCATAACGCCGATGATGATGCCCAGCATGGTAAGGAAGGTGCGCAGTTTGTTGCTCCACACGTTCTGGATGGCCTGACGGAAGGTTTCAATAATCATGCTTTCTCCTCCTCATCCGGCGTTTCCGGCAGCAGCGTGGGCTGCACCACGGCTTCCGGTGCATGGGCATCGCCATCGTAGACCACCCGCCCGTCCTCCAGACGGATGATGCGGTCTGCCTGCACCGCAATGGAATTATCGTGGGTGATGAGCACCACGGTGTGGCCCTCATCGTGCATCTGCTGCAGCATTCCCAGCACTTCGCGGCCGGTGTGGCTGTCCAGTGCGCCGGTAGGCTCGTCGGCCAGAATGACCGCCGGGTTCCGCACCAGCGCCCGAGCGATGGAAACACGCTGCTGCTGGCCGCCGGAAAGCTGGTTGGGGCGGTTCCTGAGCTTATCGCCCAGACCCACCTGCTCCAGCACCTCTTTGGCCCGGGCGTGGCGCTCGGCGCGGCCGATGCCCGCATACACCAGCGGCACCTCCACGTTCTCCATCAGGTTGAGCCTTGGCAAAAGGTTGTACTGCTGGAAGATGAAACCCAGCATCTCGTTGCGGACGGATGCCAGCTCGTTGCGGCTCATCCGGCCAACGTCTTTTCCGTTCAGGCGGTAGGTGCCGTGGGTGGGCACATCCAGACATCCGATGATGTTCATGCAGGTGGATTTGCCGGAGCCGGACTGGCCCACGATGGCCACGAACTCGCCTTTTTCGATTTTCATGGTGATGTGGTCTGCAGCCTTTACCGTGGTGTCACCCATCTGGTAATACTTGCACACCTCATCAAACTCGATCAGAGCGCTCATGCATTCCTCCTGTGTCAGCCCAGATAGACCACGCCGTCTGCCTGAGACGGATTCACGTCATCCCCTGCGGAGCCCTGCTTTTCCTCGGCTTCCACAGGCTCTTCCGCCGGTACGGTCCCGTTTTCCGGTTCTTCTTCATCGACCATGCTGTTCGCAGCATCGGCGCCTTCCTCGCCCTCGGTGCCCTCTGCATCCGCCTCGTAATAGCCGCCGTCGTCATAGTACGTATCGGTACTTGCTGCGGCAGAGTCGTAAGCCACCGTGTCATTGCCGGTCAGCCCGCTGACGATCTGGGTGTAGTTGTCATCGCTGACGCCGGTCTTGACCGGCACATACACATAGCCGTCCGGCGCGATCATGCCCGGGTCTGCGTTGACTGCGCTGGGGGAGTCCTGCGTGACCAGCACATAGCCGCCGCGCACGATGGCAGCGTTGGGCACGGTAAGGGTATTCTTTGCCTGTGCCACCACGATCTCAGCATTGGCGTTCATGCCCGGGCGCAGGCCATCGGTCTCATCAATGCGCACCTTGACCGGGTAGGTGGTGGTGCCGCCGTTGGAGGTACCCTTCATGGAAACACGGGTCACAACGCCGGTATAGGTCTTGTCCGGCACGGCATCCGCCGTGACCTGCACACTCTGACCCACCGACAGGCTGCTGACCTGCAGCTCGTCCACGTTCAGGGTCATCTCCAGATAGCTCAGGTCAAAGATCGTGCACAGGTCCGAGCCGGCGGACAGCGCGTCCCCGGCCTTGGCATTCTTTTCAATAATGGTGCCGCTGATGGGCGAGGTGATGGTGTAGTTGTTCATGGCCTCCTGCAGATTGTCCATGTTCAGCTCGGCGCTGCGCAGGCTCTCGGCGGCAGACTGGATGGCCTCGGTCAGGTCCTCGCCGCTGATCTGCAGCACGATATCGTCCTTGTTCACGGCTCCGCCTTCCGGCACATTGATGGCCGTCACGGTACCGGCGGCAAGGGCAGTCAGGGTGCGCTCCGCCTGATACTCAAAGCACTTGGCGGCAATGCAGTTCACGCCATTGATGGTTGCCGTTGCTGCCTGCGCAGTGGTCAGGCCGCCTGCATTTCGCACAGCAATGGTCACGGTGCGGGTGAGCAGGTTGCCGGTGCTCAGGGCATCGGTGCCGGTCACAGCGGTCACGGTGCCGGTCAGCGTTTCAAAGGTGCCGTCCAGCGTCACCTCTGCGCTCTGGCCCACCGAGAAGGTGGCGGCATCTGCTGCCGGGAACTCCAGCCGCAGCACCATTTTGGAGCTGTCACGGATGACCGCCACTTCCTGACCGCTGGTCACTTCGTCACCCTTGGCCACCTTGAGGGCACTCACAACACCTGCCACCTCGGCGCGGACATACTGGCGGTCTGCCGTCTTGTCGTAGCTGCGCTGTGCCTGCTGCAGAGCAATGGACGCCTGCTCCGCCTTGGTGGTGGCATCGGAGGAGTCCACCGTGTACAGCACGGTGCCTTCCTCCACGATGTCCCCTTCCTCAAAGCTGCTGGTCAACACCTTGCCCGCTACCAGCGACTTAACATTATACGTATTAGCAGGGTTCAGAGTGCCGGTTCCGCTGAGGGTGTTGGACACATCCCGCTTGGACGGCGAGACCTGCACATAGTTGATGTCCGTATTGGCGTTCTGTGCCTTGTCCGGGCGCAGGATGAACCATCCGCCCAGCACGGCCACGCACACCACCGGCACCATCCATTTCCAGTTCTTGCGGAAAAAGGCTGCTGCTTTGCCGCCCTTCGCTGCGGGCTTTGCCTCACCCGCAGCCGTCTGCTGTACCGCAGCATCCTGCTTCTTTTTAAAGATCATGCTTGCTGTTTCCTCCTGTATCTTTCAGGGCATGCCCTGGTTTCGGTATCGGGCGCAGGCTTTGCAAAAGCGCGCGATAAAGAGTTTATTGTTAGTTTATCGCATTTTCGTCTATTACACAAGCGTCTAAATTTTGTTTTGACGCATTTGTGTCAAAGTTTTACCCAACTTTCACACCGTGTCCTCTTTTGCCTTCCAGACAAAGCAAAAGAGACAGTGCCCCGCTCTTGCAGGGTACTGCCTCTTTTTTGAAGCACGATCTTTATTCAGCTGTAGTTTCCACTACCACATACACCCCGGCAGGGACGCATGCAGCCCATGCGCCGTCCTTGTCCAGCCAGCCGAATTGCTCGCACACATGGTCCGGGCACTGACTGTCCAAAAACGCGATGGCACCATCCTTTACCTGCAGATGCACGACATAATTGCCCACATCATACAGGTAATCGTGGTCTGTATCCAGCGGCAGAGTCTCGGTGATGCCATCACCAAAATCGACGGTGGCCTGCAGGCCGCTGCCCTTGCTGCTGTGTGCTGCGCGCACGCCGAAATACAGCGCTGCTGCCAGCACAAGGATCACTGCAGCAAAGATCAGGTTCTTCATCCATGGCTTCAGGCCTTTGGAGCCGGAAGCGTTTTCAGGTGCTTTGCGGGTACTCATGCAGCGTAGTCGCTGGCAGCCTTACCTGCAATGCGGCCAAACACGGTGAAGTCTGCAACAGCGTTGCCGCCCAGACGGTTTGCACCGTGCACACCGCCAGTGACCTCACCTGCTGCAAACAGGCCAGGGATCACAGTGCCGTCCTCCTTGAGGACTTCGGTGTTGGTGTTGATGGTCAGGCCGCCCATGGTGTGGTGCACACCAGCAGTGACCTTGATTGCATAGTACGGAGCAGTATCCAGCGGGTTTGCAAAGCTGGTGCGGCCAAAGTCGGGGTCATTCTTGGCCTCAACATAGCCGTTCCAGGTCTTCATGGTCTCGGCAAAAGCAGCCTCATCAACGCCCATTGCCTTGCCCAGCTCCTCGTAGGTCTCGCCGGTCACGGTGTAGCCCTTCTTGATGTAGCCCTGAATGACGCTGGAAGCATCGACCATAGCCTGATCGACCACCAGCCAGCTGTAGCTGCCGGTCTGAGCGATCTCAGCAGCAGAGACCACGTCACGGGTGCCCACTTCGTCGATGAAGCGCTTGCCCTCGGCGTTGATCAGCACAGCGCCGTCGCCGCGCAGACCCTCGGTGATCAGGGCAGCGGTGTTGGCCTCAACGGTGGGGTGGATCTGGATCTGGTCCATATCCACGGTGCCAGCGCCGATGGCGGTGGCCATCTCAATGCCCTGACCCTGAGCGCCGGCAGCGTTGGTGGTCATGAAGCCCTTCAGCTCAGGCTTGTACTCGACAACCATGTCCAGATTTGCGCCGAAGCCGCCGGTGGTCAGCACCACAGCCTTGGCGTTCACGGTGACGGTCTCGCCGGTAGAACCGGTGGCCTTGATGCCCACAGCAGCGCCGCTCGCATCGGTCAGGATCTCGTTGGCGGTGGTGTTCAGCAGGATCTGAACGCCAGCCTTCTCACAGTTCTCCTCCAGCAGGGGGATCATGTAGGAACCGACAGAAACGGTCTTGCCCTCTGCGTCCACAGGGCGATGGATGCGCTTGACGGATGCACCGCCAAAGCTGGAAACGCTGTGCAGGGTGATGCCGTGCTCGTCCAGCCAGTCGATGGCATCAGCAGAGTTGGAGCACAGGGTCTCCACCAGAGCAGGGTCGTTGATGCCCTTGCCGCCGATCATGGTGTCCAGCTCCATCAGCTCAACAGAGTCGAAGTAGCCGGTGGGGTTCTTCTGGTACTCTGCCCACTGCTCAGAGACGGTCTTTGCCAGAGCGGTGATGGTCTCGTTGTCAGCGTACTTTTCAGCAGCGGTCTTCAGGGTCTTTTCGACACCGGCAGACTCGCCGAACTCGTTCTCATCCTGATACACGGTCTTGCCGGCGTTCATGCCGCCGGTAGCGCGCACAGAGTTGCCGCCCACCATGGCCTGGCTCTCCACGATCACAACGCTCTTGCCCTCGGCAGCAGCGGTGATGGCAGCGGTCATGCCTGCGCCGCCTGCACCCACGATGACAACGTCAGCGTCAACGGTGGAATCCTCGGCCTTGGTCTCGTCGGCCTTGACCTCGATCTTATAGTCGTCAGCGTTCAGGCCGGCGGCAGTCAGGGCAGCGGCTGCTGCCTCCTTGATGGCGTTGGAGGTGATGGTCGCGGTGGACACGCCGTCCACGGCGATGCTGCCGGTCTCAGCGATCTGAGCGGGCAGCTGCTCCAGTGCCAGCGTACCGATGCCGGGGGTCTCGTCCTTACCCTCAGCGGTGCAGCCGGTGATCTTGCCGTCTTCCAGCGTCAGGGTAACGGTAACGTCGCCGCCCATGCCCTTGGCAGTGCCGGTGAAATCGCCGGACACGCCGCCTGCGGTGGAAGCGGACTTGCTGCCGCAGCCGTAGCCCAGCAGACTGACACCCACAACGACCGCCATGGCCAGCGCAGCCACGCTCTTGCGGATCTGATTCTTTTTCATTGTTTCTTCCTTCTCATATTCGGGTTGCTTGTGTTCGGACATCTATCAGCAAAAAAGGGGGAGCTGCTCATTCGGAAAGCAGCTTCCCCTCGCTGAAACTTAGAAAAGACTTAGGCGTTAGCCTGAGCTGCAGCAACAGCGCATGCAACGGTAGCACCAACCATCGGGTTGTTGCCCATGCCGATCAGGCCCATCATCTCAACGTGTGCGGGCACGGAGGAAGAACCTGCAAACTGAGCATCGCCGTGCACACGACCCAGAGAGTCGGTCAGGCCGTAGCTTGCGGGGCCTGCGGCCACGTTATCGGGATGCAGGGTACGGCCCGTGCCGCCGCCGGAAGCGACAGAGAAGTACTTCTTGCCGTTCTCGATGGCCCACTTCTTGTAGGTGCCGGCAACCAGATGCTGGAAGCGGACGGGGTTGGTGGAGTTGCCGGTGATGGAGCACTGAACGTCCTCCTTCTTCATGATGGCAACGCCTTCCATAACGTCGTTTGCACCGTAGCACTTGACGGCTGCGCGCTCGCCCTCAGAGAAGGGGATCTCCTTGACGACGGTCAGGGTCTGAGTGGGGATGTCGTACTCAGTCTGAACATAGGTGAAGCCGTTGATACGAGAAATGATGTAAGCTGCATCCTTGCCCAGGCCGTTCAGGATGACGCGCAGGGGGGTCTTGCGGACCTTGTTTGCGGTGCGGGCGATGCCGATAGCACCCTCAGCAGCAGCAAAGGACTCGTGGCCTGCCAGGAAAGCGAAGCAGGTGGTGTCCTCGCTCAGCAGACGAGCGCCCAGATTGCCGTGACCCAGACCGACCTGACGCTGCTCAGCGACAGAGCCGGGGATGGTGAAAGCTTCCAGACCTTCGCCGATGGCAGCAGCGCACTCGGCAGCATCGGTCAGGCCGCGCTTGACAGCGATAGCGGTGCCCAGGGTGTATGCCCAGACAGCGTTATCAAAGCAGATGGGCTGAACGCCGCGCACGATCTTGTCGCAGTCGATGCCCTTAGCGAGGAGCATCTCGTTGCAAGCGTCCAGAGACTCCAGGCCGTTAGCCTTCAGGCATGCCTCGATTTTCGGCATGCGGCGATCCATAGATTCAAAAGTTGCCATGAGTTGTTCCTCCTCTCTTATTCCTCACGCGGGTCAATGTACTTCACAGCACCCTGCTCCTTGCTGAAGCGGCCGTAAGTACCCACGTTCTTCTCATAAGCCTCGTTGGGGGTCTTGCCGTGACGGATATCCTCCATCATCTTGCCCAGCTTGACGAACTGATAGCCGATGACCTCATCGTTGGCATCCACAGCCAGCTTGTTGATATAGCCCTCGGTCAGCTCCAGATAACGGACGCCCTTTGCCTTGGTGGAGAAGATGGTGCCGGTCATGGAGCGCAGGCCCTTGCCCAGGTCGTCCAGACCTGCGCCGATGGGCAGACCGTCCTCAGAGAAAGCGGTCTGGCTGCGGCCGTAGACGATCTGCAGGAACAGCTCACGCATTGCAACGTTGATGGCATCGCACACCAGGTCGGTGTTCAGGGCTTCCAGAATGGTCTTGCCGGGCAGGATCTCGCCTGCCATAGCAGCAGAGTGGGTCATACCGGAGCAGCCGATGGTCTCCACCAGAGCCTCCTCGATGACACCGTTCTTGATGTTCAGGGACAGCTTGCAGGTACCCTGCTGAGGTGCGCACCAGCCCACACCGTGGGTGTAGCCGCTGATGTCCTTGATCTCATAGGCCTTGACCCATGCGCCCTCTTCGGGGATGGGAGCCGGACCATGCTTAGGACCTTTGGTGATCGGGCACATATTCTGTACTTGCTGCGAATAGGTCATAATCATACTCTCCTTTTGACAAATGTTGCTTTGCAGCACAAAGCCGCCGCCGCGCCCTGCCGGCACAGCCGCTGCCCTTTGCTGCTTGCATCTGACCGGGCGCGCCGCTCTCTTTCAGCGCCTTAACCGGTACTACCACGCATGATTTTATTATAGAGAAAGCTGACGGATTTTGCAATACATTTCCGGTAAAAAACATCAAAACTATTTGCAGTTGCCTTCCGCTAACTGTCAATTCGGATGCTTTTGTCATTTCATTCGTCAAGTTTTTGTCAACTATGTCAAGAGGGCAAATTTCACGCTCCTGTGTCCTGCCTGCGCGGTGTCTGCCCGGCAGGCTTCAGTACCCACATGGCCGCAAAGCCCGCCGCTGCGCCGCCCACGGCAAGCCAGTGCCGCCCGGCTTCCAACCCCCAGAGATTTGCTGCAAACGGAAAGGCCAGACTGCCCACGCTCTGCCCCAGTGCCAGAAAACCGTAGTTCACCCCTGCGTGCGGCAGGCCGAACAGATCGGTGGAAAGGGCGGGCAGCACTGCTGCAAGGCCGGAATAGCAGAAGGTAAGCCCCGCATAACAGGCGATCACCCACCAGCCCTGCGCAAACGCAAACCCTGCCGAAAGCCCCAGCGACACCGCAAACAGCAGCAGATCGGTGGGCCTGCGGCCAATTTTATCGCTGAGCATGGGCATCAGCAGGCGGCCCGCCGCACTGCCCACGCTGCCCAGCACCACGCTCCACAATGCAGCGTTCTCGTCCAGCCCCCGCTCCACGCCCAGCTTCAGGATGATGGGGCTGAACAGAAGCACCGCCGGGGTGGAAAAGCACACCGCGCCTGCGCACAGCCAGTACTGCTTTGTTTTCAGCATCTGCCACGGGGAAAGGTCGATCTCATTTTTGCCGCTCCCCTGCTGGTTTTGTCTGCTTTCCGGCGGGTCCTGCAGCAGCAGACTGCCCGCAAGGCAGACGGGCAGCGTGACGGCTCCCAGTGCCCAGAACGCGCCCCGGATGCCCTGCACGATCCCAAAGCCGCTGACCGCCGTGCGCACGAACACGGTGAGGAACGCACCGGAAAGGCCCACCGCCCCGCCGATCACGCCGGTGGCAAGGCCCTTGCGCCCGGCATACCACTTCTGTGCGCAGGACTGGATGGATGGGTACAGAAACGCCGTGCCCAGCCCCGCCGGGATGCTGAATGCCAGAAAAAAGCTGCCCGCACTGCCGCCCGGCAGCATGGCCGCTGCAAAAAATCCGCCGCACAGCAGTGCTGTTCCCCACAGAGCCGCACACCGCGGGCCTCGGCTGTCCTGCAGAAAGCCGCCGAGGACGCACCCCACGCCGAACGCCGCAATGAGGATGCCGAAGGCATAGCCTGCCCCCTGCTCGCTCAGGCCATACTCGTCCATGACCGGCTGCTGGAATACGCCCCACGCCGCCGGGATGCCCGTGAGCACCTGAATGGCTGCGCCCGCCGCAAGGATGGTCCACGGATGTTTTGCTGTAAATTGCTGTTTCATCGTCTGTCCTCCGAATGGTTTTTCCTTTACAGTGTGCCCATTTCAATTGACAAAACGGCAGATTTCTTTATAATGAATAAGGTAAAAGTATTTACATTGATTTATATAGAGAGGAACCATCTTATGAAAACACAGGCATTGAAGGGCATGCGCGACCTGCTGCCCGCTGAGCAGACCCTGCGCGATTACATTCAGGGCAAAATTCTGGAGACCTACCGCGCGTCCGGCTTCGAGCGCATTTCCACCCCCATGCTGGAGGATATGGAAAATCTGGACAAGTCCGACGGCGGCGACAACCTGAACCTGATCTTCAAGGTGCTCAAGCGCGGTGATAAGCTCACCGCTGCCCTGAACACCGGCGACCCCAAGCAGCTGTCCGATATGGGCCTGCGCTATGACCTGACCCTGCCGCTGAGCCGCTACTATGCCGCCAACAAGGATAAGCTGCCCAGCCCCTTCAAGGTGATCCAGACCGACCGTGTGTTCCGCGCCGAGCGCCCGCAGAAGGGCCGTCTGCGCGAGTTCGTACAGTGCGATATCGACATTCTGGGCGATTCTTCCCCCAATGCCGAGGTGGAACTGATCGACGTGACCACCCGTGCCCTGCTGAACATCGGCTTCACCGGCTTCACCGTCAACATCAATGACCGCCGCATCCTGCGCGGGATGCTGGAGAGCATGGGTTTTTCCGCTGATACGCTGGATTCCGTCTGCATCACCTTTGATAAGATGGACAAGATCGGTGCCGATGGTGTGAAGGCTGAGCTGACCGAAAAGCAGCTGCCGGAAAATGCCATCAACGCACTGGCCGACTTCATTGCCGCAGGCGAAGTCACGCTGGATGCCGTGGCTGCCCGCTGCGCAGACCCCGCCATTGCCGACGACCTCAAGTATGTCCTTGCTACCGCCAACGCCATGGCTGCAGGCCGCTATCAGGTAGCCTACTGCCCCAGTCTGGTGCGCGGTCAGGGCTACTACACCGGCATGGTGTTTGAGATCACCTGCCCTCAGTTCAGCGGTGCCGTGGCCGGCGGCGGCCGCTACGACAACATGGTGGGCAAATTCCTGGGCACTCAGGTGCCCGCCGTGGGCTTCTCCATCGGCTTCGAGCGGGTGTGTGGCATCCTGCTGGAGCAGGGCTACCAGATCCCCGGCGCAAAGCAGAAGATCGCCCTGCTGTACGGCAAGGATGCCGACTTCACCGCCGTTCTTGCCAAGGCTGCAGACCTGCGCAGCAGCTACAATGTCACCGTTCTGCAGCAGGCCAAGAAGCTGGGCAAACAGTTGGGCCAGCTGGAAGCTTCCGGTTTTTCCGGTGCCGCCTTTATGGATAAGGATGAGATCAAAATTTTTGCGCAGCAGTAAATAATTGCACACAAAGCCCCTTTGCTTTTGATATGCTACCCCTAGAGTAGACAGAGTAAAAACAAAACTCTGAGTACTCTTGGGGTATTTTCATGTCAAGAAAAAACACCTCAGAAAATCGAGCGATTTTCTGAGGTGTTCTTGTTTTTTCTGGTTTAAAAGCCGGTAGGCGGCACATAGTAACTGGGGATCGAGGCTGTTTTCTGCACATTTGCCTGCTGGCGCAGTGCTGAACGGGTCACCTCTGCCCAAGAATACTGGGTCATATACTCGCCACGATAGGAATTGGTGGCCGAGCGGCTGCCCCGCAGGAAATTGTAATAATCACAATCCACCTTGCTGGTGTCCAGCGCCAGTGTGCTGCGGCCGCGGATGAGCAGGCCGGTAACACCTGCATCCTCCAGCGTATGGCTCAGGTCAAAGATCAGATTGCGGAGATGGCTGTGCAGCGATGCGGTGTCGGGCTTATCCTCCCACAGCACGGCCAGCATTTCGCCGTTGGTGCAGGTGGCACCATTGCGATCCACCAGATAGGCCAGCAGCTCCTTGCTCTTGCTGCGCTTGAAGGCCAAAGCGCGCCCGCCCACGAAGATCTCAAAATTGCCAAAGCACTGGATCTTAATGCCGACAGGGGCATTCTCCGGTGGGTAGCGCAGATGCTCCAGCACATTGCGCACATCTGCCTCGTTTGCAGGCTTGAGTAAAAAGCCGCTCACGAAGATCTGCAGCGCTTCCAGCGCATACTCCGGGTGCTCTGTTACCACAATGATGTTGCAGCGCGGCTGCAGCTTCTGGATCATGCGCGTCAAAGCAAGCCCGTTCATGCCGGGCATTTCCAGATTGAGGAAAGCCGCGTCCATCGGCCCCTGACGCATCCAGCTCAGTGCATCCTCGGTCGTCATGGCGCTGATATAGTCACAGTCGGGTGCAACGCGGCACAGGATGCGGATCAGCGAGTTGATTGCAAGCTGTCCATCATCGACGACCAGTATCTTCATTCGTACACCCCCGCAAGTTTACCATACATGTTCCCTGTTTCAGTTTAACACTTTGTCCTTTGATTCGCAAGTTTTTTTGCACAAAAAGCCAGAAGCTCCACACTTCTTTACAAAAGGACGTTCCTTCCCCATCCGTTTCCTCATAAAGCAGCTGGCTGAAAGAGGCATCTTTCCCATTTTCATTTCCGGCAGTCAAAGCAACTATACAAGATACTCTGTGCCATCCAGTCCGGTCAGTTTTTGTGCTGTCGTTTGTCCCACACGGGTGCAGAGCCGCTCATACGCCTGCCGCATCCGGGTCGGGCGCGAGGTGCAGTTGTGTGCATCGGAAGAGACCGCATCCACCAACCCCGCCTTGATCCAGTGCTCCAGCCGCATCCGCTGCCAGAAGCCGCTGGCCAGCACAGCCGAACAGTTGATCTGGCAGCGCAGCCGGTACTGCTCATGCAGGCGGGCCAGCAGGCCGTGCTGCGCAAGGCAGGGATACCGCTCAATGTGGGCCACCAGAATGCGGTAACCCGCACCCGTGATCTCCTGCAGAGCCGTTTCCAGCTCCTTTGCCGTTATGTTCGGCACAAATTCCAGCAGCACCCAGCCGGTATCTCCCAAGGTCAGCATCTGGCGCTGGACTGCCGCATATCCCGCCGCAGGGGTATACAGCAACTCAGAGCCGTGCTCCAGCTTCAGGTCGTAGCCTTTTTGTGTGCAGTATGCGCGGGCCAGCGCCAGATGCCGGTCATAGACTTCCTGCGGGAAGTGTTCCATGCCCGGCGTACTGTGCGAGGTAGCAAACAGGTGCCGCACACCGTCTGCTGCCGCTGCATCCAGCATGGCATACATTTCTTCTCTGGTCTGCGCACCATCGTCCACGCCGTAGACGAAGTGCGCATGATAATCCGTAAAGCCGCTCATTTCTTTTCCGCTTCGTGGCTTCGTTCATAATACTTTCTGTAATAGCCGTACTTTCCATACTTTGAGTAGGATTTGTAGTACTTGCGGCCCATATAGTTGTCGTAGTCCACCTGATTGAGCACGGTGCCCAGAATGGGGCAGCCGGTCTGCTCGATCTGCTGCTTCACGTCCAGCAGCTCCTGACGGCTCACATCGTTGTAGTTCACTGCGATCAGGGTGCCGTCACATGCCTTGGCGATCTCCGCCGCATCGATGACCACGCCCACCGGGGGTGCGTCCACAATGACGTAATCTGCCATTCTGGCCAGCATATCCAGCAGTTCGGCAAAATGGCTGTTGGTCAGCAGCGCCAGCGGGTTGGGCACATCGCGGCCCACCGGCACCATGATGGCATTAGGGATGTCGGTCTGATAGATGACCTCATCCATGCCCACCATACCGGCCAGAAAATGGGAGAGGCCCTTACCGTCGCTGCGGCCATCCTCATATTTCAGGCCGTAGTCACTGTTGACCAAGCTGCGGCGCAGGTCTGCGTCCACCAGCGCCACCTTGATGCCGCGCTGTGCCAGCGTGCGCATCAGGTTCATGGACAGATAGCTCTTACCCTCTGCAGCATGGCAGCTGGTGATCATGATCTTTTTGACACTCGCACCTGCAAAGGAGAGGTTGGTGCTCAGGGTATTAAAGGCTTCATTTCCCGCATAATCCAGAGCCGGAAATTTTGTGATCTTCAGCTGTTTCATGCTTTCCTCCCAGAGCTGCCGCCCACACGGCGGCGGACATCATTGGCAAACCGCTTGGTGCGGCGCTTGAACTCGCTTTTCTCTTTCGGCTGTTCGCCAGCATCGGCCAGCGGGATCGATGCCAGCACGACCATGCCGGTATACTTGCGGATATCATCGGCAGACTTGTAGGTATCGTCCAGCATGGTCCGCAGCACCACCACGGCGCAGGCCAGCACAAAGCCCACTACAAAGCCCAGCAGGATGTTCTTGGCCTTGTTGGGGCTGAACGGGTTCTCCGGCACACGCGCAGAAGACATCAGGGTGGGCTCGTCCGTCTTCATCTTTTCCGAGATGTACTTTGCGCCCACATCCGCATACTCGTTTGCGATTGCTGCCGCTTCTTCCGGGTCCGGGTTCGTGACCGTGATATCCAGCATACGGGTGTCGCTGGTGTTGGTGACAGACAGCATACTGGCCATATCGGTGTAGGTGTAATCCAGATCCAGGTTGCTGATGACCTTTTCGTGGACTTCCCACATTTCAAAGACCTTGATGTAATCGCTGGTCAGCTCGCTGCCGACCTGCAGATCGGAGAAGTTCAGCACCGAATCATTGCGGCTGACCACATAAATGGTGGCCGTTGCCTTGTACATCGGCGTTACCAGAAAAAACGTATAAAGCGCCATCAGTACGGCACCCACCACAGCCGTGGCTGCAATGAGCGTCCAATGGGCCAGCAGGCCCATGAACAGTTCCAGCAGATCAATGGTATCTTCTCCCTGTTCCGGCTGTACCGCCAAAGCTGTGCGCTCCTTCACAAAAGTATCTTGCTGCACGATTTCACTCCTTATAACCTTATAATACTGCCGCCCATGCGGCCCGGGCGTTGTGCCCTTTCCTCTGTTTCTCTGAATCCTATACGCCAAAAATGCGGCGTTCCCTTTTTCATCAGGGAGCACCGCAGAACATTTCTAGTTCTTAGCCCTCAATGGTCTTCACGGCCACCAGAACGAAGTTGGAGCCATAGAGCTTGACCTGGCGGCCCTTCAGGTTCACCACGATCTTGCCATCCACGACCTTACCGGGCACAGTATAGTAGGTATAGGTCACAGTGCCGTCTGCCTTCGTCTTGGGCACAGCCACCAGAACGGTAACTTCCTCGTTGTCCTCGTAAGCAGCCTCAATGACCTTGGACTCAATGGTCAGCTTAACATTTGCAGCGTCGAGCAGGTTAGAGGTCTGCATCTCAAAGGCCTGCGTTACAGTAACATCTACAGTCGTCTTCTTTTCTTTCGAAGCGCCCGCAGCCTTCTGCAGGTCTGCATCAGAAGTGATGTCCTGCAGGACTTTCTCAACCTGAGCGGTATCCTCCTTGGCAGTGACCTTCACATCGCTGACAATGCCCAGAACACCGGTGACGGTAGCAGAACCGCTGGCCTTGACCTCATCTGCCACAGTCTTGCTGGGCGTTGCTGCCAGAACAGACACACCCATGCCCACGACCATAGCAGCGGTCAGAACAGCGCTGATAACTTTCTTCATAATGAAGATCTCCTTTCACTTCAAGCCGCACCCCCAAGATGCTGCTTCCTATCGCAAATGCTTTTCAACATTTACATCATTCTTCAACAGGCTCCCAAAACAGCGTCAGAACCGCTTTCTGGATGGAAGCTTCGGTCGGATAGAACTCAGTGAATCCGTCCTCTGCCACCTTGTGCTCGCCCTCCAGTGCAATGGCAGGTTCCACAGTATCGTCCTTTGCGGCCCACACCTCATTGACCAGCTGACCCTTTGCAAGGTCGGTGACCAGATAAGGCTGCAGCGCATCGTACACCTGTGCGGTGAACTGCTGATCCTGCTGCACCCTGCTTTCCAGCTGTGCGGAAAGCTGTGCAAGATACTCCTCCTGCCGCACCATGCGGGCTTCGTTGGTGCCTTCGCCAATATCCATGCGCCTGCGCACAAAAATCTCAGCCTGATCGCCCTGCAGCGTCAGGGTAGCTCCCTTGGTCATGGCCGGGTCTGCTGCGGAGAAATCATCCTCCAGCGTCACGGTCACACCGCCTGCAAGGTCGTTCAGCACCGAGATGCCGTCCAGACTCATAGCCAGATAGAAATCAATGTTTTCCCCCTGCATCAGGCGGGACACTGCATCACGGGCATAGCCGCAGCTTTCCTCCTTGCCATCGCCAAAGCCATGGGCAAGGCTGATCTGCATCTGAGTGGTGCCCACCGGATTGCCCAGCATGCCAAGCACCGTCACCTCTGCCATGGTGTCGCGGTCGATCTTGAGCTGACGGACCGTCTTGTCTTTGCTGTCTATCACAATGAGCCGCTGAAAATCCGCCTGACCGCCCTGATAAGAGCCTTCTGCTTCCACCTCGCTGTCATGGTCGATGCCCATAACAAGGATGGTGGTCAGATCTGTGCGCCTGCGGTAGGTCACGCCGTCCACTTCCATGGTCTCAGCGGTCTCCTGCGGCAGCTCCGTCCGGGTCTCCGGCTTTTGGCTGCGCTTTTCCAGCCAGCTTCCGCCCACAAAAAACAGTACAGCTGCCAGCACCAGCACAGCCAGCGCAGCAGCGGCACCACGATGTTGTTTTTGTCTGTTCAAGCGGGTAAGCTTCCCTCTTTTCTTCGGAATATAGTTTTCTGCGGGAAGGTCTTTCCATTGCCACAGAAAGATATTCCTTGGCCTATTATATCGTCACAGGTGTGCAACTGTCAATGTATTTTCGTTATTTTCCGGCAGGAAATTTCGCATTTTCAGCCTTTAGGGAGCCACAGATAAACACAAACCCCGACCATGCAGAGTTCATCCGCACAGCCGGGGCCAATTGGTATTTTATTTGATATCCAGTTCAGGCGGCACATCGATCTGGTCCGAGACATACTTGCCGTTCTTTTTGCGCTGCCGCACGCACTCCGTCAGCAGATATTCGATCTGCCCGTTCACCGAGCGAAAGTCATCTTCGGCCCAGGCGGCAAGGGCATCGTAGAGCTTCGCGTTCAGGCGCAGGGGCACCTGCTTTTTTGGTTCTGCCATCAGTACAGGCTGCCGCTGTTCACGATGGGCTGGGCATCACGGTTGCCGCACAGCACCACCAGCAGGTTGGAGACCATTGCCGCCTTGCGCTCGTCGTCCAGCTCCACTACCTTGTTCTCATTCAGGCGTTCAAGGGCCATTTCCACCATGCCCACAGCACCGTCCACGATCATCTTGCGGGCATCGATGATGGCGCTTGCCTGCTGGCGCTGCAGCATCACGGCTGCGATCTCCGGCGCATAAGCCAGATAGGTGATGCGGGCTTCCACTACCTCGATGCCGGCCTCGGCTACATTCTTCTGGATCTCGTCCCGGATGCGGGCGGCTACCACCTCCGAGGAGCCGCGCAGACTGCCCTCATCGGCTACGCCGTCGCCGGTGGTATCCACATTGGGAGCCACATCATAGGGGTAAATGCGCACCACATTGCGCAGAGCGCTGTCGCACTGCAGGGAGAGGTACTCCTTGTAGTTGTCCACATTGAATACGGCCTTTGCGGTATCGGTCACGCGCCAGATGACCGCAATGCCGATCTCCACCGGGTTGCCCAGACAATCGTTGATCTTCTGGCGGGAGTTGTTGAGGGTCATCATTTTGAGCGAGATCTTCTTGCTGGTCGATTCTGCGGTCTGGGAACTGCTGTTACCTGCCTTAAGCAGGGCCGCCATGCCGGTTTCGCCGCTGTTCACATCGCCGCTCTGGCTCAGTTTGGTGCCAGCTGCCGGGTTCACCGCGGTGCAGAAGGGGTTTACCCAGTAAAACCCCTGTCCCTTCAGGGTGCCGATGTAATCGCCGAACAGAGTGAGCACCAGTGCTTCCTGGGGCTTTAACACCTTCAGGCCGCAGAGCAGGAAGATGCCCGCCACCCAGTATGCGATGGACAGGATCGTGAGCAGGATGCCCGGAAACAGGCTTTCGTCCAGCAGAATGATGCTGTAGAAAAACAGCAGGACGGTAACAGCATAGCCCAGCAGGGTGAGCAGCAGCATGACCATGCCGTTCTTTTTGGTCTGCAGAATTTTCTCTTCCATAACAGTTCCCTCCTTCACAGGGTGCGGAAGCGTTTCTTTGTGATATCAAAATCATATCACTTTATATCATTCTTGTCAAGTCCTCCGCAGGCAAAAAAAGAGCCGCCGCACAAACACTGTGCAGCAGCTCCTTTTTGTTTCTCTTTTTATAATGTAAGGGGCACTTGCTCTCAGGCGAAGGTCAGCACCACCTTGCCAGCGCCGCTGTTGCGGTCTGCAAGGGTATCGAATGCCTTCTGGAAGTCCTCTGCCTTGAACACATGCGTGGTGATCTCATCGACCTCTTTCAGGTGGTCAGGCAGGATCTTGACCACCTCGGGGAACTTCTGGTACTGATGACGGGTCCCCAGAATGGTCAGTTCCTTTGCATTGATCTCCTTGAAGTTCACGGGGATCGGCTCCTTGCCAAAGGTCATAGCCACCAGACGGCCTGCGGGAGAAAGCTGGCTGGTTGCATGTGCCAGCAGTGCGGGAACGCCTGCGGCCTCAAAGATCACGTTGACACCCTCGCCGTCGGTCAGTTTGTTGATGAACGCATGGACACCAACCGGGTGGAAGCCCGGTTTAAGGATGGCACTACCCTTGCCATCGACTGCATCGCCGTGGAGGACGAATACGGCAACACCCCGGCACAGCGGGCAGAGCTGGACTGGCTGCTCTACAACAAGCCCTTGGAGTATGCCCAGCTTGTGCTGGGTGGGGAGATTGAGCACTACCTGTCACTTGGCTGTGACCATGGAAGAATGGAAGATTGATTGACAAGGTTACATAACAGTTAACACAGCTTGCATTTGCCCTGCAATTTTTCAGAATGGAACGCCCCAAGGGCATCCGGTCTATATCCGGCAGATTTTTCATAAAGAATCTGCCGGGTATTTTTGTTTGTCATAAAGGAAGTCTTGCTTTTTATTGTAAAATTGGATACAATATAAAAAAGACATTTACACGGAGGACTCTATGGAATATATCGGCATCCAGAAGAAAAACGGCGGTGTGGTGGAAGCCCTGCAGCAGGCCATTTTATCTGGGCAGATCCCGGCGGGCACTGAAATGACCCAGAACGAACTGGCAGAGAGTCATTCCAGCCCGCACTCCATTGGTGCAAAAGCAAAAATAAACAACGAATATACGCTATTCTATAAAGGATTGCGCAAATACAAAAAAGCACCGTGGTAGTCAATCGGTAGTCACACTCGCCCTCAAATCGAAAATATCAGAATACGATATTAAATATCATTTTGCTGATATAGATTATCCTTTTATGCTACACTCTCCGCAAAGGAGATATGGCTGATGTTAAGGATTTTGTTGTCCGTCCGCTTAGGCGAAAAGCGATGGACTCAGAAGCAACTTGCAGACGCAACTGGAATCAGGCGAAACACAATCAATGATCTTTACCATGAGATGACCGACCGGGTATCTTTGGAACAGCTTGATTTGATTTGCAAAGCCTTGGACTGCAAAATCTCCGATCTTCTGGTTCAAGAAGAAGATTTGGATGATTTGACCCGAAGCAGGCTTGCAACGCCACGGTGCAGATCCATAACGTCCGACAAGTAAGTTATCCCCTTTCCCCGGACACTTCGGTGTCTGGGGACTTTTTTTGCAAAAAATCCACTGCCCGGATACACAATCCGGGCTTTTTATATAAATATATTTGTTTATTTTATCATCTATTTTCTTTATAAAATATCGGTTTTGCTGTTGTCTTTCAAGGCAAAAAGGAAGATACTATAATCACAGCAAGGGAGTACGACCGGAAGGCAAGGGGCGAAGTAAGAGCCGGGAGCGCAGTAAGTCGTGAGCGCATGCTAAGTCAGTAACCCACTCCTGCTGCTTTTATTTTATCTTTTCAGCCAAAGAAAGAGAGGGCATTATGAAAAAGTTTGATCTGTCCGCCATTATGCGCAAAGCATGGAAGCTGTATCGAAAGGGCGTTGCGGCCTTTTCCGAGTGCCTGCACCGGGCATGGAATAGTGCAAAGGCCGAGCCGATCAACGCCCAGCGCATCGAGGAAGCCCAGCAAGCCGCCGGTGTGGCCGAGCCTGTGAACACATGGGCAGGCTGGAAAGCCGCCGGGTACATGGTAGAGCATGGCGCAAAAGCTCTGTTTCAGGCGGTGCTTATCCACAGCAGCAAGGGGGACGGCCAGACCTACCGGGCATCGTTCTTTGGTGCTTCTCAGGTAAAGCCCTTACCCACGGCATAAAGAAAGCCGCCAGCGCTTCAAAAACACTGGCGGCTTTTATCATACCTCTGTTCCATCCGGGAAGCGGAAGTTCACAACAAGTTCTGCGCCCATGGCCTGCGCCATCTGCTCCAGTTCTTCATACTTGAACTTTCCTGTTTTCATTCGCTGGTTGAATGCCTGCGGGGTGGTGTCCATCCGCCGGGCAAGTTCAGCTTCTTTTACTTTGGCAACAGCTTCAGCCATTTTGATTTTCGTTGGGAAATCCATGCTCATCACCTCACCGCAAGTATAAATGATTTCCTGTATTTTGTCAAGAAATATTTTCAAAAATATAGGTTTTTCTTTAAGAAAAGCCTTGACATTATAAAGGAAATCCTGTATAATATAGATGTCAGGAGGAGCGGAAAGCTCACCGGAAAGGAGAACAGACCGATGGATGAAAAAGCAAAAGCTCTGAAAGAGCTGCTGGAAATCTTGGTCGAACATCCCGATCTTGCAGAGCGGATAACGATCACGATTAAACCCAACAGAATCATTCAGAGCAATGAGACCCCCACGGATAACAAGTAATCCGTAAGAGCAGGGCGGCGGGTAGGAGCCGCCGCCCTCGCTTTTTAATTATAACCACCCACCGATGAAAAATCAAGGAGAATATATATGAACAGAGAGCGCAGAAAGGCCCTGCAGGCCATCATTGATCAGCTTGAGACCCTCCAGACTCAGCTTGAGGAAATCCAGACTGAGGAAGAAGAATACCGGGACAACATCCCCGAAAACTTCCAGAGCGGCGAACGGTACGAGCATATCGAAGAGATCTGCGAAAGCCTGTCCGATGCAGTAAGCAGTCTGGAAGATGCCACCAGCAGCATTGAAGAAGCGATTGAGTAAGGAGAAGCACCATGACCATCCGAGAATTTGCAAAGCTGAACAACTTCCCTATCAGGGGCAAGCTGACCCGCATTCCTGATGAGGTCGAATATGACTTCAACGACCGGCCGCACAGCTGCAAGCGGTACGTTGACGAAGATTTCAATGAATACGGCATCCATGAGGACGGCTTCATTGTTGCCATCCCCTGTGAAAAGGCTTGGGGCCTCAGCATCAAAGAGAAGTCCCGGATCGCCGCCATGATTGAAAAGGAACGCATGGAAGCCAGCCAGCGGCGCGGCTCCTATGAATGGTAAAGGAGTAGACCATGAAAATTTCCGATATTCGCGCTTCCCTCCAGCGTCTGGCCGAAAGGCTGGATAACCAGTGGGCATACGCCCGGTCTGATGCCGAGATGGACATTGCTGCCGGCCGTGCCGAGTACAACGATGACGGCGAGCGGCTCCCGATCGAGCCAGAAATCAACTACTACGGCATGATCGCCGCATTTGAAACGCTCGGTGGCGAGTGGCGGCGCAACGCCGATGGTAAGCACTGGTTGTGTCTCGGTGGCATCGTAGCAACTACACAGAGCAAATAAATAAATCAAGCTGTGCTATCTGGCTATACGGGCATTCGGAGGATATGACGATGAAACTTTACAAGTATTCCGGCACCATCGAGGAGTTTGCCGTTGAACGTGGCCGGATCTCCTACATCAAACTCTTTGATGTGACCGACTTCGACAAAGCACCAACCAGACTGGAAGTCTTCGGTGCGCTCGGCAAGTACATTGAGGCCATCGAGGGCACCGATGCAGAAGAGCGGTACATCAAGAGTGATTGGTACTTTGACAGCAACCTGTATCTGCGCCGCATTGAAGTCCCCGGCGTGGGCGATTGGCCGGCAAAGATTATCACCCAGTCGCCTGACGACATCGACCAGCTGGAGATCTTCGGCCAGCAGAGCTACATCAAGACCAGCAAGCCGGAATCCATGTCCCGCGAGGAATTTTGCCGCTTGGTCGCTTGGGAACGTGAAAATATGAATTGACGAGGGATTAAACAATGACAGACGAAAAGATTATTGCTAGGATGCAGGCCGATCAGGAGCAGGGCTGGCCTCTCTGCCCTCGCTGCGGTGAGAGGATGCCAGACAAGTTGACCTACGGTGCATTGAGCCGCCACGCCAAGGGCGTGTACATCTGCGAGGCCTGCGGCACCGATGAAGCCCTCCGGGACTGGGGCGGAAACATCGAACCCCTGTCTGACTGGGTGCTGGTTCGCGTATACAACGGAGATCTTCGGAGGTAATCGATGACGTGAGCGTTGAAGATGCTGCGCAGATGAAGTTCTAAGAAAACAAAAAATCCCCCTCCACTTTGCCTACACATACCCCGCGAGGTTCGCAGGGCTTCGACAAAGCAGAGGGGGATTTTTGCGCGCCGCCGGAGCAGCCAAATATAAAATCAAGAGTGGACCATGCCGGGCCACTCTCTACAAAAGCCGAAGCTTTTCAAGTGCCTCTATTTTACACGGCACTCATGCAGCAGTCAAGACTTTTTGCCCAGTGCTGCGGTCATAACATCAAAGGCGTGTTCGATGACAGTATCCAGCACCTCGTCCGTGATTGCCCACTGGATGATGGCCGGGCATTTGGCGCGGAGGGCGGCGAAGACCTGCTTTTTCTTCTTCGCCCCCTGCCCCGAACCCATAATGGACTTTTCAGCCCGGTTCACCAGATCCAGCGCCAGATTCTTAACAGTAGCCTTGTAGCCCAGCCGGATACCGCCGACTGCCAGCGAAACAAAACCCGCCGCCATCAGAATGACAGCGACAGGCACGGGAATAAAACTCAGAATAGCTTCCATGATGGTTTCCTCCTATGTCACAGATACTTGTTGGCCCCAGAAATTGCCCGCCAACTGGCAGGGCCGCAGATGCCATCCACGGCCAGCTTGTGCTTCTCCTGCGCTTTCAGCAGGGCGTTTTCGGTTTTTTCTCCAAAAATGCCGTCCGGGGTCAGCCCCAGCAACCGCTGGAGCATCTTCGTGGCGGTTCTGTTCACATCGCCCACGCTGCCCCGGCGGATCGTCGGCAGGATGAACGTGTTGTAGGTCGTGCTGGGATAGTGCTTCGGTGCATCGCAGAGCCACGTCGCCTTTGTGTCGCGGGTGTCAGTATGTACGATGGCGCAACCATCATACCAGTAGATACCCACCGCCTTGAAGTACTGGGTGGCAATAATGCCCAAAGCCACAGGGTTGATGTTGCGGTCTTTCATGCGCCAGTCAGCCGCCATCCCATAACGGTGCTTGCTGCCCGAACTGCCTTTAACCGCCGCATTATGCGGAATACAGCGGTAGCCGCTGGTAATTTTGATGGGCTTGCCCAGCTTTTCCCGGACAGCCTGCATCTTCTCTACCAACTCCGAATCCACCATCTGCCGAGTACACCCGCAGGGGCATTTGAACTCCTCACGGGTGAAATTTTTGCTCAGGGCTGATGTGTCGCTGGCCTGATATACGATGACTCTCATGTAGAAAACCTCCTTCAAGAGAAGTCGTGCTTTTGAAGCCGCTCGTTGTACACCCGCTTGATATTCGCTACCGCACAGATGCAGCGGTTGTTTTTGTAGTCGGGGTGACTGCGGCAGTAGTCCTCATAGGCATCAATGATGGCTAAAATCTCGATAAAATGCTCCCTCGTGTGGTGCTTATCATCAATCAGCTCATCATTGAAACGCAGGATCTGAGTACGCAGAAGATTAGCATTGCGCTCATCATCAACTTGGATATGCTCCTCCAGCTTTTTCTGGGTCTGCTTCTGCTGTTCCAGCACTTCAGCATTCAGGGCGTGTCCGATGATTTTCGCAAGCCTGCTCCACGGATTGATCTTGATGGGCGAAACCTCAATGAGCGAGAGCAGCACCAAAACCATCCCGCCACCGCTCCAGAACAATTCTTTCAGATTCACAGCCATCCCCCTCACTGAACCAGCGCGGCGATTGCCTGCAAATCAAAAATCGGAGCATCAAAAAACGCTCTCGCCCACAGCCAGTAGTCTTCGGACTCCGGGCGGCGGTACTTTTGGCAGAGTGCCGATGCCCAAACCCGGTTCCAGCGGGTCTGATAGTCCGCATCCCGGCGCTCAAGGCACCGCTGGATGTTCCCTACCAGTTCCCCGCGCAGGGTGCCGTTACCGTCATCGTCCTGCACAAAGCAGTCCATGCCGTTCTGGCTCCCTACAGCACACACGCGCTGGTTTTTGTGCATAAGAAAACCGTCCTGACAAGTCAGGGCGGTTCCATAGGGAATATTCACTTTTCCATCTATGCCGTCGAAGCGCGCCCGGCGGCGGGCGATAAAGCGTTCATGCTCCACCATGGGTTAGACCTGCTCTTTCTTCTCGGCGAGCATACCGGTCAGCTCGGAGTAGTGCTCATCGGTCAGTTTGCCGGCGGCGTAGAAAATATCGATCTTCTCCGCCAGACCATCGGTACTGCCGCGCTCGATCATGCGCTTGCAGGTGCGATACAGAACCATTTCCGTTGCTTTGCTCATTGCGTTTTCCTCCTATCAGGTATTCTCAGTGTCATCCGTATCGGAGACATTCAACTCCAGAAGGGTCAGGCGATAAGCCTGATCCACGTTCATCTCGTCGGCATCCTCGATGGCACTTTTGGATTCCATGATCCAGCTGCCGATGTCGGTCTGCTCCAGCATGACCGTTTCCAGCTCATCGCCCATCTGATCGCGGTCGAACAGCTGGTACGGCGTCCCGGCATAAGAAATGCCCGAAGCATCAGGCTCCGGGCAGAGGATATAACAGCCGTTGTCGGCTTTTTTGATGTAGGTCACGTCCTCGGTCAAGGCAAGGACGGTGCCATCACTGGCTTTGATGATTTTGTTGAACAAGGCACTCTACCTCCAAAAATAGCGTAGCAAAGCCGCCGCAGACGCAGCAGCCGCCCGTGGTCATCAAAATTTTTGTAGTAGGCTTCTTGGCAGTTCATATACTGCGCCACCTCCTGCAGGGTACGTTTCCCGGCCAGCCATTCCCGATGAAACAGCTTCAGCTTCCGCCGGGCGCGTATCACACCATCACGGCTACCATTGACTTTGATTTTCCCGGTCTCGGTCAAGGTAAAACGAGCCTTGCACCAGCGGAAAGGCTTTGTCAGAGGGATGATCTTGCATTTCTTCTTGTTGACCGGGATGCCGCGGATTTCAAACTGGCGCACGATAGCGCGGCCCAGCTTTTTCAAATCTTCGATGTCCGGGAGAATGATGCAGTAATCATCCATGTAGTGCCCGGCGCTGTGCGTGGACATCTGGCATTTGATCCAGTTGTCCACGGCACTGGGCATCGCCGCCATTTCCTGCTGGCTCGGCTCAACGCCCAGCGGCATCCCACGGCCCGGGAATTCGCCGGGAGCAGTATCAATAATGGTATCTGCTATCCGCCGAAAATCAGGGTTCAGGATATACCGCTGGTGCCGCTGATAGATGATAGAATGGGGTGCATAAGGAAAGAACTTCTTCAGGTCGAGCAGCAACACCCCGCCCGCACGGCCATACTTGCGGTAATGCCGCGCCAGCTGCTGTTTGATGCGCTTGATCTGCCAGTGCAGCCCCTTACCAATCCGGCTTGCACCGTTGTCATAGATCATGCTGGGGTCGTAAAGCGGCTCCAACACTTCCTTGCTGATGACCTTGTGGATTTGTCGGTCTGTAATATGAGGAGCGTCAATCCCACGAATCTTGCCGCGTTCACAGACCGTGAAATGAACGTATTTCTTAGGCCGCCACCTTTTTGCCAAAATAAGCCGCCGCTGCTTCGCTGTGTGGGAAAACAGATGCCGCTCAAAGTTCTGCGTACTCTGCTTCCAGCGTACACCGTTGCAGCATTTCCGGCCATATTTGAACATCGTGTGGTAACTAAATACTTCTTCCAACGAACCGAGGGCGGCACACCGGGCTTCTTGTCTGGCTCGGCGTGCTGCCCGGCGGCGCTGGTATCGTGCTTCATGGCGCTCCTGACTTGTCATAAAAGTATTCGCTCCTCGTACAGATGAATTGTAGGGCATCGTCTAATCTGCTTTATGCCGGCACATGAAACGCGGTAAGATGCATCCCGCGCCATGCAAGAAGCGTCCGTGTCAGCATATCGAAAAGCAGTTTTAGAGGTTTGACCCTCAGGGAAGTACCTCTCCTTTTGCTATGGTCGTCTTTCACCTATGGCTACTCCATGTGACCAAGCATTGCAAAATCCGGGCACAACACCATACGCATTGTTAGCGTTGTTATAGTCCAACGACCCCGACGAGGAAACCGCGCAGAAGTAGTTGTTGTTGTTGATGTTGTTGTTGTAGTTCGGCGACCGCAGCCACCAGACCGCCGCCGCAGGAATTGACAGAGATACACCCACTTAAAAATCAGGCTTTCCGATTGACCGTTCCGATCATGCCTTGCAGCAGGTCGTTTTCCCTGTCAATCAGCTCACCCAACTTTTGAGCCATTTTGTCCAGTCTTTCAGTTGCTTTCTTCGCATCGACACTTTTCCCTGAGGGAGTTGTGAAACATCCCTGCGGGTTCTGGGTCATGATGAGATAGCAGTGAGTCAACCGAACATCCAGCGCCATCAGGGATGCCCGCGCTTCCAGAAGATGTGCTTTACGAAGCTGGCGCCGCTGATCGTCGGAGGGATAGATGCTGTTTGCCTTTTCGGCGTGGTCTATCACCTCGCCTGCCAGCTTTGCAACCGGTTCTGCAATCAATCTGGAATACCTTGCGGAAATGCGGGTCAGGAAGTTTATCGTTTCAATGTAAATCGCATTGGCGACATTCACATACTCCGCCTTGCTTTCTGTGCGCTTGGATTTCAAAACTGACATGATACTTTAGTCTCCTTCGGGGTCATCGAGATCGATTTCCCCTTGCTCTCGCTCAACTTCTTCCAAATGCTTGAGCAGCACATACTCTATGTAGTTCGTGATGGACCGATGCTCTTTTGTTGCTAGAACGCCGATCTTATCAAAAACTTCATCGGACAGGCGCAGTGTAAAGACGCGCTTGTTAGTTGCCATACAATACCTCCTAACAAACAGGTTTTGAAAGTATTGTATAGCGTTTTTCGTGCCGTGTATGCACTCATAAGACAGTTGAGTGATAGCACTTTCAGTATCTTTTTTCAAAAAATCGCGCGGGGCGCTGACGCGCCCTTTGAATTTTTTTAGGAAAGTTTGCTGTTTTCCGCCCACTTCCGTGGGCTTGAGTAAGTCGAGAATCCCTGCGGGGGATTAGACAACAAAGCCGGGCACAACACCATACGCACTGTTAGCGTAGTTATAGTCCAACGACCCCGACGAGGAAACCGCGCAGAAGTAGTTGCTAGTAGTAGTTCGGCGACCGCAGCCACCAGACCGCCGCCGTTCCGGTGGCGGAATGTTTATTGGCAACTTTGCTGTTACCCGCTTTGAAGTAATCGTACTGTGCCTGATAGTTCGGCTCCGCATCATTGCAATACTGGTGCGTTGCAAAGACCTCATACTCGGACAGCAGGAACAGATAATCCGTGGTAGAGGACACATTGCTGGCGGTATTGCCACCGCCCTTATTATCCGTATACTTCGTGCAGGACTTCATCACTGCCCGCAGGTCAGAGGGAAGTGCGGCCATCAGCGTGTTGGCGGTCGGGCTGGTGGGAGAGCTTGCGCTACCAAGCACCTTGCTCCGCATCTGACTGCTCCCCCAGCCACCAGAGTTCGTGTTGCTGGTGTTCATCGTGAATGCACCAGACGTGGAAGTCGTGCTGCTGTAGCTGCTATCCACCAGACCAACAAACTTGCCGCTGATCTTGCCCAACAGGAAGTGGATGCGGTTGCTGCCCTCCTTGCCGGAATTGTGGTTGAAACCGATGATAAAGGCATCAACTTTCAAGCTGGAAATCGTAGTCGCACCCACCTTGCCATTGATTGTCACGGACTTCGTGGCACCAACAGACCAGTAGTTTGCACCCTGACCAGCATCGCTCACGGCCTTGATGACTGCCCAACTGTTGCTGCTGAGCGTTTTGGACACCAGCGTAACGGCCACCGTGAACGTCTTGCTGGACGGTGCAGTATAGTTGGTATCTGCACCCACATTGACCGTAATAGTGGCACTGCCGGTCGCCTTTGCGGTCACCGTGATGGTGGTGCCGGAAACACTTACCGTTGCAATGTTCGTACTGCCAGAGGATGCGGTCACCGTACCGCTGCCCGGCCGCGTAACAGTGATGGTGCCAGAGGTTTTCGGGTAGGTCAGGCTCAGACTGCTTGCGGACAGCGTAATACTGCCGGTCGCCTTGCCGATCGTCCACGAAGCGCTCTTGGCCGTAGTCGTCCCATCCGACCACTTATAATTGGAAGTCGGGGTAAAGGTGGCGCTGTAGCTGCCAGCGTTGGTTGCGCTGCTCGTGCCGCCGATCGTCAGCTGAGAACTGTTATAGTTGCTCCATGCAGGGGACTGCGCCGAGCCGTTATAGGTCACGCTGCCGGTCTGTGCCGGCACATTCTTGACCTCGGCTCGGCCAATCGTCCACGACACACTCTTGGCTTCCTGCGTGCCGTCCGTCCAGACATACTTGCCGATGGGCGTAAACGTGGCCGTATAGGTGCCAGCATTGATGCCGGAGGTCACGCCCCCGATCGTCATCATGCTGCTGTCATAGCCTTTCCATGTGGGACTCTGGGTGGAGCCGGTATAGGTCAAGCTCCCGCTCTGGGCGGGCACGGCCTGAATCGTCAGGGTCAGCACAGAAAGCGCATCAATGGCTTCCTGCACATTCGTCGCCGAAATTCCGGACTTGCTGTTGTCATAGGAAATATCTGCCGCAGTGCCGCCGGACGAACCGCCGCCACCACCAGCATTAAAAGGACCCCATGCCATAAGATTAACCCTCCTTTGCCGCTGTCGCGGCCGTGATGATGTGGTACTGCGCCGAAATCGCAGCTGTGGGCACCGATGCCGCACGGAGCCGGAGGATGCCGGCACGGCTTTCCGTCGCAACAAAATTTGCCGCTCGTGCAACTGCGCTGCTCGCCGGGACAACATCCACCACCACGCTATCTGCCGCCGTCAGACCATCCACCTTGATGTCGATGTACTTCGTATACCCGGGGACGCTGGAATCGGACTTCCAGCCGGTGACAGGGATGGAGAACGAAACGAATGTTGCCCGGTCTGCTTTCAGTCCGTGCATTTCTTCCAGTGCAGCAGCGGCGGCAGATGCGACTTTGGCGGTAGCATTGCTGGACTGGGATGCAGCGCTGCGGAGCTGATCCAAAGTTGTGAGCGCATTGCTCAAAGAAGTCACCTCCCATAAAAAAATAAGGGGCAGCGGTGAATATTCTCCGCCGCCCCTTTACTCATGAGATCTCAGAGGCTTACTCGCCGTAAATCTCTGCCAGCATCTCGGACACCTCAGCATCGGTAGCCGTATGGTTCGCAATGGCCTTATTGATGGTGGTATCCATGCCGTCCAGCTTGGTCTTATCCGCAGCGGACATCAGGCCAGCCTTGGCAGTGGTCGCCTCGTCATAGGTGGTATCCTGAGCCGGGATGCCAAGGCCGGTGATATCATCCTTGGTCACAGGAATGGTATTGGTCACATGGCCCTCTTCATCCACAGTGGTCTTGTACAAACCGCTGGCAGCAGCGGTGTGGGTGGGATGGACATACTTGTTTGCGCCAGCCTCAATGCCGTTCAGCTTATCCTTGAGAGCCGCAGTGAAGTTCTCGTCAGACAGACCCTTGCCCGCTTCTTTCTCCACATAGCCAGACAGGTCAACGAAACCGGCCAGCACATCATACTTGTAGGCATCGCCGACCTTGACCACCACGACATTGGTGCCCTTGGGATATTTGTTGCCCGCACCCTCAACGAAGTTGTTGGTGGTGGTGAAAGCATCGGTCACGTTGTAGACGTTGCCCAGAACATTCTCAGCCAGCGCGGGCAGCGCAGAAAAGACCACAGAGCCAGCGGGCTTATAGACAGCGCTGATCTTGGCGTTGATCTCGTCCTTGGTGTAAGCGTCGGTGATGCCGTATCCACCCAGAGTAGTGGTCTTGTCGGCCTTTGCAGCCAGAACAGCAGCCAGAGCGTCGTCGAGGTCAGACTGGGAAATCTTCGCCTTGTAGGCCAGTGCAGCCAGACCCTTGATGGCAACATCGGTACCAGCCACGGAAATGCTACCGTTCTTGGAGCCGGTGGCAACCAGAATGTCCACCATCTTCTCAGCGATGGCCAGGGCAACGCCGTTCACCTTAACGCCCTCCAAGACGTTGGCCTGTGCGCCGACATCCTCCAGAGCCTTGATGCGCTTGTTCTGGGCCTCGTCAACGGCCTTCTGCTTCAGACCCAGCTCCTTCAGTGCGCCCAGCTTTGCGAGCTTCTCAACATTGTAAGCCATAATAAGTATCCTCCGTAAATTGTTGTTTGGTGTTTATTTGTCGTAGATTTCGGCCAGCATTTCGGATACATCATCCGTAGCTGCCATCTGGTCTTCGGAAACTGTGGCGTGGACAGAAATAACACCGTCTTTGGTCACTTCCACGCCGTCGCCAATTTTCACGCAGCCCAGCCGGTCACGGGTCGCAATTACCAGTTCACCGGTGCCACCTCCTTTCCCGAACAGAGTGACGACTGCCTGAATATCAGCTTCCGGGATGCGCTGAGAGAAAAAGCGAACAATACCGTTCAAAGTCTCGCACCCGTTCAGGACACCCGCCTTGTTCGAAATAGAAAAGCAGCTGGCAGTTGCGGAACCGCTGGGCCAAAGCTCAGGGGTGCAGTCTGCCAACTCTGCATCGTAGGTATACGCATACGGCATTTCACCCTCGCTGTCCGATACGGCTTTCCAGCCGTCCACAGAAAGGGTCAGGTCGTATTTGCCATAGTAGCCGCCGGAGCTGCCGCCACCACCGCCGCCGCTTTCTTTGATAAGTTCTTTGACCCTGTCTTCCGACATGATCTGGCCGGATTCCTCCAGCTCTTTCAGAGCCTTACTGGTGGCTTCGGTGATGATTTTGGCATGGGCATCCGGGGCATCGTTGTGCTGTGAGATCTCCTTCAGCACCATTTCCCGCACCATCCGCATAATTGCTTCAACCTGCGGGTCAACGGTGAGTGAGATATTGGCTTTGGTCGAAACGGCCAGCAACACAGCAATTTGGAATTCATGGTCAGCAGTACCGATGGCCGGGATCTCGATGCCCCGATCGTCCTGCATCAAAAAGAGCAGCGTGTCCTCCGGGTCGTCATTGAGGCGGCCAAACACACCGATCTGGTGCATGAAGTACGGCTTATCTGCACCGCCCGTCCAAATGCTAACTTTGCGGGCTTTTTCACCCTCATATTCCACGGTGTCGATGCCCAGCAGTTTAAGCTCATAGGTATCACCGCTGACTGCCGTTTCCTCGGACAAGTCGGTGTCAACGGTGCCCGTGCCGCTTACAGCACGGGTGATGGTGAGCGCACCGCCCGAAATGGACTCGGACAACATCGCAGCACCGGCGCTGGTATATGCATATTTTTCCCAGCTCATAACGATTTCCCTCCTAACTTGATGGTGACGGTTTCATAGGTCTGCGCAGGTCTGCCAGATGCAAGCGCCTGTGCAGACACAGCCTTGGCGTGGATAGTTCCGGGCAGCGCAATGGTCGTTTTCATCCGAGTTGTGCTGACCGCACCAGCGGCGCAGGCGTGTGCGCTGACTGCCCGCGGCTCGATAACACCCGGCATAAGAACCGTGTAGGACATCGTTGTGGCGCAGGGAATCGCTGCAACATAGCACGCTTTCGGCTCCGTTTCCGTGTAGTAAATGACGCTGTCCAAATGCGACCGAAGATTTTTGTAGCAGATGATTTTTTGCAAAACCTGCTGATGTTTGGCCTCATTGATTGCAGCGAAATCAACCGTGATACGGAGTTTGAAGTGGTACGGATCGCCGCCGTACTCAAACCACTCCAAAACTTTGGGATTGGGATAAATCGCAGAAATGGCTCTTTCAACAGCCGCTTTTGTGCCACGGTGCCGGTGAACATAGAAGCTGTCCTTGATGGTTTTTCTTTTTTCCTCAAGGGTGTAGGATCTATCGTACCAGTCCACGGCGAAGTCACGAGCCAGAATGTCAAGCAGCCATTCGGGCAGTTCGTCGATGCGGGTATAAATCCGCAGGGAGTCGATTTCATCCTGCCGGGATTCCATCACCTTGGCTATGGCCTGTCCCAGAGCCACCGTCTTAGGGTCTTTTTGGAGCGCAATCGGAAACTGCTGCATCATGTTGTCAGCAGTCAGGCCGTGGTTACTCATCCTCATACCCTCCGCTCTTTATCGTCACCGTGCCCAACTTTGCCACTTGCGGAACCTTGTCGTTGCGGTCAAGGGATGGCGCACCGTCTTCCAGCGGAGTAAAGGCGGGCTGTTTGAGGTCTACACGTTTGATGCCGGCCGAAAGAAGCAGATACCGCAGCCTGTCAGGGTTGATGTCCCTGCCCATCTTGCCGGACTGCCAGCGGATGTACCGCTGCACAGCCTCATTCACGCCGGACTGAGCTTCACTTGCGGAAATGCTTCCGTCACGGGTCAGGTAATAGGTCAGGTCGATATCATAGGGCACTTCTTCCGGGTCGCCGGAGATCACATAGTCCGTCAGCGGCCGGATTTCATCCGGTGAGCAGGCCGCAACCATGGCACGCTTGGTTTCTTCGCCAGCCACGCTGCCATCGTTCATGACGGCATACAGGCAAACCGTGCCAGGGCTGGGCGAATTTGCAACGACATCTGCGATTTCCGTGGAAACCCTCTTTGCAAAGTATTTGTAGGCACCGATTGGGCCAGCATCAGACCATGCACTCTGACTGTCACGCATCAGCTCATAAAATTCCTCGTCGTCCGGGGCATCAGAACCGTTTGCGCTGACCGTGATATTGGAGCAGCCGGAGTAGTAGTCGTAGATGTCAACAGCGGTGTGGATGCCCCCCACAGCATAATCATTGCCAGCCGTGCCCACGGTCTGGCAGGTCACCTGAACATCCGTGTATGTTGCGCCGATGGGAACGTACTCGTCTGCGGAGGTTTCCCAGTACAGGGCTGCATTGTCGTCTGTGACACGGGTGCCGGCCGGAATCAGCACCGCCGTCTGGCGGTGCTCGCTGATGTAAAAGCGCATGGTGCAGGTCGCCGCCGTAGGCTTGGGGCGCTCCTGCAAATAGAACAGCTCGGCCAGGCCATCCAGATACTCGCCCTCTGCGCTGCTGGGCAAGTTTTGGCAGCCTGTCCAGTTATTCTGGGCACGCTCGTACATGATGGCATCTTCGACCCACGAAATGAAAAGCCGTTCCGGGCTACCGGGCATCACAGTTTTGCCAAAGAACTGCTCATATCCTGCGACAAGCAGCCTGTCCAGCTCATCCATGTCCGTAGACACGAACTCGTAGGTTTTACGCACTGATGCTCACCTCCACGACGGGCAGCATCCGCCCGGGAGTGTCCGGGGCTTCCTTGAAAGTAGTCCCCATGTAGGTGGCACGAGGTTCAAACCGCTCGATGGCCTCCTTGATGGCAGCGCAGAGCATAGGCTGCGCCACATTTTCCGGCCGGTCGAGAATGTTCGCAATATCAATGCCAAATTCCCGGTAGCAAGGCACTGTGCCTTTCGGTGTAGACAGGATGACGGCGATGTTCTGCAGAACGCTGGTCACGGTATCCTGCTCCCCAAGGGAAATGGTGGTCAGGTCGTTTGCCGACACCAAGTAGTTGCTCACAAAAATCACCTCATTCTCTCTGATATTCCAACAAAGAAACGCTTGCGGTAATCCATGTCGGTGTACCGAAAGCGTCTGTGTGCAGGGTCTTGAATTTTACAGATTTGATAACCCACCGATAGCTGCCATAGACCACATTGCCGAGAACGAACGGCAGCGTTGTCCCATTGAGGACGCATTCTTGCAGTCGTTCCCGCTCTTTGGTTGGATTCACGCCGAGGTATGCGGCCAGTTCAATGTCAAACGTAATTGTTTGAGCATCGGTGCCTGTAAACTCGGTCAGGGCCGGGCCTTCGGCGCGCTGGTGGGTAGTATATCTGGCAGATACATTTTGCACCATGTTCTTGATGGTCTCGACATGGCTATCGAACACGGCAAAACTGATGTCTCCGAGGCAACCGACAATCACGGATAAATCCCTCCCAGCACGAAGCCATCAGCATTGAAGCACGGGAGGTACAAGCAGACCACCGTATCATCAATGGCCGGCAGCCACCACACCACATGGGACTTGTGCTGATGGTTTGTGGAGTTGTCCGCCCCGATGACCTTTTCTTCCTCATCCCAAATCTGGCGTGAGCCATCCATGGTCGTTTTGATCTCAAGGTTGTAGGGGCTGGGGTGGATATACTGGTGATTGTGTTCGCCGGCTGACTCCGTATAGACAATGGCTTTGTAGTGCTGCATCACCGGGAGCCAGCCGGACGTGATGCCGGTGTCCTCAAATTTGCAGCGGACAAGGCGCTTTTCTTTGTTCACATCGGTGACTTTACCGAGGCGAACGTCAACAGCGGTGTTCATCAGTACCCTCCTAAAACATGACGGCCGGAAACCTGCGTGGTGTACCCGCCAGAGCCGGTCACGGTATGCTTGGCCTGCTTCACGATGTACTTTCCATCCCACGGCCCGAAGCTCTTGGTTTCAAACGTCAGGCCTGCAACCTTGCCCGGGTCGCCGTGGTAGGTAAAGCCAACCTGACGCTCAAACTTGTTGTGCAACCGGAGCTTTTTGGCAGCCAGTTCTTTGGCCTCGGTCTTGCTCGTGACCGGGGCATAAACTTCCAGCTGCTGGTTGGTTTTGCTCTTGGCATCGTAGTCCTTGACGTAGGCGATACCCTCAATGGGCTTGCCGTTCGGCCCAACATAGGACACCCGGCAGGACGCATACTGCGTTCCGGCCTGGCCGAGCGTGTGGCTCCACTTGATATAGCTTTTGTCGTCTTTGGTGACAGTCCATGCAGAATCTTTTCCCTCGTATTCTTTCTGGTCGAAGATAACGAGTTTGCCGTCTGTGCATTTCAGCGACAAGCCGGCATCATGGCACAACTGCGACAGGAAGTCGATGTCAGAGCAGCGGTACTGCTCCACACGCTTATACTCAGGATCTTTTTTCGCAAGGAACTGGGACTTCATACCGTTCTTCTTCGCCATTTCATTGGCGATGCCGGATAACTTGTACTTTTCCCAGCCCTTGCTCTGCTTGGTCTGCCGGATCTGGCTGGTATAGGGCAGCCCCGTGGCCTTTATGGTGATAATGTCGGACGGGCCGGATGCGTTTATGCTATCCAGCTCAAACTCCCCGCAGTCCAGCGCCTCATCCTTTCCGTCAGAGTGCCAGTTACAGGCCGTGATGGTAGCCCGGATTTTCAGGCCGCCTTCACCGCTGTCGGAAGAACTGCCGCCAGATTTACCGGAGATCTCGCTGGCATCGACCCAGCCATAGACCCGGGACGTTCCGTCCGTGTGAATAACATGGTACGGGTGCAGCGCACCCTGTTTGATGATGGTGATCTTGGCCGGGCCAGCCTTTGGTGTTCCGTTTGCCTTTTTGTCGGTAGATGCCTTGTAGTGCGGACCACCGAGAAACTGCACCACGTCACCAACCTTGTAGCCATCAGAAGATGCGGCCGACACATCGCCGTCCAGCATCTTCTGGAGCCAGTCGGTCATCCAAACGCCCTCCCGGTCTTGGAGTTTGATCTGCAGGTCGTCACTGGCATCTTCCTCATTATCGGTAAATGTCAGCGACAGCAGGTAGGGCTTGATGCTGCTGGTGATGTCCACACCGTCAAACTCCACCGTACACTCGGCATGGCGGGCGGTATTTTCGTCGCTCATGTGACCACCTTCTTCCACGGGGGCAAGGTGGAGCTGGTTTGTGTCTCGGTATCCGGGAGCGTCAGAACGATTCCGGCCGGGAACACAAAATAGCCCAAGTGCTGCGGATTAGCAGCCATCAGGTTGGGAGCATAGGCGCAACTGCCGAGCTGCTTATAGGCCACGCTGTCCCAGCGGTCGCCTTGCACAGTCGTATAGGTTTTACTCATGCATACCTCCCTCTGAAATCATCGTCCTCTGCATCTTTCACGATTTCGAGGACAAGTTCTCTCAGGCTGTCATTCTGGGCATTCAGGACGTTTTGCAGCTCGGCAGTATCAGATATACCTGAGATATGGTAAACCGGCGAGAGCGATATAGGAACCGTGCTGCGTGCTGAGGAGGAGCCGCTGCTCTCTGGCAGCTCAGCGCTCATGGGGGTAACGCTTGCGCTCTCCATCTCCCGTCTGGTTTCCGAGGCCGTCAGAACAGATTCCCCGCCGTTGAAGTAGACCAGCTCCGGGCCATGCTCACCAACGAGGGCAAAGCCGGGAGCCGCATCTTCCGTACCAACAGCATATCCGGGGATTCCGTGGTTGACATTGTAGCGCTCGTTGGAGCCTGCCAGCGCAGTAGAGGCCGCCGAGGCGATTTTGGCATAGGCTTCCTGCACACGGGGCATCATGCTGGATGCGCCATCGATGAAGCCCTGAATCGTCTCCTTGGCGCTTTTCGTGGCCTCGTCGCTCATGTCCATTTCCGATACGGTATCGGCTACGGTCTTGGCGATTTCGTCCATAGAATTGCTCATGCCGGTCTTGAGGTCGGCGATAGATTCGCTGGTGGTATCCTGCGCTTCTTTCAGCGCAGCATAGTTCTCAACCATTTTGGCGAGATCAGCATCCGAGGCCGAGGCCATGCCGGCAATCGCATTGACGGATTCCTTGCTTCCATCCGCAAAACTGGCGATAACGTCACTCAGACCATCGATGTCGGCTGCCCGTTCATTCAGCTTTTCGAGGTTTTGGTTGTAGTTATCCCAGTAGGTGATCTGGCTTTGCAGTGCATTGTTGATGGATGTAGCGGAGGTCGAAACGACCTTTTCCGCAGAATCCCACAACGCATACTGGCCGCTGATGCTGCCGTAGGCCTCATCATAGGCATCCTTGTAGGCTGCAATGATGTCCTGAATTCGAAGCTCTGCATCAGAGATGGCATTCGCCACGTTCTGCTGCTGCGCTGCAACATCGTCTGCGCTGTCGGCGGCGGACTGTTGCGAAGCATTCAAGGCATCGACTGCGGCGCTGGCCTCCTGATACTCGGCCTCGGCGGCATTGATAGCCTCCTGATCCTGCTCTACGGCGGCGGTGTAGTTCTCGACCTCCAGCCGGGCAGTGACAAGGTCATCCGAGTACCCCATGTACTCAGTGCGCAGTTGCTGCACATCCTCGCTCATGGTGCGCCACGGCAGATCTTCTACCGTGCCGTAGGTGAGCTTGAACTGCTCATCCGTCAGGCCGAGGGTGCTCAGCAGCTTATCGTAGGCAGCAGACATGCCGGCATTGGATTTTTCAACCTTTGCCTGCGCAGTCGCCAGCTTGGTTTCGTTCTCAGCGCTCTCAACCAGCACATTGTTGTACTGGTCATAGAGGGTGTTCAGGTATTCCTGCCGGGCCTGAGCCTTGGCATCTGCTACATAGGCATCCGTATGCTGGCGCAGCGCAGCGGTGCCGCCCTTGATGGAATTGGTCTCAAGGTCAATATCATCCGCAAGGCTGGGAACCAGAACAGACAGCCGGGCCAGCGTGTCGTGGTATTCGGCATTTCCGTCCGTGTTCCCATTTGTGGCGGCCTCGATGGCCTCCAACTTGCTGATGTACTGGTCCGCAACGCTGGCGGTCGCTGCCATGTTGGACAGGGTGGAATCGTAGCTTTCGCTCGCTTCTTCCATGCTGTCGCCCATGTCACGAGCGGCGCTGGTCAGCTCCTTTACAGAGGGCACCGTCGCATCGGCAGATGTTGCCAGTGCCGTGACGAGCGTAACCGTTCCTGCAATCGCCACAGATGCAAGCGTCAGCGGGCCAGCAAGTCCCGCCAGAGAGCCAGTGAACAGAGTTGCCGCCGCATGAGCTAGTTTTATGCCAGCTGAAACCGCAGTCAGCGTGCCGACCAGGCCGCCCAGCGTGACGGTTCCTGCCGCAATTCCCTTGACCACACCGGGATTTTCCTCTACAAATCCCTGCATCCAGCCCAGGACTTCCGCGCCGACATCGTACAAATCCGACATCACCGGGGTCAAATCCTCACCGATGGCGATTTTCAGGCCGTCTGCTGCGGACTGCATCAGCGTCAGTCTGCCGTTCATGTTGTCGAGCATGGTGCCTGCCATTTTATCGGCAGATCCGGCGCAGTCGTTCAGAGCTGCGGTGTAGTCCGCAAAAGACTGCCCGCCCTCGGCTGCGGCCTCGCTGCACCCGGCCATGATGGTTTGCAGTTTGGAATACTGGTTCGTGCCGGCAATGACCTTTGCAAGGTTGGCTTGCTCTTGGTCGGTCAGGGTGTCCCAGATACCGGCCATGCCTGTGAGGATGCTGGACAGGCTCTGCATATTGCCGTGCGCATCATAAATCTGCACACCGTATTCTGCAAGGGTGTCCCCGCACTCTTTCGTGTTGGTTGCAAGGCGGGTGAAGATGGCGTTCAGGGCCGTGCCAGCCTCGCCGCCCTTGACACCGGCGTTGGCCATGGTAGCCAGCACAGCGGTGGTTTCCTCGACCGAGTAGCCGAGGGAGGTGGCGGTGGATGCGCACGCCTTGTATGCCTCGCCCAGCTGGATCACGTCCGTGTTGGAGTGAGCCATGGCGTAGGCCATCACATCGACAAAGTGCGTGGTGTCAGAGGCTTTCAGACCAAAGGCAGTCAGATAGTCGGTAACAATATCGGATGCCTGCGCCAGATCCATGTTGGCGGCAGCAGCCAGATTCAGCACCGGGCTGATGCCCTCCAGCATAGACTGGGTGTCCCAGCCTGCCAAAGCCATGTAGGACAGAGCATCAGCCGATTCACCAGCGGTGAATTTCGTGGTTGCGCCCATTTCCTTGGCCTTGTCGGACAGGGCCGTCAATTCCTCGCCGGTAGCGCCGGAGAGTGCCTCGACATTGCTCATGGATGCTTCAAAATCGCCTGCGGTGTTGATGCAGTCCATGTAGGCATCCCGGATTTCTCCGAGGGCCTTTGAAATACCGACCGTGGCCAGCGTGGCCTCGACCGTCTCAAGCGCCTCGACCGATTTTTCACCGAATCCCTTTGCGCCCTCTCCGGCCTCGTCCATGGTCTTTTTAAGGTCAACCTGCTGGTCTTTCAGCTTATCGACCTCAGTTTCCAGCCGGACGCTTTCTGCTGTCAGCTGCGTGGTATCCACGCCGGCCTCGTGCAGGGCGTTCCCGGTGGCAGCTAAACGCTGCTCATAAGTGTTCAGGGAGGCCGCAGTCTTGTCGATCTGCGCTTGTTTGGAAATCAGCTTGTTTTCCAACGCAGAGGAATAACCCTCGGTCTCCTGAATCTCTTTCTGGATGTTGTCGTACTGTTGCTGCAAAACAGAAAGCCGCTGACGGGTTGCGTCTACGGCCTGCTGCTGCTTCTGGTACGCCGAAATGTCGGATTGTACTTTGTTCAACAGCTGAATCTTCCCCTGCGTTTCCACAAGGGCAGACTGGGCAGCCTTGAATGTACTGGAAAAGCTGCTGTTCTGTTTGGCGGACAGGTTGAACAGCAGCTCCCACTCTTTACGAGCCACTACTTACCGTCCTTTCTCGCTCTCTGGCGCTCGGCAATGAGGTCATTGCTGCTGCGGATCCATTGCCGGAACTGATACAGGGGCATTTCCAGCCAGTAGGGCGCAGGCGTACAGTTGACCTGTGCCATTGCAAGCACCTGTCGTCGCAGCCACACGCCGCCATCACCGGTTACAAGTCCGACCTCAGCAAAAAATTTCTCGCTTTGGTGCGGATGGTGTTGTAGTCCCGGATGCTCATAGCACCAATGACATCAACACCGATAGGCTCGGTACACGCCCGGCAGGCCATGCGGATAAGGTAGCCCGCACTCATCGAGGGGATGATAACCGGCTGATTCAGAGCCGTAAGCTCTGCCTCGATGGCGAGGGAGTCATTGCCGGTCAGCTTGCCCCAGTCGAACGTGAGGGATTCGTAGTGCTTGCCCTCGTAGTCAAGGGGCTTCTGGAGCTTGTGGGTGTAGGTGTACGGGTCAGCAGCGGCAGCAGCCTTTGCGGCGGCCGCCTGAGCTGCATCAAATTCTTTCGGGTCAATGACGGCGTTCATGCTGGATAGCTCCTTTCACGCTCAAAAAATAGGCCGGGACTGCAAAATGCAGCTCCGGCGGAACGGTATATGCGGATTACTTGCCCAGGGCCGCACGGACACCGGCCAGATAATCCACACCGTTGATGTAGCAGATGAAGTTGAGGGGGTCCAGTTCACGCACCTTCTTACCGTTGATGTACGTTGCCCAGTAGCGGACAGCGTATTCACCGGAGCCAGAGGTGGGCGTTGCGGGTGCAATGGTGCCGCCCTTGGTCGATTTGGGCACGACCACGAAAATATGCTTTTCCTTCCGTGCCTCGACCGTGCCCGCAACAGGATCCTCATACTGGTTCGCCACACGCAGGTCAATGCTGTGGCGGCGCAGCTCCGACAGCTGGACGGACTGCGGCGTGGTGGTGCGGAATTCCAGACCAAGGGTCATAGCCTCCAAATGGCCCAGAATGACCGCTTCGACGTTACCACCGACACCAGCGCCCGAAATGCTCTGCGTCAGAAAGGTAACGTCCGGCAGGGTAACTTTCGACATACCCAGATACTCCACGCTGTCCTCATAGACCGCGAAGTTGATAACGCTCTGATCGATTGCCATTGTAGTGCCTCCTTTTTAGGACTGGAGTGCGCTGGTCACATAGTCAGCGTCATATTCCAGCACAAAATCAATCTCCTGCGCCGGAGAGGGCGGGGTCATGTAGACGTGCAGCTTGATTTTGCCCGCCATCAGGCTGGTCAGCGGGTTCTCGTTTTCCAGCATTTCCACACGGGCACCCAGCAGATAGCCTGCGCCCACCAGACCGTTCAGCCAGATGTTGGCGCTATCCAGAATGGTGTCGATGAGACGACGGTTCATCGGCTTGTCGAGCTTGCTCCAGAACGTCTTGATGAGGGTGTTGGAGACGTAGTCGAACATACGGCTGAGCGGGATGAAGTAGTCCTTCACATCCGTGGACTTGGGGTAGCACGCAGTATGGTTGCCCCAAGCGGTCCAGCCGCCCATGAAGTTCAGGAAGGTGCAGATGCCTGCAGCATCAACAACAAGGGCCTGATTATAGGTCAGGTTGATGGTGTTGCCATCGTCATCGCACAGGCCGTCGATGTGAACGGTCTTGTTGGAGGGGCTTTCATAGGGAATGCCCTCGTTGCCGGTATCGGTTTCTGCAAGGCAGCCCGCCTCGACGGTGGAGCCGTGGAAACGCAGATCACCGAGGGTGCCGTTGGGCCAGCACAGGATGGTCTTTTCGGTATAGGTGCCGCTGTTTTTCGCCTGAACCGCAGCGGTATAGGTCTTTGCGGAAATGTCCACCAGAGCCTTGCCGGTAAACATGCCGTTGATGGAGCCAGCCTTTGCGTCCAGAACAGCCGCAACAGTGGCATCATTGGAAAAGCCGGGAGCCATAATCAGGTCGGGCACGATGCCGAACATAGTCAGGCACAGCTCAACCTGCTCAACGGCGGCAGCCACATCGGAAGCCTCGGCGGTCTCGCCAACGGGCAGGAAAATGACCGGCTGGCAGGCGCACAGCTTGAAGTGATAATACATCACCTCACAGACGGTGTACTTGGCCCAGTCGTCGTCATAGCCCAGATGCTCCTTTGCCTCATCATAGCTGGTGCAGAGCACCGGGAGGCCAGCGGTCGCAGCGGTACCGGTCGCTTTGGACAGCGGTGCGGTGCCGATGACAAAGGGGATGCCGCAGGTTGCGGTGTTCGGTGTCGCCACGGCGGTATCGGCGCGGCTGACATTGATACCATGATCTGCCATAGTATGTATTCCTCCTTACTTGGATTTGGCGAGCATCCTTGCAAATGCAAGGATGGCCTCGCCGCGTGCTTTTGCCTTTTCAGGCGTGGTGTGCAGCTCGTCCACATTGATGATGAAGTCGGCCACACCGGGATATTTCTCGGTGGCAATCTTCACATCATCACGCTCTACGGCCTCCGCAGCAGCGCAGGGGTAAATCGTGTTTTTCTGGATGTAGCCCAGAATGGACGGGCCGACGTAAATAGAAACGCCGGGCTTGCTCTGTGCAGGCTCGGCGCTCACGGCGTTTTCGGCGTTCTGTTCCGCCGCGGTCTTTTTCACCGCCATAATTCAATGTCCTCCGTTTGCTGCACGGTCGGCAGCTTCCAGTAGGTGATCATTTCTCCGGCATAGTAGGGCTTCGATTCCTCGTCATAAGGAATGCTTTCCAACTTGTGGTCGGGGGAAATGTCGAGAGTAAACTGATACCGGGGCTTTCCATCAGCTCCGACACCGCCCACCTTGCGGACTTTCAGCAGCTCCACCCGGAAACGCTCCATCATGTTCAGGAGCGCAAGGTCACCCTCCTGTTCGTCCGGGTTGTAGCAGCAGAAAATAGATCGCACAGACACGACCGTGCGCTCCTCGTTGCCAGGCTGCTGCTCCGTTGCCAGCGGAATGACCCGGTGGATGATGTAGGGAGCCTTTTTCTTGGCAGCCCTGCTGTCAGGCAACCGCATCAGGTAAACTTCCGGGGCACGGTAGGCCTGTTCGGTATCGCCTTGCTGCATAGCCACCGGAAGAATCATGTCGGACATGATTTTCTCGGTGAATGCTTTCAGCTGTTCAAGCAAAACCACACTGGTCATATCACACACCCCATCCATTCAAAACTCGTGTAATCTCGTGCTCAATGCGTTCCTCGTAGGTAGAGGCCATTTTCGCCTCGATGGAGTCCATAACATTCTCGTTGGAGTACATCATCTGCGGGGTGGCAGGACCAAACAATTCCTTGACTGGGAACCGTTTTTCTCCCTGCCTCTCATAGATGCCATAGTGAGAGCCCATCTTCGCCTCAAAAGCGTGGTCCAGTGCCTGTCTTGCGCCGGATTTCTTCACGCGAGTTACCACGCGGCCGCTGCGGTCCACCTTGGTGTCGAAAACTCTAAGGGGGATAACGCTGCCACGGTAGCCGAAGTTGATGGAAACCTCACCATTGCTGCCCCGCTGGATGTTGTTGATATTCTTTGTGCGGTTGGAAAATTCGCTGCTGCTGATGGCATACTCCTGCGTGACTGCCCGCTTCGCCACCGTTTTTCCGGCGGCAGCGGCGCGAGCCAGCGCAGATCCTACAGCACGATTGGCACCTCCGGGGATTCCGGAAAGGATGGCTGACACGCGGTCAAACCCCTCCTCTGCAATGTCAACAGCGATGCCAGCTGTCACGCTGTGCATCATGGTGTCCGTTGTCACATCGCTCATTCGTCAATCGCCTCCAGTTCTACCCGCAGCATCCCCATTTCGCAGACAGAGGATGCCACATAGTAGCTGCGGACAAATCCGTCTTCGTCAATGCCCAGCTTGCAGCCCTGCTCCGGCTGCTTCCCGCCGAGAGCTGCAATATCGCAATGCAGCACCCGGCTTACCCGGTATATGCCCTCTGCATGGTCACTGATGCTCTGACGCACCCGCTCCTTTTCGGAGAGGCCGGTCATGACAATGGGAATATCCGAATACTCCTCACCGTCATAGTAGACCGTGTGCGTTTCTGCGAACTCGTCCAGATTCAGAAAGACGCTGTTCAGGTCTTCCTGCACAGCGTCCTTGAAGCCGCTCATGCGGTGGGCATCGCAGCAGACAGCTCCGGGGCCTCGGTGCTCTCGTCACCGGGAACAACGTCCTCGGCGCAGATAGCCTCGACGAGTTCATCCTTGGTCTTGAGCTGCTTGGTTTCGATGCCCATATCCGCAGCCAATTTCTTCAGCTCGGCTACGGTCATGCTCTGCAGCTGGTCGGGGTCGAGGTGTGCCGCCTCAGAGCCGTTCTGCGAGGCTTCGGCTGCGGGGGTGTCGTTACCTTCCGCAGTTGCCGGAACGTCCGCAGGGGCGGTTTCCGGGGCAGTGGGCGCAGAAAACGCGCATTTCGCCACACCCAGCCCGATAAGGCGGGCTGCTTCGGCATCGCTGACCTCACACCGCTCGCCATGCGCAACAGTGTGAACACCAGTCTTGGTGGGGCAGCCGTAGCCACCGCAAAGAATTTCAACAATCATCGGTGTACTCCTTTCAGGCCGGGCTTAACCGACCATGTTCTTGGCGCGAATCCACGGAATGTAGTTCTTGGGTGCAGCCAGAGGACGAGACTTCAGGGCGGTCTTGCGAGTGTCGTTTTCCTGATCGATGCTGAACTTCGGAACACGGCGGCCAGAAATGGTGGACTGGATGGTGTCGCCGTAGTTGATCTGAGTGATAGCACCATACATCAGATGGCCGCAGCCGGGAGCCGTAATCACGGCATCGGTCTTGGGGAAGTAACTCTGCTCCTTGTCGGTGGAATCCACATAGGTTTCATCAACAGAAATCAGATTCAACTTGTAGCCGCGGAAGTTGAGGGTGCCACCGTAGACAACACCGTCGTATGCGCTCAGCTGCTGCTCAATCTGGCCAATGATGATGCCGGAATTCTTATCCAGCAGACGCTGAACCTTTTCGAGATTCATCACTGCGTCATAAACATCAGCACCCAGCAGCAGGTCGGCAGCGCGCAGACCACGCTTGGACAGCAGCCGGCACATAGCCGGAACGTCGCCAAAGAAATTGCCACCTTCCTCGTTCCACTTGTGGGCGGCAGTGTAGATGTGGTCGTTCTCGTGGCCGGGATTGTAGAAATTCACGACCTTTGCCTCGCCCTTGGTCACGTTGTCGATCATCTCCTGCATGACGCATCCGTTGTCCAGCATGGTCTGTGCGCACATCCACTCCTCGGTGCGGGTGATACGGCCATCCATGTCAGCCAGATCGTTCTGGACCAGTTTTGCGGCACGCTGGGCAGGGGTGCTGTTGGCATAGATGGCCTCGCCGAAGCCACGCTTCGTCAGGTCATCAGAGGTCAGAGGACGGCTCACACCGATGGACGCAGGCTCAAACTCGTGGACCTCGTAGCCCGTGCGCTCCATCGGGATTGCGCCGACACGAGGCGACACAAAGGCTGCCATCTTGCGGTCGCCGTCCATGTACTCGGTCAGCACCTTGTTGGAGCTGAAGATGTCGCCCTCCTCCGTGGGAAAGTAGCGGTCACGGAAAAAAGTCTGCTTGGGCACAATGCGCTTCTGCACGGCCATCAGGGTATAGGTGTCAAAGAAATTCAGTTCAGCAGGCATTGTTATATCCTCCTTACAGTGCGGGTGCAGCGGCCTTGAAGACGATGCCACCGTTGCGCAGGGCATCCTTGTCGGCCTCGGTCATGGCGTAACTGTCGGCCACGGTAACCTTGTTGGAGTTGAAGCAGCCCATCAGGTACACCGGGGCGGTCACATCGTCAGCAGTGCCAACGTCCACATCATCACACAGGATGCAGTTGGCAGTCAGCACCTCGTCGCCAGTGGCCGCGGTGCCCAGCACCACCAGTTTGCCATCGCCGGAAGTGCCGCTGGACTTTGCCAGAATGGTGCCACGCTTGATGGTGGCAGCCTCGGCCAGCTTACGGATGGTGCCGCCGCTGACCACCAGCTTAGGATAGATGTCGGCAATCAGGCCGTCATAATCCATGCTGCCCAGTCTTTTGTTCAGCTCAGTCATTGTAGTGTTCCTCCTTACTTTTTCTCGTCCCCGTCAAGCAGCGCAGCGACGGCAGCATCAGCCGCAGCCATGCGTTCAGCCGGGGTCTTGGGTGCATTGCCCGTTGCATCGGGCAGGGACTCCGGGTCGCCGGTTGCGGATGCGCCCGGCACGGCCTCCACGCCCTGGGCACCGGATGCCTGATTGTCGGCCGCCAGATTCTTCAGGAACTCGTGGCCCTGCGCAGCTGCGGCCTTGGCAGCGCGGAAAGCCAGCTCGCGGGCATCGCAAGCGGTCTTGCCGTACTTGGCCTCCTGAACCATAGTCGGGTCAAACAGGTTGGCCACCTCGTCAATTTCAGACAGACGGGTGCGCTCGTTCTGGGATGCCTGTTCAGAAGCGCTCTGCTCAAGCTGGCGGCACAGCTCCGGGTTTTCCTTGCGAAGCTCCTCGATGGTAGTTGCCATAGTGGCATGTCCTCCTTCGTTGGACTGGGCGGCGGGTGCCGCCGGTGTATTTGCAGTAGCGGTCGCAGGTGCAGCCGCTTTAGCCATAGGAATATTGCCGGGCAGTTTTGTGCCCGGTCTCAGGTGCAGGGCGTGGCCCTTGGCGTAGATGGTCTGCCGGTCGGCACTTGCGGAGATCTCCACCGGCTCGGCATCATCCAGCAGCTCATTTGCAAAGCCCTTTTCCACGGCCTCTTTGCCGGTCATGTAGGTGGTATCGGACATCATGTGCAAAAGCACGGTCTCGGAGAGGCCGGTCTTCCGCTTATAGATGGAAACCTGACTCTTATCCCATGCGTCGTTGGCATCTGCGGCTTTGCGCAGTTCATCGGCGTTGTAGTTGCCCCAGATGAGCGACCAGCACTTGTGAATCATCACGAGGCTGGATGGGTTGGCCTTGACGGTGTCGCAGGCGCACATGATAAGGCTGCCGCCGGACATGGCCACGCCGTCCACAATACAGGTCAGTTTCGTGCCCTTGGCGGCCAGCTCACGCAGCCTGTTGTGAATCAGGATGGAAACGCCAGCATCGCCGCCCACGCTGTCCATGCGGATGGTGATCTCCGAACAATGCTCGACCTGCTGCAAGTCGGACAGGAACTCGCTCTCAATGATGTACTGACCCGGAATCGGCTCACCCGTCCACCAATCCGTGGGCTGCGTGTCCACGATCTGGCCGTACATGGTGATGTCAGCGCTCTGGCCGTCAGTGCTGGCCATTGCATAGCAGGGCCGCTGGATGCTCACCATCGGGGTGCTACTCGGTGCTTTCGGCATTTTCTTTACCTCCCTGTGTAGTGACACTTTCTGTGGTTTCGATTACGCCCTCGCTGCCCGCAGCTTTGAGCTGCTCATTTTCGTGGGCCAGCTCTGCGACATTGTCCTCCCAGTCGCCGCCGCCCAGCTCGCGCGTGACCTGCTCATGGGTGCGGAAGCCGTGATGGGTCTGGAGCACGGCAGCCTCGACCTCTTTCTTCGGGTCAAGGGTGCCCTGCACAGGCCCAATCCACCGTGCGCCGCACCATGCAGCACGCACCAGAGGGTCATCAAAAAAGCCCGGGGCGATTACTCGTCCACGGGCCACAGCCTCAGAAAGCCAAATTTCATATACCGGCTGGCAGAAGCTGCCTACCAGCCATGCACGCCGCATCTTGATACCTTCCCATGCCTCCAAAAGGGCTGCACGGCTGGCCGAGTAGCTGGCGTTGAACTCTTTCAGCAACAGCTCATACGGCATTTCGATGGCACCACCCATGAGCTTGCACAGAGTTTTGACGAACGTATCAAACCCTGCGGTGGGAATGTTGGGGTTTCCGAACTTGATGTCCTCGCCCTTGCCGAGGTGTGCAACCGTGCCGGGCCCCATCTCATACTCATTCGGACTGTGGCTGGCGTTGTCTGCCTTCGGGTTGTCCACAGGAACGCCGCCGAGATCTCCGCTGCCGGTTTCATCGAACGGGATAGCGTTCTTCGGGGTATCGGTGACAATCCATGCCGTGAAGAAGCTCTGCACCAGAGCTGCCAGCAGTTCCGATTCCGTATATCTTCGGAGCTGGAGCAGCGGTTCGATGATGGGTGCAATGAGCGGGACACCACGGTACTGGTCCGGACGTTCGGACTCCATAATGTGCAGGATCTGGGGCAGCCCAGTTGTCGCACCGACCGCCTCCACTCGCTGCCATTTGGTGATGTCATTCCGCCACTCATGCGGATATGTGTTGCGGACGTGGTAGGCCACGATCATGCCGCTGCTGTCCACTTCCACACCATCATAGATTTTGTTCCCGGTGTTGGGGTTTGTGCCCTCGGTATAGCCCAGGCCATCCAGCATACCGCCGAGATTATCCGGGGTGGACACACGGTCAGCCTCCACCAGATGCAGCCGCAGCCCGTAGGGGTGCAGCTTGTCCGGGTCACGAATTTTCACCACGGCGAACACATCACCGCTCATAAGCCAGCTTTTCAGGGCCAACTGCTGCAAGCCGTAGAAATCGTTCAGCCCCATGGCATCACAACTGCGGCGGTTTTCGGCCCAAAGCCGGAACTCTGCCTCGGTTTTACTCTGCCACTCTTTGGCTTTTTCCGGGGATAGCCCCAGTACGTTTCGGTCAACGGTCGCTTTCAAGGTCAGCCCGGTGCCAACGATCTTCGTTCGATTCGTGTTGATGGCACTGGTCGCAACAGGTGCGCTCATGTAGAGCATTCTGCTCCGCTGCCGCAGAATATCTGCGTTGTCGTGAATATCGCTGCTCGGAGAGTTGCTGTTGGGGAAGAAAGCCCGCAGCGCACGCCGTTTGTAGGATGCGCCCGCCTCGCTGTAGCCGCTGGCCTGCGGTGCAGCGGTGACGCGGTATCTGACACTCAAGAGTAATCGCCTCCGTAATTTTCAAACTAAGCGGGCTGGCTGGGGAAAGGAGTAAAAAGCAGCCAGCCCGCGGCAAAGGCCCTTTCGGGCCGTCACCCTAAAGGATCACCAATCGCGCGGGATAACGGAGAATGCCTTGCGGGCACTCTGGCCGTTCAGCAGCGCGGTCAGTTCATCGACCTTTTCCTCGGCATCTTTGATCTCATCGCTGAGCTTGCCGAGGTCAAGACGTGTGAGTTCCCGGTCGTCCAGACGGTAGCTTTTCACGCCACCGGAAAGCAGCTTGTTGTAGGCCACATACAGGTTATCAAGCCGCTTCGTGTGGAACTCCAGCCGCTTTTTGATGGTCACGGTATCCATAACTCACACCTCACCAGTCGTCTAAAAAGTTCTCCCGCCTCCGGCCGGGGGACGGCTGGGGACGGGAGACGGGTTGTTGAATATTTATCACCGGGGCTGCCGGTGCCTCTGGTGCCTTGCCGCGCAGCCTTTTCAGCGCCCGGTCGATGGCATCAAGGTCTTTCGGCAGCACCTTGTAGGCCGCTATGGCATAGTTTCGGCAGTCAAGAGGTTCGTTTCGCTCATGGCCGGAGATTTTATCCCATTGCCACGGGTTGCGGTGGCCCTCTTTGTATATCAAATGCTCTGACAAGAGGCCGTTGAAGTAGCCGAGGCCGTAATCGTCCCGGCGTGGGAAGTGGCAGTACCGAGGGCCCGGCTCCTGCACTTTCAAATCGTCCATGATGATTTGCTTGCCAGCGTCAACGCCCAACTGGTACTGCCAGCACATCCCGATGTAGCGGTTCTGCACCGTGATTTTCACCTGCTTTGGCGGGCCTGTGAACGGCCGGTCGGAGCCGGGAAAGCCCTTGATGCAGAAAACCTTTTTGCCGATGCGGTCATGGCAGCGCTGGCGCACCTCTTGGGTGAAATGGCCGCCCTCGTCTACAAATTTGATGGAAACGGGCAGCTCTAGGCCGTCAGCGAATTTCAGCTTGCGGTCGAAAACCAGCTCGTCCAGTTGCTGCCAGACCTCGTCACTGTCCGGGCGGCCAGAGATGATGCCTTTTTCGATGCCCCATGTTTCCCCGAAGTGGCCGAAGCCCACGATCTCGTACTCCATGCGGTCGTCCTGCGTATCAACGCCAGCGGTCAGCACCAGCACACCATCCGGCAGTTCCGCAGGGTATTCCTCCCTGCGGCCAAGCATGGTGTCCTCGTCCTGCACATCGCCGCGATCTTCCCACAGCAGCCCCAGACGGGTGTTGTAGACAACCTGCATCTTCTTGGTATCGCCCAGGGCATTCAGGTATTTCAGCACGGTATCTTTCCATGCTGCCCACTGCGAAACAAAGCTGTTCAGCCAAAAGCTGCGGATACCGTTCTCATAGGCGGCGGGATTTTCCGCTTGCCAGTGAGCTGGTGCCCGCTTCATGGTCACTTCGTCCGAAATGCAGGCGCACTCCGGGCAGAGATACCACACGTCCTTGACCTTGTAGGTTTTCTCTCCGTGGGTTTCGATGGTGTCATACTCGTACCGAATATCTTCCCAACGCAGTTCATGGAATCCCTTGCAGTGCGGGCACTGGGATACCCAGCGCTCCATCGTGCCCTTGACATAGGACTTGGCAATGGCACTGTGTCCCTTGATGGTGGGTGTGCTGACTTCCACAGCCTTTGCGTTGTAGAAAGTGGTCTGCCGGGCCATTGCCAGTTCCCAAGGGTCGCCCTCTGTGCCGGCACTCACTGCCCAGCGGTCACGCTCGTCACCCAGCACATAGCGGATGGGCTTTGATGCCAGAGCGTGCGCCTCGGTAGATCCGCACATGGTCAGGATGCCGCCGGGATAACTTTTCTGCAAAATCGTGTTGCCGCTGTCCCGGCTCTTTTTCTCCGCGACCTTGGCCCGCAGTGTAGGGCAGTCTCGTATCATGGGGGCGATACGGAGCTTGCTGTACTCCTTGGCATCCGTCATTTGGGGATGGATGAAAAGAATACTGCCGGGGTCAACGTCAATGGTGCGGCCTATGACATTGTTTTCAAACTCCGACTTGCCGACCTGTGAGGACGCAACGACAACGATATGATGGATGCGCGGGTCGGAGAATGCGTCCATGATCTCCACCAGATAGGGCGTGCGGCTGTTACGCCAGCGGCCCTGCTCGGCAGACGCTTCCGGGGACAGGACGCGGTTTTGTGTGGCCCACTCGCTCACGGACACATTGGGCGGGGGCCGGATAGCTGCCACCAGCTTTGACACCAGAGCATTCAGACGGTCAACCGCTGCATTCTCACTCATCGTCGTCACCAGCCAGCTTTTCAGCCCACGCCTTGCGTTCACGGACACGGGCCTCATACTTTGCCGGGTCGTAACGGAACATGGCGATTTCCTCGGCTATCTGATTCACCTCGCCACGCATATACTCTGCCACCTCTGCCGGGTCAGACAGAGCAGCCGCATTGATGGCAACACGGCTGGGCAGCGCCATCAGCGCACCCCGGACGGTGTAGATAAGCTCAGAGGTCATAGCGGCCACATCCTCACTGCGGTGCATCTGCCCGGACAGCTCTTTTGCCTCAGCTTGAGCGATTTTCGCTTTGCTGGCTTTGAGCGTAGCTTCTGCTTTCTGCTTGATGTGGTCCAGCTTTTTGGCCTCTGCCGCTTCCTCTTTGGTCAGCCCGCCACGGGCAGTGCTGGCATTGTAGGCCTGCACTGCGTCACCAAGGACAAATTTTCCTCGACTGACGGTGGTGAGCACCCCATCCTGTGTGAGCTGCTGCACCCTGCGGTTCGTGATGCCCAGCACGGCGGCCAGTTGGGTGGTGGTCACAGTCATGTCAGCAACTCTTTCTTTTGTCGGCATTCAGAAACCACCTCCTTTTTTGTAAAACTCTTTGGAAAATCACAGCGAAGTCATTATACAAACCGTAACGAAATGACTGATTTTTCCCTCACTAACTAGCTTGGTTTCGGGGTCGTCGAGCCCGCTCAGTGTGGGGCACCCCCGTCACAGTACCTTTTCGTCACCGAACGAGCCATCGTCGGCCCGCTCCTGTCCGCTGTTGGGCGGATGCAGAAAGGCTTCGACCACAGCAGGGTCATACTCGATGGTACACTCGATGCTGTCCATAGGGACGCTGGGACAGGCGTATACGGTTACGGTGTTCATGGTGTCGTGCTCCTTTCAGCAGGGAATGCTCACGCTTTGAATCTTCCTATAGGCATCCAGACGCAGCTCCTTCTTGTCGCCGTCGTAGGTTGCCTCGTAGTATATACAGTCAGGGACGGTGGTGGACAGCCAAGCCTTGTTGTTCTGAAGGGTGCTGCCGCACCAGAGTACGCACACGTCTTTCACGCCGATCTTCTGGAGATGTGCCAGCTCAGCGTTTGCATTATAGAGGCTGGCGACGGCAGCAATGGCGGATGCCACAAAATCATAGTAGTCCATAGTGATGATTCCTTTCCTCGGGATAAAGCCCCTGCCCGCATGAGCGCTGGCAAGGACGATTTCATACGCTGCGGATGACCTGAGCCTTGGAGTATGTGTCGTGGCCCTTGGTCATCATGTTCAGGAACTCGTCTTTGGTAAAGCCGGACAGGCGGAAGATTTCTTCGGGCTTCATGCCCAGCTGCTTGCCGATTTCCTCCACGGTCTTGCCCTCGTCAATGAGTTTCTTGACAATGGCTTTCATCGGCTCCAACAGGTGGGTGCCACGGGCACGGTTGTGGGTTATGGTGCCGTACACGTCGGCGCTCTCGTCGCCGTGGTGGTCTACGACTACGACCGGCACTTTGCCGCCCAGCAGGGACAGCAGCGGCTCCCGGCCCGATACAGTCCAGCGATGGAAGCCGTCAATGATGGTGCCGTCAGGGCGTACCACGATGGGCAGTGTCCAGCCGTTGGTCAGGATAGACTGGATAAGCAGCTTCAGGTTTTCCTCGCTGACCTTGTTGGGGTTGTAGTCGTTGGCGTGAATAGTGTTGCGGTCTACCCACTGGAGGGATGCCAGCGGGGCGAATACATCAATGCTTTCCATGGTTCTGCTCCTCCTTGATGCGGGCGTTGTGGTCGTTGTAGATGGTGGTCCAGAGAATGCGCAGGATACGCATTTTGGGGTCTCCGTACAACAGGCCCTCGTACATGGTCTTGTAGTGCTTCTGCTCAGCGATGCCGTAGGTCTTGATGAACAGGCCACGCCAGTGCTCGATGTGGGACAGGGTGTCCTTGGCGATGGTGTAGCGCTCCGGGTGCAGGAACAGAAGGTCTTTGCAGAGGGCTTTATAGTCCTTTTTCTCGGATTCTTCTTCCAGCTCCCCACGCTTGCGGGTGGTGCGCCGGAACATTTCAGAATCCCAGTAGAGCAGAACGAGGTAGGCATTGGGTTCTCGCCGCTGGATGCGCTCCCACAGGTCGTTGTCCGTTTCAGCTATCCAACGGAGGCCCTGTGTGCCGCAGTCACCGAAGAATGCGCACAGCCGGAGGGCATTCTTTCGGACACCCGCCTCATAGAGCCTCATGTAGATCTCAGGAAATTCAAGGTTTCGCTCCTTGATGTACAGCCACACATCGGAGTCCTTCCAGTCGTAGATGGGATAGAACTTGCCGCCGCGGGTGATGCGCTCCATTTTGGTGTTGGCAATGCACTTGAAGCGGGTCAGGCTTTCCGCCGTGCGCAGACCGACAAGCTGGATGCCGTCAGAAAACGCCTTGGAGCAGAACGTCTGGTAGTTCATTTCCCCTGCATAGTGGAGGTAGGGACTGTACATGATGGCAAAATCGGGCGGTTTGCGCATCCAGACATCTTCCTTGCCCGGCTCCCACGTTATCCACGATTCGGAGCTGGACAGGTGGTCAATGACGGACACCTGCTTGAACGGCAGGCAAAACCACAAGAATTTTGCGCCGACCGACAGGAAGTTGCGCCGCCAGCGGTATGCTGCATCGACCATCGAGGGGTAAAGCCCCTCCTCGTCGATGAACGTCACCGTCAGCTGCTTGGGGTCCAGCTCACCGGAGAGAATCATTTCATAAACGAGGTTGGCCATGCACAGGCTATCCTTGCCGGAAGAAAAGCTCAGGTAGATTTTGCAGCCGTTGGCGAACACATTTCGGATGCGGATCTTCGCAGCCTGCAACACGTTCAGGTTGCTTTCCACTACTTTCACAGGCATATCAGCTCACCACACTTCGGGCAGCGGATGTACCGGTGCTGCTCTGCGCCGCTGGCCGCCTCAGGAACAGCGGTTTCCGGCTCGGTAGGTGTAGACACCTCCAACACCGGGGAGGGCTGCTGCGGAGGCTCGGAGACGGTGGACACGGGCTGTGGGTCGGGCGGCGCTACCGGATAGGTAGGCGCTGCTGCATAGGGGACGTGTTCCTCATTCTGCTGGCGGTTGATGGACGAAATCTCGCTCTCCGGGAATTCTCCGTAGGAGCCAATCATTTCGTCCGCTTCATCCTCGGTGCTGTTCAGCATTTCCAGCAGATCGGCATCCCAGCCCGGGACATCCACATCACCGTCCAGCTCCTTGACCAGTTCCTCGATGGCATCCACATCAGTGAATCCCAGCTCATAGACCTTGTTGTCGGCCATCATGAGCTTTTTCTTCTGAACATCGGTCAGGCCGACCATGACATAGCAGTCACAGGTTTCCCGGCCCATGCGGAGCAGCGCTTCATACAGACCGTTACCGGCGATGATCTCACCGTCCTCGGCCACGACCAGCGGCTTGACCTGCCCGAACATTTCAATGCTGCGGATGTACTCGGTCAACTGCTTCTCGGAATGCCGGCGGATGTTGTGGGCGGGCTTGTGCAGCTCGGACAGCTTCTTTACCGTGATTTTCATCGTGCATCCTCCTTTCGGTCAGAAACGAGGTGCAGGACCACGGAGGCCAGCAGCATAAAGATGATGATGTACACCCGAAGCTCGCTCATCAGCGTCCAGATGCCCATGACACCCAGCGGGATCACGAGCTGCCACGAGGTAACAGTGAGCACGTCAATGAGAAAGCCGATGTTCTCACCGAACACCAGATACTCCGAATAGAGGTAGGTGGACAGCGAGGACAGCGCAATGATGGTGATCAGGATAGCCTTGAGCGTGTTCAGCAGTGGGCTGAAATTGACCCATGTGAGCAGCGCAGCCAGCACCATGTAGACACCGAACATCACGCCAGCCAGCACAAAGGACTTTTTCATGTTGCCGTGCTGGGTTCCATCTTCATTTTTGTCGTTGTAGGAGAACAGCGAGTAGTAGTACGGATAAGTGAACGGGCCGGGCAGCAGCAGGAAGCCTTTGTAGAGGCCCGTCTGGATACCGGCAGCAGTCAGGCCGGGGTCGATGTTGACGAATGCACCGTGGGTGTATACCAGCGCGGCAATGACAACGACTGCCAGCAGACCGTAAACAACCACCCATGAAAAGCCATCAGACAGGACGTTCCGAATCATGCCCTCTTTCAGAAGCATAAACAGGAACACAAGGCAGGTGCCGTAGACAATCAATGTGCCTCCGGTGGTGCCGATCGGCGTGTCGCCGAAGATCTCATAGATGCCGGACATCTGCGTCCATGTCTGGAACACGGTCAAAAAGCCGATGAAGTAGAACATCACCTTGCTCTGCATGATGCGCCGGACGGTCGGGATGTACTCCGCAAACAGACCGAAGAAGATACAGGCCAGCGAGTTGAAAACCGCCCAGATGATAGCCGCAGCAGCGCCGTTGTTGATGGCCAGCGTGCGGAAGTTCATCAGGGAGCCGACTCCTGCCCATGATGCAACGATGGAACAGGCGTAGAAAATGGTGGGGTTTGCCTTGAATTTTGCCTTGATTTTCTGATACATGGAAAATCTCCTTCTTTGTGACTGGGCACGGCGAAATGCCCAGCTGCAGCACCTCGGCTTTTCGGGGTGCTACGGTGATGCCGCACGCAAAGGAGCAACGTGCGGCCCGGAATCCTCCTTTCAGGCAATAAAATAGCGGCACCCACCGGGAATGGTGAGCACCGCTTGGCTTGATTTGAATTTTGCATCCTAATCATATCACTCGGAGCGTCCGTTGTCATCTGAATCCATCGGTAAGCTTCGGCATCCATCCGAAACCATCCGACAACGTCCGACAGCGAGTGAAACCATCCCCTTGATTCTCAACGATTTCCACTTTGAATTCAACTTTTCAGGGGGTAAAAGTTAAATTCATTTCAATTTTGAGCTGATTTTGTGTGGATTTCTGATTTGAATTTCAGTTTTGGGGCAAAAATAAAAAGCCCCGCAAATGCAGGGCTTATCGGTCAGTTTTTGTTGAGGTAGTTGTATGCCATCCGGCTGACCCCATCTTCGGTATATCCTTTTCCCAGAACTCCGGCAACTTCGGCCCATGAGTAGCAGCGGATAAACCGCAGTCTGAAAACCAGATACATCCGGGCATCCACAATGCTCTTGCAGTAGGCCTCGACTTTGGGCTTTTCCTGTGCTGCCAGTTCTTCCAGCCTGCGGATACGCTCGTCCATGTCAGCCAGCTCTACGGCCAGATCTCCGACTTTATCCCGAACACCCGGCGTGTGGGGCATCCCGGTCAGTTGTGGGGAGGCGGGAGTGATTCTTTGCCGCAGTCTCTCCAAGGCTTCACGGTCTTTTTCGAGGGTCATTTGGATGTCATAGTACTTGGACAATTCCTGTAATGTCACAACCTACCTCCGTCATAATTCAGCTACCGTCTTTCGGCGGCGCCTCTATTATTTTATCACATTTTGCTGTCGGAAGGTAGACCGGAAGTCCACAAATTATGTGGTCTGCACCAATTTTGCACAGGCCGGGCACAGTATATGTCTGGCCCTGGGCATCAGTGCGCTGGATGGACGGTTCAAGGGGTATGTAGTTCTCACAGGACAAGCAACTCATTTTTTCCCGCCCCCATCATCCTCATGATATTTAACGCCGGACAATGCCGGAATCAAAAAGAACCAAAGCGCTCTCAGATCTCCTGTGACGTGGATTGCGGTTGACACCGCCAACCCCACTGAAATCCACTCCGCTGCATAGATAAGCGCAACCCATTTCATTCAGGCACCTCCTGTCTGCCGTTGCCAAAACTCCGGGCAAATACCGCCCGTTGGATAAAGTCCACATCCTCTGCAATAGACCGTACCGATGAATTATCAGAGCGGATTTCAAAGGAGCGGAGAATGAAGTGCTTCAAAGTGTCCAGACTGTAACCTGCGATCGACTTCCCGAAGAATGCGGTAAGGATTTCAATAATGGTTTCCTCATGCCGGGCGAACTCGCATCCATAGACTTTGTGTTCAGGAATAAAAGACACCCAGTAGGTAAACCGAGACTTATCGTGACCGGCTTTCAGGTCAAGGCAGCGGGTTTCGGTTTGCAAGTAGCGGACTGCTCTATCCGTTATCTGTTTTAGCTCCTTTTCTCCAATGGTGCAGCCGTCCGGGAAAAGTTCTTCCATGAATTGGAGAAAAAGCTGTTCGCCATTGGCACAATCGAACACGTCATGCCATGTGGCAGCCCATTCGGACATTGCTTCTCTTTTTTCAAAGAGAATTGTGCAGGCCAGTCTGACAAAGTTGGCCGGAGATTCAACCATGAAATGCAGTCGTTCCGTTGTCATATTCAGCCTCCATACACGCTTTCTTGCAAGCCTCGCATTTCTTGTACGGCTGCTCAAGCCAGCAGTCGAACAGCAAGCATTTGGGCTTTCTGTATTCCGGCGGAGCCTTTCGTCCATGGGTTTGAGTACGAAACGTATGGTACTTGCACACCTCTTTGCCCCAAAAATCTCCGCCGAATTCGCAACTTTCACGACCCGGCGAAACCTCATGCTTAACTGTGATGGTTTTCATTTTTTCACCTCCGGCGGCTCCAGCAGCGGAGCCCACAGCTTCACATGCCCGTAGTGGCCATCCTCTGCACGGTGGCCATCCTCAATGTGCCACGTCCCGTTTTCGACCCAGCCTTTCATGGTGTGGCCGCTCTCGCAGCACACCCATACGATGTCGCTTATCACGGCGCAGTGCTTTTCGCCGGCGCATTCCCAGCTTTCTTCATGGGCGATTGGCGGGTTCTTGGCATCATGCCATGACATCTGGCGCACAAAGTCAACGACCATCTGGCTGGCCTCGTGCAGGGCTTTGGCAGCAGCGTCTTTGCCTTTGAAGCCGTTGTAATATTCAATCTCGGCCAGAGCGTCCAAATCCGTTGCCGGGTCGATGAGGCGGCAGGCTTCCTCAAGGGTCATTCGATGTACCTCCGCTTGTCCTTGTCCCAGTGCAACGTGATGGGATTGCCGCACTTGCAGGGGATGGTGATTTCCAAATCCTCGATGTTGGTCTGGCCTTTGGCGTGCAGCCCGCAGCACCCACACTCAAACTCATAGTGGGCAAGCCCACGTTCAAGCGAGATCGTGGCCCCGCAGCGGCAGCCGATGGACATCTGCGAAACGTGGAGGTATGTACCGAACTCCTTACCGCAGCAGGGGCAGCGCAGCCGCAGCAGCCCCCGTGCGCCGACTTCCGGCGGGCGGTTATTCCTGTTCTTCCTCATGGGAGGCTCCTTTCTGTGTCTGGAAATGAATCACTTCACGGAAAAGCAATTCGTTTTTCTGCTCTGATTCGGCCATGAAGTTGATATACTCCCGGAACAGAGCACGGTCGTGCTGCTGGCGGCTGGTTTCGCCCAGCAGCGCCCCGATGGACACGCCAACGGCCAGCAGCGCAATGTTGATGAAAAACTGGTCAGGCATCGGTATCACCCAGCACTTTCTCGATGAGGTCAAAGACCATTTCCCGGTCTTCGGTACTCAGAAAGTCGGCAGCCACAATTTCAAATTTGAGGCGGTCTGCATATTCTTTTAAGTCGTCCATGGGTTACTCCTTTCCCAGTGCGGCGAGGATCTCGTTGCCCTTGTCCATCAGTTCATCCCGCCGTTTTTTCTGCTCAGCCTCCAGCTTTTTCATTTCCGCCTGATACTTTTTCAGGGTTCCCGGCCGGAAATTCTTGCTCTGGCCCATGCGGATTTTTGCGGCAATTTTCTTGTGCTGCTGAACGGTCTGGCGCAGTTCGGTGTCCGTGGTCAGAATCTGGTAGCGATGGTGGCAGCCGGGGCAGGTGAAATACTGCACCATGTAATCGCCGCTCCATGTACTGCGGATGCCGGCTGTCTGGATGCTGAACGGTGTGCCGCAGCGGTCACACTTTACAAGGTCGGTCATTCGCCATACTCCTTTCTGCACAGCTGGAACGCATTGCAGTGGTCATCGCAAGTTTTGCAGCACTTGTCGCATTCAGGGTGAGCAGCTTTGCACTTATCGCAGGGCGTGTCAGCCTGGCTGCCGGAACCATACACCGCAAAAAGCTGGTGGGTGCCGTCTTGCAAAGCCTTTTCATCATCGGCCATTTCGTAACCGAGTGCAGCGAGCAGTTCATAGGTGCTGTCAAGGTCATCATTTTTGCGGTGAACGAACTTGCTCGCGCCTGTCGGCCCGTTCCATTCCGTGCTCCAATAACCCTCACGACTGCTGTCCGTTGCATCAAAAGCAACCGCCAGTAGAATCTTCTCCGGCTCGGTATCGTAAGCATTGAACATTTTCAGGGCATCTTCCAGTTCCGTGTCTTCCCGAATCTGCTCATCCAAACCGATGCCGAGCAGCCGCAACACGTTTTCGTCATCCTCCATGTGCCGATATTCGGTCAGAATCGGGGTGGAATAAGCCAAGATTTCCGGCAGGTGCTTTTTGCACTCCGCGGGAGTCAAGTCCTTCACGAAGTCCCATCGCAGCTCGTACATGAGCTTCGTAACAGCGGCAAACTGTTCTCTCGCAAGCTGCTCGGTGGCTCTTGCGGCCTCCCTCGCCGAGTTGCTGGCATCCTCGGCTTCCGTATCGCGAGGTTTGTACAGGTCAATCTGATTTTCACTGACCTTATAGACATAAGCAACCTTGTCGGCATCTTCCGGCATGATGACTTCCTTTTTTGTGCCCCATTTGCCATACGCATTTACGTGTTCGTGTGTCTGGTAGGTGGCCTGCGGATCTTCCACGGCGAATTTTTTGAGCTGCTCAATCCATTCGGCCTTTTGGTGCTGCCATTTTTGCTGTTCCAGCGCATCCTGCATAGCCCTGTTGAAGTTCTGGGTGCCGAGGGTCTCCAACACCCGGTTTCTGGCTTCCAAGTCCTCGATTTTGTCCAGCTGGGCGAAGTCAGACAGGGTTGCACCGCGCTTTTCGGCTTTCTTGAAGCTGTCGTGGTTCAGTTCCAGCAGCTTGATACGCCGCCGAACGGTGGACTGTGAGAAGCCGGATTTGTCGGAGATCTGCTCCACGGTCTGCCCAAAGTCCATCATCATCTGGAAGCCCTGAGCCTGTTCGTAGACGGTGAGGTCTGACCGCTGCATATTCTCCACCATCATGGTCTGCATCTGCTCCCGCTCATCCATCTCAACGATGGCGCAGGGCAGCTCGTAAAGCCCGGCCTGCTGCGCTGCCGCTGCCCGGCGATGGCCGATGATGATGGTGTAGTCGTCACCCACCCACATAACCTTGGGAGCCCATGCTGCTGCGGCGGCGGCTGCATCGCCGCCCTCGTCAACGCACTTGCTGATGTACTCCCGGCTGCTGAGGTAGTGGCCGGGAATGACCGTCAGGTTCTGGTACACGCCGTTTTCCTTGATGCTGGCCGCCAACTCGGACAGGTCGCCCAGCTCCTTGCGGGGGTTATCCGGGTGCGGGTGAAGCTGTCGGATAGGGATATAAGTAATGTCTGCCATAGGGGTTACTCCTTTCTTGATTCAGGTTAGAAAAACGTGAGCTGCCCGGTTTTGGTTTCGTTAAGAGGCTCATTTTCCGGGGCTTTAGGCTCATTTTTGATAGATTTTTGCAAATTTGCGGGTTTAATATCGGTTTTTTCGATTTTTGCAGGTTCGCCTTTCGGCTCAAACAGCAGGTTCATCTGCGCTATCTGGCGGCGCATATACCACACATCGGTTGAGAAAAGCGGCATATACCAGATGCGGTTTTGTGGTCCTGCGGGCAGCAATCCGCGGCTGTCGTAGGCCGTTGCCGGGTTCACGAGTGTGTCACCGATGACTACATATCCAGCGCAGCCCATGAAGCTGCACTGGATGTAGCACATCAGCCCAACGATAAAGTCAATGTCTTGGGCTATGACAAGGACTTTGTTGTGGTAGCAGATATTCCGTCTTTTGCAGACATTCAAAAAGGCAAGCAGCGTGGCGCCAGCTCCACAGGCCGGGTCAGATACCGAGATAAAGCCCTCCATGTCCGGGTGCAGCTTCGGGTCAAACGTGATCTCGGCCATGCAGCGGCACACATCGTAGGGGGTGAAGAACTGCCCGGCGTGGTCATTGCCCAGCTCACACATCATGTACAAGGAGCCGAGGAAATCTTGGTCGGGGTTCTGTTCCATGCCCATGACCACCTCGGCCAGCATTTCGGCCATGCCGTCCCGCTCTTTGGCGGAGTATTTGGAAATGATGGTCTGATACATCTTGGTGCGCTCCGTGGCGTTTACCTTGTCCGTGCTGTTTGAGATCTCAATAGCGGTCAGGGTGACGAAATCCTCCCAAATCTCCCAGCGGCTATGTTTTCCGGTCAGGCCATTGAAGATTTTGAGGAAAATCTTCTGGTGGTCGTCCCGGATGCTGCGCGTTACTGCTGCCTTTGCCATGGATTATTCCTCCTCGCTGTCTGCCTTGGCGAGGTAGTAGCGGCCATCGTAGAAGTCAATCACGCCGGCCGTTTCCAGTTCATCCAGCAGGGCGATGGCCTTTTCTGCGGTCACACCCATCTGCTGTTCCAGCAGGGCCTGCGTGATGCCGTCGTTCTGCCGGGCAATCTCGGTGGCCTTTGCCAGCTCGTCCTCTGCGGGCGCTTCGGCCTCGGCATCGTCTGCATCATCGGTATCATCCTCGATTTCTTCCAGCTTTTCGGCATCCGGGGGCAGGTCGGGAGCCTTTTCCTCAGGCTCCTTTGCGGTGGTTTCAGGAATTTCCGGCATCTTCCCGCCGATGGCTTTCAGCCGGCCGCTCTCAATCAGCTCACGGAAGAAGAACTGGCAGTAGTAGGAGTGCATATTCTTGAAGATGTTCTTGATTTTGCCGAACAGGGCATCCTCAATGGTGAAGGTCTTGCTCATGCGGTAGACCAGCACACCATCCTTCATGGTGAACAGGAGGTAGGCATCCGGGGAGATGTAGCTGTCCTCGCTGGCGGTTTCCAGCATGGACATCTGTTCGCCCACACCCTTGATGGGGCGGATAATCAGCTTGATGGGGTAGCTGTTCTTGATGAACGTGTAGGTCAGGTCGTGCGCCTCGCAGATGTTCTTCAGCTTGGTGCGCTGGGCGGCGAACTTAGAGGCTTCGTTTTCGTAGCTATCCATGGTATGTGCTCCTTTCAAGTAGCAGAAAAATGATAATCGTTCTCTCGGTTTTCAATGGCGGTCAGACCCACAGCGTAGGCTGCCCACACATCGGCTTTGAAGCCGTAAAAGAAATCCGGGTCCTTTTTTGTACCACGGCCATTTTTGAGGTCGTGGTCTGCGAATCGGTCAATGAGTGCCCGCCTGATGGCGGCATCGTTGGCACGGGTGTTATGGCAGATATGCCGCTTTTCCTCAATGCGGCACAGCAGCCGTACCGGGCAGCAGGCGTTCAGGGCTTGGTAGAAGCGGCCGATCCAGAGGACGGTATCGAATACCTCCCGGCCTACCGACATTCCGTAGGAGGCCACCATCTCGATGACCGCCCAACGCCAGCCCTGCACCCCGGCAGAGGAAAGCTTTTGCAGCAGCTCTGCATTGTCGATTTTTCCGAATTCCAGAGGGCGCAGGGTGCTGCGATCAATCACGCAGTAGCCAGACTGGGTGTTGCCGGGGTCGATAGCGATAATCGGACAGGTGCTCACAGGTACGACCTCCCAAACTCTTGGATGAACTGCGCCTCCGGCCAGCCGTAATACTCCATAGCCTTTTTCTGCGCCCACTTTTTTAAGCGGAGATCGGCCTCTCTATTTGTATGTATAGCAGTCACGCCGTTCTGGTGGCACCAAGGACAGAGGTTTGCCCACAGGCCAAGCCGCTTGCTCTTATCCCGGTACGGTCCGAAAAAAACTTCGTGCCGGGCGGTGCGATACCGCCCGCAAATCAGACAGGTGGGGCTCTTGCTGAGGATGCTGGGCGCATAGCCATTGCTGTCCAGCTTCTCTCCGTACTCATTTTTTGCCATGTCAATGCTTCCTCCTACGTTCAAAAGACTGCTGGGAAACCTGCTGCATCACCAGTTGAATCTTATCCTGCATACTCTGGTCAGCCAGCACATTGACAGGCTGCGCAGTTGCACCGATGCGCCCAAGGGTCTGTGCCCGGACACGCTTGATAAAGTTCAGTCGCTGCTTGCGGAACTCCTTGTCCACTTCTGCGGCATCCTTGCTGCCATCAATATCTGTAACTTCCAGATCCGGAGCTTGCATGGCATCGGCAGCGCAGCGGCGCAGCTTTTCCATTGCTACGTCCAAACCGTCCTCGTGCGCCCACTGGTTCAACTGCTCATAGTTGGCGTGGCTTTCTTTGCGCAGCCGTTCCAGCCGTTCTGGACCATAGTGCAGTATGTCAATAACTGCCTTTGCGTAAATCTGCCATGCGATTCTTGCAGCTTTATTTCCAGCAATCTGATATTGCTGCTCTTTGCGGCCACGAGGTGCCCGTAGCATCGGGATGCGGTAGTCGGAAGTGACATACCCCGCCAACCAGCTTTCCCGAATGGCCTCGGCCCTGGCTTTAGAGGGGCGGCCATTGGCATCTGGGGTCATAATGACTTCGGTGTTCTGATCTTCCAGTTCGTGAATCCTGTCTGTAATGCGGTCAAGGCGGGTCTTGCCAACACCGAACTCCTGATGCAACGCAATGGTGGTACACAGGCACACGATTTGGCTGACAGCCTGTTGAGTGTCATCCATCTCGGTCTGAAACGACTTTTTCACGGCTCTGCACCTCCTGAAACAATCCAGACCCGGCGGGAACCCCAGCCAGACCAGCTTAGAGCCTCCGCATGGGTGCTCACCGCCACGTCCAGCTTGTTACCTACCACAGCACTCCCGGTGTCCTGAACGACCCGGAGACCTACACCCTCGATATAGACCACCGTGCCGTAGGGCAGGATGCTGGTGTCAGCTGCCACGGTCACGCCCGGCTGCACCTTTGCGCCGCTGGATGTAATTCCGTGTCCCTCGCCGCAGATGTGGGCGTATTCTTCGGCACAATAGGCCGTGCAGCTGAACGACCCGGCGTATGTAAGAGTCAAATCGATCTGGGCGTTCAGCTCTGCGGTCAGGTTATCTACCTCGGTCTGAAGCCGGCCGACATTTTCCTCCGCGTCAATCGCCCGCATCTGCCAGTTCTGGAAGCGGCTGGCGTAGATGTCCCGCTCGATTTCCAGCTCGTCTACTCGCCGGGAGTAGGCCGTGCTTGCGAGGATGCAGCCAACCATTGCGCACGAAACGCCCACAATCAGGCTGTGAAAAGGACTTTTCCGCCTCATGCCGTGCCACCTCCAATCTGCGCCGGAGCTGCCCCACCGGGCAGGGCCGGGGGCTGCAAGCTCTCGATGGAGGCGTCGGCCACGGTCCGGTCGAACCCCGGCCGGACGAACTGCCGCAGATCTGCTGTGCTCCGGCTGGAAAAAATGTCGCTCAAATCTTCCGGAGAGCCAGCCCAGCGCTGCACCGCCACCGGCAGGGTGGCGAAAATCTCAGCATTGCGGGTCTTGAAGTCCTCCCCGGTGAGCTTCCCGGTAGGAGTTACCAGCCCGCCGTGAGTCATGTAGTACAGGTTTGCCGTAATCTGCCGGGCGGCGGTTGCCGCCTGCGCCCAGAGGTCGTTTGCCGAGGGCTTCACAGTAGCCTGCAACTTTTTAATTTCCTCACACCAGTCAACAATGATCTGATTCGGAAACCGGCACTTCGCAAATGCAGCATATAGTGCCTTTTCTACAATTTCGTCAGGAACCATGCCGAATGCCTGAACACAAGTTTTGAGATCGATTATACGATCTTCTTTGCTGCGAACACGGCCATAGCGATTGTCAATCACTATCAGCAGTTCTTTCAGTTTTTTGTCTGTCACGCTGAGCCTCCTAAGAGTTCTCTAAAGATTTCATCATAATCCTCGGCCGCAGAGCGTTTCGGCTGTTGCCCAGTTGAGGGCTTTCGCTGTGCTTCCCACGCTTCAAAGTCACCGGGAGTTTTGATGTTGTCTTTCTTCCATCGCCTTAATATAGATTCAATATAGCTCCACTTATGGGCGCCGTTCTTTGCACCCTCAGAAATCGCCAAAAGCAACATTTCTGTGCTGAACTGTTCTCTCCAGCGCTGTAGGTCGTCCGTCAAGATACGCGGCCAGGTTCCAATATTGGCCTGATACGCATTGATTATTTTGCTCAGGTCTGCATCCAGCCGTGGGTCTTTTTTGCGGGTGCCGCCGTCCTCTATAACTAGAATATCTTCTATATTATCTTCTATATTATTAGGTCTAAAATTTGGACTAGGGTGGTCTAAATTTTGGACTACCCCGGTATAAAAATTGGACTGGGGTGGTCTAATTTTTAGACTACCCCTCGGAGCCGCCAGATAATAATTGTGCTTGATGCCATTTACAACCTCTGTGCGTTTTTGAACCAGCCCTTTTTTGATGAGCTTATCCAGCGTATTGAACACGGTCTGCTTGCTTTCCGCTCCAAGCCATTCCTGCATGTAGCGGATGCTTCCCGAAAATTCAGTTTCGCCATCTTGCGTAAATCCGTAGATTATTGCATATAAGTTCAATTCGTTTCCTTTGAGGTTCAATTCAGTGCGCATCCAGCCCAGAAGCATAACGTAGTTGTCTGGCTTTACCATCCAACCACCCCCTTACCTCGGTTAGAACGGCAGATCATCGGCATCGTCCAGAACCGAGAAATCATCGTCGCTGCCCTGAGAAAAGCTCTGGCTGACCTGAACATTGCCAGGATGATCGGCGGCTCCCTGCCACTGTTGGCGCTGGCTCTGGGTGGCAAAGCCCATCTGCTGGGGCTGCGGCTGCTGATTCCGATAGGTGGCCGGTGGCGGGTTCGTCCCGCCATCATCCACGGTCCCCTGCTGGTTGTCCTGCTTCGGCCCCGCAAAATAGATGTTGTCCACCACGAACTCAATCGCCGTGCGGTTGTTTCCGTTCTTATCCTCATACTGCCGCGTCTGGCAGCGGGAATGAACCACAGCGGCGCTCCCCTTGCGGAAATACCTGCTGACGAACTCCGCCGTCTTGCCCCATGCGGTAAAAGTGAGCCAGTCCGTGGGGCGGTGGCCGTTGGCATCCACCATATCCCGGTCAACCGCCATGCGAAAACTTGCCACCTGCTTTCCCGTCTGGGTGGTCCGCAGCTCAGGATCAGCTGCAAGCCGCCCCTGAAAATCACAGCTGTTCAGCATGAGAAATCACCTTCTGCACTTTCTCAGGTGCCACAGGTACGGCATCGGCTTTCAGAGGGAATATATCCGAATGCAGCATCTTCATGAGCTCATCAGCGAACATGCCTGCTTCAAGTGCGCCGTCTTTCCTGCACTTGGAATAAATCATGTGCAGTTCCAGCCGGAGCTGGAAAAGTTCATTGTATTCCTCAAAGGGAATCGTAATCATTTCCATAGAAATGTCCTTTCCGGTCATTTCGACCATTCTTCTTTGTACCGAGCCAGCTGTTCCGGGGTATCCGTCTGGATGCCCAGTTCCTTGGCTTCTTCGATTGCGCCGTCCACAAGACGGGCAAATTCCTTTGAATCCATCTTGTGGCTTTCCTTGTAGACAAAATAGCAGGAGTAGTCTTTTCCGTTTTCCTGCCGGGTTTCATAGAGCCGGACATAAGGGTAAAAGTCGCTGGGATCTACGGTCGGCGGGAGTTTCAGGCCAACAGGCTTGCCGTCCTTGTCGCGGGCAAGCGCTCCATACGAAACCACGAGCCGCCGCTTCACGGCATCCTCGCTCTCGCCGGTCTCCGCAGAAATCTTGTTGCACAAGACGTGGAAATACGCATTTGCTGACAGGCTACGCTTTTCCCTGTGCTTTTTGATTTCCACATCCAGAACCGGCTCCTGATGGAGCTTGTCCCAGATTTCCCGGAAGTCGCCGTTGATTTCCAGCGTGACCCGTTGTTTCCCGCCGAGGGTAAAAGCCATGTCCACCAGCCGTCCGGTCATGTGGCATCCTCCTTGTCCTGATGGCAGTGCATATAGATATAGGCGCTGTTCTGCCCCATGTTGGCATATAACCAGTCATTGATCTTGGCAAGGCTCATGTGGTTGTGCAGCACGCCCAGCTCGTAAATGTACTCACCGTTCAGCTTTTTCTCTGCAATTTTGGCTTGGATTTCCGCGTCATCGTAGTTGGCTTCCACCATGTACAGGTCATAGTTCGGAGCCGTGATGCCGTTCAAATTGTTCATATCTGTGCAGTAAAACAGCTTCCCTGATGGGAGCCAGACTTTCCAAGCGCAATTCGGAACATTGTGCTTGACCATATCGGGCCTGACGTTGCAGATGCCGTATCCATACATGTGCCCCGGCTCCAGAACATCAATCTGCGAGACCGGCACCCCTGCATCCACCAGCGGCTTGCACAGCCATGCACAGCACGCAAAACGGAGCGTGGGGCGGTTTTCTGCCAAAAGCCGGAGCGTTGTCGGCTGGAAGTGGTCACTGTGAATGTGAGTGAGCAGAACCAGCTTCAACGCCCGGTATACTTTTGACAGTGCCTTGAAAGACACGCCGCAGTCAATCAGGATTTTTTGGTCAATCACCACCGCATTGCCTTTACTGCCAGTTGCGATGATGTTGTAGTCGATCATAACGAGCTGAGGTCAACCACCGGCTCGGCGGTCGTGGGTTCACTCTGAGCAATGTCCACATGGGGCAATGCCTGCCCATCGCCCACCTCAGGCTTCCCGGTATGCAGTTCCGGCTGTTCGGATGCACCAGGCATCGGTTCCGGCTCGGTGATGATCTCGTTGTTGTCGTACACTGTTGCCACGGCGTTGTCGCTCTCCATGGCTTTCGTCATTTCGATGCTCATAACGCCCCAGCTGGAAATAAGCTGGCGAAGCAGGGTCTTTTTGGCCATGTCATCAAAGTTTTTGTACCAGAACGAGGAGTACTTCCACATCTCGCTTTCCGGGACTTTGCCAGCCATCAGGTCTTCGTAGTTCTTACGGCTGAAAGCCTTGGAATAGGTATCGGCATGGGTCATCATTTTCTCTTTCGACCAATACAACACCTTGCGGAAGCCGTTGAGGTACTCAAAGTAGGCCATATACCCGACCGTGGGCAACGCGTCACGCTGATCGTCATCCTCGACGAACTGGAATTTGGCTTTTCCGGTTTCCGGGTCTTTGCCGAGGTACTCGCCCTGCTTGATGACCATAACATCCAGATCCTTGTACTGGCCGCTGCGTAAGGCCAGCTGGATGTAGCCCTTATAGCCCAGAACAAACTGTGCCGTGACACTCTCCGGGCGGATCAGCCTGTTGTTGCGGTCATACTTGGCTTTCTGCTTGAAAGGCACGAGGTAGTACTGCCCCAGCTGAGGGGACGGGCTGAGGTTCAGGCTTTCACCCAGCAGGGCACCGGCCAGAATCGTGCCGGCATCGCATTCCTGCAGGGCGGGGTTGACGGCCACCGCCGAGGTAATGCTGGCCGTGAACCGGCGGGCGCGGGCCGGGTCGCGCAGAGTGTTGGAGATCAAGGACTGATAGCCCTTGGTGGTGATTGCCACGGAGAACTTGGGCTTCTGCTGTACCTGCATCTGATTATAAGTTGCCATATTCAATACCTTCCTTTTCCAGATAATGCTTCAAACCGATCAGCTGGGCTTTGGTGCCTTTCGCATAAAAGCGGGTCATCAGGATAGGCTCAGCCGCCGGGGTGGACTGAAGTTCAGGCTGGGGTTCCGGCTGAGTGCCGGCTTCCGGCAGTTCGGACGGCTCCTGTACCGGGGCGGGCAATTCAACCGCCGAAGCCGCCACAACAGCGGCGCGGGCTTTTTCGGCAGCGGCTTCCCGTTCGGCCTGCCGGGCGCGGCGCTCTTCTTCCCGCCGACGCTGTTCCTCCAGCGCCTTGTGCCGGTCACCCACAGTCTTGATGGCGTTGGGCAAATCCAAATTGCTGCGGTACTCCACCATGATCTCGGCGGCGCTGTCCATGCCCTCAATTGTGGCCACGTCGGCCACAATGCCGCCCACGAATGCCTTTGCCTGCTTTTTCAAAGAGGTCAGGCTGTCGCTCATGTTGACTTTCGGGCGGTAGGTCAGATTATCCAGCCAATCAATGTCGGCGGCTTCCACCAGTTCGCCGTAGTAGTCCATGAGCGCTTCCGTCTTCTGAGCCACAATGCCAGAGGTCACATCCGCGATTTTCTGCTTCAGTTCGGCATCTGCCTGCTGGAACGGTGCCGTCACGCACTCCCGGTAGACCTGCTCAAAGGCATTGTAGGGTTCAAGGATTTTGCTCTTGATGGCCGTGCGCTGGGCTTCGTACTCCTTGAATTCCTTGGTAAGCTGGGCGCGGGCATCTTTGACGCTCTTATAGGTTTCTTCGGTGCAGATCAGCGAGGTGGCTTCGGCGGTGCGCCGCTCAATGTCGGCCTTTACGCTGTGAAGCCGCTCGACAATGATAGGCAACTGCTGAAGTTCAATGACCTGCAATGCGGTATCCTGTGCCATATCGCACTCTCCTTTCAATTTTTGAATACTTCATAATGGCCGGTGGTCTTGTTCATCAGAACCCAGCCGCCGGCATCCGGGCTGTCCTGAATGAAAAGGTACTGCCGGGAATCCCAGCCATGTGCAGAAAGGGCTTCTTTCTGCTTGCGGGTCAGCCTTTTGGGCCGGGCATTCATGTGTCTGCCACTCATACGATGCTCACCTCCTCATTCCAGCGCTTCAGCAACGAGGGCTGCATGGTGATGATCTTGTAGCCGGTGGCTTCCAGCTCAGTGCTGCGGTCGTAGCTCTGCACGTCCTGCGCGTGCCGTGTGACAGCGTTTGCCAGACCATAGAGGGAAAGGTCACCGCCCGCGATAAGATGTCCCAGAATGCCCTCGCTCTCGTTCTGGCGGATGTTGAACTCCTTGGCCGCAAGCTCAACCACCTTGGGAGCCGCCGCCGGGAGAATGGGTGCTTCCTTGGCATCCCGGAGTTTCTGCACCAGCGCATTGAACCGGGCTTCATCGACCGCCGCCCGGACGGTGTCCTCAATCTTCATCAGGAATGCCCGGTCGTCGGCTTCGATGGTCTCATCCCGGAAAATCCCGAAATCGCCATCCACGCTTTCATTGATGCGGCCAACATGGCGCTTGCCAACACCCACATCCGCCACCATGCCATTGGTACAGACAAGACGGTAAATCAGAGGCTTCACGGAAACGCTGCCCATGCCGACCTCAGAATTGGAAATCAGGATGCCGGCCTGAACGATGTCCCCCGGCACTACTTCGGTCTGGATGCGCTCATTGACAACCTTGATGTACATGCGGGTATCGGTCAGTTCACAGCTTTCAATGCGGGCTCCCTGCATTTCAGAGATAATCGGCAGGACCGTCTGTGCAACCTCGTAGTTGTCGATACGGCGGTAGCGGTCGGAGAGGATGGCGCGGGCGGTACCATCAAGGGTGCGAACCATGCGGCGGGTGTCCGGGGACTGCTGGAACCAGCCATTGACGTTTGCCATCAGCAAGCCGGGGTTCTCTGCCCGCATCCGCTCGTAGTAGGGAGCCGGGATCTTCAACTGCAATCCCAGCTGACGGTGGGCATTTTCGTTCAGCTGGAACGGGGTGTTGCCGATCACGAGGTCAAAGTTCTCGTTGACGGCGGTCATCTGCATAGCACCCGCTGTGGCAACGTAGTCCTTTTTGACCTTGGCCTGCCGGTCAAGCTCAATCGCAAGCTCCTGCAAACTTCTTCCGTACTTCATTGAAAAATCTCCTTTTCTTTCAGAAAAACAACCGGGACAAGCCCGAAATCACATAAACTTGCGGATCAGGTCACCTACCGCGGTATCACGGAGAACACGGCCGAGCCATGCTCCAAAAACATCGAACACGCCCTTGCTATCCAACCAGATCAGCAGCGCCGCCCCAAAAGCGGTCAGCCAGAACTGGAACAACGGGACACGAGCCGCCGCCTGATCGGGGGTGAGGTGGTACATGAACATCAGCAATTCCTGCATCTTTACTCCTCCCCGCCGCAATAGATCTTCTCGGCCTGTTCAACGCTGGTGTCATCGAATGCCCAGTGCAGTTCATGCAGCACCTTTTCGATGGTCTTTTCGTCAAGCCCGGCTCTCTGCATAGCCAGCAGGCAGTATCCGGTACAGGCCGCGTTGCTCCATGCGCCATTCAGCGCAAGTGCTTCAAACAAAGAAATCTGTTCCTCGTGGGTCATAGCTACAAACTTTCTCTTGTACTTGATTTCCAGCCGGAAATAAGTTACACTAAAAAACGATGATGCAGCCTTTCCTTGAAGCGGTTCGGCGCATCGCACCTTTCGGCATCGTCCTGCTGCAACGGGACGGTGCCTTTTTATTTGTCAAATCGGACCCGGATTGCCATGCGAAACGGCCCTATGCTTTTCCGAAGTCCTTTTTGTGCTCATTCCTGTGTGTGTAGATTCGTAAGCCTGCACTCCTGCCCACGGCACAAGCCGCGTTCTCTCGCCGACACTAACGAGTTCTCCAAACTCTCCGGCAGCCATCTTGCTGCGAATCGTGGCGCATGATACCCCGTACCGCTCTGCAAGCTCTTTTGCAGTGTACAGTTCTTTGTGTCCTGCGCTCAGGCGCTCAGTTAATTTATCAGCCAGAATGTCAAGCAGTCTATCAACCATTTCGTCCACCAAATTCACCTCCCTCACTTGTTGATGTGGCATCTTCAAAATCAAATCGTCCGCCGGGAGCGCTCAAACGCTTTGATGTCTTCAGCTCTGACCCTGTACTCCTTTCCGATTTTGATTGCACCGAGCTTCTTCTTACGAATCCACTCCCATACGGTAATGATCTGAACACCGTACCGTTCTGCTACATCCTTGCAGGTATACAGTTCCCCCATGAACGTCCTCCTTTCTTTGTATAGATTTATAGTTGTGTTTTGTTTGGTTTTGTGATATGATAATAGTGCAAATCAAACAAATCACAAAACCACCTGTCCATATCACACAAAGCAGTTTTGTTTGTTGTGTGTTTTGTGTGGTATGGCTATACTATACCACGCATTTTGTTTGGTGTCAACGGCACTTTGCGTGTTTTGTGTGGTTTTGTCTTTTATGCACAAAATCAGGCGGTGTAGTATGGATATATTGTTAGAAAGAATCATTGAGTGCATCGGGCCGCGGCACGGTGCTAAGAAAGAACTTGCGGAGCATCTTGGGATTCACCCCAACGTCATCACAAACTGGCTGAATGGGCGTAACAAATCCTATCGGCGCTATGTGAATGAAATTGCTGCTTTTTACGGTGTTTCCGTTGATTACCTCTTAGGGAATGCCGATTCAAAAGAAAAACAGCCTGACTCTCAAAATGAGAATCAGGCTGTCAAGGATGAACTGATTGCCTTTTATGGGGATGTAAAGGATGATCTTACCCCCGATGATATTGACGATCTTATGGTCGCTATGCGCGCAAAGGCCGAGCGGAACAAGAAAAAGAAATCAGGTGTGTAATGCATGAACACAGCCGTTTGCTGTATGTATGATGATCTGGAAGCTTTGAACGTAGACGTTGTGGATGTTAAACTCAAAAACAATTCCGCAATCGCGTTCTTTGACAATTTCCTTGTCATTGATCGCAGCAAATGCAAGACCGCCGCACAGGAACGCACTGTGCTGGCGCATGAAGCAGGGCATTACATGAGCGGTGCTTTTTACCGCGCTTATAGTCCATTTGAAGTCAAAGAACAGGCAGAGCATCGGGCATTTGCCGCATCTGTCGAAAAGTATCTCCCTGTCAACGAAATCCTGAATTGCTACAAGATGGGCATGACAGAAAATTGGGAGATTGCCGAATATTTCAACCTTGAAGAAGAATTTGTTGAAAAAGCAGTACATTATTGGACTGATTGCAAAGGCATAGATTTTAATTGTTTATAAAACGAAAAACGCCCCGGTGCTACCAACACCGAGAGCGTTCAAATAGATTGGCTTACTCAAAAGAGCAGTCACAACCGACACTGTGATTATACCTCTTTTGGGTAGGCTTGTCAAAGTGTACCCAAAGGAGGTTATTTTATTATGGCAAGACTCAAAAAAAGAAAAGATGGCCGCTATCAACGCAAGGTGACATTGTCCAACGGAAAACAGAAATTTGTATACGGCAAAACGATTGCTGAAGTCAATGCCGCTGCAAATGCACTAATGAACCAAGATACCGCCGGGCTTGAAGTTGGAGATCACACATTGGTGGGCGAGTGGGCAAAAATTTGGTTGAAAAACTATAAATCCGATTTACGGGCCGCTACCATCAAAATGTACCGGGATAGCTATAATCTCCACATCATAGAACAGATCGGATACATGGAACTCCGAAACGTAAAACCAGTTCACATCCGACAGGTTATGGCCAGCGTTGCATCCAGATCGGAAAGCCTGCAGCGTAAAGTTCTTCTGACTATGCGCCAGCTTTTTGAGGAAGCACGTTTGAATCATCTGATTATTGATAATCCTACTGAGGGTATCAAAATCACCCCTCACGCTAAAGCGGAAAAGAAAAAGGCTCTGCTTCCCGATGAGGTCGATATTCTGATGAGTGTAGTCGTAGAACCACGCGCCCGCGTATTCTGCGCCCTCTGTCTGTACTGCGGGCTTCGCAAAGAAGAAGCGCTTGGGTTGCAATGGTCGGACATTCAAAGCAACTCTCTGACCGTCCGGCGTGCTATGACCTTTCTGAACAATCAGCAAGATCCCGTAGATGATCTCAAAACAAAAGCTGCGCACAGGGTCATTCCTATCCCGGACAAGCTCAGAGCCATCTTGCTTGATACACCACACTTGAGCCGATATATTGTCCCTGCCTCCAATGGCGGGGATATGACCCGCTCCGCATTCACCCGAATGTGGAATTCTCACGTTGTTTCCCTTGTGCCTTTTCCTCTGCATCCCCACATGCTGCGGCATACCTACGCAACGACACTTTATCGTGCAGGGGTAGACTTACGCACGGCACAAAAACTAATGGGACACAGCAGCATTCAGGTCACCGCCGATATTTATACTCATCTGGAACAAGAGGATTCACTCCATGTTGCCGATAAACTCAACGAGTATCTTTCCGGCAAATCTGAGAACTCCGTGAAAAGTAGTCAAAAAGTAGTCAAGCTCGCCATCTGATACAAAAAAAGAAGCCACACAGCACGTTTTTCAACGCTACTGTGTGGCTTTTCTGGTGCACCTCCAGGGACTCGAACCCTGGGCCCACTGATTAAGAGTCAGTTGCTCTACCAACTGAGCTAGAGGTGCAAATATGACCCGTACCGGAATCGAACCGATGTTAAAGGCGTGAGAGGCCTCTGTCTTAACCGCTTGACCAACGGGCCATATAAAAGTCGGCGACTACCTATTTTCACGCGCCGTTTCCAGCGAACTATCTTTGGCACAAGTGAGCTTAACTTCTGTGTTCGGAATGGGAACAGGTGGAACCTCACCGTCATCGACACCGACCGATCTGACTGAACCAGTATAACATGTTTGTTGTACTTTGTCCAGTATTTCTTAGAAGGACGTGCCTTCAAAACTGAATAATCACTGCTTACATTTTTTCGTTGACTCTCAGAGTCTCAAGCGAATTGTGGTCAAGCCCTCGACCTATTAGTACACGCTTGCTGAATGGATCGCTCCACTTACACATCGTGCCTATCAACCTTGTAGTCTTCAAGGGGTCTTACTTGTTTGAAACAATGGGATATCTTATCTTTGGGTCGGCTTCACGCTTAGATGCTTTCAGCGTTTATCCGATCCGTACATAGTTGCCCAGCTATGCTCTTGGCAGAACAACTGGTGCGCCAGAGGTACGTCCGCTCCGGTCCTCTCGTACTAGGAACAGCTCCCATCAAATATCCTGCGCCCACGACAGATAGGGACCGAACTGTCTCACGACGTTCTGAACCCAGCTCGCGTACCGCTTTAATTGGCGAACAGCCAAACCCTTGGGACCGAATACAGCCCCAGGATGCGATGAGCCGACATCGAGGTGCCAAACCTCCCCGTCGATGTGGACTCTTGGGGGAGATCAGCCTGTTATCCCCAGGGTAACTTTTATCCGTTGAGCGATGGCATTTCCACTCACATACCACCGGATCACTAACTCCAACTTTCGTTACTGCTCGACCCGTCAGTCTCGCAGTTAGGCTCGCTTCTGCGTTTGCACTCTTTTGCTTGATTTCCGTTCAAGCTGAGCGAACCTTTGAACGCCTCCGTTACTCTTTAGGAGGCGACCGCCCCAGTCAAACTGCCCACCTAACAATGTCCCCCGCCTTGATTCAAAGGCGCAGGTTAGAATTCCAATATCGCAAGGATGGTATCCCAACGGCCACTCCACAAGCGCCAAAGCACCTGCTTCCCAGTGTCCCATCTATCCTGTGCATGCAACATCGAAACCCAATATTAGGCTACAGTAAAGCTCCATGGGGTCTTTCCGTCTTGTCGCGGGTAACCGGCATCTTCACCGGTACTACAATTTCGCCGGGCGGGCTGTTGAGACAGTGCCCAAATCATTACGCCTTTCATGCGGGTCAGAACTTACCTGACAAGGAATTTCGCTACCTTAGGACCGTTATAGTTACGGCCGCCGTTCACTGGGGCTTCGATTCAATGCTTGCACATCTCCTCTTAACCTTCCAGCACCGGGCAGGCGTCAGCTCGTATACGTCATCTTTCGATTTAGCACAAACCTGTGTTTTTGGTAAACAGTTGCTTGGGCCGATTCTCTGCGGCTGCATTGCTGCAGCACCCCTTCTCCCGAAGTTACGGGGTCAATTTGCCGAGTTCCTTAACAACCCTTCTCCCGTTGGCCTTAGAATCTTCTTCCTACCTACCTGTGTCGGTTTGCGGTACGGGCACCGCAGAAATACACACAGCTTTTCTCGCCATCTTCCATCTCAGACTTCGGTACTAATTTCCCTCGATCGCTACCGGAACCAACACCCGGCTCCGAGACTTCATATGTGTCCCTGTGTTTAACTCTTTTGGTGGTGACGGAATCTCTACCGTCTGTGCATCGGCTACGCCGTTAGGCCTCACCTTAGCTCCCGACTGACCTGGAGCGGACGAACCTTCCTCCAGAAACCTGAGGCTTTCGGCCATGCAGATTCTCACTGCATTCGCGCTACTCATTCCGGCATTCTCACTTCTATACACTCCACAGCCGCTTGCGCTACTGTTTCACCGCGTATACAACGCTCCTACCCAGCATGTAAACATGCTGCCTAAGCTTCGGTGTCATGTTTAGCCCCGTTAAATTCTCCGCGCAAAGACGCTCGACCAGTGAGCTATTACGCACTCTTTGAATGAGTGGCTGCTTCTGAGCCAACATCCTGGTTGTCTACGTATCTTCACATCGTTTTCCACTTAACCTGACTTTGGGACCTTAGCTGTAGATCTGGGCTGTTTCCCTTTTGACAATGACATTTATCTGACACTGTCTGACTCCCAAGCATCAATACTCTGGCATTCTGAGTTTGATAAGCTTCGCTAACCTCTCGGCCGCTAGGCTATTCAGTGCTTTACCTCCAGGTATCTAACTTGAGGCTAGTCCTAAAACTATTTCGGGGAGAACCAGCTATCTCCGGGTTCGATTGGAATTTCTCCGCTACCCACAGTTCATCCGCCGCCTTTTCAACGGAGGTCGGTTCGGTCCTCCATGGAATTTTACTTCCACTTCAACCTGACCATGGGTAGGTCACCCGGTTTCGGGCCCATTATATGCAACTTAACGCCCTTTTCAAACTCGCTTTCGCTTCGGCTCCAGACCTTAAGTCCTTAACCTTGCTGCATACAATCGCTCGCCGGACCGTTCTACAAAAAGTACCCTATCACGCTTTGACGCGCTCTAGGTGCTTGTAGGCACAGGGTTTCAGGTTCTTTTTCACTCCCCTCCCGGGGTGCTTTTCACCTTTCCTTCACAGTACTATACGCTATCGGTCACTGGGTAGTATTTAGGGTTGGAGGGTGGTCCCCCCGTATTCCGACCAGGTTTCACGTGTCTGGCCGTACTCTGGAATTCGCTCAGCTCTTGTCGTTTTCACCTACGTGGTTCTCACACTCTCTGACCGGCCTTCCCATGCCGTTCGGTTAACAACTTAAGTCCTAAATGCGCTCCGTACCCCGAAAGTATTTCTACTCTGCCCTCTTCCGCGTTCGCTCGCCACTACTTACGGAATCTCGTTTGATGTCTCTTCCTCGCCCTACTTAGATGTTTCAGTTCAGGCGGTTCCCTCGATATACCTATTTTGAAGTTCAGTATAACGTACCTGAGTATGATCCCAGGTGAGTTTCCTCATTCAGAAATCTCCGGATCAATGCTTATTTGCAGCTCCCCGAAGCTTATCGCAGCTTATCACGTCTTTCATCGGCTCCCAGTGCCAAGGCATTCGCCCTGCGCCCTTGTTCGCTTGACCTTTCAAACGTTCTCTTGGAACATTTGGTATCCTCTTGATTCTCTCTTGCCAACGAAGATTATTGTTACCCTTCCTTTTGAAATTGTAATATTTCTTAAAAAGAACTTACTATAATCTTTGTTTCGCAGTTATTATTCAGTTTTCAAGGTACGTCTTGGTGATGTTCCTCAAAGCCCGGTCTCCCGGAACTTTGAAGAAACATCACATGGTGGGCCAAAATGGACTCGAACCATCGACCTCACGATTATCAGTCGTGTGCTCTAGCCAGCTGAGCTATTGGCCCATGTGGTGGAGATTAAGGGAATCGAACCCTTGACCCCCTGCTTGCAAAGCAGGTGCTCTCCCAGCTGAGCTAAACCCCCACATTAGGAATTGAGTTCCCTTTTCAGGGCCCTCAAAATCGAACAATATCTACTCTACTCGTTTGTTACCTGTCCAAGGACTGTCCATCTTTTGATGTCCTGTCCTTGCCTGACTCCTTAGAAAGGAGGTGATCCAGCCGCAGGTTCTCCTACGGCTACCTTGTTACGACTTCACCCCAATCACCAGTTTTACCTTCGGCGGCGTCCTCCTTGCGGTTAGACTACCGACTTCGGGTCCCCCCGGCTCTCATGGTGTGACGGGCGGTGTGTACAAGGCCCGGGAACGTATTCACCGTGGCATGCTGATCCACGATTACTAGCAATTCCGACTTCGTGCAGGCGAGTTGCAGCCTGCAGTCCGAACTGGGACGTTGTTTCTGAGTTTTGCTCCACCTCGCGGTCTTGCTTCTCTTTGTTTAACGCCATTGTAGTACGTGTGTAGCCCAAGTCATAAAGGGCATGATGATTTGACGTCATCCCCACCTTCCTCCGTTTTGTCAACGGCAGTCTGGCCAGAGTCCTCTTGCGTAGTAACTGACCATAAGGGTTGCGCTCGTTGCGGGACTTAACCCAACATCTCACGACACGAGCTGACGACAACCATGCACCACCTGTCTCCTTGCTCCGAAGAGAAAACATATTTCTATGCCTGTCAAGGGATGTCAAGACTTGGTAAGGTTCTTCGCGTTGCGTCGAATTAAACCACATACTCCACTGCTTGTGCGGGCCCCCGTCAATTCCTTTGAGTTTCAACCTTGCGGTCGTACTCCCCAGGTGGATTACTTATTGTGTTAACTGCGGCACTGAAGGGTCAATCCTCCAACACCTAGTAATCATCGTTTACGGTGTGGACTACCAGGGTATCTAATCCTGTTTGCTACCCACACTTTCGAGCCTCAGCGTCAGTTGGTGCCCAGTAGGCCGCCTTCGCCACTGGTGTTCCTCCCGATATCTACGCATTCCACCGCTACACCGGGAATTCCGCCTACCTCTGCACTACTCAAGAAAAACAGTTTTGAAAGCAGTTTATGGGTTGAGCCCATAGATTTCACTTCCAACTTGTCTTCCCGCCTGCGCTCCCTTTACACCCAGTAATTCCGGACAACGCTTGTGACCTACGTTTTACCGCGGCTGCTGGCACGTAGTTAGCCGTCACTTCCTTGTTGGGTACCGTCATTATCTTCCCCAACAACAGGAGTTTACAATCCGAAGACCTTCTTCCTCCACGCGGCGTCGCTGCATCAGGGTTTCCCCCATTGTGCAATATTCCCCACTGCTGCCTCCCGTAGGAGTCTGGGCCGTGTCTCAGTCCCAATGTGGCCGTTCAACCTCTCAGTCCGGCTACCGATCGTCGCCTTGGTGGGCCGTTACCTCACCAACTAGCTAATCGGACGCGAGGCCATCTCAAAGCGGATTGCTCCTTTTCCCTCTGCTCGATGCCGAGCCGTGGGCTTATGCGGTATTAGCAGTCGTTTCCAACTGTTGTCCCCCTCTTTGAGGCAGGTTCCTCACGCGTTACTCACCCGTTCGCCACTCGCTCGAGAAAGCAAGCTCTCTCTCGCTCGTTCGACTTGCATGTGTTAGGCGCGCCGCCAGCGTTCGTCCTGAGCCAGGATCAAACTCTTTATAAATGATATTTATCACTTTTAAAGTGTTAAATCTTGTTCGCTCAGCACGCAATCGCTTGCGTCCTGTGTGAATTACTTTTGGAATTGTTTTTAGTGTTTTTCCAAACACTTAAAAGGTTCCTTACAAGTTTTTCGATATTGTTCAATTTTCAAGGTCCTGTGTGCCTCAGCCTTGCGGCTGAAAGCTTATTTATTTTATCACTTTCGTGATAAGTTGTCAAGCACTTTTTTGAATCATTTTTGAGTTTCTTGTCGAAGCTCATCGATTCTTCACGTTAGGACGTTCCTTCTGAAGTGTTTCATTCTGTCGGATGTCCGCCTGACAGTAATGTATTTTAGCACAGCCTTTTGCAAAAAGCAAGCATTTTCTTCATATTTTTCGCAAAAATCCGGCTTTTGGCTTTTTGCCCAGTTTTTTCCTTTTAATCTGGAAAGTATGACATCTAATCTTCTAAAAGTCGGCGGCGCAGCTGTACCAGTATCTTGCGTTCCCGCCGGGAGATCTGCACCTGTGTGGTATGCAGCACCTTTGCAGTTTCACTCTGGGTCTTGTTGCCATAAAACCGCAGGCGGATCAATTGCCTGTCCTGTTCCGGCAAAGCGTGAAGCACCTCTTCCAGACTGATACGTTCTGCCAATGCTTCTTCCGGGGATTCTACTGGAATATCCATCTGCCGGTCCTCTTCTTCATTTTCCGGGGTCAGGCTCATGGCAGGCTGTGCCGCCTGAATGGCAAGTGTGATGTTCTCTGCAGGTTCATTCAATTCTTCCGCCAGCTGAGAAAGGGTCGGCTCCGTACCGCACACTTTCATGTGATGCTCCCGTGCCGCCTGTACGCGCATTCCTAATTCTTTTAAGGAGCGGCTCACCTTGACTGTGCCGCTGTCCCGGAACAGCTTTTTGATCTCGCCTAAAATTACCGGCACTGCATAGGTAGAAAAGCATACGCCGCGGCTCTCATCAAAATTATCGCAGGCTTTTACAAGTCCCATGCATCCGGCACTGTACAGGTCATCGTACTCTATGCCCCGCCCGCGAAAGCGCCCGGCGCAGGCGTGCACCAGCCCCAGATTCTGCTCAATGAATGCGTCCCGCCGGGTCTTATCCGATACCATGCTCCTGCCTGCCTTTCCTGTTATGTATCATTCTCTCTGGGCCAGACGCTTGATGAGCAGCACCTTTGTACCCTTGCCGGGCTTTGAGATGACCTTGACCTTATCCATAAAGCTCTGCATCACCGCAAAGCCCAGCCCGGAGCGTTCCTCCGGGTTTCCGGTGGTGAACAGCGGTTCCATGGCCTGCGGGATATCCGGGATGCCGATGCCCTTATCTGCCACCGTGATGTGCACCTCCCGCCCGGGATAGACTGCAATGCTCATGGTCACCGGCCCGATGTGGTCCGGGTAGGCATGGACGATGCAGTTGGTCACCGCCTCAGACACTGCCGTTTTGATATCGGCCAGCTGCGGCACGGTGGGGTCGTACCGGGCAAGAAAGGCCGCTGCTGCGCCCCGGGCGTAGCTTTCGTTCACGCTGAGGGAATCAAACTGGATCTTTGTTGTGTTTTCCGCTTTCATGGTTTATTCCTCCTTCTGTCCTGCATCCGTGCAGGGGATGCGCGCCAGCTGCAGTACCTTTTCCAGCTGGGACGGTGTGTGCTGCACCCGCAGTGCCGTGCCCAGTGTGCGGGCAATGCGCTGCCGCCCCAGGATCAGCCCTACACCGGATGAATCCATAAATCCGACCCCGCCAAAATCCAGGATCATGGTCTGCGGGGCACGGCTGACCAGTGCATCATCCAGCTGGATGCGCAGGCTTTGCGCCGCATCGTGATCGATCTCGCCCGCAAGGTAGGCATAAAGCACATCGCCCGCCGGGCTGAAGCTTACCGTTGCCATGGTTTGTCCATCTCCTTTGCCAAAAATAAAAAGATCCCGTACACATGGTTTCAGTGTACGGGATCTTTCGTTTATTTTTTAGGGAAGCGTGTCGGCTCAGTTGTTCACCAGCAGTTCGGCCGCTTCCAGCGCGGCAGCTTCACCGCCGCAGACCAGCAGGCCGCGGCGGGTGTTGGCATGAGCCAACTCCACTGCTTCGGCAATGCTGGTGCACATCTCGGCATCAAAATGATATTTTGCCTTTTCGGTCAAACGGGCCGTCATCTCGTCATCGCCGCCTGCCGGGGTGACAAGATACACCTTATCAAAGGGGTTCTCACTCATGCCGGGCATGGTGGACTTATCCTTTTTCTGCTCCTTCAGGGGTCAGGCCGGTCTCCAGTGCGGAGAAGAACGCTTCGGCTCCCTCCTCCTCGGCCAGGCCGATGATGGCGCTCATATGGCGCACCTTGGCCATGTTGAGCACACGCAGCAAGGCTGCTGCCTGCTGCGGGGTGCGGCAGGCATCCAGAATGATGAGTGGGCGCTGCGAGATGACCCGGATGCTGCTGCGGTTTTCCACCGCAGCCAGACCTTCCAGAATGGCATCGTCGGTAACATCAAAGCCCTTGCGGCACAGCGCCAGCGAAAGCTCCACAGCCATGGCAGCGCTGCCCGCCGCATGACGGCCCAGAAAAGCCAGCGGCACGGTATATCCGCCGTAGTCCACCTTGCTGGCAAACTTTTCCGCCTCCAGGAAAGGTGATATCCTCCGGGTCCGGCACCACCAGCTCGCAGCCGCACTTGCCTGCGGCCACGATCAGCTCGCTGAGTACAGACTTGGGCTGCTCCGGCGCGGTGACGCAGATGCTTTCCTTGCGCATGACACCTGCTGCCAGAGCCGCAAGGCGCTCCACCGAGCGGCTCACACCGTCCGGGCCGACCGAGGTGACGGCGCACACCGGCATGCCGGGCAGCGCTTCCGCAAGGCCCGCATCCGGCAGTTCCACCACGGCCAGCGTGCAGCCCGCTGCGCCAAAGCAGTTGGCCGCAGCAGCCAGCTCCGCTGCATCCTGCGGCAGGGCTTCGGCTGCGGAAAGGGCATCCGCAGTCAGAGCCAGCAGGCCCTCGTCCACCGGGGCATCATCGATGCAGATGCGCTCCGACAGCGGGCGGCACCCGGCATGGTACAGGCCGGCATGGATTCCCTGTGCGTGCAGGATGGCCGCCAGCAGACGGGCCGTCACGGTCTTGCCTGCCGTGCCTGCCACGCCCACGAACTGCACCTTCTGCACCGGCGCGGTGAACGCGGCGCGCAGCTGTTCGGTGGAGGCAAAACCGTCCGGCAGGGCGGCAAAATACTGATTTGCCTGTTCGATGGTCATTGGTTACTCCTTATTACGATGGTTGAACAACAATCTGCACAGCGCCATGAGCACCAGCGCCGTAAGGATGCCCGCCAGAACGCCGGCTGAATCCAGCCACACATCGGTGACCTGACTGCTGCGTCCGGGCGAAAAGATCTGGATGGTCTCATCGGTCAGCGCAGTGAGCACGCCGCCCAGCATGGGCACGCTGATGTGCCAGATATACTGCCGGGTATACACCCGCATACACAGCATGAGCAGAAAGCCCTCCAGCATATACTCGCAGAAGTGGGCCAGCTTGCGCACGATGTGGTCGGTCAGGCGCTGGGCAAGGGCCGGATGGCCCAGACGGCGCAGAGCCGCCTGCAGCAGAGTGAGCACCCGGCTGCTGGACACAGTAGACACCGAGGCGATCTTCATGGAATTGGAAAAGATGAACGCGATGCAGCCGATGAGAGCAAGGGTAAAGATCACCCGCCCTGCGGTCACCCACGGCGAAGTGCGCTGTGCGCTGCTGTTATATTCCCCGCTCAAATCAGCCCAGAGCCTGGATGCTCTGCTCGATGTTGGCCAGCTTGTCCTGGCTCTTGGCGTACTTGGCGCGGATATCCTCCACCAGTGCCGCCGGGGCGCGCTCCACGAACTTGGGGTTGTTCAGCTGGTTCGCGAACATGGCCATTTCCTTTTCGGCCTTGGCCTTTTCCTTGTTCAGGCGGGCCAGCTCCTTGTCGCGGTCGATCAGCTCCATCATGGGGATGAAGCCGCGGGCGGCGTGGGTGGACACCTGCACCATGCCGTCGGTGCTTCCCTCGTACTTCTCGGTAAAGGTCACGTCGGTGGCAAAGGCAAACTTGGCCAGATAGACCTGTGCGTTCCGGAACGGGGCAGCGTCGGCGGTCTCGATGATCATGCTGGTCTTTTTGGCCGGGTGGACGTTCATCTCGGTGCGCATGGTACGCACGGCCTTGATGTAGTCCATGACCTTTTCAAAGGCTTCCTCTTCGTCGGCCCAGTTGTGAGCTTCGTCAAAGGTGGGCCAGCTCTGGGTCATGATGGTCTCGGCAGAGCCGGGCAGAGCCTGATACAGCTCCTCGGTGATGAAGGGCATGAAGGGATGCAGCAGCTTGAGGGCCTTGTCCAGCACATACACCAGCACGCGGCGTGCGGTGTCGGCCTGCTCGGCATCTCCGGAGTTCAGGCGGGGCTTTGCGATCTCGATGAACCAGTCACAGTAGACATCCCAGATAAAGCTGTTGATCTTGGCGGCGGCCAGACCCATCTCGTAGTGGTCGAGGTTGTCGGTCATGGCACCGGCCACCTGATTCAGCTTGGTGAGCACCCACTTGTCGCTCATGTCCAGCTTGTCCTCGCTGGGCAGGCCCGGGGTCAAAGTCCTCGGGCAGGTTCATCAGCACAAAGCGGGTAGCATTCCACAGCTTATTGGCAAAGTTGCGGGCAGCCTCCACCTTCTTTTCGATATAACGCATGTCGTTACCAGGGGTGGAACCATCCACCAGCATGAAGCGCAGGGCATCTGCACCGTACTGGGCAATGACTTCCAGCGGGTCGATGCCGTTGCCCAGACTCTTGGACATCTTGCGGCCCTGACTGTCGCGCACGATACCGTGGATGCAGACAGTGCTGAAGGGTGCCTTGCCGGTGTAGGCCAGACCGGAGAAGATCATGCGGCTGACCCAGAAGCCGATGATGTCGTAGCCGGTAACAAGGGTGTTGGTGGGGTAGAAATACTTGAGGTCTTCGCTCTCTTCATTGGGCCAGCCCAGTGTGCTGAAGGGCCACAGAGCGGAGGAGAACCAGGTATCCAGCGTATCGGGGTCCTGCGTGAGCTTTGCGCTGCCGCACTTGGGGCAGGCACAGGGAGCAGACTTTGCCACCACGGTCTCGCCGCAGTCGTCGCAGTACCATGCCGGGATCTGATGGCCCCACCACAGCTGACGGCTGATGCACCAGTCGCGGGTGTTCTTCATCCAGTTCATATAGTTCTTGGTGAAGCGCTCGGGCACGAACTTGATCTCGCCCTTTTCCACGCTCTCGATGGCGGGCTTTGCCAGCGGCTCCATCTTGACGAACCACTGCTTGGACACCATGGGCTCGATGGTGGAGTGGCAGCGGTAGCAGGTGCCCACCTCGTGCTTGAGGGGCTCGATCTCCTTCAGGAAGCCGCCTGCTTCCAGATCGGCCAGAATGGCCTTGCGGGCCTCGAGGGTGGTCATGCCGGCGTACTTGCCGCAGTCCAGCACCTCCGGCTCGTTGATGGTGTTCTTGCCGGCGGCGAACAGGGCATCGGCGGCAGCCTTGTCGGCAGCACCGGTCATGTGGCCGTCGTAGGTGAACACACGCACGATGGGCAGGTTGTGGCGCAGACCCACTTCAAAGTCGTTAGGGTCGTGGGCGGGGGTGATCTTGACCACACCGGTGCCCTTGGTCATGTCGGCGTGCTCGTCGCACACAATGGGGATCTCCTTGTTCAGCAGGGGCAGCACCACATGGCAGCCGTGCAGATGGGCATAGCGGGGGTCATCGCCGTTGATGGCAACAGCGGTATCGCCCAGCATGGTCTCGGGACGGGTAGTAGCCAGCTCCAGCATCTCGCCGGTCTCCTTGACCGGGTACAGCAGGTGCCAGAAGCTGCCGTCCTTCTCCTCGTACTCCACCTCGGCATCAGAAATGGAGGTGTTGCAGTGGGGGCACCAGTTGACCATGCGGTTGCCGCGGTAGATCAGGCCCTTGTCGTACAGGCGCACGAACACTTCCTTGACAGCCTCGGAGCAGCCCTCGTCCATGGTAAAGCGCTCGCGCTCCCAGTCGCAGCTGCTGCCCAGCTTCTTCAGCTGGCTGACGATGCGGTTGCCGTACTTGGTCTTCCATGCCCATGCACGGTCCAGAAAACCATCGCGGCCCACCATCTCCTTGGTCAGGCCCTCGGCACGCATGGCCTCCACCACCTTGGCTTCGGTAGCGATGGATGCATGGTCGGTACCGGGCACCCACAGGGCGGCATAGCCCTGCATCCGCTTGGTGCGGATGAGGATGTCCTGCATGGTGTTATCCACCGCATGGCCCATGTGCAGCTGACCGGTGACGTTCGGGGGCGGCATGACGATGGTGTAGGGTTTCTTGTCGGGGTCGGCCTTCGTGTGGAAGTAGCCGCCGTCCAGCCAGAACTGGTAGATGCGGTCTTCCACCTGGCTGGGATCGTACTGTTTTGCAAGTTCTTTCATAGGGTCCTCCCAGTAAAAAATGATGAAGTGGGACGAAAAAAGCCGTCCCACGGAACGTTCCATGGGACGGCTGTAATAACCGCGGTACCACCCAAATTGCGCAGAGCATCCTGCGCCCCTTGATGCCCCGGTAACGTGGGACAGCTCCGAGAGCGGCTTGCTCTTCAGCTCACCGCTCCTGCTCCAAAGTGACAGCACACCGCCGGGCCATACCGGGTTTTCAGCAGCCCCCGGCTCTCTGGATGGCAAAAGCGATGCACACTCTTCTTCAACGCATTTATAAAAAGAATATAGCGTTTTTTGTGCGATTTGTCAATTACTTTTTCTTCAAAAGAATTTATCCCGATGCATCTTACGGTTTGGGCCTTATTCGTGAAAGCGCGTTTGGAGTGGCCCGCAGGCCACGACAAACGCAAATATAAAAAATATTTTTTCCGCTATCAATGGCCAGAGCAAACGCATCGGCCATTTTCAATCCGCGATTCCTTCATCCTTCAGCCTTGCAATGAGCCGCTCCATCAGGGCGATGCGGTTGAAGGGGGTCATCAGGTAAAAGCCGTCTGCATAGGGCGCTGCGGCCTGCGCGGCCTTCACCGAGACTTCCAGCCCCAGCTCTTCGCCCTGCGCACGGTCCAGCCCGGCAAAGCGCTCGATGATCTCAGCATCCACATGGATGCCGTTGACCTCGTTCTCCATAAAGACGGCGTTGCGCTGGCTCACCACCGGCATGATACCGGCCAGAATTTTCGCCTTTTCGCCCAGTGTTTCGCGGGTCTTTTTCAGGTTCACCACCGCCTGTGCGGAGAGCACCGGCTGGGTAAGGAAGCCGCTCATGCCATTTTGCAGCTTTTCCTGTGCGCGGCGCAGCTCCACATCAAAGTTGCGGGCGTTCAGGTTCAGCGCACCGAACACGGTGAGGGGCGAGGGCATCTCCCGGCCCTCCCCTGCCAGTGAGACGATGTACTGCGCCAGCTTGCGGGAGTTGAACTGGTACACGTTTTTCACCTCGTCCCGCTCCGCGGTGGGGATGGGGTCGCCGGTGATGGCCAGCACCTCCCGCACGCCCTCGGCGTACAGGCCCAGCAGCAGGGCCTTTGTGGCGTTCAGATTGCGGTCGCGGCAGGTCATGTGGGGCAGCACGTTCAGCCCCAGCTCCCGGTGCACCCGGCAGGCCACCAGCGAAGAATCCATCCGTGCCCGGGCAATGGGACAGTCCGCAATGGTCAAAAGGTCTGCACCAGCAGCCTGCAGGCGGCGTGCACCGTCCAGATAGCCGGTCAGGTCGGCATCCTTGGGGCTGTCCAGTTCAATGGCGATCACCTTTTTGCCCGCGTTCAGCTTGCGCAGGAAGGCATCGTCTTTTTCCACCTCCGGCTTTGCGGCAGTGGAGACTGCTGCTGCCGGGGCTGCAGGCAGTGTTTCCGGCAAGGCATCCAGTGCCGCACGCAGGGCCGCAATGTGGGCAGGCGTAGTGCCGCAGCAGCCGCCCAGAATGCGCACACCCTCGGCAGCAAGGCGGGCCAGCTCCCGTGCAAAATATTCCGGCCTGCCCTGATACTGCACCCGGGTGCGTGTGACCACCGGGTAGCCCGCGTTGGGCATCACTGCAAGCGGCAGCTTTGTCTCGCCAAGCTGCTGCACCAGCGCACGCATGGCACCGGGAGCAGAAACGCAGTTCAGGCCCACAGCATCCACTGCACCGCAAGCAGTCATGCTGCGCACAAGCTCTGCGCAGTGACGGCCCTCGCGGGTGTAGCCGTCCGGCAGCACTGCAAAGGACACCAGCACAAAGGCATCCGGCACTGCTTCTTTGATCTGCCGCGCGGCTTCGGCCACACCGGCATCGCTGCTCAGCGTCTCAAACAAAAAGTTCTTTGCACCCAATGCGGCAAACCTCTCGGCAAGGGCCGTATAGATCTGTGCCGCCGGGAGTGCCTCGGTGTCCGGGGCCGGGCCAAGATCGGCAAACACGGCAGCGCCGGTCTTTGCAGCGGCCTGTGCAGCCAGTTTCCAGCCTTCGTCCGCCATGGCATCCCACATGGGGTTCTGCGCTGCTGCCATGCGCGGCAGGCCAAAGGTGTTGGTCTTGATAGCATCGGCACCCGCTTCCAGATACGCGCGGTGCACGGTCAAAATGCCGTCCGGGTCCAGCAGGTTTGCCTGCTCACATTCCTGCCCGGGCTTTGCCTTATAATATGTACCCATGCCGCCATCGAACAGCAGCGGGCACTTTTTTAAAATTTCACGCACATCCTTCATGAGGGAGTTCTCCTTTTTCCTACAAAAACGCTTGGCTTTCAGTTTAATGCACAAATGCCGTCCGGTCAAGCGTTTTTTCACGGCGGCGCTTGCAGGAACGCAAAATTTGTGCTATCCTATGCATACTTTATAAAGTGGGGAGGTGTGTGCCATGCGCCATGCCGGAACGCAAACGCTTGAGACCGACCGGCTTTTCCTGCGCCAGCTTCTGCCCGAGGATGCCGAGCAGATGTATACGAACTGGGCATCCGACCCGGAAGTGACCCGCTTTCTGCGGTGGGAGCCGCACAAAAACGCGCTGGAGACCGTAGGTCTGCTGGCGGCATGGGCCACCCTTTACCCGAACCCGGACTACTACCAGTGGGCCATTGTGGAAAAGGCTTCCGGGCAGGTGTTTGGCAGCATCAGCATTTTCAATGCTCTGCTCAGTGACCCGGCACAGAAAGCGCTCTGGCCTCAACAGGACTGCACAGACGGCATCTGGGAAGCAGGCTACTGCATCGGGAAGCACTGGTGGAACCATGGTTTTACAACCGAAGCTTTAAAAGCAGCAGTAAACTACTGGTTTGAGAATACAGACGGCGGCTGGCTCACCTGCTGCCACGCAAAAGAGAACCCTGCCAGCGGCCGGGTGATGGAAAAAGTAGGCTTTCTCTACCACCACGATGCCATTGATCATAAATTTGACGGCACACCGGTGGAGTGCAGAAGCTATCTGCTGACAAGAGAACGATATAACAGAAAGGACTTACCTTGAGCGAACTTTACGATATTTTGGTAGAAACACCCCCGACGAAGGTCATTCTGCTGGCGCTGGATCAGGGCCTGTGGGACTGCGAGCGCAGCCTTGCAGAGCTTTCCGCCCTGTGCGAAGCAAACCACATGGAAGCCGTGGCACAGGTGACCCAGAAGCGCCAGACCCCGGAGACCGGCATCGTGCTGGGCAGCGGCAAGCTGGAGGAAGCATCCCTTGCCGCCGAAACGCTGGGCGCGGAATGCGCCGTATTTGACGGTGAACTGACCGGCAGCCAGATCCGCAACATCTCCAATGCGCTGGGCGGACTGGAAGTGATCGACCGCACCATGCTGATCCTTGAAATTTTCCGCAGCCGCGCCGTCACCAACGAGGGCAAGCTGCAGACCGAACTGGCCCTTCTGCGCTACCGCCTGCCCCGTCTGCAGGGCATGGGCGAAGCGCTCAGTCGTCAGGGCGGCGGTGGCGGCGGCGGCGGTGGTGCCCGCCGCGGTGCCGGTGAGACCAAGCTGGAACTGGACCGCCGCCATGTGCATGCCCGCATCGATGCGCTGGCTGAAAAGCTGGCCGAAATGGAAAAGCGCCGGGGCGAGAGCCGCAAGGCCCGTGCCAAGACCGGGATGCCGGTGGTCAGCCTTGTAGGCTATACCAACGTGGGCAAATCCAGCCTGATGAATGCTCTGTGCGGCCCCAGCGTAGCCGAAGCGGACATGCTGTTCGCCACACTGGACCCCACCAGCCGCAAGCTGATACTGCCCAGCGGCATGGCGGTGCTGCTGGTGGACACGGTGGGCTTTGTGTCCCGCCTGCCCCACAATCTGGTGGAAGCCTTCAAGTCCACGCTGGAAGAAGCGGCATGGTCGGACGTGATCATCCGTGTGGCAGACGCAGGCGATGAGCAACGGGAAGAGCAGCTGGCCGTCACGGACGAGGTTCTGGACGGGCTGGACTGTGCGGACATCCCCCGCCTGACCGTCTACAACAAGTGCGATAAGCCGGGTGCCATGAGCTTTGACCCGGACATCCTGCTCACCAGTGCCAAGACCGGCTACGGTCTGGACACCCTGCTGGCAAAGCTGGACGAGGTGCTCAGCGACCGGGTGCACACCTTAAAGGTGCTGCTGCCCTACGATAAACTGGGCCTTGCCGCCCCCATGCGGGAGCGCGGCAGCGTGCAGGTGGAGGAATACCGGGAGGACGGGCTGTATCTGGAGGGCATCGTCAAGACGGAAGACCTGCACTGCTTTGAAGGGTATCTGGTCTGATAGGCGTACACGATCTAAATCGCCTCCGCTGTGCTCCGGCTATCATCAGCGGAATAATATTTTGAGATAGAACAAGCCCGGAAAGTCTGCGGACTTTCCGGGCTTGCATTTTCACGGGCGGGGTCGCAGCCGAAAGCAGCTGCTCTATGGGTCGAGTACATTGTCTGCCACTGCTTTTTTCAAAAAGAAAAAATCCCCAACAAACACAAAAACCCGCCTGGCAGCGGGCTTTTGTGTATAGAGGGGTGGGAAAGTATATAAAGTGGTGAATCTCAAATTCAAAGCGGCAGGCGCTTTCTGTTCTGCGCTGCCTTGCATGATGTATTATACCCCTTTTTGTTTTCTTGTCAAACAAAATTTTCCGGTTTTGCTTTAAATTAAGTCTTTACTTTTTCGATAAAACTTTATATAATTAACGCAAAGCAAAGCAAAAGCAAATTTTTTTGACTTTTGTATGTTTGCACCAACAATAAAACTTTACTTTCAAAAAATTTTATACAATCCAACATATTTTCAAAAAGGAGTATTCCCCATGGATGATCTGGATCGTAAGATTCTCTCCCTGCTGGCAAAGAACGCGCGGATGCCGGTCAAGGAGATCGCCGAGCAGGTATCACTGACCAGTCCTGCTGTTTCCAGCCGCATTCACAAGCTGGAAACGGATGGCATCATCAGCGGCTACACCGTCACCCTGAACCGCCCCGCTGACCGGATGTATGTGGATGCCCTCATCAGCCTTTCGGTAGCACCTTCCAAGCAGGATGCCTTTCTGGAGCTGCTGCAAAGCAGCAAGGAAGTGCTGCAGTGCTACCACGTCACGGGTGCATACACCTTCCTTGTCAAGGTGAGCTGCGGCAGCATGCCCCAGCTGGAGCACCTGATCCTGCAGTTCCAGAAGCTGGGCACCACCAGCACCCAGATCATCCTTTCCACGCCGGTGAACCACGGCGAGCTGGATGCCCTTATGCTGTAACGCTGTTCATAAAATGGTTACGTTTGCGGTGCAATTCTGCCGGGGTGTTCTTTCGTATTATGGATAGCAGGCGCAAAACAGCACACAATAGCTTCAAAACCGCTGCGCCCGCTTTCACACGAAGATTTTCACACACGAAAGGACTTCATTTATGAAACGTATCATTGCTTCCCTGCTTGCCGGTCTGTGCCTGCTTGCTCTGGTGGGCTGCTCTGCCGGCAGCAAGGCCGACTCTTCCGCCCCGAAGGACTACTCCCAGATCATCCACGATGCCCGCACCGACGAGGACAACGAATACGATATGATCTTTACCAAAGGTGAGGACGGCAAATTCACCGCCATCGACGGCTACAGCGCCGAGTATGAGGCCGACCAGCTGAATGACGAGCTGAAAGACATCGTGTTCCCCCTGCTGGGCCTTGAGGACGGCAGCTACGAGAGCTTTGCTGCCTCTGTTTCCTCCATGATGGTGCGCAGCTACGCCGTTGCCATCGTAAAGCCAGCCGAGGGCAAGACCGATGCCGTGAAAGCCGCACTGGAAGCCTATGTGCAGAGTGAGCAGCAGTCCATGGAGCACTACCTTGAGGATCAGTATCTGGTCGCCAAGGCGGCCACCGTCACCGTAGCTCCCACCGGTGAGGTGGTTCTGGTGTGCGCCGAGGATCACGACACCATTCTTTCCAACATCGAAAAAGCCCTTGCCGCATAATTTTTGCCCTGCCGAAGCCGCATCCTGCCGGGATGCGGTTTCTTTTTGTGTGCAGATATGCTATACTGTTCCCGTGAACTTGCACTGAAATACAGGAGTATTTATGTATAAAGCGACTATCGTGATCCCGAATATCAACGGCAAGGGCTGGCTGAAGGATTCTATCGAGTCGGTCTATGCCCAGACCGAACAGAACTTTCGGCTCATTGTGGTGGACAACGGTTCCACCGACGAAAGTCTGGAGCAGGCCCGCAGCTATTGCAGCCGCGAAAATTTCACCCTCATCGAAAACGGCACCAATACCGGATTTTCCCATGCAGTGAATCAGGGCATTGCGCTGGCGGACAGTGAATATGTGGTGCTGTTCAACAACGATGCCTTTGCCGAACCCCAGTGGCTGGAAGAGCTGATCCGCACCGCTGAGACCGACCCGAAAATCTTTGCAGTGCAGAGCCTGATGATCCGACACTTCGACCGGGAGCTGGCCGACGATGCCGGCGATTATGTCACCTGGATGGGCTTTGCCTGCAAGACCGGCGATGGCCGCCGCGCCAGCCGCTATACCCGGCAAAAGCGCATCTTCTCGGCCTGCGGCGGTGCGGCGCTCTACCGCAAGAGCATTCTGGACGAGATCGGCAATTTTGACGAGAACTTCTTTGCCTACTTTGAGGATGTGGATCTGAGCTGGCGCGCCAACAATGCAGGCTATAAAAACCTGCTCTGCCCCACCGCCAAGTGCTACCACATCTGCGGTGCCAGCACCGGCGCGGTGAAGTACAACGCCTTCAAAAGCCAGCAGAGCGGCCGCAACAGCATCCTGCTGCCGCTCAAGAACGAACCGCTGCTGATGCTGATTTTAAACTTCATCCCGCTGGCCGTGGGCTACCTGCTCAAGTGCTACAAGTTCCACAAACAGGGCTTTGGCGAGGCATGGGACAAGGGGATGCACGAAGCCTTTGCCCTGCTGAAAAGCGGCAGGCTGGGCAAGCGGCCTTTCCGCCTGAAGGATCTGCCCAACTACATCCTGATGGAGCTGTGGATGATCTGGAACATGGTGCCGTACCTGTGGTACCGGCTGGTGATCGTAAAATTTGACCTCAAATAAAAAATACCGGATACGAAGCATCTGCCTTGTATCCGGTATTTTTGTTTTGTATTATGCCGCCGGGCTGGCTGTGCTTTCGTCCGCCTGTGCCTCGGTGCTGTCGGCGGGCTGTTTCTCCGCCTGTGTATCCACGCCCTCGTCTGCAGCGGTGCTGTCTGCCTCAGCCGAAGCAGAATCCGAACCGGCTGCTGCAAGAATGGCATCCTGCACATCGCTTTCTGCCATGGGTTCCGGCACATTCGCGGCCGGTGTGCTTTCCGTGCTCTCGGCCTTGGTCTCGCTCTCGGTCAGGCCGGTGAGATACCAGCTGCCGCTCTGGCGCTCGAACAGATAATCCATGTACTTGGTGGGCGTATCCGAAGAAACATTGATGATGCTGTCGTCCGTGCTGGTGGTGGGAATATAGCCCACGGTCACATGCAGCTTGCCGCTGCGCTTGAACAGCTTGGTGACGACAGCGCGGTAGTAGCCCACCGTGCCGGTGACCGGAATCTTATAGCACTGGGTGGCATCGTCAAACTCGATGGTCATATCCTCCATCTCAAAGCTGCGGTGGGTCAGCTTGAAGCCGGGGCCAAGCAGCTTTGCAAGGTAGGCATCCACATCCAGCGAGGGCAGCAGCAGCTGTTCGGTGTCGGGGTCGGTATTGTAGTTGTCAAAGCCGCCCTGCGTTTCCTGAATATTATAGATGCAGCCCCACACCGCAGCTTCGCGCAGAGTCAGGTCGTCGATGTTCTCAATGCCGTCAAATGGCATGGGGTCAAACAGCACAAGCCCTTCCAGCTTATCTTCATATTCCTGCTTTTGGGCGGTATCATCGAACAGGTTCGCCACCGCGCCCACACCGGCCCGCAGCACGGTAACAAAGCCCACGATCACCAGAATGGCAACCAGAAGGCCCAGTGCCTGCCGCCCGCGGCGGCGCTGCATCCGGGCATGTTCTTCAGGGGTAATATAATGTTTCATAGTTGTTTTATCTCCCAGGGTTCTCAAATGCTACAGTGTCCAGTATACCACATACCGGCCCATTGTGCAAAACTATGCCCGTGGTTTTTTTGTGAAAAGCGCATTCCTTATTCCCATGTCTTCCACACATCGGGCTGGTAGCCCACGGTGGCCTTGCGGCCATTGCGTACAATGGGCGTTAAAAACAGCTGCTGGTTCTCAAACAGCTTGTCCTCCTTCTGCCAGTCCACCAGTGCGTCCAGAAGTGCAAGGGTCTGCTTGTCCTTCGCATTGGGGTCCACCAGCTTTTCCCAGCCGCCAAGAGCGCGAGCTACGTTCTCGAACTCGCCGCGGCTCATCTCTTTTTCCTTGAGGTCGATCATCTGGAACTTGATGCCGCGCTCCTTGAAATAGCGCTGGGCCTTTTTGGTATCAAAGCACTTGCTTGTGCCAAAGATCTGAATATTCATGGTCTGTACCCTCCTGAATTTTTATTGTACCACATCCTGTGCCCTCTGCATAGGCATAATTCGCAGCCGGATGGGCCATACTGCCCGCAGGGCATTATCAGAAGGAGGTTTTTCTATGAACGCATATGTTGACCCTGATTTGTGCATTGGCTGCACCCAGTGCGCCGGGCTTTGCCCCGCCGTGTTCCAGATGGAAGGCACGCTGGCCGTGGCCCAGCCCGGGCCGATCCCACCGGAGGAGGTGCCGCAGGCTGTGGACGCAGCCAACGCCTGCCCGGTAAGCGCGATCCGCATCGAGGAGTAAGAGGGAAGGCCGTCAACCATGTTGGCGGCTTTCTCTCTTTTTTACGCAAAAATCCCCCGCTGGGCACGGTTTTGTGGTATAATGCAAAATGTGTAATAATGCAATGGAGGAACACGACTATGCGTTTACTGGTCATTGACGGCAACAGCATTGCCAACCGTGCTTTTTTTGGCATCAAGCTGCTGACCACCAAGGACGGACGATACACCAACGCCATCTATGGCTTTCTGAATATCCTGCTCTCCCTGCTTAAGGAGTGCGAACCCGACGAGGTGGCTGTTGCCTTTGACCTGAAGGCTCCCACCTTCCGCCACAAAATGTACGATGGCTACAAGGCCACCCGCCATGGCATGCCCGAAGAGCTGGCCCAGCAGATGCCGGTGCTCAAGGAACTTCTGGCAGACCTCGGCTACCGCACCGTCACCGCCGAAGGCTGGGAAGCGGATGATATCCTTGGCACGCTGGCCGCTGCCTGCGCCGCCCGAAAGGACGACTGCTTCCTTGCTACGGGAGACCGGGACAGCCTGCAGCTGGTCAGTGACACCACCACTGTGCTGCTTGCCGCCACTGTCATGGGACGCAGCAAGACGGTGACGATGGACGTGGACGCCATTCAGGAAAAATACGGCATCCAGCCCAGACAGCTCATTGAGGTGAAGAGCCTGATGGGCGATGCTTCGGATAATATTCCGGGCGTGAAGGGCATTGGTGAAAAGACCGCCCTGACCCTTGTGCAGAACTTTGGCACGCTGGAAGGCGTGTACGAGCACATCGACGATAAGCTCATCAAGCCCAAACAGCGGGAACATTTGCTGGAATGCCGCGAGATGGCCCAGCTGAGCCACACCCTTGGCACCATCCGCACCGATGCACCCATCGACACGGCCGAGGGCACCTATGCCGTGGGCGAGGGCAACAAAGCCGAGGCCGTGCGCCTTTTGCAGGAATTGGAGATCCACTCTCTGATCCCTCGCTTTGGGCTGGACGGCATTGCACCTGCCGCCCCGGAAGAAGAGGACGGCATCGAGCTGGCTGAAGCAGAGCTGGAAGCTCTGCCGCTGACCCCTTCCGGCACCTATCTGGTGGCATCGCGCCCGGCCGTGATGGGCAAGCAGGGCACCCGCAACGTGGTGCTGCAGCCGGAGAGCTGGTACGCCGTGCAGGACTGCACCGTTTACCCGCTGGAGGATGCAGACCTTGTGCGCCTGCTGGACAACGCAGACGTAACGCTGGAAGTGTTCAACGCAGCGCCCCTCTATGCCAAGGCCATGGCCGCAGGCGGCTGGGGCAGCAGCATCGTGTGGGATGGCAAGCTTGCCGCCTACCTGCTGGACGCTTCTGCTTCCAAGTATCAGATCAGCGAGCTGACCGCCAGCTACCGCGCCGCTGCTGCCTTTACCTGTGCCGATTACCCGGATGCAGGCCGCCTTGCAGACCTGTTCTGCAAGATGAAGGCCGAGATCACCGCCTGCGGAGAGGACAGCCTTTACAATGAGATCGAGTTCCCGCTGGCACAGGTGCTGGCCGATATGACCCGCACTGGTGTGCTGGTGGACAAAGACGGCATCGAGCAGTTCGGCGTAAAGCTGCGCACTGAGCTGGAGCAGGTGCTCACCCGCATCCACATGGAAACCGGCAGCGCCAGCTTCAACCCCAACAGCCCCAAGCAGTTGGGCGAAATGCTGTTTGACACCATGGGCCTGCCCCACGGCAAAAAGACCCAGCGCGGCTGGTCCACGGATGCCGAAACACTGGAAAGCCTGCGGGATTACCCGCTGGTGGAGGACATTCTGCAGTACCGCGCCTACCAGAAGCTGAACTCCACCTACGTGGAGGGCCTGCTCAAGGTGATTGGCGAGGATGGCCGCATCCACTCCACCTTCAACCAGACCGAGGCCCGCACCGGACGGCTCTCGTCCGATAACCCCAACCTGCAGAACATCCCCATCCGCACCGAGCTGGGCAGCCAGCTGCGCGCCTACTTTATTGCAAAGCCGGGCTGTGTGCTGGTGGATGCCGACTACAGCCAGATCGAGCTGCGCATTCTGGCCCACATTACCGGCGATGAGCACATGCAGCAGGCATTTTTGAACGGCGAGGACATCCACCGCAGCACCGCCGCAAAAATTTACGGCATCCCGCAGGAAGAGGTCACCTCCCGTCTGCGCTCTTCTGCCAAGGCCATCAACTTTGGCATCATGTACGGCAAGGGCGCTTACAGCCTTGCCAAGGACATCGGCGTGAGTGTGAAGGAGGCAGATGCCTTCCTCAAGAACTATCTGGCCGCGTTCCCCAAGGTGAGCGGCTACATGGATAAGACCATCGCGGACGCCAAGGCCTGCGGCTATGTATCCACCCTGTTCGGCCGCCGCCGTGCTCTGCCGGAGCTGGCAAGCAGCAACTTCAATGTGCGTTCCAGCGGCGAACGCATGGCCCGCAACACCCCCATTCAGGGCACTGCGGCCGACGTGATCAAGCTGGCCATGGTGCGGGTATGGAAGCGGCTGCGGAACGAAAAGATGGAAAGCCGCCTGATCCTGACCGTCCACGATGAACTGATCGTGGAAGCACCGCAGGCTGAAGCCGAAAAGGCTGCGCAGATCCTGCGGGAGGAAATGGAAGGCTGCGTGCAGTATGCCGTGCCCCTGAGCACCGATGTGCACGCAGGCAAAAACTGGCTGGAGGCCCACTAAAACATGATTATTTTGGGAATTGAATCCACCTGCGACGAGACCGCCGCAGCTCTGGTGGAGGATGGCCGGCACCTGCTGAGCAACGTCATTTCCACCAGCGTCAAAGAACAAGCTCTTTACGGCGGCGTTGTGCCGGAGATCGCCAGCCGCCGCCACTGCGAATTTATCAGTGCTACCGTCAAAAAAGCCCTGCTGGATGCAGGCAAGACCATCGACGATGTGGATGCCGTGGCCGTCACCTTTGCGCCGGGCCTGATCGGTGCAGTGCTGGTGGGCGTGAATTTTGCCAAGGGTCTGGCCTACTCGGCCAATAAGCCTTTGGTGCCGGTGCACCACCTGCGCGGACACATTGCCGCACTGTATCTCACCCACCCGGAGCTGAAGCCTCCCTTCCTCTGCCTTGTGGCATCCGGTGGCCACAGCCACATCGTGGAGGTGCAGGACTACACCCATTACCACATCCTTGGTCACACGGTGGACGATGCCGCCGGTGAAGCCTTTGACAAGGTGGCCCGCACGCTGGGTCTGCCCTATCCCGGCGGCCCCAGCGTGGCCAATGCCGCCAAGACCGGTAACCCCAAGGCCTATCGCCTGCCGGTGCCCCATGTGGACGGCAAGTACAACGTGAGCTTTTCCGGCCTGAAAACCGCCGTGCTCAATGAGGTGAACAAGGCCCAGATGAAGGGCGAAGAAGTGAATGTGCCCGACCTTGCCGCCAGCTTTCAGGACCGCATTGCGGGCATTCTGGCCGAAAAGCTGCTGCTGGCCGCAGCGGACACCGGCGCAAAGCAGGTGTGTCTGGCAGGCGGCGTTGCCGCCAACGGACGGCTGCGCCAGCTGGTGAACGACGGTGCCCAGAAGCTGGGTGCAAAAGTTTATCTGCCGGAGCTGAAATTCTGCGGTGACAACGGCGCTATGATCGCGGCGCAAGGGTATTACCAGTACATTGCAGGCCACACAGCGGGCCTTGAACTGAACGGTCTGCCCACTTTACCCATCGACTACGAATAAGCAGTAAAAAAAGACCTGCCTTTCCGGGATCTCCGGAAGGACAGGTCTTTTTCTTATGCAAAATATTCCTGTGCACGCTTTGCAGCGTTGTTGATGCAGGCCCGCAGCTCGTCCAGCGTATCAAACTTTTTGCTGGGGCTGAGGTAGGCGTGGAACTCCACCACCGGGTCGGTGCCGTAGAGGTCGCCGGAAAAGCCCGGGATAAAGGTCTCGCAGGTCACCTTGGTGGCATCATCGTTGACGGTAGGGCGGCTGCCAAGGCCGGTGGCCGAAGGATACCATTTGCCGCCGATGAAGGTGCGGGTGATATAGATGCCGCTGCGGGGCAGCTGAAAGCCCTCGGGATACAGCTGGTTGATGGTGGGCACCCCCAGCGTGTGGCCCAAACCTGCACCGTGCTGCACCTCGAACCGGATGGCGTAGGGCATCCCCAGCATGGCGTTTGCTGCCGGGATGTCGCCGCCTTCCAGCGCGGTGCGGATGCGGGTGGAAGACACCGGCTTTTCCTCAAACTGCGCCATGGGCACCACGATCACCTCCACGCCCAACGGAGCGCAGAGGGTGCGCAGCAGCTCCGGGTTGCCGGCCGCTTTGGCACCAAAGGTAAAGTTTTCGCCGCAGACCAGCGCACGGGCATTGCAGTCCCGCACGATGCCCAGCACGAACTGCTCCGGGGTCAGGCCCTTGATTTCCTCAAAGTCCGGCGTGAGGTAATACTCCACGCCAAGGCTTGCGATCAGAGCATGCTTATCCGCTGTGGAAAGCAGGCGCTTGCCCTTCATCTTATTCACCATCGGCAGCTTGAAGGTAAACACCGCCGGGGCGGCATCGTGTTCTTTGGCCCACTGCACGGCGCTTTCGATCACCGCACGGTGGCCGATGTGGATGCCGTCAAAAAAGCCCATTGCCACTGCGGTGCCTTTTTCCGGCTGCGCCAGCGGCAGCGGTGCAAATTGTGAAATGATCTGCATGGGTTTTGTTTCCTTTTTCAATTACGTTCTACGAACAGTTTTTCCACCCGCAACACACCCTGTACGATATTGGCAAGGCCCAAAAACTGTCCGGCGGCATTGCGCACCCGGTAGCGGCCATCTGCTGCCGGATACCGGCTGGTGGGGCAGCCGTTGTACAAATGATGTTCCACCCAAGGCTCCACCACCAGCAGCGGCAGGCTTTCAAACACGCTTTCCACCGGCAGCATCAGCGCTTCCAGTGCGTCCATGCCCTGCTCTTTTGCGGCAAGAATTTCCTCCAGCGTGTGGGCATCGGCTTCGGTGTACACGCCCGCCGAGGTGCGGCGCAGTGCGCTCATGGTGCCCTTCTGGCCCATGGCTGCGGCAATGTCTTCCAGCAATGTGCGGATATAGGTGCCCTTGGAGCACGTTACATCCAGCACATACTCATTTTCGGCAGGGCTGCCGCCGTAGGTGATGCTGTAAATTTCAATGGGGCGCGCCTTGCGCTCCACGGTCACGCCCTCACGGGCCAGCTTATACAGCGGCTGACCGTTCAGCTTGATGGCCGAGTACATAGGCGGCACCTGCATCTGCGGGCCGATGAATTGTGGCAGCACGGCCAGCAGTTCCCCTTCGCCCGCCGTGACCGGAGCCGTTTCCAGCACAGTGCCGGTCACATCGCCGGTGTCGGTGCGCGCGCCCAGTTTTAAAACCGCACGGTAGCTTTTATTGTGGTTCAGCTGCAGGTCCACTGCCTTGCTGGCACCGCCGCAGAACACCGGCAGCACGCCGGTGGCCATGGGGTCCAGCGTGCCGCTGTGGCCCAGCTTGCGGGTGCCCAGCACGCCGCGCAGCTTTGCCACCACATCAAAGCTGGTCCAGTCCATGGGCTTGTCAACGATCAGGATGCCCTGCATTTATGCTTCCTCCTGCGGTGCGTCCAGCTCGGCTTCCACCTCTGCCAGAATTGCATTTTTTGTGTTTTCCAGATTGCCCAGCAGCTCACAGCCTGCAGCGCGGCTGTGACCGCCTCCGCCCAGACGCCGGGCGATGGCGCAGGCGTCCACGCCCTTTGCGGTGCGCACGCTGATGCGGTAGCTGCCGCCGGGCTGTTGCCGCAGAGTCAGGCCCACCTTTACGCCCTCAATGCTCACAGGCAGGCTGGTCAGTTCTTCCAGATCGGCCGGATCCACCCTGCTCTGCTCGATCTCGTCCCGGGTGAGGTAGATGAGCGCGCACCGGCCATCCAGATAGTATTCCAGATGGTTGCGGGCAATGCGCTCGGCCTCCATGCGCTCACGGGGCTTGGTATCGAACAGCAGGGTGTTCAGCTCCTCCACATGGCAACCCGCCTCAATGAGCTTTGCCGCCACGATGTGGGTGTTTGCCGTGGTGGAAGAGAACCGGAAGCAGCCGGTGTCGGTTGCAAGGCCGGTGTAAAGGCAGTCTGCAATGTGCGGCGTAATGGCAACGCCCATGGCGTTGATCACCTCGTACAGCAGCTCTGCCGCCGCTGCGGCGCTGCCATTGAGCAGGGTGAAGTCGGCATAGCCGCTGTTGCCTGCGTGATGGTCGATGCACAGGTCCACATGGCGCGAGAACTGCTTCATACCGTTGTTTTCTCCAAACAGCTGCACGCTGGCGACATCCACCGCTACCACCGTCTGCGGCTCAAACTCACCTTTGAACATATGTGCGTTGGTAAACGCATACCGGTTGGGAATGGCATCGGAGCAAAGCACTGCCACGTTTTTATCCAGTGCTTTCAGTGCACAATACAGCGCGCTGCCGCAGCCAATGGTATCGCCATCCGGGTTTTTGTGACACAGAATCAAAATGTTGTCCGCCGTCATCAGGCGCTGGGCCATCTGCTGCACATTCAACTGTTCTGTCATTCCATGATCCATCCTTTCCGCAGGCGGAATTATTCTTCGGTCTCCTCCGGTGCGCTGGCTTCGGTGTCAGCGTCGCCGTTCACGTTCAGCGTGCGGAGCAGCTCGTTGATGTGGGCTGCATAGGCGGCACCGTCATCCTCTACGAAGATGAAGCGGGGAGCCTTGCGGATGTGCATTTTCTTGCTCACTTCAGTGCGCACATGGCCTGCCGCGCGGTTCAGTGCCTCGATGGCGGGCTTTGGGCCGTCCTCGCGGCCCATCACGCTCACATACACCTTGGCCACATCCAGATCAGGGGTCACATCCAGACGGGTGACGGTGAGCAGACCGCCCTCCAGACGCGGGTCCTTCAGCCTGCCGATGATGGCAATGATCTCGCGCTTCATATCCTGCGCCAGACGGCCCATATTTTTCTGAGACATAGTATTTCTCCCTATAAAAGAAAACCCTCTCAGCCTCGCTTCGCTCGGCAGCTCTCCCGAGGGACGAGCTTTTTGCGTGGATACGGCAAACGTTCCGTTTCTCTGCAAACCTCCCACCTCGGGGGAGGTGGCATTGCGCCAGCAATGACGGAGAGGGTTATTTCAGATCTTAATCGCGGTACTCTTCCATCTTGAAGGCTTCGTACACGTCGCCTTCCTTAACGTCGGCAAACTTTGCCAGAGTAACGCCGCACTCGTAGCCCTCGGCCACTTCCTTGGCGTCATCCTTGAAACGCTTCAGGGATGCGATCTCGTCCTCGGCAATGACGATGCCGTCACGGACCACGCGCACCTTGCTGTCGCGGGTGATCTTGCCGCTGGTCACGCGGCAGCCTGCAACGGTGCCCACGTTGGAGATCTTGTACACCTGACGGACCTGCAGCTCGCCCAGAGACACCTCGCGGAACTTGGGAGCCAGCATGCCCTTCATAGCGTCGGTGACATCGTTGATGGCATCATAGATGACGCGGTACATGCGCATTTCCACCTTGGTGGCAGCGGCTTCTTCCTTGGCCACGTTGTCCGGGCGGACGTTGAAGCCGATGATGATGGCGTTGGAGGCATCGGCCAGGTCCACATCGGACTTGCTGATGGCACCGACACCGGCATGGATGACCCGCACCCGCACTTCGTCGTTGGAGATCTTCTCCAGGCTCTGCTTCACAGCCTCGGCAGAACCCTGCACGTCGGCCTTGACCACGATGGCCAGTTCCTTCATGTCGTTCTGAGCCATCTGGCTGAACAGGTTATCCAGCGTGACCTTCTGGAAGGAGGAGAACTGCTTTTCCTTGGCGGCAGCAACGCGCTGTTCGGCCAGCTCACGGGCCAGACGCTCGTCCTCAACAGCCTCGAACAGGTCGCCTGCTTCCGGCACTGCGGTCAGGCCGGTGATCTCCACAGGGGTGGAGGGGCCGGCATCAGTGAGCAGCTGGCCCTTGTCGCTGCGCATGGTGCGCACGCGGCCCACGGCGGTACCGGCAATGATGACGTCGCCAGGAGTGCAGGGTGCCGTTCTGCACCAGGATGGTGGCAATGGGGCCCTGGCCCTTGTCCAGACGGGCCTCGACGACCGCACCCTTGGCGCGGCGGTTGGGGTTTGCCTTCAGCTCCATGACCTCAGCTTCCAGAGCAATGCGCTCCAGCAGGTCGTTGATGCCCATGCCGGTCAGGGCAGACACCGGGATGCAGGCCACATCGCCGCCCCAGTCCTCGGTGATGATGCCGTACTTGGTCAGGCCTTCCATCACGCGCTCGGGGTTTGCGGTGGGCTTATCCATCTTGTTCATTGCCACGATAATCTTGACGTTTGCAGCCTTGGCGTGGTTGATGGACTCGATGGTCTGGGGCATGATGCCGTCGTCGGCAGCAACCACCAGAACGGCGATATCGGTCATGTTGGCACCGCGGGCACGCATGGAGGTGAACGCCTCGTGGCCCGGGGTATCCAGGAAGGTGATGAGGCTGTCGTTGACCTTGACCTGATATGCACCGATGGCCTGCGTGATGCCGCCGGCCTCGCCTGCGGTAACGTTGGTCTTGCGGATGGCATCCAGAATACTGGTCTTGCCGTGGTCAACGTGGCCCATGACGCAGACCACCGGGGGACGCTCCACCAGGTCCTCCTGCGAATCCTCTTCCTGCGTGAACAGGCGCTCCTCGATGGTCACATGCACCTCGTGCTCGACCTTTGCGTGGAACTCCTCTGCCAGCAGAGAAGCGGTATCAAAATCGATCACGTCGTTGATGGCGTGCATCTCGCCCATCTGCATGAACTTGGCAATGACCTTGCCGGCCTGCTGCTTCAGGCGGGCAGCCAGCTCGCCCACGGTGATCTCGTCGGGGATCATCACCTTCAGCTGTGCGCTGCGGGCCTTTTCCAGCTGGATGCGCTGCAGACGCTCGAACTCGGTCTCGCGCTTGCCCTTCTGGAACTGCTGGCGCTGGCGCTGACCGCGCTGGGTGAACTTTTGCTTGTTGCCCTGCGGGGTGGGCTTGCGGCGGTTCTCGGTGTTCTTGGTGGAAGCCAGATCATCGTAACGGGCATCGAAGCGGTCCACGTTCATATCCACAGTGCGGGTATCCACGGTGACCTGATTGTCCTCGCGGCGCACGGACACAGCCTGTGCCGGAGCAGCGGATGCCTTGGCACCGGTCTCACGAGCCAGTTCGCTGAGAGAAACGGTCTTTTCCTCGCGCTTCTTGTGCTGCTCGTTCTTCTTTTCGTTATGCTTATTGCCGTTCTTATCCTGCTGGGCAGGCTCTGCCTTTTTGGCGGCAGGCTGCTCCGGCTTCTTTTCTGCCTTGGGAGCTTCGGGCTTTTTCTCGGCCTTCTTCTCGGCCTTCTTCTCAGTGGGCTTCGGCTCTTCCTTTGCGGCCTTGGCGCTGTTCAGGAATTCGTCCAGATTTGCCACGCTGTTATCCTTGCTGAACTTTTCCAGCAGGTAGTTCAGCTCGTTCTCTTCCAGATTGGAGCTGTTCTTCTTGCCGGTGCTGCCCATGGCGTTCAGCTCATCCAGGACCTTCTTGGCGGAAAGGTTCAGGTCCTTTGCAAAATCACTCACTTTATATTTTACGATCATTCGGTCATATCCTCCTCATTTTTGATTGCTCCGCAGTCCGACAGGCGGTCAAAGCAGAGCTTTGCGAGGTTGCGGTCAGTCACCGCGTAAACAGCCACAGGCTTGCGGCTGATATCGGCCAGTTTATCCTGCGTAAGCGGCATGGTGATCACATCCACCAGATCGCCCACAGAATAGTCGAGGCGCTGCACGGTCTTGGCGCTGGCATCGCTTGCCACCATCACCAGCCATGCCTTGCTCTTGACGCAGGCATCTTCCACGGCATCAAAGCCCATGGTCAGTGCGCCCGCCTTGCGGCACAGGCTCAGCGCCTGAAACAGCGCTTCCTCCGGCGGCAGCTTGGGCTTTGCGGGGGTGTTATTCTTCTTTGCCATTTGCTGCTGCCTCCTTTGCGGCTTCGGCCAGCTGTGCGGCCAGAGCCTCGTAAACTTCGGCGGGAACCGGCTGCTCAAAGCAGCGCTCCAGCGCCTTTTTCTTTTTTGCCTTGGTCAGGCAGTCGGGGTTCGGGCAGAGATACGCGCCGCGGCCCGGCTTTTTGCCGACCAGATCAATGCTGATCTCTCCGCTGGGTGCACGCACCACACGCACCAGCTCCTTTTTGGGGCGGCTGGTCATGCAGCCGATGCACTGGCGGGAAGGGATCTTTTTCTGTGCCATCCGGTTTCCCTCCTTTGGCCATCTGCGCCAGAATTACTCGGTGTCGGTCTCGGCTTCCTTCTTGGGCTCTTCCTCGCCATAATAGCCGCTCTCGGGGCGGATATCAATGTTGTAGCCGGTCAGGCGTGCGCACAGGCGTGCGTTCTGGCCCTTGTTGCCAATGGCAAGGCTCAGCTGCTGGTCGGGCACGGTCACACGGCAGGAACGGGTCTCGCCGGGCAGCAGTTCCACCTTGACCACCTTGGCCGGGCTGAGTGCTGCGGAAATGAACTCGGAGATATCCTCGCTCCACTTCACAATGTCGATCTTTTCGCCGCCCAGCTTTTCCACAACAGCAGCTACACGGGCACCGTGCTCGCCGATGCAGGCGGAAACAGGGTTCACGTTGGGGTCCTTGCTCCAAACAGCCATCTTGGTGCGGGCACCGGCCTCGCGACTGATGGCCTTGACCTCCACAGTGCCGTCAAAAATTTCGGGCACTTCCAGCTCAAACAGGCGCTTGACAAGGCCGGGGTGGGTGCGGCTGATCATAACGCGGGGGCCGCGCTCAGTGCTGACCACGTCCACAACGTAGACCTGCAGGGTCTGGCCCTCGGTGTACACCTCGCCGGGCACCTGCTCGTTGTGGGGCAGGATAGCCTCGCCGCCCTTGCCCAGATCCAGAGCAACGATGCCCTTCTCCGGGTCCACGCGGGTAACGGTGGCCTGCACGATGTCGTGTGCACGGGACTGGATCTCGCTCAGCTGCTGGCTGCGCTCAGCCTCGCGGATGCCCTGACGGATCACGTGCTTTGCGGTCTGGGCTGCAATGCGGCCGAAGTCCTTGGTCTTGAGGGGGGTCACGATGCGGTCGCCCACTTCATAGCTCTTGCGGATCTTCTGTGCCTCGGTAATGCCGATCTCAGAGTGCTCGTCGTACCAGTCCTCGTCGGCCACAACGTCCTGGATCAGGGCCACATCAAAGCGGCCTGCGGCGGGGTCGATATCCACCTTCACGTGGTCCTCTTCCACCTCATAGTTCTTCTTGACGGCAATGATGATCGCAGCCTTGATCTTTTCGATCAGGTATTCTGCGGTGATGCCGCGCTCGTGCTCCAGCATGGAGAGAGCTTCAAAAAATTCATTGTTCGCTGCTGCCATTTTTCGGGTTCCTCCTGTAATTTACTCTCTATCTATGTTAGTCAAACAGGTCTTCATCGTCGCACAGGTTCACGCTGGATGCGGCGTTCACCTCAAAGGTGACAGCGCCCGCATCGGTGTTCACCGTAACGGTGCTGCCCTCGCGGCCTGTCAGGATACCGGAAAACTCACGCACGCCGTCTGCATTCGGGCGGATGAGCTTTACCCGGATCTTCTGGCCCTTGAGGGCTTCATAGTGCTCCGGGCGGGTCAGCTTACGGCCAAGGCCGGGGCTGCCCACTTCCAGATAATAGCTCTGGTCGATGGGGTCTGCCTCGTCAAGGATGGGGTCCAGCGCATGGGAAACATCCGCGCAGGTGTCGGTATCCATGGTGCCGTCCTTGTCGATGAGCACGCGAAGATACCAGTCTGGACCTTCCTTTTCAAAAACCACATCCCACAGGCGCAGGCCCATGCCCTCCACGGTGGGGCGGACAAGCGCTTCGACTCTCTGGGCGGTGTTGCCGCCAGACTGCTTCGCCATAAAAAACCTCCAAACAAACAAGAAACGCGGACCTTGCGGCCCACGTTTCAGGTTAAACTATATCGTACTACTAGAATATACCATACATCCCGCGATTATGCAAGCATTTTCGCAGATTTTTTTCGCCGCAGGGTCTTTTACAGCACCCACACGCCGTCCCGGAACAGCTCCACGGTGCGGCCATCGCGGCATTTGCCGGTGATATGGCTGTCCTCTGCACCGATCATCACATCCTCATGCAGGCGGGACTGGTTCATGCCGCGGGCCAGCAGCTCTTCCTTCGTCAGCGCCGTGCCGTCCTTCGTGGTGCCGGGGTAGCTGGCACCAAAAGCGATGTGGCAGGCGGCATTTTCGTCAAACAACGTGCTGTAGAACAGCTTGCCGCTGCGATTGATGGGGCTGCTTGCCGGCACCAGTGCCACTTCGCCAATGCTGCGGGAGCCTTCGTCGCCGTCCAGCAGACGGCCCAGCAGCACCTGTCCCTGCTCGGCGTGGTAGTCCACAACCCGGCCCTTCTCAAAGGTGACACGGAAGTCCTTGATGAGCTGGCCGTTGAACACATAGGGCTTTGTGCCGTAGACAACGCCCTCTACCCTGTCCTTGTGGGGCGCAGTGAACACTTCCTCCGTGGGGATGTTGGGCAGGAACACCACGCCCTTTTCGCTCTTGCTGGCGGCGCTTTCCCACACAGCCTGATCCGCAAGACCCACGGTCAGGTCTGTGCCATTGCTGCTCTCAAAATGCACGCTTTCCAAGTCCAGCGCGTTCATTTTATCCCGCAGAGTGCTGAGCCGCTCCATATGGGCCTGCCACTCGTTCACCGGGTCGCCACCGGTGACCCGGCAGACGTCAAAGATCAGCTTCCACAGCGCTTCCATGGCGGCATCCGCGTCCAGCTCCGGGAAGACCTTCTTTGCCCACGGCACACTGGGCAGGGCCGCAATGGACCACTGCACCCGGTCGTTCATGGTGTACTCCTGCCACTCCTCCATAAAGGCGCGGCGGGCGGCATTCACCCGGCTGATCTTATTGCCGTCAATGCCCGCATACAGCTCCGGATCGTCCGCAATGAGATGCAGTACGCACACGCCGCCCTCGCTTTCAGCATAGTCAAGATAGCGGCGCAGCTGCCATGGCTTGAGGTCGGTCAGGGCCTCCTCGCTGCCCAGCTCCATGCGGGCGCGGGCCACAGCGTCATCGCTCCAGTTCACCTGCACATCCCGGGCACCGGCTTCGTAGGCACTGCGCACGCACAGCCGCGCCAGCGGCGCGCCCTCCAGCGGGCAGTTGATGATGAGGGTCTGTCCGGGCTGCGGGTTCACCCCCACCCGGACGATGAAATCGGCATATTTTTTCAGCAGTTCGTCAAAGTTTTCCACGGTAGAACCTCCTGCGGTGTAAAAATCATGTTTTTCTGTTTTTCAGTATACCCGGTACAAGCCGTTCTGTCCAGTAAAAAGAAAACAGACACCTCCCGCTGTTGAAAAAGCAGGAAACGTCTGTTATACTGTCTTTTGAGAGTGCTGTCTACATACGGCAGGCGGTCTATGCCTTTTCGGCCCTGCGTCGGGAAGGCGAACATTTTTGTCGTACCCCGACGCTTTGCAGCGAAGGGGGTGATGCTTCATGACGCTTTTAGAAACTCTGGCTCTGCTCACATTGCTTGCAACCGTGAGCTTTGGCATTTTCGATATCGCGTGGAAGATCTTCAACAACAAAAAATGACCGCCCTCAGCGTCCAAACCTGAGCGGTCATCTTTTGATTATCGCGCCGGAAAGGTACTGACCGTTTGCCAGACAGCACTTTCTTTATTTGTATTATAGCACAGCCCCGCCGAAATTGCAACGGCGGGGCTGTTTTTTATCGCCTGAAAGCGAATTTTTCTCAGAACTCGATCTTGCTCTCGATATAAGCTTTCAGCTCGGAGATGGGCATACGCACCTGCTCCATGGTGTCGCGGTCACGGACGGTGACGCAGTTGTCGGCAGCAATGCCCTTGGCCTCGTCGCCCACGGTGTCAAAGTCCACGGTGATGCAGTACGGGGTGCCGATCTCGTCCTCGCGGCGGTAACGCTTGCCGATGGAACCGGTATCGTCGTAATCCACCATGAAGTACTTGCTCAGCTCGTTGCGGATCTCCATGGCCTTCTCGCCCAGCTTCTTGCTCAAGGGCAGCACAGCGCACTTGTAGGGAGCCAGAGCCGGATGCAGATGCAGCACGGTGCGGATATCCTCCTTGCCCTTGCTGTCGGTCAGGTGCTCCTCGTCGTATGCTTCGCACAGGAAAGCCAGAGCCACACGGTCACAGCCCAGAGACGGCTCAATGACGTAGGGGATGTAGTGCTCGTTGGTCTCGCTGTCGAAGTACTCCAGGCTCTTGCCGGAAGCTTCCTGATGGCGGGTCAGGTCGTAGTTGGTACGATCCGCGATGCCCCACAGCTCACCCCAGTCGGTGAACGGGAAGGCGTACTCGATATCGGTGGTAGCGCGGCTGTAGAAGGCCAGCTCTGCAGGCTCGTGGTCACGCAGGCGCAGGTGCTCCTTCTTGATGCCAAGGCTCAGCAGCCAGTTCTCGCAATAGTCCTTCCAGTAAGCGAACCATTCCAGATCGGTGCCGGGCTTGCAGAAGAACTCGCACTCCATCTGCTCGAACTCACGGGTGCGGAAGGTGAAGTTGCCCGGGGTGATCTCGTTGCGGAAAGCCTTGCCTACCTGGCACACGCCGAAGGGCAGCTTGCGGCGTGTGGTGCGCTGGATGTTGGCAAAGTTGACAAAGATGCCCTGTGCGGTCTCAGGACGCAGATAGCAGGTGGAAGAGCTGTCCTCAGTAACGCCGATGGCAGTCTTGAACATCAGGTTGAACTTGCGGATGGGGGTAAAATCGTGCTTGCCGCACACCGGGCACACGATGTCCTCATGCTCTGCGATGAAAGCATCCATTTCGTCAAAGCTCATGGCATCCACGTTCACCTCGGGGTGCTCCTCACCGATCAGCTTGTCGGCGCGGTGGCGTGCCTTGCAGGCGCGGCAGTCCAGCAGGGGGTCCGAGAAGCTGGAGACGTGGCCGGTGGTCACCCAGGTCTGAGGGTTCATGATGATGGCTGCATCCAGACCCACATTATAGGGGCTCTCCTGCACGAATTTCTTCAGCCATGCCTTTTTGACATTGTTCTTGAACTCGACGCCCAGCGGGCCGTAGTCCCAGCTGTTGGCCAGACCGCCGTAGATCTCGGAACCGGGGAACACATAACCACGGTTCTTGCAGAGATTGACGATCATATCAAGGGTCTTTTCGCTCTGTTCCATTGTAGTACATCCTTTCCGTCCGCGGCTGGTTTGCCGTGTCGTTGTTGTATCGTTCCGGCAGCTTTCCCCACTGCCGGGCGTGCTTTTCAAAGGGAAAGCACAGTATCTTTACTGTACCATGTTTTGCGCCGCTTGTAAAGCCGAAAACCGGCCTGCTTTGGGGAACAGACCGGTTTTTGCACTTATTTATGGTATTTCATTCCTGCATTGATGGTGCAGGCACGGTAGATCTGTTCCGTGAGCACAAGGCGGGCCAGCTGGTGGGGCATGGTGATGCGTCCCATGCTGAACTTGAGTGCAGCGGCCTTTTTCACCTCATCGGACAGGCCGTGGGACGAGCCGATCACAAAGGCCACGTCTCCTGCCCCACTGTTTGCGCGGTCCACAAGGAACTGCGCCAGCTCGTCGGAGGAGATCTGCCTGCCCTCGATGCACATGGCCACGATGGCAGCACCCTTGCGCACGTTGGACAGGATGGCCTTGCCCTCCTTGTCCAGTGCCTTTTTTACCACGGCATCCGAGGCGTTCTTCTCCTCGATCTTTTCCTCCGGCAGCTCGATGATGCGGAAGGCGGCAAAGGCCGCCAGCCGCTTCTGGTACTCTGCCACGCCCTCGGCAAAATATTTGGCGTTCAGCTTGCCCACACAGATCAGGTCGATGTTTTGCATTGCAGTTTCCTCTTTTATATCGAAACGATTTAAAATTGTCTCCGCTTCGCTCTGACAATAATAGCGGAAAATTATTTTTATAATTTGCAGCTCCGAAACGACTGCGGTCGTTTCGGAGCTGCTTTTTCACGGGAGGGGTCGTAATGGCAAGCGGCATCTTGCTGCTGTCAGCCTGCGGCTGTCACGCAGCAGATAAAGCGTAAACTCACCCGCACGGCTCGTCGCGCAAGCGACTCAAAATCGGTGGAACACAAAAAATCCTTTAGCGGAGCGGCTTGGATTTTGTATGGACCAACAGCTTTAGGGGTTACTAGGGGCGAGCAGCAGTTTGCAACGGCGACGACCGCGGCCAGTGGCCGAAACAGGAAGGAGCTGTTGGGGCAGCGGCCTGCAGGATGCGAGTGCCGTCCAAGGCACGAAGCAGACGCAGGGAGCCGCAACCCGCCGCCTCCCGCGCCTCGAAAGTAGCGGAGACCTTGCCGCGCTGGACACGCGGCATTTGCTTTGCAAACCGGTCTGCGGCTTAAAAGCCCCACTGGGGCTTTCATGCCCTGTGGGCACCGCCGTCCTTTCTGGTTCTCTTTTGGCACGCAAAAGAGAACATCCCCGGCGGCGATGCATCTTGCAAAAGGCATAAAACCTTAAACACGCGACTACGCTCTGTGCGGGAAACATCACAGCAGGCTCATCTGCTCACCCTCGTCCTCGGCGCGGAGCAGCGCACCGGTAGCGGGCAGGCTGCGCACACGGTAGCGGTGGGGGTTCGCCAGCTCCAGCGTGTCCGCCGGCACCACCGAAGCGATGGTCTGGTTCTTTTTCAAAGTAACCACTGCCACGCCCTGACTGTCGCGGGTGGCCTTGGCCGCGATCTGCGCCGTGCCAACCAGCAGCATCCGGCTGGCGCTGGTGCGGATGGCAAGCTCCGTTTCCTCCGGCAGGAAGAAGAGCTTTGCCAGCGGTTCCTTGTCGCAGTAGGCCTTGAGCAGCTTGCGGCGGTTCTGCTTGGTGGCATAGGAGCTGAGCGGAATTTTAGCGCACTTGCCGCTGGCAAAGAAGAACAGCATATAGCCGCTGTAGTCGCTGGTGATCACCATGGAGAGCACGTTCTCGCCCTCGTCCATGCCCAGACGGCCCGGGATGAAAATGCCCATCTGAGCCACCTTGCCGTCCTCCAGCTCAGCCAGACGCACCTTGTACACCTGCTGCTTGTCGGTAAAGAACAGCGCTTCTACGTTGTTGCGGGTCTCGATCTGCTGCACGATCTCGTCGCCTTCTTTCAGCTTATGGGCACCGGCGGTGCGCAGACCCTGCGGCGGGATCTTTTTGAAGTAGCCCTCGCGGGTAAAGAACACCGTCACGGGGTAATCCGGCGCTTCTTCCTCCTCGGAGCCGTTCTCATCCTCAGGCAGATCGTACAGGATCTCGCTGCGGCGGGGCTGGCCGTACTTCTTGGCAACATCGTTCAGCTCATTGATGATGATGCGGCGGATGCGGGCGGGCTTTGCAAGGATATCGTTCAGGTCGGCAATGTCCTTCTCCAGCTGTTCGATCTCGCTGGTGCGCTTGAGGATATATTCCCGGTTCAAATGACGCAGCTTGATCTCGGCCACATAGTCGGCCTGCACTTCATCGATGCCAAAACCGATCATCAGGTTGGGCACCACTTCGGTCTCTTCCTCGGTGGTGCGGATAATTTTGATTGCCTTGTCAATGTCCAGCAGGATGGCAGCAAGACCCTTGAGCAGGTGCAGGCGCTTTTCCTTGCCGTGCAGGTCGTAGTAGGTGCGGCGGCGCACGCACTCCACGCGGAAGGCCGTCCACTCCTTGAGAATTTCGCGCACGCCCATCACGCGGGGCTGGCCGGACACCAGAATATTGAAGTTAGCGCTGAAGCTGTCTTCCAGAGGGGTAGCCTTAAACAGCTTTGCCATCAGCTTGTCGGCATCCACGCCGCGCTTGAGGTCCAGTGTCAGCTTCAGGCCGTTCAGGTCGGTCTCGTCACGCATGTCGCTGATCTCCTTGACCTTGCCGGCCTTGACCAGCTCCGCGATCTTATCCATGATGGCCTCCACCGTGGTGGTTGGCGGGATCTGGGTGACCTCGATCATGTTCTCGCCCGGCACCACACTGTAGCGGGCGCGTACCTTCACGCTGCCGCGGCCGTTCTCGTAAATTTCACGCATCTGCGCTTCATCGTACAAAATCTGACCGCCGCCCACGAAGTCCGGGGCAGGCATGGTGGTGGAGATGTCGTGGTGCTCGTCCTTCATCAGGGCCACGGTGGTGGCGCACAGCTCTGCCAGATTGAACGAGCAGATGTTGCAGGCCATGCCCACCGCGATGCCCAGCGTGTTGTTGGCCAGAATGGTGGGGAATGTGACCGGCAGCAGGGTAGGCTCGGTGGTGGTGCTGTCGTAGTTGGGCACAAAGTCCACGGTCTCCTTGTCGATATCCCGGAACAGCTCCTCGCACACACCCTCGAGCTTCGCCTCCGTGTAACGGGCAGCAGCGCAGGACATATCCCGGCTGTAGGCCTTGCCGAAGTTGCCCTTGCTGTCCACAAAGGGCACCAGCAGGCTCTCGTTGCCGCGGCCCATGCGCACCATGGTGTCGTAGATGGCGGCATCGCCGTGGGGGTTCAGGTGCATGGTGCTGCCCACGATGTTGGCAGACTTGGTGCGTGCGCCCTTGAGCAGGCCCATCTCGTACATGGTGTACAGCAGCTTGCGGTGCGCCGGTTTGAAGCCGTCGATCTCTGGCAGCGCGCGGCTGACGATGACGCTCATGGCGTAGGGCATATAGTTGGTTTCCAGCGTGCGGGTGATGGGGTCCTCCAGCACACTGCCGGCATTTAAAATTTCAACGCCGTCGCCCAGCTGCGGGCGCACCGGCTTGATTGTTTTCTTGGTCGATTTTCTAGGCATCTTCTAACCTCTTGACGATTTTAAATGGGCGCCGCTCTCGCTCTGCCCATATTCAGCGGAAAATATTTTTTATTTTTGCAGCTCAGGATGGCCTGCGGGCCATCCTGAGCTGCTCTTTCACAGATGGAGCCGTTCCGGTTTTCTGCATTTTTCCCTTAAAATGCCGTGACCCGTTGGGGCCTTCTTCGTGAAAACGTGATTTGGAGCAGCCCGCAGGCTGCGACAAATCACCAAATTAAAATAACGTTACCTCTGTCATTGCCAGAGCGCAAGCGGAGGCAATTTAAAATCATCAGCTCACATCCAGATCGTCCAGATATTCTGCGCCGTGCTGCGCAATGTGTTCCTTGCGGCCTGCAAGGTTATCACCCAGCAGGATATCGAACACCTGCGCAGTCTGCACCACATCGGTGGGCATCACCTTGATCAGACGGCGGCTCTCCGGGTTCATGGTGGTCAGCCACATCATCTCGGGGTCGTTCTCACCCAGACCTTTGGAGCGCTGGATGGTGTATTTTTTCTCGCCGATCTCTTCCAGAAACGCTGTCTTTTCCGGCTCGGTGTAGGCAAAATAAGTTCGGTCTTTCGTTGTAATTTCATACAACGGCGACTCTGCGATATACACATAGCCCTTCTCGATCAGGGTCGGGGTCAGGCGGTAGAGCATGGTGAGCACCAGCGTGCGGATCTGGTAGCCGTCCACATCGGCATCGGTACAAATGACGATTTTATTGAACCGCAGATTATCGAGATTGAAGGTGGCCAGCTCCTTGTTGTGTTTGCCGCCCAGTTCCACGCCGCAGCCCATCACCTTGATGAGATCCACGATGACATCCGATTTAAAGATGCGGGCATAGTCGGCCTTCAGGCAGTTCAGGATCTTGCCGCGGATGGGCATGATGGCCTGATATTCACTGTCGCGGCTGGACTTGACCGCACCCATAGCGGAATCGCCCTCCACGATATACAGCTCGCGGCGGGATGCATCCTTGGTGCGGCAGTCCACGAATTTCTGCACCCGGTTGGCAAGGTCGATCTGGGTGGACAGCGTTTTTTTGATGCTCTGGCGCGTTTTTTCCGCATGCTCACGGCTCTGCTTGTTCACCAGCACCTGCTGGCAGATCTTCTGGGCCTCGTCCGGCTTTTCCAGAAAATACACTTCCAGATAATGCTTGAGGAAGTCGGTCATAGCCTGCGAGACGAATTTGTTGGTGATGGCCTTTTTGGTCTGGTTCTCGTAGCTGGTGCGGGTGGAAAAACTGGACGAGACATACACCAAGCAGTCCTGCACATCCTGAAAGCTGATGGCGCTCTCACCTTTTTTATAGAGGTTCTTTTCCTTCAGGTACTTGTTGATCTGGTAGACAAAGGCGGTGCGCACCGCGTGCTCCGGGCTGCCGCCGTGCTCCAGCCAGGAAGAGTTGTGGTAATATTCCAGCATCTGCACCTTATTGGAGAAGCAGAACGCCGCGCTCATGCGCACCTTGTAATCCGGCTGGTCCTCGCGGTCTCGGCCGGATGCCTCACTCTCGCAGCTGAACACCGGGGTCAGGGTATCCTCCCCTGCCACCTCGGCCACATAGTCCGCGATGCCGTGCTCATAGCACCAGCTCTCGTACCACGCCTTGCCAGTGGCAGGGTCTTTCTCTTTTTCATCGGTGAAGTTCAGGGTCAGGCCTGCGTTGACCACCGCTTGACGGCGCAGGGTATCCTTATAGTAGCTGCCGGGCACATCGATGTCGGTGAACACCTCGTCGTCCGGCTTCCAGTGAATGATGCTGCCGGTGCGGCGGCCCTTGTAGGCTTCCTTCTGCAGGCCGCCCACATTCTCGCCCTTTTTAAAATCAAGGTGATAGTGGTATCCGTCACGGTAGATATCGGCGGTCATCCATGCAGAAGCATACTGGGTAGCGCACAGGCCCAGACCGTTCAAGCCAAGGCTGAACTCGTAGTTATCCTCACCCTCGCCATACTTGCCGCCTGCATACATCTCGCAGAACAACAGCTCCCAATTGTAGCGTCCCTCGCCGTTGTTCCAGTCCACGGGCATACCGCGGCCAAAGTCCTCAACGATGACGCTGCCATCCTTACAGCGGGTCACGTTGATGGTATCGCCGTGGCCGTCGCGGGCTTCGTCGATGGAGTTGGAGACGATCTCAAAGATGGAGTGGGCGCAGCCCTCCACGCCGTCTGAGCCAAAGATAACGGCCGGGCGCTTACGCACACGGTCGGCACCCTTCAAAGAAGTAATGCTCTCGTTGCCATATTCCTGTTTTTTTGCCATGCTGCTCCTCCCGGCCCGGCCTTTCTTGCAAAAAGCGGGCCGTCTGTAGTCAAATCATAAAACGCCTCTGCCCTTTTCTTACTATAATATAGGTATACACAGAGAAAAAGGGCAAAAGCGCCTGAATCATTTCATTTTCATTAAACCATAGGTTGTTGAATTTGTCAATTTCTGTTTGGCGCGCCCGCACACAGCACGTCCTGTGCCGGATGTGCCAAAAGCAGGTTGAAAAAAGTCATTCTTATTTTACGCGCTGGAGCGACCAAAATCAAGAAAGTTTCAATTTTCTGAAAAAAATTTGGATTTACCCCTTTACAAAATCGAAATTTCAGGTATAATAATCATCGTCCGGTGCGCCTCTGTAGCTCAGTCGGTAGAGCAGGGGACTGAAAATCCCCGTGTCATTGGTTCGATTCCGATCGGAGGCACCAGTCAAGGAAACCCAGCAGGGTTTCCAATATGCGGCCGTAGCTCATCTGGTAGAGCGCCACCTTGCCAAGGTGGAGGTAGCGAGTTCGAGCCTCGTCGGCCGCTCCATAACGGAGCAGCAACAGTTGCTCCAATATGGCCCGGTAGCTCAGTTGGTTAGAGCACCAGCCTGTCACGCTGGGGGTCGTCGGTTCGAGCCCGATCCGGGTCGCCACCAAGAAAGCGCAAGCTTTCACCTACTTTGAAACTTGTTTTCAGGGCATCAGAAATGATGGGTGCAAGGTAAAATGCACCGAATATGCGGCCGTAGCTCATCTGGTAGAGCGCCACCTTGCCAAGGTGGAGGTAGCGAGTTCGAGCCTCGTCGGCCGCTCCAACAGGAGTGGAAATTCACTCCTAAATATGGTGACGTGGCCAAGTGGTAAGGCAAGGGTCTGCAAAACCCTCATCCACCAGTTCAAATCTGGTCGTCACCTCCAAAAGATTCCCGGAAGCTTCGGCTTCCGGGATTTTTTTGTTTTGCGTTGTTCCCTATCAGCCTCCTCGCCCTCTCCGTCACCTACGGTGACAGACTCCCCCTTTTGTCACCTGCGGTGACATCTTCCCCCGGAGCGGGGGAAGTCTTTCCTCAAAGGGAGAGCCTCTGGCGAAACCGGTCACTTTGCAGTTAAGCCGAAAAGTCTGCCGCAGTGCCGCACTTTCGCAGAAAGCGGCACTGCAAATGCCGTCTACCTTTACGCCCCCTCCAGTGAAAATGCAATGCCGGAGCTTCCGCGGACGCTCCGGCATTGCTCTCTTAAAAATTATTCTTCCGCTGAATACGGCCGGAGCAAGGCGTAGGCCATTCCAGATCGTCCCCCTCAGAACTTCAGCCGCATCTGGTACCACACCACACCCCCGTGGGTGGAGCCGGAAACGCCCTCGTTCACAAAGCCGAACTTTGCATAGTAGTGCACCAGGGCCTCCTTGCAGGTCAGTATCAGCCCCTTCCGGCCTTGGGCCCGGGCGTCGGCAATGGCCTGCTGCAGCAGCTGCCCGGCGTACCCCTGTCTGCGGCAGGCCGGGATGGTGTTTACCCCAAAGATCATCTGCCAGGCACCATTCTCCCGGTGGAGGGAGGCGTCGGCGTACATCTCATCGGTCAGGTCCGGCCAGTCGGTGCAAAAGCCGTCCACAAAGGCCAGCAGCCTTTCCCCCTCCCACAGCAGCCAAAAATGATCGCCGTACTGCTGCAGCCGCCCGGCAAACTCCTCTGCCGTAGCCGCCTCTGCCGCCGGGAAGCAGGCCGCCTCCACCGCTGCAATGGCCTCCAAGTCCTTTAAGGTCCCCTTACGGATCTCCATAAATATTCTCCCCTCTTTTTCTTCCGAGTGTACCACAGTTCCTGCCCAAAGGCAAAGGTCCTGCCGTTTTTTCCTTTTTGGGCCATTTGCATCCGCTGCCGCTCCGTGTTACAATGGCTATATTGCATCCAGGAAAGGAGCTGACACGCCATGCCCGCCGAAAACCATACCACCCTCACCCCGGATACGCCGGTGCGCTACCTGAAGGGCGTTGGCCCCAAGACCGCTGAGCGGTTCGAGAAGCTGGGCATCGTGACGCTGGCCGACCTGCTGTGCCACTACCCGCGCAGATATATCGACTTCACCAAACCCTATTCCATCGCCGAAGCGCCCACCGATGTGGAGTGCGTCGTCAGGGCCGAGGTGTTCGCCAAACCCGGCGGGCGTATCCTGCCGGGCGGGCGGCGGATGGAGCGCATCACTGCCGGGGACGATGTGTCCAGTCTGGAGATCACATGGTTCAATAACCCCTATGCCGCCCAGAAGCTGCAGCTGGGGCAGGAATATTATTTTCAGGGCATCGTTACCGGCGGGATGCTGCGCCGCCAGATGGTCAACCCGCAGGTGCGCACCGCCGAGCAGATCAAGGCTTCTCCCTTTGAAGCGGTCTACCCCCAGACCGAGGGCCTGACCAGCAATGCCATCGCCAAGTGCGTGCGGCAGCTGCTGCCCCATGCAGAGCTTCTGCCCGACCCTCTTCCGCCGGAAATGCTGGCAAAATACCGTCTGCTCTCCAAGGCAGATGCCGTGCGGGCCATCCACTGCCCTGCCACCGAAGAGCAGGCCTATGCAGCCCGGCGGCGGCTGATCTATGAAGAACTTCTGGTTTTGCAGCTGGGCATTGGCCGGATGAAAAACCGGGGTGCCGCTGCCACCGGTGCGCCCATGCAGCTTGCCGACCCGTCCCTGTTCTGGGCCAGCCTGCCCTTCTCCCCCACCGGTGCCCAGCGCCGGGCCGTGAGCGAGATTCTGGCCGACATGGCGGGCGAGACTTCCATGAACCGCCTTTTGCAGGGCGATGTGGGCAGCGGCAAAACGCTGGTGGCGGCTGCCGCCATCTGGGCCTGCATTCGGGCGGGGTATCAGGCCGCGCTGCTGGCCCCGACAGAAATTCTGGCCACCCAGCACGCCGAGGGCCTGAACCGGATGCTTGCCCCCTTCGGGATGCGGGTGGCTCTGCTGACCGGCGGCATGAAGGCCGCTGCACGCCGCACCACCCTTGCCGCCATCCGGAACGACGAAGCCGACCTTGTGGTGGGCACCCACGCCATCCTCAGCGAAGGCGTAGAATTTGCCCGGCTTGGTCTTGCCGTGATCGACGAGCAGCACCGCTTTGGGGTACGGCAGCGCGGAATGCTGGCCGAAAAGGCCGCGAATCCGCATCTGCTGGTGATGAGCGCAACGCCCATTCCCCGCACGCTGGGCCTGCTCATCTACGGCGATTTGGACATCTCCATTCTGGACGAGCTGCCGCCGGGCCGCACACCGGTCAAGACCCGCTGCATCACCGGCAAAAAGCGGCGCGACCTCTACCATTTTCTCGATCAGGAGATCGGGCGCGGGCGTCAGGTGTATCTGGTCTGCCCCGCCATCGAGGACACACCGGATGGCGGGCTGAACGCCGTTAAGAGCTACTACGAGGACATTGCCAAAGCCCTGCTGCCGGAGCGCCGGGTAGGCCTGATGCACGGCAAGCTCAAACCCAAGGAGAAAGCTGCCGTGATGGAGGACTTCAAAGCCGGACGGCTGGACGCACTGGTGTCCACCACCGTCATTGAGGTGGGTGTGGATGTGCCCAATGCCAGCGTAATGGTGATCGAAAACGCAGAGCGCTACGGTCTGAGCGCCCTGCACCAGCTGCGCGGCCGCGTGGGACGCGGTGCAGCGGAGAGCTGGTGCTTTCTTGTCAGCGACAACCAAAGCGAAAACGTACAAAAGCGGCTGAAATTTTTGTGCAGCACCACGGACGGCTTTGCGGTGGCGCAGTACGATCTGGAGACCCGCGGCCCCGGCGACTTTTTCGGCAGCCGCCAGCACGGCCTGCCCACCCTACAGATTGCCGACCTGATGAACGACACCCGCACCCTGCACGCTGCGCAGGCGGAAGCCGTTGCCATGCTGGCCGACGACCCGCTGCTGGAAGCGCCGGAGCACGCACTGCTGGAACAGCAGGTGCAGCAGATGTTCGAGAAAGCCGGAGCCATGAACTGATCCGGAGGTTTTTTGCGCACAAGCAACAGCAAATGCAAAAGCCGCTGCACGGCTGGTGCAGCGGCCCCTGTTATCGAACGGAACGCTTTGCGTGCCGTTCGCCCATGCTTATCACATCGCAGAACACGCAGCGGCTTTTGGTGGAAAGCTGGGTATCCTTATGGTAGCAGCCAAAAAACCACTTGTCGTAGGTCAGCTTCAACAAAATTTTATCCAGAAAGCTGTGCAGCTGGTTGGTCTCGCCGCTGGCAAGGGCGGTAAAATCCAAAAATCTGCTTGGCGCATCGTGGGTCAGCACATAATCCACTTTGTAATCGCACGCTGCAAGGTTCTCCTCACAAAAGGCATATTCCTCCTCCGAAGGCATTTCTTCCCTCCACCAGTTCACGCCGGGTTCCCGATCCTCCACATCCTGGCTTTCCGCACCGCCAAAGCACAGGTATTTTTTATTCTCCAATTCCAGCACGCTGCCGCGGCACACATGGTACACATTGCCGCCCAGTGCCTGCACCTTGCCGCCAAAGCGTTCCTCGGTGGGATACTGCTTTAAAAGATCATAGTTTTCGTGGCTGCCGTCCAGAAACAGCAGGGTATACGGGCGCTTGCGCAGCCAATCCAGCTTTTTCTGTTCCTCCTTGCTGTCGTCCCACACAAAGCCAAAGTCGCCCAGTACCACCACGGTATCCCGTTTGCCCAGCCAGCGCAGCTTGCCGTGCTTGAAGCGGTCGATGTCGCCGTGGGTGTCCCCTGTCAGATATACCATTCCTGTCCTCCCTGACCGGATGTGAAATCGGCACAATAAGCCTTGTCACACCCCGCCAAACCTGTTATTATAAAGAATACAGCCTTCCGCTGTGATCTCGTTCTTATCCGGCGCACGGCGCTTGTGCCGTGCTGCCTGTTGTTTTATATTATCGCTTTTTAAAGGAATTGTCCACATGAAACGTATTTTTGCGCTGGTTTTGTCGTTCGCTGTCCTGTTCAGCTGCCTCGTACTGCCCGCCGGGGCTATGTTCGACCCCACCCCGGTCTATCAGGTACAGGCACAGAGTGCCTATATCGTCAACACCGATACCAATATCATCGTCTATGATAAGGACAGCACAAAGCAGGTATCCGCCGGTGGTCTGACAAAGTACATGACCATTGCCCTGCTGCTGACCAACTATGCCGACCATCTGGACGACACCTTCCAGATGCCCTTTGCCATCTCGGATTACGTTTATAACACCAACAACGCCGATATGCGCTCCAACGAGACCTTTACCTACCGCGAAGCCATGTACGCCATGCTGACCCGCAACGCCAACGAAGCCGCCATGGGCCTTGCCTATGCCCTTTCCGGCGGCGACCTCGCGGGCTGGGTGAGCCAGATGAACACCCTGTCCCAGCGCATCGGCACCACCGGCAGCACCTGGACGGATGCCTGCGGCATTGACAGCGGCAACGTGACCTGTGCCGTGGATATGTACCTGATCCTGCGCTATCTGATGAGCTTTGATGCCTTTGTGGAGGTTTCCGGTGCGCCCAGCTTTACCATGCCCGCCAAAGAAAAACACCGTTCTTCGTCTGTTCTGGTCAGCCAGAACGCCGCGCTGAGCAAATCCAGCGGCGGCAAATACTACCGCAGCGCCATGCAGGGCGGCATGTGCGATGTGACCGCATTCAAAAGCGACAGTGGCAATCAGAGCTATGTTTCATGGGCCAATAAGGATGGTGCCACCTATATTTTCTGCGTGATGCAAAGCCCGGACACCTGCGACGATTTCGGCTACGCCAACCGTCGCCCGGCCCTGTGCGAGACCGTGAAGCTGATGGACTGGGTGTTCGACAGCTTTTCCATTCAGGCCGCGCTGGACACCGACCTTACGCTGGCCGAGATCCCGGTGAAGTATTCCTCCGATACCAGTTCCCTGCAGCTGTATCCCGCCGACAGCATGATGACCCTGCTGCCTTCCACCGGCGACGGCAGCGTGACCCAGAAATATTTCCACCTGCCGGATTCTGTGTGTGCTCCTGTCCAGCAGGGCGATGTGGTAGGTACCGTGGAGCTGAAGCTTGCCGGTGAGACCATTGGCGTGGTGGACCTGATCGCCGGGCAGGACGTCAGCCTGAACCCGCTGCTGTTCACGGTGGCGCGTTTTCAGGAATTCTTAGGCAGTCTGTACCTCAAAGTTGTAATAACATTGAGTATTATTTCCATCATCATCTACTTTGCGTGGGTCCTTTTGAACAACTGGAACCGCCGCAAGCCCACCAGAAAGATCCGCCGCCGCTGAGCTTTGCACCGTTCAGCCGCATTTTGTGGAAAAGTGATGCAAAAAGCCCCGTCAGCCTTTTCAGGATGACGGGGCTTTTGGTTGCGCCAGCAGGAGTCGAACCTACGATGGGGGAGTCAAAGTCCCCTGCCTTACCGCTTGGCGATGGCGCATCGTGCAAGATATTATACCATATTCTTTGTTTTTCCACAAGGGGAAGGTTCCACTTTTCCGCTTTTGCGGCGGCTCTATGCCGCCTTTTGCAGCCTGCAATTTGTGAAAAACCAATTTTTTTCATCATAACAACAAAATACGCCCATTTTGTTGCGCTTTTGTTACACTATATGTGGTAAATATAGGATTGAATAAACCTCCTCTTCCCGGCTTTTTCGTCTACTGCCTCATGGCGGGGACATCGAGGTCTGTTCTGGTGTTTCCGTTCCCGGCAGGCACCACATCCCAATTCGTCAGGAAAGCGAGGAGTCATATGAAAAAGATCTTGAAAATGCTGGTCCTCGGTCTGCTCAGCGCTGCACTGCTCTGCTGTGCACTGCCCTCTGCCTTTGCCGCAGAAGACAAGGATTCGCAGGTCTACACCATTGGTCTGGATGCCATGGGCGGCAGCAGCTCCGCTGTGGCAGTCACCACCAATCTGAGCGGCAAACTCAGTGCCCTGCCCGCGCAGCCTGCGCTGGAAGGCTACACCTTTGACGGCTGGTATACCGAGCCGGTGGGCGGCACAAAAATCAGCACCTCTACGGTGTTTACCGGTGATACCACTGTGTACGCACACTGGACCGTGAAAAATGCCACCACTTCCACCAGCACATCCACGCCCGCTCAGCCGGAACAGACCGCGCAGGAATACGATGACGGCCCGATTCTGAGCGTTCTGACGGTAGCCGGTGCTCTGATCACCACGCTGGCCGTGGCTGCCTTTATTTAAGTCTTTTCACACACTGTATCAATTTTATCAATAGAAAGGAAAATCTCCATGTCTACTATGAAACTGCCCGCAAACTATGCCTCCATCAGCGAAGAGGAAATGGTCTATCTGGACGGTGGTGCCCGCGACGCTTACAACAGCTTCCTGAATGTCGGTAAGGTGTTCAACGCCATTGCCCGCATCTTCTCCGGTGCAAGCTCCATCATCAACAATGTCAACGTGATCTACCAGTCCTTCCTGACTCTGGGCGATCTGCTGAAGAGCTTCTGATCCGGCTTCTATTTTCATCTGTTTTTCAAGAACTGTCTCCGTTGTGGGGACAGTTCTTTTTGTTTTTAACGCATTTTAATCGTTTACATCAAAAGAAACAATTTTTCTTTGGCTTTGGCAAAAAAATGCACGGAAAAGGCATTTTTGTTACGCATACTGTGCTAACATATAAGGTGGAAGGTCATTCATCAAACTGGCGCTTTCACGCCGAAAACTGATATATCAAATGTGGTTTTGTGGTGCGAAAATTTTCGTATTTGTCGAAAGTTTTCGTTCGCCCAATCCGACCACTTTTTGCGGGAGAAATCGATCATTATGCCAGACCGTGAACTGCGGCACATGCGCCGCACCGAATTAGTCGAGATCATTCTGGCGCTCAAGCAGAGCGAGGACCAGCTCCGGGCAGAAAACGCTGCCCTGTCTGCCCAGCTGCAGGAACGGCAGATCCATATTGAAAACGCAGGTTCCATTGCGCAGGCTGCACTGGAGCTGAACAAGGTGTTTGAAGCGGCGCAGGCTGCGGCTGATGAATACGTTGCATCGGTGCTCGCAGCAAACAAAAACACCGATGCCGCTGCCAGCGCTCTGCGCGCTCAGGCGGAAGCCGAAGCCCAGCAGATCCTTGCACAGGCACAGACCGAGGCTGCGAACCTGAAGGCCCGTACCCAGCAGCAGTGCGACGCGGAAACGGAAGCCGCCGCACGCAAGCGCGCCCAGACCGAAGCGGACTGCAAGGCAATGCTTGCCCGGACGCAGCAGGAGATCCAGCAGCGCCGGGCCGCTTTTGACCGCCGGGCCAGCGAACTGCTGGACGGCTATCACAGCACGGAATTCCTGCCGGAGGAGCGTGCCAAATGAAAGAGCAAAAGATCAGGTTCACGCCCATTCCATCCACAGCAGAGGTGGAAGCAGAGCGCGAACGTCTGGCCTACCGCAGCCGTTATATGCGGGTGCTGCGCAGCACGGTCTACACGCTGCTGGTGGTCGCGGCCATTGCCGTGCTGCTGGCCACCCTGTTTCTGCCGGTGCTGCAGGTCTCCGGCGACAGCATGAACCCCACTCTGCAGGACCGGGACATCATTCTGCTGGTCAAGGGCAGCGACATGAAGACCGGCGACCTTTGCGGATTTTACTGGCAGAACAAGCTTCTGCTCAAGCGCATCATCGGCCTGCCCGGTGATGTGATCGAACTGGACGAGGACGGTGTGGTCACTGTGAACGGCCAGACGCTGGATGAGCCCTATGTAGATGAACTGGCTCTGGGCGAATGCGACATCAAATTTCCCTATCAGGTGCCGGAAAACCGGTATTTCGTACTGGGTGACCATCGGGCCACCTCCATTGACAGCCGCAGCAGTGTGATCGGCTGTGTGGAAAAAAGTCAGATCGTAGGCAAGGTTTTTTTGCGGGTATGGCCCTTGTCCAACTTCTCGTTGATCCACTAAGGAGGTTTAGGAATCATGCGGGATATTGTGAAAGAATATCAGAAAAAGTTCCGTCGGAACCACCAGCGCGCCAGACGCTATACTGCGCTGCTGCTGGCACTGGCGCTTACCACCAGCCTGTTCGTGAACTGGCAGCTGCACGGCGTGGGCATTGCCAAAACGGCCGAATATCTGTGCGGCGAGTTGGAGCACGAGCACACCGCTGCCTGCTATGAAAAGCAGCTGGTGTGCGGCTATGAGGAAGGCGAACCGGAGGACTGGAACGCCACCATGACGGACGACGGCATGTCTTTTGATGATACATTCGACATGGATGCGGATGATCCCGGCATTGCAGCCCATTCCGCAGAGCCGGAGTACATCTTTGTGCCCCATGAGCACACCGACGACTGCTACCAGGAAGTGCAGGAGCTGACCTGCCTGGAAGAAGAGCACACCCACGACGACAGCTGTTTTGATGAGGATGGTGTCACCTTCATCTGCGATAAATTCGAGCACACCCACGACGACAGCTGCTACACCACCACCTATGAGCTGGTGTGCGGTCTGGAAGAGGGCGAGCTTGTAGAAGAAGTGAACCCCGATTATGACCCAGTGGCCCTGTTTGAGGAGCCGGTGGCCGCAAAGCCCGTGGTGGTCGATCCTGTGATCGAGACCCCGGTGCACCACCACACCGATGCCTGCTACGAGGAAGTGCTGGTCTGCGGCCTGCCGGAGCATCACCACACGGTGAACTGCCTGTCCGACCCACTGGATGGCACGCAGGACGAGGACGAATGGCTGGCACAGACCGGCACCACGCTGAGCGGCAACTGGGCCGACGACCTGCTGGCCGTAGCCGAGAGCCAGCTGGGCTATGAGCAGAGCGAGCGCAACTTCCAGCTGGACGATGCCGACGGCGAGACCGTGCGCCACTACACCCGCTACGGCAACGACTACGGCAACGACTACGGCCCATGGGACGTGATGTTCCTTTCCTACTGCCTGAAATATGCCGATATCCCCCAGAGCGCTATCCCGCAGGTTTCCAGCGTGCTGTCTTTGCACAGCCAGCTGCGCAGCGCGCTGTACAACGAAGAGACCGGCAGCGGCTATGCCATGGATTTTGACGGTGATCTGCCGTCTGATGCCGCAATGCCCGGTGATATCGTCATTTACAATGGCACCGTGACCAAGGCTGTGGCCGCGGAAAGCCAGCCGTTGCAGGTGCAGGATGATTCCGCCGATGCCGACATTGCCCTGCTCTCCATGGATGCTGCGGCCACCACCGACACCGCGCCCCACATTGAGGAATACACCGTGGATGCCAGCACCGTTGGCATCGTGAGCGATGTGGACGAAGATTTCGGCACCCTGACCGTGATCTCCGGCGATGTGGACGGCAAGGTGGCTAAAGTCACGCTGAATGCTTCGCAGGTGACAACGCTGGTGTCTGTGGCAAATGCGCAGCAGGCCGATTATGGCGTTGCTACGCCGGATTTCAAAGTCGAAGATGACGCGGGTGCCATTACCGCCATCAAAGGTCTGGATGCACTGGATTACCTCACTGCTCTGGAGGTGCAGCGCAAGAATGGCACTGAATACGAGGATACCAACGTCACCACCATTTCGGAGCCTCTGCACAGCAGCCTGACCGTCACAGATATCCCGGCCAAAGCGATCCAGGAAAACGACTACTGTGTCCATGTTAAGCTGCCCAAGAGCTTTGATGTGCTGAACGACGAGCTTATCTCCGGCAAACTGGAAGATACCGGCAATTATGACACCTGCGGCAGCTACCAGCTGCTCAAGGGGAATGACGGCTGCTGGTACGCCGTGCTGCGGTACGACCAAGACTATATCAAGCAGAAAGAGGAGGCAGCCGCAGGCGCGGATACTTCCGATGCCAAGGTCACCAGCAACGTTTCCTTCAATTTCCAGTGGAACCAGAGCGAGGTCACCAGCAGCGCCTTTAATCTGATCGAGGTCAACAAAGATTACGCCCTTAATATCACCATCAACCCGGATAAAACCCCCGATGAGGATCAAAAAGACGATAAGAACTATGACCTTAACCAGAGCGTGAACGACCCGCGCTACGATGGCAGCGATGCCTACCTGGATTACACTGTTACGCTTGTGGTCAAGAACGAACAGGCCGGCCCGCTGACGCTTGCGGACAGCATGACCCTGCCCACCGGCGTAACCGCCGAATATGTCGAAAACTCGCTCCGGCTCAGCATGGAAAACGGCGATACAACGCTCCGCATCACTTGGGAAAATGTTAATGATGAGCGCAAGATCACCTTGGGTTCTGCCGGTTCCCCCATTGCCGCAGGCACCTATTCTATCCGCTACACCGTCAAGCTGAAGGACGTTGGCGAAACGGCTGTTGACGGTGAAGTAATCAATAACATCAGGATTCTGGACACGACCATCAGCAATGATGCCGAAAAGTCGGTAAAAACCGACAGCCTTGTGATCACCAGTCAGGCCGATCCGTCCGACTACGAACTTCCCTCTACCGGCGGGGCCGGTACCAAACTGTATACAGCAGGCGGCGGCGCACTGATGCTTGCCGCTCTGGTGTGCGGGGTTTGCAGAAAGCGCAGACGCGAAAGGAGGGCACGTTAAAAAACCTGCATCCTTCCTGACACGGCGGCAAAATTGATTCTGCGCCGGAAGCAGACCCTGAAAATAGGAATCAGAAAAACTTGAAAGGAGACTTTCGCAAATCATGATGAAGAAAGTAATCAAAAAGCTGCTGGCCGCACTGCTGGCAGTTGCCATGGTGTGCGCCATGGCGATCCCGGCGTTTGCAGGCACTGAGGGGGACATCACCACATGGCACTCTTTCAGCGCTTTCCAGATCTTCAAGGGTAAAGTTGAGGGTAATGATATTAAAGACTTTAAGATTTCCAACGTTGAGTGGGGCAGCAACATCGCTGATGATGATGCCGCTTTTCTGGACCAATTGAAGTCAGCTGATACCATCGGCCCTCTGTTTACCAAGGCCAACTCTGCTCAGGATGTTCTTGAGGTTATCAGCCAATGGCATAATTCCGATGCTAACAGCATCGCTTTCGCGCGTTTTGTATGCCACTATCTCTACCCGGATGCCAATGCAAAACCGAAACCCGCCGTTGAAGGTGGTGGTGGTAGCGATCACATCCATTTTGACGAGGCAGGTTATTATCTGGTCGTTGATACTACCCCATTTAATCCTGGCGATTTCGATCATGCCTACAATTCCTTCCTGCTGATGGTTACCCACGAAAACTGGAACGTTCCAATTACGCCTAAGGCCGAAAAGCCCTCTGTTAAGAAGGAGGTTTTCGACAATTTCGACAATCAGGATGGCACCAGCACAGGAGTTTTTGGTTCCAGCGCTGACCATGCGATCAATGAAAAGTTCCAGTTCAAGCTGACCGCTACCTTGCCCGCAAGCACCGACCATGCTTACGATTACTATGATACGTACGCTGTTTGCTTCAAAGATACTCTGTCCGAGGGCATTACTTATGACGGACCCGATAGTGTAGTCATTAATTCCGATGGCCACACCTATGATATCACCGATACTTTGAAGTATACCATTAATACTGACAATCTTGAAACTCAAAACTATTTTGAGGTAAACATTCCTGATGTCAAGACCTGTGCCGAAGGGCTTGATTTGAATAAGGGCGCTACTATTACGGTCACCTATACTGCACACCTGAACGAAAAAGCCTATGTCAATGCTGGAAGTGGCTCTACCGAAAACAAAAACAGCGTACAGCTCCAGTACTCTAATAACCCCAGACCCGGCGAATACTGGGGCACCACTCCTAAAAGCGAAGTCTATGTGTACACCTACCAGCTGAACAACACCAAGCGTGCAGAGAAGGAAGACGGTACTCCGCTGCCGGGCGCTGTCTTCCAGCTGTACAGCGATAAAGATTGTACTCAGGAAGTAAAGCTCTACAAAGTAGGCAACATCTACTTCCCCATCAAAGACGCAACCGATAAAGCCAAAGACGCTGTTCAGATGATCTCTGGCCAAGATGGTCAGTTCAATGTCAAGGGTCTGGACGCTGGCACCTACTACCTGAAGGAGACCACCCCTCCTGCCGGTTACAGTGCCTGTGCCAATAAAGAAATCGTCATTTCTGCAACGCACAACGGAAATCATGTTGAGCTTGATAGCTCCAAACTGTCCACCACCATCATCAACAAAAAAGACGGCGGCATTACCCTGCCCTCCACCGGCGGCATCGGCACTACCATCTTCTATGTGGTCGGCGGCGGCCTGATGGTTGCGGCCATCGTTCTGCTGGTCACCAAGAAGCGCATGGAGAACAAGTAAGCTCCATTTCCCCCCAGAACCCGGAGCAAAGGGGCCGCAAGGCCCCCGCTCCTATCCTTATAACATTAGGGAGTAGCCCATGAAAAAGAACAAAAGCACCATCATCCTGATCCTCGTCTTTTTCGTGGGTCTATCCGTGATGTTATACCCCACCCTCAGCGATTACGTCAACCAGCTGCATCAGTCCCGTGCTGTGGCCACCTATGCCGAGGACGTGGACAAGCTGACCGATGCCGACTACAGCGCCTATTTCGAGGCGGCAGATGCGTTCAATGCGCAGATCGCCGCCGACCCGGATGCGTTGTATTTCCCGCAGCGCTTTCCCACCTACGAAAGCACGCTGGATGTGACCGGCACCGGCATTATGGGCTACATCACCATTGAAAAGATCGGTGTGGAGCTGCCCATCTACCACGGCACCAGCGATGGCGTGCTGCAGATCGCCGCAGGCCACTTGGAGGGCACCAGCCTGCCGGTGGGCGGCGGCAGCACCCACGCGGTCATTTCGGCTCACCGCGGCCTGCCCAGCGCCAAGCTGTTCACCAATCTGGACCAGCTGGAAGTGGGCGACACCTTCACCATCACGGTGCTGGACCGGGTGCTGACCTATGAGGTGGACCAGATCTCCATTGTACTGCCCACCGAGACGGACAACCTGAAGGTGGTGGACGGCAAGGATTACGTCACCCTGATGACCTGCACCCCCTACGGCATCAACTCCCACCGCCTTCTGGTGCGGGGACGCCGCATCGAAACGCCGGACAAGCTCAAGCACATCCGTGTAACAGCCGATGCCATCAAGATCGAACCGATCATCACAGCTCCCATCATGGCACTGCCCCTGCTGCTGGTGCTGCTGCTCTGGCTGCTGTTCTCCAACCGCAAACGCAAATCTACAAGAGGTGAAAAACATGAAACGCACTGATCTCAAAAAGCACGCTGCGGCCCTGCTTTTGGTGCTGTGCCTTCTGGTAACAAGTGCGCTGCCTGCCCTTGCCACCAGCGCAAACATCAAGCTGGTGGACAGCAGCGGCAATCCCACTACCGGCACCATCTGCGTTACGCTGTACGACAGCGCCAACGATAAGGCGCTGAGCGGCGGCAAGCTCACTTTGTACCGTGTGGCCGAGGTAAAGCGCCAAAACGGCAACCTGAGCTACGAATACTGCGGCGATTTCTACGGCTGCGGCATTGCGCTGGGTGATTTGACCGACAGCACCCTTGCGGCCCAGCTGCAGGAGTATCTGCCCCAAAGCGCCGAGGGCACCACAAAGACCATTGATGCGGACGGCAACGTGACCTTCCGTGGTCTGGAGCTTGGCCTGTATCTGATCGTGCAGACCGAGGCTTCCAAGGGCTATGAGCCGATCAATCCGTTCCTTGTCTCTCTGCCCATGGCGGAGGATGGCAAGTGGAATTATGCGGTGGATGCCAGCCCCAAGGTGGGTGCTTACACCCCCACCAAGCCGGACACTCCGCCTACGCCCCCTACCCCGCCTACGCCCGATTATCCTGATACGCCTACCCCGCCGGACAACCCGGATAACCCGGTCTCTCCCGGTAATCCGGACAATCCCGTGGCTCCGGGCCATCCGGACAATCCCGTGGCCCCGGGCCATCCGGATCATCCGGTAGCACCCGGTAATCCAGACAGCCCCGTTCTGCCGGGCCACCCGGATAATCCGGTAATGAGCGGTCTGCCGCAGACCGGTCAGCTGAACTGGCCCGTGCCGGTGCTGGCTGTCAGCGGTGTGGTGCTGTTTGCATTCGGCTGGGCGCTGGATCGCAAATACCGCACAGTATAATTTTATTCTGATACAACAAAGAGGACCCGATGCAGATGCATCGGGTCCTCTTTTTCGGTTTCTTTTATGCAGTCAGGGTTTACTGCTGCTGTGCCTGCTGCTCGGCGCGCTTGGCTTCCAGCGCCAGAATGGCATCGCGGCGGCTCAGGTTGATGCGGCCCTGCTGGTCGATGTCGGTCACCTTGACCACGATGGCATCACCCACGGCCACCACATCCTCCACGCGCTCCACACGCTTGGTGTCCAGCTTGGAGATGTGCACCAGACCTTCCTTGCCCGGTGCGATCTCAACGAAGGCACCAAAGTTCATCAGGCGGGTCACTTTTCCCTTGTAGATGGCACCGATCTCGGGGTCCTCCACAATGGTCTTGATGGTAAAGATGGCGCGCTTTGCGTCCTCCTGATCCACAGCAGAGACGAACACATGGCCGTCCTCCTGCACGTCGATCTTGCAGTTGCAGGTAGCGCAGATGTCCTGAATGACCTTGCCGCCCTTACCGATCACGTCCTTGATCTTATCGGTGGGGATCATCATGCTGAACATCTTGGGTGCGTAGCGGCTCAGCTCATGGCGGGGCTCTGCGATCACCGGCTTGATGATCTCGTCCAGAATATACAGGCGGCCCTTGCGGCACTTCTCGAAAGCCTCGGCAATGATGTCGTAGGTCAGGCCGTCGATCTTGATGTCCATCTGGATGGCGGTGATGCCCTTGCGGGTGCCGCCCACCTTGAAGTCCATATCGCCGTGGAAGTCCTCCACGCCCTGAATGTCCAGCATGGTCATCCAGCGGTCGCCCTCGGTGATCAGACCACAGGAAATGCCGGCAACGGGTGCCTTGATGGGCACGCCTGCATCCATCAGGGCCAGCGTAGAGCCGCAGATGGATGCCTGAGAGGTGGAACCGTTGGAAGAGAGCACCTCAGACACGCAGCGGATGGTGTAGGGGAACTCTTCCAGAGAGGGCAGCACGGGCACCAGAGCACGCTCTGCCAGTGCGCCATGGCCGATCTCGCGGCGGCCGGGGCTGCGCGGTGCGCGGGCCTCGCCCACAGAGTACGGCGGGAAGTTGTAGTGATGGATATAGCGCTTGGTCTGCTCGTCGGTCAGGTCGTCCATGAGCTGGTTGTCCTTGGTGCCGCCCAGAGTGCAGGTGGTCAGCACCTGCGTCTGGCCGCGGGTGAACATGCCGGAGCCGTGCACGCGGGGCAGGATGCCCACTTCGGCAGCCAGCGGGCGGATCTCGTTGATGCCGCGGCCGTCCACGCGCTTGCCCTCGTCCAGCAGCCAGCGGCGCACCACGAACTTCTGCATCTTGTAGCTGACCAGGTCAAGGTCTGCAGCGGTCAGGTCGGGGTACTCCTCGGCGATCTTGTCCATAATGGGCAGCAGAGCGGCATCGCGCACATTCTTGTCGTCGGTATCCATAGCGGCCTTGAAGTCGTCCAGATACTTGTTCTGGATGGCGTGGAACACGTCCATATCCAGACCCACCACCTGAAAATCGATCTTCGGCTTACCGCGCTCGGCCACGATGCGGTTGATGAACTCAATGGTCTTTTTGATCTCCACGTGAGCGGCCTTGATGGCGTTCAGCATGGTGTCCTCGTCCACCTCGTTGGCACCGGCCTCGATCATGACGATCTTATCCATGGTGGCGGCAACGGTCAGGGCAAGGTCGCTCACCTTGCGCTGCTCCTGCGTGGGGTTCAGCACGATCTCGCCGTCCACCAGACCCACCTGCACGCCGCCGATGGGGCCGTTCCACGGGATGTCGGACACAGCAGTGACCAGAGAAGCACCGATCATACCGGCGATCTCAGGGCTGCAGTCGGGGTCCAGACTCATGACGGTCATGGTGATGCACACGTCGTTGCGCATTTCCTTGGGGAACAGCGGGCGCATGGGGCGGTCCACCACGCGGCTGGTCAGGATGGCGCGCTCACCGGGGCGGCCCTCACGGCGCATAAAGCTGCCGGGGATGCGGCCTGCGGCGTAGAGCTTTTCCTCATACTCGACGTTCAGCGGGAAGAAATCCACGCCTTCGCGGGGCTTGGGGCTCATGACCACATTGCACAGAACGCAGGTCTCGCCGTAGCGGATCAGCGCACTGGCGTTGGACAGACCGCACATTTTGCCCATTTCTACCTTGAACGGGCGGCCTGCCAGCATGGTCTCGTAGACCTTGTAGTTCTCAAAGGTCTCTCTGCGGGAACCAAATTCAATTGCCATTGTTTTTGCCTCCTTGTTTTTTCGGATTTTTTCTATCCAAAAGGCGGTGGCACGCGCATCATAGCAATAAATCCAGCGTCCATGCCGTTCACATCCGGTTTTGTTTGAGATATTTCCCCCACCGGGGGAATGTCTCTGCCGTTGATGTGAGCCGTCCGCGCCATGAAAAAGCATTCGGGGCACAGGCGTTCGATTTACTGCTGCAATACGCAGCCGCTGCCATTTGTATACAAAAGCAAAAGGCAGGCACCTTTGCGGTACCTGCCCTCTGTTTAAATTACTTACGCAGACCCAGAGTTGCGATCAGAGCACGGTAACGCTCGATGTCCTTCTTCTGGAGATAAGCCAGCAGATTGCGGCGGCGGCCAACCATCTTCATCAGGCCGCGGCGGCTGTGGTGATCGTTCGGGTTCTTCTTCAGGTGCTCGTTCAGCTCGTTGATGTGAGCGGTCAGCAGAGCAACCTGCACTTCGGGAGAGCCAGTGTCCTTCTCGGTCAGAGCGACTTTGGCCATAACTTCCTGCTTGTTCATAGTTACATACCTCTTTATAAAATTTTATGTGCCAATGGAACAGCGGCGGGAAACGGCATTCCCAAAAAGCGGGCATACTCCCAACCCCGTACCACGGTAACAGATACAGTATACCAGAACCCTGTGCAAAATGCAAGGATATTTTTTGCATCCTGCCTTTATTTTTTTACGTACTGGTGCCAGTACAGCTGTACCTCCGGCAGCTTCTTTTTGCGCAGCAGAACTGCGGTGGGGATCAGATACAGCAGCACCGAAAGCAGCATGGATGCATCGTAGCCGCTCACCGCATCGGCCACGGTAGTGGTGCCGTACAGCCCACCGATGAGCATGGACGAAATATCCATGGCACCATGCAGGAATACCGTCACCCACAAATTGCCAGTGCGGAAGTAGATCGCCGCAAAAAGAGTGCCCAGCGATGCTGCAAACACGCACTGCATCAGCACACCGAAGGGTGCCGAACTGAGGATATTGGTCAGGTGCGCCGCACCAAACAGCACACCGGACAAAAGGCAGGCCTTCCACACACCGGCGCGGCTGGTGCCAAAGTGCTCCAGCAGGGTCTGGGCAATGACACCGCGGAAGATGAATTCCTCGGCCACACCCACCATGGCCATGCTGACAAGGAAGGTGCAGATGCGTGCCGCAGGCTGCAGCACGCCGTTCTCCGGGCGGCCCAGCACCAGCGACCCAAAGGCATTGTAGCCAATGAACACCAGCGGGTACATGCCCACCAGCAGGCCATTGAAAAAGCCGCTGCCGCGGCGGCGCAGCAGCTCAGCACGGTCTGTCCGTACCAGAAACAGCACTGCCACCATGGCCCCCACCAGCTCCTGCAGAGTGCTGTAGAGGTATGTATCAATGGACGCAAAATCCGTCCGAAAAAGAACCAATGCAATGGTAAAGACAAGATCTGTTACGAACAGGCTTGCCAGAAAGACCACTTCTGCCAGAACGCAGAATAAGATCGGGTGCGCTTTGCGCAGTCGTTTGAGCATGGGATACCCTCCTGAATCGTTGATGGTACTATTCTAGCACACTTTACCTTAAAACGATATAGCACACGCAAAAAAGGCAGTTTTCCCTTCTGCTGTGCCGCAAAGCGTTCACTTTTTCAAAACAAAGATCTGTTCAAACTCCTGCGTTGCCAGCAACGAAACATCCTCATAGCCGCCCTGTCGGGCAACGTTCCACGCAGTTTCCATGTTCTGGGCCGTGATCTGCTCCACCTGTTCTGCCGTCACGAACTGCCACAGCCCCCGGCCTCCAATGAACAGCACCAGCGTATCATTTTCGCCGGTGTTATACTGCACCAGCAGCTCACTGGAATCGTCCGGCACCACACAGACCTCCTGAAATTTGAGAAGCTCCTGCACGCCGGAAGTGAAACTGCCAAGGTCCCCGGTAATATCCACGCAGGCGGCCTGACTGTATTGTTCCAGTTCTTTGTCTATCTTATAAGTACCGCTGTACATGCGCTCCGGCTCGATCACAAATGCAAGCACGACCATTGCAAGGCACACGATCTGCAGAATGCGCTTTCTGGTGCCTGCACGCAGCGTATCCAGAATGGAGAAAAGGCCGCAGCCACAAAACAGCGCTTCCAGCGGCTGCAGATGGTACACATACCGCAGCGACTTATACGGCGAGATCACCGCGATAACCAGAAATGCAGCAAGCGCCGGGACCGCAATCAGCTTGACACCCCCGGGGATCAGCGTTGTGCCGCGCAACTTGCCCGGCAGCCAGCGCTGCCCCAGCTTCGTCAGGATCAGCACGGCCATAATGCCTGCGCCTACAGCAAAGCCGACAATGCTCCAGCCGATCAGCTCCAGCGGGCCTTTGGGGTACTGCGCCAGATCAAAAAGATTGCGCGTTGTAGCATCCAGTGAGTTCGTATTCTGCGAGTGCAGCTGTGCATACCAGCACGGAAAGGTGAGCAGCATTCCGCCAACGCCCGCAAGTGCCGGAAGCGAAAATGCAGCAGCATTTTTCCATTCGCGCCGGAACATCAGGTAAAGGTCATATGCTGCGCACAGCAGGAAGGCATAGACCACAAAGAAATACTGGGTCATCATGCCAAGATAGATGGTTACACCGATCAGAAGATATTTGGGCACAGACGGCCTGCGAAGAGACTTTGCCACCAGCAGCGCAAGCAGGATCGTCAGCAAGGTCATGAGCATATACATGCGCACCATCGTCACATTTGAGATCATTTCACGGTTGAACGCATACAATGCACAGACGAACAATGCTTTTTTCCAGTCTGCAAACAGCTCCATGCCCAGCGCATACAGCGCTGCCAGCGTGCCGCCCAGCAGCACAAAATTCATCCCCAGACCCGTCCATTTTGTAAAGCTGCCCGGGAACAGCGAGCATACTGTATTCAACAGAAAATAAAACAGCGGCGGATGAATGTCCTGCGTCTGATTATAGTAGACCGACGCATAGTTGAAGCGATCATTTTTCTGAACCGAAATATAATTCACAAAATCCTGTTGTTCAAAAACTGCTTCCGGGAGATTTCCATCAAACGAATGCTCACCATTATAATACCAATTCAAAAACGGCGCATAGCTGCTGTTTGCAAGGCCGTAGGAGTAGATCTCATCCAGAAAGAAACCCTCTTTCCGCACAGCCCACCAGCCGCAAAGGCAGATCAGAACGATCACAAAAAGCGCGACCGCCCGTTTTTTCTTTTTTGTTTCCTGCATAGTTTCTGTTTTTCCTCGCTTTTTTGTCCGTTCTGCAGCCAAATATGGCTTTGCTTTTCCAGTATATCATATTTAGAACACAAGTCAAAACTTTTCGGGTTGCAGATCCCGCTGCTCCTAGCAGCTTGCACCCTGTTAGACATTCCTACCGGTTGGGACCCGCGGGCTAAACAAAGCCATACTATGGCTTTGTTTGCGGTGCTTCGCACCGCCGCCCTGTTCAAATCCCGCGCGGAGACAAAAAAGAACCAGTACACGAATGTGTTAGCAGCATGCACCTTGTTAGACATTCCTACGGGTTGGGACCCTCGCACTAATCAAAGCCCCACTGGGGCTTTGATTACCTCGCCTACGGCGCGGCCCGTGCTCCTTCAAATCCCGCGCGGAGACAAAAAAGAACCAGTACACGAATGTGTTAGCAGCATGCACCTTGTTAGACATTCCTACCGGTTGGGACCCGCGGGCTAAACAAAGCCATACTATGGCTTTGTTTGCGGTGCTTCGCACCGTCGCCCTGTTCAAATCCCGCGCGGAGACAAAAAAAGAACCAGTACACGAATGTGTACTGGTTCTTTTTGGTGCGAGTAGTGATACAGAACTTTTCAAAAACCATCGTAGTACAATTCGTTTTTAAGGTCATCGGATAGCAACTTGCTTGTATTGCACCCCGATGGGCAGCCGTGTTTGAAATATAGTTGCCTTTTATATACCACACAACCTAAAAATTATCAAGTACGCGCAGCGTTCACTTCTCCCATCACCGGGAGCAAATGAACGCTGCTTTTTTTGTTTACAACGAAAGGAGGCATCCGTGAAATGGCAGTATTTCGGGTAGAAAAGAACAGCGGCTACACGGTCATGTCAAACCACCACCTGCGGAACCGGGCCTTGTCCCTGAAAGCCAAAGGTCTTTTATCCCAAATGCTCTCCCTGCCGGAAGATTGGGACTACACCCTGCAAGGGCTGGCCCGTATCAACCGGGAAAGCATTGACGCGATACGGCAGGCCATCCGGGAACTGGAACAGGCGGGCTACATCCAGCGTTCCAGAGAACGGGACGAGAAAGGGCGGCTGCGCGGTGCAGACTAAAGGAGCGTCCACCCATGAGAACCCTTTACCTGCGGCGGCTGGTGGTTCCACCCTAGCTGCTGTTTTTCCGACTACCTGCCAAGGAGGGATGCTGAATGCAGGAAGAAGTCACCCAGAAAACTATTGCCCTGTCCATGAAAACGGGCAAGCTCACCGCCCAAGCGTTGCAAGCTGCCCTGAAAAAATATTTGCAGCACCGGGCCAAGGGGCCAAAGCTGCACCACGGCAAGCAAAGCCTGAAACAGCTGAAAGCCCATGGTGCGGCCCTGACCAACATTGAAGTCACGGAGGCGAACATCGGGGCGTTCAAGCCCTGCGCCAAGAAGTACGGCGTGGACTTTACCTTGCGCAAGGACAAGACCACCCAGCCGCCCCACTACATCGTGATCTTCAAGGCCAAGGATGCGGATAATCTGGAACAGGCGTTCCGGGAGTTCACGGCCAAAACGCTCACTAAGGAGCAGCGGCCCTCCATCCGCAAGGTGCTGACCGCAGCCAAGCAGAAAGCGGCCCAGCAGCCGAAACGCGCCAAAGAAAAAATCAAGCAAAGGGGGCTGGAACGATGAAGCCTGAATGGAAAAAGCTGCTGGTGCTGAATCTACCGTATCTGCTGTTCGTGTACCTGTTCGCCAAATGCGGGCAGGCGTACCGTCTGGCGGCGGGCGTGGATGCTTCGGCAAAGCTGCTCCACCTGACGAACGGCATCTCTGTCGCCTTTGCAAGCCCGCTGCCCAGCCTGCATCTGTTTGACCTGTGCGTGGGCGTTGCCGGGGCGGTGGCTGTCCGGCTCATCGTGTACAGCAAGGGCAAGAACGCCAAGAAGTACCGCAAGGGCGAGGAATACGGTTCTGCCCGGTGGGGCACCGCTAAAGACATTGCCCCGTACATCGACCTCAAGTTTGAAAACAACATCCTGCTGACCCAGACCGAACGCCTGACCATGACTGGGCGGCCCAAAGACCCCAAAACAGCCCGGAATAAAAATGTGCTTGTGATCGGCGGCTCCGGCAGCGGCAAGACCCGCTTCTATGTGAAGCCCAACCTCATGCAATGTTTCCCCACTTCCGACTATCCCACCTCATTCGTGGTCACAGACCCAAAAGGCACACTGGTTCTGGAAATGGGCCAAATGTTCCAGCGGGCAGGCTACCGGGTGAAAATCCTGAACACGATAAACTTTTCCAAGTCCATGAAGTACAACCCCTTTGTCTACATCCACTCGGAAAAAGACGTGCTGAAGCTAGTGAATACCCTTATCGCTAACACCAAAGGCGAGGGTGAAAAATCAGCAGAAGATTTTTGGGTGAAGTCGGAACGGCTGTTCTACACCGCACTCATTGGCTACATCTGGTACGAGGCCCCGGCAGAGGAAATGAACTTCACCACCCTGCTGGAAATGATAAACGCCAGTGAAGCCCGCGAGGATGACCCGGACTTTCAAAGCCCGGTGGACCTCATGTTTGAACGGCTGGAACAGAAAGACCCGGACCACTTCGCCGTCCGGCAGTACAAAAAGTTTTTGCTGTCGGCCGGCAAGACCCGTTCCTCCATCCTGATAAGCTGTGGTGCCCGTTTAGCCCCATTTGACATCCGGGAGGTGCGGGAGCTGATGGAGGACGATGAAATGGAACTGGACACCATCGGGGATGAAAAGACGGTATTGTTCCTGATTATGAGCGACACGGACACCACCTTCAACTTCATTCTTGCCATGCTTCAAAGCCAGCTTATCAATCTGCTGTGTGACCGTGCGGATGATAAATACGGCGGTCGGCTGCCTGTCCATGTACGGCTGATTCTGGACGAGTTCGCCAACATTGGGCAGATTCCCAACTTCGACAAGCTGATCGCCACCATCCGCAGCCGGGAAATCTCGGCATCCATCATTTTGCAGAGCCAGTCGCAGCTAAAAGCCATCTACAAGGATGCGGCCGAAATCATTTCGGACAACTGCGATTCTGTTCTCTTTTTGAGTGGGCGGGGTAAGAATGCCAAAGAGATCTCCGATGCGCTGGGGAAAGAGACCATCGACAGTTTCAACACCAGCGAGAACCGGGGTTCTCAAACCTCCCACGGACTGAACTATCAAAAATTAGGAAAGGCGTTGATGTCAGAGGACGAAATCGCAATCATGGACGGCGGCAGGTGCATTTTGCAGCTGCGGGGCGTGAGGCCGTTCTTCTCGGAGAAGTTCGACATTACAAAGCACCCGCACTACAAGTACCTTGCGGACGCGGACAAAAAGAATACCTTTGAGGTGGACAGGTTCTTATCCACCCTGCGCCGGAAACGGCAGCAGGTAGTCGCACAGGACGAAAGTTTTGACCTGTACGAAATCGACCTGTCGGATGAAGATGCAGCCGCCGAATGAGGCGGCATTTTTTGAAAAAATTTTTGAGTGCCGCAGAACAAGCGGCAGAAAGTGAGGACCTTATGGAATTTTTCAACAGCGCAGTTGATACTTTGCAGACGATTGTGGTCGGTCTGGGCGGTGCCCTGTGTGTCTGGGGTGGCATCAACCTGTTGGAGGGCTATGGACAGGATAACCCCGGCAGCAATGCTCATGTACGGTAAAGAAGCAAGCAACCGAAAACAATAGATAGACCGCCAGCACTACACTATTCCGAACCAAAGACCAAAAGATAAGCATTTTGAGAAAATCTAAACTTTTGGATTTTCCTACAATGCCGACTACGGCGGAATCCCTCCCACTCCTTATATATTTCTTTCTGTATACATTGAATTTGTATTTAGTAAAATGCAGACAACACCACGGATCGGCTTTTGGCTGGACAATTCCAACCAAACACCGCAGCAGACAGTAGAAACCATTCTGAACGTTAGGAAGCCGGTATGATTGTTACATATAAGGGGAAGAAAAATTTCTTTTAGATACTTGTTTTCCTAAAACTGATGTGATATAATAATTCAAGTCCAGAAAAGGAGTAAAAAATATGCGGCAAGGTATTCTTAAATAAAACTATAATCAAATAGTGGGAACAAAGGATTATGATAGTCCCTTTTCGTAGGGCTTAGTTTTTGTACCCAATTTAAGAATACTTTGCCTTATCAATTTTGACATATCCCCAAAAACAGCACTCACAAACAGGTGTATGCTGTATATGTGTATGTCCGCAAATTATCATCCCCAGTGGTAAAAGTATTTTACTGCTGGGGATTTTTATGCCCTTCGGGGCAGTAAAGGGAGGACAATCACATGAAAATAATCAATATTGGAATTCTTGCCCATGTAGACGCTGGAAAGACGACCTTGACGGAGAGCCTGCTATATGCCAGCGGAGCCATTTCAGAACCGGGGAGCGTCGAAAAAGGGACAACGAGGACGGACACCATGTTTTTGGAGCGGCAGCGTGGGATTACCATTCAAGCGGCAGTCACTTCCTTCCAGTGGCACAGATGTAAAGTCAACATTGTGGATACGCCCGGCCACATGGATTTTTTGGCGGAGGTGTACCGCTCTTTGGCTGTTTTAGATGGGGCCATCTTGGTGATCTCCGCTAAAGATGGCGTGCAGGCCCAGACCCGTATTCTGTTCCATGCCCTGCGGAAAATGAACATTCCCACCGTTATCTTTATCAACAAGATCGACCAGGCTGGCGTTGATTTGCAGAGCGTGGTTCAGTCTGTTCGGGATAAGCTCTCCGCCGATATTATCATCAAGCAGACGGTGTCGCTGTCCCCGGAAATAGTCCTGGAGGAAAATACCGACATAGAAGCATGGGATGCGGTCATCGAAAATAACGATAAATTATTGGAAAAGTATATCGCAGGAGAACCAATCAGCCGGGAAAAACTTGTGCGGGAGGAACAGCGGCGGGTTCAAGACGCCTCCCTGTTCCCGGTCTATTATGGCAGCGCCAAAAAGGGCCTTGGCATTCAACCGTTGATGGATGCGGTGACAGGGCTGTTCCAACCGATTGGGGAACAGGGGAGCGCCGCCCTATGCGGCAGCGTTTTCAAGGTGGAGTATACAGATTGCGGCCAGCGGCGTGTCTATCTACGGCTATACAGCGGAACGCTGCGCCTGCGGGATACGGTGGCCCTGGCCGGGAGAGAAAAGCTGAAAATCACAGAGATGCGTATTCCATCCAAAGGGGAAATTGTTCGGACAGACACCGCTTATCCGGGTGAAATTGTTATCCTTCCCAGCGACAGCGTGAGGTTAAACGATGTATTAGGGGACCCAACCCGGCTCCCTCGTAAAAGGTGGCGTGAGGACCCCCTCCCCATGCTGCGGACGTCGATTGCGCCGAAAACGGCAGCGCAAAGAGAACGGCTGCTGGACGCTCTTACGCAACTTGCGGATACTGTCCCGCTTGTGCGCTGCGAGTTGGATTCCATCACCCATGAGATCATTCTTTCTTTTTTGGGCCGGGTGCAGTTGGAGGTTGTTTCCGCTTTGCTGTCGGAAAAATACAAGCTTGAAACAGTGGTAAAGGAACCCACCGTCATTTATATGGAGCGGCCGCTCAAAGCAGCCAGCCACACCATCCATATCGAGGTGCCGCCCAACCCGTTTTGGGCATCCATCGGACTGTCTGTTACACCACTCCCGCTTGGCTCCGGTGTACAATACGAGAGCCGGGTTTCGCTGGGATACTTGAACCAGAGTTTTCAAAACGCTGTCAGGGATGGTATCCGTTACGGGCTGGAGCAGGGCTTGTTCGGCTGGAACGTAACGGACTGTAAGATTTGCTTTGAATACGGGCTTTATTACAGTCCGGTCAGCACGCCGGCGGACTTCCGCTCATTGGCCCCGATTGTATTGGAACAGGCATTGAAGGAATCAGGGACGCAACTGCTGGAACCTTATCTCTCCTTCACCCTCTATGCGCCCCGGGAATATCTTTCCAGGGCTTATCATGATGCACCGAAATACTGTGCCACCATCGAAACGGTCCAGGTAAAAAAGGATGAAGTTGTCTTTACTGGCGAGATTCCCGCCCGCTGTATACAGGCATACCGTACTGATCTGGCCTTTTACACCAACGGGCAGAGCGTATGCCTTACAGAACTGAAAGGGTATCAGGCCGCTGTCGGCAAGCCAGTCATCCAGCCCCGCCGTCCAAACAGCCGCCTGGACAAGGTGCGCCATATGTTTCAGAAGGTAATGTAAAGATACATAATCGTCAAGACGGCAACAATCAGAAGTTATGGAGGGTAACAATGGAATATAGTGACGAACCACCGGACAAGTCATAAAAACTGAATACCAGCCGCCACCGACGCGGCCAGCGAAAGCAGTAAGTCTTGAAAAAGATTTACTGCTTTTTTTGTTGTCCGGCTCCGCTCCCGGCCATTTTGCCCCCTGCCGGTTGTAGTAGTAAGCGAGGAGGGAATTTTTCTGCCCTGGTGTTTGGCATTTGGAGCATTTACCCGTAGTAGAGGGCAAAGAGAAAGGATTTCTCCAACACCGGGTAGAAACCACTGCGTCCGGTGTCATTTTAGCGAAAGCGGGCAGGAATGCCCTTTACAGGATTAGTAGTAGCAGAAAAAGAGAAACAAACTTTTGTGGTTGCAGTTTTCCAAAAAAGTGGCGGACGGAAGTGAGAGAAAGTTTGCAGTCACGGAGAGCAAGTTTCTACCACGGTGCCAAAATCCGCAATTCTGCGGTTTTGCCCTCGCGGAAACTTGTTGGGGAGTGCCTTCCCAAACCCTGCTATGCGGCTTGCGCCGCTTATCCCCGCCGCGCTCATGCGGCAAGAAAGGAGGTCACGACCATGCGAAAGAAATACAACACACCCCACCGCAGCCGCGTTGTGAAAACCCGGCTGTCCGAAGATGAATACGCCGACTTCACAGCGCGGCTTGCGCCCTATGGTATCAGCCAGTCGGAATTTCTCCGGCAGGCGATACGGCGCACCACCATACGCCCCGTTATCCATGTGTCGGCGGTCAATGACGAACTGCTCTCCGCTGTCGGGAAGTTGGCCGCCGAGTACGGCAGGATCGGCGGCAACCTCAATCAGATAGCCCGGTATCTGAACGAGTACGGCGCACCCTACCATGCGCTGTCCGGCGAGGTACGCGCCGCCATAGCCGACCTTGCCGCCCTCAAGTATGAAGTCTTACAGAAAGTAGGTGACGCGGTTGGCAACACTCAAGCATATCAACTCTAAAAACGCCGACTACGGAGCCGCCGAACAATACCTGCTTTTTGAGCATGACGAGTTTACCATGAAGCCCGTCCTTGATGAAACCGGCAGGCTTATCCCCCGCGAGGACTACCGGCTGTCCACGCTGAACTGCGGCGGGGAGGATTTTGCCGTTGCGTGTATGCGAGCAAATCTCCGTTACGGGAAGAACCAGCGGCGGGAAGATGTGAAAAGCCACCACTATATCATCAGCTTTGACCCACGGGACGGCCCGGACAATGGCTTGACCGTAGACCGGGCGCAGGCATTGGGCGAGAAGTTTTGCGCCGAGCATTTCCCCGGCCACCAAGCCCTTGTATGCACCCACCCGGACGGGCATAACCACAGCGGAAATATCCATGTGCATATCGTCATTAACAGCCTGCGGATTGAGGAAGTGCCGTTCCTGCCCTACATGGACAGGCCAGCCGACACGAAAGCCGGTTGCAAGCACCGCTGTACCGACGCGGCCTTGCGCTACTTCAAGTCCGAAGTCATGGAGATGTGCCACCGGGAGGGGCTTTACCAAATCGACCTCTTGAACGGCAGCAAGAACCGCGTCACAGACCGGGAGTATTGGGCGCAGAAAAAGGGACAGGCCGCGCTGGACAGGCAGAACGCCCCCATGATTGCAGGCGGTATCACGCCCCGGCAGACCAAGTTTGAAACGAACAAGGAAAAGCTGCGGCAGACCATACGCGCCGCGCTGTCGGCGGCGGCCTCATTCGAGGACTTTTCCTCTCTGCTGCTGCGGGAGGGCGTGACCGTCAAGGAGAGCCGGGGGCGACTTAGTTACCTTACGCCGGACAGGACGAAGCCCATTACCGCCCGGAAGCTGGGCGACGACTTTGACCGCGCCGCTGTCCTTGCCGTTTTGGAGCAGAACGCCGCCAGAGCCACAGAAAAGGCCACAGCCATACCCGAATACCCCCGGCAGGGGAAACCCGGCATACAGCCCACAAAAACCCAAAAAACCGCCCCGAAACAGGACGGCGTGCAGCGGCTTGTTGACATCGAAAAGAAGCTGGCCGAGGGCAAAGGCCGGGGCTATGAACACTGGGCGACCATGCACAACCTCAAACAAATGGCCGCGACGCTGAATGTGTATCAGGAATACGGCTTCACTTCCCCGGAGCAGTTAGAAGCCGCCGTTGATACCGCCTATCAGGAAATGCGCCAGACCAGCGGCGAACTGAAAGCACTGGAAACGAAGCTACAAGGGAAAAAGGAGTTGCAGCGGCAGGTACTTGCCTATGCCAAGACCAAGCCCGCCCGCGACGGGCTGCGGGCGCAGAAATCGCAGAAAGCCCGTGACGCATACCGGCAGGCGCATGAAAGTGATTTTATCATAGCCGACGCAGCCGCCCGGTATTTCAAGGCGCATGGCATTACCAAGCTGCCCGCCCGGAAAGCGTTGCAGGACGAGATCGAGCAGCTTGTTTCCAAGAAATCCGGCCTGTATAACACCTACCACGAACAGAAGCAGCGGTACACGGAGTTGCAGACCGTCAAGCGGAACATCGACCAGATTTTGCGCCGGAACGAGCCGCACCGCAGAAAGGAGCAGAGCCATGAGCGATAAGTTACCGAGAATGGACTACCGCCAGCATCGGCGGGCGCGGCGGCTGGTACATGAGTGTTGTAACTACGACGAGGGAAACTGCCTGCTGTTAGACGACGGGGAGCCTTGCGTGTGCGTCCAGAGCATTTCCCTTTCCCTCATGTGCCGCTGGTTCCGTGTGGCTGTTCTGCCCCTTGACGGGGAACTGGCCGCAGCCCTCTTGCACCGAGGGAGCCGGAAACGCTGCGCCGTCTGCGGGGCGGCATTTGTCCCCAAATCCAACCGGGGGAAATACTGTCCCGGCTGCGCCGGACGCATGAAGAAAATCAAAGCCGCCGAGAGAAAGCGGAAACAAAGGCAGAAATGTCACGCTTTAGAGCCTTTCAAACCCGCATAAATCAAGGCTTTTTTCGTGGGTGTCAAAGGGTACGCGATACATTTATCCTTTTCCACCGGAAACGCCGTTCTAAGGCGTGACAAAACGCCAAAATCAACCCGAAACACAGGGAGGTGATACTATCGCTGATTATATCATGGCAGACACGCCGCTGCCTATCTATCTGCCCTACCCCCGTTTCCTGCTGAAAATGGAGATTTCCCAGACCGCCAAGCTGCTGTATTCGCTGCTGTTAGACCGTTCCACACTTTCCCAGAAGAACAAGTGGCAGGACGACGAGGGCAGGATATATATTATCTATCCCATCGCGGAGATAGCCGAAATACTGGATAAGGGCAGCACCACCATAAAGGGGGCGCTTAATGAACTGGACATGGCGGGGCTGCTGGAACGGGAACGGGGCGGCTTCTCCGCACCGAACCGCCTATATGTGAAAGTGCCGCGTGTGCCACAGGTACAGTTTTCCGACCAACTGATGGCCGGAAATCCGACCCTCATAGAGCCGGAAAACCGTCCTACTGATGGTCAGAAAACCGACCTTATGATGGTCGGAAAACCGTCCCCTAACCAAACTACTATAAACAACCTTACAGAGAGCCAAACAATGGGAGTGAGTGGGGAGCCGCCCGCGCCCTATGGCCGATACCAGAATATTTTTCTGTCGCAGACCGAATACGACGAGTTGCAGGCAGAGTACCCCGACAGGTTGGAACGGTTCATCGAGGAAATGAGCCGCTACCTTGCCGCCAACGGGAAAAGTTATCAGAACTATGCCGCCGCCCTGCGGATATGGGCGGGGAACGACAAAAAGAAAGCCCCGAAAAAGGGCATACCAGACTACTCATGCAAGGAGGGCGAGAGTTTATGAAGAACGAAATCAACGCTGTTTTGGAGAATATGACGGCCACCACCCCGGAGCCGGAGGACTACACCGGCGAGGACGGTTTACTGTACTGCGGCAAGTGCCGCAAGCCGAAAGAAGCCTATTTTGCGCCGGATAAGGCTGCTATCTTTGGCCGTGACCGCCACCCGGCAGAGTGCGACTGTCAGAGAGCCGCCCGCGAGGAACGGGAGGCCGCAGAGAAGCGGCGCAGGCACCTTGACACCGTGGAGGAACTGAAACGCCGGGGCTTTACCGACCCCACCATGCGGGACTGGACTTTTGAGAACGACAACGGCAGAAATCCGCAGGCCGGGATTGCCCGCCGGTATGTGGAACACTGGGAGGATATGCGAGCCGACAATATCGGCTGCCTGTTCTGGGGCGGCGTGGGAACCGGGAAAAGCTACCTTGCGGGCTGTATTGCAAACGCCCTCATGGAGAAAGAAATCCCCGTCCACATGACGAACTTTGCCCTTATCCTCAACGACCTTGCCGCCAGCTTTGAGAACCGCAACGAGTACATTTCCCGCCTTTGCCGCTATCCGCTGCTTATCCTTGACGACTTCGGCATGGAGCGCGGCACCGAGTATGGATTGGAACAGGTTTTCAATGTGATTGACAGCCGTTACCGTAGCGGCAAGCCGCTGATCGTCACGACCAACCTCACGCTGGACGACCTGCGGAACCCGGAGGACACCGCCCATTCCCGGATTTATGACCGCCTGCTTTCCATGTGCGTCCCGGTACGCTTTACCGGCGACAACTTCCGGCAGGAAACCGCGCAGCGGAAAATGGAGAGCATGAAGAAACTGATTACCGACTGAAAGGAGTATTGCCTATGGCAGATAGACAGCAGCACGACACCCGCACCACCCGCCGCCCCGACTGCGTGACGGAAATCCGCATGGGCAATTCCGTCCTTGTCGTGTCCGGCTATTTCAAGAAAGACACCACGACCACCGCCGCCGACAAAATGGCGCGGGTACTGGAAGCGGAAGCCGCTGCTACACAAAAATCGGCAATTTGACAAATCATAAAGAAGCTGATTTTACACTTTTGCCGCTATACAGCCCGCCCTATTCCGTGGTACAATGAAACCACGGAATAGTGGGGCTGGCTGTCGGAAACGGAGGATTTTATGTTAAGACAAGCCACCCAAAACCTCATTACCGCCCTTTATCCGAGATTGTCCCATGAGGACGAATTGCAAGGCGAGAGCAATTCCATATCGAACCAGAAAAGGATTTTGGAAACCTACGCCAAGCAGAACGGCTTTACCAATCTGCGCTGGTACACCGACGACGGCTTCTCCGGCGCAAACTTTCAAAGACCCGGTTTTCAAGCCATGCTTGCAGACATTGAAGCCGGGAAAGTGGGTACGGTCATAGTCAAGGACATGAGCCGGTTAGGGCGAAACTACTTGCAGGTAGGGTTTTACACGGAAATGCTGTTCCCCCAAAAGGGAGTGCGTTTTATCGCTGTCAACGACAATGTGGACAGCGCAAACGGCGGCATGGACAACGATTTTACCCCTCTGCGAAATCTGTTCAATGAATGGCTGGTGAGAGATACGAGCAAGAAAATCAAGGCAGTAAAACGAGCAAAAGGCATGAGCGGCAAGCCTGTTACCAGCAAGCCGGTCTATGGCTACCTCATGGACGAGGACGAGAACTATATCGTTGACGAGGAAACCGCGCCGGTTGTCCAGCAGATATACCAGCTTTGCCTTGCCGGGAACGGACCGACCAAGATTGCCCGTATGCTTACGGAGCAGCAAATCCCCACGCCGGGGACGCTGGAATACCGCAGGACGGGCAGCACCCGCCGCTACCACCCCGGCTATGAGTGCAAGTGGGCGACGAACACCGTCGTGCATATCCTCGAAAACCGGGAGTACACCGGCTGTCTGGTGAACTTCAAGACGGAGAAGCCCTCTTACAAGGTCAAGCACAGTGTAGAGAACCCCGTGGAGAAGCAGGCCATTTTTGAGAACCACCATGAGCCTATCATAGACCGGAAACATGGGAGCGCGTGCAGGAGTTACGCAAGCAGCGCAAACGCCCGAACCGCTATGATGAAGTGGGGCTGTTCTCCGGTATGCTGTTCTGCGCCGACTGCGGCCATGTGATGTACCAGCAGCGGTATCAGAACAAAACCCGCAAGCAGGACTGTTACATCTGCGGCAGCTACAAGAAGCGCACCCGCGACTGTACGGCGCACTTTATCCGCACCGACCTGTTGACCGCCGGTGTCCTCTCAATCTCCGGCAAGTAACGGAATATGCCGCCAAGCATGAGAGCCGCTTTGTGAAGCTGCTTATCCAGCAGAACGAGATCGGCGGCAAGAGAAAGACCGCCGCAGCCACCAAGCAGCTTGAACAGGCGCAGGAGCGCATTGCCGAAGTGAGCCGCATTATCAAGCGGCTGTATGAGGACAATGTGAACGGCAAAATCAGCGACGAGCGTTTCATGGAACTGTCGGCAGACTATGAGCAGGAACAGCGGGAACTGAAAGACCGCGCCGCCGCTTTGCAGGCCGAACTGGACAAGTCGCAGGCCGCCACCGTCAACGCGGAAAAGTTTATGGGTATCGTCCGAAAGCACCTTGCCTTTGAGGAACTTACCCCCACCCTCTTGCGGGAAATGATTGAGAAAATCGTCGTGCATGAGTGTAGCTATGACGAGAACGGCACCCGCAGGCAGGACATTGAGATTTATTACAGCTTTGTCGGCAAGATTGACTTGCCCGAAGCCTAACGCCCGACCTATCCGACACAATGGCCAAGTGCCGGATAGGAACGGCAAAATTTTTTACACTTCTATTACTTCTTTATCACACATAAGCAAAGAGCCAGGGCGTGAAGCAGCTGGTCGCGGGCGGCGGCGTTGCCCTGATCGGCGTGACCCTTGTCCCGCTGCTGTCCGGGCTGCTGGGCTAACCTCAACTTATCCGTACATCCACCTTTGAGACCCCACCGCGCTCTCCCGCTCACATGGGAGGGCGCGGGAAAGGAGGTATCTTTGCTTGATTAGTGAGATCATCGAGAAATGGATAAAAGGCATTTTGATAGATGGCATCACGGGCAACCTCTCCGGCCTGTTCGACAACGTGAACGCCAAGGTGGGCGAAATCGCTTCGGACGTTGGTTCTACCCCGCAGGCATGGAACAGCGGTATTTTCAATATGCTGCGCAGTCTTTCCGAAACGGTGGTGCTGCCCATTGCAGCGGCCATCCTTGCCCTTGTGATGTGCCATGAGCTTATCCAGATGATTACCGAAAAGAACAATATGCACGACTTCGATACTTCCATGTTCTTCCGCTGGATTTTCAAGTCTGCCTTTGCCATCCTCATAGTCAGCAACACATGGAATATCGTTATGGGTGTGTTCGATGCCACCCAGAGCGTTGTCAACCAAAGTTCCGGCGTTATCATTGGCGAAACATCCATCCACTTTGACCGCCTGATACCCGGACTGGAATTTCAACTGGAAAGCATGACCATCGGCAGTCTGCTCAGCCTGTGGTTCCAGACCCTTGTGGTGGGCCTGACCATGAACATCCTGTCCATCTGCATCTTCCTTGTGACCTACGGCCGCATGATTGAGATTTACGTTGTGACCGCACTGGGGCCTATCCCGCTGGCGACCATGGGCAGCAGCGAGTGGCGCAGCACCGGGCAGAACTATTTGAAATCGCTTTTGGCGTTAGGCTTCCAAGCGTTCCTGATTATGATTGTCGTGGGCATCTATGCGGTGCTGATACGCAACATTTCAGGTGCAGCGGACATTGCCGGGGCCATCTGGGGCTGCATGGGCTACACCGTGCTACTCTGTTTCTGTCTGTTCAAGACCGGCAGCATCAGCAAGTCGGTGTTTGGTGCCCACTAAGGCCGAGAAAGGAAAAACGTATGGCGTATGTGACCGTTCCCAAAGATTTGACCCATGTAAAATCCAAAGTCTTATTCGGGCTGACCAAGCGGCAGCTGGTCTGCTTCGGCGGCGCGCTCCTCACGGGCGGACCGCTTTATTTTTTGACCCGGGACTATCTTTCCAACAGCGCGGCGGCCCTGCTGATGATTTTTGCCATGTTGCCGGGGCTGCTGTTCGCTCTGTTTGAGCGGCACGGCCAGCCCCTTGAAGTGGTGATTCAGCAAATGATTCAGTGCTGCTTTATTCGTCCCAAGGAAAGGCCCTATCAGACCAACAATGCTTATGCCGCCCTTGTGCGGCAATACCAAATGGAACAGGAGGTAAAGGCCATTGTCCAGAAAAACGATACCCCGCGAAACCGAAAAGCCCAAAAAGCTCACCCGCGCCCAGAAAAAAGAAATTGATGCCGTTCTCCGCAAGTACAAGGGTGACGGCAAGCCCCGCACGGCACAGGCCACCATCCCGTATGAGGCCATCTACCCGGACGGTGTGTGCCGCATTGACCGACGCACGTTCTCCAAGTGCATTGCCTTTGAGGACATCAGCTATCAGCTGGCCCAGCCGGAAACGAGGACCGCCATCTTTGAACACCTGTGCGACCTGTACAACTATGTGGATGCCTCCATCCATGTGCAGCTTTCGTTTCTCAATCGCAAGGTTGACCCGGTGCAGTACGCAAAAAGTTTTGAGATCGCACCGCAGGGGGATGATTTTGACGACATCCGCGCCGAGTACACCGCCATCCTGCAAAAGCAGCTTGCCAGCGGAAACAACGGCATTGTCAAAACCAAGTACCTGACCTTCACCATCGAGGCAGACAATCTAAAAACCGCACGGGCGCGGCTGACCCGCATTGGTCTTGACCTGCTGGGCTATTTCAAGACCATGGGCTGCGTGGCGCACGTCATGGACGGACAGGCGCGTTTGGAGGTGCTGCACGGCATCTTCCACCCGGACGGGGAACCGTTCCGCTTTGACTGGGACTGGCTGGCGCCCTCCGGCCTGTCCACCAAGGACTTTGTGGCACCGTCCTCCCTCTGCTTCGGTACGGCCAAGACTTTTGGTCTGGGCGGCAAATATGGAGCTGTGAGCTTTTTACAAATCCTTGCGCCGGAACTTTCGGATGAAATGCTGGCCGATTTTCTCAAAACGGAAAGCGGCATTCTCGTCAATCTCCATGTGCAGGCCATCGACCAGACCGAGGCCATCAAAACCATCAAGCGGAAGATCACAGACCTTGACGCCATGAAGATTCAGGAGCAGAAAAAGGCTGTCCGTTCCGGGTACGACATGGACATCCTGCCCAGCGACCTTGCCACTTACGGCGAGGACGCCAAAAAGCTGCTGAACAAATTGCAGACCCGGAACGAACGGCTTTTCATGCTGACCTTTCTTGTGCTGAATGTGGCCGACACCAAGCAAAAGCTGGGCAACGATGTGTTCCAAGCCGCAGGTGTGGCACAGAAGTATAACTGCTCGCTTGTCCGGCTGGACTACCAGCAGGAACAGGGCCTTGTGTCCAGCCTGCCGCTGGGCATCAACCAGATAAAGATTCAGCGCAGCCTTACCACCTCCAACGTGGCGGTGTTTGTGCCCTTTGTCACGCAGGAGCTTTTCCAGAGCGGTGCGGCCATGTACTACGGCATCAACGCAAAATCCCACAACATGATCATGCTGGACCGCAAGCAGGCCCGGTGTCCCAACGGCTTGAAGCTGGGCACGCCCGGCAGCGGCAAATCCATGAGCTGCAAGTCCGAAATCGTCAGTGTGTTTTTAACGACTGCTGACGATATTTTTATTTCAGACCCAGAAGCCGAGTATTATCCGCTGGTCAAGCGGCTGCATGGGCAGGTCATCAAACTTTCGCCCACCAGCAAGGACTATGTAAACCCGCTGGACATCAACCTCAACTACTCCGAGGATGATAGTCCGCTTGCCCTGAAATCGGATTTTGTGCTGTCGTTCTGTGAGCTGGTCATGGGCGGTAAAACAGGTCTGGAAGCGATTGAGCGCACCGTGATAGACCGTGCCGTGAAAGCCATCTACCGCCCCTATCTGGCGAGCCCCTGCCCGGAGAATATGCCCATCCTCTCCGATTTGCACCAAGCCCTGCTCGACCAACACTTGCCGGAAGCGGACCGGGTAGCGCAGGCATTGGACCTGTATGTGTCCGGCTCGCTGAACGTGTTTAACCACAAAACGAATGTGGACATCCACAACCGGCTTGTGGCCTTTGACATCAAAGAGTTAGGAAAACAGTTAAAAAAATTGGGGATGCTCATTATCCAAGACCAGATATGGGGCCGCGTCACCCAGAACCGCAGCCAAGGCCGGGCCACATGGTATTTTGCAGACGAGTTCCACCTTTTGCTGAAAGAGGAACAGACCGCCGCATACAGTGCCGAGATTTGGAAGCGCTTCCGCAAATGGGGCGGCGTGCCCACAGGTGCCACCCAAAATGTGAAGGACCTTCTTTCTTCCCCGGAGATTGAGAACATTCTGGAAAACAGCGACTTCATCACGCTGCTGAATCAGGCATCCGGCGACCGCAAAATCCTTTCGGAACGGCTGAACCTCTCCGCAGACCAGCAGAAGTACATCGACAATTCGGAACCGGGCGAAGGACTGCTGATTTTTGAAAACGTGGTGCTTCCGTTTTCCAACCCCATCCCGAAAAACACACAGCTCTATAAGATCATGACCACCCGGCTCAGCGAGGTGGTGGAGCTATGAGCTTAACACATTTCAGCTTGTTTTCCGGCATCGGCGGCATCGACCTTGCCGCGGAAGCAGCGGGGTTTACCTCTGTCTGTCAATGCGAGTGGGCGGCATTTCCCGCCGCTGTGCTGGCAAGCCACTGGCCGGAAGTGCCCCGTTTTCAGGACATCACCACTGTAACAAAGGAGGCTTTCTTTGAAAAAACAGGACTTCGCACCGTCACCCTCATTTCAGGTGGCTTCCCGTGCCAGCCGTTCTCCACCGCAGGGCGGCAGCGCGGCTTCCACGATGAACGCTACCTGTGGCCCGAAATGCTGCGGGTCATCCGGGAATTGCAGCCCCGTTGGGTGCTTGGAGAAAATGTTGCTGGCTTCCTCCGTATGGGGCTCGACAAAACGCTCATTGACTTGGAGCTGGCAGGTTACGATGTTCGGGTTTTCGTATTACCTGCTGCTGCCGTTGGCGCGTGGCACGAACGGAAACGGGTATTCATCATCGGCTCCGCTGCTTCCCACACCCCTTGCCAGCGACACCGGGGATGTGGGCAAGGGGCTGGACATCCAAATCTCTGCGAATGGCAGTTACCGCAAGATGAACAAGGATGGCAAGGCGTGGACGGCGCGGCTTTCCCATGTGGTCTACCGGATGACCCCCACCACGCTGGAAAAGCCCTACCTCAACCCGGACTGGGTAGAGTGGCTGATGGGTTTCCCGCGCAAATGGACGGACATTCCCTTTGGGCCGAAGAACCCGCCGACATCCCGCGTCTGACCGAGGATGTGCCGAACCGCAGCAAGCGGATGAAAACACTGGGCAATGCAGTTTCGCCGCCGCAGGTGTTCCCGATTCTCAAATACATTGCGGACATTGAAACGGGCCGCTGTCCGATGGGAGGTGAAGAACTTTGAAAGAATTGCAGGCAAAAGCCAAAGTCACCCAGACCATGACCCGTGACGGTCTGGTGGTGGAAAATCAGGCGGACGGTACTGTGGAGAACATTTCCAGCCGGGAGGCGGAACAGGACTACTCCACGGATGCCGAGGGCAAGGCTGAAAAAATCTTAGAACGGGTCGAGGACATCAAGGACAAGCACAAGGCAAAGAAAAAGGCCAAGCAAGCTGCGGAAACTGCCGAAAGCGAAGATGGCCTGCACCGCTCTGCTTCCCGTCTGGAACTGACCGAGGAAGAACGGGCAGACCCGGAATTACAGCCGTATATCCACAAAGCGGGGGCAAAAGCCGACAAGCTGGATGCGGCCCGCGCTGCTTTGCCGAAAAAACGTGTCCCGGTCAAGGAAAAAATCTACGATGCCGCCAGCGGCAAGGCAAAATCCACCCTGCGCTTTGAGCAGCAGGACAAAGGCCCGCCCAGCCTGAAACCAAACCCGGCCAGCCGCCCGCTATCGGAAGCGTTGCTGTTCGCTCACGGAAAAATCCATGAAGTCGAACACGAAAATGTGGGTGTGGAGGGTGGCCACAAGGGTGAAGAACTTGTGGAGCATCAGACCGCCAAGGTCATCCGCAGCGGCATCCGGCACCACAAGATGAAGCCCTACAAGGCCGTGGAAAAGGCAGAGCGGGAATTGCGTTCGGCTAACGCCGAGTATTTCTATCAGAAGTCTTTGCGGGACAATCCGCAAATTGCACAGGCGGCCAGCAACCCCATTTCCCGGATGTGGCAGAAACGGCGTATCAAACAGCAGTATGCCAAAGCTGCACGGCAGGCCGGCCAAGCCGCCGCGCAGGGTGCAGCCGCCACCGTGGAGAACGGTTTCCGGGTAACAAAGCTGGCGGCCGAGGGCGGCGAACGGGTAGCCGAATTTGCGGCCCGGAATTGGAAAACCATTCTGATCGTGGCGGTGTTCAGTCTGCTGGCTCTGCTCCTGATAACAGGGTTGCAGTCCTGCACCGTGATGGCGGGCACCGCTGGAACCGGCGTGACGGCATCCTCTTACTTTTCCAAGGACAAGGATATGCTGGGTGCAGAGAAAGCCTACGCCAAGCTGGAACAAAAACTGCAACGGTATCTCGACACCTACGAGGCCACCCACAACTACGATGAATACCATTTTTATCTGGACGAAATCGAGCATGACCCCTATGTGCTGATCTCGATTTTGTCCGCGCTCCATGACGGCGTTTTTACATTGGCCGAGGTGCAGGGCGAACTTGAAATGCTCTTTGAAAAGCAGTACATCCTGACCGAGACCGTGACCATGCAGATACGTTACCGTACAAAAATGATGGTCATTATTGGCCCGTATGGTGTGCCGCAGGTTATCACCTATCAAGAACCGTATGAATACTACATCTGCACGGTCAAGCTGAAGAACAAAGATTTGTCCCACCTACCCGTGGAAGTGCTGACCGAAGAACAGCTCAGTGCCTATTCGCTCTATATGCGCACACTGGGCAACCGGCCGGATTTGTTCGGCAAAGCGCAATACCCCAATGCGTCTACCATCAAGCAGCCCACCTACTACGATATTCCCCCGGAAGCACTAAAGGATGATAGGTTTGCCGCCATGATGGAGGAAGCCACGAAGTACATCGGCTACCCGTATGTGTGGGGCGGCAGTTCGCCCAGCACCAGCTTTGATTGCAGCGGCTACATTTCGTGGGTGCTGAATCACTCCGGCTGGAACGTGGGCCGCCAGACCGCACAGGGCCTTTACAACCTCTGTACTCCTGTTTCGACGGCGCAGGTCAAACCGGGCGACCTTGTGTTTTTCAAGGGAACCTACGATACCCCCGGCGTGAGCCATTGCGGTATCTATGTAGGCAATTCCATCATGCTGCACTGCGGCGACCCTATCTCTTACACAAACCTCAACTCAAAATATTGGCAGGAACATTTTTACAGCTATGGGCGTTTACCGTGACGCCAGAAAGGATTTTGTATGGCAAAAAGACTTTCCCGCATTGAGCGCGACATCGAACGGCTCAAAGAAAAAATCAGCGAATACCAGCAGCAGTTGAAAGAACTGGAATCTGCAAAGACTGAACAGGAAAACCTGCAGATCATTCAGCTGGTGCGCAGCATGAACATGAAGCCGGACGAGTTCGCGGCCTTCCTGCGCAGCGGTGCGTTGAATGCTGCACCCACCGCCACCCCGTACCACAAACAGGAGGATGCCGCCGATGAAACCTGACAACTGGAACCGCTTCGCTGCCGGACTGCTGGCTATCCTGCTCTGCCTCTGTTCGTTCTCCATGCCTGTTTTTGCAAGCGGCACTGACCCTGCCCCGGAACCTCTGCCAGAAATTGCCGAGGAAGAACCGACTACGGGCGGCATGGAGCCGGAGGGCGTGTCCATCACGCCCAAAGGCAACGCAACACTGGTGGATGATTTTTACGGCGACAAGCAGCTTATCACCGTGACCACCAAGGCCGGGAATTATTTTTACATCCTGATTGACCGCGCCAACGAGGACAAGGAAACTTCTGTCCACTTTCTGAACCAAGTGGACGATGCCGACTTGCTGGCTCTGCTGGATGAAGAACCGCAGACCGCCGAGGTCTGCACCTGCACCGTGAAATGTGAGGCCGGAAACGTCAACGAAAACTGCCCCTTGTGTGAAAAGAGCCTGCGCAACTGCACGGCCCCGGAAGCGGTGAAAACCGACACCGAAACGCCGCAGGAAAAGCCCAAGTCCAACATGGGCAGTCTGATGATCCTGCTGGTGCTGGCTCTGGCGGGCGGCGGCGCGGCCCTCTATTATTTCAAGTTCCGCAAACCCAAGGCCGACACCACCGGGCACGATGATCTGGACGAGTACGATTTTGGCGAGGACGAGGATGCAGACGAGGAACCGGCTGAAATCGAGATTCATTCGGAGGACGGACAGGAGGATGAAACATGAGTTTTCAGCTGGTGATTGCCGAAAAGCCCAGTGTAGCCCGCAGCATTGCCACCGTGATCGGGGCCGATGAAAAGCAAACCGGCTACTGGCAGGGTGGCGGTTATTTGGTCAGCTGGTGCATCGGGCATCTGGTGTCCTTTGCCGAGGCTGGCCAGTACGACGAAAAATACTGTAAGTGGCGGTATGAGGATTTGCCCATCCTGCCCCAGCCGTGGCAGTTCATTGTCCCGGACGAAAAGAAACAGCAGTTTGAAGTTCTGCGTGCCCTGCTCAACCGCCCGGATGTGGACAGTGTGACCGCCGCGACCGACGCAGGCCGGGAGGGAGAACTGATTTTCCGTTTCGTCTACCAAATGGCCGACTGCACGAAACCCGTAAAGCGGCTCTGGATTTCCAGCATGGAGGATGCCGCTATCCGGGAGGGCTTTGCAAACCTGCGCCCGGATTCGGATTATGATGCTCTGTATCAATCGGCCCTCTGCCGTGCAAAGGCGGATTGGCTGGTGGGCATCAACGCAACGCGGCTGTTTTCGGTGCTGTACCACAAGACCCTGACGGTGGGCCGGGTGCAGACCCCGACACTAAAAATGCTGGTGGACCGGGATGCAAAAATTCTGCGCTTCCAAAAAGAAAAGTATTACACGGTCGGCATCCAGTCTGGCAGCCTGAAAGCAGACAGTGGGCGCATTGCCAGCATGGACGAGGCCAACACTTTGAAATCTACTTGTGCCGGAACATCTGCCATCTGTACTTCTATCAAGCGTGAGAGAAAGGCAGAACAGCCGCCCAAGCTCTATGACCTGACTACCTTGCAGCGGGAAGCAAACCGCTTGTTCGGATTTACGGCAAAGCAGACCCTTGATTATGCCCAGCAGCTTTACGAAAAGAAACTGCTGACCTATCCCCGCACCGACAGCCAATATCTGACCGAGGATATGGGCCAGACAGCACAACATCTTGTGTCTGACCTGCTGGGGCTGCTGCCCTTTGCCCAAGGGCTTGACTTGACCCCGGAAGTGGGCCGGATTCTGAACAGCAAAAAAGTATCGGACCACCACGCCATCATTCCTACCGCAGAATTTGCAAAGCAGGGATTCACCGGCCTTGCCGAGAGTGAATGCAAGCTGATGAACCTTGTCTGCTCCAAGTTGCTCTGCGCCGTGGCTGCACCCCACGAGTACGAAACCGTAACTGCTGTGTTCTCCTGTGCAGGGAACGAGTTCGCCGCCAAAGGAAAGACTGTGCTTGTCCCCGGATGGAAAGAGATCGACCAGCGATTCCACTCCACCCTGAAAACAGACGGTGATGAAGAAACGGAAGCCTTGAACACCCTGCCGGAACTGGCCGAGGGACAAAGTTTTTCTGCGGTGGCTGACATTTCGGAACATTTCACGTCCCCGCCGAAAGCCTACACCGAAGATACGCTCCTGTCAGCAATGGAGCGGGCCGGGGCCGAAGATATGCCGGAAAACGCAGAACGCAAGGGGCTGGGCACACCTGCCACCTGCGCCGCGATTCTGGAAAAGCTGGTGCAAATGGGCTTTGTGCAGCGCAAAGGCAAACAGCTTGTCCCCACCAAGGACGGCATCAATCTGGCGGTGGTTCTGCCGGAAAGCCTGACCTCTCCCGTCCTGACCGCCGAATGGGAAAACCGCCTGACCGAGATTGCCAAGGGCAATGCAGACGCGGACGAGTTCATGGCCGAAATTGAAGCGCAGGTGCGCCAGCTGGTCAAGACCTATTCTTGTATCAGTGCAGATAAGCAAAACCTGTTCCAGTCGGAACGGGTTATTATCGGCAAGTGTCCCCGGTGCAGTGAAAACGTCTATGAGGGCAAGAAAAACTTCTACTGCGGGAATCGTAGCTGTCAGTTCGTGATGTGGAAGAATGACCGCTTCTTTGAGCAGCGCAAAAAGGCGTTCACACCGAAGATCGCCGCTGCTCTGCTCAAAAACGGTAAGGCAAAGGTCAAGGGCCTCTATTCCGAAAAGACAGGCAAAACCTATGATGCAACGGTGCTTCTGGCAGATACGGGAGGCAAGTACGTCAATTACCGGGTAGAGCGCAAAGAGTAAGGCAAAAATACGAGGGCCGGTTATGGTAAGGTGAAGCATTCATTTTGCCATAACCGGCTCTCTCTATCCGTAGGATAGGGACAGTTCTTTGAAAGGAGCGTGCGATAATGAGCGAACTATTTTCCATCCAGCTGCAAAATCGGCAGCAGCAAGGCAGGGATGGCGTCTGGCTGGACCTGCCCACTACAACCGAACAGGTACAAGCGGCCCTGCGGCAAATCGGCATTTCGTCCGATAATCCGCAGGGCCTTTTCATTTCCGGCTATTTTGCCGAGGAAGAAAAGCGTTTTGCCATCCCCTACAACATGGTGCTGGCATCCAATGTGGACGAACTGAACTTTCTGGCATCACGACTGGAAACACTCTCTACCGGGGAACGCGCAGAACTGAACGCCGCCTTGCAAGCCCCGCAGAGTGAGCTTTTCAGCATCGGGAGAATCACCGACTTTCCCGAAAACGTGGACTACTATGTGCATCTGCCGGATGTGCACGGGCCTGCCCAGCTAGGAGATTACTACCTGAATCGCTCCGGCATGGTGGATATGCCGGAAGAATGGAAAGGCGGCATCGACACGGCACAGTTTGGCCGGTATGTGGCTCAGCAGGAACAGGGTGCGTTCACCCAGTACGGCTACCTTGTCAAAAGCGGGGACGAGTGGCAGAAAGTCCACGAGGGCCATCCCGTGCCGGAGGAATACCGGGTGCTGTCCTTTCCCGCGCCGGAAGTTCTGCGGGATGCGGCCAACATCCCGCCGCCTGTTCAGCCTGAAACGGAACCGCAGAAAGTTATCCCCATCATCCTGAACGGCAAAGACAGCGCGGAACGGATGAAAGAAATTACGGACCGGCTGGAAACAGGGATTCAAGAGCTGTTCGACAGCGACCGCTACAAAGCCTACCTCACCACGATGGCGAAATTCCACAATTACAGCTTCAACAACACCTTGCTGATCGCCATGCAGGGCGGCCAACTGGTGGCGGGCTTCAACAAGTGGAAAGACACGTTCCACCGCACCGTAAAGAAAGGCGAAAAAGGCATCAAAATCCTTGCTCCTGCGCCGTACAAGGTCAAGCAGAAGATGGAAAAGCTGGACGAACAGGGCAAGCCGATTCTGGACAAGGACGGCAAGCCGCTGACGGAAGAAAAAACGGTGCAGATTCCGGCCTTTAAGGTGGTTTCCGTGTTCGATGTCAGCCAGACCGAGGGCGAACCGCTGCCATCTATCGCAGTGAATGAACTGTCCGGCAGCGTGCAGGACTATCAAGATTTTTTCAAAGCGTTGGAGCAAGCTTCCCCGGTGCCCATCGGGTTTGAGGACATTGAGGGCGGGGCGCACGGTTATTTCCACCTGCTTGACAACCGCATTGCCATCCAAGAGGGCATGAGCCAGTTACAGACCATCAAGACGGCTATCCATGAAATTGCCCACGCCAAACTTCACGCCATCGACCCCACCGACCCGGAACAGACCAACCGCCCGGACAGCCGCACCCGCGAGGTGCAGGCCGAAAGCGTAGCTTATGCAGTCTGCCAGCACTACGGGCTGGACACATCCGAGTATTCCTTTGGTTATGTGGCCGGGTGGAGTTCGGGCCGGGAACTGGCCGAGTTGAAAGCCTCTCTGGAAATTATCCGCAATACGGCCCATGAACTGATCTCCGCACTGGACGAACATCTGGCAGAACTGCGCCAGCAGCGGGAAACAGAACTTTCCACTGCACAGGAGGCTGCATTTGCGCTGGACAACGGCAATACGCTGTTCATCCAGACCTGCGATTCCGGCTATGACTACACCCTGTATGGCCCGGATAATAAGGCTCTGGACGGCGGCCAACTGGACGCACCCGGTCTGACCCTGCCGGATGCCGGAGAGGAAGCTCTTGCTCTGCTGGGGCAGACAGTCAAGGTGTCGGAAGTTTTGTTGGGCGACAAGCTGGCAGCGTTCCAAGAGGCAGCAGAAAAAGCGAATGAAATTCCCGCACCCGTTAAAATTCCAGACCCCGCCGCAGAGCCCACGGTCACAATTCTGTGGAGTGAAAGTGACAAGCTGCAGGACGGCGAAACCATGCCACTGTCCGTGGCAAACCGCGTCTTTGAAGAACTGGACACCGCCCAGCACACGGAACGGGAAAAGGACGGCTACACAGGTGGCTGGTACGACAAGACCGCATTCCGCATTGATTTTACCCTGAACGGCCAGCCCGACAACTACGAGGGACGGCAGGATTTTGGTGACGGGGACGGCTCCCTGATTCAGCACATCCAGAGCTACCACGAATACTACGCCAAAGACGAGAACTGGAAAAATTTTGTTCTGCACAACAAGGGCCCGGAAGCATGGGTACAGGACAAGGCAGAGCGGGAAATGGTGCTGACCGAGTTTATCCCGTACCTCAAACAGCATTGCAATCTTTCCGCTATGGAGCAGACCGCCACCACTGCTTTGCGGGAGGAACAGAACATTTCGCCGGAACAGACCGTCTATTACAACGCGGTTGTGACCTATGTGCAGGACTGCCGCCCGCTGCTCAACCAAGGCCAATACAACTTGCCGGAACCGCCCAAGCTGGCTGACTTTGACCAGAGCTTGCAGGACTACAAGGCACAGGTGCAGGCCGAGATCGCGCAGGAAGCGGCCGCTGCCGGAATGACCGTAGAGGAATACGCAGCGGCAGGATTTGAAGCACCGCAGCAGGACAGCTTTTCCATCTACCAGCTGCGCAATGAGGATTCCACTCACGATTACCGTTTTGAGTCATACGACCGCCTGCAGGCCGCTGGCCGGACTGTGGACAAGGCCAACTACGCAGAAGTTTACTCTGCGCCGCTGACTGCTGGCACCACGTTGGAGGACATCTACCGCACATTCAATGTGGACCATCCGGCAGATTTCAAGGGACATTCGTTGTCTGTTTCGGATGTGGTGGTGCTGCATCAGAACGGGCAGGACACCGCCCACTACTGCGACAGTGTGGGCTTCCAGCAGGTGCCGGAGTTTTTGCGGGAAAATCCGTTGCGCACCGCAGAACTTTCCACGGAACAAAACGAAAATATGATTGATGGTGTGTTGAACAATGCGCCCTCTCTGGGCGAATTGGAGGTAAAAGCAAAAGCCGGGGAACAAATTTCTCTGACGGACCTTGCCGCCGCAGTCAAGGCCGAGGAAAAGGCACCGAAAACCAAGAAGTCCCGCGCCGCAAAACCGAAAAAGCCGTCCATCCGGGCACAGCTGGATGCCGCAAAAAAGGAGCAGAGCAAGCAAACGCAGCCACGGGAAAAGACAAAGGAATTGGAGGTATAAGCCGTGCAAAAATTTGAAAATATGGATGTGATCGCTGCGCTGGAAGCCATTATGCACCAGAACACCGCATACTATCAGAGCGATTTTGCCTATGACATTAAGATGCTTCGGGAAGCGGCCCGCAGCGACCAGCCGGAAGATAAGCTGCTGTTGTGGCTGTCCCGGCCCTCTGGGACATTCTGCTTCCGGGAACGGGATGTGCTGCTCAAAGACACCCAAGCCTACAACACATGGAAGTTCTGCGGCGAACAGACCCGTGACCGGATTCTTGCCTATGCGGTGGAACTGATCGGCACGGTCAACGGAACTGTTCAAGGCAACTTGTATGAATTGGACTACCAGCAGCACTTCCAGCACATCCGGGATGCCGCCCTGCCCGTGGGTGCTAATCGCCTGATCTACGAAAGCGGGATGCGGGAGATTGGCCCGAAAGAGCATTTCGACAGTCGCCCGGACAAATATTTCGGGGAGTTCGTGCGGTATGAAATGCAGCCCCGCGCCCCGGAACTTCTGCAAGCAGCCATCCGGCAGGAACAGCGCAGTCGGGAATCTGCACAGCCCGGTGATTTCAAAGAACACCTTGCGGCATTGCACACCGGGCTGATCGAGGCCGAGGCGCAGCGTATCGTAGCCGATATGAAGCGTCTGGCTGCTCCCAACAGCCCGGACAAAAATCATTTTATGGTGGAGGTATCGCCCTACTTCACCAAACTGGCATCCAGTCGGGATACGGACCAGCTGCTTGCCATGTTGCCGTACAAGTCCCTGCACCTGTCCAGCGTGAAAGACCGTTTCGGCATCTACGCGCTGGTTGGCAAAAACGAAAACCGGGACAAGGGCATCTGCAAGCCCCGCACTTCCGTCCGCAAGCAGCTTTCCGAAACAAAGCAGGCCGCCAGCCCGAAAAAAGCAGCGGCCCGCAGCAAGCAACACGAAATGGAGGTATGACGCATGAATTTCAGCGTAGAAGAAGAAAATTTGATTTGTATGTACCACACTTCTGACCGCCGCCGGACGATGGCGCGGATGCTGGCCGCCCGGCCGGATATGGACACTGAAATGCGGCAACTGACAAAAGGCACCATTGCGAAGTTGGAGCGCATGACCGATGCAGACTTTGACGGACAGAGGTTTGATTTTACGGGTGAATAATACCGCCAGCTTGACAACCACACATTATTTTCAATCAAAGTAATGTGTGGTTGTCAACACAGAAATAGCCGGACACGGTGGCCTTGGGGTTGCTGTGTCCGGCTATTTTTTATGTATCAGTCTTTATCTTTTTTCTCGGTGGGATTTTCCGGCAGTTCGGCGGCATCTTCTACAATGTCGGTCACAAGCTGCTGGAAGTCAAACGCATTCTTTTCTGTAATAACGGGCTTGCCAGTTTCTGCTTCAAGAGCCTGCCGTGCAATACCGGCTACCTTGCCGCCGCGTTTAGCAACCTGCTTGTTTTCTTCAAAGGTCTGCGGCTTTGCAGTCTTGGAAATATCCGTGGTAGATGCTTCCGCCAGCATGGTCAGCACAAGTTCCAAATCGGTCATGTTGTCCCGGAGATTTTCTTTTGTCAGACCTTTCAGCCGCTTGTACTGCCCCGTGGTCATGCCGGACCATGCGCGGGAGATTTCATCGGTCAGGATGGCGTACTCCTTGCCCTTTTGCACTCCGCGCTTCTTCCATTCGTCCGTTAGTTCGTTGCGGATGCGGATTGCCAAAAGCCGCTGGTGAATCCATTCTTCGGAGTAGCCTTTCTTCAAATAGGTATCAAGCGCACGGTCAATAGCTTGCTCCGGGTCGATGGTTTCTTCGATGCGTTCCTTGCCCACCATTGCCAGCCATGTCTTGAACGGTTCAGCTTTCGGGGACGGGATGGACTGGATGATACGCAAAAGCTGTTCGGTGTTGGCGACATCTGTCTTGTACCGTTTTCCATCAGAGGACAACATTTTCAGTTGTACGATTTTTTCGTACAACTCATTTGCCCCCTCAGCTTTCAGCTTACGCTTAAGGTCGCTCCAATAACGCCGTGGATTGGCTGTTCCAGTTAAAACAGAAATAACATCAATAATCGAAAAATACCATTCTTCCTTTTCTGCATCCCATGCAGTACGGATTTTCTGATCTTCAAAAAGCTGGATAGAGCCGTTATCGTTCACTTCTGCCATAGAGGGTTCCTCGCTTTCGTTGTCTAAGTCTATTTTACATGATTTCGGGCGGAAACGCCACCCGGTCTAAGCGTTTGGGATTCAAAAATCCGAACAATATTTTGTGCAGATTTACCGTTCCTGCATCTGCTCCTTTCCCGGTGCTGTCCGCAGAATGCCGTCCACATTCTGCTTTATGATGCCATACTCCTGCATCTGGCGTTTGGCATCATTGTACTGCCGCTGCATCTGGTCTTTCTGCTCGGCCAGTTGCTTATACTCGTTTTTCAGGGCGTAGAGGTCGGGCAGCTTTTGAAAGCCCTGCTCTTTTAGAGCTTTCGCCGCTGCTTCATAGAGAATCAAGGTTCCTTCATGCTTACGTCGGAACTGCTTTTTGTCAGCAGCCCGCTGATACTCCTGCAACAGTGGGCGCAGTTCTTTACAGGTGGTGACATCCTTTATCAGCACGGCCATTTCAGCAAGCCGGCGCTCTGCTGCTTTCAATGCGGCGGCAGCTTCGGTGCTGGCGGCGGTGATCTCGGCCACCCGGCTTTCCAAATCCGGGTAACTATCAATTTCATGCTCCGTCAGAAAGTTCAGCGTCCGGGCAGCCTGTTTCAGATTGTGGAGTTTTGCCCACTTCTCATACCCTGCGGACTGCTGGGCCTTGATGCTGTTCTCCAAATCAATCCGCAGCGAAATTTTATGGTTTTCTTTGGGCTTCCGTTCCACGGACCGTCCTTTAATGCGCTCGGTAATAGCTTCCTCGGTATAGGCTTCTCCCAGTGTTTTGCAGCGGGTGAACCGTTCCTGTCCGGGCGCACGGAACGAAACATACTTGCCACGCTTTACCTCGTAGCCCTGCTCCTGCAGGAGCCGCAGAAAATCGTCAAAATCCTTGGCCTGCGGAATGGCTGCATCTATGGCGGCTTTCAGCTTCGCCTTCCAACTCGTGCCCTTGCGGTGCGCGTCCCACTCGGCATAGCTCTTGCCCCTGTCTTGGCCGGGCATTACCACGGACAGGCCATGTTCCTTGCACAGCCGGTCGCTGATGCGCCGGATGTAGGCATAGCTTTGTCGGTTGGAAACATACTTTCGCTGATTCACCATGTCCACAGCACAGAAGATGATGTGATTATGGACGTGCCCTTTGTCAATGTGCGTGGTCAGCACATACGGGTATTTGCCTTGCAGGACTTCATCTGCAAGCTGCCGGCCAATCTCGTGGGCCCGCTCCGGCGTGGTTTCGCCCGGCGCAAAAGACTGTATCAGGTGGTGGGCCAGATTGTTGCCTTTCTGCATGGCTTGTGATAGCAGCAGTTCAAATTCGATGTCGGCGGTTTCATAGGAGCAGGCAAAGGAGGACACCAGCATTTTTTCATCCGTCTTGGCTGGATTCTCGATGTAGTCCAGTGCCTTTTTCAGCGTTGACTTGATAGGATGTATCTTTGTAACTGCCATATCTGTGCCAGCGCTCCTTTGATGTCCGCAACATCTTGTGTGTACAGCGGCCCCATGCTGTTCAGCCGCCGTGCAATCTGATTGACATTGACACCGATCTTCTGCAATTCGGCGGTCTGTGCCCGGATGTCGGTGGTGTCGATGTGGACAACATAACCATCTATCAGCATCTTCCGGGCGTAGGCAGAAAAGTTCCGGGTGTGCAGCAGAGCCATCTTCTGCCGGATAAGTTCCTGTTCCTCCGGCGTCACGGGAACACGCAGGACAATTTTTCGGGTTCGGTTCGTCATAGTTTCACCTCGTTTCTTGTGGGTCTGGGGTACTCCCCAGCAAGCATTTCTGCCGGGAGTGGCTACACTCCCTATGCTTGCTGACTACTTCGTACCCCCGTATTCCTTCCGCTACCCATACTACAATCTGAATGGGGCCTTTTGGCCACATCTGCGGATTTTGCAAAAGAAAAACGCCATGAACTACCTGTTCATAGCGTTCCTTACACCGTATTCAATTTTCTCCCTCGCTGTCTGCTCTTGCATCCAGTAGCGCTTGCGCCGTTGCCGTAAGGATTTTGATTTCCGCATCCGTCAGCTCGTCCAACAGCGTTTCAAACTGCATACGCTCCGTAGACTTGCCCTCCATAGCTTCGCCATGAAGAATCTGATCCACGGAGATATGATACCGGGACATCAGCTCTAAGAATACCTGTACGCTGGGATGCTGTCCCTTATTCTCGATGTTGGCGAGATAGCGCGGCGAAATAAACAGCGCATCAGCTGCCTTATTCCGGGATTCTTTCTGCTTTGTGCGCCCGGCTTTGATTGCTGCGCCATACGGCTTGAAGTCGATTTTCGCAACAGGCCGCTTATCTTTCTTCGTTCTTTTAGACATATCCATTCACCCTACTACATTCTACTGTTCACCTCGTTTTCGAGGATATGCCTTATTAGTTCATTGTGTTAGCTTAAATACTTCCTATTATTCACATTCGGTCTATTGCTATTATTCGTTTGACCGTATATAATATATCATGGTAGGTTTTGAACAGAAAGGACGGGTGCTTGTATGGAATATGTATCTTGTGCGGAAGTGGCGGCAAAATGGGGCATTTCCGAAAGACGGGTGCAGAAACTTTGCGAGGGTGAGCGCATACCCGGCGCGGTAAAGTTCAGCCGCATTTGGTTGATACCCAAAGACGCGGAAAAGCCTGTTGACGGGAGAAGAATAGACAGTAAGATAATTGATAAATAGTTGAAAAATGAGCACTACACTTAATTGTTAGGAGGTGTGTAAAGTGGGAGCAAAAATCTTAATCGCTGACGATGAAAGCGACATTGTTTCTATGCTCGGCAGCTTTTTTGAAAGCAAGGGCTTTCGTGTCCTGCCCGCTTTCAATGGTGCAGAAGCACTAAAGCAAGTGGAAAAACAACCGGATATTATTTTGCTTGACATCAATATGCCCGGAAAAGACGGGTTAGAAGTTTGCAAGCGTATCCGCGATCACATATCCTGCCCGATCCTTTTTCTGACTGCTCGAATCGAAGATACAGATAAGGTAAAAGGCTTTACTGTTGGCGGCGATGATTACATTGTGAAGCCCTTTTCACTTATGGAACTTGAAGCGCGGGTGCGCGCTCATCTGCGCCGGGAAGCACGACACAATTTTGAAGCACAAGTCAAGTTTTCCGGTGATTTGACGATTGACTATTCAGAACGTTGCTTGTTCTTTGGCGATAAGCGTGTCGGTCTTGCAAAAAGGGAATTTGATATTGTGGAACTGCTTTCTCAAAATCCAGGACAGATCTTTGATAAAGAACGGATATATGAGCGTATTTGGGGTTATGACAGCGAGGGCGACAGCAGCGTTGTGGCAGAGCATATCCGCAGAATACGATCCAAAATCGCGGCATATACCGACCGCATATATATTGAAACGGTTTGGGGGTGTGGATACAAATGGGTCAAGTAAATTGCCGCAAGCACTATTTATCTCTCCGAAAAAGCCTTGTTCTCTATATAATTGCCTTTGTTGTACTCGCAGTCTTTCTATCCGTAACGACTTTTTCAATCTGTGGTAGTGCTGCCGAAGGTATCAGAGCATCTTATCCCCCGTCCGGCGAAAAATATTATTTGACAAATGAACAGGGGGAACAGTTGGGCGACGGCGCTTACATCGGGACAGTGCCCGTCCCGATGTCTAAAGAGGACGAGCGTACCATTGCGCTACTGGAGAAACTTCCCATTGTTGCAACTCCTATCTATTCTGCATTCTGTATTATCGCTGCTGCGCTGCTGTTTTACAGAAACAGGCTGAAAAAGCCGCTTGTGGAACTGCGGACTGCTTCTGAAAAAATAGCGAACAATGACTTGGACTTTTCAATCGACTATGATAACAACGATGAATTGGGGCAGCTTTGCGCGTCCTTTGAAATCATGCGGACAACCCTTGCGGACAATTTCTCTAAAATGTGGCGGCAAGTTGAAGAACGAAAAGCACTCAACGCCGCTTTTGCTCACGATTTGCGTACCCCTCTAACAGTACTAAAAGGCTATAATGAAATGCTGCAAGCCAGCGAAAATCCTCAAACACAAGAAACCGCCACCATAATGGGCAAACATATCTCCCGTATGGAAAGCTATGTGAGCAGTATGAGCAATCTTAGGCGCATGGAAGATGCGCAGCCGGAGTACAAGTTGATAGACTTGCAGACAGTGGCATCTTCTTTGTATGACAGCGCAAAAATCGTATGTGCGAAAAACGGAAAAGAATTGATTTTACAAAATGACATGCCTGTTTCGCAGTTATCCCTTGATGGGGCCTTTGTTTCACAGGTCAGCAATAACCTGATCTCCAACGCGGTTCGGTATGCCCGGACTGCGGTGACAATCTCTTTTGCCTTGCGTGACAATGGTCTGCTGCTTTCCGTATCGGATGATGGAAAGGGGTTTGACAAAAACGGTCTGCAAAAAGCCACCAGTCCATATTACACAGAGGAAAGCAACCATTCCGAGCACTTTGGACTTGGGCTGTATATTTGCAAGCTGCTTTGTGAACACCACAACGGCTATTTGAAGATCGAAAATACTGCATCCGGGGCAAAGGTATCCGCCTACTTCAAATCTCCTGCCTTGTAGATAAAAAGTAGATATTTTTCCTCTATACTCTCCATGAAAACACATGGAGAGTATTTTTTTGCTCCCTATGGAGAAAGGGGCTTTTTATGGAATTAAAAACGATCGGACTGACAAAAAAGTTCGGTTCCAAAACCGCCGTGGACAATTTGAATATTACCTTAACAAATGGCGTCTACGGCTTACTGGGTGCAAATGGCGCAGGGAAAACAACGCTTATGCGTCTGCTCTGCAATATCCAAAATCCCACTTCCGGGAAAATTCTGCTGAACGGGAAAAACATTGTGGGGCTGGGTGAACGCTATCGCAATCTTTTGGGCTACTTGCCCCAGCACTTCGGATATTACCCGGATTTTTCAGCGTTTGACTTTCTGCTCTATGTTTCTGCCCTAAAAGGATTGGACGAGAAGGCGGCGCGGAAGAAGTCAAAGGAGCTGCTGGAAGCAGTAGACTTATCGAGAGAAAGTAAGCATAAAATCAAAACCTTTTCCGGGGGCATGAAGCAGCGTTTGGGGATTGCACAGGCCATGCTCAATGACCCCCATATTTTGATTTTAGACGAGCCGACGGCGGGGCTTGACCCGAAAGAACGCGTCCGTTTCCGCAATTTGATCAGCGCCTTTTCCAAAGACCGCATTGTGATCCTGTCTACGCATATTGTTTCCGATGTGGAGTTTATTGCGGAGGAAATCATCATGATGAAATCCGGGCAAATCATTCACTTTGGAAATCCGCAGGAGATCACTTCTGAAATCGACGGCCAAGTGTGGGAATGTACGGTTCCGACTGCCTATGCGGAAAAATACGCGGCTGCCTACAACACAAGCAACTTGCGAAACACCAGCGAAAACAAGACAATTTTACGGATCATTGGAGATCGTCCACCGATGGAAAATGCAGTAAGGGTGCAGCCTACTTTGGAAGATTTGTACCTGTTCTATTTCAAAGGGGGCTGTGAAGAATGAAAAAACTGATTCTTTTTGAACTGCGGAAAGTGTTTTCAAAGCGTTTGGCGCTCATCGCTCTAATTGGAATTATCCTGTTCTCTGCCTTGCTATCCTTTTCCACCTTTCAAAACAAATATGCGTTTGACCAAAATATCGGTAAAGGTACTGGCAAAACAGCAGTAGAAATCGACAAGGAAATTGCAGCGAAATATGAAGGAATCCTGACAGACAAAAAAGTGCAGCAAATGATGTCTGATTTTGCACCGACATCAGATTTACATGGATTGAGTGCAATCTATGTTTATCAAAACGCCATGCAATCGGCAGCCTTTTCACGGTTTTCTGATAAAGAGGGAAATTGGAACGGATTAAGTGTTTCTGATGTATTTGGCAATGAAGAAATCAAAATTGGCTATGTGGACGGTTGGCTTTCCACCAGCCGAAACATGGTGCGGGTTTTTGTCGCGCTTGCTCTTGCGGTTATCATCATGCTTGCTCCGATTTTCTCCGGCGAGTATGAAGGTGTTGATAATATCATATTGACAAGCAAGTACGGTAAAACCAAATGCGCTACTGCAAAGGTGGTTGCAGGTATTATCACCGCCATTCTCACTACCACGCTGATTGCAGCATTTAACCTGCTTCTTGCTTTTGTTTTTTATGGAACAGAAGGGTTGGATTGCAGTATTCTATTTGCCCCCAGTGACTATGTGGAAGCGTTTATCCCTTTTAATATCACCTGCGGTACGCTGCTCAAATATCAAATTCTGCTGGCATTTACCTGTACGCTTAGCGTTACGGGAATTACACTGTTCCTATCTGCAATCAGTAAAAATCAGATTGTAGCTTTGGTTGCGGCGATGGCAATTTTTCTTTTTCCCGTTTTGCTGCCGATCACCGAAGTAAATCCATTGTTCCGATTGGTTGGACTTCTTCCGATCTATCATGTACTGGCCATTTCGCTCCTGTCGGTGGAACAAATGAGTAACGGGATGCTGTATGCGATATGGGCAATCCCGGCAGCACTGCTCTTTTTGGGAGTTGGTGCAGGTATCTCTCGCCGTGTATTTGCAAAGCATCAAGTTTTATAAATCATTCGCACAGAGCCGCTAACAGCAGATTTGCGCGAAATAAAAAACGGCGGCTTTAATACGAAATCAAAGCCGCCGTTTTCTTTTCGAAAAATAAGAATACGGGGAGTGTGTTAAAGTCGCCCTTTTTTAAGGACACGGCGGTATCTGGGAGGTATTGCCGTGTCCTTTTTGCTTTTTCGCAACGTCCATGATCTGCACCAGTTAAAAAAAGCGTAGCCCCTCCATCGGACTATTCCGGCTATGAGTATGAACACAGAAATCATGTAAATAGATTTTATAATTCTTCTGCGCCTGTCTGCGTTTTGCAGACAGGCGCTTTTTGTCGTTATCGGGGATGTTTCTACTGTCCCCGCGCTCCGCCCTTTGCCTGATCCGGCCACCCACCCGATCAGGACGAAAGGAGCGCACAAATGAGCGACAGAAAAAATAATTTTGATTTTTCCCGGCAGAGCTGGCCAAAACAGCCTTCCGCAGAACGAGTAGTGGGCGAAAGGGGAAGAAAAGAACTGCCTCCCGGCACGAAGGGAGGTGAGAACATGAAACCTGATCGCCACGCCGAACACAAGCAGCACGCCTTTGACAGCTTTTGCAAAAAGGTCTTGAAGTGCGAGGCCTGCAATGGCTATCGAGAGATCAGCCGCAGGAAGAAGCACAGCATCCCTTTCAGCGAACTGCCGGGGGACGCAATGGAGCAGCTTGCGGCCTATGACCGTTATCCCTGGGAGTACAACACCTTCATTCTTGGCGGTGATGTGATCCTGATCGAAAACGATCTGCTGGCCGATGCGCTGAACGCCTTGCCTCAGGACAACCGGGATATCCTTCTGATGTACTGGTTCCTGGAAATGGCGGACCGTGAGATCGCGGAGCGTATGAACCTGGCCCGCAGGACGATCAACAACCGCAGGCTGAAATCCTATCGGCTGCTGAAAGAGCTGATGGGAGGTGATACGGATGCGTGACACCGCGCTTCTTCCTTACCCGGTCATTACCGCCGCTGTCCAGGGAGACCCTGACGCGGTAAACCGTGTGATTGGCCACTACTCCGGCTACATAGCGGCGCTTTCCACAAGGACAAGCTATGATTCTCAGGGCTGTCCTCATTCTCAGGTGGACGATGATCTGCGCCGTAGGCTGGAAACGAAGCTGATTATTGCGATTCTGGATTTTGACCTGACCTGATCCAGATGACCGCCGTGCGTTCCCCTTTCCGCATGGTGTGTTTCGCACCTTGACAAAGAAAGCCCGTTGGGAGGCCAGCGCCGCAGTATAAGGCAAACGGATACATTCCTGTTTGTGCCGAGCCATACGGTCGGTGCGCCATGACCTCCATTCGGAGAGAGCGAGAAACACCAGACCGCAAAGCAAGCGTGGCGGCTTGCGGGCGATGACGCACGGGCAGGGTCAAAGATACTCGCGCATTGAACGCCCACACAGCATTGTGCGCCGCACCCATCAGCATGGGCCGGGGTTAGACTCCCGTGGAGCTGTGCCAGCAGCCGTCCGTTTTGCCTCTTTCATTGCTATCTTTATGCTTTATGAAAGGGGATTTTATCATGCAAGATAAAGCTACAAATCCCGGCAAGATCAACAGGCCAGAGAAAAATCCTCTGGATGCAAAAACGACCTATCACATTGGCAATCGATCGTTCGTTGTTGAGCCGGTTTTCAAAAAAGAAAGCCCGGATACCCTGGGCAGCGTTCTCCTTCGCCTGATGAAGTCCGAGAGTGAAAAGCTGTAAATAGCTTTCAAACCCGGCTGACAGAGGCAGCAAATGGCGGTATAATGTGTTCGTACAAGTATATTTGCTATTCGACTGCCTTGACGGAAGGAGGACTTATGAAACAGTCGAATAACAAAAAATCCCGTGACGTGACTGCCTTTCTTTATGAAAGACTTTCCCGTGACGATAATCTTGAAGGCGAAAGCTACAGCATCGGCAATCAAAAGAAGCTACTTGCCAAAGTCGCAAAGGAAAAAGGCTACACAAATCTGGTTCATTTCCTGGATGATGGCATTTCCGGCGTGACGATGGATCGCCCCGGCTTCGTGGAAATGATCCGCCAGTTGGAACAGGGAAAAGCCGCCGCTGTCTTTGTCAAAGACCTTTCCCGCCTGGGGCGCAACTACATTGAGGTTGGACGGCTGACGGAGGAATTTTTCCCGGATCACGATATCCGTCTGGTAGCCGTTTCGGATAACATCGACACGGCGGAGGGCGAAAATGAGCTTGCCCCGATCCGCAACCTGTTTAACGAGTGGTACGCCCGCGATATCAGCAAAAAGCGGCGCATCAGCAACAAGATCAAGGGCAATGCCGGTGAGCCGATGGGGCAGCCGCCCTACGGTTACATCAAGGACCCGAATGATCCGAAGCATTGGATCGTGGATGACGAGGCAGCCCAGGTTGTGCGCCGCGTTTACAGCATGACTTTGGAGGGGTTCGGAACAGAGCAGATTGCCGCCCAGCTTGAAAAGGACGATGTCCTGACCCCGCGGGCCTACTGGCTCACGAAGGGCATCAAACGCCCCGGCAAGGGCAAACAGCAGCCTCCTACCAAGTGGAACAGCTCCACAATAACCAAAATTCTCTCCCTGCAGGAATACTGTGGTGACATTCTCAATTTCAAAACTTATTCCAAATCCTACAAGAATAAGAAGCGAATCGACAATGACCGTGAGAATTGGGTGGTGTTCCAGAACGTCCATGTGGCGATCATCGAGCGTGCTGTGTATGAGCAGGTGCAGCAGAAGCGGGGCAAAATCCGCAAGCGCCGCACCAACAACGGAGAACACAATATGTTTTCCGGCCTGTTGGTCTGCGCCGACTGCGGCAGCAACCTTCACTTTCACTTCAATCAGGGCAATCCGGAGATCAAGTATTTCAACTGCTCCAACTACAAGGGCAACCGCGGCACCTGCACCTCTACTCACTATGTCCGTGTGGACTTCCTGGAGGAAGTGGTGCTGGGAGAGATACGGCGCTTAACGAAATTCGCCAGCCTCTATGAGGATGAGTTTGTAAAAGCGGTGATCGGTCATTCTCAGCAGGCGGAACAGACAGACCGCAAGCTGAAGGAAAAAGAGCTGAAAACGCTCCTTGCCCGTGACGAAGAATTGGACGGCCTCTTTGAGCGCATCTATGAGGACAATGTTTCCGGCAAGCTCTCCGATGACCGCTTCGCAAAAATGTCCCGGCGGTATGAGGACGAGCAAAAGGAGCTGTCGGAGAAAATAAAAAAGCTCCGCTCCGAGATAGAGAAGCAGAGCAGCCGTTCCATGACAACGGATATGTTTATCGGTCTTGTTCGCAAGTACACCAGAGCGAGGAAACTGACGCCCCGGATGCTGAACGAACTGGTTGAGAAGATCGAAGTATTCAATGCGGAGAAGATCGACGGCGTATGGGAGCAGCGGCTTCGCATCCACTATAACTGCGTCGGAACGATTGAGATTCCAACGGTGCTTCCCCTGCCGATCCCGGAAGTGTCCATAAATACAAGAAAAGGCGTAGTCGTCAACTACGCCCCCTGTGAACTCGCTGTATAAAAAGCGAGTGTTCTTACAGCCTTTCAAATGCTATAAGAACACTCGCCATGGTCGGAGCAGCGGGATTTGAACCCACGGCCTCCTCGTCCCGAACGAGGCGCGCTACCAACTGCGCTATGCCCCGAAAATACCGCAGCCAGTTGAGACTGCGGTTTTCTTGGTTGGGGATGAGAGAATCGAACTCCCACAAGTAGAGTCAGAGTCTACCGCACTACCACTATGCAAATCCCCATTATTCAGTTTATCTGCCGCGCCGTGCGCTGCTGACAAGGGATATTATACTCAAAAGGCCCGCGCTTGTCAACCATTTTTTTATTTTTTCTGCAAAAGTTTTCCCGCTGTTCTCCTGTCCGCAGAAATGCACCGTGGAAGCGTGTAAATTTTCTGCGCTTCTCTTGACAGCGGCCCCCATCCGGAATAATCTTATACTATAAACAGGTAGATCTCCGGGCAGACTGACTTTGAAAGGCAGAACGCGCGGCGCTGAATACCAAATGAAAGAGGGCTTTTGAATGAAAAAACGTGTTGGAATCCTGACTTCCGGCGGCGACTGTCCGGGTCTGAACGCCACCATCCGCGGCGTAGCAAAAGCACTGTATGCCCGCATGGGCGATAACGTGGAGATCATTGGCATCCTGAACGGATACAGCGGCCTGATCAACGGCGACTACAAGGAGATGTGCGAGGACGATTTCCGCGGCATCCTGACGCTGGGCGGCACCATTCTGGGCACCAAGCGCACCCCCTTTAAAATGATGCGTGTGGTGGAGGACGACAACATTGATAAAGTTGCCGCCATGAAAAAGACCTACAAGGAAGCCAAGCTGGACTGCCTGCTGTGCCTGGGCGGCAATGGCACCCACAAAACCGCAAACCTGCTCTCGCAGGAGGGTCTGAACATCATCGGCCTGCCCAAGACCATTGATAACGATATCTATGGTACCGACGTGACCTTCGGCTTCCACACCGCCGTGGACATTGCCACCGATGTGATCGACCGCATCCACACCACCGCAGGCAGCCACAGCCGCGTGATGTGCATTGAGATCATGGGCAACAAGGCAGGCTGGCTGACGCTGTATTCCGGCATTGCAGGTGGTGCAGATATTATTCTGCTGCCGGAACAGCCCTATGATATCGACCGTGTGTGCTCTGCCGTGGAACGCCGCGCAAAGAAGGGTTCCAACTTCTCCATCATCGCTGTGGCCGAGGGTGCCATCAACTGCGAGGAAGCCGGCATGAAGCGCAAGGAATGGATGGCAAAGCGCGCCGAGGCAGGCTTTGGCACCACCGCCACCAACCGCATTGCACAGGCCGTGCAGAAAAAAACCGGCATGGAGACCCGTGTGTGCATCCCGGGCCACATGCAGCGCGGCGGCAGCCCCAGCGCCTACGACCGTGTGCTGGCCACCCAGTTCGGCAGCTATGCGGCAAAGCTGGTGGAGATCGAGCGCTACGGCGTGACCGTTGCCATGGTGAACCGCCATGTCACCGAGAACCGTCTGGCCGACATTGCAGGCAAGACCCGCAACGTGCCGGAGAACTGCGACCTGCTCACCGTCGCCCGCCGCATGGGCATCAGTCTGGGTTAATTACCATTTGAATGCTCTCCGCTTTGCTCTGAGCATTTTTAGCGGAATAATTATTTTTATTGGGGATTCCTGAAAATCTGCGGATTTTCAGGAATCCCTTTTTCACCGGAAGGGTCCCAACCGGCAGATGCTTCAAACAAACGGAATGCCGTTTTCCGCTGCACCCCCTCCCGTGAAAATGCAGATCCCGGCAGACCGCAGTCTGCCGGGATCTGCTCTATTCAGAAATACTGTTTCCGCTGAAGATGGCCAGAGTGCAACGGTGGCCATTCAAAATCGTCTGCCGGACAAATCAAAGGTCCGTCACATCATGCCGGGTGGGCTGGCCTTTTTCAAAGGCAACCGCGCTTTCCAGCACACCGCGCACCATGCTCTCCACATCCTCGTGGGTGTAGAAAGCCGTGTGGTCGGTCAGGATCACATTGGGCATGCTGCGCAGAGCCGCCAGCTCCGGGTTCGGGATCACATCGCCCATGCGATTATAATAGTACAGGCCGTTCTCATTTTCCAGCACGTCCAGGCCCGCCGCGCCAATCTTGCCGCTTTCCAGCCCGGCAATCAGTGCATCGCTGTCGATCAGCTTGCCGCGGGCGGTGTTGATGATGGTCACGCCCGGCTTCATGCTCTCAATTGCTTTGGTGTCGATGAGATGGTGATTCTCCTCCGTAGCGTTGGTGTGCAGAGTGATGACATCGCTTTCCGCCAGCAGGGTCTCCAGCGGCACATACTCGGCGATCTTCTTTGCCTCGTCGTTGGGGTACAGGTCGTAGGCCAGCAGGCGGCAGCCAAAGCCGGACAGATGCTGCAGCACCGTGCGGCCAATGCGGCCCGTACCGATCACACCCACAGTGCAGGTGGAAATATCGCGGCCGATTTTTCCCTGCAGGGAGTAGTCCTGCGCTTCGCCGCGCTTGAGGATGTGCCCTGCCTTGCGCAGGCTCATCAGCATGAGCATAATGGCAAAGTTTGCAACGCCGTTTGGCGGGTAGTCCACATTGGCCACCTTCATGCCCAGTTCCCGAGCCGTCTCGCGGTCTACGTGGTCATAGCCGATGGAACGGCAGCAGATGGACTTTACGCCCAGCTCGTGAAACCGCTTGACCATGGGCGTGCTCATATCACAGGGCGTTACCGACACGGCATCATAGCCCTTTGCCAGTTCAGCGTTTTCCAGCGTGGGATACTCCTGCGTAGAGCCAAACTCAACGTCCAGCTGCGGTGCCAGCCGCTGCGCGATGCCCAGCTCATCGTAGGGGCGCAGGGTGTAAAAAAAGACTTTTGTAGCCATAAAACTTCCCTCCCGGCTTATTTTGTATCTATTGTAGCACGTTCTGCACAGATGGATGCATTTTACTGCGTGAATTTTGTTCACCTTAAAAATGAGGATTCATCTTTCCATATGAATGCGCGCAAAACAGTTGTAAATTGTCGGAAAAGAGGGTATGATAAAGGAACTGAGAAGTATACATCACTGAAATATAAAAGGAGTGTGCCTTATGCGCGCTTATGAACGGCTTTTGAATTATGTCCGGGTGCATACCACCTCGGACGAAAACTCCGGTACGCACCCTTCCGCTGAACGGGAGTTTGACCTTGCCCGCCAGCTGGTGGATGAGATGAAGGCCCTTGGCATGGAGGATGCCCATGTGGACGAGCACTGCTACGTCTATGGCACCCTGCCTGCCACGCCCGGCTGTGAGGATCAACACGCTCTGGGCCTGATCGCCCACATGGACACTGCCGACGATGCCAGCGGTGAGAATGTGCAGCCCGTTGTGTGGGAAAACTACAACGGCGGCGACGTAACTCTGCCCGCCACCGGCATGGTGATGAAGCCCTCTGTGTTCCCCTTCCTTACTTCCATGAAGGGCGAGACCCTCATCACCTCAGACGGTACCACCCTGCTGGGTGCCGACGATAAGGCCGGTATTGCCGAAATTTTGACCGCTGTTGAGACCATTCAGGAAAAAGGCCTGCCCCACGGCAAGCTGTGTATCGCCTTTACTCCGGATGAAGAGATCGGCGAGGGTGCAGAGCTGTTCGATATTCCGGGCTTCGGTGCCGACTTTGCCTATACGGTGGACGGCGGCGATGCCGGCTCCATTGAGTACGAGAACTTCAACGCCGCTTCCGCCACCGTGACCATCCGCGGCTTCTCGGTGCACCCGGGCACCGCCAAGGACACCATGATCAACGCTTCCAATGTGGCCATGGAGTTTCATCAGGCGCTGCCCATCACCGCCCGCCCCGAAACGACCGAGGGCCGGCAGGGCTTCTACCACCTGTGCCAGATGTACGGCGATGTGACCACCGCAAAGCTGGGCTACATCCTGCGCGACCACGATGCCGCAAAGCTACAGTTCAAGAAGGACAACATGCTGGATATTGCCGAATTTTTGAACGGAAAGTACGGCGAAGGCACTGTGACCGTGGAGATCAAGGACAGCTACCGCAACATGCTGGAAAAAATCAAGCCGCATTTCCACTTAGTAGAGACCGCCCGCAAGGCCACCCGCATGGCCGGGCTGGAACCGGAGGAAATTCCGGTGCGCGGCGGCACCGACGGTGCTATGCTGAGCTGGAAAGGCCTGCCCTGCCCCAATCTGGGCACCGGCGGCTTCAATTTCCACGGCGTATGCGAGTGCATCACCGCTGAGCGCATGGACCGCTGCACTGAGATCTTGCTGAACATCATAAAGCTGTACGCAGAGTAAATTTTATTTTTCAATATACAAAAAAGTGGGTGCTATTTTCGGATAGCACCCACTTTTGTTATACTCTGACGCTTATCTCTACGACTCCACTCGTGAAAATGCATTTGGAGCAGCCCTGCGGTTGCGTAGCAATGAAAGCCCCAGTGGGGCTTTCAAGCAGGCGAGCGGTCTGCGTTAGCAGATGGAAGGGATTCGCCCTGACAAACGTCAGGGCTGCGACAAATGCGAAAAATAAAAATCAAATTCCACTGAACATGCCCAGAGTACAACGACGACGACCGCTGCCTGCGGCAGAAGCAGGGAGGAGTTGTTGGGGCCGCGGCCAGCAAGACACGAATGCCACTCAAGGCATGAAGTGGATGCTGGGAGCCGCAACTCTAGGAGGGCATTCAAAATCGTTTAACCAACGTTGATATGCCCCACCGGCATGATCTTCCGTTTGTTGTCGTCCGGCTTTGCCGTCAGGCTCATGGCCAGCGACACCGGGCCGACACGGCCCATGAACATGACCAGCATATACAGGATTTTTGCGCCCCGGTTCAGCTGAGCGGTAACGCCCACCGAAAGGCCAACTGTGCCAAAGGCAGAGCAGGACTCGAAAATAGCGTCAATGACCGACACAGCGTCCGAGGTGTTATAGAACACCACCACAGCCGAGCCAACCGCCGCCAGCCCGCCGAGCACGATAATGGTCAAAGCACGATAAACCGTCTTGGACTCGATGTGGTGCTCTGCGATCACACAGTCGTCGCGGCCCTGAGCCACACTGCGGATCGTCAGGATGATGACGGCGAACGTAGTCACCTTCACGCCGCCGCCGGTGGAACCGGGTGCCGCACCAATGAACTGCAGCGCGCTCATCAGCAGTTTGGTGATGGGGCCGCAGGCCGCAAGGTCGATGGTATTCATGCCCGCAGTACGAGTGGACACCGACTGGAACAGTGCCGCCATCAGCTTGCCAGGCACAGAGAGCCCGCCCATGCTGGCAGGATTGTTCCACTCCATCAGCGCGATGAGCGCCGCGCCGCCGAGCCACAGGATCACCGAGAAGCTCAGCACCACCTTGGCCTGCAGGGAAAGCCGGTGCTTTTTGCGGTATTGACCGATCTCCACCCATACCATGAAACCCAGACCGCCGGAGATGATCATGAACATCACAACGGCCTGAACATAGTAATTGTTCACATAGGGTGCCAGTGAGGAATACTGGCCGAACCGGCCAAACAGATCAAAGCCCGCGTTACAGAAAGCCGAGATGGCCGTGAACACGCTCACCCAGATGCCTTCCAGCCCGAACTGCGGCACAAAGGCGAACAGCAGCAGCACAATGCCAATGCCTTCAAACAGGCCAGCCAGTCCCACCACGATCTTCAGCACGTCCTTGGCCTGCGCATATCCGTCCGCTGAGACGCTTTCTCCCAGCAGCCGCAGATCGCGGAAGCCCATGCGCCGCCGCATAGCCAGCGCGAAGAAGCTGGTGAGGGTGACCAACCCCAGACCACCCACCTGAATGAGCAGCAGGATCACCACCTGCCCAAAGTAGGTGAACTGGGTCCAGGTATCCCGCACGATCAGACCAGTAACGCAGGTAGCGCTTGTGGCGGTGAACATGGCATCCAGTACATCCAGCCGCCCATGCTTGCTGGCAACAGGCAGGCTGAGCAGAAAGGTGCCCAGCGCGATCACGATGACAAAGCTCACACAGATGATCTGCGTAGGCGTATACATCCCCTTGCGCTTGCCCGCCGGGCGGTAAAACAGCTTTTTCCCTTTTGCCTTTTCCATAAGTTCCTCCGCACGCGGCAAAGCCTGCCGCGGCTATTTTCATTTCCTCTATAGCATACACCATTTTGCCCTCCGGTTCAACTTGATTTTATCCGCAAAATGCTGTATTATAATAGGGCATCCGTCTCCGTAGCTCAGATGGATAGAGCGCAAGCCTCCTAAGAATTCGGTCAACCTGATACCTTGGGGGCAGAAGTGATTGCTCTAATCAAAAGCAAGACCGGGAATCGAAGTTTTCTCAACAATTTTTGATGCAACAAGTTTAACACCGTTCCGGTTGCAACGCAGTCGGTCACTTCGTTGTGAAAAGCATTCCATACAAAGTGCAGAAAAATCAAAAATCAACGATAATACATATATGTCTCTATACCTCAGCTGGATAGAGGGTTCGCCTCCTAAGCGAAACGCCCCCGGTTCGAACCCGGGTAGGGACATCCTTTTAAGAAATGCGAAGGTCATTTTTCCATGTGAAAGACGATCTTCGCATTTTTCATTTTGAACCTATCACCAAAATTAGCCAGCTAATGCCATTAGCAGAATTTTCAGCTCCAGCTAATAAAATCGGCTTTCCAGCTAATGAAGCCTCATAAAGCGCCTTTTGAACCCTGTTTTCTGGCTCTCTGCTAAGATTGGTAAACGCTTTCCTGTAAATCCATGTAAATACAAGATAATCTGTGTGAATCTATTTTCCACCTTTCTGCTGGAAGCCGTGCAAAACACTTTTCTCCATACATAGCGCGTTCACTCGCTGTTCTCTCGGAACAGAAAGAGGAACGCGCTTTTTTGTTTTCGGGCCGAACTTCCCGAATCCACCAAAGGAGGGTTTACCGATGAAAAAAGTTCTGACCGTCACGATCGACGGTATCCGCTACCATGCTTCCCGCCCGGCAGATTGCCGGCACTGCTTCTTCTGGAAGAATCGAAAGAAGGGCTGCGTTCTCGGCAAAGAGAACTGCTACTATCTGATCGAGCCGCCCAAAGGCCCCAGCAAGTGCGAAGGGTGCCCCTACAAGCGGGCAAAGCCCTGTGTGCTAGTTCCTTGCTACAAGGACCTGATGGCACCGCTGGAGAAGCGAGGTGATGCCAAGTGAGCCACAAGCGAAACGAAGCCCTGCGCCATGTTCAGCACTCCATGCACCATGTGATCGCCGCTGGCGAAGGTTCTGACCGTGCCCCGGACAGCTGCAAGCTGTGTCCGTACTATCGGCCCGATTTCAAGTTCCGCACCTGCCTGTATGCCCACTGTCCTTATAAGAAGCAGGTCAACGTGTTCCGTTCTACACCTGAAAAATGGGATATTCTCTATGCCCGAAAGAAAGCCGACAAGAACCGCAGACCTTGATTACTTCTATGGGCAGTCCAGCGAGCTGTTCTCCTTCTACCGGATTCCCAAGCTGTTGTTTCAGGATAGCCGCTTCCAACCGCTTTCCACAGATGCCAAAACGCTGTACGGTATCCTGCTCGACCGCATGAGCCTTTCAGCCCGGAACGGTTGGTTGGACAAGGCTGGGCGGGTGTTCATCATCTATACCGTGCAGGAAGTACAGGATTCACTGGGCTGTGCCGATAAAAAGGCGACCAAGCTGCTGCGAGAACTGGAAGAGTACGGCCTGATCGAACGCAAACGAAGGGGGCTGGGCAAGCCTGATCTCATCTATGTGAAGAATTTTTCGTCAGAATCGTCAAAACTACGCTTTCTGAATCGTGATAATGACGATTCTGGAGTCGTCCAGAATACGCTTCAAGACCCGGCCAAACTACGATGTAATAAGACTGAGAGAAATAATACAGAGATAAGCGATACTGATCCTATCTCTTCCGATGAAAACGACTGGATGAGCGAACGTGAACAACTGGAGGAATATTTTTCTCAATCTTTGGAGGTAGACCTTCTGCTCCGGCTTTGCCCGGACGATGAGGATACCATCTATCAGATCATGGATTTGCTGGTGGACACCTGTGCCACCAAGCGCAAGACGCTGCGCATTGCCGGGGACGATAAACCCGCTGAGGTGGTACGCAGCCGCTTTATGAAGCTGAACGCCGACCACGTCCGTTTTGTGCTGAAGTGCCTTGCAGAGAACAGCAGCCCAATCCGAAACATGAAACAATATCTGCTCGCTTCTCTGTATAACGCACCCACCACGATGCAGCTAACCTATCAAAATCAAATGAACCATGACTTTGCGCATGATTCGCCGAGGGGGTGATTTTATCGCAAAGAAATGTACCACAATCGCTATCGTCAACCAGAAAGGCGGTACCGGCAAAACCACCACCTGTGAAAATCTGGGCATCGGGCTGGCGATGGAAGGCAAAAAAGTCCTGTTGGTGGACGCTGACCCACAGGGCAGCTTGACCATCAGCATGGGCTGGCAGCAGCCCGATGAACTGCCCACAACCCTTTCCACCTTGATGGCAAAAGCCATGAACGACCAGAGCATTCCACCCGGCGAAGGCATCCTGCACCACGCAGAAGGCATTGACCTGATTCCGGCAAACATTGAACTGGCAGGGCTGGAAGTTTCCCTTGTCAACTGCATGAACCGGGAAAAGATGCTGAAACAGGTGTTGGAAGGTGCGAAGCACGAGTACGATTTCATTCTGCTGGATTGCACCCCTTCCCTTGGGATGCTGACCGTCAATGCACTGGCGGCGGCAGACACCACCCTGATTCCGGTGCAGGCGCAGTACCTTTCCGCAAAAGGTCTGGAACAGCTTTTGCAGACTGTCCAAAAAGTCCGGCGGCAGATCAACCCGAAACTGAAAATTGAGGGCATCCTGCTGACCATGACCGACAGCCGCACCAACTATGGGCAGCAGATCGACAACCTGATTCGGGGTGCTTACGGCAGCAAGATCAAGGTGTTCGACCAGACCATTCCCCGGTCTGTCCGTGCTGCGGAGATCAGTGCCGTGGGTAAGAGCATTTTCCAGCACGACCCCAAGGGCAAGGTTGCAGAAGCCTATAAATCTCTGACCGAGGAGGTGATGGCGAATGCCGAAAAACAGCTTAAACGTGTCGCTGAAAGGGGCAGATGACATTTTCTCCACCGAGGAATCCCGGCAGGAGCAGCAGCGGGAACAGGTGCAGCAGATTCCCATCGGGGAGCTGTTTCCCTTCAAAAACCATCCCTTTAAGGTCTTGGACGATGAATCTATGCAGCGCACGGTGGAAAGCGTGGAGCAGTACGGTGTGCTTTCTCCGCTGATTGCACGCCCACGCCCGGAAGGTGGCTACGAGATCATCTCCGGGCATCGCCGTCAGCACGCTGCACAGTTTGCCGGACTGGACACCCTGCCGGTCATTGTCCGCAATATGGATGATGATGCCGCTGTTTTGCTCATGGTGGACTCGAATCTCCAACGTGAAAACATCTTGCCCAGTGAAAGGGCCTTCGCCTACAAAATGAAGCTGGAAGCCCTAAAAAATCAAGGTGCTAGGTCGGATTTAACTTCGGCCCAAATTGGGCCGAAGTTGACAGCAGCCGAAAAAGTGGCAGAGGAAGCCAATGATACCAAGTCGCAGGTCAAGCGATTTATCCGCCTGACCTGCCTTATCCCGGAACTGCTGGACATGGTAGACGAAAAGAAAATTGCATTCAATCCCGCTGTGGAGTTGTCCTATCTGGACGAAGCCCAACAACGGGATTTTTTAGAGGCAATGAACGACACCCAGAATGCACCGTCTTTATCCCAAGCGCAGCGGCTTAAAAAGCTGGCACAGGAAGGGCACTTCTCGTATGACGTTGCCTTTGCGGTTATGGGAGAAGAGAAAAAGGACGAACTGGACAAGGTGGTCATCAAAAACGACACCCTGCGGAAATATTTCCCGCGCAGCTACACCCCGAAACAGATGGAGGACACTATCATCAAGCTGCTGGAACAGTGGCAGCGCAAACTCCAGCGGCAGAACGAACGCTGACTTATACCGTAACGAAAGACCCGATGGGGCCTTTTTCTTTTGCAAACAAAAGGAGAAAAAACACTATGAACACTACTATTGATCTCAAGACCGCAAAGACCATCGAAGCCATGAACCAGAAAATCAACCACATGGACAATGCTGTGACCGACTTCTTCAACAAGATGAGCGATGTGCTGGAGCGGCAGCTCGGCGATGATGAAGTTTACGCCGCCGTGATTGCCCCGGAGGTCGAACTGACCATCACTCCGCTGGCGAATGTTCGCAGTTACCTGCCTTGCTTTGATGAAACTGATTCCTGCTACAGCATCAGCGAAGATGTGCCGCTGGCTCTCTGTTATGATCCTCGTCAGGTCATTACGCTGGCTGGCAAGCGTTACCTGTCCGGTGCAGTCATCTTTGTACGCTACGACACCGATGGCAATTTTGTTGCACTTACCACCGCCGACCTGTACCTGATCCAGTGTTATCTGGGCGAGAACAGTGTTCCTCTGATGGCTGGCCGCGAGAAGATGGTCTGCATCTGCATTGACTGAGAGGTGCAGTATGGATACTGAAATGACCTGCTATGCGAGTTTCGCAGAAGTCACGGAGGACTTTTACTGTTCCGCCGTTGATGTTTTGAAGATTCTGGTTCTCCGTCTGCACGACTACCATGCTTGTTGCTTCCATTCTCTGCGGGATGCTCTGTACGACTATTTTTCTACCGATGCCGCACCGCATACTCATGCCAATGTTTCCACTAAGCATACCGTTATCGCATCTTGCGTTCCTCGTCCTCCCTGAGAGGATTCTTCTCACAGTTCAGTCAATGTAGGAGGTTCGCTATGAATTATATTTATTCGTTTATCATTTTTGAAGCTGGTGCCTTTTTCGGCTTCTTTGCGGCAGCTCTGTTGAACGCCGCCCGTGCTAGGCAGGAAATCACTATCAAATTTGAGGAGGAAGATAATGGAACAGAACGAGAACACTCTGTCGGTGCTGAAAATTGCACCGGGGCAGCATCCGCAGCAGGCCGAAATCGATAACGACCTGAAAGCCTTGCAGCAGGCTGTGGGCGGCTCCATCGGCGCAAGCTACCCGTTTGAAGACCCGGTTGCCATCGTTTATAACGATGATGGCAAGCTCATGGGACTGCCCCTGAACCGTGCCCTTCGGGATGAAAACGGAGAAATGTATGATGCCGTTGCCGGGACTTTTCTCGTGGTGGGATTGGGCGAGGAGGATTTTGCATCCCTGACCCCGGAGATGGCGCAGAAGTACGAGCAGCTTTTCCATCAGCCGGAAGCCTTTCTGAAACTGGGCAACCGCCTGCTGGTGCTGCCGGTGCCCGATGAACCTCCGGCTGAAAAGCCCCGCACCAAGCCCCCGGCAGAGCATGGCCGCTAAAAGTACCCTGCTGCACGGGAGGTGATGGCAGTGCAGGAAGAAATCGAACAGAAATCCTTCAACATTATGATCTCCACCACGAAGCTGTCTGCCCGCACCCTGCTGCGCGGGATGCAGTTTCTGTTGCGGCAGTACGACAAGCACGCTTCGCAGGGCAAGCAGTCCATGAAGCGGCTGGTACGACAGAACCGTGGTGTGACAAATGTGGAGATTCAGAAAACCGGTATCAAGGATTTTGACCGCTATGCCAAGCGGTATCACATCGACTACTCCATCCAGAAAGACCTGTCCTGCAAGCCGCCCCGGTATCTAATCTACTTCAAGGCACAGGACACGGATGCCTTGAGCGCAGCGTTCAAGGAATATTCGGCATCGGTGCTGGATAAAACCAAGCGTCCTTCCGTGCTGGCAAAGCTGCATGATCTGGCGCAGTCCGTTGCAAATCTGCCAGACAAAGTGCGGCACAAGCAGGAGGAGCGCGGCCTATGAGCAAAAAGAAGCTTTCCAAGCTGCTGGCGCTCTATCTGCCCTATGTGGTAATTGGCTTGCTAGCCACTAATCTGGGCGAGGCGTGGCGGCTGGCCGTGGGCAAGGAACTGGGCGATAAAATCGTATCGCTGATGGGAACTATCCCGGCAGCGTTTGCCAATCCGCTGCCCAGCCTGCACCCATTTGACTTGTTCATTGGTCTGTGCTGCGGCGCTGGAATGCGGCTGGCGGTGTACCTGAAAGGCAAAAACGCCAAGAAGTACCGTCACGGCATGGAGTACGGCTCTGCCCGGTGGGGCGGACCCAAAGATATCGAGCCGTTCATGGCTCCGAAATTTGAGGACAATATCATCCTGACCAAAACAGAACGCCTGATGATGTCCAACCGCCCGCCGGACCCCAAGAATGCCCGAAACAAAAATGTGCTGGTAGTCGGCGGCTCCGGCAGCGGTAAGACAAGGTTCTTTATCAAGCCGAATCTGCTGCAATGTGATTCCAAGAATTTTCCGGTATCATTCGTAGTTACAGATCCGAAAGGTAGTATCGGCGTGGAATGTGGAGAAGCCCTGTTAAAGCACGGCTACAAGCTAAAATTCTTCAACACCATCAACTTTTCCAAGAGTATGCGCTATAACCCCATGGCGTACATCCACAGTGAAAAGGATGTTCTGAAACTCGTGACCGCACTGATGACCAACACCAAAGGTGAAGGTCAGGGCGGCGACCCATTCTGGGACAAAGCGGAACGGCTTCTGCTCGTTTCGCTGATCGCATACCTCCACTACGAAGCCCCTGTCGAGGAGCAAAACTTCGCAACATTGCTGGAAATGCTAAACACTATGCAGGTGTCTGAGGACGATGAAACTTATCAGAATCCGGTAGACCTGTTGTTTGAGGATCTGGGCAAGAAGAAGCCAAAATCCTTTGCCGTGCGGCAGTACAAACTTTACAAGCTAGCTGCCGGCAAAACGGCCAAGTCGATTCTTATTTCCTGCGGTGCCCGGCTCGCACCCTTCGATATTCAGGAAGTCCGGGATGCCACCATGTACGATGAGCTGGAACTGGACAAGCTGGGTGACCGGAAAACGGCGCTGTTCCTTATCATGAGCGATACGGACAGTACATTTAACTTCCTGATCTCCATGATCTACACACAGCTTTTCAATCTGCTCTGTGATAAGGCAGATGACCAATACGGCGGCAAACTGCCAGTCCATGTGCGGTGCCTGATCGATGAGTGTGCTAACATCGGTCAGATTCCGCAGCTGGAAAAGCTGGTGGCTACCATCCGCAGCCGTGAGATCTCGGCGTGTCTGGTCTTGCAGACCCGCAGCCAGCTGAAAGCCATCTACAAAGATAATGCGGATACCATCGTGGGCAACATGGACAGTCAGATATTTTTGGGCGGCAGTGAGCCTACCACCCTGAAAGATCTTGCCGAAGCACTCGGCAAGGAAACCATCGACAGCTACAACAATTCCGATACCCGTGGCAATAGCCCAAGCTATGGCACCAACTATCAAAAACTCGGTCACGATGTGCCATAATAACTCGTGATGAATTCAGTTGCCCTAAATTCATACGAGCAGGGACACGACCAACTGGATTCAGAGAATGAATACATACAGGAGGTTCTAGTATGAACAAACTGCTTTCTTGCCATTATAACATGGACACCAACCGAGTGGAAGCCCGGTTCGCAGATGGCACTACCCTTGCCATTGACTGCATCGCCATCGAGGATGAGTACGGAAACACTCCCGCACAGCGGGCAGAACTGGACTGGCTGCTGTATAATAAGCCCCTGGAGTATGCCCAGCTTGTGCTAGGTGGAGAGATTGAGCATTATCTCTTGCTCGGCTGTGACCACGGCAGACTGGAAGATTGATCTTTAATTAAAATACCCGAAGCAAAACAACAACCCTCTACTTGCAGTCGTTGCAGATAGAGGGTTATTGTTTGATTTGATAATTAGTATTCTTTCAGGTTCAAATGAGATATACTTGCTTGATACTCAAGAAAACGAATCGTCCGATGTTCGATATCAAAATCACTTACTCCTCTTGCGATGGTAAGTTCCCACTGGAGTTTAGCACAATTAGAAACCATATAACCTGTTTCCTGTTCAAAAACCACATATATGTATGAATCTGAATCTGGAATATTGTAATATGGCGCATTTTGATCGGTATTTCGCAAATGATACAAACGAAACTTCAATTGGGTAGAATCAGTTATAGCTCCATTATTGAGAAGACAATTTAGTGCATTGTAGTTCAACATCTTGGCAAAAGCATCTGAAAAATCCGTCAATTTCACTTCTTCTATATCTGCTTTTTTGTTTAGCCATTCTTGAAGTTCGCCAACACTAAGAACATTATGATTAGAAGCCATCGTTATTTAACCCAAACCATTCCAGAAAATTCGATGCTTGACTGCCATGTCGCTTTGGTTAAGTTATAGGCTTGTAAGCTAGAAGACTTGACAATGACTTTGTTTATATCGCTGCTCAGTTTGAAATCACCAATTTTAACACTTCCGGTCATTCCCGCAGTCGCGGGACGTGTCACAAAATGTCTTCCCGTACCAAAAGTCGCATACGGTTTTTCATCACCCAACATACTAGTAGTTTTTACCGTTATTTGCTTATACCGGAATGAACTATATACAGCGTTTCCATCCCACTCGATATATAGTTCGCAGTCTTCACTACTTCCGCTTCGAACAACGGCTGCAGAGATAACGGCATTTCCATTTGCATGAGTGGAAACATCCGACTTCAACTGATTAAGATGCCGTTCATACGCTTCCGCACTATCAAAGTATAGCGTAGGAATTTCAACTGTGGAATTTTCTGCTGTTCTACTATCAAATGCAGCTGATGCCGCCAAAGCAGTAGAGATAGCCAGAACAATGGCCATAAGTGCCGATAAGAATTTCTTCATATTGATTTCTCCTTTTAATTTTTTAAACATATTTGAAACTTTGTAATAAAATCTCATTACCATGCATCGAGGAACATACCAACGATAAGCATTAACATTCCCAGAATAACTCGTGCGCCAAAAAGAGCACCATCTGCTTCATTTTTGTCGGTACTTTTAATTGCTTTCACTAAAAAACCGGGGAACATTGCGCCCAAAATTGCCATTAAAACAACTAAAACGTAGTGCATGACTTTCCTTTCTATGATATAAGTCAAACCGTTCCAGCGGTCTGATACCCTTGGCCGTTATATTTAAACGTTGCATTGCCTCTTGCAATAATTGTTGTCTTTTTTTGAGGAGTAAAGTTTATCGACATTCCAACTTGTTTCCACTGAAGCGCAACATCAGCGGAAAACGTTACGCTTACAGTTGAATGTGCATATGCAACGAAAATCTGAATTGTTTCCATATTTGAAGAATTCGATTGAGTACCCACGCCAACGGTTCCACTTATATGTTTTCCATAGGTAGATGTGTTCTGGTGATTGATAATAACAGGAGTTCCAACAACACCCCCACTTTGGCTTGTGTCCATATCCACACTACTGCTCAATCCAGCACTGTTTCCCGTGCTTGCGTAACAGTAGGATACTTCGCCTACAGCACTAGCCGTTTTCGTTGCAAGTTGATGTGAACTAGAGTCAGCTGCTATCCAACCGATGCCAAAACTATCAATGCCTACGTAGATAGGTCTCTCCGACCATTTTATATCATATGCAATTGTTACCTTCTGCCGACTACCACTTCCTGCAAGACCATAAAGGAACTTGACTGTTGCACTGGATCTTGCAATACCGGTTCTTTCATTTGGCGCATACAAATAATCAAATGCGTCTTCGATGCCATCGTACTCTTCAATTATCGCAATTTGCGATTCAGAGAATCCTCGCTCAACCAGTACGGAACTTGGCTGCTCAGCTAATTCAAGCAAATGTTGTTTCAAGTCCTGTGGCGTGAGTTCTCCAGAAGAAAGCATCTCCTCAATCATATCTTTTTCCGAGCCAAAGACTTCTTGAACATCATCAACATATTGTGTTATATCCGTGTTCTCAAAATCGAATATTCCGTCTTTGAGCAAAGGATAATCCGACAAATCTGTTGCCGATGCCGATGCGATAGGAAGTGACTGCAAAATTGGGATAGAAGCACTTACGCCGACCAGTTTCAAAAAATTCCTTCGTGCAATTTTTTTCATAGGAATACCTCATAAAAATTTGTCCCAATAGATGGTCTCACTTACATATTTTTGCTTTCTGCATCGGTAACACCTACTTTCAACCTAACTTTATTTTTTAATGTGTAGTCGTAGATGTGATAGTTTCACTCCGTCCATCAGAATAATTAAATGTTGCGGAATACTCCAGCTTGTAAGATTTTCCCGGTTTGGTATTGTAGTTACTGCTTGCCATGCAGTTCGAGGTCGTGCTTGTATTTGAACAGTTGCTTACTCTCTGCCATGTTCCAAAGGTTCCTTTTTCATAGAGAGTACCGGAAACGCTGATACTTTTTATGCCAGTTCTCGTTTGAGCATCAACCTGATAGTAGGTCTGGTAGATTGAACCGTTAACTGTGCTGTTTCCAATATACCGACCAGACTGCCCTACAGCCAAGGCAGAGCACGCTAGGCTCAAGATCATCACCGCTGAAAGAACAATAGACAAGAAACGTTTTTTCGACATAGACAATGTACCTCCAATTTTTTGCTCCCAATAGGAGCTTTTGCTTAGTCAACGTAATTCGCCTTGTATTTGTGACAGCTTTTTTGAAAAATTTTCTGGTTTTTGTTACATTTGTACACTTATATAAAAAAGCTCCATGCTATTTGTTAATTTCGACAAACAGCATGGAGCTTCATATTAAAATATGTTTTCAGCGATTCTCACGATCTCATCTCGTGAGATGTTTCCCATAATCGTGTTTGAAACGCCTCCTTGCTCCCAGCTTAAAATATAAACGGTATCTCCGCTTTCTCCTACGCTCGTTCCCAAAGTTGCGTCTGCATCTCCAACTTTTACATTCTTATATGTTGTATGCTCATTGTCAAATGAGGACTGTTGCCCCGGCTGTATAATGGAGCATCGAACGGTATATCCCTCACCGCTTTCTTTTGACGAGTAAACGTGCAAAAAGTTTTCAGCTCTTTCAAATTCCTGCTCACGATCTCGTTCAAATCCATCCGGCACATAATGGTCGCTGTATCCATTCGGGAGCTGTTCCAACGGCTCGCCATCTACCTGATATGTCAGCTGCATCTCAATGGGCAGGAACTTCTGAATCATCGTATAAACTGCCTTGCGGAAGTCTGCGCTTACTGCAAGCGCACCGAGGGTCAGAATTACCAGCGTCAGGGCCGCAACAAGCACTCGTTTTAGCACAGGGCGGCGTTTATGCAACGCCGCTTGCAGGCGAGCATCCCATCGGGAAGTATCCGGGTAGCGTTCTTTAAGCTGTGCCGGAGTTGGCAGCTCGTCCAGTTCTTTTTGTGCATCTGCACGGAGTGCCATCATCAACGCTGCATCAAAAGAAACTTCTGTCTGCTCACTCATGGCTGTTCAACTCCTTCCACAATAGTTTTCTTCCACGGAAAAGCCGCATCCGAACCACTTCATCCGTCAGTCCAAGCGATTCGGCAATCTCCCGGTTGGTATAGCCCATTGCCAAAAGGCGCAGTGGATCACGGTACATCGGTTTTATCTGCCCAATCAGTTCTGTCAGATGTTGGATGTTATCGGTGCTGACTACGGCATCATCCGGCACCGGGGCATCATCTGGTGCGTCCGGAACTTCTTCCAGTGGTTCTTCTCGCTGCTTGCGAAGCATATCGTATGCACGGCTTCTACTACAACTAACGAGATAAGCAGCGAGTTCGTGACAGTTTTCTCGATGAATTTTAGAAAATTTTTGGCAACGTATAAAAACACCTCTTGCAGCACATCCTCTGCCAGATACGAATCGCCCATAATTTTGTAAGCGGTATGATAGACCAGCCGCTTGTAGGTATTATATACATCTATAAATTGTTCTTCATTGCTTTGATCGTCAAGAACAGCTAAGTACAGGGAAAGCAACACAATCACCTCTAACGGATTCGCATGGAATGGATGTAGTGTACCATGAACCAACAAAAATGTCGAATGCTATCCCTCAAAAATAGCAGAAGTCTTTTTAAGTTACTTGTGAATTATGTCAAGAGGGCTGGCACCGTCCAGCCCTCTGTCTTTTTGCCAAAGTTTTGGAAATGTTTTCTTGCACTCTGCCGAAAGTAGCGGATTTTCAAATTTTCTTGTTGACACGGCACGAATTTTATGGTAATCTATCCCAACAATTTAATATAACATATTTACTTAGAGTTTCAGCTCGGCTCCTGAAGGAGCCGGAGCAAGTTTTTAACTTTCTATCGCTACATAACGAACCCGAACCAAGGCCATCCCGGAAGGGATGGTCAGGTTTAGGTTGTTGTGTGGCGTTTTTTTATTGCCAAATCCAGCACCGAACCTTGACAACCGAAAGACCGTCTGCATGGGATACACGGCGATGACCCCGCAAGGGAGAGCCGGAAAACGTCGCCGAAAGGGGGCTGGAAAGCCATGCAGGGAGAACGGCACACTCAATATCAAGTGGTCAAAATGACCACCTGATTGGGGGAATAACACAAAACGTCATTCACCAGAAACATCTTCTACGTTACAGCTCATACCATGTGGACATTTTGACCACATGGAGTGAACTGACGTAGCCCAAGTCAATGTGTTCAAATTGAACACATTGACTCCATCCGTGTTACGCTTAACCTCGACTTGACATTTTGCCAAGCCACGGTCACTCTGTGCTGGGTTACGAAACCGTAACTCACCACTTTTGAGGTAAAGTGGTAAGTGGACAAACTGTCCAGATACCACCTATCTGTAACGCGTAAATTTAGTTGGTGGTCATTTTGATCACCAACCAGACAATCGTAACGCTTTATTGTGTGAAAGTGGCCGTTACCATTTTGATAACCGCCACGCATCTGTAACATTTGGGGCGAATAATGCTTTTCATTATCCACCACACACCCGTAACAGCCAAAGGAGGATGCCTATGACAACTGAACAATGGGAACACGAAAATCAGGACACTCTGATGGAATATTTCATTGATGGCGACCCCAGTGTGCGCAGAATCCAGTGTGAACACTGCCGCAAAATTATCTACACTCAGACCCGAAACCGCAAATATTGCAGCTTCCAGACCTGCGGCCACAAGATGCTGAACTTACGCAAAAGCATCCGAAAGCGTATTGAGCGCGGAACGTACACCTGCCCTTGCTGTGGGGAGCAGTTCCTACCAATTCGGGCAGATGCCAGATATTGCAGCAATGCCTGTCGGCAGAAAGACTACCGCCAGCGCAAAACGAAGAGATACTCTGGCAACTGACAATTTTTGTCACTTGCCAGATTTCATGCTCTCTTTGAGGAACTTGATAAAGATTGTCAAGTTCCTCACCCACGCTTACTTTTATAAAGTAAAGTGGTACTTCCCATTTTGGGAAGTACCAAAATACCGTAACGCTTAAATTTCTTGTTCCCAAATCCTCAAAATGGGAATTTGGGCTGCGCGGCTGAAATCAGGTTACGCTTTCCGTAACTTGATTTTAGCCGTATCAAAATCAGGTTATCAAAATGATAACTTGATTTCGTCCGTAACGAAGCCACCGGAGTTCTCATTTTGATAACTCCGGTTCTATCCGTAACACGGCAGCTTACACTATCGTAAAAATCAGGTTGCCAAGAAGACAATCTGATTCCATCTGTAACGCTTCAAGGTCTATTGGAAATCAGGCGCTGCCACCCGGCACTTGATTTTACCCGTAACAAAACCAGTGGGTCAAAATGGCCCACTGAAAAAGCCGGACGAGCTGATGGCAGGGATTCGCAAATCTTTGCTTGCCCGGTGCAGGAGTGCAGAGGGTGCAGCCCTTTGCCCCAGTGATATGATGCTGTGCGTCATACCCTACTGGGTATTATCTGGCGCAAAAAGGCGGCAGATTCAGCAGCTTCGCTGCTGCGTTCTCCCCGCCAAGATGTTGAAACGGAGGGATGTCTATCTGAAATTGACACGACACAACGGACGAGCCGGAACCCATGGCACCTATAACCCCAAGCACAATGACCGGAGTTTCAACCTTGCCAACAGCGAACACATCGATCAGGAACGCGCCAAGGGCAACATCTACTGGGACTGCTTCCACGGCTTCCGCTCGGTTCTCGCTCCACCCGACCCGGATGATCTGGCCGCGACCTTTTCGGATGTGGAACGGCGATTCTATGAAACCCACTACACGGCGTTTGTCGAAGGGCAGAATGAACGCAATGCCAAGAATCGGCACACAGAGCGCAACCGTTCCATTCCCGATTTGCTGTCCAGCCGCAAGACCTGCCCGGAAGAAACCATTTGCCAGTTGGGAACGCTGGATGAACACGCTTCGGCAGAGGATTTGCTGAACATCGTCACCGAGTTCATTGACGAGTTCAAGGCCAAGTTTGGCGACCACGTTCATGTGCTGGACTGGGCGTTGCATCTGGACGAAAGTACGCCCCACATCCACGAGCGTCATGTGTTCGACTGTGAGAACCAGTATGGCGAAATCGCTCCCCAGCAGGAAAAGGCACTGGAAGCGTTGGGCTTTGAGCTACCTGACCCGGCCAAACCTCTCAGCCGCCGCAACAACCGCAAGATCACCTTTGATGCTGCCTGTCGGAAAATGCTGTTCGAGATTGCCAAGCGGCATGGGCTGGATTTGGAGGAAGAAGCGGAGTACGGAAACCGCAAGTATCTGGAAAAGCAGGACTTCATCCTTGCCAAGCAGAAGGAGCAGCTTGCCGCCCAGCAGAGCAAGCTGGACGAGTTGACCCTCAAGGTCAACGACATGGAAACGCTGATTGACGAGGTTTCGGCTGCGGCCTACGACAAGGCGGTAGAGGTCGTGACGGACGTAGTGCGCACCGAGACCCGCAAGGAAGATATGAGGATGATCGAGGACACAAAGAAGTGGGTGCTGTCCCCGGAACGAAAGGCTGCACAGTCCACGAGAGAATATGCGGCTCATCGTCTGGACGATGTTCTGAACAAGTTTCTCAAGACCATGCAGACCACCGCCACCCGCTTGCAGGATAAGCTCCTGAAGCCGGAAGTCCGGCAGAAAGGCAAGGAACAGGTCAAGGAAAAGGCGCGGGATTCTGTTCTGCAACTGCTGAACCGTTTGCAGGCAGAGCAGATACAGCGAAAGCCATCTGTGCCACCCGTTGCCGAGAAATCAGAAACACGAGGTGATGTTTATTGAGCAAAGAAGTCAATCAGGAAGAATACGCGCCCCGAACCATTGCGGACGTGAAAGAAATGCTGAGCAAGCACTCCAACGGAGAAATTCAACGTACCATCAGAAACTGTGAATTGATACTGCAAAACGACCATGTGCTTGCCAATGCCATCCGGCTGAATCTGTTGAGCGAGCGCATCGACATTGTAAAGCCTGTGGGCTGGCCGCGTTCCGGCAAGGCGTTGAATGACACCGACATGAAGTATATCCTGCGGCGGATGGAGAAATACGGCATATCCAGCGAGAAGAAGATTGAATCTGCCATCCGCATTGTTGCCAATGAGAACCGCTACCACCCCATCAGGGACTATCTGAACAGCCTGAAATGGGATGGAACAGAGCGGATAGCCCACGTCCTGCACCATTTTCTCGGTGCTGCGGAGGACGATTACACTTGCGAGGCAATGAAGATATTCCTGCTGGGAGCCATCAAGCGTGTGTTCCAGCCGGGATGCAAATTTGAGACCATGCTCTGTCTGGTGGGCGGTCAGGGTGCTGGAAAGTCCACCTTCTTCCGGCTATTGGCAGTCAAGGATGAATGGTTCTCAGATGACCTGCGGCGGCTGGACGATGACAACGTGTTCCGAAAGCTGCAAGGACACTGGATCATTGAAATGTCGGAGATGATCGCCACCGCCAATGCCAAGAGCATCGAAGAAATCAAGAGTTTTCTCAGCAAACAGAAGGAAACCTATAAAATCCCCTACGAAACCCATCCTGCCGACCGTCTGCGCCAGTGTGTCTTTGCTGGCACGACCAATCGGCAGGATTTTTTGCCCCGTGACCGCACAGGCAACCGCCGCTTTATTCCAATCCCGGTGGACGCGGAACTGGCCGAAGTTCACATTCTGGACAACGAGGATGAATCCCGCGCCTATATCGACCAGCTTTGGGCGGAAGCAATGACGATTTACAACAGCGGCAACTACAAGCTGGCATTCAGACCTGCCATGCAGGAAACACTGCAAGCCCATCAGCAGGACTTCATGCAGGAGGATGCGCAGGCTGGCATGATTTACGCCTTTCTGGAGGACTATGCAGGTGATCGGGTGTGTTCCAAACAGCTTTACGCGGAGGCACTGGGCAACACCAATATCCCGGCAGAATGGGAGACCCGTGCTATTTGCGAGATCATGAACACCGGAATTTCGCGCGGCGACATCCAAGGCTGGCAGGCTCATAAGACCGCCAAGCGTTACCCGAAGTACGGCGTTCAGAAGGCTGGGAGCGCGTAACCAGCCCCGAAACCGGGGCTGAAGATTTCTCCGAAATAACGGATGCAGAAGCTCAGCAGATGGGCTTTCCCTTCTGACAGTCAGCGGTTACACGACTGGTTACAGATTCGGTTACGTTCCAGTTACGGCGAAAAATCCGCACAACTGCTGGATTTTCCGCTTTCTGTAACCATGTAACCTTAAAAGAACAAGAAAAAGTATAAAACGCACCGGATGCTCTGTGTGCAGAAAAAGAGAGTTTTCCTGCACGGTTACAGGCGTTCGGTTACAAGGATATGGAGGTCTGCCTATGAGCAATACGCCTGCGCACACCACGAAGCAGCAGACGAAGAAGAAATTTATTGTTTCCCGTGAGTTTTCTGGAAATCAGTCCATGCGGGAAGCCTTTGAACAGCTTATTGAGCGTCAGTCACACTCCCATTTTGAGGAGTGGCTGGAAAAGAAAGCAGGATAAGTTCAATTTGACCGTTGAAAGGCTCGCAGGGACATGGTATTATAATGGTGTCGTGTCCCTGCTCATAGAATAGGAGAAAAAACTATGAGCAGAAAGAAACAGAATATCCAGAAAATCACTGCCCTCTATTGCCGCCTTTCTTTGGAAGATGGGCGCGAAAATGAGAGCATGAGCATCAGCAACCAGAAGTTGATGCTGAAGGACTTTGCGGAAAAGAACGGAATGTTCCGCTACGAATACTATGTGGACGATGGCTACACCGGGCGCAATTTCAATCGTCCGGCGTTCCAGCGGATGATTGCCGACATCGAAGCCGGGAAAATCGACTGTGTTATCACGAAAGACCTTTCCCGGCTTGGCCGCAACTATATCGAAGCTGGCAGTTATATCGAGATTTTCTTTCCGAAACATCATATTCGATATATTGCTATCACGGATGGTGTGGACAGTCTGACCCGGCAGGAAATGGACATTACCCCGTTCAAGAACATCCTGAACGACATGTACAGCCGTGACATTTCCAAGAAAGTTCTGGCTGGCATCATGACCCGTTCCCGGCAGGGCAAGTTCTGCGGCGGCACTCCTCCCTATGGTTTGATGCGCGACCCGAAAGACAAAGGGCATCTTATCATCGACCCGGATGCAGCACCCGTTATCCGCAAAATCTACGACTACGCCCTTGATGGGATGGGCAATATGAGAATTGCCAAGAAGCTGCTGGAAGAGAAAATCCCCATTACCCGTGTGAAAGCAAATACGGCTCTGGATGCCAACTACTACACATGGGGTACGGCAAGAATCGGCCACATTCTCCGCAATCCGTTTTACAAGGGCGCACATCTCGTGTGCAGGACGCACCAAACGGGCATCCGTTCCGGTTCGTTCAAATTCATTCCCCGTGAAGATTGGGAAGTTATTGAAAACTGCCATGAAGCCATCGTTTCCCCGGAAGAATGGGCGAAGGTGCAAGAACTGATCGACCGCCGTCCAACTATTATGACGGGCAATGACTGCCCATACTACAACATCTTCCACGGTATCATTTACTGTGCCACCTGTGGGAAATCCATGCAGGCACGGTATGAAAAAGTCGGCAGAAAAGATATTGACCGAACCACCAAGAAGAAACGCGAACCCATTGACAAAGCATTTTTTACCTGTCAGACCTATAACCGAATCGGCTGCAAGGTATGTTCCAGCCACAAAATCGAAGCCCGTGACCTGCATGAACTGGTTCTGAACGACATTCAGGAATTGGCGGCACAGGCTATGAAAGATTCGGATGCCTTTTATCAGCGGCTGAGCCGCCGCATGGAAAACCAGTATCGCACCGATACTTCTGAGGTTCGGGCAGAGATTCGCCGTTTGGAAGAGCGGAATCAGGAAATTGACGATGTGTTTCTGAATCTTTACACGGACAAGAGCAAAGGCATCATCTCGGAACAGCGTTTTCTGAAACTGACAGATGCTATGGAACAGGAGCAGAACAGCAACAAGACGCGTTTAAGCGAACTGAATCTTCTTCTGCACCAGTCGGATGAACAGGAAAGCGATGTCCATGCCTTTATTGAGGAAATCCGCAAATATGCCGCCATCAAGGAGTTGGACGAAGTTGTGCTGAACCGTCTTATCAAGAAAATCATGATCGGTGAGGTTCAGAAGGTCGATGGGCAGAAAATTCAGGAAGTCAAAATCATCTACAATTTTGTTGGAGAAATTTCCGCCTAACCAAAAATTGAAAATTCGCACGATATAGCATTGATTATAGTGACCCTTCTCGTTTTTTGACGGGAAGGGTCTTTTCTTTTGCGAATTCATCACTTGACTTTACGGCAGGGAACTTATGAGCCGGGATGAACTGGCGGTGCTGGATGGCGGCAAGTGCATCCTGCAGCTTCGTGGTGTGCGCCCGTTTTTGAGCGACAAGTACGACCTGACCCAGCACCCGAACTACAAGTACACCTCGGACTATGACCCCAAGAACGCACTCGATATCGAGAAGTTCTTGAACCGAAAAGAAAAAATCCACCCGGATGATACCTTCATCATGGTGGATGCTGATTCGCTTCCGTCTGCCTGACCCGGTAGGCGGTTTTGTTTTGGACCGGAGAGGTACACCAGCAAGCCCACTTCCGCCGCAGTTTACGGCTTAACAACAACGGCTTCAGGTGTGTACGGACGGTCTACAACTTTCATTTATAAAGGAGAAACGACTATGGAATTCTTTAACTCTGCTATCGAAGTTCTTCAGACTCTGGTTGTGGCTCTGGGTGCCGGTCTCGGCGTGTGGGGTGCTGTCAACCTGCTGGAAGGTTACGGCGGCGATAACCCCTCTGCCAATGCTCATGTACGGTAGAGAAGCACAAAGCAAAACAAGGATAGCCAACCCTGCCACTATTCCGAAGTCAGGGGAACGCAATGGAAAAATTCATAGCTGTATGCTATATTTAATTAGCATTTGAACATATCAAGCTGACACAGCAATCTCTTTGCTTGCCGTTAATGCGCGTCTACCAATAGTCCGCAGAAAGCAAGAGTAGCGTAAAGGTATAAAAATTTCAAACTTCGTTGTAACGAAATTCCGATTTCTCCGTCTAACCTATGAAGCTGAAGGAGGTGATGACAAGTATGGACTATGAAAAGCTCTATAAAGCCTACTATTTACAGGTATACTCGTATACTATTTCTCTTGCCAAAAATCGTGAGATAGCAGAGGAAATCACGCAGAACACATTCTATAAGGCTGTTTCTACAACATCACAATTCAAAGGTAAGTCAGATGAATTGACATGGCTCTGCTCCATAGCAAAAAATCTTTACCATGATGAAATGCGAAGCCGTCAGCGAGTAGCTGATGTGAGTGAAATCAATGACTTGCCATCAAATGAAAATGTTGAGAACTCAGTTGCAGATTCTGACATGGCGTTCCGCATACACCTCGTTCTTCACCGTTTGGAAGAACCATACAAAGAAGTCTTTCAGCTTCGCGTATTCGGGGAACTATCTTTTTCACAAATCGCTGCAATTTTTGGAAAAACAGAATCATGGGCGAGAGTTACTTATCATCGTGCAAAGCTAAAAATTCAAGAAAGGATGGATGAAAAGCATGAGTAAACAATGCGATATTGTTCGAGATATTCTTCCGCTGTATGTTGACGGTGCTTGCAGCGAAGCAAGCGCAGAGATGGTAAAAGAGCATTTGAACGCCTGTGCTGACTGTAACGCAATTTATCAGAAATTGCTTTCTCACACGAACGAAGATGTTCTTCACGAAGAAAGCGAAAGCGTTATTATGCGCCATGAGGCAAAAGAAAAGCAGAGAGGCAGAAAAAAGATAACGATTGCTGTTCTCGTTTCCATCGCTCTTTGTATCATTGCAATTTTTACAGCTCTCTTTCTGTTACCTATAAACATTGCTTATGAGCCTGTCAAAATCGACTTCCCATTTGAGGTTGAAGATGTCGAAAGCGTTGAAATGTACCACTATGACGGAGTGCCTGCATCAGCAGAAAAGAAAGTAGTTGTTGCTGAAAATGATATAAAGACCCTGTATGATAAGTTCAAGGGCTTATCCCTAAAAGACAAAACGACTGAGGAAACTGCCGGAGCAGATGTGACCAGCTTTAGATTTAACCTCTCAGATGGAACAAGCTACGATTTGATTTACGCCTGCTATGGAGTTAAAAACGGCGAATTGAAGTCAGAAGCAGGCGGTTTTAAGCATTTTACAAGTGCGGATATTGGCTCTTATTGGAACAATTTGAATACGGAACTTGAAGCAATTCCTATCAATGAGAGTGAATTGCCGTGAGCAGATAGTAAACCCAGCCGAGCCTGTCAACGGTCAAGATGAACGGCGCAAATGCGCCGCCGTTGACAGCCCCGCCCGTCTTTGCTGTTCGTAATCAAGAGGGCGACAGCACAAGATGCTGCCGCCCTCTGCCATTATTCAGAAAGGGGGATTTTCCATGACCGAACACGAAAAGTATCAAGAACATATCCGGCATACACACGATGCCTTTGCAAGACTGTTATTCGCCACGCTGCCATAGACGCAGCCCGGAGCATACGGAGCCGCCGCAAGCGGGAAATCTCGCTTGAATATCTGATAGAAGAAAACACTCTCCATTCAGTACCACAGATAAATACTTTGCGGAGCAATCCGGCATGACCAGCTATCCGCTTTCGTCTGTGGTCAGATGGTGCTTTGAAAGTCCAGAGCTTGCCGCAGCCCTGTCCGCACTATCACAGATGGAACAGGAAATCATTTTCTTGTACTACTTCCAACGATTGACGCATAGGAGATTGACGGAGATATGGACGGGCTGGCAACACAACCGGGCGGCGTATTCAGATGATTTTACGGCGGCTACGGGCAGAGTTGGAGGGTTTGTCCCATGAGCCAGCTACTCCCTATGAGACAATCGTTAAGGCAAGCGAGGGCGACCTGAAGCTGTTGCCGCCGTCCTATCCCATTATGCGGGATATATCCGCTTTTGTGCGAAAATGGACGGACAGATTAACACGGATATGCAGGAGCATATCGTCAGGCAACTGATAGAAAGCCTGTTGAAGTTCCACTTTGACCGCTAAACAGAAAAGTTGTATAATTAGAGCCTAACAAATTAAACTTCAATGAGGGTAGAGCAAATGGAACAGATTATCAATTATAGAGACATACCCACAGATAAAAGGATTGACATATTAAATGCTCTTGAGCGAATAGGTTTTTTTCCGGCATACGGCGGCGTGAAAACAATGCAGCAAATTATGGAAAAGTCAGTTCCAGGTTCAGGCCCACAATTCTATTTCGTTTTCCGTGAAAATGAGTTGATAGGGTACAATTTTCTCATTGGGGACACTAAGAAATATAAAGCGTTCCCATGGCTTGCTATTAGCAATATGGATGAGCAGAAGTTGACTGTTTGTGAAGAAATGATGAAAATACAAATTGCCTTTTTTGAAAAACTCGGAATGCAAAAGATAGCAGATCATTGCGTTAGGATTATGGAAGATTACAGAAAAGGAATTGGAAAGCAGAAAGAAAGCGATTGCAGATAAATTCCATTTGAAAAACGGCTGACAATTTAATACCGCCGCCCATCACAGCGGCAGATAAGCAGTAAATCTTGAAAAGGTTTACTGCTTTTGCGCCCATTTTCGAAAAAAAAAAAAAATCTTTGGCAAACCACACCGCCGGATTGTTGTAGGGAGCAGACAGGGAAAACAAAAAAATTTCCGCTGCGTTTGCCAAAACGCCCCCTTTTCACCGTTGTAGTGGTGAACAGCGGGCAGAACACGCCGCCGCAATCGCTATATTGGTGGAGCAAGCCAGTATATCCGCAAACCAGAGCCGCCGAGGAAAGCGGTAGTTTTTTAGAGCAAGATTCTACCGCAGTACCAAAATTCGCTTTTCGCTCATTTTGCCCCTGGGGTAAATCTTGTTGGGGAGTGCCTTCCCCAAACCCTGCTCATGCGGCTTACGCCGCTGAAAAATCCCTCAAAATATTTTTTCGGATTTTAAAAACAGTTCCGCTTTACACCCTGTTTTTCTCCTATTAGTGAGAGGACACCACGCACAGCCGAAGGAGGTTTTACCATGCGAAAACGATATAACACGCCGCACCGCAGCCGGGTAGTCAAGACACGCATGACCGAGGAAGAATACGCCGAGTTTGCGGAAAGGCTTTCTGCTTACAACATGAGCCAAGCCGAGTTTATCCGGCAAGCCATAACCGGGGCAGCCATACGCCCCATCATAACCGTTTCCCCCGTCAATGACGAGTTGCTTGCCGCTGTTGGGAAGCTGACCGCCGAATACGGCAGGATCGGCGGCAACTTAAACCAGATAGCCCGGACGCTGAACGAGTGGCACAGCCCCTACCCGCAGCTTGCCGGGGAGGTACGGGCGGCGGTTTCCGACCTTGCTGCCCTAAAGTTTGAAGTCTTGCAGAAAGTGGGTGACGCTGTTGGCAACATTCAAACATATCAGCTCTAAAAATGCGGACTATGGCGCAGCGGAAGCCTATCTCACATTTGAGCATGACGAGTTTACCATGAAGCCCACCCTTGATGAAAACGGGCGGCTGATACCGAGGGAGGATTACCGCATTTCTTCCCTCAACTGTGGGGGCGAGGATTTCGCTGTTGCCTGTATGCGGGCTAATCTCCGCTATGAGAAAAACCAAAAACGGGAAGATGTGAAAAGCCACCACTATATCATCAGCTTTGACCCACGGGACGGGACAGACAACGGCTTGACCGTAGACCGGGCGCAGGAGCTGGGCGAGCAGTTCTGTAAAGAGCATTTCCCCGGACACCAAGCCTTAGTCTGCACCCACCCGGACGGGCATAACCACAGCGGCAATATCCATGTGCATATCGTCATCAACTCCCTGCGGATTTATGAAGTCCCGCTTCTGCCCTACATGGACAGACCAGCCGACACAAGGGCGGGCTGCAAGCACCGCTGCACCAATGCCGCTATGGAATATTTCAAGAGTGAAGTCATGGAGATGTGCCACCGGGAGGGGCTTTACCAAATCGACCTCCTAAGCGGCAGCAAGGAACGGATAACCGAACGGGAATACTGGGCGGCAAAGAAAGGACAGCTTGCCCTTGATAAAGAGAACGCCGCCAGAGAAGCCGCAGGACAGCCGACCAAGCCCACCAAGTTTGAAACGGACAAGGCGAAGCTGCGCCGGACGATACGGCAGGCACTTTCCCAAGCTGGCAGCTTTGACGAATTTTCTTCCCTTTTGCTGCGGGAGGGTGTGACCGTCAAGGAGAGCCGGGGGCGGCTTTCCTACCTCACGCCGGACAGGACAAAGCCTATCACAGCCCGAAAGCTGGGGGACGATTTTGACAAGGCTGTTGTCCTTGTCCTGCTTACGCAGAACGCCCACAGAGCCGCCGAACAGAGCAAAGCCATACTCGAATACCCTGCCGCGGTTAAAAGCTGTCACAAGGGGAAAACCACAAAACCACCCCGGCAGACAACACCTTGCAGCGCATGGTTGACCGGGAAGCCAAGCGAGCCGAGGGCAAGGGCGTGGGCTATGACCGCTGGGCGGCAAAGCACAACCTAAAGCAAATGGCAGCTACCGTTACCGCCTATCAGCAGTACGGCTTTTCTTCCCCGGAGGAACTGGACGAAGCCTGTTCTGCCGCCTATACCGCCATGCGGAAAGCCTTACAGAGCTGAAGCAGGTGGAAAAGACGCTGGACGGGAAAAAGGAGCTGCAACGGCAGGTGCTTGCCTATTCCAAGACCCGCCCTGTCCGGGACGGGCTGAAACAGCAGAAAAACGCCAAAGCAAAAGCAGCCTACCGTCAGAAGTACGAAAGCGACTTTATCATAGCAGACGCAGCCGCCCGCTATTTCAGGGAAAACGGCATTTCCAAGCTGCCGGGCTATAAAGCCCTGCAAGCCGAGATTGAAAGCCTTATCCAAGAGAAAAACAGCGGCTACAACGATTACCGGGCAAAACGGGAGGAATACCGCCGCTTACAGACTGTCAAGGGCAATATCGACCAGATTTTACGCCGGGAGCGCAAGCCTGTGAAAAGGCAGGAACAGGAGCGATAAAAACCACCCCAAAATGTACCCGAACCCATACAGAACAAGGGGGCTGCCCCGTACCCTATCCGCAAATACCAAAGGATTTTTTAACGGGCTTATAGGGCAGAAAAAAACCCCGAAAATGATACCGAGATGATACAGAATTACCGCCGATACCGCCACACCAGCGGAAACGGCAGAAAGGAGCGCACCCATGCCAAGAATGAGCAAGAAACGGCGGCTGGAATGGTCTTTTTTCCTGCGGCAAGTGAAAGTCGGGAATTCCACCTGCGATCGTATCACATACAATGACCTCTGCCGGGCTGTACCCATAGCTGCAAGCAGAGCTTCCGGGCGGTTATCATACTCTGCCCCCGCTACTACTCCAAACGCCGGAAAAAGGAGGACAGGGACAATGGCAGATAACCGCAAGTATTACTACCTCAAGCTGAAAGAGAACTTTTTTGACAGCGACTCCATTGTGCTGCTGGAAGATATGAAAGACGGGATTTTGTATTCCAATATCCTCTTGAAGCTGTACTTAAAATCGCTGAAAAACGGCGGGAAGTTACAGCTTGACGAGCATATCCCCTACACAGCGCAGATGATAGCAACACTGACCCGCCACCAGATAGGGACGGTTGAGAGGGCTTTAGAGATTTTCCGGCAGTTGGGGCTTGTGGAGCAGCTTGACAGCGGGGCTGCTCTTACATGACCGATATTGAACTGATGATAGGTCAGTCCTCTACCGAAGCCGAGCGGAAACGGGCTGCAAGGCTGGAAAACAAGGCACTTTTACCGCCCCGGACAAAAGGCGGACATTTGTCCGACATTCGTCCACCAGAGATAGAGATAGAGTTAGAGAAAGAGAAAGAGATAGAAAAAGAGAGAGGGAGAAACGGGACACCCCGCCCCCGCTGCTTATGGCAGATACAACAATGTGATACTGACTGATACAGAGCTTTCCGGGCTAAAACAGAGTTGCCCGACAAGTGGGAGTATTATATTGACCGGCTTTCCTGCCATATCGCTTCCACTGGGAAGCAGTACCACAGCCATGCAGCCACCATTTACAAGTGGGCGCAGGAAGACGCTGCCAAAGGCAAGGCTGCCCCGAAACAGGGCATACCCGATTATTCATGCAAGGAGGGCGAGAGCTTATGAAAAACGAGATTGAAGCTATGATTACGGACATTACAGCCACTACCGCCGAAGCGGAGGACTACACAGGCGAGGACGGGCTTTATACTGCGGTAAGTGCCATACGCCCAAAGAAGCCTATTTTGCAGAGGGAAAGACTTGTTTCGGGCGTGACCGCCACCCGGCAGACTGCGACTGCCAGCGGGCAGCCCGTGAAAAGCAGCAAGCCGCCGAAAGCCGACAGAAGCACCTTGAAAAAGTGGAGGACTTGAAACGCCGGGGCTTTACCGACCCTGCTATGCGGAACTGGACTTTCGCCAACGACAACGGGAAATGCCCGCAAATGGAGATTGCACACTTCTATGTGGAGCATTGGGAAATCATGCGCGAGGAAAATATCGGCTATCTGCTATGGGGCAAGGTCGGCACAGGAAAAAGCTATTTTGCCGGGTGTATCGCTAATGCCCTCATGGAGCAGGAAGTCGCTGTCCGCATGACGAACTTCTCTGCGATTTTGAATGACCTGACCGCCAGCTTTGAGGGGCGCAACGAGTATATCGAGCGTCTTTGCCGTTTTCCTCTGCTTATCATTGATGATTTTGGAATGGAGCGCGGCACAGAGTACGGTTTAGAACAGGTCTACAATGTGATTGACAGCCGCTACCGCAGCCGCAAGCCCTTAATCGTTACCACCAATCTGACATTGGACAGCCTGCAAAATCCGCTGGACACCGCCCATGCCCGGATTTATGACCGCCTTTTGGAAATGTGCGCCCCTATCCTCTTTACGGGAGAGAACTTCCGCCGTGAAACGCATAAGCTGAACAGACTAAAAGAATTGATGAAATGAAAGGAGTTGCCTATGGCAGAGAACAAGCAGAACACCACCCCGGAACGCCGCCCGGACTGCGTGACAGAGATCCGCATGGGCAACACCGTCCTTGTCGTTTCCGGCTTTTTCAAAAAAGATACCACCGACACCGCAGCCGATAAGATGATGAAAGTGCTGGAGGCGGAAGCCGCCGCAGGACACAAAGCCCAGCTTTCGCCCTAACGCTACAAGCCGCACAGAAAAATCGTCATTTTACCGGGCGGTAAAGAAGCAGAAGCCGCTATACAGACAGCCGCCCCATGTGGTATAATCGAAATACGGAATAGTGGGGCTGGCTGTCGGAAACGGAGGATTTTATGTTAAGACAGACCACCCAGAAAATCACTGCCCTTTATCCAAGACTATCCCATGAGGACGAGCTGCAAGGCGAAAGCAATTCCATTTCCAACCAGAAGCGTATTCTTGAAACCTACGCAAAGCAGAACGGTTTTTCCAATCTGCGCTGGTACACGGACGACGGTTATTCTGGTGCGAACTTTCAAAGACCCGGTTTTCAAGCCATGCTTGCGGACATTGAAGCCGGAAAAGTCGGGACAGTTATCGTAAAGGATATGTCGAGGTTAGGGCGAAACTACCTGCAAGTGGGAATGTACACGGAAATGATTTTCCCACAGAAAGGTGTCCGCTTTATCGCTATCAATGACGGAGTGGACAGCGCACAAGGCGACAATGACTTTGCCCCGCTGCGGAATATCTTTAACGAATGGCTGGTGAGAGATACGAGCAAGAAAATCAAAGCAGTAAAACGCTCAAAAGGCATGAGTGGCAAGCCCATCACAAGCAAGCCTGTGTATGGCTACCTCATGGACGAGGACGAAAACTTCATCATTGACGAGGAAGCCGCACCCGTGGTCAAGCAGATATACCGTCTGTGCCTTGCCGGGAACGGTCCGACCAAGATAGCCCGTATGCTGACCGAGCAGGAAATCCCAACGCCGGGAACACTGGAATACCGCAGGACAGGCAGCACCCGCCGCTATCACCCCGGCTATGAGTGCAAATGGGCGACAAATACCGTGGTGCATATTTTGGAAAACCGGGAGTACATGGGCTGTTTGGTGAACTTCAAGACGGAGAAACCGTCCTACAAGACCAAGCACAGCATAGAAAATCCCATTGAGAAACAGGCAATTTTCGAGAACCACCATGAGCCTATCATCGACACCCAGACATGGGAGCGTGTGCAGGAATTACGCAAACAGCGCAAGCGTCCGAACCGCTATGATGAAGTGGGCTTGTTCTCTGGTATGCTCTTTTGCGCGGACTGCGGCAGCGTCATGTATCAGCAGCGTTACCAGACCGATAAGCGGAAACAGGACTGCTATATCTGCGGGAACTACAAGAAGCGCACCCATGACTGCACCGCACATTTTATCCGCACCGACCTTTTGACTGCGGGCGTTCTCTCCAATCTGCGGAAAGTGACGAGCTATGCGGCGAAGCACGAAAAGCAGTTTATCAAGCTGCTGATCGAGCAGAACGAGGATGGCGGCAAGCGCCGGAACGCCGCCAAACGCAAGGAACTGGACGCAGCCGAAAAGCGAATTTCGGAGTTGTCCGCCATTTTCAAGCGGCTGTATGAGGACAGCGTAAGCGGTCGCATTTCTGACGAGCGTTTCACGGAGCTTTCGGCAGACTATGAAGCCGAACAGCAGGAATTGAAAGAGCGTGCTGCCAGAATACAGGCAGAGCTTTCCAAAGCACAGGCCGCCACGGTCAATGCAGAAAAGTTTATGAATATAGTCCGCAAGCACATGAACTTTGAAGAATTGACCCATACCCTTTTGCGTGAGTTTGTAGAGAAGATCGTAGTGCATGAGTGCAGCTATGACGAGAACGGCACACGCAGACAGGACATTGAGATTTATTACTCTTTCGTTGGCAAGGTGGACTTGCCCGAATGACCGCCCGACCTATCCGACACAAAGCGCAAGTGCCGGATAGGAACGGCAAAATTTTTTACACTTCTATTACTTCTTTATCACATATCAGTAAAGAGTCAGGGCATGAAGCAGCTCATGGCTGGCGGCGGCGTCGCCCTCATCGGCATCACTCTGATCCCCCTGCTGAGCGGTCTGTTCGGCTAATCTTTTCCGGGCGGCGTCTGCCGCCCCGTACATATTTACTTGCAAGTGTTTCCAGCCCCTCCGTGGCAAACGGATTCTTATTACAAGAGGAAACGCATTGCAAATCGAATATTCACCTTTATTCTGAAAGGACGGTGCTATTATGCAGATTCTGACTCACCTTATTTTTCTGCTCAACCTGCTCAAGACCCTTATCAACCATTTTTCTTGATAGGTGGTGGCGCTGAGTGGAAACAGTTCTCAAAGCGATCTCAGATTGGATCAAGTCGCTGCTGACAGCGGCGATCATGTCCAATCTTTCCGGCTTGTTTGATGATGTGAACACCCAAGTGGGCAACATCGCACAACAGGTCGGCACCAAACCATCCAGTTTTGAACCGAGAGTTTTTGCCATGATTGAAGTCCTCTCTCGAAATGTGGTGCTGCCCATTGCAGGCGTGATTTTGACCTTCATTGCCTGTTATGAATTGATTGAGATGATCACCCAGCATAACAACATGGCACAATTTGAACCTGCGCTGCTGATGAAATGGATCTTCAAAACTGCTATTTCGGTTTGGATGATCTCCAACACTTTCGACATCATCATGGCGGTGTTCGATGTGACGCAGCAGGTGGTGGCAAATTCCAGCGGCATCATCAGCGGCAACACACGGGTGAACGACATCGGGCTTTCCATGTTGCAATCCAGCATGATGCAGATGGACGTAGGACCCTTGTTCGGACTGTTCTTGCAGTCCTTCTTCATCGGTATCACCATGCGCATCCTGTCCATCGTGATTTTCGTCATCGTCTACGGAAGAATGATTGAAATCTACATGATGGTCAGTCTGGCTCCAGTGCCCATGGCAACATGGGGCAACCACGAGCAATCCCATGTTGGACAGAACTATCTCCGTTCTCTGTTTGCGCTGGGATTTCAGGGCTTCCTGATCCTGATCTGCGTGGCGATCTATGCCGTTCTGCTTCAGAATGTTGCCATATCCGGGGATGCCATCAACTCGATCTGGAGCATCGTGGGGTACACGGTGCTGCTATGCTTTACGCTGTTCAAGACTGGTTCCGTCGCCCGAAGCATTCTGGGCGCACACTAAGGAGGTGGAATTTTGGCAGCTTATATTTCCGTGCCGCGCGATTTCAGCAAGGTGAAGTCCAAAGTAGCCTTCAACCTGACCGCCCGGCAGCTTATCTGTTTTGGTGCAGCGGCAGTCGTAGGGGTGCCGCTGTTTTTTGTTCTGCGGGACACCGCTGGCAATTCCGGTGCTACCCTCGGCATGATGGCGGTCATGCTGCCCATGTTCTTTCTGGCCATGTATCAGAAGAACGGTCAGCCGGCTGAAAAAATCCTGCGGTACTACTTTCAGGCGCGCTTTGTTCGCCCGAAGGTGCGTCCGTACCAGACCCTCAATTACTATGCACTGCTTATGAAGGGAGATGACACCCATGATTCCGTTTCTGAAAAAGAATAAGGACGGCAAGAAGCCGCCCAAGTCCACGGTGCCCCGCACGGTACAGGAGAGCATTCCGTTCCAGCGGATGTTTGAGGACGGTACCTGCCGTGTCCGTCCGGCTACTACACCCGCACCATCCAGTATCAGGATATCAACTATCAGTTGGCGCAGCAGGAGGACAAGACCGCCATCTTTGAGGAATGGTGCTCTTTCTCAACTTTTCGACAGCTCTATCCACTTTGAACTGTCTTTCGTGAATACCGCCACCGATTCGGCAGACTTCGAGAAGTCCATCCGCATCCCGTACCAGCAGGATGGCTTTGATGATGTGCGAGCCGAGTACAGCCAGATGTTGCGGCAGCAGCTTTCCAAGGGCAACAACGGTCTGACCAAAACGAAGTTTCTGACCTACGGCATCGAGGGCGACAGCATGGCGCAGGTCAAACCTCGGCTGGAGCACATCCAGAACGACCTGATGAACAATTTCCACCGGCTTGGCGTTCTGGCAAAGCCGCTGGACGGTACGGAACGTCTGCGGCTGATGCACGGGATGTTGAACATGGATGGAGCCAACAAGTTCCACTTCAACTGGAAAGATCTTGTGCCCAGTGGTCTGTCCGTAAAGGATGCCATTGCCCCCACTGCGCTGGCGTTTAAGAACAGCCGCACCTTTCAGATGGGCGGCATCTTCGGAGCGGTCAGCTTTCTGAATATCACGGCTTCTGACTTGAGCGACCAGTTGCTGAAGGATTTTCTGGACATGGATTCCAGCCAAATCGTTACCATGCACATCCAGTCCGTTGACCAGAACAAGGCCATCAAAACCATCAAGCACACCATCACCGAACTCGATAGGTCCAAGATCGAGGAGCAGAAAAAAGCCGTCCGCGCCGGATACGACATGGACGTGCTGCCGTCTGATTTGGCGACTTACGGCAGGGATGCCAAGGCACTGTTGAAGGAGTTGCAAAGCCAGAACGAGAGAATGTTTTTGGTGACGTTCCTCGTGTTGAACACCGGCAAGACCGAGCAGGAACTGGAAACCAACGTGTTTCAGGCGGTCAGCATTGCGCAGAAGCACAACTGCGAACTGTGCCGTCTTGACTTCCAGCAGGAGCAGGGGCTGATGAGCAGCCTGCCACTGGCAGACTGCCAGATCGAGATCCAGCGCGGTCTGACCACCAGCAGCACGGCGATTTTTGTGCCGTTTACCACGCAGGAGCTGTTCGATAACGGCAAGGAAAGCCTGTATTATGGCTTGAACGCCTTGTCCAACAACCTGATTATGGTTGACCGCAAAAAGCTGAAGAACCCCAACGGTCTGATTCTCCCGGTTCCGGTAAATCCTTCAGCGCAAAGCGTGAGATCTGCAATGCGTTCCTCGTGACGGACGATGATATTATCATCTGCGACCCAGAATGTGAGTACGCTCCGCTGGTGGAGCGTCTGCATGGGCAGGTCATCCACATCAGCCCTGCCAGCACTCAGTATATCAACCCTATGGACATCAACAGCAACTATTCGGAAGAGGATAACCCGCTGGCTTTGAAAGCCGACTTTGTACTGTCCCTGTGCGAACTGGTGGTGGGCGGCAAGGAGGGCTTGCAGCCAGTGGAAAAGACGGTCATTGACCGCTGCGTCCATGTGATCTATCGCAAGTATTTCGAGAATCCCACCCCGGAAAATATGCCGCTGTTGGAAGATCTGTACAACGCCCTGCTGACGCAAGATGAACCGGAGGCCCGCCATGTGGCGGCTGCGCTGGAAATCTACGTCAAGGGCAGTTTGAACATTTTCAATCACCACACCAACGTAGATATCAATAACCGCATCGTCTGCTTTGACATCAAGCAGCTGGGCAAGCAACTCAAAAAGCTGGGTATGCTCATCGTGCAGGATGCCGTGTGGGGGCGTGTGACAGCCAACCGCAGTGCCGGAAAATCCACCCGGTACTATGCAGACGAGTTCCATTTGCTCTTGAAGGAAGAGCAGACTGCTGCTTATTCCGTGGAGATTTGGAAGCGTTTCCGTAAGTGGGGCGGCATTCCGACAGCCCTGACGCAGAACGTCAAAGACCTGTTGGCAAGCCCCGAAGTATCAAATATTTTTGAGAATTCGGACTTCGTTTATATGCTCAATCAGGCGAACGGCGATCGGCAAATCCTCGCAAAGCAGCTCAATATCTCTCCCCATCAGCTTTCCTATGTGACCCACTCCGGCGAGGGCGAAGGTCTGCTGTTCTTCGGCAACGTCATTTTGCCGTTCGTCGATCACTTCCCGAAAGACCTTGAACTCTACCGCATCCTCACGACCCGCCTTTCCGAAGTTGCGGAGGCGCAAAAGCATGAGTGAGAAACAGCCAAGGCTGAAATTTGAGGAAGACAAGGAGCGCATGGCCACGCGCTCTCCTCCGAAAAAGTCTAAAGTGGAACAGTCTAAGCCCAAAAAGCAGAAACTGAAGCAGGATGCAGACAAGGCAGCGGAAAAGGCGCAGCACCTGCGTTTTGGCAAAGCCGATATCACCCCGGATGAAGCATCCCGCATGACAAAGCAGCAGAAACGTGCTATGTATGCCGCTGCTGCCGCCCGGTCTGCGGTGCATCGGGAGGTTGACCAGTACGAGGACGATAATGTGGGTACGCAGGCTTTAAGCGAGGGCGAAAAGACAGCAGGAAATGTCCGGGATATTTCCAAGAGCATCTATGCCCGGAAGCTGAAAAAGAAAGCCAAGATGCAGGGCAAGAAGGGTGCCAAAACCGCAAAATCTTCCCCGCAGAAGCCGACTGCGGCACAAGATGCAGGCGAATCCTGCACCGGCGAGGGCTGCTCCAACTGGCTCTCCCGATGGCGGCAGAAACAGGACATCCGGCAGAGTTACTATGCCGCCGCCCATTCGGGCACAGCGGCGCAGACCGCAGGCGGCAAAGCGGCATCCAATGGCACCAATGCTGCAAAGTCCGGCATGGAGCAGGTCATCGACAAAGGAAGATCGGTGGTCAGCACCGCAGTCAACGGCATTGCCAATTTTGCAAAGAGCAACGCGCACGTTCTTTTGATCGTGGGCGTTTTTCTTTTGCTCTTGCTGCTGGTCATGTCGGCTTTTTCGTCCTGTTCCATTCTGTTTTCCGGCACCACGCAGGTATCCGGGCAGACCATTTACACCGCAGAGGACCGGGACATCCGGGGAGCCGAAACCGACTACAAGAAGCTGGAAAAGGAACTGGATAAAAAGATCAAGCGTACCCCCACCGACCACCCCGGCTATGACGAATACCGATACCATCTGGATGCTATTGAGCACGATCCTTGGCAGCTCACTTCGTTCTTGACTACTCTCTACGACGACTACACCCGCAGCGAGGTGCAGGCAAAACTCAAGGAGACGTTTGCCAAGCAATACAAGCTGACCACATGGGTGGAAGTCCAGACCCGGTACCGCACGGTAGTGATGATCGACATTTTTACTGGCATCCCCTACACCGTGCAAGTCCCCTATGAGTATCGAATTTTTCACACAAAGCTGGTGAATAAAGGGCTGGAGGTCGTTATCCGGGAGGAACTGGACAACGACCAGTGGAAACGCTATGAGATCTTTCAGGATACGTTGGGTGGTCGGCCATATCTGTTCAAAGGTGGACTGCCGCCCGGTGGCTCCGATGGCTCTGGCGCACCGGGCATTGATTATCAGGTTCCGGCAGAAGCCCTGACCAACAGCGAGTTTGCGGTCATCTACAAGGAAGCTCAAAAGTATGTGGGCACGCCCTATGTGTGGGGCGGCTCCACCCCGGAAACCGGGTTCGATTGCAGCGGCTACGTCTGCTGGGTGTACAACCAGAACGGCTACAATGTAGGGCGCACCACCGCCAACGGTCTGTGGAACAAGAGCCAGCATATTTCTGAAGCCGAAGCAAAGCCCGGAGACCTTGTTTTCTTCGAGGGAACGTATGATACGCCGGGGAAAAGTCATGTGGGCGTCTACCTTGAAACGGCATGATGGTGTCCGCCGGCGACCCCATAAAGTATGCCAATATTCATTCGTCCTACTGGCAGAAATATTTGTCCGGTTTTGGGCGGCTCTCAAAATGATTGGAGGAAGAAATGAGCGAAAAACTCGATAAGCTGCGCGCTTCTCTGAAAAGGAAAGGGAGCGTCGCATTAAGATCAACACTCGCATTGAAAGCCTTGAACGGCGGATTCAGGAAGCAGAAGCTGCCGAGGTCAACGAGATGGTGCGCACCGCCAAGGTCACGCCGGAACAGCTTGCCGCCCTGCTGCGCCAGTCTGCAACTTCCACCCCGACCCCGGCTGCGTTGTCCGCAGTCGGTGCTACGTTCAACAAGGAGGAATCTGATAATGAAGATGATGAATAAGTTCTGCGCCCTGATGCTGTCGGTGGCACTGTGCGCTGGCATGGCGGCTCCTGCTTTTGCCTATGGCGGTGAGCCTGTGGAGGAAGCGGAGCAGCCTGTCCTGACTTCTACCACCGATGAAGAAGATGTAGTCACCGTGACCGATGAGGAAACCGGTGCCCTGACCCCGGAGGGCAACCTGACGCTGGTGGACGACTACCACACCAACTATTCTGATGGCAGCGGTCAGCAGTTTATCACGCTGGTGTCGAAGTCGGGTGCGACTTTCTATATGGTGATAGACCGCAACGCCAGGGCAGCAGACCGTCCACTTTATGAATCTGGTGGACGAAGCCGACCTTTTGGCTCTGATGGAAGAGGATGCCGCCGATGCCTACACCGCTGAAAAAGAAGCAGCGGCGCAGGCGGAACAGGATAAGCTGAAAGCCGAGGAAGAAGCGAAAAAAGCCGCCGAAGAAGCGGCAGCATCCGGCGAGGAACAGCCCAAGGAAAACAAGGTCACAAGTATCGCATCCGGCTTTCTGGGTGTGGTCGTGCTGATTGCGCTGGCGGCAGGCGGCGGCTTCTACGCTTTCACAAAGCAGAAGCAGAAAAAGCAGGCCGAAAAAGAAGCCCTTGACCCCGATGCAAACTACACCGAGGACAAGGGCGATTTTGAGATTCCCACCGAGGACGAGCCGGAGGACACCGGCGAGGAAGATACCGAACCCATCTGATTTTAAGGCGGCATTTGCCGCCATACATAACTATCATTTGTGTATTTTTCGGAAGCGCAATCATTGTGGCCGAATGCTATATATCGTATCAAATTGGTATGGATCTGATTGTAAAACTTTTCCATTTGAAATCACGATAATTGTTTCGCCTTCTTTAATTTGCGATAGTTGAACTTGCCCTTTCAAATAATCTGATGCTCCATGAATTATGTATTCATCATCGGCATCATACAACTGGTTTTTTGCTATTGCATAGATACAGTTCTCTTGCAAATCCACATTTGTGACTGTGAGCTTCGATTCTTTTCTATCTAAAAAATTCACTTTGAAAAAACCAAAGGAAAAAACTACTATCATTGCAGTGCAAATGCTGAAAACCACTTTCTTTGTCATTTTATACACCTCCATTTTTTTGCTTCCAATAGGAGCTTTTGCTTAGTCAACGTAATTCGCCTTATGTTTGTGACAGCTTTTTTGAAAAAATCTCTGTTTTTCGTTATGTTTGTACGCTTATACAAAAAATCTCCATGTTATTTGTTGATTCTAACAAATAACATGGAGGCTCATATTAAAAATGTTTTCAGCGATTCTCGCAATCTCATCTTGTGAGATGTTTCCCATAATCGTGTTTGAAATGCCTCTCTGCTCCCAGCTTAAAATATATACTGTATCGCCGTTCTTTTCTACGCTCGTTCCCAAAGTTGCGTCTGCGTCTCCAACTTTTACGTTCTCATAAGTTGTATGCTCATTGTCAAACGAGGACTGTTGCCCCGGCTGTATAATGGAGCATCGAACAGTATATCCTTTGCCGCTTCCTTTTGACGAGTAAACGTGCAAAAAGTTTTCTGCGCTTTCAAATTCCTGCTCACGATCTCGTTCAAAGCCGTCCGGCACATAATGATCGCTGTATCCATCCGGCAATCGTTCCAACGGTTCGCCGTCCACTTGATACGTCAGCTGCATCTCAATCGGCAAGAACTTCTGAATCATCGTGTAGACTGCCTTGCGGAAGTCCGCACTTACTGTAAGCGCACCGAGAGTTAAAATTACCAGCGTCAGGGCCGCAATAAGCACTCGTTTCAGCACAGGGCGGCGTTTATGCAACGCCGCTTGCAGGCGGGCATCCCATCGGGAAGTGTCCGGGTAGCGTTCTTTAAGCTGCGCCGGAGTTGGTAGCTCGTTCAGTTCTTTCTGTGCATCTGCATGGATTGCCATCATCAACGCAGTGTCAAAAGAAACTTCTGTCTGCTCACTCATGGTGGTTCAACTCCTTCCACAATAGTTTTCTTCCACGGAAAAGCCGCATCCGAACCACTTCGTCCGTCAGTCCAAGCGATTTGGCAATCTCCCGGTTGGTGTAGCCCATTGCCAAAAGGCGCAGTGGGTCACGGTACATCGGTTTCATCTGTCCGATCAGTTCTGTCAGGTGTTCGATGTTGTCGGCGCTGACTGCTGCATCATCCGGCACCGGGGCACCATCTGGTGCGTCCGATACTTCTTCCAGCAGCTCTTCTCGCTGATTGCGAAGCATATCGTATGAACGGCTTCTACTACAACTGACGAGATAAGCGGCAAGTTCGTGACAGTTTTCTCGATGAATTTTAGAAAAATTTTTGGCAACGTACAAAAACACTTCTTACAGTACGTCTTCTGCCAGATACGAATCGCCCATAATTTTGTAAGCGGTATGATAGACCAGCCGCTTGTAAGTATTATATACAGCTATAAACTGTTCTTCATTGCTTTGATCGTCAAGAACAGCTAAGTACAGAGAAAGCAACACAACCACCTCCAACTGATTCGCAACGATTGGATGTAGTGTACCACGAACCAACAAAAATGTCGAATGTCACTAATGTTGTAAAGGAGCGTGATGCCATGACCCAACCAAAAACTGACCTCGCCTATTTCCGTAGCGAAAAAGCCAAAGCAGAGCAGAAGCTGCACTACCGCAGAAGAAGCCCTTGACCCCGATGCAAACTACACCGAGGACAAGGGCGATTTCGAGATTCCCACCGAGGACAAGCCGGAGGAACCCGGTGAGGAAGATACCGAACCCATCTGATTTCAAGGCGGCATTTGCCGCCGTACATATCCAAATGAAAACAGATTGGAGGGAACGCTTATTTTAATTCTAGTTGTAGCAGAAAAGCCCTCGGTTGCCATGTCCTACGCCAAAGTCCTCGGTGCCACCAACCGCAAAGACGGTTATCTGGAGGGTAACGGCTATCTGGTAAGCTGGTGCGTTGGTCATCTGGTGGAACTTGCTCCGCCCAATGTCTACGATGCCAAGTACGTCAAGTGGAGTATCGCGGATTTGCCCATCCTGCCGCAAAAGTGGCAGTATCTGGTGTCTGTGTCCACCAAAAAGCAGTTTGGCATTCTGCAAAAGCTGATGCACCGCCCGGACGTGGACAGCATTGTGAACAGTTGCGATTCCGGCCGGGAGGGAGAACTCATCTTCCGCTTAGTGTACCAGCAAGCAGGCTGCAAAAAGCCCTTCTCTCGCCTGTGGCTGTCCAGCATGGAGGAAAACGCCATCCGGGAGGGCTTTGCCCATCTCAAACCGTCAACTGAATACGATGCCTTGTATGAGGCGGCTTTATGCCGGGAACGCGCCGACTGGATGGTCGGCATCAACGCGTCCCGGCTTTTTTCGTGCCTGTACGGTCAACCGCTGGCGGTGGGGCGTGTTATGACCCCAGTACTTGCCATGACGGTGGTTCGGGAAGCCGCCATTGCCGCCTTTGTGCCGGAGAAATTCTACACGGTGGATCTGGAACTGACCAGTGGCTGCACGGCATCCAGCACACGGTTTGCACAGAAAGCGGATGCCGAACTGCTGCTTTCCAAATGCCGAAAGGAGGGGCGTGTCACGGTGCAGAAGATGGAACGCAAGGAGAAATCCGAAAGCCCGCCGCAGCTCTATGACCTTACTGCATTGCAGCGGGATGCCAACCGTCTGCTGGGATTTACGGCACAGCAGACCTTGGATTATGCCCAAAGCCTTTACAAAAAGCGGCTTATCACCTACCCCCGCACGGACAGCCGGTTTTTGACGGAGGATATGGCGGCTTCCCTTCCGGGACTGGTGACGGACACGGGCAGGGCGTTTGCCGTGGAGGAGCCGATTCCCATCCATGTGCAGCAGGTCATCAATGGCGGCAAAGTCACCGACCACCATGCGCTGCTGCCTACGAAAAGCATGGCAAACGCAGATCTTGCCGCCCTCCCTGCCGGGGAGCGGAATGTCCTGCGGCTGATTGCCGCACGGCTGCTCTGCGCTGTGGGCGAACCGCACTGCTATGCAGAAACTACGCTCACCACCATCTGCGCCGAGAGGAATTCTCCGCAAAAGGCAAGTTGGTGCTGTCCGATGGATGGAGAGCCATGGAGCGGAAAATGCTGGGCGAACTGTTGGGCAAGCAGAAAGAACCGGCTGTTCTGCCCGATGTGCAGGAGCAGAGCCAGTGCAGCGTTGCCGGTGTCGAACTGAAAGAGGGTCAAACGTCTCCGCCAAAGCATTTCACCGAGGACCTTCTACTTCATGCGATGGAAACCGCCAGTGCAGACAGTATGCCGGAGGGCGTAGAACGTCAGGGCATCGGTACCCCGGCAACGAGAGCCGCCACCATCGAAAAGCTGGTGCAGAAGGGCTTTCTGGAACGCAAGGGCACCAAGAAAACCAAGGTGCTGCTGCCCACGGATAAGGGAAAAGCCCTCATTACCGTAATGCCCGAAGAGATTCAGTCTGCGGATATGACGGCTGACTGGGAAGCGAAATTGCTACAAATCGAACGTAGCGAAATGGAGCCGAGTGAATTTATGACTGAGATCAATACGATGATTACCGAACTGGTAAAGAATACGGAAATGAAAAAAGGAGTAAATGCGCTTATGAAAAACAAAATCATTGGTGTCTGTCCGAACTGCGGTGCAAATGTTGTGGAGCGTGAAAAGGGCTGGTTCTGTGAGAACAGGGAGTGCCGTTTCGTGCTGTGGAAGGACAATGCGTTCTTCAAGCGTCTGGGTAAGCGACTGGATTCCCATGTGGCGGACAAGCTGCTGCGGGATGGCCGTGTCCGGCTGAAGGACTGCAAGAGCGCCAAGGGCAAGACCTACAATGCCACCGTGCTGCTGTCCTGTGAGGCCGATGGCCGAAGCAGGTTTTCTCTGGAATTTGAAGGTGGGTGCTGATGGAGCAGAAAAAAGAAGCGGTTTACCTTATCAACGATGAACGCTATCTCCACCTCCGGGAAAATGGCGCAGGCGTCGGCTTTGCCACCTACAACAAGGTAACTGGTGAGCCGCTGGAAAGCGGGCAGATCTCGGAAAAGAACCTGCCGCCCGATGGCAGGAACGCCATTTCTGCCGCCCGGAACTGGTATCTGTTTGAACTTTCGGACGATGACCGCAAGGTCATCCAACAGGAAAGCGTAAAGATCCTCGAAAACATCCCGCAGGCGGGCATCGGCAGACGGCGCATCTGGGAGCCGGAAACGCTGCCGAGGGATATTCGTCTCATCAACAGCCACTATGATGACCTCTATCGCATTCCAGATGGCGGCGTGATTCAGGTGGATTACCCGGATGGGCACAGTTTTACGGCACGGGTGGAACATCTGGATGATTATCACTTTGACATGGGCGGTCTGGGCAATGTGTTCCACATCTGCCAGTTTGCCGAAGTCATGGAACGAAACCATGCCGACTTCTACCCGGAGATTCAGACACAGGACGAGCAGGCGGCGTGGGAACTGGGCGGCAAAGGCTACCTTGCCATCCAGTCTTGTGAGGATGGATGGGACTACACCCTCTACCACAGCGATTATTCTGTGATGGACGGCGGGCAGCTGGGTGCCCCGGAACTGACCATTCAGGAAGCCCGTGAGCAGATTCTGGAAGCACACCACATGGAAAAGGGCCGGCGGCTACTGCAGGACTACGATGCAGTCATGGATAAAGTTGCGGAAGCCGAGGAACTGAGTGCAGACCATCGCCCTTCCACACTGGAAAAGCTGGCAGAACTGGCAAGTGATGCGTCTGCGCCAAAATCCTCTGCACGTTCTGCGCCAGAACTGTGAGGTGGACGATGCAGCAAAAATGGAACCAGAATTTTGACGGTGAACCCATGACGGACATCCCGCAGAAGTTTCTGAACGCAGGGTGCGATGTTTATATGGTGATGCAGCTGCGGCATGACGAAAAAATCCTTGATGAAAGATTTGCTTCTATGCGGGAGTTGAATCGTCGAGGCAAAACGCCCGACCCGGAGCATTACGAGGTCACCTACTATGCTGATCTGCCCGCCATGTGGCAGGATGTGCCAGACAACGAGGTTCTGGAAGAACTATTTCAGATGTTCAACCTCTCCCGTCCGCAGGATTTTGAGGGGCACAGCCTGTCGGTCAGCGATGTGATCGCACTCAAACGCAATGGCGAGGTGTCTGTGCATTATGTGGACAGCATCGGCTTCAAGGAACTGCCGGGGTTTCTGGATACAAAGCCGGAACGTCCTTCGGTGCTGATGAATCTCAGGGAAAAGTGCGATGCCCCGGAGTGCAATCCCACTGTCTGCCGGAAAGCGAGGGATGGACATGAACTTTAACCACGAGGAACTCATGCTGATGATGCTCTACAACTCCGGCACCCGGCTAGGGCTTATCCACGAACTGCGGCTCATGCAGTGCTACCTGATGCCGGATGAAACCGCCCTGCGAGAACTGTCGGAGGGCGTTATCGAAAAGCTGAAACTGGTGACCGATGCAGAGTTTGCCGAGTTGGAATTTCCGCTCGACTGACTTTTGCCGCCTGCGGGCGGCATACATATTCTCTTTTACAATGCCATTTGGTGTGGTATACTGAACTCGACAACTCGGAATTTTCTCAGGAGGCTATAAAATATGATTGGAAGAATTTATCATGTTGGATTGACCGTTTCTGACTTGGATCGCTCGGTTGCTTTCTACAGAGACATCCTTGGACTTGCGTTTCAAGGAGAGATTTTTATGGAAGGCAAAGAAACCGATAAAATGTTTCGCAAGTCGAATTGCAAAGCAAGGGTCGCTTATTTGAACGGTTCTAAGGCTATTGAAACGCCACCGGTCGAGCTGATTCAGTTCGTAGATAGCGAGATCCATAAAGAACAATCAGATTTGTTTACGACATCCATCTCGGAAGTATGTTTCTATACGGATGACATTGATTCTGTCTATAAAACCCTTATCGAAAACCATGTTGAGTGCTTATCTGAACCGCAGTATTTCGACTTTAGAGCAAATGGATTTGGGGAGAGCCGAGCTTTTTATTTCAGAGACCCGGATGGCATTATCCTTGAAATGATGCAAACTCTTTGATAAGAAATCATAGGTATAGGAAATTGCCAACTTCCTGTTTAAGAGGATCAGCCGATGGACAAAACATTTCAGAAATTATTACAGACTGACATTGATCTTTCATCCTTAGGCGTAGAACGCCGTACAGATAACGAACCGTATTTTTGCACACCAAAGGGTGCGTCTGTATTTGGTTGGACCGGTGTGGATGGAATCCACTTCTGTTTTGTTCGTGGCTTTGGCGGTATGGTTTTTGCTGTCAGCCCGGCGAACACATTTCCAAACTATGTTCATCCGTTGGCAAAAAATTTCGCTGATTTTCTGCGGCTACTGCTTGCCTGCGGCGATGTGGCAGCATTGGAGCAGGCATGGATGTGGGATAAGGCACAATTTGAAACCTTCTTACAGGACAACCCTCCCACGCAGGAGCAGCAGGAAACCCTTGCGCTTGTCGCTACGAAATTAAAGCTGATGCCAATGGAGCGGCCATGGGCATATATCAAAGAGCTTCAGGCATCTTTTGATTACAGCAAAATCAAGTACACCAAAGAATATTACGATGTTGTGGACCAGAACGCAAAACCAGCTATCCCGGAGTGGAAAGTCTACTTTGAGGGAAACTTCTGGGGACATTCGGGAAAAGAACGTGCCGGAACAGAAGTCCCCTTGAATCAGCAATTTGAATGGGCCGGGCATCATTGGATCATTCCTGCGGCGTATTCGTGCAGCAAGGGGTTCGTTGTGGACTTTTGTATGCGTACCCCGGAGGAAGACATTCGCAAGTTCATGACTAAATGGGATTTACACCCCGAAAACGACTCTTGTGAATACTTCACGCAGGAGCAGCAACTGCAAATAGATTTAGAAAATCCACTTTGTCTTGACTTTATTCCTCGTTTGGAATTGAACGGGAAAACAATGCCGACCTCCCACGGTTGCTCGGTGGTCTTTAATCCATGTTTGCCAGACGGGATGATCAATGAAGCGGAAGCAAAGTGGGCATTGGAACACTATGATTTGGATACATCCTATGGGTGGATGATTTTTCGGGCGGCATTTCCGTGGACAAGCAAACGCCGTCCTGAAATAAAATCCCTCTCCCTTACGATGGAGCAACGGCCATGCCGTGTGCCGGGACCACATTTCCAGACACACGCTCCCGGTGATTCGTTTTCTTTCCTCCATCCGGTCAGCGGAACAAACTATACATTGACCGTGCAGGAAATAGAGCAACAAACAATTCCTCAAAAGTGTTTCGGTTCTGACCGCTGGGTTTATCCGACACACTTTACCGTCATGCGTTATACGCTTTTCCCTGAATCGGAGGAAGATATCTCGATTTGTGATTGCTGCGATGGAGATAAGCCTATGGAAATTGCTGTGGAGGGAGACACCTTCACGCCGGAAACCCAAAATAATGCTTGCGTAGGCATTATCGGTGGAGCTGACGGACCAACAGTGATTATGCCTGGAGAAAAATCACAAGGCAGGCTTCATGCTGCTTGCTCAGCACTGCACTTTGAGCCGGTTCGGGATGATGTAGAGTGGTGCACAATGTTCAGTATTAAGAATTTTGATGAAACGACGATCAACCTTATATAACAGGAATACGATGACGACTTTCAGCTTGTCGATGGTTGTCAACTGGGATAATTGTCATAAGCCATCACTCCGAAAAATTTTCATAACCCGCAAGAAAGTGGGCTTGATAGAATACTTTCATTCATGCTATACTAAAATCAGTTTTAATGCACAGAAAAATTGAAAGCGGAGGATAGCCAATGGACACCAAAAAAAGATCACCCATCGACCGCCTGCTTTTTGCCACCTTTCTGAAAGGCCGCACATCTTCCCGTGATGTATGGGAAGAAAAGGGCGATATGACCCCCGAAGATAACCAGAAGATCATCGAGGAGACCAACGAGATCATCAACGATGATTCCACCTATCCCTTCATCAGCTACCTGTCCGACCTGCTTGCAAAATCCAAACCCTCCGATGAGGCGGTCATAAAACTGCACGACTGCATTGAAAAAGTTGCAGTTACGTTGGGGCAGGACAGCACCGATGTGTTCCGTGCGCTCCTTGCAAAACTGATCGAGGAGCCGGAAGAAAAGCAGACCTTTGACCGTCTGCTGGAGATGGCCGAGAAATTGGCGGCAAAGCACTGAGATAACTTTACGAGGTGATTTCAATGAGCTACGGATGGGCAACTGTTTTCACTTTAGCGGCATGGTTTGCAGGACTTGTGGTTGATGTAAATGTGCGGGTCGGCGACCTCGGTTTACGAACAGTGCTTCCTGTCATCGTGATGGGGTGCTGCGTTATGAAGTACATAAAGGACAATAGCAAATAATCTTATCTCAATACACTTTCCAGCGGGCGACCACAAAACGGTTGCCCGCTCTTTTTATGCTCAAAAAATGGAAGGAGGAACGCTATGCCAAGCAAAACCGAAGAATATCTCGCCCTTGCCCAGCGCACGGCCAACGGCTTGACCCGATACTGGGAAAGCTGGACGGACTACCTGACCACCGCATCCCGGCTGTACAAGTACAGTTTGCGGACCAGCTCATGATCTACGCCCAGCGCCCGGATGCCACCGCCTGCGCCGACTTTGACATCTGGAACAACCGGATGAACCGTTATGTGCCCCGGAGTGCAACCCCATCGTCTGCCGGAAAGTGAGGGATGCGCATGAACTTTAACCATGAGGAACTGATGCTGATGATGCTCTACAACACCGGCACCCGGCTGGGGCTCATTCACGAACTGCGGCTCATGCAGTGCTACCTGATGCCGGACGAGACCGCTCTGCGGGAACTATCGGTGGTGGTTATCGAAAAGCTGAAACTGCTGACCGATGCAGAGTTTGCCGAGCTGGAATTTCCACTGGACTGACTTTTGCCGCCTGCGGGCGGCGTACATAAAGTATTTTGTTCTTCCAAAAGATATGCTATAATCAAATTAGACAAAATTCCTCTCTTCAAGCGATTTCTCCGCAATTTTCCTGTGGCTCTGCTCATATCAAAATAAGGGACCGATTTTTAATTGTCAGAACGGAGGAACCATTATGGCAATCTTTGAAAGACCATCCGAAACAAAATTTTGACAAACTGCTTCGGAAGCTGGAAAATGAAATCCCGGACAGCAGTTGGTCGGCAGATTTAGAGGCAGGCAGTGATTTCAAAGAGGGCGATGCCCGGTGCAGTGTCCGTGTGTTTGAACGGTACAGCATGATGGGCGGCAACCGCCTGAGTCTGACACTGACCATGTTCCAGAATGGAGATAGCCCGATTCGGCTGTCTGCAATTACAGCGGGCGGCAGTCAAGCGGTGTTCTTCAAGGTGAACACCCTCGGAGAAGAATCTTTTCTGGACGATGTAAAGGACCTGCTGGAAGAAATTTTGGAGGAGTAAAATGTTTTGGATGGTTTGACGCTATATTCAGCTTCATTTTCCCAATCCTGTTCCTGCTTTTATTGGAATGTTTTCTTTGCTCTAATTTCAAATCTCCGCACATGGAACAAAAACAACCACTCGCCGCGGCTTACCGTTCCGGCAACAGTGGTAGCAAAGCGCACCGATGTTTCGCATTCCAGCAGTGCCAATGCCGGAGATATGTCCGGTGCGCACGGATACGACACTAGCACATTTACATCGTACTATGTGACTTTTCAGGTGGAGAGCGGCGACCGGATGGAATTTGAAGTGGACGGAAGCGATTATGGTCTGCTCGTGCAGGGCGACATCGGAAAGCTGAGTTTTCAGGGCACCCGCTATCTTGGGTTTGAGCGGAGCTAAGTGTTTCTTACATTATATAGTATGGAGTGCCGTATGAACGATTTGTTTATCCAAGGGCTGACCATCGACTGGAACAGAGTTCGCCCATACAATTATGTTCGTCAGATTCCTGCCATCAGTGGAATCGACACTTTTACATTCCATAAGCCCATTACGTTCTTTGTTGGCGAAAATGGAAGTGGAAAATCTACGCTTCTGGAAGCAATCGCTGTTGCTTACGGCTTCAACGCAGAGGGTGGAACGAAGAACTATTCATTTTCCACATACAACTCCCATTCGGAACTATGTGAGGCTATGACGATTTCCAAGGGGTATCGCAGACCAAAGTTCGGGTATTTTCTCCGAGCAGAGAGTTTCTATAATGTAGCCACCAAGGAAATCGACTATTCCGATGACGATCATCCCTCAAAGGCTATCACCAAAATCACACGGTGAAAGTTTCCTCGCCATTGCGCAGGACTACATGGGTGCAGATGGAGTCTATATTTTTGACGAGCCGGAAGCCGCTTTATCCCCGCAGCGGCAGCTCACGTTACTGATCAACATTTATCGGTGTGCCCAAGAAGGGGCGCAATTCATTATCGTATCACATTCACCCATTCTCCTCGGAATGCCTGATGCTGAGATTTTTAGCTTCGACAATGGCACGATTCATCCTTGTCAGTATGAAGATACGGACAGCTACGTTATCACCAAAACATTTGTAAATAATCGGCAGCATTTTTTGAACCAGCTTCTGAACGAAGAAACGTAATGCCGGGAAAGGACATTCCATATGAGTGATTCTACGTTGAAAGAGTTTTGGCAGCAGGTCGCTGAAAAGAAAAGCTGCGAAGCAAAACAGAAAGAACTGACCGCCCAGAGAGATACGCTTGCTGATTGCCTGAAAAAGCTGGAAAAATCCAAGCTGGCAGAGCAGGCTGATGTGGACCGTCTGGAGGGACACAGCCTTGCCGCATTTTTCTATCAAGTGATTGGAAAAATGGATGAAAAGCTGGACAAAGAACGGCAGGAAGCCTATGCAGCCCGCGTCAAGTACGATGCGGCTCTCCATGATCTTTCTTCCGTTGATGCCGACTTGAAGCAGATTCAAAATAGACTGGCACGGCTGTCCGATTGCGAAAGTCAGTATCAAGCTGCTCTTTCCGAAAAAATCAAAAGCATCAAAGTCTCTGCCCACCCTGCCGCACAGCAGATTGCGGAAAGCGAAAGCCGCATTGCCGCACTGAAAGTTCAAAAGCGGGAGCTGCTGGAAGCCATCAACGCAGGAAAGACTGCCTTGCATACGGTCAACGAAGTTCTCGAAACCCTCCACAACGCCGAGGGCTGGAGTACATGGGACGTAATGGGCGGTGGTTTGATGGCCGATCTTGCTAAGTATGAGGAACTGGACGATGCACAGGAACAAATCGAACAGCTCAAGTGGAACTGCGGCGGTTCAAAACTGAACTTGCCGATGTTGAAATCACCGCAGATCTTCAGGTTACGGTGGACAGCTTTCTGAAATTTGCGGATTTCTTCTTTGACGGTCTCTTTGCAGACTGGGCAGTTCTGGATCACATCAATCAGGCACAGAGCAGAGTGGAGAATACCAAAGGTCAAATCAAGCGAGTCGTTGCACTTCTGAAAAAGATGCGCGAAGATGTTGATGTCCAAATCGCTGATGAAAAAGAGAAGCAGGAGCAGCTTGCAGTGGAAACCGAGCTGTAGGGTTGGAGAGATTACTTTGTGTGATCGGCGCAACTCGATAAGTGAATATTAACGCGGAGATGTGATCATATGAATAATAGCCCACGAAAACATGCTGGTATTTCTTGGTTCATTTTAGGGACAGGGATATTGCTCGCAGTAATCGGAGCAATGACCGCAAAAGCGTATAAAGTCAACCCATGTCTTTTGACTGGGGCATTGGTTATTATTGGTGGCATTGCGTATCATCTTGTCATGGTGAAGTGCCCTTATTGCGGTCATTCACTCGTTGGATATAGGCCAATGCCTGACGAATGCCCGAAGTGCCATAAAAAATTTGAACAATAATCGATCTTTATTACATCCCTTGCGGGCAACCATAAAACGGTTGCCCGCTTTTTATACCCTAAAATCTGAAGAAGGAGGCCAAAATGCCAAGAAAAACCGAAGAATATCTCGCCCTTGCCCAGCGCACAGCCAACGGCTTGACCCGGTACTGGGAAAGCTGGACGGACTACCTGACCACCGCATCCCGGCTGTACAAGTACCCCTTTGCGGACCAGCTCATGATCTACGCTCAGCGCCCGGATGCTACCGCCTGCGCCGACTTTGACATCTGGAACAACCGGATGAACCGCTATGTGCGCCGGGGTGCCAAGGGAATCGCTCTGCTGGACGAATCCAGCGGATTTCCCCGTCTGCACTACGTTTTCGATGTGTCGGATACCGGGGTGCGCTGCAATTCCCGTGACCCGGAGGTGTGGCAGTTCAACGACGACCTGAAACAGCCGGTTTCGGAAATGCTGAGCAAGACCTACGGCATCGGCGGGGAGCGTGTCAGCCAGCAGCTTGCGGATGTTGCCGGGAAACTGGCGGCGGATTACTGGGACAACAACGGCGGGGACATCCGCGCCATCGTTGACGGTTCGCTGCTGATGGATTATGATGAAGCCGGGGTGGAGATGCAGTTCAAGTCCGCCGCCGCCATCAGCGTCACCTACACGCTGCTGGAACGCTGTGGCTTTGAGCCGACGGGCTGGTTCGACAAGGACGATTTTCAGGCCATCCACGATTTTTCCACCCCGGATGCCGTTTTCGCCCTCGGCGCAGCCGTCAGCGACATGAGCCGGGAGGTGCTGCGGAACATCGAGCGCACCGTAAAAACCACCATTCGCCGCCGCAATGCAGAAAGGAGCCAATATGAATACGAACAGCAGGAACGTGACCTACTCGACCGTCGGGGACTACCAGCTCCCGAACCTGATTTTGAACCAGCCCCGGAAGCCGCTGGGCAAGTACGGCAGGCTGCGCCGGACCTACCTGAAAGACCATCGCCCGGTGCTGTACAACACGATGCTGATGAACGGGAGCCTGTACCCGCACCTGATGGAGGTGGAGCAGACGGCAGAGAGCCGGATGCAGCAGACCATGGAGCAGCTTCTGAAGCAGAACCCGGAACCGGACAAGGAGCAGAACCAGATGGCGTGGGTGCAGCACATGAACAGCCTGAAAGCGCAGGCAGAGGAACTGGTGCTGACGGAGCTGATCTACAGCTAAGTTTTCTGGATGCAAACATCCCCACCGAAGCCCAGCAAATTGAACATATCGACCGAGCGGAGAGCGAAAATCGCCCTCCGCTTTGTTTTGTCGCAGGCTGAAATTGAGAAATGAACTGCGCAAGCATGGTTCCGGTTTTCAGGATGGCAAGCAGCGAATCATCGAACTGTACCAGACACAGCCCGACCGCAAACTCCGCGCTAAAGCATTGGCGAAAGAGTACGGCATCGGCGGACATTCGCAGGATTTTCTGGATGGCAGCAGCGGTTTTGTAAATCATGATGGAAAAGGACTTGAATTTGACCACTACCCGGATCATCAAAAGGTTACGTTAAGCTGGACACAGGTCGAGAAATACATCGACCTGATGATTCAGTCTGACCGCTACCTGACCGATAAGGAAAAAGAGCATCGTGCCGCCGTGCAGGAAGCGGAACGACAGCTCCCAATGCTGGATGGTGATGCCGCTGCCGAATACAATGCTCTGAAAGAGCAGTACCCCAATACCCTGATTGGCTTTGAACTGGGCGGATACTTTCTGTTCTATGACAAAGATGCAATCACTGTAAAGGAAGTTTTTCGTTCTAATTTGCTGTCACAGGAAAATGCGCTGGGAAAAGTCAAAGTGACCGGCTTTTTGCGCAGAGAGTGGGTAGCAAAATCGCAGAAGCTGTGGGCCGAGGGCAACAGCATCTATCTAGCCGGACAGGGCGGAGATGGTACCCACCATCAGACAAAATATCTGCGAGAGGAAGATTATCTGCCGATCGGCATCATCATCAAGCTAGATGGCCGGGATTTCCGTGTGGATCACGTCAACTTCATGTTCAAATCCGTCAGCTTGCAGGACATGGACTTGACCAACAGCGGACAGCCCATCTTCCGGGTTGAACGGTTGCCCAATATCCGGGAACTGTATGAACAGCAGCAGGATGAAATTATTGACGTTTCTCCTGAAAAGGCTGTTGATTACAAGGTCGGTGACGAAGTTGTTGTTGACCTTCCCACCCGAACCATCGAAGGCAAAATCGGCTATGTTGGCGAAACCGATGTGCGCATCGACACCAGCGCGCATGGGCAGTCGTGGGATAACGAGGTACTCAACAAGCAGCAATTCGAGGACGGTCTGCGGCGGGATGAACCTACACCTGATGAGGAACTGGACAAGTTGCCTATCTCTGTGGAGGTCAATGGCGAGTGGCAGACCTTTCCGGATGCTGCTGCCGCAGACGAAGCCCTGAACGCTGAACCGATGCCGGAAGCCGCAGGAAATTTTCACATCACGGATGATAATTTGGGTGTCGGAGGCCCCAAGCAGAAATTCGCCCGCAATATTGAAGCCATCCAGACCTTGCGCACTTTGGAGCAGGAGCATCGCGGTGCCACCGCCGAGGAGCAGCAGGTGCTTTCGCAGTATGTAGGCTGGGGCGGTCTTGCAGATGTCTTTGACCCCAACAAGGAAAACTGGTCTGCCGAGTACACCCAACTGAAAGGGTTGCTCACCGAAGAGGAGTATGCCGCCGCCCGCGCTTCCACTCTGAATGCCCACTATACCTTCTCCGGTGGTAATTCGCGCCATCTATGATGCTGTGGAAAAGATGGGCTTCCAGTCTGGAAATATCTTGGAGCCTTCCTTGGGTATTGGCAACTTTTTCGGTATGCTGCCCTCTGGCATGGCTGACAGCCGTCTGTATGGTGTGGAACTGGATTCCATCACCGGACGCATCGCCCAAAAACTATATCCACAGGCCGACATTACGGTTGCTGGCTTTGAAACCACCGACCGCCGAGATTTTTACGACCTTGCCGTAGGTAATGTCCCTTTCGGTCAGTACAAAGTCAACGACAAGGCGTACAACAAACTGGGTTTTTCTATCCACAACTACTTTTTCGCCAAGACTATCGACCAGATCCGACCGGGCGGCGTGATTGCTTTCGTGACCAGCCGTTTCACGATGGACAGCAAAGACAGCAGTGCCCGCAAGTACATGGCGGAACGTGCTGATTTGCTGGGAGCCATCCGCTTACCCAACAACGCTTTTAAGGCAAATGCAAGCACCGAGGTTGTTTCGGATATCCTCTTTTTGCAGAAGCGTGACCGCCCTGCAGACATCGAACCTGCATGGGTGCAGCTGGGGCAGACCGAAGATGGCTTCAATATCAATCAGTATTTTGTAGACCATCCGGAAATGGTGCTGGGAAATTTGGAACTAGAAAGCACCCAGTACGGCCATGACCTGACCGTTGCACCAATCGAAGATGCAAACCTTGCAGACCAGCTTACCGAAGCGGTGCAGCACATCGAGGGCCAGTACACTGCGGTGGAGATTGCCGCTCCGGACGTTGCCGATGCGGAAGTGCAGCGCAAAACTCTGCCCGCAGACCCTACCGTGAAGAATTTCAGCTATACTGTGGTGGATGGTGAAATCTACTACCGCGAGAACTCCATCATGACACAGATTGAACTGTCCGACAACGCCAAAGGCCGTGTGGCTGGCATGGTGGAACTGCGGCAGATCGTCAACGAGTTGATCGACCAGCAGTTGAATGACTTCCCGGACGAGGATATCAAGGCATCGCAGGCAAAGCTGAATTATGCCTACGATGCGTTTACTGCAAAATACGGTCTGATCAACGACAAGAAAAATGCCCGCCTGTTCGATGATGACAGCTCCTATTATCTGCTCTGCTCGCTGGAGAATCTGGACGAGAATAAAAATCTCAAATCTAAGGCAGATATGTTCACCAAGCGGACGATTCGCCCAGAACGTATTGTCACCAGCGTGGATACCCCCAGCGAAGCACTGGCAGTGTCCATCGGGGAGCATGGCAAAGTAGACCTGCCTTATATGGCAGAACTGCTGGGCACTCCCGGTAACTATGAGCGCATCACCACCGAATTGTCCGGCGTGATTTTCAAAGACCCTGCTGCGGATGCTGACGACCCGGAAGCCGGCTGGCAAACAGCGGACGAATACCTTTCGGGTAATGTGCGCGATAAACTACGGATGGCACAACTTGCTGCAGAAAGCCGCTCGGAGTTCAAGGGCAATGTGGACGCACTGACTAAGGCGCAGCCCAAAGATTTGGAAGCTTCTGAAATTGATGTTGTTGGTGCCCCCATTGTGCAGCAGTTCATGATGGAAACTTTTCAGCCGCCCTATCGTATCCGCTACAACAATGCCATCACCGTTCGCTACGAATGGCGGATCAGCAATAAATCTGCTACTGGCTTTGGTGACATTATGGCCACCGAAACCTACGGTACCCGCAGGGCCAATGCTTACAAGATTTTGGAAGACACCTTGAATTTGCGTGATAGCCGCGTTTATGATACCATCGAGGAGAATGGGAAAGAAAAGCGTGTGCTGAATCAAAACGAAACCACCCTCGCCCAGCAGAAACAGCAGGCCATCAAGGACGCATTTGCTGGCTGGGTCTGGAAAGATCCACAGCGACGCGCCCTACTGGTAAAAAAGTACAACGAGCTTTTTAACAGCACCCGCCCCCGTGAGTATGACGGTAGTCACATTCATTTTGTGGGCATGAACCCGGAGATCAATTTGCGAGAGCATCAGCGCAATGCGGTTGCCCATGTGCTGTATGGGTACAACACCCTTTTGGCGCACGAAGTCGGTGCTGGCAAGAGTTTTGAGATGGCGGCTTCCGCTATGGAACTGAAACGTCTGGGCTTGTGTCAGAAAAGTCTTTTTGTCGTGCCAAACCATTTGACGGAACAATGGGCCAGCGAGTTTTTACGCCTGTACCCCAATGCAAAGCTGCTGGTTACCAGCAAGAAAGATTTTGAACCCGGTAATCGGAAAAAATTCTGTGCGAGAATTGCGACCGGTGATTATGATGCGGTTATCATCGGACACAGCCAGTTTGAAAAGATACCCTTGTCCGCAGAACGACAGGAGCGTCTGATTCAGGAACAGATGGATGAAATCGAGGAGGCCATCGAAGAAGCGAAAGCACAGGTTGGCGAGCATTTCACAGTAAAGCAGCTGGAAAAGTTGCGCAAGTCTCTGAAACAGAAACTGGAAAAGCTGCAAGGCGCAGACCGTAAAGATGATGTGGTTACGTTTGAACAATTGGGCGTAGACAGGTTGTTTGTGGATGAGAGCCAAGCGTTTAAGAACCTCTACTTGTACACGAAAATGCGTAATGTCGCAGGTTTGAGTACGAGCGAGGCACAAAATCCAGCGATATGTTCGGCAAGTGTCGCTATCTGGATGAAATCACCGGTGGCCGTGGCGTGATTTTTGCAACAGGTACGCCCCTGAGCAACAGCATGACCGAGATGTATACCCTGATGCGTTATCTTCAGTACAACACCTTACAGCAGAAAGGGCTGACCCATTTTGATGCGTGGGCATCCACCTTCGGTGAGACGACCACGGCCATTGAACTTGCGCCCGAAGGCTATACTTAATCAGGACAATAAAATTGATTGTCCTAAATTGAAAGATTACATAGGAAAGGAGGTAGAACGAATGCCTAAAGAACCAAAAATCACAGCACTCTATGAGCGTTTGTCAAGAGATGATGATCTTGCTGGTGAATCGAATTCCATCACCAACCAAAAGAAATATCTTGAAGATTACGCCCAAAAGAACGGCTTCAAGAACATCCGCCATTTTACAGATGATGGCTTTTCAGGTGTGAATTTCAATCGTCCCGGCTTTCAATCTCTAATAAAAGAGGTAGAAGCAGGAAATGTCGAAACGCTTATTGTGAAGGATATGAGCCGCTTAGGACGAAATTATCTGCAAGTCGGTTTTTATACGGAAGTTCTGTTCCCACAAAAACGTCCGATTCCTTGCAATCAACAACAGCATCGACAGCAACAATGCTTCAGACAATGATTTTGCTCCGTTTTTGAATATTATGAACGAATGGTATGCCAAAGACACGAGCAATAAAATCAAGGCTGTGTTCGATGCCCGGATGAAAGATGGAAAACGTTGCAGCGGCTCTATTCCGTATGGATATAACCGTTTGCCGAACGACAAGCAGACACTTGTTGTTGATCCGTTGGCATCCGAAGTCGTAAAGCGCATTTTTCTTCTTGCGAACGAAGGAAAAAGCCCACGGACAATCGCAGAACTGTTGACAGAGGAAAAAGTCCTGATTCCTGCTGCATACGCAAAGAAATATCACCCGGAGCAGTACAATGGGACAAAGTTCTCCAATCCGTACCTGTGGGGCACCTCCTCTGTAAGAACAATTTTAGGTCGGCAGGAATATCTGGGACACACTGTTTTACGAAAATCTGTAAGCACAAATTTCAAACTTCACAAGAGAAAAGAAACAGATGAAGATGAACAGTACATTTTCCAGAACACGCATGAACCGATTATATCGCAAGAACTTTGGGATAGTGTTCAGAAACGCAGATGCCGAGTGAATCGTGCTTCTGCTTGGGGAACGCACACCAACCGTTTAAGCGGGTATCTGTATTGTGCCGACTGCGGCAGAAGATTGACCTTGCAAACACACTACAGTAAAAAGGATGGGTCTACTCAATATTCTTATCGTTGTGGTGGATATGCAAGTCGGGTGAATGGCTGTACTGCCCATTCAATCAGTGCCGATAATGTTGAAGCCCTGATATTGGCATCGGTCAAACGCTTTTCGAGATTTGTTCTAAAAGATGAAGAAACCTTCGCTTTGGAACTGCAATCACTTTGGAAAGAGAAACGTGAAGAAAAGCCGAAGCAGAACCAATCGGAATTGAAACGTTGTCAAAAACGCTATGATGAGCTTTCTGCCCTTATTCGTAGCCTGTACGAAAATCTTATGGCTGGACTGTTGCCCGAACGACAGTACAAGCAGCTGATGGCACAGTATGATGGCGAGCAGGCAGAATTGGAATCAAAGATGGAAACGATGAAATCCGAAATTGCCGAAGATAAATCAAGTTCCGCTGATATTCGACATTTCATTTCGCTGATTCGCAAGTGCAAAAATCCAACAGAAATCTCCGATTCAATGTTTAACGAACTTGTCGATAAAATCGTTGTTTATGAAGCCGAGGGTGCAGGCAATGCCCGCACACAAAAGGTTGACATTTATTTCAACTATGTCGGCCAAGTCGATATTGCTTATACCGAGGAAGAACTTGCCGAACTGAAAGCGCAGAAGGAGCAGGAAGAACGGCAGCGCATGGAAAAGCAGCGCAAACGTGAAAAGCCTACCGAGAAAAGCGAAAGGCAAAGAAAATCGCTGAAAACGATGGCGAGATCATTAAAACCAAAACGTGTCCGCACTGCGGGAAAGTGTTTACACCTACGAGCAACCGACAGCTTTTCTGCTCAAGGGAATGCTGGAATCAGGCAAGACAGGAGCAAAAGAAGGCGGATAGAGAAGCCGAGAGAGGAACTCGCTACTACCGGCAGCGCACCTGTGCGTGTGCGGTCACTCCTACTGGCCTACACAGCCAGCAGGAATTTTGTTCCGATGAGTGCAGGAGAATTAACCACAACAGGAAAACCTTGGAATTCTATCACAAGAAAAAAGGAAATCCAAAACCTGACCCAGAAGCATTCCCAACGCCGAAACCAAAGGAGGATAATGCAGCATGACTACCATGAAAAATTCCATCCATGACAACGCTAACGGTCTGGACTACACCCTTGTCAATGACCACTATCTGCCGAATCTGACCGTAGCAGCCCCGACAGAGCAGCACCCACCGGGCGGTGGGACCGCTTACATAAAATGTATCTGAAGGAGCAGCATCCCATCCGGTATAATCAACTGCTCCTGTCCGGTGAGCTGAGCGGCTATCTTGCCAAGCTGGACAAGCAGACCGAGGAGCAGCTTGCATTGACCGTCCGGCAGATGCAGGAAGCCGAGGGCGTGACCGAAGCCCTGAAAGCTGCCGATCAACTGGAGTGGGTGCGCCGGATGAACAGCATCCGCAACCGTGCCGAGGAGATCATCAAGACCGAGCTGATTTTTGTATAAGGAGGTGCCCACGATGACTGTGCTGAAACCGATGCTGAAACTTGCCCTTTTTCCGCTGCTTCTGCTGCTGATTCTGGCGCAGTGGGTGGGCATCTTCCTCACGACCTTCTCCACGATCCTGACGAATCTGCTGGCGGGGCTGTTCTTCTTCGTGGCTCTAGCAAGCTGGATCATGAAGCTGGCAGACGGCGGCGAAGTCCTGAAAATGCTGATTACCGCATTTGTGGTTTTCGTCCTGCCTTACATAGCGATAGCTGCTATCGCCAAAATCTCCTTTTTCGCTGATGAACTCCGGGATTTTCTCCAATCCTGAGTTCAAGACCGCCCTGCACAACGCACGGCGGTCTTTTTGCTACATCGGGTCTGCACAGGGCAGGCCCTTTTTTAATACGGAGGAACAAGCCTATGAAACTGACGTTTGAAGAAAAGAAGCTGCTCTACACCTATGGCTGCGCCGATCTGGAACTGACCCGCAAGCCGCTGTACGGAGTTGCCGGGCTGACGGTTGACCCCAATCAGAACAAGATGGTGTATGACTTCTGCCGGAAGCTGGAGGACGAAACGCTGGCAGACTGGTACGACCAGATGTTCTACTTTGTCCGTGCTGAGATGGAGTGCTACACCAACATGCTGCTCCTGATGCAGGACATCGAGGAGGACGAGGACTGGGGCCCGACCATCTTTGACGAATCCGAGGAGGGAGAACTGATTGACGATGTTTAAGCTGGAAACCATGATCTATGCCAGCGAGGACGGAACAAGCAGCGTATTTACGCTGAATCCCGCCTTGCAAAAGCAGCTGGATACCCTTGCATCGCAGCACCCGGAGGTGTGCCAGAGAAAGGCAAGGGGCGAAGCCGGTGGGGTGACGTATCAGGTCAGAAATGCGGCGGTATCAATCCTGCCTGTGTAAAAAGGTAGAATACAGAATTCAGCAGATGCGGAGGGCTTTTCGGCTTCTGCTGAATTTTATTTTGTGCTTTTTTGCTAGCGGCTCTTGAGTATCCTTTGTCAGGATGATATACTATTGCTTGAAATTCAGCGATTGCGGAATTTAGTTCCAAGATGATGGAAAACAAGCATTAGGAGAAAATCAATGTCAGTAAGTTACAAAAAGCTCTGGAAGCTGCTGATCGATCGGGATATGAAAAAGAAAGATCTGTGTGTTGCAGCCGGAATCAGCCATACTTCCATGGCCAAACTAGGAAAAAATGAAAATGTCACAACAGATGTTCTGGTGAAAATCTGCACAGCACTTCAATGCGATATTGGTGACATCATGGAACTAACTGCTAAAAATGAAGATTGAAAGGAGGATGGCATACTATGGATAACACCGCAAGAACTTTAAGTTATATTCAGGCAAAGCCTATATTGAAATGGGCAGGCGGAAAGACCCAGATGTTGAATGATCTTCTGCCTAAAGTTCCTTCCTCCTATGGAAGATATATTGAGCCGTTCTTCGGCGGCGGCGCACTTTTCTTTGCCTTGCGGCCTGAAAATGCAATTATAGCAGACAGCAACCCGGAACTGGTCAATATGTATCGTCAGGTTGCCAATAATCTCGATGATGTGATTGACTATCTGAAAAAATACAAAAATACCAGCGAGATGTTTTATCAGGTTCGTGCGCTAGAGTGGACAGAACTTCCTCCTGCGGAGGCTGCTGCTAGAACAATTTATCTCAATCGGACGTGCTTTAACGGTTTGTATCGTGTCAACCGCAAGGGTCAATTCAATGTTCCATACGGAAAGTATGTAAATCCCAAAATCTGCGATGAAGAAAATCTTCATGCAGTATCTAAGGCTTTGCAGAAAGCAGAGATCGTTTGTGGTGATTATTTGCTGGTGCTGGAGCATTATGCCAAGCCGGGTGACTTTATTTTTCTGGATCCTCCTTATCTTCCAATTTCTGAATATTCTGATTTCAAACGGTATACCAAGGAACAGTTCTATGAGGAAGATCATGTGGAACTTGCAAAGATGGTGATGCGGCTGCATGAAATGGGCTGCTCTGTTGTATTGACAAACTCTAACCATCCGCTGGTTCACGAACTGTATTCTCCCTTTAAGATCGATGTGATTCAAACGAAACGTCACATCTCCTGCAATGGAAAGAGCAGAAAGGGCGAGGATGTTATCGTTACGGTTCCTCCGAAACATGAAACTCTTATGAAACTCGCTCCCCAACCTCTGCCGCAGCAGGTATCTTGTTATCCTCCCACACGATTTATGGGTTCTAAAAGTAAACTGCTTTCTCAGATTTGGGCAATCGCGTCACAGTTTGAGTTTGAAACTGCGGTTGATCTTTTTTCGGGTTCTGGTATTGTCGGTTATATGTTCAAGGCACAGGGTAAATCTGTTATCAGTAACGATTACATGGCAATGTCTGCGACTTTTACAAAAGCAATGATTGAGAACAGCCATGTTACCTTGTCCGAAAGAGAAGCCAAAGAACTGTTGGCAAAGAAAAAGGAATCAGACCATTTTGTTGCGACCACCTTTAAGGATTTATACTATACTGATGCAGAAAACGAACTGATCGACATTCTTCGCACAAATATTGCAGGTATTAAAGACTCTTACAAACGTGCTATTGCTATGACGGCTTTAATTCGTGCCTGTACTAAAAAAAGACCCCGCGGAATTTTTACCTATACAGGAAATCGGTACAATGACGGTCGTAAGGACTTACAGAAGAGCTTAGAGCAGCAGTTCTTGGAAGCTGTCGAGGCCGTAAATGCTGCCGTATTTGACAATGGAATGAGCTGTCTTTCTAAACACGGCGATGCAATGGAACTCCGGGCAGACAAGGCAGACCTTGTGTATATGGACCCTCCATATTATTCTCCGCTATCCGACAACGAATATGTCAGAAGGTATCATTTTGTCGAGGGTCTTGCTCGTGATTGGAAGGGCGTTGAAATTCAAGAACACACCCAGACCAAAAAATTCAAATCCTACCCGACCCCTTTTTCCACCAGAAAAGGGGCGGCAGATGCGTTCGATAAGCTTTTTAAGAAATTTGCAAACAGTATTCTGATTGTGTCTTATTCTTCCAACAGCCTTCCGACACAAGACGAAATGTTAGAGATTATGGCTCGGTACAAAAAGCACGTTGAAGTGATTCCTGTTGACTATAAATATTCCTTTGGAAATCAAGGCGAAGCCAAAACCCATCGAAACTCTGTGCAGGAGTATTTATTTGTCGGCTATTAAGGAGGAAGTTCAAAATGGGGACTCCGATTGATATTTGGCTGGTTGGAAACACTGGTCTCAGAAATCCTAATAGAATCAAGGATGGATTCTCTGTATTTGCAGAATCCTCTTTCGTTGGAAATCTCCGAGGTCGGGAAAACGATATTGCGTTTATGAATCTTCTGAATGAGAAAGGTATCATTCAAAATGAAGGTGGAAAAGATGAATCCGGCAGTCACGCCAGAAAATGGCGGCTTATGTTCTCTAAGAACGGCTTGATCTATCCGAAGCTTGATAAAAAATATGGTGAACAAGCTGCTCTTGGAAAGATGGACGATATAACGCCATTCGGACGTGTAGTTTTTGAAAGCGGACACTTATCCTGCTGTTCAAGAGTGCTTTTTGAGGGCAATGAGCGTCGAACAGTTTCCTCTGGCTGGCGAATCTTCGTATTTTTCGCCATTAAGATGGATTCTTGCCATTATGCTGGAACTTGAAAAAAGAACTGGCTCATCTGAGTTGAGCCGCATTGAATTTGCATTGTGGGGACACACTACAAATCCCAAATATTCTTTGTCTGAGGTTGTGGACAATATCTTGGATTTAAGAATGCGACGAGCAAAAGCACCCGCAAAGAAAACTTTTGATCGGCAGGAAATCGCTGTTCGGGCTAAAGACTATGATAAGAAGTCGGATAATTTCTTGGACTATTCTGATATGAATATGCGTATCTTCGCATTTCAGGTGTCTTACAACGAAAAGGTCGTGGCCTTATTATTTCACCTGCAAAGCATGTGCTGGCAGAAGCCCTTGCAAAAAGTACAGCGAATGATAAACCTCTTATCGAAGAATACAGAATACTCTGTAATGGTGCTCCGTTGCCTACAGATAATGAAGATGTAGCGAAATCTGTTTTGAACGACCTGATGCGCCAGATGAAAGAACGGCGGATTACATTTGATATTTCTGATCTTCCGTTGGACACTCCAACGGAGATCAATATTGCTCGTCGTCGGCTTGAAAGCGTTATTGCCCAAACTGATGAAATCCAGTATGCTCAAGCGCAGTGTAACCAGTGGAAAGAAATTTCCGACTATATGACGCTTTTAATCAAAGGCGGCGGAAAAACTGTATATGACGAGGATAACGCCATTGAGGTTCCCAAAGACGAAACCCCGGCTTACTTAGAGTGGACGCTTTGGAGAGCATCGTTAGCCATTGACCATCTGGTGAATATGCCCTATGAGGTGCGTGGTTTCAAACTCGATTCCGATTTTATGCCTGTTTCGGCGGCAGGTGGCGGCAAGGGTGATCTGTACTGTGAATTTGAGGATTTCACCATCTTGACTGAGGTTACAATGTCCACTTCTTCCAGACAGGAAGCTATGGAGGGTGAGCCTGTCCGCCGCCATGTTTCTGATGCAGTTCTTAAATACGATAAGCCCGTCTATGGAATGTTTATTGCTGTCAGGATTGATACCAATACGGCGGAAACCTTCCGACATGGTATCTGGTATGCCAAAGATGACGTGAAGCAGCGCCTTGATATCGTGCCGTTGACATTGGCACAGTTCCAGAAATATTTTGTTGCAATGTTTGAGTGCGAACAAGCTTGTCCAGAAAATTGGCGTAATTTGATCTTGGAATGTGAAGAAAGAGGGACTCTTTGGATGCGCCAAATTGGAAGCACTATATTAATGATCTTGTAAATCAAAAAATTATGCAACAGGCATTCTAAAGTAAAAATTTGACTAGGGATAGTCATACAATCATATAATGATATATTGACTAGTAGTAACAAGCACTTCACAGAAAGGAGCCAAGAAAATGTCAAATCTAAAAATGGTTAGAATTCAGGCAAAGATCGACGAATTGTTTAAGGAACTAGTTGATCTATCTGATGTAAAAAATCCTGACGAAAAAGTTAACAAATTTTATTCGCGTTCCTTGGCGGCTTTGGCTATCGTTATGCAGTGTGGAGCAGAATACGATATTGCTGCACAAAGCATTACGGATGGATACCATGATTTGGGAATTGATGCGGTTTATAATGATACGGCTCAAAAGAAACTTATTTTGGTTCAAAGCAAATGGAGAAAAGACGGACTGGGCAGCATTTCGCAGGAAGAGGCATCTACATTTACTGAAGGCGTGGCGCGGGTGATCAATTTTGATCTTACTGGGTGCAATGCTAAATTGAGCGCAAAACAATCAGAAATTACCGATGCGCTTCGTGATATGAATTATCAAATCGAAATTGTATACTGCCATACTGGAAATCAAGGAATGAACGAATACGCTTCAAGAGCCTTAAATAGTCTGTTAAATCAAGTCAACGAAGATGATAGTACAGAACTCCTTACTTTTACGGAAATCAAATTACAGGACATCTATGAGTATCTTGCCAACGGACAAATAAATGAAAGCATTGTGTTAAATGATGTGTTGATTTCCAACTGGGGTTCGGTTGATGCACCTTCAAAGCGTACTATGGCACAATTCCAGTATCGGCTGTTGGAGAGTGGTATAATCAATATGGAAATCAGTTGTTCGCAAAGAATATACGGTATTATAAAGGAAGTACAGAAGTTAATCAAGGAATTAAAGAGGTTCTTAAAACACAGCCAGAAAAGTTTTTTTATTACAATAATGGAATAAAACTTTTATGCAAAAAAAAAAAAAAAAAGCTTCCGTATAGTACAGGAAATAATGTAGGACTATTTGCCTTGGAGGGCGTATCGCTGGTTAATGGAGCGCAAACTACAGGTGTTATAGGCGCTGTTTGCTTGGAAAATCCAGAATTGATAGAATCTGCGAAAGTGTTTGTACAAATGATTGACTTGGGAGATGCTGAAAATGACCAGGCTGTACAAATAACTAAGCTGTCAAATACCCAAAATCGGATTGATAGCAAGGATTTTGTTGCGTTAGATCCTCAGCAAGATAGGCTGCGTATGGAATTAAATTTAGCAGGAATTCAGTATTTGTATAAATCCGGCTCCAAATTAGATGATCCAGTTCATCAAATTTCACTGGATGAAGCTATTGTTTCACAGGCATGCACACTCGACGACCTTTCTATTGTCGCACTTGTCAAAAGAAATATTGGTGCATTGACCGAAAATATTGATCGACCTCCATACAAATTGTTGTTCAATGGTGCAACAAATAGTTTTGCAATGTATAACGGAGTTCAAGTACTTAGGAGTGTGGATTTCTATATCAAGCAAAACGAGCCTACAGAAACCGGAAGGAAAAGACTCGTTTTGATTCATGGTAATAGGTTTCTACTTCACCTGCTACTTCAAAAGGTTAAAATCATTGATGGATATGATACAACTTATTTGGATAATGCAGTTATTGATGAAATAGTTCAAACTAATTTTAACGAACTATGGAACAATATATTTAGCGTAATGCAAGCAAAATATCCAGAGGCATATCCAGCGCATATATTTAAAAATGTTGGCAGATTGAAAGAACTCGTGACCCTTTATAAGAATTTTTTAGTTATGATATAGGAATACTCTTTACAGAATTTTAGCCAAATTGAATGGCGTTGTAATTGGCAGATGCTACAGCTTACATATACTTGTAAAGGAGCGTGATGCCATGACCCAACCCAAAACCGACCTTGCCTACCTCCGCAACGAAAAAGACAAAGCAGAGCAAAAGCTGCGCTCTTGCCAGCACCGGGAGAAAATCCTTGAACGCTAGATGTCGGAACTGAATCGGAGAGAGCGTGTGCATCGTCTTTGCACCCGTGCCGGAATGCTGGAAAGCTTTCTGGTCTGTCCGGGAGAACTGACCGACGATCAGGTGATGGAGCTTCTGAAAATCTCGTTCCGTCAACCGGAAGTCGTGCTGGCTCTTGCAAAGATGGTGCATGACGTTCACGAAAAGCAGAACGTTCCGAACCCCCTATGAAATAGGGCGCAATTATACACCGTTCCGGTGAAATTGCGGTCTTGCAGACGGCTCGATGAAATCGAAGCTGGCGTTTGTGCGCCAGCCCGATTCCATCCCAAGGAAAACTGCATTTTCCTTGCGCTGCTTTGCAGCTATCCTTTGCGGATCCCGCCTAAGACCGAAGCGCATGGCACTCCGTTCTAAGGCGGCGAGCAAAACCGAATACAATTCCAGACCGTTCATCAAGAGCAATCTTGCTGGGTGGTCTTTTTGTTTGGGGGTGATTCCTATTCCGTGTCCGCATTTCAAAATCACCATCGTCAAGCGCAGCCAAGGGCAGTCCGCTGTTGCCGGGGCAGCTTACCAGAGCGGCGAACGGCTGTTCAGCGAGTACGACCAGAAAACGAAATTCTACAACAAGAAGAAAGAACTTGTCCACGCTGAGATCATGCTGCCGTCCCATGCGCCGCCCGGATATGCAGACCGGGCAACCCTCTGGAACGCCGTGGAAGCCGTGGAGAACCAGTGGAACTCCCAGCTTGCCCGGCGCATCGTGTTGGCGTTCCCGGTAGAGGTACCGAAAGAACAGTACCTTCCGATGCTCAAAGAATTTTGCAACGAGCAGTTTGTTTCCAAGGGCATGATTGCTGACTTTGCCATCCACGACAAGGGAGATGGCAACCCCCACGCCCACATTCTGCTGACGCTCCGGGCAATGGATGAACACGGCAGGTGGCTTCCAAAAGCCCGAAAGGTGTACGACCTTGACGAGAACGGCGAGCGCATCCAACTCCCCTCCGGCAACTGGAAGTGCCACAAGGAAAACACCGTGGACTGGAACGACCAGAAGTACGCCGAGGTTTGGCGGCATAGCTGGGAAACCATCACCAACCGCTATCTGGAAGCTGCTGGCAGACCGGAACGTGTTGACCTGCGCTCCTTTGAGCGGCAGGGCATCCAGCAGATACCGACTGTGCATCTCGGCCCCGCTGCACACCAGATGGAAAAGCGTGGAGTAGAAACCTTTCTCGGCAATCTGAATCGGGATATTCGAGCCGCCAACAGCCTGATGCAGTCCATCCGCAGCGCAATTCGTGGGCTGCAACGCTGGATCGCAGATCTGAATGAAAAGAAGCAGCTTCTTCTGGACGCTCTGGAAAAGGCCAAAGAGCCAACGCTATCCGACCTGTTAGTGGATTATTTCAATCTTCGTGCCGAGCAGCGCAGCGATTGGTCTGGCAAGGCAAAACTGAAATGCACTGTCCGGGACTTTGAGGAAGTCAAACGGGCTGTGGACTACCTGAAAGCCCATTCCCTGAACACTGTTGAGGATTTGAACCAAGCCATTGACAGCTTAAACCAGACCGCCGCCCTCTCCGCAAACAGTTGAAGCAGAACGAAAACCGTATGCGGGCAATCGCTCAGATCAAGGACGCTGCCGCCGTCCATGCCAAGCTGAAGCCCATCCATGACATTTTTATCAAGAAGAACTTCAAGCTGACCAAGGACGCTTACGCTGCCCAGCACAAGGAGGAACTGGACATCTTCAATAAAGCTGTCCGCACTCTGATGAAGCTGAACGGCAGTATTGCGGTGGATTTTTCGGCATTGGATGCCGAATTTTCTGCGCTGCAATCCAGCAGCGCAGAGCTGCGCACCCAACTGGAAACCTTGCAGCCGGATGTCTCTGCCCTGAAAAATATCCGCAAGTATATTGACATGGTGCTGAATAAGCAGCAGCTTTCTGCACCGGGCGGCAAGACCCCGGAGAAGGAATCGGTGCTGAAAAAGCTGGAAGAAGCCAAGGCAGCGCAATTCCAGAAGAAAGCTGAGCAGAAGAATCACACACAGGAGCTTTAAGGAGGGAGCAACATGACCTACACCCAAGCCCAGATCGACAAAGCCAATGCGGTGGATCTGGAAAATTTCTTCGGAGCACAGGACGAAACGCTGGTGCGCAGCGGAAAAGAATACCGCTGGAAAGCCCACGATAGCCTGACCGTCTGTGAAAACAAATGGTTCCGGCACAGCCAGAGCAAGGGCGGCTTGCCGGTGGATTTCGTGATGGAGTTTTACGGCAAGTCCTTCCCCGAAGCGGTGCAGATGCTGACGGAGAGCTGGCGAAGCCCAGCCGGAGGCTGGCCCCGCCCCCTCTCCGGCGTTTCGTTTGCCGCTGCGAAACGTCACCAATGCCAACATCTTGAATTACCTGACGCAGGAGCGGAAACTCAGTCCCTCGCTGGTGAATTTCTTCATCGCCGCCGGAGATATTTACGAGGATTCCTCCCACCACAACGTGGTCTTTGTGGGCGGATGCAGACGGGCATCCCCGCTACGCAAGCAGCCGTGGATTCAGGAGAAGTTTCGGCAGGATGCAGCCGGCGCAGAAAAGGCGTTTGGCTTTGCTCATCGTGGCACCGACAAACAGTTGCTGGTCTTTGAAGCGCCCATCGACCTGCTCTCCTTCATCGAACTGTTCCCGAAAACTGGCAGAAGCACAATTATCTGTCGCTGGGCGGGTGTCGGGCAAGGCACTGCGGCAGTTTCTCTCAGAACGCCCGGACGTGGAGCGGGTGTTCCTCTGTCTGGATGCCGACAAGGCTGGAGAGGATGCCTGCAAGCGGCTGACGGCGCTGCTGCCGGACACGGTGAGCGTGACCCGCATCCAGCCCTGCATGAAGGACTGGAACGATGTTCTGGTGCACCGGGCAGAGATCCTGAACCGCAATTATTTCAAAAGCATCGTGCTGAAAGAGCCGTCAAAACCGGAAACGGTGAAGATCATCCGCATGAGTGATGTGGAGCTGACCCCAGTAGACTGGCTCTGGAAACCGTATCTTCCCTTTGGAAAGCTCAGTGTGCTGCAAGGCAATCCGGGCGAGGGCAAGACCTACTTTGCCATGCACCTTGCCGCCGCCTGCACCAACGGAAAGCTGCTGCCCAACATGGAGCGTATGGAACCCTTCAACGTGATCTACCAGACCGCAGAGGACGGTCTGGGCGATACGGTAAAGCCCCGTCTAATCGAAGCCGGCGCAGACCTTGACCGGGTGCTGGTCATTGATGACAGCGATGTGCAGCTGACGCTCTCCGATGAACGAATTGAAAAAGCCATTATCGAGAACAACGCCCGACTGGTCATTATCGACCCGATCCAGGCGTATCTCGGTGCCGATGTGGACATGAACCGGGCGAACGAAGTCCGTCCGATCTTCATGCGGCTGGGACAGGTAGCGCAGCGAACAGGCTGCGCTATTTTGCTGATCGGGCACCTGAACAAAGCCGCTGGAATGCAGAGCCTGCAGCGAGGTCTCGGCTCCATTGACATTGCGGCTGCCGTGCGCAGTGTTATGTTCATCGGCAAGCTGAAGCACGACCCGACCATGCGCATCCTGACGCACGAAAAAAGTTCTCTTGCCCCGCCGGGCGTGTCGCTGGCGTTCTCTCTGGGGGACGAGAGCGGTTTCCGCTGGGTCGGCGAGTACGACATTACCGCAGACGAGATGCTGTCCGGCATCGAGCCGCAGCGGGAAACCAAGACCCAACAGGCTAAAGATCTGATCTGCACCCTGCTTGCCGGAGGAAAGCAGGTGCTCAGCGAGGACATCGACAAGGCGGCTCTGGAAAGGGGCATCCCCGGTCGAACCGTCCGGGATGCAAAACGGGAACTGGGCGATGCCCTGAAAAGCAAGATCGTGGAAGGCCGCAAGAAGGTCTTTTGGATGGAATAAGCCATTTGGCTGGCAAAAAATTTTGGCTGGCAAGAAAATCATGGTACACCCACAGTTGCCAGTCTGCCAGCCAAATTTGAAAAATGACGATAAAAGGAGAAATCGAATGGAGAATCAGAATTCGAGTTATTCGGTGCAGATTGGTAAAACCACCTTTATTGTGTGCGTGAAGCGGTCCGAAACTGCCAAAAAGCCGATTGAAAAGATGTTCAAGGATATGTGCAGACATGAGGTCACAAGGGACTTCCTTGCAGACAACCTGATGAATTTAGAAAAATTACCGAAAACCTCTTGACGAAGTCCAGCCCGAAGGCACCGGATACCGTGCACGCACTCGTTTTGCGAAGTTCTTCAACTTGCCTGAACTGATGGCGATGTTCAAAGAAGCAGCAGATATCAAGACCAGCGACCAGCTTCATCTCCCAGTGCCTGATGCAAAATTTGAGACGGTGGTGGTCAAACCTTCGGAAATCCAACAGGATATGGTGCAGGCGTTGAGCGAACGTGCAACCGAAGTCCACAGCGGTTCTGTTGACCCCTCTGTGGATAATATGTTGAAAATCACGTCGGATGGCCGCAAAATCGGTCTTGACCAGCGGTTGATGAATTCCGCTCTGCCCGATGACCCCAACAGCAAGTTAAATGCCTGCGTCAACAACGTCCTGCGCATCTGGAACGACACCAAGGAGCAGAAGCTGACCCAGTTGATTTTCTGCGATATGTCTACTCCCAAGGGGGACGGTTCGTTCAACGTCTATGATGATATTCGCACCAAGCTGCTCAACGCCGGTGTGCCCGAACAGGAGATCGAGTTCATCCACAACGCAGATACGGAGAACAAGAAAGCAGAACTTTTCTCCAAGGTACGCAGCGGACAGGTGCGTGCTGCTGGGCAGCACTGCCAAAATGGGAGCAGGGACCAACGTCCAGACGCTGCTCGTAGCGGTGCATCATCTGGATGTAGGCTGGCGTCCGTCTGATATGACCCAGCGCAACGGCAGAATCATCCGCCAAGGCAACCAAAACAAACAAGTCTACGTCTATAACTACGTCACGGAATCGACATTTGACGCCTACCTCTATCAGACCCTTGAGAATAAACAGAAGTTTATCTCGCAGATCATGACGAGCAAATCGCCTATGCGATCTTGCGATGATATTGACGAACAGGCTTTATCTTACGCAGAAATCAAGGCTCTGTGTGCAGGCGACCCTCGCATCCGGGAAAAGATGGACTTGGACGCAGGTAGCAAAATTGAAGGTGCTGCGCGGAGACTTCCAGAATCAGAAATATCGTCTGGAGGATAAGCTGCTCAAAACTTTCCCGGAGGAGATCCAGAAACAGAAAACCCGCATTGCTGCTTTGCAGCAGGATTCACAGATTGCAGCAGCACACCCACAGGACAAAGAAAACTTCTGCGGCATGACTATCAAGGGCATGGTGTACGATGACAAAAAGGCTGCGGGCGAACGGCTTTTGCTGGCTCGGCAGGAGATGCCTAATGCCGACATGATGTTGCTGGGCACCTACCGTGGCTTTGAACTGAATATTCGGTTCGACAGCTTTAAGAATGAGCATCAGGCCGTTCTTCGGGCAGAGTTGAGCTACCCGGTATCGCTGGGCGATGATGCGCGCGGCAATATCACTCGTCTGGACAATGCCATCGACAACTTTACGGACCGTATTGCAGACGCCGAAAATGCTCTGCAAAATCTGGAGCAGCAGAAACAGGCTGCAGAGGTTGAAGTGGCAAAGCCCTTCGCGCAGGAAGAAGAACTGGCTGAAAAGTCTGCTCGCCTTGCCGAACTGAATGCTCTATTGAATATCGACCGTGACCGCAGTTCCTCGCAGGATGCTCCCGAAGAAGCAGAGGAAACCGAAGCACCCGCAACTCGTCCGTCTGTGCTGTCTGCACTGGAAGAAAAAGCCAATCAGCCAGAGCCTGTTAAGCCGTTCAAAAGCTATCTGGATAAGGAGGGCCGATAATTTGAAAAAGCGGGAACACCGTCTCTTTATTCGTGTGACTGATGAAGAACGGAACTGCATTTTAGATAAGATGTATGGCATGGGCATCCACAGCCTGAGTGCCTATATCCGCAAAATGGCATTGGATGGCTACTGCCTGAATCTCGACCTTCCGCAGCTGCGGCGCATGGCTTATTTGCTCCAGAATTGCAGCAACAACTTGAATCAGGTAGCAAAACGCGTCAACGAAAGCGGCAAGATCTATTCTGCCGACCTTGCCGATCTACGCACCCGGCTGGATGAACTGATTGATATCGGTAAGCAGATTCTTTCCAAGCTGGCAGAGCTATAAAAATTCCCGCAGTTGGAGGACTGCGGGTGTACATATAATGCTTGACATCCTTGCAACGTAGTAGTCGATACCTTTATAATAAGGGCGAACAGAAAGGAAGTGCTTGATATGATGTCTATGCTGAAGAAAGTTGTTCTTTTCCCGATTTCTCTCTTTGTGGCGTTTTTGGCTCTCATGGCAAAGTGGCTGCTCACTTTGTCCAGTTATGTGGTCGCTCCGCTGATGCTCTACATCTTCGGCTGCGGCATCTACACCGCCTGCCGTCAAACTTGGGATCAGTTTCTTATCCTGCTGGTGTCCGAGTTCATCTGCTTCATCCTCTTTTTCGGTGCAACTGCCATCACCGAGGGTATCGGGCGTTTTAGTGAATGGCTTGCAGAACTGTAAGAAATAGTTTTAATCCTTTGCCGCCTTCGGGCGGCATTTTCATTTTATAGGGGGTGATTCGTGATGGCTGCGACACGATTGATCGCATTGCACAAGAATAAGGGAAAGACCGTTGCGGCCTGTTTGAAAAGCCGCACAGATTATGTGCAGAACCCCGATAAGACCGAGCAAGGTGAATTGGTGAGTTGCCACGAGTGCAGTCCTCTGACAGTCGATGAAGAATTTATGCTTACCAAGCGGCAGTATGAACTTGCTACCGGGCGCAGACAGAAAAGTGACGTGATTGCCTATCAGATCCGGCAGTCGTTCAAACCCGGCGAGATCACCGCCGAAGAAGCCAACAAGGTGGGCTACGAACTAGCCATGCGCTTTACCAAGGGCAAACACGCCTTTGTGGTGGCAACGCACACGGACCGTCACCACATCCATAACCATGTGATTTTCAACTCCACCGCATTGGACGGTTCAAAAAAGTTCCGGGATTTTTTCTTTTCGGCACTGGCCGTTCAGCGGTTGAGCGACTTGATTTGTCTGGAGCATCAACTCTCTGTTATTGAAATAAAGCCCTACCGGGAACGGCAGAAACGTACCCTCTATCCACCCAAAGAAAGCAATCGTGATAGGCTGTGTGGCATCATCGACAGTATCCTTGCAGAAAAGCCCAAGGATTACGAAGATTTTCTGCAAAAACTGGAACAACAGGGTTATGAGGTCAAGCGTGGAAAATACACTTCCGTCAAGGGCGCACGACAAAAACGGTTCATCCGATTCAAAACGCTGGGCGCAGGCTATAGCGAGGACGAACTGAAAGCAGTGATTGCAGGAAAAGCAGAACACCATCCCCACCAGAAGCAGCCGCCCCAAGAGCAACCGTTCCAATTGCTGGTTAACATTCAGGCAAAGCTCTCCGAGGGCAAAAGCGAAGGCTATGCACGATGGGCGAAAAAATATAATCTGAAAGAAATGTCCAAGACGCTGATTTTCTTGCAGGAGCACAAAATTGGCAGCACAGATGAACTGAATGAAACGCAGCGGCGGCAACAGAAAAATATCACCAGCTGGGAGATTCCATCAAAGCCGCCGAAACACGGATGGCGGAAATTGCTGTGCTGAAAACGCACATCGTCAATTACGCCAAGACCCACCCAGTCTACGATGCCTACCGGAAAGCGGGATATAGCAAAAAGTTTCTGGATACTCACCGGGAAGAAATCACACTGCACAAAGTAGCCAAGGCCGCTTTCGATGAAACTGGCTTAAAAAAGCTGCCGAAGGTCAAAGCACTGAATGCAGAGTATTCCGATCTTCTGACCCAAAGAAAGCAGCCTACCCGGACTATCGCAAGGCACGAGAAGAAATGCAGGAGTTGGTAAAGGCACAGAAAAATATTGAATTGTTCTTCACAGAAGAAAAAGACGCACAGGAAAAGCAGCAGACCCGATAACGAAAGTCGCCGAGGATTCTAACCCTTTCATGGGGCGGAATCCTCGGCGACTTTTTTAGTTTATGTAGCAGCGATCCTGCGTTACGAGCCAATCTTCACACAGCCGTTGGGCTTCATCTGTTGAGCGGCACACGCAATTGAACAGCTTGCCGTGCAGGGAGCAGTAGGTGTAACGGATTTTGGGCACACCGTTCTCATCCCGAAACTTTGTGTAGCGTTCCTCACCGGGCATCAGATAAAGCTGCTCCATTTCTGCATCGTCCTTTCCGTTTTCATGTGTCAGGCACACAACGCACCTATTCTATCATGAACTTAGGAATTATGCCATTGACGCTTGCACCAAAAAGCGCCCCGGATTTTCGGAGAGAGTGTGCATTGACACATTCAATAGCGTTCGGAAAGAATGCGCAGCCTGCACCGGAACGGTGCAGATCAGAAAGGGTTTGGGATTTCCCAACAAGCATTTTGCAACGCAAAATTTGCATTTGTGCGCACGAATGCACTGCTTGCTACAATGGTGTTGGTTCTGAGAAGTTCACAGCCAGTGAGCTATACAGATGCCCAAACCTAAGCTACAATGAAGATGTGCTGAGAGAACGAAGCATTGCTTGAGCTGAACGCTCGTACGCGCAAACTGTTCTCCGCCATCTCCATTGCAGCGTTCGATTGACGCAGGTTGAGTTATCGGCAGATAAAAATGTTGCCGTACATTCGTGTCACAAAGCAAGCTGAATCGGTAATGGGCATAGGCGGAACCGGCATTAATATCCTCGACCGCGTGGGCGGCGGCGATGCCTTCGCCAGCGGCCTCATCTACGCCATGCTGCACGACTACAAGTCCATGGATATGATCAACTTTGCCGTGGCCAGCAGCGCCATCAAGCACACCATCCACGGCGATGCCAACATCACCGACGAAGTAAGCTCCATCCGCAACCTGATGAACATGAACTACGACATCAAGCGTTGAGTTTCGCCTTAGCGCTTCCGTCTGCCGGGAACCGACCGCTGCACGTTGGTTTCCGGCTTTTTTTATACCGTCAGCGTCACAAATTGACACCAATTTATCATTCTTCACGAAGTATGTGCTAAAATCTCTTGACAGCACCTCACAAAATATGTTATCTTTGTAAACATCCTTGAAAAGATATGACATTTTCTGGGGACCGAACACAAACCGATTTTTCTCTGGAGGAAAGACCCATGAAACAGGAGATCATCCGCAAACTGAGCGCTGCCGTGGCCATGAGCCTCGTTGTTGGCGTCTCTCTGGCCGCCTGCGGCGGCAGCAGCAGCTCCACCGCTGCCGATGTGACTAAGACCGGCTCTGCCGACGGCTTTGGCGGTGCTGTCACCGCCACCCTGACCGTGGATGCCAACGGCACTGTTACCGACTGCAAGCTGGAAGGTGCACAGGAGACCGAAAGCATCGGCGGCGCTGCACTGGAAGAGCTGTCCAAGCAGGTCGTGGCCGCCAACGGTCCCGCCATCGACGGCGTTGCCGGTGCCACGGTGACCACCAAGGCCGTCCGGAAGGCTGTTGCCGCCGCACTGTGTGGAGCTGGCCGAAGAGGCTCCCGCCGACTCTGCTGCCGCAGCCCCCGCTGAGCCCGCCGCCATCGTCCCGGTGGAAGGCGGCATCCAAATCGGTCAGGCCTATGCTGCCGCCCACGGCACCAAGTGCTTCACCGAAGCGGTGGCTGTGGTGAAGGATGACGTCATCCTCGCCGCCTACCTCGACGATTTTCAGTTCACCAGCACCGATGGCGTGACCGCCGTGCCCAACTCCGACTCCGACTTTGCCGCAGGCTACGCCGAGGGCAAGGTGCTGATGTCCAAGCGGGCCAACGCCGATTATTACAGCAAGATGATGGCTGAAAAGGGCGGCTCCACGGTCGCTCTGGATGCAAACTTCGACGCCATCCAGAACTTTGCCGTCGGCAAGACCATCTCCGAGCTGGAGGATGTAGCCGCCAAGGGTGCCGAGGCTGTGGACGCCGTCTCCGGCGCAACGCTGGTGGATACTGCCGGTTATCTCTGCCATCGTGGATGCCGCCAAAAACGCCCAGACCACGCAGGCCGTGGAGTTCAACGGCAGCTCCGAGGACCTGAAGCTGAATGTGGTCTATGGGGCCGCACACGGCACCAAGTGCTTCACCTCCGGCGCTGTCGCCACCGCCGGGGACACCATCGTGCTGAGCTACATTGACGAGTTCCAGTTTGCCGGTTCGGACGCCGGGGTCGTCGGTGTGCCCAACCCGATTCTGACTTCGGCGCAGGCTACGCCGAGGGCAAGGTGCTGATGTCCAAGCGGGTCAACGCCGATTACTACAGCAAGATGATGGCCGAAAAGGCTGGTTCCACCGTTTCGCTGGATGCCAACTACGACGCCATCCAGAACCACGTGAACGGCATGAGCATTGCCGACGCCGAGGCTCTGAGAAAAGATGAAAAGGCTGTGGACGCTGTTTCCGGTGCCACGCTGGTGGATACTGCCGGCTACGTTGGTGTGCTGGTGGATGCCGCAAAGTAAGGCAAGAAAAATAACGTTCCTCTGAACACAGCAGCGCCCGCCGGGAGATCTCCCGGCGGGCGCTGCTTATTTATTATACTCTGCATGAGCCGCCTCCTTCCTTACGCAAACACGCCGAACAGCTTCGCCATCCGGGACAGAAGCATAAACAGCTGTGAGAAAAGAGACAGTGCCGATGCAGTTGTAGTAAGAAACGCCATTGTGCCTCTCGGAAAGGATTCAAAGTGCCACTAAATTTTCCCGTGCAGGCATCTGTCCCGCCGCTCTCTGGCGTATTCCAGCAGTGCATTGCACGCCGGACAAAGCGCCTCGCCCCTTGTCCAATGCACGCCACAACAATACCGGCGCACCATGAGGGTAACGGTTTCGATCTCCTTTTCCTTGTTCAAGTTCTGAAGTCCTTTCTGTTTTATACATAGTTATTCAATTCTAACCATCTGGTGGAAGAAAAGGCAGACCACCTGTATGTAGTCTGCCTTTTGCCTGATGCGAAAGCCCGCAGACACGCGGGGCTTACAGCACCAGCGAGGGCGCGGTGTAGACCCGTGCCTTCAGCTCGCTGTTTAGCATATACAGCCCCTTGCTGTCACCGCCGAACAGATCCATCTTGGTAATGAGGTCAGCGGCGTTCTTCTCCTCCTCGCCCTGTTCCTTGATGAACCAGTCCAGCATCTGCATGGTGCGGAAGTCCCTGACCTCGTATGCGGCGGCGTAGATGGCATTGATGCTGGCGGTGACCAGCATCTCGTGTTCCAGGGCTTTTTTCAGCGGGGCCATGTGGTCGCCTCGTTCCCACTCCGGCTTTGCGATAGCCTCAAAGGTGACGTCCTCGCCGTTATTCTGCAAATACTGATAAAACAGCATGGCGTGATCACGTTCCTCCTGCGCCTGTACCCGGTACCAGTTCTCAAAGCCGTCCAGTCCGACGGCGGCGTAGTAGTTGGCAAAGTCCAGATACAGATAGGCGGAGTAGAACTCCTTATTGATCTGCTCGTTGAGCAGAAGAGATACGTTAGCGTTCATGATACTTCTCCTCCATAAGATTGTCTTTTCCTGCTCCCGGCATGGGGGCAGATATACCGTACCCAGAGCGATGCTGGGATGCTCCCTTTTCATCTCCAGGAACACCTGCTCCGCCTTGGGATGCTGTTGCAGCTCCGTTACGGCGGCCAATATCTCCTCTGCGTATTTTGGCGTACCGCCAACTCTCCAAATGCAAGAATGACTCTTATTATTTTGCTTTTATTATACCTATATTTTTTTCTCTGTCAACAAGCACAAAGGGCTTGTGCTCCAAAAGCTGCCTCGAAGCCGATTTTCTCAAATTATGTGACGCCGTCACAGTAAAACCGCTTGTCACGCGGTAATACTACGCATAAAAACACAGCCGCAGAGTACATCTGTGGCTGTGTTTTGTGTTCAGTTGCTCACTGTTGTGTGGACTGGATATGGAGAGACAACATATCTCCCGATCTTACATGGGTTATCTTATCTACCATCAGTCTGGCAGTTTGCCTTGCAGATATGTCGGCATCCCCACTGCGGTCGTATCCGGCCTGACCTTAAACATGGCTTTTTCAATCTACCTCCCTTATCGGTTTTCCGCGATATATTTCTCCGCCATGTGGACTGCCACCGCGCCGTCCGCCACGGCGGTGACCACCTGACGGAGGGCTTCGTCCTCATTGTCGCCCACGGCGTATACGCCGGGAATACTGGTTTCCGTGGTCTCCGGCCACGCTATAGCCGCCGCCGTCCAGCGCCAGTTGACCCACCGCCAGCGCCGTGGCGGGCTGTCGGCCCACGCTGACAAATACGCCGTCGCAGTCCACCACGCTTTCCTCACCGGTGACGGTGTCCCGCAGGCGGACGCCGGTCAGCCTGTCCCCGGAAAGCAGCGCGGAAACGACGCTGTTCCAACGGAATTCCACGTTTTCGGCCTGTGCCAGCGGCTCGTGATAGATCTTGGTGGCCCGCAGGGTGTCTCTGCGGTGGACGAGGATCACTTTTTTCGCCACGCGGCTGAGAAGGAGGGCATCTGCCGCGGCGGAATTGCCGCCGCCCACCACGACCACCGTTTTGCCCTTGTAAAACATCCCGTCGCAGGCGGCGCAGTAGGCCACGCCCCGGCCCACCAGTTCCGACTCTCTGGCCACGCCCAGCGTTCTGGGGTTCGCACCGGTGGCCAGCACCACGGTTTTCCCCAGAAAGATCCCCTCGCTGGTCTCCACGAGCTTTGGAACCGCCGTCAGATCCATGCGGAGGACTTCTGCGTATTCGCTGCGTGCCCCGAAGCGCTCCGCCTGCTTTTGCATCTTCTCCGCCAGAGAGAAGCCGTCGATCCCGTCCTCAAAGCCAGGATAGTTGTCGATCTGCTCGGTCAGGGCCATCTGCCCTCCGGCGGACAGTTTTTCCAGCACGATGGTGTCCAGCCCCGCCCGTGCCGCGTACAGGGCGGCGGTGTAGCCGCCCGGTCCGCCCCCCACCACGAGCATATCATAAACATGATTGTTGTTCATATCTGAACCCTCCGTTATTTCGCCAAGGCTTCCTGAATGAAACGGTCGATTTCTGCCTTTGAGCCGGGCGCGGTGATGGAATCCACGGCCTTTCCGTTCCGGTACAGCACCAGAGTTGGGATGTCCTCGATCCCCTCGGCCCCCGCCAGCCGCGGCTCCTCGTCAATGTTGATCTTGCCGACGGCGAGGCTGTCCGCGTATTCCTCTCCGATCTTCTCATACGCGGGGCCGATCCTCCGGCAGTAGCCGCACCAGGGCGCCCAGAAATCCACCAAAACGGGCTTTTCCTCCCGGATCGCCTGCTCAAACTGCTCCTGATTCATGTTCATAGCTGCCATATCTGCCAGCTCCTTTCCTTTGTTTGGGTATTCTCAAGACTCCGGTCTCGCCCCACACCACATCGTGACCTCAACCTGAGATGACGGTACTCTGCCCTTGGGACATAAAGCAGATGAGTAAGACCATCATCTGTACGAGAATAGCTGCGGTTTGTTGCAGCTTATTCTGCGCAGAGCTCAGCCACCAGAGCGTCCATCTGCGCTTCGCTGGTTTGGTTCAATGCACCACGCAGAGACACTACCGTTTCGTAAAGGTGGATATCCTTCATCTCCTCCAATTTGGTGCGCATCAGCCGCGCGGCAGCAGGTGCCCAAGAGCCGTCTTCAATAAGGCCAACCCGGCGGTTTCGGAATCCCTTTGTCCGTAAATGTTCCAAAAACTCCCTCATGGGCGGAAACAGTCCTCCGTCATAGGTGGAGCTGGCTAAAACCAACTTCCCGCAGTAGAATGCACTGGCAACAGCGTAGGAAAGGTCTGTTGCCGTCAGATCGCATATGGTGACTTGCGCACCTTTGCCCTCCAGCTTGCTCTTGAGGGTCTTCGCCGCATGGGCAGTATTTCCATGGATCGATGCGTGAGCGATCAGGATGCCCTCCGGTTCTTCCGGTTTCCATTGTGACCAGAGATCATAGAGCCGCAGATACTCCTCCCAAGTCTTCTGTGAGCATGGGGCCATGGAGCGGGCAGATCGTTTTGATCTCCAGCGCGGAGATTTTTTTCAGCAGCGCCTGCACCTGTGCGCCATACTTTCCGATAATATTGTAATAATACCGTCGGCCTGCGGCACCCAGGGGCACGGGCAGTCCGTTCCAGTGAGCCAAAGCGTCCGAAGGCATCCGCCGAGAACAGGATTTTTTCCGTTTCCTCATACGCCGTCATCACCTCCGGCCAGTGTACCATCGGCGCCAGCAGAAAGCGCAGCCGGTGCAAACCCAAGGAAAGCGTATCTCTTTCGCCAACCTCCAGCATACGGTCTTCCGACAATGCACCTGTGCCGAAGAACTGCTTGATCAGGGTAAATGTTTTCGCGTTTCCCACGATCTTCATCTCCGGGTACTTTGTGCCAGCCGCATGAGGCTGCCGGAATGATCCGGCTCCATGTGTGTGACCACAAGATAGTCGGGGCTGCGCCCCTCCAACACCCGCGCCACATTGGAAAGCCATTCTTCCGTTGCCCGTGCGTCCACGCTGTCCATCACGGCAATCTTCTCATCCAGAATGACATAGGAGTTGTAGCTCACCCCATAGGCTGGACGGGGTACTGGTTTTCAAAGAGTGCCGAGGTGTTATCATCCACCCCTACATAGCGGATGGCATCTGTTACCGTTTGATAGCCATATAAAAATACCTCCTATTTTCCTTACTCAGACTCTGACTGATAGGTTCTTCTTTCTAATGAAACATACGCTCAACCGCGGATCGGCGGTCGCGCATTTTACCGTTGCCTTGCTTCCCCCAGAGTCGTTACATGTGGTACACCGCAGCGGAGCGAAGTCCTTCCGGCAGGCCGTCGGGCGCAGCAGGTGAAAGTTCCCAGTGTACCTGCCCCGCCCACTGGGAGGCGACGGCGGAGAAGTGGAGCATGACAATACCGAGATCCAATGCGGCATCCAAATTATCGGTGTAGGCATCCTCCTGCTGCACCAAATAGATGCTGTGATCCTGCACAAGGAAGCCATAGGGCTGACGGTTGAGATAGCTGGGGGAGAGCGAAGCGGCGTAGAAGGACTGCCAGAGCATATCGTCGTAGAAGTCCATCATCTCGTCAAGCCCAGACTTGTTGCTCCAGCTCCCCATGTGAACCAAATCGTGCACGCCCTTTTTGGGCGCGTAGTACTGCTGTTCGGCCCGCACATCGATCTGAGACATACTTAGGATATTCAGCCGCAGTCTTTTTTGCGGTCTTTTCCCCGTAGCCAAAGGCAACGATTGCCGCCACCTCTAACGGGGTGGCGAGAGACAGTGCCTTTTTGATTTTGTCGCTGTCGGTGAAGGTCATCCAGCAGGTGTCAATGTCCAACTCAGTCAGCTTGAGGACGAGATCTTCCATCATGTAGCCGGCGTTGATGGCCGCATAGGAATGCGGGGCAGACATAAGGAGCAGGTAGTGCGGTGCTCCGATGAGAAATTGATTATAGCCCGCTGAGCTCTCCAGCGCCGGCTGTGCATCCTTGTCCAAGACGATCAACCTGTTGCAATCTCCGGGACAAGACGGGGCAGGTCTTTCATAGTAGGATCGGAGCTGGCCGATAGCCTCGCTCGGAACTTCCTTTTCGCGGAATGCGCGAACGGATCTGCGATTTTGAATCATAGCGCTGTAATTCATAGTAGTATCTCCTATTCTGATGTCTTTGGTTTTCTTATAAATCGTCTATCAGTGCGGTGCTCTTGGCGTAGGCGGTACTGCGTGCCTCAAAGAAATCGGTCTTGACCATGTTGGCGTCGGCGTACTGGCTGACCCATTCCATGCCTCCGGTTCGCTCTCAAAGCCTGGATACAATGCAGGATAGCCAAGGCTCGTCCAGCGGAGGTTGCCGAGATAGCGGATGTAATCGCTGATCATCTGCCGGTTCAGCCCCGGGATGTCGTCGCCGATTACATAATGCCCCCATGCGATCTCCTGCTCCACGCCCTCACGCATCATCTTGCGCAGCGCTTGTACGCTCTCGACGGTGAATAACCCGGCTGCTCCTTTGCAGCTCCGTGATGATATTGCGGAACAGCCACAAGTGCGTGTTCTCATCGCGGTTTATGTAGCGAATCTCCTGCGCCGAGCCGGGCATCTTCCCGTTTCGGAGAGATTGTAGAAGAACATAAAGCCGCTGTAAAAATAGATGCCCTCCAAAATATAGTTTGCCATCATCACGCGCAGCAGCGTGGGAGCGTCCTTCCGCTCCTGAAACTCGTTGTAGCAGTCCCCAATGAAGGTGTTGCGGCGCAGCAGATGCTCGTCCGTTTTCCATTGGTAGAGGATGTCATTGCGCTCCACGGGGGAACAGATGGTGTCGAGCATATAGCTGTAGCTCTGTGAGTGGACACACTCCTGAAACGCCTGAATGGACAGGCAGAGATTGACCTCGTTGGCGGTAATGTAGGCGCCGATATTAGGCAGGTTCGCTGTCTGAATGGAATCCAAAAAGACAAGAAAACTCAGAATTTTATCGTAGGCGCTGCGCTCGGCTGACAGCAGGCGGGGATAGTCCTTCACATCCTGCGAGAGATTGATCTCCTCAGGGATCCAAAAGTTGTTCATGGCCTGCCGGTACCAGTCGCTGACCCAAGCGTACTTCATATTGTTGAAGTCGTTGAGGTTGGTGGTATTGCCGCCGATCATGCGCCGCAGGCGCACATCAGGGTCGCCCTCCGGGTTAAAGAGGGGCTTTTTCTTCAGTTCCGTCATGCTATCCTCCTTATGACGAGCAGCTTTCGCAGGCCTCGACCTCAAGGGCCTTGCTGCGGACATAGTAAATGGTCTTGACGCCGGCCCTCCACGCCTCCAAATACAGTCTGAGCACCTGACGCATGGAATAGTCGTTGGTGATATAGAGATTCATGCTCTGCGCCTGGTCAATATGTCTCTGGCGAAGGCCCGCGGCGCGTACCGACCAGCTTTGGTCGATTAGATGCGCTGCCTTATAGTACCACCATGTGTCCATAGAAAGCTCTGAGCAACGCGGGCAGCATGCTGCCCTTTTTCCTCTAAAAGAATTTCTTCATAATTGGATCTATACCCGCCGACGTGCCGGAGAGGATAGATGTGCTGGAGGTCGGTGCGACCGCCAGCAGATAGGCGTTGCGCATTCCCTGCACCGCCACCGTTTTCGCAAGCGCCCGCCACTTTTCGGAGGTATAACCCCGCTTTTCAAAATACGCGCCCGTCTGCCAGTCGCTGCCCTCAAAGAGCGCGTAACGACTCTTTCCCGTGCCAGCTGTGTCCGCCTTGACGGCGGCGTAGTTGATGAGCTCGAATACTGCGTCGGTGAAGGCAAGGTGCTTATCGCTCTCCCAGTGGATGCCGCGCTTTGCCAGCATGTGGTGGTAGCCGCTGACGCCCAGGCCGATGCTGCGGTACTTCTGATTGGTAAGCCGCGCGTATTCCAACGGGTAGAAGTTGAGGTCGATCACATTATCCAGTGCGCGGATGGCCGTTTCCACCGTGCGTTCCATATAGGCCTCGTCCTCCACCGGCAGATTACCGAGAGACAGACTCGCCAGGTTGCAGACCACAAGCTCACCTGGGCGTGTGGCCGTCACCACAATTGTGTCGTTGTTCTCCGTGTGCACCTCAGTGCTGATGTGCTCGATGGGTGCCATGTTCTGCGCGATCTCCGTACAGAGATTGGAGCAATAGATCATTCCCGTGTGGCCGTTTGGGTTCATATGATTTACACTGTCGCGATTGAAAGCGAAGGGTGTGCCGGTCTCCACTGCCGAGCGAAGCACCAGCCGCACGATGTCCTTGACGGTGACGCTGCGCTTTTCGATGCGCGGGTCATTGACGCAGTCCAGATACCGCTTCTCCCATTCTGTACCCCAGTAATCCTCCAGTGCGTAGCCCTTGACCGTGAGGATCTCATGCGGACACATGAGATGCCACGGTGCGTCTATGTTCTCCTCCGCCAGTCGCCAGAAGAGATCCGGATAGCACACGGCGGGAAACACATCATGTGCCTTCATGCGGTCGTCGCCGTTATTGGTGCGCAGTTGAAGGAATTCCGGCAGATCCCGGTGCCATGCGTCTAAGTAAACCGCCACAGCGCCCTGCCGCATCCCCAACTGATCCACCGCCACGGCGGTGTCGTTGACCAGCCGGATCCAGCGGATAACACCGCCCGCCGCCCCTTGAAAGCCGCGGATGGTGCTGCCTGCAGCGCGCACCTTACCGAAGTACATCCCCATTCCACCGCCGAATTTAGAGACCTTTGCGAAGTTGTCCAGCGAGCGGTAGATGCCGTCCAGACTGTCCGGCACAGTGTCCACAAAGCAGCTTGAAAGCTGATGGTAGGGCTTTCGTGCGTTGGACATGGTAGGTGTCGCCATCGTGACCTCCATACGGCTGAGCATATCGTAAAAGCGTTTTACCCACCCCATGCGGTCAGAGCCTTCGTTCATAGCAAGATGCAGCGCGATACCCAAAAACATCTCCTGCGGTGTTTCCAGCGGCACGCGGCTGCGTGACTGGATCACATAGCGTTTGAGCAGCAGGTCAAGGCCGGAATAGGTGAACAGCTCGTCCCGTTCCGGGCAGAGAAAGTCCTCCGCCATGGCAATCTCCTCGTGGGTATAGTGGGCAAGGATATAGTCACCGTAGAGTCCCTTATCCGTCAGATAGCGAAGCTTGCCATAGAGGTCGCAGACGCCGCGCCCCTCCCATTCCTGTGCGTTGCGACAGCGAAAGGAGTGGTTCAGAAGCCGCGCCGCGATGAACTCCCACTTGGGTGCCTCTGCCGTAGTCAGCTCTACCGCCGCCTTGGTCAGTGCCTCAGCCCGCTCATCCTCCGTCATGCCCAGACGACAGAAACTCTCAAACTTCATTTGAAGCGCCGCGAGGGAGTAGACTTCCTCGGTAAAATCCATCTGGATGCGGCGCAGCACCTCGTCAAGCGAGTCATCCCCCACCGTCCGCGCGATGGTATGCCGGACACGGCGCAGCGCAGACCGCTTTTCGCGGTAGAGGATGTACGCCTTGGCCACCTCATAGTGTCCGCGCTCCATGAGCGTTCGCTCCACCTCGTCCTGCACACGTTCTACGGTGAGCGGCACTGTGACGGAGAGATTGTTGAGAACGGTGGCGAGGATCTCATCCATCTCTCTGCTCCCGATCTCCTTGCCCTGTCCGTCAAACGCTCTTTTTCATGGCGTTGAAAATTTTCTCCTGTTGAAAGGGAACAGACTCCCCGTTTCGTTTTCTGATCTCCATTTCGATCCTCTCATCTTCTCCGGTCACTTCTCATATCCTTTTGGGCAAAGAGCGGGCAAGCGCAGTATCACGCTTGCCCGCTCTGTTTTTGAAAGCCGGTTTTTCTGCAGCCGACGCGGCAGGGCTGTTTGTTGTCTGTTGTCTTGGTTTTGGCTTTCCCGCCAGTTATTTCATAGATTCCAGAATGGCGTCCGCCAGTGCTTCCAGCTCAGTGCGCTTGTCCGTGCCCATGGACGAGGCGAGGCTGAGCCGCTCGTTGAGCACCGTCATGTTCTTAAGCTCATTGTTGACGAATTTCTGCATGAGGTCACCGGACTTCACCGCCCATGAGCCGTTTTCAATGATGGCAAAGGTGCGGTTTTGCAGATTCAGTGCCTTCATATCCATGAGGAAGTCATGCATGGCAGGGTAGATGCCGAGGTTGTAGGTCACAGAGGCCAGGACAATGTGACTGTACTTAAACGCCTCGGAGATCAGCTGGGAGACATGAGTGGAGGACACATCGTACATCGCCACCTTGCTCATGCCCTTATCGCAGAGCGACGTCGCCAGCGCCTGCGCCGCGTTCTCCGTGTTGCCGTACATAGAGGCGTAGACGATGAGCACGCCCTGGGTCTCAGGGGCATAGCGGCTCCATGTGTCGTACTTTTCAATGAACCAGCCCAGATCCTTGCGCCACACGGGGCCGTGGAGCGGGCAGATGTACTTGATCTGATCCAAAACGCCGCCGGCCTTTTTCAGCAGGAGCTGGATGTGGGGGCCGTACTTGCCCACGATGTTGGTAAGGTAGCGACGGGCGTCGTCCAGCCAGTCCCGCTCGAAGTCCACCTCGTCGGCGAACAGCTTGCCGTCCAGCGCGCCGAAGGTGCCGAAGGCGTCGGCGGAAAAGAGGACGCCGTCGGTGACGTCGAGGGTCACCATGGCCTCCGGCCAGTGAACCATAGGCGCGCCCACAAAGGTGACGGTGTGTTTGCCGAAGGAGAAGGTGTCGCCCTCCTTCACCTCGATGCACTCATGTCCGTCCACATGGAAGCCGAACTGCCGCATGAGCATGAATGCCTTCTCGTTGGAGATCAATTTCACCTTGGGATGGCGCAGCAGGATCTCCTCGATGCAGGCGGCGTGATCCGGCTCCAGATGGTTGACCAGCAGGTAGTCCAGCTCGCGGCCATCCAGCACATACGCCAGATTTTCCAAAAGCTGGCGGCAGGCAGACCAGTCCACCGTGTCAAAGAGCACCGTCTTTCATCCAGCAGGCAGTAGGCGTTGTAGCTTACGCCCCGGGGAATGGGAAAGCAGTTTTCAAACAGGGCCAGACGATGGTCGTTGGCACCCACCCAGTAGAGGTCGTTCGTTACTTTACGCACGCAATACATCTTATCTTGCCTCCTTCACGGCCTCAAGCCTTTACAAATTGATCCTTCGTCTCCGCGCACTCGGGACACACCCACTCGGCGGGAAGCTGCTCAAAGAGCGTACCCGGCGCGATCTCGCCGTCCCGTCGCCCAACTCCGGCACATACTCGTAGCCGCAGCCACTGCAGACGTAGCGGTCGCCGATGGGGGCGGGCTTCGGCGGCGTGGGCCGCTTCATCTTTACCATGGGCGGCGCGGGCAGCTTTTCGCCACTATCCAGCGCGGCAGTGAGCAGGGCAGGATCCTCCACATCGCCCACGATGCCGTAGTCGCAGTTCTTGAAGATAGGCGCGTTACCGTTCTTATTGATGGCCACGATGGTGGAGGCGTCCTTGATGCCCTTAAGGTGCTGGGATGCGCCAGAGATGCCGCAGGCGATGTACAGATTGCCGGTGAACTTCTGACCGGACATACCCACATAGCGGTTCAGCGGCAGATATTTGAGAGTCCCCGCCACAGGGCGGGAAGAACTGATACGCGCCGGCGGCCTTGGCCAGCGACTCTACCAGTTTCATGTTCTTTTTCTCCCCGATGCCCTTGCCCGCGGAGACCACCCGCTCCGCCTGCGGGATGGGCGTATCCATAGGGATGCCCACGGAGAAGTCGTGACCATCCTTCTTCAGCGCCGCCACAAGGTCGGCCACCTGCTGGGCAGCATCCCCCTCCCGGAAGATGGTCTTTTTGCGAATGCCGGTGATGGGCGCGGGTTTCTTGGCCGCCGAACGGCTCTCGCCGCCGGAGCTCTTGCCCAGCCTGCCCAACAGATGAGAGGCGATGACCACCCGCTGGATCTCGTTAGTGCCCTCGTAGAGGGTGGTGATCTTGGCGTCGCGGTAGGCCCGTTCCACCTCCATGCCCTTGAGGTAGCCGCTGCCGCCGTGGATCTGCAAGGCATCGTTGGTGACCTCCAGCGCGATGTCCGAGGCGTACATCTTCGCCATGGCGGACTCCATACCGTAAGGCGCGTGCTGCTCCTTCAGCTCCGCCGCGGAGTAGATGAGGAACCGGGCGCAGCGCAGCTTGGTTGCCATATCTGCCAGCTTGAAGGCGATGCTCTGCTGGGCCGCGATGGGCTTGCCGAACTGGACGCGCTCCTTGGAATAGCTCAACGCGTGCTCAAACGCGCCCTGGCGATGCCCAGCGCCTGCGCGGCGATGCCGATGCGTCCGCCGTCCAGCGTGGACATGGCAATCTTGAAGCCCTCGCCCTCCTTGCCCAATAGGTTTTCCTTGGGAACCTTCACGTTGTTGAAGATCAGCTCCGCCGTGGAGGAGGAGCGAATACCCATCTTGTCATAGTGGTCGCCGAACTCAAAGCCCTTCCAGCCCTTCTCCACGATGAAAGCGGAGATGCCCCGGGTGCCGATGTCCGGCGTGGTGACGGCGAAAACCACATAGGTGTCCGCCTTAGGGGCATTGGTAATGAAGATCTTGCCGCCGTTGAGGAGGTAGTAGTCCCCCTTATCCAGCGCCGTGGTCTCCGTGCCGCCGGCGTCGGATCCGGCGTTGGTCTCCGTGAGGCCGAAGGCGCCGATCTTCTCGCCCTTGGCCAGCGGAACCAGATATTTCTTCTTCTGTTCCTCGGTGCCATAGGCGAAAATGGGCCATGAGCCGAGGGAGACGTGGGCGGAGAGGATTACGCCCGTGCCGCCGTCCACACGGGCCAGCTCCTCCACCGCGATGGCGTAGCTCAGGGCATCAAGACCGGCACCGCCGTACTCCTTGGGGTAGGGAATGCCCATCCAGCCCAGCTTGCCCAGCTTCTTGACAGCCTCATCGGGAAACTCATTGTTCTGATCCATTAAAATGCGAGGGGTTTGATCTCCTCCTCCGCAAAACCGGATCTTCGCGCGCAGCTCTTCGTGCGCCGACGTGGTTTGAAACAGCATACGGGTACCTCCTTTTAAAATTTTACAGCTTGCTTGTATCTTGGGAATCGGATCCGCCGGTCAGCAGCCTGCGCAGGCTCACGGCACGGAACGCCTCGTCCTGCTTTTGCTGCAAGGCCGCCAGCTGACAGTGGATGGTGCACCGACCATGCTTGTCCTGCCAGCGGCATTCATATCCCGGCTCCATGCAGGCGCACAGGATGCCCCGCTCCCCCACGACCCCCATGAGATCGTAGAGGGAGGTTGCGTCCAGATCGCAGGACAGCTCGCAGCCGCCGAGAGCGCCGCGGCTCACCCGCACCAAATTGCCGGCGGAGAGCTTGCGCAGAATCTGGTAGGCAAACTGATTGGGGATCAATTCCGTTTCCGACATCTCGGCCACCGAATGCTTCTCCCCGTCCAGCAGCACCCGCAAAATGCGCAGCGCGTAGTCCGTCTCTTTGGTGATGATCATGCTCCACATCCTCTTTTCGCTTGCTTGTTAATACCATAATATCAATCTTGATAAATTTTGTCAAGATAGTTTCAAAAAAAATATCGCTTTATTACAGACCGCCCCAGCCCGGGTCAGCTTCGCTTTCCATTCAGCGAAAAGCCATGTTCCTTACAATTATAGAAGCCGAAAAAGCTGTGCCGTGGCAGTCCGCCGAAAGCAGAAAAGACTATGCCTGAAAACCAGAAAGCGGAGAAATTGGTTGGCTCGCAGGGGTCGCCCATCCAAGGCGGATGAGGCGATCCCTGACAAGCCTAAGCCATCCAACCGAAACAAGCAATAAAGTGCGTGCTTTTCATTTTATTTATGCCGATCATTCTTGGGAGACAGTAGAAAAATTTCCATTGTTATTGACATGATGTGCGTTACAGAGTAAAGTATTCATCAAGACTGATTCGCAATAAAGAATATCATGGTCGTTCCGTGATCGAGGTCGTTATGATAAAAGGAAATGTAAAAATAGATCGCAAAAATCTCATCAGCATCCTGCAAAGCTGCCTTGTGCTGATTTTGGTGATCCTTGTCGCTCTGATGATGGTCGAGATCGGCAACCTGAAGGGCACGGCCCGCGTCATCAATTATGCCGGGCTGGTGCGCGGAGACACGCAGCGGGCGGTAAAGCTGGAGATCACAGGCACCCGAAACGATGAGTTGATCGCGTATTTAGACGATATTTTAAGCGATCTGACATCCGGGGATGGGCACTACGAATTGGTAAAGCTCAAGGACGCGGCCTATCAGGAAAGGCTGGACAGCCAGCGTGCCTACTGGGAGCGGCTCAAGGCGGAGGTCGCGGCGGCCAGACAGCGTGGATATGAGAACACCCAAATCGTTGCCATGAGCGAGACCTATTTTGAAATGGCGGACGAAACGGTGTCTGCCGCGGAACACTATTCAGAAAAGATCGCCATGAAGATCCGCACTATTGAGATCCTCTCGGCACTGGATATGCTGTGCCTGGTTATCCTAATCATGCTCCAGACCGCCATGGCACTGAAAATGGCCTGAAAACCAACTGCTGGAGCAGAAGGCATACATCGACATCCATACCGGCCTGCCCAACAAGGGCTCCTGCGAGGAGCTTCTCAACAACAGGGAAATTCTCCGGGAGCCTACGGCCTGCGTCATATTTGACCTGAACAATCTGAAAACCGTCAACGATACGAGGGGTCATTCGGCGGGTGATCAACTGATCCTGAGCTTTGCCCGGCTTTTACGCCGGGTGATCCCGGAAAAGCATTTCGTGGGCAGATACGGCGGCGACGAATTTATGGCGGTCATTTACCATACGGACCGGCAGGAGGTGGAGGGCATACTGGACAGTCTGCGCAGGGAAGCCGACGCTGCAAACCGTGACGGCAATCAGCTTCCTCTCAGCTACGCCTACGGTTGGGCGATCTCCGCCGATTATGAAGGCTGCATCATGCAAACGCTGCTGGACAAGGCCGACTATTGCATGTACGAAAATAAGCGAGCCTACTACGCCACCCACGACCGGAGAGCGCCAAGGCCATAAGGCTCTTTTCAAACGAAAAACAGCAAGAACGAATTCGTCGCCACTATTGCGAAAAAAGCCTGGCCTGACGAAGAAAGGACAGGGAGGCGGCACTGAACGTCCACGTCGCAGTTGTGATGGAGGTACTGAAGGCTGGTGGCAGCGTGCAGTTCATCAGCTTCGTTAGCTTTGAGGTGAAGGGGTGCGCTGCCCGATCTGCCGGTTCGATGGTTGGCTGTACAGGAAACTCACCAGCAGGTACTTTACGATGAACGCTGGGGCGAGGGGCGGACGACTATCTTCTTTGCTGCACAACTGCACCATTTTCTCATACACGGACGATAGATCCAGCACTGCCTTACATTTCCGGAGGATGGTCTCCTGCTGCATTAGATACTCGATTAATCCGCCAAGCTGATCTGGCCATTGCTGTAACGATACATAGCTGCCCTCCAGGTACAAGGTTTTTGCTGGATTTTTTCCAGTTCTCTTGCTCCAATTATACCACAGATTGGCCTCTATGGATTGAAATATAAGGCTTTTTCTTTTATTCAGTGCATATTAAGTTAGGATGTGCAGTAGATGCTCCATTTTAGCGTTTATCTGGAGATTGCCAAAGGATAAATAGAAGCAGTATTATGATGAGCAGCTTGCCGCAGAAAAGCAGCGCACCGAGCGTGTGCCCAAGCGCATTCTGACTGAGGAAGAAATGTCGGCTCTGTCCGATCGGCTGATGCAGGTCACCAAGGGCATGACCATCACGGTGCGGTATTTCAAAGAGGATACCGCCCACCCGGAGATTCCCGCAGTGGGCAACTACATCACGCTGACCGGAAAAGCGGACCGCATCGACCCGGTGTTCCGCACCTTGCAGGTGGGCGACACCGTAGTGCCCTTTGAAGATCTGGTGGAGGTCAGTGGGGAGGGTATCATGGAGATCGACCAATATCTCAGCATCTCCGAGTAATAAAAAAAACGCTGGGAGAAATCTCCCAGCGCAAGCAGCCCTAATCACGGTACCGATATGTGCCAAGCCAAAGCGGACCCAGCACCCACAACCAAGGCAATGAAAACACTTTCGTCACTTTTAATACCGTAAGCACTAGCGTTAAAGCAAACAAGAGGGTCATTGTAATTATTTCGGAACGGTCAGGTTTCTTTTCCATACGCAGATTACCTCGAAAATCCGGTCACATCCGAGAAATCGTATAAATTTCAAGCTGCTTCATCCGGTTCGGTAGGTGCTGCGGTAATATCACGGTAGAAAGTGGCCCATGCAGCTTCCTCATAGGGGCGTACGAAGAAGAAGCCAATGCTCAATGGAATTGTCAGCAGAAGAACAAGAGAAATCGCCATAGCCTCTGAACCGGTGAAATATTTGAGAACCAGAAAACCCCCGGCATACAGTGGCAACGAACAGAGCAGCTCCCAGCCAATGAAGCTGAAATCCAGACAGAACAGCCGCCATTTGTTGCCATTCATGATCCGCCGGGATTCTGTGATCGCTTCATTGGCGGTCAGCGAAGGATGTTCGGACATGATGTAAGGTGTCATCGCATAGCTATATGTTTTCACGATTCCCGGAATCACCAACAGCAGCGACCAGAGGGCGATGTACAGACCCTGCAGGAATTTCATGCAGAAGCCATCCCACAGACGGTCTTTCTGAGAGAACAAGTCCGAGATGGCAGCATCCTTTCCATCTACAAGGTTCAGATTAAAATGAGCATATCCCAGTTGAACTGCACCGCCCACGATCAGTTGGAGGATTGCCCACAGACCAATGCCGACAAGCAAAACAGCAAGCAGCCGACCGCCGTTTGGCTGGGCGAACAGGTTAAAATGAATGTCCTTTGCCTGATTGGAATTGGAAACGACACTGTTGGAACTGCTCACAATGGTAGCACCGAGCGCACTGGCGGCAATACCTGTCAGAACAGCAGTTTTCCATTTTCCGCGCAGAGCATCGAGAGCGAGCATACGATAGTCGGCAGATATTTTCATAAAAGCAACCTCCTGTCTGAAAATGACAAGTATGTGTGAAAAGGAATATGATATGCCACTTTAATTTAGATACGTTTGAAACGCTGAAAAAATTGCAGCATGAATGAAAAAGAGGCTGTTGCACCGGCTTTTATCCGTGTGCAACAGCCCCTTCTTTATTTCAGCAGCTTGTCCAGTTCATCATATTGCATTACTGGAGCTTTGCAAGGATTTCTTCAGCCGTCATACCGCTGGCAAGCAGCTTCTTCAGCACATCTTCTGCTTCGCCCTTCTTTGCTTCTTCTGCTGCCTTTGCTTCGGCGGCAGCTTTTTTGTTTTCGGCTTTGGCAAGTTCCTTGGTGGCGGCTTTCAATTCTGCTTTCTTGGCTTTCAGCTGCGTCTTCAGATCATCGAGATTTGCAGTCAGCGCAGCAACCTCAGATTCGATTTTTCCTTTTCGGCGGTCTTTTCTGCAACGACGGCTGCATAATCAACGTTGGCATTTACAATACGGGTCTTATTCTTGCTTCCCTTGGGTCTTGCCATAATAATTTCCTCCCATACAGTGAAATAATTTGATACTTACAAGTATATTCCAAATAGTCAGAATTGCAATAGGTAACCTGAGCTGTTTTCAACTGCTACTGTGCCACATCAGAAGGTAGGGCTTCATAATGGCAAGATACTTATCGCGTGCAGAACTTTCGTGCATATGCTTCTTGAGAATCCATCTAGTGAATACCGACACCCTCCATGATCTTTTCTATCCAATTTGTGGAAGAATCATTTTCTCACTAAATGACCCCAAATAATGTGACGAACTCTCAACCTCTATTATTACACCATCCGGCATTCTGTATTTTTCTAAACTGAGATTCAAACCTTTAAGTGGGATTGTTCTAGCCAGTTGAGGGATAGAAACTGTATGGAGAATATCAATTTTTGATAAACCTCTATACGTTTCTGTCTTTCGGCTTCACTTAGCAACCGTTCTGCATACTGATTTGAAATAACCTGTATGCGAAATTGTTCTTTTTCATCCTCGGTCATCTCAAGTGGAACGCCGTGCAATGTGTCTACAATATAGGACGAAATTTTAGCGAAGTGCTCGTCAAAATCAGTGGTATTCAAATTTTCTTCCTGATTCACTTCACTCTGCATGTACGGTCACCTCACTTCCTTTTTTAGGCATAAACCAATAAAATATAACACAAAATGCTAAAGCAAACACAACACCAAAAACATTTTGACTCACTCTAAGACTAACCGCTCCTTGTAGTCCATATGTCTCTGCAGCAATGGCTAAAGCACCAAATGTGTTAAATACTGCCTGCCAGCCATATTGTGCTGAAAATCCTACACCGATTCCACCAAGAATTCCTATATATGCATAGATTGACGAAGGAAGCAGAAAATATAATACTGTAAAACATATAACACCTGCAATATTTCCGACAATCCTTTTACGGACTCTGTAGTGCATATCTTCCATAGACGGCAAAATCACGGACATGGCCGCAATACCAGCCCACATTGCACGTGGCATATTACAAAGTTCTGCAATGCAAAGGACAATCGGTACGCATAAAATCTGACATATCTGCCATTTTGTTCTGGAAGAAGTGATATCAAATTCTTGTATCAGATCTTTCAGATTTCTTTTATAAGTTCTGTTTTTATGATTTCGATAAAATACGAAACAGGTAAGTGCTGCACCTAAAGCCATTCCGACTAATCGCATCTGATAGCTTTTTCCCGTAACATCATAACCATATAGCAGCAGATACCCAAGAACCAATGTAGATTGATTAAACATGGATGGATTATGGCATCCGAACAGAATCAACACAGCCAGTGCCGCAATATTTAACAGCATTCCCAATACCGGTGAAAACTGATTTGCTAAATGCGGACATACAGTCATAATTACAAAGAACAAAGCCAAAAGCATCGTAGATTGTCCGGTGTGAATCCCCAGATCCGCATTCCTAAACACCATGAGACATAATAAGACTACTACACCTACAATGCTGTTCTCATTTCCAAATAGGATGCTGAAAATACTAACAAAGAAAAAACAAAATGCCATTGTAGCAGCTATCTTCACCAGATATACCCACATATGATATAGTTTTTCTTTTAGTGTTTCACTCTTTTTCAACAGGTTTTTAGAACCTGCCTGATTTAACTGCAACTCCTGATAAAATGTCATATAAATCCTCCCATCTTCTAATTTATCTTAAAACTAGATAATCTCATCTTTCTGCTTTGGCAGCTCTATAACAAATCTGCATCCACCATATTCACGGTTTTCTGCTTTGATTGTTCCTCCGGCACTATCTACAATCCGTTTTACAAGTGCAAGACCTAGGCCATTTCCTTCTGCTTTATGAGATCCATCTACCTGATAGAACTTGTCAAATATTCTGGATTTTACATCATCCTCTATTCCTGGTCCTTCATCTTCCAGAATGAACTTAACAGAATCCTGTTCTTGTTTCAGAAACATCGTAATTGTCCCCTTTGAAGGGCTGAACTTAATCGCATTATCTAAAAGATTTATCCAGATATGCATAAAAAGTCCTTCATTCGCAGTATATTTAACTTCCTCCAATTCTACCTGAAAACCAATTTCTTTTTCTGTCCATTTTGTTTCCAATGAAAGAACTGCCTGGCGGATCTGTTCATCCAGACGATATTCTGTTTTTTTCATTGGTATATTCTGATTCTCTAACTTGGATAACAGCAAAATATTACCAACCAATCCGGAAAGTCTTTGGGTGTTAAATAAGATTTTTTCTACATATTCCTCTTGATCCGGAGACAGTTCTTCTCCCTGAAGCAGCATTGTATATCCTTCAATGGCATTAATCGGGGTCTTAAACTCATGAGAAACATCAGATACAAAATCCATCTGCAGCACCTCTGTTGCACGAAGTTCTTTTGTCATAACGTTAAAACTTTGATAAGATTCTCCAACTTCTGCTATACGGCTGTTCGTTTCCAAATGCTGTTCAAAATCTCCCCGAGAAACTTCCTTCATTGCTTTACTAAGTCTTGTAATTGGTTCCAGTAACTTTGCATTAATAAAGGAAGTGATCAGCCCTGCAATCAATGTATTGAAAATCAAAAGCCAGCCAAGCACAGGTATGCTGCCCGGCAGATTAAAAAAATGATTCAAAAAAGCAAATAATAAAGCAGATATGACTGTTGAAAATACAAGTGCCAGCCAGATTGCACCAGTCAGACAGGATCGGATCCGCAATCCTTTTCTTTCTTTGTTCCACTATTTTTCACCACCTTGTATCCAATTCCACGCATTGTTACGATTTCAAAATCAGGGTTATCTTTCAAACGCTCCCTGATTCTTCCTATATGTACCTCTATCGTATGTGGGTCTGCCTCCGTCTCGTATCCCCATACTTCATCCATCAACTGTTGTTTTGTAAATATTCTGCCTGGCGAAGCTGCAAGCTTATATAAAAGCAGGAATTCTTTTTTAGGCAAAACAAGACTTTCCTTATCAGTTGTAACCGTCATTGCATCATAATCAAACTCTGTTGAACCGATCACAATTTTGTGTTCATTCAGTATCTGTGCACGGCGAAGCAGTGTCCGACTCTTAAAACCATTTCATTCACATTTACCGGTTTTACCATATAATCGTCACTTCCGAAAGAAATCCCTGGCGCATATCATCAAAGGAACCTTTCGCAGTGATCATAAGTACAGGTATCTGATATCCTGCTGAACGGAGTTCCGACACCAGTTCATAACCATCCATAACCGGCATCATAATATCAGAAATGATCAGATCAATATATTCCTTAACCAATACTTCTAATGTCTGTGCTCCATCCGATGCACTTTTGACTTGATATCCATTCTTCTCAAGCACTTTTTGTAATAGCTGGCTTAATTCTTTATCATCTTCTACAATCAATATTTGAAACACGTTTTCCTTCCTCCTTATTAAAACAGATACCTTGCCCATCCAAGCAGATGCTGTACCAAAAATATTTTTCTCTGACGTTTCTTTGTTAATTCGATTGGCTCTACATGATATGGATCACGATAGGTTCCATCTTCCAATACCTGGCGGGACACTCTTTCATATTCCATCATGCCATCTTCCAACTGTTTATTAATATCTTTACTGCGAATTACAAGCATCAGTTCCGTATCCAGATATGCACTTCTCATGTCCATATTAAAGGAACCGATTACAGACAGATCATCGTCAATCAGAATACTTTTTCCGTGGTATGAATAACCGCCTTCATATTCCCAGATATTAATTCCTGTACTTAAGATTCTATTTCTGTTTTTCGCATAATCGGCAGCCCCAAATGGATTCCCATTATTCGCAACTGAATTTGTCATGATAGAAAAATCTGAAACGTTCTCTGCAATCTCCTCCCATGTATTATACATCATATCATTACAGATAATATATGGCGTGTGGATCTTCACACGATTTTTTGCATTTTTCATCAATTCTCCCAACTGATACCACACTACTGGTTCTTTGGAACCTGTGTGAATAGGATTTGACACTAATGCAATCTTTTCTGTCTCAAAAGTTTCGTCCGTGTAATCGGTATCGCAGATTCTTTCCTTATTCTCTTCAAAATATTTCTGATAGCCGTTCTGCAGCTCTAAAACTGCGTTCTTTACAGATTTTCTATTTGCCAGTTTTTTATTGTCATGAAAATAACCACTGTCTTCTTGTTCCCATATCGTTTCAAAATACTCTAACAACTGGTTAACTGAATTTTCTTTCTCAGGTTCATCGCAAACAACTAACACGTCTCTGTCATAGTTCTTATGTCCCGGAAAATCACCCAGAAAATAATTGTATGTATTTCTTCCCCCAAGAATATATCTCTTTCCATCTGCAATCAAATATTTATCATGCATTCTACCCATTATTTTCCACGGTTTCAACGGATTGGCCTTATTATACAGTTTAATTTCAACATTCTCATGGGAAGATAATCCATAGAAATACGGATTTCCTTCCATATCAATCCAGCTCTCCATTCCATCTACTAACAGACGAATATGTACACCTCTGTCTGCCGCATCATGCAGTGCTCCTAAGATCAATTTTCCACTTTCATCGGATTGAAATGCAAAAGTAGAAAGAATAATTTCCTTTTTTGCATTCTTGATCAAACGCACTCTTTGTAAAAGCGCTTCTGGATTCTTTTCTATGATTACTGCCCGTTCTGTATTTTCACTGCATTCGTTCCATGACCCATTTTCTGTTTCTTTTTTGGTTGTATTGACACTTCCGGCTGCTTTTTATATGCAACGCAGATTCCGAGCAATTCATAAAAAGCCACACATAAAAAAATTGCCAGTATAACAAGAAGGATTTTACATATTTTATGCTTTTTCATTGTACATCACCTGATTCCTTTTTATTTCTTATTCTTATTCATTAGCAATACAATACAATAGAAAACTCAATTTAACCTCAACAAGGTTTGTTTTTTCATCCATGCAAAATCTTCTTTGTACAACAGACTGTTAGATATAGCAAACAACGGCCTTTCAAAAACAGTTGACTTCTAAATCAACTGTTTTTTGAAAGGTCGTATCATCAGATTCTTATAGCAATCCAGCAAATAATCTCATAAATAATTGTCCCAGTCGCAAATATGCACTTCGTCCGGTTTGATATTGGTCTGTCACATCACGACATTCTCCCATCGTTCTTATCAGATCATTTTTTATTTCCACAACTGCCTGACAATCTGCCATAAAACAGCCGTTTTCAAAATGGTGATATAAACTTCGATAATCCAAATTAATTGTTCCACAAGTTGCCATACAGTCATCTGCCACACTCATTTTTGCATGACAGAAACCAGGAGTCCACTCATAAACACGAACACCATGTTTAACTAATCCATGATAAAAAGAACGAGTTACACTATAAATGAATTTTTTATCAGGGATACCAGGTGTGATAATTCTTACGTCTACCCCTCGCTTAGCAGCCAGACATAACGCATGCGTCATTTCATCTGTTATGATTAGATATGGAGTCATAAACCAACAATATTTTTCAGCTTTATTTATCATACTGATATAAACTTCTTCTCCGACCTGCTCATTATCCATAGGACTGTCTGCATAAGGCTGAACAAAACCTGTTTGCTGTGCTTTATAATCGTAATGAATAATGTACTTACTAAAATCAGTATCATTCGTAGCTTTTTCACTAACAGCATTCCACATTTCTAAAAATGTCACTGTAAGCGACTGAACAGCATCTCCTTCTAAACGAATACCTGTATCTTTCCACTGTCCATACGGGTGTGTGTAATTAAAATATTCGTTTGCTAGATTATATCCACCTGTAAATCCGACTTTTCCATCAATAACTGTTATTTTTCTATGATCACGATTGTTCAAAAACAGATTTAAACCTGGCATAAACGGATTGAATACACGGCAATGAATTCCTATTGCCTCCATTTTTTTCACAAAATCTGTGTTAATAAAGCCTATAGAACCCATATCATCGTAGAATACTCTAACTTCCACACCTGCTTTTACTCGCTCTTCCAGAACATCTTGAATCTTATGCCATGCTTCAGCGTCTTCTATCGCATGATATTCCATAAAGATAAACTTTGTGCTTTCTCCAAATCCTTAAGCTGTGCCTCTAATCCCTTCACTGCTTCATCAAAATACTTGATATCCGTATTCTTATAGATTGGATACTGCGAATTTCTTTGTATGTAACTTGCTATATTTCCTGCTTTCGGAATTGTTTCTTTTATTCTGCTCAAACACTCCTGACTGTCCGGAAGCATTGGTAACAATTTGCTATCAATTTCTGCATACCGCTCACGCATTTTATGTGTGCCACCATTCAAACCAATCAACAAATACAGGCCTACACCCATAATTGGGAAAATTAGAATTAAGATGACCCAAGGCATTTTCATAGAGGATGTCTTATTTGATGCGTACAATCCCAAAACCAAGATCCCACTCAAAATCCTTGTAAATAAATTTATGACTTCTGCATATTCATTCAAGCGTGTTACGATAGTAATAATAAAAATCACTTCCAGAAGAATGCAGATTATGGAAAAACACAGCCGTTTTACCCCATTTTTTGTTTTTGCTTTGCCCTCTAAAGTATCTTGTTTCATATATATTCCGCCTTCCTACTTGCTCAGTTTTCTCCCTAAATTTCGTGGAACATACCAATTTTGTCTTTTATTCTCTGCATTTCATTACACCGGACTGGATAAGTTTGGTGCGGATGTCCTCATACAGTGAAATAATTTGATACTTACAAGTATATTCCAAATAGTCAGAATTGCAATAGGTATGACAAACAAAAATACCCGGCAGATTCTTTATGAAAAATCTGCCGGATATAGACCGGATGCCCTTGGGGCGTTCCATTCTGAAAAATTGCAGGGCAAATGCAAGCTGTGTTAACTGTTATGTAACCTTGTCAATCAATCTTCCAATCTTCCATGGTCGCAACCAAGCGAGAGATAATGCTCAATCTCCCCTCTCAGCACCATCTGTGCGTACTCCAGCGGTTTATTGTACAGCAGCCAGTCTAGTTCTGCCCGCTGTGCCGGGGTGTTGCCGTATTCGTCCTCCACGGCGATGCAGTCGATGGCAAGGGTTATCCTCGAACCGGGCTTCCACCCGGTTAGTGTCCATGTTATAGTGGCAGGAAATCAATTTGTTCATACTAGAACCTCCTGTATGTATTCATCCTCTGAATCCAGTTGGTCGTGTCACTGCTCGTATGAATTTAAGGCAACTGAATTCATCACGAGTTATTATGGCACACCCCAAAAGGTTTGTGAAGATTATCGTCAAATGCTTGAAAATGCACTGAGAACTCAAGAATTGTGATCCCTAAAGAGTGGGAGCATTCCAACATAGGAATACTTCCACTTCTTTTTGTTGTCAGAACCACATATAAAATGACTGCTACATCTTGATGCGTGAATGCTATTGGGAATAAATAGAAGCAATATTAAAGCCGTTCACCGCACAGGTTTTCTAGCTCGGTGAACGGCTTTTTTCTGCCATATTTACAAATATGAAGAATCGAAGAAGTCTTTTAATGTAATTCCCAAACCCTGACAAATTCTTTCAATCGTCTCTACGCTTAACTGCCCTCCTCGACGGGCAGTACTTTGGATTGTGGAGTACGATATCCCGCATTTTTTTGTCAACACACACAGATTCATATCACGCTCTTGCATCAAATCCTGAACACGTTTGATCGTATCCACGAAAATCCCTCCCATCTTTTTAGTTCAAAACTTTTCCAACGATCTCAAATCTTTGCTCTGGAGATATAAGGATTGGCGAATATTTGGTGTTAAGAGAAACCAAAACCGGTTGGTTATGCACCACGCCATAGCTGTCGGTAAAGAACTCTGCTTGAGACTTATCTGGGGTATGTTCATCGTATTTTTTCAGATATCCGCAGTCATCATATACGAATATCCCGATATCCCCGCATTCAAGTTCTTCGCAGCGCTTCACCCATACGATTTGTCCGTCATGATAACGCGGCTCCATACTATCGCCACTAACGTATATCACAAACTCAGTCCCTGCCGGAACGCTACTGGCAGGCACCTGTATCTGTTGAAACATTTCACCTTCAAGAAAAGCTCCTAGACCTGCCGATACTGGCAACTCTGATACTGGCATCGTTATGCAGTCGATTTTCGCAGGCTCTTCTGTGCCTGGCTGGTAGCGCCGAGATGCAATCAAGTCCATTTCGTACTCGGCGACTTTTTTTTGCCCGATGGCATTTAGAAGGGCGGGTTTCTGAAAGGTCTTTGTAAAGTAGGAAGGTCCTTCCTTGATGTTCAATGCGTGGCAGATCGCAACCAGTTGGTAGATGCTGGGAGTGGTGTATCCTTTTCCCATTTACTGATTCCCTTGTCACTGACATCGACGCCATAGTGGCGGAGAAGTTCGGAGAAAGTTACAAGTGAATAGCCATTCCTTTTTCGTACAGCTGCGAGAATCAGACCAACCTCATTACTATCCCTTGCGGCGACTGCATCATAGCACACCGTAGATGGGGCTATGTGCATTTTGGTGAGCGCAGTTTCTTTTCATAGCAAGAACACTCCTTTGTGATCCGGTAGCTCTATTATAGTATAGAAAAGATAAGAAATCAAGAAGAAATCTCCAAAATGGCAACAAATGCGTAATTGACATCTCCATAAAGTGGGTATATAATCGAATCAAATCCGCAAATAACAGCTTTTTGGTGTTGATTCTGGACCGAAATCGTGTATATTTGGCGTTTTTGAGAGGTGATAATATGAGAAAAGAAAATTTAAGATGCCCGATGTGCGGAACCATGAACTATGATGTAGATCTTGATGCAACCAACGGCTGGACAAAATGCCGTCTGTGCAAAGCAGTAACCTGCTCTATGGATGAGTGGAAGCATACAGTGTCCGTTCCTCTGTTAAACGAAAAGCAGCTCGTGGCACGCAGTATGATTCGCAAGTAATACACGCTGCATTCTGATAAATCTGCAAAAAGGAGGAATTCTGATGTGTGGTGATTACAACCTTCGCCGTGAGAAAAGATACGTCGAAGTGGATGTTCGTTTTACTCCTGACGGCAAGATCCGTCCTCTTGCCATAAACTATGACAAGACTCGTACTTATGGAATTGATCGTGTCTTGGCAGTCAAGCACGGTACATCACGTTTTGGCGTGAAAGGGCATTGCTTCACCTGCCTGATTTGCGGGCAGAAGCGGAATCTTTGGCTTGAAAAGGGCAAGTGGTTTGTGGAAGCCTACTGTGCCACATCAGAAGGTAGGGCTTCATAATGGCAAGATACTTATCGCGTGCAGAACTTTCGTGCATAGCAGGCAAATATATTGAAATGTATTATGCACTCTTCGGAATAAGCAAAATGACCCCGCTCCTATTAACCCAGAGCAGTTTGCAAATTCTGTTCTTGGACTGAACCTGAAGATGTTGCCGCTGTGTAGCGATGGTCACATCCTTGGATTAACGGTTTTCCAGAGATGTAGCTTCACAGCAACCCTTGAGGATGGAACAAAGCTTGTTGAAGTATTTATGCCGAGGGATATCGTAATCGATTCTGCTCTTGCGGCAGACAGATGCACTGGATGCCGGAATTTCACAATAGCGCATGAAGCAGCACATCAGATTTTGGCTGATCTGTTTCCGAACGACTACGGAAAAGCAGTCAAGTGCCGTGGGCACATTGCCTATCGGGAGAGAAACGGAAAGCCCTCGTGGGAAGAATGGCAGGCGGATACCCTTGCAGCAGAGCTGCTGATGCCAACATTTCTGATCAATGCCGAAATAGAACGTGTAGCGTTGACTCTGCCAAATGGGATTCTGTACAAATCAGTGTCTGACCCTAACTATGAAAAAATTCTGGAGATGGCTCGACGGATTGGGGTTTCTTGGTCTGCAATCAGGATCAGACTGCAGCAGATGCAGGTTATAAAAGGCAAACCCATCCACTGCCATCCATTGGACATCATGCGATTTGGAGAATGAATATGATTCAGTTAAAGAACCGTCCCTTTGCCGGTAAAGCACCGACTACTACACAGCAGGCAGAATTTAGCATAGGCTGGAGATTTTGCCCTGTTTGTGGAAATAAGTTATACCAAAAAATCGAGGGGTGTTCAGGTATACTACAAGTGAAGTGCAATAGATGCAAAGAAACCCTGAGACTTGATCTGGCATTTAGATGCCGGTGATTTTCCAGTCATTTTAACAAATGCGGGTGCATTGCACCCTGAATATGGACTGTTCGCTCCGAGCAACGGGCCATTGCCGCAAGGCAATGTATGAAACGTGCTCCAAATAGCCGGGCAACAGCTGATTGAGAGATTTTCTTTGAAGATCCCTCAGTTGGTTGTTGTCCGGCTATTTTTTAGCCTTCAGGAAGCCTGCTCCCGTAAAAAGGAGCAGGCTTTATGTTTGTCCGTTTTTCGTGGATGCCCCAAGCGGCTAGATATCCGTAGCAACTCCGAGTTTTCGACTTCTCACGCTTTATCGAAAATTTGGAGGTCACACATGAGCTTTGATCCGAATGCTATTGGTAACCGTATTTTTACTTTGCGTACAAATGCGAAGTTATCGCAGGAAAAACTTGCTGAAAAACTTGGTGTTTCCCATCGACACCTCGGCGATCTTGAAAGGGGAAGCTCCAATGGCTCTGTAAAAATCCTGATCGATATTGCAGAATACTTCCATGTCAGTATGGATTATCTTCTTTTGGGTCGAGATCCTTCTAGGAATCAGTTTCAAAATGAACTGCAAGCCGCTATAGATCATCTTGAAAAAATCAAAGGTCTTTTATTAATCACTTCAACAAGAAACGCTCCTGCCGGTTTTACACCGACAAGAGCGTTTCTTGTGTTATTCAAAAATATCGGCAAGGGTAAGCAGCTGTACTTCTCCGCGTTCCTGTGCCTGAAGCAGGCCGTCCGTAAATCCGCCTTTCGAGAAAATGTAGTAGTGGTAGTTTGTTCCTTTCCCAAAGACTGCTGCATATTCCCGAATCAGTTCCAGTTCGTCCAAACCGATTTTTTCATTGCGATATTTGCAGGAGCCGATGATATAGTCATTGCCCTCAACCGGCCTACCGACAATATCGATTTGTATCTGCTTCTTTTTTTGAGGGTCGGTTCCCCACCACTGCCCAATCTCACTCAACTCGATAGGAAGATCATTCGCATAATAGAGCAAGTAGTCTTGGCACATCTTCAAAAATCAGACCCATATAGTCTGGAAAATACTGCTTCACCGCATGGGGGTAGGTCTTTGCGATCCGCCCCGAATCAATGGCACTTGCATTGACCGGCACAAAACGGTACAAAAAAAAAAAAAAATTGTCCGCCAGAAGATAGATCGTTTTTGCCCGGTTTCAGTGATCGGCGTTTCCTTTGACGATTCCAAGGTCTATCAACGTTTTGAGGTACTTCGCCACCACAGAGTTTTCTTCACCAACTTTCGTGGTGATATCATTCAGGCGAGAAGCCCTCTGCAATTGCCTTGATGATTGCATTATAAATTGCCGGCTCACGCAGCTCCTGCTTTAACAGGTTGGCCGGTTCCTCATAGAGGTAGCTGGAACGGTCAAACAAGTTTTCCATCAGTGCTTCATCTACGCTGTCCCGAACATCCAATTTGTTGATATAATGCGGAACGCCGCCTGTGATGCCATAAATCAGGGCGTTATCTTCCTCGGACAGATTCGGATGGAACACCGCTGTTTCCTTGTAATCCAGCGGCATGATTTTGAATTGCGCTGTTCTGCGCCCATACAGAGGGCTTTCTTTGCCCAAAACCTGACTTTCCATAAAACTCATGGACGAGCCACACAGGATCAGGTACATTTGGGACTCTGTCCATTTATGGTCGATGATGTGCTGAAGCATTGCGGAAATAGCGGGTTTAGCCTTTGCAAGATAAGGATACTCATCAATTACAAATACGATCCGCTGCTCCTTGGAGAGAGCTGTCAGTTCGTCCAATGCTGCATCGTAGGTTGTAAATTCCGGAGATGATTCTGCATTGGGTCGTTCAAAACTCATGATTGCCTTGGACAAGGCTTCCAGATTTTCTTTTCCGGTCGTATTCAAGGCAGAGAAGAAAATGGTCGGTTTATCCTTGCAGAATTCATTGATCAGCGCAGTTTTTCCAACACGGCGTCTGCCGTAAATGACAACGCATTCAAACTTTCCATTCTCATATCGTTTGTTTAACTTCCGAAGTTCCTCATCGCGGCAGTAAAATCGGCTCATTTTGTTCCCTCCCCAAAGTGTATTTATCGAATTTATATACTCGTAAGTTAGTTTCTTACGAGTATAATACTTCATTTCTTACATAAAGTCAAGAAATATATTTTTGACGGTTCATCGAGAAACAGGAACGATACTTCCTATTTTCCTCAAAAATTGTGAACTCTGAGTTCCTGTTCATTTCGTTCCGCATCGGTTACAATACAGCCATAGCTTCGGAAAGCGTTCAAAGCAGCCCTCAAGCTATCCCGCCCCTTGAAAATTGAACACGCATTCTTCAGTCACGTTTCTGTGATGATGAGCCACGTCCGTAACAAATGCGATGATCTCCCACTGAGGGAATGAGCGGTAGGTTGACGGTAAATTATCCAATCAGGAATTGATTTTCTGCAAAAGAAGAAGGAGGTTCCTTTATGATGAACGCAGTTGTAAAACCTTACCATGAGATGTGCCTGAACAGCAGCGAACTGATCGTGCCGCGCGACACTTATCAGCGTGCTCTTCACCCTGCTTGTTGCCCGCATCGCAAAAGAATTTGACGAGCGGGTTGCCAATGAGCCGAAGATCAGCTTCCGGGATGGTCACTACTATGTGATGGACGGACAGAACACCATCGCTGCACGGAAATTTCTGAACGGCGGCGAAGATTTGCAGATTCGCTGCAAGGTTTATTTTGGTATGACAGAACGAGAAGAAGCCCTCCTGTTTGCACAGCAGACAGGCATTTCGGAACGGCTGAGTGCAGGACAGAAGCTCCGTGCCCTGATTTTTGCAGGGGAGCCTGCTGCCGTTGCATTCCAGCAGGCCGCCGAATTGGCTGGCGTTCATCTTTTTTGAAGAAGGCCGGGGCAAGCAGCGGATCAGCTGCATCGCAACCGCCTATCACGAATTCATCCGGCTTGGTCCTGAACTGTATATCGAATCCCTTGATGTTTTGCTGAATGCGTGGGACGGAGAACCTGATTCCATGAGTTCTGCAAATCTGCTCGGCATCTGCCGCTTTGTAGAACTGTACCACTCCGAATACAGTAAAAGCCGTCTGATTGCCAAACTGCGGCAGGTCGATGCATTCACGATTTTTCGCCTTGCACGAACCGCAGGCGTAAGCCTTCCCGGCAAGACGAAGTACCTTCAGCAGGTCTATACTATTTATAATGGTGGCAGCCGCCGGGCTGCATTGCCGCTCAAGTTTTAACTTTAAGTATATTTAACGAGGTATTATCCAATGATTATCCATGAAGAACCTTCGCCCAACTCGGTTTCCCCTGTTTCCACAGCAAAGGACAGCCGCTGCTATACCGTAGAAGACCTGATGGATATGCTGCTCCTGAGCCGTCCCACTGTCTACCGTCTACTGAAGCAGAACGAATTCCGCTGGTTCAAGGTAAGCGGCGCTTACCGTATTTCCAAAGCCAGCTTTGAAGCATGGCTCAATGATGGCACTGTTGAACGCAATCCTGCTGTTTGACATTCCCAAAGAGGAATTTGAGCGTTGGTATCGGTCGCAAAGCCGCCACCGCACTGCGGCTGATCGAGAGCGTGACCGGGAGATTGAAGCACAAACCATCTCCATCCCAGAAATGGCAAACTGCTCGGTATTTCAAGAGAAAAGGTCTACTGGATTCTCGACTGTAAAAAATACCGAGACTGTTTCGTTATCGAGCGCGTGGCCGACAGGCGGCGCATTACCAAAAAAAGTTTTAAGGCATGGCTTAAAAGCCAATCTACATACCAACTTCAAAAACAAAAAAGAAACGCATGAGGAGCCGCCGCTAAACTGCAATGTCCCAAGAATGGGAAATACTACAGTTTTCAGGAAATTCAGGCTTTTTACGGAATCAGCCGCCCAACACTTGACTCGTGGGTTCTCAAAGAAGGAATTCCAACGATGAAGTTGAAGGGTAAAACGCATCCAAAAGATGCTTTCGATGAAGTTCTGAAGTCCAAACGTAAAGTAGAGGAGGATGTATAATGGCTAGCATTGTCAAACGCAATAACCGATACTGCGTTGTCTATACCTACAAACACACTAATGGAACGCTAAAGCAGAAATGGGAAACCTTTACCGACCTTGCAGATGCCAAAAACCGTAAGAAAGAGGTCGAATACAAAGAATCCGTCGGTACCTTTGTGGCACCCCAGTGCCGAACTCTAAAAGACCTGCTTAAAGAATACGTCACCCTGTACGGAAGAACCAAATGGGCACTTTCAACCTATCAATCAAACACTGCACTGATTTCAAACTACATAGAACCGCTTATCGGCTCAATGAAGCTGCAAGATCTCACCACCCGCGTAATTGAGGGATATTATCAGCGGCTGCTTAAATACGAAGCCGTTGACCCTATGTGTGGAAAGCGTCAGCATCAATACGTTTCTCCCGGCACGGTTCGTTCGGTTCACAAAATTTTGAGAAGTGCCTTTGAGCAGGCCGTAAAGTGGGAACTGATGGAAAAGAATCCCTGTATTTATGCCACCTTGCCCAAATACACTGCAAAGAAGCGTGATATCTGGACTGCCGAGACCCTGTTCCATGCCTTAGAAGTCTGTGATGATCCACGGCTCCGGCTTTGCATCAACCTCTCCTTCTCTTGTTCCCTGCGCTTAGGGGAATTGCTCGGTCTGACATGGGATTGTGTGGATATCTCCCCCGAAAGCATTGAAGCCGGGCGAGCCTCCATTTACATAAATAAGGAATTGCAGCGTGTAGATATTGCTTCGCTGAACGCCTTGGAAAATAAAAATGTCATCACTCGTTTTCCCTCGCTGAGTTCCCGCTGCACCACGGTCCAGGTTCTGAAAAGCCCTAAAACAGACAGCAGTATCCGAACCATTTTTCCCCAAAACAGTTGCTGAAATGCTTGTCCACTATAAAGCCGAGCAGGACATGACAAAGGACGCACTGGGTGCAGAGTATGCAGACTATAATCTCGTGGTTGCCGGCCCGCTGGGAATGCCGACCGAACAATCCACCATTAACGGTGCATTGAAGCAGCTGATTGAGGAAAACGATCTCCCAAAGTGGTTTTCCACAGCTTCCGACACTCCAGCATTACATACAAGCTCAAGCTGAACGGCGGCGATATCAAAGCCGTGCAGGGCGATTCCGGTCATGCACAGGCTTCGATGGTCACCGAGCAGTACGCACACATTCTGGATGATGATCGGCGTTTGAACGCACAACGATTCGACGATTTCTTCTATCAGCATCATGGTGCAGAGCCTGAAGCCCTCCCTCGCGCAGAGCAATCCACTCCCAAAGCCAGTCCAGTCGATACAGATGCGGCAGCAGCTCTTGCTAAACTGCTGGCTGACCCCTCTATGGCTACACTCATTAAAAATCTTGCAAAGAACCTATAAGCCTCTATACATAAACAGCGGCAGTTTTCCGTATATGGAAAACTGCCGCTATCTGTTTTAGGATGATCCCGTTTCTTTGTGTTTTTTCGCCTTAGCTTCCTCTATGTCCATCTTCAGCTGATGTGTAAGCTGTTTTACATAATCGAGTGAAACTTCATAGCCTTCTGCGATTTTTTCTGCCGGCATCCCATCAAGGATACGGGAGATCACAATGTTCTGAGTGGCTTGTTTTCTCGACTCTGCAATCATTTCCTCAATAGAGGGGCAATGTTTATTATGCATCCAATTCAAGTAATCCAAGCGTTCAGCTTCTATCCGCGATAGAAGCCTGACTGCATAGAAATTGTCATCTACCTCGAAGCGAACTTCCTCTCCGGGTTTGACTTCAAGTTTTTCCAGAACCGCATCTGGGAGTTTTACAGTTCCATCTTCACCGACTACAATATTAAATTTCTTTTCCATCGCACACTCCTAAAATCACGCAAAGTTCCTTGCATCCAGTGCCTTTACTCCCGTAAGAATACCATAAGCCCCTTCCTTTTACAAGACAATGCGCATTTCCATTCGCACTGTTACATAGACCAGAGTTTTCTCGCAGAAAGCTCTGGTCTTTTTCTATTGAAAACATTTGTCCATCACACCAGCTACGGCTGTATGGTCTGGTTCACGAATGCTAAACAAGCAAATATCCGTAGGGAAACGTACACTTCCCAGCTAATGAAAGGTGGGCATTTTACAATGAACCTTCCACTTTTCATTAGCTCTGCTAATTTTCTGCTAATGAAAAGCCTTTTACTCGTTTTATTTCGGGGTTTGTGTTCTTTACTCAGATTGACAGCGTAACAAAAAATCAATTGATAAAACGTTACTTGTTTTACCTACTTTTGCCTAGGATTTATGGCTTCAGCCCCTACTCCTAAGCCTGAGGCCCCCGGTTCGAATCCGGGCGGGGACGCCATTTTAAGAAAATGCGAAGGTCATTTTTCCATGTGAAAGACGATCTTCGCATTTTTCATTTTGAATCTATCGCCAAAATTAGCCAGCGAATGCCATTAGCAGAATTTTCGGTTCCAGCTAATAAAATCAGGCTTCCAGCTAATTGAGGCCAAAATCGCCGTTTTCTATGCTTTATGCAACTTCACAGCATAAGAAAACCTTTTGGACATACAAAAAAGCGCAGAAGGCTTCCTTTGAGAAACACCTTCTGCGCTTTTCTGTTTTTACATTGCGATCCAGCCCAGAGCATTTGCCACAGAGCTGATCAGGATAATGGCCGCAAAGATGGGGCACAGATACTGGATCATGAAGTTGAAGATCTTTTTACGGCGGAAGGGCTTGCCGCCCAGCGTCACCTCTTCTTCGATCTTCTGCACGCCGATCACGCGGGACACCAGCAGGCAGATAGCAATGGCTGCAATGGGCATCATGACAGAGTTGGTGAGGAAATCGAAGAAATCCAGAAACTGCATTCCGAACACCGTCACGCCCGCCAGCGGGCCATAGCCCAGTGCCGAAAGGCTGCCCAGCGCCACCATGATCAGGCCGATCAGTGCCGTTGCGCGCTCGCGGCTCCAGCCCAGCTCGTCCTCAAAGGTAGAGACAGCGCTCTCTGTCAGGGCAATGGAGCTGGTCACGGCTGCAAACAGCACCAGCAAAAAGAACAGGATGCCCACCACATGGCCAAAGCCCATGCTCTCGAACACCTTGGGGATGGTAATGAACATCAGCGCCGGGCCGGCCTGCAGGGTGTCCGGTCGCCGCCGGAGAAGGAGAACACCGCCGGAATGATCATCAGGCCCGCCATGATGGCAATGGCCGTGTCAAACACCTCCACGTTCTCGGTGGATTCCTCAATGGAGACCTCCTTCTTCATATAGGAGCCAAAGGTGACCAGAATGCCCATAGCGATGGACAGCGAATAGAACATCTGGCCCATGGCCGTGACCACCGTCATCCAGGAAAAGTTTGCCACGTTCGGCACCAGAAAATACTTCACGCCTGCCAACGCACCCGGGCGCGTGACCGAGTAGCCCGCAATGACCACCGAAAGCACCACCAGCACCGGCATCATCACCTTGGAAACACGCTCCACGCCGTTGCGCACACCTGCAAAGATGATGGCCAGCGTAAAGGCCGTGAAGATCAGAAAGCACACCTCTGCCGACAGTCCGCTGGAAATGAAATGAAAAAATAACCGTCCTGCGAAAGCTCACTGCCATGGCCGCTGATATACTCCGACAGATAGCGGATGACCCAGCCGCCGATGACCGAATAGTACGGCACGATCAGAATAGGGATGACCGCATTGATCCAGCCGCCGAACCGCAGGCCGCCCTTTTTGCCAAAGGCGCCAAAAGCACCCACCGGGCTTTTGTGGGTCATGCGGCCCAGTGCCGTTTCGGCCACGATCATCGTGTAGCCAAAGGTGACGGCCAGCACGATGTACACCAGCAGAAAAATGCCGCCGCCGTATTTCGCGGCGAGGTACGGAAACCGCCAGATGTTGCCCAGACCCACCGAAGCGCCTGCGGCCGACAGCACAAAGCCGATCTTGCCGGAAAAGGCGCTGCGCTTTTGTTTTTGCGTATCCATGATTTAATTCCTCTTTTCCTATATTCCTATACACAAGTGGCCTTAGTGTACCATATCTGTCCGTCAAATACAACAGTCCCGCCTGTTTGCGTGCAAAAAACAAACAGCGCCCCGCAAGGGAGCGCTGCCTGTTTTTTATAAGAGGTATACGCGTTAAGCTCAGAAGATGCTGTAGCCCAGCAGCTGCGGCAGGGCGGTAGTAAGCGGGCCCCACAGGCTGATGGAGATCAGAACGATCACGTTGCAGATCACGTAGGGCGCTGCGCCCTTGAAGATCTCGATGATGGGCATACGGTTGATCTTGTTGCAGGCGTTCAGGCACATGCCGACCGGCGGAGTGACCAGACCGATGGCCAGACCGGTGATCATCATGGCACCGAACTGCAGCGGCGAGAAGCCGTACTGCACCATGACCGGCAGCAGGATGGGGGTGAGCAGCAGGATGGCCGGGCTGACGTCGATGAAGGTGCCGATCATCAGGATCAGCACATCAAAGATCAGTGCAATGGCCCATGCGGGCATGTTCAGGGACATGAAGAAGGCACCCACCGTCTGCGGCACCTTCTGCATGGTCAGCACCCATGTAAAGATGGTGGTAAAGCCGATGATGAGCATGATGGAGGAAGAAGAGATCAGGGTCTTTTTCAAAGCCTCCCAGACACCCTTCCATGTCAGCTCCTTGTAGACGAAGAAGCCCACCAGCATGGAATACAGCACGGCCACACCGGCACTTTCGGATGCAGTGCACACGCCGAAGGAAACGCAGATGATGATGAACAGCGGCATGATGAGGGCAGGAATGCCGGAAAGCAGGCTCTTGGCGGCGCGCTTGCCGTCAAACTTGATTTTTTCCGGATGCCAGCCCTTCTTGGCGCTGATGATGTACACCAGCACCAGCTGGGTCAGACCGATCAGGATGCCGGGCACGGCACCTGCCACGAACAGCGCACCCACCGATGCACCGGAGATCATGGAGTAAACGATCATGGGGGTGGAGGGCGGGATGATCATGCCCATGGTGGAGGATGCCACCGTGATACCGGCAGAAGCTTCCGGCGGGTAGCCTTCCTTCTCCATGGCGGGGATCAGGATGGAACCCAGAGCCGAGGTATCGGCCACAGAGGAGCCGGAAATACCGCCAAAGATCATGGAAGCCACGATGTTCACTTCGCCCAGACCGCCGCGGATGGGCCGCAGCAGCTCCATGCAGAAGTTGATGATGCGCTGGGTGATGCCGCCGGTGTTCATCAGTTCGCCAGCCAGCATGAACAGCGGCATGGCGATCATCAACTCACTGTAGGCACCGTTCCACACGCGCTGCGGCAGCATGGTAATAAAGGTAGGTGCATAGATCAGGATGTAGGTCACACAGGAAGCGCCGATGGCGAAGGCCAGCGGGATGCCCAGCGCGGCAAAGAAGATCAGCAGCACCAGAAGGATGAGCATTGCCATAGTTGTGTATTCTCCCCTTTCCGCTTATGCGTCGTCACGGCTCAGCGCCTGATTCTTGGGCGCAAAGTAGGAAATATCGGCCTTGTACAGGGTGATGATCTTGATCACGACGCAGATGGCACAGATGATGCCGCACACCGGCATGATGCCGTACATATACATCATGGGGATCTCCATACCCTGACTGATCTGCTTACCGGCAACGCCCACATACTTGAAGCCCTGATAGGTGAACACCAACACCACAGCCAGCACGATGAGGTAGTTAATGATGGCAAGCCAGCGCTTGCGGGCAGGCTTGACGCCGTCGTAAAGGATGTCGATCATGACGTGCTCGTCCTTGATCACGTTGATGCCCATGCCCCAGAAGGTGGTAAAGGCAAACAGGGTGGTGTTGAACTCTGCCAGCTGCTTCCAGCTCAGGGAGAAGCAGTAGCGCGCAATAACGGTAAAGATCACAAGAGCTGCCAGCAGTGCCATGGCGATCACGCCGATGGTAAAGTATATGTCAAACAGCTTCTTGCCGATTTTTTTCAGCTTTTCGATGGTGCTCAGCCCCTTTCGGTTATTTTACAACTTTTTCCATCGGCCTGTTACAGCAGAGGGCAGCCCGCAGGCTGCCCTCTCGCCTTTACCGTAACATAGCCGTTCTAGCCTTTGGTCGTTTCTGCTTATGCCTTTGCGACGATATCCTGCATCTCCTTGATCTCGTCGGCGGTGCAGATGCCCTCGGTGACACACTGGTCGTACACGGACTGCACAGCGGTCTGGAAGGCCTTCAGCTCATCGGCAGAGGGCTCGTAGACTTCGCAGCCGGAATCCACGATGGTCTGCTTTGCGGCGCTGGAGTTCTTGTCGATCAGCTCGTCGTTGTACTCGCCCATCTTGGTGGCGCACTCGGTAATGATATCGCGGTACTCCTCGGGCAGGCCGTTCCACCATGCTGCGTTCACATAGAAGGGGTCCGGATGGAACTGGTAGTTGACCTCGGTGAAGTACTTCTGCACTTCATAGAACTTCATGCCCTCCACATTGACCCAGGGGTTCTCCTGACCGTCTGCAACGCCGGTCTTCAGGCCCATGTACAGGTCGGAGTACGGGATGGTGGTGGTGGTAGCGCCCATTGCCTGGAAGGTCATGTCAATGGTCTTCATACCGTTGGTGCGCATCTTCAGGCCCTTCAGGTCTGCGGGAGCCTTGATGGGGTGCTTGGAGTTGGAGAACTGGCGGTAGCCGCCTGCATCGCACAGGTTAATGATGACAGTGCCCGTCTCGCCTTCGGCCTCAGCGCACACCTTCTGTGCCAGATCGCTCTGCAGCAGAGCCGTGACCTGCGCACGGGTGTTGGTCAGGAAGGGCAGGGTGAACATCAGCAGACGGGGGCTGAAGTCGAACTGACCGCCGCGCATGCCCTGCACGGTGCCGGCCACGACCTGCTCCAGCATCTCCTTCTCGGTGCCCAGCTGGCCGTTGCCGTAAACCTCAATCTTCACATGGCCGTTGGTGGCCTCTGCCACATCGGCGGCAAACTGCTCCATGGAAACAAAGCGGGGGTTGCCTTCGGGCTGTGCATGACCCACGGTCATGGTGAAATCGCCCAGAGATGCAAACTTGTCCTCACCGGCTGCTGCGGCACTTGCTGCAGTGCTGGTGGATGCTGCGCCGGAAGCAGCCGGGGTGGATGCACCGGAACCGCCGCAGGCTGCCAGAGCACCTGCAGCTGCCATTGCACCAGACACCTTCAGGAAATTGCGACGAGAGATCTTTTTCATAATCTTCTTCCTCCTTGTTTCAGGGGTACCTTTTTACCTTATACGCTAGCAAAGTTTTTGGCGGCTCCTGTATACAGCATTTTCATTGCACGCTAATCGACACAGAAAATTCACATCCGCACAAAAGCCAAACTTCACCAACTTCGTAAAGTTTCTTTGTGCATAACTAACAATCTTATCCGTTTCTCGTGGAAACTGTTACAATCCGGCGACACTATTTGGTTCATTTTCATCTGATATATCAATTTTTGTCAGATATGATAAATTTCGGAGCTTTTCCTATACTTGTATACAGGCTATTGTATACTTCATTCTCATACGTTGACAATCTCTTTTTAGCAGGCTAAAATAGAAATGTCTTATCATCAACTATGTAAATGGAGTGTGAGCACATGGCTGAACAGCTGCATCCAGAGGACATCTACCAGACGCTGGAATATGAGATCGTTACGCTGAAGATCAAGCCCGGAGAGACCATCAGCGAAAATCAGCTGTGCAAACGGTTCGGCATTTCGCGCACACCAGTGCGCGCTGCCCTGCAGCGGCTGGAACAGAACGGCTTTGTGCAGATCATTCCCTGCAAGGGCACCATCGTCACCCCCATTGATCTGGATATCGTGGATCAGATCGTATACCAGCGCACAGCCGTTGAAAGCACGGTGCTGCGCGATTTCATTCAGGTCTGTTCGCCCAAAGAGTACATTGAGATCAAGCACAAATATGACCTACTGGAAGAGATGGCCCAGACCATGACCGACCCGGACAATGTGGATATCAATGCCTTCCTGACGCTGGATCTGGAAATGCACGCCATCTGGTTTTGCAGCATGAACAAATGGTACATCTGGCAGAACCTGACAAAGCCGCAGCCAGATTATTCCCGCTTTACCCGTCTGGATGTGGTGCGGGCCAACAATGTGCCGGATGTGCTGAGCGAGCACCGGGAAATTTTGCGGGTGATCCGGGAAAAAGACCTGGATGCCATTGAACCGCTGATCCGGCGGCACCTGAACGGCGGCCTGCGCCGCATGGGCACCCAGCTGTACGCAGAAAAGTACAGACCTTATTTTACCGGCATCTGAACCAATGAAAAACAGGCGCATCCGCCAGCCTTTCGGCCTTTGGATGCGCCTGTTTTGTTTTTTGTATAATTTACTGCTTGTGGTACTTGCGGTCCTCTTCCTCGTAAACAGGGTCACAGGTCAGGTACATTCCCAGCCGGTTCAGGGTGCTGGTATCCACACCCGAAAGCAGCACGGTGGAGTGCACATCGCAGCCCTTGAGGTTGGGCAGCTGATGCATGGCCGCTGCAGCCTGCTCGTTGGAAGCAGCCGAGCTGGAAAGCGCGATCAGGATCTCGTCGGTGTGCAGGCGGGGATTCTTGCCGCCCAGATAGTTGGTCTTGAGGGTCTGGATGGGCTCAATGGAAGCCGCACTCACAAGGTCGGTCTCCTGCGGGATACCGGCCAGCACCTTGAGAGCATTCATCAGAGCAGATGCTGCTGCACCCAGCAGCGGACCGGTCTTGCCGGTAACAACGGTGCCGTCCGGCAGCTCAATGGCGGCAGCAGGGGCCCCGCCGGTGCTCTCGCTGCGGGCATGAGCCTGCTTTTCCACTTCGCGCTGGCCCACGGTCAGATCGGCCTGATTCATCAGCAGTTCCAGCTTGTAGCGCTCGGTCTCCTTGACCGTGCCTGTGATCTTCTGCTCACACAGGCACGCTGAAGTAGCGGCGCAGGATCTCCTTGCGGGAGGCTTCGCGGCAGACCGCATCGTCCACGATGCAGTTGCCTGCCATGTTCACGCCCATGTCCGTGGGGGACTTATACGGGCTTTTGCCGGCGATCAGCTCAAACATGGCGTTCACCACCGGGAAGATCTCAATATCGCGGTTGTAGTTGACGGTGGTCACGCCGTAGGCTTCCAGATGGAACGGGTCGATCATGTTCACATCGTTCAGGTCGGCTGTAGCGGCCTCGTAGGCCAGATTCACCGGGTGCTTGAGGGGAATGTTCCAGATGGGGAAGGTCTCGAACTTGGCGTAACCGGCCTTCACGCCGCGCTTGTACTCATGGTACAGCTGGGAAAGGCAGGTGGCCATTTTGCCGCTTCCGGGGCCGGGGGCCGTGATGACCACCAGCGGGCGCTGGGTCTCGATGTAATCGTTCTTGCCGTAGCCCTCGTCGCTGACGATGCGGGCCACATCGTTGGGATAGCCGGGAATTTTGTAGTGGCGGAAGGTGCGGATGCCCAGACTGTTCAGCCGCTTTTCAAAGGCCTCCACCTCCGGTGCAGCGGCGTACTTGGTCACGCACACGCTGCCCACATACAGGCCTACTTCCTGGAAGGCATCGATCAGGCGCAGCACATCCAGATCGTAGGTGATGCCGTAGTCGCCGCGGATCTTGTTGCTGATGATGTCCTCGGCGCTGATAACGATGACCACCTCGGCCTGATCCTTCAGCTGCAGCAGCATCTGCAGCTTGGAATCGGGCTGGAAGCCCGGCAGTACGCGGGACGCGTGGTAATCATCGAACAGCTTGCCGCCGAATTCCAGATAGAGCTTGTTGTCAAATTTCTTGATGCGCTCGCGGATATGTTCTGACTGCATCGAGAGATATTTGTCGTTGTCAAATCCAATTTTCATCGTTCGTTTCCTTTTTCCTCTTTGCTGTGCCCGGCACACCGCACCGGAACTTTTCCATAACAGAAACAGTATACCACACTCAAAAACCGGGTGCAATCCAAAAGGGCGGCTGCAAAGCTTTTTCCAGCAAATGCGGTGTTTCGCGCTGTTCTTTGCTGCATTTTTTGTGAAAATGGTTCTTGCCGCGTTTTTGACAGCGGGTGTATCATGTTATATCTGATTGGATTGGAAGTCGTGGGCGGTTACTTTTTCTTTTTATCCTTCTGATCCTTCGCGCGATCCTGCGTAATACAGCAAGCCCCCGGGTCTCCCCGGGGGCTTGCTGCAGCTTTATGAAGTATCTCGAATATGGAAGGAATGGCGTTTATTCTGCGTCGGTACGGTTTTTCTTGAGCAGGCTCAGGATCACAGCACCCAGCACGCTGCCCACAGCCAGCGCCACACAGTACAGAGCGGTATGGTCCACGACTGGGAACACGAAGATGCCGCCGTGCGGTGCACGCAGAGCGCAGCCGAAGGTCATGGAGAGCGCACCGGCCACCGCTGCACCGGCCACGCAGCTGGGCAGAACGCGCAGCGGATCTGCTGCTGCATAAGGGATCGCGCCCTCGGTGACGAAGCACAGGCCCATGACGTAGTTCACGATGCCGTTGCGGCGCTCGTCGGCAGTCCACTTCTTGGGGCAGAAGGTGGTGGACAGGGCGATGGCGATGGGAGGAACCATGCCGCCTACCATGACAGCGACCATCACCTCATAGTTGCCGGAGGCAAGGGCTGCCGTGCCAAAGACATAAGCTGCTTTGTTGAAGGGGCCGCCCATATCAATGCTCATCATACCGGCCACGATGGCACCCAGCAGCACCTTGGAGGTGCCGCCCATGGCGTTCAGGCAATCGGTCATGGCAGTGTTGATCATGCCCATGACCGGGTTGATGCCGCACATCACCGCGCCGAGGATGAGCATACGCCCAGCGGGTAGATGAGCATGGGACGGATGCCGTTCAGGCTGGCAGGCAGCTTTTCGGTGATCTTTTTCAGCAGCTCGACGATGTAGCCTGCAGCAAAACCGGCCAGCAGTGCAGCAAGGAAGCCGCCGGAAACACCGGTGGTCTCACCCGCTGCAATGCCTGCAAAGTTGGTGCCGTTCATGGCCAGCACACCGCCCACAAAACCGACCGCCAGACCCGGACGGTCCGCGATGGACATGGCAATGAAGGCAGACAGGATGGGCAGCATATAACCGAAGGCTGCACTGCCCACCGTCTTAAAGAAGGCAGCGACCGGGGTGTTCATGCCAAAGTTGGAGGGATCGATAGTGTAATCGTCCAGCAGGAACGCCAGTGCGATCATGATGCCGCCGCCCACCACGAAGGGCAGCATGTGGGAGACACCGTTCATCAGGTTCTTGTACAGAGCGCGGCCAAAGCTGTCCTTGCCGGAAGCATCCTCGGCGGCCTGTGCGCCGCCCTCGGCGTGGTAAACAGGCACCTCGCCGTGCACGATCTTCTTGATGAGCTCCTCCGGCTTGTGGATGCCATCGTCCACCCGGGTGAACAGCACCGGCTTGCCGTCGAAGCGGGCGGTCTCCACCTTCTTTTCTGCTGCCACGATGATGCCGTCGCAGTTTGCGATTTCTTCTCTGGTGAGGATGTTCTTTGCTCCATCCGAGCCATTGGTCTCCACCTTGGTGGGCAGACCCAGCTTGTCACCGGCCTTGGTCAGGGCTTCCGCTGCCATATAGGTGTGGGCGATGCCGTTGACGCAGGCGGTCACGGCCAGAATGCGGTAGCCGCTCTGGGGGATCTCCTGCTGGGTGAAGCTCTCCGCGCCGAACTGAGCCTCCTCCTGTGCATCGATGCAGTCAAGGAACTCTGCAGGGGTCTTTGCGGCCTTCAGCTTCTCTACAAAGTCCTCGTTCATCAGCATCTGCATCATACGGGCCAGCATGTCCACATGCAGGCTGCCGTTTTCCGGAGCCGCAATGGCAAACAGCAGGTCGGTGGTACCGTCGTCCTCGGCATTGTACTGCACGGGGCTGCTCAGCCGCAGCGCCGCCAGACTGGGACGGGTGACTACATTGGTCTTGGCGTGGGGCACCGTGATGCCGTTGTCCACATAGGTGGAGCCCTCCGCCTCACGGGCATAAAGGGCCTTTTTGTAGGCATCCTTGTCCGTGATGTTGCCATGGGTGGCCTGCAGCTCCACCAGACGGCTGATGATCTGCTCCTGATCGGTCAGAGCCTCATCCAGTGCGATGGACTGCGCGGTGAATAATTCCGTAATACGCATGATTTTTCTCCCTTCGTTCTTATCTCTTAGCGTCCTCGCCCTCTCAGGCCGCTTCGCGTCCAGCTCTCCCAAAGGGAGAGCCTCTGGCGAAACCGGAAACTTTGCATGGACTGCCAAAGCCTCTCCCTTTGGGAGAGGTGGCATTGCACCAGCAATGACGGAGAGGGCGAGCCATCTATCCTTTCAAATTTCCTTCATCAGTTCGTCGATTTTTTCTTTGGTGGCAAGGCCAAGGCTGAACGCCGTTGCACTGCCGCAGGCTGTGCCCAGACGCAGTGCAAAGGAATAGCTCCGGGTCTGCATCCAGCCAGCCACAAAGCCGGCCACCATGCTGTCGCCTGCGCCCACGCTGTTTACGACCTTGCCCTTGGGGCAGCCGATGCGGTGCACCTCGCCATTTTCGTCCACCAGCAGGGCACCGTCGCCCGCCATGCTTACCAGCACGTTGCGAGCGCCCTTTTGCTGTAGGGTGCGGGCCGCAGCAATGATCTCTTCGTCCGTAGTCAGCACCCTGCCCACGATCTCGCCCAGCTCGTGGTTATTGGGCTTGATGAGGAAGGGGTGGTACTGCAGCACGTTCACCAGCAGGTCGCGGGTGGCATCCACCACAGCACGCACGCCCCTGCCCTGCAGCCGGGCCAGCAGCCGCTCGTAGGTATCCTGCGAAAGGCTTGCCGGGATGCTGCCCGCCAGAATGAGGATATCATCCTCGTTCAGGCTGTCCAGCTTCTTTTCCAGCTCCTGCATGGCGCTCTCCGGGATGTCGGGTCCTGCGCCGTTCAGCTCGGTCTCCTGCCCTGCCTTGATCTTGACATTGATGCGGGTCATGCCCTGTTCCAGATGCACAAAATCGGTCTTTAAGCCCTGTGCAGCAAGACCGCGTTCCAGCCATGCGCCGGTCTCACCGGCCACAAAGCCCAGCGCCACGCTCTCGCAGCCCAGCTGTGCCAGCACACCGGACACATTGATGCCCTTGCCGCCCAGCACGCAGTCCTCGCCTTTGGCGCGGTTCACCTCGCCTACTTCCAGCGGTGCATCCAAACGCACCACATAGTCAATGGCCGGGTTGAATGTTACGGTATAAATCATACTTCCGTCTCCTTTACCAGCGTGAATTGTTTGTATTTGGGGTTGGGGCAGCGGTTGGTGAGAATGGCACCGCCCTGCAGGTCGGCAATGACTGCCGGGTAGATGCGGGAAAACTTGGCATCATCCACAAGGAACCAGGCTTCCCGTGCACGGTGCACTGCCGCTGCTTTCACGGCAGCTTCCTCGGGGTCCGGCGTGGTAAAACCGGCATCCAGCGCCACACCGTTGGCACCCATGAACGCCTTGGTAAAATTGTAGCGCTGCAGGCTGGTGACTGTGGGTGCACCCACAATGGCTTCGGTCTCGGGCCGCAGCAGTCCTCCGGGCAGATACACCCGGCAGCCCTTTCGGGCCAGTGCCCGGGCATGGGCCACGCCGTTGGTCACATAGCTGGCTTTGAGGGCATCCCCCGCCAGTGCACGCACCAGCTCCAGCGTGGTGGAGCCTGCATCGATGAACACAAAATCATCGGCGTTGATGAGCTTTGCCGCCGCCTGCGCGATGCTGCGCTTCTGCTCCACAGCCTGCGACTCCTTGGCCTCCATGGTGGGTTCGTCTGCCAGAAAACGGCTGTCCGGCAGGGTGGCACCGCCGTGCACCTTGTTCAGCTTGCCCAGCCGGTCCAGTTCGGTCAGGTCGCGCCGGATGGTGGATTCGCTGGTGTTCAGCGCCTCGCACAGTTCCTGCACCGTCACGGTGCGCTTGCGGTTCAGCTGTTCCATGATCAGGCTGAAGCGTTCTTCTGCCAGCATCGGCATCCTCTCCTTTGGTTTGATCTTATCTTTGACGGTTTATGACCGTTTGTGCGTTGTTTTGGTTGATTACATCTTTATTATAGCAACTGCAGCGCCAAAATCAATCACTTTCAGTCAATTTCATTCATTTTCGTTCACAAAAATTTGTCTTGAAATTTGTGTAGGGAGCACAAAAGCTGGGATACAAGTATTCTGTGCAAACAAAAAAGCCGCCGTGCGTACCAATCGCACAGCGGCCGGAGAGATGGCTTATTGAGGAATCACTCGGCAGTCCAGTAGAAATCGTCGCCGGGCATTGCGCCGCCCACTGCCTTGGGGTCGGCATCAAACAGCACCTGCAGATAAGCGGATGCGTTGGTCTTGAGCTCGTCGCCGGTCAGGCAGACGATGTTGCAGTTGGGCAGGGCCTTCTTGGCAATGGCAGCCTTGGCCACAACACCCTGCTCCTCGCACAGAGCGGCAGTGCCGTCCAAATCGGTGATGGCAGCTTCCACGCTCTTGGCATAGTCGGTAAGGAATGCGGCCACAACATCCGGGTGTTCCTCGGCATACTCCTTGCGCACCACGGTCACGCCGGTGATGAGCTGGGTATCCGCAACCTTGTTCCATTCCTCGGTCAGATCGAGGGCCACACGCAGGGTGTCGTCCTGCAGGCCGGCTGCAGTCACATAGGGCTGGGGCAGAACTGCAATGGCATCCTCGGTATTGGCCATCTGGGCCGTGACCTCGGTGGCCTCGCTGTAGTATTCAATGGTCACGTCCTTGTCCGGGTCGATGCCGTTGGCGTTCAGAAGATAGCGCAGCACGTACTCCGGCGTGGTGCCCTTGCCGGTGGACAGGATGGTACGGCCTGCAAGGTCTGCCATGGACTGGATCGTGTCGCCGCCTTTTTCCACTACGTACAGCACGCCCAACGTGTTGACGGCCACAGCCTGAATGCCGCCCTCCGTCTTCTGATACAGGGTGGCGGCCAGATTTGCCGGGATGGCAGCCATGTCCAGCTCGCCCTTCATCAGCAGCGGCACGATCTCATCGGCAGCGCCGTAAAGCTGCAGGTCGTAATCCATGGAAGCGGTGCCATCCTCTTCCATGCTCAGCAGGTTGATAAGGCCCATGGTGGTGGGGCCTTTCAGGCCGGCAATGCGCAGAGCATCGGTGGTGGACAGTTCCTTTGCTTCCTCACTGGAAGCGGCTTCCGAAGCAGCCTCGGGGACAGCTTCGCTGGAAGCTGCACTGGATGCAACAGAGCTGGATGCCGCACCGCCGCAGGCGGCAAGGCTCAGCACAAGGGCCAGAGCCAGCAGCATGGATGTCAGTTTTTTCATGCAGGGTTCCCTCTTTCCTCACAAGACCACGCCATTTTGTGCCTGAAAATTTTGCACAGAACCATGGGTCGGTCTTTTCATATTTTTTACAAGGCAAATTTGCAAAATCATTTGCTTTGCGGGTCTAAGTTTACTATAATAGAGTCAAAAATACCGTTGCGTGTGCAACGGAATTGCAGGAGGGCTGTGGGAAGCCGGATCTTTCCCACGGAATTGTGATGAAAAACTTTCTTCCGCTGTTATGCTCCACCTCTTTATTCAATGGTCTGACCCCTGAAGAGCTGCAGACCCTGCTGGCTCAGCTGGGTGCCATTATGCGCAGCTATGGCAAAGGCGAAGCGCTTGTTCTGGCGGGCGAACCCAACCGCAGGGTGGGCATCGTACTGTCCGGTGAGCTGGAAGCCTACCGTCCCGGGCCGCAGGGTGCGCGCATTCCCATCACCCACATGGAACCGGGCGGCGTGTTCGGCGATGTGCTGAGCGGTTCCAGTCTGGCAAGCCCGGTCACGGTGATGGCTTCGGTGCCCTGCGAGGTGCTGCTGATTCCCTACGAGCGGCTGCTGCTTTCGGATGGCAGTCCGGCGCACCAGCAGACATTGCGCAATCTGGTGCGCACCATCAGCGATAAATATTTTTCCCTCTCCCGCCGCATCGACCTGCTGGTGCTCAAAAGCCTGCGGGCCAAAGTGTGCGCCTATCTGCTCAGTGAAGCCGAGCGGGCTGGCAGCCTGACCTTCAGCATCCCGTTCTCCCGCATCCAGCTGGCGGATTACCTGAACTGCGACCGCAGTGCTCTCTCCCGCGAGCTGAGCCAGATGCAGCGGGACGGCCTGCTGGACACCTACAAAAGCAGCTTCAAGCTGCTGGAGCCTGCGGTACTGAAGCAAATGGTGCAATGACCATTTGAATAGCCGCCGCGTGCGCTTTGGCTGTATTCAGCTGAAATTTTATTTTTATATTTGAGTTTTAGAAAAATCTACGGATTTTTCTAAAACTCTTTTTCACTGGAAGGCCGTAACCGTCAGCGGCATCATCTTGTTATTTTTAATATAGGAGTATTTTTAAATATGTCAAAACCGATTTTATGGATCGTGATCCCCTGCTACAACGAGGAGCAGGTGCTGCCCATTACAGCTCCCATGTTTCTGGAAAAGATCAGCGGCCTTGCCGCACAGGGCCTTGTGAGCGAGAAGAGCCGGGTGCTGTTCGTGAACGACGGCTCCAAAGACAAGACATGGGAACTGATCCAGAGTTTTGCCGCACAGGACAAGCACTACATCGGCATTTCCCAGAGCCGCAACCGCGGCCACCAGAACGCCGTGCTGGCAGGCTTGATGGAGGCACTGCACAGCGGCACCTGCGATGTTACCATTTCCATCGACTGCGATGGTCAGGACGACATCAACGCCATGGACGAGATGGTTAAAAAGTATCTGGACGGTGCCGAGGTGGTCTACGGCGTGCGCAGCCGCCGCGATACAGACACCTTCTTCAAGCGCTTCACCGCCGAGGGCTTTTACCATGTGATGAACGCTCTGGGCGCAGACATCGTGTTCAACCACGCAGACTACCGCCTCATCAGCACCCGTGTGCTGGAAAGCTTTGCCGACTACAGGAAGTGAACATTTTCTGCGCGGCATGGTGCCGCTGGTTGGCTTCAAGAGCGAGGTAGTCACCTATGAGCGCCACGAACGCCTTGCCGGTGAGAGCCACTATCCGCTGAGCAAGATGCTGGCCCTTGCCTTTGACGGCATCACCAGTCTTTCCAACAAGCCCATCCGCCTTATTACCGGATCTGGCATCTTTGTGAGCCTGATCAGCTTTATCGGAGTCATCTGGGCCATCGTGTGCGCCGCTATGGGCAGCAGTGTGGCCGGCTGGCCTCCATCGTGTGCATCGTCTGCTTCATGAGCGGCGTGCAGCTGGTGTGCTTAGGCGTGATCGGCGAGTATATCGGTAAGATCTATATGGAGACGAAAGCCCGCCCGCGCTACATCATCAGCGAGCGCACCTGGGCCCCTTACGAAAGGAAGTATCACGGATGAGCAAACAGAGCTGGCGGGGCAGCACCCTGCTGAACCCGGAACCGCCGGTATTGGTGTCCTGCGGCGGGCTGGAAAAGCCCAATCTCATCACCATCGGCTGGACGGGCACCATCTGCACCCAGCCCAGCATGGTGTCCATCAGCGTTCGGCCGGAGCGCTACAGCCACCACCTCATTCAGGAAAGCGGACAGTTTGCCATCAATCTGCCCACTGAAGCGCTGGTGCGTTCGGTGGACTGGTGCGGCGTGAAAAGCGGCCGTGATGTGGATAAATTTGCCGCCTGCGGCCTGCATTCTGCCCCCGGCAGCGTGCTGACCGACTGCCCCATTCTGGAAGAAAGCCCGGTCAATCTGGAATGCAAGGTAACTCAGGTGATCCCGCTGGGCAGCCACGACCTGTTCCTTGCCGAAGTGGCAGCCTGCGATGTGGACGAAAGCCTGCTGGACGAAAACGGCAAGCTGTGTCTCGAGAAGGCAAAGCTCATCGTCTACAGTCACGGCGACTATCTGGCTCTGGGCCGGAAGCTGGGCACCTTTGGCTACAGTGTGCGCAAGAAAAAGCCGGTAAGGCGTAAAAAATAATTTGCATTTCATCGCTTGACTTTTGCCCAAAACTGCATATACTAAAGATAGGCAATGAGATGAAGGCCTGTTCCGTGGTTACCACGAAAACAAAAGCCCCCCGGTACTGATACTACCGGGGGGCTTCTTGGGTTAGTGCTTACTGCCCTTGAAGAACAGGCTGTCAAGCCACTTGCACAGATAGTAGGCAACTACCTCTGCTCCGACAGTCTGTATAAATGAGACGAAGACTTCCATTGGTTACCACCTCCTTTCCGCGGTTAGGGGAATGGAGAAGGGCCGCAGGAACAGTAGACAAAACCGGTATCGCGCAATTTTGACGCAATACCGGTTTTGTGCATTTATTCGTGCTTTACGCGCTGGATCTCGCCCAGATCGTAGGGGGTGTTCTGGTAGACGTAGTAGTTCAGCCAGTTCTCATACAGCAGGTGGGCGTGGGCACGCCAGCGGAACAGCGGCGGCTTTGTGGGATCATCGTCCGGGTAGTAATTCACCGGCACATGGATGGGCAGGCCCTTGTCCACATCGCGGCGGTACTCTGAATCCAGCGTGTATTTGTCATATTCCGGGTGGCCGGTGACAAAGATCTGCCGTCCGTTCTCGGTGCTCATAAGGAAGGGCCCGGCCGCATCGCTCTCGGCAAGGATGCGCAAAGCCTTACAGTTGTCCACATCCTCGCGGCTGATGCCGGTGTGGCGGCTGTGAGGCGCATAGAACACCTCGTCAAATCCACGCACCAGCGGGTTCGACGGGCGGGTGACCCGGTGCTCGAACACGCCGAACATCTTTTCCGGCAGCAGCTGCTTGTGCACGCCGTAGTGGTAGTACAGGCCAGCCTGTGCACCCCAGCACACATGCAGGGTGGAGTAGACATTCGTCTCGCTGAAGTCCATGATCTCGCACAGCTCCGGCCAGTAATCCACCTGCTCAAAGTCCATGGTCTCCACCGGCGCGCCGGTGATGATCATGCCGTCGTAGCGGTTGTTCTTCACCTCGTTGAAGTTCTTATAGAACGATTCGAGGTGTGCTGCCGAAACGTGGGTCGCCGCATGGCTGGCCGTCTGCAGCAGGGTCATGTGCACCTGCAGCGGGGTATTTGCCAACAGACGGGCGATCTGGGTCTCGGTGGTGATCTTGGTGGGCATCAGGTTCAGGATCAGGATCTCCAGCGGGCGGATGTGCTGGGCAAGGGCGCGCTCACGATGCATGACGAAGATATTTTCGTTGTAGAGGGCATCGTAAGCAGGCAGGGTCTTGGGGATGATCAGCGGCATAGTTCGTACTCCTAACGATTTAGAATAGCCTCCGCTGACGCTCTGGCTATCTTCAGCGGAATTTATTTTTATATTTTGCGTTTGTCGCGCCCTGCGGGGCGCTCCAAACGCGTTTTTACGAGAAGGGCCGGAACCGATAGATGCTGCTGAACTCACCTTTTAGATCTTATCCAGCGCCTGTGCAATATCTGCGATGAGGTCTTCGCTGCTTTCCAGACCGCAGCTCATGCGCACCAGCTCTGCGGGCACACCGGCGGCTTTCAACTGCTCATCGTTCATCTGGCGGTGGGTGCTGGATGCAGGATTCAGGCAACAGGTGCGGGCATCGGCCACATGGGTCTCGATGGCTGCCAGCTTCAGGTTCTTCATAAAAATGCTTGCAGCCTCACGGCCGCCGGCCAGACCAAAGCTGACCACGCCGCAGCTGCCATTCGGCAGATACTTCTCCGCCAGTGCATGGTACGGGCTGGACTCCAGGCCGCAGTAGTTCACATAGGCCACCTTGGGATGGCTCTCAAGGAACTCTGCCACAGCCATGCCGTTGGCGCAGTGGCGCTGCATCCGGACATGCAGGCTTTCCAGACCGAGGTTCAGCATGTAGGCGTTCATGGGCGACTGCATGGAGCCAAAGTCACGCATCAGCTGCGCGGTAGCCTTGGTGATAAAGGCACCCTCTTTGCCGAAACGCTCGGCGTAGGTGATGCCGTGGTAGCTGTCGTCCGGGGTGAACAGACCGGGGAACTTCTCAGCGTGGGCCATCCAGTCGAACTTGCCGCCGTCCACGATGGCACCGCCCAGCACCGCGCCATGACCGTCCATATACTTGGTGGTGGAGTGGGTCACGATATCCGCGCCCCACTCAAAGGGAGCGGCAGTTGACCGGCGTGGGAAAGGTGTTGTCCACGATCAGCGGCACACCGTGGGCGTGAGCAGCCTTGGCAAACTTCTCAATGTCCAGCACGGTCAGGGCCGGGTTTGCGATGGTCTCGCCGAACACCACCTTGGTGTTGGGCCGGAATGCGGCGTTCAGCTCTTCCTCGGTGCACAACGGTCCACGAAGGTGGCTTCAATGCCCATCTTCTTCATGGTGACCGAGATCAGATTGAAAGTGCCGCCGTAAATGGTACTGGATGCCACGATGTGGTCGCCTCGCTTCGCAGAGGTTGCACAGGGCAAAGAAGTTTGCAGCCTGACCGCTGCTGGTCAGCATTGCGGCCGTGCCGCCTTCCAGCTCGCAGATCTTCTTAGCCACAAGGTCGCAGGTGGGGTTCTGCAGACGAGAATAGAAGTAGCCGTCAGCTTCCAGATCGAACAGCTTGCCCATGTCCTCGCTGGTGGCATACTTGAAGGTGGTGGACTGGATAATGGGAATCTGGGGGTTCGCCGTTGCCGGGGTGTAACCGCCCTGCACACAGATGGTATCGCGATTCATACTACATACCCTTTACTGGGTTTGTCCATATAGCACAATTCCCCGCAGGAGTGCTGCAGCCTCCGGCGGGGAATTGAAACGTTAAATTTTAGTTCCCGTCCGGGGGCGAAATGAGAAGAGGATGCCTTCCGTCAAAGCCTTCGGCTTTGGCAATACCGGAAAGTTTTCCTCTTCGCCAGAGGCTCCCTCTCCGGGGGAGCTGGCGCACGAAGTGCGACTGAAGGAGTTACTTCCGCAGCCGCTTATCGCTTCTGGTGGCCCAAGCAGTGCCCAAAGTCTGGAACACCTGAACCATCAGCACCAGCAAAATGACACACACGATCATGATATCGGTCTGGTAGCGGTAATAGCCGTAGGACAAAGCGATCTTGCCCAGACCGCCGCCGCCAATGACACCGGACATGGCCGAGTAGCCCAGAATGGTGGTCAGTGCGGTGGTCATGCTGGAGATCAGGCCGGGCAGGCATTCCGGGATCATCACCTTGGTAATGATCTGGAACGGCGTTGCGCCCATGCTCTGGGCGGCTTCCACCACGCCCTCGTCCAGCTCGCGCAGACTGGTTTCCACCAGACGCGCCACGAACGGGAAGGCTGCCACCACCAGCGGAACGATGGTGGCTTTGGTACCCACCGTGGTGCCCACGATGGCACGGGTAAGCGGGAATACACAGATCATCAGGATCAGGAACGGAACACTGCGCAGGATGTTGATAACGATGTTGAGAATGTGCATCAGCCAGCCGGGCAGCGGCAGAATGCCGTCCTTATCACCGGCCACCAGCAGCACACCCAGCGGCAGGCCCAGCACCAGCGCAAACGCGGTGGAAAGGACCGTCACATAAAAGGTCTCCCAGATGGCAAAGCCGTAATCTGCAATACTCATTCGCCGGTCACCTCCTCTACCGTAATGCCGGGCTGGGCGCGCATATAGGCCGCAGCCTGCTTTGCCTGCTCCACATCAGTGGGCAGCTTGAGCAGCATGGAGCCGTAGCACTGGCCGCTCAGGTCGCGGGTATCGGCGCTGAGCACCGACACCAGAATGCCTTTTTCTGCGGCAAGGCTTGCCACCAGCGGCTTTGCCGTGGACGAACCGTTGAAGGTGACGCGCACCACATGGTCGTCCGGTGCAAAGCTGGACAGATCCCGTGCGGCGCTGCCGCCGTTGGGTGCCACCAGACGCTTTGCTGCGGGCGTTTTGGGGTTCGAGAAGATCTCCTGCACGGAGCCTTCCTCCACCACAACGCCGCCGTCCAGAATGGCAACGTGATCGCAGATCTCTTCCACAACGCTCATCTGATGGGTGATGACCACAACCGTGATGCCCAGCTTCTTGTTGATGTCCTTGATCAGGGTCAGGATAGCATGGGTGGTGTTGGGGTCCAGTGCGCTGGTGGCTTCATCGCAGAGCAGAACTTTGGGGTCCGTTGCCAGTGCGCGGGCAATGGCAATGCGCTGCTTCTGGCCGCCGGACAGCTGTGCCGGGTAGGCGTTGGCCTTATCGGGCAGGCCCACCACTTCCAGCAGCTCTCTGGCACGCTTTCGGCATCCGCCTTTTCACACCGGCCAGCTCCATGGGGAAGCAGATGTTCTTCAGGCAGCTGCGCTGCATCAGCAGGTTGAACTGCTGGAAGATCATGGTGATATCGCGGCGGCGCTCACGCAGCTGGGCTGCGTTTAAAGTCTCCATAGCGGTGCCGTCGATCACAACGCTGCCCTCGGTGGGGCGTTCCAGCAGGTTGATGCAGCGCACCAGCGTGGATTTGCCCGCACCGGACATGCCGATGATGCCATAAATGGAACCATCCGGGATGGTGAGGTTGATGTCCTTCAGCGCATTCACTGCGCCGTCCTTCATCTGGAAGGTCTTGGAAAGATGTTTGATCTCGATCACAGAAATTGCTCCTTGCTGTTGAATAAACTCCTTCAGTCAAACCCTTGCGGGTTTGCCAGCTCCCTCATGGAGGGAGCCTGAAACAGAACGGTCAGGCAAAGGCCCCCTCCCCGAGGGGGCTGTCACCGCAAGGTGACTGGGGGAGTTTGCTTAACCCTCGATCGGTGCCAGACTGTCCTGCTTGCCGCCGTAGATGCCCATAGGCTCCACGTTGATGCCGGCAACCGTCACCAGATGGGTGCCGTGCTCTGCATTGAAGTCGTCCAGATACGGCTGATGCTGGAAATAGTTGGTATCGCACTGGCCGTCCTCAACGATGTTGTTGGGAATGATGTAGTCGTCGTACTCCTGAATATCCAGCGTGATGCCCTTTTCGGCCAGAATGTCCTTGCAGATCTCCAGAACCTCGCAGTGAGGAGCCGGAGTAGCAGCGCAGCTGACGGTCTCGCCGTTCAGTGCATCGTAGTCGATGGAGGAGTCATAGCCGTCGGTGGTTCTCCACAACGGACACCACAGCGCCCTTGTAGTTTTCATCCATGAAGTCCTTCACCTTCTGGCTCTGCAGAGCAGCGGCCAGAGCCTTGATCTTCGGCTCTTCCTGATTGCCGTCCTTGCAGACCAGAATGTTGACGTAAGCAGAGGTGCCGTCCTCCATTGCCAGAGCATCGGTCATGGGGTCCAGACCAGCGGAGATGGCGTAGTTGGAGTTGATGACGGCGTAGTCCTCGTCCTGCAGGACGTTGGGCACCTGAGCAGCCTCGACCTCATCGACGGAAACATTCAGGGGGTTCTCCTCGATGTCCTTTGCGGTTGCGGTCAGGCCTGCATCAGCCTTCAGCTTAAAGAAGCCGTTCTTCTCCAGCAGGGTCAGGGCACGTGCCTCGTTGGTGGTGTCGTTGGGCACAGCCACCTTCACCTTGTCCAGCTTAGCCACAGCAGAAGAAGCTGCGGAAGAAGCAGTGCCGGAAGCAGCGGAAGATGCGGTGGAAGAAGAACCGCCGCATGCGGTCAGGGCAGCTGCAGCAGCTGCAGCTCCGGTAACTTTCAGAAAATCACGACGAGTAATCATAGTTTTGTTCCCTCTCTATTTGCTTATTATAATGTACAGCGGCCCGCACGGCACAGTTCCGTGCTAAGGGCCTTTGACGGATGCATGAAAAAAGCTCCCGTCCTTGACCTTGAGCCAACGCTCAGACAAGGACGGGAGCATAACACACTTCCGTGGTACCACCTTGGTTTACCGCACCCTTGCGGGCACAGCCTCAATGCTGCGGCAGCTTTGCTGCTTACAGCCGGACGCTGTAACGGGCGCATCCCGTTGCAAACTTAGCGCTCATGCACCTCGCCCGCACAGCTCCGAGACCATTTTCAGCTTCCTGTTTCCTGCCCTTTTCCATCGCCCGGGCTTTCTGGTAAGGATCAATGCGAAGGCCTACTCTTCTCTTCACAGCCATTTTTGTGATATTGCATTTATAATAATCCAATCGACCGGATTTGTCAACACCTACAACGAAGTTTTTTAGTAGGAAATTGCGTTTTTTTATCTTGTGCGCCAGCCGCGGACATGGTAGAATAAGACAGCATTATTTATAAAGGAGGTGCGGCAATGAACAGCCGCGAGGTTTTCCCAGATGAAGAACTGCGCCGCCGCATCATGGATTTTATCATGGCGGCGGGCCAGACATTGCTGGAGAACGGTGCCGAGGTGTTCCGGGTGGAGCAGACCATGGAGATCATGGCCCGGTCATTCCACCTGCGGGAGTTCCATGTTTGCGTGCTGACCAACGGCATCTTTGCCAGTGCGGGCACCGCCGAGATCAGCGAGGTGCGCAATGTGCCTACCCGCACCACTCATCTGGGCCGGGTGGCGGCAGTGAACGCCCTCTCCCGCGAGATCGCAGAGGGCAGCATGTCGCTGGACGAAGCCGAGAGCCGTCTGGTGCTGGCGCGGTGCATCCCTTTTCCCAAGGACTGGGTGCAGCTGGTCAGCGGCATGTGCGGTGCATTCTGCTTTGCGCTGATCTTCGGCGGCACACTGCGCAGTGCACTGGCGGCGGCACTGGCAGGCTTTCTTGCCAGCGGGTATCTGCTGCTGTGTGAGCAGCACGAGCTGCCCGGCGGCTTCTGTAAGATCAGCTGTGCCGCACTTATCACGCTGGTGTGCATTCTGGCCTGCCGAGTGCTGGGCACACCGGCCAGTCACTCTATTATCGGTTCGCTGATGATCCTGACCCCCGGCATCGCCTTTACCATGGGCATCCGCGACTTTGTGCACGGAGATTACCTCTCCGGCACCATCCGCATGATCGATGCGCTGCTCATTGCGGCCAGCATTGCCATTGGCACCGGCCTTGTGCTGAGCCTTTATACATTCTTTACGGGGGTGGTGGTCGCATGATGCTCACCAGTACACAGATCGGAGAGCTGGCGGCGCAGTTCTTCATTGCAGGGGTCGGCACCCTGTGCTTTGCCATCCTGTTTGCGTGCCCCCCAAAGCCTGTTCTTCTGCGGGCTGGTGGGGCCGTGGGCTGGTTCGTCTACGAGCTGGCCGTAATGCTGGGGGCAGACAGTGCTGCGGCCTCCCTGCTGGCGGTGATCCCCCTCACCCTGCTCACCCGGGTGTTCGCCATCACCCTCAAAATGCCGGTGACGGTGTTCCTGCTGTCCGGCATCTTCCCGCTGGTGCCCGGCGCGGGCATCTACTACACCGCCTACTATTTTATACAGGGCAACAATGCGCTGGCCCTCCAACGGCATCAGCACCTTTAAGGTAGCCGTTGCGCTGGCCATCGGCATCACGCTGGTGCTCAGCGTGCCCATGCCGAAGCGGCATCGGAATAAAGTGTGAGGTTTACGGATGCAGCATAGCGACTGCAAACGAAAAACACATCGGCATCCTGCGAAAAAAGCAGAAACCCGGAACCCTTCTGAGCCATTCAGACTCCGAAAAGGTTCCGGGTTTTGTGTATGATCGATTCAGGGGGCTGTTTTGCGGCAGCTCTCTTTTTTATACTGTTTTATGAGAGATTTACTTTGCCTGAACGTAGACCTCTGCGTAGAACTTTTTACCCTCGGCCTTAATGATGCCGCTTTCCACACCATCAGCCAGCTTATAGCCAGTCTTCTCAAGTCCAAGCTTGCTCAGATTGACCACCGTTGCCTCCTCATCAACATCCAGAGAGTAGATGAGTTCCGTGCCGCCGACCGGATTTGTACCCTCGTAATATCTGATCTCAACAGTCTTCGTAGGCTTTGCAGATGCCTTTTTCTGCAGCTTGACAGTAACTGTGCCATCCTTTTCAATATCGTAGTTCTTCTTTGCGCAATCGTAGTCAGCAGCTGCATTGGCAGGAATGTGTGCCTGGATGGTCTCATAGGTGACATAGGTAGCCAGACCATTGACAGAGATCTCGACAGGCTCACCATTGACCGGCTGAACCCCGATCATGTAGTAGATATGCACAGTCTTATCCGGTACACCCGGGGTCGGCTTGTCAGGCACGTTGGAGCAGCCAGCCAGAACACCGGCAGCAGCAACAGCCAGAGTAGCGACACCTGCGCCCTTCAGGAACTGACGACGAGAGATATTAGACATAAGAATCAACCTCACAATCTTTTTGCATGCCCCGATCACTTTTTTGTGGAGCCTGCCTTTCCTATATAATACCCTCCTGTAATATTTTGTCAAGTAAAATTTCAACAAAAAAGCAACACCAATAGGGCGGAGACCTTGTTGGCCGCCACCCTGTTGGTGCTATTTGAGTTTTTTCAAAAAACTTCTGTGCCAGGAAATCAGAACTTGGTCACAATGAAGATAGTCCCGAAGGGACGAACCTTCAACAGCTCTTCCTCCGTGCCGTAGTCGGCGCTACTCAGCTTGTAGCCGTCCGGCAGCTGAATATCAGCAGCGCTGACGCCAGTTGCATCGACTGCAACCTCAGCCTTAGCCTCAATGAAGTTGTTCGGCAGCTCCAGCAGTTTGACATCGATGGTCTTCTTGGTCGGAGTCATGGTCACATCAGTCACGAAGACGATGATGTACTCACCCTTGCTGTCGTCCTTGCGGATTTCAACAACAGCGTTCTCGTTCTCCAGATGGTAATCTTCGGGAAGCAGCTTCTTATCGATGTCAGCAACCTTCACAGAGTTCTCGGTCTTCAGAACATCAATCTTGGCAGTCTCACCCACAACGTTGGTCACACCATTGCCTTCGTCCTTCATGAAGATAACCGTAACAGGACGAGTGGTCACACCGGGAACCGCGGGGACATCGGGGACATCATTGCCAGAGCAGCCAGCCAGAACACCGGCAGCAGCAACAGCCAGAGCAGCCACACCTGCGCCCTTGAGGAACTTACGACGAGAAATGTTAGACATAAGAATCAACCTCACAATCTTTCTGCATGCCCCCATCACTTTTTGTGGAGCCTGCTTTTCCTATATAATACCCCCCCCCGTAACAGTTTGTCAAGTGGTTTTTGGCATCTTTTTCCGCCGGATGCAGAAAAACAGGAGCGACCAAGAGAAAATCGTAAGTTCCGTCAAGCCCGGCAAAAAGGGCCGCTGCACAGCATCCCGTACAGCGGCCCTTTTTGTTCTCCGTTATTTTCATTCATTCTCAACATGTCTTGTTTTCATCTTCTGTCTGCTCATGTTCCCCTTTTGCCGCCCGCATCAGCCCGGCAAACAAAAAACCCAAATTGACCCCCAGAATAAAACCCACGATGCCTGCCGCCAATACCATTGCGCCTCCTCCTTTCTTCTACCATATTTTACCATATATCATTTGTCGGATGCAATCGCAGCCTGTCGCAAAAAGCAAGATCACTGCCCAACGTGCAAGCTTTTTTTGCGCCGGAGCGTTGCAAGACTCTGCCGCATCTGCTATACTTTTGACAACACTTATATAAAGGAGGTGCTCTTTATGTCTGTTATGGATACTCTTGTCAGCCGCCGCACCTACCGCCGCTTTGCACAGAAAGCTGTTCCGCAGGATGTGGTGGATGATATCGTCGAGGCCGTCCGCCTGTCCTCCTGCGGAGCCAACCGTCAGGCTGTGCGTCTGGTGGTGGTGAACAAGCCCGAGGCGGTGGCAAAGGTGCAGCCGCTGGTCAAGTGGGCTGCCTATCTGCCGCCGGAGCAGGGCACGCCCAAAGCCGACGAGCTGCCCACCCTGTATGTGGCCGTGGTGCAGGACACTTCCATCCCCGGCGACCTTGCCACCGATACCGGCATCGCCCTTGCCAACATGACCCTTGCCGCATGGGACAAAGGCGTGGGCAGCTGCATCATGGGCGCGATCAACAAGCCTGCCCTCACCGAACTGCTGGGCATTGAAGAACCGCAGAAGCTGGCATTCATGGTGGCGTTCGGCTACCCGGCCCACAAGGCTCACATTGTGCCGCTGACGGCTGAGACCGGCGTAAAATATTATCTGGACGAGAACCGGGATTACTGCGTGCCAAAGCGGAGCAAAGAAGAGATCGCAAAATATCTATAATTTGTATATATACATTTCTTCGGCCGCATTTTTTGTATAATTGTTTTCAATTCGGTTTCAATTGATGAGATTTTTTGCACAAGTATTGACTTTTCAATTTGTACAATCTATACTAAATTCGTTCGCCAGATGTTCGATGAATCGCATCGTTCCGGCGTACCGCAAAAACATACAGTACATTTGAGGAGTGTTTGAATATGAAAAAGATCTCTCGTCGCAGCTTTCTGGCAGCTGCCGGTCTGTCCGTTGCCGCTCTGGCTCTGACCGCCTGCGGTGGTTCCTCTTCCAGCGTGGCTTCCTCCGTGGCAAGCTCTGCCGCTTCTTCTGAGGCTGCTTCCACCAGCGCTGCCGCCGGTGAGCTGACCACCGTTGAGGCTGGCAAGCTGACCATGGCCACCAACGCTGCCTTCCCTCCGTATGAGATGACCACCGATGCAGGCGAGTTTGAGGGCATCGACATCGAGACTGCTCAGGCCATCGCTGACAAGCTGGGTCTGGAGCTGCAGATCGATGATATGGACTTTGACGCCGCTCTGCTGAGCGTGCAGCAGGGTAAGGCCGACATCGTTATGGCCGGCGTTACCGTCACCGACGAGCGCAAGGCTGTGATGGACTTCTCCGACAGCTACGCTACCGGCATCCAGTCCATCATCGTTCCCGAAGGCTCCGATATCGCCTCTCCGGATGATCTGGCAGGCAAGAAGATCGGCACCCAGCGCGGCACCACCGGCTACATCTACTGCTCCGATGATTTCGGTGATGAAAACGTCGTGGCTTACGACGACGGTCTGACCGCTGTGCAGGCTCTGAACAACGGTCAGGTGGATGCCGTTGTCATCGACAACGCTCCCGCCCAGGAGTTCATTGCTGCCAACCCCGGCCTGAAGATCCTGGATACCAGCTACGCCGAGGAAGATTACGCCATTGGTATGGCAAAGGGTTCTTCTCTGGAAGATGCCGTCAACGCCGCTCTGAAAGAGCTGAAGGCTGACGGCACCCTGCAGGCCATCGTGGACAAGTACATCACCGCTGAATAATCAGCTGGCTGATAACGGAACCACGGGGAGGCAGCCCCAACTGGGGCACCTCCCCTTTTTTGGAAAAATAAGGTTACAAAATTCTAACAAAACAGGAAAGTGAGGATGCGAATGGCTGCTCAATACGAACTGCTCAAAGAGCTGCTCAACAGCGGCACCAAGCTCAACTTCGAGCAGGAATTCTTCTTCAAGTTTTATCAGGCCTTCATCCTGAATGACCGCTGGACGCAGTACATCAAGGGCGTGAGCACCACCCTGCTGGTCACTGCCATTGCGCTGGCACTGGGCATCGTGCTGGGCAGCGTGGTAGCTCTGGTGCGTGTAGCACACGACCAGCAGCGCCCCGGCCACAAGAACCCGGTGTTGGGCTTCTTCAACATCATCTGCGAAATTTACACCACCATCATCCGCGGCACGCCTATGATGGTGCAGCTGCTCATCATGAGCATGGTCATCTTTGGCCAACAGCCGCAACTTTACCAGGGTGGGTGCGCTGGCACTGGGCATCAACTCCGGTGCCTATGTGTCCGAGATCATCCGTGGCGGCCTGATGGCCGTTGACCTGGCCAGATGGAGGCCGGACGCAGCCTTGGCCTGAACTACATGACCACCATGGTGGTCATCATCATCCCGCAGGCCATCCGTGCGGTGCTGCCCGCACTGGGCAACGAGTTCATCGTCCTGCTGAAGGATACCTCCCTGATCACGGTCATCGGCGGCAAGGAGCTGCTGTACGCCGCGCAGGGCATCATGAACCGCACCTACGAGGCCATGTTCCCACTGCTGGGCGTTGCGCTGATCTACCTTGTGCTGGTCATGCTGTTCACCCGTCTGCTGGCAAAGTTTGAGAGGAGGCTTGCTCAAAGTGACCGATAAGATTCTGGAAGTCCGCGGCCTGACAAAGACCTACGGCGGCGAAAAAAAGCCGGGCGCAAAGCAGCCCACCCCCACGCTGGACGTGCTGAAGGGCATTGATATCGACATCTACCGCGGCGACGTGGTCTGCCTGATCGGACCCTCCGGCTGCGGCAAGTCCACCTTTCTGCGGTGCCTGAACCGCTTGGAGATCCCCTCCTCCGGCAGCATCAAATTTGAGGGCACCGAGGTGGATGAAGCCCACATCGACGGTGTACGCCAGAAGATGGGCATGGTGTTCCAGCACTTCAACCTGTTCCCGCACCTGACTGTGAAGAAAAATCTGGAGCTGGCCCCCACCCTGCTGAAGCTGAAGGATAAGGAAGCCATCTCCGCCAAGGCAGACGAACTGCTGGCCCGCGTGGGTCTGGCCGACAAGGCCGACGCCTACCCCAAGAGCCTTTCCGGCGGCCAGCAGCAGCGCATTGCCATTGCCCGTGCCCTTGCCATGGACCCGGACGTGATCCTGTTCGACGAGCCCACCAGCGCCCTCGACCCCGAAATGGTGGGCGAGGTTCTGGAACTGATGAAGGAGCTGGCCCACACCGGCATCACCATGCTGGTGGTCACCCACGAAATGGGCTTTGCCCGTGAGGTGTCCAACCGCGTCATCTTCATCGACGACGGCAAAATCCAGGAGGACGAGCCGCCGCAGGAACTGTTCACGAATCCGAAGCATCCCAGACTGAAAGCATTCCTTTCTAAGATGCTGTAATACTTTTCCACAGAGTAAAAGGGGCTGTTGCATGTGCAGCAGCCCCTTTTACTCTGTATTATTCTTTGATGCGGAACACAAACAGCTTGCTGAAAATGTAATTCAAAGCCATGACGATGAACTGTACCGCAAACTTAGAGATCCGGTCATTCCAGTGCAGAATATTTACCAGCAATGTCATGCAGGCCATTTCGATAAGGAGAGTGGAAATCCTCGCACTGAAAAATTTCAGCATTTCGCGCAATTTATCAGCACTTTTGCTTTCAAAAACGAACTTTCGGTTTGTGATATAAGCAAAAGAAACTGCGCAGATCCATGAGAACGTATTGGCAGCCATCAGTTGAAATGGGTCTTGCGGATCCAGAAAGGCTGTAGTGAAAAAATAGTAACTTGCCAGACTCACTACCGTAGTCAGACCACCTACGATCACATAGTTGATCAATTCCTTATAACGAAAATAAAGTTGCTTTATTGTTTGTATCATACGCAGCGCCCGGAATTGATTTCCTTTTCCACAATATAGATCGGACGGTTTTTCAGCTCTGCGAATGCAACGGAAAAATATTCACCCATAATTCCGACCAGCAAAAAGAGAACAGCAAATAAAACATTGAATGCTGCAAGAATCACCTTATACTCGCGGAAGCCGCACAGTGCACTTATAGCAAAAAGCACAGCAGCAAGAAAATTTACAGCACCGGCATAGAGGCCGAGTTTCAGTGGAAAATCAGAAAACCGACTATGGTGCTGATTGCAAAATTCATCAGTTTTTAGCGTATAGTGGCTGGCACCGCCAGCTCTTTCCGCAGTGTATTCCAGCGTTGTTTTCCGAAACCAACGCTTTGTACATATCCACGTAGAAAACGAGTTTTTTCACGGTAATTTGTACGTAGAACATCTGCCACACGGCTACTGATGGCAAAGAAATCCGATGCATTTTCCTCCAGCTTTACTTGATCAGACAAGGCGTTGATCACCCGGTAGAATGCTCTGGATGTAAAGTTTTTGATGGCACCTGCCGATTTGTTGGAGGTTCGGACCATGCTGATAACCTCATAGCCTTCCTCAAATTTCGCCATGATGGGGGCGATGCATTCCAGAGGGTGCTGCAGGTCGGCATCCATGCAAATGATCACGTCCCCCGCAGCATGATCGATGCCTGCAATCATGGCAGCCTCGTGGCCAAAATTTCGCGAAAAACTGATTACACGGACATTCTTGTTCTGCTGCGCAATCACTTCCAGAATATTCATACTGGCATCGGTACTGCCATCATTTACAAAAATCAGCTCATATCCCCCCCCGTATTCCAAATTCTGTCGATGGAGCAGAAAGCTTTATAAAACTTTTCCAGAACGGCTTCTTCGTTATAAACTGAAATAATTAACGATAATTTTTTCATTTAACTTCCCTGCTTTTTCGTAGTTCTTACGGCTCATCTGCAAATTTGACAACAATTTTTCCGTTGATGCACCGGATCGAACCCTGATCCGGATAGCAGGGCATAGATGCTACCTCGGCATTACCGTCAAACTCTGCGGCATCTCCTAATTCCGGTGCAAAGCCACACCAAAACTCCATGGCTTCCTTCCATGCGTAATCATTGAAAATAGGTTCTCCTTTATATGTAGCCAGATCCAAATCATCGAAATATTCGCTGATTCCAACAAGATTTTTATCGTGCTTGTCATACTCCCCGATATAAACAACCTGCGCATCTTCAGTATAACCTTCGATACTTTCAATTCGCGTGATCAAAGTTGTGTAATAACTGATCATTTGTGTCTGCATCACGTCTGCTTTTAGGTAGAGGATATTGCTGTAACGAATATTTAGAGTCACAAGTACTCCTAATAGGGCAACAGCGGCTTTACATAGGGCACCTTCTACTTTTGTTCTATCTTCGGGATATTTATCAATAAACCATACAACCAAAGCAAAGGCAAACGCCTGTCCAAAAGTCATTACGGCATGAACATCCCAAGGCTCTACCATCAGGTATACAAAGCATGCTGCAATAGGATATGCGATTAGAATCAATAGGGTTTGACATCCTTTTGGGGTCTTAAGAATATACATTTTCCGGAGCACAAATATGGCAATGATCGCAGTAACAATGATCAACAAAGTATAGACATATCTTGCGCTGAAGTCTTCCACAGCAGTGCTTGGATAAAAGAATGAGCCGTAACCGCACAGTATCCGATAAATATAATTGCTCAGATTTGTTCTTCCAAAATGATTGATACCTTTGTAATCCGTCAAAACAACGCCAAACTGATTCAGAAAATATTGATTGACTAGAAAATATTCTGTAACAAACCCAATGCACACAGTTGCATTACACAGGGCCATTTTCCAAAACGTTTTCCAGTTCATATCAGACTGCCGGATATCTTCCATCATATAAAGCAGCAATGTGCAGATGCAGACCGGGATATTTGCCTGGTACACACCAACAGAGCAAGCCATCAAAACCGTGCAGAGTAATAGAGCGACAACATTCTTTTTCTGGTGAAAAATCCATGCTCCAACAACTCCCAGTAGGGATGCAGCATAATAGTATGGTGCAGTAAACATGTAACTGAATGTTCCCGTCACTGACGGAAATGTCACCATACTTCCGCACAGCAGAATAACAAGAGGCTTTGACTGGATCCTCAAACTATCCGCCAGCAGATATACGATTGCTGCAATGCACAAAATCGTAATCGTACCATTTACCACTGGCAGGCTGTAGTTTTTACTACCCAGCAAATTTGCACTCAGACTTCCAAGAATGCCCAGCATCCACCGTCCAGATTCGTAAGTAGCGCCCACTTCATTGAAATACCGTACATCATCATGGAATGAGTATTTGTTGAACAGAACCATACCATGCGCCAACAATCCCCAAAAAGTAGCACTGCACAGTACTGTTTTTAACAGGCTCTCATTTACCTTTAGCTTTTCCGCAGTTTTTTCCATGTCTTTCTCCCAAACAAGGCATCATTCCCGAATTTAGCCAAAACTATACAGTTGTATTATACAATGTCAGCCTATCTCCTGCAACTATTTCTGCAGAAAAACGTGCTCTGTGGTTTCTATTTTCCACAGAGCACAGTTCTCATCATTCTGTTTTGTTGCAACTTTTACAGCGCATTATTCGTACCATCTGTTTCCTGCTCACTGGTGTACAGCACCATCAGATGGTTGGCGCTTTCTTCCAGCTGGGTCTTGGCCTGACGCAGGGCGGCTTCCTCGTTTTCATTCATTTTTTCGGGCTTATCCTTGCGCAGGCAGCGGCGGAGGTTGGCGAGGTCGGTTTTGATGCGGTTCTTCTCGTCCTTGTCCAGCTCCTTTTTGCATTTGGAAAGAGCCTCGTCCACCTTGTAGGCCAGCACCTCGGCCTGATTGTGCAGGTCCAGCCGCTCCTTGCGGCGGCTGTCCTCGGCCTGTAGGCGGCAGCGTCTGCCATGGCGCGCTGGATCTCATTTTCCGAAAGGTTGGTGCTGCCGGTAATGGTGATGTTCTGCTCCCGGCCGGTGCCAAGGTCTTTGGCAGATACCTTCACCACGCTGTTCACATCGATATCGAAGGTAACTTCGATCTGCGGTTTGGAGGAGAAGCTTGCCCGGATGCCGGTGAGCTTGAATTTGCCCAGACTCTTGTTGTCGCGGGCAAAGTGGCGCTCGCCCTGCAGCACGTTGATCTCCACACTGGTCTGCATGGGCCGTGCGGTGGTGAAGATCTGGCTCTTGCGGGTGGGGATCATGCTGTTGCGGGTGATCAGCGGGTGGCCACGCCGCCCAGCGTCTCAATGGAGAGGGTCAGCGGGGTCACATCCATCAGCACAAGGCCCTGCGCTGCTGCGCCGGTGGCACCGGCCAGCTTGCCACCGCCCTGCAGCAGACCGCCCTGCACAGCCGCACCCATGGCAACACACTCGTCCGGGTTCAGGCTGTGGCTGGGTTCGCAGCCCAGCAGCTCCTTCACCTGACGCTCCACCGCAGGCATCCGGGTGCTGCCGCCCACCAGCAGCACCTTGCCCAGCTGGCTGGCAGAAATGCCTGCATCCCGCAGCGCATTCTGCACGGGAGCCACTGTGCGGGCCAGCAGGTCGCCGGTCATCATCTCAAACTGCGGGCGGGAAAGCGAGATATCCAAGTGGTGCGGGCCGTCCTTGCCCACTGCGATAAAGGGCAGGTTCAGCTGTGCCGATGGCGCGGCAGAAAGCTCCTTCTTTGCCTTTTCGGCTTCCTCTTTCAGCCGGCCCATAGCTGCCGGGTCGCGGGAGAGGTCGATGCGATCCGATTTTTTGAACTCGGCCACGGCATATTCCACGATGCGCTGATCGAAGTCGTCGCCGCCCAGATGGGTGTCGCCGCCGGTGGCAAGCACCGTAAAGGTTCCGTCCTCGATCTCGATGATGGACACATCAAAGGTGCCGCCGCCGAGGTCGTAGACGAGGATCTTCTGCGCCGCTTCGTTATCCAAACCATAGGCCACAGCGGCAGCAGTAGGCTCGTTGATGATGCGCAGCACGTTCAGGCCTGCAATGCGGCCTGCATCCTGCGTAGCCTTGCGCTGGCTGTCGTCGAAGTAGGCGGGCACCGTGATGACTGCTTCGGTCACCGGCTCGCCCAGATAGCTCTCGGCATCGCGGCGGATCTTGGCCAAGATCATGGCACTGATCTCCTGCGGGGTCAGGTCTTTGCCGTCGATGTGCACCCGGTAGTCACTGCCCATATGGCGCTTGATGCTGGAGATGGTGCGCCCGGAATTTGTGGCGATCTGGCGCTTGGCCGCACCGCCCACCAGACGTTCACCATCCTTCGTGAAGGCCACAACGCTGGGGGTGGTGCGCTCACCCTCCGCATTGGTGATGACCACGGGCTTGCCGCCCTCCACCACTGCCACACAGGAATTGGTCGTGCCGAGATCGATGCCGATTACTTTGCTCATACTGTCTGTTTCCTCTCCGGTGCTGTGCATCTTGGGCGCAGCTCTTCAAATCATTTCCGAGTATATCTTACCGTCCCGATATGACGATTTTTTAGTCCAATTGTAAAGATTCCATGTCGTAAGCTGTGGCTCGGGCAGGCAGTTCACTGGTCAGTTCCCGGATGAGCTGGTCGGCTTCGGCCAGCCACTGCTCTGCGTCCGGCTCGTGCTCACGGGCCTTGATGGAAAAGCCCTGCCTTGCTTCTGCGGCCAGTGACAGCGCCTTTTTGCGGCTGGTGTAGCGCGTTTCGGTCTGGGCCACGCAGGCACACCTGCGGAGTGTACTCGATATCCGGCATATGGGCTGCGTTGGAGCGGGCACGGCGGTAATACAAAAGTGCCCGGCCATTGTCGCCCCGGGCAGCGCAGTCATCGCCCAGTGCAATGTTGGATAAGATCTCGCCGCTGTCTGCTGCTTCCTTCCACATGCGGCGGGCCTTGGCACGGTTCGTGCGGGTGCCGCGGCCCTTATAAATACAGTCTGCCAGCAGGGCAAGTCCCATGGCGCTGCCAAGCTCGGCTGCTTTTTCAAAGCATTCCACAGCCTGCGCCCAGTTGCCCTTGCGGGCGGCTTCCTTTCCGGCATCCGCTTTCTCATCACCGGGTCTTTCGGCGTATGGCCCGCGTGCAGCAAACCGTTGAGCAGAGCGCCGTCCAGCGTAGCCGAGTGGCTCCACGGGTCCAGCACCACGCCGTCGATCCCCTCAGTGGAAAGGGCCAGCTCCATGGCATCCTGCAGGGTGTAATCTGCCATTGGCCGGGCAGAAGTGCTGCGGTCGGCGCAGGCCGCAGCTGCAGAGGTGAACATAGGCAGCCATGTGCGGCCCTTCTCGTTGCGCAGGGTCCACAGCTGCAGGTCCTTAGCCTTTGCCGTGGGCACCGGATGCTCCGTCCACGGTGCAGGCGTGTTGTGCACCGTCAGTGCCGTGCGCAGCGGCACCAGAACATGGGTCTCCATTTCCAGTGCATAGTTCAAAGCGCCCATCAGCGTCCAGAAGCTTTCTTCGTTCTGGCCTTTATATAAATTTTCCACTGCCTGCTCAAAGGCCGGGCAGCCGGTGCCCGCCGGGCTGTAGGCCGGAGCGTTCTGCCGATGCTTGCGGGTGCCCACCGGGCGCAGCCGGATGCCGCCGTCTTGTCTTTTTGCCATCTGCTCACCATTCTTCCAGTTTCTAGTCAATTTTTAGTATAGCAGGAAATGGCTTTGGGTACAACGCCTATCTGTATGTATCCATTTTTCCCTGCTCAAAAAAAAGCGGGGTGCCAGATCAGCTTCTTCTGGCACCCCGTTAAAAATACATTTTTCCTGAAACGCCTTATTCCGCGTCCAGATCTTCTTCGGTCTCAGCAGCAATATAGATCGGTCTGTGCTTTGTTTCAAGATATGTTTTGGCAAGGTACTCGCCCGCAATTCCCGTACACAGCAGCTGCACACCACTGCACAAAAGGATAATGCAGACAAGGCTCGGCCAGCCGGAAGTAGGGTCGCCGAACATCAGTGCACGCACCACCACGATTATGATGCCTACAAACGCCAATACGCAAAAGGCAAGGCCAAGGCCCGCCGCCATCAGCAGCGGAGCTGTGGAAAAGCCCACAATGCCTTCGATCGAATATTTGAGCAGACCCCAGAAGTTCCACTTTGTTGTGCCCGCCACACGCTCTACGTTTTTGTAGTCGATCCACTTTGTTTTAAAGCCGACCCAGCTGAAAATGCCCTTGCTGAAGCGGTTATATTCCGCCATGCTCAGCACAGCATCAGTCATTTTGCGGCTCATCAGGCGGAAGTCTCTTGCTCCATCCACGATCTCTGTATCCGAGAGCTTATTGATGATCTGATAAAACTTTTTGGCAAACCAGCTGCGAACGGGCGGTTCACCCTCGCGTGTCGTGCGGCGGGTGGCCGCGCAGTCATATTCGCCGGAGAGCAGCAGCTCCAGCATTTCCGGCAGCAGTGACGGCGGGTCCTGCAGATCCGCATCCATCGTTGCTACATAATCGCCCTTTGCCGCTTTTAATCCGGCATAAATGCCTGCTTCCTTGCCAAAGTTCCGGCTGAAGGAGATGTACCGCACACGGGCATCTTTCCGGTGCAATTCCCGCGCGATTTGCAGTGTGCGGTCTTTTGAGCCGTCATCCACAAAGATGAACTCAAAATCTGCTCCGTGGGATATTCCCATCTGCTGTGCGATCTTGCTGGCCTCTTTATAAAAAATGGGAAGTGATTCTTCCTCATTGTAGCACGGAACGACCAAACTTATCAGCATTCCTGTTTCCCTTTGTGCAATATTTAAAATCATTGTAGCATACCCCCACCCTGGTTTCAACCGTTTTCGGCATTTTGCCCGGCGGTTTTCAGCACACTTTTGCAATAAAAACATTTTCTATGGCTTTTTAAGTTTTTGTACGCTATAATAAGTAGGATTTCATAAACCTTATAATGCAAGAAAGCAAGAAAGAAGGAGTATCGCCTTGAACAAGATGCTAGGCTATCTGAAGGACTACAAGCGCGAGAGCGTGCTTGCGCCCCTTTTCAAGATGCTGGAAGCCACGTTCGACCTGTTCGTGCCGCTGGTCATGGCGGATATCGTGAACATCGGCATTGCCGCCCACGGCTTCCACTATATTCTTGTGCGGTGCGGCATTTTGCTGCTGCTGGCCATGATCGGCCTTGCCTGCAGCCTGACGGCACAGTATTTTTCCGCAAAGGCGGCCGTGGGCTATTCCACAGTTCTGCGCCACGCCCTGTTTGAGCACATCCAGACCCTGAGCTTTACCGAGATGGACACCCTCGGCACCAGCACCCTGATCACCCGTATGACCAGCGACGTGAATCAGGTGCAGAGCGGCCTGAACCTGTTTTTACGCCTGTTCCTGCGCAGCCCGTTCGTGGTGATCGGTGCCATGGTCATGGCCTTTACGGTGAATTCCCGTGCAGCGCTGATCTTTGTAGTGACCATCCCGCTACTGAGCGTGGTGGTGTTCGGCATCATGGCTGCTACCCGGCCCCTGTACAAGACGGTACAGAATCGCCTTGACCGGGTGCTGGGCCTGACCCGCGAAAACCTGACTGGCGTGCGCGTGGTGCGCGCTTTGATAAGGAAAAGAGCGAGGTAGAGCGCTTTGAGAACGCCAACGACCTGCTGACCAAGATGCAGCTCCATGTGGGCCACATTTCCGCCCTGATGAACCCGCTGACCTATGTGCTCATCAACATTGCCATTGTGGCACTGCTATATGTGGGCAGCATTGAGATCAATGTTGGTGGCATGGCTTCCGGCGACGTGATTGCGCTGGTGAACTACATGAACCAGATCCTTGTGGAGCTGGTCAAGCTGGCAAACCTGATCGTGCAGGTGAGCAAGGCGCTGGCCTGCGCAGGCCGCGTGCAGGCTGTGCTGGACACCACGCCCGGCATGGCCTTCCCGGAAAAGCTTCTGGGCGAGGTGCCCGCCGAAAAATCCGGCGATGCCGTGCGCTTTGAGCATGTAAGCCTGACCTATGCGGGTGCCGGTGCACCCAGCCTTTCCGACATCAGCTTCACTGCAAAGCGCGGCCAGACCATTGGTGTCATCGGCGGTACCGGCAGCGGCAAATCCAGCCTTGTCAACCTGATTCCCCGCTTCTACGATGCCACCGAGGGCACGGTGGAGATCATGGGCCGCGACGTCCGCAGCTACCCCCGCGAAGCACTGCGCGGCAAGGTGGCCGTGGTGATGCAGAAGGCCCAGCTGTTCGGCGGCACCATCCGCTCCAACCTGCTGTGGGGCAACAAGAATGCCACCGATGCGGACCTGTGGGCCGCACTGGAAACAGCACAGGCTGCGGAGTTCGTCAAAGCCAAGCCCCTTGGGCTGGACGAGCCTGTGGAGCAGGGTGGTCGCAACCTGTCCGGCGGACAGAAGCAGCGCCTGACCATCGCCCGCGCCCTTGTGGGCAAGCCAGAAATTCTGATCCTGACGACAGCGCCAGCGCACTGGACTACGCCACCGATGCCGCCCTGCGCAAGGCACTGGCTGCTCTGCCCGGCAGCCTGACCGTGTTCATCGTGAGCCAGCGCGCCGCCAGCCTGCAGCACGCGGATCAAATTCTGGTGCTGGACGACGGCCATCTGTGGGCACCGGCACCCACGACCAGTTGCGCCAGACCTGCCCCGTCTACGAGGAGATCTACGAGAGCCAGTTCAAGAAAGGGGATGCGCAGAAATGAGTGCAAAAGCAAAAACAAAGCTGACCCCGCAGCAGCGCAAGGCCACCTTGACCCGTGTTTTGGGCAAGATCAAACCTTATTCCCTGTTTGTGGTGTGCAGCCTTGTGGTGGCTGCCGTGAGCGTGGGCGCACAGCTGTATATCCCAATCCTCTGCGGCAGCGCCATTGATATGATGCTGGGCAAGGGTGCCGTAGATTTTGGCGGTGTGATGCGCATTATCATCAAGGTGCTGGTGGTTGCCGGTGTGGCCGCTCTTGCGCAGTGGCTGCTGAGCGTGTGCAACAACCGCATCACCTTCCTTGTCAGCCGCGACCTGCGCAACGAAGCCCTGCGCAAAATTCAGACCCTGCCGCTTTCCTACCTCGACAGCCATCCCTCCGGCGATATCGTCAGCCGCATGGTGGCCGATGTGGATACCTTTGCGGACGGCCTGCTGATGGGCTTTACACAGCTGTTCAGCGGCGTTCTGACCATCCTCGGCACCCTGCTGTTCATGCTCAGCGAGAATGTGCCCATCACGCTGGTGGTGGTGTGCATCACCCCGCTGAGCCTCGTGGTGGCAAGCTTCCTGCCAAGCGCAGCTATGGTTACTTCCAGAGCCAGAGCGCCGTGCGCGGCGAGCAGACCGCGCTGGTCAACGAGATGATCGAGGGCCAGAAGGTGGTGCAGGCCTTCGGCCACGAGGCCGAGAGCCTTACCGCCTTTGACGAGGTGAATGGCCGTCTGCAGGACGTGAGCCTGAAGGCCATCTTCTTTTCCAGCCTGACCAACCCCGCCACCCGCTTTGTGAATAATATCGTGTACGCAGGCGTGGGCCTTGTGGGTGCCGTGTACGCGGTGCGGGGCGGCATCACCATCGGCCAGCTGAGCGTGTTTTTGAGCTACGCCAACCAGTACACCAAGCCCTTCAACGAAATCTCCGGCGTGGTGACGGAGCTGCAGAATGCTCTGGCCTGCGCCGCCCGCGTGTTCGAGCTGCTGGATGCCGACAATCAGGTGCCGGAAGTCGAGAACGCCCCCGTGCTGCAGCCGGACGGCCATGTGCAGCTGGAGGATGTTTCCTTCCGCTACCCGCCCGACCGCCCGCTGATCGAGGGTCTTTCCCTCGACGTAAAGCCCGGCCAGCGCATTGCCATCGTCGGCCCTACCGGCTGCGGCAAGACCACCCTCATCAACCTGCTCATGCGCTTCTATGATGTGAACGGCGGTTCCATCAAGGTGTCCGGCACCGACATCCGGGATGTGACCCGCGCTTCCCTGCGCGGCAGCTACGGCATGGTGCTGCAGGATACATGGCTGCGGGCCGGTACCGTGCGGGAAAACATTGCCTACGGCAAGCCGGATGCAAGCCTTGAAGAGATCGTGGCAGCAGCCAAAGCCGCCCATGCAGACAGCTTCATCCGCCGCCTGCCGGAGGGCTACGATACCGTCATCGCCGAGGACGGCGGCAACATCAGTCAGGGCCAGAAGCAGCTGCTGTGCATTGCCCGCGTGATGCTCTGCCTGCCGCCGATGCTGATTCTGGACGAAGCAACATCCTCCATTGATACCCGCACCGAGGTGCGTATCCAGAAAGCTTTTGCCCGCATGATGCAGGGCCGTACCAGCTTTATTGTGGCGCACCGCCTTTCCACCATCCGCGAGGCGGACGTGATTCTTGTGATGAAGGACGGCCACATTGTGGAGCAGGGCAGCCACGACGAGTTACTTGCTGCAAACGGCTTCTACGCCAAGCTCTACAACAGCCAGTTCGAGGGCGTGGAGACCTGAGAAGGGCACTTGCCCCAGAAAAGAAGGAAACCGGCAGGACATTGTATCCCGCCGGTTTTTTCTTATCTTCCGCCGCCCTGTCAAGAGGAAAGATCTGCTGCCGACTGCTTTTCACGCAGATTTTGGGGCGATTCACGCAGATTTCATTTCCTTTGTCCCTCTTGTGTGCTATTATCAGGTCAGGATAATTACGGGGGAGGGGTATGCTTTCCCTTTCCGGCTCAAAGGAGGAGTTTTATGAAACTGCACAAGTTCATTCGACGCATCTGCGCTGCCGCTGTGGCAGCTGCACTCACCCTGTCGCTGTGCACACCGGTGCTGGCGGAAGGGATTGCGGCCCTGCCCGCTGCAGAAACGGGCGGCATCCCCATTGACCCGGCCCACTTCCCGGACGCAAACTTCCTCAAGTATGTGGAGAAAATAATCGACACAGACCACAGCGGCACCCTCAGTCAGGAAGAGCGGAACGCGACCGTGATCTATGTCCTCGGTATGGGCATCAAAGACCTGACCGGCATTGAGTTCTTCCCGGAACTGGAAAATCTGGACTGCTCTGAGAACCAGCTGACCCAGCTGGATGTGAGCAAGAATCCCAAGCTGAAAAGGCTGGTCTGCTATGAAAATAAGCTCACCAGCCTGGATGTAAGCGGGAACACCAGTTTGACCGAACTGCACTGCTACACCAACCAGCTTACCAGTCTGAATCTGGGCGAAAACGCCAATCTGGACATACTGAACTGCGTCGTCAACCGACTGACCAGCCTTGACCTGAGCGGAAACGCCAACCTTACCAGACTGGCCTGCAGCAGCAATCTGCTCACCAGTCTGGACGTGAGCAACAATCCCACTCTGATCCTGCTGGACTGCGAGAGAAACCTGCTCACCAGCCTGAATGTGAGCAAGAATACAGAGCTGGACACGCTGGACTGCTCCGGCAACAAGCGCAGCCTTGAGCTGTCCGACTCCGGACGGTTTGATCTGTCCACCCTGCCGGGCTTTGATGCTGACCGTGCCGTGTGGCCTGAGGGCGTCACCGTAGAAAACGGCATCCTGACCGTACCGTACAATACCACGTCTCTTACCTATCGGTATGATGTGCGTGGCAATGGAGCCGACGACGATTACAAGGAGTTCGTCCTCACCTTCGACGAAGTGAAGGAACCCGACCTTCCTGACGACTCGAGTGCCCCCGCAGACACCGGCAGCACCGCAGGCGGCGCCATTGCCGCTGTGGCCGTGGGCGGCGCGGCCGTGTGGGGCGGCTATGAGCTCGTCACCCGCGTGATGCTGCACAGCCTGCTGCCCGAGGGCACAGCCATCCCGGCCAGCCGCGGCCAGCTGGCCTTGCTGGTGTGGAACACCGCAGGCCGTCCCGAACCCGTGAACGCCCCTGCTTTTGCGGATGTGACCGACCCGGACACCGCCAGAGCGGCCCAGTGGTGCGTGGAGCAGGGCCTGCTGACCCTGAAGAAGGACGGCAGCTTTGACCCGGACGGCTGGACACCCAAGTTCCGTGTGATTCAGGTGTGGAACAAGGCATTTCCCAAGCAGTAACCTGACGGCAAAAGGCCGGCGCAAACTCCTTCAGTCTCGCATTCGCTCGACAGCTCCCTCAGTGAGGGAGCCTCTGGCGAAGAGATAAGGCTTTATGCCATGCCAAAGTCTCCCTCACAGAGGGAGGTGGCACGGCGTAAGCCGTGACGGAAGGAGTTACGTCGGCCTTTCTTTGCTGCTTTTATTTCTTTCACCCGATCTGCTGCACCACCGGTTCTTCCGGCGGCAGCGTGAGGGTAGAGTGCTCCACGATGAACTGCTCCGCCCTCTCCCGGGCCAGACGCTGGCGCACCTTGCGTGCATCGTTGGCGGGGAAGGTGCGCTCGCCGTCCAGCTTGGCATCCCAGTGGGCAGCGGCTGCTTCCACCTCGGCGTCCGTGGGTGCAAGGCCCTCCTTTTCTGCCACCAGCAGAAGCCCCAGCCAGCTGCGCAGCTTGCGCTCTGCCTGCGCGTGGAGCCATGCACGGAACTCTTCCACCGTCTGGCCGCGCACTTTAAGGAACTGGTCAAAGTTGATGCCATTGGCCTGCAGGCTCAGGTTGAACTGGCGCTGCTCGGCAAAATAGTTACCGCCCACCAGCTGCTTTGGCAGCGGGCCTTTCACTGCATCGCCCAGCTGCCATACCAGCTCCTTGCGTGCCCGCTGCTCAGCCTGGGCACAGCGCTGTGCCCAGATCTCGCGGGCCACCTGCTGCCGCAGCGCCGCCTTGCCCGCTGCATCGGCTGCACGTTCTTCGTCGCCGTGGTGACGGTTGATCTCCAGTTCAATGGTCAGCTGCCGGATGGGGTGCGGCTCAATGGGCTGCACGAAACCGGTGTATGCTCCCACTTCCAGCGGCGGCAGCGCGTAGAACTGCGCACCCGCCCGGAAGCCCTCGGCCCGGTTCACCGCCAGCAATTCAAAATCCGGGTCGGTCACCGGCACCACATGGTACTCCCGCACCAGCTGCTCATACAGCGCCGAAAAGCCGCCAAGAATGGTGCGATTCACCGCCTCAGTCAGCAGACCGTCCTCTTCCTGCGGCGCGTCCGGCTCTGCCTGCACCTGCGCAACGGCTGCCGCCAGCTCCTCGGCACCGGCTGTGAATACCAGACGGCAGTCGCCCGGCTCAGCCATGCCAAAATGTTCCAGTTTCATCCTCTTTTCCCCTTTCAGCGGGCAATGCCCACGGTCAGCACCAGCAGGGCCACACCCAGCACGGCGTACAGCACCTCGGCTCCCAGCGTGGCCCGGTCGCCCTCTACATACATTTTTTCCGGGTTTTCGGGGTCATAATATAAGGTGACGGTGTCCCCCACCGCAAAGCTTTTGCCGTGCGCAGGCTTCGGGTAGTGCAGCCGATGGCTGCCGCCTGCGGTGGTAAAGGCCAGCACATAGGCACCGCCATCCCGGCTCTGCACGGTGCCCTCCACCGTGGCCGTGACCTTCTGCCCCTGCGTGCACAGCCTGCGCCGTGCCAGCACACTGCGCAGAGCCATAAAGAACATGATGCCTGCTCCCAGCAGGAAAATAATGATATTGAACATTCTGCATTTCCCTCGTTTCTCTCAGTCTGCGCGCAGGACACCCTCCCGGCGCGTCCTGTTTATTGTATCACATTTTGGCAAAAATTTCGCCCTGCAGCTGCCATTCAGAATGCATCAATTTTCAAGCAAAATTTTGTCGAGAAAAATTAAAAATAATGCTTGACAATTCTGCCATATCTGGTATAATAACTATCGTTCCGAGCGACACAGCTCACGAACAAAACAGAATATGCGGATATGGCGGAATTGGCAGACGCGTTAGATTCAGGTTCTAATCGGGGCAACTCGGTGGAGGTTCAAGTCCTCTTATCCGCACCAAGAAAAACCAGTACACAATGTGTACTGGTTTTTCTTTTTCGGTGCGGAAGAGGACTTGAACAGGGCGACGGCGCGCAGCGCCGTAAGCAATCAGCCCGGTGGGCTGTTGCTTAGCCCGCGGTTCCCAACCCGTAGGAATGTCTACCGGGAGGCAGACTGTCCACTGTCTTTTTTGTTTTACATGGCAGTTTCCCTTTAGCAGTAACTGCGGATAAGAGGACTTGAACAGCAACGACGACGACCGCAGCCAGCGGCTGAAACAGGGAGGAGTTGTTGGGGCCGCGTTCTGATTTTTCAAAGCCCTGCCAAGGGGTTGTAGAAAAATCAGCAAACGCAACCCGTAAGGCCCTGACCGCCAGATTCCGCCGCGGTTCCCAACCCGTAGAAATGTCTATCGGGAGGCTGCCGCTTATTTTGCTTCACCCAACAATTCCCCTTTCGTAGTAACAGCGGGTAACATGGACACCGGCTGCGTAGAACTGCTGCTCCGGAATGGGAGAAAAATTTCCATTGACTGTACCGGGGTCGAGGATGCACTGGACGTGACCATGGCGCAGAGGTCAGAGTTGGATTATCTCATCTATAATGACCCGCTGGGCTATGCCGAATTGATTCTGAACGGTGACCCGGAGAAATACTTGAAAACCGTAACCGGGAGCCATGGGTTAGAAGATTAAAAATCACGAAAAGCTGGCGATGAAGGAAGCTGTCAAGGACGGCGTGGAGTTGATTGGCTATACTATGTGGGGCTTTATCGATCTGGTCTCCTGCAGCAGCATGGAAATGTCCAAGCGGTATGGCGTGATCTATGTGGATCAGGACGATGCCGGTCACGGCACACTGGCTCGCAGTAGAAAAGACAGTTTTTACTGGTATCAGAAGTGTATCGCCACCAATGGTGAAGACTTAGAAGGCTAAATGAAGGCCGGAACCGCAGGCAGGAAACTGTCTGCGGTTTTCGGCGTGTTCAGGGAGGGAAAGTTTTTATGAACGAACAGACAAAAGCGCAGGTGGAAGCTTATGCAGAAGAATGCCGCACCGAACAGCTGGAACTGCTGCGCACACTGGGAAAGATGCCTGCGCCGACCCGAAAGGAGGATTTTCGGGCAGCATTCTGCCGGGATTGGCTCCGGGCACAAGGGGCAGAAAATGTCCGCATCGACAGCGCTAAAAATGTGATCTGCAAACTGGGGCCGGACACTGAGGAACTGGTCGTTTTTGCCGCCCACACGGATATTGTGTTCCCAGATGTAGAAAATCTTCCCTTGCGGGAAGAGGGCGGCAAGCTATTTGCGCCGGGCATCGGCGATGATACTGCCAACCTCGTCAACTTGCTGATGGCTGCAAAATATCTGATCCAGAAACAAACTGCGCTGGAATATGGTGTGCTGGTGGTGGCGAATGCCTGCGAAGAAGGTCTGGGCAATCTGGACGGTACGAAGGCGTTGTTTGCCAAGTACGGCACCCGTATTCAGGGGTTCTATTCTTTTGATATCTATATGCCGCTTTGCTGCAGCAGTGCCGTGGGTTCTTATCGGTATAAGATCACCTGTAAAACGCCCGGTGGTCACTCCTATGCAAATTTTGGCGACCCCAGTGCCATTCAACTGCTGTGTGGACTCGTGAATGAACTGTACCAGATCCAGCCACCGGTACGCTCCCGCACCACCTATAATGTAGGGCGTATCGAGGGCGGCACAACGGTCAACTCCATTGCACAGCAGGCATCCATGCTGTACGAGTTCCGTTCCACCGCACAGGATTGTCTGGAAGAGATGGAAGAAAAATTCCGTCGTGCTGTAGCGCACTGGAATGGCAGAGGCGGCGATTTTGAGGTGGAGCTGCTGGGCATCCGTCCCGGCAACGGCCCTGTTGACCAGAAAAAACTCGGTCAATTCACGGCAAAAAGTAAAGAGATCGTTCGCACCTTCACAGGCCGTGAGCCGGACGAAACGCCCAACTCCACGGACAGCAACATCCCGCTGTCGCTGGGTATCCCGGCCAATACCATTGGTACGATAGATGGCGGATCGGCGCATACCCGGCAGGAGTGGGTGGACATTGCCAGCTTGCCCACAGGATTGAAAATCGTTCTTGGGCTGATGCTGGAGTATCAGAAAAGCGATTGAAATAAATGGCGGGGGGCCGCTGTTCTTTCAGAATAGAAAACAGATACAACAGAAACAGTAGCAAAATAAACTGAAGCCCCGCATTATGATGCCAAGCAGGGTCGTAATGCGGAGGCCGCTGTTCAGAATAGCACAAAGGAGAAATTATGAAAATGCAGTAAAGGTTATCCCATGGTCACCTGCACCTCTACCACAGCGCCTTCCGGTGCCAGCGGCAGCAGGCTGCCCTCAATGGGCTTGCCATCCACAGCGACGCTCTTCACACCGTACTGGACTGCAGCGGTATTATCCACTGCAATGTGATAGGTTGCGCCCCGGTAGCGGCGGGTAACGGTGAAGCCGCCCAGCGTGTGTGGGATACAGGGGTCTACCTTCAGGCCGTCCAGCGTGGGCTGAATGCCAAGGATATACTGGCTCACATTGAAGAAGGTCCATGCGGCAGTGCCGGTCAGCCAGCTGTTCTTTGCTTCGCCAAAGGTGGGGGCATCCTTACCGGCCACCATCTGGCTGTAAACATAGGGTTCGGTGCGGTGGATCTCGGAAATATCCTCGATGTAGGCCGGGCATGTCTTGCGGTACACCTCAAAGGCCCGGTCGCCATGCCCCAGAACGGCTTCGGCACAGCTGATCCACGGATTGTTGTGGCAGAAGATACCGGCGTTCTCCTTGTATCCCGGAGGATAGCTGGAAATTTCGCCCAGATTGAGCTGATAACTGGTGTATGCAGGTTGGTGCAGAACCACACCGTACTTGGTATCCAGCCGTTCCTCTACGCTCTTCAATGCCTGCGCGGCCTGACCGGTCTCCTTGCCAATGCCAGCCATGACGCACATGCCCTGCGGCTCAATGAAGATCTGGCCCTCGGTGCACTCCTTGCTGCCAACAGGCTTGCCAAAAGCATCGTAGGCGCGGCGGAACCATGCGCCGTCCCAGCCAGAGGTCAGGGCCACCTGTTCCACGCCGTCCACGGCCTTGCGGGCCGCAGCGGCTTCATCGGCAAGGTTCAGGTGGTCGCACAGTTCGGCGTACTCGTGGCCGTACTTGACGAACATGCCCGCAATGAACACGCTTTCGGCCACAGGGCCTTCGCTGGGACCGGTGATCTGGAAGCTCTCGCCCGGGTGCTCCGAGAAACAGTTCAGGTTCAGGCAGTCGTTCCAGTCGGCGCGGCCAATGAGCGGCAGGCCGTGGGGGCCAAGGTGGGTGACGGTAAAGTTGAAGCTGCGGCGCAGATGCTCCATCAGGCTCTGTGCCTTGCTGGCATCATTATCAAAGGGCACCTGCTCGTCCAGAATAGACCAGTCGCCAGTCTCGCGCAGATAGGCGGCAGTGCCGGCAATGAGCCACAGCGGGTCATCGTTGAAGCCGGTGCCGATATCGCGGTTGCCTTTCTTGGTCAGGGGCTGGTACTGGTGGTAGGCGCTGCCATCCTCAAACTGGGTGGCGGCGATATCCAGAATGCGCTCCCGTGCACGGGACGGAATGATGTGTACAAAGCCCAGCAGATCCTGACAGCTGTCGCGGAAGCCCATGCCGCGGCCGGTCCCGCTTTCAAAGTAGCTGGCCGAGCGGCTCATATTGAAGGTGACCATACACTGATACTGGTGCCAGATGTTCACCATACGGTCCAGCTTTTCCTCGCCGGATTCCAGATGGTAGGTGGAGAGCAGAGCTTCCCAGTGGTCGGCCAGCGCCTTGCGGGCCGCGTCCACCTGTGCATCGGTGGCATAGCGTGCGATCATGGCATGGGCACGCTCCTTGTTGATAACACCGGGAGCCGTGAACTTTTCTTCCTGTGGGTTCTCGATGTAGCCCAGACCGAAGAGGATCTTCTTTTCCTCACCCGGTGCAAGGGTGACATGGATGTGCAGCGCGCCCACCGGTGCCCAGCCGTGGGCAATGCTGCCGGAGCAGTGCCCGGCGCGGACGGCCTGCGGGTCTGCAGGGCCGCCATACACACCGCAGAAGGCATCGCGGGTGGTATCAAAGCTGGTAACGGGCGTATTGCTCCAGAATACCGCATAGTGATTGCGGCGCTCACGGTATTCCGTCTTATGGTAGATGATGGCCGGCTCCACCTCCACCTCGCCGGTGGAGAAGTTGCGCTGGAAGTTGGAGCTGTCGTCAATGGCATCCCACAGGCAGAACTCCACATAGCTGAACACATCCAGCTCTTTTACGGCATCCGTCTTATTTTTCAAAGTCAGGCGGTCCAGCTCACAGGCATCGCCGGTGGGCACGAACAGCTCCTGCGCAGCGGAAACACCGTTCTTCTCACCCTCCAGAATGGTATAGCCCAGACCGTGGCGGCAGGCGTAGCTGTCCAGCTCTGTCTTGGTGGGCTGCCAGCCGGGGTTCCAGACGGTATCGCCATCCTTGATGTAAATGTGGTGGCCGTCCATATCCAGCGGGGAGCTGTTATAGCGGTAGCGGGTCAGGCGGCGCATCCGCGCATCGCGGTAAAAGCTGTAGCCGCCCGCCGTATTTGAGACAAGACTGAAGAAATCCTCGCTGCCAAGGTAGTTGATCCAGGGCAGAGGCGTGCGCGGGGTGGTGATGACATATTCTTTGCGTGCGTCATCAAAATGGCCGAATTTCATAAATGCTTCCTCCTTATCAGCTGCCGGTAGCCCCGGCGGCATCGCTTTTGCGAAAACGATTAAGGCGGACGATCAAAGCATTCTCTTTGCTTCTAGCATAGCCCAAGCAGGCCAAAAAAGCAAGAGGATTTTCTAAAAAAATTCTGAAAGTATCTTTCATAAATACGCATGTTTCCATGATTTTCAGAAAATTCATTTCAAGCACGCTTTTTGTGCTTCCTGTAAGCGAAAACGCTGAAACACAATTTATAGGTAATATTATATACGGCGAAAATCGTAACGAAACCGCAACGAAAATCTTTTGATTTTAACCGAAATGTAACGAAATCCATCCAAGGTGCACAATTTCGGTTCTTCAGAAACGAACAAAACGCCAAAATTGAGTCAAAAGCAATGAAAGTTATTCTTTTGAGCTTGATTTTTCGTACAAAATACGCTATCATGAAATTGCGAAAACGATTAAGGACTTGACGGAGAACATCCCCCGTAAAACGTTCTTCGGAAGGAGGCAAACGAGCGATGCCGTCCCTGAAAGATCTGGCAAAGGAATGCGGCGTATCGGTGGCAACGGTCAGCAAGGCGCTGAACGACCAGCCGGATATCTCGCCTGCCACACGAGAACGGGTGCGGGCCGCAGCGCACCGTATGGGCTACCTGCCCAATGCTGCCGCCCGTTCCTTGAAAACAAACCGTACTTACAATCTGGGCGTTCTGTTCGTGGATGAACGGCAGAGCGGCCTGACCCACGAATACTTTTCCGCCGTGCTGGACAGCTTCAAGGTGGAAGCCGAGAAACACGGCTACGACATCACCTTTATCAACCACAATATCAGCGGCAAGGCATGAGCTACCTTGAGCACTGCCGCTACCGCAATGTGGACGGTGTGGTGATCGCCTGCGTGAATTTCTACGAGCCGCAGGTGGTGGAGCTGGTGAACAGCGAGGTGCCGGTGGTCACGATCGATCATGTGTTCAATAACCGCATGGCGATCCTCTCGGATAACGTTTTCGGCCTGAAGGCACTGGTGCGGCAGGCATGGGCCTGCGGCCACCGCCGCATCGCCTTTATCCACGGCGAAAAGACCGCCGTTACCGAGAACCGCGTTGCAGGTTTCTATCAAGCCTGCGAAGAGCTTGGCCTGGAGATCCCGGAAGCTTATGTGCGGGAGGGCATCTACCATGATGCCGACCGCTGTGCCGCCGAGACCAAAGCGCTGCTGGAGCTTCCGCAGCCGCCTACCTGCATCATCTTCCCGGACGATTTCTCCGCGCTGGGCGGCTACAACGCCATCAGCGAAAAGGGACTTTCGATCCCGGAGGATGTTTCGGTGATGGGCTACGACGGCATCTACCTCTCGCGGGTGGTCAAGCCTCAGCTGGTGACTTACCAGCAGAACACCACCGCGCTGGGGCGCACCGCCGCCGACAAGCTCATTGAGCTGATCGAGCATCCAAGAGTGACCCTGCCCGAACAGATCCGCGTTTCCGGCAAATTGCTGGACGGCGGGTCGGTCAGCATTCTTTAATATGTCTCTAAAGGCTCTTGCTACGGAACCTTTTATGAAGAAAACTTTTGCAAATAATGGAAAACCATGAAGGAGGTTTACCCTTATGAAAAAGATCTCTCGCCGTAATTTCCTGCTCGCTTCCGGTGCCGTGACCATTGGTGCAGCTCTGGCTGCCTGTGGTGGTTCTTCCGCTTCCACCAGCACCGCTTCTTCTGCTCCGGCTTCCTCTGCTGCTCCCGCAGCACAGGGCAAGGTGCTGAACATCTGGTGCTGGAATGATGAGTTCCAGAGCCGCTTCAACGACTACTATCCGGAAGTTTCCGAGATCGCAGCCGACAAGTCCACCACCACCCTGAAGGATGGCACCGTTGTGAAGTGGACCATCAATGCCAACGAGAACAACAACTATCAGAACAAGCTGGACGAAGCCCTGCTGAGTCAGGACAGCGCTGCTGATGACGACAAGATCGACATCTTCCTGATCGAGGCTGACTATGCTCTGAAGTATGTGGATTCCGATTACGTTCTGGATGTCAAGGCAGACATCGGCCTGACCGACGACGATCTGGCTGGCCAGTACCAGTACACCAAGGACATCGTTAGTGTGGACGGCAGCCAGCGCGGCACCACCTGGCAGGCAACTCCCGGTCTGTTTGCATACCGCCGCAGCATTGCCAAGGATGTTCTGGGCACCGATGATCCCGCCGAAGTGCAGACCTACCTGTCCGACTGGGATAAGTTCAATGATGTAGCTGCACAGGCAGCCGCCAAGGGCTACAAGATGCTGTCCGGCTTTGATGATGCATACCGCACCTTCTCCAACAACGTGGCAGCTCCGTGGGTCACCGGCACTACTGTTACCGTTGATGAGAACATTATGAAGTGGGTCGATCAGACCAAGGAGTACACCGATAAGGGCTATAACAACAAGTCCAGCCTGTGGGACAGCCAGTGGGCAGCCGATCAGGGTCCCACCGGTAAGGTGTTCGGCTTCTTCTACTCCACCTGGGGCATCAACTTCACCCTGCTGGGCAACTCGCTGGAGACTCCTGTCGCTGAGGGCGGCAAGGAAGAAGTTGGCAACGGTATCTACGGCGATTACGCTGTGTGCGAAGGCCCTCAGCCCTACTACTGGGGCGGCACCTGGATCTGCGGCGCAGCCGGCAGCGACAACATCGAGACCATTAAGGATGTTATGCAGAAGCTGACCTGCGATGAAGCCATCATGAAGCAGATCACCATGGATACGCAGGACTACACCAACAACGAGAAGGCTATGAACGAGATCGCAAACAGCGATTACAGCTCCGCTTTCCTGGGCGGCCAGAACCACATCGCTCTGTTTGCAGAGGCTGCAGCCAAGATCGATATGTCCAACGCCGGTCCGTACGATCAGGGCCTGAATGAGAGCTTCCAGAATGCATTCAAGGATTACTTTACCGGCAACGTGGACGAAGATACCGCAAAGGCAAACTTCGAGACCGCTATCAAGGAGAAGTATCCTGAGCTGACCGACGTGGTGTGGCCCGCATAATAGCAGCCGACCCTAAAACGGAAAAGTGAATACGCAGGGGCGGGCCGGACGCTGTTCCCGCCCGCCCCTGTTCTTTCCGCAAATTTATCAGGAGGCGATCCTTATGGGAGAAAAGAAAAAGAAAGGGTCGATCAGCTACGCGAAATGGGGCTACATCTTCATTGCGCCGTTCTTCATCATCTTCGCGGTATTCCAGCTGATCCCTCTGGCATCCACCATTTACTACAGCTTTTTTGAATATTACCGCAGCGGCCTGAAGATCATTGGCCCGAACTTTGTGGGCCTGAAAAACTACATTACCCTGTTCGCAACCGATCTGCCCAAGTACTTTGGCAACACGCTGATCCTGTGGATCATCGGCTTTATCCCGCAGATCGCCATGTTGCTGGCCATGGTTCACCGATCTGCGCCTGAAGTTGAAGGGCCAGACCTTCTTCAAGACGGTCATCTACATGCCCAACCTGATCATGGCCTCCGCCTTTGCAATGCTGTTCTTCGCGCTGTTCTCGGACAACGGCCCGGTGAACGCCGTGCTGCAGAGCATGGGTTGGATCAAAGAACCCATCAGCTTTTTGAACACCGTGTGGGGCAACCGCGGGCTGATCGGCCTGATGAACTTCCTGATGTGGTTCGGCAACACCACCATCATGCTGATGGCGGCCATCATGGGCGTAGACCCCACCCTATACGAAGCGGCTGAACTGGACGGCTGCACCCCGAACCAGATGTTCTGGAAGATCACCATTCCGCTGATCCGTCCCATCCTTGTTTACGTCATGATCACCTCCATGATCGGCGGCCTGCAGATGTTCGATGTGCCGCAGATTTTGACCAACGGCAAGGGCGGCCCGGACCGCACCTCCACCACCATTATCATGTACCTGAACAACCACCTGTTCAGCAAGAACTACGGCATGGCCGGTGCAGTCTCGGTGGTGCTGTTCCTCGTGTGTGCAGTGCTGTGTGTTGTGGTCTACTTCTCCCTTACCAAGGAGGATGACGGCCTGACCCGCGCCCAGCGCAAAGAACTGAATGCCGCCAAAAGGCAGCAAAGGAGGGAAATGATTATGGCACACTCCTAGAAATCAATCGGAAAAAGCAACACTGGCTGTACGCCGCGCATGGTGTTATCTGGTGCTGGTGCTCATCAGCTTTTTGTGCCTGTTCTTCTTCTATGTGCTGGTGATCAACTCCACCCGCACCCACTTCGAGATCCAGAAAGGCTTCTCGATGCTGCCGGGCAAATCGCTCATCACCAACTTCCAGAACGTGCTGGCCGATGCTAACATCCCTGTCATCACCGGCATCCGCAACAGCCTGATCGTCTCTGCCTGCTCGGCGGCGTTCAGCGTGTATTTCTCGGCCTTGACGGCCTACGGCATCTACGCCTATAACTTCAAATTCAAAAAGGCCGCGTTCGCCATTATCCTGCTGATCATGACCATGCCCACGCAGGTGTCCGCTCTGGGCTTTTTGCAGCTCATCACCAAGATGGGCCTGAAGAACAGCTTTATCCCGCTGATCCTGCCCAGCATTGCAGCGCCCACCGTGTTCTTCTTCATGAAGCAGTATCTGGACGCTTCCCTTCCCATGGAGATCGTAGAGGCTGCCCGCATCGACGGTGCAGGCGAGTTCTACACCTTCAACAAGATCGTGCTGCCCATTATGAAGCCCGCTCTGGCAGTGCAGGCCATTTTCTCCTTCGTGGCCAGCTGGAACAACTACTTCATTCCCGCTCTGGTGCTGGACAGCGCCGACAAAAAGACCCTGCCCATCCTGATTGCACAGCTGCGCAGTGCAGACTTCCTCAAGTTTGATATGGGCAAGGTTTACATGATGGTGGCTATCGCCATTCTGCCCGTCATCATCGTGTACCTGCTGCTTTCCAAGTTCATCGTCCGCGGTGTTGCTTTGGGCGGCGTGAAAGGCTGACGGCATTTTGCCGCAAACAGCAAAAGGGTCCCGGAGAAAATTCCGGGACCCTTTTGCTGTGTTTAGGATATAAGGAATTTTTGGAAGAGATCAGGAGAAAAAACAAGGCATACACATTCTGTCGGAGGTTCTAAGGGGATAAGATTTACTCGCCGCGGACGGCTGCGAAGCCTGCCTCCAGATCGGCAATGATATCATCGATGTGCTCGGTGCCGATGGACAGGCGGATGGTGTTCTGATAGATCTGCTGCTCGGCCAGCTCTTCGTCATTCAGCTGGCTGTGGGTGGTGGAAGCCGGGTGGATGACCAGACTCTTCACATCAGCAACGTTTGCCAGCAGGGAGAAGACCTTCAGGTTATCGATAAACTTGAATGCTTCCTCGCGGCCGCCTTTGATGTTGAAGGTGAAGATAGATGCACCGCCATTGGGGAAGTACTTCTCGTACAGGGCGTGATCCGGGTTATCCGGCAGGGAGGGGTGGTTGACCTTCTCCACCTGCGGGTGGTTTGCCAGAAACTCGACTACCTTCTTGGTGTTCTCCACATGGCGCTCGATACGCAGGCTCAGGGTCTCGGTACCCTGCAGCAGCAGGAAGGCGTTGAACGGAGAAATGGTGGCACCGGTATCACGCAGCAGGATCGCACGGATGTAGGTGACAAAAGCTGCGGGGCCTGCTGCATCGGCAAAGGAAACGCCGTGGTAGCTGGGGTTGGGGTCAGCAATGTTGCCGAACTTACCGCTTGCCTTCCAGTCGAACTTGCCGCTGTCCACGATGATGCCGCCCAGCGTGGTGCCGTGGCCGCCGATGAACTTGGTGGCGGAATGGACGACGATATCTGCGCCGTGCTCAATGGGACGGATCAGGTACGGGGTGCCGAAGGTGTTATCGATGACCAGCGGCAGGCCGTGCTTGTGCGCGATGGCTGCAATGGCATCGATATCGGGGATATCGCTGTTGGGGTTGCCCAGAGTTTCCAGATAGACGGCCTTGGTGTTGGGCTGGATGGCATTCTCCACCTCAGCCAGATCGTGTGCATTGACAAAGGTAGTGGTGACACCGAACTGGGTCAGGGTGTGCTCCAGCAGGTTGTAGCTGCCGCCGTAGATGGTCTTCTGAGCCACGATGTGGTCACCAGCCTGTGCCAGTGCTTCGATGGTGTAGGTGATGGCAGCGGCACCGGAGGCGGTTGCCAGAGCAGCCACGCCGCCCTCCAGCGCAGCGATGCGCTTCTCGAACACGTCCTGCGTGGAGTTGGTCAGGCGGCCGTAGATGTTGCCGGCATCTGCCAGACCAAAGCGGTCTGCTGCGTGCTGGCTGTTGCGGAACACATAGGAAGTGGTCTGGTAAATGGGCACTGCACGGGAATCGGTTGCGGGATCGGCCTGCTCCTGGCCAACGTGAAGCTGCAGGGTCTCAAATTTATAGTTAGACATAGCATTTTACCTCTCTATTTATACTTATAGTATAATTTTCTGATACAAAAAAACCGATGCGTGATACAAAAGCGCACCGGGCAAACGCAATTCAAAGCGATTCTGTCAACGTCACATTCGGGTACACATTCGTGCACAGCAAGAGGGCATCGTACAGTTCACAGCCAGATGTTCTGCCCGGTCACCGCACATTCGCCCACAGCGGAAGTTTGCATGCAGCAGGTCGTTCCAAATCAGCTTCATATCCGTGCCCTCCTTTCCCGTAAAACTCTTTCCCACTCATCTACAAACCGGCACCTCTATCTGCTCTGTACCGGGAAGCAAAACCCTTGCTTTCTTTTTCCCACTAGGTTTGTGGATTTGTTGTTTGCATTATATTCCCTCTTACCCAGTTTGTCAATAGGTTAATTCCAGTTTTTTTCAAATTGAGTTTTCTGCACGATGCGCAGCCCGCATTTGCAGCATCCCGTTGTGCAGTTCCAACAGGAGTAACACTTCTGCTTCTTCAAAAATTTTATTTTTCCATTGATAAAACCTTAAAATTTTATTGTTATACTAAAGCTGTTCCTTGCAAACGCCCTGCAAATCGTTTATTATGGTAGCGTTCTTTTTTATCATCAAAGGAGTTTTTCGATGCTGCATCGTTTTTCTTTTTTTAAAGCAGAGCCTGCTCGTTGTTCTTTGCATCCTGCTGCTTGGCGGGCTGCTGGCAGGCGGCTGGTTCTTTTATCAGGGCAGGCAGCTGTACCGCAGTGCCGCCAGCAGTTACCCAGTGGCTTCCATGTACGACACCATCTGTGCCCGCGGAGCTATACTTCCTACGATGCGCTGCCGCAGATCTATATTAACGCAGTCATCTGCACCGAGGACGAGCATTTTATGACCCACAAGGGCATCGACCGGGGCCATTGCACGCGCCCTGCTGGCCGACCTGCGCACCCACTCGCTGGCCGAGGGCGGCAGCACCTTGACCCAGCAGCTTGCCAAGAACGAGCTGTTCACGCAGGACAAGCATCTGGCCCGCAAGGCTGCCGAGATGCTTGCTGCTTTGATCTTGAAAGACCTACCAAGCAGCAGATCTTTGAGATGTACGCCAACACCATCTATTTTGGCAGCGGGTATTATGGCATTGCAGAAGCTGCCGAGGGCTACTTTGGCAAGGAACCGGCCCAGCTGACCGATGCCGAAGCGATCTATCTGGCGGGTATGCCCAACGCGCCTTCCACCTACGCCAGCAGCCCGGAGCTTGCCTTCAAGCGGATGCAGGTGGTGCTCAAGCGGATGGTCAAATGCCGCGTGCTCACCAAGCAGCAGGCCGATGCCATTGCCGCAGATGCTGAAAACTTAACGGTTTAAACAAAACACCGCGCCCTGTCTGCTGCGGATCAGACAAGGCGCGGTGTTTTGTTTTGCGGTATTTGATTTGGTAAAGGAGGAATCATGTTACCCGTTCAGGCGGTTGCGGCCCCGCCTGTCGGTAGCATTATCATACCAAAGAATTTCTGCGAAACCATGTTCTTTTTATGAAGATTTTGTAAACTCACTCCGGCGCTTTCATGCTTTCCACCATGCTGATATGCCGCACATGCCGCCGCATGGCAAAGCACACCACAAAGGTGAACAGCATCGTCAATGCCACTGCCAGCAGATAACTGCTGGGTGCAATGGTGCGAATAAACATCAGCTGATCCATTTCCACGGTCAGGACGATGAACCGGTGCAGCGGCACGCCCAGCAGCAGGCCCACGCCGGAGCCGATGAGGGACAAAAGCTCGATCTCGCGGAAGATGTAGCGGTACACTTCTTTGTCATAGAAGCCCAGAACCTTGATGGTGGCAAGCTCCTTTTTTCGCTCGGCAAGGTTGACGCTGATCAGGTTGTACAGCACCACCGCCGCCAGCGCCGCCGCGCACGATGATCAGCACCACCACGTAGTTCAGGCTGCCGATCAGGCTGCCGAACATGGAGGTGGTGTCCTCGGTGAAGCTGACGCTGCTCACATAGTTGCAGCCCAGCAGCTTTGTGCGCAGGGCGTTGTACTCCGCCTCGGTGGTACAGCCGGTCAGGCCGTAGACGGTGTTCCACTCCGGCGTGCTGCCCAGCAGGGCCTGCAGCTGCGCATTGGAGAGATACAGCCGGGTGAACATGTAGTTCTCGGTAATGCCGGTCAGCACCAGCGGCACGCGGCTTCCGTCTGCAGCCTCCACATAGAACGTATCGCCCACGCTCAGCTCCAGATTCAGGGCCGTTTTTTCGGTCAGGATCACGCTGTCCTCTTCAAAGGGAATGGGGTCGTGGCCCACCCGGGTGCGGAAGGTGAAGTATTCGGTCATCCGGGCATCGTCCTCCGCGCCTACGATGCTGACATCGGCGCTCCCGCCCTCTTCATTATAAAGGGTGGTGGACTTTGTGTAGAACGCGCCCCAGCTGTGGACCGCACTGCTGCTGTCCAGCGTGTCGGCAAGGCCCTGCTCCATGGTCAGCGCCTTTTCATCGCTGAGCGAGATGGTGAGATCGTTGTGGGTCAGCTGCCCGGACTGCTTGTCCACGATGGGCAGGATGGAATCCTGAATGCCAAAACCGATCAGCAGCAGCGCCGTGCAGCCTGCCACGCCCAGCACTGTCATGAAAAAGCGCTTTTTGTAGCGGAACAGGTTGCGGGCTGTGGTCTTTTGGGAGAAGCTCATGTGCTGCCACAGCGGGGTGATGTACTCCAAAAAGATGCGCTTGCCTGCCACCGGGGCCCGGGGCAGCAGCAAAGCTGCAGTCTTTTCCTTCAGGCTGGCACGGCAGGCGTTCCATGTAGCAAAACCGATGACGGCCGCGCTGATGGCTACGCTGGCTGCCGCCATGCCGGGGTAAAAGTGCAGCGTAAAGGTGGACATGCTGAAGATCATCTGGTAAGCATACCAGATGATGAGCGGGAACACCACAAAACCGATGACCATGCCCACGATGCTGCCCAGCACGCTGGCGCTGAGGGCATAGAACAGATACTTGCCTGCGATCTTTGCGTTGGAGTAACCCAGAGCTTTCAGAGTACCCAGCTGCAGGCGGTTCTCGTCCACCATGCGGGTCATAGTAGTAGTGGCCACCAGCGCCGCCACCAGGAAGAAGAACACCGGGAACACCCGTGCAATGGCATCCATGCGGTCGGCATACTGCTCAAAGGTGACAAAGCTCATGGTGGAGCTGCGGTCCAGCACATACCACTCGCCGCTCTTGATCTGGCTCACCTGCTCCTCGGCATCGTTCAGCTGGGCAAGGCCGTCGGCCAGCTGCTGTTCGGCATCGGCCTTTCGGCTCTCGTACTCCGCGCGGGAATCGGCCAGCTGCTGCACGCCGTCGTTGTACTGCTGCCAGCCTTCGTCCAGCCGGGTGCGCGCCGCATCAAACTGGGTGTAGGCTGTGGCCGTGCCGGTGGTGAGCTGCAGCTGCCCCTGCAGAAGCTTTACCTTCATCTGGCGCAGTGCTGCCTTTGCCTCAGTCACCAGCTGCTCGTTGGAAAGGCTGGGCGAAGAGATCAGCCCCTGTGCATACATCTGGCGCTTGCCCTCGTCCAGCTGGGCCTGATAGCCGTTCAGCTGGCCGCTGATGTTGTCGTAAGCATCCTGCGCCTTCTGCAGGGCATCCCGCAGGTCGGTGTACTCTTCATCGGCAGGTTCCGCTTCGTCCAGCGCTTTCTGTGCGTTGTGCAGAGCCGTTTCGGCATAGCCCAGCAGCGGGTCGGCCACCTTTTTCAGGTTCACCAGCATCTCGATCTGTTGCAGCTGATCCTCAAATTCCAGCAGTTGTTCCTCGCCGCTCACCAGCTCGTCCGCACCGCCCTGCATGGTATCCGGCAGGGCCTTTTTGTTGGCGGCAAGCTCCGCTTCGCCCGCGTCCAGCTGGGCTTTGGCGCTGTCCAGATGTGCCTGTGCATCGGCCAGCTGCTGCTCTGCCTCCGCAAACTGACGGTCTGCTTCGGCTTTTTTGTCGTTGTACTCGGCCCGGGCGTCGGCCAGCTCTGCACTGGCGTCCTCGATCAGCTCCGCCCGCCGGGCCGTGCACTGTGCGCCGCTGATGGCCTTTACCCTTGCGGCTGTGTCATCCACTGCTGCCTGATACGCGTCCGAGTAATTATCATACAGGCCGGCATTTTTCACTTTGAGATAGCACGCCGTATAATAATCCGTGGTCAGGCTGCCCTCCGGCAGGAACACAATATCATCCAGCTGGCCGTCACCGGCGGTGCTGCTCTCCTTGTCCGTGGAAAAATGCTGCGGGTCCTGCACGGTGCCCACTACCGTGAACTGCTTCCGGCTCACATGTTCGGTGTCCTCCGGCAGGGTGAGCACCGTGCCCGGTTCCACCGGGTCGCCGTAGCCCATCACATGCACCACGCACTCGTCCGGGGCCTCAGGCATCCGGCCCGACAGCAGCACCAGACGGTTCATATTTTCTGCCGTGTCGGCCCCGGGGTCGGCGGGCAGCTGCTGCAGGCGCACCACCGCCGTCTCGCTCTGGCCCTGCCACTGGGCCTCCACGTCCTGATATTTCACCGGCTGCACAGCCTCCACGCCGTCCACGGCGGCAATGGCGGCAATGTCCTCCTCCGAAAGGCCCAGCGTGGACAGCACCCGCAGGTCGAACACGTTCTGCTGCACGTAGTATTTCTGCCCGGCGATGCGCATGCTGGGCGCAAAACTCATCAGGCCGGTCAGCATCATCACGCCCAGCGCTACGATGCCGAACAGCGAGACCATGCGGCTCAGGTTGTCCTTCATTTCCCGCAGGATGTTTTTACGATAACTTTTCAGCACAGCTCTCACCACTCAATCTCCTGCACCGGCACAGGGTGCTCGTTGACCTGATTGGAGACGATCTTGCCGCTGCGCACCTGAATGATGCGGTCTGCCATCGCCGTCAGGGCGGTGTTGTGGGTAATAACGATCACCGTGCGGCCGGTGCGGCGGCAGGTATCCTGCAAAAGGGCCAGCACCTGCTTGCCGGTCTTGTAATCCAGTGCACCGGTGGGCTCGTCGCAGAGCAGAAGCTTGGGATTTTTGGCCAGTGCGCGGGCAATGGACACCCGCTGCTGCTCGCCGCCGGAAAGCTGGGCCGGGAAGTTGTTCAGCCGCTCTCCCAGACCCACACCGCGCAGGGTCTCTTTGGGGTCCAGCGGGTCGCGGCAGATCTCGCTGGCCAGCTCCACATTCTCCAGTGCGGTCAGGTTCTGCACAAGGTTGTAGAACTGGAACACAAAGCCCACATCGTACCGGCGGTAAGTCGTCAGCTCTCTGGCGGTAAAGTGGCTCACATTCTGGCCGTCCAGCCAGACGTTTCCCTCGTCGCAGCTGTCCATGCCGCCAAGGATGTTCAGCAGGGTGGTCTTGCCTGCGCCGGAGGGCCCCACGATGATGCAGAACTCGCCCTTATCCACATAGAAATTCAGGTGGTCTGCGGCGGCGATCTTCACACTGCCGGTCTGGTAGTATTTGCAAACGTCCTCAAACTCCACAAAATGCTCCATGGCGTTTTTTCCTTTCTATCGGGAATGCATACTGTTTCAATTTAACTATAACATCTCCCGGCAGACTTTGCAAAGACATCTGCGCAAATTTTCAAAAACTTAACAGAAAGCAAAAGGGCCGCTGCACGTCTCTGCGTGCAGCAGCCCTTTCATCATTTGATCTCAGCGGTCAGCGCCCCACGATCAAATCGCGGCGGCAGCGCAGGCCCACGGTGAGGAAGGTGTTTTCGCCCAGTCGGCGCAGCACCACGCGGTCGGTGCCCTTCTGGCCCTCCACCAGCAGAGACAGGTTCAGGGTGGTGGAGCCCTTCTCAGTCTGGACCACCAGCGTGCTCACGCCCTCGTTCAGCAGGGTCTGCATGTCCTGCACGGTGGTGCGGAAAGTAGCAGAACCGGCGGGCACATCCAGCGTCAGCACACTGTCCTTCTGGCGGGCAGTGTACAGCACTTCTCTGCCGAACAGGCCCTTGACGGTGTAACGGGCCTCGCTCTTTTTCGCCGCTGCATCTGCGGACGGGGCGGCCAGCTCATCGCCGGAGATCAGCATGATATTTCCCTGAATGGGGTTTCCCTCCGGTGCGCCGTAGCCGCCGTAGGTGGGGTCCTTTTCGCCGATCGCCACATCGGCGCTGTGCAGGGCGATATCCCCCTGCACCATCTGCTCCTGCGGGGGCAGATAGCCTGCGGCAGCAGGGTCGTTGATGTCTGCCTCTGCGGCAAATGCGCCCACGCTCAGCATGGCGGCAGCACCCAGCACTGCAGCGGTGGTGGTGACGGTACGGACAAATTTATGGTTCAGTTTCATTTGGAATACCTCCGTTGACGGCGGTTTTGCACCGCACATTTTTGTTTTGTGGAAAACCATGGTCTGCCATGCGGTGTAATACAAAACCGCCGCATCTGTCTTATAAACGGATGCGGCGGCGGGATTATTGCAGCAGGCTAAAAAAAATTTTTGGCAGCTCTGCCGCCGGGGTCACTGGGCCTGTGCCGGTTCCCGGTTCAGGATCTCCATGAACTCCTCGCCGGTGATAGTCTCTTTCTGGTACAAATACTGTGCCAGCTCATCCAGCTTGGCGCGGTTGTCGGTCAGGATGCGGACAGCCTTTTCGTGCTGGGCCCGGACCAGCTCCACCACCTTCTGGTCGATCTCGCGCTGGGTCTGCGCCGAGCAGGCCAGCGAGGTGTCACCGCCCAGATACTGGTTGTTCACGGTCTCCAGCGCCACCATGTCAAAGTCCTTGCTCATGCCGTAGCGGGTAAGCATGGCGCGGGCAAGCTTGGTGGCCTGCTCGATATCGTTGGAGGCACCGGTGGTGATGGATCGGAACACCACTTCCTCGGCGGCGCGTCCGCCGGTAAGGGTGGCGATCTTGTTTTCCAGCTCTTCCTTGCTCATCAGGTAGTGGTTGCCCTCGTCCACCTGCATGGTGTAACCCAGTGCGCCGGAGGTGCGGGGGATAATGGTGATCTTCTGCACAGGGGCAGAGTTGGATTGCTTGGCCGCCACCAGTGCATGGCCGATCTCGTGGTAGGCCACGATGCACTTTTCCTTGTCGGTGAGGATGGAGTTCTTCTTCTGGTAGCCTGCAATGACCACCTCGATGCTCTCCTCCAGATCGGCCTGCGTCACGCTCTTACGGCCTGCACGCACAGCGCGCAGAGCTGCTTCGTTGACAATGTTGGCAAGTTCCGCACCGGATGCACCGGAAGCCATGCGGGCCACAGTGTTGAAGTCGATGCCCGGGGCCAGCGCCACCTTTTTGGCGTGCACTTTCAAAATCTCTTCGCGGCCCTTAAGGTCGAGCAGCTCCACCGGCACACGGCGGTCAAAACGTCCGGGACGGGTCAGCGCCGGGTCCAGCGAATCCGGGCGGTTGGTAGCCGCCAGAATGATGACGCCGGTGTTGCTCTCAAAGCCGTCCATCTCGGTGAGCAGCTGGTTCAAAGTCTGCTCACGCTCGTCGTTGCCGCCGAGATTGCCGCTGTTGCGCTTCTGACCGATGGCATCGATCTCATCGATGAACACGATGCAGGGGGCCTTTTCCTTGGCCTGCCGGAACAGGTCGCGCACCTTCGACGCGCCCATGCCCACGAACATCTCCACGAATTCAGAGCCGGAAATGGAGAAGAACGGCACGTTGGATTCGCCTGCCACGGCCTTAGCCAGCATGGTCTTGCCGGTGCCCGGAGGGCCCACCAGCAGAATGCCCTTGGGCATGGATGCGCCAATGCTCTCGTACTTGCCGGGGTCGTGCAGGTAATCCACGATCTCCTGCAGGTTTTCCTTAGCTTCATCCTCACCGGCAACATCCGCAAAGCGGATGCCGTGGGTGGACTGCACATAGACCTTGGCATTGGATTTGCCCACGCCGCCGAACATCATGGACCCCGGGCCGCCGCCGGCCTTTTCCATCAGCTTTTTGTTCATCTGATTGCCGATGAAGCTGAACAACAGGATGGGCAGCAGGAACCAGATCAGGAAATTGAGCATCGGCGACCCCTGCTCCACGATCTCGCTGGAAAACTGTGCTCCGGCATCATACAGGCGCTGGGTAAGCTCCGGGTCGTTCATCAGGCCGGTCTTGTAGACCTGCTTTTCCTCTTTATCGGTAAAAATGATCTGATTGGATTCGATATCCACACGGCCGATGTTCTTTTCCTCGGTCATGGTCATAAAGGTACCGTAGTCCACTTCCTCCACCTGACGCTCGCTCATCCACGGCAGCAGCACAAGGTTGAGCAGCAGCAGGACCGCCAGCACGATGGCGTAGTAGATCGCCAGCGGCTTTTTGGAAGGTTTGACTTCTTTCATGTGGCAATTCCTCCTTTGGTTCCTGATGCAAGTAGTATAGCACAGTAAAACCGGGCGCAACAGCAATTCGAGCAGAACTTTCCAAAAACTTAGCAAATTGTTAACATTAACGCCTCGTGCACAATTTTGGGAAATTCTGCCCCTTATTTTGTGAAATTGTTTCATTTTGAGAATGAGTCAGATTGCTTGACACTGCCCGCGAATCATGCTAAACTTAGTCCACTTTGAAAAAAGCACAAATGCGTTGACGGGGAAAAAACGATTTTCTTCTGCGTACAGAGAGCCGCCGGGTGGTGCAAGGCGGGTGCAGAGGGTTTCGGTTACTGGCCCCTGAGCGGCAGGGCTGAACACACAAGTAGGCTCTGACGGATGTCCACCGTTACAAGGACAGCGATTCGCCGCAAAAAGCCGATCGTGCAAAGCGGCTGTGCCCAAAGGTGCAGCAAAGAGAGTGGTACCACGGGTGCCCTGTAGTTTGAACTTTACAGGCTCTCGTCTCTCAAGGTTTTCGCCTTGAAAGACGAGAGCCTTTTCGTATATCTGCCTTTTGGAAGCAGGCTTGCTCTCTCCGTCACGGCTTACGCCGTGCCACCTCTCCCAAAGTGAGAGGCCTTGGCAGTACGGCAAAGTTTCCGGTTTTGCCAAGGGCTCCCCCTTTGGGGGAGCTGTCGAACGAATGTGAGACTGAGAGGGCGAGGACGCTCACAAAGAGCATGGAGCAAGAAGTGTAAATTGTTTGGGAGGACGCACATTATGATGGACGCAACCAAGTACGCTCCGGGTTACTACCCGGTACCCGCAGGCTATGACAGCTGGGTAAAGAAGGATCACATTGAAAAAGCCCCCGCATGGTGCAGCGTGGACCTGCGCGACGGCAATCAGGCCCTGATCGTGCCCATGAGCCTTGAGGAAAAACTGGAGTTCTTCCAGATGCTGGTCAAGATCGGCTTCAAGGAGATTGAGGTGGGCTTTCCTGCCGCCAGCGATACCGAGTACGAGTTCCTGCGCACCCTGATCGAGAAGAACATGATCCCCGAGGATGTCACCGTGCAGGTGCTGACCCAGTGCCGCGACCACATCATCCGCAAGACCTTCGAGGCCGTCAAGGGCGCACCCCGCGCGGTGATCCACTTCTACAATTCCACCTCTGTGGCCCAGCGCGAGCAGGTGTTCCACAAGAGCAAGGAGGAGATCAAGCAGATTGCCACCGACGGCGCAAAGCTGGTCAAGCAGCTGAGCGAGGAGTATGATGGCAACTTCCTGTTCGAGTACAGCCCTGAGAGCTTTACCGGCACCGAGGTGGACTACGCCGTGGATGTGTGCAACGCCGTGCTGGACATCATGCAGCCCACCCCGGACCGTCCCATGATCATCAACCTGCCCGTTACCGTGGAAATGAGCATGCCGCACGTCTACGCAAACCAGATCGAGTACTGCGACAAGCACCTGAAATACCGCAACAGCGTGATCATCTCCACCCATCCCACAACGACCGCGGCACCGGCGTGGCCTGCGCAGAGCTGGCCGTGCTGGCGGGTGCACAGCGGGTGGAGTGCTGCCTGTTCGGCAACGGCGAGCGCACCGGCAACGTGGACGCGGTGACGCTGGCCATGAACATGTACAGCCACGGCGTGGACCCCAGGCTGGACTTCTCCGATATGCCGGACATCTGCGCCACCTACGAGCGGGTGACCCGGATGCACATTTACGAGCGCACCCCCTACGCCGGTCAGCTGGTGTTTGCCGCCTTCTCCGGCAGCCATCAGGATGCCATTGCAAAGGGCATGGCCTACCTCAAGGAGCATGGCGAACACCGCTGGACCTGCCCCTACATCCCCGTTGACCCCCACGACATCGGACGCACCTACGATGCCGATGTTATCCGCATCAACAGCCAGAGCGGCAAGGGCGGCATCGGCTTTGTGCTGGAACAGAACTTCGGCTACAACCTGCCGCCCAAAATGCGCGAGGCTCTGGGCTACAAGGTCAAGAGCGTTTCCGACCACAGCCACAAGGAGCTGAGCGCAAACGAGGTGCTGCACATCTTCGAGGATGCCTTCCTCAACCGCTGCAAGCCGCTCAACGTTCTGGAAGCCCACTTTGCACAGGTGGGCGGCATCACCGCCACCGTCACGCTGGAGCTGAACGGTCAGCGCAAGGTGGTCACCTCGGTGGGCAATGGCCGTCTGGACGCTGTGGCAAACGCCATCCAGAGCGCCACCGGCATGGAGTTCCACCTCGAGACCTACTCCGAGCACAGTCTGGACGAAGGCTCCACCTCCCGCGCTGCCTCCTACGTCGGCCTTGTCTGGGGCGATAACACCGTCACATGGGGTGCCGGTACGGATACCGATATCATCGTGGCCGGCATCAAGGCACTGGTGAGCGCCATCAATAATAAATATTAAAAGAGGGCAGCGTCCTCGCCCTTCCGTCACGGTTGTGCCACCTCCCAAAGGGAGAGGCCTTGGCAAAGAGATGAAGTTTACGTGGACTGCCAAAGGCTCTCCCTTTGGGAGAGCTGCTGAGCGAAGCGAAGCTGAGAGGGCAAGCCGCCTATCCAATAGAGAGTATCAAAAGGAGAGTACCATCATGGGAATGACCCTGACGCAGAAAATTCTTGCCGCACATGCCGGTCTTGCCGAGGTCAAGGCAGGCCAGCTCATCAATGCAAAGCTGGACATCGTGCTGGGCAACGATATCACTACCCCGGTTGCCATCAACGAGTTTGAAAAGGCCGGTTTTGACGGTGTGTTCGACAAAGAACACATTGCCATCGTGCTGGACCACTTTGTGCCCAACAAGGACATCAAGAGCGCCACCCAGTCCAAGCAGTGCCGCGAGTTCGCCAACAAATACGACATCCTCAACTTCTACGATGTGGGCCAGATGGGCATTGAGCACGCCCTGCTGCCGGAAAAAGGCATCGTGACCGCAGGCGACTGCGTGATCGGTGCGGACAGCCACACCTGCACCTATGGTGCACTGTGCCTTCTCCACCGGTGTCGGCTCCACCGATATGGCCGCCGGCATGGCCACCGGCATGGCATGGTTCAAGGTACCCTCTGCCATCAAGTTCGTGCTCAAGGGCAAGTTCGGCCCCCGCGTCTCCGGCAAGGACCTGATCCTGCACATCATCGGCATGATCGGTGTGGACGGTGCGCTGTACAAATCCATGGAGTTCACCGGCCCGGGCGTTGCCAGCCTGACGATGGACGACCGCCTGTGCATCTGCAACATGGCCATCGAAGCCGGTGCCAAGAACGGCATCTTCCCTGTGGACGATGTGACCCGCAGCTACCTCAAGGGCCGCAGCCAGCGTGAGCCGGTGTTCTTTGAGGCCGACCCGGATGCCGAGTACGAAAAGACCATTGAGATCGATCTGGACAAGCTGGAACCCACCGTCAGCTACCCCCACCTGCCCGAGAACACCCACCTTGCCAGCGAGGGCAAGGACATCAAGATCGATCAGGTTGTAATCGGCAGCTGCACCAACGGCCGTCTGGAGGACATGGAAGCCGCCTACAACGTGCTCAAGGGCAAGCACATTGCCGTGCGCGGCATCATCATCCCCGCCACCATGGCCGTTTACAAGGAATGCATCCTGCGCGGCTGGACCACCGCCTTTATTGATGCAGGCTGCATCGTGTCCACCCCCACCTGCGGCCCCTGTCTGGGCGGCTACATGGGCATTCTGGCCGAGGGCGAGCGCTGCGTTTCCACCACAAACCGCAACTTTGTGGGCCGCATGGGCCATGTGAAGAGCGAGGTCTACCTTGCTTCTCCCGCCACCGCCGCCGCCAGCGCACTGACCGGCTGCATCACCGACCCCCGCACGGTCTGATCGGAAAGGAGCACAACAATGAACGCAAAAGGTTCTGTTTTCAAATACCCGGACAACGTGGATACCGATGTCATCATCCCGGCCCGCCACCTGAACACGCAGGATGCCAAAGAGCTGGCCAGCCACTGCATGGAGGACATCGACAAGGACTTCGTCAAGAAGGTGAAGGACGGCGACATCATGGTGGGCGGCTGGAACTTCGGCTGCGGCTCCTCCCGTGAGCACGCACCGCTGTGCATCAAGACCGCCGGCATCTCGGTCGTGATCGCCAAGAGCTTTGCCCGCATCTTCTATCGCAACAGCATCAACATCGGTCTGCCCATTATGGAGTGCCCGGAGGCTGTGGATGCCATCAATGCGGGCGACACCGTGAGCGTGGACTTTGACACCGGTGTCATTACCGACGAGACCAACGGCAAGGTGTTCCACGCCGAGCCCTTCCCGCCGTTCATTCAGGAGATCATCTCCGCCGGTGGACTGATGAAGTCCATCAAGGCGAAGCAGCAGTAACCCTCTCAGGCGCTTCGCGCCAGCTCTCCCAAAGGGCGAGCTTTTTGCCATCTTCCCGAATGTATTTTCTTCTAGGATAAACAACAAGCAATACCTTACCCGCCTGAAAAGCTCCCCCCTTCGGGGGAGCTGGCAATGCCGCAGGCATTGACTGAGAGGGTTCAAACCGATAGAAGGAGTTTACCAATGGAAAAAAACATTGCTGTCATCTGGGGCGACTGCTCCAGCCCGGAGATCGTCAAGCAGACCATCCGCGTGCTTGACAAGGTGGCCGAAAAGTACGGCCACACCTTCCACTACACCGACGCTGCCATGGGCGGCGAAGCCATTGACAAGTACGGCGACCCGCTGCCCCAGCACGAGCTGGACAAGTGCCTTGCTGCGGACAGCGTCCTGCTGGGTGCCGTGGGCGGCCCCAAGTGGGAGGGCCTGCCCGGTGAGCAGCGCCCGGAGAAGGGCCTGCTGCGCCTGCGTGCAGGCATGGGCCTGTACTCCAACAACCGCCCGGCCAAGATCTGGCCGCAGCTGGCTCCTGCCAGTCCCCTGAAGCCCGAGATCGTGGCACAGGGCATCGATTTCATCATCGTGCGTGAGCTGATCGGCGGCGTATACTTTGGCAATCACGAGACCCACACCCTCGCCAGCGGCGAGAAGCAGGCCATCGACTCCATGCCCTACGCGGAGCACGAGATCGAGCGCATCGGCCGCATCGGCTTTGAGACCGCACGCAAGCGCCGCAAGAAACTGTGCTGCGTGGACAAGGCAAACGTTTTGGACACCAGCCGCCTGTGGCGCAGTGTGATGCACCGCCTGCAGGCCGAATACCCGGATGTGGAATACAGCGAGATGTTCGTGGACAACTGCGCCATGCAGATCGTCAAGAACCCCGCCCAGTTCGACGTGATCGTTACCGAGAACATGTTCGGCGACATCCTGTCGGACGAAGCTTCCATGATCACCGGCTCCATCGGCATGATCCCGTCCTCCTCTCTGGGCGACGGCACCCGCGGCCTGTATGAGCCCATCCACGGCTCGGCCCCAGATATTGCGGGCAAAGACATCGTGAACCCCACCGCCTGCATTCTGTCTGCCGCCATGATGCTGCGCTACTCCTTCGGCATGGCCGAGGAGGCCGATGCCATTGAGACCGCCGTGAACAAGGTGCTGGACAAGGGCCTGCGCACCGCCGACAACATGAGCGAGGGCTGCACCTGCCTTGGCTGCACCGCCATGGGCGATGCCATTCTGGCCGAGATCTGAGTTTTTCCATAACGCACAAAGGGGAACGACAGCCGTCGTTCCCCTTTTCGTCTGCACAAAAAAGAGCAGCTGTTCCCAGCTGCCCTTCCGTGATACAGTTTCTTACTTGGTGCCGTAGATGCGGTCGCCTGCGTCGCCCAGACCGGGAACGATATAGCCGTTCTCGTTCAGGTGGTCATCCTCTGCGCCGAGGTAGATGTCCACATCAGGGTGTGCCTCGTGCAGGGCCTTGATGCCTTCCGGAGCGGCGATCAGGCCGATGAACTTGATGCGCTTTGCGCCATGCTTCTTGATCTGGGTGATGGCATCGATGGCGCTGCCGCCGGTAGCCAGCATCGGGTCCAGAACCAGAACATCGCGCTCTGCAATGTCCTGCGGCAGCTTGCAGAAGTACTCCACAGGCTGCAGGGTCTCCTCGTCGCGGTACAGGCCGATGAAGCCCACCTTTGCAGCGGGCAGCAGGGTCAGCATACCGTCCAGCATACCCATGCCTGCGCGCAGGATGGGCACCAGAGCCAGCTTGCGGCCAGCCAGCACCTTGGTCTTTGCCATGGTGATGGGTGTTTCGATCTCCACCTCTTCCAGAGGCAGGTCACGGGTCGCTTCGTAGCACAGCAGGGTCGCGATCTCGCCAACGAGGTCACGGAACTCCTTGGTGCCGGTCTGCTTGTTGCGCAGAATGCTCAGCTTGTGCTGCAGCAGCGGATGCTCAACGATCATCGGGGTCATAAAAACACGCTCCTTATTTTAAATAGATAACTCTATCGGGTCCAAAATTACGATTTAAAACAGCTCCGCATACGCTTCGCCATGATCAGCGGTTCTCCAATGCGGTCAGCTTGTCGATGCGGCGCTGATGGCGGCCGCCCTCAAACTCCGTATTCAGGAAGAGATCCACCAGCTGGCAGGCCAAGCCTGCACCCACGACGCGGCCGCCCATACACAGGGCGTTGGCGTCGTTGTGGCGGCGGGTATACTCGCAGCTGAAGCTGTCAGAGCAGCAGCAGGCACGAATGCCCTTGATCTTGTTTGCTGCCATGCTGATGCCCACGCCGGTGCCACAGAACAGCAGTGCCTTGCTGCACTCGCCGCTCACAACTGCATCGCAGGCGGGCACGGCCATATCGGGGTAATCCACGCTGTCGGTGCTATGGGTGCCAAAATCGATGTATTCCAGCCCCAGCTCCTTCAGATGCGCCTTGACAGCTTCTTTCAGTTCAAATCCGCCGTGGTCAGCGGCCAGTGCAATGGGTTTTGCCATGGAAATGTTCCTTTCTCTCAGTCACGCAGGGTTTTATGCCTGCTCCTTGTTTTGGCGGCATTGGCTGCAGCTTCTGCTGCAAGGCGCTCTGCGCGCTCCCGCTCGGCCTGACTCAGGCGGTGGTAGTCCGGCAGCAGAGCCTCCGGCAGCACAGCCTTTCCGGCTTCGGCCATCTGCTTTGCCACAAGGGCCACTGCAGCAGCACGCCCGCCGCGCAGGGCCGCAGGTGCCTGCAGCACGCCCGGCACACTGCCGTATTTATTATAGCACAGAGATGCGCCATCACCAACAAAAAACAGGGGCTTTTTGCAATTTTCTACAAAATCGGCCAGATCTGCCACCGCCCGGGCATCGTCTTCCAGCAGGCGGCTGTGGGTGGCAAGGTCGAACGCGGCACTGTATACCTGCGCACGGCGGGCATCCAGTGCGCACAGCACGGTGCCCTCGCCCGTGTGGGCTGCGGCCAGTGCTTCCAGCGTGGAGACCGGTGCGCACAGCGTTTCCCGCGGAAGGCCAGACCCTTGACCGCCGCCAGACCGATGCGCAGCCCGGTAAAACTGCCGGGGCCTGCGTTGACACCGTACAAGTCAATATCTGCACAGGTCATGCCGCACATCTTCAGGCAGGTGTCGATCATGGGCATCAGCGTTTCGCTGTGGGTCATGCCTGCGTCCAGATACACCTCGTACAGCAGGCGGTCATCCTGCAAAAGAGCCACACCAGCCGTTTTGCCCGCTGTATCCACAGCTAAGATGTTCATAGCGTTACCCCCTCAATGGTGATCCTGCGGGTATTTTCGTCCACGCGCTGGATATCCACCCGGATGGGGTTTTCCAGTGCCAGCAGGTCTGCAAAGTTCTCGCTCCACTCTGCTGCTACAATGGCCCCCTGATCCAAATAATCGTAAAAGCCTGCAGCACACAGGTCGTTCTCAGTGGAAATACGGTACAGGTCAGTGCGCCAGCGGCTTTGGGCCGCGGTAGTAGTTCACAATGGCAAAGGTCGGGCTGGACACCGGGTCGGTGCAGCCAAGGCCCTCGGCAAGGCCCTCGGTAAAGGCGGTCTTGCCCGCGCCCAGCCCGCCGGTGAACGCAACCAGCGAACCCGGTGCCAGCACTGCGGCCATACGGGCACCCAGCGCCACCGTCTCGGCGCGGGAGTGGGTGATATATTCTGACATGAAGTTTACCTCATTTTATAAAGCAAAAGGGACGGCAGAATGCTCTGCCGTCCTTTAGTATAATATACTTTGTGCAAAAGTGCAATGCCGTGTGTTGCTTACGCCGCCGCAGCCACATCCGCTGCCGTGTAGGGGTTGGGCAGTGCAGCGCTTCGGTCTCCGCTGAGCATCGCATAGGATGCCGCCGCATGGGACCGTCTGCCGCCCTGCTCGTTGTACCAGATGATATCATCGGTGCCGTAGATGCTCTTGGCATAGTCCACGGCCTGTTCCAGCGTTTCGCCCTCGATCATCCGGTTTACAGCGGCCCACAGCATACTGCGGGAATACACCGAGTAGACATTGTTCACATAGCCCATCACCGCCTTGGCACCGCCTGCCAGCAGGCCGTCTGCCATAGAGGTGTCCACATGGCCGTTCTTGCCGTAGAACTCGCAGGTCTCGCTGAGCACGATGCCATTGCCGCGGTAGGCACTGCGGAAGAAATCGCCGTTGACGGCATACATGCCGTTCACCTTGACCACGCGGTGGGCCAGCAGGTCAAAGCCATAGCGCAAATCGCTCCAGAAATCCGATCTCTCGGTCAGCAGGATCAGCGGTTCCGTGGTAGTCTTTTTGAACAGCCAGCCGTATTCATAGGTGTAGTACGCGCCGTGGGTGCTCAGGATGCACAGGTCGTAACGGCCCATCCTGCGCAGGTCGGATACAGTAACGGTGGTATCCAGATCCGTCTGCAGGCCCACCGAATCCCAATAGGTCTGCATGTAGGCATAATACGGGTAGCGGGTGCTGTTGATCGTGTTGTCAAACGCATAATAGATCGCCGCCGTGCCCACCCGCTTGTTCTCTGCCAGCTCCTGCAGCTGGCTCTCGTCCAGCTCCGGCAGGGCCGCGGTGTTCTCCTCCTCCGGGTCGGTAAGCAAGATGCCGCCCAGCGCGCCGCAGCTGTAGGTAAAGCTGATCATGCCGTTTTCGGCATCGGTGTAGACAGACCCCTGCTTCACAAGGCCCTGTGCGGTCAGCGCATCCAGCTGCTGCAAAGCAGCATCTGTGCGCTCGTCCTCGGTCATCTGTGCATAGTCGCTGCCTCCGGTCAGTGCGGTCACAGCAGCATCTGCCTGCTGCATTTCGCGCACATCTGTGGCCGAAAGGCTCTGCTGCACAGCCGCCTGTTCTTCCGGCTGCTGTGCAAAAGCCGCTGTGGGCAGCGCTGTGAGCGCGAAAGCCAGAGCGCACAGTGCACACCCAAAACGGCGAAGCATATCGTGTTCCATTCCCATTTCCTCCGGGCATATCTGCCGCCCAATGCGGCACGCCGCCCTTTTCCAGCAGGCATCTTCCTGCCATTTTCTTTGCGCGGCAGGCGCTCTGCAAAGGAGCTTTCTGCTGCACCTTCATTGTAGATGGTGCGGTCTGCTTTGTCAAGCATTCGTGCGGATTTTGCAAAGCTGTCACACCCGGTGGATTGCAAACGGTGTGCAGGCTGTGTATAATAGGATAAATTGGATTGGTATTGCCCGCTGCAGCGGCAAAACCCGGTGTGCATCTGGGAACGAAAGGTGGTGCTTTCTTGGAAAGCATTCGACAATATTTTAAACGAACAGATAAGATCTATCTGCTGCTGTGCATCTTCAGCAGCACCATGGCGGTGGTGGCTCTTGCCTCCTGGGCCGCAAAGCAGGGCAACGGTTTTGCCACGGACGAGATCACTGGTGCCATTACCGGCATCGGCGATTACCGCCGCGCGCTGGTGCAGGCCGGTGCGGCGGTGCTTGGCATCGTGATCGCGCTGCTGCTCTCCTGCATCGACTACCGCAGCCTTGTCAAGGTGTGGCCGGTGCATGTAGCCCTGACATGGGGTCTGGTGCTGCCCACGCTGTTCATCCGCAATGTGGCCATCGGCCCGCTGACCATCGGCTTCAACGCCGGTGACACCGACAACTACTCCTGGTACAAGCTGGGCGGCTTTACCTTCCAGCCCACGGAGCTGGCAAAGATCAGCTTTATCCTTACCTTTGCCATGCACCTGAACAATGTGCGCAGCCGCATCAACGAGCCAAAGGAGCTGGTAAAGCTTCTGCTGCATCTGGCCGTGCCCATCCTTATCATCCACATTCAGGGCGACGACGGCACCGCCATCATCTACGCCATCATCGGCTGCTGCATGATGTTTGCAGCGGGCCTGAGCTGGAAGTATATCATCGGTGCCATCTCGGCAGCAGCTGTGGCCGTGGCGGCGGCGTTTGCCTTTTTCAGCGATAAGATCGGCAAGGGCTACCAGTGGTACCGCATTCTGGCCGTTATCGACCCGGAGAATTCCACCGGCTGGGCACCCAACGAAGCCACCTGGAAAAACATCATCTACCAGCAGCAGCGCGGCGAGATCGCCATCGGCTCCGGCGGCATCTTCGGCAACGGCCTGTTCAGCGGCCGGTACTACAGCGTGCCCAATGCCCACAACGACTTTATTCTCAGCTGGATGGGCAATGTCATTGGCTTTGTGGGCCTGTGCATCGTGCTGGGGGCACTGCTGGCACTGGTGATCAAGACCTTTGCCACCGGTGCGCGCAGCGAGGACCTGCTGGGCAGCTATATCTGCGCCGGCATCGGCGGTGCTCTGATGGCTCAGATCGCCGTGAACGTGGGCATGAATCTGCGGGTGCTGCCGGTCATCGGCGTCACCCTGCCCTTTTATTCTGCGGGCGGCAGCTCGGTGCTGATGCTGTATATCTGCGTGGGGCTTGTGCTGTCGGTCTATATGCACAACACAAAGAGCCTGTTCGGGTAAAGTGCAACTTTTTCCCCTGTATTTTTTCACATTTGCCGGTATATCAGTTGAAAACTCCGCATCCTGCTTGCAATCCACTGGGATGCATGATATTACAATAAAATGTGCAGTTTTGTTGCTCAATGCTGAAGGACAACGAGATGGACGGCCCGGTGTTCAAGATGAAGGATGACCCGCGCCCGGCCTTTCCTGCTACTGGCAGATCGCCCCGCACCGCAACCAGCTGAGCTTTGAGGAGTGGATGGCGCTGGATGTGAAGTATGTCAAGGAACGCAGCTTCCTGGTGGACTGGAAGATCATCTTTGCAACCTTCCGTGCGGTGCTGTTCGGCCACGGAGAATAATTCGGATCACAGATCGGCAGAGCCTGCGGGCTTTGCCGATTTTTTTACAGATAGCCTTCAGGAAACAAAAAACAGAGGAACGACGCGGGGTCGTCCCTCTGTTTTTGCTTAAATCATCAAATCACTTCAGCACAGCGCCCAGATTTGCACTGGTGACCATGCGTGCGTAGCGGCTCAGCCAGCCGGTTTTGATGTTGGGTTCGGGTGCAACATACTTTGCCTTGCGCTGGGCCAGAACTTCGTCGCTGACCTCCAGCGTGATGGAGGCATTGGGGATATCAATGTTGATGGTATCGCCCTCCTCGATCAGGCCGATGGGGCCGCCGGAAGCAGCCTCCGGGCTGACATGGCCGATGGCTGCGCCGCGGCTTGCGCCGGAGAAGCGGCCGTCGGTGATGAGGGCCACGGTCTTGTCCAGCTTCATGCCGGCCAGAGCGGAGGTGGGGTTCAGCATCTCACGCATACCGGGGCCGCCCTTGGGGCCTTCGTAGCGGATGACCACTACATCGCCCGGGACGATCTTGCCCGCATAGATGGAAGCAATGGCCTCGTCCTCGCTGTTGAACACGCGGGCCGGGCCGGAATGCTGCTGCATCTCGGGGGCCACGGCGCTGCGCTTGACCACACAGCCGTCCGGTGCAATGTTGCCCCACAGGATCTGCAGACCGCCGGTCTGGGAGTAGGGGTTGTCGATGGGACGGATGGCCTTGTCGTTCAGGATGTGTGCGCCCTTGATGTTCTCGCCCAGCGTCTTGCCGGTAACGGTGGGCACATCCAGATCCAGCAGGCCCTTCTTGGCCAGCTCTGCCTGCACGGCAGGGATGCCGCCTGCGGCGTACAGGTCCGGCATGTGGGTGGGGCCGGCCGGTGCCAGATGGCACAGGTTCGGGGTCTTGGCGCTGATCTCATTGAACAGCTTCAGGTCGATGGGCACACCAGCCTCATAAGCGATGGCCAGCAGGTGCAGCACGGTGTTGGTGGAGCAGCCCAGAGCCATATCGCAGGTCAGAGCGTTGCGGATGGAGCGCTCGTTGATGATCTGGCGTGCGGTGATGCCCTTCTTGACCATATCCATAATGGCCATACCGGCGTGCTTTGCCAGCTGCAGACGCTTGGAGTAGACGGCAGGAATGGTGCCGTTGCCGGGCAGTGCGATGCCGATGGCCTCGCACAGGCAGTTCATGCTGTTGGCGGTGTACATGCCGGAGCAGCTGCCGCAGCTGGGGCAGCAGTTGCAGGTGCAGTCTTCCAGCTGATCCTCGGTGATCATACCGGCCTTGTAGGCACCCACAGCCTCGAACATCTTGGAAAGGCTGACCTCTTCGCCGCCGTGGGTACCGGCCAGCATGGGGCCGCCGGAGCAGACCACAGCGGGCACATCCATGCGCACCGCTGCCATCACCATGCCGGGCACGATCTTATCGCAGTTGGGCACCAGCACCAGACCGTCCAGCTGGTGGGCCATGAGCATGGTCTCCACGCTGTCGCAGATCAGCTCACGGGATGCAAGGCTGTACTTCATGCCCACATGGCCCATGGCGATGCCGTCGCACACGCCAATGGCGGGGATCAGGATGGGGGTGCCGCCTGCCATCTCAACGCCGGCCTTGACGGCATCGGCGATCTTGTCCAGATTCATATGGCCGGGCACGATCTCGCTGTAGGCGCTCACCACGCCGATCAGCGGGCGCTCCAGCTCTTCCTTGGTGTAGCCCAGTGCGTAGAACAGGCTTCGGTTCGGGGCGCGCTCCGAACCCTTGGTCACATTGTCGCTTCTCATTGTTTATTCCTCTTTTTCTTATAGCAAAAGACCCCCTCCCAAAGGAGGGAGCCTTTCTTAGTTTTAAAAGCAGCTTTTGGCTGAACTCCTTCCGTCATCGCTTGCGCGATGCCACCTCCCTCACGGAGGGAGGCTTCACGCTGCGGTCAGACAAAAGGCTCCCTCTTTGAGGGGGCTGTCGCCGCAGGCGACTGGGGGAGTTAATTACTTCTTCAGCCAGCTCATCATGCTGCGCAGCTCTGCGCCGACCTTCTCGATGGGCAGCTCTGCTTCCATGCGGCGCTTTGCCAGGAAGTGCACCTTGCGGCCGCCGTTGGGGCTCATCTCGGTCAGGAACTCGGAAGCGAAGGTGCCGTCCTGGATCTCGGTCAGAACCTTCTTCATCTCCTTGCGGGTCTCGGCAGTGATCAGGCGCTTGCCGGTGCGGTAGTCGCCGTACTCAGCGGTGTTGGAGATGGAGTAACGCATCTTGGAGAAGCCGCCCTCGTTGATCAGGTCAACGATCAGCTTCATCTCGTGGCAGGTCTCAAAGTATGCCATCTCGGGCTCGTAGCCAGCTTCCACCAGCGTATCGAAACCGGCGTGGATCAGCTCGGAAACGCCGCCGCACAGCACTGCCTGCTCGCCGAACAGGTCGGTCTCGGTCTCCTCCTTGAAGGTGGTCTGCAGGATGCCTGCACGGCCAGCGCCGATGCCGGAAGCGTATGCCAGAGCAATATCCTTAGCCTTGCCGGTGTAGTCCTGCTCCACGCAGATCAGAGAGGGGCAGCCCTCACCCTCGGTGTACAGGCGGCGGACGATGTGGCCGGGGCCCTTGGGAGCGATCATGATAACGTCAACGTTCTTAGGAGCAGTGATGGTCTTGAAGTGGATGTTGAAGCCGTGTGCAAAGGCCAGTGCCTTGCCCTCGGTCATGTAGGGAGCCACCTGCTTGTTATAGATGTCGGCGCACAGCTCGTCGGGCACCAGCATCATGACAACGTCGCCGGCCTTGGCAGCTTCTTCCACTTCCATGACCTTGAAGTTCTCGTGAGTTGCTGCGAACTCAGAAGCCTTCTCCCAGTGAGCAGAGCCCTTGCGCAGGCCGACGACGACGTTCACGCCGCTCTCGGCCAGGTTCTCGGAATGGGCGTGGCCCTGGCTGCCGAAGCCGATGACAGCGACGGTCTTGCCGTCCAGCACGCCGAGGTTGCAGTCGGAATCGTAGTATTTTGATAGCCATGGTAGTTGTTCTCCTTTTGTTTTGTGTTTATTCAGTGGCTGATTGTAAACGATCTTATATTTTCGCTCACTGTGGAGCGGAAAAGCGAAGTTTTAACCCTCTCAGTCATCTCGCTTTGCTCGATGCCAGCTCCCCCGAGGGGGGGAGCTTTTATCATACCTTCTCTTTTGATGATGCATAAAACCTCGCCCTTCGGGAGAGGTGGCACGGCGCAGCCGTGACGGAGAGGGTTCGTTCTTACTTTCTCCGGGCAGTGGGTCCCCGGCAGAGGCAGCTGCGCGCGCGCACCTCCTGCGGAGGCTTCTGCATATGCTGATGCATCCCGCCGCGCTCCAGTGCGGTAACGCCGGTGCGGCACTGCTCCAAAATTTTGTAATCTGTAAACATTTTCAGGAAGGCATCGATCTTATCCGGCTTGCCGATCAGCTCGAACACCATGCTGTCCGGCGAAAGGTCGATGATCTTGGCCTTGTAGATACTGGCGATCTCCCGCAGCTCGCTGCGGTTGTGCACATCGGATGCTACCTTCAGCAGCAGCAGTTCCCGTTCCAGAGATTTTTCGCCGTCCAGCACGAACACCTGACGGGTAACTTCCAGCCGTTCGGTCTGCAGGATCAGCTGCTTGAGGGCCTTGTCATCGCTGGTAATGGTCACGGTGATGCGGCTGACTGCCGGGTCGTTGGTGGCCGAGACCGTCAGGCTGTCGATGTTGAAGCCGCGGCGGCAGAACAGGTTGGACACACGGGCCAGAACACCGCTCTGGTTGTCCACCAGCAGGCTGATAACCCTGCGCTTGTTGGATTCCATATTGCTGTGCCCTCCTTATTCCATGATGATATCGTTGATGTCGCCGCCGCTGGGGATCATGGGCAGCACCTTTTCGTCCTTATCGATGATGCACTCGATCCAAGTAGGGCCTTTCTGCTTCATTGCATCGGCAAAAGCAGCCTGAAACTCCGGCAGGTTAGTGCAGCGGTAGCCCTTCAGGCCAAAGCCGTCGGCCAGCTTGACGAAGTCCGTCTTGCGGTGGGGGTCGGTCTGGCTGTAGCGCTTTTCGTAGAAGGTGGTCTGCCACTGGCGCACCATGCCCAGCACCGAGTTGTTGAAGATCACGGTGATGATGGGCAGCTCATAGCTCACGGCGGTGCAGGCCTCGTTCAGGTTCATGTGGAAGGAGCCGTCGCCGGTAAACATGACCACCCGCTGGTCGCGGCCCAGAGCCATCTGTGCGCCAATGGCGGCACCGTAGCCAAAGCCCATGGTACCCAGACCGCCGCTGGTGATAAAGCCACGGCTCTTGGCGTGGCGCAGGTACTGTGCTGCCCACATCTGGTGCTGACCCACGTCGGTCACGTACACAGCCTCGGGGCCGCACTGGTTGCACACCTCGCCGATCACCTGATGGGGCATCAGGCGGGTGGGGTCGGACACCGGTGGTAATCCTGTGCCTGCCACTCGCGGATCATTTTTATCCATTCAGGATGCTTCTTTTCCTCGACCTGAGGCAGCATTGCGTTGAGCACGTAAGCCGCATCGCCCACGATGGAAAGATCGACCTCCACATTCTTGCCCATCTCACTGGGGTCGATGTCGATCTGGATGATGGTGGCATTTTTTGCAAAGGTCTTGGGGTTCAGCGCCACACGATCCGAGAAGCGGGTGCCCACCGCGATGAGCACATCGCAGTCGGCCACAGCGCGGTTGGAGGTGTAGCAGCCGTGCATGCCCACCATCCCGATGTTCATCGGGTCGCCGTAGGGCACAACGCCTGCGGCCATCAGGGTGTAGGTCGCAGGGATCTCGGCCTTTCTCAGCAGGTCGCGCAGGGGCTGGCAGGAGGCTGCGCTGCGTACGCCGCCGCCGAAGTAGACCAGCGGGCGCTGGGCTGCATTGATGATCTCTGCCGCCCACTTGACCTGCTCCGCGTTGAAGGTGGTAACGGTGCGGATCGGCTCCGGCTTTTTGGGGGTGAACTCGCATACCGCCGCCGTCACGTCCTTGGGGATATCCACCAGCACCGGGCCCTTGCGGCCGCTCTGTGCAATACGGAAGGCAGAGCGCATGGTATCGGCCAGCTCTTCCACCCGGCGCACCGTGAAATTGTGCTTGGTGATGGGCATTGTGATGCCCTCAATGTAGGCTTCCTGAAAGCTGTCCCTCCCGATCCCGTCCGTGGTCACGTTGCCGGTAAAGGCTACCATGGGCACCGAGTCCATATAGGCCGTGGCAATGCCGGTGACCAGATTGGTGGCACCCGGGCCGCTGGTAGCCAGCACCACGCCGGTGCGGCCGGTGGCACGGGCATAGCCGTCTGCCGCATGCGCCGCACCCTGCTCGTGGGCGGTGAGCACATGGGTGATGCGGTCCGAATTTTTGTACAGCTCATCGTAAAGGTTCAGCACTGCGCCGCCGGGATAACCAAAAAGGGTGTCCACGCCCTGCTCGCAGAGGACCTCCACAAAAATCTGAGAACCATTCAACTGCATGGTGAGTTTCTCCTGTTTTCCTAACCTTTTTCCACTTTTTACACGTTCCCGGGGAGCTTCTTTTTAAAAGAAAAGGCCTTTGTCCCCTGTTATCAAGAGACAAAGACCTTGTGATCATCAAGCTCTCTGCGGTACCACTCTCGTTGGCGTGCCACGCACGCCCACTCACGGACTTCCAGCAAAGTCCCGCACTGTAACGGCTGCAACCGGCGCTGCTTACAGGGACACATTCCACATCCGTTCAACAGGCTGCTCCGGGACGACTTCCCCTCCAAAGCTCTCTCTGCCTTGCACCAACCGGCAGTTCTCTGAACAGTGGGCTTTGGATGGTACTTTTTCCCATCCGCGCATTTGTTGATGTAAATTATACTATAAATCGGCCTTTGTCAATCGACAATTTGTAACCTGAATCACCCCAAACATGAAGTTAATTGAACACCTCTTGCGCCATAGCACAATGCGCTGTATACTTCTGATATGCGCGCCTGCGCGTTTAATTTAAGACCAACTAGAGGACAGGAATATGAAATTGAGAGAATGGAATGCCCGGCTGCACGGGCTTGTTGTTTTCCGCAGCCTGCTGGACGACCCCGTTGTGGCAAAGCTTTTGGACCTGACCGACCGCATGGAAGCCGGTGCGCCCGGCTATGGCCCAGTGTGCGACGCTGTGGCTCAATTTGAAGCCGCACTGTTCGAGCACACCACCAACTGGGGCAGCTACCTCAGCGCCGCTGTGCTGGAAGCCGAGACCGTCTGCGTACGTCAGGCTGCATCGGGCATCCTCGCCCCTGCACTGCAGACCGCGCTGGACAGTGAACTGGCTTTTCTGCAGGCTCTGTGCGGCCTGACGCTGGACGAGCTGCTGGCCGCTGCCGGCTCTGCCACAGGGCAGGCGCAGGAGCTGGCCTTCCTGCCCCGGTGGGAGACCTCCGGCATCGACCTGCCTGCCGCCTACGCCCAGCGCATGAGCGAGGTGGGAAAAAAGGGCTATGGCATGTTTGCCAAGCACCATGTGTTCACGGTGGAGAACGGCCAGCTGGTGCCGGTGAAATACCCGGACCCTCAGCGCCTTTCCGAGCTGCCCGGCTACGAGAAGGAGCGCGAAAAGGTCATTGCCAACACAAAGGCCCTGCTGGCCGGGATGCCCGCCAACAATGTGCTGCTGTACGGCGATGCAGGCACCGGCAAGTCCAGTGCGGTGAAAGCCATTGCCAATGAGTTTGCACCTGAAGGCCTGCGGCTGGTGGAAGTGAAGAAGAACCAGCTCTACCAGATCCCGGATCTGATGGACAAGCTGGCCGCGAACCCGCTCAAATTCATCCTGTTCATCGACGACCTGAGCTTTACCGCCAACGACGACAACTTTGCCGCGCTCAAGGCCATTCTAGAAGGCAGCGTAGGCGGCCGGGCCAAGAATATTGCGGTATATGCCACCTCCAACCGCCGCCACCTTATTAAAGAAACACTGACCGACCGCACCGGCGACGACATCCACGAAGCCGATACCCGGCAGGAGCTGATGAGCCTTTCCGCCCGGTTCGGCCTGACGGTCACTTTCCAGCGGCCGGAGAAGGCCCGGTTTGAGACCATTCTGGCCGAACTGGCAAAGCAGCACGGCATCGACATGCCGATGGATCAGCTGCTGGTCAAAGCCGAAGCCTTTGCCATCCGCGCCGGCGGCCGCAGTCCCCGCGTGGCAAAGCAGTTTATTGAGCAGTGCGAGGCGGGCGTGCAGAAGTAATTAGTTTGTCTTTATTTTAACATCAAAATCTCTGACAAATCTTTCACAAAATGCCGAGAAGTCGTGAATTTTTTCACCTTCTCGGCATTCTTTGTCTATTTTTTATTTATCGGTAAAAAGCCTTGCATTCTATTGAAATTCAGGCTATAATATGGCCAACATCAGCCAATTGAGCACTTCTGGAGGGCAACTATGGGCTTTTTAACGGGTAAGACCGCTATCATCACCGGCGCAGGCCGCGCCGTACTTTCCGATGGCAGCTGCGGCTCCATCGGCTATGGCATTGCCACCGCCTTTGCAAAAGAGGGCGCAAATCTGGTCATCACTGGCCGCAATGTAAAAAAACTGGAAGAGGCAAAAAACGAGCTGGAAGCCAAGTATGGCATCCGCGTTCTGCCGATGCAGGCAGATGTGTGTGCAGGCACCGACAACGAAGCCACCGTGCAAAATGTCGTCAATCAGGCTGTGGATACCTTTGGTGGCATTCAAGTGCTGGTGAACAACGCACAGGCATCCGCTTCCGGCGTGCCGCTGGCAGAGCACACCACCGAGCAGTTTGATCTGGCCCTTTATTCCGGCCTGTACGCTGCATTTTACTATATGAAGGCCTGCTATCCCTATCTGGCCAAGTCCAAGGGCAGCGTGATCAACTTTGCATCCGGTGCAGGCTTGTTTGGCAACTTTGGCCAGTGCTCCTACGCTGCCGCCAAGGAGGGCATCCGCGGCCTGTCCCGCGTGGCCGCTACTGAGTGGGGCAAGGATGGCATCAATGTCAACGTGATCTGCCCGCTGGCCTGGACCGCCAAGCTGGAGCAGTTCCAGCAGGCATACCCGGATGCGTTCAAAGCCAACGTCAAGATGCCGCCCATGGGCCACTACGCCAACCCGAGACCGAGATCGGCGGGTATGCGTGCAGCTGGCCATGCCGGACTTCAAGTATCTGTCCGGCGAGACCCTCACGCTGGAGGGCGGCATGGGTCTGCGCCCGTAATTGCTGTTCTCATTCTTCCTCATACATAGGGCTGTGCCAGCGGCACAGCCCCTTTTGTGTTTAGGCCTGATCATTCGCGCACGGCGATGCACTCGATCTCCAGCTTTGCGCCCTTGGGAATGGCGGCCACCTGCACGCAGCTGCGGGCAGGGAACGGCTCAGCAAAGGCCTTGGCATACACGGCATTCACAGCGGCAAAATCGTTGATATCGGCCAGAAAAATGACAGTCTTGACCACATTTGCCATGGAAAGGCCAGCCTCGGCCAGAATGGACTTGAGGTTTGCAAGGCTCTGTGCAGCCTGCTCTTCAACCGTATCGGCCATCTTGCCGGTAGCAGGGTCTACCGATCTGGCCGGAAACAAACACCATATTGCCCAGATCGATCGCCTGGCTGTAAGGGCCGATGGCTGCGGGTGCGTTGGAAGTGGAAACGACTTTCATGATAAAACGTTCCTTTCTTTTTTCTTCTATTATACTCTTTCGCTCACAAGCTGGAAACCCTCTTTTGCAAGCTCTGCGCGGATCTGCTCGATCTGCTCGGCATCGCGGGTCTCAAGGGTGAGCTTGAGGAAGCAGCTGGAAATGGGCATATTGGGATCGGAGCCATCGTGCTGCACCGATACCACATTGCTGCCGCAGCGGGACACGATCTCGGCCACCTTCTTGAGCTGGCCGGGCTTGTCCTCCAGCGCAATGGTCATGTTCGCCTTGCGGCCGCTCATGACCAGACCACGGTGATCACGCGGTTGAGGATGTTCACATCGATGTTGCCGCCGGAGACGACGCAGGCCACCTTTTTGCCCTCGACCGGCAGCTTGTGGAACAGCACTGCAGCCACCGGCACGGCTCCGGCACCCTCGGCAACCAGCTTCTGGTTCTCCATCAGCGAGAGGATGGCGGCAGCGGTCTCGTCCTCGGTGACGGTGACGATATCATCCACATACTGTTCGCAGATCTGGTAGGTCAGCTCACTGGCGTCTTGACCTGAATGCCGTCTGCAAAGGTAGAAACGGCTTTCAGGGTCTGGTACTTATGCTCGTGCAGGCTGCGGTACATGCTGGGTGCACCCTCGGCCTGTACGCCATAGACCTTCACCTCCGGGCGCAGACTCTTGATGGCAAAGGCCACGCCGGAGATCAGGCCGCCGCCGCCCACCGGCACAACGACCGCATCCACATCCGGCAGCTGATCCAGAATTTCCAGACCAATGGTTCCCTGCCCCGCGATGACCTGCTCATCGTCATAGGGGTGGATAAAGGTCATGCCGGTCTCTTCCTGCAGCTCCACAGCCTTGTCGTGGGCATCATCGTAGGTGCCGGGCACCAGACACACCTCTGCGCCCAGATTCTTGGTATTCTCCACCTTCATGATGGGGGCACCGTCCGGCATACAGACGATGCTCTTGATGCCGCGACGGGTAGCAGCCAGCGCCACGCCCTGTGCGTGGTTGCCGGCAGAGCAGGCGATCACGCCCTTGGCGCTCTCCTCCTCAGAAAGCTGGCTGATCTTATAGTAAGCACCGCGCACCTTAAAGCTGCCGGTGGCCTGCAGGTTTTCGGTTTTCAGGTACAGTTGGCAGTCCTTGAGAGCTTGGGTGCCTCGATGAGGTCGGTCTTGCGGGCAACATCCTTGAGCACAAAGGCTGCATGGTAGATCTTATCCAGAGTCAGCATGGTTTTCTCCCTCTATTTTTATCGTTCCCTGCTCTGCGGCTTTTCCGCCTCAGAGCCTTTATTTCTGGCTTATTATGCATGTTTCTCAGTATAGGTTAACAAAGTTGATTTGTCAAATGAATTTCCTTCACGCCTGAAACCTAAAAAGAGAACTGCCGCAGGCATACCGCCCACAGCAGTTCTCCGTGTTTTTGTGTTTTTAACGGCCGCGGCCACCGCCGCCGCCGTGGCTGCCGCCGCCGCCCATTCCACCGAAGGAGCCGCCGCCGAACGAGCCGCCCCCAAAGGAGCCACCTCCGCGGGAGCCACCGAAGGACCCGCCGCCAAAGCCGCCGCCCATGGGAGGACGGGGCGGACGCCGGTTGTTGTTCCGGGGCGGGCGGGGCCGGTCATTGCGGGGGCCGGGGCCATAGCCCGGGCCGTATCCGGGGCCGAAGCCGGGGCCCGGAGGGGGCGGCGGGCCGGGACGGTGCCGACGGGCCGAACCTGCCATGTAGCCCCATGCAAAGGGACCCCAGTTCCAGCCTGCTGCGTGGCCGATGGGTGCAATGAACACCCGGAACACGAACAGCACGATGATCAGCATCACCATCAGGGACATGAACAGGATCACGATACCCAGAACGATATCCCCAAAGGTGGTGGGGCCGTCGTCCGGCTGGGCATAGCTGCCGTCGTCGTAGCTGCCATTGTTCAGATTTACCCCATAAACACTTGCAATGGTGTCGGCCACATTGTTGGCACAGGTGATTACTGCATCGCTGTAATCGCGGTTAACAAAATCACCTTCCATGGTCTGAGCGAGGGCACTGGCCTGACTTTCCAGCGTGGTGTTGCGGAAGCCGTCGCCGTAGGTCACGTAGTAATCGCCGTCCTCGTAGATGGGCGACTCCATCACCAGCAGGATCAGCACACCGTTGTTCTCGGAAGCCGAGCCGATGCCCCAGGCGTTGAAGGCCTGTGTTGCATAATCCTCAGTGGAATAATTGCCCGTATAATCTACAGTCAGTACGCCGATCTGTGCTCCGTTGCAGCTGGACTCCAGCTGGTTGTTCAGATCAACGATGGTCTGGGTGGTGCTGTCGCTCAGGATGTTGGCGTCATCCACCACACACTGATCTCTGGGCAGATCCGGCAGGCTGGCGGCGGCAAATGCCGCCGGGCACAGGGCCGCTGCGCCCACCACAAGGGCCAGCACCAGAGCGCTTACGCGTTTTGCAAAATTTTTCATGCGAAGGGTTCAACCTCCTTTACACCGGCAATGGCTCCCAGCACGCTGGCCGGGAAGCCGCCGGTCTCTTTCTGGTAGTCGTAAACGGCATCGTTGTATTTCAGGGTGCCGATGATGGTAGCCGCACTGTTGAACTGGCCGTACTGGCCCTGCACCGCGCCCATCTTCATGGGGTCTGCGGCCTGCTCCTGCAGCTTTGCGTAGAGCTGATCGATCCGCGACCCCAGCACCTCGTTGGCCTGATACAGCGCATGCATCGTGCTGCCCTGATAATAGGGCAGCGAGGTGAGTGCCTGACTTTGCCGCCGTTCTGCACGGCTTCCAGACAGGCGGTAAAATCGCTCAGCGCGCTCTGTGCGGCCTGCACCTCGGCACTGTCCGCTCCCAGCGTGCTGCTGGCGGTAGTGATGATGTTTGCCGCCGTGTTCATGCGGGTGGTCAGCTCCTCGTTGAGGTTATAGCCGTTGTCTGCCGCCACACCCACCGTGTACCATTTGCGGACTTCGTTGTACCGGCTGCGCAGCTTGGCGCCAAAGCCCAAAAGGCCGCCAGCATCACCACCACGCTCAGCGCCAGTGCAGCTGCGCGGGTGGAAAGGGCTGCGGGCAGCTTTGCTTCCAGCCCTGCCAGCTTCTGCTGCAGAGGTGTCAGCGGCACGGCCTGCTCCGGCTGCTTTTGTTCGCGGTAGCTGCCCGCGTCAAAACCGCCGGAAGTGCTGTTCTGTTTTTGCGAAAAATCTGCGTTTGCCATCTCAGCTCCGGATCTCCATCATTTTTGCTTTCAGTTCGTCCTCGATGCGGTTCAGCTCCTGCTCGGCGGCAGCGCGCTTTGCGCGGCCCTCGCTCTGGATCTTGTTCAGCTCGTCCAGCGTCTCGATCAGGCTCTTGTTGGTCTGCTGCAGGGTCTCGATGTCCACCACACCGCGCTGAGATTCCTTTGCGGTCTCGATGGTACCCATCTTCAGGGCCTCTGCGTTCTTCTTGAGCAGGTCGTTGGTCATGTCGGTCACGGCACGCTCGGCCTGCATGGCCTGCTGGCTGTGGGCCAGACCCAGTGCCAGCACCATCTGGTTCTTCCACAGGGGGATGGTGTTGACGATGGTGGACTGGATCTTTTCCGCCATCATGGTATTGTTGTTCTGCAAAAGGCGGATCTGCGGCCCCATCTGCAGGCTGATGTTGCGGGTCAGCTCCAGATCATAGAGCTTCTTCTCAAAGCGTTCGCACTGGTCGGCCAGATCACGAGCCGCCTGTGCATCCTCCGGCAGGCCGGAAACCTTGGCCTTATCCATGGCCTGCTGCAGCTCGTTTGCGCGCACATCGGCCAGCTTCTTTTTGCCGGCAAGGATATACATGCTCAGCTCCTTGAAGTAGGCCATGTTCAGATCATACATCTTATCCAGCATGGCGATGTCCTTGAGTAGCTGCACCTGATGGCCCTCCAGCATGGACTGGATCTTTTCCACGTTGGTCTCGGCCTTGTTGTACTTCATCTTCATGGCATCCAGCTGGTCGCCCTTCTTCTTGAAGAAGCCGAGGATGCCCTTTTTTTCTTCCTCGCCTGCATCAAAGCTCTTCAGCTCACCGATCAGGCTGGTGATCATATCGCCCACTTCGCCCAGATCCTTGGTGGACACCTTGGAGAGCGCAGCCTCGGAGAAATCGCCGATCTTCTTCTGACAGGCGGAGCCGTACTGCAGCACCTGCTGGCTGTTGGTAATATCGATCTTTTCAGCAAACTGATCCACCATGGCCTGTTCTTCCGGGGTCAGGTTCACCTGCGGCTGCTCCGGTGCGGCAGCTTCCTGCTGGGCGGGTGCTGCCTTTTCCTCTTCTGCCGGGGTGGGGTCCAGCGTCAGGGTGGGTACTGCGGGTGCATCGAGGTCAAAGTTGAATGTATTATCAGCCATAAGAGATTTCTTCCTTTCCAAATACCGTTTACCTTTTTTAGCTCAGGCCCTGCCCTTTGAGCATGTTCTGCAGCACCGTGATATCTGCAGAAAGGTCCATGCTCTCGGCGGCGTACAGGGCATCCAGCTGGTTTTCAAACGCCGTGGCAATGGAAGCAGCATTGTGCTCCACCTCGGTACGGATGGCTGCGGCATTCTCGCCGCGCACGCCCTGCTTTGCCAGCTTTGCATACTGCTGCAGAACGTTCACCGCATCCGGCAGGTAATAGTTTGCGAACCTGCGCACCTGCTTTGCCTTTTCCGGGTTTGCTTCCACCGATTCCACAATGGAGCGGCCCGCCTTTTCCATGCGGGTCATGGCGGCAGAGAGCTGCGGGTCCGGCAGCTGCTCGTTGAGGGTGTGCAGGGTATCCAGTTTCTGCTGAATGTCGGTCAGCATCGCGTCCACATCCTCCACACCGGTGTGGAAAGGCACTTCGTGCTCCACCACCCGGGGCGGGCAGACCTTCTGTGCCGCACCAAAGGCCACAAATGCACCGCCCAGCGCCGCCAGCAGCGCCCACAGCTTATACACCGGCAGTACCGCGCACAATACAAAAGACCAGTGCCATTGCATAAAATGGCAGAACGCTGGGCTTTCTGGTGCGGATGATCTTGCTCATGTTTCTTCTCCTTGTCCGGGGCATTGCCCCTTATGTTACCCATAATACCGCACCCCGCGAAAAACGCAAGTCTTTCACGGATAATTTACAACCTGGCCATCATTTGTTGATCCACGGCAGAGAGCCGCGCCCCAGACCTCGCGCAGCTTTTCCGGGCGGCAGGCAGCGTTTGCCGGGCTGGTGCTGGGCAGCTTTACCGCTGCAATGCCGGACACCGGCTGCAGATACTTTGTATAGATCCGGTATGCGGTGGCTCCGTTGCAGAATACTGCTTCGATGGGTGCCTTTGCCAGCAGAGCGGCAATATCATTCGGCACTGCATCCTTGATGGAAGCATCCGCTGCGCCGGTGATGGTGCAGCGTTCCAGCGTGTCCCAGAGGGCCAGCCCATGGCGCAGGATGATTTGCTTTTTGGCTTCAATGTCCTCACGGGCAGGCACCGGCTCACCGGTCAGCGCGGCCATCATGGGCCAGAAGCGGTTCTGCGGGTGGCCGTAGTAAAAGGCCATCTCCCGGCTTTTGGGGCTGGGCCATGTGCCAAGGATCAGCGCCCGGCTGTGTTCGTTATACACCGGTTCAAAGCTCATTGTCCGCCTGCACTTTCAATTTTATCCCAAGGCGAGCCAAGGTCGCGGCCGGACGGCTCTGCTCTGGGGCCGTCGAACCACAGCTCATCGATCAGGTCGGCAAGGCCGTCCTCCCGCACATCGCCAATGATGCGGTCGGCGGCAGCCTTTGCGTCCGGCGTGCCGTTTGCCATGCAGCAGCCAAGGCCCGCTGCCTTCAGCATGGCCACATCGTTGGCAGAATCGCCTGCTGCCACGGCATCGGCCAGTGTCAGACCCATCTTTTCGCACAGGTCGGCAAGGCCAACGCCTTTGTCCATTCCACCGCGCACAATGTCGTAGTAGCACAGGCCGTCGGCATTCTGCGCGCCCACCTGCATCCAGTGCAGGCCCAGATGGCCGTACTTTGCCGCAAAATCTGCCACGTGCTCCGGCGGCACTGCCGCAAAGGCCGCGTGGGGCATATCGATCAGGTGGCGGTCCTGATCTTCGCCGTCCATACAGTCCAGCCCGATGCTGTTCATCTGCTGATAGCCCCTGTGCAGATATTCATACTCGCAGTAGGCGTAGCAGGCATCCCTGAAATTGAACTGCAGCGGATAGTTATAATCCTCGCAGAAATCCACCAGCGCGTACATTTCCTCAGCGGTGAGCGGGTGCTCGGCCACGATGCGGCCCTCGCGGTCCACCACACAGGCACCGTTGCAGGTGATGGCATAATCGAACCGGATGCCGCCCAGCTGGCCTTTGAGGTTGACGCACGGATACGCACGTCCGGTGCTGAGCACAAATCTGCCGCCTGCGGCCTGCAGCTTTTTGATGGCTTTTACCACCTTCTGACGCGGCTTGCTCTCGCCAAAGGGCACCAGTGTGTTGTCGTAATCGCTTGCCAGAATCTTATATTGCATTCTATTCTCCCCTATGGAACTGAGTTTTGTACCAGTATACCATACTTTTTTAAAATTGGGGTGCATTTGGGCATAAAAATAAGGCTATCGCACAGAATTCCATGCAATAGCCTTATTTTGTTTCACGATGCCGTTTTCTTTGCAGCTTCTTCTCGTAATCACGCAAACACGGCCACGACCACCTGCATTGCCACGCCGAGGAATGCGCCTGCACCCCATGTCAGGCCGGTGATGAACAGGTTCTGCTTCCACGAAGGATTGGTGCGCCACAGCACCGCAAGGCCCACGCCTGCACCGGTGCAAAGGCCCGCCACCAGACTGGAAAAGCGCAGAGCACCCTCCACATACAGCTGGGTCAGCAGCACGCTGGCGGCGCAGTTGGGGATCAGGCCCACCAGCGCAGCCACTACCGGCTGGAAGAAGCCCATGCTGCCCAGAAGGTCTGCAAACACATCTTCGCCCACGCCTTCCACGATCATGCCGAACACCAGACTGAACGCAAAAATGAACACAAAGATCTCCAGCGTATGGCGCAGGGCCGCTTTCCAGATGGGGGCGGGCTTGCCCTCTTCGTCGCTGTGCTCCTCGTGACAGTCCACCTCGTCGGCGTGGCCGGTGTAGCCGCCGCGCAGCGATTTGGGCAGCACGCCGCGCAGCACAAAATCCAGCACAAAGCCCACCACAATGGCGTATACCACCTTGATGACCATGAGCACAGCCAGCTTATCCCAGTAGGCCGGCATGGATACCAGCAGCGGGATGGCTTCGTCGCTGGTGGCAAGGTAGACGGCCATCAGGGTGCCCAGTGTGATGACGCGGGAGGAATAGAAGTTGGACGCAATGGCCGAAAAGCCGCACTGCGGCACACAGCCCAGCACCGCGCCCGGAATCGCGCCCCAGCGCCCGCCGCCTGCCAGCAGTGCTTCAATGCGCTCACCGTGGCGGGTCTCGATATACTCGATCAGAAGATAAGCCAAAAACAGGAAGGGCAGCATCTTGGCGGTATCCACCAGAGATTCGCCCAGAACATCCAGAAACAGTTCCATATACGCTCCTAAAAACGACCGTTCGTCGCTTCATTTTAGTAAATTGCAAATTGGTTGCATTTTTCGAACAGGGATGATTATACACGATATTCTCTCCAATTGCAATACCAAAATGCAAATTAGTTGCAAATTTATGTTATGGAACGCTGCATCGCAAAAAATACGATTTCAAATGGTCTCCGCTGATGCTCTGACCATTTTCAGCGGAATTATTATTTTATTTCGCAATTCTGGAAAATCTGCGGCTTTTCCAGAATTGCCTTTTCACGGGAGGAGTCATAACCGAAAGCGGAAGCTGCCGCGCTGGTTTCCTGTGGAAACATTCGCGCGGCGGAGTTAACGTTCTGCTTGTTTTCAGCGGGCTGAACCCTCTCAGGAGCTGGCACGCCGCAGGCGTGACCGAGAGGGTTCTGCCCGCAAGCACAAGCCTTTCCTCCACGACCCCCGCCCATGAAAATGGGGTCCAGAAACACCCGCAGACGTTTCTGGACCCCAAAATCAAAAATATAATTTCCTTAGCTTATGCGCAAAGCAACGCGGAGCGCATTCAAAATCGTCCCACACAGCAGGAGTCTGCCTTTTGTTTTACCCCTTCATTGGCACAAAGCCCACAAGGTCTTTTACCACCTCGCCGCCGATGATCAGGCCGGCCACCGAGGGTACAAAGGCATTGGAGCCCGGCACCGAACGGCGCTGGGTGCACTTGCGCTGGGTGCCCGGAGGGCAGATGCAGTGATACTTGCAGCTGATGTCGTCATCCTCGATGGGGGTCATGGCAGGCTCCTTGGAGTAGACCACCTTCAGGTGCTTGATTTTGCGCTTGCGGCACTCGGTACGCATCACCTTGGCCAGCGGGCAGACCGAGGTCTTGTAGATATCGGTCACTTCAAAGCGGGTCGGGTCCATCTTGTTGCCTGCGCCCATGGAGCAGATGATGGGGGTGCCTGCCTCCTTGCACTTCATCACCAGCGCCAGCTTGCCGGTAACGGTGTCAATGGCATCCACCACATAGTCGTACTGGGTAAAGTCGAACTGGTCCTGTGTTTCCGGGCCAAAGAAGCACCGGTGGGTGGTCACCCTGATGTCCGGGTCAATGTCGTGGATGCGCTGTGCAGCCACATCTACTTTATATTGCCCTACCGTACTGCGGGTGGCGATGATCTGGCGGTTGAGGTTGGTCAGGCAGACCTTATCATCATCGATCAGATCCAGTGCCCCCACGCCGCTGCGCGCCAGCGCTTCCACCGTGTAGCCGCCCACGCCGCCGATGCCGAACACCGCCACGCGGGAATTGTGCAGTTTTTCCATAGCTTCCGCGCCCAGCAGCAACTGCGTGCGGGAATACTGATTTTGCATTTTGTTCTCCTTGTTACTTTTCCACTCTCGTAATGGTGCCGCCGCCCAGCACGGTGTCGCCCTGATACAGCACCACGGCCTGACCGGGCGTAGGGGCGCGCTGGGGCTGGTCAAATTCCAGCCGGAAGCCGCACTCCGCCGGGTAGACGGTGGCGGCCTGCTCCACCTGATGGTACCGGGTGCGGGCTGTGACCCGCAGCGGCCCGGTCAGCTCCGGAATGGCGATCCAGTTCACCTCGTCCGCATACACGATGCGGTCGAACAGCATCTCCTCCGGCCCTACCGTGACGGTGTTTGCCTGCATGTCCTTGCCGCAGACGTACACAGGTGCCCCCATGGCAAGGCCCAGCCCCTTGCGCTGGCCGATGGTGTACCGCACCGCGCCGTTGTGGGTGCCCACCACCCTGCCGCTCTCGTCCAGAAAATCACCTACCGGGTAGTGTTTGCCGGTGAAGTCCTCCATAAAGCGGGCATAGTCGCCATCCGGCACGAAGCAGATGTCCTGACTGTCGTGCTTGCGGGCATTGACAAATTTGTGCTGCTCCGCGATCTCGCGCACCTCAGTCTTGTGCAGGCCGCCCAGCGGCAGACGGATATGCGCCAGCTGCTCCTGAGTGAGGTTGTAGAGCACGTAGCTCTGGTCCTTGCCCTCGTCCAGCCCCTTTTTGAGCAGGAAACGGCCGGTGGCCTCGTCCTGCTCCACCCGGGCATAGTGGCCCGTGACCACATACTCCATGCCGTGTGCCCGGGCCCAGTCCAGCAGATGGCGGAACTTCATATATTTATTGCAGTCGATGCAGGGGTTCGGCGTGCCGCCCGCCTCATACACGCGGACGAATTTTTCAATGATCTGTTCCCGGAAGTCGGCTGTGAAATCCAACACCTCGTACGGGATATCCATGGCAAACGCCACCTCTGCCGCGTCCTCGATGTCCTTTTCCGAGCAGCAGGTGTGAAAGCCGGACTGTCCCAGCGTTTCGTTGCGGGTGAGCCGCATGGTGATGCCGGTGCAGTCATAGCCTGCCTGCTGCATGAGCCATGCCGCCACCGAGCTGTCCACGCCGCCGCTCATGGCAATGAGGGCATGCGGCTTTGAATCAGGGGTCTGTGTGGTCATAAGTTCTCCTTTGGTGCATTCAACACACTAAAACAGTAGTATAATAGTAACTCTGAAAAAAGAGCTTGTCAAGACGCAGCGAGCTGCTGCACTGCGGCCAGCAGGGCTTGCCGCTCGTTGGGATATTCTTCCCGGATCACACCGTCCAGCAGCGCTTCCAGCACTTTGCGGATGCCCGGCCCCGCCGGGACGCCTGCCGCCATCAGGTCGCGGCCATTCACAGCCAGCTGGCTGACGCGGCAGCATACGCCGTCCGCGTCCAATTGTTCGGCCAATTCGGAAAGTGCAGCAAAATCAGCCGCCCGTTCCGGCTGCAGGGCTGTGCCCAGTGCTGCCAAACGCCGCACGGTACACAAGTTATATTTGCCCAGTAGTCGGCGGGCGTAGATAGTAAAGTCGGGTGTGACGGTAGTTTCTCTGAGGACCGTCCGCTGGGGTGGGACCCTGTTGCCGAAGGCAATAGGGCGGGCGATGGAATGGCCTGCAACGGCAACGACTGCCGCCTGCGGCGGAAACAAGGAGTTGCTGTTGGGGCAGCGGCCAGCAGGATGCGAGTGCTGCTCAAAGCACGAAGCATCCGCTGGGTGCCGCAACCCGTACTCGTGTCCGAAGAGAAAGCTACCGTCACGCCTTCTGGCTTCCCGCACCAACACCGCCGCCTCTTCAATCAAGGCATTGGAGCAGCGCAGGCGCTTTGTGTGCGGCGGATGCCGTCCTCGCCAAGGCTGTACAGCAGCGCCGCCAGCCGGATGGGCAGGTTTTCTGCACCCGCCGGGCAGGCATCCACCACCGGCTTTGCCGCCGCCAGTGCCTCCGATGAAAGCTCCGGCAGAATAACAAGCAGTATTTTTTTGTCAAGATATGCCGCAGGGGCGGGAGCGCTCAGCAGTTTTGCAAGCTCTTCCTCGATGCGCTCCACCGATACGCAGTCCAGATGGGCACACAGCTCCTGTGCCGCCTGCGCCGTGGGCGGGTCGATGGCAAAGCCAAACCGGGCTGCGAAGCGGTACAGCCGCAGGATGCGCAGCGCGTCCTCGGTGAACCGCTGGCGGGGCACACCCACCGCCCGTACGATGCCGCTTTGCAGATCGGCCTGCCCGCCAAAGGGGTCCACAAGGCCCTCTTTTTCATTGTAGGCCATGGCGTTGATGGTAAAATCCCGCCGGGCCAGGTCCTCCCGCACATCCGGCACAAAGTGCACCTCGTCCGGGTGGCGGCCATCTGTGTAGGTGCCTTCTGTACGGAAGGTGGTGATCTCGTAAAGGGCACCGCTCTGCTTCACCGTTACCGTGCCGTGCTGCAGGCCGGTGGGGATGCACCGCTGCGCGCCGAACAGCTCCATCACCTGCTGCGGCAGAGCACTGGTGCACAGGTCCCAGTCGTGCGGTGTAAGGCCCAGCAGACTGTCCCGCACGCAGCCGCCCACCACGTAGGCTGCATAGCCCGCCCTGTGCAGGGTGTCCAGCAGCTCTGCCGCACCCTCGTCCATCCGGATGGTCATGGCTGTGCCTCCTCGTACTGCAGGGTGATGCTTTTGCCGTCAAAGCCGCACTCCGCCGCCGGAAGATTCTCTGTGCCTGCGCGGCATACTCCTCCGGGTCGGTGATCATGGGGGAATAATGGGTCAGCCAAAGCCGCTTTGCCCTCGCCTGCGCGGCAAGGGTCGCGCTCTGCCCAAAGGTGCTGTGCCCCCACTGACGGGCCTGGTCTTCCTGCTCCGGAAGGGCATAGGTGGCATCGCATATCAGCAGGTCTGCGTCATGCGCTGCCTGCAAATAATACGGGCAGGGGGCCGTATCGCCGGAAAATACCACGCTCAACCCCTTGCGCGGGGCGCCCAGCACCTGCGCAGGCTGCACCGTTCTGCCCTCCACGGCAACGCTCTGCCCTTTCTGCAGCATCTTCCATTGCTGCACCGGCACCCCCAGCGCCCGGGCCTGCTCCGGCGAAAATTTGCCTGCACGGGGCAGCTCCAGCCGGTAGCCAAGGCTTTTTACCCGGTGCTTTGTGGCAAACGACACCAGCCGCGCACCGGCAGGCCAGCCCTCGCTCAGCGCATCCAGCGCCAGCGGCTGGCCCGGCATAAGCACCTGCGGCTTTACCGGATAGGGCAGCGGGCCGGTCAGTGCCCGCACAGCCGCCCAGATATCCGGCAGGCCCTCCGGCCCCAGCAGGGCAAGCGGCCTTGTGCGGCCCTGCGCCCCCAGCGTCTGCAAAAGACCCGGCAGACCAAAGATGTGGTCGCCATGGTAGTGGGTCAGGCAGATGGCATCCGCCCGCATCAGGTTCACGCCTGCCCGGTGTGCCGCTGCCTGAGTTCCCTCGCCGCAGTCCCAGAGCAGGCCGTGACCGCCGCAGGCTGCAAACGCAGCCGAAAGCGCCCGGTCCGGCAGCGGCATGGTAGCAGCGGTGCCCAGCAGTGTGATGGTAAGCATAAAGATTGTTCTCCCTGTACAATGTATCTCTTAAGGTTTTATTGTACCACAGCCGGGCCGGTTGCACAATCGGTGCCTGCGGCGCATAGGATGGCCCAGCACAACAAAAAGGGGGCAGCGGGATGAGACGCAAAAAAGGGGAGCCTTTTTCCGGCAGGCCGCACAGCGGCCTTGGATGGGTGCTGCTGCTCGCCGCACTGGCCCTGTTTCTGCTGGCCGGTGCGCCCGGCTGCATGGCCCAGCGGATGGCGTGGTCTGCCCGGGGAACGATGATCTTTCTGCCCAGCGGGTTTTGAAAAAATGGGAGCATCCTGCTGCACAGAACGCTCCCATTTTTCTTTTTACTTTCCATCCGAATAGGGCAGCTGGCCGGTCAGGGTCAGCGTTTCGGCAAGCTCGTCCTCCGAGCGGAACCGCCACGCCGCCGCTCCCACGGCCACATAGCAGGCATCGGCACGACCCTCCGGTGTAACGGCAAGAATCATCGTTTCACCGTCGCCCACCGCCGTTACCATGCCATCCGCACTCACAGTTGCCACGCCCGGATTGCTGCTGAGCCATGTCATCGTTCCGTTTTTGGTGCCTGCAGCCTGCGCGGTCAGCTTCTGACTGGCTCCCACTGCCTGCAGCAGCATGGCATTTTTGCTCATCTGCACCCGTCCGATCTCCGATGTGACCGTTACCGTGCAGCGCAGCACCTGCCCGGCTGTGGTCAGTGCGCTGATGACGGCCTTGCCGGACCCCTGCGCCTTTACGGTACCGTTTGTGCTTACCGATGCCACCGCCGGGTTGCTGCTGACCCACTGCCGCACATAGGTAAACCCGCCTTTGTTCTGTTCCAGCTTCAGCTGTTTCGTCGGGGCAGGCTCCTGCTCTGTAATGGTAAGCGTCAGATCGCTGGTGTTCAGCACCAAGCGGCTGGCTGTGCTTTGCGCACCGTGATGGTACAGGTGGTCTTTTCGCCGCGCTCATTGCGGGCCGTGACGGCCGCAGTGCCCTCGGCATGGCCGGTCACCTTGCCGGTGCCGTCCACCGATGCCACTGCCGGATCACTGGAAGTCCAGATCAGAAAGAAGTAGTCGTTGGGTGCCTGCACATTCAGGTAGGCCACCGGGGCCGGTCTCCTTCGGTGATATCCAGCGTCAGTTCGGCAGTGTCCAATGTCATGCCGCTGTCCGGCAGCGGCTGCTCCTGCGCAGCATAGGCCGACAACGCCCCGGCTGCAAACAGTTCTGCGCACAGCACCACTGCACAAACACACGCTTTGAACCCCTGCTTCATGGGCTTTGCCCTCCCCGCCTGCTTTGCTGCAAGATCCTTTAAATATTCCTGTCTCCGTATTATTTTACACGCAGTGCAAAACCGGGTCAAGTTTTTTGCCCATTCTGCCGGGCAGCTGAGCCTTTTTTTGTGGAGAATAATAAAATCAGCTTTTCAATTTTACAAAACGCCGCCGCACCCGGCAAACCGGATGCGGCGGCGCTGTTCTGCTTTTGAATTTTCAGCTTAGTAGTTGATCTTTTTCAGCTCAAAGTAGCTCTGCGGATGTGCGCACACCGGGCACTTGAGCGGTGCGGACTTGCCGATATAGGTGTAGCCGCAGTTCCGGCACTGCCATACCTGCTGCTCCTCGCGGGCAAAGACCTTGTTGTTTTTCAGGTTTTCGGCCAGCGCACGGTAGCGCTCCTCGTGCTCCTTCTCGATCTGTGCCACCATGGTGAACAGTGCTGCGATCTGAGGGAAGCCCTCTTCTTTAGCCTCCTTGGCCATGCGGGGGTACATCTCGGTCCACTCGTCGTGCTCACCGCCTGCTGCCATGTCCAGACAAGTCAGGGTATCGGGGATCGCGCCGCCGCACAGCAGCAGAACCAGATCTTTGCGTGCTCCTTCTCATTGCCGGCGGTCTCCTCAAAGATCGCGGCCAGCTGCTCGTAGCCTTCTTTTTTTGCCATGCTGGCAAAGAAGGTGTACTTGTTGCGTGCCTGGCTCTCGCCTGCAAACGCTTCCATCAGATTTTTCTCGGTTTTGGTACCCTTCAGTTCCATGATGCTCTCCTTTCAAAAACGGATCTTCTGTCAGGATCGACCGATCCCGGCTCTATCATTCAGCCCGGCGGTAATTTTTTCGCCTGCGGCTCAGGTTCTGAACAGAGTATACCATATTTTTTGATTGAAATCAAGAATAATTCCTATTTATTATGAGAATATTTCTCAGTTATGCTGCTTCAGTGCACACACAGCAATGCTCAGGGCGCTCCACGCTGCCTGATACATCAGCACCGTTGCCACCGAAAGCTCCCAGATGCTGCCTGCACTGGTGAGCAGCGCTGCAATGATAATGGAGAACAGCACCGAGACCATCTGTACCGTGGTGGCGCTGCTCTCGGCGTTCTGGGCCTGATCCGCAGCCTGCAGACCGCCGGTCAGGCTGGCAAACGCCTTGAGATGGATCATGCAGCAGGTGTCCTCCGGGTCTTCCGGTGCGGCCTTGATGGCGTTGCACTGCTCCTGATCCAGCACGGTGATCATGCCTTCCGGCAGGCGGTATGCTTCGGTAATGTGGTGTGCAGTCAGACTGGGGTCCTGGCATGTGACCAGCAGGCGGATGTTCTCCTTTTGCAGCACGGCAAGGCCGCGGGCCACATTGCGCCCGCCCACATATTTCAGCACGAACATAGCGTGCAGGTTGCCGGACACAGCCAGATACAAAATTTGCAGCTCGCCGTTCTTCGAGTGCTGCATCTCGTATTCCTCGTCCGGCAGCGGCACGCCCTCCTGCTCCAGATAGCGGCGGGTACCAATGAGGATGCGGTTGTTATCGCACCAGGCGGAAAAGCCCAGCCCATGGTGCTGCTCCAGATCCTTGACCGGGAACAGGATGTCTGTGCGTTCCTCAACGATCTGGCGGAACAGCCCCTTCAGGGTGCCGTGGCTCCCGTTCAGCACGCTGGCCGCGTACAGGATGGCGCGGTCGATGCGGCCGCCCTTGAAGATGCGGATATCCTCCAGCTGTGCGCTGTCGGCGGTGAACAGGTCGTCTGCATCGATCTGCAGCGTATCAATGCCGCCCAGCTGCTCAATGGCCTGCCAACCGGGCACGACTGCGCCCACAGCCGCAGCCGCACGCTGCAGCCGTAGCGAGGCAACGCCCGCGATCAGGGTAGAAGAAAGCGGTGCGCCCATGCACAGCACAGCGGCCATGGCAGCCGCCGCTTTGTTCCAGCCAGCACCTGCCAGCAGGAACAGCACACCGCTGAGCAGGGCAACGCCCAGCAGGATGTACGAAACTTTGCGTGCACGGCGCTCGCTTGCGCGTTCACTCAAGCTCTGCTCCACAAAGCCGTCAGCTTCCTTCATCATCGGGCGGCTCAGCAGCACCCAGGGGTCCTTCTGTTCCAGATCCCGTGCAAGGGCACGCAGCAGGTCTTTGTCCTTGGCGCGGTAGGCGCCCTCGAACTCCACACCATTGGTCACCAGCTCATAGCCGCCCTTGACAGCAGCCAGCATCACCCGGCTGCCCAGCAGCGCAAGGAACAGCCCCAGCGCGGCCATGCCGCTGAGCAGCGAGATGCCGGTGGTGCCGCGGTAAACATTTGCGTTCAGCATGGCTGTGACCGCCTGCACCAGCGCTGCCACTGCGGCCAGCGCCGGCATCGTCTCGGAAGAAGACCGTCCGCGCAGGCCGTTCAGGCCGTCGCGCAGCACCGGGAAGCCCACGCACAGGCTTGCTGCCAGCAGCAGCAGGTTTGCAGCATAGAATGCCGCCGGGGCAGCATCCGGGTCCAGCGCCGCCATGGCGGGCAGCAGCCCATCCGACACCAAACCAAAATGCAGCAGCACCACAGTCAGAATGCCGCCCAGCACGCAGCGCAGCGTCAGCTCTGCGCTCATGCGGTGCAGCTTATCCGCCGTGGCCTCCGGCTCGGGCAGCGCCGTTTCAGCATGTTCCTCCGAGAACACCGCGTCCTCCGCCTCAGCTTTCAGTTCCGGCTGTGGCGCAGCGGGTGCCTTCTCCGGGGCCTGCGGCGGCTCTTCACCGTCCAGCGGCAGCGGCAGGCTCATGGTGTCCTCTTTTGCGGCAGGCTCCTCTGCCGGGGCCAAAGGTGCCTGCGGTGCGTCCTCGCTCTGCGCCTTGCCAAAGAAATCGGCCACCGGCTGCTTTTCCGGCTGCTCCGTTTTTTCCGGCTGCGGCACAGGTTCCGGCTGCAGCTCCGGTGCCGTCTCCTTTACCGCTGCAAACACAGCCGCGGGCAGCGGTGCACCGGACGGTTTCTTTTTGCTTTCAGCCGGTTCAGTTTCTGCTGCCGGGGCTGCTTCGGCTCTCGGTGCAGGCTTTTCCGGCTTCTGGTCGCTCAGGCCGTTGATCATCGCCTTGAGCTGTGCCATCTCCTGCTGCTCCTGCTCTTCCTGCGGCAGCAGCACCTCCGGCGCATTCTTGGGGTGCCGGAGAGGCTTTGCCGTGCTGTGCTGCTCTGCGGGTCTTGCCGCCGGGACAGCGCTCTGCCGGGTGTTTCCGGCTTCACTGCCGCCGGGGGTTCCGCCGTTTGCGGTGCAGATTTTTCCTCCGGCTTTTTGGCGGGTGCTTCCGGCTGTGCATCCTCTGCTTCCTTTTCCAGAAAAGGCCACGGGGCCAGTTCCTGTTCCGGGTCTGCCTCCGGCTTCAGCATCAGTTCCAGATCCGCTTCCGGTTCCGGCTGCGCATCTTCACCCAGCCGCACCTCACCGGTGGGCATTTCCTGCGGCTGCTCTGCTGCAGCTTCGTCAGTCTCCTGCTTTTCCTTACCACGGCCAAACAGGCCAAACCGTTTCTGCGGCTTTTCCTCCGGCTGGTTTTCGTCCCTCCGGGTCATCTCCTCCGGGATATCCACCGCCGTGGTGCTGAAAAAGGAGCGGAACTTTTCATCCGGGGTCATTTCCCGGCCATTATTTTTATCTTTCGGCATTCTAGTCCCTCCTGTAATTCAAATTGAGGTTCCGGCCCGAATGCCGGATCATGCCTGCTGTGCTGCGCGCTGGGACTGGATTTCGTACAGAATAATGCCCGCAGCCACCGACACGTTGTAGCTGTCCACACCGGTGCCCGGTGCTGCCATATCCAGCCGCACCACGCCGTCGCACAGCTTTTTCACCAGCTGCGAAACACCGCTGCCCTCGCTGCCCAGCACCAGTGCAATGGGGCCGGTCAGGTTGTTCCTGCGCAGAGACACTCCGTCCATATCGGCGCAGTAGACGAACACACCCTGCTCCTTCAGGCGGCGGATGGTCTCGCCGATGTTGGCCACACGAGCCACCGGCAGGCGTTCTGCGGCACCTGCGCTGGACTTGATGACGGTAGGCGTGACCGATGCGCCGCCGCGCTTTGGGATCACGATGCCATGCGCACCGCACAGCAGAGCACTGCGCATCACGGCACCCAGATTGTGCGGGTCTTCAATGCCATCGCTCAGCACCAGAAAAGGTGCCTCGCCCTTGTCCTTGGCTGCTGCCATCAGGTCGTCTACCGTCACGTATTCGATTTCGCTGGCAAATGCCGCCACACCCTGATGGCTCTCGGTGCCGGTCATCAGGCGCAGCTTGTTGGGGTGCACCCGCTTCACCGTGGCACCCGCTTCCTTTGCCAATGCGGTATAGTAAGCCGCCACGGCCGGAGCCATGCCCTCAGCAATGAGCACGGTGTCCACGCCGGAACCGCTTTTCAGCAGTTCGGTCACCGGATTTTTGCCATAAACAAGGCTCTCGTTCTTCTGCAGCGGCTCTTCCGGGCTGCGGCGCGGACGGCGCGGCTGGTTCTTTCTTCCATGATGATTTTCTCCTTCCGTTGTATCACCGGAAGGTGCTGTGCACACCTCAAAGGCACGCCGCACTCTGGGCCGCGCACCGGTATGATCTGAAGCTGATAACTCATCTTGAAGTATAGCATAAGCCGACCTTGTTTGCCAGCAAATTACCGTTTTTTATCCGCGTCCTGCAAAAGTTTTTCTGTTCGTGGTGCCGGAGACCGTTTCCGCTTTTTTGCAGAAATGTTCTGCCGCCCTGCATCAGTTTTACCCGGCTGCTGGGTAGATATCCCTCTGTTTTGCCGGAGAAAAAAGTTTTCCACAAAAACGCGGTATACAATCCGTAGAAGAGCGATTATTTTTCCACATGTTGAAAACCCTGTGGAGAAAGTTCAAAAGTCCAGCTTTAAAGCCTGTTTTGCCTGTGGAATTCCACACTTTCCACAAGGTTTTCCACTTTTTGGTTCGACCTTTTTTGATTTCCTGCGTACAATTTGTAGAATACAAGTCGGAAATATGACAATTTTTTGAACTGCATCCTGTCCGCTTTTGCCAAATTGCCCAATATCATTTTGACGAATGTGGATCTGTGTTGAAAATCCGTCCTTCATCAAGCTTTCTGTCTTTCGGCCGCTCATTGCACATTATATGGAAATTTGTTGCATTCTATCGAATATACGCGCTTCTGGCAGTAACCCCCTGCACCCTGCCAGAAACAGAATCCCCGCATTGTTACAGGAAAACACCGGTTTGGATTGATTTTGGCCGCTGTTTGGGGTATACTAATTCTGTAGGTTCGTTAAACCGTGCACAAAGCGGATATGAAACGAGCAAGACCCCAATGATTTTGTGGAGGTAATGAATAATGTTGGTAAATGCAACCGAAATGCTGATCAAAGCACGTGATGGCCACTACGGTGTGCCTCAGTTCAACATCAACAATCTGGAGTGGACCAAGTCCGTTCTGACCGCCTGCGAGGAAATGAAGAGCCCTGTGATTCTGGGTGTTTCCGAGGGTGCCGGCAAGTACATGACCGGTTTCAAGACCGTCGCTGCCATGGTCAGCGCAATGGTCGATTCCATGGGCATCACCGTTCCCGTTGCCCTGCATCTGGATCACGGCACCTATGAGGGCTGCAAGGCCTGCATCGAGGCCGGCTTCTCTTCCATCATGTTCGATGGCAGCCACTACTCCATCGAGGAGAATGTGGAAAGACCAAGGAGCTGGTTGCTCTGGCACACGCTAAGGGCCTGAGCATCGAGGCCGAGGTCGGTTCCATCGGCGGTGTCGAGGACGGCGTTGTGGGTGCCGGCGAGATCGCAGACCCCGAGGAGTGCGCAAAGATCACTGCTCTGGGCATCGACTTCCTGGCTGCCGGCATCGGCAACATCCACGGTGTCTACCCGGCAAACTGGAAGGGTCTGGACTTCGAGGCTCTGGACCGCATCCACAAGGCCACCAATAACATCCCTCTGGTCCTGCACGGCGGCACCGGCATCCCCGACGAGATGATCGCAAAGGCAATCAGCCTGGGCGTTTCCAAGATCAACATCAACACCGAGTGCCAGCTGGTGTTTGCTGAGGCCACCCGCAAGTACATCGAAGAGGGCAAGGATCAGCAGGGCAAGGGCTTCGACCCCCGCAAGCTGCTGGCTCCCGGCGCAAAGGCCATCGAGGCCAAGTGCAAGGAGAAGATCGAGCTGTTCGGCTGCGCAGGCAAGGGCTAAGCAGAAGCTCGTATCGTAACCGGTACACCACCCAATAATGTATGCGGCCCCGTCACGTTGAATGCTCAACGCGGCGGGGCCGTTTTTCTACTTTATTCAGAAATGCGGTAATGTCCGACGATGTCCGTTCGTTTTTCCAGAACGTCCTGCTCATAAGCCGTCTGCCATGGTTCATTGTGGTGAATGACATAGGGCACTCCATTTTTATTTCGCCAGTCAGACACGATGCCAATATGTCTTTCAAAGATCACAATATCACCGCCCTGCCATTGCTCCGTTTCGGAAACATTGGTGGTCAGTTTGACCGTATTACGGGAGAAAAACACCTTCAGGTTTCGCACCCTGCGAAAGTCTATATTTTTATCCGGCGCTGTAATTCCATATTCTTCTGGATGTTCCCGAATGTCCGTGTCTACCAGAGCCTGCAGATCATACCCTGCATTTTTCAGAGCATATGCTACCACATCAGTACAGACTCCATAGCCGTCGTCGGGATAACCGGTCTCATAATAGCGGCTTTTGTATTTTGGATGTGTACTCACATATGCCAGTGCGCCGTTCAGGATGTCTGTCTGGTCGTCTACACCGTCACCGTCTGCGTCTGCTGTGCTGTGCAGCTGCGGGATCTGGCCAGAAAATCTATCCTTCGGTCGGACAGCAGAAGTGTGCTGATAACGGCATAAAGTCAAAATGGTAAGAGCCGCCAGCAGAAACATCCCCACCGCCCTGACTGCAGATTTTCGCTCCACCTCATATTCCCCCTTTTGATAGACACGATCTCTCCGTGCCTTTTCGTGCACTGTACGCGCAATATGTAGCAAAAATTTCTGAAGCAGATCAAACAAGAAAAACGCCTCAGAATTTCTTCTGAAGCGTTTTTTATTCAAGTCGGCGACTACCTATTTTCACGCGCCGTTTCCAGCGAACTATCTTCGGCACAAGTGAGCTTAACTTCTGTGTTCGGAATGGGAACAGGTGGAACCTCACCGTCATCGACACCGACCGATCTGACTGAACCAGTATAACATGTTTGTTGTACTTTGTCCAGTATTTCTTAGAAGGACGTGCCTTCAAAACTGAATAATCACTGCTCACATTTTTTCGTTGACTCTCAGAGTCTCAAGCGAATTGTGGTCAAGCCCTCGACCTATTAGTACACGCTTGCTGAATGGATCGCTCCACTTACACATCGTGCCTATCAACCTTGTAGTCTTCAAGGGGTCTTACTTGTTTGAAACAATGGGATATCTTATCTTTGGGTCGGCTTCACGCTTAGATGCTTTCAGCGTTTATCCGATCCGTACATAGTTGCCCAGCTATGCTCTTGGCAGAACAACTGGTGCGCCAGAGGTACGTCCGCTCCGGTCCTCTCGTACTAGGAACAGCTCCCATCAAATATCCTGCGCCCACGACAGATAGGGACCGAACTGTCTCACGACGTTCTGAACCCAGCTCGCGTACCGCTTTAATTGGCGAACAGCCAAACCCTTGGGACCGAATACAGCCCCAGGATGCGATGAGCCGACATCGAGGTGCCAAACCTCCCCGTCGATGTGGACTCTTGGGGGAGATCAGCCTGTTATCCCCAGGGTAACTTTTATCCGTTGAGCGATGGCATTTCCACTCACATACCACCGGATCACTAACTCCAACTTTCGTTACTGCTCGACCCGTCAGTCTCGCAGTTAGGCTCGCTTCTGCGTTTGCACTCTTTGCTTGATTTCCGTTCAAGCTGAGCGAACCTTTGAACGCCTCCGTTACTCTTTAGGAGGCGACCGCCCCAGTCAAACTGCCCACCTAACAATGTCCCCCGCCTTGATTCAAAGGCGCAGGTTAGAATTCCAATATCGCAAGGATGGTATCCCAACGGCCACTCCACAAGCGCCAAAGCACCTGCTTCCCAGTGTCCCATCTATCCTGTGCATGCAACATCGAAACCCAATATTAGGCTACAGTAAAGCTCCATGGGGTCTTTCCGTCTTGTCGCGGGTAACCGGCATCTTCACCGGTACTACAATTTCGCCGGGCGGGCTGTTGAGACAGTGCCCAAATCATTACGCCTTTCATGCGGGTCAGAACTTACCTGACAAGGAATTTCGCTACCTTAGGACCGTTATAGTTACGGCCGCCGTTCACTGGGGCTTCGATTCAATGCTTGCACATCTCCTCTTAACCTTCCAGCACCGGGCAGGCGTCAGCTCGTATACGTCATCTTTCGATTTAGCACAAACCTGTGTTTTTGGTAAACAGTTGCTTGGGCCGATTCTCTGCGGCTGCATTGCTGCAGCACCCCTTCTCCCGAAGTTACGGGGTCAATTTGCCGAGTTCCTTAACAACCCTTCTCCCGTTGGCCTTAGAATCTTCTTCCTACCTACCTGTGTCGGTTTGCGGTACGGGCACCGCAGAAATCCACACAGCTTTTCTCGCCATCTTCCATCCCGGACTTCGGTACTAATTTCCCTCGATCGCTACCGGAACCAACACCCGGCTCCGAGACTTCATATGTGTCCCTGTGTTTAACTCTTTTGGTGGTGACGGAATCTCTACCGTCTGTGCATCGGCTACGCCGTTAGGCCTCACCTTAGCTCCCGACTAACCTGGAGCGGACGAACCTTCCTCCAGAAACCTGAGGCTTTCGGCCATGCAGATTCTCACTGCATTCGCGCTACTCATTCCGGCATTCTCACTTCTATACACTCCACAGCCGCTTGCGCTACTGTTTCACCGCGTATACAACGCTCCCCTACCCAGCATGTAAACATGCTGCCTAAGCTTCGGTGTCAGGTTTAGCCCCGTTAAATTCTCCGCGCAAAGACGCTCGACCAGTGAGCTATTACGCACTCTTTGAATGAGTGGCTGCTTCTGAGCAACATCCTGGTTGTCTACGTATCTTCAAGCATCGTTTTCCACTTAACCTGACTTTGGGACCTTAGCTGTAGATCTGGGCTGTTTCCTTTGACAATGCACATTTATCTGACACTGTCTGACTCCCAAGCATCAATACTCCTGGCATTCTGAGTTTGATAAGCTTCGCTAACCTCTCGGCCGCTAGGCTATTCAGTGCTTTACCTCCAGGTATCTAACTTGAGGCTAGTCCTAAAACTATTTCGGGGAGAACCAGCTATCTCCGGGTTCGATTGGAATTTCTCCGCTACCCACAGTTCATCCGCCGCCTTTTCAGCGGAGGTCGGTTCGGTCCTCCATGGAATTTTACTTCCACTTCAACCTGACCATGGGTAGGTCACCCGGTTTCGGGCCCATTATATGCAACTTAACGCCCTTTCAAACTCGCTTTCGCTTCGGCTCCAGACCTTAAGTCCTTAACCTTGCTGCCAATCGCTCGCCGGACCGTTCTACAAAAGTACCCTATCACGCTTTGACGCGCTCTAGGTGCTTGTAGGCACAGGGTTTCAGGTTCTTTTCACCCCCGTGCTTTTCACCTTCCTTCACAGTACTATACGCTATCGGTCACTGGGTAGTATTTAGGGTTGGAGGGTGGTCCCCCATTCCGACCAGGTTTCACGTGTCTGGCCGTACTCTGGAATTCGCTCGGCTCTTGTCGTTTTCACCTACGTGGTTCTCACTCTCTGACCGGCCTTCCATGCCGTTCGGTTAACAACTTAAGTCCTAAATGCGCTCCGTACCCCGAAAGTATTTCTACTCGGTTTGCCCTCTTCCGCGTTCGCTCGCCACTACTTACGGAATCTCGTTTGATGTCTCTTCCTCGCCCTACTTAGATGTTTCAGTTCAGGCGGTTCCCTCGATATACCTATTTTGAAGTTCAGTATAACGTACCTGAGTATGAACCCAGGTGAGTTTCCTCATTCAGAGATCTCCGGATCAATGCTTATTTGCAGCTCCCCGAAGCTTATCGCAGCTTATCACGTCTTTCATCGGCTCCCAGTGCCAAGGCATTCGCCCTGCGCCCTTGTTCGCTTGACCTTTCAAACGTTCTCTTGGAACATTTGGTATCCTCTTGATTCTCTTTGCCAACGAAGATTATTGTTACCCTTCCTTTGAAATTGTAATATTTCTTAAAAGAACTTACTATAATCTTTGTTTCGCAGTTATTATTCAGTTTTCAAGGTACGTCTTTGAAGGTTCTTTCGAGCTTTCGCTCTTCAGGGCCCTCAAAATCGAACAATATCTACTCTACTCGTTTAAACCTGTCCAAGGACTGTCCATCTTTTGATGTCCTGTCCTTGCCTGACTCCTTAGAAAGGAGGTGATCCAGCCGCAGGTTCTCCTACGGCTACCTTGTTACGACTTCACCCCAATCACCAGTTTTACCTTCGGCGGCGTCCTCCTTGCGGTTAGACTACCGACTTCGGGTCCCCCCGGCTCTCATGGTGTGACGGGCGGTGTGTACAAGGCCCGGGAACGTATTCACCGTGGCATGCTGATCCACGATTACTAGCAATTCCGACTTCGTGCAGGCGAGTTGCAGCCTGCAGTCCGAACTGGGACGTTGTTTCTGAGTTTTGCTCCACCTCGCGGTCTTGCTTCTCTTTGTTTAACGCCATTGTAGTACGTGTGTAGCCCAAGTCATAAAGGGCATGATGATTTGACGTCATCCCCACCTTCCTCCGTTTTGTCAACGGCAGTCTGGCCAGAGTCCTCTTGCGTAGTAACTGACCATAAGGGTTGCGCTCGTTGCGGGACTTAACCCAACATCTCACGACACGAGCTGACGACAACCATGCACCACCTGTCTCCTTGCTCCGAAGAGAAAACATATTTCTATGTCTGTCAAGGGATGTCAAGACTTGGTAAGGTCTTCGCGTTGCGTCGAATTAAACCACATACTCCACTGCTTGTGCGGGCCCCCGTCAATTCCTTTGAGTTTCAACCTTGCGGTCGTACTCCCCAGGTGGATTACTTATTGTGTTAACTGCGGCACTGAAGGGGTCAATCCTCCAACACCTAGTAATCATCGTTTACGGTGTGGACTACCAGGGTATCTAATCCTGTTTGCTACCCACACTTTCGAGCCTCAGCGTCAGTTGGTGCCCAGTAGGCCGCCTTCGCCACTGGTGTTCCTCCCGATATCTACGCATTCCACCGCTACACCGGGAATTCCGCCTACCTCTGCACTACTCAAGAAAAACAGTTTTGAAAGCAGTTTATGGGTTGAGCCCATAGATTTCACTTCCAACTTGTCTTCCCGCCTGCGCTCCCTTTACACCCAGTAATTCCGGACAACGCTTGTGACCTACGTTTTACCGCGGCTGCTGGCACGTAGTTAGCCGTCACTTCCTTGTTGGGTACCGTCATTATCTTCCCCAACAACAGGAGTTTACAATCCGAAGACCTTCTTCCTCCACGCGGCGTCGCTGCATCAGGGTTTCCCCCATTGTGCAATATTCCCCACTGCTGCCTCCCGTAGGAGTCTGGGCCGTGTCTCAGTCCCAATGTGGCCGTTCAACCTCTCAGTCCGGCTACCGATCGTCGCCTTGGTGGGCCGTTACCTCACCAACTAGCTAATCGGACGCGAGGCCATCTCAAAGCGGATTGCTCCTTTTCCCTCTGCTCGATGCCGAGCCGTGGGCTTATGCGGTATTAGCAGTCGTTTCCAACTGTTGTCCCCCTCTTTGAGGCAGGTTCCTCACGCGTTACTCACCCGTTCGCCACTCGCTCGAGAAAGCAAGCTCTCTCTCGCTCGTTCGACTTGCATGTGTTAGGCGCGCCGCCAGCGTTCGTCCTGAGCCAGGATCAAACTCTTTATAAATGACATTTATCACTTCTAAAGTGTTAAATCTTGTTCGCTCAGCACGCAATCGCTTGCGTCCTGTGTGAATTACTTTTGGAATTGTTTTTAGTGTTTTTCCAAACACTTAAAAGGTTCCTTACAAGTTTTTCGATATTGTTCAATTTTCAAGGTCCTGTAGCGCCTCAGCCTTGCGGCTGACGACCTGTTTATTTTACCACCGAAGCGGTTTTTTGTCAAGCCTTATTTTTTAGAAGCTTTTGAACTTTCTGAACTTGGACATTCAAGAAGTTTCTCAGAACAAACTGGAACTTTTCAGCGTCTATTGGTTCTTTTCAAGGGCTTCCTGCTGTGGCTTCGGAAGTCATTCTTTTGCCTCAGCGCTTGGCGCTCAAGTATAATACCACACCCCCGCCTCCTTGTCAACACTTTTTGACAGATTTTTTCCATTCTTTTTTGCGTGCACCCCAAAACAGCAGCAGGCCGCAGGAAAAACTACGCCGCAGCTGCAATGCAGCTGCGGCGGCAAAAGCGGAAGAGTCCTCTCCCGGAACTATTCAGGTTTTCAGGATCTTCGCAGGGTCAGCCAGACTGCAGCAGCCAGCATGGGTAGCATTCCGATCAGGCCAATGGGTGCCGGCCCCAATACATTGTAATAGCTGTCTGCCGGGTTCGTCAAAACCACAAACAGCGCTGCCACCGCATTGAATGCGCCGTGTGCGATGGACGGAACCCAGATGCACCCGGTCTTTCATAGAGCCAGTCCAACAGGGTATTGAGCGCAAAGCAGACTATGCACCACACGAAAAGGCCCAGCACTGGCGCACCCAAGTAGTTGGTGCCGTATTCGTAGCCCACCAGCAGCATCAGCGGCCAGTGCCAGACACCCCAGATCACGCCGCCCAGCAGGCGGCCGTTGAGCAGGCCGAGCTGCTTCTTCAGGTGGGGCATCATATACCCGCGCCAGCCGGCTTCCTCGCCCAAAGCTGCGAACATATTGATGACCGGAGCCAGCGTGACCGCGAACAGGCCTGTTTCCAGCATGTAGCTGAGGTTGGATACGCCCAGCTCCCTGCGCAGGGTCTGAGCGTCCATCTCGCCGCCGTAGGCCGCTGCCAGCCAGCTGCCGGAGAGGTCCAGTCGATGCGGGAACACCGCAAAGTAGAGCACTGCGGCCAGCACCGTAAATACCGCCGGGCCGAACCACGCCGCCAGCCAGTAGCGGCGCTTGCCCTGCACCTTCCAGACGATGCCGGTGGGCTGGCGCAGAAAGACCTTTGCACCACCAGCACCGCCAGCAGCGGGCAGAGCATGGTGGCGACCAGCGCCAACTGATACAGCACGGCATTCTGCTTTGCAGCAGCGCCATGCAGCCGCCGACCTGACACAGCCATGCCAGACCAAATGCTAACAGGAAATAAAGGCCGAAGCCCTGCTTTTCTTTGTGGTCATACGAACTTCACCGCCGTTCCATAAGCAATGACCTCTGCCGCGCCCTGCATGACGCTGGCGGAAGCGTAGCGCATCCCTACAACTGCATCCGCTCCAAGGGCCTCTGCATCCTTGACCATGCGTCCTGTGGCGATCTGCCGGGCTTCGGTGAGCATATCCGCGTAGTCGGTCACTTCACCGCCCACCAGCGTGCGGAACCCCGCCATCAGATCGTGGCCCAGATTGCGGCTCTGTACCGTGCTGCCGCGCACCACGCCCAGCGCTTCCAGCTTTTTGCCGGGCACCTCGTTAATAGTTACGATAAGCATCTTCTTCTCCCTTCCCGATCTCTTCAATGCGTTCCAGCAACACCTTCAGCGTGCCCACGATGCACCCCACCGGGATGCCGAACAATACGATGAGCAGCGGCAGCGGCGGCGCTTCCTGCGGGTCGCTGTAAAGGCCCACGCCATCGTTGCGATCACAAAGCCATCAGCGCCACAAAGGGCAGCGCCGATGCAGGCACCACGGATGCGCTCGCCTTTTCGGTCTGTGCGTTCAATGTTCACAAAGGTCACTCCTGTTCCTCCCGTGCAGCAAGACGCACAAGCGTCTGCTCCACATCCAGTTCTTCGGTTTCCGGAAGCCTTTTCCAATACGGTGCAGAAGCCGATGGCTTCGTCCAGATCCTTGCGGCGGGCGTTCAGCCGTTCCAGCTGCTGGGCCATTCCCTCGGCCAGCGTCTTCTGCCCTTCCAGCATTTCCCGGATCTCGGCCAGCGGCACATCCAGCTTGCGCAGCAGCTTGATGCGGCGCAGGCGTTCCACGTCCGCCTGCGAGTAGCTGCGGTAGCCGTTGCCCGGCTCGCGGCTGGGGTAATGAGCCCCTCCTCGTAAAAGCGGATGTTCTTTTTGGTCACGCCCACAGCGGCTTCCACTTCGTTGATCTTCATGGTTCCGGTGCCTCCTTACGTGCCTATGTTACACCTTCCAGAAAGGGGAAGGTCAATAGATTTTAATAGAAAGTGAGACTTCCCAGTCTGCTTCGCAGACAGCCCCTCGGAGATGGGGCCTTTGGCAAAACATAAAACTTTGCCGCACTGCCAAAGGCTCCTCCTTGAGGGAGCTGGCGAGCGAATGCGAGACTGAAGGAGTTCTTATTTTATCAGAAGTAGCACTTGATCTGGAACCGGTCGGCGCTGTCCTGCTTTTTCTCCACCACAATGTGCTCATGGTTGAAGTCGAAGTGCACCGGGGTGCACAGGTCGGTATTGCGGGTCAGGCGCAGCAGTTCCTGCACCCGCTTTTTCTCCTCCGGCACATAGAACAGGTAGCTCACGCCCTCCTTTTTGGCACGGCCGGTGCGGCCGATGCGGTGGGTGTAATGTTCGTTCTCACTGGGCACATCGTAGTTGATCACGGCATCCACATCCGAAACATCGATGCCGCGGGCGGCAACGTCGGTGGCTACCAGAATGGCCAGCTTGCCGTCCCGGAAGTTCTGCATGATCTGGTTGCGCTCCTTCTGGGAGAGGTCGCCGTGCAGGCAGTCTACCGAGAAACCCAGCCGTGCCAGCTGGTTGGCCAGAGTGGCAGTGTTGAACTTGGTATCGCAGAACACCATCACCCGCTTGTAGTTCTCACCAATGATGATCTGTGCAAGGTCGGAAAGCTTGTTGCGGCCGGAGGTCTCCAGCATATACTGGGTGATCTTGGGCTGGCTTTCTTCCTTGGGCTGAACGGTGATCTCCTCGGCGTTGTGCTGGTACAGCCAGCCGATGTCCATTACCTCGCGGCTGATGGTGGCCGAGAACATGGAGAGGGACTTGCGGGCCTTCATCATTTCAATGATATGCCGCACATCCTTATAGAAGCCCATGTTCAGCATTTCGTCGGCCTCGTCCAGCACGATCTGGGTCACATGGGAGATATCAATGGAATGGTGCTTGTAGTGGTCCATCAGACGGCCCGGCGTTGCCACCACGATCTGGCAGCCCTCGGCAAGGCGCTTTGCCTGCTTTTCCATGTTGGCACCGCCGTACACGCAGGCCACCTGCACTTCGGGCATAAAATAGGTCAGCTCTTCCAGCTCCTGCGCGATCTGCTGGGCCAGCTCCCGGGTGGGGGCCATGATCACGGCCTGCGGATACTTGTTTTCCGGTAAGATATGCTCCGCCACCGGGATGCCGAAGGCACAGGTCTTGCCGGTGCCGGTGGGGGCTTTTGCGATCACGTCATAGCCCGCCATCATGACGGGGATAGTCTTTTCCTGAATTTCGGTCATTTCGGCAAAGCCCATGCGTTCCACGGCCTTGTGGATGGCATCGCTGCACTGCAACTCACTGTAAAGCATCTGATTCTCCGTTCCTTTGTCATTTTATATTCTGAACCCAGTATAGCATGAAATGCCACACTTGTCAGCAGGTTCTTAACGAACTCCTTCCGTCATCACTAATGCGATGCCACCTTCCTCCCAGAGGGAGACTTTTCCGCACGGCGAGGCTCCCTCTCCGAGGGAGCTGTTGAGCAAATGCGAAACTGAGGGAGCTCCAAACAAAAAGAGCTGCGCCCCGAGTGGAGGGCACAGCTCTTTGCATTTGATTTGAGGATCAGACAGCTTCCTCAGTCTTGGCAGCCTTGCCTGCTTCCAGCTTCTGCTTGAAGCGGCCGCTGGCCTTGAAGCCGGGGATGGAGGTGGACTCCAGACGGCTGGAAACCTTGGTCTTGGGGTTGGTGTAGGCCTTGGGCTTGCGGGGACGCATCTCAAAACGGCCAAAGCCTGCGATGGTCACCTTCTCGTCTGCGCGCAGGCAGTCGGCGATCTGGTCAAACATTGCATCCATCGTGGTCTCGACCTGTGCTTCGGTGAAGCCGGTCTTGCGTGCCACAGTCTCGATCATCTGGGAACGGGTCATGTATCTATATCCTCCTGGAGTGTCCAAAAGTAACGTCTTTTGGCAAATTTTGCGTTGTTGAGTATAACATAATTCACACACTGTTTGCGACAGATTGCGCACAAAACGTCATTTATTGCGCACGAACTTATGTAATCTCTCGTCCTTCACAAATACAGCGCCCGCTGTTTTGGCGGGCGCTGCAAAAGCATTTTACGGGTAATTCGTGAGGTAATTATTTGCGGTGATACAGGGTGGCAATATCCACCAGCGGGATATTTTCCAGACTGTGATCACTGCGCAGGCAGTCCACCAGAGCGTTGGCGGTATCCACTGCGGTGATGCAGGGGATGCTCAGCTCCACAGCCTTGCGGCGCAGGCGGACGGAGTCGCGCTTGGGGTCACGGCCCTTAGCGCTGGTAGAGAACACATAATCCACCAGACCGCTCTGCAGCAGGTCCACGATGTTGGGCGACTCGCCGGACATATTGCGCACCTCGTTGCAGGGCACCATGTGCTTGTTGAGCCATGCGCAGGTGCCGGATGTACCGTACAGCTTGTAGCCCATGCTCTTGAGCTTCCATGCGATATCCACGAACTCCGGCTTGTCGCTGTCCTTCACGGTGAAGATGCAGCAGCTTGCAGGGCCGGGGGTCTTGAAGGTGTAGCCCGCGCCGATGAGGCCCTTGAGCAGGGCATCGTGGTAGTTGGGGGCAATGCCCAGCACTTCGCCGGTGGACTTCATCTCGGGGCCGAACTGGGTATCCACACCGTGCAGCTTTTCAAAGCTGAACACAGGCACCTTGACGGCCACATAAGGTGCGTTGGGGTGCAGGCCGGTGCCGTAGCCCATATCTGCCAGCTTTTCGCCCAGACAACAGCGCACCGCCAGATCCACCATGGGCACGCCGGTGACCTTGGAGATATACGGCACGGTACGGGAGGAACGGGGGTTCACCTCAATGACGTACACCTTGCCGTTGAAACTGCGTACTGCACGTTCACCAGACCGTTGACATGCAGCTCGCGGGCAAAGCGGCCGGTGTAATCCACCATGGTGTCGATCTCGGCCTGAGTCAGGTGCTGTGCCGGGTAGACACAGATGGAGTCGCCGGAGTGCACGCCGGTGCGCTCCACCTGCTCCATAATGCCGGGGATCAGGAAGTTTTCGCCGTCGCAGATGGCATCCACTTCGCACTCGGTGCCCAGAATATACTTATCCAGCAGCACAGGGTGATCCATGTCCACATGCTCGGTGATAACGCCCATGTACTCGATCACGTCCGCCTTGGTGTAGGCCACGATCATGTTCTGACCGCCCAGCACGTAGGAGGGACGCATCAGCACCGGCAGGCCGATCTCGTCGGCGGCAGCCAGAGCCTCGTCCAGATTAAAGACAGTGCGGCCCGGTGCGCGGGGGATCCTGCAGCGCTCCAGCAGCTCGTCGAAACGCTCACGGTCCTCTGCTTCATCGATGGCATCTGCCGGGTGCCCAGAATGGGCAGGCCAATCTCGTCCATGTGCTTTGCCAGCTTGATGGCGGTCTGGCCGCCGAACTGCACCACGCAGGCATCCGGCTTCTCGGTGGCAATGATGTTGTCCACGCTCTCCGGGTTCAGCGGGTCAAAGTACAGACGGTCGCCGGTGTCAAAGTCGGTGGAGACAGTCTCGGGTTGTTGTTGACCAGGATGGCTTCGCAGCCGTGCTTCTTCAGGGTCCACACACAGTGCACCGAGCAGTAGTCGAACTCGATGCCCTGACCGATGCGGATGGGGCCGGAACCAAAGACCAGAACCTTCTTTTTCCTGGATTCGCCCTTGGCAGATGCTTCGGCTTCCTTCTCGGCAATGAACTCAGCGGCTTCGTTGTCGCCGTCGTAGGTGGAGTAGAAATAGGGGGTGTTGGCCGAGAACTCGGCAGCACAGGTATCCACCATCTTGAAGCCGGCGCGGTAGTTCTCCACAGGCAGGGTGTCTACCTGTGCCAGACGCTTGATGGTCTTATCCTGGAAGCCGTACTTCTTGGCAGTCTTGTACTGTTCTTCGGTCAGCACGCCGTTGCACTTAGCAAGACCCTTTTCCAGATCTGCCAGATGCTGCATCTTGTCCAGGAACCACCAGTCGATCTTGGTGATGCGGTAGATGGTCTGGTGGTCGATGCCGCGCTTGAGAGCCTCGTACACGCAGAACACGCGTTCGGCATCCTGAACATGCATGTGGGCCACGATCTCGTCATCGGTCAGCTCCTCAAAGGGCTTGTGGGTCAGGGTGTCCATACCCAGCTCAATGGAGGAGACTGCCTTCATCATGGCAGCCTCGAAGCTGTTGCCAATGCTCATCACCTCGCCGGTGGCCATCATCTGGGTGCCCAGAGACTTGTCGGCGTAGACGAACTTATCAAAGGGCCACTTCGGGTACTTGACCACGATGTAGTCCAGCGCGGGCTCAAAGCAGGCGCAGGTCTTGCCGGTGACATCGTTGGTGATCTCGTCCAGCGTGTAGCCAATGGCGATCTTGGTAGCCACCTTGGCAATGGGATAACCGGTGGCCTTGGAAGCCAGTGCGGAAGAGCGGGACACACGGGGGTTGACCTCGATGACCGCATAATCAAAGCTGTCCGGCTTCAGAGCAAACTGGCAGTTGCAGCCGCCCTCGATGCCCAGCTCGGTGATGATATCCAGCGCAGCGGTGCGCAGCATCTGGTATTCGTGGTCGGTCAGGGTCTGGGAGGGAGCCACGACCACCGAGTCGCCGGTGTGGATGCCCACAGGGTCCAGGTTCTCCATGTTACACACGGTGATCACGTTGCCCTTGTGGTCGCGCATGACCTCATACTCGATCTCTTTCCAGCCGGCAATGCACTTTTCCACAAGGATCTGATGGATGGGGGAAAGGCGCAGGCCGTTGGTGCCGATCTCGATGAGCTTTGCCTTGTTCTCGCAGATGCCGCCGCCGGTGCCGCCCATGGTAAAGGCCGGACGCACGATGACCGGGTAGCCAATGCGGTCTGCACAGGCCAGAGCGTCCTGCAGCGTTTCCACCACCTCAGAGGGGATGATGGGCTGGTGCAGCTTTTCCATGGTCTCCTTGAACAGCTCGCGGTCCTCGGCCCGGTCGATGGTCTCGGGCTTGCAGGCCAGCAGACGGATGCCGGTGCGGTCCAGATAGCCGGAGCGGGCCAGCTCCATGGACAGATTCAGGCCCATCTGACCGCCGAGGTTCGGCAGCACGGAGTCCGGCTTTTCGATGTCCAGAATGCGCTCCACGACTTCCAGCGTCATGGGCTCGATGTAAACATGGTCGGCCACATCCGGGTCGGTCATGATGGTTGCGGGGTTGGAGTTCAGCAGAACGGTCTCGATGCCCTCTGCCTTCAGGGCGCGGCAGGCCTGCGTGCCGGAGTAGTCGAACTCCGCAGCCTGACCAATGATGATGGGGCCGGAGCCAATGACCAGCACCTTCTTGATTCTAGGGTCCTTCGGCATTTCAGCGTGCCTCCTTTTTTGCTGCTTTGACGTTGTTCAGGAAGCGGTCGAACAGAAACTCGGTATCCTTGGGGCCGCCGTTTGCTTCCGGGTGGAACTGCACGGTAAAGCAGTTCCACTTCTTGTACTTGATGCCCTCACAGGTGCCGTCGTTGGCGTTCACCTGTGCCACCTCGCCCATCTCGGCGGGCAGCTCGTCGCCCACCACAGCGTAGCCGTGGTTCTGGCTGGTGATGAAGGTGCGGCCGGACTCAAAGTCGGTCACGGGCTGGTTGGCACCGCGGTGGCCGTATTTGAGCTTCATGGTCTTGGCACCGGCTGCCAGAGCACTCAGCTGGTGGCCCAGACAGATGCCGAAGGTGGGGATGTTCAGCTCAAAGATGTGCTTGAGGTTCTCGATGACCTCCACGGGTTCCGCCGGGTCGCCGGGACCATTGGACAGCATGATGCCGTCCGGAGCAAGGGCCTTGATTTCCTCTGCCGTTGCAAAGGCGGGCATGACCGTCACCTTGCAGCCGCGCTTGACAAGGCAGCGCACGATGTTGCGCTTGCAGCCGTAGTGCATCAGCACGATATGGGTCTCGCCCTGCGGGTTGAACACCTCGGGGGCAGCGCAGGTCACGTTCTTCACCGCATCGGTGACGGCGTAGGCGCGGATCTGGGCCAGCAGGGCCTCGGTCTCGGCCTTGTTGGCCGGGTCGGCGGGGTCGAAGGTGGTCAGGATGGCACCGTTCATCACACCGCTCTCGCGGATGATGCGGGTCAGGTGGCGGGTGTCGATGCCCTCAATGCCGATGGTGTTGTTCTTTTTCAAAAAGCTGTCCAGCGTTTCCTCGCAGCGCCAGTTGGAAGGGGTGGTGCAGGCCTCGCGCACGATGTAGCCCTTTGCCCAGATGCGGTCGGACTCCATGTCGTCCTTATTCATGCCGTAGTTGCCGATAAGGGGGTAGGTCTGGGTGATGATCTGGCCATAGTAGCTGGGGTCGGTCAGGGTCTCCTGAAAGCCCACCATGCCGGTGGCAAAGACCACCTCGCCCACGGTGACGCCCTCGGCACCCACCGACTGGCCGGCAAAGACCATGCCATTTGCCAAAAGAAGATATGCGTTCATAGTTTTCCTCGTTTCAACACATTACAGGGTCTGCTTTGCTTCCTGCTTCATCTTGCGGCTGCCCAGATGCACCAGCGGCAGCTTGCCTTCCTTGCAGATGGGGCACTCTTCCGGTGCGTAGTTGGGCAGATCCAGCTTGAGGGCGCTTGCCACGATGGGAATGGGAGACGGAGCCTCGGGCTTGGTGCGGTCCACCACGCAGGTGATGCCCACGCAGATGCCGCCGTTCTCTTCGATCACGCGCTTGGTCTCCAGAGAGGAGATACCGGTGGTGACCACGTCTTCAGCGATGAGGCACTTCTCACCCGGGTGGATGGCGAAGCGCTTCAGGGTCATCACATTGTCCACGCGCTCGGTAAAGATGGCGCGCTTGCCGGTCTGGCGGGCCAGCTCGTAGGCGTACACGATGCCGCCCATGGCCGGGCCGACGATCACATCCACGTCCATTTCCTTGACCTTATCTGCCACGGTCTTCATGACCTCGGCGCAGCGGTCGGGGTACTGCTGCAGATAAGCCATCTGGCAGTATGCGCTGGAATGGCGGCCGGAGGACAGCAGGAAGTGGCCTTCCAGGAACGCGTCACAGCTCTTCAGGATCTCAAGTGCTTCACTCATTGTACTTCTCCCTCTCTTTTATAAAAATGTCTTTTGAACGGTATTGTACCACGCTTTTGCGTGATTCGCAAATTTATGCAGTGACTTTGTTTTTATGCGTATAAATCAGTATTTTGCTGGTATATCAATTGGATTATTCAGCATTCCAGGCACATCCGCGGATCTCGTCCAGCGTTTTCACGCCGTTCTTGTCCATCCATGCGGCCATCTCGTCGGCAATGGTCTCCATGGCGCGGGGGTTGGCAAAGTTTGCGGCACCCACCTGCACCGCCGCAGCACCGGCCATGATGAACTCCAGTGCGTCACGGCCCGTGGCGATGCCGCCCAGACCCACCACCGGGATGTTCACAGCGCCCACGGCCTGCCACACCATGCGCAGGGCGATGGGACGCACCGCCGGGCCGGACAGGCCCGCAAAGATGTTGTTGAACACCGGGCGGCGCTTTTCCAGATCGATGGCGCAGGCCTGGAAGGTGTTGGTCAGGCTGATGGCGTCCGCGCCGGCGGCTTCCACGGCCTTGCACATCTCAGGGATGTTCTCGGCCTGCGGGCTCAGCTTGACCATCAGGGGCTTTTTGCAGGCAGCGCGCACCATGCGCACCACCTCACCGGCAGCTTCGGCTTTCACGCCGTAGGCCATGCCGCCCACCTTGACGTTTGGGCAGGAGATGTTCAGCTCCACGATGTCCACTGCGCTGTCGCTCAGCATCGCAGCACCTTCCACATACTCTTCCTCACTGTGGCCGCCAAGATTAGCGATGGCCACCGTGCCGTACTTCTGCTTCAGTTCCAGCATCTCGGGCAGCTCCACGTCAATGAAGTGCTGCACGCCGGGGTTCTGCAGGCCGATGCTGTTGATGAGGCCGGAGGGGGTCTCCCACAGGCGCTCGCCCTTGTTGCCGTACTGGCCGTGCAGGGTCAGGCCCTTGCCGGAGATGCCGCCGATCTTGGCAAAGTCTGCCAGCTCTTCGTACTCCACACCGTAGCCCACAGTGCCGGATGCGCCGATGACCGGGCTGTTCAGCACAAAGCCCAGCAGGTTGGTTTTTAGGTCAGCCATCAGAAGAACACCTCCGTTGCATCAAATACCGGGCCGTTCTTGCACACGCTCTTGCCCTCGCCGCCCCTGGTCTCGCAGGTGCAGCCAAGGCAGGCACCAATGCCGCAGGCCATCTTCTTTTCCATGCTCACAAAGCAGGGGGTGCCCTTCTCGGCACACAGGCGGGCGGCATTCTTCATCATGACCGTGGGGCCGCACACCAGCACCACATCGTAGTCGGCGGGGTCGTACAGCTGGGTGACAAAGCCGTGGAAGCCCACTGCGCCGGTGTCGGTGGACACCTTGACGAGGTTTGCGATCTCGCGGTACTCCTCCATGCAGTAGGGGGCATCCCGGAAGCCGAAGAACACATCCGGCTTCACGCCTGCCGCTGCCAGTTCACGGGTGAGCTGGAACATGGGCGCGGTGCCGATGCCGCCGCCCACCACAGCGATCTTTTTGTACTTGCTCAGGATGTCCGGCACATCAAAGCCGTTGCCCATAGGGCCGGTGAGCTGGAAGGTATCCTTCATTTTGAGCTGCGCGATCTTTTCAGTGCCCTCGCCCACCACCTGATACAGAAACTCGATGGTGCTGCTGTCCGGGTTCCAGCGGTGCACGCTGATGGGCCGGGACAGGAAGGGGGCTTCGTCTGCGCCCCATGCACGCAGGGTAAAGAACTGGCCTGCGTGGGGTGCGTGATCGCGGTCCGGCCAGACCACCGTCAGCAGGCGGATGTCCGGGGCAATGACCTCATTGCGCAGAACAGTGGCTTCACAGCAGGCTGCACGCATGAGCAATGGCCTCCTTCATATTCACACATTCGTTGTAAGCGGCTTCGTCAAAGGCAGTGCCCGGCTGCTTCTTATAGGCCAGCAGGATGCCGCGGCTGGAGTTGACCACGCCGCCGTTGCCCTTGGTAAGGTACTGGGCAATGTCCTCGGCCTTGCCGCCTTGTGCGCCGTAGCCGGGGATCAGGAAGAAGCTGTCCTGATACTTTGCACGGATCTCGGTGGCCTCCTCGATGTGGGTGCCGCCGATGACCAGACCGATGGAGGAGTAGCCGTGCTCGCCCATGTAGTCCTTGCCCAGAGCGTTCAGCTTGTCGCCCACCAGATCGTAGACGTGGCGGCCGTCGGCCAGCTTCTCATACTCAAAGTCCTTGGCACCGCCGTTGGAGGTGCGGCAGAGCACAAACATGCCCTTGCCCTGCTTTTCGGCGTAGGGCAGGTAGGGGCTGATGGAGTCCAGACCCATATAGGGTGCCAGCGTGACGAAATCACTCTCGAAATCGCCGGTAAAGTGACCCATGGCGTACATCTCGGCGGTCTTGGCAATGTCGCCGCGCTTGATGTCGGCGATCACCGGCACACCGGCCTCACGCACAGCCTTCAGGGTGTCGGCGTAGGCCTTCATGCCCTCAAGACCCAGAGACTCGTAGTAAGCGATCTGCACCTTGTAGCAGCCTGCCACGGCCTTGGTGGCATCGATGAGCTTCTTGTTGAAGCGCACGATGTTCTCGCCCTTCGTCAGGGTGCTGTCCACGAAGTCCTCGGGCAGGTAGCTGAAATCGGTATCCAGACCTACGCACACCGGGCCGCGGGCTTCCACTGCTTCGTAAAGCTTATCCATGTTGGTCATTGTGGGTTCCTCCTGTTTGCTCTCTTATTGATTCTTATCTTATATAATATTGTTTTTTCAATTCTCTGCCTGATAGGTCAGCTTGCCGCCCTTGATGGTGGCGCAGACCTTACCAAACAGCTGGGCACCATCGAACGGAGTGTTGTGAGATTTGGAGTGCAGCTTGTCCTTGTCCACGGTGTAGGGGGTATCCAGATCCACCAGCACCATGTCGGCATCGTAGCCCGGCTCCAGCTGGCCCTTGGCAAGGCCCAGAATTTCTGCCGGGCGGGTGCTCATCAGGTGCACCAGCACTTCCAGCGGCAGGCCTTCCTGCTTGCAGAGCTTGGTGTAGCAGACACCGAAAGCGGTCTCGCTGCCCACCATACCGGCCATGCCCTTGAGCTTGTCCTCTTCGGAGTGGGGCGCGTGGTCGGTTGCAATGGCATCCACGATGCCAGTGCGGATGCCGTCCACCAGCGCCTGCACATCGTCGGCGGTGCGGATGGGCGGGTTCACACGGTAATCGCAGGTATCATTGGTGAACCACAGGTGGTGCGGGGTCACCTCGCAGGTGACGGGTGCCCCCCGCAGCTTTGCCATCTGGATGGCATCCAGCGCACCGCGGGTGGACACGTGGCACATGTGCAGCCTGGTCTGGTAGTATTCGCTCAGCCAGCAGTTGCGCACCGTCTCGATGTCCTCCGCCAGACGGTAGTCCCACGGGCTGATCTCCATATCCTCAGCGTGGCTCATCACGGTGATATCCTTCTGGGTGCAGATGGCGAAAGCCTTTGCCATGGTGGCATTGTCCTGCACGCCGTGGCCGTCCTCGGTGATGAACTTCACACCGGCAGGCAGGGTCTTGAGGTGGTCGATGCTCACACCGTCAAAGTTCTCGGTGATGGAGACGGTCTGGTTTACATCGCACAGGCCTACTTCGGCAGCCTTCTGCTCCACCATGAACGCCTGTGCCGCAGAAGAGCACACCGGCTTTGTGTTGGGCATCAGGTTCACGAAGGTGTAACCGCCGGCGGCTGCGGCGCGGCTGCCGGTCTCGATGTCCTCCTTGTACTCAAAGCCCGGGGTGCGCCAGTGGCAGTGCAGGTCCACAAAGGCGGGCAGCACGGTCAGCCCGCCGGCATCAATGACCGTTTCGTTCTCCCCGGCCAGTGCCTCCAGCTCCTGACCTACAGCAGCGATCCTGCCGTCCTTTACAAAAATCTCAAGCGGTCTTCCTTCGGTGTTCACAGCATTTACAAGCAGCATCGCAGTTCCCTCCTGATTTGCGTTTGTCTGGTTCGGCTTTCCGGCTTACGGGCAAAAAAAAACTTTTCCCCGCAAAGGGAAAAGCTCATTCCACAAAAAAAGGAAACAACGAACCCACGGCAAAACCGGATGCGAACTGCTTGTTCAGTTTGGTGCACATCGCGCTTTTCTGCATGGTGCTGTCTCCTTTTATAAGTCTGGAATCTTTTCATAATATTTTAGCATAGAAGCGCGAAATGTGTCAATGCTTCCGCATATATTTTGTTGCAAAAAGGTTTGCCGCTTCCCTCCCGGAATTTTAGCTACTCTACCCAAAAGCAGTTTTTCCCCGCCAGATTCAGGGTTAGTCACATCAATTCCTAGCATATTGCTGTACATTCCCGTCCGGGTGTGCTATTATAGTATGGTCAAAAGAGTCAGAGGCTGTTTTCATGGCAGAGGCGTGATTTTTATTCAGAGCAGCTTCATCGGAATCAGGAAAGAGAGGGTTTTCCCATGGGTTTGTTGGAGGACGCGCGGAACATCCAGCGCAAGGACCCCGCTGCACGCAACGTGCTGGAGGTCATTTTGCTGTATCCGGGCTTTCACATTCTGGTATACCACCGCATTGCGCACTGGCTATACCAGCACAAGCGGTTCTTTCTGGCCCGGTGGGTCAGCCAGCATGGCCGCCGCCGCACCGGCATCGAGATCCACCCCGGTGCCACCATCGGCAGATGCCTGTTTATCGACCACGGCATGGGCATCGTGTTCGGCGAGACCTGCGAGATCGGGGACAACTGCACCATCTACCACGGTGTCACTCTGGGCGGCACCGGCAAGGACACCGGCAAGCGCCACCCCACTCTGGGCAACAACGTGCTGATCGGTGCAGGCACCAAGGTCCTTGGCCCGGTGTATATCGGGGACAACTCCCGCATCGGCGCAGGCAGCGTGGTGCTGCGCAATCTGCCCGCCAACTGCACCGCTGTGGGCGTGCCCGCCGAGGTGGTGCGCATCAACAACAAGGCCGTGAACCCGGCGGACGATCTGGATCAGCAGGATCTGCCGGATATCGTAGCCCAGCGCCTGACCGATCTGGACCGCCGTCTCGGCGCACTGGAAAACGCTGCGCAGGGCGACACCCCGCCCACGGCAGCGCAGATCGCCGCACGACAGAAGTCGTAACCATTTTAATGCCCTCCGCTTGCGCTCTGGGCATTATTCAAGGAATTTATATTCTTTAGATGCAAGTCGGAAAATCCTGCGGGATTTTCCGACTTGCCTTTTCACTGGAGCGGGCACAATGAAGAAGTGGCCTGTTTCCCGGCTGTGCGGCTGTTTCCGCAGGAAACAAGCACAGACAGATCAAGTTTCCCTCTTGGACCCTTTCCGTGAAAATGCAACAGCGGACAGCCCGCAGGCTGTCCGCTGTTGCTCTATTATAAGATATTTTTCCGCTGAAGATGCCCAGAGCGCAAGCGGAGGGCATTTTCAATAAACCCTTTTTCCGCAGCCTTCCCCGGCGCAGAGAGCTTTCACCTTCTGCACCGCAGCGGCCACCAGATCGCTGATGGGCTGCTCCGGCACACCCACGATATAGTTTTCGCAGTGGTTCACCGGGATGAGCACCCGCATCGCATGGCTCTGGCACACGGCCGTGGCCATGGCGGGCGTGATCTCGCCCAGCAGTGCATCCGCAACGACGATGCCGATGGGCCCCACGATGATATCCGCGCTGCGGCAGTTCACCACCACGGCGTTCTCGCCGGTGGCGGCACGCGGGGCACCGGCCTTGCGCATGGCGTTTGCCGCCAGACTGTTGGTGCCCACCGCAGTGAGCCGGGCCTCCGGACACTGCGCGCTCAGGGCTGCCACCAGCTGTTTGCCAAGGCCCCCGCCCTGCCCGTCGATGACGAGCACATTCATCGGCTGCATCAGAAGTCGATCTCCTCAAGGCGCAGCAGCGCGATGATATAGATCTTCACGGCATCCAGCAGCTTGTCGATGGGTGCCGCTTCGTTTGCACCGTGCATCGGGCCGCCGAATTCCGGCAGCGGCAGGTCCACATGCTCGGGGCCGAAGCTGACCGCATAGGGGAAGTGGCGGGCATAGGTGCCGCCGCCCATGGTGAAGGGCTTGGCGTTCTCGCCGGTCACCTCGTTGTAGGTGTTGATGCAGGCCAGAATGGCAGGGCTGTCGGCTTCAATATAGAAGGGCTCGGCAGCGGTCACATCGCGCAGCTCAGCGCCATCGCCCAGTGCGGCACGGATCTGCTCGGTCATCTTTTTGCCGTTGGTGCAGGTGGGGAAGCGGCTGTCCATGGTCTGGAAAATGCGGCCATCTTCCATGTAGATGCGGCCGCCGATCACGGTCAGCGGGCCAAAGGGGCCGTCGGCGCAGTTGATGCCCAGACCCTCACCGGCAGTAGAAGCGTGCAGCTTGCGCACGGCCTCCAGATAGGTGCGCTCGGTCTCATTGCACAGGCCGTTGTCCAGCAGGTAGTTCACCACCAGACCAATGGCGTTCACGGTGCCCTGCGGCATGGCTGCGTGGCCGGACTTGCCCCAGCCGCGGATGCGCACGCCGTCGCCTTCCGGCTCCAGTGTGATGTTCGGGGCATTCTTCAGCTTGGAGATGTCGGTCCTGACCAGCGCGCTTGCACGGTCGGGCACGGCGTTGTTTGCCACGCCGCCCTCGATCTCCACGATGACGCCGTTGCACACCGGGCTGACGATCTTGGCACCGAACAGGCCCTTCTCGCCGTTGCACACCGGGAACTCGGCATCCGGGGTAAAGCAGAAAGCGGGAGCCGGGTAGTTCTTGAGGTAGTAGTCCACATCCTGCATGTGGGTCTCCTCGTTGGTGCCTGCCAGTGCGCGGATGGGGTAGCGCAGCTCATAGCCCTGCTCCTTGAGGAACTTCAGGGCATACAGGGTAGCCACCATGGGGCCTTTGTCGTCGGCAACGCCGCGGCCCAGCAACCAGCCGTCCTGAATGCGCATGGTGAAGGGGTCGGCCGTCCAGCCGTTGCCCACGGGCACCACGTCCACATGGCAGATGGTCGCCAGATACTTTTCAGGGTCCTTGCCGGCCAGCTCTGCATAGCCGATGTAGTTTTCGCAGTTGCGGGTGGCAAGGCCCATGCCTGCAGCCAGCTCCAGCGTCTTGTCCAGTGCGGCGCGGGGGCCTGCGCCATAGGGTGCGCCCTCTTCCGGGGTGCCCTCTACGCTGTTGACTGCCACCAGAGCGGCAATATCCTTCAGCAGCTGTTCCTTGTTTTGCGCAATATATGCGTCGATTTTCTGATTCAGTGCCTGATCCATGATCTTATCGTTCCTTTCTGTCCGGCAGCTTTGCGCCGCCGGTTTCAAAACACCTTTTTATTTTAGCATACTCAGCGGCAAAATGCCATTGTCAATTGTTGTTCTTTGCCAGAACACAGTCTTTTTTTCTCAGCCCACCGAGAACAGGGTGCTCAGCGCACCCAGTAGGCCCGCGCTGGCCAGACCCATGATGATGCCCGCCAGCAGCACGCCGCCCATGCAGGCCTTGACCACGTCCTTGAACTTCATATCCAGGATCGAGCCCGCCAGCGTGCCGGTCCACGCGCCGGTGCCCGGCAGCGGGATACCCACGAACAGCAGCAGCGCCACCACAAGGCCGCGGCCCGCCTTGGCTTCCAGTGCGCGGCCGCCTTTTTCGCCTTTGACGATGCAGAACTTGCAGATTGGCCCGATAAGGGGCTTGTGGTAGCCCCAGATCAGGAATTTGCGTGCAAACAGATAGATGAACGGCACCGGGATCATGTTGCCCACCACGCACACCAGATAGGTGGGCAGGATGGGCAGGCCCATGCCAAGCCCGATGGGGATGGCTCCGCGCAGTTCAATGAGCGGCACCATGGAAACAAAAAATACCAGCAGATAGCTTTTGAGCATAGAGTCTCCTTTTTCCTGCTCTTTCCGGGAGAGCAGGCATTTTTTACAGGTTACAGGTCAATGTCCAGCTCCACCGGGCAGTGGTCTGAGCCGAAGATCTCGTTGTGGATCTCCGCCGCGCGGATCTTATCGGCAATGCGGCGGGACACGATGAAGTAATCGATGCGCCAGCCCGCATTCTTCTCGCGGGCGTGGAAGCGGTAGCTCCACCAGCTGTACTTCACCTCATCCGGGTGCAGCACGCGGAAGCTGTCGGCAAAGCCTGCGTCCAGCAGTTCGGTCATTTTGCCGCGCTCCTGATCGGTAAAGCCTGCGCTCATGTGGTTGGTCTTGTCGTTCTTGATGTCGATCTCCCTATGGGCAACATTCAGATCGCCGCACAGGATCACCGGCTTTTTTGCGTCCAGTGCCAGCAGGTAGGCACGGAAGGCATCCTCCCACTCCATGCGGTAGTCCAGACGCTTCAGCCCGTCCTGACTGTTGGGGGTATAGCAGTTCACCAGCCAGAACCCCGGGTATTCCAGCGTGAGCACACGGCCCTCGTGGTCGTGCTGCTCAATGCCGATGCCGGTGGTCACGGACAGCGGCTGCTCACGGCACCAGCAGGCCGTGCCGGAGTAGCCCTTCTTCTCGGCAGAATAGGTATACTCGGTGTAGCCATCCGGCGCAAAATCCGCCTGACCGGGCTGCATCTTGGTCTCCTGCACCGAAAAGATATCGGCATCCAGAGCCGCAAAGCTCTCGGCAAAGCCATGGGTCAGGCAGGCGCGCAGGCCGTTGACGTTCCAGCTGATCAGTTTCATAGGTATACTCCTCTTTATGTTATGCCTGATATTTGGTTTTCCATACACCGCTGCGGAAGCGGAGCACAAAGCATGTCACGCGGCAAACCCAGTCAATGATCATTGCGATCCACACGCCCACAGCGCCCCAGCCCATGCGCACGCACAGCAGGTAGCTGAAGCCCAGCCGCCACACCGCCATGCTCAGGATGGACACGATCATGGTGAACTTCACATCGTTGGCTGCACGCAGGGCGTTGGGCAGCACGAAGGACAGGGTCCACAGCAGGATGGCAAAGCCTGCATGGATACGTACCAGCAGCTCAGAAAGCACCATCGTCTCACCGGACAGCGCGTAGATGCCGATGAGCTTGTGCAAAAACAGCAGGATGGCACCGTTGGAAAGACTCATTGCGATGTAAGACCACACCGTCAGCTTGCGGGTATAATAAACAGCCTGCTCGTCGTCCCGCGCACCGATGCAGCGGCCCACCACCGTGATCATGGCAAGGCTCAGGGCCTTGCCGGGGATAACGCCCATGCCGTCCAGATTGTTTGCCACGGCGTTTGCTGCGATCTGCACTGTGCCGAAGGTGGAGATCATGCTCACCACCAGAATGCGTCCAGCCTCGAACAGGCTGTTCTCAAAGGCGGACGGGATGCCGATGCCCAGAATGCGCTTTGTCATCTTTGCATCCAGCCGGGTGGTCTTTGGCACCGTGATGGCATTGCCCTTCTGGTAGCACTTGCGCAGGATAAGGGCCGCTGCCACCACACGGGACAGCACGCTGGGCCATGCAACACCGTCTACGCCCATTTTAAATCCGAAGATGCACACTGCGTTGCCCACAATGTTGATCACGTTCATCAAAAAGCTGATCTGCATGGAGATCTTGGAGTTGCCCATGCTGCGGAACAGTGCCGCACCGCCGTTATACAGTGCCAGAAACGGATAACTGATGGCGATGATGCGCAGGTACAGCACGCTGGCATCCAGCACATCGGCATCGATGGCACCGTAGAACAGCCGGATCATCGGTCTTGCAAAAACAAAACAGAATGCCCCCACCAGCAAACCGAATACGCCGCTGAGCAAAAGCAGCTGGCCAGAGCTTGCATCGGCCTCCTTCTGCTCCCGCGCACCCAAAAACTGGCTTACCACCACTGCGCCGCCAGTGGCCAGCGCCGCAAACAGCACGATGATGAGGTTGTTGATCATGTCCACAAGGCTGACACCGGAAATGGCCGCTTCGCCGCAGCGGGACACCATCATGGTATCGGCCATACCCACGGTCACTTCCAGCAGCTGCTCCACCAGCAGCGGGCCGGTCAGCAGCAGCAGTTCCTTTTGTGTGAACAGCGGCTTCCGCCCTCCGAAGAGCGGCTTTTTTGTTCCGCTCACCGCCTGATTTTCCATTGATATGCTCCTTTCCCCGTGCCGGGCCATCCTGCTCGGACACATACGCCCACCCTTCGCAGGGCAGACTCTCCATTGAATGTATTCATCTTAGCACACGGACCGGTTCTTGTAAAGAACTGTCGCATTCTGCGTCTTTTTTGCCGCCGTTCCGGGCCGCACCGGCTCATTTTTATGCTTGTTCGTCAGTTTGCCGGGAACTTCTCGTTGAATTTGTGCGTTTCTCCAAAAATGCGATTTTTCGCACGTTTATTGATGAAAAATCGAAAAAAGGGCTTGTAATTCTTCCAAAAAAGTGGTATGTTGTATCCAACAAAGGCATTACGTTGGATACATGAACTTCTACGAGCGGTTCTTCGCTCAGCACAAAACCTTTGTTCTTAAAATTGCTATTTTCTTCATTTACCTTCTTATCATTTACCCTGCCTGCCCCGCAAGGGGCAAGAAAAGCGATGACTCAACCTGCACGAGTCACCGCTTTTTCTTTTTGTCTGTGCTATCGCAGGCCTAACCATTTAAATGCCCTCCGTTTCACTCTGGGCATTTTCAGCGGAAAAATATTTTTATATTTGCAAATCAGGAATGACTGCGGTCATTCCTGATTTGCTTTTTCACGGGAAGGGGCCGTGACGAGTAGCTGCATCTGCTGGCGCTCGCTCCCCTGCGGGGAGCTGTCGCACAGCGACTGAGGGGCCTTGAAATCGGCGCAACACAAAAAATCCTTTAGCGGAGCGACTTGGATTTTTTGTATGGAGCCCAACTGCTTTGGGGTTACTAGGGGCGAGTAGCCCCTAGTTTGCAACGGCGACGACCGCGGCCAGCGGCCGAAACAGGGAGGAGCTGTTGGGGCAGCGGCCTGCAGGATGCGAGTGCCGCGCAAGGCACAAAGCAGACGCAGGGAGCCGCAACCCGCCGCCTCCCGCGCCTCGAAAGTAGCGGAGACCTTGCCGCGCTGAACACGCGGCATTTGCTGCGCAAACCGGTCTGCGGCTTAAAAGCCCCACTGGGGCTTTCATGCCCTGCGGGCACCGCCGTCCTTTCTGGTTCTCTTTTGGCACGCAAAAGAGAACATACCCGGCGGAGAAGAATTTTATAAAAGCCCTTAAGCCTGTCCCACGCGACCGCTTTCTGCACAAGAAGCAACTTTTTCCGTGAAAAAAGCAAATCAGGAAAATTCGCAGATTTTCCTGATTTGCAAATATAAAAATATTTTTCCGCTGATGATGGCGCAGCGCACGCGGAGCCATTTTAAATCTTCAGCCCTTCACAAGTTCCGCAAACGCCTTCCGCACATCACCGGAGAAGTACAGCGTGCCCAGTGCGCACACCGGGCCTTCGCCGCCCAGCTCCACCGCCCGGGCCACGCCCGCTTCAATGGAAGCTGCCGCTTCCGCCCTGCAGCCATAGGCCCGGATGTGTTCTGCCAGCGTTTCGGCAGGCATGGCGCGCGGCGTGTGCGCCGCCACCGTGACGAACCGCACCGCCAGCGGTGCCAGCAGGCTGAGCATCTGGTCCACATCCTTGTCTGCCATGATGCTGACCAGAAAAACGAACTTCTGCCCGGGGAAGCGGTCTCTCAGGCTCTGCACCGTGGCACGCATTCCGTGGGCGTTGTGGCTGCCGTCCAGCAGAAACGCGGGCGTGTGCCGCAACAGTTCAAAGCGGCCCGGCCAGCTGACCGCTTCAAGACCAGTACGGATGGCGCTTTCCGGAATGTTCCAGCCATGGGCGCGCATCACCCGCAGAGCCGTGATAGCCAGCGCCGCATTTCGCGGCTGGTAGCTGCCGATCAGGGGCAGGTGCACATCCGTCAGGCCGTCAAAGTCGAACTCCACCGCGTCAAGGCTGCCGCCCTCGTATTTCAGCCTGCTGAAATCCACCTCAGTCAGCTCGGCATGCTTTTCAGCACAGACGCGGCGGATAACAATATCTGCCTCCGGCACGCCGCCGTAGCTCACCACCGGGCAGCCTTCCTTGATGATCCCCGCCTTGGCGGCGGCAATGTCCGCAAGAGTGGGGCCAAGCTCCTTCACATGATCCATACCCAGTGCCGTGATGACTGCGCACTCCGGGGCATCAATGACGTTGGTGGAATCCAGCGTGCCGCCAAGGCCCACCTCCAGCACCACGATCTCACATTTCTGCTGGGCAAAATAGAGCATCCCAAGCGCCGTGATGATCTCAAACTCGGTGGGCACATCTTCCATGGCATCGGCGGCTGGCTTTACCTGCTCCACCAGTTTCACCAGCTCTTCATCCGGGATCTGCACGCCGTTGATCTGGATGCGCTCGTTGAAGCGGTTGATGAAGGGCGAGGTGTACAGGCCCACCCGATAGCCCGCGGCCTGCAGGCAGGATGCCATCATGGCGGCGGTGCTGCCCTTGCCGTTGGTGCCTGCAACATGCACGAATCTGAGCTGTTTGTGCGGGTCGCCCAGTGCGGCCAGCAGGGTGCGAGTGCGCGTCAGGCCGGGCTTGTGGCCGGCCCACTGGACCGCATGGATGTATTCCATTGCCTGTTCGTAATTCATTGTAATGCCTCTTTTTACTTTTTCACCATCTTCATCAGGGTACGGTTCTCCAGCAGGATGCGCAGCAGCACAGTGTTCACCGCAGCCAGGATCAGTGCATTGGGGATGCGCACTGCCAGCGCTGCCCACGGGTAGCCGTAGAAGATGCGCAGTGCCAGCGAGGTGATGACCATGGAACCCACAAAGTGTCCCAGCAGCACGCTGATCTGCAGCCGCAGGCCGGTGCGCAGCCCGGGCAGCTTCTGCCATGCAAGCCCCGCCACCAGACCAATGGCACCCGCGCCCAGCGTGATGAGCGGGTTGATGGCGTAGCCTGCCAGCACGCCGCCGATCATATCGGCCACAGCGCCCACGGCAAAGCCGGCACCGGGGCCGAACAGCAGCGCTGCCAGCAGCACCGGCAGGCTGCCCAGATCGAACCGCACAAAGCCGGTGGAGATGCTCAGCACCCGGCTGAACACGATGCTCATTGCCACCAGCAGGGCCAGCATGGTGAGCGTGCGGACGGAATTTTTCGAGTTGTTCATATCAACTGTCCTCCTTGCAAAAGGAATACCGGGCGGGCGGTCTGCACAAACAAAAACGCCCTCCCTGTGACAAACCGCACAAAGGAGGGCGTGAATCCAACAACTTTCACTTCCGGGCGGGACGCAAGCCGTCTCGCCTGCACCCAAGTCCATGCAGCAGCGGGATGCAGACCATGCACCGCGGGTACACCTTCGTCCACAGCACAACTCCCCGTTGATGCGGCACTTAACGCACATGGTCTTACTCTGTTGATGGTTTTATTATAGTCCTTTTGCCGCAGCCATGCAACCGCCTGCACAGACAACTTTGCCAAACCACCTCGTCAAATTTTAGCAGTTGTGCATAGCATCTGCCGGGTTTTGGCCTGTGTCCCCTTTTCATTTGCCGCATAACGTGGTAAGATGGGTTTAACCTTAAATATGGAGTCTTCTCCCGGAAAGGAATGTTTCCCGATGAAATTCAACGAAATGACCTATACCCGCCCGGACATCGGTGCCCTGCTGGCCCGGTGCAAAGAGCTGGCCGCAAAGGCCGCTGCCGCACCGGACGGCGATGCCCTTGTCCGGCTCTACTACGAGCAGAGCGAAGCCTTTGCAGAGTACAACACCGCCGCGAACCTTGCCAACATCCACTACACCTGCGACACCCGCGATGAATACTGGAAGGCTGAGCAGGACTTCTTTGATGCCAACGGCCCCGCCGTGACCAACGCCAGCGTGGAGATCAGCCGCGCTTTTCTTGCGAACCCGCATGTGGATGTCCTGACCGCGAAGTTCGGCACCACCTGTGTGGCCGGTATGAAGAATGCCGTTCTGGGCATGGATGACCGCACCGTGGAGCTGCAGCAGCAGTTCAATGCTCTGGTGAGCCGCTACCAGCAGATCTACGGCGGCGCACTGGTGGAGCTGGACGGCAAACAGCTCACCATCCCGCAGCTGGGCCCTTACAAGGAGGATCTGGACCCTGCCGTGCGCCGCGCCGCCTACGAGGCCGAGGCCGGTTATTTTGACGCCCACCGTGCCGAACTGGACGAGCTGTACGGCGAGATCGTGAAGAACCTGAATGCACAGGCCCGGGTGATGGGCTATCACGACTACAGTGAGCTTTCCTATGTGCGCATGAACCGCATCGGCTACGGCCCGGAGGAGATCCGGAAATTCCGCGATCAGGTGGCAAACGATGTGGTGCCCCAGCTGCAAAAGGTGATGGCCCTGCGTGCAAAGCGCACCGGCATTGCCCGCCCCACCTTCACCGATCTGCCCATCATGTTCAAGGACGGCAATCCCAAGCCCATTCCCGGCTACAAAGCCCGTATGGATGCCGCCCGCACCATGTACCATGAGCTTAGCCCGGAAACCGCCGAGTTCATCGACTTTATGCAGGACAACGAGCTGTTCGATGTGGAGAGCCGCCCCGGCAAGATGTCCGGCGGCTATATGACCAGCCTGCCCAGCTACAAGGCCCCCTTCATTTTTGCCAACTGGAACAACACCTCCGGCGATGTGGACGTGCTGACCCACGAGTGCGGCCACGCCTTTGAGGGCTATGTGGCCGAGCGTGATCCCGAAGTGCCCGCCGATCTGGAATGCCCCGGCATGGAGAGCGCCGAGATCCACTCCATGGCCATGGAGTTCCTGACTGCACCGTGGCATCATCTGCTCTTCGGCCGGGATACCGACAAATACGCCCTGCTCCACGCTGAGGACAGTTTTGTGTTCCTTGCTTACGGATGCGAAGTGGACGAGTTCCAGCACATCATGTACCAGAACCCGGATCTGACCCCCGATGAACGCAATGCCGAGTGGCTCAAGCTGGAAAAGAAGTACCGCCCGTGGATCGATTTTGCCGGTCTTCCCTTCTATGGCCGCGGTGCAGGCTGGCAGCGTCAGCTGCACATTTATGAGTGCCCCTTCTACTATATCGACTACTGCCTGTCCACCATGGCCGCACTGCAGTTCTTCCTGCTGAGCCTTGACGACCACAAGGACGCATGGGAGCGCTACCTACGCCTTGTGCGCCGTGCAGGCATGGCCAGCTACACCGAGCTGCTGGAGACCGCCGGGCTGAAGGTCCCCTTTGAGGAAGGCAGCATCAAGGGCATCGCCCAGCAGATGACCGACTGGCTGGAGACCCATCAGGTATAAGAAGCCGTTTTCATCCGCACCGCTCCCCTGCCTGAACGGTCGTTCTGATGCATCTGAGGGGCGATTCATGCCGTTTTACTGTCAGGAGCCGTAAAATCTGATATGCTCTGGACAGAGAAAAAGCGTTTCTGTGAAGCGAAAGGAGATCCTTATGAAACTGACCGGACTGTTCAAGCGCGGTGCCGCCTGCCTGTGCACCGCCGCCATCCTGATGGGCGGCGTCTCCGCCTTTGCCCTGAGCCCCGCTCTTCCGGACGAGCCTGCCCCGGCAGAGCTCTCTGTGACCAATGCGGTGTCGGAGGCGCAACTGCGCTCTGCCCTGTCCAAGCTCACTGTCACCTATGACAGCGAGGCCGAGGGCTGGCAGATCGATTCTCCCTACGAGGAGGCCAGCATGGAAAAGGCCTCCTGCGGTCTGTACCCCTACCTGTTCGTTACCAACGATGATCCCACCGTGTATCTCAGTCTGGGCATGACCTACTTCGGCAATAAAAAGCTGGACATGAAATCTGTTCGGGTAGAGACCGAGGATAACTACTACGACTTCACCTGTGATGAAGAGTTCATCGGCGGCTACGACAATGACCTCAAGGCATGGTTTGACTATGAGCTGTTCGATATGGACGACGAGACCAGCTGGCTGAACGAGTGGCTTGCCGCCAAGAGCGTCACTGCCACCTTTACCGGCAAGGACGGCTCCACCAAGACCTACACCCTGACTAAGGACAACCTGCAGGCCATCCGCGACATCCTGAATGCCTACGACACCCTGCTCGGTTCCGATGTTTCCACTGCCCGCGTTGTGCTGCGCAGCCTTGTAAAGTAAACATTATCTGCTTACAGCAAAAGCCCCCGGAACGTTTCACACCGTTCCGGGGGCTTTGTGTTATGCCTTATTCAGGTTCAGGCACTTCTCTTACAGGTTGAAGTAGCGCTTTGCGTTGTCGAAGCAGATGCCCTTGACGATCTTCTCCAGAGCCTTCTCGTCGTTGGGATACTCGCCATCCTCGACCCACTGGCCGATGATATTGCACAGGATGCGGCGGAAGTAGTCGTGACGGGTGTAGCTCAGGAAGCTGCGGCTGTCGGTCAGCATGCCAACGAAGTTGCCCAGCAGGCCCAGGCTTGCCAGGCGGGTCATCTGCTCTTCCATGCCGATCTTGTGGTCATTGAACCACCATGCGGAGCCGTGCTGGATCTTGCCCGGCACCTCGCTGTTCTGGAAGCAGCCCAGAATGGTGCCGATCTGAGCATCATCGGCGGGGTTCAGGCTGTAGATGATGGTCTTGGGGCACTCGTCGGTGTCGTTCAGGGCGCTCAGCAGGGTTGCGATCTCGCCGCCGCAGGTAGCGGTGTTGATCATATCATAGCCGGTGTCGGGTCCCAGCAGAGCGTTCATCTTGCGGTTCACGCCGCGCAGGCAGTTGTAGTGGATCTGCATGGCGATGCCGAGGCGGTGATACTGCTTGCCCAGATGGATGAGGATGTAGGTCTGATACTTCTCAGCCTCTTCCGGAGTGCAGGTCTCGCCGGCCATCACCTTCTGGTAGATGGCGTTGACCTCTTCCTTGGTGGCCTCACGGTAGGGGATGTAATCCAGACCGTGGTCCGAAGCGCGGCAGCCCATCTCGGCAAAGAACTCGATGCGCTTGGTCAGAGCGCTGGTGACGCAGTCGATGCAGGCCAGCTTTTCCTTGCCGACAACAGCGGCCAGCTTGCCCATGTACTCGGCAAAGCCGGGCTTGTTGATGTTGATGGCCTTATCGGGGCGGAAGGAAGGAGCCACGGTGAACTTGATGGTGGAGTCTTCCTTGATCTTCTTGTGCCAGTACAGATCATCGATGGGGTCATCGGTGGTGCCGATGAAGGCCACGTTGGACTGCTCGATCAGGCCGCGGACAGTCAGCTTGGGATCGTGCTGCAGCTTGTCGTTACACAGGTTCCACACTTCCTCAGCGGTGTCGCCGTTCAGCACGCCGTCGTAGCCAAAGAACACATGCAGCTCGAGGTTGGTCCAGTGGTACATCGGGTTGCCGATGGCCATGGGCAGAGCCTCTGCAAACTTCTGGAAGCGCTCGCGGTCGGGCTTATCACCGGTGATGTACTCCTCGGGCACACCGTTGGAACGCATCACACGCCACTTGTAGTGGTCGCCAAAGTAGCTGCCGTCCGGGTTGCGGCCGCCCAGCCATACCTGAGCGATGTTCTCAAAGCGGCGGTTCTCGTAGATCTCACGGGGAGGGATGTGGCAGTGGTAGTCGCAGATAGGCATATCCGCAGCGTAGTCGTGGTACAGATGCTGAGCAGTGGGAGACTGGAGCATGAATTCCTTATCCATAAATGCTTTCATGGGTCGATAACTCCTTTTCTCTGATGGTTTTTGTTAAAAATCCGTCAAACCTTGTGTACAACGGGACGCCCGCCTGCACGGGCAGGTTTGTCTTACCTTTAGTATAACGGAAAACACGCATGTATACAACTGAAAAAGTGACAAATTTTCTAGCACACAATTGTGCTTTTCGCTGGAAATGCCCCAAATCGTCACCTTACGGCTAAAAATATTGCACAAAGCTCTTGACTTATTTGTATACAACAGCATAAAATAGGGTAAGGAGCAGAGGGCAGACAAAGAGGCTCTCTGATAAGCAAAGCAAGTTTATAAAGGAGATCAACAAGATGGAAACTTTGAACTACAAGGTTCTGGAAGGCACCGGCTACAACGGCTACATCCTGAAGGATGCACCCGTCAAGGTCATGCAGTTTGGCGAGGGCAACTTCCTGCGTGCTTTCGTGGATTACTTCTATGACATCGCAAACGAAAAGGCCGGCTACAACGGCAAGGTCAAGCTGGTGCAGCCCATCAGCAACTTCCCCCAGATGGCAGACTGGATCAACGAGCAGGAAGGCCTGTACACCCTGTACCTGCGCGGCAGTGAGAAGGGCCAGAAGGTCGATGCAAAGCGCGTGATCTCCTGCGTGTCCGACTGTGTGTGCCCCTACATCGACGGCAAGTGGGACGAAGTGCTGGAGCTGGCACGCTCTGCCGATCTGGAGACCATCGTTTCCAACACCACTGAAGCCGGCATCGCCTACACGCAGGGCGACAGCCAGTTCGATCAGGTTCCTCCCAACAGCTTCCCCGCAAAGCTGACCCGCGTGCTGTTCGAGCGCTACAAGGCATTCAACGGCGCTGCTGACAAGGGTCTGGCCATCCTGTCCTGCGAACTGATCGACAACAACGGCAAGGAGCTGCAGAAGTGCTGCAACAACTACGCCAAGGATTGGAATCTGGAGCCTGCATTCATCGACTGGATGAACAACGCAAACACCTTCTGCTCCACTCTGGTGGACCGCATCGTTCCGGGCCGCATCCGCGATCCCAAGGAACTGGCTGCCATGGAAGAGGCCAACGGCTACCATGATGCCGCTCTGGACGTGGGCGAAGTGTTCGGCGTGTGGGTCATCGAAGGCCCCGCTGAGCTGGAGGACAAGCTGCCGTTCAAGAAGGCCGGCGTGAACGTCATGGTCGTGCCCGATGTTACCCCCTACAAGAAGCGCAAGGTCCGCATCCTGAACGGTGCACACACCGGCTTCGTTCTGGGCGCATATCTGGCCGGCTTCGACATTGTGCGTGACTGCATGCACAACGACACCATCCGCGGCTTCATGAACAAGATGCTGCACGAGGAGATCATCCCCACCCTGCCGCTGGACAAGAAGGATCTGGAAGAGTTTGCTTCTGCTGTTGAGGACCGCTTCAACAACCCCTTCGTCAACCACGAGCTGATGAGCATTTCCCTGAACTCCACCTCCAAGTGGAAGGCCCGCAACATGCCTTCCTTCCTGGCTTACATCGAGGAGCAGAAGCAGCTGCCCAAGTGCCTGACCATGTCTCTGGCAGCCTACATTGCCTTCTATTCCAGCGACATTCAGGAGCGCACCGCCGACGGCCTGATCTGCAAGCGCCCTGCCGGCAACACCTACAAAATCCAGGATGACGCATGGGCACTGGACTTCTACTATGCACACAAGGACGACACCGCTGCTCAGCTGGTGAACGCTGTGCTGACCAACACCCAAATGTGGGATCAGGATCTGACCAAGATCGAGGGTCTCGAGGCCGCTGTTCTGGCTGATCTGGAAATGATCCGCACTCAGGGTGCCGAGGCTGCTTACAAGAGCTGCCTGTAAGCCTGAAAAACCAACCTACCCGCACAACAAAGGGCTGCTGCTTTGGGCAGCAGCCCTTTTATGCGATACGATAAGGAGAACTACTATGCCGCAGGCAATTCATATCAGCCCCATCGACAACGTGGTCGTTGCCCTGCACCCCATTGCCAAGGGCACGCTGGTGGAAGTGGACGGTCTTTCTGTGACTGCTCTGGAGGACATTCCGCAGGGCCACAAGATGGCCGTGAAGCCCATCAAGAACGGTGAGAACGTGATCAAGTACGGCTTCCCCATCGGCCACGCCACCGCAGATGCCGCTCCCGGCAGCTGGATGCACACCCACAACGTGCACACCAACCTGTCCGGTGAGGTAGAGTACAGCTACAACCCCGCCCCGGATCTGGCTCCCCTGCCCAAGGTCGAGCCGGAGACCTTTATGGGCTTCCGCCGCAAGGACGGCCGTGCCGCCATCCGCAATGAGATCTGGATCATCCCCACCGTGGGCTGCGTCAACGACATCGCCAAGAAGATCGTTGCCGACAATCAGGATCTGGTCACCGGCTCCATCGAGGGTCTGTACACCTTCACCCATCCCTTCGGCTGCAGCCAGACCGGCCACGACCATGCACAGACCCGCAAGCTGCTGGCTGCGCTGGTGCGCCACCCCAATGCTGCCGCCGTTCTGGTGCTGCATCTGGGCTGCGAGAACCTGCAGCACGATCAGTTCGTGGAAGAGCTGGGCGAGTACGACCACGACCGTGTGAAGTTCCTCACCTGTCAGGAGGTGGACGACGAGTTCACCGCTGCCCGCGATATCCTCAAGGAGCTGGCTACCTATGCCGGGCAGTTCAAGCGTGAGCCTATCCCCGTGTCCGATCTGGTGGTGGGCATGAAGTGCGGCGGCTCGGACGGCCTGTCCGGCATCACCGCCAACCCCACCATCGGCCGCTTCTCCGACATGATGGGCCAGCGCGGCGGTTCCACCGTTCTGACCGAGGTACCCGAGATGTTCGGTGCCGAGGGCTTCCTGATGGATCGCTGCATCAACCATGACGTCTTTGTCAAGGCTGAGCACATGATCAACGGCTTCAAGGATTACTTCATCAGCCACAACGAGGTGGTCTACGATAACCCCTCTCCGGGCAACAAACAGGGCGGTATCACCACGCTGGAAGACAAGAGCTGCGGCTGCGTCCAGAAGGGCGGCACTGCCCCCATCATGGACGTGATCGGCTACGGTGATCCCGTTGTCACCAAGGGCCTGAACATGCTGTACGGCCCCGGCAACGATCTGGTTTCTGCCACGGCCATGACCGCCGCAGGCGCACACCTGATCCTGTTCTCCACCGGCCGCGGCACTCCGTTCTCGGCCCCGGCTCCCACCCTGAAGATCTCCACCAACACCCCGCTGGCCCAGAAGAAATCCGGCTGGATCGACTTCAACACCGGCGTGATCGCCGATGGCGAAAAGACCATCGACGAGGCTGCAAAGGATCTGCTGGATCTGGTCATCCGCGTTGCAAGCGGTGAGCAGACCAAGGCCGAGAAGCACGGCTTCCGCGAGATCTCCATCTTCAAGGACGGCGTCGTTCTGTAATCGTTTCGAGGCTGCTGTATGGCACTTTGGCTGTACGGCAGCCTCTTTGTGCATGAAAACGGAAGGGAAGTGTTTTTATGGCTATGACCACTCGCATGATGATCTATGCGTTTCTGCTTTACGGCGGCATTTTTGCCGCTATCGTGGCCGTTATTGCAAGGGTCATAAAATATCTCATTCGCTATGGCATTGATTATTATTTTGAAAAACTGGCACAGAACCAGAAACATAAGGAGGACTGAACTATGAATCAGATCACCACCCGTTATGTCACCGAAAACGGTGCCTGCTATGAGCAGTACGTTATCACCGATGCTGAGGCAAAGACCGAGCTGGTCATCACCCCGGAGCGCGGCGGCATGATCACCGGCTTCTCCCTGAACGGCGAGGAGTACATCTGGACCCGCCACCCCAATTTTTCCGAGTGCAACCGCCCCCGCTTCGGCGTGCCGGTGCTGTTCCCCAACTGCGGCCTGCCGGATAACGGCGTGCACATCTTTGACGGCAAGGCATACCCCATGGAGAACCACGGCTTTGCCGACCTGTGCGCATGGGATGTGGAAAGCGTCGGCCCGGACGGCGTGACCCTGATCTTGGAGTCCACCCCGCTGACCAAGTTCCTCTATCCCTTCGATTTCACCGTGCTGATGAACTATAACCTTGAGGGCAACACTGCCGCCATCAACATGACCGTGATCAACGAGGGCGACACCAACATGCCCTTCAGCTTCGGCTTCCACCCCTACTTCAAGGCTTCCAAGCTGGAGAATGTGGACTTCGATATCAAGTGCGCCACCTGTTCCGAGAGCGCCAAGGGCGAGCAGCCCGCTGCCCCGGAAAAGATCACCCTCACCCGCAAGGAAGGTGCTGACAACAGCGTGCGCCTGCTGACCGGCGTGCAGTTCCCCATGACCCTCACCGACAGCGGCAGCGGCCACAAGGTGACTGTGGATGCCGACGACAGCTTCGACCACGCCGTGCTGTGGCAGCAGGATGCCGAGAGCTTTGTGTGCATGGAGCCGTGGAACGGCTGGGCCAACAGCGTCAATGAGGAAGGCAAGCACGAAGTGCTGGAGCCGGACGAGGCCATGACCGCTGATTGGAGCATCACCATCGAGAAGGTCTAAGCTTCATATCGTATAACAAAAAGGACACACCGTTGTGGTGTGTCCTTTTTGTTATAATTCAGTTCTTTGCCGGAATCATAAAGCTCTTATTTTCCGCCGGGTCCCAGTAGAGCAGTTCCACCCTGCCGCCCTGTGCCAGCAGTTTTTCCTTTGGCTCCTGCTTTTGCCAGCAGCGTTCCAGCAGCTTTTCCATGTCGGCATCGGCAGACACCTTCTCCGGGCAGAGGGTACTGCCCTGCCATCTGCCGTCGGCATACAGGCTCAGCGCACCGGCATTGCCCGCCAGAATCGCGGCAACGTCCTTCTTCATGCGGTCGTAGTCATACTCCACGGCCTTGTACTGCCCATGCCACAGGCCGAAGAAGAGCGAGAACTCGCCGCCCAGTTCAATGAGCAGATCCTCTTCGCTGTGCGGATTCTTGACCACAAAAGCCACATCCCCGTTTTCCATGTAGTCGAAGTCCGGCTCCTCATTCGTGTGCACGGTCACATGCTGGCTGCTCAGCGCCGCAAGCAGGTCCTCCTGCACGGCACTGGTATCCGGGATCTCATCATAATTGATATTTGCGTTCATGGGATGCTCCTTTTCTCTGTACTATTTGTGTTGTTATTTTTCACCAGACCGCACAGGTCTTCTTATTTTCCTTCATATTGCCGGATCATTTTTATACGCTGTGTAACAGAATCCATAAAACGGTTCACTCTACTTCACCTTAGATCAATGCTTTTTGAATCTAACCATCGAACACACGACCTCGACACGATCCTGATTGTCCAAACTCAATTCAAGGTCATGGTCGATGATGGGCAGCTTGAACCGGACGGACTTCAGCCACTGTCCATTAGGCTGGCGTTCCGGGTAGATCTGCACCTCGTCAATCAAAATCTCCACCAGTCTGCGGCGTTCCGCCTCGGTCATGGTGGCATAAAGCTTGTCAAAGCAAATCAGGATCTTATAGATGTTGTCGCCTGTGATTTTGTCGGCTTCAATGGTCTGCTTCTTTGCCCGGGCATCCATCAGTCCATTTTCCACCTCTTCGATTTTATCGTACATCTTATAAAGGCGGTCGTCAAGGTCGGATTTTCGGGCGATAAAGTGCCGGTCGTCCGGGTCAAGGCTGTCGATCTCCTCCATAAGCCGGGATTTTGTGGAGTAGTGCTGCCGCAGCTGCTTCTCATAGGCGGCGATCTCCTGCTCAATGGCAGTGGTATCTACCTTCATGTGTAGACCTTGGTCTTTTCTGCTGCCATTTCCAGCACCTCCCGTTCGTACCGTCTTGTTCGGAATAGACTTTGCAAGCAAAGTCGTGTGCCAAAGGGCGCTGCTCTCGCCTGTCGGCTCGGTCAAGCGCTTCAAAATGCAACGCATTTTGAGGTTGCCACTGGCGACCCGCGCCCCTTTGGATTCTCCGTTCACATTGTCCTACGGACGATGTGATTTTATTGTTGTAGCGATTCGCTTCATCCCGGTTTCGTCCCGGTTTGCAGAATGCCCTTGCAATCCGAAAGGAGCCGTGCTATAATGCCGCTGTAATTGAATCAGAAATCTTCAGGGCAGGGTGCGATTCCCTACCGGTGGTACAGCCCACGAGCCGTAAGGCATGATTCGGTGAAACTCCGAAGCCGACAGTACAGTCTGGATGAAAGAAGATACCAAGCGCAGAGCCCGCACGGTTCTGCGCTTGTGGAGGCTGCTCTGGGATGCGTTTGCATTCTGGAGCTTTCTTTTTTGCACAAGGGTCCCTTGTGTCTTTTCGGCTTGCCCTGAACGTTTTTGTTCAGGGCTTTTTCTTTTGGAGGCGACACGATGAACGACAAAGAGTATATGCGTCTGGCTTTGCAGCTTGCAAAAAAAGGTTGCGGATGGACATCTCCCAACCCGATGGTGGGTGCCGTGGTCGCAAAAGAGGGCAGGACCATCGGACAGGGCTGGCACCAGAGATACGGTCAGGCTCATGCGGAGCGCAATGCGCTGGCATCCTGCACCGAAGATCCGCAGGGAGCGACCCTGTATGTGACATTGGAGCCGTGCTGCCATTACGGAAAGCAGCCGCCCTGCGTGGATACGATTCTGGACGCGGGCATTCACCGGGTGGTCGTGGGTTCTGCTGACCCGAATCCGCTGGTGGCTGGAAAAGGAATTGCAATCCTGCGCGCACACGGCATAGATGTGACCGAAAATGTTCTGCAAGAGGAATGCGATGCGCTGAACAAGGTGTTCTTCCACTATATCACCACAAAACGCCCTTTCGTTTCCATGAAATACGCCATGACGATGGACGGAAAAATCGCCACATACACAGGCGCTTCCAAATGGATCACCGGGGAAATTGCCCGGAATCATGTTCAACGGCAGCGACACCGATTCCGCGGCATTATGGTGGGAGTCGGAACCATCCTAGCAGATGACCCGCTGCTGACCTGCCGGATAGAGGGTGGCCGTGATCCCGTCCGGATCATCTGTGATACACATTTGCGGACACCGCTGCAATCACAGGTGGTCATGACCGCCAAACAGGTTCCGACCATTCTTGCGACCTGCTGCGGCGACCCGGAGAAGCAGGCGGCATATCAACAGGCCGGGTGCCGGGTCCTTTGTCTGGAAGCGCATTGCGGTCATGTGAATCTTCTGCAACTGATGGAACAGCTGGGGCAGGAGCAGATCGACAGCATTCTGCTGGAAGGCGGCGGAACCTTGAACTGGTCTGCACTGGAAAGTGGCATCGTGCAGCAGGTACAGGCTTACATTGCCCCGAAGCTGTTCGGAGGAAGGGATGCCAAAGTACCCATTGAGGGTGCAGGTGTCCCGCTTCCGGATGCTGCATTCCGCCTGAAGAACAGCCGATTGGAACAGCTTGGCAAAGATTTCCTGATCGAAAGTGAGGTGGAGTACCCATGTTTACCGGAATCGTGGAAGAAGTCGGAACAATAAAGTCCATCAATCGGGGACAGCATTCCGCCGTACTGACTGTTCGTGCAAAAACGGTTCTGGAAGGAACCAGGATCGGCGACAGCATCGCCGTCAACGGCATCTGTCTGACCGTCAGGCAGCTCTTCCCGGATAGCTTTGCTGCGGATGTCATGCACGAGACCTTGAACCGCTCTGCACTTGCACAGCTCACCGTTGGAAGTGCTGTCAATCTGGAACGTGCCATGCCGGCCAACGGACGTTTTGGCGGACACATCGTAGCAGGCCATGTGGATGGCGTCGGACGCATTGCTAATATCCGAAAAGACGATACGGCTATCTGGTACACCATTCATGCAGATCCTGCAATCCTTCGCTATGTCGTTGAAAAAGGCTCTATCACAATAGACGGTATCAGCCTGACCGTGGCTGCGGTGGAACCTACGGGCTTTTCCGTGTCCACGATACCGCACACCGTCCGTCAGACGAACCTGAACCAACGGCACAAAGGGGATTTTGTCAATTTGGAAACCGATGTTGTTGGAAAATATATCGAGAGGCTGCTTCCATCAGAAACACCGAAGCAAAACACGCTCACAAAAGAAATGCTGCTGCGCTGCGGCTTTTAAGGAGAGTTTACGATGAACTTCAATACCATTCCCGAAGCTTTGCAAGACCTGAAGCAAGGAAAAATCATTCTGGTAACGGATGACCCCGACCGTGAAAACGAGGGGGACTTCATCTGTGCTGCCGAATTTGCCACCACCGAAAACGTCAACTTTATGGCGACCCACGGCAAAGGTCTGATCTGTATGCCGATGTCCGAAGCTTTCGTCCAGAAGCTGCAATTTCCGCAGATGGTGCAGCATAACACCGACAACCATGAAACGGCATTTACGGTGTCCATCGACCACGTTTCTACTTCTACGGGCATTTCTGCCGCAGAGCGTTCCATTACGGCGATGGCTTGTGTGGACGATCACGCAAAAGCAGAAGATTTCCGCAGACCGGGCCATATGTTCCCCCTTCTGGCAAAAAAGAACGGTGTGTTGGAGCGCAACGGTCACACGGAAGCAACCGTTGACCTGTGCCGTCTGGCAGGGCTGAAAGAATGCGGCCTGTGCTGCGAGATCATGCGGGAGGATGGCACGATGATGCGCACCGCTGAACTGGCAAAGCTGGCAGAGCGTTTCCAGATCAAATTCATCACCATCCGTGATTTACAGGAGTACCGCAAGTGTCACGATAAACTGGTCGATCAGGTGACGGCAGTGAACCTGCCCACCAAGTATGGCACCTTCAGAGCTTATGGTTTTGTGAGCCGCCTGAACGGAGAGCATCACATTGCACTGGTAAAAGGTGACATTGGCGATGGAAAGGATATTCTGTGCCGCGTCCACTCGGAATGCCTGACAGGAGATACATTTGGCTCTTTGCGTTGTGACTGCGGCCAACAGCTGGCCGCTGCCATGACGCAGATCGAAAAAGAAGACCGGGGTATCCTGCTCTATATGCGGCAGGAAGGCCGGGGCATCGGTCTGATCAACAAGCTGCGTGCCTATGAACTTCAGGAGCAGGGCATGGATACGCTGGAAGCCAATCTCGCTCTTGGGTTCCATGGAGATGAACGGGAGTATTATCTCGGCGCACAGATCCTCCGGGAACTTGGCGTAAAAAGCCTGCGCCTGCTTACCAATAACCCGGACAAAGTATATCAGCTCTCCGAGTTTGGGCTGGAGATCTCCGAGCGCATACCCATTCAGATGACGGCGACCCCGTATGACCTGTTTTACCTGAAAACGAAGCAGGCACGGATGGGGCATCTTCTGGAATATTAACAACGAAAGAGGTATTTAAAAATGAAAACATTTGAAGGCAAGCTGGTTTCTCAGAATATCAAGGTCGGTATCGTAGCTGCCCGATTCAACGAATTTATCACATCCAAACTTCTGAGCGGAGCAATGGATGGTCTGCTCCGGCACGATGTGCAGGACGCTGATATTCATGTTGCATGGGTTCCGGGTGCTTTTGAGATCCCACTGGTTGCCTCTAAAATGGCAAAAAGCGGAAAGTATGATGCTGTGATCTGCCTTGGTGCCGTGATTCGCGGTTCTACCAGCCATTACGACTATGTGTGCAATGAGGTTTCCAAAGGCATTGCCACGGTCTCGCTGGAAAGCGGGGTTCCCGTCCTCTTTGGTGTTCTGACCACCGAAAACATCGAACAGGCCATCGAGCGGGCAGGCACCAAAGCAGGTAATAAAGGCTATGACTGTGCAGTCAGTGCCATCGAGATGGTAAACCTGCTCCGGGAAATGGATACCGCCGCAGAGTAAAATACACGCAGGAGTTTGCCATGATCGTTATAAAGACCCGACAGCCTGACCCGGAATTAGAGCAGAAGATCCGGATGCTTCTGGAACGAGAGCACATCGAGGCAGAGCAAATATCCATTGATTCATGGGAGAAGTTGGTTCTTCCGGGGCTTACACTGGACGGAATGACCCACGAAGTGTCGTGCAACGGCAGAAAAGTCTCCCTTACACGACTGGAGTTCGATTTGCTGCTGATGCTTGCCTCCCACGAAGGACAAATCTTCTCAAAAGAAGAGCTTTTCCGTGCTGTGTGGGGACAAAACTGTGACGACACCTTAAAGGTCGTGGCAAATACCGTTTCCAATCTGCGAAAGAAGCTGGCCGGCTGCGGTAGCTTTATCCGCACTACCCACGGCGGCTATGCTTTTGTAAGCCAAAAGGAGAACGACCCGGCATGACCAGGATCTTATTTATTTGTCTCGGAAATATCTGCCGAAGCCCGATGGCGGAGTATGTGATGAAAGACCTTACGTCCAAGGCAGGACTATCCGAGCAATTTGAAATCGCATCAGCCGCCACCAGTGCATGGGAAATCGGAAATCCGGTCTATCCTCCTGCACGGCAGAAGCTGGCAGAACATGGCATCGACTGCAACGGCAAGACCGCCCGGCAGATGACCCGGCTGGATTATGCACGGTATGATCATCTGATTGGCATGGACGAAAGTAATCTGTGCGACATCCTGCGGCTTGTCGGCGGAGACCCACAGCATAAAGTCTCGCTGCTGATGGCGCATACAGATCATCCCCGTGAAGTGGCAGACCCATGGTTCACGGGAGATTTTGAAGCCACATGGCAGGATATACTGGAAGGATGCACGGCATTGCTTGAGGAACTGCGATCATAACAGATTATCATAAAAACGGACGGATGTCTGCCAGTTGACAGACATCCGTCTATTTTTTTATTTCAAATCATCTTAAAATACTTCAGCGCCTCCCGGATGGCTCTTTCCTTCTCCGCCGGGCACTTGAGCCGCTTGGGGTTCTCAGCCTTAGGCTTGTTGTAGTTCTGCCGCTCCTTGATGCCGCATTTCTGCTTGACCTGTGCAATATAGAGGTCGCTCACGTTCAGACCGGTGTGTTCCTTGACGTACTCCCGGATCTCTTCATAAGGAGCCTTGGTCTCTGCAGCAGTCACGTCCAACTCATCCATCTTCAGGTCTACCGTGATCTTCTGGTGGATATCCAGTTTGGACAATGCGCATACCGTCTCGATATGCTCACTGTGAGGGAACATATCCACCGGCGTGCTGCTCTCCACTTTGTATCCCTTCCGGGTCAGCAGCTCCAGATCCCGGGCCAGCGTGACCGGGTTGCAGCTCACGTAGACCACACGTTTCGGGGCCATGCGGGCCACGCTTTCGATAAACTGCGGCGTAGAGCCCTCTCGCGGCGGGTCCATAAAGATCACGTCTGCGCGTTCACCAGCCGCAGCGGCTTCGCCGATCCACCGGGTGGCATCTGCGGCAAAGAAGCGGGCGTTCTTCACGCCATTGTGCTTTGCATTGCCTATGGCATCGTGCACCGCTTCGCGGTTCACCTCCACGCCCACTACCTGCTTTGCATGGTCGGCGGCGGTCAGGCCGATGGTTCCGATGCCGCAGTAGGCATCCAGCACCACTTCTTTTCCGGTGAGATGCGCCGCGTCCACCGCAAGGCCGTACAGCACTTCGGTCTGGGTATGATTGATCTGATAAAAGCTGCGTGGGCTGATGGCATAGGTCTTGCCGCAGAGGGTATCCAGAATGAATCCCTTGCCGTACAGCACCTTTTCCATATCGCCCAGCACCACGCTGGTTTTGCGGTCGTTCACGTTCTGGACGATGGTGGTGATGGCCACGCCCTGTTTTCCGGCTTCGGTCAGCAGGGCTTTGACAAAGTTCTTGGCACCCGGCAGCACCGGCTGAGCCGTCACCAGCACCACCATCACCTGCCCGGTCATAACACCGCGCCGCAGCAGGCAGTGACGCAGAAGGCCGGTGCCCTTATCCTCATTAAAAGGCTGGTAATGGCAGGTGCCCGCTGCCGCACGCACGGCCAGCATGGTCTTATCCAGCACTTCGTCCTGCAAAAGGCAGCTTTCCACCGGCAGCACCTTGTGGCTGTTTGCCGCGTAGATGCCGGAGGTAAGTTTTCCACCCCAGCCGGTGGTAAAGGTGGAGATCACCTTGTTCCGATAGTGGTACGGCGTTTCCATGCCCCGGATGTGCTCCACCGGGCCGAATCTGCCCAGAAGCTTTTTCACGGTCTCTTCTTTCTGTTTCAGCTGTGCGGCGTAGTCCATGCCCAGCATCGGGCAGCCGCCGCAGTTTTTGGCACGCAGTTTGCAATCCATCTTCCGCTCTCCTTTTTACCCATAAGGGTCATACAGATCATATTCTTCCGCTTCCAGATGCTTTTCCTCCAGCACCTTCATGGCCTGTTCCAGCTCGCTCTGGCCGCAGCCGCTTTCGCTGACCAGCGCGCGCACCGCCGCCGCAAGGTCGCCGCCAAAGAGGGTATCCAGCCGTTCCCGCATACTCCACACATTATAGGCGCGCCGGGTGATGGCCGGAGTGTAGGTGTTGCGGTTGCCATCCTTGCCGCTTTTCACCCAACCCTTTTCTTCCAGCCGGTAAAGAAAGTTGAGCACGGTCGCCGGTGCCCAGCCCTTTGCGCGCAGCTTTGCGTCGATGTCCCGCCGGGTGACGGGCGCACGGCAGGCCCACACCGCCAGCATCACCTGCTCCTCTGCCGCCGAAAGCGGCTTTACACTGTCCGGGATGCCATACATCCTGCTGTTCTCCCTCCTTTTGGCATCTTTTTTTCTTTTACGTTTGTCTTTGTTTTATTATTATACCAATTTCTGCTCCAAAGTGCAAGAGCCGGAAACGCCGATGAAATCAGGCTTTTTCAGCTATATTTTACATCTGTCTTTGTTTTTGTTTTTCTATCAAGGACATTTGTGTGCTTTGTGCCCGCACAGGGGCTTTTGCGCCGTATCTTTGTGCAAAGATGCTCTTGTTTTCATCCCTGCAAAACCGGTATACTACGGCTACAGCAATCAACAGAACGCACCGCAGAAAACCGCGGTGCTGTGCGATACAGGAAAGGGAGAGTTCATTATGGCACGAGTTTACAACTTCAGCGCAGGCCCCAGCATGCTGCCCGAGAAGGTGCTCAAGCAGGCACAGGCAGAGCTGCTCGAGTATGGCGACAGCGGTCAGAGCGTGATGGAGATGAGCCACCGCAGCAAGTGGTTCGATGCCATCATCAAGGACACCGAGGCCACCCTGCGCCGGGTAATGAACATTCCCGACAACTACAAGGTCGGTTTCTTTCAGGGCGGTGCCACCCAGCAGTTTGCCATGGTCCCGCTGAATTTCATGACCACCGGCAAAGCAGATTACCTTGTCACCGGCAACTTCTCGAACCTTGCCGCCAAGGAAGCCGCCAAGTTCGGCGAGGTGAACATTGTTGCTTCCAGCAAGGACAAGAACTTCACCTACATCCCGGACGTGAACGCCATCAACTATGATAAGGATGCCAGCTACATCCACATCTGCCAGAACAACACCATCTTCGGCACTCAGTTTGTCGAGGTACCGCAGGTGGAGGGTGTGCCTCTGGTAGCCGACATGAGCTCCATGATCCTCTCCAAGCCCGTGGATGTGACCAAGTACGGCTGCATCTACTTCGGCGTGCAGAAGAATGTAGCTCCCGCCGGCATGGCAATTGCCATCGTCCGCGACGACCTGCTGGGCCATGCCGCCGACAATGTGCCCACCATGATGAACTACACCACCCTGCTGGGCAAGGACAGCATGTACAACACGCCCCCCTGCTGGTGCATCTATATGACCGGTCTGGTGCTCAAGTATCTGGAAAACGACATCGGCGGTCTTGCCAACATGCAGAAGATCAACGAAGCCAAGGCCAAAGTGCTGTACGACTATCTGGACGGTCAGAACTTCTTCACGAATCCTGTGGAGCACCGCTACCGCAGCACCATGAATGTCACCTTCACCAGCCCCAATGCAGATCTGGACAAGAAGTTCTGCGCCGAAGCTGCAGAAGCAGGCTTCGTGAACCTGAAGGGCCACCGTCTGGTAGGCGGTATGCGCGCTTCCATTTACAACGCAATGCCCGCCGAGGGTGTGGACAAGCTGGTGGACTTCATGGAGAAGTTCCGCAAGGAAAACGCATAAAACCCTCTCAGCCTCACTTCGTTCGGCAGCTCCCCCGAGGGGGGAGCTTTTTATCAGAGGGACAACTTGATCGAACCCGCTTTCTAAGCTCGCCCTTCGGGAGAGCTGGCACGGCGCAAGCCGTGACTGAGAGGGTTCCTGTATAATAGAAGGGAAATCTGGACTATGTACACCATCAAAACTTTGAACGCCATCAGCCCGGTGGGTCTGGCAAAGCTGAACAACAAGCAGTTTGACGTGGCTGTGGACACCGATGCCCCGGACGGCATCCTTGTGCGCAGCGCCGACATGCTGAATACCGCCTTCAACGACAATCTTCTGGCCATCGCCCGCGCCGGTGCCGGCGTGAACAACATCCCGCTGGACCGCTGCAGTGAGCAGGGCATCGTGGTGTTCAACACCCCCGGTGCCAACGCCAATGCTGTGGCCGAGCTGGTGATCGGCATGCTGATCGCCGGCAGCCGCAATGTGGCTGCTGCCGCCCAGTGGTGTCAGGGCCTTGTCGGCGACCCCGCCATGGCAAAGACCGTGGAAGAAGGGCAAGAAGCAGTTCGTGGGCAACGAGATCAAGGGCAAGACGCTGGGTGTCATCGGTCTGGGTGCCATCGGCTCCCGCGTGGCCAACTGCGCCATTGAGCTGGGCATGGAGGTCTACGGCTACGACCCCTACATCTCCATTGATGCCGCATGGAACCTGAGCAGTCAGGTACGCCACTGCGTGAACCTGAATGACATGCTGCCCCTGTGCGACTACATCACCATCCATGTGCCCTATCTGCCCACCACCAAGGACACCATCAACGTCCAGACCCTTGCCCTGTGCAAGGACGGCGTGAAGATCCTGAACTATGCCCGCGGCGAGCTGGTCAACACCGAAGCCCTGCTGGAAGCCATGGAGACCGGCAAGGTGTCCGGCTACATGACCGACTTCCCGTCTGAGGCCATTCTGGGCAAGCCCGGCATCGTGTGCACCCCGCATCTGGGCGCTTCCACCCCGGAAGCCGAGGACAACTGCGCTGTCATGGCCGCAAAGGAGCTGAGCGACTACCTGAAGAACGGCAACATCATCCACTCGGTGAACATGCCGGAGGTCAACCAGCCCAGAGCCGGCGGCAAGCGCATCTGCATCATCCACAAAAACGAGCCCGGCATGATCAGCCAGATCACCGCCCTGACCACCGAAGCCGGCCTGAACATCGAGAACATGGTGAACAAGAGCAAAAAGAACATGGCCTACACCATGCTGGATGCTACCGGTGCTGTGGACAAGAAGCTGGCCGAAAAGCTGGCTGCCATCCCCGCCGTGATCCGGGTGCGCATCCTGTAAAGCAAAACGATTTAAAATGCCCGCCGCTTCGCTCTGGGCATCTTCAGCGGAAAACGATTTTTATTTTAGCAACCCGGAAAAGTCTGCGGATTTTTCCGGGTTGCTTTTTCACAGAGAAGGGCCGTAGCGGCAAACCGCATTTCCAAACCAGGATTTTTTACAAACTGGAAATTCTTTCTCGTCCCATCTGCCGGTTAGTTTCCATTTACAAGCTGTAGTTTGTCTTAAAAAACGCGTTAAAGATAGCTTTTTCTAACTACGCATCGTAAAAAGTTTACATGTATTAACATTCAAGAAAAAGCTTGAAAATGGTAAATTCTGTGCTACAATAGGCTCGACAGAAGGGAAATGTCCACCCTGTTCTCCGGCTTTTGGGCCGGTATATTCATCTTACAGGTCCTGCGGTGCAGGGCCTCTGACAGGAAATAGAAAAGGTAGGGAAGTTACTATGGATATCAAGAAGATCGCACTGTTCGCCGCCGGTACTCTGTTCGGTTCTGCCGGTTTCAAGCTGCTGTCCAGCAAGGACGCCAAGAAGGTCTACACCCAGACCACCGCTGCTGTGCTGCGCATGAAGGACTCCACCATGGAGACCGTCAGCAAGGTTCAGGAGCAGGCCGGTGACATTCTGGCCGATGCAAAGGCCATCAACGAGGCTCGTGCTGTTGAAGCCGAGGCTGCTGTGATCGAGGATGCCGCCGAGGAGACCACCGAAGAGACCGCTGAGTAATTTTCGGTTTGTAAAGCACTGAAAGCCCCAACGTGGCTTTCGAGCCGCCTTCGGGCGGCTCTTTTTTGTGAGAGTGGGGCCGCAGGCGTGCAGGGTATAGCAGTCTGACGCTGCGGCAAAAAGATAGAGAAGGATATTTGATATATGAAATGTACCATTCTGCATGAAGGCAAAGGCCGGATGCGTGTGCATGTGGAAAAAGTCCGCATGACTTTGCACCGTGCCGATGTGCTGGAAGCTTATCTGAACCACCATGATGCCATCGTCCATGCCGCCGTTTACGAGCGCACCGGCGATGTGGTCATTACCTATACCGGCAAGCGCACCGCTGCCATCGCTGTACTGGCGGGCTACAAGTTCGATGTGGCCGAGTATGACGCTCTGGTCACCTCCGCCGACAGCCGCAGGCTGAACCGGGAATATCAGGATAAAATGTTCGATCTGGTGGCAGGCCGCTGCCTGCGCAAGCTGTTCCTGCCCGCACCCCTTGACGCTGCCTACACGGCATTCCGCTCCATCCGCTTTCTCTGGAAGGGTGTGCGCTGCGTGCTGAGCCGCAGGCTGGAAGTGGAGGTGCTGGACGCTTTGTCCATCGGCGTCTCGCTGCTGCGCGGCGACTTTGGCACCGCCGGTTCTGTCATGTTCCTGCTGAATCTGGGCTCTCTGCTGGAAGAGTGGACCCGCAAGAAGAGTCTGGACGATCTGGCCCGCAGCATGGCCCTGAACGTGGACAAGGTGTGGGTGCGCAGCCAAGGCACCGAAGTGCTGGTGCCTCTGACCAAAGTACGCTCCGGCGATGAGGTGGTCGTGCGCAGCGGCAACATGATCCCGCTGGACGGCACCGTGCTGGAAGGCGAAGCCATGGTGAATCAGGCCGCTCTGACCGGCGAAGCCATGCCGGTGCGCAAGGCAGAGGGCTCCACCCTCTATGCCGGCACCGTTGTGGAGGAGGGCGAGTGTGTCTTTATCGCCAAGGCTGAGGGCGGTTCCAACCGCTACGATAAGATCGTGGCCATGATCGAGGAATCCGAAAAGCTCAAGTCCAGCACCGAGAACCGTGCGCTGGTGCTGGCCGACAAGCTGGTGCCATGGTGTCTGGGCGCAACGGTGGTCACCTATCTGCTCACCCGCAACGCCACCCGCGCCATCTCCTGCCTGATGGTCGATTTCTCCTGCGCGCTCAAGCTCTCCATGCCGCTGGCCGTGCTTTCCGCCATGCGCGAGTGCGGCGCTAGCCACATCACCGTCAAGGGCGGCAAGTATCTGGAAGCGCTGTCTCAGGCCGACACTATTGTGTTCGACAAGACCGGCACCCTCACCCGTGCCACCCCGCAGGTGGTGGAGGTCGTGCCCTTCTCCGGCTGCAACGAGCGCGAAGTTCTGCAGCTGGCCGCATGTCTGGAGGAGCATTTTCCCCACTCCATGGCCAACGCCGTGGTGCGTGCCGCCAAGGAGCGCGGCATTTCCCATGAGGAGATGCACTCCGAGGTGGAGTACATCGTGGCCCACGGCATTGCAAGCCGCGTAGGTGGCGAACGGGTGGTCATCGGCAGCCACCACTTCGTCTTTGAGGATGAAAAGTGTACCATCCCCACAGCCGAGCAGCAGAAGTTCGATGCTCTCAAGCCGGAGCATTCGCACCTGTACATGGCAGCCAGCGGCCAGCTGGTGGGCGTGATCTGCATTTCCGACCCGCTGCGCCCGGAAGCCGCCGCTGTGCTGAACGGTCTGCGTGCGCTGGGCATCCGGAACACCGTCATGATGACCGGCGACAGCGAGCGCACCGCTGCCGCCATTGCAAAGCAGGTGGGCGTGGACCGCTTCTTTGCCGAGGTGCTGCCCGAGGACAAGGCAAACTTTGTCCAGCAGGCCAAGGCCGAGGGCCACACCGTTGTGATGATCGGCGACGGCATCAACGACTCCCCCGCCCTGTCCGCTGCCGACATTGGCATTGCCATCAACTCCGGCGCTGCCATCGCCCGCGAGATCGCCGATGTGACCATCAAAGCCGACAGTCTGGAGGAGCTGGTGGCCCTCAAGGCCATCGCCAACTCTCTGCAAAAGCGCGTGCACGCAAACTACCGCTTCGTGCTCACCTTCAACTCCACCCTCATCGCGCTGGGTGCTCTGGGCATCCTGCAGCCGGCGTCCTCTGCCATGCTGCACAACCTCTCCACCATCGGCATCAGCCTGAAGAGCATGACCAATCTCCTGCCGGAGAACAAGGCTCCGCAGCTGAAAGCATAATTACCGCAAAAAATAACGCCGTGTCTGAACATTCGACACGGCGTTATTTTTTTATCTGTTATTCCAGCCCGATCTGCTGTGCATACTCTTCCAGCAGCTCCCGCTCCAGGAACGGAGTCTTGACACCCTCGCGGTCACGGTAGGTCTCGTGGCCCTTGCCAATGACGGCGATCAGGTCGCCCTCCTGCGCGTGATCCACTGCGTAGTGCAGTGCATCCAGACGGTCGGGGATCTCCACGAACTTTGCGTCCGGGTTGCCCTTGTTCATGCCCACGCGGATATCAGCAAGGATGTCCTCCACCTTTTCAAAGCGGTTGTTGTCCTCGGTAAGGATGGAGAAATCGGCCATTTTGGCGCAGATCTCGCCCATGCCGTAGCGGCGCAGCTTGGAGCGGTTGCCGCCGCAGCCGAACACCACCACCAGACGGTGGGGCTTGTAGGCCCGCAGAGTGGTGAGCAGGCTTTCGGTGGACACCTCGTTGTGGGCGTAGTCCAGCAGGATGGTGAACTTCTTGCTGATGGGCACCAGCTCCACGCGACCCTTGACCACGCACTTGCCAAGGCCGTCGTGGATCGCCTGATCCGGCAGGCCCAGCACCTTGCCCACCGCCAGAGCTGCCAGCGCGTTGTACACGCTGAACTCGCCGGGCATATTCACCTTCACATCCATCTCGTCCTTGCCGGTCACATGGAACTTCACGCCCAGAAAATCGTGGGTGCGCAGCAGTTCAAAGCCGGTCTCGCGGTAGTCCGCCTGCTCAGCGCGGCCATAGGTGACAAGGCGGCAGGTGTGGCCTTCCAGCAGGGCTTCGGTATTCTCATCGTCAATGTTCACCACGCCCACATCGCAGCGCTTGAACAGCTGGCCCTTCCAGCTGCGGTACTCCTCAAAGGTCTTGTGCTCGCCGGGGCCGATGTGATCCGGCGAAAGGTTGGTGAACACGCCCACATTGTAGTGCACACCGGCCACGCGGTCCATCATCAGGCCCTGGCTGGAAACTTCCATCAGCGCGGTGTCGCAGCCTGCATCCAGAAATTCCCGAAAGGTCTTTTGCAGCTCGTAGCTTTCCGGAGTGGTGTTGGCAGTTTCCTTGTGGCGGCCCATATAATAAATGCCGTTGGTGCCGATCATGCCCACCTTGCGGCCTGCAGCTTCCAGCACGCTCTTGATCATGTGGGTGGTAGTGGTCTTGCCCTTGGTGCCGGTCACACCGATCATGGTCATCTGGCGGGACGGGTTGCCGAAGAGGTTCGCGCTCATCAGAGCCATGGCATAGCGGCTGCTTTCCACCTTGACCACGGTCACGCCCGGCATGGCGGAAAGGTCGATGTCGTGCTGGATGACCAGTGCGCTGACACCCTTTGCCGCGCAGTCGGCGGCAAACTCATGGCTGTCACGCTGGGTGCCCACGATGCACACGAACAAAAGGCCCGGTGCCGCCTTGCGGCTGTCGTAGATGATATCCGAGATCTCGGTGTCCAGACTGCCCTGCGCAAGGGTAAAGGGCACGCCTTCCAGTAACTGTTCCAGTTTCATACTGCACACACTCCTCAAAACATTTTGTCACATGGGGTTTTCTTCGTTATTTGTGGTCATGCGGGCGGGGTCGGTCAGCGGTGTTTCTTCCGCAGCTGCCGCCGTATCGTCCGCAGGCTGGGCCGCAGCGGCATCCTCTGCACCGTCTGCCGCAGTATCCTCGGCAGCAGAGGTGTCAGGCTCTTCCGGCACGGTCTTTTCCGGCACAACATAACCGGAGGGCAGGGTCGGCTGGCCCTGTGCAAAGTAAATTTTACGGGTGCTGCCCGCGCTGACATGGCTGAAATCCAGTCTGCCGGTGTCGGTAGGGGCACAACCCTTGCCGTCGGCGTTGGTCAGCACATAGCGTGCGCGGTCCAGCTTATAATCCAGATCGTTCCGTGTACCCAGAAGCACACTGACACGATCCTGATACAAAAATGCCATCTGGTCGGTGTCCGCAAATTCCATGCGGGTCACATCGTCCAGCATCCCATACTCTTCCAGCTTTGCCTGCAGCTCATTCAGCGCATCCAGACGGTCGTCCGTCTGCACCGCTGCCGAAGCTGCTGCCGAACCGGATGCATCCGATGCCGCCGGGTCTGCCTGCGCTGCAAAGGTCAGCTGGTCGCCGGGTGTCACCGACACCGGCTCGCCGCCGTATAGGGTCTTGAGTTCTTCCGGCTGGGCAGACTCGCAGGCCAGGATCTTGAACTGATCCGAGAGGGTCAGCCAGCCGCTCTTCGTCTGCATGGCATAGGTAGGCACCGCCTCGGTCACCTGCACCACCACCGTGTTGGGGTAATCCCGAACCACCCTGATGGATTCCAGCAGCGGGAACTGCTTTTCCAGTTCCGCTTCCTTGGCGGCAGGGTCAAAGCTGAAAATGTTCTCTTCGGTCTGCACACCCAGTGCCTGCAGGATCTGGCTGCTGGAATAGCCGCCCACCTCCTGCACCACGGTGCCGTCCGCCGTCTGCACCTGAATGGTGCCGATCTTAAACAGCATGGTCATGGTCAGGTAAACACCGGCGGCGATCACGGCCAACAGGGTCACAAAGGCCATCAGCCGCCGCAGCATCCGCCGCCGCTTCAGTGCAGCGCGGGTCAGGCGGCGCTTCTTGCGTTTTTCCCGCTGTACCGGGTCGCGTGGCTGCTGTTGTGCCGGGCGCAGACGCTGGTTTTTGTAGCGCTGCTGCGCTGCCTGAGCTGCTGTCTTGCGCGGCTTCTGCCCCTGTGAACGGCGCTGCTGCGGCTTGCGGGCCGTGCCGGATGCACGCTGTTCCGGCTGGGCCGTGCGGCTTCGCTGCGCGGTACGGTTCCGGTTCTGGCCGCTGGTGCGCCGGGTGCCGCTCTGTTCGGTGCGGCGCGGCTGCGAAGGGAACTCGATGCTATTATCGGTACGGGTGCGGCGCACCGTACCATTGGCGGTGCGGTCCGGCGCAAAGCTCAGCGGTTCCCCGTTGAAGCCATAGCGCCCGTCCGCACTGCCGGAAGATCCTTTTTGTTGTGAAGGCGGCGGAGTATGCTGCAGGTCTTTCCGCAGGTCGTAGATATTGCCGTTGTTTCTGTTATTGCGGTATTGCTGCATGGCGCACACCTCCTTTCCGGTTTAGGTTTTGTTTTACTTCTGCACCAGTTTCATCAGAGCGTCTGCAATACGGTCAAGGCTGTCATCCACCGACAGGCTGCGGGCATTTTTGCCCATCTCAGCCAGCTTGCCGGGCTGTGCCAGCATGTCGGACACCGTGCTCACCAGCTTTTCGCCGGTCAGGTCTTTTTCCTCGATCACCACAGCGGCATCGGCCTTCTGCAGTTCCATGGCGTTGAAGTACTGGTGGTTCTCAGCCACATTGGGGCTGGGGATGAGCACGGCTGCACGGCCAACAGCTTCCAGCTCGGCCAGCGTCAGCGCACCGGCGCGGCTGATGACAAGGTCTGCCGCAGCCAGCAGTTCCGGCATATTGTTGATGTATTCCTTCACCACAAGGCCGTCGCCTTCCGCGAAGTTCTTTTCCTTTTCCAGATCCTTGAACAGCTGCACACCGTACTGGCCGGTAGCGTGGAGATGCAGCACCGGCTTCTTCTCGTGCTGTTCCCATGCACACAGGTCGGCCACCACCTCGTTGACGCGGCGTGCGCCAAGGCTGCCGCCGAAGGAAAGGATCACCGTGCGGTCGCCCGCGCCCAGCTCAGCGCGGATGGCGTCGCGGTCCTTTGCCTTGGTGAACACCTCCGGGCGCACCGGATTGCCCACCACGATGGTCTTATCAGGTGCGCCCAGCTTTTCCACAGCAGCAGGCACGGCGGCAAACACGAGATCCACATCCGGTGCCAGCAGCTTGTTGGTCACGCCGGGGAATGCGTTCTGCTCATGAATGGCGGTGTGGATGCCCATTTTGGCGGCACATCGCACCACCGGGCCGGACACATAGCCGCCGCAGCCGATCACAAGATCGGGTTTGACCTCCTTCATAATGGCCTTTGCCTTGGGGCCAGAGAGGGCCAGATTCCACAGCGTAACGATGTTGCGCTTGATGTTGTGCAGCGACAGCCTGCGCTGGAAACCGGTGATCTCGATATGGTGGAAGGGATAGCCCGCCTGTCCTACCAGACGGTACTCCATGCCCTCCTTGCGGCCGGCAAAGTGGATCTCGGCAGAAGGGTCTGCCTTTTTGATAGCACCTGCAATGGCAAGTGCCGGGTTGATATGGCCGGCAGTGCCGCCGGCAGCGATCAGAACTCGCATGACGATTCCTCCTCTATTATTAGTGCATCTGGGCAGGTCATCGGGGAGCTCCCCACTGGCCTGCGCCCTCAAAACAGTCGTTACAGTTCATCGCGCGCACGGCGGGCATCGTCCAGATTGATGGTACGGTCCTTCAGCTCCGCATCACGCTGAGCCTTTGCAGCCTGCCGCTGTGCGTGGGCCGCTGCCCTCTGCTGCGCCGCCCGCTCTCCGTTGCGCCCAATGTTCACCATCACGCCCATTTCTGCCAGCAGCAAGATCAGACTGGTGCCGCCGGACGAGAAAAACGGAAGGCTGATGCCGGTATTCGGGATGGTGTTGGTGACCACGGCGATGTTGCAGAACACCTGCCAGGCGATCTGCGCCATAATGCCAATCCCCACCATGGTGCAGAACTGGTTTTCGGCCTTATAGGCGATCATCAGGCCCTGCGCTATGAGCAGTATGAACAGCACGATGATGAGCACCGCACCGATGAAGCCCAATTCTTCGCACACCACACTGAAGATGAAGTCGTTGGTGCTTTCCGGCAGCCAGAGCTGCTTTTCCACGCTGTTGCCAAGGCCAAGGCCCTTCAGTCCGCCGGAGCCGATGGCGTACAAGCTCTGCTTGGTCTGGTCGTTCAGCGCTTCCAGATCATCGGACCATGTGTTCAGGCGGTCCTGCAGATAGCCAATGGATTCCACCAGCGTCAGGGCCGGTTTCAGCAGCAGAGCCGCCGCTGCGGCCCCGCACCATGTCAATACACCGCCGCAGCCGGTCAGCATGAGGATGGTGCCCACGATGGCGGTGGTCAGCAGGATGCCGGACATGTGCGGCTCTAAAAACAGCAGCAACACCACCGGCACCAGCGGCAGCACCGGCACGATCAGCTGCCTTACGATGCGGATGAACAGCCAATCCTTTGGCTTGATCTTTTCTCTCAGCGACGGGCTGAACCGGCCGATCTGCGGCGCACTTGCCGCCAGATGGGACGAGAGCAGGATCATCTCAAACTTTGCCACCTCAGAGGTTTGCAGAGTCAGGCCGCCCAGACGGATCCAGCGGCGGCAGCCGTTCAGCGGTGCAAAGGTCAGCGTGACGGCCAGCATGGCCAGCACCACCCAGTACAGCGGCTTGCTCGCCCAGCGCAGGAAGCGGTGATCCACATAGCTCATGACTACCATACAGCCAATGCCAATGGCCATGCAGATAGCCTGCTGCTTGATGTAGTGCAGGCTGTCGCCCATGCGCAGGTAGCCGGTGGTGTAGCTTGCGCTGTACAGCATTACAAGGCCGAACACCATGATAATGGCCAGCGTTGCCAGCCAGTTGAGCAGCAGCCGGTTCCACGGTCCCGGGTCCCGCTGCAGCGGCGGCACCCATGCACTTTCTTTTTGGTTTTTATGTTGTCTGCGGGTGGCTGCCATTGCCACGCCCCCTTATTTTCAGAATCAGGCGCTCAGGCCCAGCGTGCCAGACGCACGGCCAGCGCCAGCCCGCACACGCTCAGTGCGCACAGGCTGTAAAAAATATTCACTGCACTCATGCCGCGCTTTTCCAGCCAACGGTGCAGCGGTGCCGCCGCAAACAGCGGCCTGCCCTTCCAGCGGCAGAACAGGACCTGCAGCACCACCATGCCGCCCTCCACCCAGAAGGGCAGTGCCAGCGGGATGCTCAGCTCTGCGTAGCCAATGCACAGCGGAATGCAGCCAATGGCTCCCGCTGCATACAAGCAGCCGCACCGGCCGGGGTGCAGCTTTGCCGGTGGAAAATCCCACAGCAGAAAGGCCATCAGTGCACCGGCCAGTGCCGCCGGGAATACTGCCAGCGGAAACCAGCCCAGCTGCGTTTCCAGCATCATCAGGCCCAGCATGGCCGCAAAGGCCGCGCCGCACACCGTGCCGTCGGCACCGTCGGCCACGCGGGCCGCCTCGGCCATCGCCACCAGCAGCACAGCCCACAGCAGCGGTGCCAGCGCACATTCCACATAGCCTGCTCCCGGCAGGATCAGCCCTGTGGGCAGGCACCCGTTCAGTGCCAGCAGGCCCAGCACCAGTGCTGCAGCGATGCATTCCAGTGCAAGGCGCTGTGTGCGGCGCAGGCCAAGGCCCAAACCGTTCGGGTAGCGGCCGCGGATGCGGGCCAGATCATCGGCCAGCCCCACTGCGCCAAAGGCCAGCGACCCCAGCAGTGCAATGAGCAGGCGGGAGGTCATCTGCCGGTCGCTGCCAAGCAGAGAAGGCTGTGCAGCACATGCGGCCAGCCAGCCCACGCCCACAGCGGCAAGGGTGCCCACCATCAGGCACAGCCCGCCCATGGTAGGCACCGGGCTGTCCGGGGCATCGCTGTCCGGCTGTGTACCGCGTGCCGCACGCTGCAGCTCCCGCAGCAGCGGCACCATCATATTGCCGAGCGCCGCAGTCAGCACAAAACCCAGCACCGACGCGACGACCAAGGCGAAACGAATCATTTTTCAATCTCCAAATTCATGCCAAAGGGTTATTCTTCGGCATCTTTCTGCTCTGCGTAGAAAATTTCCAGCACTTTTTCCAGCGCCATGCCGCGGCTTGCCTTCACCAGCAGGGCATCGCCCGGCTCTATCCGGTTCAGCAGAGCATCCGCTGCCTCGCGGTAGTTGTTGGCATGGAGGGTCTTGACCCCCTTGGCCGCAGCCACCACAGCCGTGCGCTTTGCGTTTTCGCCGTAGGTCACAAGGCAGTACAGATCACTCTCCGCAGCCAGACGGCCCAGCTCCTCGTGGGCTTCGCGGGACAGCTCGCCCAGCTCCAGCATATCGCCCAGCAGGGCAAAGCGGCGCTTGCAGGGGAATTCCTTGAACATGGCAAGCGCGGCCTTCATGCTGTCGGGGTTTGCATTGTAGCAATCCTCAATGACGGTAACGCCCTTGCTGTGTACCACCTTCTGGCGACGGCCGGTCTGCTCAAAATTGGAAAGCCCCTTGATGACACCGCGCGGGTCGCAGCCCAAGCGGGTGGCGGCGCAGTAGGCAGCCAGAGCGTTTGCCACATTGTGCTTGCCCATGGCCGGGATCTTGACCACAAAGGTGCCCTCTTCCTGATCTTCCAGCACAAAGCTCATGCCGTCCTCTTCCTGCCGGATGGACAGTGCACACACATCAGCGTTCTCATCTGCCAGACTGAACCATACCGGCTTCACGTGGGCGGGCAGCTTTGCGGCGCGCAGGAACTTATCATCATAGTTCAGCACCAGCGGTGCACCCTCCGGCAGGCCGTTGCAGATCTCCAGCTTTGCCTTGCAGATGTTCTCCTGACTCCCCAGATTGCCGATGTGGGACACACCGATGCAGGTAATGATGCCCACATCCGGGCGTGCGGCCCGGGCCAGACGGTCGATCTCGCCCGCATGGCTCATGCCCATCTCGATCACGGCATACTCAGTGCCGCTTTCCAGCCGCATCAAGGTGCGGGGCATGCCCAGTTCATTGTTCTGGTTGCCCTCGGTCTTGATGGTCTCGCCAAAGCCTGCAAGGGCGGCGTAGGTCATCTGCTTGGTGGTGGTCTTGCCCACGCTGCCGGTCACACCCACCATCTTGGGGTGATACTGGCTGCGGTAGTTCGCGCCCATCACCATCATGGCGTGGTAGCTGTCCGGGCAGAGGATGGCCTTTTCCGCAGGCACGCCCTCCACCGGGTGGTTCACCACCACATAAACAGCACCGTTCTCCAGTGCTTTGGCCGCAAAATCGTGGCCGTCAAATTTTTCACCCGGGAACGCTACAAAAATGCAGCCGGGCCGCACCTCGCGGCTGTCGGTGGTCACCAGTTCCACCTGCACCTCTTCCCGGATGAAGTCTGCGGGCACCAGCCCTGCCAGAAGCTTGCTTGCAGAAATTTTTTCCATTGTTCATGTCCCCTCTCTTTTATCTTGTAAAACCCTCTCAGTCAATGCCTGCGGCATTGCCAGCTCCCCCGAAAGGGGAGCTCTTTTGCATCTTACGATAAAGTGCAGTTCTTCAGAAGATTCACTTTACCGTGCCCACTCATAAAGCTCGCCCTTCGGGAGAGCTGGCGCGCAAGCGCCTGAGAGGGTTCTTGTTACCCACAGGTAATGGTCACGACGGTGCCGCGCTGCACACTGGAACCGGGGTCTGCACTCTGGGCCTGCACGGTGCCGTTCGCATTGCCCTCCACCACACAGTTCAATCCGGCGGCAGACAGCATCTGGCGGGCAAAGTCCGCGCTCTTGCCGGTCACATCCGGCACATCGGTATGGCTGCCCTCATAGGTATCGGTATACAGGTACACGGTGGTGCCGTAGGCCACCTTTGCACCCGCGTGCGGATACTGGTAGGTGACAGCTGCTGCCGCCTGACTGGTGGTGCTTTCGGCCAGCTGATGCCTGAGGCCCTTGATGTTCAGCTGCACCTGCGCACTGCTCCACTCGGTGCCCACCAGATTCGGCACAGTGACCACAGTCTGGCTGCGATCCTCGCCGTCGGCGGCAATGCCAAGGTAAGGTGCGATCTCGCTGATGATGTTGCCCACAACAGGCGCTGCCAGCAGGGACGAGTAGTCCGTTCTGGCGTTGTTGGGGTCATCCAGCATCACATAGACGATGATCTCCGGGTCGTCGGCGGGCAGGACAGCGGCAAAGGATGCCACCTTCTTGTAGTCGCCGTCGGCACGGCGGTCCATGTTCAACTGTTCGGAAGTGCCGGACTTGCCGCCGATACGGTAGCCGGACACATAGGCATACTTGCCGCCGCCGGTGCCGTTGCCCACCTCATATTCCATGATCTGGCGGATCACATTGCTGGTGCTCTCGCTGATGACCTGACGGCGCACATTGGCACCGATCTCCTCGATCACGTTGCCATTTGCATCGGTGATCTTATCCACCACATGGGGCGTGACCAGATAGCCGCCGTTGACGGCTGCGGCCACAGCGGTGCACATCTGCAGCGGGGTGATGGCCATTGCCTGACCAAAGGCCGAGGAAGCCAGCTGCACTTCGCCCAGCTGGTTGGCCTTATAATACTGCATGAAGCCCGTCTCACTGGGCAGGTCCACGCCGGTGCGGCTGGTAAAGCCAAAGGCATCGAAGTAGTTATAGAAGGTCTGGGAGCCAACGCGCTGGCCCAGCTGGATATAGTAGATATTGCAGCTCTGACGCAGAGCTTCGGCCAGTGTGATGGTGCCGTGGGCTTTGTGGCCTGCGCAGTGGTAGGTCTCCTTTGCCACGCCGTAAGCACCGGCGCAGGTAAAGGTGGTGTTGATGTTTGCAAGGCCGGAGTCCACGCCCATGGCCAAGGTGATCACCTTGAACACACTGCCGGGGTAGTACAACTCGGTGATGGTCTTGTTTTTCCACTGGATATCGCGGAAGTAGCCGGAGTAATCGCCCTCCTCGTCCAGAATGCGGTTGCCGTTTGCGTCCTTCAGCTCGTTGCCGTTCTCATCCTTTTTGTAGATGCCGTACAGCTCCGGCTCAGCGCGCACCAGCTCGTTGAGGTAATCCAGATTTGCGCTGTAGTCCAGCGGGTCGTTGGGGTCAAAATCCGGCTTGGAAGCCATGGCAAGGATGGCACCGGTCTTGACGTTCATCACGATGGCGCAGCCGCGGTTCTCCACCGTGTTGGCTGCAATGGCTTCGTTCAGATACCGTTCCACGATCTCCTGCACATTCACATCCAGCGAAAGCACCAGATTGGAGCCATCCTTGGCTGCAAAGGTGGTGGCATTCTCGTCCGCAATGGCGTTGCCGTAGGCATTGCGCTGGGTAATGGTGCGGCCATCCACACCGGCCAGCGTGGACTGATAGGATTTTTCCAGACCGTAAGTACCAATGCCGTCCGCATCGGTAAAGCCCAGCACTGCCGCTGCAAACGCTCCGTAGGGGTAATTGCGCTGGAAGCTCTTCTCGCTGCCGACCGAGATGTTGCCCTTGCGGGAGGTCTCAGTAGCACGCTTGTGTGCCTTGTTGAACTGGGAAACGTAGGATTCGATGGACAGCTTGACAGCGTTGTTCACCTTGGTGGCCAGCACCTGATACTTGGTGTCCATCTTGGAAAGTGCATCGTAAACCTTCTGGTACTGGGTCTGGTACGCTTCCGAGGAAGTGTCCACCGCGTCCAGACTTTCGCCGTCGCCGGAAAGCAGGCGCAGGGTCAGTTCCCGGCTGACCTCGGCGCACATGGCCGTGTCCAGCGTGCGCACCGCCTCCTCATCCTTGCCGGTGGTGGTATATAAGATTTTGCTGTTGTCCGGGTCGGCCCAGATGGTCCACACCACGCTGGTGGAGGCCAGCGTGATGCCGGAGGTATCGTAGATCTCGCCGCGGGTGGCCTTGATGGTGGTATCCAGCAGCTGCTGCTTTGCGGCCAGCTGGCGGTAGGTGTCACCGTTTTTGATCTGGATATCATACAGGCTGTAGGTCACACGGGCCGCAGCAAGGCCCATGACCACAAGGGCCAGACCGCCGCAGATCAGACTGGTTCTGGGGTTCATGCGGGCACCGGTGCTGGTTTCCGGCCAGGGGCCTTTTATTTTTTTGATGAATTTTCGGAAGAATTTCCACATGGTATGCTCCTGCGGCAGCGGGCATTTGCTGCCTTCTGCCGCGCTTTTGTCAAATTTGGAACTGCCCTGCAAACAGGGTGTATAAACCGAAAAAGCGTGCGCTGCCGCACGCTTTCCCGTATTTGGTTCACTTTACAGTGCCAAGAATGTTCACGGCACCGTTGTAGATAAAGTCGGTCCACTGCCGCACAGCGGACTGGGTGCGCTCCAGCGTGTCGCTCTCGCCCAAACGGATGTAGGTGATCTGGCTCTGATCAATTTTCATCAGGCCCAGCCTGCCGGCCGTCTCTTCCACGCTGGTAATGTTGGTCTTGCTGTTCAGGGTGCTGTTATAGTAAGTATACTGGCTCTGCTCACTGACCAGCTGAGCCTTTGCGTCCTGAATCTGGTCGTTCAGCTCCACCAGCTTGGACTCGCTCCACAGCAGGCTGATGGCAAACCCCACCAGCAGTGCTGCTGCTACCAGATGCATGGCGTTGTGCACCGCTGCCTGCAGCGGCGAAAGCCGACGCTTGCCGCCCTTTGCTACCCGCAGATCTGCCTTGCGCTGTGTCTGCGGGGCTTTTCTGCGGCGTACCGCGTTATAATCATATGCTGCCTGACCCATGGTTTGCTCTCCTCCTCACACAACGGCTTCTGTCGTTCAGCATTTTTCCAAAACTCTCAGGTGGGCGGACCGGCTACGCCGGTTCTCTTCCAATTCCTGACTGTTTGCTTCAATGGGTTTGCGGGTGATCAGCTTCGCTTTGGCTTTGCCGCCGCATACGCACACCGGAAACTCCGGCGGGCAGGTGCACGCGGTGGACCAGCGGCGAAATTTGTTCTTCACCAGCCGGTCCTCCAGCGAGTGGAAGGTGATCACGCACAGCCGGCCGCCCGGCGCAAGGTGATCGAAAATGGTATCCAAGCCTTCTTCCAGCGCATCCAGTTCATGGTTCACTGCAATGCGCAGCGCCTGAAAGGTGCGGCGGGAAGGGTTCTTGTTTTTGCGGCGTTCCGCCGGGGGCATGGCGCTGGCCACGATGTCTGCCAGCTGCAGAGTCGTTTCGATGGGAGAATTCTCCCTTGCCTCCACGATCCTGCCCGCGATCTGCCATGCGAAAGGTTCTTCGCCGTAATCCCGCAGGATGCGTGCCAGCTCTTCGCGGCTCTCGGTGTTCACAAGGTCCGCTGCCGTTTCGCCCTGCTGGCTCATCCGCATGTCCAGCGGTGCATCCGCACGGTAGGAAAAGCCGCGGGCCGCATCGTCCAGCTGATGGCTGGAAACGCCCAGATCCAGCAGCGCGCCGTTGACCTTGTCGATGCCAAGGCTTTCCAGAGCTTGTCCGGCATAGCGGAAGTTGATCTGCACCACCGTGGCAGGCAGGCCCGCAAGGCGGGCACGCGCGGTCTGCACCGCGTCCGGGTCCTGATCCAGCGAGATCAGCCTGCCGCCCTTTTCTGCATCCAGCCGCAAGGCGATCTGGCGGGAATGTCCCGCGCCGCCTGCAGTGCCGTCAAGGTAGGTGCCGGCCGGATCAATGGAAAGACCCTCCAGACACTCGTTCAGCAGAACGGGGATATGCTCAAACGAGGCCGGGTCAAAGGCTGCTTGTGTTTCAAGTTCCATCGCTGCGGCCTCCTTTCTCAGTTCATAAGCTTTCCGTGTTCCGGGCACTGTGCACACAGCGCACACTTTTACCCGATAACACAGTTTTATTTTAACAAATCAGGCCCCTGATTGCAAGGGTTTGTGCTCCCGTTTTTGCCGCAAAATGCAACAAAAAAAGTCCCTGTCGGCCGTCATTTCTGCCTGCAGGAACTTTGGTTTTTGCCGTATGTGTAATTTGTGTGTGAAAAAGGCTGTCTTCAGCCGTTTTTCTTGGCGTTCTGGCGCAGATTTGCGCGCACATTCTTTACCTGTGCCGCATTTTCCACCATTGTTTCCTCGGTGTTCTTGAGCATGTTGTCGCAATAGTCGGTCACGGTCTGGCGCAGGGTGCGGGCCTCGTTCTGGGCTGCAGTGGTGATTTCCCCGGCGCGCTGCTGTGCAGCCTTCACGATCTCGGCTTCGCTCACCAGAATGCGCGCCCGCTCCTCAGCCTTTTTCACAATGGCCTGCGCCTGTGCGTTGGCCGTCTCCACGATCTGAGCGCGGTCGTTCACGATCTGCTGGGCCTGCCGCAGCTCGCCGGGCAGGTTTGCGCGGATCTCGTCCAGATAATCCCGGATCTGCTCCACATCCACGATCTTTTTGCCGCCGGAAAGGGGCACATTGGCACCTTCCTCCAGCGCATCCTCAATGGTATCCAAAAGTTCGTTCACGTTCATAGTGCTTCTCCCTTCGGTTCGTTCTCGGCAGGGTCTGTGTTCTGCATGGGCTTTGTGTATTTCCACAGCAGCACCCTGCCGTACTTGTACTGTTTTTTCAGGGTCAGGCCGCCAGCCTCGGCCGGCAGCACGATGCCGGTCTCGCTCTCGCACAGCACGATGCCGCCGGGCGCGGTGCATTTATCCACCGCAGGCAGGATCTTTTCCAGTGTACCATTGCGGAAGGGCGGGTCCAGCAGTACGATGTCGAACTGCTCGCGGCAGGCGGAAAGATACCGCGCAGCTTCGCCGATATTGACGCGGCTGCGGTCGAACACGCCGCAGGCCTTGCAGTTGCGCATGACGATGTTCACCGCCTCGCGGTTCTCGTCCAGAAACACGCAGCGCGCCGCGCCGCGGCTCAGTGCTTCAATGCCAAGCTGGCCGCTGCCCGCATACAGGTCCAGCACCCGTGCGCCGGGCAGGTCGAACTGGACGATGCTGAACATCGCCTCCTTTACCTGCGAAAGGGTGGGCCGGGTCACGTCGGTCCCCGGCAGGGCCTCCAGACTGCGGCCCCGGGCTTCTCCTGCGATCACGCGCATGTTCTCTTTCCTCCTCCTTGCAGCCGGAAGATGTGGCTGCAAACACGTTTTTTGTATTACTTTATTATCACCCAACTGCATATTCTTGTCAAGGGCCGCGCGTTGCGCCGTCTGGCGGTTTGTGCTACAATAAAACCGGCAGCGCCGGGCTTTTGCGGCGCATTCTGGCATAAAAGGAGAGTATTCCCATGAAAGTTCTGCTCATCAACGGCAGCCCGCACGAAAAAGGCTGCACCTATACCGCCCTTTCGCTCATTGCAAAGGAACTGAACGATGCCGGTGTGGACACCGAGATCCTGCATGTCGGCGGCAAACCCGTGGGCGGCTGCATCGGCTGCGGCGGCTGTGCCGCAGGCAACGGCTGCGTGTTTGGCGGCGTGGTCAACGAGGCCATCGAGAAGGCCAAAACTGCCGATGGCTTCGTGTTCGGCAGCCCGGTGCACTATGCATCCGCATCCGGCAACATGACCAGCTTCATGGACCGCCTTGCCTACGCGGGCGGCAGATATCTGGCCTACAAGCCCGCCGCCATCTGCTGCTCGGCCCGCCGTGCAGGCACCACCACCACGCTGGACCAGCTGGTAAAGTACCCGCAGTTCTTCCACATGCCGCTGGTGAACGGCTCCTACTGGGCCATGGTGCACGGCTCCAACGCCGAGCAGGTGCTGCAGGATGCCGAGGGCTGCGCTGTAATGCAGGAGCTGGGCCGCAACATGGCATGGCTGCTGCACTGCATCGAAGCAGGCAGGGCCGCAGGCTTTGAACACCCGCAGAACCCCAAGCGCCCCATGACCAATTTTATCCGCTGAGCGGAAAATCAATTTCTGATCCAGAGGCTCAGAACAGTCCGTAAGCTGCTCTGAGCCTCTTTTTCTTTGCAGTCCACGCCATTTCGTGCCAAAAACAGCAAAAAACCTTTTTCAAAGCGCCTTCCGCTTCTTTTTTCGTTCATAAGTTTGTGTTACTATAAGATGCAACGTGATTTTAGCAGGATGGAGACCCTTGTATGGAACACTACGATTGGAACGAAGGCTGGCTGTTCACGCCCCGGTTCGACCCGGCACTGGTGCGGCCGGAGTGCGGACTGGAACTGGAACCGGTGCGCATCCCCCACACTGTGCGGGTGCTGCCCTACAATTACTGCAACGAAAATGAATACCAGTGCCTGTGCGGCTACCGGCGGGAGTTTTTTGCACCCAGAGAGTGGGCAGGCCGCACTGTTCTGCTCACCTTTGGTGCTGTTGCCCATGACGCGACCGTGTTCTGCAACGGGCGGCGGCTGTTCCACCACGCCTGCGGCTACACCGCCTTCACGGTAGATCTGACCAGCGCTTTGCATCTGGGTCAGAAAAACGTGGTGGCTGTGCGCTGCGACAGCCGCGAGGATCTGAACATTCCGCCCTTTGGCGGGCAGATCGATCACCTGACCTACGGCGGCATCTACCGTGCCGTCAGTCTGGACATCAAGGAGCCCGCTTACCTGCGGGATGTGTTCATCGAGGCAAAGGCCGAGGGCGATTTCCGCATCTATACCTCCACCGTGGGTGAGACGGTAGGCTGCACCCTGCAGGCCGAGATCCGCAGCCCTTCCGGCAGCCGCGCCGCCTACAGCGGCGAGCTTTCCCTGCCCATCACCGGCGTGCTGAACGGTGTGCACCCGTGGAGCATCGAGCATCCCACCCTGTACACCCTCACCGTACAGCTGATCCGCCCCGGCTCTGCCGGTCTGCCGGACCGTGTGCTGGACGAAAAGACCATCCGCTTCGGCTTCCGCACCGTGCAGTTCGTGGCAGGCGGGCTGTACCTGAACGGTCAGCGCGTGGAGCTGCGGGGCCTGAACCGCCACCAGAGCTACGCCTATCAGGGCTATGCCATGCCGGACAGCATCCAGCGGCTGGATGCTCAGATCCTGAAAAAAGACCTTGGCTGCAACGCAGTGCGCACCAGCCATTCCCCCCAGAGCCCGGCGTTTCTGGATGCCTGCGATGAGCTGGGCCTGCTGGTGTTCACCGAGATGCCCGGCTGGCGGTACATCGGCGACGAGAGCTGGAAGGCGCAGGCCTTGCAGAACTGCCGCGAGATGGTGTGCCAGTGCCGCAACCACCCCAGCATCTTTTTGTGGGGTGCCCGTGTGAACGGCAGCGCCGACGACGAAGCGTTTTATAAGCGCACCAACGAGGCCATCCACCGGCTGGACCCCACCCGCCCCACGGCAGGCGCGCGGAACCACCGCAAGAGCCAGCTGCTGGAGGATGTTTACGCCTACAACGATTACTCTTACCGTGGGCGCGGTGCCGCCTGCGAAGCCCGCGCCGCAGTGACTTCCGATCCCCGTAAGGGCTACCTCATCAGCGAGTTCGGCGGGCAGCAGCTGCCCACCAAGCCCTTTGACGACGAGACCCACCGGCTGGTGCAGGCTCTGCGCTATGCCGCCGGGATCAACGATTCCATTGCGCAGCAGGGTGTGGCCGGCAGCTTTGGCTGGTGCATGGCCGATTACAACACCCACCGGGAATTTGGCAGCGGCGACCGCATCTGCTACCACGGTGTGATGGATATGTTCCGCAACCCGAAGCTTTCGGCGGCGGTATATGCAAGCCAGAAAACGCCGCGTTCCCCCTCGGACATCGTGCTGGAAGTCTCTTCCGGCATGGCACTGGGCGACCTGCCCGGCGGCGTTCCCACAGCCTGCTGGGTGTTCACCAACGCCGAAAGCGTGCGGCTGTACCGCGGCAACGACTACATTGCCGAGTTCACGCCTGACCGGCACGGCCGTTTTGCCGCCATGACGCATCCGCCCATTGAGATCAACGATTTTGTGGGTTCTTTGTTGGAAAAGTACGAGGGCATGGACCAGGCCTCCGCCCAGATGACAGCCGCTATCCTGAACGAGATGCGCCGGGATGCCATGGAGCTTTCGCCGCTTTCCAAGGCGCGGATGCTTTCGCTGCGGCTGAGCTGGAACGAGGTAGCCCGCATGTATTACAAATACATCGGCGTGCTGGGCACACCGTGCGCAGCCTACCGTTTTGAAGCCGTGTGGCATGGCCGCACCGTGCGCACCGTGGTGCGGGAACCGGTGCAGAGCGTCCGGCTGGAATGCACCGTGCACAACCCCATCCTCACCGACGGCCCCACCTGGGACTGCGCCGCTGTCAGCCTGCGCGCCATCGACCAGAACGGCAGCCTGCTGCCCTACTGCGGCGAAGCCGTTCAGCTGAGCGTGGACGGCCCGCTGAAGATCATTGGTCCCAGCGTGGTGCCGCTGCGCGGCGGCATGGCGGGCACCTACCTTGCCACCACCGGCGAAGCGGGCCGCGCCGTGCTGCACTGCCGCATGGAGGGTGCGCTGGATACCGATGCCGTGGTGACCATCCGTTGCCGGGAAGCTTAATTTCCGTCCCTTCATGATAGATTTGCACTCTGTTCAAAATTTCATCATGGTTGACTGGTATCCTAAGAACTGTAAAATAACGGCGGGCGCGCCCGCTTTGATTCCAAAACAAAGGATGCAGGAGTTATGAGAGAAAAATTCCGTCAGTTTATGATTGGCCGCTACGGTACCGATGGCCTGAACCAGTTTTTGAGCATCGCGTCCATCGTGCTGCTGCTGATCTCGCTGCTCACCCGCTTCAGCCTGTTCACATGGCTGGGTCTGGTGCTGCTGGTGCTGTGCTACTACCGCTCGCTCAGCCGCAACATTTCCAAGCGCACGGAGGAGAACTACCAGTACTATGCCCTGAAGGACCGCGTAGACCGTAAGTTCCGCGGTCTGAAGGATCAGTGGGCCAACCGCAAGCTCTACCACTACTACCGCTGCCCCAAGTGCCGCCAGAAGCTGCGTGTGCCCCGTGGCCGCGGCCGCATCCAGATCTCCTGCCCGCGCTGCGGCACCCAGTTCATCAAAAAGAGCTGAGCGGCCATGTTTGGTTATGTTGTGCCCAATCAGGCTGCGCTTTCGGACGAAGCACAAAAGCGCTACCGCACCGCCTACTGCGGGCTGTGCCGCCGCATCGACGCACTGCACGGCCTGCGGGGCCGCTTTACGCTGAGCTATGACCTCACCTTCCTGAATCTGCTGCTGTGCAGCCTGTACGAGGGTGAGACCGAAGCTTCTTCCGGCCACGACCGGTGCCCCATCCACCCCTTGGGCGGTGTGGAATGGCGGGCGGCCTCCCCCACCGATTACTGTGCAGATCTGAGCGTAGCCTTGCACTACTACAACGCCGAGGATAAGTGGAAGGACGACCGCAGCCTGCTGGGCCTTGGATATGAAAAGCTGCTTACCGGCTGTAAGCAGTCTGCCGAGAGCCGCTGGCCCCGTCAGTGCAGCGCCATCCGCACCTGTCTGGACAGGCTGGCAGAATATGAAGCTGCCGGGAGCGAAGATCTGGATGCCGTGTCCGGCTGCTTTGGCGAGCTGATGGCAGAGCTGTTCGACTACCGGCAGGATCACTGGTCGCCGGAGCTGCGCAGCATCGGCTTCCATCTGGGCAAGTTCATCTACCTGCTGGATGCCTATGACGATCTGGAGCATGACCAGCGCAAGGGGGCCTACAATCCGCTGAAAGCACTCAGTCAGCAGCCCGGCTATGAGGAAGAGATGAAAGAGATCTTTGAGCTGCTGCTGGCGCAGTGTGCCCAGAGCTTTGAACGCCTGCCCTGCGTGGAGGACGCAGACCTGCTGCGCAACATCCTTTACTCCGGCGTATGGCTCAAATACAACTGCAAAACAGCCAAGCAGGCCCGCAGCCGTGGCTGAATGGCGGCTTTGTCTTGATTTTTCCACGGCAATACGGTAGACTATAAACATTGCGCGGCACTGTGGCTGCGCGAAATGAGACGTGAGGAAGTATATCCATGAGAGACCCCTATGAGGTGCTGGGCGTTTCGCGCGGCGCAAGCGATGACGAGATCAAAAAAGCATACCGCGCCAAGTGCAAGCGCTGGCACCCGGACCTGAACCCCAACGATCCTACCGCCGAGGAGCACTTCAAGGAAGTGCAGGCGGCTTACGATGCCATTACCAAGGGCGAGACCGGCCCCCAGATGGGCGGAAATCCCTACGGCAGCAAACAACAACAGGGTTACGGCCAGCAGCAGGGTTATCAGAACGGTTACGGCGGTTTTGACGGATTCGATGGCTTTGACCCGTTCGGTTTCGGGTTTGGCTTTGGCGGCTACCAGCAGGGTTACGGCCAGCAGGGCGCAAGCTATTCCGGCTCCGACAGCCCGGAGATGCAGGCCGCCCGCAACTTTGTGGCCAATGGCCGCTATGCGGAGGCCCGCCGCGTGCTGGACGGCATGACCGGCCGCAATGCCCGGTGGTATTATCTTTCCTCCCTCGCAAATCAGGGCTTGGGCAACCGCATCGATGCGCTGCAGGATGCCCGCCGTGCCGTGCAGCTGGACCCGGGCAACACCGAGTACCAGATGCACCTGCGCCGGATGCAGAACCCCGGCCAGACCTACCGCACCACACAGGCCACCTACACCAGCCCCGGCGGCCTGATGCAGTGGTGCTGGAGCATGATCCTGCTGAACCTGCTTTGCAACTGCTGCTGCGGCGGCTGGGGCTTCCATTTCCGCATGTGATCCCGTTTTTCTCATAAGATACAGCAAGACCCCGCACCTTCTGGTGCGGGGTCTTGTTTTTGCTTTACGACATCACTTTACGGTGATGTTGCGGCTGATCTTGCTGCAGGAGTAATTGCCGCCGATCTCTGCCGTCTGCACATAGGTGCCCGGCTCTGTGGGCAGCTCGCTGGTGGCATCACTGCCCCAGCCGGACTTCTTGTAGCTGTAGCGGATCTTATCGGTGGGCACCACCTGACCATCCACTTCCAGCACAGCCGCTTCATTGAAGCTCTGCAGCTCTTCGGCGGTCATGGGCTTTTCGGCCTGCTGTGCCCAGTACATGCGCACGCCGTTTGTCTTGGGCTTGATCTTGAACATGGCAAAGCCTGCGGTGTTCATATCGCTGCTTTCCAGCGCCAGTGCACCGGCCACATAGTTGCCGGCATCCACCGGCTGCTCGTCCAGATAAATGCGGCTGAACGCGCCCTCCGGCAGATACTTGCGGATCAGGTTCAGCGCAAGGCGCAGGCCGTTGGACACCTGATCGATGGTAGGCACATAGAAGTGCAGTACATCCATCACCGAGACGGCCTCATCGGCCACCCGCAGCAGCACGCTGACATCGTTGCCGTCGATCAGCTGCTTGAGGTAGCTGTACACATTGAACTCCTCTGCCTGATCCGGTGTCTTGGACATCTTCTTGGGCAGCGGGATCATCTTCAGCAGCGTGCGGATCTTATCCGACAGCACCAGCGTCACATAGCCATTCGCTTCGCCGCCAACGCCCACCACAACACCGATATACTGGGTATCGGCAGGGTTGGTCTGCACCTCCAGCTTGTAGTTGGAGCCATAAACAAGGTCGCCCGTGGCTTTGAGCCGGATGGAAACCATATCATTCTGCTGCTCCAGCGCTGCATTTTCCTGCGGCAGAGCTGCTGCGGCAAACACCGGCGTTGCTGCCGCGCTGAGCATGAACACTGCTGCCAGTGCAAGAGCTATCAATCGTTTGGCCTTCATTGCTTAAGACCTCCTTATTCTGTAAAGGGATCGCACAGCCGCGCCCCACGGCACACTGCGTCGGGAACCGGCATGATACCATGCCTGTTGCACCTCGATTTTACCGCAAAACGCTGTTTTGGTCAATAACGTGATTCAAGTAATTCAATTTTTTTATATTTTATGCAAAAAAGAGGAACCTGCCCTCTTCCAGTGGTTTCTCCCTCAAGTTCATTCATCAATAAAATATTCCGGGTGGACGCTGCGGGCCTGCGCCACCGACTGCTTATACCGGCTCAGGTGGCTTTCCAGCGCTTCGCTCACGTCGTCCGCGCTGCCGTGCAGCAGTGCTTCCAGAATTGCCGTGTGCGAGGAGCAGACCGACTTGTTTTCCTCGGTCAGCAGGCTGAACTTGCGGATGCGCTCCACATGCTGCAGGCTGGCCAGCATGTGGTCGTAGTGAGCTTCCATGCCGCACAACTCAAAGGATTTGCGGTGGAATGCATTATCCAGCTCCAGCATACGGGCAGTGCGGTCCGGCTGGCTCATATCCGCTTCCAGCACACGGTATGTCTCAATGTTGCTGCGGTATTCTTCCTCCTGCCGGGGTGTCACACGGCCGCGCAGCCGATTCAGGATCTCTTTTTCCAGTGTATAGCGGGCAAACTGCTCCATCTCCATCAACTTCAGGTTGATGGGTGCCACATGGGTGCCGCTCTGCGGTTTGATGTCCACCATGCGGGCCAGATTGAGCATCAGCAAAGCCTCCCGCATGGGCGTACGGCTGATGCCCAGCTCTTCGGCCAGCTCCCGGTCATTCAGCGGATCACCGGGCTTCAGCTCCATCGTAATGATCCGGCTGCGGATCGTCTGGTATGCCGTTTCGCGCGCACTCAGTAATGGCATGTGGTCTCTCTCCCTTCAACCTCCGGTGTAAAGCAAAAATTGATATACTAGTATTGAAGTTATCAAGACCATATTACCCAACCACAGGGCGGCTGTCAAGTGTGGCTGCAACTAAAAATCGCCAACATTTTTCTCTGTTTTGTCAAGACAGGCCCCATGGCAGCACAAAAGCCCTCCGGGTGAAGGGCTTTTGCTGCGTTTACTTTTTAGCGGAACGGTACACCACCGGCACCCACACAAAGGCCACGGCCAGACCGCACACCACATCAATGATGGAGTGCTGCTTGGTGAACACGGTGGACGCACAGATCAGTGCAGCCCACACCCAGGCCAGAATTTTCAGGGCCGGGCGCTCCTTTGCCAGCTTGCTGTGGCTGAACGCCAGTGCCATGCAGGCCGAGCTTTGGCAATGGATGGACGGGCACACATTGACCGAGGCATCCGCCCTCCAGATCAGCTGCATGATGCTCATTGCAATGTTGCTGCGGCCCACCGCATCCACTGTGGGGCGGATATCCAGACCGTTGGGCAGCAGCATGTACAGGATCAGGCAGAAGGTCATGCCGGAAAACATGGTCAGGCAGAGCTTATCGTAGCTTTGGGTGTCGCACCACCACAGCAGGGCCGTCACACCAGCCAGCAGCACAAACCAGCTGCAATACGGAAAGATGAACCACTCATTGAAGGGGATCCGGTCATCAAGCGGGGCGTGGATGATATATTTGGGATCTTTGATGGTCAGATCCAGCCAGAAGAACCAGATCAGATACACCACCCAGTACAGCTGGAACCACAGGTGCGGACGGCGCCGGCTCCACAATTGTTTGGGATTCATGGTATTTCTCCTATATTTTCAATGTGATAAGATATGATTATACCACATCACGCCATCTTGCGCAAACCTTTCCGGTGCGATAAAATAAAAAGAGTGTTGTAAACTTGCGCTCTGTTTTTGAGCGTACCTATTATAAAAGGAGCCATTATGTTGCAAAGCTTTCCCCTTGTCCGCCTTGCCGCGCTGGATCTGGACGGCACCCTGCTGAACCGGAACAACGAGGTCACCCTTGCCACCCGTCAAGCCATTGCCCGCGCTGTAGAGCATGGCGTGGTGGTGGTGCCCGCCACAGGCCGCCCGCTGGCCAGCCTGCCGCCTGTTGTGGCAAAGCTGCCCGGCATCCGGTATGCCATCACCTCCAACGGTGCCGCCGTGTGGGACCTTGGCGATGACCCCATGGGTGCTGTGCACAGCCGCTATGCCAACGCTGCCCAGCGCCACACCAGCGAACCCGCCTGCCTGCTGCACCGCCTGATGCCGACAGAAGTGGCACGGGAAGCTTTTGACCTGTTCCAGCAGTACGATGGCGAGCTGAGCGTATTCAGCGACGGCCTTGCCATCAAGACTCCGGAGGGCATTGCAAAGCTCACCTCCCGCACCGCCCGCTTTCTCTCCTCCGAGGCGCGGCAGAACCTGACCGACGGCCGCTTTACCGTCATTCCCGGCATCGAGAGCTGGATGTCCCGCCATGCGCACGAGATCGAAAAACTGTGCATGTTCTTCGACAGCACCGAAAAGACCGCCGCTGCCCTGCCAAAGTTTCAGGCTATCCCGGGCGTGGCCGTGGTGCAGGGTTCGCCGGATAACATTGAAGTGACCGCTGCCGGTGTGGATAAGGGCAGTGCCCTGCTGGCTCTGGCCGACCTGCTGGGCATCCCCCACGAGAACACCCTTGCCGTGGGCGACAGCGAGAACGACCGCGCCATGCTGGAAAAGGCAGGGATCGCCGCTGTTATGGCCAACGGAATGCCCCAGATCAAGGCCATTGGCAGCATTGTGAGCGAAGCCGACTGCGACCACGACGGCGTTGCAGAGCTGTTCGGCAGGCTTGGTATTTGAGCAAACAGGGGCAAAACGGCCCTGCTTTTCAGGTCATTCGTCATTTTTGTGCAATGTATACAAGCTCTTATGCAAAACATTGTGCTTGTTGAGCATTTCCAAACTCATTTCCGTCGTTTATACTAATAATATGAGCGCACAGTGGGTGCACCATGCCCAAACGGCAGCCCACGCGCACCAAGAGAGTTCAAACTAAAAGGAGAAATGCATTTATGAATCCCATCGTAGAAAAGGTCTATCAGATCGGCATTATCCCTGTTATCGCTTTTAACAGCGTTGATGAAGCCCTGCCCCTGTGCAAGGCTCTGGCTGACGGCGGTCTGCCCGCAGCTGAGGTCACCTTCCGTACCGCATGCGCTGAGGAGTGCATCCGCAAGATCCACGAGGAGATGCCCGAGATGCTGCTGGGCGCAGGCACTGTCCTGACCACCGAGCAGGCTGACCGTGCAATGGCAGCTGGTGCTTCCTTCATCGTTGCTCCCGGCTTCGACCCCGAAGTCTGCAAGCACGTTATCGACAAGGGCGGCATCATGATGCCCGGCACCTGCTCTGCAGGCGAGATGCAGCAGGCTATGAACATGGGCTGCGAGGCCCTGAAGTTCTTCCCCGCTGAGGCAAACGGCGGTGTCGGCATGCTGAAGAACATCGGCGCTGCCCTGAAGAGCGCACGCTGGATGTGCACCGGCGGTGTCAACGCAAAGAACGTCAACGATTATCTGGGCTATGACCAGATCTTCGCTGTGGGCGGCACCTGGATGTGCAAGAGCGACGTGATCAAGGCTGGCGACTGGGCAAAGATCACCGCTCAGAGCAAGGAAGCTGTTGACACCATGCTGGGCCTGAAGCTGATGCACGTTGGCATCAACACCGAGAACGAGGAAGAGGCCATGAAGTTGGCAAACCTCATCGGCAGCCTGCTGAACATGAAGGTCGCTCCCGGCAACTCCAGCATCTTTGTCGGCAACAAGGAGTTCGAGATCATGAAGAAGGTCGGCCGCGGCACCAATGGCCACATCGCCATCGGCTGCAACAACGTGGATCGTGCCATCTATCACCTGTCTCAGCGCGGTGTCAAGTTCGATCTGGACAGCAAGGTCGTGAAGAACGGCAAGACCATCGCCTGCTACTTTGCAGACGAGATCGGCGGCTTCGCATTCCACCTGGTTCAGGCCTGAGCTCCGGCTCCCCTATCCGTGAAAGCCCTGCTGCGCCGGGGATGCCCCGCAGCAGAAGGTCATAAACACCTGTAAATAAAAGGAGAATAACCAATGAAAGTCGTTACTTTTGGCGAACTGATGGTTCGTCTGCAGCCGTTCAACTACGAGCGTTTCGTTCAGGCTAACAGCCTGGAGTTCAGCTTCGGCGGCGGCGAGGCAAACGTTGCTGTTTCTCTGGCCAACTACGGTCTGGACGCAGCTTTCGTCACTAAGCTCCCCGCACACGCAATCGGTCAGGCCGCTGTCAACAGCCTGCGCCGTTACGGCGTTGACACCAGCATGATCACCCGCGGCGGCGATCGCGTTGGCATCTACTACAACGAGAAGGGTGCTTCTCAGCGTGGTTCCGTCTGCATCTACGACCGTGCCAACAGTGCCATCCAGCTGGCTCAGCCCTCCGACTTTGATTGGGATAAGATCTTCGAGGGCGTGGACTGGTTCCACTTCACCGGCATCACCCCGGCTCTGGGTGCAAACGTTGTTGAGATCTGCCTGGAGGCCTGCAAGGCTGCTAAGGCTCACGGCGTGAAGATCAGCTGCGACCTGAACTACCGCGGCAAGCTGTGGACCCGCGAGCAGGCTCGCGAGGCTATGACCAAGCTGTGCGAGTACGTTGACGTGTGCATCTCCAACGAGGAGGACGCAAAGGACGTGTTCGGCATCGAGGCCGAGGCTACCGATATCTACGGCGGCAAGCTGAATGCTGAGGGCTACAAGAGCGTGGCTAAGCAGCTGGCTGACAAGTTCCACTTCGAGAAGGTCGCTATCACCCTGCGTGAGAGCCACAACGCTTCCGAGAACGGCTGGAGCGCGATGCTGTACGATGTCGCTTCCAATGAGTACTGCTTCTCCAAGAAGTACGAGCTGAAGATCATCGACCGCGTTGGCGGCGGCGACTCCTTCGGCGGCGGCCTGATCTACAGCCTGCTGACCGGCAAGACCACTCAGGAAGCTGTTGAGTTCGCTGTTGCTGCTTCTGCTCTGAAGCACTCCATCGAGGGCGACTACAACATGATGACCGTGTCCGAGGTCGAGAAGCTGGCTGGCGGCGACGGTTCCGGCCGTATCCAGCGCTAATTGCAGGAAGGAGTCCAGAATGGATATCCGCTACTCCTGCAACCAGAAGGATTTCAAGCGCTATACCACTGAGGAAATGCGGGACGAAATGCTCATCACCGGCCTGTACAAGGCCGATGAGGTCGTTGCTGTGTACAGCCATGTGGACCGCATGGTCACGCTGGGCTGCATGCCGGTGCACGAGACCGTGTCCATCGACAAGGGCATCGATGTGTGGGCAAACTTCGGCACCCACTACTTTCTGGAGCGCCGCGAGATCGGCATGTTCAACATCGGCAAGGATTCCACCGGTATCGTGGTGGCCGACGGCGTGAAGTACGAGCTGGGCTACAAGGACTGCCTGTACATCACCAAGGGCACCAAGGAAGTCACCTTTGCTTCCACCGACCCGGAGCATCCCGCCAAGTTCTACATGGTATCCGCTCCCGCACATTGCTCTTACGAGACCCGCCTGATCAAGATGGCCGATGCAAATCACCGTCCTCTGGGCAGCGTCGAGACCTGCAATAAGCGCACCATCAATCAGTTCATCCACCCGGATGTGCTGAAGACCTGCCAGCTCAGCATGGGTATGACCGAACTGGAATCCGGTTCCAACTGGAACACGATGCCCAGCCACACCCACGAGCGGCGCATGGAAATTTATACCTACTTTGAACTGCCCGAGGGGCAGGTGGTGTTCCACATGTGCGGCGAGCCTACCCAGACCCGCCACATCGTGATGCACAACGAGGATGCTGTCATCAGCCCTTCTTGGAGCATTCACAGCGGCGTAGGCACCTCGAACTATACGTTTATCTGGGCAATGGGCGGCGAGAACATGGAGTTTGACGACATGGACAACATCGCTACCACTGACCTGCGCTAAAAAGCACCATACACAAGCCCCGTACCGGGTCCACCGGTACGGGGCTTTTTGCTAAAAATTTAACTTGAGAAGGAGAAAATCATGGATTTTTCCGCTTTCAACCTGCAGGGCAAGGTGGCTCTGATCACCGGCGGTGCCCACGGCATCGGTTTTTCCATCGCCGAAGGCATGGCCAAGTGCGGTGCCGCCATCTGCTTCAACTGCTCTTCCGAAGCAAGCCTTGAAAAGGGCCTTGCAGCATACAAGGCAGCCGGCATCGACGCACACGGCTATGTGGCCGACGTGTCCGATGAGGACGCTGTGAACGCCATGGTTGCAAAGATCAAGGCCGAGGTCGGCCCTGTGGACATTCTGGTAAACAATGCCGGCCTGATGAAGCGCGTGCCCATGATCGAGATGAGCCACGCCGACTTTATGCGGGTCATCGACGTGCATGTAGGCGGTGCCTTCAACTGCTCCAAGGCCGTTCTGCCGGACATGATGGAAAAGCGGGAGGGCAAGATCATCAACATCTGCTCCATGATGAGCGAGCTGGGCCGCGAGACCGTCTCCGCCTACGCTGCCGCCAAGGGTGCACTGAAGATGCTCACCAAGAACATCGCTTCCGAGTACGGCGAGTACAACATCCAGTGCAACGGCATGGGCCCCGGCTACATTGCCACTGCCCAGACCGCACCCCTGCGGGAGGTGCAGCCGGACGGCAGCCGCCACCCCTTCGACCAGTTCATCACCGCCAAGACCCCCGCAGGCCGCTGGGGTGAGCCGGACGACATGGTGGGCCCCTGCGTGTTCCTTGCAAGCCACGCTTCCGACTTTGTGAACGGTCAGATTCTGTACGCCGACGGCGGCATTCTGGCTTACATCGGCCGCCAGCCCAAGTAAGACCATTTGGTGCTGCGCCTTCTTTAACCTTCCGACCAGACAGCTCTGTGCAGATCAAGATCTGCATGGGGCTGTCTTTTTACGAAACGGCAAGCAGCCTTTCCTACAAAACTTTGCTTCATGTCAACTCATGTTAAAATGTTCCAATTTCATGTCAAATTGGTAACAGTTCCTGTTTCATCGTTCAAAATGTACATAGGCGTCTTGATTTTTTGTCGAAATTCCCGTATAATCGTCTTCATCATCCATCACATCCTGTTGGTTGATCTGAATACGAAGAAATTTCAAAGGAGTATATTTCACATGAAACTCAAGAACATTGCGATCGTTGCTGCCGCTGCAGCACTGGCTGTTGGCATGACCGCCTGCGGTTCTTCTGCATCCTCCACCGCCGCTTCCTCTTCTGTGGCTTCTTCTGCTGCTGCTTCTTCCGAGGCTGCAAGCTCTGAGGCTGCTTCCAGCGAAGCAGCTGAGCCCACCACCGCTGAGTACACTGTGTACAACACCACCGGTTCTACCGTCACCGAGCTGTACCTGTACGATGCAGGCAGCGACGAGAAGGGCGACAATCTGGCCGGCGAGAACGGTCTGGCTGACGGCGAAAACATCGTCATCACCCGCGACGTGGAGGCTGACAAGCAGTCCGACGTGACCTACATTCTGGAGTTCACCACCGAGGACGGCCAGACCCAGAGCTTTGAGACCCTGCACTACGAGGTCGCTCCCATCTCCCTGCTGAGTGTGGATGCCGCTGCAGGTGCTACCCCCATCGCTTTTACTGCACCGGAAAAGTAAAAACTGTTTCATCCTTGCAAAACGGGAAAGTCTGCGGGCTTTCCCGTTTTATTTTTTGCCAAAAGAGGGCTCAGGCTGTCATTTTCCCTTGCAATCACGCCAAAAATCCGCTATCATAGACGCAAATACGTTCCCTTGCGGCATAAAGGGAGTAAAGGAGTGGATTTTCTTATGGCAGAAAAAGAAGTGAAAGGCATCAAAAAGTTTTTTGAAGAGTTCAAGGCCTTTGCCATGCGTGGCAATGTGCTGGATATGGCAGTCGGCGTTGTCATCGGCGGTGCCTTTACCGCCATCGTCAACTCACTGGTGAACGACATCATCAACCCCTCCATCGGCCTGTTCTTCAACGCAGATTTCTCGGAAGTGGGCATCCATGTGGGCGATGTGATGATCGGCATTGGTTCCTTTATCAATGCCATCATCAACTTCCTGATCGTGGCATTCGTGCTGTTCGTGGTCATCAAGACCATTAACGCCCTGCACAAGAAGCCCGCAGAGCCTGCTGCACCGGCAGCCCCCACCACCAAGGTGTGCCCCTACTGCCAGAGCGAGATCTCTATCAAGGCAGTGCGCTGCCCCCACTGCACCAGCAAGCTGGAGGGCTTCCCGGAGATCAACAATTAAATTTTGAATGGCCTCCGCTTTGCTCTGGCCATATTCAGCGGAATCATTTTCTAAAAAACAAATCGGGAAAGTCTGCGGACTTTCCCGATTTGTTTTTTCACCCGCGGAGCCGCAAAGGCAAACAGCATAATCAACGCAAAACCTCCCTGCCCGGCCGCAGTCGCTGCGGTTCCAGAGCGGGGAGGTTTTACTTTATCCGGGAAAATGTGGAAAATCAGTCCGGTGAAGCTTTACTTGACCTTGGTCAGGTCGGCCAGCTTGTGATAGATCTCGGTGTTGTCAAACACGCCGCCGAACTTCTCCGCACCCACGCCGTTGGCGTAGACGTTCACCATGGCACCGGTGTGGGCGTAGGTGGTGTGGTCCATGCCGGATTTATGGTTGATGGTGTGGCAGATGGCCATGCTGAAGGGGATATAGGTACCGTACAGCTCATAGTCCTGCTGGGACATGTCCTTCTGGCTGGCAGAACCGACCTTCAGGGTGCGCTCGTAGGCGGTGCGCAGGTTCTGCACCTCGTAGTCGGTCAGCAGCAGCTTGCCGGCGTTGGCGGCATCCGGGTCGCTGGGCAGGGTCAGACCGAAGTTTGCCTTCACATCCTGCATGGCAGCTTCAAAGGGGGTCTTGTTGGCGATGTAGTTCTGCACATAGGTAGAATCAAACTTTGCGTAGGACATCTTCTGGTGGGCCAGATTGGTCAGGAAGGTGTCGTAGTTGGTGGTCTTGTAGCCGATGGCCATACCGCCGGTCTCGTGGTCGGCAGTGACGAGGATCAGGGTATCATTGGGGTGCTTCTGCTGGAACTCCACGGCAGCCTGCACGGCGTTGCTCATCTCCAGCACATCATGGATGGAAGCAGCGGCATCGTTTGCATGGCAGGCCCAGTCGATCTTACCGCTCTCGGTCATGAGGAAGAAGCCCTTGGGGTTATCCAGCAGCTCGATGCCCTTTTTCACGTAGTCGGTCAGCTGCCACTCGCCTGCGGCGGCGTCCATGGCGTAGTTCATGGCCTTGCCGTCGGCCAGATTTTCGGCAATGATCAGGGTCTTGCCTGCGCCTGCGGTCAGTGCAGCAGCACCCGCCTGCGTGGTGACGACATTGTAGCCTGCCTGAGCCGCTACTTCGTGGTTGTTGGGGCCGGTGCCGTCGCCGTTCACCTTCTGGAACTCGCCGCCGGCAAAGTATTCAAAGCCGGAGTTTGCCAGCTCTACGCCGATCTGGTAGTAGTTCTTGCGGGTCTTCTGATGAGCGTAGAAGGCGGCGGGAGTGGCGTGGTCGATATTGACCGAGGAGATGATGCCCACCTTGTAGCCCTTCTGGGCGTGCAGCTTTTCGGCAATGGTCTCATAGGGCACATCGCGGGTCCACGGGCACATATTGATGACACCGCTCTCGGTCTTGTGGCCAGTGGCGATGGAGGTTGCGGTGGAAGCGGAGTCCGGGCAGAAGGAGGTGCTGTCGTAGGTAGTCACACTGCCCACGGTGGGGAAGCTGGTGAAGCTCAGGTCGGCCTCGGTCACAGCGCCGTTGTTGTCCACGGTGCCCTTGTAGAAGCGGGCAGACTGGATCTGGGCAGTGCCCATGCCGTCGCCGATGAACAGGAAGATGTACTTGGGTTTCTGGAACAGGCCCAGCAGGCAGTTTTCCTCGTCGGCTGCGGCATCCGCATCCGGCTGTGCTGCGTTTGCGGCAACGGGTGCAGCAGCCATCATGCCGGCGGCAGAAGCAGCTGCGCCAAACTTGAGAAAGCTGCGGCGGGAGATCTTGTTTTCTTTCATGACGTGATCCTCTCTTTTCATTCAATCAAACATTGCGGGCCTGCCTCAGGCCCCGTTTTTCTTCTTGTGGGAACGCTTTTATTGTAGCGCACCGCCTTGCGGGGAAAAACCATGCCGCCGCAAAGCTTTGGTAAAACCGGTGCGGCTGCATCCGCGCCAACGTAAAAAGCCGGAAAGGGATGTAAAATCCTGCTCAAGTGCCACTACTTTTTCCACAAACGTCTCTGCAAGGGTTGAAAGATGATGGCATTTCATTGTACAATAAGAGAGTAAGTGCTTTTTTACCTTTATATAAATTGAGAGGATTTTATATGGCAGAGATCAAAGTTCTGGCACTGGATCTGGATGGCACCCTGACCAACAGCCAGAAGGAAGTTACACCCCGCACCCGCGCCGCACTGGATGCCGCAATTGCAAAGGGTGTCACCATCGTGCTGGCATCCGGCCGTCCCACCGCGGGCGTGCTGCCGCTGGCAAAGGAACTGGGGCTGGATAAAAAGGGCGGCTGCATCCTTTCTTACAACGGCGGCAAGATCATCGACTGCCGCACCGGCGAGACTTTGTACCAGAAACAGCTGGATGCCCAGTACGTACCCGAGCTGTGCGCCTTTGCCGCCGCACAGAACGTGACCATTATCACCTATAATAAAGAGGGCGTTGTCACCGAGCACCCGGACGACAAGTGGGCACTGCGCGAGTGCTTTACCTGCAAGCTGCCCATGACCGGCGTGGACGATCTGGCAAAGTATGTGGATTACCCCATCTGCAAAATGCTCATCACGCTGGACCCCGCCCGCCGGGACGAGGTGTGGGCCGCCGGCAAAAAACAGTTTGACGGCCGCATCGACCTGTACCCCTCCAGCCCCTTCTTCATTGAAGCCGTACCGCTGGGCGTGGCCAAGGACGGCAGCCTTGCCGCCCTTTTGGAGCACATGGGCCTTGGCCGCGAAAACCTGATGGCCTGCGGCGACGGCCTGAATGACCGCTCCATGATCGAGTACGCCGGTGTGGGCGTGGCCATGCAGAACGCCGAAGAGCCGGTAAAGGCCGTGGCCGACTATGTGACTGCCGCCGACAACGACCACGACGGTGTGGCCGAGGCTGTGGAGAAGTTTATTTTAAAGTAACGAGAGGAACACAAAACAATGCCGCGCAATCTGGTTTTATTTGATCTGGAATGGAATATCGGCTACCAGCCGTATACCTTTAATTACCATGGCGTGCAGCAGACCTTCCGGGGCGAGATCGTGGAGATCGGTGCCGTGAAGATCGACGAGGATGCCAACGTGCTGGACACCTTTTCCATCCATCTGCGGCCCCGCATCTTCCGTAAGCTGCAGCATCACATTGCCAAGGTCACCGGCCTGACGCAGGCCGATCTGGACAAGGGTGAGCCCATCGTGCAGGGCCTGCGCCGCTTTATGCAGTGGTGCGGCCCGGATGCCGAATTTGCCGAGTGGGGCATGGATGACGTACCGGTGCTCAAGCAGAACCTGTACCTGTGCAACATCGACGAATCAAAGCCCACTATCTGGTACGACCTGCAGCAGGTGTTCCTGCGGGAGCATCCCCGCAAAGAGGGCGAGGGCATGACGCTGGAAAGCGTCGTCACCCGCTTAGGGCTGCCCATGGAGCGGCAGTTCCACGATGCCCTTTCCGACACGCTGTACACCGCCGATGTCTGCCGGATGCTCGACCTGCGGGCCGGTCTTGCGGCCTACCCCACTGAGGAGGAATCCCTGCGGGCCAGCCTGTGCCCCACCCCCGGCGACTACCGGGATTTTGAGGTCTTCCGCGGCTATGTGGAGCAGTACACCTGGCGCACCGACCCCAAAATTTACATCATGAGCTGCCCGGAGTGCGGCGCACCACTGACTCCGGACGATGTGTGGCTGAAAAAGGGCAGCAACAGCTGGTACACCCTGAGCCAGTGCCCCCACTGCGCCGGCAGCAGCAATGCCGCAGGCAAGGGTGTGTTCCAGCGCTACAAGCTGGCCCGCCGCGACGGCCTGCACTGGAGCTACGCCCGCTGCCTGCAGATTCCGGACGATGCTTCTCTTGCCCGGTGGGAAAAGCAGCGCACCGCCCAGCTGGAGCGTATGAAGGCCCGCGCAGAAAAGCAGGCTGCGGAGTAAAACAGCACCGGCAGCTTCGTAGTATCCCAAGGAGGCTGTGCACAGGGCAAAAAAATGTCGCTTTGTGTTCATGCTTGTGTCATACAATATGGATATACTACGGATAGAGGAACCTGCGGATGGGAAAGCGCAGGCGGAAGGGATGGATGTGCACAATGAACTTTTGGCTGAGCCAGCTGGGAACGCTGGAGTTCTGGGAAACTCTGCTGGACAGTTTTGGCAACCTTGGCCCCATTGCCCCCATCATGCTGGCCATGGTGGAGTCGTTTTTTCCGCCGCTTCCGCTCATTGCCATTGTGGCGCTGAATGTAGCGGCTCACGGCGGCATTCTGGGTTTTCTGTACAGCTGGGCCGGTGTGGCGCTGGGTGGCAGCATCATGTTCCTGTTCTGGCGGCGGGTGGTCAAGTGCTTCTTCTGGAAGTTTGCCTCCCGCTCGCCCAAGCTGGAAAAGGCTCAGCAGTGGGTGAACCGCTTTGACACTTCGTCGCTGTTCATGCTCGCGCTGCTGCCCTTCGCGCCAAGCTCCTTTATGCATCTGGCCTTTGGCATCTCGGACTTTGACGAAAAGCGCTATCTCATTACCATGCTGCTGGGCAAAGGCGTGATGATTGCCATGATGGCAGTGTTTGGGCAGTCGCTGGTCAGTTCCATGAAGAACCCGTTGTATCTGGTGCTGGCCGTTCTGCTGTGGGGCGGGATGTACTGGGTGAGCAAACAGTTCTGCAAAAAACACAATCTGGAATAATAATTTAGAATGCCCTCCGCTTCGCTCTGGGCATATTTAGCGGAAAAATATTTTTATAATAGGGCAACAGCAGACAGCCTGCAGGCTGTCTGCTGTTGCATTTTCACAGGAATGGCCCAAAAGGTAAACTCCACCTGTTGCGCTTATTTCCTTCGGAAATGACCGCGCAACCGGAAAATATGCCGCTTGCAACTACGGCCCCTTCCGTGAAAAAGCAAACCAGCCAAGCCCGCAGGCTTGGCTGGTTTGCAATATGAAAAATAATATTTCATTATTTTATGCCCAGAGCAAAGCGGAGGGCATTTAAAATCGTTCCCTTCCCCTTGACATTCACTTTGACTGCTGTATAATATGTATGCTATCAAACAGTTTTATTTAAAACTGTTTGATGCCAAAACAACCATGAAGGACAAAACCATGATGTGTGACGAAACCAAAAACGAGTGCTGCAATCACGCCGATCCCCCTTGGGAAAGCCCACAGGTCATCCCGGCGCAGATCCGCCGGGTGGACAACCTGATCTTCCGCAAGATCAACCAGTTTGCCCGCGAAAATGACGTGGAGCAGGCCACCCCCATGCACGGGTGGATCATTGGGTATCTCTACCGCCACCGGGACACCCCCGTGTTCCAGCGGGACATTGAGCGGGAGTTCTCTATCACCCGCTCCACCGTGACCAACATCCTGCAATTGATGGAGCGCAAGGGGTATATCGAGCGGCGCAGTGTTCCGCAGGACGCCCGGCTCAAGCAGCTGGTGCTCACCGAAGAGGGCATCTGCTTCCACGAAAAGACGATGCTCTGCTTCCACCAGACCGACGACTATGTGGCTGGGCTGCTGACAGCGGAGGAAAATACCGAGCTGCTGCGGCTTTTAAACAAGCTGCGGGATGCACTGCAGTGATGCAACCTGCCGAAAAAGTGTTCGTTAAATTAGTAATTATGAACATTTTTTGAAACGTCTTGACAATTAAAATGTTTTGTATAAAATTGTTCTGTACCAAACAAATAAAAAGTAACAGGAGGTAACTCAGATGATCAAAAAGTTAGTGTCGCATCTGGGCGAGTATAAACGCGCCGCAGTCCTGACACCGCTCTTTGCCGCTCTGGAAGCCGTGATGGATGTGCTTTTGCCCACCATCATGGCCTTTATCATCGATCAGGGCATTGAAAAGGGCGATATGAACGCCATCCTCAAGTACGGCCTGCTCACCTTTCTGGTGGCTGTGGTCGCGCTGGCGCTGGGCGTTCTGGCCGGCAAATACGCCGCCGAGGCATCCACCGGCTTTGCCGGAAATCTGCGCGATGCCATGTATGAGAACATCCAGCATTATTCTTTTTCCAACATTGATAAATTCTCCACCGCAGGCCTTGTCACCCGCATGACCACCGACGTGACCAACGTACAGAACGCATTCCAGATGATCGAGCGCATGTGCGTGCGCGCCCCGGTGCATCTGGTGTTCGCTCTGTTCATGGCCGTGATGATCGGCGGCCCGCTGTCACTGATCTTCGTGGTGGCTGTGGTCTTTCTGGTGGCGGTGCTGGCAGGCATCATGGTGCCCACCTTCCACATCTTTGACCGGGTGTTCAAAAACTACGATGCCCTGAACGCTTCCGTGCAGGAAAACGTCTCCGCCATCCGCGTAGTGAAGAGCTTCGTGCGCGAGGGCTTTGAAAACGAGAAGTACACCAAAGCCTGCCAGAGCCTGTACGACCAGTTTGTGAACGCTGAGAGCCGCCTGAGCTTCAATAACCCTGCCATGCTCACCGCCGTTTACGGCTGCAACATCGCCCTGAGCTGGCTGGGTGCCAAGTACGTTCTGCATGGCGCCATCACCACCGGCCAGCTGAACGCTCTGTTCGGCTACATCATGAACATCCTCATGGCTCTGATGATGCTGAGCATGGCTTTCGTCATGATCTCCATGTCTGCCGCTTCCGCAAAGCGTATTGTGGAAGTGCTGGACGAGACCACCGACCTGCCCCCCGCAAAGCAGCCGGTGCAGCAGGTGAAGGACGGCGGCATCCAGTTCGAGCATGTCACCTTCAAGTATAAGCACGGCAGCGGCCAGCCGGTGCTGAATGATATCACCTTCAGCATCAAGCCCGGTGAGACCTTAGGTATCATCGGCGGCACCGGCAGCGCAAAATCCAGCCTTGTGCAGCTGATCCCCCGCCTGTATGATGCCGAGAGCGGCACCGTGAAGGTGGGCGGCGTGGATGTGCGCGACTACAACCTCGACGTACTGCGCCGCGAGGTGTCCATGGTGCTGCAGAAGAACGTGCTGTTCAGCGGCACCATTCTCGATAACCTGCGCTGGGGCGACGAGAACGCCAGCGAGGAAGAGTGCATCCGTGTGGCAAAGCTTGCCTGCGCCGATGAGTTCATCGAGCGCTTCCCGGACAAATACAATACATGGATCGAGCAGGGCGGCTCCAATGTGTCCGGCGGCCAGAAGCAGCGCCTGACCATCGCCCGCGCCCTGCTGCGCAAGCCCAAGGTGCTGATTTTGGACGACTCCACCAGCGCCGTGGATACCGCTACCGATGCCAAGATCCGCAAGGCATTCCGGGAGGAGATCCCCGGCACCACAAAGATCATCATTGCACAGCGCATTTCCTCGGTGCAGGACGCCGACCGCATCCTTGTGCTGGATAACGGTAAGATCGATGGTCTGGGCACCCACGAGGAGCTTTTGAAGACCAACGCCATCTATCAGGAAGTTTACAACAGCCAGACCCAGGGCGGCGGCGACTTTGACAAACAGGGAGGTGAACAGTAATGGCTCAGGCAAAAGAAGTTCGCGGCCCCGGCCCCCGCATGGGCGGCCCGCGCCCCAAAGTGGAAAACCCGGGCAAGCTGCTGAAGCGCATCATGGATGAGGTATTCCGGCACTATCTGCCCCACTGCATCCTTGTGCTTGTCTGCATCGTGGTCAGCGCGCTGGCAAACGTACAGGCCAGTCTGTTCTTAAAGACCCTGATGGACGATTACATCGTACCCATGACCCAGCAGCAGGACCCCGATTTTGCCCCGCTGGCAGCAGCTCTGCTGCGGGTAGGCATCATCTACGTTATCGGCATTCTGGCCGCATGGCTCAACGCCCGCATCATGGTCAACGTGACGCAGGGCACCCTGCGCAACCTGCGCACCCAGCTGTTCACCCACATGGAGAGCCTGCCCATCAAGTATTTTGACCAGCATCCCCACGGCGACATCATGTCCGTGTACACCAACGATGTGGATACCCTGCGCCAGATGCTCAGCCAGAGCATCCCGCAGCTAGTGTCCAGCGCCATTACCATTGTTTCGGTGTTCTTCAGCATGTGCATGCTCAGCTGGCAGCTGACGATCGTTACCATGCTGATGGTGGCGCTGATGATGTTCTTCTCCAAAAAGATCACCCAGCAGTCCGGCAAATACTTCATCCAGCAGCAGCGGGATCTGGGCAAGTTGAACGGCTACATCGAAGAGATGATGGAGGGCCAGAAGGTCGTCAAGGTGTTCACCCACGAACAGAAGGCGCTGGACGGTTTCCGCCAGCTGAACGACCAGCTGAAGGACAGCGCCAACAAAGCCAACAGCTTTGCCAACATCATGATGCCGGTCAACGCCCAGCTGGGCAACATCAGCTATGCCGTCTGCGCGCTGGCAGGCGCAGCCATGGCCGTGAGCGGCATGGGCGGCACGACCCTTGGCACGGTGGTGGCTTTCCTGAGCCTGAACAAGGGCTTCAACATGCCCATCAGTCAGGTGTCCATGCAGGCCAACAGCATCATCATGGCTCTGGCTGGTGCCGAGCGTATCTTCAAGATGATGGACGAAGAGAGCGAGACCGACGAGGGCTATGTGACCCTTGTCAACGCAAAGTACGACCGCAACGACCAGCTGGTGGAGACGGACGAGCGCACCGGCCTGTGGGCATGGAAGCACCCGCACCACGACGGCACTACCACCTACCACAAGCTGGAAGGCAACATCACCTTTACCGATGTAGACTTTGGCTATGTGCCGGAAAAAACCGTCCTGCACGATATCAACCTGTATGGCCGTCCGGGCCAGAAGATCGCCTTTGTCGGCTCTACCGGTGCCGGTAAGACCACCATCACCAACCTCATCAACCGGTTCTACGACATTCAGGACGGCAAGATTCGCTACGACGGCATCAACATCCACAAGATCAAAAAGGCCGATCTGCGCCGTTCTCTGGGCATCGTGCTGCAGGACACCCATCTGTTCACCGGCACGGTGATGGAGAACATCCGCTACGGCCGGCTGGATGCCACCGATGAAGAGTGCATCGCCGCCGCCCGCCTTGCCAACGCGGATGGCTTCATCAAGCGCCTGCCGGAGGGCTACAACACCATGCTCACCGGCGATGGTGCCAACCTCTCGCAGGGCCAGCGCCAGCTGCTGGCCATCGCCCGCGCCGCCGTGGCAGATCCCCCGGTGCTGATCCTGGACGAGGCCACCTCCTCCATCGATACCCGCACCGAAGCGCTGGTGCAGCGCGGCATGGACGGCCTGATGTACGGCCGCACCAGCTTTGTCATTGCGCACCGCCTGTCCACCGTCCGCAATGCAGACTGCATCGTGGTGCTGGAGCAGGGCCGCATCATCGAGCGCGGCAGTCACGACGAGCTGATCGCCAAGAAGGGCAAGTATTACCAGCTGTACACCGGCAATCTGGCCGAAAACTAAGCGTTTTTCTGCCTTCTCAAAAGAGCCGCCGTACCGGCACACCGCCGTGCGGCGGCTCCTTTTCTCTTCTCCGCTCTGGACAATCACCCCCTGTTCGCGGTATACTGAACCTTGAATGAATTGCAGGAAAACGAGGTCAGAACATGGCATATCCGGAAAACGCCCTTACATTGGACATCCTGCCGCTTTCGGCAGACACAGCCCGGCTGGTGCGGGTGTACGGCACAGAGCCGTGTATCGCGCTGCCCGGCACCCTGCCAGCACCGGAGGGCGGCAGCTTTGCTGTTACCGAACTGGGCGACTACTGCTTTTCCGAAAAGCCGCGCAGCCTGCCTGCGGCAGACAAGACCTGCCGCTACGAGGCGGCCCCGGACGGCACGGCGCGGCTGATTCGGGCCTTTGGGCAGACGGTAGGCGGCACCTGCCGCCGGTACGACTTCGACTTTGACGCGCCCGCTGCCGGTTCGGATGCAGACGATCTGCACCCGGTGTGTGGGAACTTTCTCGAAGAGCTGACCCTGCCGGACAGCTTACAGGTCGTCGGCAGCTGCGCATTCTACAACTGCCGCAAGCTTCGTCTGCTCACCGTGGGCACGGGCAGCCTGACCATGGGCAGCGATGTGTTTTTGAACTGCTTTGCGCTGGAGACCATCCGGGTGCAGGCAGGCCCTGAAGAACCTACCGGCCTGTTTGCCCTTGTGAACAACATCACCGAAGCGGTACGGGCTGAGTTTTGCCCTGCCGGTACAGCAGCCCCGCTGGCAGCGCTTTGGTATCCCGCCTACTGGGAGGATATCGAGGAGACCCCCGCCCACATTCTTCTACACACCTTTTCCGGCCAAGGATATCATTACCGGCAGTGTTTTTTAGAGAACAAATTCCTCCCCGCAGAATACGACGCGATCTTCCCGCAGGGCCACGATGCCGACGATGCCAATGTGATGGCAATGCTCTGCTTTGACCGGCTGCGGTATCCGTGGCAGCTGACCGAAGCCGCTGCCGGGCACTACCGGGCATTTCTGGCAGCCAACACCGACCGGGTGCTGGCCCGCCTGCTGAAGGCGCAGGACAATGATGCCGTGCGTGCACTCATTGCGCTGGATGTGCTGGACAAAGACGGCTTTGCCGAAGCTTCAGCCCTTGCCGCCAAGGCTGGGAACGCCGCTGCCGCCGCTCTGCTGGCGGATGCGGAGCACAAAAAGTATGCTCCTCAGCCCAAAAAGCAGCGGTACGATTTTGATTTTTAAACAGCAGAAAACTCCTTCCGTCGCACTTCGTGCGCCAGCTCCCTCTAAGAGGGAGCCTTTGGCAGTAAGGGTAAGCTTCCGGTTTCGCCAGAAACCCCATCCCTGAGGGGGGCTGGCATCGCGCAGCGATGACTGGGGGAGTTTGCAGCGAAGCTGAGAGGGTTCTAAGTGAGGTGACACTTTTGCCCCAAACGATCCAAAAAGAAAAATTTTTTGACCCGCGCAAGCCGTTCCAGTCCCAGCGGCCGGAGACCCACGAGGAGTGGCAGGCACGCATGGGCGGCGAAGTGCTGGCGGTGGTGCGCAGCGGGCTGTATCTGGACTTCCGCTTTCTGGATATGGCGCTCAGTGCCTTGTCCCCCGCCCCGGACGAGCGCTGCCGGGTGCTGGCTACGGACGGTCAGGTCCTGTTTTATCAACCCAGCCACCTGCTGCGGCTCTATCAGGACAATCCAAAATATCTCAACCGATTGTATCTGCACACCATATTCCACTGCGTATTCCGACATTTGTGGCTGAAAGGCCGCCGGGAGCCGCAGCTGTGGAGCCTTGCCTGTGATATCGCAGTGGAAAACGTTATCGACAGCCTGAACCGCACCAGCGTCAAGCGCCCGCTGACCTATGTGCGCCAGAACGCCTACCAGCAGATCACCGCCGAGGAAACCGTGGTGGCAGCCGCGCCGGTGTATCGGTGGCTCACCCGGCAGACCCCCGGTGTGCTGCGCCAGCTGGAGCGGGAGTTCGTGACCGACGACCACCGCCTGTGGCCGAAGGATGCGCCTGACCAGCCCCAGCAGATGCCCACGCCGCTGCCCCAGAAAACGTGGCAGAAGATCGGGGAGCGGATGCAGACAGAGCTGGACCTGCGGGATAAGGAAGCCGGGGACGGTGCCGATGCCCTGAAGCAGCAGGTAAAAGCCGCCAACCGCAGCCGCCGCAGCTACCGGGATTTTCTGCGCCGGTTCTGCGTGCTGCGGGAGGAAGTAAAGCTGGACCCGGACGAGTTCGACCTGAACTTCTACACCTACGGCCTTTCGGTGTACGGAAACCTGCCCCTCATCGAGCCTCTGGAAAGCCGGGAGAGCAAAAAGATCGAGGAGCTGGCCCTTGTCATCGACACCAGCTACTCCACCTCCGGTGAACTGGTGCGGGCGTTCCTTGCGGAGACCTACACTCTGCTGAAAGGACAGGAGAACTTTTTCCATCGGATGAACCTGCACCTGATCCAGGCCGATAACGCCATCCGGCAGGATATCCTGATCCACAATGAGGACGAGCTGATCCACGCCATGAACCACTTTGAGCTGCGGGGCGGCGGCGGAACGGACTTCCGCCCGGCCTTTGAATACGTGAACCAGCTGTGCGCCGAGAAAAAGTTCTCGAACCTGCGGGGCCTTTTGTACTTCACCGACGGCATGGGCACCTACCCCGCCAAGCGCCCGGCCTACGACACCGCCTTTCTGTTTTTGGGGGAGCGGTTCGACGATGCCAATGTACCGCCGTGGGCCATGAAGGTGGTTCTGGATGAAGAAGAATTTACCGGTGCAGCAGCCCGCCCGCAAAGCACCCTTGCCGACGCGCTGGCCGAAGAGGACGACCTGTACCGTGACCTGAACAATTCGTGAGGGAATTTGTTATGAATATCAAACGAGCCAAAGAAGAAATTGAACACACCGTAAAAGCCTACCTTGCCAAGGATGCTCTGGGCGAATACGCCATCCCGGCCATCCGGCAGCGTCCCATTCTGCTCATGGGGCCTCCGGGCATTGGCAAGACGCAGGTGATGGAGCAGGTAGCCCGGGAGTGCGGCGTGGCGCTGGTGGCCTACACCATCACCCACCACACCCGCCAGAGCGCCGTGGGTCTTCCCTTCATCCGCCAGCGCAATTATGGCGGCAAAGATGTCTCCGTGACTGAATATACCATGAGCGAGATCATTGCCAGCATCTACGCCAAGATGGAGGCCACCGGCCTCTCCGAGGGCATTCTGTTCATCGACGAGATCAACTGTGTGTCGGAAACGCTGGCCCCCACCATGCTGCAATTTTTGCAATGCAAGACCTTTGGCAATCAGGCCGTGCCTGCGGGCTGGGTGATCGTGGCGGCAGGCAACCCACCGGAATATAACAAATCTGTGCGCGACTTTGATATCGTTACGCTGGACCGCGTGCGCCGCATGGACATTGAGCCGGACCTGCCCGTGTGGAAGGACTATGCCCGCGCTGCCCACATCCACAGCGCCATTTTGAGCTATCTGGAGCTGCACCCGCAGAACTTCTACCAGATCAACGCCGATGTGGACGGCACCCAGTTCGTGACCGCCCGCGGCTGGGAGGATCTTTCCAATCTGCTGGATACCTACGAAACACTGGGTCTACAGGCCGATGAAGACCTGATCCGTGAGTACATCCAGCACCCGAAGATCGCAGAGGACTTCTCCGCCTATCTCGACCTTTACTATAAGTACCGCGACGACTACGGCGTAGAGGAGATCTTGGCCAGACAGGCAAAGCCCGCCGTGTTCGCACGGCTGCTGCAGGCCCCCTTCGACGAGCGGCTTTCGCTGGTCAGCCTGATCCTTGCAGGCCTCGGCACCCGGTTCACGGCCTCCCGTCAGGCAGATGCAGTGGCCGACAGCTGCTATGCCTTTCTGCGGGAGACCAAAAAAGCCCTTGCCACCGTTCCGGAGGATATCCCGGACGGCTCGGCAGAAATGTTCCACCAGCAGATCATGGATTACGACACCGAAACACAGCAAAAGCGTGCCGCCGGGCTGCTGAGCAAAGATGCTCTGACCACCCGCCTGCAGGTGCTGGCCGTGCTGCGCGGCTGGGAGGGCGAACTGCGCCGTGCCAACGCCGCCGGTACACAGGAAGCCTTCGACCTGCTGCGCGGGCAGTTCCAGTCCCTTGCCGATGAGCGCGAAAAGGCCCAGCAGACCGCCAGCGCCGCGCTGGAAGCCGCTTTCGACTTTATGGAACAGGCCTTTGCCGAAAGCCAGGAGATGGTGGTGTTCGTCACCGAGCTGACGGTGGACCCGGTGTCCCACGCCTTCCTCACCGAGAACGGCTGCGAACGCTACTTCCAGTACAACAAAGACCTGCTGCTGGACCACCGCAAAGCTGCTCTGCAGCAGGAGCTTTCAGCGGAACAGCGCCGCCACGGCGGAGTGTGAGCCATGCTGGAAAATATTCTGTTCAGCATGAACAGCACCATGCCGCTGTTCTTTATCATGCTGCTGGGCTATGTGCTGCACCGCACCGGTTTTCTGAGCGATGCGTTCGTGGCCGGGGCCAACAAGTTCGTGTTTTATGTGGCACTGCCGGTGCAGCTGTTCCGCGACCTTGGCAAAAACGATGTCCGCGCCACCTTCGATGGCCGGTATGTGCTGTTCTGCTTTGCGGTCACACTGGCGTGCATCCTTGTGATCTGGGCGCTGGCAAAGCTGTTTTTAAAGAGCACCGGCCTTGTGGGCGAATTCGTTCAGGTGTGTTACCGCTCGTCGGCTGCCATCCTCGGCTCGGCTTTTCTGCAGAGCATCTACGGCGATGCCAGCATGTCCAGCCTGATGATCCTTGGCAGTGTGCCGCTGTATAACATCATGGCAGTGGTCATTTTGATGCTGGAAGCGCCCACTGCGCAGGCTCAGACCGGCAATATGGCTGAAAAGCTCAAAAAGAGTGTGAAAGGCATCCTGACGAACCCCATCCTTCTGGGCATTGCAGCGGGCTTTGCGTGGAGCATGCTGCACATTTCCGTGCCTGCCATGCTGGATAAGGCCCTTTCCAATGTGGCCGGTCTGACCAGCCCTCTGGCCCTGCTTGCCATTGGTGCAGGCTTCAAGGGCAAAAAAGCTCTGGGATACCTCAAGCCTACTGCTGTGGCTACTGTGGTCAAGCTGATGGTGCTGCCTGCGCTGTTCCTGCCGCTGGCTGTGCGCTTTGGCTTTACCGACGAAAAGCTGGTGGCCCTGCTGGTGATGCTGGGCAGTATCACCACCCCGGCGTGCTACGTTATGGCAAAGCAGATGGGCCACGAAGGTGTGCTTACCGGCAGCGTGTGCGTTACCACCACCCTGTTCAGCGCATTCAGCCTGACCTTCTGGCTGTTCGTGCTGCGGAGCCTCGGATATATTTTATAACATCTTTTGCATAGCACAACAGCGGACGGCCTGCAGGCTGTCCGCTGTTTGCTTTTCAGATGTTGTTTGGGGAATCAGGCCGCACCGAAGGGATGCAGCTTCTGCCCTTTATTCTGTCATTTCCAGTTCAGAGATCCATTCCCGCACGCGGTCCGGGCGGTTTGTGACGATGGCATCCGGCTGCAGGGGCCAAAGGTCTTTCACGGCCTGTTCCCCGTCCACCGTCCAGTATGCCGCCTTGATGCCCAGATCATGCAGCTTCTGCACCATGCTGGGCTGCTGGTAAGCGGTGTGATATTCGCAGCTCACCCAGTCCGGCTTGAAGTCCAGCGTCTGCACATACTTTACCGGGTCCCGCTGTTCCAGCAGGCGCTGGGCTACCTCTACCAGACTCTTGCCCGGAAAGTTCGCCTGCAGCATACTGATCTGATTGCCCATCCAGCGCAGGGCCCAGCTGCAGTTTTCGTCATCCACATTTTCCACCGACAGCGGCGGCAGCTGTGGAAAATCATCCTCTTCCAGCCCGTTCTGCAGGCCAAGCATTTCCCATGTGCTAGTGGGCAGCGCCATGGTCTCCAACGCACCGTAGACCAGCACGCCCACCTTCAGCTCCGGCATCAGCTGCTTTGCCTGCCGCAGCAGGTCGTGGTTGAACGAGATCACCACCAGCCGGTCGGTAATGTTTGCTGCACGCACCTCCTCGATCACGCGGGGGACAAAATCCGGGTCGTCATCGATGGTAGCCTTCATTTCCAGCTGAACGATGGTACCTTCCATTTCCCTGCACAGAGCCAGTGCCTCCTGCAGGGTAGCGATCCTCTCGTTCCGATAGTTCACATCCTTCCAGCTGCCAAAGTCCAGCGCCTTCAGCTCGCCCTCGGTCATGTCGTAGATCTGGCCACGCATATCGGTGTGCCAGTCAATGACAAAATCGTGGTGGATCACCAGCTTTTTATCTCTGGTCTGCTGTACGTCCATTTCCACGCCGTCCGCGCCGATCTCCATCGCCTTGCGGAACGCAGAAAGGGTATTTTCCGGCGCAAGATAGGACGCGCCGCGGTGTGCAATGATCTCAGGTGTCATAAATTCCAATTCTTTCTCACAAATTTATTTTTTCGCAAATTTCAGGCAAGGTCGGTGCCGTTTGAAGCAATGACCTTTTTGTACCAGTAGAAGCTGTCCTTGCGGCTGCGGGCCAGTGTGCCGTTGCCGTCGTTGTCCTTATCCACATAGATAAAGCCGTAGCGCTTTTTCATCTCACCGGTGGATGCGCTCACAAGGTCGATAGGACCCCATGTGGTGTAGCCCATCAGCGGCAGGCCGTCCTCGTTGACGGCCTTTTCCATCTGCTCGATGTGGGCGCGCAGATAATCGATGCGGTAGCTGTCGTGGATGGAGCCGTCCGCTTCCACGGTATCCACCGCGCCAAGGCCGTTCTCCACAATGAACATGGGCTTTTCGTACCGGTCGTAGATGGTGTTCAGGGTCACGCGCAGGCCCACCGGGTCGATGGCCCAGCCCCACTCGCTGGCCTTGAGGTACGGGTTCTTCACGGCTTCCATCACCGCATTGCCGTCGGCCTTTTCTTCTGCCAGGATCTCCTGATCCGTGGTGATGCAGCGGCTGGAATAGTAGCTGAAGGAGACAAAATCCACGGTGCCTTCTTTCAGAACCTGCTCATCGCCCGGCTCGGTGTGTAGGGTGATGCTGGCCTTCTCCATCCGCTTTTTTGCCCACACCGGGTAGGCTCCCCGGGCCTGCACATCGGTAAAGAAGTAGTTGTCGCGGTCCGCTTCCTGCGCGGCACGGATATCCTCCGGTGCACAGGTGCGCGGGTAATACTGGCCTGCCGCCAGCATACAGCCCACCATGGCACCGGGCATCTTTTCATGGGCCAGCTTGACCGCCTTTGCGCTGGCCACCAGCTCATGATGTGCCGCCTGATACTCCACCTGCTGCACATTCTCTCCCGGATAGAACACTAGCCCCGCGCCGGTAAAGGGCAGGTGCAGCAGCATGTTGATCTCGTTGAAGGTGAGCCAGTATTTCACCTTCCCCTTGTAGCGGTCAAACAGCACTTCACAGTAGTGCACATAGGCATCCACCATGCGGCGGTCTTTCCAGCCGCCATACTTTTTTATGAGGGCAATGGGGGTATCGAAGTGGCAGATGGTCACAAGCGGTTCAATGCCGTATTTGTGGCACTCATCAAACACATCCTCATAGAACTTCAAGCCCTCTTCATTGGGCTGGGCATCGTCGCCGTTCGGCAGGATGCGGGTCCATGCGATGGACAGCCGGAAGCACTTGAAACCCATCTCGGCAAAGAGGGCGATGTCCTCTTTATAATGGTGATACAGGTCAATGGCTTCATGGCTGGGATAATAGTGCTTGTCGTCGCACTCCAGCATTTCCAGCCGACCCAGCGCCACCGGGAAGCGGTCCGGGCCAAACGGGGTCACATCCACGGTGGCAAGGCCCTTGCCGCCTGCCTGCCATGCGCCCTCGCACTGGTTGGCAGCGGTGGCACCGCCCCACAGAAAATCTTTGGGAAAACTGCCCATATGTAAACCCTCCCTATTTTAATTTGTTGATTATAAGATACCGCACAATCGCCGGAATGTCCATGCCTACATTTTACAAAAAGGTGCTTCATTGTTGTGAAAGTACGACTTTTATCGTCAAATCGCCGAATTTCGATTCTATTTTTCGTACATTTTTCACGAGAAAAATGCAAAAACGGCCTGATTTTCCTTTCATTCTGTTTCTTTCAAACTGTCCGCAGACATGGTACAATAATCAGGTAAGATACACCGCCGCTTTTTCGGCATTGGAAAATGGAGTGTTTGATTATGACTGAGTTCAAGCCCATTAAAGAAGGCAAGGTTCGTGAGATCTATGATAACGGTGACAGCCTCATCATGGTTGCTACCGACCGCATTTCCGCGTTTGATGTCATCCTGAAAAACAAGGTCACCAAAAAGGGCACCGTTCTGACCCAGATGAGCAAGTTCTGGTTCGATTACACCCGCGATCTGCTGCCCAACCACATGCTGAGCGTGGACGTGAAGGATATGCCTGAGTTCTTCCAGCAGCCCCAGTTCGACGGCAACAGCATGATGTGCCGTAAGCTGACCATGCTGCCCATCGAGTGCATCGTGCGCGGCTACATCACCGGCAGCGGCTGGGCCAGCTACCAGAAGACCGGCAAGGTGTGCGGCATCCAGCTGCCGGAAGGCCTGAAGGAGTCCGACAAGCTGCCCGAGCCCATCTACACTCCCTCCACCAAGGCCGAGATCGGCGACCACGACGAGAACATCTCCTACGAAAAGAGCATTGAGGTGCTGGAAAAGCAGTTCCCCGGCCACGGCGAGGAGTACGCCACCAAGCTGCGCGACTACACCATCGCTCTGTATAAGAAGTGCGCTGAGTATGCCCTCTCCCGCGGCATCATCATTGCCGACACCAAGTTTGAGTTTGGTCTGGATGAGAACGGCAACGTGGTGCTGGGCGACGAAATGCTCACCCCGGATTCCTCCCGCTTCTGGCCGCTGGAGGGCTACGAGCCGGGCCACAGCCAGCCCTCTTTTGATAAGCAGTTCGTTCGCGACTGGCTCAAGGCCAACCCCGACAGCAACTACGACCTGCCGCAGGACGTGATCGACAAGACCATTGCCAAGTATCTGGAAGCTTACGAGCTGCTCACCGGCAAAAAGCTGTAAATTTTACGATAAAACGAATCCCGGCAGATGCTTGACAGCTCTGCCGGGATTCGCTATAATGTCTATAGAAAGGGCACTGCGACAAGCGGTTGGCCCCAGTTCAAGGTTTACAGTTTTTGAGAACCGTCACCGTGCCGGGTGGCGGTTCTTACTTTTTCACGCGAATGGTGAATGTCAATCCAAACAAGTGGAATGTCAAAGTAATTGGCATGTACTCACCTCCTTTCGGAAGTGAGAGCCGAACCGCCTGCCGTTGTTTGCAGTGCCCCGCCGCCTTTCAGCAGCAGAGATAGCATAACATAGTTTTCGGCTGATTTCAACAAAAAAATGCTTCCGTGCGCCGCACGGAAGCATTTTTTGTTTCACTCACTCAGCTCCGCGCTTTCCTCGGAAAAAGCTTCGGACTCTGCCGTTTCTTCGTTTTCTTCGTCCAGCAGGTACTGCACCTCGGTCTGCTTTGCCATCTGGTCAGCCGTCCAGTCCAGCTGCGCAATGCCCACCAGCTCCAGCGTGTACTGCTCCACATTCTGCAGGCTGCCGGAGGCAAGACTCTGGCCCGGGTCGTTCTCCGGCGACCATGTAATGCGCAGCTCATCCGGCTGTGCGCTGCACTGCTGCACGGCATCGGTCACGCTGCGGCAGTCCTGCGCAAAGGCCTGTACGCTGTCATAGCCGCCAAACAGCTCCACAGTCAGGCTCAGATAGCCGTTTCCGGCATTCACATCCCGCAGCGTTTTCGCCTCACTGCTGTACAGGTAGGCGTTTCCGCTGATATTCTTCACACGGATATCCGGGGCTGTTTGTTTGATCTTGTCATAGGCTTCTGTCGTATATTCCTGCCCCAGCTTCATGCTTGCCTGATTCCGCTCCGGGCCGAGTTCATCCCACACCACCGGCAGCAGCGAAAGGCCAAAGCACCCGGCCATGAGCACAAGGCAGATCAGCACCGACCAGAAATCGTATTTCCAGCGGCCCGGGCGGGCGGCAAAGAACAGCACCTCGCCGCCCAGCAGGATCAGCCCTGCCGCCGGGGCGATCTTGAGCATCAGCTTCCAGTCAACGCCCGGCACAAAATAGGCAAGCAGAAAGAAGATGCCCGCTGCGATCAGGCATACGCCCAGCGTAAAGCTGCCCACCCGGCGCAGCGGCTGCGGTTTTGCAGGCTGCGGTGCTTCACCGGTCAGCGGCGCATCATTTCTCGTCTCGTCCATCGTCGGCATCCTCCGTCTCATCGTCCGGGGTCACGGGCTTGCCCAGCAGAGCCGAGAGCTTGGGCATGGCAAAGCCCTTTGCTTTCGGCTCCGCCTGCGCATCCTGTGCAGTATACTCGGTAAAATCTTCATCTTCGGCATCGTTCTGCGGCTTCTGCTTTCTGCCCTTGGGGCCGCGCACCAGCCATGCACCGCAGATGATCAGGGCCACGCACACCACCACCTCCGGCAGCTGATCCATCATCAGGTAAAGTGCGCGGAAGAAAGGGCTGCTCTGGCCCCAGCGCCACACGATATCCCCCAGCGTGTTCATAAGGATGTTCTGGTAGGCCACCAGCGCGCCCAGCGCGATCAGGCCCCAACCCAGTAGCTTGTGGCTGTCCAGCATGAACTGTTCCATGCGCTGGTCGTGCCAGTTGATGTGCACCAGATAATCGTCCTGCGGAGCGGTGCCTGCGCCGATCTGCGCCCGGAGATTGAAGGTGTCAAAGAAGCTGTACATCCACACAATGGGCATGGCTACATACAAAACTTCCAGCAGAGTGCCCGCACCAAAGGCCACGCAGAACATCGTAATAAGCGAAAGGCCGCGCTTCATGTAGCCCTGATACATCTGGCCTGCGCCCGGGCAAAAGGCGAAGAGGAAGGTCAGGATTCCGTTTTTCATCATAATCGATCTCCTTATTTCGTTTGATCTGCAAGTGGCGAATTTTTGTATTTTTCTGCTGCAGGGCCGCCGGCTCCGAACAGCAGGTCATTGAGTGCTTTTGCCAGCGAAGCCTGCTGCTTCGGCTTGTCGTCGTCCATTGGCTTTCCCAGTATTTCCGGCTGGGTGGGCTGGCGGCCATCTTCCACCGGCTTGCCCAGCTGCAAGGCTTCTTCGGTCTGGCTCTGGCTGGTCTCCGGTGTCCATGTGTGCAGCTCCTGCCGGAAATTCAGCAGCTGGTCTATAGTGCCGGAGCGCCACATGGTAAAGGCCAGCACCGCCGCCACACCGGCCACTGCGGCACGACCCCATGTGTTCTGCATCAGCCGCACCCAGATGGCGGTCATCACAGCCTTGTGCGCGGAGTGCGGCGGCATTTCCAGCGCATCTGCCGTCAGCAGAGCGGTGTAGCGGTCCATGCATTTATCGCAGTAGGATAAATGCTCGGCGGTTTCCAGCCGGCCCAGCTCATCCAGCCCGCCTGCCTGCAGGGCCTGTAGGCCTTCGTCGGTCAGGCAGCCGTTTTTGTCAAACAGTTCCATGTACGCACTCCTTTCCATCGTTTTCACGCTGTAGTATCTGCTGTGCCAGCATCTTTTTTGCCCGGTAGATCTGTGCTTCCACCGTCTTGGGCGGGCGGCCGCACAGCTGTGCCGCCTCGGCCATGGTGTGCTGTTCCAGCAGCACCAGACGGCAAGGCGTTCTGTAGGGCTCCCGCAGGTCCAGGATCATGGCGGTGAGCTCTTCCTCGCCCAGAGCATCCAGCACCTGCTGTTCCGGCTGGGTGCCGGGCGGCGCACCTTCCAGCGCCAACACATCGTCGCCGGGAATGTTCACCCTGCGCACCCATGCGCTGCGCAGATAGTCCTTTGCCTTGTTGGCAGCGATGCGTGCCAGCCACTGTTTTTCAAACCCGGACGGGCAGCGGTCAATGGCCCGCCATGCCGCCAGAAAAGTCTCCTGCGTCAGGTCCTGCGCATCGCCGGCATCCGGCACCAGCTGGTGGCAGACCGTATATACGAGCGACTGGTATTTCTGCACCATCGCGCTGAATTCCAAGGTCGTCAACGGCCTGCCCACCTCCTTTCAGTTTCGTCCCGGTCCGACGAAGTGCAGCCCCTGCGCTGCCCTTCTGCACATTCATACGAAACAGCCGTTCAAAATCCTGCAAAAACTTTTATTTTTATGATACAATAGAAGTAGTATAGCACAAAAGGAGGCATTCGGCCATGGCTGTCAGTACCCGTCAGGCACTTTTGCAGGCACTTTCCGCTGCCGGGGGCAGCTACGTTTCCGGCCAGCAGCTGGCCGAGACCCTCGGCGTGAGCCGCGCTGCCGTGCACAAGGCCGCTGCGGCCCTCACGGCCCAAGGGTACGCGCTGGAAGCTGCGCCCCGCCGGGGCTACCGGCTAGCAGGCGGCGACCCGTTCTGCACCGAAGCCATCGGGGACTACCCTGCACCCATCTATTTATATGACACGCTGGAGAGCTCCAACCGCACGGCAAAGCTGCTGGCGCTGGATGGTGCACCCCATGGCACGCTGGTGCTCACCGCCCACCAGAGTGCCGGACGCGGCAGGCTGGGCCGGAGATTTGAAAGCCCGGCAGGCAAGGGCGTTTACTGCTCGGTGCTGCTGCGCCCGGAAATGCCCGCCGCCAATGCCCAGACCGCTACCATCAGCGCCGCGGTGGCGGTCTGCCGTGCCGTGAAAAAGCTCTGCGGGCTGGAGCTTGCCGTCAAGTGGGTCAACGACCTGTACTATCAGGGCAGAAAGGTCTGCGGCATCCTGACCGAAGCGGGGACCGACCTCGAGAGCGGACAGCTGGAATGGCTGGTGGTCGGCATCGGGCTGAACCTTACCTCCACCGCTGCCGACTGGCCGGAGGAGCTGGTCCGCAAAGCCGGGAGCCTGTACCCCGGCGGGCCTGCCCCGGTGAGCCGGGCCGCACTGGCCGGGGCCATTGCCCGGGAGCTGCTGGCCCTCTGCCCGGCGTTTGACTGTCTGGATGAGTACCGCGCCCGGTGCTTTGTGCCCGGCCACTGGGTGACGGTGTGTGCCGAGACCGAGACCTACGCTGCAAAGGCCCTTGCCATCGACGAGGAAGGGCGGCTGGTCATCCAGCGGGAAAACGGCCGACAGGAAGCTCTGCGCTGCGGCGAAGTGACCACACGGCCTGCACGGACCGAATAAGACGCAAAAAAGCACCCTTTCCTGCCCGGGAAGAGTGCTTTTTATGTTCTGTACTTATGTATCCAGATCCACGGCTTCCAGCACCGTGATGTCCTCTTTTTCAAAAGCGGTGCGGATGACTGCGGAAAGGCCGGGCATTTCGGCCTTGTTCTCGATGCACAGGGTGATAATGCCGTTCAGGCTAGAGGCTTCCACGCCCATGGAGCCGCCATCCGGCGGGACCCAGACATTGAAGTCTTTGGTGTACTTCTGAAGCTCCGGCGTAGCCGGCAGCAGCGGATTGCCCAGATAGCTGAGCCAGAAATCCGCCAGGACACCGCTGATGTACTCACCCATCTGGAACACCCTCTGCTTGATGCGCAGGGGCGCTTTCTGCTGGTCTACCTTGTACACCCAGCTCATCTGCTCGGCCATGCGCTGCAGCTTGACTTCGGGCTGCAGGCTGCGGCGCACAAAGGCGTCCATGCCCGGCACGATGTCCGCCAGACGGGTGTTGCCGGTCAGCGTTATGTTGTCCTGAAAAGAGCATACGCAGTTGTAAAGGGCATCCGGCACGCCCGCTTCCCTGCGGGTATCTGCCGAGTAGGAATACTGGATCTCGTCTTTGCCCAGATAGCTGCGCAGCGCAAGGCTCAGCAGACCGGCCAGCGCTGTAAAGGGCTTGACGCCGTTCTCCACTGCCCGGTCCACAAGGCTCTGCTTGGTCAGCCGCACCCGGGTGCGGCGCATCCTGCCCTCCCATGTCTGCACCACATCCCTCTGCATCGTGCTCTCGGTGGCTGTGAGGGGTGGATATTTTTCCATCATGGCCTCGATGTCATAGGCCGGGCTGCACACGATGGGCGTGTTTGCAAACGCCGTGCCATAGCGCAGGTTGCAGTACTGTTCCAGAATGCGGGTGAGGAAGGGTGACACCCCGTGGCCGTCCATGAGGAAATGATACCAGTCAAAATAGACGGTGTCCCCCTCACAGCTCACGCTGAAAAGATAGCCGTTCGTTTCCTCCGGGATATCGCGCTGTGCACTGCCCTGATACACAAGGCAGGGGTTCGGGTTCGGCTCCAGAAAAAAGCTCCGCTTTTCCTGCACCAGCTGTACCCGATAGTACGGTGCGGCCGAAAGCGCCGCCTCCAGTGCGCGCTGCAAAAGAGCGGGTTCCACCGCATCCTGCAGCGCAAACTGGTACCGACACAGGATTTTCTCCCGACGGAAGAAGTACATCGTTCCCTGAAAGATGTACTCCGTCGAGCGCTGCGACTCATTCATGAACTGTTACCCCGCGTTTGCCGCCAGATAATCCACCAGATCCCCTATGGTCACAAAGTTGCGCAGCTCCTTTTCAGGGATGCGCAGGCCGAAGGTCTCCTCGAGGTCTGCCACAATGGTCAGGATCTCCATTGAGGACAGATCCAGATCGTCCATCAGGACGCTGTTCTCATTCACATCTTCGGGAGAAACCTCGGCAACATCCTCCAGGATGGCCAGGATCTGGGAAATGATCTCTGCTCGTTCCATAGAAATTTTCTTCCTTTCCGTGACGGATAATAGGCACAATCTCCTATGCCTTTCCATAATAATACCCTGATTCTCTCCTGTGCGCAAGGGTTCCGGCAACAAAGCTTTGTTTTTTGTCGGAACTCCTGTTTTCAGTCTGCCGGTCTGCCGGCCCATTTATGCATCCGGGCATTCGATCGCATCTGTATCACTGGCGCAGCAGCTTGCCTGCACCGTTGCGCGGCAGCGGCTCGGTGCTGAACTCCACTGCGCTCATGCGCTTATACAGCGGCAGGGTGCGGTTTGCCTCGGTGATAAAGTCCCGCACCTGCTGCTGTTTGTCCTCGTCGCAATAGACCACCACGCCGATCTTCTTGCCCATTTCTTTTACAACACATTCCTTCACGGCTTCGCACTTGCCCACGATGCCTTCCAGCTCTTCGGGGCTGATGTTCTCGCCGCTGTCCAGAATGATGAGGTTCTTCTTGCGGCCGGTCAGGAAATAGTAGCCGTCCTCGTCCTTGCGGGCCAGATCGCCAGTGTGGAACCAGCCGTCCGCGTCAATGACCTCGGCGGTGGCCTCCGGGTCCTTGTAGTAGCCCAGCATGATGCTGTCGCCGTGCATGCACAGCTCGCCGTCCTCGGCGATCTTGTAGTCCAGATAATCGTTGCCCTGACCCACAGCGCCGATGTGCTTTGCGTCCTGTGCGTAGTTGATGATGCCGTCGCCGCAGGTCTCGGTGCTGCCGTAGGTCTGCACCACGAACATGCCGTGTTCCGCCATATCCAGCATCACCTGCGGGTCGAACATGGCAGAGGAGCAGATGGGCACCCACAGCTCACCCAGACGATCCTTGCGGCCGCGCATCACATCGTGGTGGAGCGAGTTCATAATGACCGGCACCACCGCCATGGCCTGACTGGGCATCCGCTTTACCTCTTTATAGAAGTTGCGGATGTCGCCGCTGACGTTCAGCGCCCAGCCTGCGTGGGCCCAGGAGAACAGGCAGATGAAAGCGCCCAGATGGAACATGGGCAGCACGGTGTACTGGCTCATGACGAGGTCCGGTTCGTGCTTATACGCCATCATGTGCTCACCGATCTGGGTGTGGGCACGCATCACCGAGAAGAAATTCTTCTCGCTCAGCATCACGCCCTTGCTGCGGCCCGTGGTACCGGAGGTGAACATCAGGACCATCAGGGCTTCGTGGTCGATGCAGCGGGTCAGCTGCGCAGGCTCATAGCTGCGGAAGCCATCCATGGGGCGGAGGATATCGCCGTAGGCAACCTTGAGCTGGTCGTTGAAGCCGTAGTCGTCGCCGTCGGTCAGGATGGCATCCGGCTCCACAAGGCCCAGCTCGTAGCTCAGCTCGTCCCAGCTCTTGCGCTGGTTCAGCAGCACCAGCACCGCACCGGCCGCCACCACGCCAAAGGTGTTCACGGCATACTCGTAGCTGTTCTTGGTGAGCAGGCAGATCTTTTTGCCCTTGATCTCCGGGATGGTGGACTGGAAGTAATTCACCGCCTTGCGGATATCCTGCACATAATCCTTATAGAGGATGGTGGTCACGGCATCGTTTGCGGTGTCGTAGAAGCGGAAGGCCACATTATCCTTGAAGCGGTCTTCCATGTTGATGGTGATAAGGTCGTAGACATTATCCAGCACTCTGATCTTACGCATTGTTCTGTTTCCTCCTGTGTTCAGCGCAGCAGTTTTCCCATGGCGTTGCGGGGCAGCGGCTGTGCGCTGAACTCCGTCACCATGCGCTTGTACAGCGGCAGGCCGCGGTTGACCCCAGTGACGAACTCCTTCACCGCATCCTGCTTTGCAGGGTCACAGTAGATGAGGGCACAGATCTTTTTGTCCTTTTCCTTCACGATGCACTCCTGAATGTCCGCACAGGGCACCAGCAGCTTTTCCAGCTCCTCGGGGCTCACGTTCTCGCCGCTGTCCAGAATGATCACGTTCTTCTTGCGGCCGGTCAGGTACATGTAGCCGTCCTCTTCCACCCGGGCAATGTCGCCAGTGTGGAACCAGCCGTCTGCATCGATGACTTCTGCAGTGCCTTCCGGGTCCTTGTAGTAGCCCAGCATGATGGGGTTGCCCCGCATGCACAGCTCGCCGTCGTCCAGCTTGTATTCACAGCTGAGGTCCACATGGCCCACGCTGGTCAGGTACTTTGCCTCCTGTGAGGAGTTCCATGCACCGTCGCCGCAGGTCTCGGTCAGGCCGTACATCTGGGCCACAAAGAAGCCCTTCTCCATCATATCGCTCAGAATCTTGGGGTCGAACATGGCAGCGCCGCAGGTCAGCACGCACAGGCCGTTCAGGCGGTCACGGCGGCCCTTCATCACGTCGCTGTAGATGCTCTTCAGCAGCACCGGCACCACTGCCATCACCTCGCTGTGCATGGCACCCAGATCACGGTAGAAATACTTCAGGTTGTTGCACAGGTTGATGGAGTGGCCGGTGATGCTCCACGAAACAAGGCTGGTCATGGCGGAGATGTGGAACATGGGCAGGGCAGACAGGGACGAGAACTCGTCGGTATTCCAGCCCATGTACTTCTTCACATCGTCAAAGGGGTCCAGAAAGGCCGGCATGGCGCTGAACAGGTTCTTCTGGCTCAGCATAACGCCCTTGCTGCGGCCGGTGGTGCCGGAGGTGAACATGATAAAGGCCAGAGCAGAGAGGTCCTCCACCTCGGTCACGTCCTCGGCAGGCTCATAGGCCGCAAAGACGTCCATGGGCTTCAGGATGCTGCCGTAGGTCTCAGCGAGGGCAGGCTCCCGCTCCGCGAACTCGCCATCCTGCAGAATGCACACCGGCTCGGTGAGGCCCAGCTCATAGGAGATGGCATCCCAGTCCTTGCCAAGGTTCAGCGGCACAGCCACGGCTCCGGCAATGACCGTGCCGTACATGCAGATGACATACTGGTAGCTGTTGCGGGCCAGGATCGCCACACGCTTGCCGCGCACATCGCCATACTCTGCACGCAGGAACGCCACGAACCGGCGCAGATCCTGGGCATACTGTGCGTAGTGCACCTCGGCCACGCCCTGCTTTTTTTCATCATACCAGCGCAGAGCCACACGGTCTGCAATGTTGGTTTCCATATTGCAAAGTGACTGATACAGCGATGTAATCATTTTTTTCCTCCATTTTTATCATCCGATCCGGCGCTCCTGTGTAGGCCAACACAGATCCTTCCAGTCATTTCCAACTGTGCCCAGTATACAATAAGGCCCGTGTCAATGCAAGAGTTTTGCAACATTTAATTCCAAACATTGACAATAAAATATTGCATATCATGTCGTTTCCAGATGTAAATTCTGCCTTTCGTTGCGAAGCCGCCCTGCCTGTGCTATGCTTTTATTGCAGGCTGCAATGTGTCCCCGCCCGCCGGACCGCAATTCAAAATTGACAGTCTGTGCAAAAAGCATTATACTGGGTTCATATCCATACAAAATTTTATCTTTTTCATTCAAAATCTACGCATTGTGCGGCGTCCGGCTCTGATGGAATGTCCCGCGCAAGGAAGGAACCTCCATGGAAGGAACCAAGCCCCGCACCGCCAGCTCCATCGGCATGTTCGACATGCTCAAGGGTGCCGGTATGCTGACCATCGTTTTTGCGCATACCGCCGAGCTTTATCCCATGCAGGCGGTCAGCGGCCTGTCCCTGACCGCGTTTTTCCCCTTCATCTACCGCGAAGCGCTGATGGCCGCCTTTTTTATTGCCAGCGGCTACGGCTTCCGCAAGCGCTCTATCCACAAGTGCATCCACCAGCAGCTCAAAAGCCTGCTCAAACCCTATGCTTACACGGCGCTGTTCACCTGCGTGCTGCACTTTATCATTCATTATAAGACGTTCCAGTACCTGCCCGGCACCATCGGCGAGTCTATCAAGGTCACCGGCGGCTTTCTGCTGGGCCTGCCCCACACGGCCGAGTATTTCGGGCAGGAGTTCTTCTCCTGCGGGCCGATGTGGTATCTGCTGGCGCTGATGGTAGGCTGGGTGCTGCTGGATGTGATCCTGAACATCTTCCCGGAGCGCTATGTTCCATGGACTGTGGCAGGCTGCGTCCTGCTGGGCTGGGGCGCGAGCCTTGTGTGGGAGCTGCCCTTCTGCCTGATCCAGGGTGCCGTGGTAGTGCCCTACCTCTATATCGGCTTCCTTGCCAAAAAGAAGCATCTGCTGGACGAGCCCCTGCCGCCCAAAGTCTTTGCCGGGCTGCTGGCCGCCACAGCACTCATTGCCGTAGGCGCTCTTGCTACCCGCACCACCGACTGCATCTCGCTGGCCAAGTGGTCGCTGGGGCCGCTGAGCATCTTTCTGGACGGTGCTGCAGGCCTGCTTTTCATCCGGCTGTTCATGCGGCTCAGCCGCGGCCATGGCCCCATCGTGCACTTTCTGGAAGCGGTGGGCCGCCGTTCGCTGAACATTTTCTGCGTACATACCGTGGAGATCATCGCTATTCCGTGGTATCTGATGGTAGCAAAGTTCTCTGCGCAGCCGGTGCTGGGCATGTGGCTGCAATATGCCATCTCTCTGGGCTCTATCTGGCTGGTGTGTGAGCTGCTGCGTGTACGCCGCGCACTCATCATCCGATTTTTCCCGGCACAGCGCAGAACGCCCGCCGTGCACTATACCTCCCGGCACTGACACGTTTTTCCGGCTGCTGCGGTGCAGCCATCATAAAAGTAAGAGGAGAATCCGGTTATGAACAACGATGTCCCCGAGACCCTTGCTGCGGCCCGCAGCCGCGCTGCTGACTTGGAACAGCAGCTCAAGCTCTCTGACGAAGGTGTATCCCGGCTGGCACAGCGGTGTCTGGAGCTGGAACAACAGGTGCTGAACTATCAGGCCGCACTGGCAAGGCACGGCAGCGACAACGAGCCTGCCGCCCTGACCCTGCCGCAGCTGTTCTACGATTCCGGCTCCGGCTATTCCCCGCGGGAATGCCTGACCGTTGCCGAGGATGCCTACGACGAACTGACCCACGAGGTCTCTGCGGTGTTCACCCTGCCCACGGATGCCCGTGCGCTGCGGCTGGACCCCGGTGAGCTGGCCTGCTGCGTGACTGACCTGAGCATCTCGGACGAGCGGCTGGAATGCCGCGCCATGAACGGCATCCGGCTGCAGGAAGACTGCCTGCTGTTTTTGGATGTGGACCCCAACCTGACCGTGTGCAGCACCGTGCCCTTTGCGGCCGGGATGAAGTTTGCCGTGACCTATCATTACTATCCGCTGGGCCGCTTCCAGCACGAGCAGCCCGGCAAGGCCCTGCTCAGCGCGTTGAATACCATCAAGCTGCAGGCTGAGGCCGAAAAGAACGATGTTCTGGAACAGCTGCAGGCCGCCCTTGCCGAGAACACCCGGCTGAACAATCAGCTGACGGAACTGCAGAACAGCCGTGCTGCCTATGAAGATTCGCTGGAAAACCTGTACGAGAGCAGCAGCTGGCGGCTTACCGCACCGCTGCGTGCTTTGCGCCGCCTGCTGCGCGGCTGAATCGGATCGCTAAAGGAGTTGTCAACATGTACAGCAGTTACAGCACCCTGCAGCGTAAGCAGCTGACGAAGCAGGTTTATACCGATACCCAGAGCACCTATCTGCTGGTGTATGCACCGGGCCGTCATCAGGCGCTGGAGCACGCACTGGAAAACCAGCTGCACCGCAAGTTCCGGCTGGTGACGGAGCTGGCCCCCGCCCTGACCGACTCGGTGGAGGGCGTGCTGCTGGTCAGCGAAGATCTGGAGTGCACCTCCACCGCCCTGACCTATTTTGCCGCCGCCCTGCGCACCGGTGCCGATTTTGTGGTGTGTGATGCCGCCTTTGGCTTCGATGGCTCCACCGCCCTTTATCTGAGCACCCAGCACATCCCGTGCAGCCGCTGCGCCATGGTATCGCGGAAGCTTCTGGACCGGGTGCGCGCCGCTGCGCGCGGCAGGGACAGCGTGACCGAGCTGCTGCGCCTTGCCACCGCCATGGCGGAAAACTGCCACCGCATCCCGCAGTCTTTGCTGCACTTCCGGCGGGAGCTGTGTGCCGACGATGTGTTCTCTGCAGACGGAAAGCGTGCTTTGATCCTGAGCCACGAGCTGACCATGACCGGTGCGCCCATCGTGCTGACAAGTGCCGTGCCGGTGCTGCGCAGCATGGGCTTTGAAGTGGTGGTGCTTGGCCCTGCGGACGACGGCTCGCTGCCGCTGTTTCTGGATGCCGGTGCCGCCGTAGTGACCCGCAGCGACTGCGTGATGAACTCGTCGCTGTGGGGCCTTGCCACCAGTGCCGATTTTGTGCTGGCCAACACCGTGGTAGAGGCTGCCGCCGTGAGCACCCTGAACGGCTCTTTCGTGCCGGTGCTGTGGTGGCTGCACGATGCCTTTGCAGGCTACCCGTTCATTGCGCACAAGATTCCCAAAACACTGGGCTCCAATGTGCATGTGTGCGCCGTAGGCTCCCACGCCACTGCCGCCATGCACTCGGTGCGGCCGGACTTCAGCATTGAACAGCTGATCTACGGTCTGCCGGACTATGCGCAGGAAAGTTTCCCGCCCTACGATATCAGCTATGCCGGCGGCAGGCCGCTGTTCGTGACCGTAGGTTCCTTTGAGCCGCGCAAGGGTCAGGATATTTTCTGCAACGCCATCCGCCTGCTAAAGCCCGAGGTGCGTCAGAAGGCTGCTTTCCTGTTCGTGGGCAAGGCGGCGGACAAGAGCCTGAAGAACGCCGTGGATGCACTGGTGGAGGACTACCCGGACACCGTTTTCTACCGCAAGCGTCTGGAACGGCCCGAGATCAAATCCCTGATGGATCAGTGCACCTGCGTGGTATGCGCTTCCCGCGATGATCCCATGCCAACCTTCGTCACCGAGGGTCTGATCTTCGGCAAGCCTTCCATCGTGTCGGAGCACACCGGCACCGCCGGGCTGATCACCGAGGGCGTGGACGGCTTTGTGTACAAAGACGACGACCCGGATCAGCTGGCAAAGGTGCTGGAGCATGCTATCCTGCATCCGGAACAGCTGGCCGCCATGAAAGCTGACTGCCGGAAAATGTACGAGAAATATTATTCCAACGAAGCCTATGTTGCCACCCTGACACGGCTGGTGAACGAATCAACAGTCTAAAAACAAGATAAAGGCAAGGGTCGATGCGTGCATCTGCCCTTGCCTTTTTATCATTCCATCAAAATTGCACAAGAAAATTCCAGTTCCGTTCACAAAGACACAGGCCGCGTGTGTTATACTTTTATCAAATCATTCCGCCTGAAAGGAGCCTGTTCTCTCTATGAGCCAACCCGCCTCTGCCGCACCTTCCCGCAAAAAGACAGTGATCTCGCTGCTGGTGCTCGCCGCACTTACCGGCATCATCGTGCTGCTGTTCAAGGACAACTGGGCCGAGATCACCGCAGCGCTTTCGCAGCTGTCCGCATGGCAGGTGCTGGTGGTGCTGGCCATCGGCCTCAGCTACCCGCTGCTGGAGGGGTGCGTGGCGTGGGTCATCGTGCGCAGCCGCATCCCGGGCTTCAGGCTCTGGCAGGGCATCGATACCGCGTGGTGCGGCACCTTTGGCAATGTGGTCACGCTGGGCGCAGGTGCAGTGCCGGTGCAGACATGGTATCTGCACCGCTGCGGCCTGCCGGTTGGCCCGGGCGTGGGCCTGATGACCCTGCAGTACGTGTTCCACAAAACCACCGTGCTGCTGTATGCCACGGTGATGCTACTGTTTCAGCACAGGTGGCTTGCCGCCAACACCACCGGTGTGATGAATTATCTGCCCATGGCATACGCTGTAGTGGCGGCCATCATTGTGGTGCTGGTGCTGGTGTGCGTATCGCCGCTGGTGCAGAACCTTGCCCGCTGGCTGATGCGTCTGCTGCCCAAAACGGAAAAATGGCAGCAGCGCCGCGCCGACTGGCAGCAGCAGCTGGATGTTCTGGGCGAGGAGAGCCGCCGTCTGCTGGCGGATAAGCCCCGCTGCGCTGAAATTCTGGCATTGCAGGCGGTCAAGCTGTTCGGGCTGTTCTGCCTGCCCTACCTGTGCATCCGGTTCATGGGGCTTTCCCCTCTGAGCTTTTTGCAGGTGCAGCTGCTCACCAGCTTGATGCTGTTTTTGTCCAACGCCCTGCCCAATGTGGCCGGCATGGGCTCCATCGAGACGGCATTCCTGCTGGTGTTCGGCAGCTTTCTGGAGCGCGGCGAGGTGATGAGCGTGATGATGCTCTACCGCATCGCCAGCTATTATGTGGTGTTCGCCGCCAGCGCCGTGGGCTTCTTCATCGCTCAGCGGCATCTGGGCCAAATGGGAGCGGAGCCGCCAAAGGAGGATTGACCCGCCATGAAAGATAAGAGCATCCTGTCCCGGTTCGGCATTGTCATTTTAGTGCTGCTTGCACTGGTGCTGATCTTTCCTTCCGCAAAGATCGATCTTGCATCCAGCATCGAGGCCAGCACACAGGCCAGTGTCCGGGTGGAGCACATTCAGAACTTTGCCCGCTCCGCAGAGATGGATGTTCAGCTGCTTTCTGCCGACGACCCTGCCTATCAGCAGATCGCAAACGTGCTTTCCGGCCTTACCTGTGTCAAGCGGTTCAACCAGCAGTATTCCTCCTACAGCCACGAATACCCGGTGGATTCCGTCACTGTGAGCTACTACGATGATGCCGAGAACAATAACCTCCTGTTCACCGTCTACTCCGATGGCACCGCCATCGTGAACAGCCAGTTCGTAAAGATCAAAGCGCCCAAAGGCGGAGCCGAAGAGGTGTACCGGGAGCTGGCGGAGATCGTGAAGTAAAACTCCTTCCGTCTGCTCGCTGCACTCGCATCCACCTCCCTCAATGAGAGAGGCTTTGGCAAAACCGTAAAGTTTTCCGCACTGCCAAGGGCTCCCTCTTTGAGGGAGCTGGCATGGTGTCAGCCATGACTGAAGGAGTTAAAAACAAAAAACGGGGCACGCAGGTGGTCAAGCTGCATGTCCCGTTTTTGTTTTTCTTTTGCACTTGGTGCGGTACCAATCACACCGAATGCCGCGCATCGAGCCGTGGGAGCAAACTAAAACCACAGCTCACTTGAAAAAGAGAATGGAATGGAGGAATTGGCGTTTGCGCAGCAATGAAAGCCCCAGTGGGGCTTTTAAGCCACAAAGCGGTCTTGCGTAAGCAAGATGGAGTGGCCTCGCCACGACAAACTTGGGGATCACCTGACACAGCTCCGCAGCTCTGCCATGGCGGATCCGGTTTTCGCAGAAGCCCTTGCAGAAGCATCTGCTTTTCTGGTGCAACGTAGTTAGATTTGTCTAACCTCGTTGCGAGAACAGAATACCACAGCCGGTTAGTCTTGTCAACCCTTATTTTTCGATTTTTTTCGCAAAATAGGGGCACCGCCGGGATTTCGGCGCTTTTTCTACATTCTGCCCAAAGAAAGCCCTTTGCTTTGGAAGAAAACCCACTTGTTATCTATTGCTTTTTAAAGTGGTTCTTGCTATTATAATAACGCAAGATTTTGTGGGCAGGTTTTCATTTTTGTCTACACCTTGTAGTTGGGGCTGCCGCAGTCGGCAGTTCAAGACCGTTTTGCCCCCAGAAAGCCGCCATACAGAGCGGTTTTTCAAAGGCTCATTAGTTAGAAAGCGCTAACTGCGTAATGGAGCAAGGAGGTTCCAATGATCAATTTTGAACAGTGGGAAGGCTTTGAGGGCCGCATCTGGAAAGAAGAAGTCAATGTGCGCGACTTCATCCAGAAGAACTACACCCCGTATGACGGCGACGAAAGCTTTCTGGCCGGCCCCACCGAGGCGACCGACAAGCTGTGGGGTGCCCTGCAGAAGCTGCAGAAGGCCGAGCGCGCCAAGGGCGGCGTGCTGGATATGGAGACCGAAGTGGTCAGCAGCCTGACCGCTTACGGCCCCGGCTATATCGACGAAAGCCTGAAGGATCTGGAGCAGATCGTGGGTCTGCAGACCGACAAGCCCCTCAAGCGCGCCTTCATGCCCTACGGCGGCATCAAGATGGCAGAACAGGCCTGCACCACCTACGGCTACCAGCCCAGCGCCGAGCTGCACAAGATCTTTACCGATTATACCCGCACCCACAATCAGGCTGTGTTTGATGCCTACACCCCTGAGATGAAGGCGGCCCGCCACACCCACATCATCACCGGCCTGCCGGACACCTACGGCCGCGGCCGCATCGTGGGCGACTACCGCCGCGTGGCGCTGTACGGCATCGATGCACTGATCAAGTTCAAGCAGGAGGACTTCGCCAACTGCGGCGACGGCACCATGACCGACGACGTGATCCGCCTGCGCGAGGAGATCGCCCGCCAGATCAGCGCCCTGAAGGGCATGAAGAAGATGGCCGAGGCCTACGGCTATGATATCTCTCAGCCTGCAAAGAACGCCAAGGAGGCCTGCCAGTGGCTGTACTTCGGCTATCTGGCCGCCATCAAGACCCAGAACGGCGCTGCCATGAGCGTGGGCCGCATCTCCACCTTCCTGGATATCTATATCCAGCGCGATCTGGACAACGGCATCCTGACCGAGACCCAGGCACAGGAGCTGATCGACCACATGGTCATGAAGTTCCGCATGGTCAAGTTTGCCCGTATCCCCAGCTACAACCAGCTGTTCTCCGGCGACCCCGTGTGGGCAACGCTGGAAGTGGGCGGCATCGGCATGGATGGCCGCAGCATGGTCACCAAGAACTGCTACCGCTTCCTGCACACGCTGGAAAACATGGGCCCCGCACCGGAGCCGAACCTGACCGTTCTGTACTCCTCCGCCCTGCCGGAGAGCTTCAAGAAATATGCCGCCAAGGTGTCCATCGATACCAGCTCTGTCCAGTACGAGAACGACGACGTGATGAAGCCCGTGTGGGGCGATGATTACTCCATCTGCTGCTGCGTGTCTGCCACCCAGACCGGCAAGGAGATGCAGTTCTTCGGTGCCCGCGCCAACCTTGCCAAGTGCCTGCTGTACGCCATCAACGGCGGTGTGGACGAGAAGAGCCACGAGCAGTGCGGCCCCAACTATGCCCCCATCACCAGCGAGTACCTGAACTACGACGAGGTGCTGCCCAAGTATGTCCAGATGCTGGACTGGCTGGCTGGCCTGTACGTCAATGTGCTGAACCTGATCCAGTATATGCACGACAAATACTACTACGAGGAAGCCGAGATGGCCCTTATCGACACCGATGTGCGCCGCACCTTTGCCACCGGCATTGCAGGCTTCTCCCACGTCATCGACTCCCTGAGCGCCATCAAGTACGCCAAGGTGAAGGTAGTGCGTGACGAGAGCGGCCTTGCCACCGGCTTTGAGACCGAAGGCGACTTCCCCAAGTACGGCAACGATGATGACCGCGCCGACGAGATCGGCGTGTCTGGCTGCTGCGCACCTTCCTGGAGATGATCAAGAAGCGCCACACCTACCGCAACTCTGAGGCTACCACTTCTATCCTGACCATCACCTCCAACGTGGTGTACGGCAAGTACACCGGCGCTCTGCCCGATGGCCGTGCCGCATTCACCCCGTTTGCTCCCGGTGCAAACCCCAGCTACGGCGCAGAGCAGAACGGCCTGCTGGCTTCCCTGAACTCGGTGGCAAAGCTGCCCTACCACTGGGCACTGGACGGCATCTCCAACACCCAGACCATCAACCCGGACGCTCTGGGCCACAGCGAAGGCGAGCGTGTGGAGAATCTGGTACAGGTCATGGACGGCTACTTCGACCAGGGCGCACACCACCTGAACGTGAACGTCTTTGGCAAGGAGAAGCTGCTGGATGCCATGGAGCACCCCGAGAAGGAGGAGTACGCCAACTTCACCATCCGCGTCTCCGGCTACGCCGTCAAGTTCATCGACCTGACCCGCGAGCAGCAGATGGACGTCATCTCCCGTACCTGCCATGCAGCTCTGTAACCCCATCGGCTATGTCCACTCGCTGGAATCCTTCGGCTCTGTGGACGGCCCCGGTGTGCGCTTTGTGGTGTTTTTGCAGGGGTGTGCCCTGCGGTGCAAATACTGCCACAACCCGGAAACGTGGGCTGCGGAGGGCGGCGAGGAATGGACGGCAGAAAAGCTGTTCCAGCGGGTCTACCGCTACCGCAACTACTGGGGCAAGAAGGGCGGCATCACGGTCAGCGGCGGTGAACCGCTGCGCCAGATGGAGTTCCTGACGGCATTCTTCGAGCTGGCCCGCTCCAAAGGCGTGCACACGGCTCTGGATACCGCCGGGCAGCCCTTCCGGCCCGATGACCCGGATTATCTGGCCGGTTTCGACCGGCTGATGAAGTCCACCAGTCTGGTCATTCTCGACCTGAAGGAGATCGACCCGGAACGCCACCGGCAGCTCACCGGCAAAGACAATGCCAACATCCTTGCGATGGCGCGGCATATTTCTGACCTCGGCATCCCGCTGTGGATCCGGCATGTGCTGGTGCCCGGCCTGACCGACGACGAGGCGGGCCTGCGCAGGACCGCAGACTTCATCCGCAGCCTGAAAACGGTGCAGCGGGTGGAGGTGCTGCCCTACCACACGCTGGGCCTGTTCAAGTGGCAGAAGCTGGGCATCCCTTATCCGCTGCCGGATGCCGTGCCGCCCACAGCGGAGCAGGTGAAGCGTGCAGAAGAGCTGCTGGAAGTGAGCCGGTATCCCGGCTAAGCTCCTGATTTGAAAAACGACCGTTTCCGGTGTGCAGAATGCGCCGGGAGCGGTCGTTTTTTCTTGACTTCCCTTCTGTACACCGTTATAATGAAAAAAGTAAAAAAGGAGAAACAGCCATGCAGATTTTCAATACGCTGACCCGCCAGAAAGAAGAATTCGTGCCGCAGGTGCCCGGTGAATACCGCATCTATGTCTGCGGCCCTACCGTTTATAACTATATCCACATCGGCAACGCCCGCCCGCTGATCGTGTTCGATACCCTGCGCCGCTACCTTGAGTACCGCGGCAACAAGGTGTTCTATGTTTCCAACATCACCGATATCGACGATAAACTCATTAAGAAGGGACAGGAAGAGGGCACCTCCATGAAGGAGGTCGCTCAGCGCTTTGAGGCCGAGTACCTCAAGGATGCCGCCGGCCTCAACTGCAAAAAGCCCACCGTCCAGCCCCGGGCTACCGAGCACATCCAGCAGATCCTGGATATCGTGAAGGATCTGATCGACTCCGGCCACGCTTATGTTGCCAAGAACGGCGATGTGTACTTCCGGGTGAAGAGCGATCCCGAGTACGGCAAGCTGAGCCACCTGAAGCTGGACGATCTGGAGAGCGGCAACCGTGAGCTGCGCAGCCAGATGGACGACGACCTGAAGGAGGACCCCGCAGACTTTGCCGTGTGGAAGGCCGCAAAGCCCGGTGAACCTGCATGGGAAAGCCCCTACGGCATGGGCCGTCCGGGCTGGCATATCGAGTGCAGCGCCATGAGCCGCACCCATCTGGGCAAGACCATCGATCTGCACTGCGGCGGTCAGGATCTGATCTTCCCCCACCACGAGAATGAGATCGCACAGAGCGAGTGCGCCAACGGCTGCACCTTTGCCCGCTACTGGATGCACAATGGCTTCATCAACGTGGACAATCAGAAGATGTCCAAGAGCCTGCACAACTTCTTCACCGTGCGGGACGTGGCGGATGTCTACGGCTACGAACCCATCCGCTATTTCATGCTGACCGCAGGCTACCGGATGCCGCTGAACTACACCGTGGATCTCATCGAGAGCTGCAAAAACAGTCTCGAGCGCCTGTACACCTGCCGCGAAAATCTGGACTTTGCCCTGACCAAGGATGCCTTTGGCACCGACGAGACTCTGAAGGAAAAGGCTGCCGAGGCCCGCACCAAGTTCTGCACTGCCATGGACGATGACCTGAACACCCCGGATGCACTGGCTGCCGTGTTCGATCTGGTCAAGGAGATCAACACTCTGTCGGCTGTTTCCTCCAAGGATGCCCTGCAGACCGCCGCCGCTGCGTTCGACGAGATCACCGGCGTACTGGGCCTGCTGTACAACCGCAAAAAGGACGAGGTGCCCGCCGAGGTGACTGAGCTGGTAGAGAAGCGTGCCGCCGCCAAGAAGGCCAAGGACTGGGCCACTGCCGATGCCATCCGTGCACAGCTGACCGAACTGGGCTGGGCGGTCAAGGACACCGCACAGGGCCCGCAGCTGAGCAAGCTCTAAATTAAAGTAAAGCTATTCGCGGCATGTTGCGGATGGCTTTACTTTTTTGCACGCATTTGCCATAATAAGGAAGAAGATCAGCTTTGCGGAGGGAACAGCAATGAAGGTCATGGTTTTTGACGTAGGAGGCACCGAGATCAAATATTCGGTCATGGACGAGCAGATGAACCGTTTCGATGCCGGTTCCGTGCCCACGCCGCAGGATACGCAGGAGCATTTTCTCGACACAATATACGCTCTGTATGCACCGCATAAGGATGAAGTGGACGGTATCGCCATGGCGCTGCCCGGCTTTGTGGATGCCAACACCGGCTATGTCTCCAACGGCGGGGCACTTCTGTACAACACCGGCACGCAGGTGGGGCAGCTGGTGCGCGAAAGATGCGGCTGCCGTGTCACGCTGGAAAACGACGGCAAGGCTGCAGCCATTGCAGAGCTGCGGGCCGGTGCCTTGCAGGGCTGCTGCAATGCGGCAGTGTTTATCATCGGCACCGGCGTGGGCGGCGGCATCATTGCCAATGGCCAGCTGGTGCGCGGCGTGCACTTTACCGCCGGAGAGTACAGCTTTGTGAACACCAACGCCGACGAGTGGGAGAATACCGAAAAAACCATGGCCTGTCAGTGCAGCACCAAATACCTGCTCAAGTGGTACCGCGCCCGCAAGGGCCTGCCCGCCGATGCCCCCATGAACGGTAAACTCTTTTTTGATGCCGCCAATGCCGCCGAGCCGGAAGCGCTGGAAGTGCTGGAACGGTTCTGCAAGATGGTGGCCGTGCAGATCTACAACCTGACCGTATTGCTGGATGTGGAAAAGGTAGCCATCGGCGGCGGCATCAGCAAGCAGCCGCTGCTGCTGGACGATCTGCGCCGGGTATATGCCGGGCTGTTTGCTTCCCGTGGGGAATCACCTTACATGATCGGTCTGCCCCGCTGCGAGATCGTGCCCTGCCATTTCAGCAGCGAAGCCAATCAGGTGGGAGCATTGTATACCTATCTGCAGGCGGAAAGCAAAACCATTTAATGGCTTCCGCTTCGCTCTAGCCATATTCAGCGGAACAATTATTTTTACAAAGCAAACTCCGGCAGACTGCGGTCTGCCGGAGTTTGCATTTTCACAGGATAGGGCCGTATTGGAAAACGGCATCCTCCCTTAGATTTACTTATTGGTCAGCCGGTTGAAGTGCGGCTTTTCGTCTTCTTCCTTCTTCGGTTCCGGCTTTTCCGCCGGGGTCAGGCGCACCTCGGTCACGCGGCGCTTGGCCGTGCGGGTAACGACACCGTCGTACTCGCCCAGCGTGAACCGGTCGCCCACCTTGGGCAGATGGCAGGTTTTTTCCTGCACCAGACCGTTCACCGTATTGGAATCGATATCTTCATCCTCCGGCAGGCCCAGCCTCTCATACAGGTCGTCCACACCGGCACTGCCCAGCACGATCCAGCTGCCGTCCGACTGCCTGCGGAAGTCCTCGGTCGCTTCGTCGTGCTCATCCCAGATCTCGCCCACCAGCTCTTCCAGAATGTCTTCCAGCGTGATGATGCCCTCGGTACCGCCGTACTCGTCCACCACCACCGCCATGTGATGGTGCTGCTCGCGCAGGGTGCGCAGCAGCTGGGAGATCTGGGTGGAGCCGGTGGTATAAAGGGTGGGCTTCACAAGGTCTTCCAGCGTGGTATCCTTGCGCAGACGGCCAAGGTAAAAGTCCTTTTCATGTACCACACCGATGATGTTGTCAATGGTGCCGTGGTAGACGGGCAGACGGGAATATCCCGATTCCGCAAAGGTATCGGCCACCTCATCCAGCGAGAGATCGTCCTCCACCGCGATCACATCCACGCGGGGCGTGAGGATCTCCTCCACCTCCACATCGTCGAACTCAATGGCACTGCGGATGAGCTGGCTTTCCCGGTCGGTCAGCTCGCCGTCGTTCTCGGCCTCGCTGACCATGGTCATCAGCTCACCCTCAGTGATGGTGTCCTCCTCGGTGCTGCGGATGAAATGCCCCAACAGGCGCTTCCACTGGGTGAACAGCCAGGTCAGCGGGGTGAACAGGATCATGAGCAGGTTCAAAAAGGGCGAAACCGCTGTGGCAACCGTCTCCGGCATCTCCTTTGCAAGGCTCTTGGGGGTCACCTCGCCAAAGATCAGAACCACAATGGTCAGCACGAAGGTGGACACCGTCGCGCCCCGCTCCGGGTCCAGCAGGCGGGTGAACAGCACTGTGCCAATGGATGCTGCGGCAATGTTGACGATATTGTTGCCGATGAGGATGGTGGAGAGCAGCTTGTCGTACTTTTCCGACATAGCCAGCACGCGGGCTGCTGCCGAATCGCCGTCCTCGGCGCGGCTTTTCAGGCGGATCTGGTTCAGGGAAGAAAATGCGGTCTCAGAGGCGGAGAAAAAGGCGGAAAATGCCACCAGAATGATCAGCGCCGCCAAAAGCGTAATACTGCCATCGTCCATAAAAAGGGAAATCACACTCAACTTTCTGTTTTTATTAAAGAACAGACTCCCTCAGTCTGCTTCGCAACCAGCTCCCTCAAAGAGGGAGCCTTGCCGCGCGATGACGGAAGGAGTTCTTTCCGTATACAAAAATGTGCTCCCCATCGTTGCTGTTCCGCGATGAAAAGCACATCAATGTTATTTGTAATCATACCATATTCTGTACGGTGGTGCAAGCTTTCTTGCCGTAAAGTCCGTGCAGAACAGGTAAAATTTACATTATCGCAGGGTCAAAGCGCCATTCTCGCAGTCTACCGTCAGGGTGTTGCCCTCGGTATAGCTGCCCTGAATGATGGCCTTGGCGATCAGGGTCTCCACGCGGCTCTGGATGAACCGCTTGATGGGACGTGCACCATAGACGCTGTCGTAAGCAGAATCGATGATGAAGTCCTTGGCAGCGGTGGTGACCTCCAGCTTGAGGTGCTTGCCCTCGTCCATGCGCTTGCGCAGATCCTGCAGCTGCAGATCCACGATCCTGCGCATCTCGTCCTTGGTCAGGCTCTTGTAGTAGACGATCTCATCCAGACGGTTCAGAAATTCGGGGCGGAACTTGCTCTTCAGCAGCTGGTCGATCTGGTGCTTTGCTTCCTCGCTCAGCTCGTTGGAGCCGTTGGCACGGCGCTGCTCCAGATCGTTCAGGATGATGTCGCTGCCCAGATTGGAGGTGAGGATGATGACCGTATTCTTGAAGTCCACGGTGCGGCCCTGACTGTCGGTGATGCGGCCATCGTCCAGCACCTGCAGCAGGATGTTGAACACATCGGGGTGGGCTTTTTCCACCTCATCGAACAGCACCACGCTGTAGGGCTTGCGGCGCACAGCCTCAGTCAGCTGGCCGCCCTCTTCGTAACCGACGTATCCCGGAGGCGCGCCGATCAGACGGCTGACGCTGAACTTCTCCATATACTCGGTCATATCGATTCGCACCATGTTGCGCTCGTCGTCAAACAGGGCCTGTGCCAGTGCCTTGGCCAGCTCAGTCTTGCCAACGCCGGTGGGGCCGAGGAACAGGAAGCTGCCGATGGGGCGGTTGGGGTTGGCGATACCGGCGCGGCTGCGCAGGATGGCCTCGCTCACCTTGGTCACAGCCTCGTCCTGACCGATGACCCGCTGGTGCAGCACATCGTCCAGATGCAGCAGCTTCTCGCGCTCACCCTCCACCAGTTTCTCCACCGGGATGCCGGTCCAGCGGGCCACGATGCGGGCGATCTCCTCATCGGTCACGCGGTCGCGCAGCAGGCTGTCTTCCTTCTTGGCGGCGGCGATCTTCTCTTCCTTCTTCTTCCAGCTGTTTCTGCAGCTGAGGCAGCTTGCCGTATTTCAGCTCAGCAGCCTTGTTCAGGTCGTACTCGCGCTGAGCCTTTTCAATGTCGGCATTGGTCTGCTCGATCTGCTCACGCAGGGATTGCACCTTGCCGATGGCGTTCTTCTCGTTCTCCCACTTTGCCTTCATGCTGCGGAACTTGTCCTGCAGCTCGGCCAGTTCCTTTTCCAGATCCTTCAGGCGGCTCTGGCTCAGGGCATCGGTCTCCTTTTTCAGGCTCACCTGCTCGATCTGCAGCTGGGTGATGCGGTGGGCCAGATCGTCCATCTCGCTGGGCATGCTGTCCATCTCGGTCTTGATCATGGCGCAGGCTTCATCCACAAGGTCGATGGCCTTATCCGGCAGGAAACGATCCGTGATATAGCGGTCGGACAGGGTAGCAGCGGCGATCAGGGCGCTGTCGTTGATCTTCACGCCGTGGAACACCTCGTAGCGTTCCTTCAGGCCGCGCAGGATGGAGATGGTGTCCTCCACGGTGGGCTCATCCACCTGTACCGGCTGGAAGCGGCGCTCCAGAGCGGGGTCTTTCTCGATATACTGGCGGTACTCGTCCAGCGTGGTGGCACCGATGCAGTGCAGCTCGCCCCGGGCCAGCATGGGCTTGAGCAGGTTGCCTGCGTCCATGGCACCATCGGTCTTGCCGGCACCCACGATGGTGTGCAGCTCATCGATGAAGAGGATGATCTTGCCCTCGCTCTTCTTCACCTCGTTCAGCACGCTCTTCAAGCGCTCCTCGAACTCGCCGCGGTATTTTGCACCGGCCACCAGAGCGCCCATGTCCAGACTGAACACGATGCGGTCCTTCAGGTTTTCGGGCACATCGCCGCGCACGATCCGCTGTGCAAGACCCTCTGCAATGGCGGTCTTGCCAACGCCGGGTTCACCGATCAGACAGGGGTTGTTCTTGGTCTTACGGGACAGGATGCGGATCACGTTGCGGATCTCCTGATCACGGCCGATGACGGGGTCCAGCTTCTGCTTGCGGGCAAGGTCTACCAGATCCTGACCGTATTTCTGCAGGGCGTTGTAGGTATCCTCCGGGTTGTCATTGGTGACGCGCTGGTTGCCGCGCACAGCCGTCAGTTGCTGCAGGAACTTATCTTTAGTGATGCTGAACGCACGGAACAACTCGGTGGTGTTCTGGGTCTGCTCGTCCAGCAGACCCAGGAACACATGCTCCACGCTGATATAGTCGTCCTTCATGGCCTTGGCTTCTCGGGCGGCGGCGCTGAGCACCTTATCGGCAGCCTGCGAGATATAGACCTTGTCGGGGTCACGGCCGGAGCCGGAGACCCGAGGCAGAGCCGAAAGCTTTTCGGCCACGGCGGCAGCAAAACTGCCGGGGTCAACATTCAGCTTCTGCAGCAGCTGCGGGATCAGGCCCTGCTCCTGCGAAGCGAGGGCGTGCAGCAGATGTTCAGGTTCCAATTGATTGTGCTGGTACTCCACAGCCAGCTGCTGCGCTGCCTGCAGAGCCTCCAGCGTTTTCTGTGTATATTGATTGGTATTCATAAAGTCAAGCCTCCATTCATACCGGAAGGTTTATTTTAGCGGACACGATAGTCATCTGCTAAAAGCCCGGTGCAGAGATGCTGCCGAACGGGAAACAGCGGCTATTCTTCAGTTGTTTCACGGTTTCAAGCACCTCCTGCCGAACTGGTTTTACTTGTTTTAGCACTCTATCTGTTCGACTGCTAAAACTATACTCCTGTTTTCCCACTTTGTCAATAGGGTTCATAAAAAGTTTGCAAATCACAGTTTTTGCTAGAAAAAACACGCAGCCTTGCCATACCGTTCGTCGCGTAAGCGACTTAAAATCGGCGCAACACAAAAAATCCTCTAGCGCAGCGACTTGGATTTTTTGTATGGAGCCCATCCGCTTTGGGATTATTAAGGGCGAGCAGCCCTTAGTTTGCAACGGCGACGACCGCGGCCAGCGGCCGAAACAGGGAGGAGCTGTTGGGGCAGCGGCCTGCAGGATGCGAGTGCCACGCAAGGCACGAAGCAGACGCAGGGAGCCGCAACCCGCCGCCTCCCGCGCCTCGAAAGTAGCGGAGACCTTGCCGCGCTGAACACGCGGCATTTGCTGCGCAAACCGGTCTGCGGCTTAAAAGCCCCACTGGGGCTTTCATGCCCTGCGGGCACCGCCGTCCTTTCTGGTTCTCTTTTGGCACGCAAAAGAGAACTTATCCGGTGGAGAAGAATTGCATAAAAGTCAAGAAATCTGTTCCACTCGAATACGCTCTGTATGGGAAGCATTGCTCTAAAAAAAGAACCCCAAAAAATCCATAGATTTTCTGGAGTTCAAAAATTCATATAATGTGATCTCAGCCCTGCTTTTTCCAGCGGCGCATCACGCCCATGCCCAGCGCATAGGGGCCGGTGTGCACGGCAATGGTGCAGCCGATCTGCAACAGGCCCACTTCGCACTGTGCGCCGGGGTACTTTGCACGCAGGGCCGCGCGGGTCTGCATCCACAGGCGCTTGCCTTCCTCTTCGTCGTAGCCGTAGCCTACGGTGATGCGGTAGTCGTCCGGGGTGCCGCCGTGGGCATCCAGATAGTTCATCAGCTGTTCCAGCGCTTTTTCAAAGCTCTTCTGTCGGCCGCGTGCCACGCCGCCGGAGAAGATCTCGCCATCCTTGAACAGGATCATCGGCTTGATGCCCAGCATGTTGGCTGCACGGCCCGTCACCTTGCCAATGCGGCCGCCCTTAATGAGATAGTCCAGATTGCCTACCGTGAAGAAGATCTGGTTGGTAGCTTTCTCTGCTTCCAGCCATGTCACGGTCTCGTCCAGCGTGCAGCCTGCGTCCCGCATGGCCACGGCGTTTTCCACCATGGTGGACTCGGTAACGGTAGCCGCCGCGCTGTCAATGACCTCAATGCGGGCATCGGGGAAATCTTCCAGCACCAGATCCCGGGCATTGCGGGCGCTGCCCACACAGCCGCTCATCTTGCTGGTGAACACCAGACACAGCACATCCCGGCCAGCAGCAGCATGGGCACGGAATGCCTGCTCAAAGTCCTCAATGGAAGCAAGGCTGGTTTTGGGGTAGGCCGAAGGGTTGTCCACCATGAACTGGTAGAAGTCCCGCACGGCGATCTCCTTGCCTTCTTTGCGGTAGTGCTCGCCGTCCAGCGAGACATAGAAGGGCACGACCTCGATTTGGAGCTGTTTGGCAGTGTCCAGCGTCAGGTCGCATGCGCTGTCGGTAATGATATCAAACATCTGTGACGCTTCCTTTTCTGAATCATTCAGGAGCTTTGCAGGGGATCATACGTGGTGGATATAAGCCTCACGCTCGGCACCCACAGAGATGTAGGTGATCTTGCAGCCGACAGCCTTTTCCAGATATTCCACGTAATCGCGTGCTTCCTTGGGCAGGTCTTCCCACTTGCGGGCTGCGGTGATATCGCAGTGCCAGCCGGGCAGGTACTCCACCACGGGCTGTGCGGTGTCCAGAGCTTCGCCCATGGGGAAGCGGGTGGTGGTGCTGCCATCGGTCAGCTTGTAGGCAGTGACCATGGGGATCTTTTCCATGTAGTCCAGCACGTCCAGCAGGGTCAGAGCAACTTCATCGCAGCCCTGGCAGAACACGCCGTAGCGGCTTGCCACCAGATCGATGGGGCCAACACGGCGGGGACGGCCGGTGGCTGCACCGTACTCGTGGCCAGCCTCACGCAGGTCGTGCTTTTCCTCTTCGGTCATAGCCAGCTCGGCAGTGAAGGGGCCGTCACCCACGCAGGAGGAGTAAGCCTTCATCACGCCGATGGAGTTGTGCAGCTTGTGGCCCGGGATGCCTGCGCCGATGGGAGCGTAGGCACCGATGACGTTGGAAGAGGTGGTATAGGGGTAAATGCCGAAATCGATGTCGCGCAGAGCGCCCAGCTGAGCCTCGAACAGGACCTTCTTGCCTGCAGCGTCTGCATCGGCCAGATACTGGCCCACATCGCAGATGTAATCCTTGAAGATGGCGGCATACTTTTCGAGCCATGCCCACATCTCATCCACGCTGATGGGAGCTGCGTTGTAGCTGCCCTCCATGACCAGATTCTTGGAATCCACCATGGTGACCAGGCGCTTCTTCACAGCGTCGTCCAGATGCAGCAGGTCGCCCATGCGCAGGGTCTTCTTCATGTACTTGTCGCCGTAAGCGTAGGCAATGCCGCGCTTGGTGGAGCCGAACTGTGCGCCGGTCTTGGACAGACGTGCTTCTTCCAGACCGTCCTGCTCCACATGGTAGGGCATGGTGATGGTTGCACGGTCGGAGATCTTCAGGTTTGCCGGGCTGATCTCAACGCCCTGCTCCCGCAGCTTGTTGATCTCGCCGTCCAGATGATGCGGGTCGATGACCATGCCGTTGCCCATAACGCAGACCACGTTCGGACGCAGGATGCCGGAGGGCAGCAGATTCAGCACGAACTTGCCGCGCTCGTTCTTGACCGTGTGACCGGCGTTGTTGCCGCCCTGATAACGTGCAACGATGTCATACTCCTGGCTGATGAGGTCGACCATGCGGCCCTTGCCTTCATCGCCCCAGTTGATACCCGTAATTGCAGTAAGCATAATAAATGACCTCTTTATCATTTTTTCAAAAGACAGCCTTTTCCGTGCACCTTGCCCGGGATACGCCACCTTGGGAAACCACATCAGCAGGCATACACAAAGCACATACCAATGCAAGTATAGTATAGCACAGATCGCCGTGCAAAAAAAGAGGAAAACACAGCTTTGGGCTGCGTTTTCCTCCAAAAAAGTGTGCGCAAAATTGTGCGTTCAGCTGCGGGGGTTCTCAAGGTCGGCACGGCGGGTCACCTTGTGGATGGTGCCGTCCGGCTCCTGAATGGAGGTGTTGGCCAGCTGTGCGCGCAGGCTGGCCTTCATATCATCGATGTACTCGCGGCGCAGGGCCTGCTGCTCTGCCTTTTCGGCCTCGGTCAGGCCGGTGGTCTTGCTCTTTTTTGCCAGCTCGTTGATGCGGGCAATCTTTTCCTGTGTCATGGTGCCTCCTGTATTTTCAAGCGGAATATGTTATAATAAGAAAGTAAACCCTCTCAGTCATTGCTGTGCAATGCCAGCTCCCCCGAAAGGGCGAGCTTTTTAAGGAATTTTCTCAATCAGTATAGCAAAGGATGATAAAAATGGCAACTCAATTGAATTTTGCACAGCAGATGGATGCCGTGCTCAAAACGCTGGACGGCACCCGGCCGCGCCTTTTGCTCCACGCCTGCTGCGGCCCCTGCTCCAGCGCAGTGCTGGAACAGCTGTGCCAGTATTTTGAGATCACAGTGCTTTACTATAACCCCAACACATGGCCTGCAGAGGAATACTACCGCCGCGGCGAAGAGCTGAAGAAGTTCGTGGCAGCAGCCCATCCTCTGGGCGTGACCGTGGTGGAGGACCACTACGACCCGCAGGAGTTCTACTCTGCTGTCACCGGCCTTGAAAACGAGCCGGAGCGGGGCAGTCGGTGCACGGTCTGCTACCGGCTGCGGATGCGCCGGGCGGCGCAATACGCCAGTGAGAACGGCTTCGACTGGTTCACCACCACACTGTCCATCAGCCCGCATAAAGATGCCAAGCGCATCAATGCCATCGGGCAGGAGCTGGAAGCCGAGTTCGGCGTAAAGCATCTGCCTTCGGACTTCAAAAAGCACAACGGCTATCTGCGCAGCCTGCAACTTTCGGAGGAATACGGCCTGTACCGGCAGGATTACTGCGGGTGCGAGTTCAGCGCGAAGGCCAGAGGCATTGAGAAATAACCCTCTCAGTCATTGCTTCGCAATGCCAGCTCCCCCGAGAGGGGAGCTTTTTCTACTTCCCAACGGTTATTTTCTTTACTGAAAAGAGAATACCAAACGGTTTTAGCACATAAAGCTCCCCCCTTCGGGGGAGCTGGCGCGATAGCGCCTGAGAGGGTTTACTCTTCCGGCAGCTTTGCCACCAGCAGGGTGAAAATAATCAGGCCCACGCAGGGCACGATGTTGGAAGCCATACCAGCGGCTAGGCCAGCCTTTTCGGCTACGATGCCAATGATCCACGGCATGAGGATGGCACCGCTGGATGCCGCCGGCAGCATGATGCCCATGCTGGTCACGCTGGTCATGCGGCCTGCGCTGGCCACAGCGGTGGGGTTCAGGCCCGCCATGGAGAACGCAAACGCAAACAGCAGCACGATGGCCATGACCTGCGTGTGGGCCATGACCAGCAGCACATAAAAGATCGTACACAGCACGCTCATGCCCACCATGGCCTTGCGCGGGTTCTTGAACGGGAACACGAATGCGATCAGCAGACGGGCCACCAGCGTGGCACCCCACATGACCGTGACGGTGTAAGCCGCCAGTGTGCCCGCAATGATGCCGCTGCCCTTGAAGTAAGTGACCATCCAGCCGTTGACGCTCTGCTCTGCAGCGTTCTGGAAGAACAAAAGGCCGGTCAGCATCCAGAACCGTGCTGAACGCAGAAAGCTCCAGTCAATGGCCTGCTTTTCCTTGGCATTCTTGGCCTTGCCGCCGCCCAGCGGGGTAAAGGCATATACCAGCCACAGCACAAGTCCCAGTGCCGCCAGCAGGAACACCGCCAGCTCAGTGCTCACCTTCGCCGCTGCCGCAATGAGGAAGGGGCACAGCAGCGCACCGCAGGCGTAGCAGCTGTGCATCAGGTTCATGCCGCGGGTGCGGTCGGCAGAGTGATCGCTGACCAGAATAGTGCAGGTGTTGATAACACTGCCCTTGGCAATGCCCACCACAAAGAAAGCCACTGCCAGCAGGATCTCTACACCGGTCAGGCCCATGATGCCGTAGCCCACCGCATAGCCGATGGTGAGCAGCAGCACACTGGGCTTCATGCCCAGTACACTGGGCAGCATACCAATGAGCAGGCCTGCCAGCAGATTACCCACACTCATAAGTGAGAGCAGAGTGCCGGTCATGCCGTAGGCAAAGCCGTAGCGCTCCTGCAGCAGGCTGACCACCACGCCCGCACTGATGGCACAGATGCCACTGAAGAAGAAAGTAAGAAAGCCTGTGTTCCGCAGGCGTGCAGACTGTTGTTCCATAATCGTCCTCTTTCTGTGAAAATATCCTCCTTCTATTTAACCATAATTCCGCATCATTGCAACCGGATTTTCTTACAAAAAGTTGCAAAAAGCCCGCCGGGCATCGCTGCACGGCGGGCTTTGGTTTACAGTTTACTCTGCCTTGGTCTCGGGTTTTGCCTCAGCCTTGGCTTCCGGCTTTGCTGCGGGAGCAGCAGCGGGAGCGGCGGGCTTCACCACGGGCTTCGGGGGATTGGGGTCATCCTTCAGCGGGAAGAGGATGATGTGCTTGGGGCACTTCTGGGCACACATGCCGCAGCCCTTGCACTTGTCATAGTCGATGCGGGCCACGCCGTCCACCACGTGGATAGCGTCGAACTTACAGGTGCGCTCGCACATACCGCAGGCAATGCAGGAGGTGGTGCAGGCCTTCATGGCCACAGGACCCTTGTCCTTGTTGGAGCACATGACCACCGGCTTGCGCGGGCCGCCCACGTCGATCATGATGACCTGCTTGGGGCAGATGTTTGCGCAGGCACCGCAGCCGGTGCACTTGTCCTTGTCCACCTTGGCAACGCCGTCCACAATGTGGATGGCATCGAACTTACACACCTTGGTGCAGTCGCCCAGACCAATGCAGGCAAAGGAGCAGGTCTTGGGGCCGCCGTACAGTGCAGCAGCGGCTGCACAGGTCTGGATGCCCTTGTAATCATAAGCAGGCTTGCAGTGCTCGGAATTGCCCTGACACTGGACAACCGCCTTCTTTTCCACAGCGCTGGCCGTGCCGCCCATGATCTTGGCAATGGCAGCGGCAGCCTTGGGGCCGCCGGGTGCGCACTTGTCGCAGGGCACGCCGTCCATGACCACAGCCTTTGCGTAGTCCGCACAGCCTGCGTAGCCGCAGCCGCCGCAGTTTGCACCGGCAAGGCAGTTGGTAACTTCTTCAATGCGGGGGTCTTCCTCCACCGCCATGAACTTGGACGCTGCGACCAGAACGATCGCGCCGACTGCGCCCACGATGGTACACAGGATAACAGCAGATACAATATTCATAATCCTGTTCCTCCCTTACAGCGTGACATTGAACAGGTTTTCGACGATGCCGCCGAAGCCCATGAAGGACAGGCTGGTGATTGCTGCTGCGATCAGGGTGATGGGCAGGCCCTTGAAGGGTGCCGGGGGATCGCAGGCTTCCACGCGCTTGCGCACGCCGCTGAACATGACCATGGCCAGCATGAAGCCGCAGCCTGCGCCGATGGCACACACCAGAGCCTCAATGTAAGCAACACCGAAGCCCATAGCAGCCACATCTGCGCCGTAGTCGCCCACGACCAGAATGGTGACCGCCAGAACACAGCAGTTGGTGGTGATCAGGGGCAGATAAACGCCCAGAGAGTTATACAGTGCAACCACGTACTTCTTGAGGAAGATCTCGATGAACTGCACCAGAACAGCAATGACCAGAATGAACACGATGGTCTGCAGGTAGCTCAGACCAGCCGGGTCCAGAATGAAGATCTGGATGGGGAAGGTAACGGCCGTTGCCATGAACATGACGAAGATGACGGCACCGGACATACCAACCGCAGAATCCAGCTTTTTGGAAACGCCCAGGAACGGGCAGATACCGTAGAACTTCACCAGCACGTAGTTGTTGACCAGGATCATGCTGAAGAAGATCGCAGCGAGTTTTACTAACATCTTATTCTGCCTCCTTCTTCAGGTTATCAAGGTCGCAGCAGCTCTTGCGCTCGATGCGGGCATCCAGCTTACCTTCCAGCCACACACAGCCGGCCATCAACAGGCCAAAGCAGAAGAATGCGCCGGGAGCCTGCGTCATGATGGAGACCTTGGCAACGCTTTCCGGGATCACCTGGAAGCCCAGCCATGTGCCGCTGCCCAGGATCTCACGGATGGATGCCATCAGGGTAGCAGTGAGGGTGTAGCCAACGCCCATGCCCACGCCGTCCAGTGCGGAGTCCACGATGCTGTTCTTGCAGGCGAACATCTCGGCACGGCCCAGAATGATACAGTTGACAACGATCAGGGGCAGGAACACACCCAGAGCGTTGTACAGGCTTTCCATGTAAGCCTGCATGAACATCTGAACGATGGTCACGAAGCTTGCGATAATGACGATGTAGCAGGGCAGATGCACCTTGCCGGGGATCACCTTGCGCAGCAGGGAGATCATGATATTGGAGCACACCAGCACGAAGGTGAAGGCGGCACCCATGCCCAGAGCGCTGGAAACTGCAGTGGTAACTGCCAGAATGGAGCAGGTACCCAGAACCAGACGCAGAACGGGGTTTTCTTTGATAATGCCGTTGGTAAGGATGCTTACCTTGGACTTATTTTCTTGTGCCATTTCTTACCAACCTCCTTTACGCCAGCTCGTTGTAGCAGTTGACACAGTCATTGATGGCAGCAAACAGAGCGGTGGACGAAATGGTTGCGCCGCTGTAGGCGTCGTAATCCTGATTCATCACAATGTTCTGGGTGCCATCCATGCCGTCGAACTGCGCCAGGAAGTCGTCACTGCTCACGTTGGAGCCGATGCCCTTGGTCTGGGTGGAAGCGTCTACCCACATGCCGGTCTCGGCGCCATTGGCATCAAAGCCCATGATGACGGTCAGGATGCCGCCGTCAAAGCCCTTTTCCTCGGCCTTGATGGCAGTGCTGCCGTCCGGAGCTTTGACCACGCCGGTGATGCCGGCGGTGGTGTAATCGGTCACTTCTTCCAGCTCGCTGGCATCCGAAACGGAGGGCAGCACGCCGACATAAGCGGCCAGAGTGGTGCGCTTGGTGTTCTCGGCAATGACCGGGGCGGTCATACCGTTCACCAGTGCCAGCAGCAGGCTGGCGATCAGGGAGATAACGCTCAGCACAACAATGGGCTTGATGGTGCTCTCCCAGTTGGAAGACTTACTCATTTGCCAGCACCCTCCTTTGCTTTCTTTGCAGGCTTAATGTAGCCATACGGGGTCTGACGGGTCAGATCGTTGATGTAGGGGACCCACAGGTTCATGAACAGCAGTGCGAAGGACACGCCCTCGGTGTAGCTGCCCCAGTAACGGATGGCAAAGGTGACGATGCCCAGTGCCACGCCGTACACCAGCTTGCCCTTCAGGGTGAAGGGGCTGGTAACGTAGTCGGTAGCCATGAACACGGCACCGAACAGCAGGCCGCCGCTCAGCACGGCAACCAGAGCCTCGTGCACACTGTGGGTAGCAATGAGGTAGAACACGAACATGCTGCCGACGTAAGAAGCCGGGATGGCGATGCTGATGGTCTTGGTGGCCACCAGATAAATCAGGCCCAGCACGATGGCCAGTGCGCAGGTCTCGCCCAGCACACCGCCGTGGATGCCCATGAACAGATCCAGCAGGCTCAGCTTGGACTTATCGGCCACAGCCAGCGGGGTAGCGCTGGACAGCTGGTCCACCGCTGCATCCGGGAACACCCACTTGTTCATGGAACCGGCAAAGCTGATGAACAGCACGATACGGCCCACCAGAGCGGGGTTGGCAAAGTTCATGCCGATGCCGCCGAACAGCTGCTTGACGATGACGATGGCCACCAGATCACCGATGATGAGCTGGCCGATGGGCATGCCCACGGGCACGTTCATGGCCAGAATGATGCCGGTGACGACGGCGGACAGGTCGCTGATGGGGTTGGGCTTCTTGAGCAGCTTGCAGTACAGCCACTCAAAAGCCACACAGGCCACCACGGACACGGCTGTTACCAGCAGTGCACGCATACCAAAAATGATGGCAGAGGCCACCACGCAGGGGCACAGGGCGACGATCACGTTGGCCATCAGGCTCTGGGTGGTCTCTTCGCTGCGCACATGCGGGGAAGCCGAAACAATAAGCTTCGTATCCATTACTTATTGCCTCCTTTTTTGATTTCACCAAGGTAGAACGCCTTTGCCAGACTCATCATCTGGGTAACAGGGCGCTTTGCCGGGCAGACGAAAGAGCAGCTGCCGCAGTTGAAGCAGTAGTCTGCATGCAGCTTGCCCAGCTCCTGCACATCGCGTGCAGCGTATGCCTGATTGACCTCCACAGGCTCCAGACCCATGGGGCAGTACTCCACGCAGCGGCCGCAGCGGATGCAGGGATTCACCGGTGCAGGCTCTGCAGCGGCCTTGCTCAGGAAGATCAGGCCGGAGGTGGTCTTGGTGGTGGGGTAGCTCAGGTTCTCCACAGCGGGGCCCATCATGGCACCGCCGGCAACCACTTTGCCCAGCTCGCCCTTGACGCCCGCAAAATCGATGATGTCCTGATAGGCAGTGCCCACGGGGACAACGATGTTCTGGGGCTTTGCGCAGGCGTCGCCGTCCACGGTGATGGTGCGCTCGACCACCGGCATACCGGTAGCCAGATACTTGCCAAGGGTGGAGACGCTGGTCACGTTCATGACGATAGCGCCGGCATCTGCGGGCAGACCGCCGTGGGGCACTTCGCGGCCCAGACACTTTTCAATAAGGATCAGCTCTGCGCCGGTGCCGTAGACACTGGGCAGGGGCTTGACCTCGATGGTGCTGTCGCCATTGGTCTTTTTGCACAGCAAGTCGATGCACTCGGGCTTGTTGTTCTCAATGCCGATGACGCACTTCGGGATGCCGGTGTACTGCAACACGGCCTTGATGCCGCGGATGATATCATCGCTGCAGTTCAGCATCTCCTGCGTATCGCTGGTCAGCCACACTTCACACTCGGAAGCGTTGATCAGCAGGGTATCCACCTGCTGCTTGGGCTGCAGCTTTACATCGGTCGGGAAGCCTGCGCCGCCCAGACCGACCAGACCGCACTCACGCACAGCCTTGAGGAAGCTGGCCTTATCGGTCACTTCCGGTGCCTTGACAGCCGGGTCCACGGTCTGTTTGCCATCGGTCTTGATGACGACAGAGTCGCACATGCGGCCATTGGACAGACGGAAGGGCTCCACTGCGGCAACCGTGCCGGAGACACTGGAGTGGATGTTTGCAGAGACGAAGCCGCCAGCCTCGCCGATCTTTGTACCAACGAACACCTCGTCGCCCTTTTTGACCAGAGCTTTTGCGGGAGCGCCGATGTGCTGGCTCATGAGGATGCGTACCTGCGCGGGCAGAGGCATCGGGATCGGTTTGCTTGCAGCAGTTGCCTTGTCATGCGGCGTATGCGCGCCAAGCGCCGCACGTTTCAGCTTGTTCAACATGGAATTCAAATCCCCCATTCTGCTTGAATTGCCGCCCCCACGCCCATGCAGGCGCACTGGTACAGGGACAGCAGCTGCTTAACATGTTTATTGTATCATTTTGGCGTGGGAAGTCAACGACAATGGCACAAAAAAGATGTATTTTCCTGAACTTTCTTTTCATTTTTTCGTGGTTATATACAACTAACCACCGTATTTTTCTTCCTGTATCCGGTGTTTGCCTTTGTATGCGGATTATGCTATACTAAGGGCAACCAAAAACTGCGGAACGTCCCCCGCTCCGCGCCAGACTTACCAAGGAGGCTTGAAACCATGAAAGTTCTCAAAGTGCTGCTCGCATTGCTCACCACGCTGGCCGTTGCCCTGACCGCCGCCCTGCTGTTTGTTCAGGATAAAAACGCGCCCCGCTATATCCAGATCTACGAAAACGAGCAGTAACACCCGTCTTGCACAAAAAGCATCCCCCAGCCTGAACGGCAACGCCGCCCGGGCTGGGGGATGTGTGTTTTGCGGGGCAAAGGGGCAGCAAAAAGCCCCGGCACACGGAGGGGTTCTCCGTGTGCCGGGGTGCTGCGCCGAAGCGCTTTTTCTTAAAAGGTGTTATGCCGCGTGGTTGGCATAAAGGATCACAACGTATTCCTTGCCGCCGATCTTGCCCATTGCCACGCCGACGTCAACATTGTCGCCCAGCTGCTCGATCGTTCCGATCTTCACGGCTCTGTTGGATCCATCGTCAGTCTTCGGGTTGATGGCATCTGTCATCCACTCCATCTTGATGAGCTCCATATACGACATTCCGCTGCTCTTGAACTGAACATTCGGAGCTGCATTGAGGATATACGCATCTTTTGTGGGATCAATGCCGGCCTCCTTCACGACATCTTCGGCTGTCAGGATCGTTTTTGCATCCTCGCCCTTGTACGCGTCCTGCCCGGCAACCTTGTCTGCTTCCTGCACCAGCTTTGCCGCCAATGCATCCAGCTCCTTGCTGTGGGTTGCGGTACTGCCCGCCACGGTCATCTGATCTATTGCCAGCTTCAGCAGTTCATCCTTCAGCGAAGCGCTGCTGCCGCAGCCCACCATCGTCAGCGCCAGAACCGCCGCCAATGCAGCGGCTGCCAGTTTCTTGAACAATTTCATGGTTTTGTTCCTCCTTTATGCTCCTATCAGCCTACGAGCATCCTGCTCTTAGAGCCTCGGCTGTCAGTTCACCAACACGACAATATAATCTTTGCCATTGATCTTACCCATGGCAAGACCCAAATTGCTCAATTTCTCCAGCTCGCCGCTGCCGATTTGCTTACCATTCGTCATCAGCATCTCTGCGATCAGCACTGCTTTCTGTTTATTTGCGGTGTTGCTGACCAGCTTATAGTTTTCAGCAGCCGACACAATGTAAGTTTCCTGTGCAGCATCGATCCCCGCAGCCTTTACGACCTTTTCATCGGTGAGCAGATCCAGAACCGTTTTGCCTTTATTATCAGGCTTTGCAGCAGCCTTGTCTGCCTCTGCCACCAGCTTTGCCGCCAGCGCATCCAGCTCTTTTGAGTATGTGATCTCATCGCCCTGCATTGCAATGAAATCTGCGAGGACATTTTTGATCTGATCCGTGAGGCTGTTGCGTCCGCCGCAACCCACCATGGTCAGTGCCAGAGCAGCTACCAGCATGGCCGCTGCCAGTTTCTTGAACAGTTTCATTTTGCATTTCCTCCTGAATATCAGAGTTTTTTCACACGCCCAAGTGGAACCCCTCCGGCTTGGATGAGTTAAGTTCCCCCCCCCGTACCCTTTTGTCAATTCGCGGATGCCACAAAAAATGACATGTATTTTTTGCAGTCCCGCGTGATGGCCAACCGGAGTGGTTTTGTGTTTTTTCATGGCATACAAAAAACACCGCCGGGTCTCCCTCAGCGGTGTTTTCAGGCAAAATATTCCTTTTAGTAATCTTTTTCGCAGCCCAGCAGGTATTTCATGTGCTCAAAGGTGCGGTCGTGCCCAAGGTCACGCACCATTTTCAGCAGTTCTTCCAGCAGGGCACGGGTCTCCGGGTGGAGCAGGTAGTGGGTCTTGCTGCGCTCGTAGTATTCCCACGGGGAAGCATCGGTGTACCTGTCGCCCAGATAGATCTGGCTTGCGGCCACGCGGTCGCACACCATCTCGCACACATAGCGCAGGGGCATCTTCATGCCGTCAAGGCCGGTCTTGTTGATGCTGTAATCGATCCAGTATTCCAGATGGTGCTTGTTGCGGCCCTTGTGGTGCAGCCACGCGGAGGAATAGCCCCGCGCCAGACGTTCCGCTTCGTTGGGGCTGTGGTCACCCTGATAATAGATGCAGCCCGGTATGAACTCGGTAGGGCTGTACTTGCTCAGGTCGTGGGCAAGGCCCTGCTCATAGAGCCCGCAGGCAAAGCAGTATTTCATCACCAGCAGCTTGTGCCGGGTGATGGTCTCAAAATGGCCCTTGATGTTCATGCTGTTATTTCCTCCACTGCACCGTGATACGTCCCTCTTTCAGCCCGCGCAGATCATTGCTTTCGGAAAAATCCTCCCGGTCCATGGTCAGGTTGGGGTTGTAGTAGGGGTCGTGCAGGATGTTTGCCTTGCCGTGCACGGCGTACAGCCGCTGCTGCTCGGCGGCAAAGCGCCGGGCCTTCACCGGGTCTTTTTCGTCGCCGCCGCGGCTCTTGCTCTCGTAATGGGTCAGCTGAGCATAGGGTGTCCACGCAATGCGGTATCCTGCATCCCGCACCCGCAGGCAGAAATCCACATCGTTGAAGGCCACCGCAAAGGCTTCGTCCAGACCGCCCACTTCGTCCCACACGCTGGTCTTTACCAGCAGGCAGGCACCGGTGACGGCGGAAAAGTCCTGCACCGTTGCAGCGCGGAACATGTAGCCGCTGCCGCCCGCCTTGCGGTATTTGTGGCTGTGGCCCGCGTAGCCGCCAAGGCCGGTCACGACACCTGCATGCTGCAGGGTCTCGTCCGGGTAAAGCAGCTCTGCACCGCAGATGGCCGCGCCGCCGGGGTGAGCACACTGCCGCAAAAGCTCCGTGAGCCAATCCGCATTGCGCACCTCCACGTCGTTGTTCAGCAGCAGCAGGTAATCCCCGCTGGCGTACTGCCGGCCAAAGTTGTTGATGCCGGAAAAGTTGAAGCCCTTCTGCGGGTAGCTGACCACCTGCAGGCCGTCGTAGCGCTGCCGGGCTTCCTTATAATAGGTAAAGGTGGCCGGGTCGGTGGAGTTGTTCTCGATGACGATAACCTCAAAGTTCTCCCAGCTGGTTTTGGTCCAGATGCTGTGCAGGCACTTTTCCAGATCGTCGGTGTGGTCCTTGTTCGGGATGAGGATGCTTACCTTCGGGTCGCCCACGATATCCCACTTCACCCGGTAGGTACTGGGGAACAGGCCATCCTCCACGGTGCCGGTGCGTCCGGTGCGGGCCAGATGGTCGGCCAGCGCCTTTTTGGCTGCTGCCGCCACATAGGGCTTGGCATCGGTGCCGCCGGAGGTGGAGCCTGCGTGCACCCGCCAGTAGTACAGCACCTGCGGCACATGGGCCGCACCGCCGGTCTTTTCCACAAGGCGCAGGAACAGGTCGTGGTCCTGACTGCCGTCGCACTCCGGCCGCTCCCCGCCGATCTCATCCCACAGCGCCTTTTGGAACACCGCCAAGTGGCAGATGTAGTTGCAGCACAGCAGGTAGTCCGGGGCGTAATCCGGCTTGAAGTGGGCCACCATGGGCCGCTGGATGCTCTTGGAAAAGAGTGCTTCATCGCTGTAGAGGAAGCCGTCCGGCTCGCCCTGCGCCCGCAGCTGCAGAATGGCTTTGCCCATGGTGTACAGGGCGTGGGGCGCAAGGATATCATCGTGGTCGGCAAGGGCCAGATATTCCCCTGTGGCAAGCTCTGCCGCAGCATTGGTGTTGGCCGCAATGCCTTTGTTTTCGATCTTTTTGTATACGATGCGTTGATTCTTTGTCTGATATTCCTCTACGATGCGCTTCACATCGGCATGTTCTGCATCGGAAGCATCCGCAAGGCAGAGCTGACCGTTGGGGGCCGTCTGGTTCGCAAAGGAATCCAGAAATTCCCGCAGGTATTTTTCCGGTGTATTATACAGCGGGGTCAGGATGCTGATGGTGGGCAGGCCGCAGTCTGCCGCCGTTTTGCCGGCCATTTCAGCCCGCTGGGCTTCCAGCACCTTTTTGGCGGGCAGATAGCGGGCACGCTTGCCAAAGCATCGGCGCTTGACAAAGCCCGCGCCCCGTTTGAGCATGGTGGGCAGGCCCTCGTCCTTCGTCAGCTGCACCGCATAGCCTGCCAGTTCTCTGGCACGTTTCAGTCGTACATTCATATCAGGCCTCGCCGCGCTGCGTTGCCTTGTAGGCCGCGCAAACCGTTGCCGTATCGCCGTTCATTTTCAGGTGGCCGTGGCTCAGCCATGCCACCTTGCTGCACATGCGCTCGATCTGCTCAATGGAGTGAGACACCAGAATGACCGTGGTGCCGCCCGCCATCAGCTCCTGCATCCGCTTTTCGCACTTCTGCTGGAACAGGAAATCGCCCACCGAAAGCACCTCGTCCGCAATGAGGATATCGGGCTTGGTGATGGTGGCAATGGCAAAGCCGATGCGGGCCACCATGCCGGAGGAGTAGTTCTTGAGCGGCACATCCAGAAAGTTCTGCAGCTCGCTGAACTCCACGATCTCATCAAACTTTTCGTCCAGATACTTGGGCGAGAAGCCCAGCACCGTGCCGTTCAGATAGATGTTCTCGCGGGCAGTCAGGTCCATATCAAAGCCCGCGCCCAGCTCGATGAGCGGGGCGATGGAGCCGCGGACCGTCACCTTGCCCTTGCTGGGCTTGTACACGCCCGCAATGGTCTTGAGCAGGGTGGACTTGCCCGAGCCGTTCAGACCCACAAGGCCGTAGAAATCACCGGGCATGATGTCCAGACTCACGTCCTTCAGGGCGTAAAATTCATCGTACTGCAGGCGGCCCTGCACCATGGCAAGGAAGTATTCCTTCAGGCTCTCATGCTTTTCCTTGGAGAGGTTGAAGCACATGGAAACATTGTCCACTTTGATGATCGGTTCCATTGTTCTTCCTCCTTAAATATGCAGCACAAAGCGGTCCTGCGTTTTGCGGAATACCCACACGCCCACCAGCATGGAGAGCACGGCGCAGCAGCCGCACACCGCGAACATGTTGAAATCCAGCGGGATGCCCCACATCACGGTACGACGGAAGCCTGTGATGTACCAGTACATGGGGTTCAGCTTGATGATCTGCTGCATGTTGAACCCGCCGATGGAAAAGGTCATCTGGGTAGGGTCGTAGAAGATGGCGGAAAAATACAGCAATGCGGTGATGAACACGCTCCAGATGTGCATGATATCCCGGAAGAACACGGTGGCCGCTGCCAGAAGCAGGCCCACGCCCAGACTGAAGAAGAACAGCGTCACCAGCGGGTAGACCGCCTCGATGAGGGTCAGGTGGAAGGGTGCACCGGTGAAGATCATCACCAGCAGCAGTGCCACAAAGCTGAACACGCAGTTCACCATGGCAAAGCAGCACTTTTCCAGCGGGAAGATATACTTGGGGATATACACCTTTTTGAGCAGGGGCGCAGCGCCCAGCACACTGCTCATGCCGGTGGAGGTGGCCTCGTTGAAGAAGTTGAACAGCAGCTGGCCGCACATCAGGAACACGGCAAAGTTGTCGATGCCGCTGCCGCGCATGTCCATCAGACTGCTGAACACGGCCCAGTACACAAGGCACATGAGCAGCGGGTTCAGAACGCTCCACACCACGCCCAGCACGCTGCGGCGGTATTTGAGCTTGAAGTCACGGCTGACGAGGTTCCACAGCAGATAGCGGTAGCACCAGAAGCCGTTCCACATTGCTTTGAATTTTGCCACAGGCGATCACCACTTTTCAAAATATTCAAACTTCTGTGCAGCAAAGGGCTCGTGCAGCTTGTCCTTTGCGCTGGTCTTGTGCTCGCAGCCGCAGTCCGGCCACTGCACGTTCACGGTGGGGTCATCGTAAGGGATGCCGCCCTCGCTGGTGGGGTCGTACACATCGGTGCACTTGTAGCAGAACTCTGCCACATCGCTCAGCACCAGAAAACCGTGTGCAAAACCCTCCGGGATGTAGAACATCTTCTTGTTCTCCTCGGAAAGGGTCACGCCCACCCACTTACCGAAGGTGGCGCTGTGGGGGCGGCAATCCACGGCCACATCAAACACCTCGCCCTTGGTCACGCGCACCAGCTTGCCCTGCGTGTGCTCCTTCTGGAAGTGCAGGCCGCGCAGCACGCCGCGGGTGGAGCGGCTCTGGTTGTCCTGCACGAATTCCTTATCGATGCCGGCTTCGGCAAACTGATCCTTCTGATAGGTCTCCATAAAATAACCGCGGTCGTCGCCGAACACCTGCGGCTCAATGACCACAACACCGGGGATCTCGGTCTGAGTAAACGTAAACTTGCCCATATTTTGTACCTCTCTTTTTGTGAAGCATGTTTGTTTTATCTGGAAAAGTCTGTTCGACGCAGGCTTTTGCGCTTATTTGCCGCGGCGGGTCTGTCCCTGTTCCGTGCGCGTTCTGCGGCGTTTCTTCCGCCAAGTGATGAACCGCACCACCAGAAAGGTTACCAGCGCTGCCGCTGCGGTGGACCCCAGCGAGATGCCCAGCAGCCAGAATGCATGGCTTTGGGGCTTTACCGCCTTGGCCGCTTCCAGCTCCTGACCGGTGCTGTTCTCCAGCAGTTCAGGCAGGCCGGAAATTTCCGCATCCACACGCACACTGGTGCTCTCCTGCTTTTCGCCGCCGTGGACGGTGTACACAGCGTACACCTCCGGGTCGGAGCCAAGGACATAGCTTTCCGGCAGTTCCAGTGTCACCTCCACATCGTCGGCAGTCAGGCCGTTGGCCAGCAGCAGCCGCACGCCGGGGTCGGAGACGGTCACGGTGCCAAGGCTCCCGCCGCCGCCCACCACGCTCAGCGGTGCTGTGATGCCCCGGGCGGGCAGGTCGGTGTAGCCGGTAAAGGTGCTGAAGGCGTAGTCCAGCAGAGTGCGCATATCGTTGTATTTATCAGTGCTCAGCTCGCTCTGCATGGTCACGCAGATGAGCCGGACGCCGTTCTGCTCCGCCAGACAGGCGTAGCTGTAGCGGGCCGTGTTGGTATAGCCGAGCTTGGAACCCAGAATGGACGAGATGTAGTACCGGCTGGAGCCAATGCGCATTTTGTCCTGCTGGGAAAAGTAGCGGGTCACGGGCTGGATGTTGGTGGGGTCCATGGTGTACATCTCATTGCGGGTGAACACCTGCTCAAAGCCCGGCTGCTCCAGTGCCCAGCGCAGGATCTGCGCCATATCGTAGCAGCTGGTGTAGTGGTCCTCGTCGCTGATGCCGTGGGGGTTTGCAAAGTGGGTGTGCGCAAGGCCCAGCTCTTCTACCCGTGCATTCATCTTTGCCACGCCGTCCGCGATGGTGCCCTCTCCCACATATTCGGCCAACAGGTTCGCGCCGTCGTTGGCACTGGCCATCATGGTGGCGTACAGTGCATCGGTCAGGGGCACTTCTTCGCCCTCGCGCAGGGCAATGTGACTGGAATCGGTGCCCGCCAGCGAGTAAACATCCTCGTGGGTCACGGTGAGCTTTATATCATCCCAGTTCCCCTGCGCCTTTTCGCAGGCAAGGCCCAGCGTCATCACCTTGGTGATGGATGCCGGGTGCAGCTTTTCGTTCATATTCTGCTGTGCCAGCACAAGGCCGGTGTCTGCATCGATGATGCAGTAAGCGCGGGTGGCACCAAGGGCAGGGCCAGCCGCCGCTGCCCCCGGCACGAACACGCAGATCATAAGCAGCACAACGCACAGCGCCGCTGTCAGTTTTTTCATCTGGTTTTTCTCCATTGAGCGTTTTTCTGCCCGTCGTACTGCACCGGCAAAGCATCAGATAATAGTATACCACACTTTGCCCCGGCTGAAAAGACATTCACGCGTCGTGATTTCCCAGCAGCACCGGCTGCATCTGCCGCCCGGCCAGCGCAGCGTCCAGTGCAGCGGGCAGACGGGCAAAGTCCGCCTTCAGGCTGTTGGGCTTGTGGGTGGGGTCATCCTGCCCGTAGGGCACAAAATAGTAGTGCTTGCGTTGGTAGAGCCGGGCCATGTTCTCCCACGATGCGCCCAGCCCGTCGTTTGTGGAAACGCCCACCACCACCGGGCATCCCACCCGCAAAAGGCTTTTTGCCGCCAGCGTTACCGGCGTATCGGAAATGCCTGCCGCAAGCCGTGCCAGCGTTGCCCCGGTGCAGGGCGCGATCACCAGTGCACTGACCAGCTTTTTAGGGCCAAGCGGCTCCACGGCCTGCAATGTGTCCAGCACTGCATGGCCGGTAAGGGCTTCCAGCCGTTCCTGCCAAAACTGCCCGGTGCCAAAGCGGGTATCCTGCTTTGCGGCAAAGCTCATGATGGGCAGCAGATCCCAGCCCTGTTCTGTCAGCTGCTGCGCTGCCGCAAGCGCCGCTTCCAGTGTGCAGAAGCTTCCGCACACTGCAAATGCAATGCGTTCTTTTTTCTGCGTGCTCATGTGTGTTCCTCCCGCTCCCGCAAAATGGTCAGCACGGTGCGCGCCACCGCTTCCCCAGCCGTGTCCGGCGCACAGGCGGCGGGCAGGCTGAGCGCATGGATGGCCTTGCAGCCCAGCCGCTGCGCCGCAGCAAAGTCGGTGCCGCCAGGCTTCGATGCCAGATCTACGATCAGGCTGCCGGGCCGCAGAGCCGCCAGCACCGGCTCGGTCAGCACCGGGGCCGGGATGGTGTTCACCACCGTATCAAAGGCCGGAGCCAGCGCGGCCAGCCGGGCAAGCTCTGCACCCCGCAGACCAAGGCTCTCGGCCAGCGCACGCTGTTCGGCGCGCCGGGCACAAACAGTCACATTTGCCCCCAGTGCCGCCAGCCGCGCCCCCAGCGCCTGTCCCACCGGGCCAAAGCCCAGCAGCAGAAGGTTTGTGCCCCACAGGGTACGGGTGCGCTCGGCCAGCAGGATGCCAATGCAGCCCTCCGCCGTAGGGATGGCATTGTACACCGTCAGCTCCGATCGGGCAAAGTAATCCACCAGCTCCACGCCAGCTTCCTGTGCGATGGTCTTTGCCTGAACTGAGAGCCTGCCGCCCAATGCCACCGCGCCGGGCTTTGCGGCCCGCAGCAGCTCTGCCAGCGGGGTGCGGGCCGCATCCAGCGGCAGAGGCAGCAGGATATAATCTGCCAGTGCAACCTGTTCGGCTCCGCCCACCGCATAACCTGCCCGTTCCAGCACCCGGCCTGCCGCCGCCTGCCGGGCATCGGTGCCCACCACCACAAACAGCTTTTTCGCTTCCATGCCGCATCCCCCTTTGCCTGCTCGTGGGCCATCCTATGCAGGAGAAATATTTGTTGTGAAAAAACTCCTCCAGCTTTCGCCGGAGGAGTTTTTTATCACGATTATAGAATGCGCCGCCCTGACATCCGGCACATCTTTTATTTTACGAACTTTGCCACAGCACGGGCTACGATGCCGCCCAGAATGCCGGAGACAAGGAACTCGGCCACGCCCTGCACGCCGACCAGCAGCACCACGAACATGAAGGGGTTCGCAGCGCCCTTGACGGACACCAGGTTCTGCACGTAGTCACAGCCGTAGAAGGCCAGCACGATCCAGCCCATGAAGAACACCGTGTTCAGGAAGGGTGCGCTCATGGCGCTGAGGATGTAGCTCCAGGTGCCGGGCTTGTCAAAGCGCTTCAGGCCGCTGAAGATCAGGCCGCAGCACAGGCCCATCAACACGCGCATACCCACGCACAGGATAAAGGTGTTCACAGGGCTTACCTGAAACAGCGCACCCGTCATAGCGGAAGCACCGGTGATGGCATCGTAGAAGCTCACTGCGCCGAACACACCGCCCAGCAGTGCGCCCACAGCGGGGCCCATGGTGATGGCACCCACTGCAATGGGAAGGGTCAGGAAGCTCATGTACAGCGGGCCCACAGGCACACTGCCCAGACCCACCATCTTCATGACCAGCTCAATGGCAACTAGCAGCGCCACACGGGTAAGAGTTTTTGTATTTTTCATATTCAGTTTTCCTCCTGCTGCCGTTCCGCCCTATACGTCGGATACGGCGCAAACCTGCCCGCTCTATGCGGGTTTTAAAGTAAATATTCAAACAATTTGGAGCGCGTTTTTGTCAGGGCGTGTTCCAATGGGAAAGGCTTTTTCAGTGGTCGCACGGGAAGCGGATGCCCGCATTGCGGCGGGCCACCGTGAGCACACGGCTCACCGCGATGGTGGTATCCTGCATCCGGCCGCACAGCTCCTGATCTCCGCTCTCCAGCGCACGGGCAAAGGCTTCAAACTCTGCCGCCTGCCGGGGCCTGCCGCCATTCAGGTTATAGTGCTCTTCCTTGCCCTCGTTAGGGTGGAAGGTGATGCCGCCGCAGCAGTTGGCGGTGGACTTCTGCAGGATATAGCCCTTCGTGCCCTGAATGATGTACCGGGCCGGGGCCGCGCAGTCCTTGGCGGCGATGCTCACGGCCTTGAAGCCGCTGTAATCCATGGTCAGGATGCCGCTGGTGTCGATGCCGCGCTCTATGTTGGCGGTATATTTGGCCTGATTCGGCTCCCCGAACAGGCCCACGATGTAGCTTACATTATATACGCCAAGATCCATCAGGGCACCGCCGGCACAGGCCGGGTCAAAGGCAGGCTGTACATCGCCTGCACAGAAGGCATCGTACCGGCTGGAATACTGGCTGAAATTGCACTGTACCAGCTTCACGGTGCCAATGCGGGGCAGCAGCTCCCGGATCTTTGCGTAGTTTTCAAGGTACTGGGTGGTGATGGCTTCAAACAGGAACACCTTTTTGTGCCGTGCCAGATTTACCAGTTCTTCCGTCTGGGCCGCCGTGGGTGCCAGCGGCTTTTCCACAATAACATGTTTGCCTGCTTCCAGCGCCACGCGGGCGTAGCGCACATGCTGCAGGTTCGGCACTGCAATGTACACCACATCCACCCACTGCAGCAGTTCCAGAAAATTGGTGGTGTGCTGCGGCACGCCGTACTGGCCGCAAAGGCTCTGAGCCAGCTCGGCGCTGCGCTCGGTGCTGCAGATGGCCTGCACCGTAAAAGGCGTGTGCTCTGCAAGCCATGGCAAAAATTCCCGCACGATCTTGCCCGTGCCAAGAATGCCTAATTTCATCTGATTTTTCTCCCCATCCTGTCGTTGGTCAGCCTACCAGCGCTTCCGGCTCGCGGCGGGTGCGCTTTTTGGGGTAGGTGCGCTGTTTTGCATGGCCGTGCTGGTTCTGTCGGCCATAGTGCCTGCCGCCGCCCGCACTGTGGTGCTGCGGCTGGGACGCATTGAGCTGGTACAAAAGGGCAAGTCCCTTCATCAGCAGCTCCGGGTCGTAGGTCAGCGGGTGGCGGCACAGCGGTGTCACATACTTTGCCAGCCCTCCTGTTACCACCAGAGTGGCCGGACGGCCAAGCTCTTCCTCAATGCGCTGCACCATGCCGTCAATGAGCACAGCCGTGCCCATCACGGAGCCGGACAGCATGCATTTTTCGGTGTTGGTGCCAATGGCGCTTTTGGGCGAGCCAAGATGCACCTGCGGCAGCTGGGCACAGCGGTCGCCCAGTGCCCGCAGCCCGGTGGAAAGCCCCGGGCAGATGACACCGCCCCGGAACACGCGGTTCTCGTCCACCACATTAAAGGTCGTGGCAGTGCCAAGGTCCACCGTGACCACCGGCAGCGGAAAATTTGCCGCCGCATAAGCCGCATCCACAAGGCGATCCTTGCCCACAGCGTGGGGTTCATCCACGCCCATGGTCAGTCCGGTTCGGATCTCCGGCGAGACGATGACCGGCTTCCTGCCCGTATAATGGCGGGCGCACTCGGCCAGTGCCCCGGTGATCTGGGGCACCACGCTGGTGAGCACAGCGCCCTCAAAGCGCATGGGGCGCTCAGGATGGCGGCGGTGCGCAAAAATTTTATCCATTTCGACACGATATTCTGCAGCCGTGCGGGTGCGCACCGTGTCCATACGCGCCACAAAGCATACACGTCCGTCCCGAATGCCCCCAAGGGCGACGGTGGTGTTGCCTATATCAATGGCTAAGATCATAATTCTGTTTTCCCTTTATAACGCGGCAGTATCCGGCAGGACGGCGGAGAAAGCTCCCCGATGGCCTGTCCCTCACCGCAGTCTGTCTATTCTTTGTCAAGCTGTATTTTACCGCATTTTGTTCCCAGTTACAAGCCTTTACAAAGATTTTGTTGTGCTGGCGGAACTTTTGCATTATACTAAGGTAAGAAATGTGGAAACAGTACGTTTTTGCAGGAGGTTTTACCAATGGATCTGAACGGAAAATGCGTCCTTCTGGGCGTAAGCGGCGGCATTGCCGCCTATAAAATGGCCAACGTGGCCAGCGCACTGCGCAAGCTGGGAGCCGATGTGGAGGTCATCATGACCAAAAATGCGACCCAGTTCATCACCCCTGTTACATTTGAAACGCTTACCGGCCACAAGTGCATGGTGGATACCTTTGACCGGGATTTCAAGTTTGAAGTCACCCACATCTCGCTGGCAAAAAAAGCCGATGTGATCCTTGTCGCCCCGGCCACTGCCAACGTCATCGCCAAGATGGCCCACGGCATCGCCGATGATATGCTCACCACCACAGTGCTGGCTGCAAAGTGCCCCAAGCTCGTTTCTCCGGCCATGAATACCGGAATGCTGGAAAACCCCATCACGCAGGATAATATCGCCACGCTGGAACGCTACGGCTTCACGGTGATCCCCTCCGAGAGCGGCGTGCTGGCCTGCAAGGATGTTGGCAGCGGCCGTCTGCCTAAGGAAGATGTGCTGATCGAGTATATCCTGCATGCCATTGCCCGGCCCAAAGATCTTGCCGGTCTGCGCATTGCCGTCACCGCCGGCCCCACGCAGGAGCCGCTGGACCCGGTGCGCTACCTCACCAACCATTCCACCGGCAAGATGGGCTATGCCCTTGCCCGTGCCGCCGCCATGCGCGGCGCGGATGTCACCCTTATCCACGGCGAGACTGCCCTGCAGCCGGTCAAGTTTACCACCGATGTGCCCGTGACCACTGCTCAGCAGATGTACGAAGCCGTCACCAGCCGCTTTGATGCTACGGATGTGCTCATTATGGCCGCTGCCGTGGCCGACTACCGCCCCGCTGCCGTGGCAAACGACAAGATCAAAAAAAAGGACGGCGACATGTCCATCCCTCTGGAACGCACGCCGGATATTCTGGGCACCATCGGCCCCAAAAAGACCCACCAGTTCCTGTGCGGTTTTTCCATGGAGACCCGCGATCTTGTGGAGAACTCCTCTGCAAAGCTGACCAAAAAGAATCTGGACATGGTGGTTGCCAACAACCTGAAAGTGGCCGGTGCCGGTTTTGGCGTGGACACCAATGTAGTCACCCTCATTACCCCGGACGGCACCCGTGAGCTGCCGCTGATGAGCAAGGCCGATGTGGCCGATGCCATTCTGGATGAAATTTTAAAACGCCGCTCCCAGTGAGAAAAAGTGGCTGTTGCATGTGCAACAGCCACTTTTTTATTTTTCCTTCCGTGCAAACACGATGCCAATGGTACCCGGGCCGGAATAGCCGCCGATGGTGGTGCCGATGTCTGTCTCGTGGCATTCCTTGAAGCTGCCGTATTTCTTCAGCCCCGCCTTCACTGCGTCCATGCAGCCGGGCTTCGGCTGGCAGGAGGAGATGAAGACAAGGCTGTCCTCGATGTCGTTGCGTTCCACCAGACGGTCGGTGATGTACTTGCCCACGCAGATGGGCAGGCTGCCGCGGTATTTTTTGACTACCTTCAGTTCGCCGTCGATCACTTCCAGTGCGGGCTTGATGCCCAGCAGGTTTGCCCCGAAGGCCAGCACACCGGAGCAGCGGCCGCTCTTGGCCATAAAGTCCAGCCGGTCCAGTACAAAGCTCAGCTCTACCCGTTTGGCAAGGCTCTGCAGCCGTATCGTAATGTTGCGAGGGGGCAGGCCATCTGCAGCCCACTTGGCCGCTTTCAGCACCAGATAGCCCTGCCCGGTACAGATATTCTGGCTGTCCACCACATAGACATTCTCGAATTCGCCTGCCGCCAGCTTCGCATTCTGGAAGCAGGACGAAAGCTTGCTGCTGACCGAAATATGGATCACCGCATCGCACTCTTTGGCAAACGGCTCAAAAAATTCGGTATATTCCACCAGATTTGCGGCGGCGGATTTGGGCATTTTGCCGCCCGCATTCACATAGGCAAACACATCTGCCGGGTGGATCGTTACGCCGTCCAGATAGCTATCCTCGCCCATCAGAATGTGCATGGGCATCAGGGCAATGTCCCACTGTGCCAAAAGCTCTTCGGTCAGGTCGCAGGTGCTGTCCGCTGTGATCTTGATTCTCACATTATTTCTCCTTTTATAAAACCGTTCTGCATCCTCTGTCGGCCGCACCGACAATCCCTTAAAAAATTGTCCTTTTCTATTTTACCACAGATGATTCAAAGTTGTTAAGTATTTTGTAAAGGCAAATGTAAATCTTTTATGAAGAAGTTCCCGGTTTCGGTTTTCTTGTACACTTATCACAAATTCCGAATTGGATTTATGGTTCTTTCCGAAAATTCGGGTTTACCTGTTTATTTTGTCCGCCAAAAATTATATAATAAGATGTATCCTAATAGAATGGATTGAATCGGTCTGCTCTGCGGCCGTTATTTATTTGGAGGTTGCCTTATATGTTCATGTACACCGATTACAACCAGCACCTGCTGGACAATGTAAAAAAGATCCACTTCATCGGCTGCGGCGGCAGCGGCATGTATCCGCTCATCCAGATCCTTGCTGCAAAAGGTTACGAGATCTCCGGCAGCGATGTGCTGGATGGCAGCATCATCCGCTACGAGCGTGAGATGGGTGTCAAGGTCAGCCTGGGTCACAGCGCCGATAATGTGATCGGCACCGACATGGTGGTCTACTCTGCCGCCATTTCCAAAGATAACGTGGAGCTGAATGCCGCTGCCTCCTACGGCATCCCCACCATCGAGCGCAGCGTTCTGCTGGGTTATGTGAGCCGCCTGTACAAACAGAGCATCTGCGTCTCCGGCACTCACGGAAAAACCACCACCACTTCCATGATCACCACTGCGCTGGAGTTGGCAGGCCGCGACCCGTCCGCTGTCATCGGCGGCAAGCTTCCGCTGATCAATGGCTACGGCAAGGCCGGCAAGGGCGACGATATCGTAATTGAGTCCTGTGAATTTGCCGAGACCTTCCTGAAACTGACCCCGTACCTGTCCGTTGTGCTGAACATCGACAATGACCATCTGGATTACTACGGCAGCATGGGCGAGTTGAAATTTGCCTTCAAGCGCTTTGCCCTGATGACCAAGTTCATGATCTTTGCCAATGCCGACGACAAGAACACCATGGATGTCATGTACACGCTGGACCGCCGCGTGCGCACCTTTGGCATCCAGAACGACGGCGATTATCAGGCATTGAACGTGAATGAATACAAGCCCGGCTTCTTTGAGTTCGACCTGAAGGAGTGGAACAAGGTCACCGGCCATATCCGCCTGGCTGTGCCCGGCTACCACAACATTTACAATGCGCTTGCCATGTGTGCCGTCTGCCGCTTCGTCGGTCTGACCGTGGAGCAGTGCGCCGATGCCGCCCTGAACTTCAAGGGTGCCGGCCGCCGCTTTGAGGTTTACGGCGAGTGTAACGGCGCTTTGGTCGTGGACGATTATGCACATCATCCCACCGAGCTGCGCGCTACCCTGACCACTGCCAAGGAGATGGGCTACAAGCGTCTGATCGCCGTCCACCAGCCGTTTACATACAGCCGCACCAAGATGCTGTTCAACGACTTTGTGGATGTGCTCAAGATCCCCGACATCACGGTGCTCACTCCCATCATGGGCAGCCGTGAGCCCAACGATCCCACCATTACCAGTGCAAAACTGGCCGCTCAGATCCCCGGCTCTGTTCTGGTGAACAGTCTGGAGGAGGCCGCCGAGTGGGTCAAGCAGAACGCCCGGGAGGGCGATCTGGTCATCACCCTCGGCTGCGGCGACATCTACAAGGCCAGCAAGATGATGGTGGCCGACAACCAGTAAAGAATCTGCTATACAAAAAGAGGAACGACAGCTGTCGTTCCTCTTTTTTTCGTTGATCCGGGTCAGTTCCGCGAGCACTTTTCCGCGTCGATGGCCAACACGAACATCAGCACATAAAGCGCATCCTTCGGGTCGGTGATGTCCAGAACGTAGGTGTCCGTCCAGTGGAACGGTTCCTTGGACACGGCAGCCACCGTGCCGCCGTCCGGGCCGGTGATGGTATAGTCCCACTCGAATACATCGCCCTCCACATGCCAGCCGTTGAAGTCGATGTTGTACTTCGGCTTGAAGAAGGTCAGCTCCTTTTTCAGGGTACCGATGCAGGTCTCGCCCTCGTACAGCTCAAACTTGGGCAGCCAGGTCAGGATCTCTTCCTTGACGGTGCCCAGCTCCTGCTGTTCTTCCGGGTCGTAGATCTTCAGGCAGTGCCCCCAGGACAGCTGCCCCTTGACCACATACACGGTGTTTTCGTTTTCGTCGTAGATGTCGTAGCTGTCAAACCAGCTGAATGCACGCTGTCTAAAAAGCAGTTTCATCTTCCTCACCTCACTCGGAATACGATTTGGGACGTCCTTTTCGTGCGGTTCTTCCGCTTTTTTCCATCATACCAGATTCTGCCTCATCGTGCAATCCCGAAGCAGCCCCGCCCGGAACATTCTCCGGGCGGGGCTGCCGTTTGCCGTTCAGTTTTCTACGATTCGGCATGTTTTGTCATTCTTTTTCGTTTTGTATTTCAGTGGTGTCTGCACTTCGGCGCGGATCTTGCCAAGATAGGCGCGGGTCTGCTCTGCGCCCTGCAGAATCGCTTCCACCTGCGCCCGCTGTTCCTCAGTCAGGTCATCCTCCGCCAGCAGCTCCGCGTTGCCCTTGATGATGGTCAGCGGCGTTTTCAGCTTGTGGGACAGCCGAATGATCTGCTCCCGCTGCCGCTGCTCCATGTCCCACTGCTTCTGCAGGCTACCGGTCAGTTCATCGCCCATGGTTTGCAGCGCCTGCAAAGTGCTCTCGTACTCCCGCACCTTCGCGCCGGAAAACACCGCGCTGTCCAGATCCTTCCGTGCCACCGCCTGTGCTGCGGCGGTCAGCTTTTCAGTCTCCCGGGTCAGGAAGCGCCCGGTCCTGTGGGTGCTCCACACCACCGCCCCCACCAGCAGCAGAATGCCCAGAATGCAGTGCACGGTCTGCATATCCGGCAGCACGCCCCGCAGCGCAGGGTTGGCATAGGGCACGGCATAGTCAAATTGCAGCAGACAGACCGTTCCGTCCTGCAATTTTGATGTCATATAATACTGCGTGTAGCCAAAATGCCAGCGGGTTTTCCCCTGTCGGTTCTCCATTGCCCGCTGCAAGTGCCCGGCATCCATGTTGGTGGCCAGCACCTCGCTGCTGTCCGGCGCGGCAAACAGGGCGTAACGGCACAAGGAGTCCAGCTGCGTCTCGTCAAAAGTAGCGGCGGTCATGCCTGGCAAAACGTCCTGTGCGGCTTTCTGACAGGCCTGTGCAGCTTGATTCGCGGGAAGAAACAGCCCGCCGTTCTGGATCCACAGCATCAGCACCAGCAGCCATCCCACCGCGACCAGCAGGCAGGCCAGCGCCGTGCGCACCAGATATTGCAGCAGCACGCTGCGCAGAGAGGTCAGTCTTCGCTTTTCCATCGGTACCCCACGCCCCATACGGTATTGAGCAGCTTTTCCGGCTCCGGCACGCCCGCCGCCCGCAGCTTTGCCCGGATATTTTTGATGTGCTGTGTCACGGCGGTGTCGTCCGCAGTGCCGTCAATGCCAAAAGCCGCTTCGTAAATTTGCTCCTTGGTAAAGGTCTGCCCTGCGTGCAGCGCCAGATACTCGCAGATGGCATACTCCGAGCGGGTCAAGGGCAGCATCTTCCCCTCCACCGCCGCGCTCTGGGCGGTCAGGTCAAAGGCTACGCCGTTGCGCACCATCCGGTGCGCCGGGGTGCGGCTCTGCCGCCGCAGATGTGCCGCAACCCGCGCCCGCAGCTCAGCCACCCGGAAGGGCTTGGACAAAAAGTCGTCTGCCCCGATGCCCAGCCCCTCCAGCACAGCGGCCTCATCGGTGCGGGCGCTCAGAAACAGGATGGGCACTTCGGTCAGGCTGCGGATGCGCCGACAGACCGCAAAGCCATCCTCCCCGGGCATCATCACATCCAGCAGAATGCAGTCTGCCCAGCGGCAGAGCGCCTCGGTCAGCGCTCCGCCCGCCTGCCGCGTTTCTACCCGGTGGCCGTCCCGCTCCAAAGTGGTGCGGATCAGCTTGCAGAGCTCCAGATTGTCGTCCACGGCCAGAATATTCGCCACAAGATCACCTCAACACGTTATAAACAAGGCAGGATGCTCCATACAGCAGGTACACATGGGCGGGGTAGAACCAGTAGAACAGCCGCTTATGTCCGCTGCCACGCTGCCCATTGTACAGCAGCATCAGCAGCACCGCCGCTACGCCGAACCACTCGTAGTAGTCGGTGAACATCTGCGTCCACACAAAATCCGCCTGTCTGCAAAGCATCCCAAAGGTCGGCACAAAATCACATAGGAAAATGAGCACGGCCCATGCCGTCAGCTGTACGCGGCGATGCCCCCGCAGGGCATACAGCAGCACACCGCCCAGCAAAAAGCTCCAGCCGCCGTCCGTGATGGTTGTCCACATGGGCAGCGGGCTTGTAATGACAAAGGCCACGATCGTTGAAGCAATGGGCATCTCCTGTACCCCGGGGAAGAGCAGCAGAAATACTACCACCACATACGGCCAGCACAAAACGGCGGCAATGGCGCCAATGCCCTTTGCGAATTTTTTCTCCCGCAGCCAGTCAATGCCCTGCCAGACGATGCACAGCAGCACAAGATCCTGAAAAATAGCATTCTGCGGGTAGAAGCCATCCCCGCGCCGGAAGGCCTTGGCGTAAATCATAAAAAATTCCAGCGCCGCCATGGCTGCGCCGATAGCCCAGATGCGGATAAAATACCGCCTGCGGTCATGGGTATGGGCAAAGCCCTCTACCGTGCAGAACAGAAACAGCGGCGCACTGAGCCGCCCCAGCATACTGAACACCGTCGGGATGCAGCCGGTGAACTCGAAGAAATAATGAATGTGATCCAGTACCATCAGCACCAGTGCAATGGTCTTGAGCTGGGTACCGTCCAGCCCTTTTTTCGTCAATTTTTCCATACAGGCTCTCCTTTCCTTGTGCATTCAGTGTAACAGGAAAATCTGTAGAAAGTATAAGTTTCTGCCTTTATGATACTATTTTTTGCCCCAAAACGCAAACAAAAAAGCCCTAAGACTTTCATCTCAGAGCTTTCTGTTCAAGTCGGCGACTACCTATTTTCACGCGCCGTTTCCAGCGAACTATCTTCGGCACAAGTGAGCTTAACTTCTGTGTTCGGAATGGGAACAGGTGGAACCTCACCGTCATCGACACCGACCGATCTGACTGAACCGGTATAACATGTTTGTTGTACTTTGTCCAGTATTTCTTAGAAGGACGTGCCTTCAAAACTGAATAATCACTGCTTACATTTTTTCGTTGACTCTCAGAGTCTCAAGCGAATTGTGGTCAAGCCCTCGACCTATTAGTACACGCTTGCTGAATGGATCACTCCACTTACACATCGTGCCTATCAACCTTGTAGTCTTCAAGGGGTCTTACTTGTTTGAAACAATGGGATATCTTATCTTTGGGTCGGCTTCACGCTTAGATGCTTTCAGCGTTTATCCGATCCGTACATAGTTGCCCAGCTATGCTCTTGGCAGAACAACTGGTGCGCCAGAGGTACGTCCGCTCCGGTCCTCTCGTACTAGGAACAGCTCCCATCAAATATCCTGCGCCCACGACAGATAGGGACCGAACTGTCTCACGACGTTCTGAACCCAGCTCGCGTACCGCTTTAATTGGCGAACAGCCAAACCCTTGGGACCGAATACAGCCCCAGGATGCGATGAGCCGACATCGAGGTGCCAAACCTCCCCGTCGATGTGGACTCTTGGGGGAGATCAGCCTGTTATCCCCAGGGTAACTTTTATCCGTTGAGCGATGGCATTTCCACTCACATACCACCGGATCACTAACTCCAACTTTCGTTACTGCTCGACCCGTCAGTCTCGCAGTTAGGCTCGCTTCTGCGTTTGCACTCTTTTGCTTGATTTCCGTTCAAGCTGAGCGAACCTTTGAACGCCTCCGTTACTCTTTAGGAGGCGACAGCCCCAGTCAAACTGCCCACCTAACAATGTCCCCCGCCTTGATTCAAAGGCGCAGGTTAGAATTCCAATATCGCAAGGATGGTATCCCAACGGCCACTCCACAAGCGCCAAAGCGCCTGCTTCCTAGTGTCCCATCTATCCTGTGCATGCAACATCGAAACCCAATATTAGGCTACAGTAAAGCTCCATGGGGTCTTTCCGTCTTGTCGCGGGTAACCGGCATCTTCACCGGTACTACAATTTCGCCGGGCGGGCTGTTGAGACAGTGCCCAAATCATTACGCCTTTCATGCGGGTCAGAACTTACCTGACAAGGAATTTCGCTACCTTAGGACCGTTATAGTTACGGCCGCCGTTCACTGGGGCTTCGATTCAATGCTTGCACATCTCCTCTTAACCTTCCAGCACCGGGCAGGCGTCAGCTCGTATACGTCATCTTTCGATTTAGCACAAACCTGTGTTTTTGGTAAACAGTTGCTTGGGCCGATTCTCTGCGGCTGCATTGCTGCAGCACCCCTTCTCCCGAAGTTACGGGGTCAATTTGCCGAGTTCCTTAACAACCCTTCTCCCGTTGGCCTTAGAATCTTCTTCCTACCTACCTGTGTCGGTTTGCGGTACGGGCACCGCAGAAATTCACACAGCTTTTCTCGCCATCTTCCATCCCGGACTTCGGTACTAACTTCCCTCGATCGCTACCGGAACCAACACCCGGCTCCGAGACTTCATATGTGTCCCTGTGTTTAACTCTTTTGGTGGTGACGGAATCTCTACCGTCTGTGCATCGGCTACGCCGTTAGGCCTCACCTTAGCTCCCGACTGACCTGGAGCGGACGAACCTTCCTCCAGAAACCTGAGGCTTTCGGCCATGCAGATTCTCACTGCATTCGCGCTACTCATTCCGGCATTCTCACTTCTATACACTCCACAGCCGCTTGCGCTACTGTTTCACCGCGTATACAACGCTCCCCTACCCAGCATGTAAACATGCTGCCTAAGCTTCGGTGTCAGGTTTAGCCCCGTTAAATTCTCCGCGCAAAGACGCTCGACCAGTGAGCTATTACGCACTCTTTGAATGAGTGGCTGCTTCTGAGCCAACATCCTGGTTGTCTACGTATCTTCACATCGTTTTCCACTTAACCCGACTTTGGGACCTTAGCTGTAGATCTGGGCTGTTTCCCTTTTGACAATGACATTTATCTGACACTGTCTGACTCCCAAGCATCAATACTCTGGCATTCTGAGTTTGATAAGCTTCGCTAACCTCTCGGCCGCTAGGCTATTCAGTGCTTTACCTCCAGGTATCTAACTTGAGGCTAGTCCTAAAACTATTTCGGGGAGAACCAGCTATCTCCGGGTTCGATTGGAATTTCTCCGCTACCCACAGTTCATCCGCCGCCTTTTCAACGGAGGTCGGTTCGGTCCTCCATGGAATTTTACTTCCACTTCAACCTGACCATGGGTAGGTCACCCGGTTTCGGGCCCATTATATGCAACTTAACGCCCTTTTCAAACTCGCTTTCGCTTCGGCTCCAGACCTTAAGTCCTTAACCTTGCTGCATACAATCGCTCGCCGGACCGTTCTACAAAAAGTACCCTATCACGCTTTGACGCGCTCTAGGTGCTTGTAGGCACAGGGTTTCAGGTTCTTTTTCACTCCCCTCCCGGGGTGCTTTTCACCTTTCCTTCACAGTACTATACGCTATCGGTCACTGGGTAGTATTTAGGGTTGGAGGGTGGTCCCCCCGTATTCCGACCAGGTTTCACGTGTCTGGCCGTACTCTGGAATTCGCTCGGCTCTCGTCGTTTTCACCTACGTGGTTCTCACACTCTCTGACCGGCCTTCCCATGCCGTTCGGTTAACAACTTAAGTCCTAAATGCGCTCCGTACCCCGAAAGTATTTCTACTCTCGGTTTGCCCTCTTCCGCGTTCGCTCGCCACTACTTACGGAATCTCGTTTGATGTCTCTTCCTCGCCCTACTTAGATGTTTCAGTTCAGGCGGTTCCCTCGATATACCTATTTTGAAGTTCAGTATAACGTACCTGAGTATGATCCCAGGTGAGTTTCCTCATTCAGAAATCTCCGGATCAATGCTTATTTGCAGCTCCCCGAAGCTTATCGCAGCTTATCACGTCTTTCATCGGCTCCCAGTGCCAAGGCATTCGCCCTGCGCCCTTGTTCGCTTGACCTTTCAAACGTTCTTTCAAGAACATTTGGTATCCTCTTGATTCTCTCTTGCCAACGAAGATTATTGTTACCCTTCCTTTTGAAATTGCAATATTTCTTAAAAAGAACTTACTATAATCTTTGTTTCGCAGTTATTATTCAGTTTTCAAGGTACGTCTTGGTGATGTTCCTCAAAGCCCGGTCTCCCGGAACTTTGAGAAACATCACATGGTGGGCCAAAATGGACTCGAACGATTATCAGTCGTGTGAGCTATTGGCCCATGTGGTGGAGATTAATCGAGACCCCTGCTTGCTGCTAGCTGAGCTAAACCCCATTAGTTGAGTTCCCTTTTCAGGGCCCTCAAAATCGAACAATATCTACTCTGCTTGTTTGTTACCTGTCCGAAAGATCGTCATCTTTGATGTCGCTCTTTCGCCTGACTCCTTAGAAAGGAGGTGATCCAGCCGCAGGTTCTCCTACGGCTACCTTGTTACGACTTCACCCCAATCACCAGTTTTACCTTCGGCGGCGTCCTCCTGCGGTTAGACTACCGACTTCGGGTCCCCGGCTCTCATGGTGTGACGGGCGGTGTGTACAAGGCCGGGAACGTATTCACCGTGGCATGCTGATCCACGATTACTAGCAATTCCGACTTCGTGCAGGCGAGTTGCAGCCTGCAGTCCGAACTGGGACGTTGTTTCTGAGTTTTGCTCCACCTCGCGGTCTCGCTTCTCTTTGTTTAACGCCATTGTAGTACGTGTAGCCCAAGTCATAAAGGGCATGATGATTTGACGTCATCCCCACCTTCCTCCGTTTTGTCAACGGCAGTCTGGCCAGAGTCCTCTTGCGTAGTAACTGACCATAAGGGTTGCGCTCGTTGCGGGACTTAACCCAACATCTCACGACACGAGCTGACGACAACCATGCACCACCTGTCTCCTTGCTCCGAAGAGAAAACATATTTCTATGCCTGTCAAGGGATGTCAAGACTTGGTAAGGTTCTTCGCGTTGCGTCGAATTAAACCACATACTCCACTGCTTGTGCGGGCCCCCGTCAATTCCTTTGAGTTTCAACCTTGCGGTCGTACTCCCCAGGTGGATTACTTATTGTGTTAACTGCGGCACTGAAGGGGTCAATCCTCCAACACCTAGTAATCATCGTTTACGGTGTGGACTACCAGGGTATCTAATCCTGTTTGCTACCCACACTTTCGAGCCTCAGCGTCAGTTGGTGCCCAGTAGGCCGCCTTCGCCACTGGTGTTCCTCCCGATATCTACGCATTCCACCGCTACACCGGGAATTCCGCCTACCTCTGCACTACTCAAGAAAAACAGTTTTGAAAGCAGTTTATGGGTTGAGCCCATAGATTTCACTTCCAACTTGTCTTCCCGCCTGCGCTCCCTTTACACCCAGTAATTCCGGACAACGCTTGTGACCTACGTTTTACCGCGGCTGCTGGCACGTAGTTAGCCGTCACTTCCTTGTTGGGTACCGTCATTATCTTCCCCAACAACAGGAGTTTACAATCCGAAGACCTTCTTCCTCCACGCGGCGTCGCTGCATCAGGGTTTCCCCCATTGTGCAATATTCCCCACTGCTGCCTCCCGTAGGAGTCTGGGCCGTGTCTCAGTCCCAATGTGGCCGTTCAACCTCTCAGTCCGGCTACCGATCGTCGCCTTGGTGGGCCGTTACCTCACCAACTAGCTAATCGGACGCGAGGCCATCTCAAAGCGGATTACTCCTTTTCCCTCTGTGCCATGCGGCACCGTGGGCTTATGCGGTATTAGCAGTCGTTTCCAACTGTTGTCCCCCTCTTTGAGGCAGATTCCTCACGCGTTACTCACCCGTTCGCCACTCGCTCGAGAAAGCAAGCTCTCTCTCGCTCGTTCGACTTGCATGTGTTAGGCGCGCCGCCAGCGTTCGTCCTGAGCCAGGATCAAACTCTTTATAAATGATATTTATCACTTAAAAGTGTTAAATCTTGTTCGCTCAGCACGCAATCGCTTGCGTCCTGTGTGAATTACTTTTGGAATTGTTTTTAGTGTTTTTCCAAACACTTAAAAGGTTCCTTACAAGTTTTTCGATATTGTTCAATTTTCAAGGTCCTGTAGCGCCTCAGCCTTGCGGCTGACGACCTGTTTATTTTACCACTGAAGTGGCTTTTTGTCAAGCCTTATTTTTTAGAAGCTTTTGAACTTTCTGAACTTGGATGTCTTGAAGTTTCTCGGAACAAACCGGTCTTTCTTGACGTCTATTGGTTCTTTTCAAGGGCTTCCTGCTGAGACTTCGGAAGTCATTCTTTTGCCTCAGCGCTTGGCGCTCAAGTATAATACCACACCCCCGCCTCCTTGTCAACACTTTTTGACAGATTTTTTCCAATTTCTTTGCAGAATAAAGAATTCCCCTGTTTTTCACCCGTTACAGGGCGCGCCTTTTTCTTGACAAGGCGGCGGGCAGAACGTATTATGGAGTCATCCCCCAGCATCCTGTATAAGGTAGCTATACTTATTACATAAAGGAGAAGCGCCATGTCCTGTGTCAACATCCGCGGCTGCTGCATCGGTGAGGGCCGCCCTAAAGTTATTATTCCTATTGTAGAGCCCACAGAAACCGCCGTTCTGGAAAAGGCTGCCGCGTTTTCCACATTGCGCGCCGATTGTGTGGAATGGCGTATCGATTGCTTTGAAGGTGCAAAAGACCTTCCGGCTATCGTGCACTGCGCTGCGAAGCTCCGTGTTGCCTTAAAGGATCAGCTGCTTCTTTTCACCTTCCGCACAAAGGCCGAGGGCGGCAAAGTCGCTCTGGCCCACGAAGAGTATCTTCATTTTATCCGCACCGTTCTTGCCACCGACTGCGCCGATCTGATCGACATTGAATTTTACACTGCGGGCGCAGAACTTCCCGCGCTGATCGAAGAAGCCCACACCGCCGGGGCTGCAGTGGTGTGTTCCAGCCACGACTTCCATAAAACGCCGCCGCGCGCCGAACTGGTGAGCCGCATGGTTGCCATGCAGCAGGCCGGGGCTGATCTGCCCAAACTGGCTGTGATGCCCCAGAGCCGTGCCGATGTGCTGGAGCTTCTGGCTGCCACCGCTGAAATGGCCGACCGGCATCCGGAGACTCCCATCATCACCATGAGCATGGGAGCTTTGGGCGCGGTGAGCCGCCTTTCCGGCGAAGCCCTTGGCTCCGCCATGACCTTTGCCAATCCCGGACAGGCCAGTGCACCGGGGCAGGTATCATTGGAGGTCGTAAACGAAGTATTGGATGCACTGCATTTATAAATCCAGAAAGGAGCTTTTATGAAAAAGAAGTATTCTGCTCTCCCAGAACTTCTTTTGCGAAGTATTTTTTACACGCTTATCAATTATGTGCTTCTCAGCATGGTGCTGTCTTTTCGGCTTCATTGGAGCTCCATTCTGTTTTCTGCTGCCATGCTGTGGTTTGCTTTGGATTATTCAAAGACCATCCAGCAGTTGACCGGCAAACGGCTTCTCGCAGACCTTTTGTGGCTTGGCTGCATTCTCATCAGCACATTTATTGCATTCTTTGTCGGGTACATTCAAGGCTCGTTCGCATCATTTTAACGAAAAAGACCGGAGCTGTAGGTCGCACTTACAGTTCCGGTCTTTCTTTTTATGTCACAAAGAGATGATTATGCCAGCTTGGCTTCCAGACGGGTGCGGATGGCCTTGATAAAGTCCTCGCTGTCCACAGCGGTGGGGGTGATGCCCTCAGCCAGACCACACAGGTCTTTCGTCATGATGCCGTCGTTCAGGGTCTGCAGGCTGGCGGCTTCCAGTGCCTCGCCAAACTTCACCAGCTCCGGCAGGCCGTCCAGTTCACCGCGCTTCTTGAACGCGCCAGACCACGCAAAGATGGTAGCCATGGGGTTAGTGGAGGTCTTTTCGCCCTTCAGGTACTTATAGTAATGGCGGGTGACGGTGCCGTGGGCGGCCTCGAACTCGTATTTGCCGTCCGGGCTGACCAGCACGCTGGTCATCATAGCCAGAGAGCCAAAGGCGGTGGAGACCATATCGCTCATCACGTCACCGTCGTAGTTCTTGCAGGCCCAGACAAAGCCGCCCTCGCTGCGAATGACGCGGGCAACGATATCGTCAATGAGGCTGTAGAAGTAGGTGATGCCTGCGGCCTCGAACTTTGCCTTATACTCGGTGTCGTACACCTCCTGGAAGATATCCTTGAAGGTGTGGTCGTACTTCTTGGAGATGGTATCCTTTGCGCCGAACCACAGATCCTGCTTCACATCCAGTGCGTAGTTGAAGCAGCTGCGGGCAAAGCTGCGGATGGAATCATCCTTGTTGTACTGGCCCTGCAGAACGCCAGCGCCCTCAAAATCAAACACGGTGGCGCGCTGCTCAGAGCCATCGGCACCGGTGAACACCAGTTCCGCCTTGCCTGCACCCGGGATGCGGAACTCAGTGCACTTGTACACATCGCCGTAGGCGTGGCGGGCAATGGTGATGGGCTTTTTCCAGTTTTTGACCACCGGCTTGATGCTGTCGATCATGATGGGTGCGCGGAACACGGTGCCGTCCAGCACCGCGCGGATGGTGCCGTTGGGGCTTTTCCACATCTCATGCAGCTTATACTCGTCCATGCGCTGGGCATTGGGAGTGATGGTGGCGCACTTGACCGAAACGCCGTACTTCTTGTTGGCAAGGGCGGCATCCATGGTCACCTTGTCGGCGGTAGCGTCGCGGTTGGGCAGGCCCAGATCGTAATATTCGGTCTTGAGGTCCACAAACGGAAGGATCAGTTCGTCCTTGATCATCTTCCACAGAATGCGGGTCATTTCGTCGCCGTCCATCTCGACGAGGGGCGTGGTCATTTTGATCTTTTCCATAGCAGGGTTCCCTTTCCTCTCTTTGGATCGTTTCTCCAGCCGCGCTGCACTGCCAGATGCCGCGCGGGCAGTTCGGCAGAATGTTTATTTGCGGTAAGCGGCTGCCAGCTTTTCAAGGGCCAGCAGGCTGCGCTTGACCTTTTCGGTATCGATGCAGTAGGCAAGGCGCACATAGCCCTTGACGCCGAAGCTGTCGCTGGGCACCAGCAGCAGGTCAAACTCCCGGGCCTTCATGCAGAAAGCGTTGGCATCCTCTTCCAGAGCCTTGGGGAAGATGTAGAAGGTACCGCCGGGGCGCTCCACCTCAAAGCCCAGCGTGGTGAGCTTATCGTACAGCAGGTTCATGTTGGTCTCATACACACTCAGATCACTGGTCACATCCTGACAGCGGCTTACGGCCCGCTGGATGATGCTGGGCGGGCAGTTGTGGCCGGTGAAGCGGGAGATCTGGGCCATCATGTCCACCAGCACATCCTCGCCCTCACAGCCCGGACGCACCGCCACATAGCCAAGACGCTCGCCGGGCAGGCTCAGGCTCTTGGAGTAGGAAAAGCAGGTGAGAGTGTGGGGGTAGAACGCCGCCGGGTAGGGCACCTTTTTGCCGTCGAATGCGATATCCCGGTAGGGCTCATCGCTGACGAGGAAGATATTGTGGCCGAACGCCTTGCTCTTTTCGGTCAGGATCTCTGCCATGCGGGTGAGCGTCCCGGCAGAGTAGACCACGCCGGTGGGGTTGTTGGGGGTGTTGATGAGCACACAGGTGGTCTTTTCGCCGATCATCTGCTCGAATGCGTCCAGATTGGGCTGGAAGGTCGGTGTCTGCGGCGGCACCACCTTGAGGACCGCCCCGGTGCCCGCCACATAGGGGCCGTACTCCGGGAAGTAGGGCGCAAAGGTGAGCACCTCGTCGCCGGGCTGCGTGACCGCACGGATGGCATGGGCAATGGCACCCGCCGCACCGGTGGTGGGGAAGATGTGCTTCTGCTCATAGGGCAGGCCAAAGGTCTTTGTCAGGTGCGCTGCCACATCGGTGCGGAAGCCCGGGTCACCCTGACTGGGGCAGTAGCCGTGCAGATTTACCGGCTCTTCGTTGGCCAGCAGATCCTGCATGGCGGCAGTGAACTCCTGCGGGCAGGGCACGCTGGGGTTGCCCAGCGAGTAATCGAACACGTTCTCATATCCGATCTCGGCAGCACGCTGCTTGCCGTACATGAAGGTCTCGCGGATGACGCTCTTATTGCCGAGCATCGCGCGATAAGTCTCGTTCAGCATAATACTTTCCCCCGAGAGTTTATTTGTGGGCAGCCGTATAGCTCTGCTCCACCTTGATGATGCAGCTGTAGGCTGTATCCTGTTCCTTGATGAACTGTTCCAGCTGTTCCAGCAGCTCTACCTTATCCCCTGCATAGCCTGCCGGCAGCACCAGATCGAACAGCACGTTGGTGTGGGTCCTGCCCGGCACGATGCGCAGATCGTGCAGCGAAAGGGCCGGGTCGAGCTGGCGCAGCTTTTCGGTCAGGCGGGCGCGCAGCACGCCCACGGCAGCATCCGAGGTAACGATGGGGTCGTAGTGGATGGTAACCAAAAGCCGGTCATTCTTTAGAAAATCCCGTTCAATGTTGTCGATCAGGTCGTGTGCCTCCAGCGGGTCCTGCTCGGCAGGCAGTTCCACATGCAGGGAGGCGAACTGGTGTCCCGGGCCGTAGTCGTGCACCATCAGATCGTGCATTCCCAGCACGCCGGGATAAGAGAGCACCTTCTGCTCGATGTGGTCCACCAGATCCTCGCTGGGGCTTTCGCCCAGCAGCGGGCTGAGCGTATCCATCACAAGACCCCAGCCGGAGATCAGGATGAACGCCGCCACGCCTACGCCCATCAGGCCATCCAGCACATCCCAGCCGGTCACGCGGCACAGCACCGCTGCAATGAGCACCGCGCTGGTGCTCAGCACATCGTTGCGGCTGTCCGCAGCAGTGGCAATGAGGGTCTCGGAGCCGATGATACGCCCGATGGTGCGGTTGAAGCCGCTCATCCACAGCTTGACGAGGATGGATGCGATCAGCACGGCCACCGTCAGCCAGCTGAACATCACCGGGGTGGGGTGCAGCACCTTGACCACAGATTCCTTCAGCAGCGAAAAGCCGATGCCGAGAATGGTCACGCTGACTACCAGCCCCGCCAGATATTCATACCGGGCATGGCCGAAGGGATGCTCTGCGTCCGGGGCCTTGCCGGCCAGCTTGAAGCCCACCAGACTGACCACGTTGGACGAGGCATCCGACAGGTTGTTCAGGGCATCTGCCATGATGGCAATGGAGCCGAACAGAGTGCCTACGGTCAGCTTGCCCAGACACAGCAGCAGGTTGCATGCCACGCCCACCCAGCAGGCAAGGTTGCCGTAGGCGGCGCGCACCTTAGGGTCCTGCGCATGGTCGGGCTGGCGGATGAAAAGACGAATCAAAAACTGAGTCATAACGGTCCTCCATGGGCAGCGCTGGACACCTGCATACCCTGTCATCGCTTATAGTATAGCATTTCGCTTTATCGTTTTAAAGTATTTTCCGAAAACTTTTGCCCGGTATAGAAAGACCCCGGCAGAGCGGGATGCCCTGCCGGGGAGCTTTATGGGAACGGTAAACCAGGATTCTCGGATGAATTACTTCTCAGAAGGCTTGCTCAGGTCCACGCTGCGGATGATCTTGCGCACCGGCAGGATGCTCTTGGCATTCATGGACAGCTCGTCCACGCCCATGCGCAGGAAGGTCTCGGTCAGGGCGGTGTCGGCACCCAGCTCACCGCAGATGCCCACCCAGATGCCGTGGCGGTGGCCCGCCTCAATGGTCATCTTGATGGCGCGCAGCACAGCGGGATGGTGCGGATTGAAGAACGGCTCCAGCTTTGCATTCTGGCGGTCCAGCGCACAGGTGTACTGGGTCAGGTCGTTGGTGCCGATGGAGAAGAAGTCGCACTCGGCAGCCAGCTCGTCCGCGATCAGCACAGCGGCGGGGGTCTCGATCATGGTGCCTACCTCGATGTTCTGGCCCATCTTCACGCCCTCGGCGGTCAGCTCTGCACGGCACTCTTCCAGAACAGCCTTGGCATCCTGCAGCTCCCGCAGGCTGGTGATCATGGGGAACATGATGCTCATGTTGCCGTAGGCAGAAGCACGCAGCAGAGCGCGCAGCTGGGTCTTGAAGAAGTCCCTGCGGGTCAGGCAGATGCGGATGGCGCGGTAGCCCAGAGCGGGGTTCTCCTCGTGATCCAGCTTCATGTAATCGACGGTCTTATCGGCACCGATGTCACAGGTACGGACGACCACCTTGCGGGGAGCCAGACTCTCCACCACCTGCTTGTAGGCCTCGAACTGGTAGTCCTCGGTGGGGAAGTCCTTGCAGTTCAGATAGACGAACTCAGTGCGGAACAGGCCTACGCCGCCGGCATCGTTCTGCTGCACAGCACCCACATCGCTCATGCCGCCGATGTTGGCAAAGACATTGATGGTCTTGCCGTCCAACGTGGTGTTGGGCTTGCCCTTCAGCTCCTGCAGCAGGGCCTGCTTCTTCTGATCTTCCTGCTGGCGCTTCTTCAGGCTCTTGAGCAGGTCGGGGGTGGGTTCAACGTAAACGCAGGCGTTGTAGCCATCGATGACCGCCATCTTGCCGTCCCAGTCGTCCTGAATATCCTTGCACTGGATCAGGGCAGGGATGTTCATGCTGCGGGCCAGAATGGCGGTGTGGCTGTTGGAGCTGCCCTCACGGGTAATAAAGCCCAGCAGCAGGCTCTTATCCATGCGGACGGTCTCAGACGGGGCCAGATCCTCCGCGACCAGAATGCTGGGCTCGGTGCCCTGCAGGCTGGCGTTGTCCACCCCCTGCAGGATGTCCAGAATGGCCTGTGCGATATCGATGACATCTGCACTGCGGGCCTGCAGATACGGGTCATCCATGGCGGCGAACACCGCAGCCTGATTGTTGCCTGCCGTCTTGACGGCGTACTCGGCACACTTTTTCTGGCTGTTGATGATCTCCTTGATGGCATCCACAAAGTCGTCGTCTTCCAGCATCATGGCGTGGATGTTGAACACCTCGGCGATGTCCTCGCCAGCCTCTGCCAGTGCCTTTTCATACAGCGCAGTCTGCTGCTCAATGGCCTTCTGCTGCGCTTCTTCAAAACGCGCCACTTCCGCTGCGGTATCCGCTACCTCTGCGGCAGAAATGGCAGTATCCTTTTTCTTGTAGATCTTGAGCTTGCCGATGGCGATGCCATTCAGGACGCTCTTACCGGTGCCTACCTGCATTGCACACTACTCCTTCTTCATCTGTGCCGGGGCCGCACTGCTCCGACAGTCCAAAAAAAGCCCCCGCAGCTCACCCGCGAGGGCCTTCCTCATGTTAACTGCGGAATCAAACGTTCTCGGTCAGGAACTTCTGGATGGCTGCTGCAGCAGCTTCCTCGTCGTCGCCCTCGACCTTGACGGTAACGGTCTCACCCTGCTTGACGCCCATGCCCATCAGAGCCATCAGCTTGCGCATATCGCAGCTCTTGCCGTCCTTTTCCAGGGTAGCGCTGCTGGCAAAGCCCTTGACGGTCTTGACGAGCAGGCCGGCGGGACGAGCGTGGATGCCGCATGCATCCTTAACAGTATACTGGAATTCCTTCATAATCATTTTCTCCTTACTTGATCCCGTGCGGCGCTTCTGCACTTGCACCAGACGCGGCCGAGCCGCGGCACGGTTGATACATCTATTATAAACCCTTGCCGGGAATTTTTCACCATTTCATATTGCTAATTTTTTATGCAAAATTTTGGTACAATTGAACATACAAATGTGACAAAAATGCACGCATTTCACTTTTTCTTCTGCTTGTGCGCAAATTTTAGGCAAATTGCTGCCTGATTTTGCATCAAAATCCGAAGCTGTTCCCGGTCGTTTCCGGCTTTGGCAGGTCGTTCCGGTGCTTATTCCACCGGATATCCCTCGGCATCCAGCGGCAGTTCCGTATAAGGCACAGCCTGCGGCACGGCATCCGGCTCACCGGAGGTCTGCTGGGCGGTCAATTCCTCGTCATGGCGTTCGCCCCAATCGCCGCCGTAGTCCTCGCCGGAGGTCTGCTGTGCCGGTTCGCTGCCGGTCAGCTCTTCGTCGTGGCGCTCACCCCAGTCACCCTCGTAGTCCTCGCCGGAAGTCTGCTTTGCCTCGGCTTCCGCCATGGCGGCCTGCATGTCTTTCAGGCCCACCACAACGCCGGAGGGCCGTTCCAGCAGGTAAGCTCCCACGGCCTTTTTTCGGTACACCAACAGCACGCCGTAGCGGCTGGTCTCGCCGCTGCTTGCCGCCGGGATCAGCGCCGTCCATTTTTCCACGGTCTTTCCCTTGTAGCGTGCAAGGTCCATGCCGCTCTGCTGCACCACCCCGTTGAAGGCCGAAAAGCTGTCATCCCACTTGCGGGGGATCTTGACCTTGTCTGCCGTGATGGATGCGCCGTCCACATCCAGACCGTAGCCGGTGAACCATGTCTGGATGTCCTGTGCACTCTCAATTTTGTTCACCGCCGCCGAGACCGCAACGGTGCGGTTGCTGATGAACCGGCCCAGCAGAGCACTGCCCACCACCAGTGCGCAGCACATGGCACCCAGACCCAGTTTTTTCAGGCTCGTTTTGCTTAACGTGACTACAAACATATCCCCATGCCTCCCCAGCCTGTTTATTGCTCTGAGAACAATTTATTCAGAGTTCGGGCAGGTTATGACGATTTAAAATGCCCGCCGTTTCACTCTGGGCATATTCAGCGGAAATATTATTTTGTTTTCGCGTTTGGAGTGGCCTGCGGGCCGCTCCAAACGCATTTTTACAAAAAGAGTCGCTGCCGGAAAATGCATTTTTTCTGCTGCACGACGGCTGCAAACCGACAGCAGCAAAATACCGCTACCCGTTACGTCCCCTTCCCGTGAAAAAGCAAATCAGCCAGACCCGCAGGTCTGGCTGATTTGCAATACTAAAAATAATTATTTCCTCTATTATTGTCAGAGTGAAGCGGAGACAATTCTAAATCGTCACGTCTCCGTGCGCTTTCACAAAATCCTCCGGCGAGACTTCGCCGTTCTGGCGGAGCACCTGTTTCAGCACCTGCATCACGCCGTATTCCCGGTGGGACGGTGCCAGAAACGGCACCTGCGCCCGCAGCGGTCCGCTGCCGTTCTCCATCAAAAAGCCGTACTTCGCGGTGGTGAGCATCTCGGCATCGTTGTAGGTGTCGCCAAAGGCCATCATGCTGTCGGCCGGAATGCCCAGCAGTGCACCCACCTTTGCCAGTGCTGCACCCTTGTGCACACCTGGGTTCATCACGTCCACCCAGTTTCTGCCTGCCACTGCCACCGAGAATGCACCGCCATTTCCGGTGCGGAATGCGCCGTAGATCCGGTCGAAGGCTTTCTGCGAGTCGTCGTTGGGCAGATAGACGGTAAACTTATCCGCCGCCGCTTCCACCGCAGTCAGGTCATCCACGTATTCCACCCGGGTATAAAAATTCTTGAAAACTTTATCGTATTTCTCGTCCCGCTTTTCCGCGTAGGCCGCCTGCAGTCCGCACAAAAGACCCACGTCTCCGGCCTGCTTTGTGCTGCGGGCCAGCTGCCGCCAGCCCTCGGCAGGCATTTCGGACACAAACAGGTCTTTCCCCTTCCAGCGGGCAGCGCCGCCGTTGTCGCCAATGAGAATGATCTCCTCCAGCAGATCCGGGAACATCGTTTCCAGGGTGTACAGAGGCCGCCCGCTGGCGGCGGCAAACAAGATGCCCTGCCCGGCCAGTGCACGGATGGTCTCGGTAAACTTTGGCGGCAGCTGGCTGTACTCGTCCAGAAGGGTCGCGTCCATGTCCGATGCGATCAGGCGAATGCGGTCCATTGCAGTTTCCTCACTTATCCGATGTAGCTGATGTTCACGTCCATATCGCCCTTATAGCCGGGCAGGTGTGCCGTGCAGGTGCCCTGCCACAGGGCGCAGTCGATGGGGCTGCTGGCAACACCATAATGCGCGTTCCAGATGGTATATTTTTTCAGGCTGTTCAGATCGACACGCTTGCGGTACCACAGGGTAGAGGCATACACACCGGGTTTATAGCCCTGTGCCTTGACCTCCTCACAGAAGGCGATGGCGCACTTGGTGCGGTCCTCCATACCCAGACCGTCGGCGCGGCCGGAACCATTGGAAGCGCCGGATGCTTCGGTGTCAAAGAAGATGGGGTAATCCAGCTTGCGTCCGTTCAGCACGTAGGCGCAGGCAAAGGCTTCCTCCTTGGCTTCCTCCTCGGTGGTGGCCTGACTGAAGAAATACACGCCCACCTTCAGGCCCGCATTCTTCACATTGGTGAAATGCTCCTCGAACATGGGGTCCAGCACCAACGTGCCGGAAGCACCATAGCCGCGGTAGCCGATGCGGACGATCACAAAGCTCACGCCTGCCTTTTTGATCTGGTTCCAGTCGATGTTCTTCTGATACTTGGAAACATCCACACCGAAGGTCTTGCCATTTTCCAGCACACCGTCCGCATTGAAGTAATAGAGTTTATTGTCGATGCACTGGATGCCGGTCACCGGTTTGTTGGTGGTCTGGCTGTAGTAGTAGGTCTTGCCGCCGGAGGTGCGCCAGCCGGAATAGACCGGCTCCGTATCGCTCTTGCCCAGCCAGCCGAACAGGAAATTGAGCAGCCAGCTGAAAAATCCGTTCTCATTGCTCAGGTCGATGCACTGGGCCTCGGCGGCATCCATGGCACCGGCATCCAGTGCGGCACGGATCTCCTCCGGGGTCAGTACAACGCTGTTTTCCGGGGTGTGCTGGTTCGTGCTGTTCTCCTCCGCTTCAGTGGCCTGTACAGGCGGCGCTTCCGGGTCCTGTGCAGCAAGCTCCGGGGTCTCCGTCTGCAGGGTGGGCATTGCTGTTTCCTGCTGTGCAGAAACAGTCTCGGTCACTGCCGCGGTACTTTCTTCCGGCTGTGCAGCCAGTGCCAGCGGTGCGCCCATTGAAAAGGTCATTGCCAATGCCAGAACTGCCGCTGCGCACCGCGTTTTGCCGCGGGTGCCGTGGGCAGTCAGTTTATTCCAGAACGTTTTTTTCATGCTGTGCTCCAAACCTCATGCATTTTTATCGGGATGCCGCCCTTCGCAAAAAGGGCAGCGTTTCATCTTCTCAATACTCTTTCAGTATACACCCGCGGGCAAGCCCCCGTCAATTGCCGCACACTGCAAAGCGCAGCTCCGAAAAGCTGCCGCCCCGGTATCAGAAAATGCTCCAAAACAGATACGTCTCAGCCCGCAAAAACATTGCACAAAGCCAAAAATTGCAGATATTTCCAGCAAAATCAACATTTTATCTTGTTGTCTTGACATGTGTATGATATTATACTTGACATGCAGTTTTTGCATTGAATCCACCATCTTGAAACAGAAAGGCAGTTTCTCATGTCAAATGTGAAAGATTTCTTAAAACGCAAGGATATCGTCATCACCCCGCAGCGCTATCTCATTGAAGCGCTGGGTGCCATGGCGCAGGGCCTGTTTGCCAGCCTGCTGATCGGCACCATCATCAAGACGCTGGGCCAGCAGACCGGCCTTGACGTGCTGGTAGACCTTGGCGGTTACGCCACGGCCATGAGCGGCCCGGCCATGGCCTGCGCCATTGGCTGGGCGCTGCACTGCCCGCCGCTGGTGCTGTTCAGCCTGATCACCGTAGGCTACTCGGCCAATGCTCTGGGCGGCGCAGGCGGCCCGCTGGCCGTGCTCATCATTGCCATCGTAGCTTCCGAGCTGGGCAAGGCCGTGAGCAAGGAGACCCGCGTGGACATCCTCGTGACCCCGCTGGTGACCATTTTTTCCGGCGTGGGCCTTTCCATGCTGATCGCCGCACCCATTGGCGCTGCCGCAAGTCAGGTGGGCACCCTGATCATGTGGGCCACCGAACAGGCTCCGCTGGTCATGGGCATTCTGGTATCCGTCATTGTGGGCGTGGCCCTGACCCTGCCCATTTCCTCTGCCGCCATCTGCGCCGCGCTGGGTCTGACCGGCCTCGCCGGCGGTGCTGCCGTGGCAGGCTGCTGCGCCCAGATGATCGGCTTTGCCGTGATGAGCTACAAGGAGAACGGCGTGGGCGGTCTGGTCAGTCAGGGCCTTGGCACCAGTATGCTGCAGATGGGCAACATCGTCAAGAACCCCCGTATCTGGATCGCGCCCACACTGGCCAGTGCCATCACCGGCCCGCTGGCCACCTGCGTGTTCCACTTTGAGATGAACGGTGCCGCCGTCTCTTCCGGCATGGGCACCTGCGGTCTGGTGGGCCAGATTGGCGTGTACACCGGCTGGGTCAGCGACATTGCCGCCGGTACCAAAGCCGCCATCACCCCGGTGGACTGGGCTGCCATGGTGCTGCTGTGCTTTGTTCTGCCCGCCGTGCTGAGTGTGATCTTCTGCGAGATCGAGCGCAAGCTGGGCTGGATCAAAGAGGGCGATCTGAAGCTGAACTGATTTTTAAGCGGAAAATTCTTTTTGCTTTTTGATAGAGCAAATCCCGGCAGGCTGCGGTCTGCCGGGATTTGTCTTTTCACGGTTAAACACGTGACTACGCTCTGCACAGGAAGCACTCAAACGATTCGTTTCCCGTCCAGCACTGCCTGCGTGAGGGTGTCGCCTTCATACACCAGCTTGAGGGAGAAATAAGGCCGTTCCTCATTCAGCAGCCGGAAGAAGATTTTGTCGCCCTCCCAGATGGGCAGTTCAGCCGCCTTATCCTTCGGCACCCATTCCAGTACGCCTTCCCTGCAGGCATCGCCCTGCACCATCTCGCCCGTCCATTCATCAGCGGTGTACAAGTGGATGAACTCGGTCATGTTGCCCCAAATAAAGGTCAGCAGACCCCGGGCGCGGAAGCGCTTCAGCGTCAGGCCGGTCTCCTCCTTCACTTCCCGCAGCAGACAGTCCTCCGGGCTTTCAAACCGCTCAAACTTTCCGCCTACGCCGATCCATTTGTCGTGGTTGTAGTCGTCCTGCTTTTTGATACGGTGCAGCATCAGGTAGGCATCGTCCCGTTCCAGATAGCACAGCGTGGTGCTGAAAATGGGAAATTCCGGGTTCATGAAGGCTCCTAGATTCATTGAGTTCTCCTTTTTTGTGTGTAAAACCCTCTCAGGCGCTAACGCGCCAGCTCCCCCGAGGGGGGAGCTTTTTCTTCTTCCGATTTGCGCAAATAAAGCTCCCCCTTTCGGGGGAGCTGGCATTGCGCAGCAATGACTGAGAGGGTTCAAGCCTTCCGGCTTGCTCTTCCCTTGCCCGCATTGTTCAGCTTGCGCACAAGGTCGTTCTGATGCTTGCGCTGGCTGGGCGTGGGCTGCGGGTCTTTGGCCTCCTCAGCGCGGCGGCCGCTCTGGGCGGTGTCCGGATCGATGCGTTCCAGCGTCCACTCCTGATTGCCGCCGGCCACAAAGTTCCAGATCTGGGCCTGTGCGCCGTTGGAGGTGTTCATACCCACAAGGTCGATGTATTTATCCGCCAGCACATTGCGGATGCGGGTGCGCCCGCTGCGGGTGGGCTCCAGCGCCCAGCACTGACTCAGCCCGCTGGTGCGGTCCCACTGGTGCAGCCATGTGCCCTCCACCACACCGCCAAGGGCCAGATCCATCATCTTGCCGGTAAAGCGGTTGCAGATGCGCCAGCGGCCCTCGCCTGCATCCACGAACTGCCACTGCTGCCACGGATGGCCCGCATAGCTCCACAGCTGGATGGCCGCGCCGTTCTCGGTGTTGAAGTTCTTTACTTCCAGCACCTTCCCATTGGGGGCTTTGATGATATAAAATTCATTTTCCAGAATGACTGCCTGCGATGCCTTTGCCATAGAGCACGACTCCTTTCCAGTTTGGTAGCCCTATTATAACGTATTTACCCTTTGGCAGCAAGGATGCTTTTCCATAATCTTTTTACGTTTTATTGTGCATTTTGACATGATTCCCGCAACGATAACGTTTACGTGCAACAAAAGCGTTTCCTGCTGGTTTCTCTTTGCACTCCGGCCTTTGTTGTGATACAATAAAGGCACATGTTTTAAGGGAGGGAATTGCTATGACCAACGAAACCTTGGAAACCATCAAAAACCGCCGCAGCTGCCGTGCCTATAAGCCGGAGCAGATCACAAACGAAGAACTGGATGCCGTGCTGGAAGCCGGCACCTACGCCGCCAGCGCCATGGGCCGCCAGAGCGCAAAGATCGTGGTCGTGCAGGACGCTGCCGCTCGCGCCCAGCTCACCCGCATGAACGCCGCTGTCATGGGCAAGGACACCGACCCCATGTACGGCGCTCCCACCATTCTGGTGGTGCTGGCCGATGCTCACGCCGCAAATGCCGTACCCGACGGCAGCCTTGTCATGGGCAACCTGATGCTGGCTGCAGCTTCGCTGGGGCTGGGCAGCTGCTGGATCAACCGCGCAAAGGAAGAGTTTGAAACAGAAGAGGGCAAGGCCCTGCTCCGGCAGTGGGGCATCGAGGGCGATTGGGTCGGCATCGGCCACTGCATTCTGGGCTACCCTGCTGCAGACCCCAAGCCCGCAGCACCCCGCAAGCCGGATTATATCGTAAAAGTGTAAGGAGAACTATGAAGCCTGATTACAAGCTGGTCGCCAAGGCCAAATATATCCACGCCACCGCCGACCTTGCCAGTGAACTCTGGCATGAGGTGTACAAGCGCTATTACCCCGCAAAACAGCTGGACACCCTTGTGGAAGAGCTGCAGAGCGCCGATGCCATTGAGGAGGACATCGACAACGATGTGAACTACTTCCTCGTGGTTCTGGGCGGCAAGACCATCGGCTACTTTGCGTGGAAGATGGAGAACACCGCCCTGCATCTGATGCACCTGTACCTCAGGCCCGAATACCGCGGCAAGGCACTGGGCCGGGACATCGTGCTCTCCTGCGAGCGGCTGGCCCGCGGCGAGGGCAAGGGCCGTGTGTGGTGCACCGTGCACGCCAAGGCCCTGCCGGTGCAGCAGTTCTTCAAGGCCCTGCGCTACCGCAATTTAAAGCCCGCCGAGCAGGAAAACGGCACCGTCCCCCGGGACGAAGTGGTATTTGAGCACACGCTGGGCTAAAAAGCCGCAAATGCTATTGAAATTTCTCCCCGTTTGTACTACACTGGTGTAGTGTAATAAAGTGTCTGCCTGTGGGCGGCATCTGCAAAAAAGGAGAACAACATGGCAAAAGATCATCCTACCGGCCAGTCCGGTCTGTATCAGGCATTTTTGCAGCTCAAGACCCCGGAACAGTGCTACCGTTTTTTACAGGATGTGTGCAGCTATTCCGAGCTGAGCGCAATGGAGCAGCGCTACAACATTGCCGAAATGCTGGTGGACAAGCGCATCTACACCGAGATCATGGATAAGACCGGTGCATCCAGCGCCATCATCAGCCGGGTAAGCCGGGTGCTGAGTGCCAACGACAGCGTATTGCGCGCCTTGCTGGAAGCGGAAAAAGCTGCCGACGATCAAAACTGAACTTCCACACAAACCATGCCGCGTGCCGCCCGTGCGGTATGCGGCTTTTATCATTCAACCGGGAAGGCAGAAGTCCCCACGCCAGCGGGGTACTTCTATCGTTTTTCCTCATGCGGTGCAGATGCGCCGTCTTCATCAGAAATCAGGGAGGTTTGATTTTTATGAGCAAAGCTGTTGTATTTTTTGCCGAGGGTACCGAGGAATGTGAAGCCCTGCTGGTGGTCGATCTGCTGCGCCGCGCCAAGGTGGATGTGACCGTGGCCAGCGCATCCGGCAGCCGCGAGATCGTGAGCAGCCACAAGGTGCATATCACCGCCGACGCACTGGCCGAAGAGGTGGATTATTCGGATGTGGACATGGTGGTGCTGCCCGGCGGCATCCCCGGCACCCCGAACCTTGCCGCCAACAAGACCGTTACCGACACCTGCGTTTCCTTTGCAAAGAGCGGCAAAAAGGTAGCTGCCATCTGCGCAGCACCCAGCGTGCTGGCATCTCTCGGCCTGCTGGAGGGCAGAAAAGCCACGGCGCACGCCGGTTTCCAAGACAAATTGGCCGGTGCCGAGGTGCTGGATACCGAAGTGGTAGTGGACGGCAATATCACCACCAGCTACGGTCTGGGCGGTGCCATCCCCTTTGCGCTGGAGCTGGTGCGCCAGCTGGCCGGGCAGGCTGAGGCCGACCGCATCCAGAACGCCATCGCCTACCGCCACTGAGGGAGGAAACTGAAATGCGTTTTGTCACCTGCCGCCTGCCGGACGGCGTAGAAGATCCGGCCATTCTTTCGCCGGACGGCACACAGATCTGGCCGCTGAGCTGGCTGGGCCTTTCCTATGAAACCTTGTCCGATGCCATCCCCTTTCTGACCCCGCAGGTGCGGGCCGGCCTGCAGCTTGCCATTGCGGGCATCCCAGCCCTGCCCGTGGATGCCGTGCAGCTGCAAAGCCCTATTCCCTGCCCGGCGCAGGATGTGGTGTGCCTTGGCATCAACTACATGGCCCACTCGGACGAAGCGGAGAAATACTCTGCCGATGCCTTTGCAACCAAACATCAGGATGCCATTTATTTTTCCAAGCGCGTTTCCCGCGCTGTGCCGGACGGCGGCTTTATTGAAGCTCACATCGACCTTGTGCAGAAGCTGGACTACGAATGCGAGCTGGCTGTGATTCTGGGCAAAGATGCCAGGGATGTGCCCGCCGGGCAGACAAAAGACTATGTGTTCGGCTACACCATCCTGAACGATGTTTCCGCCCGCGATGTGCAGACCGCCCACAAGCAGTGGTATTTCGGCAAAAGTCTGGACGGCTTCACGCCCATCGGCCCCTGCATCGTTACCGCAGATGAATTCGACACCTACCCGCCCAAGCTCGGCATCCGCAGCTTTGTCAACGGCGAAAAGCGGCAGGACTCGAACACCGGCCTGCAGATCTTTGATATCGACCACGTGATTCACGAGCTGACTCAGGGCATGACCCTGAAGGCCGGCACCATCATCGCCACCGGCACCCCGGCAGGCGTGGGCATGGGCATGGACCCGCCGCAGTTCCTGAAGCCCGGCGACACGGTGTGCTGCGAGATCGACGGCATTGGCAGTTTGACCAACACCGTGCGGTGAGCACTGGCATTTGTGCCAAACATCCACTGCGTTTTCCGTCTGTTTGCATGAAAATCCGCAGCGGCACTGCTCTTTTGCGGGTAGGTGTGGTATACTGGAACACGCGAAATACTGCGGCCGCTGGCCGTCAAAAAGAGGTAAATGAAACATGAAAGAATACGCATTCGGCATCGATCTGGGCGGCACCACTGCCAAGATCGGCCTGTTCAAGACCACCGGCGAACTGCTGGAAAAGTGGGAAGTTCCCACCGACACCTCCAACGCCGGTGAGCACATTCTGAAAAATCTGGCCGCTGCCGTGCAGGGCAAGATGCAGGAAAAAGGCCTTGCCGCTGAGCAGGTAGAGGGCGTGGGCGTGGGCGTGCCCGGTCCTGTGCTGGACAGCCGCATCGTGCCCATCATCTGTGCAAACCTCGGCGGCTGGGGCAAACACAATGTGGCCGAAGAGCTTGGCGGTATGCTGAGTGGCATCAAGGTTCTGGTGGGCAATGACGCCAACGTGGCTGCTCTGGGCGAGATCTGGATGGGTGCCGCCAAGGGCTGCCGCAGCGCAGTCATGGTCACGCTGGGCACCGGCGTGGGCGGTGGTGTCATCGTCAACGGCAAGGTCATTGATGGCACCCACGGTGCCGGCGGCGAGATCGGCCACATCACCGTGGACCGCCACGAGACCGCTGCCTGCGGCTGCGGCAAGCACGGATGTCTGGAGCAGTATTCCAGCGCCACCGGCGTTGTGCGCTGCATGAAGAAGCTGCTGGACGAGAACCCGGATACCCCCTGCACCCTGCGCGGCACCGAGTTTGCCGCCAAGGACGTGTTTGATGCCGCCCGCAATGGCGACGCCCTTGCCGCCCGCGAGGTGGACGAGATGACCGATACCCTCGGCATGGCGCTGGCAACCATTGCCGCCACCGTGGACCCGGAGATGTTCATGGTGGGCGGCGGCGTGTCCCGCGCAGGCGAGGTTCTGTTTGCCCCGCTGCGGGAGCACTTCAAGGTCTATGCCTTCAAGTCCTGCCGTGAGACCCCCATCGTGCCCGCCATCCTCGGCAACGATGCTGGTATCTATGGTTCTGTGCGCCTGATCGTGGGCGAATAATTCAGCGGTATTTTTTCAGAAACTTAAAAACCCGGAAACGACGGTCGTTTCCGGGTTTTTCTTTGTACGTTCAATAAAATTTACAGCGTATCTTCCCCCGGCAGCTGATTCCACAGGCGGTAGTAGACGCCCTGCTTTGCCAGCAGCTGGTCGTGGGTGCCGGATTCCACGATGCCCTCTTCGCCCAGCACAAGGATGCGGTCGTAGTCCTTGATGGTGGTCAGGCGGTGGGCGATGGTCAGGGTGGTGCGGCCATGGGCCAGCTTTTCAAGGCTCTGGCCCACCAGGATCTCGCTTTCGTTGTCCAGTGCGCTGGTGGCCTCGTCCAGAATGAGGATGGGCGGGTTCTTCAGGAACACCCGCGCAATGGCGATGCGCTGCTTCTGTCCGCCGGAGAGCTTGACACCGCGCTCACCCACATAGGTATCAAAGCCATCTTTCAGGGCCAGAATGAACTTTTCCGCCCCGGCCAGACGCGCCGCTTCCATGATCTCTTCGCGGGTGGCGCCGGGCTTGCCGTAGGCGATGTTCTGGGCCACCGTGCCGCTGAACAGATACACGTCCTGCTGCACGATGCCGATATCCTGCCGCAGGCTCTTCAGGGTGACATGGCGGATATCCTGCCCATCGATCAGGATGCGACCGCTGGTCACCTCGTAGAAGCGGGGGATGAGGTTGCACAGGGTGGTCTTGCCGCCGCCCGAGGGGCCGACCAGCGCCAGCCGTTCGCCCGGCCGGATATTCAGACTGACGTTGTGCAGCACCTTGTTGTGGTCGTCCGGGTACTCAAAGCTGACGTTTTCAAACCGGATGTCACCGGGGCCGGGCTGCAGCGGTACCGCATCCGGGACATCGCCGATGGTCACAGGGGTGTCCATGATCTCGGCAAAGCGCTCGATGCCGGTCATGCCGCGCTGGAACTGCTCGGCAAACTCCACGATGCGGCGGATGGTGGCAATAAGGGTGGTGACGTACAGCATATAGGCCACCATGTCTCCGGCGGTGATCCTGCCGTACACCAGCGAGAGGCCGCCTGCCAGAATGACCACCAGATACATCAGGCCGTCGAACAGGCGGGTGGAGGTGTTGAAGGCACCCATGGCGTAGTAGCCGAGGGTCTTGATCTGCTCAAAATCCCTGTTGCCCTTTGCAAACTTCTCGCGTTCCTCATCCTCGGCGGCAAAGGCCTTCACGACACCCTGCCCCAGCAGGCTGTCCTCGATGGTGGAGTTCAGCTCGCCGATCTGCACGCGCTGCTGGCGGAACCGCGCCCGCAGCCGTCCGTTCAGGTAAACGGACACCACGCCCATCAGCGGCACGCAGGCGAACACCGCCAGCGTCAGCGGCACACTGGCCCGGCACAGGATAATAAAGGACACCACGATCTTGATGGCCGCAATGAAAAATTCCTCCGGGCAGTGGTGGGCAAACTCGGTCACATCGAACAGGTCGTTGGTGATGCGGCCCATGATGGTGCCTACCTTGGTGTTGTTGTAGTAGGTGTGGTCCAGCTTGAGCAGGTGGTCAAAGGCATCGCGGCGCATATCCGTCTCGATGTGCACGCCCATGATATGACCGATGCTGGACATGTAATAGCTGGCTGCACCGTCGATGATGCGCAGCACAAAATAGAGTGCTGCCAGCCGCAGCACGATGCCCGCCGTCAGGGTGATGCCCACGCCCATGGCGGCGTTGGTGATGGTGCTCATGATCTTGGGCAGCACGATATCACACAGGGTGGTCAGTGCTGCACAGAACAGGTCCAGAAACAGGGTCATTTTGTACTTTGCCAGATAGGGCAGAAAACGCCGGATCAGCGCACCGCTGCCTGCGTGGTGCGCCCCGGGGTCGTTGATCTTGGTTTTTGACATGGTTCCTCCGTTTTTTGGTTTCTTTAGGCCTTTACGATTCAGGATGTTTCAGATACTTTTCAGTGGGCTCGCCCTCTCAGTCAAATCCTTCGGATTTGCCAGCTCTCCCAAAGGGAGAGCCCTTGGCAAAGAGATGAAGTTTGCGCGGACTGCCAAAGGCTCCCACTTTGAGGAAAGACTTCCCCCGGCCGGGGGAAGATGTCACCGCAGGTGACAAAAAGGGGAATCTGGCATCGCGCAAGCGACTGAGAGGGCGAGGCCGTTTTTATTTTTACACTTTTTTACTGTAATCCCGCTCGCCGTAGATGGCGGTGCCGATGCGCACGAGGGTGGCACCCTCCCGGATGGCGTTTTCAAAGTCGCCGCTCATGCCCATGGAAAGGGTCTCCATGGACACGTTGGAATAGCCGCGCTCTCCGGCCTGCACAAACAGCTTGTACACCTCGGCCAGATAGCGGCGGTTGCGGGCATCGTCGTCGTTCACGGGCGGAATGGCCATCAACCCCTTGACCCGGATGTGCTCCTGTGCAGCAGCGGCATCCAGCAGCGGCCAGAGCGCTTCCGGTGCCACGCCGGTCTTGCTCTCCTCGCCGCCGATGTTCACCTCCAGCAGCACGTTCTGCACGATGCCGGCCTTGGCTGCTTCCTTCTCGATGGCGTTCAGCAGATGCTCACTGTCCACGCTTTGGATGAGGCTGGCACGGCCCAGCACCTTTTTGATCTTGTTGGTCTGCAGATGGCCGATAAAGTGGCTGGGCTTGCCGCAGTAAGCACCTGCGTCAAAGTTTGCGCACAGCTCCTGCACATGGTTTTCGCCAAACACGTCAATGGGCAGCGCAGCGCTTGCGGCCACCGTCTCAGCGGTGCGGGTCTTGCAGGCGGCGCACAGCTGCACCGCCGCCGGGTCGCGGCCTGCCTCGCGGGCGGCTGCCGCCATTTTCTCCCGGATCTCTGCCACGGCCTCCTGCATCTGTTCCAGATTCTTTTCTGCCATGATGCTCAGTCCTCCTCGGTATACTTGGCGCGTTCGCCGCCGATGAGCTTCGGGCGGGTGCGGGCACACAGAATGTTCGCTTCACCAATTTTGGAAAGGCTCAGCCGCACCGGCACAGCCACCCGCTTCAGGTGCATCCCGATCAGGGTGCCGCCGATATCAATGCCTGCATGGGCACGGATCTCTTCCACGGCCACAGGCTCCCGGAACTTCTTCCAGCAGGTAGTGGCCCAGCTGCCGCCTGCGTGGGGGCGCGGCACCACGCACACCTCTTCCCAGCCGTATTTTTCGGCGGCTTCGCGCTCGATGATAATAGCGCGGTTCAGATGCTCACAGCACTGCGCGGCCAGCCAGATGCCGTTTTCGGCCAGCACTGGGGCAATGCCCGCGTACACGGCCTGCGCGGCTTCCAGACTGGAATCCTTGCCGATGTGCCCGCCCACGATCTCGCTGGACGAGCAGCCCACCACGAACACATCGCCCTTTTTCAGCTTTGCTTCGGCCAGCAGTTCGGTCACTGCCTGCCGGGCCTGCATCTCGATCTGTTTTTTGAATTCTTCTGTCATAAAAAACACCTCGGTTTTTATCAAAAATCAAAGATTTGCACTGCGCACCTTTTCGCTGCCTGCAAGGCCGAGATACAGCCTGCTCTCCACCGGGCACAGAGCTGTCACACCGCCTGCACCCTTGCTGGAGACCGTCCGCTTCCAGCTGCCGTCTGCCGTATCCACAGCTTCCGCGCAGGGCGCATCGGCAGGCAGGCTGAATAGCTTTTCCTGCAGATTCCGGCCTGCACGCAGGGCAATGCCCCGCAGCAGGGTGCTGTCGGCGTTCTTTTCCAGCCAGCTGCTGCGCGCCCACCGGTAGCCGATGTACAGGGTGCCGTCTTCATCCATAGCAAGCGCACCGGGATACCCCGGCAAGCCGGAAACAAAGCTCTGGCAGTTTTTACCGCCCGCCGTCAGGTCGCGGGCATCGGCGGCAGCGCTCCACACACAGCGGTTCCCAAGGTCAGCCACGAACAGCGTGCTGCCGTCCCGGCTCAGGGCCAGCCCGGAAGCACCGGCCACACCGCCCAGCACCTTCTGCACCGTGCGTGCTGCCGGGTCGTATACATACACGCAGCCCGTGCCGGTGTGGGCCAGCAGTTCGGTGCGCAGAGTGCTCTCCAGCCCGTCCGCGGCACTGGCACTGGCAGCAACCGCAAAGTAGATCCTGCCGTCCGGCGCGGCTTCCACCGCTGAGACAGCCCCCAGCGGTGCACCGTCGATCTGGGTCACTACCTGCTCCACCGCCGTGCCCCAGCTGTCGTGGGCGGCGCGGCACAGGCTGCCGCCGCCGGGCGTGAGGATGCTCAGCCACAGGTCCCCGCTGCCGTCAAAGGCAAAACCGGTCAGCTCACCGTCCACGGAAAGGATGGCCGCATCGTGTCCGCCGTCGGTGCGTACAAGGTCGCTCGTGCGCTTTTTTAAGGCTGCGCCGTCGTATGCTGCGGCATACACAAGGCCGTCCTGTGTGCGGATGCAGTCCACACCCTGATATTCGCCCAGATCCAGCGTTCCCTTATGATCGGCGGCAAGGGCCGTCTGTGCTGCACCAGTGTCCTGCCGGACAGGAGGGGCATCGTACGCCTGCGGCGGCGTATCGATGGGCCGGAACACCAGTGCATACACCAGCGCCAGCAGGATGCACACGCCAAACACCGTGCTGGCCGTGCGGAACCGCTTGAGCAGCGCGTCCCGCTCCACCGCCATCTGGGCCGCATACTCGGCACGGCGGCGGGCGGCGCGGGCATTGGCGCGGTTTGCCCGGCGCATCCAGCGATCCACGAACAATGCCACCTGCGGCCCGATGGTGAGCGACGCAATGGCAAGGATGAGCAGAAATTCAATAAGTCCGATCCTCATAGGGCTTTTTCCTTTATCTTCAGAGCTTTTTCAGGGGGGTATCCCCTTATCGTTTCAGTATAGCATCTGTGGCGCGGCAGTTCAAGCACCCAACTCTGTCTCCCGGCTTTTGCCGCCGCCTGCCGCCTTTTTCTCCATCTTTCCTGCCAAAGCCTTTTTTGCCGTGCTGAAATATGCTATACTGATTATAAATATGGCATTCTGCACCGGAATGCCGCGTGTCAGTGTAAAAGAGGATAACATGGAAGCATTCAAATATCATGTGCAGCCGGGCCGCTACCGGCATTTCAAGGGCAACGAATACGAAGTGCTGGGCATGGCCCGCCACAGCGAGACCGAAGAGGAAATGGTGGTGTACCGCGCCCTGTACGGGGAACGCGGGCTTTGGGTGCGTCCTGCCGCCATGTGGTGCGAGACCGTGGAGCGGGACGGCAAAGTGCAGCCGCGCTTTGTGCGCATTGAGGAGTGAACCGGCAGTTTTTGCCGATGGGATAAAACGGAGGGTGATACTTTTGTACAGTGAACAAAAACAGGCGCTTGCCGCCGAACTGAGCTTCAAGCATCCGGCAGTGCTGGCTGTCAGCGGTTCCGCAGGCAGCGGCAAGACCGCTCTGCTGGCCGCGCTGGTGCCGGTGCTCAAGAGCCGCGGGCTGAAGGTGGGCGTGATCCGCGAGGCTGACGATCTGCGCCTGCCCGCCGAGACCGACCGCCTGCATGAGGCCGGTGCCGAGGGTGTGGCCGTGTTTACTGCCGGGCGCTATCTGCTTACCGAGCAGTTCCGCCTGAACGAGCAGGACCTGCTGGCTTTGTTCGAGCGCCACGGCTACGACCTTGTACTGCTGGAAGGCTTTGGCGACAGCGGCTGGGCCAAGATCGAGGTGGTGCGCAGCTCGGTCAGCCCGGTGGGCACCGCGTTCCAGCCCATGGCCATCGTGGGCGATGTGCCGGGCGCTGATTTTGCACTGGACGATCCTGCTGCTCTGGCAGACTGGATCGAGAACCAGATGCCGTCCCTGTAACGGAGGTTCTGCATGAAACTCATCCGTACCGAAGACGCTGTCGGGCAGGTGCTCTGCCACGACATTACACAGATCATTCCCGGCCAGTTCAAGGGAGCACGCTTCCGCAAAGGGCACATCGTCCAGCCGGAGGATATCCCCGTGTTGCTCTCCATTGGCAAAGAGAATCTCTATGTCTGGGAGAAGCGCCCCGGCATCCTGCACGAGGACGAAGCCGCTGCCCTTTTGTACAAGGCAGCGGCGGGCCGCAACATCCACGGCACTGAGCCGAAGGAAGGCAAGATCGAACTGGTTGCCGACTGCGACGGTCTTTTGAAGATCGACCGCGCCGCCCTGCTGGCCGTGAACCGCACACCCCAAATGATGATCGCTACCATCCACGGCGACCTGCCCGTGAAAAAGGGCCAGAAGCTGGCCGGCACCCGCATCATCCCGCTGGTGATCGAGCAGGAGAAGATGGATGCCATGCAGGCTGCGGCAGGCAGCGAACCCATCCTGAACGTGCTGCCTTTCCACCCGAAAAAGTTTGCGGTCATCACCACCGGCAGCGAGGTATTCAAGGGACGCATCGAGGACAAATTCACCCCCATTCTGGTGGGCAAGCTGGCCGAATACGGCTGCGAAATGACCTATCACAAAACCTGCGACGATGACCCCGCCGGGATCACCGCCGCCATTCTGGAAGCAAAGGCCGCAGGCTGCGAGCTGATCTTTACCACCGGCGGCATGAGCGTAGACCCCGACGACCGCACGCCGCTTGCCATCAAGAACACCGGTGCCGAGATCATCACCTATGGCGCACCGGTGCTGCCGGGTGCCATGTTCCTTGTGAGCTATCTGGACGGTGTGCCGGTGTGCGGCCTGCCCGGCTGCGTGATGTACGCCAAGCGCACCATTTTTGACCTGCTGCTGCCGCGCCTGCTGGCCGACGACCCCATCACTGCCGAGGACATTGCCCGGCTGGGCGAGGGCGGGCTGTGCTTAGGCTGCGCCGAATGCCACTGGCCCAACTGCGGCTTCGGGCATTGCTGAAACCCTCTCAGTCAAAGCCTTACGGCTTTGCCAGCTCTCCCAAAGGGGAGAGCTTTATCAAGGTAAAAATTATGAGCGAAACAAAACTTTCTCATTTTGATGCGTCCGGCAGCGCCGTGATGGTGGATGTGAGCGAAAAGCCCGTCACTGCACGGCAGGCTGTGGCCCGCGGCATCATCACTATGAATGCGGCAGCCTTTGCCGCTGTTCGGGACGGCACCGCCCAGAAGGGCGACGTGCTTGGCGTGGCCCGCATTGCAGGCATCATGGCGGCCAAGCGCACCAGCGAGCTGATCCCCCTGTGCCATCCGCTGCCGCTGAGCAAGCTGACTGTGGATTTTCACCTTCTGCCCGAACAGCAGGCCGTAGAGGCCGTGTGCACCGCCAGGACCATCGGCGTGACCGGCGTGGAAATGGAAGCTCTGACCGGCGTTTCTGCCGCGCTGCTCACCATCTACGATATGTGCAAGGCCGTGGATAAGGGCATGGAGCTGGGCGAGATCCACTTGGTCGAGAAGACCGGCGGCAAGAGCGGGCACTATGTGCGGGCCGAGGGCGGCTATGTTTGATGCATACGGCCGCAATATCCACTATCTGCGCCTTTCGGTCACCGACCTGTGCAACCTGCGCTGCCGCTACTGTATGCCGGACGGCGTGCCAAAGCTGGCCCACGAAGATATTCTGACCTATGAGGAATTTCTGCGGCTGGCTGCGCTGTTCGCCCAGTGCGGCATCGACACGGTGCGCATCACCGGCGGTGAACCGCTGGTGCGCCGGGGCGTGGAACAACTGACGGCGGGCCTGAAAGCCATTCCCGGCATCCGCCGCGTTGCCCTTACCACCAACGGCGTGCTGCTGGCCCAGAAGCTGCCCGCCCTGCTGGCGGCGGGCCTTGACAGCGTGAACATCAGCCTTGACACCTTGCACCCGGAGACCTTCCGGCGCATCACCGGCAAAGACGAGCTTGCCGCCGTGCAAAACGGCATCCGGGCGGCCCTTGTCAGCGGCATACCGGTCAAGCTGAACTGTGTGCCGCAGCCCGGCGTGAACGAGGGCGAGCTGGAAAGCCTTGCTGCCCTCGCACGGGAGCATCCGCTGCAGGTGCGCTTTATTGAGATGATGCCCATTGGCTTTGGTGCCGGGCTGCCCGGCCTTTCCGGCCCGGAACTGCTGGAGCGCTTTTACCGCCGCTGGCCGCGGCTGCAGCCGGTGACCGGTGCGGCCTTTGGCGATGGGCCGGCGGTGTATTATTCTGCGCCCGGCTGGCGTGGCAGCATCGGGTTGATCGCTGCCGTGCACGGCAAATTCTGCGCTTCCTGTAACCGGGTGCGGCTGACAAGTCAGGGCTTTCTGCGTCCATGCCTTGCCAGCGAATCCGGCACCGACCTGCGTGCTCTGCTGCGCAGCGGCGCGGACGACGCGGCCCTTTTGCAGGCCATTCAAAACACGATTCTGGCAAAACCCCGGGAACATCACTTCGGCCAAGGCTCCATGCCCGCCACACGAGGGATGTACCGGATCGGAGGATAACACAAATTTATGGGTAAAATTCTGGCTATCTGCACAAGCCCCCGGCGCGGCACCTTGAAAACGCCGGTGCCGTCCGCTGTTCTCACCCCGGAGTGGGGTATTGTGGGCGATGCCCACGGCGGCAGCTGGCACCGGCAGGTCAGCCTGCTGAGCGCGGAAAAAATTGAAGCTTTCCGTCAAAAGCTCTGGGTGGACTACGGTGCCTTTGGCGAAAATCTGGTGGTGGCAGGGTTCGATCTTGCCACCCTGCCGGTGCCCAGCTTTTTTGCCATTGGGGATGCCGTGCTGGAAATGACCCAGATCGGCAAGGAGTGCCACAGCGACTGCGCCATCCGCCGGCAGACCGGCGACTGCATCATGCCGCGGGAGGGCGTGTTCGCACGGGTGGTAAAAGGCGGCACCATCCACACCGGCGACGAGATGAAGCTGCTGCCCACCCCGGCAGACCTGCCCCTGCGCGCGGCGGTGATCACCCTTTCCGATAAGGGCAGCCGCGGCGAACGGGAGGACAAAAGCGGCCCACTCATTGTGGAGATGCTCACCGCCACAGGCTACAAGGTGGAGGAAGCACTGCTTCTGCCGGACGATGCCGCCCAGCTCAAAACCCAGCTGCTGCGCCTTGCGGATGCCCGTCAGGTGAACCTGATCCTCACCACCGGCGGCACCGGCTTTGCACCTCGGGATATCACCCCGGAGGTGACTTTGAGCGTAGCCGAACGCAACGCGCCCGGCATTGCCGAGGCCATGCGGTACCATAGCCTTACCATCACACCGCGCGGGATGCTCAGCCGCGGTGTCAGCGTGCTGCGCGGCAAGACCCTGATCGTGAACCTGCCGGGCAGCCCTAAGGCCGTAAAAGAAAACCTCGAGTACATCCTGCCCAGCCTTGCGCACGGCATCCGCCTTGCCGCCGGGCTGGACGGCGAATGCGCCCGGAAGTAAAAAAGTATCCCGGTGGGCGGCACCGCATCCTGTACCGTATCAAATGCAAAGATTCATTTTAAAAACAGGAGCGCTTATCATGAACAACACTAAAATTTCCCGCCGCAGCTTTCTGGCTGCTGCCGGTATCGCCGGTGCCGCGGCGGCCCTGACCGCCTGCGGCTCCTCCGCTTCCAGCACTGCATCTTCCGTGGCAGGCTCTGCCGCTGCTTCTTCTGAAGCTGCCGGTGGATCCATGGAGCTGATCGTGTTTGCCGCCGCATCCCTCACCGAGACCCTCACCGCCATCGGCGAGATCTACTCTGCCGAGAACCCCGGCGTGACCTTCAGCTTCAACTTCGACTCCTCCGGCACCCTCAAGACCCAGATCCAGGAAGGCGCGGACTGCGACCTGTTCATCTCCGCCGGTCAGAAGCAGATGAACCAGCTGGACAGCACCGCTTCCGCCGATGTGAACACCGAAGGACTGGACTTCGTGGACAGCGATTCCCGCGTGGACCTGCTGGAGAACAAGGTCGTTCTGTGCGTGCCCGAGAATGGCAATAAGGGCATCGACAGCTTCGATTCTCTGGCCGAGCACCTCAAGGCCGGGGACATTCTGTTCTGCATGGGCAACAGCGATGTGCCCGTGGGCCAGTACACCCAGAAGATCCTTGCCTACTACGCTCTGGACGAGGAAGCACTGGCCGCAGCCGGTGTCATCACCTACGGCTCCAACGTCAAGGAGGTCACCACCCAGATCACCGAAGCCAGCGTGGATGCCGGTGTCGTGTACTGCACCGATGCCTACAGCGCAGGCCTGACCCCCGTGGATGAGGCCACCAAGGAGATGTGCGGTCAGGTCATCTATCCTGCCGCCGTGCTGAAGGCCGCCCCCAACGCCGAGGCTGCCAGGGAGTTTCTGGCCTATCTGCAGACCGACCGCGCCGCGACCGTGTTCGAGAGCGTGGGCTTCACCGCACTGTAAATCCGTTGTTTTTCAGAGCTTCCCCTCCGGGGGAAGCCTTTTTATTCGGAGGTATCATTTATGGACTGGTATCCCCTTTGGAACAGCCTGCGCATCGCCCTCGTCAGCTGTGCGGCGGTGTTCTTCCTTGGCATTTTTGCCGCCTACTATATTGCCAAGCTGCCGCGCACTGTCAAGGGCGCGCTGGACGTGGTGCTCACCCTGCCCATGGTGCTGCCGCCCACGGTGGTGGGCTATTTTCTGCTGCTTTTGTTCGGCGCAAAGCGGCCGCTGGGTGCCTTTTTCATGGAGCATTTCGGCGTGAAGCTGGTCATGAACTGGTACAGTGCCATCTTTGCATCCATCGTGGTGGCCTTTCCGCTGATGTACCGCACGGCGCGCGGCGCGTTTGAAAGCTTTGACGAAACGCTGGCATGGTCGGCGCAAACGCTGGGCCAGTCGGACGTGTGGATCTTCTGGCGGGTGCGGATGCCCTGCTGCCGTCAGGGCATTCTGGCCGGCACGGTGCTGGCCTTTGCCCGCGCGCTGGGCGAGTACGGTGCCACCAGCATGATCGCAGGCTACACCCCCGGCAAGACCGCCACCATTGCCACCACCGTGTACCAGCTGTGGCGCACCAACGACGAAGCCGGTGCCATGCGCTGGGTGCTGGTGGATATCGTGATCTCGGCAGTGGTGCTGCTGGCCGTGAATCTGCTGGAGAAAAAACAGAAAGCAGGTGGCCGCGCATGAGTCTTGAAGTGAACATTACCAAAAAGCTGGATGGCTTTATCCTTCACGCCAACTTTGCCGCGCGCAGCACCGCCACAGCCATTCTGGGCGCATCCGGCTGCGGCAAAAGCATGACCCTGCGCTGCATTGCCGGTATCGTAAAGCCGGATGCGGGCCGCATCGTACTGGACGGCCGGGTGCTGTTTGACAGCGCCCAGCACATCGACCTGCCGCCGCAGCAGCGCGGCGTGGGCCTGCTGTTCCAGAACTACGCACTGTTCCCCAACATGACCGTGGAGCAGAACGTGCTCTGCGGCCTGAAAGCCGAAAAAGACAAGGCCGCCCGCAAGGCCCGCTGCGCCGAAATGCTGCAGGCCATGCGGCTGGAATCCCTTGCCAAGCGCTACCCGGCCCAGCTTTCCGGCGGACAGCAGCAGCGCACCGCGCTGGCACGCATCCTTGTGGGCAGGCCCAAAATTCTGATGCTGGACGAGCCGTTCAGCGCGCTGGACAGCTACCTGCGCGAAGAAGTGGAGGGCGAAGTGGGCAGCCTGCTGGCCGGGTTTGGCGGCACGGCGCTGCTGGTCACCCACAACCGTGACGAAGCCTACCGCCTGTGCCGGGATATGATCGTGATGGATAGCGGGCAGGTGCTGCGCACCGGCGGCACCAAAGAGGTGTTTGCAGACCCGCAGAGCACCACCGCTGCACGGCTGACCGGCTGCAAGAACATTCTGTCCTGCACCCGCGTGGATGCCCACACCGTGCGCCTGACTGGCTGGGATGCGACCCTTCACCTTGCCGCCGAGGTGCCGGAAACCTGCACCGCCGTGGGCATCCGCGCCCACGACTTTGCCCCCTGCGCACCAGCTGCGCCGAACGCGCTGCCAGTGCAGCTGAACTCCACCAGCGAGAATCCCTTTGACTGGAACCTGATCTTTACCGCGCCGGACGGCACCACCCGCCTGTGGTGGAAGGTGAGCAAGACGAACCTGACCGCTGCGTCGCCGGAGGCACCGGCGTTTCTGGGCACTGCACCGCAGAACATCATGCCGCTGGGGTGACGGACAGCACGCCGGGGATTTTCTTCAGCACTTCCTGATTGGCCTTGTTCAGGTCCTTGACCGCGAACCTCAGTCGGATCATGCAGTGTGCCACGCTGGAAATGTTCTCGGTGCCGCCTGCCGGTTGAACTCCTCCGGATAGGGGGAATCCAGATCGTAGGTGCGCAGTCCGGCTTCCACATGGCCCACCGGGATGCGCAGGTAAAAGCAGGCCAGTGCTGCCGCACCTTATCCACAAGCTCACTATTATATGCGCCAAACTCGGAATTGTGCAGGTCGGAAAGCACCACCATCCGGCTGGGCCTGCGGTCTGCCCTGCAAACTCCGGCTGTGCAGGGCCGTTTTTCTGTGGTATACTGGTACTGGAAGCAGCCCGCCGCTGCGGGCACTTTTTTGAAAAGCATTCACGCAAACTTCACAGCTTTTTTTTATTCTTGCTGTATGATATTCTGGTCAAGAAGTCTATTATTGAGGAAGGTGTCTGTATTATGGCTAAGATCCTGATCGTTGACGATGAGCCGCGCATCCGCGAGCTGATCCGCGAACATTTACAATATTCCGGTTATATCTGTGAAGAAGCCGCTGACGGCACAGCTGCGCTGACCCAGCTTTCCGGCGGAGCCTTCGATCTGGTCATTCTGGACCTGATGATGCCGTTCATGGACGGTATGACCTGCCTGCGGGAGATGCGCGCCCGCCACATCAACACGCCGGTCATCATCCTGACCGCCCGCGGCGAGGAATACGACAAGCTGGCCGGCCTGGAGAGCGGTGCCGACGACTACGTTGTCAAGCCCTTCTCTCCCCGTGAGCTGGTAGCCCGCGTCAAGGCCGTGCTGAACCGCACCATGCCCAAGCCCGCCGCTGCCTCCGACACCATGACCTTTGGTGAGCTGACCATCGACACGGCCAGCCACACGGTGCGCGTTTCCGGCGAGGAGGTGGCCCTGACCCCCAAGGAGTTCGACCTGCTGGTGTTCCTTGCTTCCAACAAGGGCATCGCCCTCAGCCGTGAAAAGATCCTGCAGAAGGTGTGGAACTACGACTACTTTGGCGAGGACCGCACCGTGGATACCCATGTCAAAATGCTGCGGGGCCATCTGGGCAAGTGCCGCAGCTACATTGCTACCGTGTGGGGCATCGGCTACAAATTCGACCCCGACGCAACGCGCTGATAAAGGAGCGGAGGATTCATGCGGCACCATCACTCCCCCGGCATCCGCGGCCAGCTGATGTGGTTTTTGTGTTGTATCTGTCTGTTCCTGCTGGCACTGGTGTGGTTTCTGTCCACCCAGCTGCTGGAACCGCTGTACACCAAGCACATTGAAAAACAGCTGACCACTCAGGCAGAAAGCATCACCGCCGAGCTGGACAAGGCTATTGCAAACGGCGAAGCCCTTTCGGCATGGTCTTTTGGCCATCTTACGGTCAACACCACGTTTTTTGACCGGCTTGCCACCCAGCTGTACGCCAGCGGTTCGCTGAACAGCTTCTGTGTGGATATTTCCGATACCACCATGCGCACGATCTATAAGATCGAGAACCAGTCCTACTGCAACCTGCACGAAACGCTGCTCTCGGATTCCGCCAACAATGATATGATCGTTTCCACCGCTGTGGCCATGCGCAAGAAATGCCGCACCACCGGCGGCTTTGTGCAGACCCTGAATCCGCCGCGGCTCTCCGGCTCGGCACAGCTGCTGGTAGGGCGCAACACCTCCGGCGGCGAGTACACCGTTCTGGTCACTACCAGCCTTGTGCATGTGGCTGAAGCCGGCAAGGTACTGAGCACCGTGCTGCCCATGGCAGCGGCGCTGATCTTTGCCTTTGCCATGACGGCGGCATGGCTGTTCAGTGAGTGGTTCACAAAGCCGCTGCGCCAGCTTTCCAGCGCTGCCCGCCAGATGGCCATGGGCAACTATGCCGTGCAGGTGGATACCCGCCGCAGCGATGAGCTGGGCGATCTGGCCCGGGACTTCAACCACATGGCAAGCGAGGTGCAGCATTCTTCGCAGATGCAGCGCGACCTGCTGGCCAACGTCTCCCACGACCTGCGCACCCCGCTGACCCTTATCAAGGGCTATGCCGAGACGGTGCGCGACATTACCGGCGACGACAAGGCCCACCGCGATGAGCAGATGAACATTATCGTGGACGAGACCGACCGCCTGACCGCACTGGTCTCCAGCGTGATGGAGCTGAGCAAGGTGACCAGCGGTGCCGACAAATGCGAGCGCGTGCACTTTGATATGGGCCAGCTGTGCGACGAGGTGAGCGAACGGTACGATGCCATCTGCGCCCAGAACGGCTGGCAGCTCCAGCTGGAGCTGCCGGACGAGGAACTGCCCGTTTACGCAGACCCCAACATGATGCAGCGCGCACTGCATAACCTGCTGGGCAACGCCATGCACCACATCGGCAAAGACGGCATCTTCATCCTGCGGGCCCAGCGCTGCACCGAGGGCGTGCGGATCGAGGTGGAGGACCATGGTCCCGGCATCTCTGCCGACGACCTGCCCTATATCTTTGATCGGTACTACCGCTCCCGTTCGGATGCCGGCAAGCAGGGCACCGGTCTGGGCCTTTCCATCACCAAGGCCATCTTCCAGCAGCACGGCTTCCGCTTTGGTGTGCAGAGCGCCATTGGCATGGGCACTACGTTCTGGTTCATCATGAACGACCTGCCCGCCAATGCAGCCGAGATGGCCGGGCAGGATAATCAGGAATAATTTTAAAGCCGGGATGACCGTGTGGTCGTCCCGGCTTTTGCTTTTTCTATAGAGCATCGTTTCTGCCCGCAATGCTGCGGCCATTCCAAATGATTTACTGGCTGGAATCTGCTGTGCGATAAATTCCGAATGTATTATCCGGTGCGGGCATTTCCACCCGGGAGGCACGATCATTCACAGCCCACATCATCCAGCCCATTGCAGCCAGTGCCGCCAGAATGATGATCCATTTGACAAAATTCGGCAGTTTTTTCATAGAAGATCCTTCAAATCCGTTTTATACTTTATTTTATATTTTCTGCTTTTATTCCGGTCTGCAAAGTTTCCGTGCACATCTGAGCAGCTCTTCGGCCTGCTGGCTGTCCAGCTGCTTCACCCATGCACCGCGCGCTGCTGCGCCCTCGCCGGTGCTGCCCGCTTCGGCAAAGCTGGCAAGGTCCGAGTCGGTACGGCTCTGCCAGGGCGAAAAGCCTTCCGGTGCAATGTGGGCTCCCAGACGGCAGTCCAGCACAGCCGTTTTACCGGTGGGCCGCCATGGCCTGCCCAGAAACACCGTGCCCGCCGGGCAGTCGTCCGAAATAAAGTCGCAGTCCCAGAACACAAACCCGAGGCCATCGGCACGGCCCGAGGGAGCCGTGACGTAGCTTGCAGGCAGGTGGTTGTTCACGGTGCGGATGGTGCACTGCTCAAACAGAGCGTCCGCGCCGCCAAAAATAAAATCGATATCTCCCGCGATCTCGCAGTGCCGGTAATACTGGGCCGTCGGTCGGCGGGGCGCAAAGCGGCCCGGGCCAAGGAAGCCATCCTTCTCCCGCTCCTTCTCCGGCAGAGGGGCGCAGAACAGCGTATCCTGATTGCCTAGCAGCCGCACATTCTCAAAGAGGGTGTGTGAGCAGTCCACATAAGCCGCCACGGCCTGCCCCACCTTTGCCCCGGGGCCGGCATCGTTTTCAATGGTCAGGTCCCGCACCCGCAGTTCTATCCCCCGGAAAAACGCGGTATAGCTGCGGAAGGTGTGGGTGGGCCTGCCGTCCGGGTGCGGCAGACTGCCGCCGTCGCCCCACACGATGCGGGTGCTTTCCATGCCTGCGCCGATCAGGGTGATATCCTGTTTTTCGCACACCAGCTTTTCGCGGTAAACTCCCGGGCCAATGCGGATCTCTGCTGCGCAGGCATAAGGTACGGCCAGCACCGCTTCGGACACCGAAGCAAAATCGCCGCTGCCATCCTGCGCTACGGTTATGGTAAGCATATTTCTGTCCTCCCGTTTTGTTTCTATGCTTCCATAGTATACCTTCTCCTCCGTCGAAAATCAACGAAGTTTGTATGAACATCAAACGCATTTTTCCAGCCGCAGCACCGCCGCCGTAATGTCATCCGGCCTGCCGGTCTTCTGGGCGCGCACGCGGGCCGTTTCCACCAGCGTTTTTGCAACTTTTTCCGGCGCATCTCCTGCCGCAGCGGAAAGCTCCAGCTGCTTTGCCACCCAGCCCGGGCCGTCCACCAGCAGCCCGTCCGAGACCAGCACCGCATAATCGCCCACCGTCAAATGCACCACCCGGCTCTGTCCGTTCACTCCGCCCAGAATGCCCACCGGCAGGCTGGTGTCGCCCACAGCACGCACCCGCCCGCCGTGCACAAGGAAGCCCGGTGCCGCACCGGCCTTGAACAGCCTTGCCGTGCCGGTGTAAAGATCCACGCTGATGAGGTCCAGCGTGGCACCGCTCTCATCCTCACTTTTCAGGGCAAGGGCCACGTTGACCAGTCTTGCCGCCAGCTCTGCGGTAAAGCCCGCCTTGAGCAGCCGGGCCGTCAGCTCGGCGGCAAGGTTGCCATCCACGGCTGCAGGCCTGCCGGTGCCCATGCCGTCGCACAGGATCATCTGCGCTGCCGCCGGGCTGCAGAACTGCTGCACCGCATCGCCGGAAATACTGCCCCGCGCCGCCGCGCCCGCCATGCCGAACACGGCCCGCAGCACAGGCTTTTCGCTGAACAGCAGGGTGGTCATTCCCTTGCAGGAAAGCACCTGCGGCACTTCCAGCGTGCGGCGGCAGATGCGGCCCACCTCCCCGGCCAGCGCGGCCAGCTCCTGCGCCGAGAAGCGGGTGCGCGGCAGCGTGACCGCCGCATGGGTGCGGCCCAGATCATCCAGCGTGACGGCACACTCCTGCGGCGGAGTGCCAAGCTGCGCAAAAAAGTCCGCCACCCGGCCGGATTTATAGGGTTCCGGGTCGCCCGGACGGCCCAGCTGTTCTCCCAACACGCCCAGCGCTTCGGCCACGGCGCTGTACTGCTCGGTCAGGGCAGTGCGCATGGCTTCGGCATGAAGGCGGGCCTCCTTGCGGCTGCGGTACAGCGCAAAGGAGCGGTTTGCCGCTGCGCACAGTGCTGCCGGGTGGATGCACCGGGATAATTGCCCGGGTAATTGAGCCGTTTCCAGCCCGCCGCTGCTTTCCAGCAGAGGGCGCAGTGCTTCCATGCCCTCCAGCGTGGCGGCATACTCCTGCTTCCAGCAGGTATCCCGCCGTCCGCAGTTAAAACAAAGGGTATCATGTGTGTTATCAATTACCCAATGGAAATCCTCACACCGGTGCGGCAGCGTTTCGTAGACATCGTTCACGGTCTCTGCCAGCGATGCAAGGCTCTGGGACACCTGTTCCAGCCGGGTGGCCGCTGCACTGTACTGCTGCGGCTGGGCCTGCCCTGCCTGCGGCTTTTCTTCCGGCTCCGGCACAAGCCATGCTGCGGGCATGGCCGCTACGGCCGTGATGCCGATGCAGACGTTCAGCAGATATTGGAACGCGCTCCCGGGCGGCTGCACACAGAGTGCACCGGTCACGCAGCCGCCCGCGTAGGCGGCTACCGTTTCCATGCGCCGTCCAGGTGCCAGCACCGCCGCTGCCACCGTGGCACAGGCAAGGCCGGATGCCGCAAAGCTGAGGGCCGGGTCTGCCGCGCACAGCGCAGCGCCCAGCACCGCACAGGCCGCAAGCGCGGCTTTGGCCTGCCCTTTGCTGCATAAATACAGTTCCAGCGCCGCGCAGACGATCACGCCCGGCAGCAGCTGCCACAGCTGCACACTGCCCAGCGCCGCCGCTGCCGCCGCACCCACCAGAAGCATCCCGGCACCCGGCTTTTCGGGCGCGAACTGCCGCAGACAAAAGCCCATGGCTGCGGCCAGCAGGGCATCTGCTGCACTGTAAAGCACCAGCTCTGCCCCGCCGCCGCCAAAGGCAAAGCACAGCGCCACGCCCACCAGCGTGCCGCAGCCCGCCAGTGCCGCCGGGGTCAGTGTTCTGGCACCCATCCACCGCACTGCCACTGCAGCACCCAGTGCGCACAGCATACAGACACTGCGCAGCGAGAGCGCGCCAAACCCGTGCAGCAGCACACCCAGCGCCGCACCCGCCGCACAGGGGGCAAAGCAGTCCTCTGCAAAGCCCAGCACAAAGCCCAGACCAAAAGGCATCAGTGCACCGTACACAACGGCCCAGCCGCCTGCAAATCCCACTGCCACAGCCGCCAGCCTGCGCGCTGCCGGGCGCAGCTCCGCCCGCCGTGCCAGTGCTGCCCGCTGTCCATTCTGCCGCCCGACCGCTGCCAGACCCATCCGCTCTGTCATAAAAACTCCCCGCTTTCCGGCGGGGCGTTGTGGTTCTGTTCCCCGCGCTTTCTGCATATACTGTAGCGCGGGCGCGCGGCGATTTTTGGCGCGGTGCAGTGTTCTGCCGCAAACCGGCCCAAAGACGCAAAAAAAGCTCTGCAGCGTTCAAAAATGCTGCAGAGCTTTGTGGTTTTATGGCAAAAATCAGCCGTTCAGCTTTTCAATTGCCGCTTTTACGCGGGCAAGGGTGGTTTCGCGGCCCATCATGCAGGCAAGGTCGGTGCCGCCGCCGGGGGTACGCTGCTTGCCAGAAAGGGCAATGCCCAGCGGGTACAGCAGCCAGCCGTTCTTCTTGCCCAGCTCCTCAGCCTTGGCCTTGCAGGCATCGAAGACGGCATCGCGATTGCCAAAATCCAGTGCTTCGTCGCTGAGCACAGGCAGCAGGGCTTCCAGTGCCTCCTTGGCGGTCTCCGGGGTGGTCTTCTGCTTCTTGTTGGCGTACATGCTCACATCGTACTCGGGCATCGCATCAAAGAAATCCAGCTGCTCCGGGATCTCGCCCAGCACTTCGCAGCGGGGCTGCAGGTTTGAGCACAGCAGCTTTTTGTCGATGGAGGTGTGCACGGCCTTGTCGATCCACGGCTCCGCCTTCTTCTGGAACTCTTCCGGGGACAGGCGGCGGATATATTCCGCGTTGATGGCCCGCAGCTTGAGGGGATCGAAGATGGCCGGAGACTTGGAGATGCCGTCCGGAGACCAGATCTTGACCAGCTCCGGCAGGGAGAAGATCTCCTGCTCGGCATACTCGCCCTTGGGGCTCCAGCCCAGCAGGCAGATGTAGTTCAGCACGGCCTCGGTCAGGTAGCCCTTTGCCACCAGATCCTGATAGCTGGCGTCGCCGTTGCGCTTGGACAGCTTGTTCTGTGCATCCTTCATGACCGGCGGGCAGTGGATGTAGGTGGGGATCTCCCAGCCGAATGCCTGATACAGCAGGTTGTACTTGGGGGTAGAGGACAGATACTCGCTGCCGCGGATCACGTGGGTGATGCCCATGAGGTGATCGTCCACCACATTTGCAAAGTTGTAGGTGGGCATGCCGTCGGTCTTGATGAGGATCTGGTCGTCCATCTCGCTGTTGTTCACCTCGATGTGGCCGTACACCACATCGTCGAAGCCGGTCACGCCCTCGCGGGGGATCTTCTGGCGGATAACATAGGGTTCCCCGGCAGCAAGACGCTTTTCCACTTCCTCCTTGGGCAGGTCGCGGCAGCAGCCGTCGTAGTGGGTCATCTCACCGTTGGCGCGCTGCTCGGCGTGCAGGGCTTCCAGACGCTCCTCGGTGCAGAAGCAATAATATGCCTTGCCCTCAGCCACCAGCTGCTCGGCATACTGCTTGAACATGCCCATGCGCTCGCTCTGCACATAGGGGCCCACGGGGCCGCCGATGTCCGGGCCTTCGTCCCACAGCAGGCCGGTCTCCCGCAGGGTGTTGTAGATGACATCCACAGCGCCCTCCACATAGCGGCCCTGGTCGGTATCCTCGATGCGCAGGATGAAGGTGCCGTCCTCGTGCTTTGCCATCAGGTAGGTGTACAGGGCAGTGCGCAGGTTGCCAACGTGCATATAACCCGTGGGCGACGGCGCAAAACGGGTGCGGACTTTATTGCTCGGCATAGAAAAACGCTCCTTTATTCTCATGCAAAAAAATTTGCGGATAGCTATGTTTTATTGTACTGATTCTGCGCAGTTTTGTCAATGCGGGATAACATCATACATTCACATCTAATCCTTTTCCTTTTGTTCGCAATATGCTATACTTGATTCAACAAATCGAAATTTGGGGAGGTAAAGAGTGTATGAAAAAGAAACTGCGTATTCTGGTTATTTTAATTGCTGTGTTATTGGTAGGTACAGTAGGTTACTATTTCATGCCAAAGAAATTCGGTAAGAATGTAAATCCTTCTGAGGTAGACCATATAAATGTGTTCGATGGAAATACAGGAACTGGTTTTACTATCACCGATTCAGAAGATATCGAATATATAGTGGCGAATATTCAAGGTATTTCAATGAAAAGAGATGGCATTTCACTTGGAAGAACAGGATACAGTTTCAAAATTAGTTATATAAACAGCAACGATAAAGATATCATACCTGTATTTATTCTCAATAGTGATAATATAATTTGTAAAGATCCATTTTTCTATAGATGTGATGGTGGATTATGCTTTGATTACTTAAAAGCATGTGAAGAGAAATATAGAACTAATGTAACAGAATCTATAGAAGAAAAATAACTTCAATTTGACGAGGAGGTGCTTTACATGAAAAAGAGTATATCAAGGATCATCGGTTTGATAATGCTGATTATAGCTATTGTATTTATAATGTTTGCATTGAACCCTCCAGAAAAGAGTTTTCCATGGAACAATACTATTACGTGGTTACTGTATGGTGTATATTTTCTTGTGACAGTAGTGTTGCTTATTGCACCTAAAATGAAGAAATGAGAAATTCCAGTTTGTCGTACTGATAAAAACCCTTTAGGAACTAAAGGGCGCACTTCTATACTCTCCTATCGGGAGTATGTGCGTCCTGCGGAGCTTCATTCCCGGTCAGCAGAAGAAAACTGCACGACCGAGAATGTTTCGTCACTTCGTTCCGTCAAGGGAGCTACACTCCCTTGCGACGCTTGTGCGTCTATCCCTTGTGGACTTGCCGTCCGCAAACAGTATAAAATTCTGTTCGCCGCCAGCAAGTTTGAAGGCGAATAAAATGAATTTTATGGAACAAGCAAATCGGAATTTGAAAGGAGCGTTTTCAATGGCAAGCAAGAAAGTCGAAATGTATGCTAAAAAACGATATGAATTAGATGAAATCAAAAATAAAATCAAAGAAGAATTTGATAAACGTAAGTTCTCCGATGTGGAATTCAAAGACGAAATTATACGTGAATTGGGAGACACCAAAACACTACTATTAATTTTTGAAAACTGGTTTTTACGAACAGGAAGTTATGCCAGTTTAGTAATTATGTTATCCGAGTATCAGGGGTATCAGAGTGCAGATATTATTGCCACTGGTGGTAAAGAAGCTTTCTTTTCTTTTGGTGCAGAAGGTGACTTTGCAAAGTTTGGAGAAGATGCTTTGAAGAATTTAGGCTTTCAAGGAAAAGTTAGATAAATTCCAGTTTTGATTTGACTTAATTCATAACATTTATTAACTGTTATATCTTATCCTCGTGAAGTCCGCAACCCCTTGAAAATGCTAAATTTGTAGCAAGTGAGTTTGCCCTTATGCTTTCCCTTGTGTTATATCCTTTTCCCTCATGTTACGAATGCTCGCAAGGGCAAAATCAAGGGAAAGAAAATCCAGTAACAAATTATAACATGAAATGAAAATGGCAGTAAGAACGGATTGAAATGCTTTCAAAACTTTTAGAAAATTAAGGAAAGGACAGATAAGATATGAGATTGATTTATGCAAGATATAATCCGCAATGTAATAGCATAGATGTAACCACGTTTGAAAATGTAGTGCTTAGAATTGATTGCAATAAGGCAGAGGAAGGATTGAGAACTACTCCCGGTTCCCAGTGTTCGTTGAATGCTTTGGCTATTGATAATCCATTAGAATATGCAAGATTATACTTGGATGGAGAAATGCAAGTATGGGTTGATGCAGAGGATCGTTTAGATACGTGGTGATTTTGCTAATATAATATCATGATAGAGGTCTAGTACTAAAAATTCCAGAAAAATATATAGAACGTACGGTTATTCCATAATAAGAGGCAGGAATCTTAAGTTTCTAGATGTTTGAATTTTGCCTTAAGGTAAATAGAGAGGACACGTTGATTTTTCAGTGTATCCTCTCTATTTAAAAATATTTTTAAATAGTCCTTGTAAAAAGACAAAACGTATGCTAAAATCTATTTAAAGAGATTTTTAAATAGGTAAAAGATATGAGAGAAACTAACATTTTTAAAGTGTTGGCAGATAGCCAGAGAAGAGCCATTCTTATTATGTTGAGAAATGAGCGATTAAATGCTGGAGAGATTGCTGAAAAATTACAGATCACACCGGCTGCTCTTTCTTATCATTTAAAATTATTAAAAAACGCAGATTTGATATCTGAATATAAAGAGAAAAACTTTGTTTATTATGAAATCAACACTACGGTTTTCGATGAATTAATTATATGGGTTAACCAGTTTGGAGGGAAAAAAAGAATGAAAAAAAGTAATGTGGATAGTAGCAATGATACCAGTTGTAGTTACAAGTGTTGTACTACAGTTTATGCCTGATATTATACCTATGCATCATGACTTGGAGGGAAACACTGACAGATGGGGAAGTAAAACAGAAAGCTTTATTTTTCCGGTAATTATTTTGTTTATTACACTGTTTTGGCACTTGCTAATCTATGTGTTTGAGAAAAAATCAAAAAATGCAAATACAGAAAAGGAACAGATGGAAGCAAAATCTTCTGCAAAGGTATTATGTGTTGTAGGAATTTCGCAAGCAATCATGTTCGGGATTATGCATTATTTTATTCTTTATTCTTCTTGGATACAGGCAAATGCAGGTGGTGAACATGCGGTTATTGACATTGCAAAAGTTTCATGTATTTTGTGTGGTATTATATTTATTGTATTAGGAAATTTTATGACAAAGGCAAAACGAAATGCAGTAGTGGGAGTTCGAACCGTTTGGAGTATGCACAATGATAATACATGGAGAAAGAGTAACCGCTTTGGTGCAATATGTATTATTATTACGGGGTTATTGACTATCATTACAACCGTATTTACAAGTGGGATGACTGGCACAATCTTTATGTTGATTTATTTATTATTAGCAACAATTGTAACTGTGGTATACTCAAAAAAGATATATGATAAGGAAATAAAAAAATAATTTGTATCTTTATGCGAGAGGGTGAAATTCCAGTCTTTTACGGAGAGATAACAAACGAAGGGAGGCAATTGCCTCCCTTCGTTTGTTATCTACTCCTTCCACGGTTTGGTGGAGAATATGGTCTTGTTAACTCTCGCTCCTTTATGTCCTGTTTCTTAGATATAAGCCTATCGTGTAGAGACTGCGGCTTTTCTCCATACCGTTGTTTCCAATTCTTAAGGCTGTCCTGATAATCCCCATAAGCTGTCTCTGACTTATGAAATGCTTTGTAGAAGGCTTCCGCATTCTGATACCCGTATTCCTTTACGATATGGGATAATCGGGCTTTCATTCGGGAAATACGTTCCTCCAATCCGGCTATCTCTGTTGAAAGTTCGGAACGCCTTTTTGCTTTGAAGATACCTTTGCTGTCGGACAGTTCAATTTCAAGGTCACTTCGCTGTTTCTCGAGTGCAAAAATTGCTTTATTCTGTTCTTGCAGCTTTTGATAAATTTCGCATAAGTGCTTGTAAGAAACTGCTTCCGGTGATGGCTGTGGTCTTGGCGGTATGGCAGGCTTTGGTGTATCTGTCTGCTTTCTGCTTTCTTCTGGTACAGCTTTCTGCTCTTTGAAATCTGTGTTCTCCGGTCTTGCTTCAAGCTCTTTGGAAATTACTTTATCTGCAAGCTCCAGAGTTTTGAGAAATACTTTGGAGATTAACAGTTCTAATACTGCAATGGCAGTACCGATAATGGAAGATAACAGATTCGGTCTGTTTCCGTAAAGCCATACGGATTCCACAATCTTGTCCGTTATCCGTTCCTTTTTTATCTGCATGATTTCTGACTTGGAAACACCCGTTACAATCGCTCTGTCAACAGTCTGATTCCACAAGGTGCGTTTACTGTTGTCTGCCTCAATCTCGGTGGCTTTCGGATTGTTCTTACCAATCTTTTTGGTGGCAAGATACATACCGCCACGCTCAAAAACTTCTAACCGCTGGCTTTTATCCCACACATACTGATTGATAAGATTGGTATAATCCTGCTTGACGGTATCAAGGAAATTTTCAGCCTTGAAGTGTTTATCCTTAATGGAGAAAATCTGTCTTTCATATACCTCACCTTTGTGAATCACCTTACACCTTTTACGGATATTTCCTTCTTCATCAAGTATCTCTTTCTTGGTGCGTACATGATTTCCCTTTTCGTCATAGAACATATTGCGGGTGGCAACCTTTTCTATGGGCTGTTCCAAGAGTGTACGCTCCGAAAAAATGAGATGGATGTGATAGTTGGTTTTCCGCTTATTGTGATGCAGGGCTGCGATACAGTCCGTTCCGTAAGTCTGTCTGAAATGGTCTGTAAATATCTGCAACAGTCTGTCTGGAGGATACTCCGTAAAAGATTCCGGCAGGGCTATGATCAATTCCCTTGCCTCAATACATTTCCCCTCCGTACCGCTTTTTTTAAATTCTGCCTGATTATATTTTGCAAGGTCAGTCCAAGAAATTACGGTCTGTGGTTTCATATACCGCATACAGATTTTCCTGCTTCTTTGGGCTTGAAATATAATAAATTCTTCCCCGGACATTGTGGAGCTTCGTCATCTGAATAAATGAATTTCTTGGCATGTGCTTCCTCCTTTCCGTATCTGCCAAGTACGAAGCTGCAAGAAATGAGGATGGGAAACTTTCTAATGTCAAAGTGAGTAGGCTACATAGGTAGCCTGTCTACGAACATATCCGCCTGTCGGCGAAAAGCTCCCAGCAGGGCGAAATACACAGAGTACAAATCGTAAGATTTGTGCGAGGGGTGTATTTCGCTCTCAAACGCCGAGGGCTTGTATAAAAAAGTTTCTTCCCCACTTCTTAAATTTCCGGTTGTATCTTAGAGGAAGCACATGGTATAATCTATTTGCGTGTAGGTATATCATGGCTTCGGTCAGATACATACCTTAGGGATGGTCTTAGGACTGTCCCTATTTAATTTGTCACATTTCTTGTGACAGCTCTGACATTTCCTTTGTCCCTTAAGTCCCTGCCTTCATTGGCGGTCATGAACTTTTCAAGCATATCCGTTTTGATAAGGACTTTCCGTCCTACCTTCAATACCGGAAGCTTTTTCCATTCTACCAGTTTCCGCAGGGTATTTCTGCCGATACCCGTATAGTCGGCAGCTTCCTCAATGGACAGTGCAATCTTCACTTCTGTCATTAAAACACCTCCTCTTGAATTGCATAATGCAATTTTGTGACTATGCCTACTATATAACTTTTATATCTTCTTGTCAAGCGTTACGAAATTTTAAAAGTAATTATTAACTTGCATATTGCAATGCTACTTTTACTGTGTTATACTTTAACCATACCGAAAAAGGAGGCGTATCAGAATGAAAGATAAAGAATTACGCAAGTTAATCGGTAGCAGGGCAAAACAACGCAGACTGGAATTAGGTGTCAACCAGCCTTATATAGCAGAAAAGATGGGAGTTACCGCTTCCACCATACAGCGGTATGAGGCAGGAACGATTGACAACACCAAGAAGCTTGTTCTGGATGGTCTGTCGGAAGCACTTCATGTATCAGTGGAGTGGCTGAAGGGCGAGACGGAAGAAATGACAAGTGATGTTACGGATAAAAGGGAATTACAGATTCGTGATACCATGACTTCCATTCTCTCCAAACTACCTTATGATATGAAGGCAGACGAAGCGGATTTTTCCAAAGATTTACTGCTGCTGATGTTGAAGGAATACGAATTATTCGTTGATTCCTTTCAATATGCCTGTAAGAATTTTAAAGGGAATACGGAAGATGCCACAATTGCAAAAGTAATGGGGTTTGAATCCAATCAGGAATATAATGAGATTATGTTCCTTAGGGAAATCACCCATACGGTAAACGCACTGAACGACATGGGCGACATTGTAAGGCTCTATTCCAAGAATCCCGAAACGGCAGCCGTAAGGCTTGCAAATCTTCTTTCAGAGAAAGACTCCGAACCGGTATAGATTAGACAACCGGAGTTATGATATACTTACACGCAGAAAGCATTTCATCAGTTCCGATTGTCGATATCGAAAGGAGTAACGATTATGGCAAAAGGTTCTGTAAGAAAGAAAGGCAAGAAATGGTACTACCGCTTCTATGTGGAAGATGCAAGCGGTAATCTGGTGCAGAAGGAATTTGCAGGTACGGAAAACAAAAGCGAAACGGAAAAGCTGTTGAGGCAGGCAATGGAGGATTATGAAGCCAAGCGGTTTGTTGCAAAGGCTGAAAACATCACACTCGGAGAGTTGCTTGACCTGTGGGCTGATGAAGAATTAAAGACAGGCACATTGAGTAATGGAACGGTTGGCAATTATCTTCAGACAATTGGGAGAATCAAACAACACCCTATCAGCAAAAGGAAACTGAAAACGGTGACTTCGGTACACCTGCAGGAGTTTATGGATTTGCTCTCATTTGGAGGCACTGTGGGAGATTTTATATCAAAAGGATATTCCATTGATTATGTAAGGTCATTTTCAGCAGTATTGCAACAGTCATTCCGGTTTGCGGTATTTCCGAAACAGTTTATTACCTTCAATCCCATGCAGTATGTGGTGATGAGGCACAAAAAGGAAGAAACGGATTTGTTTGCGGATGAAACAGCCACAGACAGAGACAAGGTTAAACCGCTTTCCTTTGAAATGTACCGGAAACTGATTGAACAGCTTGGAAAACGAAGTGGGGATGCGATTCTTCCGGTTCAGATAGCATACTTTACAGGTCTCAGACTTGGAGAGGTAGCAGGTCTGACATGGCAGGATATCAACCTTGAAGAACAGTATCTCACTGTACGCAGGAGCATCCGCTACAATGGTGCTACCCATAAGCACGAAATCGGTCCGACAAAGCGGAAAAAGATCAGGGTTGTTGACTTTGGCGATACCCTCGCAGATATTTTGAGGAATGCAAAAAAGGAACAGCACAAAAACCGTTTTCAGTATGGGGAACTCTACCAGCGGAATTTTTACAGAGAAGTAATGGAAAAGAATCGGGTGCATTACGAGTATTATCATTTGGGAATGACAGAGAATGTGCCGGAAGATTACACCGAAATCTTCTTTGTATGCTTAAGGGAGGATGGTTGTCTGGAACTTCCGGCAACCATAGAAACAGCCTGCCGGACAGCAGGAAGAAAAGTACCGGAGCTTGAAGGTTTCCATTTCCACACACTGAGGCATACCTACACGACAAACCTCTTATCCAACGGGGCTCAGCCTAAGGATGTGCAGGAACTGTTAGGACACTCAGACGTGAGTACCACCATGAATGTCTATGCCCATGCTACAAGGGAAGCAAAGCGGACTTCCGCAAGACTTCTTGATAAAGTGGCAGGCAACGATTAAACAACTGAATAATGAATTTTCCCTTGTAATTATCCCATAAGGGCAAAAACAAGGGAAAAGGATACATATATAGAATTTTCAATGGCGGGAAGCCTTGAAAATATGGGAAAGTTAAGAGAGTTAATAGATAAATTCCAGTTTGCCGTACAGCACTGAACAACAGAAAAGCCCCTGCATTCCAAAACGGATGCAGGGGCTTTTTTGTTTACTTCAAGATGATCTCGCCGTTTTCATCGGCATCCACCACAAGGGTGCCGCCGGATGCCAGCGTGCCGTCGATCAGGCGCTCGGCGGCGGGGTCTTCCACGGCTTTGCGAATGACGCGGCACAAATCGCGCGCACCAAACTTGCCGCCCTGACTCTTTTGCACCAGTGCCTTGAGCGCTGCCGGGGTGTAGCTGTAAGCGATGCCCTTGGCCTCCATGCCGGGCTTGTACTCGTCCAGCATCAGGGCCGCAATGCCCTGCAGGGTCTCCTCGGTCAGGGGCTTGAAGGCGATCACTTCATCCACGCGGCCAAGGAACTCCGGCCGCAGGAACTGGGCCAGCGCCTTGCGGGTCTTTTCCTCGCTGAGCTGTTCCTCGCTCTTGTTGAAGCCAAGCCCGCCGGTGCTCTGGTCGCTGCTGCCGGCGTTGGAGGTCATGCAGATGACCGTGTTGGAGAAGTCCACCGTGCGGCCCTGCGCATCGTTGATCTTGCCCTCGTCCAGAATCTGCAGTAGAATGTTCATCACATCCGGGTGCGCCTTTTCGATCTCATCGAACAGCACCACGCTGTAGGGGCGGCGGCGCACCTTTTCGGTGAGCTGACCGGCCTCCTCGTAGCCCACATAGCCCGGAGGCGAACCGATCATGCGGGACACCGCGTATTTTTCCATATACTCGCTCATGTCCAGACGGATGAGCGGGTCGGGGCCGTCGAACAGCTGATTTGCCAGCTGCTTGACCAGCTCGGTCTTGCCCACGCCGGTGGGGCCCACAAAGATGAAGCTGGCGGGACGGCGGCGGCCGGAAAGGTCGGCGCGGCTGCGCTTGATGGCCTGCGCCACCAGATGCACGGCCTCGTCCTGCCCGATGATCTTCTTTTTCAGCTCGCCCTCAAGGTTTGCCAGCTTTGCGAATTCGGTCTCCCGAATTTTGACCGCCGGAATGCCGGTCCACAGCTCGATGACCTTGGCCACATCGTCCATGGTCACTTTTATCTCGCTGGCAGCAGCCTGCTTTGCGGGCAGCTCTGCCTCGAGCTTGGCGATGCGGGTCTTCCGCTCGGCCACGCGCTCGTAGTCGATGGGCTCGTTCACATCCGCATTCTCCATCTCGGCTTCTTCCTGCTTGAGGGCATCCAGCTCCTTCTGCATCCCAAGATACTCGGAAATGACCGGGTGGGCCAGATTGCAGCAGGCGCAGGCTTCGTCCAGCAGGTCGATGGCCTTATCGGGCAGATAACGGTCGGTGATATAGCGCTCACTCAGGGTGACGGTGGCCGAAAGCACATCGGCAGGCACCTGCACATGATGGTGCTGCTCGTAGTAGTGCTTGATGCCGTTCATCACAGCAAGGGTATCGGCCACGCTGGGTTCTTCCACCCGCACGGGCTGGAAACGGCGTTCCAGCGCCTGATCCTTCTCGATATACTTGCGGTACTCGTTGAAGGTGGTGGCACCGATGACCTGAATTTCACCACGGGAGAGGGCGGGCTTCAGGATATTGCCCGCGTTCATGGCACCCTCGCTCTCACCGGCAGAGGTGATGGTGTGGATCTCGTCGATGAACAGGATCACGTTGCCTGCGGCCTTCACCTCGCTCAGCAGGCCCTTGACCCGCTGCTCGAACTGGCCGCGGAACTGGGTGCCTGCCACAAGGCTGGTGAGGTCCAGCAGATAGATCTCCTTATCCTTCAGGCCGATGGGCACATTCCCCTTGGCAATGCGCTCCGCAATGCCCTCGGCAATGGCGGTCTTGCCCACACCGGCTTCGCCGATGAGGCAGGGGTTGTTCTTCTGGCGGCGGCTCAAAATCTGGATGGTGCGGTAAATTTCGCGGTCGCGGCCAATGATATCGTCCAGTTTGCCTTCCCGGGCCTTGCGGGTCAGATTCTCGCAATAGGTATCCAGAAATTTGCGCTTAGGCGGCTTTTTGCCGTTTTTGCGGTCGGCCTTTTTGTCGCCATCCTTCTTCTCGCTGCTGGTAAAGCCCAGCGGGAAGGTTGCATTGCTGCCGGGGATCAGATCTTCGTCCATGCTGTCCGGGTCAGCATCCTCGCCGCCGTTCGCCATGTTCATCATCATGGAGAGCGGGTTTGCATCGCCCATCTCCTCCATCATGCTTTCCATGCGGTTCTCCATGTTATCAAGATCCTGATCCGACATGCCGAACTGCTTCATCAGATCGTCCACCGGCTTGATGTGCAGCTCACGGGCGCAGTGCAGGCAGTAGCCCTCCTGCTTCATCTGACCATTGTCCATCCGCTGGATGAAGATGATCGCCGGACGTTTCTGGCATCGAATACAGACCATAGTTCCTCCTTTATGCAAAACCCTTTACAGGAAAGGGTTGAAGAGATTGAAGATTTTGTAGTAAAGACTGCTGCTCATCACCGTATCGTTGAGCACATTCAGGTTTCCGCCTGTGATGACGATGATGCCCCACAGGATGCACAGCACCAAATAGATATCCAGCAGCGCCGTGGCACCGCCCACCAGCCAGCCAAGGCCGCGGTTTACCGTGCCAATGACCGGCAGCTTGTTCACAAGGCCCAGCACCGTGACCAGCATACTGACCAGCAGGCGCAAAAGCGCGTAGAACAAGAAGAACAGCACCAGCGTGATCACCGGTGTGAGCAGCGGCTGCAGCACGTTTTCCACAATGGAATCGGCCAGCACCACCGCGTTATCGGCCAGCACAGCGCCAATGGAGCGCTCGCAGGCTGCCACGATGGAAGCGCGGAAAGAAGCAGGCAGGAAGCCCGCATACTTTTCCGCAATGCCGGAAAGGTCTACCGCACCGCCCGCAGCAATGTTTGCTGCGATCTGGGTGCGGAAGCCGCCTGCCAGCATGTGTTCGAACACCCAGCCGGCGCAGGCAGCGGAAAGCTCCTTGGCCCCCAGCAGACTGAACAGATTGCCCACCAGCTGCACAATGGACGAAAGAAAGCCCTTGCGCGCATAGCGCACCACCAGAATGATCCATGCTGCCGTGCATATGATATCAAAAAGAAATGACGGATTCTTGAACATACCTTGTTTTCCCTGTTATTTTTATCACTTTCCCCGCAAGAGTGCTATTTACGCATGATCTTCTCACCCAAAAATCACTGTCCGCTGGAAGCTGTCTGCTCCGGCGGTGTGACCACCTGCACCGTGTTGCCGCTGAGCACCATGATCTGCTTGCCCTCGATCAGTGCCCGGGGCCGGGCCGAAAGCGGCTGGCTCCACTGGAACTCGCCCACACTGTTGAAGCGCTCCACCGTGCTGTCGGTGAGCAGGTAGAAGCCGTCGTTCTTTGCCCGGATGATCTGGCTGGCCGAGAGCACGCTGCCGCTGTAACCCACGGTCAGCTCCCCGTCCAGCAGCACCGCCGTGCTGGTCTGGCCATTGCTCAGCAGCAGGGCCGCACCGTTACTGGTGTTGGACACGCTGACGAGGGTGCCGCCGCCAAAATCGTAGCTGGCGCGTTCGCCTGCGCTGCCGCCGCTCGTGTTGTACAGCACGGCGCGGTTCTCATAAAGCACCAGCAAAAAGCCGTTGGACATCCAGCCCATCCACTGGGGCACACTGTTCTCGGAGCCAAGGCATACCGGGTCGCCCTGCGAGAGGGGCAGTACATAAAGGTTCGTGGTCAGCTGGCCGCCCACCGCCGATACAGCGGCCACGGCAAGGCGGCGGCTGTCCGGCGCAAAGGCCATGCGCAGCGGGGTGCCCTGCTCACTGGTCAGGTTCCACACCAGTTGCTGCTGCATACTGGAATTGTAAACGGTCAGCTTTGCCACGCTGTCGGTGCTGTCGGTCACAACAGCCACCTGTCCGGCATCTGCCACGGCACACAGCGAGATGGTGCTGTCCATGGTTTTGGTATAAAGGTTCTGGGTGCGGCTTTCCACCCGCAGCTCATTGCCGGAGCGGTTGTACAGCACAAAGCGGGTCTTGCCTGCAGCAATGGCCGGGCGGGCATAGCCGCTCTGGATGCTGTTCAGGCGGGTGCCGCCAAGACTGTATACCACGCAGCTGTCGCCGCCCATCTCCACAAAGCTGCCAGACATCTGCGCCACCGCATCCGGGTCGGTGATGCCGGTCTGCTGCGGCCAGCCTGCGGCTGGTGCCAGCGCGATGACGGCAGTATCCACAAGGTCTTTTGCGCGTGCAATGGAAGACCCCACTGCGCCGGTGGCAAACAGGACAAGGATGGTCAGCACCGCTACGATGACGACGGTGCGGCGGATGCGCCGTGTGCGCACCCGGGCCCGGGCGGCTTCCAGATATTCGACGCGTCCGGCAGAAAGCGTCTCCCCTTCGGCGGAATGTCCGCCGCGGCGAATTTTGCTCATGAATGGTTCTCCTTACAGATCATACTCCACACACTTCAAAAACAGGCCCTTGGCGGGCAGGGTCGGCCCGGCGCGGCTGCGGTCACGGCTTTCCAGAATGGCGGGAATTTCCGCCGGGTCCAGCCGGCCTGCGCCCGCTTCGCACAAAGTGCCCGCCAGAATGCGCACCATGTTGTACAGGTAGCCGTCGGCGGTCACTTCAATGTCGATCTCGTCCCCCTTGCGGGTAACATGACAGTCCGTGATGGTGCGCACGGTATCGCCATGGGCTGCAGCGGAAGAGCCCGCCGCGCACAGGGCCAGAAAATCGTGCCTGCCCACAAACTGCTGTGCCGCCGCCTGCATTCTGGCTTCGTCCAGATGCCGGGGCACCCGGGTGTAATAAGCCGCGTCAAAAGGCGAGTCGATGGGGTGGTTGTGGATGCGGTAGAGATAGGTTTTGGTATGGGCCGCGTACCGGGCGTGGAAGTCTTCCGGCACCACCTGCGCGTCCAGCACCCGGATGTCCGGCGGCAGATGTTGGTTGAGCGCCAGCGGGAGCTTTGCCGCCGGGATGCGGGTATCGGCGTGGAAGTTGAGCTTGAAGCCCAACGCGTGCACCCCTGCATCGGTGCGGCTGCAGCCCTTGATATCGGGGCGGCTGCCCAGCACGGCCTGCAGCGCATCCTGAAAGGTTTGGGCCACGCTGCGGCCATTGGGCTGCACCTGAAAGCCGCAGTAGTTCGTGCCGTCGTAGGCAAGGGTAAGTAAAAAATTCATAAAGTTTGTTCCAAATGATATACAGGCTTGCCCTCTCCGTCATTGCTCCGCAATGCCACCTCCCCCAGAGTGGGAGGCCTTGGCATTCCACGCAAGCTTTCTGGTTTTGCCAAGGGCTCTCCCTTTGGGAGAGCTGTCACCGAAGGTGACTGAGAGGGCGAGGTCGTTCACCTTAAAAATTCGGGAACACCAGCCGGGAGGCAAGGATCACTGCAAAGCAGGCGATGCACACGGCAAGGTCGATATAATCCTGCTTTTCGCAGCGCAGCACCTTCAGGCGGGTGCGGCCGTCGCCGCCCCGGTAGCAGCGGCATTCCATGGCCATGGCCAGCTCGTCCGCGCGGCGGAAGGCCGAAATGAACAGCGGGATGAGCACCGGCACCAAGGCTTTTACCCGGTCGGTCATCTTGCCGGTGTCCAGCTGGGCACCGCGGGCTTTCTGGGCGTTCATAATTTTGTCCGTCTCCTCAATGAGGGTGGGGATGAAGCGCAGGGCAATGCTCATCATCATCGCCAGCTCGTGCACCGGGAAGTGCAGTTTGCCCAAGGGCTTGAGCAGCTGCTCGATGGCATCTGTCAGCACGATGGGGCTGGTGGTGTAGGTGAGCAAGCTGGTGCCCGCGATGAGCGCCATGACGCGCACTGCCATCAGCACAGCATAGCGCACACCCTCGGCATAAATGGTCAAAAACCAGATGTGCACCAGCGGTTCGCCCTCGCCTGACACAAAGAACAGGTTCAGCACCGCTGTGAAGATCACAATGGGCAGGATGGGCTTTAAGCTCTTCAGGATCATTTTGCCGGGAATTTTTGCCACCTTGTACATTGCTGCAAGGAACAGAATGGAAAGGGCAAGGCCCAGCGGATTGGAAGCTGCAAACAGCAGCACGATATAGGCGATGGTCAGCACCAGTTTCAGGCGCGGGTCGAACCGGTGCACCAGACTGTCGCCCGGGAAGTGCTGGCCAATGGTGATATCTCTCAGCATCCGGCAGCGCCTCCTTCCTTCTTTGCTTCCCGCGGGAGCACAAGGCTCTCGCCCGCCTCCCGGCGGCGCTTGGCCTCCAGGATCATCTTGACCGCATAGGGGATGGTGTACACATCAGCGGGCACATCCACGCCCATCTCCCGCAGCTTGAGGAAGATCTTCGTCACCTGCGGCACGGAAAGCCCCAGCTCCAGCAGCTCCGGAGCGCGGGCAAAGACCTTTTTCCACCGTGTCGTACATGGCAATTTTCTTATTGCTCATCACCAGAACACGGTTGGCGTACTTGGCAATGTCCTCCATGCTGTGGGACACCAGCAGCACGGTGGTTCCGGTCTTTTTGTGGTATTCCTTTACTTCGCTGAGGATGTCGTCCCGTCCCTCCGGGTCAAGGCCCGCAGCAGGCTCGTCCAGCACCAGAATGCGGGGCTTCATGGCCATAACGCCCGCCACGGCCACCCGGCGCTTCTGGCCGCCGGAAAGCTCAAAGGGACTGCGCTCCAGCAGGGCCGGGTCAAGGCCCACGAAATCGGCGGCTTCATGCACGCGGCGGTCGATCTCGGCTTCGTCCAGACCCATGTTCTTGGGGCCGAACGCGATATCTTTATAACAGGTCTCCTCGAACAGCTGGTACTCCGGGTACTGGAACACCAGACCGGTGAGGAAGCGGAAGTCCCGGATCTTCTCCGGATCTTCCCACAGGTCGCGGCCATCGATATAAATTTTGCCGCTGGTAGGCTTGTTCAGGCCGTTCATGTGGGTAATGAGGGTGCTCTTGCCGGAGCCGGTGGCCCCGATGATGCCCACAAAGTCGCCCTCTTCCACCGTAAAGCTCACATCGTCCAGCGCAGTGACCGCATTGGGCATGCCGGGGTTGTAGACGTAGCTCAGATGTTCTACTTTGATGATATCTGCCATTTGCGTCTGCCCCCCTTACTGCAAAAGCTCGTACAGAGCCTGTGCGCATTCGCCGGTGTCGATGATGCCCTCCGGCATCGGGATGCCGGCCTTCACCAGCTCGTCCCGCAGCTCTGCAGCCTGCGGCACATCCAGATGCAGGGAGCGCACCTTCTCGGTCTGGCTGAACACCTCTTTGGGGGTGCCCTCCATCACCACATGGCCCTTGCTCATCACCAGCACACGGTCCGCCTGCGCAGCTTCCTCCATGTAGTGGGTGATGGACACCACGGTGATGCCCATGTTCCTGTTCAGATAGTGGATGGTCTGCATCACCTGCTCACGGCCCCGGGGGTCCAGCATGGCGGTGGCTTCGTCTAAAATCAGACAGTCCGGCCGCATGGCAACAACGCCTGCAATGGCAACGCGCTGCTTCTGGCCGCCGGAAAGGTTGTGGGGTGCGCGCTCACGGTACTCATAGATGCCGGCCATCTTCATGGAGTCGTCCACGCGGCGGCGCATCTCTTCGGGCGGCACACCGAGGTTTTCCAGTGCAAAGGCAACGTCTTCCTCCACCACGGTGGCAACGATCTGATTGTCCGGGTTCTGGAACACCATGCCCACGGTCTGGCGGATATCATAGATCTTGTCATCGTCTGCGGTGTCCATGCCCTCCACGTAGACCTTGCCGCTCTCCGGCAGCAGGATGGCGTTGAAGTGCTTTGCCAGCGTGGACTTGCCGCAGCCGTTGGCACCCAGCACGGCCACGAATTCGCCGCGCTTTACTTCCGTTGAGACACCGTCCAGTGCGTAAACCGGCTGGTCGCTGTCGTAGCGGAATTTCAGATTTTGTGCTGTTAAAATCGTCTCTTCCATTTGTGTTTCTCTTTCTGGTGGTGCGCCCCTCTGAAAGGGGCTGTACCCCAAATCTCAGATTATTTTATAAACTCCCCCAGCCACCTGCGGCGGCAGCCCCCTCAAAGAGGGAGCCTTTTGGTTTTCTGCCGTCAGAAAGCCTCCCTCCCTGAGGGAGGTGGCATCGCGAAGCGATGACGGAAGGAGTATTTACTCTTCCCAGATGGCCGTGGCGCCGCAGGGCACCACGCCGCCGGTGGCAGAGACCGGCAGGCCGATCTCGTCGCAGGAGGTCTCGCCGCCAAAGCGGGGCACCAGCGTGGTCTTGAGCATATATTCCATGACCGCCGGGGACAGGCCTGTGGTGTAGCTGTTCACCGCAAAAAACAGCGGTGTATCGCTCAGCACCTCTTCGCACTGGCTGATGAGGTCGTAGATGCAGTCCTCCAGCTTCCAGATTTCACCGCCGGGGCCGCGCCCGTAGCTGGGCGGGTCCATGATGATGCCGTCGTAGGTGTTGCCGCGGCGTTTTTCGCGGGCAACGAACTTGGCACAGTCGTCCACCAGCCAGCGGATGGGTCGGTCGGCAAGGCCGCTTGCCACGGCATTGTCCTTGCCCCACGCCACGATGCCCTTGGAGGCATCCACATGGCAGACGGTGGCACCTGCCGCCGCACAGGCCAGCGTGGCACCGCCGGTGTAGCCGAACAGGTTCAGCACCTTTACCGGGCGGCCTGCGGCACGGATCTTTTTGGCGTACCATGCCCAGTTGACAGCCTGCTCCGGGAACACGCCGGTGTGCTTGAAGCCGGTGGGGCTGACGATGAGGGTGAGCTTATCCTCGCCCTCGCCGCAGCTGATCTTCCACTTTTCGGGCAGACGGCGCTTGTACTCCCACTCGCCGCCGCCCTGATTGGAGCGGTGATAAACAGCATCTGCCTTTGCCCACAGCGGGCTCTGCTTGGGCGTTTTCCACACCACCTGCGGGTCCGGGCGGATGAGGATGGTCTCACCCCAGCGCTCCAGACGGTTGCCATCGGTGGCATCCAGCAGTTCATAGTCTTTCCAGGTATCTGCAGGGCGCATAGCGTCCTCCCTTCTCTTTTATCCGTTTCTTACTGGCCCAGAATGCGCTTGTTGATCTTATCCACGATGCGGTCGGCGCAGCGGTGGATGGCGTCCAGATTCTGGCCCTCCACCATCACGCGGATCTTCGGCTCGGTGCCGGACACCCGCACCAGCACGCGGCCCATGCCCATGAGCTTCTGCTGCTCGTTCTCAATGAAACCGGCCAGAACTTCGTCCTCTTTGTAAGCTTTTTTCTGGACGGCGTTGGCGGTCACATTCACCAGCACCTGCGGGTACTGGGCGTAGATGCCGTTCAGCTCGCTCATCTTCTTGCCGCTCTCAGCCAGCAGCTTGAGCAGCTTGCCGGCGGTCAGCTCACCGTCGCCGGTGGTGGCATGGTGCAGCAGGATGACATGGCCGCTCTGCTCGCCGCCGATGGCAAAGCCGTTCTCGCGCATGTTTTCCAGCACGTAGCGGTCGCCCACGGCGGTCTTTTCGGTGTTGATGCCCTGACTCTCCATATATTTGATGAAGCCCAGATTGGACATGACCGTAACCACGGCGGTGTCGCCGTCCAGACGGCCTTTTTCCTTCATGGTCATCGCCAGCAGGGCAATGATCTTGTCGCCGTCCATCTCCTGACCCTTTTCGTCGCAGCCAAGGCAGCGGTCGGCATCGCCGTCAAAGGCAATGCCGCAGTCAAAACCGCCTTCCACCACAGCCTTTTCCAGATTTTCCAGATGGGTACTGCCCACACCCTTGTTGATGTTCTGGCCGTCAGGCTCAATGCCGATAAAGGTGCACTTTGCGCCCAGACGGGGGAACAGCTTCTGCGCCACGGCAGCCGAAGCGCCGTTTGCACAGTCGATGCAGATGTTCAGGCCGGTCAGGTCGCCGTGGATGGACTCATACAGGTGATCCACATAGTCCTGCAGGCCGTCATCGCGGCGGTACACACGGCCCACCTCGGCACCGGTCTTCAGCTCAATGCCCGCGCAATTGTTGTCGATGTAGGCTTCGATCTGGTTCTCCACCTCGTCCGGCAGCTTATAGCCGGTACCGGCAAAGATCTTGATGCCGTTGAACTCCATCGGATTGTGGGAGGCAGAGATCACGATGCCGGCATCGGCATTGTACTTGCCCACCAGATAGGCCACAGCGGGCGTTGGCAGAACGCCCAGACTTTCCACATCCGCACCCACGCTGCACAGACCGGCGGTCAGGGCTGCTTCCAGCATATCGCCGGACTGGCGGGTGTCCTTGCCGATCAGGATGCGCGGACGGTGGCCGGTGCTGCCGGTGAGCACCGCAGCAGCGCCGCGGCCGATCTTCATTGCCAGCTCACAGGTCAGGTCTGCGCCTGCAACACCGCGCACGCCATCGGTTCCAAAGTATTTTCCCATAATAATACCCCACTTTCTATAGAAAGAAGAACCCTCTCAGTCAATGCCTTGCGGCATTGCCAGCTCCCCCAAAAGGGGGAGCTTTTTGGCATCTTTTGGTTTTTCGCTCATGAAGCTCTCCCTTCGGGAGAGCTGGACGCGAAGCGGCCTGAGAGGGTCAGAACAAACTCTGCTGCCCGTTGTCCTCGGGCGCAGCGGCCTCCGGCGCTTTCAGGCCCAGATGTTCGTAGGCCAGCCGCGTTGCGCAGCGGCCCCGGGGTGTCCGGGTCAGAAAGCCCATCTGCATCAGATACGGCTCACACAGGTCTTCCAGCGTGACGGATTCCTCGCCGAGGGCCGCCGCCAGCGTTTCCAGACCCACCGGGCCGCCGTTGTACATTTCAATGATCGCACGCAGCATACTGCGGTCCAGTTCGTCCAGACCCAGTGCGTCCACGTCCATCCGCTTGAGGCCCATCAGGGCCACATCCCGGTCAATGATGCCGTCGCCCAGCACGGTGGCAAAGTCGCGGATGCGCTTCAAAAAGCGGTTTGCCACGCGGGGCGTGCCGCGGCTGCGCTTGGCCAGCTCGTAAGCGCCTTCCGGCGTGATGGGCTGGTCGAGGATGCCTGCCGAACGCTGGATGATCTTGCTCAGTTCATCCGGGCTGTACAGCTCCAGCTTGAGCAGCACGCCAAAGCGGTCGCGCAGAGGGCCGGTGATCTGGCCTGCACGGGTGGTGGCACCCACCAGCGTGAACCGCGGCAGGTTGATGCGGATGCTCTGGGCGCTGGGGCCTTTGCCGATCATGATATCCAGCGCATAGTCTTCCAGTGCCGGATACAGCACCTCTTCCACCTGACGGGACAGGCGGTGGATCTCGTCGATGAACAGTACATCGCCCTCCTGCAGATTGGTGAGCAGGGCAGCAAGGTCGCCGGGCTTTTCAATGGCCGGGCCGCTGGTAATACGGATCTGTACGCCCATTTCGTTGGCAATGATGCCTGCCAGTGTGGTCTTGCCAAGGCCCGGCGGGCCGTAGAGCAGGATGTGGTCCATCGGTTCGCCGCGCCGCTTGGCAGCTTCCAAGTAAATTTTCAGGTTCTGCTTGACCTTTTCCTGCCCGATATAGTCTTCCAGATGCTGCGGGCGGAGGTTGTTTTCCTCGCTGTCCGCCGCCGTCATGCCGGGCTGCATCATTTTTGCGCCGTACAGCGCAGTTTCGTCCTGCATTCTTTACCTCCTGCCTGCCATGCTGCGCAAGGCCAGTTTGATGATCTCTTCCACGGGCAATGCCGCGTCGATCTTGGAAACGGCAAGCGCTGCTTCGCTCTGGCTGTACCCCAGCGACACCAGCGCCGCAATGGCCTGACTGCTGCCCTGAGAAGCCTGTGTGTCGGCGGAAGCACCTGCCACATCCTCCAGCGAGATGCCGTCCACAAAACCCTTGGCGACCTTATCCTTCAGCTCCAGCACGATGCGCTGTGCAAGCTTCGGCCCCACGCCGGAAGCCGCCTTGAACGCCTTGTGGTCCCCCGCCGAGATCGCCAGTGCCACGCGGTCCGGCTCCATCACACTCAGGATGGCAAGTCCCACCTTAGGCCCCACGCCGGACACGGCGGTCAGCATCTCAAAGCAGGCCTGCTGCTCCTCGGTGGCAAAGCCGTAAAGGCTCACGTCGTTCTCGGTGACGCTCATCACGGTATAAATGGTGGCTTCCTTGCCCACGCCGGGCAAGGCCCCGGCCACGCTGGCCGGGCACTGGGCATAGTAGCCTACACCGCCGCAGCTGAGCACCACCGCGTTCATGCTTTTTTTGACGATTTTTCCTGTCAGACAGTAGATCATAGCGTGTTCTCTTTCCTAAACAAACCTGACTTTTATCAGCATCCTCGCCCTCTCCGTCATTGCTGCGCAATGCCACCTTGTTCCCCTTTTTGTCGCTCACGCGACATCTTCCCCCGACCGGGGGAAGTCTTTCAAAGTGAGAGGCTTTGGCAGTCCACGCAAAGCCAATGGTTTTGCCAAGGGCTCCCCCTTTGGGGGAGCTGGCGAACAAAGTGAGCCTGAGAGGGCGAGCCTGTCAATCTTAAATCGGCCCGGCCACACGGCGGACAAAGCGGTTGAGCTGGTTGCCGTTGGTGTGGCAGAAGGTGATCGCCATTGCCAGCGCATCGGCGGTATCGTCCGGCTTTGGCACGGCGGGCAGATGCAGCAGCACGCGGGTCATCTCCTGCACCTGCTTTTTCACGGCCTTGCCGTAACCGGTAACAGCCTGCTTTACCTGCATGGGGGTGTACTCGTAGATGGGCAGGCCTGCCTGCGCTGCCGCCAGCAGGATCACGCCGCGGGCTTCTGCCACGCCGATGACCGTGGTCTGATTGTGCTGGTAGAACAGCTTTTCGATGGCAAGCGCCTCGGGCCGGGTGCGCTCGATCACCTCTTTGATGCCTGCATACACCTCGTCCAGACGGCGCTCGAACGGCACGCCCGCGTCGGTGCACACCGCACCGAAATCCACCGGCGCAAACCGGTTGCCTGCGTAATCCACCACGCCCCAGCCCACGATGGCGTAGCCGGGGTCGATGCCCAAAACTCTCATGCTGCAAATACCTTCCGATACTATTCCTATTATAACTTTATTATTATATCACAACAAAACAGTGTGAGCAACAGAAAACCTTTCGCCTGCCGCCGCCAAATGTGCGCTGGCGCGTAAAAAGGGCAGTCAGCGCCCCTGCCTTTAAAAAAGTTTTACAATTTTTGAAAAAGCACTTGCTTTTTGGCAGAAGGTATGGTAATATAATCAAGCTGATTTCGGCAAAACAGAATATGGACGGTTAGCTCAGCTGGTAGAGCATCTGCTTGACGTGCAGGAGGTCACAGGTTCGAGTCCTGTACCGTCCACCAAAACAAGAGCCTCTGACTTTGGTCAGGGGCTTTTTTGTTGCGTCATCCACTAACCCACGTCGGAGCCGGACGGTACAGGACTCGAACAGCAGCGGAGGCGACCGCCGCCTGCGGCGGAAACAGGGAGCCGAGGCTGGGACAGCGTTCTGATTTTTCAAAGCCCTGCCAAGGGGCTGCGGAAAAATCAGCAAACGCAACCCGTACAGGTGCCAGCCGTCAGATTCCGTCAAGGTTCCCAACGCCTAGGAATGTCTACCAAGAAAGATGCCGCCAGACCATTCGGTCTGGGGACTTTTTTCGTGGTGGATGGTACAGGACGAGAACCGGAACGAGCAAAGGCAGGGTATCACCATGACGGTGGTATCCTGCCTTTTGCTTTGATATGTTTTATCAGTAGATCACAGCATCCGTTGCAGTATAGCCTTCGAGAGAATTCTCCTTGACCTGAATACAAATATAAGTGATCTCAGAATTGCTTGCAGCAAAGAACTGGCGCTTTGCCATAGGAGAAATCTTCAGCCAGTCGCCTGCTGCAAGGCTGATTTCTTCGCCATCGATAACGACCTTGCCTTTGCCGGAAAGAACACCGTAGATTTCCTCATTTGCCTTGTGGGAGTGAACAAATGGAACATTTGCTCCCGCAGGAAGCGTATTCAGGCTGATCTCCGCACCAGTCAGGGCGAGCTTTTCATGAAGCTCCGTCCGGTTTTCTTTTCCAACTGTCATTTTTGTGTAGCTTGCCATTGTAAGCACCTCCAATTTGATTCGCAATCTTTCATTGCCTGAGCTAAGTATAGAAGCTCACACATTCAAAAACAAGTACGCACCTTTTTGTAACTGTACACTCAAAAATGAATGTGCTATACTATACACAGAGGTGACTGATATGCGTACAAAAGAAGAACTGCCGGAATGTCCGGTTGCAACAGCAGTATCCCTGATTGGCGGAAAATGGAAGCTCTTGCTTCTGCGCAATCTGAAAGAGCGTCCATGGAGATTCAATGAGTTGCAAAGAAGCATCGACGGGATCTCGCAGAAAGTTTTGACCGAGAGCTTAAGACAGATGATTGATGATGGACTTGCCTACCGCCGTGATTATCACGAGAATCCTCCCAAAGTAGAATATGGGTTGACCGATCTCGGAACGGAAATGTTACCAATTGTCAATGCACTTGCAGACTTTGGCAATTACTATAAATCAGTCGTTGATCGGTCATGATCGATATTATGAAGCAGGGTTTGGGGCTCCGCACACCCCAACAAGAGCGCTTCGGAAACTCACAAGAGTTGAAGAGTTTTGGTGGGCGGTACAGGACTCGAACAGCACGGCCACGCCGCAGGCGGGGCAGCAGAACGGTCCTGCGCCAGCAAATAGCACAAAACCCGGAACCTTTTCAGGGCCAACGGCTCAAAAAGGGTTCCGGGTTTCTGATTTTGCGCTATTCCTTTGTGCAAGCTGCTATCGCATTTTTATTTTCGGGTATAGGCTTCCATGCCGTGCTCGGCGGGGTCGTAATATTCCATCAGGGTGATGTAGTTTTCCGGGTAGTGGCAGAATGCCGCACGCAGAACGCTGTCTGCCGGGCTGTTCACGCTCATCAGGCTGAGGATGTAGTACACCAGCATCCGCAGCACATCGCTCTCCACCTCGTAGCACAGACCCACCGCCAGCACCGGCACCACCACCTGCTGCGCCCGCAGCGGCACGATGGTCCCCACCTGCTCCAGAATGGGTCTGCTCATGGCCGAAGCCGTCATCACGCAGCGCAGCACCTTCGTCCACGACATTTTGCGGATGTTCTCCATGCTGCGCAGCCGTTCCATCACAGCTTCATCGTCCAGGATCACGCCCTCGGCCGCCTCTTTCTCCGAGAGGGTAAAGGCACACTGCAGCATATCCATAAAGGCAGCTTCATATTTTTCGTGGTAATTTGCGGCGCTTTTGCAGAACGCCAGAGCCGCCGCGATCACCGAATCCACATCTTCCTTTGTGGCCAGCTGGTCGAACCGCAGCGGCACGCCGCCCATCCGGCTCTCGATGATGCTCAGATCATCCAGCTCGTTCTGGTACGCCGTGGAGGGCAGAAAGCGGTCGTTTCCGTTGCGGTGGTAGCCCCACTCTTCCGGCATCACGCGGGCCACGATATCGCCGCTGGAAATGATGTTGAAGATATTGCTTACATCCCAATCCGTTTTCAGTCCGCCGTCTGCAGTGTGGTCGTTGTCGTAGTCCGCCTGCAGATCCGGGCGGTCCGCTGCCGTCAGTGCCGCCGGTGCGGCAAAGGTGTAAACAAAGGTATTTTCCTGCGCGATCTGCGGCAGCTGCTGCCGGATGCGCGCCGCCGTCAGGTTTGCCACAGCCGCGCCGCGGCTGTAGCCGCCCAGCCAGAGCTTGATGGTGCCCAGCGTTCCCGCTGCAGCCTCGGCTTTTTTCAGGTAGTCCTGCAGATCCTCAAAAAAATGCTCTGCTGCTGTCACAAAGCCATAGTGCCCGCCGCCTTCGCCCACATGCAGGTTGCTGGCCCACTCGGCGCCATAGCCGACACCGCGCAGCATGGCTGCAATAATGGTGGTGCGCTGGCCATCCTGTACCAGTGTTTTCTGCGCAAAAGCACAGCCCGCGGTATCCACCGGGGTGTTCAGGCTGCACTGGTAGCCCGCATAGACCGCATTGGCAAAGCCAAGCTTCTGGTAGGCATCCGCAATGCTGTCCTCACGGCCCGCTTCACCCTCCACCCAGTAAAGCGCATCGCTCTGGTAGGTGTTGCCGCTTGCCGCCACAAGGCCCAGCGTTGCCAGTGCCAGCTTGTGGCTGTACTGCAGCGCCGTGTTCTCAAAAAAGGCATCTGTATAATAAAAATCGTGGGAGAGATCTGTTTCGCTGTGGTCGCTGCGGAAAGCAAAGGAGTAGTAATCCTCCGGCACCGCACTGCCCACCACAGCCTGTGCGGCCTGCGGCAGCAAAGCCTCTGCCGCCGCGTGCGGGGCCAGCACGCCTGCCACGGCAGCTGCTGCCGCCTTGCAAAAGGCACGTCGTTTTATGGTCTTCATCTTCCTGCTCCAATCAAGGCTTCTGCATAAAACCAGCCTGTTTTTCTAAGTATAGCGGATTTTGCACGCTGATACAATCGCTCTTTCTTAATAAAAAAACAGTCCATGCTCCACACACAGACTGTTTTATGGTATAGTATAAAGGTGTCCGGCTCATCTCAGCTCGATCTGCCTGCAGTAGTCCACGATGTGGTGGAACATCTGTTCCACTGCCGGGGCCATTGCGGCGGGGCGCTGCACAGCCAGGCCCACCACACGGTCTTCCTCTGGCTCGATGGGATAGATCTTGATCGCAGCCTTGCAGTCGCGCAGCAGCATCTGCGGCATGATGGAAATGCCCAGACCTGCTTCCACCATGGCGATGTTGGACTGGTCGTCGATGACATGGCAGCGGCGCTCGGTGCCGATCTTATATTTTTTCAGGAACTGACGCATTTCAGCATCGGTGGCATCGCACTGCACAACGAAGCTTTGGCCGTTCATCAGGGCGGGAGTCATCACGCCGTTTTCCGGTTCGGGCCAGTCCTGCGGCACGATGCACAGCAGCGGCTCGCGGAACAGCTCGGTGAGGTTGAACTCTTCACGACAGGTGGAGGAAAGGAACGCGATATCCACCTGACCGGTTCGCAGCCATTCCTTCACATCGTCGTAGGTGCCCTGATACACCTCGATCTCGATCTGCGGGTAGTGGGTCATAAAGCTTTTGAGCAGGCCCGGCAGCAGCGAAGCACACACCGAGTTGAATACGCCCAGCTTCACCTTGCCCTTTTCCAGGCCGTTCAGGCGGGCGATGCTCTGCTTGAGGGCCTCGTCGCTGTTGAGCACATCGCGAATAGAGGGATACAGGGATGCGCCGTAGCTGGTCATGGATACGCCGTTCTTGCCGCGGTTGAACAGAGCAAAGCCCAGCTCCTCCTCCATTACGGCAATGGCGTGACTGATGGCCGATGGGGTCAGGTGCAGCTGCTGTGCCGCCTTGTTGAAGCTGCCCTGCCGGGCCACGGCATCAAAAATCTCGTAGGAAAAAAGCGTCATGCCCAAAGCCTCCTTCCGTTTTTACTGGTTCGGAGACGCCCGATTCTCTGTGAATCTTTTTCATCTTTCATTTGAGATAGTTCAATTATCTTCTTGATTGTACTATCCCGCGCCTTTTCTGTCAAGCATTTTTGCCCGATTTATGCGCCTTTCCGGCGTATTTTGTCAAAGATGACGCAGGAGCCTGCCAGCCTGCGCCGTATCATTAAAAAGCACAAAAAGTAGATTTTTTATCAAGTGAGGGATTCCTTATGACCGAGACTGCCAAAGCCCCTGTCCGCTGTGGACTCAGCGGCACAGCGCTCAAATACATCGCCTGCATCACCATGCTCATTGATCACATCGGTGCTTCCTGCATCGAAGCCGGTATCCTGCTGCCGGCCCTCGCCGCCGGTGCTGCCAGCTGCAGTGGCATCCCGGTCAGCACCCTGCTGGCGGCAGACCGTGTGCTGCGGTATATCGGGCGGCTGGCCTTTCCCATCTTCTGCTTTCTGGCCGTGGAGGGCTTTCTGCACACCCACGATGTAAAAAAATACGTCCGGCGGCTGGTGCTGTTCGGCCTTCTGAGCGAGGTGCCTTTTGACCTTGCCTTTTTCCGCACACCGTTCGCCCCGCAGCACCAGAACGTTTACTGGACGCTGGCGCTGGGCGTGCTGGCTATGGCAGGGCTCAAGCGCTTTGAAAAGGAAAACGGCCTGCCCGGCTGGCAGGGGCTTGTGTGGGCGGGCGGCTGCGCCGCGCTGGCGCTGGTTGCCAACACCGACTACCACGCCATCGGCGTGCTCATCATCTGCACCCTGTACCTGACCCGCGCAGACCGCAAGCGGCAGTGCCTTGCAGGTGCGCTGCTGTTTTTGTTCGAGCTGACTGCGCCGCTGGCCTTTGTGCTGGTCTGGTTCTACAACGGGCAGCGCGGCGCGTGCAGTCCGCTGCAGAAAAAGGCCTTTTACTGGTTCTACCCGGTGCACCTGCTGGTGCTGGCAGGTATCACGAACCTTATGCTATAACAGCAGAAAGCCCGCCGTCCAAAGACAGCGGGCTTTTTTACAGCTTCTCACATCGGGAACATAACGCCCGTCAGCAGCAGCATGGCAGGCACTGTGACCAGCATACACACGGTGGAGTGGGCCACCGCCTGACTGGCAAGGGTCGCCTCGATGCCGGTCTGCTTGGCCAGCACAGCGGCAAGGCTGCCGGCCGGGCAGCATGCAATGATGGACAGGCCGGTGCGCAGCACATTGTCCAGCGGCAGCAGCCACAGCAGCAGCATGAACAGCAGCGGGAACAGGATGCCGCGCAGCAGGGTGACCCGGTACAGGAAACCGGTGTGCAGCAGCGCACGGATGTCGCTGTCTGCCAGCAGCACACCTACGATCATGAGCGCCAGCGGGGTGGTGCAGCCGCCCACCGCACTGCAGAACTGCTGCACCGGTGCGGGCAGGTGCCAGCCGGTGGCCAGCAGCACCAGCATAGCCACTGTGGCAATGTTGGTGGGGGTGATGAAGGTCTTGAGCCGGATCTTCTCGCCGGGGCGGAACAGGCACACCACATAGGTAAAGAACCATACATTATAAGAGGCCATGGCCATGCCTGCAAACACAGTGCCGCGCGCGGTGCCCAGCAGGGCGCTGCACAGCGGCAGGCCGATGAAGCCGCAGTTGGGCATAGCCGCCGTGCCCACCAGCACCGCATACTTACCCGGCGTGTCGTGGTGCAGCCAGCTGCTCAACCGGCACAGGCCGGTGGTCACCACAAACAGTGCCAGCAGCAGCACGAACAGCACCCCTGCCTGCGTGAGCAGCTCCGGCTCACCGTCCACGGCTGCACCAGCCAGCATGGTACAGGGCAGCAGAAGCTTCATGATAAAATCCGACAAAAACTTGCTGTCACGATCCTTGATAATGCCGCTGCGTGCACCTACATAGCCCAGCAGCACTTCCAGAAAGATCACCGTGATCTGACCTGCCAAAACGCCAAACGCCATTGGTTCCTCCTTTTTGTTCCACAAGCCGCATTTTTCCTTTAAAAAGGAAAAAGCCCATTGATTTCAACGAATCAACGAGCTTTTTCTTGGCGGAGTAGGAGGGATTTGAACCCTCGCGCCGTTGTTTAGACGACCTACGCCCTTAGCAGGGGCGCCTCTTCGACCTCTTGAGTACTACTCCAGAGCAAAGTGTGTTACACTTATTCAATAAAAAATGGCGGAGAGAGTGGGATTCGAACCCACGGTACGTTGCCGTACGGCAGTTTTCAAGACTGCTTCCTTAAACCACTCGGACATCTCTCCTTGTGGACATCCGCCTTACGCCGTGTCGAATGCCTATTTAATTTACCAGATTTGCACGCCGGTGTCAAGCCTTTGGGGCAATTTTTTTCTTTCAGCCCTTAAAAACAAAATTTACCACAACCTTTTTGGGTCTTGGCCTGTTTCAGGTCTTTACAAGTACACCTTTTTGTTGTATAATAAACACAAGAAAATTTCCTCGCGGTGTAAAGGAGAAATATACCATGTCGTTTTCAGAACTTTTGAAGCAGTGCCGCAAAAAACAGGGCATCAGCCAGGCTGAGCTGGCTTCCAAACTGGGCGTGACCCAGCAGGCTGTCGGCAAATGGGAAAGCGGCAAGTCCTCTCCCGATCCGTCTACCGTGGCCCGCATTGCCGAGCTTTTGAACACCACAGCAGATTATCTGCTGGGCCTGTACCGCCCGGTAAGCAATGTTTCCGCCCCGGAAGAGCGGTTCTTTGGCAGCTATTCTGAAAGCCTGATCCCGGTGATCGGCACGGTAAAGGCCGGTTACGGTGCCCTCGCCTTTGAGGAGGACTACGGTCAGGAGTATGCCCGTGTGAAGGACCCCTCCAACTATTTTTATCTGGTGGTGCGCGGCGACAGCATGGAGCCCCGCATTCAGGACGGCGACCTTGCCCTTGTGCACAAGCAGGACACACTGGAAAACGGCGACCTTGGCGTGCTGATCTACGGCGATGAGGGCGAGGGCACCCTGAAGCGCTATATCCAGCGCGGCAACTGCGTGGTGCTGCAGCCCTTCAACCCGGCCTACAGCGAAATGGTCATCAAGGGCGAGGACCTGAATCATCTGCACATCGCCGGCCGCGTGGTGGAGACCAAGGCGAAGTGGTAATAACTCCTTCCGTCTGCTCACGCTGTTCGCAGCCACCTCCCTCATGGAGGGAGGCCTTGGCAAAACCGGAAACTTTCCCGTACTGCCAAAGGCTCCTCCTCCGGGGGAGCTGGCACGGCGGCAGCCGTGACTGAAGGAGTTCGGCACAAATTGATGTAAAGCCATCTGCAATTTTGCGCATGGCTTTATTTTTTGACCCTTTTCCCACTTTGGAGGTGTATTCTGCATGGAACAGACCCTGATGGACAAGCTTACCATTCTGGCCGACAGCGCCAAATATGATGTTGCCTGCACCTCCAGCGGCGCATCCCGCACCGCGCGGGCAGGCATTCTTGGCAGCTGCTATGCACCGGGCTGCTGCCACGCCTTTACCGCCGACGGCCGCTGCGTAAGCCTTTTAAAGGTGCTCATGACCAACTGCTGTGCCTTCGACTGCAGCTATTGCGTCAACCGCAAGTCCAACGATATCCCCCGTGCCACCTTTACGCCCCGGGAATTGGCTGATCTGACTGTGGAGTTTTACCGCCGCAACTACATTGAAGGGTTGTTCCTTTCCAGCGCGGTACTGGGCACGCCGGACTACACCACCGAACGGATGCTGGCCGCCCTGCGGCTGCTGCGGGGCGAATACCGCTTTGGGGGCTACATCCACGCCAAGGCCATCCCCGGCACAAGCCCGGAACTGCTGCAGCAGCTGGGATATCTGGCCGACCGCCTGAGCGTGAATGTGGAGCTGCCCAGTGAGCAGAGCCTGAACCTGCTGGCCCCGGACAAAGGGCGGCACTCCATTTTCCGGCCCATGAAGCAGATTGCAGTTTCCGGCGCGCAGAGCAAACAGGAGCTGACCGTCTACCGCCATGCGCCAAAGTTCGCACCCGCCGGGCAGAGCACCCAGATGATCGTAGGTGCTTCGCCGGAGACGGACTACCACATTTTAAAGCTCACTGAGGGCATGTACCAGAAGTACAGTCTGAAACGGGTGTTCTACTCCGCCTACATCCCGGTAGCCGAGGACACCCGCCTGCCTGCGCTGGACACCAAACCCCCGCTTTTGCGGGAGCACCGGCTGTATCAGGCTGATTGGCTGCTGCGGTTTTACCAGTTCAAGGCAGACGAAATTCTGGATGAAGCCAACCAGAGCTTCAACCCCTACCTCGACCCAAAATGCAACTGGGCCGTGCAGCACTACGGGCTTTTTCCGGTAGATGTGAACCGCGCGCCTTTTGAAATGTTGCTGCGTGTGCCGGGCATCGGCCCCAAAAGCGCCCGGCGCATCTGGCACGCGCGCAAGCTTTCCAGCCTTGGGTTGGACGAGCTGAAGCGCATGGGCGTGGTGCTCAAGCGGGCACAGTATTTCATCACCTGCAAGGGTTTTGCGGGTGCGCACCCGGGCCGTGGCACCGCCGGGCGGGAGCGCATCACGCAGGCGCTCATCGACCCCAACGTGTTCGGCGGCAGCTGCGAACAGCTCAGTCTGTTCACGCCGCCTGCGGTGGACGATCTGATCACGCAGGGCGTGGCACCGCGCGCAGCCATGCGCATGGTGCGGGAGGAGGCAGTGCAATGTCTGGCGAAGGCGCTGTAAATGTTCAAGTTCAGAAAGCCCGCAGGCTCCACGATGCGGATGTGGTGTACCTCTACGACAGCAGCTTTGAAGGCTTTCTGTGCTGCGTGTTCGAGAGCTTTGCCCAGCACGAGATCCCCTTTGCGGTGTGGACACCCCAGCGGGAAACTTCCACCCTGTACCCGGTCAAGGACATCCCCACCGACCACGCCAAGGCTCAGCGGGTGTTTGCCAGCTTTGGCAGAAAGCTTGGCCCCGAGACAGAGTACCTCGTCAGCCGGGATTTCCTCTCCGGGCGGGAGGACAAAGAGCTGCTGCTCATCCGCTTTCTGCATCTGGCCTTCGCCCTCGGCCCCGGCACCGTGAAGCGCACCGGCCACCCGGACGTGGCCCCGCTGTATGAGATGAAGAAAAGCCTTGACTGGGAAGTGGACAAGTTTCAGGGCTTTGTGCGGTTTGAGGAGCACGACGGGATGCTGGGCGCCGTCATCCACCCCAAAAACTACATCCTGCCGCTGCTGCGGCCCCACTTTTGCGGACGGTTCCCGGAAGAGAACTTTATGATCTACGATGCGGTGCATCAGGCTGTGCTGCTGCAGGAGGACCACAAGGCCCGGCTGCTGGAGCTGGCTGCACCGCTGGAGCTGCCGCCGCCCAGCGAGCGGGAGCAGCAGTTTCAGGCATTGTGGAAGCAGTTCTACCAGACGCTGGAGATCAAGGCCCGCCACAACGAAAAATGCCGCATGACCCACTGCCCCAAGCGCTTTTGGGCCGATATGGTGGAGATGAAAGATGAATTTTAACAAAAACGTTGCATCTGCGGCGTTGCAACCCCCAAAACCTATGGTATACTATAAGAGATATCCGGCAGGCCTTCTGCCAAACACTCCCGCACTGCTGCGGGGCAACACAAAAGGAGTATTGTAGCGTTATGGTTCGCATTACTATGGAAGACGGCGGCATCATCGATATCGAGCTGAACGAAGAAGCCGCTCCTATCACCTGTGAGAATTTCAAGAAGCTGGTCAGCGAGGGCTTTTACAACGGCCTGACCTTCCACCGCGTGATCCCCGGCTTTATGATCCAGGGCGGCTGCCCGCTGGGCAACGGCACCGGCGGCCCCGGCTGGAACATCAAGGGCGAGTTTGCTGCAAACGGCGTGAACAATCCGCTCAAGCACACCCGCGGCGTGATCAGCATGGCACGCGCCATGAACCCCAACAGCGCAGGCAGCCAGTTCTTCATCATGCATCAGGATGCACCTCATCTGGACGGCCAGTACGCTGCCTTTGGCAAGGTGGTTGCAGGCATGGATGTTGTGGATAAGATCGCAGCTGTCCGCACCGACTGGAACGATAAGCCCACCACCCCGGTCAAGATGAAGACCGTGGAGCTCATTGAGGGCTGAATTTCAAACCTAAAAAAATCCCGACACCTTGCGGTGCCGGGATTTTTTGTTTTTGTTGATGCTTGTTTTTAGCAGCCTTCCTTTTCGGCCAGCTTGCGGCCCATGAGCACGCCCATGACCGAAGCCATCATCAGGCCGCGGGTCCAGCCGGAGGAGTCGCCCAGACAGTGCAGGCCCTTGATGTTGGTGTCAAGGTTCTCGTCCATCTTCACCTTGTTGGAGTAGAACTTCAGCTCCGGGCTGTACAGCAGGGTCTCGTTGGCGGCAAAGCCGGGCACCACCATATCCAGCATCTTGATGAACTCAATGATGTTGGTCATGGCGCGGTAGGGCATGGCGGCAGTAATGTCGCCTGCCACGGCATCCTTCAGGGTGGGCTTCACGTTGGACTGGGCCAGCTCCTTCTGCCAGGTGCGCTTGCCGTCCAGGATGTCGCCGTAGCGCTGCACCATGATGTGGCCTGCGCCCAGCATGTTGGTCAGCTCGCCCACCTTCTGGGCGTAGGCAATGGGCTGGTTGAACGGCTCGGTAAAGTTGTGGGAGACCAGAATCGCAAGGTTGGTGTTCTCGCTCTTTTTCTCCTTGAAGCTGTGGCCGTTGACCACGGCAAGGTCGTTGTCGTAGTTTTCCTGCGCCACAAAGCCGCCGGGGTTCTGGCAGAAGGTGCGCACCTTGTTCTTCCAGGGCTTGGGGTAGCCAATGAGCTTGGACTCATACAGCACCTTGTTCACCTTTTCCATGACCTCGTTGCGGCACTCCACGCGCACACCGATGTCTACGGTGCCGGGCTTGTGGGCAATGTGGTGCTCGGCGCAGATCTTTTCCAGCCAGTCCGCACCGCGGCGGCCGGTGCCAATGACCACGGTATCCGCATACACAGGCCGGACCTGATCGCCGTCCTTCAGCAGCACACCCTTGCACTCCTCGTTCTCAAGGATGATGTTCTCGCACTCAGTATTGAACAGCATCTCCACGCCGTTGTCGGCCAGATAGTTCTGGATGGCAAGGTACAGCTGCTGTGCCTTCTCTGTGCCCAGATGGCGGATCGGGCAGTCCACCAGCTTCAGGCCGGCATGGATGGCGTTCTTGCGGATCTCCTTGATCTCCTCGCCGGTGTAGATGCCCTCCACATGGGGGTCTGCGCCGAACTCAAGATAGATCTTGTCGGTGTAGTCGATAAGCTTCTGTGCAAACTCCTCTCCGATCAGGGCGGGCAGGTCGCCGCCCACCTCATAGGAGAGGCTCAGCTTGCCATCCGAGAAGGCACCTGCACCGGAAAAGCCGGTGGTGATGGCGCAGGTGGGGCGGCAGTTGACGCAGTGGCCCACTTCGGCTTTGGGGCAGTGGCGTTTTTCCACGGGCTTGCCCTTTTCCACCAGCAGCATCTTCTTTTTGCTGCCGTGGCGCAGCAGCTCCACAGCGGTAAAAATGCCAGCCGGGCCGGCACCGACAATGATCAGATCATACTTTTCCATTTCTCTTTTATCCTTTGCTGTTTTGATTGCGAACTCCTTCCGTCAAACCCTTCGGGTTTGCCAGCTCCCTCATTGAGGGAGCCTTTGGCATTCCGGCAAACTTCCGCGGAAACGGAAAAGTCTCCGGTTTGGCCAGAGGCCCCATCCCAGAGGGGGCTGTCTGCGAAGCAGACTGGAGGAGTTTCCTTATTTCTCGTTCTCCTGTTCCACAGTGGCGCTCTCGTCCACCTCATCCAGCTCCACAGCGCTTGCCTCGGCATCGGTGCGGGTCACATCCGGGGCGACCACGCCGTCGCCGTTCAGGTCTTCACCGGTCAGGGACTCCAGCATGGACTGAGTCTCCGGGTGCAGCTTGGCAAAACGGCGCACGGCCAGCACCGTGTACAGGGCGCTGAGCAGGTTGATGGAACCCTCCACGATCAGGATGATGCCAATGGCCATGACCAGCGTTTCCATGGTGCCGAAGGGGTTCAGGATCATGATAACGCCCAGCACCACGCTGAGCACCGGCAGCAGCAGAAAGCTTTTCCAGCTGGAATAGCCGCAGCGGCGCAGGTCCAGTGCGTTCTGCACACGACTGATGCTGTCAAAGATCACGAACAGGCCGAACACGATGGGCAGGATACTCACCACGATGTCGCTGCGCAGGATCAGGAACGCACCCAATGCCAGACAGATGATGCCGGAGATCAGGGTGAGCTGGCTCTGGAACACACCGCGTTCCACCACAAAATAGCGGATGAGCTGCACCGCCGCGCAGGCCAGCACCACAGCGCCCAGCGCATAGCACACGATGTTCAGGGCCGTGGTGGGCTTCATGAGCAGAAAAACGCCCAGACCCAGATACAGCGCACTCATGAGCACCAGATTCCATTTGAGCTTTTTTACCATAGAGATCACGTTCCTTTCCTTTGCAGGGACAGTTTTTCACGCCCTCATTCGGCAGGGGAATACATGGGGGCAATGATGTTTTTGTTGATGCGGGCGTAGAAGCCAAGGCTCAGCAGGACACTGACGATCTCAGCGATGAGGAAGGCCCACCAGACATTGTTGACATTGCCGGTCTGTGCCAGCAGCCATGCGGCCGGCAGCAGCACGAACAGCTGCCGGCAGACCGAAACGATCAGGCTGAACACACCGTTGCCCAGTGCCTGAAACACCGAGCTGAGCACGATGCTGGCACCCGCCAGCAGGAAGTGCAGGCAGATGATGCGCATGGCCGGGATGCCAATGGCCAGCATGGCATCACTGGCCGCAAAGATGCCCAGCACCTTATCCGGCGCGAACTGGAAGATGCAGAAACCAATGAGCATGATGCACTCGGCATAGCAGACTGCCAGCTTGATGGTTTTTTTCACGCGGCCCGGTCTGCGGGCACCGTAGTTGTAGCTGATGATGGGCACCATGCCGTTGTTCAAGCCAAAGATGGGCATGAACACGAAGCTCTGCAGCTTGAAGTACACACCGAACACCGCCACCGCCGTGGCCGAGAAGCTCATGAGGATCAGGTTCATGCCAAAGGTCATCAGGCTGCCCACGCACTGCATGGCAATGCTGGGCAGGCCCACCGTGTAGATGCGGCCAATGGTCTCTGCACTGGGGCGGAAGCCCTTGAAGCTGATCTGGATATCTGGGTTTTTGTTCAGGTTGAAGAACAGGGTCATGCCTGCGCCGCAGAACTGACCGATGACCGTTGCCACAGCTGCGCCGGTGGTACCACTGAGGGCCTCACCGCAGTAGCCAAAGATGAAGATGGGGTCCAGAATGATGTTCACCACGGCACCCACCAGCTGACTGATCATGCTCAGGTGGGTGCGGCCGGTAGCGGCCAGCAGCTTTTCGCCCATGGTCTGGGTGAAAAGGCCCAGACTGAAGATGCAGCACACCGAAAGATACTGGATGCCCTGCTGCGCAATAGCTGCATCACTGGTCTGTGCATAGAAATAGGGCTTCATGCAGGTAAGGCCAATGACGAGGAACACCACGAAGCTGCACAGCGAAAGAAAGATGCCGTTTTTTGCCGTGGCATTGGCACGGCTCTGGTTCTTTTCGCCCAGACTTTTGGACAGCATGGCGTTCACGCCTACGCCGGTGCCCACGCCCACAGCGATCATCACATTCTGCAGCGAGAAGGCGAGGGACACAGCGGTGAGGGCACTTTCACTCACATGGGACACGAACACCGAGTCCACCACGTTGTAAAGCGCCTGCACCAGCATGGAGATCATCATGGGCACGCTCAGCTTGACCAGCAGAGGGTTGATCTCCATGGTGCCCATAATGTTTTCCCGCGTTTGGGCGGGAGAGGTTTGGGGTTGCTTTGTTTCCACGTTTGCTCCTTTTTTACATTGGGATGGGTTTGCTAGAGACAGATTGCCGCACTTGTGCAGCTGGCAGGGCTTCTGAAAACCGGAAACGGCATCAGCGCCCGGGTTGCGGCTCCCAGCGTCCACTTCGTGACCGCCCATGCGGCACTCGTGTCCTGCTGGCCGCTGCCCCAACGGCTCCTCCCTGTTTCGGCCGCAGGCCGCGGTCGTCGCCGTTGCCCGAAACGTGGGCAGGGTGCAAAAGCACCCTACCCACGAATCATCGTTGTTTTATTTTGAAGTGCCCGGGCGGTCAGCCAAGGTTCTTCTCCTTGGCGGCGGCTGCGTCCAGGATCATCTTCACGCAGGTCTCGCGGCCCAGAGCAGCGTTGATGGCCAGATCATAGTTGTGGGCATCACCCCAGCGGTTCTGGGTGTAGTAGTTGTAGTAGGCAGAACGGTTGCGGTCGGTCTTTTCCACCTCGTCCTTGATGCCCTTTTCGTCCTTGGCCTTGACCAGAGGATTGGTCTTTGCGTATTCCAGCCGCCACTCCTTGGGGGCGTACACGAACACGCGCAGCACATCCTTGCGCTCACGCAGCACATAGTCGCCGCAGCGGCCCAGGATCACGCAGGGGCCTTCCTCGGCCAGCTGCTTGATGATGCGGCTCTGAAGAATGAACACCTGATCGCCCAGCGGCAGCTCATTGCCCATGGTGTACAGACTGTACAGCAGGCTGTGAGTATGCCGTTTTTCACTGGCGGCAACAGCTTCTTCCGAAAGACCGGAGTGCTTTGCTGCCATGGTGATCAGCTCTTTGTCGTAAAGCTTGATGCCCAGCGCATTTGCCACATCTTCAGCGATGTAGCGGCCGCCCGTGCAGTATTCACGTCCCAAAGTGATGATCGTCTTTGCCATAATGTGTTCCTCCTATGTCTTGATCTATAGCCCAAAGGCTTTGGGTCGGGCCGGTCATTCCGCCGGCTTTTCCTGTGCCTGGGAAACAGGTTGTTCCGGCGTGGGGCGCGGCTTTGGCAGCCGCACCTCCGCCACGCGCATGGCACCGGTCTGGTCCACTGCATACACGCTGCAGCGGCAGCCTGCGGCCATGATCTTTTCCGGGAAGCGGATGCCGCCCTCCGGCGTGCGCTCCATCCGGCAGAAGCTGCGGTGGGCGGTGGTGGCGTGGGCCACACCGTCGTGGCACGCACAGGCCACCCAGCCGGAAAAGCCTTCCGGCAGCGGGTCCTTCACGCCGCGCTGCTCAAAATAATAAACGTCTGCCGTCTCGCCGGGCACCAGCTCGCAGCGCATCCGCAGCGGACGGTTGGCGGCAACATCGCGGGGTTTTGCCCGCAGGGCGATGGCGCGCCCGGTAAAGTAACGCATAAAGTCCACCAGTGCCATGGTGCAGTTCACTGCGCCGTTGGAATCTGCGGTGGGGTCGTTCAGCAGCACATAATCTGCCATTACGGCATCGTCGTGGCCAAAGCCGCGCAGGCCCATCCAGACCCGCACCGGGTCCCGCTGGCCGCGGATGCGCCGCTCCACCTGCACTGCCACACAGCAGTCATCGTGGATCTGGGCACGCAGGTCGGCAAGATCCATCCATGCCTGCCAGCAGGGGTAGCCGCAGCAGCCAGCGGCAGCAGCCGCAAAGGCCGCATTGGCGGTGGTGCTGTGGGCCATGTCCTCCATCACATAAGCCACTTCTTCGGGCAGGACATCCTCGCCCCAGCAGTTCATCAGTGCCGCCATGACCAGCGGCAGATCCATGGTGCGCCCAAAGCTGGGATCGTGGGCGGAAAGGCAGTATTCCGGCAGATAGAGCTGCCGGTTCAGCGGGTGGCCGTTGTGCTTCTCCCACGCCAGCGGCCGCACTGCCGCGGCCAGCAGGCGCACTGCGGGCGAGACCTTGTCATCGTTGGTGGAAAGGTTCACCTGCAGCTGCACGCCGGTGCCGCCGCCGGGCGTTGCCACGGTCACGGTATCGCCCATGAGGAAGATCATGCCGTCGTCACTCTGGGAATTGCAGCTGCAGCGGGGGTAGCCCGGTGCCCACTTGCCAAAGCTCATCCAGCCGGTCCAGTTTCCTCCGGCATATACCCGGCAGCGCACCTCCACCATGGTGTTGTGGGGCGCAAAGGCGTTCCAGCTGACATTCAGGTTGCAGAAGGCTGGCATGGCAAATTCCGGCGTGGTGTAGCTGCCGTATTGCAGGCAGCGGCCCGCCACGCTGTCCAGCACCAGTGCACCGCCGTCCAGTGCCACATTGTCCAGCTGCCCGCGGGAGAAGGTCTCGGTGCCCTGCAAAACCAGATTATTCCGTTGTTCCATGGAGCACCCCTCCTTTGCGGAAGTTCAAATTTACTCTTCGGTGTCGTCGGTGCTTTCGCCGTAGTCCTCTTTGAGGGCGGCTTCCAGCTCGGCATCCTTCATTTTGCGGATGCTCTCCTCAATGTGGAACACCTTTTCAATATCGCCGTAGATGATCTGGCAGGATACTTCGGTCACGAACCAGAAACCGAAGATCAGCATGAGCAGCAGGCCCAGCGGCATGCACAGGATCACCACGCCCCAGAACAGGATCTGCACGATGGCCGCCGCCAGTGCGTGGGGCAGGAACGCGATCATGCAGTTGATGCTGTTTTTCACGGTCAGGCTGAAGGGCTGATCCAGCAGCACCACCTGCGGCCACATATAGGCGAACAGCATCTGGAAGATGAGCAGGTTCAGCACCGTGGCCACCCACAGCGGCACGCCCACATTGGTGCCCTTGCTCAGCATATTGAAGCAGAAATACACAAGGAAGATCTGCGCCGTGACCACCACACAGTAGAAGATGCCCGGCGCAATGCTGGCCTTGAAGTTGCGCTTGAAGGCACGGCGATAGGTCACCCACCAGTAACCGGCTTCGTCACGCAGGGCACGCAGCACGGTATCGTACATGCCGGCCAGCGCAGGCCCGGCCAGAATGCCGCCTACCACCGCGCTTGCCAGCATGACAGGCAGGCTGTTTGCCAGAAAGCCGATGTACACCAGACAAATCACCGGCAGAAAACCGATGCAGGCCAGCAGGTTTGCAAGGAACATGCCGTTCATATCACGGCCCACAAGCTCAAAAAAACGGCCCACGCCGGTCTTGCGGGGAGCATCCTTTTCAACGCCCTTACCGGCCTTGAAGTCATTTGCGGAAGGAAATAAACCCATGTTCGTATGGTACCTCTCTCTTCATCCATTGGGCCGGCAGAAAGCATTTCGTGCAGAAAGTGCCATTGTGCTGGCTTTACAACTATAAATATACCCGCATTTTGTCAATTTTGCAAGACCGCAGATCCTCCGATTTGTAAAAAAAGTGTTATTTCTCCCCTTTTTACAAAAAGTGTGATACAATGACAATGGCATATTTTGCCGAAGGGAGGAAAACACAATGAGTATTTTTCGCACGATTGCGATGTTTATCTACTTATTTGGTTATATGATCGTCCATTATGGCGTGCTGCGCCGGGCGGAACGCGCTCTGGCTGCAGGCGACATGCAGCTGGTGGAAGAGCTTGTCAACAAGCATATCCCGCACTGGAGCCGGGGCATTTTAAAGGTGACCGGCGTTTTCCTGAGCGTGGAGGGCCTTGAGAATATCCCCAAAGATACGGCCTGCGTGTTCGTGGGCAACCACCGCAGCTACTACGACATCCCGCTTTTGCTGGCCAGTCTGGATAAGCCCCACGGCATCCTTGCCAAGGAAGAGCTGGAAAAGATCCCGCTGCTGAACCGCTGGATGAAGCTGCTGGGCTGCGTGTTCGTGCAGCGCGACGACCTGCGGGCATCCGTGCGCGCCCTGAACGATGCCACTGCCATTGTGGAGAGCGGCAAGAGCTTCGTCATTTTCCCGGAGGGCACCCGCTACAAGGGAGAAGAGGGCGGTGCCGGTGAGTTCAAGGCCGGTGCATTCCGCATTGCCGTCAAGACCGGCGCACCGGTGGTTCCGGTGGCCATTACCGGTGCACGTGCCCTGTTTGAGAACAATGGCAACCTGTGCCATCCGGGCAGCGTGCATATCAAGGTGCTGCCGCCCATCCGGACTGCAGGCATGAGCAAGGCCGAGCAGAAGCAGCTGCCGGACGCTGTGCGTCAGGCCATTCTGGCACAGCTGTAAATCAGAACTTGGAGGAAACTGCCCCATGGCAAGCTACCGTTACGAACGCGATATTGACCCCAAAGACCTCCAGCCCCGCAAACAGCGCCAGTACACCCGCAAGGAACGCTGGGCCAACTGGTGGGATTATAACCTCAAGTGGGTCATCATCATCGGCATCATCGTGGTGTTCTTCGGCTACAACTTCATCGGGCAGTATTTCTTTACCGTCCATGCAGACTATAACGTGGCCGTTGTGGCCCCCCACTACCTGCCGGAAGCCACCCAGACCGCCCTGCAGGACGCCCTTGCCGCCTACGGCGAAGACCGGAACGGTGATGGCAAGGTGGTGGTAAAGCTGAACCTCTACACCATGGACTTTGGCAATGAGGACTCGGACGCCTACCTTGACATGGCAGGCACCACCAAGCTTTCCACCGACATTCAGGGCGCGCTGAGTTCCATCTTCATCCTGTACGACCCAGCCGGGTTCCAGCAGACCACCGGCACCCTGCGCTACCTCGACGGCAGCCTGCCGCAGTCCGACGCAGACAGTGACTGGTGGAACATGGTCTACCGCTGGACCGACTGCCCGGTGCTGGCGGGCCTTGATCTGGGCGATTACGCCTCCGATGCCGTGCAGAGCGAAAGCGGCTCCAGTCAGGAGCTGATGAGCCGGTACTATATCGGTATCCGCGGCGCATGGAACAAGGACTCCGCCGACCTGCTTGAGGGCGGCGAAGAACTGTGGAACAAGCTGACCGCCGGGGCTGTTTCTACCGCCAGTGCAGAGGGCTGAGCCATGCGGTTCCGGGTAAAGCGCGGCGGGCCTGCCGCCGGGTTCACATTTGACCGCACCGCAAAGCCGGTGCAAAGGCCAGAGCCGGAAAAGCCGGTCTCCCTTGCACAGGCGCTGGATAATCCCTATGGGAGATATTACGGCAAAGCAAGGAGCCGGGAAGAGCTGCTGAAAAACAGATAATATGCAAATAGAACTCCCCCAGTCGCCTTCGGCGACAGCCCCCTCGGGGATGGGGCCCTTGGCAGAGCCGGAAACTTTTCCGCTTTGTCAGCGGCTCCCTCTTTGAGGGAGCTGGCAAACCCGCAAGGGTTTGACTGAGGGAGTTCGTTTTCTATTTTGTTCTTTTTACACATATCTGATTTGAAATATTCTCCCCTTTGAAACGCCGGAGGTTTTGTTGTTTCTCCGTCCCAGTTATGGTATACTTACTGGGTATCTATTATCTTGATGGTATTTATCATACATGCAAAAGGATGTGAACCCATGGACGCACTGGAACAGGCACGCGCCGAGATCGACACGGTGGATGCCCAGCTGGCTGCGCTGTTTGAGCGGCGGATGGCTGCTGTGCTGCAGGTGGCCGAATACAAAAGAGCCCATGGCCTGCCCGTTTACGATGCCGCCCGCGAGACGGCAGTGCTGGAAAAGGCTGCGGCCCGCATTCAGGACCCGGCCCTGCGGCCCTACTATAAAGACCACGTGCAGAACCTGATGGACGTGGCAAAGCAGTACGAAGCCGTGGTGCTGGGCCAAAACCGCGCCGCCTATCAGGGCGTGGAGGGCGCTTTTGCTCACATTGCCCTCCGGGCGCTGTTCCCCCACGCCGAGGCTGTGAGCTATCCCACCTGGGACGAGGTGTTTGACGCGGTGGAACGCGGCGATGCTGCCCGGGGCGTCGTTCCCTTTGAGAACAGCCATGCGGGCGATGTTTCCGCCGTGCTGGATCTGTGCTATAACCATCCGGCACTGTGGGTGGTGGATGTGTACGATCTGCCCATCTCCCAGAATCTTCTGGTGCTGCCGGGCACAAAACTCGACCAGATCAAAAGCGTCTACAGCCACCAGCAGGCCATCGCCCAGAGCGAGACCTTTTTAAGGCAGTTCGGCCTGCCCGCCACCGCCATGGCCAACACCGCCATGGCCGCAAAGTTCGTGGCCGAAAGCGGCGACTCCTCCAAAGCGGCCATTGCAAGCGTGGAGACGGCGGCACTGTACGGGCTGGAGGTACTGGTGCCCAGCATCAACACCGACGGCGACAACACCACCCGCTTTATCGTGCTCAGCCGCGAAAAGCCTACCGGCGGCAACCGGTTCTCGCTGCTGTTCACGGTGGACAACAAGCCCGGCAAGCTGGGCGAGGTGATCCAGATCATCGGTGCCAGCGGCTTCAATATGGAGTCCATCAAGAGCCGGCCCATGCCTCATGTGCCGTTTGAATATTATTTTTACGTGGAGCTGGTGGGCGACCCCACCGCCGATGAGACCGCCGCGCTGCTGCGTGAGCTTGACCGCACCTGCCGTACCGTGCGGCTGTTAGGAGTGTATACCAAATGAGTGAATTTATCGGAACCAAGCTGACCATGAATCTGGGCGAGCGCAGCTATGACATCATCGTCAAGAGCGGCTCGCTGGAAAACCTGTACCAGTTCGCCCGGCTGGACCGCCGTGTGGCCGTTGTGACCGACAGCGGTGTGCCCGCACAGTACGCCCAGATGGTGGCCGACCAGTGCAAGGATGCCCACATCATCACGGTGCCGCAGGGCGAAGCCAGCAAGAGCTTTAAAATTCTGGAATCCGTCCTCAAGCAGATGCTGGAATTCGGCATGGGCCGCGGCGATCTGGTGATTGCCGTGGGCGGCGGCGTGGTGGGCGATCTGGCCGGTTTTGCCGCTTCCATCTACATGCGGGGCATCGACTTCATCAACTGCCCCACCACCACCCTTTCCATGATCGATTCCTCCATCGGCGGCAAGACCGCCGTGGATCTGGGCGATACCAAAAACATCGTGGGCGCTTTCTGGCAGCCCAAGCTCGTCATCGTGGACCCGGACACCCTTGCCACTCTGCCCCGCCGCCACTTCATCAACGGTCTGGCAGAAGCCGTCAAGGCAAGCCTGCTGGCAGACCCCGAGCTGTTCGCGATCTTTGAAAATGGCGACGTGGATGCCCAGATCGGCGAGATCATCTGCCGCAGCCTGCGGTTCAAGAAGAACATCGTGGAGCAGGACGAGACTGAGCAGGGCATGCGCAAGGCCCTGAACTTCGGCCACACTATCGGCCACGGCATCGAGGCCGTCAAGGGCATCAAGGGCCGCCGCACCGTGGGCCTTTACCACGGCGAGTGCGTGGCGCTGGGCATGCTGCCCATGATCGAATCCAAGGCACTGCAGAAGCGGGTGCGCGCGGTGTACCGCCGCCTCGGCCTGCCCACCCGCACTACTTACGATAAGGAAAAGGTGCTGGCTGAAATGCTGCACGACAAAAAGGCACAGAGCGGCCAGATCACCATTATCAAAGTGCCGGGTCTGGGCTGCTGGCGCGCCGAGACCATCCCGGTGGAGGGCCTGCGTCCCCTGCTGGGCATTGAGGAGTAAGCCATGAAAAATACATTCGGCAGCGACCTTTCGCTGACCATTTTCGGCGAGAGCCACGGCCGCGCCATCGGCGCGGTGTTGGACGGCATGGCCGCAGGCCTTCCGGTGGACGAGGCATTTCTTGCCGCCTGCATGGACAAGCGCCGTGCCCGGGGCGACGGCCTGTCCACTCCCCGGGTGGAAGCGGATACCGTGCAGCTGCTGTCCGGCGTGGTGAACGGCCGCACCACCGGCACCGCCATTGCCCTGATGATCGAAAATACCAACACCCGCAGCGGCGATTACGCCAAGACCGCAGACCTTCTGCGCCCCGGCCATGCAGACTACACCGCCTATGCCAAGTACCACGGCTTTCAGGATGCGCGCGGCGGCGGGCACTTCTCCGGCCGGGTGACGGCCGCCCTTGTGGCGGGCGGTGCCATTGTGCTGAGCGCACTGCACCGTGCGGGCATCGACATCACCACCCATATCGCAGAGTGCGCTGGCATTGCGGACACCCGCTTTGCGCTGGATGATGCCGCACAGCTCTCTGCTCAGGTGGAAGCCCTTGCCAGCAAGCCCGAGGGCTTTGCGGTGCTGGATGAAACCGTAGAAGAACCCATGAAAGCCGCCATCCGTGCCGCCGGTGCGGAGGGCGACAGCGTGGGCGGGATGCTGGAAACCGCCATCCTCGGCCTGCCGGCAGGCATCGGTGAGCCCTATTTTGACAGCGTGGAAAGCGAGATCGCACATCTGGCGTTCTCCGTCCCCGCCGTCAAGGGCATCGAGTTCGGCACCGGCTTCGGCTTTGCCGGGATGCGCGGCTCCGAAGCAAACGACGCCTTCCGCATGACGCCGGAGGGTGCGGTGGTGACCGCCACCAACCACAATGCGGGCATCAACGGCGGCATCGCCAACGGGATGCCGGTGGTGTTCCGCACCGTGGTCAAACCCACACCCAGCATCTACAAGCAGCAGGATACAGTAGACTATCTTGCCAAAAAGGACGCACAGCTGTCCATTCAGGGCCGTCACGACCCCTGCATCGTGCCCAGAGCCGCCATTGTGCAGACCTGCGTCGCCGCACTGGCTGTGGGCGACCTGCTCACGGCACGCTACGGCGAGGCTTGGATGACCCACCCCACCAGCTTCCGGAAGGAGGACGAGTAAAATGGAATACGGACTCATCGGCGCAAAACTCGGCCACTCCTACTCCAAGATCATCCACGAGATGCTCTGCGGCTACCACTACGACCTGTGTCCTCTGCCCACGGAGGAAGAGGCCCGGGCCTTTCTGGCAAAGCGGCAGTTCAAGGCCATCAACGTCACCATCCCCTATAAAAAGCTGGTGATGGAATACTGCTCCTACATCGACCCGCGGGCCAAGGCCATCGGAGCAGTGAACACGGTGGTGAACAAAAACGGCCTGCTCTATGGCTATAACACCGATTATATGGGCTTTGCCCACCTGTGCGACGCCCACGGCGTGAATTTTGCAGGCAGAACCGTGCTCATTCTGGGCACCGGCGGCACCCACAACACCACCAGCGCTGTGGCCCGGGACAAGGGCGCGGCAAAGGTGCTCACCGTCAGCCGCCATCCGGACCCGGAAAAGGGCGAGCTGAGCTATGCCGAGGCCGTTTCCAGCGGGGCGCAGATCGTGATCAACACCACCCCGGCGGGCATGTACCCCAATGTAGGCGTATGCAATCTGGACGTTGCCGCCATGCCGGACCTCGAGGCTGTAGTGGATGTGGTGTACAACCCCGACAAGACCGAGCTCATCCTCCGCGCCGAGGAAGCGGGCGTGCCGGTGGCTGTGGGCGGCCTTGAAATGCTGGTGGCGCAGGCAGTGTATGCCGCAGAATATTTTCTGGACCGCAAGTTCGAGGATGCGCCGGTTGAAATTCGGCGCATCACTGCCGCACTGCGCCGGGATATGCTGAACATTGCCCTGATCGGGATGCCCTCTTCCGGCAAGACCACCCTCGGCAGGATGCTGGCAAAGAGCCTTGGCCGTACCTTTGTGGATCTGGATGAGGAGATCGTAAAGACCGACGGCCGCAGCATCCCGGATATCTTTGCAGCCGAGGGCGAGGACGGCTTCCGCACAAAGGAAACTGCCGAAACACAGCGCTTTGGCAAAGAGGGCCGACAGCTCATTTCCTGCGGCGGCGGCATTGTAAAAAAGCCGGAGAATCTGCGTGCTCTGCACCAGAACGGTGTCATTCTGTTCATCGACCGGCCGGTGGATGCGCTGGCCGTGGGCGGCGGCAGGCCGCTTTCTTCCAGCATGGACGCACTGCGCCAGATGGAAGCACAGCGCCGTCCGCTATATCTGGCAGCGGCAGATGCCGTCATTCCCAACAACGGCACGCTGGACGATGCCCTGCATGCCGCCATGGAGGCACTGGATGAAATTTTTGATTCTTAACGGCCCGAACCTCAACATCATGCGCTGGTCGGAGCCGGGCGTACCCGGTGAGCTGGATTATAACGCCATCATGGACTATGTGCAGGCAGGCTGCGAACAGCTGGGCATTGAGACCGACTGCTGCCAGTCCAACCACGAGGGCGACCTCGTGGACGAAATTCAGGCCGCAGCGGGCCGGGTGGACGGCATCGTGCTGAATCCCGGGGCCTACGCCCACTACAGCGTGGCCATTCTGGATGCGCTGCGCCTGTGCGGCGTACCCGCCGTGGAAGTGATGCTGCACGCCCCGGACGAGCGGGAGCCTTTCCGCAAGACGGACGTGGTGTCCTTTGGCTGTCAGGGCCACTTCATCGGCGAAGGCCCGCAGGGCTACCTGCACGCCTGCATTTATCTGGCCCAGTTGCTGCGCACCGACGGCTCCAGCAAGGCGCATATCGTGATGTAAAAACGAAAGGAAATTATCACTATGATCATCTCCACCAAAAAAGGGACTCCGAAGGACGAACTGGAAAAGATCGTTGACAAATTCGAGAAGCAGGGTTTGGATGTGACCCTGATCACCGGCAAGGACTACAACGTGTTCGGTCTGGTGGGCGACACCACCAAGATCGACGAACGGGATGTGCTGGCAAACCCGTGGATCGACAACGTCACCCGCGTGTCCGCGCCCTATAAGCGTGCAAACCGCCTGTTCCACCCGGCAGATTCGGTCATCGACTGTGGCGGCGTGAAGATCGGCGGCAAGGAAAAGATCGCCGTCATGGCAGGCCCCTGCAGCATCGAGAGCGCAGAGCAGGCTCTGCGCATTGCACAGGGCGTGAAGGCCGGCGGTGCCACCCTGTTCCGCGGCGGTGCCTACAAGCCCCGCACCTCTCCCTACTCCTTCCAGGGCCTTGAGACCGAGGGCATTCTGGATATGGTAAAGGCCCGCGAGGCCACCGGCATGCCCATCGTCTCCGAGCTGATGAGCGAGGACCGTATCCCGGAGTTTGAGGAGTACGTGGACGTGGTGCAGATCGGTGCCCGCAACATGCAGAACTTCCAGCTGCTCAAGGCCGTTGGCAAGATGCACAAGCCGGTGCTGCTCAAGCGCGGCCTGTGCAACACCATTGAGGAGTGGATCATGAGCGCCGAGTATATCATGGCCGGCGGCAACGAGCAGGTCATCCTGTGCGAGCGCGGCATCCGTACCTTCGAGAAGTACACCCGCAACACCCTCGATCTCTCTGCAGTGCCCATCATCCACGAAAAGACCCACCTGCCCATCATCGTGGACCCCAGCCACGCCACCGGCAAGGCCAATCTGGTCGAGCCTATGATGATCGCTGCCGTGGCCGCCGGTGCCGACGGTCTGGAAGTGGAGGTCCACTACGACCCGCAGCACGCATGGAGCGATGGCGCCCAGTGCCTGACCCCGGATTCCTTCGCACAGGCCATGGCAAAGTGCCGTCAGGTGGCATGGGCCATTGGCCGGGATATGTAACGGCCTATGCTGGTAACGATTCAGAACGCGCGTCCCGTGGGCGGCACCATCACTGCCCCGCCCAGCAAGAGCATGGCCCACCGTGCTGTGCTCTGCGCGGCACTGGCCGAGGGCCGCAGCCACATCACCAATCTGGAGTTCAGCAAGGACATCTCTGCCACGCTGGGCGCAGCGGCACAGCTGTGCGCCCGTATGCGCACCGGCGCAGACGATGCTGTGGTGGAAGGGCTGGGGCATTTTGTGCCCCTTGCCGCGCCGGTGGACTGCTGCGAGAGCGGCAGCACCCTGCGCTTTCTCATCCCCATCGCCAGCCTGACCGGACAAGCAGTTTCCTTCACCGGCCGCGGGCGGCTGATGGAGCGGCCTCAGTCGGTGTATGAAGTTCTGTACCGGGAGCAGGGCCTGCGGTTTGAGCAGAGCGCTGCCGGGCTGACCGTGGAAGGGGCACTGGCCCCCGGCGAATACCGCCTTGCAGGCAATGTATCCAGCCAGTTCATCAGCGGGCTGCTGTTTGCTCTGCCGCTGCTTTCCGGCAACAGCACGCTGCACCTCATCCCGCCGGTGGAGAGCCGCAGCTACATCGATATGACCCGCTCTGTGCAGGCAGCCTTCGGTGTGCAGAGCCATTGGCTGGACGAAAACACTCTTGCCATCCCGGGCGGGCAGCACTATCACCCCTGCGATTACACCGTGGAGGGCGATTACAGTCAGGCCGCGTTCCCGGCGGTGCTGGGTGCAGTGTGCGGCGGCGTGACCATCACCGGCCTTGCCCCGGACACGCTGCAGGGCGATGCCGCCATTCTGGACATCCTGCGCCGGTGCGGCGCAAAGTTCACCCAAACAGAAGCGGGCATCTCTTTTGAAAAGGCCCCCCTGCACGGGGTGGACATCGACCTTGCGGACTGCCCGGACCTTGGCCCTGTGCTCATGGTGCTGGGCCTGCTGTGCGAAGGCACCACAGTCATCCGCAACGCAGAGCGTTTACGCCTGAAGGAGAGTGACCGCATCGCTGCCATGGAGGCCGAGCTGCGTGCCTGCGGCGGCGTGCTGGAAAGCGAGGGCGGCACCATTACGGTGCACGGCTGCGCGGACAGGCTGCACGCTCCGGCGGGTGTTCTGCATGGGCACAATGACCACCGTGTGGTCATGAGCCTTGCGGTGCTGGCCCTGAGTACGGGCATCCCCCTGACCGTGGACGATGCCGAAGCCATTACAAAAAGCTGGCCGAATTTCTTTGAAGCCATCAAGCCCTTGGGCGCGGAGGTGGAATATGCTTGATAAAACAAAACGTTATCTCGTGGTGGGCCTTGGCCTGCTGGGCGGCAAATACGCGCTGGAACTGACGAAAGCCGGTTTCCATGTGGACGGCATCAACCGCAGCGAGGGGCATTTGCAGTACGCGCTAGAGCACGGCTATATCGCCAGCGGCAAGACCCACGATTTTGAGGACCTTGTGAGCAGCGCCGACCACATCATCTTTGGTCTGTACCCCACGGCCCTCATCGAGTGGTTCCGCACCTACGGCCATCTGCTCAAGCCCGGCTGCATCTTTACCGATGTTTCCGGCGTAAAGACCGGCCTTGTGGAGCCGGTGCAGGCCATGTGCCCGGCAGGCGTGGAGTTCATTGCCAGCCACCCGATGGCAGGCCGTGAGACTTCCAGCGTGGAGCACGCCGCCGAGGTGAACTTTGCCCCGGCCAACTTCATCATCACCCCCACGGAAAAGAACACGCCCGAAGCCATCCAGTGGGCAAAGGACCTGGCCGAAGTGCTGGGCTTCCACCACATCTGCACCCTGACGGTGCAGGAGCACGACAAGATGATCGGCTATGTGAGCCAGCTGTGCCATGCCATCGCCGTGAGCCTGATGTGCGCCAACGATAACTCTTCGCTGTGCGAGTACACCGGCGACTCCTTCCGTGATCTGACCCGCATTGCACGCATCAACGATAAAATGTGGGCAGAGCTGTTTTTGTGGAACAAACAGAACTTGATCAGCGAGATCGACCAGTTCGATGCTGCGCTGCAGCAGATGCGCGCTGCCCTTGTGGCCGACGACCGGAACAAGCTGGAACAGATGTTCCGTCTTTCCACCCAGCGCCGCGCGGCGTTCGACAAAAAACTGCCCGAATAAACCGGAGGTGCTCCCATGCCCAAGCAGGAAGGCCAGAAATCCAAGCTTTTGACCCTTTTGCGCATTCTGGAACAAAAGACCGACGAAGAACACCTGCTCAATGTACCGCAGCTGGTAGAGCTGCTGGAACATCAGGACATTCTTGCCGAGCGCAAAAGCATCTACAGCGATATCGACACCCTGCGCAGTCTGGGGTATGACATCCAGCTGCGGCGCGGGCGCGGCGGCGGCTACTGGCTGGCCAGCCGCACCTTTGAGCTTTCTGAGCTGAAGCTGCTGGTGGATGCCGTACAGGCCAGCAAGGTTGTGTCGGCACGCACCAGCAGTAAACTCATCCATAAACTGGAAGCCCTCTGCTCCGACTACGAGGGCACCCAGCTGCAGCGTCAGGTGTACGTGGATGGCCGCCCCAAAAGCGACAGCCACACCCTGCTTTACAGCATCGATGCGCTGCACAGCGCCATCAATGCGGGCAGAATGGTGCGGTTCCGCTACAAGGACGGCGGCACCCGCACCGTCAGCCCGTGGCAGCTGGCATGGGAAAACGGCTGCTACTACCTTATCGCTTATCAGGACGAGAAAGAGCCTGCGGGCATCCGCAACTACCGCGTGGACCGCATGTCTTCCGTGACGGTGCTGGGCGATGCCCGCCGGGGCAAGGCCGAGTTCCGCCAGTTCGACCTGCCCGCCTATCTGCGCAAGCACTTCAACATGTTCGGCGGGCCGGAGTACCGGGTCACCCTGCGCTGCACCGCCGACCTGGAAAGCGCCATGCGCGACCGCTTTGGCAGAACGCCGCTGTTCGTGCCGGAGAAAGACGGTGCATATTTTCACTTTGATGTGCCGGTATGCGTCAGCCCCCAGTTCTACGGCTGGGTGTGCGGCTTTGGCGGCAAGGTAGAAGTAACGGCTCCCGCCGAGGTGCGGCAGGGCCTGCGGGAAATAGCCAAAACGCTGGCGAAACTGCATAAATAAAACAAGGGGCTACTGCTATTCCGCGCAGTGGTCCCTTGTTTTTAACTTCCTCGCCCTCTCAGTCACCTTCGGTGACAGCTCCCCCAGAGTGGGAGCCTTTGGCAGTCCACGCAGACTTCATCTTTATGCCAAGGCCTCTCCCTTTGGGAGAGGTGGCATTGCGTAAGCAATGACGGAGAGGGCGAGGTTGCTTTTCTTTTTACTGATTTTTTATTCTTCAAATTCCAGATCGCTGGGCAAAATCAGGTCCAGCTCGGCGGCAGGTTCTGCCACAAGGCGGCGGCTCTGGTGGAAGATGGCCTTTTCCAGCGTGTTGCGGGCAAGACGGCCGTTGCCGGCGGTGCGGCTGTCCAGCGCCTGACGGCGCTTGTAGTAGCCCAAAAGCGGGAAGGTACAGCCCTCGGCAAGGCGGTAGCCCTTGCCCTTTGCCAGCACGTTGGTGATGTCCAGCAGCTCGTCTGCCGTGTAGTCCGGGAACTCGATCTTGTTGGGGAAGCGGCTGGCAAGACCGCTGTTGGCGGTAAGGAACACCTCCATCTCCCGGGTGTAGCCCGCCAGAACGACCACCAGCTCGTCCCGGTGATCCTCCATGCCCTTCACAAGGGTGTCGATGGCTTCGAGGCCAAAGCTGTCCTGCTCGCCGCGGTAGAGGCTGTAGGCCTCATCGATAAACAGCACACCGCCGAGGGCACTCTCGATGACGCTGTTCGTCAGCGGGGCGGTGTGGCCGGTGTAGCGGCCCACAAGGTCGGCACGGGTCACTTCCACCAGCTGACCGCCCTTCAGCGCGCCGATGGCCTTGAGGTACTTTGCCACCAGCCGGGCAATGGTGGTCTTGCCGGTGCCCGGGTTGCCGGTGAAGATCATGTGCATGGAAAGGCTGGTGGTCTTGAAGCCTGCCGCCGCGCGGCGCTGCTGCACCTGCAGGTTATCCGCCAGACCGAACACATACTCCTTGACCGCCCCAAGGCCCACAAGGCCGTTGAGTTCGGCGCGGATTTCATCTACAGCGCCCGTGTACTCGGCAGGCAGCAGGGCAGACAGCTCCTGCTCGGGCTGGTCGTTCAGGCAAAACCATACGCCCTCCGGCTTTGCGGTCAGGGTGACGGTGCCGGTAAGCTTTGCATCGGTCTGCAGGCAGTATTCGCTCAGGGCGCGGAACATTTTATCGCAGCATTCCGCAAGGCCCGCCGCACCCTTTTCCTTAGAGCACTGGGCGGCTACATAGTCCCGCACATCGGCCCCGGCAGAGAGGGTCAGCCCAAGGCGTGCGCTCACCTTCTGGGCCAGCGCATTCAGCTGCTGCGCCGCCAGCGCTGCAAGGTCCTCGGGGGCAAAGGCGCTGGTGGCGCACACATCGCCCACCGCTGCCACAAAGGGCGCACCGAACTTATCCGCCAGCGCGTCCCGGCCCTTGCGGGAAAAGAAGATGAGGTACTTGCCGCAGGGGGTGATGCTGCTCACCGCGCCCGGAGCCAGCGCCGTGCCCGCATCCACAAGGATGCCCTCCTTGTTCACCAGATACCGGCTGGAAAGCGGCGCACTGCCCTTGACGGCCAGATCGGACAGCGTTTTCAGGAAGCCGGGGTGGCAGCTTTCGTAGTGCTCAAAGATCACGATCTCCCCGGGTGCGTGCAGGGCCGCGTACAGATCCTGCAAAAACAGCTTTTCCGCACCGGAATTGGGGTAGAGGGCAAGATCCACCACCGCGGTTTTGTCGCTCTGCAGCAGGCCCCGCGCCGCCATGATGCGGGCGGTCTCTGCCAGCGCAAAATGCCGCCCCGTACCGGCTCCGCCGCACAGCAGGATCACATTGCGTGCTGCCGGGCGCTCGGTGCCCAGCACAAAGGGCCGGCGCATGGCGCGCACCACGCTGTCCACAAAGGCATCCTGCCCGAGGACGGTCTTTTTCACCTCGGCGGCAAGGCCCTCAAAGCTGCCAAGGTGCTCTGCGGTCACATCGGCAGTGCCCTTGGCAAGCAGGCCGTCCGCTTCCATATCCCGCAGCATCTGGCGGCTGTCCTCCAGAGCAGACTGCACCGCAGTGTCCTGCGTTTTCAGCTGGGCATTCTGCTTTTTGAGCAGGGCATCCAGCTGCTTCTGGTTTTCCAGCAGGGCAGCGTTCAGGTCCGGCATTGCGGGCGCTTTGGCCTTTGGCGTTTTGCTTTCCGGCTGGGCCGTGCCGCCAAAGCGCGGCTTTCCCCCTGCGCCGAACACACCGTTCATAAGGTTTTCCCAATCGTCGGTATATGCCATGGTTTGCCCTCCGTTTTTGTCGTTTTCTTCCAGTATAGTGTACCCGGACAGGTTTTGCAATTCCCTCTTGCAAAAAAGACCGCCGGTGTTTACACTTATATCTGATAGGAAATCTGCAAGAAGGAATGAAGAAACTATGACCGTCAAAACGCCCGCCGAACTGAAAACGCTATACGAGAGCATCTCCTTTGACCTTCAAACCACCTACACCGGCCCGCTGGGACAGGAATATGCTGTTTCCGGCACCCATCTGCGCCTGTGGGCACCCACGGCGCAGAGGGTGGAGGTCAGCCTTTACCGCAAAGGCAGCGGCGGTGAGCCCATAGGCACTCTGCCGCTGGAGCGGGGGCAGCAGGGGGTGTGGAGCATCTATCTGCCCGGCGACCAGCACGGACGATACTATACCTATACGGTCACAGTGGATGGCATTTCGCGCCAGACCGGCGACCCCTATGCCCGTGCGGCAGGCGTGAACGGCACCCGCAGCATGATCGTGGACCTTGCCCGCACCGCCCCCTCCGGGTGGGAGCGGGATGTGCGTCCGGTCATCCCGCCGGAGCAGCGCGCGGTGTGGGAGGTGAGCGTGCGCGACTTCTCGCAGGACGCTGCCAGCGGCGTGCGCCCGGCATGGCGGGGCAAGTTCATGGCCTTTACCCAGCAGGGCACCACCCTGCACGGGGACGGCATCCACCCCACCTGCCTGAATTATTTAAAGCGGCTTGGCGTGAAGTATGTGCAGCTGATGCCCATTTTTGATTTTGGCAGCGTGGACGAGGCAAAGCCGCTGCTGCGGCAGTACAACTGGGGCTATGACCCCACCAACTACAATGTGCCCGAAGGCAGCTATTCCACCGACCCCACCCGCGGCGAGGTGCGCATCCGGGAGTGCAGGGAAATGATCGCAGCCCTGCACGCGGCGGGCATCGGTGTGGTGATGGATGTGGTGTATAACCACATGTACCGCAATGAGAACCCGCTGAACGACACCGTGCCCTGCTACTTTTTCCGCCAGAACGAGGACGGCAGCTTTTCCAACGGCAGCGGCTGCGGCAACGAATTTGCCAGCGAGCGGCCCATGGCCCGGCGGTATATGATCGATTCCATCCTCTACTGGGCGCAGGAATACCACATCGACGGCTTCCGGTTTGACCTGATGGGTCTGTACGACGTGGAGACCATCAACGCAGTGCGTGCCGCGCTGGATGCTCTGCCCGGCGGGCGGGATATCCTGATGTACGGCGAGCCGTGGCAGGGCGGCGGGAGCCAGCTGCACCGGTACGAGGCCAACAAGGCCAATCTGGCGATGCTGGACGAGCAGGTGGGCATCTTCTGCGACGACACCCGCGACACCATCAAGGGCGGCTGCTTCAACGCCCGGGAGCCGGGCTATGTGGAGGGCAGGCCCGGCAGTTTCTGGGACATCGGCGGCGCGGTGGCGGCATGGTGCCGCAGCGACCGTCTGCCGCCCCACGCGCCCAGCCAGATCGTGAGCTATGTTTCCGCCCACGACAACTTCACCCTGTGGGACAAGCTGCTGCTGGTGCGGTACGAAAAGCCGGAGTTCACGGCGGCAGACAGCACAGCCCTTGCCCAGAACCGGCTGGCGGTGGGCATTTACCTGACCAGCTTCGGCCTGCCTTTCCTGCAGGCGGGCGAGGAGTTTGCCCGCACCAAAAAAGGGAAGGGCAACAGCTACTGCTCTTCGCCTGCGCTGAACCGGCTGGACTGGGAGCGGGCCGAAAAATATCATGCACTGGTGGACTACTACCGCGGCCTGCTGGCGCTGCGGGCAAGATTCCCGCAGCTTTCCAGCACCGACCCCCACGCGCCGGATGCCCTGTATTTTTTCTCACTGGAGCAGCCGCTGGTGGGCTGGCAGCTGCCCGCCCAGTGGGGCGACGGCGCAGCATGGCAGGCGCTGTGCGTGTTCTATAACCCTACCGAGACCAGCAAGGTCGTGCCGCTGCCGGTTGGGCGCTGGCAGATGCTGAGCGACGGCATCTCGTCCAGCCTGTGGCGCGGCCCGGCAAGAGTGTATGAGCACGAGGCCGTGCTGATGCCTTACAGTGCCACCATCTTTGGACAGATATAAAAACAGGAGCGGATGGAAAACTCTCATCCGCTCCTGTTTTCTATTTTGCTCAGCTGTTGGAAGCCGTCTTTTCGCCCAGTGTCACATTGACCGTCTGCATCTGGCCGTCGCGTGCAATGGTGATGGAAAGCGTATCGCCTGCTGCGTGCTTCTGCATCAGGGTGCCAAGGTCGTCCTTGGAGGCGATCTCGGTGCCGTCCACGCTCACGATGCGGTCTCCGGCTTGAAGACCCGCCTTCTCGGCAGGGCCGCCCTTGACCACCTCCACAACGTAAACGCCGTAGGCATTCACGCCCAGTTGAGAAGCAGTCTGTGCGTCGGTCACGGCCAGATAGGTGATGCCCAAATAAGGCCGTCCGGTCACATAGCCGTTCTCCAGCAGTTCCTGTGCCACCTTGATGGCATCGTTGATGGGGATGGCAAAGCCCAGACCCTCTGCATCGCTGGAAGAGGATTTTGCATTCACAATGCCGACCAGCTCACCGTTCATATTGAACAGGCCGCCGCCGGAGTTGCCGGGGCTGACCGAAGCATCCATCTGGATCAGGGACATGGTGTTCACAGAGCTGCTGCCCTGAATGGTGACGCTGCGGTTCAAAGCGCTGATCATGCCGCCGGTCACGGTGCCGCCCAGCTCACCCAGCGGGTTGCCCACAGCCATCACGCTCTGGCCCACCTTCAGGCTGTCGCTGTTGCCCACGGTGGCGGGGGTCAGGCCGTCAGCATCGATCTTGATGACCGCGATATCGCTGGTGGTATCTTCGCCCACAAGGGTGGCGGTGTAGTCCTTGTCACCAATGGTAACGGTGATGGTGGAAGCGCCGTCCACCACATGTGCACAGGTGAGGATGTAGCCGTCCGAGCTGATGATCACGCCGCTGCCGGCACCGCTCTCCACCTGATTCTGGCCGTACCACGACCACTGAGAGTAGACCACCTGCTCCGTAGTGATGACCACCACGCTGGGGCTGACCAGATCAGCCACCTGTTCAGTGGTCAGGCTGCTGCCGCTGCTGGATGCTGCGGTGATGGAACTATCCGAACCGGATGCACTGTCGGCCGTAGAGGAAGGTGCCACCTGCTGAATGACCACCTTGCCGCTGCCGCCAAACTTTGCCCCCACAAAGCCGCCCGCAAAGCCCATGGCTGCGGCCAGCACCAGCGCCACGGCGCTGCGTGCAACGCGCTTGCCGTTGAACTTTTTCTTCTTTTTAGGGGGCTGCGCGTCCTGCGGCTGTACCGGATGTACCGGCGGCGTTGCACCGCCTGCGCCGTTGTCTGTCTGCGGGGCGGTGTAAGCGGTCTCCGGTTCCGGCTGCGGGTCGTTGTACTGGTTGGCGGTGTTCATGCCGCTGCTGCCCACATTGGGATAACCGGTATCTCCGCTTTCGTTTTTATCCTGAGAGGAATAATCATATTCCCATTTGTTCTCATTGTCCATGCTGATACTTCCTTTCCGTAAGGGATACGTCCACAGGAGCCCTGTTCCTTTGAACTGCTCCTATTGTAACCGTCAATTGTGAAAATCAATCGCGCGCGCCGTGAAGAAACTGTGAAATAAAGACGCACTTTCCGCCCTTGACAGCGGCCTTTGCGCTTGCTATTGTAAAAGCGTAAATTCAGGAGGAACACACCATGGAACTGCACCGCACAGACGAGGGCTTTGCCCTCTATAAGGAAAAAACACAGATCGGCTTCTGCGCGCTCACGCCCGCCGCAAAGGGGGCTGCCATCACCGCGTTTGGCATCGAACCGCAGTGGCGGCGCAAAGGCTACGGCTCCTATCTATTAAAAGAAACTTTGCGCGCCTACGCCGGATACGACCGCGAAAAGGCTACCGTATTTACCGCCCCGCTGCCCGCCGATGCCGCAGAGCTTGCGTTCTGGGCAAAGTTCGGCTTTGCGGCAGAAGGCAGGCAGCTGGTGCGCCGCCGCACGCCGGACCTGACCGCCGTCAAGTTCGTGCAGGACTTTCTGGCCGCGCGGCTGGCACAGCCGCGCCTTTGCATCGATGCCACCTGCGGCAACGGCGGCGACACGGCCTTTCTGTGCGGCATCACCGCGCCGGAAGGAAAAGTAGTCGGCTTTGACGTGCAGGAAGCTGCCATTGCATCCACCCGGAAGCATCTGGAGCAGCTGGGCGTGCCTGCCGCCCGGTATGAGCTGCACTGCCAAAGCCACGCAGACCTTTTACAGGTTGTGCAGCCCGGCACGGCAGATGCGGTGATGTTCAACTTTGGCTGGCTGCCCGGGGCCGACCACGCAGTGTTCTCCACCGCGCAGAGCAGCATCCCCGCCCTGCAGGCGGCTTTGGAAGCCGTGCGCCCCGGCGGCGTGGTGAGCGCCATCCTCTACAGCGGGCAGGTCATCGGCACGGATGAAAAGCAGACGGTGCTGGAATATCTCCGGGCACTTCCGCTCAAAAGTTTTACCGTTCTGGTGTGTGATTTTGCCAACTGGGCCGAAACCGCCCCTCTGCCCTGCATCATCCTGAAAAAATAACGAAAACACTTGCATTATGGAGCGTTTTCGGATAAAATAGGGTACGTATGTGTAAAAACGAACTCCTTCAGTCTCGCATTCGCTCGACAGCTCCCTCTGGGAGGGAGCCTTTGACGCTGCGGGAAGGCAAAAGCCTCCCTCTTTGAGAAAGACTTCCCCCGGTCGGGGGAAGATGTCACACAAGTGACAAAAGGGGGAACAGTGGCATCGCGGAGCGATGACGGAAGGAGTTTTATCCGTATAGGAGAAATACTAGTTTATGACAAATCGTGAAGAAATCGAGCGCCGCCGGACGTTTGCGATCATCAGCCATCCCGACGCCGGTAAGACCACTCTGACCGAAAAGCTGCTGCTGTACGGCGGAGCCATCAATCAGGCAGGCTCCGTCAAGGGCAAGCAGAGCGCAAAGCACGCCGTGTCCGACTGGATGGACATTGAGAAGCAGCGCGGTATTTCCGTCACCTCTTCTGTCCTGCAGTTCAACTACGCGGGCAAGTGCGTGAACATTCTGGACACCCCGGGCCATCAGGACTTCTCGGAGGATACCTACCGCACCCTGATGGCGGCAGACTCTGCCGTCATGGTCATCGACGCCGCAAAGGGCGTTGAGGCCCAGACCATCAAGCTGTTCAAGGTGTGCACCCTGCGCCACATCCCCATCTTCACCTTCGTCAACAAGATGGACCGCGAAGCCCGCGACCCCTTTGAGCTGATGGAGAACATTGAGGAGATTTTGGGCATCAAGACCTACCCCATGAACTGGCCCATCGGCTGCGGCAAGGAGTTCAAGGGCGTGTTCGACCGCAACACCCGCAAGGTGCTGGCATTTTCCAGCGACGGCCGCGCCAACGGCGTGAAGAAGGTGGATGAGACCGAGGCCGAGCTGGGCGATCCCGCACTGGACGAGCTGCTCACCCCGTATCTGCACCAGCAGCTGGTGGATGAGATCGAGCTGTTGGACGGCGCTGCCGAGGAATTTGACCTCGACAAAGTGCTGCGCGGCGAGCTGAGCCCCGTGTTCTTTGGTTCCGCTCTGACCAACTTCGGCGTGGAGCCCTTTCTGGAGAACTTCCTGCGGCTCACCCCCACCCCGCTGGCCCGCGTGGACAGCCTGACCGGCGAGACCGTGGACCCCTGCCGCGACGAGTTCTCTGCCTTCATCTTTAAAATTCAGGCCAACATGAACAAGGCCCACCGCGACCGCATCGCCTTTATGCGCATCTGCTCCGGCAAGTTCGAGCGCGGCATGGAGGCCTTCCATGTGCAGGAGGGCAAGAACATCAAGCTGGCCACCGGCACCCAGCTGATGGCGCAGGACCGCGCCATCGTGGACGAAGCCTACGCCGGCGATATCATCGGCCTGTTCGACCCGGGCATCTTCTCCATCGGCGACACCTTGTGCACCGGCAAAAAGAAGGTCCAGTTCGCAGGCATCCCCACCTTCTCGCCGGAGCACTTTGCCCGCATTGAGCAGAAGGACACCATGAAGCGCAAGCAGTTCGTGAAGGGCATGGAGCAGATCGCGCAGGAGGGTGCCATCCAGATCTTCCGCGAAGTGGGCGGCGGCATGGAAGAAGTGGTGGTCGGCGTGGTCGGCGTGCTGCAGCTGGAAGTGCTGGAGTACCGCCTGAACACCGAGTACAACGTGGAGATCCGGATGCAGCAGCTGCCCTTTGAACAGCTGCGCTGGGTGCAGAACGACCCCGACACCTACAATCTGCGGGATCTGGACCTGACCAGCGACACCAAGGCTGTGGAGGATATGAAGGGCAACCGTCTGCTGCTGTTCACCTCCGACTGGGCGGTGCGCTGGGCGGAGACCCACAACGAAACGCTGAAACTGAGCGAGTTCGGCAATATCTGAGTTGAAAGAGAGCTGCGGTGCGGGAATGTCCCGCAGCTGCGGCTCTTTTTTCATAAAGCACAAAAAATACAACAAAGAATGCCAGTTATGGAATGCGCTGCTCCCATTGCGGGGAACACTGCTGGCATGGAGGGTAAAGTATATGCAGAATATCAATATTGGCAAAAGCGGCATTCAGGTGCCATTTCTCGGCATGGGCACCTGGGCCATCGGCGGCGGTGCATGGTGGGGCGATAACGACGACAGCCTTTCCGTCAAGGCCATCCAGACTGCTGTGGAGCAGGGCATCCAGTGGATCGACACCGCCCCCATCTACGGCCTGTACCACAGCGAGACCGTGGTGGGCGAGGCCATGAAGCACATCGACCGCGACAAGGTGGTGCTTTCCACCAAGTGCGGTCTGGAGTGGCGGCATGAAACACCGGTGCTGCACAAGGTCGTGGACGGCACCACCGTTTACCGCGACCTTTCTGCAAAGAGCATCATCGAGGATGTGGAGGACAGCCTGCGCCGCCTGCACACCGATCATCTGGATGTGCTGTACACCCACTGGCAGACCCCCGATTTCGGCATCTACCCGCTGGAAGAGACGGTGGAAGCCATGATGAAGCTGAAGGAGCAGGGCAAGATCCGTGCCATCGGTGCATCCAACGTCACTGCGGACATCATCCGCGGCTACTGCAAGTACGGCCAGCTGGATGTCATTCAGGAAAAGTACAGTCTGCTCACCCGCCGTGTGGAAAAGCAGCTGCTGCCTACCTGCAAGGAGCTGGGCGTATCCGTGCAGGCATACTCTCCGCTGGAGCAGGGCCTGCTGACCGGCAAGGTGACTATGGAAACCACCTATCCCGAGGGCAGCACCCGCAACTCGAACCCCAGCTTCCAGCCGGAGCGCCGCTCTCAGGCGCTGGATATGCTGGCAAAATGGAGCGACCTGACCGAGAAATACGACTGCTCTCTGGCACAGCTGGTGATCGCCCTGACCGCCCGCATGATCCCCGGCCTGCATGTGCTGTGCGGTGCCCGCACTCCGCAGCAGGTGATGGACAACGCTGGTGCGCTGAACATCAAACTGGACGGTGCCGATGCCGTCCGCATGAAGTGGGACGTGGATGCCATTTCCTGATGGTTTGACCATCGGAACAGCCTCCGCTTCGCTCTGGCCATAAACAGTGGAATTTTTATTTTTATAAGAGCAATGCCGGACAGCCTGCGGGCTGTCCGGCATTGCATTTTCACAGAAAGGGGCGTAAAGAAAAACAGCATCATCTGCCGGTTTCGACCTTTTGCGTGAAAAGGGAGGTTCTGAAAAGCCCGCAGGCTTTTCAGAACCCCAGATAAAAGAATAGTTCCTATAAACATTGCCAGAGCAAAGCGGAGGCCATTTAAAATCGTCAGCTGCTCTCCTTCCAGAACAATCCGCCGCTGGTCTGGAACAGCATCCACGGGTTCACGCTCTTGCTGCCAAGCTTGAAGTCCATGGTCAGTTCCTCGCCCAGCACACCCACAGCCTGCCCCTTTTCCACGCTCTGCCCGGCGGAGACGGAAAGAGTCTGCAGCCCGTACAGGTAGCTGCGCATCCCGCAGCCGTGGTCGATGACCACCGTGTTGCCGGTAAGGGCCAGCTCTGCGGCCAGCACCACCACACCGTTTGCAGGGGCACGGCAGGGTTCACCGGGGATGGTATAAAGCTTTGTGGAGTTGGAACGGCTGCCCTGCCGGCCGTTGACCACCCTGACCTGACCGTAATCCACCAGCGTGGTGTAGCTTTCCACAGGGTTCACAAAACCGCCCTGCCACATTTTTTCCCGGGCGGGCGCTTCGTACAGGCCCCAGACTGCATTGCGGAACTGGGTGTTTGCCGCATCCGATGCATCCGGTTCCGGCTCCACGTCCACCGTGCCAAAATCCTTGGGCAGCACGATGATGCTGCGGGTGATGGTCTCGCCGTTCACGGTAATGTTCACCTCATGCCCGCCGGAGGAAGCGTTGTATGCCGCCGGGATGTAGGCCCGCCAGCCATCGGCTGCACGCACGCACTGCACATTGCCAAGGTCGGTCTCCACAGTGGGTGCTGCATCGCCGGTCATGCCGGAGATGCGCAGGCCCACAATGCCGCCCTGCTCCACCCGCTCGGCGGAAAGCTCCACCTCCGCGCTGGCCTGCAGGGTGAACCGGAAGGCATAACGATACCAGCCGGTGGGCTTTGCAGGCTTTTCCAGCCCCAGATTTTTGCGCACTGAGCCGGTGCTGCCGCCCTCGAACTGCATCACGGTGCCGCCCTCCGGCACCCGCCAGACGGTCAGTTCGGCCTTGTATTCGCCATTGGCCGGGAACAGAAAGCTCTCGTATTCACTGGCGGTGCCCGTGAACACCGTCTCGCCGGAAGCCGTCCGGATGGTCAGGGTGGTGTAGCTGGCCCAGTCCGGCAGGCTGAGGGCCGGGTGGGCCGTGTACAGCGTGCCCAGCTTCTGCACCGTAAGGGTGGCGGGGCTGGCAAACACCTTATCGAGCTTTCCGCCGATGAGCGGCACCTGCCAGCACCAGCCGTTGGGTTCCAGCGCTTCGGTGCCAAACTGCGCGGTGCTGTCCGGGCAGCCGCCCTCGGTGGTAAAGGCATAGCTCACGCCCATCACCGCGCCCAGAAAGATGCCTACGCCCAGCACCACACCCACGAGCCAGAGCAGAAAACGCTTCATGATACACTCCTTCTATGTAGCAAAAAGGGCGCACCGGCACAGCCTTTTGCAGACTGCCGGTGCGCCCGAAGGTTTACGGTTCGTGTTTTTTATTCTGCAGCATCCTCTGCAGGGGCAGCCTCTTCGGCAGCAGCCTCCGGCTCTACCGTTGCAGCATCGTCCTCGCCGAACAGCAGACGCTCGTACTCGTCCAGCTCCTTCTCACGGCGGTGCAGGTAAACAGCAACAGCAGCAAGGGCACCGGCAACAGCGGCCAGAACAGTGATCACAGCGACCAGACAAGATTTCTTCATAGGTTCAATACACTCCTTTTTTCGTTGAAACGATGTTTCAGCTTTCATTCCAGTGCTTGTTGGCTTTTATTATACCCGTTCCTGTCAAAAATTACAACCATTCAGGTCAAAAAGGCCAAAATTTCATACCATAAGCTTCTTATATGACTTAAACGCACCGGGCAGGGTATACTCGGCCTGCAAAGCTTCCCGGCTTGCCCACACGCAGCCTGCCGGGGCATCTTGGGCAGGCACATGCAGCAGGATGCCGTTCATATGCCACTCGATGTGGCTGAAGATGTGCTTTGCAGCGGGCAGCGCTTCCGGCGCGGCGGTGCCGGTATCCACTCCCATGGCCTGCAGGCGGGCAAGGACCTCTCCGGCTGCAAGGGCTTCACCCTCCCACAGTACCGGCTGCCACAGCCCGGCAAGCAGGCCCTTTTGGGGCCGCTGCTGCAAAAGGAAGCCTGCCGGGCTTTCCAGCAGGGCCAGCGTCACAGGCTGCAGTCTGCGGGGCTTGGGCGCTGCTTTGCGGGGCAGCTCCAATGCAGTGCCCGCAGCACGGGCGGCGCACAGGTGGGCGAGCGGGCATTTTTCGCACAGGGGCGCACCGTTCGGCACGCAGACCAGCGCTCCCAGCTCCATAAGGGCCTGATTGTAGTCGCCGGGCGCATCCGGCGGCTGGTGCTCCATCACGCGGGCGGTGAACGCTTTTTTCACTGCCGGTTCCGTGACGGCAGCGGGGTCGTTGTACAAACGGGAGAACACCCGCAGCACATTGCCGTCCACGGCGGGCACCGGGATGCCGAAGCTGATGGACGCAACGGCTCCCGCCGTGTAGTCCCCGATGCCGGGCAGGGCCCGCAGGGCATCATAGTCGGCGGGCAGCTGTCCGCCGTACTGCTCGCAGACGATGCGTGCAGCCTTTTGCAGGTTGCGCACCCGGCTGTAGTAGCCAAGACCCTCCCAGAGCTTGTGCAGCTTTTCCTCTTCGCAGGCGGCAAGGGCCGGAATGTCCGGCAGGGCGGCGAGAAAGCGTTCGTAGTAGGGCAGTGCCGCCGAGACCCGGGTCTGCTGCAGCATGATCTCGCTGAGCCACACATGGTAGGGGCTGGGGTCGGTGCGGAAGGGCAGGATGCGGTGGTTTTTGTAAAACCAGTCCAGCAGGGCAGGAGAGATATTTTCCACTTGTTTTGTGCTCCTTATCAAAAAACGGGCCGCCGCAAGGTGCAGCAGCCCGGTAAAAGTATGCGCGCTTATCAGAAGCCGTATGCAGTGCGGGGGAAGGGCAGCACGTCACGGATGTTCTGGATGCCCGTGAGGTACATGATCATGCGCTCGAAGCCCAAGCCGTAGCCGGCGTGCTCCACGCCGCCGAACTTGCGCAGGTTCAGGTACCAGTCGTAGTTGGTCTTGTCCATGCCCAGCTCGTCCATGCGGGCCACCAGCTTGTCGTAGTTCTCTTCACGCTGGCTGCCGCCGATCAGCTCGCCGATGCCGGGCACCAGCATATCTGCGGCTGCCACGGTCTTGCCGTCCGGGTTCTGCTTCATGTAGAAGCTCTTGATCTCCTTCGGGTAGTCGGTGACGAACACAGGCTTCTTGAACACCGCCTCGGTCAGGTAGCGCTCGTGCTCGGTCTGGATGTCCACGCCCCACTCCACAGGGAACTGGAACTTCTTGTTGTTCTTCTTCAGGATCTCGATGGCCTCGGTGTAGCTGATGCGGCCAAACTCGCTGTTTGCCACCAGCTCCAGACGCTCGATGAGGCCCTTGTCGATGAACTGGTTGAAGAAGGCCATTTCATCCGGGCAGTTGTCCAGCACGTAGCGGATGACGTACTTGGTCATGGCCTCGGCGGTGTCCATGTAGCCGGACAGGTCGCAGAATGCCATCTCCGGCTCGATCATCCAGAACTCGGCGGCGTGACGGGTGGTAAAGCTCTTCTCGGCACGGAAGGTGGGGCCGAAGGTGTACACCTTGCCGAATGCCATAGCCATGGCCTCGGCTTCCAGCTGGCCGGAAACGGTCAGATTGACCGGCTTCTCGAAAAAGTCCTGGGTGTAATCCACAGTGCCGTCCTCGTTCTTGGGCACATTCTCAAGGTCGAGGGTGGTCACGCGGAACATCTCGCCTGCGCCCTCACAGTCGGAAGAGGTGAGCAGCGGAGAGTGAGAGTAAACGAAGCCGTTCTCCTGGAAGAACTTGTGGATGGCGTAGGCAGCGGCGCTGCGCACGCGGAAAGCGGCGTTGAAGGTGTTGGTGCGGGGGCGCAGGGTGGGCATGGTGCGCAGATATTCCATGCTCATCTTCTTTTTCTGCAGCGGATACTCGTCCGCCGGGCAGTCGCCCAGGATCTCCACACTGTCGGCATTCAGCTCAAAGGGCTGCTTTGCCTGCGGGGTGAGCACCAGCTTGCCCTTGACGCGCAGGCTGCTGTACAGGCCGGTGTGGATCACCTCATCGTAGTTTGCCAGCTTGCCTGCTTCCAGCACGACCTGCAGGGTCTTGAAGCAGCCGCCGTCCGACAGGGCGATGAAGCCGATGTTCTTGGAGTCGCGGATGTTCTTTGCCCAGCCGCAGACGGTGATCTCGGTGCCGTCGGCGGGGGTGTTTTTGAACAGCGAAACGATCTCAGTGCGTTCCATAGTGTTTGTTCTCCCTTTCGATATAAAATGAAAAAGACAGCTTTGTTCTCCCTGAAAGTTCAGGGCGAACAAGCTGTCTTGTAATGTCCGCGGTGCCACCTGAATTACCGGAAGTGTCCGGTCGCTCACGCGCTCAATAAAAGCGCTGCCCCCGTAACGCAGGGCCTGCGGCGCACCTACTAATGGCAGCTGCCATGTTCAGTTTGCTGCTCCCGGGTGTTCGTTCACGCGGCGTGCGGGCGCGGCTCTCAGCTGTGCCGCACTCTCTGGGCCGGACGGCCCGCGCTACTTTTCCCGATCTTTGCATTTTACCTTTAAAAAATAGCACTTTGGCGGCGTTTTGTCAAGCACCGCCCAGCAATGCGGCAGCAAGGCCCTTTGCCGCCAGCTGCCCGGCATAAAGAGCCTCGTTCAGGTTATTGCCGTGCCCGCCGATCTCAATGAGCAGGCTGCCGGTGGTCAGATCCTGATTGTAGAACCGGTAGCTGAACAGCACCGGCCGGGTAAAACCGGGGTACATTCCTTCCATGCTGCGCTCCCACGCAGCGGCAAAGCGCAGATTCTGCCGCCAGCCCGGCAGCTGAACGGTGGTGCCGTTGTCGCACCCGCAGATGATCATGACCTGTGCGGCCTGCCGCCCGTTCACCGTGCACACCGGGGCATAGCGGCTGCCGCTTTCCGTCTCGATGGCATCCCGGTGGACATCCAGCACCACCTTGATGCTGGGATACCGGGCCAGATACTGCTGCACCACGGCCCGGCTGTTGGCATAGCTTCCGGTGTAGCTGGGGTAGTCGTTCAGGGTCTCGTCGTGCAGGGTGTTGATGCCCGCCGCATTGAGGGTATCGGCCACCACACGGCCCACCGCGCACATGTTCACGCTGCAGTCGGTGCTGCGGGCACCATCGCCGGGGGCAAACCACAGCCCGGCCGAAAGGCGGTAGTCCTCGGTAGCGTGAGTGTGCATCACCAGCACCTGCGGGTCTGGACTGTTCGGCTCAATGGCAAGGGGCAGCGGATTCTCGATCTCCGCCGCAATGTCTGCCGCCGTCTGCCGGGTATTGTTTTTGATGCTGCCCGCCCCGCAGGGAATGTACTTTTCGCCGCTGCCCTGCGGATAATTTTTTTCAATGACAGTACCCGCATCCGCCGGGCGGGCTTCCTCGCCCAGCAGCGGCACAAGGTAGTCCTCAATGTTCCCGGTCAGCGCCTGCACGGCCTGCGGCAGAGAGGATGCCGCCGCTTCCGGTGTGCTGTCCGGTGCGGCTTCCACCTGCACAGATGATGCGGGCTGCTCCTGTGCGGACTGCCGCCCCAGCCAGAAAAGAGTTTCGGCCATGGGCAGCGGTGCAGTAATGGCCGCAGCCAGCATCAGTGCCGCCGTGCGGGCAAAGATGCACAGTGCGGCAAACAGAGCAGCCGCTTCCAGAAACGGCACGATATGCCCCTGCGCCCGGGTGGGCGGCAGTGCTTTGCTGCGCATAAAATAACCTCCCTTCCGGCCCACCGGTGTTACCCCGCCAGCCAGAACAGCTGCGCCACGCTGAGCCTTGGCTGCAAGGCCCGGTTGATGGCACCGGCCAGAAGAGCCGAGCCGTGGGCGATCACGCTGTCCAGCGCCCGGGGCGTGACCACAAGATCTGCTCCTTCGTCCGAATCCATCAAGGTGGGGATGCCCGCCGCGATCACCGGCACGCCCAGCGCTGCCGCGTCCAGATGCTTTGCATGATCCGCCTGCGCCGGGTACAGCCCGGTGTCGGAGAACTGCACGCTGCGGCCCAGCCGCGCGCCCTCGGCACTGCAAAGGCTGTCCACGCAGATCAAGGCCGCCGGCCGCACCGCTTCCACCATGGCCCCGGCCAGCTGGCGCAGAGTCAGCCCGGTGGAGGCCGACACCCCCGGCGCAATGGCGGCCACCGGCCGGATGCCGCGCACCGGCAGCGTGTGCTGCGGCCCCATGGTGACTAAAATCTTCTGCGCCGTGCGCGGGCCGAGGGCATCCGCCGTGACCCGCCGGTTCCCGATGCCCAGCACCAGCACCGGCCCTTCCGGCGGCAGCAGGGCGCGCAGTTCTGCCGCACAGGTCTCGATCACCGCAGCGTCCCGCTCGTCCAGCACGCTGACGCTGGGCATTTCCAGCGTGACATACCGTCCGCGGGGCTTCGCCAGCCCTTCGCGCGCGATCTCCACCCGCGTTATTGTGACCCCGCCGCGCTTTGCTGTGGCAAGCCTTACCCCGGCAGGCAGCGCCCCCTGTGCTGCACCAAACATCTCGTCTGCCATATCGGTAAAACGCATTTTTCTGCTCCTCCTGCCTGTTTTGGGGCCAAATGCCCCCTCTGCACGCAGAAAGTATGGAAAAAATAAAACTTTTCTAAACAAAAATCAAAAAAACGCTTGCGCTGGTACGCGAAATATGGTATCATAGGGTGCGCTGTTATAGGTAGCCAAGGAGGTGGAACGAATGCCTAACATCAAATCTCAGAAGGACCGCGTCGTGCAGGCTGCTGCAGAGCAGGCTCACAACAAGGCCATTAAGACCAACCTGAAAACAGTCGTCAAGAAGGCAGACGCTGCCATCGATGCGAATGCCGCTGACAAGGACGCAACCGTCCTGGCTGCTGTTTCCGCGATCGACAAGGCTCGCGCTAAGGGTGTCATCAAAAAGAACACCGCCAGCCGCAAGATCAGCCGTATGGCAAAGCGTGCTAACAAGAACGCTTGATCGCTTTCTGATTGACGAACAAAACCTCTGTACCGGGTTCCCGGCACAGGGGTTTTTGTTTTGCCCGCTTTTCAGGGCACGGCAGCAGGCCGCTCAAAATCGCACAGGGTGGCAAAATCGAACCCCGGCACCTGCTCCAGAAGCTGCTCCGGCGGCAGGCCGTCGGGCGGCTCGGCCAGCAGCGCCCACGCAGCCCATGCCGTGGGCACCGCCGCCGCAAGGGCCAGCCCCGGCAGCGCCAGTGCCGGGCATGTATGGAACGCACTGCCCGGCGGCAGGGCTGCCACCGCGCACAAGGCCTGTGCAGCCCAAAGCTCCCACAAAAGGGTCGTCCAGCGGTGCTTCATCCGCATCACCTCCTGTTTTGCACAGTTTACCGCAGTGCGGTGGAAAAACAGGGCGAAGGGTGGCGGACAAAGTGACGATGTTCTAGTGTATTTCTTCTTCAGTTCTGGTCGTGACTTTTGCCCACCCAGCTGCACACCACGCCGCACACAAGGCTGGTGGTAACACCGGCCGCAGCGGCGGTCAGCCCGCCGGTGAGGATGCCCACAGCACCTTCTTCCTGCAGCGCGGTGCGCACGCCCTTTGCCAGCAGATGGCCGAAGCCCAGCAGGGGAACCGTGGCCCCGCACCCGGCAAACTCGGCCAGCGGGGCATACCACCCAATGGCCGAAAGCACCACGCCCGCCACCACATATCCGGTCAGGATGCGGGCCGGGGTCAGGCCGGTCAGGTCGATGAGCAGCTGTCCCGCCACGCAGATGGCCCCGCCCACACAGAAAGCCCAGAAATAGTTCATCTTACTTCTCCTTTTCCGGCGCACGCAGCTCCACCAGATGCGCCACCGCCGGGATGGTCTCCTTCTGCAAAAAGGTGGTCTGGCTCATCAGGGCCCCGGTGGCTGTGAACAGTACCCGCTTCTGGCTGCCCCGGCGCAGGCGCGGCAGGATGTGCCCGCACAGCACCGCCGCGCAGCAGCCCGGGCCGGAGCCGCCGCTCTTTACGCTCTGCTCGTTTGCATCGAACAGGATGCACCCGCAGTCCACATGGTTTTTGATCAGCAAGCCTTCTGCGGCCAGCAGCTCCCGCAGCAGCTGACTGCCCACCTGCCCAAGGTCGCCGGTATAGATGCAGTCGAACTCCTGCGGTTCGGTGCCGGTATCCTTAAAATAGTGCAGCAGGGTGGAAGCTGCTGCCGGGGCCATGGCAGCCCCCATATTGTTGATGTCCTTTACCTGATAATCCTGCACACGGCCAAAGGTGGCAGCGGCAATGCCAACGCCTTCGCCCTGCGGCTGCAAAAGGCAGCATCCGGCAGCGGTGGCAGTCCACTGGGCCGTGGGCGTGCGCACCGCGCCGTAGCTCAGCGGCGTGCGGAACTGCCGCTCTGCCGCGCAGAAGTGGCTGGAAGCCATGGCCAGCAGATTGCGCGCAGCACCGCCCTCGCACAGAGCAGCGCCCAGCGCAAGGCCCTCGGCCATGGTGCTGCAGGCCCCGAACAGCCCGGCAAAGGGCACGCCCAGCTCCCGCATGGCATAGCTGGATGCCGTGCACTGGGCCTGCAGATCCCCGGCAAGGGCCAGCTGCACCTTTTCCTGCGGAAGCGCCGCCTTTTGCAGGCACAGCCGCGCGGCGCGCAGCTGCAGGTATTTTTCCGCAGCTTCCCAGCTGGACTGGCCAAAGCGGTTGTCTGCGCTCAGCTCGTCGAACTCTGCCGCCAGCGGGCCTTCGCTCTCTTTTTTGCCGCCCACCGCTGCACCCGCAGCGATCACCGGCAGTGTCTGGAACAGCAGGGTATCCCCGCACCGGACCGTCATAGGCAAAATTTCTCCTTCGTGGAAAATAGATGAGAAACGTTCCATAAAATGTTGTATAATAACATCATGCTGCAATCTTATGGCACACTTGCCCGTGTTTATGACAGCACAGGCACACCCGCCATGCCCAGCACCCACAGCACCGCGCCGTACACCACCGCCGCCAGCGTGCCGTACACGATCACCGGCCCGGCAATGGTGAACATCTTGGCCCCGGTACCCAGCACCCGGCCCTCGGCCTTGAACTCGATGGCCGCGCTGACCACCGCATTGGCAAAGCCTGTGATGGGCACCAGCGACCCGGCCCCGGCCTTTGCGGCCAGCTTCTGGTACCAGCCCAGCGTGGTAAGCACCGCCGAGAGCACGATCAGGCTGCAGCTGGTCAGGGTGCCGGCAAGGTCGGCTTCCACGCCCATGGCAAGATAGCTCTGGCGCAGCACTTCGCCCAGCAGGCAGATGCCGCCGCCCACGCCAAAAGCCCACAGGCAGTCCAGCCCCAAGGGCGAGTGCGGCCCGATGCGCCGCACCCGGCGCGCATATTCCTGTGCTGTCATTTTCATATTGTTTCCCCTCCGGGCATAGCTTGCCCATAGGAAGCAAACTCTATGCACATCCACCGGAAAGAAGGTATTCCAGATGAACCTGTCTGTCCATCCTCATCACCGCCGCCATCTGCGGCCCGCCGTGCGGCGCGTGCTCACCGTTACCGTCGTGGCCTGCATTGCCGTGGGCGGGGCCTCGTTCGTGCTGCACAGCCGTTCCGCTGTGCCTGCCGCCTCGGCAACTTCCACGTCCAGCGCCTCGGCAGCATCAGAGGCAGAAAGCAGTCTGCTGACCGCCCGGCAGGCGCAGGCCATTCTGGATGATCCCCGCATGGTGCTGGTGAACCACACGAACAAAATGCCGGACGATCATACCTTTACCACCAAGGCGTGCGGCTCGGCCACCGCTGTGAATAAGACCCTGCAGACCGAAGCCGCCGATGCGTTCCTCGCCATGCAGGCCGCCGCCGCAAAGGACGGCGTGACCATCTGGATGCAGAGCGGCTACCGCAGCGTGGACTACCAGAAGAACCTCTACGACCAAAAGACCCAGTATTTCCGCAATAAGGGCCTGAGCGAAGCCGAAGCGAAAAAGCAGGCGGCAAATATCGTGAACCCGCCGGGCTACTCGGAGCACAACTGCGGCCTTGCTGCCGACCTGAACAGCCCGGAGCACACCGACCTGACCGAGGGCTTTGAAAACACCGAGGCCTTCCGCTGGCTGAGCGCCCATGCCGTGGAATACGGCTTCATCCTGCGGTACCCCAAAAACGCAGAAGCCGTTACCGAGATCACCTACGAGCCGTGGCACTGGCGCTATGTGGGGCCGGAAAATGCGGCCCTGATCCAGCAGAGCGGCCTGTGCTTTGAGGATGCCGTTGCCGTGCTGCAGAAGCTTGCCGCAGGGGAGAAGATCACCGGTTAAAAATCCGTAAAACCGAGGGGCTTTTCGTTGCATTTTGCACACAGTTATGGTAAGATAACAATAGTCTGCCCTGATGCAGGACCGCTTTGGGCAGCTGCAAAAATGTTTTGAACAAAAGAAGGAATATTTTATGATAAATCGCACAAAAATCTTTACAATTGCTCTCACCGGCGCGCTGGCTGCTGTCGCTCTTACCGGCTGCGGCGGTTCCGCCAGCTCTTCGGCCGCTCCCTCCTCCGTTTCCACCGCTGCTGCGGAATCTCCCGCTTCCAGCGCCGCTGCATCCGCTGTTGTGGACAATGCTGCCGAGAACGGCTCTGATGCACTGGACGGTGTTTTCAATGCTCTGCTGGAAGCCGACCCCATCTCCAACCAGTTCGAGATCGCAGCCATGAACATTGAGTACGATTTCGGCCTGAAGGCTGAGGATGTGGTGAGCTACAAGGGCGTGAAGAGCAACGACAACGGCGATGCCGGTCTGGTGCTGGTGCTCGAAGCTGCCGACGGCAAGGCCGAGGACGTAGCCAACCAACTGGCTTCCTACCAGCAGGATCAGGTGGCCTTCTACGGCAACTACGCCGAGTTTGCTCAGGCGCAGGATAACGTGGAGAACGCTGTTATCGCCTTCAAGGGCAACACCATTGTCATGGTGATCGCATCCAACGAGTGCACTGCCGATCTGGACAGCGCCGTGGACAGCGCACTGGCAGACTGAATCTGGATCCACCCAAGGCCGGTGCCATTTGCGGCATCGGCTTTTTTCGGCTAAAAGGAGGCTGACGCTTTGGTTTTCAGCACCATCATCTTTCTGTTCCGGTTTCTGCCCATCACGCTGGCGCTGTATTACCTTGCGCCCGCAAAGCTCAAGAACACCGTGCTGTTCCTCTGCAGTCTGGTGTTCTACTGCTGGGGCGAGGTACGGTTTTTCCCGGTCATGGTGGCCCTCATCCTCATCAACTACATCAGCGGCCTGTGCATCGAGCACTTCGACCAAAAGCCGGCCCTGCGCAGGACATTTCTGCTGGTGGCCCTCATTGGCAGCCTTGGGATGCTGTTCTACTTCAAATACGCAAACTTTGTGCTGCGCAGCGCAAACGCCCTGCTGGGCACCGCCTTTGCCGAGATCCAGGGCATTGGCACTCTGCCGCTGGGCATCAGCTTTTACACCTTCCAGACCCTTTCCTACTCCATCGATGTTTACCGCCGGGATGTAAAGGCAGAGCGTAATATCATCGACTTTGGTGCCTATGTGGTCATGTTCCCTCAGCTGATCGCCGGCCCCATCGTGAAATACCGCGATGTCTCCAACCAGCTGCACGTATACCGGCACCGCTACAGCCTGCAGCAGCTCGAAGAAGGCATGACCCTGTTCACCTTTGGCCTGGCCAAAAAGGTGCTGCTGGCGGATGCCATCGGTGCTTTGTGGACCGACATCATCGGCGTTGCGGACAGCCCTTCCACCACCTTTGTGGGCCTTGCCAATGCATCCACCCCGCTGGTGTGGCTGGGCATCATCGCCTACAGCCTGCAGCTCTACTTTGACTTTTCCGGCTACTCCATGATGGGCATTGGCATGGGCAAGATGCTGGGCTTCGACTTCCCCGCAAACTTCAACTACCCTTATATCTCCGCATCCATCACCGAGTTCTGGCGGCGCTGGCACATGACCCTTTCCGGCTGGTTCCGGGAGTATGTGTATATCCCTCTCGGCGGCAACCGCAAGGGCCTGAAGCGCCAGATCTTCAACCTGTTCGTGGTGGAGCTGCTCACCGGCATCTGGCACGGCGCGAACTGGAACTTTATCTGCTGGGGCCTGTACTATTTTGTGCTGCTGGCTGTAGAAAAGCTGTTCCTGCTGCCCCACCTGCAAAAGGGCAGAGTGTGGCCCCACATCTACACCTTGTTCCTCGTGGTGGTGGGCTGGGCCATGTTCGTGGGCAACGATACGGGCGTAAGCTTCGGTCTGCTGTTCCACAAACTGTTCGTTCCTTCCGGCGGTGTTTCGCCGCTGTACTTCCTGCGCAACTACGGTGTGCTGCTGGTGGTCAGCATCCTCTGCTGCACCCCGCTCATTGAAAAGATTTGGAACCTGCTCAAAAAGAATGCCGTCACCCGCTGTGCCGCCATTCTGGCGCTGCTGGTAGTCTCCACCGCCTATGTGGTGGGCAGTACCAACAGCCCGTTCCTCTATTTCAACTTTTAAGGAGGCGTGAAGATGGACAAGCATTCCAAAAAGTCTTCCTCGCTCCTGCACTACCCGGTGCTGGTGGTGTTCAGCCTGTTCTTTCTTGGTCTGTTCGCACTGGACCTTATTACACCGGACCGCGCCTACAGCGAGATGGAAAACACCACCCTTTCCCAGCGCCCGGCGCTGACCCAGCTTTCCGCCAAGGGGCTGAACAGCTACTTTACCGCCTACACAAAGTACGTGAAGGATCAGGTGTTCGGCCGCGATGAGTGGATCAGCCTGCAGAGCGTAGTGGAGACCACCCTGCTGCAGAAGGAGCAGAACGGCGGCATCCTGCTGGGCAAAGAGCACATGATGTTCCCCCGCACCTTCAGCCTGCTGGACAGCGAGAACCGCACCCTGCCCAAGAACACCGCCGCCGTGGAAGCACTGTGCCAGCGCCACCCGGGTAAGGTGGATGTGCTGCTGGCCCCGGCAGCATCGGTCATTTACCCGGAAAACGTGCCTGCAAACGCGCCGCTGCTGGACGAGGATGCCTATCTCGACCAGCTTTCCGCCGCCGTACAGGCCGCCGGAGGGCGCTTTGTGGATGTGCGGCAGACCCTTGCCGAACACAAGGACGAATATATCTACTACCGCACCGACCATCACTGGACGAGCCTTGGCGCATACTACGCCTACCAGCAGCTGTGCGGTACGCTGAGCCTGACCCCCTTCGACCCCGCCGCGCACACGGCTCTGACCGCCGAAAATTTCTACGGCACCCACTACTCCAAGGCACGCACATGGAATGCCGTGCCGGATACTATCACCTACTACGACCTGCCGAACAGCCTGACCATCTATAATGTCACCGCTGCAGGTCAGCCCGCAGACGGCCAGACCACCGGCCTGTACGACACGGACAAGCTGAACGTGTACGATAAGTACGCCATGTTCCTGCATGGCAACAACGGCCTGAGCCGCATTGAGGGCGACGGTACCGGGCGCATTCTGGTGATCAAGGACAGCTACGCCAACTGCTTTGCACCGTATCTGACGGCAAACTACGCCCAGATCGATGTGGTGGACTTCCGCAACTACAACTACGGTCTGGATCAGCTGATCGCGGATAACGATTATGACCAGATCCTGGTGCTGTACAGCTTTGACAGCTTCAAGAGCGACCCGTACCTCTACCGTGCCGGTGTGGCCGGGTAAACATGGCAGCGCCTTTTCCGCAAAGGAAAGGGCGCTGTTGTTTTATGTCAAATTATTGCAGTCTTTTTTCACAAATTTTTCTAGTTCTTTTCGGAAGTCTCTCCAGTTTTTGCGCACTCTGCCCATTCACCCCTTGCAAAAAATCAACGGGTGTTGTACAATGGCGATATAGAGCAGTTGCTCTTCATCGATGGTTCGATCTGGTGTGAACAGTGCATAGAATGTGCTGATACGATCTTTGATTCAAAGGAGTGTTATTATGGAAAACAAGATCATGATGCCTGCTTCCTACAACGTTCTTTCCTGCGAAGAGATGACCTACACCGAGGGCGGTGCTACCTTTACGGAAGCTCTGCTGAACTGGATTCCGCCCATTGGCTGGTACATGGGTGTTACCGCCATGCGCAACTACCGCAAGAGCCACCCCAACGACTGGCTGGATACCGGTCTGGATGCTCTGAGCCGCGATATGGATTCCAGTGCGCAGAACATGCTGCGTGATCTGGGACGCATCGTCTGGGTCACCGCGACCAGCGCTACCGGCGTTGGTTTTCTGGTCAATGCTGCCATCGTCCTGCTCTGACCCTGCTCATAAGATCCGTCCGGAGAGACCAAAGACCCCTTTACCCGCGGCCTTTTCCGCCATAGAGGGCCGCGGGCTTTTCATCAAGCAGAAATAAGAAATCGGCTGCCTGAGCACTGTATACCGTCTGAACGGTCTTTTGCCTGCAGAGAACAGCACTGCTTTCCTTTTCCTGCAAGCAACTACTCGCGTCATGCGGCGGCGCGCCCTGCTTTATGAGAACGATCTCCAAGCGCATATCCCGGTTTATTTTTGGGTTTTAAACAGTGCGATCTTGCACTGTCTGGATAGCTTTGATTCAAAGGAGTGTTATTATGGAAAACAAAATCATGATGCCTGCTTCCTACAACGTTCTGTCCTGCGAAGAAATGACCTACACCGAAGGCGGTGCTACCGTCGGTCAGGCTGTCGCTGCATGGCTGTGGCCCGGCTACGCTACGGTTATCGGCATCAACACCTGCCGTGAAGCACGCAAGAAGGATCACGACAACTGGGTATCCAACGTCTGGAGCGATATCAAAGCCGACTGCAAGGGCAATGTGACCAACACCTTCTACCATGCCGGCATGATCTTCTGGAATGCTGCATCGACCATCAGCAGCTTTGGCCTTTCTGCCGTTATGTCTCTGGGCATCATCTACTTCTAATTTTCAGGAGTACACCAAAGGGCTTTTTGCGGCGGCTCTTCAACGGAAGAGCCGCCGCTTTTTTTATCAAACCTAAAAAAGGAGTTTTGCTTTATGACGAACGCCATTACTTATCCTGCTGCATACAATGTTTTGTCCTGCGAAGAAATGACCTACACCGAAGGCGGCGTAGGTGTTGTGGAAGCCGCCATGGCATGGTTCCCGCTGTACGGCTGGTACAAGGCTGTTTCTGCCATCCACGATTACCGCAAGGCAAATATCAACTCCAACTGGGTGGAAAACGGCATGAACGCTCTGGTTGCCCATGCTGAAAAAAGCCCCACGAACACCATCCATGACATCGGCTGCAGCTTCTGGTTCATTGGTTCCTGCGCAACCATCATCGGCCTTGTGCCCAACGCCCTGTTGATCTTCGGCAACTAAGTCCCGGTCTCTGTTCTGAAAAAGCAAAAGCGGCGGCACCTCCCGTTTGGGAAGTGCCGCCGCTTTTATGTTATGCGGTTTTCAGTTTCAGTTGTTGAACATGTCCTTCAGCTTTTTGAAGAAGCCTTTGCGCTTTTCGTAGTTTTCTTCTTTCAGGGTGCCCTCGAACTTCTTCAGGGCCTCCCGCTGGGTCTTGTTCAGCTTCTTGGGGATCTCCACCTCGCACTTGACGTACATATCACCGCGGCCGCGGCCATTCAGGTACTGGATGCCCTTGCCGCGCAGGCGGAAGGTGGTGCCGCTCTGGGTGCCCTCGGGCACGGTGTACTCCACCTTGCCGTCAATGGAGGGCACCTGCACGGTGTCGCCCAGCACGGCCTGACTGTAAGTGATGGGCACGGTGACCCACACATCGTAGCCGTCGCGCTGGAACACCTCGCTGGGGCGCACCGTGACCATGACGATCACATCACCGGAAGGACCGCCGTTTGCACCGGCATCGCCCATGCCGCGCAGTGCAAAGCTCTGGTCGTCGTCGATGCCCATGGGGATGGACACCTCCAGCGTCTTTTTAGCAGCCACCTTGCCGCTGCCATGGCAGACCTTGCAGGGATTCTTGACCAGCTTGCCCTTGCCGCCACAGCGGGAGCAGGGCTGCTGGGTCTGCATCACACCAAAGGGGGTGCGCTGCTGACGGATCACGAAGCCGCGGCCGCCGCAGTCCGGGCAGGTCTCGGGGCTGGAACCGGCGGCACAGCCGCTGCCGTGGCACTCGGTGCACTCCTGCTGGCGGGTGATGGTGATGTTCTTCTTGCAGCCGTGCACGGCCTCGTCAAAGCTCAGGGTGATGCGCACGCGGATATCCTGACCCTTGCGCGGTGCGTTGGGGTTCGCCTGACGGGACGAACCGCCAAAGCCGCCGAAGCCGCCGCCAAAGATATCGCCGAAAATGTCGCCCAGATCCACGCCGTCGCCGCCAAAACCGCCAAAGCCGCCCGCACCGGGGCCACCGCCGTTCTGTGCTGCATAGGCAGGGTCAACACCTGCAAAGCCGTACTGGTCGTACAGCTGGCGCTTCTTCGGGTCCGAAAGCACCTCGTTTGCTTCGTTTACTTCCTTGAACTTTTCCTCGGCGTCCTTATCGCCGGGGTTATAGTCCGGGTGGTATTTCATTGCAAGCTTGCGGTATGCCTTTTTGATCTCGGCATCGGTCGCAGTCTTGGATACCCCCAGCACTTCGTAGTAATCACGCTTTTCCTGTGCCATATCCACTCACCTCTCCGGGAACGTTTGATCCGGGAAACGCCCCGGTTGGTTCCTCGCTCTATAACCAGCAAGAGCCGCTCCGGCAAAACCGGAGCGGCTTTTGCTATTCCACGCGTGCGTCCGCCGGTTTGGCCGGGCACACACTGCTGTGTTTTTTATCAGACTTCCTTGAAGTCGGCATCCACGACGCCGTCATCACCCGGCTTCTGCTGGTTGTTTGCACCTGCGTCGGGGCCGGGCTGTGCACCGGCGGCCTGCTGTGCGGCAGCGGCTGCCTGATACATCTTCTCGAACACCTGGCTCAGAGCTTCCTGCTTTGCCTTGATGTCGTCCACGTTGCCGGACTGAACAGCGGTCTTCAGATCGGCCAGCTTGCTCTCGGCCTCGCTCTTCACGTCGGCGGGCAGCTTGTCGCCGTTTTCCTTCAGCATCTTCTCGGTCTGGAACACCATCTGGTCGGCACCGTTGCGGATATCGACCTCTTCACGCTTCTTCTTATCGTCGGCAGCAAACTGCTCAGCTTCCTTCACAGCCTTGTCGATGTCCTCCTTGGACATGTTGGTGGAAGCGGTAATGGTGATGTTCTGCTCCTTGCCGGTACCCAGATCTTTTGCGCTGACCTTCACGATGCCGTTTGCATCGATATCGAAGGTAACTTCGATCTGAGGCACACCACGGGGAGCCGGAGCGATGCCGTCCAGATGGAAGACACCCAGGCTCTTGTTGTCGCGTGCGAACTCACGCTCGCCCTGCAGAACGTTGACCTCAACAGAGGGCTGGTTGTCTGCAGCGGTGGAGAACACCTGACTCTTGTGGGTGGGGATGGTGGTATTGCGGTCGATGATCTTGGTGCACACGCCGCCCAGAGTTTCAATGCCCAAGCTCAGCGGGGTGACATCCAGCAGCAGCAGGCCCTTGACATCGCCCTGCAGCACGCCGCCCTGAATAGCAGCGCCCACAGCCACGCACTCATCGGGATTGATGCCCTTGAAGGGCTCGCAGTTCAGTTCCTTCTTGACTGCATCGTAGACAGCGGGGATACGGGTGGAACCACCGACCATCAGAACCTTCTTCAGGTCAGAGGGACGCAGGCCTGCATCCTGCAGAGCCTTGCGGACGGGGCCCATGGTGCGATCGACCAGATCAGCGGTCAGCTCGTTGAACTTTGCGCGGGTCAGGGTCATATCCAAGTGCTTGGGGCCGGTAGCATCGGCGGTGATGAAGGGCAGGTTGATCTGGCTGCTCATTGCGCTGGACAGCTCGATCTTTGCCTTCTCGGCAGCTTCCTTCAAACGCTGCGCAGCCATCTTGTCCTTGCGCAGGTCGATGCCGTTCTCGGTCTGGAAGGCATCTGCCATCCAGTTGATGATGCGCTCATCGAAGTCATCGCCGCCCAGATGGGTATCACCGTTGGTGGCCAGAACCTCGGTAACGCCGTCGCCCATCTCGATGATGGACACATCGAAGGTGCCGCCGCCCAGATCGTAGACCATGATCTTCTGGTCTTCTTCCTTATCGATGCCGTATGCCAGAGAAGCGGCAGTAGGCTCGTTGATGATACGCTTGACGTTCAGGCCTGCAATGGTGCCTGCGTCCTTGGTAGCCTGACGCTGGCTGTCGTTGAAGTATGCAGGAACGGTAATGACAGCCTCGGTAACAGGCTCGCCCAGATAAGCCTCGGCATCAGCCTTCAGCTTCTGCAGGATCATAGCGCTGACCTGCTGGGGAGTGTACTCCTTGCCGTTCAGAGTCACCTTGTGATCGGTGCCCATGAAACGCTTGATGGAAGCGACGGTGTTCTCGGGGTTGGTGATGGCCTGACGCTTTGCCACCTGACCCACCAGACGGTCGCCGGTCTTGGTGAAGCCCACCACAGACGGGGTGGTGCGTGCACCCTCAGAGTTTGCGATAACAACGGGCTCGCCGCCCTCCATGACAGCCACGCAGCTGTTGGTAGTACCAAGGTCGATACCAATGATCTTACTCATAATGAAAACTCCTCTCGAAAGAACAAATCTTATTGTTTATGTGATGCTCAAATGTTTGTAAGCGGATGTTATATTCAAAACCCTTTCGGGTTTCTGCATTGTTACTCGGCCACTACAACGGTCGCATGGCGGACGATCTTATCGCCCAGCTTGTAGCCCTTCTGGTAGACCGTGATGACGGTGCCGCTCTCCTGTCCGTCCGGGGCGGGGATCTGCTGCACTGCGTTCATGAAGTTGGGATCAAAGGGCTTGCCCAGCGCTTCGATCTCCTCCACATGGAGGGCATCCAGCGCCTTGGCGGCCTTGTCCAGCGTCATGGTCACGCCCTTTTTGTAGTTCTCATCGGTGGTGGGGGCGTTGGCCGCCATATCCAGCGTATCCAGAATGGGGATGATCTGGTTCACCGCAAAGGAAACGCCATCGTTGAACTTCTGGTCGGCTTCGCGGGTGGAGCGCTTGCGGTAGTTCTCGTACTCCGCTGCCATGCGCAGCAGCTGGTCTTTGGCCTGTGCAGCGTTGGCTTCGGCAGCGTCCAGCTTTGCCTTTACGGCTTCCAGCTCACGGGCCTTCTTGTTGAACCAGCCACCATCCTTCTTCTTGTCATCCTTCGGGTCGGCAGCTTCGGCAGCAGGTTCCTGTTCGGGTGCTGCCTGCTGGGCCTTTTCCTCGGGAGCCGTTTCGGGCTGCTCCGCTTCCTGAGCCGGAGCCGTTTTTTTTGCTTCTTCGCTCATTCCAGATCCTCCTTATAGATCACAGTCCGCCGCGGTACGGCAGCCTGCGGGGTGTCTTTTCGTTTGCCGCTCATGCCCTCGCCCAGCTGGTCTGCAAAGTAATGCAGCAGCGGCATCAGTTTCTGGAAGGGCATCCGGGTGGGGCCGATCAATGCAATGGAGCCCCACAGGCCTCCGCCCACCAGATACCGGTCGCTCACGATGCACAGGCCCGGGACCTGCGGTTCCAGATCCTCGCCCAGCAGCACGCTCTCACTGCGTTCTGCCGGAGGTGCGATCAGGCCAGCGGCCTGCTCCTCGTCGTTCAGCAGTGTGAGGATGTCGCCCACCTTGCCGTCCAGCTGAGGCCAGTCCAGCAGATACTGCTCGCCGCCCAGAAATACGTGGGGCTTGACGGAATCCTGCAGGATGGCAGCCGCCGCGCTGATGACAGGCACCAGCTCCGGGTCGATCTGGCTGCACAGCTCTGCCAGCAGCCGGGTGGAAAGATCCACCGGCGCTACAAAGGTAAGGTTGCGGTTGAGCAGTGCGGCAAGTGCTGCCGCATTCTCGCGGGAGAGGCCGGTTCGCACCCGTGCCACACGGGTACGAACGTAACCGGCCGTGGTAACGGCCAGCACAGCCGCTGCGCTGCGGCCCACCTGAACCACTTCATAGTGGGCGATGCACAGATCCTCGGCGCACGGGGTGCTGATGGCGGCGGTGCAGCCGCTGATGGCGGCCAGCGCCTTGGCGGCACCTGCGGCCAGCTTTTCCGGCTCATGGTCGAGACTTGCGAACACCGCATCCACACGGGCGCGGCTCACACGATCCAGCGGCTGATCGTCGGTCAGCAGATTATCAAGGTAGTAACGGTAGCCCTTGGCACTGGGCACACGGCCCGCGCTGGTGTGGGGCTGCTCCAGCAGGCCCAGCTTTGTCAGCGCCGCCATCTCATTGCGAAGCGTTGCGCTGGAAACTGCCATGTCAAAGTAGTTTGCCAGCACGCTGCTGCCAACGGGCTCGCCTTCGAGACCATACAGCGCCACGATCGCCTGCAAGACTCGCTGCTTGCGTGCATCCATCGTCATAGCGCCTGCCTCCTTTTTGCGTTCGCTTTGTTTGTTTAGCACTCATTGTTCCTGAGTGCTAAGACCATTATAGCCAATTTTCCGGTGCTGTCAAGCCCCTTGGAAAAATGTTTTAAAAGATTCATAATTCTGTCATAAACGAAGAAAGCGCCCTCCTTATTATAAGGAAAGCGCTCCGGCATGTTCTTTACTCTTCCATCTGCCTTGCCAGAAATGCCGCTGCCACATTCACGGCCTTGAGCTGGGCGGCATCCGGCGTGGCCGTGCGGTCTTCGGTCAGCAGGGCCACCACGCCGGTCACATCGCCCGCCGCAATGATGGGTGCGGCGCACAGCACTGCTCGGGGCGAGCCCTCGCAGGGCAGGATGCACTTTTCGGCAATGCCCTCGCTCTGGTACAGCCTGCGGCCATCCATCAGCTTTTCCAGCGGCTGGCTGATGCTGCGGTCGGCCAGCTCCCGCCGGCCGGAGCCGCTCACCGTAAGGATGCGGTCGCGGTCGGCCACCAGTGCGGTCAGCGCAAAGCTTTTGCTGAGCACCTCGGTATACTGGGCCGCTACTGCGTTCATCTCGCCAATGGGCGAATACTTTTTAAAGATCACCTCGCCGTCGCCTGTGGTGAAGATTTCCAGCGGGTCGCCGCGGCGGATGCGCTGGGTGCGGCGGATCTCCTTGGGGATCACCACCCGGCCCAGCTCGTCGATGCGGCGCACGATTCCTGTTGCTTTCATGTTTTTGCTCCTCCGTTTCCTTAAAAATGCCTGCAGCACTAGTATCTGTCAGGCCGGGCCATTTATACCTGCTGCCCCCGCGCAAAAAGACCTGCACGGAAAGCTGCCTCTTCGTTGCGTTTCCGGCAGGGTTCTGCTACAATGATACAAAAAGCCATTTTCATAAGCACAGCACCCCGCTTATGAAGACAGATCCTAAAATTCTACTGAGAAAGGCAGGTGTCCGGATGCCGAACATCCTCATTCTGGGCGGCGGTGCCGCCGGTCTTGCAGCCGCGCTTGCGGCGGCACAAAGTGCCCCCGCTGCACAGGTCATTGTGCTGGAGCGCAACCCGAAACCGGGCAAAAAGCTGCTTGCCACCGGCAATGGCCGTTGCAATCTGGATAACACCGGCATTGCACCGGAGCTGTATTTCACTGCCGACCCGGCAGCACTTCGTCCGCTGCTGGATGCCGTAAATACCGCCGACCCGCTGCGCTGGTTCCGTGCGCTGGGGCTTTATACCCGCACCGACGAGGCGGGCCGGGTGTATCCGTACTCCAATCAGGCGGCGGACGTGCTGGCCCTGCTGGAGCATCACCTTGCGCAGCACCATGTGCAGCTGCGCACCGGCTGCACCGTGCGCACCCTGAGCCAGAGCCGCAGCGGCTACGCCGTGCAGTTCGAGACGGCAGGCGGCTCTGCCGAAACGCTGCGCGCCGATGCCGTCATCTGCGCCATGGGCGGCGAGGCAGGGCCGCAGTTCGGCACCGACGGCTTTGGCACCCGGTTCGCCGCCCAGTGCGGCGGCAGGGTGGAGCCGCTGTACCCCTGCCTGACCGCCCTGCAGTGCGCAAAGCCCCGCAAAGCGCTGGCTGGCATCCGTGCCAAGGCAGCAGCATCCCTGCTGGACGGTGCCCGTGTGCTTGCCTGCGAGAACGGCGAGGTACAGTTCACCGATTACGGCCTTTCCGGCATCTGCATCATGCAGCTGTCCGGCCTGCTGGCCCCGGGCCGCGGCCCCAAGGCTCCTGCTGTGGAGCTGGACCTCTTCCCGGCAGTGGACGAAACCGCACTTGCCAGCCTGTTTGCGGCCCACGCCGCCCAGACGGCAGGGGGCAGCGCCGCTGACTTCTGGCTGGGCCTGCTGAACCAGAAGCTGGGCCGTACTGTGTGGTCTGCCGCCGGGCTGCAGGACAGCGACACGCCTGCCGTGCTCACCGCCGCACAGTGGCAGAAGCTGGCCCACACCGCCAAGCACTGGCGCTTTGAAGGGCTGACCCCCTGCAGCTGGAAGCAGGCCCAGACCACCGGCGGCGGGCTGGCCCTGCGGGAGGTGGATCAGCACTTCCAGTTCAAGGGCTGTCCGGGCCTTTACTTTGTGGGCGAAACGCTAGACTGCGCAGGCAGCTGCGGCGGTTTTAATCTGCACTGGGCGTTCGGCTCCGGCCTTGTGGCCGGGCGCAGCGCTGCAGGCCATGCTGCAGCAGGCCGTGCTCTGCCAAAAGCCTCCGCGCCCGCAAAGAGCAGGAAAAAGCCGCACAGGTAAAAATGAGCTTTAAATTTTCAACAAAAGCTTGACATCTTGTGCAGATCGCATTATCATAAAGACAATAAAGGTTTGTTCAGAGGATCGAGCAGAACAAGCAAGGGGAGAGTCGAAAGGCCCTTTTGTTTGTCCTGCTCTTTTTCTTTTATTCGGCAAACGGATCGATCAGGAGGTTTTTATGCTGGATGTAGCAATTATCGGCTGCGGTGTCATTGGTGCGGCAGCCGCCTATGAGCTGTCCCATTACCCGCTGCAGACCGCCATTTTCGAGGCTGAAAATGACGTGGCAGACTGCACCACCAAGGCCAACAGTGCCATTCTGCACGCTGGCTACGACCCCGAACCGGGCACCCGGATGGCGCGGCTCAACGTGGAGGGGTCCGCACTGGCCAAGGAGATCTGCGCCCGGCTGGATGTGCCGTACCTGCAGTGCGGCAGTCTGGTGCTGGCCCTCAGCCCGGAAGAGCTGCCCCACCTGCAGAAACTGTATGAGAACGGCATCGCCAACGGCGTGCCGGGCATCCGGCTGCTTTCCGCAGAGGAAACGTTTGCCATGGAACCGAATCTGGCCCCCACTGTCGTTGGCGCGCTGTATGCGCCCAGCGCCGCCATCGTCAGCCCGTGGGAGTTTGCGCTGGCAATGGCAGAAGTGGCTGTGCGCAACGGCGTGGAGCTGCACCGCAGCTGCCCTGTGACCCACATCGAAAAGACCGCCGGCGGCTGGGCGCTGACCACCCCCTCCGGAATTGTGGAAACGCGCTATATCATCAATGCGGCAGGCATCTCGGCGCAGGCCGTGCACGACATGGCCGCACCCCACAAATTTACCATCCAGCCCACCCGGGGCGAATACTACCTGCTGGATAAATCCGAGGGCAGCCGTGTGCACCACGTCATCTTCCAGTGCCCCAACGAAAACGGCAAGGGCGTTCTGGTGGCCCCCACCGTCCACGGCAACCTGATCGTCGGCCCGAACGCCGACCCCGTGGAAGGGGACGATACCGCCTGCACCGCCGCCGGGCTGGCCTTCGTCAGCGCCGCAGCGCGCCGCAGCGTGCCGAACATCCGCTTCAGCGAGTCCATCCGCAATTTTGCGGGTGTCCGTGCCAATGTGGACACGGGCGACTTCGTTATCGGCGAAGCGGAAGGCGCACCCGGCTTCATCGATCTGGCGGGCATGAAATCGCCCGGCCTTTCCAGTGCACCGGCCGTTGCCAAAGAAGCCGTCAAAATTCTGGAAGCTCACGGCGATCTGCCCGCCCCCAAGGCGGATTACAGGGATGGCCGCACCCGGGTGCGCTTCAAGGAGCTTCCGCCCGAAGAAAAAGCCCGGCTCATTGCAAAGGAACCCGCCTATGGCCGCGTGATCTGCCGCTGCGAGACGATCACCGAGGGCGAAATTCTGGACGCTCTGCACGAAGAGATCCCCGCCACCACCATTGACGGTGTCAAGCGCCGCTGCGGTGCCGGTATGGGCCGCTGTCAGGGCGGCTTTTGCGGGCCGCGCGTGCTGGAACTGATCAGCAAAACGCTGGGCATCCGTCCGCTGGACGTGCTGCAGGATAAGGCCGGCACCAACGTCTTACTGTGTGAAACCAAGCAGGAGGGAGAGCACCATGATTGATCTGGTCATCGTCGGCGGCGGCCCTGCAGGCCTTGCCGCAGCTTACAGCGCATGGCAGCATGGTCTGCGCGATATCCTTATCTTAGAGCGCGACAACGAGCTGGGCGGCATCCTGAACCAGTGCATCCACAACGGCTTCGGCCTGCACCGCTTTGGCGAGCAGCTCACCGGCCCGGAATACGCAGGCCGCTGCATTGAACTGCTGCGCTCCACCGGTGTCCGGGTGGAGCTGGGCACGATGGTGCTGGAAGTCACCCCGGACAAAAAGATCCACTGTGTCAGCCGGGAAAAGGGTTATCAGATTTTGGAAGCCAGAAGCATCATCCTCTGCATGGGCTGCCGGGAACGCACCCGCGGTGCCATCGGCATCCCGGGCACCCGCCCCGCCGGCATCTACACCGCCGGTGCTGCCCAGCGCTATGTCAACATGGAGGGCTATCTGGTAGGCAAGCGGGTGCTCATCCTCGGCAGCGGCGACATCGGCCTAATCATGGCCCGCCGCATGACGCTGGAAGGTGCCAAAGTACTGGCCTGCGTGGAGGTCATGCCGTATTCCGGCGGCCTGACCCGCAACATCGTGCAGTGCCTGCAGGACTTCGACATCCCCCTGTATCTGTCCCATACCATCGTGGATATTCAGGGCAAGGCCCGTGTGGAAAAGGCCACCGTTGCCAAGGTGGACGAAAACCGCCGCCCCATCCCGGGCACCGAGATGGAATTTGATGTGGACACCATCCTGCTCAGCGTCGGCCTGATCCCGGAAAATGAGCTGACCCGGCAGGCGGGCATCCCCATGGACCCTCACACCAAGGGCGCTGTGGTCTACGAGAATATGGAGACCGGCATCCCCGGCGTGTTCGCCTGCGGCAACGTGGTGCACGTGCATGATCTGGTGGACTTCGTTTCGGGCGAAAGCGACCTTGCCGGTGCTTCTGCGGCGGCCTATGTTTTGAAGGGCGAAGCCTCCGATGCCGCCGCACTCGATCTTATCCCGGGCAATGGCGTGGGCTACACCGTGCCGCAGCGGGTGCGCCCCGCTGATGTGGACAGGAGCGTGAACATTTCCTTCCGTGTGCGGCAGAACTACGGCCCCAGCCAGATCACCGTGACCTGCGGCGGCAGGCAGCTGGCCCGGTTCAAGCGCCAGCGCATGGCACCCGGTGAGATGGAACACATCGCACTGCCCAAAGTCCTGCTGGAAAAAGCGGACGGCCCGCTGACCGTTGCGGTAGAGGAGGTTATTGCAGAATGAGCAGCATCAAAGAAGTCATTTGCATCTGCTGTCCCTGCGGCTGCCACTTGCAGGTAGACCCGGAAAATGATTATAATGTAACTGGAAACGCCTGCCCCAACGGTGCCGCCTACGGCAGGGAAGAGCTGACCCATCCCACCCGCATCATCACCAGCACCGTGCGGGTGGAGGGTGGGCTGTACCCGCGCTGCCCGGTAAAGACTGCGCAGGCCGTGCCCAAAGAGAAGATGACCGAGGTCATGGCTGCGCTGGATCGCGTCACTCTGCACGCCCCCGTCCGCACCGGGCAGGTGGTGCTGGCAGATGTGTGCGGCACCGGCGTGGACGTTGTGGCGACGCGAAATCTGTGATACACACTCCTGAAACGATACGGAGGTAGCAAAAGCATGAGTACAAAATATGTTCTGGCGTTGGATCAGGGAACCACCAGCAGCCGTGCCATCCTGTTCGACAATGAGCAGAATATCATTGCGGTGCAGCAGCGCGAGTTTGAGCAGATCTATCCGCAGCAGGGCTGGGTGGAGCACAACCCCATGGAGATCTGGTCCACCCAGTATGGAGTCATGAACGAGGTGGTGGCCCAGAGCGGTGTCGATGCCCACGATATCGCCGCCATTGGCATCACCAACCAGCGGGAGACCACCATCCTGTGGGAAAAGGCCACCGGCCGCCCCATCTATAACGCCATCGTCTGGCAGTGCCGCCGCACGGCACCGCTGGTGGATGAACTGCTGCAGCAGCCCGGCATGGCAGACTACATCCGGGAGAACACCGGCCTGATGCCCGATGCCTATTTCTCCGCAACGAAGATCAAGTGGATCCTGGACAATGTGCCCGGTGCGCGGGAGCGGGCCGAGGCAGGGGAGATCCTGTTCGGCACTGTGGACACATGGCTGGTCTGGAAGCTGACCGGCGGCAGAGTGCATGTCACCGACCGCACCAACGCCAGCCGCACCATGCTGTATAACATCCGCACGCTGGACTGGGATGACACCCTGCTCAAAGCGCTGGATATCCCGCGCTGCATCCTGCCCCGCGTGACGGATTCCAGCGAGGTCTACGGCACCACCGATCTGTGCGGTGTGCAGATCCCGGTGGCCGGCATTGCCGGTGACCAGCAGGCTGCGCTGTTCGGACAGAGCTGCTTTGGCAAGGGGGAGGCCAAGAACACCTACGGCACCGGCTGCTTTTTGCTGATGAACACCGGCGACACCATCTGCCGCAGCCGGAACGGCCTGATCTCTACCATCGCCATCAGCCTGAACGGTAAGGTGGAGTACGCGCTGGAGGGCAGCGTCTTTGTGGGCGGTGCCGTCATCCAGTGGGTGCGCGACGGCCTGCGCATGATCCAGGAGAGCCGCGATGCGGAATACTATGCCCAGAAGGTGCCGGATAACGGCGGCATTTACATCGTGCCGGCCTTTACTGGTCTGGGTGCACCGTACTGGGATATGTACGCCCGCGGTGCCATCGTGGGCATCACCCGCGGCACCACCCAGAACCACATCATCCGCGCGGCAGAGGAGTCCATTGCCTACCAGAGCGCAGACCTCGTGGCTGCTATGGAAAAGGACACCGGCGTGCCCATCACCTCGCTGAAGGTGGACGGCGGTGCATCCCGCGACCAGTTCCTGATGCAGTTCCAGGCCGATATCCTGAACAAGACCGTGCTGCGCCCGGCCATCCGGGAAACGACCGCTCTGGGCGCTGCCTATCTGGCGGGCCTTGCCACCGGCGTATGGAAGGACCGGGACGAGATCCGCAGCCTGTGGCACTGCAACATGACCTTTGCCCCGCAGATGGACGAGGCCGAGCGCACCCGCCTGCTCTCCGGCTGGCACAAGGCTGTTGGCCGAAGCTGCGACTGGGCAGAGCATTGATCGTTTTCGCCCAACTTTATGATTCGCGCACAAAATATTTTTTAATTGTTTATTTTCTATTGACATTTTGTTACAAAGCGCTATACTAGAAGCATCCCAAGAGAAGTGAGATGGGGATGCACTGTATCGTCCAGATGCAGTGTGTCCCCATTTTTATTACGGAAAAATCAGATTCAAAAAGGAGGTCCCCCATCTGAACGAGAAAAAACTTTCAAGGCCGCTGATCAGTCTCATCGTCAGCATCGCGCTCATCATCGTAGGCATTGCCGGTTCTTTCATTTTACAGACGAACTCCGGCAAAACGACCATCCGGAACGTTACCATTGAATCCGAATCCGGTCATACCCTTGCGATGGATGTTTATATTCCGGAAAACGCCACCGCTGAAACGCCTGCGCCCGCTATTTTTGTACAGCATGGCGGAAACAACAACAAAGAAGAAATGCAGCACTACTGCATTGAGCTCGCCCGCCGCGGCTATGTTGCGATCGGCGTGGATATGTACGGCATGGGCGAAAGCGAACCTCTGCCGGACTCCGAATGGCTCACCCAGGGCCGCGGCCTTTATGATGCGGTACGCTACGGCGTGACTCTGCCCTACGTTGATACCGACCGAGTTTCGCTGCTGGGCTACTCCCGCGGTGGCAAGGCAGCTGGCGAAGCACTGCAGTGCGATAACGACAGTCTGAATGTTGTCAAGGCCATTTTCCTGATCCACAGCGATCCCATCGTGCGTAACAGCGAGGGCTACACCGATGTTTACGGTGCCCGAGATGTCGCAGTTCTCGCAGACAAGAACGACGAGTTCTTCTTCTCGGAAAAAGCTAATGATAACGGTACCTATTCCAACGACGCCAACAAGTATGCAGCCAACCTTTCCAGCCCGGCAGAATATGTGATCAACAACAGTGCACAGTCCTTCCTGTATTTCGGTATCGACCCCGCAACCACCAGTGAACAGCGCGTGGCAGAGACCGTTTATGAGCAGGATTACGGCGGAAAGACCGGAAGCCGCCAGATCTTTGTTTCTAACGAGACGCATATGGCTGGTTGGTGGTCCCCGCTGGTCATGAACCGTGTGTTGACCTTCTTTAACCGTGTTATGCCCACTGGCACTGCTCTGAGCGCCAGCAGCTACACCTATACCATCTGGAACATCTTCAAGATCATCGCCCTGTCCGGTCTGCTGCTGTTTGCCGGGTCTCTGATGGTCTGGCTGGTCAGCTCCGTCAAGACATTCCAGTGTGCCGACAATGGCGAGCAGGACCTTCGCCCAGTTGGCGATAAGAACGCAGTTGCATGGTTCTGGGGCATCCAGATCATCAGTGCCGTCCTGTCCATCCTCATGATTCGATTCCTGAACAAGCAGGGACTGGCATCTTACCGTGATGCACTTTTCCACTCGGCCAACCCTGCGTACCACGGCCTGATCTCTCTGCTGTGCGGCGCACTGACTCTTGTTCTGTGCACGGTGTGGTACATGGCCTACGGCAAAAAACACGGTTTCTCCTTCCGGAATACCGGCATCGCTATTTCCGGGCATGCACTCCTCAAATCCATCGGCGCGGCCCTGCTTGCAGTCTTTGCCCTGATCCTGATGGTTTTTGCCGTCGACTATTTTGTGGATGTGAACTTCCTGATCGTTTACTGGGGCTTTATGAAGTTTGGAGCCAACCGCATCCCGGGTATGCTCCTTGTTGTACCCATGTATCTCGTGTACTACATTGTCATGTCCATCAGCGTCAACAGTTTTAACTTTAGCACGGCGCTCGGCAAAAACAAGCTGCTTTCTAACCTTCTGATCAGCTTTATCGCATCGGTTCCCACTCTGTTCATCCTCTGCTACGTTTACGGCATCTTCAAGGCTACCGGCTCGAACCCGATGTTCGGCGGTCTGGCTTCTGCCGCAACTGCAGTGTATGCGCTGCCCGGCTTCATCTTTGTTGCGATCCTGATTTGTCGTCTCCTGTACCAGCACACAGGCAATCCCTACCTTGGCGGCATCTTCTGCGGCGTTCTTGCAGCTGTCAGCGAGTGGGGCATCTGCGAGATTCGCGTGCACACCCCCGGAACACAGTACGCTGGCACTGCTCTGGTCTACGCACTGATCGCGATCGGCTTTGTAGTTACCATAGCATGCGCTGTACTGCTGAAGAAAAATAATGCAGCCGTGCAGGCACATAAATAATGCCTCTTTAATCCTCTTTACAAACCCCTCAATTTTTTATAAACTTGGTTTACGCATGGTGCGGCCCTTTTAGAGTTTTCTGAAAGGGCCGTATCTTCTGATTGCTCCCTATCTCTGTAAATCTGGCTCGAAAGGAGTCTTACCCAATGCATCCTCTTGCTGAAACCCTGCTGGACGAACCGGTGATCGCCGCTGTAAAAACGGACGAAGCCCTGACTGCTGCGCTGGCTTCGCCCTGCAGCGCCGTTTTTCTGCTGGCGAGCACCCTGCTCACCGTAGACGGTCTGGTGCACCGCATACATGATGCCGGAAAACTGGCCGTGGTTCACATCGACCTTGTGGACGGCCTTTCGTCGCGGGAGATCGCGGTGGACTCCCTCAACGCCCTGTGCCACCCGGACGGCATCATCTCCACCCGCCCGACCCTGATCCGCCGGGCGCGCCACCGCGGCCTGTTGACCGTCCAGCGGGCATTCATTCTGGATTCCCTCTCGCTGACCAGCCTGTCCGGTCAGCTGGAGCAGGGCAAGCCGGATTTTGTCGAGATCCTTCCCGGCATCATGCCCCGGGTCATCGCCGAGATCAGCGCCCGCACACAGGTGCCTGTCATTGCAGGCGGCCTGCTGCGGGACAAAGCCGACGTCATGGCCGCCATGCGCGCAGGTGCCGCCGCAGTTTCCACCTCTGCGCCCTCCCTGTGGGATATCTGAGCCAGAACAAGATCCCAGCTGAAGTACGAAAAGCATAATAGTATCCTGGTGTTTTATTGGATATGCCCGCCCACCGATGGAGCCGGATCTCCACGGTGAGCGGGCATTTTTTCGTTTTCATTCGATTTGAGTGAATCTATTCAGCCTGCGGATTAACTCGATAATTTAAAGCAATACTACAAGTCGCACTTCCCTTAAAGTCTTTCTGCTTCCTGTATCTTAGCATCATACTGGATGGCAGAGATCGGCACGAGGCCCTCGATCATATCCAGTTTGCTGTTGACAAGGTCATCATACACATCTTTGGTGGGCAACGTAATGGAAGGCTCCAGCTGTTCATTTGCAATTACGCTTTCCACCAGTGCTTGTTTGTTTTTCAGTTTCTGCGCCATATCGGGCAGGAAGTGATAATTTTCAATCATGCGCAGAATGATGTTTGCCATAAAATTGCCGTGGATGCTGCTCAACTCGATATAAATCGCTCCGGCATCCTCCACGGAAATTTGTGCGATGCTCATCAGGTAATCAGCCAGAGTCGTTTGCGTATCGTTCAAAATTCCCTGACTTGCCATACTGCGTTGCAGGATATTCATTTTTCGATAGTCCTGAATTACACCGGTTTTTATCAGTACATTCCACTACTTTATGCCGTCACATGGGTGGCATTCTCTTTCACCGAATTGATCGTATCCATCAGTTCACTCCCTGTTTTGCCATCAAACAGGCGGGTAAACAGAATGGGTTGGTCAAAGGGTGGTTTCATCAGCACCGCTTTGCTTTCCACATAACCGTTCTGCTCGATGTAATGAATGACCTTCTGCACGAACGCGATCTGCTTTGCATTCAGCGATTCATCGTTGATGAACTTGGAAAATGCCTGCATGGCAGCATCGTGGTCCAGCTTTGCCACTTTACGCACCAGCAGACCAAAGGGTGTATCCCGAAACTCCCGTGCATAGTCCTCTTTGCTGCCCAGCTCACAGGTAAAGATATGTTCCAGCTCGGTGTAGTCGCCCCGGGAAAGCGGAATGTTCTGGGTCAGCTTGTGGATGGCCAGCGTATCGCTGCGGTGCTCCATGATGTAGCGGTTCACACGTTCCCGGTACTCGCCGAAATCGTAGCCGGAATCCAGTGTTTTGCCCTCGGTCTGTTCCAGTACCGGGTCGGCAAGGGCCGTGTAGACAGGCTTTTGCCCCTCGCCGCCCTCCACCAGAAACTTGATGAGCTCCCGCAGTTCCTGCCGCATTTCCTCAAAGCGGAGCAGATCATGCGAGGTCAAAAATTCGTCTGTCTGCACCTCGCGGATGAGCGGCAGCTTTGCCTGCACCTGTGGGATGGTAGCTTTCCCTTCCAGCATTGCCGCTGTATTGCGCAGCTGTTTCTGGGCGCGGCCCAGCCCCGGCAGACCTTCCAGTTCACAGAGCAGCAAGCCATACACAAAGTTATCGAACCGCTTGGCGGCTTCATCTTTGTCGTCCAGCGAGATGAGCGGTGCCACCTCTTTCATCAGAGTACCCTTGTCCGTTTCGGTCAGGCTGACGAAGGCTTCCGGCTTTTGATAGTGTTCCACGGCCTGTCGGTGCAGCCGCACGGATACCAGCTCCGGGTTCAGCGCTCCCACTTCGGCACGGCAGGTTTCTGTTAAAATTTTACGCCAGTTCTGGTGTTTTTCGTCCCCATAGGCTCCATCCTGCAGCGCGGCGGCAATCCGCACCTGCTTGCAGAAAATGCTCTCGGACAGGCTTTTGGTGTCCGCGCTCTCGTAGCCGTTGGGTTTCTGACGGAAAAATTCAAAGTTGCCGCAGTAGTCGAAGATCAGAAACCGCCGTTTGCCCGTATATTCGCCGTCGATGGCATCCACGCAGGCAAGGGACGGGCACAGCCGTGTACCACGGCCGATCATCTGCCAGAACTTCGTTTTGCTGCGCACTTTTTTGAAAAACACCAGATTCACGCACTCCGGCACATCAATGCCCGTGTCCATCATATCAACCGAGACCGCAATAAAAGGCGGCTTGTCCGGCTGTTTGAAGTCGTCAATGATGGACTGTGCATAGGCGTCATCGCAGACCACCCGCTGGATGAATCCCGGGTACTGGGTCTCCAGCTGCGGGTAGAGCTTGCCAAAGCGTTCCCGGATAAACTCCGCATGGCGCTTGTTCTGGGCAAAGATGATGGTCTTGCCGATGCGGTCGCCGCCCGCCGTCTGGATGCCCCGTTCCATCAGGTCTTGCAGCACCGTGTCCACGGTGTTGGCGTTGAAGATGAACTTATTCAGCTTTTCGGATGGGATAAAGGTGGGCAGGGTGTCGTCCTCGGCAAAATCGTCCTCGTAGCGGGCCTTATCCTCCGGTGAAAGCTGGTCGTAGTGGATGCCCTCTTCTGTGAATTTCGTCTTGACCTCGTAGTTGTAGTAAGGTACCAGCACATAGTCGGTGTAGACCGCCGTGTCGTAATCGTAAGCGTAGGTGGGGATGCCGTGCTCCATCTCGAAAAAGTCGTAGGTGTTGCGGTCTACATCGGTTTTCGGGGTGGCGGTCAGACCCACCAGAACGGCATCGAAATAATCAAAAATGGCGCGGTATTTCTTGAAAATACTGCGGTGGCTCTCGTCCACGATGATAAGGTCAAAGTGGGCGGGCGAAAACAGCGGCACGCCGTCCTTGGTCTTGGCGTTGTCGATGGCGTTGAGCATGGTGGGATAGGTAGAAAACACAATGCGCGCGGCCTTATCGTCCTTGGAGGAGCATAGGTTGCACAGCGACTGGTCCGGCAGATACTTTTTGAAGTCGTCCTTTGCCTGCTTGACCAGCGCGGTACGATCTGCCAGAAAAAGCACGTTGGTCACATGACCGCCCCGGCTCAGCACATCGGTCAGGCTGGATGCGGTGCGGGTCTTGCCTGTGCCCGTTGCCATGACCAGCAGATTGCGCCGGAAGCCCTGCGTAATATGGGCGCAGACTGCCCGGATGGCGTTTTTCTGATAGTAGCGGTCGGTGATTTTATCGTCAATTTCGATGGTGTCCAGCGGTTTTTTCTCGGTGCGGCGGTTCATCAGCTTCTGCAAGTCATCCTTGCAGAACACCCCGCTCACGGCACGCTGCGGGCCGCTCGGCTCATCCCAGAAATAGGTGGTGTAGCCGTTGGTGGTAAACAGCATCGGACGGCGGCCAAACTTCTGCTCCAGACAGTCTGCATAAAGCTGAGCCTGCTTGCGCCCGATGTTGGGGTCTTTGGTGCTGCGCTTGGCTTCAATGACCGCCAGCGGCAAGCCGTCCTTGCCCATCAGCACATAGTCCGCATAGCCCTTCTGCCCCAGCACGCCGTTCATGTTGTCCACTTCGTACTCGGTGCGCACATCGGCGTCCGGCCCGGTGAATTTCCAGCCCATGGCCTTGAGGTCGATATCGATGATCTTCTGCCGCGTCTCGGCCTCGGTCAGGTCGACGGCGGTGAAACTGCGGCTCTGCTGGTTCTGCTGTTTGCTGGCCGTGTACGCCGCCGAAAGGCTCTCCACCTGCTTGCGCAGCGCTTCCAGCTCGGCATCTTTCTGGGTCAGCAGGCTTTCCTGCTCCCGGATCTTCTTTTCGTCCAGCGCCACTTTCTCGCCGGGGATGGCTGTTTCATCAAAGGAGCGCTCCACATAGTCCGTGCCATAGCAGTAATCCACCCACTGGATGAAGTCGAACAGCCCCCGCAGGCTGAACACTGCATCCGCCGCTGACACACTATGCCCCGTATGTACCGCCAGATTGCCCGCCTTCACGATGCTGGGCAGCACGCTCCACACATCCCGGTCCACCGCGAACCGGAAACTCGGCTCATGTAGAAGGGATTGCAGGTTGTCCTTGTAGGGCATCGTGATGGTCTTGTCTGCCGCATACACCCACTTCACCGCCAGCTCCAACGCCTTCCGGCACCCCACCGCGCACATCGCCGGGGAGGTGGAGAACACTTTCTCGGCCTCGATGGCGGAATTGGCGAAGAGGGAATATTCGGGGCGGGTGGAGAGATAGGAGAAGTTGGACATGGGAGGGCTCCTTTCCAATAAACAAATAGCTTAATCAAGGATGCAAACATTTGCAAATTGATGGCCTATATCATTTTCCTGAATAGTATATTCCGAAATTTTTATAGTCAATTGCCGTTCAGGATTGTTTTTCACTGCATAGTCAAATCTATTTTTCACATATGGTGCTCTTTCAAACTCTTTATAATCAAAGTTCGTTACGCTTCCATCAAATAAATTTATAAGGTTGAGCCTCGACAAATTTTCTATACTTCGTGAGATATCATATTCGTTTCCGAGACCGTCAAAATGCATACTATAAAAATGCGGCATCACATGTGCCAAATATTTGCCTTCAAAGGTAAATGTCACACGCGCAACTGGAATACTATCACTAATATCTACAATTTTCTTCAAAACCTTTGCATCCATCTCATTCATTTCATCAATCATTCTTACAAATGCAGGATGCGCATATTCTCTCTTTTCTGTGTTCATCGTACCCGCAAGCAATTTTGCATAGAGTCTCCGAATGATTTCTTCATCAGAAATGCTTGCGCCTTGCAATGTTGGAACCGCAATTCTTGGTATCGGCGGCAGAATATTTTGAGGTTGAACTTTCTCCAATTCTTCTTTTAACATTTTTTGAAGTTCATCAATTGCCTCTTTTTTCAATTGCGGATAATATTCCCGAAAAATTTGAAGTGCCATCTGCATGGCATCTGTCACTGATAAACCCGTATTTACCGTGCCGATAATTGTGTTTCCATGAGAGCCAAAGGCGGCGGTTTGATTAACTTCAAGATTTTCACTCATTGTTATTTCTCCTGTTTATCTGTTTGCACTCCAATTACAGTATTGTTATTGCCTGAGACTGTTTGATTGACGCTTATTTTATCCTCAGACTTTTTCTTACTGTCTTTCTCCGGCTTTTTTATCAATCCAAAAACTCCATTGATAACTGCTACTACTACAACGCCGACCGATCCAATAATTGCACCCCAAATGGCTTCTGACATACAGCATGGCACTTCCTTTTTCTTCCATTATACTGCTAAAATCTACTGTTGCACACCCTTTTACCTAAAGTCTGGTAGCATTTTACATGTAAACTCCTTCCGTCTGCTCGCTTCGCTCGCATCCACCTCCCTCAAGGAGGGAGGCTTTTCGGCACCGCCACGTCAAAGGCTCCCTCTCTGAGGGGGCTGTCGCCGTCAGGCGACTGGGGGAGTTACCCAAAATATTCCTGCATCAGTGCCTTTTTCATCAATTCCAGCTTATCAAGGCTCTGCTGTATAGTCTGCTTCTGCTGGCTTACGCGCTCTACAAAAGTTGCGAAGTCGTTCTGGAGGGAAAGCGGTGGTAGTGGCATAGAAAAGCCCGCAATTTCTTTTCGGTTGACTTTCGGCAAATTAGTCCTTGCACTAAATTGTAAAATATAGTCTAAAAAGTAGTCGGAACGCATAGTCAACGCCAAAAATATTCGATTACAATTTTTCGGATTTGGAAGTATTGGGTAAGCATCGGCCGAACATAGTCCTTCAAAATCTGGAAGGGCGACCTTATTAAGATTTGGACGAATTTTACTATAAATGATATGTTGCGGAGTGAAAATATACTTTCCACTAACCACACCATCTTCTTTTACAGTTCTATAGCCTTTCAATTCTCCTGTTTCTTTTTCAATACTGTCTATTCCAATATGAGGATAGTCAGCATATTTTTCATAGTCGGTGGTCATATTTCCGTCGATTTTTGCAAGTTCATCAAATTTGACTATCGGCCAATTTTTTGAGTTGTTTTTAAAATCCCCAAACATCTCCACAAACCGCGCCTTTACCAGCTCGTCCAGTTTAGCAAGTTGCTGCTTACGGAGAGAAATCAAACCTGTTACTTTATCGAGGATGTCAGCGATTTCTTTTTGTTTGTTCCGTTCCGGCAGTGGAATTTCACAGTTTTTCACAATAGAATTGCTTACGGCTGGATAACTTGCTCCTGTTGCTTGCGCAGTCATTCTATTTATAAAAGTTTCGGACTGACAGAAATAGAAAAGATATCGACTGTACACTGCTTGATTACAACGCAGAACGCAGTATCCTGTAGATGCCACTTGCAAATTTTCACTTGAATTTTCAACAACAGCAACTGCATTCAAATTGGGTCGAACTAATGACACTATTATGTCATCGCACTCAACTAGCTGTCTGGCCCTACTGGGGGCCTCTTTTATCTGTAGTGTCTCTGTATTTGTGATTTTCTTTTTATCGTTGTCAACCGCGGAAATATCGATATAATCTATTTTTCCGTTGTATGCGGCGTTGAGTGTATCAATTTTGGAAGCACACACATCTCCGATTTTCGCCATCACACCATCTCCTCCAACTCTGCCAGACCCTTAGTGATCTCCATTTCCAGCTCATGCAGGTCGGCAAGGATTTCCGTGGTCGAGGGATACTCCACCGGCACATACTCGGTCTCCTTGTACTTATTGATGGATAAATCGTACCCATTGGCGGCAATTTCTTCTTTGGGCACAAAGAAACTCTGCTCGGTGCGCTTGCGGTCAGTTTCAGCGTCGAGGTTCTGAAACCGGGCGATGATGTCCGGGATGTCGTTTTCCTTCACCTCGGTGCGCTTGTCGTCCAGCGAGAAGCCGTCGGCTTTCATATCGTAGAACCACACCTTGTCGGTGCCGCCCGCGCCGGTCTTGGTAAACACCAGCACCGCCGTGGACACGCCTGCGTAGGGCTTGAACACGCCGGAGGGCATGGAAATGACCGCCCGCAGCTGGTGGTTTTCAATCAGTTCTTTTCGGATGCTCTGGTGCGCCTTGCTGGAACCGAACAAAACGCCGTCCGGCACAATGCAGGCGCAGCGTCCGCCGGTTTTGAGCATCCGCAGGAAGAGCGCAAGGAACAGAAGCTCCGTCTTTTTGGTGTTGGTGACGGCTTTCAGGTCGTCGTTGATGCTCTCGGCATCCACAGTGCCCTTGAACGGCGGGTTCGCAAGGCAGACGGTGTACTTGCTGCAAATGGAGTTTTGCTTGGAAACGCTGTCCTTGTAGTCGATCTCCGGGTTCGTGATGGAGTGGAGCATCAGGTTCATGGCCGAAATGCGCAGCATGGTGCGGTCCGTATCAAAGCCGGTGAACATCGGGCCGGCAAAATGCTGCCACTGCTCCGGGGTCATGCTGTCCTCGTAGTGGGCGCGGAGGTACTGCGCACTGGACACCAGAAAGCCCGCCGTGCCGCAGGCGGGGTCACAGATGAAATCGTCCGGCGTGGGCTGCACCAGCTCCACCATCATATCAATGATATGCAGAGGCGTGCGGAACTGGCCGTTCCGACCCGCCGTTGCCAGTTTTCCCAGCATATACTCGTACAAATCGCCCTGCATATCAAGGTCGGCGATGTCGTGGGTGTAGAGATCCTCCAGCCCGGTGATGATCTTTTGCAGCACCTGCGGCGTGGGGATCAGGAACATGGCATCGTCCATATACCGCGCAAAGGCGGTGTTGCCCTCATCCGGGCGGGTGGGGTCGTCTGTGATCTCCACCAGCTCGCCGTTTGCGTCAAAGTCCGGCAGACGGCCATATTTCATCTTTTTGATGGCAGGGAACACCCGCTGCTGCATGGTCAGGAAAATCTCGCGGGAATCTTTATCCTTGAAGCGGCTCCACCGCATAGACTGTCCTGCCGCGCTGGCCGGGAAGATGTGCTCCATCTTTTCGCCCGCCATGTTCTCAAAATCTTCGGTGGCAAGCTCTTTCTCGTCCAGTGACCGGATGAACATGAGATAGGTCAGCTGTTCAATGACGGTCAGCGGATTGGTGATGCCTCCTGCCCAGATGTCCGTCCAGATCTTGTCTACCTTATTTTTAATGGCTCCTGTTACCATGCGTTCCTCCTGAATGTTTGCCAATCGCAAACGCTTTGCATCTTGAATTTTTGGTGATAATATCACAATTTTATTATAGCAGTGTACGATTATATTTTCAATGTAGAGCGTTTAGCAGAAGTGCTTTCTTGATCGCAAGGCAAGAAATTAGTGGAACGTTAAAACAGCAATTTGCGATATGCAATTCAACGCTGTTGCTGTTACATGAAGAAGTTGAATTGCTATAAAACGGTAAAGTGAATTTTATCTGCTTTGCCGTTTTTTCACATCTGGACTCCAACATGCTTTTGTGCTATTCAGCGATTCCATTGCGCAGCCTGCGCTCTGCTTACCAACTGATGATCTCCGGCGGTGATGTGAAAGCCGTACAGGGAGCAACACTTGTGCAGGCTACCCCGGTTGAAGCAGAACCGGCCATCTCCGTGTCGGCACTTTTGGAGCTTCTGAAGGACGCAGACCCTGCCGTAAAAGCACAGCTCCGCTTGGCTCTGCTGACCTGAATTGCAAAAAATAGCACGAATTGCAGAGTAATTCACAGACTTACTCCATCTGACACGAAAAATGCGGACCGTGCAGAGACCGTGCAACTGGCGTACAAAAAGAAAATCCCACGAGGAATCTTACGATTCTTCGTGGGATTTTGGTGCGCTCGAGGGAACTCGAATCCCTGGCCCTCTGATTAAAAGTCAGATGCTCTACCGGCTGAGCTACGAGCGCATATTTCCGCAGTGAACATACTGCCGAATAATATTACCACAACTTGCGCAAAAATGCAAGGGTTCCCGGGCAAAAAGGCGCAAAAAGCTCCTGCATCGGTGTGGGCTTCCGCTTTTTATCCGCGCAGCAGATCGAAGATGCTCCGGTGTCGGCAGCGGAAGGGGCTTCATCCCGATAACTTCCTCTTTACAAACCCGGCAAGAATCGTTACAATCAAATCAAATCCGTCTGCAGTGCGCTGCGTTTTACTGCCCGGCAGTGTGCGCCCCGCCGCGCTGCACCCGCAAACTTTTTCCCGGCTTTGGCATTCTGCCGGGCCGCGCCGATACGTTTTTTGCAGGAGGTTTTTCCTATGAAGATCACTCGCCGTGCTGTTCTTCGCCTGACCGGTGCCGCTGCCGCTTCGCTGGCGCTTTCCAGCTGTAGTGCTTCCGGCAGTGCCATTCTGGGCAGCAATTTTTCCAGCTGGCTCCAGCAGACACTGGGCATCAGTTCTTCCGGCGCAGCTTCTTCTGCTGCATCCTCGGAGGCCATGGCTGCTTCCTCGCTGGCAGCAGGCGAGCAGCCCGCTGCCAGTCTTGCCGCACTGCCCGCTTACGATGCCGACCCGCTGACCGGTGAGGCCAAGCGCAGCAATGGCCGTATCGTGGGCGTGATGGTGAACAACATCTCCAACACCTCCCGTCAGAACGCCCGTCCGCAGCGCGGTCTTTCCTCTGCCGATCTGCTGATCGAGTGCAAGGTGGAGGGCGGCATCACCCGCTTCTGCGCGGTGTTCCACGATGCCGACTCCATCCCGGAGATCGGCCCGCTGCGCTCTGGCCGCGACCAGTTCCTGCAGCTGCTGATGCCCTATCAGGCGCTGTACTACCACGACGGTGAGAGCGCCGCCTGCACCAAATTCATCAGCGTATACAACTATTCCGGCCTGAACATCGGCGGCAAGAGCTACTTTAATACTCCCACCCATCCGCATGTGGCTCACCGCGACAGCCGGGGCCGGGATGTGGCCTATGAACACACCGAGTTCACCTCCGGCAAGGAGATCCGGCAGGCCGCTTCCAATGCGGGCATCGGCCTGAAATACGATTACGACACCACCTTCTTCCGCTTTGCGGACTACCGCACCGGCGAGGAGAATGCCATGCAGGGTGCAGCATCCGGCAGGACGGTCAGCATCACCCACTCGGACCACTACAAGACCAGCTTCCGCTATGATCCGCAGTCCCGCACCTATAAAATGCAGATGTACAGCCGCATCTCCGGCAAGTTTGAAAACACCGTGGACGAGCTGAACGCAAAGCAGCTGAGCTTTGACAACCTGCTGGTCTGCTTTGCTCCCATCGAGCGCTATTCCGGCGACTCCGGCGATGTGCAGCAGGTAAGCTACATCTCCGGCGGCGATGCCTATTATTTCAGCCGCGGCGCTGTACAGCATGGCCGCTGGGAAAAGGCTTCGCCTGAGCATCCGCTGCGGGTCTACGACAAGACCGGTGCGCAGATGCTTTTCAACCGCGGCAAGACCTATCTTGCCATCGTGGACGACGACGAGTGGTCCAACTTCAGCTATCAGTAACGAGGGAACCGCATGAAACGCATCTGGAATCTGGCCCTTGGCACGGCGGTGCTGTGCACAGCCCTGCTGTGCGGGTGTGCGCTGTCCGGCACCACTGCCCCGGACAGTGCAGCGCCCACCGACCCGCTGACCGGGCAGGAGCTGCAGTATCCCGGCGAACGCACCGCTGCCGTGGTGATTGACAACGCCGCTTCCAGCACCACACAGTGGGGCATTGGCAGCGCATCGGTGGTGCTGGAAGCCCTGACCGAGAGCGGCCAGCCCACCAGCCTGTGCTTGGCTTATCCTTCGGTATCGGCCATGCCAACCGTCGGCCCAGTGACCCTTGGGCAGGACCTTTACTGGCGGCTGCTCAGCGGGCAGGAAGTACTGCCCATCCAGCGGGGTGCAGGGCAGTTTGCCCGCAACTATCTGGATTATTATAACCTGCGGGCCGTGGACGCGCTGGAAGTGGGCCGCAACGCCTTTTCCTGCGATGATGTCTGGAGCGGCGCGCCGCTGTGGCATACCAGCGGCGGGGAGGTTGCTTCCGTGCTGGGCAGCCTGAACCTTTCCGGCGCATTGGGCGACCACGGCAGCAGCGCTTCCTCCTCGGCCAGCACTGCCGAGGACAGCTCTGCCATTTCCGCTCTGCCCGCCCTGCTGCCGCAGGCCAAAGAGCCCCGCCTGCCGGAGCCCGGTTCCCGGGATGCCGAACAGGTGCAGATCAACTTTGCGCCCCAAAGCACCACCGGTTTTGCCTACGATGCGGCCAGCGGCACCTACGGGATGCTCCGCGCCGACGGCACCGCCCAGCTGGATGCCAACACCGGCGCGCAGGCGCAATTCGACAATTTGCTGGTCCTTTATTCTGCTTCCAGCCTGCGGGACGACGGCACCACGCTGGACTACGACCTGTCCCTTGGCGGCGGTGTCTGGCTGAACGGCAGCCAGCTGTGGCACATCACATGGACGCAGGGCACAGACTCCACCTTTGCCTTTTACGATGCCGACGGCAGGCCGCTGACCATCCGCACCGGACGCAGCTACATTGCGCTGGTCTCCAGCGTGACCGGGCAGGAGCTGACGGTATTGGATTCCGCCGGGCAGAATGTGCTGAATTGACAAAGCAAAAAAAGACCATCTGAGGCATTTTTAACTGCATCTCAGATGGTCTTTTATTACGTTCAGGAACTCCTTCCGTCATCGCTGACGCGATGCCACTGCTCCCCTTTTTGTCACTTGCGTGACATCTGCTCCTCTCTTTGTCACCTGCGGTGACATTTCTCCCCGGCGCGGGAAGAATCTGTCCCGGCCGGGGGAAGTCTTTCTCATGGAGGGAGGCTTTGGCAATACGGCCAAGTTTTCCTTTTCGCCAGAGGCTCCCTCTCCGAGGGAGCTGTCGAGCATATGCGAGACTGAAGGAGTTACAGATCCACCACGCTGCCGACCTCGGCAGGAGAGGTGGGCACCACGCCCAGCACGGCGTGGTCAGTGCTGCGGTTGACCGTAAAGGTCACGCTGCGGCCCGCCGCGAAATCCGGGTGATAGGTCAGCTCCAGCGTCTGCCAGTTGTCCGGCACTGCGCAGAAGCAGTGCAGCAGCGCGCCGCGGCCTGCCGTCAGGTTCAGGGTGAACACCGAAGCATCCGCCGCGTTCTCGCCGTAGAGCGGCGCAGCAAAGCTGCCGCAGCGCACCGGCTTGCCATCGCACACAGCGGTAACGCCGGTGCCCATACTGTACAGGTCGCCAAGCGTGCACACCTCACGGCTCTGCAGATAGCTTGCGCCCACCGGCAGGGTGGATGCGGAGAGGTTCTCCACCGAGAGGTATACCAGCACATTGCCCATTTCCTGCGCAGGGGCATAGCCCAGCAGCTCCACGGCAGCTTTGCCGTCCAGCAGGGCAGGTTCGCCTGCAAGACGCGGCTGCTGTGCCGCTGCAGGTACGCCGGTGAGCAGCGCTGCCGCAAGGCTGACCGCACCGGAGCCGGCACATTTCAGGAATGACCGGCGGGAAATGGACTGGGACATGGAACTTCCTCCTAAAATAATCGTTCCCTTATACAATAAAGGATTGCGCCGCTTCTGTCAAGGGATGGGCCGAAACTGTAACCGAATCCTTATTCAAAGGCTTCGTTCTCCTCGGTCTCAGCCTGACCGCGCAGGGTATCGGCATAGCCAAAGGGCACGATGTCGATGGCTTCCACCAGACGGTCCCGCATCCACAGCTGCACATCGGTCTGCACGGTGTAGCCGCAGCCGGGGTCTGCCATCCACTGCTCCGGGCGGCGGGTGGGCACCGCGCGCTGGCTGAGCATGCTCATGATCACGCCGCCATGGGTCACACAGGCTGCTTCGGTCACATCCATGCGGATCATATACTCAAACAGCTTCATCAGGCTTTCAGCGCAGCGGGCGTGGAACTGGTCGGTAGGCTCTGCGCCTTCGGGCACATAGCCGGAGCCGGGGGTGATCCACTTTTTAAAGTCCTCGTCGTGCACCAGCTCCTTGACCGGCTTGTTCTCAAACTTGCCAAAGCCGGCCTCCCGCAGGTCGTGCACGGTAAAGGTGTGCTTTGCATCCGGGAACAGGATGTTGGCTGTTTCCACCGCGCGCAACAGCGGGGAGGAGAACACGGTATCCACCTGCGGATACTCGAACCGCTCTTTCAGCTCATTGAGCTGCGCGCGGCCCTCGTCGCACAGAGGGATGTCTGTGCCGCTGCCAATGTACAGGCCCTGCAGGTTGCCTGCAGTCATGCCGTGGCGGATGAGATGAAGCTTGAACGTTTTCATGGATAGTGCCTCTCTTTATCGCTGTGCGGCGGCACGGGAACGGGCGGCAAAACCTGCTGCGGAGAAAAAATCTGGCAGAAAAACGTGTCGTCTGCCAGATTTTTTGCTCTTTGGCGGCAGCTACGGCCCCGCGCACGCCACAAAATGTATGCGTTAATACCTATAGTTTAGCATAGATATGGTGTCCAGAGCAAGTCTTTTGACAGAAATGACGAAAATCAACGAAAAATATCGTCACTTTTCTTGCTTTACAAAAGGTTTTCCGTTGTGTATAATCAACCTGCTGTAAACCAAAAACAAGGATGTCCCCCTACATCGAACTTTGAGGAGCCAAAAATCATGGAATTCAACCGTATCATCAAGCTGCTGCGCAAGGAACGCGGCATCACCCAGAAGCAGGCCGCCGAGGATCTTGGCGTCTCGCAGGCGCTGCTGTCCCACTACGAAAAAGGCATCCGCGAATGCGGCCTGGACTTTGTGGTGCGCGTGGCAGACTACTATAATGTTTCCTGCGATTATCTTCTGGGCCGCAGTGCAGAGCGCAACGGCATGATGCTCTCGGCAGAAGACCTTCCGAACCCGGACAAGATGAAGGACAACATCTACCACGGCAGCGTGCTGCCCACCATGAACAAAAAGCTGATCTCCAACAGCCTGAACGTGCTGTACGCCAAGATCGGCCAGTGCCACAGCAAGGCCCTTACCACCGAGGTGAGCGCCTACCTGATGATGGCCGTAGCCAAAATGTTCCGCCTGCTGTACTCGGCCGAGCCGCACAACGCCGCCAGTATGTTCAGCATTGATCCCATCCGCTGGCGCGGCTGCTCCGATGCCGTGATGCGCATGTCCGAAGCCAACGTGGAAGCCCTGCTGGACGGACAGGATGTGAACGGCGGCGAGGGCGTAAAGGACCCGGCCTGCCTGACCATGACCACAGAAAGCCTGACCCGCGAGTTCCCGCTTTATACGCCCAGCCTGTTAAATCTGGTCAAAACCAGCGAAACACATGTGAAGGGCCTTACCCACGAAGGGTGATATTCCTGTGAAAAAGCTGTAAATTCAGCCCCCAAACCCTTGCATCTTTCGGGCAGAAAGGGTATAAACAGAATAGAACATTCTGGAATACGGTTTTTCCTATCAAAAGGAGGATTTATTTTATGTCCAACTCCATTTCCCGCCGTACCTTCCTCAAGTGCACCGGCGCATCCGTTGCTGCTCTGGGCGCAGCAAGCCTGCTGGGCGGCTGCCAGCAGAATGGCAGCGCCACCATCGTGGATGTCAAGGTCGGTGATAAGGTCAGCAACTGGAACGGCCTTGGCGTTCAGTTGACCAGCCTGTTCAACATTGATACCGCACCTGCACAGGCCGGTTACGAATACATTGCTGTTCTGGTCACCGTGGTCAACCGCACCAAGAACCAGACCTTCAACATCGGCGCACAGAATCTGGCCGAGATCAATGCTGCTTATCCCGTGCCCCCGCAGGAGAACGTGGATGCAAACTTCCACGCACTGGCAGCAGCTTCTACCGATTTCTCTGCTTCCTGCGACGGCCAGAGCGTGGAGTGCGGTGCCAACATCTCGCTGTACAACTCCAACTCTCAGACCTTCTCGGATTCCACCAATCTGCCCCCGCAGGGTACCGGCTATCTGCAGCTGATGCTGATGGTCCCCAAGGGCTGGCAGCAGCTGAGCGTTACTTACATGCCCACCTTTGCAGCGGATAAGACCATGACCTTCGTCATGACCGCTGCAGACGTGACCCGCGCCTGATACGCGGCCCGCACAGGACGAAATTTCGTCGCAAAACAACGTCACAGCTCAAAATTTCATCATTTTATTTTGCCAAAAGGCATTGACATCCGGCCCGGTTTCGCCTATCTTATAGGTAATGCCGCAAGGCCGTACTGATCTGCTTTTTAAAGGAGGAACGAACATGTCCTATACATTCTCCCGCCGTGACTTTATGAAATATACCGCTCTTACCGCTGTTGCCATTGCAGGTTCCGGCATGCTGACCGGCTGCTCCAACCCGAACCGTCCTACCGGTACTGTTGGCAGCAAGCTGTCTCCGGGCAGCAACATCTGTGATGCCACGCTGAAGAGCGCTTCTTATAATCCGGATACGCTCACCTGCGAGTTTGAGATCTATACCAAGGTGAGCCTGCAGGTCAACCAGCAGCATTTCCAGGTAAATGTTACCGATGCTGACAATAAGCTGCATACTTATTATCAGGGTGTCTCCGGTGTCACGATTGATTTGGTAGGTGGTTCCAACGCCAGTGTCGATGCGAAGACTACTGTGACTCCTACGCTGAAGGTTTCCGGTATTGAGAACCTTACCAGCGCATCCAAGGTTCAGGTGCTGTACATTCCGAAGATGTACGCAAACGGTAGCATCACTGATTCCTACAGTGATGTCTACGGCACTTGGGACATCACCGAGGCCATCAAGGGTTCGCACTGACCTGATTTTACTTTTGCATTAAAGACCCGCACCCTGTGGTGCGGGTCTTTTTGCGTATGCGGGCCATTTGTATCCAAGTTTTGGGCGATATCATGTAAAACGCACAAAGTTTTTTAGTGGATTTATGCCTTGTGCACAGGTTTCTTTTCCGGTACAATAGGGTTATAAAAATGTGCAGGAGCATCGCAGCGATGCGGTGCTTTTTGCATTTGAGGGGCAACCCGGAAAACCTGAAAAGGAGTGCTGTTTCGATGATCAATATGGTAAAGCTTCCCACCAAAAAAAGTAACCTGTTCCTGCGCGTAGCAAAGGGCCACTTTGCTACCAGCCACAGCCATATCAACTATTACATCGATGTCACCACCCAGAAGTCCCGCCTTTCCGAGGCCAAGGCCGTGGCAAAGGAGCTGGTGGCCGCTTACCAGCATAGCACCATTGTGGACACCGTGCTCTGTCTGGACGGCACGCAGGTGATCGGCACCTGCCTTGCCAACGAGCTGACCAAGGACGGCTTTGCCAACATGAACGCCCACCAGACCATTTATGTGATCACCCCGGAGTACACCACCGGCAGCCAGATCATCCTGCGCGACAATCTGGCCCCCATGGTCAAGGGCAAGCATGTGCTCATTCTGTCCGCTTCCATCACCACCGGCTACACCGTGCAGGCCGCTGTGGAGGCCGTGAACTACTACGGCGGCACCGTGGCAGGCCTTTCCGCTATTTTTGCCACCACCCATGAGTGCATGGGCTATGAAGTCACCTCCATCTTTGACCCCGCCAGCCTGCCGGACTACGCCAGCTTTGACAGCCGCGACTGCCCCCTGTGCAAGGCTGGCCAGCACATCGATGCGCTGGTGAACAGCTTTGGCTATTCGGCGCTGTAACCTCTTTCAGTCTGCTCACTTTGTTCGCATCCAGCTCCCCCGAAAGGGGGAGCTTTCTTTGTGCTTCCCGTAAAATGCAAAAAGCTCTCCCTTTCGGGAGAGCTGGCATCGCACAGCGATAACTGAGAGGGTTATTTTTTCGGGAACACAAAGGGCTCGTGCAGGTACACCGCCACCAGATATGCCGTCATGAAGCACCAGATGATGGGCTCGCACAGGATGACCGCATTGTACTGGAATTTCGGGATGAACACCAGCACAAAGATCACCTTGCCCACCAGCTCGATCACGCTGGAGAACAGCGGCAGCACCTTCTGGCCAAGGCTCTGCAGCGCGTAGCGGGTGCACAGCAGCACCCCCAGCACCGCATAGAACGGTGCGTTCCACAGCAGATACCGCGCACCGTTTTCCAGCACGATGGGTTCCGTGGAGCCGGAGATGAGCTGCACCATCCATTCCGCGCCAAAGCTCATCAGCACCACGGCGGCGACCATCACCACCACCGAGTACAGATACATCTGCCGCATTCCCCTGCGCACACGGTCGGGCTGGTTTGCGCCGCGGTTCTGGGAAACGAAGGTGGAACCGGCGTTCGCCATGGAGATGAGCGGCATATCCGTAAAGGCAAACAGCTTGCGGGCAGCGGTGTGCCCCGCAATGGTCAGGGTGCCAAGCCCGTTGATGCCGTACTGCAGCACCACCGAACCCGCAGACACGATGCTGCTCATCAGGCCCATGGAGATGCTCTGGCTGAACAGCTCCCAGTAGAGATGACTGCCCACGGCGAAATGCTTTTTCTCCGGGATGAGGATGCACACCCTTGCCAGCACGTACAGAACGCACAGCACCACCGAGATGCCCTGTGCAATGACCGTTGCCACCGCTGCGCCCCGCACGCCCATGCCAACCCCGGCAATGAACCACAGGTCCAGCCCCACGTTCAGCACCGAGCTGATGAGCAGGAACACCAGCGGCATTACGCTGTTGCCAATAGCGCGCAGCAGGCCTGCGCACAGGTTATACATAAACATGACCACAACGCCAAGGTCGATCACGATGATGTAGCTGTAGGCATCTTCCAGAATTTCTGCCGGGGTATCCAGCAGCTGCAGCAGGGCATGCAGGCCGAAAAAGCCTGCCGTTGTAATGACCAGCGAGGCGATCAGGCCAATGACGACCGACCCCACCACCGTGCGCTTGAGCAGGTCTTCGTCCTGCGCGCCGTAGGAGCGCGCTGCAACGATGGCAAGGCCATTGCCGATACCAATGCCAAAGCCGACTAAAAGCTCGTAGATCGAGCCGCAGGAGCCAATGGCGGCAAGGGCTGTATCGCCCAGCACATTGCCCACGATCATGGTATCCACCGTGTTGTAGAGCTGCTGGAACAGGTTGGAAACCAGAATGGGCAGCATGAACAGCAGCAGGCTTTTTAAAATAGGCCCGTGCATCAGGTCTACGTTCATGTTGAAGACGCTTTTCTTTTGGGGCTGCGCGTGGGTCATAGGGTTCCTCCAAAGTTCTATTTTTACCGCAAAACAACCCTCTCAGTCTCGCTGACGCTCGCCAGCTCCCCCGAAGGGGGGAGCTTTTATGCTGCGTAAAAGAAACAGCAAAACCTCCCCCTTTCGGGGGAGGTGGCAATGCGAAGCATTGACGGAGAGGGTTATCTCCAATTTTTTACAGCTCCTGCGTCTCAAAGCCGTTGCCGGTAAGCACCTGCACGCTGGTAAAGCCTGCAGCCTTGATGGCGGCGGCAGCTTCGTCAAAGCCGTAGGTCAGGCTGTTGATATCATGAGAATCAGAAGTGATGATGACCTTGCCGCCCATCTTCTGCCACTCGCCCAGCAGCCACGGGCCGGGGTAGAAGTCCTTGCGGTAGCCGCGGTACACGCCGCCGGTGTTCACTTCCAGCAGGCAGTCGTTTGCCTTTGCGGCCTGCAGTGCCTTGAGGGCAGCGGCCTTGTAGCGGGGCGACTCTTCGTCGAAGAACTCGCCGTTGGCATTCAGCTTCTTGATGAGGTCGATGTGGGCCAGAATATCCGGTTTGAGGGCAGCAACCTTTTCCACCTCGGCAAAGTAGGCTTCCACAGCGGCAAGGGGGTCTGCGTCAAAATCATCGTTGATGCAGTCCCACAGGTCCTGCGGGCGGAAATCGATCTCATAATACTTGCCGGTGTTCTTGCCGTATAGGTGGTGTGCGCTGCCGATCCAGTAATCGTAGCCGGTGCGCTTATCTTCGCTGAGGATATCCCACTCGATGCCGCACAGGATATCCACCTTGCCCTTGTACTCGGTCTTGAGCTTGGCAATGGTGGCCTTGTACTGGGCGGTGCGGCTGGGGCTCATGCAGTATTCGCGGTCGCGCTGGGTGTAGCTATGGCCGGTGAAGCCCAGCGTGGTCAAGCCCTGCGCACACGCAGCACTTGCCATATCCTGCAAGGTATTTTTGCCATCGCACATGGTGGAGTGGCAATGGACACTGGACTTCTTATAATCTGCCATAGATAATTCACTGCATCCTTTCCTGTTTGACCTTGTGGTCAATGACGTGACGTTTTTCCAGTTCACGGGTCACATCCTCCACCGTGATGCCGGCGCTGACCATCAGCACCAGAACATGGTAGGCAAGATCGCTGATCTCGTAAACGGTCTCTTCCTTATCCTCTTTTTCGCCCGCAATGATGACCTCGGTGCACTCTTCGCCCACCTTTTTCAGGATCTTCTCCTTGCCCTTCTCGAATAGGTAGGTGGTATAGCTGCCCTCCTTGGGGCTATCCTTGCGGCCCTTGATGAGCTGGTACAGGCCCTGCCAGCTGAACTGCTTCAGCTCCGGCGAGACGTATACTTCGTTAAAGAAGCAGCTCTCAGCGCCGGTGTGGCAGGCGGGGCCGGATTTGACCACTTCCACCACCAGAGCATCGGCATCGCAGTCGGCGGTGATGGACACCACCCGCTGCACGTTGCCGCTGGTCTCGCCCTTGCGCCAGATCTCCTGACGGCTGCGGCTCCAGAACACAGTGCGGCCCTCGGCAATGGTGAGCGCCAGCGTCTCGGCGTTCATGTAAGCGAGGGTGAGCACCTCTTTGGTGTAGTGGTCCTGCACGATGGCAGGGATCAGGCCCTTTTCATCAAATTTCAGATTCATAACGGTTCTCCCTCCCCGGATGGGGATATTACTAGTTTAGCGTATTCGGTGCGCAAACGCAAGAGTTTGCGGGTTGTTTTTGCGGAAATCCAGTTTCGCGTTACGGCTTCTCCCCGCGCCGGGGAGAAATGCCCCGGCGTTACAGCCGCATCTCCACGCCGTTTGCGTTGAGGTATTCCTTCAGGTCGCGGATGGTCAGCAGCTTCTGATGGAAGATGCCCGCCGCAAGGCCTGCGTCGATGCCCTTGTGGTGGAACAGCTCCAGAAAGTCTTCCTTTTTGCCTGCGCCGCCGCTGGCAATGATGGGCACGTTCACCCGCGCCGCAACTGCATCCAGCATCTCAAGGTCGAAGCCGCTGCGCACGCCGTCGGTATCGATGCTGTTCAGGCAGATCTCGCCTGCGCCGTGGTCCACGCACCAGCTGATCCAGTCCAGTGCATCCCGGCCGGTGTCCTCGCGCCCGCCCTTGGCGAACACCCGGAACTGGCCGTCCACCCGCTTCACATCGGCAGAGAGCACCACGCACTGGTTGCCGTAGCGCTGTGCTGCCGCCGGGATAAGGTCAGGGTTTTTGAGTGCGCCCGAGTTGACGCTGACCTTGTCCGCACCGCACTTGAGCACCCGGTCGAAATCTTCCAGCGTATTGATGCCGCCGCCCACCGTGAGCGGGATAAAAATTTCGCTGGCGACGCGGGTCAGGATATCCGTAAACAGCGCCCGGCCCTCGAAGCTGGCGGTGATATCGTAGAACACCAGCTCGTCGGCACCGGCAGCGTTGTACATGCGGGCCATTTCCACCGGGTCGGCCACGTCCCGGATGCCTTCAAAGTTCGTGCCCTTGACCACGCGGCCATTGCGCACATCAAGGCAGGGAATAATGCGTTTGGTGATCATGTCGTTTCCCCTCCGTTCACTCCTGTACCAGCTGCACGCAGCGCGCAAGGTCCAGTGCGCCGGTGTACAGGCTCTTGCCCAAAATGGCAGCGGCAGTGCCCATTTTTTTCAGTTTCAGAAGCTCTGCTTCGGACGAGATGCCGCCGCTGGCCGTAAAGTCCACGCCGGGCACCTCTTTGGCAAGCGTGCGGTACAGGCCGAGGTTCGTGCCCTGCATGGCACCGTCGCAGGCAATGTCCGTGTAGATGATGGCGGTGCATCCGGCATCTGCCAGCCGCTTGCAGAAGTCCACGCCCGGCTCGGCGCTCACTTCCTTCCAGCCATGGATGGCCACATAGCCGTCCTTTGCGTCCACGCCCACGGCAATTTTATCGCCGTATTTTTTCAGCATCCGGGCGGTAAAGGCAAAATCCGTCACCGCTACGCTGCCAAGGATGCAGCGGCCCACGCCGAGGGAAAGATATGTTTCAATGCGCTCCTCGGTGCGGATGCCGCCGCCCACCTCAATGTATAAGCCGCCCTGCTTTGCCAGTGCGGCAATGGTATCGTAGTTGGAAAGGGTGCCGTCCTTTGCGCCGTCCAGATCGACGACGTGCAGATTTTTGGCCCCCGCTGCAAGGAACTCCCGCGCCTGTGCGCAGGGGTCCTCGCCGTAGACGGTCATGCGGCTGTAGTCGCCCTGCGTCAGGCGCACCACCTTGCCGCCCCGCAGGTCAATGGCTGGAAAAAGCTGCATAATTTTTCTCCTTACAATTCCGCAAATGCTTTCAGAATGCGCAGGCCGGTATCCCCGCTCTTTTCCGGGTGGAACTGGGTGCCATACACCCTGCCCGCCCGCACCGCGCCGGTGACGGGAATGGAATAATCGCTCACGGCCAGTGTACTCTCCGTACAGTTCTTGCCGTAGTAGCTGTGGACGTAATAGACGTATTCTCCCTCACGGATGTACTTGAACAGCGGGTCGTCCTTTACAATGTGCAAGGCGTTCCAGCCGATCTGCGGCACCTTCAGGCTCTTGTCCGCAAGGTCAGGCTCCAGCGGGCAGACCTCGCCCTTCACAAAGCCGAGGCCTTCGTGCTCACCGTACTCGTAGCTCTTTTCAAACAGCAGCTGCATGCCAAGGCAGATGCCCAGCAGCGGCTTCCTTTCGGCTTCTTCTTTCATGACCGGTACAAGGCCCGTCGCCTCCAGCTTGGCCATGGCATCGGCAAAAGCGCCCACGCCCGGCAGGACGAGCCGGTCGGCTTTGCGGATGGTGTCCGCATCCGCAGTCACAACGGCTTCCAGTCCCAGCTGCTTCAGGCTGGACTTCAGGCTGAACAGGTTGCCCACGCCATAATCGATAATTGCGATCATACCAGCAGTCCTTTCGTGGAAGGAATTTCGTCCTTGTGGGCTTCGTCGATCTTCACGGCCGCGCCCAGTGCATGGCCTGCGCCCTTGAAGCAGGCCTCGAGGATGTGGTGGGTATTTTCTCCCGCAAATTGTACAAAGTGGACCGTGGCGGGCACGCTGCGGGCAAAGCCCAGCCAGAATTCCTTGGCGCACTCCACGTCAAAATCGCCCACCTTTTCGGTGCTGCAATGGACGTCCCAGTTCAGGGTGCAGCGGCCCGAAAGATCGACGGCGCACAAAATCAGCGCTTCATCCATGGGCAGGTAGAAACTGCCGTAGCGCTGGATGCCGCGCATATCGCCCAGTGCCCGTGCAAAGGCCTGACCCAGCGCAATGCCCACATCCTCGGTGGTGTGGTGGTAGTCCACCTGCACATCGCCGTGGCAGGTGAGCACTAAGTCAAACCGGCCATGGCGGGCGAACAGCTCCAGCATGTGGTTCAGAAAGCCGCACCCGGTGTCCACCTCGTAGCGGCCGGTGCCGTCCAGATCAAGGGTAAGATCGATCTGGGTCTCATTGGTGTTGCGTTCCAGCGAGATCATTCGGTTCGGCATGGTTCATTCCTCCATGATCTTATCCAGTGTGTTCACGAATATCTGCATCTGTTCCGGCGTGCCAATGGTGATGCGCAGCCAGTTCTGGATGCGGGGCGCGTCGAAATGGCGCACCAGAATGCCGTTTTTCTTTAACTCTTTGTAGAGTGTCTCGCCGCCTTTCCTGTCGGTACTTGCAAACAGGAAGTTGGAGCGGCTGTCCAGCACGGCAAATCCGCGCTGTTCCAGCTGTTGTTTTGTCCATGCGCGTGTGTCCACGATGGCGGCACGGGTCCTGTCAAAATAAGCGGTGTCTTCCAGCGCAGCCTGCCCGGCCTTCAGGGTCAGGCGGTTGATGTTGTAGGGATTCAGGCTGAACTTGACTCGGTTCAGGTCGGCAATGAGCTTTGCATTGCCCATGGCAAGACCCAGACGCGCACCGGCCAGCTGCCGGGACTTGGAAAAGGTCTGCACCACCAGCAGGTTCTCGTACTGGTCGATGAGGGGCACGCAGCTCTCGCCGCCAAAGTCCACATAGGCCTCGTCCACAATGACCACATTGTTCGGGTTCGCTTTCAGGATGCCCTCAATTTCCGCCCGGGGCAGTGCAATTCCGGTGGGGGCGTTGGGGTTTGCAAGGACGATGGTCTGGTTCAGCCCGTAGTAGTCCTTCGGGTCAAGGGTGAAATCCTCTTTCAGCGGGATGATGTGGCTGGGAATGTGCATCAGTCCGCACCATACGCCGTAGCAGCCGTAGGTAATGTCGGCATAGGCCAGCGGGTGGTCTGCGTCGCAGAAGGCACGCAGCGCAAAGAAGAGGTTCTCGTCGCTGCCATTGCCGGGCATGATCTGCTCCGGCTGCAGGCCGAAGTGGGCTGCGGCCGCCTTGAGCAGGTCGGCACAGGCGGGGTCGGAGTAAAGACGCAGCTTTTCCACCTCGTGCTCGCTCACGGCGGCGATCACCGCCGGGGAGGGCAGATAGGGGCTTTCGTTGGTGTTCAGTTTGATGTACTGCTGATCCTGCGGCTGCTCACCCGGGGTGTAGGGGGTAACAGCGGCCAGCGTGGGAGAAAGAAAACGACTCATAATGATTCCTCCGGCTTATTCTGTTATGGTGAACGGCCTTGCCCTCTCAGGCCGCTTCGCGTCCAGCTCTCCCAAAGGATTTGACTGAGAGGGCGAGCCGCCTTTATTTCTCATACCGGATGGTCACGCTGCGGGCGTGGGCGTGCAGGCCCTCGCGCTCGGCAAAATCGGCGATGCGGGGGGCTACTTCGCCCAGCGCTTCCCGGGTGTAGTAGAGGAAGCTGGACTTCTTTACAAAGTCGTCTACGCCCAAGGGGCTTGAGAAGCGGGCGGTGCCGCTGGTGGGCAGGGTGTGGTTGGGGCCTGCAAAGTAATCGCCCAGCGCTTCCGGCACGTTGCGGCCAAGGAAGATGCTGCCTGCATTTTTGATCTCGTTCAGCACGCCGAAGGGGTCCTCCACGCACACTTCCAGATGTTCCGGTGCAATGATGTTGCAGGCTTCAATGGCCTTGTGCAGGTCGGTGCAGAGGATGATCTTGCCGTTGTCGTCCACGCTGGCGCGGGCGATGGCGGCACGGGGCAGCTGCGGGATCTGCACCTCCAGCTCCGCCTGCACGGCCTTGGCCAGCTCCGGGCTGTCGGTGACGAGGACCGGGCTTGCCAGCCTGTCGTGCTCCGCCTGACTCAGCAGGTCTGCTGCCACCCATGCGGGGTTGCAGCCGCCGTCGGCCAGCACCAGAATTTCGCTGGGGCCTGCGATCATATCGATGCCCACTTTGCCGAACACCTTGCGCTTGGCGGTGGCAACGTAGATGTTGCCGGGGCCAACGATCTTGTCCACCGCGGGGATGCTCTGGGTGCCGTAGGCGAGAGCCGCCACAGCCTGTGCGCCGCCGGTCTTGAAGATCTTGGTCACGCCTGCGGTGGCAGCGGCGGCAAGGATGACCGGGTTCACCCTGCCGTCCTTTCCGGCGGGGGTGGTCATGACGATTTCGGACACGCCTGCCACCTTTGCCGGGATCACGTCCATGAGCACGGTGGAGGGATAGGCCGCCGTGCCGCCGGGCACATAGACACCGGCCTTTTCAATGGGGGTATATTTCTGGCCCAGCACGATGCCGGGCTTGTCGTTCACCACAAAATTCTTGTGCACCTGCTGGCGGTGGAAGCTCTCGATGTTGGCGGCGGCTTCGCGCAGCGTTTCGAGGAAGTAGGGGTCCATGCCCGCAAAGGCTTCGTCGATCTCCTCCTGCGTCACCTGCAGGGCATCGATCTTCGCGCCGTCAAATTTCAGCGCATAATCCTTCAGGGCATCGTCGCCCCGGGCGCGCACATCGGCAATGATGCCGTCCACCACATCCTCTACGTTCTTTTCCGCGCGGATATCGCGGTTCAGAATCTCTTCGGGCCTGAGCTCGTCAAAGTGATACAGCTTGATCATTTTGCTTCCTCCTTGTTCTGCAGTTCCGCCCGCAGCTTTTCCAGCATGGTGTCCATTTCGGCGTGCTTGAACTGGTAGCTGGCCTTGTTGGCAATGAATCGGGCCGAGATGGGCATGAACTCGGTGACCACCTTCAGGCCGTTCTCCCGCAGGGTGGTGCCGGTCTCCACGATATCCACGATGACGTCCGAAAGGCCCAGAATGGGGGCCAGCTCAATGGAGCCGTTCAGCTTGATGATATCGATGTCCCGCCCCATGGATGCGTAGTAGCTCTTTGCAATGTTGACGAATTTGGTTGCCACCCGCACCGGGCGGCTGGGGTCGTCTTGGTAATCGGCCGGGGCGGCAACGCACATGCGGCATTTGCCAAGGCCGGTGTCCAGCAGCTCGTACACATCGGCAGAAGCCTCTGTGAGGATGTCCTTTCCCACGATGCCCACATCGGCGGCACCGTGCTCCACATAGATGGCAACGTCGCTGGGCTTGACGAGGAAGTAGCGGATGCCGGCCTCCGGGTTTTCCACCACCAGCTTGCGGGTAGCGTTGTAGTCCTCCGGGCAGCCGTAGCCGATGCCCGCCAGCAGGTGATACACCTTATCGCCCAGACGGCCTTTGGGCAGAGCCACGTTCAGCATCACCCTGTCGGTGCTGTTCTTCTGCACCGGCGGCAGCGGGGCGCTCAGGCGGTCCAGCTCGTCCAGATAGACCGCAAAGCCGATGGCACCGGCACCGGGGGTGAACTTCTGCATCAGAAGGTCGTAGCGGCCGCCCTTGAGCAGGGGGCGGGGCAGGGCTTTCAGGTAGCCCTGAAACACAAGGCCGTTGTAGTATTCCATCTCACCGGCCAGCGTCATGTCCAGCCGGATCACGCCGCCCGCCTTTTCCAGCGGCACAGCCAGCGCTTCCAGCTCGGCCACCGCTGCGCGCATGGCATCGTTTTTGCACAGGGCTGCAGCCTTTTCCATCGTTTCGGCATAGGCACCGGAAAGATCCAGCACGCTGCACAGGGTATCGGCGGCATCGGCAAGACCGGCAGCTCCGGCGGCGGCCCGCAGCTCGTGGGCGTTTTTCTCCCGCAGCTTTTCCAGCAGCTTTGCGCGGGCGGCATCCGGCACGCCCAGCGCGTCGAACAGGCCGAACAGGTAGCCCATGTGGCTCACTTCCAGCACCCAATCGGCCCCCAGCGCATCCAGCGACCGCGCCGCCAGACACACCGCCTGCTGCACCTGTGCTTCGCCCACCGCACCCAGCATCTCAAGGCCCATCTGGCTGATCTCTTTAAAGGTGTGGCTCTCGGCGGAAGGGCGGTAGACGTTCTCGTGATAGTAGTAGCACAGGGTCTCGCTGGGGGCGGGCTGCGCCGTCTTGGCAATGGAGAGGGTCACGTCCGGCTTGAGGGCCAGCAGACGGCCATCCAGATCAGTAAAGGTGATGACCTGCTCGGACGACAAAAAGCTGCGGTTCTCCTGATACAGGCCGTACTCCTCAAACCGGCCCATATGATACTTGCGGCAGCCCGCCGCTTCGTACAAGGCGCGCAGCGCAAAGGAGGCGCGCTCCTTGGGCTGCAGGTTTGCAATGCTGAATTCCATTGTCGGTTCCCCCATTTCTTACTTGAGTTTATTTTACTTTATCTAGGTAAAGTTGTAAAGTAGGAAAGTGACGGTGTTTTCAACTCAATGATACGATTTTTCTGTGCGTTTGTACAGGGAAAAGAAGAAAAGGAGCCGTTGCATGGCGCAACAGCTCCTTTTCAGCACGCATATTTACCCAAGCAGGTCCAGCACACTGGCCTTCGGGCGGGCACCCACGGCCTGACGCACCAGCTTGCCCTGCTCAAACACCAGCAGGGTGGGGATGCTCATCACGCCGAACTGGCCTGCCAGCTCCGGCTGCTCGTCCACGTTCACCTTGCCCACCTTCACATCGGTGCGCTCCTCGGCCACCTCGTCCACAACGGGACTGAGCATGCGGCAGGGGCCGCACCAGCTGGCCCAGAAGTCCAGCAGGACGGGCTTTGTGCTCTGCAGCACCTCCTGCTCAAAATTTTCCTTCGTGATCGTAACAACTGCCATATTTCTACCTCCTGAAGGGTGTTTGTAATTTCACTGACAGCATCAGTATACCCCGTCGGAGTGTGTTTTTCCGTGACCGGGTCACACAGGGGCGCAAAAAAGCCCGAAGCAGGAAGAAAGAATACTGCTCCGGGCAGGGAAACGCTTATTTCAGTGTTCTGTCAGCAGGGTATCAGACACCGGCCACGCAGTTCTTGCCGGCGATGTAGCCGTAGTAGACGCACAGGCTGTGGCTGATGCCGCGCATGCAGATGGGGTATTCCACTGCGTAGCGGCTGCCCTGCACATTGCCGCAGACATACAGGCCCTTGATGATGTCGCGCTTGGGGCTGGCGGGGTCCTCCTCGGTGAAGGTGTGGCAGTTCTCGTCGCTCTCCAGGCCGCCCACGCACACCAGCATGGAAGTGGTGCCCCACTGGCATGCATAGTACGGGGGATTCTCCAGCGCGAACATCCGGCTTGCGGGCTTGCCGAAGTCATCGTCGGAACCGGCCTTGGCCAGCTCGTTGTAGCGCTCGACGGAAGCCAGTGCATTATCCAGTGCATCGCCCTCAAAGCCGCACTGGGTCAGCAGGTCTTCCAGTGTATCGGCCTTGAACTGGTAAGCCTCGGCCTTTGCGCTGATCTTGGTGTACTGACGGTCGGTGTAGTTGGGGTTGGACTCATCCTCATCCTCGGGGATGATGTAGCACAGGCCGCCGTGGTTTGCGGGCATGTAGGGCACCTCTTCGCCCCACTTGGAGTCGTACAGCTGGAAGGAGGTGCACTCGGGCTGCAGCTCGATCTGGTTTTCCAGCTGCTGGCCGGGGATGCACTCGTTCATGAAACGGTCGCCGCGCTTGTTGATCTGCAGGAAGGGGGTCACGCCCATGCCGCTGCCCATGTGGTGGGTCATCGGTGCGTGGAAATCCTGCACCTTTGCGCCGATCCATGCGCCCATGCGCAGGCCGTCGCCGGTCTCCACGGTCTTGCCCTCCACGTCAACGCCCAGCATACCCATGGCACCCATGTTGGCGATCTTCTTCTCCACGATCTCGGGAGCAAAATGCTTCATGATCTTCTCGTCGCCGGAGTTGTCGCCGGTAGCCAGGATCACGCCCTTGGAAGCGTTGAGCTGGATGTACTTGTTGTCATTCTGTGCGTCGCGGATGATCACGCCGGTCACGCGGCCGTCGCTGTCCTTCAGCAGCTTGGTGCCGAAGCAGCCGAAGAAGGTCTGTGCACCGTTCTCAACGGCCTTGTTCAGGTTGGCTTCCACTATAAAGCCCTGCTGATCCTTGCGGGAAGAGCGGAACTCCATGCTGGAAGGGAAGGTGGGGAACTCTTCGTTGCGGTAATCGTAGTGCTCGGGCTGAGGCCATGCCAGCGGCACCAGAATACCCTTGTCGAACTGCTCCTGGGTCACGGCCTCACGGGTGGAGTCGCAGATGGTCAGCTCGGGGTAAGCCTCGATGAACCAGTCCATGACCTCGTGTGCATGGGAAGCCCACTTTTTCAGGATGGAGCGCTTGTTGCGGTAGGTGCACTCGCGCATCAGGCGGTCGACCACAACATCCTCGTCCACGATGTTCTCACGGCCCCAGCGCTTGTTCAGGCTGCCGTTCAGCAGGGCATACTCGCCGCTGCGGCAGTTGAAGGAAGAGCTCTTTTCCACGATGGCAACTTTTGCGCCCTCCTCGGCAGCCGCACGGGCAGCGCAGACGCCGGACAGACCGGCGCCGATGATGACCACATCAAAGTCCTGGGTCTCACTGGCCTGCACGTCCGGCTCTTCGCCCAGCCAGTCATCGCCGGTATCCCCGGCGGTATCTGCAGCAGGCTTTTCGGAAGCAACGCCCATAGCCTGCTCGATGCAGCTGGCGGCAGCCTTCTTGACCGCGTTGGTGGTGACGGTGGCGCCGGAAACATTGTCGATCTCAGCGTTCTGTGCCGCCATGATGGCATCCTGCAGGGTGGGAGCAGCCACGCCGCCGATGCTCTCGGTCTCGTTGGAGGCATCGATGACCACCTCGGTGATGGCGGTCTCGCTGAAGGTCATGGTCACCTTCACCTCACCGATGCCGGTGGCCGTGCCGGTGTAGGTACCGGCGGTGTAGATGGCATCGCCGGTAGCGGCGGTGCTGGAAGAAGCTGCGGAGTTGCAGGCAGCCAGTGCACCGGCGGTGACACCGCTCATGGCGGCAGCGGCGGCGACCTTCAAAAAGCCTTTGCGGGAGATCTTTTCCATTTGGATTTCCTCTTTCTTCTCATCAATTTCTCTTCGTCTCTGCGGGAGTTTTTCCCGCGCCGCACTTAGTATAAAATATAACGAAGTAAAAGGGAAACAAAAAAATCTTGTCATCCTAATAAAAAGTGTTTATAACCGTCTCCCGCCATGCTATACTGAGAGCAGACGGATCTTCCCCTGCACAGAAAGGAGCTTTTTTCGGATGAACGACCACCAGCTGCTGTGTTTTCTCACCGTGAGCCGGACCCTGAATTTTACCACAGCCGCCCGGGAGCTGTACTGCACCCAGCCAGCCCTCAGCTACCAGATCCGCAGTCTGGAAAAGGAGCTTGATCTGGCCCTGTTTGAGCGCAGCACCACCCGCGTGGCGCTGACCGAAGCAGGCCGGGCCTTTGTGCCGCAGGCGGAGGGGATCTATCGCAGCATCCTGAACGCCCGCACCGCGCTGAAGGGCTTTGCCCGGCGGCGCACACTGACCCTGCGCCTGCCGCCGGTGCTGCTGCAGCGGGATCCCATTTATCCCATCCTGATGGCACGGCTGCACGCCGCGCTGCCGGGATATGAGTTTGCGGTGGACACTCGGCCCGTGTCACGCAATCCCCACGAAATGCTCTGCAGCGAGGCAGACGCAGCCCTCTATCTGCCCTTTGGGCCGCTGCAGCCGGAGATCGAGCGCACCCCCATCCTGCACAACACCTTTTACCTGATCGTATCGCCGGAGCACCCGCTCACAGGGCGCAGCACTCTGACGCTGGCCGATCTTGCCGGGCAGCAGCTGTTTTATGAGCCGCTGTATCAGGAAATGGTGGATCTTGCCGTTGTTCAGCCCGGCCTGCCGTTTTCCGCACCAAGCTGGCACATGGTGGAAAACTACGAATGTGTTTACAACGATCTGCTTGCCGGGCGCGGCATGTTTTTGTGCCCGATGAAATACCCGGCCTTTCCGGCGGCATGGTACCTGCCGCTGCAGCTGCCGTTGCCGGACACCTGTCTGCTGACCCTGCGGGACGACCCGCGCCCCGAGATCGAACAGCTGCGGGAGGTATTCACCGCTGTATACGCCAGCCGTGCAAAGCTGCTGGGCGAAGAATGAACGCAAAAAGGGGCTGCTGCACCTCGTTTTGAACGAACGTGCAGCAGCCCTTCAGCTCTTATAATATTCCGGACAGCTTTATTTGCCCAGCATTTCGTGGGCAGTCTTGCAGATGGTAGCGGCATCCAGACCGTAGAACTTCAGCAGGTCCCATGCAGGGCCGGAGCAGCCGAACACGTCCTGCACGCCTACGCGGCGCACAGGGGTGGGCAGCTTTTCGCTCAGCGCGGCGCAGACGGCCTCGCCCAGACCTCCGATGACATTGTGCTCCTCGGCGGTGATGACCTTGCCGCACTCCTTTGCAGCCTTGAGGACGATCTCCTCGTCCAGAGGCTTGATGGTGTGGATGTTGATGACCCGGGCGTGGATGCCCTCAGCGGCCAGCTGTTCCGCAGCCATGCGGGCTTCGTTGACCATCAGGCCGGTGGCGATGATGGCAATGTCGCTGCCCTCGGTGATCTGCTCGCCCTTGCCGATCTCAAAGTGATAGTTCTCAGCATCGTGGAACACAGGCACAGCCAAACGGCCAAAGCGCAGATAGACGGGGCCTTCCATTGCGTAGGCAGCACGCACAGCGGCGCGGGCCTCCACATCGTCGGCGGGGCAGATCACGGTCATGCCGGGGATGCTGCGCATGAGGGCAAAGTCCTCGCAGCACTGATGGGAAGCGCCGTCCTCGCCCACCGAGATGCCGCCGTGGGTGGCACCGATCTTCACGTTCAGGTGGGGATAGCCAATGGAGTTGCGCACCTGCTCAAAGGCACGGCCGGCGGCAAACATGGCAAAGCTGGAAACAAAGGGCACGTAGCCCATGGTGGACAGGCCTGCGGCCACGCCCATCATGTTGCCCTCGGCAATGCCGCAGTCAAAGTGACGGTCCGGGTAAGCCTTGCGGAACATACCGGTCTTGGTGGCAGCAGCAAGGTCTGCGTCCAGCACCACCAGATCCTCGTGGCCTTCGGCGGCCAGCTCCTTCAGGGTGTTGCCGTAGCTTTCACGGGTAGCAATCTTCTTCACATCTGCCATCTTAGTTTTCCTCCTGCTCCAGCGCGGCGTATGCGGCGTTCAGTTCCTCAATTGCGATCTTGTACTCGTCATCGTTGGGGCCCTTGCCGTGCCAGTCCACAGAGTTGGTCATATAGGAAACGCCCTTGCCCTTTGTGGTGTCCATGATGATGCAGGTGGGCTTTGCAGTCTCTGCATGGAATGCCTGCATGGCGGCTTCGATCTGGTCGTAGTCGTGGCCGTCGATGGTGACGACATTGAAGTTGAAGGCCTTCATCTTCTCTTCCAGCGGGGCGCTGTTCATCACGGTCTCGGTGGTGCCGTCGATCTGCAGGTGGTTGCGGTCCAGCACAACGCACAGGTTGGAAAGGCCGTAGTGTGCAGCAAACATGAAGGCTTCCCAGCACTCGCCCTCTTCCACCTCGCCGTCGCCCACGATGGTGTAGACATTGATGGGCTTGCCGGCGTGCTTGGCACCCAGTGCCATGCCGCAGGCGGCAGAGATGCCCTGACCCAGACTGCCGGTGGACATATCCACGCCCGGGAGTCTCGTTCATGTTGGGGTGGCCCTGCAGATAGCTGCCGATCTTACGCAGGGTCTTAAGGTCTTCCACCGGGAAATAGCCGCGCTCTGCCAGCGCTGCATACAGTGCCGGTGCAGCATGGCCCTTGGACAGCACCAGACGGTCGCGGTCGGCCTTCTTGGGGTCCTTCGGGTCAATGTTCATTTCCACGAAATAGAGGTAGCTCAGCAGCTCGGCGATATCCAGACTGCCGCCCGGATGGCCGCACTTTGCGCTGTGCGTGCCCTCGATCACGCCCATGCGGATGTGGCAGGCGTGCTTGGCCAGAGTAAGTTTTTCTGCATTTGTCATGATGGTCCTCCCGTATGAACCTCAGATTTGCACATGTTCAAAAAAGCCTTTCGTCAGCGCCGGTGCAGTCCTGCTGCCCGCAGCGCGCTCTTTTTCAAGTTTATATTAGCTATTCTATGCAAAAAGGTCAAGCTTCTTCATGCAAAATGTACACACGCGGGGAAATATCCATGGAAATTTGCCGCTTTTTGGTCAAATTGCAGGCTTTTTGCCGTATCTTGACAAAGCCAGAGGCATCTGCTATATTTTTCACAGATTCCGGTACGAAGCCGGGCGTGCGGACAGAAGCCCGTGTTCTCCATCCTGATGGAGCATTTTATCCACCGCTGCGCTTACGCAGCGGTGCAGCGCAAAGCCCACAGGGGGCCTTTGCGTTCTGCCATCTTATTTTTACTGCTATAGACACCACGAAGGGGTCTGCCGTTGGCTTGTAAGCCGGGCAGACCTCTTTTTTGTCTGGCCAAAGGAGGAAGCTTTTTATGAAAACGAACCCCCATTCCACCACCCGCAGCCTCGTGCTGGCTGCACTGTTCCTTGCACTGGCCTTTGTGCTGCCCATGATCACCGGCCATGTGCCGCAGGTGGGCAACATGCTGTGCCCGATGCACTTTCCCATTCTGCTGTGCGGCTTTGTGCTGGGCGGCCCATGGGGCCTTGCCGTGGGCTTCATTGCTCCGCTGGTGCGGTCGGTGCTGTTCGGCATGCCGCCGATGTTTCCCATCGCCATTGCCATGGCCTTTGAGCTGGCCGCCTACGGCCTTGTGTCCGGCGTGCTCTGGCACAAGGTGAAGCACACCGTGCCCATGATGTACGCTTCTCTCGTCACCGCCATGGTGGCAGGCCGTTTGGTCTGGGGTGCGGTACGCTTTGTGCTGGCCGGCCTGACCGGTTCCAGCTTCCCGTTCAGCGCGTTTTTGTCCGGTGCGCTGCTCACCGCCGTGCCGGGCATCGTGGCTCAGCTGGTGCTCATCCCGCTGATTCTGATTGCTCTGCAGAAGGCAAAGTTTATGGATTGACTTACTATTTAGGCTGCCCTCCGCTTTGCTCTGGGCATAAACAGCGGAAATTTTATTTTTATTATTACAGAAGAGCAGCGGCTGCGGCCGCTGCTCTTCTGTTTTTTCACGGGAGGGGCCGTAATGAAAACGCCCTGCTGCCCGTTACATCTTTTCCCGTAAAAAGCGAAGGAGCTGTTGCCAAGAACTCCCTCAGTCACGGCTTCGCCGCGCCAGCTCCCTCACGGAGGGAGCCTGACATGACGGTAAGCTGTGAAGCCTCCATCATTGAGGGAGGTGGCATCGCGTAAGCGATGTCGGAAGGAGTTTGGCAACAGCCCTTTTCTATATTTTTAAATTTTTCAGTTCTTCTTACCAGTTAAAAACTCCGGCAGGGACTTGCCCTGCTTGCGCCACTGATGGTACTCGGCGGTGGCAGCGAACTCCACGTCACCGGCAGAGTTCAGGGCAGTCTCAACAGAGTCCTGCACCACGCCGATGATGAAGCCGACACCCACCATCTGCATGGCGACATCGTTGGAGATGCCGAACAGGGAGCAGGCCATGGGGATCAGCAGCAGGGAACCGCCGGCCACGCCGGAAGCACCGCAGGCACCCAGAGCGCTCATAGCGCTCAGCACGATGGCTGCAGGCAGAGACACCTGAATGCCCAAGGTGTTAGCAGCGGCCAGCGTCATGATGGTGATGGTGATGGCGGCACCGTCCATGTTGATGGTGGCACCCAGCGGGATGGAGACGGAGTACATATCCTTGTCCAGACCCAGCTTTTCGCACAGGGCCATGTTCACGGGGATGTTGGCGGCGGAGCTGCGGGTGAAGAAGGCGGTCAGGCCGGACTCACGCAGGCAGCGGAACACCAGCGGATAGGGGTTGCAGCCCAGATAGATAAACATGATGAAGGGGGAGACGATGAGGGCCATGAACAGCATGGTGCCCACCAGCAGAGCCAGCAGCTTGCCGTACTGGGTAAAGATGGCAAGGCCGTTGCCGGAAACATTGGTGTAGACCAGACCCATGATGCCGAAGGGTGCCAGATTGATGATCCAGCGCACGATCTGAGAGACCGCATCGGCGGTGTTTGCCATAAAGGTCTTGGTGGTGTCAGAGCCGATCTTCTTCATGGCCACGCCGAACATGCAGGCCCAGAACAGGATGCCGATGTAGTTGCCGCTCATGATGGCACTGACGGGGTTTGCCACAAAGTTGGTGAGCAGAGTGCCCATCACTTCGCCCAGACCCTGCGGCACCACGTCCGACTGGGCAGCGTCTGCCAGCACGACCGTGACCGGGAACATAAAGCTGGTCGCCACTGCGATGGCCGCAGCCAGAAAGGTGGTGAGCATGTACAGCCAGATGACCGTGCCGAAGCGGCGGTCCAGCTTGGAAGAGCCCTGTGCCAGAGCACTTGCCACGATCACGAACACCAGCACCGGGGCGATGCCCTTCAGTGCGCCAACGAACAGGCTGCCCAGTTCACCCACCCAGCCTGCACCGGGGGCCACCAGAGCCAGCACCGCACCGATGAACAGGCCGATCAGAATGCGAACGATCAGACTGATGCCGTTGTAGCGGGCAACTGCCTTATTCAACGTTTTCATATAGACACTCCTCTTTCCTATTGTACGCCAATGGCGTACAGCTTCCTGTCTCTTACACAAGGACGGGTGTTATTATAGCACATACGGCAGAGAAATGAAAGCGTTTTCAGACATTTTTCGTTCACAAATTTGCATTCAGGTCGGTGCCCATGGGGGTTTTCCGTTGATCTGTATTTGTAGCAAGGACAGGTTTGGCCATTCGCGGCTTTGTTCTCTCCGTCACCGTCGAGCGGCGCAGGGCGGAGCGAGCGGGGGCAAACAAAAAAGCCTGCGTGCGCAGTCCTGCATGGCAGGCTCTGCATCCGCAGACCGGGGCTCTTTGGGGGTGTATTCTGTTTCAACCCAGCGGCTGGGTGGGGGCAAGCTTCTGGTAGGCAAAGCGGGGCGAGCCGTCTGCCACATGGATGATGCCGCAGCGGGTAAAGCCGTTCTTTTCCAGCAGATGCTGCATGATCTTGTTGTCGGCGTGGGTGTCGGCACGCAGGCTCTGGCAGTGCTCCATGCTCCAGTCCAGCACTGCCGATGCCACGCCCTTGTGCTTTCCGGCCGATGCCAGACGGTGCACCGTGCCATAGGGCAGGGTATCGTCCAGCCACTGGCCGTCCTCAATGGCGGCGTAGGTGGGGTCTGCCCCCAGAATAAAGGCAAACACGGCCTCGATCTGGCCGTTGACCACATAGAGGAACAACCGGTTCGAGTCGATATCCTCCTCCAGCAGTTCCTGCGGCGGGAAATTATCCCCCCACTGGGTCGGGTTGCCAGATGCCTTCATGACTGCACGTGCATGGGCGTAGATCTTCAGGATCTGGGGCAGATCCCCTCTCACTGCTCCACGAAACATTCATTCCACCTCGTCTTTTCTGCGCTGCGCTCGGTCCGGCACAGCACTTTGAGAATTGTTCTTATTGTACTACAAATTACCATAAAAATCCAGTTCCCGCACCAAAGTACCTTAAAATGCTCCAAAACGGCAAAAAGCAGGGGCTGCTGCACTTTCGGCTAAAACGATGTGCAGCAGTCCCTGCTTTTAGAGCAAGTACCTTATGCGCTGGCGCGGCCATGGCCGGTGCGCACCAGCCGGTATTCCCGCGGGCTGAGACCATACCGCTCGTGGAACAGGCGGTAGAAATAGCTGGTGTTCTCGTAGCCCACCAGAGAAATGATCTGCTGGATGTTCATGTCGCTGCGGCGCAGCAGGCGGGCAGCGGTCTCCATACGGTGCTTTTGCAGCAATTCCTTATAGGTGCGTCCGGTCTGGGCACGCACGCACTCGCTGACGTATGCCAGCGAAACGCCGTACTCCCGTGCCACGTTGGAAAGGCTTGCTTCGCGGTAATTCTGGGTGATCTCTTTGAGTGCCGCCTGCACCAGTGCTTCGCGGCTGACCGTTCCGGCCCTGACTTCCGGCAGGATAGGATTCGTCTGTGTCATCTGCGTTTCCTCCGTAAAGGGTGCGGCGGGCGGGGACTGGGGGATGTCGGACGCCCGCCGCACAGGGAATGGCGGCTCCTGCCGCCCTACACCTCAGATACGAACCGACGCACCGGAATATTGCAGAAAGCTAAAAAATTTTTAGTCAATTTTCGTTGTAGGAGTCAGCCCCCTCTCAGTCACGCCTGACGGCGTGCCAGCTCCCCCGAAGGGGGAGCTTTATCGGCACGAACCGGTAGATGCTTAAAAGCTCCCCCCTTCGGGGGAGCTGGCGAACGCAGTGAGCCTGAGAGGGTTTTCGTCTTACAGAAAAAGACCGCTTCCGCACCGGGCAGAAACGGCCTTTTTCAGGAGAAATAAAGAAAACACGAACCCTCAAAAATGAGGAAGGGAAATGCTCAGAACATGCTCTCGTCCTTATAGCGGCCGGTGCGCACGAACTGCACCCACTCGGCCACATTCACGGCGTGGTCGCCGATGCGCTCCAGATACTTAATGACCATCAGCAGGTCCAGCGCTGCGTCCACCTTGCCGGGGTCTTCGGCGATCTCCTGCGCCAGCTGATGCTTGATGGCATTGAAGTCGTAATCCACCGCGTCGTCTGCGGCGATCACCCTGCGGGCGGCATTTTCGTCCTCTGCCGTCAGGGCATCGAGGGCATCCAGGATCATCTGGTGGGCCTTTTTGCCCATGGCAATGGCCTGACTTACCGCCGGGTCGCCCTCTTTGCGGACGGTGACAAGGTGGGGGATGATCTCGGCGATGTCGGCGGCATGGTCGCCGATGCGCTCAATATCCGTGACCACCTTCATGGCAGTGGAGATGCGGCGCAGATCGCCTGCCACCGGCTGCTGACGCAGCAGCAACGTCATGCAGCGGTGCTCGATATCCCGCTCCATATTGTTGATGCGGGCATCCCCCTTCACGATGGCCGCAGCTGCATCGGCATCAGCAACGCAGAGCGCTTCCAGAGCGTTCTCCACGGCATCGGCAGAGTTGCGGCCCATTTCGGTCAGCGAATTTTTCAGCGATTCCAGATCGGTGTCGTACTGTTTACGGATACTCATAGCTGTTTCCTCCTTTAACCGAACCGACCGGAAATGTAGTCCTCGGTGCGTTTATCCTGCGGTGCGCTGAAGATCTGCGCCGTGGGGCCCACTTCCACCAGCTCGCCCAGCAGGAAGAAGGCGGTGCGGTCGCTGATACGGGCCGCCTGCTGCATGTTGTGGGTAACGATGACCACCGTGTAGTTCTTCTTCAGCTCACTCATCAGCTCCTCCACCTTCATGGTGGAGCCGGGGTCCAGTGCGCTGGTGGGCTCGTCCATCAGCAGCACTTCGGGCTTCACCGCCAGTGCACGGGCGATGCACAGACGCTGCTGCTGTCCGCCGGAAAGGCCCAGCGCGCTCTTTTTCAGGCGCTCCTTCACCTCGTCCCACAGGGCCGCGCCCCGCAGCGAGCTTTCCACCAGCTCGTCCAGCTCAGCCTTATTGCGCACGCCGTGCAGCTTGGGGCCGTAGGTGATGTTGTCGTAAATGCTCATGGGGAAGGGATTGGCCTTCTGGAACACCATGCCCACCCGGCGGCGCAGGTCGGTAAGCTGCATTTCCCGGGCAAAGATGTCCTCGCCCTTCAGCCGCACATCGCCCTCGATGCGCACATTCGGCACAAGGTCGTTCATGCGGTTGAGGGTCTTTAAAAAGGTGGACTTGCCGCAGCCGGAAGGGCCGATGAGCGCAGTGATCTCCCGCTCGCCCACGTCCAGCGAAATGCCTTTCAGCGCCTTGAAGTCGCCGTACCAGAGGTTCAGGTCTTTTGCCGATATCACCGGCATGTTCGTGTTTTCCATAGAGTACCTCATTGTTGAATTTAAACGAACCCTCTCAGTCACGCCTGACGGCGTGCCAGCTCCCCCGAAGGGGGAGCTTTTGATCATCTGCCGGTCAGCACCACTCTAGCTCCCCCTTTGGGGGAGCTGGCATTGCGCAGCAATGACTGAGAGGGTTTCTTCTCTTTTTACTGTTTCTGTTTCAACTTGGTCTTTGCCAGCCGCGCCGCAAGGTTGATGACCAGCACCAGCACCAGCAGCACCGCGCCGATGCCCCATGCGGAAGCAAAATCGCCGTCCTCAAAGGCACGCAGGTACAGCAGCACCGACAGGGTGGCACCGTTGGAGGTGTAGGCTTTGGCCACGCTCTTGGCAATGACCTCTGCGGCACCGGCGGTGAAAAGCAGGGCGGCACTTTCGCCCACGATGCGGCCCACAGCCAGAATGCAGCCGGTCACGATGCCGTCGATGCTGCAGGGCAGCACGATGGTGCGGATGATGTGCCACTTGCCTGCACCCAAGCCCATGGCACCCTCCCGGTAGCCCTGCGGCACCGTCTTGAGGGATTCCTGCGTGGTTCGGATGATGGTGGGCAGGTTCATGACCACCAGCGTGAGTGAACCGGACAGCAGACAGGTCTGGAAGCCCAGCGCCTGACTGAACACCAGCATACCCACCAGACCGTAGATGATGCTGGGGATGCCCGCCAGCGTTTCGTTGGTGAACTCAATGACCTCGATGAGCCGCCGGTTGGAGGCATACTCGGTCAGGTAGACCGCCGCGCCTACGCCCAGAGGCAGTACGATCAGTAATGTCAGCACAATGACATACAGTGTGTTGAGGATGGCAGGCAGGATGCCGTCGGTCTTTTTCAACACACTGGCAGTGGTAGAAAGGAACTTCCAGCTGATGTGGGGGATGCCCCGCACCAGCACCATGCCGATGATACCGGCCACCAGCACCATCACCAGCACGGCGCTGGCCCAGACCAGTGCGGTCATGACCCGGTTCCACATCTGACGGGAAGGCGAAAGGCCCTTATTCATCCCGGCTTCCTCCCTTCAGCACAACGTTCAGCACAACATTGATGATCATGATAAAGACGAACAGCACCAGCGCGATGCTGAACAGCGCCTGCCGCTGCAGACCGCCGGCATAGCTCATCTCCTTGGCAATGGCGGTGGTCAGGAAGGTGACGCTGCGGAAGGGACTGTCCGGCATGTTGGGGCTGTTGCCTGCCACCATCATCACCGCCATGGCCTCGCCGATGGCACGGCCGATGCCCAGCACAATGCCTGCGGCAATGCCGCTTTTGGCTGCCGGAATGCTGATCTTGAACCATGTTTCGGTGTCGGTGGCACCCAGTGCCAGACTGCCCTGCTCATACTCCGGCGGCACGGCGTTCAGCGCCGTGACCGACACGGACACGATGCTGGGCAAGATCATGATGGAAAGCACCACGATTGCGCTCAGCAGGCAGGCACCGGAAGCCTTGCCGAAGGTCTTTGCCACGGCGGGCACCAGCACCTGCATGCCCAGCAGGCCGAACACCACGCTGGGGATGCCGGACAGCAGCTCGATGGCGGTGACCACCACGGTGCGCAGCTTGGGGTCGGCGGCCTTGGAGAGGAACACCGCCGTCAGCAGGCCGATGGGCACACCGATGATGGCAGCGCCCAGCGTGCCGTAGATGCTGGACAGGATAAAGGGCAGGATGCCGAACAGCGGCTGGGCCGCCGTGGAGGCCCACTTTGTGCCGAACAGGAATTGGAACAGGCCGATCTTGTGGATGGCCGGCACGCCGGAGATCACCATGTACACCGAGATGAGCACCACGCAGCCCACAGCCAGCATACCGCACAGGAAGAAGATGAAGTTCATCACCGCTTCCAGCCATTCGGCGGGGGTGCGGGGCAGCCGCACCCGGCTCAGATAGGATTTTTTGTTCATAGCTGAAATCCTTTATAAAAGCCGCGTCGGCCCGCAGAAACGGCAGCCCGACGCGGCGGGGTATTTTGTGAACGGCCTCGCCCTCTAACCGTTACTCGTTCACCGGCACAGCGCCTGCGGTGCGGATGAGGTCGGCAGCGTCCTTGCTGGTGGCAAAGTCCACAAAGGCCTGTGCCTGCTCAGACAGGGTCACGCTCTTGTTGGTGACGAACACGAAGGGACGCTGGATCTTGTAGCTGCCGTCCTTGACGGTATCCTCGCTGCACTCCACACCCTCCACAGTGACCATGTCAACGGTGTCGCCCACAGCGGACAGGGAAGCGTAGCCGATGGCCAGAGGATTGGCCTCCACAGCGCTGATGACTGCGCCGGTAGCGGTCAGCTCCTGTGCGTACTTGCAGCTGTCCTTCACGTCCACGATGCTCTCGAAGCCATCGCGGGTACCGGAACCGGCCTCGCGGCCCACCAGAACGATCTCGCCGTCGTCACCGCCCACATCCTTCCAGTTGGTGATCTCGCCGGTGAACATCTGCTTCAGCTGGTCCACGGTCAGGTCTGCCACCTTGCTGTCCTTATTGACAACGATGGCGATGCCGTCCAGAGCCACGGTGGTGCCGTCCACGTCGTTCTTCTCGTCGTCCTTCAGGGCGCGGGAGGACAGGCCGATGTCCAGCGTCTTATCGGTAGCACCGGTGATGCCTGCGCCGGAACCGGTGGGGTCGTAGCTGACGGTGACACCCGGCTCCACCTCGGCAAAGCCCTCGGTCAGGGCTGCGATGACGTTCTTCATAGAGGTAGAACCGCCGGTAGCCACATTGCCGGACAGGGTGCCTGCAGCGGTCTCAGCAGCGGCAGAAGAAGAGGTGGACTCCGCAGCAGAGGATGCCACAGTGGAAGAGGCTGCGCCGCCGCAGGCGGTCAGAGCCATAGCCGCAGCAGCAGCGCCGCAGACAGTGATAAACGAACGACGAGTGATTTTTTTCATAACCTTTTTCCTCCAATAAATGCCGAAATGCATTTCCGGCCGATGTTTTCTTGTTTCTCTGTGTTTTCCTTGGGAACGGCCTTATTGTACCGCACCGTCGTGTGCGCTGCGACCATGTACGCGCAAAATGGAGGTAAAGCTTTTGCACAGGCTCCGGCGGCAGTGTCAACTTGTGGTAAAGCCGGGCAGAAAAACATGCCGCTTTTCTTTACATGGAGAGAAAAACTGCCCAAAAGGCCTTTTCCGCCGCTGGGCAGAACGACAAAAAGCCCCGGGCACTCTTTCAAAGAATGCTCGGGGCAAAAGGGTCTGCGGGTCAAACCGTGGTAAGGGAAGGCAGGGTCTTGGTGGCTGCATAGCCGCCATTCTTCTTGACAAGGAACAACGTCTCGCTGATGCCGTTGATGACGATCTTCAGCACCGCAGGCTGACCATTCCGGTAAGCTTCCTTGATTTCTGCATCGGGGAAGTTCAGCCTCAGATCTTTTTCCTCTGTGGCAAAGGGCTTACCCAACAGCGTGTCGGAGACAAAGAAAGTCCCGGCGGGGGATACCTGCTTCAGCTTTGCTTCGCCCACGGAAGCTTGGAACATGTCGCCGTACTGTCCGCCCTGCCAGCTGCCGCCGCCGGCGTCATAGCGCAGTCTCACCTTGCCGGTGATGGCACCCTTGTCCGTGCCGGATTCCGTGCCCAGATCCACATCCAGACCAAAGACCTTCACGGTGAAGGGTCCGATCTGGACCTCGTCGTCTGCCAGCTGACCGCTGCCGCCGCAGCCGGTCAGCACGCCGGACAAAGAGATCGCTGCAGCCGCAGCTGCTGCGCTCTTCATAAAGGTACGCCGGGTCATTTTTTCTGCCATAACATTGCCCTCCTCTAAAAGCGTTTTTCTGTGCTTTTAGCGTACCACTTTTTGGGAGTCTGTCAACAAAAATATGACAAAAAGGCGCTCTGTACACATAATTTGCACAGAGCGCCTTCTGCTCAGCAGTATTTTGTTCCGTCCGGGCAGTAGAACTGCACGTACTTCTGCCACTCGGTCTCGCTGATGGTGCGGCGGTAGCAGTCCACCAGGGCATCCACGGCCTGCCGGTCCGCAAAGGTACCGGCACCCGGGCAGTCCAGCACCAGAATGCGGAACCATGCATCAAACAGGTGCTCGGTGAAGCCGGTGTCCCGCGCGCCGCACCGGGCATAAAAGCCCAGCCGCCGCACAGCCATAGCTTCGTCCTCCGCCTTATCCGGGCATTCGGCCTCAATGAGGATGGCCTGCGCACCGCGCTCGTGCTGCGGCAGGTCGGCCAGCAGCTGCGCGCCCAGCCCTGCAGAACGGTATTCCGGCAGCACGGCAAAGTAATCCAGCTGGCTCACCCTGCTGCCTGCCGGGCGCACCATGAGCAGGTACGCCGCCAGTGTTTCGCCGTCGAACACGCCCCATGTGTGGGCTGTGCCGTCCGCTTCGCTGTTCAGGATCATGCTCAGGGGCTTTAGCTCCGTGGGCGGAAAGTCCCGCCGCATTTCGTCCAGATAGACCCGCGTCAGTTCTTTTTCGTTCAGTTTCCGCCAGCTGTACACTTTGCTCATGGTTTTTCCTCCCGTATCTGCCTTTTGAACCAGTATAGCACACTCCGCGCGGGAACGCAAAAAGCCGCCGGGAGCGGCAGGTTCTGCCCTTCTCCCGGCGGCTTTTATGGGAATGCAGGAGCAACCAGTCTCCCGCACAAACTCCGTTCAGAATGCTGTGTGCGTTACAGCATCTTCTTCAGCTCGTCGTACACGAACTGAACCTTGGTGCCGATGATCACCTGGCAAGCGTTCTTGCTGGGGCGGATGACACCGGCAGCACCAGCGGCCTTGACAGCCTTCTCGTCCACCTTGGCGTTATCCTTGACCTCAAAGCGCAGACGGGTTGCGCAGTAACCAACTTCCTTCACGTTCTCCTTGCCGCCGACAGCAGCCAGAACAGCGGAAGCGACTTCGGTATAGTTGTTGTTTGCCAGAACGACCTTCTTCTCGGCCTCTTCGTCCTCGTCCTCACGGCCGGGGGTCTTCAGGTCGAACTTGGTGATGGCAAAGTAGAACACTGCGTAGAACACCACGAAGGCTGCGATGCCCAGAGGAATGATCATCCAAGTCTTGGCAGCTGCGGGCAGGGAAGCGGAGAACACCAGGTCGGTGGCACCTGCGGAGAAGCAGAAGCCGGCACGGAAACCGGAGTAGTAGGTGATGACGGTAAAGATGCCGTACAGAGCAGCGTACACAACGTACAGGGGGAAGCACAGGAACATGAAGCCGAACTCGAAGGGCTCGGTAACGCCGCAGACGAAGGCGCAGATTGCAGCGGACAGAACCAGGCCGATGGCAGCCTTCTTGTTCTTAGCGGTCTTGACCATAGCCAGAGCAGCGCCCAGGACACCGAACATCATGCAGGGGAAGAAGCCGGACATGTACATACCAAGGCTCCAGCCCACATCAGCAGAGGTCTCGCCAGCCCAGAAGTGGCTCAGGTCGCCCAGACCGATGGTGTCGAACCAGAACACGTTGTTCAGAGCGTGGTGCAGACCGGTGGGGATGAGCAGACGGTTCAGGAAGGCGTAGATGCCGGCGCCGATGCCGTCCATGCCAGCGATGCCGTTGCCGATTGCGACCAGAGCGTCGAAGATGACGGGCCAGACGAACAGCAGAACAACGGACACCAGAATGGAGATCAGACCGGTAGCGATTGCAACGAAGCGCTTGCCGGAGAAGAATGCCAGCCAGTCAGGCAGCTGGATATCCTTGAACTTGTTGTAGCAGGCAGCGCCCACAACAGCGGCCAGAATGCCGATGAAGGAGTTGCCGGCGACCTTCTGGAAGGCGATGTAGGTAGCAGTGCCTTCTTCCAGGTGACGGACCATGCCGACCACACCGGGGTTCAGCAGCTGCTGCATCATCAGGAAGCTGACCAGACCGGCCAGACCTGCGGTGCCGTCGTTGTCTGCAAGGCCGACAGCGGCACCAATGGCAAACAGCCATGCCATGTTATCGATCAGAGCGCCGCCTGCCTTGACCAGCAGGAAGCCAACGGTGTAAGCTGCACCGGAGGTTGCAGCACCGGGAACGCCCATAACGCCCGGAGCAAGGGCATAACCGAGGCCCATCAGGATACCGCAGATCGGCAGGACCGCGACGGGGAGCATCAAAGCTTTGCCCAGTTTCTGGAGATACTTCATCATAAAGCACATTCCTCCTTAAGAAATGTTTGTGTTTACAGACGCCTCTGGTTGCAGGCCGTCCATAATTCCGTAATAGAATAGTAACATATTTCCGCAAAAAAAGAAAGTCCCTTTCGCCTTTTTTCTATCAAAATGCATCAAAAGTCCTCATTTGGCAGTTTTTCAGTCGATAATTTTTGGGTTTTCCGCACAAGGGTCGTCTTTGTGTTGAAAATTCTTTTCTTTTTACGTACATTTTGCCCAAAGGCTTGCATCCCACAGCCGAATCGGGTACTATACTATTATAAAGAACATGCGCCCTCTCAGGCCGCTTCGCGTCCAGCTCTCCCAAAGGGAGAGCCCTTGGCAAAACCGCAAACTTTGCATGGACTGCCAAAGCCTCCCACTTTGGGGGAGGTGGCATTGCGCAAGCAATGACGGAGAGGGCGAGGATGCAAAATAAAAGGAGACAGCATTATGGAATGGACTGATATCCGCCTGACCGTGGCCAAGGCCGACGCCGACAACGCCGAAGCCGTTGCCACCATGATCGCCGAGGGCGGCATCTATATCGAAGACTACAGCGACATCGAGCAGCAGGTGGCCGAGATCGCCCATGTGGATCTGATCGAGCAGGAGCTGCTGGACAAGCCCCGCGATACCGTTATCATCCATATGTATCTGGAGCCGGGCGCTTCCCCCGTGGAGACGCTGGCCCTCATTGCCGCCCGCATGGAAGCTGCAAACATCGCCTACACCGTAGAGACCGAGGGCGTGGAGCAGGAGGACTGGCAGAACGGCTGGCGCAAGTATTACCACCCCCTGGAGATCGGCAAACGGCTGGCCGTGGTGCCCTCGTGGCAGCAGTACGACACTGACCGGGTGAAGCTGATCCTTGACCCGGGCCTTGCCTTCGGCACCGGCGGCCACGAGACCACCAGCCTGTGCATGGAAGCGCTGGACGAGCGGGTGACCGGCGGTGAGCGGGTGCTGGACATCGGCACCGGCAGCGGCATCCTTGCCATTGCGGCGCTGAAGCTGGGCGCTGCTGTGGCCGAGGGCGTGGACATCGACCCTGTGGCCGTGCGCACCGCAGGCGAGAACGCCGCGTTGAACGGCGTGCAGGACAAGCTGACCGTGCTGGTGGGCGACCTTTCCGATAAGGCCAGCGGCAAATACGATATCATCACCGCCAACATCGTGGCCAACGCCATTCTCAGCCTGGCACCGGCTGTGCCCGGCCTGATGGCGGAGGATGCCACCTTTATTGCCAGCGGCATCATCGACAGCCGCAAGGACGAAGTGATCGCCGGGCTGGAAAAAGCCGGCCTTGCCGTGGTGGAAGTGAAGGAGAAGCGCGGCTGGGAGTGCATCGTCTGCAAGAAAGCGTAAGGAGATTTTATGCCGCACCGTTATTTTACCACCGAGATCTCTGACGGCACCGCCACCCTGCGCGGGGCCGATGCCCACCATCTTGCCCGCGTGATGCGCGCAAGGCTGGGCGATACTGTCATTCTATGCGACGGCAATGCCGTGGAATACACCGCCACCATCACCGGCTTTGGCGATGAGTGTGTGGAGTTCCGGGTGGAGCCGGGCTATCCCAGCGCCGCCGAACCCAGCGTGGAGGTCACTCTGCTGGCCGGCTACCCCAAGCAGGACAAGCTGGAGCAGATCATCAAGCACGGCGTGGAGCTGGGCGCAGCCCACATCGTGCCCTTCTTCAGCCGGTATTGCGTGGCCGCGCCAAAAAAAGAGGAGCAGAAGAACGAGCGCTACAACCGCATTGCGGTGGAAGCCGCCAAGCAGTGCGGCCGGGGCATTCTGCCGGATGTGGCCCTGCCGCTGGCAAACTTTGGTGCCGTGTGCCGCACCTTTGCACAGTACGACCTTGTGCTGTTCTGCTACGAGTGCGGCGGCGCGCCCCTGCGCGACCTGCTGGCCGCAGCAAAGCCCGCCGATGGTGAAAAACTGAAAATCGCCATCGTGACTGGTGCCGAGGGCGGCTTTGCCGCCGAGGAAGCCGAGATGGCCGCAAAGGCCGGTGCCAGAACGGTGGGCCTTGGCCCCCGCATCCTGCGGTGCGAGACCGCCCCGCTGGCGGTGCTTGCTTCGGTAATGACCCTGACGGGGAATCTGGAATAATGCTTTGTGCTGCCCGGCAGCGCCTGCGGGCCTTCCGGACAGCAACAAGGGGCCGCTCCCGGAAAGGAGCGGCCCCTTGTTTTTTTATTGTTCCGCTGTGCAGATGCAGGGCAGATCAGTCAATGAGACCCTTGTCCTTTGCATTCTGCCAGGTAAGGCAGACGCGCAGCTTGCTGACCGGGAAGCACGGATGGAACTTGTTGTTGTCCTCGTCGAACTTCATCAGCTCCTGCTCCACCATCCAGTGTGCAGCCTTCTGGGCATCGGTGTCGTCGGCGTCAATGTCCGCATACAGGTCCTCATCGGTCATGTTCTGCGGCTCCGGCTTGCCTGCACGCTCCCAGACCAGCTCTGCCAGCTCGATGCGGTCAGACGGCAGGGGGAGGCCCTGCATGTTCATCAGACGGTAGATGCCGGTGCCGGTCTCATAGGCACCCAGGATTACAGCGCCGCCGATGATGACACCGGGCAGGACGGGGTCCACGGGGCCCACCGGGTCCACCGGGTCCACCGGGTCTACCGGGTCCACAGGCGGCTCCACGGGGTCCACGGCTTCGTACACGGCTCTGACCGTCACGTTGCCTTTGGGCATTTCAAAGTTCGCCGTGGTATGGTCCTCCTCATTGGGGAAGCTCAGCAGGTCATTCATTTCATTCTGTACAACGCCGTTCAAGATCACGATCCCGGCCCAGCCTGCGAACTTCTGTCCATCGGGGGCTGGGTCTGCGGTCAGGGTGACCGGGGTGCCCACCGGCACCTGCGTGACCTTATCCAGCACGGTCGTGCCGTCCACAGTCGCTTTGGCATTCTCGGCATCCACCGTGTAGCCGGTGCGCGGGGTCAGGTAACGGTAGTTGTTGACCGCATCGTAGGCCACAAAATAGGTCTTGCCCTCTGCATCCTTATCGTTGCTGACAAGGTTCAGCTTTGCCTGCCCGGTCGCATCCGCCGTGGTGATCTGGCGCGGGGTGGTAATGGGGCTATCTGCCACCTTTACGGTCGCAGTGTTGGTAAAGGTATCTTCGATGGTAATGTATTGTCCTGCTTCCAGATAAACATCGTTCTCGTTATCCTTGAAAGCCGCATCTTTTAGGGTGACACTTGATGCATTCTCTTTATTCCAGATGCCATACTGTGCATTTTCAATCGTAGCACTAGCGATGTCGGTAATAGCATTCGCCTCCGTTCGTACACCCGACCTTGGAAGGTCGGTTTGATTTCCGGCAACACGAATTTCTGTTTTACCCTTGGTTTCATCAATCGTCATTTTGCCACGATTACAAATCACCGTTCCCTTACCCTCAAAAGTACCACCATGAATGTTTGTAGTACTATTTGCTGTTGTATTTATGCACAAGGAGGTGCTTTGGGAAGTGTAGCGGCCTCCGTTGATATCGGCTGTACCAATGTTCCATACAGGACAACCGTTTTCATTGCTTACTTCTACGTCATCGTTCAATTCGATTCTTGAAGTACTAATACGATTGTACACTGCCGGAGCCGAGCTCTTGCTTTCGTATTTTCCACCGTAAACATATGCCGTTCCCCAGTTGTTAAGCGCATTATCATATTCAGAGAACGATGTTACATCGTGCAAATATACCGTCCCATAAAAATTGAATAGAGTTTCAATTCCGCTGGACTTATATATACCGCCGTTCATAGTTACTGTTGCTTTCGCTCCCGTGCTCACATCCACACGGATGCACCTTCCGCTGGTAACAGAGAACTCATTGTTCTGCAGATTATTGATTGTGACCGTGCCATTGCGGATTAGCAGTGCATTGTCGGTACGTCCGAGGTTAGAATTTACTACCGGCCCAGTAATATTGATGACCACATTTCCATCCGGCACGTTTATGGTAACCGTCTTTGTATAGGGACCGCTCATGCTATAGGTTCCCGATTCAGTAATCTCCTCGCCGTCCTCCAATATTCTTCCCTGATTCTCGCTTGCCTGCGCACTCACGCCGGTTTCAGAGCCTGTCCTCCCAGCGGCAAATGCACTTGCCGGAAGGACAGAAGCCATCATGCAGCCTGCAAGTACCGCGCTGATGAGCCGTGTGCCAAATTTTTTCATGCTATGACTCCTCTCATGTTTCGCTTTTTTCATGAAGGCAGGCTGTTTTTTCGCCCGCCCGCACAGTTCACACACCTAAAGTATAACATTCCCACAACAAAGTGCAATCTTCATCCTGTACGAAGCTTTTGTACCCCATGTTTTTTGGTGTGTTCTGCACAAAAACGGAAGAGAAAATACTTTTGCAGCCGCAGAAAAAACAGCCCGGAACGACCCACAGATCGTTCCGGGCTGCTGTGTCAAAAATGGTTTGGAGCGTCAGAGCTCCAGCAGGGCTTTCTTCACATTCAAAAGGTTCTGCGGGCTCACCGAGAAGCTGCGCAGGCCCAGCTGCAGATACTGCACCGTGTTGGCCGGGTTGCCCACCGCAAGGCCGCAGATGGTCACCGGCACATTGCGCACCTTTGCGGCATCCAGCACCATAGTGATAAGCTTTTTCATGGCGCTGCTGGCCGGGCGGTAGTAGTGCTCGGCGCTGGCAAGCTCCCGGTCTGCCGCGTGGGTGTACTGGGTCAGGTCGTTGGTGCCGACCACAAGAAAATCGACCCCGTGCTCTACAAATTCCTCAGCGGTCAGGCAGGCAGCGGGTACGCTGAGCATCACGCCGAACTTTGTATCTTCGTTGAACGCCACGCCGCGCTCCCGCAGGTGCTCGCGGCAGCGCTCCACCACACGCATGGCTGCGTCCCAGTCCTCCACATTCGTCACCATGGGGAACATCACCCGCAGCGGGCCGCGGGCCGCGGCGCGCAGCAGCGCACAGAGCTGCGTCTCGAACTGGTGGGGCTGGCGCAGACTGTTGCGGATGCCCCGCAGGCCAAGCTTGGAAGACTGCAGGCCCTGATAGGCGTCGGAAATGGTGCGGTCTGAGCCAAAGTCGAAGGTGCGCACCGTTACCGGGCAGCCCTTGGCGGCAGCAAGACAGGAGCAGTAGAAGAAATACTGTTCCTGCTCATCGAGGATGCGGCCCGGCAGCATCATGTAGCCGGTGCGCAGCAGGCCCACGCCCTGTGCGCCGGACTGCATGGCCGTGTCGATGTCCTCCGGCCCAAAGCAGTTGGCCAGCAGCTCAAAGGGCTGGCCGTCCTTTGTCCTGTTGGGCAGAGCATGCAGCTGCCCCATCTCTTCGTTCTCCCGCTGCAGCTCGCAGATGCGGGTCTCGGCCTGCTGGCGGGCGGCAGCGTCCGGGTCCAGCGTGCACTGGCCCCCGGTGGCGTCCAGAATCACGGTGCGGCCGTCGCAGTCGTCCAGAAAATCCCGGCCCACCTGCACGATGCCCGGGATATTCATTGCCCGGGCAATGATGGCCGCGTGGCTCTGGCCGCTGCCCTCTGCCGTGATGATGCCTAAAATCATGCCGGAGGGCACGCTGAACAGGTCGGTGGGCATCAGCCGCTCTGCGGCAAGGATCACCGGGTGGTCCAGCGCCAGCCACATGCGGGGGCGGTTGGTGATGATGTTGATGACCCGGCGGCTTGCGTCGAGAATATCCACACTGCGCAGCTGCATGTAAGGGTTATCCTTCATGTTGGCCAGTTGGTCGGCGTAGCGCTGGCCCACCTGATTCATGGCCGCTGCCGCACCAATGCCTGCATTGATGCAGAAGCGCACCTCGTTCATCATGCCCTCGTCGTCCAGCATCATGCTCTGGAACTGGAAGATGGCCTGCTCGCTGGGCGCAGCGCGGTCTGCCATGGATTCCAGCTCGTCCTGCGCCGTGCGGATGGCATCGGTGAGCAGCTGCAGTTCCCGGGACGGTTTAAAGGGGCCCACGGTCGTGGTCTCCACATGGTGCTCCAGACGGCTCACCTGCCCCAGCACAAGGCCGGGAGAAGCGCAGGAACCTTTATACACTTTCATGTTCGGTCACCTCCGGCAAAAGCTCGGCTTCCGGCGTGGTCAGGGTGCGCCAGACCAGCGCCTGCAAAAAGGTATTGGGCAGCAGCGCGGCCAGTGCGGCCCGCGCCGCATCGGCACTGCCCTCAAACAGCGGTGCAAAGCTCTGCATCCGTGCCTGATCGCACTTTGCAAGGAATGCATCGCACAAAGTATGGGTGGTGTAGTAATGGGCCGGGTCCACACCGGCATCTTCCGCGGCGGCTTCCAGCGGGGCAAGGTCGGCATCCTTCATCTTGGCCAGCAGCAGGGCCGCATCCGCCGTCAGGGTGACCGGGTATTTCTCCCGCACGGCCTTTTGCACCCGCTCAAATTTTGCGTGGAACGCAGCAGCGTCCGCGCAGCTCTGGGCATCGCAGGAGACAGCATAGGCACACCCCCGCAGATATCCCATAGCGCGGCGGGTATCATAGTAGCCCAGCTCGATGTTGCGGCGGGCGGTGTCGGGGTCAAAGTGCAGGATATCGCCCAGCTCCCAGTAGCTGCGCACCATCACGGTGGGCAGGCCGGTGAGGTTGGGGCGGGTGATGCCCACGCCTTCCAGATCGACGCACACCAGTTCATCCGCGCCCATGCGTTTGGCAAGACCGGTGGGCATGTTGTCGCTGTAGCCGCCATCCAGAAACTTGACCCCGTCGATCTCCCGCGCACGCAGCGCCGGGAAGCAGGCAGCGGAGGCCATCAGGTAGTCCTTGACCTTTCCTGCCGGGATCTCGTCCAGCGTCAGCTCCCGGGGCTTTAAGCCCCGCTGCTCCACCGTGACAAGGCCGAAGCGGATGGGAGCCGCGCGCAGGGCATCCTCGTCCAGCACCCGCTCCACGATCTCTTCCAGCGGGGTCACATCCATGCCGCCGGCTTTCACCACGCTGCGCAGGAACTGGTGCAGGGCCGAAAGGTCGGCATCCTCCTCCGGCAGCTCCATCACATCCTTGCTGCGGATGGCCAGCCACATATCGCGGGCCGTCTCGTACTGGTCCAGCACGAACATGGCACCGTTCAGGCTGCCAACGCTGGTGCCGGTAATGATCTGCGGGTGCCAGTCCAGCTCCATCAGCGCGCGCCACACACCCACCTGATAGCTGCCCCTGGCTCCGCCGCCCGCCAGCACCAGAGCTTTGCACGGAGCACTGCGTTCATCCATTGCATCCGCCTCCTTTGATCGTTTCCGGTTTTGTTCAGATTATAGCATATTTCCAGAGAAATTTCTTCCGTTTTTTGTAAATTGATGCCTTTCTCCCGGCAAAGAAACATGGTATACTTGTCAGGATTTCAAAAGGAGGCATTCTCATGCACTGCAAGCAATGGATCTTTGATATGGACGGCACCCTGACCGACAGCATGACCGTGGTGTGGGAGGGTGCCCCCGACGCACTGCTGCGCCGCTATGGCCGCACCCCGCGGGGGGATCTGCGCGCCACACTGCTGAACATGGGAATGCAGGAGGGCGCACAGTATCTGATCCGGGAGTACGGCCTGCCGCTGACCGAGGAAAGCTATTTTTCCGTGATGCGCGAGGTGATCGCCGAATTGTACGAGACCGTGGAGCTGAAACCCGGCGTGCGCACGATGCTGGCAAAGCTGCAGGCCGAGGGCGCACGCATGTGCATCTGCTCCAACACCTGGGCCGAACAGTGCCGCACCGTGCTTACCCGGCTTGGCATCGCGCAGTATTTCTCCTTCATCGTGGAAGCGCGGGGCGTGCTGCACAAAAGCCACCCGGAGGTGTTCTTTGAGTGCATGAGCCGTCTGGGCGGTGCAGATCCCGCCGCCTGCGCCGTGTGCGAGGATGCCGTATACGCCGCCGCCACCGCCCACAAGGCCGGGTATTACGTCATTGGCATCGCAGACCGCACCTCTGCCGCCGACGAGCTGGAGATGCGCCGCATCTGCAGCCAGTTCGTGCCCCGGTGGGATGCGCTGGACTGGACACGTGTGTAAGAAAAAAGGGCCGCAGCGTGCGGTTCTTTTCTTTATCTGATCCTTCTTTGCTCTTGCATTTTGTGCGCAAGAAGAGTATGATATTATAAATAGGACTGTCCCAAGGGGGAAGTGTCCTTATTTGTGAGAATACACTCTGTGATTTTTAATATAAAGGTATAATATCCGTAAAGAGGAGACCTTCCGTCATGAACAACCCACTCGTCAGCATTATCGTGCCTGTGTACAACGTGCAGAATAGTGTTGCCCGCTGTCTGGAGAGCATTTGTGCCCAGACATGGAAGGATATCGAGGTCATTCTGGTCAACGACGGGTCCCGGGACGAAAGCTTTTCCATCTGTGAGCAATTCCGTGAAAAGGACCCCCGCATCGTTCTGGTGGACAAATCCAATTCCGGTGTGTCGGAGACCCGCAACTGCGGCATGTCCCTTGCAAGGGGCAAGTATGTGCAGTTTGTGGACAGCGACGATTATCTCGACCCTGATTTTACCGAGCGGCTGGTGACTGCCGCCGAAGCGAACAACGCCGATCTGGTCATTGCACCTTACTGGATGGTGATTCCCGCCAACTCTTCCAAGGCCACGCAGGCACTGGAAAACCTGCAGGAGAACCTTGGCATCGATGCCGAGAAAAAGCCCGATGATATCCGTGAATACGGCTTCCTGCCCGAGGGCATCTACGACCGCGATACCTTTGCCCTGCGCCTGATGGAGAAGCCCGCATCCTTCTTCTACAGCGTGCTGTGGAACAAGCTCTACCGCCGGGATATTCTGGCAGACCATCATCTTCAGTTCACCAGCGAGGTGCGCTGGGCCGAAGATCTGGTTTTCAATCTGGAATACATTTTGTACGCCAATGTTTTCGTATCCATTTCCAAAGCGGGCTACCACTATGTGCAGAACCCCCAGAGCATCTGCCACACCCAGATCAATCTGGCTTCCATCGTGCAGAACAAACTGCAGGTGTTCCGCTATTACAAGGAGCTGTACACAAAGCTGGGCCTGTACGATCAGGTGCAGCCGCAGCTGTATAAATTCCTGACCGCGTTCTCCGAGAACGCCTATCCCTCCGGTTCTCCCCAGAAGATCATCATGGACATGGCCAACCGCTGGGGCTTTGGTGTTCTGGATGCTTCCGACAAGGAAAAGAAACACAAAACCGAACCCGATGCCTGACCTCCGGGCACGAAAAAAAGAGCCGTGAAAGCGGCTCTTTTTTGTTTGCCATTTTACCGGTCGATCCAGCTGCGGAAGGCTTCGCGCACTGCGCCCTCCCGTCCGCGCGGGATGGGGATGCGCGCACCGCTGCACATCTGCAGCTCGCCCGCCGTCAGCAGCTGTGCCGCCGCCAGATTGACCACATAGGAGCGGTGCGGCTGCAAAAAACGCCCGTCTTCCAGCAGCGGCTTTGCTACCTCGGCAAAGGACACCCGCAGCGAAAGGGACACCACATCCTCGCCGCTGAGCAGATGGAAGTGCACCACATGGTGGGTGCACTCCAGATATTCGATCTGCGCATAGGCCAGCGCCCGCAGGCCTTCGGCGGTGACAACGGTCATTGCCGGGCCGTACTCCGGCTCGGTGGCGCGGGCAAGCAGGGCCGAAAGCTCCTGCTGGTGCACCGGCAGAAGCAGATACTGCATGGCATCCACCCGGAAAGCGCTGTAGGCGTGGGCCGGTGTGCGGGCCGCAAAGGCCAGCGGAGCCCTGCGGCCCCGGCGGCGCAGCTCCGCAGCCGCCGAAAGCCCTGCCGGGGCCGCTACAGCGCCCAGCTCGATGAGATACAGGTCAAACCGTTCTCCCTCGGTGTCCCGGCGCAGCAGCGCATCTGCATCCGGCAGCTGCTGCACGATGCACGCATCCTGCCGCCGGGCAAAATATTCCATGCACTGGCGTTCCAGCCCGCTGCGCAAGGCCGCGTCCGGGCTGCATACCGCAATGTGAAATACCATCTCACATTCTCCTTTCCGCCAGCCGCCCGCCTTGATTTTTGCGCAGGGCTGGAGTATGATAAATAAAACTTTGCTGCATCGAAAAAAGAAAAAACGGAGGGACCCGCCATGCCGCAGCCGCTTGTCAGCGTTATTGTGCCCGCCTATAACGCGGCGGGCTTCATCTCCCGCTGTGTGGAGAGCATCACATCCCAGAGCTACCCGGAGCTTGAGATCCTTCTGCTGAACGACGGCTCCACCGACGACACCCTTGCTGTCTGCCGGAAGCTTGCTGCCGCCGACAGCCGCATCCGTGTGGTGGACAAGCCCAACACCGGCGCAGCAGACACCCGCAGCTGCGGCCTTGCCCTTGCCCACGGCGAATACATCCAGTTTGCGGACAGCGACGATCACCTGCTGCCGGGCTGCACCGCAAACCTGGTGGCTGCTATGCAGCGCAGCCATGCCGACCTTGTGCTGGCTCCCTACCGGATGATGGTGCCCCGCAAGGATGGCGGCTATGACACCCGGGAGTACAGCCTGCTGCCCGCCGGGGTGTACAACAAGGTGGATTACCTGTGGCAGCTCACCGGCAATGCCGCTGCCTTTTACTACGGCGTGCTCTGGAACAAGCTCTACCGCCGGGATCTCATCCAGATGGCGCACATCCGGTTCGAGCATGTGGTATACGCCGAGGACCAGCTGTTCAACACCCGGTATCTGCAGGTGGCACAGCGGTTTGCCGCCATCGACGAAGCCGCCTACTGCTACATTCAGAACCCGCAGAGCGTATGCCATACGCAGGTGAGCGCGGCGGACATGCTGCGCCACCGCAGTCGGATGTACCACACCTACAAGGAACTGTGCATCCAGCTGGGCGTGTACGATAAATTCCGCCTGCGGCTGCACGGCATCTATCTGAGCCTGTTTGAAAGCCCTCTGCCCAACGGCCCGGTGCAGAAACTTTCCGACGCATTTGCCCGCACCCACAGCCGCATCTGAGAAAAGGAGAACCTATGGAATTTCCCCTTGTAAGCATCATCGTGCCCATGTACAACACTGCCGGGTGCATTGCCCGCTGTGTCAAAAGCATCTGCGCCCAGACTTATAAAAGCATTGAGATCCTGCTGCTGAACGATGGCTCCACCGACGACACCCTTGCCGTCTGCCGCGCCCTTGCCGCCAGCGACCACCGCATTGCACTGGTGGATAAAACCAACACCGGCGCAGCGGATACCCGCAATCAGGGCATTGCGCTGGCCCACGGCAAATACATCCAGTTTGTGGACAGCGACGACTGGCTGGCCCCCGATTTTACAGAAAAGCTGGTCTCCGCCGCCGAGGCCCACACCGCCGATCTTGTGATCGCGCCCTTCTGGATGGTGTACCCGGAAAACTATGTGGAGCACATCCGCCCATGGGAAAAGGCGCTGCAGCATGTGCTCCAGCGCAATCCGCCCCGCACCCGGGCCTATGGCTATCTGCCTGCCGGGGTGTACACCGGACAGGAGTACGCAAAGCATCTGATCCAGAAGCCGAACACCTTCTACTATGGCAGCCCCTGCAACAAGCTCTACCGCCGTGACCTCCTGCGGAAGCACAGCCTCCATTTCCGCAAAGAATTGTTTGCGGAGGATCAGCTGTTCAACACCGAATATCTGCGTTTCGTGCGCACCGCCGTTTCCATCCCGGACATCGGCTATTACTACCTGCAGAACAGCCAGAGCGTCTCCCACTCCAGAGTGACCACCGCCGATATCCTTCGGCTGCGGCGGCGGGTGATGCTCCTGTACCGGGACATCTACACCGAACTTGGCATCTACCCGGAAACGCGGGCGGCCATCCTGCGTTCGCCCTTTGGCGAAAACGAGTTCACTCTTCCGCCGCTGGACACCCCACAGACGCACTGCTGCAAGCTGTGACCCTATAAAAAGCACCCGGCTGCCGCCGAGAGCCGCTCTGGCTCCTGCACGGCTCCGGGTGTTTTTTGCGCTTTCTCAGCAGCCGATGGCGGCACACTTCTCCGCCAGCCAGCTGCGCTCTTCGTCGTTCAGGTGCGGTGCCAGCTTTGCAAACACCTGACGGTGGTAATCGTTCAGCCATGCGATCTCGTCCTTATCCAGCACACCGGGCAGGATGGGAGAGGTGGCAATGGGCACGAACATCAGCGGTTCAAAACCAAGGAAGGTACCGTACTGGTTATCGGCCTTGTGCACGCACACCAGCTCGTTCTCGATGCGGATGCCCACGAGGTCGGTCTCGTAAACGCCCGGCTCGTCGGTGATCACCATACCCGGGCGCATAAGCACGGAGTTGGTGCCGCGCAGGCTGTGGGGGCCTTCGTGCACGTTGCCCACAAAGCTGACGCTGTGACCGGTGCCGCAGCGGTAGTTGATAAGGTGCCGCCACAGCGGTTCCCGGGCAATGGTGTCGATCATCTTACACTCGCAGTAATCCAGCCAGACGGCCTTGGCAAGGTCGATGTGGCTCTGCAGAGTCCATGTGTAGAAGCGCTTTTCGTCCTCGGTCAGCGGGCCAAGCGGGTAGGTGCGGGTGATGTCGGTGGTGCCGTCCATGTAGGTGGCACCGCTGTCCACCAGCAGAAAGCCCTTCTTTTCCAGCACAGCGTGATCTTCCGGGGTGGCGTGGTAGTGCATCATGGCTGCGTTGCCGCCGTAGGCCGCAATGGTGCCAAAGCTTTCCACAAGGAATTTATCGTCCGCACTGCGGTACTTGTGCAGAATTTCATCCACCGTCAGCTCGGTCAGGGTCTCACCGGCAGCAAGGCGGCTTTCCAGCTCGATCTGGAACCGCACCATGGCCACAGCGTCCCGGATATGGGCCTGCTTTGTGTGGGCAAGCTCCGTTTCGTTCTTCACGCCCTTCATCATCAGCAGCGGGTCGGTGCCGTCCTTCACGGTGAGGGCAGGGTTCTGCTCCAGCACCTGATACACGGCGTAGTTCACCGTGGAGCACTCGGCCAGCACGGTCTGGGGTTCCGTCTCAGCAGCGAGGAACTTCAGCACATCATCATACTCCGCCAGCGTGATGCCGTTGGCTTCCAGCTCTGCCTTTGCCTCCGGGGTGACGCGGGCCGTGTTGATGAAGAGTACCGCGCGGCTGCGGGTCACATAGCAGTAGGCCATGGCATAGGGAGTGCACTCAATGTCCATGGCGCGCAGGTTCAAAAGCCATGCCAGATTATCCAGCTTGCCCACAAACTGAGCGGTGCAGCCCAGCTCCTTGAGCTTGCTGCGCAGCTGATCCAGCTTTTCCGCCGGGGAGAAGCCCGCATATTCCTTCGGCAGGATCCACGCCGGGGTGTCCGGCAGGGCGGGGCGGCCCTCCGTCCACAGCTCGTCCTCAAGGTTCAGGGTCTTGATGGAAGCGCCCTTCTTTTCCAGTGCCTTTTTCAGGTCGTTCACGAGGGCCGTGCTGGCGGTCAGGCCGCACAGGCCCAGTGCTTCGCCCTCATTCAGGGCATTTGCGCAGTATTCCTCCACGGTGGGCACGCCGGGTTCCCCCATGCGCTGCAGCTTGATCTCGGTACCCGCAATTTCCTTCTCGGCCTGCACAAAATAACGGCCGTCGGCCCACAGGGCGCTCTCGGTGCGGGTGACCACGAAGTTGGAGTTCTCGCCGTGGAACCCGGAGAACCAGGTCAGGCTGGTGTAATGGCAGGGCAGGTATTCGCTGGCGTGGGGATCACCCACAGGGATCAGATAAACGGCCACGCCGTTTGCAGCCATGGCGGCACGCAGCGCGGCAAGGCGCTCTAGAACGGTATTCATGCTCATATGATTTGCTTCCTTTTCTCTCACCGGAAAGCCCGGCAGCGGTGCATTTCTGTTTGGCCTTATTGTATCATTCCGGGAAAAAGATTGCAATGCAGGGGCGGGACGGTTTGGAATGACCTCCGCTGCCGGAGAGCATCCTCGCTGGCTGGACCCTCTCAGTCAAAGCCTTGCGGCTTTGCCAGCTCCCCCGAAAGGGGGAGCTTTATTCGTGCCGACCTTCAGAAAACAAAAAGCTCCCCCTGAGTGGAACGACTTCCCCCGGCCGGGGGAAGATGGCGAAGCCAGAAAGGGGAACGGCTGGCGAACGCAGTGAGCCTGAGAGGGTTGGCGTCCTCTCAGCAAAACCGTCAGGTTTTGACTGAGGGAGTTCGTTCTCCCTCAAAATGCCGCCAATTTGCAAAAAAAGTTACAATTTTTTCTTGAAAAAGGCGGTTTTCCCATTGACAGCCTTGTTATAATAGGAGTGTAAGATTTTTGAGCCAGCACTCTGCGGCTCTGTGTGCTATTCAAAGAAAGAGGCAATTGAATCATGACCAAAATCGATATTTTCTCCGGCTTCCTTGGTGCCGGTAAAACTACCCTGATCAAAAAGCTCATCAAAGAGGCCTTTGCCGGCCAGCAGGTGGTGCTGATCGAGAACGAGTTCGGCGAGATCGGCATTGACGGCGGCTTTCTGAAGGAAAGCGGCATCCAGATCAACGAGCTGAACGCCGGCTGCATCTGCTGCTCTCTGGTGGGCGATTTCCGCACCGCCCTGCAGCAGGTGGTGGAGCAGTACCACCCCGACCGCATCGTCATCGAGCCCTCCGGCGTGGGCAAGCTCTCCGATGTGACCCGCGCTGTGGAAGGCGTGGCCGAGCATCTGGATGTGCAGCTGAACAGCTTTGTCACCGTGGCCGATGTGAACAAGGTGAAGATGTATATGAAGAACTTCGGCGAGTTCTACGACGACCAGATCAGCCACGCAAGCTGCATCCTGCTTAGCCGCACCCAGACCGCCAGCGAAGAGAAGATCGCCGCTGCGGTCGCCATGCTGCGTGAGAAGAACCCCACCGCTACCATCGTGACCACCGCATGGGATGAGCTGACCGGTGAGCAGATCCTGAAGGCCATGTCCACCAAGGACGACTTCAAGGCAGAGCTGATCGCCATGGCTGCAAAGGCCAATGAGGAGCACACCCACGAGGACGAGGAAGAAGAGCATCACCACCATCATCACCACGATGACGAGAACGGTGTGTGCAGCTGCGGCCATCATCACGACCACGATGATGATGACGACGAGGATGAGCACGAGCATCACCACGATCACGATGAAGATGATGACCACGATGAGCATGAGCACCATCATCACGATCATGACGACCATGACCATTGCTGCTGCGGCCACCATCACGACCACGACGATGACGATGATGACGACGAGCACGAGCATCATCACGACCATGACGGCCACTGCTGCTGCGGCCATCACCACCATCATCATGACCACGATGCCGACGAGGTATTCACCAGCTGGGGCGTTGAGACGGCCCGCAAGTTCACCAAGGCAGAAGTGGAGCACGCCCTCACCGAGCTGGATACCGGCAATTACGGCATGATCCTGCGCAGCAAGGGCATCGTGAACGGCGGCGCAGACGGCTGGCTGGAGTTCGACTATGTGCCCGGCGAATGGGAAGTGCGTGCCCGCGGTGCAGATGTGGGCGGCAAGCTGGTCGTGATCGGCTCCAAGCTGAACGAAAAGGCCATTGCAGAGCTGTTCGGCTGCTGAGCTTAAAGTAAAAAGGAGAAACCATTCCTATGGCAAAAGAAATTCCGGTCTACCTGTTTGTGGGCTTTCTGGAAAGCGGCAAGACCAAATTCATTCAGGAGACCTTTGAAGACCCCAACTTTGACTCCGGCGACAAGACCCTGCTGCTGATCTGCGAGGAGGGCGAAGAGGAGTACAACGAGAAGAAGTTCGCCTTTCCCGGTGTGACCGTCAAGGTGCTGGAGGACAAGGCCGAGCTGAACCCGCAGAATCTGCTCAAGCTGGAAAAGGAATCCGGTGCAGGCCGTGTGGTCATTGAGTACAACGGCATGTGGCTGCTGCAGGATCTGGCCGAGGCTCTGCCCGAGAGCTGGATCGTGTACCAGTGCATCGCCACCGCCGACGGCACCACCGCCCTGACCTACGCTCGCGACAACTCCATGCGCAGCCTGCTGCTGGACAAGATCGCCCGCAGTGAGCTGATCGTGTTCAACCGCGCTGAGGCCGTGAACAACGATGCCGCCCGTCAGGAGCTGCACAAGCTGGTGCGTCAGGCTTCCCGCAAGTGCGATATCGCCTACGAGTTTGCCGACGGCAGCGTGGCCTACGACGATATCCCTGATCCGCTGCCCTTTGACATCAACGCGGACATCATCGACGTTCCGGATGACGATTTCGGCATCTGGTACATGGACTGTCAGGACGAGCCCCAGAAGTATACCGGCAAAACGGTCAAATTCCTTGCACAGGTGTGTCAGACCAACCGTGCCGGCAAGAACAGCTTCGTGCCGGGCCGTTTCGCCATGACCTGCTGCGTGCAGGACATCCAGTTCGTTGGCTTCCCCTGCAGCTACGATGGCTACAAGGCGCTGGAGCAGCGCGCATGGGTGCGGGTGACCGCAAAGGTAGGCTACAAGTTCCATAACATCTACCGCGGCAAAGGCCCGGTGCTCACCGCCATTTCGGTGGAGCCTGCCGAAAAGCCGCTGAACGATGTGGTAACATTCTCTTGATCTGATCTTTCAAGGAGGTCCCGGCATGAAAACACTGTTTCGTATCCTTGGCACGGCCGCTGCTGTGGCCGTTACCGGTGCTGCCATTGTGGCACTGGACAAGATCCTGAACCAGAAAGACCCGCTCCATGTGGAGGAAGTAGAGTTCCCGGAGGACGCCGAGCAGAACGCTGAGGAAGCCGCCAAGACTGCCGAAGCCTACGCCGAAGCGGAAACCAAAGCCTCCGATGCTGCCAACGAAAAGGCTGCAGAAGAAGCTGCGCCGGAAGCTCCTGCCGAAGAAGCCTCTGCCCCGGCGGCACCCGCGGAGGGCGGTGAGAAGCCGGTGTTCGACCCGGAAGCTCCCAACCAGAACCCTGTGGAAGCAGGCCCCGCTGTTGCCCCCAAAGACGAGAGCGGAAAATTCGACCCCACCAAGATCGCCGAAGCCAGCGACTTTGGCGACTGGGAAGAACAGGGCTGCAAAGGATAACCTATGACCCAAAAAGGGACGATGTGATGTTCACATCGCCCCTTTTTTGTTATTCTCCTCTTGCCAGCTGCTGCAGCTTTTTCCTGTCCAGCACCTGCACGCCGCCCCGGAACAGCCGCACCCAGCCCTCCTGCGCAAAGTATTTCAGCATCCGGCTCACCACCTCGCGGGCAGACCCCATGTATTTTGCCATCTGGTCGTGGGTCATGCGCACCTCATCACCGCCGGTCTTGGCCAGCTCATCGGTGAGAAAAATGGCAAGCCTGCGGTCTGCGCTCATGAACAGCACCTGCTGCATGGTCCACATGCTGTCGGAAAAGCGCTCCGCCGTCATCTGATAGGCGTAGCAGCGCACATGCACGTTCTGCTGCATCAGCCTGCGGAAAACGCCCGCGCTGATGCAGTAGGCCTCGGTGTCCTCTTCGGCATCAATATACAGGTCGATGTTCACCGAGTCCATCACGCAGGATGCCGACAGGATGCACACCTCCCCGCCGAACAGGCGGTAGAGCGTCACGTCCCGCCCGTCCTCCGAGAGCAGGTAGGCCCGCAGCTGGCCCGAGCGCAGCAACAAAATGCCCACGCAGCTTTCCAGCGGGCTGTGCACCCTTGCCCCCTTTGCGTAGTGCACCGGCCGGGTATAGCGGCAGAGCATGTCCTGTTCGTCGGGTGTCAGGTCGTTCCAGAAGGGAAAACCTTTGGCCAGACAATCGCGGTGTTCCTTTGTTGTTTCCGACATTGCTTTTCATCCTTTCCGCAGGGCCTTGGCGGCTTCAGTGCCCGCCTGCGCGCCCTCATACACGGCCTTTGCCACCTGCAGCAGGCCGCCGGTGCAGTCGCCCGCCGCATACAGGCCAGGCACGGTGGTCTGCATTTTTTCGTCCACCACGATGCGGTTCCCGTCCACCTCTGCGCCGATCTTCCTAGCCAGTGCGGTGCTGCCCGCCACGCCCAGTGCCACAAATACACCGCTGACAGGCAGCTGCACACCGCCGGACAGCTGCACGCCGGTGGCAACGGTTTCGCCCAGAACAGCCTCCACGGTCTGCGGATAGACTGTGACCTCCGGCGGGAAGTCCGCCGTCAGCGGTGCGCCGTTGGTCAGCAGGGCAACGCTTTTTGCCACCGGCAGCAAAGCCTGCACCTCGTGCAGGGCATACTCGCCGCTGCCCAGTACCGCCACGTCCTTTCCACGGTAGAAAAAGGCGTCGCAGGCGGCACAATAGCTCACGCCGTGCCCCTCCAGCCCGGCAAGGCCCGGAATGCGCGGCACCGCCCGGGATGCACCCGTGGCAAGGATCACAGCGTCCGCCGGGTAATTTTTATCCACTGTTTCTACGGTGAGTTTATCCGTATAGGTCAGGCCCACGGCTTCGGCTGTGACGAATCTCACACCAAGGCGCTTTGCATTCTCGATGCTGCGGCGTTCCAGTTCCGCACCGGAGACCGGCTCGGCAAAGCCATAATAGTTTTCAATTTTTTCGGCGCGGTCCAGCGCACCGGGGCCTTTGGTGAGCACCGTGGTATCCACCCCGGCGCGGACAGCGTACAGCGCGGCGGAAATGCCTGCCGGGCCGGAACCTATAATGATGATGCTGGGCATGGGAAAACCCTCCTTCGGATGCATTTTTCTACAGTATACACCTTTTTTTGAAAAATTTCCGTGACCGGGTCGCAAAGCATCGGTTTTTCGGACGGTCCTGCTCCGGTTCGCTGTCAGCGGATCGTCCCATGCACAAACGCGCTGTCGTACAGGAATCTTCCTGCTCGGCAGCGCGCTTTTTTCTTTCTTCAGAACACCAACTGCACCAGCAGCACATAGCACAGCGTACCGCCTGCGACACTGAGCAGGGTCTCATGCTTCCACTTGTGCAGGCCCACCGTTACCAGCAGGGCGATGGCCTCCGGAATGCCGCGGCTGCCCGCAAAAGGGGTGACGCTTTTCAGGCAGTAGACGATCAGCATACCAAAGATGGCGGCGGGCAGCACCCTGCCCAGATACCGCACCATCTCCGGCGGCTGCTGATCCTTGGAAGAGAACACCACAAAGGGCAGAAAGCGGGTGATCATGGTAGCGGCGGTGCACACTGCAATGGTCAGGCCCATCTGGACTGCGGTCATGCGCCCACCTCCTCGCCGCTTTTTTCTGCTTCAGTGCCTTCGGCCTTTTCGATCGGTTTACGCAGAGCCAGCAGCAGGATCAGGATGCATCCCATGGAGGGCAGCAAAAAGCTGCTGGAGCCAAAAACCACCAGACACGCCAATGGGGCGGCAAGGCCGATCAGGGCGCTGTAGTGCTGCCGGTCCTTTTCCCACTGGTTGAGAAAGATCACCGTGAACATGGCGGTCATCACAAAGTCCACACCCTCGGTGCTGAAGGGCAGCACCGAGCCCACCACCGCGCCAAGACCGGCACTGGCCACCCAGTAGAACTGATCCAGCAGGGTGATGAAGAACATGAACCAGCCCCTGTCCACCCCTTCCGGCGGCTCGGCCGAACAGGTGATGGAAAAGGTCTCGTCGCTCATGGCAAAGATCATATAAAAGCTGCGCAGGCCGTAGCCCTTGTAGCGCTCCAGCATGGCAAGGCCGTAGAACAAATGCCGCGCCTGGATCATCAGCGCCATCAGAAACGCCGAAAGGGGTGAGAACGCGCTCAGCAGCAGGCTTGCCAGCACAAATTCCAGCGAACCGCCGTACACCACGGTGCCCATGAGCATGGGCATCCACACTGGCAGGCCCAGCGACTGCACATAAATGCCATAGCCCATCCCCAGCACAAAATAGCCCGCCAGCACCGGGATGGTCTGCGGTGCGGCGGCACGCAGTGCCCGCCATACGGTGCTCTGCCGCCTTGTCAATTGTTGTTCGGTTACGTGTTCCATTGGCCTTTCCCTCAAAATACGATGCCGGTTTCCTCTTTGGCCTCATTGCCGCCGATAAACCCATTCTCTCGATATGAATATGTCTGTATTATAACAGGTCTCACGACTTTTGCAAAGGTGTATCCCCACTGCTTTTGGCAGAACGACAGATTTTTTCTTTAAATTTTATGCAATTTTTAACGGATACAAAGTGACTCGCGGTCAGTGCTTTATTATTTTAATGCAGTAAAGGTTCTTTGCAGGATCCTGTTCCTGAAATATCCCTAAAATGCCGGTTGCGCTTTAGTCATACTCATCTGACAGATGCCGTCTTTTCCGGTATCCTGTCCGTATCGCAAGGACGGCGGGCCGAAAACACCCGCCTTTTTTCGTTCATTCTGTATTTATTGGGAGGACATTTTATGGCAACCATGAAGGACATCATCCAGAGCCCGCTGCTGGCCCTGTTCGGCTCCATGGCGCTGGGTCTGTTCGCCAGCTCTGCCAGCGGCAGCAAGGTGGTCAAGGGCGGCATCAAGGGCGTGCTGCCGGTGCTCATCATCATGACGGTGCTCTCCCTCGCCGCACGCCTTGCAGGCTACGGCTCCGTGCTGGGCGGCCTTGTGGGCATCTTCATCATCGTGATGCTGCCCATCGGCATCCTTACCTCCTATGTGCTGTGGAAGAAGGGCAAGATCCAGGTAGTAGATAAAGAGCAGAAGTAAGGGGAAACAAAAGAACTCCCGGACGGATGTCCGGGAGTTCTTTTGTTGCTTATTCTGCCTTTTCGTCCTTCTTGAGCATATCCAACTCGGGCATCAGCTCGGTGCTCACAATGGTAAGCATCTCCTCCAGCTTTGCACAGTCCTCGGGGGAGAAGCGCTCTCTTGCGCGCTCCACCACAGTGTGCAGGTAGGAATAGCTGATGTTGTAGTAATCGATATACTTCTGGGTGGGGCGCAGGTGATACTCGCGCCGGTCGGTGGTGGACTGGATCTTTTCCACATAGCCCTTCTTCACCAGACTGCCGATCTTATACGCCGCGTTGGGGGTGGAGATCTGCATCATGCGGGAAAACTCCGCAATGGTGGGTTCGCCCATAGCCATGATGCCCTCCATGCAGAAGGACTCCACCGTGGTCAGCGTGGCTTCCCGGGTGGCAAAACGCTGAAAAATGTTCTGGTAGAAATGCAGCTTGAATTTGGTGTATACGTCCTGAAATGCCTGTTCCAGCATAGGTCGTGTGCCTCCGATAGTTCATTTTATTTAAAAATACCACGTTTTGGCCGCGGCGCAAAGCGAAACAGCTGAATTTTTGGCAGGAATTTATTCTGCCGCCTTTTTGTTCGTGCGCACACGGATCACGCTGAGCACCACCAGCTCTACGGCAATGGCAACGGCCAGCAGGATCAGCGAGGTGAACAGGCTGCCATTTGCGCCAAGGAAAGCCTGTGCAATGCCCGTGATGACATAGCACACTGCCGCGCAGGAAGCCGCCGTAATGGCGTAGGGCAGCTGGGTGGACACATGGTTCACATGGCTGCAGTGGGCACCGGCGGATGCCATAATGGTGGTGTCCGAGATGGGGGAGCAGTGGTCGCCGCAGACGGCACCGGACAGGCATGCCGCAATGGAGATGACCAGCATCTCGCCCTCCGGGAAGGCATGGCACACGATGGGGATGAGGATGGAGAAGGTGCCCCAGCTCGTGCCGGTGGCAAAGGCAAGGAACACTGCCACAAGGAAGATGATGACCGGCAGCATGTACTGCAGCGCTGCAGCAGAGCCACTCAGCAGGTTGGCAACGTAATATTTTGCGCCCAGCAGGCCGGTCATGCCGGACAGGGTCCATGCGAGGGAGAGGATCAGCATGGGGCTGACCATGGCCTTGAAGCCCTCGGGAATGCAGGCGGCAAAGTCCTGAAAGGTCATCACATTGCGCACGCGGTAGAACACAAAGGTGAACAGCAGGGCAATGCTGCTGCCCAGCACCAGACCTGCAGAAGCGTTGCAGTCCGCAAAGGCGGTAACGAAGTCCACGCCCTCAAAGAAGCCGCCGGTGTAGATCATGCCGAAGATGCAGGCCACGATCAGCACCAGCACCGGGGCGAGCAGGTCTGCAACATGGCCGCAGGTATCGGTGCCGTCGTCCACATCGTTGCCGTAGGGACGGTCGGCGGTGGTAAACAGGTCGCCGTTTTTGGCGTTGTCCTCGTTGAGCTTCATGGAGCCAAAGTCCGTGCCGGTGAAGATGAGGAACAGGCTCATCACGATGGTGAGCAGGGCATAGTAGTTATAAGGAATGGTGCGCAGGAACATGGTAAAGCCGTTGATGCCGGAGCCTTCCGGCACGCTGGAAGTGACCGCAGCTGCCCAGCTGGACACCGGCGCAATGATGCACACGGGTGCTGCGGTGGCATCGATCAGGTAGGCCAGCTTTGCGCGGGACACCTTCTGCCGGTCGGTGACGGGGCGCATGACAGAGCCCACGGTCAGGCAGTTGAAGTAGTCGTCCACAAAGATCATCACGCCCAGCAGCAGGGTGGCAAACTGCGCACCGGCCCGGGAGTGGATGTGGGTGGAGGCCCAGCGGCCAAAGGCGGCAGAGCCGCCGGCCTTGTTCATCAGGGCCACAAGGATGCCCAGCATGACAAGGAACACCAAAATGCCCACGTTGCTGCTGTCCGAAAGCTTGGCCACCATGCCGCCGTCCTCATTGAAGAACAGGGTGTTGATGGCCAGCTCCAAATTGCCGTTGGCATATAGCAGTGCACCGGATGCGATGCCCACCAGCAGGGAGGTGTACACCTCCTTGGTGTTCAGCGCCAGCACAATGGCGATCACCGGCGGCAGCAGCGAAAAGATGGTGCTGTACACCGCACAGGTATAGGTGGACGGGTCCGCGATCTTGCCGGGCGTTGCCGCTGTGCACCACAGCAGCAGGGCAAACACCAGCAGAGCTGCGAACCATGAAAGGTTCTTGTTTTTCATAACGGATTCCTCTTTTTTCAAATTTCCGGGGATGCATACCGCCCGCACAGCAGGAAAAACTATCCCCACTGAATGCAAGGGAGGTGTGCACCGCGCCGGACTATAAAGCGATGTATTTTGAGCTGTTCCGGGCCAGCGTGCAGGCCGCCCAGCTCTTGCAGGACGCGCAGAAGCGTGCCGAGCAGCACTTGCTGGAAGCTGACCCGCCGCCGATCCGATTGGAGCAAACAGAGCAGACGGATGAAGAATAGTTTTCTTCGGTCAGCGTCCTCGCCCCCTCAGTCACCTTCGGTGCCAGCTCTCCCAAGGGGAGAGCCTTTGGCAAAACCGGGAACTTTACCGTACTGCCAAAGCCTCCCTCATTGAGAAAGACTTCCCCCGGCCGGGGGAAGATGTCGTGTAAGCGACAAAAAGGGGAACGGTGGCATCGCGCAGCGATGACGGAAGGAGTTTTACCCCTTCTTTGCCTCCGCCTTGGCTGCGAACTTGGCGTTGTTGATGACAAAACGTTCGTGGGTGCCGCCGCCTACAGGGCCTTTTTCGTCGTGCAGGCTCACCTTGAAGGTGAGCTTGCGGCCTTCTACCGCCACCAGCTCGCTCTCGCAGGTAACGGTCATGCCCACAGGGGTGGGGGCAGTGTGCTCCAACTCAAGCTTTGTGCCCACCGAGCCGCTGCCCTCGTCCAGCGCATCGGCCACGCTCATCCAGCAGGTCTTTTCCGCCAGAGCCACAAGGGCCGGGGTGGCAAACACATCCAGCGTGCCGCTGCCCATGGTCTTTGCGGTGTTGGCTGCGGTGACGAGCACGCTCTGTTCCCCGCGGATACCGGTTTCCAATGTCATATACTTTCCTCTCCTTTTGCGCGCCGTATGGCGCATTTTATTTTTGAACACCTTTATAAGATACCACATTTTGCACCAGAACGCACCCTGTTTTACACTTTTTTGTAAATTTCTCTTTTTCTTTTTGCGCAAACGGGCTGCCAAGTCCTCTTTCTTTGGGAGAGGTGGCGCCGAAGGTGACGGAGAGGACGAGGACACTGACCATGCGGCGACCTCTTTTTTGTTTTTGCCTTCCCTCCAATCCGCATCCTTATTGCGATTCAAAAACGCAAATTTTCTGCGTTTTAAGGCAAATTTCATCAATTTAGAGCAGACGCCGAAAATCTTTAAAAAAGCCTTGACAAGGAGCATTCCGCGTGCTACTATGAACACATGAACAAGCGTTCATGTGAATCCACAGCGAAGGGAGATGTCAACATGGCGGAAATAAAGGAAGCAATGCCCGCGCCGCAGCCGGAAGCCTTGGATATGCCGGACGACGAGGTGCTGTACGAGCTGGCCGACCTGTTCCGGGTGTTCGGCGACTCCACCCGCATCAAGATCCTGTATGCACTGCACGACAACGAGCTGTGCGTGCAGGACATTGCAAACGCCGTGCAGCTGAGCCAGTCGGCGGTGAGCCATCAGCTGCGGGTGCTCAAGGATTCCAAGCTCGTGCGGTTCCGGCGCGAGGGCAAAACCGTTTACTACGCACTGGACGATGACCATGTGCGCAGCATCCTCTCCATGGGGATGGATCATATCGAAGAATAACGAAAGGCTGGTATTACTTATGAAGAAGAGCTACAAGATCGAAGTGGACTGCGCAAACTGCGCTCAGAAGATGGAAGACGCTGCCAACACCGTTGCAGGCGTGGCAAATGCTACCGTCAGCTTTATGACCCAGAAGATGAAGGTGGAGTTCTCTGAAGGTGCAGACCCCCACGACACCATGGTGAACGTTCTGGCCGCCTGCAAAAAGGTGGAGGACGACTGCGAGATCTTTGACATCTGAGAACAGGGGAGCCAACCCTCTCAGTCATCGCTGCGCGGTGTCCGCTCTCCCGAGAGGGAGAGCTTTTATTATACGTTATCGTTCGCTGTATAAGACCTCCCCCTTTGAGGAAAGACTTCCCCCGTTCCGGGACAGATTCTCCCCGCGCCGGGGAGAAATGTCACCGCAGGTGACAAAGAGAGGAACAGATGTCGCGCAGCGACAAAAAGGGGAATGTGGATTTGCGAAGCAAAGACGGAGAGGTTTTCCTGCATTTCGGTGTTGAAAAATCAGACAGTTTTCAACAGTTTCCACTCAGTTTTCAACACCGTTTGCGAAAAAACCGTAAAATAAACGTGGAAAAGCGCTTTTACGCCTGAAAAACTGTGTGGAAAACACGGGTAAAACCGTGGAATATCCATTTTCATGGGGAAAAGTTGTTGAAATCCCCGCCCGCCGCAGCGTGATGCGGCCCATGGATCCCGCAAAAAGGAGCGTTTTGTATGAACAAAAAGCAGAAAAAGAACCTGCAGCGCATCATCATTGCGCTGATTTTGGTGCTCATCCTCAAGCTTTTGCCCCAGTTCCCCACGCCGGTGGAGCTGGTACTGTACTGCATCCCGTATCTCGTGGTCGGCTGGGACGTGCTGCGCAAGGCACTGCTTGGCATCAAGAACCGTCAGCCCTTTGACGAGTGCTTCCTGATGGCCGTTGCCACTGTGGGTGCATTTGCACTGGGCGACTACGTGGAGGGCTGTGCCGTTATCATCTTCTACCAGATCGGCGAGCTGTTCCAGAGCGTGGCCGTGGGCAAGAGCCGGCAGAGCATTTCCAGCTTAATGGACATCCGCCCGGACTACGCCAACATTGAGGGCGAGGACGGAAAACTGGAGCAGGTGGACCCGGACGATGTGGAGATCGGCACCGTGATCGTGGTCCAGCCCGGTGAGCGCGTGCCCATCGACGGCGTGATCGTGGAGGGCGCTTCTGCCCTGAACACCGCCGCCCTGACCGGCGAGAGCCTGCCCCGCGATGTGCAGACCGGCGATGAGGTCATCAGCGGCTGCGTGAACATGACCGGCCTGCTGAAGGTAAAGACCACCAAGGAATTCGGCGAATCCACCGTTTCCAAAATTCTCGATCTGGTGGAAAATTCCAGCATGAAGAAGGCCCGCGCCGAGAACTTCATCACCCGTTTTGCCCGCGTGTACACCCCCGCCGTGTGCTATAGCGCATTGGCTCTGGCCTTTATCCCGCCCATCGTGCTGCTGCTCATGGGCCAGCCCGCCCGCTTTGGTGACTGGGTCTACCGTGCCCTGACCTTCCTTGTTATCAGCTGCCCCTGCGCACTGGTCATCAGCATTCCCCTGAGCTTCTTCGGCGGCATCGGCGGTGCATCTGCCTGCGGCATTCTGGTCAAGGGTTCCACCTATCTGGAAGAGCTGGCCCGCACCGGCATCGTTGTGTTCGACAAGACCGGCACCCTGACCCAGGGCACCTTTAAAGTGACCGGCATCCACCCCGCAGAGGGCATCAGCGAGGAGCAGCTGGTGGAAGCTGCCGCGCTGGCCGAGAGCTGGTCCAAGCACCCCATCTCCCTCAGCATCAAGGCCGCTTACGGCAGGGAGATCGATCCGAACCGTGTCACCGATGTGCAGGAGCTTGGCGGCCACGGCGTGACCGCCAAGGTGGACGGCAGGACCGTTGCTGCCGGCAACGCCCGCCTGATGGAAAAGCTGGGCCTGAAGGCTCCCGCCGTCAGCGAGACCGGCACCATCGTGCATGTGGCCATCGAGGGCATGTACGCCGGTTATCTGCTGATCGCCGATGTGGTAAAGCCCCACAGCGCACAGGCCATCCGGGGCCTGAAGGATGCCGGTGTGCGCAAGACCGTGATGCTGACCGGCGATGCCGAGCCGGTTGCAAAGGCCGTTTCCGCAGAGCTTGGGCTGGATGAATACCATGCGGGCCTGCTGCCGGGCGACAAGGTAGACCAGATCGAAACGCTGCTCGCCGCAAAGCGGCCCAAAGAGAACCTTGCCTTTGTGGGCGACGGCATCAACGATGCCCCGGTGCTGTCCCGTGCCGATGTGGGCATTGCAATGGGCGCTCTTGGCTCTGACGCTGCCATTGAGGCCGCTGACGTGGTGCTGATGGACGACGACCCCGCCAAGATCGCACTGGCCATGCGCATTGCCCGCCGCACGTTACGCATCGTGTACCAGAACATCGTGTTTGCACTGGCCATCAAGTTTGCCTGCCTTGTGCTGGGCGCGATCGGCATGGCCAGCATGTGGACCGCCATCTTTGCCGATGTGGGCGTGATGGTGCTGGCTGTGCTCAACGCCACCCGTGCCCTGTACACCAAGGATCTGGCGAAAAAGAATGAACAGTAAAAAACAGTGCCGGACAGCCTGAAAACTGTCCGGCACTGTTTTTATATATGAGGTGCATACAGGCGTTCTATTTCATGCACAAGCTCCGGTTCTTTTTCGATATCAAATTTTCTGGCAAACATGCAGGGCGATGCTTTCAGCTGTTCCAGATCAGCGTATTTCCAGACCCACGGATTGCCTCTGTCCCAATCGATGGCACGGGCACTGGTATCACCCGGCCCCTGATAGATCTTATCCTGATACGGCGACTGCGCGATCAGTGTCTGCACAAAGAACTCGTCCGAGCAAAAGGTCTTGTCCAGCACCTGCAGGACCCACTCTTCTTTTGTCAACAGATACCGTGCAAAGCCGTCCGTGCAGCTGAACCAGTTGCTGCCCTTTGTGAAGTGAACGTCCTGATTGCGCTTTATTTTCAGCAGCTTCTGGCCCGACAGCAGGATTCCATTGATCACGCCGAGCACCGGATGGCGGCGCAGATCGATATTCTGGAAAAAGTGCCGGTAATAAACGCGCTCATCGTTGAATGGGCTGAACGGGTGCGGGTCGAAATGGACAAATTCCACGTCCGGGTTTGCCTCAAAAAATGCACGGATATCTTCTTGTGTTTGAATGGGCAGATCCACACCGGAGATCAGGTGGTAATGCTGATACGGGCCATGGGCCACTGCTGTTTTCAATAGCACAAGCTCCACTTTTACCTGACTGACACCGCCCCACACAACACTGTGCCGTTTTGCGTGAAACACTTTCGCATATTTCATGCGGCACTCCACCGTTTCCGGCTGGTAGTCCGTATTTTTGCTGTCCATGTGGATGAATATATCATTCCACGGTACATCCAGCATCCGCAACAGGGTCAGAAGCATCTCATCACATTTATGTGCTTCTATCAGGTACGCCTGTTTTTCTCTTGTTTCCATCGCTTTCTCCTCTTAATTCTGCGCCGCATTTTTATTTTATTATAACAGAACCCTCTTTAAAAACAATCCCATCACCCCTTTTTACAGCACAAAGCCGCCGTATTCCCTTGCAGAGGGAGAGCGGCGGCTTTGTTTGGGTATGGAGAAAAATGGAGGAGGTCTCAAAGTTTATCCGCGGAAAGCAGCGGTATATACCGCCACCACCTCGCCGCGGGTGGGGGTGATCTGGTTGGTGGACATGCAGGTGTCGTGCAGGGCAAGCTCTGCCAGCGCGGCAAAATCTGCAGGGTCCACCTTGTTCAGCTGCGCAAGGTTTGCGGGGATGCCCACCCCTGCACTGAGCTGACGGACAAACTGGATCACTGCCGGTGCGGCAGTGTCCGGGGTAAAAGTGTCCTGCAGGCCCATGGCAGCGGCAATGGTCATGAACCGCTCCCGGCACACCGGGCTGCGGCTGTTGAAGGCCAGCACGTAGGGCAGCAGCACCGCATTGCACACACCGTGGGGCAGGTTGTAGTGTCCGCCCAGCGCGTGTGCCATCGCATGCACCATGCCAAGGCCCGCGTTGGAGAAAGCCATGCCTGCCACATTTTCGGCGTAGGCCATCATGGTACGGGCGGCTTCATCCTGACCGTTGGCAACGGCCCGGGGCAGGTTCTGCACGATCGCCTGCATGGCCCAGTAGGCATCCTTGTCCGTGAGCGGGTTGGCGTTTTTGGAAAGCGCCGCCTCGATGGCGTGGGTCAGCGCGTCCATGCCGGTGGCTGCGGTGAGCTTGGGCGGCATGGAGGACATGAAGTCGGTGTCGTTCACCGCGATGCTGACCATGCAGTTGGGGTCCACCATGGCCATTTTGCTGTGGCGGACAGGGTCGGTGACGATGTAGAAGGAGGTGCACTCGCTGCCGGTACCGGCGGTGGTATTCACCGCCACGATGGGCAGGCCGGGCTTGGAGGACTTGTTCTCGCCCTCGTACTGCTCCACGGTACCGCCGCAGGCCACCACGATGCTGGCTGCCTTAGCGGTATCGATGGCGCTGCCGCCGCCCAGGGCCACCAGCAGCTGCACCTGCAGGGTGCGGGCTGCGGCAATGCAGTCGTTCACCACCTGTACGGTGGGGTTGGGCTGCACATTGTAGTACACGGCGTACTCCACACCGGCATCGGACAGTACCTGACCGACCCGGGCAGCGGCACCGGAATCATAGAGAAAGCGGTCCGTCACCAGCAAAGCACGGCGGATGCCCATCTTCTGAAGCTCCGGTCCCAGAAGACGGATGGCACCCTTGCCAAAAAAGCTGGTCTTGACGGCGTTGATGCGTTCTGCCATGTGTTCACCCTCCGCTTACTGTGCCTGACCGCAGACGATCTGCACCGGGTCCCAAATGGAACAGGACGAGGAGGAATAGACGAAATCCACCTGACCCAGTGCTTCCACGGTCATGCCAGCGCGGATGGCAACGGCAATGGCGTTGATGCGGGCCGAAACATTCTTTTCTCCCCATGCCTGCGCACCCAGCACCTGACGGGTATTGGCCTCATACACCAGCTTGATGGTGATGCGGTGGGGGTTCGGGCAGATGCCCGGACGGTCGGTGCCGGTGGCCATTGCACTCTTGACCCGCAGACCGGCCTTGCGGGCCTCGGTCTCGGTCAGGCCGGTGCGGGCGATCTCCAGATCCGCCACCTTCAGGCTGCTGGTGCGCAGAGAGCCGTCGCGGCAGGCCGCACAGTCGCCCACGGCATAGATATTGGGCACACTGGTGGCAAGGTCGGCACCAATGAGCACAGCGCCATTGGGTGCCAGCTGCGCCCCGGTACCGGCCAGCAGGCCGGTGTTGGGGGTAACGCCGATGGCTACCACGCAAAGGTCACAGGGGTAGGTGCCGCGGTTGGTCTGCACCTGCTCCACGAAGGTACGGCCCGGGAAGGAGCGCACCTGCTCGCCCAGATTGAACTGCACGCCCTGCGCTTCCAGCTCCTTCTGGATCAGCTTGCTCACCTCAGGGTCAAACTGGGGCAAAAGCTGCTGCTCTTTTTCAATGATACGCACATTGCGGCCCAGCTTGAGGAAGGACTTTGCGATCTCCAAACCGGCCCAGCTGCCGCCCAGGATCACGATGTCCCGCACATAGGGGGTGCGGACGAACTCCTTGAGGAAGATCAGATCTTCCACGGTCTTGAGGGTCTGCACGCCCACGCGGTCACTGCCGGGCACCTGCGGCACACGGTTGGAAGAACCGGTGGCCAGCACCAGCTTGTCGTAGTGGTCTTCAAACACGCGTCCGGTGGCAAGATCACATACCGTCACCTTGCGGGCGGCTGCGTCGATGCCGCGCACCTCATGGCGCAGATGTGCGGTGATGCCCTGCGCGTTCAGCTCAGTCTCCTTGGCCTGAATGGCCTTGTTCAGGCTGTCCAGATCCTCGCACAGGTAATGGGGCAGGCCGCCGGTGCCGCAGGAGTAGAAGCCGCCTTTTTCGTAGACGGTGATCTGCGCTCCGCGCTGGGCGGCGGCAAGTCTGGCGGCGGCCGAAACCCCGGCGGCAATGCTGCCGATGATAATAATTTTCATTGTTTAAGCCTCACGATCCCGCCGGGAGGAAGCCCCTCTCTGCGGCAAAACTTGCAGGGTGTTACTTACTCAGGGTGGGAGGATTGTCCACGATGCCCACGATGAAAGCATCAATGGGCGACGGATGGTCCAGACCATGCTGGGTGGTCTCGTCGGTGGTGACCAGAACCATCTCGCCTACACCCGCGCCGATGTTGTCGCCCGCCACGATGGTATCCTTTTTGGAGCCGAACACCGGCTCCACCAGCAGGAACTTATAGCCTACAAGCTCCGGCATTTTGCGGGTGGCGACAACGGTCCCCTTGACGATCCCTAAAATCATAGCTTACTCCTCTTTGCCCAGCACGGTGACCAGCTGCCCCTGCTTGAGCAGGAAGGCATTGCCATCGTCCGTGTCGATGTGAAAATCCAGTGCACATTTGTCGTTTGCGCGGATCAGCACCCCGCCCATCACGCCCGGCTTGGGGCCGTCGATCTTTACCTGCACGCGGTCGCCGTCGGCAAGGCCGAAGGCAGCTGCCTGTGCGGGAGTCATGTGGATGTGGCGGTCGGCGATCATCACGCCCTCCGGCACGGTCAAAGTACCGCGCGGGCCGCGCAGGGTCACGCCTGGCGTACCCTTTGTATCCCCGCTGGAACGCACCGGCGCTTTGATGCCGATGTTGCGGCAGTCGGTCTGCGCCAGCTCGATCTGAGTGGCACTGCGCTCCGGGCCAAGGATGCGGACATGCTTCAGTTCGCCCTTGGGGCCGATGATGTCCAGACATTCCTCGCAGGCAAACTGGCCGGGCTGGCTCAGCGCCTTTTTGGGGGTGAGCTGGTAGCCATAGCCGAACAGCTTGTCCACATCATCGCGGGTAAGGTGGATGTGCCGCACCGAGATGCCTACCGGCACCTGACGGCTGCGCTTTTGCAGCTCTGCCTGCACGGCCTGCGTGATCAGGAGCAGCAGCTGTTCCTGACTGATGTCATGGTAAACCAAGGCACAGCGCTCCTTTCTTATGCAGCGTCAGCGCAGGGCTCAGCGCAGCTCAGGCATGCACTCGGACACGCTTGCGTGCGGGCGGGGAATGACCAGTGCGCTGACCACTTCGCCAATGCGGGAAGCAGCGGTCTGGCCTGCCTCAACAGCAGCCTTCACAGCGCCAACGTCGCCCTGCACGAACACGGTAACAAGGCCTGCGCCGATCTTCTCCTGACCCACCAGAGAGACATCTGCGCTCTTCAGCATGGCATCGGCTGCCTCGATGGAAGCGGTCAGGCCGTTGGTCTCGATCATGCCCAGAGCGGCATCCAGCGGCACCTGCTCGCCTGCGGGCAGGCCGGACTTGCCGGTAGCGGGGCCCTTGGCAGGCATGATGCGGGCCAGATCTGCGTGGGGACGTGCAATGACGTTGACGCAGAACAGCTCACCCACGCGGGAAGCAGCCTCTTCGCCAGCCTCGGTAGCAGCCTTGACAGCGCCCACCTCGCCGGTAACGATCACGGTGGTCAGACCGGCACCGATGGTGTCGGAACCAATGAACTCAACGTCAGCAGCCTTCAGCATTGCATCGGTAGCGTCGATGTTGCCAACCAGACCCTTCGTCTCGATAAAACCCAGAGCTTTCATAAGTTGTTCCTCCTGTCAGAACACTGAAAAAATTGTATGTGATGGTTTCGTCCTTCAAAAACTCAGATGATGCGCAGCCCGCCCTCGGCCAGCATGCAGCGGCGGCGGCGGCAGAAGCTCTTTGCGCAGGTGATACCCTCGCCGGTGGGGCCGGCAATGGTCATGGTGCAGTGGCCCTCGCCGCCAATGCCAACACCGGCCTTGGTGGCGCTGTTCTTTACGTAGATGGTGGTCTCAATAACCCGGGCAAAGCGGGTCATGTGGTCCACATCCTTGGAGAAGATGGAAGCGGTGTGGCGGTTGCCGTGCTCAGCGACCACGGCATCTTCCACCGCCTGTTCAAAGCTCTGGCAGCGCACGATGGGCAGCACCGGCATCATCTGCTCCACCAGAACGAACGGATGGTCGGCAGGCACCTCGCAGATGGCAAGGCGGCAAGTATCCGGCACATGCACGCCGATGGTCTCCAGAATGCGGGCGGCATCCTTGCCCACCCACTTTTTGTTCACCTCGTGGCCGCCGCCCTTCTTGGGCTGCAGCACGATGTTCACCAGCTGTTCGGTCTGGGCCTTGTTCAGCAGGTAGGCACCCTGCTTCTGCAGCTCGTGCAGCAGGCCGTCGTAGGCGGTGTTCACGGCGAACACTTCCTTCTCTGCAAAGCAGAGGATGCGAACGCCTTTTGAATTGCAAAATGATTTTTCGGTTGCTATACTGGGCTTATCGAAAATTTTCGGGAGGATGCTGCAATGACCGCACAGACAATGCTAATCGGGAACAGACCTTGCCGCATTTACGGCGAGCCCCATGCAGAATACCTGCTGCTCCAAATGACAGGCGAACACGAGCTGCAAAGCATGGAAAGCGAGATTGCCGCTATTGCACAGAGTGCGCACCACTTTTTGTTTGCGGCCATCCCGGTGGAAAGCTGGAACGATGCACTTTCTCCGTGGGAAGCCCCTGCTGTGTGGGGAAAGCAGGGTTTCAGTGGCAATGCTGCGGACACCCTGAGCTTCCTGACAGAACAGGTCATTCCCACGCTGAAGCAGCAGTTTCGTCTCCCGGAAGACGTCAAAATCATTCTGGGCGGCTACTCGCTGGCGGGATTGTTTGCTCTGTGGGCATCCACCCAGACTGATCTGTTCTATGGTATCGCTGCCGCCTCGCCCTCTGTTTGGTTTCCGGGCTGGATGGAGTTTGAACAGCGGCACCCGATACAGGCACAGCGCGTTTATCTGAGCCTTGGCGACAAGGAAGAGCATACGAAAAACGCTGTCATGGCTGCGGTAGGTGATAACATCCGCACCCTGCACAGCCGACTTGCAGAGCGTGGCACAGACTGCACCCTTGAATGGAACAGCGGCGGGCACTTTAAGGACGCTGATTTGCGTACCGCGAAAGCATTTCGGTGGGCGATGGAGGAAAGACGATGAATATTTTGATTGATGCCGACGGCTGCCCGGTGGTGGACCTGACATTGCAGATTGCAAAACAGTTCGGCGTTCCTATCATCATCCTGTGCGACACCTCTCACCAAATCGAGCGGGAAGGTGCGCAGACGCTGGCGTTCGATAAAGGGGCAGACAGCGTAGACTTTGCCCTCGTCAACCGGGTAAAGCCGGGGGATGTGGTCGTAACACAGGACTACGGGCTGGCGAGTATGTGCCTTGCCAAGCGCGCACGGGTGCTGAACCAGAACGGGCTGGAGTACACCGCCGACAACATGGAAGCTCTCATGCTGCGGCGTTATGAAAACAAAAAGCTCCTCCGTGCCGGAAAGCACCCCAAGGGGAGCGCAAAGCGGACGAAGGAGCAGGATGAAGCATTTGTCACCACACTGACAGATATTTTAGCGAGCATCTGATTTTCTGAACGGAACACCGGCGAATTTTTTTCGCGTCACATTCTCTGTAAGTGAAACCCGTCAGAACAAAGCACCTCTCCACTGCATGAAATCATTGAGATACCGCTGCTTTATCCTCTGGCCACGATCTTCTGAGCGCCGCATAGGAAATAAGGAAGTTTGCAAGCCAACCTGCCGGGACTGCAAGCCAAACAAAAGCAATACCAAAACGCGGTGCACAAATCAAAGCAACAGACAAGCGGATTGCAAGGTTTACCATATTTGCAATAAGAAACGGCCGCATGATTCCAAGTCCGCGAAGAACGCCATCAGTTGCCATCTTGATGCCCATGAAGATGAAAAAGTAACCAAGCCATCTCATATAATCACCGGACACCTGATAGGCCAACGCGGTTCCGTCTTTTCCCAAGAACAACGAGGAAATCTGTGTGTGCAGTGTTTCAATGACCACGAAAGCAAGAACTGCAAAGCATAGATCCAACACCAGTGCAGCATGATAACCTTTTTTGATACGCTCAATTTTCTTTGCGCCAAAATTCTGGGATACAAACGGCGAAACTGCATTGCCGATGGATACGAAGATCAGCGAAAAAACATTTTCTACCCGCATCGTTGCCGCATACCCGGCAAGTGCCTGTGTGCCGAAGGGATTTACCACTGCCTGCACGATCATCATACCGATAGACACTGTGGACTGCTGCAAAACCGATGGTACCGCAATGCGAAGCATGGAATACAGCTCCTGCCGGTCGAACCTGCTAAAGGAGCTCTTGTATTGCCGCATCCGAGACAGAAAGATCAAAAACGAAAACACCGCAGAAATTCCTTGTGCGATCAAGGTCGCAAGGGCTGCACCAAACACCCCCAGACCAAGACCGGCCACCATCCAGAGATCCATAAAAATATTCAGGATAGATGAGAATATCAGCAGTCCCAACGGAATTTTGGATTCACCGATGGAAGTGAACATGGTGGAAAGAATGTTGTACATGAATAGAAACGGGAAACCCACAAAGTAGACCCGCAGATACAATACTGCTTCTTCCAATATATCGGCAGGGGTCTGTAATCCGCTCATCATGAAATGGGAAAAGCAAAAGCCAAAGACACCAAGGACAACGCTTAAGATCAAAAAGCTGATCAGGGACGTTGACACAATGGTTTTCATTTTACCATAATTTTTTGCACCAAAATAGCGGCTTACAAGCACACCTGCGCCCACACCAGCACCAAGCGCCACACAAATAAAAACATTGGTCAGTGCAGCACAAGCACCAACAGCCGCAAGTGCCGAGGAGCCAACAAATTGACCAACTATTATGGAATCGGCCATATTGTATACTTGTTGAAAAAAGCTGCCAAGGATCATCGGCATCGCAAAAACAGTCAGCGCTTTAAGGGGTGGATCTGTGATCAAATATTCATCTTTCGACATGATTATATTCCTTCCAAAAATCGTTTATCGCAAATTTTATCGCAAGTCAAGAAATCCGTGCAACATTCAAACGGCATCTTTGCGATATGCAATTCACCGCTGTTGCATTAAAAAGTTGAATTGCTATAGTATTGGAATCTATCCAATATAAGTATATTCCCCCCTGTCCCAAAATGCAATCTGCGACTTCTGGCGGAGATGGTGGATATTCTCCCGCGGGCTAAGCAACAGCCCGCAGGGCTGGTTGCTTGCGGCCTGCGGGCCGCCGCCCTGTTCTCATCCGCACCATCTAGCTGCAAAAAAGGCACCAGCCTGAGCTGATGCCTTTTGTTGGCGGAGATGGTGGGATTCGAACCCACGTGCCCGATTAAGGACAAAACGATTTCGAGTCTTTGAAATTGTTGGATGAAGCTGGTTCCTCGCGGCTGTCATTGGCAGCTGAGGGCATTCTTGTAACCTCAAAAGGCAACAAAGCAGCAAAATCAGCCGCTTTTTGCGAAATGACGTTAGAAAAAGCCTTTTTCACACAGGCCGTCAGCGGCTGCATTTCAGGTGTAGTTGTGTTAGATGTCCGTTAGAAATATGCAGTGCTGCCGTTGCTGTGCCAGCTCACAGCAGGCTTCCCTGTCTGAACGCAGCGTTTCCCGAAAGCCGGGAAATGCTGCGTTTTCTCTTGCCCGCATTGGGCTGAAAGGGAAGCCGCCATGTCAACATTCCGCGTCAATAAAAATGTCAACTACACCGTCATGAGCAACCACCACCTGCAGGATAAGAGGCTGTCCCTGAAAGCCAAGGGACTGCTGTCCTATATGCTCTCCCTGCCGGACGATTGGGATTACAGCCTGAAAGGGCTGACCGTTGGTTGCAAGGATGGTCTGGACAGTGTACGCACCGCTGTTCTGGAACTGGAAGAACACGGCTATGTCCGCCGTCAGAAAGTCCGCAATGCCAAAGGGCAGATCATCGACTACGATTATCAGGTTTATGAATCGCCTGTTGAGGACGATCCTGCCGTTCCCGGCAAGGAAGGCGGGCCATCGAACCCGTCCGCAACCAAAAGCCCGAAAAGCCGCATGAAACCTTGTTCTTCACCATTTTTGGATTTTCCAAATTTGGCTGAGCCCAATTTGGAAAAGGCAACGCAACAAAATACTAATAAACAAAATACTAAAAGACAAAGTACTAATCTATCAGGGCAGGCAGGCGAATCCGCAGATTTTGACCAGATGGAAGCACAGGTACGGGAGGAGTTTCGGGAACGTTTGGAGATCGACACCCTTGCCCAGCGGTACGACCCCGACAAGCTGGAGGAACTGCTGGACAACATTGTGGAGATGTACTGCTGTCCTCGGCAGACCCAGTACGTCGGCAAGCAGCCGCAGACCACCAAAGCCATCCGGCTGCGGCTGGACAAGCTGACCAGCCAGCACGTTGAGTACATCTTCGATGTGATGTCCAACACCACCCAGCCCATCAAGAACATCATGGCCTATCTGCGCACCACCATCCTGAACGCACCCACCACGATGGAGCACTACTATCAGGCGCAGGGCAACTGGCTGACCGCACAGAATCGGAAGAAGTAAGCGCTGTTTTCCACAAAGAACGCAACACCTGTTGAAAATGCAAAGGAGAATTTCCATGAAGAACACGAACGCCGTCCGCACCGAGATCCATTACGCACAGGTTGGGGAGTATCAGCTGCCCCTGCTCACCCTGCCGCAGACCGATGATACCGAACCGCTGGGCAAGTATGGCCGGATGCGGCTGGCCTATCTCAAGAATCAGCGTCCTGTGCTGTACAACCGGATGTTGCTGAACGGTACGCTCTGGCCGCATTTGCAGGATGTCCAGAAAACGGCCTACGCGTGGCTGGAACGCACGATGACCACTCTGTTAGACAAGTACCCCGCGCCGGACAAAGAGCGCGCACAGCTTCTCTGGGTGGCGCACATGAACGGGCTGAAAGCGCAGGCTGAAGAGGTAGTGGTGAGGGAAGTCGTGTATGCAGAATGATCCCTGATAGCATCCGAATGGTATCAAAAGCCGATATTTTAGATTTTATTCTTGATTTTTGCGGAATATTTGCAAATTTCAAAATCAAAATTTGACTTTTCGCCCAGAATAGAGTACACTGGATTCAGAAAATCATCTGGGAGGAATCGCGATGCTGCTTCAATTTTCAGTCACCAACCACCGCTCCATCAAGGACACGGCTATTATCAGCTTGAAAGCATCTACGGATAAAAGTCTGTCTGATTGCCTGATTTCGCCGGACGAGAAGAAACAGCTTGTGCCTGTGCTGGCACTGTACGGCGCAAATGCAGCCGGGAAGAGCAATGTTCTCCATGCTCTCCTGCTCATGCGGGAAATGGTCTGTGGCCGATATGCCAAGCTGCTGAAAGGTGAGTCCCTTCCGCAAGAGCCGTTTGCTTTCACCGACCAGCCTACACAGCCGACCAGCTTTGAAGCCATCTATTTTTATGGCGGCATCAAGTATGCCTATGGGTTCTCGTTTGACAAATCCAAAGTCCTGACCGAATATCTCTATCACTGGCCGAATGGCCGGGAAGCCTTGATTTTTTCAAGAGAAAACAATGGCTATCAGTTCCGCGAGAATATTCAAGAGCAGTTCACGCTTGCTGGACGAACTGCTGAAAACCGCCTTTATCTGTCCAGCTCGAACGAGTGGAACTGCCCCCAGACCGAAAAAGCGTATCTGTGGTTCTTTGAAAAGCTGACAGGCTTTATGGGAACCGAAATGCAGCTGGATGCCACCTTGTCTGCCATCCGGCAGGGCGGCTCTGAAAAGAGACGTATCCTGCATGAAATGCTGTATGCAGACCTCGGTATCAAGGACATCCGCATTACAGGCTCCAAGGAAGAGCCTATCATCTCCGCACTGCACATTCTCGATGCCGAAGATGGCGCTTCTGAGGGTTTCTGGCTCCCGTTGGGTCAGGAATCCGTTGGGACACAGCGTTTCTTCTCTCGCATCGGTATGTGGCTTGCGGCTTTGGAATCCGGCTCTGTTTTGGTAGTAGACGAGATAGAATCCAGTATGCACCCGCTGCTGACAAGGCATCTGATCGAGATGGTGCAGGATGCCGCTATCAATACAAATCATGCACAACTCATCTTCACCACGCACGATACCGGACTTCTCGACCTGACGTTGCTGCGGCGTGATCAGATCTGGTTTGCCGAAAAGGACGAAAAGACCATGCAGACCGATATTTACGCCCTGACCGAGTTTTCTCCCCGGAAAGGTGAGAACATCTCCAAGGGCTATCTGCAAGGACGATATGCAAAAAACAGTTCAAGTCGAATTTAGAATATTAAAATCTTTTTAACACTTTTTCAGTATTCAACCATCAAATTTCACTTTTGTGGTTTGGATTTCATTTTTTTGAGCGTTCATTTCACTTATTGAGCGAAAAATTTAATGTTTCTATCGAAATTTCATATTTGATTTGACTTTTCTACTTCAAATTTCAAAAAACAATTTGATTTTTTGATTTTTGCTATTGACCATAGTTTACCTTGTCTATCCATCCAAACATGGTATAATGGGGCAAAGGAGCGTGATACCATGAGCCCAATTGAAGTCCCTGCAAAAATCCAGTTGGTTGAAAAGCGTGAAACACGGACGAGCCGTGGAATGCTCTCAAAGGGCTGGTATCATGTAGATGATCAGCTTGTTATGGTCAAGGGCAACTCCATCACAGAGGCCGGAACCGCTGGGTATGAGCCGTATTCTGAGGTGATGGCATCGCTGATTGCACAGGTGCTGAATTTGCCCCATGTAGAATATACGTTGATGCCTGCCAAACTCTTTCCCGACATTCAGACCTATTCCTGCGATGTGGTCAGCGTCTGCCCCAAGTTCACAACGGACGATGAACAGCTGTATCATTTTGCAGACTTGGCTGATGCCCATTTCCTTGCCAGCGGTCGAGCCGCTTCACCGGAAGCATTGTTCCAGTATGCGATAGAACTATATGGTAAGAAGTGGCTTTATCAAATGCTGGCATTTGACGCCTTTATCGGCAACGAAGACCGCCACGAAAACAATTTTGATGTGATCGTCCGGGATGGAAAAAATTATGCTCCGCCTATTTACGACAATGGCGGTAGTCTGCTTGCGTGGGCAACGGATGAAGAATTGACTGACACGAAGCTCCGTTATCAGTTCGACAAAGCCAAACCGTTCCGCAGTCACCATGCCCAGCAAATCAAGATGATCGATGAGCCTGTGCTGCCAACGCGTGACTTGGACGAGTTGTATAGTGAAATCATTCAGTCCATCTCGCCTATTCTTGCATTGTTGAGCGAAAAAAGAGCATCTGCGATCCGTCAATACCTGAAATACCGTCTGCACTACCTGAAAGCCGCCATGGGGTGATAAAATGGCCTATCTGAAATTGATGATGGATGAAAAAGAAATTGCACACCTAAGCGAAGATGGGCAGTCTCTTTGCGCAAATGAGGGCGTGCCGCAGTACAGCCTCCCACTGAACCTTTTCATCGGTGACAAACGTGAAGTTCCATTGGTTGATGTGGTGGTTTGGGCAAAGAAACGAATCTTTCCGAAAAATCGGATGGACTGCAAGGAAATTCTGAAAATGATGGGTCTGCCGAACTACAATGCATGGGAAATCGTCAAACGCACCAACGCCTGCCTGATGGAAGACCCCTATTGGCTACGATTCAGCGAGGATGAAACCTTTGAGGACACCACGCGCGGACGAGCCAGAAGAATTATGAACGAAAATCAAAAGAGCAGCTGATACCAAAAAGCCAAACCTCACCGTACATCCTGTACAGCTTGAGGTTTGGCTTTTCTCTTATCATCCTTCACCAGCGCGAGCGATGGTTGATTATTTTATCAGCTTAATCCAGAGAGTGACCGCATTACAAGGTCGATGTCCTGATTTTCCAGTTCCTGAATGATGTGCAGGTAGGTTTTCTGCGTGGTTGTCATGCTGGAATGCCCCAGCCTCCTTGCTACGCTTGCAATGGATACCCCTGCAAACAAAAGCACCGAAGCGTGGGTATGCCGCAGACCATGTACCGAGATGACCGGGATCTTGGCCCGGTCGCAGTGCCGTTCCAGAACATCGTTAACAGTGGAATTGTAGGCGTGTTCCTTGAACACGAAAATCGGCTTATCTTCAGGAACGTCTTTTACCAGTGCTGCGAACTGAATCACCGTCTGCCAGTCAATTTGAATTTTACGGACAGACGATTTATTTTTTGTCGGCAGAAATCCGCCGTTCCCCTTATAATCCCATGTCTTATTGATGGAAAGCATCTGGTGCGAAAAGTCAAAATCCGCAGGAGTGATCGCCAAAGCTTCGGAAAAGCGGATGCCGGTTTTGGCAATCAGCAAAATCATCCAGTCCCAGTTGAGTTTTCCTTGTAGATCCAAGTCGCTCAACAAAAGATGCAGTTCAAACTGGTTCAGATATTTCACCTTTTTAGGCACCGGGGGCTTGCCTTTGATGATCGCTTTCCGGGTCGGGTCTTTCACAATCAGACCATCATCCACGGCATCCATGATAGCCCCTTTCAGCTGATGGTGGAAATCCATCGTGGTCTGACGCTCATGGCCTACGGCATAATCGTTCAAAAGCTGCTGATACGTCACTCTGGAAACCTCGCACAACTTCAAATCAGGTGCCAGCCTTTTCACCCAAGAAAGGGTCATTTTGTACTTATCCAATGTAACCGGGCGAACTGCGCCCTCTTTGTATACGGCAACCCACTGCTCATAATAATCGCAGAACAGGTTGTTTTCATTCATTTCGTTTAACACGTTTTACCTCCAAAATCGGTTTTATATGCTCACGCTGATGAAGGGTGATAAGGGTATCCAACTCTTCGAGAATTGTTCCAATTTTTTCTTGTTCGGATTGAGATGGAACGTCAACCACCATATTTTTGAACTTTGCATGTGCAAGAACTTTTTGACCGGTACCTTCTGCCGCCATTGAAAGCTGCTTTTTTATTCCGTGATTCAAGCGCCTTAGAAGAAAGTTTGAATCACAAGATTTAGGAGCAAAGACCGGATAGTAATAGCTAATAATCCCCTTGTCTACGATGTTATTTCGGTTGAAAACAAATACATCCGTATCGCTTCTGCTTCGATAAGTAAAATAGCCCTTAGGTAGTACATAGTAGCCAACATTATTATCCGTTGTTACCTGTCGATCTGCAAAATAATCTTCTTGAAGGACAATTCCCTGTTGCTGGGATGATGTCAAAACCGGATATTGATTCTGAGTCACAGTTTTTTCAGTATAATCTTCAATCAGCGTTCCGACCTTACGCTGTTCCCAAGTAGGTGTGTTTTGGGATTTTGGCGCGAAAAAAGAGCCGAGGACGCGCCTCGGCTCTTGGTGAGCAGGGTGATTTTGCACCCATTTTATGATTCTTTTGGCATTTTCAAATCGAATCCGCCACTTACGATGAACTCGCGCAAGAGTTTATCATACTTGACAGGCACTTTGGGAGGAATGAGTTTTGTCCCCTCAATTGCCTCAAAATATGCCTTTGCTTTTGCCTTGTCCACAGTGGCTTTCAAGTCATCAAAACGTCCGAACTCGTTGATGTTGGCTTCGGTGATATTTGCATGCATGAATGCCCGCAGCTTCTTTTCGTCCAAGCCGAAAACTTCAGCTACTTTGTGAATCTGGTCGTTCTGCTTTTGGGCGATGTACTCGGCAATGTACTCCCGCAAGGTCTTTCCCGGCTGCGGAACCACTGCGCCGCTTTGAATGTCGTGCAGGAAAATATTAGCGTACTTCTGCTCTTCCTGCGAGAGGGTGGCAAAGGTCTTGTGCAGCTCCGTTTCGGCCTGATGGATGGCTTCCGCTTCTGCACCCTCCTGATAGAAAATTTTCAGGTACTTTTCAAAGCGGGAGTTCATATAGTCCGTGTCGATGTCAGCAGTATCAATGGTGGTCAGATAGCTGTTCACCGCATAGGGAACGTCATCGTCCGGGTCATTTTCACCGCCATCTGGATTCGGCGTGAACAGCTCTTTATAGCGGAGTGCCAAAACTTTGAACGCTCTCTCGTCAAAGTCTGCATGAAGTTCTGTTTTCTCATCTGTATCCTCGTTGATGATCACAATGGGCTTATCCCACTCGAAGCCCTGCACCTTGGCTGCTTCCAGATTTTCGTTGAAGGACTGGAACAGGTCGGCAAACTTTTTGCGCTCTGCCATATCCGCAGGGATCTGCGAAAACTCTTCAATGCCCGCCGACACAAACAGATCTTTGATCTCCGCATAGAGGGCATTCAGTTTTTCCACGTTCTTGTCCAGTTTATCTACAAACAGGCCAAACGGTTTATCGCCGGAATACTCTTTTACCGCATCTGCGATATTTTTCTCCATCGTGTGCGGACGGCGATAATACTTGATGGTGCCAAACTGTTTGTCATCGCCAAACAGTCGGTTGGTGCGGGAGAACGCCTGAATCAGATTTTCGTATTGCAGCATTTTATCCAGATACAGGGTGTTGATCCACTTGGAGTCAAAGCCTGTCAGCATCTGATCCACCACGATTAGCAGATCAAGCTGTTTTTCCGGGGTGCGCTCGATGCGCTGGTAGGGCAATTTGTGCGCCAGCCGTGCCGCAATGTCCTTTTTCATCTTGGCAAAGGTCGGAATGCTGAAGTCCTGTCCATAGCGGGCGTTATAGTCTTCTACGATCTCTTTTAGCCCTTCTTCTTTGGTGATGCCTTTGCCGTTGTTGTCAATGTTGGGGTCAAATAGTGCGGTGACTTTCAGCCATGGTGCGGCTTCTCTGAACCTCTTGTAATATTGGATGGCTTCCGGGATGCTGGAGGTTGCAAAAATGGCATGAAATTTGCTGTTGCGGCTCTGGGTCTGCCAGTTCTCGCAAATGTCCTCCACCACGGCTTTCTGGTGTTCTTCGCCCTCATACTGGGTGTTGGGAATATAATCCTCGATGCCCTTTATCTCCTCACCGAGCGCATCTTTTCCGCCTGCCATCGACAGATTCAGATACTTATAAAACACCTTGCTCTTCTGTGGGTCGGCCAGAGCTTCGTCCACAGAATATGCCTTTGCTTTTTCCAGTGCGACCGCTTTCCGCAAGTCGCTGTCCTTGAAGGTCAGCACCTTGTAAGGGTCAAAGCCCAGCACGTTGTGATCCCGGATGCCGTCTGCAATACTGTACCGATGCAGTTCGTTGCCGAAAACGGTGGCGGTGGTGCTCATTTTCTTCTGGTTTTCGCCTTGGATCGGCGTACCGGTAAAACCAAAGAACAGTGCTTTCGGAAATGTATGCTTGATGGTCTGCATCATATCGCCAAAGGTGGAGCGGTGGCACTCGTCCACGATAAAAACCAACCGCTTTGCGTTGATCAGCGCAATGTCGTTGGGGTTCAGCTTGTTTTGTGCATCATCCTTGATATTGCTCATCTTCTGGATGGAAGTCACGATGAGCGTATCGGACGGCGAAGTACTTTTCAGCTTGTCCACAAGAACATCCGTGTTCTCGGTAGCCTGCACCTCCTCGTTTTCCTCTGCAAAGTTGCGGTATTCTTTCAGGCTCTGAGTGCCCAACTCGATTCTGTCCATCAGAAAAATCACTTTGTCCGCATCCTTGGAAGATGCAATCAGTTGAGCGGACTTGAAAGAAGTCATGGTCTTGCCGGAACCTGTGGTGTGCCAGATGTAGCCGCCGCGCTGCTGGTCATTCTCCCATTTCGCCTTGGAAACGGCATCCGAAATTTTGCTGGCAGCGTAGTACTGATAGCTGCGCATCACCTTCAAAATGCCATCGGAACCATCGGCAACGGTATAAAAGCCCACCAACATATGCGCCATCGGGATAGACAAAAGTGCCGTTGTAACGTCTTTCCAGTCGTTCATCGGCTCGTTGTAGAAGTCCGCCCAATGGAAATAGTAGCTGGGGTTGAATTGTCCTTCCGGGCCGGGATTGGCAAAGTAGACCGTTTCTTCCGGGTTCATGGCCACAAAAATCTGCACCAGCGAGAACAGTCCCGTAAAAATGCCCTCTGCCGCGTATTTTTCAATCTGGTTGCAAGCCTGTTTGATGGAAACACCGCTCTTTTTCAGTTCCATGTGAATGACCGGCATACCATTGATGAGCAGCATCAAATCGCCTCGGCGGTCATTCAAAATTTTGGACTTGGTGGGGAACTTTGGCTGCTCTGCGATCTGGTAGCGGCTGAGTCCGGCTGCAATTTCCAGTCGGTCATAGATTTTCAGGGACACTTCTTTGCCGAAATTCAGCTTATCGTCAGGATTGTCACGCTTGATAAGCACACTTTTGCCGTTGATAAATTTATTCAGCTTCATCGGCGTTTTCGCGTTCATGACCTGTTCCATGATCTGCTGCATCTCGCCATCCGTCAGCGGATAATCGTTCAGTCGGTCAATGCCACGGTTGTTTTCAAAAAGGATGTTCGCCCAGTTCTGGATCAGCTGCTGTTCGGTGTAGTTTTTCAACACACCATCTTTCCAGCCGCGTTCTATCAGGAGCTTTACCACCGCCTCTTCAAAATCGGCTTCTTTTGTAAACGCCATAACGAACTCCTTTCGACTTTGCAAAAAGCACCTCTCTGCGAAGGCTTTTCTAATTTGTACAAGCTTTTTCAGCTTACGCTGATGAAGGGTGATAAGGGTATCAATTCTCTGGAAAAAGTTTCCAATCGATACTTGCTCTGTTTTTTTCGGCATGACAACAGGAAAATCAACAAGGATATTTTGATTGATTTTGTCCTCCAGTTCCTCGCACCATAGTCCATCAAAAATGGCGCTTTTAAGTATTGAAAGAGATATCTCTCATCGACAATACTTGTATTACGAATTTCGACATTAAATACACCCGCATTGAGAGTTGCTGGCATTGATAAACTTTGTACATAAGCCACTTTTCCGAGAGTGCCATCCTTCGTAATTAAGATACTGCCGTTACGAATCTGAATGTATCTTGCTCATAGCCTCAAAAGTGACATTTTGAATAGTTATGTTCCGTCAAGAAGTCGGTTATGTTAGTTTATAATCTCCACTGTCTAAGAATTCAGAAGTTCTGAGGTTTTGCCATCCAATGCGTGCATGCATTGAAGTAAGCTCTGACAACTTACGCTGTTCCCAAGTAGGAGCAAATGCACACTTTCAGCAGCTATTTTCCACCGCCTACCGAATGTTCGCTGAAAATTTCACTCTCGGTTTTGCGTATTCGGTTCAAATTTTGATTTTTGACTCCCGATAGCTTTAAAACACAGCAGTTCCAAGCGTTTGACATTGCCTTGATTTTTATTCATCAGCCTGTTTTGCATATTCTGAACGGGCAAGAGAAATTGCGTTGCTCCCTTAGCCAAACAACAAACGCCGATACGTCCATCTTCTGATTATGGGCAAATTGCACCACTTATTTTTATACAAACATCTTTTCAAGACAGGATTTCTTGATGTTTTGCAGCTTTTCCAACTTACGTTGATGAAGGGTGATAAGGGTATCCAAGTTCTTCGAAAATTTCCAATTTTTCTTGCTCTGTTTTCTGGATGGAATGGAATCAACCATATTTTTGATTTTTGCGAACTTCCACCGGTACCTTCTACCGCCATCAAAATACGCTTTTGTATTGAAGAGATATTCAGAAAATTGTATCAATTTCGAATTAAATACGATAGTTATCATTATAAATTTGTAATAAAATTTTCGGCTGCTCCTTCGTAATTAAATACTGCCGTTAAATCAATGAATGTTCATAGCGTCTTAACTGTCCTTGAAAAAATTCTTCATGAAGTCGGTTCCTGTTATGATGATGTCAAACCGGATATTGATTCTGAGTCACAGTTTTTGTATAATCTTCAATCATTCCGACCTTACGCTGTTCCCAAGGGTCAGTAAAACCCTTGAAGCGAATTTCCGGCACAGATGCCCCATTTTTTGGGAACATCTTGTCCAGCATGGACTTTTTGATATTCACCAGCTTCTCATACTTACGCTGATGAAGGGTGATAAGGGTATCAAGTAGTGTCAAAAACTCGCCGATCTTCTTTTGTTCTTCTATATCTGGTGTTGGAATCGGCATTTCAAAGAACACACTATCCTTGATGGAAAAACGGTCAGACCTCGCACCGGAATCGCCGTTGAAATTCATGAAGGAATGCCAATATTCACTTTTGAAAAAGTGTTCGAGGTAGGTCGTATCAATGTCATGCGGTCGAAATACAGTATAAAGCGGCGACATTACGCCAGTTCGTCCCAGTTTATTGCGGTTAATTGGGCCGACTGGCGCGGTAACAGAAATTCGTGGATTATAAACAAAATCCTCATTATGAACAACATAATAGCCACCCAAACTTCCTATTTTTGAAATATCATGGTCAAAGAAATCGCGCTGGCTGATAATTCCAAATTCAGCAGAGTTTGTGAATGTCTCTATATATTGCCACCCTGCGTTTTTCTCTGTAACCTTTTCAACAATATCTGACAACTTACGCTGTTCCCAAGGGTCAGTGAAGCCCTTGAACCGGAGGGCAGGTTTCTTCTCGTTATCCTGCATAATCATTCACCTCCCAGCAACTTTTTGAGTTCTGCAATGCCCTTCATGTCAAATTCATTTCCCTGCAAATCGTCCAGCAGCCCCAGCAATTCGTGCTCGGTGCTGGCGATCTGGCTCTCTACATCCTCAAAGGTGGTTTCATATTTCTTGCAGACGACATCCAGCTGCTTTACAAAATCGTCCAGAACAGCATCCGGCAGGCTGTTCAGATTTTCCATCAGGGGCAAGATCCACTTGCGGTGCAGTAGGTCACGCACTTCTTCATCGGTCAGGCGTTCAATCACGCCTTTGGTGCGCTGGTGGAGGGCGGCACTGTCGTCCTTGACCTGCTTTTTCAGGGTCTTTTCCTCGGCAAACAGCGCGTCCACATCTTTCAGGATGCTCAAAGTGGCAGGCTCTACTTCCCGCGCCTTGATGGCCTTTTTGACCTCAGCGGCAACAAAGGCGTCCTTTGCGTCATTCACAAAGTTCTGCTCCTTGTCCTCCTCGCTCAGTTCGTCCAGCTGGCTTTCATATTCTCCGGCGATTTCGGAGAGTCTGGTTTCCTTTGCCCGCAGCGCTGCTACTTCCTCGTGCATTTTAACGCTCTGCACCAGCTCAAAGGGCAGCACATGACCCACCCAGCCGTCCTGTACTTCGGCATCCTTTTTCAGCACCATGTTGGGGTCTACCTGCTTGGTTGCGGCAAAACCCTCGGTCTGGATGATTTCAAGGTCAATGGCGATTTTCTTCCAGTCATCGTCCAAAAGCTGGTATGCTGCATAGCGGTCAACCAGCGGAATCTCTGCCAGCCGTGCAAAGATCTCCCGGCTCAGGCGTTCTTCCTCGCCGGCAGCATTCAGCTGCGTCATGCCGTCGATGAGTGCGGACTTCAAGTAGGCATCAAAGTCACCGAAAGCATTCTGGAAAGCGGTCTTGAACGCCACCACATCCGGGTGGGACAGAACAGCGTTCTTTAAATTGGCCACATTCAGACGGCAATAGGCTTCGTTGTCCGGGCTGAACAGAGCCGCTTTCAAGTGCGGGAATGCTGTCCAGTAGGCAGACAGGTCTTGCAGTTCGGCCTCGGGAATGCCGCCAAACATAGAAGCGTAAATGTCCCAGCTCTCAGCCTTTTCGGAAGAGTCCACATAGCGGGGAATGTTCAGGTTGTAATCGTTCTGAATGATCTCCGCACGGGATACTCTGCGTGCGAACTTTTCGATTTTCTCCGGGCGTTCCTTGTAAGCATCCACAATGCGTTTGATGTCACAGGCACGCAGCTTGTTGTTTTTGCCGTCCTTCTCAAAGCCCTTAGACGCATCAATAATCAGAACGTCCGAATCCTTTTTATTCTTCCGCAGCACCATGATGATGGTGGGAATGCCTGTGCCGAAGAAAATATTGGCGGGCAGACCGATGATTGCATCAATGTTGTTGTGGTCAATCAGATTTTTGCGAATTGTACCTTCTTCACCGCCACGGAATAGAACACCGTGGGGCAGAACGATGGTCACAATGCCGTCATTGCGGATGTGATACAGGTCGTGCAGCAAAAAGGCGTAGTCTGCCTTGCCTTTGGGGGCAAGGCCGTAATCCGAAAAGCGCGGGTTGTTCTCTTTGTCGTTCGGATTCCACGCCTGCGAATATGGGGGATTTGATACCACCGCATCCACAAACAGCGGGTCGTAGGTGTTGACCGGGTCGTTTTCTTCAAAGTACGGCCAATCTTCCTCCAGCGTATCGCCGTTGCGCGTTACAATGTTGTCGGGCAGAATGCCGCGCATGACAAGGTTCATGCGGGTCAGGTTGTAGGTGTTTTCCTTCAACTCCTGTGCGTAGTATTTGATGTTGTTGCCATTGCCCATATACCGTGCGGCACACTGACCAATGTTGATCAGCAGCGAGCCGGAACCGCTGGTGGGGTCGTAAATTTTGATTTCTTCCCGGTCTTTCAGGTGGTACGCCACGATTTCAGACATGAGCAGCGAAACTTCGTGCGGCGTGTAGAACTCGCCGGCCTTCTTGCCTGCGTTTGCTGCAAAGTTGCTGATCAGATATTCGTAGATAAAGCCGAGAACATCATAATCCTGCTTGCCGTCCATGGGAATGTCTTTGATGAGATAGATCAGGTCGCGAATGGCCTTTGTCCGCGCACCGGAGCTTTCACCCAGTTTGGACAGGCCGGTTTGCAGCGTAGCAAAGACACCGTCAAACACCTTTTTGTGGTGCGGGTCGATTAGTCGACTGAATGCCTGTAATGCCACCGTTACGTCGTCAGCCTTGAAGTCGCTGCCTTTGCTGATCCATGTGGAAAACAGATTTTCATAGGCGATAAAATAGCCGACATTCTTCCGAACGGTATCCAGCGTTTCGGCATCGTCTTCGGTCAAATCCGGCAGATATTCGTCTGTCCAGTCATTCTCTTTCAGCCATTTGACTTCCTTGTCCGACAGAAATTTATAAAACATGAAGCCCAGAATGTAATCCTTGTACTCGTTGGCTTCGATTTTAGAGCGCATCTTGTTGGCAGATTCCCAGATTTTCGATGCGAGTTGCTGCTTGTTCATGCTATTCCTCCCAGTGGCCTACAATAGGGCGTTTTTAGAATTTTTTTAATCGGACAGCCCCTCCGATTTTATGCGTGTGTTCATTGAACCAATTATACAAAAGTGCCACCCGGTTTGCAATGCGAATGAAAAGTTTCTCAATCGCATTCGCAGAACCATAACCGTGGCAAGCAGAGCCTTTGTGCGCACAAAGGCTAAATTCGCACGCAGAATTAAAATTCTGCTGTGTTCATTCGCTTGTTGGGATGCAATCCCAATCCCTGTAATCATCACAATTCCGTGATGGCTGCGCATTCCTGCGGTGTGCTGAAAGAGCGTTTTGCAAAAAACGCGTAGCCTGCATCCATCGGATGTAGTTCAAGGGTTTGGGATTTCCCAACAAGCATTTTGCAACGCAAAATGGTCTTTGTATATACGAAGACACTGCTTGCTACGGCTATGAACGCCTTTTGAATTGCAAAATGATTTTTCAGTTGCTATACTGGGCTTATCAAAGTTTTTTCGGGAGGACGTCGCAGTGACCGCACAGACAATGCAAATCGGGAGCAGACCTTGCCGCATTTACGGCGAAGCCCATGCAGAATACCTACTGCTCCAAATGACCGGCGAACACGAGCTGCAAAGCATGGACAGCGAGGTTGCCGCTATTGCACAGAGTGCGCACCACTTTCTGTTTGCGGCTATTCCAGTGGAAAGCTGGAACGATGCACTTTCTCCGTGGGAAGCCCCTGCTGTGTGGGGAGCGCAAGGGTTTGGCGGCAATGCTATGGACACGCTGCGCTTTCTGACAGAGCAGGTCATCCCCACGCTGAAGCGGCAGTTTCATCTCCCGGAAAACGTCAAAATCATTCTGGGCGGCTACTCGCTGGCAGGGCTGTTTGCTTTGTGGGCCTCCACCCAGACAAATCTGTTCTACGGTGTCGCCGCCGCCTCGCCCTCGGTGTGGTTTCCGGACTGGATGGAGTTTGAACAGCAGCGCCCGGTACAGACGCAGCACATTTATCTGAGCCTTGGCGACAAGGAAGAACACACGAAAAACGCTGTCATGGCTGTGGTGGGGGATAATATCCGCACTCTGCACAGTCAGCTTATAGCGCGCGGTGCAGACTGCACCTTTGAATGGAACAGCGGCGGGCATTTCAAAGACGCCGATTTGCGTACCGCAAGAGCATTTCGGTGGGTGATGGAGGAAAGCCGATGAATATTTTGATCGATGCAGACGGCTGCCCGGTCGTCGATCTGACGTTGCAGATTGCAAAGCGGTTCGGCATCTCGGTCATCATCCTGTGCGACACCGCTCACCAGATTGAGCGGGAAGGTGCGCAGACGCTGGTGTTCGACAAAGGAGCGGACAGCGTGGATTTTGCTCTCGTCAACCGGGTAAAACCGGGAGATGTGGTTGTGACGCAGGACTACGGGCTGGCGAGTATGTGTCTTGCCAAGTGCGCACGAGTGCTGAACCAGAATGGTCTGGAATACACCGCTGATAATATAGACGCTCTCATGCTACGGCGTTATGAAAACAAAAAGCTCCTCCGTGCCGGAAAGCACCCCAAGAGGAGCCCAAAGCGGACGAAGGAGCAGGATGAAGCATTTGTCGCCACACTGACAGATATTTTAGCGAGCATCTGATTTTCTGAATCAAAAATTTGATATTGCAACCGCCACTCACTCTTTCCCGGAGTGAGCGGCGGTTGTTTCTTGTTCAGCGCATCTTGCTTTGTTAACTTTCTGTTAATTTTCAAAATAAAGGTTGTCAACGAGCCTTTCTCGATGCCTACCAAGTGAGGGAGGTTTTTCAATTTTCAATGAAGGCAAAAAATCAGCGTCAGCACCCCCCATTTCTGGCCATTTTTTCTGTTAATAATAGAACCTCCTCTTTGAAGGCCGGTCGTTTGTGACCTTTTTGTTAATTCTCAAAAACATGGTTGTCTTTTGCCCTTTTTCGTCGGCTACCAAGTGAGAGGACTTTTTCAAAAGTGGAGATTCGGCTTCAAGAATTACAATTCAATTACAATTTCCCCTTCGATGCTATGAAACAGGCGTTCTCGACGCCTACCAAGTGTAGGGCATCTTTTTCAAGACCACTTTCAACTTCAGGCACTGCCAATGTTGCAAAGTTCCGTCCTCCATCGGTCGCCCATGGATCAATGTTATTTTAATCAAGCAGCCACTTCAACTATATTTTCCAAAAACTTTTCAACAAATTTCTTTTTCGGGCTACTTTTGGGCCGTTTTCGATGGCTCGTAAGTAGAGGGACAATTTTTCGGAAGCCTTAAATTCCGAAGATTTTCTATAAAACTCCGTCCTTTGAAAACAGAATAGTTCAATCGTCCGGTACTTCACAAAAGGTACTTCTGTAACTCGCAGCCCGGTCATAACGAAGACGGGGTGGCTGAAATGCCAATGGTGCGGTGCAAGCCCGCCGCCGGACGATTCCCCACTCCTAGGGAAGTCGAGGACCAATATGGGAGACCTTAACTTATTAACGCAGACGGGTTTGAACTTATCTGCGATGGGGGAGTTGGAACTACTGCCAGCTCTCTTTACATTGCCACCTGACCGCAGCTTTGCTGCAAAGGATATAACCGCAGGTAACACACTTTTTGACCTTAGACTACTTATGCTGAAGGAGTGCCTATGAAGTTTAACGATGCCTATTCCCAGATGTTTCCCGGCTACCCCGATGCCGTCAGCCTTCAGCAGGCTGCGGAGATGCTTGGTCTGAACCGCCACACAGTTGGGGAACTGATCCGTTCCCGCCGCCTGTTTGCGCTTAAAATCGGCCGCACCTACCGTATCCCGAAGCTGAGCGTGATCGAGTTCCTGCTCACCGGACAGAGCGCCTTCCCGGCTGGAAATCCGCCGCTGGATGTGGTATGCTGTGGGTGCAGCAACGGACAGCACGCCTGTTGACCCAAAGGAGGTTTATGATGAAAACTACAGGGTCTGTCCAAGAGAAAAATGGACGTTTCTATTTCGTGATCAATCTTTATGATGCCAACGGCAAGCGGAAGATCAAGTGGATCTCCACAGGTTTGACCGTCCGGGGCAACAAGCGCAAGGCAGAATCCATGCTCCGGGAAGTATTGCTCCACTATGATGAGACCGGGGAGCTGCCCACAGGGCGGGGCGGAGCCTACGAAAAAGTAGATGCTAAAACCGCCAAGCCCCTGCCGCTGCCCCTCCAGCCCGTCAACAAGTCGGAGATGTTGTTTCTGGACTATCTCAACGAGTGGGTGCAAGTCCATAAAGCATCCATCCAGCCTGCAACCTTTATCAGCTACAATCGGATGATCACCGGGCGCATCACGCAGTATTTTGAGCCGCTGGGCTTGAAGCTGTGCGAGGTCACGCCGCAGGTGCTGGATGAGTTTCAGGAGAAAATCTTGCTGGAGGGCTACACCACCAACACGGTCATTCACTACCATGCCATCTTCGGCAAGGCATTCAAGGATGCCGTCCGCAAGGATTATCTGGAAACCAACCCGATGCTGAAAGTTGACCGCCCGAAGAAGAACAGCTTCCGGCCCAACTTCTACTCCAAGGATGAAGTCCAGCAGCTGCTGGAAGTATCGCAGGATGACCCCCTGCACCTGTGCATCCTCATTACAGCCTACTACGGTCTGCGCCGCAGCGAGGTACTGGGGTTGAAGTGGTCGTCTATCGACTTTGAGCGCAAGTCCATCACCATCAATCACAAGGTAACGGAACAGTTGGTGAACGGCAAGTACGTTCCTGTGGTCAGCGATGTGATGAAGAACAAGACCAGCTGCCGCACCCTGCCGCTGATCCCGGCTGTGGAAGAAGAACTTCTGAAGCAGAAGGAAAAACAGCAGCTTTACCGCAAGCTGTTCAAGAAGAGCTACAGCACTGAGTATCTGGATTTCGTCTGCACCGATCAGGAAGGCAAGCTGATCCGCCCGAACTTCGTGACGGAGCACTTCGACTGGCTGCTTCGGAAGTATAGCTTGCCCCGCATCCGCTTCCACGATCTGCGCCACAGCTGTGCCAGCCTGATGGTGATGAACGGCGTATCTATGAAGCAGGTTCAGGAATGGCTGGGGCATAGCACATTCTCGACTACTGCCGATATCTATGCGCATCTTGATTACAAGAGCAAAGAAGGTTCGGCAGGAGTTATCGCTGGGCTGTTAGAAACGAAAAAGTGAAAAGGCCACTATGATTTCTCATAGCAGCCTTTGCCAAACGTGTATTTATGTAAAGGTCTATTAGACCAGCATAATCGCATGCGGGACTCGAACCCGCGACCCCAGCCTTATCATGGCTGCGCTCTATCCAGCTGAGCTAATACGGCAGAAAAACGCACTACCGAGCGAAATCGTTCGATAGTGCGTTCTGGCGGAGAGAAAGGGATTCGAACCCTTGCCCGGCGATTAACCGGCTACCGCATTTCGAGTGCGGACCCTTCGACCTCTTGGGTACCTCTCCGTATACATATCAGATAATGCTACAATTTGTATTGTAATATTATCTTGATTCCGAATGATAAAGCTGTTAGAATATTGTTAGAAAACGCATCGTTCAGACAGGTCCCGAAGCCTGTCAGGACATCAAAATCGACGTTCTCCCGTGTGATATGGAGACATTCAGCGAAGCATCCACTTGGATTTCGAGTCGTTCTCGTTACGACCGCTTCGATACATCTCCATATATTAGCCTTTACAGTATAGCAAAAAAGCGGTTTTCCGTCAACACTTTTCTCCCGTTACGGCACGGCTGCAAGCCATACGCAGCCGGGCCGTTTTGCGTTTTTGGGGCAGAAAGCGCGGTTTCTTTGCAAAAAAGGCTGTTCTTTTGGGCGGGAGCCGAGTATAATAGGAACGATATTTTTCAAATTTGAAGTATAGAGGAGAGCATTCCAATGGCACAGGCAAAACAAGATATGGGCACCGGCAACATCAAAAAGCTGATGCTGCAGCTCATGATCCCCGCCGTGGTAGCGCAGGTCGTGAACCTGTTGTATAACATCGTGGACCGCATTTACATCGGCCACATTGCGGGCATTGGCGCGGCAGCGCTGACCGGCGTGGGGCTGTTCACACCCATTCTGATGCTGCTGAACGCTTTTGCCATGCTGGTGGGCGCGGGCGGCGCGCCGCGCACCGCCATTGCTCTGGGGCAGGGCGACAAGAAACAGGCAGAAAAGATCATCTCCAACAGCTTTACCATGCTGCTGCTCTTTTCGGTGGTGCTGACCATTGGCTTCTATGCCGGGGCACCGGTGCTGCTGCGGCTGTTCGGTGCCAGCGATGCCACCCTGCCGTACGCCCTGAGCTACAGCCGCATCTACATTGCAGGCTCGGTGTTCGTGCTGGTGGTGCTGGGCATGAACCCTTTTATCACCACGCAGGGCTTTGCCAAGACCAGTATGCTTACCACCGTGATCGGCGCGGTGATCAACATTATCCTCGACCCCATCCTGATCTTCGGGTTCGGGCTGGGCGTGCGGGGCGCGGCCATTGCCACGGTGCTCAGTCAGGCCGTGGGCGCGGCATGGATCATCCGCTTTCTCACCGGCAAAAAGACCATCCTGCGCCTGCGCAGAGACTACCTGCGTCCGGAAAAGCAGATCATTCTGCCGGTGCTGGCGCTGGGCATCTCCTCGTTTGTGATGCTCTCCACCGAAAGCCTGCTTTCCATCAGCTTCAGCTCCAGTCTGGCGCGGTACGGCGGCGATGTGGCTGTGGGTGCCATGACCGTCATCACCAGCGCATCCCAGCTGTGCACGCTGCCCATTCAGGGCATCTGTCAGGGCGGACAGCCGGTGATGAGCTTCAACTTCGGCGCAGGCAAGAAGGCCCGCGTCAAGGAAGCCTTCCGTTTTCAGCTGACGCTGTGCGGGGCCTACACCTGCTTGTTCTGGCTGTTGATGATGCTGTTTCCCGGCGCGGTGGCGGGCATTTTCACCTCGGACGCCGCACTGATCCAGTACACCACGTGGGCCATGCGCATTTATATGGCGGGCATTTTTGCCATGGGCTTCCAGATCGCCTGCCAGCAGAGCTTTATGGCGCTGGGGCAGGCTAAGGTCAGCCTGCTGCTGGCCTGCCTGCGCAAGATCATCCTGCTGATCCCGCTCATCTTCATCCTGCCGCACCTGCTGCCGAACCCGGTGTTCGGCGTGTTTCTGGCCGAGCCGGTCAGCGACATTCTGGCCGCCACCATCACCACCATCACCTTCTTTGCCCGGTTCGACAAAATTCTGGACAGGGGAGCCGCAAGGGTCTGATTTTTTGTATGCAGAAAGGGGCTGTTGCAAAATAAAAATGCGATAGCAACCTGCACAAAGAAATCGTGCAAAAACAGAAACCCGGAACCCTTTTTGAGCCGTTTTGGCCCTAGAAAGGTTCCGGGTTTTGTGCATATTTTTTTCAGAGAGCTATTTTGCAGCAGCTCTCATTTTTTAGGAGTTACAGTTCTTCGCCGTTGGAGGCGATGACTTTTTTATACCATGCAAAGCTGTCCTTTTTATAGCGTTTGAAGGTGCCGTTGCCATGGTCATCGGCGTCTACATAGATAAAACCGTAGCGTTTAGCCATCTCACCGGTGGAAAGAGAAACAAGGTCGATAATCCCCCAAGGTGTATAAGCAAGGAGATCTACGCCATCCTCGACAGCCTGTTTCATCGCTTTTATATGTTCCGACACATACTCTACACGGTAGGGGTCTTTGATCGTGCCGTCACTTTGCAGCAGATCTCTTCCGCCTACGCCGTTTTCTACCACCATGATTGGTTTCTGGTAGCGATCGTAAACTTCATTCAGGAAATAGCGCAGCCCCTGCGGGTCGATCTGCCAACCCCAGTCGTTTGCTTTCAGATACGGATTCGCCACACCAAACGCCAGATTTCCTTCTGCCTGCAAGACATCCTTGCGAGCCGTTACGCAGCCTGTAGAATAATACGAGAACGTATAGAAGTCCACTGTCCCCTGCCGTAAAATCTCCGCGTCTTCAGGCTGAACATTCAGCTCAATTCCTTTTTCATTCAGCATCCTCTTTGCATAAGACGGATAGCATCCCCGAACCTGCACATCGGAGACAAACCAGAACAGTCGTTGACGGGATTGCTCTGAAAGCATCATATCATCCGGATTGCAGCTGAACGGGTACTGGCAAGTGCCGCCGATCATGCAGCCGAATCGAAAATTCGGATTCGTCATATGTCCCATCTTTACTGCTCTTGCACTGGCCACCAATTTGTGGTGCAGAGCCTGATATTGCTTTTTCAAATCCTCCTTTTCTCCTTCATTCAGTAAGGCGTCATCCAGCGAGCTGCCGCCAAGATCGCGTTTATTGGCGGAAAGAATGCCAGAACAGAACGTTGCATGGCCCGGGATTATCGTTGCATTGAGTTCGTTAAAAGTCAGCCAGTACTTCACTTCATCCCGGTACTCTGTAAAAATCGTCTGGCAGTAATGCAAATATCGGTCAATCATGCCGCGGTTCAGCCAGCCATCGTATTTCCGGGCAAGATAAAACGGCAGATCATAGTGTGAGATCGTAACCAGCGGCTCTATTCCGTTCGCCTTCAATTTTTGAAACACGTTGTGATAAAACTCAATTCCCTTTGGGTTTGGTTCCGATTCTTCTCCTGTCGGAAAAAGGCGGGACCACGAAATCGACATCCGGAACATATTGATTCCAAGCTCTTTCATCAAATCGATATCTTCCGCATAGTGATGATAAAAATCACTTCCTGTATGGCTTGGATAGACAAGCGTATCATCATACTGTTCCGTAAAGCGGCGAGTTCCGCCACGCTTGCCCAGAGCATAATGATCAACTACCGTATCGCCTCGTCCATCTGCATCCCACGCACCTTCAAACTGATTGGCCGCAGTTGCTCCGCCCCAATAAAAGTTTTTCGGAAAAGCCATGTTGTATTCCTTTCTCTCCCCATTCATCATCTCTGCCACATTTCAAGGGTTCCTGTAATCAGATGGTTTTTTACTTCTGTTCTGGCTTGTACAGCACCATTGTTGCAACAAAGGTTGAAACCATTCCGATGACAATGCAAATTCCCATCCACATCAGGTTACTCAGGCTGCCGCCTCCAATATAAGCCGGCAGGCCGAAGATGGTTCCCGCACCGGGCAGACTATATACAACCACCTTTTTCAGACCAAGAACTGCTCCGCCGACAAGACCACCGATCATGCATCCATACAGAGGCGTTTTAAGCGGGATCGTAATACCAAACAGCGCAGGTTCGGTCACGCCGCCAATCAAAGCCGTCAGTGCACAGGAGAAGGCGCTCTGCTTCAAGGTGGAATCCTTGCTCTTTAAGCCAACAGCCAGACAAGCTGCAATCTGATTGTAATTCGAAATGTGCATGGTAGGCAGAATCAGCGGTTCATAGCCATACGTTGCCAGCGCACTGAAAATATAGGGAGAAGTTGCCGTGTGCATACCAGTCATGATGATCAACGGGTAAATAGCTGCCAGAATTGCACATCCGATAAATCCGGTTGCATTATACAGCCAAACAATAGCAGCCGCCAGATAGGATCCAGCATAAGCGCCCAGAGGAGCCAGAACAATCAACTCCAGCGGAGCAACTACCATCAGCGTCAATGTCGGCACCAGCACATAACGCAAGCTGGAAGGGATCACTTTATTGATGAATTTTTCGATCGGTGCTGCTACTGCAATCGTCAGGATCATCGGAAAAATCGAGCTCGGATAATAGCCGCTGTACACGGGCAGTCCGAACAGCGTGATTGGATCTCCCGCGTTGATCATCGCAGTAAAGTTCGGATGAATCAGACAAGCACCCAATGCCATTCCGATGAATACATTTACGTTGAATTTCTTCGCTGCGGTATAACCGATAATGACCGGCAGGAAATAGAATCCAACATCGCCTACCACGCTGAGAACGTTATAGGTAGAGCCATCGACCGACAGAACGCCTGCGTAGGACAGCACCTGAAGCAACGCTTTCAGCATACCACATGCGATCATGACCGGAATAATCGGAGCAATACAGCCAGTGATCGCATCCATAAATGCCCCGACTGTAAACTTCTTCTTTGGCGCATCCAGATTTTCATTCACCGTTTTCTGCTGCTGAAAAGCATACTTCTTGCAAATCGCATCATAAGCCTTGTCCACATCCTGACCAATAATGATCTGAAGCTGGTCTCCTGCCCACTGTGCTCCCATAGTACCAGGAATTTTTTTGATTTCGTCCAGCTCAACAGCACTCTTGTCCTTCAGATTAAAACGCAGCCGTGTGATACAATGAACAACAGAACGCACATTGTCCTTGCCGCCGACCAGCTCGACAACGCTGTCGGCAAGCGCATCATAATTTTTTGCCATGTTTGTTTTCCTCCCTGTTCTTGCAAACAGTTCCAATGGTTTTATATTCTATCACAAACCCGTCCGGGGCGCGCTCCCGGGCGGTTCTGTTTCAATAAAAAACCCCAGCGCACCGCAAAAATACGCACACGGCCCCAAAGGGGCACACAGGTGCATCTCTCTGCGGTACTCTGGGGTAAAGCCCTCCAAAGGCGATCTGCCTTTATTGGTCACAATCCTCACGAGCACACAAACGATTGATGTGTAGGATCAGATAGAGTATTTCCTCTTCGGAAAGGGATTTCTGCAAGCGCTGTTCGATCAGGGCTGCTACCTTGACTGAACAGGAATAAATAGCCGGATACTCTTTTTTCATGGATTCAAAGAGATCCCGGTTCTGGCTGTCGATCATCGTGTTATCCAGCGTGCGCTTCATCATGTAGTGCATGTGGGTCACGAACCGGTAATAGTTGAAGCTGTCCCGGTCCACCGTTACATGCAGCTCCCGTTCCACGATGACCGTGGCCTGCTCGATGATGGAGCCGTAATCGATATCCGGTGCCGTCTCCGCCTGCGCCTTGTAATTGACGAAATGCAGAGCGATCGCTGCGGCTTCCTCCCGTGGGAGGGAGACTTTCAGGCGTTTTTTCAGGATATCCAGCGCCTGCTTGCCCAGCTCAGATTCTCCGGGGTAGAGCTGCCGCACCTCGTAAAGCAGCGGCAGCTTGATGTTGATGTTCTTGCGGTAGCGCTGAACGGAAAAATCAATGTGATCTGCCAGCGTGAACACAACGTTCTCCCGGAACTGATTGTCCATTTTCTCATTGGCCAGATCCACGATCTCAGCCGCCGCTTCCAGCACATCTTCCGGGATGCGTTTGAGCACCGCCAGCTGCTCTTCGTCCACATCGTAAAAGGTGCGGTCGATCTTGGAAAGCGGCACATCGTAGGGCGGTTTTGTGAAGCCGATGCCCTTACCAAAGGCCACCACCTCATTGTTGCGGCTGTCCAGGCACAGGGAGATGTTGTTGTTGATGTTCTTGATGACCTTCATCCGCCTGTGTCCTCCATTTCCGCACCAATAAAAAAACCGAAAGTTCACCCCTACCTGCAATGGATAAGGGAAAGCCTCCGGAGAGTAACAAACCTTACTTGATTGACCGTAGACAGTATAGCAAATTCCGCCTGTCTCCGTCAAGCAGCAAAGCGCACAAGAATTATCTTCTCTTTTCAGACAGGTTGTGCAAATAAAAAGGTGCACCTGCCCTGTGGCAGATGCACCCTTGCAGATCTTATTTCCCCGCCAGAAGAATGGCCAGCACGGCTTTCTGCACATGCAGGCGGTTCTCGGCTTCATCGAAGATCTCCGGTGCGTGCTGCTCGAACACCGCCGAGGAGATCTCCTCACCCCGGTGGGCGGGCAGGCAGTGCAGCACCATGACATCGGGCTTTGCGCTTTCCAGCAGCTTTCCGGTGAGCTGGAAGCCCACAAAATCCCGCAGGCGCTGCTCGCTTTCCGATGTGCCGGGCTGGGCGGTGTTCCACACGGCCGTTGCCACCACGTCGGCGTCCTGAATACCCTCGGCAGGGTCTGCGGTCAGGTGGAAAGCGCTGCCGTACTTGTGGGCGAACATCAGCACATCCGCCGCCGGGCGGTAGCTCTGCGGGCAGACGCAGGTGACCTGCATCCCGGCCAGCAGTCCGCCCACGATGAGGCTGTTTGCCATGCTGCTGCCGTCGCCGACAAAGCAGAGCTTCCGGCCCGCAAGGCTGCCCCGGCGCTCCCGAATGGTCATCAGGTCGGCCAGAACCTGGCAGGGATGGGCGTAATCCGTCAGGCCGTTGATCACCGGCACACCGGCCAGCTCGGCAAACTCTTCCAGATCGCTCTGGCGGTAGGTGCGCCACACCACGCAGTCGTAGTAGCGGCCCAGCACCCGGGCGGTGTCCTTGAGGGGCTCGCCGCGCCCGGCCTGCAGCTCGGCGGTGTTCATGTAGTTGCCCAGACCGCCCAGCTGGTACACACCCACCTCAAAGCTGGTGCGGGTTCGGGTGGATGCCTTGGAGAACATCAGAGCCACCGTTTTGCCCGCCAGCAGCGGGGCCGTGCCGCCCAGCTTCTGCTGTGCCTTGAGTTGATCGGCCACATCCAGAATGTGGGTCAGCTCGGCAGGGGAGAGGCCGCTCATTTTCAGCAGATTTTTCATGCCTGCTCCTTCGGAGCCGTCGGCTCCATCTTGCCCAGCACATCGCTCAGGATCTCCAGCGCCATGTCCACATCGTGCTCGCTGAGGGTCAGCGGCGGCAGCAGGCGCAGGCGGGTCTTGGCTGTCAGCACCAGCAGGCCCGCTTCGCGGCAGGCGGCCAGCACATCTGCGGCCTTGAGGTCGTAGAACTCGATGCCCACCATCAGGCCGATGCCGGAAATGCTCTTGACATGGGGCAGCTTTGCGATGCCTGCGCGCAGCTGGACGGCGCGCTCGTTGACATTGGCAAGGAAGCTCTGGTCCATGCGGTCCACCACCACGTTGGCACCGGCGCAGACCACCGGGTTGCCGCCGAAGGTGGAGCCATGGGTGCCGGGGCCCATGCCCTCGGCCACCTTTTCGTTCATCAGCACTGCGCCGATGGGCAGGCCGCCGCCCAGACCCTTGGCCAGCGTGACCACGTCCGGCTTGAGGTTGTAGTGCTCGCAGCACAGGAAGGTGCCGGTGCGGCCCACGCCGGTCTGCACCTCGTCCACGATGAGCACAAGGTCTTTTTCGTCGCAGAGCTTGCGCACGGCCTGCACGTAGTCCGGGTCCAGCGCCATCACACCGCCCTCGCCCTGAATGAGTTCCAGCATCACGGCGCAGGTGGTGCGGTCCACCAGCTCCTCCAGCGCTTCGATATCGCCTGCCGGAGCATACAGGAAGCCCTCGTTGAAGGGGCCGAAGTAGTTGTGGAACACCTCCTGACCGGTGGCGGTCAGGGTGGCGATGGTGCGGCCGTGGAAGCTGTTCACCAGCGTGATGACCGTGGTGCGGTCCTTGCGGTAGTGGTCCACGCTGTACTTGCGCGCGGCCTTAATGGCACCCTCGTTGGCCTCGGCACCGGAGTTGCCGAAGAAAACCTTGCTCATGCCGGTGCGCTTGCACAGCTTTTTGGCCAGCTTGCCGCAGGGCGCGGTGTAGTAAAGGTTAGAGGTATGCTGCAGCTTGTGGGCCTGCTCCGAGACGGCTTCGGCCCAGTCCAGATCACAGTAGCCAAGGCTGTTCACGCCAATGCCGCTGGTAAAATCCAGATACTGCTGACCCTCGGGGCCTGCGGCGCGCAGGCCGTGGCCTTTTTCCAGCACAATAGGGTTGCGGTTATAGGTGTGCAGGACGTATTCGCCGTCCCGCTTGATGACTTTTTCAGAATCCATAGGTGTACCCTCCTGTGAACAGAAACTGTGAACAGAAAACCCTCTCAGGCGCTTTCGCGCCAGAAAATGCTGGCAAAGGCTTGAGAGGGTCATTTTTCTTATTATACCGCCTGCACGGCACCTGCGCAATGCTTATTCGCGGTGGCTGCGGCGGTAAAAGCGGGTGCCGGAGCCGCGGTTGGAGAACAGCTCCAGCAGGATGGAGTGAGGCACGCGGCCATCGATGATGACCGCCTCGTGCACGCCCTGATAGATGGCATCGGCCATGCCGCCGATCTTGGGGATCATGCCGCCCGCAATGATGCCGGCGGACTTATAGCCCTCGATCTCGGACACCTCCACCTCGGGGATGAGGGTGCTCTCGTCGTCCTTATCCCGCAGCAGGCCCGCGATATCGGTCATGGACACCAGCTTCTCCGCTTTCAGCGCAATCGCGATCTGCGCAGCGGCGGTGTCGGCGTTCACGTTGTAGGCCTGACCCAGATCGTCCATGCCCACCGTGGCGATCACGGGGATGAAGCCGCCATCCAGCAGGCTTGCGATCAGGGTAGCATCCACATGCACGATCTCGCCCACATGGCCCAGCTGGGGGTCCAGCTCGGTGCAGCGCAGCATCTGACCGTCCATGCCGCACAGGCCCACGCCGCGGCCGCGCAGCTTTGCCACCAGATCCTTGTTCACCTTACCGGCCAGCACCTGCTGCACGATCTGCATGGTAGCATCGTCGGTCACCCGCAGACCGTTTGCGAAATGGCTCTCCACGCCCACTTTCTTCAGCATCTCGTTGATGGCCGGGCCGCCGCCGTGCACCAGCACCACGCGCACACCCAGCAGGGTAAGGGTGACCAGATCGTTCATGACGGCATTTTTCAGTTCTTCGTTGATCATGGCATTGCCGCCGTACTTTACCACCATGGTCTTTCCGTGATACTTCTGGATGTAGGGTGTCGCCTCAGAGAAAAGGCGCGCCATTTCTTCGTTTTTCATATACTCTCCTTGCCGCCAGCACGCTTGCTCCGGCATTCGTTTTCCACCAGACGAACTCCTTCCGTCATCGCTACGCGATGCCACCCATTCCCCTTCTGGCACTTTCGTGCCACCTCCCCCGGCCGGGGGAGTCTTTCTCAAGGAGGGAGGCTTTCAGGCTCCCTCCTTGAGGGGGCTGTCGCCGCAGGCGACTGGGGGAGTTCCATTAAGTTCTATAGTCGCCGTTGATCTTGACGTAATCGTAGGTCAGATCGCAGCCCCATGCCTTTGCGGATGCATCGCCGGTGCCCATGTCCACCTTGACCAGCACATCGTGCTCAGCCAGCACCTTGGCGGCTTCGTCCTCGCTGTAGGGGTGGTAGGCGGCGTTTTCGCACACATACACCTCACCGGCCTTGCTGGAAAGCCACACGCAGACCTTATCAATGGAGAAATCGCCGGGGGTGTAGCCGATGGCGCACAGGATGCGGCCCCAGTTGGCATCGCGGCCAAACACCGCTGCCTTGAACAGGTTGGAGCACACCACGCTGCGGCTGACGGCACGGGCGGTCTTCAAGTCGGGGGCGTGGGTCACTTCGCAGGTGATGAGGTGGGTGGCACCCTCGCCGTCACCGGCGTGCTCGGCACACATGTGCTCTGCAATGGCGGTGAGCGCGGCAACAAAGGCTTCGTAGTCCGCGTTCTCCTCGCAGATCTCCGGGTTGCCTGCAAGGCCGGAAGCCATGATGATCAAGGTATCGTTGGTGGAAGTGTCCAGATCCACGCTCATCTGGTTGTAGGTGCCGGGCACCACGGTCTTGAGGGCCTTTTCCAGCAGGATGGGCGAGACGGCGGCATCGGTGGTGTAGAAGGCCAGCATGGTTGCCATGTTGGGGGCGATCATGCCGCTGCCCTTGCCAATGGCACCCACCGTGCAGGTCTTGCCGCCCAGCTCGAACTGGATGGCGTATTCCTTTTTGTGGGTGTCGGTGGTCATGATGGCGGTGGCGGCATCGGTGCTGCCCTGCTCGTCCGCAGCCAGCTTTGCGGCGGCGGCAGGGATGCCCCGGGCAAAGGGGTCGATGACCATGGGCTGACCGATGACACCGGTGGAAGCGGGCAGAACGTCCTGCGGGTCGATGCCCAGCTCCTTGCCCACCAGCTCACAGCATTCTTCGGCCAGAGCCACGCCGTTGGCGGCGCAGGTGTTGGCGTTGCCGCTGTTCACGATGATCGCCTGTGCGTAGCCGTCCTTCAGGTGGGCGCGGTCCACCTTGATGGGTGCGCCGCAGACCTTGTTGGTGGTGTACACACCGGCGGCGGCGCAGCGCACGTCCGCCTTGATGAGTGCCAGATCGTATTTTTCTGCATGGTTTGCGCGGATGCCGCAATGGACACCGGCGGCAGCAAAACCCTTGGGCGCGCAGATGCCGCCCGCAACTTCCTTGTACTGCATAATGATTTTCCTTTCCCACAGGAAAACCCTCTCAGTCAATGCCTTGCGGCATTGCCAGCTCCCCCAAAGGGGGAGCTTTTCAGCAAGAGGGAAACGTTATCTTTTTTGCCAAAAGCTCCCCCTTCGGGGGAGCTGTCACCGTCAGGTGACTGAGAGGGTTTTCTTTTTTATTCCAATCCTTTGGTCTCTTCCAGCCCCAGCATCAGGTTCATGCACTGGACGGCCGCGCCGGAAGAGCCTTTGCCCAGATTATCGAACACAGACACCAGCATCATCTGGTCGCCGGCGGCGTTCACGGTCAGATACAGCTCCATGCGGTCGGTACCGGCCATGGCATTGGAGTACAGGCCGTTCTCCGGCAGGGTCTCGTTCAGCCCGTGCACCTTGACGGTGGCAGCATCCTTGTAATATGCCGCAATGCCCTCGGCCACCTGTTCGGCGGTGCTGCCCGCCAGCGTCAGATCCAGCGGCACCAGCACCTGCATGCCGCAGTAGTAATCACACACCACGGGCACGAACATGGGGGTGTGGGCAAGGCCGCTGATCTTCTGCATTTCCGGCAGGTGCTTATGGGCAAGGCCAAGACCGTAGCTCTTGGGTGCATCCAGCTTGCTGTGCGCCGGGCGATCAGCGCTCTCGTACTCGGCGATCATCTTTTTGCCGCCGCCGGAGTAGCCGGAGATGCCGGTACAGCTGAAGGGATAATCTGCCGGTGCAAGGCCCAGCTCCACCAGCGGGCGGGCAATGCTGATAAAGCCGCTGGCATAGCAGCCGGGCACTGCCACGCGGCAGGAATTTTTGATTTTTTCCTTCTGGCCCGCCAGCTCCGGGAAGCCGTAGTCCCATGCGGCATCGGTGCGGAAGGCGGTGGAGGTGTCCAGCACCTTCACGTCCGGGCGCAGCAGGGGCATGACCTCTTTGGAAGCGGCATCCGGCAGGCAGAGGAAGGCGAGGTCGGCAGAGTTGATCACCTTCGCGCGCTCGTTCACATCCTTGCGGCCCTCTGCGGAAATGGAAAGCAGCTCGATCTCCGGGCGTTGTGCCAGACGGTCGGCAATGCGCAGGCCGGTGGTGCCGGAAGAGCCATCAATAAAAACTTTCACGCTCATGCGTTCTTTTCCTCCCACGCATCCAGCTGTGCGTTTGCCAGTGCGATCTGGTTGTTCACGCTGGCTTCGCTGGGGCCGCCGTAGCTGGTGCGGCCCTCGCAGCACTTGACCAGATCAATGGCATCGTAGATATCGTTCTCGAACAGAGCGCTGTAGCCCTTGAACTCGTCGAGGGTCAGCTCTTCAAGGGTCTTGTCCTTTGCGATGCAGTCGGACACCATGCAGCCGGTCAGCTTGTAGGCATCGCGGAAGGGCATCCCCTTCTTGGTGAGGTAGTCGGCGCAGTCGGTGGCGTTGATAAAGCCCTTGGCGGCGGCGCGGCGCATGTTGGCCGGCAGGGTCTTCATGGTATCCAGCATGGGAGTGACCGTCTTCAGGCACAGCTCCAGCGTATCCACTGCGTCGAAGATAGCTTCCTTATCTTCCTGCATGTCCTTGTTGTAGGCGAGGGGAATGCCCTTCATCATCACCAGCAGGGTGTTCAGGTCGCCGTAGACGCGGCCGGTCTTGCCGCGGATCAGCTCGGTAACATCGGGGTTCTTCTTCTGCGGCATGATGGAAGAGCCGGTGGTAAAGGCATCGTCCAGCTCAATGAACTTGAACTCCCAGCTGCACCACAGGATGATCTCCTCGGAAAGCCGGGACAGGTGCATCATACAGATGGAGATGGCATTGGCCAGCTCGATGCAGAAATCACGGTCGGACACGCCGTCCAGACTGTTGGCACAGGGAGCCGCAAAGCCCAGCTTTTCGGCGGTGAACTGGCGATCCAGCGGGTAGGTGGTGCCAGCCAGCGCGCCGCTGCCCAGCGGGCACTGTGCGTCCATGCGGGCGGTGGCATCCTCAAAGCGCTGCAGGTCGCGCAGCAGCATGGATGCATATGCCATCAGGGCGTGGCCAAAGGTGATGGGCTGGGCACGCTGCAGATGGGTGTAGCCGGGCATGACGGCGGTGGTGTTCTCACCGGCCTTTTTGCAGATGACCTTGATGAGCTCCACGATGTAGGCCTGCAGGGTGTGGCTGTAGTCCCGCAGGGTCAGGCGGATATCCAGCGCCACCTGATCGTTGCGGCTGCGGCCGGTGTGCAGCCGCTTGCCCGCATCCCCGATGCGGGCGGTGAGGGTCTGCTCCACAAAGGTGTGCACATCCTCGGCATTAGGGTCGATCTCCAGCCTGCCGGCTGCCAGATCATCGGCGATGGAAGCCAGACCGTTGAGGATGTCCTCACAGTCCTTTTCCGAGATGATGCCCTGCTTTGCCAGCATGGCGGCGTGCACGCCGCTGCCGCGCATATCCTGCGCGATCATGCGCTGGTCGAACCGGATGGAGGAGTTGAAGTCGTTCACGCGGGAATCCACGGCCTTGGAAAAACGGCCCTTCCAGAGTTGTTCTGCCATAGTTTTATCCTTTACTGATAGGCGGCTCGCCGAGACTCCTTCCGTCACCTTCGGTGACACCTCCCTCAAGGAGGGAGGCCTTGGCAGTGCGGAAAGCTTCACCTCTTCGCCAGAGGCTCCCTCACTGAGAAAGACTCTCCCCGCGCCGGGGAGAGATGTCGCCGAAGGCGACAGAGTGGGGAACACTGGCAAACCCGTCAGGGTTTGACGGAAGGAGTTTTTGCCGCTCATTTTATTTCTTCTAAAAACGGCAAAGCCGCCGCAGGGGAAAACGCTCCTGCGGCGGTGCCGCCGGCAACGATGCCGGTTGGATGGAACTTCCGTGTGAAAGTGTGAAAACACACGAAAGGGAAGATGTTACAGCTGATTACTTGACCTCCGGCCAGTTCTTGGACAGCTTTGCGCGCTCCTTGATGGACAGGCCGAACAGGTTGATGAAGCCTGTTGCATCAGCCTGATTGTAGTCCTCGTCCTCGCCGAAGGAAGCGGTCTGCTCATCGTACAGGGTGTAGGGAGAGGTGACGCCGGCGTTGATCATGTTGCCCTTGTAGAGCTTGAGCTTCACATCGCCGGTGACGGTCTTTTCCAGACTGTCGGCAAAGGCATCCAGAGCCTCGCGCAGCGGGGTGAACCACTGGCCGTTGTAAACGATATCGGCGTACTTCTGGGCCAGCTGAGCCTTGAAGTGAGAGCTTTCCTTATCCAGAGTGATGGTCTCCAGAACATTGATAGCCTTGTACAGGATGGCACCGCCGGGGGTCTCGTACACGCCGCGGCTCTTCATGCCCACCAGACGGTTCTCCACGATATCCAGCAGGCCGATGCCGTTCTCGCCGCCCAGCTTGTTCAGGTATTCCACCAGCTCCACAGCGCCCATCTCCTTGCCGTCCACGGCGGTGGGGATGCCCTTTTCAAAGTGGATGGTCACATAGGTGGGAACATCGGGAGCCTGCTCGGGGCTGATGCCCAGCTCCAGGAAGCCGGGCTTGTTGTACTGCGGCTCGTTGGCGGGGCTTTCCAGATCGAGGCCCTCGTGGCTCAGATGCCACAGGTTCTTGTCCTTGGAATAGTTGGTCTCGCGGTTGATCTTCAGGGGGATGTGGTGAGCCTCGGCGTAGTCGATCTCCTCGTCACGGCTCTTGATGTCCCACTCACGCCACGGAGCGATGATGGCCATATCGGGGCACAGGGCCTTGAGGGTCAGCTCAAAACGCACCTGATCGTTGCCCTTGCCGGTGCAGCCGTGGCAGATGGCATCTGCACCTTCCTTGATGGCGATATCAGCCAGAGCCTTGGCGATGCACGGACGTGCAAAGCTGGTGCCCAGCAGGTAATCCTCGTACTTTGCGCCGAACTTCAGGGTGGGGAAGATGTAGTTCTCCACAAAGTCCTTCTTCAGGTCCAGCACGTACAGCTTGGAAGCGCCGGTAGCCTTGGCCTTTTCTTCCAGACCATCCAGCTCCGTGCCCTGACCCACGTCACCGGAGACAGCGACGACCTCGCAGTTGTTGTAGTTTTCCTTCAGCCAGGGAATGATGATGGAGGTGTCCAGACCGCCGGAGTAAGCCAGCACGACTTTTTTGATGTTTTCCTTTTTCATAGGTGACGCTCCTTTTTCATAAAAATACACTTTTGTTTTCTGATGCGCACTTTCCCTTCGCATCCTCTTCCGTTGCGTTTCGGTTGATGCTTTTATTATACGCCGCGCTGTTTTTTCGTCAATAACAAAACCATACAAACCTTTTTTGCTTCCGGCGCCTGATTTTCGTTCATGTTGCATCTTTATGCGTTATTTGTAGAATATATTCATATTTTATGCATTTGCGCAGTATATATTCGGGGCACATGCATCCCGCCCGGGGCATGTGCGGACTACAGCACACGGAAAGAATTCACACCGCAAAAACAAAAAGCCCGGGACCCTTTTGTGAGCCGTCTGGCCCTGAAAGAGTCCCGGGTTTCGTTTTCGCTTTATGCGCCGGAAAATGGCCCGCCCGCCGCCGTCCATGCGGCGCACAGCAGTTCCTTCTGGGCCTTGGGCAGCTGCTTGAGGGCATACTCCCGCCGCAGGGCGGCGCGTTTATCCGCGCACAGTTCCAGATAGGCAAAACCCCCGGTCCCTCTGGCACGGGTGTACTTTGCGCCGCGTCCGCTCTGGTGGGCGCGCAGGCGGGCGGCAGGGTCGGTGGTCCAGCCGGTGTACAGCGTACCGCCGGTACACCGCACCATATACACAAAGGCGGGCTTTGGCCGGGCGCACGGCTCAGATACGGCCATTGTTCTTTAACACCTGACGGCAGGCGGCAAGAGCGGTCTCCTTATCCTTGGCGGTGATGAGGAAGCGGCTGGCGTGGCAGAAGCTGATGCCCGGGATGCCGCTCTTCTGCTCAATGACCTCCTGCGGCTGGCCGGCCCAGCTCTGGGGGAAGGGCAGCTTGGGACGCTTGGTCTTGTGGTCGGTGACGCACTGGGCGCTCCAGCCGCCGCGCTGGCTGGGGTAGATCACGAACAACGCGTCCGTCTTGTACAGGCCGTTCTTCCACGGCAGATAGCAGGGCAGTACCACGATGCCGTCCCGGGAGTTTTTGTAAGCCTGCTGCACCTTTTCGTCGGCGCGGTTCACGGCGTTGGCGCTGGCGATCTGGTTTTCCAGAATCTGCTTTGCCACGGCCACCGCCTTGAAAAAGCAGGTGTCCTGATCCTCCTTGGAGTCCCACACCGGGTTAAAAAAGCCGATGGCATCGCACAGGCTGTTCTGCTCGCCGGTGTTATCGTTGAGGTCCAGCGGCTGGATGAAGTTCTCGTCAATGAGCCGGGCCTGACGCTCACCCACAAGGCCGGGGCCGAGCACCCGCCACAGCAGGCCGAGGGCCGCATAGGGCACGCCATTGGGGCGGCACTCCCGCGGCTCCTGATGGTGGTCGAACATACCAAAGCCCACATCGTACACGATGCCGTCAAAGCCGTCCGGCACCACAAAGCCGCGGGTGATCTTGATATCCGGGCGCAAAATTTGCAGCAGGGCAGTGGCAAACACATCGTCGGCGTGGAACTTGCCGGCGTGGGTGAAGCCGTTTGCAGGAATTTTCATAGATGTACCTCGTTCCCAATAAAATGTCTGGCAACAGTATAGCACACTTTGCAGAAAGGGACAACGAAAAGCCCCGGAACGGGCACGCCATTCCGGGGCTGTTTGAGCGTATTCTTACTTTTTCTTTGTGGTGCGTGCCTTTTTAGCGGCAGGAGCGGCGGGCTTTTCCGCCGGGGTGGTCTCCGGCTCGCCCAAAGCCAGAATGTTGGTCAGCTCCTTCTGCACGGCGGCGTTGTTGTCGTCGGTGACGGCCAGCACATCGGAGTAGAACTGCTCCATGCCCTCGCGGGTGGAGAAGGTGGCAACGTACATCTGGTTGCCCATGGCGCCGCTCAGCGCGTCCGGCATGCGGTCCACCATGCGTATGTTCTGCTGGTACTTCTGCATGATCTGCTCGTGGCTGTACACAAAGTGCTTGCCGTCGCGGCGGCCTGCAAACGGGCAGTAGAAGTGCTCGCCCACCGGCATATCGGTGCCGCCAAAGGCGATCATGTCCGCCCAGATCTTATACACGTTGGTGGAGCGGGCAAAGTTGATCATATCCGGGGTGAAGCCGCCGCAGGGGCGCATGTTGACCTCCAGCGCCACGATCTGGCCCTTTTTGCCCATGCTGGCCTGATTCTCGGTCATGCGGAAGAATTCAAAGTGGATGAAGCGGCTCTTCACGCCAAAGCTCTTGACGGCGGCACGGCCTGCAGCGCGGGTGTCCTCGGGCAGGTCCTTGATGATGTAGTAGATGGAGTTGTCGTTGTCGTTGACGATATCCATGATGGACATGGGGCTCACGTTGCCGGCCTCAAAGATGGGGTTGCCGTTGGCATCGATGATGGCATCGTAGCTGTTCACCTCGGCCCGGACGAACTCCTCCATGATGTACTCCACATCCGGGTGATGGGCCGTCTTCTGCACGAGGAACTTTTTCAGGTCCTCGTCGCTGGACAGCTTGTGGGTATCGGATGCGCCCACGCCGTTATCCGGCTTTACCACCACCGGGTAGCCCACCTCGTCGATGAACTTCCGGCAGCCCTCGTAATCGTCCACCATGTGGTAGCGTGCGGTGGCGATGCCGGCCTTCTGGTAATACTCCTTCATCTTGCTCTTGTACTTGATGCGGGGCATATCGGAGGTCTGGAAGCCGGAGGTGATGTGGAAATCGGTGCGCAGGGCTGCGTCCCTCTCCAGCCAGTATTCATTGTTGGACTCCAGCCAGTCGATTCGGCCATACTTGAATGCAAAGAAGGCCACGGCGCGGTAGACCTCGTCGTAGTTTTCCAGACTGCCCACCTTGTAGTACTCGTTCAGGCTGTCCTTCAGCTCCGGCTTCAGCTCATCGTAGGGCTGGTCGCCGATGCCCAGCACGTTCATGCCGTTGTTTTTCAGCTCACGGCAGAACTGCCAGTAGTTGGTGGGGAAGTTGGGCGAAATAAAAATAAAATTCTGCATGGTTTTACGATTCCTCTTTCCTCTATAAAAACTCCCTCCGTCACGGCTTCGCCGTGCCAGCTCCCTCCGGGAGGGAGGCGTCCCTCTCAGTCAACGCTTACAGCGTTGCCAGCTCCCCCGAAGGGGGAGCTTATTTGCTGCAAACCGTCAGATGCATCAAAGCTCGCCCTTCGGGAGAGCTGGCGCGTCAGCGCCTGAGAGGGTTTGTTTTACTGCTCGCCCAGAATATACGGCATGTAATATGCAGTCTGCTTATACCACCAGTTCCAGTCGTGGTTGACATCGTGGCCCCACAGGTCCACCCAGATGGGGATGTTCTTGGCCTCGAAGATGCGCTTGAGGAACCATGTGGTGTCCGGCCGTTCCCAGTCGCCCTGACCACAGCAGATGACCGCCTTCTGGCTGCGGTACAGCTGCATGTAGGGGTGATCCTCCGGGAAGTTCTTCATGTAGTCCACGGGCGAGTTCATGTACACCAGCTCGTCCATATAATTGCCGAAGCCATAGTGGGCCGTGTAGATGCCGCTGAGGGCCAGACAGCCGCAGAACACATCCGGGCGGCGCAGGTACAGGTTGACCGCATGGGTAGCGCCCAGACTGCAGCCAAAGGCAATGACACCGGGCAGGTCGTCCCAGCCGTTGCGCTCCTTGGCCAGATACTGGATCTTGGGCACAGCCTCCTCCACGATATAGCGCAGCCACTGCTCATAGCGGCGGATGCGCCAATAGGGGTCACCCTGCGTGTCGGACCAGGTCTCCTTGTCCATGGTATCAATGGAGATCACCATGATCTTACCGGCATCGATCCATGGGGCAAGGGTGTCGGCCATGTGGAAGTTCTCAAAATCGAAGAAGCGGCCATCCTGACAGGGGATGTACAGCATCGGGCGGCCTGCGTGGCCGTAAATTTTGCACTCCATGTCGCGGCCCAGCGCCGGGCTGTAGTCCTTAAAATACTGCATTTCCATGGTGTTTCCTCCTTTTAGGGTTTACTCCTCCACCTCATACATCAGAGTATGGAACATAAAGGGCAGCTGTTTTTCCCAGCTGGCTTCGCTGTGGGTGCCGCCGGGCACGATGCGGCTGGTAAGGTGGATGCCCCGGGTCATGACCTTTGCGCACATCTCTGCAAAGCCGCAGCGCATCCCGTCGTGGTTGCCCATCTCGCGGGAGCCGTAGTCCATGTACAGCACGGTGCCCGGCTCCAGCTTTGCGCGGCCCACAAGGCCGGAAAGCTTTTCCGGCGACACCCAGATGGACGGCGACAGCGCCGCCGCACGGCTGAAAGTGTCGTTGTACTGCAAAAGGGCGTACAGGCTCATCAGGCCGCCCATGCTGCTGCCGCCGATAAAGGTGTGCTCCCGGTCGGGCAGGGTGCGGAAGTTGCGGTCGATGAAGGGTTTGAACCGATGGATATACCAGCTCATGGTAGCCTGACCCGTGCCGTCGAAGTGGCCGAACTGCGGGTCGTCGAACCGGTAGGGCGAATACTCCACCAGCCGTTCGTTGTTGGCTCCGGCGTTGCACTCCACCGCCGCCACGATCAGCGGGGTGTCGGTGTAGTCCAGATAATCGGCCACGCCCCAGCTTTTGCCAAAGGTGGCATCCTCGTCAAAAAAGACGTTCTGACCGTCGAACATATACAGCACCGGATACCGGCGGTCGGGGTCAGCTTCATACATCGTGGGCAGATAAACATATACTCTGCGCTGCTCGGTGCCGTTGACGGCAGGGTAGCTCACGCTCCATTTTTTGACCATGGGTCCATTCCTCTCAATCTTTCCCGCACGCCTGCCGCAATGCAGGCCGCTGTTCTGTTTTCAGTTTAGCACTGCAGGGCACAGAAAGCAATTGCGCCGGGAAATTTTGGAGGTTTGACGGAGAGGCGGCTTGCCCTCTCAGCCACGCTTCGCGTGTCAGCTCCCCCAAAGGGGGAGCCCTTGGCAAAACCGGAAACGTTACCGTACTGCCAAGGCCTCTCCCTTTGACAGATTTCCCCCGGTCGGGGGAAGATGTCGCGCAAGCGACAGAAAGGGGAACGAGGTGGATGCGAGCAAAGCGAGCAGACGGAGAGGGCGAGGACGTTATCCTAATATACGGCAAACGCCGCCGAGCGGAGGCCTGGCGGCGTTTGCTGCTATTCTGAATAAAAAGGTTCTCTCCGGAGAATCGGGATCAGTTCTTTTTCTCAACAGGCACGATCCAGCCCTTGGTATCGGGGATCTTGCCCCACTGCATACCGGTCATGGTGTCGTACAGCTTCTGGGTGACAGGGCCGATCTTGCCGTCGCCGATGTAGGCGTGCTCGCCCTTCCAGACCAGCTCCTTGACGGGGGAGACGACAGCGGCGGTACCGGTGCCGAACACCTCTTCCAGCTTGCCTTCGCGGGCAGCAGCCATGATGTCGGCAATGGCGATCTTGCCCTCGACGACCTCATAGCCCCAGTCCTTCAGCAGCTCGATGCAGCTGCGGCGGGTAACGCCGGGCAGAACGGTGCCGACGGTAGCAGCGGTGTACACCTTGCCGTCGATCTTGAACATGATGTTCATGCTGCCAACTTCCTCGACGTACTTCTTCTCCACGCCGTCCAGCCACAGCACCTGTGCGTAGCCCTGCTCCTCGGCCAACTCACCGGCCTTGATGGAAGCAGCGTAGTTGCCGCCGCACTTGGTGAAGCCGGTCAGGCCGGGAGCGGCACGGATGTACTCGTCTTCAACATAGATGCGGACGGGGTTGATGCCCTCGGCATAGTAAGCGCCCGAGGGAGCGCAGATGATGCAGAAAATGTAGTGCTTGGAAGCGTGCACACCCAGACCCACGTCGTTTGCGAACACGAAGGGACGGATATACAGGGAAGCACCGTCGGAATGGGGCACCCAGTCACGGTCCACGTCCACCAGCGTCTCAACGGCCTGAATGTAGTCTTCCACAGGGATCTTGGGGATGCACAGACGGTCGGCGGAGTCCTGGAAACGCTTTGCGTTGCAGTCCGGGCGGAACAGCTGGACGGTATCATCGGCCGTGCGGTATGCCTTCATGCCCTCAAAGATCTCCTGAGCGTAGTGGAACACGACAGTAGCCGGGTCCAGTTCAAAGGGGCCGTAGGGGACAATGCGGGCATCGTGCCAGCCTTTGCCCTCGGTGTAATCCATCACGAACATATGGTCGGTGAACTTCTTGCCAAAACCCAGATTGCTCTCGTCAGGCTTTGCCTTCGGAGCAGTGGTACGGGTGATCTTGATATCCAACATGATTTATTTTCCCTCTTTCCTGATCTCGGGCGCAGCGAGTGAAAACGCGCCCGCAAACACCGAATGTTGTTTTCTATTATAATAATATGAATGTGATTTACAAGGAAACGAAAAATCTTTCATCTTTGGACAGGTTAAGTTGCGCTAAATTGCCTGCTTTTCCATGTGCAAACTGCCCAAAATATGATACAATGAGGGCATAAGCCGGATCTTACAGGCTCAGAAAGGAGCTTTTGCACAATGATAAAAGGTGTTATTTTTGATATGGACGGGCTGATGTTCGACACCGAGCGCATCTGGGCCACCCTGTGGAAGCCCGCACTGGCCACACTGGGCCTTCCTTATAAGGAAGGGCTGGACGCTGCCGCGCGCGGCTCGGCAGGCGATTCCATGCGGGCCGTGCTGCGCCGCTTCTACGGCCCGGACTGCGACACCGATGCCATCATGGATGCCCTGCACGCGCAGGCAGAGACGGCCTTTCAGGCACCGCCGCCCAAAAAGCCGGGTCTGGATGAACTCATCGCCTATCTGGAATCGCAGCACATTCCCATGGTGGTGGCTTCCTCCAGCCGGATGGCATCCATCCTGCGGCACCTCAACAACTGGCACATGACCAGCCATTTCAAGGCCCTCATCTCCGGCGAGCAGTTCTCTGCGTCCAAGCCCGACCCGGAGATCTTCCTCACCGCGGCCAAGGCGCTGGGCACCACCCCGGCTGAAACGCTGGTACTGGAGGACAGCTACAACGGCGTGCGCGCCGGTGCGCGGGGCGGCTTTGTCACCGTGATGGTGCCGGACCTTGCCCCCGCCGACGACGAGATGCGCCGTCTGTACACCGCCGAGTGCAAAGACCTGCGCGAGGTGAAAAAGATGCTGGAGGAGGGGAAGCTTCTTTCCGAAACCTGAAATATACAGTTGGTCTTTTACATTTTCACGCTAAAAAAGTGGAGAACATCCTCAAGGAAGTCTTTGCCCGCCTTATCCAGCAGTCCTCCCGTGTGGAGCTGGGCAAGAAATTTGAAAGCGGCTTCTATGCCAAGCCCGACACCCCCAGCCCGCAGGCTGTACCCGCCGCAGGCGAACCCACCGTCTCCATGACGGCTCTTTTGGAATTGCTGAAGGATGCCGACCCGGAAATGAAGGCAAAGCTGCGCTTGGCCCTGCTCACCTGATGCAAAAAAGGGCACTGATTGCAATGCAATACAGCGCCCTACATCATCGGACATGGATAACACCGACCGTGCAGAAACCGTGCAGCCATGGCTTACAAAACAAAAAAGCCATGAAATCTTTCGATTTCACGGCATTTTCTGGTGCGATGGAAGGGACTCGAACCCCCGGCCTACTGATTCGTAGGAACCGAATGGCACATTTTGTCCATTTCATCATTTGGCGGCAGAACGTCATTTCAATCGAATCAGCGTTATTTTGCCGTTGTTATCCTGTTGCATTCTTTGCATTGCTTGCACGTCTTTGCACCTGTTATCCATCCTTGCGATGTGCAGAAAATGTGCAAAAGTGTGCAGAGCTAAAATCAGCCCGACAAAACAGGCTGTTTCGCACAGCCCCAAAAGCTGGATTTCAACGGTATTTATTGTGCAAAATCTTCCAGTTTTATCCAAACAACAATCTTACATGAGACACCGGTTCTATGGCAGGGTTTAGGACATCCGAACAGACACCGTTTGATATAGAAATGAGGTTCGCCATGAATAAACTGCTTTCCTGCCGCTACAACATGGACACCAACCGGGTGGAAGCCCGGTTCGAGGATGGCACCACCCTTGCCATCGACTGCATCGCCGTCGAGGATGAGTATGGCAACACCCCGGCACAGCGGGCAGAGCTGGACTGGCTGCTCTACAACAAGCCCTTGGAGTATGCACAGCTTGTGCTGGGTGGAGAGGTGGATCATTACTCTGCCTTGGAGTTAATGACAGGCACTGCAAACATCATAACAATGTACAGCAGTGACACGACAAAGGTGCAGGTACCGGCAGCGGTCAGCAGCTTTTTCAGCGGATTCAGACCAAGGCTAGCAATGTAGCAGCCCAGCAGCAGGATGCAGAAGGTCGCCAGTTGGATGTACAGGGTGGGGACAGAATCGTAACTTTCCGCATTGCGGAAGATCGCCCAGCTCAAGGCTTTCAAAAAGCCGCTGCCTTTGCTGGCAATATAGGTGATGTGGCAGGCCCAGTAGGTTCAGCCTGCATAATAGGCCAGCTTTACATTGGTGGTCTAGTGCAGCCATGAGCTAACGCTGCCCTCACTCTTGACCGTAAAATCCAGCTCGCCGACCATCAGGGCATAAGGAACAAAGTAACGCGCAAACATCTGGATCCAGCTGAAGATGATCTGCGGACCATTGAAGTACACAAAGTCATTTGTGACACTGCCGAATCCCCATACGGTTGAGAATGTCATAAACGCAAGGATCAGCCATGTGATTTTGGTGGTTTCTTTTGTCGCTGACCTGCAAACAGCCTCCTCTTTCTTTTTGATCTTCAAGTAAAACGGTCAGACTTTTTTCGTCAAAACTATATTATTTAACCAAACAACGATATATTTTGATTGATTTCTATGCCAGTATAGCATAATTGACCACCCGTAATTTAGGTAGTCAACCAAATTGCTGCGATATTGATGTTCTGTATGTTGCATTTTTAAGGCTGTAGCAAAAAACAGGGCATATCCCTCAACGAAGGGGTACGCCCTGCTTTTTATCTCTGAATCTTTGGCCTGCGTGTTATGAGTCGCTGCAGCGCAGTCTGGCCCGTTCTGCCCGCTTTGCTCGTTGTGATTTTTCATACTGCACGAAATGCCTTCTATTTCTATTATTTATTACTTTTGAGGCAGTTCCGTTTTTCCACCTTTGGCATTGCGCTCCTTTTTCACCTTCTGGTCAAAGCCCTGACGACTGTTGCTCAAGTGAGCGACCATCAGTCGGTAGGCTTCGTCCCCGTCGTGGGCTGCCACCGCTTTGTAGATCTCTCCGTGAATGGACACCCGGGGACCGTTAGACAGACGGGGAACCAGCAGGCTGTAAGATGCCCGCACCGATTTGATAATCACCGGAAGCATCCGCTCAAAGACGGGGTTTTTGCTCATGCGGCACAGGAAGGTGTGGAAGGCAATGTCCTTGGCGGTGATGGCCTGGATCACCTCCGGGGTGGTTTTCTTTCCCTGCAGCTGCGCATCCAGCTCGTCGATATCCTCGGCTAACTGCTTCAGGAGCACCAGCTCTTCCGCATCGCCACGCTGGGCGGCAAGACGACAAACAGAAGGCTCCAGGATCTGTCGAGCCTCAAACAGATAGGTGTTCAAATCATCACTGGCGATAAAGCGTAGCCCCAAAGGATCGTCAGACAGGCCCGGCACGGCGCTGACAAAAGTGCCGCAGCCACGGCGGATTTCCAGAACATCCCGAGACACCAGCGTTTTGATTGCTTCCCGGATGGTGATGCGGCTGACGTCAAAGGTCTGCATCAGCTCCTGCTCTGGGGGGATCTGACTGCCGACCTGCCAGTTGCCGCAGATAATCTGATTTTCAATTTTGTTTGCCACGATGGCAGAGAGCGTTTTATTAGAAGACATGGGTAATGGCTCCGTTCTCTGATCCTTTCCAGGATTGAATTTGGTGCGGGAATTTATGTGAGATCCCTATAAAAAGTCTTTGAATATAGTATAAATGGTTCGCAGGCAAATGTCAACGCTGAACGTAGAACGTCATACGTATGATATTGATTGTGACTTTTCGACAAAAAAGGCCGCTTCAGTTTATGAAAGGTTCCATCTTGTAAAATCGTAAACAATCTGTTAAGCTTTACACATAAGACATATGACGAGTGTCATATGATGAATTATATTTTGGAGGAGAGACTATGGACATTCTGTACGTGATTCTCACAGCGCTCCTGGTTGTCGCTGCCGTAACCATGATCCTGAAAAAGGTCGATACTCGGTTGACCTTCCTGTTTTTGGGCGTCATCGGTCTGGCTGCCGCTACCATCGTCACCGGCCAATCTGTGCTGGGTGACTCCACCACCGGCAATGTATGGCTGGACATTTTTGATGTGATCCGCGCCAAATTTGTCAGCACCATTTCCGGCACCGGTATCCGCCTGATGATGATCGGCGGCTACGTCATGCTGATGAACCACACCAAAGCGGCTGATGTGCTGGCCCTTGGCGCCAGCAAACTGCTGAAACCCATTAAGAACCCCTACATCGTGCTGGCTCTGGTTTACATGATCGGCGCTGTGCTAAAGATTTTTATCACCAGCCAGATCGCCCTTGGCCTGCTGTTTATGGCTACCATGTTCCCCATCCTGACCCGGATGGGCGTCAGCAAACTCAGCGCGGCGGCTGCCTGCGTGGCCATCGGCGGTATGGACCTTGGCCCCAACGACTCCACCGGCATCTTTGCCGCCACCGAGATCCTAAACTGCACCCCTATGGATTGGTTTACCAACTACGAGCTGATCATTGGACCGGTGATCATCGTCTGCGTCGGCATTTTCATGGGTATCTGGTTCCAGTATATGGATAAGAAGGAGTTCGGCGGTCTGGTGATCCCCGAAGAAGCCAAGGAGGACATGAAGATCTCTGACCTCGGTGTGCCCGCCTTCTACGGCGTCTTCCCCCTGATCCCCCTGACGCTGGTAGTCGTGTTCAGCTTTGTGGACGGCATAAAGATGGACGTTATCACCGCCCACATCATCTGCTTCTTCCTGTTCTTCATCGTGGACCTAATCGTAAAAAAGGACATGAACCGCCTGCAGGATAACCTGAAAAAGCTGTGGGTCTGGATGGGCAACTACTTCAACAACATCATCGTTCTGATTTCTGTCGCCTCTGTTTTTGCCGAAGCCATCAAGAAACTGAAGGGCATCGACGTTCTGTGCGGCATGCTGTCCCACATCGGCGGCGCCGTGATCATCGTGGCCATTGCGATGGCCGCCATCCAGATCGGCACCGCGCTGCTCACCGGCTCTTCCAACGCTCCCTGGTACGCTTTCGGTTCGATGGGTGCGGATATGGCCGCAACGCTTGGCGTACACAACGGTCTGCTGCTGGTGCCCATGCATCTGACCGGCGGCCTGTCCCGCTGCTTCTCTCCCTTCTGCGGCGCGATGATTGCCGTGTCCGGCATGGTGGAGACAGAGCCGATGGCCCTGTGCAAGCGCAACGCCGTTCCCATGCTGTTCGGCGTGCTGGTCTGCTTTATCGCAACCTTTGTTGTATTCGGACTTTGATTTTTACTCTGTTTTTTGAGGTGAAATGCTATGAGACACAATTTTGACGAGATCATCAACCGGCGAGTCTCCGAGTGCAAGAAGTACGAGGCTGCCTGCTATCCAGAGGACGTGCTCCCGATGTGGATCGCGGATACGGACTTTGCCGTACCGGCAGAAATTTCCGAGGCCATCCAGCAGCGGGCAAAGCACCCCTGCTTCGGCTATCCCATTGAGTCCTTTGAGTTTGAAGAGGCGGCAGCGCGCTGGGAGCGCGTCCGCTTTGGCTGGAACGTGGATCCTCACTGGGTCAAGTACGCCAACGGTGTTCTTCCGTTCTTGATGTACGCCATCCGAGCCTATTCTTATCCCGGCGACAAGGTGGTCATTCAGCCCCCGGTTTACCCGCCCTTCTCCGCTATCGTACGCAACAACGGCCGCCAGCTGCTGGAGAACCGCCTTGTGCAGGACGAAAACGGCAAATATCAAATTGATTTTGACGATCTGGAGAAGAAGCTGAAGGATCCCCGCACCAAGCTGTTCTTTATGTCCAACCCCCACAACCCCGCTATGCGCTGCTTCACCCTTGAAGAGCTGAAGCGGATCGGTGAGCTGTGCCTGAAGTACAACGTACTGGTAATCTCTGACGAGATCCACTGCGATCTGACTTATCAAGGTTACAAGCACATTCCCTTTGGTTCCATCAGCGAGGAGTTTGCAAACAACTGCATCGTCCTGATTAACCCCAGTAAAACCTTTAACATTGCCGGGTTCCGTACCGGAGCGGCCATCATCCCCAACAAACGCATCCGGGACAACATCGAAATCACGATCGTAAACAACAAAAACTATGGCCGCACGATCTTTGGCATGCTTACCTTTGTCACGGCCTACACCAAGTGCGACTATTACGCGGATGAGATGATGCAGTATCTGCAGCAGAGTCGGGATATGATGATGGCTTATATGAAGGAGCGCATCCCCCGCATCAAGCTAGCAGAACCGGAAGCGACCTATCTGATGTGGCTGGACTGCCGGGATCTGAATATGACCCAGGACGAACTGAAGGCATTCATGTTCAACAAAGCAAAGCTGGGCCTGAACGACGGCGCCACCTTCGGTACAGGCGGCACCGGCTTCATGCGCATGAACATCGCTTGTCCGCGGTCCACCGTGGAACAGGCGCTGGAGCAGCTGGAAAAGGCTGTAAACGCGCTGTAATATCCTGAAATGCACAGGCCGGGTTCGCTTTAGAGGGTTCGGTCTGTGTCACTTGTACTTTTTGCGTCAATCTGGTATGATAAAAACGTTTTCTCTTGCATCGAAAATCGAAAGGAGACGACCCATGAAAAAACGAATCCTTGCAGCGTTGCTTGTTTTCGTTGCATTATTGACCGGATGCAGCAGGAAGGAAACGACCGGACAGTGGCCGTCTCAAAAGATCGAGATCGACGTCTGTTACACCGCGGGCGGCACGGCGGATACCGTTGCCCGGCAGCTGTCAGCGCTCATGTCCCAGCAGCTGTCTACCACCTTCAATCTGGTAAACGTTACCGGCGGTTCCGGTTCTATTGCCGGCCAACAGGTGTACGCTGCCGCTCATGACGGCTATACCTGGCTGGGAGATGTGGCGCACACGGTATCTGGCTGGCGCACCCTTGGGTATGCCGATCTGGGCTGGGAGGATTTCTACGGCTTCTATGCAGCCTCTTCCCCTTATGTACTGTTTGTTTCCGGCAATTCTCCCTACCAGACCGCACAGCAGCTGTTTGACGCCATGCGGGGGGACCCCTCCATGAAGTGGGGCAACGCCGGTCTGGGAAGCATTAACCAACTGACCGGCTCGCTGATGCTGGAAAAGCTGGGCCTGAAGGGCAATTCCGTTCCCTACGACGGCGGCCGTTCCGCCGCCATCAAAGTGGTAGCCGGGGAAGTGACCTGGTCTTGGTGCGGTTTGTCCGATATTCTGGATCTGGCACAGAGCGGCGATATCCGCATTCTGGGCATCTGCGACAGCAGCCCCCGGGAGATCGACTGTGCAAAGGGGAATTATACCGTACCCAGCCTTCTGGACGACTACCCCGAGTTGAGCGATCTTCAGGGATTGCTGTATTGGGGCTTCCGGGTTTCCCGAGATACACCGGCAGACGCCGTGGCAAAGATCCGCGACGCATTCCAGAGTACTGTGGACAGCAAAGAGTGGGCGCAGTTTTGCCAGACCAAAGGGCTGGAGCCTGCGGCAATAATCGGCACAGAGAGCGACGAAATATGTGCAAAGCTGGAATCCATCTATGCATGGGGTCTGTATGACGCCGGGATCTCTACAATCAACCCGGCCGATTACCAGATCCCAAGGATCGAGGATTTCTCGTTCCCAGCCAATGACCGCACGGCTGCGGCGCAGGCATGGCCGGAATAGGAGAGCGCATTATGGATAAGAAAAAACTGCGCCAGTGTGCAGAAGGCTTGATCGTGACGGCAGCGGGACTGGGATACGTCCTCCTCTCTCTCGGCATCCGCAGAAATCCCGTAAAAACCGACGGTTTTTGGGGCTTGCTGACGGAAGCTAAATTCCTGCCGCTGTTGCTGTCTGCCATGCTCACCCTGCAAGGCGTGCGTCTGACAGCAGCGCTTTGGAAGGGGCAGGAGGTTTCGGCAGGCGGCCATAGCATAACAAAAAGATCCGTTTCTGTGGTCCTGCTGACACTTGCCTATTTGCTGTTGATTTCCAAAGTAGGTTTTACCCTGCCGACCGCGGCGTATTTAACGGCCATCCTGTTTCTATTGAACCGAGGCAGGCGTCCACTGGAGCTGCTATTGCTCAGCGGAGTGTACTGTCTGGCGGCTCTCTTGTTGATCCCCGGCGTGCTGGGATTGCAGCTTTTGTAAAATGGGAGAATGCACATGTTTTCTGAATGGCTCTATCTGCCCGAGGCGGCAGCTGCGTTTCTGTGCGATCCGGGCGTCTGGCTGTTCCTGATCGGCGGCGTGTTTCTGGGCTTTGTTGTCGGCGTCGTGCCAGGACTTGGGCCGACGATGGGCATGGCGCTTTGCCTTGGGCTGGTATTCCACTTGGAGTACACCCACGGTATGGCACTGCTCGTGGGCATTTTTGTGGCCTCGTGCGGTTCTGGCGGCATTACCGCCAGCCTGATCAACATCCCCGGCACACCCGCAGCAGCGGCGACCTGTCTGGATGGCAACGCCCTGACAAAGCAGGGCAGAGGCCGGGAGGCCGTAGGTTATTCCATTGCAGCGTCTGTTGTGGGAACGCTTGTGGGCACGATCCTTATCTTCCTGATCCAGCCCTTCGTGACTGGCATCGCCCTGAAGTTTGGCGATTGGGAGACCTTTCTGTTCTGCGTTTTCGGTCTGCTCATCTGCGGCTCTATTTCTGGCGGCAGCCGGCGGCGGGGGTGGATTGCCGCCTTGGCGGGGTGCCTGCTGTCTCTGACCGGAGCGGATGGGGTACAGTCCGTGCTGCGCTTCACCTTTGGGCGCGGAGAATTGTTGTCGGGCTTCAACAGCGTTATCGCCATGCTAGGGCTGTTTGGCCTTGGAGAGGTTCTCTACACGCTGTGCGCTCCCGAACCGGAGCGGACCGTGGAAAAGACCGGCTTTCCACTCATCAACTGGACGGTCTTGAAAGCCAATCTTGGCAACATGCTCCGTTCCGCTCTGGCGGGATTGTGGATTGGCTTCATCCCGGGCATCGGCGAGTCTGCCGCTTGCTGGTTTTCCTACGATCTTGCCAAGCGCTCCTCCAAGCAAAAAGAGAAGTTCGGCCACGGCTCCGAGGAAGGGATCATTGCGGCGGAAGTCGCCAACAATGCCTGCTCGGCCGGTGCGCTGATCCCGGCTCTGTCGCTCGGGATCCCCGGCAGTTCCACAGCGGCGATCTTTCTGTCGGCTATGTTCATCATGAATCTGCGTCCCGGCCCCACGCTTCTGATCGAGTCACCGGGCATCCTCTGTGGGCTGTGCCTGTTATTGCTGATGGCCGCAGCGGCAATGGGTGTCGTCTCCTTCCTGTGTTCCAAGCTGACGATCCGCATCCTGACCATTCCCCAAAGTCTTCTGATGCCGCTGGTGGCGGTGCTGTGCGCAATAGGCGCTTACAGTGCCATAGGAACACCGTTTGCCCTGATCCAGCTATCGCTTTTTGGTCTGCTGGGATATCTGATGAAACTGTATCGCTACCCGATCGCACCGTTTGTGCTGGGCCTTTTGGTTGGACCCACTGCAGACACCTCCCTGCGACGGGCGCTGATGCAGTACTCCGACAACATTTTCGGACTAATCTGCCGTCCTTTTGGGTTGGGCCTGATGGCAGTGCTTGCACTGCTGTTTGTGCTGAGCCTGAAAAGTGAACGTGCAGTCCGCAAGCAACAATAGAAAGGAAAGAAGTGTCATGTCCAACAAAGCAATTTATACAGCCGCTGCTCCTTCGGCCATCGGTCCCTACTCTCAAGGGATCTCCGCCAGGGAATATGCATTCATTTCCGGTCAGCTGCCCATTGATCCCGCTACCGGCGCCTTCCCCAGTGAGGACATTGCAGCGCAGACTAGGCAGTCGCTCCTGAACCTGAAGGCAATCATCGAGGCCAACGGTATGACAATGGCAGACGTAGTAAAGACCACCGTGCTACTGGCAGACATCAACGAGTTCGGTGCCATGAACGAAGTGTACGGCGAATTTTTTGCAGAGCCTTATCCGGCCCGCGCAGCCTTTCAGGTAGCAGCACTTCCAAAGAATGCAAGGGTAGAGATCGAAGCCGTCGCCGTCAAACGCTGACGGATCGCTTTGATGAAAGACAGCCGAACGGCGCACTGCATCCAAGGTGTGTTCTGTCAAACAGACAGAATAATAGGTTTATAATAGTTTTGGGGTCGGGATTTTTCCCGACCCCAGTATTTGTTTAGAATTTGCTTCTTCCGCTCCGCTGTTTTGAAGCAGCCGCAGCATGTTCTGACACAAATCACATGAACCGTGCGCCGACCGTGCAGAAACCGTGCGCCCATGCTCTGATACCATATATAATGATGATGCCGCCCACCTGTGGAGACCCACGGTGGGCGGGCATTTTGCGTTTTCAGATGGACTGGAATCCTTTGCCGATGATCTTGCTGGAGTTGACAATGGTCAGAGTCCTCCCGGCGCAGGAAATCCCGCAGCAGCCCTGCCTGCCGCCGGGTCAGCGCCACCATGATCATGGTGCGGGGCTCGCCGGTGTACACGCCGGTAGCGTCCTGCTGGGTCGCTGTGCGTCCCAGTGTTTCCGTAACGAAATGCCGGATGGGCTCCGGCCTTGAGGTGATGACCGTATTCCCAAAAGTGGGGACATCTTCACAGGTGGGTGCACCTTCTGCCAGGAAGCCGCCGGGCACCACAATTCTGTGATAGTGCTATCAGGCAGACCGGGCAAAGGGTCGTAATTGGGTTACGCTCAATTTTGAGCGCATCCAACACCAGCGCAATTTTACGCCGATCTATGGCAGTCCGTCAGATTGACCCCATCGCCGCTTGTGTCGGGGTGTGAATCTGGTTCATGCCCTTTTCCCCACAGGTGGAGAAAGCTGCTCTGACATATCAACAGTTCAGATTGTAGGTAGGTGGGTCGTGAAACACTACACACCCAGCCCATAGCAGGGGTGAGGATTGCCCATTATACAGCCGTATGATATAGGGCAAAGCATACAGAACAGGGGCGTACACTGTCGCACAAACAGGTTTTTCTTGAATTTGTCGCATTTTTGTCACACTTTCCAGCCATTTTGACAGCTATATAAAGCAAGAAATCCCACGATTTACACCGTATTTTCAACGGTCAATCGTGGGATTTTACTTGGTGCGATGGAAGGGACTCGAACCCCCGGCCTACTGATTCGTAGCGCACGCCGGGCGATTCCCTCAATTTTTGGAAGTTACGTTTTAACGTCATCTCTCAGCGATGCATCGCAAGTTTTGAGCTTGGAGTTTCTGCACCCTTTGTCCGATTTTGCAACGATTTGCACCCTTTGCACGTTTTGAGACCGTGCAAAAACCGTGCAGAAACCGTGCACTTACTCCCGGACAAATGAAAAATCGATTTATCCGACAACGACTTGACGGCATTGGTTCGAGTGACCGCACACCAAAAATCAAGTTCGGTCAGTATCCATACGCTAGGGCACCGCCATCCACGGCAAAATCCTGACCTGTGATGTAGGAGGCTCCATCGCCCACCAGGAACTCGGCCATCTTGCCCAGATCGCGGGTATCGCCGTAAGCATGCAGGGGCATCCGGTTCAGGATCTTCTGCTCACGGGCGGCGTCCACCACCTGCTCGTTCATCTTGCTGCGGAACCAGCCCGGTGCGATGCTGTTGACGGTGATGTTGTCCCCGGCCCACTCCACAGCCAGTGCGCGGGTCATAGCCAAAACAGCGCCCTTGCTGGTGCAGTAGGGCACCACCTCGCTGAAGCCCAGATGTGCGCTCATGCTGGTGATGTTGATGATGCGGCCCTTGTCCGCGCTCTTCTTCAGGTAGGGGTAGCAGACAACGCTCATCTCAAACAAATACTTGACGTTCACGTTCATGATGTTGTCAAACTGTTCCATAGGGAAGTTTTCGGCACGGCATTTATAGCTGACGCCTGCATTGTTCACCAGAAAATCAAGGCAGCCATTGTGCTTTGCGGCAAGCTCTGCCACCATAGCCTTCATGGCTTCTACATCGCCCACATCGCCCTTCAGGTGGACAACGCCCGATGCGCTTTCTCCCACGCCCTCTTTGGGCCTGCCGGTACGGCTGATCACGTAAACCGTTGCGCCGGCCTCTGCCAGCACATTTGCGATCTGGAAACCAATGCCGCTGCTGCCGCCGGTGACGATGCCGGCCTTACCCTTCAGATCTGCCATAATAAATCCTCCTATCAAACCTTAACGTTGAAGCCAAAGAACTCATTCACATTGTTGAAGCAGACATTCTCGATGGTCTTTTTCAGCTCTTCCTCACCGGAGAAATACTCTCCGCGCTCCACCAGACTGCCCAGATAACTGCACAGCACGCGGCGGTACAGCTCATGACGGGGATAGGAGATAAAGCTGCGGCTGTCGGTCAGCATGCCGACCGACAGTGAGACCGGGTACAGGTTTGCACAGGCCTCGAACTGGCGCTGGATGCCAAAGGCCTGATCGTTGAACCACCAGGGTGCGCCCAGCTGAACTTTTGCCTTGGTGCCATTATCGCAGAAGCCTGCGGCTAAGATCGCCCAGGTCTCAATCTTGGTGCCGTCCAGCGGGTAGATGATGGTTTTGGGCAGTTCGCCGATGGTGGTCAGGTTGTTCAGCAGCTCGCCAACACCCTTGACCGGTGCGGCATCGTCGCAGCAATCAAAACCAGTGGACTGGCCCACGCTCTTCACATGGCTGGTGTTGGCATCCAGATAGGTGCCGATATGCAGCTGCATAACGTAGTGGTTGCGGTTGTAGATACGGGCCATCTCGAACAGGAATGCGCTCTGGTACTGGTCGATCTCATGCTGGGTCAGCTTGCCGCCGCTGCGTGCCTTGGCAAAGATGCCCTCTACCTCGGCGGGGGTGTAATCTGCCCAGTTGAAGTAGGGGATGCCGTCGTCACTGACGGTGGTGCCGGTGATCTGCTGGAAATACTGCAAACGCTTTTCCAATGCGGTGAGCATCTCGGCAAAGCTGTCGATGGGCTGCTCCGCAGCAGCAGAAAGCTTTGCCAGATAAGCAGCAAAATCGGCGTTGGCGCAGAACATGGCCTTATCGGGGCGGAAGGCGGTGATCACGCGGGTGAACATCTTTTCCTCGTTCAGAACCTTGTGGTAGCGCAGGTCGTCGATGGGGTCTTCGGTGGTGGAGACCAGACGCACATTGCTGTGCTCCATGCACCAGCGGCGTGTCATGTGCTTTTCGGTGATAAGCTTTTTGGTGCGGTCATAAATTTCCTGTGCATTGGCTGCGGTCAGGGGTTCGTCGATGTCGAAGTAGCGCTTCAGCTCCAGTGCACACCAGATATAGATGGGATTGCCCACCAGCTGGGGCAGAATTTCGGCAAACTTCATGTACTTTTCGTAGTAGCTGGCGTCACCGGTGATGTACTTCTCGTCGATGCCAAAGGTGCGCATACAGCGCCACTTGTAGTGGTCGCCGCGCAGCCACATCTCGCCCAGATCTTCAAACTCCTTGTTCTCGGCGATCTCCACGGGCTGAAGATGGCAATGGTAATCGATGATCGGCATATGCTCTGCATACTTGTGGTAGAGCATCTTGCCGGTCTCATTGGTGAGGAACAGCTCTTCGCTGAAACGATCATTCATAACAAATATCCTCCAAAAATGCCCACCCGTCTGTTCAGGAGATGGGTGGGCTCATTTCATCAGAATCCGATCAGAGCGCCGCCGTCAACAGGGATGCAGGTACCGCTGATATAGCGGGCTGCGTCACTGCACAGGAACGCTGCACACATGCCGACATCCATAGGGTCGCCCACGCTCTTGGCGGGGATGCGGCCCATGATCTTGGCCAGACGCGGCGGGTCGTTGTCGGTAGCTTTGTGGAACATGGGGGTGTCGATCCAGCCCGGAGCAATGGCGTTGACGGTGATGCCGTACTCGGCCAGTTCAGCGGTCAGGGTGTGGATCAGGCCCAGATAGCCGGCCTTTGCGGTGGAGTAGCCTGCCACCTGGGGCTGGCCGATGTAGCTGGTCATGCTGGCCTGGAAGATGATGCGGCCATGACCCTGCTCCTTCATCTGGGGAACAAAAGCCTTGGTCAGTGCGAATGCACCCACCAGATGCACATCCAGAACGCGCTTGTAGTCGTCCACGGTCATATCCCAGATGAACTTCTTGCAATGGTTGCCTGCGTTGTTCACAAGGATGCTCACGGGACCCTGCTCAGCGGTGATCTTATCGGCCAGTTCCTGAGCGTGGTCGGTATCGGTGATATTGAACTGATAGTACACAGCCTTGCCGCCAAACTCTGCCAGAGTATCGGCCACCAGCTCAGGAGCACGGGAAGCCACAACGGCCACCTTTGCGCCTGCGGAAACAAGACAGCGGGTAATGGCAAGACCCAGACCGGTGGCACCGCCGGTGACGACGGTGACCTGACCGGACAGGTCGTACCAGTTCTTGATGCTGAAATCCTTCACCTGTTCTTCGGTAAATGCTGCCATGGGGAACAGTCCTCCTCACTCTTCGCAGGCACGCTTGAAAGCGACCTGCTTTTCCTGATATTTATACGGTACAAAGAACTCGTGGTGTCCCTGGGCTTCGCTCTTGGTGGGCTGACCGGCGGCAGTTTTTACCACCAGTTCGGTCAGGCGGCGGGCCAGCTCGCTCTGGGTGCATTCGCCCCGGAGCACGGGGTTGGCATTGAAGTCCATATCGCCCTCCATGCGGGCGTAAGTCGCACCGTTGCCGGTGATCTTGATGCAGGGGGCTACTGCGCTGCCCACCACATTGCCGCGCCCTGTAACGAGGAACACGATGTGTGCGCCACAGCTGGCAAGATCCATCAAGCCCTCGTTGTCGTTGGGATTGGTGATGCCAAACTGCATCCAGTAAGGGTCCGGGGTGGAGTCCAGCAGCCACAGACCCGGATGGGGCGCAGGGCAGGACACCTTGATGACGCCCTGAATTGGGCGGGAGCCGCTCTTGATCACAGCACCCATGCTCTTTTCTTCAATGGTGGACAGGCCGCCTGCAAAGTTGCCGGGGCTGACCGAATACTGACGCACGCTGCGGCAGTATTCCAGCGCTTTATCATAGGTATAGCGCAGCTCTTTTGCGGCCTGCTCAGAAGCAGCGCGCTTGAGCAGCAGATGATCCAGACCAATGGCCTCAACGATCTCCTCAAAGATGGCCGTGCCGCCCTGATCGGTGAGCCAGTCGTAGAACCGGCCCACGACCACATTGCCAGCCAGACCGCTGGTGTAGTCACTGCCGCCGCACTCTGCGCCGATGACCAGATCTTTTACGGACATCTCCACGAGGGGGGTGTTTTCCAGCTCTTTGAGTGCGCTCTGCACCCACTCCACGCCCTTGCGGACGGCAGGCTGGGTGCCGCCCTCGTTCTGGATGAACATCCAGCTTGTGGGCTTGCCCTCTTCCTCGGCAATTTTAGACAGCCATTCCGGCTGCACGTATTCACAGCCAAGGCCTACGGCCAGCACCGCACCCACGTTGGGGTGGCGGATGAAGCTGATGAGCAGGTTCACCGCATACTGGTTGTCGGTACAGCCGTCAAAGCCCAGCAGTTCTACATTGGTACTGCCGCTTTTGGCTACGATCTGCTGCGCCACAAACTCGGCACACTTGACCGTGTAGATCACCAACACCCGGTTACGGATGCCCTTGCCGCCGTTTTTGCGGGCGTAGCCGGGCCAGGTGAGGCTTTGCAGTTCATTCCAATCCATTAAAAGCCTCTCCTTTACTCGTACTTCGTGTCTTTGGGAGCACCGGTCCTGACGTCCAGATGGCTGGAACGCTGGTCGTAGACGCTGCGCATGACGTGCAGGTGTACCCAGCTGCCAGCCGGGATATCGGCGGTAGCGCGGCCAATGACTACGCCGTACTTGACGATATCCTCACCGTTCCTGATGTCCCGCAGGGCAATTTTATGGCCCATCGGCACCTCGGTGACGGCTTCCACTTCGGGGGCGCAGGCATCGCCGCGCAGCTCCACAGGGCCGGGCACCAGCGGGGTCAGGGCCGTGGCCACATTGTCTTCCCGATTGATCTGAAAGGCGTTCTGCTTTTCGTCCATAGCTTACAGCACTCCGAACTTTGCAAATGCATCCGTGACCATCATGCCGTCTTCAATGGCTTTGCGCATGGTCTTTTCCGTGCTTGCCTTGACGAGGGCTTTCTCGATGACTTCCGGTGCAATATCCTTGGGGATGATGAGCACGCCGTCGATGTCGCCAAAGACGATATCGCCATTGTGGATGGTCACCTGACCGATCTCAATGGGGCAGCGCCACTTGAACACGTAGGTACGGACGGAGGAATCCTGTGCCCATGTACCGGAGCAGAAAACAGGGAAGTTCTGCTCGATGACCTTGGGGGTATCGCGGGTGTAGCCGTCCAGAACGGCGCCAACTGCACCGCGGGCCTTGCCGCAGGCGGTGAGCAGCTCGCCCCACAGAGCACTGTTGTGTGCGCCGGTAGCGATGTAGATCTCGTTGGGCTTCAGGTCATCCAGCGCCTCAGTCATATAGCCGAAGGGCTTTTCGGCGGGGTACTCAAACACATCGTTTTCCAGAACGGTGCAGGCGTAGCCAGCCACCTTCAGGCGCTTGTCCTCTTCCTCTCCGGGCAGGATGTAGGGTGCGGTAGGCACCTGTGCAGCCAGCGGGCGGATGGAAGCGGGCAGGAACTGGTGCTTATAGCCCATCTGATCCAGAATATCACCCACAACGGGGGTATAGAGCTTCTCTTTCATCAGGGCGAACATTTCATCGTCGTTTTTCCACATTGCCATGGGGAATCACTCCTTTGTCGTTTTTAGAATATCCAGCCATTCGAGGCACTGCCCGAACCAGCCGGCGATGTGGGGATCTGCAACGCGGTGCTTTTCCGGCTCGTCCACTTCGGGCGTTGCCAGACTCAGACCGTGCACCCCGCGGGGGTAAAGATGCATTTCGTAGCGCACACCGGCCGCGCTCAGTGCACCTGCCAGAAGCAGGCTGTTCTGCACCGGCACTTCCGGGTCGGTGACGGTATGCCAGAAGAAGGCAGGCGGCGTATCTGCCGTGACCTGCGTTTCCAGCGAATACCAGCCCGGATCGTCCGAACCGGCCAGATTTTGGATACTGCCGCGGTGGGCGTACTTTCCGGCGGTGATCACCGGGTAGCCCAGGATCATGCCGTCGGGGCGGGGCAGGCCCAGCTCACGCCAGTGCACGCCTAGACTGGCTGCCAGATGGCCGCCTGCGGAGAAGCCACAGACCAGCGCCGACAGTGCCGGGAAACGCTGCTGCATGGTCTGCAGTGCTTCGCCCAGCTGGCGCACCGGCAGGGTACCCAGCGGGGGTTGGCCGGGCTTTTCGCGAATGGTGTAGTACACCACCGCGGCCGCCCAGCCGGCGGCGGTAAAGGCGTGGGCCACCGGCTGGGCCTCACGCGGCGAAAGCCACTGGTATCCGCCGCCGGGGCAGATCAGGATCATTCCTTTGGGGTCTTTGGGGGCATCTGCGATCCAGAGCCGCGCCCCCAGCGGCAGATTCATTGTTTCCATACGCGCTTAGTACAGCAGGTTCGGCAGCCACATGAAGGTCTGCGGGAAGTAGGTCAGGATTATCAGCGCAATGAACATGGTGATGTAGAACGGCACCATCTTCTTGGACAGGGTCTCGATCTTGATGCCGGAAATGGCAGAGCCGATGAACAGGGTAGAGCCGACGGGAGGGGTCAGCAGGCCGATGCCGAGGTTCAGCACCATGACGATGCCCAGATGGATGGGGGACAGACCCAGCTGCATCCAGATGGGCAGGATGACGGGGGTCAGCATCAGGATCAGGCAGGCCATCTCGATCAGGCAGCCCAGGAACAGCATCAGGATGTTGAGCAGGATCAGGATGACGATCTTGTTGCTGGTGATGGAGAACAGGCCGGTAGCGATCATGGTGGGGATGCGCAGATAGGTCAGCAGGTAGGTGAATGCGCCGGACACGCCCAGCAGGATCAGCACCTTGCCCAGAGTCTCCACGACGTTTGCAAAGATGTGGGGGATATCCTTGAAGGAGAAGCCCTTGTAGATGAACAGGCCGACGCACAGCGACCACACAACGGCAGCAGCGGCGGACTCGGTGGTGGTAAAGACACCGGCGATAACGCCGACGACCACGAACATAACAGCCAGCATGCCCCAGATGGCCTTGAAGAACGCCTTGATGCAGTTCTTCAGGTTGAACTTGCCGGTGACCGGGATGTTCATCTTCTTGGAGTAGTAGTAGGAGTAGATCATCAGCACGATGCTCAGCACAGCGCCGGGCATGTAGCCGGCCACGAACAGCTGGCCGATGGAAACGGTGGTGACGCCGGCAGCAGCCAGAGTGAAGATGACCATGTTCTGAGAGGGGGGAACCAGAATGCCTTCAACGGAGGATGCCATGGTCAGGCAGGTGGAGAACTCGCGGTCATAGCCCTGCTCTTCCATCATCTTGATCTCGATGGGGCCCAGAGAGGCACAGTCGGCGGAAGAAGATCCGGAGATGCCGCCGAAGAAGAAGGAGGCCACCACGTTGACCATGGCAGCACCGCCGCGCATCCAGCCGACAAGTTCCTTTGAGAAAGCGATCAGGGTATCGGTGATGCCGCCCGCGCTCATCAATTCACCCATCAGGATGAAGAAGGGCACCGCCAGCAGCGTATAGGAGTTCAGATTGCTGACAAATTTCAGAGCCATCTGCATGGGGTTGATGCCCAGATAGAAGAAATCCAGCAGAGAAGCCACACCAATGGCATATACCACGGGCACACGGAGGAAAACCAGCACCAGGAACACGCCCAGCAGCAGGATGGTTGCGATCGTTGCAGTAGACATTTACTTTTTCTCCTTTCGACCCATCACCCAGTGGCCCAGAACAGCGAAGATGTTCAGCACGCCGGTCACAGGCAGTGCACTGTACATAAAGGAATAGGGCACGTTGATGCCGGCCATGTTGTTGCCTGCACCCTGCTGTGCCAGCTTGATGCCGTACACGATCAGGAAGATGGAAAAAGCAAACACACAGACAGACGCCAGAATATCTGTGAGAAAGACACCCTTTTCGCCCAGCTTTTCATCAAACATCGTAACGGCCAGGTGCTCGTTCTTGCGCACCACCAGCACGCTGCCCAGCAGGCTCAGCCATACCAGACACAGCAGGGAGAACGGCTCGCCCCACATGGGAGAATGGTGCATCACATAACGCCCAAAGAAGATAAAAAAGACCACCGCTACCAGAGCTCCCAGGATCAATGCGCAGATATGGCGCAGAAGCTGGAACAGCACGGCGTCGATCTTTTTCCAAACAGTTTCAAATTTGTCCATAATCGGCTCCTTGATTGTTCGTTTTTCTAAAATTCCCCACGACCGCTGCCAGCCGTGGGGAACGTTCGTCCTTTATTGGTTCGTCAAAACGTCTCGGCAGGGATCAGTAGTTGCCGCCCTGGATCTTAGCGATGATGTCCTGAGCCTCTGCGCTCTCCTTCTCGTACAGAGGTGCGCAGGCCTCCTGCCACTTTTCGATATCGGAAACCTCCAGCTTGGTGATGCCCTTGTCGGCGAAGGAATCGAAGCAGGCCTGCTCCTGCTTCTGGTTGTACTCGTAGCAGGCGGAACGTGCGGCCAGAGCGGCTTCCTTGATCCAGCCCTTCTCGGCATCGTTGAAGCCGTTCCACTTGTCAGCGTTCATCAGGATGACGCCGCAGCCAAAGGTGTGTGCATCGGTGATGAAGTAGGGGGCAACTTCGTTGAAGCTGTTGCTCATGTAAGAGGTAACGCCGTTTTCAGCAGCATCGACGACGCCGGACTGCAGAGAGGTGTACAGCTCAGAGTAAGCGATTGCGGTGGCGGAAGCGCCCAGAGCATCCATGGTGTTGATCATCAGGTCAGTCTCGGGCACGCGGACCTTCAGGCCCTTCATCTTGTCCAGCGTGAAGTCGGTGGGCTTGCCCAGACGCTCGTAGACCTTCGGGGTGATGAACATGCTGCGAGGACCTTCGACCAGCCAGCCCAGAGCAACATAACCGCAGTTGGCATCTTCCACGCTCTGCAGCAGCTCGTCGCCCAGACTGCTCTCAGCCACATCCTCAAACTGTGCCATATCCTTAAAGACATACGGCAGGCCGGTGGTGCCGATCAGTTCAGCGCCGTAGTTGGGCAGAGAAGAAGCGTTGCCGCGGAAGATATCCAGAGTACCCATCTGGATGCCCTGCATGGACTCAGCCTCGGAACCCAGCGTGCCGTTGATGTACAGGTCAATGGTGATGTGACCGCCGGACAGCTCTTCGATCTTCTCAGCAAAGGTGTGTGCGCCAACGGTTGCGCCGTAGTCCTCGCCGTTGACCTCGTTCCATGTCAGCTTGTAGTCATTGCCGGAGCCGCCCTCGCCTGCACCTGCTGCTGCAGAAGAGGCAGTGGAGGAAGCTGCAGTGGAAACTGCGGTGGAAGTAGAGGTGGAAGCGGAAGAACCGCCGCATGCGGTCATGCCCAGCGCTGCGGCAGAAACGCCAACAACCTTCAGGAAGTCACGACGAGAAATTGCTTTTTTCATAAGAAATCTCCTTTTTTCTTGGCATCGTGTGTCGGATACGTGTTCGGGGCAGCGTCTTCATGTCCCGCCTGCCCCTTGCTACAAAAACGTTTTTGTAGCTTTCTTTGGCAACATTTTAGCACGTCTTGTGTGCGAGGTCAATGTTTTTCAATTTTTTCGTCTGTTTCGGATATATTTTTGTCATATAGCATAGTTTTCGACCAAATCGTTTTTGCAGTGTGACGATTTTCAAACCAAAATTCTGTAATCTCTTTACTTTTATGTGCTTTTGCATTATAATCAAGCAAAACGTTTCGGTTATATTTTATTGACGTGTTTCCGTTAAAGATTCTTTTCCGCAAGGCAAAGTTCCGGTTATCAAGCAGCCAATTCCTTTAACACGATCAACGAGAGGAGCATTTTTATGATCATTACCAAGTTCGAGACATGGTGGGTCGAGCGCGGCCGCTGCCTGTTTGACGAAAAGCGTCAGGGCGGTGCCAAAATGGGCTGGGATGTCATCGCCATCAAACTGACCACCGACACCGGCATTGAGGGCGTTGCCACCTGCATGGCAGCCCGCAGCGGCGCTGTGAGCGAAGCTTACTTACAGGAGAGCATCGGCCCTGTTGTTCTGGGACGTGACCCCCATGACCGTGAGGCCATCTTCCAGGAACTGTGGACCATCGACCGTCATGAGGCATTCTTTCCCGTGTTCCTGCCCGGCCCCGTGGATGTAGCCTTGTGGGATATCTGTGCCAAGGAAGCCGGGCTTCCTCTTTATAAGTACATCGGCGCTTGCCGCGACAGCCTGCCGGTCTATGCCAGCGGCAACTTCCACGGCACTGTTAAGGAGTATGTGGACGAGGCTCTCTACTACCAGAGCAAAGGCATTCCCGGCTACAAAGCCCATCCAGGCGGGCCGGTCAGCTTTGATATGGAAGTGCATCAGGCCATCCGCGACGCTGTCGGCCCCGACTACCTGCTGATGACCGACCCCGTGGGCGACTATACCATCAACGAAGCCGTCACCGTGGGACGTCAGCTGGAAAGGCTGAATTATAAGTGGTTCGAAGAGCCCTTCCGCGACTTTGAGCTGTATAAATACACCGAGCTGTGCCGCACACTGGATATCCCCATCGCTGCCACCGAGACCACCCGCGGCTGCCACTGGGGTGTGGCGCAGGTCATTGCTCAGCACGCTGCCGATATCGTCCGCGCGGATGTCAGTTGGAAGGACGGCATCACCGGCACGCTGAAGATCGCACATCTGGCAGAAGCATTCGGCCTGAACTGCGAGATCCACACCACCACCATGAACTACATGGATCTTGTCAACCTGCATGTCAGCTGCGCCATCAAGAACTGTGAGTACTTCGAGTACTTCGTACCTGAAGAAAACTACACCCTGCCCATGAAGGGCAAACTGCCCATTGACGAACATGGCATCATCCATGTGCCGCAGGGTCCGGGCGTGGGTGCCGAACTGGATTGGGATCTGATCGAGAAGAGCTGCCGCAGCTACCGCAAGCTCGAGTACAAGGGCTGATCCCACTGACTTTTGACATTTACCGCTTGCTCTTTTTACTTCTCCATTTACATGAAAAAGGCGGACTGATTGGAAACCAGTCCGCCTTTTTCATGTTTTTGTTTTCAGAGCAGCAGCCCCCGGAAATTGTCCCGGTCATACATCACAGCGTTGCTGCGGAACACCACTTCAGAGCCCACGTAAATGGTGCGCTGTTCCGGAGCCTTGCCCTGCACGAGATATTCCACCAGTGCTTTGATGCCAAGATACCCTTGAGCGTAAGGGTTTTTCTGCACGATATTGTCCAGGATTCTGCTCCGCAGAGCGTCCAGATTTTCTTCGAATACGTCGCTGCCCACCGCGAACACTTTACCCGCTTTGCCGCACTGCTGCAGCCCCTGCACGAGCATCACGCTCCCCTGCGACAGCACACTGCAGCAGGCCGCAACATCCGGCTTTTCCAGCAGATTCAGGATGTTCCTCTGTGCCTCTGAGCCGATGCAGCAGGAATTGTCCAGATAAATGCGGTTCTGCGCACCGTTCTCCTGCATATAATCCTCAAACCCCTGCACGATGCGGGCATGTTGCTCCCATTTGGGATTTCCGGCACAGAGCACCACACTGCCGAAAGAGGGGATATGGCTGAAGATCAGCTCTGCCATCGTCCGTCCAATGACCTCATAGTCGGGCTGCACGCTGCACAGCGGTGCGATCTTCGGGTTTCTAAACCCCACCTGCACCACTGCCACACCGGCATCCCGGGCATGCTGCCACTCCTGCATTGTCATAGCTTCCATGTGACCCACTGTCAGCAGGCCGTCCAGTTTGTCCTCGGCCAGCAGAGCGCGCACCTCTTCCACTCCACGGGAGTGGAAAGGGTCGATCTCATTGGGGAAACTGAACTCGGTACACTCCACGTTCAGATCTTCAGAGTTTTTCAAGTAGTCCCGCACACCCTGCCACAAAGGCGGATAATAAAAGCGGTTTCGGCCCACCTCATCCGGCAGAAGCACAGCCACACGCTGGGTGCGGCGTTTCAGGCCGGAAGCCATTTTATTGGGCCGGTAGCCCAGATCATCCGCGATCCTCCGGATATGCTCCCTGGTGACCTCACTGACGCCAGGCTTGTCGTTCAGTGCCTGATGGACCGTGCTGATGGAAACGCCCGCTGCCTGTGCCACATCACGGATCGTAATCTTTTTGTTCATAAGGTCACTCTCTCTTAAAAAACAACTGTTTCGCAAAAACGATGCGTGAAAAGGGTACTGATTTTAGTATAGCACGCACGAGGTATACTGTAAATAAGCAGAAGTTTCTGCAGCACCCCATGGTCAAGCGGATCAACGCACTGGCCGAGGACGAGCAGCGCAGTTGATAGGCGTTTCTCTTGGGTTTCCAAAGGGGTGCGGGTCGCGCCAGTGGCGACCTCAAAGTGCAGCGCATTTTGAAGCACCTGACCGAGCCGACAGGCGAGAGGCAGCATCCCTTTGGCACACGACTTTGCCTGCAAAGTCTAGTGTGTTACACCTTGGTTCCGGCTGACGCGGAAAAGGGGCTGCGAGAGGCTCCGGCAAGCACCTGTTCTGTGGCAGAAGGATGCGCGGATGGGCGTGGCAGTTGACGGTCTTTGCCCACCCAGCGCAGGCTTGCAGAGGAACCAATGGTGTACGTTCTCCCGTCCTGCCGCAGCAGCGTTTTCCCTATGCGCCGCCGCCCTGTTCGAGCCCCTTCCATCGCTCAAACAAAAGGGTTTAGGACATCCGAACAGACACCGTTTGATATAGAAATGAGGTTCACCATGAACAAACTGCTTTCCTGCCGCTTCAATATGGACACCAACCGGGTGGAAGCTCGGTTCGAGGATGGCACCACTCTTGCCATCGACTGCATCGCCGTGGAGGACGAGTACGGCAGCACCCCCGCACAGCGGGCAGAGCTGGACTGGCTGCTGTGCAACAGGCCGCTGGAGTACGCACAGCTTGTGCTGGGAGGAGAGATGGAGCACTATCTCTCGCTGGGATGCGACCACGGCAGGCTGGAAGATTAAGTCCCTATAAAGAACACGATGCCCACCGACCTATGGTTTGCCATAAGCTGGTAGCATCGCTTCTTATCCATAAGCAACTCGCTCTTTTCGGCTAACGCTTTTTTGTAAATGTTTCCCTTGCAGAATCTTTCCAGATTCTCTATAATAAGAAAGAGCTTTATAAATCTTCTTTCAAATGTTGAATCTGCTCTTGGAGGTGAGTAAGCCCATGACCGGCAGCGGCGCAAATAACCGTGATGTTAAAAAAATCAACCGCATCCGAACGATTCGCAGCATTTTTTCCTGCGACCGAATCTCGCAGCCGGAGCTTGCGGCAAAAGTCAACAACAGCTGGCCGACCGTATTGCAGAATGTCAAAGAACTGATGGCGATGGGACTGGTGCAGGAGGTCGGCACCTTTGAATCTACCGGTGGGCGCAAGGCGAGAGCATTTGCTCCCGTGCGGAATGCCAGACTTGCGGTCGGACTGGAGATCACCCAGAATCATGTCGGAGCAGTTCTGGTCGATCTGTCCGGTAACCTTCTCCACTATGAGCGTAAAAAGCGTCTTTATGAGCGGTCGGACACCTATGCGGAAATGCTTGCCGGAATCGTGCAGGGGCTGATTGAAAAAGAGGGCTGCCCGGTCGAAAAAATCTTGGGCGTCGGCATTTCGCTGCCCGGTATTCTGGACAAAGAGGGGCAGACATTGGTTTACTCTCATGCCTTGGGTCTGCGGAATGTTCCTACCGAAGAATTCAGCCGTTACATCCCGTTCTCCTGCCGGTTCATCAACGACGCGAACGCTGCCGGACTTGCTGAAGTGCGCGACCTCGAATCTCCCCGCAGCCTTGTCTACCTTTCTCTGAGCAACAGTGTCGGCGGTGCGATTCTGACCGGTGGAGCGCTCTATGGCGGCGACCATCTTCGTGCCGGAGAGTTCGGGCACAACACGCTCGTTCCCGATGGCCGCCCCTGCTACTGCGGAAAAAAGGGCTGTCTGGATGCCTATTGCTCTGCAAAAGTCCTCTCCCAGCTGACCGACGGAAATCTTGCACTATTCTTTGACGGGTTGCGCTCCGGCAATGCAGCTTTGCAAACGGCATGGAATGAATACCTTTCTTACCTTGCTGTAGCAGTCAATAATCTGCGCATGACCTTCGACTGTGATGTAATTGTTGGCGGCTACGTTGGCGGCTTTCTGGCAGAGTTTGGCGAACCGCTCCGGGAAATGCTGGTCGAGCGTAATACGTTTGAGCCGGACAGTTCCTACCTGAAGTTCAGCCGCTATAGGCTGGAAGCCTCTGCGCTGGGAGCCGCTCTGCTCCATATCGAAGCCTTTATTCAGAACCTATAAACCTTCCCATCGAGGACGGCACCTGCCGTCCTCGATTTTTTGCACAATTCCGCCGCTTTTTCCTTGTGCAGTTTTCCGAATCCGCGAAAAAGGGCTTGACTTTGGTTGTGCGGTGTGTTAATTTGTAGTCACATTCATAAACACTTTATAAAAGTTAATAAACAAATAAAAACGGAGGTCATCTTATGAAAGGCACAATGAAAGTTGCAGTCATGAACGGCATCGGCAAGATGGGCTACACCACCCGCCCGATCCCCACACCCAAAGAGGACGAGGTTCTTGTCAAGCTGGAATACGTTGGCATCTGCGGCAGCGATATGCACTACTATGAAACGGGTGCGATCGGCAATTATGTGGTCAAGCCACCGTTCGTGCTGGGCCACGAGCCGGGCGGCACAGTCGTGGAAGTTGGCAGTGCTGTCAAGCATCTGAAAGTCGGCGACCGCGTTGCGCTGGAGCCGGGCAAGACCTGCGGTCACTGCAAGTTCTGCCGCGAGGGCAAATACAACCTCTGCCCGGATGTCGTGTTCTTCGCTACCCCGCCGGTAGACGGTGTTTTTCAGGAGTATGTGGCACATGAAGCAAACCTCTGCTTCAAGCTGCCGGACAACGTAAGCACCATGGAAGGTGCGCTGATCGAGCCTCTGGCCGTTGGTTTCCACGCCGCCAATCAGGGCGGTGCTCATGCCGGTCAGACTGCGGTGGTCATGGGTGCAGGCTGCATTGGTCTGGTCTCCATGATGGCGCTGAAAGCCGAGGGTGTTTCCCGTGTTTACGTTGTAGATATCATGCAGAAGCGTCTGGATAAGGCTCTTGAACTGGGTGCAGACGGTGTGATCAACAGCCGCGAAAAGGATGCTGTCCAGACGATTCTCGACCTGACCGATGGTCTGGGCTGCGACCTCGTTATCGAGACTGCTGGCACAGAAATCACTACCCGTCAGGCCATTGAGATGGCGCAGAAGGGCGCAAACATCGTTCTGGTTGGTTACTCCAAATCCGGCGAGATGACCCTGCCTATGAGCCTTGCACTGGACAAGGAACTGACCTTCAAGACCGTGTTCCGTTATCGCCACATTTACCCCATGGCGATCGATGCCGTTGCTTCCGGCAAAATCAATCTGAAGGGCATTGTGACCAACATCTTTGACTTTGACGACATCCAGAATGCCATGGACAAGAGCATTTCGGACAAGGCCAACATCGTCAAAGCAGTGGTGAAGATTGCGGAGGAAACGAAGGTATGAGCTTTCCGCAGGTTCTGACCGGTGTGGCGCACATTGGCATCCCAACAAATGATCTCGACAAGACCATTGCATTTTACAAGAAGCTGGGGTTTGTTTCTGCGCTGGAAACGGTGAACAAAGCCGCCGGGGAGCGCGTTGCGTTTCTTCAGCTTGGCGATCTGATGATCGAAACCTATGAAAACCATCGTGCGGCGGAAAAGGCCGGAGCAATCGACCATGTAGCTCTGGCAACGACCGATATCGAAGCCGCCTTTGCTGCGGCAAAAGAGGCAGGGATGCACCTGCTGCATTCCAGCATCCAGTCACTGCCGTTCTGGGAAAACGGTGTTCGCTTTTTCATGGTCGAAGGCCCGAATAAAGAGAGAATAGAGTTCTGCCAGAAATTATAAGCATCGCGTCAAGAGGAGAAAGGAGCGCGTCGTATGAGTTACACAGCAGAGCCGAAACAGCAGGATACGAACATCAAAGTCCCTCTGATCAGTAAAATCGCTTACGGCATGGGCGATGTGGGCTGCAACTTCAGCTGGATGTTCGTTGGCAACTTCTTGATGATTTTTTACACCGATGTCTGCGGCATCAGCATGGCGGCAGTGTCCCTCCTGATGCTGGTCTCCCGCTTCTGGGATGCCATCAATGACCCCGTGATCGGTTCGCTGAGCGACCGTACCCGTTCCCGCTGGGGACGCTACCGTCCATGGCTGTTGTTCGGCGCGCCGGCAACTGCTGTGGTGCTCGTGCTGACGTTCTGGGCGCACCCCACATGGTCAGACAGTGCTAAGAGCCTGTATATGTACATTACTTACTGTGTACTGGTTCTGGGCTATACTTGCGTGAACATCCCTTATGGTACGCTCTGCGGCACCCTGACCCAGAACATCGAGGAGCGTGCGAAAATCAACACCTCTCGCTCCGTCTGTGCCATGATCGCCATCAATATCATCAACATCATCACCCTGCCTTTGATCTCTGCTTTTGGCGGTGATAATGCAGCACGGGGATATCTTCTGGTGACCGTCCTTTACGGCGGTATCTTCACCCTCTGTCACTGGTTCTGTTTTGCCAAAACCAAAGAGGTCGTCCAGCCCCCGGAGCGGAAAAAAGTCTCACTGAAAAAGCAGTTGGATGCAGCGCTTCAGAACAAGCCCTACCTGATTGCACTGGCGGGTCAGTTCCTGTTCGGTGTAACGCTGTATGGCCGCAATGCCGACCTGCTCTATTACTTCAAATATGTGGAAGGCAACGAGAATCTGTTTACCATCTACTCGATGATCCTGATCGTTCCCTCCATTCTGGGTGCTGCGGCATTCCCCTTCGTGTTTGAAAAGCTGGGCAACAAAGGGCACACCGCTTCCCTTTTCGCTGCCGGAACCGGCGTTTCCCTGATTGTGCTCTATTTCTTCAGTGCAGTTTCTTCTCCCATTCCGTTCTATACATTCGCTGCACTGTCCCAGTTCTTCTTCTGCGGATTCAATACCGCCATCTACGCCATCGTTCCCGACTGCGTGGAGTATGGCGAGTGGAAAACCGGTGTCCGCAACGATGGTTTCCAGTACGCATTCGTTTCACTGGGGAACAAACTGGGCATGGCGATTGGCACCTCTGCGCTGGCTGGTGTGCTGAGTGCATTGAGTTTTGCCCCCAATCAGGTGCAGAATGCTGCCGTGCAGAATGCGATGCACTATGCATTCTCGCTGCTTCCCGGTGTGCTGTGGCTGATAACAGCGATTGTCCTGTTCTTCTACCGAATCAGTAAGCGTTCGTATAACCAGATTATGTCCGAACTGAACGCTAAAAAAACAGGTTGAGGTGATACCATGTTTGATGTTGTAGCTTTGGGAGAAAGCCTGATCGACTTTACCCCGAACGGAACCAATGCACAGGGCATCGAATTGTTTGCCCGGAATCCCGGCGGTGCACCCGCCAATGTCCTTGCCATGAATGCCCGTCTGGGCGGCAAAACAGCATTCATCGGAAAAGTCGGCAAAGACGGATTTGGCGATTTTCTCCGCCAGACCCTTGTGGAAAGCAGCATTGATGTGTCCGGTCTGGTGATTGACGAAAAGATTCCCACGACCCTTGCCTTCGTACAGCTTGACAGCAAGGGAGACCGCTCCTTTACCTTTTACCGGAACCCCGGTGCCGATGTGATGCTGACTTCGGCAGAAGTCAACAGGAATCTGATTGACGATGCTGCCATCTTCCATTTCGGCTCTGTCTCTCTGACCTCCGACCCGAGCCGCACCGCCACGTTGGAAGCTGCGCGGTATGCACGGCAGCAGGGCAAGCTGGTCAGCTTTGACCCCAATTACCGTCCGCTTCTGTGGGAGCACCCGGCAGATGCCGTTGTCCAGATGCAGGAAGGTGTCAAGCTGGCGGATCTTCTGAAAGTTTCCGAGGAAGAAATGCAGCTTATCACAAACGAAAGCGACCTTGCCCGCGGCTCACAAGCCCTGCTCGAAATGGGGCCATCTCTTGTGCTGGTATCGCTGGGTGCAAAGGGTGCTTATTACCGGAACGCTGTGGGCGCAGGGCATCTTCCCACCTATGATGTGCCTACCGTGGACACGACGGGTGCAGGCGATGCTTTCATGGGCGCAATTCACTACCAGCTGCGGAGAAAAGCTGCGGAGGATTTGCGTACCCTCCCTGCATTTGAGCTTGAAGAAATCGTCCGCTTCGGCAATGCAGCGGGCAGTCTGACCACGACAAAGGGCGGCGCAATCCCTGCAATGCCCTCCATGGTGGAAATTCAGAACTGCATTGCCTCTATCCCACTGATGTAAAAGAAAGGATACCCTATGACAAAATTACAGATCAGAATGCGGCAGGTCGATCAGGTCAAGGACTTTGTAGATTTGCTGTCCAAATATCCCTATGAGATGGACTTAGTCTCCGGGCGATATACCATTGATGCCAAATCCCTGCTTGGCATTTACAGTCTCGACCTGAGCAATCCGCTTACCCTTGTGATTTATTCCGATTCCTGCGAAGAACTGCTGACACAGCTCCATGCGCTGCTCCCAGATTGCATCGTCTGATTTTCTACGCTTTTCTCCTTCTTCCATTTGCACCGTTCAATTCTGGTTCTCCTTCACCAGAATCGGGCGGTGTTTTGATTTGTATAAGTCTTACTATCACTGCTTTACTGCAATAAAATTTGCAAAACCATCTTGACGCTCGCCGCAATCCGTGATACCCTTTATCGCAAATCCCACCGAGCTTGTCGGGGCAATGCCCCTCCATCTTGCTTGCGCAAGACCGCTCTGCCGCTTAAAAGCCCCACTGGGGCTTTCATTGCTACGCAAACGCGGTCTTGTAGAAAAGTACAGAACGGCGAGGATTTATTCCCCATGAAGATTTTTACCGCCCCGCAACACACCCGATTCATTTTGCCGCCGATTCACCCGACAAAATTTTTCGCCTGTCTTGCAGGGCGGTATTTTTCTTTTGGGAAGCTGCACCTTGAATTCTTCATAAGCCGTCTGAACGAGATACTGCGCCATGACCTCACACTTTCTGTGGGCGAGCCGGACAACGCCGCTGCAAAACAGGGGTAGGAACTGCGTTCGGTGTGAACGGTGACCATGAGCAGGAGCTTTGCCTTTTCACATGTTTTGCTCTGCAAAATCTTCAACGTGCATTGCGGTTCGACTTCTGAAATTTTCAGTGTTGCACGGAAAGGGCGAAAGCAAGTATCGACCTGTGGCCACAAATTTTCAATGCTTGAAAAATTGCTGTCCACATGGTCTAACACTTGTCGGAGTGAGACTCCTCCATTTGCTACGCAAACCGTGCTGCCACTCGAAAGCCCCACTGGGGCTTTCGTTGCTACGCAACCGCGGTCTTGTTGGGGAGTGCCTTCCCCAAACCCTGCTCTAGCTTCGCACCGTTGGTGCGAATGCGGCGTGTCGCATTACATAGCCCTCTCCATCCCGGAACGGGCATTTATCATTTTCACAGGAGGTCGAATATGGCTGAAATGAAAAGTCCGAACGTACACGCAAAGAAGAACCGCAATGATACGCCGCAAAAACGAAAGACACACATCATCAAAGTCCGAGTGACCGCAGAAGAAAAACTGCGGATCGCATACGCCTGCAAAAAACTCCGCCTCACCCAATCCGAACTCGTCCGCCGCGTCCTGTACGGCGTGAACGTCAAGCACACCGTTGTGGTGGCGCAGGGCGGCGAGGATGCACTGGCGGCGCTTGCCGCCTTGTCTGCCCAGTGCAGCAAGGTGGGCAGCAACCTCAACCAGCTTGCACGGCACTTCAACTCCGGCGGCAAAGACACCGAGCAGCTCCGGGCGCAAATACTGGAGGAACTGTCCGCGCTCACGAACTTTCGGCTGAAAGCCGAAGAAACGGTTGGTGAACTGTATGGCAACCATCAAGCATTTAAGCTCGAAGAACTCTAACTATGCCGCCGCCGAAAGCTATCTCACCTTTCAGCACAACGAGTACACCGGTCTGCCCATTCTGGACGAGAAAGGCAGACCCAAGCTGCGGGATTCGTACCTGCTCGACACCCTTGAGTGCGGCGAATCCTCGTTCGCTATGGCCTGCCTGATTGCTAACCGCAAGTACGGTAAGAATGGCGGGCGGGAGGACGTGAAGACCCACCATTATATCATCAGCTTCGACCCGAAGGACGCAGTAGAGAACGGTCTGACCATGGAACGGGCGCAAGCCCTTGGCTTGCAGTTCTGCAAGGAAAATTTCCCCGGTCATCCCGCCATCGTCTGCACCCACCCGGACGGTCACAACAGTACCGGGAACATCCACGTCCACATCGTCATCGGCAGCTTGCGTGTCCGCACCGTGGAACGGCAGCCCTTCATGGACAAGCCGTGCGACTGGGAAGCGGGCAAGAAGCACCGCTGCACTTCTGCCATGCTCCGGCACCTCCGTGTCGCAGTCATGGAGATGTGCGAGCAAGCCGATCTGAACCAGATCAATCTGCTGGAAGCCCAAGGCGACCATGTTTCGGAGCGCGAGTATTGGGCGCAGCGGCGCGGACAACGCCGTCTCGACCATGCCAACGCCAAACTTGCCGCCGAAGGGCAGCAGCCCACCCAGACCGTCTACCAGACCGAGCTGGACAAACTGCGAAAGCAGATCTACTCCGTGCTGAACAAGACCACCACCTTCGAGGAATTTTCTGCATTGCTCATGCAGGAATACGGCATCGCCGTGAATGAGAGCCGAGGCCGGTTGAGCTACTGCCCGCCCGGTCGGACAAAGTTCATCACTGCCAAGAAACTGAGCAAGAAACTGGAAAAAGAGCAGGTGCTGACCGCCCTCTCCCAGAACATCAAGCTTGCCGCCATCATCCAGCCCAGCAGCGAGAAGAAGCCGGATAAGATCAGGAAACTGGTTGACATTCAGGCGAACGTTGCTGCAGGCAAGGGCATCGGCTATGAGCGTTGGGCGAAAAAGTTCAACCTCAAACGCTGGTCGCAGACCTTGTGTCTCCTGCAGGAGAAAAAGCTGCTCAGCGAAGATGCCCTGCACCAGCGCATTGCCGAACTGCAAACCCAGCACGACGATGCACTGGCGGTGGTCAAAGACTTGGATGCCCGCGTGGTCTCCCTCAAGGAGCTGCGCGGGCATCTTGTGGTCTATCGGCAGTACAAGCCTCTTGCACAGAAGCTCCAGACGGTGCGGAACCACGCCAAGTTCAAGGAGCAGCACCGTGCAGAGTTTGCCGTGTACGAGGCCGCTTGCGCCTATTTCAAGGCCAACGGGCTCAGGACACTGCCGGACCTCAAAAAGCTGGATGCCGAATACCAGACCCTTTCCTCGGAGAAAAACGGGTTCTATACCCGCTACAAGAAAGCGCAGATCGAACTGCGTGAACTCCGCACCGCACAACAGAACGTGAAAGCCTTCTTCCGCAAGGAAGAGCGCAGCCACGCCGTACCGCAGCAGGAGGTCAAATGAACAACACTCTGACGGATCGATGTGTGAATAAACCCAACCTCACCCACGCCCCTCACCGGGTTTCGTCCTTTCGCCTGTACCCCACCCATTGGGACGGAGGGTAGCCCCTCTGTCTTTTCGGACGTAAAGAACGCCATCTCGACCCGGCAGGCAGCGGAGCTATACGGCTTCGCCGTAAACCGGAACGGTATGATGTGCTGTCCCTTTCACGGGGATAAACACCCCAGCATGAAGGTGGACAGCCGTTTCCACTGTTTCGCCTGTCAGGCAGATGGCGATGTGATCGATTTTGTCGGCAGACTTTTTCAACTTTCTCCCTACAAGGCTGTGGAAAAGTTGAAGAACGATTTCGGCATGGCACTTGCCGACGGCAAGGTGCGGCTTGCTCCCCGCAGACCGCCCACTGTTCGGTGCTCCCGGACCCGCAGACCGAAAACGAGCTACGGAAGTATTGGGAGGGATTGCATGAGCGACTGGAAAAAGAGGAACGAAGATTGGCGTGATGAGGACGAACTGGAAGAAGAGGAAGAATGTGAATGCCCTTGGGTAGACAGCAAGGGCAAAGTACGTGAAACCGCTTACTGCCAGTACCTTTTAGAGAAGCACCCCATGATGTGCCTGAAACAGAAGCTGTTCGACCAGAACGGCGAGGTGGACGAGGACGCACTGCTCTACGAAGTCCACAGCGACCTCCGTGACTTTGTGCTCGACAACCTTGCCAAGAAGGAGAAGCAGGTTCTGGACGCACTCCGTATCGAAACCTATACCCCCGAATGGAAACCCCAGCTTGACCGCATCCATCTCCAGAACGGAACCTACTTTCTGGACGAGCGGGGCTTTGTGCCGGAAAAGGAACTCTGCCTGAACCGGCTCCCCGTGGAATACCAGCCCGATGCCCCTGCACCGACCAAGTGGCTGGAATTTCTGGACGGTCTACTGATCCCGGAGGACATTCTGACCTTGCAGGAATATCTCGGCTATCTCCTGATCCCGTCTACCAAGGCGCAGAAGATGCTGGTCATGACCGGCAAGGGCGGCGAGGGAAAATCCCGCATCGGCTTGCTGCTGAAGAAGCTGTTCGGGGAAGCCTCTCACTCCGAATCCATCCTCCGCATCGAAACGAACCGCTTTGCCAGTGCAAATCTGGAGTACAAGCTGGTCATGGTCGATGACGATTTGAACATGGTGGCTTTGCCCGAAACACGGAACATCAAGTCCATCGTCACCGCCGAAGACCGTTTGTGCATCGAGCGGAAAAACAAGCAGGCTGTCCAAGGTCTGCTGTACGTTCGTTTCATCTGCTTCGGCAATGGCAACCTTGTGGCTGCTCACGATGACAGCGACGGCTTCTGGCGCAGACAGATCCTCATCACGGTGAAAGACCGTGACCCTGCCCGGGTGGATAATCCCTTCCTCATCGAAGAGTTGTCCGAGGAGCGACCCGGCATCCTGCTGTGGATGCTGGAAGGTTTGCACCGTCTGCTGGCGAACCGCTATCAGTTCACCATCAGCGAGCGCTCCATCCAGAACCTTGAAGCAGCTATGGCGGACAGCGACAACCTGACCCAGTTCATGCAGGCCAGTGCGTATGTCCGCTTCAAGCCCGACACCGAGGAACGCTCCACCTATCTCTACCGCGCCTACACCAAGTGGTGCGAGGATAATCTGGAATCGCCTGTTCCGCAAAAGAAGTTCAGCCAGTTCCTGCTGAAAAATGCAGGGAAGTATGGTCTGACCTTTTCCAAGCACATCGAGGGAAAGTACCGCGGCTTCCGGGGCGTATGCGTCCACCCCGCTTTTGCTGCGGCATAAAACACACGAAAAGTGAAATTCTCCCGCCCTACGCGCCCCAAATCAGTAGTTTTGACTTGTTATCGCTGTTTTCTCCGGGCGCGTATCTGCCCTTTTCGGGCGGATGTGGGGCGGCAACACGCCCTTCGGGGCGGGAGAGAAGGCAAGATGCGCCCCAAAAGGGCGCATACAATTCAGCCATGCGCCCTATAAAATCAACACAGGAAGGTACTTTTGTGCGGTTTGGGGCGCGTGGGGCGCGTAAATTCAAGTTCTCGCACTTTTTTGGGCTGCTGCTTCGGGTCAGGAGCGGCAGGCCCTTACATATTTACCGGCCCACAGGGTGCAGCTCAACCGGAACTGCGCCGGGTCTGGAGAAGTGCAAAGGAGACATGCCTATGACGAATGTCCGCAAAAATTCCACCAAACTGACCTGTGAGGACTTGAAAATCGCGCCCGAATCCCCTACAATGAAATTGTCCGAAACCCCTGCCGTAGAACCTTCTGACCAGACCAGCAAAACCGTCCGACATGCCCCGCTCGTTTACCGGGTGGAAGAGATCGCCCAACTGTTGGCGATCTCCAACCGTGCTGCGTACAATCTGTGCAACACCACGAAAGACTTCAAGGTGATCCGCCTCGGTACCAGCATCCGGGTAAGCAAGCAGAGCTTTGACGATTGGTTTGCTGCGGTCTGAGGGAGGGAACATCTATGGCATCTATTATGAAACGTGGCAACACGTATTCCGTCCGATACAACTACAAAGATCATGCTGGCAAGCCCTGCAAGGGCTGGGAAACCTTCAAGACCAAGGCCGAAGCGCAGGAGCGCAAGATCACGGTGGAGAAGGAACTGCTGGATGGTACCTTCCTCGTGCCCGACACCATGACGGTCGAGGAGATGCTGTACAAGTGGATCCCCATTCAGTCCAGCAAACACAAGTGGTCTCCCAAGACCTACACCCAATCTGTGGCGATGGTGCAGAACCTCATCGTGCCGTATATCGGAAAGCGGAAGGTGCAAGACCTCCGCACCTATGACATTGAGCAGTTCTACGCCACCCTGAGCCAGACCCCCTGCGGCCAGTACGTTCTGACCAAGTGGTATCGTATGTGGCGGGCAGAGCACCCGGAGTTTGAGAAGATCGTGTTCCACGGTCTGCGCCACTCCAGTGCCACCTACCAGCTGCTACAATCTGGCGGTGACTTCAAGTCGGTGCAGGGTAATACCGGTCACGCAACCGCCACCGTCCTGATGGACACCTACGCCCACACGCAGGACAAACCCCGGTTGGAGTTGACCGAGAAGATCGAAGCCGACTTCTACACGCAGGATGTGGCCGGTGCAAAGCCGCAGGAACCCCCGGAAAACAAAACGCCGGTGGCAACAAAAATCACGGGTAAAATGATCCTTGAAGCCATCCGGCAGATGGACGCAGAGGAGCGCCGCGAGCTGACGCGGGTGCTCTTCGCGTAAAATTCTCTTTTTTGTGCGGCGAAATACACGCTGTGCAAGCGATGCAAAGAATTCATGGCTTTTTTGTAAAGTGTGCAGGAGATGTGCAAAAGTGTGCAGACTCTGCCAGAAAAACAAAAAAGCCATGAAATCTTTCGATTTCACGGCATTTTCTGGTGCAGTAAAGCAATCCAAATCCGAACCATTTTCCTTTGATGCGGCTTGGGCCGCTTCCTCAAACGTGATGGTCTGTGTACCTTCTTTATAGTTAAAGGTTATCAAAACCTTATCATCGTACAGATAAATCGAATTGATGAACGTATCCACCAACGCTTGCCTCTGGTCTTTCAGGCTCATGTCCAGTTTACGGAAGCGCATCAGCCAGAAACGGATAAATTCCTCTTTGATTTTTGGCTTTGCCAGCTTTTCTTCCGCAATGCGGGCTTCAAGCTCACGCTTGGTTTCTTCGAGCTGTTCCAACCGTTCCTTGGTGGAACTGGTGAGGATTCCGGCTTGAATTGCGTTGAGCATATTCTGGATACCCGATTCTGCATCCCGGAGCTGTTTCTCATAGAGAGGAAGGTTGGTGTTCTCTCGGTCTTGCAGCTCCATGACCTTGGCGATAATGGATTCCATGGCGGCATCGTCCCGGACAAGCTGCATGGTCTGGTTCACCACCAGATCTTCCAGCCACTGTTTGCGGACAGTTTTCTTCTTGCAGCCCTTCTTCTTTTTGGCCGTGGCACATTTATAGTAGCGGTGGACTTCTCCCGTCCGGCTTGTGCCGCTTTCGCCAAACATCAGCGCACCGCAGCAACCACAGTGCAGCTTGGTTGTCAGCAGGTAATCGTCCTCTGCCTTTCTTCGGGCAGGGGCTTTCTTGTTTTTGGCAATCTTTTCCTGCACATCATCGAACAGTTCCAGCGGCACGATGGGCGGAATCGCATCCGGCACGACCACATCCCGGAATTTCAGTTCTCCGATATAACGCCGGTTTTTGAGCATGTGCTCCACGCTGTTGTAAGTAAATTCGCCTCCGACCGGGTTCTTGATGCCGTTTTCATTCAGCCAGTCCCGAATCTCTTTCATCGTGAGGCCATCCCGATACTTCGTGAACGATTCCAGCACGAAAGGGGAGGCAAGCGGGTCGATGTGAAATTTCCGCTCGGAATCCAGCGTATATCCAAACGTTCCACGACCACCGTTGCAGCGGCCTTTCAGGATGTTCTCTGTCTGTCCACGGACAACCTTTTCGGCAAGGTCGGCAGAGTAGTATTCTGCATAGCCCTCCAGAACCGATTCCAGAATGATACCCTCTGGCCCCTCGGAGATGATCTCCGTAGCCGACATGAGCTTGACACCGTTCTTCTTCAGCTGGGTCTTATACCGGGCACTGTCGTAGCGGTTCCGAGCAAACCGGTCCAGCTTCCAGACCAGCACAATGTCAAACAGCGTCTTGTCGCTGTCCTTAATCATCTGCTGGAACTCCGGGCGGTTGTCCGTCTTGGCGGAGATAGCACGGTCAATATAGTGCTTGACGATGGTGATGCCGTTTTTCTCGGCATAAGCCGTGCATTCCCGGATCTGGCCTTCGATGGATTCTTCGCGCTGGTTGTCCGAGGAATAGCGAGCATAGATCACGGCAGTCATGGCGGGCACCTCCATTTTATACGTCATTGAACGGTAATACGTTCATCAAAGCAATGTTTCGTATAATGTATATACCACAGCTTTGCCCTGATTGCAAGCCCAATGATTTATTTTCATGATTCCAACAGACAAATTGTCTTAAGATTATATTCCGAGCAAAATGTGAAGTCCAAGCCCGGCCACGCCGCACAGGCACATGGTCAGGATGGGATTCCACTTGAGCTTCCGTAGGACAAAAAATGCCGATGCAAAACTGCCGATGCCGATCCAGTCTACGTTGGCGAGCGCCTTTGCACTCTCTCCGAACACCACCATAGACAGTATAGAAAGACCTGCACCAAAGATAAGCGCTACAATGACCGGACGCAGGCATGCCAGAACACTTTGCAGCAGAGAGATATCCTTGTATTTACGATAGATGTAGGATAGAAGTGAAACAAAGAACAGCGCCGGTGTAATGCAACCTAGTGTTGCAATGATGGCTCCGGGTACCTGCGCGATACGCAAACCAACAAAAGTTGCCGAGTTGACCGCAATGGGACCAGGGGTCATTTCTGCAATCGTGATGAGGTCAGTAAACTCCTGCATCGTCAGCCAGCCATGTTGTTCCACCACTTGGCTCTGGATCAGCGGCATGGCCGCATAGCCGCCGCCTACGCTGAACATACCCACCTGCAAAAAGCTGAGAAAAAGCTGTAAGTAGATCATTTTGCACCACCTTTTTTCCACTGGACCAGAGCCAGCACCACGCCGAATACTGCAGCGGCAAGGATGACCACCACCACATTGACATCAAACACCGTATTTGCGACAAACGCTGCGACCATCAGGGCAATATACACCCATGAGCGGATCTTCAGCACCTTGCCGCCGAGGTCGAATACAACATCCAGAATGACCGCCGCCACACCAGCCTGCATTCCCTTGAGTAACAACGCGATATAGCGATTGGTGGCAAAAGCATTGTAGAACACAGAAATGATTGAAAGAATGACCATAGGTGGGATGATGGTGCCCAACACTGCCACGATCATTCCAATCAAGCCTTCTACCTGCCAACCTACCAGAATTGCAGCATTGACCGCGATTGCGCCCGGAGAGGACTGCGCCAACGCTGTCATATCCAGCATTTCCTGTTCATCGATCCAGTGCAGCTCATCTACAAATTTTTTCTTCATAAAGGTCACGATGACAAAGCCGCCGCCGAAGGTAAAGCTGCTAATGTACAGCGTACTCAAAAACAGCTTCCAAAGCCGTGCTGACCGTGTACCGTATGTTTTATTTTCATCCATACAAGTTTTCTTCTCCTTTTTTTGATTTTCGGACAACTATATTCGTTTTCTTACTATTTCAAACAGCTTTTAACTGTTACTGCTTGCGAAAGCCCGTATTTTCCGGTATCCTTGTTTTAAGAACTGCGAAGCACGGAGGGAATCTCTATGAAACATAATACATTTCTCGTCAAGCCAGCGTCCAGCCTGTGCAATCTGCGTTGCCGGTACTGCTTTTATGACGATGTTTCCAACAGCCGAGCCTGCAAAAATATGGGACTGCTTTCCCATGAAATGGCAGGAGAACTGGTTGAAAAGGCTTTTGCAGCCACAGAGGAAGGCGGCAGCGTCCATTTTCTGTTTCAGGGCGGCGAACCGACTCTTGCCGGGTTGGATTTCTTCCGGTTCTTTCTGGAAACGGAGCGTTCCATGCAGCGCAATATCTCTGTGTTCCACAGCATCCAGACCAATGGCATTTGTCTGGATGAAGAGTGGGCTTCCTTTTTCAAAGCCAACTCTTTCCTCGTAGGCCTCTCTCTGGACGGCACACAGGAGAACCATGATCTCTATCGGCTGGACGCAGCTGGGCAGGGCACATGGGATAAAGTAACTCATGCGCTTGCGCTGCTGGATGCCTACAGGGTCGAAACGAATCTGCTCTGTGTTGTGACCGGACAGCTGGCCAGAAAGCCGCAGCGAGCCTTCAAAAGCCTCTGCGAGTTGGGACAGCACAATCTGCAATTCATCCCATGTCTTGACCCACTTGATACGATTGGAGGGCAGGCATATTCTCTAACGCCGGAACTTTATGGTCGTTTTCTGTGCGGCGTCTTTGATAATTGGTATCAGCAGCTGCAACGAGGCAATTATATCAGCGTTCGCAATTTTGAGGACTATCTGCGTATCCTGCTGGGAATGCCGCCTACCTCCTGCGCTTCCTCCGGTTCCTGTGGACATTATCTTACCGTAGAAGGTGACGGAAGCCTTTATCCCTGTGACTTTTATGTTCTGGATGAGTGGAAGCTGGGAAATCTGAGCCACTGTACCGTTGAAGATGCGCTTGATTCTCCCACAAGCCAGACATTTCTGGCACAGGGCCGCAAACGCCCGGCGGAATGCGCAGCATGTGCTTATCAGCTGCTCTGCCGGGGCGGATGCAAGCGAGATTGGGATGCCTCTGGAAGCAACCGCTTTTGCGCAGCGTATAAGCAGTTCTTTGCCTATGTGCTTCCGCGCCTGCATACTGCTGCACATTTTCTGGCACAACAAAACCGGTAAAGAGATTCTCCCGGAGAGCAGTACTGCCTCCGGGAGAATCTTTATTTTACCTTTTTGAGCTTCCGGATGGAATGGCCATCGTAGAGGATGGGCTTCATGACATAAGTGTAGTTCCGGTCATCGCATTCGCCGGTGGAAATCATCTCCATAAGCCGCAGCGCAAGCTGACGTCCCATCTCGAAGCCTTGCTCCACGGAGCAGGTAACATCCTCCTGCCGATAAGTTTCTTCGGAATAATCAAAACAGACCAGCGAATAATCTTCGGGTACAGTCTTCCCCATTTTCTGCAGGGTTTTCATGACCAGCCGATAGATGATGTAGTTGCAGCAGACGATAGCGGTGCATTTAGGGATGCTCTTCAGAAATCTTTCAATGGAACGGACATAGCTTTCGTTGTGGGCTTCGTCCGAAATACACCACTTGATGTAATCATCGTTCAGTTCCAAACCACGATTTCGCATCGCTTCCGCCATGCCTTGAAACTTTTCTACGCTCTGGTAGTTGTCGTACACGAAGATGCCTGCAATGTGGCTGTGTCCGGCATCCATCAGGCGTTCTATCAGCTGATGGGCACATTCGATATCATTGATCGTTACGCGGGGGCAGCGCAAGTTCCGATAGAAGTTGTTGTAGAATATCACCGGGATCTTACGTCGGTAAAGCTCCTTGTAGCAGTCAAGATTTGGGCTGAGGATGCTCGATTTGACACCATCCACGATGAAACCGTGAAAATTCTGATGTACCACAGTCTCCAGACAGCGGCGTTCGTTGCAGAATTTGTTATCGGTCAGAAATACATGGAGGTCAACCTGCTCCTGCGTCAGGACACTGCGAACCCCTTCGATTAATCCCGAATTTGCACTCGTATCCTGACCTTGCAAAACAAGGCCGATCTTATAAAGTGCATCCTCGGTGTTCAAATCGCGCGTCATCACCTTTTCCCGGTGGAAATAGGTGCCGCTCCCTTTGACTTTGTACACGATTCCTTCATTCACCAATCGGTCAATGGCAACTCGAATCGTTTCCCGGCTGACGCCCAGCTTTCGGCAGAGTGCATTTTCCGAGGGCAGTCGTTGATTTCCAGAAAACTTGTTTTCGTCGATATAAGCCAGAAGCCAACGATATACCTGAGCAGATTTTTTCTCAGCAGCCGAGAGCATGGGCAAACGCTCCTTTTCAGTCGGTGATGGTGGGGCGGGTGCCTTCTGCGTGCTGTATCCAGTTCAGCAAGCGCTCACGAAGCTCCGCTTTGACGTCGGCGTATGCAGGATCTGCGACAACATTGTTCAGCTGCCACGGGTCTTTCTGCATATCATAGAGGAAGTCGTCCGCATACACATCAGATGCCGCAGCCTCGCCGCCATTGACACCGGGGGCATAGACAGAGTACATATAATCTGCCGTGCGGATGCAGCGGCCGCAGCGGCTCTCCGAGATTTGGGCGTAGACCTCATTAGCTCTATTATGATTTTTCTTTTCCACAACGTCAAGCAGATTTTCGCCGATCATCTTGTCGCCGACATCCACGCCTGCCAAAGCCAACAGAGTCTTGGGGATGCTCTCGGTGCTGACCAGCTCGGTGACTTCCTTGCCGCCCTTGAACGGGCCGCCGCAGATGACCAGCGGCACATGCAGGCAGCCGTCGTGGCACGAGCGCTTATAGTCATCGTATCCGTTCAGATGGGCGTCGCGGTTGCGGGTCTTGAAATGAGAGCCATGGTCGGAAGCGTAAAGGATAACAGTATTCTCATACAGACCCTTTTCTTTCAGTTTTTCCACCAGCTTGCCGAGGTTCTCGTCGAGGCTTGCGCACTGTCCCAGATAATCCGGATACTCTTCTGCTGCATTGCCGCCCAGAGCCTTCAAGTCTTCGGGGAGGACAAAATCCGCAAATCGCTGCTTCGAGCCGTTGGGGCCTTCGTAGTGGTTGTGGTCATTCTGATGGTGCGGCTCAATTTGGGATACGGTCATGAAGAAGGGCTTTTCGCCGGTGTACTGGTCGAGGTAGTCCAGCGCGAACTGGTTGATGCAGTCAGCACGGTAGCCCTTAAAATCGATGCGGTTGTTGTTCTCGTCGAACACATAGCCGTCGTAGCCGTGGGAGGTAAATTCCAGCACATCGGCTGCACGCCAGTAGCCGGTGTAGCCGCCGCGCAACTCCAACGGAACGGCTGTAATGGTATGGTCAATGGTCGGCTTCTTTTCCAGCTCGCCATCCGAGGCCAGATGCCACTTGCCGACATAGGCAGTTTCGTAGCCGGCATCTTTTTCCATATACTCGCCCAGAGTCTTGATATTCGAGGGCAGCATCAGGTTATTGCGGAAACAGCCTGTCTCAGTGGGGTATTTTCCGGTCTGGAATAGGGCGCGGCAAGGGCCGCACACCGGCTGGGGAGAGAAAGCATTGTCAAATTTTACGCCCTCCTCTGCCAGCTTGTCCAGATTGGGTGTGACGTTGAGCGGCTGGCCGAAGCAGCCGCAGGTATCCCAGCGCTGCTGGTCACTGAAGTAGAAAATAATGTTATATGCCACGGTCTTTACCTCCTTTTACTGTTCCACTTTCGCGTTCTTCGTTTCCTTCATCTTGCCGCGCAGGATGCCGATGATAACCACCACGATTAGCGCGATAAAAATCCAGCAATACACACTGCTGAAGAAGATTTTGGGACTTCCATCCGAGATGAGCAGGGCGCGGCGGAAGTTCGTCTCGGTCATATTGCCCAGCACCATGCCCAGCAGCACAGGGACAGCGGGCAGCTCCAGCTTGCGCATGAACCACGCCATCACGCCGAACACCAGCGCAACGCTCAAATCAAAATAGCTGCTGTTCACCGAGTAAGCACCGGCGAAACAGAAAATCACGATGATGGGGGTCAAGATCTGCTGAGGGATGGAGACGACCTTTGCAAACAGGCTAGTCAGGTATTTGCCCTGCAGGAACATGAAGATGTTCACGAGGATAAGGCCCAGCATGATGGCATACATGATAGCGCCGTCGGTGGTGAACAGCGAGAGACCGGGGTTCAGGCCATTTATCATCAGGGCCGACAACATGATGGCCACGCAGCCGTCGCCGGGGATGCCCAGCGTCAGCAAGGGAATCAGGGTCGCGCCACAGACGGCATTGTTGGCAGACTCAGCAGCCGCAACGCCCTCCACAGAACCGTGGCCGAATTCCTCGGGATGCTTGGACAGGTTCTTCGCAGTGTTGTAGGAGAACCACGAGGCCTCCGACGCACCCGTGCCAGGTACGATACCAACACAGGAACCGATGATAGAACCCATCAGCACTGGTCGGAACATCCGCTTGTATTCATCTTTTGTGATTTTGCCGTCATCATTGCCGATTTTTCCGGCGTGAAGGTTCAACTCATTCCGCTTCAGCTCTGCCTTGCCAATGATTTCCACCAGTGCGAACAAACCGATGAGGGTAACGGCAAGGTCAAGACCCAGATACAGACGGGGAATACCAAATGTAAAGCGGTCATAGCTGGTCATGGGGTCTGCGCCCACACAGGAAATAAGCAAACCAAGGCAGGCGGCGATGATGCCCTTGACAAGGCTCTTACCAGAAACGCCTGCAATAATCGTCATGCCGAACAGGCAGACCATAAAGTACTCCGCCGTGCCGAGCTGTGCCGAAATTTTTGCGACCTGAGGGCCGAGGAAGAGCAGCACCAACGCAGAGAAGATACCGCCAAAGGTAGATGCATAAAGTGCAATTTTCAACGCCGCCTTAGTGCGGCCCATTTTGGACAGCGGATAGCCGTCCAGCATAGTAGCCGCCGCGTGGGGCGTACCCGGCGTGTTGATAAGGATAGCCGATACCGAGCCACCATAGCCACCTGCGCAGTAAATGCCCAACAGGAACATCATGCCGGGAATCGCACGCATGGTATAAGTGACAGGCAGGAATAGGATGATGCAGAGGATAACACTTAATCCCGGGATGGCCGCGAACACGCAGCCAATAAAGACGCCGAGGTTTATCCAGATGATATTTTCGAGGGTGAAAAGCAGCCCGGAGGCCGGGCCGATAAAGTCAAACAAACCCATATTCTGCCTCCTCAGAAACTAACATTCAGCACAAAGTGGAATACGACCCAAATCAACACAGCCATTGAAACTGTGATGGCATAGTAAAGGGGTTTCTTGCAGCGGAAAAAGACCAGAAATGCCAGTGCGCAGAATACAGCGCCCACAACAAACAGATCCGTGACCTCTGCCAGCAGATAAGTGACCACCAGAATGAGGACGATGACGAGTGCTTTTGTTTCCACCAAAAGATTCAGCGTTTTAGTTTTGGTCGGGCGGTGCATCACCATGTTGTATGCCTCGCGGCCCACCAGAAGGGCGCTCATGGCCAGCATGAGCCAAATCAGCATCGTCGGGAAAGCGCGGCCATTCACAACGTCTTTTTCCGAGATCTGCACCTGCTGCGGCATGATGAGCAGCAGCACGATGCCAATGACCAGAAACAGAATGCCGCAAATCAGGTCTACCGGGTACTCGATGTTCTTCTGTTCGAGCTTTGCGCCCCATTCATCCAGTTTTGCTTCGGCACGTTCTATCAGATTTTTCACTTGTTTCAACTCCTTTTTAAATATAAAAGCAGGGAGAAGGGGATGTCCCCGTTCCCCCTGCTTCAGCTTTTTGTCGCTATGAGGGCTTTTTATCAGCCTGCCACGATGTCCTTATACTGCTCGACGATGCTCTTGACGTTCTCAATATGAGCTTTGACGTCATCTTCGCTCATCGTATCAACTTCCAGCAGCATGGTATCGTTCAGCCACTCGACCATTTCCTGATCGGCAAGGATCTTATCGTACAGCTCTTTCAGCTCTGCAATCTTTGCAGCATCGGTACCCTTGCGTGCCATCACGAAGCAGCGGTTGCGGAAGTAAGGATAGCCCTTGGAGCCAACGCCCTCAACACCAGCAAAGGGGCCGTTCTCGATGGCCTTATCGTCGAATGCGCAGACCACATCAACGCCGCCCTGCTGGTAGGTCTCAAGAATCTGAGACTGGTGAGAGACCGCGAAGTTCGTTTCACCCTTAGCTACAGCCTGTGCAGCCTCCGCAGCGGACTGGTACGGAGTCAGTTTCAGCTGGTCGCCGGCACCCATAGAGCCGAACAGAGCCGCTGCCAGGAAAGCCTCGGAGCCGGTAGCGCCGTTAACGGCCACGGATACGGGGTTGCCTGCCTTGACATAGGCCTCCAGATCGTCCAGATTCTTGAGGTTCAGTGAAGAATCAGCAGACAGGACGAAGACGGAGGAGTACAAGTTCTCCACGAACTCGAAATCGTCGTAGCTGAACTGCAGCTTGGCCGGATCCAGAGTCTCGGTAATGGCGAACAGACCCTCACCGGCGAAGACCAGTTCCTTATCATTTGCCTTAGTACTGGACACCCAAGTGTTGACAGTAGCAGCATCGCCCTTGACGGCTTCAGCAACCAGTGTGATTTTATTATCAGAATAATCAGGGGACTTGGCAGCAGCCTTTTGGCTGACCATCGCTGCTACACCAGACGGTGCCCACGGACAGGTAACTTTCCAGCTCTCCTGTTTGCTTCCGCAGCCGGTAAGCATCGACAAAGCAAGGACACCGGCGGTGACCAACGCCGCAATACGCTTTTTCATCATTTTACTCTCCTTTTTTGTTTTGCCTTTTCGTGTGGTAGCAAGCACTTCACCGTGCTTTTGTTACCAACAAGATAACATTTCAAGCAATTTTAAGTCAACAAATTTTTTTATTTTGCAAAAAAAGTTGTCTGGTAAAAGAGCTAAATGACCACATCTGTATTTTGCTATAGAAAACTTATTGTGCATATTGCACATCCGCTTGAATCATCTTTGTGCAGCTTAAATTCTTTCATGATGTAAAGTGTATCATATTCATAATAGAAGTCTTACTATTGTCTCCATTCATAAATAATTTCTTCGGAATCATCTTGACGTACCCTACGAACCATGATATTCTCTATCACAAATCCCACTGAACTTGTAGATTGATTGCAAATCTTCTGCAAAAGTGGTTGGTTATCACCGTGAGACCCACCACTTCAGTGAGGGAAAGTCCGCAAAAGAATTTACCGCCCCGCAACACACCCGATTCATTTTGCCGCCGATTCACCCCGACAAAATCCATCGCTGCGCTGCTTGGGCGGTATTTTTCTTTATGGGAAACGTACCTTGAAAATTTCATAAGCCGACCGGACGTGATACCGACTTTTCGTCAACGCCGCTGCACAAACAGGGGCAGGAACTTCGTTCGGAGCAAACGGTGACTCCCATACATGAGCAGAGACCTTTTACTTATTTTTTGCGTCTTAACAATTCGGAAACATTTGCTGATGAAGCGTTTTGAGCGCAGCGGTAGAGGGCAAGAACCGTCCCGTGGCCACAAATTTTCAATTCTTGAAAATTTTTTGTCCATCCGGGACTTCACTTCTGCAATGCGTCCGCATTTCCGAAGTGATCTTGTTGGGGCGTGCCTGCCCCAAACCCTGCTTAGAACGGACGAGGAGGAATTGTGTCAATTTGACGCAATTCCTCCAACTTATAGAGAGAAACAGAGTGTTCCCGACGGGGAACGCCCTATTGTACATATCGCTATTGTCTGTGGTCTTTGGCAGGGTGCGTCCTATTCAGGGACGCACCCTGTTTTTATTTTGAGCCTTCACCGACTTTTTGAGATTCCGCCCTCTGCTTCCCGAATCAGAATCGTCAGCCGCTTCTGAACGCTATCATCTGCTGTGACGGTCAGATGAATTTTGCCCGCTGCTTCTCCTGCACGGACCACCGCCATGCAGCAGCCGCAGCATGGCAGGGGAGCCCAGCAGGCCGATGAGCAACAGCACCACACCGGCAACGGCGCTGATAATGGCCGCCGAGTGGACGGTCTTTTCCACGTCCTTGGGGTGGCGCGCACCGTAAAAACGCGCCACCAGCAGGTTGGAAAGCGCCAGCGGCAGACTGACCAGAAAGATCTGCTTGGCCAGAGGGCCTTCCGTCAGCGTATTCGTTTGAGAACTCATACTCTTTTTCCCTTTATCCTATATATCCCTAAACCGTGCCCGCGCACACCGGGGCACAGCCTCTTTTATAAGGCACTACGCTACTTTTGCAAGATGGAAACGGCAAAATGGCGCAAAAAAAACACGGCACCCGGCGGGGCGTCGTGTTTTTTGCGGAAAATATCTCAGCCCAGGTCCTCACCGTTGGTGGCAATGACCTGCTTGTACCAGTCAAAACTCTTTTTCTTATAGCGGTTCCCGGTGCCGGAGCCGTCGTCGTTGCGGTCCACGTAGATAAAGCCGTACCGCTTGCGTAGTTCGCCGGTGGTAAAGGACACCACGTCGATGCAGCCCCACGGGGTGTAGCCCAGCAGGTCCACGCCGTCCAACTCCACGGCCTTTTTCATCTCCTCGATGTGGGCGCGCAGGTAGTCGATGCGGTAGCTGTCGTCACAGGTGTGGTCGGGCTGGAGTTTGTCGATGGCGCCGAAGCCGTTCTCCACGATAAACAGCGGCTTCTCGTACCGCTCGTACAGGGTGGCCAGTGCGTAGCGCAGGCCCACCGGGTCGATCTGCCAGCCCCAGTCGCTGGCCTTGACGTAGGGGTTCGGCACGGTGTGGGCATTGCCGCCGCTGATGCCGTCGCTCTCCACGGCCACGTCCGAACGCACCGCGTTGCTCATGTAGTAGCTGAAGCCCAGATAGTCCACAGCACCCTCGGCCAGAATGGCCTCGTCGCCCGGCTCCATCACCGGGGCAGTGCCCTCGCGCTCCCATTCCTTCTTAGCGTAGGCGGGGTAGTGACCGCGGCAGTGCACATCCGCAAAGTAGTAGCGCTCGTGCATGGATTCCAGCGCCAGCATCACGTCGTCCGGGTTGCAGGAGTAGGGATAGTACGGCACAAAGGAGCACATGCAACCGATCTGGAAGTCCGGGTTGATGGCATGGCCCTTTTTGACCACGAGGGCCGAGGCCACCAGTTCGTGGTGTACCACCTGATACAGGGCCTTCTTCTTGTTCTCGAACTGGGAGAACCGCACGCCGGAGTTGGTCCAGCCAAAGATGTCGTTGGTGGTGTTGCTCTGGTTGTTGATCTCGTTGAAGGTCATCCAGTACCTGACCTTGTGTTTGTAGCGCTCCATCACAGTGACGGCGTAGTGCACGAAGAAGTCGATGCACTTGCGGTTGTACCAGCCGCCGTACTCCTTGGCAAGGGCGTAGGGCATCTCAAAATGGCTCAGGGTGATCACCGGCTGGATGCCGTACTTGAGCAGTTCGTCAAACAGATCGTCGTAGAACTGCAGACCGGCCTCGTTGGGCTGCTGCTCGTCCCCGCGGGGGAAGATGCGGCTCCACGAGATGGAGGTGCGGAAACACTTGAAGCCCAGTTCGGCAAACAGCTTCACATCTTCCTTGTAGGTGTGGTAGAAGTCGATGCCCTCGTGGTTGGGGTAAAATTCGCCGGGCACAATGCCATCGGTGATGCGGCGGGCCACACCGTTGGCACCGCCGGTCATCACGTCGCTGACGGACGGGCCGCGGCCATCGGCGTTCCAGCCGCCTTCCAGCTGATGGGCAGCAACGGCACCGCCCCACAAAAAGTTTTCAGGAAGCATATTCTTTCTCCTTGGTCAAATGTATATCAGTTTTTCTGGGATTCTTTTTCGTCGCAGCCCACCACCTGCACCAGAACAATGGTGATGATAATGGTGGCCAGCACGCCGATCATCATGCCGGTAAAGGAAGAGGGATTGGCGTCGCTCATGGCGTTGACGGTGGTCAACAGGCCGGGCAGACCAGCGTATACATAGTACTTGGTGTTGAAGAAGCTGATGATCAGCGCACCGATGGCACCGCCGATGCAGCCGCAGACGAAGGGCTTCTTCAGGCGTAGGGTCACGCCGTAGATGGCGGGCTCGGTGATGCCGAAGATGCCGGTCAGGCCAGCGGACAGGGAAACGTTCTTGATGTCGGCCTTTTTGGTCTTGAGGAACACGCCGAAGCAGGCAGCAGCCTGTGCGATGACGGCGCAGGTCTGGAATGCCTGAAAGGAATCGCAGCCGTAGTTGGCAAAGTTGGCAAGGCACATGGGAGTGACGCCCCAGTGCACGCCGAAGATGACGAACACCTGCCAGATGCCGCCCACCAGAATGGCGGCCAGTGCGGGAACGTTGTTGGCAAGGAAGTTGTAGGCAGCAGCAATGGCGTTTGCCAGCACATTGGACACCGGGCCGATGACCAGAATAGTCAGGGGAACCATAACAATGGTGCAGATAAAGGGCACAGCCAGCGCCTTGATGATGTCGGGCAGATGCTCGTCCAGCCAGTGCTCCAGCCAGCTGAGCACCAGCACCAGGAACAGCGGCGGCAGCACGGTGGAGGTGTAGGTGGTCTGGCTCATGGGGAAGGCCAGGAACTTGATGACCTCACCGTCTGCGATGCGGGCAGCGATGGAAGCCCAGTCCGGGTTGACCAGCGCCATGCAGCACCACATGGCAATGAAGGTGTTACACTTGAAGTGCTTGGAAGCAGTGACGGCGATCATGACCGGCAGGAAGGTGAAGGGCGTCCAGCTGATGAAGCTGAGCACGGAATACGTACCGGTGGCCGCAAAAGCGGGGAAGAAGTGGGTAATGATGATCAGTGCGCCTTGCACCAGACCGGCTGCGGCCAGAATGTACACAAAGGGTGCGAACACGGCGGACATGGTGGCGATGATGCGGCTGCCGAGGCCCTGCTTGACTTCCGGCGCGGCAGCGGTGCTGTTGTCCAGATCCAGCAGCTGGGCCAGTGCTTCGTACACGTCCTTGGCATGGGTGCCGATGACCACCTGATACTGGCCGCCGCTTTCCATCACCTTGATGACGGCGGGCATCTCGGAGATCTGTTTGGTCACTTCGTCCGAGGGTGTTTCCCTCAGCACCAGACGCAGGCGGGTGGCACAGTGGGTCGCGCTGAGGATATTGTCCTTGCCGACGGCGGCACAGATGTCGGCGGCAAGCTTTGTGTAATCGCGGATTTTGTTTGCCATGATGTTCTCTCCTTTTCATCAGATCACGGGTTTGCCTTGTGTCCTCATTATACAGAGGAAAAACCGCATTGTCAGCTGATTTGATGCGCCAAAAAACAAAAATGTGCAGAAAAAACAGCTTGTTTTTTCTGCACATGGATACAAACATCTGTACAAATTGACGGAGCGTTTCTGCGGTCACTCCAGCAGGCGGTTGTACACCCGGCGGGCCAGTGCTTCCAGCAGGTAAAGTGCAGGCATCTGACTGGTCAGGTCGTAGCTTTCGGTGGTCACGCGGTGCACGGAACTGTAGTACGGCAGGGTGATGTCGGAAAGCTTTGCCGCAGAACTCTGGTCGGAACAGGTAATGGCGATCAGTCCGGCGTTTTTCTCCTTCAGCTGCCGGGCCAGATGCAGCACCTGCTTCGTTTCGCCGGATACCGAAAGAATGACGGCTGCGATGGTGGTGTTGGGCGTGACGGTGATGGGATAGAACGGGTCGGTCACGCCCAGCGCGAATTTGCCCAGATTGGACAGATACCGTGCACCATACTCGGCTATGCTGCCGGAATTGCCGATGCCCACCAGAAACACCCGCTCTGCCCGTGCGATCATACCGGCGGCTTCGTCCAGCGCTGCATCGTATTCCGGCGTGCCGACTTTCCACAGAAAGTTCTGCAACTCGCCCAGCGTGTCCGGCAGACGGGATCCCTGCGCGGAACCGGCCTGCTCCTTCAGCTTCCATTTGAATTGCGCATAACCGTCACAGCCCACCTTTTTGCAGAAGTGCAGCACTGTGGTGGTGGAAACGTGCGCTTCCGCTGCCAACTCCCGGATGCGCATGAAGGGCACCGTGTTCGGATGCTCGATGATGTACTGGTAGACCAGCAGTTCCAACTCGTTCAGATTTTTGATCTGCTGCGGGGTGAATAGTTCCATGAAAAGGCTCCCTCCTTGTCCCGATATCTGTCCTTATTATAGCAAAAGGAAGAACGGAAAAACAGGGCGAACATTTCCGTTTGCATTTTTAGCGCGGCTGTGCTATACCGTTTTATACTGACAGCATCAGTATGTGCGATCGTAGCTCAGCTGGATAGAGCCTTCATTCTGCTTTCCGAAGAAAACAAAAAATCCGAACCCTTCTCCTATCGAGAAAAGGTTCGGATTTTCATTGTTTGGTGCGATGGAAGGGACTCGAACCCCCGGCCTACTGATTCGTAGCGCACACCGGGCGATTCCCTCAATTTTTGGAAGTTACGTTTCAGCGTTGTTTCTTTGCGATACATCGCAGATTTTTAACTTCGAGTTTCTGCACCCTTTGTCCGATTTTGCAACGATTTGCACCCTCTGCACGTTTTGAAACCGTGCAAAAACCGTGCAGAAACCGTGCACTTACTCCCAGACAAACTAAAATCCACTTCATCCGACAACGACTTGACGGCATTGGTTCGAGCGACCGCACATCAAAAATCAAGTCTTGGAGGATACTATTATGACGAAATTGCTTTCCTGCCGCTACAACATGGACACCAACCGGGTGGAAGCCCGGTTCGAGGATGGCACCACCCTTGCCATTGACTGCATCGCCGTCGAGGACGAGTACGGAAACACCCCGGCACAGCGGGCAGAGTTGGACTGGCTGCTCTACAACAAGCCATTGGAGTATGCACAGATGGCGCTGAGAGGGGAGATGGGGCACTATTTGTCGCTTGGGTGTGACCACGGCAGGCTGGAGGATTGAGCCTTAGAAAACGCGCGGCAAAAAAGCTAATCGCGCGGCGCGCGTTTTTCAGCGTAAATTCAGCGTAAACCATGCCAAGTCAGCGTAAATTCAGCGCAAATTCAAGAAGTCAGCGTAAATAACCATTTACCATATATAATGATGCCCGCCCACTGTGGAAAAGCCACAGTGGGCGGGCATTCTGCGTTTTCAGATGGACTGGAATCCCTTGCCGATGATCTCGCTGGAGTTGACAATGGTCAGAAAGGCCTCCGGGTCCTCCCGGCGCAGGAAATCCCGCAGCAGCCCTGCCTGCCGCCGGGTCAGCGCCACCATGATCATGGTACGGGGCTCGCCGGTGTACACGCCGGTGGCGTCCTGCTGGGTCGCTGTGCGTCCCAGTGTTTCCGTAACGAAACGCCGGATGGGCTCCGGCCTTGAGGTGATGACCGTACACACCTTGCGGAGGTTCAGGCTCTCGATGGCGGTATCCACGATGGTGCTGCGCCCGATGAGTCCCAGCACGCAGTACATCCCGGTCTGCGGGCCGTAGAGGTAAGCCGCAAACAGCACCGTGCCGATATCGCTGAGCAGCAGCGCCCTGCCGATCTCCACCTTGATGTACTTGTGCAGGATCATGGCCACGATCTCGGTTCCGCCGGTGGATGCCCCGATGTTGAACACAATGCCGCTGGCAATGGCAGGCAGCGCCACCGCAAAACACAGCTCCAGCAGGGTATCATCCGTCAAAGGCTGCGACACGGGAAACAGCTTTTCGCACATACTGGAATAAAAACTGAGCATGAAGGAGGAGTACAGCGTCCAGCCCATAGTCTTTATGCCCAGAAAGACGCAGCCAAGCACATCCAGCACCGCATTGGTGATCCACATAAAGGTGCTGACGCTCAGAGCCGGAAAGCAGGTGGCCAGCACGACGGAAAGGCCGGTAGTGCCGCCAAATACAAAGTGGTTGGGCGCACAGTAAAAGTTCAGTGCTACTGCATAGATGATAAGTCCCAGATTCAGCAGCAGAAAAAAGCGTGCGCCGCTCCACAGCTGTGCTGGGCTCAGGTTTTTGCGCAGGCCGTTCTTGATCGCTTCCATCTCAGTCCAGATGCTCCTTTACATCCATCAGCCGGGTGATGATGCAGTCTGCGGCGGACTGATCCAGCGGCTCGCCGTGGCGGGGCTTCAGTGCCAGCACCTTCAGGCCTGCCGCCTTTGCGGAGGCGATACCCGTGGGAGAATCCTCCACCGCAATGGCCTTGTCTGCCGTCAGCCCCAGTGCCTTCAGTGCCTTGAGGTAGATGTCCGGCGCAGGCTTATGGGCGGCGCAGTCCTCGCCGCTGAAGGCGAAATCCACCATCGCTTTCAGCCCACCCTCCGTGAGCATCTTCATGATATCCGGCGCTGCGCTGGAGGACGCCACCGCCACCTTCAGCCCCCGGCTGCGCAGCGCATTCATCAGCGGCTCTGCCTGCGGGTCGGTAAGCTTGCCGTAGGGGGTGGGGCGAGCCTTGCGGTATTCCCGATAAGCCATCAGCATCTCCTGACGGCGCACAGGGTCGTTGGGGACAATGGCTTCCCAGATGGCTTTTTCGTTGGAGCCGATGAAGTTGCCCTCCGGGATGGGGATGCCGTTTTCCAGCAGAAAGTTTTTACGGCGGTTCTCGTAGTAATATTCCGTATCCGCCAGCACCCCATCCATATCAAAAATCACTGCTTCAATCATTCTTCATTTCCCTCTTCATCAAAAAGGGGGAGGGGCAAGCCCCTCCCCCCAAGCATGGGTCTATTGATTCCGGTTAACCGCTTAGTACTCCAGCTTCCACATATAGCGGCGCAGGGTCAGCGGATGCTGACGGACGTAGGACAGCTCCTCAGCATAGACGCGGAACACAGCGGTGTGCATCAGCGGGTTGAAGTAGGTGATGACGCTGCTGTCCACAGCATTGCCAAGACCGTAATCCTTTGCATCCACAACGGTGGTCAGAGCATCGAAGCGGTGCAGGAAGGTCAGTGCGCGGGCATCCACGGGACGGGTCTTGCCGTCGTTCATCAGCAGGATGAAGGGCACGTCCTTGTCCACGATCTCGAAGGGGCCGTGGAAGAACTCGCCGCTGTGGAAGGAGCCGGAGTTGACCCACTGCATCTCCATCATCAGGCAGATGGAGGTGGAGTAAGCGACCTCCATGGAAGCGCCGCTGGACATGACGTAGACGACGGGAGCGTCCTTGTACTTCTCAGCGAACTCCTTGGCAGACTTGCGGGCAGAGTTGGCAGCGTTCTCGGCAGCCTCGAACACGTTGGTCAGGCCCTCGATCATCTTGTCGTACTTGTCGAAGCCTTCCACCTGCTGCAGAATCTCCACAGCCAGTGCCAGAACGTAGCCCATCTTTTCCAGCTTGGCAGCGTAGTTGGCCTCAAAGCCGTGAACGATGGTGTAGTCAGCTTCCTTGGTCAGGGCAGAACCGGCAGCGTGGGTAACGCTGACAACGGTTGCACCGGCGGCCTTTGCCACGCTGTTGGCCTTGACGGTCTCAGGGGTGCTGCCGCCCAGAGAAGCGGTGATGACCACGGTGGTGTCGCCCAGCCAATCGGGGGTATCGTAGTTGAACTCGTTGGCGGTGTAGTGTGCCACGCGCAGCTTCTTGCTGCAGTTTGCCAGGAAGTACTTTGCGGGGTACAGCTCTGCCTTGGAAGCGCCGCAGCCAACAAAAGCCACGTTCTCCACGTTGTGCTTTGCCACGATGTCTGCCACGATGGACTTGACGTTTGCCAGATCAATGTTATACATAATGCAATCCTCCAAATTATTTTCCTATTGTTCTGATGAATCACAAATTACAGGCGTACGGATATCTATGTAAGCCGGAGTCCCGGTTACACCAACAGACCAAGGGCGTTGATGGCAACACCGCCCACGATGCAGATGACCAGCAGCCAGCCGGTCTTGACCTTTTTGCGGATCAGGGTGTACATCAGCATCACGATGCCAAGGTTCAGAAGATTCGGCAGAATGCTGTTCAGCACATCCTGCAGCACCAGACCGGTGCTTGCGAAGGTGATGGGGGTGGTCAGACCCACCATACTTGCCACCATGGCACCAATGACCATCAGGCCTACGATGCCGCAGACGTACATCAGCTTGTCCATCATGCCGCCGTTGAGCTTGGTCAGGTACTTGCTGCCCATGGTATAGCCCAGCTTACCGGCAAACCATGTGACCAGCACAGCGGGGACGATGGAGAGGATCATGGCCAGAATGGGGCCCAGAACGTTACCCTGCTGTGCCAGAGAGATGCCCAGACCAAAAGCGATCAGGCGGACAGTGCCCTGGAAGAAGGAGTCGCCCACACCGGACAGGGGGCCCATCAGCGAGGTTTTGACGGCGTTGATGGTCTCCGGGTTGAAGTTCTCACGGTCGGCGGCGTACTGCTCCTCCATGGAGGCAGCCAGACCCAGCGTAAAGGCACTGGTCTGCGGGGTGCAGTTGTAGAACGCCATCTCGCGCTCGTAGGCTTCCTTTTTGTGCGCCAGCTGCTCGGGGTCGTTCTCGTCGGGGTACAGCTCGTCCAGCGTGGGAGCGATGCCGTACAAAAAGCCCATGTTCATCTGACGTTCGTAGTTCCAGGAGGCCTGAATGTTCAGGGAGCGCCACATGAACTGGAAGTATTTCTTGAAGTCGCTGCGCTTTGCAGTCTTGGTTGCGTTGCTCATTTCAGCTTCCTCCTATCAAAGATCGTCGTCATCTTCCAGCGGGTCGTAGTCCGGGTTGGCAGCAGCTGCACCGGCAGCGGCTGCGGCAGGTGCGCCCTTGCCATACTTCAGGCCGGTCAGGATCACAGCCAGAATTGCGGCGAAGATGGCCACAGCGGTGATATCCAGACCCAGGTAGCCCACAAAGAAGAAGCCCAGCAGGAAGTAGACGGTCAGGTCGCGGTTGAGCATGGTGGACAGCAGCAGGGCAATACCGTAAGCGGTAAGGAACTTACTGCCGAGGTTCAGGCCATCGGTCAGCCATGCGGGGATGAAAGCCACGATCTTCTGCACCAGATCCGTGCCGAAGTAGACGGACAGGAAGATGGGGATGAAGTACATCAGGCTATACAGCACTGTGCCCCAGACGATGTGCATGCTCCATGCCTTGCGGAACTTGCCTTCTGCAATGGCGTGGTCGGCAACGTGGGTCAGGTTGGACAGGATGGTGCGCATCAGCACGCCCAGCATCTGGCCCAGAACCGCGATGGGGATAGCCAGTGCCAGTGCAGTCTCGGCAGAAGCATCGGTCAGGATGGCAAAAGCTGCGCAGATGATGGCAGCCATGTTCATGTCCGGGGGTGCTGCTGCGCCGATATTCACGATGCCAAGGCTCATCAGCTCGATGGATGCGCCAAGGGTCAGGCCGGTCTGCAGATCACCCAGCAGCGCACCGACGATGGTGCAGGTGATGAGCGGACGCTCGAAGTTCATGCGGCCCAGAATGCGCGAGTCCAGAATACAGAACACGCCAACCAGACCCAGAAGCAGTGCGGTAACAAACATGGGTCAATTCCTCCTTCTTATCTCCTTACGATCAGGTGTGATCGATGGGTACTACCTTAAAGGTGGGGGTCTGCTGGCTGTAGATCTTAATGCCCATATCCAGCAGCTTCTGGGTGTCGGCCTGCTCCTCCGGGGTCAGGAACACCGACTGATCAAAGGCCTTGGAGCCGGGCTTGTTGGCCACAGCGCCGTAGTTGATCTCTTTGATCTTGGGGTATGCCTGACAGAACTTAAGCAGGGCAGCGGTGTTGCCGAAGATCATCATGATCTTCTCGTCCAGCTGCTCCACCTTGGGCATCTTGGCGATGGCCTTGTCCACCGTAAAGATGTTCACCCGGACACCGGCGGGCTTGCTCAGCAGCAGGGCGGACTTTTTCATCTCGTCGTTGGCGGCGTCATCGTCCACCACGATTATGCGCTGTGCGCCCACATGGCCGGTCCACGAGAATACCACCTGACCGTGCAGCAGGCGGTAGTCCAGACGTACTAATTTGATCATAGGTCATCCTCCTCATCTTGGGCTGCGTTTTTCAGCAGCAGGTTACAATCAATGATCTGCGCCTTGGCATCTGCAATGCACTCGGCCAGTTCGTCCTGTGTCAGGGCTTCGTCGTTGGAAGCAAGGGTCAGCACTAGAGAAGCGTTCATGCCGCAGATCAGGTGCACAGCCGGATACTCCGGCAGCAGGGTCAGCATCTCGTTGTTCACGCTGCCGCCCATCACATCGGTCACGATGTACACAGCATCCTCTGCTGCAAAGCCGTCCAGCAGCCGGCGTGCCGCCACCGTGATCGGCTCGGTCTCATCCCGCAGGGTGGCAAGGGCATAAAGGTTCGGCAACTCGCCAAGGATCATCTGCACGGTGTCCTTCATTCCGGCAGACAGCCCTCCGTGCGAAGCAAGAATGATTCGGTTCATACGCATCCACGACCTTTCTTGTGGTTCCTTCATCTCTTCGGCGTCTGTATCGTCCTGTTCGTTATAGACGTCATAATCGTCATGTACATAGTACCACATTTTGCACAGACGTCAAGAGGTTTTTCTAAAAAAATCTTTACTTTGGTAAAGTGCACAAAGCACTTCCCCTATATTTTAGCAGTTTCACCAATAACCTTCCGTAGAACGATAAAAAGAGCGTCTTTTCCGCACGGAAAAGACGCTCTTTTTAGGGAATTGATCGGTGCTTAAAACTCAAACATATACCGGCTTCCAATGTAATACTGCCGCCCGATGCACAGCGGGTGGTCATATTGGTCATGGAAGTAGGCGTTCAGATACAGCAGCGGCTCGCCCAGCGAAAGGTTGAGCAGCTGTGCCTGTTCTGCCGAAGCCCGTACCGCCTCGATACGCTGGCAGGAGGTCGTCGCAGGGCGCAGCCCGGAGATGCGCTCAATGGTGTCAAACATGGAAACATCATTGAGGTTCTCGCTCATCAGGTTCTTATAAGGCTCGTAGGGCAGGAACAGGTTCTCCAGAAAAACCGGCTGACCATCGGCGGTGCGCAGACGCTGGATATAGATGAGCAAGGCTTCCGGGCCTACATGGAAGAAGGCTTCCTCATCCTTACGCACCGGCACGATCTGACGGTTCAGCAGCCGGGCACCCGGCACCATACCGTTTTCTTTGCAGGTCTCCGTAAAACTGGCAGCATTTCTGCCGCTGGTAAACTTGCGATGGATGCGGGGCTTACTGACAAAGGTGCCGCGCCCCTGCATTTTAACCAGATACCCTTCGGCGCACAGCTCTTCCACCGCACGGCGCACCGTGATGCGGCTGACAGAGTATTCTGCACTCAGTTCCGGCTCCGGGGGGATCTTCTCATTGGTTTTGTATTTGCCGCTCTCGATCGCGGCACGAATGTCATCCTTTACCTGCTGGTAAAGCGGGACGACAGCACTATCATTGATCGCCATGAAATACCTCACTCTCAAATTGAGTATATCGTTATAAACATTATATTCATCTTATGGCTATGATAGTGCATATTCTGCGAATTGTCAAGTAAAACTTGCGGTTCATTTTTTGTGCGAGATGACGGACGTGCCGCGCTGCGCAGGGCACCCCATTTTCCAGTGCCCTGCCGGGAAGATTCCAAAGAGCGGCGGAACGCTCGTTGGCACACGACTTTGCTTGCAAAGTCTAGTGTGTTACATCTTGGTTCCGGCTGATGCGGAAAAGGGGCTGCGAGCGGCTCCGGCAAGCACCTGTTCTGTGGCAGAAGGATGCGCGGATGGGCGTGGCAGTTGACGGTCTTTGCCCACCCAGCGCAGGCTTGCAGAGGAACCAATGGTGTACGTTCTCCCGTCCTGCCGCAGCAGCGTTTTTCCCCTATAAGGCACAGGGAAAACGATCAACGTCTGTGCTTACCCCGCATCCCTGCTTTTGTGCGGTGCTTCAACATGGAGGATTTGTTGAACACCCGCAGCAGGGTCATCTGTTCTTCTTTTGTCAGCTTGGAATAGTCGATGCCAATCTGTCCCATCAGGACATTCATCTTCTTCTCCAACGGAGAACCTTCAAACTTCTGCGCATTTTCAAGCTGCTTTTTTGCTTGCTCGATCGCTGCACCGTCCGATGTGGTCTTATCGTTTCCATGTGCCGCTTTGATCTGCTTCAGAATCGCTGCCAGCTCATCATAGAGGATCCGCCCGAAATACTCGTCCTCGTTGATCTGTGCTGCCTTCAGTGTCCGCATGGTCAAATCCTCTGTATCGGCATGGTACCTCTTTTCCAGCTCCTGCCGGGTGGCTTCTACCATGGCATTCATGTCCCGGATGCGGTCACTGACCAGCCCGTCCACACAGATCTCAAGGTCGGTCATCCACCGGGCAAAATCGGGATGTTCCAGAAGTTCGCACAGCAGCCGATGATTGAATTTTCCATTCCTTAATACGTCCACTGCGCCATCGCTCAGATGCAAGTCCGAAAGGACTGCGTCTGGGCGTTTTTTGTTTTCCGTCACACCCAGCAGATAGTCTGTGGTCACACCATAAAACTCAGCCAGCGTTGTCACCGCATAAATGCTGAGGTCGGTCACATCGTCGCTCTCATACTTCGACAGTGCCGATTTGGACAGACCCGTCTGCTCTGCCAGCGTTTCCAGCTTCAGATGCCGCTCCACACGCAGATCTTTGAGCCGTTCTCCCAGTGTCAGCTTGATGTTCATGGTCGCACCTCCGATGTTTTTTGCACAGTATACCACTTCCAGCGGTTCCTGTCCATAAGCGTGGAATTTTGCAGTTTCTGCACCTGTTTTCCGACATTATGGATATACGGCACAGCGGCCATGGAGGTGCTATCCTATAGACAGAAAGAAAACATAGTAACTCCCCAGCAGCGAACATATTAAGGGCTTCCCGCGAAAGCCCTCTGAAATATCTTTCATACCAGAACCTTGAGAACAGAATGACCGTCCGAACTGCCCAGACCGCCAAGACCTCCCATCGGGGGAGCGAGCGCCCTGCATGGGGCCGACACAGAGTCCAAAAAGATTTCCTGTCGGGAGGCAGCAAGGGAGACCGGCTTCACCGAAGTTCCCATTTGGGGGACTCCGGTGATCTTGAACGTGGCGGGGATCAAAATGATCCGTGCCAAAGCCTTTGAGCAAAGGAGAAATTTTGAGTTTATATCAAAAGATCAAGTCCGCCATCACCGTTCGGCAGGTGGGAGAGATGTACGGCATGGAGCCCGACCGCCATGGCATGGTGTGCTGTCCGTTCCATTCTGACAGCGACCCCAGCATGAAGCTGAACGACACCTATTATTACTGCTTTGGCTGTGGAGCCAACGGCGATGCCATCGACCTCACCGCCAAACTGTTCGATTTGAACCCCCGGCAAGCCGCCGAGAAGCTCGCACATGACTTCGGACTTGGCCCGGACAAGCCGCCCGCCAATGCCATCGCTCTGCCGCCACCCAAGCGTGGCCTGACGGACGAGCAGTGGGCAGACATCGCCTACTGCCTGCGGGTGCTGACCGATTATCTTGACCTGCTGCACGACTGGCAGGAACGCTACAAGCCTGCCACCCCGGAGGAGCCGCATGACCCACGGTTTGAAGAAGCCCTCCACATGACCGAGACCATCGAGCACCTGACGGACTGCGTTGCATTCGGAACGCCCCAACGGAAGGCCGATGCCGCTGCACGGCTGCTGTCCGGGTCGTACCTGCTGATGCTGGAGGAGCGCACCGACCGCCTTGCTCTGGCAAAGTGCGCCTGATAGTTCATTCACCTGAAGTGGTAGGTCTCACGGTGAGACCCACCACTTCACTTTTCTAAAGGAGAGCGATCGTATGAAGAAAAACATTTCCCGCAACCCATTATGGCCGGACTGGTACAACGGCAAAAAGATCGATGAAGTCCAGTTTGGCCGCGCCTTTCTGGAACAGTGGCCGCTGAAATGCGTCAACGGAACGCTGTACACGCTGGACGGCCCGGTGGAGGACGAGAGCGAGATCAAGCAGCGCATCTTGGAGAACATCGAGGAATATGTCACCTCCGGCCTGTCCAAAAAGGTCACCAACATTCTGGAGACCATCAAGCTGCTGGCCTTTTCCGACCCGTTTCCCATCGAACAGGACTGCATCCACCTCCAGAACGGCGTGTACCATCTGCCGGACGGCACCTTTCAGGAGAGTCGCCTGTTCTGCCAGAACCGCCTGCCTGTGAAGTACGACCCGAAAGCCCCCACTCCTGACCGCTGGCTGACCTTCCTGCACGAGCTTCTGGACGATGCCGACATCCCCACCTTGCAGGAGTATCTGGGCTATTGCCTTATCCCCAGCACAAAAGGGCAGAAGATGATGCTCATTGTCGGCAAGGGCGGCGAGGGCAAGTCCCGCATCGGGCTGGTACTCAAGCGGCTCATGGGAGATGCCGCCAGCAACGGCAGCGTCCAAAAGGTGGAGAACAATCGCTTTGCCCGCGCCGATCTGGAACGCCGCCTGCTGATGATCGACGATGATATGGATATGAACGCCCTGCCTAAGACGAATTATATCAAGACCATCGTGACTGCCGAAGCCAAGCTGGACTTGGAACGCAAGGGTGTCCAGAGCTACCAGCGGGACATCTACGCTCGGTTTCTCTGTTTCGGCAACGGCGCATTGACCTCGCTGTATGACCATTCGGATGGTTTCTTTCGCCGCCAGCTCATCCTGACCACCAAGGACAAGCCTGCCGACCGCACGGACGACCCTTTCCTTGTGGAGAAGATGTGTGCCGAGTTGGAAGGCATCCTGCTGTGGTGTCTGGAAGGGCTGCAACGTCTGGTGAAGAACGACTTCCGCTTTACCATCAGCGAACGTGCCGCCGCCAACGTGGACACCATCAAGCGCAGCAGCAACAATGTCATCGACTTCATGGAATCGGAGGGCTATTTCCGCTTCAAGGCGGACTATTCCATCAGCTCCAAGGAGTTCTACGACATTTATAAGCAGTGGTGCGAGGACAACGCCTGCCACAGCGTGTCTGCCATCCGTTTCAGCGCAGAGCTGCGCCAGAATGACCGCCGCTATAACCTTGAAGCCACCAACAACATCTACCTGCCCGGTGGCCGCAGAGTGCGGGGCTTTGTGGGCATCGAGCCGCTTGTCCACCCCTGCCCGTAAAAAGTGCATTTTTTTACGGAAGAAGTTCGTACAACCTGTACGGTCTGTACTTGTACGCACCCGTACGGCAAGCAAAAGAAAATTAAAACGCATCATCGTGTATATTTTATGTTGCCGTACGCCGTACAGACCGTACGGGTTATTTGAAGTCCGTACAGATTTTTTGTACACCTCAAGAAGGAGCGTGATCTATGAAAGCCCAATACGGCATTTTAAGGTTCAAGAAGTACAAGGGGCCTGCCATCAGCCCCATCGAAGCCCACAACGAGCGCACCAAGGAGCAGTACGCCAGCAACCCGGACATCGATACGAGCCGGAGCCGCTACAACCTCCATCTGGTGCAGCCGCAGGGCAGATACCGGGCAGAAACTGACCGTATGATTACGGCAGCTCACTGCCGTGTCCGCAAGGACAGTGTGCGGGTGGTGGAGGCTCTTGTCACCGCCAGCCCGGAGTTTTTCAAAGGAAAGTCGCGCAGCGAAGTCAAGGCGTACTTTGAGTATGCCTTGAAATTCTTGGAGAGCAAGCAAAGCCCGGATACCTTTCTCTCCGCAGTCGTCCACATGGACGAGAAAACGCCCCACTTGCACCTTTGCTTTGTGCCGCTGACCTCCGACGGACGGTTGAGCGCGAAGGAGATCATCGGCAACAAGAAAAAGCTGGTCAAGTGGCAGGACGAGTTCTGGGAACACATGGTCAAGCGTTACCCGGACTTGGAGCGCGGCGAGAGTGCCAGCCAGACCGGACGGGAGCATATCCCACCCCGGCTGTTCAAGGAGATGACCCAGCTCACCCAGCAGAAAGAACAACTGGATGCCCTATTGACAGGCATCAACCCGTTCAATGGCAAGAGCCGTGCGGCGGAGATCAGCAAACTGCTGGACAGCTATATCCCCAATGTTTCCCGGATGAAAGACCAGTTAAAGAAGTATAATGTGGCTTTCACCCAGACCATGACCGAAAACAAGAAACTCAGGCAAACGAACAAGACGCTCTCTGCCTCGCTGGACAAAGCGAAGGAAGGGAGCGTCTTGAAGCGTCTGGAGGATGCCAAGCTGCGGAAGGACTATGAAGCCGCCGTTAAGACGCTGGAGAGCATCCCACCGGAGGTCATTCGATTTTATGAGGACCGCACGCAGGAGCCTGTGATGCGCCACGATAAGTAAGGAGAACTGCCTATGTGTAATAAAATGTACGAGAATGTGAAATCTTTTGATTATACGAAAAACTCCTTGCAGTCGGACTCGAATCCGGCTACAATGGAGGTGGTCACTCGAACCAATGCCGTCAAGTCTCCGACCAACAGCCCTGAGACCACAAAGCTGGTGTACACGGTAAAGGAGGTCGCGCAGATGCTGGCCATCAGCCAGCGTGCCGCCTACAACCTGTGCAACAGCACCACCGAGTTTCGTGTCCTGCGGGCAGGCGGAAGCATCCGCATCCCGAAAGGCAGCTTCGATGCGTGGCTCCACCGGGCAGCTTGATAAGGAGGCAAATCTATGGCATATATCACGAAACGCGGCAGTTCTTACAGTGTCCGCTACACCTATCAGGACGAGCACGGCAAGAGCTGCGACAAATGGGAGAGCTTTCCCACAAAAGAGGAGGCGGTCAAACGCCAGAAGCAGATCGAGCATGAGCTGGCGACCGGCAACTTCCTGATCCCGTCCACCATGACGGTGGCAGAGTTCCTGATGGACTGGCTGCCCAAGCAGTGCAGCAAGCACAAGTGGGCACCGAAAACCTACCAGTCCAATCTGGCCCTCATCCAGAACCTCATCATCCCCTATATCGGGGAGATGCAGATGCAGAAGCTGCGACCCTACCACATCGAAGCCCTGTACGATACCCTGAGCAAGACCCCTTGCGGACAGTATGTGGGCGGCAAGCGGCGAGACCTCTCGCCCAAGCAGCAGAAGCGCACCCTCTCCGGCACTACCCTCCATGAGGTTCACCAACTGCTGCACAATTCCTTTCTGCTGGCGGTGGAGTGGGGCATCCTCATCAAAAGCCCCGTCCCGGTGGAAGCCCCCAAAAAGACCACCCAAGAGCGCAGCATCTGGGAGGTGGAGGAGATGCGGGCAGCACTGGACAGCATGGAGGACCCCATCCTGCATCTGGCGGTGCACCTGACGCTGGTGGGTGCGCTGCGGGAAGGGGAGGTGGCAGGTCTGACCCCGGAGGACATCGACTTTGATGCCGCCAACGGCATGGGCACCTTCACCGTCAACCGTTCCATGCAGCGGGTGCAGAAGGACACGCTGGCACAGGTGGACAAGGGCTGCATCCTCCGCATCTTCCCGGACAAGCTGGAGGGCAGCAAGACCTCCCTTATCCTGAAGGACACCAAGACCGAAGCCTCCTGCCGCACCATCTTTATGACCGCCGCCCTGCGGGAGGAACTGAAGCAGTGGCTGGAACGCTTGAAACGGGAAGAAGCCCTTGACCCGGAGCGCTACCGCAACAGTGGGATGCTGCTGCGGCTGCCCAACGGTCTGGCGGTGGAGCCGGTGCTCATCCGCAAGAAGTTCCTGAAATGGCAGGACGCACACCCGGAGTTCCCGCGCATCGTCTTTCACGGTCTGCGGCATTCCAGTGCCACCTACCAGTTGATGATCTCTGGTGGCGACATCAAGGCGGTGCAGGGGACTACCGGTCACGCCAGTGCGGATATGCTGGTGAACACCTATGCCCATATCCAGCAGTCCTCCCGTGTGGAGCTGGGCAAGAAGTTTGAAAGTGGCTTCTACGCCAAGCCCGACACCCCCAGCCCGCAGGCTGTACCCGCCGCAGGCGAACCCACCATCTCCATGACGGCTCTTTTGGAATTGCTGAAGGATGCCGACCCGGAAATGAAGGCAAAACTCCGCTTAGCACTGCTCACCTGATGCAAAAAAGGGCACTGATTGCAATGCAATACAGCGCCCTACATAATCGGACATGGATAACACCGACCGTGCAAAAACCGTGCAGAAACCGTGCAACCATGGCTTACAAAACAAAAAAGCCATGAAATCTTTCGATTTCACGGCATTTTCTGGTGCGATGGAAGGGACTCGAACCCCCGGCCTACTGATTCGTAGTCAGTCACTCTATCCAGCTGAGCTACCAACGCATACGTTCCGTTCGGAACATGATGTATTTTATCACTCAGACTGGGTTTTGTCAACCGTTTTTTGCAAATATTTTTATCTTTTTCAAAAAGCAGCATTTTTTATGATTTTTCTTGTATCGTTTTTGTCGTTCTTGTGCTATAATAGCCTTACTATATGTTTTTAATCTGTGTCCGTGCAGGGGTACAGGAGCTTTGCGGGCAGCACCGCGTGGAGGCTGCGCCGCCGGGTTTTCTCTGCAGCGAGACACCACGGAGGGTAGATCCTATGAAACTGGTAAGCGTGGAAACTCCCGAAAAGAGTGTCTGCAAAATGACCTTCAGCGCCAGCCCCGAAGAGCTGGAAGCTGCATCCAACGCCGTTTACGAACGCACCCGCGCCTCCTATACGATCCGCGGCTTCAAGAAGGGCGAAGCGGACCGCGCACAGATCGAGGCTGACCGCGGCGAGCACACCTTCTGGTACGATGCCATCAACGATCTGATGGACAAGGACGTGCCCGCGCTGTATGATGCCGCCATGGCAGAGCACGGCTTTGTGGCTGTTGACAATCCTGTGTACGATCTTGTGAGCGTGAAAAAGGACGAGGGCTTTGTGGCCACTGCCACTGTTGCCCTGCAGCCTGAGCTGAACCTGACCAAGACCACCGGCTTTACCGCCGAGTGCGTCACCCCGGAAGTGACCGACAAAGAGATCGACAATGTGCTGGAGCGCCGCCGCGCTGCTGCCGCTGAGCTGGTGCCGCACAAGGGTCCGGCCGTAAAGGGCAACATCGTACATATCGATTACGAAGGTCTGCTGGAGGGCAAGCCCTTCCAGGGCGGCACCGCAAAGAACCAGGCCGTCCAGCTGGGCAGCGGCCGCATGATCCCCGGCTTTGAAGAGGGCATTCTGGGCCACAAGGCAGGCGAGGAATTCGAGGTCTTCGTCACCTTCCCGAACCGTTACCACGCAAAGGATCTGGCCGGTAAACCCGTCGTGTTCAAGATCAAGCTGATCGACGTATGTGTGCGCCAGATCCCTGCTCTGAACAGCGACTTTGCCAAGAAGGTTGCCAATGTGGACACCATGGACGAGCTGCGTGCACAGGTCAAGCAGCAGCTGCACGACGGAAAGCATGCCGGTGCGCTGAACCGTGCCAAGGATCAGATCCTGACCCAGCTGGCCGATGCTTCTGAGGGCGAACTGCCCAGCGTGCTGGTGGAGACCACCTACCAGCAGCAGATGGAGCAGATCCAGCAGCAGCTGCAGATGCAGCGTCTGAGCCTGGATCGCTACCTGAGCCAGATCCACGAGACCCGCGAGAGCTTTACCGCCAAGGTGCGCTCTTCTGCCGAGAAGACCGCCCGTGTGCACATGGCTCTGCTGCAGATCGCACAGCAGGAAAATCTGGTGCCCACCGAGGAAGATATCGATAAGGCTCTGGCCGCTCGTGCAGAGCGCGCCAAAAAGACGCTGGAAGAGATCAAGGAAAAATCCGATATTCCCGCCATGCGCCGCAACGAGGGCATCCGCAAGGCTGCCGACTGGGTGATCGAGCACTCCACCATCGAGGACAAGGCAGAGAACCAGTAAGCGCTGACGATCTGGAATGCGCGCCGCTTCGCTCTGCGCATATTCAGCGGAAAAATCATTTATAACAGAGCAATGCCGGGCGGTCTGCGGACCGCCCGGCATTGCTTTTTCACGGGAAAGGTCGTGGAGGAAAACAGCATTTGCTGGTCAGGACGAACTCCTTCCGTCAAACCCTGCGGGTTTGCCACCTCCCTCAATGAGGGAGGCTCTGGCGAAACCGAAAGTTTTGCACCTGAGCCGGAAGCTTTTCCGACGCGAAAGGCTCTCTCTTTGAGGGGGCTGTCGCCGTAGGCGACTGGAGGAGTTTTTCAGCTCAGAAGGTTGAAGCCCATAATAACCACGCCCAGCACCACCAGCACAATACCGGTGGCACGGTTCAGGGTCTTGGGGTCTGCCTTATTGGCAAACACAGCGGCAATGCGCGCCCACAGCAGGGTGAACGCCACGCACAGCGCCCAGACGAACCAATTGGGCGCACCGCCGATCATGAAGTGGGAGACAGCACCGGTCAGGGCGGTGAAGGTCATAATGAACACGCTGGTGCCCACGGCGGTCTTCAGCTCGTAGCCCAGCACACTGGTGAGGATGAGCAGCATCATCATGCCGCCGCCTGCGCCGATGAAGCCGCAGATGAAGCCGATGAGCACACCGCACACGATGGACTGGATGGCACGCTTTTTGGCGCTGACACCCTGCATAGCTTCCTTGGTCGTCATGACCGGGCGCACAATGAACTTGATGCCCAGCAGGAAGGTCATGAACACCGAGAAGCCGCCCATGGTGGCCGAGGGCACTCTGCTGGCCACCCAGCTGCCAACTACCGTGAACACCAGCACGCTGGCCATCATGATCAGGCCGTTTTTGATATCCAGGTTCTTGTTTTTGTGGTAGGTATAGGCCGAGACGGCACTTGCCAGCACATCCGAAGAAAGGGCGATGCCCACCGCCATATAGGGGTCCATGTGCAGGAAAGTGATGAGCATGGGGCTGATAACTGCAGCCGCACTCATACCGGCAAAGCCGGTGCCAAGGCCGGCCCCCATGCCGGCAAAAAAGGTGACAAGAACCGTAAACAACACGTTCATTTTATGCGTTCTCCTTTATAATTTCGTCCAGATTTTTCCCGATCAGCTCCATGGTCCGGAAAAAGACCTCCTGATCGGCCGGCTCCACATGATCCAGCAGGCGCTTGAAAAAGGCATTCTGCACCACACGCCCCTTGCGGATGATCGGGTCTGCCTTGCCGGTACAGAGAAGCTTCGTTTTGCGGCGGTCGCCGACCACAGCGTACCGTTCCAGATACCCTTCCTGCACCAGCTTATCCACATTCATGGAGACGAGGTTCGCCTTGATATGCCGCACCTCCACGATGTCCCGGGCCGTTTTATAATCCGGGTTGTTGGCAAGAAACAGCAGGATGTCCAGCGCCGTCTGCGACAGGCCAAGCTCCTGACACAGCGGTTTGCAGACGGCATTGTACGCCTGTGCGGTCTTGATGGAAAATTCGATATTCGGGTTCACAGCAGGTCTGTCCTTTCATCTTTGAATGATTCATTTTTGAAGTATTATAGTGCAGAAGAGGGGAGATGTCAAGGGGGAACTCCCTCAGTCGCGGCTTACGCCGCGCCAGCTCCCTCAAGGAGGGAGAGAGCAAACCCTCTCAGGCGCTCCCGCGCCAGCTCCCCCGAAGGGGGAGCTTTTTGTCATCTTCCGGTTAGCACAAATAAAGCTCCCCCTTCGGGGGAGCTGGCGAACGCAGTGAGCCTGAGAGGGTTCTTCCCGCCGCGCGGCTGTTTCCGCAGGAAATCAGCGCGGCAGATGCTGTTTTCCTCCACGACCCCACCCGTGAAAACGCAATGCCGGGCGGTCCGCAGACCGCCCGGCATTGCTCCATTATAAGTAATTTTTCCGCTGAATATGCGCGGAGCGCATTCCAATCGTTTTTCTCAGAACAGCACCACTGCCGCCAGACGCACCAGCAAAGCACACAGCCATGCCACGGTGCACTGGTTCACCACCATGATGACCGCCCACTTGTTGCCCAGCTCCCGCTTGACCGAGGCCACTGCCGCGATGCAGGGGGTGTACAGCAGGCAGAACACCAGCAGGGGAGCCGCCTGCGCCGGGGTGAGGGCCGCCGACAGCGCAGCTTCGGAGCCAAAGAGGATGAGCAGTGAGGACACCACGCTCTCCTTTGCCATGAAGCCGGTGATGAGGGCGGTGGAGATGCGCCAGTCCGCAAAGCCCAAAGGCCCGAACAGCGGGGCGATGTCGCCCGCAATGCGGGCAAGGATGCTGGCCTGCGGGTCGGCGGTCAACCGCAGCTGCAGGTCAAAGTTCTGCAAAAACCAGATGACGATGGTGGCTGCAAAAATCACCGTGAAGGCCTTCTGCAAGAAGTCCCGGGCCTTTTCCCACAGCAGCTGTGCCACGTTTTTCAGGCCGGGCAGGCGGTAGTTGGGCAGCTCCATGACAAAGGGCACCGCCTCGCCCTTGAACACCGTGCTCTTGAGCAGCAGTGCCGCCAGCACGCCCACCGCGATGCCGGTAAAGTACAGCAGCACCATCACAAGGCCCGCATACTGCGGGAAGAACGCCGCCGCAAACAGGCTGTAGATGGGCAACTTTGCCGAGCAGCTCATGAACGGGGTGAGCAGGATGGTCATTTTGCGGTCGCGCTCCGAGGGCAGGGTACGGCTTGCCATGACGCCGGGCACGGTGCAGCCAAAGCCGATGAGCATGGGCACGATGCTGCGGCCCGAAAGGCCGATGCGGCGCAGCAGCTTATCCATCACAAAGGCCACGCGGGCCATGTAACCGGTATCCTCCAGCATGGAGAGGAAGAAGAACAGCACCACGATGATGGGCAGAAAGCTCAGCACGCTGCCCACGCCGGTAAAGATGCCGTCGATGAGCAAGGAGTGCACCGCCGCATTGACGTTCCAGTTGGTAAGCGCCGTGTCCACGATGCCGGTCAACGCGTCGATGCCCGTTTCCATCAGGTTCTGGAAGAACAGGCCGATGACGTTGAAGGTGAGGAAGAACACCAGACCCATGATGGCGATAAAGGCCGGGATGGCGGTGTACTTGCCGGTGAGGAATTTGTCGATGCGGTTGGAGCGCAGCTGCTCTTTGCTTTCGTGGGGCTTGACCACCGTCTTGGCTACCAGCTCCTGAATGAAGGAGAACCGCATATCCGCAATGGCGGCGGCGCGGTCCAGCCCGCGCTCCTGCTCCATCTGCACGATGATATGCTCGATCATCTCTTTTTCGTTCTGATCCAGCTTCAGGGCTTCCTCAATGCGCTGGTCGCCCTCCACCAGCTTGGTGGCGGCAAACCGCACCGGAATGCCCGCCGCCTTAGCGTGGTCCTCGATCAGATGGATGATGCCGTGGATGCAGCGGTGCACCGCGCCGCCGTGGTCGTCCTCACTGCAGAAATCCATGCGGCCGGGCCGCTCCTGATACTTTGCCACATGAAGGGCATGGTCTACCAGCTCATCCACGCCCTCATTCTTGGCGGCGGAAATGGGAACGACCGGAATGCCCAGCATGGCCTCCATCTTGTTGATGCGCACCGTGCCGCCGTTGCCGCGCACCTCGTCCATCATGTTCAGCGCCAGCACCATGGGGGTGTCCAGCTCCATGAGCTGCATGGTCAGGTAGAGGTTGCGCTCGATGTTGGTAGCATCCACGATGTTGATGATGCCGGTGGGCTTTTCGCCGATGATGAATTGGCGGGTGACGATCTCCTCGCTGGAATAGGGGGACATGGAGTAGATGCCCGGCAGGTCGGTGACCTCGGTCTCCGGGTTGCCCTTGATGGCACCGCTCTTGCGGTCCACCGTCACGCCCGGGAAGTTGCCCACATGCTGGTTGGAGCCGGTGAGCTGGTTGAACAGGGTGGTCTTGCCGCAGTTCTGATTGCCCGCCAGCGCAAAGGTGAGGGTCTTGCCCTCGGGCAGGGGATTCTCCCCCTTTTTGATGTGGTATTTGCCGCCCTCGCCAAGGCCGGGGTGATCCACCATTTTATCATCTGCCAGAACCGCCGACATTGCCGGGGCCTTTTCGGTGGGGGTGATGCCGATCTGCGCGGCATCGTCCAGCCGGAGGGTCAGCTCATAGCCATGGATGCGCAGCTCCATGGGGTCGCCCATGGGTGCCAGCTTGACCAACGTGACCTCCACCCCCGGGATCAGGCCCATATCCAGAAAATGCTGGCGCAGTGCGCCGCTGCCGCCGACGGTATCCACAACAGCGCTTTTTCCGATCTGCAATTCTTTTAATGTCATAAGATCGACCTTCTCATTTTATCCACTGTCAACGTGTGTTAGTTTGTGTTAACAATAGTAATATAGGCTAACTTTGCGCGGTTGTCAATAGATAATATGGAGGAGATGCCTGCAAATCGAACCCTCTCAGACTCACTTTGTTCGCCAGCTCCCCCGAAGGGGGAGCTTTATTTGTGCTGACCGGAAGAAGCCAAGAAGCTCCCCCCTCGGGGGAGCTGGCATCGCGCAGCGATGACTGAGAGGGTTCGGCTTTTGGCATGGCGGCACAGTTTCCGGTTGAATTGCGAAGTGCACGGTTTCACCAGATGCTCCCTCCCCGAGAGAGCCGGCAAAGTCGTCAGGTTTTGGCTGAGGGAGCTCACGCAAAAAAGCCGTGCCCCCTCTTTTCAGAGAATGCACGGCTTTGAAAGTTTATGCGTTTACTTCACAGTGTGGTAGCCATCGGGGTTGTTCTTCTGCCAGTTCCAGCTGTCGGCACACATTTCCTCGATGCCGTATTCCGCCACCCAGCCAAGCTCGTTCTTTGCCTTGGTGGGGTCTGCATAGCACTCGGCAATGTCGCCGGGGCGGCGCGGGTCGATCACATAGGGGATCTCCTTACCGCAGGCCTTGGAGAATGCGTGGATCACATCCAGCACGCTGTAGCCCTTGCCAGTGCCCAGATTGCAGATGAACAGGCCGCAGTTCGTTTCCAGCTTCTTGATGGCGCACACATGGCCGCGGGCCAGATCCACCACGTGGATGTAGTCGCGCACGCCGGTGCCGTCCGGGGTGGGATAGTCGTTGCCAAAGACATGCACCTTTTCCAGCTTGCCAACGGCCACCTTGGCGATATAGGGCATGAGGTTATTGGGGATGCCGTTGGGGTCCTCGCCGATGAGGCCGGACTTGTGCGCACCAATGGGGTTGAAGTAGCGCAGCAGGGCCACGTTCAGGCTGGGGTCTGCCTTGCACACATCCTGCAGGATGCGCTCGGTGAACACCTTGGTCGTGCCGTAGGGGTTGGTGGTGGCACCGGTGGGGAAGTCCTCGGTGATGGGCACGCTGGCGGGGTCGCCATAGACGGTTGCGGAAGAGCTGAACACGAAGTTGTGGCAGTTGTGATGGCGCATCACGTCCAGAATGACCAGCGTGCAGTTGAGGTTGTTGTAATAGTATTCAATGGGCTTGGAAACACTCTCGCCCACGGCCTTGTAGGCTGCAAACTGGATCACAGCAGTAATGTCCGGGCACTCAGAGAAGATGTGCTCCACATCCTCGTGCTTGGTCATATCTGCCTTGTAAAAGCGGAAGTCCTTGCCGGTGATCTGCTTGATGCGGTCCAGCACCACCGGAGATGCATTATAATAGTTATCTGCCACAACAACGTCGTAGCCAGCGTTCAACAGTTCGATGCAGGTGTGGCTGCCGATATAACCGGCGCCGCCGGAAACCAAAATTGCCATAGCCTAGTACCTCTCTCACTCATTTACATTACAGTTGATGCCGGCATTCCCCGGCCTTGCCTAAAGAATACCGCTTTTATGGCTCAGAATCAAGGGATGCGTCTTCTATTTAGATGAATTTTTGTTGCATCTTTGTTTTCGAGGTTTTGATTTAAAAACGTTTTTTGGCATTTTGTCATGGATAAAAGGCACGGTTTGTGCAAAACATAGAAATGGTGTCAGCATCCTCGCCCTCTCAGGCGCTGACGCGCCAGCTCTCCCAAAGGGAGAGCCCTTGGCAAAACCGGGAACTTTGCGTGGACTGCCAAAGGCTCCCACTTTGAGGAAAGACTTCCCCCGGCCGGGGGAAGATGTCACCGCAGGTGACAAAAAGGGGAATCAGGCATCGCGTAGCGATGCCTGAGAGGGCAAGCCCGCTATAAGCAATTCCACTTACGCAAAAAACGTCTGCCGGAGCAGACGTTTTTGTGGTACATCATTTTTTACAATTTTCCGCACTGCTTGCCGGTGAAAAAGCGCAGGGTGGTGGTGGCGCGGAACACCTTGCCTGCCCGCAGCACCGTGGTGGGGAACTCCGGGTGGGAAGGGCTGCAGGGGTAGTGCTGGGTCTCCAGCGCAAAGCCGCCGTACTTCTGCATGGGCACGCCGCCCTTGCCGGGGGTGGGGCAGTCCTGCAAAAAGTTTCCGGTGTACAACTGGATGCCCGGCTGGGTGGTGTACAGCTTCATGCTGATGCCGGTCTTTTCACTGGTGACCCATGCGCAGATGCTCTGGCTGGAGCCGCGGGCGCGGTCGATCACAAAGCAGTGGTCGTAGCCACCGCCCACCATGGTGGTCTGGGCAAAGCCGGTGTCGATATCCCGGCCAATGAGCTTTCCCTCGGTAAAATCCATGGGGGTGTTTGCCACCGGCAGAATGGCACCGGTGGGGCAGGTCTGATTGTTGCCTTCCAGATAGTTGGAGGCATAGATGCGCAGCTTCTGGCCCAGAATATCGCCCTCACCGTTCAGGTTGAAGTAGCTGTGGTTCGTGAGGTTCACGATGGTATCCGCATCCGAAGAGACGCGGTAATCCATGCGGAAGGTATTGTCCTCGGTGAGGGTATAGCGCACCGCCAACTTCAGGTTGCCGGGGAAGCCGTCCTCACCGTCCGGGCTCTCGGCCTCCATCAGCAGGGTGTCGCCAAAGGCCTTCACCCGGTACAGCTTACGGGAGAAGCAGCCGTGCAGGTGGTTGGGGCCGTTGTTGGCTTCCAGCTGATAGGTCTTGCCGCCCACGCTGAAGGTGGCATTCTCGATGCGGTTTGCATAGCGGCCCACGAACGCGCCGCAGCAGGTGCTGCCGGAGGACGTGAAGTCATCCTCATAATCTGCCATGGTGTCGTGGCCCAGCACGACATCCACCGGGCCGTTCTTGGCCGGAACGATGATGTTTTTAATGATGCATCCGTAGTCCAGAACGCTCACCGTCAGGCCGCCGGGGTTGGAAAGGATGTACTCTGTAACATTTGCGCCCTGTTTGGTCACACCGAAGGGCTTGGAGCGGATCTGTGCCATTGGGCATTCGCCTCCTCAGATTTTACTCGGACATACAGTCAGGCAGACTTCCACTGTATTCTATCTTATTTATGATTATATCACAGTTTTCTATCTTTGTGGGGAACGGATTTTAGAATTTGCATCCAATTTTTCCAGCTATTTTTTGTTGAAATTATTCAGTTGGCGGGGCATGTAACCGGAAAGAGGAGCTTCCCGCGCAGAGCGTTTTCGCGTGGATTGAGTTTCACACCTTTTGCAAAAAGCGTTGCCGCCGGGTACGTTCTCTTTTGCGTGCCAAAAGAGAACCAGAAAAGCACCCGCTACTTTCGAGGCGCGGGAGGCACGAACTAGGGGCTGCACGCCCCTAGTAACCCCAAAGCAGAAAGGCTCCATACAAAAAATCCAAGTCGCTCCGCTAGAGGATTTTTTGTGTTGCGCCGATTTTGAGTCGCTGCGCGACGGCGGTACGCCGACAGCAGCACATGCCGTTTCCCGTTACGACCTTTCCCGTGAAAACGCAATGCCGGGCGGTCCGCAGACCGCCCGGCATTGCTCTATTATATATAAATAATTCTTCCGCTGATGATACGCAAAGCAAAGCGGCGCGCATTCTAAATCGTCATGCTGTCGTCAGGCTTCCGGCTGTGCCGTGCCCGCAGACTTCTGCGCCGCAATGAACTCGGCTGCATCGTCCGGAATGTCGTCCAGATCATCGTCGCTGCCAACATCCACGTTGAGCGGCGGCTTCTTGAACAGGATATCGTACAGCACCGGAACGATATACAGGGTCATCAGGGTGGCGTAGCTCAGGCCGCAGATGATGACGATGGCCATGCCGCTCATCAGCTGGCTTGCCATATCGCCGCTGAACACCAGCTGCAGCATGGCCAGCACGGTGGTCAGGGTGGTCATGAGGATGGGGCGCATACGGGTCTTGCCGGTAGCCACCAGCGCAGCGCGGCGCTCCATGCCGCCAATGCGCAGCTGGTTTGCATAGTCCACGAACACGATGCCGTTGTTGACAACAGTGCCCATCAGCACGATGAAGCCCATCAGGGAGATCATGGTGAGCTGCTGGCCGGTGATCAGCAGGCCCAGCAGGCCGCCGGTAAAGGCCAGCGGCACCGTGAACAGCACGATGAAGGGGGACAGCAGGCTCTGGAACTGTGCCACCATGACCAGATATACAAAGGGCAGGGCCAGAGCCATCCACTGCACCATTTCGTTCACCATGTAGTCGGTGCCCTCGGTCTCGCCGCCCAGCGTGGTGCTGCAGCCCTCCGGCATCTCACCGCTGGCTGCGTACTCATCCAGCTTCTTCTGCAGCACGCGGGACTGCACCATGGTGTTGTAGCCCTTCAGCGTATCTGCCGTCACAGTGACAAACTCGGTCTGGTTCTCGCTGGTAATAGCATCCGGTGCGGTGCCGGTGGTCCAGCTGGCGATATCGTTCAGGGTGCAGGTACCATTGGTCACTGTGCCGTCTGCCGACATTTCGGTGGTCTCAAAGGTAAGCTCCATCATGTTTTCCTTGGTGACGGGGTCCAGATTGTCCGTGATCTGGACATCCATGGTGGTGCCGTTCACCGTGACGGGGGTCTGGGCCGTGGCGGTGGTGGTGAGCTTTGCCGCGATCTGCTGGTACACCTGCGCAACGGTCAGGCCGTAGGCGCGCACCTTGTCGCGGTCCACCTTCAGGATGATGGTGGCATCGCCGCTGCCAAGGCCGTTGTCCGCATTGGCAAAGCCCTCGGTATCGTTGACGATCTCCATTACCTTCTCGGAAACGGTGGTCAGCGTTTCCGGATCCTTGCCGTAGACCTTGACCGACAGGCCGGTGGCCAGCTGGCTGGTCAGATCATCGGTCATGCCGTACAGCTTGACCTCAGCGGTGCAATTCTCGATCTGGGACACTGCATCCTCCATGGCCTGCCGGGTCTTTTCCACCTCACGGGAGGAAAGACTCTTGCTCATCATAACATTGATCTTGTATCTGCCGTAGGCATTGGCGGAGTTCAGGATATCGGTAATGGCGGTGGGCAGGCCCAGCTGGCTGATATCCAGACCGGCCATGCTGGTGTCGGTGGTGATGCCCACCTCTTCCACGTTTTCTACATTCAGGGCCGCCTCTGCCACCTGACCCGCAATGGCATAGGATTCCTCCTTGGTCAGGCCGTCGGCGGTGGACAGGGTGATCTGCGCCTCGTTGCTGGTGATGCTGGGCAGTAGCTCCACACCCATGTTCAGCACCTGCCAGCCGCTGAACACCAGCAGTACCACCGCCGCAATCAGGGGCAGGGCACGGTGCTGCAGGCACCATTCCAGACTATGGGCATACTTTTCCTGCACCTTTTCAAACCAGGCAAGGCGCTTGGGTTCAGCTTTTTTCAGCACAGTAGAGGATGCCGCCGGGACCACCGTGAGCGCCACGATGAGGGAGGCCATCAGGCAGTAACCGATGCACAGGGACATGGGCATCATCAGACTGCGCACAATGCTGGCCGAGAACACCACCGGCAGGAACACGCACACCGAGGTAAGGGTGGAGGCCACCACCGACATGCCCACCTGTTTTGTACCCTGCACGGCAGCGCGGGCCGCAGGCACGCCGCGGCTGCGCAGACGGTAGACGTTCTCAATGACGACCACCGAGTTATCCACCAGCATACCAATGCCGAGGGAAAGGCCGGCCAGGGTCATCACGTTCAGGTCCAGCCCGGTAAAGTACATGAGCACCACCGCGAACAGAACGGACAGCGGGATGCTGATGCCGACCACGAGGGTGGGCTTGATATCCTTCAGGAAGATGGCCAGCACGATGATGGCCAGTGCAGCGCCCACCACCATGCTGGTGAGGATGCTGTTGATGACAATGGTGATGTAGTTGCCCTGATTGGACAGCACCACCATGTGCAGGCCGTCGTATTGTTTTTCCAGCTCTTTAAATGCGGTCAGGCAGTTGTCGGAGACCTCGCCTGCACTGGAAGTCGCATTCTTATAGATTTTGAGGATGGATGCCTTTTCGCCGTTCAGGCGGGTGTAGCTGTCGGCGGAGTTATCAATGACCTCCACATCCGCCACATCAGAAAGGCGCACGTCGCCGTAGCCCTCCACATGCAGCAGCAGGGCACCGCTGATATCCTTCACACTGTCGTACTCTTCGCCGACTTTCAGCAGCCAGGACTCGCCGTCCTGATCCTGCACGTAACCGGCCGGCATGGAGAAGTTCTGGGCATAGATGAGCTGCGCCAGCGTTTCAATGTCCAGCTGCTTTGTCACATCGGCCTGTGCCAGAGCGTTGGTCTTGGCCGTCTCGTACTCTGCCTTGGCAGCCTCCAGCTGCTTTTCGTACTCGTTCAGCATTTCACGCGCTTCGGTGAACTGCATATAGGCGTTGAGCTGCTGCTGGGAGAAGCTGCCCAGTGCGCCGGAGAACTCGGTCATCAGCTGGGGCACATTGTCCATGGCCTTGATGGTGCTTTCCAGCGTGTTATAGACCACATTCAGGCTTTCCTGCAGCTGCATCTCATTGGCAAGATCCTCTGCGGTGCTGCCTTCGGAGCCGGTCTCGGTGTTCACGCGCTCCTGCAGCTTCTGCAGGGCGGTAGTGAGCTTATCGGTAATGGTGCGCAGCTCAGCCACAATATCGATCAGAGAGTCGATATCCCGCATACCGGTCTCGTTGAACTTGTCCATGACCTTCTGCAGACCGTCGCGCACCTCGATCAGGGCCTGCTGGATCTCAGGCTCCTTGACCACGGCGATCAGGCTGTTCACACTTTCCAGAAGAGCCTGCGCCTGCGCACGCACCGTTTCCACTGCGGCGCCCACCTCGGTGCTCATCTGGCTCATGACCGAGTTGGACACCGTACTGCCAAAGTTTTTCAGCTGCTTTTCGTATTCCCTGCGTCCGGCGGTGATCTGTGCCTCGGCGCTTTCCAGCTGGGAGCGGGCTTCAGCCAGCTGGGTATCGATCAGTTCCAGCAGCTTTGCGTTGATCTCGTCGATCTTATCCTGATTGAGCTGCACCTGCACCAGCTTTTCCACCAGACCGCTGGACGAAACGCTGGACACACCGCCCTTGCGCTGCACTTCCGGCACAAGGGTGTTCTGGATAAACTCAGAAAGCTCGTACTGGTCGGCACCTTCGCGGCTGACAGCCACCGTCATGAAAGCGTTCATGTTCAGGCTGTACTCAATGATGGAGGGGGTCAGGCAGGTGCTGGGCAGGTCGCTTTTGGCCTGATCCAGCTTGTTGGACACCTTGACCAGCGCGCTGTTCATATCCGTATCCTCGGTAAACTCCATCAGCAGCAGGCTGTAGTTTTCTGCCGATGTTGCGGTGATCTTGGACACGCCCGGCACTGTGAGCGAGTTCTGCAGCACATCCGAGACCTCGCTCTCCACGCGCTCCGGGCTTGCACCGGGATACACGGTGACCACCATCAGATACGGTGTGTTCACGTTGGGCAGCAGGTTCGTATCCATCTTTGTGACCGCCACAAAGCCCAGGATCAGGATCATGACCACTGCAACCAGCACCGTAAACGGCTTTTTGACACTGAATTTTTCCATTTTCTCCTACCGTTTCTCTGCCTTGCCGCAAAGCAGGACAGCTGCTTTCCCTGCGGGAAAGGCTACACTTCAACATTTTTATTATACACGCAAGCCCCCGCCTTGCAAGAGCGGGGTGGGATTCTTTTGCGATTCTTTGGATACTTTCGCAAGATTTTAACATTTGCCGTTCCGTTTTTCCATTTTCCGGCTGCGGGTGCGACCAAATTCGGTCAGTCTTCCTTTATGGATACGCAGCAGCAGGGCAGATTGTTGCACCTTTTTAAAATTTTTCTGCCAAAGCGCCAGAGCCGCTTTTTGTTTTTTGCGTGGAAATGTGCATTTGAATATGTTATACTAGAGTACAGAATGGATCAGCAGGCTCTTTTTCGGGCCTTATCCTATAGATTCGACCGATAAAAACGAGGAACACTATGAAAAAAGTCATCTCCGTCCGTTTCAAAGAGAACGGCAAAAGCTATTATTTTGATCCCGCCGGGGCCGACATCAAAACCGGCGAATATGTGATCGTGGAGACCGCCCGCGGCGTTGAGTGCGGCGAGGTGGTGCAGGGCGTGAGGGAGATCGCCGATGCGGCAGTGCCCAAGGCCCTCAAGCCCATTACCCGCATGGCCGACAGCGTGGATATCCGCCGGATGCGCCAGAACCGTGAGGACGAAAAGCGCGCCTACCGCACCTGTCAGGAATGCATTGCCCGCCACGGCCTGGAAATGAAGCTTGTGGAGGCCGAGTATACCCTAGACCGCTCCAAGATCATGTTCTACTTTACCGCCGATGGCCGCGTGGACTTCCGCGAGCTGGTCAAGGATCTGGCCGGTATCTTCCACACCCGCATCGAGCTGCGCCAGATCGGCGTGCGGGACGAGAGCAAGATGATCGGCGGCCTTGGCATCTGCGGCCAGCCCTTCTGCTGCAGCCGCTTTTTAAAGGACTTCCAGCCCGTCTCCATCAAGATGGCAAAAGAGCAGGGCCTTTCGCTGAACCCCACCAAGATCAGCGGTGCCTGCGGCCGGCTGATGTGCTGCCTTGCCTACGAGGAAAGCGCCTACGAGTACCTGAACAGCATCATGCCCATGGTGGGCAGCACCGTGCGCACGCCGGACGGTCTTGGCACCGTGCTGGAGGTGAACCCGGTTTCCGGCTACCTGCGGGTGCGCTGCGGCACCGAGAGCCTTTCGCCCCGTTACTATAAGGTGGGTGTGTGCGAATATATCAGCGGCGGCAAGCGTGCGCCCCGCCGCCCGGACCCGGACGACGATTACTCCGGCGTGCGCAACCCGGCCCCGGTGGTGGCTTCCTCCGACGATGGCGAAAAGCGCTGCGCGGGCGGCGGCTGCGCCCGGAAGCGCGCTGCCGAAAAGGAGTGAGGGACGCGCCGGAGGTTCCGAGGGGTTAGTCTGCTAAAACTAACTGTTCTTCGTGATTTTTGCCAAAAAACTCCTGCAAATTTGGCCATAAGTTAGCCTGTGCTTTTGTGCAACCCAACAAAAAACAGACTTTTGTGTTTTTCGGGTCACGGTTAGTCTTGCCTTTTCTCACCTGCTTTGTTAAAATGCAGGCAAGGATATGATTTCCGGAGAGACATGCACAGCCGTGCCATACATGACTCTTCATACAATACTTCGGGCACGGAGATAAAAAGGAGAGTTTATTATGGCACACAAGGTTTCTGACGCATGTGTTGGCTGCGGCGCTTGCGAGGGCGCTTGCCCGGTTGGCGCTATCACCGTTGATGGTGTTGCTTCTGTGAACGCAGACGCTTGCATCGACTGTGGCGCTTGCGAGGGTGCTTGCCCCACCGGTGCTATCACTGCTGAATAATTTTAGCAGCTGCACAAAAAACGCATCAAAAGCAGCAGGCCTGTCCAAAGCAGGTCTGCTGCTTTTTGTTTTGCAGTAATTCGCACAAATTCCCCGAGCAATTCCACGCATTTTTTTGAGAGGGTACGGCACACTTATCTATGGAACATTCTACCGAAGTCTTGTATAATAGAACTATGGTTTATTGCTCGCCGGAGCATCGTTTTGGCTCCGACGCGCTGCTGCTGGCCCGTTTCTGTGAGCCAAAGCGCGCCCAGAAGGCCGCAGACCTGTGCTCCGGCTGCGGCATCGTGGCGCTGGAATGGCACGACCGCGGCCACCGCGGCCCCTGCATGGGGCTGGAGCTGCAGCCCGAGGGCAGCGCTCTGCTTTCCGCTGCGGTGCAGGAGCAGGACATCGGGCACATTGAGCCTGTCTGTGCCGACCTGCGCGCTTTCCGGCAGGGCGAGGGCAGTTTTGACGTGTGTGCGTGCAATCCGCCCTATTTCACGGATGGGCCCCAAAGCCAAAACGCAGCCCACGCCCTTGCCCGGCACGAGAACACCTGCACACTGGACGATGTGTGCCAGTGTGCGTTCCGCCTTTTGAAGGACGGCGGGCGCTTTGCGCTGTGCCACCGGCCGGAACGACTGGCGGAGGTGCTGGCGGTGCTGCGGGCCAACCGGTTGGAGCCGAAGCGGCTGGCCTTTGTAAAGAACAAGGCGGACGGCGCGCCATGGCTCTTCCTTGTGGAAGCGCAGAAGAACCGCAAGACCGGCCTGCGGGTGGAGCCGGATGTGTTGATCAGCGCCGGTGCGGCGTTATATGGGAGGTAAACTATGGCAGGAACTCTTTATATCGTGGCAACGCCCATCGGCAATCTGGACGATATGCCGCCGCGCGTAGCGGCCACCTTTGGCGCGGCAGACTTTATTGCCGCCGAGGACACCCGTGTGACCATGAAACTGCTGAACTTTCTGGGCCTGAAAAAGCCCATGGTCAGCTACTATGAGCACGCCCTGCAGAAGGGCGAGGGCATCCTGCGCCGCATTGAGGCGGGCGAGAGCTGTGCCCTGTGCAGTGATGCGGGAATGCCCTGCGTCTCCGACCCGGGCGAGGTGATCGTGCGGGATGCGCTGGCCCGGGGCATCAAAGTGGTGCCGGTGCCGGCGGCTTCCGCCTGCGTCACAGCGCTGGCCGTGTCCGGGCAGGACACCTCCCGCTGGGTGTTCGAGGGCTTTCTGCCCGTGAACCGCAAGCAGAAAAAAGAGCGGCTGGCTGAGCTTTTGCAGGAAAAGCGCACCACCATCTTTTACGAAGCACCCCACAAGCTGCGCACCACGCTGGACGATCTGGCCAATGCCTTTGGCTCAGACCGCAGCATCACCCTGTGCCGGGAGCTGACAAAGCTGCACGAGGATATCTGGAAGACTACCCTCGGCGAGGCGGTGGAGCACTACAAGACCAACGAGCCGCGCGGCGAGTATGTGCTGGTGATGGCCGGTGCGCCGGAGACCGCCGACCCGGAGCAGGAGCTGACGCTGGAGCAGGCAGCGCAGCGGGCGCTGGAGCTGACCGGACAGGGCTTTGGCCCCACCGCCGCAGCCAAGGCGGCGGCACAGGGCACACCTTATTCTAAAAGCGAAGTGTACAAGCAGCTGCTGGTATTGCAACAGGGCCAGCAGGCTGGTGAATGACAGCATCTCAGGTAAATGGTAATAGAGGAGGACCCCTTTTGTGACAAAGCTTCTGGTTTTGAGCGACAGCCACGGCGGACGTGCCGCCATTGAGCGCGTGCTGATGAAAGAGAGCAAAAGCATCGATGCCCTGATCTTTCTGGGCGACGGCCTGCGGGATCTGGAACTGGCTCTGACGCTGTACCCCAAGCTGCGGGCCTACTCGGTGGCGGGCAACTGCGATTACGGCGCACTGGAACCCACCGACGGCCTTGCCGCCTTTGACGGCGTGGTGATCTTTTACACTCACGGTCATATGTACGGTGTGAAATACGATCTGGATACGCTGGCAGATGCCGCATCTGCCCGGGGTGCCGAGGTGGCGCTGTTCGGTCACACCCACATCCCCCATGCAGAGACCCGCAGCGGGGTGTTCCTGTTCAACCCCGGCTCCTGCGGCCGGTGTTACACCGGGCCGGACACCTACGGCATCCTGACGCTGGACGAAGGCAAAGTGACCGCCTATGAACATAAAGAGGTACCCAAACAATGAGCATCAATGAGGTGCGCTATCTGCCGGAATGCGGCAGCACCAACGCTTACGTGAAGGAGCATTTTGAAGAGTTTGGCCCGGTGGGTGCGGTGTATACCGAGAACCAGACCGCAGGCCGGGGCCGTCTGGGCCGCAGCTGGGTGAACGCCGAGGGCAAGGCCCTGTATTATACGGTAGCCATCCGGGAACCGCTGGCCCAGCCTGCCACCCTGCCGCTGCTGGCAAGCCTTGCCGTGCGCACCCAGCTCAAGCTGCGCTACGGCGTGGACTGCCAGATCAAGTGGCCCAACGACCTTCTGCTCAACGGCAAAAAGATCGTGGGCATCCTGTGCGAGGGCGTGAGCTACGGCTACCAGCAGCAGGGCCGGGGCATTTTGTGCGGCATCGGCATCAATCTGGCCCAGCCGCAGAGCTACTTTGATGCCGCCGGTCTGCCCAACGGCACCTCGCTGGCGCTGCAGGGCGCAAAGGTGGATCTTTCCACCGACCCCGCATGGCTGGCCGAGGGCCTGACCGACTTTGGCTTTGACCGCAACATGTATGTGTTTGCCCGCGATGGCTTTGCACCCTTCCGGGAGGAATACAAGGCCGCCTGCGTCAATCTGGGCCGCCGGGTCACCTTCGACCTGCCGGACGGCGGGCAGGGTGCAGGCGAAGCCGTCGATGTGGACGAAGAGGGCCGTCTGGTGGTGCGCACCGACAGCGGCGAAGTGCACGTTTTTACCGGCGAAGTATCGGTGCACGGCATCTACGGTGCCGTCTGAGTTTTATAAAGTTGTATGCTCCATGCGGACAGTTTTAAGTCTGCATGGAGTTTTTTGCACGCTTTTGCCCGAATTTCCCGCAAAATGCTTGAATAAACGAATTTTTTGTAAATTTCTTGTGTACATTTCCAGTTGCCAATTCAGTCATACTTTAGTATAATAGAGTACGTGCCAGCGTGTCCTTTTGGATGGGATGCGCGTGTTTAGGAAATCGGAAAACGGACAGCACAAGCGCCCTGCCCCCAAAAGCAAGGCGCTTGTGCTGTCGCAAGGAGTGCAAGCATGAAAGATCAAGAATCCTTCAAGCCGTATATTCCTGCGGAAAAGATCACCGCAGAAATGACGGCGACCTCTGTGATCATGGGCATCATCCTGTCTGTGGTCTTCGGCGCTGCAAATGCCTATCTGGGCCTGCGCGTCGGCATGACTGTTTCTGCCTCCATCCCGGCAGCAGTCATTTCTATGGGCGTGATCCGCGTCCTGCTCAAGAAGAACTCCATTCTGGAGAGCAACATGGTGCAGACCATCGGTTCCGCAGGCGAGAGCCTGGCCGCCGGTGCCATCTTCACCATGCCCGCACTGTTCCTGTGGGCAAAAGAGGGTCTGTGCGACAAGCCCAGCATCCTGGAGATCACCCTGATCGCCCTGTGCGGCGGCATTCTGGGCGTTCTGTTCATGGTGCCCCTGCGCAACGCCCTGATCGTCAAGGAACACGCCACCCTGCTGTACCCGGAAGGCACCGCCTGTGCAGACGTTCTGCTGGCCGGTGAAGAGGGCGGTGCAAACGCCTCCACCGTGTTCTCCGGCATGGGTCTGGCAGCCATCTTCAAGTTCATCGTGGATGGCCTGAAGATGATCCCCGCCGACATTGCCGTGGCCTTCAGCTCCTTCAAGGGTGCTCTGGGCATGGAAGTGTACCCCGCTCTGCTGGGCGTGGGCTACATCGTCGGCCCCAAGACCGCTTCCTACATGTTCACCGGTTCTCTGGTGGGCTGGATGGTCATTATCCCGCTGATCTGCCTGTTCGGCGCAAACATCTCCCTGTACCCGGCAGCAGCCGGCACCACCATTGCTGATCTGTATGCAGCAGGCGGTGCAGACGCTATCTGGTCCAACTACGTCAAGTATATCGGCGCAGGTGCCATTGCTACCGGCGGTATCATCTCGCTGATCAAGAGCCTGCCTCTGATCGCATCCACCTTCCGTGATGCCATGAAGAGCATGAAGGGCGGCAGTGCTTCCGGCACCTCCCGTACCGAGAAGGACCTGCCCATGCCCTTTATTCTGGGCGGCATCCTGCTCATCATCCTCATCATCTGGCTGGCTCCGGCCATCCCCGTCAGCCCGCTGGGTGCTCTGCTGATCGTCATCTTCGGCTTCTTCTTCTCCACCGTCTCTGCACGTATGGTCGGCATGATCGGCAGTTCCAACAACCCGGTCTCCGGCATGACCATTGCCACCCTGCTGATCGCTACCATGATCCTGAAGGCCACCGGCAACGTTGGCATCGAGGGCATGATCGGCTCCATGGCCATCGCCTCTGTCATCTGCATCTGCGCTGCCATTGCTGCGGATACCTCTCAGGACCTGAAGACCGGCTACCTGCTGGGTGCGACCCCGGTCAAGCAGCAGATCGGTGAGCTGATCGGCGTGATTGCCGCCGGTCTGGCCATCGGCGGTGTGCTGTACCTGCTGGACAGCGCATGGGGCTACGGCGGTGCCGAGGTCCCCGCACCGCAGGCTACCCTGATGAAGATGATCGTCGAGGGCATCATGGGCGGCAACCTGCCCTGGAACCTGGTGTTCACCGGTGTGTTCCTTGCCATTGCTCTGGAGGTCCTGCGCATCCCCGTGATGCCGTTCGCCATCGGCCTGTATCTGCCCATCTACCTGAACACCTCCATCATGATCGGCGGTGTTGTGCGCTGGTTCATGGACAGCCGCAAGAATGTTGACGCGAAGCTCAAGGAAGAGCAGACCACCCGCGGCACCCTGTTCTGTGCCGGTATGATCGCAGGCGAGGGCCTTGTGGGCATCCTGCTGGCTGTGTTTGCCGTGTTCGGCATCAGCACTGCCCTGAGCATTGATCTGGGCAACATTGGCGGCGTGGTCCTGATGATCGTGATGATCGCATGCCTGCTGGCCTTCTCCATGAAGAAAAAGAAGAACTGATGAGTAAGAAAAAGCAGTCCATCAACTATCTGGACCTCATTCCGCAGCGGGCGGAAACCCTGCGCTGGCACACAGACGAAGCCACCGGCCTTATCACCCTTGAGGTGGAGAACACCGGTGTGTTCAACACGATCGCGCAAAAAGTGTTCCATAAACCGCGCACCACACAGGTGCATCTGGACGAGACCGGCAGCTATCTCTGGCCGCTGATCGACGGCCAGAAGACCGTTGCACAGCTTGCTGACTGCATGAAGCAGCAGTTCGGCGAAAAGGCCGAACCCCTGTACCCGCGCATCATCAAGTATTTCCAGATCGTGGAATCTTACCACTTTATCAAGTTCCTCAACCAATAAGCGCAAAAGAAGCGGCGCTCAGAGCCTGTTGCAAGGCACTGAGCGCCGCTTTTCTTATTTTTTTCTGCTCCAACCTGCCGCATCTGTGGCCACGGCATTTTATCTTCTGCGCCTTCTCTTTTTGAGGTTCAGCGAGCTGCCGCCCGCGGCAAGAGTGACCGCCGTTAATGCAGCGAGGATGAACAGCAGTGCACACAGCAGAAGCACTGTGGCTTTGGTGTCGGTGCGGAAGTCGGAGACGTACTCCCGGTGGGTCACAAGGTCCACCGTGCCCACTTCATCGCCGTCCAGATACACGGTGGCTGTACCCACCACACTGCCGCTCTTGACGGTGGCCGCAATGCTCTCCGGCAGGTCGAAGGAGTAGGTGACGATATCATCCGCGTGGCCGTAGCCGCTGACCGGCGCAGCGGCATACAGCGCCACCGTCGGTTCGGTGCGGCACTTGGTCAGCGCCACGGTGGTGATCTCGGTCTGGGTGTCCACCAGCGGGCGGTCGGCAAAGCTGGCAAAGGCCCAGTCGAACAGATCATCGCACTCGGCAAAGAGGTGGTCCGGCGTATCGCAGCCAAGGATCACCAGCCCGTAGGTGTGGCCGTCCTTTTCCGCAAAGGCCACGATGCAGCGGCCTGCCAGCGTGGTAAAGCCGCCCTTGACCCACCGGACATACTCCCGGTAGTTGGCGCTCTCGCTGTTCATCAGGCTGTTGGAGCTGCTGATGGTGTGCTCAGCCTTGCGGAGGTTCGTGGCCGGCAGGACATAGCTGGCGGTGCCCGCCACCTGTGCAAAGGTCTGGTTTGCCGCACAGGCGGCGGCGATCTTTGCCAGATCCTGCGCGGTGGACACGTTGCCGTAGTCAAACAGGCCGTGGGCACAGGTAAAGTTCGTGCCGGTGCAGCCCAGCTCCTGGGCACGGGCGTTCATCTGCTTGACGAAATCCAGCACGCTGCCGCCCACATCGTAGGCAATGACGCTGGCGGCGTCGTTGGCGCTGACGATGAGCATGGCGTTCAGCAGGTCGATGCGGCGCACCGTCTCGCCGATGCGCAGGCCCATGGTGGTGCCGTTGGCGTTCTGGATATCCCGAAACTCCTGGGTCAGCGCGGTGGGCACGGTCACTTCACCGTTCAGATCCTTGCCGCTTTCCAGCAGCAGCAGGGCCGTCATGAGCTTGGTCAGGCTGGCAACATACTGCTGCTGGTCAGCATTCTGGTTCAGGATGGTCTTGCCGGTGTCGGCGTTGAACAGGTACACCGCCTCGGTCTCGCTGGCGGTCTGGATGGGCATGGGATATACCGCAAGGCCCGGCAGTGCAGCGGCAGCGGCCAGTGCCAGCGTGAGCACCAGCGCCGTCATGCGGCGGAAGATGGTGTTTTTGAACATGAGCGTGCCCCCTTGTATCTGCTTGCCGACGCACGGCAAAAATTTTTGTTTTGAAACAGCTCCTACTTGCCGGAAAGGCTCTGGCTTGCTATACTACTTTAAAGAATACCATAAACCAGCCAAAAGAGAAAGAGAGAAAGGCGGTTTTTAACAATGTTTCTGTCCTTTTGTGGAAAAGTTCCCCGCGACGAGGGGGCTGCGTTCGTTGCGCCCAACGCCACCGTGCAGGGCGATGTGATCCTGAAAGCCGGTTCCACGGTGTGGTACGGTGCCGTGCTGCGCGGCGACGACGGCCAGCTTATCATCGGCGAGAACTCCAACGTGCAGGACAACGCCGTGCTGCACTGCGATGTGGGCGGGGCCGTGACGCTGGGCAGGAATGTCACCGTAGGCCACAGCGCGCTGGTGCACGGGTGCACGGTAGGGGACGGCAGCCTCATCGGAATGCACGCCACCCTGCTCAACCACTGCGTCGTGGGCAAAAACTGCATCATCGGCGCGGGTGCGCTGGTGCCGGAGGGCATGGTGATCCCGGACGGCTCGGTGGCCGTGGGCGTGCCCGCAAGGGTCATCAAGCAGGTAAGCGCGGCCCAGATCGAGGCCAACCTGCACAACGCCGCCCACTACGTAGAGCACGGCAAGCTTCACGCCGCCGAGCTTGCCAAGGGCTGACCCTGTGCCGATTTTACAGTTTTTTACCATATTTTTTCGTCTTTCCGCCAAAAAGCCGACATTTTAATTGACACCTGCGGTCTTGTCTGCTATAGTGAAATTGGCAGTTTATGTCATTCTGGAATACCAGAATTTTTGTACACCGCGCTGTTTGGTTTTTTTCATTGGGGGAATTTTGTAAAAAGTTCATTGCGGGATGTTTTTTCACAGAAATGTAATGACTTTTCACTTAAAATCGGGTATACTATATCCTGCGGGGAGGCGGGGCCGCAACCGTCTTTCCGCACATGATTCCTCCTCACACCAAAGCAATACCCCAAACAGAAACTCCCTCCGGTGTACCGCAAGCGCCGGAGGGAGTTTCTGTTTGCATCAGCTTTTGTATTTTATGATTTCCTGCAATCAAAGGAGAGATTTTTATGTCTGAACTGATCACCCGCCGTACTTTTTTAAAGGCCACTGGTGCCGCCGCACTGGTCGCTGCCGCCGGCAGTATGCTGGTTGGCTGCGGCGATGGAGCGTATGCTTCCACTCCCGAAAATCTGGTTGCCCCTCCCATCGATAATAGCGATTTCGCTAATTTTGGCTCTTTTACCGCAGATATCGGCCCCTTGAGCGGGCAGTGGACTTCCAGCTCCATCTATGAATCTGATACCCGCCACAACTATTTCTACACCGGCTTCAAACTGGATAATGACAGCGGCACCAGTGCTGTCACTGTCAACATCAGCAACTTTGCTTTCAGCCATACCGCTGGCGGCACTGGTAAGGTATGTGGTCTTGGATACAAAGGTCTGAACAGCAGCAAAACCGCCTATGTATTCAACCAGTCTCTTACTGTTCCTGCAGGCCGGTCCAAAAACGTTATTCTTTTCATCGACATCGGCCCCGTCACTACCTCTTCTTTCGATAAATTCTATAGAGGAACCATAACCATCACGCTGAGTAAACTTAATAATCAAACGGCCACCTTTACTTTTAACGGCCTGATCAGCGACCCTTCCTCTACCGTTTCCTGACAGCAAAACTCCCCTGAAATGCCGTAAAAAGCCTTTCGGGGGAGTTTTTGTTTACAGCGCGCGGAACTTTGCCGCAAACACGCTGAGCACGATTTTAGGGTTCACCTGCGCGCCAAGGCGCTGGATGGCGGCTTCGGCCAGCCGCAGGGCACGCTGGGCGGCAATGCCCTGCACCGGTGCGTGGGGGCTTTGCCGCAGGCCCGCAGCGGCCACCGCGCGGAAGTCCGTCAGCAGGGCGGCGGCACCGGCCTTGTCCTTTTCGTAGGCGGCCAGCAGGCAGGCTGCGGCATAGCTGTCACGGTCGGCAGCGGCCTTTGCCAGCTGCAGGGCCTTTTCCACCTGCGCGGTGCGGGCTTCGTCCTGTGCGGCGGCAAGCACCGTGCCAATGTGCCCGTCGAACAGTTCGCTGTACAGCGCGGCCGTCTTTTTGTCCACCCCCTGTGCGGCGCAGTAGCGGGCGCACTGCTCCGGCGAGACAGGAGCCACTGCAAAGCTGACGCAGCGGCTGCGGATGGTGGGCAGCACGCCTGCCAGCGAATCCGCCGTAAGCAGGAACAGCACCCCCTCCGGCGGCTCTTCCATCACCTTCAGCAGGGCATTGGCGGATTCCTCGTTCATCTTTTCCACATGGTAGAGCAGCACGGCACGGCCCTCGGCCGAAAGGCTGGTGTTGAAGATCTCGCTGCGCATAGCCTTGACCTGACTGACCAGATATTTTCCGCCTGCGCCCATACCGGCAACGCTGATCGCTTCACGCACGATGCCGGTCTCCACATGGCCGCTGTCGCGGTCGCCAGGCTTACCCACAGCACGGCAGCATTCGCCCCGCAGAAGGGCCTCAGCGGGCGCTCCGCCTGCAGGGTAAAGATAATCTGCCGCAATGCAGCGGGCCGCAAAACCGGCTCCAAGGCCCTCTTCACCCACCAGCAGCACGCTGTGGGTCAGGCGGCGGGCTGCCACATCAAGCAGGCACCTTACACCCGGAGAGCACCCCGGATCTGTTGCGGTGAGCCGTGAAATAGATGCCCAGCACCGCGCTGAGGATGCTGCGCCAGAGCGCAGGCCGCGCAGCAGAAAATAGCGGCTGAGTGCCAGCCAGACACTGACGGTCTGGTTGACAAACAGCTCGATGGCCAGCACAAGGATCTGCCCGCCCACCAGAATGTTGGTCAGATTCGGGATGCCGAAGCGTCCGTATTTGCGCTCCAGCTGGTTGAGCCAATTGTTCATATAGGGTGCCTCCAACGCATTGTATTCCGATATCGGTGAGTTTTGCCGCATTTTTCTGCTGTTATTGTACCATGATTGGCCGGGGCATTCAAGGCAATGCCCCAGTGTGGAAAACTGCCGCATCTTCCGCCCAAAAATACAGCTGTCAAGCGGATTTTGCGGCGCAAAAGCACAACCGGAAAGTGTATGGAGTTTCCTGTCTGGAATGAACTTTTCACTTTTTCCACCGGGTTTTCCACCGTTTTTGTGAAGAAAAGGGCAAGTTTTCCATGAGGTTTTCCACTTTTTCCACCGGGTTTTCCACAACAAAAGGGCATCATCCCTATACACACCGTAATTCAGGCCGCAGCTTTCTGGTAAGTTTTGGGCAAAAATGCGGGCATTCTGCCTTTTATAAAAAAGAAAGTCGAAGGATTTTCTTTGCATTCTACAAACCGTTCCTGAGCGGCGATTTATTTTTCTCCAATCTGGAATGAACCGGTCACAAGTTTTCAACACCGGGCCACTGCCGTTTTTCCGTGTGGAAAAGGCGGGGAAACATGCAGTTTTCCACACCGGAAAAAGCTGCTGCTCGCGGGCGCGCCGGGAGCAAACTCCCCCAGTCTCGCTGCGCTCGACAGATTCCCCTTTTTGTCGCTGCGCGACATCTTCCCCCGGCCGGGGGAAGTCGTCCTCTGGGATGGGGCCTTTGGCAGTACGGAAAAGTTTCCGGCTAAAGTGCAAAGCTTGCGGCACGCCAGAGGCTCCCTCTTTGAGGGAGCTGGCAAAACCGTCAGGTTTTGACTGAGGGAGTTGGCATCGCGCAGCGATGACTGAGAGGGTTCGTCCTATAAAAATGCCGGGCAGTCACTTCAAGACCGTCCGGCATTGCTTTATTATTTACATCATATTGTGGAACACCAGTTGTGCGATCTGGAAATACAGGATCAGGCTGCAGGCATCCACGATGGTGGTGATGAAGGGGGTAGCCATGATGGCCGGGTCGGCACCCAGCTTCTTGGCTGCCAGCGGCAGCATACCGCCCACCAGCTTTGCCAGAATGACGCTGAAGAACAGCGAAACGCTGACCACGATGGCATAGCCCATCACGTTGGCGTACTGACCGGGGAACAGGAAGGTGTACATCAGGTAGATGCGCAGGCCGTTCACGATGCCCAGCACCGCGCCCACGATGGCAGACACCCGCAGCTCCTTGCCCAGCACCTGCAGGAAGTCGCTGGGTTCCACCTCGCCCAGAGCCAGACCACGCACCATCAGGGTGCTGATCTGATTGCCGCAGTTGCCGGCGGTATCCATCAGCATGGGCATGAAGGAGACCAGCAGCGGCAGGCTGACAAAGGCCTCTTCATAGTGGGTGGTGACCATGCCGGTAAAGGTGGCGGACAGCATCAGGATCAGCAGCCATGGAATGCGCTGCTTCGCGTGGGTCCAGACGCTGGTGCCGAAGTAGGTGGTGGCATCGTCGTCCGGCAGAATAGCAGCCATCTTCTGCATATCCTCGGTGCTCTCGTCGGTCAGAACGTCGATTGCATCGTCGATGGTGATGATACCCACGAACATGCCCTCGTTGTCCAGAACAGGCATGGCGGTAAAGTCGTAGCGCTGCATCTCACGGGCCACGTACTCCTGATCGTCGGTCACTTTCACAGTGACCACGTTATCATCCATGATCTCGTTGATGGGAGTATGCGGCTCTGACAGCAGCAGGCTGCGGGCAGAAACAACGCCCTTCAGGCGGTTGCGCTCCACCACGTAGCAGGTGTACACGGTCTCTGCGTTTTCGCCCTGCTTGCGGATGGCTTCAAAAGCCTGCGCCACGGTCATATCCTCGCGCAGACGGACATATTCAGGGGTCATCAGGCTGCCGGCAGAGCTTTCGGGGTAGTTCAGCAGCTTGTTCAGGCTCTCACGGGTCTGCTTGGAGGATTTCTCCAGCACCCGCTTCACCACGCCTGCAGGCATATCCTCCAGCAGGTCGGCGGCATCGTCCAGACTCATCTCTTCAATGGCGCCCACAAGCTCCACATCTGAGAAGGCGTTCACCAGATCGTCGCGGGCTTCGTCGGACATATAGGCAAAGGCCTCGGTGGCCACTTCCTTTTTGAGCAGGCGGAACACCACAAGGCGGTTGTTTTCGTCCAGCTCTTCCAGCAGCTCGGCAAGGTCGGCGGGCTGCTCTTCCTCGGTCACTTCGCGCAGCTTGACGTACTGCTTCTTGATGAGCAGCTTGAGCAGGCGGCTCTTGGTGAGCATCTCAGGGTTGGCCTTGACCTCTTCGTCGTTGGCTTCCTCTTTTTCGGCCTCGCGCATGTCCTGCTTGAGGTCTTCAGTAGCTTCCTCGTTCAGATCTTCAGCCAGCTTCTGGCGGACCTCGGCGGGGATATCAGCAGGCAGCTCCTGCACCGGCAGCGCCTGTTCCGCAGCATCAGCCGTCAGCTTCTTTTCTTCCATATCCATTGGGCGTACCTCCTCAGTTTTTACGGAACAGGAGCAGCTCCTGTATCCGGAGGACGCAGCAGATCGGGAAACAAAAAACGCGCCGCCTTGCCTGCCGGAATGCCGCAAACGCCGCATTCTGCGCACACAAAGCTGCGCCTTCCTCTGCTCTGTTTTGCGGAAAGATGCACCGTTGAAGCGGTGCTTTTCCGCAGGACTCAGCGAAGGAGGCGAACGGTTGGGGAAAACGCAGTTGTTTTTGTTTTCTGATCCACCGCGCCGGTGGTTCTACTTCGACTATGATCCGGGTCCATTTTCCTGCGTTCACCTCCAAGTTTTCATATTCATTTTTATTATAGCGCCGCAAAAAAACGGGGTCAACCCTAAACCACCGATTTACCAGAATTTTGCAAAACAAAACACCCTCTTCCGTGTTGCGGCACACGAAAAAGGGTGTTTTGCTTGGATATTGCCTTGGTGTGAGGAGGAATCATGTTACTTGGGTAAGCGGTTGCGGCCCCGCTTCCCATGGCAAAAGTATAACAGCTTTCACAATTGAATTCGTTAAGAAGCTATGAAGAAACTGTAAAAAGGGAATGGTATCTTTTGGAAGATTTTGTGATAACATTTTTTGATTGACCTTCGTTTTTTCACATGCTAAAATGGAACTGTAAAAGCGGCTGTTGTGATGCCAGATCACAGCAGCCGCTTCTCTTTTGCACAAAAAATACGCCCCGGTCACCTTACGGTGAACGGGGCGCTAAAACGAAGTTCGTTTTTACTGCGGCAAGATCCCTGCAAAGCAGGTCTTATGCAGCAGGCGGAGCAAGGTATCTGCAAGCAGACCTTATGCTCCTGACACACGCGGGGTGTGCTTTCAAGGACCCTCGCGGGCGCTTTGGTATCTCATATCCCGCTGCGGTGCTTCGCACGGAACAAAGCACCGCCCGGGAAGTGAAATCAGATAGAACTCGTATGGCGAATGCTGTACTTCAGCACATCACCTGCATGGATGGATGCGTTTCTCCGCTTCGTACCGCTGCATTGCGCAGTAACCGCCGGTACGGGGCAGCCGCCCTCTTGCATTGTGGGGCTAAGGTGCCGCAAATATCTGCATCCAAAGCGCAGAAGAATGCTTACTTGTACAGGTCGACCAGACGGGTCAGGTGCTCGTAGCGGTCGTTTGCAACTTCCTGGTTGCGTGCGAACAGCTCCTTAGCACGGTCGGGGAATGCACGAGTCAGGCGGCTGTAACGGGTCTCGTTAGCCAGCAGTGCCTGATACTTCTCGTTATCCACAGCCTTGGAGGTCAGGGTGAACGGATTCTTGCCCTGAGCCTTGTTTGCCGGGTTGAAGGTGAACAGGTTCCAGTAACCGGCCTCAACTGCCTTCTTCATCTCGTTCTGGCAGTTGGTCATGCCGCCCTTGACACCGTGCAGCTCGCAGGGAGCGTAGCCGATGATCAGAGACGGGCCGGGGTAAGCCTCAGCCTCAGCGATGGCCTTGACAGCCTGAGCCGGGTTAGCACCCAGTGCGATCTGAGCAACATAGATGTAACCGTAGGTCATAGCGATCTCGGACAGGCTCTTCTTGCTGATTTCCTTACCAGCAGCAGCGAACTGGCAGACTTCACCAATGTTGGAAGCCTTGGATGCCTGTCCACCGGTGTTGGAGTACATCTCAGTATCGAAGACCATCACGTTGACATCCTCGCCGGAAGCCAGAACGTGGTCCAGACCACCGAAGCCGATGTCGTATGCCCAGCCGTCACCACCGAAGATCCAGACGGACTTCTTGGCGATGAACTGCTTGCTCTTCAGGATCTCTGCAGACTTCTCGCAGCCGGCAGCAGCAGCCTTCTCCAGCTCAGCGATCAGGGCCTTTGCGGGCTCGTCGTTGGCCTTGGTGTTGTTCTTGGTCTCCAGGAACTTCTCAAAGGCAGCCTTCAGCTCAGCAGAAGCCTTGTCGGAACCAGCAACCTCTGCGATCTCCTTGATCAGGTTCTCGCGGACGGTCTTCTGGCCGATGTACAGGCCCAGACCATGCTCTGCGTTATCCTCGAACAGGGAGTTGCACCATGCAGGACCATGGCCGCTGTCCTTGTTGACGGTGTACGGAGAGATGGAAGCGGTGCCGCCCCAGATGGAGGAGCAGCCGGTAGCGTTGGAGATGTACATCTTCTCGCCGAACAGCTGAGTGATCAGGCGAGCGTAAGAAGTCTCGGCACAGCCTGCGCAGGAGCCAGAGAACTCCAGCAGCGGCTGGTTGAACTGAGAACCGATGACGGTATCGTCAGCAAACTTGGAAGGCTTCTTGGAGATGTTGGCCACGCAGTAGTCGAACACTGCCTGCTGATCGGCCTGGCTGTCCTGCGGCACCATGGTGATAGCCTTGGTGGGGCAGACGGTGACGCACTCGCCGCAGCCCATGCAGTCCAGAGGAGACACAGCCATAACAAACTTGTACTCGTTTGCGGGCTTGTTGTCGCGGCTCTTGGTCTGTGCAGGAGCAGCTGCCAGCTCGTCGGCGGTCAGCTGGAAGGGACGGATGGTAGCATGAGAGCAGACGAATGCACACTGGTTACAGCCAACGCACTTTGCAGCATCCCACTCGGGGACGTTGACAGCGGTGCCGCGCTTCTCGTATGCAGAAGCGCCCTGCTCCCACTCGCCGTTTGCATTTGCCACGAAGGAAGAGACAGGCAGGCTGTCGCCGTCCATACGGGCAATGGGCTCCATGACATCGCGGATCTGCTTGACCAGCTCCGGACGGCCGGTGAGAGCCTTGGGTGCAGGATCAGCCTCGGGGTTGGACCAGGATGCGGGCACGTCCACCTTGTGGATGGCGTCAACGCCTGCATCGATAGCCTTCCAGTTCATCTCAACGACGTCCTGGCCCTTCTTGCCGTAGCTCTTCTGAGCTGCCTGCTTCATGAAGTTGACGGCATCCTCGATGGGCATGACGTCAGCCAGCTTGAAGAATGCAGACTGCAGGATGGTGTTGGTGCGCTTGCCCATGCCGATCTCGATAGCCTTATCGATAGCATTGATGGTATACAGCTGGATGTTGTTGTCAGCGATATACTTCTTTGCCTCGGCGTTCAGGTGCTGGCCCAGCTCCTCATCGGACCACTGGCAGTTGATCATGAACACGCCGCCGGGCTTGACATCCTGGACCATCTTCATGCCCATGTGGATGTAAGCGGGGTTGTGGCAGGCCACGAAGTCAGCCTGGTTGATGTAGTAGGGGCTGCGGATGGGCTTGTCGCCGAAACGCAGATGGCTGATGGTCACGCCGCCGGTCTTCTTGGAGTCATACTGGAAGTATGCCTGAACATACTTGTCGGTATGGTCGCCGATGATCTTGACGGAGTTCTTGTTAGCACCGACAGTACCGTCGCCGCCCAGACCCCAGAACTTGCACTCCTTGGTGCCAGCAGCTGCGGTGATGGGAGCGGGCTTGACTTCCGGCAGAGACAGGAAGGTGACGTCATCGGTGATACCCAGAGTGAAGCGCTCCTTGGGCTGATCCTTCTCCAGCTCCTTGAACAGAGCAAAGATGGAGGACGGCGGGGTATCCTTGCTGCCCAGACCGTAACGGCCGCCGGTCAGAACGACATCGTTCAGGCCAGCCTCACGCAGGGTAGCGGCAACATCCAGGTACAGGGGCTCGCCCAGAGAGCCGGGCTCCTTGGTGCGGTCCAGCACAGCCACCTTCTTGGCGGTCTTGGGCAGAACCTTCAGCAGGGAAGCGGAGACCCAGGGACGGTACAGGCGGACCTTGATGATACCGACCTTCTCGCCCTTGGCGTTCAGGTAGTCGATGACCTCATCAGCAACGTCGCAGATGGAGCCCATAGCCACGATCACACGGTCAGCATCGGGTGCGCCGTAGTAGTTGAACAGATCGTAGTTGGTGCCCAGCTTTGCGTTGATCTTGGCCATGTACTTCTCAACAACAGCAGGCAGAGCGTTGTAAACGCTGTTGCATGCCTCACGATGCTGGAAGAACACGTCGCCGTTCTCGTGGGAGCCGCGCATCTTGGGGTGTTCGGGGTTCAGAGCCTTCTTACGGAACTCCTCCACAGCCTCCATGTTGCACATTTCCTTCAGATCGGCGTAATCCCACTTCTCGATCTTCTGGTACTCATGAGAAGTACGGAAGCCATCGAAGAAGTTCAGGAAGGGAACCTTGCCCTCGATGGCGCACAGATGTGCGACAGGGGACAGATCCATAACTTCCTGCACGCTGCTCTCGACCAGCATTGCAAAGCCGGTCTGACGGCATGCCATAACGTCGCTGTGATCACCAAAGATGTTCAGGGACTGAGTAGCAACGGTACGTGCAGAAACATCGAACACGCAGGGCAGCTGCTCAGCAGCGATCTTGTACATGTTGGGGATCATCAGCAGCAGGCCCTGAGAAGCGGTGAAGGTGGTGGTAACAGCACCTGCACCCAGAGAGCCGTGCACAGCGCCAGCAGCGCCGGCCTCAGATTCCATCTCGACGACCTTGACCTGATTGCCGAAGATGTTCTTCTGGCCAGCTGCAGACCACTGGTCCACAGAGTCAGCCATCGGAGAAGACGGGGTAATGGGGTAGATGGCAGCCACGTCCGTGTAGGCATACGCTACATGGGCGGCAGCGGTATTGCCATCCATAGTTTGCTTTGCTCTAGGCATTTTTCTTCCTCCATTATTCAGAATTTGGTACCTTTTGCGCGGGGCAATATGCCCCACATGGGACCGGAGAACCCCATAAAGGCACTATTGCTTGTATACTATAATAGCAAATTCCGCCCATAAAGTAAACGCAAACCGCTCAACAAACGCACCAAAAATAAAGAAATTTTTTTAGCGCTTTTGTACGTCTTTAGTTCGTTAAAGTGAGCACTGGCGCGGATTTTCCGGTTTTGGCCTGCCTGCTTTGCCAGATCCTGTAATTTTTTTCGCAAAAAGGGGAGGGAACCCTCTCAGTCACGGCTTGCGCAGCGCCGTGCTTTCTCAGAAAGCGGCGCTGCAAATGCTGCTTTCCGTTACGACCCCTCCCGTGAAAAGGCAATTCTGGAAAATCCGCGTTTGTGTAGCAATGAAAGCCCCAGTGGGGCTTTCAAGCGGCAGAGCGGTCTGCGTTAGCAGATGGAGGGGCTTTGCCCCGACAAGCTCCGCAGATTTTCCAGAATTGCGAAATTATAAATATTCTTTCCGCTGATTATGCGCAAAGCAAACGCGGCGCGCATTTCAAATCGTCCCATCCTCTTATATTTATCATCTCTTTATTGACAACAAACCTCATTTTGCCGTAAACTGAAGCCATAGAAAACCGGCGCTGTGCCGGGCAAAGAGGGTAATAAAATGGAGAAGACCGTGCATTACGAAAAAACACTCACCAGCGAGGTGCTCTTCGAGGGCCGGGTGATCACCCTGACAAAAGACACTGCTCTGCTGGAAAACGGCAAGACCGCCGAACGCGAAGTGGTGCATCACCACGGCGGTGCGTGCATCCTGCCCTATTTTGAGGACGGCACCATCTGCATGGTGCGCCAGTTCCGCTACGCCATGCAGCAGGAGCTGTGGGAGCTGCCTGCCGGCAAGCTGGAAAAGGGTGAGGACCCCTTTGAAGCCGCCAAGCGGGAGCTGGGCGAGGAGTGCGGCCTGACCGCGGACAATTATATCTCTCTGGGCCAGTTTTTCCCCACCGTGGGCTATGACACCGAAGTGATCTATACATGGGTCGCCACCGGCCTGCACAAGACCCAGATGCATCTGGATGCCGATGAATTCCTGACCCCTGACCGTGTGCCGCTGGATAAAGCTTATGAGATGGTCATGAGCGGCGAGATCCGGGACGGCAAGACCATTGCCGGTATCCTGAAGCTCAAGGCCCTGATCGCCGAGGGCAGGCTGTGAACATCCTGTACGAAGATGCCGCCCTTGTGGTGCTGGACAAGCCCGCCGGACTTTCCAGCGAAGAGGGTGTGCCCGCAGCCCTGCGGCAGCTGTGGGGCCAGCCGGATGCCTTTGTAGGCGTGGTGCACCGGCTGGACACGGGTGTGTCCGGCCTGATGGTGTTTGCCAGAACGCCCGGGGCTGCGGCCGCACTCAGCCGTCAGATCACCCAGAGCCAGAACGCCTACGCTGTGCAGGATGGCAGGGCCGAAGGGAAGCCGGAAGTGCCGCAGTTCATCAAGCGGTATCGGGCCGTCATTGCAGGCGGGCCGGACGAAGCACTGCCCGCCGAAGGCACCCTGCGGGACTGGCTGTTCAAGGACAGCCGCCGGGGCCGGGTGTTCCCGGTCAGCCGCCCCCGCAAGGGCGTGCGGGAAGCCGTGCTGGAATACCGCATCGTGAAAACGGCAGGAGAGATGAGCCTTGCTGAGATCACGCTGCACACCGGCCGCACCCATCAGATCCGGGTGCAGTTTGCATCCCGGAAGCATCCGCTGACCGGAGACGGCAAATACGGAAGCCGCGTAAAAGGCAGCATTGCCCTGCAGAGCTGCGGCCTGCAGTTTTTGCACCCGGAGACCGGAAAGCCCCTGCAGTTCAGCCTGCCCCTACCGGACGCCGCACCGTGGAAAGAGTTTTTAGAATAAGATTGTTGTATACGGTCAGCATCCTAGCCCTCTCCGTCACCTGCGGTGACACCTCTCCCAAAGGGAGAGGCCTTGGCATAGAGATACAGTCCGCGTGGACTGCCAAAGGCTCTCCCTTTGGGAGAGCTGGCAAAGCCGACAGGCTTTGACTGAGAGGGCGAACCCGCTAAAGGAATACATCATTTTCATTAGGTGAGAGGTATGGAACAATACAAAACTGATGCTGAGATCTATGCTGTGCTGGAGCGGGAGATCATTGACCTGACCATCCGCCCCGGCTCTTCGCTGAGCGAAAATCCGCTCTGTGCCCGCTTTGGCGCACCGCGCACCCTGATCCGGGTGGTGCTGCAGAAGCTGCAGGAAAACGGGCTGGTAAAGATCGTGCCTTACAAGGGCACCACCGTTACCCGGCTGAACCGCCGCATCGTGGACGAGCTGATCTACGAGCGCACCGCCGTGGAAGCCCGCGTATTGCGGGATTTTTCGCCCCGGTGCACCCCGGAGCAGCGGGCGTTGATCCGCAGGCGGGTGGAAGCCTACGAAACCCTTGCGGCCATGGAGAGCCCGGATTACAACAAGCTGTACGAAGCCGACCGTGCCCTGCACGGGACATGGTTTGCGGCCATGGATAAAATGTACCTGTGGAGCACCCTGCAGAACGCCCACGCCGACTACAGCCGCTTCCGGATGCTGGACACCATGACCACCGGCGGTCTTGCCGAGGTGATTGCAGACCACCGCAACCTGATGAACGCCATCGAGCGGTGCGACCTTGCCGCCTTTGAACCGTTGGTGGAACGGCACCTGTACGGCGGCATCCGGCGGCTTGGCTCCAAGCTGACCGAGGAATATGCCGATTATTTTGAGCCGGAAAAGTAATTGTTCTATGTGGAACATTTTATAAAACAAAAGGGCACAGCGCATTGCAGCGCCGTGCCCTTTTGTTTTATGCTGTCTGAATTTCAGAACACCCCGGAAATAAAAATTTCCAGACCTATGCCAATGAGGATGATGCCGCCCAGAATGGATGCCTTGCCGGAGAGCTTGGTGCCAAACTTTTTGCCGATGCGCAGGCCCGCCATGCAGATAAAGAAGGTGACCACCGCAATGATGAGCGATGCCGCAAGTGCCATCAGCCAGCCGTATTCCGAAATGGTGAAGCCCACCGAAAGCGCATCAATGCTGGTAGCCACGCCCTGCATGAGCAGTGCACCCGCACTCAGCTCTGCGGCCTCTTCGGCCTCTTCGCCCTTGATGCCATCCACAAGCATCTTGCCGCCGATGTAGCCCAGCAGTGCCAGCGCGATCCACGGGATGAATTTTTCAAACGAAGAGAACAGCTCCACAATGGTGTGCACGCACACCCAGCCCGTCATGGGCATCACGGCCTGAAAAAGGGCAAAGGTGCCCGCGATCCTGCACATGGTTCCCCTGCTCATGCGGGGGTCGTGCAGGCCGTTTGCCATGGACACCGAGAACGCGTCCATTGCAAGGCCCACGCCCAGCAGGGCACTGTTGAGGAAAAATACAAAGCTCCATTCCATATTGTCTGCCTCCTGAATCTGACCAGAATATCGGGCAATACAAAACCCGGTCTCGGGCGCACATGTACGTCCGGGACCGGGTGATTTTTTTGAAACCAACTCCATGTGCACGGGCGCTGTTCTATGCGCCAAAAACACATGAGTCTCGCAAATGAAAGCAAGCCAGACCGGAACCAACGGTCATCATGTTGACTTGCTGCGCCCTGCAAAAGCGCCTGCTACTCCCCCACGGGTATTTGTGATTGTTTTGCCATTGTAGCATATCTTTGCAGGGAAGTCCAGACAAACCTGCGCGGTTACACGGTATTTTTCCATCGGCGGGCAAAATACCAGTCCTGTGAAATAATAAAACACAGGGTGTTGCCCAGTGCTCTCAGGGTAACAGCATGTTCCTGACGCAAGGCCCGGCGGGCGCAGCGCTCGTACTCCCGCGCCTGCTGCATCCGGGCACTCCGGCGCTCTTCGGCGGTCAGGTGCATTCCCACATCGATCAGGGAGTGCAGCAGTGCCCAGTACAGCTCACACAGCGAACCCGTGATGCCATGGCGGCGTACGCACTCAAACACGGTATAGTTTGCTTCCACACGGTCGAGATTGCGCAGGGTGACTTTGCTGTTGACAATGCTGCCCGCCACCTTGCGGTAAAGGTACAGCGCATCCGGGATATTCGCGATTCTGTCCGCTTTTTCGTAGGCGTAGGCGATCAGCAGGGTGTCCTCGTTCAGCTTGCCCTCTGCAAAGCGCAGCTGCGCAAAAATGCTGCGGTGGTACAGCTTGTTCCACACCACCATGTAGGGCAGAAGGGTGCTGTGCTCCAACGCCTGCTCCGGGGTCAGCACCTCCCGCCGCACATGCAGATACTGCTCCCGGATGGGGGTCAGGGCTTCGTCCACCTGCCGGTAATTGCACACGGCCATCTGTGCACCGGCCTCCTGCGCTGCATGGTAAAGCTTTGCGCAGAAGTCCGGCGTGATGGTGTCGTCTGAATCCACAAAGGCGATCCATTCGCCCTCTGCCGCGTCCAGCCCGGCATTGCGTGCCACGCTCAGGCCACGATTCTTCTGGTGGATGACCCGGATGCGGCTGTCCTTTGCCGCTGCGGCATCGCACAAAGCAGGGCAGCTGTCCGGAGAGCCATCGTCCACCAGGATCAGCTCAAAATCCGTGAAGGTCTGGGCAAGGATGGAAGAGATGCAGGCGCTCAGAAAACGCTCTGTCTTATATACCGGCACGATGATGCTGATCTCCGGTTGTTTTTTATGTTGTTCCTGCACAATAAACTCCTCATTGCTTCAGGTCGTTTTCTGCCGTCTTTCCGCCCTTTTGCGGCATAGATCCAGATAACTGCAGGCCGATGCAGCGCAGACCACTGCCGCCCACAAATTTTTTAGTGTTACGCCGCGGGCTTGCATCAGCCGATGGCGGGCTGTACGCTCATACGCAAAGGCTTCCTTCATCCGGGGGCTTTTGCGCTCTTCCGGTGTCAGGTGCAGCCAGATGTCCCACACGGCAGTCAAAATCGGGCGATAGGCTGCACACAAAGCATCTCGGATGCCGTTTTGGTACAGCACATCAAACAGGCGGTACCATGCTTCCACCCAGTCCAGTGTTTTCAAGGTAGTCTTGCGGTGCATGGCACTGCCGGTAACGATGCGGTAATTGTATAAAAAATCCCATACACCGCAGGCAGAAGCCGCTCTTGCGTAAATGACCGGCATGAGACAGGTATCTTCAAACGCCTTGTTTTCTGGATAGCGCAGATTTTCCAGCAGTTTTCGGCGATAAAGCTTATTCCACGGAACCTGAAAATCCGACACCACCATCCGGCGCAGAACTTCCTCCTGCGGCAAAAACTCGTTCAAAAGTCGGTGTTCCCCGCCTGCAAGCGTTTTGCCCGTTTCATCAATACACTGACTGCTGCAGATTGCAAAATCTGCACCCGTTTCCAGCACTGCCTTATGCATTTTTTCCAGATACTCCGGTTCCACCGTATCATCCGAATCCACAAACGCGATCCAATTTCCCTGTGCTGCATCCAGACCCGCATTGCGGGCTGTGCTTACACCGCCGTTTTGCTTATGGATCACCCGCACGCGGCTGTCCCTTTTTGCTGCTGCATCGCACAGGGCAGGGCAGTTGTCCGGTGAGCCATCGTCCACAAGGATCAGTTCAAAATCTGTAAAGGTCTGCGCGAGGATGGAATCGATGCACTCATTCAGATATTTTTCCACCTGATACACTGGCACGATGATGCTGATCTCCGGTTTTCCACTTTCTGTTCTTTCACTCACAGTATTTCTCCCATTCGGAATTCAGTTTTATTTCCGGTACTTGAAGTTGAAGTAGAACTGCGGGTTTGCAATGCAGAGTGCGGTTTCTGCTGCGTTGCGCAGGGTACAGGCCCCCTGTTGACGAACCTCTCTGCCTGCTTTTTCAAGCACGCTTCCGCCTGCTGAACCCGTTCACTGTTTCTCTGTTTGGGTGGCAGATTTTTTGTGTTTCGGAGCATGCGTTTCATCAGTACATACTGCAGGAATGCTGTGTCTTTTTCCATACTTGAGTGCACAAGCAAGAAGGCCGTAGTTTGCATCGATCTCATCCAGATTTTTCAAGGTGACCTTTCCATGCATGATGCTTGCCGGATGCAGCCGGTAATGGTACAGTTTTTCCTTTATACAAGCCACAGCTGTTGCATGTTCAATGATTTCCGGTGTGGTAAATGCATCTTCATAGTTTTGCCCACAGGAAAAACGATTCCTTCCAGCACATCTCTCCGATGCAGTCTTGTTGCTGCCTGAATCAACGGCGTAAGGCGGATGCGGTGTATTGCTTCCTCACGGGAAAGCACTTCTGTACGTAAAGGCTGTTCCTGATAATCACAAAGACTTCCATCCTCTTCCATAAAACTTCGTTGCAGACTGCAAGTTCAGCACCTGCCTGCTTTGCTGCCCGCAGCATTTTTCGTAGTAAGTCTTGTCTACAAAGTCATCCGGGTCCACAAAGCCGATCCAATTTCCCTGTGCAGCTGCCAAACCCGCATTGCGAGCTGTGCTTACACCTCCGTTGATTTTATGGATCACCCGCACGCGGCTGTCTTTTCCGCCGCTGCATCACACAGGGCAGGGCAGTTGTCCGGGGAGCCATCGTCCACCAGGATCAGCTCAAAATCCGTAAAGGTCTGTGCCAGAATGGAATCAATGCATTCGTTCAGGTATTTTTCCACCTTATACACCGGCACGATGATGCTGATCTCCGGGGATTTTTTGCTCTGTCATGTTCCTTAAACCACTTTCTGTGTTTATTTTTATTCCTCACACGCTATTTCTATTATACATGGTTTGGATGGATTTGAAAGAAGCCGCCGTGCAGAAATCTCTGCGGCGGCTTCTTCAAATCTTATTGTGTTTTCAAGGTTTACTCTTCGCCCTTATCGTCTGCTTCCGGGGCTTCTGCAGCGGCGGCAGCATCCGCAGCTTCCATGGCGGCAAGCTGCTCTGCGGTGGGTTCGGCATCGGCATCGGAGGTGTCGATCTGCTCGGTCTGGGCCTCGTCGTCGTGGTCGGTGCGGGCAAGTACCATCACCTTGTCGTTCTCACCCAAGCGCATCACCCGCACGCCGGAACCGTAGCGGCTCTGCAGCGGGATCTCGTTGGCGTGCAGGCGGATGATGATGCCCTCCTGACTGCTCAGCAGTACATCATCCACGTCGTCCACGATCTTGACCGCAGCCACCTTATCCTTGGCGGCATCGTAGTTGCGGATGCCCTTGCCGCCGCGGGCGGTGATGCGGTAGGTGTCGATGTCCGACCGGCGGCCCTTGCCGTTCTCGGTGACGGTGAGCACCGTGCCGCCCTCGCGGCAGATGCACACCCCACAACTTCATCGCCCTCGGCCAGACGGATGGCGCGCACGCCGTGGCCGCTGCGGCCCATGGGACGTGCATCGGCTTCGTTGAAGCGGATGGCCTGACCGTTGCGGGTGGCAACGATGAGCATATCGTGGCCGGTGGTCAGGCGGGTCCAGGCCAGAGCGTCGCCCTCGTTCAGGGCAATGCCGATCAGGCCGGACTTGCGGATATTGGCATACTGCTCCAGCGGGTGCGCTTGATGAGGCCCTGCTTCGTGACCATGGTCACAAAGCCGCCCTCGGTGTCGGCTTCCTTCGACTGGCAGATCATGTTGGTGACCTTTTCGCCCTCGGCAAGCTGCAGCAGGTTGACGATGTTGCTGCCCTTGCTGGTGCGGCTGCCCTCGGCAATGGTGTAGCCCTTAATGCGGAACAGACGGCCCCGGTCGGTGACAAAGAGCACATAGTCGTGGGTGGAGCCTACGAACATCTCCTGCACGATGTCCTCTTCCTTGCGGGTCATGCCGGAGATGCCGCGTCCGCCGCGGCGCTGTGCCTGATAGGTGGCCTTGAGCTGGCGCTTGATATAGCCGGCCTCGGTCAGGGTGTAGACGCACTGCTCCTCGGCGATCAGATCCTCGATATCCACCTCACCGGTCACGGACTGGATCTCGGTGCGGCGCTCGTCGCCGAAGCGCTTCTTCATTTCCAGCAGCTCGTCCTTGACGATGGCAAGCACACGGGCATCGTCGGCCAGAATGGCCTCCCAGTTCTCGATCTTGGCCTGCAGGCTGGCAAGCTCTTCCTCGATCTTCAGGATCTCAAGGCCTGCCAGACGGCCCAGCTGCAGCTTGACGATGGCATCTGCCTGCGGGTCGTCAAAGCCGAACTGCTCCATGATGGCAGCCTTGGCCTCTGCCATACCGCCCTTGCAGGCGCGGATGGTGGCGATCAGCTCGTCCACGATATCGGTGGCCTTCTTCAGGCCCTCCAGAATGTGGGCGCGCTCCTTGGCCTTTTCAGGTCGTACTGGGTGCGGCGGCGCACCACCTCGTCCTGAAATTCCACGTATTTCTGAAGCATCTGCTTCAGGGTGAGGACTTTCGGCACCTTGTGGTCGATGGCCAGCATGATAACACCCACGGTATCCTGCAGCTGGGTGTACTGGTACAGCTGGTTCAGGATGACCTGTGCATTGGCGTCCTTGCGGATGTCTACCACGATGCGCATGCCCTTGCGGTTGGTCTCATCGTTCAGGCCGGTGATGCCCTCAATGCGCTTCTCCTTGACAAGGTCGGCCATGTTCTCGATGAGGCGGGCCTTGTTGACCATATACGGAATTTCCGTAATGATGATCTGGGTACGGCCGTTCTTGGTCTCCTCGATGGTGGCGCGGCCCGCAGGGTGATCTTGCCCCGGCCGGTGGCGTAGGCGGCGCGGATGCCGCTGCGGCCCATGATGATGCCGGCAGTGGGAAGTCCGGGCCCTTGATGTATTCCATCAGGCCGGGCAGGTCGATATCCGGATCGTCGATATAGGCGATGCAGCCATCAATGACCTCGCTCAGATTGTGGGGCGGGATGTTGGTGGCCATGCCGACCGCAATGCCCTGACTGCCGTTGACCAGCAGGTTGGGGAAGCGGCAGGGCAGCACGCTGGGTTCCTTCTTGGTCTCGTCAAAGTTGGGGTCCCAGTCGATGGTGTCCTTCTCGATATCGGTCAGCATCTCCACCGCCATGCGGCTCATGCGGGCCTCGGTGTAACGGTAGGCAGCCGGGGTCGCCATCCACAGAACCAAAGTTACCCTGACCATCCACCAGCGGATAGCGCAGAGAAGTCCTGTGCCAGACGGACCATGGCATCGTAGACCGATGCGTCGCCGTGGGATGGTAGGAACCCAGCACCGCACCAACGGTGTCGGCGGATTTGCGGTAGGGATGGCTGGGGTCGTTGCCGCGCTCGTGCATGGTGTACAGAATGCGGCGGTGAACAGGCTTCAAACCGTCGCGCACATCGGGCAGGGCGCGGGACACGATGACCGACATGGAGTAGTCCAAGAATGCGGTCTCGATCTCCTTTTCACATCGCGGATGATCTTTTGGTTCCGCTGCCCGGTATCATCACATAATCTTCTTCCATTGTTTCCTCCGTAGGATCATACCCTCTCAGTCAATGCCTTACGGCGCCAGCCCCCGAAAGGGGAGCTTTTGCGTGAAGGAAAAGTTTATCTTTTGCCTGAAGCTCCCCTTGAGGGAAGATGTCACCGTAGGTGACAAAGGAATCTGGCGCGTCAGCGCCTGAGAGGGTTTTCTTACACGTCCAGCTTTGCGTACTGGGCGTTGGTCTCGATAAAGCGGCGGCGCGGCTCCACCTGATCGCCCATCAGGATGGTAAAGGCTTCATCGGCCTTCTCAGCATCGTCAATGGTGATCTGCACGATCACGCGGTTATCGGGGTTCATAGTGGTCTCCACAGCTGTTCGGGGTTCATCTCACCAAGGCCCTTATAGCGGTTCACCTTTGCGCCGGGCATTTCCTGCGAAAGCACGGCCATTTCGGCATCGTTGTAGGCGTACTTGATGGTGTTGCCCTTCTGCACCTTGAACAGAGGCGGCTGGGCCACATACACATGGCCCTGCTCAATGAGCGGGCGCATATAGCGGAAGAAGAAGGTGAGCATCAGGGTGCAGATGTGGGAGCCATCCACATCGGCATCGGCCATGATGAACACTTTATCGTAGCGCAGCTTGGAGATATCGAACTCGTCCCCAATGCCGCAGCCCAGCGCCAGCACCACCGGCATCAGCTTGTCGTTGCCGTAAATTTTATCGGCGCGGGCCTTTTCCACGTTCAGCATCTTGCCCCACAGCGGCAGGATGGCCTGAATGGCAGAGTCGCGGCCCATCTTGGCGGAACCGCCTGCAGAATCGCCCTCGACGATGAAGATTTCGGTGCGGCTGGGGTCTTTTCGCGGCAGTCTGCCAGCTTGCCGGGCATCCGGCTGGTCTCCAATGCGCTCTTGCGGCGCACCAGTTCGCGGGCCTTTTGGCAGCGGCGCGGGCGCGGGCGGCCTGGGTGGCCTTTTCAAAGATGGCCTTTGCCACGCCGGGGTTCTCCTCAAAGAATTCCATCAGCTTGGAGTAGACCATGTTGGAAACAAGGGTGCGGATCTCGGTATTACCCAGCTTTGCCTTGGTCTGGCCCTCAAACTCTGCCTCCTGCAGCTTGACAGAGATCACGCAGATCAGGCCCTCGCGCACGTCCGCACCGGACAGGTTCTCGTCCTTATCCTTCAGCAGGCCGTGGCTGCGGCCGTAATCATTGAACACGCGGGTCAGGCTGTTCTTGAAGCCCTCCTCGTGGGTGCCGCCGTCCGGGGTGTTGACGTTGTTGGCAAAGCTCAGCAGCAGCTCGTTGTAGCTGGAATTATACTGCAGTGCGATCTCTGCCATGCCGCGGTCGGTCTGGCCCTTGAGGTAGATCACATTGGGGTGCAGCACGTCCAGCTTGCGCTTCTCACCCAGATAGGTGACGAAGCTCTTGATGCCGCCCTCGTAGCACATGACCTCGGTGCGGTAGCAGGGTTCACCCTCCTTGCCGTCCTCCAGTACGGGGTGTACATTTCACGCTCGTCGGTCAGAGTGATCTTGACACCGGCGTTCAGGAAGCTTTCCTCCCGCAGGCGCTTTTCCAGCGTGTCGAAGTCGTACACGGTGGTATCCCGGAACATCTCCGGGTCCGGCTTGAAGGTGACCCGGGTGCCGGTGACTCCATCGGCTACGGTGCCGATGCACTTGAGCGGGCCGTCCGGGTCGCCGCGGCGGAAGGTCTGCTCGTACTCGTGGCCGTCGCGGCGCACGTTGACGGTGAGCCACTCGGAGCAGGCGTTGACCACCGAAGCGCCCACGCCGCAGGCCGCCGGCCACCTTGTAGCCGGAGTTCTCGCCGCCGAACTTGCCGCCGGCGTGCAGGATGGTGTAAACGACGGTGACGGCGGGCAGGCCGGTGTCGGCCTGAATGTCCACAGGGATGCCGCGGCCGTTATCCGTGACCTGAATGATGTTGTCTTTCAGGATCTTGACCTCGATGTGGTCGCAGTAGCCGGCCAGTGCTTCATCGATGGCGTTGTCCACGATCTCGTAGACCAGATGATGCAGGCCGCGCTCGCCGGTGGAACCGATATACATGCCGGCGCTTGCGCACCGCCTCCAGACCCTTCAGGACCTGGATCTCGCTGGCATTATACTCATGGTCGGTAGCGGTTTCGGCATTTGTGCTGGTAATGATTTCTTCTGCCATTTCCTTTCTCCCTTTGTTCAATGTTTGCATTTTGTTCGATCTATCGTAAAAGCAGAGCATATTCTCCGCCTGTTGGCTGGTTTACTCGATCATTTTTCGGCTCTGCGCCGCATGGCAGCAGGCGACAGCTCCGAAAGATACACCGTGTCCACCACGGCCCCGTCTGCCAGAACATAGCTCTGGGGCAGCTCGTCCGAAAGGCTCACCACCGCGCCGTTCTTCTGGGCGTAGTTCAGAAACTCCGGCCCCGGGGTGATAGTGGTGGTTTCCAGATTGAAGATGCCGATAATGTCCCGGTCATTCAGCACGTAGTCACGGCCCAGATGAATATACATACAGTATTTTCCTCATTCTGGCAGTTCATGAATAAAATGCCGTTTATTCACCGGCAGCTGCATGTACTTTTGCATCATTTCTTCATGCTTTGCTCAGCACACCGCCGTTCATGCGATACACTTCGCCGTCCGTTTTCAGGAACGCGGTGTCATCGCAGCTGGTCACGAATGTCTGCTTTTCCTTCATGCGGGTGAGCAGATACTGCTTGCGGCCCTCGTCCAGCTCGCTGAGCACATCGTCCAGCAGGAGCACCGGGTGCTCTCCGGTGATCCGGCAGCGGCAGCCGCTTCGGCCATTTTCAAACTCAGCACCACGCTGCGCTGCTGTCCCTGACTTGCAAACACCTTTGCGGGCTGGTCGTCCAGCAGCAGCTCAACGTCCTCACGGTGGATGCCGCACAGGCTCTGCCCGGCGCGCAGCTCTTCGTTCTGGCGCTGCTTCAAAGTGCGGAAAGCCCGCCCGGCTCAAACTGGGCGGCATACCGCACCGCCATGCGCTCTGCCCCGTGGAAAGCTCGGCATAGTTGGCGCAGGCCAGCGGTGTGAGCAGGGCCAGATACTCCCGCCGCCGCTTCTGGATGGCCTCGCCCTGCGCTGCAAGCTCCACGTTCAGCACTTCCAGCAGGGCGCATTTTTCTGCCCACGGGCGCTCCGTGCCGCCTGCGGAATGACGCAAAAGCGCGTTTTCTGCTGCAATGCCCGCACATAGCGACGGTAGGTGGCAAGGTAGCCGGGGTACAGCTGGCACAGCGCCGCGTCCAGAAACCGCCGCCGTCCTTCCGGTGCACCTTTACAAGGCTCAGGTGCCGGGGTCGAACACCACAGCCGGAAAGCTGCCCGCAAGGCCCGCCGCCCGCTTGGGCGGAGAGCCGTTGACCGATGCATACCGGCCGGGGCGCTGTGCATCCGGCGTGCCCACCGTAATGCGCACATTTGCCGGTTCGTCCGGTTCCTGATCCTCCTGCCGGGTGCGCTGGGTGACGGCCTCCAGTACCGCGAATGTTTCTCCGCGGCGCACAAGCTCGGCATCCTTGCCGCCCCGGAAGCTTTTGCCGCCGGTCAGAAGCCAGATGGCCTCCAGCAGGTTCGTTTTGCCCTGACCGTTGTTGCCGCAGATCACGGTCAGCTCCCGGCCAGGTTCCAGCTGCGCTGCCGCAATATTGCGGTAATTCGCAACTTCCAGTGAAAGCAGACGCATTACTGGCCCTGACCCACTTCCACGGTCTGGCCGTCCAGCTCGATCACATCACCGGCACGGCACTTCTTGCCGCGCATGGTGCACACCTCGCCGTTCACCTTCACGGCACCGCCCTGCACCAGCTCCTTGGCTTCGCCGCCGGTCTCGCACAGGCCTGCATATTTCAGCAGGGCATCCAGCTTGATAAATTCCGTATGGATGAGAATTTTCTGCATAATTTCGCCCTCTTAATCGTTCTTGAAGCGCACCGGCAGCACCAGATACAAAAGTCGTTGCCCTCGGCAGGCAGCACCTTGACCGGGCTCAGAGGGCCGCTGATCTCCATGCGGACCTTCTCGGTGCGGGCGTTGCGCAGCGCATCCAGCAGATAACGGTTGTTGAAGCCGATTTCCACTTCGTCGCCCTCGCAGTCGGCGTTGAACTCGTCCACCACGCGGCCAAGGTTGGTCTGGCAGCGCACCACGACTCTACCCTCTGTAAAGGAGATGCGGAGAGGATTTTTAAACGCTCTGTAATAATCAGCGAAGCACGCTCGATGGTCTCGATGAATTCCTTGGTGTCGATGGTCACGCGGGTGCGGCTGTCGGCGGGGATCACATTGCGGTAGTTGAGGAACTCGCCCTCGATCAGACGGCTCATGATGGTGTAGCCGCCGGCCATAAAGACCACATAGCGGCGGTTGGCGCTGATGTGCACCGGCTCTTCGTCGTCGTTGGGCAGCAGGTGGGCGACCTCGGTCATGGTCTTGCTGGGCACGATGATGCGGATATCCTTTACCGCCGTCACCGGGCGTTCCACGATAGCCAGACGGTAGCCGTCCAGTGCCACCACAGTCAGCTTGTCGGGCAGGATCTCGAACAGCTCACCGGTGTGGGCGGGCTTTTCTCGTCCTGACTGACAGCATATAACGTACGATCGATCATATCTTTCAGTACGCCGGTCTTGATGGTCAGGGTCTCTTCCGCTCCGGTATTGGGCAGCTCCGGGAAATCGTTGGCCGGCATAGACTGGATCTCGAACTGGACTACGCCGCTCTGGATGGTGGTCTTGCCGTTCTCGGCAGAGAGGATGCTGACCTGACCGGCGGGCATCCGGCTGATCATACTGCTGAGCAGCTTTGCATTCAGCACCACCTCGCCGGCTTCCTTGACATTGGCTTCGATGGTGGTCACGATGCCCATTTCCAGATCGTAGCCGGTGAGGTTGAGCTGGAAGCCTTCGGCTTTCAGCAGGATGCCTTCCAGCACAGGGATGGCAGAACGCATGGTGACGGCTTTGGACACACCATCGATGGCTGCGCTCAGCAGAACTTTATCACATACGATGTTCAAACTGAATTCTCTCCTTTGTTTTCGTTTCTGATGTTGTTTTGTGTTTGAAAACAGTTTCAGAACCGGTCTATCTTATTGAACTTGTTGTAGTAACCGTAGTAGGGTGGGGAACTTGTGGAAAACCCGAAAAGCCTTGTCGGAATGCGGGGTTTTGGTTTCCACAGGGTTGTGAATGTGTTGTGAATGGATCGTGGAAAGGTTGGGATAGGTCTTTCTTTCCACAGACCATGTGGAGAACGAAGGTTGAATGTTGAAAACTCTGTGGAAAGTGTGGAAAGGTTTGCGTTTTACCACAAGATATAGGTTCTTTTCCCCGTTTTGTTCCGTTTTCTCCCCATATTTTGGGGTTTTACCCATAAATGAGTACGACTTTTGCACGATTTCTGCGGTCAGGCCTTCACGTTCTTGATGATGTCGCTCACGGTCTCGCGCAGGTGCTGGTCGTTCTTCATGTCACGCTCCATGGTCTTGAGGGAGTAGACGATGGTGGAGTGGTCACGGCCGGAGAATTCACGGCCGATCTCTTCCATGCTCATGCCGGTGACCTCGCGCAGGATGTAGATGGCCACGCGGCGGGCAGAGGCAACGTTGGCGTTGCGCTTGGTGCCGCGGATGTCGGCAGGAGACGTTGAAGGTGCGGGACACCTCGCCGATGATCTTCTCGATGGTCACGGGCACCGGCTGGGTCTCGTTGAGGATGTCCTTGATGGCATTCTGGGCCACACTGATGACCGGCTGGATGCCCTCCAGCATGTAGTAGGCGTTCAGTTTTTACAGCGCCTTCCAGCTGGCGGATGTTGTTCTTCAGGTGGTTGGCAATGAACTCGGCCACATCCTCGGCAGGTCCAGATGCAAAGCTCTGCCTTGCGCTTGACGATGGCCACGCGGGTCTCAAAATCCGGCGGCTGCACATCGGCGGTCAGGCCCCACTCAAAGCGGGTGCGCAGACGCTCTTCCAGACTTTGATTTCCTTGGCCGGGCGGTCGGAGGCAATGACGATCTGCTTGTGGGCATCGTGCAGGAGTTGAAGGTGTGGAAGAACTCCTCCTGCGTGGACTCCTTGCCGGCGATGAACTGGATATCGTCTACCAGCAGAAGGTCTGCCACGCGGTACTTCATGCGGAAGTCCTCGGTGCTGCCGGCGCGGATGGCGGCGATCAGCTCATTGGTGAACTGCTCGCAGGTAACGTACATGATAACGAAATCGGGTGGGTGCGCTTGATCTCGGTCTGGATGGCCGTGAGCAGATGGGTCTTGCCAAGGCCGGAGCCGCCGTAGATGAACAGCGGGTTGTATGCGCCGGAGGGATTGGCCGCAACCGCCTGTGCAGCAGCAAACGCAAACTGGTTGGAAGGGCCTTTGATGAAGTTTTCAAATGTGAACTCGTAGTTGCCCTGCGGGCGGGGGTTCGCCTCGTACTGCTGGGCCAGCACCACCTCGTGCGGCGGCGTGCTGGGCACCACCAGCGTGATGTCCACGTCGAAGCCCAGCACGGTCTTGAAGGCTTCCTTGAGCAGGCCAAGGTAGCGGTCCGTCACGATCTTGCAGATGAAGTCGTTGCGCACCGAAAGGGTGATGTGGCTGGAATCCTCAAAGCTGATCGGCTCCAGTCCGTCGATATAGAGATTATAGGTCGGCTCGGCCATCTGCGTTTTGCAGTACGCCTGGGCGGCCTCTAAAACGTCCTTAAAAGAATCCATAAAACATCCACTCCGTTAAAGTTTTCAACAATGCTGCTGATACTAGGTTAGTATACCACAAAAACGCTGTGCGTCCATATTTCTATAATGTAATTTATAATACATAAGAAAAGCCCCTGCACGGCCGTTGTGGCATGGGCAAAACAGGGCCACAATATCTTGTGGCAAAAGAGTTTTCCACGGCAGAATGGTGAAAAGTTGAAAATCTTTTCACAAAAAGTTTGAAGGAAAGCGAAAAAATGCTTGACAGAACGCCATACTATGCGATATACTGTTGAATTGCAAGCCTGTCCCCAATCTGGGACCACATCAGACCCCATACCGGGGATAAGTTTTACGGAGGATACAACCATGAAGAGAACTTTTCAGCCCAAGAAGCGTCAGCGCAAGGAAGTTCATGGCTTTCTGACCCGCATGAGCACCAAGAACGGCCGTAAGGTCATCAATGCTCGCCGTGCAAAGGGCCGCAAGAGCCTGACTGTCTGATCCGGCCTTTTATGACGGGATCCGGCGCAGAAATGAATATGCGCACAAAAGACCGCTGATATTGGATTAGCGGTCTTATTTTTGAAAATTGAAAGAATTTTCGTAAAATGCCCGCATGGGCTTTCAAAGTCGAAAAATTTTGATATACTGGCTGAAGAATGCACCCTTCGGGGCGTGTTCTCAGCCACAGAAAGGAGGCGCGGAATCATGCGCTATCGTCCCATCCGCCGCAACAGCGAGTTTGGCAGAGTGTATGCCCGCGGCAAATCCTATGTGAACCCCGGTCTTGTGATGTATGTACTCAAGACCCGCAGCAAAAGACCCGCGTGGGTCTGACCGCCACCAAAAGATCGGCCACGCCGTGCAGCGCAACCGCGCCCGCCGCGTGATGAAGGCGGCCATCGACGAGCATCTGGACTACAACATCGGCGGCTATGATCTGATCTTTGTAGCCCGCGGTATGACCCCGCGGCTGAAGAGCTGGCAGCTGAGCAGCGTTGTGGCAAAGCTGTTTGCACAGGCCGGTCTGCCGGATAAGGCCAAACGGCCGGATGCGCCGCCCTGCCACCGTGCCCCGGCACGCAGGGCACAGGCGGAAAAGCCGGACGCATGAACCGCCTGCAGTACATCTGCCGCCGCGCTGTGCGTGCCCATCCGGGCCTACCAGTACACTCTCAGCCCATGGATCGGCCGCAGCTGCCGTTTTACGCCCAGCTGCAGCAACTACACCATGCAGGCCATCATGACCCATGGGTGCGTAAAGGGCATCCTGCTGGGGCATGGCGCATCGCCCGGTGCAATCCCTTCGGCAAATGGGGCTTTGACCCGGTGCCGGAGCCGCCGCTGGCAGAACCCTGCCCGCCGGCTGCAGCCCGCAAGGCTGTTTTCCACACGGCACAAGCAAAGGTGGAAAAGTAAATATGCTTCTTGTGACGCGGTGCACTGTGGGCAGCGTGTCCTACGATAAAATAACAAGTCCCGTGCCACAGACGGGGCAGAATGGACAAAGGTATGAACTTCTTTACATCCTGAGCGGTCCTCTCGGCTATGTCATGGAGTGGATCTACAAGCTGCTCCCGAGCTACGGCTGGGACATCATCATCTTCACGCTGCTCATCAACATCGTCAAGATCCTCTGCAGCTGAGCCAGCAGAAGAGCATGGCTAAAATGTCGGCCTTCCAGCCCATGATGATGGAGATCCAGACCAAGTACAAGGACAAGCCCGAAAGCAGCAGGAAGAAATGCTCAAGCTGCAGCAGGACTACGGCTATAACCCCACCGCAGGCTGCGTGCCCATGCTGTTGAACTTCCTTGTCATGTTCGGCGTTATCGGTGTCGTGTACAATCCGCTGGAGCGCATCTTCCACATCAGTGCTGCTGCCCTGACCGCCGCCGGTGAGGCCTGACCGCCTCCGGCGTCGCCTTTACCGCCATCACCCGCGATACCAACATCATCGCACAGGTGGTTGCTGGCAACGGCGGTGTGCTGGGCTGCTTCAGCGCCGAGCAGATCGCTACCATTACCGAGTTCAGCCAGCACATGAACTTCCTCGGCATCGACCTGACCCGCATCCCCAAGCTGGGCCTTTCTCTGGACATCGTGCTGCCGCTGCTGTCGGTCATCACCATGCTCCTGTCCACCCATATCAGCATGAAGGCCAGCGGCCAGCAGATGCAGGGCAGCATGAAGCTGACCATGTATATGATGCCGCTGATGTACCTGTTCTTCTGCTTCACCTATCCTCTGGCATTCTCTCTGTACTACGTCATTTCCAACATCGTGATGACCGTGCAGACTCAGGTCATGCGCAAGGTGTACGACCCCGATAAGATGCGCAAGGAGATCGAAGCGCAGATCGCAGAAAAGAAAAGCAGGAAAAACGCGGTGTGAAGAACACTACCGTCAAGGTCACCGATCCCAAGACCGGCAAGACCACGGAAAGAACATTTCTGCCAGCGAGATGAACAAGCGCCGTCTGGAGTATGCCCGCCAGCTGGACGAGGAGCGCTACAAGGACGAGCGTACCGTGCCGCTGAGCGAGCTGAACAAGCAGGATAAAGAATAAGAGGAGGATGAACGGTTATGATCCGTAAGCAGGAAGCGACCGGCAAAACGGTCGATGAAGCCCGCGCAAAAGCCTGCGCTCTGCTGGGCGTGCAGGCCGATGATCTGAATGTCAGCTGCGAAGTGCTGGAAATGCCCCAGAAGACTGGTTTTCTGGGCCTGAAGCTCACCCCGCTAAGGTGTGCGTGAGCGTGGAGGAGCCGGATGCTCCGGCTGCAGCACCCGCTGAGCCTGTTGTTGAGAAAAGACTCCCGTGCAGGAGGCTGTCAAGGCCGCTCCCGTGGCAGAGGAGCCTGCTGCTGCGGCAGCACAGCCGGAAGCAAAGGCCGAAGAGCCTGCTGCCCCGCTGCTGCTGCAGAGCAGCCCGCTGCCGAGGAAGAGGAGCCGGAAGTCCCCATCGTGATCGAAGAGAACGCTAAGATCAAGGCTGCTGTGGACTACCTGCGTGAGGTCATTGCCCTGATGGGCGTGGAGAATGTCACCTTCAGCGCTGTGCAGAAGGGCGAAGCTACCATCATCCGTCTGGACGGTGAAAGCTGGGTGGCCTCATCGGCCGCCGCGGCGAGACCATGGAGAGCCTTTCCTATCTGGCAAGCCTTGTGGCAAACCGTCTGGAGGGCGATTACATCAAGCTGGGTCTGGATGTGGCCGGCTACCGCGATAAGCGCGAGAGCGACCTGACCGCACTGGCACAGCGCATTGGTGCCAAGGTGCGCAAGACCGGCCGCAGCTTTGCCATGGAACCCATGAACCCTACGAGCGCCGCATCATCCACTCTGCCATCAGCAAGATGGAGGGCGTGCGCAGCGAGCAAGGGCGAAGGCCGTGACCGCCGTGTGGTCATCTACTCCACCGCACCCGATGCACAGACCGAGAACACCTATGGCGAGCGCCGTCCCGCGGCGGACGCGGCAATGGCCGTCGTCCCGGCGGCAGCCGCAATGGCGGCTATCGCGGCGGGAACCGTTCTGAGCATGGCGACCACAATGGAAACCGCGGCGGTTACCGTGGCAGCCGCAATGGTGCACCCGCGGCCCGCGGCCTTCCGGCGTGCCGGAGCGCACCTATGCACCCCGTGATGCAGAGAATGCAGCACCGGTAGCACCAAGCGCACCGAGCGCGTGGACGATTTTGCCGATTTCAGCTTTGGCAAGATCGAGCTGTAATACGGAATTACTTTTGAAATCAGGGTCTCCGGAAAATCTGCGGATTTTCCGGAGACCTACGCAAAAGGATTTTACCCAAAACTGACGCCAAGGTGGTTCCGGGTCGGGCAGCTGTTGCGGTATACTGAGCATAAAAGTCATTCTTCTCAAAATTTGGAGGATTTGCCTGTTTTGCCGAAATCTTTCTCTTAAATGGCAATTGTAAAACAATTGGTCAAGGATTTATACTGTAGTCAAGAGCGTTCTGTTCGTGAAGAACAGACAGAATGATGAAAGAGAGGTATTCAACTATGGCTCAGAACAAGATCTCCCGCCGCAGCTTCCTGCGTGGTGCAGGGCATCCGCGACCATCGCAGCCGCCAGCTGCATGGCACCCTCTGCAGCCGCCTGTGACATCAAGTCCCTGTGGAGCATGGATCTGCAGATCCTTGCCACCAGCGATACCCACGGCAAATTCGACCCATGGGACTACGCTGCCAACAAGGCAGATGCTTCCGGCAGTGTGGCCCAGCAGGCGACTGCCATCAAGCAGTGCCGTACCCGGAACACGCTGGTGGTGGATGCAGGTGATACCATTCAGGCCAACTCCGCAGAGCTGTTCCTGAACGACGACCTGCATCCCATGGTCGCTGCCATGAATGCCATCGGCTATGATATCTGGACCACCGGCAACCATGAGTACAACTACGGCATGGATGTGCTGAAAAGGTCATGGGACAGCAGAAGGCCAAGGTGCTCACCGGCAACGTTTACGCACCGGACGGCACCCGCTGGCCGACGGCTACACCATCATCAAAGGGCACCGTCAAGATCGGTGTCATTGGCATGGTCACCCCAACATCATCCGCTGGGATGCCAAGAATCTGGAGGGCTGGAAGGTCACCAACCCTGTGGACGAGAGCCGCAAGATCATTGATAAGATCAAGGATCAGGTGGATGTTCTGATCGGCGTCATGCACATGGATACCGAGAACGAGTACGGTGTGTACGGCTCCGGCGTTACCGATCTGGCAAATGCCTGCCCGGAGTTTGATGTGATCGTGGGCGGCCACGGCCACAGGAGCATCCCAACATGATGATCAACAACGTGCTGGTTGTGGAGAACAAGAACGCCGGTGCCACCCTGTCCGAGATCCACGTCTATCTGGAGCGCCAGCTGGACGGTAAGTGGAAGGTCGTGAACCGCACCTCTGAAAACCTGCAGATCAAGGAGTACGAGCCCGATCCGGAGCTGACCGCTCTGCTGGCTTCTTACGACACCCGCGCCAAGGAAGACGCTGTCACCCCATCGGCGAGTTGAAGGGCGGCGATCTGGCCCCGAAAACGAGATCGACTGCCTGCCGCAGGCCATGGTGCAGGACACCGCGCTGCTGGACTTCATCAACGAAGTGCAGATGTACTACACCGGTGCGCAGGTCTCCGCAACGGCCCTGACCTCCATGACCTCCCAGATGCGCGCAGGCACCATCCGCAAGTGCGATATGGCCAGCATCTACACCTACCAGAACACCCTGTACAAGCTGCAGATGACCGGCGAGCAGCTGCGCCGCTTCATGGAGTGGTCTGCTGCCTTCTTCAAGACATGGAAGCCGGATGAAGTGACCATCGCTTTTGACCCCTCGGTGCGCTACTACCTGTATGATGCTTTTGAGGGTGTCAACTACGAGCTGGACGTCTCCAAGGAGCCGGGCCACCGCATCAAGAACCTCAAGTGGCCGAACGGCAAGGCCGTGAAGGACACCGACACCTTGTGGTGGCAGTGAACAACTACCGCGCCACCACCCAGCTGCTGACGGCTGCGGACATCTTCCTGCCGGGCGAAGAGCTGCCCAAGCTGTTGGAGATCGATGTGCGCGGCGACGTGGGCGGCATCCGCGAGCTGCTGGGCGAGTACATCCGCACCGTGAAGGGCGGCACCATTGAGCCGCACGTGAACAACAACTGGAAGATCGTGGGCAACAACTGGAAGGCTGCCGATCACCAGAAGGCTGTGCAGCTGCTGCGCGAGGGCAAGCTGGCCCTGAATGAGAATGCCGATGCACGCACGCTGCCTGGCAAGGCCATCACCACGGCGGATATCGCCAAGTTCTAAAAACAGTTTCCTGTAAAGGGGCTTTCCGTGTTGGGACGGAAAGCCCTTTTGTGCGAAAACGGGCGGATTTTCAACCGTTTCCCGGGAATTGGTTGAAAAACAGTACCATTCCGCAGCATTTCGTGGTACAATGAAACTGTATTGGTCTCGCTGCTGTGGGCAGATGGGAGCAAGCGGCCAGACCGGGCGCGGAAAGGAAGCCAGAAAAACCATGCAGGAAACGACCATTGCAGCCATTGCAACAGCGCCGGGCGCAGGCGGCATTGCCGTCGTGCGGCTCTCCGGTGCGGAGAGCTATCCCATAGCAGCCCGGTGTTCCGCCCGGCCAACGCCGCAAAAGGTGGAGGATGCCAAAGGCTACACCGCCATGTACGGCACATTCCGGGAAGGGGACGAAGCCTTTGATGAGGGCGTGGCCCTGTTTTCCGCGCGCCCACAGCTATACCGGCGAGGACGTGGTGGAGCTTTCCTGCCATGGCGGCAGCGCCGTGGCCCGCCGTCTGGTGGAAGCCTGTCTTGCTGCCGGTGCTCAGCCTGCCGCGCCCGGCGAGTACACCCGCCGCGCGTTCCTGAACGGCAAGCTGGGTCTGACGCAGGCCGAAGCGGTGATGGATCTGATCTCGGCGGATGGCCGTCAGGGTGCCGCGCTGGCCAATGCCGCGCTGGGCGGTGCGCTGGCAAAGAAGATCAGTGCCCAGAAGGAAGCGCTTACCGCCATTCAGGCTCACCTTGCCGCATGGGTGGATTTTCCCGAAGAGGATGTGCCGGAGCTGGACGGTGACCATCTCCACTGCGTACTGAGTGGGGTAAAGGCAGAGCTGGACGAGTTGATCCATAATTATCAGGCGGATACCGTCCTGCGCGAAGGTGTGGACTGCGCCATTGTGGGCAGACCAAATGCGGGCAAATCCACACTGCTCAACCTGCTGGCCGGGTTCGACAGGGCCATCGTCACGCCGGTGGCTGGCACCACCCGTGACGTGGTGGAGCAGGCGGTACAGCTGGGGATATCCAGCTGAATCTGTTCGATACCGCCGGTCTGCGCGAGACCGAAGATGCCATTGAAGCCGAGGGCATCCGCCGCAGCTGGAAAAAGCTGGAGGAGGCAGGCCTGATCCTGGCTGTGTTCGATGGCTCTGAGCCGCCCACGCGGGAAGATCTGGAGCTTGCACAGCGTTGCACAGGCCGTCCAGCCATTGCACTTATCAACAAAGAGGATAAACCAACGCAATTTGACGCAGAGTTCATAGCGCCCTGCTTTGCCATGGTGCTGCCGGTGTGCTGTCAGGAGGAGGAGAGCCGCAAGGTGATCTCCGCTGCGGTGGCCCGCCTGCTGGGTACCAGCCAGATCGACCCCCATGCCGCCAGTCTGTCCGGCCAGCGTCAGCTTTCCGCCGCACTGCGTGCGCGGGACGCTGTGGCCGGTGCACTGGATGCTGCCGCAGGCGGCTTTGGGCTGGATGCCGTTTCCGTCTGTGTGGACGACGCACTGGCCGCCCTGTGCGACCTGACCGGTGAGAACGCCTCGGAAGCTGTGATCGAACAGGTGTTTGAACGTTTCTGCGTGGGAAAGTGACGAAGAGCTTCCCGCGCGAAGCGTGGTCGCGTGTTTAAAGTTTGATGCCTTTTGCAAAATGCATCGCCGCCGGGGATGTTCTCTTTTGCGTGCCAAAAGAGAACCAGAAAAGCACCCGCTACTTTCGAGGCGCGGGAGGCACGAATTAAGGGCTACTCGCCCTTAATAATCCCAAAGGAGATGGGCTCCATACAAAAAATCCAAGTCGCTCCGCTAGAGGATTTTTTGTGTTACGCCGATTTGTAGTCGCTTGCGCGACGAGCCATACGGACAAGTTTATGCGTTATCTGCTGCGCGACAGCTGCAGGCTGACAGCAGCAATATGCCGTTTCCTGTTACGACCCTTTCCCGTGAAAAAGTAAATTCGAAAAGCCCGCAGGCTTTTCGGATTTACAAATTTAAAAAATATATTTCCGCTGAACATGCCCAGAGTGAAACGGAGGGCATTTTAAATCATTTGTTAGAGGAAACCCGAAAGTATATGAACCACTTAGGAGATTATGACGTTATCGTCATCGGTGCCGGTCATGCCGGCATCGAGGCAGCTCACGCCGCCGCAACGCTGGGCGCGAGAACGGCCGTGTTTACCATGAGTCTGGATGCCATTGGCAACATGCCCTGCAACCCCAGCATTGGCGGCACGGCAAAAGGCACGCTGGTACGTGAATTGGATGCGCTTGGCGGCGTGATGGGCCTTGCTGCAGATGCCACCTATCTGCAGAGCCGGATGCTCAACAAGGGCAAAGGCCCGGCGGTGCACGCCCTGCGTGTGCAGACCGACCGCAAGCGCTACCATGAATATATGAAGCATGCATTGGAACTCACGCCCGGCCTTGCCATCCATCAGGCTGAGGTTGTGAGCATCGAGACCGAGAACGGCCGTGTGAAGGGCGTTGTGACCCAGCTGAACGGGGAATACAGCGCCAAGTGCGTGGTCATTGCCACCGGCACGAACCTTGGCGGCAAAATTTTTGTGGGCGATGCGTGGTACGCCTCCGGCCCGGACGGGATGCACGCCGCTAACGCCCTGACCGACAGCCTGAAGGCTGCCGGGCTGCCGCTGCGCCGGTTCAAGACCGGCACCCCTGCCCGGGTGCACCGCCGCAGCATCGATTTTTCCAAGCTGGAATGCCAGCCCGGCGATCCGGACAATGAGCTACAGCCCTTCAGCTTTATGACCGATGCACCCATGCACAACAAGGTGGAGTGCTGGATCGCCTACACCAACCCCGAGACCCACAGGATCATTCTGGATAACATCCAGCGCAGCCCGCTCTATGGCGGCATGATCGAGGGTGTTGGCCCGCGCTACTGCCCCTCCATTGAGGATAAGGTGGTGCGCTTTGCGGGCAAGGACCGCCACCCCATTTTTGTGGAACCCTGCGGCGAGAACACCGAAGAGATGTATCTGCAGGGAGCCTCCAGCAGCCTGCCGGAGGATGTGCAGAACGCCTTCTACCGCAGCATCAAAGGGTTTGAGAACATTGAGATCATGCGCCCGGCCTACGCCATCGAGTACGACTGCGTAGACCCCACCAGTCTGGAAGCCACGCTGGAAAGCAAGGTGGTGCGGGGCCTGTACGGTGCGGGTCAGTTCAACGGCACCTCCGGCTACGAGGAAGCCGCCGCCCAGGGCCTGCTGGCCGGACTGAACGCCGCCCGCAATGCGCTGGGCAAAGAGCAGCTCATTCTGCCGCGCCACACCAGCTATCTGGGCACGCTGGTGGACGATCTGGTCACCAAAGGGGTCATGGACCCCTACCGCATGATGACCAGCCGCAGCGAGTACCGCCTGACCCTGCGTCAGGACAACGCTGACCAGCGGCTGACCCCCATCGGCAGGGAATACGGCCTTGTGCAGGATGACCGCTGGGCCAAGTACCAGCACACCCAGAGCATTCTGGAAGCGGAGCGCCGCCGCCTGCACGAGACGCATCTGCGCACCGCAGACCTGCGCACCGCCATGGAAGCGGCCGGTCTTGCCCCTGCTGCCGAGGGCGGCATTGCGGAAGAGCTGCTGCGCCGCCCGGAAATCAGCTATCCGCTGCTGGCCGGTGTCATCGGCTGGGGCGAGGAGATCACCCCCATGCTGGCTGAGCGGCTGGAGACCGAGATCAAGTATGCGGGCTACATTGCCCGGCAGGACCGGATGATCCGGGACGTGGCCCGGCACGAAAAGACCCTGATCCCAGATGATTTTGAATATTCCGACCTGACCGGCCTGACACTGGAAGCCCGCGAAAAGCTGGCCCGCATCCGGCCGAAGAACCTCGGTCAGGCAGGCCGCATCCCGGGCGTATCGCCCTCCGATGTGGCGCAGCTGAGCATTGCACTGGCAGCGAGGAAGTAAGCCTGCTTCCCGCACAGAGAGTATTCGTGTGGGGCGGGCTTCATGCCTTTTGCAAAATGCATCGCCGCCGGGGATGTTCTCTTTTGCGTGCCAAAAGAGAACCAGAAAAGCACCCGCTACTTTCGAGGCGCGGGAGGCACGAATTAAGGGCTGCTCGCCCCTAATAACCCCAAAGCTGTTGGGCTCCATACAAAAAATCCAAGTCGCTTCGCTAGAGGATTTTTTGTGTTCCGCCGATTTCGAGTCGCTTGCGCGACGCGCTGTGCGGATAAGCTTGTGCATTTTCTGCTGCGTGAATGCTCCCGCAGGGAGTCAGCGGCAGTAGATGCCGTTTACCATTACGACCTTCCGTGTGAAAAAGCAAATCAGGAAAATCCGCAGATTTTCCTGGTTTGCCAAATATAAAAATAATTTTTCCGATGAATTTGCCCAGAGCAACGCGGAGGGCATTTGAAATCGTTAAACATAGAAAGAAGCTGCAACCAATGGAAGAACTGAAGCTTTACGAGGGCCGTCCTGCCGACTGCACCGGGCGGCTGGAAAAAGAGATTCGCACCTATGACCTGCTGGACAAGCTGGGCATCCAATTCTGGCGCACCGACCACGGCTGGATGAAGGCCGACACCATGGAGGACTGCCATGTGATCGATGCCTGCCTGAATGCCACCGTGTGCAAGAACCTGTTCCTGTGCAACCGGCAGAAGACGAATTTCTATCTGCTCATGATGCCCGGGGACAAGCCCTTCAAAACCAAAGAGCTTTCCCATCAGCTGGGCATTGCCCGCCTGAGCTTTGCCTCGCCCGAGGATATGGAGCAGTATCTGGACTGCACGCCCGGCTCCTCCTCCATTATGGGCCTTGCCAATGATGCTGAAAATAAGGTGCAGCTGCTGATGGATGAGGACATAAAGGCAGGGGAGTACCTCGGCTGCCACCCCTGCATCAACACCTCCTCGCTCAAGCTGCGAACGGCAGATGTGCTGGAAACCTTCCTGCCTGCCGTGCACCACGAGCCGATTTTCGTCCAGCTGACCGGTGAATGAAAGAAAGGACAACACCCATGATCGACAAACAGCGTCTGGAAGCAAAATGTTCCACATGGAACATCACTCTCACCGGCACCCAGCTGGACCAGCTGGATGCCTTTGCCGAAATTCTGGTGGACTACAACCAGAAGGTCAACCTGACCGCTATCACCGACCCCGAGGGGATCGAGGATAAGCACTTCCTCGACAGCCTGCTGTTTGCCAGCCAGCCGGAAGTTGCGGGCCGCATGGTGGATGTGGGCGCAGGCGCAGGCTTCCCGGGCATCGTGACCAAAATCTACAAGCCGGAACTGGAGCTGACCCTGATGGAGCCCACCGGCAAGCGGGTGGAGTTTTTGAAGTACGCCTGTGCCCAGCTGGGCTTGACCGGCGTGGAGTTTGCAAAGGAGCGCGCCGAGGAAGCCGCCCGCAAGGCGTGGCGTGAACATTTTGATCTGGCCTCGGCCCGTGCAGTGGCCGCGCTGCCCATGCTGGCCGAATACTGTCTGCCGCTGGTAAAGGTGGGCGGTAATTTCCTCGCCATGAAAGGCTCTTCCGGTGAGGAAGAGCTGACCGCAGCGCGCGGTGCCATCAAAAAGCTGGGCGGCGAGTACAAAGAGACCCGCACTCTGCACCTTCCGGGCGGCGACACCCGTACACTGATCCTGTGCAAAAAGATTTCGCAGACTCCGACAGCCTACCCCAGAAACGGCGGAAAAATTGCGAAAAGCCCGTTGAAATAACGAAATATCGATAGAATTTTGTAAAACCCTGCCGAACGAAACTTCTGGCAGGGCTTTTATTTGTGTGATACACTGTGCCTGAAGCCTGAGTTTTCCACGCTTTCCCGGGAAAATGTGAAAAACAAAACCCATCCACCACGCGAAAGGAGCCGTGTATCCATGTTTGAACGCAAAAAGCAGGCGGGCAAGATTTATTTCCTGCCCATCGATCAAATCAGGCCGTCGCCGTTTCAGGCACGGCGGGAGTTCAGCGAGCAGGAGCTGGCTGCGCTGGCCCAGAGCATCCGAGAAAATGGTCTGCTGCAGCCCATCTCGGTGCGAAAAGTGTCGGATGGCGGCTACGAGCTGGTAGCCGGGGAGCGGCGGCTCCGTGCCTGCCGCCTTGCTAAAATGAACACCATCCCTGCCATCCTCTGTGATTACGACGATGAGCGCACCGCCGCGCTGGGCCTGCTGGAAAACATCCAGCGCGCAGACCTGAACCCCTTTGAGCAGGCGCAGGGCTTAAAGGATGTGATGGTGCTGTGGGACTGCACCCAGGCCGAAGCCGCCAAGCGTCTGGGCATGGCGCAGCCCACCCTAGCCAACAAGCTGCGGCTTTTGCAGCTGAACGCTGACCAGCGGAAGTTCGTGCTGGACAACAGCCTCACCGAGCGCCATGCCCGGGCGGTGCTGCGTCTGCCGGAGAACCGCCGCAGTGAAGCCTTGATCAACATTGCCAAGCGCCGCATGAACGCCCGGCAGACCGACCTCTACATTGAACAGCTGCTCAACACCCCTGCAAAAGGCAGGCACCGCATCTCGATGGTCAAGGATGTGCGTATTTTTGTGAACACCATCGACCATGCCATCCGTCTGATGACCGATAATGGTGTGCCCGCCACTGCCCACCGGGAGGAGAAGGACGGGTATATCGAATATACGGTGCGCATCCCAACCACCGCCGCCGAACGGTAAAATTGTTCCATGTGGAACAGGGGACGAACTCCCTCAGTCAAAACCTGACGGTTTTTCCAGCTCCCTCGGAGAGGGAGCCTCTGGCGTGCCGGAAACTTTGCAATTTATCCGGCAGCTTTCCCGCCATGTCAAGGGCCCCATCCCAGAGGGGGCTGGCATCGAGCAAAGCGAGATGACTGGGGGAGTTTCTCACGGCATGAACCCTCTCCGTCACCTGCGGTGACACCTCTCCCAAAGGGAGAGGCTCTGGCGAAACCGCAAGCTTTGTGGTCTGCCCGGAAACTTTACCGCACTGCCAAAGCCTCCCTTATGAGGGAGGTGGCAAGCCCGACAGGGCTTGACGGAAGGAGTCCGTACCCAGATGACTCCCTCAGCCGCACTACGCGCGACAGCTCCCCCAAGTGGGAGCAAGCGCACCCGCAAGCTTTGTGGTTTGCCCGGAAACTTTGCCGTTATGCCAAGGGCTCTCCCTTTGGGAGAGCTGGCAAGCCCGACAGGGCTTGACTGAGAGGACTAGCCAGCTTCCCGGCGCGCATTCAAAATCGTTTGTTTTGTCTCCCGAAACAGTGCAGTTTTTGATTTTTCCACCTCTAAAAGTTAAAAATCCAGCGGAAAAACGCTTCAGATGGTTCAAAAACCGATTTGGATGTGCTATACTAGGTGTTAAGGTGCCTGTATGGACGGGAAACCGGCGGGCATGACTGCGAATGTTCCACATGGAACAATTAAATTTTCCCGGAAGGAAGAATTGTGCGTGGCAAAAATTGTAGCAATTGCGAACCAGAAGGGCGGCGTTGGCAAAACCACCACCGCCGTCAACCTGTCGTCCTGCGTTGCGGCGCTGGGCAAGCGGGTGCTCATCGTAGACCTTGATCCGCAGGGCAATACCACCACCGGCTACGGCATCCCGAAGCGCAGCGTGGAAAAGGGAACCTACGAGATCCTGATCGGTGAGGCGCGGGCCTCCGAGGCCATCCGTAAGACCGAGTACCGCACCGATGTCATCGGCTCCAACACCCGTCTGGCCGGTGCCAGTCTGGAAATGATCGATCTGCCCGCTCGTGAGAGCCGCCTGCGCAAGGCGCTGGCCGAGGTGCAGAAGGACTATGACTTCATCTTTATCGATTGTCCGCCCAGTCTGGATCTGCTCACCCTGAACGGCCTGAGTGCCTGCGACAGCGTTCTCATTCCGGTGCAGTGTGAGTATTACGCGCTGGAGGGTCTTTCGGAGCTGATCAGCACCTTAAAGACCATTCGCAAAAAGTACAATCCGTATCTGGATATCGAGGGCGTGGTGTTCACCATGTTCTCGCTGCGGTATAACCTGACCGTGCAGGTGGTGGAGCAGGTGCAGAAGTATTTCGGCTCCAAGGTGTACAAGACCACCATCCCGCGCTCCATCCGCATTTCGGAGGCACCCAGCTACGGCCAGCCCATCAATTTCTATGAGCCCAAGGGCAAGGGCAGCGAAGCGTACATGGATCTGGCAATCGAATTTGTCAAGAACAACCGCCCGCACGAGCCCAAAAAGGCCCGCCGCAAAAGTGCACCCGTCGCAGAGCAGACGAAAAATGCTCTGGAAGATTAAACCTCAGGGGGAACATGAATGGCAAGAGGAAAAGGAGGACTTGGCCGCGGGCTGGACAGTCTGTTTGAAGATGCCGCCCCGGTTTTTGAGTCCGGTGCAAAGGTAGACACCTTGCCTCTGCGTGAGATCGAACCGGACCCGGAACAGCCGCGCAAGACCTTTGACGAACAGGCGCTGGGCGAGCTGGCGGCCAGCATTGCAGAGCATGGTCTGCTGCAGCCCATCGCGGTGCGTCCGCGCCCGCGGGGCGGCTACAGCATCGTGGCGGGTGAGCGCCGCTGGCGTGCCTGCCGCATGGCAGGGCTGAACGATGTGCCGGTGGTCATTAAGGAAGTCAGCGACGAGCAGGCCATGGAGCTGGCTCTGGTGGAAAATCTGCAGCGCGAGGATCTGGACCCGGTGGAAGAAGCAACCGGCATCCGGGAGCTGATGACCCGCTGCGGCCTGACGCAGGAGCAGGCGGCACAGAAGCTGGGCAAGAGCCGCAGCGCACTGGCCAACAGCCTGCGCTTGCTGAACCTGCCGGAAAACGTGCTGGAACTGCTGAAAAGCGGCTTTATCAATATCGGCCACGCAAAGGTGATCCTGAGCCTGCCCACACCGGAGTTGCAGGAGCAGGCGGCGCAGATCATTGCGGACAACCAGTTGAATGTGCGTCAGGCCGAGGCGCTGTGCAAAAAGCTGGCAAAGCCCGCAAAGGAGCCCAGAGAACCCAAGCCGCGGGGCACTCTGCCGGTGGAGGTGGAAGAAAGCCTCAAGCAGGTGCTGGGCAGCGAGGTGAACGTGGCCTACCACGACGGCAAGGGCAGGCTGACCGTGCATTTCTATTCCGATGAACAGCTGCGGGCCTTTGCCAACCTGCTGGGACAGTACCAGAACGAAGAATAAAGCGATCCAAGGCGGGCGACCGTCTTTGAACGGCACAGGGGAGGGGATCTTCTGTGCGAACCGAAATAGAGCAAGGAGAGTCAATCATGCTTGATATCAAATTTGTCCGTGAAAACCCGGACGCTGTCAAGGAAAACATCAAGAAGAAGTTTCAGGATGCAAAGCTCCCGCTGGTGGACGAGGTCATCGAGAAGGATGCCAAGTACCGCGCATGCCTGAAGGAAGTGGAAGCCCTCAAGGCTGCCCGCAACAAGCTGAGCAAGGCCAACGGCCCCCTGTTCGGCCAGCTGAAGAAGTGCACCGATGAGGCACAGAAGGCCGAGCTGCAGGCTCAGATCGATGCCAACAATGCCGCCGTCAAGGCCGATGCCGACAAGATGGCTGAGCTGGAAAAGGAAGAAGAGACCCTGTCCGCACGCATTCAGGAGATCATGTACACCATCCCGCAGATGATCGATCCCAGCGTGCCCATCGGCCCGGACGATACCTACAACGTGGAAGCACAGCGCTTTGGTGAGCCTGTGGTGCCCGATTTCCCCATTCCGTACCACACCGAGATCATGGAGAGCTTCGACGGCATCGATATGGACGCTGCAGGCCGCGTGGCCGGCAACGGTTTCTACTATCTGCTGGGCAACATCGCCCGCCTGCACGAGGCTGTGCTGGCCTATGCCCGCGACTTTATGATCAACAAGGGCTTCACCTATGTGATCCCTCCCTTCATGATGCACGGCAACGTGGTGCAGGGTGTCATGTCCTTCCCGGAAATGGATGCCATGATGTATAAGATCGAGGGTGAGGACCTGTACCTGATCGGTACCAGCGAGCACACCATGATCGGCCGCTTCATCGACCAGACTCTGGACGAGGCCACTCTGCCCCTGACCCTGACCTCCTACAGCCCCTGCTTCCGCAAGGAAAAGGGCGCTCACGGCATCGAGGAGCGCGGCATTTACCGCATCCATCAGTTCGAGAAGCAGGAAATGATCGTGGTCTGCCGCCCCGACGAGAGCGCTGACTGGTACGAGAAGCTGTGGAAGAACTCTGTGGAGCTGTTCCGCAGCATGGAGATCCCGGTGCGTCAGCTGAACTGCTGCTCCGGCGACCTGGCCGACCTGAAGGTGAAGAGCTGCGATATCGAAGCATGGAGCCCCCGCCAGCAGAAGTACTTCGAGGTCTGCTCCTGCTCCAATCTGGGCGATGCACAGGCACGCCGCCTGCACATCCGCGTGAAGGGCAAGGACGGCAAGACCTATCTGGCCCACACCCTGAACAACACCTGCGTGGCACCTCCGCGTATGCTGATTGCCTTCCTGGAGAACCATCTGCAGGCCGACGGCACCGTGACCATCCCCGAAGTGCTGCAGCCGTATATGGGCGGCCTGAAGGTCATGGTTCCCACCCACAAGAAGGGCTGAAGAATTGACCGGCTTTTCCACAAGGCTCGGATAAATGGTTGAAAAATCCCGCTTTCTATTCAATGGAAAGCGGGATTTTTGCGTATCTTCGTTTGTATTTTGGACGACACGAAAAAATATGATTTTTTTAAAAATATGTGTTGACAAAAGGGGTATCTGTGGGTATAATAATAGAGCACTGTTCAAGTGCACAAACAATATGTGGCGGTATAGCTCAGTTGGCTAGAGCATTCGGTTCATACCCGAAGTGTCACCGGTTCAAATCCAGTTACCGCTACCACTTTTACAGAGTTTCGCTAAGGTTAGGGGGACGGTCGTCTGCAGTAGTGGACGATGGAAGTCGGAGGTTTTAGCGAAGCTCTGTATTTCTAAGGCCCGTTGGTCAAGCGGTTAAGACACGGCCCTTTCACGGCTGTAACATGGGTTCGATTCCCGTACGGGTCATAAAAACGCCTTTGCGCATTGCGCAAGGGCGTTTTTAATTTGACCCGCACGGGAATCGAACAGCACGGCCCTGCGCAGCAGGGTAAGCAATCAGCCCAGTGGGCTGTTGCTTAGTGCGCGGGTCCCAACGACCAGGAATGTCTAATGTGGTAGCTGTTTCATGCAACCCGTACGAGGAATCGAAGGAACACGGCCGCCCGCAGGCGGCAAAAAAGAGCCCAGTGGGCTCTTTTTTAGTGTTCGGGTCCCATCCTGTAGGAATGTCTAATGTGGTTGCTGCCGCTGCATTCGCTCGGGGGATTTTTAATTTGACCCGTACAGGAATCGAACAGCACGGCCCTGCGCAGCAGGGTAAGCAATCAGCCCAGTGGGCTGTTGCTTAGTGCCTCGGGTTGCGGCTCCCAGCATCCGCGCGTGCCTTGGGCGGCACGTGCGTTTTGCTGGCCGTTGCCCCAACAACTCCTCCCTGCATCGGCCACTGGCCGCGGTCGTCGTTGTTGCAAGTCCCATCCTGTAGGAATGTCTAATGTGGTTGCTGCCGCTGCATTCGCTCGGGGGATTTTTAATTTGACCCGTACGGGAATTGCAGCAGAGCTGACCGCCGCCAGCGAGCAAAGACTTCCCCCGGTCGGGGGAAGATGTCGCATAGCGACAAAAAGGGGAGTACAGGGAAGCGAAGCTGGAGCCGTGGTCAGCGGGATGCGAACGCCGCTCCAAGGCGTGAAGCATACGCTGGGAACCACAACCCGAGACAGGGCGGCGGTGCGCCTTCATCTTGAATACCACATGCCATTTTATGGATAAAAAGCCCGGCAGGGGAACACGTTCAGGTGCTCTTCTGCCGGTTTTTTCTGCATTTTCCGTAAATTTCCGGCCTGAAATAGTAACAAAATTATGTCAATGAGACATCAATCCTCCATTTTTAACTGCGAAAATTGGCTTGCACACCAAAAACTCTGGAATATTCTAGCACTTTCCATATAAATTCATGACAAAGTTTGGTAGAAATAATATCTTGTATACAGGATGCACTTACGTTACAATACAGATGATATACCAATTGTACGAGCAGAAGGGAGGAAATGGAGTCCACAAGGGCGGTTTTCAATCACGAGTACGGGCCGGTGGCGGATGCAGCGTGCAGTTTTTGCATCATTTGTTCCCATCGCCTGATGCTTAGAACGGGAGGATGTCAATGGAAGTCTTTTTGCAAGCACTGGTAAACGGGATCCTGCTGGGCGGTTTCTACTCCCTGATGGGTATGGGCCAGAACATCATTTTCGGTGTTATGAACATCGTCAACTTCTGCCACGGCGAAATGTTGATGGTGGGTATGTACATCACCTATGTTCTGTATACCTACTTTGGGGTGGACCCCTATGTAGCCCTTCCCATCGTTGCAGTGCTCATGTTCGGGCTGGGCGCGCTGATCCAGTCCACTCTGATCACCCCTTCGCTCAAGACCAAGAGCTTTACGAACCTGCTGTTCCTTACCGTCGGTCTGGGCCTGCTGCTCACCAACGGCGCTCTGGTCATTTTTGGTTCCACCTATTATAAGATCATTACCCCTTATTCGCAGACCTATATCCCGCTTGGCCCGGTCACCATTGCGCTGCCGCGTCTGGTCAGCTTCCTGATCCTGATCGTGGTTGCCATTGCACTGTTTGCCTTCCTCAAGTATTCCACCACCGGCAAGCAGATCCGCGCCGTATCCCAGAACCCTATTGGTGCTGAGGTCGTGGGCATCAACGTCAAGAAAATTTACATCCTGACCTATGGTCTGGGCGTTGCTCTGGCCGGTATCGCCGGCTCTCTGCTGACCCAGTTCTACACCATCTATCCCACCGCAGGCGCAAGCTTCGGCTTCCGCGCACTGATCGTCGTGGTCGTGGGCGGTCTGGGCTCCATCCCCGGTGCATTCTTCGCCGGTATTTTCCTGGGCCTGCTGGAGCAGATGAGTGCATTGTTCATCAGCCCGTCCTACAGTGATATGATCGTGTTCGTCACCTTCATCATCATTCTGGTCGTGCGTCAGGTCATGATTCTGAGGAGGCGATAAGATGGATACCAGAAAAGCAGTTAAAACCTATCACCGCAATCTGGCGATCGTTCTGGCTATCATCGTCGCCATCTTCGCAGCGATCCCGCTGGTCGTGGATAAACCTTACATCATCAACATTTTCGTTCTCACCTTCTATATGTCCACCCTGTCCATGGCATGGAACATTCTGGGCGGCATCACCGGCCAGAACTCGCTGGGTCTGGCCGCTTACATGGGTCTGGGTGCTTATGTGTGCTGTCTGGTGGTCACCAAAACGGGCATGAACCCCTGGGTGGCCGCTGTGCTGGATATGCTCGTTGTGGGCGTTGTGGCCGGTGTCATCTTCTTCCCCAGCCTGATCCTGCGCGGCCCCTACTTCACGCTGGTGTCCATCGCGTTTGCCGAGTCCATCCGTCAGTTCATCATCAACTCGGAGTTTTTCGGCCGCGCATCCGGTGTGGGCCTGCCCTTCGGCAAGGACTCCTTTGCGCAGTTCCGCTTTACCAGCAAGGTGCCGTACTACTACATCGGCTTCATCATGATGGTGGGCGTTTACCTCATCATGAAGAAGATCGGCCGCTCCAAGCTGGGCTTTGCGCTGCGCACCATCCGCGAGGATGAGGACGCTGCCGCCGCCATCGGCATCAACCCCACCAAGTACAAGGTGATCGCGGTCGTCATTTCGGCCATCATTGCCGGTCTGGTCGGCTTCTTCTACGTCAGCTACATCCGCTACATCGACCCCGATATTATGATCCAGTCCAAGTCCACTGAGATCGTGCTGCCGGCAGTCGTGGGCGGCGCTGCCTACATCGAAGGCCCGCTGATCGGCGGCCTCATCATGATCCCGCTGAGCGAGCTGCTGCGTGCAAACTTTGCCGCCATCCTGCCCGGCATCAACATGCTGATGTATGCCATCGTGCTGATCGTGGTCATCCGCTTCCGTCCGTCCGGTATTCTGGGCTGGTACATGAACTCGAAGGTCAAGACCTTCATCGATGAAAAGATCCTCAAAAAGCCGTCTCTGGACGTGCTGGAAGAGTATGAGCTGATGGCAGACAAGGGAGGGAAGTAATCATGGCAGAAAAGCCTATTATTGAAGTCCAGAGCCTGACCAAGCGGTTCAAGGGTCTGACCGCCGTGCATGATGTTTCTTTCTCGGTGGAGAAAGGCTCCATCACCGGCATGATCGGCCCCAACGGTGCTGGTAAATCCACCACCTTCAACATGATCTGCGGCTACTACCCGCCCACCGAAGGCAAGATCTTCTACAATGGTGAGGACATCACCAACAAAAAGGCGTATGAGTACACCAACATGAAGATCGCCCGCACCTTCCAGATCATGAAACCTCTGAAGAACCTGAGCGTTCTGGATAACGTCACCGCCGCCGCCTACTTCGGCCACGCCGGTGCAAAGAGCGAAAAAGAGGCCAAGGAGCGCGCCATGGAGGTGCTGCACTTCACCGGCCTGTACGAAAAGCGTCATGTGATCTCCAAGGACATGGGCACGCCGGACCAGAAGCGTCTGGAGATGGCCCGCGCTCTGGCCACCAAGCCCGAAGTGCTGTTTCTGGACGAGAACATGGCAGGCTTGAACCCGGCTGAGACCGAAGAGGCCATCCAGCTGATCCGCAAGATCAACGAGTCCGGTGTCACCATCCTGCTCATCGAGCACATCATGAAGGCGGTCGTGAGCCTGTGCGAGAAGGTCATCGTCCTTCACCACGGCGAAAAGATCGCTGAGGGCACGCCCGAGCAGGTCATGAACGATCCTTACGTCATGGAGGTGTACCTGGGCACCAAAAAGGAGGGCGCAAGTGCTTAAAGTTGAAGGTCTGAACGCCGGTTACGGCTCTGTGAACATCCTGTGGGACATCGGCTTTGAGGTGAAGGATGGCGAGATCGTTGCCATCCTTGGCTCCAACGGTGCCGGTAAGACCACCATGGTGCGCACCATCACAGGCATGGTCAAGGCCAGCTCCGGCAAGGTGGAGTTCAACGGGGAGGACCTCTCCGGCAAAAGCTCCCGCGTTATTCTGGACAGCGGCATCGTGCAGGTGCCGGAAGGCCGTCAGCTCTTTACCGAGATGACCGTGCTGGAAAATCTGGAACTAGGTGCATTCAATAAGGAGACCAAGGCGCATTTTGCAGAAAATCTGGAAAAGTGCTATAACTGGTTCCCCAAACTGCGCGAGCGCGCAAAGCAGGCTGCCGGCACTCTGTCCGGCGGCGAACAGCAGATGGTGGCCGTGGCCCGTGCGCTGATCGGTATGCCCAAGCTGCTGATCCTGGACGAGCCCAGTCTGGGCCTTGCCCCCAACATCGTGGACGACATTCTGGAAGTGGCCAAGACCATGGTGAAGAATGACGGCATCTCGGTGCTGCTGGTGGAGCAGGATATCACCAAAGCCCTTGCAGCGGCTGACCGCGGCTATGTCATCGAGAACGGCCGCGTGGCACTGGAAGGCACCGCCGCCGAGCTCTCGGCAAACGAGCACGTCAAGAAGGCGTACCTCGGCATCTGATTTTGGAAACTGGATGTCCGGCGGGCACTACTTCACACGGTGCGGCGGGGCATCTCGGATTAACAAGCTGTTTTTTACAAACAGAATTGGAGGACAATTATGAAAAAGATCTCTCGTAGAAGCTTCCTGAAGGCATCCGCTGTTCTGGGCAGCGCAGCTGCTCTGACCGCCTGCGGCGGCTCTTCCGCTTCCACCAGCACTGCAGCATCTACCAGCACCGCAGCATCCGGCAGCACTGCAGCAGCCAGCGGTGATACCATCAAGATCGGTACCATCTACGCAATGTCCGGCGGCAACGCAGCCATCGGCGAGAACATCCTGCGCGGCATCGATTTTGCAGTGGACGAGATCAACAAGGCAGGCGGCGTGAACGGCCAGATGCTGGAAGTTGTCCGCGGTGATCACGCAGGCGACGCAGCCACCGGCAAGTCTGAGGCAGAGCGCCTGATCACTCAGGAAGGTGTCAACGTCATCATGGGCTGCCATATGTCCGTTGTCACCGAGGTCGTGGCTCAGGTCTGCCAGCAGTACGGCATCCCCATGATCACCGCTATCTCCACGCTGGACCGTCTGACCGACGAGGACCACAAGGACTACGATTACTTCTTCCGTCTGTGCCCGCTGAACTCCGTCTACGTGGAAGATATGCTGAAGTATCTGCAGGACTCCAAGGAGCAGACCGGCAACGAGATCAAGAAGGTCGCCATCTTCACCGATAAGGCTGCCATCGGTCAGGAGCTGATCCGCTGCGTCAACCTGTTCGCACCGGACTACGGTCTGGATGTTGTGGCCGAAGTGGACTACAGCTCCAACGCTACCGACTTGTCCTCTCAGGTCCTGGCTCTGAAGCAGGCTGATCCCGATGCCATCCTGTGCGACTCCTACATCGGCGACGCTACTCTGTTCGTCCAGACCCTGAAGGAGCAGAACTACAAGCCCAAGATGATCGTTGCCAAGGCAAACGGCTTCACCGATCCTTCCTTCATCCCGAACCTGGGCGCATCCGCAAACGGCGTGGCTTCTGTTGTCGAGTTCAACCCCGACCTGACCAACGGCGTGGAGATCAACGAGGACTTCAAGAAGGTCTACAATGTCAACATGAACGGCCACTCTGCTGAGTCCTACACCGTTGTGTGGCTGTTCAAGACCGCCATCGAGAAGGCCGGCTCCACCGACGGTGCTGCCGTCCGCGACGCTCTGGCAGAGCTGTCCATCGACGGTGCATTCGAGGGCGGCCGCAAGATCGTTCTGCCCTACTCCAAGATCGAGTTCACTCCCGAGTACGAGATCGGCGGCGCAAAGCACTACCGTGACAACACCTACGCTTCTGTTGCTATCGCACAGGTGCAGGATCAGGAGTGGAAGACCGTCTGGCCCTTCGAGTTCGCTTCCTCCAAGATCCAGGAAGTCACTCTGGGCTGATAAAGTTACCCCAAAGAACACAAAAGGCGAGCCGCCCAATGGGCGGCTCGCCTTTTTGCGTGTTGCTTCCCGTGCAGAGCGTATTCGAGTAGGGGATAGGCTGTGTGGCTTTTATGAAGTCGTTCTCCGCCGGGTATGTTCTCTTTTGCGTGCCAAAAGAGAACCAGAAAAGCACCCGCTACTTTCGAAGCGCGGGAGGCACGAATTAAGGGCTACTCGCCCTTAATAATCCCAAAGCAGTAGACTCCACCCCAAAAAGCTGGAGATTCCCGCCTGTTCGGCGTGAAGATCTCTTAACCGCTTTTTGGGGTTCCGCCAATCAGAAGTCGCTGCGCGACGGCCGCAGGCCGACAGCAGCAGATGCCGCTTCCCGCCACGACCCTACCCCGTGAAAAAGCAGCTCAGAAAAATCCGCAGATTTTTCTGAGCTGCAAATAAAAATAAATTTTCCGCTAAACATGCCCAGAGTAAAACGGAGGGCATTCTAAATCGTCAACCCTTCTGGATATAGGTAAAAATATCCTCCGGCACTGCTGCCAGTGCATCCGCACCGGCAGCGGTCAGTTCTGCGCGGCCCCGGAAACCCCACAGCGCGCCCATGGCGGGCAGTCCGGCATTGTGTCCGGTGAGGATGTCCACATCGCTGTCGCCCACAAAAAGGGTGGCAGAGCGGTCTGCACCGATCTCGTCCATCAGCGCATACAGCCCGGCGGGGTCCGGTTTGGTGGGCACGCCGGGCCTGCTGCCGCGCACAGCGTCAAAGCGGCCTGTGCCGAAATAGTGGGCGATGATCTTGCCGCAGAGCGGGTCGGCCTTGTTGGAGAACACTGCGCACTGAACACCCTGTGCCCGCAGCTCGTCCAGCAGCTCCGGGATGCCGGGATAGGGAGCCGTCTTGTCCTCCTTGTGGGCGTCGTACCGGGCAGTGAATTCGGCCAGCGTGGCCGCCAGCTGCTCCGGCGTGCGGGCATTTTCCGGCGAGAAGCGTTCCACCAGCTTCGGGATGCCGTTGCCCACCATGTGCTTGAACTGTTCCACCGTAAAGGTGGGCCAGCCGTGCTGTGCACACACCCAGTTGCCTGCATCGGCAAGGTCGTCGATGGTGTTCAGAAGGGTGCCGTCCAGATCGAATAATACAGTTTTTATCACAGAAAAAGACTCCTTACAGTTTCAGAAAAGTAAAAAAGGCAGTTCGCTGCACTTTACGCTGCGCACCTTGCACTTCACCCCGCCCGGAAAGGTGAGGATGAGGTTCGTGCGGTGCACCGCCGCGGCCCACGGCGACTGCATGGCCGTCAGGGCCGGTGCAGGGCAGAGCACGCAGATGTCGTGCAGATGGAAGCCGTGCTGCCAGCGCAGGGTCAGGCGGCCGTTTTGCAGCCAGATGCCCTCTTTGCGCCAGCCGTTGTACGCACCCACCAGCAGGGCGGCAAACATAGCAGTGACCACCAGAAGCGGCACCGTGAGGGCGGGCAGGGTGTAGCGGGATACCGCTGTCAGCAGCAGGCACAGCCCGCAGGGGATGCCGGCAGGCAGAAAAAACGCCGGGATGCTGCGGCCTGCGGTATCCACCGGGGCTTTTGGCGGCAGGACAAAGCCGGGCAGCAGCTCCTGTAGAAAAGGGCCGTCCTCCCGCCAGACCAGCAACGGGATCTCCGGCTGGCAGCTGCCTGCTGTAACGAACACCGGGCAGCAGCCCAGCGCCCATGTGGCAGGCGAGCGGCGCAGGTCCGCATAGCTCAGATGTTCCAGCGCAAGGCGCATCTCATACCGGCGCACAAAGCCGCCCCTGCTGCCAAGGTGACTCTCGGTGCGCCACACGGTGTAATGGGCCGCATGGGCCGCACTGCGCACAAGGCTTGCGCAGAACAGCACACCGCCCAGCACCAGCAGCCATGCTGTGCCCATGGGCAGCCAGCGCGCTGCCCACGCCGCAATGCGGTTCAGGTGGGCAAAGGCCGCCGTCTGGGCATCCGGCGCATAGGGCCTGCTCTGTTTGATGGCCAGCGCCAGCAAAGCAAGGGTGGAAAGGCCGTTGGCACCCAGCACCGCAAAGGCCAGCTTTTCGCCGCCGCGCGGGGTGTGGGCCACAGCATCCCGGCGCGGCATCATGCGGTCAGCTAAAAACTGCGCGTTCTGCGCGCTCAAAAGCAGGGTCAGGGTGCGCTTCTGCCCGGCAGGGTACAGCACCACCCGGCTGGCACCGGCCAGCCGGTAGAGCAGGGGCCGCTCGATGGTGAGCGCTGCCAGCTGGCTGGCTTTCAGGCAGCGGTCCAGCCGCACGCCCAGCCGCCAGCGCACCCGCAGGGTTCCCTGTGCATCCACCCGCCAGCGGCCTGCGTGCAGCACGGCGGCGCTCACAGCGGCAAGCACTGTCAGTAGCGCCGCGCCCTGCACCAGAGCCGTACGCAGCGCCGCCCAGTTGCGGGCAAACAGCACCTGCAAAAGCGGCAGCAGATACAGCAGAATGGTCTTGCGCAGAAAATGCAGCACCGCAAACGGGTGGAAGCCGCGTTCGGTCATGGCGTTTCCTCCATCAGCACAGCGGCAAGGGCCTGCGCCTGCAGGGCATCCACGCCCGGCAGGAACAGCTGTACGCCCGGGCCGTGCACCACCAGCACGCTGCACCCGGCCAGCCACAGAAGCGGCGTGCGCAGGGTCCACACGCCAGTCACGGCCCGGCGGGGAAGCTGCCGTGTGATGGGAACGGCGATACCGGCCCGCACGGCAGTGTTCCGGGCGGTGAGCACTGCGGTAAAGCTGCAGGCTCTTGCCCACGCGGCGAACACAAGGCACACCCACAGGGCACAGAAAATACACCCGGCAAACAGGCTCTGCCAGAACACAAAAGGCGCGCAGAACACGCCGGGAACAGCGGCCCAGACGCACAGCACGGCCCGGCCCTTGGGCGGGATGATCAGCGCCGTGCGCAGCAGGTCACGTTCGGTCATTTGTCGGAAAGGCCCCAGGCATCCATCAGCAGGTGCAGGGTGTCATCCTGCGTCAGGCAGAGGATGCGGTCCCATGGCAGCAGGGTGGTGTTGCCGTGGGGGATGATGAACTCCGCATCGCGGGTGATGCACACCAGAATGACGTCGCCCGGCATGGGGATGTCCTTGACCGCCTGCCCTGCAAACTTGAAGTTCTCCGGCAGCAAAATTTCGTTCAGGCTGGCAGTGCCGCCGCCCAACGAGAGCAGCTGGCGGATGGTATCCGTCTCGATCTCGCGCTCAAGGATGTGGCTCAGGTTGTCGGTGCCGCACACTACGGTGTCCACACCTAAGGTGTGCAGCAGCTCGCGATTCTTGGGGTTGGAGGCCCGGGCCACGGTGCGGTTCACGCCAAATTCCCGCTTTGCGATCTGGCAGGCAACAAGGTTGTTCTCGTCCGCACCGGTCACGGCCACAAAGGCATCGCAGCTGGCAACGTCGGCCGTGCGCATGGTGTCAAAGCTGATGGCATCGCCGCAGATCACCGGGATATCCAGCGAATCGGCCAGCGAACGGCACAGCATTTCCTGCGGTTCAATGATGGTCACTTTGTGGCGGTGGGCCAGCAGGCTCTGGGCCAGATACATGCCCACCTTGCCGCCGCCTGCGATACAAACTTTCATATGCTTCCCTCACTTTTTACTTTGCCAGTGCGCGGAACACCGATTGCTCGGTGAGTACCGTGGGGCAGATGGTGTCGATCTCGTAAGCCTTGTGGTACAGCACCTGCAGGTGCGGGTCGGACACGCGGCAGATCACCTTCTCACGGCGGAAGATGCTTTTTGCGATCTGTGCCGCCATCAGGTTTACCGAGTCGTCCTCGCTCACAGCGGCCACGGCATCGCAGCTGTCAATGCCGCCCTGCCGCAGGGTATCCGGGTCGGTGGGGTCGCCCACCAGAGCCGTGCCGCCAAAGCTGTAGTCGTCAAAGGCATCCAGACGCTTGAGCTGTTCGGGATCCTTTTCGATCAGCGAGATATCATGGCCGATGCGTTCCAGATCGCGGATGAGGGAAGCCCCCACCTGGTCGCAGCCGATCACCAGAATATTCATATGGATTCACCTCGTTGTAGAATGGTTCAACAAAAATACCAAGGGTGTTTAAACTCTGTTTTGATTTGCGGATAAAATAGAAGGAAAAGGGTCTTTGCATCAGTATAACACATTTCCCAGCGCAGTAACAGCCTGCAGGGCAAAAGTGGCGGCGGGCGTAAAAATTTTCGCATTCTGCGTGCGTGCAGAGACATAGTATGGTATACTGGAAGAAAATAAGCTGCTGTGCCTTTGTGCACAAGGAGGGGTACTTACGTTTTTTGAGATCATCAAAGCCATCCTGATGGGCATTGTGGAGGGCATTACCGAGTGGCTTCCCATTTCGTCCACCGGTCATATGATCCTGCTGGAACAGATCATCAAATTCAACGCAAGCGAAGAGTTCATGTCCATGTTCCGTGTGGTCATCCAGCTGGGTGCCATCATGGCCGTGGTGGTGCTGTTCTGGGGCAAGCTGTGGCCCTTTGGCATGAAGCAGGGCAGAGTCATTTCCAAGCCCAGCGTGTGGAACCTGTGGTTCAAGGTGGTAGCGGCCACGATCCCGGTGCTCATCATCAGCCCGCTGGACGACTGGATGGAAGCTCACTTCTACAATTACATCACGGTTGCCGCGATGCTCATTCTGTACGGCGCGCTGTTCTTTGTTGTGGAGAACCGCCGCGCCGCGCCGCACGTGAGCCGGCTGGAGCAGATCACCTACCGCGATGCCATCATCATTGGCCTGTGGCAGTGTCTGGCCATCATTCCGGGCACCTCCCGCTCCGGTGCCACCATCGTGGGCGGCCTGCTGCTGGGCCTGTCCCGCGCCTGTGTGGCAGAGTTCACCTTCTATCTGGCCATCCCGGTCATGGCGGGCGCATCCCTGCTCAAGGTGGTCAAGTTCGTTGTCGGCGGTTCTGTGATGACCGGCACCGAGGTGGCTGTGCTGGCAGTGGGCTGTGTGGTGGCCTTTGGCATGAGCCTTGCCGCCATCCGCTTCCTGATGGATTACGTCAAGCGCCACGATTTCAAGTTCTTTGGTGCCTACCGCATCGTGCTGGGCATCATCGTGCTGGCAGTGGCGGCTGCGACGGCAATCTTCTGATTTAGAATGCTTCCGCAGGGAGCCGGCGCTGCAAGATGCCGCTGCCCGCCACGATTCTTTCCCGTGAAAATAGAAAGCCGGAAATCCGCAGATTTCCGGCTTTCATTACTTATGAAATAATAATTCTGCTAAATATGGCCAGAGCATCAGCGGAGGCCATTTTGATCGTGGGACGCAGAGGGCGCACCTGCCGACCTACGCCGCACTTTTTCTTTGCAAAAAGATGTGCTATACTACAAAATAAGAGAGTATGCGGCAGCGTGCCGCGCAAACAAAATGGAGGAAACTGCTATGGAAGCATCCAAGGTCTATTATACAGATTTCCGCTGTCCCGTGGGCACCAGCCTGCTGGACAAGCTGCGCCGCGTGTGCATTGCTGCCGGCATCAAGGACATTGATATGGATGGCAAATTCGTTGCCATCAAGATGCATTTCGGTGAGCTGGGCAATCTGGCATTCCTGCGCCCCAACTACGCCAAGGTGGTGGCTGACCTGTGCAAGGAGCAGGGCGGTCTGCCGTTTCTGACCGATTGCAACACCCTGTATCCGGGCAGCCGCAAGAACGCACTGGAGCACCTCACCTGTGCCCAGCTGAACGGCTTCTGGCCCATGACCACCGGCTGTCAGGTCATCATTGCGGACGGTCTGCGCGGCACCGATGAGGCAGAGGTGCCGGTGCCGAACGGCGAATACTGCAAGACGGCAAAGATCGGCCGCGCCATCATGGATGCGGATATCTTTATCAGCCTGACCCATTTCAAGGGCCACGAATCCACCGGCTTCGGCGGTACTCTCAAGAACATCGGCATGGGCTGCGGCTCCCGCGCGGGCAAGATGATACAGCACGCCGCCGGACACCCGGAGGTGCAGCAGAGCCTGTGCCGCGGCTGCCACCGCTGCGCCAAGGAGTGCGGCTCCGATGCCATTACCTACGATGCAAACAACAAGGCCGTCATTGACCAGACCAAGTGCAAGGGCTGCGGCCGCTGCATCGGTGCCTGCAACTTTGACGCCATCTATTCCCAGTGCGACAGCGCCAATGAGATGCTGGACCGCAAGATGGCCGAGTATGCGGCTGCCGTATGCGCAGGCCGTCCCTGCTTCCATATTTCTCTGGTGCAGGACATCAGCCCCAACTGCGACTGCCACTGCGAGAACGATGCTCCCATCCTGCCGGATATCGGCATCTTTGCGTCCTTTGACCCGGTGGCGCTGGATCAGGCCTGCGCGGACGCCTGCCTGAATGCACAGCCGCTGCCGAACAGCCAGCTGGGCCAGAACCTTGCAAAGCCCGGCTGGAACTGCCACCACGACAACTTCAAGGATTCCAACCCCAATATCGAGTGGAAGGCCACGCTGGATCAGGCCGAAAAGATCGGCATGGGCACCCGCCAGTATGTGCTGAAGAAGGTCTGATGCCGCAGGCGGCCCCAGCCTTTTCCGCAAAAACAAAAAGAAGCTGACCAGCCCGGTCAGCTTCTTTTTATGTTGGGTTCACTGGCCCGCTGCGGGCACGCAGTCGTCCAGCACGGTCTGCAGGGCCTGCCAGTTCTTCAGGGTGCAGCCGGGCAGGGTGTCCGGGTCAAGGCCGGCATCCTCAATGCGGCCAGCCATGCTGTCCTTGTCGCTCAAAAGGCTCAGCGCGTCCGGCTCGATCATCGTCCAGGCCTCGGCAAAGCTTTCCTGCTCATCAGCGTCCAGCGTGTCGTACCAGCTGTAGAAAGCTTCCTGCACGGCTTCCGGGGTGCGGGAGGCAAGGCGGGCGTTTTCTGCCCACTGCAGCAGGGATGCCGCTGCGATCACCGATTTGAGCGAGCAGCCGGAAACACCCGGCCCCCAGCCCAGACAAGGCTCAAAGGCGGCAGCGGTGCCGGTGATGGAGAAGATGGAGTTCTCGTCAAAATCGCCGGGGTTCAGGCCGGAGGTGTCGGCCCGGGTGGTGGAATCAGGCAGGTCTTCGCCGGAAGCAGCGGAGCTTGCAGAACTGCTGGCAGAGCTTGGCGCTTCGGAACTGCTGGCGGTTGAGCCGCCGCAGCCTGCCAGAATGCTGCAGGCCAGCGCTGCGCAGAGCAGCAGCGAGAGGATGCGGGTATATCTCAATTTCATAGTAGTGTCCTCCTTGAGCGGTGCCGCAGCCGGGCCGCAGCACTTCAAAACGATACACCTTAAGTATACGTTCTGCCGCGGCGGTTGTCAATCGGACAGCGCAGAACGAATTTCAAGCGGGAAATATGCACCCTGCACAAAGAAGGGATGCATTTTTGGGAACTTTGCATTCTTGACATTTTTTGCAAAAATCGGTTGACTACAAGTATAGTGTCTGCCCACGTCAGCCGGAAAGGAGGGAAACGCCCATGAAGCACCGCATCACAGCCGCATTGGAGCGGTTCTCCCGCGCAATGCTGGCACCGCTGAGCTATCTTTCGGCGGCGGGCCTGCTGCTGGTGGTGGGCGCACTGCTCACCAGTGCGCCGCTGGCCGGGGTGCTGCCCTTTTTGCGGTGGGAGCCGGTGCAGCTGGCGGGCAGGATCATTTACAAATGCCTCACGGCGGTCATTTCAAATCTGAGCGTGCTGTTCTGCACCGGGCTTGCGGCGGCGCTGGCAAAGCGGGAAAAGCATCAGGCGGCGTTCATCGCCCTGATGAGCTATCTTGTCTACCTGACAGCGGGCAATGTAACGCTGACCGAGTTGGGCCTGCTGGCGCAGCCGGATGCGCTTACCGGCCTGTACAGCGCAGGCCAGACCATGGTGCTGGGCATCCAGACTGTGGACACCGGCGTGTTCGGCGGTATTCTGCTGGGCCTGCTCACCGCCTTTGTATATGACCGCACCTGCGAAAAAGCCCACCGCGGCATTCTGGGCGGTGTGTTCTCCGGTGTGCGGTGGTCCTTTGCCTGCGTGGCGGCACTGGCGGCGGTGCTGGGCTCTGGGGCCTGCTTTGTCTGGCCGCCTATCCAGAAGGCCATTGCGGCCGTCACCGGCTTCATTGCCGCTTCCGGCAATATCGGGTTGTTTTTGTACGGCTTTCTGGAACGGCTGCTCATCCCTACAGGGCTGCATCATCTGGTGTATATGCCGTTCCAGTTCTCACAGCTGGGCGGTCAGCTTATGGTGGGCAGCGTCACCTATACCGGTGCCTATGTGGTCATGATGACCGAATATAACCTCGGCCTGCCGTTTTCGGATGGCATCGTGTGGATGTACACCGGCTTTACCAAGACCTTCGGCTACTTTGGCATTGCGGCGGCATTCATCTTCTGTGCCCGGCGGGGCAGCCGCAAAAAGACTGCCCTTCAGCTGCTGCCGCTGGCCTTTACGGCATCGCTGGCTTCCATTACGGAGCCGCTGGATTTTCTGTTCTGCTTCTCGGCACCGGTTTTGTGGCTGGCGCACGCAGCCATCTCCGGCAGCTTCATCGTGCTGCTGCACCTGTGCGGAGTCACGGCGTTTACCTCGAACCTTCTGGGGTCGCTTGTGATGAACCTTTCCGCTGGTGCGGCCCGCACGAACTACCCGGTGCTGTATCTGCTGGGCCTTGCCCAGATCGCGGTGTATTTTGTGGTGTTCACTGTGCTCATCAAGGCGCTGGACCTGCCCACACCGGGCCGCCGCCCGGAAGAGCCGTCCCGGCCGGAAAAGGCCCTGCCGCTGGACGAGCAGGGAGTAGAAAAGCTCATTGCAGCCTTTGGCGGGCGGGAGAACATCCGCACGGTGGACAACTGCTTTACCCGCCTGCGTGTCACGGTGAACGACCCGGCCTTCGTCAAGGAGCAGGCCCTGAAAGCCCTGCCCTGCAGCGGTGTGGTGCAAAGCGGCTGCGATGTGCAGATCGTGTACGGCATCCGCGCGCCGGAGGTGCGGCAGGCGGTGGAGCGGCGGCTGAACAGGGTGGTCTGTTGACCTTTGGCGGACGGGCAACTATAATAGGGAAAAAGCGGCTTCCCGCGCAGAGCGAAAGGATTTTTTGTGTTCCGCCGATTTATAGTCGCTGCGCGACGGCGATAAGCCGACAGCAGCAACATGCCGTTTCCCGTTACGACTTTTCCCGTGAAAAAGTAACTCCGAAACGACCGCAGTCGTTTCGGAGTTACAAATTTAAAAATAATATTTCCGCTGATATTGCCAAAGCGAACGCGTCGGCAATTTTAAATCGTCCAGCGGTTGAAAGGACCCCCAATGCAAAACCAAGCACATTGTGATAAATCGGAGATAATACCGCCAACCGGCCGCTTTGCACCCAGCCCCAGCGGGCGGCTGCATCTTGGCAATCTGGCCTGCAGCCTGCTGGCGTGGCTCAGCGCAAAAAGTCAGGGCGGGCGTATCGTGCTGCGCATTGAGGATCTGGATGCCGAGCGCTGCCCGCGCATCTATGCTGACCTGCTGGAACAGGATCTGGACTGGCTGGGCCTTGCGTGGGACGAGGGCGGCAGCACCGGCGGGCCGAACGGCCCCTATTACCAGAGTGAGTGCGCGGAGATCTACACCGCAAGCTACAAAAAGCTGGAAGAGCGCGGCCTTGTGTACCCGTGTTTTTGCTCCCGCGCCCAGCTGCACGCGGCCAGCGCGCCCCATACCTCGGACGGCAACGTGGTCTATCCGGGCACCTGCCGCGGCCTGACCGCTGCCGAAATTGAGGAAAAACGCAAAAAGAAGGCCCCTGCCTACCGTCTGATGGTGCCGGACGAGGACATCACATTTGTGGATGGCTGCATGGGCCCGCACACCGAAAATCTTTTGCATGACTGCGGTGACTTCTACCTGCGCCGGGCGGATGGCGTGTTCGCCTATCAGTTGGCCGTGGTGGTGGACGATGCCCGCATGGGCGTTACCGAAGTGGTGCGCGGTGCAGACCTGCTTTCGTCCACGGCACGGCAGCTGTATTTGTACCGCCTGCTGGGCCTGCAGGCACCGGGGTTTGCCCACTGCCCGCTGCTGCTGGCCCCGGATGGGCGGCGGCTCTCCAAGCGCGACGGCGACCAGAGTCTGGAAAACCTGCGGGAAAAGTATACCGCGCAGGAGATCGTGGGCAAGCTTGCCTACGCCTACGGCCTGCAGCCGGAGCCTGCGCCCCGCACACCGGAAAGCCTGATCAAAGACTTTTCCTGGGCAAAGGTGCCAAAGCAGGATGTCTGCCTGCCGGAGAATCTGTTCTGAACAAAAAAAGATGCGCTGTCCCCCGATGACAGCGCATTTCTTTTTTATAGAGATTCAGATGCGGCGCATCTGCGGCAGATCGTTGGTGTCCATCATACGGCTGAACGCGGTATCCAGTGCCAGCGCCAGCAAAGCGCCCAGCGCTGCATCGATGCAACTGTGCTGCTTGAGCAGCATGGTGGAGCATACAATGGAGATGCACAGCACATCAGCGGCCGGGCGCATCCAGCGGAACCGGGGCTGCTCAAAGATGCGGCAGCGGTGATAGGCCAGCATCAGCGTGACCGAGTTGAACACATGGATGGACGGGCAGACATTGATGGGTGTGTCGGTGCTGTACAGGAACCGCACCGCACGGGCGAAGATGTCTGTGCCCGGCACATAGCAGGGGCGCAGATTCAGCCCGGTGGGCAGGATCACGTAGCAGGCCAGCGCAATGGTCATACCGCTGAACAGCGGCATACACAGCCGCCAGAAGTCCTCCCGGGGTGCCTTCCACAGAAGGAAGAACAGGGTGAACGGGATCCACGGAAACCATGCAAAATAGGGGATGACCGCATATTTGCAGAAGGGAATCAGATCGTCCAGCCGGCAGTGCACGAGGATGTGCGGCATATGGATCTGGGTGTTCAGGAAATTGAATGCGGAAAGATAAAGTATGAGATACAGCGCCATGAAGCAAAGCGGATGGCGCGAAAACCAACTGCGTTTCATTGAAAAAGCCTCCTTTTTGCAGAAGTGAAAGCTCTTAGCACTGTGAAATTATACGCCGGGAATGTGACAAAAACAAGAATGAAAGCAGACAACATTGCTGAAAAACAAATAAATTATTTGTGCGTATTGCGTAAAAAAGAGCCTGCCTTCGCGGCAGGCTCTTATAAAATGCAGAGAAAAGATTCAGATGACCTGCTGTTCCAGCCACTTGCCGCGCACGAAGCGTACAAAGAAGCACAGGGAGCGGAACGCCCAGTCCAGATACATGCCCATCCAGATGGCCAGCAGGCCGCCGTGGAAGGCCAGCACACACAGGTAGCAGAAGCCCACCCGGAAGGCCCACATGGACACGATGCTCACGGTCATGGTAAAGCGGGCATCGCCTGCCGCACGCAGGATGTTGGGCATGGTAAAGCTGGAAGGCCAGATGAACAGCGAAACGATGTTGAACCACACCATCACTTCCAGCGCCATGGCGTAGGCTTCCGGCGAGAGGTTGAACAGGCCCAGTGCAAATTTGTTGGCAAACAGGAAGGCCGAAAGGTTCATGAACCATGCGCCGCAGTAGGCAAACAGCATCAGGCGGCGGGAGTAATACACGGCCTGATCTTTTTCGCCTGCGCCAAGGCACTGGCCCACCACGGTCAGCGCAGCCATGCCCACGGCGTTGGCCGGGATGTTCAAAAAGGTGGTGGTGGTGTTTGCCACGGCGTTGGCCGCAATGGCGGCGGTGCCCAGAGTGGAGGTCAGGCTGGAAACGGACAGCTTGCCGATCTGGAACATGCCGTTTTCAATACCGGCAGGGATGCCCACCCGCAGGATCTGCTGGATGAGCCGTGCCTTCGGGGCAAGGGCCTGCAGGCCGTCCACCCGCAGCGGGCAGGCGGGCCGCTGCAGCAGGTACAGCACAGCCACGCAGGCAATGGCGCGGGACACAAGGCTGGCCAGTGCGGCACCCATCACGCCCATTTTGAAGCCGTAGATCAGCACGGCGTTGCCGCCAATGTTCACCACATTCATTACAAGGCTGGACATCATGCTGATCTTGCTGTTGCCCTGCGCCCGGAACAGGGCCGCACCGGCGTTGTACAGGCCGATGAACGGGTAGCTCAGGGCCGAGAGCAGGAAGTAGGTCTCGGCATAGCGCATCACGTCCACGTCGATGGAGCCGAAGATACCGCGCAGGATGGCATGGCGGCCCGCCACCACAACGGCGGCCACCAGCAGGCTGAAGCTGGACAGGATGAACAGGATCTGCGCCGCTGCATTCTTGGCATCCTTTGGCTCCTGCCGGCCGATGTACTGGCTGGTGACCACCGCGCCGCCGGTGGCAAGGGCGCTCATGATCTGGATCATCAGGGTGTTGAAGCTGTCCACAAGGCTCACGCCGGAAACAGCGGCTTCCCCCACCGAGGAGACCATCAGCGTGTCGGCCAGACCGATGGTCACGCTGAGCGCCTGCTCTGCGATCAGCGGCAGCAGCAGGGCAATGAGCTGCTGCCGGGTGAACAGCGGCGGCTTATGGAACGCGGGCGTTTTGGTTGCTGTCATAGGTTCCTCCGTAACGGTGACAAGATGCACTTGGATACATGACCTATATCATACAGCAGAACGCGCAGAATTACAAGAGAAAATCTTCTGTCAGGAAAATTCCTGACTGGGGGTCAGGCTGGTGCCGTAATATACGATATAATCATACGGGACGGTCGGCCCGAACACCGTCTTGTCTGGGTACTTCCTCAGCATGTCCGCTTTCAGGTCGGCCGGGGTCTCGGGCACACCGGCGCAGAGCGTATCGGAGCACACGGCATTCCAGAGGCCCGCAGAGAACGAGGTGCAGTTGTAAATGGCCGACCAGTGGTCTGCGTTGGCCAATGCCTGATTTACAGTGTCTAGCTGGCTCTGGTCCAGTGAGACCTGAATGCCGTAAAGATTCTGATAGTAAGAAGCGTTCAGGTAATATTTGTAGTAGCCCTCCAGATTGTACCAGATGCCGGAATGCTCGCAGCGGTTGCCGCGGGTGCTTACGGTGATGGACGTATCCGGCGCAATGAGCAGTCCGCCCACATTGATATCCTGCTCCGAGACATTGGTGATGGTGAGGAAGCTGTGTCCGCTGGTGTTGAGGGGAACATCGCCGTGGTCATCGGCGCGGGCAAAAAGCCGCAGCACCGCAACGGCTCCCTCGGCAGGGGCATCACCGTAGGCCTGCGCAGGGGACTTGTGGTCTGCCTGCGCAAAGTGGTACGGCCCGCCAAAGTTGGTGGTAAAGCCAACGACATTGCGCATCAGGTCGGCAGAACCGGTGATATCTGTTACCACCTTCTCCTCTTTTGCAGCGGGCTGTGCGGCCTTGGGTTCCTGTGCGTAGGCGGGCAGGGCGCACAGGCAGGCCAGCAGCACGCAGCAGGAGAGGATGCGGAAAAACTGTTTTTTCATAGATGCCTCCATTTGTGCTTTTTTCAGGTAAAGCTTACCGTTTTTTGCAGGGTCTGTCAAGGACTGCGGCAGGCGGAAAAGCCGCGCCGCAGCGTGTTTGTTCCACTTTACCCGTGCAGGCAATTGTGCTAAAATAAACCTGAGGTGCACTGCGCTTTGCAGGAGAGGGGAGTGCACTGTGGTAAATGAGATAAGAAATAAAAGGTAAATCAGAACCCAAAGGGGGAACAATATGCCAAAAGCAGCCCATAAGGTGGTCGTGATCGGCCACCGCAACCCGGATACCGATTCCATCTGCTCGGCCATTGCCTATGCAGAGTTGAAAAACAAGACCAGTGATCTGGTCTGTGAGCCCCGCCGTGCAGGCAAAATGAATCAGGAGACCGAGTTCGTGCTCAAAAAGTTCGGGGTAAAGCCCCCGCGCATGTGCACGGACGTGAACCCGAAGATCCGCGATGTGGACTACCGCGAGATGCCCGGCATCCCCGGCTCCACCAGCCTGCGCAAGGCGTGGGAGATCATGCGTGACAAGCAGATCGACACCCTGCCGGTCACCAGCCCGGACAACGAGCTGGAGGGCGTGATCACCGTGAAGGATATCGCCACCGCCAACATGGACGTGTTCGACACCGGCATCCTGGCCAAGAGCCAGACCACCTACCGCAATATTTTGGAAACGCTGGGCGGCACCATGGTGGTGGGCCGCGAGGACGACGTGTGCACCACCGGCCACATCCGCATCGGCACCGCCACGCCCGAAATGCTGGAAAATACCGTGGAAAAAGGCGACATCGTCATCCTGACCAACCGCTACGAAAGCCAGCTGTGCGCCATTGAAAAAGAAGCGTCGCTGCTCATCATCTGCAACGGCTCCAAGGTGGGCCGCACCATCCAGCGCATTGCCGAGGAAATGGGCGTGGCCATCATGTCGGCCCCGGTGGACACCTACGCCGCCGGTAAGCTGATCAGCCAGTGCGCTCCCATCTCCTACTATATGACCCGCAGCGACATCATGAAGTTCACCCTCGTCACCCCGGTGGCAGATGTCACCCGTGTGATGGCCAAGGTGCGCCACCGCTATTTCCCCATCCTCGACGAGGACGGCAAATACTGCGGCATGGTCAGCCGCCGCAACATCATCAATCTGCAAAAACGCCGCATCATCCTGGTGGACCACAACGAGGCCACCCAGGCCGTGGAGGGCTTCGATCAGGCCGAAATTCTGGAGATCATCGATCACCACCGCATCGGCAGTCTGGAGACCAGCGGCCCGGTGTACTTCCGCAACCAGCCGGTGGGCTGCACTGCCACCATCATCACCCAGATGTACGACGAGAACGGTATGGAGATCCCGCCGCAGATCGCAGGCCTTCTGCTGGCGGCCATCCTTTCGGATACGCTGGTGTTCCGCAGCCCCACCTGCACCCCGCTGGATGAGGCCCTTGCAAAGCGTCTGGCAAAAATTGCCGGTGTGGACATTGACGAGTTTGCCAGCGAGATGTTTGAAGCAGGCGAAAAGCTGGACGGCAAGACCGCCGAGGAGGTGTTCCTGCAGGACTTCAAGGTGTTCATGTGCGGCGATATCCGCTTTGGCGTGGCGCAGGGCAGCTACATGACCCGCAAGAATCTGCTTGCCGCCGAAGCGCTGCTGCAGCCCTATCTGGAAGAAGCCCGCAACAAGCAGAACGTGGAGGATATCTACATGCTGCTCACCGACGTGCCCAAGGAAGAGAGCGTGGTCATCAGCGATGGCCGCTATGCTTCCGAGGTGCTCTCGGACGGCTTTGAGACCCAGCCTGCCGAGGACGGCAGCTTTACCCTGCCCGGTGTGGTGAGCCGCAAAAAGCAGTTCATCCCGGCGCTGATGACCGCCTATCAGGAGCTGTAAGATGTTTGATTTTCTGCATAAAAAAGCACAGGATGCCACGCCGCCCGCCCTGCCGGAAGGCACTGTGCGCCGCCGCTATTCCATCGAAGGGCAGGTGCAGGGGGTGGGTTTCCGCTACCGCGCCCGCTATGCGGCCCAGACGCTGGAACTGACCGGCTGGGTGGAGAACGAGGACGACGGCAGCGTGACGCTGGAAGTGCAGGGCGACCCGGAAAAGTTCCTGCGGCTGTTCGCCATGATCCAGAAAAGCGATTATATCCAGATCACCGGCATCCGCCAGAAGGATCTGCCGCCCGACCCATGGGAGCGGGGCTTCTCGGTAAAAGGGTATTGATGCGAGACCCTCTCAGTCAAAGCCTGTCGGCTTTGCCAGCTCCCCCGATGGGGGAGCTTTTTGACATTTTTTGGCAAGCACTGCCTCTCGGGAAGAGGATCTTGAATGATCCCCGCTTATAAAGCTCGCCCTTCGGGAGAGCTGTCGAGCAAAGCGAGACTGAGAGGGTTCGTACAAACAAAAAAGCTGACGCGAAAGCGTCAGCTTTTTTGCTCTTTCTAAATTTATCAACCTGCTGTTTTTAGCGGGGAATTGTCTGTCCAGATGGTGCCGTCCAGCAGCCGGGTCACAGCCAGAGTGCCGTTTACGGAAACACGGGCCGGGTCCAGCGCGTAGAAATCGCTCTCCTTCAGGTTCGCGGGGTCTGCATCCGCACGGATGCCCACCACACAGACCCAGTGGCCATACGCAGCGCTGGTGGCGATATGGGGGTAGTTCACCTCGTTCCAGCCGGAGCCGGTCAGGTGATATTCATAAGTAGAAGTGCGGTTCGTGTGCCGTTTTACGCCGCTCACCGCAGTGTTTTTCAGATGCACGATCACCGGCTTCCCGGCAGAAAGCTCGGTGTAAAGCTTCTGCAGGCACTCGGACAGGCTGCCGGAATAACCGTAGTACCCGCCCGCAGACCAGACCGCACCGTTTGACCACATGCCGCTGCCGGAGGAAACTTTTCCATCCAGAATGGTGCGTGCATAGCGCAAGGCGTACCAGCTGCATTTGCCGGAGGTCTGGTTGCCGATGGAAAGGATCTGGCTGGTGCTGAAGTCCAGCATCCGGATGCCGTGCGTTTCCTGCAGGGCAGCTGCGTGTGCGTGGGGAACGGCCAGAGCCAGCACAAGGCACAGCGCCAGAACTGCCGCCGCCAGCCGCTGTGCCGCGCGGGCGGGACAGTGTTGCATATTGAGCCACATCCTTTGTTTTTTCTACGACCTTATTTTACCATGCAAAAATGGTAGAATTGTGTAAAATCGTAATTTTTTGAAAGGATTCTGAAAGATGGATCAAGATGGATCGGAACACAACATCTGTTCAAACCGGGAAGGACTGTGCCCCGGAAAAAAACAGCATGGAGCTTCCGGCTGGAAGAAGATTTTCCAGCACGGTAAAGAACCTTTGCGAAATAAGGACAGTGTATCTCAATACTGTAACAAAAAAGCCGCTGTTTCATTGATTTTGAACGAAAATGTTTCGGAAACTTTATGCATCTTCTCAATTGACAAAACCAACGGCTGTCGGATATAATCAGGCCAGAACGACACCCATTCTGTAGTGCGAAAAAACAGCACTGAAATGAGACAAATCAACAAAATCTTGAAATGACAGGAGGCGCTTTACAATGAAAAAGCTGAAGAAATTTGCTGCCCTGCTTCTGGTGGGTGTGATGGCTCTGGCCCTGCTGACGGCCTGCGGCGGTGGCGGCGGCCCAACCGAAGAGCAGAAAGTACTGGCCCAGATCAGTCAGGAGAAGGGCGTCCAGGCGACCAATGACGCAGAGCTCCGCGCAGTGGCTGAAAGGAACTTGAACGATGATCGCAAGTATCTTGATGCGAATTTCAAGATTGCTGGCTACTTGACAGCGTTCAAATTCCATTCGGAAAAGGTGGGAAATGACCGGGTCATTACCATCACCGCTCGGTATGATTATAAGGATACCCTTCTGAACGCTGTGCTGGATAAGATTTCTGATTACGTTGACACTGATCATAAAGTCAACGTAAAGCAGGACGGCAACTGGTCGAATATAGGCGTTGTGGTTCAGAGCAACAACGAGCAGAGCTACATTGGTATATCCATCCGCATCAAGGGCAAAAAGTAAAAAATTCCTCACCCTTTCTCCCCGGAGCGTGGCTGCAAGGCCGCCCTCCGGGGCTTTTTTGCGTTTGAACCCTCTCAGTCACGCCTTACGGCGTGCCAGCTCCCCCAAAGGGGGGAGCTTTTAGGCATCTGACGGTTTGCAGCAAATAAGCTCCCCCTCTCGGGGGAGCTGGCATCGCGCAGCGATGACTGAGAGGGTTGCCTCCCTCACTGAGGGAGGTGGCAAACCCGAAGGGTTTGACGGAAGGAGTCTGCCCCGCCCCTTCGGGGCTTTTGCGTTTGGGGACAATTGCCAAAAAGAAGGGCGGAATTTGGGCGATCTGCCTGTTGACATGCGGGGGGGGGTATGGATAAAATAAATTCAGACGGGTAAAGCGATTTGGGGTCGCCCAAACCGTCAGAATTTGAAAACAGGAGGAACATTACAATGAAAATGTTCAAGCGTTTCGCAGCCGCCCTTCTGGCCGGCGTGATGGTTCTGGCAATGCTCACCGCCTGCGGCGGTGGCGCTGGTGGCCCTGGTGAAAGTGAGTTCGAGAAGAAAGTTCAGGATGTATATATGGCTGCACTGAACAAGGAATACGGCACAGAATGGTCCAATAACAGTGAAGTCAAGGAACTGGCAACAGAAGCACTGAACAAAATTGCAGACGGCAAGATTGCATTGACTGCTATTACTGCAAAGAAAGAAACCGAGAAAAACTACGTAGGTGCAATTGTTTGTGTTGAGAATGCGAAGCAGAACGCTGAAGTGTACACGGCTGTTTACTATGAAGAAACAACGGCAGGAACGATTACGGTTAATTCTGATATGGTTGAGTTGATGAAGATTGCAACAGATTTCGTAATCGAAGCTGGTAAAAATAATAACACGAAAATCGAAGTTACTGGTTTGGGTGTTGGCACTAAGACCGTTGGCGGAAAGACCTATGTTGCAATTGGCTATAAACTGAGCAAGTAAGCGGATTACAATTAAACTATTGCCCCGAGGAGCATCCCGCTCCCCGGGGCTTTTTTGCGTTCGGGGCAAACTCCTCCAGTCGCCTGCGGCGACAGCCCCCTCAAAGAGGGAGCCTTTCCCGGCGGCAAAGCTTCCGGCTCAGGTGCAAAGCTTCCGGTTTCGCCAGAGCCTCCCTCACTGAGGGAGGTGGCAAACCCGCAGGGTTTGACGGAAGGAGTCTGCCCCGCCCCTCCCGGCGGCAATTCTGAATGGTTTCTCTGTCAAACCGTGTCGTTTTGTGGTACAATAAAAACGTATTCTGATGTGAACAGGAAAGGACGTTTCCATGCAGCTGTTTGAACTGGTGTCCCCGCGGCTGTTCCGCCCGCTGGCGGGGCCGAACCGGGCTTTTTATGCGGAATTGCTGCTTCTGCTCTGGGAGGAGTGCCGCCACACGGCGGATTACAGCATTTCCCGTGCGGAGGCCGTCTGGCGTGCCGAGGATTACTTTGCCGCACTGGCAAAGCCCCTTGCGCTGGATGCCGACGGTGCGGGCGATGAGGACGAGCAGCCCACCCGCGACCCTCACACGCTGGCCGTGGGCTTTCTGCTGCGGCTGCGCCGCACCGGCTGGCTGGAAGAGCAGCCCGGCAGCTACGAGGGGGAAGCGTCCCTTGCCTTTGTGCCGGAGGTAACGCCGCTGCTGGAAGCGCTGGAAGAAATATTGAACCCCCGCGTAGTTACCTATACCGGCAAGCTGTACAAGGCATGGCAGCTGCTGGGCAGCATCGGGCAGGAAAAAAGCCCCTATGAGAACGTTCTGCGGGAGGTGGACGCAGACCTTGACGCGCTGAACCGTTCCCTCCGGGCACTCAATGCCTCCATCGGCCACTATATCGACCGGCTCACCCGCAACCGCACCCCGCAGGAGGTGCTGGAACTGTTCGACCAGTACGAGGAAAAGGTGGTGGCGGCGGCTTACCACCGCTTCAAGACCAGCGACAACCTGTTCAACTACCGCGCCTATCTGGAAGAGGAACTGGACGACTGCGAGGAGAACTACCTGCCGCAGCTGGCCTTTGATTATGCCCGGGTGGAGCGCTGCGCCCCGAACGAAGCGACACCTGCCGTGCGTGCGCTCATCCAGAAGCAGCGGGACGCGCTGGAAGAGATGAGCCTGCTCATGCGCGAGATCGATGCAAGCCACATCCGCTACCGCAAGCGGGCTGTGCAGCGGGCACAGTTCCTGCTGCTGAGCGACCGTTCTTCGCAGGGCAGCGTCACCGCCCTGCTGCGCCGCTACGCCGAGGACATCCGCACCCCGGAGCAGCTGTTTGAGCCGGACGACGGCCCGGTGGCAAAGCGGCTGCATCTGTACCCGGCGGCGGTGTTCGGGGAAAAATTTCTGTACCCGCCCGCTGCCCAGCGCACCGCCGAGCCGCTGGCCCCGGTGCGCACCGAAGTATTCGATCCGGAACAGCTCAAAAAAGAGCAGCAATTGCTGCTGGATTACGCCCGCCTTGCCGTTACCGAGGAGAACGTGGCCCTGCTGGCCCGGCAGGCCCTTGCCGCCCGCCCGCAGGTGAACGCGGCACTTCTGGCAGACGAATACCCGAACGATTTTGCCCGCATCATCGGCCTGCATACCTACTCGCAGTCGCCGCACCGGGATTATGACATTCAGCTCACCGGCAATTGGGTGGAGCGCGGCGGTTTCCGCTTTGAGGACTTTGTCCTCACCCGCCGCAGGGAGGAAGAAAATGGCAACCATTAACATGCTGGAAGAAACCGCGAATTACCTGCTGAACCACTGCTTCGTGCTGGGCGGCGTGGAGGATCAGCGGGCAAAATATCTCTATGTGCAGGACCATCTGGACGAGGTGCGCGCTGTGTTCGCCCCGCTGGGCTATTCTGTATTGCTGTACCCGGCACCCCTGCAGGCGGCGGCTTTGGTCAACGGCCACGAGGGCAGTCAGGCCCGGCTGCTGAAATACGAGAGCATCCTGCTTTTGGTATTGCGGCTTTTGTACCTGCAAAAGCGCGAGAGCCTTGCGGCCAATGCCGACGAGGTGCTGGTGACGGTGGAAGAGGTGCAGACCGAACTGCAGAAGATGAATCTGCCCCGCCGTCTGGACCAGAAAACGCTGGAAAACCTCATGCGCACCCTGCGCCGGTACAATCTGGCGCGGCCTGTGGGGCGGCTTTCCGGGCTGGACAGCCGCATTGAGGTATTTCCCACCGTGCTGCTGGCCCTGCCGGATGCCGACCTTGCGGATGCCGCCGCCGAGAGTGGGCGCACCCGCACAGAGCTTGGCCTTTATGAACGACCGGAAGAAGCAGGGGAGGGTGAAGAATGATCGAACTCAAGCGGCTGAAACTTATCAACTGGCACAACTTTGAAAATGTCACCTTCGACTGCGCACGGCTCACCTATATGATCGGCGTGAACGCCGTGGGCAAGACCACCATTCTGGATGCCATCCGCTACTGCCTGACCACCAACCGCAATTTCAATGCGCTGGGCAATAAAAAGAGCGGCCGCACCCTGCAGGGTTCGGTGCACGCAAAGCAGCGCGGCGAGAACGCCTACCGCCGCCCGGGCCATACCGTGGCCTACATCGGGGCGGAGTTCTGGGACAGCGTCAAGCGCACCCCCTTCGTCATCGCGGTGCGGGTGGAGTCCGAAGGCCCCATGCAGGAGCTGCACCCCGGCGATCAGACATGGTATCTCTCGGAGGACGGCTGCACGCTGGAACAGCTGCCCTTCATCGACCCCAAGACCGGTGCACCCAGCGCAAAGGAGGACTTCAAGCCCGCAACAGGCCGTCTCTCCTACACCCGCAGCCCCAGCGAAGCGCGGGACCGCATCTGCCGTGCGCTGGGCATCGGGCGCGCCTCCAGCCCCTTGGGCAAAAAGTTCAACGAGGTGTTCCAGATGGGCACCAGCATGGACGAGATCCCCAACTTCCGGGAGTTTTTGTACCAGTACATCCTGCCCCAGCCGGAGCTGGATCTGGACGCTTTGCAGGGCGACCGGCTGGAACTGGAAAATCTGCACGCCGTGCTGGCCGAAGCACAGACCCGCGCCGACGCGCTGGAAGAGATCGTGGATTTTGGCCGCGAAGCTGCCGAAAAGCAGACCCAGACCCTTGTGAACCGGGGCGCGGCGCTGCTGGCCCGCGCCGCTGCCGACGGCGGCGAACAGACCGTCTGGCAGGAGCATCTGGATGCGGGCCGCCGCCAGCTGGAACAGCTGAACGCCCGCTATGCCGAGGCCAAAAATGCCGAAGCGGAAGCCCGCCGGGCTTATCTTTCCGCCCACGGTGCCGCCAGCGCCAGCGGCGAGGGCCGGGCACTGGATGCCCTGACCGAGGAGCTTTCCCGCCGCAAAACGGCGCTGGATACCGCCGCACGCAAAGCCGAAAAGGCAGAAAGTGCCCTTGCCCGCACCCAGAGCCTGCTGGCTGTGCTGCGCCGCAGCGGCTTTGCTGCCGGCATCAAGGCCGAAGAGCTGACGGCGGACACTCTGCCGCAGCTCACCACATGGCTCTCCGCGCAGGAAAAACCGCTGGAGGAAGCCTATTTTGCTGCCCGCCAGAACACTGCTGCTTTGCAGAAGGAGCAGGCCGGCAAGCGCGCCGAGCTGGACGCGGTGTCCGGCGGCAAGTGGGTCTACCCCCACGGCGATGCCGCCACCCGGGTGCGGGATGCGGTCAACGCCGAACTGAAGAGCCGGGGCATGCAGCCGGATGCAAAAATTTTCTGTGAACTGTTGAACGTGGAGGACGAAAGCTGGCAGGACTGCGTGGAAGCCTGCCTTGGCGACCGCCGCTTTGATATCCTTGTGCCGCCCGCCCACTACGAAGCCGCCAAAAGCGCCTTTGTGGCTCTGAAGGACAAGGTAGGCCCCATCAGCCTGCTGGACACCCCGGGCATCCGCAAGGCCAACCGCCGCGCCGACAAGTACGGCCCGGACAGCCTTGCCGCGCAGGTGAGCAGCGAAAACCCGCTGGCTGCACAGTATGCCCAGACCATTCTGGGCCGCATCGTCTGCTGCGACACCCCCGATACGCTGGAACAGCATCCGGACAGCGCCACCCGCGACCTTCTGCGCCACCACCCCTTCCGGCTGGAACGGCTGCGCACTCCCCAGCGGTATATCGGTCTGGACGCACGCCGCGCCCGCGCCGGGGCGCTGGCGGCCGAGCTGGAAGCTCTGGGGGAAAGCGCCCGTGCTGCCGCCCAGACAGAACAGAACCTGAAAGCCGCCTATAACCAGTACCAGACCCTGCTGCGGGGCACGGCACTGGACGAGCTGGCTGCGCTGTGGGATGCCCGCGCCGCACTGACTGCCGCACAGAATGCTGTGACCGAACAGGAAGCAAAGCTCACCGAGTGCCGCGAGAACCCGCTGCTGCAGCAGCTTTACAAGGAGGAAGAAGCCCGCGAAGCCGCGTGGGAGACTGCCCGCGCCGCCGTAGAGCAGGCGGGCGGCGACATCCGCGTGTGCGAAAAGCAGATCGCCTCCTGCGAAGCAGAGCAGAAAAAGGCAGGGGAAACGGCACAGCAGAGCGCCGATGCTGCCCGGAGCTTCTTTGCGGCGCATCCGCTGGTGGAGCCGCTGGCCCGCACCCGGATGCTGGCGCTGGCCCCGGCAGATAAGCCTCGCGCCGCCGCACAGGCTGCGGAAAAGGCGCAGGCCAAGCTGGACGATGCGCTGGCCGTCTATCTGACCGGCACGCTGGAACCGGCGCAGAAGGCCTACAACGAGCACTATGTGTGCGACTATCCGCTTGGTCTGGCGGGTCTTGACCAGTACCGCGCCCAGCACGAGAGCCTTGTGCGCATCGATCTGGAACGCTACGCCGCCCGTCTGGAGCAGGCCCAGCGGGACTGCAAGGACCGCTTCCGCAAGGATATCCTGTTCCGCATGAAGGACGATATCTTCAACGCCCGGCGGCAGTTCCGGGAGCTGAACAAGGTGATGGAACAGCTGACCTACGGCGAGGAGGTCTACCGCTTTGAGCTGGAGCCCAGCCGCGACCCGCAGCTGGCGGCCTTCTATCAGGTTATCGTGGACAAGGGCAACCAGCAGATGACCGAGGGCGACTCGCTGGACAACCTTGCCGCTACCGCCGACCCGGCCTACGAGCGTCAGGTGGACGAGCTGATGGAAAAGATCATGGCGGATGTGGACGAGAACACCCGCGCCCGGCAGGAGGGCCGCACCGGCGGCGTGACCCTGTCGGACTATGTGGACTACCGCACCTATCTGGACTATGACATCAAGGTGACGAACCGGGTCACCGGCCAGCAGGCGTATCTGTCCCGCGTCAGCCGCGACTCCTCCGGCGGCGAGAATCAGGCCCCCTTCTATGTGGCCATCTGCGCCAGCCTGCTGCAGATCTATGAGAAGAGCGAGAACAGCATCCGTCTTGTGCTGCTGGACGAAGCCTTCAGCAAGATGACCAGCGACCGCATCCGCCCCATGATGGAGCTGTTCCGCCGCCTGCAGCTGCAGGTGCTGCTCATCTCCACCGTGGAAAAGAGCACCGCCATCCAGCCCTACTGCGACATCACCTACTCCATCGTCCGCCACGGCGACACCAACGCAATAGCGCCCTTTATCCGCCTTGCGGCGGAATGATGTGCGCATTGTATGCGCAATGATGTCTGCCTGCGCCGGAAATGAACGTGGAACGATCAAAAATGCCCGCCGCGTTGCTTTGGGCATATTCAGCGGAAAAATGATTTTAAATTGAGCGACACCGGGCAGCCTGCGGGCTGCCCGGTGTCGCATTTTCACCAGAGAGGCCGCAAGGGAAAACGGCATCTGCAGCGCCTGTTTCCTGCGGAAACAGCGGCACTGTGGATGGGCTGCCCGCTTGACGTTACAAGCCCTTTCGTGAAAAAGCAGTTCCGAAACGCCCGCAGGCGTTTCGGAACTGCAAATAAAAATAATAATTCCACTGATGATGGCCAGAGCGCAGCGGAGGCCATTTTAATCGTCAAGGCTGCCGTAGAAGCCCCGCTTTTGTCGCGCTTTACCGTAAAGGCAACACATCTTCGTCTTCGTTGATCTCTTCCATCATCCCGTCCGCAAAGTACCAGCCTCTGCCGTACAGCGCCTCGCTGCCGTCGGCGCACAGGATATACGAGCCGTCCGGCAAAGCGAGAAAATGCCGCTTTTTGCTGTCGGCAAGGGCGATGTCCTCCATCTTCTGCCCGTCCAGCACATGATCCCGGATGAACTGGTAGTGGGGCAGGATGCGGGTCTCGGTCAGGCCAAGGCCGTTCATCCAGCGGGAGTAGTGCGGGTCGGCGGCTTCGCCCGGTTCCTCGGGCGCGGCGTACACGATGTGGGCGGCGTTCATGCTGCCGGCACTCACGCCCAGCACGATGCCGTGGTAGTTGTGGAACAGCCCCGGCAGGCCCAGCTGAGCAAAAAAGTGGTTCTGGGTGGGCACGTGCCCGCCGCACAGCATCACAAAGCCGCTCTGGGGCAGAAGAGAACCGATCTCCTCGGCATTGCGGGCATCGCAGGGGATGAGCGCCGTCAGGGGCAGGTGGGCGTTCGCAAAGCTCTGAGCAAACACCCGGCACATCTCGTCGTTCTGCTCGTAGGCATAGGGGTCTGCCGCAATGGCAAGGCCCAGCACGGCGTGATCCGGCCAGACGGCCCGCAGGTTCGCCACAAAGTGGTTGCGGGTGTCCAGCACCGGCACTGCAGGGCCCGGCTCAAAGGGGCAGCCGCTGGGGCTGCTGGTCAAAAACAATGTCATAATGATTCCTCATAAAAAGTGAATAAAGGCTGTGTCCATTTTAACACGATTTTGCTGCCAGCGGCAGAGCCAGAATCACCAAAAAAATCCCCCGCTTTTCGCCGTTTCGCAGAAAGCAGGGGATCTTATCATGCCTTGCGGTAATGGAATACCTTGTCCTTGGTGAGGAGCATGGCAGCGCTCACGGCCAGAGCCGCCAGCTCGGCGGCGGTGACGGCCAGCCAGATGCCGTCGATGCCCAGCAGCAGCGGCAGCAGGAGAATGGCGATCACCTGAAACGCCAGCGTGCGCAAAAAGGAGATCAGCGCGCTGGTCACGCCGTCGCCCAGCGCCGTGAAGAAGGAGGACGCATACACATTGAAGCCCATGATGAGGAAGCTCAGCGCATACAGCCGGAAGGCCCGGCTGGTCAGGGCCAGCAATTCCGCATCGTAGCCCACGAAAATGCGCGCTACACAGGGGATGATGAACATGGAAGCCAGCGTCAGGGTCACAGCCACCACGGCGATGAGCCGCAGGCTCTTGCGGTAGAGATTGTGCACCTCGGCGTGGTTGCGGGCACCGTAGTGGAAGCTGACGATGGGTGCACTGCCCACGGCATAGCCCACGAACACCGCCACGAACAGGAAGGCTGCGTACATGATGACACCGTAGGCGGCCACGCCGTTCTCACCGGCCAGACGCAGCAGCTGGTAGTTGTACAGGATATTGACCAGCGACATGGAAAGGTTGGTCATCAGCTCGGAAGAGCCGTTGATGCAGGCATCCCGCAGGACTTTGCTGTAAAAACTGGTCTTGCACAGGTGCAGGCGGCTGGAGTTGCTGCGGTCGATGAAGTAGAACACCGGCAGTACGCCGCCCACCAGCTGGCTGATAAAGGTGGCAATGGCCGCGCCCTCCACGCCCCAGCCCCAGATCCCCACCATCAGCACATCCAGCACCATGTTGGTGCAGCCCGCGCCCACGGTGAACCAGAAGCCGAGGTGCGGCTTTTCGGCGGTGACGAAAAAGCTCTGGAACATATTCTGCAGCGCAAAGGTGGGCAGGGACACCATCAGGATGCGTCCATAGCGCACCGCATAGTCCAAAAGCTCCCCCTTTGCGCCCAGCAGCACGGCAATGGGCCGCAGGAACACAATGCCCAGCACGGCCAGCACACTGACCGAGATCAGAGCCGCCAGCAGGAACAGGGTGAAATAGCGGTCGGCCTTTTTCTGGTCGCCCTCGCCCAGCGTGATGCCCACGATGGCGCTGCCGCCGGTGCCCAGCATAAAGCCGATGGTGCCCAGCAGCATGGGCAGCGGCATGATGAGGTTGACCGCCGCAAAGGCCGTCTTGCCCACAAAGTTGGAGACACACAGGCCGTCCACGATGCCGTAGATGGAGGTGAACAACATGGTACCGATGCAGGGCAGTACGAACCGCAAAAGGCGGGGATAGGTAAAGTGATCGGAAAGCTGGATCCGCTGCTTGGACATGGCGTCCTCCTTTCTGCACAAGGTGCAAAAAACGGGCCGGATAAATGTCCGTGAGTGCACGCCCGGCCTCGATCTGCTTCGTCACTACGGCAACGAAACCTCCGGCGGGGCGCTGTCTGCACGGCATCTTATCCGGCCCGTTTCAAATTACGTTGAAAACGGTCCTCCGATGAACCAAAAAAGAGCATATCAGAATTTATTTTTGTTGTCAAGGCAGAAAAATCAAAAAATCGGCATTCGAGGGTCAAAATTCATAAACTGTCTCTTTCCAACGTTTATCAAACCTGTTAAACTGATAAAAGTTTTTTTATGGATCCGGAAAGGAGAACTCCTGTTTTGATGAAACGTTTTTATACCGCCATCGTGCGCCGCCGCAGGCTGGTGCTGGCGGTGTTTGCACTGGCGGCTGTGCTGAGCGTGTTCGCTGTGCGTCAGGTAAAGGTGGATTACGATATCAACGACTATCTGCCGCCGGAATCCCCCTCCACCACCGCCATCGAGGTGATGAACGGTGCTTTCACCGGCGGCATCCCCAACATGCGGGTCATGGTGCGGGATGTCACGGTGCCGCAGGCGCTGGAGTACAAGGAAAAGCTTGCCGCCATCGACGGAGTGTCCTCCGTTGTATGGCTGGACGACAGTTTGGATGTGACAGTGCCTTTGCAGATGCAGGACACCGCCACGGTGGAGAGCTATTATAAGGATGGCTGCGCCCTGTTCACCGTGACGGTGGAGGACGAGAAGCGTCTGGAAGCCGTGGCTGCCGTGCGGGAGCTGATCGGGGAGGGCAACGCGCTGGAGGGCGCGGCGGTCTCCACTGCCGTTGCCACCAACTCCACCGTGACCGAGGTGGCAAAGATCGCCGCCATCGCGGTGGTGTATGTGCTGTTCATCCTGATCCTGACCACCGATTCCTGGGCGGAGCCGCTGCTGGTGCTGACGGGCCTTGGCGCGGCTATCCTGCTCAACAACGGCACGAACCTCATCTTCGGCACCATCTCGTTTGTGACGAATGCGGCGGGCAGCATCCTGCAGCTGGCGGTGTCGCTGGACTACTCGGTGTTCCTGATCCACCGCTTTGCGGAGTGCCGGGCTGAAAACCCGGATGCCAGCCCGGAGGAGTGCATGGTGGATGCCCTGTGCAGATCCACCGGCTCCATCCTGTCCAGTGGCCTGACCACCGTCATCGGCTTTCTGGCACTGGTGCTCATGCAGTTCCAGATCGGCCCGGATCTGGGCCTTGCGCTGGCAAAGGGCGTGGTACTGAGCCTTGTCACCGTGTTCACCTTTATGCCCGCGCTCACGCTGGCAGCGTATCAATGGATGGATAAGACCCACCACAGGCCACTGCTGCCCAGCTTTGACAAGTTTGGCCGCTTTGTGGCCCGCATCATGCTGCCTATGGCGCTGGTGCTGGTCATTCTGATGGTGCCCAGCTATCTGGCCTCCAACTCGAACCAGTATTACTACGGTGCCGCCCACATGTTTGGCGAGAACACCCGTCTGGGTGCGGACACCGCCGCCATTGAAGAGACCTTTGGCCGCAGCGACACCTACGTTGTACTGGTGCCGGAGGGCGACACCGCCACGCAGCAAAAGCTTTCGGATGCATTGCACGTCATCCCGGAGGTGACCGGCATCCTTTCCTATGTGGACAACGCAGGCGCGTCCATTCCGCCGGAGTTCGTGCCCGGGGATACGCTGGGGCTGCTGGTCTCCGGCGGCTACACCCGCATGGTGCTTACGGTGGATGCCGACACCGAGGGCGATGGGGCCTTTGCGCTGGTGGAGCGGGTGCGCGCCACGGTGCAGCAATATTACCCGGACAATTATTATCTGGCCGGTCAGGGCGTGAGCACCTATGACCTGATGGACACCATCACGGCTGACATGGTCAAGGTGAACCTGCTGGCCATCGGCGCGGTGTTCCTGATCCTGCTCCTCATGAAGCGCCAGCTGCTTTTGCCCATCATTCTGGTGCTCAGCATCGAGACCGCCATCTGGATCAATCTGGCCATCCCGTACTTCCGGGGCCAGTACGTGTTCTACATTGCCTATCTCATCATCAGCTCGGTGCAGCTGGGTGCTACGGTGGATTACGCCATCCTCTTCTCCGACCGCTATCAGGAGTTCCGCGAGACGCTGGGCCGCAAAGAAGCCGTTGCGGCCACGGTGTCCGCTGTGACCACCTCGGTCAGTACCACCGGCAGCGCCATGGCGGTGGTGGGCTTCCTGATGGGAGCCATTTCCACAAACCAGCTGCTGGGCCAGCTGGGCAATTTTCTGGGCGTGGGTAGTCTGGTGTCGCTGGCCATCGTGCTTTCGGCACTGCCGGGCTTTTTGTATCTGGCCGACCCGCTCATTATAAAAAAGAAAAAACAGCCGAAGGAGGCTTGACCGAGATGAAACATCGATTTGTGCGCCGGGTGTCGGCGCTGGCGCTGGCAGGCTGCCTGCTGGCGGGCAGCAGTCTGCCGGCTTTTGCAGCAGCCTCCACTGCCAAGGAAGAGGTCATTTATGCAAATCTTACGGCCTCCGGTGCTGTGACCGGCGTGTACGCCGTGAACAGCTTTTCCGTGCAGGCGGGGGACACCGTTGCGGACCACGGCAGCTACACTGCCGTGCGCAACATGACCACGAGCGATGCCGTGGAGCAGAGCGGCGATACGGTCACGGTGCATGTGGCCGAGGACGGCAAGCTCTATTATGAGGGCACCATGGACGCCGCCACGGCCCTGCCATGGGTGGTAAAGCTGACCTATACGCTGGACGGGGCAGAGATCAGCCCCGACGAGCTGGGCGGCAAAAGCGGTGCCCTTTCCATCCGGCTGCAGGTGAGCCGCAACCCGGACTGCACCGGCAGCTTTTTTGACGACTACGCGCTGCAGGTGACCATGAGTCTGGACACCGGCCTTGCCCGGAACATCAGCGCGCCGGGCGCTACGGTGGCGAATGTGGGCAGCAAAAAGCAGCTTTCCTACATCCTGCTGCCGGGCGCGGACAGCGACGTGACCGTCACTGCCGATGTGACGGATTTTGCCATGGATGCCGTTTCCCTGAACGGCGTGCGGCTGAACCTGAACCTCGACCTCGGGGATATGGACCTGACCGGGATGCTGGAACAGCTGCAGAGCGGCTCCGTTCAGCTGGACGATGGTGCCAACGCGCTGGCAGACGGCATTGCGCAGGTGCAGGCGGGCATCGACACTCTGAACGGCAATTCCGGTGCCTTGACCGGCGGCTCAGCCCGGGTGCGTGCCGCCCTCACCCAGATGCAGACCGCGCTGAACGGCATCTCTGCCTCCACCGATGAGCTGAACACCCTGCTGGATGCCTCCACCCAGATCCGGGACGGCATTGCCCGGCTGGATGAGGGCGCGGCACAGCTGGAGCAGCAGGTGAGCTTTGAAGCCTACAAGGCCATCCTGAAAGAGAACGGCCTTGACCTTGACGTGGTAAAGGATGGCAATGCCAAGGCTATTGAGCAGCTGCAGGGCATGGTGTGGATGATGCCGCAGCTCAAGGATGTGATCCTGCTTTTGCAGGGGTCTACGGCCAACATCGATGCCATGCAGACCTATCTCGACACCGTGAACGGCGGCATTGCCCAGCTGCACGAGGGCAGCAGCACCCTGAACGGCAGCTACGGCGAGTTTGATGCCGGGGTGCGTCAGCTGGCCGGGGTGCTTACTGGGATGCTGGGCAATCTCTCGGTGCTCACCGACGGCGTGAACCAGCTTGCCGCCCAGTACGTCCAGCTGGACGACGGCCTGAACGCCTACACCGACGGCGTAGCCCAGCTGAAAGCGGGCGTTGCGCAGCTGGCGGAGGGAGCATCGCAGCTGACCGGCGGCACCGGCGAGCTGCGCAGCAGCGTTTCCGGCATCGACATGGGTGCCCAGCTGGACGGCCTGCTGAACAGTCTTTCCGGCGGCGGGGAGGTGCAGAGCTTCACCTCGGCAGAGAACACCGAGGTGGGCGCGGTGCAGTTTGCGCTGCAGACCACTGCCATCACAGCCCCGGCCCCGGCAGCCCAGCCGGAACCGGCGGCTGTGACCCTGACCTTCTGGCAGAAGCTGCTCAAGCTGTTTGGGCTGTATAAAGGCTGACAGATTTAAAATTGTCTCCGCTTCGCTCTGACAATATCAGAGGAAAAATTATTTTTTATAGAAAGAAAGCCAGAAAATCTGCGGATTTTCTGGCTTTCACTTTTCACGGGGAAGGTCGTGGAGATAAACGGCATCTTGCCGCTGTCGGCCTGCGGCCGTCGCGCAGCGGAAAAGATGCATTTGACCGGTACGGCCCGATTGGTGAAAAAGCAGTTCCGAAACGACCGCAGTCGTTTCGGAACTGCAAATTATAAAAATAATATTTCCGCTGTTTATGGCGCAGCGCACGCGGAGCCATTTTAAATCGTCTGCTTCCCGCTGACATCATTCAAAATGGTATTCCACCAGTTCGCAGTTTTTGATGCCCGCAGCTGCGTATTCCTCGTTGGTCATATCGTAGAAATAGGACTGCACCACCCGGGCGATGCCGTTGTGGGCCACCAGCAGATAGGTCTTGTCGGTGTCGGCCTTCAGCTCGTCCAGCAGGTTATAGATGCGCTGGGCCAGCTGCATCATGCTCTCGCCGCCGTCGTAGCGGTCGGCGAAGTGGGTCTTGGAAATGCGGAACTCGCCGCCGTTGCGGGGCGTGCCCTCGTATTTGCCAAAGCACTGCTCCCGCAGGCGCGGCTCACACCGGGCGGGCAGGCCGGTTGCCTCGGCAATGGCCATGGCGGTGTCGGCGGCGCGGGACAGGGGAGAGTACAAGATCTCATCGATGTGCACCCCGCTGGCTTTGACGGCTTCGCCCAGCTTCCGGGCCTGCTGGCGGCCCCGCTCAGTGAGGGGGCTGTCGGTCATGCCGCAGATCTTGTTTTCAACGTTCCAGACGGTCTCTCCGTGGCGGGTGAAATAAAGCGTATGCATGGGTGGCTCCTTACTGGTCGTATCCCGCCTCGATCTCGCGGATGCGGGTGTAGAAAAAGTCGTTGGCAGGGGTGGGCATCCCGTACTTCTTGGCCCGCTGGCGCACCACACCGGCAAACTCCTCCACCTCGGTGGGGCGCTTTGCCAGCACATCCTGCCGCATGCTGGGCATGCCCTCGGGGTTAAAGGTGGGCATCATGGCGTCGATGAACTGCACATCGTTGTCCGGCGGCAGGGGCACGCCCTCAAGGTTCGCCAGCCGGATGACCTCCTGCATGGCCGCGCGCATCATGTCCTGTGCTTCGCCGGGCTGGCGCAGGCCGCCGTAGGGCTGGTCAAAGGTGGCTGCGGCCTGATTCAGGCCGTCATTCACCATCAGCTTGTTCCACTGCTTGTAAAGGATATCCCCACAAGGCTCGTTGGCAATGCCGCACTCGTCCAGATAGTCAGCCACGGCCTGCACACGGTCGGTCATCTCGCCGCTGCGCTCACCGAACTGGATCTTGCCCGCCTGATTGAACACCAGCGTGCGCCCGGTGCGGGTGGCGTCCATGCCGATGGCAACGCTCCACAGGGTGTGGCCGGGATAGGCTGCGTCAATGTGCACCTCGCTGGTGATGCCGTTCAGCACGCTGAGGATCACGGTGTCCGGCCCTACGAACTTTGCAATGTCCTGAATGGCCTGTTCCAGCACCGTAGCCTTGACGGCCACCAGAAGCAGGTCTACCGGTTTGCCCTCGGCAGGGGTGACGTAACGAAAGCTGCACGCTTCGCCGTTGCAGACGACCGGTTCGGCAGAGTAGCGGGCAATGCGGTCCTCATCGGCAATGACCTGCACGCCGGGCATTTTGCGGCCGAACAGGATGCCCAGTGCGCCCAGACCGATCAGGGCCGAAGTTTCGATCTTTTTCATAAGTTCCTCCTGCATTTTATGCTTTTTTCAGTGTGCCGTCTGCGGTCAGGACGACCATGCTGCCCTCGTCGATGCCTAGGCGGGTGAGCTCTTTGTCCGGGTAGGGCAGGGTGCGCCGCTCCCCGGCGGGATCGGCCAGCGTGACATCGCACAGCACCGGCTGACCGGCGGGCAGCTCCTCGCAGCCATACATCTGCTCTTCAATGCGCAGAACGCGGTAGGTAGTCTCCATAGCAGCTAAACTCCTTTTTGTAAATACAGCATTTTTATTATAAAGCTCTGCGCGGGGCGCGTCAACCGCATTTGGCTTGACAGTCGGCCGCCCGGCTTGATAAAATAGGAATGATTTTTGGAACAGGGGGCAGTCACATGAATATTACGGAACTGCGTTATCTGGTGGCCATCCGCAAGTGGGGCTCCGTGAGCGCGGCGGCAAAGCAGCTGTATGCGGCCCAGCCCAATGTGAGCAAGGCGCTCAAGAATCTGGAAGAGGAATACGGCATCCGCATCTTTGAGCGTTCGTCCACCGGCATGATCCCCACCGAACAGGGACGGCATTTTATCCGGCAGGCAGAGAGGGTGCTGGACGAGGTGGACCGGCTGGATCTGGATGCCCGCAGCCGGCAGAGCAGCTGTGCGGAGCTGCGGGTGGTGCTGCCCCACGCCACCTACGCTTCCTACGCGACGGTGGATTTTTTGCAGCAGATGGCAGACAGCCAGCAGCTGCGGGTGCATATCCGGGAATCCGGCTCCATGGAAGCGCTGGACCATGTACTGCGGCGGGGCTATCATCTGGCCCTGCTGCGCTACGCGGAGGAGGATGAGGATTATTACCACCGCTACTGCGACCGTCACGGCCTGCACCGGGAGCCGGTGATGGAGTTTGAATACCGGCTGCTGACCAACCGCGAAGGCCCGCTGGCAAAGTGCGAAGTGACCGACATCACCCAGCTGAACAGCTATATGGAAGTCCTGCACGGTGATTTCCAGCTGCCCGGCGGTGAGGACAGCGGCCTGCGCTGGCATACGAACCCGAACCGCCGCATCCATGTGTATGAGCGGTGCAGCCAGTTTTCCATCCTGCAGAACCTGCCCAATGCCTATATGTGGGCTTCGCCCATGCCAAAGCGAGCGCTGGAACAATACCATCTGGTGCTCAGGAAATGCCCGGCCCAGCGCCAGCGCATGAAGGATGTTCTGGTCTATCCGGACAGGGGGACCCTGCGCCCGGAAGAGCAGACCTTTGTGCAGCTGCTGCACAAGCAGGCGGCGCTGACCGTGAAATGACCGCCGAAACCGGTTAAGAACTGGCAAAACATCGGAATGCGGAAAAACCGGAAAGCAAAGAAATTTGGCCGACAGCCGCAGCGCTTTATGCGCTGCGGCTGTCTTTTTGCTGATAAATCGAGCGAAAAAGAGACGAAACATCGGCTAAAAAACTTTGCGGCTATATGGTCTTTGATATGCCCCCATACCAGAAGCATATTATCACTTCTATGAAAAATATGTTAACATAGACCCAGAAAGCTGGCCGGGATGAATGGAAAATATGGAAAATGCTTCCATAATTCCGGCACAAAGAAAAAGGAGGTTTCTGGTATGATCAGTTTCTTACTCTGTCTGGCGATCCTGATCGTGGGCTACTTTGTCTATGGTAAGATCGTGGACAACACCTTCGGCCCGGACGACCGCGAAACGCCTGCTGTGCGCATCAATGACGGCGTTGACTACGTTGTGATGCCCCAGTGGAAGCTGTTCCTCGTTCAGCTGCTGAACATCGCCGGCCTTGGCCCCATCTTTGGTGCCATGCAGGGCGCATTGTGGGGGCCTGTGGTGTTCCTGTGGATCACCTTCGGCACCATCTTTGCAGGCGGCGTGCACGACTACTTCTCCGGCATGATGAGCGAGCGCAACGACGGCGCTTCCATCGCCGAAATCACCGGCAAGTACTTAGGCCCTGTGATGCAGAACGTCATGCGCGTGTTCTCGGTGGTGCTGCTCATCATGGTGGGTACTGTGTTCGCGGTGGGTCCCGCAGGCCTGATCGTGGAGCTGTGCAGTCAGAGCGGCGCTTCCGGCGTGCTCACCTCGCTGCTGTTCTGGCTCATCATTATTTTGGTGTACTACTTTATTGCAACCTTTATCTCCATTGATGCCGTCATTGGCAAGATCTACCCCATCTTTGGCATCTGCCTGATCATCATGGCCATCGGTGTCATCTTCGGCATCTTCACCAATCCCGCCTACACCATCCCGGAGATCTGGGATCACTTTGGCAGCATGCATCCGTCGGGCACTCCCATCTGGAGCTTCATGTTCATCACGGTGGCCTGCGGTGCGATCTCCGGCTTCCACTCCACTCAGTCGCCTCTGATGGCTCGCTGCATGAAGAGTGAGAAGCAGGGCCACTTCGTGTTCTACGGCGCAATGGTCTGCGAGGGCGTTATCGCTCTGATCTGGGCCGCTGCTGGCTGCAGCCTGTACGAGGTGACCGGCGGCCTGAACACCGGTCTGGCCGAAGCACTTGCCATGGGCCAGTCCAAGGCTATTTATGATGTCTGCTCCAAGACCATGGGCGGCGTGGGCATCGCACTGGCAATGGTCGGCGTTGTGGTGTGCCCCATCACCTCCGGCGATACCGCGTTCCGCTCCGCCCGTCTGACTCTGGCCGACTGGTTCAAGATCGATCAGGACAGCTACGCAAACCGCCTGAAGCTCTGTGTTCCTGTGCTGGGCGTTGGCGCTTTCCTTGGCATCGGCAACGCACTGGGCTTCATCAACTACACCGTAATCTGGCGCTACTTCAGCTGGACCAACCAGACGCTGGCCATGATCGTTCTGTGGGCTGCATCCATGTACCTGTTCAAGGAGAAGAAGAACTACTGGATCACCGCTGTGCCCGCTACCTTCATGAGCGCGGTCTCTTCCACCTACTTCATTCTGGCTCCCGAATGCTTGGGCGGCCTGCTGAACGCCAAGACCGCAGAAGGCGCAACCATCTACAACACCGCCGTTGCATACCCCATCGGTGTCATCTTTGCCATTGCAATGCTGGCAGTCTTCCTCCACGCAACGAAGAAGGCAGCCCAGAAGGCATGACACGATATATACAAACATATATACAAATGATCTGCTGAATAAGGCACCCTCCGCTGAAATGGCTCGGTGGAGGGTGCCTTGTATTTTGCGGCATTTCAGGCAAAGAAATCACGATTTGCGGAGAAAATCGAAAACGATTGAGCAACTTGCACAAAAACAGACTGGAAAGTTTGGCAGCAGCGGTTTTGACCGGTTCCGGGAAAGGTCTTTGCCGGGGAATTAAGAAAATTTGCCGTGAATGCGATAAAAATTCTTTGCAGGTATTCCGCGGAAGCATCATGCCATATACTTTTTGATATGGGAACCATACCAGAAAAATATTAACTGCTTTATGAAAAAAGTGTTAACATGAAGCCAGAGATTGGTCAGAGCCGCAGCTGGGCACGCAAAATGCTGGCTGTGGTTTGAATCAAAAAGGAGGTTTCTGGTATGATTAGTTTCTTACTCTGTCTGGCGCTCTTGATCATCGGCTACTTTGTCTATGGCAAGATCGTTGACAACACGTTCGGACCGGACGACCGCGAAACTCCTGCTGTGCGCATCAACGACGGCGTTGACTACGTTGTGATGCCCCAGTGGAAGCTGTTCCTCGTCCAGCTGCTGAACATTGCAGGTCTGGGCCCCATCTTTGGTGCACTGCAGGGTGCTCTGTGGGGTCCCGTGGTGTTCCTGTGGATCACCTTCGGCACCATCTTTGCAGGTGGTGTGCATGACTACTTCTCCGGTATGATGAGCGAGCGCAACGATGGCGCATCCATCGCTGAGGTCACCGGCAGATACCTCGGACCTGTCATGCAGAACATCATGCGTGTGTTCTCTGTTGTGCTGCTGATCATGGTTGGTACCGTGTTCGCAGTGGGCCCCGCAGGCCTGATCGTTACCCTGTGCAAGAACAGCGGCATGTCCGGTCTGCTGACCACCACCCTGTTCTGGCTGATCATCATTCTGGTGTACTACTTCATTGCAACCTTTATTTCCATTGATGCCATCATCGGTAAGATTTACCCCGTGTTCGGCATCTGCCTGATCATCATGGCTGTGGGCGTTATCTTCGGCATCTTTACCAACCCCGCCTACACCATCCCCGAGATCTGGGCAAACTTCAGCAACATGCATCCGTCGGGCACTCCTATCTGGAGCTTCATGTTCATCACCGTTGCCTGCGGCGCTATCTCCGGTTTCCACTCCACCCAGTCGCCTTTGATGGCTCGCTGCATGAAGAGTGAGAAGCAGGGCCACTTCGTGTTCTACGGCGCAATGGTCTGCGAGGGCGTCATCGCTCTGATCTGGGCCGCTGCCGGCTGCGCACTGTACACCATCACCGACGGCAAGATGGCTGGTCTGGCCGAGGCTCTGGCTGCTGGTCAGTCTGCTGCCATCTACGACGTGTGTGCAAAGACCATGGGCGGCGTTGGCATTGCTCTGGCAATGATCGGCGTTGTCATCTGCCCCGTCACCTCCGGCGATACCGCGTTCCGTTCCGCTCGTCTGACTCTGGCCGACTGGCTCAAGATCGATCAGGACAGCTACGCAAACCGCCTGAAGCTCTGCATTCCGGTTCTGGGCGTTGGCGCTTTCCTTGGCATCGGCAACGCACTGGGCTTCATCAACTACACCGTGATCTGGCGCTACTTCAGCTGGACCAACCAGACGCTGGCCATGATCGTTCTGTGGGCTGCATCCATGTACCTGTTCAAGGAGAAGAAGAACTACTGGATCACCGCTGTGCCCGCTACCTTCATGAGCGCTGTGTCCTGCACCTACTTCGTGCTGGCACCTGAGTGCCTGGGCAAGATGATCAATACTTACGCAGACGGCAAGCTGGTCGCTTACAACACTGCCGTTGCATACCCCATCGGCATCATCTTTGCAATCGCAATGCTGGCACTCTTCATCCATGCCACCAAGAAGCACACCGCTTCTCAGAAGGCATAAGGATGTCTGCCGCACCGCATAAGCCTTAAACTCTGACACCCCCGCCGCTGCACCCCGCAGTGACGGGGGTGTTTTGACATAACAGACAAACCTTTTGTGCAAATCTTAGCAGCAGAAGGGGTTGCATTTTGAGGGCTGCAGTGCGAAAATAGAACCGGTGATTTTATTTGGAATGGCTGCAGCATCTGCGGCTGGACCGGAAACTAACAGTAAAGAAGGGAACTTCCATGATCTTCAAACCTGCACAGCTGGGTATGGCAAAGCTTGATAATCAGGAGCTGGTGGAGGACAGAAAGTCCTGCAAAAAGATCGGCCCCTGCGGCGTTGGCAAAAAGGCGCTGTACCTCAACAGCTTTTACATCGACCGCCGCTATTATCTGCCCTACGGCAGCATCAGCCGCGTGTTCAAGCGGGTGGCTATGAGCTCCGGCGGCTTTACCGGCAAGGGCATGTTTGCCTCCATGGCCTACCTTGTGGTGGAGTACGATGGCGGCAAGCAGAAGCAGTGCAACTTCAAGGACGAGCGGGATGTGGACAAGCTGCTGGAGGTGCTGGCCAAAGAGCAGCCGCAGATCCATCTGCTCAGCGCAGCCGGTGAGCAGATGCTGCAGAAGAAGGAAGCCGAAAAGGCCTCCCGCAAGCTGCCGGAAAGCGAGCTGACCGACGATGCCCGTCACAGCATCACCGTGCTGCGCAGGGCAAAGGAATATCTGGAAGCAAAGCCTGCCCTCTCCGATGAGCTCAGCGCAGCCGAGCGCCGCAAGCGTGCCCAGCTGCAGAGCAAGCCGGTGTACCGCTATGTGGCGCTGGCCATCTTTGTTATGGGCATCGTCTCCGCGGCCTACGGCCTGTATGCCGTTACCACCCACACCGGCGGCTATGGCATCTACTTTGCACTGTTTGGCTTTGCAGCCATCTTCCTGTTCTCCAGCTACAACATGCTGCCCACCGCCCACAACAACCACAGCGCCATCATGAAGCGGGCCGAGAAGGCCGAAACTGCTATGGCAGAATACGTGAAGCACTACCCGAACGGTGCCTTCCCGGTGCCCAGCCATTACGCACATCCCATCGTGCTCAAGCAGATGGCCGATGCCATCGAAGAGGGCCGCGCCGTCACCGTGCCGGAGGCTTTGACTGCCGTGGAAAACCGCCTGAAGTCCCTGAACGCAGATGTGCAGGTGGAACAGGAGGAATACGACGAGGTGGTGGTCATCAAAGCGATGTTCCTGAACCACGATTATCAGTAAAAAGTAAGCAAAGAGGGCTTTTCCTTCGGGAAAGGCCCTTTTGCTTTGCCTAACTTCTTGCACAGCAGAATCGTTCGTTTTATAATGAAAAAGGAGAGTCTTTACACCCACGAGTGGAGGAAACAGCTATGGATCTGGTCACCCTTGGCAGCACCGGCATCACGGTGAACAAAAATGGCTTCGGCGCACTGCCCATCCAGCGCATCTCGCAGGAAGATGCCGTCTATCTGGCCCGCAAGGCTTACAAGGCAGGCATCCGCTTTTTTGATACCGCCCGCGCCTACACCGACAGCGAGGTGAAGCTGGGCGAAGCCTTTGACGGCATCCGCACGGAAGTGTATATCGCCACCAAAACGGCAGCGCAGAACGCAGAGGACTTCTGGAAGGATCTGCACACCTCACTCACCAACCTGCGCACCGATTACATTGACCTGTACCAGTTCCACAATCCCGCATTCTGCCCGAAGCCCGGCGACGGCTCCGGCCTCTACGAGGCTATGCAGGAGGCCAAAACCAAGGGCATGATCCGGCATATCGGCATCACCAACCACCGCCTGAAGGTGGCCCACGAGGCCATTGACAGCGGTTTGTACGAGACGCTGCAGTTCCCGTTCAGCTATATCTCCGGTGAGCAGGAGCTGGAATTGGTGAACAAGTGCAAGGCGGCAAATATGGGCTTTATCGCCATGAAGGGCCTGTCCGGTGGACTGATCACCAACAGCGCCGCAGCCTATGCCTTTGAGGCGCAGTTCGATGGAGTTCTGCCCATCTGGGGCGTGCAGCGTGAAAGGGAACTGGACGAGTTCCTCTCCTATATCGACAACCCGCCGCGCATGACCGACGACATCCGTGCCGTCATTGAGGGGGATCGTACCGAGCTGTGCGGCGAGTTCTGCCGCGGCTGCGGCTATTGTATGCCCTGCCCGGCAGGCATCGAGATCAACAACTGCGCCCGCATGAGCCTGCTGCTGCGGCGTTCGCCCTCGGCAGAGCATCTCAGCCCCGCAGGTCAGGCCAAGATGAAAAAGATCGAGGGCTGCCTGCACTGCAACCAGTGCAAGGCCAAGTGCCCATATGGTCTGGATACCCCCGCCCTGCTGGCCCGCAACTATGAGGATTACAAGCGCGTTCTGGCCGGTGAAGTAAAAGTTCAGTAACACAAAAGCTCCTGCCCATTCAGACAGGAGCTTTTGTGCTTTATGCGGCAGCTTTTGGCTGCTCAAAAATCCTCATCGATTCCTTATAGCAGTGTGCGAAGTACACGATCTCGGCAAGGGCGGTCAGCGCCCAGCTGCAGGGGTACAGTGCGTACAGCGAGGGAATGGTGTGAAAGTGCGCGAAGATGGTGTATACCCAGATCACCCGGAACACGCAGGAACCCATTACCACAATAATGGTGGGCACCACAGTCTTGCCAAGTCCGCGGGAAGCGGCGATGGTGCAATCCATAAAGGCGGAGATGCAGTAGGCAAAGCCCATCACGCCCACGCGCTTCATGCCGGCATCAATGACGGCGCTCTCGGTGGTGAACAGGGCAAGGAAGGTGCGGCCAAAGAGGAACAGGCTTCCGCCCAGGATCAGGCCCACACCAAAGGAGTAGGCCAGACTGATGAAATAACTCTTCTTTACGCGGTCCGGCTTGCCAGCGCCGTAGTTCTGGCTCATAAAGCTTGCACAGGCCATATAGAATGCGGCCATGCAGTCGTAGATCATGGCATCGGCATTGGCGGCGGCGCTGTTGCCCTTGACCATGAGAGAGTCGAAGGAGTTGACCCCTGCCTGAATGAACAGGTTTGCAATGGCGAAAATGGCATTCTGGAAACCGGCCGGAAGACCAAGGCCCAGAATGCTCTTTGTTGTGGCGGGGTCCAGATGCAGCTTTTTGGTGTCCAGCACGTAGCAGTCCTGCACTTTGGTCAAAGCGTGCAGGATCAGCCCGGCAGAGACGCACTGCGAAATGGCACTGGCCAGCGCCACGCCCATGACGCTTAACTGGCACACGATGACAAAGAACAGGTTCAGTGCAATGTTCAGTGCACCCGCAATGGACAGGTACATCAGCGGCTTTTTGGTGTCGCCGATGGCGCTGAACACAGCGTTGCCGAAGTTGTACAAGGCCAGAGCGGGCATACCAAGGAAGTACACCCGCAGGTACAGGATGGCACCGGGCAGCAGGTCGTCCTTGGTGTTCAGCAGCCGCAGCATGAAGGGGGAACCCAGCAGGCCGACGAACAGCAGCACCACACCCGCGATCAGGCTGACGATGGCGGCGGAGTGGACAGTCTTTTCCACATCGTGCTCGTGCCGTGCACCGTAGAAGCGGGCCACCAGCACGTTGATGCCGCCGCTCAAGCCGATCAGGAAGCCGGTGAACAGGCTGACGAGGATGCTGGTGGAACCCACCGCGCCCAGCGCTGTAGAGCCTGCAAACCGGCCTACCACGGCCACGTCCGACATGTTGAACAGCACCTGCAGCAGGTTGGAAAGCGCCAGCGGCAGACTGACCAGAAAGATCTGTTTGGCCAGAGGGCCTTCGGTCAGTGTTATGGTATTTGATTTCATGTTCTCTTTTTATCCTTTAACCTAAACCGTGCCCGCGCACACCGGGGCACACCCTCTATTATATGGGCCGCTGCGGCTTTTGCAAGATAGCATCGACATTTCCTATTTGATTTTTTTGTGTGGCTGTGCTATACTACTTTACACCGATGAAATAAATATGTGCGATCGTAGCTCAGCTGGATAGAGCGTTCGGCTCCGACCCGGAAGGCCAGAGGTTCGAATCCTCCCGGTCGCACCAAGAATCCCCGACACACTTTCGTGTGCCGGGGATTCTTTTTGTGCGACCGGGAGGATTCGAGCTATCCCTTTTTGTTTTTCATCCAGATGCGGTACAGTCCGTCTGTGATAAGGGTCTCCCGGTATAGAATGGGGGTGCGGCAGGCTTCCCGGATGGCAGCGGGCAGGCTGCCGGTGGCGTAGAAGGCGGTCTGCGGGCCAAGCTCGGCACAAAAACGCTCAGCCAGACCGTCCAGCAGGCTGGCGGTGCCCAGCACAAAGCCGTTCTGCAGGCAGGAAGAGGTGCTCTTGCCCAGAATGGATGCAGGAGCCTTTGCGGCAAGGTCGATCTGCGGCAGCTGAGCGGTGTTCTTTACCAGTGCGCTCAGCGAGAGCTGCGGCCCGGGTAGGATCACCCCGCCCACAAGCTCCTGCTTGGCATTGACTGCCATCATGGAGATAGCGGTATCGGCAGAGATCACCACCAGCGGCCCGGAACACTCTGCCAGTGCAGCAACAGCACCGCATAAAAGCTCGGCACCCAGCTGGGCGGGGTTGTCCAGCCGAAGCTTGATGCCGCTTTTCAGGCCGGGGCCGACCGTCAGGATGCGCGCATTGCAGAGGATACGCAAAGCGGAAAGAACCCGGCCGCTCAGCACGGGCACTACACTGCCCAGAATACCGCCTTCAATTTGTGCCGGCGAAGCACCGTGCAGAGAGAGCAGATTCACCAGACGGATGGCGTATTCGTCCACCGTTGCGGCGGTATCAGAGTGCAGCCGTCCACAAAAACGCAGAGTATCCTGCTCGTAGCCGCCCACGGTGATGTGGGTGTTGCCAATGTTGACGGTGAGTATCATAAACAAAGCCCTCCTCTGCAGCGCAATATAATGTATATATAATATAATAGCGCACCCGAATAGCGCGCCCGCCGTGGATGTTGACACAGGACATGGCGCTTCTCCCTTATAGAATAAGTATAGCTATATAACACAGGATACGGGGATGACTCCATAATACGTTCTGTGCACTGTCTTGTCAAGAAAAAAGGCACGTCCTGAAACGGGTGAAAAACAGGGAGAGCCTTTATACTGCAAAGAAATTGGAAAAAATCTGTCAAAAAGTGTTGACAAGGAGGCGGGGGTGTGGTATTATACTTGAGCGCCAAGCGCTGAGGCAAAAGAATGACTTCCGAAGCCACAGCAGGAAGCCCTTGAAAAGAACCAATAGACGCTGAAAAGTTCCAGTTTGTTCTGAGAAACTTCTTGGAGGTCCAAGTTCAGAAAGTTCAAAAGCTTCTAAAAAATAAGGCTTGACAAAAAACCGCTTCGGTGGTAAAATAAACAGGTCGTCAGCCGCAAGGCTGAGGCGCTACAGGACCTTGAAAATTGAACAATATCGAAAAACTTGTAAGGAACCTTTTAAGTGTTTGGAAAAACACTAAAAACAATTCCAAAAGTAATTCACACAGGACGCAAGCGATTGCGTGCTGAGCGAACAAGATTTAACACTTTTAAGTGATAAATATCATTTATAAAGAGTTTGATCCTGGCTCAGGACGAACGCTGGCGGCGCGCCTAACACATGCAAGTCGAACGAGTGAGAGAGAGCTTGCTTTCTCGAGCGAGTGGCGAACGGGTGAGTAACGCGTGAGGAACCTGCCTCAAAGAGGGGGACAACAGTTGGAAACGACTGCTAATACCGCATAAGCCCACGGGTCGGCATCGACCAGAGGGAAAAGGAGCAATCCGCTTTGAGATGGCCTCGCGTCCGATTAGCTAGTTGGTGAGGTAACGGCCCACCAAGGCGACGATCGGTAGCCGGACTGAGAGGTTGAACGGCCACATTGGGACTGAGACACGGCCCAGACTCCTACGGGAGGCAGCAGTGGGAATATTGCACAATGGGGGAAACCCTGATGCAGCGACGCCGCGTGGAGGAAGAAGGTCTTCGGATTGTAAACTCCTGTTGTTGGGGAAGATAATGACGGTACCCAACAAGGAAGTGACGGCTAACTACGTGCCAGCAGCCGCGGTAAAACGTAGGTCACAAGCGTTGTCCGGAATTACTGGGTGTAAAGGGGCGCAGGCGGGAAGACAAGTTGGAAGTGAAATCTATGGGCTCAACCCATAAACTGCTTTCAAAACTGTTTTTCTTGAGTAGTGCAGAGGTAGGCGGAATTCCCGGTGTAGCGGTGGAATGCGTAGATATCGGGAGGAACACCAGTGGCGAAGGCGGCCTACTGGGCACCAACTGACGCTGAGGCTCGAAAGTGTGGGTAGCAAACAGGATTAGATACCCTGGTAGTCCACACCGTAAACGATGATTACTAGGTGTTGGAGGATTGACCCCTTCAGTGCCGCAGTTAACACAATAAGTAATCCACCTGGGGAGTACGACCGCAAGGTTGAAACTCAAAGGAATTGACGGGGGCCCGCACAAGCAGTGGAGTATGTGGTTTAATTCGACGCAACGCGAAGAACCTTACCAAGTCTTGACATCCCTTGACAGGCATAGAAATATGTTTTCTCTTCGGAGCAAGGAGACAGGTGGTGCATGGTTGTCGTCAGCTCGTGTCGTGAGATGTTGGGTTAAGTCCCGCAACGAGCGCAACCCTTATGGTCAGTTACTACGCAAGAGGACTCTGGCCAGACTGCCGTTGACAAAACGGAGGAAGGTGGGGATGACGTCAAATCATCATGCCCTTTATGACTTGGGCTACACACGTACTACAATGGCGTTAAACAAAGAGAAGCGAGACCGCGAGGTGGAGCAAAACTCAGAAACAACGTCCCAGTTCGGACTGCAGGCTGCAACTCGCCTGCACGAAGTCGGAATTGCTAGTAATCGTGGATCAGCATGCCACGGTGAATACGTTCCCGGGCCTTGTACACACCGCCCGTCACACCATGAGAGCCGGGGGGACCCGAAGTCGGTAGTCTAACCGCAAGGAGGACGCCGCCGAAGGTAAAACTGGTGATTGGGGTGAAGTCGTAACAAGGTAGCCGTAGGAGAACCTGCGGCTGGATCACCTCCTTTCTAAGGAGTCAGGCGAAAGAGCGACATCGAAGATGGAGATCTTTCGGACAGGTAACAAACAAGCAGAGTAGATATTGTTCGATTTTGAGGGCCCTGAAAAGGACACTCAAAGACGTACCTTGAAAACTGAATAATAACTGCGAAACAAAGATTATAGTAAGTTCTTTTTTAAGAAATATTACAATTTCAAAAGGAAGGGTAACAATAATCTTCGTTGGCAAGAGAGAATCAAGAGGATACCAAATGTTCCAAGAGAACGTTTGAAAGGTCAAGCGAACAAGGGCGCAGGGCGAATGCCTTGGCACTGGGAGCCGATGAAAGACGTGATAAGCTGCGATAAGCTTCGGGGAGCTGCAAATAAGCATTGATCCGGAGATTTCTGAATGAGGAAACTCACCTGGGTTCATACTCAGGTACGTTATACTGAACTTCAAAATAGGTATATCGAGGGAACCGCCTGAACTGAAACATCTAAGTAGGGCGAGGAAGAGACATCAAACGAGATTCCGTAAGTAGTGGCGAGCGAACGCGGAAGAGGGCAAACCGAGGTAGAAATACTTGCGGGGTACGGAGCTGCATTTAGGACTTAAGTTGTTAACCGAACGGCATGGGAAGGCCGGTCAGAGAGTGTGAGAACCACGTAGGTGAAAACGACAAGAGCTGAGCGAATTCCAGAGTACGGCCAGACACGTGAAACCTGGTCGGAATATGGGGGGACCACCCTCCAACCCTAAATACTACCCAGTGACCGATAGCGTATAGTACTGTGAAGGAAAGGTGAAAAGCACCCCGGGAGGGGAGTGAAAAAGAACCTGAAACCCTGTGCCTACAAGCACCTAGAGCACGTCAAAGTGTGATAGGGTACTTTTTGTAGAACGGTCCGGCGAGCGATTGTATGCAGCAAGGTTAAGGACTTAAGGTCTGGAGCCGAAGCGAAAGCGAGTTTGAAAAGGGCGTTAAGTTGCATATAATGGGCCCGAAACCGGGTGACCTACCCATGGTCAGGTTGAAGTGGAAGTAAAATTCCATGGAGGACCGAACCGACCTCCGTTGAAAAGGCGGCGGATGAACTGTGGGTAGCGGAGAAATTCCAATCGAACCCGGAGATAGCTGGTTCTCCCCGAAATAGTTTTAGGACTAGCCTCAAGTTAGATACCTGGAGGTAAAGCACTGAATAGCCTAGCGGCCGAGAGGTTAGCGAAGCTTATCAAACTCAGAATGCCAGAGTATTGATGCTTGGGAGTCAGACAGTGTCAGATAAATGTCATTGTCAAAAGGGAAACAGCCCAGATCTACAGCTAAGGTCCCAAAGTCGGGTTAAGTGGAAAACGATGTGAAGATACGTAGACAACCAGGATGTTGGCTCAGAAGCAGCCACTCATTCAAAGAGTGCGTAATAGCTCACTGGTCGAGCGTCTTTGCGCGGAGAATTTAACGGGGCTAAACCTGACACCGAAGCTTAGGCAGCATGTTTACATGCTGGGTAGGGGAGCGTTGTATACGCGGTGAAACAGTAGCGCAAGCGGCTGTGGAGTGTATAGAAGTGAGAATGCCGGAATGAGTAGCGCGAATGCAGTGAGAATCTGCATGGCCGAAAGCCTCAGGTTTCTGGAGGAAGGTTCGTCCGCTCCAGGTTAGTCAGGAGCTAAGGTGAGGCCTAACAGCGTAGCCGATGCACAGACGGTAGAGATTCCGTCACCACCAAAGAGTTAAACACAGGGACACATATGAAGTCTCGGAGCCGGGTGTTGGTTCCGGTAGCGATCGAGGGAAGTTAGTACCGAAGTCCGGGATGGAAGATGGCGAGAAAAGCTGTGTGAATTTCTGCGGTGCCCGTACCGCAAACCGACACAGGTAGGTAGGAAGAAGATTCTAAGGCCAACGGGAGAAGGGTTGTTAAGGAACTCGGCAAATTGACCCCGTAACTTCGGGAGAAGGGGTGCTGCAGCAATGCAGCCGCAGAGAATCGGCCCAAGCAACTGTTTACCAAAAACACAGGTTTGTGCTAAATCGAAAGATGACGTATACGAGCTGACGCCTGCCCGGTGCTGGAAGGTTAAGAGGAGATGTGCAAGCATTGAATCGAAGCCCCAGTGAACGGCGGCCGTAACTATAACGGTCCTAAGGTAGCGAAATTCCTTGTCAGGTAAGTTCTGACCCGCATGAAAGGCGTAATGATTTGGGCACTGTCTCAACAGCCCGCCCGGCGAAATTGTAGTACCGGTGAAGATGCCGGTTACCCGCGACAAGACGGAAAGACCCCATGGAGCTTTACTGTAGCCTAATATTGGGTTTCGATGTTGCATGCACAGGATAGATGGGACACTGGGAAGCAGGTGCTTTGGCGCTTGTGGAGTGGCCGTTGGGATACCATCCTTGCGATATTGGAATTCTAACCTGCGCCTTTGAATCAAGGCGGGGGACATTGTTAGGTGGGCAGTTTGACTGGGGCGGTCGCCTCCTAAAGAGTAACGGAGGCGTTCAAAGGTTCGCTCAGCTTGAACGGAAATCAAGCAAAGAGTGCAAACGCAGAAGCGAGCCTAACTGCGAGACTGACGGGTCGAGCAGTAACGAAAGTTGGAGTTAGTGATCCGGTGGTATGTGAGTGGAAATGCCATCGCTCAACGGATAAAAGTTACCCTGGGGATAACAGGCTGATCTCCCCCAAGAGTCCACATCGACGGGGAGGTTTGGCACCTCGATGTCGGCTCATCGCATCCTGGGGCTGTATTCGGTCCCAAGGGTTTGGCTGTTCGCCAATTAAAGCGGTACGCGAGCTGGGTTCAGAACGTCGTGAGACAGTTCGGTCCCTATCTGTCGTGGGCGCAGGATATTTGATGGGAGCTGTTCCTAGTACGAGAGGACCGGAGCGGACGTACCTCTGGCGCACCAGTTGTTCTGCCAAGAGCATAGCTGGGCAACTATGTACGGATCGGATAAACGCTGAAAGCATCTAAGCGTGAAGCCGACCCAAAGATAAGATATCCCATTGTTTCAAACAAGTAAGACCCCTTGAAGACTACAAGGTTGATAGGCACGATGTGTAAGTGGAGCGATCCATTCAGCAAGCGTGTACTAATAGGTCGAGGGCTTGACCACAATTCGCTTGAGACTCTGAGAGTCAACGAAAAAATGTAAGCAGTGATTATTCAGTTTTGAAGGCACGTCCTTCTAAGAAACACTGGACAAAGTATGACAAACATGTTATACTGGTTCAGTCAGATCGGTCGGTGTCGATGACGGTGAGGTTCCACCTGTTCCCATTCCGAACACAGAAGTTAAGCTCACTTGTGCCGAAGATAGTTCGCTGGAAACGGCGCGTGAAAATAGGTAGTCGCCGACTTGAGTTATCAGAATGAAGAAACCGCATTCTGATAATATGCACCTCTAGCTCAGTTGGTAGAGCAACTGACTCTTAATCAGTGGGCCCAGGGTTCGAGTCCCTGGAGGTGCACCAGATTTTGAACGTCAAATCGTAAGATTTGGCGTTTTTTTGTTATGTAACCCCGAAGAATCGGGGCTTGCACGGTCAATGCACGGTTTTGCACGGTTGGTGTTTTCATAGGAATCCTCTGCATGGGCTGGAATTACTTTGAAATGCGTGGTAAATTTTGCATTAGGTCAGCAGAGAGCCAGACGGAGCTGCGCCTTTATTTCGGGTCTGCATTCTTCAGAAGTTCCAGCAGAGCAGTCGTAGAGATGGTCGGTTCGCCTGCGGCGGGCACAGCCTGCGGGCTGGGGCTTTCCTGTTTGGCATAGAACCCTTCCTCAAACTTCTTGCCCAGTTCTACACGAGAGGACTGCTGGATATGCGCATAGGTGTTCACCAGCATATCCCGCCGTAGCGTGTCCTGTGGTGCCCTGAACGGCCTTCACATCGCCGCCGGAGATCATCAGCTGATAAGTCGCACTGGAATGCCGCAGACCGTGAAAGACGATGCGGGAAACTCCGGTGTGCGTTCTGCCATTCGGGATCTGATGCCGGGCACAAACTGGAAGGGAAAGCAGAATAAGTAAAGACGGGGTGCTGTGCATTTGTGCAGCACCCGTCTTTTTTGTGTTCATCTGCGCCCGGCTTATAGAGCAGCTCAAATAGGGTGCTTCCGGATGGCGGCAACCACCTCATCCAGGCGGGTCGCGCAGAAATTCTGGCAGCATAGAGTTTGTGCCGATAGAAATTTTGCGTACAGTAGATTTTGGAAATCTTCTTTGATGCCGCGATGCCGCAAATCGTAGGCGGTGCCCATGGTTAGATAGATCTCGTCCTGCGGCAGAAGATCAATAAAATTGCGATAATAAACTATTCGCCCAGATGCCAGATGTCGCGGTTGTACTCGGCAATGGTGCGGTCGGAGGAGAACATGCCCGCTTTGGCAATGTTCACCAGACACTTGCGCCGCCAGCCTTTCGGGTCGCAGGCGTAATCGCTGAGGGCCTGCCCCTTGCGCACAACATAGGCGTTGAAGTCCGGCAGGGTCTGGAACCAGTCTTTATGGATCAGCTCGTTGTGCAGGCGGGTCAGGTTTTCGGCGTGACCGGCGGCCAGCATCTCCGGGCCGGTGAGGAAGTTGATGGCGCGGCGGATGTTGACATCGCCCTCCACCCACTGGGCGGGGTCGTAGTCGCCCACGGCGTAGCGGTGGATGACCTGATCGGAGGTCTGACCGAAGATATAGATATTCTCCTCGCCCACCTGCTGGCTGATCTCCACATTGGCACCGTCCATGGTGCCCAGCGTCAGCGCGCCGTTCAGCATGAACTTCATGTTGCCGGTGCCGGAAGCTTCCTTGGAGGCAAGGCTGATCTGCTCGGACAGGTCGCAGGCGGGGATCAGCTTTTCGGCGGCGGTAACGTTGTAGTTCTCCACGAACACCACCTGCAGCCACTTGGACACTTCCGGGTCTGCGGCAATGACCTTGGACAGGGTCAGCAGCGCATGGATGATGTCCTTTGCAATGGTGTAGGCAGGTGCCGCCTTGGCACCGAAGATGCTCACCAGCGGAGCAGCGGGCAGGTGCCCGGCCTTGATCTCGTAGTACTGATGGATGAGGTACAGCAGGTTCAGCTGCTGGCGCTTGTACTCGTGCAGGCGCTTGGACTGGATGTCGAACACAGCATCGGTGTTCACGCTCACCTTCTGGGTGCGCAGCAGCCAGTCTGCCAGTGCTTCCTTGTTGGCCTTTTTCACGGCGGTCAGCTGCTCCAGCACAGCTTCGTCGTCAGCAAAAGCCAGCAGCTTTTCCAGCTCGGCGGCATCCTTACGGAAGCCGGAGCCGATGTGCTGTTCCAGCGCGGCGGTCAGGCGGGGGTCGCATTCCAGTAGCCAGCGGCGGAAGGTGATGCCGTTGGTCTTATTGTTGAACTTTTCCGGGTACAGCTCGTAAAAGCCGTGCAGCTCGGATTTTTTCAAAATCTCGGTGTGCAGCGCCGCCACGCCGTTGGTGGAGTGGGTGAAGTGGATGTCCATGTGGGCCATGTGCACCCGGTCGTCCTTGTCGATGATGGCAAGGCTCTCGTCCTTGGTGCGGGTGCGGGCCAGTGCGTCCAGCTTTTCGATAATGGGCATCAGCTGGGGCACCACGGCATCCAGATAGGCGCGGGGCCACTTTTCCAGCGCTTCGGCCAGAATGGTGTGGTTGGTGTAGGCGCAGGTCTTTGTGACGATCTTTACGGCTTCCTCAAATTCGATGCCCTTTTCGCCCAGCAGCCGGATCAGCTCCGGGATGACCATGCTGGGGTGGGTGTCGTTGATCTGGATGGCGGCGTAGTCGGCCAGATCATGGTAATCGCAGCCCCGGGCGGCACACTCGGCCAGAATGAGCTGGGCACCGGCAGAGACCATCAGGTACTGCTGGTACACCCGCAGGCGGCGGCCTGCCTCATCGGAATCGTCCGGGTAGAGGAAGAGGGTCAGGTTCTTGTCGATGGCAGTTTTATCGAAGGCAATGCCGTCATGGACGATGCTCTCATCGATGGTGTCAAGGTCAAACAGGTTCAGGGTGTTGGTGCGGCCCTCGTAGCCGGTGACCGCCAGCTTGTACAGCCGGGCAGTGTACTCCTTGCCCGCCAGCTCCACCGGGTAGGTGATGTCGGTCTTTTCGGCCCAGCTGTGGGCGGTGAGCCACGGGTCGGGCTTTTCGTTCTGCACGCCGTCCTCAAAGGACTGATGGAACAGGCCGAAGTGATACCGCAGGCCCACGCCGTCGCCGGGCAGGTTCAGCGTTGCCAGAGAGTCGAGGAAGCAGGCCGCCAGACGGCCCAGACCGCCGTTGCCCAGAGAAGGTTCCGGCTCCACCTCTTCGATATCGGAAAGGCTCTTGCCGACGGCAGCCAGTGCATCGCGGGCTTCATCGTACAGTCCCAGATTGATGAGGTTGTTGGACAGCAGCTTGCCGATGAGAAATTCGGCGCTGATATAGTACAGCTTGCGGCCGGTGACCGGCTGCACACGGTCGGCGCTCTTCTGCCGGACGAGTTCCAGCAGCGCGAGATACAGCTCCTGATTCGTGCAGTCTGCCAGCGGCTTGCCCGTGAGACCCTGTAACGTTTCGGTAAAGCTCATAAATGCATCCTCCTTTGTTAGGGTGTATCTGAAAAGTCGAAAAATTAGTCTATTTCTACAAGCACAGCCGGATCTTGCGTGAAACAGCCTTAGATCCCGTTTGTGCTTGCGAAATATTCGTCATTTTCTTTGTTTTCAAATACACCTTGCGGAAAACAGGTTTGACATCTGTACTTCCAGATATACCACATAAAACAATCAAAATCTTGCCTAAAAAGCGCAGACTGTGGTACAATCCTATCATCGGGAGGTGAAACGATGCAAAATCAGGCATCTTTGCAGGAGACCAAGCAGCATGGTGCCGTGCGGTTTCCCTTCAATCTGTATCCCTGCACCATTCCGGGGGACTTTCCGCAGGTGGCGCTCCACTGGCAGGAGAGCATGGAGCTGGTCTTTGTCAAGCGGGGCACAGGACTGGTGCAGGTGGGCGCTGAGAGCTGCCCGGCCCGCATGGGGGACATCTTTATTTTTACGCCCGGCACCCTCCATGCCCTGCGGCAGGCCGAAGGGCAGTGCATGGAATACGAAAATATCATTTTTGAGCTGGAGCTTCTGGGCGGCGCAGAGGACCTTTGTGCCGAGAAATATCTGCTTCCGCTGCAAAGCGGGCGCTTGTCGCTGCCTGCGCGGCTGACCCCGAACGATTTGTGCTATCTGCAGGCCGCCGCCTGCCTGCGGGAGGTGGAGGATGCCAACCGCGCCAAGCTCCCCGGCTACGAGCTGCAGGTCAAGGGGGCATTGCTGCGGTTTCTTGCCCTGCTCCTTGCACAGGGCCGGCAGCGGCTTGCCGCCGAGACAGCCGACACCCAGCGGCTGAAAACGCTCCTGCAATGGCTCTCGGCCCATTATACCGAGGAACTCCGGGTCGCCGATGCCGCCGGGGTCTGCTCCTTCAGTGCCAGCCACTTCATGCGGTGGTTCCGGCAGATGACCGGGCAGAGCTTTGTGGCCTTTCTGAACGAGTACCGGCTCAACGCCGCCGCCGAAGCGCTGCAGGCCACGGATGAGACGGTTCTGACCATCGCTTCCCGGTGCGGGTTTGAGAACCTCTCCTATTTTAACCGGGCGTTCAAGGCGCACTTCGGCATGACACCCCGGGAGTACCGGAAAAAATAAGCAAAACGAGGCCGTTCTGCCTCTCTGGAAAAGAGAGGGAACGGCCTCGTTTTTTGCACATCAGATCTCCGGCGGCGGGCAGCAGCTCTCCCGTTGGATGAGCCGGTGCGGCACGATGATCTTGGCTGCCAGAAGATTCGGGTTCTCGATGTGGTTGATCGAGCTGTTCCGTGCCGTGGAGCAGGCATTGGGCAAGCGGGAGATCATTGCGGAGGATCTTGGTTATATGAGCGAGACGGTCCGTCAGCTGGTGCGGGACAGCGGCTTCCCCGGCATGAAGGTGCTGGAATTTGCCTTTGACTCCCGCGACACCGGCAGTGCCAGCGACTATCTGCCCCACAACTACCCGGTGAACAGCGTGGCCTATACCGGCACCCACGACAACGAGACGCTGGTATCGTGGTATCAGACTGTCACCGATGCCGAGCGCGCCATGGTGCGGGACTATCTGTACGACTACGCCACCCCGGAGGAGCAGCTCTATAAAAGCATGATCGCACTGATCCTGCGCAGCGCAGCGGCGGCCTGCATCGTTCCCATGCAGGACTGGCTGGGGCTGGACAACTCTGCCCGCATCAACAAACCCTCCACCGTGGGCCAGAACTGGCGCTGGCGGCTGAAAAAGACCCAGCTGACAAAGAAGCTTCAAAAGGAGATCTGCCAGCTGACCACCCGCTACGGCAGGATGAACTGGGCGTGACAGGATAGTGTTCTGGACTTGATTTTGGAAAGTTTATTGCAGAATGGTGGCAGAAGTGATACTTGTTCAAAAATAAAAACGACAAAGAACAAATAAAAAAGTACAGAATATGGATCGGAACGCGTCTTTTTTTGTTACCCTGCAAGGCAAGGCGGCTTTGAGGGAGAGATGAAACAGGAAAAGGGGAATGGTCATATCCGGCCGTGCACCCCCACTTGGCCGGTGATGGCCACCAGCGGCGCACCGTCCGGATAGGAGTGCGCGAGGCGCACCACAAAAAAGCACGAAGCAGCAATGCTTGGTGCTTTTTCTTTTTGACATGTGCCGCGGGATGCTTTATAATAAGAATGATTTCAGATGTCTGCGGGGCGGTGCGCCCTGCGGTAAAATTACGGCAAGCAAAAAAGGGAACTGCTATGAGAGAAGAAAAGGCCAGCGCATTGCCGCTGCTGCTGGACGTGCGCAGAATGGACGAAAATAACCGGGCTTACGCCTACCGTATGCTGCGCAAAAATATTATGACCTTGCAGCTGCAGCCGGGCTGTCAGCTGAGCGAGGCCGAACTGTGCGAACAGCTGGCCATGAGCCGCACACCGGTACACGAAGCGCTGATGATGCTGAAAAGCGAGTGGCTTGTGGATGTTCTGCCGCAGCGCGGCAGCATTGTGTCCAAGATCAGCGTTCCATACCTGAACGAAGGCTTTGCTATGCGCCGCATTCTGGAACCGGCGCTGCTGCGCGGGCTGGCCGGAAAGCTGACAAGGGAACAGCTGAACGAATTTCAGGAACTGCTGAACCGGCAGAACGAAGACCTTTATCTGGATCAGGATGCAGCAGATGACTTCTTCATCTCGCTGGATAACGACTTCCACAGGCTTTTGTACCACGATTCCGGCTACGACCGCATCTGGGAGGCCATGCACAACGTTACTTCCCATATGGACCGTGTGCGGTATCTGGACTCGGCCCTTTGCCGGGGAAATATTGCCTCGGTGCAGAAAGAGCACGAGCAGATCTTTGGCTACCTGCGGGACGGCCTGCCGCTGGACGTGGACGTAGAAGCCCTGTTTGAGCATCACCTTGGCATGTACCGCGAGAATTTCCAGAAGATATTGGAACGGTTCCCGGATTTCTTTGTACGGACATAAACCAAAAAGAGCACCCGCTGCTGACCCTTACAAGGCCATGGCAGGGGGTGCTTTTTTGGTTCAATACGGATACGGCTTTACGCCGGGCTGCGGATATCAATTTACGACGGCAGTGTTTCTGATGGATTTTGCACCAGAAATGCTGCTTTTTCTGTTCAAAACCCGGAAAAACAGCAGTTTGTGCTCTTGAATTGCCCGAAAAGCTTGCAGGAATGCAGGTTTTTGTGGTAATATTTAAGATATGTTCCCGTTGAGGGGAAGAAAGAGAGGGGTAATCAAATGATCAATATCTGCATCATTGCCACCATTGTGATCTATCTGGTGGGAATGCTGCTGGTTGGCTTTGCCTACAGCAAATCCAACGAGGACAGCAGCGATTTCTACCTCGGCGGCCGCACGATGGGCCCGCTGGTCACGGCTATGAGCGCCGAAGCCAGCGATATGTCCAGCTGGCTGCTGATGGGTATGCCGGGCCTTGCATATCTCACCGGCATCGCGTCGCCGGGCTGGACGGCCATCGGCCTTGCTGTGGGCACATGGCTCAACTGGCTCATCGTGGCCCGCCGCCTGCGCCGCTACTCGGCCAATCTGGATGCCATCACGGTGCCGCAGTTCCTTTCCCTGCGGTTCCATGACCAGCGCAACCTGCTCAACGCGCTGGGCGCGGTCATTATCATCGTGTTCTTCATCCCGTACACCGCTTCCGGCTTTGCCGCCTGCGGCAAGCTGTTCAACAGCCTGTTTGGCGTGGATTACATGGCGGCCATGATCCTGTCCGCTGTGGTCATTGTGGGCTACACCATCATGGGCGGCTTCCGCGCTGTGTCTACCACCGACCTGATCCAGTCCATCGTCATGAGCATGGCGCTGATCGCGGTGCTGGTGTATGGCGTCAACGTGGCAGGCGGCTGGGACGTGGTTCTGGACAACGCCCGCAGCCTGCCCGGCTACCTGACCATGGCTGCAAGCCACAATGTAGCCGACAACTCCGCTACCTCCTACAGCATGCTGGACATTGCGTCCACGCTGGCATGGGGTCTGGGCTACTTCGGCATGCCCCACATCCTGCTGCGCTTCATGGCCATTGAGGACGAAAAGAAGCTGGTGCTCAGCCGCCGCATTGCAAGCGTGTGGGTGGTCATTGCCATGACCGCTTCCATCGTCATCGGCATGGTGGGTCTGGGCATGACCAAGGCGGGCGCACTGGAGTTCCTGAGCGGTTCTTCCAGCGAGACCCTGATCGTGCGCGTGGCCAGCCTGATCGCTCAGCACGGCGTGCTGGCAGCCATTCTGGCAGGCCTGATCCTTGCCGGCATCCTTGCCGCTACCATGTCCACCGCCGACAGCCAGATGCTGGCAGCGGCCTCCAGCGTATCCCAGAACATCCTGCAGGAGTTCGGCCACATGAAGCTGACCGAGAAGCAGAGCCTGTTCGCTGCCCGCCTGACCATCATCTGCATCAGCGTGGTGGGCGTGGTGCTGGCCCGCGACCCCAACTCCAGCGTGTTCGGCATCGTCAGCTTTGCATGGGCCGGCTTCGGCGGCTCCTTTGGCGCGGTGGTGCTGTGCTCCCTGTTCTGGAAGCGCTGCAACTGGCAGGGCGCACTGGCCGGTATGCTCTCCGGCGGCCTGATGGTCTTTGTATGGAAGTACATCATCAGCCCGCTGGGCGGCGTGTTTGGCATCTACGAGCTGCTGCCTGCCTTCCTGATGTCTCTGGTGGTCTGTGTTGTGGTGAGCCTTGTCACCCCGGCACCCTCGGCAGAAATCGAGGCAGAGTTCGACGCTGCCAAGTAAAAACGATTTAAAATGCCCTCCGCTGTGCTCTGGGCATAGCAGCGGAAAAATGATTGATCCTTATGCAAAAGAGCAAAGCCGGCGGGCTTTGCTCTTTTGCTTTTTCACGGGTGGGGACGGAGAGGGAAGTGATATTTAATTCAAAAGGATCAACCATGCTTCGCAGCATGGAAGCAGAAATCCAAAACAGAAAAAGAACAGAAGATCCAGCACGAGCCGCATCAGACGGGTAAGCGGCGTGCCGAAAGACATGGCATGAATGATAAAAAGATTCACCTCACCCCAGCGCCGGTAGTAACCGGTTTGCTCAAAATTGTTCCAGAGCTCAAGAGATAGAAATTCAAATCCGGCAAACAATGGAAAAATGACCAGAGAAGACATCCAGCCGTCAGCCTGAAGCGAACCATCGCTGAGAGTCTGCCAGTGCACAGCCAATCTGCCTGGACAGGCAAAAATTCCCCACAGGGCAAGTGCAATGCTTAGTGCAAGAAGAGCAGTACGCACAGAATGCCAGTCTACAGTGTGTTGGCGGCGCAGCATGGTGAAAAAATCTTCCAGAGGAACGGGAGGAGTGGCATCTTTTTGACGGGAGTCATGACAGTGCATCAGGTCAGCGAGGGTCAGGCCCAGCACATCGGCCAGCGGCTCCAGCGTGTTGATGTCTGGCAGCCCGATGCCGCGTTCCCAGCGGCTGACAGCTTTATCCGTAACGTGAAGCTGCTGAGCCAGTTCGGCCTGCGTCATGTTCCGCTCCCGGCGCACTTGTGCAAGGAATGCACCAAATTCTTTTGCATCCATTCTGCTCACATCCTTTTCCACAGGATAACACAGAAATGTGGAAAACACAACCGACGGAGCGTTTACCTGCCAGTCTGCAAAACAAAAAGGACGTGCTCCCTTGCGGGAACACGTCCTTTTTTATCGCTTCAGTATCAGGCGGAGATCAGCTTACAGCTGGGGGCCGGCAGAGACCAGAGCCTTGCCGTGCTCGTTGCCCTCGTACTTCTTGAAGTTCTTGATGAAGCGGCTTGCCAGATCCTTGGCCTTCTCTTCCCACTGGGAAGCGTCAGCATAGGTGTCGCGAGGATCCAGAATGCCGGTGTCCACGCCGTTCAGCACGGTGGGAACCTCGAAGTCGAAGTAGGGGATCTTCTTGGTGGGCACATTGTTGATGTCGCCGTTCAGGATGGCGTCGATGATGCCGCGGGTATCCTTGATGGAGATGCGCTTGCCGGTGCCGTTCCAGCCGGTGTTGACCAGATAAGCCTTAGCGCCGCTCTTCTGCATCTTCTTGACCAGCTCCTCAGCATACTTGGTGGGGTGCAGCTCCAGGAAGGCCTGGCCGAAGCATGCAGAGAAGGTGGGGGTGGGCTCGGTGATGCCGCGCTCGGTGCCTGCCAGCTTTGCAGTGAAGCCGGACAGGAAATAGTACTGGGTCTGCTCGGGGCTCAGGATGGAGACCGGGGGCAGAACGCCGAATGCGTCAGCAGACAGGAAGATGACATTCTTTGCAGCGGGTGCAGAAGAAATGGGGCGGACGATGTTCTTGATGTGGTTGATGGGGTAGGACACACGGGTGTTCTCGGTAACGCTCTTATCAGCGAAATCGATGTGGCCCTCAGCATCCAGAGTGACGTTCTCCAGCAGAGCGTTGCGCTTGATGGCGTTGTAGATATCGGGCTCGGAGTCCTTATCCAGGTTGATGACCTTTGCGTAGCAGCCGCCCTCGAAGTTGAACACGCCGTTGTCGTCCCAGCCGTGCTCGTCATCGCCGATCAGCAGACGCTTGGGATCGGTGGACAGGGTGGTCTTGCCGGTGCCGGACAGACCGAAGAAGATAGCGGTGTTCTCGCCGTTCAGGTCGGTGTTGGCAGAGCAGTGCATGGAAGCCATGCCCTTCAGCGGCAGGAAGTAGTTCATCATGGAGAACATGCCCTTCTTCATCTCGCCGCCGTACCAAGTGTTCACGATGACCTGCTCCTTGCTGGTGATGTTGAACACAACAGCAGTCTCAGAGTTCAGGCCCAGCTCCTTGTAGTTCTCAACCTTGGCCTTGGATGCGTTGTAGACAACGAAATCGGGCTCAAAGTTCTCCAGCTCCTCAGCGGTGGGCTTGATGAACATGTTGGTGACGAAGTGTGCCTGCCATGCAACTTCCATGACAAAGCGGATGGCCATGCGGGTATCCTTGTTGGCACCGCAGAATGCATCCACCACGTACAGGCGCTTGTTGGACAGCTCCTTCTGAGCAATAGCCTTCACAGCAGCCCATGCTTCCTGAGAAGCGGGGTGGTTGTCGTTCTTGTACTCGTCGGAAGTCCACCACACGGTGTCCTTGGAGTTCTCGTCCATAACGATGAACTTGTCCTTGGGAGAACGGCCGGTGTAGATGCCGGTCATAACGTTCACAGCACCCAGCTCGCTGACCTGGCCCTTTTCGTAGCCTTCCAGACCGGGCTTGGTCTCTTCCTCGAACAGCTGCTCGTAGGAGGGGTTGTACACGATCTCAGTCGTGCCGGTAATGCCATACTTGGTAAGATCCAACTTTGCCATATTCGCTATACCTCTACTTTCGTTTGATCCATACGTCCTGTATAGGGCACAGCGTCTCCCGGCGGGCCGGGCGCTGCGCAGAAGGCTTGCAGTTTGTAAATGCAAATTCTCCTGTATACCATTATACATAAAAGTATCCCGAAATCAATAAACGAATCGTGCTATTTGCAGAAAAGAAACAAATTTCATTAAGAAATTTAACTGCCTGAAACAATTTCAGGAAACAAAAGCAGGGGGCGAAACCTGAAAAAATAAGGTGGAAAGGCAGAAAAACAATTTTTTGGTAAAATTTTAACAAGCTGGGATGCATGAAAAACCGAGCACAAAAACGGCCCTTCCCGCAAAACGGCGCGGCAGGGAAGAGCGGAACAGGATCCACAGCCCGATTTGTGCAAAATTTACGAGATTTTGACGATTTTTATGACAAAGAAGCTTTGCCTGTGGTATACTGTATCTGACAAAAGGACAGCCCCGCTTTTTCTGTGTGCTACATATAAAAAGGAAAAAGATTATGAAGACCATCTACATCCTGCTCACCCGGTCGGGTACCCTGCTTTCAAACCTTGTTTACGCTGTTACCGGTGCAAATTATACCCACGCTTCGCTGGCTTTTGACGAAGACCTGAGCTGCCTGTACAGCTCTACCCGCAAAAACGGCTATACCATGTTCCCGGCAGGGCCCAGCAGGGAATACCTGAACCGGGGTGTGTTCCGTCTGCGGGAGAACGTGCCCTGCGCACTGTATGCGCTGGATGTGAGCGATGAAGCCTACACCCGTGCCCGCCGCCGTGCCGAGCACATGATGGCCCACGGCAGCCTTTACCAGTTCAACGTTATCGGTCTTGCGCTCTGCGGGATGCATATCCGTTGGAAGCGCCGCCGGCACTATTTCTGCTCCCAGTTCGTCAGCGAGGTGCTGGAAAAGAGCGGTGCCATGGAGCTGCCCAAGCACAGCACCCTGATGCACCCGAACGACTACACCCGGCTGGAAGAGCTGCGGTGCGTATACAAGGGTACACTGGCCGGCCTGCCGCAGCGCCAGCAGATGGAATTTGACCAGAACGATACGGTGATCAGCGTATATCTGGGGCTGGCGCTGGGCCTGTTCCACACCGGCGCAGCCCGGGTGCGGAAGATTTTTTGAAAAAATTGAATTTTTGTGTTGACAAAGCAGGCGTGCTATGCTAAAATAGCCAAGTCGGGAGCGAACACCCGATGCAAAATGGACGTATGGCCCGTTGGTCAAGCGGTTAAGACAGAGGCCTCTCACGCCTTTAACATCGGTTCGATTCCGGTACGGGTCACCATTTTATAGTAGTAAAACGGTCATGTGCCGTTTTATATAGATGCCTCTTTAGCTCAGTCGGTTAGAGCACCTGACTGTTAATCAGGGTGTCGCCTGTTCGAGTCAGGCAAGAGGCGCCAGCAAAGCGATGGAAGTTTTCCATCGCTTTTTTCTTTTTCTCCGGCCGCTTTTGTTGACAGAAAATGCGAGGCGGGATATACTTAAAATAATAAGCGAAACAAGAGGAAACTCCTTCCGTCATTGCCTGCGGCAATGCCACTGCTCCCCTTTTTGTCACTTGCGTGACATCTTCCCCCGGCCGGGGGAAGTCTTTCTCATTGAGGGAGGCTTTGGTAAAACCGGAAACTTTGCCGCACCGCCAAAGGCCCCATCTCCGAGGGGGCTGGCACGGCGTAAGCCGTGACTGGGGGAGTTTGCCCTTTAAAAAAGGAGAACATCATGAAAAAAATCATTCTGACCGGCGACCGCCCCACCGGCCGCCTGCATGTGGGCCACTATGTCGGTTCCCTGAAGGAGCGGGTGCGCCTGCAGAACTCCGGCGAGTACGATGAGATTTACGTTATGATCGCCGATGCACAGGCCCTGACCGATAACGCCGACAACCCGGAAAAGGTGCGCCAGAACATTCTGCAGGTGGCGCTGGATTATCTGGCCTGCGGCATCGACCCCGCCAAGACCCATATTTTCATCCAGTCCATGGTGCCGGAATTGACTGAGCTGAGCTTCTACTATATGAACCTCGTCACCGTGAGCCGCCTGCAGCGCAACCCCACCGTCAAGAGCGAGATCCATATGCGCAACTTTGAGACCAGCATCCCGGTGGGCTTCTTCTGCTACCCCATCAGTCAGGCTGCGGACATCACCGCTTTCCACGCCACCACCGTGCCTGCCGGTGAGGACCAGAAGCCCATGATCGAGCAGTGCTGCGAGATCGTGCGCAAATTCAACGCTGTTTACGGCGATACCCTGACCGAGCCGGAGATCGTGCTGCCCCAGAACGCCGCCTGCCTGCGCCTGCCCGGCACCGACGGCAAGGCCAAGATGAGCAAGAGCCTCGGCAACTGCATCTACCTGTCCGAGGAACCGGAGGACATCAAAAAGAAGGTCATGTCCATGTACACTGACCCCAACCACCTGCGGGTGCAGGACCCCGGCAAGGTGGAGGGCAACCCGGTGTTCATTTATCTGGATGCCTTCTGCCGCCCGGAGCACTTTGCCGAGTTCTGGCCGGAATACCAGAACCTCGACGAGGTAAAGGCGCACTACCAGCGCGGCGGTCTGGGCGACGTGAAGGTGAAAAAGTTCCTGAACAGCGTCATGCAGGCCGAGCTGGAGCCCATCCGCACCCGCCGCAAGGAGTGGGAGCAGCGCCTGCCCGAGGTGGTGGAGATCCTGAAAGAGGGCAGCGCCTACGCGGAAAAGACTGCCGCCGCCACGCTGGCCGAGGTGCGCAAGTCCATGCGCATCGATTACTTCGAGAACGACAACCTGTTGAAATAAAATCTATGAGAGTGTCCGGGATGCCGCAGGTGTTCCGGACACTCTTTTTATAGTTTACGAAAATTGCATAGAAAATGCGGTCAAACTGTGTTAAAATAGGGGCAATAAGTACAGAAAGCCCCCGCTCTGGGGGCGAGAGGAAAAAGGAAAATCACCATGCAAAAGACCATCTGGATCACTGGCGCAAGCTCCGGCATCGGGCAGGAGTTTGCACGCCGCTATGCAAAGCTGGGCTGCCGGCTCATCCTGACCGCCCGCCGCACCGACCGGCTGGAAGCGCTGGCCGCAAAACTGGGCACGCCCTGCCGCATCCTGCCTGCCGATCTTGCAAAGGAAGAGGACTGCCAGCGCCTTTTCAAGGAGCTGGAGGGGGAGACCATTGATATCTTTATCAACAACGCGGGCTTTGGCGTGTGCGGCAGCTATCTGGAGACCGACGACGCCCGGGAAGAGGAAATGATCCGGGTGAACGTGGAAGCCATGGCGCGGCTGTTCCGCTTTGCGGTGCGCAGGATGCACGCGGCAGGCGGCGGCACCATCCTGAACGTGGCGTCCTCGGCGGGGCTGCTGCCCGGCGGGCCCTATATGGCGGGCTACTATGCCAGCAAGGCCTATGTGGTCAGCCTGACCCGGGGCGTTGCCCGGGAGCTGCAGGAGCTGCACAGCCCGGTCTACGTGTGTGCGCTCTGCCCGGGGCCGGTGGATACCGAGTTCAACGACCGGGCGGGGGTGGTGTTTGCCCTCAAGGGCATTACGCCGGAGTTCTGCGTACAGGAAGCCATGCACGGCATGATGCACCGCAGGACCATCATCGTGCCCTCGGCTTTTATGCGGGCATGCACCACGGCGCAGAAGCTGCTGCCTGCCTCCCTGCTGATGCCCATTGTGGCACGGCAGCAGAAAAAGAAGCTGGGATGATATTCTGGATGGCTCAATATGGCTCTTGTCAACAAGCCCAAATTTTTCCGCCGAAATTGTGCGCACCGCTAATGACTGAAACCGTGTATACAAGAAAAAACCGGGGTTTTGCAGCTTTGCACGACTTTTCACGAAAAAATTTCCCGGAAAATTAAAAATACAGCAAAAATGCAGAAGAAAATGCCTTGACAGAGCCCAAAAAGAATGTTACCCTGTATACAAGAAGGATGCTAAAATCGAGAGTTCGGCTTTCTGAGCGTCCTGCAGAGCAAAAACGGGGCTTCCCCGCAAAGGAACAATTTGATTGGAGGACTCTATTATGGCACAGTGCACTCCCAAATCTTTTGATCTGACCGGCAAGGTCGCGCTGATCACCGGCGCATCTTATGGCATCGGCATGGCTATTGCAAAGGCAATGGCAGCCAATGGCGCTACCATCGTGTTCAACGACATCAAGCAGGAGCTGGTGGATAAGGGCATCGCTGCTTACACAGAAGCAGGCATCAAGGCTCACGGCTACGTCTGCGACGTGACCGATGAGGATGCCGTCAACGCCATGGTGGCAAAGATCACCGAGGAAGTTGGCCACATCAACATTCTGGTCAACAACGCAGGTATCATCAAGCGCATCCCCATGACCGAGATGAGCGCTGCTCAGTTCCGTCAGGTCATCGATGTTGACCTGAACGCTCCCTTCATCGTGGCAAAGGCCATCATCCCCGACATGATCGCACAGGGCGGCGGCAAGATCATCAACATCTGCTCCATGATGAGTGAGCTGGGCCGTGAGACCGTCTCCGCCTACGCTGCAGCCAAGGGCGGCCTGAAGATGCTCACCAAGAACATCGCTTCTGAGTACGGCGCATACAACATCCAGTGCAACGGCATTGGACCCGGCTACATCGCTACCCCGCAGACCGCACCTCTGCGCGAGATCCAGCCCGACGGCAGCCGTCATCCCTTCGACCAGTTCATCGTTGCCAAGACCCCCGCAGGCCGCTGGGGCGAGGCAGAGGATCTGGGCGGACCTGCTGTCTTCCTGGCATCCGAGGCTTCTGACTTTGTCAATGGCCTGATCCTGTACGTCGATGGCGGCATTCTGGCTTACATCGGCAAGCAGCCTCAGTAATGGCTGAGGATATCCCAAAGGACTGAGCACGGCGGCAGCCGGGCAGGCTTTGCCTGCTGGCTGCCGCTTTTTGTGTTTGTATGGGAAAGGATGTTGTGTTATAATGGAAAAACAGCATAAAGACGCAGTATGGGTGCCCCATGCCGAGATCGAGCCGGAGGTGTGCGGCAAGGGCGTAAAGCGCCGCATTCTGGCCTACAGCAAGGATGCCATGTGCGTGGAAAATACCTTTGAGACCGGCGGTGTGGGTGCCATGCACTGCCACCCGCACACGCAGGTCACCTACATCGTCTCCGGCCGCTACCGCTTTACCATCGGCGACGAGACCCGCGAGGTGGGCCCCGGCGACACCCTGCTCAAGCAGGACGGCGTGATGCACGGCTGTGTGTGTCTGGAAGGCGGCGTGATGCTGGACTTCTTTACCCCCATGCGCGAGGACTTTGTATAACACCTGCACCTGCAGGAGAAGATCATAAAAGGAGAAGAAACTACTATGAAGATCGCACTCATCAACGAGAACAGTCAGGCCGCCAAGAATGGCATCATTGAAGCTGCCCTGAAAAAGGTGGTGGAGCCCATGGGCCACGAGGTGGTCAACTACGGCATGTACGCTGCCGACGATGCTGCCCAGCTGACCTATGTGCAGTGTGGCATTCTGGCTGCCATCCTGCTGAACAGCGGCGCAGCCGATTACGTCATCACCGGCTGCGGCACCGGCGAGGGTGCCATGCTGGCACTGAACAGCTTCCCCGGCGTGATCTGCGGCCATGTGGAGGACCCTGTGGATGCCTACACCTTTGCCCACGTGAACGACGGCAACGCCGTTGCCATGCCGTTTGCCAAGGGCTTCGGCTGGGGCGGTGAGCTGAACCTTGAGTACTGCTTCGAGAAACTGTTCGGCTTCGGCCACGGTCAGGGCTACCCCAAGGAGCGCGTGGAGCCTGAGCAGCGCAACAAGAAAATTCTGGACGGCGTGCGTGCCGCTACCTTCAAGCCGCTGATCGAGTGCCTGAAGAGCATCGATCAGGACCTGCTGAAGGGCGCTGTGGCCGGTGCAAAGTTCAGCGAGCTGTTCTTCGCCTCCTGCAAGGACGAGGAGCTGGCAGCATACGTCAAGACCCTGCTGTAAGAGGATGCTGCTATGGGCTGGCTTTATCATCTGAACGCAGGCATTACCCATGGACTGGAAGGCTTTCTGGAGACCGCAGTGCCCATGATCGCGGGCCTTGCCGAAGTGATCGGTCTGTTCATCATCGTCACCAGTCTTATCAAGGCCACCTACCACTATGTGCGGGCGACCTTCTTCCATGACCACCATGATTTCCACCACGAGATGAGCAGTGGCCTGACCACGGCGCTGGAATTCCTGATGTCGGCGGAGATCGCAAAGACCTTCCTTTTGCAGAATCTGGAGTCGGTGGTGCCGTTGGCTGCTACCTTTGCACTGCGCGCCATGATGAGCCTGATGCTGCACTGGGAAATGCAGGGCGGACACCGCTCCGGCCGCAAAAAAGCGGAAAACGACACAGAAGCGGAAAAGAATGACTAGTGCGCAGCTGAAAACAGAGTTTTGCCAAACTTTTGCCGTGATAACTTTCTTTGCGTTGTGAAAAACGTAAAACCTTGACATGAGCCCTTGACACTTTTGCACAAAGGGACTATACTCTTGCCATCGAAAGCAAAGGCGCTGACGGAAGAGATTCCGCCAGCGCCTTTTGTGTTTTCGGGGATATTGCCGCTCGGGGGAGGATAGAGGGTCTCCTGAGTGCAAATGAAGCGTTCCTGCGTGCGATCGGCACGGGGAACACCGCACACGCCAAAAGGTTCTGGTGGCCTTGCGGCATCACATTCGTGGGAGGTATGAAAAGTTATGTTCAGCTCCATCAACACCTGTTGGACGCTCGTGGGAGCGTTCCTTGTCTACTTCATGCAGGCGGGCTTCGCCTTGTGCGAAGCCGGTTTCACCCGTGCCAAGAACACCGGTAATATTCTGATGAAGAATATGATGGACTTCTGCATCGGCACCCCGTGCTACTGGATCATCGGCTTTGGCCTGATGTTCGGCGGCACCGGCGCACTGATCGGCGGCTTCGACCCGTTCATTCAGGGCGATTACAGCCATCTGGGTCTGGATATCCCGCTGTGGGTCTACATCGTGTTCCAGACCGTGTTCTGCGCAACGGCTGCCACCATCGTTTCCGGCTCCATGGCCGAGCGCACCAACTTCAAGGCTTACTGCGTTTATTCTGCTGCGATCTCGCTGGTGGTCTACCCCATCTGCGGCCACTGGATGTGGGGCGGCGGCTGGCTGCAGAGCATGGGCTTCCATGACTTTGCAGGCTCCGCAGCAGTCCACAACGTGGGCGGCGTCATCGCTCTGCTGGGCGCATGGATGCTGGGTCCCCGCATCGGCAAGTACGACAAGAACGGCAAGCCTCACGCCATTCCCGGCCACAACCTGACCGCCGGTGCTCTGGGCGTGTTCATCCTGTGGTTCTGCTGGTTCGGCTTCAACGGCGGTTCTTCTCTGAGCCTTGCCACCGACGAGGCCATGACCATGACCGGTCTGGTCTGCTTCAACACCAACCTTGCCGCAGCCGTTGCCACCTGTGTGACTATGATCTTCACCTGGCTGCGCTACGGAAAGCCCGATGTCTCCATGACCCTGAACGGTTCTCTGGCCGGTCTGGTGGCGATCACTGCAGGCTGCGATACCGTTTCTCCCTTCGGCGCATTCTTCATCGGCTTTGTGGCCGGCTTGCTCGTTGTTCTGAGCGTTGAGTTTTTCGATAACATCGCCAAGGTGGATGACCCTGTTGGTGCAGTTTCCGTCCACTTTGCAAACGGCGTGTGGGGCACCATTGCGGTGGGCCTGTTCTCCACCGGTGCCAACACCGAGCACGCAGGTCTCTTCTACGGCGGCGGTCTGGCACAGCTGGGCACCCAGCTGCTGGGCCTCGTTACCGTTGACATCTACGTTGTCGTTGTGATGTTCATTATCTTCAAGCTCATCGATAAGTTCATCGGCCTGCGCGTTCCCGCAGAGGTGGAGATCGACGGTCTGGATATCCACGAGCATGGTCTGGCATCCGCTTACGCTGGTTTCTCCATCTCCGATGCAAACTCTGCTGCCATGGTGCCCAACGAGAACACCGACCTCGGCGAGGACGATGTGACCAAGGCCACCGACAAGCAGATCAGCGCTGCCGTTCCTGTGGTGCGCGAGCCTTCGCCCGTGATCCACGATGGCGTGTACGACACCGGTATGCACAAGGTGTCCATCATTGCAAAGCTTTCCAAGTTCGATCAGCTCAAGACTGCCCTCAACGATCTGGGCGTTACCGGCATGACCGTCACTCAGGTGATGGGCTGCGGCATCCAGAAGGGCACTTCCGAAAAGTACCGCGGCGTGCCTGTGGATACCACCCTGCTGCCCAAGATCAAGGTGGAGGTGATCGTCTCCAAGATCAGCGTGGACGCTGTGGTGGAGGCTGCCAAGAAGGCACTGTACACCGGCCATATCGGCGACGGCAAGATCTTTGTGTACAACGTGACCCGCGTGGTCAAGATCCGCACCGGCGAAGAGGACTTTGCCGCCCTGCAGGATGTGGAGTAAAGCTCCAAAATCTCTAATAGCAACCAGATCAAAGGCCCTGCTTCTGCGCACAAAGAAGCGGGGCCTTTGGCATTTGTTTTACCGGGTATGTAAAAGTTGTATAATATCCTTTGCCATTCTTTGGTTGACTTTCACAGAAAAACGTGTTATGTTTTTGCCCGCATCAAAATCAGACTGCAAGATAGAGAGGGATACAACAATGAAGGAATGGTTCCTGCATTATAAGGAAGCGATCCGGGTCTCGCTGCTGGCACTGTTCCGGTGGACGCTTCTGGCTGTGTGCACCGGCGTGCTGTGCGGCGGCATCGGAACGCTGTTCCATCTGGCAGTGGAATGGGTGACCGAGCAGCGCACGGAGCATGTCTGGCTGCTATGGCTTCTGCCTGCGGCGGGCATCGCCATCACGGCTCTGTATAAGGCGACGGGCTGTGTCGGCAAGGGCACCAACGATGTGCTGCGGGCCGTGCAGGACGGCAGCTCGGTGACGCCGTGGCTGGTCCCGGCCATCTTTCTGGGCACTGTGCTCACCCATCTGTGCGGCGGCTCGGCCGGCCGCGAGGGCGCAGCGCTGCAGATGGGCGGCAGCATCGGCTGGAATATCGGCCGGGTGCTGCACTTCAACAATCATGACTGCCGCACGGCTACCGTGTGCGGCATGGCGGCATTTTTTTCGGCGCTGTTCGGTACGCCGCTGACCGCGACCCTGTTTGCGATGATGGTGGTGGATGTGGGTCTGATGCTGACCGTGGCCTTCGTGCCGGGCTTTCTGGCGGCGCTCATTGCATACAGCATCTCGCTGAAGGCCGGCATTGCGCCCACACGGTTTGTGATGGAAGCGCCGCCGCTGGATGCCCGGACGGTGGTGCGCACCGCCGTGCTGGCCATGTGCTGCGCGGTGGTGGCGGTGATTTTCTGCCAGATGCTGCACTTTTTTGAGCATGAGATCCCCAAACTGCTGCCGAATCCGTGGGTGCGGGCTGCTGCAGGCGGTGCGGCTGTGGTGGCGCTGTCCTACCTGATGGGGGTGGGCCGCTATAACGGTGCCGGCATGGATGTCATTATGGATGCCGTTGAGCTGGAGCAGGCTCTGCCGTGGGACTTTGTGTGCAAAATGGTGCTTACGGTGCTGACCCTGAGTGTGGGCTTCAAGGGCGGCGAAGTGGTGCCGAGTTTTTACATCGGCGCAACGTTTGGCTGCGTGGTGGGGCCGCTGCTGGGGCTCCCGGCGGGCTTTTCTGCTGCCGTGGGTCTGGTGTGCGTGTTCTGCGGGGCGACCAATACGTTGGTGGCTTCCATTGTACTGGCGGCTGAGCTGTTCAGCGGGGCCGGGTTTGAGCTGATGGCGCTGGCCTGCGGCCTGAGCTATATGTTCTCCGGCTATCACAGCCTGTATTCCAGTCAGGGGTTCCGCACCAGCAAGCTTTTTTCGGAATTCCTGCAGCCGAAGGAAGAAAAATGAAGAAAAAATTTCATGGCTGCGTCTCTTGATTTTTTCCGCGGGACGTGCTACAATCAGCGTAGTTTCATCCTGTAAAAGCGATGATGCGGACAAACTGAGTTCCCGTCTCCATGATGCAGAGAGGGCTGCCCCGCAAGGGCGCTGCAAGCAGCCTGTCATGTGCCGGAGCTCTACCACCGCAGAGCGCAGAGGAGAACCTCTGCCGGGTGCGCCCGTTACAGCACAGCGAGTGGCGTGCAGAAAAGCACGCAATTCGGGTGGAACCGTGGAACGTTTCTGATTTTTTCAGGCGCTTCATCCCGTGAGTAAGTGTGCGGGATGAAGCGCTTTTTTGTTTTACTTTATCTGTCAAAGGAGCAAACATTATGAAGATCATCTATAAGGACGGTCATGTGGACGAGTGCCCGCAGGATCAGGAACTGCACGTTATCCGCCACACCGCAGCCCACATCATGGCGCAGGCCATCAAGCGCCTGTATCCGCAGGCTGATTTCGCCTTCGGCCCCGCTACCGAGAACGGCTTCTACTACGACGTCGATCTGGGCGACCAGAAGCTCAGCGACGAGGATCTGGCAAACATCGAAAAAGAGATGCGCAAGATCGTCAAGGAGAACCTGCCCATCAAGCCCTTCATCCTGCCCCGCGCCGAGGCCGTGAAGCTGATGGAAGAGCGCAAGGAGAACTACAAGATCGAGCACATGGCGGATCTGGCCGATGAGACCGAGTTCAGCTTCTTCCAGCAGGGCGAGTACGTGGATATGTGCATCGGACCCCACCTGACCTACACCAAGGCGCTGAAGGCCTTCAAGATCACCCAGCAGTCCGGCGCATACTGGAAGAACGACAAGGAAAACAAGATGCTCACCCGCATCAATGGCGTGGCCTTCCGCAATCAGGAAGAGCTGGATGCTTGGGAGAAGGAGCAGCAGGAGGCCCGTGAGCGCGATCACCGCAAGATCGGCAAGGAAATGGGCCTGTTCATGACCGACGATCTGGTTGGCCGCGGCCTGCCCATGTTCCTGCCCGCAGGCTACACCGTCTGGCAGGAGCTGGAGAACTATATCAAGGAGAAGGAGCGTGCACGCGGCTACCTGCACGTTATGACTCCCTGCATCGGCACTGTGAACCTGTATAAGACCTCCGGTCACTGGGATCACTACCGTGAGAACATGTTCCCCGCCATGGAGATGGAGGGCGAGAGCTATGTTCTGCGCCCGATGAACTGCCCCCACCACATGATGATCTACGCAAATCGTCCCCATTCTTACCGTGACCTGCCCATGCGCATCGGTGAGATCGCCCACGATTTCCGTTACGAGTCCTCCGGCACCCTGAAGGGCATCGAGCGCGGCCGTCACTTCTGCCAGAACGATGCTCACCTGTTCTGCACCCCGGAGCAGATCAAGAGCGAGGTCGCAAACGTGTGCGACCTGATCTTTGAGGTGTACAAGGACTTCAACATTACCGATTACCGCTGCGTGCTGAGCCTGCGTGATCCTGCCGATAAGAAGAAGTACCACGACGATGATGCCATGTGGAACCATGCAGAGCAGGCCCTGCGCGAAGTGCTGACCGAGCTGGGCATCCACTTCACCGAGGAGATCGGCGAGGCTGCCTTCTACGGCCCCAAGCTGGACGTGAACGTCAAGCCCGCCGTGGGTGCCGAGTACACCCTGTCCACCTGCCAGCTGGACTTCTGCCTGCCTGCAAAGTTCCACCTGACCTACGTGGACAAGGACGGCACCGAAAAGACCCCCGTGGTGCTGCACCGCGCCATCCTGGGCTCTCTGGACCGCTTCATGGCTTACCTGATCGAAGAGACCAAGGGCAAGTTCCCCACCTGGCTGGCTCCCACGCAGGTCAAGGTGCTGCCCGTCTCCGAAAAGACGCTGGACTACGCCGAGGGCGTGACCGAAAAGCTGGTGGAAGCCGGTGTCCGTGTTGTGCTGGACGACGACAACCAGAAGATCGGCTACAAGATCCGCGAGGCACAGCAGGTGGACCGTGTGCCTTATATGCTGGTTCTGGGTGCCAAGGAAGCCGAGGCAGGCAACATCTCGGTGCGTGACCGCAAGGGCGAGACCACCACGATGGAGCTGGATGCATTCATCGCAAAGGTGACTGCCGAGATCCGCAACCGCAGTCTGTAAGCAGACACTGCAAAACACAAAGCGCCGCTTTCCCGGCAGGGGAGAGCGGCGCTTTTTTTGCATGGCAACAACGAATGTAAGGATCCGTATGGATGCCGCAAACTGAAAAAAATACCGCCGCCTTGACTTTTTTGCAAGGATGCATATAATAAGGGTAGAGAAAGTTGATAGAGATTGAGTATTGCATCGGTCTCACACAAAAGTGAACCCCCTCGGAGTTGCCGCTCCAAGGGGGTTCTTGTGCTTACTTGCCCTTGCGGTGACGATCAAGCCACTTGCACAGATAGTTTGCCGTTACCTGCGCTGCGACAGCCACGAGAAAGTTGCCTAAAATTGAGTTCATCGGTCCTCACCCCCTTCTGATGCCAGAATGGGAAGGGCAGCGCGACCAGTATAGCACAAAAATCGACAGTGTGCAATTTTCGGCAAAATAACAACACATAAACGGGAAGGCCCTGTTCCGATCGGAACGGGGCCTTCGCTTATGTTATATACTCCGTAAAGAGAGTTACGCGTTTTCCTTCTGGACGCTCTTGACGGCCAGAGCCTTGGCGGGCTTCATCAGCAGCACGCACACGCCGTTGAAGAGAACGGAACCCACGATGAAGGTGATGAAGAACTGGGGCAGGTGGGTGGCCAGAGCGGTGGTGTCGATGCAGGCCACAGTCAGGTAGGCAAAGCCCACGTTGTTCAGCACCTTGGGTGCGTAGGGGTGCAGGATGATGAGGATGAACAGCACCACGGCCAGCGGGATGAGGAAGCCGAAGAAGCTGCCCAGCACCGGGGTCAGGGCCGTGATGGAAAGCAGAGCGATCACAGTGAGGATCAGACCCACAAGACCACCCAGCTCAACGGTGACGAAGCGATCCTTCACATCGCCTTCCAGCGTGAACATCATGATATTGCTCAGAAAGATCAGCCAGCTGTACTCCAGGCCGGTCACATGGATGATGGCATTGGCGATCAGGATCCACACCAGCAGCATCAGGCGGAAATACAGCAGAAAGCGCTTGGTAACGGCTTCATTCATGATAAAATACCTCTTTCTTGATCATATTGGAAAGCTTTGCTTTCACTAAAGGACAATTTTTGACAGGTAAAACATGCATTGATGACGCCATTATACAATATTTACATGGCAAAAACAATACTTTCGCAAGAATAAATTGCATATTTTGGAAATTTTAGCTTGCAGAACGAAGGGGCGATTGAAAAATGGCTCCGCTTCGCTCTGCCATTATCAGCGGAATGAATTTTATATTTTTGAGTTTGTCGCGGCCTGCGGGCCGCGACAAACTCATTTTCACACAGAGGCCCAAACGGATAGCCGCGATTGGCGGAACCCTCTCAGGCAAAACCTGACGGTTTTGCCAGCTCCCCCGAAAGGGGGAGCTGGCATTGAGCAAAGCGAGATGACTGAGAGGGTCAGTCACCCGAGAGCTGGCACGGCGCTTTTAATCCGGATCAAGCTGCAAAAATTGATTTCCCTGAGGCGGAGCCATTTCAAATTGTTTTTCTGTCCAAAATGGAGTATAATGAGACAATAAATATTCTGCCGCGGCTGCGGCTCAGATACGGGAGGAACCTTATATGAACAAACCGGTACTAGTGGTCATGGCGGCTGGCATGGGCAGCCGCTACGGCGGCATGAAGCAGATCGACCCGGTGGGGCCGAACGGTCAGGTGATCGTGGATTATTCCCTTTACGATGCCCGCCGCGCAGGCTTTGAGACGGTGGTCTTTGTTATCAAGCATGAGATCGAGGATGCTTTCAAGGCAGCCATCGGCGAGCGTGTATCCAAGGCCATGAACGTGAAATACGCCTTCCAGCAGCTGGATGAGCTGCCCGCAGGCTTTGCCGTGCCGGAGGGCCGTGTCAAGCCCTGGGGCACCTGCCACGCCGTTCTGGCTGCAAAGGACCTCATCGACGGCCCGTTTGCAGTCATCAATGCCGATGATTATTACGGCCCGGAGGCCTTCCGGGTGATGTATGATTACCTGTCCACCCACGAGGACGGCAGCTATTACGACTACTGCATGGTAAGCTATCTGCTCCGGAACACTGTCTCCGAGAACGGCAGCGTGGCCCGCGGCGTATGCGTGACCGAACCCGACGGCACCCTGCACAGTGTGACCGAACGCACCCGCATTGAAACGTACGAAAACGGCGTACACTTCACCGAGGACGGCGGCGCAAGCTGGACCGACCTGCCCGGCGATACCCCGGTGAGCATGAACCTGTGGGGCTTTGGCAAAAGCTTTCTGGACGAAGCCGAGCAGCGCTTTGCGGGCTGGCTGACCGAAAATCTGCCCAAAAACCCGCTCAAGTGTGAGTATTTCCTGCCGCTGGTGGTCACGGAGCTGATCGAAGAGGGCAAGGCAAAAATTCAGGTGCTGCGCAGCACGGATAAATGGTACGGCGTTACCTACCGTGAGGACAAGCCGCTGGTGGTGGAAGCCATCGCCCGCAAAACGGCAGAGGGCCAGTACCCGGAAAATCTGTGGGCCTGACCATTTAAAATGCCCTCCGCTTGGCTCTGGGCACCCGGCACAACTTTTCTGTAAAAACAAAAATCGGAAACGACCGCAGTCGTTTCCGATTTTTTTTAACGTTTAATCACTTATTTTGTCTGGGGAGGGGTAAGGGATGCCCCTTCATCCGAGAAGATCCAGAGCGTTTCATCGATATGAGAGCCACTCCTGGAGTAGGGTGTCACCTTGACGCGGAAGGTGGTGTCGTCGGTCTTTTTATAGGTGTGCTCCACGATGTCGCCGGTCAGGACCTTGCTGCGGATATAGTTGTAGTCCAGCAGGTCCGCCAGACTCTCGCGGTAGGCGGGCTGCACCTGCGTATCACGGTACTGCTGCAGAACGGCGAGGAAAGAGCCGCCGGAGGTGTTCAGAATTTTCTGGAAATAGTCCGGGACGATCACGCCGCGCATACGGTCGGTCTTCAGATCCACAACGAACACGCTCTTGTACTTGGGGGCAAGGACCCGCAGGAAATGCTCGGCATCCCGCTTTTCGGTCAGGGTCTGCTCCAGCTTCTCGTTCAGGCCCCGCAGCTGGCGCTCCTGGCCGTTGCGGGCATAATAGGCCTGCTTGTCCTGCCGCATGGCAGCTTCGGCCTGATTCATGGCATCGTCCAGCCGGTGCAGGTCGTTGGTGCTCTGGATGCCCACCGAGATCTCATATTCCTTCGCGCGCAGGAAAGCACGCATCTTGTCCACAGCCACCCACACGCTGTAGGGCGGCTGGTTCGGGGTGAAGATCACGAATTCGTCACCGCCGATGCGGTAGATGCGGCTGGAAACAAAGAACTTGCGGGCCGCATTGGCAATGAAGCAGAGCATGGCATCGCCGCTGCGGTGGCCCAGATGGTTGTTGATCTCGTGCAGGCCCACCACATCGATGTAGGTGCACACCATGGAGTCGTATTCGCTGGACTGCAGCGTCCGCAGATCGGTCTCGAAGAGGCTGCGGTTCAGCAGGCCAGTCAGGGTGTCGTGGCTGTAGGAGAAGTCCAGCTCCTCGCTGAGATGGTCGGCCTGTGCATCCTCACGCACCACCACGGTGGCCCATGGGTTCTGGGCGCAGCAGTTGCGGCAGGGCAGAAATTCCATGGTGATCCACACGAACTGGCCGGACACGTTTTTGCGGAAGCGGTAGGCCTCCGGCTGCTGGGTGCTGAATACAGCGGAGCGCAGGGTCTCCAGATCGGTCTGGTCGGTGAACATCTCCGCGTCGTCCGGGTGAATCACCTTGTTCGTCACCATGCGCTCACAGTAAGCGGCAAAGTCCTCCTCGGTGTCCGAACCGGCACCGGGCAGGCGTGGATCCCGCTTGATGACCCGGTATTCGCCGGTGGAAAGGTTCAGCAGAGAAAGCTCCAGCACATTATCCGCAAAGATCTGGTAGGCCTGCAGTGCCAGTGCGGTCTGCTCACTGTCGGAGACGGGGACCCGGCGGTCATGGCGCATCAGGTCGCGGCGCATCAGGTCGCGGCGCATATCCCAGTAATCCTCGCTGTTGGGCTGGGCCAGCAGGGCCTCGGCGTTCTCCACCGGCATGGGCTTGTAGAAATAATAGCCCTGCGTATACAGACAGTCGGCGGCCTGCAGCATGGAGACCTGCTCCGGCGTTTCCACGCCTTCGGCGATGATGGGCAGATTCAGGCGGTGGGCCATATCCACCACCGATTCCACGATCTGCACGCCCTTGCTGCGGTTTTGCTGGTTCATGTCGATGAGCTTCATGTCCAGCTTGATGGCATCCACGTTGGTGTCCTTGAGCATATTCAGCGAAGAATAGCCGCTGCCAAAGTCGTCCATCATCACAGAGAAACCTTTGCGGTGCAGGCCCTGGATGGTGTTTTCCACCAGAGAAGCGTTTTCGGCCAGCATGGTCTCGGTGATCTCAGCCAGCAGGAGCTTGGGCTCCAGCTGATACTTTTCCACAAGGTTGGAGAAGATCTGCGGCACGTCCAGATTGACGATATCCACCACAGAAACGTTCACAGATACAGGCACAAGATTGCTGCCGCTCTCCTGCCACTTGTGCAGGGTCTTGCAGACAGACTCCCAGATGTACTGATCCAGCTGGGTCACAAGGCCGGTGCTTTCCAGCAGGGGCATGAACTCAGACGGGGGCACGCAGCCGCGGGTGGGGTGGTTCCAGCGCACCAGTGCTTCCATGCCCACGATGGCGCGGGTCATGCTGTTGCACTTGGGCTGCAGAAAGAAGCAGAACTCGTGATTTTTCAGGGCGTGCTCCAGCTCGCTCAGCAGCTGACGCTGCTTCTTGAGACGGCTGAGCATGGCCGGAGTAAAGGGGTGCATACCGCCTACGGCCGGGCTGGGGTCTACCGATGCGATCTGTGCAAGTGCATCGGGTTGCAGTGCGCCGACATTTTCATTCGACTTCAGTTCTTCGGACATGATAAATCCCTCGCTGTTGGATGTTTTCGACAAAATATGGCATTTTAGAAAACAGTATAGCACGATTTTAAACCTTTGAAAATAGATATTTAAAACATTGCGACATTGCGGCAAAAAAGAACGGAATGCCAGACGGGTCCGGAAGGCGGGGCATAAAAAGACCGCTGCATTCCTGTGCAGCGGTCTTTTGGGCAGCGGTCTCAGGCATCCTTGCGGGTGTCGGAGCCGTTTTTCTTCGGTTCTTCTTCGGGGCTTTCCCGGCGGGCAAGACCAAGGCGCAGGGCCTTGAGGGTGGTCTTTTTTACGCCATGCTTCAGGCCGGGGAAGGCGCGCAGCATGCGGCGCGGGCCAACGATGCGGGGGGTGCGCAGCAGCTGGGCCTGCATTTCATCGCTGCGGGCCTGCAGCTCCTCGGCCAGCTGTTCCAGACGCAGCAGCTCGGCAGCGCGCTCCATCGTGCCCTTGGCGGCCAGCTGTGCAGCCTTGGCGGCTTCGGCCGTGTTGAGCTTGGCGATCTCGGAAGCACGCTTTGCGGCCTCGCGGGCCTCTTCGGTCTTGGCACGGACGGCGGCCAGCGTTTCACGCAGGGCGCGCTTTTTCGGTGCGGCTTCGCGGGCCTCGGCGGCAGCAAGCTTGAGCTGCAGGCGCTGCTCGTCCAGCTTCTGGTCGGCGTTCAGGGTGGTGGTGCCCAGCAGCTGGGTCATGGCATCGCTGACGGCATGGATACTGTCAGCCAGCTGCTCCATGGCATCCAGCGTCTTGGCCAGACCGGAGGCGGCAAAGGCCGTAACGACTACGTCTGCCGCGTAGACCGCATAGAGCACACACATAACGACAAAGCCCACAAAGGGCGGGACCATATCCACAAGACCGGCGACGACCGGGTGGACGATGCGCATGACCACCAGCGTGCCCACGCCCCACAGCAGGCTGAATTCCAGACAGATGTAGCCGCCAATGTTGAAGGGAAAGTCACTGTAGTCCCACCAGCGGGTGTGATAGAGCTTATACAGTGCCCAGCCGCCTACCAGTTCCAGCGCACTGGGCAGGATGACACCGCCGATGTACAGCAGCAGGACGCTGCCCTGCAAAGGGGTCAGGGCGAACAGCACGATGACCATGCCGAAGCCGTAAATGGGGCACACCGGGCCGTTGAGAAAGCCGCGGTTCACCAGCTGACCGGTGGTGGCGGCGGCAAAGATGACCTCCAGACACCAGCCGGTGCAGGAATAAATGAGGAAGAAGGCCAGCACATGATACAGCGAAAAGCCGCATACTGTGGTGGTCGTGAGAAAGTTGAGCATAAAACACCTCCTGTGAGAATCATGCTGCTGTGCAGGTCAGTTCTGTTTTTGTACGATCTTGTATTCATCGCCCGGCTCAAAGAACGGGCAGGCAGCTGTGCTGCGGGAAAGATAGCGGGCCATCTCGTCCTCGTCCAGACAGCCGCCCTGAGCACAGTACCAGCTGCCGTACTCGTCCTGCACATTGTTCAGGCAGATCTCGCAGGGGTCATTCATTGCCTTCGCCTTCCTGTGCAGCCTTGGCAGCAGCCTCGGCCTCGGCCGCTTCGCGGGCCTGACGCTTGAGGATCTTCGGCTCGATCCAGGTCACGCTGGCGGGGTCCGGGTCCTTGCGGGCGATCAGGGCCTTGATCTTGATGCCCATTTCGGTGAACATGCCCTCGTGTTCGGTGCGGATGTTCCACTCCGGCTCGTTCTCATGGAGGTCAAAGGTCATCCACTCGATGTCGTAGCCGGAAGCGGGGAAGTATTCCAGACTGTCGCGGAACAGATCATCGTCGTCGGTCTTGAAGTAGATCTCGCCGCCGTCCTTGAGGAACTCACGGTAGTTGATGAGCTGGCGCGGGTAGGTGAGGCGGTGCTTGTGGGAAGAGCCGTTCTTGCTCCACGGATTGCAGAAGTTGATGTAGATGCGGCTGACCGTATCCTCGGCGGTAATGACCCCCTTGATGCGCTCGATGTCGGTGCTCATGATCTTCACGTTGTCGATGGGGCGGCCCGCAGCCTGATAGGCGGCTTCGATCTTGCGCTTGGCGAGGATGAGCACCTTATCGGTGATATCAATGCCCAGATAGTTGTTTTCCGGGTGGGCGCAGGCCAACTGGGAGATGAAGCCGCCCTTGCCGCAGCCCAGTTCCAGCACAAAGGGCTGCTCCGGGCGGGCATACTGGGCGTGCCACCTGCCGCCCCAGATCAGCGGCTCGTGCACATGGAAGTCGGCTGCCATCAGCTCGTCGTGGGCATAGGGTTTGAAACGCATTCTCATAGTTTGTTGTTCTCCTTAAAATTAACGTGGCTCGCCCTCTCAGGCGCTGACGCGCCAGCTCCCCCAAAGGGGGAGCCCTTGGCAAAGCCGGAAGGTTTTCCGTACTGCCAAAGCCTCTCCCTTTGGGAGAGGTGGCTTTGCGAAGCAAAGACGGAGAGGGCGAGGATGCTTACCGGTTTTGCTCCCGCAAAAATTCCTCCACCTGTTCCGGTGCAGCGGCGCAGCTGCCCTGACAGATGCCGGGCTTGCCGCCGCCGCGTCCGTTCAGGGCGGCGTTCAGGGCTTTGGTCAGGGCGCGCACATCGCCGTCTGCCTGCGCAATGCAGTAGCCGGTGCCCTTTTCGGTGGGGGTCAGGGCGGCGCAGAGACCGGTGGTGGCTTCGGTCAGGCGCACTGCCAGCCGGTGCAGGCCGTCCGGGTCAAGGCCGGGCACTGTGCGGATGGCATCCTCACCGGGATTTGCCAGCTGGGCAAGTGCATCGAACAGCTGAGAACATACACCAAAGTGTGTAAACTTGAGCGCAGTATACTCATCGTAGACGCGATGCACCGCCACAGCGGTCTGGTCGGCCTTGGCCGAGAGCAGCGCCCCGAGCTCTGCCTGCCGCTGGCGCATAGCCTGTGCAGCAAGCAATGCCCGCTGGCCGCACACCACGCTCAGCCGCACGCCGCCCTTGTAGTTCTCGCTGGCCAGAATTTTGATCTGTCCCACCTGTCCGGTGGTGCGGGTGTGGGTGCCGCAGCAGGCGCAGACGTCCGCACCGGGAATGGTCACGATGCGCACCTGCCCTTCGATCTCCTTTTTGGAGCGGTAGACAAGGGCGGCAAGCTCCTCCCGGGTGGGGTAGCTGACCAGCACCGGCACATCCTGCCACACGATGCGGTTGGCGGCAAGCTCGGCTGCCTGCAGGCCCTCGGCAGAAATGGGCACGCTGGTGTCCATGCGCACAGCCTCGGAACCGATGTGGAAGCCCACATTCTCGGCCCCGAACATCTGGTGCAGGATGCCGGAAAGAATGTGCTCACCGGTGTGCTGCTGCATTTTGTCAAACCGCCATTCCCAGTCGATGCAGCCGGAAACGGCAGTGCCGGGAACAGCGCTTTCCGGCAGAGCGTCCACGCTGTGCCAGAGGATGCCGTCATGCTCGTGCACATCGGTCACATTCAGCGTGGCACCGTCCGGCAGGGTCAAGGTGCCCCGGTCGGCAGGCTGACCGCCGCCCTCCGGGTAGAACACCGTGCCGTCCAGCGCAATGCGCCCGCCGCCGGTCTTTTCGTCCGGCTCTGCGGCAAGGATGGTGCTCTCGCACTGGGTGCGGAAAGCGTCCTGTTCAAAGTATTTTTCAGTGCGCTGCATGGCGCGGGTACCTCCTGTTCAGGGTGCAGTTTGACGATTTAAAATGGCCGCCGCAGGCTCTGGCCATATTCAGCGGAAAATTTATTTTTATTTTTGCAGAATTGGAACGACTGCGGTCGTTCCAATTCTGCTTTTTCACGCAAGGGGCCGTAAAGGCCAACAACAAAAGAGATTTTACTGCATCTGCCGGTTTCGGCCCTTCTGGTGAAAATGCGTTTGGAGCGGCCCGCGTTTGCGCAGCAATGAAAGCCCCGGTGGGGCTTTTAAGCGGCGAGCGGTCTGCGTCAGCAGATGGAGGGGCCTTGCCCCGACAAGTTCCGCAGGCCGCGACAAACGCGAAATAAAAAATCTGGATTCCGCTGAACATAGCCAGAGCGAAAGCGGAGGCTATTTAAAATCGAAAAAGGGATACGCACCCAGTTTAAAAATAAGTATACCACGTTTTTTGCCTGTGGAAAATAGTCTGCGGATATGTTATGATAAGAAACAACGATATTCCCATAAAATGTTAAAAATGAGGAAGGTAATAGCATGCGTGAAAGTGGAATCCTGATGCCGGTGTCCAGCCTGCCCGGCCCTTACGGTATTGGCTGCTTTGGCAAGGAAGCATTCAAGTTTGTGGATTTTCTGGCACAAGCGGGCCAGAAGATCTGGCAGATCCTGCCGCTCAGCCCCACCGGCTACGGTGACAGCCCCTATCAGAGCTGCTCGGCCTTTGCGGGCAACCCCTATTTTATCGACCTCGACGCTTTGAAGGAAGAAGGCCTGCTCACCGCCGCCCAGCTCAAGGCTGAAAAATGGGGCACAGACCCCAAAGAGGTGGACTACGGCACTTTGTATGTGAGCCGCTTTAAAGTCCTGCGCACCGCCTACGCCGCATGGCGCAAGCAGTGCACCGGGCTGCACGGCTGCAGCTATTACTTCCCGGATGATTATTATGCCTTTACCCTCGCCAATGAGGAATGGCTGGACGACTATGCCCTGTACATGGCCCTGAAAGTGGCCAACGGCATGAAGAACTGGGTGGAGTGGGACAAGCCCTACCGCCTGCGCGACAAAAAGGCCCTTGCTGACTTTGCCGCCGAAAACGAGGAAGAGATCGGCTTCTGGAAGTTCGTGCAGTACAAGTTTGCGGCCCAGTGGCAGGCGGTGAAGGCCTACGCCAACAAAAAGGACGTGCAGATTTTGGGCGACATCCCCATCTACGTCTCTGCCGACTCGGTGGATGCATGGGTGGGCGGCGCGCTGTTTGAGCTGGACGCCGACGGCGGCTTTGCCCGTGTGGCGGGCTGCCCGCCGGATTACTTCTCTGCCGACGGTCAGCTGTGGGGCAACCCGCTGTACAACTGGGAATACCACAAAAAGACCGGCTACGCGTGGTGGGTGCGCCGGGTGCGCCACGCACTGGGCATCTACGACCTGCTGCGCATCGACCACTTCCGCGGCTTCGATACCTATTGGGCCATCCCGGCGGACAGCACCACCGCCCGCACCGGCAAGTGGGAGAACGGCCCCGGCATGGAGCTGTTCGATGCGCTGGAGGCTGCCCTTGGCAAGCTGCCCATCATTGCCGAGGATCTGGGCGAACTGTTCCCCAGCGTGCGAAAGCTGCTGGCCGACAGCACCTTCCCGGGCATGAAGGTGCTGCAGTTCGCCTTCAGCGGTGGGGACAGCGAGTATCTGCCCCACAACCACGTCAAGAACAGCGTAGTGTATCCCGGCACCCACGATAACACCACCCTGACCGACTGGTGGGAGAACGGCGCTTCCGAAAAGGAAAAGGCTGCCGCTGCCGCTTACCTGCACCTGACCGGCGTAAAGCCCACCGCAAAGGAGCTGGCGGCCATCCGGACCGATGATGTCCGCATCGCTCTGCTGCGCGCAGCGCTGGGGTCGGTGGCTGACCGGGCCATCATCCCCATGTACGACTGGCTGGGTCTGGGTGCGGAAGCACACCTGAATACCCCCGGCAAGCTGGGCGGAAACTGGGCATGGCGCGCCGCAGACGGCTTTGCCGCCAAGGCACTGGCCAAGACCATCCACGACGAGTGCAGTGTGTACTGCCGCGTATAAACAGAAGGCACAGAGCGGCGGGAGCTTAGCAATTTGACGAAAATATAAAAACTCCGGCAGAAAATTGTGCGTTTTGCTGGTAAAATCGGAAGCTGAATGGTATAATGTTGCTAAAGCAGCATTATGCCATTTTTCTTTGCCTGATGCGTTCCCGGCATTTCCGGAAACAGGGCGGGCGCGGGATGCATAATGCGGCAGATGGTTCCTGAACGTATGGGGAACAGGTGACTGCACGCGGGATACGGGAGCGCCGCGTGCGCAGATGATGGGGAAAATTACATGAAGAAAGAATGTACCGAGCAGGATCTGCGGGAACTTGCGCGCTCAGCGCAGGCCGTATTTGAGGCAGTGACCCTGACCGAAGCACCGCTTTGTGACGGCTGGCAGGACGATGGCCTGCGGGTGGACTACGAGCTGCGCAATGGCCGTGTGGACTGTGTGCTGCACCGCAGAGTGGAAGCGGATGGCAAATGCTGGGAGCTGGAAATGTGCGTACCGCTGGCAGGCAATGTGCTGCCGGAAGAGCGCATGACGCCCCGGGAGCGGGAACTGTGCCGCGAGGATATGAGCCACGATTTCCTTACCGGCGTGTACAACCGCCGCTATCTGGAAACGGTGTTTGCCCAAAAGCTGGAACAGTGTGCAGCGCAGGGCCGCAAGGCGGCCGTGGCACTGGTGAGCATCGACAACGGCCAGAAGCTGCGGGATACCTACGGCCAGCCTGTGATGGACCAGCTGCACTGCTTTGTGGGCAACCAGTGGAAAAAGAGCTTTGATACCCCTGCGACCCGCGTGGTCTGCCGCCTGACCGGCAGCATCTTTGCGGTGGGCTGTCTGGACGCCGACGGCAAGCAGCTGGCAGAGGAAATGCAGAACCTGTATCGGCAGATGCCCCGGGAATGCATCACCACCACCGGCATGATGCGCCGGGTACCCTTTACCCTGAGCTGCGGCGTGGCGAGCCTTGAGGACGTGCAGGCCAAGAACTGGCAGGCACTGTACGAGTTGTGCGATGCACGCCTGCGGGAGGCACAGAACGCCGGCGGCGATCAGATGCGTGCAGAATAAAACCAGTGTATAAAATCCCCCTTTTGGCGCAGACTAAGGCCAGAAGGGGGATTTTTTGTATGGAAAACCAGAAGAACGACAACCTGAACCTGCTGGAAGCCGTGGTGCAGAATACCGAGATGGGCAAGAACACCTTGGAACAGATCGTGCCGATGACCGACGATGTGCAGTTCAAGGCCGAGCTGCTGCGCCAGCGCAATGTGTACCACCAGCTCAATCAGGAAGCGCACACCGCCATCGAGGCCTGCGGCGGCACCGCGCAGGGGCAGAGCGCCATGGCAAAGCTGAACACGAAAATGGGCATCAGTATGAAGACCCTCACGGACAAGTCCACCCGCAATCTGGCCGAAATGCTCACGCAGGGCAGCGGCATGGGGGTGGTGGACTGCGTAAAGGCCCAGAAGGATTACCCCAATGCCGCGCCCGGCGCAAAGCGCCTTGCCCAAAGGCTGCAGGAGTTTCAGGAGGACAGCCGGGTAAAGCTGGAACAGTTCTTGTAAAAGAAAACCCTCTCAGGCTCACTTTGTTCGCCAGCTCTCCCGAAGGGCGAGCCATTGGCAAAACGGAAAACGTTTCCGGAATGTCAAAAGCTCCCCCTTTCGGGGGAGCTGGCAATGCGAAGCATTAACTGAGAGGGTTCTTTTTTACAGTGCTTCCACCATTGCTGCCACGATCTTGGTGGCGGTGGCTACATATTCAGCAATGCTGAACTTTTTCACCACCAGCACCTCGTGGCCGTCCTCGTCAGCGTTGTCGCTCATGGCGCGCAGGATGACGCAGGGCACACCGTTCTTGGCGGCGATCTGGCTCACAGCGGCACCCTCCATCTCCACGCAGTCGGGGGCGCATTTGGCTTCAATGGCAGCCTTGGTTTCACTGTCGCCCACAAACAGGTCGCCGGTGGCGATCTTGCCCACCAGAGCCTTCACACCTGCTTCGGCGCAGGCTTTTTCGGCGGCAGCGATCAGCTCCGGGTCGCCGGTGTATTCCTTGAGGAACGGCGGGTTCTGGCAGATCATGTCCAGCTGTGCGTCGTGGTACAGCACGGTCTTGCCGATGACCACATCGCCAATGCCGATCTTCGAGGTCATATTGCCTGCGATGCCGGAAAAGATGATCTTCTCCGCGCCGAATTTTGTGATGAGCACCTGCGTGGTGGCGGCGGCATTGGCCTTGCCCATGCCGGCACAGCACACCACCACCTGTTTGCCGGCCAGCGTGCCCTTGTGGTAATCCACGCCGCCGTAGGGCTCCACGGTGACGTTTTCCAGCGTTGCACACAGCTGATCGACTTCATCGGGCATTGCGCCCATAATACCGAAAATCATGGTGAACTCCTTTTATAGTAGGATTGATTTTTTTCAGCGTCCTCGCCCTCTCAGCCTCGCGTTGCTCGGCAGCTCCCCCAGAGTGGGAGCCCTTGGCAAAGAGATAAACTTTCCTGTCCCCAAGGGGGAGCCTTCTGGTACGGCAAATCTTGCGATTTAGCCGGAAACTTGGCCGCCATGCCAAGGCCTCTCCCTTTGGGAGAGGTGGATGCGAACGCAGTGAGCAGACGGAGAGGGCAAGCCCGACAGAGTTTTACATGGCTGCTATTTCGATATCAAACGTTGAACAGGAACTCGATCACATCGCCATCGTTGACAACGTATTCCTTGCCCTCGGTGCGCTGCAGGCCCTTGGCCTTGACGGCGGCGTAATCGAAGTTGTTGGCTTCCAGATCGCTGTAGCCAATGACGCTGGCACGGATGAAGCCGCGCTCGAAATCGCTGTGGATCTTGCCGGCAGCCTGCGGTGCCTTGGTGCCCTTGCGGATGGTCCATGCGCGGCACTCCTTCTTGCCGTCGGTCAGGAAGGAGATCAGGCCCAGCAGATCATAGCTGGCAGTGATGAGGTTGTCCAGACCGCTGGCTTCAATGCCCATTTCAGCCAGAAAAGCCTTCTTTTCCTCGGGAGAGTAGTCGGCGATATCCTCCTCGGTCTTGGCGCAGATGGGAATGTAGCGTGCGCCCTCTTCCTTGGCGCGTGCGGCCACCAGCGGGACATACTTGTTGTTTTCGATGCCCTCCATCAGGTCGTCCTCGCCCACGTTGCAGGCGTACAGCACCGGCTTTGCGCTCAGCAGACCCATCTCGTGCAGAACAGCTTGCTGCTCGGCATCGCCCTCGTCAAAATCGAAGCTGCGGGCAGGCTTGCCGGCGCTCAGGTGGTCGGCCAGCTGCTGCAGCCATGCGGCTTCGGCGGCAGCGCCCTTGTTGTTGCCGCTCTTGGCAGCCTTTGCCATGCGGCCTGCGCGGTTCTGCACCACCTCAAGGTCGGACAGGATCAGCTCGTAGTCGATGGCATCGATGTCGGCAATGGGGTCCACGGCCTCAGCCTTGGAAACATCCTCCACCACATGGATAATGTTGTCATCGTCAAAGCAGCGCACTACATGCACAATGGCATCGCACTCGCGGATGTGGCCCAGGAACTTGTTGCCAAGGCCTGCACCCTGGCTGGCACCCTTCACAAGGCCCGCGATATCCACGAACTCCACGATGGCAGGGGTCTTTTTATTGGTCTGCCAGATCTCGGCCAGCTTGTCCAGACGCTTGTCCGGCACGGCTACGATGCCGCTGTTCGGCTCGATGGTGCAGAAGGGATAGTTTGCGGCTTCTGCGTTCTTGGTGGAGGTGATGGCATTGAACAGAGTGGACTTGCCGACGTTCGGCAGGCCGACGATACCTAATTTCATTTTATTATACTCCTTGCGAAAAAGATTTTACGCTGCGGTAAAAAGCGATATTATAACAGGATAATTGTAGCACAATGGACGTTTTTTCTCAATACTCACTTAAGTGGAAACGAAAAGCCGCCCGTGGAAAAGCAGTGCTGCTTTTCCACGGGCAGTCCTTATGATTCAGGTTGTACGGGTCTTACTTGCAGATGGCAAGGGTACCGGACGCGGTCTCCTCAAAATGGCTGGCGTAGAATTCCTCCATCAGCCGGATGAGAGAAACGATGTCCCGGGCACCGGCGGTCTCGTAGCAGGAGTGCATGGCCAGCTGGGGCAGGCCGATGTCCACGCAGTTCATGGATACCTGTGCCATGGCAAGGTTGCCCAGAGTGCTTCCGCCGACCTTATCGGAACGGTTGGCAAAATACTGCAGCGGGACACCGGCGCGGGCGGCAAGCTCTTTGGCAACGGCCATGCTCATGCCGTCGCTGGTATACTTCTGGCCGGCATGGACCTTGACCACAACGCCCTCGTTCATGTAGGTGCAGTTGTTCACATCGGTATATTCCGGGTGGTTGGGGTGCACGGCGTGGGCGTTGTCGGCGCTGAACATGAAGCTGGAAGCCACCGCACGGTAGAAGTCCTCATCGCCGGGGCAGACGTTCTGCGCGATGCGGTGCAGTACGTCGTACAGGAAGGTGGAAGCCGCGCCCTGCTTGGTGCCGGAACCCACTTCTTCGTTGTCGAAAAAGGCGGCAACATTGATGGACTGGGCGCTGTGTGCGTTCAGAAAACCTTTCAGGATGCCGAACACACACTGCTGGTCATCCAGACGGCCGGAGGAGATGAACTCCTCATTGCAGCCCCAGACGGCGGCCTTTTCGCGGATGCAGAGGAACAGGTCGCTGCCAAGGATCTGGTCTTCTGCGACCTGCAGCTCAGCGGCGACCAGCTTTTTCAGCACGCCTTCCTCGGCGGCACCGCCCAGCAGGGGAAGCATATCTACCTGCTTGTTGTAGGAAGCCTTGTCGTTGACCTCGCGGTTCATGTGGATGGCCACGCTGGGGATCATCAGCAGGTCGCGGTCCAGCGTGAGCAGGCGGGAGGTGATGGCATTGTTCTCCTTTATCAGCACGCGGCCTGCCACCGACAGCGGCCTGTCCATCCATGTGGAGCAGATCATGCCGCCGTAGCCCTCGGTGTTCAGCTTAGTGTACTTCTGGCCCATGTGGATCTCGGCGTTTTCCTTGATGCGGAAGCAGGGGGAATCCGTGTGGGCAGCGGCCACGTTGAAGCTGTAGTTTTCCAGCTGTTCTCCCATGCGGAATGCAAGGATGCTGGAGCCGTTGCGGCAGACAAAATAGCTCCTGCCGGGTTCCAGCTGCCACCGGCGGCTCTCCAGCAGCTCGGAAAAGCCCTCCTTCAGCAGGATGTTCCGGACGGATGCAGTGGTGTGGTATGCGGTAGGATTGCCGTCAATGAAGGACAGCAGCTCCTGTACTTCTTTTTCGATCATTGGAAGACCCTCCATGGATTTATCGGTTTGGATGCTCCTATTCTACTTCTGCTGTTTGCGCTTTGCAATAGCCGGCCCTGCGTGCGGGGAAGAATTTGTTTTACATTGCGCGGGTTCTATAGTATACTATTCCTGTTGGTAAATATCGAATCGACAGGAAAGGCAGGGACCCGTCATGGAACGCAGTGATCCGCGCTATCAGGCGTATGTAGAAATATTAAAAGAGGAGCTCATCCCGGCAATGGGCTGCACAGAGCCCATTGCACTGGCTTATGCTGCGGCCCGGGCACGCGAGGTGCTGGGCGCACTGCCCGAGAGCGTGCAGCTGCAGGTGAGCGGCAGCATTATTAAGAATGTGAAGAGCGTCATCGTGCCCAACACCGGCCACCTGAAAGGCATGGAAGCCGCTGTGGCAGCGGGCATCATTGCCGGTTCGGCAGACAGAGAGCTGGAAGTCATCTCCGAGGTCAGCGAGGACAAGCAGGCTGCCATCCGGGACTATCTGCAGACGGTGCCCATTTCCATCCAGCACATCGAGCAGGGGCATGTGTTCGATATCATCGTTACCGAGCGCAGCGGGGATTCCTACGCAAAGGTGCGCATTGCAGATTTTCACACCAACATCTGCCTGATCGAAAAGAATGGCCGGGTGCTCTACGAAAAGCCGCTGCTGAACGAGGAGGCCCGGCGGGACAGCCGGGTCGACCGCAGCCTGCTGAACATGAAGGACATCTGGGACTTTGCCGAGACGGCCGACCTGCAGGATGTGGCGGACCTGCTGGAACGCCAGATCCGCTACAACAACGCCATTGCAGAGGAGGGCCTTCTGGGCGACTATGGCGCGAACATCGGCCGGGTGCTGCTTTCTACCTACGGCAACGATGTGTCTATCCGGGCCAAGGCCAAGGCGGCCGCCGGTTCGGATGCCCGCATGAACGGCTGTGAGCTGCCGGTCATCATCAACTCCGGCAGCGGCAATCAGGGCATCACCTGCTCGGTGCCGCTCATTGAATATGCCAAGGAGCTGCACAGCGGCAAGGAAAAGCTTTACCGTGCCCTCATCATTTCCAATCTGGTGGCCATCCACGAAAAGACCGGCATCGGCACCCTGTCCGCCTACTGCGGCGCAGTCAGCGCCGGTGCGGGCGCTGGCGCGGGCATCGTATATCTGTGCGGCGACGGCTATCAGGCCGCCATCCACACGGTGGTCAATGCGCTGGCCATCGTGTCCGGCATCGTGTGCGACGGCGCAAAGGCCTCCTGCGCGGCAAAGATCGCATCCTCGGTGGACGCGGCCTTGCTTGGCTACAACATGTACAAGTGCCATCAGGAGTTCAAGGGCGGCGACGGCATCGTGATGAAGGACATCGAGACCACCATAAAGGGCATCGGCCGTCTGGGCAAGGACGGCATGAAGGAGACCAATGAGGAGATCATCCGGCTGATGATCGAGTAAGGCCGGGCCGGAATTGTGAAAAAATCATACAAATCCTTCTTTATTTTGTCATAACTCTTCCGTATAATAAGAAATGGAATACTTTGCTGCTCTGCCTGCCCCGGCGGGCATCCGATAAAATGGGAGGAGATCATTATGGCCAACGAAAAGATCCTCGTTGTGGACGACGATACCAATATCTGCGAGCTGCTGCGGCTGTACCTGACCAAGGAAGGCTATCAGGTCACGGTGGCAAACGATGGCGAAGAAGGTCTGGAAAAGTTCAATCAGGTCAAGCCCGATATGGTGCTGCTGGACGTGATGATGCCCAAGATGGACGGTCTGGAAGTGTGCCGCCGCATCCGCAAGGCGGGCAACACCCCGGTGATGATGCTCACGGCCAAGGGCGAGACCTTTGATAAGGTGCTGGGCTTGGAGCTGGGTGCAGACGATTACATGGTAAAGCCCTTTGATGCCAAGGAAGTGGTGGCCCGCATCAAGGCGGTGCTGCGCCGCTGCCAGACCACCACGGCTGCTGCCGAGAGCACCGAGGGCGTGATCGAATTCGACAACCTGCGTCTGGACATGAACAGCTATGAGCTGCGGGTCAAGGGCAAGGTGGTGGAGGCTCCCCCCAAGGAGCTGGAATTGCTGAACTGTCTGGCCTCCCATCCGAACCGCGTCTACACCCGTGACCAGCTGCTGGACGAGGTGTGGGGCTTTGAGTATTACGGCGACAGCCGCACCATTGATGTGCATGTCAAGCGCCTGCGCGAGAAGCTGGCCGGTGCTTCCGACAAATGGGAGCTGAAGACCGTATGGGGCGTGGGCTATAAGTTCGAGGTGCGTCAGTAATGCGCAAAAGTATCTCGGTGGCGTTCTTCTCGCTGGTGTCCACCCTGATGGTGCTGGGCATCGTGCTGATGGGCGCTTCGGAGTGGGTGCTGTTCAAGAACTACTTCGCCAAGGACCGCTACGAAACATTGGATCAGGTGGTGGGCGTCACCCAGCGCACGGCCCAGTATCTGGTCCAGCAGGCGGAGCTGCCGGAAGGCGATGAGCTGGACGCACTGAGCACCAAGCTGGAGATCATCGGCGAGAGCGCAGAGGCCTATCTGTTCTTTACCGACAACGACGGCCGGGTGATGATCGCCTCCAGCCCGGACAAGCTGGAGTGCCTGACCGTGCCGGAAGAAATGATGGAGAAGATCGACGCTTCCGATGCAGATTACTACCATGTGTTCGGCACGCTGGGCGGCATGCTGGACGGGAAAAGCTACATCACGGTCAGCGAAATGCGCAATGAGAACGGCCAGCCCAGCGGATACCTGTTCCTGTGCTCTTCCGGCGAGCAGCTGACCCAGTTCAAGCAGCAGTTCTGGTCCAACTTCCTGCTGTCGGCCTGTGTGATGCTGCTGTGTGCCAGCATCCTGACCAAGATCCTGATGCGCCAGCTCACCGACCCGCTGCAGAAGGTGACGGATGCCGCCCAGCGCTTTGGCGGCGGTGATCTTTCCGTCCGTGTGGAGGGAGTGGAAGGCGAAGGCGAGGCAGCCGACCTTGCCCGCACCTTCAACCGCATGGCAGACAACATCCAGATGAACGACAACTCCCGCGGTCAGTTCATGGGCAACATCGCCCACGAGCTGCGCACCCCCATGACCACGATCAAGGGCTTTGTGGACGGCATTCTGGACGGCACCATCCCGCCGGATATGCAGAACCACTACCTGCAGCTGGTCAGTGAGGAAACGGGCCGTCTGGCACGGCTCATCCAGAACATGCTGGATCTTTCCAAGCTGGAAAGCGGCGAATATCAGGTGAATGCCCGGATGTTCAACATCTGGGAGACGATCACCGGCGTGGCGCTCTCGGCAGAGCAGCGCATCAACGACGGCATGATCGACATCGACGGCCTGACCATGGACGAAAAGGTGCTGGTCTACGCCGACCCCGACCTGATCCATCAGGTGGTGTATAACCTGCTGGACAACGCCATCAAGTTTACGCCTGCGGGCGGCACCATCCGCTTCGGGGTGGAAAAGCTTGGCCCGGAAGCCGAGATCTCCATCTGGAATTCCGGTCAGGGCATCAGCCCGGAAGCGCTGCCCTACGTGTTCCAGCGGTTCTACAAGGAGGACCGCTCCCGCGGCCTGCACGCCCGGGGCGCTGGCCTTGGCCTGAACATCTGCAAGGTGCTGGTGAACCTTTCCGGCGGGCAGATCCGGGTGGAGAGCCAGCAGGGCGAGTGGTGCCGGTTCGTGTTCACCCTGCCCACCGTGGCCCCGAACCCCGGCGGCATGAAGCGTCTGCCGGACGAAGCCGGCGGTGAACCCACCGTGGAAGACCCTGCAAGCATGAAGCCCGTAGAATGAACTTCCAGCCAGACTGCCCCGGACCCGGGCGGTCTGGCTGTTTTGGCGTGGGGAAACTTTGCCGCCGATGAAACTCCCCCAGTCATCTCGCTGCGCTCAATGCCAGCCCCCTCTGGGATGGGGCCCTTGGCATGGCGGTAAAGCTTCCGGTTAAAGTGCAAATCTTCCGGGCGTGCCAGAGGCTCCCTCTCCGAGGGAGCTGGCAAAGCCGTCAGGCTTTGACTGAGGGAGTTTACTTCGCAAATGGACAGATCTTTCCAAATACGTCATTTCCGTGAAAAAGCCATTGGCGGGTTTGATTTTTTGCTCGTTTTCATGTAAACTAAAAAATAACCATGCCCATGCTGTTTTTGCGGTTTGAAAACGCCAGCACAATGGGACAAATGGGAATAAGAATCTATAAAATAACGGAGCGTAAAGATAGAATATGGCAATCGTAAGTCCTTCGATCCTTTCCGCTGATTTTGGCAAACTGGGTGCAGACTGCCGCATGGTGCTGGATGCCGGTGCACAGATGCTGCATTACGACGTGATGGACGGCCACTTTGTTCCCAACATCAGCTTTGGCGTGCCGGTGCTCAAGAGCCTGCACAAAAATCTGCCGGATGCCTTTTATGATGTGCACCTGATGATCAGCCATCCGCTGCAGTATGCGGAAGCCTTCATCAAAGCCGGTGCCACTCTGTACAACTTCCACCTTGAGTGCGAGGACGATATCCAGGCCACCATCGATGCCGTCCGGGCGCTGGGCTGCAAGGTGGGGCTGACCATCAAGCCCGGCACCGAGCCGCAGGCGCTGGCACCGTATCTTGACCAGCTGGATCTTGTGCTGGTGATGAGCGTGGAGCCCGGCTTCGGCGGGCAGAAGTTCATGCCCTCGGCGCTGGACAAGCTGCGCTGGCTCAAGGCAGAGCGCGAAGCGCGCGGCGCACACTATCTGCTGGAAGTGGACGGCGGCGTGGACAATGCCACCGCGCCCCAGTGCGTGGAAGCGGGCGCTGATATTCTGGTGGCGGGCAGTGCAGTGTTCGGCGCAGCAGACCCTGCTGCAGCCGTGCAGCACCTCGCCAGCCTTTGAAAGGATAACCATTTATGGATGAATCTTTGATCCGGGAGCAGGAGGCACAGCTCCAGAAGACCGGCCGCTACTATAAGCATATCTGCTTTATGGTGGTGCCGGTGCTGTGCATGGCCTGTTTTCTGTACGGTGTGCGCCCGCTGCTGCTGTGCGGCATTGCGGTGCTTACCGGTAATCTGTGCGACCGTCTCGTTTCGCTGCTGCGCCGCCGCGTGTATCAGGGCAGTGACTTTTCCAACGAGAGCTTTGCGCTCGTCATTGCCCTGCTGATGCCGGTGACGGTGGATATCTATGTTCTGATCGCCGCAGTGCTTGCAGGTGTGCTGATCGGCAAGGAGATCTTTGGCGGCTACGGCAGCTACCCCTTCAACCCGGCTGCTGTGGGCTATGTGGTGGCGGCAGTGTCATGGCCGGAACAGGTGTTCCGCTATCCGCAGCCCTACACCAGCATCCCCCTGTGGGACGCCTCCATGGTGCCGGTCTCCAGCGCTATTGAGGACACCCTGCGCAGCGGCGGCATGCTGAACATCGGCTCGCTGGCGCTGGGTCTGGGCGAATATGCTGCTCCCATGGGCACCGGCGCTGCGCTGGTGATCCTTGCCTGCGGCCTGTTTTTGTGGACCCAGAAGGATGCCCACATGTCTGCATCGATCAGCTTTCTTGTGACCTGTGCGGTCATTGCGTTCTTCTTCCCGCGGCAGGCGGGCCTTGCCGACAGTGCCGTGCTGTCAAATATCCTGCCCCGCCTGCAGTGTGTGCGGGATGAGCTGCTGACTGGCGCGATCCTGTTCAGCGCGGTGTTCCTGATCAACGAGCCTTACACCTGCGTGCACCACCGCATGGGCCGTGTGCTGTACGGCGTGCTGGTGGGCGTTGTGAGCATGGGCTTCCGCTACTATGGCGTGTACGAGACCGGTGTGTGCTTTGCGCTGCTGGCGGTCAACAGTGTGTCGGCATGGATCGACCGCACCGAGGCAAAGCTGTATCACCTGACCCATCTGCAGGCAGATGCCGGAAAGGGGGCAGCACAATGAGACGCGCAACGGCTGAACTGATCGTAAAAGATCCCAACAAGTTTGCCCACCACGACCGTGTGTTCCTGAATAACCCGGTGGTCATGCAGGGCATGGGCCTTGCCCCGCTGGTGGTGCTTGCCACCAGCGGCCAGAATGCGGTGATGCTGGCGGTGGCGGTGGCGCTGCTGCTGGTGCCCTCCCGCGTGCTGGCCTGTCTGCTGAGCCGCCTTGTGCCCCTGCACGACGAGGACCCCGCTCCGGAAACGCTGCAGAAAAAGCTGCTGCCCCGTGCACTGGTGTACGGCTTCAGCACGGCGGTGGTGTATCTGGCGGTGTATCCCATCCTGAATATGCTGTTCAGCACCAGCCTGCTGAGCCTTGGCATCTACCTGCCCCTGCTCACGGTGGAGCCGCTGCTGACCTACCGCTTTGGCCGCGTGCAGGAGACGGTGCGTAAGGCTGTCTCCAAGGGCCTGCGCATCACGTTGGGCTATGCTTTGCTGCTGGTGCTGCTGGGCTGCGTCCGTGAATGGCTGGCCGCAGGCACCATGTTCGGTGTGGTTGTCAGCCGCCCGGTGCTGCCCATGGCAAGCATGCCGGCAGGCGGCTTTATCGTGCTGGGCGTGCTGTGCGCCGTATGGCGTGCACTGGCCCAAAAGCGCAAGGCATATCTCACCAAAGAGGCACGCAACCTTGTGGATGTGCATTCCCAGAAGGAGGCGGACCGCGAACAATGAGAGATGTTGTAACAACAAGCGCAGTGTTCTTCAGCTATGCACTGCTGGCGGTGTTCGCGCAGAACGCTGTCTTTACCCGTGCACTGGGCGTTTCGCGTCTGGTGCAGCTGGTGGGCGATGACCGCACCAGCAGCTGGCTGTTCGGTATGCAGCTGTGCATCACGCAGGTGCTGGTAACGCCGTTTGCGTGGTATGCCGGCAGCCGGATCGCGCCGCTGGCAAACCGTGCCCAGCTGCGCCCGCTGGTGTATATTGCCAGCATTGCCGTGGTGTGCGTTCTGGAGCACGCCGTGCTGTGGCTGGCGAAGGGCCTGCCGCACCGCAGCGCATTGCTGCGCATCGTGCCGCTGGCGGGCCTGAACAGCTGTGTGCTGGGCACTGTACTGGTGGAGCGCACCCAGAGCTTTACGCTGGGGCAGAGCCTTGGCTTTGGCCTTGGCAGCGGCCTTGGCTATGTGCTGGCGGTGCTGCTGGTAACGGAAGCCCGCCACCGCCTGCGCAGCAAGGCCATCCCGGAAGCATTCCGCGGCCTGCCCATCACGCTGGTGTATATCGGCGTGCTGGCACTGGCAATCTATGGTTTCACCGGACATTCTGTGATCCTGTAACATTGGCAGGGAGGAGAATCGACAATGGCAAAGTATAAACGTCAGAAGGTCAAGCGCTACCGCCGCAGCTTCTACAGCCGCGGTACACGCATCAAAAAAGGCATCGGCATCGTGGTGCTGGTGCTGGCGGTGCTGGGCGCAGCCTGGCTGGCAGCACCCCACGTGCTGGACTGGGCTACCCACACCTGGTATACTGTGGTGAAGAACCGTGATCTGGAAGCTGAATCGGCATCCCGCGCAGCCGCCTCGTCCGAAGCAGCTGCATCCTCGGCGGTACAGGAAGCGGCTTCGTCCCAGCCGGAGCCGGAACAGCCCAAGGAGCTGGACGGCAAGGCCGTTACCGGCGGCAGCTGGGCCGCAGTGGATGTGAGCACCCTTGCCGATGATGCGGCCATCCGTGCAGCGGCGCAGCAGCTCAAGGCGCAGGGAGCGGATTACGGCCTTGTGACCCTGAAAACACCGGATGGCAGCATCTGCTACGCTTCGCAGGTGCCGGCTGCCGCCCAGAGCATTGCCGAAACCACCGTGGACCCGGCCCGCATCGCGGCCATCTTCCGGGAGGAGGGCGTGATCCCTGTGGCCCAGCTTGCAGCCTTCAAGGACCCCATCTCCTCCCGCACCGACCGCAGCATGGCCATCCACTACGGCGACGGCCTGTGGCTGGATGCCCAGAAGGGCGGCAATGCATGGCTGAATCCCTACTCCGCTGCGGCAGTGGAATATGTAGGCGATCTGGTAGCCGAGGTGCAGGGCATGGGCTTTGAGCAGGTAGTCCTGACCAATGTCCAGTTCCCGAAGCTCAGCCGCAAACAGGACTACGGCGAGACTAGCGGCGTTTCCCGCGCGGATCAGCTCAAGGCGGATATCGCCGCCCTGCAGAGCCGCTTTGCGGGCAGCATGACCCTGTGGTTCAGCTACACGCTGGATCAGTGCAACACCAACAGCGTGTCGCTGGATGTGCCCGCTGTGACGCTGGGCATGGACAACCTGCTGGTGACGGCAGACAAGGCGATGGACGCCGACAGCCGCACCGCACTGGAGCAGTCTGCCGCCGGACAGGGCGTGCAGCATCTGGTGCTGCACAGCGCCGACATTTTCCAGTAACGTCTCTGGTTTTATAAGAGGGAGGAATCTGCTATGAATACCAAATCCTGCTTTGCACCGGCCCACATCCTTCTGCCTTCGGAGCAGATCCCACTGGAAAAGTGGGGCTGCATTGCCTGCGATCAGTTCACCAGTGACCGGGATTACTGGCAGAAAGCCGAGGCTGCCGCGGCAGGCAGCCCAAGCACCCTGAACATGATCCTGCCGGAGGTCTATCTGGAAGACGGCGATGCCGATGCACGCATTGAGAAGATCCATGCCACCATGGATGACTATGCCCGGAACGTGCTGACCCGCGCGGTGGACGGCTTTGTTTACGTGGAGCGCACCGAGCAGAGCGGCAAGGTGCGGCAGGGCCTTGTGGGCATGGTGGATCTGGAAGCCTACAGCTACCGCCGGGGCGAGAAATGTACGGTGCGTCCCAGCGAAAGCACCGTGGAAAGCCGCATCCCGCCCCGCATGAAGGTGCGCACCGGTGCCGCGCTGGAAACGCCCCACATCATGATGCTGGCGGACGACCCCGGCTGCACCCTCATCGAGCCGGTGGCGGCGCATAAAGCCGAACTGCCCAAGGTATACGAGGGCGAATTGATGCTGAACGGTGGCCACATTGCGGGCTGGGCTGTGGAAGACCCTGCCCTCATTGCGCAGATCGAAGATGCGCTGGCTGTGCTGGGCAGTCAGGAAGAATTCGACAAAAAGTATCCGGATGCCACCCGCCGCGACCCGCTGACGCTGGCCGTGGGCGACGGCAACCACTCGCTGGCCACTGCAAAGGCCTGCTGGGAGGAGCTGAAAAAGACACTCACACCGGAGCAGGCAGCAAACCATCCGGCCCGCTGGTGTCTGGCCGAGGTGTGCAATGTGCACTCGCCTGCGATCGAGATCGAGCCGATCCACCGCGTGCTGTTCAATGTGGACTGCGCAGCGGTGCTGCTGAGCCTGATCACCTGGAGCGATTCCAATATGGCCGGCTGCAGCTTTGGCGGCAGCAAGCAGCAGCCCTTCACGCTGGCCGGGCCGCACATGTCCAACGTGCTCAGCTTTGAGGACCCAACCGCACCGCTGACCGTGGGCACCATTGACGAATTTATCGAATACTATCTTGAGCACCACAAGGAAGCCCGCGTGGACTATGTGCACGACGAGCCTGCTGTGCGCGCCCTGTGCAAAAAAGGTGCTGTGGCATTCCTGATGCCGCCGTTTGCCAAGAGTGACCTGTTCAAAGGCGTTGTGATGGGCGGCGTGCTGCCGCGCAAGACCTTCAGCATGGGCCACGCAGAAGAAAAGCGGTACTATGTGGAGTGCCGGAAAATTACGGAATAATTATTGGAGAACCATGACATTTAAAGAATTGAATCTGTCCGCCCCGCTTCTGCGCGCTGTGCAGGAGGCAGGCTATGAGACCCCGTCGCCCATTCAGGCGGCGGCGATCCCGCCGGTGCTGTCTGGCCGGGATCTGATGGGCTGCGCCCAGACCGGTACCGGCAAGACGGCTGCTTTTGCGCTGCCCATGCTGGACCGGCTCACGGCCAATGCGCCCCGCAGAAAGGGTGCCATCCGCGCCCTGATCCTGACCCCTACCCGTGAGCTTGCTTTGCAGATCGGCGAAAGCTTTGATGCCTACGGAAAGTATCTCAAGCTGCGCAGCACCGTCATTTTTGGCGGCGTGGGCCAGGCACCGCAGGTGGAAGCGCTGAAAAAGGGCGTGGACATCCTGATCGCCTGCCCGGGACGGCTCAACGACCTGATCGGTCAGGGATTTATCGATCTCTCGAACCTTGAGATCTTTGTGCTGGACGAAGCCGACCGGATGCTGGATATGGGCTTTGTGCACGATGTGAAGAAGGTGATCGCAAAGCTGCCCGGGGAGCGTCAGAACCTGATGTTCAGCGCCACCATGCCCACCGAGATCGAACAGCTGGCCGCAGGCATCCTGCGCAAGCCCGCCTTCGTCAAGGTGGACCCGGTGTCCAGCACCGTGGACCGCATCCAGCAGAGCCTGTACCATGTGGAAAAGGGCAACAAGAAATTCCTGCTGCCGTGGCTCATCAAGAACCTGCAGCCCCCGGTGGTGAACGCGCTGGTGTTCAGCCGCACCAAGCACGGCGCGGATAAAATTGCAAAAGACCTCACCAAGCAGGGCATCCCGGCGGCGGCCATCCATGGCAACAAGAGCCAGACCGCCCGCGTGACCGCGCTGGAAAACTTCAAGGCCGGTAAGACCAAGGTGCTGGTAGCCACCGATATCGCCGCCCGCGGCATCGATATCAGCGAGCTGTCCCATGTGTTCAACTACGACCTGCCCGAGGTACCGGAGACTTACGTGCACCGCATCGGCCGCACGGCCCGCGCCGGTGCCGACGGTACGGCGGTCAGCTTCTGTGCACCTGAGGAGCAGGAGTATCTGGCAGGCATCGAAAAGTTGAACCGCCGCAAAATTCCTGTGGTGAGCGGCCACCCGTGGGACGGCGTGCCCGCGCCGGTGCGCCCGGAGCCGCCGGTGCGCGGCAAAAAGCCCAAGGCAGCCGCCGCTGAACCGGCAGAAAAGCCTGCCGCAAAGCAGCCGAAGCCCGCAAAGGCCGAAGCAAAAAACGCAAAACCTGAAAAAAAGGCTGCACCCGCACCCAAGGTGCAGGCAAAGCCCGCAAAAACCGAAAAAGAGGAACCATTCATGGATGATACCAAGCGTACTACCGGCGGACGCAGCAATGACCGCCGTTCCAATAATAACAGCCGCCCGCGCCGGGAGCAGAACGCTCCTGCCCGCGGCAGCAATGCGCAGCCCAAGTTTGACCCGCATTTTGTGAGTGCCCCGGAGGCCACTCCGCTGCGCCCGGCCAAAAAGACTCCGGCTGCACCCGCCGCCCCGGCCATCCGTACGGCTGCACAGCCTGCTCAGCAGAACAGCAGCATGCAAGGCCAGAAGAGCCGTCGCAATGACCGCAGCGACCGTCCGGCCCGCCAGAACAGCCAGCCTGCCGCCCAGAGCCAGAGCGCAGAGCAGGGCCGCGGTGCAAACAACGGCCAGCGCGGCCGTCAGAATGCGTCCCGCAATGCACAGCCTGCACCGGCCCGTGCCCCCAGAGCGGAGAGCAGCCGCCGCGGCCGTGCCGCTGCTGCAAGGGACGAAGACCCGGGCCTTATGCTCATCAGCCGTCGTCCGCCGCAGCAGAAGTTCACGAACTTTGAGGAGTATATGAACGCCCACGGCGGTGCAACTGCACCCATTGAGGACCACAGCGACGAAGTATGAGCAAAAATGAACCGTTTGCCCCATGGCAGTGCCCGCTGTGCGGGGAGAAACTGACCGGCGACAGCACCCTGAAATGCACAAAAGGCCACTGCTTTGACCGCGCCAAGGAGGGCTACTGGCATCTGCTGCCGGTGCAGAGCATGCGCACCAAGGCTCCCGGCGACAGCAAGGAGATGGTGACCGCCCGCCGCGCGTTCCTGAATGCCGGATACTACGGCATCTTTGGCAAAGCGGTGGGTGAGCTGTGCGCAGAGTACGGCCAGCCTGCCAGCCCGGAGGCGGCGCTGCATCTGCTGGATGCAGGCTGCGGCGAGGGCTGGTACGACCGCTGCATCGCGCAGGCGCTTGCCGAAAAAGGCCGCCGGGTGCAGCTGGCGGGTTTTGATATCGCAAAGCCTGCGGTGCGTCTTGCGGCCAAGGCCCTGCCCACGGCACAGTATGCGGTGGCATCCAGCTTCAGCCAGCCGGTGCGCACCGGCTGGGCCGACCTGCTGCTGAACTGCTTTTCGCCCTTTGCACAGGAGGAATTCCTGCGGGTGCTGCGCCCGGGCGGACGGATGATCTATGTGGTGCCCGGTGCCGAACATCTGTACCAGATGAAGGCCGTGCTCTACGAAAAGCCCTATAAAAACCCGGTGCAGCAGATCGCCTATGACGGTTTTGCCGCCATTGGAGAACGGGAAGTGACCGGCCGCGTCACGGTGCCCCACGAACAGCTGGAAGCGCTGTTCGCCATGACACCCTATTACTGGAAAACGCCGCGCGGCGGGGCGGAGCGCCTTGCTGCGCTGTCCCAGCTGGAAACCGATATCTCGTTCCGGTTCCTTGTGTTTGAAAAGCTGTAATGATAGCAGTTTGCGTTTTTAATGCACAAGCAACATCCGCAAACTGCATATCGCAAATATGCCGTTTTAATAGGCACTATTTTTGAAAATTGCGATAAAAAGCAGAAACGCTCGTCATGCAGAATTGTGTGACGAGCGCTTTTTTGCTTCAGTTTCTGTCAAAAGCCCCATCCCCGAGGGGGCTGTCAAGTGAATGCGAGACTGGAGGAGTTCCGTGTGATAGGTCGTCCACGAAAAACACCACTGCCCCCACCGCCGGAGGGTAGGAGGAGTCCGGCAGATGAGGGCAGCAGTGCTGTATCAGGATAGAGAGATGGCTTAGTGTTTTTCGCCCTTGGGCAGCAGACCGGCACGCTCCAGGGCCGGACGCAGGGCGAGGTACAGGATGACCGCACACACGGTGGAGGCCACGCTGTTTACAAAGGTGACGCCGCCTGCAATTTTGGTCAGCGCCTGTGCCACGGTGTATTCCTGACCAAAGATGTACACATTGCGGAAGTAGCCCAGGAACGGGTCGGTCAGCACGTTCAGCAGCAGGCCGGAACCGGCAGAAACGATCACCTTGACGAGATAGCCGGAGCTGTGCTTGTCGAGGTCGCGCAGCTTGAATGCCTTGTGCGCCACGGCACCGCAGGTGATGCCGATGATGAACTTGAGCACAAAGGTGGTGACGGCATAGCCCGGGTCACCGGCCAGAATATCGGCCAGCGCCAGACCAATGGCACCGGCCAGACCGCCGGACACACCGTCCAGCAGTAGGGCGGTCAGGGCGGTGAAGGTGTTGCCCAGATGGAACGAAGAACCGCCGTAGAACGGCACACGGAAGAACAGATAGGCCACAAGGCTTAAAGCGGCCATGACACCGGTCATGGCCAGCTCCTTGGTGGTGAAGGTGCGCTTGTACAGCACACTTGCAAACAGAATGACGATGACAACGACTGCCAGAAGCAGCCACATTGCAGTAGTAGACATGATTTTACTTTCCCTCCAAATTTCCGTTCCCGCGGCACCAAAGCCTCACTGGGGCTTTGATTGCTTCGCAACCACTTACCTACAATCCTACTTGACATTTGGGTGTCCAGCGGGTATGCTCCTATTATACGCAGAACTGACACCATGAAAATACCCAGAATAAAGTTTTTTAATGGGGTCAGTTTGATGCAATACCCAGACAGGAGGGATGATTTATGGTCCATCTGACCACGGCGCTGGATGCTTCTTCTGGCGTGCCGCTGTACGAACAGCTGTACCGCAGCCTTGCCGGAGAGATGCGAAGCGGCACCCTTGCGGCGGGCACCCGGATGCCCGGCAAGCGGCGGCTGGCGGCAGAGCTGTCCGTCTCGGTGAATACGGTGGATGCTGCCTATCAGATGCTGGCGGCGGAAGGGTATCTGGAATCGCGGGAGCGCAGCGGCTTTTATGTACAGGAATATCTGGCCCTGCCGTCCCGGCCTGCCAACGGGCCGGAACAGCCCGCACCGCCAAAACCGGAACCGCCTGTGCTGCCGGTGCGGTACGACCTTTCCACCCGCGGGGTAGACCCGGAGCTGTTCCCGTTCCGCACATGGGCGCGGCTGCAAAAGGAGCTGCTCTATTCTTCGCCCCAGCTGCTCACCCACGGCGATGCGCAGGGCGACCCGGCCCTGCGGCAGGCGCTGGCGGAATATCTCTCTGAATACCGCGGTGTGCAGTGCGGGCCGCATCAGATCGTGGTGGGGGCGGGATTGGAATATCTGCTGGGCCTGCTGGCACCGCTGCTGCCCGGCCCTGCAGCGGTGGAAACGCCGGGCTACCCCCGTGCTTTGCAGGTGCTGCAGAACAACGGTGTGCACTGCTGCTGCCTACCGGTGGACGAGGACGGCCTTTCGGTGGAAGCACTGAACCGGTCGGATGCAGCGGTGTGCTACGTCACGCCCAGCCACCAGTTCCCCACAGGCGTTACCATGCCTGCGGGCCGCAGGGCCGAGCTTCTGCACTGGGCAGCCCGCAGGCCGGGCGGGCGGTATATTATAGAAGATGATTACGATTCGGAGTTCCGTTTTGATACCCGGCCTCTGCCCAGCCTGCAGGGCATGGCGGGTGCAGACGGCCCGGTGGTGTACCTCTCCACCTGCTCCCGCAGTCTGGCTCCCAGCATCCGTATCGCCTATATGGTGCTGCCGGAGCATCTTCTGCCTGCATGGCGGAAAAAATACCGCCTTTACTCCGGCACGGTGAGCCGGTTCGAGCAGCAGACGCTGGCCCGCTTTATCACCGAGGGCTACTTCACCCGGCATCTGGCCCGGGAACGTGTGGCCTACAAGGCCCGGCGGGACGCACTGGCGGCAGCATTGAACACTGCCTTTGCTCCCGGCGAGCTGACCCTTGCGGGCCTGCACACCGGACTGAACCTGCTGGCAAAGCTCAAAGACCCGCCGCCGGATGCTGCGCTGCGCTGCGCGGCGGAAGCCGAAGGCGTGCAGCTGAGCCTGCTGAGCGATTACGACCTGACCGGAGAAGCACCCTCAGCGGCGGGCACGCTGGTGCTGGGTTATGGCTCGCTGAAGGACGAGGCCTGCGCCTCGGTGGGCGAAACATTGAAAAAGGTCTGCATGGCAGCGCGGGAAGCATCCGTGACCGTGTAAGTGCCGCTGGCGGCATTCCACTGGCCGGGCAGGGCCTGCGCCGCCACAGCGGCGCTGTTGTTGGCAAGAAATTCCAGTGTGCGTTCCAAAGCGTCATAGTCCAGCGCGGTCAGGTCGGTGAGCAGGGCCGAACTGCTGGCACGCAGGGCATCCGGCAGGGTGGCGGGCAGCAGGTCCAGATCCTGCCGGAGAAAAGCATCCCACACGGCAGCGCGGGCCGCTGCGGTGCGTACTGGTGAAAAGGCTTCGTCGGCCTGCAGCTGGCACAAGAATTCGTGCGCGTCCCCGGCGGAAATGCCCTGCACGGCCCGGCTGCGGCCATAGCGGGCAAGCTCTTCCTCGGTCAGTGCGCCGGTAAAGCCTACCCGCACCGGCCCGTACCGGCTGGCAATGCGCTCCAGCACATCGGGAGAGAAGGCCAGATACCTTGTGCCCTCCGGCAGGGCCAGCACCTGTGCCAGCGCTTCGCGGCAGCGGGCCGGGCCAGCGGCGGCATAGCAGCGGGCAAGGGATGTTTCTTCTTCTGCAAAAGGCACGGTGAGCACGGCAGGCACGCTGAGCAGATGCACGCAGTTCTGGCTGGCGTTCAGGTAGGCTAGCACAAAGCCGGGCTGTTCGCCGGAGACGCACAGCAGTACAGTGAGCTGGTCGGTGGTCTTAGGCAGCTGGATGGGCACACCGCTCTCGCTGCGGGCAGCCTGCCGCAGCTGGGTGCGCAGCTGCTGACGGGACAGCAGCACCGTGCCGCCCACCAGCGGCACCAGCACCAGCAGCGAAGCAAACAGTGCTGCCCAAAAGGGCTTCCAACCTCCACTGCGCATGGGATACACCGCCTTTCCTTTGCATAAAGCTTTGGCCTGCAGGCAAGACTTTATGCAGAAAAGGAGGCGTTTGCAGATGAAGAACAAAAAAGAGACAGCACCGACCACAGAGAAAGAACGGGAGAACTTCTGGCTGGAGATCGGCCCCGCCAGCGCCTATTACGGCACAGATTCTTACGAGACCGCGAAAGAAAATGGCGATGCCAGCCCGGATGGCAAAGCCCGGGGGTTTGAAGGCGCAGAGCCGAAAGAAAAGTAAAATAAATTTATGGCAGCGCTATGATGAGGGAGGACAAAAGTAATACCAAAACAAAATTCATCTGTCGGCATAATAGATGAAAAAGCAGCGTATGATATACAAAATGTCTTGCGCACAAGGACAGAATATGGTATAGTCTTTCTATCGCGCACAACTGTGCGCCAGAAGAACTGAAAAAGACGTGCACGGCGGGGAAAGACCGTGCACTCTGGAGAAGCCCGCTTGTAAAGTGGGTGCCGAAGGTGTAAGGCCGCAGGGAAAGCGGCTGTATCTCTCAGGCAAAAGGACAGAGCCATCGTCTTTGCGCAATGGGGCGCAGCCGGGAATGCGGCGCACCCCGGCTGCGGAAAATGAGAGCGCTCCGAATTTTGCGGGCAGAGCCTTTGGTGGATTCTGTCCGCTTTTGTTTTGTGTATAGGGGGAAAGAGAGAATGGTCGAGATGATCACGCAGGTGAACAATGCCATCAATGGCGTGGTGTGGGGGCCGTTTGGTCTGGCACTGCTGTTCTGCACCGGCTTCTGGATGAGCGCCCGCACGGGCTTTTTCCAGTTCCGCAAAATGGGCTACTGGCTCCGGCACACCATCGGCGCGATCTTCACCAACAAGGACATCACCGCGCACACCAGCAAGGAGGATATGGCCATCAGCCAGTTCCAGAGCATGTGCACGGCGCTGGCGGGCACCATCGGCACCGGCAACATCGTGGGTGTGGCAACGGCCATCGTTTCCGGTGGGCCGGGTGCCATCTTCTGGATGTGGGTCATGGCATTGCTTGGCATGATGACCAGCTTTTCGGAGAATGTGCTGGGCGTGTACTACCGCCGCAAAAACGAAAAAGGCGAGTGGTCGGGCGGTGCCATGTACTACCTCACCGATGGTCTTGGCGCAAAGAAGGGCTGCAAACAGCTGGGCAAGGTGCTGGCAGTGTTGTTTGCCTGCTTCTGCATTCTGGCTTCCTTCGGCATTGGCAACATGAGCCAGATCAATTCCATCGCGGGCAACATGAACGCTGCTTTTGGCGTGCCGACCCTCGTCACCGGCCTGTGCCTGATGGTGGTTACGGCCCTTATCGTCATTGGCGGTTTGAAGCGCGTTGCCGCTGTTACCGAAAAGCTGGTGCCGCTCATGGCCCTGTTCTACATTGCAGGCGCGCTCATCATCGTAGTGCTGCACGCTGGCAACATCCCAGCGGCATTTGCGGCTATTTTCAAGGGTGCGTTCAACCTGAACGCGGCAGGCGGCGGTGCGCTGGGCTACGGCATCAGCCAGACCATCACCTGGGGCTTCAAGCGCGGTGCCTTCTCCAACGAAGCCGGTCTCGGCTCTGCCGTCATGGTCAACTCCGCTTCCAACGTCAAGGAGCCGGTGCATCAGGGTATGTGGGGCGTGTTTGAGGTGTTTGCCGATACCATCGTGGTCTGCACGCTCACTGCTCTGGTCATCCTGACCACCGGCGTGGTGGACCTGCAGAGCGGCGCTGTACTGGCCGGTGTGCAGGACAACGCATTGGTGGGTCAGGCCTTCACCGCCGCATTTGGCAGCTTTGGCCCCAAGTTCATTGCTGTTTCCATTCTGTTGTTTGCCTACTCCACTACGCTGGGCTGGAGCCACTACGGCACCAAGGCCGTGGAGTATCTCTTCGGCACCACCGGCAGCCGCATCTACAAGGTGGTCTTTGTATGCATGACCGTGGTGGGTGCCACCATGAAGCTGGGCCTTGCGTGGGATCTTTCCGACACTTTCAACGGTCTGATGATGATCCCGAACCTGATCGGCGTGCTGGTGCTGTCCGGCACTGTGGTGGACATCACCCGCAACTACTTCGACCGCCGGGTGAAGGGCAAGGACATCGAACCCATGTGGTCGGCTTTCCTGGAGTACCAGAAGCAGGAGGAGGCCGAAGCCGCCGCAGAGGAAGCGGAGCTGGAAAAGGCCGCAAACGAATAAAATACCCAAAAGCAAGGGCTGTCTGTGAATGAGGACAGCCCTTGCTTTTGTCTGCTGCCCTGCCTTATAATAAATTAAAAACAGGGGAGGGAACAACCATGAGCGAATTTTCCCATCTGAAAAACAAACTCCTTGCCGAACAGGTGGAGGACGAAATTTACCACTATATTCTGGATACCCCGCTGGAGCCGGGAGCCAAGTTGCCCAATGAATTTGAGCTGGGCGAAAAATTCGGTGTGGGCCGCAGCACGGTGCGCGAAGCGGTGAAGCTGCTTTCCAGCAAGGGCATCGTGGAGGTGCGGCGGGGCTCCGGCACCTATGTGGTCACGACTGCCAAGGGCCTTTCGGACCCACTGAACCTGCGCAGCGTGCAGGACAAGAACGCACTGGCGCTGGATCTGGTGAACGTGCGCCTGCTGCTGGAACCGGGCATGGCCGAGATGGCAGCTTTAAACGCCACCGACGAGGACATTGAGCGCATCCAGCGCCTGTGCGACCGGGTGGAGAGCAAGATCCACAGCGGTGATCTGTACATCGAGGACGACATCGCGTTCCACACCTGCATCGCAGAGAGCAGCAAGAACATGGTGGTGGAGCAGCTGATCCCCATTATCGATACGGCGGTCATGATGTTCGTGAATGTTACCCACAAAAAGCTGACGGAGGAGACCATCCTGACCCACCGCATGATCACCGAAGCCATTGCCCGGCATGACTCCATTGGTGCCCGGTCTGCCATGGTGATGCACCTGAACTTCAACCGCAACTGCATCCGAAAGCTTTACGACGGCGAATGGGAAACCTGATGCCGCCGCATTTCGCGTCCCCGCACAGTGCAAGGTCTGTGCGGGGACTTTTTATGCCTGAAGTTGTCTGATGACTTTTTAAGACGAATGATACAGAAAAGTCGAAAAACTGGTTAGATTATATGATGTATCCAAGATTTCAGAGCAATGTGCACGAAAAACTGGGCTGGTTATTGTCATAAAGTGGGTTCTGACTGCGACAACTTGCAAACGAGGCGGGAGTCGATTAAAATGAATATGTAAGATGTCCGACAGTCAAAAGGACGATTTGCAAAGCAGGAAAAGAGCATTTTGGAGGTATGATCATGGAACTGCGTTCTCAGGCAGTGCGTAAACTGGCACCGGAAAACGATCCGCTGAAGATCGGCATGGGCTGGAAGGTGGACGACCTTGCAAAGCCCCAGATCATGGTGGAGAGCACCTTTGGCGACAGCCACCCCGGCAGCGCCCATCTGGATCAGTTCGTGAAGGAGGCTGTACAGGCAGTCAACACCCACGGCGGCAAGGCTGCACGCTATTTTGCGACCGATATGTGCGACGGTATCGCACAGGGCCACGACGGCATCAACTACTCGCTGCCCCACCGTGACGCCATCGTGAATCTGGTGGAAGCTCAGGCTAACGCCACCGTGTACGACGGCGGCGTGTTCATCGCCAGCTGCGACAAGTCCATGCCCGCCATGCTGATGAGCATTGGCCGCCTGAAGGATATGAGCGCCATCGTGGTCACCGGCGGCGTGATGGAAGCCCACACCCTGCCCAAGAAGTACGTGGTCAACGACCCCGCCTGCGCCATCAACGACCTGCTGACGCTGGAACAGATCGGCAAGTTCGACGCATGGGAAAAGACGGGCGTGATCCCCAACGAGCAGCTGGACTACTACAAGCACAATGCCTGCCCCAGCTGCGGTGCCTGCTCCTTTATGGGCACCGCTTCTACCATGCAGATCATGGCCGAGGCTCTGGGCCTGATGCTGCCCGGCACCGCCCTGATGCCGGCCACCGCCCCGGAGCTAAAGCAGGCTGCCTATGATGCCGGCGTTCAGGTGATGAAGCTGGTGGCCGAGGGCATCAAGGCCAAGGACATCGTCACCATGAAGAGCTTTGAAAACGCCATCATGGTGCACGCCGCCATCTCCGGCTCCACCAATGCCACCATGCATCTGCCCGCCATTGCACACGAGTTCGGCTTTGAGATCGATGCCGACACCTTTGACCGGATGCACCGCGGCGCACACTATCTGCTGAACATCCGTCCCTCCGGCGACTGGCCCGCACAGTACTTCTACTATGCAGGCGGCGTGCCCCGCGTGATGGAAGAGATCAAGTCCATGCTGCATCTGGACGTGATGACTGTCACCGGCAAGACGCTGGGCGAAAACCTGGAAGACCTGAAGAAGAGCGGCTTCTACGAGCACTGCGACGAGATCCTGCAGGAAAAGACCAAGGGTCTGGGCATCAAGGTCACCCGCGAGGATATCATCCACAGCTTTGACAACGCCAAGGGCACCGACGGCAGCATCGCTATCCTGAAGGGCAATCTGGCCCCGGAGGGCAGTGTCATCAAGCACACCGCCTGCCCCAAGAACATGTTCCACGCCACCCTGCGCGCAAAGCCCTTTGACAGCGAGGAAGAGTGCATCAGCGCCGTTCTGAACAAGCAGGTCCAGCCCGGAGATGCCATCTTCATCCGTTACGAAGGCCCCCGCGGCAGCGGCATGCCCGAGATGTTCTACACCGGCGAGGCCATCTGCGCCGACCCGAAGCTGGCTTCCAGCGTGGCGCTCATCACCGACGGCCGCTTCTCCGGCGCAAGCCGCGGCCCGGTCATCGGCCATGTCAGCCCGGAGGCCGCTGTGGGCGGCCCCATCGCTCTGGTGGAAGAGGGCGATCTCATCCGCATCGATGTGCCGAACCGCCAGCTTGCCATCGTGGGCGTGAACGGTAAGGAAAAGACCCCCGAAGAGATGGAGACCATCCTTGCCCAGCGCCGTGCCAACTGGAAGCCCAAGGCTCCCAAGTACACCAAGGGCCTGCTGAAACTCTACTCTCAGCACGCCGTCAGCCCCATGAAGGGTGCATATATGGAGTAAAAACGCTTCGTTTGCGATAAAAACCAAAAACAAAAAATCAACTGTTCAGCGTTGCTTTACTGAACGGTTTGGATAAAGTTACGCCAAAAACAAAAAAGCGGATATTGCTTCGTCTATAAAAACCATCGAGATCCGGTGTCCGTCTGCGGGGACGGCGCTGAAATAAGACCCAAAGCACACAAAATATCAAAAAATGGAGGAAACGTTTATGACAGCTGTTGCAACCCCGGACGCCGCACGGCTCGTGTTCGCCGCGGTGGCGGGCCTGATCCTTTTGCTCATCCTCATCATCAAGTTCAAAGTCCATGCCATGATCTCCATCCTGATCGGTGCGGTGGGCATCGGCCTGATGGCCGGTATGCCCCTGTCTGACATCATCGGCTCGGTCAACGAAGGTATCGGCAACACCTTAAAGGGCATCGCTCTTCTGGTGGGCCTTGGCTCCATGTTCGGTGCCATTCTGGAAGAATCCGGCGGCGCACAGACGCTGGCCGTGACCATGGTGCACAAGTTCGGCGACGAAAAAGCCGCATGGGCGCTGGGTATCACAGGTCTGGTGGTGGCTATGCCGGTGTTCTTTGATGCCGGTCTGATCATCCTGATCCCGCTGGCCTTCTCTCTGGCAAAGCGCACTAAGCGCTCGGTCCTGTACTATGTCATCCCTCTGCTGGCCGGTCTGGCTGTCGGCCACGCCTTCATCCCTCCCACGCCGGGCCCCGTTCTGGTGGCCAGCATGCTGGGCGTTGATCTGGGCTGGGTCATCCTCATCGGCATCTTCTGCGGCATCTTCGCCATGATCGCTGCCGGTCCCATCTGGGGCTCCATCTGCGGCAAGAAGTATATGATCGAGGTGCCCGAGCACGTTGCACAGCAGGCAGACATCGACGAGAGCAAGCTGCCCAAGTTCGGCACCATCGTGGGCATCATCCTGATCCCGCTGGTCCTCATCATTGCAAACTCCGTGGCAAAGGTGGTGCCCGCTCTGGCTGGCATCCAGCCCGTTCTGGCCTTCCTCGGCGAGCCCTTCATGGCTCTGCTGCTGGCTACCATCGCTGCCATGTATCTGCTGGGCACCCGTCACGGCTATAACAATGCCCAGCTGGAAAAGATCATGACCAAGTCTCTGGAGCCTACCGGCATGATCCTGCTGGTCACTGCCTGCGGCGGCGTGCTGCGCTACATGCTGCAGAACTCCGGTCTGGGCGACGTCATCGGCAACGCCGTGGCAAACGCCAGCCTGCCGCTGGTTCTGGTGGCCTTCATCGTGGCTGCTCTGGTGCGCATCTCCGTTGGTTCCTCTACCGTGGCTATGACCATGGCAGCCGGCATCATCTCCGCCATGCCCGGCATCAGCGAGCTGAGCCCGCTGTATCTGGCCTGTGTCACCGCTGCCATCGCCGGCGGCTCCACCGTGTGCTCTCACTTCAACGACTCCGGCTTCTGGCTGGTGAAGAGCCTTGTGGGCATGGACGAAAAGACCACCCTCAAGACCTGGACCATCATGGAAACTCTGGTTGGCGGTGTGGGCTTCCTGGTAGCACTCATCATCTCCTTCTTTGCCTGATCATCCTCCTCTGCGGGGCTGTGCCTGCACACAGTCTGCGCAATGCTTTGCAAATTCCTAGAATCTCCTCAGCACAGCAGACCCCCGGGCGGTTTACCGCCCGGGGGTCTGCTGCTTTCTGTAGTATCTGTATTATAAAAGCGGAAGATCCGGCCCGGAGGCCAGCTGGATGAAGGCGTCCATTTCCCGGGTGCAGCATTTATCCTTGTGGTAGAACATCTGGCGGTACATGGTCAGCCGGAAGTCTGACACCTCCAGAATGCGCAGATCTCCTCTGGACGCAGGCTCGGCCACAGCGAAGCGCGGCAGCAGGGAAATGCCGGAGGAGCGCTCCAGCATCTTGATGATAAAGGAGGTATCGCTGATCTCAAGGCTGGGGGTCAGCTCGATCTGGCGGGAAGCCAGAAACCGGTCAAAGGTGCGGCGGTAGTTGGCGTTGCGTTCGGTGAGGAAGAAGGGCTTGTCCAGAAGCTCTGCTACCCGGTACGGACCGGGGTGGCCGAGGTCGATGTCCGGGGAAGCCACGAACACCACCTCCTCCGGCACCTCGTTGCACTTGTGCCAGCTGTTGGAGTAGCGCGGCTCGTCCAGAATGCAGATCAGGTCCACCTCGCCGCGCTCCATCTTTTCGATCAGCTCTTCCGGGGAGCCGGTAGTGACCCGAAGGCTGACTTTGGGGTGTTCCACCCGGAACTGATGCATCAGGCCGGGCAGACGGAAAAAGCAGAGAGATTCCAGCGTGCCGATGTGCAGGCAGCCCTCCAGCTCGGCATCCTCGCTCAGGGCGCGGCGGGCGTTGTGGATGGTATCCAGAATGCTGTTGGCGTATTCCAGAAAGCACTGACCCTGTGCGGTCAGGATCACCCGCTTGCCCATGCGGTCGAACAGGCGCACACCCAGCTCTTCTTCCAGCGCTTTGATCTGCACGGTAACGGCAGACTGGGAATAGCCCAGACTTTCCGCTGCCTTGGAAAAGCTCTGGAACTGGGCGGCACGGATCAGGGTGTTCAGCTGGCGCACTTCCATGGCGAAGCTCCTTTGCTATTAAGATTTTTAAACAATAACTTTATTTTTATGAATTTGAATCATGCATATGTCTATGTTAAACTAAATGTGTCAACACGTCAAGTAAAAATTTGACGTTTCGTGAAAGGCTGGCCGTGCGGGCTGCGGCGGAGAGAGCGCTGTCAGGTGCTGCACAAAGGTCAGGATAGGAAAAGGAGGATTTTATTCTTATGGAAAAGAAAAAATTCAAGCTCGGACTGCTGCCGAAGCTGCTCATCGCCATCGTGCTGGGCATCATCATCGGCCAGTTCTTCCCGGTGTGGTTCTGCCGGGTCGTCGTCACGGCATCCAGCATCTTCAGCTCGTTCCTGAAGTTCATCATCCCGCTGATGATCGTGGCCTACGTCACCATGGGCATTGCCGACCTGAAGAGCGGCGCAGGCAAGCTGCTGCTCATCACGGTGGCTCTGGCCTACGGCTCCACCCTGATCGCAGGCTCGGCATCCTATCTGGTGTCTGCAAGCCTGTTCCCCAGCTTCATGAGCGAAGGCGCTCTGGAACAGATCGCCGCCACGGCTGACAACTCTCTGGCCAGCTACATCTCCATCTCCATCCCTCCGCTGCTGGACACCCTGTCTGCCGTGGTGCTGGCCTTCGTGCTGGGCCTGTGCATGTCCACCTTGCGCGGCAAGACCATCGGTGATACACTTTATAATGGCATGAAGGACTTCTCCGGCATCATCGATCAGGTGCTGCACAGCGTCATCATCCCGCTGCTGCCCCTGTACGTCTGCGGTACCTTCATCGACATGACCAAGTCCGGCAAGACCTACGCCATTCTGGGCATCCTGTGGAAGGTGTTCCTGGTGGTCATCATCATGCATCTGGTCTGCATCTTCCTGCAGTTCTGCGTTGCAGGCGCTGTGAGCCACAAGAGCCCCTTCAAGATGATCCGCAACCAGATCCCCGGCTACACCACCGCTCTGGGCACGCAGTCCTCTGCAGCCACCATCCCGGTCAACCTGCAGTGCGCTGCGGCTGACGGCGTGAGCGAGCAGATCCGCAACTTCGTGGTGCCTCTGTGCGCCAACATCCACATGGCAGGCTCCATGATCACCATTACCGCCTGCGCAACTGCCGTCTGCCTGATGAACCAGCTGCCCATCAGCCTTGCTACCGTGGTGCCCTTCATCATGACGCTGGGCGTTGCCATGGTGGCTTCTCCCGGTGCTCCCGGCGGCTCCATCATGACCGCTCTGCCCTTCCTGTACATGATCTTTGGCGCTGAGGCCGGTGACCCCAATGGCCCCATCTGCGCCATCATGGTGGCTCTGTACATCACTCAGGATTCCTTCGGTACTGCCTGCAACGTCTCCGGCGACAACGCCATCGGTGTCATCGTGGAGACCATCTACCAGAAGTTCATCAACAAGAGCAGCGCAAGCGTCTGATGCGCGGCGCGGTTCTTGACCTGACAGGAGTGACACCCCATGGCATTTATCAGTGTTTTTGATGTTCTGGGCCCGAACATGATCGGCCCTTCCAGCTCCCACACCGCAGGCGCGGAGATCATCGCCTTTCTGGCACAGAAGATGATCGCCCCGCCGCTGAAGCGGGCGGACTTTACCCTCTACGGCTCCTTTGCCAAGACCTACCACGGCCACGGCACCGACCGCGCCCTGCTGGGCGGCATCATGGGCTTTTCGGCCGATGATACCCGCATCCGGGATTCCTTTGCCATTGCCACCGACCGCGGCCTTGGCTACAGCTTCACCCCCAATGAGGTGGAGACCGACATCCACCCCAACACGGTGGATATCCGCATGGAGAATGCGGCCGGTCAGGTGATGACCGTGCGCGGTGAATCGCTTGGCGGCGGCAAGGTGCGCATCGTGCGGATCAACGGCGTGGAGGTGGACTTTACCGGCGAGTACAATGCCCTCATCGTGGTGCAGAAGGACAAGCCCGGCGTGGTGGCGCATATCTCAAAGATCCTCAGCGACCGCGGCGTGAACATCGCGTTCATGCGCCTGTTCCGCGAGGGAAAGGGACATACGGCTTATACCATCGTGGAGTCGGACGAGCGCCTGCCCGAGGGTGTGGATCAGCTGCTGCTGGCAAACCCGAACATCAACGATGTAATGGTCGTGCAGCCGTAAGGAGGGACGAGCGATGAACATGGATTTCAAGTCCGCCAAGGAGCTGCTGGACCTGTGCGAGGAAAACCAACTGCCCATTTCGGAAGTGATGCGCCAGCGGGAGTGCATTCTGGGCGAAGTGCCCCGGGATGCTGTGGATCACCGCATGGCAAAGGCATGGGAGATCATGCACGCTTCTGCCACCCAGCCGCTGAAAAAGCCCATCAAATCCATGGGCGGCCTGATCGGCGGCGAGGCCAAAAAGCTGGAAACACATTATAATAAGAAGAAAAACATCTGCGGCGATGTGCTGCAGAAGGCCATGACCTACGCCATGGCCGTGCTGGAAGTGAACGCTTCCATGGGCCTGATCGTGGCTGCACCCACCGCAGGCTCTGCAGGCGTGGTGCCGGGTATGATGCTGGCCCTGCAGGAGTGCTACCGCATCTCCGACCAGCGCATCGTGGATGCCCTGTTCAACGCCGGTGCCGTGGGCTATCTTGCCATGCGCAACGCCACTGTGGCCGGTGCCGTGGGCGGCTGTCAGGCCGAGGTGGGCATTGCGTCTGCCATGGCTGCTTCTGCCGCCGTGGAGCTGATGGGCGGCAACCCGCAGCAGTGTCTGGATGCAGCTTCCACCGTGCTGATGAATATGCTGGGCCTTGTGTGCGACCCCGTAGGCGGGCTGGTGGAGTACCCCTGCCAGAACCGCAACGCTGCCGGTGTGGCCAACGCCCTCATTGCAGCAGAACTGTCCCTGAGCGGCATCCGCCAGCTGATCCCCTTCGACCAGATGCTGGAGGCCATGTACGCCGTGGGCAAGCGCCTGCCCGCCGAGCTGCGCGAGACCGCCCTTGGCGGCTGTGCCGCCACCCCCGCCGCCTGTGCCGCCTGCGGCCTGTGCAGCGGGAACTGATCTTTCAACATGCAGCGCCGCCGGTGTGGAAACGCCCGGCGGCGTTTTTGCGCGTTCGTGACCGGAAATGCCGGCCCAAACGGCGGGGCTTTGCATCTTTTTGTGCAAACACACCGAAAAGATGGCCGGGATGACTGGCGCTTGTCTGCGAAATGTGATAAACTAAACGCAGAAGTGCTCTGCGCAGCCCGTGCAGAGCGGCAAAAAAGATGATAAGTGAGGTCGTTTGTAATGAAGATCATTCGTGCAAAAGATTATGCGGATATGTCCCGCAAGGCAGCCAATATCATTTCGGCACAGGTCATTATGAAGCCCAACTGCGTGCTGGGTCTGGCGACCGGCGGCACCCCCGTGGGCGCGTATGCACAGCTGGTGGACTGGTACAACAAGGGCGACATCGATTTTTCTGAGGTGACCACCGTCAATCTGGACGAGTACCGCGGCCTGCCCAAGGAGCACCCGGAAAGCTACTGGAGCTTTATGCACCGCAACCTGTTCGACAAGGTGAATATCGACCCTGCAAAGATCAACCTGCCGGACGGCACCAACCCCGATGCAGAGGATGCCTGCGCAAAGTACAACCAGATCATCCACGCTGTGGGCGGCATCGACCTGCAGCTGCTGGGCATCGGCCACGACGGCCACATCGGCTTCAACGAGCCGGGCGAAGCCTTTGAGCTGGAGACCCACTGTGTGAACCTGACCGCTGAGACCATTGAGGCAAACAAGCGCTTCTTTGACGGCAATGTGGATCTGGTGCCCAAGCAGGCTTATACCATGGGCATCAAGACTATCATGCAGGCACGCAAGGTGCTCATGGTGGCAAACGGCAAGGGCAAGGCCGAGATCATCAAGAAGGCATTCTTCGGCCCCGTCACTCCGGAGGTGCCCGCAAGCATCCTGCAGATGCATCCGGACTTCACGCTGGTGGGCGACGAGGAAGCTCTGAGCCTGATCTGATCGTTCCACGCTCTGACTGCCGCACAGTGCAATGCTGTGCGGCAGTTTTTTGCTGCCAACGGCTTTACAATCGCGTAAAAAGGCGGTATTCTTTATACGATACTTTTCTCAGGGAGGAAACCATGGATATCCGCCAGCTGCACTACTTTCTGGTATTGTGCGATGAAATGAATTACAGCCGCGCGGCACAGCGGCTGTTTTTGTCACGGCAGGCACTGCGGCAGAGCATCTCTGCGCTGGAAGCCGAGCTGTGCGGGCCGCTGTTCCTCAGCGCCCACCACAAGCTCACCCTTACCGACCGCGGCATGAGCCTGCAGCGCCATGCCGCGCCGGTAGTGGAGCAGTTCCAGCAGATGCAGGCATCCCTGCGGGCCGAGATCCAGTCGGCGCAGCCGGTGCGCATCGGCATCAGCGTGTCGCTGGTGCCGGACTACCTACCCGGATTGGAGACCCAGCTGGACAAGTTCCGCCAGCAGTATCCCCATGTGGAGATGCGCTTCCGCATGATGGACAACGATGCGGTGGCGGACGATGTGGAGCAGGGGGAGCTGGACGCGGGTCTGGTCATCGATCTGGGCTGTGCTGCGCCGGTACTGGCCCGCACCACCCTGCGGGCAGACCCTGCCTGCCTGCTGGTGCCTCGGGGGCACGCGTTCTGGGATAAGGAGAGCATCCCGCTGGCAGAGCTGCGCGGTCAGCGGGTGCTGCTGCCCAGCTTGCGGCAGGATCTGTTCAGCCCGCTGTGGTCGGCCTGCGCCCGGTTGGGCTTTGCGCCGAATGCGGAGATCGGCCCCAGCTTTTATCAGGCCTATTATCTTGTGCAGGAGCAGCTTTGCACCTGTCTGACCCGCTATGAACCGGGAGCCAGACGGGAACTGGACCGTGTGCGGGATGTGCTGCTGGAAGATCTGCCCCCGCTGTGCGTCTCACTGGTGCAGCGGCGGGATCATTCCTCTGCCTACATCGACCTGCTGCGCAGCTACCTGATGGAGGTGCTGGGCGGTTCGGCCAGCCTGCCGCCCCGCCGCGGACGGCCCGCAAAGCCGTTCTACAATTTCCCGGTGCTGTCCAGCGCTGCGGCAAAGGCTGCACCGGCCCACCCGGTGCCCGGCACCCAGCTGGATTTTGCCGGCGGCACCAACTTCCGGGAGCTGGGCGGTTACGAAGCCGACGAGGGCAAGCATATCAAGTGGGGCCAGATCTGGCGCGGCATCCCTACCTGCAAGCTCACCGGTGAGGCCGACCGCGCGAAGCTGGACGCGCTGGGCCTGCGCCTGATCCTTGATCTGCGCAGCAGCGGGGAAGTGCAGAAAGAACCGGACTACGTACCGGACGGTGCACGTCTGGTGCAGATCTGCGGCCTGTGCGCCGAGGACGGCCACGAGATCTCCTTTGCGCCGGATGATATCGCCGCCCTGATGAAGGGCTATGAAGAAAGCGCCGACGGCAGCACCTTCGTGCAGGCTATGTACGAGCGGATGCTGTTTGGCAACAAGGCGTTCAAGGAGCTGTTCCGCGCGCTGGAAGCAGGCGAGACCCCCATCCTGTTCCACTGCTCGGCCGGCAAGGACCGCACCGGCGTGGCGGCCATGCTCATTCTGCTGGCACTGGGCGCTTCGGATGAGACGATCTGTGCGGACTATGAGCGCACGAACCTCTGCCGCAAGGCTGAGATCGACGCAGTGCTGGCGGAGCACGCCGAAGAGATCGCGGCAAACCCGGCCTGCCGGATGCGCTATTACCGCAAGGCGGGCGTGGACCCGGCAACCGCACCCTTTGTGCTGCGCACCATCCGCGCAAAATACGGCAGCGCCGAGAACTATCTGGAAGCCGAATACGGCCTGACCTCCTGCGCGCCTGATGCGGCTGCGCAGGATGTATCTGGAATAAACGGGAACGGGGACGGCATCCGGTGTGGATACTGTCCCTGTTTTCTGCACAAAATGTTCTGCGGGGCAGGGTTTTCCTCTTGACAAGCGGGCAATTGTTTCGTACTATAAATAGTAGTATGGAATAAAAGACGCTGTGTGCAGGTCGTTCCCGTGACCCGTGTCCCTTACAGGCAGAGCCTGCCTGTTTTTATATAAGATAGAACTGTAGATAGAAAAGCTTGCAGCCTGTTCGTGCGGCATTGGCCGTGCGTGTGGTCTTGTTGCCACTTTTTGCATTGAAAGCTCACTTATAAAAAATGTTTGCAGCCTACACCTGCCCTACAGCGTCTCCTGCTTATGATTCAGAATTTTGAATTTTAACAAAGGAGAGTGAAATGCGATGTCCACGATCATCTGGATCGTGATCTTGATCGTCGCGCTTGCTGCGGGCATCGGTGCAGGCTATTTTATTGGTTACAACAACCGTAAAAAGACCGCCGAAGCCCAGATCGGCAGCGCGGAAGCCGAGGCCACCCGTCTGGTGAACGAAGCAATCAAGACCGCAGAACAGAAGCGCAAGGAAGCGGTTCTGGAAGCAAAGGACGAGGCCTTCAAGCTGAAGGCCGAGGTGGATGCCCAGAAGGCAGAAGCCGATAAGGAGATCAAGCAGCGCCGTGCGGAGATCAGCCGTCAGGAGAACCGCATCGATCAGAAGGAAACCGCCCTCGACCGCAAGACCGAGGTACTGGAAAAGAAGGAAGAGGAACTGAAAAAGCGCGCCGCTGAGGCCGAGGAGCGTCTGGCAGAGATCGACGCTCTGCGTGCCAAGGAGATGGAGCGTCTGGAGACGCTGGCCGGTCTGAGTCAGGAGGACGCCCGCGAGGTGCTGCTGCACAAGGTGGACGAGGAGCTGACCCACGAAAAGGCCGTGCGCGTTGCCGCCTACGAGACCGACCTGAAGGAAAACTGCGACAACATCGCACGCAACCTGATCGGTCAGGCCGTCAGCCGCTGCGCTGCCGACCACTGCAGCGAGACCACCGTCAGCGTGGTGCCGCTGCCCAGCGACGAAATGAAGGGCCGCATCATCGGCCGCGAGGGCCGCAACATCCGCGCTCTGGAGACCGCGACCGGCGTGGACCTGATCATCGACGATACCCCGGAGGCCATCACCCTGTCCTCCTTCGACCAGACCCGCCGCGAGGTGGCCCGCATGACGCTGGAACGCCTGATCGGTGATGGCCGCATCCACCCCGCCCGCATCGAGGAGACGGTGGAAAAGTGCCGCCACGAGCTGGAGCTGCAGATGAAGCGCGAGGGCGAGCGCGCCGTGATGGAGCTGGGCATCCATGGCCTGCACCCGGACCTGATCAAGCTGATCGGCCGGTTGAAGTACCGCACCAGCTTTGGCCAGAACGCCCTGACCCACAGCATGGAGGTGGCATGGGTGGCCGGTCTGCTGGCAGGCGAGATGGGTGTGAATGTGACCATGGCACGCCGTGCCGGTCTGCTGCATGATATCGGCAAGGCACTGGATCATGAGATCGAGGGCAGCCATGTGCAGATCGGTGTGGATATCTGCCGCAAGTATAAGGAAAACACCCAGATCATCCATGCCATTGAGGCTCACCACGGCGACGTGGAACCCAAGACCCCGCTGGCCTTCATCATTCAGGCTGCCGACGCCATCAGCGCTGCACGCCCGGGTGCCCGCCGCGAGAACGTGGAAAGCTACGTCAAGCGTCTGGAAAATCTGGAGGAAATCTCTTCCAGCTTTGAGGGTGTGGAGCAGGCCTTTGCCGTGCAGGCAGGCCGCGAAGTGCGCATCATGGTCAAGCCCGATGTCATCAGCGACGATCAGGTGATCCTGCTGGCACGCTCCATTGCCAAGAAGATCGAGGACACGCTGGATTACCCCGGCCAGATCAAGGTCAATGTGATCCGCGAGAGCCGCGCTGTGGAGTACGCAAAATAAAGTTTTGCCCAAAAAGCTGCCGTGCAGATGCACAGCAGCTTTTTTCTGCTTGTAATCCGGCGGCAAAAAAGGTATCATGGAGAAAAACAGACCGAAAGGGGAGAACCACTATATGAAACATGCAAGAAAATGGCTGGCTTGCCTGCTGGCGGGTGTACTGGCGCTGGCGGTGCTGGCCGGATGCAGTGCACTGATGGGCGGCACGGTGCAGAAGGATACAGAACAGGCCAAGGCCCTGATGAAAGAGGTAGACCCCAGCCTGACCTATAATACCGATCTGGAAGATGCAGCCAGCCGTTTGGCAGACTGGCTGGTGGAGGACTCCACCCAGCTGACCACCCAGTCCGGCCTGCTGACACGCAAGGTGCCCATGACCACCGGCTCCGGTGCCATGCTGGACACGAATGTGTACGATTTTATCGATCATTCCACCAGCTTTCTGTTCCTGCCCAGAGGCGTGGTGATCGGCCTTGCAATGAACAACGAATGGGGCTTTACCGGCTACTTATATGCTCCGCCGCTGAGCGAGGCGGGCAGCGCACTGCGCAGCTATGCGGCAGGCTGCACACGGATGGGCGCGGTGTTCATTGAATACGGCGGCGAGACTTACGTAGTGGCTATGTTTGCCTAAAAACCGAAAAAACGGTGTTCCCCTGCTGAGAACGGTGCGTTTTCAGCAGGGATTTTTTGTGTCTGGTATGTGCACAAAAAAACAGGTTGAAAGTACGACTTATGCACAAAAAATGAAAATACGCAGGTGAAATCTCTTCATCTGTTTCCCCGAAAAACACAAAAAACTCATGTTTTCGTGAAACTGTATTTTGAGCAACTACAGTATATCTTCAAAACTGCACAAAAACAAAAACAAAATTTTTGCTGACCATTGGTCAAAGCACAGAAAAACAGCCGGAAGCCTTTCCTTTTCAGGCGGAACAGCGTATAATGCGGATATCGCACAAAGGTGTGCAGCACTCCAGAGGAGGAGCAAAAAACCTTTGTGCATTTTTCACCATTCAATGCTTTACCTTAATAAAGCATTGAGGTAAGAGAGAGGGAAAAAATATGAAATTCGATCGTCGTATTTCTCGCCGCAGCTTCCTGGCTGCTGCAGGCGTATCGGCTGCTGCACTGGCTCTGACTGCCTGCGGCGGCTCTTCCAGCACCGCTGCTTCCGGCTCCACCGCTGCTTCTGGTGCAGCCGCCTCTGCTGAGGGCGGTGTGCTGAACGTCATGCTGGAGACCGAAGTCCAGTCTCTGGACCCCCAGCTGGCTACCGACGGCACCTCCTTTGAGGTCATCGCCAACTACACCGACGGCCTGATGCAGATGGATGCGAACGGTGCAGCCGTGGAGGCTCTGGCAGAGAGCTATGAGCTGAGCGAGGACGGCAAGACCTACACCTTCCACCTGAAGGATGCAAAGTGGTCCAATGGCGATGCCGTTACCGCAGCCGACTTCGTGTTTGGCTGGCAGCGTGCTGTTGACCCCGCAAACGCATCTGAGTATGCCTACATGCTGAGCGATATCGGTCAGGTGGTCAACGCCGCCGAGATCATTGCAGGCAGCAAGCCCGTCACCGATCTGGGCATCACCGCTGTGGACGACAAGACCCTGAAGGTGGAGCTGAACGTTCCGGTCAGCTACTTCCTGAGCCTGATGTATTTCCCCACCTTCTACCCCATGAACCAGAAGTTCTTTGAGAGCTGCGGCGATACTTACGGCACCAGCGCAGACACCGTGCTGTCCAACGGTGCATTCGTGCTGACCAGCTATGAGCCGGCCGCCACCGCTTTTGAGCTGGTGAAGAACGCCGACTACTACGATGCTGACCGCATTGCGCTGGACGGCCTGAACTATCAGGTCATCAAGGACAGCCAGCAGGCTCTGATGAGCTATCAGAACGGCGATCTGGATATCACCCTGCTGAACGGTGAGCAGGTCGAGCAGGTCAAGGACGACCCCGAGTTCACCAGCGTGGGCGCCGGCTACCTGTGGTACATCAGCCCCAACATGGACGCTGTGCCGGAGCTGGCAAACCTGAACCTGCGCCGTGCCATCACCTTTGCACTGGATCGTGATTCCATCACCAATGACGTGCTGAAGGACGGCTCTTCTCCCGCCTACACCGCAGTGCCCGCACAGTTCGCCACCGGCCCGGATGGCAGCGATTTCAGCGCCGACCAGACCAAGTTTGCAGAGTTCTGCGCATACGATCCCGACAAGGCTGCAGAGTACTACGAGCAGGCCAAGGCTGAGCTGGGCAAGGATTCCTTCTCCTTCACCATGGTCGTCGATGCCGACGATGCTCCTCAGAAGGTCGCTCAGGTCGTTCAGGAGCAGCTGCAGACCACTCTGCCCGGCTTTACTCTGGAGCTGAAGGTAGAGCCCAAGAAGCAGCGCGTGCAGGATATGCAGGACGGCAACTTTGAGATCGGCCTGACCCGCTGGGGCCCCGACTACGCCGATCCCATGACCTATCTGGGCATGTGGGTCACCGGCAACTCCAACAACTACGGTCTGTGGAGCGACGCTGACTACGATGCCGTCATCGCAGAGTGCACCACCGGCGATCTGTGCACCGATCCCGAGGGCCGCTGGGAAGCCATGTATGACGCTGAGTCCATCGTGCTGGAGCAGGCCGCCATCTTCCCGCTGTATGGTCAGTGCAACGCCGAGATGATCTCTTCTGCCGTGACCGGCGTGGACTTCCACCCGGTTGCTCTGAACCGCGTCTTCAAGGACGCAAAGAAGAGCGTCTGATCCTGATCGAGAACTGAAATGCCGCACAGTGGCAGCGAAAACGCCGCTGTGCGACTTTTTGGCTTTTGCACTGTCCGCGCGCGGCGCACGGCTGACCGCGGCAGGCGGGAGCCGTTCTGCCCCGTGCAGGGCGGAGAAGAAACTTTAAGGGGGTCTACCCAACGTGAAAAAATACACGCTCAAGCGTATCATCACTTCGTTGTTTACGCTGCTGGCCATCCTGCTGGTGTTGTTCATCCTCATGCAGCTGATGCCCGGTTCGCCCTTCAACGATGAAAAGCTGACACCGGAAATGCGCGCATCCCTGTACGCAAAGTACGGTCTGGATCAGCCCATCTATGTGCAATTCTTCCGCTATGTGACCAACATGCTGCGCGGTGACTTCGGCGTCAGCTACAATATCTCCAAGAACACGCCCATCTCCCAGCTGATCCAGTCCCGTCTGCCCATTTCCATCCGTGTGGGCGGCATGGCTGTTACACTGGGTGCCATCGTAGGCCTTGTGCTCGGCATCATTGCAGCCCTCAAGCGGGACACCATCTTCGACACTCTGGCCACCATCATCTCGGTCATCGGCGTGTCGGTGCCGTCTTACGTGATCGCACTGGCCCTGAGCTATACCTTTGGCTTCAAGCTCAAGTGGTTCCCCATGCTGTTCTCCGCAAAGGACGTGTTCGGCTCCAGTGTGCTGCCCAGCATCTCGCTGTCCATGTTCACCATGGCTTCCATTGCCCGCTTTACCCGCAGTGAAATGATCGAAGTTCTGGACTCCGATTATATGCTGCTGGCCGAGAGCAAGGGCATTTCCGGCCCGGCGCTGATCTTCCGCCACGCGCTGCGCAACGCGCTGATCCCCATCATCACCGTGCTGGCCCCGCTGATCGTGGACCTGATGACCGGCTCGCTGGTGGTGGAGAAGATCTTCGCCATTCCCGGTGTGGGCAGCCTGCTGGTGACGGCCATCCAGTCCAACGACTACAATGTGGTCATCAGCCTGAGCTTCATCTACAGCGCCATGTACATTGGCATCATGCTGGTCGTTGACCTGCTGTACGGCATCATCGACCCGCGCATCCGCTTGGCAAAGGGGGACGACTGATATGGCAGAAAAAGCGATTCACCTGGGCGGTGAAGCCACGGCTGATGCCATCGTCAGCGCAGTGGATACCATGTATTCCGAGCATACCTTCAACGAGAAGGACTTTGTGCTCAAGCATAACGACGCAGAGATCGCAATGGACTCGAACTTTGCCGCACAGAGCTTCTGGAAGGATGTGCGGGTGCGCTTCTTCCGCAAAAAGAGCGCGGTGCTCGGCCTGATCCTCGTTGTCTTTATCGTGCTGCTGGCGGCATTTGGCCCCGGTATGAACGAGTATACCTACTCCGGTCAGGAGCTGAGCCAGAAAAACTTTGCGCCCCGCGTGCAGGTGCTGGAAAACTTCGGCATCTTCAACGGTGACGAGAAAATGAGCACCACCACCGGTTCCAAGACGGTCAATGCCTATGTGGAAAAGGGCAAGGAGGATGTCTACTACTGGTTCGGCAGCGACACCTATGGCCGCGATATCTGGACCCGTACCTGGGAGGGTGCCCGCGTGTCCCTGATCATCGCGGTTGCCGCCGCCATCATCGATATGGTCATCGGCATGAGCTACGGCCTGATCTCCGGCTACTTTGGCGGCAAGGTGGATATGATGATGCAGCGTTTTCTGGAAGTTGCCAACGGCATCCCCCGTCTGGTGATCGTCACGCTGCTTCTGCTGGTGCTCAAGCCCGGCATGATCACCATTATCTTTGCTCTGATGCTCACCGAGTGGGTGGGCATGAGCCGCATTGCCCGCGCTGAGATGCTCAAGCTGAAGGATCAGGAGTTCGTGCTGGCCTCCCGCACGCTGGGTGCAGGCAGCTTCTTCATCATCTTCAAGGAAGTGCTGCCCAACATCATCGGACCCATCATCACGCAGGTCATGTTCAGCATCCCCACCGCCATCTTCACCGAGGCATTCCTGTCCTTTGTGGGTCTGGGCATCCCGGTGCCGCAGTGCTCGCTGGGTTCGCTGATCAGTGAGCTGTACAACAGCTTCACCACCCATCCTTATCAGATCATCCCGCCGATGGTGGTCATGAGCCTGCTGATGATGAGCTTCAACCTCGTGGCCGATGGCCTGCGCGAGGCTCTGGACCCCAAGATGAAGAGTATGTAAGGAGGAACACCCCATGCCTGAAAACAAAAAAGAACAGGTCTTGTCGGTGCGAGACCTTGATATCACCTTTAAGACCACCGCAGGCCCGGTGCACGCCATCCGCGGCGTGAACATCGACCTGTACAAGGGCGAAACAGTGGCGCTGGTGGGCGAATCCGGCTCCGGCAAGTCCGTTACCATGAAGGCCGCCATGGGCATTCTGGCCCAGAACGCTACCGTGAACAGCGGTTCCATCCAGTTCAGCTACCATCACGCCGACGGCAGCCCCGAGACGGTGGATCTGCTGCAGAAGGACAAAAAGTGGATCCGCCGCCACATCAACGGCAAGCGCATCGCCATGGTGTTCCAGGACCCCATGACCAGCCTTGACCCCACCATGCCCATCGGCAAGCAGATCATGGAGGGCATGCTGTGGCACTACAAGATGCCCAAGGATGCCGCCTACAAAAAGGCTGTGCAGCTGCTGGAAGAGGTGGGCATCACCGACGCCGAAAAGCGGATGAAGAGCTACCCGCACCAGCTGTCCGGCGGTATGCGCCAGCGCGTGGTCATTGCCATTGCACTGGCCTGCGACCCCGACCTGCTGATCTGTGACGAGCCCACCACGGCACTGGATGTGACCATTCAGGCCAAGATCCTGGAGCTGATCCGCAGCATTCAGCGTGAGCGCGGCATCTCGGTCATTTACATCACCCACGATCTGGGCGTTGTGGCAAAGGTGGCCGATTATGTGGACGTGATGTACGCAGGCAAGATCGTGGAGACCGGCACCATCGATGAGATCTTCTACGAGCCGCGCCACCCCTACACATGGGGCCTGCTTTCCGCCATGCCCGATCTGGACACCGCAGACGACCGTCTGTACACCATTCCGGGTTCGCCGCCGAACCTGCTGCATGAGAAGCAGGGCGATGCCTTTGCGCCGCGCAACCACTTTGCCCTGAACATCGACGACGAAGTGGACCCGCCCATGTTCAAGATCAGCGACACCCACTATGCAGCTACATGGCTGCTGGACCCCCGCGCACCCAAGGTGGACATGCCGCCTGAGCTTGCTCAGCGCATTGCCCGCATGCGTGCCGAGGCAGAAAAGATCAAGGAGGCGGAATAAATGGCAGGACAGAATGCTGCTCCGCTGCTGAAGGTGGAAGGCCTGAAGCAGTATTTCCGCGTGAGCAAGAGCTATACCGTCAAGGCTGTGGACAACGTCAGCTTTGAGATCTATCCCGGCGAGACCTATGGTCTGGTGGGCGAGTCCGGTTCCGGCAAGTCCACCATCGGCCGCAGCGTCATCCGCCTGTATGACCCCACTGCCGGCAAGATCACCTTTGATGGGCATGATATCAGCGGCAGGCTGAGCCGCGTGCAGAACGATACGCTGCGCACCCAGATGCAGATGATCTTTCAGGACCCCATGGCGTCCCTGAACCCCCGCAAAAAGGTGGAGGATATCATCGGCGAGGGTCTGGACATCCACCACATGTACAAGACCCGCGAAGAGCGCCGCGAAAAGGTGGAGAAAATTCTGGCCAAGGTGGGCCTTGCGCCCGAGCATGCCGAGCGCTATCCCCACCAGTTCTCTGGCGGCCAGCGCCAGCGCGTGGGCATTGCCCGCGCCCTCATCATGAACCCCAAGCTCATCATCGCAGATGAGTGCATCTCGGCGCTGGACGTGTCCATTCAGGCGCAGGTGGTCAACCTGATGAAGGATATCCAGCAGGAGACCGGCACGGCCTACCTGTTCATTGCACATGACCTTTCCATGGTCAAGTACATCTCGGACCGCATCGGCGTGCTGCATCTGGGCCACCTGCTGGAGACGGGTACGACCGAAGAGATCTTCGAGAATCCCATCCACCCCTACACCCGCAGCCTGCTGTCGGCCATCCCGCTGCCGAACCCCGTTGTGGAGAAGCGCCGCGTGGCTGAGACCTACGACTACGCCACTTCCGGCATCGACTACAATAAGGGCACCGATCACCATGTGAGCGGCAGCCACTATGTCAAGTGCACCGACGAAGAGTTTGCAAAATGGTGTAAATGATAGTAAACAAAGAAGGAGCGTTCCCGCGTGGAAACGCTCCTTCTTTGTTTTATTATAATTACGCAGAAAGGAATGGAATGCAGGAGGTTCAGCAGTTATCGTAGCGGGCAAGGTTGCAGTTGCGGCGTTCGATAAAGTAGTACAGGGCTTTGCTCCGGCTGAAAAAGGCAAAGCGCATTTTATTGTAGAAGGACAAAATAGAACGGCTCTTTTGGTATGCATGACGGATGAGCTGATCCGATTCAGGGTCTAAGGCAGAACGATAGAGGATCGGGTAATCATTCAGGGCCATATCCACAAAATAGGCATCGTTTTCCAGCATGTCAGGGTACAGCTTTTCAAGAAACAGATAACGCTCTGTGACCATCGCAAGCCTGTCCTGAAAGAACTTTATACAGTCTGTATGGAGAGTGCTGCCATCGCGCTGATAATAGTAATACAGGGGTTCGTCCGAGTACACGATCTGCCCTGCGTCGAACAGGATCTTGTGTGCAATGCCAAGATCTTCCATAACACGACCGACCGGAAACCGGATGGTGTCAAACAGTTCCCGTTTGCATAATTTATTCCATGCATAACATGCGTAGGTATCCTCCGTAAAAAGCTCCCGGATGGCATCAGCACCCTGAAAGAGCGTAACGTTTCGGGAAGAAAGCGGAGCAGGGACCTCCGGCGCGTCAGCATAGACGAGTTTCCAATGGACGGCAGAAATATCGGTGTGGTACTCATGGAGCAGATCATAAAGGGTCTCGATGAAATTTTCTGCAATGTAATCATCGCTGTCAACAAAGGAGATGTACGCACCGGATGCCGCATCCAGTCCCACATTCCGGGCATCGGATTGGCCGCCGTTTTTCTTATGGATGACCCTGATGCGTGCGTCCCGCTGTGCCCATGCATCACAGAGTGCAGGGCAGTTATCGGGAGAACCATCATCGACCAGGATCACCTCAAGGTTCGGATATGTCTGGGCCAGAATGCTGGCGACACACCGGTCCAAATAGGGCTCTACTTTATATACCGGAACAATGACGGACACGAGTTCGTTATTTGTATTCTGCATGATATCCTCCTCCAAGCTGGTTTAATCATATCATGGGAGCAGGGATTCCGCAATGAGAACTTTATAAGTTTTGAGTTCAAGTCCTGGCTGGCCCTCAGAACGGCATCCGACACCATTTGACATTCCTATGCGCTGGGACCCGCAGGCTAAGTAAAGCCCCACCGGGGCTTTACTTGCGTCGCTTCGCGTCGCCGCCTTGTTCAAGTCCTGACTGGCAACAAAAAAGAGCACCCCGATGGGTGCTCTTTTTTGTTATGGGCCAGCCAGGACTTGAACCCGGGACCAAGCGGTTATGAGAACGTCGCTAATTTTGAAATCCCGTTTTTCTTGTGAAATTTTATGGCTATTTGATAATTCCATAAAAGTGCCTTTGTGTACTTTGACGTAACTTTTGGTATCTTTTTGTCTCTAAAACGGCTCTTTGTAGGTGAAAATTTTCACCTACGAAACTCGACACTTACTGTTACCATTTTGGATTTACATGGCTCACTTTCTAAAATTGAAGGTGAGCTTTTTCTTTTGCAGAAATCGGGAAGGAGGTTTTCCACATGAACACACCCATACCGAACGCTGCCCGCATCTTCGGACAGACGGGTGTCCTGCGTGCTGACAACGGCGGCAGGCGCAGGATCGGCCGCTGCGGTCACAGCCTTTTTGGCAAGGCCGGTATGGATGGTGAGCAGTGCCATTACCAGCAGCACCAAAGCGCAGCCCAGCAGGCGGATATTGTCAAGGGAAGTGAACGGGGTTCATCTCTAGGTGCCCACCGATTCATCTTGTTTGGTGTTTTGCATCCACCGCACCAGCGCTTCGGCGTCCTGTTTGCCTTTGGCGTACATTTTTTCAAGGCAGGCGCGGTTCTTGGTCAGGGTGGACATTCCCTCGGTGCTGTCCGGGGCGATGATGCAGACAAGGCCCTGTCGCTCCAGCTCCCGCGCCCGCTGGACAGCCGTGTTGTACCGCCATGCCCGGCGGCGCAGCCCCTCGGCTGCAGCGGGGTAATGCGACTGCAGCAGGTGTGCCAGATGCTTGTCCCGGGCATCACTACTCACCAGCCCGATGGGCTTGGTCAGGATGAGAGCCACCCGGTCGCAGCCGTGGGCAAAGGCCCATTCCAGCGGGACGGGGTCGGCCAGGCCGCCATCAAAATAAGGCACGCCGTCGATGACGCAGGGCTGGTCGATGACCGGGATGCAGCAGGACGCCATGAGGACGCGGTAGTCGTCCGGGTGGAGGTCTGCCTTGGTGAAATACTGCGCCTCGCCGTTCTGTGCATTAGCGGCCACCACGCAGAGCTCTGCCGGGCTGCGGGCAAGCGCCGCGTAATCCAGCGGATTCTCGCCGCCTGCATTGCTGAGGGTGCCGTAGACATAGCCCAGATCGAGATAGGAGTGCTTGCGGATGAGGTTGTGCACGCTCATGTACTCCCTGCGGAAGGAGTATTCATCGTAAAAGGGCTTGTTCCGCCCATGCTGGCCTGCCAGATAGGACGTCATATTGGCGCTGCCCGCCGAAACGCCGATGCAGAGATCGAAGCGGAGGTCCTCCTCCAGGCAGCGGTCCAGCACGCCAGCGCCGTAAATGCCCCGCAGGCCGCCACCCACATCGATGACACCGTATTTCATGGTCTGTTCCTCCATCGTTTAATTCCATTTCCCTCCCAGTATAACGGGACGGCGGGAAATACTCATTGAGCAAACGGCGGGATCTGATGCAATTTGCGGCAGAAAGCAGGATCTGCCGCAATGGGGGCAAACAAAAACGGCCAGCGTATCATGTGCTCTGTGATATGTACCCCTAATCGAAAAAATCCATCCGCATATGTTCCGGCACGCCTTCGTCAGCATTCTGTTGTCTAATCCCAATATCGGTGTGGCAACGGTGGCCGCAGAAGCCGGACGCGCTCAGCCCAGCACGACCCTTGCAATCTACACGCAGGTCTACGACAGACGACGTGATGAGATTCGGAAACAGATGAGCAAAGAATTGTACAAGTAAAGCGCCTATTCATGCAAAAAGAAAAGCACGAGAGCAAAATCTCGTGCTTTTTTGGTGGGCCAGCCAGGACTTGAACCCGGGACCAAGCGGTTATGAGCCGCCAGCTCTGACCAACTGAGCTACTAGCCCGCATATTCTGCACTGCGGCACTTACAAGTATACCAAAAACAGCGCAAAATGAAAAGCATTTACACAAAACTTTATTTGGTGCGGTGGGCATCCAGCTTCTGCTGCATAAAACGATCAAGCATTTCCTGCGGGAACAGCGGCTCCTTGTAGCCAAAGGCTTCGCGGATGAAGATCAGGGTCACTACGGTCTGACGACCGGGGTCCAGCCGGAGGGTATACAGGGTGTCCAGCGGCTGCTGGGTGGGCTGGTGCAGGGTGAGATGCAGCAGAAAGCCGCCGTCCTTTTCCCGGCGGCACTCGTACACGAACTCGTCGGCGTCCCTGTGCTCGTCCAGCCGGTCGAAGCACTCGTCCAGCGGCAGGTCGGTGCGGAACTCCGAAAGGCCGGCGGGGCCGTACTGGCTGCGGCGGGTATTCTCGCGCCGGGACAAAAGAAAAACGATCACGCCAAGTACGGCGGCAAGCAGGACAATGGAAACTGCGGCGTTCATGAAGATCCTCCTGAAGAGTTTTTCTTATTGTAACACAACCCGCATACTTTTGTGCTATAATATTTTTAATTCTTTGAAAATTTTGTCAGGAGCCTGCGCACTGCTGCAGGCGGGAGGAACACAATGAAGCTCAAATTTACACGCAAGACCTGGTACTTTTTCCTGCTGGCGGCAGCGGCAATGTCCATGCTGGGCGGCTTTGCCGTGCTGGGCGGCATGGATTTTTCGGGGCTGGAACTGATCGTGTTCTGCATCACCGGCATTGCAGTGCTGTTTTTGGCCGCACAGAAGGGTGCTCCCGCCAAGGATAAGCGCAGCTACACGCTGGTGTTCGTGCTGCTGATGCTCAGCAAGCTGGCTGCAGGCGGCTGGGCGGGCGACCTGTGCTCGGCACTGGTGTGGCCGGGCCTGCTTGCCATCGAGTACGGCCATGGCAGGCCCATCCAGCGCCCGCTGCAGCTGGTGTGCATCTCGGAAGCGCTGCGCCTTTTGTTCTGGCTGCTGACGAAGTATGCGGGCATGAGCGCCCTTGCCTTCTGGACGAACATCATGTTCGTGCTGCTGGCCTGCGCCCGGGGCTGGGCAGCGCTTGTGCTGTATAAGACCCAGGAGGAGACCCTGTGACTCAGCGGCGCAAGTCCAAAAAAACGGAAGCGGAACCGCGCCGTGTGAACCGGCGCACCTTTCTGGCGGGGGCCGGTGCTGCTGCCTGTGTGGGTGCGGGGCTGTGGCTGCGCAGAAAAAAGTTTTCCAAACGGGACAAAACGAAAGTAGAAAAACAGCCTGTTGAGAACCCTGCCCTGCCTGCAGGCGAGTGGCGGGCCGTATGGGTGAGCTACCTGGAATGGACAGCAATGGATTTTTCCTCGGCGGATGCCTTCCGCGCCGGGTGCGTGCAAATGCTGGAAAACTGCGCGGGCCTTGGGCTGAACACGGTGCTTGCGCAGGTGCGGCCCTTCGGGGATGCACTTTACAAAAGCCAGCTGTTCCCGTGGAGCCACCTGTGCACCGGCGTGCAGGGGCAGGACCCCGGTTTTGACCCGCTGGACATCCTTTTGCAGGAGGCCCACGGGCGAGGCCTTTCGGTGGAGGCGTGGCTGAATCCCTACCGGCTGCGGTCCTCTGCAGCCATGCCGCCGAATCTGGCAGAGAACAACCTTGCCAACACCCACCCGGAATGGGTGTGTGCAGTGGGCGACGGGCTGTATCTGAACCCGGCCGAGCCTGCAGCGGCGGACTATGTGGTGCAGGGCGTGGCCGAGCTTTTGCAGAACTACGCGGTGGACGGCATCCACTTTGACGATTATTTTTACCCTACGACCGAAGAAAGCATCGATGCAGCGCAGTTTGCGGCCAGCGGTGCGGCAGACCTTGCAGCATGGCGGCGGCAGAACGTGACCGCTCTGGTCAAGAAGGTGCACGACACGGTGAAGACTGCAGACCCGACGCTGCGCTTTGGCATCAGTCCGCAGGGGAATCCCGACAACGACCTCAACAGCCAGTACAGCGATGTGACGGCGTGGCTGGCTGCGGGCGGGGAAGAACAGGTGGTGGATTATCTCTGCCCGCAGATCTACTGGGGCTATGGCTACACGCTGCAGAGCGGCAGCACCCGCTTTGCCTTTGAGAACATCGTGCCCGCGTGGCTGGCGTACCCGCGCGCAGAGGGCGTGGCGCTCTATTTTGGCTTGGGCGCGTACCGCGTGGGCGCAGGTGACGGCGGTGCGAACCCGGACAGCGTGAGCGGCTGGAGCACCGGCGATGTGCTGGCCCGGCAGGTGCAGGACCTGCGCAGCCAGAACGCGGGCGGCTGGGCGCTGTACCGGTACGGCAGTCTGTTTGGTACAGGTGCACCGGAGCAGACCGCTGCCGAGTGTGCTGCCCTGCGGGCGGTCACTGGCAAAGAAACGTAAAATCGGGCGGCAAACCGCACAAAAAGAAAAGCCCCGCCGGGGCTTTTCTTGCAGTACGGCACAGGACAAATGTCTTGTACAGCGCCGGAAAATGCGGTATACTATATCTGTATCTGCTCTGTACAAGAACAGGGCGGAGGGATGAAAAACAAAGAGAAGCGCATTGCTTCGTGAGGAAACGTATGAAGATGAAAAAAAGGATCGTTGTGCTGCTGATGGCGCTGGTGCTTGCAGTGGGCCTGATCGGCTGCAAGGACACCCTGCAGAGCATCGTGCACAAGGCATCGGGCACTTCGGACGAAGTGCAGGAAGAGGACACTACCCGCTGGGCCGACCAGACCGGTGATCCGCTGATCATTCAGGGCATTGCAGACTCCTCGGCCAAGTTTGCCACGGCCACGGCGGATGGCTGCCTGTATGCAGTGTTCAACGGCATCTGGAGCCGCCAGACCAGCTACTTTACCGTGCCCTCCGGCACGCTGAGCATTATGGGCTGCGGCACGGCTGAGGGCACCCAGCGGTTCAAGGTGGCCGTGTGGAAAAAGGTGGACGGCGGCGCAGAGTATGTGACCGACAGCACCTATTATATCCATACCGACGGCACCGACTACCGCTGCACCATCTCCGGGCTGGATCCGGCGGCGCAGTACCGTGTGACCATCTCCTATGACTCCAGCAAGTACTACCTGTACGGCCTGCTGAAGGTGGAGGGCATTGGCTGATGAACACACAAACCAAGAACTCTCTGCTTTTGCTGCTGTGCTCCCTTATTTGGGGCACAGCCTTTGTGGCCCAGAGCGCCGGTTCCGGCATGGGAGCCTACAGCTTTCTGGCCGGGCGCAGCTGGCTGGCTGTACTGGTGCTGATCCCCACGGTGATGGTGTTTGATGCCATCCGCCGCAAAAGCGGCACCGATGCAAAGCCCAAAACTGCTGCCGAGAAGAAAAAGCTGCTGGCGGCAGGCTTTGTGTGCGGCACCCTTCTGTTTGCTGCATCCGCTGCACAGCAGATCGGCATTACCATCAATCCGTCCACGGCAAAGGCTGGATTCCTGACCGCCATGTACGTGGTGCTGGTGCCGGTGTTCGGCCTGTTTCTGGGCCGGAAGGGCAGTGCGCAGCTGTGGGTGAGCATGGTGGTAGCCGTGCTGGGCCTGTACCTGCTGTGCATGAAAAACGGCTTTGGCAGCATCGAGTCCAGCGACTGGCTCCTGCTGAGCTGCGCAGTGCTGTTCAGCTTCCAGATCATTGCGGTGGACCACTTTTCCCCGCAGGTGGACGGCGTGCGGCTGAGCCTTGCCGAGTTTCTGGTGGTGTCGGTGGAAAGCACCGTTGCGGCTCTGCTGTTCGAGACACCTTCCGCAGCGCAGTTCGCGGAGAATGCGCTGCCGATCCTCTACTGCGGCATCATGTCCAGCGGCGTGGCCTACACCCTGCAGATCCTGGGCCAGCGAGATCTGAACCCTGCCATTGCCAGCCTGATCATGTGTCTGGAAAGCGTGTTCAGTGCGCTGGGCGGCTGGATGCTGCTGCACCAGAACCTTTCTGCCCGGGAAGTCTTTGGCTGCGTGCTGATCTTTGCTGCTGTGGTGCTGGCCCAGCTGCCGCTGGAAATGCTGCACCGGGCAAAAAAGACTACCTGACCTCATGGCGGGCAGAAAGCAGGAGACACAGCTGCGCACGGCAGGCGGCATCCAATACGAGCTGACCCGCAAACGGGTCAAGAACCTGAACATCCGTGTGCGGGAGGATGGCACCGTGGCGGTGAGCATCCCCCTGCGGACAAGTGCAGAAGCGGCAGACCGTTTTGTGACCGCACGCGCCGACTGGGTGCAGCAGGCCCGGGAACGTGCCATGCGGCGCGCAGCGCAGGAAGCGCGGCCTTTGCCGGATAAGGAAACAGCGCTGGCCTATTTTACGGCCATGAGCGATAAGGTCTACCCGGCCTTTGCCGGAGTGCTGGGCGGGCACAAGCCTGTTATCAAAGTGCGCAGCATGACCAGCCGGTGGGGCGTGTGCTTTATGGCAAAGCGGCAGATCACCTTTGCGCTGCAGCTGTATCATATGCCCCCGGCGGCGCAGATCTATGTGGTAGTGCATGAGTACTGCCACTTTTTGCAGCCCAACCACAGCCCGGCGTTCTGGGCCGAGGTGGCAAAGCTGCTGCCGGACTGGAAAGCCCGGCGGGCGCTTTTAAAGTGACTAAATAGTGGGAAAGCGGATGCGGGCGGTCACAGACCGGCCCGCATCCGAATTGTAAAACAGGAGGGAAGTTCCCTTGGAAAACGAAAAAAAGTCCGGCGATAAATATTCAAAGCTTGCCGGCAACACATTGATCTTTGCAATTTCCAGCTTTTCGTCAAAGCTGCTCACCCTGATTGTCCAGCCGTTCCTGACCTATGCAATGGCGGAGATCTCCGATCTGGGCCTTTCCAAGATCCTGAGCCAGTACGCGAACCTGCTCATCCCGTTCGTGTCCATGGGCATGTCCAACGCCATCATCCGTTTTGGTCTGGACAAGGGCAACAGCGAAAAACAGGTGTTCACCAACGGCCTGCTGACCATTCTGGGCGGCTTTGGCATTCTGGTGCTGTGCTGGCCCATTGCGCAGTTCCTGCCCGATATGGCACAGTACGGCCTGCTCATTTACATCTATGTGCTCATGAGCTGCCTGCGCACCCTGTGCACCCAGTTCGTGCGCAGCCGCCAGTGGAACAAGCTGGTGGCCGTGGACGGCGTGCTGTGCACCGTGGCCACCATGGCTTTCTACGTGCTGTATCTGGTGGGCTTCAAGTGGGGTGCCAACGGCTACCTGCTGGCCATCATCAGCGGCGACCTTTCCAGTGTGCTGTTCCTGATGTTCACCGGCAAGCTGTGGAACTATGTGGAGCTGAAGGGCATCAACAAGGATCTGTGGAAGCAGATGCTGCGCTTCTCGCTGCCCATGATCCCGGCACAGATCAGCTTCTGGATCATCAACGCATCCGATCTGTTCTTTGTGCGTGAGATGTGTAACGGTCTGGACGGCCGCGACGGCAATGCATGGAGCGGCCTGCTTTCCACCGGCTATTTCCTGCCCACCATCCTTACTACGCTGGGCTTGATCTTCTACGATGCATGGCAGCTTTCCGCTGTGACCGAGGAAGAGGGCCGCGCAAAGTTCTTTACCAAAATTTTCCGCACCTATTCCAGTGTGCTGTTCTGCTGTGCCGCCGGCATCATCTGGCTGTGCCGTCCGGTGATGCACATTATGAAGTCCAACTACTACTACGCATGGCACTTTGTGCCGTTCCTTGTGCTGGCTTCCACCTGCAGCTGCTTCAACCAGTTCATGAACAGCGTGTATGTGGTGAATAAAAAGTCCGCCCGCAGCATGATCACCATGATGGCGGGTGCTGTGAGCAACTGCATCATGAACTACTTCTTCATCAAGTGGTGGGGGCCTGTGGGCGCTACCTATGCGTCCTTCCTTGGCCTTGCGCTGGTGTTCACCCTGCGCGCCATCGATGCCCACCGCATGATCGGGATGCAGGTACATCCGGGCCGCGTGCTGGTGAACGCCGCCGCGCTGGTGATCGAAGCCTTTGTGCTGCTGGCCGAAACGCCGCTCTACGGCCTGTGGACCGGCATCATCACGGCGCTGATCATCCTGTACAACTTTGCCGGTGTGTGGGCCATGGCCCGTGTCCTGCTGCCCAAGCTTCTGGGCCGCCGCGGCAAGGCGCTGGTAAATGTGATCGACGGCTGGATCGCACCCAAGAAAGCATAACAGCATAACTGAAAATAAACGCAGAAAGTCCCCGGAACGCTGGTTCCGGGGACTTTTTCAGCAATCGGGAAAACTTTCAGTGCCGGGCATTTTTGCCGGTCAGGCTGGCAAAAGTGCCGCCAGCCATTAGGGCAAAAAGTACCGCCATTCCTCAGAATGACGGTAAAACGGATGCGGCAGATCAGGCAAGATGCTTTTCCAGCCAGCTGCCGATATCTTCAAACACTTCCTGATGGTTCGTTTCCACCAGCAGTTCATGCCGGGCACCGGGGTACAGCTTGCACTCAATGTTCTGCACACCGGCGTCTTTCAGGCTCTGGATGGCACGCTGCACGCCCTTGCCCTGTTCGCCCACCGGGTCGGCATCGCCAGCCAAGAACAGCAGCGGCAGGTCTTTGGGCATTTTTGCAAGGAACGCCGGGTCGTGCAGGCGCAGGATGCCGCTGAACATGCTGTAGTAGGCGTTCAGCGTAAAGGTAAAGGTGCAGCGTTCGTCGGCCAGATATTTGTCCACCTCGGCCTGATCGCGGTTGAGCCAGTCGTGGGTGGTGCGGCCCTCCAGCCCTTTGTTGTAGCCCATAAAGGACATGTTGGCCACGAACTTGCTGCGGTACTGCCAGCCATGAAAGACCGCCAGCACCCGGCAGAGGGCTTTGGCAAACTGCACCAGTGCCTTGGGCTGGAAGCCGGTGCCCATGATGATGGCTCCGTCCAGCTCATGGCCGTATTCGCACAAATACTGCCGGGCATAGAACGAACCCATGCTGTGCCCCAGCAGAAAATAAGGCACGCCCGGGTACAGCTCTTTGGTGCGCACGGTCATGGCGTGCAGGTCGGCCAGAACGGCGCGGTTGCCGTCCGGCTCGGCAAAGTAGCCGTAGTCCGCTTTGGTACGGATGGAGCCGCCGTGGCCCAAATGGTCGTGGCCGGTAACAAGGATGCCCCGCCCGGCCAGATATTCCGCCAGCGGCTTGTAACGGTCAATAAATTCCACCATACCGTGGGACAGCTGCAGAACCGCCTTTACTTCACCCTCCGGCACACAGCGGAAGGCATGCAAAGTCCGCCCCGGTACAGTGGACGGGACGGTGAAATCGATCATCTGGCTCATAGCAGAGCCTCCTTTTTGTGTGTTTTACAGTGCACCGATCTTGCGGCGGCAGGCCGGGCAGATGCAGTAGCCCGCAAACTGCACCGAAGACTCATCCACCTCGCCGCAGAAATCGCAGCTGCCGGCGGGCCGATGCTTTTTGAGCACGATGGAGTCGCCATCCACAAAGATCTCCAGCTTGGTGTCAGTGTCCAGATGCATACTGGTGCGCAGCTCCTTGGGCAGAACGATGCGGCCCAGCGCATCGATGCCGCGGACAATTCCGGTACTTTTCATAGTATTCCATTCTCCTTTATCCTTTTCCTGTGATAGCCAGTCTGTGACACAATAGGAAAATTGTTCCAGTGGCGCTATGCTCAGTATACAAAAAATAACAGGGTTCGTCAATGATTGCGTGACATTTCGACAAAAAACAACCTTTTATGCAACTTCTTCCGGCTTGTTCTCCACACGGGCGCTGGTGCGTCCCTCGGGACGGATCTCTCCAGCGGCAGTCAGTGCGATCTTGGTCAGCGTGGGGCCTGCCAGCTCATACACCAGCACCGAGAACAGCACCACGCTGCGCACCATGTGGCCGTCCGAGAGCTGGGCGGCTGTGGCAGCCATGCCCAGTGCCACACCGGCCTGCGGCAGCAGGGTGATGCCGAGGTACTTCTGGATATCATCACTGCAGCGGGCCGCGCGATCAGCGAAAGGGAAGAACGAAAAGGGAGAACGCAGCGCAGCCAGAAAAAACGCATATACGTCCAGTATACTATCCGCCCAGACAAAAAGCAACCGGAATATGGAGCCCCGGCAAAGAGCTCCTGTCGGGCATACAAAAGAAACTCCTTCCGTCATCGCTGCGCGATGCCACCCATTCCCCTTCTGGCACTTTCGTGCCACCTCCCCCGGCCGGGGGAGTCTTTCTCACGGAGGGAGGCTCTGGCGAGAAGGAGAGGTGTTCCATTCTGCCAAAGGCTCCCTCTTTGAGGGAGCTGGCACGGCGTAAGACGTGACGGAAGGAGTAAATTTCAAAGAATCAGTTGAACTTGAAGACCTTGCGCAGCTGGCGGTACACGCCCAGAGTGAGCTTGTCGCCGCCGGGGAACTTCAGGTCGGTCAGACCGCCCAGATTGTAGCGCACGGCACGGTAAACACCGGTGCTTACGTGGCCCTTGAGGTACTGCCACAGCCCGGTGCGCTTGGCCTTTGCCTCGTCGCTGCCGTCCAGCAGCAGGAAGATGTCGCTCACGGCCATCATCACGGACAGATAGTGCACCATGTAGGCGTGCAGACGTTTCTGATCCTTCAGCTCATCCAGATCCTGACAGTCGATCATGTGCCGGGTGACCCGCAGCTGCTGATCCACCCGCTTTACCATGATGCTCTCGTTCACGCTTTGGTCGGCACGGCCAATGAAGTAGCGGTACAGATCCAGATCCATGTAGTACATGCTCTTGACATAGGGCAGGGGCTGGTAGACAAAAATGTTGTCCACATAGAAGGTGTGCTTGGGCAGCACCATGCCGCACTTGCGCAGCACCTCGGTGCGGTACATCACCGAGTGCATCAGGATGTTCTGATCCGGGCGGAAGTGGCCCACATGGGTCCAGTTGAACAGGCGGTTCTGGGGGAACACATTGGTGTAGCGCACGGTCAGGGTGGTGTTGTCCTCCACATGCTCGTACACATAGTTGCAGATCATCATGTCCGGCGCGGTGCCGCGGGCCACCAGAGTGGTCAGGCGGGCCAGAACCTTTTTCAGGGCGTCGGTGTCCAGCCAGTCGTCGCTGTCCACTACCTTATAGTACAGGCCTGTGGCGTTGCGGATGCCCTGATTGACGCCCTCACCGTGGCCGCCGTTCTCCTGATGGATGGCCTTGACGATGGTGGGATATTTGGCGGCGTACTCGTCGCAGATGGCGGGGGTATCGTCCTTCACGGAACCGTCGTCCACAAGGATGATCTCGGCCTGCTCTCCGGCAGAAAGCAGGGTCTCGACGCAATGGCGCATATATGCCGCCGAGTTGTAGCACGGAACGGCAAAGGTGATGAGTTTCTGCTGCATAAGATGATTGCTCCTTTTTCTATCAACAGTCGGCGCACAAAAAACGCCGGACATGGAGTTATGTGCTCCTATTATATCATTTTCGCGCCTGAAAAGCTATCATTTGCAAAAAAATTACCTTTGACATTTCGTGCTTTTTGCCGAAAAAACGGCTCTGCACCTGCGCAAAAGCCCGGCTTTTGTGGTATACTGATATGGTTTTGAAGACATTGCGCAGAAAAAACCTATTCTATGATACGGAGGGACCCATGGAAAACCCGCACTCGATCTTAAAAAAGGTATTCGGCTACGACAGTTTCCGCCCCGGGGCAGGAGGACATCGTCCGGCGGCTGCTGGACGGGCAGGATGTGCTGGCGGTGATGCCCACCGGCGCGGGCAAATCCATCTGCTATCAGGTGCCGGCGCTGCTTTTGCCGGGCATTACCATCGTGGTGTCGCCGCTGGTCAGCCTGATGAAGGATCAGGTGGGGGCACTGGTGCAGGCCGGTGTGGCGGCGGCCTTTTTGAACAACAGCCTGAACGATAACCAGAAGGCCCTGATGCTGCGCCGCGCCCGGGAAGGCTGGTACAAGATCATCTATGTGGCACCGGAGCGGCTGGAAATGCCCGGCTTCCAGCGGTTTGCGCAGGAACGGACCATCAGTATGGTGACGGTGGACGAGGCCCACTGCATCAGCCAGTGGGGACAGGACTTCCGGCCCAGCTACCTGCGCATCAAAGCCTTTGTGGACAGCCTGCCCAGCCGTCCGGTGGTGGGCGCATTCACGGCCACGGCCACCGCCCATGTGCGGGACGACATCCGGGAACAGCTGGCCTTGCAGAAGCCCTATGAGGTGACCACCAGCTTCGACCGGCCCAACCTCTACTTCGAGACGCGCCGCGCCCTGCCCAGCCAGAAGCCGAAGGAGCTGCTGGACCTTGTGCTGAAAGAGGGTGACAACGCGGGCATCGTCTACTGCAGCACCACAAAGCAGGTGGATGAGACTGCCCGCCTGCTGCAGAGCCGCGGTATCCGGGCTGCGGCCTACCATGCCAAGCTGGACGCGGATACCCGGCGGAAGAATCAGGACGATTTCCTCTACGACCGGGTGCAGGTCATGGTAGCCACCAATGCCTTCGGCATGGGCATCGACAAGCCCAACGTGCGGTTCGTGATCCACTACAATATGCCCAAGGATCTGGAAAGTTATTATCAGGAAGCAGGCCGTGCAGGCCGCGATGGACAGCCCGCCCGGTGCACGCTGCTCTATTCCGGCACCGATGTGCGCACCATCCGCTTCTTTATTGAAAAGGAGATGGAGGCAGACAACGGCCTGCCCGCCGATGTGAAAGCCGAAGCTGCCCGCAAGGCCGAGGAGCGGCTCAAGTACATGACATTTTATTCCACCACGCAGGACTGTCTGCGGGGATTTCTGCTGCATTACTTCGGCGAAGCTGCACCAAAGAAATGCGGCAACTGCTCCTGCTGTCTGGCCGCAGAGCAGGAAGCGCAGCTGCAGGTGGAGTATTCCCGGCGGCGCGCGGCGGATAATGCCCGCCGCCTGACCGAGAAGCCGCGCCGCACAAAGGCGGTGGCAGGCGAGCTGAGCGAGTTTGACGAAAAGCTGCTGAATGCCCTCTATGCCCAGCGCAAGCGGCTGGCCGGAAAGCAGAATATCCCGGCCTTTATGGTGTTCAGTGATGCCACCCTGCGGGAGATGGTGGAGAAAAAGCCGCTGAGCACCGACGAACTGCTGAATATCAGCGGTGTGGGCGAGAAGAAAGCCGCCCGCTACGGCAATGCATTCCTGCGCATCATCGAGGATGCCGTGGGCAGCAGAGAGTAAAACAAAAAAGAAAGCGTCCAGTTTTCCACACATTCCGTTCAGAAAGTGGAAAACCGGACGCTCTTTTCTGTTATGTTTATTTTTCCATGGTATGGGTGGCGAACACCTTTTCGTCCTCCCACCACACGGGCTCCCCGGCGGCAAGGGTCTTTTTCACATCCAGCAGACGCTGGTTGCTGCTGCCGCGGAACCGCAGGGAGATATCGTGCTTTGCCTGCACGAACTCGCCGTCCACCAGCACATCCAGCAGGCTCAGCAGCTCGTCGGTGGCTTCACACCGGGCAAGGCTTGGCTCTTTGCCGGTCAGCTGTTCCCAGGTGTAGCCGGAATAGCACCATACCGTTTTGTTCGGGTACAAGGCCTTGAAGTTGCGCACGAAGGGCAGCAGCTCCCGCTGATTTTCCGGCTCCATGGGTTCGCCGCCCAGCAGAGAAAGGCCCGCGATATAGTCCGGCTGGCAGGATGCAAACACCTCGTTGCGGGTGGGTTTGTCGAAGGGCTGGCCATAGTCAAAGTCCCACGCCACGGCGTTGAAGCACCCCGGGCAGTGGTGGCGGCAGCCGGACACGAACACGCTGGTGCGCACCCCCGGGCCGTTGGCAATGTCATAGTATTTGATGGTTGCGTAGTTCATAATTTTAGCGGTCTAGCCCTCTCAGGCCGCTTCGCGTCCAGCCTGTTCCCCCTTTTGGCTTCGCCATCTTCCCCCGGCGCGGGGGAAGTCTGTCAAATGGAGAGCCCCTGGCGAAACCACACACTTTGCATGGACTGCCAAGGCCTCCCACTTTGGGGGAGGTGGCATCGCGTCAGCGATGACGGAGAGGGCAAGGATGCTTTCCTTTCTACAAAAAAGGTTACAGATGCAGCACGCGGTCCTTGATCTCCTGCGTGCGGCCCTGATTCCAGAACTGGGTGCCGATATAGCCACAGGTGCGGCGGGCAACGTTCAGCTTGTTCTGGTCGCGGTTGCCGCACTTGGGGCACTCCCACACCAGCTTGCCGTCATCCTCCACGATCTTGATCTCGCCGTCATAGCCGCACACCTGACAGTAATCGGATTTGGTGTTCAGCTCCGCATACATGATGTTGTCATAGATGAACTGCAGCACACTTATGACGGCTTCCAGATTGTCCTGCATGTTGGGCACTTCCACATAACTGATGGCACCGCCCGGGGACAGGCGCTGGAAGTCGCTCTCGAACTTCAGCTTGGTGAAGGCATCAATCTGCTCCGACACATGCACATGGTAGCTGTTGGTGATATAGTTCTTGTCGGTAATGCCGGGCACGATGCCAAACCGCTTCTGCAGGCACTTGGCGAACTTGTAGGTGGTGGATTCCAGCGGGGTGCCATAGAGGGAGTAGTCGATGTTCTCGGCCTTTTTCCAGGCGTTGCACTTGTCGTTCATGTGCTGCATCACGCTCAGAGCAAAGGGCTTTGCACCGGCATCGGTGTGGCTCTTGCCGGTCATATACTTCACGCACTCATACAGGCCGGCATAGCCCAGACTGATGGTGGAGTAGCCGCCGAACAGCAGCTTGTCGATCTTTTCGCCCTTCTTCAGTCGGGCCAGTGCGCCGTACTGCCACAGGATGGGAGCGGCATCGCTGGGGGTGCCCAGCAGTCGCTTGTGCCGTGCCTGCAGTGCGCGGTGGCACAGGGCCAGACGCTCGTCGAAGATCTTCCAGAACTTTTCAAAGTTGCCCTTGGAGGAGAGTGCCACGTCCACCAGATTGATGGTGACAACGCCCTGATTGAACCGACCGTAGTATTTGGGCTTGCCGGTCTCGGGGTCCACATAGGGGGTCAGGAAACTGCGGCAGCCCATGCAGGTGTAGCAGTGGCCTTCGCCGTTTTTGTCCACCTTGAGCTCCAGCATCTTCTTTTCGGAGATATAGTCGGGCACCATGCGCTTTGCAGTGCACTTTGCGGCCAGCTCGGTCAGATAATAGTAGGGAGTGCCGGGGCGGATGTTGTCCTCTTCCAGCACATAAATCAGCTTGGGGAAGGCGGGGGTGATCCACACACCGGCCTCGTTCTTCACGCCCTGATAGCGCTGGCGGATGGTCTCCTCAATGATGATGGCAAGGTCTGCCTTCTCCTGCGGATTGCGCGCCTCACCCAGATACATGAACACGGTGATAAAGGGGGCCTGACCATTGGTGGTCATCAGCGTGACCACCTGATACTGGATGGTCTGCACACCGCGGTTGATCTCGCTGCGCAGGCGGCGCTCCACGATCTCCTTCTTGCGCTCGGCAGAAACGTCCAGACCGGCCATTTCCACTTCTACCTCAGCGGCGATCTTTTTGCGGGAGACATCCACAAAGGGGGCGAGGTGGGTCAGGCTGATGCTCTGGCCGCCGTACTGGTTGGATGCCACCTGTGCAATGATCTGGGTGGCGATGTTGCAGGCGGTGGAGAAGCTGTGAGGCTTTTCAATATAGGTGCCGGAAATGACGGTGCCGTTCTGAAGCATGTCCTCCAGATTCACCAGATCGCAGTTGTGCATGTGCTGGGCAAAGTAGTCGGAATCGTGGAAGTGGATCAGGCCCTCCTGATGGGCCTTGACGATCTCCGGATCCAGCAGCAGACGGGCGGTCAGATCTTTGGAGATCTCACCGGCCATATAGTCGCGCTGTACGCTGTTCACGGTGGGGTTCTTGTTGGCGTTCTCCTGCTTGACCTCTTCGTTCTGGCACTCGATCAGGCTCAGGATGCGCTCATCGGTGGTGTTGGTCTGGCGCTTCAGGCTCTGCACATAGCGGTAGGTGATGTAGTGCCGGGCCACATCATGTGCCTTGATGTCCATGAGCTGGTTCTCCACCATATCCTGCACTTCTTCCACGCTGACGGCGCGGTTCAGCGCCTGACACTGGTCGGTAACAGCAGCGGCGATCTGGGTGATCTGGTCCTTTGTCAGACGGCTCTGGCCGCTCACAGAATCGCTGGCCTTAGTAACAGCGGTGATGATCTTGGTGATATCAAAGGGGACCTCTGCACCGTTGCGTTTGATGATCTTCATCGGCTCTCCTCCTTAACAAATAAAGCACAGTGTGAACGGGTATCTCTTACAATAAGAGATACCCGTTTTGCGCACACGATATCCAACAAACTGAATGTAGCTCTATTCTATCACTATCTAGTGGCAAGTCAAGGAAAATACCACTACATTTTGCGTTTTGGAGTTTTAGCCAAAATTCATGGATAATTTTCAGGATAAAATCTGAGCCAAGACCTCTTGACAACGCACACCTGTTTCCGAGGTGTAATATCGCAAAATATTATACGGCGAAAGCTTTATAATACATTATATAAGCAAAGAGAAAAGGCATTTGCGCCAAGCTGCACCAAAGCAGCTGCGGCGCATATACCTCACGGTCAGATGCCGTTTCCGGTCGTGCGCAAAAAAGAATGGAAAAAATCTGTCAAAAAGTGTTGACAAGGAGGCGGGGGTGTGGTATTATACTTGAGCGCCAAGCGCTGAGGCAAAAGAATGACTTCCGAAGCCTCAGCAGGAAGCCCTTGAAAAGAACCAATAGACGCTGAAAAGTTCCAGTTTGTTCTGAGAAACTTCAAGACATCCAAGTTCAGAAAGTTCAAAAGCTTCTAAAAAATAAGGCTTGACAAAAAACCACTTCAGTGGTAAAATAAACAGGTCGTCAGCCGCAAGGCTGAGGCGCTACAGGACCTTGAAAATTGAACAATATCGAAAAACTTGTAAGGAACCTTTTAAGTGTTTGGAAAAACACTAAAAACAATTCCAAAAGTAATTCACACAGGACGCAAGCGATTGCGTGCTGAGCGAACAAGATTTAACACTTTTAAGTGATAAATATCATTTATAAAGAGTTTGATCCTGGCTCAGGACGAACGCTGGCGGCGCGCCTAACACATGCAAGTCGAACGAGCGAGAGAGAGCTTGCTTTCTCGAGCGAGTGGCGAACGGGTGAGTAACGCGTGAGGAATCTGCCTCAAAGAGGGGGACAACAGTTGGAAACGACTGCTAATACCGCATAAGCCCACGGTGCCGCATGGCACAGAGGGAAAAGGAGTAATCCGCTTTGAGATGGCCTCGCGTCCGATTAGCTAGTTGGTGAGGTAACGGCCCACCAAGGCGACGATCGGTAGCCGGACTGAGAGGTTGAACGGCCACATTGGGACTGAGACACGGCCCAGACTCCTACGGGAGGCAGCAGTGGGGAATATTGCACAATGGGGGAAACCCTGATGCAGCGACGCCGCGTGGAGGAAGAAGGTCTTCGGATTGTAAACTCCTGTTGTTGGGGAAGATAATGACGGTACCCAACAAGGAAGTGACGGCTAACTACGTGCCAGCAGCCGCGGTAAAACGTAGGTCACAAGCGTTGTCCGGAATTACTGGGTGTAAAGGGCGCAGGCGGGAAGACAAGTTGGAAGTGAAATCTATGGGCTCAACCCATAAACTGCTTTCAAAACTGTTTTTCTTGAGTAGTGCAGAGGTAGGCGGAATTCCCGGTGTAGCGGTGGAATGCGTAGATATCGGGAGGAACACCAGTGGCGAAGGCGGCCTACTGGCACCAACTGACGCTGAGGCTCGAAAGTGTGGGTAGCAAACAGGATTAGATACCCTGGTAGTCCACACCGTAAACGATGATTACTAGGTGTTTGAGGATTGACCCTTCAGTGCCGCAGTTAACACAATAAGTAATCCACCTGGGGAGTACGACCGCAAGGTTGAAACTCAAAGGAATTGACGGGGGCCCGCACAAGCAGTGGAGTATGTGGTTTAATTCGACGCAACGCGAAGAACCTTACCAAGTCTTGACATCCCTTGACAGGCATAGAAATATGTTTTCTCTTCGGAGCAAGGAGACAGGTGGTGCATGGTTGTCGTCAGCTCGTGTCGTGAGATGTTGGGTTAAGTCCCGCAACGAGCGCAACCCTTATGGTCAGTTACTACGCAAGAGGACTCTGGCCAGACTGCCGTTGACAAAACGGAGGAAGGTGGGGATGACGTCAAATCATCATGCCCTTTATGACTTGGGCTACACGTACTACAATGGCGTTAAACAAAGAGAAGCGAGACCGCGAGGTGGAGCAAAACTCAGAAACAACGTCCCAGTTCGGACTGCAGGCTGCAACTCGCCTGCACGAAGTCGGAATTGCTAGTAATCGTGGATCAGCATGCCACGGTGAATACGTTCCCGGGCCTTGTACACACCGCCCGTCACACCATGAGAGCCGGGGGGACCCGAAGTCGGTAGTCTAACCGCAAGGAGGACGCCGCCGAAGGTAAAACTGGTGATTGGGGTGAAGTCGTAACAAGGTAGCCGTAGGAGAACCTGCGGCTGGATCACCTCCTTTAAGGAGTCAGACGAAAGAGCGACATCGAAGATGGAGATCTTTCGGACAGGTAACAAACAAGCAGAGTAGATATTGTTCGATTTTGAGGGCCCTGAAAAGGACACTCAAAGACGTACCTTGAAAACTGAATAATAACTGCGAAACAAAGATTATAGTAAGTTCTTTTTTAAGAAATATTACAATTTCAAAAGGAAGGGTAACAATAATCTTCGTTGGCAAGAGAGAATCAAGAGGATACCAAATGTTCCAAGAGAACGTTTGAAAGGTCAAGCGAACAAGGGCGCAGGGCGAATGCCTTGGCACTGGGAGCCGATGAAAGACGTGATAAGCTGCGATAAGCTTCGGGGAGCTGCAAATAAGCATTGATCCGGAGATTTCTGAATGAGGAAACTCACCTGGGTTCATACTCAGGTACGTTATACTGAACTTCAAAATAGGTATATCGAGGGAACCGCCTGAACTGAAACATCTAAGTAGGGCGAGGAAGAGACATCAAACGAGATTCCGTAAGTAGTGGCGAGCGAACGCGGAAGAGGGCAAACCGAGAGTAGAAATACTTTCGGGGTACGGAGCGCATTTAGGACTTAAGTTGTTAACCGAACGGCATGGGAAGGCCGGTCAGAGAGTGTGAGAACCACGTAGGTGAAAACGACAAGAGCTGAGCGAATTCCAGAGTACGGCCAGACACGTGAAACCTGGTCGGAATATGGGGGGACCACCCTCCAACCCTAAATACTACCCAGTGACCGATAGCGTATAGTACTGTGAAGGAAAGGTGAAAAGCACCCCGGGAGGGGAGTGAAAAAGAACCTGAAACCCTGTGCCTACAAGCACCTAGAGCACGTCAAAGTGTGATAGGGTACTTTTTGTAGAACGGTCCGGCGAGCGATTGTATGCAGCAAGGTTAAGGACTTAAGGTCTGGAGCCGAAGCGAAAGCGAGTTTGAAAAGGGCGTTAAGTTGCATATAATGGGCCCGAAACCGGGTGACCTACCCATGGTCAGGTTGAAGTGGAAGTAAAATTCCATGGAGGACCGAACCGACCTCCGTTGAAAAGGCGGCGGATGAACTGTGGGTAGCGGAGAAATTCCAATCGAACCCGGAGATAGCTGGTTCTCCCGAAATAGTTTTAGGACTAGCCTCAAGTTAGATACCTGGAGGTAAAGCACTGAATAGCCTAGCGGCCGAGAGGTTAGCGAAGCTTATCAAACTCAGAATGCCAGAGTATTGATGCTTGGGAGTCAGACAGTGTCAGATAAATGTCATTGTCAAAAGGGAAACAGCCCAGATCTACAGCTAAGGTCCCAAAGTCAGGTTAAGTGGAAAACGATGTGAAGATACGTAGACAACCAGGATGTTGGCTCAGAAGCAGCCACTCATTCAAAGAGTGCGTAATAGCTCACTGGTCGAGCGTCTTTGCGCGGAGAATTTAACGGGGCTAAACCTGACACCGAAGCTTAGGCAGCATGTTTACATGCTGGGTAGGGAGCGTTGTATACGCGGTGAAACAGTAGCGCAAGCGGCTGTGGAGTGTATAGAAGTGAGAATGCCGGAATGAGTAGCGCGAATGCAGTGAGAATCTGCATGGCCGAAAGCCTCAGGTTTCTGGAGGAAGGTTCGTCCGCTCCAGGTTAGTCGGGAGCTAAGGTGAGGCCTAACGGCGTAGCCGATGCACAGACGGTAGAGATTCCGTCACCACCAAAAGAGTTAAACACAGGGACACATATGAAGTCTCGGAGCCGGGTGTTGGTTCCGGTAGCGATCGAGGGAAGTTAGTACCGAAGTCTGAGATGGAAGATGGCGAGAAAAGCTGTGTGAATTTCTGCGGTGCCCGTACCGCAAACCGACACAGGTAGGTAGGAAGAAGATTCTAAGGCCAACGGGAGAAGGGTTGTTAAGGAACTCGGCAAATTGACCCCGTAACTTCGGGAGAAGGGGTGCTGCAGCAATGCAGCCGCAGAGAATCGGCCCAAGCAACTGTTTACCAAAAACACAGGTTTGTGCTAAATCGAAAGATGACGTATACGAGCTGACGCCTGCCCGGTGCTGGAAGGTTAAGAGGAGATGTGCAAGCATTGAATCGAAGCCCCAGTGAACGGCGGCCGTAACTATAACGGTCCTAAGGTAGCGAAATTCCTTGTCAGGTAAGTTCTGACCCGCATGAAAGGCGTAATGATTTGGGCACTGTCTCAACAGCCCGCCCGGCGAAATTGTAGTACCGGTGAAGATGCCGGTTACCCGCGACAAGACGGAAAGACCCCATGGAGATTTACTGTAGCCTAATATTGGGTTTCGATGTTGCATGCACAGGATAGATGGGACACTGGGAAGCAGGTGCTTTGGCGCTTGTGGAGTGGCCGTTGGGATACCATCCTTGCGATATTGGAATTCTAACCTGCGCCTTTGAATCAAGGCGGGGGACATTGTTAGGTGGGCAGTTTGACTGGGGCGGTCGCCTCCTAAAGAGTAACGGAGGCGTTCAAAGGTTCGCTCAGCTTGAACGGAAATCAAGCAAAGAGTGCAAACGCAGAAGCGAGCCTAACTGCGAGACTGACGGGTCGAGCAGTAACGAAAGTTGGAGTTAGTGATCCGGTGGTATGTGAGTGGAAATGCCATCGCTCAACGGATAAAAGTTACCCTGGGGATAACAGGCTGATCTCCCCCAAGAGTCCACATCGACGGGGAGGTTTGGCACCTCGATGTCGGCTCATCGCATCCTGGGGCTGTATTCGGTCCCAAGGGTTTGGCTGTTCGCCAATTAAAGCGGTACGCGAGCTGGGTTCAGAACGTCGTGAGACAGTTCGGTCCCTATCTGTCGTGGGCGCAGGATATTTGATGGGAGCTGTTCCTAGTACGAGAGGACCGGAGCGGACGTACCTCTGGCGCACCAGTTGTTCTGCCAAGAGCATAGCTGGGCAACTATGTACGGATCGGATAAACGCTGAAAGCATCTAAGCGTGAAGCCGACCCAAAGATAAGATATCCCATTGTTTTAAACAAGTAAGACCCCTTGAAGACTACAAGGTTGATAGGCACGATGTGTAAGTGGAGTGATCCATTCAGCAAGCGTGTACTAATAGGTCGAGGGCTTGACCACAATTCGCTTGAGACTCTTAAGAGTCAACGAAAAAATGTAAGCAGTGATTATTCAGTTTTGAAGGCATGTCCTTCTAAGAAACACTGGACAAAGTACGACAAACATGTTATACTGGTTCAGTCAGATCGGTCGGTGTCGATGACGGTGAGGTTCCACCTGTTCCCATTCCGAACACAGAAGTTAAGCTCACTTGTGCCGAAGATAGTTCACTGGAAACGGCGCGTGAAAATAGGTAGTCGCCGACTTGAACAAAAAACGCTTCAGAAGAAATTCTGAGGCGTTTTTCTTTTGCCGGAAAGCTTTGTCAAATCTTTTTCTCCGGGTTTATACAGGGATGCTGGTATCAAAAAATATCAGAGTGCCGGCGGCGTCCAGATTTCTCCGCCTTCCTCCCCATCATGTTTTTTGGCAAAAATCACCATATAGTCTGCCGCTTCACCTTGTCCATCTGCGGCCTCCTGCTTCACAATTTCAACGCAGTACTCAACAGTATTGCCATTGTATTGATAATAATACAGAAAATTTGCCACCAATGCATTCGCAGCTCTTTTCCACGCCTGCGGATCAACAGCATTCTCCGGCATGGAAAAGACAGCCGTTCCGAATCCGTCGTTACCGACAGTTACATCTGTCGGCCAAATATGGGTTACATTCTGAGGCTCAAAGACATCCGTGTATCCAGCCTCAACTTCCTTAAGATATGCCTCCAGAATGGCCCGTGCTTTTACGTTCAGCGCTTTGTTTTCGACCAGATTATAAGAATCCTTGCTTTGCTCAACTGCCGCTTTCAGTGCAGTCTTTACTGCATTTTTTGTCTGCTCTGAACTGCTGATGCCGCTGGGCCAGCAGCCTGTCAGTGCAGTCAGTGTCAATGCGCCGCCTAAAAGCAAAACTGCCCGTCTTGAGATTTTTCTCACGATAAAACACATCTTTTCTGATTCTATCCTTTACAGTCGGGGCTTCCCCCTTTTCTTTTTTATTGTAATACATTTTTTTCCCCCGGGTCAATCTGCATTCACGTAGGTTTTAACCCCTTTCGCGCGCATTGTGAAAAATAATTCTCCATTTTTAGGCAGGATGTATAGGAATCAAAAAAATGCGGGGCAGCCGCCTGATGTGCGCAATCGCGCACCCCAGTTCAGCAGAAAACTTGCAATAAAAAAGCAGCTCTGCCAAGGCAGAGCTGCAAAGTTTGCAATACAGGTAAAATCAGCGCTTGCTGAACTGAGGTGCACGACGGGCAGCCTTCAGACCATACTTCACGAAACCGAAGCTCAATTTTGCTTGATTTTACGCGGTTTTTCAAGCATTTTGCTCTTCGTCCACCAGTTCTTAAACCCACGATTTTGTAGGCTTTTGTCGGATTTTAACCCTAATCTTTTTTTGATGTGTCGATTGCTCTGTTAATCACCCCATGCAATTGGGCAGGTTTATTATACTTGACTTTGGCGTAAATGTCCATAGTCACCTTGCTGTTTTCGTGTCCGGCAAGATACTGTACGGTTTTAGGATCAACCGAAGCATAAATCAGGTTCGTGATATAAGTGTGACGTAATTGATGCGGTGTCACTTGGAAATCCATCGTATATACCAACTTCGGATTGTTCGGCTGATGCTCACCAAGCTTCGGCTGTACCACATGCTTAATCTTCTGCCCATTCACATAGGTGTAATAGCAGCGTTCTTCCGTAGAACGAACTGCTATGTACTTCCACACCTCACGCACTGGGATTCAGCCAGAGCGTTACCATTCCTGTCCGAGATCACATATTCCGATTTTGACTTTTCTTTTGCCTCTTTCAAACATTCCACCAACTTGCCCGGAATGGGAATGTCCCTTTTGGCTGCTGGCGTTTTTAACTCTGTTGAAATTACCGGACGATTATTTACAGAACGCCATGCTCGCCTTACCGATATATATGGGGTGGCACCATCCAGGAAAACACAATCCCATCGCAGTGCAAGAATTTCTTCCCGCCTCAACCCTGCGTACAACCCAATCATTACGAAAACATACGGTGGTAATCCCTGATTGTATCCAGAAGAATTTTCACCTGCTCATCCGTCAATGCCTTCTTTTCCTGCTTTGGTGTTCCGCCTTTTGCAGAAAGCGACGCAGCCGGATTATAACTGATGATTTTGCTTTCTTCTGCTGAATAGAAAACACATTTGATCAGCATATTCATTTTGCTGTACAGGGAAGCTGATTGCTTGGAGATTGGCACCAGCAGCAAGCGAAGGTCATCGGTCGTCACTTCGTCCATATACATATCTCCAATAGCTCCAATAATGTATTTTCTTATCGTGCGCTCATATCCACTCAATGTGTTTTCTCGCACACTCGCCGAGCGCATCTTCAACCATTTTTCACAATACTCAGCTACTGTCGGATTATTCTTTCGGAATATTTCATCCTCAATACTGCGCTTCATCTCAATGGATTTATCATACAGCTCTTCAGGAGTCTGTGCATATAGCGAAATCCATTTTCCATCCGCATCCTGCATTCGTGTTCTGTAATATTGAACGCCCCTCTTCATAATTGTTCCATATTCCGGCACTACTTTTTTTCTTGCCATTATTGCTTCCTCCATTTTCTTGATATATTCAAATTGATCTTTGCTCTTTAATTATCCAGAATGCTGCTCCGGTTCTCAAGGATGTCGGCTATATGTAAAAAGAGCAGGGATTATCCCTACTCTTTTTGATCTCATTCATGAAACTGTCTGGCCTATTCTGCATCCCACAGTGTAAAGGTATCCTCTAATATGCCCGCCAGTTCATCAGGCCGGTTATACTTTGCCTTTGCATAAATGTCCATCGTTATCTTGCTGTTCTCATGACCGGCAAGATATTGAACTGTTTTAGGATCAACCGATGCGTGAATAAGATTTGTAATATAAGTATGCCGCAGCAAATGTGGTGTCACTTCAAAGTCTAAGCTATAAACCACCTTTCCATTATGCGCAGCTCTTTCGCCCAGCACCGGTTTCACCGTATGCTTCACTCGTTTTCCATTCTCATAACGGTAGTAGCTCCGTTCCTTTACAGTTCTGGTCACAATATACTGCCAGAGCCTCTTAAACTGCGTATATGAAAGCGGTTCGCCCTCGCTGTTCGCAACAACATAGTCTGATGTGGAATTCTCCTTTGCTTCTCTCAGGCATTTCGCCAGGCAATCAGGAAGCGGTACATCTCGATGAGCAGCCTTTGTTTTCAGTTCAGACATTATTACCGGTCGATTGTGCTCTGTATGCCAAGCTCTGCACACTGTCAAATACGGTGCTGCTTCATCCAGAAAAACTGAATCCCACTGCAATGCAAGAATTTCTTCTCGCCGAAGCCCCGCATACAAACCAAGCATCACAAATACATACGGTGGTAATCCTCTTATCGCATCCAGCAATCTCTCCACCTGATCATCAGTCAAAGGGTTTTTCTCTTTTTGAGGAACGCCCCGTTCTTTCAGACAAATAAATTGTAGGATTGTCCTGAATCACTTTGCTTTCTTTTGCCGCCGCAAAAATGCTCTTATAAAGTATATTAACCGATTTGTACACAGACGCTGATTTTTTGGATACCGGAACCAGTGCCAGACGAATATCATCTGCTGTAACATCTGCTATATTCATATGACCCAGAGGCTTTATAATATGCCGGTTTACTTTCGATGTGTAATCCGTCAAAGTAGTGGCTCTTACCTGTGCGGATTGTAACAACAGCCACTTTTCGCAATACTCCTTTACTGTGGGGGATGATCTGCGAAATGTATTATCCTCAATCTGCTCTCTCGCTTCGAGCACCTTATCATATAGTTCTTCACGGGTTCTGCCATACAACGCCACCCGCTTTCCATCAGCATCCTCAATTCGAGTTCGGTAATATTCCTTACCCGCCATGATGACGGTTCCGTACTGAGGAATCGCATATCTTTTTCTTGCCATCTTCGACACCTCCAAACTTTTAGCTGATATATTCATTATTGCGAATAACCTGCCAATGCTCAACGATGTCGAATTTCGCTCCTGACTGTTCTCTTCTTTCGGAAAGTCGGATTGTTATCCTTCGGCCTTGCACGGTGTGTAGACCTTGCAATATACTCCTGAAGTCCAACTTCAGTAAAATAAACACAGCCATTCTCAACATACTGAACGTAAGTGATCAACCCTTCCATTCTTGCATGATCCAAGGTGTCCAGGCTAATCCCCAACATCTCAGCGGCTTCTTTACGCTTAATCAATTTATCCACCATCAAAATTCACTTCCTTTCGGCATTTGCCTTGCCTTTTTTTCTCTGCCTGTTCCGGAATATAATATCCAAGCTGCACTTTCACAGCTTCATCAATTCCGCGCATCTGTCCCTTGCTTACCTTGCCGAGATACCGAATCACACAGGTCTTATCACATGTATCAAGCTGCTCCGCCAATACCATCGAAGATCTTGCCAGCCCTTTTGCCTTCCGAAGAAAATAATGTGTCGGCTGGTTTCTTTTCTTTTGTATCTTCGTTGTCAGAGGAGCAACCGTAATCGTCGGCGAATAAAGTTGCCGACATCGTTCTGAAGAACCACTACCGGACGAACACCGCCCTGCTTTGATCCTATCGGAACACCAAGATTGGCAAGGTAAATATCTCCTCGCCGGTAAACCCAGTTTTCTTTCATCTGGTTGCCTCCAATCCCATAATCATCTATGGATAAAAGCTGACAGAAAATAATACAAATGCTTTATTCTGACAGCCTTTCTTAAAATATGGTTTCTCTGTACTTTTTCTTGGCACCCCAGAGATCGGGGATTTCTCACAAGCGGCAGTGTGCTTCACTGCTCCATTGGAATTTAACCATCCCGCCTTCTTTATGGCCGGACCGCGAATTACGGAAGTATCATTGTCCCTGACAGGCTTTTACACCACCGTCGGTTGCAATCCGACATTTGCTGCTGCGATTCCGCTTCGCCCCTGTTGGGCATCATGGCGTGCAGTCGAAGGCTCGTTCTGTCAGTAATGTACTTGGAGAATGAGTATTCAATTTTCATAGTTCATCAGCCTTGTTGCCTTAGCTGTAAAGTAAGTATAAAGAATGCGGTTTTACATAACAAGCCGGAAACTGCGACTTTGCCCACCTAATTTTGCGAGTTCACATCAGTGCTTCCTGAAGCTGCGTAATGGCATCCTGCACTTTCTTTTTCAACGCATCCACATCCTGTCTCTTGCCAATGATCAGATAATCCAGCGTTACTCCAAAGAATTCCGAAAACAAAATCATGTCATTATAAGATGCCGATATTACTCCGCGCTCAATTTTGGAAATGCGTTTTGCATCAATATCAATCGCCTCAGCCAGGGCCTCCTGCGTATACCCTTTTGATTTGCGTAATTCCTGAATTCTTGCTCCACATACATGCTGATCGTAATACATACGTTTCTCCTTCCGCACAGCCGGTACAGAACCGGATCGACGGAAGGTCAAAAAAAGAGCCGCATGACGGTGAAGAAAAAATCCTGTGCCGATAAAACAGAACATGGGTATCCCATAATTCTGTCTCATGCGGCATTCGGAAGACTTCGCCTATCAGCGGCTCCACAGCACAGCTATGACTTATAAAATTGTGTTAATAGGGTTATTTATTGTCATCTCAACCATTCAAAGACGAATAGTAGAGCTGCAATCTCCGTAATCTTCTCATCTCCAAAACATTGAAGACGGTCTCGCGTCCGCAGGCCTTACATTTGGTCTGCACATGTCCTCTGGTATCCTCAAAGACGATGATTGAATTGTGTCGGCAATAAGGGCACCTGACAATCCTGGGCTTTTGCGAAGCAATCGCATCCTTTGCCCGGATGATTTTAATCTGCATTTCCGCAGATGGTTCCGATACTCTGATATTCCTGCTCATGGCCACACCTCCAATGGATCACGATATTCATAATCCTTTTTCCGGTTCAGATAGCCCAGTTGTTCCAAGCGGATAGCAGCTGCCGATCTCGAAACGCCAAAGACACCACAGAAAGTATCTATCTTCACCTGGTCTTTGTTATAAAAACGCCATCCATAACATGTCAGAGGCTTTCTGCTGTTGATGAACCACATCGCCCGATCCACTTCTAACTGGGGCATCAGGATGGCAGCTCCCAGCGAATTGGCCTGCCACTCGTTCCAATCTTCCTGCGTTCTCAGAACGCGGGAACCTTTTTTCCTCACTTCCGGTCTCTTATGGCAGGCTATCTTTCGGTCATCGGCATCCAGCTGAAACAATATCTGGTGAGCGCACTCATGTGCCAGCGTAAATCTGCGTTTTCCGCAGAGTTTCCGAATATTCTCTGGTTCAATGAAACTCTTGTCCAGAACCACATCATTAGTTTTCAGGAAGATGCTCCTCTGACTTCCATCAACCTCTATCTGATATTCTGTATCCACATACGCGGTCAGACCATAGATGCTTCCGTCCGAGGACAACTTTTGAAATGACACCTTCAGGTTCAGATAATCGGATGCAAACTGGTCAATGGGTGTCGGAAGCGCAAATCTTGCCGGATCATCTGCTTCGCTGCCGAAAAAGGACTTTTGAAAATCTCTTATCACTGCAACAGCGATTTCTTCTATTTTTTTCTGTGAAAGGATCATAGGCACTGCTCCTTTGCCTCAACGAACCATTTTTCATCTTCGTTGAACAGAAAACTCTCATGCCCACCGATCATGACCGTATAACGAATTCCGCAGCCGCCCACTTTCGTGGAAGAAGCTCGGCACTTATGCTTCAATCGGTCGATCTCATACACCCGTCCGTCAATCCATCGAATTAGGCGCGGGCGAATATTTCCCTCTGCATCCACATCTAAGTTCACAGGTACATATACTTTTCTACATTTCTGTTCCGACATATTCTACGCTCCTCCTCTGTAAACCGGCGAATGTGTTGACTTCTTTTAGCAAAGAACTCACCAGATTCTACCGGTGCTGTATTAACCAATCATTCCTGTCGGCATAACCAAATCCACTTTTCGCTCTGTCGGCATCTTGCTTTTCTGAAAAAGTACCCCATTTTTAATCGCATCTTTCCCGAATCGGAATCGAATCTGCTCAATCGCTGCGTCCAGCCGTTCCTGGCGATCCAGTGATTTCACGTCGGTGAATAGGTCGTATTGTATCGGACAATCCTCTTCAAACAGGTTGATTGCCCGAACCGTCACTGAACGAATCGGATGCTCCCACTGATAGTTCTTTGCAAACAGTGCAAATGCGGTTTTCGCCAGATAGGTAGGGCTTTGTGTCGGAATACCAATCCGGCACTGCCACTCTTTCGTGTAAAGCTCGTTGTTGCGGATGGAAATCGCTATTCCGCCAGCTTTCTTTTTATGTGCTCGCAGCTTGGTTCCGATCTCCTGCACCAGTTCCAGCATGACACACCAGACTTCGGCGTTATTCTCCAAATCCTGCATGGTCGTTATTCCGTGCCCAATGCTCTTTACTGGGGAGACATAATCGGAACGCATAACCGGCGAATCATCCAGTCCATTGGCATATTTCTTAATCGCCAGTCCATTCTTTCCAAGGCGGCACTTCAAGAAATCATCCGATGTTGCAGCAAGCTCTCAATGGTATGAATCCCATAACCGGACAGAACCTTCTCGGTCGCTCTGCCGACTCCAAGCAAGTCAGAGGCGGGAAGACACCAAATCTTCTCCTGGAACGAATCTGCTTCGATGCAGGTAATCGCATCCGGCTTTTTCATATCCGACCCAAGCTTGGCAAAAATCTTATTGAAGCTCACTCCTGCGGAAATCGTAAGTCCCAATTCAAACTTAACCGTTCTGCGAATCTCATCTGCGATTTCAAATCCGGTTCCCATGCAGCCGCTTCCGGTCACATCCAGCCAGCATTCGTCCATCCCATACGGCTCGATCTGATCGGTATAGCGACCGTATATCCACGAGCCAGCTTTGAAAACTTCATATATTGCTCATAGTGCGGCTCCACGATCACAAGATCCTGGCACTTCTGCTTTGCTTGCCAGATTGCCTCTCCCGTGGAAACGCCAAACGCCTTTGCTGCATAGTTCTTCGCAAGTACGATGCCATGCCGTTCCTCCACAGAACCGCACACTGCCACCGGCTTGTTCTTCAGTTCCGGGTTCAGCATACACTCGACAGAGGCATAGAAGTTATTCATATCACAATGAAGAATCACCCTTTGCATCCCGTATTCCTCCTCTCCGTTCGTGAAAGCACGAACAACTTTTCACGAACGCATTGACACACAGCATTTCTTGTGATACTATAATTACACGAATTGTATTTCGTGTTTCCATCGTCATTATAGCAAGCACAGTTTTTCGTGTCAATAGATTTTTATGAAAAAGTGTTCGTGTTCGTAATCAAAAAAGAAAGAGGTATTCCTATGGTCTTCAAAGAAAGGTTGAAAGAAAAAAGAACAGAAGCCAATTTAACTCAGGTAGAACTTGCAGAGGGCCGGTGTAACCGCCCGCACAATTCAGAATTATGAGCTTGGCAGCCGTAAACCATCCAATATGGTTACGATCCAGAAGATCGCGGATGCGCTGAATACTACTACTGAGTATCTGCTGGGAAGCAGCGGCACCTATGTTGTAGAAGCCCATGAAAAAGGCGGCGCAAAGCAGCGAAGATATTGAAGAACTGGTCAGCGAAGTGACCGGTATGTTCGCTGGCGGCGAATTAAGCGAGGATGCCATCGAAGGAGCATATAAAGCTCTGACCGATGCCTACTGGATTGCCAAAGAGAACAATAAAAAATACGCCCCGAAAACGAGGCGTAAAAAAACCGATCAGTGATATTTATCGTACACACTTTTCGCTATACTGTAAACTGGAGGTGGTATGATGAATGCGGAACAGCTTTCACGGGTCGGTGAGAAACTGGTAAAACGCTGCGGTTCCAGAGACCCTTTTGAAATTGCAAGGCAGCTTGGTATCAATGTCATGCTTTGCGAAAATTTCGGTTCCCTGAAGGGAATGTACCGGGTGATTAAGCGAAATCGCTTTATTTTCCTGAATAACAGTCTGGATGAAAATATGCTGCGCATCGTGTGCGCACATGAATTAGGGCATGATCAGCTTCACCGGAATATGGCGAAAACCACCCCGATTCATGAGTTCATGCTCTACGATATGAAATCCAAACCGGAATATGAAGCGAACATCGTAGCAGCAGAGATTCTGATGGACAGCGATGAAGTCCTTCGTTACATCTATGAGTATGGATACACAGCCGAGCAGATCGCCAGTGCGATGTCCACCGACATCAATCTGGTTGCGCTGAAGGTAGCGCACCTGGCTACACTTGGCTATAATCTGCACGCGCTGGAACACAAGAGCAACTTTTTGAAATAACGTACCTTTGAGGAGTCTGGACTGGCTCCTCTTTTTTGTTGCACAAATTGTGCAGGCGGTGCTTGCACAATTATCAACCTAACATCTGCATTCCATACAATCTCGATATTGTCCTCCTGTTGTTCTGCGTTATGCTTTCTCCGTGCATTTTCGTATTATTTATTCTGCCATCTGACTTCGCCCTTGGACAGAAGCGGATAACAGATCAGCTGATCTGAATCCAGATTTTCCGCATGCATGTCAACCGCTGTGATCTGATGATTATCATAAGTCGTATAATAATAAATACCTTTTGCTGTATTACAACAGGACGTGTATATCGTGATCTCATATTTGCCTTCTGTCACCTCACAGCATCCACGCTGCTGATCTACGGATCCTAAGATATGGAAGAACTGGCTTACACTCTCATCCTCTTCTTCACCGGAGATCGAATTTAATTTTGTAAAGGCAACTTTCACAAATCTTGACTGGCTGGAAAGATCTCCAGGTATTCCCATTCCACCCATTCCTCTGCTATATGCATCAAGCTGTAATACTCCTGCAAAAGTACTCTCCGGCTGTTTTCTGGATACTCCGGCATAATTATTCAGTGCAAACATCTGACTCGGGAATGGTGGATTATTGGTAAGCACTCCTACCGGATTATCATATACATGCAGCCCATCTTTCATAGACTCAACAACGATACAGGAGTCTTTGTCTGCAATGATCCAGTGAAGCTGTGCTGTCGGCAGCTGTTCACTGAATGCTGTACCTGTCAGTCTCATTGCTGCCAGCTTCTCTCTCGCCTCTGCTACAGTAGCACACTGTGTAAGGATCCATGGGATGAACTCGAACTGTGCCACCTGGCTGACTTCTGTTTCATCTTCCGGCAAAGCCTCTTCATATGCCGCATTGCCGACAAAATTAAGACCTGCCATTCCAAGGCCTTTTTCATTAACAGCATCATAATAAAGCGGATAACCTCCTGCAACAAATGCCATTCCGATCAAAGCATAATGGCTTTTTATCTTCCCGGCAAACCGGAAATCAAATTCGTAATTTCTTGGCGTTATCGTGATCTGTTCCCCATAGGAAAATTCATAATCAAGCGTTCTGCCCATATAAAAATCTTTTGTTTTGTAAGTTGCTGCTGTACACATATCGAACACCTCTTCTTTCTGCTATAATAGTCCTGCAAACAATCTCATAAACAACTGTCCGAGCCGTAAATATGCACTCCGTCCTGTGCGGTACTTTTCGGTCACTTCCCTGCATTCATTCGAGGATTTTTCTTTACACAATAACTCCATATAATTACCGGAATCAGACAAAGCCGAAAAAAGAAAGAAGATTAGGAACCGTAATAATTCTATTCAAATTTTCTTCCTGATTCACTTCACTCTGCATGTACGGTCACCTCACTTTCCTTTTTTTAGGCATAAACCAATAAAATATAACACAAAATGCTAAAGCATACACAACACCAAAAACATTTTGACTCACTCTAAGACTAACCGCTCCTTGTAGTCCATATGTCTCTGCAGCAATGGCTAAAGCACCAAATGTGTTAAATACTGCCTGCCAGCCATATTGTGCTGAAAATCCTACACCGATTCCACCAAGGATTCCTATATATGCATAGATTGACGAAGGAAGCAGAAAATATAATACTGTAAAACATATAACACCTGCAATATTTCCGACAATCCTTTTACGGACTCTGTAGTGCATATCTTCCATAGACGGCAAAATCACGGACATGGCCGCAATACCAGCCCATTGCACGTGGCATATTACAAAGTTCTGCAATGCAAAGGACAATCGGTACGCATAAAATCTGACATATCTGCCATTTTGTTCTGGAAGAAGTGATATCAAATTCTTGTATCAGATCTTTCAGATTTCTTTATAAGTTCTGTTTTATGATTTCGATAAAATACAAACAGGTAAGTGCTGCACCTAAAGCCATTCCGACTAATCGCATCTGATAGCTTTTTCCGTAACATCATAACCATATAGCAGCAGATACCCAAGAACCAATGTAGATTGATTAAACATGGATGGATTATGGCATCCGAACAGAATCAACACAGCCAGTGCCGCAATATTTAACAGCATTCCCAATACCGGTGAAAACTGATTTGCTAAATGCGGACATACAGTCATAATTACAAAGAACAAAGCCAAAAGCATCGTAGATTGTCCGGTGTGAATCCCCAGATCCGCATTCCTAAACACCATGAGACATAATAAGACTACTACACCTACAATGCTGTTCTCATTTCCAAATAGGATGCTGAAAATACTAACAAAGAAAAAACAAAATGCCATTGTAGCAGCTATCTTCACCAGATATACCCACATATGATATAGTTTTTCTTTTAGTGTTTCACTCTTTTTCAACAGGTTTTTAGAACCTGCCTGATTTAACTGCAACTCCTGATAAAATGTCATATAAATCCTCCCATCTTCTAATTTATCTTAAAACTAGATAATCTCATCTTTCTGCTTTGGCAGCTCTATAACAAATCTGCATCCACCATATTCACGGTTTTCTGCTTTGATTGTTCCTCCGGCACTATCTACAATCCGTTTTACAAGTGCAAGACCTAGGCCATTTCCTTCTGCTTTATGAGATCCATCTACCTGATAGAACTTGTCAAATATTCTGGATTTTACATCATCCTCTATTCCTGGTCCTTCATCTTCCAGAATGAACTTAACAGAATCCTGTTCTTGTTTCAGAAACATCGTAATTGTCCCCTTTGAAGGGCTGAACTTAATCGCATTATCTAAAAGATTTATCCAGATATGCATAAAAGTCCTTCATTCGCAGTATATTTAACTTCCTCCAATTCTACCTGAAAACCAATTTCTTTTTCTGTCCATTTTGTTTCCAATGAAAGAACTGCCTGGCGGATCTGTTCATCCAGACGATATTCTGTTTTTTTCATTGGTATATTCTGATTCTCTAACTTTGATAACAGCAAAATATTACCAACCAATCCGGAAAGTCTTTGGGTGTTAAATAAGATTTTTTCTACATATTCCTCTTGATCCGGAGACAGTTCTTCTCCCTGAAGCAGCATTGTATATCCTTCAATGGCATTAATCGGGGTCTTAAACTCATGAGAAACATCAGATACAAAATCCATCTGCAGCACCTCTGTTGCACGAAGTTCTTTTGTCATAACGTTAAAACTTTGATAAGATTCTCCAACTTCTGCTATACGGCTATTCGTTTCCAAATGCTGTTCAAAATCTCCCCGAGAAACTTCCTTCATTGCTTTACTAAGTCTTGTAATTGGTTCCAGTAACTTTGCATTAATAAAGGAAGTGATCAGCCCTGCAATCAATGTATTGAAAATCAAAAGCCAATAAGCACAGGTATGCTGCCCGGCAGATTAAAAAAATGATTCAAAAAAGCAAATAATAACGCAGATATGACTGTTGAAAATACAAGTGCCAGCCAGATTGCACCAGTCAGACAGGATCGGATCCGCAATCCTTTTTCTTTCTTTTGTTCCATTATTTTTTCACCACCTTGTATCCAATTCCACGCATTGTTACGATTTCAAAATCAGGGTTATCTTTAAAACGCTCTCTGATTCTTCCTATATGTACCTCTATCGTATGTGGGTCTGCCTCCGTCTCGTATCCCCATACTTCATCCATCAACTGTTGTTTTGTAAATATTCTGCCTGGCGAAGCTGCAAGCTTATATAAAAGCAGGAATTCTTTTTTAGGCAAAACAAGACTTTCCTTATCAGTTGTAACCGTCATTGCATCATAATCAAACTCTGTTGAACCAATCACAATTTTGTGTTCATTCAGTATCTGTGCACGGCGAAGCAGTGCTCCGACTCTTAAAACCATTTCATTCACATTTACCGGTTTTACCATATAATCGTCACTTCCCGAAAGAAATCCCTGGCGCATATCATCAAAGGAACCTTTCGCAGTGATCATAAGTACAGGTATCTGATATCCTGCTGAACGGAGTTCCGACACCAGTTCATAACCATCCATAACCGGCATCATAATATCAGAAATGATCAGATCAATATATTCCTTAACCAATACGTCTAATGCCTGTGCTCCATCCGATGCACTTTTGACTTGATATCCATTCTTCTCAAGCACTTTTTGGAATAGCTGGCTTAATTCTTTATCATCTTCTACAATCAATATTTGAAACACGTTTTCCTTCCTCCTTATTAAAACAGATACCTTGCCCATCCAAGCAGATCCTGTATCAAAAATTTTTTTCTCTGACGTTTCTTTGTTAATTCGATTGGCTCTACATGATATGGATCACGATAGGTTCCATCTTCCAATACCTGGCGGGACACTCTTTCATATTCCATCATGCCCTCTTCCAACTGTTTATTAATATCTTTACTGCGAATTACAAGCATCAGTTCCGTATCCAGATATGCACTTCTCATGTCCATATTAAAGGAACCGATTACAGACAGATCATCGTCAATCAGAATACTTTTTCCGTGGTATGAATAACCGCCTTCATATTCCCAGATATTAATTCCTGTACTTAAGATTCTATTTCTGTTTTTCGCATAATCGGCAGCTCCAAATGGATTTCCATTGTTGGCAACCGAATTGGTCATGATAGAAAAATCCGGAACTCTCTCCGCAATCTCTTTCCATGTATTAGACATCATATCATTGCAGATAATATATGGTGTATGAATTTCACGCGCTCTTTGCATTTTCATTAGTTCTCCCAGTTGATACCAGACTACTGGTTCCTTGGGACCTGTGTGGATAGGATTTGACACTAATGCAATCTTTTCTGTCTCAAAGTTTCGTCCGTGTAATCGGTATCGCAGATTCTTTCCTTATTCTCTTCAAAATATTTCTGATAGCCGTTCTGCAGCTCTAAAACTGCGTTCTTTACAGATTTTCTATTTGCCAGTTTTTTATTGTCATGAAAATAACCACTGTCTTCTTGTTCCCATATCGTTTCAAAATACTCTAACAACTGATTAACTGAATTTTCTTTCTCAGGTTCATCGCAAACCACTAACACATCTCTGTCATAGTTCTTATGTCCCAGAAAATCACCCAGAAATAATTGTATGTATTTCTTCCACCAAGAATATATGTCTTACCATCTGCAATCAAATATTTATCATGCATTCTCCCCATCATCTTCCATGGTTTCAACGGATTGGCCTTATTATACAGTTTAATTTCAACATTCTCATGGGAAGATAATCCATAGAAATACGGATTTCCTTCCATATCAATCCAGCTCTCCATTCCATCTACTAACAGACGAATATGTACACCTCTGTCTGCCGCATCATGCAGTGCTCCTAAGATCAATTTTCCACTTTCATCGGATTGAAGGCAAAAGTAGAAAGAATAATTTCCTTTTTTGCATTCTTGATCAAACGCACTCTTTGTAAAAGCGCTTCTGGATTCTTTTCTATGATTACTGCCCGTTCTGTATTTTCACTGCATTCGTTCCATGACCCATTTTTTGTTTCTTTTTTGGTTGTATTGGACACTTCCGGCTGCTTTTTATATGCAACGCAGATTCCGAGCAATTCATAAAAAACCACACATAAAAAAATTGACAGTATAGCAAAAACAATTTTAAATATCTTACGTTTTCCCATCGCACATCACCTGACTTTTTTCATCTTATGTCTATACAATACAAAGTCAGCCTCAATTTAACCTCAACAAGGTTTGTTTTTTTCATCCATGCAAAATCTTCTTTGTACAACAGACTGTTAGATATAGCAAAAACGGCCTTTCAAAAACAGTTAACTTCTAAATCAACTGTTTTTTGAAAGGTCGTTTCATCAGATTCTTATAGCAATCCAGCAAATAATCTCATAAATAATTGTCCCAGTCGCAAATATGCACTTCGTCCGGTTTGATATTGGTCTGTCACATCACGACATTCTCCCATCGTTCTTATCAGATCATTTTTTATTTCCACAACTGCCTGACAATCTGCCATAAAACAGCCGTTTTCAAAATGGTGATATAAACTTCGATAATCCAAATTAATTGTTCCACAAGTTGCCATACAGTCATCTGCCACACTCATTTTTGCATGACAGAAACCAGGAGTCCACTCATAAACACGAACACCATGTTTAACTAATCCATGATAAAAAGAACGAGTTACATTATAAATGAATTTTTTATCAGGGATACCAGGTGTGATAATTCTTACGTCTACCCCTCGCTTAGCAGCCAGACATAACGCATGCGTCATTTCATCTGTTATGATTAGATATGGAGTCATAAACCAACAATATTTTTCAGCTTTATTTATCATACTGATATAAACTTCTTCTCCGACCTGCTCATTATCCATAGGACTGTCTGCATAAGGCTGAACAAAACCTGTTTGCTGTGCTTTATAATCGTAATGAATAATGTACTTACTAAAATCAGTATCATTCGTAGCTTTTTCACTAACAGCATTCCACATTTCTAAAAATGTCACTGTAAGCGACTGAACAGCATCTCCTTCTAAACGAATACCTGTATCTTTCCACTGTCCATACGGGTGTGTGTAATTAAAATATTCGTTTGCTAGATTATATCCACCTGTAAATCCGACTTTTCCATCAATAACTGTTATTTTTCTATGATCACGATTGTTCAAAAACAGATTTAAACCTGGCATAAACGGATTGAATACGGCAATGAATTCCTATTGCCTCCATTTTTTTCACAAAATCTGTGTTAATAAAGCCTATAGAACCCATATCATCGTAGAATACTCTAACTTCCACACCTGCTTTTACTCGCTCTTCCAGAACATCTTGAATCTTATGCCATGCTTCAGCGTCTTCTATCGCATGATATTCCATAAAGATAAACTTTTGTGCTTTCTCCAAATCCTTAAGCTGTGCCTCTAATCCTTTCACTGCTTCATCAAAATACACAATATCCGTATTCTGATAGATTGGATACTGCGAATTTCTTTGTATATAACTTGCAATATTTCCTGCCTTCGGAATCGTTTCGTTTATTATGTTTAAGCACTCCTGATTATCGGAAGCATTGGTAACAATTTGCTATCAATTTCTGCATATCGCTCACGCATTTTATGTGTGCCGCCATTCAAACCAATCAATAAATATAGGCCTACACCCATAATTGGGAAAATTAAAATTAATATAACCCAAGGCATTTTCATGGAAGATGTCTTATCTGATGCATACAATCCAAAACTAAAATTCCACTTAAAATCCTTGTAAATAGATTTATGATTTCTGCATATTCATTTAAGCGTGTTACAATAGTAATAATAAAAACTACTTCTAGAAGAATGCAGACTATGGAAAAACACAATCGTTTTACTCCGTTTTTTTTTTTTTTTTTCCTTCTAAAGTATCTTGTTTCATATATATTCCAACCTTTCTACTCGATCAAATTTCTGCTTAAATTTCGTGGAACATACCAATTTTGTCTTTTATTCTCTGCATTTCATTATCTGCTTCAATGATAGCTTTTGCAGAATGAAGTAATTCTTCACTTATCTCATCATAGCCAGGCATTTCTTCAATTCCCTTTTTATAGCGAAGTTGATGTTCCAATGTTGCCCAGAAATCCATACCATTGGTTCGAATCTGTAATTCTACACGGGTGTTTTACCCTTAGCAAAAAATACTGGTATTTCAACAATCATATGATAGCTTCGATAACCATTCGATTTTGGATTTTTTATATAATCTTTTATTTCAATAACTTTAATATCATCCTGTTGGGTAATCAAATCTGATATCATATAAATATCGTCAATAAACGCACAAACTATTCGAACGCCTGCTACATCATTGAGATATGTCTGTATATTTTCTGTTGTAAATTCATATCCCATCTTCTGCAGTTTATTGTAAATACTATTGGGCTTCTTAATTCTTGTTTTTATAAAAGAAATAGGATTTCGATTGTTCTCAACTGAAAATTCATCATCCAAAACCTCAAGTTTAGTTTGTATCTCCCGAATAGCACAACGATACATCATCATTAAATTATAAAATTTTGTAGCATTATTTAAAAACTGTAGTGATTCCGGACTGTCCATCCTGAGTTTTTTTACTTCATCTTTTGTCATGGAACTTTCCTTTCTACCTCATCCCTGATTTCAAAACATTATTTATTTTGATAGTTGATTCGTTCTCCTTGAATTACTGGATAACAAATCATTTTATCACTATCCAGATTTTCTACATGCATATCTACTGCACTGATCTGATGGTTTTCATAAGTATTGTAATAATACCATCCTTATGGCAGACCGTGGTTTACGAAAGTTTTAATACCTTTGCACCCTGATCCGGAAGGGAATGTATTTCGTTATCCGCATGAAAGCGTTCCCGGTAATGCTTGTTCATCTTTTCGGCGAGCCGGTATAGGTGAGCAGCCACTGCTTGCCCTTTCTGTCATTTTCTTTGCCATTTGCGGAATCTCCTGGATTTTTTGCTGATGACTTTGGTTTGCGCTTCTTCGGTGCCGTCAGCTCATAGCTCAAAGAAAGCAGGTCTTTGATGGCATCATCCAGTTCTGGTTTGCCAAGCTGAATACTGAGCCATTTTTCCTTGTTCATGTGATAGGCCGGAAAATAGCCGTCCTGCCCACGAAGAGCCGATCAGCAGCGGATCACTTTTCACATTAAGGACATCAACGATGCCTGCTTCCGGCAGTCCCATCAGCAGATACTTCCAGAACTACACCATACCATTTATTATTGTCATTGTGCCGCAACACCGCATTCCAGTCATGCCAGGGGTATTCCGGCTCTGTGCCGTACTGCTGGCGTATCCATATAAATAATTCTTGTCGTGTCATCTCTTATAACAGCTCACTTGCATCTTAAATTTTCTCTACAATCGCGTTTACATACAAGTCCGTCATTTTTCGCTCAATATATTATTCCGAATACTTCTTGAAATTCTCTGCTTGTTCCAAAACCTCTTTGTAAACATCATCAATGGTTACCGGAGGATAATCAAACTCATCCAGAAGCAAAATCAGGTCAACTTGCAAATTTGCCTTAATATCATCACGGGTAGACCAGTCAGTGTACTTAGCTTTATCATCGACAATGACCTTAATCCTTTTCGACAATTCGATCATCTTATCGTCCGGGTACTCGAACTCGTACTTCTTAGCAACCGCCTTGAGGATGTCATAGAATGCTTTTTCTTCATAGTCAATTCCCATGCCCTTGAAGGAATCTTTTTCTTTTTTAAGTTCTTCAAGGAGCTTCGCAAGCTGCTCTGCCACATCGTCAAGGACTTCGTTAGCGAAAGCTTCATCACGACGGCGATTATTGTACTCATCAACAACCCGCTTGAGGCGGTCCGAGAACTCCATGCCCATAATGCGGTTGACTTTTTTATACTCATCAATCGCTTGAGAAGCCTCTGCAATACCAATTTTTCGTGTTTGGAAGCTGGATTGCATTGATCTTATCCAGATACTCATCGCTGAAAATATCAACTGAGATATGCTTTCCGGTTTCAAACAGCTCCTCTATACCATCAGATTGAATTGCCCCCTCAAGAAGTTCACGGACGCGGGCATTCATTTGTGAAATGTCGGGGGCATCACCCTTAGTGAGTTTGAAAAGAATAGAACGCACAGCACAATAGAAGTGCAGATAGTCCTTCTCTCTATCGGAAATTGCATCGCTGGAACTGCATAGATTGAACGCGCTTCCTTACGCTTGACAGCAGCCATAAAGCGAGTTTCAAATCTTCCGTAAGCTGGACATACTCAACAGCACGGTTGAGGCAAGCAAGCTGCTCTTTCGGTGATCCGTTGAAGTAATCCGTACTATTGAAGTTGCGGAACATCTGTGCCAAAACATCAAGCTGGTCTTTGACAATCGTGACAGACTGTTCGACACCTTCAAACTCATCGGTTTCAAAGTTGGTGTACTTCTTGAGGGCGAGATTCATGTTTTTCTTGATACCGATATAGTCCACAATCAAGCCCTTGTCCTTTCCGGTATAGACACGGTTGACACGGGAAATTGTCTGAATAAGGGTATGCTGCTGGATTGGCTTGTCGATGTAAATTGTGTCAAGTGCCGGTACATCAAAGCCAGTCAGCCACATATCAACGACAATTGCAATTTTGAAGTTGGATTTAACGTTCTTAAACTGGCGGTCAAACTCCTTGAGATCATCCTTCGTTCCCAGCATTTCATAAAGCTCTGGCTCGTCATCTTTATTTCGCGTCATGATGAGCTTGATCTTCTCGATGGGCTTGAGTTCCTTTTTCTCTTTTTCCGTCAGTTGAACCCCGTCAGGGCAAACCTTTTTCTCTGCCCATTCCGGTCTCATTCCAACTATAATCTGATAAAAAGCGTATGCAATCTTGCGATTAGAGCAGACAAACATTGCTTTTCCTGCGACCGTAGCTCCTTCGGCAACGCGGGTCTCATAGTGGTTAATGAAGTCCTCCGCAACTGCATGAAGTCGGTCAGGATCACCGATGATCGCATCAATATGAGCAACCGCCTTCTGG